>Ga0209566_100001_pt1 | contig 3600765 bp, 3248 predicted proteins | sample Araplavi_mTSA_r2_2_FD_184287 | JGI IMG/M metagenome (GOLD analysis project Ga0209566, IMG submission 184287) | Arabidopsis root microbial communities from North Carolina, USA - plate scrape CL_Cvi_mTSA_r2 (SPAdes) (version 2) | ecosystem: Host-associated > Plants > Roots > Endosphere | place...
ACCAGTACTAATGACCCGAGAGGCTTAACCTTACAACACCAAAGGTGTTTTTAGAGACTTGAAGTAGATTTTCAGCTGAAGTTCCGAGATTGGTTCGTAGTGCAAGCCTGATGTAGGGTGAGCGGTACGAATGAAACAGAATTTGCCTGGCGGCATTAGCGCGGTGGTCCCACCTGACCCCATGCCGAACTCAGAAGTGAAACGCCGTAGCGCCGATGGTAGTGTGGGGTCTCCCCATGCGAGAGTAGGGAACTGCCAGGCATCAAATAAGTGGAAAGCCCCGTACGAAAGTGCGGGGCTTTTTGCTATGGGAAATTTGGGTAATGGCAGAAGATCGAAAACTACTCTGCGCCCTGATCTGCTCTCCTCTCCTTTATAACCAGAACGTCTAAATTAATAGCTTAAGCTGAAACATTTTCACTTACCGCTTGCAGGCTCGACATCTCAATCAAAACCCGTTATCTTCGGCTATCTAGAAGTCTAAACGTATAAATGGATGTAGTGAGGAAGTTGTTATGCCGATCCGGGTTCCAGATGAATTACCAGCCGTGAATTTCCTGCGCAATGAGAACGTTTTTGTCATGACGTCATCACGTGCGAAAACGCAGGAGATCCGTCCTCTTAAGGTGCTGGTTCTCAACCTGATGCCGAAGAAAATTGAGACCGAAAATCAGTTTTTACGGCTGCTTTCCAACTCTCCTCTGCAGATAGATGTGCAGCTGCTACGCATTGACAGTCGTGAATCTAAAAACACCCCTGCAGAGCATCTGAATAATTTCTATTGTGACTTTGAAGACATTCAGCATGACAACTATGATGGCCTGATCGTTACCGGTGCGCCTTTAGGATTGGTCGATTTTTGTGATGTAGCATACTGGCCGGAAATTGAGCGCGTGATCCACTGGGCGAAAAAGCATGTAACATCCACACTTTTTGTTTGCTGGGCGGTTCAGGCTGCTCTGAATGTGCTTTATGGACTACCTAAAATGACCCGCGAAGCGAAGCTTTCGGGTGTGTATCCTCATCAGACGCTGCAACCGCTGGCATTACTGACCCGTGGCTTTGATGAAAGCTTCCTGGCACCCCATTCCCGTTATGCAGATTTTCCGGCTGATGTGCTCCGCCAGCACACGGATCTGGAGATCTTTGCTGAATCCGACGAAGCCGGCGCCTATCTCTTTGCGACAAAAGATAAGCGGATGGCTTTTGTGACCGGGCACCCTGAATATGATGCGGGAACGTTGGCAGGAGAGTATCTGCGTGATGTGGCGGCGGGGTTATCACCTGAAATGCCTTACAACTATTTCCCGCAGGATAACGCCGAGCTGGCACCGAAGGCGACCTGGCGAAGCCATGGACATCTGCTGTTCACTAACTGGCTGAATTACTATGTTTATCAGATCACGCCGTTTGATCTGCGCCAGATGAATCCGACACTCGAGTAAATCCCTTTCCGCTTCCAGCAGACGATCTTATCGGTCGTCTGTTTTTCTCCCCTTTTTCTCCCTGCGATCTTTTTTCTGATCTTCTTCCTTCTGCATACATTTTTCTTAGATTCGAAATTCATTCCCATTTTACGGAAAATTTATTTAATTCTATCTAATTGATTAAAAACAGAACTTTTTTAATTTTTAAATAAAATGGAAATCGTTTTTGATTTTATGAAATTACTGATTACGCTTAAATCTATCGGGCAATAAATAACCAGAGAAAAGCCACCTCAGGATCATGAGCGTATCTCGGGTATGTTTTCGACCGTAATAGCATCTGTTCAGTGAGGCGGTCTGGCAGATTAAGCAGATAAATCAGGAGATAAACGATGTCTGAGCAAATTACCCGCAGTCAGCTTGGTTTTACGCGCCGTTTTGGTGAAAACGAAGCGCAAATTCTGACCGAAGAAGCCGTGGATTTTTTATCCGAACTGGTTGTCCGTTTTACCCCGCTGCGAAATCGATTACTGGCCGATCGCATTGCCGTACAGCAGAAGATAGATCAGGGGGTGTTGCCTGATTTTATTTCGGAAACGCATTCCATAAAAAATTCAGATTGGAAGGTACGGAGCATTCCGGCTGATTTACTGGATCGCCGGGTAGAAATCACTGGTCCTGTCGAACGCAAGATGGTGATCAATGCGCTGAACGCCAATGTAAAAGTCTTTATGGCGGATTTTGAGGACTCTCTGGCACCGGACTGGCAGAAAGTTATAGAAGGGCAGATTAACTTACGCGATGCGGTGAACGGGAGTATCAGCTACACCAATGAATCCGGGAAAATTTATCAGCTCAAACCTGATCCTGCCGTTCTGATTTGTCGTGTACGTGGCCTGCATTTACCTGAAAAGCATGTGAACTGGCAGGGTGAAGCTATTCCCGGTTCGTTGTTCGACTTCGCTTTGTACTTTTTCCATAACTATCGCGCATTACTGGCAAAAGGCAGTGGCCCCTATTTCTATTTACCAAAAATGCAGTCTTATCATGAGGCTGACTGGTGGAGCCAGGTCTTCAGTTTTGCCGAGGATTATGCGGGATTGGCGCGGAGCACGATTAAAGCCACGGTGCTGATTGAAACCCTGCCTGCGGTTTTCCAGATGGACGAAATCCTTTACCACTTGCGCGATCACATTGTCGGATTGAACTGTGGTCGCTGGGATTACATTTTCAGTTATATCAAAACGTTGAAGAATCATGCTGACCGTATATTACCTGACCGTCAGTCCGTAACGATGACTCAGCCTTTTCTAAATGCTTATTCCCGGCTGCTGATTAAAACCTGTCACCGGCGTGGAGCATTTGCGATGGGCGGAATGGCAGCCTTTATTCCCAGCAAAGACGTTAAGCGTAACGAGTGGGTGCTGAATAAAGTCCGGACAGACAAAGAGCTGGAAGCGAATAACGGACATGATGGTACCTGGATCGCCCATCCTGGGCTGGCAGACACAGTGCTTGAGGTATTCGATAAGGCACTCGTCAACCGTTCAAACCAGCTGGATGTACTGCGTGAAGAAGATGCCGAAATTACTGCAGAGCAATTACTCGAACCTTGTTCCGGCGAGCGTACTGAAGAGGGGATGCGCGCCAATATTCGTGTCGCAGTGCAATACATTGAAGCCTGGATTTCTGGCAACGGCTGCGTCCCGATTTACGGGTTGATGGAAGATGCTGCCACGGCTGAAATCTCCCGCACATCCATCTGGCAATGGATCCACCACGGCAAAACGCTTAATGACGGACAACCCGTCACCAAGCCGTTATTCCGCCGCATGCTGAACGAAGAAATGCTGGTTATTCAGCAGGAGTTGGGCGAACAACGTTTCAGCGCCGGTCGTTTCACGCAGGCGGCTGCCTTGATGGAAAAAATCACCACACAAGATGAGTTAATCGACTTCCTGACCCTGCCGGGCTATCAGCTGCTGGCCTGATCCTTCTTACCCTACACATAAAAAGACCGGAGTATTTGCCATGAAAACGAACCGTACTCAGCAAATTCAGCAGCTTGAAGAAACGTGGAGCCAACCACGCTGGAAAAATATCACCCGACCTTACACGGCGGCAGAAGTGATCAGCCTGCGGGGTTCAGTCAATCCGGAGTGTACGCTGGCTCAGCACGGAGCTGCCCGCCTGTGGAATTTACTCCACGGCGCATCGCGTAAAGGGTATGTGAATTGCCTCGGCGCGCTGACAGGTGGCCAGGCCTTACAACAGGCAAAAGCGGGTATCGAAGCCATTTATCTCTCGGGATGGCAAGTTGCCGCGGATGCCAATACGGCTTCCAGTATGTATCCCGACCAGTCTTTGTATCCTGTGAATTCGGTGCCTGAAGTTGTGGCGCGGATTAACAACACTTTTCGTCGCGCTGATCAGATCCAGTGGGCCAATAACATTGAGCCCGGGCAGCCTGGCTATACCGACTATTTCCTGCCGATTGTGGCGGACGCTGAAGCCGGTTTTGGTGGCGTACTCAATGCCTTTGAACTGATGAAATCCATGATTGAAGCCGGTGCTGCCGCCGTTCATTTTGAAGATCAGCTTGCTGCGGTGAAGAAGTGCGGGCATATGGGCGGCAAAGTTCTGGTGCCGACACAGGAAGCCGTACAGAAGCTGATTTCCGCGCGTCTTGCCGCCGATGTTCTTGGTGTGCCGACGTTGTTGGTGGCACGTACCGATGCCGATGCGGCAGATTTACTGACGTCGGACTGCGACCCGTATGACAGCCAGTTTATTACCGGCGAAAGAACACATGAAGGTTTCTACCGGACGAACGCCGGTATTGAGCAGGCCATCAGTCGCGGTCTGGCGTACGCACCTTATGCCGACGTAGTGTGGTGCGAGACATCGACGCCTGATCTGAAACTGGCTCAGCGTTTTGCTGAGGCCATCCACGCTAAATTCCCGGGCAAATTGCTGGCCTATAACTGTTCGCCATCGTTTAACTGGAAGAAGAATCTCGACGATAAAACCATCGCCAGTTTCCAGGACCAGTTGGCCGCGATGGGTTACCAGTATCAGTTCATTACGCTGGCGGGCATTCACAGCATGTGGTTCAACATGTTCGATCTTGCCCATGCTTATGCACAGGGCGAGGGGATGAAGCACTACGTGGATAAAGTGCAGGAGCCGGAATTTGCAGCCATAGATCGCGGCTATACCTTTGCTTCTCATCAGCAGGAAGTCGGAACCGGCTATTTCGATAAAGTCACTACCATTATTCAGGGCGGTCGCTCCTCGGTTACCGCACTCACCGGCTCTACCGAAGAACAGCAGTTTTCTCCGACGTCACACTGATGCTCATCAGACCTGGTGAAAGCCGGGTCTCTTTCCTCAGGGAGTCGCCACTATGCGTATAGAGCTGTTGATTGCGCAGACTATTTTACAGGGGTTCGACGCCCAGTACGGCCGCTTTCTCGAAGTGACATCGGGGGCGCAGCAGCGCTTTGAAAATGCCGACTGGTCAGCGGTACAGGCAGCGATGAAGCAACGTATCCATTTGTATGACCACCATGTCGGTCTGGTTGTCGCCCAGCTCAAATGCATTACCGGCCAGCGTTTTTATGATGCCGCGTTTCTGATCCGCATAAAGGAATGTTACTCCGGATTACTGCCTGATTATCCGAGGGCTGAAATCGCTGAAAGCTTTTTTAATTCAGTCTATTGCCGGATTTTCAAACATCGCGATCTGACAGCGGACAAACTTTTTATTTTCAGTGAGCAGTCCTCCCGGCGTCAGCAACATTGTGCCCGTCCTTTGTCACGCCTCTACCCGGTTCAGGGTAATTTCTTTGCCACGCTGGTAAAAGTCCTTGATGACCTGCCGGTGCGCTTACCGTGGGAGGATGCGAACCGTGATGTGGATTATATTGCCACTGCATTAAAGCAACGCTTCCCCGCAGAGTGGCTTGCGGATGCTGATATTGAGATCGCTACCGAGATTTTTTATCGCAATAAAGCCGCGTGGATAATCGGCAAAATCAGATGTGCTTCACAGATATTCCCGCTGTTATTGCCGGTGCATCTTAGTCATCAGAATGAGTTATTTGTTGATGCCTGTCTGACGGAAAGCAACGATGCCAGCATAGTCTTTGGCTTTGCCCGCTCATATTTTATGGTGTATGCCCCGCAGCCCGGTGCGCTGGTTGAATGGTTACGTGAGATTTTACCGGCCAAAACCACGGCTGAGCTGTACAGCGCTATCGGTTGTCAAAAACACGCAAAAACAGAATGTTACCGTGAGTATTTGCACTTTATAGCGCAAACCGACGAGTCTTTTATTATTGCGCCGGGGGTCAAAGGCATGGTCATGCTGGTATTTACCCTGCCTGGCAGTGACCGCGTGTTCAAGGTGATAAAAGATAATTTTGCGCCGCAGAAAGAAGTGACTGAGGCACAGGTCAAAGCCTGCTATCAGTTGGTGAAAGAGCATGACCGCGTCGGGCGGATGGCCGATACCCAGGAATTTGAGCACTTTGTTCTGCCAAAGAATAACATCAGCCCTGAACTGATGGCTGAACTACAGCGCGAAGTACCTGCCAAGATAGAAGATCTGGGGGACAGCATTGCGCTCCGGCATCTGTACATTGAACGGCGTATGACGCCGCTGAATTTATATCTGGAACAGGCCAGCGATACGCAGCTTCATGACGTGATTGAAGAATACGGCAATGCGATCAAACAACTGGCTGCGGCGAATATCTTCCCCGGCGACATGTTGTTTAAGAATTTTGGCGTGACCCGTCATGGTCGTGTGGTGTTTTATGACTACGATGAAATCTGCTACATGACTGAAGTTAATTTTCGCGATATTCCCGCACCCCGTTACCCGGAGGATGAACTGGCCAGCGAACCCTGGTACAGCATTGCTCCGGGCGATGTTTTCCCGGAAGAATTCCGGCATTTCCTTTGCAGCGACAAACGCCTTGGTCAAATCTTTGAAACGCTACACGACGATTTGTTTAGCGCCGGTTACTGGCGCGGTTTGCAACAGCGTATCCGTGAAGGGCACGTCGAAGATGTTTTTGCGTATCGTCGTTCCCGGCGTTTTAGCCAGCGTTAATTTGCTGAAATCCTCCCGGATAATGGTGGGATTTCAGCATCTTTCTCAGTGTTTTCCACCGCCGTAGGCCTGCGTGATTTCTTTCGCCGCATGAATCACCAGTGCACCCAGTTCCGTCACGCGGTCATCGGTGATTCGTGAAACCGGGCCCGAGATTGAAATCGCCGCATAGGCATCGTTGTGTTCGTCGTAAATGCAGGTTGCCACACAACGCAGTCCGAGCGCATGCTCTTCATCATCAAAGGCATAGCCGCGTTTACGGGTATCCGCCAACTCCTGCTTCAGATTCACAGGAGACGTTTTTGTCAGGGGCGTATAGCTGTGCAGGCCTATTTTATGCAGCAGTTTTGCCAGACGCTCTTCCGGCAACGTCGAAAGAAATGCTTTACCGGCACCCGACGCATGCATCGGTAATTTGCCACCAATCGGCGCTGACATCCTCATCAGGGCATTGCACTGCACCTGATCGATGATGATCGCCTGATAATCACTGTGATCCAGCACCGCCAGATTCACCGTTTCGCCGGATTCTTCCATCAGGCGGCGTAACATCGGATGCACCATTGCCAGTAAATTCCGGCTTTGCAGGAAACTGCTTCCTACGATAAAAGCATGTGAGCCAATGGTCCACAGGCCCAAATCGCCGACCTGACGGACAAATCCCTGCTGTTGCATGGTGGTCAGAAGGCGGTGGGTGGTGGAATTGGGTAAACCCGCCTGCTGGGCGAGATCGGTCAGTGCCACGCTGCCCTGGGCTTCAGCGATATATTCCAGCAACTTAAGGCCACGTGTCAGGGACTGCACCTGCCCGGTCGCTGCGCTGCCGGTTACAGCCGCGGCTTTGGTTTTCTTAGCACGTTTGGCCGGAGCCGTTACGGACGTTGCCATGAGCCTGTTCCTTGTAAGATGCGCCAAAAGCTGGCGAAGAAAAATCATTTTTGGAATTGGTTTTCGTTTTTACAGTATGGATCGCAACCTGCCTTTACGCTCATCCGATGTGTTGCACTGCGTTTGCGGGATGTCTTCCCGAATTGAAAAAGTCTCACGTCGGTGCGGGCTTTTGGCTGAGGAAGGTATGCTAGGATGTTGACCATGATTTCCGGCGCATGAATGAACAATTTGCCGGGTGTGCGTGATGGGTGATGAGGTGAAAGTGACTAATCGAGTTGAGGCGCTACATAAGCAGCTGGCACAGCGCATTTTGGTTCTGGATGGCGGTATGGGCACCATGATCCAAAGCTATCGTCTGGAAGAAGAAGATTACCGTGGTGAGCGTTTTGCTGACTGGGAAAGCGATCTTAAAGGCAATAATGATCTTCTGGTGCTCTCCAAACCAGACGTGATCGTCGAGATCCATAACGGTTATCTTGCTGCTGGTGCAGATATCCTCGAAACCAACACCTTCAACTCCACCACGATTGCAATGGCTGACTACCATATGGAATCGCTGTCGGCTGAAATTAACTATGAAGCTGCGCGGCTGGCGCGTCAATGTGCCGATGCGTGGACCGCCCGTACGCCGGATAAACCGCGTTATGTTGCCGGGGTTTTAGGCCCGACCAACCGGACGGCGTCGATTTCCCCGGATGTTAACGATCCCGCATTTCGTAACGTATCTTTCGATCAGCTGGTTGAAGCCTACCGCGAATCCACCCGGGCACTGATCGAAGGCGGTGCCGATCTGATCATGATCGAAACCGTATTTGACACTCTCAACGCCAAAGCCGCGACGTTCGCAGTAGAAAGTGAATTCGAAGCAATGGGCATCGTATTGCCTGTCATGGTTTCCGGCACGATTACTGATGCTTCCGGCCGCACCTTATCTGGCCAGACAACCGAAGCTTTTTATAACTCGCTGCGTCACGTTAAACCGCTCACCTTTGGCCTTAACTGCGCGCTGGGTCCGGATGAGTTACGTCAGTATGTCGCTGAGTTATCTCGTATTGCAGAATGTTATGTCACCGCGCACCCGAACGCCGGTTTACCTAATGCTTTCGGTGAATACGATCTCGAAGCCAAAGAAATGGCTGAGCATATTGCCGAATGGGCACGCTCGGGCTTTCTGAACATTGTCGGTGGCTGCTGTGGTACCACGCCTGCGCATATCGCGGCGATGGTGAAAGCCGTGGAAGGCGTACCGCCCCGCGCTTTACCGACCATTCCTGTTGCCTGTCGTCTGGCAGGGCTGGAACCGCTGACCATCGATCCACAGACGCTGTTTGTGAACGTCGGTGAACGTACTAATGTGACCGGTTCTGCTCGTTTCAAGCGACTGATTAAAGAAGAAAAGTATGCGGAAGCGCTGGCGGTAGCCCGTCAGCAGGTAGAAAGTGGCGCGCAAATCATCGATATCAACATGGATGAAGGGATGCTCGACGCCGAAGCGGCAATGGTGCGTTTCCTCAGCCTGATTGCCGGTGAACCGGATATCGCCCGTGTGCCGATCATGATCGACTCCTCCAAATGGGATGTTATCGAAAAAGGCCTGAAATGCATTCAGGGCAAGGGGATTGTTAACTCCATTTCCATGAAAGAAGGCGAAGAAGCCTTCCTGCACCACGCCCGTATGGTACGCCGGTACGGCGCGGCCGTTGTGGTCATGGCATTCGATGAAACCGGGCAGGCGGATACCCGCGCCCGCAAAATTGAAATCTGCCGCCGTGCCTACAAGCTGTTGACTGAAAAAGTCGGCTTCCCGCCGGAAGACATCATTTTTGACCCGAATATCTTTGCGGTGGCGACCGGCATTGACGAACACAACAACTACGCCGTCGATTTCATCGAAGCCTGCGCCGATATCAAAGCACAACTGCCGCATGCGCTGATTTCCGGCGGTGTTTCCAATGTTTCATTCTCTTTCCGTGGTAACGAACCGGTACGTGAAGCCATTCACGCCGTCTTCCTGTATCACGCCATCCGCAACGGTATGGATATGGGCATCGTCAACGCCGGTCAGTTGGCGATTTATGATGATTTACCGGCTGAACTGCGCGACGCCGTCGAAGATGTGATCCTCAACCGCCGCGATGATGGTACTGAGCGCCTGCTTGAACTGGCTGAAAAATACCGTGGCAGCAAGGACGATGGAGAAGCGAATAAGCAGCAGGCGGAATGGCGCAGCTGGGACGTGAAAAAACGCCTCGAATACTCGCTGGTGAAAGGTATTACCGAATTTATCGAACTGGATACCGAAGAGTGCCGTCAGCTGGCCGCGCGTCCTATCGAAGTGATCGAAGGCCCGCTGATGGACGGTATGAACGTCGTCGGCGACCTGTTTGGTGCCGGTAAAATGTTCCTGCCGCAAGTGGTGAAATCCGCGCGCGTGATGAAACAGGCCGTGGCCTATCTGGAGCCATACATTGAAGCCAGCAAGGAAAAGGGCCAGACCAACGGCAAAATCCTGCTGGCCACGGTCAAAGGCGATGTCCATGACATCGGTAAAAACATCGTTGGCGTGGTGCTGCAATGTAATAACTACGAGATTATCGATCTCGGTGTAATGGTGCCGACGGACAAAATCCTGAAAACCGCCATCGAAGAAAACGTCGATATCATCGGGCTTTCCGGGCTGATTACGCCGTCACTCGATGAAATGGTCAACGTCGCGAAAGAAATGGAGCGGCGTGGTTTTACCATGCCGTTGCTGATTGGCGGCGCAACCACATCGAAAGCGCACACTGCGGTGAAAATCGAAAAAAATTACAGTGGTGTGACCTGCTACGTGCAAAACGCCTCGCGTTCTGTCGGCGTGGTGTCTGCGTTGCTGTCAAAAGATCAGCGGGACGCGTTTATCGAACGTACACGTAAAGAGTACGACACTGTACGTATCCAGCATGGTCGTAAAAAGCCGCGCACGCCGCCAGTGAGTCTTGAAGTGGCCCGCGACAACGCTACTTTTATCGATTGGGAAGCTTACACGCCACCAGTGGCCCATCGTCTTGGCATCCAGAAAGTCGAAGCCAGCATTGAAACACTGCGCAATTACATCGACTGGACGCCGTTCTTCATGACCTGGTCGCTGGCAGGTAAATATCCGCGCATTCTTGAAGATGAAGTTGTCGGCGAAGAAGCGAAACGCCTGTTCAAAGATGCCAATGACCTGCTCGATAAACTTTGCGCTGAGAAATTGCTCAACCCACGCGGCGTCGTCGGTCTCTTCCCGGCAAACCGCAAAGGCGATGACATCGAAATCTACAGCGATGAACGCCGCGAAGACGTGCTGGTGGTCAGCCATCATCTGCGTCAGCAAACGGAAAAAACCGATTTCGCCAACTATTGCCTGGCTGACTTTGTCGCACCGAAATCCAGCGGCAAGAAAGATTACATGGGGGCATTTGCTGTAACCGGCGGGCTGGAGGAGGATGCGCTGGCCGAGGCGTATGACAAACAGCATGATGATTACAATAAAATCATGATCAAGGCGCTGGCTGACCGTCTGGCAGAAGCGTTTGCGGAATACCTGCATGAGAAAGTGCGCAAGGTGTATTGGGGTTTTGCCGCCAACGAGAATCTGAGCAACGAAGAGTTGATCCGCGAGAATTATCAGGGAATACGTCCGGCGCCCGGTTACCCGGCCTGTCCTGAACACACTGAAAAGGGGCAAATCTGGAAGCTGCTGGATGTGGAAGCCAATACCGGTATGCAACTGACCGAATCCTTTGCGATGTGGCCGGGTGCTGCGGTGTCAGGCTGGTATTTCAGCCACCCTGACAGCAAATACTTCGCCGTGGCACAAATCCAGCGTGATCAGGTCGAAGATTACGCGGTACGTAAAAATATGCCAGTCGCCGAAGTGGAGCGCTGGCTGGCGCCGAACTTAGGTTACGACGCCGACTAATACCCGTCATCCTTCAAGTTGACTCTGCGTTGGCTGCCATCACGAACCCCAGTCACTTACTTCAGTAAGCTCCTGGGGTTCATTCAGTTGCCGCCTTAATTCATCTCGAATGATTTAGGGTATCCCATCGGTGTTTTTTTCCACTTAAATCAACTCACTTCCACATCAATGTGCAGCGCGTCATAGCGCCAGTATTCTAAATCGCAGTCGATGACCCGGTCATGCTGGTCACGGTTGGTCCGCGTAATAAACAGCGCCGGACTGCCGGGAGCCACTTTCAGCGCATGTGACGCCTCTTCAGGCAGCAATGTCGGCACCATGTCGAAACGCACGCGTCCGTAATGGATGTCATAGCGGGATGCGTACAAATCAGTCAGCGATGTCGTGAGATCCGCGTCAAGAATGCCCTGAAAATACAGAGGATTAAGATAGTGCTCGACGTACAAAACCGGGCGGTTATCGATATAACGCAACCGCCGGATGCAAATGACCTCACTCTCTGACGGCAACAATAACTTCTGACACACCGTATCGCTGGCAATACAGTGCTTCGCATCAATCACTGTGGTCTTTGCGCTGCGCCCCTGATCTTTGGCCATTGCGTGAAAGTGACTTCTTTGCAGCGGGTTGTAGACAATGCGTGGCGGGGAGACAAACCAGCCCCGGCGTACTTCCCGGTAAATCAGACCCTGGGCCTCAAGCTGGCTCAATGCTTCCCGTAATGTAATACGGGTAGTGGAAAACTGTTCACTCAACGTGCGCTCAGAAGGCAGCCTTCCCTCGGCAGAAAATGCCCCGGCCGCAATACTTTCGCTTAATGCCTTGCAGATAACGGCAAGGGTAGTCTGCGATTCACTCATCGGTCAGCAAGCCTCATTTCAGTGCGTTTTTGCACCAATCTGAACTTTCATCGTGTAAATAATGTGCGCTTGTTAACAGCGATAAGCTTAAAACTGCTGCTTTTTCGCACTGACATATAATTATCACAATTGAGCGTTAGATTGGCTTGGTTCTTGCTGGACTAGACCAGCACTTCACACACTACCATCCGGAGCATCCGTTATGAAACAGTTGTTCGCTTCTGTGTTAACCAGCGCGCTTGTCCTCTCCGCTTCATCGGCATTTGCCGCTGAACCTCCTGCTGCACTCCTGAAAGCGGCACAAGCCGAAGGAACGGTAAACAGTGTCGGTATGCCTGATGACTGGGCGAACTGGAAAGGAACCTGGAGTGATCTGAGCACCAAGTATGGCCTGAAACATAGCGATACCGATATGAGTTCGGCACAGGAGATCGCGAAATTCCTGGCAGAAAAAGACAATGCCAGTGCTGATATTGGCGACGTGGGTGCAGCTTTTGGACCCGTTGCCGTGCAAAAAGGCGTGACTCAGCCCTATAAACCGACCACCTGGGATCAGGTACCAGACTGGGCAAAAGATAAAGAGGGTATGTGGGCACTTGCTTATACCGGCACTATCGCCTTCATCATTGATAAATCGCAGGTGAAAGATGAGCCACACAGCTGGGCTGATCTGCTAAACAGCAAATACAAAGTGACTATCGGTGACGTGAGCACCGCAGCGCAGGCCGCAAATGGCGTGCTGGCGGCAACTTACGCGATGGGCGGCAATGAAAAGGACCTGAAACCAGGTCTGGAATATTTTGGCAAACTGGCGAAAGCAGGGCGTCTGAGCCTGACTAACCCGGTCATCGCGTCTCTGGAAAAAGGTGAAGTGCAGGTTGGCGTAGTCTGGGACTTCAACGGTCTGAGCTATCGCGACAAAATCGACAAAACCCGCTTCGACGTGGTGATCCCATCTGATGGCACTATCACGTCCGGTTACACCACGATCATCAACAAATTCGCCAAACATCCGAACGCCGCCAAACTGGCGCGTGAATACATCTTCTCTGATGCCGGTCAGATCAATCTGGCACAAGGCTATGCCCGTCCAATCCGTGCCGATCACATCACGCTGCCAGACGATGCAAAAGCCAAACTGTTGCCTTCCAGCGAATACAAAAATGCGCACCCGATTGCAGATCCGGCTGCCTGGGATAAGAGCGCGAAAACCTTGCCGCGTCTGTGGCAGGAAAACGTCATGATCAACATGCAGCAGTAATTGATTAAAAAATAAGAAAAACCGGACAGCGAAAGCATTGGTTAATAACAACACCTGTAAGAAATGAAAGGTATACATGGTATGAAGAGCATTCTGGTAGTACTCGACGGGCTGAATTATCAGGTCGGCCGCGACGCAATGGGTTATCTGCAAGCCCAGTGTGCCGCAGGACGCGGCCGCTTGTATCAACTGGAATGCGAATTGCCTTCGCTGTCCCGGCCACTTTATGAATGCATTCTCACCGGTATCACGCCGGTGGTGAGTGGCATTGTTCACAACCACGTTGACCGGTTATCGACTCAACGTAGTATTTTCCACTATGCCCGCGACGCTGGCCTGACGACGGCTGCTGCGGCTTATCACTGGGTCAGCGAGCTGTATAACCGCACGCCGTTTGACCCGCCGCGTGACCGCCACACCAGCGATGACTCGCTGACTATCCAGCACGGCCATTTTTATTACGATGATAGTTACCCTGATTCGCATCTGTTCGATGACGCCGAAAGCCTGCGTCGTCGTCATGATCCCGACTTCCTGCTGATCCACCCGATGAACATTGATGATGCCGGGCATAAATTTGGCCTGTCGACGCCCCAATACCGCAACAAAGCACGCACCGCAGACGGCATCCTGTCGCGCTATCTGGGCGACTGGCTGGACGCCGGTTATCAGGTGATCGTGACTGCGGATCACGGTATGAATGATGACCGCAGCCACGGCGGTATTTTGCCGGAGGAGCGTCAGGTGCCGCTGTTCGTCTTCGGCAGTGCGTTCAGCTTCAAAGAGGCCGCACCGTTGCAGACGGAGTTATGCGGAACTGTTTGTCAGATCCTCAATATTGCCCACGACAAGCCACATTGCGCGGCATTACTGGCCTGAATCCCGTCACTTTTAGAGGATACCCGATGAAAGCTAAGTGGATTGCGGCGTTGTTTATGCTGCCGTTTCTGGTGTTTTTCATCGCTTTTCAGCTGGCGCCGCTGACATGGATTGCGGTGAGCAGCTTTTACAGCGAAACCTATGAAGCCTGGGGACTGGGCAATTACACCGACATTCTGACATCACCGTTCTATTTACAGGCTATGCGTTTCTCACTGGATATTTCCATCTGGTCGAGTTTATACGGTTTGCTTATTGCGTTAGTGGGTAGTTACTCACTTCGCCAGCTTGGCCCGACAAAGCTGCACGACTTTGTGATGTCGTTTACTAACATGACCAGCAACTTTGCGGGCGTACCGCTGGCCTTCGCCTTCGTTATCCTGCTTGGCCTGAATGGTTGTCTGACGCTGCTGTTGAAAAAATATGGCCTGATGGAACACTTCGACCTCTATTCAAAAGACGGCCTGATTGTGCTCTATACCTATTTCCAGATCCCGCTCGGCGTGTTGCTGATGTATCCGGCATTTGATGCGTTACGGGAGGACTGGCGCGAGTCAGCGGCCTTGCTGGGCGCGGGACGCTGGCGTTACTGGCGTCATATCGGTATTCCGGTACTGTTCCCGGCCTTGCTCGGCACCTTCGTTATTTTGCTCGCCAATGCCCTTGGCGCGTATGCCACGGTGTATGCGCTGACCACCGGTAACTTTAACGTGGTGCCGGTGCGTATCGCGGCGTTGGTCTCGGGGGATATTTCTCTCGATCCGAATATGGGCAGCGCGCTGGCGATGTTGCTGGTGGTGCTGATGGCCTTTATCACGCTGATCCATCAGTGGTTATTGCGTAAAAGTTATCTCAGTCAGCGCAGCTGACGGGCAGAAAAAGGAACGTAAGATGTCGCGGTCTGAAGCAATTTACCACCGTGTGGTGATCTGGATTTTACTGATTGTCCTGATGTTGCCGCTGCTGGCGACGCTGGTCTATGCGCTGGTGCTGGAATGGGGGGCGACCATTTTACCGAGCGGCTTTACGCTGAAATGGCTGGTGGAACTGTGGAGCGATCCGCGCTTCCTGATTGCGCTCTGGCATTCGCTGCTGGTGTGTTTCGGCACACTTTTTCTGTCGCTGGTGCTGATCCTGCCACTAATGTTTGTGATTGCTTACTATTTCCCTAAGCTCGATGCACTGATGAACATCCTGATCCTGCTGCCGTTCGCCGTGCCGCCGGTGGTGTCATCGGTGGGCCTGATGCAACTCTATTCCGCTGAACCGCTGGCGCTCACCGGTACGCCGTGGATCCTGATTGGCTGTTACTTCACCATCGCGCTGCCGTTTATCTATCGCGCTATTTCTAACAACATGCAGGCGATCAACCTGCGTGACCTGATGGATGCTGCACATCTGCTCGGTGCCAGCACCTGGAAAGCGGCGCTGCTGGTGGTTTTGCCTAACTTACGCAAAGGCGGAATGATTGCCGTCCTGCTGTCGTTTTCCTTCCTGATCGGGGAGTTTGTGTTCGCCAATCTGCTGGCGGGCAGCCGTTATGAAACGGTTCAGGTTTACCTCTATAACATGCGTAATGGCAGCGGCCATTTTACCAGCGCATTGGTCATCTCCTATTTCATGGTCGTCCTGATTTTCACCTGGGTGGCGAACATGCTGAACAAAGGAAAGAGCTGATTATGTCGTATTTGCAGGTTACTCAACTCAACAAGTCTTACGGTCCGACGCAGATTTTCAACAACATCGATTTCTCAGCAGAAGAGGGAGAATTCGTCACACTGCTGGGGCCAAGCGGCTGCGGAAAATCCACGCTGCTGCGCTGTCTGGCCGGTCTGACTTCCGTCGACAGCGGAAAAATTCTGATTCAGGGGCAGGATATTGTGCCGCTGCCGCCACAACAGCGCGGCATCGGCATGGTCTTCCAGAGCTATGCGCTGTTTCCTAATATGACGGTTGAAGCCAATGTCGCGTTCGGCCTGAAAATGCAAAAGATACCGGCTTCAGAGCTGCACCGGCGCGTCGGTGAAGTACTGGAACTGGTGGAAATGAACGATTACGCAAAACGTTATCCGCATCAGCTTTCCGGTGGTCAGTGTCAGCGTGTGGCACTGGCGCGTTCACTGGTTACGCAGCCGCGCCTGTTGCTGCTCGACGAACCCCTTTCCGCGCTCGATGCCCGTATCCGTAAGCATCTGCGTGAGCAAATCCGCCGTATTCAGCGTGAAATGAATCTGACGGCGATTTTCGTGACCCACGATCAGGAAGAAGCGCTGACCATGTCCGACCGGATTGTGCTGATGAACAAAGGGCAAATCGTCCAAAATGCCGATGCCGAAACCCTGTATACTGAACCGGTGGATGCGTTTGCTGCGGGCTTTATCGGCAGCTACAACCTGCTAAGCCCTGAACAGGCGATGGCGCTGACCGGCATAACTTACACGGGCCGTGTCGCCATCCGTCCGGAGTCGGTCACAATATGCGAGCTGATTGAAGGTATTCCGGCTAAAATTATCAGCCACAGTCTGCTTGGCAACGTCGTGCGTTATCGCGTTTTAGCACACGGAGTTGAGCTTTCTGTGGATGTCTTAAACCGTTCTGTGGCCTCACTTCGCGCCGATGGCAGCGATATTGGTCTACAGTTAGATCTTGTTACGTTACGGGAAGTTGCATGAAACTGGCGCTGTTTGATCTCGATGAAACCCTGATTAGCGGCGACTGTTCGAGTTTGTGGTCAGCCTACATGGTGGCAAATGGCTGGGTGGCCGATGAGCAGGCTTTTCTGCAACAAGATGCCGCGCTGATGCAGCAATATGCTATCGGTCAGATGGATATGCAGGAGTACATGAGTTGTACTTTGGTGCCGCTGTCCGGCCGCAGTCAACGTGATGTCGCGGCGATGGTCGCGAATTATATTCAGGATGTGATTGCCCCGCGTGTTTACACGCAGGCGCGTGAGTGTCTGGCTGCTCACCGTGCACAGGGCGACCGGACGGTAATTATTTCCGCGTCCGGTGAACATCTGGTGCAGCCGATTGCCCGTTTTCTCGGTGTTGATGAAACGCTGGCGATTGGTGTTGAAATGAAAGACGGGCGTTTTACCGGCGCCACACGAGGGACGATGACCTATCGCGAGGGAAAAGTCTCGCGGTTGCTGGAGCTCATCAATCAGGACGCATCCCTTTTGCAATCAGCCAGTTTTTATTCTGATTCCCATAATGATCTGCCGTTGCTGACCCGCGTGGGCCAGCCGGTGGCGGTGAATCCAGACGCTATCCTGCTCCAGCACGCCCGGCAGGCAGGATGGCCGGTCTATGCCTGGCGTTAATGGAGCTGTTCTTTCGTGTTAACCCTTTTGCATTTGTTGTCTGCTATTTCTCTGCTCGTATGGGGTACGCACATCGTGCGTACCGGCATCATGCGTGTCTTTGGCGCCAATCTGCGCCGTGTTCTGAGTAACAGTGTCGAGAAAAAACCGCTGGCGTTTGTGGCGGGCATTGGCGTTACTGCGCTGGTGCAAAGCAGTAATGCTACCGCGCTGCTGGTCACGTCGTTTGTATCGCAGGGGCTGGTAGCCCTGGCTCCGGCACTGGTGATTATTCTCGGTGCAGATGTCGGGACCGCCGTGATGGCGCGTATCCTGACCTTCGATCTCTCCTGGCTTTCTCCGCTGCTGATTTTCGTCGGTGTCGCGTTCTTCCTCAGCCGTAAACAGACCCGCGCGGGGCAAATGGGCCGTGTCGGTATCGGGCTGGGGCTGATTTTACTGGCGCTGGAGCTGATTGTGGGCGCCGCGACGCCGATCATGCAGGCCTCCGGCGTTAAAGTTTTATTCTCGTCCCTGACCGGTGATGTGCTGCTCGATGCCCTGACCGGCGCAGTGTTTGCCATCATCAGTTATTCCAGTCTGGCGGCGGTGTTGCTGACGGCAACCCTTGCCGCGACCGGCGTGATTTCGCTTAAAGTGTCACTTTGTCTGGTCATCGGTGCCAACCTCGGCAGCGGGCTGCTGGCGATGATTAACGCCAGTAAAATGAATGCCGCCGGTCGCCGCGTGGCGCTCGGCAGTACGCTGTTTAAACTGATTGGTTTGGTGATTGTGCTGCCGTTTGTCGGACTGTTGTCGACGCAACTGGCGCGGCTTGGCATTCCGGATGAAGAACTGGTGATCTACTTCCACATGTTCTACAACCTGATCCGTTGTCTGGCGATGGTGCCGCTGACGGCGCCGATGGCGAAGGTTTGCGAGATGATGATTGCCGATGTGCCTGAAGATGATCCCCGTCTGCGTCCGCGCCATCTGGATGTCAGCGCAATTGATACCCCGACGCTGGCGCTGGCCAATGCCGCCCGTGAAACCTTGCGCATGGGCGACGTGGTCGAACATATGCTGATCCTCAACCGGGAAGTGATGCACGGTAAACTGGCACAGGATCGCGAAGTGCGGCGTCTCGACGATGACGTTGATGTGCTCTATACCGCCATCAAGCTGTATCTGGCGCAAATCAACAAGGAAGGACTTGGCGAAGATGATTCCCGCCGCTGGGCTGAAATCATCGAAATGGCGCTGAACCTCGAACAGGCCGGTGACATTATCGAGCGCATGACCGGCGATATCACCGCCAAATCCCACGCTACCCGACGCGCGTTCTCGCCGGAAGGACTGGTGGAGCTGGATGCCTTACATGAGAAATTGCAGGATAACCTGCGCCTGAGTCTGGGCGTTTTCCTGTCGAACGATCTGACCAGTGCGCGCCGTCTGCGCCGCTCCAAACACCGTTTCCGCATTCTCGACCGCCGTTATGCGCATGCGCACGTCGATCGCCTGCATCAGCATAATGTGCAGAGTATCGAAACCAGCTCGCTGCACCTCGGGTTGCTGGGGGATATGAAACGTCTGAACTCACTGTTCTGTGCAGTGGCCTATAACGTGCTGGATCAGGATGAGCAGGAAGATGAGCAGCGCGAACCGAATGATGATGTGCAACGGGTGTAGGACGAATCAAAACGGGCGCTGAGGAAGGCGCCCGTTTCTTTTTCATCTTCTTTTTCGTCTGGAAATCAGTCTTTTTTGACCGGCTTACCGGACCAGTAACCGGCCAGCAAAGAACCTGACAGATTGTGCCATACCGAGAACAATGCGCCCGGCAGTGCGGCCAGCGGGGTGAAATAGATTTTCCCCAGCGTCGCCGCTAAACCTGAGTTCTGCATCCCGACTTCCATCGCCAGCGTGCGGCAGGTGGTTTCGTCAAAGCCAAACAGTTTCCCGCCCCAGTAACCGCTCAGTAAGCCTATGCCGTTGTGCAGAATAACCGCCACAATCACGATCAATCCCACCGAACCGATAAAGCCCTGACTGCCCGCCACGACGGCGCTGATAATGGCGACAATGCATGCCATTGAGAAAAGCGGCAGCAGCGGTTCGATACGTTTCACGGTTTTCGTGAACAGATGATGAATAATCAGACCGGCTAAAATCGGGATGACGACGATCTGCAAAATGCTTAACAGCATGCCTTCCACATCCACTTTAATGTGCGTATCGACATACAGACGCGTCAGCAGTGGCGTGGCGAAAACCCCCACCAGCGTGGAAACTGCTGAAATCGTCACGGAAAGCGCGACATCTCCTTTCGCAAGATAAATCATCACGTTAGAGGCTGTACCGCTGGCAACGCTGCCCACCAGAATCATTCCCGCCGATAAATCTGCCGGCATATGGAACAGTTTTGCCAGCACCCACGCCGCCAGCGGCATGATCAGATAATGCAGGAACGTGGCGGCAGCAACCGGGCCAGGTCGGGAAAGCACGCGTTTGAAATCACCGAATTCGAGAGTGACACCCATCGCGAACATAATCAGCATCAGCAGGGTAGAAACATGCGGGCCGATCGGCGTGAACGTACCGGGCGAGTAATAGGCCGCGACGGATAACAGCACGGCCCACAACGGGAACAGGCGGGTTATTTTGGCTAACATTGAGGTGATCCTTGTCTTTGTTGTTTGCAAAAGTACAGACAAAAAAAGACCGGGCACATGGCCCGGTCTTCTCACATACCGCGCCCGTCATTATTCGAACAGGTTGCGGTGTAGAGTTTTAACGACCTGATCGGCATCGTTGCCCGGCACCAGGAAGCACAGGTTGTAGCTGCTTGCGCCGTAGCAAATCATGCGGATATTGAACGGGTCCAGCACGCCGAACACTTCTTTGCCGACGCCACAGGCCTGGGACAGTTTGTTGCCGATAATCGCAATCAGCGCCAGATTTTCTTCCACTTCCACGCGGCACAGTGAGGATAATTCTGTCAGCAGTGAGGTGGTCAGCAGGCTGTCGCCTGAGGATGTGGAACCGGTGGTATCCAGCGTCAGCGCGACGCTGACTTCGGATGTGGTGATCAGATCCACAGAGATACTGTGGCGTGCCAGAATACCAAACACTTCGGCGAGGAAACCGCGTGAATGGAGCATGCTCAGGCTGTGCAGCGTGACCAGCGTTTGTCTGCGGCGCAGGGCTATCGCACGGAACAACGGCGGATTATCGCTGGTATCACACACTAAGGTGCCGCCGCCTGACGGGTCTTTGCTCGAGCCTACAAACACCGGGATACCGCGACGCACCGCGGGCAGCAGAGTGGCTGGATGCAGAACTTTGGCACCAAATGTCGCCATTTCAGCGGCTTCTTCAAACGCAATGCGGTCAATACGTTTTGCCGCCGGCACCAGACGCGGGTCGGTGGTATAAATCCCCGGGACGTCAGTCCAGATATCCACACGGGAAACGCTCAGCGCTTCACCCAACAATGCGGCGGTGTAATCGCTGCCGCCACGGCCAAGCGTCGTGGTGCGGCCTTTGCCTTCTGAGCCGATAAAACCTTGTGTGATTACCAGGGCGTCCTGCAAGCGCGGTTGTAGCTGCTGAACGGTTAACTCGCTTAATACCTGCGTATCCGGCTCCGCGCGCCCAAAGCGATCGTTGGTACGCATGATTTTACGTACGTCGAACCATTCCACTGGCACGTTGCGCTGGCGGATGATTTCAACAAACAGCAGGGTGGACATCAGTTCGCCATGGCTCACCAGTTCGTCGGTCAGCGCGGTAGAGGTCGCAAGGCTCGCCGCTTCTGACAGCATGGCGATATTTTCCAGCATGCGGCCGATTTCTTCGCGGATCACGGTGGGATTATCGAGGCGATCGATAATGGCGCTCTGGATGCGGCGAATTTCATCAAGCAGGAACACCCGGCGTTCGGTTTCTTTACCTTCTGCCAGCTCAACTAATAAATTGGTGACGCCCGCAGAGGCGGAGAGAACAACCAGACGCACTTCAGGGCGCGACAGCACGATATCCGCGCTGCGGTTCATTGCGTCGAAATCCGCCACGCTGGTACCGCCGAATTTGGCGACGATGACATTGCCCAAAGGCTGCTGGCTGGCGTTGCGGGATACTGCGTGATTCATGTAAAACCTCGTGTCCGGGTCGCCATATCATGACGGCCATCGATTCCATAAGAATTGGCACAAAGGGAAGAGCGGGAAACGGGAGCAGGCGTAGAGATACTACGATACACCCAGAAGCGCCCCACCTAGCCGACACCCTGTTGGGTGTTCCGGTGACAACCCAGGGGATTCAGCCCCTGTAGTCGATCATTTGCCTGCCGCGGGCTTATGATCTCGGCGCCGCTCCCCCTGATGTATCTTCGTAGGATTTCGGCTCCTCCGATACACTGCCTGGGCGACGCGCCTCTTCTGGCTCGCGCATCGAGCGCGCGAGTTAGGCGCTTAGGAATAGCCGTTTATCGCCCGTCTGTCAACGGTCAGGCAATGCATGCGCCACATTTTGAGCGATTCTCATCTAATATTGTTCTCTGTCATTGTGATTAAGCAGATCTAACCTATCGCAAGAAAAGGCATCTCTTCCCGGGAACTTCAGGCTACAATCGGGACAGTTACCTCATATTTATTCTCAGCCTAAGAGCATTGCTATGAAAAATATCAATCCAACTCAGACCGCTGCCTGGCAAGCCCTGCAGCAGCATTTCGACAAGATGAAAGATGTGCAGATTAGCCATCTGTTTGCTGAAGATGGTGATCGTTTCTCCAAATTCTCTGCCACGTTTGAAGACCAGATGCTGGTCGATTTCTCCAAAAACCGCATCACCGCAGAGACGCTGGATAAGCTGCAGGCGCTGGCGAAAGAGACTGACCTTCAGGGCGCAATCAAATCGATGTTCTCTGGCGAGAAGATCAACCGCACCGAAGACCGTGCTGTTCTGCACGTTGCACTGCGTAACCGCAGCAACACGCCAATCGTCGTGGACGGCAAAGATGTGATGCCGGAAGTGAATGCAGTTCTGGCGAAAATCAAAGGCTTCACCGAACGTGTTATCGGTGGCGAATGGAAAGGTTATACCGGCAAAGCCATCACCGACGTGGTGAACATCGGTATCGGCGGTTCAGACCTCGGTCCGTTCATGGTCACTGAAGCGCTGCGTCCGTACAAAAACCACCTGAATATGCATTTCGTCTCCAACGTTGACGGCACGCATATCGCTGAAACGCTGAAAGATTTGTCTCCGGAAACCACGCTGTTCCTGGTTGCATCAAAAACCTTCACCACGCAGGAAACCATGACCAACGCCCACAGCGCGCGTGACTGGTTCCTGAAAACCGCTGGCGATAACCAACACGTGGCGAAACACTTCGCGGCGCTGTCCACCAACGGTAAAGCGGTGAGCGAGTTTGGTATCGACACCGACAACATGTTCGAATTCTGGGACTGGGTCGGTGGCCGTTACTCTCTGTGGTCCGCAATCGGTCTGTCTATCGCGCTGTCTGTAGGTTTCGATAACTTCGAACAACTGCTGAGCGGTGCGCACGCGATGGATAAACACTTCGCGAATACGCCGGCTGAGAAAAACCTGCCGGTACTGCTGGCGCTGATCGGCATCTGGTACAACGATTTCTACGGCACCGAAACCGAAGCTATCCTGCCATACGACCAGTACATGCACCGTTTTGCCGCTTACTTCCAGCAAGGCAACATGGAATCTAACGGTAAGTTCGTTGACCGTAACGGCAACCCGGTGGATTACCAGACTGGCCCGATCATCTGGGGCGAACCGGGCACTAACGGTCAGCACGCGTTCTATCAGCTGATTCACCAGGGGACTAAAATCATCCCTTGTGACTTCATCGCACCGGCCATCAGCCATAACCCGCTGAGCGATCACCACGCGAAACTGTTGTCTAACTTCTTCGCCCAGACCGAAGCGCTGGCATTCGGTAAATCTCTGGATGTTGTCGAGAAAGAATTCGCCGATCAGGGTAAAAAACCAGAAGACGTTAAACACGTTGCGCCGTTCAAAGTGTTCGAAGGGAACCGTCCGACCAACTCCATCCTGCTGCGTGAAATCACGCCTTACAGCCTGGGTGCGTTGATCGCAATGTATGAACACAAAATCTTCACCCAGGGCGTGATCCTGAACATCTACACCTTCGACCAATGGGGCGTAGAACTGGGCAAACAGCTGGCAAACCGTATCCTGCCAGAACTGGAAGGTAGCTCAGAAGTGACAGGCCACGACAGTTCCACGAACGGTTTAATCAACCGCTTCAAAAACTGGCGCTAATACCCGTCTTCCTTCGCGCTGCCTCGGCGTTGGCTGCGTGAACTCACCCCGGTCACTTACTTATGTAAGTTCCCGGGGCTTCGTTCCTTTGCCGCCTTGATCCAGCCCGAATGATTTAGAGGGACAGGTCGAAATATTTCTCAATAAAAGGGTTAGCCTTCACCGGCTGGCCCTTTTTTAATGGCGCTTTTCCTGTGCTGACTCTGTGGTATTCTGCGGGGATTAATAACAAAAGTGGGATGTATATCACATGGCAGGATCAAAACGGGCATTAATGATATCCGTCATTATGCAGCGAATTTTGAACGTATTCTTATTAGGACTGGCCGCGATCCTGATGATTTTTATCGGGCGCGAAACCTATCATTTAGCAATGGTGTTGTTCGTGAATAACGATCAGTCTTCGTCATATCTGCTCATCGAAGGGATTGTAATTTACTTCCTCTATTTTGAGTTTATTGCCCTGATTATTAAATATTTTTCGTCGGGCTATCATTTCCCGTTACGCTATTTTATTTACATCGGCATCACCGCGATTATCCGCCTGATCATCGTCGACCACAAAAGTCCTTATGACACATTGGTTTACGCCTGCGCGATCCTTGTGCTGGTCGTGACACTGTTTCTGGCCAATAGCGAACGTCTGCGCCGCGAATAAATCAGGCAATTACTGCCTCGCATTGATGCGCTAGAATGCGAGGCAGATAATTCATTGGAGGTATGAATGCCTTCATTACGGAGCCGTTGATGTCTGATCCCCATTCCCCCGAACCATCCCCGATCCACTGGTTTGACGACCCTTCGCAGGTGCCTGCGGATGTGGCTGACTGGCTGATGGAAATGGGGTCCATGACCCGCCGGTTTGAAAAGCAGGGTGTTACCGTCACCGTGAAACCGCAAAATGAATGTTTTGTCAGTCGCGAAGAACTGGGTGAAAGCGAAGCACAGCAGTTGCCGGAAAGTGCCCGTTACTGGATCCGCGAAATCGTGCTGTTTGGCGATGCCGAACCCTGGCTGCTGGGGCGCACGGTCATTCCTGAAGAAACGCTGACCGGGCCGGATCTGGCGCTGGTCGATTTAGGCACGGTGCCGCTGGGGCGCTATCTGTTTAGCGGGAACAACTTGTCCCGCGATTACATTCATTTAGGCCAGTTACACAGTGAGCAGGGAGAATTATGGGCGCGCCGTTCCCGCCTGCGTTTGTCTGATAAGCCGTTGCTGCTGACCGAAATTTTCCTCCCGGATTCGCCGGTTCACCGCCCTGAGGGTAAAGTGAGCAAGGTATGAGTCAGACTAATCAACAAGGAGAACAGAGAGTGTCAGGAAGTATGACGCAGGGCACATGGCGTGATTACTGCCGCCTGATGCGCATTGATAAGCCGATTGGCTCACTGCTGCTGTTGTGGCCAACGTTATGGGCATTGTGGGTCGCGGGAGGGGGAATGCCGTCTGCGAAGATTTTGCTGGTCTTCGTGCTGGGCGTGTTCTTCATGCGTGCCGCCGGTTGCGTGGTGAATGACTACGCTGACCGTAAGTTTGATGGTCACGTAAAACGCACCGCTCACCGGCCATTGCCGAGCGGGGCGATCACCGGCAAGCAGGCGAAAATATTATTTGCCGGACTGGTGCTGGTGTCATTCCTGCTGGTTCTGCTGCTTAACCGCATGACCATTTGGCTGTCTCTGGCCGGACTGGCGCTGGCATGGATTTATCCGTTCATGAAGCGCGTCAGCCATCTGCCGCAGGTGGTTTTGGGCGCGGCGTTTGGCTGGGCAATTCCGATGGCGTATGCCGCTGTGAGCGAAAGTGTGCCGCTTAGCTGCTGGTTAATGTTCGTGGCAAATATCTGCTGGACGGTGGCTTACGATACGCAATACGCGATGGTCGATCGTGACGATGATTTGAAGATCGGCGTGAAATCGACAGCGATTCTGTTTGGTCGTTTTGACACGCTGATCATCGGCCTGCTGCAACTGGCAACGCTGATCCTGATGGGGATTGTCGGTCATCTGTCCCAGCTCAGCGCACCGTTTTACTGGTCGTTGCTGCTGGCTGCTGCGCTGTTTGTGCATCAGCAAAAGCTGATTGCTAAACGTGAACGTGATGCCTGTTTCCTGGCTTTCCGCCAGAACAATTATGTCGGGCTGGTGTTGTTCCTCGGTATTCTGATGAGCCTGTCAGGCTTCAATTTCTAAGTAAGTTAGCCTGCGCGACAACAATTAAAAACGCCCGGACTCTGTAAAAAGTCCGGGCGTTTTGTTTTTTTAATCTGATGTCTGGCGCTAATACGGGTTAATGATCGGTATCGCGTACATCCATCTTCGGTTCAGCCGGTGGCTCCGTTGCTTGCGGCAGCTCAGAAGGCATTCCCGCACTCTCGATAGTTAGCTTGATATCCGGTGTCATCAGGTCGCTGAGCATGAGGTAAATCTCACGCGTTTGTTCCTGAATGGCATCGCCGGTGTCACTGATATAGCCTTCTGCGCGCAGTGTGCCGACCAGCGTCGAGAACACAGCTTTATCGAAGAATTCAGGGGCATTGATACCGTGCAGCACGGATAAACGCTGCGCCATAATCCGACTCTCTTTTTCCAGTGCACCGCGGTTGATGCTTGGGTTATTGGTGAGCAGGGAGAAGGTAATCGCGTAACGTTGCAGCGTTTCACGTACGCCAGCCGCCAGCAACTGGAGGGTGCGGATACGGGCCGGATTAAGTGTCAGCTCATCATCTTCAAGGTGAATGATTTGCTGACGCGCCAGTTCCAGCGTCAGAACATCCAGCACTTGTGGCAGCTCAGGCGTATCGAAATGCATAAACAGTTCGGCTTTGAGCATCGGATAAATCAGTTCGACCTGATGCAGTAATTCCGCGCGGCTGACCTGGCGGTGGTGCATCACAATGCTTGAAATCAGTGATGGCAACACCAGCATATGATGGATGTTGTTGCGGTAATACGTCATCAGCACGGCCTGTTCGCGAGGCAGAACGATGATGTCGCCAATGTTGTCTTTCTCAACCTGGAACTTATTCATGTTCAGCGCGTGATCAAGCAACTGGTCAGCGGTCAGATCAGGCACCGTCGAATCCGCGTTGTAAGGCACGTTACGCAGCAATTGCAGATAACAGTCGATTTGCTCGGTCAGCTGTTCGCGTGTCAGTGAACGCTGACGGGAGGCCAGCAGCGCGGTACAACACAAGTTCATGGCATTGGCTGCCGCTGAATTGTTGATGCGCACCATGATCTGTTCTGCCAAATCCTGCACTGTCGGCGTCAGCCAGCTTGGACGTTGTGCTTCGATCGGGTCGATGGCTTCACGCCAGGTTGGCACGTTCTGGTTCAGGTAAGTGGTCAGATGCAACGGCTCACCGAAGTTCACGTAACCCTGGCCGAGGTTACGCAGCTTGCGCAGCCCGTTAAGCATTTGCGTCAGGCTTTCTTTCTCTTTGGTCGCACCGCGTAATTCTTTCGCGTACGTACCCACTTCCATGACGTGCTCATAACCGATGTAAATCGGTACCAGCGTAATCGGACGTGAACCGCCGCGCAGCATGGCCTGAATGGTCATGGCCAGCGTGCCCGTTTTCGGCTCCAGCAGACGCCCGGTTCGCGAACGCCCCCCTTCCACAAAGTATTCCACCGAATAACCGCGGCTGAACAGTTCGCCCAGATATTCACGGAAAACCGTCGAATAGAGCTTGTTGCCTTTAAAGGTTCGACGAATAAAGAACGCACCCAGACGGCGGAAAATCGGGCCAGCCGGCCAGAAATTCAGGTTGATACCGGCGGCAATATGCGGCGGTACCAGACCCTGATGATAGAGCACGTAAGACAGCAGCAGATAGTCCATGTGGCTGCGGTGGCAAGGCACATACACAATTTCCTGACCGTCCAGCGCTAACTGGCGTACACGCTCGGCATTATTAACGTTGATGCCTTTGTACAAACGGTTCCACGTCCAGCTCAGCACACGGTCAGAGAGGCGCACGGCTTCATAAGAGAAGTCAGCGGCAATCTCTTCCATCAGGGCGATGGCGTTTTGTTGGGCTTTTTCGTGGGAAATTTTCTTGCTGCGGGCTTCGTCTTCAATCGCTTTCTCAATGGCTTTTGAGGCCAGCAATTTATTGAACAAATCCTGACGTGCCGGAAGGCGCGGACCAACCGCAGCCAGACGCTGACGGGAGAAATGCATCCGCGCCACACGTGCCAGTTTTTGAGCAATCGTCTTATCTGTGCCGTGTTCCGTCGCCATATAACGCAGGGAAACGGTATTGGAGAAACGGACGAAACTGTCCCGCCCCAGCCACAGCACAGCGAAAAATTTCTGGATACCGTTCAGCACGCGCAGATGCGGCGTGTCGTCCTGACCTTCACGGCCCGGTGCACGACCAAACATTACCGACACCGGCAACATCTGAATGTCTAAATCCGGATTATTGCGGTGCAAATCAAGGTAGTCGTGGAACAGCTTTACGGATTCCTGCTTCGGCGTGTAATAAGAGAATACGCGCGGGCCTTCGGCTATAAAGACATGGCTTGGTAGCAGGGTGCCGTCAATTTCCAGCGGAATAAGAGGATCAGGCAGATTCTGCGCCAGACATTGCGCACGCAACGTCAGCAAATCGGCTTTGGAATTATAAGGTAATACGTACAAAATCGGCCGCGTCGGGTCTAAATGCAACTCGGTAACCGGATCTGAAGGTATGACCTTGCTCTTTACCAGCAATGAGAGTGGTAAATTCAATAATGTGTAATAAAGTCTACGCCAACCTGACATAAAAACGTGAAGCCTCTTGTTAGCAATTTCGCCGCAAGGATACCAGAAAGATCCGTGGAGATCTGTGGTCATATAAAAGCTAAAATGCTGCAAACACTCTAAGGATCAGTACCCGAAATGGCGAACCAAGTCACCGGATTTACCCGAATTTATAAAGCGGCCGGCTATTCCTGGAAAGGATTCAAAGCGGCATGGCAAAACGAAGCGGCATTTCGCCAGGAGGCCAGCGTCGCTATCCCGTTAATTTTGCTATCTTTCTGGCTTGATGTCAGCACCATTGAACGTATCCTGCTGGTGGGATCCGTCGTGCTGGTCTGTGTCACGGAGTTGCTCAACAGCGCGGTGGAATGTGCAATAGACCGCATCGGGCCTGAGTTTCATGTGCTTTCTGGTCGCGCAAAAGATATCGGCTCTGCTGCCGTACTTCTGACCATCATATTGGCGATTTTTGTCTGGGTCAGCATCTTTTGGTCGCGATGGTTCTGATTTGGAATCTGCATTCCAGGAATCAACGTTATGCCCTGTTTTTATTCAATCTTAGGTTTTCATTGACCGTTTAGCTGTATATACTCACAGCAAGACTGTATAAACAACCAGGGGGCGGAATGAAAGCTTTAACGACCAGACAACAAGAGGTCTACGACCTTATTCGCGATCATATCTCCACCACCGGTATGCCACCAACCCGCGCAGAGATTGCATCACGTCTGGGGTTCCGTTCTCCCAATGCGGCGGAAGAGCATCTTAAAGCGCTGGCGCGTAAAGGTGTTATTGAGATTGTTTCCGGTGCATCACGCGGCATTCGTCTGCTGATGGAAGAAGAAGAAGGTTTACCGCTGATTGGCCGCGTTGCCGCCGGTGAACCGCTGCTGGCGCAGCAACATATCGAAGGGCACTATCAGATCGATCCGGCAATGTTTAAGCCGAGCGCCGATTTCCTGCTGCGTGTCAGCGGTATGTCGATGCGTGATATTGGTATCCTTGACGGCGATCTGCTGGCCGTGCATAAAACGCAAGACGTGCGTAATGGTCAGGTTGTGGTGGCCCGTATTGATGATGAGGTCACCGTGAAACGCCTGAAAAAACAAGGCAGTGTGGTGCAGTTATTGCCTGAGAACAGCGAGTTTCAGCCGATCGTGGTGGATTTGCGCGAGCAGAATTTCAGCATTGAAGGCTTAGCCGTAGGTGTTATCCGCAACGGCGACTGGATCTGACCTTCGTACTTCGAGCTATCTCTGCGTTGGCTGCCTTCGCGAACCCCGGTCACATACTTGTGTATGCTCCCGGCGTTCGCTTAGTTGCCGCCTTGATATAACGCGAATTACTCGGTCAGATATGACTAAGTCAGAAATTGCTGTGTCAGATAGACAAGACTAAAACTAATTGAATATGGATGGCGGCCGCCTCTGGCATCCATGTGAATTCAAAGAGAAATGCGTTTCTCTCATCATCGCCCCTTTCGGGGCGATGTCATTTACAGGCATAACCTGAACCTCCGGCATGAGATTCTCTATGCAACATCATTCCCTGCGACACACACTCAAAAACACCTTTTTAAGCCCTGCCGATAAAGCGCTCTGGATGCTGGCATTGCCGATGATTTTTTCCAATATCACGGTGCCGCTCCTCGGCCTGGTGGATACCGCAGTGATCGGTCATCTCGACAGCCCGGATTATCTCGGCGGTGTGGCTGTGGGTTCGATGATCACCACTTTCCTTTTTATGCTCTTACTGTTTCTGCGGATGAGTACCACCGGCATGACCGCTCAGGCGCTGGGCGCGAAAGATAATCAGCTTCTGGCGCGTGCTTTTGTACAACCCTTCCTTCTGGCTGTACTGGCGGGCGTCATTATTGTGGTATTCCGTCATCCGCTGATGGAGCTGGCGTTTCACATTGTCGGCGGCAGCCAGCCCGTGCTTGAACAGGCGAGGCTGTTTATCGAAATCCGCTGGTTCAGCGCCCCGGCTTCATTGGCGAATCTGGTGATCCTCGGGTGGTTGCTCGGCATTCAGTACGTTCGCGGGCCGGTGATTTTGCTGATTGCCGGGAATTTGCTGAATATCATTCTGGATCTGTGGCTGGTGATCGGGCTGGGCTGGAACGTGCGTGGCGCAGCCATCGCGACGGCAAGCTCCGAGTATTTCACGCTACTCATCGGGCTGTATTTCGTCTGGCGGGTGATGAAACGACGCGGTATCACCGGCGCAGAAATCACCTCCGCGTGGCGTGGTAATTTGCGCCGTCTTCTCGGGCTTAACCGCGACATCATGCTGCGCTCATTACTGTTGCAGCTTTGCTTTGCATCGCTGACCGTTCTGGGCGCGCGGCTGGGCAGCCACATTGTGGCGGTCAACGCCGTGTTGATGAACCTGCTGACATTTACCGCGTTTGCACTTGACGGTTTTGCTTATGCTATCGAAGCGCATTCCGGTGAGGCATTCGGTGCCCGCAACCGCGAAAAACTGCTGAATGTCTGGCATGCCGCGTGTCGTCAGGCCGGGCTGGTTGCGCTGTTTTTTGCTCTGGTTTACGCGCTGGCGGGTGGGGCGATCATTGATGCGCTGACATCATTACCGGAATTGCGTGAGCTGGCGGACCGATATCTTGGCTGGCAAATTATACTGCCGCTGGTGGCTGTCTGGTGCTATTTGCTTGATGGCATGTTTATCGGCGCAACGCGTGGGCGGGATATGCGAAACAGCATGCTGGTGGCGGCGCTGGGGTTCGGGCTGACATTGTTCACTTTACCGCTGCTGGGCAATCATGCGTTGTGGCTGGCGCTGACGGTATTCCTCGGGTTACGCGGGATTTCACTGGGCTGGATATGGCGTCGTTACTGGCGGCATGACACATGGTTTTCGTCTCCGTCGCACTGATTTTTCAGCTATTTTCAAAGAAATAAGCGCAGCTTTGTCGTTATTTCATGCTTTAGATTAATCCTAATAGTGGTTTTTATCCCTGTTTAGGGAGGATTAATCGAGATTCTCTACTAACCTTTAAAGTGTTAAGGACGAGCTGCGAGACGAAATGCAGTTCATAAAACCCAAGGTAACAGGAGATATTTTATGAATAAGGACCAAGCCGACGGTAACTGGAAGCAGTTCAAAGGGAAAGTGAAAGAACAATGGGGCAAACTGACTGATGACGACCTGACAGTGGTTGAAGGTAAACGTGATCAGTTAGTCGGTAAAATTCAGGAGCGTTACGGCTATCAAAAAGATCAGGCCGAGAAAGAGCTCAATGAATGGGAAACCAAAAACAAATATCACTGGTAAGACGCGACTCCCCCTCGCGTGCCAGTGACGTATCCTGAGATTTAGCTGCTCCTACCCGGAACGCTTCAGGATACGGGTACACGGATGTACCCAACCTCTTCTCTGTACAAAACATCCCCCTCTTACGAGTCACCTTCAAGACCTTAAAACCCGATCATTCAGCGTTTTTTCACCACAATACTGTGGTCGTGATCGCAATGGTCATGGCTGTCGCAGGTTTCTACTACTTTGCATTCTGCACATAAGCCATGCGCTTCAACGACAGAATGGCGAAGCTCAAATCCGGATTCTAATGACAGTTTTGCCAGACGCTCTTCAATGCCGTCGGTGGTTTTTTCGGTAACTAACCCGCAGCGGTCACAGATAAACAGCGCAGAAGTATGACTCGGCTCTTCAAAATGATGGCAGAGAACATAGCTGTTTGCGGATTCAACACGGTGAATAAATCCCTGTTCCAGCAGAAAATCCAGCGCCCGGTAAACGGTCGGTGGTTTCGCCTGAGGTTCGCTTACGCGCAATAGATCCAGCAAGTCATAGGCGCTGATCGCACCGGGTTGTTGCGTCATCAGGCGCAGTACTTCCAGCCGCTGCGGCGTCAGGCGAACATTGCGCTGCTGGCAAAGTTCTTCAGCTTGTGAAAGTAATTTTTCCGGATTATTCAGGGTCATAGCAACGGTCTCTGAGCGCAGATTGGAATGAATAGGCCACATCATGCGACCACCGATGATTTTATCATGCTTGCACCAAAACGACGAATTATGCGCCATTCAGATGTGATGCAACGTCGGCATCCGCCTGCTCAGCGGCACAAGATGCCGAATCTTTGTTCTGTGGTATAATCAGCGATTACCTTCCCTCTGGCGCGAAGCCGGGGGGAGCGTCACGAACCCCTTCAGCGAATGTCAGGCCGATGTCAGAAACTCAACACGTAATGCCCCAGACCACTCCCTTTTCCGCCCAGCGTTTTTCCGTTGCGCCGATGCTTGACTGGACCGATCGCCACTGCCGTCATTTTCACCGGCTGATGACCGGCCAGACGTTGCTGTATACCGAAATGGTCACGACCGGCGCCATTATTCACGGCAAAGGGGATTATCTCGGGTTTGGCGATGCAGAACATCCGGTGTCTTTGCAGCTTGGTGGCAGCAATCCGGCTGATCTGGCGCATTGCGCAAAACGGGCGGAAGAACGCGGTTATGACGAAATTAACCTCAACGTCGGTTGTCCGTCAGATCGCGTGCAGAACGGCATGTTTGGTGCCTGTCTGATGGGGCAGGCGTCGCTGGTGGCTGACTGCATCAAAGCCATGCGCGACGTAGTCTCAATTCCGGTCACGGTTAAAACGCGAATCGGTATTGACGATCAGGACAGCTACGAATTTCTGTGTGATTTCATCCGTCAGGTTTCAGAAAACGGCGGTTGCGATACCTTCATTATTCATGCGCGTAAAGCCTGGCTTTCGGGCCTCAGTCCGAAAGAAAATCGTGAAATTCCGCCGCTGGATTACCCGCGCGTATATCAGCTCAAGCGTGATTTCCCGCACCTGACCCTGGCAATTAACGGCGGTATCAAAACCCTCGAAGAAGCCAAAACGCACCTGCAATATATGGATGGCGTGATGGTGGGGCGTGAGGCTTACCAGAATCCGGGCCTGTTGCTGAATGTGGATCGCGAGCTGTTCGGCTCTGATGCGCCGCTGAAAACCGGGCCGGATATTATCCGCGCGCTGTATCCGTATATCGAAGCGGAACTGAGCAAAGGTACTTACCTCGGCCACATTACCCGCCATATTCTTGGTCTGTTCCAGGGGGTGCCGGGCGCGCGTCAGTTCCGTCGTCATCTGAGTGAGAATGCGCATAAAGCCGGCGCGGGCATTGATGTGGTCGAACAGGCGTTGCAGATGGTTGCTCAGCCGCAGGAAGTGGTGGCGCAGGCATAAAAACAGGGTGAGTAAAATCGCTATCTGTTAGTCAAATTTACTATCTTTTCGCAGGCCATTCGTGCCTGCGAATTATTTTTTCCTTATCATTCAATCAATTATTTATCCCATCACACTGGCATGTTTCTTGTAATGGTTAATGCGTGTTTGGACGCTACGTCTTATCGCACATGGCTTATTAAGGAGCACCTGATGCTGGAAATTCTCTTCGTGCTTGGTTTTTTCTTTATGCTGATGCTGACCGGCATTTCTTTACTGGGTATGGTTGCGGCGCTGGTCGTGGCATTTGCTCTGATGATGTTGGGTGGGTTTTTGGCGATTGTTGTAAAAATGTTGCCGTGGCTGCTTTTGGCCGTGCTTGCGGTCTGGATTTACCGGACATTTTTCCGGCCTGATGAGCCAAAATACCGTCGCCGTCGCTTGCCGTAATAACAGCTTCACTTTATCGGTTTTCGTAACTGCATGAAATAATGGGGATTGCTGACTGTGTTCTGAGCGCAAAAAAATGTAACCGTTGCAGTGATAACTTTTGCTTATGTGCTAGCGATCACAAGCTGGGTCAGAATGTGCGGTCAAAATGCATAAATCATATTTTTTAACATGGGTGACTGTTAGGATGGAATTCATTGGCAGCCAGCAGGCTGTAAACCGAATTCATCAAGTCCGCTGAGGCACACAATAGTCGCTTAAGTGACATCGCCCTGTGGATTTACCCGGCAGTACCCTACAGCAGTACCCGTCTGAAATCAGAGGTCGTCTGAGTCAGGCAGTAAAAAAGGCTTTCACAACTGTGAAAGCCTTTTTTGCATTGGTTCAGGGAAACTTTTATGGGATGAGCAGACTTGAACCCTGTGTCACGCGGCTTTCCAGCGTTTCATGCGCGCGTTTTGCCTCGGACAGTGGGAATTTCTGCGCGTCACTGACATCCACTTTTATCGCGCCACTGGCGATCATTGAGAACAGCTCGCTGCTCGCCTCCAGCAGTTCTTCACGGTTAGTCACGTAACCATTCAGGGAAGGGCGCGTCACAAACAGCGAACCTTTTTGATTGAGTATCGCCAGATCCACACCTTTTACCGGGCCGGACGCATTGCCGAAACTGACCAGTAAACCGCGACGTTTCAGGCTGTTTAACGATTTTTCAAAGGTATCTTTGCCGACGGAATCGTAAACCACACCGACTTTTTCGCCGTTCGTCAGTTCCGCCACGCGGGTCGCGATATCTTCTTTCTGGTAGTTAATGGTTTCCCATGCACCGGCCTGTCTGGCGCGTTCGGCTTTTTCATCAGAGCCCACGGTGCCAATCAGTTTTACGCCCAGCGCTTTCGCCCACTGGCAGGCAATCAGGCCTACGCCACCGGCTGCGGCATGGAAAAGAATGGTTTCACCGGCCTGTACTTCATGGGTTTTGCGCAGTAAATAATAAACTGTCAGCCCTTTAAGGAAGGAGGCTGCGGCCTGCTCAAAGCTGATCGCGTCCGGCAAAAGGGCGATTTTTTCCTGTGGTACGTTATGGAATTCGCTGTAAGCGCCGGGCGCGGATTGTGCGTAAACCACACGATCGCCAGGTTTGATGTCCGTTACGCCACTACCGACTTTACTGACTATGCCTGCCGCTTCCGTGCCTAAACCCGCCGGAAAACTGGCCGGTGCGTACAGACCGCTGCGCACATAAGTATCGATATAGTTGATACCGATGGCTTTATTCTCGACCTGGACTTCGTCTGCCTGCGGATCTTGTGGCTGATAATCAACGTATTGCAGAACGTCCGGGGTGCCTGTTTCAGAAAACTGGATGCGCTTTGCCATGTTTTTTCCTCGTGATGGAGTCTGATTTCAACCCTAGGCTAAATGTCAGGGACAATCCAGATTTTCGGCACTAAGGGTTAATACCCTTTTGAAATGGTTTATACTGTCGCGCGAGTCAGGCTCCGATTTTTGGAAACCCGACGCTCATAAAACAGGCGCTTAGAGCAGGAAATAATCCACAGATGGCAGCAAAAAAACCGACCAATCAACAGAACGAAAACCGCGATCGCCAGATGGAAGGGTTGAAACTTCCGCCGCATTCGCTGGAAGCTGAACAATCCGTTCTGGGCGGGCTGATGCTGGATAACGAACGCTGGGATAATGTGGCCGAACGGGTGGTCAGCAATGACTTCTTCAGCCGCCCGCACCGCCTGATTTTTACCGAAATGCAGCGTTTGCTGGAAATGAGCAAACCAATCGACCTGATCACGCTTTCCGAATCGCTGGAACAGAAAGGCGATCTGGATTCCGTCGGCGGTTTTGCGTATCTGGCAGAGCTCTCTAAAAACACCCCCAGTGCGGCGAACATCGGCGCTTACGCTGACATTGTGCGCGAACGTGCTGTTGTCCGGGAAATGATCTCCGTCGCCAATGAAATTGCCGACGCGGGCTATGATCCGCAAGGCCGCAGCAGCGAAGACCTGCTGGACTTAGCCGAATCCCGCGTATTCCAGATTGCCGAAAGCCGCGCCAGTAAAGACGAAGGTCCAAAAAGTATCGACCGTATTCTGGAAAGCACGGTCTCCCGTATCGAAGAGCTGTTCCAGCGCCCGCATGACGGCGTAACCGGCGTTTCAACCGGCTATGCTGACCTCGACAAGAAAACCGCAGGCTTGCAAAAATCTGACCTGATCATTGTGGCGGCGCGTCCGTCGATGGGTAAAACCACTTTTGCGATGAACCTCGCAGAAAATGCCGCGATGATGCAGGATAAACCGGTCTTAATCTTCAGCCTTGAGATGCCCGGCGACCAGATCATGATGCGTATGCTGGCGTCGCTTTCGCGCGTCGACCAGACCAAAATCCGTACCGGCCAGCTCGATGATGAAGACTGGGCACGTATTTCCAGCACCATGGGGATTCTGCTCGAAAAACGTAACATGTATATCGATGATTCGTCCGGGCTGACGCCAACCGAAGTTCGTTCGCGTGCGCGACGTATCTTCCGTGAGCACGGCGGCCTGAGCCTGATCATGATCGACTACCTCCAGCTGATGCGCGTTCCGGCGTTGTCTGATAACCGTACGCTGGAAATTGCCGAAATCTCCCGCTCGCTCAAAGCGCTGGCGAAAGAATTGCAGGTGCCGGTGGTGGCGCTGTCGCAGCTTAACCGAAGCCTGGAGCAACGTGCGGATAAACGCCCGGTCAACTCCGACTTACGTGAATCCGGCTCCATCGAGCAGGACGCCGACTTAATCATGTTCATCTATCGTGATGAGGTCTATCACGATAACAGTGAAGAAAAAGGCATCGCGCAAATCATCCTCGGTAAACAACGTAACGGCCCGATCGGTACCGTCCGCCTGACCTTTAACGGTCAGTGGTCGCGATTTGATAACTATGGCGGCCCGCAATACGACGAGGATTAACTTCCCGGGTTTTGAATTTATCCCTCCCCTTTCACAAGGGGAGGCTAGGTGGGGTTTGGTTCTCAGCCTTGCTATCAGAAACTCTCAAATTCATGCAAAGGACTTAAAATGAAAGCGGCTACGGCTGTCATTGATCGCCGCGCTCTGCGACACAATCTGCAACGGGTGCGTCATCTGGCGCCACAAAGTCGTCTGGTTGCGGTAGTGAAAGCAAACGCTTATGGGCACGGTCTGCTGGAGACGGTGCATAGCTTGCAGGATGCCGATTATTACGGCGTTTCCCGGCTTAGCGAAGCGCTGATGCTGCGTAAAGCCGGTGTGGTAAAACCCATCCTCCTGCTCGAAGGTTTTTTCTCCGCCAGCGAATTACCGTTGCTGATTGAACATCAGCTTGATACCGCTGTTCACAGCCTCGAACAGCTTGATGCGCTGGAAAGTGCTGACCTCGCGCGTCCGCTGAATGTCTGGCTGAAAATCGATACCGGGATGCACCGTTTGGGCGTTCATCCGGCACAGGCCGATGCATTTTATCAGCGTCTGAGTGCCTGCAAAAACGTGGTTCAGCCGGTCAATATGATGAGCCATTTCTGCCGCGCGGACGAACCGGAAAGCGACGCGACACCGAAACAGCTGAACTGTTTTAATGAATTTGCCGAAGGCAAGCCGGGACAAAAATCTATTGCGGCTTCCGGCGGTATTTTGTTGTGGCCGGAATCGCATATGAACCTGGTCCGCCCCGGCATTATTTTGTACGGCGTGTCGCCAATGGAAACCGGTACAGCCAGCGATTTTGGGCTGCAACCGGCAATGACACTGACTTCCAGCCTGATCGCCGTGCGTGAGCATGCTGCCGGTGAACCGGTCGGTTATGGCAGTACCTGGGTCAGCAACCGTGATACCCGTCTGGGCGTGGTAGCGATGGGGTATGGCGACGGCTATCCGCGCAGTGCGCCGAACGGTACGCCGGTTTTGGTCAATGGTCGGGAAGTGCCGGTTGCCGGGCGTGTGTCGATGGATATGATCACTGTCGATTTAGGGCCAGATGCGACCGATAAGGTCGGCGATGAAGTGATTTTCTGGGGCGGAAAATTACCGGTTGAGCGCATTGCGCAGGCAACCGGTATCAGTGCTTATGAGCTGATTACCCAGCTCAGCGAGCGCGTCGCCCGCGTTTATATTGGCGACTAAGTCTTACTTTTTCACGGCCAGCCACTGGCTGACGATCTTCTGATATTCACCAGTGGCTTTGCTCAGGTGCAGCCACTGGTCGACATACATCTTCCAGCTCACGTCATCACGCGGCAGCATGTAAGCCTTTTCGCCATATTGCAGCGGCTTCTTCGGGTTTACCGCACAGAGTTTCGGGTAATGTTTCTGCTGAAACAGCGCTTCCGAAGCATCCGTAATCATTACATCCGCTTTCTTATCCACCAGCTTCTGGAAGATGGTCACGTTATCGCTCAGGGTCAGCGTGCCTTTTGGCAGATGGCTGTGTACGAAGGCTTCATTGGTACCGCCTGCCGGTTCAATCAGGCGCACGGAGGCACGGTTTAACTGCTCAACCGTCTGGTACTGACGCACATTTTCGCAGCGCACCAGGGGGATTTTGCCGTCCTGATCCAGTACGTTGGCAAACCAGGCTTTTTGCTGGCGTTTCAGCGTGACCGAAATCCCGCCCATCGCGATATCACAATGCCCTGCGCTCATTTCGTCCGGCAGAGATTTCCAGGTGACCGGTACCCAGTTCACTTTCACATCCAGACTCGCCGCCAGCGATTCCGCCATTGCAATATCAATGCCTTCATACTCACCGTTTTCTTTCAAGAATGTATACGGTTTATAGTCGCCGGTGGTGCAGACATTCAGCGAGCCTTTCTGTAATACGCGTTCAAGGCGTGAAGATGCCGGCTCTGCTTTTGCGAGACCGGGCAAAACTGACAGCAAAACGAGAGAGTAGAATACTTTTTTCATTATTTTTTCCTTGCGTTTAAATCATGCGCAAGTATAAGAAAAAACGGCCGAAAAGTATTTATAACTGGTTATAGTGGGAATGTTTTTTGCAATAAGAATCCACATATAAAAATTAAAGCGACAGGAACACTGCCATGTACAGCATTGATGATTACGATCTGAAAATTCTGACCTTATTACAAACCAACGGAAGACTGACTAACCAGGAATTAAGCGAGCTGGTCGGACTGTCCGCATCACAGTGTTCACGCCGCCGGATTGGTCTGGAACAGGCACAACTCATTCTCGGTTATCATGCCCGTCTGGCACCGGAAGCCCTCGACTTAGGCATGATTGGTCTGATTGAAGTCAGGCTTATCAATCATTTGCCCGCACAGGTCGATGCATTTCACAGCATGCTGGGCGAAGTCGATTCCATTATTGATGCCTATAAAACCACTGGCGATGCGGATTATTTGCTGAAAGTTGCGGTGAAAGATTTAGCCGGTTTAAGCATGTTGATCAGCCAAATTCTGTCAGTCCATAAAAGTGTCGCCCACGTAAAAACATCGGTAGTGCTTAACCGTTTAAAAGAAAACGGCTTATTGACGCTGAGCTGAGAAAAATAAGGGCGTATTTCAGGTGCACTGTTTGGGTGATTTATTTTGGTGCAGACTCACTTTAATGGTGCAATATTTTGAATTAATATGCGTGATCTGTGCATGTAAAGAATAATTAACGCGTCATAAAATCTTATTTTCGATTTTTAATGCAAATTCTATGCGTGAATATTGCCTTAACTCTCCATCTCATTAATTATCTCAAAATCAGTCTTTAGTATTATTATTTTGAGGTACAGGGAATTATGGCAAGTGTAGACGACATCAAACAGCCGGTTGAGCAGCCGCGCATCGGGCACACGCTGGTTGAAGATGCGCTGGCGATCATTATCGGTACGCTGATGGTCTCTTTTGGTGTGGTGATGTTGCGTCAGGTCGGCGCACTGACCGGCGGCACGGCGGGAATGGCGTTTCTGGCGCATTACGTGACGCAGGTATCATTCGGTACGGCCTTTTTTATCATCAACTTACCTTTTTATTACCTCTCTTTTCGTCGCATGGGTTTGCAGTTCACACTGAAAACTTTTGCTGCAGTCGCGCTGGTTTCCGTATTTTCTGATTTGCATCCGCTGTTTGTTCATTTCGATCATCTTCAGCCGTTTTACGCCACGCTGTTTGCCAACGTGATTATGGGCATCGGCTTCATTGTGCTGTTCCGCCACAAAGCCAGTCTGGGCGGCGTGAACATTCTGGCGCTGTTCCTGCAGGACAAATACGGCATCCGAGCCGGTAAACTGCAAATGGGTGTGGACTGCTGCATCGTGCTGGCATCGCTGTTTGTCGTCAGCCTTGAAATGCTGATTGCTTCGGTGCTGGGCGCGGTGATCGTCAACCTGATCATTGCGATGAATCACCGTCCGGGGCGCTACAGCGTCTGACGAAATGGATAAAAAAATGGCGCAGGGGACTGCGCCATTTTTATGAATGAACCGGCAAGTGTTACGCGCCGAAACCGCCGTCAATCGTCAGATTTGCGCCGGTGATATACCCCGCTTCAGGGCCGGAAATTTCTTCAGAAGAAACGTAGGTGAAGGCCACGCTGGCGCCTTCGCGGGCTAGACGCTGAACGATGGCGGCACCGATGCCGCGTGAACCGCCCTGAACGAAAGCGGCTTTACCTTGCAGTGAGTGTTGAGTTGTCATTGGTTTGCTCCGGGAAGAATGAGATGTCCATTTGATCGTAGTTGATGTGAGCGGATCAGCATCTCAGGCGAACGGACGGTTTGATACGCAATGAGTGCCCGAAAATCGACAACATAGTTGTCATCTTTTTTAACGAACTTTGATAGTCTGTGAAACAGTTGCGATGCGCCGGGTTGCCGGATGTGGATCGCAGCGCCACTTAACCAAACCAAGGAGATGTATACCGTGTTCCAACATGTCGATGCCTATGCCGGTGACCCGATTTTGTCGCTGATGGAAAGCTTCAAGACCGATCCGAGACAAGATAAGGTAAACCTGAGCATCGGTCTTTATTACGACGAGCAGGGTATTATTCCGCAACTGGCGGCAGTGGAAAATGCAGAGCAACAACTGAACGCCGGGCCACAGGCCGCGTCAGTCTATCTGCCAATGGAAGGTCTGCCCGCATACCGCGCAGGCATTCAGGAATTGCTGTTTGGTGCCGATCATCCGGCGCTGAAACAACAGCGTATTGCGACCATTCAGACCGTCGGCGGTTCCGGCGCACTGAAAGTCGGTGCTGATTTCCTGAAGTTTTATTTCCCGAATTCAGAAGTTTACGTGAGCGACCCGACCTGGGAAAACCACGTGGCTATCTTTGCAGGCGCAGGCTTCAAAGTGCATACCTATCCGTACTTTGACCCAGAGACGCTGGGGGTAAATTTCCCGGCGATGATTGACCGCCTGAAAACCTTGCCAGCGCAAAGCATTGTGCTGCTGCACCCTTGCTGCCACAACCCGACCGGTTCTGACCTGACGCCAGCGCAGTGGGATCAGGTGATTGAAATCACCAAACAGCGTGAGCTGATCCCGTTCCTCGACATCGCTTATCAGGGCTTTGGCGCGGGCATTGACGATGACGCTTACGCCATCCGCGCGATGGCTGCGGCAGGTGTGAACTGCTTCGTCAGCAACTCCTTCTCGAAAATCTTCTCCCTGTACGGCGAACGTGTCGGCGGCCTGTCTGTGGTCTGTGAAGACAGCGATGCGGCGGGACGTGTACTGGGGCAACTGAAAGCCACCGTGCGCCGTAACTACTCCAGCCCGCCAAGCTTCGGCGCAAAAGTAGTGGCGAAAGTCCTGAGCGACAGCGCGCTGAATGCCCAGTGGAAAGCCGAAGTCGAGCAAATGCGTACCCGTATTCTCGAAATGCGCCACACGCTGGTCGACAGTCTGAAAACCGCCTTGCCGGGCCGTAATTTTGACTACCTGCTGCAACAGCGCGGGATGTTCAGCTACACCGGTTTCAGCGAAGCGCAGGTTGTCCGTCTGCGTGAGGAATTTGGCGTTTACCTGATACTCAGCGGCCGCGTCTGCATGGCCGGTCTGAATCACCACAATGTGAAGCAAGTGGCTGAGGCTTTCGCCGCGGTTCAGTAAATCCCCGTCATACTTCGGGCTGCGTGAGCTTACCGCCTTCCCGCAACCCGAATTATTTAGGGGATAAGATGTTGATTAAGGCCGACAGAAATGTCGGCCTTTTTTATTCCGCGGTACTGACTTTTATCACTTCGACCTGATGGTTTTTCAGCACCTTGAGCAATCCGGCGGGCGGAAGTTCGTCGGTGAACAGCGCCGTGGCCTGTGAGACATTGCCGATTTCGACCGCCGCTGAGGCATGATATTTGGTATGGTCAGCAGCCAGCAGGATATGACGTGAATGCGCCATCATGGTTTTCACCACGCTGGCCTCGTTGACATCGAACTCCAGCAGGGCGCCGTCGCTTTCAATTGCGCCGACGCTGGTCACCAGATAGTCGGCACGAAAGCCGGCGACAAAAGCCGTGGCCGCCGGGCCGATAATGCCACCATTATGCGGGCGCAGCGTGCCGCCAGGCACCATCACCTCAAAGCGCGGGTTCTTATACAAAATATGCGCGACGCGCAGACAATTGGTGATAATCCGCAGCCGGTTATGATTGAGCAGCGAATGCGCGACCTGCTCGACTGTGGTGCCAATGGTGATAAACACCGTTGAGCCGTCGGGGATGTAATCGGCGATGGATTCCGCAATGGCTTTTTTCTCTTCCGTCCAGGAAATCTCACGTTGCTCAAAGGCGGTATTGACCACACTCGAGGCCCGCCCCGCGCCACCGTGATGGCGCGTGATCAGCCCCTGATCGCTGAGCTTGCGGATATCGCGGCGGGCGGTTTGGGTCGAGACATCCAGTAACGCCGCCAGTTCTTCAATGTTCATGTAACCACGCTCGGCAATCAATGCGAGCAGTTGATCGTGGCGCGGATTACCGGTCAGTTCAGTAAGACTCATGGATACATCCTTTAAAATGAGCGTCTGAGTCGTATTCTATACAGAAAGTGACAAAAAAGACCGGGCCTGATCACAGTCAGGTATCCCCGCACGGCCCCCCGGCCGGGTACATTTCAGTGCAGCAACACCGCTGGCAAAGCGCACGGCTTTGGCGGGCGACGCTCCCTGGGCCAGACTGACCGCCAGTGCGCCGTGAAAAACATCCCCTGCGCCGGTGGTGTCCACTACGTTGACGGCAAAACCCGGCTGATGATGCAAACGGTCATTTTCCAGCCAGAGACAACCTTGCCCGCCCTGCGTGACATACACATGACCATTTGTGAGCGTTTGGGCGTTAACTAACGCAGCACCGGCGTCCGTTTTTCCGGTCAGCCGCTGCAAACCGGGTGCGGAAAAGGCGCTGTGGTCGCTTAACGCCACCAGTTCGGCGATATCCTGTGGCGTCACATCGGCATCCAGCACGGTGAGCACACCGGACTGGCGCGCCAGGGTAAACGCCTGCTTCGCGCCGTCATGCCAGCGCACATCAGCCAGCACCACATCCCACTGGGAAAAGTCGATGGCTTGTAACCACGTGGCGGAAACGGGTAAATCCGGGCTGGGATAATTGATGATGATCCGCTCACCTTTGTTGTCCACCAGAATGGCGGATTGCGAAGAACGGGCCTGCCCAACGCGACGGACATAGCGGGTATTTACCCCCAGGGATTCCAGCTCCGCGAGCAGCCGGTTGCCGGTATCGTCATCGCCCACGCGACCAATAAAGTCCACCTGTGCGCCCAGTCTGGCCGCCGCCACCGCAGCCGTGGCCGCCGGACCGCCACCCACTTCATGATATTTTTCAGCGACATACTTCCCTCCTTCCGCAGGCAGTTCTTCAACGTAATAGATCCGGTCCATCACGGTAATTCCAACACAGGCGATACGAATCATGGCTATTCCTTAAGCGTGTTTTGATGGGGTTATTTTAATTTAGCGAATTGTTAAAAAAGTGATGGCTGTCAATTTTTTGACCTTAAATTACAAATACGATCAAAAAACGACAAACACAGACACCGCTGATTATCAAAAAGTGACATGCCTGATCAGCACAAAGGAGAGAAGGATGGCAAACGTGGCATTTATTGGTCTGGGGCAAATGGGCGCTCCGATGGCGACCAATCTGATTAAACAGGGACACCGGTTAGCGGTGTTCGATCTCAACCCGCAGGCAGTTAACTCACTGATACTGCAGGGGGCAACGGGCAGCAAGAGCGCGGCAGAAGCGGCGGCGGGCGCAGAATTTGTCATTACTATGCTGCCCAACGGCGATCTGGTAAGTGAGGTTTTATTTGGCCGTGATGGTATTTGCGAAACCCTGAGCCCGTCCGCGCTGGTTATTGATATGTCGACTATCCATCCGTTACAGACCGACAAGCTGATTGCGCAGATGCACGAAAAAGGCTTCAGCATGATGGATGTGCCGGTGGGCAGAACCTCTGATCACGCAGTGGCCGGTACCTTACTGCTACTGGCAGGCGGCACGGCAGAACAGGTTGAGCGCGCGAGGCCAGTGTTGATGGCGATGGGCTCGGAGCTGATTAACGCGGGCGGGCCGGGCAAAGGCATCCGCGTCAAGCTGATCAATAACTACATGAGTATCGCCCTGAATGCGCTCTCCGCCGAAGCCGCCGTGCTATGCGAAGCGCTGGATCTCTCTTTTGATGTGGCGCTGCAGGTAATGAGCGGCACCCCGGCCGGAAAAGGCCACTTCACCACCTCATGGCCGAACAAAGTGCTGAAAGGTGATTTGTCACCGGCCTTCATGATTGACCTCGCCCATAAAGACCTCGGTATCGCGCTGGACGTCGCTAATCAGTTGCATGTGCCGATGCCGCTCGGTGCGGCTTCCCGCGAAGTGTACAACCAGGCGCGTGCCGCCGGGCGCGGGCGTCAGGACTGGACCGCCATTCTTGAGCAGGTGCGCACCAGCGCCGGTCTGGCTCAGAAAACACATCCGTAACGCATTAACCAAGGAAAGTTAAATGACTCATTACAGCCTTAACGATATCACCCGTCCGTCCGGCGGCTTCGCCATGCTGGCGGTCGATCAGCGTGAAGCGATGCGCTTAATGTTCGCGGCAGCCGGCGCGAAAGCCCCGGTCGCCGATCAGGTGCTGACTGATTTTAAAGTCAATGCCGCGCGGATTTTATCGCCGTACGCCTCGGCGATTCTGGTCGATCAGCAGTTCTGTTACCGCCAGATTGTTGAGCAACAGGCCATCGCGAAAAGCTGCGCCATGATTGTCGCGGCAGACGAATTTATTCCGGGCAACGGCATTCCGGTGGACAGCGTGGTGATCGATAAAAGTGTGGATCCGCAACAGGTCCGGGAAAACGGCGGTAAGGCGCTGAAATTACTGGTGCTGTGGCGCAGCGATGAAGATCCGCAGCAACGTCTGGCGATGGTGAAGGAATTTAATCAGCGCTGCCATGCACACGGGCTGCTGAGCATTATCGAGCCGGTGGTCAGGCCGCCGCGCCGTGGCGATAAATTTGACCGCGAACAGGCGATTATCGATGCCGCAAAAGAACTCGGCGACAGCGGCGCTGATCTTTATAAAGTCGAAATGCCACTCAGCGGACGCGGTACGCAGGCTGAACTGCTACGTGCATCGCAACACCTCAATGAACATATTCATATGCCGTGGGTGATCCTCTCCTCCGGCGTTGATGAAAAACTCTTCCCGCGCGCGGTCAGCGTCGCCATGACGGCGGGCGCGTCCGGTTTCCTCGCAGGCCGTGCGGTCTGGTCATCCGTGGTCGGTTTACCTGATACCGAACTCATGCTCAGGGATGTTTCCGCGCCGAAATTACAGCGCCTGGGCGACATTGTGGACGAGATGATGGCGCGCCGCCGCTAACGAAAGGAGTGAAAAATGAAATGGTTTAACACGTTGAGCCACCACCGCTGGCTTGAGCAGGAAACCGACCGGATCTTCGATTTTGGCAAAAATGCCGCTGTGGCCACCGGCTTTGGCTGGCTGGGCAATAACGGCCAGGTCCGGGCAGAGATGGGCACCCATTTGTGGATCACTGCCCGCATGCTGCACGTCTATTCCGTTGCCGCAGGCATGGGCCGTCCCGGTGCGTATGCGCTGGTGGATCACGGCATTCGTGCCCTCAATGGCGCGCTGGCGGATAAACAATACGGCGGCTGGTACGCCTGCGTAAATGATGAAGGCGTGGTGGATGCCTCGAAACAAGGTTATCAGCATTTCTTTGTTTTGCTGGGCGCCGCCAGCGCGGTCACCACCGGCCATCCTGAGGCCAGAACGTTACTCGATCAGGCCATCGGCGTGATCGAAAAGTATTTCTGGAGTGAAGACGAACAGATGTGTCTCGAGTCGTGGGATGAAGCGTTCAGCGAAACCGAAGCCTATCGCGGCGGCAATGCGAATATGCACGCCGTCGAAGCTTTCCTGATTGTTTATGACATCACGCACGAACGCAAATGGCTGGATCGCGCATTGAGAATTGCCTCGGTCATTATTCATGACGTCGCCCGGCCCGGCGAGTATCGCGTTAATGAACATTTCGATACGCAGTGGAACCCGATCCGCGATTACAACAAAGATAATCCGGCGCACCGTTTCCGCGCTTACGGCGGCACGCCGGGGCATTGGATCGAATGGGGACGGCTGATGCTGCATCTGCATGCCGCGCTGGAAGCCCGTTTTGAAACGCCACCAGCCTGGTTGCTGGAGGATGCCAAAGGGCTGTTCCACGCCACCATCCGCGATGCCTGGGCACCGGATGGCGCAGACGGTTTTGTTTATTCCGTTGACTGGGACGGGAAACCCATCGTGCGTGAACGCGTGCGCTGGCCGGTTGTGGAGGCAATGGGCACCGCGTATGCACTGCACTGCGTGACCGGCGAGGCGCAATACGAAACCTGGTATCAGACCTGGTGGGATTACTGCGTGAAATACCTGGTGGACTACGAAAATGGTTCGTGGTGGCAGGAGCTGGACACTGACAACAACGTCACCACCAAAGTCTGGGACGGCAAACAGGATATTTATCATCTGCTGCACTGCCTGGTGATCCCGCGTCTGCCGCTGGCACCCGGGCTGGCGCCTGCCGTGGCTGCGGGTCTGCTGGACGTTAATGCAAAATAAAAATCACGGAGACCATCATGAGTACCCTACAAAATAAAAATACTCAGATTGAATTTATCGCCGGTAATAACGAATTTTCGCTGATTTATCAACAGCGTCTGATTTTACGTCATACCGCGCAAGCGCCTTGTTTGTGGATTGGCGGCGGCGAAGCGGATATCGATATGTTTCGCGGTAATTTCAGTATTAAAGATCGTCTGAATGAAAAGGTCGCCCTGACAGACGTTAAGATCACTGCGCAACCCGCGGGATGGCACTTACATTTCAGCCGTGGCGATACGCTCAGCGCTACGCTGGTTATCACCACCGATGATAGCGGGCGTTTACAGCTCAACCTGCAAAATGATAACCGCGCACATAACCGCATCTGGTTGCGGCTGGCAGCGCAACCGCAAGATCATATTTACGGCTGCGGTGAACAATTCTCTTACTTTGATTTGCGCGGCAAACCTTTCCCGCTGTGGACCAGCGAGCAGGGCGTCGGGCGCAACAAACAAACCTATGTGACCTGGCAGGCCGACTGCAAAGAGAACGCAGGCGGCGACTATTACTGGACGTTCTTCCCCCAGCCGACCTTTGTCAGCACGCAGAAGGTTTACTGCCATGTTGAAAACAGCGGTTATATGAATTTCGATTTCAGCGCGCCGGACTACCACGAACTGGCCTTCTGGGAAGATAGCGCCACGCTGCGTTTTGAATGTGCCGACGACTATATCAGCCTGCTGGAAAAACTCACTGCGCTGTTGGGCCGCCAGCCGGAATTACCGGACTGGGTATACGACGGCGTGACGCTGGGTATTCAGGGCGGCACGGAAGTCTGCCAGCAGAAACTCGACGTGATGCGCGAAGGCGGCGTGAAGGTCAACGGCATCTGGGCGCAGGACTGGTCCGGTATCCGCATGACCTCATTCGGCAAACGCGTGATGTGGAACTGGAAGTGGAACAGTGAGCTGTATCCGCAACTCGACCAGCGTATTCCTCTGTGGAAAGAAGAGGGCGTGCAGTTCCTTTCTTACATCAATCCGTATGTCGCCAGCGATCGGGATTTGTGTGCCGAAGCCTCAAAAAAAGGCTATCTGACCAAAGATGCCACGGGGGGCGATTATCACGTCGAGTTCGGCGAGTTTTACGCAGGCGTGGTCGATCTGACCAATCCTGCTGCCTATGACTGGTTCAAAAACGTCATCAAAAAGAACCTGATTGAACTGGGATGTGGCGGCTGGATGGCGGATTTCGGTGAATATCTGCCAACCGATACCTTCCTGCACAACGGCATCAGTGCGGAAATCATGCATAACGCCTGGCCCGCACTGTGGGCGAAATGTAACTACGAAGCCTTGCAGGAAACCGGCAAGCTCGGCGAGGTGCTGTTCTTTATGCGCGCCGGTTACACCGGCAGCCAGAAATATTCGACGATGATGTGGGCGGGTGATCAGAACGTTGACTGGAGCCTGGACGACGGGCTGGCCTCGGTGATCCCGGCGGCCTTGTCGCTGGCAATGAGCGGCCACGGTCTGCATCACAGCGATATTGGCGGTTACACCACGCTGTTCGAGATGAAACGTAGCAAGGAACTGCTGCTGCGCTGGTGCGATTTCAGCGCCTTCACCCCGATGATGCGCACTCACGAAGGCAACCGTCCGGGCGACAACTGGCAGTTTGACGGCGACGCGGAAACCATCGCTCATTTCGCCCGCATGACCGGCGTGTTCACTCATCTCAAACCGTATATCCGGCAGGCCGTGCAACAAAACAGTCAGCGCGGTTTACCGGTGATGCGTCCGTTGTTCCTGCATTACGAAGACGATGCCCGCACCTATACCCTGAAATATCAGTACCTGTTTGGCCGCGATCTGCTGGTGGCACCGGTGCATGAAGAAGGGCGCAGCGACTGGTCGCTGTATCTGCCGCAGGATACGTGGATCAACGCCTGGACCGGGGAAACGCATCACGGCGGCGATATTACGGTGGCCGCGCCGTTAGGACAGCCGCCGGTCTTTTATCGTGCAGACAGCGAGTGGGCAGCGCTGTTCGGTGCATTACGTCACCTCTGATAAGGCTTGCCCGCCGGGGGGAATACATCGCCCCGGCGGGTGAAGGAGAATAATAATGAGTCAGACAACATCGGAAAACCCCGCGACCCTGCGCCTGCCTTTCAGGGAGAAACTGGCCTACGGCATGGGGGATTTAGGCTCCAATATCCTGCTCGATATTGGCACGCTGTACCTGCTGAAATTTTACACTGACGTGCTCGGCCTGCCGGGGACTTACGGCGGCATTATCTTTTTGATCGCCAAATTCTTTACCGCATTTACCGATATGGGCACCGGCATCATGCTGGATTCGCGCCGTAAGATCGGGCCAAAGGGCAAATTCCGCCCCTTCGTATTGTACGCCGCGTTTCCGGTGACGTTGCTGGCCGTCGCCAATTTCGTCGGCACACCGTTTGAGATCACCGGTAAAACCGTCGTGGCAACACTGTTGTTTATGTTGTACGGGCTGTTTTTCAGCATGATGAATTGCTCGTATGGCGCGATGGTGCCTGCTATCACCAAAAACCCGGACGAGCGGGCGTCACTCGCGGCATGGCGGCAGGGCGGAGCCACGCTGGGACTGCTGTTGTGCACTGTCGGTTTTGTGCCGGTGATGAACCTGCTTGAAGGTCATGCGCAGCGCAGTTATATCTTTGCCGCGACGCTGTTCTCGCTGGTCGGGTTACTGTTTATGTGGCTGTGTTATGCCGGCGTGAAAGAGCGTTATGTCGAGGCGCAGCCCGCCAGTGATACGCAAAAACCGGGGCTGTTGCTGTCATTCCGGGCGATTGCCGGTAACCGTCCGCTGTTCATTCTGTGCATCGCCAATCTCTGCACGCTGGGGGCGTTTAACGTCAAACTGGCGATTCAGGTGTATTACACGCAGTACGTGCTGAATGACCCGATCCTGCTCTCTTATATGGGTTTTTTCAGCATGGGATGCATTTTCATTGGCGTGTTCCTGATGCCTGCCGCCGTCCGGCGATTCGGTAAGAAAAAAGTGTATATCGGCGGTCTGGCGCTGTGGATTGTCGGCGACATCCTTAACTACTTCTATGGCAGCGGCTCGGTCAGCTTTGTCGCGTTCTCCTGTCTGGCGTTCTTCGGATCGGCGTTCGTCAATAGCCTGAACTGGGCGCTGGTGTCCGACACGGTGGAATACGGCGAGTGGCGCACCGGCGTGCGTTCGGAAGGCACGGTCTACACCGGTTTCACCTTCTTTCGCAAAGTTTCACAGGCACTGGCGGGGTTCTTCCCCGGCCTGATGCTGACGCAAATCGGCTATGTGCCTAACGTGGTGCAGTCGGCGCACACGCAGGAAGGGCTGCGTCAGTTGATCTTCATTTATCCCTGTGCGCTGGCGGCAATCACCATCGTGGCGATGGGCTGTTTCTATAACCTCAACGAGAAAATGTACGTGCGCATCGTTGCGGAAATTGAGCAGCGTAAGCAGACGGCATAATGCATTCACTGTAACAGCGCCCTGCGGGGCGCTTTGAGGATCGCCTATGAAGGATTGTCATCACCCTGATCCGCTGACGTTGCGTGAGAAGTGCGCCTATGGAATGGGCGATTTTGGCTCGAACCTGATGTTATGTATCGGGACGCTGTATCTCCTGAAGTTTTATACCGATGAACTGGGCATGCCGGCGTTTTATGGCGGCATCATCTTCCTGGTGGCGAAGTTTTTCACCGCTTTCACCGATATGCTGACCGGCGTGTTACTTGATTCCCGCCGTCATATTGGTGCGCGGGGTAAGTTCAGACCGTTCATTTTGTATGCCTCCGTGCCGGTAGGGCTGATCGCGACGGCGCAGTTTATGTCGAATGATTTCGGCCTGCCGGTGAAAACGGCGCTCGCCACCGTACTGTTTATGTTGTTCGGCTTGTTCTACAGCCTGATGAATTGTTCATACGGCGCGATGGTGCCCGCTATCACCAAAAATCCCCATGAACGGGCGCAGCTTGCCGCCTGGCGCCAGGGCGGTGCCACGCTCGGATTATTGTTGTGTACCGTCGGGTTTATGCCGGTACAGGCGTTGTTCGGCAATTCCCCTTCGGTGGGGTATTTCTCCGCTGCCCTGATTTTCGCCACCTGCGGCATTCTGTGTATGGGCTGGTGCTATCGCGGCGTCAGGGAACGTTACGTTGAACTCACGCCTGCGGGACATAAATCCGGCATCCTGCGGTCGTTTCGCGCCATATTTCGTAATCCGCCGTTGCTGGTACTGTGCCTCGCCAATCTGTGTACGCTGGCGGCGTTTAACATCAAACTGGCGATCCAGGTGTATTACACGCAGTACGTGCTTAATGATATTCATCTGTTGTCGTGGATGGGGTTTTTCAGCATGGGCTGCATTCTGGTCGGTGTCTTTCTGGTGCCGGGTTGCGTGAAACGCTTTGGCAAAAAACAGGTGTACCTGGGGGGATTACTGTTGTGGGCAACCGGCGATATGCTTAATTTCCTGTGGGGAAACAGCTCGTTAAGCTTTGTGCTGTTTTCCTGCATGGCATTTTTTGGCACCGCATTTGTCAACAGCCTGAACTGGGCGCTGGTGCCAGATACCGTGGATTACGGCGAATGGAAAACCGGTATTCGTGCCGAAGGCTCGGTGTATACCGGTTATACCTTTTCACGAAAAATATCTGCCGCGCTTGCCGGATTCCTGCCGGGAATTATGCTGACTCAAATCGGTTATATCCCGAATGCGGTGCAGGGCAGCGCGACCTTACTCGGTTTGCGTCAGCTGATCTTTATCTGGCCCTGTGCACTGGCTATCAGTGCAGCGATCATTATGGGCGTATTTTACAAACTCAATGAGGAACGCTTTGCCAGAATCATTGAGGAAATCGGCGCGCGCAAAAAAGGGGAGATTCCAGATCCTGTCACCGGCAAAGAAAAGACGTCTGTGTTAAGCCTGTAAATCGTTCAGGTTTGCTATGGTTAACCGAGGGCACTTTCGTGCTACGTAGCCATCACGTTACAAGGAGAAAACCAAACATGACCAGTTCGGAATTGCTGACCTATTGCATGGGAAAACCCGGTGCGGAGCAAAGTGTTGAAAATCAGCGCGGCGCAAATCAGGTAAAAGTGGGCGACGCGATGTTTGCCATGGTGTGTGAAATTGATGGCCGCGAGGCTATTTCGCTGAAAACCAGCCCTGAACTGGCAGAGCAATTACGGGCAGCACATCCGGATATTGTGCCGGGAGATCATCTCAACAAAGCGCACTGGAATACCGTGTTCCTCGACGGCTCGCTGCCCGATTCACAGTTTTATTATCTGATTGATGATTCCTACCAGTTGGTGGTATCCGGTCTGCCGGAGGCGGTGCGTCAGGAAATTGGCCGCTGATTATCCGGCCAGTTGCCACTGCTGAGGGTTGCAGGAGAGAAGTCCGCCACCTCTGCCCGCCACGGCAGTGCGCCGCGAAACCGCCACACGCGGGTGATGTCCAGGCTCCAGTAACGTTCTGCGCCTGCTGGCCCGGGAATATCCTCCGGCTGCCAGTGGATTTGCGTGTGTCCCTGAAGATGCAACAGGTCACCGTTTTCGAAATCGATAAACAGCAGCGCAGCACGCGGTTCTGCCAGCAAATTCCCCAGCGTATTCATATAACGGTTGCCGCGAAAATCAGGCACCCATAAGCGGTTTCCCACCAGATGCGCAAATCCCGGCTGGCCGCCGCGATGCGACACATCGGCACCGCCGTGCGCGTGGCTGGCGATAAAAAACGTATCGGCGCGGGCAATCAGTGCGCGGGCGTCAGCATCCGGTTCGGTCATATCCTCCCGCGCAGCCAGCGGCAAACTGACGGGCACATCGGCCAGTTTGCGTATCTGGATATACTGCGGACAATTACCAAAACTTTGATCGACGACGATCTCAATGCGGTTTTTATCCATGCGCCCGATCCTGCCGTTCACGCGGTTACGCCGCCGGTTGGAAAAATCGATCCCCAGCCCGCCAATCTGTTTCCCCGGCTGTAAAGCGGCCAGGGCCGGATCGTCCGCCCGTCGCGGCGCATTTATCCGCAAATGGATGTCATCCGGCGTACTGATAAACCCGGCGGGGCCGGTCAGCAGAGTTGCCACCGGCCAGCCGTTTTCGTCCAGTGTTGAGATAAACAGATACGGCAGCGTGGCGAAAAAAAGCCGGTGCTGTTCCGGCATCGCATCGCGGATGCCGTGTGCGGAAACATCAAACCCTGCCATGTCCTGTGCCAGGATTTCGTCTGCATGGAAAGGATTGTTCATCGCGTTTTACCCCACAATTTCAGGCAGTGGCAACGCCGGAAGTGGCGTAAAGCCCGGCAGGCTTTCCACCCGTTTCAGCCAGCGGCGAATCGCCGGGTAATCCGCCAGCGAAACGCCGCCTTCCGGAGCCGTCGCCACATAGCTGTAACAGGCCAGATCGGCAATGGTGGCCCGCTCCGTCGCCAGAAACTCGCGGCTTTCCAGATGCTGTTCAAGCTGTGGCAGAAACTTTGCCGTCACGGCCAGCGCGCTTTCATAAGATTCCGGTGCGGCGAACTGTTTCACCATACGGGCAGATGCCGGGCCGTAACGCACTTCACCGGCGGCGCGGGACAACCATTTTTGCACCTCAGCGGCCTGCACCGGATCTTCCGGCAACCAGTGGCTGTCGGGCGCGTAACGTTTCACCAGATACACCAGAATCGCATTGCTGTCGGTGACAACGAGTTCGCCGTCGGTCAGCACCGGCACCTGCTGCAGCGGATTTAACTGCGCGAATTCGGCGGTTTGACGAATGTCTTTGCCGCCGTCTTTGTTCTCAAAGGGCAGGCTGAGCATGTTCAGCAACAGAGTTACGCGGTGGCAATGGCCGGAAAGCGGTGTGCTGTAAAGTTGAATGGCTGGCATGGAATGCCTCCTTTATGGGTCTGGCGTCAAGATTACTCTTGCATCAAATGATTGGGATCCACGAAGATTGAAATTGAGCGTTTCACCTGGTGGAAGAATCTATGGACCGTTTAGACGAAATGGCGATTTTTATCGCTGTACTTCAGTATGGCAGCCTGGCGGAAGCTGCCCGTAAACTTCACCGTTCTCCTCCGGCGATCACCCGCGCCATTGCTTCGCTGGAACACCGGTTCGGCGCAAGGCTGGTCGAGCGCACCACGCGCAGTCTGGCGCCGACAGAAGCAGGCGCACGGCTGGCGGAAAAAGCGCGACTGCTGCTCAGCCAGTATCAGAACGCGGTAGAAGATACCGCGGAAACCCAGCTCAGCGGCCTGCTGCGCATCACCGCACCGGTACAGTTTGGTCGTAAACACGTCGCGCCGCTGGTGATGGAATTTCTGGCGCAACATCCTGATATGCAAATCGAAATGATGTTAAATGACCGTAATCTGGATCTGATTGACGAAGGGTTAGATCTGGCTGTGCGCATCGGTCATCAGGAAGATTCAGGCAAAGTCGCCCGTAAGGTTGCGCAAGTCACCCGCGTTCTGGTCGCCAGTCCGGCGTATCTGGCGCAGCATGGCGAACCGCAACATCCGTCGGAACTCGCTTCTCATCAGACGGTGATGGGCACGCTGCGCACCCAAATCCGTGAATGGCGTTTCGGGCCGAATGAGGACGATTTGCGCGTGCGGCTGTCGCCACGTTTACTTTCCAACGATGTGGAATCGCAACTGCTGGCGGTGCGCAGCGGGCAGGGAATAGCACGGTTATTGTCGTATCAGGTCAGGGATGATGTGCAGGCAGGCCGTATGGTGCGGCTGCTGAAGGATTTCGAACCTTTGCCGTTGCCGGTACAACTGGTGGCGCAGCAGGTACAGCAAATGCCACGCAAGGTACGGACTTTCTGGGATTTTGCTTATCAGCGGCTGAGTGCACTGCCGCAGCTTCATGCTTTAGATGCATCTTCGGAACAGTGACGCCGATCACGCTCGCTGGCGGTAAAAATAACCTACTCTGAGAGTTGTGCAAAAACAGTGAGTTACTTGAGGACAGGTTGTCCGTTTGCTCACGCCAACCCAGAAGGAAAGGATGATGACCCGTAACCGGCTGAATCTTGCCACGCTTTTGATTCTGGCGCTCAGCGCGCCGTTCCCGCTGACCGTCTCTGCGCAAAGCTTGCCGCAGGATCCTGATGCGTCGGTGCCTGCGAAAAATTACATCACGGCGGTGAATCCTGATTTAACCATCACTTACCGGCTGTATGCGCCGACTGCCGAACATGTCGATGTGGTGACCGGTGCCACGCCGGTGACCTACATTCCGCATCAGATGACCAAGGACGATAAAGGTGTCTGGAGCTGGACATCGGGTGCACAGAAGCCTGATCTCTATGAATATTTCTTCAACGTGGATGGCTTGAGGATTGCCGATCCTGGCAGTGCAATGCCCAAGCCACAGCGTCAGGTGAATACCAGTTTGATCCTGGTGCCCGGCAGTATTCTTGATGTGAAAAACGTGCCGCACGGCGAAGTCCGCACGCTGACCTATCATTCCGCCGCGCTGAATTCCGAGCGTCAGGTCGCGGTGTGGACGCCACCGGGTTACACCGATGCTTCACAGCCGTTGCCGGTGCTGTATTTCTATCACGGCTTTGGCGACACCGGTCGCTCGGCGCTGGATCAGGGGCGCATTCCGCAAATCATGGATAACCTGCTGGCGGAGAAAAAAATCGTGCCGATGCTGGTGGTCATTCCGGATACCGAAACCGACGCCAAAGGCGTGGTGCCGGAAGATTACGTCACCAAAGATCGCCGCAAAGAGTTTTATCCGCGCAATGCTGCCGCCGCAGATAAAGAGCTGACCGGTGATATTATCCCGCTGATTTCTAAAACCTTCCGTGTGCGTGATGACGCAACCGGACGCGCGCTGGCCGGGCTTTCACAAGGCGGTTATCAGACGCTGGTCAGTGGCATGACGCATCTCGACCAGTTTGGCTGGCTGGCGACACTCAGCGGTGTCAGCACCACCACCGTACCCAATGCGGATGTGGCGAAACGCTTCGCTGAACCGGAAAAAATCAATGCACAACTGAAAAACTTCACCGTGGTTGTCGGCGAGAAAGATGTGGTAACAGGGAAGGACATTGCCGGATTGAAAACCGAGCTGGAAGAGAAAAAGATTAAATTCGATTACCACGAATACCCGAATCTCGGCCATGAAATGGACGTCTGGCGCCCGGCCTATGCGGAGTTTGTGCAGAAGATATTTAAGTAGGGTCACACCGTGTAAAGTCTTTTTCGATGTATAAAGTGATTTGCTTTATACTTTAAAAAATGACTTTACACGGATCTGCAAATGACACAGAAGATAACGCAACTGGTTAGCTACCTTGAAACGGTTTTAGGCTTTCGCACTACAGCCACCGAAGTAAAACTCTCAGTTTCATTCAGTCTTCAGGAGTTGTTTGGTTTCTTCGAACTGGAAGTTGGTGTGCCGGGTGACGCTCCTCTGATTCTGCTGGCGGCTTTACAGCGGGATGACACCTATCCGGGCATTGTCACGATAAGGAAACGTCTGTCACTCATTGAAAGGATGACAGATAAGGTGGTTGTCTACGTCTGCGAAAATATGAATCTGGCGGAACGCCGCAGCTTGATTGACCATCACATAAATTTTATTGCGATTAAAAAGCAGTTATTTATTCCTGAACTGGCCATGGATTTGCGCGATGCCTTCAGAATTCGTAAAAAAAGCGCCGGCAAAGACGTGCAAAACGATTTTTCTCCGGCCACTCAGGCTATGCTCATCCAGCTTTTATGGGATGAGTCATTCTCTAAATCCGGTATTACCTGTACGGCTGAGCAGTTGATGGGCTTATATAATTACAGTCGCGTGACGCTCTCAAAAGCCATTTCTGAGCTGACAAAATCCGGGCTTCTTGCTTCAACGCATGAGAAAGATTTTTCGACCCGATTTTATTCACTCAGATTTTCGCGCTCAGAGACTTTCGTAAAATCTCTTCTGCTGATGCGTAATCCGGTGAAGAAAATCGTCTGGATTAACAAGCTACCTCCTTTAGATGAGGGGGTCTGTTATGCCGGAGACAGCGCTTTAGCGGAATACACGATGCTGGCCCGTGGCGCTAAGCCTGTGTTTGCGATGACCCGGGAAGTATTCACTTCACTCCTGAAAAGGGGGGAATTTGATGAAGTGACTCATATCGACAGCGCTGTAGCTACAGTTGAAATCTGGAGCTACCGGAGTCCCAAAGCTTCAACACATATCGTTGATGAAATATCTCTGTATCTGACACAGAAAGATAATCAGGATGAACGGGTCCAACTGGCGCTCAGTGAACTTAAGGATCAATACCCATGGATGAAATTCGGGGACTAAAACTGTTTGGCGAGTATTTCAAAAAATATCAGGATCAATACGTCCTCATCGGTGGTGTCGCATCCTGGATCACTATGGATGAAGCCGGGGAAGAATTTCGGGCCACCAAAGATCTGGATATTGTCCTCATTATTGAGGCGCTGAGCCCTGATTTTGTCAGTCTGTTTTGGGAATTTATAAAGTCAGGCAACTACGAAATCCGCCAGACGGGTGAGGGAAAGCCCATTTTTTACCGGTTTCTGAAACCAGAAAACACGAGTTACCCCTTTCAGATTGAACTTTTCTCGCGTTCTCCACAAGGAATGGAACCTCCGGAAGATGCTCAGATTATCCCGATCCCCAAAGATGAAGGTGTTTCCAGCCTCCCAGCTATCCTCCTCGATGAACATTATTATTCCTTCCTCAGGGATGGCCTCCTGCGCACGGAATTATTCTCGTATATCGGAGCAGACAGGTTAATCCCTTTAAAAATGAATGCGTGGCTTGATCTGTCAACCCGCAAGGCGGCAGGAGAACCTGTGGATTCCCGTGTTGTGAATAAGCACAGAAATGATGTGATCCGGTTATCAGGTCAACTGACAGGAAAGGCTGCCACCATTCCCGAGAACATTCGGGCTGACATGGAGAGCTTTCTCACAAAACTGTCAGATGAGAATATTGATCTCAGGTCACTGAATCAGCGGGGTTCTGTAGAAGATGTCATCAAAAGGATCAGAGAAGGATTTGGTCTGTAATCAGGGCAAACAAAAAGGCCTTCCCGTTTGGGAAGGCCTTTTGCTATGGCTTAAGCGCTTTTCTTCGCCTGCTGGCTGTGGCGTTCCAGCAACGGTTTCAGGAAGCGCGCAGTATGCGATTCTTTGCATTCCGCAACGGTTTCCGGCGTACCGGCGACCAGAATCTGTCCGCCGCCCGCACCGCCTTCCGGCCCGAGATCAACAATCCAGTCCGCAGTTTTAATCACGTCCAGATTGTGTTCAATCACCACGATGGTGTTGCCCTGATCGCGTAGCTGATGCAGCACTTCCAGCAGTTGCTGAATATCGGCAAAGTGCAGGCCGGTGGTCGGTTCGTCGAGAATATACAACGTCTGACCGGTGCCGCGTTTGGACAGCTCACGCGCCAGTTTGACGCGCTGTGCTTCACCGCCGGACAGCGTGGTCGCTGACTGGCCGAGGCTGATGTAGGTCAGACCGACGTCGATCAGCGTCTGCAATTTACGCGCCAGCGCAGGGACGGCATCGAAGAAATCACGCGCTTCTTCAATGGTCATCTCCAGCACTTCGTGGATGCTCTTGCCTTTGTATTTAATTTCCAGCGTTTCGCGGTTATAGCGTTTGCCTTTGCACTGATCGCACGGCACATAAATATCCGGCAGGAAGTGCATTTCAACTTTGATCACGCCGTCGCCCTGACAGGCTTCGCAGCGGCCGCCTTTGACGTTGAAACTGAAACGCCCCGGCGTGTAGCCGCGTGAACGTGATTCCGGCACACCGGCAAACAGCTCGCGCACCGGCGTGAAAATACCGGTGTAGGTTGCCGGGTTAGAGCGCGGCGTACGGCCAATCGGGCTCTGGTCGATGTCGATGACTTTATCGAAATGGCCCAGACCTTCGATTTCACGGTACGGCGCAGCTTCAGCAATCGTTGCGCCATTCAGCTCGCGCTGTGCCAGCGGGAACAGCGTGTCGTTAATCAGCGTCGATTTACCTGAACCGGACACGCCGGTGATACAGGTAAACAGGCCCACCGGCAGCGTCAGCGTGACATCTTTCAGGTTGTTGCCTTTAGCGCCGGAAAGTTTCAGCACTTTGGTGGCATCCGCCGGGACGCGCTGCGCCGGTACGGAGATTTCCCGTTTACCGCTCAGGAACTGGCCGGTCAGTGAATTCTCGGTCGCCATAATGTCTTCAGCAGTGCCTTCAGCCACCACTTCGCCACCGTGTACGCCTGCACCCGGACCAATATCAATAATATGGTCGGCGGCGCGGATCGCGTCTTCGTCGTGCTCGACCACAATCACTGTGTTACCGAGGTCGCGCAGGTGGATCAGGGTTTCCAGCAGACGCTCGTTGTCGCGCTGATGCAGGCCGATAGACGGCTCATCCAGCACGTACATCACGCCCACCAGACCGGCACCAATCTGGCTCGCCAGACGGATACGCTGGGCTTCGCCGCCGGACAGCGTTTCCGCAGAACGTGACAGCGAGAGGTAATTCAGGCCGACGTTCACCAGGAATTTCAGGCGATCGCCAATCTCTTTCAGCACTTTCTCAGCGATTTTGGCGCGCTGACCGCTGAGTTTCATATTGCGGAAGAAATCCATCGCATGGCCGATGCTGAAATCAGAGATTTCCGGCAGCGTGGTTTCTTCGACAAATACGTTACGGGCTTCTTCACGCAGACGGGTGCCGCTGCAGGAAGTACACGGACGGTTGCTGATGTATTTCGACAGTTCTTCACGTACTGCGCTGGATTCCGTTTCTTTATAACGGCGCTCCATATTGTGCAGTACGCCTTCAAACGGATGGCGACGAATCGAGGTATCACCGCGATCGTTGATGTATTTGAATTCAATGGTGGTTTTGCCGGAACCGTGCAGGATGGCGTTTTGCACGTCGCTGCTCAGTTCGTTAAACGGCGCTTCCACGTCGAAATCATAATGCTCACCGAGAGAGCGCAGCATCTGGAAATAATAGAAGTTACGACGATCCCAGCCGCGGATAGCCCCACCCGCCAGTGAAAGCTCAGGGTTTTGCACCACGCGATCAGGATCGAAGAACTGCTGCACACCCAGCCCGTCACAGGTCGGACAGGCTCCCGCCGGGTTGTTGAACGAGAACATACGCGGTTCAAGCTCGCGCATGCTGTAGCCGCACACCGGACAGGCAAAGTTGGCCGAGAACAGCATTTCTTCGGCTTTCGGGTCATCCATATCGGCGACCACGGCGGTACCACCGGAAAGCTCGAGCGCGGTTTCAAACGATTCCGCCAGGCGTTGCGCCAGATCGTCACGCACTTTAAAGCGGTCAACGACCACTTCAATGGTGTGTTTCTTCTGCAATTCTAATTTTGGCGGATCGGACAAATCACACACTTCACCATCAATACGCGCACGGATATAGCCCTGCGACGCCAGGTTTTCCAGCGTCTTGGTATGCTCGCCTTTGCGATCTTTAATGATGGTCGCCAGCAGCATCAGACGCTGGCCTTCCGGCTGAGCCAGCACGTTATCCACCATCTGGCTGACGGTCTGTGCTGAAAGCGGAATATTATGATCCGGGCAGCGCGGCTCGCCCACGCGGGCAAACAGCAGGCGCAGGTAGTCGTGGATTTCGGTGATCGTCCCGACGGTAGAACGCGGGTTGTGCGACGTTGATTTTTGCTCAATCGAAATCGCCGGAGACAGACCTTCAATATGGTCGACGTCTGGTTTTTCCATTAAGGATAAAAATTGGCGTGCGTAGGCCGACAGCGACTCGACGTAGCGGCGCTGGCCTTCGGCGTACAGCGTATCGAACGCCAGAGAGGACTTGCCTGAACCGGATAAGCCGGTGACAACAATCAGTTTGTCGCGCGGGATAATCAGGTTGATATTCTTGAGATTATGGGTGCGTGCGCCCCGAACTTCGATCTTATCCATTCATCATTCCCGGATTAACTTGATAGCTCACCGTGCCGGTGACCGCCGTGAAAACCAGTTTCGCGCCAGCCATCGAATCGGGCACAGAGAAGAACGTAACGCGCAATTATGACACAAATCACAGCCTGTGCCACCCCAAAACCTGAATGTATATCCAGTACTCAATGTAACAATGGAATGTTTGCTGAACAATCTGGAAAGAAAATCGCAGTGCATGACATCCGTGGTACGGAGGCAACGTTTTGTGGTTATAATGTCGCGAAGTGAGTTTCCTCACACCCCAAACTGTGGTTTCAACCACGACATACATCATCAGGAGAATCCACATGGCCAGCAGAGGCGTAAACAAAGTTATTCTCGTCGGTAATCTGGGGCAAGACCCGGAAGTCCGCTACATGCCTAACGGCGGCGCGGTTGCCAACATCACTCTGGCAACGTCTGAAAGCTGGCGTGACAAAGCCACCGGCGAGCAGAAAGAAAAAACCGAATGGCACCGTGTAGTGTTGTTCGGCAAATTAGCGGAAGTCGCAGGCGAATACCTGAAGAAAGGTTCTCAGGTTTATATCGAAGGCGCACTGCAAACCCGTAAATGGACCGATCAGGCTGGCGTTGAAAAATACACCACCGAAGTCGTCGTTAACGTAGGCGGCACCATGCAGATGCTCGGCGGCCGTGCAAGCGGTGGCGCACCAGCAGGTGGCGGTCAGCCATCCGCAGGCGGCCAGCAGGGCGGTTGGGGTCAGCCTCAGCAGCCACAAGGCGGCAACCAGTTCAGTGGCGGTCAGCAATCTCGTCCCGCTGCGCAAAACAACGCGCCAGCACAGAACAACGAACCCCCAATGGATTTCGACGACGATATCCCGTTCTGATTCATTGCCTTCGGGCATCAACGTTCAGAACAACAAAAAGCCCCGAAAGGGGCTTTTTGCTTTGCAGCGTTTACTACTTTCAATGCCTCACACTTTCCCCACCGCACCAAACACTAATCTGCCCTGATGGAATGTCGCTTTCACCTCTGACACCCGCGCCACCGCTTCGGCAGAGCAACTGGCGTCGACCAGGATCATTTCGGCGTTATCGTTCACCGCAGGCCACTGGCGTGTGCCGCTGTCGTCGAGCGGCAGGACGTTGCCGGTGGCGATAGCGAGGGAGCGCGTCAGGCCAAATTCGTCGGAGTTACCGTAGAGCTGGGCGTAGAGGCTGGCTTTTTCCAGCATGCTGCCGGTGCCGAACGGCGACCAGTGATCAATGACGCTGTCTGTGCCGGTCATGACAAATACGCCGTTCTGGCTGAGCTGCGGCAGCGGCATATTCAGTTTGCCAAGCGGAATGGTGGAAGCGACGGTGAACTGCTGCTCTGAAAGCCCGGCAATGACGTCGTCGAGTTCCGCGCCCTGCATCATCGCCAGCGCAAAACCGTGGCTGAGCGTCACTTTGCCTTTCAGTTGCGGGTTTTTCTCCACGGTCTGAATCATGTATTTCACTGCTGCGATACCGGCCGGCGTGGTTTCATGCAGATGAATATCCACGCCTTTATTCGTATCCAGTGCAATCTGAAACATCGCGTCGAGGGATTTTTCCATCGCGTCATCCACGTTAGTCGGATCCAGTCCGCCGACGTATTGCGCGCCCATTTGCATCGCCTCACGCATCAGGCCATCGACTTTCGAATGCAGCAAGCCGTGTTGCGGGAACGCCACAATTTCACAACTGAAATCCTGCTGATGTTTTTCCAGTGCGATTTTCAGATGCTCAAGGCTTTTCAGGCCGCTGACCGGGTCGATATTGCAGTGGCTGCGCGCCACGGTGGTGCCTTTGGAATGCAGCAGCCCGATGATCGCTTCGGCATGTTCCACCGATGTTGGTAGCAGTTTGGGGATCAGCACCTGTTCGCGGGCAATCATGTCCATGATGGTTTTGCCTTTACGCGGGCGTGGCGCTTCCCATTTGCCGCCGTAGAAGGTTTTGTCGAGGTGAATATGCATGTCGCGCGTGGCGGGCAGCAGAAGTAATCCTCTGGCATCAAAAGCAGGCAAGGTGCTGGCCGGGGCGTCTTTTGCCGGCTGGATCGCCACGATTTTGCCGTTGTTGATTTCAAGATTGTACAAACCGGTTTGGGTGGCAATAACGATATCGCCTTCGCGCTCAAAACCCTCTTCCAGCCGCACATTGCGCAACTGGTAATGCGGCGCAGAAATTGCGTTGATCTGGCTGGCATCGTCACATTTTTCGTCCATCGCGCCCGGTTTGAACGGGGAGGCTGATGCCATACCTGCGGTTAACAGCGCGCCGGTGGCAGTGATTTTGGCGCTATGCGAAAGAAAGTTTCTGCGGCTTTGTTGCTGAGGATTTTGCACGTCGAATTCCTTAATCATGATGCGGGACGGGAGGATGCTGCTTTTCCCTTCACCTTAAAAGATGACGCCGGTTCCGGCTGCGATTTTTCCCACTGCCTGCCAGTGGAAAATGCAATGGCTAACTAAGCTGACAAAAATCCTTTAATTTTCCGGCCAGTGCAATCTGCGCAGGCGTCGCGTCGTGGCGGTAAAACAGCGCCAGCTCGACGTTATCAATCGGCGGCAATCCGCTTTCTGCCCCAAGAATCCGGTGCTCCGGCTGGCGGCAACTGGCGGGCAATAAGGTGACACCCAATCCGGCCGCACTGGCAGCGACCAGCGCGGCGAGACTGGCGCTGCTGTAACTGATACGCCAGCTACGTCCGAGAGCATCCAGTGCCTGACACAGTTCTTCGCGGTATAACCCGTTGAGCGGAAACAGCACCAGCGGGATGGGATCCCGTTCAAACGCCGGAAACGCCGCGCTGTCCAGCCACAGCATCGGCTCGGGGCGCGAGGCGTTGGCCTTTTCGCCGGTGAGTTGTTTCACCAGAATGATATCCAGCATCTCCTGTTGCCAGGCGCGGCGCAGTTCGTGACTCAGGCCGCTGGTGACATCGAGGCGAATATGCGGATGGGCGCGGCTGAATTGCGCCAGCAGGGACGTGGTAGCCGCGGCAAAATCTTCCGGCACGCCGAGACGCACTACGCCGTCCGGCCACTGGTCACTCAGCGCATCGTGCGCTTCACCGTTCAGGGCGATAATCCGCCGCGCATAACCCAGCAACCGTTCACCTTCTTCAGTCAGTTGCACCTGATGAGACGTGCGTTCCAGCAAAGGTTTTCCCAGCGCTTCTTCCAGGCGGCGGATTTGCTGGCTGACTGTCGATTGCGACAGGTACACGCGGTCGGCGGCACGGGTAAAACTGCCGGTTTCGCAGACGGCGACAAAACTAAGCAACTGCTGCGGGCTGAACATCGGATAGCGATTCATTTTATAAATACTTATGCTTTTGGTATTCGAAATATCAATACTTAGCAGAGTATCAACCTTCCCGCCCGCGCACCAGACCAGGGGCTGAGAACCCCTTAGAAGAAAAGGTTTCCTTTATGTTTTCTGAATTAATCATGTTCAACATTGAAAGTATTTTTTCTTTATCATTTGCAAAATTTTTCTTAATAATGGAATGAAGTGATTTTATGAGAATGGATTCAGTTAGACTGATACAAAATTATAATGGGATATATAATAAATTCCGACAGGGGGAATATATTAAGAAAAATAAATGGGATCATTGTGATGAGAAAAAACGTAAGGGCGCATGGACCGGAAATGTCTATGATCGCGCCGGCCGGGTGGTTGAATATGGTCTTGAAAACGGTGTGTGTCAGGGGCTGGTGGGCGCATACCTGATATCAGGTCAAAGCTGGAGTCGGTTCAGTGCCTATATTGCCAGTGAAAAAGGTAAGACGGTGGTGCGGGGGATCATGAATTTTCAGGAACACCTGAGTGCCAGCGGGAATATGAAAGAAATGAAAAGTGTTTTTCATGGCATTCTAAAATCTTATCAGGTTAATTTTATTCGGGAGGAAATAAAATTGACTGGAAACACCGCAATTACCATGGCGCAGTCAATATTAAAAAGTGTCAGTCAGGGCAATGGCTGTCATATATCGATTAAAAAATCTTCCAGCGGACACTCATTAGGTCTCAGGGCAGAATCCAATCAAATAAAAATCTTTGACCCCAATTATGGTGAGACGGTTTTTCCCTTTAAGAATGGTATCAGCGATGAAATGGAAAAATTTCTGATACATATTTTTTCTGAATACTACAGCCAGTACTTTATGTTGACGGTTGAACATTATTCAGCTTCCGTTTTTTCCTGAATCTCCGGACTCACAGATAACAGTGAAAAACCACTTTTAAGGTTTTATTCTTAGCGTTGATATGTATTTAACTATCTGTATGTCGATGATTTAATGGTCGTTGTAAAATAAGTCAACTTAATTATTTATTTTAAAACAAGCGGTTGTTACAAATTGTAATGTCGAGGTGCGATAATTTACTAACAGTAAAATGATTAACCTCAAGGGTGAAAGTATGTTCGTCTCAAAAAATAAAATTAAATATGGCAGGATAGCCATGGCTATCGCTGCTTGTTTGCCATTTTATACCTCAGCAGAAATAAATATTAGCAATGTGGCAACGCAAAGTGGTGGTTACCATGTACCGGATGTTGTACTCACTGTGCCTGATGGAATGAAGATGATCGACATGAGTTCTATGCAACGGGAAATATCACCGGGTCCTTCTCCTAATCCTCCCGCGCCTGTTCCGGTACCTGACCCTCATCAGGACGGGTTACCTATTCCTGATGATCAAAATGACTATGCCCGGATGAAACTCTCAACCGAAATATCTGGCTATAAGGTTTCAGAGAATTCAAGTCCATATGAAATAAAAGCAATCACTGTGCCTGATGGACAAGCCGTGCGTTTATTAGAAGCTAAAACGGTCGATTCCAGTGATAACAATATCTCTCCAGTTGTTGCAAAAGGGGAGATGGTTTACACCGATGTAAATGGGGTGGAGCATTCCCGTCCTTACGAAGTTTCAACAGACAGTGCGGAAGAAACATTCGAAGCACTGAAAAATATGAAAGAACAGCTGAGACAGGAGGTCTTCCCGGACGCGGCGGTAACCTCTGCGGTCTATGGTTCCATTGCTGCGCCAAAAGCCTGGAGCGCTGATACGACGGTCGGTGAAATACATGGCCGTCAGGTTAACGGGACTACTGAATTCTTTGAAGCAAAGTTTAATGGTAATGCGAAAAGTAAAAACTGGTATTACCCGGAAAATAAAAAAGATAATGCCTGGTGGCGTGTTGTTCATCCAAAAGAATATTATGCCATTACGTCTGACTGGCATTTTGGGGCAGAGACTACATCTACGCCATATAACACGGTACCCAGCAAAGCTAACTTTAAGAAGATTGATGCAATTAACACACTGAAAGACAAATACGGTGATGCCTTCAGGGGGACGATTATTAACGGCGACATTACCCACTGGGGGCATGGTGGCGAGTGGTCTGATGCCAAGAAAGCTTTTGGCAAACTTAATGCACCTTACTGGTACGGGCTGGGTAATCATGATTATGACGGCAATGTGAATGACTGTGGTTTGTGGGAAAATCGCTGTGCAATTCGTAGTATCCGGAATTTAGTTGATCATATTAATAGTTTGAAAGATGTCGTTTCCGTTGATTACGACGTCATGAATGGTTATAAATTCCCGCATCTCAGTACCAACTATATTGGCAGTTTCGGTTACAGTTTTGATATTGCGGGTATTCGTTTCATTCAGCTTAATAATAATTTGCATTATACGAAGGAATTTTCAGGGTTTAATTCGGATGCTGCCCGCCGGTATGATGTTAAGGTCAGGGACGGTGAAGGCTGGTTCCGTGAGCAGTTACGCGATGCAGGCATAAAAGGTAAAGCAACAATAGCGTTGGAGCATGGAGGTGAAAGTTACAGTGAAAATGAGACTCCAACGCGGGATATACTGGGGGAGTATGGCGGCTCGATAAGATTTGGTGGCCATTCACATGGTATCTCTTCATCAAACAGCGGGGCGGCTTATTACGGCGATATGCTGATTCGTGAGCTTGATTACAATAAGCAGATGGGAAAAACATATATGGTAAGCAATGATAAAATTGATGAAATGTCACCGGGAGCGGAATTTACACTTAATTTCAACGTCCCGGAAATGGCACCTGTACCGAAAAGTTACATCCTGAGTCTGCGTAATAAAGGCGGTTACACAGGTTATTACAGACTCACTTATACCAACAGCAGTACTAAAGCCAATTTCAATAAAGAATATAAATTATCGCTGGGTAATACTCAGCAGGTTATTATTCCTGCTGAAGCGACGAACGTAAAAATTAAAGGCGTAACAGGAACAGGACGGGCTTTATATTCCCAGTCACTGACCAAACAGGAAAATACCTGCATAGAAACGTGGGGAACGCTACCTCGTAACCTGCACTGGGGTTGGTGCAAGTAACGCACTGCGGCATTTGTGGATCCAAATTATCACTCCCTCTGCTGGGGGAGTGATTTGCGAATATTTGTCTGATGTAAATCTTCCTCCGGCTTTCTCTCCGCCCCATCCTTTCGCACCAGATTGATTCACTTCGCGGCTATTACGCCACTCTTGCTCCAAAACGACGCCTCGTTTTAGCGCATTTCACCTGCGCTTCGGCAGTTACTGATTTCACTTAAGATTGACTACAAGGCTTTGGCGGCAAATCGTCTTTCTGGTACAGAAATTGCTTTTCCCTAAAGAGACTCAGGGGAGAAAAATATGAAAGCGATCGTGATTGGTGGCGGTATTGGCGGTGCGTGTGCGGCGATTGCGCTGAAGCGTTTTGGTATCGAAACGGCGGTATACGAGGCGGTGAAAGAGATCAAACCGGTGGGCGCGGCGATTTCCATCTGGCCTAACGGCGTAAAGTGCCTGAATTATCTCGGCATGAAAGAGGCGCTGCGCGAACTCGGCGGCAACATGCGTTTTATGGCCTACAAAGAATATCAGCAGGGCCAGACCATGACGCGTTTCAGTATGGATCCGCTGATCCAAAGCGTGGGGGAACAGCCGTATCCGGTGGCGCGTGCGGAACTTCAGTCGATGCTGCTGGAGACTTATGGACGCGATCAGGTGCAGTTTGGCAAGCGCGTGACGCACGTTGAAGAATCTGCCGACAGCGTCACCGCCTGGTTTGACGACGGCACTTCCGCGACCGGCGATCTGCTGATTGCCGCTGACGGCACCCATTCCATTATCCGCCAGCACGTTCTGGGTTATGCAACGGAGCGCCGCTATGCCGGTTATGTTAACTGGAACGGCCTGGTGGAAATCGATGAAAGCATCGCGCCTGCCGACCAGTGGACGACGTTTGTCGGCGAGGGTAAACGCGTGTCCCTGATGCCGGTGAGTGGCAACCGTTTCTACTTTTTCTTTGATGTGCCGCTGCCAAAAGGCTTGCCGCAGGATCGCACTACGGTACGCGAGGATTTACAGGGTTACTTTGCGGGCTGGGCGGAACCGGTGCAGAAGCTGATCAGCCAGATCAATCCTGAAACCACCAACCGCGTTGAAATCCACGACATCGAACCCTTTATGCAACTGGTCAAAGGACGGATTGCGCTGCTCGGTGATTCCGGCCACAGCACCACGCCGGATATCGGGCAGGGCGGTTGCGCGGCGATGGAAGATGCAGTGGTGCTGGCAAATATGCTGCAAACCAATTCATTAGGCATTGAAGATGCATTGCTGCGTTATCAGGAAAAACGGGCATATCGCGTGAAGGATCTGGTGCTGAAGGCGCGTAAACGCTGCGATGTCACCCACGGCAAAGAAATGGCCGTGACCGAACAATGGTATGAGGATCTGAAAAGCGAAACCGGCGAACGCATTCTTTCCGGCATGTGCGAAACCATTCTGGGCGGTCCGCTGGAATAACGTCGGGGGCGTAAGAAACAACTTTTACATATCCTTAAAGCTTCCTGTGTTTTTGCCGAAAATAGCATCAGAAGGATCAAGGTATCCACTGGCGCTATGGCGCAAAAACATAGGGACTCATCGGGATGACAGTTATCTCTGCGACAGGTAATCAGGCGCTCAACACGCTGGTTACGTCAACAAAATCACTGACGGCAGTCACTACTGCAGCCAGCCAGCAGCAGGCTTCGACGGCGCAATCCACCACGGTAATGATCGGCCAGGCGGACACCGCTTCGCCGGTCTACAACATCACCAAACCGGCACTGGTCTGGGAACGTTCTTCCAGTGATCTGATGTCTTCAAAGCTTGCATCGAACTTCAGCCATTCCGGCAATGCGGCGCGTTTTACCGGACTCGGTGCGGCGCTGCTTGAGCGTTTCACTACCGACAGCAGCAGTTATTCGCAATCGGTGATGAAGCAGACTTCCGCTCAGTCGACCCGTTCGGCGGCCAACGTTGCCGCCCAAACCCAACTTCATACCAAAGCTGATAACCAGATAAGCCTGAGCATTAAAACTGCCAGCGGCGCACTGGTGGATATCACGCTGGGCAGTGATGATGACGGACTCGGCGTGCAGGTGAATGTCAGCAAAGGCACGCTCAGCGATGCCGATCGCAAAGCGCTGGCCGGTCTTGCGGAAGGTTTTCAGAAAGCGATTGATGGCCTGACGGCGCAACCGCCGAAGCTCGATCTGAGTGGCCTGACGAAGTTTGATACCTCGGTGCTGTCGTCGGTGGACTTACACGCCACGCTGGGCACCACCAATACCCAGACGCTGGATTTTCATGCTGATGCGAATACCCGCTCAGTGAAATCGACCGGTGTTGCTGGCACGGTGGATATCAGCGTCGACATGAGTAAGCGCGCACTGCTGGGCACAGAAAGCCAGCAGAAGCAGGCGCTGAACAGTTATCTGAAACAAATCAGCAGCGCGGGTAATCGTGGCAATGGTGACGAATCGCTGATGAACATGTTCAAAGATGCCTTTACGGCGCTGAACAGCAATTATGGCGAAACCGCGACGACTTATAAAAGCGGGGGGGCTGAGCCGGTTTATTTCTCGCTGACCAAAACCGATAAAAACATGATGACCGGGCTGGCGGATTTCACGGCGTCAGTCTCGCAGACACCGGTCGATTCCACCAATCCGATGCGCCCGGATGAAACCGATACGTTCTCTTATCAGGTTTCTCAAACCAGCACGATCACCGGCACGGGTACGCAGGACCGCAATATCACGCAGAAGCAACAGTCACATCTGGCCGCCAGTTATCATGCATCGCTGACACCGGGGCTGAAACTGAATCTGACCAGCGACCGCAACTCGCAGAATTACCTTTACTATCAGATTGATGACAAGGCAGAAAGCACGACGTCCGTGCAATATCACAAAGGTGCGCTGATGAGTGCCACCGTGGCTCAGTCCGCCAGCAACTCAACACATATTCAGAAATATGTGAAAGGCGCACTGGAATCCGACATCACCACGCCGGAAATCACGTCGAAAACCACTGACCTGCTGGGCACGCTGCAATCGGCCTGGGAAAATAACGCCCCGCGCATGTCGTTCCGGGATTATCTGAATCATCAGACCCTGCCGGATCTCAGCGGGATGGTACTGATGGAATCGGATGCTGCGCAGTTGAAAAACAGTCCTTCATTAGTGTAGATAAAACCAAAACAGCCCCTGACGGGGCTGTTAATCATTACATCTCAAATTTCATGCCTTTCACCACAATTTCATCAAATTGCAGATGATGCATAAATTCGCGCAAAATCAGCAGCGTGGCGGCGAAATCATTGCCGTCGGGGATACCTTCGAAATGCGCCGGGCGGCCATTAATGACCAGCGCCAGCCGGTCGAAAGTGCGTTCCACCGCGTCGAGCGACAATGTCATCACTTCATTTTCCGCCTCACCGGCAATGCGGGCCAGCGCACGGATATCGTTGTCCGTGCTGAACAGTTTAGCGCCCGGCGGAATGTCGTGCCGGATGCGTATCACTTCGTCCTCGACCACCATAATGGCAGTTTCCATTTCATCCGGCGTCGGCGGTGAATGACGAAAATAGCCGACAGAGGTGAGTTGTGAGCCCAGTGTCAGGAGCAAACTTTTATCGTCGTCATCATCATTACGGACGATAACTTGCGTTTCTTCGCTGCCGATATGCAGCAATACAGCAGGTGTGGTCATCGGCATCTCCAGTCGTTAACGTTGTGACGTCATGCTTTCAGAGCAGAAAAACTATCATGTCAGATGCGGATCGCGCCGCGCAAACTCTTTCACCATCCAGTCGATAAACACCCGTACGCGCGGTGAAAGCTGGCGGTTACGCGGGTAAAGCAGGGAAACCGGCAGTGAACCGGCCGGGAAATCCGCCAGGACTTGTACCAGACTTCCCTGCGCCAGATCCTCCAGCAGGCCGTAATGCGGCACCTGAATAATCCCCATCCCGCGCCGTGCCGCTTCTTTCATGCTTTCCGCGCCGCTGACCGACAAACTGGTTGGCAGCAGGATTTCACGGTTTTTGCCCTGCACCTGAAAAATCAGCGGCAACAGCCCGCCGGTTGCGCTGGAACGAAAACCAATCATCCGGTGACCGGCGAGATCGTCTGGCGTTTCCGGTATGCCAAAACGTTGCAGATAGTCCGGGCTGGCGCAGGTAATTTCCGGCAGCGTACCGAGCGGGCGCGCCACCATATCGCTGTCTTTCAGTTCACCGGCGCGGATCACGCAATCAATGCCTTCCCGCACCAGATCCACCAGCCGGTCGCCTTCGCTCATGTAAAACTCAATGTCGGGATACTGCGCCAGAAAATCCGCCAGGCCGGGCAGCAGAAAATGCCGCGCCATCGAACCGTGTACATCCACCCGCAATAACCCCTTCGGCTGCGCACCGGCAAACGCCATTTCAGCATCTTCCACATCTGCCAGAATACGCAGACAGCGCTGGTAATAGGCTTCGCCATCCAGCGTCGCGCTGACGTGTCGGGTGGTACGCTGCAGAAGCCGGATGTTCAGCCGCGACTCCAGTTGTTTAATGGCATCGGTCACCGTGGAACGTTTCAGATTCAGCGCTTGTGCAGCCTGCGTAAAACTGCGCAGCTCCACCACGCGGGTGAATAACTGCATGCTGTCGAGTTTATCCATGATAATTGTTCGCCTTTTCCGGATAGTGATAACGAATATCAGGTAATTATCCGGCAGCGTCAATCGGCTACGCTTTCCTCACTGACAACAGATCCGAATCACTGAAAAAAGGAAACGCATCATGACTTCATCCAAACAGAACGTCGCGCTGGTCACCGGCGCATCACGGGGTATTGGCGCCGCCATCGCAGAGCGTCTGGCGCACGACGGTTTTACCGTGATTGTGAACTACTCACGCGGTGCGGCAGAAGCCGACGCGGTGGTCAGAAAAATTGAACAGGCAGGCGGAAAAGCTATCAGCGCGCAGGCGGATGTCAGCGACGCGGCGGCGGTCGGCCGGATGTTTGCCAGCGCGGAACAGGCGTTTGGCGGCGTGGATGTGCTGGTGAATAATGCGGGTATTATGACGCTTTCCGCCATTGCCGAAACCGACGATGCAGCATTCGACCGCCTTATCGATATCAACCTGAAAGGCACTTTCAACACGCTGCGTGAAGCGGCGAAACATCTGCACGACGGCGGACGTATCATCAATTTCTCATCAACCGTGGTCGGGTTATATCAGCCGACTTATGGCGTGTATGCCGCGACCAAAGCGGCTGTCGAGGCGCTGAGCCGCGTGCTCACCAAGGAAATGCGCGGCCGTCAGATAACCGTCAATACCGTCGCGCCCGGCCCGACAGCAACGGATTTATTCCTCAACGGTAAATCGGATCAACTGGTGGAAACCATCGCCAAAACCTCGCCGCTCGAGCGCCTCGGTCAGCCGGAAGATATCGCCTCCGTCGTCGCCTTCCTCGCCGGTCCCGACGGTGCGTGGGTCAACGGCCAGACGCTGAAGGCGAATGGCGGGATTATTTAATCCTTCCGTTTAACGCAGGAAAATAAAAAGCCGGAATGCAGCTCGCAAAAACCCGTATCAGGAATACTGTTACGGGTTTTTGGTTGTATACTCTTTGTAGATACAACGGTGGAGAAATGAACATGCGTACTCAGGCCACATTACAGAAATGGGGTAACAGCATCGCGTTACGGCTGTCCGGAAATTTGAAGTCAATTCCACAATTCGAGGAAGGTGATGTCGTTGATATCGAGATTTCTGAAGACGGGCTGCAAATTCGTAAAGCCGATAAGCAGAAGGTCACTGAGGCCAGCTTGTTATCGGGGCTGAGCGCGTATAATGCTCACGCTGATGAATTGGCAGAACCGACTGACAGGGAGCTTGATTATTAATGTATTTACCAAAGCGCGGGGATATTTGCTGGCTGGATTTTGAGCCCACCAAAGGAAAGGAAATAGGCAAATATCGACCGGCGCTGATCCTGTCTCATGAAACGTATAATCAGGTTACCGGGCTGGTGATTTGTATGCCGGTGAGCAGCAGCATCCGGGGCGCGCCGACCGAAGTGCCGGTCAACAATCTGAGCGCACCTTGTGTGGTTGCCACCACGTTGATCCATACAATGGACTGGCGGCACCGTCAGGCAAAGTTTATCGCTGTTGCGGAAAGTGGCGTCTTTAACGACGTGCTTGCCCGAATCATTCCGCTGATTGGTGGTGAGAACTTGTTGGCCTGAAGTTTACCTTCAGACCTTTTCTCACGCGTATTGCGCTTCTCCGTTGCCGAAGGACCAGTTTTCTTTCGGCACTTCCACCAGGCTGATGAACACATCTTCCAGACGTAACCCGACTTTTTCATGCAGCCCGTAAGCGACGGCGTGATAGAACGCCTTTTTCATTTCCAGTGTACGGCCGGTGTTGAGCGTTACCTGAATCACAATGCAGTTCGGGCTGCGCTGGATATTCAGATAATCAGGGGAAATCATCATTTCTGCCGGAGAGTGTTCGGAGATGACAATAAACTTGTCGTTTTCCGGCGCATTAAGAGCTGAGCGCAGCGCGTCATAGATCACATCGCCGACGGTTTTGCGGTAGGTTTCGGGTTTTCCTTCGACCATATCAATACGTACAAAAGGCATTTTATTCTCCTCATTATTTTCTGTAGGGCGCGCATCTCTTAGGATGCGGCCTTTCAGGTATGCAACACGAGGAGGAGAGTTGTCGAGTGTTTTTTTGTACCCGCCGGTAAGCCGTCCTACGCCGCAGCGGCTTTGCGCCTGAACATCTCCAGCCAGGCCGGACGGCAGAACATCACCAGATTACCGAGCAGGATCAGCGCCAGCCCGATAACCGCATTGGCATGCCATTGATAATTTTCATAAAATGTGGAAACCGTCAGTGCGACCAGCGGGAACAGCAGCGTACTGTAGGCCGCCTGACTGGCACCGATGCGGCCGACCAGCGTGAAGTAAATGCCGAAAGCCAGTACCGAACCAAACACGGAAAGATAGACCAGCGAGCCGAGATATTGCGGCGTCAGGTCGATGGCGAAGGAAGCGCCTTGCATCAGGCTCAGCGCGCCCATGACGGCTGTACCGTAAAACATCGCGTAGGTATTGGTGGAAAGCACATCCAGCCCGTGACGCTGATGGCGTGAGCTGATCATGTTGCCGAGTGAGAAACCGTAAGTGCCGAGCAGGCTGAGGCCGATGCCTTTGAGCAATTCCGGTGCGATATGCGCGGCGCTGAGGTCATGCCAGAAAAGCGTGATAATACCTGCCAGCCCAAGAACCGACGCAGGGATCACTGCCGGAGCCAGTTTCTGACGGAAAAACAGCATGCCGTTGAACGCGTTGAACAGCACGGCCATCGAGAAAATCACCGATTCCAGCCCGCTGGTGATGTAGGCTGCGGCGTGATAGAAGCAGTAAAAATTGAAGCAAAAAACGCAGCAACCCTGAATCAGGCAGAAAAGGTGATCTTTCAGCGCCAGACGACGCAACCTGCGTGTCGCCAGCAATGCCACCAGCATGATCACCGCAGCCAGCAGGAAACGATAGAAAACCGACACCGTGACCGGCACGTCGCCCTGTTGCAGGTAAATCGCAAACCAGGTGGTACCCCAGATCAGGATCACCAAAATATAAAGCAGTGCGTTCATAGAATTCTCTCACTCAGACAGTAATGACTGAGGACATTCTGCGGTAACGGCAGACCGCTGGCTTTCAACGTTTTGCGCTGAGTTGCATATTCTTGCGCATTTTTTCAGTCACCCGCACAGCAAGATCTGGTACCGGGGCGGGGGAAAAACGTAAAATGGGCGTCATCTTTCCTCCACACGGGTACGCCATGACTAAGGTCTATCAGGCTTTCGAAACGCTGCGTCAGCACAAAGCGGTTCTGCATGACAGTGTGGAACTGGGTTCCGGTATTCAGCTGGCGGCGTGGTCGAACAAAAATGACATCGTGAATCAGGAAAGCGCTGATCACCATACGCTGAGCCTGTACGTTGCCGACGGCTACGAGTGTTACCACAAAACCCGCAGCGGCTGGCGGAACGGCGGCGGGCCGGATCGTTTTTGTCTGATGCCGAAAGGCAGTATGTCGAGCTGGGATGTGCGCGACGATTTGTCGTTTGTGCATCTGTATTGCTCCGACGAACACCTGCGACATCTGGTGGAACAAACCTGGGATCGCAGCCCGGCGGCGATTGAGCTGGAAGAACGCACATTCGGAGAGGATCCGCAAATTACGCTGTTGTATCGCCACTTTTTGCTCAGCAGCCAGTGGCAGGAAAACAGCAATCAACTGATGCTCAGCAGCGCCGCCAATCTGCTGATGGCGCATCTGGTGAAACATTACACCCATCTGCAATGGGCGCTGCCAACGGTACGCGGCGGGCTGGCACCGCATATGCTCAACCGCGTAAAAGATTATATTCACACGCATCTCGGGCAGGCTTTAATACTGCCGGAACTTGCCGCGCTGGCAGAACTCAGCGAATTCCACTTCGCCCGCATGTTTAAACAAAGCATGGGGCTGGCACCGCATCAGTACGTGATGAATGCCCGGCTGATCCGCGCGGAAAACTTGCTGAAAACCAGTCAGATGGATATCACGTCCATTGCGCTGGAATGCGGATTCAGCTCCGCCAGCCATTTCAGTAACCGTTTCAAATCCGTGCGTGGCATAACGCCGACGGCACTGCGCGGCGGCATTATCGTCTGATTTTTATTTCCCGCTAAAACCTCTCTTCCGGTCAGCACAATTGTGGTGCTAAGTTAATGGTAATTCACCTTATTCAGGAAAAACCATGCAGACCAGTGCTCCCGTTATCGAAACCGAACGTCTGATTTTACGTGGCCATCATGTTGATGATTTTGAAGATATTGCCGCGCAATGGGCCGATCCGGCGGTTGTGAAATACATCGGTGGCACGCCTTCGGGTCGCGAAGCCAGCTGGAGTCGTCTGCTGCGGTATCCGGGCCACTGGCAGATGCTCGGTTTCGGTTACTGGATTGTGTTCGAAAAAACGGCGGGTGCAGAAGGCGCGTTTGTTGGCGAAATTGGCCTGGCGGATTATCAGCGTGATATCACACCCTCGCTCAAAGGCATGGCGGAAATGGGCTGGGTCGTTTCTCCGGCATTTCATGGCAAAGGCTACGCCTTTGAAGCCGCGCAGGCAGTGCTGAAATGGGCCGGTACACACGTCGATCGTCAGCTATGCTGCATTATTGCGCCGGAGCATCAGGCCTCGGTTCGTCTGGCGGAAAAATGTGGTTTCGTGGCAAAAACGGATACCACTTATCACGGCTCAGCCACGCGGATCTTTATTCGTCCGTCGTGACCGGCTATTCGTGTACCACGTTAACAGGGGAAATCATGCTAAAGATTTTGGGTAAATCACCGTCGATCAATGTGCGTAAAGTGTTGTGGACCTGTCAGGAACTGGGGCTGGATTTCGAACAGGAACAATTCGGTTCGGGTTTTCAGTCTGTCCAGACTGCGGAATTTAAAGCACTGAACCCGAATGCGATGGTGCCGGTAGTGCTCGATGGCGAATTTGTACTGTGGGAATCCAACGTGATTTGCCGGTATCTGGCGGCGCGGGAAGGGCGCGAAGATTTGCTGTCATCTGACCCGAAACGTCGTGCGCTGACCGAACAGTGGATGGACTGGCAATCCGGTGAGCTGAATAATTCCTGGCGCTATGCGTTTCCGGCGCTGGCGCGCAACAGTCCGCAGCATCAGGATCCGGCGCTGATTGATGCCGGTGTCAGCGAATGGAACCGTCATATGCAGATGCTGGAAGAACAACTTCAGCGCAGCGGCGATTACGTGCTGGGGGATAATTTTACGCTGGCGGATATTCCGCTCGGGCTGGCGGTGAACCGCTGGTCGATGACACCCATGTCCCGTCCGGCGTTACCGGCAGTGACGGCGTATTATGACCGCCTGAATCAGCGCGAAGGTTTCAGGCTGTATGGCCGAAACGGCCTTGTCTAATCCCCGTCATCCTTCACGCTGCTTCTGCGTTGGTTGCGTTACTCGGCCCATCCATGGACCTCGCTCCTGAAGGAGCCGCTGCAAGCAGCGTTCCAATCTGCTCCCTGCAGATTGGTCATTCACCCCGGTCACTTACTTATGTAAGCTCCCGGGGATTCATTCAGTTGCCGCCTTGAAGCAACTGAATGATTTAGGGGAGTGTTTAATATTTAACAGACACCGGGTTTATTTAAAATCAACCTGCATCAGTTCGCTGATAGATTGTCCGCGGGTTGAGGAAACACATTTATCAATATAACTGTTAAAGGCAGCAGGTTTTGGAATGCCCATATCTAATAAACGAGAATTATCAAACTTCACGTTTAACTGAGCAAAACCGCCATAAAGTTTAATGGCACGTAAAATAATTTTATCATTACACGGGCCGAGCACATCTTTAAATTGTTTGCGGATGCCGGTAAATTCCTGATAACTGGTTTGTTCATATTCACTGATAATGCGTGAAGTATTATTGGCTTTTGCCACCGAGGTATCTATTTCATGGAATGGCGTACACATCTCTTCGCCGGAAGAAATATGATAAAAATTATGGCTGAGGTCTTTGGCGAGACACAGTTTTACCAGCACCATCGCGCAATAGTCCACCGGAATAACATCCACCTGATCGTCGAGCGTACAGGTGAATTTCTTCAGTTTAATCGCCATCATGAACACCCAGAAGATGCTGCTTGAAGGCTGGCAACCATGCTGCGTGTGACCGACGATAATCGACGGTCGTGCAACCACGAACGGCAGCGACGGGCATTCGGCGCGGACAAGATTCTCAATCGCCCGCTTGGAAGCCGTATACTGCACCAGATCTTCGTTCTGCTCGTTGTCCGGCATGCCTTCGTAGAAGACGCTGTCTTTATCCGGCATCGATGCCATCGCCGTGCCAACATGCACAAATCGCTGCAAACCTTTTACCTGCACCATACGTTTGGCGAAGGCCAGTGAACCTTCGACATTCACACGCCACATGGCCGGATTATGACCAAACGAGGCGATGGCGGCGCAGTTAATAACGTGCGTGACATTATCTAAACGCGCGTCATGAATAAAACTTTCCGGATCGGCCAGATCGCCGGTCAATATTGATTGCTCAGTTAGCGGAGAAAGCTGAGTATCATGTAATTCAAACTTCTTCAAATTATCGATAATTCTGGCGAGTCCCGTCGCATTATCGTCAGCCCTGACTAAGAGTAATAATGCATTATTGGTGGTGAGTTGCTGGCGAAGAAAATATTCAACGACAGCTCCGCCAACAAAACCAGTGGCACCGGTTATTAAAATAGTATTCATATCAGAAGACCTGCAACGGGAAATTACCGGCACAGTATCACCTCTATTCTAAACGGAACGTATACCGTTTTTTGCCTTGAATAAACGAAGCGTAAACAGCACGAAAAGCTTAAGTTAAAGAAAAAGTTCCGAAGACATAAAAATTTATTAACTGGCATGCTTTATTTACAGTAAGAAATAATTAGCGGACATAAATTAATTATTTAAGTTAAATTTAATCAGGGTGCCATAAAACCCCGGCGGGCATTGACGGTGAAAAGCAGCGGTAAAAAGTGATAACGTATGTGCATAAAGTATCCACTCCATCGCCACTACGTTAAACTGTACCCTTGAGAACAGTAAGCGATAAGGATCAGAAAGGATGACGCGAACGGCGTGTCTGGTGTGTAATGCAGGGAATATTGCGCAGGTCATTCCCTCATGCGCTGAAATAAGGTACAAGGCTGCATGAAAATCCCAAATAGAATCCAACCTCTGGTGGATGACGGCCTGATTGATGATGTGGTCCGTCGACTGAAAAGTGGCAAAGAAGCCGATGTTTACACCGTTTTATGCGGTGAAGAGATCCGCTGCGCCAAAGTGTATAAAGAAGCGACACAACGTAGCTTCAAGCAGGCCGTGCAGTATCAGGAAGGCCGTAAAGTCCGTAACACCCGCAACGCGCGTGCGATGCAAAAGGGGTCAAAGTTCGGGCGTAAACAGCAGGAAGAATCCTGGCAGACAGCCGAAGTGGATGCACTGTTCCGTCTGGCGAATGCCGGTGTGCGCGTGCCGCAGCCTTACATTTGTCTGGACGGCGTGCTGCTGATGGAGCTTATCACCGACGCTGACGGCGTAGTCGCGCCGCGTCTGAGTGACGTCATCCTGACTGAAGAAGAAGCGGTAGCCGATTTCGACACCATGATCCGCAATATCGTACGCATGCTGTGCGCCGGTATCGTTCACGGTGACTTGTCAGAGTTTAACGTGTTGATGGACGCTGAAGGGCCGGTGATTATCGACCTGCCGCAGGCCGTGGACGCCGCTGCCAATAACCACGCTGAATCGATGTTCGAGCGCGATGTGAATAACATGACCGAGTACTACGGGCAGTTTGCACCGCAGTTGCTGGAAACGCGCTTTGCCAAAGAAATCTGGGCATTGTACGAAGACGGCAAACTGACACCGGAAACTATTCTGACCGGATTGTTCACCGAAGATACGCACAAAGCCGATGTGGATTCGCTGCTCGATGAAATCACTGCCGCTGAAGATGAGTATTACGATCGTCAGCGGGCAATGAAAGAAAGAGACCTCGATCACTAAGGTCGCGTTGTACCTGTTTGTATTTTTTCTATTCCGGCATCACCGCATGTCTCCCGCAAAAACCGGCGTTCTGCAAAATATGCTGGCCGGTTTCTGAAAGAATAAATTCTGCCAGCGGTTTCCCTTTCTCCGTGCAGGTCGCGAGCGCGTATCTGGCCCGCACGTTGTAATCCGCCGGAATGTTGTAGACTTCCAGCGCATCATTTTCCCGCAACAGCGCGGCATAACTGGTGTAGCCGATAAAAACATCGGCCTGACCGCTGCAAATCAGCCATTCTGCCGCCAGTTTGCCTGCCGGAATTTTGGCCGATTTCTCACCGCCCACCAGACGCAGCGCCTTGTTGCGTAAAATAGCCCCGGCATCGGGATGTCGCCTTTCGATCTGCTCAAACATTTGCCAGGTGTAATCACCGGAAGGATCGCTTTGCGGCGTCGATGTCGCCAGCCGAAAACGGGGATCAAGTAATACGCTCAGCCAGTTGAGTTTATCCAGTTCCGGCCCTTTTCGGGCGGTGACACACAGGCTGTTGCCGCAAAATGCTTCCACGTCCAGCGCCTTACCGTGCTGCTGCAACGTCAGCGGATGCGCGGTATTGGCCGAGGCAAACAGATCGACCTTTTCCCCTTGTTCGATACGTTCGCGCAACAGCCCGGCGGGGCCGAATTCCACGTCGACTTTGCTGTCGGTTTCTTCCGTAAAGGCATCGCACAGCGGCGCCCATGCGCGGCGTAAACTCCCTGCCGCCAGCACTTTAATCGTATTTGTCATCAGGTCTCCTTGTCACATTGCCTCAACGTAAAGCGCCGGAGACGAGGCTATTTCCCCGCGCGCGCCGCGTCTGCCGCGGGTTTAAAATCCGTCCGGTAGAAGCGCTGGTACCAGGCATCAGCCTGTTTTTGCATATCGATGTCAGCGAATTTTTGCGGGTAGAGTTTTTTCGCCATCCACAGTTCGCCGATCGCCATCGCTTCAGGCATCGGATAGCCCCAGGCTTTGGCGTATTCCGGCATCAGATAAACGCGGTGATTTTTGACCGCATCAATACCCTGCCATTTCGGATCACCGGTGATCTGCCCGACCACTTCCGGATACCGGTCCTGCACGAAGATCACCTGCGGGTTCCAGGCGATCACCTGTTCCAGCGCGACCTGCTTAAACCCTTTCACTGTGGCTGCCGCAACGTTCATCGCACCGGCATGCGCCATCATCAGGCTGGTATATTTGCCGGAACCGTAAGTGGTCAGATCGGGATTTGCCATATACGTGCGGATCCGCTGATTGGCCGGAATATCTTTCAGCCGCTCGCCAGTTAACTGACGCTGAGAAAAAGTATAGTCGATCAACGCCTGTGCCTGTTTCTGGTGATTGACCACGTCGCCAATCAGCGCGATGCCTTTCTTCAGCCCTTCGGTGTACGCCTCATCTTCATCCGGCAGCACCGGGTTCATCATATGTTCTTCGCCTTTCGGATCATCCCGCAATGAAACCGCCACGACGGCGATCCCGGCCTGGCTGATCTGGTCGATCATTTCCTGTGGTGCATAGTTGGTGACGAACACCACTTGCGGATGAAGCGCCACCACGCTTTCCAGGTTCACGCTGGTCAGGTCGCCGACCACCGGCGTTTTCGCCAGTTCCGGCGCAAGACGCACATAACCGCTGCCCAGTTGTCGCTGCCAGTTGTTCAGCACGCCGACAATATCTTTGGTGGCATCCAGCTGAACCAGCAGATTAAGGGTCTGATGTTGCAAAACGACGACGCGATCCACCTGATCGGGAATCGTGACCTGACGGCCAAGCTGATCGGTTATCTGGCGTGTGGCAAAAGCGCAAGGGGAAGCCAGGCTCAGGGCAAGCCCGAGCAAGGCAACGGCAGGCAAAAATCGGGATGAAAATAGACGCATGGAAAAATCCTCTGGTTTCGTTATGCAAAGGATTATATAGCGTTGATGCGGAACTGAATATGACGCGTGACAAATGGCCGGTTATTTACGCCCGTCGAGCAACATACGCATAGCCAGCCCGCCCAGCACTGCACCCATAAACCAGCGCTGGATGACCATCCACAATGGTCGTCCGGCCAGGAAGACGGCAATGTAACCGGCTGAAAGGGCAATGAGCGCGTTGACCGTCGCACTGATCAGAATTTGCGAGCTGCCCAGAATCAGCGACTGCGTCAGCACATGCCCTTGTTCAGGCACGATAAACTGCGGTAACAGCGTCAGATATAACACCGCCGCTTTCGGGTTCAGCAGATTAGTGACCAGCCCCATGGTGAACAGTTTTTTATTGCTGTCGCGGGGTAAATCCCTGACCTGAAACGGCGAGCGTCCGCCGGGTTTCACCGCCTGCCACGCCATATACAGCAAATACGCAGCGCCGCCGATGCGCAGGGCGTCATAAGCGAAGGGCACCGCCATCAGCAGCGCGGTAATGCCGAGCGCAGCAAACAACATGTAAAACAGGAAGCCCAGCACTACGCCGCCGAGGGAAATCAGTCCGGCTTTCGGCCCCTGACAGAGTGAGCGTGAAATCAGGTAAATCATGTTCGGGCCGGGCGTTAATACCAGCCCGAGACAAATCAGCAGAAAGGGCAACCAATGGGCGGCATCGGGCATGGAAATCTCCGGCAAAATTCAGAAAGTTGAAGCACACAGATATAGAGTGTTTTACGCTATTTTAGCAAGTGGCAGGTTGTCATTTTTTATTCATCGATTCCGATGCATTCTATGAAGACAGCTTTTGTTCCTTCCGACTGAAAACTCAGGATTTATCATGACCAACACTATGATGTCCCCGCGTCTGGCGGTTGCCAGTCAGATTGCGGCGCAGGCCGCCAGACTGGCGCTGGACTTTTTTCACCGCCGGGACGCTATCGAAATCAGCAGTAAGCGTACGCAGGATTTCGTTTCAGAAGCCGATCTGGCGGTTGAGCAGTTTATCCGCACCCGGCTGGCAGAGCATTTTCCGCAGGATGCGGTGATCGGCGAAGAGATGGGCGGCATTCTGACCGACGCGCCGTGCTGGGTGATTGATCCTATCGACGGCACCTCGAATTTCCTGCGCGCTTCGCCGCTGTGGGGCGTGTCGCTCGGGCTGGTGGAAAATAAACAGCCGGTGATCGGCATTGTGGCACTGCCGGTTTTAAACGACCTGTTTGCAGCAGAATCCGGAAAGGGGATTTTCCTCAACGACAAACCCTTCCGTCGCGATGATCGTTTTGAAGATGTACAGATTGTGTCGCTGGGCGACAGTGCGGACGACAAGCTGGACGAAGCCTCGGCCTTTTATCAGGGGATCCGCGCGGCTGACTGGTCAGTACATTGTTATCGCTGTACCACGGTCGGCATGGTGTTTGCGGCAAAAGGCATTATCGACGGCCATCTGCAACGGCGCACCACGCTGTGGGATATCGCTGGCGGCACGGTGTTGTGTCAGGAAGCCGGGCTGGAAACGGTGGTGAAATTTGCGAAGACAGCGGACGGCAGCGACAATTTCCGACACATGTCGGTGGCGGCCGGTACGGCGAATCTGTTGTCGGCAGTCACTCCGTTATGGCCCGCTTTTGAACCGAAGTGAGCCAAAGTGAGTCGCGCTGAGTGCTCTCTCTTTATGAGAGAGCAAATCTTTGCAACGCGTGGCAGATCATGTTTTTAAGGCGGGCCGGTAACATGAAAAATTCGTCCGGTAACCCTAAAATTACATTACGAAAGACAGCGCTTAACAAAATGAAATATAGTTTCATTTTCCCTAAAGTTCCCTTCATTCCGGCCGTTATGAGTGTTTCCTGTCACTGACTTTCCGATGTGCCCAGATGAAAAAGATCACCAACCTTTCCATACTTGCCCGTTTGCTGGGTGCATTCGCACTCGTCCTGAGCTTGCTGTTGATTCTGGCGGCGATGTCAGCCTGGCTGCTCAACAGCAGTAATCAGCAGATTGAAAACTACCGTGCCTACCGGCTTCCCGGCGTGCAGTATCCGCTGGTGATGCGCGGCACGCTGGCGGAATTACGCCTGCAACAGGTGCAATATATCGCCTCGCCAGAGGGGGCGCCGCGCGACGGCCACCGGGTCGAAATCCTTCAGGCGGTTGCCACTTTTAAAGACGCGGAAAATGCGTATCTGAAGCTGGACAGCGGCGGCAGTCAGTCAGATCTGTTTAAGCAAATCGTCGCTAATTTTGAGCAGTTTTCGCTGGCGAATAATGATGTAATTGCGGCGGTTGAACGCAACGACATTGCGCAGGCCACGAAAATCAGTGGCGATAACTCACGGAAATATCGCACACAGTTAATGGCGGATCTGGCAACGCTGGTCAAAAACGAGCTGACCAACAGTGAGCAGGCGGCAGCGGATGCGCGCAGCAGCTATCACACGGCCAGCGCGATGTTTTTAGTGCTGGTCGGCGTGGCGTTTATTCTTTCACTGACGATGGCGCTGCTGCTGGCGCACCATCTGGTGAAACAACTGGGTGGTGAACCGGCTTATGCCGCCTCTATTATGCGTGAAATCGCTGCCGGTAATCTGGCGGCAAAAATCACGCTGAAACCGGGTGATGACGGCAGTTTGCTGGCTTCGCTGAACGGCATGAACCAGCAACTGAATAAAACTATTCATCAGATTATGGAAGGCAGTGAATCCATCAATCATGCCGCCAGTGAAATTGAACAGGGTAATGTGGATTTATCACAGCGCACCGAAGAACAGGCGGCCTCGCTGGTGCAGACCAGTTCCAATATGCAAAACCTGACCGCGACCGTCAGCCAGAACGCTGAGAACGCCCGGCAGGCCAGCCAGCTGGCGCTGGAAACCTCGAAAACAGCGTCTCAGGGCGGCGTGATTGTTACGGGGATGCAGGCACATATGCGTGATGTTTCCGGCAGTTCGAATGAAATTATCAATATCATCAGCGTGATTGAAGGCATTGCCTTCCAGACCAACCTGCTGGCGCTGAACGCCGCTGTGGAAGCGGCGCGTGCCGGTACGCAGGGTAAAGGGTTTGCGGTGGTGGCGAGTGAGGTGCGGGTGCTGGCGCAAAAAAGCGGGCAGGCGGCGAAAGAAATTAAAGATCTGATTCAGGGCACCGTCAGCAAAATTGCCGAAGGGTCATTGCAGGCTGATCGCGCCAGTAAAGCCATGAATGAGATTGTCAGCTCGGTGAATAAGGTGGCTGAAATTGTCAGAGAAATCTCGACAGCAAGTTCTGAGCAGCACACCGGTATTCACGAAGTGGGGATTGCCGTTGACCAGATGGACAGGGTGACGCAGCAGAACGCCGCGCTGGTGGAACAGGCAGCGGCAGCGGCGCAATCCCTGACGGAACAAAGCGTTGAGCTACGCAACGCCGTGCGGTTTTTCCGCACGGCGACAGCCTGAGCCGGGGGCGTCAGGCTTTATCTGTGAGGGTTATCTGCGACTCCCAGTCCGTATCGGGGTGTTGGGCAATCTGCTGTGGCGTCATCGGACGCCCCAGAAGATAACCCTGTAAGGTGTCGCAGCCCAGTTGCGTCAGAAATTCCTGCTGTTGGATCGTTTCAACGCCTTCGGCCACCACTTTCAGGTTCAGCGTCTGGCCGAGGGCAATGATCGCAGAAACGATACTGGCGTCTTCGCTACCGGCAATCAGGTCATTAATAAATGCACCGTCGATTTTCAGCTCACTGGCCGGCAGACGTTTCAGATAGAGCAGGCTGGAATAGCCGGTACCGAAATCATCAATGGAGGCTTTTACGCCGTACTGTGTCAGGCGCTCCAGAATTTCCACGCTGGCATCCGGGTTACGCATCGCGGTGGTTTCTGTCACTTCCAGCGTCAGCATTTCAGGCGGGATCTGATGGCGTTCAATGGTTTCAATCACCATTTCGACCAGATTCGCCTGCTCAAATTGCAGCGTGGAAAGATTCACCGCTACCGTCCATTGCGTATGACCGGCCAGATGCCATTCCCGCAACTGGCGACAGGCTTCATTGAGCACCCATTCGCCAATCGGGATAATCAGTCCGGTTTTTTCCGCCAGCGGCAAAAACACATCCGGGCTGAGGAGGTTACCGTCGCGCTCCCAGCGCAGCAGCGCTTCGAAGCCACTCACCGGCCCGTAAGGCGCAATAAATTTCGGCTGATAGTGCAAACGCAGCTCATGGTGTGCAACCGCCAGACGCAAATCATTGAGCATTTGCAACTGGTTCTGGGCGTTGGCATTCATCGACGGCTGGAAGAAACTATGGCCGTTACGGCCGGAATTTTTGGTGTGATACATCGCGGCGTCAGCATTGAGCATCAGCTCGCGTTCATTCTCGCCATCGCCCGGATACACCGCGATCCCCACGCTGGCAGAGACCAGCAGTTCGTAGCGGGAAACGTAAAACGGACGCGCAATCAGATGCACCAGTTTATCGGCCAGTTGCGAGGCATCGGTGGGTTCGGTGATCTCAACCAGCAGCACAAACTCATCGCCGCCGAGCCGCGCCAGCGTATCTGTCGCCCTCAGCTGCGATTGCAGGCGTTCGGTGACTGAAATTAACAGCTGATCGCCGATGTGATGGCCGAAGGCATCGTTAACGGCTTTGAATCCGTCGAGATCGAAAAACAGCACCGCAAACTGTGATTCGCCACGTGACGCTTTCTGAAACGCCTGACTCAGGCGGTCTTCCAGCAACAGACGATTTGGCAAATGGGTCAGATTGTCGTGCAGCGCCAGTTGGGTCAGCTCGCGGTTCGCCTGTGCCAGCGAAGATGCCAGAATCGAGGTGCGTGCCTGCATCCGGCCATCAAGGATAGAAATGATCAGGGTGATCGCCAGAATCGCCAGCGTGACCACAATCACCAGCAGTGCCAGCCAGTTATTGTCTACGCCGCTGAACGCCGCCATACTGTGGCTGTCCATCGGGAATTGTGCCGCAGCCATGCCGATGTAATGCATACCGACAATAGCAGCGCCCATTACCACCGCAGCGCTGATGCGCAGCAGACGGACATTGGGTGACTGATGACGCAGATTGAATGCCATCCACAGCGCCGCGCCGGAGGCGACAATCGCCACTCCCACGGATAACGCGACCCAACGGTAATCGTAGACAATGGGCGGCATCATCTGCATCGCCGCCATACCCGTGTAATGCATCGCGGCAATACCGCCGCCCATCAGCAAGGCACCGGCAAGTAACCGCCCGGTGGGTAACTCCTCAAGGCATACCAGCCACAGCGCAAAAGCTGAGGAAATGATGGCAATCAGCATAGAAAGCAGGGTAATTAAAGGGTCGTAACCCATTGGCATCGAAGCATTAAAGGCCAGCATGCCGATAAAATGCATCGACCAGATGCCGATACCCATTGCAATGGCGCCACCTGTTAACCAAAGTCGGGAAGCCTTTCCCTCTGTGGTGGCAACCCGGCCTGCCATATCAAGCGCGGTATAAGAGGCAAGCATTGCAACAATGAACGAAAACATCACAAGCACATTGTTGTAATTACTGGAAAACATGTGAGGCTCCACCAACAGAGAGTCGAAAGCGACGGGTTAATTTGTTATCCGGCGATAATGGCATTAAGCCTTATTAAAGGCGAACGAAGTTGCGATAATTTTTTTGGCATAATTAAGATTAATCCGTAAGTGATTTTAATCAAATAAAAAGATTTTTGATAAATTAACCCTGAAGAAAGTCAGGGTTAATAAAGCGAATCTGATACGCGCTTTGAAAGTGTTGTCTATAGTTAACAAATAATTAATTGAAAAAGGACAGAAGACTTTTATGCTAACTGTGCATCATTTGGATAATTCCCGTTCACAGCGAATCTTATGGATGCTCGAAGAATTGGGCGTCCCTTACGAAATCAAATGTTATCAGCGGGATAAAGGAACCATGCTGGCGCCGCCATCGCTGAAAAAAGTCCATCCTCTGGGCAAGTCGCCGGTGCTGGAAGACAACGGGCTGATCCTTGCGGAATCTGGCGCCATCATTGAATACCTGCAGGAAGTGTACGATGAGGCGGGCACGCTGAAACCCACGGCGTTTGCTGAGCATCAGCAGTATCGTTACTGGATACACTACGCTGAAGGTTCTCTGATGCCTTTGCTGGTGATGAAGCTGATTTTTAGCCGTCTGGGTAAACCGCCGATGCCGTGGCTCATCCGTCCGATTGCCGGCGCCATAGGACAGGGCGTGCAGAAGAATTATCTGGATAAGCAGATTTATACGCATATGGATTATCTGGAACAGCATCTGAGTACACATCCTTATTTCGCCGGTCAACAGTTCAGCGCGGCAGATATTCAGATGAGTTTCCCGATAGAGGCGATCAATGCCCGCGCCGGACTGGGAAAATATCCTCTGCTGAAGGCCTGGTTATCGAATGTCACCGCGCGTCCGGCATATCAGAAAGTGCTGGAAAACGGCGGTTCGTTTAATATTTTGCGTTAATTTCTTATCCATTTTTTATATTTTCAGGCGTTCATTGCGGGCGGAGTTTTACGTAATAAACGTCTTATAAAAGATAAACCACAATAAATACCCTGTTATTTATTTCCCTTCTTTCCCCTCCTTGTTTGTCTCTTTTTCTGCCACCGGATAAATTTCCACCACATCCGCGTTTTTATTGACCAGACAACGGTAAATTGTTGTCATTCACGGTTGATGTACGGCGGTTAAAGGCAGGATAATCGTTTGCGTAATTTTTTGTCCTGCCACACGCGATGCGAGTTAAACGTTTGCCTTGCCGTTCTGACGCCATTTTCGGCGATTTCAGGCGACAAATAAGGAAGTGAACGTGCAGAAACGGTTTCATAATGACCACGCCGGCTAATCAGTAAAGACATTCAGAGGATTTTCCATGTCGAGTCAACAACCTCAAGCTGGCCGCGCAGTTGCGCCAAAAGGCCCGCTTGATGCTTTTTTCAAAATCAGTGCGCGTGGCAGTAACGTCCGCCAGGAAGTTATCGCTGGCTTAACCACCTTTCTGGCGATGGTCTATTCGGTGATTGTCGTGCCCTCGATGCTCGGCAAAGCGGGCTTCTCGCCAACCGCAGTGTTTGTCGCGACCTGTCTGGTCGCCGGTTTCGGCTCCCTGCTGATGGGGCTGTGGGCGAATTTGCCGCTGGCGATTGGTTGCGCCATTTCTCTGACTGCTTTTACCGCATTTAGTCTGGTTCTCGGCCAGCACATCAGCGTACCGGTGGCGCTCGGCGCGGTATTTCTGATGGGTGTGTTGTTCACCATTATCTCGGTGACCGGCATCCGTTCGTGGATTTTGCGCAATCTGCCAACCGGCGTTGCGCACGGTACCGGTATTGGTATCGGCCTGTTCCTGTTACTGATCGCCGCCAATGGCGTCGGTCTGGTGGTGAAAAACCCGCTGGACGGCTTACCGGTGGCACTCGGCGCATTTACCTCATTCCCGGTCGTGATGACGTTGCTTGGTCTGGCGGTGATTTTTGGCCTGGAGAAACTGCGCGTTCCGGGCGGCATCTTGCTGGTGATTATCGCGATTTCCATTATCGGCCTGATCTTCGATCCAACAGTGAAATATCAGGGTTTATTCGCCATGCCTTCTCTGGCGGGGGCTGACGGTAAATCGGTGATTTTCGATCTCGATATTCTGGGTGCACTGAAAGCTGCGGTATTGCCCAGCGTGCTGGCACTGGTGATGACAGCGGTGTTTGATGCCACCGGCACCATCCGCGCTGTCGCCGGACAGGCAAACTTACTGGATGAAAACGGCCAGATCATCAGCGGCGGTAAAGCCCTGACGGCTGACTCCGTGAGCAGTATTTTCGCCTCCCTGGTTGGCGCATCTCCGGCAGCGGTTTATATCGAATCGGCAGCCGGTACGGCGGCGGGCGGCAAAACCGGTCTGACGGCTACCGTCGTCGGTGTGCTGTTCCTGCTGATGCTGTTCCTCTCTCCGCTGTCTTATCTGGTACCGGCTTACGCCACCGCACCCGCGCTGATGTACGTGGGTTTGCTGATGCTCAGCAATGTCACCAAACTGGATTTCAATGATTTCGTGGATGCGATGTCAGGGTTACTGTGCGCAGTATTTATCGTTCTGACCTGTAACATCGTCACCGGTATTATGCTCGGTTTCAGCGCACTGGTGATTGGACGCATCTTCTCCGGCGAATGGCGAAAACTGAACATCGGCACGGTGATTATCGCCGTCGCGTTAGTGGTGTTTTATGCGGGCGGATGGGCGATTTGATCTGTTTGCTCCCTCCCCTGCGAAGGGGAGGGTTGGGGTGGGGTATTAATGACGAATCAGTAGGTTGAAGTGTGCTTTGGCATGAGTTTTGTCATTAAAACCCCCTCCCGTCCTCCCCCTTCGCAGGGGGAGGAGCAAACCCTCTCTGATGTAACCGCACGCACTGATTTAAATCCCGTCCCCTTTTGATCTACTATTCCAAGGTTCGCTCCGGACTCACTCACCTGTGTCTGGCTGAAATTCATAAAAACAAGAGTCTAAGGAAAGCATGGAAATCTTCTTTACCATTCTGATTTTGATTCTGGTGGTGTCGCTCTCCGGTGTCGTCACCAGAATGTTGCCATTTCAGGTTCCTCTTCCATTAATGCAGATTGCCGTCGGTGCTTTGCTGGCGTGGCCCAATTTTGGCCTGCACGTGGACTTCGATCCGGAACTGTTTCTCGTCCTCTTTATCCCGCCGTTGCTGTTCGCCGATGGCTGGAAAACCCCGACCCGTGAATTCCTCCACCACGGGCGCGAAATTCTCGGGCTGGCGCTGGTGCTGGTGCTGCTCACCGTCGTCGGTATCGGTTATCTGATTTATATGATGGTGCCGGATATTCCGCTGGTGGCCGCGTTCGCGCTGGCTGCGGTGCTGTCGCCGACCGATGCCGTGGCACTGGGCGGCATTGTCGGTAAGGGCCGCATTCCGAAGTCGATCATGAGCGTGCTGGAAGGTGAGGCGCTGATGAATGACGCGTCCGGTCTGGTGTCGCTGAAATTCGCTATCGCCGTGGCGATGGGCACGATGATCTTTACCGTCGGTGGTGCCAGTGTTGAGTTCCTGAAAGTCGCGATTGGCGGTCTCATGGCCGGTGTGGCGGTGACGTGGTTGTACAGTAAATCGCTGCGCATTATGAGCCGCTGGAGCGGTGATGATCCGGCGACACAAATCGTCTTCCTGCTGCTGTTGCCGTTCGCGTCTTATCTGATTGCCGAACATATCGGTGTGTCGGGCATTCTGGCCGCTGTGGCTGCAGGGATGACCATCAGCCAGTCCGGCATTATTCGTAATGCACCGCTGGCGATGCGTCTGCGTGCGAACAGCGTCTGGGCGATGCTTGAGTTCGTGTTCAACGGCATGGTGTTCATCATGCTGGGCCTGCAATTGCCGGGCATCCTTGAGAACTCAATTGATCAGGCGACACACGACCCGTCTATCGTGACGTGGCACCTGTTTGCTGATGTCGGGATTATCTACTTTGCGCTGCTGATCCTGCGTTTCGTCTGGCTGTGGGTGATGAAGAATTTCAGCAACCGTTTCCTGAAAAAGAAACCGCTGCTGTTTGGCAGCTACAGTACGCGTGAACTGTGGGTGGCGTCTTTTGCCGGTGTGCGCGGAGCCATTACGCTGGCCGGTGTGTTGTCGATTCCGTTATTCCTCGCCGATGGTTCGGCGTTTCCGTCGCGTTATCAGCTGGTGTTCCTGGCGACCGGCGTCATTCTGTTCTCGCTGATTGCCGGTGTGATTGCCTTGCCGTTCCTGCTCAAAGGCGTGGTGGTGGCTGATGGTACCGCTTATCGCGAAGAAGAGCGCATGGCGAAATCGGTCGCGGCGGAAGTGGCGATTGAAAGCCTGCATAAGATGGAAGAGCGTCTGGCGGCGGATACCGAAGAAAACATTGATGAACAGACGCTGAAGGAAATCAGTTCGCGGGTTATCGGGACGTTACGGCGACGCACGGCCAACCGCGATGATATGGAAACCGCGCTGAAGCTGGAAAATCTCGAGCGCCGCTTCCGTCTGACCGCGCTGCGCGCTGAACGTGGTGAGCTGTATCACCTGCGTGCCACGCAGAAAATCAGTAACGAGACGCTGCAAAAACTGCTGCATGACCTCGATTTACTTGAAGCGCTGCTTGTCGAAAAAGAAGTGTAGTTTCTGTCAGAAATGAAAAAACCGCGTGCGCTGCCAGGTTCACGCGGTTTTTTATTGGCTATTTCCAGTAGTCGCGGCACAACGTGATCCACGCCTGTGCACTGTGCGAGAGATAGCTGCCCTGATGCCAGATCAGCCCGAGCTGCCACGGCATCAGCGGATCCAGTGGCAGCCACATCAGCGCATTCTTATCCAGCCGCTGACAGACAGGTTCCGGCAAAATCGCCACACCCATACCGGTTTGTACCATCGCCGCCAGGAAATCCCACTGCCCGCTGCGCGCCGCAATTTTTGGCGTAAAGCCGTGTGAGGTAAAGGCATCCATCAGCTGGCGGTACAGGGCAAAATCTTCGTTATAAATCAGGATGCTTTCATCAGCCAGATCACTGAACCCGATGCGCGTGCGGTTCAGCCAGTGCGGCGTGCGCGGCACCACAACGCACAGCGGATGACTGAACAGCAGCAGTGAGGCGATAGAAGGCACGGCGTCAGCGGGCAGGGCAGTCAGCGCCAGATCCAGCTCGCCGGAAATCACAGCCTGTTGCACGGTCAGCCCGCCAAACTCGGAAATAATCAGTTCAATGCCGGGATATTGCTGGCGGAAGCTGCCGATAAGTGGCGCGATTTGCGTCCCGACCATCGGCGGAATACCCAGCCGCAGATGACCGGATTTCAGCGAGTTAATGTCTTCCAGTTCCGCTTCAAGCTGGCGGAATTCCTCAAGGATATTCAGGCCACGCTGATACAACGCCTGACCGCTGTCGGTCAGGTGTAAACGGCGTCCTTCGCGGACAATCAGCGTGCATTCCAGTTCTTCTTCCAGATGACGCAGCATTTTGCTGATCGTTGGCTGGGTGACGAACAACTTTTCCGCCGCGCGGGTAAAGCTCTGCTGGCGAACCACTTCGACAAAATAGCGTAAGGTACGGACGTCCATGGGCTGATGTTTCCCCGGTCAGATCGGCGAGTTACAAAGTATTCCAAACTGGAATCATTTTTATGATTTTAATTCATTTCTTTACCGGTTTCCTGCCAGCGTATACTTCATTTTCACACTTTTCCCTCTTTCGAGGTCGTCCCCATGTTGTTGGCGTTGCGCACTAAAGCGCCGTCCCTGCTGACCCGTTGTCAGATCCCTGTTCAGGTGGTGTTGTACGCGGTGTTATTCGTTATCGCTGATCGTCTGGTCACTGCGTTACATCTGCCGTTACCCGCCAATATTGTCGGGATGCTGATGCTTTTACTGCTGATTATGTTGCGTATTTTGCCTGTGAAATGGGTGAAAGCCGGTTCCCGCTGGTTGCTGGCGGAAATGCTGCTGTTCTTCGTACCAGCCGTGGTGGCTGTGGTGAATTACGCCCAGTTGCTGATGATCGAAGGCTGGAAAATCTTTCTGGTGATTGGGATCAGCACGATGCTGACGCTCGGGGCGACTGCCGTGGTTGTCGATAAAGTGTATCGTCTGGAGCAGCGTCTGGCGGCAAGGAAGGCGAGCCGTGACTGATTTACTGATCAGCATGTTGTGTTTTGTGGTCACCCTCGGGTTGTATTACGGCAACAAAAAACTGTACCGCCAGAAGCGCACACTGCTGCTGATGCCACTGGTGTTCACGCCGATTGTACTGGTGATTTTGCTGGTGGTGACGCACACGTCGTATCAGGATTACCTCGGTGAGACGCACTGGTTGTTATGGCTGCTCGGGCCGTCAACCATCGCGTTTGCGGTGCCGGTTTACGAGAATATGGCGGTGATCCGCCGTCACTGGATGTCGCTGAGTGCGGGCGTGCTGACGGCGATAGTCGTTGCCGTCGGCAGTTCCGTCTGGCTGGCGCGCATGCTGACCCTGCCCGAAGAAATCCAGCGTAGTCTGGCGGTACGCTCTATCACTACGCCGTTTGCACTGGCAGCCGCGAAACAAATGGGTGGCCAGCCTGATCTGGTCGCGTTGTTTGTGGTGATTACCGGCGTATTCGGCATGGCGGTCGGGGATATGCTGTTTCTGCGTCTGGCGGTAAAAAGCGGCCTCGCAAAAGGTGCCGGTTTCGGTGCGGCGTCACACGGTGCGGGCACGGCGAGAGCTTATGAACTGGGTGCGGAGGAAGGCGTAGTATCAAGCCTGGTGATGATGCTGGCAGGGGTTGTCACTGTGGTGATTGCGCCGGTGATCGGCGGGGTGATGTGGTGATGATCTTTTGAAAAAGATCTGAAACATTAAGGTCAAGACCTTGGGTTGCCACCCAAACTGGCCTTAAGGGCGGCTTATCGCCGCCGCCCTTAAGAATCCCGGGCTCTTTTACTGCACGCTTCGCTCGCTGGCTATGTTTCAGGTGCCGCAGCGATAGCCGCAAAATTCCGCCGCTGCGCGGTGCCCTCCGTTCGGGTTACAACCCGCGCAAAAAGACGCGCGGTTTTCCACCTCTCCTCCGGCGGTATTTTGGAACCGGCCTCAACTTTAACTTCACAACCTCACTTTCCCCTTTTGGGCGGTTTCGGCGCAGCGCGATAAGTGATCACCGCTAATGAGAAACCGAAATTTTCACCGTTCCGTTCAGATGCCGGTCAAGCTGCGGCCTCAGCTCAGTGAATCACCTGTGACAAGAACTCCCGCGTCCTCGCTGACTTCGGATTGGCAAAGAACTCCAGCGGCGGGGCCTGTTCCACGATCTCCCCGCGATCCATAAAGATCACCCGGTCGGCGACCGTTCTTGCAAAGCCCATTTCATGCGTTACACACAACATGGTCATGCCTTCTTCCGCCAGCGTGATCATGGTGTCCAGCACCTCTTTCACCATTTCCGGATCGAGCGCAGAAGTCGGTTCATCAAACAGCATAATTTTGGGCTTCATACACAGCGAACGGGCGATCGCCACACGCTGTTGCTGACCACCGGAAAGCTGGCCGGGGAATTTATGCGCATGCTCGGCGATACGGACACGTTTCAGGTAATGCATCGCCAGTTCTTCGGCTTCTTTCTTTGGCATCTTACGCACCCAGCAGGGTGCCAGGGTGCAGTTTTGCAAGACGGTCAGATGCGGGAACAGGTTGAAATGCTGGAACACCATACCGACTTCGGTGCGCACGCGTTCGATATTGCGCAAGTCGTCGTTCAGTTCGGTTCCGTCCACCACGATGCGCCCTTGCTGGTGCTCTTCCAGATGGTTAATGCAACGGATGGTCGTTGATTTCCCCGAGCCGGAAGGGCCGCACAACACGATACGTTCACGCGGTTTCACGCTCAGGTTGATGTCTTTCAATACGTGGAACTGTCCGTACCACTTATTCACGTTTTCCAGCGTGATCATCATATTTTGGTTTTCAGTGACTTGATGGTCGCTCATGGTTTACCTCAGTGTGCGGAACGTCCGGTGTGAAAGCGTCTTTCCAAATGCTGGCTATAACGCGACATGCTAAAACAGAAAATCCAGTAGACGGCGGCGGCGAAGACGTAGCCTTCGGTTGACATGCCCAGCCATTCAGGATCGACGGTGGCTTGCTGGACGCTGCTGAACAAATCAAACAGGCCGATGATGATCACCAGACTGGTGTCCTTAAACAGCGCGATAATAGTGTTGACCAGACCCGGTATCACCATTTTCAGTGCCTGCGGCAGAATGACTAAGCCTTGCGTTTTCCAGTAGCCGAGCGCCAGTGATTCGGCGGCCTCCGTCTGGCCTTTCGGCAGCGCCTGTAACCCGCCGCGCACCACTTCCGCGACATACGCCGACTGGAACAGCACCACACCCACCAGCGCACGCACCAGTTTGTCGATACTCGTCCCTTCGGTCATAAAAAGCGGCAGCATCACCGAGGACATGAACAGCACGGTGATAAGCGGCACGCCGCGCCAGAACTCGATGAAAATCACCGACAGAATACGCACGACAGGCAGGCTTGAACGCCGTGCCAGCGCCAGCATAATGCCCAGCGGTAACGCACCGGCAATGCCGACAGCGGCAATGATCAGCGTCAGTGTCAGGCCACCCCACTGACGGGTTTCGACGCGACTCAACCCCAGGAAACCGCCGTACAGCATGATCCAGGTGAAAATCGGGAAGAGTACCATCCAGCAGGCGATATAACGTCCGCGGCGTGGCATGGCTTTAAAGAAGATCGGTGCAAGGGTCAGCAGACCGACGATCAGTGTGACGTTGATGCGCCAGCGTTGATCGAACGGATACAGCCCGTACATGAACTGGCCGAAACGTGCGTGGATAAACACCCAGCACGCGCCAGCTTTGGTGCAGTCAGTGCGCGCCGTGCCAACCCAGTTGGCCTGGAAAATCACCCAGTTCAACAGCGGAGGGATCAGCAGCCACATCAGCCATAAACAGAACAGCGTCAGCAGGCTGTTAAACCAACTGGAGAACAAATTTTTACGCGCCCAGAGCACGGCCGTTCCGAGTGGCGTTCCGGGTTTCACGGCTCTGACTCCCGGAGGAAGTGTTGTCATTGTCATGGGATTCCCTTAACGCTCGACCAGCGCGATACGCCGGTTGTAAATGTTCATCAGGAAGGAAATTGCCAGGCTGATGATCAGGTACACCGACATCGTAATAGCAATGGTTTCAATTGCCTGACCGGTCTGATTGAGCACGGTACCGGCGAACAGCGACACCATATCCGGATAGCCAATTGCAGCCGCCAGAGAGGAGTTTTTCACGATATTGAGATACTGGCTGGTCAGCGGTGGAATGATCACCCGCATGGCCTGCGGCAAAATCACCTGACGCAACGTGACAGGATTCGGCAATCCTAACGAACGGGCGGCTTCATGCTGACCGTGTGAGACAGACTGAATGCCGGATCGGATCACTTCGGCGATAAACGTTGAGGTATAGACCGATAATGCCAGCGTTAACGCCGCCAGTTCCGGGATCAGCACCATGCCGCCACGGAAGTTGAACCCGCGTAGCGCAGGCACGTCCCAGTGCAGCGCAGGCCCGAAAATCAGGTGCGCCAGCGCCGGAAAGACAACCAGCATCACAATCGCCCACGGCCAGATATGCCAGATCCGGCCGGTGTGAATCTGGCGGAAATGGTTGTAGCGTTGCAGCGCGATGATGCCAAAAATCGCCAGCAGCACGGCGATAAAGCCCGCCAGACTGCCCGGTGCCAGTTCCGGTGATGGCAGATACAGGCCACGGTTACTGACGAAAGCCAGGTCAAAAGCATTCAGACTCTGACGCGGTCCCGGCAGGTTACGCAGTACGGCGAAATACCAGAAGAAGATTTGCAGCAGCGGGGGAATGTTACGGAACGTCTCGATATATACCGTCGAGACTTTGCGAATCAGCCAGTTATCGGAAAGGCGTCCTAAGCCGATAATGAACCCGAGAATCGAGGCAAAAACGATACACAGCGCGGAAACCAGCAGCGTATTCAGCAGACCGATAACAAATACGCGGGCGTAGGTGTCACCTTCCTGGTAATCAATAAGATGCTGAACAATGCCGAAACCGGCACCTTTTTCAAGAAACGCAAATCCCGAGGTGATCCCTCGTGTAGTCAGATTGGTAATGGTGTTGTGGAGCAGGTAACCCAAACAGGCTACCAGCAACACCACCGCGAAAATTTGGTAAATCCAGGCTCGTACGGCTGGGTTGGTCAGCGATAACGAACCTTTTTCGGTTGGGCGTTGCGACATAGTGAATGGCCTTTAGCAATCTTTCACCGGGAAGTGATGCACCGGGGAACGACCGGTGCATCAACATCCTTAAACACTTTTCAACTTCATGAAGAAAGGATATTTAGCGAACTGGAGGCGCGTATTGGATCCCGCCTTTATTCCACAATGCGTTCTGGCCACGTTTGATTTTCAGCTCGCTGCCCTGACCGACATTGCGTTCAAAGCTTTCGCCGTAGTTGCCGACCTGTTTAACGATTTTTACTACCCAGTCATTAGGCACTTTCAGGTCAGCACCGTAAGTCCCGGTTTTGCCCAGCAGGTTGCTCATATCAGGTGTCGTCGGGTTAGCCGCCAGCTTATCCACGTTCTGAGAGGTTACGCCCATTTCTTCAGCGTTCAGCATCGCGAACAGTGACCAGCGGACGATCGCCAGCCAGTCTTCGTCACCACGACGAACTACCGGACCCAGAGGTTCTTTAGAAATCACTTCCGGCAGAACGATGAATTCGTCTGGTTTGCCGAGTTTGATACGCAGTGCGTACAACTGAGACTGGTCAGAGGCCAGGGTGTCACAACGACCTGAGTCCAGCGCTTTCGCACTTTCGTCCGAGCGGTCGAAGGTGACCGGGGTGTAAGTCATTTTGTTGGCTTTGAAGTAGTCAGCCACGTTCAGCTCAGTATCCGTACCGGCCTGCAGACAGACCGTTGCGCCATCGAGTTCTTTCGCGCTTTTCAGGCCCGCTTTCTGGTGAGTCAGGAAGCCGATACCGTCGTAGTAGTTTACGCCGGCGAAAATCATGCCCATGCCCGCATCGCGGGAAGAGGTCCAGGTCGTGTTACGTGACAGGATGTCCACTTCGCCAGACTGCAGCGCGGTGAAACGCTCTTTGGCAGTCAGCGGGGTATATTTCACTTTCTCAGCATCACCAAACACGGCAGCAGCCACCGCACGGCAGACGTCAACGTCGATACCGGTGAATTTGCCTTTGGAGTCAGCGTAAGAGAAGCCTGGCAGGCCGTCGCTGATACCGCATTGAACAAATCCTTTCTTTTTAACGGCATCCAGAGTGGTACCTGCATGAGCCTGACCAGCCAGTGTCACGAAGCTTGCTGCGGCAATCAGTGTTGAGAGCAATATTTTTTTCATAAAGCGTCCTGTGAGACAAAACTGAAATTATTATTGTGTAAGTGCCGGAGCACCCTGTCTGTTTATGGGGCAACGCCCTCTGCACCTGTCTTTGCAAAGGGAGTGCCAACATGAAAAACGCCCCATCAATCAAGTCATGTAGAGGAATTGCACAGTAACATTGACGAGGCGTATAAAATTTATTGCCCCGTTTCAGTGCGCGGTCAATGTGGCTGCGTTAAATGAGTGCGGAATATTTCAATATTGGAGTGCAGATCGCGCTGTTTGCAGCGAAGTGAAATGTGCATTCATATTTGGAAAAAAAATGAGGCAAAACGATGAGTAAATCTCTCAGACCAAGCGTTCTGAGAGATATGTTGGCATGACGGGATTTAAAACAGGGGACATTATCAGTGCAGCGGAGAAAATAGAGTGACTTATTTGGCCTGATCTTTACTGCCTTTGATCAGTTTACGCGCCGCCGCAATCTGGTCATTGTCCGGCGTTTTAGGTTTGGCTTTGTTGAGCGCAGAACTGAGGCCTGAGCGCCCCCAAAGGTCAAAGCTGTCATCATCTTTGAGATGGTCAAAGATAGAAGGTGTCGCGTCGGGTTTTTTAGCCATAAAGATTACAGATCTCTTATTGGATGCAATGAATGAAAAAAGCCCGACGCGGTGGCATCGGGCTACTGTTTTATGGCCTCTGGCGCTTATCGATAAAGCGAAGGCGCACCCGCCGGGCGGGTTTTAAAGCGGCGATGCAGCCAGAGATACTGATCCGGCGCACGCATAATTTCTTTTTCGATCACGCGATTCATGTAGGCTGCTGCCGCCATTTCATCGTCGATCGGGTAATCCTGCAACTGGGGCTGGATAACCAGTTCATAACCCGTACCGCCTGCTTTACGTACCAGCACAACGGTCACCAGCGCAGGTTTTGCCAGACGCGCCAGCATAAAGGTTCCGCTGGTAGTTGCGGCCTGATCGACAGCAAACAGTGGCGCAAATACGCTGCCACGCGGGCCGTAATCCTGATCCGGCGCAAACCAGACAGCTTCGCCTTTTTTAAGCGCGTGAACCATACCGCGTAAATCTTTGCGATCGAGCATCGCCTTGTTAGACCGCATACGACCCCAGGTCTGCACAAATTCCATCGCTTTATTATTGTGCGGGCGATACATCGCCATCATCGGCTGACATAAGCCCATCGCGCGGCCGCCTAATTCCAGCGACATAAAATGCACGCCAATCACCAGCACGCCCTGTTTGTTTTCCTGCGCCTTTTTCAGGTTGTGCAGGCCGCTGACGTCAAACCAGCGTTTAACACGGGCATCCGACCAGAACCAGGCCATGCCGGTTTCCAGCAGGCCCATGCCAAGGGATTCAAAGTTGCTGATGATGCGCGCTTCGACCTGATCAGCGGGGAGATCCGGGAAGCACAATTGCAGGTTACGGCGCGTTATCGACACACGACGTTTCAGGAAACGCATGGACGTCCGGCCCAGCCAGATGCCGAGACGGTTTAACACCGGATAAGGAAGCTGAACCAGCAGGAACAATACGCCAAGGCCAAACCAGGTCAGCCAGTAACGTGGATGTAAAAATGATGCGCGAAAGCGAGGAGAATTCATAAAAGCCCAATCATCTGCATAAAAAACCGGGGTAACGCGTCAGGGGTTAGCTCAGTCGCGATACGAATTGTCTGTTAAAGAGTGGGACAACGTGCGGGTGTAAACGTTTCCGAAAGCACATATATTGACTCACTTTTACTTTATCAAGACACAATTAAAAGGCGGGATCGCGAAGCTGAAGGGCTGTCCGTAGGCGTTGAGCGGGGCGAATTCGACTCTTGCCGTGAGTATAACATGTCGTGTGATCTAACCGCAGAGGGTAATTGTCCGATAAACGCACTCTTTACTGTTTATTTACGTGTGGGTTTAGACAATAAAATGAAAACACTACGGAAAGAAGGCATTAGCATTCAGACGTCGCGATATCCACCACATGATATTTCAGCATGCTCCGCTGGCGAAACATGCTGAAAGGGAATATCAGCGATACAGCGGGTTGCTCATTACAGAGTACCGTCCACTGCCATACAGCGCGATCACGACGGCTGCCATGAAGTAATAGACGATATCTTCAATCGCCCAGGCACCGACCGGGGTGAGTGCAAAGGTGTGATGGATACCGACCATCATCCACGCAACAATCATTGTCGCTGCGGCAGACAGCGCGGCGAGTCGGGTGAAAATCCCCAGCATCATCATAATCGGGGCGATCACTTCGCCGATGATCACGCCGTAGGCGACAAATGCCGGAATACCATAGCCTGCCAGCATGCCCTGAATACCGCCCAGACCGTCATGCAGCTTATGCCAGCCGTGAAAAATCAGCAGTCCATAGGTGATCCGTAACAGCAAAATCGCCAGATCAGGTTTGTTCAGTGCTGCGGTAAAACGAAGATAAAGTTGCTTCATCAGAGTGACTCCCGGAGACGTTTTATTGTCCGTCTAAGGTAGTGCTTAATCGCTGAATGCAGGAGATAATTATTCTCATTTGGGTTGATCTGGGTTAGGTTTTGCGCAGATTTTGGGGTAAAGGTCTACGGGCAAAGCAGAAAACAAAAAGGCGCTCCCCTTGCGGAAAAGCGCCTTTTTAAGACATCGACTGATTAGTATCAGTTCATGCCGTATTTTTTCAATTTCTTACGCAGCGTACCGCGGTTGATACCCATCATCAGGGCCGCACGAGTCTGGTTGCCACGGGTATACTGCATCACCATGTCTAACAGTGGCTGTTCAACTTCAGCCAATACCAACTCATACAGGTCATTCACGTCCTGACCATTCAATTGAGCAAAATAGCCCTTAAGTGCTTGTTTTACCGAGTCACGCAGGGGTTTTTGGGTTACCTGATCCTGAGAATTAACGGTAGAAACGGTCAGTACGTCAGAATTCACGCGTTGTTCGAACATAGTTCTGTCAGCTCTTTTTTGTTACGCAAGATTTTCGAAATATGCTTCCAACGCCTCCAGCTGTTCGCTGGCATCCTCTATGGCGTTGAAGGAGCGCCGAAACTGGTCATTTGGGGCATGCTCCTGGAGATACCAGGAAACATGCTTACGGGCGATACGGAATCCCTTGCCTTGACCGTAAAAGTCGTGCAATTCCCGTACGTGCCCTATTAACAAGCGCTGAACCTCACCCATAGGAGGTGGAGGTAACAGCTCCCCTGTGTCCAGATAATGCTGGATTTCCCGGAAGATCCAGGGTCTCCCCTGAGCGGCACGTCCTATCATCAGAGCATCAGCTCCGGTGTAGTCGAGCACCGCTCTGGCTTTATGCGGGTCAGTTATGTCGCCATTCGCGATAATCGGAATGGAAACACTCTGCTTAACTGTCCGAATACTGTCGTACTCTGCTTCTCCATTGAAGAGACAGGCACGGGTTCGGCCATGAATAGTCAGGGCCTGAATTCCACAGTCTTCAGCCAATTGGGCAATTTGTACACAGTTACGGTGTTCCGGTGCCCAACCAGTACGAATTTTCAACGTGACTGGCACATCTACCGCCTTAACAACGGCAGTCAGGATTTGTTTCACCAAATCCGGATACTGCAACAATGCAGAACCTGCCAGTTTGCGGTTCACTTTCTTGGCCGGGCAGCCCATATTGATATCAATGATTTGCGCACCGCTTTCCACGTTAATTCGTGCAGCAGCCGCCATATCTTCGGGGTCGCAACCGGCAATTTGCACGGCGCGGATCCCCGGTTCATCGTTATGTACCATGCGCAAACGTGACTTATCCGTCCGCCACACCTCCGGATTGGAGGAGAGCATTTCAGATACTGCCATTCCAGCCCCCATCGCATGACATAAGGCACGAAATGGTCGGTCAGTGATACCGGCCATCGGGGCCGCAATCAGGCAATTTGTAAGCTGGTGGTGTCCGATGCGCATGAACTAGGAATGACCATACTGATGTCCGCAAGGGCGCGTATATTACGCATTTTCGCTGCGATATGAAAGGCCAAACTTTGAGCAATTTGATAAGAAAATGTCTTGTCAGCGCTGAAGTTCATGACGATTTGTTTTTTTATCGTGGTTTTACATTGAGTTATGTGACTTCGGTCAAATTGTGCGCTTGGGCAAATTCCTAATAACTCTCTGAATCATCCGGTTATAACAGTTGATTCTAAGGGGAGATCTGACGTTTTAAGCAGCAACAACCACAAAATTCTGTGATGCAGATCGTCTTTTGGTTAAAAAGTGACTCATTTTCAGAAAGGTGAACAAACAAGACAAAGAGATGCAGAAACAGATTCTGCACCTTAATCTGCAGTACGGAATTACTCTGCCACTACCACGCGGCCATGCAGTCCTTGTACCGGGCGATTGTTCGCATGATGCATCGCATGCTGGAATTTCTTCAACTGCGCCTCAGACAGCGTCTGAGGTTGTTTAACGACCAGCCAGCGAACGCCTTCTGTACAAGGTGGCGTAGTCAGCGATCCGCTGAAACGATAATGCGTCAGATCGGTGGGCAGCAGGCCATCAAGACTGACTTTCTCTTTCAGCGTGACAGATTCGCCCGCTTTTTCCGGCATCTGTTGCCAGATTTTTTCCAGCTCGGCATTAGCTTTGCCGGTTTCAAACATTACGGCAATCACCGCAATTTCACCGTCAGCATCCATATGAACAAAATGCGCCTCCATCGGGAAAGATTTACCGTTGAGGGTATTTTCGCTCGGAGAGTGGAAGTGGAATTGCTGGAGGACGAATTTATCCCCGTCCAGCGTGGCAAAATCACCCTGCTGAACATTCACCTGCACGCTGTGGCCGTTATTAATGACATTCACCGGCGGTAACTGATAGCTGAGTTTAAGCGGGCGAGGGTGCACCTCTAACGCCTCTTTGATATCGATAGGCGACTGTGCTTTGCCCTGCTCGCACAGATGGAAGTCAGGGCTGAGTTTTGACCAGTTTTGCGGGGCGGCGTCGCCATCATATGACCAATGTGGCGTTTCGTTTGCGAAGGCGGGTTGTGCAGAAACTGACAGCGTAAGTGCAGCCAGCGCGGCAGACAATATTGTTCCTTTCAAGAGTTATCCCTTTCATTTGCTGAGTAATAAACCTTGCGAAGTGTAAGGGGTTTAGGCGGCAGGAGAAATACGGGAAAAGGCCGGAAAAGGATTTTGGGGGAAAACCCGCTCTTTCTGCACAAACAGAAAAAGCGGAAGGCTGACATCAGGCTTTTTTAACACCGGTTATACGGCACCATTCTTCTTTCTCGGCCACCGGATCCAGTTCGAATTGGTCTTTATAGGCATCCGCTACGCTTTGCGCCTGGCTGGCCAGTACGCCGGAAAGCCCCAGATGGCCACCTGCTACCGGCAGCACGCTGATCAGTGGCGCCAGTTCGCGCAGAGGGCCTGCGAGAATATTGGCGACCACCACGTCGGCTGACAGGTTATCAGGCTGGTCTTTCGGCAGATAAAGCGACAGACGCTCTGATACGCCGTTACGTTCGGCGTTATCGCGGCTGGCCTGAATTGCCTGCGGATCGATGTCGATCCCAACCACGTGTTTTGCACCCAGCTTCAGCGCGGCGATCGCCAGAATGCCGGAACCGCAACCGAAGTCGATCACGGTTTTATCGGTCAGATCCAGACTGTCGAGCCATTGCAGACACATCGCGGTGGTCGGGTGGGTGCCGGTACCAAACGCCAGTCCCGGATCCAGCATCACGTTCACGGCATTCGGATCCGGCACATCGCGCCAGCTCGGGCAAATCCACAGACGTTCGCCAAAACGCATCGGGTGGAAGTTATCCATCCATTCGCGTTCCCAGTCTTTGTCTTCCAGTTGTTCGATTTTGTGCACGAAACCTTTGCCCAGCAGAGGTTCGTTCTCCAGCATGACGATCACTTCGTCCATGTCGGTTTCCGCATCGTACAGGCCGATGGCGTCGGTATCACCCCACAGCAGGGTTTCGCCCGGCAGCGGTTCGAAGACCGGATTATCGTGGGTGTCCTGGAACGTTACGGACACGGCGCCACTTTCGATAAGCGCGTCGCTCAGCGTTTCCGCGTCGTTACCGGTGGTATTAATTTTCAGTTGGATCCAAGGCATAGCCATTCTCTTCTTAACAATCTGTAAAATCAGTGCCGCCTGTTCAGGACGGCTTGAGTACGTTTTCGCGTGGCTGTTTACCAAACTTATTGCCGGTATAAAACGCCAGCAGGCTCAGCAACAGCGACGGCACAATCGGATGCAGACCGGCAATATGCAGGTCAATACTGGCGAGCAGGGTATAACAAACCGCGCCAACAATCATTGAGCTCAGTGCGCCCGTGGCGTTCGCCCGCTCCCAGTACAAACCGAGCACCAGCGGCCACAGGAACACCGCTTCCAGCCCGCCAAACGCCAGCAGGTTCAGCCAGATAATCATTTCCGGCGGACGCCATGCGGCCAGTAAGACCAGTAATCCCAGTATAAAGGTGGCCCAGCTTGAGAAGCGTTTTAACTTGCGCTCGTTAGCCAGTTGTTCCGGTTTAATACCGAGGTACAAGTCTTTAACGATAGTCGCAGATGATTGCAAAAGCTGCGCGTTGATGGTCGACATAATGGCGGCCATCGGTGCCGCGAGGAAAATCCCGGCGGCGTAGGGCGGCAGCACGGTGATCATCAGCGTCGGGATCACCTGATCGGGAATTTTCAGATCAGGTAAAATGGCACGCCCCAGCGCACCCGCCAGATGCATACCAAGCATCAAAATGGCGACCACGATAGTGCCGAGCACAATGCCACGGTGTACCGCTTTGCTGTCTTTGTAGGAAATACAGCGCACGGCGGTATGCGGCAGGCCAATCACGCCAAAGCACACCAAAACCCAGAAAGAAGCCATAAACGGCAGTGAAAGGACGTCATCCCCGCCATGCACGGATACCAGTTTCGGGTCGATTTGCTGAAGCTTATCCACCGCACTGTGCAGGCCACCCGCCGCGTGAATGACAGCGATCAGGAGTAAAATGGTGCCGAGCAGCATCACCAGTCCCTGCATGGCGTCATTGAGCACGCTGGCACGAAAGCCGCCAAACGCGGTATACAGCGCGATGCTGATGCCGAAAATCAGCAGTCCGGTGTCGTAAGGAATACCGGCTGCTGTTTCCAGCAGGCGTGCACCACCGATGAATTGGACGGTCATCGCGCCCAGAAATGCCACCAGCAGACTCAGGCTTGCCAGCCAGACCAGCAGACGGCTCTGGTAGCGGGCAAACAGCATGTCGTTCAGCGTGACCGCATTATAGCGGCGCGCCAGAATGGCGAATTTTTTACCCAGTACGCCGAGTGAAAGCCAGACGGCAGGCAACTGAATCATTGCCAGCAATACCCAGCCAAGGCCAAATTTGTAGGCGGCACCGGGGCCGCCGATAAAGGAACTGGCACTGATGTAGGTGGCGGTCAGGGTCATGGCCAGCACGAAGCCGCCCATGGAGCGGTTGCCGAGGAAATATTCAGTCAGGAAGTTGCCCTGCTCGCGGCGGGTATATGCATAAACAGACAACCCGAAAACCAGCAGCAAATAGGCAATCAGTGGCAATAAGACTTCAGTCTGCATGACTGTCCTCCAGCGGAATATCGCGGTAAATCACGCGAACCATCAGCCAGCTTAAAAGAACGAATATCAGCGGTACCAGCAGACAGGCCATTTCGAACCAGTGCGGCAGGCCGGTGATGCCCTGTTTATCGTCAGGAATATAGGCGGCAAAACTCCATGCCAGCAGATAAGCAATCGTCAGCCCAAAAGCCCATCGGGCTTCACGGTTGGCTTGTAAGAAACGTTTGTCCAACGCCATTTACTTGTCTCCCCTCAAAACGTAAAAAAGGCCGGAATATCCGGCCTTGATAAGAGAGTACGCAACGGTACGGTCTTTTTTATTTTTCCTGCAAACCGAGTTTTTTCTCAAGATAGTGGATGTTAGTGCCACCATGCTGGAAATTCTCGTCGTCCATAATGCGCATTTGCAGTTCAATGTTGGTTTTGATGCCGTCGATGATCAGTTCTGCCAGCGCATTTTTCATGCGGGCAATGGCCACTTCACGGGTTTCACCGTAAGTGATCAGTTTACCGATCATGGAATCGTAGTACGGAGGCACTGTGTAGCCTGCGTAAATGTGCGATTCCCAACGAACACCGAAGCCGCCAGGTGCGTGGAAACGGGTGATTTTGCCTGGGCTTGGCAGGAAGGTGTTAGGGTCTTCCGCGTTAATGCGGCATTCCACCGCATGGCCTTTGACTTTCACTTCGCTTTGTTTGATCGACAGTGGCTGGCCGGACGCAATGCGCAGCTGCTCTTTGATCAAATCCACACCGGTGATCATCTCGGTAACCGGATGCTCAACCTGGATACGGGTGTTCATTTCGATGAAGAAGAACTCGCCGTTTTCATACAGGAACTCGAAAGTACCTGCGCCACGGTAGCCAATATCCACACAGGCTTTGGCACAACGTTCGCCGATGAAACGACGAAGATCTTCCGTGATGCCCGGTGCTGGCGCTTCTTCAACGACTTTCTGGTGACGACGCTGCATGGAGCAGTCACGTTCAGCCAGATAAACGGCGTTGCCCTGACCATCAGCCAGTACCTGAATTTCCACGTGACGTGGATTTTCCAGGTATTTTTCCATGTAAACCATGTCGTTGTTGAAAGCTGCTTTAGCTTCCGCACGGGTCATGTTGATGGACTGTTCGAGGTCTTTGTCGCCGCGTACAACACGCATACCACGACCGCCGCCGCCGCCAGAAGCTTTGATGATGACCGGATAGCCGATACGTTTTGCGAAGGCACGGTTTTGATCCATGTCATCGCCCAGCGGGCCGTCAGAGCCAGGTACACAAGGTACGCCAGCCGCTTTCATCGCCTGGATCGCAGAAACTTTGTCACCCATCAGGCGGATAGTTTCAGCTTTCGGGCCGATGAAGATAAAACCAGAACGCTCAACCTGCTCTGCAAAATCAGCATTCTCGGACAGGAAACCGTAGCCCGGGTGGATAGCCACCGCGCCAGTGATTTCCGCCGCAGCGATGATGGCAGGGATGTTCAGATAGCTTTTTACTGAAGGTGCAGGACCGATACAGACGGTTTCGTCTGCCAGCAGCACGTGTTTCAGGTCACGGTCAGCGGTAGAGTGCACAGCAACGGTTTTGATGCCCATTTCTTTACAGGCACGCAAAATACGCAGAGCAATCTCGCCGCGGTTCGCGATAACAATTTTATCTACCATGGTACGCCTCGTTATTCGATGACGACCAGCGGCTCGTCGAATTCAACCGGTTGGCCGCTTTCTACCAGAATTGCTTTAACAACACCGGATTTGTCTGCTTCGATTTGGTTCATCATTTTCATCGCTTCAACGATACACAGGGTATCGCCGGCGTTCACTTTCTGACCCACTTCGATGAAGGCTTTAGCGTCCGGGCTTGGCGTACGGTAGAAGGTGCCTACCATCGGTGAGCGAACGATATGGCCACTGATTGCAGCCGGAGCTGCTTCTGCAGGCGCAGCTGCTGGCGCAACCGCAGCAGCCAGACCTGGCTGTTGTTGTACAGGCATAGCGTAAGCCTGTTGCATCATAGGATAAGCCTGCGCAGGTGCAGCACGGCTGATACGTACTGATTCTTCGCCTTCAGAAATTTCCAGTTCAGAAATGCCTGATTCTTCAACCAGTTCGATCAGTTTTTTAATTTTACGAATATCCATGGGTGTGATTCCGTACTCTTTTTGCGTAGAAATTAGTGGGTTTTTGACAAGCGGTTAACCGCTGCCTGTAATGCAAAGTGGTAGCCATCTGCGCCAAGTCCGCAAATAACGCCCACTGCGATGTCGGAAAGATAGGAATGGTGCCGGAACGCTTCGCGGGCATGTACATTCGACAGATGGATCTCGATAAACGGAATCGACACCCCCAGTAATGCATCGCGCAGCGCCACGCTGGTATGGGTAAAGGCCGCGGGATTGATCAGGATGAAATCGACATTTCCGCGTGCCTGATGAATACGTTCAATCAGGACATGTTCTGCATTGGATTGCAGATGGCTCAGTGCTACATCAGCAGCAGCAGCCTGCACTTCCAAACCCTTAACAATATCGTTGAGCGTGGTGTGTCCGTACGTTTCAGGCTCACGGGTGCCTAACAAATTCAGGTTAGGACCGTTCAGTAGCAAAATGTCAAACTTATGCGCCATTGTGAGCCTATCTCCGGCAATTAGACAAAGATTGTAGAAAATACCCTGATGTCACCGGTTTGTCACCTATTTCGCGGCAAATCGGCCCGTCTCTTCGGCATGAGGTCGGGCATTATAATGATATCGTGGCAATTCGCAGCTAAATACTGGTCTTATCAGCGAAGATAATCAACCCTCGGCCGGTCAACGTGGGTGCAATTGTCGAAATTATGAGGGGCAACCGGGCCAAAAGTTCCACGGCTTATCGCAGCCACTGGCGGAATTTTTTATAACGGAATGCCAGCAAGATGACGGCAAGTATTGCGTAAATCACCGGTTGTGGCGACAGCACTTTTACCGACCAAAGGTAGTGGATCGGCGCAAGTATGGCGATGAGATAAATGAAGTTGTGCAACTTTTGCCAGGTTGATCCCATTTTGCGTTGTGCCCACACGGTGGAGGTGCAGGCCAGTGCCAGCAGCAGGATCCAGCAGATGATACCGAGGGTGAGATACGGGCGCGATATCAGTTCACTTCCCAGCAGGCGGATATTGTTGATCCCAAGCTCCAGGAATGAATAGCTGAGAAGATGCAAGGTTCCCCACGCAAAACACCACAACCCCAGCAAACGGCGCGTGCGGATCAGTAATGGCTGTTTGCCATAGCGTGCGACGGGCGTGACCAGTAATGTCACCAGCAAAAATTTCAGAGTCATCCTACCGGTAAAATGCTGAATATCTTTGGCGGGATCGGCGCTGAACCCGCCCTGATTAATCGAAAGCACAATCCAGAAAAAAGGCAAAATGGCGCAAAGATAGATGATCACTTTCAACCCGGTAATATTGGCAGGGCTTAAACGACGCATAACTGAACCGCCTCTTCCTTAATAGAACTTACGTAAATCCATACCGTGATACATCGATGCTACCTGCCCGGCATAACCATTGAACAGCAATGTCGGCTGGCGTTGCACGTCGAGTAAGCCGCCGGAACCGATAAACCGTTCCGTTGCCTGCGACCAGCGCGGGTGATCCACATGCGGGTTCACGTTGGCGTAAAACCCGTATTCGTTGGAGGCAATCTGGTTCCAGGTTGTCGGCGGCTCATCTTGAGTAAATTTGATGTTCACGATGGATTTGATGCCTTTGAAACCGTACTTCCACGGAATGGTCAGGCGGATAGGCGCGCCGTTTTGTGGCGGAAGTGCTTTGCCATAAACGCCGACCGTCATCATCGCCAGCGGGTTCATCGCTTCATCTATACGCAATCCTTCAACGTACGGGTAATTCAGTCCACCGCCGATAAACCGGTCTTTCTGCCCCGGCATATGTTCCGGGTCATATAAGGTAGTAAACGCGACATAACGCGCTTTGCTGGTCGGTTCGGCAAGTTTGAGAATCGCACTCAGCTGAAAACCGATCCACGGCACCACCATCGACCAGGCTTCGACGCAACGCATCCGGTAAATACGTTGCTCAAGCGGGAAGCGCTTCATGATGTCATCCATATCCAGCGTCATCGGTTTAGCAACTTCGCCTTCTATTGTTAATTTCCACGGCGAGGTAACCAGTTGCCCGGCGTTGGCGGCCGGATCAGCTTTATCCAGCCCGAATTCATAGAAATTGTTGTAGCCGGAAACTTTGTCCTCGGGGGTCAGTGTCAGGTCATTTTGATAAGCAGCGGGTTTGGTGAAATCCAGCGGTTTACCGGCGGGCGCGGCAGGGCGGTCATGGCCTTTGAACCAGGAAAGGATATCTGCGCGTGCATTTTGGGGAACAGCGAGTGCCGCGGCACTGATCCCCAGTGCCTGTAAAACTTTGCGCCGGTCATAAAAAATACTTTCGGGTGTGACGTCTGCTTCGGTTAGTTTGCGGGGTTTGAACATAGCCTTCTCCGGCATTCTCATTTTCGTGATTCATTTTTATGGTTATAAACAAAGCATGGCGTGAAACCGGACGCTTTGCGAGATATCACGCTAAAAAAGCGCATTTTGCCGCAGGCATTGAGGAGGCGTTTACCATTTATATAAGAATTACGAATTGATTGGTTTTTGTATTGCTATGCTATGAATGTATGCGAATGACTCTTTCGAAAATTTCTCCTTTCATCGCATTTTTCTGTTTTATAGTAGCGGCGTTTTTTCGTGGCAAGCTCAGAGAAAGGGTTTGTTTCCCCCTCACCGTAGCGAGTAAGGCACAGGGATGCGATTTACTACCAGACTATCGGCACTGATGACGATGTTAGTTGCGCTGGCAATGTTACTGATGTTGCTTGGCGTCACTTTCAGCTTTATCTATCTGAACAAACAAGATACCGAACAACATCTTCAGGCACTTGCCACGACTTATGATCAGGCATTACTGACGCATCCCCCCGCAGATGCCCAACGCTGGATGCCTCAGGCTATGCGTATGCTTGATGTCACGGATATCGAAGTCAAACTTGATAACACCACCGTTTTTGAATACCACGAGCGTCCGGATGTACACCGCTCGTGGGACAGCGTGATGCCGGAATATGACACTGCCATTATCCCGCTGATGCACAACCACGCCATGTCGCTGCACATTTCCTATGTTGATCCTGTCAGCAGTTACATCCGCTCCCTGCGTTCTACGTTCACGATTGGGATCGCCATTCTGGTCATGCTCGCTATGCTGCTGCTCAGTTTTCGCTGGTTACGTCAGGAAACGGACGGTGTGGAAAAGCTGGAAGACCGCGCGGTCAGAATATTACGCGGTGAACGGGAAGGGCTGTCCGGTCATGTGGGCGAATGGCCGCATTCTGCCAGCAGTGCAATAGATCGTCTGCTGGGGGATCTGAATGAAGCACGTGAGCAGCGCAGCCGCGTGGATACCTTGATCCGTGCTTATGCTCAGCAGGACGCGCAAACCGGCCTCAGTAACCGCTTGTTCTTTGATAATCAGCTTGCGACGCAGCTGGAAGAAAAGGGTGCGCACGGTGTGCTGATGTTACTGCGCTTGCCGGATTTCGACACCATGCGCGAAACGCACGGTCAGGCAGTGGTCGAAGAACTGCGTTCGGCGATGGTGAATTTGTTATCGACGTTCGTGATGCGCCATGTTGATGCGCTGCTGGCACGTTATTTCCACAGTGATTTTGCCGTGCTGTTGCCACACCGCACCTTAAAGGAAGCGGAAGTGATGGCCTCACAATTAGTCAATGCGCTCGGCGTCCTGCCGACCTCGTCGCTAATTGACCGCGATGCGCTGATGTACATCGGTATCAGCGCCTACCGTTTCGGTCAGACGCCGGATCAGGTGATGGACATGGCCGAGCAGGCGACGCGACATGCGGCGTTTCAGGGCAGTAACAGCTGGTTTATCTATGATAAAAATGTGCCGGAAAAAGGTCGCGGCAGCGTGCGCTGGCGGACCCTGCTGGAAAATACGCTGGCGCGCGGCGGCCCGCGTCTTTATCAGAAGCCCGCTTTCACCCGGGACAACAAACCGGATCACCGTGAGGTGCAGCGGCGTGTCTTCGACGGCGAGCAGGAACTGCTGGCTGCGGAGTTTATCCCGCTGGTGGTTCAGTTCGGGTTGTCGCAAAGCTTTGACCGGGTCATGTTAAGTCAGATTATTCCGTTACTTAACCGTTGGCCGGATGAAGCGTTAGCATTTCACCTGACGGTTGATTCATTATTGCAGCGCTCATTTGTTCGCTGGCTGCGCGATACCTTGCTGCAGTGCGAAAGAACACAACGAAATCGAATTTTGATTGAACTTGCTGAGGCGGATCTCTGTCAACATACCGACCGCCTGCGTCCTGCGATCAGATTGTTACAGGGTTTGGGCTGTCGTCTGGCCGTTTCGCAAGCCGGACTGACGGTGGTCAGCACCTCCTATCTGAAAACTTTCCCGGTGGAGAGAGTTAAGCTTCACCCGGGGTTAGTGCGTGATATTGATAAAAGGGTTGAAAATCAGCTCTTTGTACAAAGCTTACTCAGTGCATGCGAAGGGACTCAGGCGCTGGTATTTGCCTCTGGCGTGCGCACAAAAGAGGAGTGGGCTGTCCTGCTGAAAAGCGGGATCCACGGCGGGCAGGGCGATTTTTTTGCCGGTCCGGAGCCTGTTGAACCGGTCGGTAAAAAATATTCACACAACCGCGATGTTTAAGTGACCGTTAATGCATTATTTAACGTAGAATGAGCCAGCTTTTGACCTACGCCCTTGTCTGGTTTCCGGTGTTTGTACTCAGACCGCAGATGGATGGAAGATGTTGGTAAAAGTGTAAGAATTTATGTGTGGTGTTGCTACTTCGCCTGGGTGCCTGCCCGAGGTAAACCGAGCCTGCGAGACAGAATTATTTCGCAGTGCCATCAGCCTCAAAAAGTCACCGCAAGTGAATGGCGACATCGCGGACAATTTTCACGGAAGCAGGACGTTTTTGCGCCTTGTCGCTGCTTCGCGTGGTTGGTAAAGTAGGCGGATTTTATTTTCCGCCCCCAGCTAGCAGGATTATCCCTTCGTTATGTTTAAGAAATTTCGTGGCATGTTTTCCAACGACTTGTCCATCGACCTGGGTACCGCCAATACCCTCATTTATGTAAAAGGACAAGGCATCGTGCTGAATGAGCCATCAGTTGTGGCTATTCGTCAGGATCGTGCTGGTTCACCTAAAAGCGTTGCTGCTGTTGGTCACGACGCGAAACAGATGCTGGGTCGTACTCCTGGCAATATTGCCGCTATTCGTCCAATGAAAGACGGCGTTATCGCTGACTTTTTCGTGACTGAGAAAATGCTGCAACACTTCATCAAGCAAGTTCACAGCAACAGCTTCATGCGCCCAAGCCCGCGTGTACTGGTGTGTGTGCCAGTCGGCGCAACTCAGGTTGAACGCCGTGCTATCCGTGAATCTGCACAAGGTGCAGGCGCGCGTGAAGTGTTCCTGATTGAAGAACCGATGGCTGCGGCAATCGGTGCAGGCCTGCCGGTATCCGAAGCGACCGGTTCAATGGTGGTGGATATCGGTGGTGGTACCACAGAAGTTGCCGTGATCTCCCTGAACGGCGTGGTGTATTCCTCTTCTGTACGTATCGGTGGCGATCGTTTCGACGAAGCTATCATTAATTACGTACGCCGTAATTATGGTTCACTGATCGGTGAAGCAACGGCTGAGCGTATCAAGCACAGCATCGGTTCTGCCTATCCGGGTGATGAAGTGCACGAAATCGAAGTGCGCGGTCGTAACCTGGCTGAAGGTGTTCCACGTGGTTTCACGCTGAACTCCAACGAAATTCTCGAAGCATTGCAAGAGCCGCTAACCGGTATCGTCAGCGCGGTGATGGTTGCACTGGAACAGTGTCCGCCAGAACTGGCTTCCGACATCTCCGAGCGCGGCATGGTGCTGACCGGCGGTGGCGCATTACTGCGTAACCTTGATCGCCTGCTGATGGAAGAAACGGGTATTCCTGTTGTTGTCGCAGAAGATCCACTGACCTGCGTCGCCCGTGGCGGTGGTAAAGCATTAGAAATGATCGACATGCACGGCGGCGACTTATTCAGCGAAGAGTAATCTCTGCGAAGACTTGCTGATTCAAACAAGTCTTGTTGCAAGCAAGAATAGTCTGCCCGGGAAGGTGGTTGTCCGTCAGGTAAAACCTGCAACGCGAAGTGTGCAGTGTTCAATGTGGATCCGTGCAAACACTGGCTGAGCGATAAAGCTCTGCCAGTGTTTTGGCTATCCCATGAGATTGCCGCCGTTTCTGTCAGGTGAGGTCTTTACTTCGACTGGCTGAAACTTTCTGTTGCCGAGGAACTCGCATATTTTATGAAGCCAATTTTTAGCAGGGGACCTTCCCTGCAACTGCGACTTTTTTTGGCTATTCTCACGGCCATTGTCCTGATTGTTGCCGACAGTAAAATAGGTACGTTTGTTAAAATCCGCACCTATATGGATACTGCCGTCAGTCCCTTCTATTTTTTGTCCAATGCCCCGCGTGAATTCTTAGATCAGGTCTCTTCTACGTTTGCCACCCGTGGCCAGCTGGAACTTGAAAACCGCGCTTTGCGTCAGGAATTGTTGCTGAAAAACAGTGACCTGATGCTGCTTGGCCAATACAAACAAGAAAATGCTCGCTTGCGCGAGCTGCTGGGATCACCGTTGCGTCAGGACGAGCACAAAATGGTGACGCAGGTTCTCTCCACCAGCAATGATCCTTACAGCGATCAGATCGTCATCGACAAAGGCAGCAACAACGGTGTGTATATCGGGCAACCCGTCATCAGCGATAAAGGCGTTGTTGGCCAGGTCATCGCTGTTGCCGCGCTGACCAGCCGTGTGCTGCTGATTTGTGATGCTTCACATGCGTTGCCGATTCAGGTGCTGCGTAATGACATCCGCGTTATCGCTGCCGGTAGCGGCTGTGCTGATGACTTACAACTTGAACACTTACCAAGCAACACCGATATTCGTGTCGGTGATGTGCTGGTCACCTCAGGTCTGGGTGGACGTTTCCCTGAAGGGTATCCGGTCGGCGTTGTATCTTCGGTTAAAGTTGATAATCAGCGTGCGTATACCGTCATTCAGGCGCGTCCGACCGCCGGTCTGCAACGTCTGCGTTACCTGCTGTTACTATGGGGCTCTGACCGTAATGGCGAGCATCCTTTACCGCCGGATGAAGTTCATCGCGTGGCCAATGAACGCCTGATGCAAATGATGCCGCAAGTGTTGCCACCTCCGGGAGATATGGGGCCGCCAGCTCCTGTTCCTCCACCGGCAACGGGTACGGTAACGACACCGGTTAGCACGCCTGCTGTGCAGGGAGCGACGCAATGAACAGCTACCGGAGCCACGGACGCTGGATTATTTGGCTATCCTTCTTAATAGCCATGTTATTGCAGGTGATGCCGTGGCCTGAACAGATTTATATGTTCAGGCCGTCATGGCTGATGCTGATCCTGATTTACTGGGTGATGGCATTACCGCATCGCGTCAACGTGGGTACCGGTTTTGTTGTCGGGTTTATTATGGATCTGATCCTGGGATCGACCCTGGGTATTCGCGCGCTGGCTTTTGCCATTACCGCCTACCTGGTCGCGTTCAAATTCCAGTTATTCCGTAACCTGGCTCTGTGGCAACAAGCGCTGATTGTTATGGTGCTTTCGCTGGCTGTGGACGTCATGGTGTTCTGGGGAGAATTCCTGGTAGTCAATGTGTCGTTCCGGCCTGAAGTTTTCTGGAGCAGTGTGGTCGACGGTGTGCTGTGGCCATGGCTGTTCCTGCTGATGCGTAAAATTCGTCGTCAGTTTGCTGTGCAATGAGGATGTTATGACCGCACTTTATCTGGCTTCCGGGTCACCACGTCGCCGTGAATTACTGGCCTTGCTGGAACTGCCTTTTGAGCGTCTGGTGACTGAGGTTGCAGAAGAGCGTCAGCCTGACGAAGCCCCGCAAGATTATGTTTTACGGCTGGCGAAAGATAAAGCACAGGCCGGTGTGACGGTCGCGGCAGAGGATTTGCCGGTGCTTGGCGCAGATACGATTGTAGTCCTCGACGGTAAAGTGTTGGAAAAGCCACGTGACGAAGCGCAAGCCGCTGTTATGCTTAAGGCATTGTCTGGCAGACAGCATCAGGTGATGACCGCCATTGCGTTTGCCGACAGGCAGGAATGCCTCAATACGTTGGTTGTGACCGATGTCACTTTCCGTTCACTATCCTCCGACGATATTGCACATTATATTCTGAGCGGTGAGCCCATGGATAAAGCGGGCGCTTATGGTATTCAGGGAAAGGGCGGTTGTTTCGTCCGTGAAATTCGCGGCAGTTACTATGCAGTTGTGGGCCTTCCTCTGGTGGAAACTCAGGAACTGCTCAATGAATTTTCTGCCTTACGCGAGCTTAGGAGAAAACATGACAGCTGAATTACTGGTCAATGTCACCCCGTCTGAAACCCGCGTGGCTTACATTGACGGTGGCATTCTGCAGGAGATCCATATTGAGCGCGAGACCAAGCGCGGGATTGCCGGCAATATTTATAAAGGGCGTATCAGCCGTGTTCTGCCGGGTATGCAGGCAGCATTTGTCGATATCGGCCTTGAAAAAGCCGCATTTTTACATGCTTCAGACATCATGCCGCACACCGAATGTGTGGCGCGTGACGAGCAGAAAAATTTCCACGTGCGTGACATCGCAGAACTGGTGCATCAGGGCCAGGATCTGATGGTGCAGGTGGTGAAAGATCCGCTGGGCACCAAAGGTGCGCGTCTGACGACTGACATTACCTTGCCTTCCCGCTATCTGGTGTTCATGCCTGGTGCGTCACACGTTGGCGTGTCGCAGCGTATTGAAAGCGAAGCCGAGCGTGATCGCCTCAAACGTATCGTCTCAGAATATTGTGATGAGCACGGCGGCTATATTATTCGTACCGCAGCCGAAGGCGTGGGTGAAGAAGAACTCAAACAAGATGCGGCCTACCTGAAACGCTTGTGGACCAAGGTGATGGAGCGCAAGCGTCGCAACAAAACCAAATGCAAGCTGTATGGTGAGCTGGCACTGGCGCACCGTGTGCTGCGTGATTTTGCCGGTGAAGCACTGGACCGCATCCGCGTTGACTCCCGCCTGACGTATGAATTGCTGGTCGAATTCACCAGCGAATACATGCCTGAAATGACCAGCAAGCTGGAGCATTACAGTGGCAAGCAGCCTATTTTCGATCTATTCGATGTGGAGAACGAAATCCAGCGTGCGCTCGAGCGCAAGGTGGAACTCAAGTCCGGCGGTTATCTGATTATCGATCAGACCGAAGCCATGACCACCGTGGATATTAATACCGGTGCGTTTGTCGGCCATCGTAATCTGGAAGACACGATATTTAACACTAACACCGAAGCGACGCAGGCCATTGCCCGTCAGCTACGGCTGCGCAATCTCGGCGGCATTATCATTATCGACTTCATTGATATGTCGAATGAAGATCACCGCCGTCGCGTGCTGCACAGCCTCGAGCAGGCGCTGTCGAAAGACCGCGTGAAAACCGGTATTCACGGTTTCTCCGCCCTTGGTTTGGTAGAGATGACCCGCAAACGTACCCGCGAAAGCGTCGAACATGTGCTGTGCAGCGATTGTCCGACCTGTCATGCACGCGGCACGGTGAAAACCGTTGAAACCGTCTGCTATGAAATTCTGCGTGAAATCGTGCGCGTGCATCACGCCTACGATTCTGACCGTTTCCTGGTTTACGCATCTGCCGCAGTAGGGGAAGCGCTCAAGGGAGAAGAATCCCATGCACTGGCCGAAGTAGAAATCTTCGTCGGCAAGCAGGTGAAAGTGCAGATCGAGCCGCTCTACAGTCAGGAACAGTTTGACGTCGTCATGATGTGATCCGATGGCTATTCGTCTGAAGCATCAAGAAGTTAAAGGTTTCCATTGCCGTCTGTGCGGGTGAAAACCAGCATGGAATGGAAAACAAGGAGAGAAGTTTGAGGCGACTGCCCGGTATTTTATTAACCACCAGCGCAACCCTTGTCGTGATAGTGGCTTTGGTGATCAGTGGCTTGCGTCTGGCATTGCCTCAGTTGACCCGCTTCCAGGATCAACTGGTCGGGAAAGTCGAGGCGGTCACGGGCGTACCGATCGAGTTATCGCAAGTCAGCGCCAGCTGGAAAACCTTTGGCCCGATCATGGAGATCCGAGGCCTACAGGTGACATTACCGGACTCAAAGTGGCAGGTTCAGCGCATTACCCTGGCGCTGGACGTCTGGCAATCCTTGCTGCATTTCCGCTGGCAGTTCCGCGACCTTACTTTTTACAATTTGCAGCTGGATTTAAACAGCACGCTGGGTGGCGAAAGCAATAAAGGCAACGGCATCCAGCCAAACCGCGTCAGTGATATTTTCCTCAGACAGGTCGACCATTTCGATCTGCGCAACAGCCGCATTTCCTTCCTGACGCCTTCCGGTCCACGGGCGGAATTCGACATTCCTCAGATGACCTGGCTGAACAGCCACAACCGCCATCGCGCCGAAGGGCAGCTTAGCCTGTCGAGTTTTAACGGGCAGCACGGCATTGTGCAGTTGCGTATGGATCTGAACGACACCAATGGTTTGCTCAATAACGGGAAAATTTATCTTCAGGCCGATGATATCGACATGAAACCGTGGTTCAGCCGGTGGTTGCGCAATAATACCGGTCTGGAAAGTGCTAACTTCAGCCTTGCGGCGTGGCTGACGGTGCGTAGTGGCGATATTTATGCCGCTGACGCATTGCTGAAAAATGGCTCTGCCACCTGGAAAAATGGCACTGAGGAACACCAGCTCGATGTCGATAATCTGACATTACACGGTAACCGTCAGGGTAATGGCTGGCAGGTTGGCACGAAGCAGCTGAATCTGAAAACCGATGGTGTGGCGTGGCCGAAAGGCCGCCTTGAAGTACTTTATCTGCCGGAAAATAACCAGTTCCTCGGGCCCTCGCAGGGTGAAGAGCTGCGCATCCGTGGCACCAATCTGCAACTGGAACGTTTAGGCCCGGTGATCCCGACTTTCTCATTCCTGACTCCGGCTTTACTGGAGCGCTGGCAGGATTTAAAACCCGCCGGTAACGTTGATCGGCTCGCGCTGGATATCCCGCTAAAGCAGCCTGATCAGACCCGTTTTGATGTGAACTGGCGCGATGTCAGCTGGCAGCGCTGGAAACTGCTGCCGGGTGTCAATCATTTCAGTGGTGGCCTGAAAGGTAGCGTGGCGGGCGGGCAGATGACGGTGAAATTACAAGACAGCCTGCTGCCGTACGGCGAAATGTTCCGCGCACCTCTGGATATCAGTGCGGCGACCGGTACCTTTAACTGGAAGAACGGCAAAGATGGCTGGTCATTGTCGGGTAAAGACGTAGATGTCAAAGCCAACGCGCTGTGGGCGAAGGGCGATTTCCGCTACAACCAGCCTGTCAAAGGTGACCCGTGGCTGAATATCCTGGCCGGTATTCGCCTGTATGACGCCGGTCAGGCCTGGCGCTATTTCCCTGAACCGCTGATGGGCAAACATCTGGTAAATTATCTCAGTGGTGCCATAAAGGCCGGTCAGGTGGATAACGCCACCCTGACCTTCAACGGCAATCCACATCATTTCCCGTTCAAAAAGAACGAAGGGCAGTTTGAAGTGTGGGTTCCGCTACGCCACTCGACCTTTGAGTTCCAGCCAGGTTGGCCAGCGCTGACTGATCTGGATATCGATCTCGATTTCCTTAATGACGGCCTGTTTATGAAAGCCGCGCACACCAAACTGGGCAATGTGGACGGTAACAATGTCGTTGCCAATATTCCTGACTACCTGAAAGAAAAACTGTTTATTGATGCGGACCTGCGCGGGCAGGGGAAAGATATCGGCGATTATTTCATGGATACGCCGTTGCATGACTCGCTGGGCTCCGCGCTACAGGAATTGCAGATTGGCGGCGAAGTGAATGGTCGCTTACATCTGGATATTCCGCTCGATGGTGAACTTGTGCGTGCATCCGGTGGCGTCACGCTCAATAACAACAGTCTGTTTATTAAACCGCTGAACAGCAAAATCAGTCAGCTCAGTGGCCAGTTCAGTTATGACAACGGCAACCTGCAAAGTAACCGGCTTACCGGTAACTGGTTCGGGCAACCGGTCAACGTGATGTTCAGCACGCAGGAACTGCCGGATGATTTCAAGGTTCAGGTCGGGCTGGATGCCAACTGGCAACTGTCCAAAATCCCCGGCTTGCCAGCGGCAGCAGCCAGTAAAATTTCGGGTGGTACACCGTGGAAAGGCGACGTCAATATTACGCTGCCGCACAAAGGCACCCCGACCTATACCGTCGATGTAAACGCCGATCTGAAAGATGTGAGCAGTCACTTACCCGATCCGTTGAGCAAGAAAGCCGGTCATCCGCTGCCGCTGGTGGTGAATGTCAAAGGCGACCTGCACAGTTTTAATCTGCAAGGTGTGCTGGCGGGCAAAGATCATTTCAACAGCCGCTGGCTGCTGGGTAAACAACTGAAACTCGATCGCGCATCGTGGCAGGCAAACAGCAAAAAAACGCCTCCATTGCCGGATGACAGCAGTCTGACGCTCCATCTGCCCGCACTTGATGGTGAAAGCTGGCTGGGTTTGCTGTCACCGGATAAAGCGACGCAGGACACTACTACTAAACTGGCCGGTTTCAGCTTCCCGCACCAGATTATCCTGACAACGCCTGCGCTGACACTGGGCGGACAGGTCTGGAATGACCTGACCCTCACCTCGGTACAAGGGCATCAGGGCATGGAGGTCACTGCCAAAGGTAAGGAAATCGATGGCAGGCTGAACATGAATGACAACGGTCCGTGGCTGGCTAATCTGAAATACGTCTATTTCAATCCGCAATGGACGGTCGCGGATGTGGCCAGCAGCGGTCAGCCGGGCGGTAATCCGTTTGCTACTGAAAAAATTTCGTTTGCCAGCTGGCCGGCATTGCAACTGCGTTGTGAAGCCTGCTGGTTCCTCGGCCAGAACTTCCGCAAAGTGAATGCTGACCTGACACCGCAAGGCGATCAACTGATGCTGCGTAACGGTCTGATAGATACCGGCGTGGCACGTCTCGACGTGCAGGGCGACTGGAGGCAGAACGGGCAGGGCGAAAACACCGGCCTGAAAGGCAAGCTGACCGGTAAGAATATTGAGCAGGCCATGTCATTCTTTGGCGTGACTACACCACTGAAAGGCGCGCCGTTTGACGTTAACTTTGATTTGCACTGGAAATCCGTGCCGTGGAAGCCAGATATCAGCACACTGAACGGCACCCTGAAAAACACGCTGGGCAAAGGCGAAATTGCGGATGTCGGCACGGGCCGCGCCGGACAATTGCTGCGACTGGTCAGCTTCGATGCGCTGCTGCGCAAACTGCGTCTTGATTTCAGCGATACCTTTGGCCAGGGCTTCTATTTTGACTCCATCAAATCCACGGCCTGGATTAAAGACGGCGTACTTCATACCGACGATCTGCTGGTTGACGGACTGGAAGCAGATATCGCCATCACCGGGAAGGTCAATTTCGTGAATCAGCAATTGGATCTCGAAGCGGTCATTGCGCCGGAAATTTCCGCCACAGTAGGTGTGGCGACGGCGTTCGTCATCAACCCGGTAGTCGGCGTTGCAGTCTTCGCTGCCAGTAAAGTGCTGGCACCGCTGTGGAATAAAATCTCGCTTATCCGCTATCAGATTGACGGCACTATCGCAGAACCCCGTATCAACGAAATTCTGCGTAAACCGGTTGAACATCCAAAAGCCGCCGCCGCACAGTAACGCCACCGTGAAGGTGGCAGGAAACCTCGTTCATGCTGTGTTAGGCTGTTAATAACCTTGTAACAATGGATTGTCCGGCGTGCAGACTGTGTAGACCACAGTCTGCACGCCGGATTGTCGTCTAAAAGAGAGTGAACATCTATGAGTCTGGCCTTAGTCAGTGAGCAGTTACTAACTGCTAATAATCTGAGTCATCAGGATCTGTTTTCCATTTTGGGCCAGTTGTCTGAACGTCGTCTTGATTATGCCGATCTCTTTTTCCAGTCCAGTTTCCATGAAAGCTGGGTGATCGAAGACAGCATCATCAAAGACGGTTCTTACAATATCGATCAGGGCGTTGGTGTTCGTGCGGTAAGCGGTGAAAAAACCGGTTTTGCTTATGCTGACCAAATCACGCTGAATGCCCTGAACCTGAGTGCAACAGCTGCCCGCAGCATTGTCCGCGACCAGGGCAATGGCAAAGCGCATACGCTGGGCGAAATTGCCTATAAATCTCTTTATTCTCCGCTGGATCCGCTGCAAAGCCTGTCACGCGAAGCAAAAATCGAACTGCTGCACCGCGTCGACAAAATTGCCCGTGCGGCCGATAAGCGCGTGCAGGAAGTCAGTGCCAGCATCACCGGCGTGTATGAAAACATCCTGGTGGCAGCCACCGACGGCACGCTGGCGGCAGACATTCGCCCGCTGGTGCGTCTGTCCGTGAGCGTTCTGGTTGAACAGGACGGACGTCGTGAGCGTGGCTCAAGTGGCGGCGGCGGTCGTGTTGGTTATGACTACTTCCTCGAAACCGTTAACGGTGAAGTGCGTGCGGAAGCTTTTGCCCGTGATGCCGTGCGTATGGCGTTGCTGAATCTGACGGCAGTCGCCGCCCCGGCGGGTGGCATGCCGGTGGTGCTGGGCGCAGGCTGGCCAGGTGTGCTGTTACATGAGGCGGTAGGCCACGGTCTGGAAGGTGACTTCAACCGTCGCGGAACCTCTGTATTTAGCGGTCAGATGGGCAAACGGGTGGCTTCTGAACTGTGTACCGTAGTGGACGACGGCACCCTGCCGGGTCTGCGCGGTTCACTGGCGATTGACGACGAAGGTGTGCCGGGGCAGTACAACGTGCTGATCGAAAACGGCGTGCTGAAAGGCTACATGCAAGACAAACTGAATGCGCGCCTGATGGGCGTTGCGCCGACCGGTAACGGCCGCCGCGAATCTTACGCACATCTGCCGATGCCGCGTATGACCAACACCTATATGCTGGCCGGGAAATCAACGCCGGAAGACATTATCAGTAGCGTAGAATTTGGCCTGTATGCGCCAAACTTCGGCGGCGGTCAGGTGGATATTACTTCGGGTAAATTCGTGTTCTCTACCTCCGAAGCTTATCTGATCGAAAAAGGCCGCATCACCAAACCGGTGAAAGGCGCGACGCTGATCGGCTCGGGCATTGAAGCGATGCAACAGATTTCCATGGTCGGCAACGATCTGGCGCTCGATAAAGGCGTCGGTGTGTGTGGTAAAGAAGGCCAGAGCCTGCCGGTCGGGGTCGGTCAGCCTACCCTGAAACTGGATAATCTCACCGTCGGCGGCACTGCGTAGCAGAAGATTATTTCGGTGTTATCCCTCCCCTTTCACAAGGGGAGGTCAGGTGGGTTTTTGGTTTGATACGAACTCAATTCCACTGAGTCACTTTCTTGCCCTGCCGGTATCCCTGATACACCTTGCTTACCCGTTTGAAATAATCCGTCAGATAATCAATACAGACCTGCACTTTCAGCGGCAGTTTGTCCTTTTCAGTATACAGCGCGTAAACCGGGCGCGGATCGGACTGATAGCGCCTGAACAGAATCTCCACCTCACCGGCATTAATCTCCTCAATCACCCACATCAGCGGAACATACGCGATACCGACACCGGCTTTCAGCCAGCGGATCATGGTCTGCGAGTCGTTAGTCACGAAGCGGCCTTGCGGTGTAATACGGGTTGAAACACCTTCGGGGGCGATCAGTTCAAATTCACTGTCCGGGCGGACGCTGTATTCCAGCCAGGAGAAATTCACCATATCGGCGGGTTTCTCCGGCGTGCCGTGTTGTGCCAGATAACTGCGCGCCGCACACACCACCATCGGCATTGAGCCTAAGCGGGTGCAGAACAGGCTGGAATCCTGCAACGCGCCGACGCGGATCACCACGTCCAGCCCGTCAGCGATCAGGTCCGGTGCCGGAATGCCAGTCACCAGATTCACCGTCAGACCGGGGTATTCGGTGAGCATTTCCGCAGTCATCGCGGCAAGAACATTTTGTGCCATCGTTGATGAACTGCCGATGCGTAATGTTCCGGTCGGGGTGTTGTTGAAGGCATACAATTGTTCATGTACTTCACGTACGTCGTGCAACATTTTCCGGCAACCCTGATAATAAAGTTTACCGGCTTCTGTCAGGCCGATGCTGCGGGTGCTACGGTTTAGTAATTTGATTTGTAAGTCATTTTCCAGCTTTGAAATCGTCTGGCTGATGGCAGAAACGCTCATGTCGAGGCGTCGTGCGGCCGCCGTGAAGGAGCCGCTTTCCACGACCTGAGCAAAGATCGACATGCGTTTTAATCGGTCCATTGTTAACTCTGGCTTAAAAGTGATTTAGATCACAGAACGTTGATCTGTTGATAATAAGCACGCTAATATACCCTTCCGGGCGATAAAGCTCAGGTTTCAGTTTTCCTGACATCATGCTTACCTTCGCACACTTCCCTGGCAACTCTGCAGCTTCATTGCTCAGCTCCCGTTGAATTATTTTCTCCGGGGTCGCGTGCCGTTGCCTAAAATAACGAATAATGCGTGCGCGGGACGATATGTGTTTGTCCGTCGTAATAATGTAAGGAATTTTTGATGAGTTTGCTTCCGGTAATGGTGATTTTCGGATTGTCGTTTCCTCCGGTGTTTTTTGAAATATTGTTGGCGCTGGTGGTGTTTTTCCTGCTGCGGCGCATATTGCAACCCACCGGAATTTATGATTTTGTCTGGCACCCGGCATTGTTCAACACAGCGTTGTACTGCTGTCTTTTCTACCTGATCTCCTGCATGTTCGTCTGAGGGCGTTGTGAAAAATTTCTCCATAAAAATAATACGTTACACAATAACGTTGATTCTTGTCGTGCTGGCTGTCATCGCAATCTTCAAAGCCTGGGCGTTCTATACAGAATCTCCATGGACCCGTGATGCCAAGTTTACCGCTGACGTTGTGTCCATCGCGCCCGATGTCACCGGTCTGATTACCGATGTGCCGGTGACGGATAACCAACTGGTGAAAAAAGGCCAGGTACTGTTCAAAATTGACCAGCCCCGCTACCAGCAGGCGCTGGACGAAGCGAGTGCTGACGTCGCGTATTACCAGGCGCTGGCTTCTGAGAAAAAGCGCGAGGCCGGACGTCGTGTGAAACTGGGCGTACAGGCCATGTCGCAGGAAGAAATCGATCAGGCCAATAACGTGCTGCAAACCGCTGAACATCAGCTGGCGAAAGCGCAGGCTGCACGGGATCTGGCGGTGCTGGATCTGGAACGTACCGTGGTTGTCGCACCTGCTGATGGCTGGGTGACTAACCTGACCGTTCATCCGGGCAACTACATTAACCGGGGTTCGACTGCCGTGGCGCTGGTGAAGAAAAATTCCTTCTACATTCTGGCGTATCTGGAAGAAACCAAACTGCCGGGGCTGAAAAAAGGGGATCGTGCGGAAATCACGCCGCTCGGCAGCAACCGTATTATGCACGGTACGGTCGACAGCGTAGCGGCGGCGGTGACGAACAGCTCCTCTTCTGCGGCGACCAACGGTCTGGCGACCATCGACAGCAACCTTGAATGGGTGCGTCTGGCACAGCGTGTGCCAGTGAAAATCCTGCTTGATGACAAAGACCAGCAACATCCTTATCCGGCAGGTACCACGGCGACGGTCGTGATTACCGGCAGCCATGACCGTAAACAAGATGAAGGATCCCCGTTCCTTCGCCTCCTGCACCGTCTGAGAGAGTTTGGTTAAGGCCGGAAAGATGAATAGCGTACTTATCCCGCGCGTACGTTTTGCCTGCAAGCTGACGTTCGCGATCCTCGGCGCACTGGTTCTCGGGTTCTATCTGCAACTCGAAACCCCGCGCTGGTCGGCCATGACTGCCGCGATCGTAACGTCGGGACCTGCGCTGGCGGCGGGTGGCGAACCCTTTGCCGGTGCTATTCGTCATCGTGGTTTTCTGCGGGTTATCGGCACCTTTATCGGCTGTATCGCGGCGCTGGTGATCGTGATTGCTACCGCCCGCGCACCGGTCGTTATGCTGCTGTTATGCTGCATCTGGGCGGGCGTGTGCACCTGGTGGTCGTCGCTGGTTCGTATCGAGAACTCGTATGCGCTGGGTCTGGCTGGTTATACCGCGCTGATTATCGTAGTGACTTCCGCCAGCTCGCCTTTGCAAACTCCGCAGTTTGCGGTTGAGCGTTGCAGTGAAATCGTTATCGGGATTTGCTGCGCTATCGTCGCTGACCTGTTGTTCTCTCCCCGTTCCATCAAAAAAGATATTGACCGTGCCGTCAGTCAGCTGATGTTGGATCAGTTTGCGCTGATGCGGATTTGCGTGAATAGCGGGACGAAGGAAGACATCGATAAGTCCTGGAACAACCTGGTGAAAAGCACTACCGCGCTGAACGGGATGCGCGGCAGTCTGATGATGGAGTCGTCGCGCTGGCAGCGGTGTAATCGGCGCCTGAAAGCGCTGCACAGCACCTCGCTGAGCATGATCACCCAGGCGTGCGAAACCTATCTGATTATGCAAAGCTCTCCGGAACGGGTCTCGCCTGAACTGAAAGCATTGTTTGCTGAACCCGCTGAAAACGTGGCGGATGTGCATCGCAGACTGAAACAATTACGCCAGATGATTACCGGCATGCACAGCGACAACGTACTGATGACGGTCAGCGCCTGGACCGGCGCCGGAACCCGTGCGCTGTTGCTGATGAAAGGCATCCAGACCAACAGCAGTATCAGCACCATTGAAAGCGGGGTGCTCGATGGCGAAGTGGTGGTGCGGCCTGTTTCAGCAGAACGTCACCATGCGCTGGTCAACGGCCTGAGAACCTTCACGGCGACAACCATCGGCTGCCTGATGTGGCTGTGGACCGGCTGGACGTCAGCCAGTGGTTGCGTGATTATCATCGCAGTGGTGACTTCGCTGGCGATGCGTACGCCGAACCCGAAAGGCATGGCGATGGATTTCATTATCGGCATGTTGCTGGCGATTCCGGTCGGCTCGATGATGTTTATGCTGATCATGCCCGCAACGCAGCAGAGCCTGTTCCTGCTGTGTCTGATGCTGGGGATCTTCACCTTCTTTATCGGTATCGAAGTGACCAAGCGTCGTCTCGGTATGCTCGGGTTGCTGGCGGGCACCATTAATATTCTGGTGCTCAGCAATCCGATGGTTTTTAACGTCACGTCGTTTCTGGATAACGCGATGGGGCAGGCGATCGGTACGGTGATCGCGATGGCGGTGTTGCTGATTGTGCGCGACAAGTCTCGCGAGAAAACCGGGCGTACGCTGCTTAACCGCTTTATGAGCAGCGCGGTATCGGCGCTGACCACCAAAGCTTACCGGCGTCGTGAAAACCATCTTCCGGCGCTTTATCATCAGCTGAACCAGTTGCTGGTGATGTTCCCGAACGATATTGGTAAATACCGTCTGGCGCTGATGCTGATTATCGCGCACCAGCGCATGAAACTGGCAGAAGTGCCGGTGAATGATGAGCTGTCGGCATTCCACAAGAAAATCCGTAATACGGCCGATCACGTGGTCTCTGCTTCAGGTGAAGGCAAGCGCACCTATTATTATCAGCGGTTACTGAAAGAGCTGGGTGAGTATCAGGAGAAACTGGTCGAGTACGACGCACCACTGAAAGTGACCGAGCCGGTAAGGCGCCTCACTGACATGCTGCAACGTTATCAGCACGCGTTCCTGGCCTGACCGGCGGCTATTTCAGGAAAGCCTCACGGTCGCTGGCGGTGATCGGACGTAATACGCGGCAGGGTACACCTGCCGCGACCACATCCGGGGGAATGGATTTGGTCACCACACTGCCAGCCCCAATCACGCTGTTACGTCCAATCGTCACACCCGGATTGACTATCACGCCGGTGCCCAGCCAGACATTATCTTCAATGACAATCGGCAGCGAGAATTGCTGTCCGGTGATGCGGATGTCAGGATCGATGGGATGTCCGGCGGTGGCGAGCGTGACGTTCGGTGCGATCATCACGTTATTGCCAATGGTCACGGTGGCGTCATCCACCACCGTGAGATTGAAGTTAGCGTAAAAGTGGTTGCCGATATGAATATGGGTGCCATACGCGACGCGCAGCGGCGGCTCAATCCAGCAGGACTCCCCCAGACTGCCCATAATACTTCTGAGCAATTGCAGGCGCTTTGCCTCTTCAGAAGGGCGCGTGAGATTGAAATCATACACCCGCTCTTTTCCGGCACCGCGTTCCTCCGGCAATCCTTCGTCCATGTCTGTATAAAGTTCACCGATATTCATTTTTTCGCGCGTCGACATGCCTTCTTCCTTTGTAAAAATGGGGTGGGGTTCACCGCAGTTTACTGAGGGATGCGGAAACTGTGAACGTATGACAATTCACTTTGCGATCTGTGTCTCTCAGTGCTGTCTGACAGACGCTTCTGCTCAAGCCGCTATACTTACCTGATAGATCGCTTAAAACGGCATAAATCAGGAGGATCCTCATGTCAGCCCAACCTCATAAACTCTCCACGCATCCATTATTTAAGACCGGCTATTTTGCCGGTGGTAAATGGCTTAAAGCCAAAGAAACCTTTGATGTGCTGGATCCGGCAACCGGCGATGTGGTCGCCAAAGTGGCAAAAGCCGGTAAAGCAGAAACAGAAGCCGCGGTGAAGGCAGCCAGTGACGCATTCCCCGAATGGCGCAAAACCACTGCGAAAGCGCGTTCTGAAATCTTGCATCGCTGGTATGAACTGATGCTGGAAAATAAACAGTTTCTGGGCGAGCTGATGGTTGCCGAGCAGGGCAAACCGCTGAAAGAGGCACTGGGTGAAGTCGATTACGCCGCCAGCTACCTGCAATGGTTCAGCGAAGAAGCCAAACGCGCTAACGGAGAAATCATTCCTCCGGCCAAATCCGGCTCACGCATTCTGGCGACCCGCGAACCGGTCGGCGTGGTGGCGGCCATCACGCCGTGGAATTTCCCGCTGGCGATGCTCACCCGTAAACTGGGTCCGGCGCTGGCGGCAGGCTGTACCGGTCTCATCAAACCGGCCAGTAACACGCCGCTGTCGGCGTTCGCCTTGTTGCAACTGGCGCAGGATGCCGGGGTTCCAGACGGTGTGATCAATGGCGTGGCCGGTGACACCGGTGCCATCAGCGACGTGATTATGACCAGCAATGCGGTACGTAAAGTCTCCTTTACCGGCTCGACGGAAATCGGCAAAACGCTGGTGCGTAACAGCGCCGACACCATGAAAAAGGTGTCGATGGAACTGGGTGGCAATGTGCCGTATATCGTGTTTGACGATGCCGACATTGAGGCGGCGGTGAAGGGCGCGATCACTTGTAAATTCCGCAATACCGGCCAGGTCTGCGTGTGCATCAATCGTATTTATGTGCAGGAGGGCGTGTACGAGGCGTTTACCTCGCGGCTGGTGGAAGAAGTACGCAAGCTGAAAGTCGGCAACGGCATGGACGAAGGCGTCATTGTCGGGCCGCTGATTGATATCAAAGGACTGGAGAAAGTTGAAGAGCACGTCAAGGACGCGCTGGAGAAAGGCGGACGCCTGATGGAGGGCGGACAGCGCCACAAACTCGGTGGCAACTTCTTCCAGCCGACGGTCATTATTGATGCCACTGATGACATGAAAGTGGCGCATGAAGAAACCTTCGGTCCGCTGGCGGCCTGTTTCCGTTTCAAAACGGAAGAGGAAGTGATTAAACGCGCCAACGACACACCTTTCGGGCTGGCAGCGTATTTCTATAGCCAGAATCTTCAACGTATTTTCCGGGTCGCGGATGCTATTGAGAGCGGGATGATTGGCATTAATGAATGTGCGATTTCCAACGAAGCCGCGCCATTTGGCGGCGTAAAAGAATCCGGCCTTGGACGTGAAGGTTCGGTGCTGGGGCTGGAAGAATATTTGCAGGTGAAAACGCTGCATTTAGGGAATCTTTAAGTCAGCTTTCCAGAAGTTACTTTTTAAGAAACAATAAACAGAAACAGTTTCATTCCGGCTCAACACAAAGGACGTCAATGAAGGCATTTAACGGGCGGTGTGTGCGCAATCTGATGATGGCCGCCGTGTTTTTCGGGCTGTGCGGTGTCGCGGGGCAGGTTGTCGCGAAAACGACATATAATCAGGGCACAATAGTTCCGGGCACCGATGAACAAACGGTGATCGGCTATTTACGCCAGAACCATAAATTGCCTGAAAATTACATCACCAAGAAAAAGGCGCGGGAAGCCGGCTGGGATGCCCGTTTCGGGAATTTATGTGATGTATTGCCGGGCAAAGCCATCGGTGGTGACCGCTTCTCAAACCGGGAAGGACGTTTACCTTCGGCGTACAAAAGGGTGTGGCGCGAAGCGGATATTAACTATCGCTGCGGGCGTCGCGGTGCTGACCGCGTGTTGTTTGCCAGCGACGGGCTGATTTATGTCAGTAAAGACCATTATCAGAACTTCGTTCGGGTGGAGTGATGTCGATGAATAAAGTGAGCTTCGATTTTAATCACATCCCGGATTTACCCGCATTCTACCGCGAGTTTGTCCGTCAGTTTGCACTGACTGACAGCTTCGGCGCGAATCTGGACGCACTCTGGGATGAGGTAACGGGCGGGATTGCACTGCCGGTTGAGATAGATTTCATTAATCTGAATGCCAGCCGTAAACGCCGTTTCGGCGCACTGATTCTGTTGTTTGAAGAAGCGGAGGAAGAACTGGAAGGCGAGTTGCGGCTGAATCTGCTGGAGAAACCCGCAGTAAAGGCTAAAGGCTGAAAAGAAAAAACCCGCCATTTTCTGTTAAGTAAAAAGGCGGGTTTTTGTTTTTTTATTCCTGACCTTCAGCCAGTTCGCGCAGATACTGAAAAATCTGGCGGTAAGATTTCGGCGGCTTGTTAGTGGCTTTCTCTTTCTGTGCGTTACGGATCAGTGCGCGCAGTTGCTGGCGATCGGCTTCAGGATACAATTCCAGTACCGGCGGGATCGCATCATCACCTTCTTCAACCAGACGGTCACGCAGCATTTCCAGTTTATGGAACAGCGAAATCTGCTGGTTATGGCGGTTTTTCAGCTTATCCAGCGCGGTCTGGATCGGTTCAACATCGCGGGAACGCAGCATTTTACCGATCAGCTGTAACTGGCGGCGGCGGCCTTCTTTCTTGATCTTCTGCGCTAAGTCGATCGCTGCGCGCAGATCGTCGTCCAGCGGCAGTTTGTCCAGCGAGTTTTTACCCAGTTCAACCATTTCTGCACCGAGATCTTTCAGCGCCTCGGCGTCACGTTTAATTTCACTTTTACTGACCCAGATGATTTCTTCATCATCTTCGTTCTCGTTGGTTTCGGGAACGTCGTCGTGCCAGTCGTCAATTTTCTTTGTCATGGGCGCTTCCTCTTAACGAGGTAATCCTGTCAGTTTGATTGTGCTTTATTGCTTTGGCGGCATTATGCAGGGTTATGCCGCATACATCCATGTTCTGTTGCAACTTTGGGCATAACAACGCCGGAGTGAATGCGAAATTGTGGCGAGTCTCTGTTAGACTCAAAGATAAGAGTTTCTGTATATCAGTGTAGAACAATCCCTTTTATCTCATAAGCGATGGCATGCCGATGAACGTAGTGAATCAAGTAGCGCAGCAGCGTAAGACTCTGGAACAGGCCGTATCTCAGGCACTGGAACTGGCGAAAGCCGGTTCAGATGCTGCAGAAGTGGCGGTCAGCAAAACCACCGGTATCGGCGTCAGCACCCGTTTTGGCGAAGTCGAGAATGTGGAATTCAACAGCGACGGCGCACTGGGCATCACCGTTTATTATCAGAACCGTAAAGGCAGTGCGTCTTCCACCGATTTAAGCCCGGACGCTATTTCCCGCACCGTGCAGGCGGCGCTGGATATTGCCCGTTACACGTCGCCGGATCCGTTCGCGGGCGTGGCCGATAAAGAGATGCTGGCGTTCGATGCACCGGACCTGGATTTATTCCACCCGGAAGAGCTGGATCCGGATCGCAGCATCGAACTGGCCGCACGTGCTGAACAGGCGGCGTTGCAGGCTGACAAGCGTATCACCAACACCGAAGGTGGCAGTTTCAACAGCCATTACGGTATCCGCGTTTTCGGTAACAGCTACGGCATGTTGCAAAGCTATTGCTCGACGCGTCATTCGATTTCCGCCTCAGTGATTGCCGAACACGAAGGCGACATGGAGCGCGATTACGCCTACTCCATCGCCCGTAAAATGAGCGATCTGAAAGACCCCGAATGGGTCGGCGCAGAGTGCGCCCGCCGCACCTTATCCCGTCTGGCGCCGCGCAAATTACCGACCATGCAGGCTCCGGTATTGTTCGCTTCTGAAGTGGCGACCGGCCTGTTCGGGCATCTGGTGGGGGCGATCAGTGGTGGCAGCATTTACCGTAAATCGTCTTTCCTGCTCGACAGCCTCGGCAAGCAAATTTTGCCGGAGTGGCTGACCATTGAAGAACATCCGCACCTGTTGCAGGGGCTGGCTTCCACGCCATTCGACAGCGAAGGTGTGCGCACCGAGCGTCGTGATATCGTCAAAGACGGCGTGCTGCAAAACTGGCTGATGACCTGCTATTCCGCGCGTAAGCTCGGTCTGCAAACCACTGGTCACGCGGGCGGCATTCATAACTGGCGCATCGCCGGTCAGGGCGATGATTTCGCCGGAATGCTGCGTAAGCTCGATAAAGGCCTGGTCGTCACCGAACTGATGGGGCAGGGCGTCAGCGGTGTTACCGGCGATTACTCCCGTGGCGCGGCAGGTTTCTGGGTCGAGAATGGCGAGATCCAGTATCCGGTAAGCGAAATCACTATTGCCGGTAATCTGAAAGACATGTGGCGCAATATGGTCGCCATTGGCAGCGATATCGAAACCCGCAGCAATATCCAGTGCGGTTCCGTGCTGTTACCGGCAATGAAAATCGCTGGCGAATAACCCTCCTTAAAGCAGCGGTCGCCCGATCGCTGCTTTAATTCTTTACAAAAAATTCATCCCGTTTTTCTCTCTCTCAGCCTATTTTTATAAAGCCTTACAAGCAATGTCGTTTTATCTAATAAACAAATAACAATAGAGAGAAAGTTCATGCGTAAACAACTGATGGCGTTAGCGGTGATAGCCATGCTCGGCAGCAGCACGGCAGCACTGGCAGCAGATTTAGAAACGGACATGGATACAATTGCTGATAACTACGGCAAGGTGTTGAAAACCAGCGATCAGGCCGAACTGACCACCGGTCTGGCAAACATGAAAGCGGCTGCCGAGGACGCGAAAAAAGCCACACCACCGAAACTGAAAGGCAAAGCGCCGGACAGCCCTGAAATGCAGGATTACCACAAAGGACTGGATACGCTGATCGGCCAGATTGATAAAGCTTCCGCTTTAGCCAAAGCAGGCAAAGTGGATGAAGCGAAGAAAGAAGCCGAAGGGTTTAAGGCTACGCGTAACGAGAATCATAAGAAGTTTAAGTAGGCAGATGACCGGTGTCTGAGCGGCATTCTCAATGCTGAGGGCGCTGAGAGCGCTGAAAGCGGTGAAAATTTCGGTTTCTCAAACGCGGTGATCAGACGGCCTCTCGCGCCGAAACCGACCAAAGAGGGCTAAGACGAGCCCTCTTTGGAATCTCCACGTCTTAAACTGCGCGCTATTGCAATCACGACGGACATGTTCCGGGACATTGGCAGGTGGCGCAAAATGTCATCGCTGCGCGATTCCCTCATTTCAGGTTTCGAGCCTCAGGTCTCGAACCGTTCATTCGGTGCCATTTTTGAGCACGCCAATCGACTTTAATAAAAGATAAAATCCTTCTGCTGTTGAATTCACGATCCCACGGGCGATACAGAAACCGCTGTTGAATTTAGGAACTTGCGGGCGATTCAGAAATCTTGCTGAACGGAGCGGCTTCGAGACCTATGGCTCGAAGACCGAGAGAAGGCACCGCAAAGCGGCAAGATTTCCAGCCTGTCTCCGCGTTATCTGAAACATAGCCGCCAGCGACAGCGCGCAGTAAAAAAGCGGAGGGAGATCCAAGAGGGAGAAAGCACTTCTCCCTCTTGGGCGGTTTCGGCGCTGCGCGTTAAGCGATCACCGCACGTGAGAAACCGAAATGTTCTCGGTCTTTAGTAAAGCAGTGCAGCGGCCTCTGCAAAAGAAAACCCTTAACGACGCAATTCCCCCGCCGCCTCCGGCTGATACAACAGTTCCAGCACTTCAATCCGGCTGTTCTCGCCATTCGGCATTTCCCACGTGATACTTCCGCCTGTGCGCAGCCCCAGCAAGGCAGCTCCCAGCGGGGCCATCACGGACAGCTGTTCTTTACTGTCTTTTAGCGCTGCGGGATACACCAGCGTGCGGATATGTTCTTCGCCGTCTTTACCTTCTGTAAAGCGCACCTTGCTGTTCATCGTGACCACGTCGGCGGGGATTTGCTCGGGCGGCAAAATCTCTGCGCGATCTAACTCTTCGTTCAGTGCATCGGCGACCGGGGTGTTGGCAAAGGCCGGTTGTGCCAGCAGTGTATCCAGGCGTTCTGCGTCAAGTTCGTTGATGATCAGTATCGGTTTACTCATAACATTCTCCGTGGTTCCTTTTGCATCACCCGCTTCATGCGGGTGGGGTGCCGGTCGGCAAAAAATAACACCCCCGCGGGTAAGCGCGGGGGTGTCGGGAATTTGCGTGTGTTCTTTGATACTAGGCATTCTTAAGCAGAAATGAAAGCATTGCGAGGTAATTAATCCGCATTGCGAAAATTCCGATTACCAGTGAAATACGCTGCTACAAACCGAAATATTCAGTGATATAACGACTTAACTTTTCGTTTTGCGAATTGGATCTGCTCAGCGCACCGTATTTCCACTTCGAACTGGAAAAAGATCCTCTACACAGGAAATCTGCGCGGGGTTAGGGTAAAGACAGACGAAATAAATGGCTGAAAATAGTGAGTCAGGCAAGGAGAGAGGTAATCGCGAGTGAATAACGCAAGCGCATCTGTGAATGGGACCGGGCGGATTGAATTGAAAGATGCTGCGGCGATAACAGAGCAAGTATTAAAGGATATTCAGGCGATGCAAAGTGCGAAGAATATCTATACCACCGATGTTCAGTTGCAGATGTTAACGTCACACGTTAAAGCCATGGTATTACGCTCAATTACCGGCGAGCCGTTGCCTGAAGTCGAAAAAGATTTATTTGATGAAATTTCTGCTGAGTCCATGCAAATGGCAGAGGACGTGGTCAGCTGGTTTGGAAATTTACCGATTGAGGAAGCGTATTTACTCTCGGTACATTTCGAAGTCGCAAGAGATAACGAACCTAAATAACCTTTTACTGAAAATTTAACGAATTAATTATCCGGAGATGTGAATGATGGGACAAGTATTAGTGGTGATCGGTGACCGTTTAGGAAAAGGTCAGAAAGTGGCAGCCGGCGTGGAAGCGGCTGGCGGGAAAGCCATCGTTGTCCCGGGTATGGCAGCAGATATGAAACTCGGTGACGTGATGAAAGCAGAAGGTGCGACCTTTGGTATTTCTTTCTGCGGCAGTGGCGGTGCCGGTGCGATTACCGCACAAAACAAATACGGATATAAAGCTAAGTACGGGATGCGTTCAGTGGATGAAGGTGTCACGGCAATTAACGAAGGCTGTTTAGTATTAGGGTTCGGATTTATGGATAAAGAAGAACTGGGTCAGCGTCTGGTTGAAGCTTATAACAAGAAGTATGGTCAGGCGTAATGAAGCAACAATTAACCACGACAGTTCGGGTTGAAGGAAAGGGCGAAAATAAGGCTGCCGCCTTTTCTTCCGCACTGAGTCAGGTTCAGAGAACGGTTCTCAAATCGTCTGCCAATAATGTCTTACTGCGTATAGAACCGCAGGACGTCAGGATAATAAAGGCAGAAGAGTCAGTCAAAAGAGAAAAGTTTCTGTTCTTTTTTCTGGCCAGGGAAAGAAAGAGTTATTACGTGGCGTTAGACATTACCGTCAACCTGACTGTTATTAATACGGAACAGGTAGTTTTTGTCACGAAATAAAAACGTTAGCTATAAATGACAAGGATATACTGATGTTTTTAATTATTTTATTTAAGTCGCTTATTATCGGCGGACTGGTTGGCGTGGGCGTAGGTGCGGGGGCCGCACGTATGTTCCATGCCCCCACCGTGCAAGGAATGGGGGCTTTTCGTACGCTTGGGGAATTAAACTCCTGTGAAGGCGATCCGGCTTCGCATTTCTCATTTGGTCTGGGCTTCTTCTTTAACGCCTGGGCTTCTTCCGTGGCGGCAGGTTCTTTCACCCAGGACGTTGACCACCGCATCATTCCCCACTGGGCAACCGCTGCCCTGATGTTTAAAAACCGCAATGTGGCTGAAACCATGCATGACCCGCGCAAGATGGCGATTGCAGGCGGCATCATCGGCATGATTGTGGTCGCCTTCCTCAACACTACCGCGTCTGCGGTGCCTGCGGCGTTGCAGGTCACGGCAATCAAAGTGCTGGTGCCTGCGGCCAACCTGTTGGTGAACACCGTGATGCCGGTGATTTTCTGGCTGGCGGCGATCGATGCAGGACGTCGTTCCGGTTTCTGGGCCACTATTTTTGGTGGTCTGGCGCAGATGATCATGGGTAACGCCGTACCGGGTCTGGTGCTGGGTATCCTGATCGGTAAAGGCGTCGAAGAAAGCGGCTGGAACCACGTCACCAAAGTGATGATGGCGGCGATTATCGCGCTGTTCGTCCTCAGCGGTTTCTTCCGTGGCTTCGACGTCAAACTGTTGCAGTCATTCATGCTGGACGTCCCGACATGGCTGAACGGCATTCACAATTCACTCAGCGGCAAGTAAGAGGAACATGACAATGGAAGAACAAGCCAAACGTGGTTTCTGGTACGCCGAGTGGTCGTTCCCGATTTTTGTCGGACTGCTGTCTTCCGGTGTTTTCGCCGGGACACACATGTATTACCTGTACGGCATCGGTGCGTTTAACGAAGTGGCGTTTGTATCAATGCTGCGTTCCGGCATGGATACCGGCGTGTACGGCGCCGTGGCGGCCTTCGGTGCCAGCTTTCTGTTTGCCCGCATCATCGAAGGTTCGCTGGTCGGTATTCTCGATATCGGCGGTGCGATCCAGACCGGTATCGGCCTGGGCGTCCCGGCAATGTTGCTCGGCGCGGGGATTATCTTCCCGGTGGCGAACTTCGCGGCCTCGCTGGTAACCGGCCTGATCCTCGGGTTAGCCGTCGGTTACATCATCATTCTGGCACGTAAATTCACCATCAATCAGAGCAATTCTACCTACGGCGCTGACGTGATGATGGGGGCGGGTAATGCCTCAGGCCGCTTCCTCGGGCCGTTGATTATCCTGTCAGCGATGGCGGCATCGATTCCTATCGGTCTGGGCTCGCTGATTGGCGCATTGGGTTTCTATCTGTGGCAAAAACCGATTACCGGTGGTGCCATTCTCGGCGCAATGGTGCTGGGCGCTGTCTTCCCGGTTTCACTGTAAGAACGCAGTAGTACAGAAGAAAAGCTGAAGTAAACGGGCGTCAGGAACACTCCTGACGCCCGAGATTATGGAGAACGTCGCATGTATGACTTAATCATCCGGCAGGCATTACGCGCAGACGGCAGCCTGACTGATATTGCAATCCGCGACGGCAAATTCGCCGCCATTGGCACGTTGCCCTGCGGTGCCACCGCTCGCCAGACTCTCGATCTTCAGGGCAAGGTTTACGCCAGCGCGGGATGGATCGACTCCCATGTTCACTGTTACCCCAAATCGGCGATTTATCATGACGAAGCCGATCTGATTGGTGTGGCCTGCGGTGTCACCACCGTGGCCGATGCGGGCAGTACCGGCGCGAATGATGTCGACGATTTCTATCAGATTACCCGTGAGGCGAAAACCAACGTCTACGCGTTTCTCAATATCGCCCGCACCGGCATTGTCACGCAGAACGAACTGGCGGATATGACCCAGATCGACAAGGTCGGCGTGCGTGACGCCATCGCGCGAAATCCCGGTTTTATCATTGGCATCAAAGCGCGCATGAGCAGCAGTGTGGTCGGCCAGAACGGCATTAAGCCACTGGTGCGCGCCAAAGAAATTCAGCAGGAAAACGATGACCTGCCCCTGATGGTGCATATCGGTAATAACCCGCCGAACCTCGACGAAATCGCAGATTTACTGACCTCTGGCGACATCATTACCCACTGCTATAACGGCAAGCCGAACCGCATTCTCTCGCCGGAAGGCGTGCTGCGTGATTCCGTTAAGCGGGCGCTCAGCCGTGGCGTGCTGCTGGATGTCGGTCACGGCACCGCGAGTTTCAGCTTTGAAGTGGCAGAGCTGGCCATTAAGCAGGGCATTTTGCCGCACACCATCAGTTCCGATATTTATTGCCGCAATCGCCTCAACGGGCCGGTTCACAGCCTGGCGACGGTGATGTCGAAATTCTTCAGCGTCGGCATGACATTGCCGCAGGTGATTGATTGCGTCACCTCGCACGCCGCTGATGCGCTGCGTCTTCCTGCCAAAGGTCGTCTGCAAATCGGTGCCGACGCCGATCTGACCCTGTTTGAACGCCGTCAGGCGCCGCAGGTGTTTATCGATTCCGAAGGACAGTCCGTGAAGGGCGAAAGTTTGCTGGTGCCTCTGGCCGCTGTGGTCGCGGGCGTCACTCTGTTAACCGAAGAAGGGAAATCTGCTCATGTCTTCTGAACAATCGCTGTATGAAAAGTACCAGTTAAAACAAGTCATTAATGCTTCCGGTCGTATGACAGCGCTGGGCGTTTCCACGCCGCGTGAAGAAGTCGCAGCAGTGATGAATACCGGTCTGAATCATTACTTTGAGATGAAAGATCTGGTGAACAAAACCGGCGCTTACATCGCGAAACTGCTAAACGTCGAAAACGCGGTGGTGGTTTCCTGCGCTTCTGCCGGGATCGCGCAATCTGTGGCGGCGGTGATCGTCAAAGATGACGCCTGGCTGCTGGAAAACCTGCACGCCGCGCCACTGGAAATCCCGCACGATATCGTTCTGCCAAAAGGCCATAACGTGAATTTCGGTGCACCGGTCGCGACGATGGTGACGATGGGCGGTGGCAAGGTGGTAGAAGCCGGTTATGCCAACGAATGTTCTGCCGCACAACTCGCGGCCTGCATCACCCCGCGTACCGCTGCAATCATGTACATAAAATCGCACCACTCAGTGCAGAAAAGCATTTTGTCGGTTGCGGAAGCCGCTGAAGTGGCGCGTAAGCACAATGTGCCGCTGATCGTCGATGCCGCCGCGGAAGAAGATCTGACCTGTTATTACGAGATGGGTGCAGATCTGGTGATTTACAGTGGCGCGAAGGCCATCGAAGGGCCGACCAGCGGGCTGGTGCTCGGCAAAAAACAGTATGTCGAATGGGTAAAACTGCAATCGGGCGGGATTGGTCGTGCGATGAAAGTCGGCAAAGAAGGCATTCTTGGCCTGACGCAGGCCATCGAAAGCTATCTCACCTTGCCGAAAACCACCGGGCAGGAAATGGTCGACAAGATGACGCCATTTATCGCCAGCCTGAATGAAATCAGCGGTGTCACCGGACGCGTGGTCTGGGACAGCGCCGGACGTGATATCGCCCGTACGGAAATCACTTTCGATGAAGCGATACTGGGCTGGAAAACCAAAGCCATTGTGGACGCCATGAAAAACGGCGATATCGCGATTTATTTCCGTGGCTACCGCGCCAACGAAGGCAAGATCGAAGTCGATGTGCGCAGCGTGACGCCGCCGCAGCTCACCATCGTCGCACAACGTTTTAAACAACTTTTCAGCGGAGACAAAGCATGAAGCTGACCCCAAATTTCTATCGTGACCGCGTGTGCCTGAATGTGCTGGCGGGCTCGAAAGACAATGCCCGTGATATCTATGAAGCGGCAGAAGGTCATGTACTGGTCGGTGTGCTTTCCAAAAATTATCCAGACGTCGCGAGTGCGGTGGCGGACATGAAAGAGTATGCCGCATTGATTGAAAACGCGTTGTCTGTCGGTTTAGGCGCGGGCGATCCGCGTCAGTCTCTGATGGTCAGCCAGATTTCAGCGCAGGTTCAGCCGCAGCACGTCAATCAGGTCTTTACCGGCGTCGGTACCAGCCGTGGAATGCTTGGGCAAAACGACAGCGTGGTCAACGGTCTGATTTCACCCACCGGTAAACCCGGCTTTGTGAAGATCAATACCGGACCGCTGAGTTCTGCTTCTGCGGACGCCATAGTGCCGGTGGAAACCGCCATTGCGCTGCTGAAAGATATGGGCGGCAGCTCGGTGAAATATTTCCCGATGGGTGGCCTGAAAACCCGTGATGAATTCGCTGCCGTGGCCCGTGCCTGTGCGGAACAGGATTTCTGGCTGGAACCGACCGGCGGTATCGATTTAGAAAACTTCGAGCCGATTATGGAAATCGCGCTGGCGGCGGGCGTCACTAAAATCATCCCGCATATCTACAGCTCGATTATCGACAGCGCCACCGGTAACACACGTCCTGACGATGTGAAAACCCTGCTGGTCAGCGTCAAAAAGCTGGTGGGCTGAAGGTTCTGACCTTTCCTGCGCGGTAAGCCGTCCGGGCACACTGATGTTGTTACCGGATGGCAAATATATTTATGCAATCAATCAACGAAGCGATAACATCACCTGATTCAAGGTATTTGCCGAAAACGGCAAACTGCGTTTATCGATGACTCTGTGGCAGTCGGCAGTTCGTTGTAAAGGGTGATCGCGCCGTAGCCGGAATAATATGGAAGAACAATGGTGAGATTTCCCAATCAACGTCTGGCGCAACTGTTTGATGCGCTGCAAACCGAAACGCTGCCTCAGGATGAACTGGCAAAACGCCTGTCGGTGTCGACGCGGACGGTCCGTGCGGATATCACTGCGCTTAATGAAATCATCGCGGACTATGGCGCGACCTTCGTACACAACCGTGGCAGCGGGTATCAGCTGCGCGTTGATGATCAGAGCCTGTTCTCGTCGTTGCAGCAATCGACACAACGTAAACCGAATCCGACGCCGCGTACGGCCGCAGAGCGGGTGAAGACGCTGCTGATCCGCTTTTTGACCTCAGCTTTTTCATTAAAGCTGGAAGATCTGGCTGATGAATGGTTTGTCAGCCGGGGAACCCTGCAAAATGATATGGCTGAGGTAAGGGAGCATCTGGCCCGCTATCATCTGAATATTGAAACCAAGCCGCGCTACGGCATGAAGCTGTTTGGTGCGGAGCTGGCAATCCGCGCCTGCCTGACCGACTTGTTATTCCAGCTCGATGCCGAAGAACAGGCCAATCCGCTGCTGAAGGCGGAAAGCCTGGAGTCGGAAGCGCTGGTGCCGCTGACGCGCTTTATGCATCAGCTTCTGACGCAGTCTTCTATTCAACTGACCGACGAAGGTGAACAATATCTGATTCTCTATTGCGCGGTGGCCATTAAACGCATTGCCGGCGGTTATCCGCTGACTGATTTTGATGCTGAAGACGGTGACCCGGCGGTCAAACACGTTTCTGTGCGGCTGGCTGCGGAGCTGAAAAGTCTGGTGGGCAAGGAAATTCCGGCCTCTGAAGAAGCTTATCTGCGGGTGAATATCGCCGCGCGTCGCGTCCAGCAAATCCTGCCAACGGACATTAATGCTGACGATGACGAATCGCTGGTCGATTACATCCTGTCGTATATCAATTCGCACTATAGTTATGATTTACAAGGTGATAAACAGCTGCGCGCTGATCTGCTGACGCATATCAAAACCATGATTACGCGGGTGAAATACCAGATTAATATCCCCAACCCGCTGCTGAACAACATCAAACAGCATTACCCGATGGCGTATGACGTCACGCTGGCGGCGGTGTCGAGCTGGGGGAAATACACGCCGTACACCCTGAGTGAAAACGAGATTGGGTTTCTTGTGCTGCATATCGGCGTCGGGCTGGAGCGGCATTACAACATCGGTTATCAGCGACATCCGCAGGTGATGCTGGTATGCGACACCGGCAATTCGACCATCCGTATGATTCAGGCGCAGATTAGCCGCAAATATCCGCAGCTGGTGATGAAACAGGTTGTGACGTTGCGGGATTACGAACAACTGGAACACATCGACGAAGATTTCATCATCTCCAACGCCCGCATCAGCGAGAAGAATAAACCGGTGGTGGTGCTGTCGCCATTCCCGACCGAATACCAGATGGAGCAGCTTGGCAAGCTGGTACTGGTTGATCGCACCCGGCCTTATATGCTGGAAAAATTCTTCGACGAAAAACACTTCATGATCATCGATGAACCGATGACGCAGGCGGAGTTATTCCGCCATGTGTGCTCTCAGCTGGAAGCCGAAGGCTACGTCGATCAGGCGTTTTATCCGTCGGTGGTTGAGCGCGAGGAAATTGTCTCGACCATGCTGGGGGAAGGGATTGCGCTGCCGCACTCGCTGGGGCTGCTGGCGAAGAAAACCGTGGTGATAACGTTGCTCTCTCCGCAGGGCATTGCGTGGGGAGAAGGGGAGACAGCACACGTGATTTTCCTGCTGGCAATCAGCAAGGCAGATTATGAAGAGGCGATGGCGATTTACGATTTGTTCGTGACGTTTGTGCGGGAACGCTCAATGAGCCGTTTGCTGAGCAGCGAAAACTTTGAGAGTTTCAAGGCCATTGCAATCGACTGTTTAAGCCGCATTTAATACGGCTCAAAGAGTGCGTTAATTATCAGTCTTCATCAAAACCTGAATTAATCAGATTTACCACTGCCGTCAATGCCTGTTCTTCATCGGGGCCGGTGGCTTCGATTTCGATTTTCTGACCTTTCGGGGAATCGAGCATCAGCAGCGCGATGACACTGCTGGCTTCCGCTTCAATGCCCGTGTCGTTGCGCAGCATCACTTCTGATTCAAAGCTCTGCACCAGTTCAAACAACTTCATTGCCGGGCGGGCATGCATACCCAACCGGTTTTTGATTTCTACCGTTTGTTTCACCGTCATGATTTGCGTTTTTCCAGCGTGCGATGGCGGGATTGCACATTTTTCCCGCGGGAACGGAAATAGTCGGCCAGTTGCTCTGCGATATAGACCGAACGGTGTTTACCGCCGGTACAGCCAATGGCGACGGTCAGATAGCTGCGGTTGTTCGTTTCCAGCATCGGCAGCCATTGTTCGAGGTAGCTGCGGGTCTGGTAAATAAAGTTGTGCACTTCAGTATGACGGTCAAGAAACGCCGCGACCGGCTTATCAAGGCCTGTCATCGGACGCAGTTTCGGATCCCAGTGCGGGTTTGGCAGAAAACGCACATCGAAAACGTAATCCGCATCAATCGGAATGCCGTGTTTGAACCCGAAGGATTCGAACACCATCGTCAGTTCGCGCTCGCGTTTACCCAGCAGACGGGTACGCAGCATTTCTGCCAGTTCATGCACGGACATTTCGGAGGTGTCGATGATCAGATCCGCAGACGAACGCAGTGGTTCGAGCAGATCGGCTTCTTCATCAATGGCACTTTCGAGGGACAGATTTTTGCTGGAAAGCGGGTGCAGTCGACGGGTGTCGCTGTAGCGGCGGATCAAAGTATTGCGGTCGGCATCAAGGAATAACAACTGCGGTGAGAAGCTCTCCGGCAGTTGTGACATCGCATACTCATAAACTTCCGGTGTTTCCGGCATGTTACGGACGTCAATGCTGACGGCCGCTGACGTATTACGTTCAACAAGGGTCTGGGCAAGCTGCGGCAATAACACCACCGGCAGGTTGTCCACACAGTAAAAACCCATGTCTTCTAGTGCCCGTAGGGCAACCGACTTCCCGGAACCGGAACGGCCGCTGACAATCATCAGCACCATGGTGTCACTCCCCTGGCATTCAGTGTGCAGAATTCATTTTCCCGGCACTGTACCGGGAATCAGCAATTTATTCGTTTTCAGTCATTATCTGGAACAGTTCTTCGTCACTTTGCGCGCCACGCAGACGGCGACACACTGTTTTATCAGCTAATTTCTTAGCGACTAAAGATAATGTATGTAAATGGGTTTTACATTGATCTGCCGGTACCAGCAAGGCAAAAAGCAAATCTACCGGCTGATTATCGATGGCGTCAAAAGCAATCGGTTGTTCAAGCTGAATGAATACGCCGACGGCACGTAAAGTGTCTTCTTCCAGCTTACCGTGCGGGATGGCGATCCCGGCACCGATCCCGGTGCTCCCCATACGTTCACGGGTCAAAATGGCGTCGAAAATCACCTGCGGCGACAAATTTAATTGTTTGGCGGCCAGCTCACTGATGATTTCCAGTGCGCGTTTTTTGCTGGCGCAATGAACGCCGCTTTTGGTGCATTCGGCATTAAGCACCGACGTTAATTGCATTGCAGTATCGTTAATCATGTCATCTTTCACTTTTGCGCTGTTTCACCCTTAAAGCTATATCGGCTCGTTTCCCGAAGGTCACAAGCCGATGCCCGAAGGTTTGTAGCACAGGGTTGGCTACATGAATGTCAGTGCTGTTTCAGTTTGTCTTTATGTTTATTCAACTGTCGGGCCAGTTTATCAACCAGTCCGTCAATCGCTGCGTACATATCCTGATGTTCCGAGGTGGCATGTAATTCGCCTCCGTTCACATGCAAAGTGGCTTCCGCTACTTTCTGCACCTTTTCCACGCTCAACACCACATACACCTGATTAATCCTGTCGAAATACTGCTCAAGCTTAGCCAGCTTCGACGTGATGAACTCTCTCAGGGGATCCGTGATCTCAATGTGATGTCCGGTAATGTTGAGCTGCATAATGTCTTCCTTCTCTGTTGAGGTCAAACTAACTGTTTACGTTGGTTTGAGGGCGGGATGGACAAAGACTCTCGGTATTTGGCGACAGTCCGACGCGCAACCATAATTCCCTGATCGGAAAGCAGGGTCGCTAACTTACTGTCACTGAGCGGTTTTACAGGATTCTCCGCTGCGATTAATTTCTTCACCAGCGCCCGGATCGCGGTTGACGATGCCTCGCCACCGCTGTCTGTACTGACATGGCTGGAGAAGAAATACTTCAGTTCGAAAATGCCACGCGGGCTGTGCAGGAACTTCTGCGTCGTCACACGTGAAATCGTCGATTCGTGCATTTCCACGGCACTGGCAATATCTGCCAGCACCATAGGTTTCATAAATTCTTCACCCAGTTCAAAGAACGCCTGCTGCTGCTCAACGATGCAGCGCGTCACTTTCAACAGCGTGTCGTTACGGCTTTCCAGGCTTTTGATTAACCACTTGGCTTCCTGCAGATTGCTGCGGATAAATTGCCCGTCGCTGTCGCTGCGTGCGGAATTCCCCATCGCGGCGTACTGCTGGTTAATCTTCAGACGCGGAATGCTGTCGGAATTGAGTTCTACCGCCCAGACACCTGACACTTTACGCACCAGCACATCCGGGATCACGTATTCGGATTCGCCGGTGTTGATAGACTGGCCCGGACGCGGATCAAGAGACTGGATCAGGAGCATCGCTCCTTTCAGTGTATCTTCTTTTAACCGGGTTGATCGCATAAGTGCGCGGAAATCATGGTTCGCCAGCAAATCGAGATGTTCGCTGATGATAAGACGGGCTTCAGTGATGAAAGGCGTGTCAGTCGCATATTGAGAAAGCTGGATCAGCAGGCAGTCGCGCAGGTCACGGGCGGCGACACCCACCGGATCAAAACGCTGAACGCGCTTAAGTACGGCTTCGACTTCGTCCATGGTGACATTTTCATCACCGACGCTTTCAAGAATGTCGTCAAGGGAGACGGTCAGGTAACCGGTGTCATCCACTGCATCGACGATTGACGTGGCAATCGCGGCATCGGTATCAGAGAACGGCGTCAGCTCGACCTGCCACATCAGGTAATCCTGAAGTGTCTGCGTGGTTTCGCCCTGGTAAATCGGTAGCTCATCGTCGCTGTAATCATTGCCGGTGCCTGACGGCGTGCCTGCGGTGTAAATCTCATCCCAGGTGGCGTCCAGCGGCAACTCTTCCGGCATGTCTTTCTGCTCGAGTGCCTCGCGGGTGTCTAACCCTTCGCTGTCGGTGGTTTCTACCGAGTCGATTTCTTCATGAAGGTCGGTTTGTTCCAACAGAGGGTTGCTCTCCAGCGCGAGTTGGATCTCCTGCTGGAGCTCAAGCGTGGATAGTTGCAACAAGCGGATGGCCTGTTGTAACTGAGGAGTCATTGCCAGTTGTTGGCTGAGTCTGAGTTGCAAACCTTGCTTCATATCTTGGCTTAATTCCGTTGATGAGTGAAAACGGCAACACTTCTGTCAGAGACGGCCTGTTTCAGTGTAGGTTGAAACAGGCACGGTTCCGGCGGCACAGATCACAGACGGAATTCTTCACCAAGATAAACACGTTTAACTTGTTCATCAGCAAGAATGTCGGCTGGCGTGCCGTGGGCGATCAATTTCCCCTGACTGACGATATACGCGCGTTCACAAACGTCGAGTGTTTCGCGAACGTTATGGTCAGTGATCAGTACGCCGAGGCCGCTGTCACGTAAATGCTCAATGATTTTTTTGATGTCGATAACGGAAATCGGGTCAACCCCGGCGAACGGTTCATCCAGCAGGATGAATTTAGGGTTCGCTGCCAGTGCACGGGCAATTTCAACACGACGGCGTTCACCACCAGACAGTGACTGACCGAGGTTATCGCGCAAATGAGAAATATGGAACTCTTCCATTAATTCATTAGCGCGGTCATTACGCTGTTCTTTGGTCAGATCGTCACGGATCTGCAGCACCGCCATCAGGTTATCAAATACGCTCAGACGACGGAAAATGGAGGCTTCCTGCGGAAGATAGCCAATACCGCGACGGGCGCGGGTATGCAGCGGCAGCAGGCTGATGTCTTCATCATCAACGATAATGCGGCCCGCATCGCGCTGGACGATGCCCACGACCATGTAAAAGGTGGTGGTTTTACCCGCACCGTTTGGCCCTAATAACCCGACGATTTCACCCGAGTTGACCATCAGACTGACATCTTCAACGACCTTACGGCCTTTGTATGCCTTTGCCAGATTCTCTGCGATTAATTTAGCCATAAAATATCAGTTACTCTTTTTGGTCGGCTGGCCGCCCGCTGCAGGCGTTTTTTGTTGCAGCTGCGAAGGTACCAGAACGGTCGTCACACGGTTACCTTTATCACTAAAGGCTTCCATTTGCTGTTTCTGTACCAGATAGGTAATACGGTCGCCTTTCACATTGCTGTCCAGTTGCTCAAGGTAAGCGTTGCCGGTCAGCGTGACGAGGTCATTTTCCACTTCGTAGCGGACTTTCTGTGCATGGCCTTTAATCGGCTTACCGTTATCCTGCATCTGGTAGAACGTCACCGGGTTGCCGTAACCTTCTACCACTTCTTTACCGGAAACCCCCTGCGGGCGGATGACGACCACTTTGTCGGCTTTAACCTGGATCGTACCCTGATTGACGACCACATTGCCGGTAAAGGTCGCGGTATTGGTATTGACGTCGAGCGCCTGGTTTGCTGAATCAATGGTGATCGGTTTCGTTGTATCGTCTTTTAAGGCAAATGCCGGAACGCTGACGGCTAACAATGAGCTGACGATCAGGAGATCACGGATTTTATTTTTTGCTTTGAATTTCATAAGAGGTCGTTACCTTTTCGATCAGCTCTGCTGTTTTGTCACGCAGATTACCACGCATTTTCATGCCGTTAGATGTAAAACCTGTACCATACAACGTCACTTCATCGTCTGAGGCAACGTCCTGTGTCGTCAGGTTAACCCGTGCATTGTCCGTTTTGATTCTTTGCAGCTGTGATGTCTCAGGTGTCAGGCTGTCTGCCTGCACATGCCCATAAAGATAGAGCATTTTATCCTGAGTCAGTTTCGCTTTATCAGAACGCAATACCCAGGTGGCTACTTTGTTCTTGTCATACATGGTCGCGACCGGATTGGTAAACCATGACACCTGATCAGCGGTGTAATATTTTACCTGGTCTGAAACCAGTTTATACGTCAGGCTGCCCATCGGGTCATACACCATCGTAACGGTGTGGGACGTCTGGTAAGTCGGATCCTGATCATTGACCGCTTGCGGAACATCATCGCTGTTGTCAGATAATGACCAGCCAATCAGCACCAGAACGATGGCAGTCAGCGCCAGAATAATCCAAAGTTTTGCTTTACTCATATCGACAGCCCTTTGGCGTCCTCCAGCTTACCCTGCGCCAGCAGAATCAAATCACACAGTTCGCGTACTGCACCACGTCCACCCGCTATACGGGTAACATAATGCGCTTTCGGTAACAGAACAGGATGTGCATCCTGAACCGCGACAGAGAGACCCACTTCGGCCATCACCGGCCAGTCAATCAGGTCATCACCAATGTACGCCACTTCTTCGGCCCGCAGAGACAGTGTATCTAACAGTTCGCGGAAGGCCAAAAGCTTATCAGATTGCCCCTGATACAAGTGGCGTATGCCCAGAGTTTTAGCGCGATCTTCCAGTAATTTCGCATTGCGGCCTGTAATAATCGCGACTTCGATATCGGATGTCAGCAGGCAGCGGATACCGTAACCGTCGCGAACGTTGAAACTTTTCAGCTCTTCTCCCTGATTTCCCATATAGATCAGGCCATCAGACATAACGCCATCGACATCGCAAATCAGCAGGCGGATTGCTTTTGCCCGTTCAAGCACTTGCGCACTGACCGGACCGTAGCAGGTTTCCACCAGGGCTGCGCTATTACTCATTCAGGGAATTCCTCAATTAAACTACGCCAGCGCGCAGCATATCGTGCATATGTAACACACCCAGCAACTGGTCACCATCAGCAACCATCACGCAAGTGATGTGTTTATCCTGCATTAAATTCAGCGCATCAACCGCCAGCAGTGAAGGACGCACGCGGATACCGCCTGTCGTCATCACATCCGCAATCGATGCCGTATTGATGTTGACGCCCATATCAAAGATGCGTCGTAAATCCCCATCGGTAAAGATCCCTTCGATTTTCATCAAATCGTTGCAGATAACCGTCATGCCCAGATTTTTTCGGGTGATTTCCAGCAACGCATCCCGCAACGAAGCTTCACGGCTGACGTGCGGAATTTCATCCCCGGTGTGCATGATATCGCTGACGCGCAGTAACAGCTTGCGACCCAGTGCTCCGCCAGGATGTGACAGGGCGAAATCTTCCGGTGTGAAGCCGCGTGCTTCAAGCAGTGCGACGGCCAGTGCATCGCCCATCACCAGCACTGCCGTGGTGCTGCTGGTCGGTGCCAGACCCAGCGGGCAGGCTTCTTTGGGCACTTTTACACAAAGGTGAACATCTGCCGCTTTCCCCATCGTGCTTTCGGGGTTAGACGTCATGCAGATAAGCGTAATGCCCAGACGTTTGAGTACCGGTATCAGCCCCAGAATTTCATGGGCTTCGCCGGAGTTGGAAATCAGAATGACGACATCCTGCTTCGATACCATGCCCAGATCACCGTGGCTGGCTTCGCCGGGATGCACAAAGAATGCCGGTGTGCCCGTACTGGCAAAGGTGGCGGCCATCTTACGGCCGATATGACCAGATTTGCCCATGCCCATGACGACGACTTTGCCATTGCAGGCGAAGATTTTTTCGCAGGCGCGGGTAAAATCACCGTTAATGTATTGATCTAACTGCTCAAGTCCTTCACGTTCTGTTTTCAGCACATCATGTCCGACGGCCTGAAAATCAAAACCGGGGGCGAAGGTATCGTTAGCCATAGTGGGTTCCTGACAGAGTTCAGAAGGCAATGCTGTCCGGTAATAGAAACAGCACGGCCATATAAGCGATAAATCCACACAGCAGTAATGCACCGGCTAAATGTCCGATACGGTGTTTACGCATCAGGCATAGTCCGGAAAGCACCACGCTGACCGCCAGCATGACCCAATAATCGCGATGAAACGCGTCTGGGTTGAACGAACCTGGTGCTACCAGCGCGGGTAATCCCAGCACCAGGCAGGTATTAAAAATGTTTGCGCCGATAATATTACCCAGCGCGATGTCATCTTCGCCTTTGATAGCGCCGGCGATAAAGGTCGCCAGTTCTGGCAGACTGGTACCGATAGCAATCACCGTCAGGCCAATCACCAGTTCACTGACACCCAGATAACGCGCGATGACAGTGCTGTTATCAACGATCATGCCCGACGCCAGCGGCATGATGATAAAGCCCAGTGCCAGCCACAAAAATGCGACCGTATTGCTACTGTCTTGCGGAAGTTCGGACATTTGCTCGTAGGTCAGCGTATCCAGCCCCTCTTTTTCGGCGGCGCGGGCGATTTTTATCATCAGCATCACGAACACGCCTGCGCTGGCCAGTAGCAAAATGCCATCAAACCGGCTGAGTTCGCCGTCGCTTAACAGAAAACCACACAGTGCGGTGACCAGTAACAATAATGGGAGCTCGCGGCGTAATATATCAGAACGAACGGAAAGTGGATGAATCAGGGCAGCACCGCCCAAAATCAGAAGAATATTAATGATATTCGAACCAATTGCGTTTCCGACGGCCAAATCCATCTGATCGTTGATGGCGGCGGTGGTGGAAACCACCAGTTCAGGAAGGGATATTCCGACGCCGACGACAGTCATACCAATCACCAGCGGGGAGATGCCCATCGAGCGTGCCAGCACTGCGGCTCCGTACACCAGACGATCAGCGGCGTAAACTAACAGTAACAAGCCGACAATCATCAGTACGATAGCGAGAAGCATGAAACATCCTTTATTGGGTATAATGCGAGGTTCGTTGCCCTGGCGGGCAGGCGATTCCTTCGTCAACATGAGCTAAGGCGACATTTTGTCTGAAAATGACGCCTGCGGGTTCCTGTATGTTAGACGATGAAGGCTTTTATTTTAAAATGGTAATTCGTTGATTTTGACCGTCTGTGGCAGAAAAGTAAATCGATGGCAACTTTGGTAACGAAACCGGGGTAAGTTTTTGTAAAAATACCAAAGTTATACGATACCTTGTGCGTGTCAGACGTATTCTTAGCGAAAGCATTCCGAAGGGAAAAACTGAATGAGTCAAAGCGAATCGAATCTGGTTGAGATCAAAGGCATGAGTTTTGTGCGCGGCGATCGTCCCATTTTCGAAGAGATAAATATGACCGTGCCGCGTGGCAAAGTCACTGCAATCATGGGGCCTTCGGGGATCGGTAAAACCACCTTGCTGCGTCTGATTGGCGGACAACTTGCGCCCGACAGCGGCGAAATCTGGTTCGACGGCGATAACATTCCGACGTTGTCCCGTCGCAAATTGTACGAATCGCGCAAGAAAATGAGTATGTTGTTTCAGTCCGGTGCATTGTTTACTGACCTGACTGTGTTCGAAAATGTGGCGTTCCCGCTGCGTGAACACAGCAAATTACCGGAAGAATTACTGCGCAGTACGGTGACCATGAAACTGGAAGCGGTCGGGTTACGCGGTGCCGGTGACCTGATGCCTGCTGAATTGTCTGGCGGTATGGCAAGACGTGTCGCACTGGCTCGTGCGATTGCCCTCGACCCTGAACTGATCATGTTCGATGAGCCTTTTGTGGGACAGGATCCGATCACCATGGGCGTCCTGGTTAAACTCATTGATGAACTGAACCATGCGCTGGGTGTGACGTGCATCGTGGTTTCTCATGACGTTCCTGAAGTGCTAAGTATTGCTGATTACGCTTATATTGTGGCCGCGCAGCATGTGATTGCCGAAGGCACACCTGAGGAGCTGCAAAATAATCCTGATCCGCGTGTTCGTCAGTTCCTTGACGGTATTGCCGATGGACCGGTGCCTTTCCGTTTCCCTGCCGGTGATTACAAAACCGAGCTGCTCGGATGATGGAGTTCCCTATTCATGTTAATTAAGGCGTTAGCCTCAGTCGGGCGCCGCGGGATAAACACCTGTGCGTCTTTTGGCCGCGCCGGTCTGATGCTCTTTCGGGCATTGGTCGGTAAGCCGCAATTTGCCAAGCAGTGGCCGCTGTTGATCAAGCAGCTTTACAGCGTTGGTGTACTTTCCCTGCTGATTATCCTCGTTTCCGGCTTGTTTATCGGCATGGTGCTTGGTTTGCAGGGATATCTGATTTTAACCACCTACAGCGCTGAGGCCAGCCTCGGCATGATGGTGGCGCTCTCTTTACTGCGCGAACTTGGACCGGTGGTGACTGCTCTGCTGTTCGCCGGCCGAGCGGGTTCCGCGCTGACCGCCGAACTGGGGTTGATGAAAGCCACTGAGCAAATTTCCAGCCTGGAGATGATGGCTATCGATCCGCTGCGCCGCGTTGTTGCACCGCGTTTCTGGGCCGGTCTGATTTCCATGCCTTTGTTGACGGCGATTTTCGTTGCCGTGGGGGTTTGGGGAGGTTCGCTGGTGGGTGTGGACTGGAAAGGCATCGACAGCGGTTTCTTCTGGTCAGCGATGCAAACCGCGGTAGACTGGCGGACTGATTTACTTAACTGCCTGATTAAAAGCCTTGTTTTCGCTATCACTGTGACCTGGATTGCGTTGTTCAATGGCTATGATGCGATACCGACGTCCGAAGGGATTAGCCGGGCAACGACACGTACTGTGGTGCATTCGTCACTGGCGGTGCTGGGATTGGATTTTGTGCTGACAGCACTGATGTTTGGAAATTAAACCATGCAAACGAAAAAGAGTGAAATCTGGGTAGGCGCGTTTTTAATCATCGCATTGATTGCGGTGATCTTCCTGTGTCTTAAAGTGGCCGACATCCGTTCCATCGGCTCCGACCCGACTTACCGTATTTCTGCGGACTTCGACAATATAGGCGGCCTGAAAAGCGGTTCGCCGGTCAAAGTCGGTGGCGTGGTTATCGGCCGCGTCAGCAGCATAACGCTTGATAAAAACTATTCCCCACGTGTCGAAATGGATATCGACCAGAAATACAACCAGATCCCGAGCACCAGTACGCTGGCGATCCGCACGTCTGGTTTGCTGGGCGAACAATTCCTGGCGTTGAATATTGGTTTTGAAGACCCTGAAATGGGAACGACTATCCTTAAAAACGGCGGCGTTATTCAGGACACTAAATCAGCGATGGTTCTCGAAGACCTGATTGGCCAGTTCCTTTATAAGAGTGGCGACGGCAAGGCTGACCCTGACGCAACGGCGGCTCCTGCTGCGCCTGAAGGGAATGCTGCACCTGCACCTGACGCTAATACGGCGCCACAGCCGGCTGCCCATTAAGAATTTGCCATTACGGATTCTCCATAAAAGAGGAAATAAGTATGTTTAAACGTTTAGTGATCGCTGCACTGTTGGTGGTTATGGCTCCGCTGGCGAATGCTGCTGTGGACAAGACCAATCCTTACAGCGTGATGAATGAAGCAGCGAACAAAACCTTCACCCGCCTCAAAACCGAACAGCCGAAAATCAAGCAGGATCCTAACTATCTGCGCCAGATCGTTCGTGAAGAATTGCTGCCGTATGTGCAGGTCAAATACGCCGGCGCGCTGGTATTAGGCCGCTATTATCAACAGGCGACACCTGCACAGCGCGAGGCTTATTTCGCGGCGTTCTCTGAATACCTGCAACAGGCTTACGGTCAGGCGCTGGCGATGTACAACGGCCAGAGCTACACGGTGCAACCAGAGCAGTCCTACGCGGATAAAGATATCATTGCTATCCGTGTCACCATTACTGATCCGAATGGTCGTCCTCCGGTTCGTCTGGATTTCCAGTGGCGTAAAAACAGCCGCACAGGCGAATGGCAGGCGTATGACATGATCGCCGAAGGCGTCAGCATGATTTCGACCAAACAGAACGAGTGGGCAGATATCTTGCGCCAGAAAGGTATCGAGGGTCTGACAGCGCGTCTGAAACAAGCCGCTGCTCAGCCGATCACGCTGGATAAACAACAATGAGTGAAGCCCTGCGCTGGGAATCGCAGCCGCCGCGACTGATGTTGCACGGTGAGTTAGATCGCGAAACGCTGGTGGCATTCTGGGATATGCGCAGAAAGCTGATGTCCGGCGTGACCTGTCTGGATGTTTCCGGGCTGGAGCGTGTGGATTCTTCCGGTCTGGCTTTCCTGGTGCATTTACGCGAGGAAGCCCGTCAGCAGGGGATTACGCTGACGATTGCGGGCATCACCGACAGGCTGAGAACACTGATTACCTTGTATAACCTTCAGGACATTATTCCGTCGGACACTACGGGCTGCTCTGTTGAATAAATATATGAGCAGTTCCCGTGAGTTAGGCTGCGGGATGTGAATAATTGACTGAATGTCCGTAAAGCCCCTGTGCGAAACTCTTCGTCAGGGGCTTTTTCGTGGTTTAAGAATTGCGCCGATCCCTATAAGATATCGGGCTGTTATGATTCTTCAGAAGAATAGATCCCTATGGAAACGAGTGAAATTAAAGACGTGCTGATGAACGCATTGGCACTGGACGAAGCCCACATTACTGGCGATGGCAGTCATTTTCAGGCCATTGTCGTTGGTGCGATGTTTGATGGCATGAGCCGCGTGAAAAAACAGCAGACCGTTTACGCACCGCTGATGGAATACATCGCCGACAATCGAATTCACGCACTGTCTATTAAGGCTTATACCCCTGAAGAATGGGCGCGTGACCGTAAACTGAGCGGTTTATAAGACTGCCGGAGTTCCGGCAGCTTCCTCGTATTTGACCTGTCGTTTTAATGAATAGAGAGCAGTCATAATGGATAAATTTCGTGTACAGGGTGGGACTCGCCTGAGCGGTGAAGTCACTATCTCTGGTGCAAAAAATGCAGCACTTCCTATTTTGTTTGCCGCACTGCTTGCTGAAGAACCTGTTGAACTCCAGAACGTTCCTCATCTGAAAGATATCGATACCACCATCAAACTGCTGAGCCAGCTGGGCACCAAAATAGAACGCAACGGTTCTGTTTTCGTTGACGCCAGTGCGGTGAATGAGTTTTGTGCGCCGTATGACCTGGTGAAAACCATGCGCGCTTCTATCTGGGCTCTTGGCCCGCTGGTGGCGCGTTTTGGTCGCGGTGAAGTCTCCCTGCCGGGCGGCTGTGCTATCGGCGCACGTCCTGTTGACCTGCATATTACCGGTCTGGAACAGCTGGGCGCGACCATTGTGCTGGAAGAAGGTTATGTGAAAGCCTCTGTCGATGGCCGCCTGAAAGGTGCGCACATCGTGATGGATAAAGTCAGCGTGGGTGCGACCGTTACCATCATGAGCGCAGCGACATTGGCTGAAGGCACCACCATTATTGAAAACGCCGCGCGTGAGCCGGAAATCGTCGATACCGCGAATTTCCTGAATACGCTGGGTGCGAAAATTACCGGTGCGGGTACTGATAAAATCACCATCGAAGGCGTTGCACGTCTGGGTGGCGGTGTTTACCGTGTGGTCCCCGATCGTATCGAAACCGGCACCTTCCTGGTGGCGGCCGCGATTTCCGGTGGCAAGATTACCTGTCGCGAAGCCCGTCCTGATACGCTGGATGCTGTACTGGCAAAACTGCGTGAAGCCGGTGCCGATATCGAAGTGGGCGAAGACTGGATCAGTCTCGACATGCATGGCAAACGGGCTAAAGCCGTCACCTTCCGCACCGCACCGCATCCGGGCTTCCCGACTGACATGCAGGCGCAGTTCAGCTTGCTGAATCTGGTGGCAGAGGGTACCGGTGTGATCACCGAAACCATCTTCGAAAACCGTTTCATGCACATTCCTGAACTGATCCGTATGGGCGCACATGCTGAAATCGAAGGCAGCACCCTGATTTGTCATGGCGTTGAAAAACTGTCTGGCGCTCAGGTGATGGCGACCGATTTACGTGCTTCTGCAAGTCTGGTTCTGGCGGGTTGTATTGCCGAGGGGGTGACCGTGGTTGACCGTATTTATCACATCGATCGTGGCTATGAGCGTATCGAAGATAAATTGCGTCAGCTGGGTGCGAAAATTGAGCGCTTCAACGGCGAATGATTCGTAGCTCTTGATGCAATAAAACGATTTCTGATGCAATAAAAAAGCCGGAAGGGGAAACCTTTCCGGCTTTTTCGTTGCTGTCTTCAGCGATCGTCAGTGATCAGGATATTCCTGCACGGTCACCTGCAAGGTCAGCTTCTGACCGTCACGCATAATCTCCACCGGAATGACCGTACCCGGACGAACCTCTGCGACCTGATCCATTGTCTCGATAGCGGAAACAGCCGGTTTGTTGTTGACGTTAACGATCACGTCTCTGACCTGCATGCCTGCATTAGCCGCCGGGCCATTGGGTGTGACTTCATTCACCACAATCCCCTGAATATGATCCAGTCCGCTATTCGGCCCGTGCAGAGGGGAAACCTCGCGCCCGCTGATTCCGATATACCCGCGAATAACCCGGCCATCGCGAATCAGCTTGCCCATGACTTTTGTCGCCAGTGCGGTCGGGATGGCAAAGCCGATACCTTCCGGTGTGGCGCCGTCATTACTTTGGTCAAAGGACAGTGTATTAATCCCCATCAGCTCACCCAGCGAATTCACCAGTGCACCGCCGGAGTTACCCTGGTTAATCGATGCATCGGTTTGCAGAAAGTTCTGGCGGCCTGACGGGCTGAGGCCAATGCGACCAGTGGCGCTGATAATACCCTGCGTGACTGTCTGACCGAGGTTATACGGGTTACCAATTGCCATCACGACATCACCGACATGCGGGGCGCGATGTGGATTAATCGGGATCACCGGCAGATTTCCGGCGTTGATTTTCAGCACGGCCAGGTCAGTCAGGCTGTCAGAGCCGACCAGCAAGGCTTCAAATACGCGGCCATCCTGCAATGCGACGATGATCTGATCGGCATTATTGATTACGTGCTTGTTGGTGAGGATATAACCATTGTCGTTCATGATCACACCGGAACCCAGTGTGCGGATGGCCAGTTCGTTCTGTGAACTGTTACCCATGTTGCGGTTATAAACGTTCACCACTGCCGGAGCAGCGTGGCGGACGCCTGAGTTATAGCTGACCGGTTCTTCGCTGTTTTGGGTGAAGTTTCGGTCAAACAGCGGTTCTGTGATGTTTTTACGCAACATAGGTACCGCCGCCAGCAAAATGCCAGCAACAATCAGGCCGATAACAGCGGATCTCAATAGCTTAACAAACATGGGTATATGGGATGCGAGATAAAAAGTGAGGGAAGAATAGCATGAGTTAATCGGACGCAGCAGCACCTGCGTCCGATTTTCAACGCTTTACGGCATGAATAAGTAGATATTTTGCCCTTTACGCAAGATGCTCAGCGCGATCAGGTCAGGTTTGCTTTCCAGTATTTTGCGGAAAGCGGCCAGATTTTCGAGCGGTTCGCGGTTTACACCGATAATCACATCGTCTTTTTCCAGACCGATTTGGTCAGCGGGCGTCCCTTTTTTCACGTCATCGACATGCACGCCTTTGGCGTTTTTATCCGCCGGATCGCTGAGCGTCACACCCTGCAAGGCAGGATTGAGTTTCTCAATGCTGACTTCCACGGCCGGGCTTTTATCCAGCGTGACGTTCACAGTCATCGGTTTACCATCGCGCAGCAAACCAATCTGCATGGTGACGCCCGGACCTGCGGTGCCCACTTTCGCGCGTAACTCAGCAAAGCTGCTCAGCGTTTTCCCCTGCAGGGTAATCAGTACGTCGCCCGGTTTAATACCGGCTTTCGCCGCTGCAGAATCCGGCAATACTTCATTGACGAAAGCGCCGCGCTGGCTGTCAAGTTTGAATGCCTGCGCCAGTTCCGGCGTCATTTCACTGCCGCGGATCCCCAGCAGGCCGCGTTTCACTTCACCGAACTCAATCAACTGATGGCTGAGGTTCTTCGCCATGTTCGCCGGGATAGCAAAACCGATACCGACGCTGCCACCCTGAGAGGAAATGATGGCGGTGTTAATACCAATCAGTTCACCTTTCAGATCGAGCAATGCGCCCCCGGAGTTACCGCGGTTAATCGACGCATCGGTCTGAATAAAGTTTTCCAGCCCCTCAAGATTCAGGCCGCTGCGACCAAGCGCAGAAACAATGCCGGATGTCACCGTCTGGCCAAGCCCAAACGGATTGCCAACGGCGACGGCAAAATCACCGACACGCAGGTTGTCGGAATCCGCCATCGTAATTTGTGTCAAATTTTTAGCATCAATCAGCTGGATCACCGCAATATCAGACTGATCGTCTTTGCCGATGAGCCTGGCTTTATATTCACGGCCATCGTTGAGCTGAACGTTGATTTTATCCGCATTATTCACCACGTGGTTGTTGGTGAGCACATAGCCTTTGGCGGCATCAATAATAACGCCTGAACCCAGCCCTTCAAAAGGCTGTGGCCCCTGATTGGGTTCCGGGTCCTGCTGACCGAAGAAGAATTTGTATTCCGGTGGGACATCCGCACTGGGTGGCTGGGTACCTGAAACCTGAACGCCCACGACTGCGGGCAATACTTTTTCCAGCATAGGTGCCAGACTTGGCAAAGGTTGTCCCTGAACTTCCGTAGGTAAAGCGGCATTCGCCATAGGCGCAGAAGCGAAAGTTAATCCAAGGCTAACAGCTAACACACTGAGCAAAAATGACTTTTTCTTCATCACGATAACTCTCTCGCTTTCTGTAATGGACGTCAGTTATGGACAATAGAACAGTGATTCACAGCACGGGAAGGGTCTGGAGAACGGCACATGCACGGGACATATGCCGTAAATACGCCTGCATAACGATTGTTATGCAGGTCAGGGGCGTCTGTTATTTACGAACCGGACGCTCACCACGCAGCAGACCGGACGCGCCATCAGAATAATCGCGTGGCATTTGCACCGGTACCTGATCGTTATCGGCCTCGGAGCCGGTCAGGCGGTAGTTGAACGGATTATCTTGCTCGGGCATATCGGGCAGCAAATTGTTGGAGCTTTTAGCCATGTGCTGATACAGCTGACGGTAATCAGTCGCCATGTTATCCAGCAACTCTGCGCTGCGGGCAAAATGGCCCACCAGTTCCTGACGGTATTCGTCGAGTTCGGCTTTGCTTTTCTCCAGTTCGTTTTTCATGACTTGTTGATCACGTAATTTACGATTACCAAAGCGCATCGCTACCGCACCAATCGCGATACCGACCACTAATCCAATGAGTGCATACTCCCAGGTCATAATGACTCCTATTTTGACTTCGTTGTCCCGCAGGGCTTTTTCACGTAACTTTTATGACTTAACTTCTTTACACAATGGTTTTAACGTAATTGTTACACGCATTTGTCATGCAATAGCTCCACTATAACCGTTAACCTTGCCAGAGTGGAATCCTGCGGGGAAAATCACTGCTATCTGTTGGTTTTTTCATACACAGACAGCCGGGAAAAGCGGCGAACCCACGGCAAAAAAGCGGCTAAACGACGTGAAAAACATAAAAATTTTTTCTCAGGGACGTTAACAAAGATGCAATCTCAATCACCCCTTTTCCTTTATCAGAACGCTGTGGATGCCGGTGAATTCCAGGCGGATGCTGTTCAGAAACAGGCTGTCGCAAAGCTTGATGTGATTTATCAGGCACTTTCCGCGCAGCCCGCAACAATGCCTCAGACCACCGGTCGTGGAGGGTTGCTGGGCCGTTTGTTTGCAAAATCTCCGCCGAAAACCCCTTCGCGACCAGTACAGGGACTGTATATGTGGGGCGGCGTGGGGCGCGGTAAAACCTGGCTGATGGATTTGTTTTTCCACAGCCTGCCCGGTGAACGTAAGCTTCGCCTGCATTTTCACCGCTTTATGTTGCGTGTCCATGAAGAACTGACGGAGCTTCAGGGGCAGGAAGATCCGCTGGAAGTGATTGCTGACCGCTTCAAAGCGGAAACGGACGTACTCTGTTTCGACGAGTTTTTTGTTTCGGATATTACCGATGCGATGTTGCTGGCGACGTTGCTGCAGGCGCTGTTTGCCCGCGGTATCACCCTGATTGCGACGTCGAACATTCCGCCTGATTTGCTGTACCGCAACGGTCTGCAACGCGCGCGGTTCCTGCCGGCCATTGATCTGATTAAAGAATATTGCGATGTGCTGAATGTGGATGCCGGCATTGATTACCGTCTGCGTACGCTGACACAAGCCAATTTGTGGTTATCGCCTGTTGGCCCTGATACGAGTGACGCGATGCATTCCATGCTAGGCAAACTGACCGGCAATCACAGTGGCGCGGAGGCAGGCGAAAGACCCGTACTTGAAGTGAATCATCGTCCGCTGCAGGCCATTGCTGCCGTTGACGGCGTGCTGGCGGTGGAATTTCATACCTTATGTGAAGAGGCGCGCAGCCAGCTCGATTATATTGCGCTGTCGAAAATCTATCACAGTGTACTGCTGCATAATGTGCCGGTGATGGGCGCAGACAGTGAGAACGCTGCGCGGCGTTTTCTGGCGCTGGTCGATGAATTCTATGAGCGCCATGTAAAACTGGTGATTTCCGCAGCGGTGCCGATGTTTGAGATTTATCAGGGGGAACGGCTGAAATTCGAATATCAGCGTTGCCTCTCGCGTCTGCAGGAGATGCAGAGTGAGGAATACCTCAGGCGGCCGCATCTGCCGTGATTTTAATTGATTATTATTTGTTCAGCCTGTGGTATAAAAAGGCGCAGTAAAGCCTGCATGGCGAACCCTCTGGAGACGTTGAGGGAAATCTGCCTTTTTGTCGAAAAAGGGTTCGATCTTTGCGGGAGACTTCTCTATAATCTTGCGACCCCACGTTACTACAAAGTTTTTTTCCCGAAACTTTATAAGTGCCAGCATTGGCTATTCGAAGGGGTAGGTTTGCTGGACGATGGTCGTGTGAACCTCAAATACTTATTTTATAAACAAGTAAGCGTTCGGGTGTTCGCCAACGTGTAACTTTAATTGGGTAAGCTTTTAATGAAAACTTTTACAGCTAAACCGGAAACCGTACAACGTGACTGGTTCGTAGTTGACGCTACCGGCAAGACCTTAGGTCGCCTGGCCACTGAACTGGCTCGCCGTCTGCGTGGCAAACATAAAGCGGAATACACTCCGCACGTTGATACTGGTGATTACATCATCGTTCTGAACGCAGAAAAAGTTGCTGTTACTGGCAACAAGCGTAACGACAAGATTTATTACCATCACACCGGCCACATCGGTGGTATCAAGCAAGCGACCTTTGAAGAGATGATCGCTCGCCGTCCTGAACGCGTGATCGAGCTCGCGGTTAAAGGCATGTTGCCAAAGGGCCCGTTGGGTCGTGCAATGTACCGTAAAATGAAAGTTTACGCGGGTAACGAGCACACTCATGCGGCGCAACAACCGCAAGTTCTTGACATTTAATTCGGGATTATAGGCAATGGCTGAAAATCAATACTACGGCACTGGTCGCCGCAAAAGCTCCGCCGCTCGTGTTTTCATCAAACCGGGTAGTGGTAACATCGTAATTAACCAGCGTAGCCTGGAACAGTACTTTGGTCGTGAAACTGCCCGCATGGTAGTTCGTCAACCACTGGAACTGGTCGACATGGTTGAGAAATTCGACCTGTACATCACCGTTAAAGGTGGTGGTATCTCCGGTCAAGCTGGTGCTATCCGTCACGGTATTACCCGTGCACTGATGGAATATGACGAAAATCTTCGTGGCGAACTGCGTAAAGCTGGCTTCGTTACTCGTGATGCTCGTCAGGTTGAACGTAAGAAAGTCGGTCTGCGTAAAGCACGTCGTCGTCCTCAGTTCTCCAAGCGTTAATTTTCTGCTGCTATTGCAGCACAGTGCTTCGGCACGAAAATCAGCGTCAAAAACCCGGTGTTTCACCGGGTTTTTTTATGCCTTTTGTTCCGTAATTGCAGGGGAAATGATCTCCTGACACACAATTCCCCATGAAATCGTCTCACCGTCCCCCACAGCCTGCGTAAAATCTGGTAAACTATCACACACTTTTGTGCCTGTTCGCCGAGCAGTTGACGTTGCCGCGCTTCCTGGCTGGGTTCGCCTTGCCGATGGTTGTCTATGAAACTACGGGACAAAAACTGCAGGCTGGCGATAACTCGCTGTAATATTCTAGATAAACTTGGAGGTTTTCATGGCTGTCGCTGCCAACAAACGTTCGGTAATGACGCTGTTTTCCGGCCCGACCGACATTTTTAGCCATCAGGTACGTATCGTACTGGCGGAAAAAGGTGTCAGTGTCGAGATCGAGCAGGTTGAGATGGATCACCTGCCGCAGGATCTTATTGACCTCAACCCTTACCGCACTGTACCGACACTGGTTGATCGTGAGCTGACCCTGTTTGAATCCCGCATCATCATGGAATATCTTGATGAGCGCTTCCCGCATCCGCCGCTGATGCCGGTTTATCCGGTTGCCCGTGGCGAGAGCCGTCTGATGATGCACCGCATCGAAAACGACTGGTATTCGCTGATGCGTCAAATCGAGCAAGGTTCTGCGACTGAAGCGGACGCTGCACGTAAGCAACTGCGTGAAGAGCTGCTGGCGATTGCGCCAATCTTCTCGTACATGCCTTATTTCAAAAGCGAAGAGTTCAGTCTGGTCGATTGCTACCTGGCTCCGCTGTTGTGGCGTTTGCCAGAGCTGGGCATTGAATTGTCAGGTACCGGTTCGAAAGAGCTGAAAGGCTACATGACCCGCGTCTTCGAACGTGATGCTTTCCTGGCTTCCCTGACCGAAGCAGAGCGCGAAATGCGTTTGCATACCCGAGGTTAAGGTATGGAGATGACCGACATGTCTCCGCGTCGCCCCTATCTGCTGCGGGCTTTTTATGACTGGTTGCTGGACAACCAGTTAACCCCGCATCTGGTGGTTGACGTGACGATGCCTGGCGTGATGGTGCCGATGGAGTTTGCGCGTGACGGACAAATTGTTCTGAACGTTGCGCCGCGTGCTGTCGGCAATCTCGAACTGGGTAATGATGACGTACGCTTTAACGCCCGTTTTGGTGGCGTACCGCGTAACGTGTTTGTACCGATTGCTGCTGTTCTGGCAATTTATGCCCGTGAAAACGGTGCCGGTACCATGTTCGAACCTGAACCTGCTTATGAAGCCGAAGGTGCCTTTGACGGTGACCTGAGCGCTGATGAGCCGACAGAACCGACCATGTCAGTCATTGATGGTGATTTGCCGGATGTGGCTGAAGAAGATCCGGATGATGAGCCGCCGACGCCGCCTCGCGGTGGTCGCCCGGCATTGCGTGTTGTGAAATAACAACCCGCTCAATCCGGCTTCATGCTTAAACCCTGCGTTGTTACGTGGGGTTTTTTATTGCCTTAAATACGCCGCCGCCTCTTTTCGCCAGTGCAGATTGCATACGATTAAAAAAACAACGGGGCTGCCATCGCTGGCAGCCCCGTTTTGATGCCCCGTCGGATCAGACTTCGAGGAAGTTCATGATGCCTTCTGCGGCCTTGCGGCCTTCAGCAATCGCTGTCACCACCAGATCAGAACCGCGAACTGCATCGCCACCCGCGAAGATTTTCGGATTGCTGGTCTGGAAGGCGTTGTCGCTGCCTTCAGGGGCAACGATGCGTCCCTGAGAGTCCAGCTCAACGTCATGGGCTGCCAGCCATTCCATTTTGTGAGGGCGGAAACCAAATGCCATCACCACGGCATCAGCTTCCATCACATGTTCGGAACCGGCCACGATTTCTGCACGACGGCGGCCATGGGCATCCGGAGCGCCCAGTTCGGTACGCGCCATACGCACGCCGCATACGCGGCCTGAATCATTCAGCTCGATGCTCAGCGGTTGCAGGTTGAATTTGAAATCCACACCTTCTTCACGCGCATTCTTCACTTCACGACGCGAGCCCGGCATGTTCTCTTCATCACGACGGTACGCACAGGTTACATGCGTTGCGCCCTGACGAATCGAGGTACGCACGCAGTCCATTGCGGTATCACCACCGCCCAGCACCACGACGCGTTTCTTATCCATCGTCACGTAAGGTTCTTCCTGGCTGTCATCGTAGCCCATCAGTTGCTTGGTGTTAGCGATGAGGAACGGCAGGGCATCGTACACGCCCGGCGCATCTTCGTTCGCCAGGCCACCGCGCATGGACTGATAGGTGCCAACGCCGAGGAATACAGAATCGTATTCCGCCAGCAGCGCATCAATAGTGATATCTTTGCCGACTTCGGTATTGAGCTGGAATTCGATACCCATCTCAGTGAAGATTTCGCGACGCTTGGTCATCACTGATTTTTCCAGCTTGAAGGCCGGAATACCGAAAGTCAGCAGGCCGCCGATTTCCGGATGGCGATCGTAAACCACCGCTTTCACACCGTTACGGGTCAGGACGTCTGCACAAGCCAGACCTGCCGGGCCTGCGCCGATGATCGCCACGCGTTTGCCGGTTGGCTGCACGTGAGACATATCCGGACGCCAGCCCATCTCGATCGCTTTATCGTTGATGTAGCGTTCGATGTTACCGATGGTCACTGCACCGAACTCATCGTTCAGGGTACAGGAGCCTTCGCACAGTCTGTCCTGCGGACAAACGCGCCCGCAGACTTCCGGCAGGCTGTTAGTCTGATGCGCGAGGTCGGCTGCTTCCATGATGCGACCTTCGTTCGCCAGCTTCAGCCAGTTCGGAATGTAGTTGTGAACCGGGCATTTCCATTCGCAGTAAGGGTTACCGCAGGACAGGCAGCGGTCAGCCTGTGATGCGGCCTGCGTTGCTGAGAACGGCTCGTAAATTTCCACAAACTCAATTTTGCGGATCTTCAGCGCTTTCTTAGGCGGATCAACACGCTGCAGGTCGACAAATTGATAAACGTTTTGACTCATCTTAACCTCTTACTGCGCTTGTACCCGCAGCTCAGCTGCGGAACGACTACGGTGACCCAACAATGCTTTGACATCACTGGACTTCGGTTTTACCAGGGCAAATTTAGGCGCCCATTCCGGCCAGTTCGCCAAAATCTCTTCACCACGGGTCGATGCGGTCAGCTGTACGTGTTCGATGATCAAACCGCGCAGATGCTCTTCATGGATAGCCAGATCGGCTACTTCCAGGACTTCAACCAGTTCCGGGTTAACACGTTTGCGGAATTCGCCATCTTCATCAAGAACATAAGCGAAACCACCGGTCATGCCTGCGCCGAAGTTGACGCCGGTACGGCCCAGCACACAAACAATGCCGCCGGTCATATATTCACAACCGTTATCGCCGATGCCTTCCACCACGGTGATGGCACCGGAGTTACGTACCGCGAAACGCTCACCCGCGCGGCCTGCAGCAAACATTTTGCCGCCGGTTGCGCCATATAAACAGGTGTTACCGATGATGCTGGCTTCGTGACTGCGGAACGCAGAACCAATTGGCGGACGAATGGCAATGCGGCCACCCGCCATACCTTTGCCCACATAGTCGTTCGCGTCGCCGGTCAGCATTAAATCTACGCCGCCTGCGTTCCAGACGCCGAAGCTCTGGCCTGCGGTGCCGTTGAAGTTAATACGCACCGGATCAGCCGCCATGCCCTGATCGCCATGTTTCTCTGCAATCGCACCGGACAACATAGCGCCAACGGAACGGTCAGTGTTGCGGATATCAAAGTAGAACGCTTTGCTCTGTTTTGAATCGATATGCGGCGCGGCCTGTTCCAGGATGTCTTTATTCAGCTGACCCTTGTCGAACGCCTGGTTGCTTTCGGTGCAGTACACCGCTTTGCCTTCATGCGGCGTGGCCGTTGCCAGTATCGCAGAAAGGTCGAGATTGTTTTGCTTGGCGGTGAAACCGTCCAGCTCAGTCAGCAGATCGGTACGACCAATCAGATCCACCAGCTGGCTGACACCCAACTCGGCCATGATTTCACGGGTTTCCTGCGTGATGAACCTGAAGTAGTTCACTACACGTTCCGGCAGTCCGTGATAATGGTTGCGACGCAGTTTTTCATCCTGAGTTGCCACGCCCGTTGCACAGTTGTTCAGGTGGCAAATACGCAGGTATTTACAACCCAGCGCCACCATCGGGCCGGTACCAAAACCGAAGCTTTCTGCACCAAGAATCGCTGCCTTGATGATGTCGAGGCCGGTTTTCAGGCCGCCATCAACCTGCAGACGGATCTTATGACGCAGGCCGTTGGCCACCAGTGCCTGTTGTGTTTCTACCAGGCCCAGTTCCCACGGACAACCGGCATACTTCACCGAAGACAGCGGGCTTGCGCCGGTGCCGCCATCGTAGCCAGCGATAGTGATGAGATCCGCGTAAGCTTTTGCCACGCCAACGGCGATAGTGCCGACGCCCGGTTCAGACACCAGTTTCACCGAAATCATCGCTTTCGGGTTGACCTGTTTCAGGTCGAAAATCAGCTGCGCCAGATCTTCAATGGAATAAATATCGTGGTGCGGCGGTGGAGAAATCAGGGTCACGCCCGGTACGGAATAGCGCAGTTTCGCGATGTACGGCGTCACTTTGTCACCCGGTAACTGGCCGCCTTCGCCTGGTTTTGCACCCTGCGCCACTTTGATCTGGATAACGTCAGCATTGACCAGATACGCCGGGGTTACACCGAAACGACCTGAAGCCACCTGTTTGATTCGGGACACTTTATTGGTGCCGTAACGCGCCGGGTCTTCGCCACCTTCGCCGGAGTTAGAACGTCCGCCGATGCTGTTCATCGCTTCGGCCAGAGATTCATGCGCTTCCGGGCTCAGTGCGCCGATAGACATCGCTGCGGTATCGAAACGGGTAAATAAACCTTCCGCCGGTTCAACCTGATCAACAGGGATCGGCTGGCCTTTTGGCGTGACTTTCAGCAAGTCACGCAGTGTGGCCACCGGACGCTCGTTTACCAGTTTGGCGTATTTCTTATAATCGTCGTAATCACCGCTGTTGACAGCGGCTTGCAGGGTAGTGACCACGTCCGGGTTATAGGAATGGTATTCGCCACCGTGGACAAATTTCAGCAGGCCGCCCTGATCCAGCGTTTTGCGTTTCAGCCACGCGCGCTTGGACAGGTTCAGTAAGTCCTGTTCGAAGTCGCTGTAACCGGCACCGCCGATACGGCTGACGACGCCGTTAAAGCAGGTGTTGCACAGATCCTTCGCCAGACCGACTGCTTCAAACAGTTTCGAGCAACGGTAAGAGGCGACGGTTGATATGCCCATTTTGGACATGATCTTGTACAGGCCTTTGTTGATGCCGTTACGGTAGTTCAGCATCACTTCACGGTATTTCTTCTCGATGACCTGGGAGTCGACCAGTTTTGCCAGGGTTTCGTAGGCCAGATACGGGTAAACCGCAGTGGCACCGAAGCCAATCAGCACGGCGAAATGGTGCGGGTCACGGGCGCTGGCGGTTTCAACAATGATGTTGGCATCGCATCGCAGGCTTTTTTCAACCAGACGCAACTGCAGCGCACCGACGGCCATGGGTGCAGGCAGCGGCAGGCGGTTCGGGGCGATATTGCGGTCAGACAGCACCAGCAGAACCGCGCCGTTACGCACTTTCTGTTCGCCTTCGTCACAGAGTTTCTGGACGAACTGCTCCATATTTTGTTCGGTCGGATCGTACGTAATATCCAGCGTTTCCGCGCGATAGTGTTTGCTGTCGAGTGTGGTCAGCTGTTTAAAGTCAGACCACAGCAGGATTGGCGATTTGAAGCTCAGACGGTGAGCCTGACCTTCGGCTTCGCAGAACACGTTCATCTCGCGGCCGATGCTGGTCGCCAGAGACATCACGTGGGCTTCGCGCAGCGGATCGATTGGCGGGTTAGTGACCTGCGCAAATTGCTGGCGGAAGTAGTCATACACGATACGCGGACGGCTGGAGAGCACGGCAAATGGCGTGTCGTCACCCATGGAGCCGACGGCTTCCTGACCGTTTTCACCCAGTACGCGGATGATCTGATCGAGTTCTTCGCTGCTGTAGCCGAATTGCTTCTGGAAAGTTTCCAGTAAGGTGTCTTCCAGCTCACGGCTGCCCACCTGATCTTCCGGCAAGTCTTCGAACGGCACCAGACGCTGAACGTTTTTCTCCATCCATTGCTTATAAGGATGGCGGCCCTTCAGATCGTTGTCAGTTTCTGCAGAATGGTGGATTTTGCCGCTGCGGGTGTCGATCACCATCAGCTCGCCCGGTCCGACGCGGCCTTTTTCGACCACTTCGTCCGGCTGATAATCCCAGATGCCAACTTCGGACGCACAGGTGATCAGCTTATCTTTGGTGATGACATAGCGCGCAGGACGCAGACCGTTACGGTCAAGGTTACAGGCGGCATAACGGCCATCTGACATCACGATACCGGCCGGGCCATCCCACGGCTCCATGTGCATGGAGTTAAAGTCGAAGAATGCGCGCAGATCGTCGTCCATGTCCGGGTTTTGCTGCCAGGCTGGCGGCACCAGCAAACGCATGGCGCGCAGTAAATCCATCCCGCCTGCCAGGAACAGTTCCAGCATGTTGTCCAGCGAGCTGGAGTCCGAACCGGTTTCATTCACGAACGGTGAGGCGTCTTGCAGATCGGGGATCAGCGGCGTTTTGAATTTATACGCACGGGCACGCGCCCACTGGCGGTTGCCGGTGATGGTGTTGATTTCGCCGTTGTGCGCCAGATAGCGGAAAGGCTGAGCCAGTTGCCAGCGCGGGACGGTGTTGGTCGAGAAACGCTGGTGGAACAGGCAGATGGCCGATTCCAGACGCAGGTCGGCCAGGTCTAAATAGAAGCGTGGCAGATCCGCAGGCATACACAGGCCTTTATAGATCGTGACCACGTTGGAGAAACTGCACACATAGAAGTCTTTATCCTGAATGCGTTTCTCAATACGGCGGCGCGCCATATAAAGGCGGCGCTCCATGTCACGCGGACGCCAGCCGGCAGGCGCGTTGACAAAAATTTGTTCGATGCGGGGCAGGGAGGAAAGCGCGATTTCACCGAGTACGTCCGGATTGGTCGGAACGTCACGCCAGCCCACCACGGACAGCGTCTCGTTTTGCAACTCTTCTTCAACAATGCGGCGGCTTGCCTCAGCTTCTTTTTCATCTTTGCTGAGGAACAGCATGCCAACGGCATAGTTTTTCGCCAGACGCCAGCCACGTTCTTCAGCAATCATGCGGAAGAAGCGGTCAGGTTTCTGTAAATGAAGGCCACAGCCGTCGCCGGTCTTGCCGTCAGCAAGGATCGCGCCACGGTGTTGCATACGGGCCAGCGCGTGGATCGCAGTACGCACGACCTTATGGCTAGGTTCGCCTTCTATATGGGCGATCAGGCCGAAACCACAGTTGTCCCTCTCTTGGGATTTATCGTACAACATTACGTGAACCTCCCCAGGCTCTGCGAGACTCTCACACCAATCGCGAGCGGGCTTATACACAGAGGTTTGTCCGCAATTTCGCGCACTCTTGCGGTGCGTTGATTGCCCGGACATCTCCGTCAAAGGCCTCTCGTGATGGTTCTCACAAGTGGTGGTTGACTTGTTTTAATGAGGGAGTCTTCAATTACTGCATAAATATGACGAGTTGCTCACCCGTCGAGATTGCTTCCAGCGGACTCCCAACTTAGCGAGAAAGCACAGACAGGTCAAATGGCGATTTAAGTTATATTAAAAGTGATATAAAGAGATTTAATTATTTGAAATATATATGTTTTATGGGGTTTTTGCTGGCATATTTCCGATGGGGGCATGCACGTAAAGTGTGAGCTGACTCACTATGGGGAAAGCGTAAGATCTCCGCACCGTGCTGGCAGGGGCGTAATTACCAGTATTTTATACTGGAAAATACTGTACCCATGCGGTTTGTCACTGTTTTTAACCTGACAGTAATAATGTGTTAGTCCGGTGTTTGTAATAAGAATTATTCATACTGCCACGAATGACTTTATTTGCAGTAATAATGAATAGTTATGCCTGTGCGAAACGCACCGGGAGAGAAAATATTCGGAGGATAAAAGGAAAAAATGTTAGCTGGACGGCAGTTGGCAACGCGTGCAGCCTGATAAAGCCGGCCGATATTAATAATATCACCGCAGATAATAGTCAATAACTCTGCCCTTATTTCCTGCATTGCACCATGACAAGCCCCTGCAAGGTGCATCTCACAAACTTCACGCTCAATTTATCCCCTGCCATCACGCCGGTGAGGTTTTGCGGTATGATTCAGACGACTTCGTTTTAAGGGAAACGTTATGAAGCAAATCCGGGTTTTAGCGCAGTATTATGTCGATCTGATGGTCAAGCTGGGGCTGGTGAGATTCTCACTGCTGCTGGCGTCTGCGCTGGTGGTACTGGCAATGATTGTCCAGATGGCGGTCACGATGCTCCTGCGCGGGCAGGTTGAGAGTATCGACGTCGTTCGTTCCATCTTCTTTGGTTTGCTGATCACGCCCTGGGCGGTTTACTTCCTGTCGGTGGTAGTTGAACAACTTGAAGAGTCGCGTCAGCGTTTAGCGCGTCTGGTCGATAAACTGGAAGAAATGCGCCACCGCGACCTCGAACTTAATCAGCAACTCAAAGACAACATCACCCAACTGAATCAGGAAATCGCCGACCGTGTGAAAGCGGAAGAAGCGCGTCTGGCAGTGGTCGATAAGCTGAAACTCGAAATGCAGCACCGCGAACAGGCGCAGATCGAACTGAGCCAGCAATCTGCATTATTACGCTCTTTCCTCGATGCCTCGCCGGACCTGGTGTATTACCGCAACGAAGACAAAGAATTCTCCGGCTGTAACCGGGCGATGGAACTGCTGACCGGCAAAAGTGAAAAGCAACTGATCGGCCTGACTCCCAACGACGTTTATACTCCGGATATCGCCGAGAAAGTGGTCGAAACCGACGAGAAGGTTTTCCGTCACAACGTTTCCCTGACCTACGAACAATGGCTGGTCTATCCGGACGGGCGCAAAGCCTGCTTCGAATTGCGTAAAGTGCCGTTTTATGACCGTATCGGTAAGCGACACGGGCTGATGGGCTTCGGACGCGATATTACCGAGCGTAAGCGCTATCAGGACGCGTTAGAGAACGCCAGCCGTGAGAAGACCACTTTTATCTCAACGATCAGCCACGAGCTGCGTACGCCGCTTAACGGCATCGTCGGGCTGAGCCGCATTTTGCTCGACACCGAGCTGGACAAAGAACAGCACAGCTACCTGAAAACCATTCATGTCAGCGCGATCACCCTCGGCAATATCTTCAACGATATTATTGAAATGGACAAAATTGAGCGCCGCAAAGTGCAGCTTGATAACCAGCCGGTTGATTTCACCGAATTCCTCTCCGATCTGGAAAATCTCTCCGGACTGCTGGCCCAGCCGAAAGGGCTGAAATTTATCATGGAGCCTGACCTGCCGTTGCCGCGCAGTATTACGACGGACGGCACGCGTCTGCGCCAGATTCTGTGGAATCTGATCGGCAACGCCGTCAAATTCACCCGCGAAGGTGAGATTGTGCTGAGCGTGCATTATGAACCGAACGATATGCTGCGATTTGTCGTGCGCGATTCCGGTCTGGGGATCCCGCAGGATGAGCAGGACAAAATCTTCGCCATGTATTATCAGGTGAAAGATCAGAACGGCGGTAAACCGGCGACCGGCACAGGGATTGGGCTGGCGGTGTCAAAACGTCTGGCGCAGGCAATGGGCGGCGATATCACCGTCAGCAGCGTGCCGGGTCAGGGTTCCTGCTTTACGCTCGTCGTACGCGCACCAACGCTGGATTCACCGGCTGACCTGGCCAGTGACGAAGAAGACATGCCCTTACCGGCGCTGCACGTGCTGCTGGTCGAAGACATTGAGCTGAACGTCATTGTGGCGCGTTCAGTGCTGGAGAAGTTAGGTAACAGCGTGGAAGTGGCGATGAATGGCCATGATGCGCTGGAGATGTTCGATCCTGACGAATTCGATCTGGTACTGCTGGATATCCAGTTGCCTGACATGACAGGGCTGGATATTGCCCGCAAGCTGCGCACCGATTACGCCGGACAACATCTGCCGCCACTGATTGCCCTGACAGCAAACGTGCTGAAAGACAAAAAAGAGTATCTCGATGCGGGAATGGATGACGTGCTGAGCAAGCCGCTGTCTGTTTCCGCGCTGACCGCGATGATTCAGCAGTTCTGGGATCATCAGCCTGACGTTTCCGTAGTGGAAAAGGAGCCCGTAGTGATGAAAGACAGCGAATCGTTGCTTGATACCGCCATGCTTGAGCAGTACATCGACCTGGTTGGGGCGAAACTGATTTATCAGAGTGCGGATATGTTTGAAAAAATGATGCCGGGCTATCTGGCTGTGCTTGATTCCAACATGACGGCACGCGATCAAAAAGGGATTGCCGAGGAAGGCCACAAAATCAAAGGCGCGGCGGGTTCTGTTGGCCTGAAACATTTACAGCAACTGGCACAACAAATTCAGACGCCGACATTGCCAGCCTGGTGGGATAACGTTCAGGAATGGATTGATGAGCTGAAGGCCGAATGGCGCAATGACATCAAAGTATTACGTGACTGGACGGCAAACGCTGAAAAAAAATAACCCCGGCCGAGGCCGGGGTGCGCGAATACTGCGCCAACACCAGGGAAAGAGGTAACCCACGATAGTTTTTAGGGTTCGGTTTTCGCAGGTCTTGGAATTCAGGTTTAAAGTCTAATACATCCTGTAGCAATCAACATAACAAATATAAGCAGAACTGTTACAACATTCATTAAAAACTGTGATGTAGATTAGTCTTTGTCTATACAAAACATCAAGTCTTTATCGCAGGATTTTTGACAGAATACAAATGAAGCATGTTGATGTTGTATTGGCGACATGCAATTTTGCTTATGGAAGTGAACAATAGCAGGCGGTTTTGCAGGTGAATTTGCGACATGCTCGTCTATGAAACCGGTTCTATAAATTGAAAAATTTATTATAACTTGTTGTAATATATGGTTTAAGTGTGAATTTCAGCGAAATGATCTCTCCGGAGCCAAAAGAGATCTGAAATTTATTTCAAATGAAAAAATTTCACTTAGGTTTATGCGTTTTTTATCTGATAAAAAGGTGCACACCCTGCTGATTTTTTAGGTATCACAGGTGTTGTATTTGACTTAGTGCGTTAACGCATTACGGAATAATTGATGAGAATTTATTCACTTTCACTGATCAGAATCATAAATTAATCTTACGTATCTTTTGTTGATTAGTTTACAAAAATTTTACTTTTTTGCTTAAAAATCAGTCGCAGTGAAAAAAGCAAGAGTTCCTGACTGTTTGACGGAACTCCTTGATGGTAGTGGTTTAATCGGAATTTTTCGTTCTGAATGTAAGCAAAAGTTTCATTGTTATTGCTCAATTGTTAGCAATATTGTGCAGCATTTCGCTAGCCTGATCTTGCAGGTTATTATTGAGATTGATTAGATGGTCGGATGTGTTGTGGAAAGCGCCAAATGAATAAAATTACTCGAAAAGGCCTGTTGCGTACGCCGCTGTTATGGCTAAAACGCGCAGTGATACTGTTACCCTGCTTATGGGTAGCGGGCATTCTTCTTTTTTCTTTTTTACCCGTGCCTTTTTCTGCCGTGATGGTGGAGCGCCAGATTTCCGCGTGGCTGACTGGTGATTTTGGTTATGTTGCACATTCGGACTGGGTGCCAATGAGTGAGATTTCCTCACCAATGGCGCTCGCGGTGATGGCGGCGGAAGATCAGAAATTCCCGACTCATTGGGGATTTGATGTCGATGCTATTCAGTCGGTGCTGGATAAAGACGGCGGAAAAATGCGTGGTGCTTCGACATTATCCCAGCAAACCGCTAAAAACCTGTTTCTGTGGGATGGGCGCAGTTGGGTGCGTAAAGGGCTTGAGGCCGGGCTGACCGTGGGTATTGAAACCGTATGGACAAAACGTCGCATTCTGACGGTGTACCTGAATATCGCGGAGTTTGGTGATGGCGTCTTTGGCGTCGAGCAGGCTGCGCAGCATTTCTTCCATAAACCGGCCAGCCGCCTGACTGCGTCTCAGGCCGCGTTACTGGCCGCAGTGTTGCCGAATCCGCATCTGTTTAAGGTGAATGCGCCTTCTGCGTATGTCATACGCCGTCAGCAATGGATCCTGCGTCAGATGAGCCAGCTCGGTGGTGAGTCTTTCCTGCAAGAGCATAAACTGCATTAGAGCGGATGATGTTTACAGTAAAAAAAGGACAGCCTGAGCTGTCCTTTTTGGTTATAACGTACTGAATTATTTCACGTAGCTATTTAACGTAAGTAAAGGCCGTGGTGACGTGTTTAACGCCGCTCACGCCAGCCGCTATCCCAGCCGCTGACTTACCTTCTTCCTGCGTCACCAGACCCAGCAGGAACACTTCGCCGTTTTCGGTGGTGACTTTGACGTTAGATGATTTAACCGAATCACTGGTCAGCAACTGAGAACGGACTTTGGTGGTGATCCACGTATCCATTGACGCTGTGCCCATGCTGACCGGCTTACCGGTACGGATTTCGTTGTACACTTCCGTTGCGCCTTCAACACCCATCGCAATTTGTTTTGCGCGAGAAGCCATATCCGCCGTCGGCGCCTGACCGGTTAACAGGACTTTACCCTGATACGCAGTCGCCACGATGCGGGCTTCGTCTTTCAGTTGTTTATCTTTACTCACCGCATTAGAGACACGGGCTTCCAGCGTGCTGTCATCAACCTGAGTGCCGACCGTACGTGGGTCAGTCGTTGTTTTTGTTGCGACGCCAGCCGCACCAACTACCGCAGCGGCGACACAGCCTTGTAGCAGAAGGGCGCTTAACAATACAGCAAAGAGAGGACTCGCCTTCATGGGATCTCCTTAATCGTCCTGGTGTGGGAACAGCGTGTTATCTATCAGGTCACAGAGACAGTTAACTGTGAGCATATGCATTTCCTGAATGCGGGCGCTGCGATGAGAGGGAATACGGATCTCAACATCATGAGGCCCCAGTAAACCCGCCAGCTCGCCGCCGTCATAACCTGTTAATGCGACAATGGTCATATCACGGGTTACCGCTGCTTCAACGGCTTTGACAATATCACGGCTGTTGCCGCGGGTAGAAATGGCCAGCAGAACATCACCCGCCTGACCTAAGGCGCGCACCTGTTTAGCATAAATTTCTTCATGCAGTCGATCGTTGGCAATCGCAGTGAGCACAATGTTATCTGCACATAATGAGATTGCAGGAAGGCTAGGACGTTCAGTTTCAAAACGATTAATCAGACTGGCGGAAAAATGCTGCGCATTTGCCGCAGAGGTGCCATTGCCGCAGCACAGAATTTTATTGCCGTTAAGCAGCGATTGCACCAGCGTCATCGCGGCGCGGGAAATCGCGTCAGGCAAGGCTTCTGCCGCCGCAATCTGAGTTTGGATACTTTCTGTAAAGCAGACTTTGATTCTATCCAGCACGGGTTTTCGTCCAGTCAGTCGTCGTAATATTTATTCCGCATTGAAGGCATCACGCAGCCATTCTATCTGGCTGCCGGTGATGGCAAAAACATCAAAACGGCAAGATGATGTGTCAAAGCTTGCGTTCTTTCCTGCAAGCCAGAAAGAGGCAGCGCGTAACAGGCGCTGCTGTTTTTGAATCGTCACGCTGGCCGCCGCACCACCAAAACTGGCGTTGCGCCGGTAACGGACTTCAACAAACACCCAGGTTTGCTGGTCACGCATGATCATGTCAATTTCACCGGCACGGCAGGCCACATTGGCCGCCACGAAGGTTAACCCGGCTTTTTCGAGATAGCGTCGTGCAAATGCTTCATATTTATCGCCGCACGCCCGCGTTTTTGACAAAAAAGACTTCATCAGTACGTCCTTGTACCTGTAATGGCTGAGAATTCCGATCTCTGTTGAGCTGTTTCAGTTTTCTCTTAAGAAGAAACTGGCACCAGCGAACCCTGACGGTATTGCAGCCATGGCAATTTACGGTGGATCACGCAATTGCTATTGGCGCTCAATTCTCCGGTGCTGCCGGAAACCTGGAAGCCAGGCAATGTGCGCATCTGGGAGAAATGATTTGCCAGATTCCAGGCATCGATCCCCATCGCATAGAGACGAACCAGCGAATAGTCGTTACCAAACTTCGCGGCTGCCTGCTGCATCAGCGCAGGGTTACCGCCTGCCAGTAAGGGAATATCGCTAAACTGCACGCCTTCCATTTCGAGACGGTAATCCGGACCGGCACCTGCCTGATAGCTGCGCGAACTGGCGTACACTGAAGGATGCACGCGGCCATTCACGGCCAGATCCAGCATCGGTTTAATCAGCGTCAGTTCACTTTGTGTCGCAACAACGTAGACGGAATCCACTGCGCCACCGGTACTGCCTTGCGTAATCTGTGCATCTGTCGGCGGCGCCGGGATGGTAATGCCACCAATTGTGACACCCTGCGCTTGTGCTGGCGCGGCTGCATCACTGGTGGTGACCGGCGTACCGGTCAGGCGGATACCGCTGCCAATAGAAGAACGCAATTCACCGGCGGAACCGAGACCTTGTTTCAGTACGGTTTGCCCGCCCAGTTTCTGCCATTCGTTAGCAAAAGCCTGTGCGATACGGTCGCCGAAGCTGCCACGCGGCACCAGTAACAGCGGCATACGTTTCTGCTCAGACCACATGTGGCGCGCAGCATCCTGTGCCTCGTCTTCCGGCGAGAGCGCAAAGTAACAGATATTCGGGCTGTTTTTCTCAGTTTCTGGCTGATTGAGCGCTAAAACATTCAGAGGCGTCTGGTCAGAAGCGAGTGCGTTCACCTGATCTTTCAGCAGCGGGCCGACAACCAGCGTTGCGCCATCCTGCTGAGCCTGCGTCAGAAGCGCGGCCAGAGGCTGACCATTGGTATCATACACTTTCACCTGCCCGTTGCTGCTGGCCACGGGCGCAGCGGCTGGGGTTGCGGCAGGCTGGGCCTGGGAAGGATCGGTTTGAGACGCGGTATTTTGCGCGCTGGCGTCCGGTGCAGATGTACTGACGGCTGCGTTCGGGTCTGCCGGCGTCTGAGATTGTGCATTTGGATCGGTCGGTGCCGTTTGTGCCGCTGGCTGGCTGACCTGACCGCTCATTGCCGCATTAAAACCCTGCTGAATGGCATTCCCGTAAACCTGTGCCGGGCCGCTCATTGGCAGAAACAGCGCAATTTTGCCGGTTGAAGCAGGCTGGAAAGTCAGCACATTATTGAGCTGAGTCGGCAGGCTTTTCGCTGCCGGATTCACCGGATAACGGCGCTGCCAGTCTTTAATCCCGGCTTTCAGTAAATCAGGATCCTGCTTGTTGCTTTGCCAGACGCTGAGTAAATCCAGCCATCCCTGCAGCGTATTTTCATCCGCATTGATCACGATGCTGTTGACGTCCTGTGCGGACATCTGCGTCAGCGCCATCCAGGTGCGGTCAATGTTGTCCTGATGCGGCTGACCTTGTACCAGCGGCTCCTGCGCGATATAGGCGCGGATCACGCCAAGGCTGGTGCGCCCCTGACTGGCATCGATTTGCGCCTGATAATAACGGGCTTTCTGATCGTTGGTCAGATCGTGGGGATCCAACTGGCTCAGACTGGTGGCTGCTGCCGGATAATTTTTCAGCGCAACCTGCACTTCTGCACTGGTCAGTTGCTGTTCGACGGTTTGGGCAGCCGTCAGATTTTGCGGTACTTTAGCCAGCTGTTCCGCCGCCTGAGGCGCTTTGCCTTCGCGTATCAGGGCACGCACTGCAAGCAATTGCCAGTCAGCCTTGTTATCATCACCGCTTTGCTGCGCCTGCTGCAAATAATAGTCAGAGCTGCCGGACGCTGCACCCTGGACACTTTCTGTCGGTGCCTGCGGCGCCTGACCTGAACAGCTGGCAAGAAGCATGGCCACGATGATGGCAGGGAGTAAACGTCCCGAACGGGTACGAAAGGTCATTGAGGAAGGCATTCAGTTTCCAGTGATGTTTTTTTAAGATGCTCAATATTAAATCGGCAATCCGGATGAAACAATGAATCAAGACGATCAAGCAGATATTTCTGCCTCAACGCTGTATATCGTACCGACGCCAATTGGCAATTTAGGAGATATAACCCAACGCGCGCTGGCCGTACTGAACAGTGTAGATTTGATTGCTGCAGAAGATACCCGCCATACCGGATTGCTGCTGCAACATTTCGCGATCACGGCAAAAATGTACCCGCTGCATGATCATAATGAACAGCAGAAAGCTGAGCATTTACTGGCGAAATTGCAGGCAGGCCAGACGATAGCGCTGGTCTCGGATGCCGGTACGCCGCTGATCAATGATCCTGGCTATCACCTTGTGCGTCGCTGCCGCGAAGCCGGTATCCGCGTGGTGCCGTTACCCGGTGCCTGTGCGGCGATCACCGCGCTTTGTGCCGCCGGTTTGCCCTCTGATCGTTTCTGTTACGAAGGGTTTCTGCCCGCCAAAACCAAATCCCGTAAAGATACGTTGCAGGCATTGATTGAAGAACCCCGTACGCTGATTTTCTATGAATCCACGCACCGCCTGTTGGACAGTTTGCAGGATATGGTCGAAGTCTGGGGGCCAGATCGTTATGTCGTACTGGCGCGTGAACTGACCAAAACCTGGGAAAATATTCACGGTGCGCCGGTGGGTGAACTGCTGGCATGGGTGCAGGAAGTCGAAACGCGCCGGCGCGGTGAAATGGTGCTGATCGTTGAAGGCCATAAGGTCGATACCGAAGCCTTACCGGCGGAAGCCCTGCGCACACTGGCATTGCTGCAAAAAGAACTGCCGCTCAAAAAAGCGGCCGCGCTGGCCGCCGAAATCCACGGTGTGAAGAAGAATGCGTTGTATAAATACGCGCTTGATGAGCAAGAGGGTGACAAATAGGGCGTAATACCCTATTATCCGCCGCGGAGTTGACCAGACAGTCGCCGCTTCTTTGCCGTCCCTTTCGGGGGAGACAGAAGGAGGGGAGGAAAGTCCGGGCTCCATAGGGCAGGGTGCCAGGTAACGCCTGGGAAGCGCGAGCTTACGACAAGTGCAACAGAGAGCAAACCGCCGATGGCCCGCGCAAGCGGGATCAGGTAAGGGTGAAAGGGTGCGGTAAGAGCGCACCGCGCGGCTGGCAACAGTTCGTGGCAAGGTAAACTCCACCCGGAGCAAGGCCAAATAGGGGTTCACATGGTACGGCCCGTACTGAACCCGGGTAGGCTGCTTGAGCCAGTGAGCGATTGCTGGCCTAGACGAATGACTGTCCACGACAGAACCCGGCTTAACGGTCAACTCCCTCGTCAACAGAAAGCCCGCGTAGTGTTAACTACGCGGGCTTTCGCCTTTTCCCCGTCACCATTCAAACTGCCGACGCGTTGGCTGCTCTTACTCACCCGAATCGCTTACTTCAGTAAGCTCATCGGGATTCATGCGTTTGCCGCCTTCCTGCAATTTGAATGATTTAGTGGACGTTCTACACCGGCATATCAATCAGCAGCGCCCGTAATGGCGTGCTGGCAGAAACCGTCAGGCTGTTTTCCTGATGGATAAACGCGCCATCGCCACAGGCTAGTTTTTGTAGCTCGCGGCTGACCGAACCCTGCGCATCAATCTGCCCGTGAATTGATTGCAAATAGGCGCGTGGTCCACGAACCGGCAATGTTATTGCTTCACCCGCCGCCAGTGTCAGTTGATGGATCCACACGTTTTGCCGCAGTTGCAGGCTGCCCTTCTCCCCGTCCGGTGAGGCCAGCAGGAAATGCGTCGCCTCCGGCAGTACCATTTTCTGCGTTAACGGATTCTCGTGTTCAGGGCAGGCATCCAGCCACAGTTGCATCCGCGTCAGTGGCTGGGTGGTGCTGGTGTTCAGTTCGCTGTAACTGACATTCGCCTGCGTGGACAGCAACGCAGCTTCACCGGCGCTGACCTGCATGCTGTTGCCTTCGCTGTCGCGGTATTCCGCCGAACCCTGCAACACCAGATTCAGCACATCCACGCGCGGATACGTGCGCGGCTGGAAACTGGCGCCGGGTGACAGCACTTCCTGATTCAGGACGCGCAGGGAAGCGTAGCCCATCAGCTTGGGATCAAAGTAATGGCCGAAGGAAAATGTATACCGTGCCTGGAGCCAGCCAAAGTCAGCGGTACCGCACTCTTTTGCCGTTCTGCTGGTAATCATGGCGGTCGCCTCTCTTAAAAATTTCGATGTATAAATGGTAAGCGTCTGGACGTGTGATTGTTAGCCAGTTAATCTGGTCGCTATATTCAAATTTCCTGAAAGAGAAGAGAATGGCTAAGGATCGCGCACTCACACTGGAAGCATTACGGGTCATGGATGCGATTGACCGCAGGGGGAGTTTCGCCGCTGCCGCTGATGAGCTGGGCCGCGTCCCGTCGGCATTGAGCTACACCATGCAGAAACTTGAAGAAGAGCTGGATGTGGTGTTATTTGACCGTTCAGGTCATCGGACAAAATTCACCAATGTTGGCCGGATGTTGCTCGAACGTGGACGAGTATTGCTGGAAGCCGCAGATAAACTGACAGTGGATGCCGAAGCACTGGCCCGCGGTTGGGAAACGCACATCACCATCGTGTGTGAAGCGTTATCGCCCGCTGCGCAGTTGTTCCCGCTGATTGAAAAGCTGGCGCTGAAAGCCAATACGCAGGTGTCCCTGTTAACCGAAGTGCTGGCCGGTGCGTGGGAACGTCTCGAGCAAGGCCGGGCGGATATTGTGATCGCGCCGGATATGCATTTCCGCTCTTCCACCGAAATTAACAGCCGCAAGCTGTATAAGCTGGCCAGCATATACGTGGCCGCGCCGGATCACCCGATCCATCTTGAAGCGGAGCCGCTGTCTGACGTTAGCCGGGTTAAATACCGCGGGATTGCCGTGGCGGATACCGCCCGTGAGCGCCCGGTATTAACCGTTCAGTTGCTGGATAAACAGCAGCGTCTGACGGTCAGTACCATCGAAGAGAAGCGTAAAGCCTTGCTGGCGGGATTAGGCGTGGCGACGATGCCTTATCCGATGGTCGAGAAAGATATCGAGGAAGGGCGATTGCGGGTGGTGAGCGCGGAATATAACCGTGAAATCGACATTATTATGGCGTGGCGCCGCGACAGCATGGGCGAGGCAAAAGCCTGGTTTCTGCGTGAAATCCCTAAGCTGCTGGCTACGCGGGACGTGAAGTAATGTGTCCTTCCCCGTGTGAAAGGGGAAGGAGCCGAACGAAATCAAAAACGGCTATCGCGGCCGTGCTCAGAGTCTAAATCCTGCGCCGGTCCGGTGGAAATAATCCCGTAAGGATTGATGGTCGCGTGGCTGCGGAAATAGTGATTACGGATGTGCGCGAAATTCACCGTGTCGCGAATCCCCGGCATCTGGTAGATATCGCGCAGGAAACCGTACAGATTCGGGTAGTCGCTGATGCGGTAGCGATCGCATTTAAAGTGTGTGACATAGACGGGATCAAAACGCACCAGCGTGGTCCACAAACGCAGATCCGCCTCGGTCAGATGATTGCCGGTCAGATAGCGATGTTTGCCCAGTAATTCCTCGGCACGTTCCAGTGCCGCAAAAACACCGTCAACCGCTTCATCGTAGGCTTCCTGAGATGTCGCAAAACCCGCCTTATACACCCCATTATTGATTTGCGGATACACCCACTCATTAATCTCATCAATCTCTGAGCGCAACGCCTCGGGATAATAATCCCCGGCTTTGGCACCCACGGCATCAAACGCGCTGTTGAACATGCGGATGATATCGGCGGATTCATTGCTGACGATGGTCTGCTGCTTTTTATCCCACAGGATTGGCACGGTGACGCGGCCGGTGTAATCGTTCTGCGCGCGCAGATAGATTTCATAGGCGTAATTCAGATGATACAAATCATCACCGGTCGCGGCCGGGAAATCGGTGCCGAACGTCCAGCCGTGTTCCAGCATCAGCGGGTGCACGACAGACACCGGGATAATGTCTTCCAGCCCTTTCAGCGTACGCATCAGTAAGGTGCGGTGCGCCCACGGGCAGGCCAGCGAAACATACAGATGATAACGGTCGCGTTCTGCGGTAAAGCCGCCAACACCGTGTTCGCCCGGCGTCCCATCAGGCGTTATCCAGTTACGAAACTGCGCTGCTGAACGTTTGAAATGACCGCCGGTCGACTTGGTGTCGTACCAGGTGTCCTGCCAAACGCCATTCACTAGTTGTCCCATTTTTCCTCCTTCCCCCTCATCCTTCGAGCCGCCGTGATGCAACCCGAATGATTTAGGGGAGATTTACAGATAAGTAATAAAAAAGGGCGAGGTGATAAATCACATCGCCCTGCAGGTCTGACTTATTGTCTTATTTAATTATAGCGTGGTTGCTGCTCCCTGGTGCCGGGGCAATTACCAGTTTTTCTTGATCAGGCGGTCGATGCTGAATGCGCCAGGGCCGGAAGCAAACAGGACGAAGAACCCACCCGCGATAGACAGGTTTTTCATGAACATCATCTGGTTCACGCCCTGTGCAAAATCAGTGTGGAAGATCAGCGCCGTCAGGATAGTGAAGATGGCGGTGATCAGCGCGGTGGTACGGGTAAAGAAGCCGAACAAGATTGCCAGACCGCCGCCAAACTCTAACAAGATAGTCAGTGGCAGGAAGAAGCTTGGCACGCCCATGGAAGCCATGTAACCCGCAGTCGCGGTGTAACCGTTAATTTTGCCCCAACCTGCAACAATAAACAGAATAGGCATCAGAATACGTGCAACCAGTAAAGCTGTGTCGTGTAACTTGTTCATCTTCGACTCCGAAAGTGGTGCGCCCAAATTGAGCTAAAAGTGTTACCGGTCCGGTCGGAAAATATTTCCTGCCGTTACCGCATCAGTTGATGACGAGATAATAAGTCGGATGAATAAGTTATGTTAGCAAGTAAATCTGTCTGAATGGTTCAAATAAATTGAACAGCCACCGTATTGTTATTCAAAAAGAAAAGGGCTGATTGTTTTTCAATCAGCCCTTTTTGCAGGATGGGTATCACGCTATTTGTTGCCGATGGTCTTGCGAAACAGACGTACCGTTCCCCAGATACCGAAAGCGCGCCGGGACCAGCGAACCACTGCACTGGGATGACGGATACCGTAAACAGCCAGCAGGCTTGAGCCTACGACCAGATATTTACGCATATCCACCAGTTTTATCCAGTAGTGATCCACTTTCGCGGTGGCATCCAGCCAGTCAGAACCGGCCTGAGAAAGCTCGCCGCGCTGACGCTCAATTTTGCGCAGCAACCTGACTTTTTCGATAGCACGGTTCGGAATGCTCATAGCTCGTCATCCTTTTCCAGCAGAGCGCGATCGACGTCCAGTTGCTTACGGGTGAGGCTAAGCAGTGTTGATCGTTTGGCTTTCGCCAGTGTCATCGCGCCAAGGATCACCGCCAGAAGCAGCAACACGCCGGTCGTTGTTGCTATCGCCGTAAGACGATAGGCCGGGTCAATGGCCCAGAATAAAACAACCAGCAAACTCATAAGACCAAAGGCAGTAAAGATCAGGGTAATACCGGCCATAAGCAGTAATTGGAAAATATTGGCCTTTTCCTCTTCCAGCTCAACCACAGCCAGCCGGACACGCGTTTCCACAATGCTCACCACCACGGTGGCAATGCGGGAAACGATGTCAAACAGGCCCTTACCCGGCCCTTGTGGCGAAGGTTTGATCGATTCAGCCATAATCAGCGGCGGGCTAACAGAACGCCAATCACAACACCGACCGCGGCACCAATACCGACGCCCGTCCAGGGTTTTTCATGCACGTAATCGTCAGCTTTACCGGCGATTTCTTTGGTCTGATAGGCAATCTTGTCACCTGTATCACTCAGACGCTCGCGGGTATCTTTGAGCAGGGATTCTGCTTTACCACGCAGTTTATCGAGTTCAGCTTTCGGCTTATCGGTAGAGGTCTGGAGAACTTCTTCCAGAGTATCTGCCAATGACTTGAGTTCAGCGCGCAGTTGTTCTGATGTATTACTAGCCATGTGTAAGTCACTCCATACGTTAACTGATTCGAACTTTTAACATAGCGGATATTCGGGTTATCGCAAATGCGAATTGTCTGTTTCAAAAGGCAAGATCGCTGTAAACCCGCTATGGCGTGAGGCAAAATCTGTCAGTCTGAAAAGCGATTAATGGCCTTCAGCCTCTTTCAGTTCAGACTTCGCTTCTTCCAGTTTTTGCTGTTTCTTGATGATTTTTTCGTGGTCGCCTTTAGCCTGAACCTCTTTCAACTCTTGCTCACGTTCGGCAACTTTTTCACGTTTCTCTTCAACACGTTTCTGATTTTCTGCTTTCAGACCTGCATCGGTACAGTGCGCTTTATTTTCACGTAACGCTTTCTCCAGACCGTCAACGCGGTTCTGGTTTTTATGCGCCCGCGCTTCGTCGATTTGTTTCTGGATTTCCTGTTGCTTAGTCACGCAACTTTCCGGCTGAGGTGCGGCAAAAGCGGCAGTGGTAAACAGCAATGCAGGAACAAGAGTGAGGGCAGATAAAGTGATTTTCATCATCGGTTTTCCTTTTGACGTTTAAGCGAATGTGCACTTAATTCCATTTGTTGATGAGTTTTATGAATGCTAGCGTCTAAATTATATTACCGCTGAATATGTGGTGATATGAGACAAATCCTGCGCATGGTCTTATCCGAACTTAAGACGCTCACGATCCAGTTTCGCCCCCCAGGCCGTGGCGTGTTGAGGTTCGTAGTACTGGATAACGAATCCGGCAGGCAAAATGTCCTGCAATACGGTCTCCGCCAGTTTGCGTTGTGAGGCGGTGTCGAGTTGTACCACCAAAGCATCATTGAGCGGCGTAATGCTTTTGATGTGAATACCGCGCTGGCTCAGCCTCTGATAGACATAAAAACCATCGGGTAAGGCGACGCCCGCTCTGGCAGGACGGATTTGCAGCGCACTGGTCGGTGCCGGAAGACGGGATACCGCCAGCCCGATCATAGTCGCCGCCGCCAGCAGCATGAGCAGCAGAGGCCAGATAAATGAACGTTTGAGTAATCTTCGGTTCATTATGCGTTCTTGCCTTTATTCTGACGGTCAGCGTGTTTTTTGCGCCACAGCACGACAATCGAACCGATCAGGCCGCCGACCAGCAGCAAAACAGGGAGCAGCATCAGGCAGTTCATCACCTGATCTTCATATTTCAGGAACAGCGGGGTTTTACCGAGAAAATACCCCAGCGAGGTCAGGATCAGGATCCACAACAATCCGCTCACCCAGTTGAAAAACTGGAAACGGCTATTGTTCAGGCCCGAAAGTCCGGCAATTGTTGGCAGCAGGGTGCGGACAAAGGCCAGAAAACGGCCGACTAACAAGGCGGAAAGACCGTGCTTATGGAAAAGCGCGTGTGCACGTTCATGATAATGCACGGGTAAATGCGCCAGCCAGCTTTGTACTATCCGGGTGTTGCCCAGCCATTTTCCCTGGGCGTAACTCAGCCAGCAACCGAGGCTGGCTGCGGTGGTCAGCAGGAAAATGGTTAAAGGGAAATTCATGGCATCTTTGGCGATCAAAACGCCAACAAGGATCAGCAGGCTGTCGCCCGGCAAAAAAGCCGCAGGCAACAAACCGTTTTCCAGAAAAATAATCATGAATAAAATCAGATACAACGCCCAGACTAATTGGGGATTAGCCAGGGTTTTATAATCTTGTTGCCAGAGGGCATCGATAAGCGAACTGATAATTTCCATCGGTGTTGTAAAACTCCATCATTTTCAGTGGGTCAGCGAAAGACATCAGCGGAGAATTTGTCTCGACGCTGCCTGTTTTGCTGATAAGGTCGCCTCTTCCCTGGCGGGCTTTCTGGTCATGAGTTTTTCGGGGATTTACGCGTCTCCGGGCCTGTTTCACTCGGCATGGACGGGTAAAAAAAGTGGTCTAACTGTAACAAAATAACAATAACTCAGACAGGTAAATATAGCGCGTTGAGACTGATCATTTAAGTCTGAAGCACGTTATGGAAAAGGGTTTTACATTGGCTGACACTACTCGACAGTGCCTGACAGGATTGGCGGGGGCAAAGCAGAGGCACGAAAAAGGCAGGTTGGGAGAATAAACCTGCCTTAAGGGGAATTTATTTAGAATTGAGTACCGGCGGGTCGAGATGAACTACCGGGTTTTCTGAATAAAGATAACGGTCTACGTTAAACTCGAAATCATCGCTGGTCGCGCGGAAAAGCATTTGTTTGGTGTTTTCCAGATGCTGCCACATTGCCAGTTTGGCGGCGTGGGGATCACGGCGGATCAGCGCTTTTAAAATCAGATCGTGTTCTTCACACCAGCTCTCAATGGACTTCTCATCAATGTGCTCATGCAGTTTGCGCCAGTAAGGGTTATGCAAACGCTGGCTCCACATCTTCTCAACGATGGTCGCCAGCGCACTGTTTTGCGTGGCCTGTGCGACCTGCACATGGAATTTTAAATCCCATTCTGAATCGCGGAAGCGGTCTTCCTGGCGGGCATGCTCCTGAATTTCCATCAGACGCATGATGTCCTGCTTGGTGACTTGTGTGGCGGCGAATTCAGCGATGTTACTTTCAATCAGCTGACGTGCCTGTAACAGCTCAAACGGACCGGCAGTGCCAAACTCGCTGCCACAATCGGGCACAACAAGGTGGCGCTGCTGATTTGACATCACATGAATTCCCGACCCTTTACGGACTTCCACATAACCTTCAACTTCCAGCATGATAATCGCTTCACGCACGACCGTGCGACTGACATCCATTTCATCTGAAATCAGACGTTCAGCGGGCAGCTTTTCGCCAACCGGATACAAGCCTGTTTCGATGCGTTCCTTGAGCGTGGCAGCCAGTTGTTGATATAGGCGTCTGGTGTCTGTGGATTCCATATGAGTGCTCTTTAAAGTAGTGAAACCTGTAAGAAATGAGTGTCGGACAGACCTGTGAACTTATTATACAAGTGCCAGTATACGTTTTACGAAAGTTTGATGCACCGTGCATCGGACAGAAAGGCATGGGAGAAATGTCAGAAAAATGCAAAGCCCGGTAAAGAGAGTTACCGGGCTGACGAACAGACGTTTAGGCTTTTGCGGTTTTCAGCGGAGCCGGGACAGGTTCTACTGCAGAACGGTTCTGCAGGACTGTCCAGATAATGATGGCGCCGAGCAGATCGAACACGGCAAGGGCGGCGAACAGCGGGCTGAAACCGATGGTATCGGCCAGCGCCCCGACCACCAGTGCAAACATGGTACTTGCCATCCAGGCCGCCATACCGGTCAGACCGTTGGCGGTAGCCACTTCGTTACGACCGAACACATCAGATGACAGAGTGATCAGCGCTCCGGACAGTGACTGGTGAGCAAAACCACCGACACATAACAAAGCAATAGCGGCGTAAGGGCTGGTGAACAAACCGATCATGCCAGGGCCAATCATCAGAACCGCCCCCATGGTGACAACCATTTTACGGGAAACGATCAGATTAACTTTGAAGTACTTCTGGAATAACGGTGGCAGATAGCCGCCCAGGATACAGCCGAGGTCGGCAAACAGCATCGGCATCCAGGCAAACATCGCGATTTCTTTCAGATTGAAACCATACACTTTGAACATGAACAGCGGGATCCAGGCGTTGAATGTTCCCCAGGCGGGTTCAGCCAGGAAACGTGGCAGCGCGATGCCCCAGAACTGACGGTTACGCAGGATCTGCCAGGCAGACATTTTCTTACCGTTGTTGGTCTGATGCTGTGCTTCCTGACCTTCCAGAATGTAGGTGCGTTCTTCAGCGCTGAGTTTCTTCTGATCTTTAGGGTGCTTATAGAACACCAGCCAGCTCAGTGCCCAGATCAGGCTCAGTACGCCGGTAATGATGAAGGCCAGTTGCCAGCTATGCATCACGATGCACCAGACGACCAGCGGCGGCGCAATCATGCCGCCAATAGATGAACCCACGTTGAAGTAACCGACGGCAATAGAACGTTCTTTTGCCGGGAACCATTCGCTGCTGGCTTTGAGGCCGGCAGGGATCATGGCCGCTTCTGCCATACCGACTGCACCGCGGGCGATGGCCAGGCCACCCCAGCTACTTGCCAGCGCCGTCGCCATACAGAAGATGGCCCACATAATAGCGAACATCGCGTAACCGACTTTGGTGCCCATGACGTCGAGAACGTAACCGGCGACCGGCTGCATCAGGGTGTAGCAGGCGGAATAGGCGGCGATAATATAGGAATATTGCTGTGTGGTGATGTTTAACTGGCTCATCAGCGTTGGCGCTGCAGCCGCAATGGCGTTACGTGTCAAATAACCTAATACAGTGCCGCAGGTGACGAGTGCGATCATGTACCAGCGTAACCCTTTAATCTTACCCATTTAACTCTCTCCCAGTAAATAATCCGGCGATGACAACATCAGGCTGTCAGGGCGTATTTCGCACCACCTGAACAAGCGTGGGGGTTCTGGCTTTCCTTAAAGTGTTTTCGGGAACGTTGCCGCCAGATGATTTCACTGGGAGCTGCCCGTGTTATTACGCACTGCGTTATTGTTATCTGTGCGTAAGGGTCCGATGAACGTCCTGAACACCAGAATTACTGCTTCGCCATGGGGCTGACTGCACCCGGGAAGTGTTTTGCCCGGACAACAGCGAAAGGACGTGGCAGGTAATCTCTGACGCTCTTGTCCGGGCGATGCAAAGATAACTTGTCATACAGATTTAAAATTTGAATGACATCACAAAACCACATTTATATTGTGTGGTTACTTAACTTTTTTAACTTCACGGTTATTTACTTGATTTTACAATGAAAACTGTATTTTGATTGATCAGGTTCACACTTTTCTGTCAATGCTTAACAATGACAGCCTGAAAAATGAAACGTAATTGGTGTGACAACTTTACGAAATGATCACATTTATCGTGAACAGTTAATGAACACTGTTATCTGGTAAAAATTGACCGGGTACAGGCCGCCTGAAGGGCAAATGGATTACGTAAGCCCCGCTGGCGTGGGAAGAGAGATAATGAGGCCGAAGCCCGGTTGAATGTCCGCAAGCCGGCGCGCACTTTTTAGGTTTTGTCACATTTGGTACGAAATAACTTGTCATACAGATTTAAAGTTTGAGTGACATCACAAAATGACACTCTAATTGTGAGGATAATAAGCACCAGCAGCTGATGACGCTAAAGTCATTATTTTACAGAGAATTAGTTTGTTTTTTTGGAATGAAATCAGTCATTTTAATGGCTTTAGTGCATTAAAAAGTACTGGACGATAGCTTAAATTGGTGTGATAACTTCGCACCATTGAGTGACAACTCTACAGAATTCATGATGAGGAACCTAAGATGGCGCAGTTTTTAACGGAAGACTTCCTTCTCGACACAGAATTCGCACGTCGCCTGTATCACGACTACGCGAAAGATGAGCCAATTTTTGACTACCACTGCCATTTGCCACCTGAGCTGATTGCGCAGGACTATAAATTCAAAAACCTGTATGACATTTGGCTGAAAGGCGATCACTACAAATGGCGCGCAATGCGTACCAACGGTGTGCCTGAGCGGATGTGTACCGGCGATGCCAGCGACCGCGAAAAATTTGACGCCTGGGCTGCAACGGTTCCCCACACGATCGGTAACCCGCTGTACCACTGGACGCACCTTGAGCTGCGCCGTCCGTTTGGCATCACCGGTAAACTGCTTTCCCCGTCTACCGCTGGCGAAATCTGGGAGCGCGGTAATGAATTGCTGGCGCAGGATGCATTCTCTGCCCGCGGCATCATGAAACAGATGAACGTGAAAATGGTCGGCACTACCGATGACCCGATTGATTCTCTGGAACATCATAAAGCGGTGGCACAAGACTCCGGCTTTGATGTCAAAGTGCTGCCAAGCTGGCGCCCGGATAAAGCCTTCAACATTGAAGCGGCAACCTTCGTCGATTACATGAAGAAACTCGAAGCCGCGGCGGATGTCTCCATTACCCGTTTCAGCGATCTGCGTGATGCCCTGAAAAAACGTATGGATCACTTTGCGGCGCACGGCTGCAAAGTGTCAGACCACGCGCTGGATGTAGTGGTTTACGGCGAAGCGGATGATGCGACGCTGGACGGCATTCTGTCCCGTCGTCTGAGCGGTGAAACGCCAACTGCGCAAGAAATTGCTCAGTTCAAAACCGGCGTTCTGCTGTATCTGGCTTCTGAATATCAACGTCGTGAATGGGTACAGCAGTATCACATTGGCGCGCTGCGTAATAACAACACCCGTATGTTCCAGCTGATTGGCGCAGACGTTGGTTTCGACTCCATTAACGACCAGCCACTGGCCGAGCCGCTGTCCAAATTGCTGGGCGCGCAAGGTCTGGCCGGTGGCCTGCCAAAAACCATTCTGTACTGCCTGAACCCGCGTGATAACGAAGTGATCGGCACCATGGTCGGTAACTTCCAGGGTGAAGGGATGCCGGGCAAAATGCAGTTTGGTTCCGGCTGGTGGTTTAACGACCAGAAAGACGGCATGCAACGTCAGATGACACAGCTCGCCAACCTCGGCTTACTCAGCCGTTTCGTCGGCATGCTGACTGACAGCCGCAGTTTCCTGTCCTATACGCGTCATGAATATTTCCGTCGCATTCTGTGCCAGATGATTGGTCGCTGGGTGGAAGAGGGCGAAGCACCGGCAGACATCGAACTGCTGGGCAGCATGGTGAAAAACATCTGCTTCGATAACGCGAAACAGTATTTCCAGATTGAACTGAACTGATCGGCTTGAACTGAGTAGCACGACGGAGCGCAGGTTCCTGCGCTCCTGAAATAAACATTGAAATAACAAACAACTATCCCAACAGATAACGACGGCCATAGGGCAATTTTCCCGCCCTCAAAGACCGGAGTCTGAGCAAATTAAGGTGAATGTGAGATGCAAAGGTTAAATCGCCGTGACTTCCCTGGCCGTCAACATCCGGACAAAATTATTCAATTCGGTGAAGGTAATTTCCTGCGGGCGTTTGTCGACTGGCAAATCGACCTGCTGAATGAACATACCGATCTGGATGCCGGGATCGTGGTTGTTCGTCCGATTGACACTGACTTTCCGCCTTCACTCAGCACGCAGGATGGTCTGTACACCACCATCATCAGCGGTCTGAACGAGCAGGGGGAAACGGTGCGTGATACCCGGATCATCCGCTCCGTTAACCGCGAAATTAATATCTATCACCAGTTTGATGAGTACCTGGCGCTGGCCCGTGACCCGAATATCCGCTTCGTGTTTTCTAACACGACCGAAGCCGGTATCAGCTATGTTGAAAGCGACCGTCCGGACGATACGCCTCCGGCCAGCTTCCCGGCTAAACTGACCCGGTTGCTGTTCGAGCGTTTCAACCATTTCTCCGGCGCGGCCGATAAAGGCTGGGTTCTGCTGCCATGCGAACTGATCGACTACAACGGTGAAGCGTTGCAGGAACTGGTGCTGCGTTACGCACAACTTTGGGCATTGCCAGCGGCATTCACCCAGTGGCTGAAAAACAGCAACACCTTCTGCTCAACGCTGGTTGACCGCATCGTTACCGGTTATCCGCGCAGTGAAGTCGACAGCCTGCAGGAAGAACTGGGTTATCAGGACAGCTTCTTCGACAGTGCCGAACACTTCTATTTATTCGTCATTCAGGGGCCAAAAAGTCTCGCGCAGGAACTGCGTCTGGACAAGCTGCCGCTGAATATCCGTCTGGTTGACGACATCAAACCGTATAAAGAACGCAAAGTGGCGATCCTTAACGGCGCACACACCGCGCTGGTGCCGGTGGCCTTCCTGTCAGGGCTGAACACCGTTGGCGAATCCATGAATGATGCGCAAATCAGCCGCTTTGTCGAACTGGCGATCGCTGAGGAAATCTCGCCGGTGCTGGATTTGCCACAGGATGAACTGACGTCCTTTGCCCAGGCGGTACTCAGCCGTTTCCGCAACCCGTTCATTCAGCATCAGCTGCTGTCGATTGCCCTGAACGGCATGACCAAATACCGCACCCGCATTCTGCCGCAACTGCTGGCGAGCCAGGAAAAGAATCAGCTTCTGCCTCCGCGCCTGACCTTTGCACTGGCAGCCTTGCTGGCGTTTTACCGTGGTGAACGTAACGGTGAAATTTATCCGCTGCAGGACGATGCACACTGGTTGAGCCGTTTCTCCGAACTGTGGGGTAACGTGCGTAATGGCAGCCTGCCGTTGGCCGGGCTGGTCGAAACCGTGCTGGCAGATGAAGAACACTGGGGACGTGACCTGAATACCGTGCCGGGTCTGACTGCAAAAGTGACCGAACAGTTGCAGTCGATTGAAGACCTTGGCATGCGTGACGCGTTGGCGGCTTACAGCTAAGAGAGCAACTATGCAAAGTATCATTCAAATTCATACCGCTGATAACGTCGCCGTCGCGTTGCGCGATATCGACGCGGGCGAGCAGGTCGAAGCAGGCGGTCACACCGTCGTGTTGGCTCAGCCGGTTGCCCGTGGCCACAAGTTTGCCCTTCGCCAGATTGCGGCGGGGGAGAACATTGTTAAATACGGCCTGCCGATCGGGCATGCGCTGACGGCGATTGAGCCGGGTGTGCATATTCATTCGCAAAACGGCAAAACTAACCTGAGTGATCTGGACGAATACCAGTATCAGCCGGATTTCGCCAGTCTGCCGGAACAGATGGCGGATCGCGATGTGCAGATCTTCCGTCGTAAAAATGGTCAGGTGGGGATCCGTAACGAGCTGTGGTTGATCCCGACCGTTGGTTGCGTCAACGGGATAGCCCGCCAGATCCAGACACGTTTCCTGAAAGAAACCAATGACGCGGAGGGTACCGACGGCGTTTACCTGTTCACGCATCCGTTCGGTTGTTCGCAACTGGGTGACGACCATGTGAACACCCGTACTATGCTGCAAAATATGGTACGCCATCCGAATGCGGGTGCGGTGCTGGTGATCGGCCTTGGTTGTGAAAACAATCAGGTGGACGTGTTCCGTGAAACGCTGGGCGAAGTGGACGAAGAGCGCGTGCGTTTCATGACGCTGCAAAAGTTCGACGACGAAGTGGAAGCCGGTCTGGAACGCCTGCGCGAACTGTATGCCGTAATGCGTGACGATAAACGCGTTGCCGGTAAACTCAGCGAACTGAAATTCGGTCTGGAATGTGGTGGCTCTGATGGTTTGTCGGGTATCACCGCTAACCCGCTGCTGGGGCGTTTCTCCGACTACGTGATCGCCAACGGCGGCACTTCCGTGCTGACCGAAGTGCCTGAAATGTTTGGCGCAGAACGTATTCTGATGAGCCGTTGTCGCGATGAAAGTACGTTTGAAAAAACCGTTCACATGGTGAATGATTTCAAACAGTACTTCATCGAACATAATCAGCCGATTTACGAGAACCCGTCTCCGGGTAACAAAGCCGGTGGCATCACTACGCTGGAAGAAAAATCGCTGGGCTGTACACAAAAAGCTGGCCAAAGCCCGGTAATGGACGTGCTGAAATACGGCGAACGCCTGACTACGCCGGGGCTGAACCTGCTGAGTGCGCCGGGTAACGACGCCGTCGCCACCAGTGCGCTGGCAGGTGCGGGCTGTCATATGGTGCTGTTCAGTACCGGACGCGGCACGCCTTACGGCGGTTTTGTGCCGACGGTGAAACTGGCAACCAACAGTGAACTGGCCACGAAAAAACCGCACTGGATCGATTTCGATGCCGGACGCCTGATCCACGATGTCAGTATGGATCAGTTGCTGGGTGAATTTGTGGATCTGATCGTGGCGATCGCCGATGGCCGCAAAGCCAAAAACGAACTCAATGATTTCCGCGAATTAGCCATTTTTAAAAGCGGTGTCACATTGTAACCGGTCAGGTTTATCGTTAGGATGAAACGGCGTTTCAGTTATGGAACGCCGTTTGCTTTTGCAGCGCAAGACCCCCACGTATGAGACTCCTGACAAATGACGTATTACTGGTTTGCCCAGTCAGTTGGTGTTGTGGCCTTCATGGTCGGCATCACGATGTTTTTCAACCGCAGCGACCGCCGTTTCAAACAACAGCTTTCTGCCTACAGCGCCATTATCGGCGTGCATTTTCTGATGATGGGTGCCGCGCCCGCTGGCATGAGCGCCTTACTGAATTCTCTGCGCACACTGATTTCCCTGCGTACCCGTAACCAGTTGATTATGGTAATTTTCATCGTCCTGACCCTGGTACTGGGGCTAAGCCGCGCCCATCACTGGATGGAACTCTTACCGGTCGGCGCGACAGTTGTCAGTACCTGGGCGCTGTTCCGCACCAGCGGGCTGACAACCCGGTGCATTATGTGGTGCTCAACCTGCTGCTGGGTGGCACACAACATCTGGCTTGGCTCGATTGGCGGTTCACTTATCGAAGGCAGTTTTCTGGTCATGAACGGTTTTAATATCATTCGCTTCCGCCGCCTGCAATTGCGTGGCATCGATCCGTTTGAGGTCGAGAAGAAGCTAGTGCAGAAGATGGATGAGCAGGGATAGTCCCTGCTTTTTTGTCCTTCATTCGCGTACCCCGCTTATTTTGAATCTGCTCACAGATTGCAATAATAATTCCGCGTTTCCCCCTCTATTGATTCCTTCCGCCTGTTTGCCTCGTTGACAACCTCCGGACGCAGGAGTAATTTCCGATTCCGTGGGAGCGGTCCCACAAAAAGGGAAAGGGAAAAAGGAAAATCATGGACGCTATTCAGGGATTACTGAAACAGATATATGCAGGGAAATTGTCAGCGGTATTCTTAGATGATCTGATTACACGCATTGAGGTTGCCAGAAATCAGATTACCTATACGGCCAAACAGGGATGGGATGAAAAAGATGTGGTATTGATCACCTATGCAGATCAGTTCACGAACAAAGCAGAAAAAACACTTTCAGTATTTGATGGTTTTTATCAGCAGCATCTGGCGGATGTTTTTAATATTATTCACCTTCTGCCGTTTTATCCTTATTCGTCGGATGATGGTTTCTCGGTGATTGATTATCAGCAGGTCAATCCACTGGCGGGGGACTGGAAAGATATCCGTAAGCTTGGCCAGTCTTCAAGGCTGATGTTTGATTATGTCTGTAATCATATTTCCGCGAGCAGTGAATGGTTTAAACAATATCTGGCGGGCAATTCGAAATATGAAAACTATTTTATTAGCCTGAACGAAAATAGTGATTTATCTGCCGTGACCCGTCCCCGCAGATCGCCGCTGTTAACGCCTTTCCGCTTTGAAAATGGCGAAACCCGTCATGTCTGGACCACCTTCAGCGCGGATCAGATCGACCTGAATTTTGCGCATCCTGACGTACTGCGCGACATGCTGGACGTGTTACTGAAATACCTGTCGGAAGGCGCTGAATATGTGCGTCTTGATGCTGTGGGCTACATGTGGAAGGAACCCGGCACCTCCTGTATTCATCTGCCCAAAACACATTTACTGGTGAAGCTATTCCGCGCCGTGGTGGAGTATGTTTCACCCGGTACTGTGATTATTACCGAAACCAATGTGCCGCATCAGGACAACATCAGTTACTTTGGTAACGGGTTTGATGAGGCGCAGATGGTCTATCAGTTCCCGCTGCCGCCGCTTGTTCTGCATGCCATTCACAGTGAAAACGGGGAAACGCTGAAACGCTGGGCCGCCGGTCTGGATGCCTGCACACCCGCCACCACCTTCTTTAATTTTCTTGCTTCGCATGATGGCATTGGCCTGAACCCGTTGCGCGGATTACTGCCGGAATCAGAGATCCTCAGGCTGGTGGATGCGCTGCAACAGGAAGGCGCGAGGGTGTCGTATAAAAATAATCCGGATGGCAGCACCAGCCCGTATGAAATCAACGTCACCTATATGGATGCGCTGAACCGGCAGTCGGACGACGACGATATCCGTCTGCAACGCTTCATGCTGGCGCACGCTATTTTGCTGGCATTCCCCGGTGTTCCTGCGGTGTATATCCAAAGTATTCTGGGTTCGCGTAACGATATTCAGGGGGTTGAGAACGCCGGGCATAACCGGGCAATTAACCGGCAGAAATATGATGTCACGGAAATTGGACAGATATTATCTGAACCTGATTCATTACGTGCGCGGGTATTTGGTGAACTGAAGAAATTAATTATCTGCCGAACTGAACAGGCGGCATTTCATCCTTCCGCGCCGATGCGGGTCATTGAATGTCATGACAGCGTGTTTGCCTTTATCCGGGGGCAGGGAAACCAGGAAATAGTGTGTCTGTTTAACCTTTCCGCTAACAATATTCAGGTAACGCTCCCTTCGGGGGATTATCAGGTCTTACCTTATAATCATTCACTGAAATGTGACGGGGAAATAACATTAAAGCCTTATCAGTATATCTGGTTACGCCATTAATTAAGATGTTCCGTTATTTTTTTGTATTTAAAGGGTGTGATATTTCACAGGCCAGTGATTTCGGCTGGCTATAAATTAGCAAAGGAGATGTTCATGAATATAAAAATGAAAAGAAAATATATCCTTATAACCCCGTTATTATTATCCGCATTATGTTTATCGGCCTGTGAGGACGCCAAAGAGAGACAGGTCACCATTGAGTTTATGCATTCTTCGGTCGAGCAGGAACGTCAGGTGGTCATTAATCAGCTGATTGCGAAATTTGAACAGGAAAATCCGCAGATCACCATTAAACCGGTGCCGGTGGAAGAAGATGCCTACAACACCAAAGTGATTACGCTGGCCCGTACCGGCGCACTGCCAGCCGTGATTGAAGTCAGTCACGATTACGCCAAAGTGATGGATCAGGAACAGCTGATCGACCGCGATGCCATCAGGCAGGTGATCGACGGCATAGGTGCTGATCAGTTTTATCCCGGCGTATTGCGCATCGTGCGCACGGAAGAAGGCAAGAATTACACCGGCGTACCGATCCATGGCTGGATACAGGGGATCTGGTACAACAAATCACAACTGGCTGACGCCGGATTCTCTGCGCCGCAAAACTGGCAGGATGTCACCCGCATTGCCACGGCATTTAATCAGCCCGCGCGGAAAAAATACGGCATTGCGTTACCGACCGCCGAAAGTGTTTTGACCGAACAGGCTTTCTCGCAGTTTGCGCTTTCCAACGATGCCAACGTATTTAATGCTCAGGGGCAAATCACGGTTAACACGCCGGAAATGCAGCAGGCGCTGGATTATTACCGTCAGCTCGCCACCTTCTCGATGCCCGGTTCCAATGACGTCATGGAAATCAAAGACGCCTTTATGAACGGCACGGTGCCGATGGCGATTTACTCCACTTATATTCTTCCTGCGGTGTACAGCGAAGGCAAAGCCGGTGACCTTGGTTTTGCCGTGCCGACTGAAAAATCCAAAGCCGTTTACGGCACCATCACCTCACTGACCATCTCCAACGGGCTGGATACGCCTGAACGTGAGGCCGCCGAACGGTGGGTGAGCTTCCTCGAAAAACCGGATAACGCGACAGCCTGGGTGCTGATGTCGCCGGGTGCCGCATTGCCGGTGACCCAAGGCGTGACCGGTAATGCCACCTGGCAAAACAATCCGGTGATCAAGGCATTTGGCACGCTGCCGCAAATGCTGGTGAACGAGTTTGCCAACGTGCAGGTGTTCGGTTCCGTCGGGGAGAAAAACTTCGCAGCAATGGGCGATATCACAGGCTCTGCCGTGCTCAGCGAAATGCTCAATGGCGTGACCGTCGGGAAGAAGGATCCGCAGCAGTCACTGGCGGAAGGGCAAAAGCGTATCGAAGCACTGATGCAAAAACGCTAAACGGAGGAGCCTGAATTCTCAGGGAAGATCATGAAATCACGTAAATTTAACCATTCTGACGGTCGTTTTGCGCTGCTTCTGCTCGCCCCCAGCATCTTTTTGCTGGGGCTGCTGGTGGCGTATCCGATGTTGTCGAATATCCAGATCAGCTTTCTGCAAATCCCGCTGAATCCGCGTCTTGATAACCGGTTTGTCGGGCTGGATAACTACATCAGCATTCTCAGCGATCCGGGCTTTTATCACTCCTTGTGGGTGACGTTCTGGTACACCGCACTGGTCGTCGCGGGCAGTACCGGACTGGGGCTGGGCGTCGCGTTGTTTTTTAACCGTGAGTTCCGCTTTCGCAAAACGGCGCGTTCGCTGGTGATTTTGTCCTATGTCACGCCTTCCATTTCGCTGGTATTTGCCTGGAAATACATGTTCAACAACGGCTACGGCATTGTGAATGTGATCGGTGCTGACATGCTGCATTTGTTCAGCGATGCCCCGCTGTGGTTCGACAATCCGGTCAGCAGCTTCGTGCTGGTGGTGTTGTTCGCCATCTGGCGTTACTTCCCCTACGCCTTTATTTCGTTTCTGGCGATTTTGCAGACCGTCGATAAATCCCTGTACGAAGCCGCAGGCATGGATGGCGCCAATGCCTGGCAGAAATTCCGCATCGTCACGCTGCCCGCCATCATGCCGGTACTGGCAACGGTGGTCACGCTGCGCGCGATCTGGATGTTCTACATGTTTGCCGACGTCTACCTGCTGACCAACAAGGTCAATATTCTGGGTGTGTATCTCTATAAAACCGCCTTCGCCTTTAACGATTTAGGTAAAGCAGCCGCCATATCCATGGTGCTGTTTGCCCTGATCTTTATCGTGATCCTTCTTGCCAGAAAACGGGTGAATATCAATGGCAGCAACTAACCGCAAGATCCTGCGCAAAGCGGGCTTTTATGCCAGCCTGCTGATTTTCCTTGGCGCGATGTTATTTCCTTTTTTCATCATGCTGATGACCTCGTTCAAAAGCAGTAAAGAGGCGATTTCCCGCCATCCGACGCTGTTTCCGCAGGAGTGGGATTTCCATCATTACGTGGATATTTTCAATCCGCAGATTTTCCCGTTCCTCAGTTACTTCAAAAACAGCCTGACCGTGTCGGTACTGGCGTCCGTGATCGCTGTGTTTTTCGGCATCCTGGGCGCTTATGCGTTGTCACGGCTGCGTTTTAAAGGGCGCGTCACCATCAACGCCAGCTTTTATACCGTCTACATGTTTTCCGGCATTTTGCTGGTGGTGCCGCTGTTCAAGATTATTTCGGCGCTGGGCCTGTATGACACCACTACCGCGCTGGTGATCACCATGGTGGTTCAGACCTTGCCGACGGCCGTGTTTATGCTGAAAAGTTACTTCGACACCATTCCTCACGACATTGAAGAAGCGGCGATGATGGACGGGCTTAACCGGCTGCAAATCATTTTCTACATCACCGTGCCGCTGGCGATCTCCGGCATCATTTCGGTGTTTGTGTACTGCTTTATGGTGGCGTGGAATGACTATCTCTTCGCCTCCATTTTCCTCTCCAGCTCTGCCAATTTCACCCTGCCTGTCGGCCTGAACACGTTGTTCAGCACACCGGATTATGTCTGGGGAAGAATGATGGCTGCCTCGCTGGTGACCGCGCTGCCGGTTGTCCTGATGTACGCGCTTTCGGAGCGGTTTATCAAAGGCAATCTTACTGACGGCGGCGTTAAAGGCTGACGTTAAAACGCATATTGACTGATTAAAGATGAAGGAATATCCGATGAAAAAACTGGTCGCAACCCAGCCGCGTGTGGCTGAACTGATGGATTATGAGGACCGCCCGGTCGCGGCATATGAAGTCAAAATTCGCGTGAAATTTGGCGCACCGAAACACGGTACCGAAGTGGTAGATTTTCGCGGCGTCAGCCCGTTTATCGACGAGGAGTTTTCGGCTGAATGGGGCATGTTTGTCCCCCGTCCGGCGGATGCGCCGCGCGGTATTGTGTTCGGCGAATTCCAGCTCGGCAACATGGTGGTGGGCACCGTTTGCGAAAAGGGCTGCGAGGTGACGGATTACGCGCTGGGCGATGATGTCTGTACTTACGGACCGCTGAGCGAAACGGTGATCGTCAACGCCGTGAACAATTACAAATTGCGCAAAATGCCCGCCGGTGCCTCATGGAAAAACGCCGTCTGTTATGACCCGGCGCAGTTCGCCATGAGTGGTGTGCGTGACGGCAATGTCCGTGTCGGCGATTTCGTGGTGATTGTCGGGCTGGGGGCGATCGGTCAAATCGCTGTGCAACTGGCGAAAAAGGCCGGTGCCAGCATCGTGATTGGCGTCGATCCGCTGGAAAAACGCGGGGAAATTGCGCTGAAAAACGGCGCGGATGCCGTGTTTAACCCGATCGGTACTGACATCGGGCTGGAGATCAAAAAACTCACCGGCAAACAGGGGGCGGACGTCATCATCGAAACCAGCGGCAATGCCCAGGCATTGCAGGCGGCGCTGCGGGGTATCGCTTACGGCGGCACAATTTCTTATGTCGCCTTTGCCAAACCCTTTGCCGAAGGCTTTAACCTCGGGCGGGAAGCCCACTTTAACAATGCCAAAATCGTCTTTTCCCGCGCATGCAGCGAACCCAATCCCGATTATCCCCGCTGGAGCCGTAAACGCATCGAAGACTCCTGCTGGGAACTGCTGATGAACGGCTACCTGAACTGCGAAGACCTGATCGATCCGGTGGTCACGTTCAGCAACAGCGCGGAGAGCTACATGAAATACGTCGATCAACATCCTGATCAGAGCATCAAGCTCGGCATCACTTTCTAAAAGGACTTAGACATGAAAATCGGTACACAAAATCAGGCATTCTTCCCGGAAAATATTCTGGAGAAATTCAAATTTATCAAGGCAATGGGTTTCGACGGTTTTGAAATTGACGGCAAATTGCTGGTAAATCATCTCGACGAAGTGAAAGCCGCTATCGCCCAAACCGGCCTGCCAGTGATTACCGCCTGCGGCGGCTATGAGGGTTGGATCGGTGATTTCATCGAAGAGCGTCGTCTGAATGGATTGCAGCAAATCACTGCGATTCTGGAAGCCCTTTCGCAGGTCGGCGGTAAAGGGATTATCGTGCCCGCCGCCTGGGGAATGTTTACCTACCGTCTGCCGCCGATGACCTCACCGCGCAGTCAGGCGGGCGACCGTCTGGCGGTCAGCGCATCCTTGCGGGAGCTGGAAAATGTCGCCAGACGCACCGGCACCACGGTGTATCTGGAGCCGCTGAACCGTTATCAGGATCACATGATAAACACGCTGGCGGAGGCACGCCGTTATATCGAAGAGGGCGCGCTTGAGCACGTCAAAATCATCGGTGATTTTTACCATATGAGTATTGAGGAGGATTGCCTCAGCGCTGCGTTCCATCAGCAACGCGATCTGCTCGGCCATGTACATATTGCTGACAATCATCGTTACCAGCCGGGCAGCGGAAGCATTGATTTTGGCTCTGCGTTTGAGCAACTGAAAGAAGATGGCTACGACGGCTATATCGTCTACGAATGCCGCGTGCGGGCAGAAAATCCGACCCAGGCTTATCAGGATTCACTGACTTATCTTCGCAATTTACTCTGACTGACAGGCCGCGAAATGGAATTTATAACGAAACCGGCAGGAACGCTGAAAGTGGCGCTGGTGGGGGCGGGTCAGGTGGCGGAAAAGGTCCATGTGGCCTGTTACCGCCAGCTTCCGGGGCTTGAACTGGTCGCGGTGGTGGATTGCGATACGGCGCGCGCTCAGGCATTTGCCGGGCGCAACGGTATCGCCCGTGCCTTTACCTCACTGGAAGAGATGCTGGAGGCTGAACGGCCCGACATCGTCAGCATCTGTACGCCCAACCTTTTCCATCATCAGCAAGTGATCACGGCATTGCAGCACGGCTGTCATGTGTTCTGTGAAAAACCGCCTGCCATGACCGCCGCGCAGGCGCTGGAAATGTGGCAGGCGGCGGAACAGGCTGGCCGGATTCTGGCCTATGACTTTCATCACCGTTTCGCCGAAGATGCGCGCATTTTACGCCAGAAAGTCGCAGCGGGTGAACTGGGTGAGGTTTATGTCACCACCGCGCGCGCCCTGCGCCGCTGCGGCGTGCCCGGCTGGGGCAATTTCACGGATAAAACGCAGTCCGGCGGCGGACCGCTGATCGACATCGGCATTCATATGCTGGATGCCGCCATGTACGTGCTCGGCTTTCCGGCAGTGCGCAAAGTCACCGCGCAGATGTTTCAGAAAATCGGTAACCGCAAAAGTGAAGGGCAATTCGGAAGCTGGGATCCGCAGAAATACAGCGTGGAAGATTCAGTATTTGCCGCGATTGAGTTTTGCAACGGCGGGTTGCTGCGTCTGGAAACGGCGTTTGCGCTGAATATTCAGCCGCAATCGGTGATGAATGTTGAGTTTTGCGGTGATAAGGCCGGTGCCACACTGTTTCCTGCCCAGGTGTATACCGATGAAAAGGGTGAACTGGTGAGGTTATTCCACCGGGAGGTTGCCGACGATCAGCGCCATGTTCGCAGCGTTCAGGCGTTTGTGGCGGCGGTTCGCGGGGAAACGGTGAGTCTGGCAGACGCGGAACAGGGATACCGGATCCAGCAACTGGTGGCGGCTGTCTATCAGTCGGCAGAGTCGGGGGAGAGCGTGTATCTATGATTCAGCCTCAGATCCTGCCCGAAGCCCCGTTTTCACCACATCGCCTGAATAAGTACGGCAGCCTGCATACCTGCGGCAATGGCCGGATTGGTATCCGTGGCTGTCACGAAGAAGCCTATACCGATCAACAGCGGGGCATGTTTGTCGCGGGTTTTTATCACCGTGCGAATACGACCGAAGTCACCGAACTGGTGAATCTGCCGGATATTATTGGTATGCGCATTGAGCTGGACGGCGAAAGTTTATCGCTGCTTTCCGGCACGCTGCTGTCCTATCAGCGTGAACTGCGCACCATGAACGGTGAGCTGTATCGCGAACTGGTCTGGCAGTCGCCCGCCGGTCAGCGGTTCAAAATCGAAACCCGTCGTTTTGTGGCGCTTTCTCCGCTGACGCTGGTGGCGAGCCGTTTAACTGTCACCGCGCTGGATGCGGATGCACATTTGTGCGTGAGCACCGGCATTGATGCAACGCTCACCAACAGCGGCAGACAGCATCTGAATGAATGTTCAGTACGGGTTTTCGATCAAAACGTTTTACAAGGCGGTTATCAGACCACAGACGGCCAGCAGCAGGCGATCATCACCAGCCAGTGCCTGTTTCCTGCCCGCGCCAGCAGCAGTTTTTCGTCGAAAAACCGCCAGTTACTGCAACATATCAGCCTGCCGTTATCTGCCGGTGAAGCGGTGACGCTGGAGAAATTCAGCTGGATTGCCACGTCGCTCGACGCAGATTTCCTGCCAGAAAACACCTTCGCAGCACGCTGCCTGAAGGCCCTGCTGGCACACGCGCAGCAAGGTTACGGACACCTGCTGATGGAAAATACCCGCCACTGGCAGCATTACTGGCAGGCATCACGGGTCTGTGTGGCGTCAGATGATCCCCAGGATCAACGTGCGCTGGATTTTGCGCTGTATCACCTGAAGCTGATGATCCCGGCGCATGACGCGCGCGCCAGTGTGGCGGCGAAAGGGCTGACCGGCGAAGGCTATAAAGGGCATGTTTTCTGGGATACCGAAATATTTATCCTGCCTTTTGCCCTGCTGAATGCGTCTGAACAGGCGCGAAAACTGCTGGAATACCGCTATCTGCATCTGGCGCAGGCGCAGGACAAAGCCCGGCAGAATGGTTATCAGGGCGCACTGTTTCCGTGGGAAAGCGCGTTCAGCGGCGAAGAGGAAACGCCTGAATTTGCCGCGATCAATATCCGTACCGGTCAGCGGCAACGGGTGGCATCGGCGCTGGCAGAACATCATCTGGTGGCAGATATCGCCTATGCCACGGTGGGCTATTTCCAGGCCACGCTCGACACGGAATTTATGCAACAAATGGGACTGGCGCTGCTGAAAGAAACCGCGCGGTTCTGGATGAGCCGCGCTGAATGGCGTGGCGACCGGCTGGCAATTCTCAACGTCATCGGGCCGGATGAATACACCGAACATGTTGATAATAATGCGTTTACCAATTATATGGCGCAGTACAACGTCCGGGAGGCCTGCCGGTATCTGCATGAATTTAATCATGAGGACGCCGCATTCTTTGCGCAGGCGGAAGATTTTCTGACGCACCTGTATCTGCCGCAGCCCGATGTGCAGGGTGTGATCGCGCAGGATGATTCCTTCCTCAGCAAACCGCAATGCGACCTGACAGCCTATAAATCCCGGCAGGGCACACAGGCCATTTTGCTGGATTATTCCCGTGCGGAAATCAACGAGATGCAGATTCTGAAACAGGCCGATGTGGTCATGCTCATGCAACTGCTGCCCGCACAGTTCACGCCACAATGTCAGGCTGCCAGTCTCAGTTTTTATGAACCGCGTACGATTCACGACTCTTCGCTGAGTAAATCGGTGCATGCGATTGTTGCCGCCCGGACCGGGCAGGTCGCACAGGCATTGCAGTTTTACCGCGAGGCGTGCCGCATCGATTTGGGCGAAGAACCTCACTCTTCGGACGACGGTATTCATGCGGCCGCCACGGCCGCTATCTGGACGGGGGCGCTGATGGGGTTTGCGGGGCTGGATTATCAGTCAGGCGAACTGCATTTCCGGCCCACGCTGCCGCAGGGCTGGACGCGGTTACAGTTTCCCCTTTGCTGGCGTGGAACGCGCCTGACGGTGTCTATCGAACCCCGGCAATTTACCCTCAGCAAAACGGATGCTCAGCCGCTGAAGGTCTGGATCAACGGCATCTCTCACACATTTACGGAAAGCCTCATTCTGAAAGGATCTCATGATGAAAACTGAACCCCTGCCGCGTGCCGTTATTTTTGACCTCGATGGTGTGGTGGTCGATACCGCGCACCTGCATTTTATGGCCTGGCAACGACTGGCGCAGCGTATCGGGATCCCCATCGATGCTGCGTTTAATGAGCAACTGAAGGGCGTCAGTCGTCAGGAATCGCTGTTGAAGATCCTCGCTGTGGGCGGAAAAACCGGAACTTTTACGCAGGCAGAATGTGACGCAATGGCGGCGGAGAAAAATGACGATTATGTCGGATTACTCGCCGGGCTGACCACGGCGGACATTTTGCCGGGGATCAGTGAATTGCTGCACACGTTGCGTGACCAGGGCGTACTCACCGGTCTGGCTTCCGTTTCACAAAATGCCCCGCAGGTGCTCAGGGCGTTAGGACTGGAGCAGGCTTTCGATTATGTCGCGGACGCCCGCCGGATCACGCATTCCAAACCGCATCCGGAAATTTTCCTCAAGGTTTGCGAGGCGCTGAATATCGCGCCGCAGCATGCCGCAGGGATAGAGGATGCGCAGGCGGGGATTGATGCATTACGTGCCGGAGGCATTTTCTCGATTGGCATTGGCGCCACGCTGGAAGGGGCAAATCACCGTCTGGATTCTACCGACGGGCTGTCGTGGGCGGTTATCAGGCAACTATGGTTGCATCATCAGGCTGATATTTAAGGAAAAATTATGGCTCAGATTTCACTGCAACACATTCAGAAAATTTACGACAAACAGGTTCACGTGGTGAAGGATTTCAATCTGGAGATCGCGGATAAAGAATTTATCGTGTTTGTCGGGCCATCCGGCTGCGGAAAATCTACCACCCTGCGTATGATCGCCGGGCTGGAGGAAATTTCTTCCGGCGACCTGCTGATCGACGGCGTGCGCATGAACGACGTCGCACCGAAAGATCGCGAGATAGCGATGGTATTTCAGAACTATGCGCTTTACCCGCATATGTCCGTGTACGACAACATGGCGTTTGGCCTGAAACTGAGAAAGATTGCGCCGGAGGAAATCAGTCAGCGCGTGGAGTATGCGGCCCAGATCCTCGGGCTGAATGAGTATCTGGCGCGACGTCCGGGGGCGTTATCCGGCGGCCAGCGTCAGCGCGTCGCGCTCGGGCGCGCGATTGTGCGTGATGCCAAAGTCTTTCTGATGGACGAACCGCTGTCGAACCTCGATGCCAAACTGCGGGTACAGATGCGGGCCGAAATCAGCAAGCTGCACCATAAACTCAATACGACGATGATTTATGTCACCCATGATCAGACCGAAGCTATGACCATGGCGACGCGGATTGTGGTGATGAAAGACGGCATTATCCAGCAGGTTGGCGCGCCTAAAACGGTCTATAACCATCCACAAAATATGTTTGTGGCCGGTTTTATTGGATCACCGGCGATGAACTTTATCCGTGGTGCGCTGGATGGCAACTTTTTCGTGACGGAAAGTCTGCATATTCCGGTGCCTGAAGACAAACTGACGATATTGAATGCACGGGGTTATCAACGTAAACCGCTGGTACTCGGGATCCGTCCTGAAGATATCGCCGGTGCAGAGCAGCAGAACGCACATTTTGACGCGCGAATTACGGTGGCTGAACTGACCGGAGCAGAATTTATGTTGTATTGCTCGATTGGCGGTCATGAATTTGTCTGCCGTTCAAACGCTAATACTGATTATCAGGCCGGACAATTATTATCCCTGTGCTTTGATATGAATAAATGTCATTTCTTTGATTGTGAAACTGAGGAAGTCATTACCGCGCATTAATAAGTTATTTCACTAACGTGTATAAATAACACGAATTTTAAAAGAGGTTATCCGTTGTTTTAATATCCATCTGCCCCTACTGTAAAAGGAATTATTATAATGAAAATGAAAGTGGCTGCCGCATTATTATGCGGCACAGTCTGCTCGTCGGCTTTTTCCGCTGAGAGCGAAAGCGTAAATAAAAATGAAGATCATAATTCACCGGCAATGCTGACGCCGGTACCGATCGGTAACGTTGCGTTACCTGCTGAACCCTGGAAGGTGCAGATCGGCGCCATGCAGGAAACAGAGAACACAGAAGGTCAGGGCGATAAAGACGGCGCTTATGAACCGACGGTATTTGTTAACTTCAGCAAAGGAAAGTGGAACTTCTACGGCGCATTTTATCAGGAAGACCATAACGTCGATTACTCCGAAGATACCCGAAGTGACTGGTTTAATCAGGTCGAATTCGATATGCATTATCAGTTTGTGGATAACGCAGATTATGCGCTGGGGCTGATGCTCGGTTTCAGGAACTATCAGTGGCAATATAATGAAGATAAAAAGAAAGAGGGCAATTCTTATAATACCCAGCGTTATACCATTCAGCCAGACTGGTCGGTGTCGCTTAGTCCTGCGTTGAAATATAACGGCTGGATGGCGTTGTATAATTATTATAATAGTATGGACGATAACGGTTATCTGAATAAAGAGTTTGAAGGTGAAACCGGTTTGAAATACAGTTTCACCGACGATATCGCGATGCAGGTCAGTTATTATTTAGATCGCGGATGGAATACCGGTGACAGCCAGCGCGGGGAATTCGCTAAACAGGAAGCGCGTATCTATTTGCCGGTGAGCTTCGATCTTTTCTCCAGCGGGAAAACCGTGCTGACGCCTTATGCCCGCCGGACGCTGGATACCTATTATTACAATGATGATCGCGGAGAACGCGAAGGAGAAACCGATACGCGATTCGGGTTGTTAATCAATCAGCCTTTACCCAACGGTTTTGCCATCTCACTGGAATATGCCTACGAATTGCAGTTGCACGATAATACCGATGCCAGCGCCAATGCGAAGACCAAATTCCATTATACCGGTGTCGGTGTCACCTATTCTTTCTGATGCCTCTCATCACCCAACCGGAAGCTGTTTTCCGGTTGGGTTTTCTTATTTTCCGGCAGTGATTTCTATGGCGGAATGATTCACCACCAGCTGTGTCGGCACCAGCGTGCGGGAATGCGCGCCGGGACGATCGAAAATTTTATCGAACAGCACACCGCAACCCTGCCAGCCTAATTCGCGGATAGGAATTTCAATGCCGGTCAGCCCCGGAGACAGGATCGGCGAAATATTGTCGCTGCTGTAACCGGTGATGGAAATTTCATCGGGAATGATCTTTTTCTGTTCATGGGCCGCGCGGTAAATGCTCATGACTTTCACGGCATCCGTGGCGAAAACGGCCGTCGGCGGATGCGCCTTTTGCAGCAATGTCGTCGCCGCCAGATAAGCGCTTTCGGTGGTATAACCGCCGTCAATCATCAGGCCCGGTTGCGCAGTCAGACCGGCATCCTGCATGGCGCGTTTATAACCGGCAAGGCGGTCAATGGAAACGTGATAATCCAGCGGCGCGTGCAGGCAGGCAATATCCTGGTGACCGAGCGAAATAAGATGTTCTGTCAGCCGGTAACTGTCCTGAAAATTATCGGTATCGACGGAAAAGACGTGCTGATATGTTCCTTCAATATTGCCAATCACCACCACAGGAACCTGATAATTATCTAACTGTTCCAGAATATATTCATCGGCGGGTGAACTGAGCATTATCACGCCTTTCACCATTTTTTCCGTTATTTTAGCGACACACTTTTGCAGATCTTCTTCGCTATTTTTGGACGTCTGCAAAATAACGTCAAAACCCTCTTCTTCCGCTCTCAGCGCAATGGATTGCAATATTTCGGAGAAGAAAGGGTTCCCGGCGGTTGTTTTGGTCGAACGGGTGGATATCACTAAAATCGCATCAAAACCTTTGGATGTCAGCGCCCGCGCCAGTTTGCTTGGCTGATAATTCAGCGTGCGGATAGCATCCAGCACGCGCTCACGGGCATCTGGCGAAATATTGGTTTGGTTGGTAATAACTCTGGAAACGGTAGATTTGGACACTTTTGCCAGACGGGCAATATCATAAATAGTGACTGCCACAATATATGCACCTCAAATATCCGTATTAAGGACGGGATATTGATAATACGGGGCAGGTCTGAGGTTGTCCATTTTCCCCAGACCTGATGTGGCGGATTATTACTCGTCTAATTTCAGCGGCGGCAACTGCGCAAAAATGCTCAGCAGGCCTTCGCCCCAGCCTTTGCGGATCATGTCGAAATACGGGTGTGTTTCGGTGATCCGGTGCTGTTGTGCGGCGCTGAAGCTGTCTGTCGGATAGGTCATCACATCCAGCGGCAGGCCGACGGAAAGATTACTGCGCAGTGTGGAGTCCATCGAAATCAGCGCACATTGCATCGCCTGATCCAGCGCGGTGTCGTAGCTCAGTACGCGATCGATAATCGGCTTACCGTACTTACTCTCACCAATCTGGAAATACGGCGTGTCGTGCGTGGCTTCGATGAAATTCCCCTGCGGATAAATGTGGAACAGCCGCTGACCCTCACCTTTAATCTGTCCGCCGAGCAACAGATTGCAGCTGAAATCTGTATTGCCCCCCTGATTTGCGCCGCTGTCCCGTGCAATCACTTCACGCACCGTTTCACCCAGCAGGCTGGCGGCATCGTAAAGCGACTTCACGTTCAGCAGGTTTTCCCGCTCATCGTCTGCGCAGCGACGATGCAGCAGACTGATAATGCTCTGTGTGGTCGCCAGATTTCCGGCACTCTGGATCACCAGCACGCGTTCATCGCTTTGATGAAAAACATGCAGTTTACGGAAGGTGGAAATATGGTCCACTCCGGCATTGGTGCGTGAATCTGAAACAAACACCAGGCCAGAGGACAAGCGCATGGCCACACAGTAAGTCATAAAAAGGTTTCCTCAGGTATTCAGGATCATTGCGGAACGTCGAGTATGGCAACGGCCGCGACAGTGCGCATGTCTTCGCTTCCTCCCCCTAACCGGATACCGCGGACCGGGCATGCATCAAGATAATCTATGCCGATAGCCAGTTTCAAATGCTGATTCGGTTTACAGGTGTTATTGGTGACATCGAAGCTCTGCCAGCGGTCATCCAGCCAGGCTTCCGCCCACGCATGCATGGCCACATGCGCCGAGTCTTCCGAGTAAAGATAGCCGCTGACGTAACGCGCCGGAATGCCCAGGCTGCGGCAGCAGGCCAGGAAAACGTGTGTGTGATCCTGACATACGCCGGTTTGTGCTGAAAAGGCTTGTGAGGCGCTGTCTTTCACCGTGGTGCTGCCGGGGTTGTAAGGCATTTTCAGCAGCAGTTCGCCCATCAGGCTGCACAGACTTTCATGCTGTGCCTGCGGCCGGTAATAACGGCTGGCGAAATCGCGGATCGCGCCATCGGCCAGGGTCAGCGGGCTGGTGCGCAAAAACACCAGCGGCGAGAGATGCCCGCAATTATCGTCTTCCGTATTGTCTTCAATCTCGACCACGCCGTTGGCTTCAATGGTGATCGCCTGATGGGGTTGATCGAGCGTCAGGACATGCAGCACATTGCCATAGGCATCCAGCGTGCGGGTGGCATATTCCGGCAAGGTCAGATCCCACGACAAAATCTTCTGATGGCTGGAATCCTGCGGTGTGAGGCGCAGATATTGCGTGCTGTGTTTAACCTGTTGCGCATAGCTGTAATGCGTCTGATGTGTGACATTCAGTTTCATTATTGGGCCTCCAGATAGGTTTGATGAATGCTCTCAGCGATGGCATTGGTCTGATCCAGAAACTGCATCAACCAGGGGCTGAGACCCATCTCAACAATCTCGTCCATTTCGGTGAAGCGAAGCTGAGCATGAAGGGTATGGACACGGCGACGTGGCAAATTGCCTGCGCTGCCGCCGATTTCCTCCAGCTGTTCGGCCATGATTTCGACACAGGAAAGCAGAGAACGCGGTAACTCGCGGCGCAGTATCAGCAGCTCGGCAATACGTTTCTGGCTAAGTTGCTGCTTATAAAGCGTGTGGAACGCTTCGCGGGCGCTGACCGCACGCAGCAGCGTGTCCATCCGGTAGTACTCGCGCACCGGATCTTCATCGGCATTCAGTAACTGATTTTTGGCATCCAGCAGGCGGGCGGTGCTGTCCGCCCGCTCAAGCATGGTGCCGAGGCGGATAAAGTTCAGTGCATCACTGCGCAGTAATGTGCCGAACATCGCACCGCGAAACAGATGTGAGCGCTCCTTGACCCAGTCGAAGAAAGCGTCTGCACCGGCAGAACCGACGCCCTGACGGCGGATCAGTTTCATCTCTATCCAGGTGGCATTGATGCTTTCCCAGACTTCAGAAGAAAGACTGCCGCGCACCGCATGCGCATTGTTCCAGGCCATTTGCAGGCAACTGAAAATGCTGCTGTGGTTGAAGCTGTCCAGAGCGAAGAAGTTGAGCAGATTACCCATCGACTCCTGCGGATAGTGCTCGTTGAACAGTGTCCGCGTACCGGTCATGGTCAGCGGTACCAGTAAATCATTGTTTTCATCGCGTGCGTTGACGTCACGGATCGACATCATCGACAGCTTATTGGTCACGTCCAGCAGGCGTGCAATATTCTCGGCGCGTTCCAGATAACGCGCCATCCAGTACAGTTCGCTGGCTGTTCTGCTTAGCATGCGTCATCCTCCGTCGGATTTTCTTCCAGCACCCAGGTATCTTTGGTCCCGCCGCCCTGAGATGAATTCACTACCAGCGAGCCTTCTTCCAGCGCTACGCGGGTTAATCCGCCCGGTACCAGACGAATTTCGGCACCGGTCAGCGCAAATGGCCGCAGGTCGATATGACGCGGTGCCAGCCCGTTACCGACAAAGGTCGGGCAGGTGGAAAGCGCCAGCGTTTCCTGCGCGATGTAGTTTTCCGGGCGGATGCGCAGTAATTCGCGGAAGCGTTCAATTTCTGCCTTGCTGGCCGTCGGCCCAATCAGCATGCCGTAACCGCCTGCGCCATGAACCTCTTTCACCACCATTTTTTCCAGGTTTGCCAGCACGAAAGACAGATCGCTTTCCTTGCGGCATTGCCACGTCGGCACGTTATTGAGGATCGGATCTTCCGCCAGGTAGTAACGGATCATCTCCGGTACATACGGGTAGATCGATTTATCATCCGCCACGCCGGTACCGATCGCATTCGCCAGCACCACACCACCGGATCGATACACCGACAGCAGGCCGGGAACCCCGAGCATGGAATCGGCGCGGAACGCCAGCGGATCGAGGAAGGCGTCGTCAATACGCCGGTAGATCACGTCAATCTTGCACGGTCCGGCGGTGGTGCGCATAAACACCGCGCCGTCTTTCACGAACAGATCGACACTTTCTACCAGTTCAACACCCATTTGTTGTGCGAGGAAACTGTGCTCGAAATAGGCACTGTTAAAGCGGCCGGGCGTCAGTACCACGACGGTCGGATCGTTGACGGTGGTGCTTTCGCGCAGGGTTTGCAGTAAGTGGGAAGGGTAGCGGGAAACCGGCGCGATACGCTGCTCGGCAAACAATTCGGGATATAACCGCATCATCATTTTGCGGTTTTCCATCATGTAAGACACACCGGACGGCGTGCGCAGGTTGTCTTCCAGCACGTAGTATTCGCCATCGCCTCCCCGCACCATGTCGGTTCCGGCAATGTGGGCGTAGGTATCACGATGAAGATCGATGCCCTGCATGCAGGGCTGATACTGATCGTTGGCCAGCACTTGTTCGGCGGGCACGATCCCTGCCTTGAGGATCTTCTGGTCATGATAAATATCATGCAGAAAAGCATTAAGCGCCTGAACCCGCTGACGGATCCCGCGATCAAGCATCTGCCATTCGCTGGCCGGAATAATGCGTGGCACGCTGTCAAACGGGATCAGCCGTTCCGCGCCATCATCTTCGCCATAAACATTAAAGGTAATCCCCACCCGGTGAAACAACAGCGCAGCTTCCTCTTTTTTGCGCTGGACTGCCTGTTGATCGGCTTGCTGCAACCACTGCCAGTAGGCCTGATAATGGCTGCGGTGTTTGCCTTCAGCCATCAACATTTCATCAAAAAAGGGTGAATCGGAAAGGTCAATCTTGATCATCATCACCTCACAAACTGGACAGGCTGCAATTGAATCGTTCAATAACAATGAAGATCAGGCATAAAGTGTGCCAGCGTGCAAAACGGGCTGAAAATCAGGGGAAAAGGGGCCGGTCTGCTTAATTATAGGGCGAGGAGAAGTTTGTTTGCCTGAAAATGGGGCAAAAAAAACCAGCCCGCAGGCTGGTCTGGTGCATCACTGACGCGAATTAACGGCGGACGGCGATGGCTTCGATTTCGATTTTTACGTCTTTTGGCAGACGGGCGACTTCAACGCAAGAACGGGCCGGGAATGGCGCGTTGTGCTCGGTGAAGAAGGCTTCATACGTGGCGTTAACGGTGGCGAAGTCATTCAGATCTTTCACGAAAACGGTGGTTTTCACAATATCTGACACTTTCAGGCCAGCGGCTTCAACGATCGCCTGTACGTTTTCCAGTGACTGGCGCGTTTGTGCAGAAATGTCGTCAGCCACAGAGCCGGTTTTAGGATCCACTGGGATCTGGCCGGAAGTGATGATCATACTGCCCAGATCCACGCCCTGAACATAAGGACCGATAGCGGCAGGGGCGTTTTCAGTGCTGATTTCGCGGGACATAATGTCTCCTGATTTGCGTTAAGGGGAACAAGAAATTGTTCCCCAGTATAAAGGCTCAGTCGTTATTGAGCACCACCTGATGCTCAAACTCTTTTTCGCAGTATTTGCATTTCAGGTGCACGCCGTCTGCGCGCTGTTTCACCGCAAAGCTGGAGTCCACCGGTTCAAAACGGCTGATGCAGTTGCCGTTCGGGCAGCGCAGTACGCCGACAATCCGGTCCGGCAGCGTCGGCATCAGCTTTTTCACCACGTCGTAATTGTCGATGCGGTTCACCGTCGCGCGCGGGGCATACACCGCCAGCTGATTGACCTGTTCGTCGGTCAGAAAGGTGTTTTCAATTTTGATGATGTCTTTGCGGCCCAGCTCGCCGGAAGGCAGGTTCAGGCCGACCGTCACACGTTGTTCCGTCTGGGTAAACTTGAACAGCGACAGTAATTTAAATCCGACCTGTGCCGGAATATGGTCGATGACCGTACCGCATTTGATCGCTTCAACCTGAAGTTTATTGTCGTGCGTCATAATCGTTTTCTCCTCAAGTTTACTGTGCAGTGTCTGCGTTCAGAACCAGCGCCAGCAAAGCCTGACGCGCAAAAATTCCGTTACCGGCCTGCTGGAAATACCAGGCATATGGCGTTTTATCCACATCCGGCGTGATTTCATCGATACGCGGCAGCGGGTGAAGCACTTTCAGGTGCGGCTGAGCATGGGTCAGATCGGCAGCCCGCAGGACAAACTGTGCTTTCACGTTGGCGTATTCCGATGGATCCAGACGCTCTTTTTGCACGCGGGTCATGTACAGAATATCGATTTCAGACACCACTTCATCAATGCTGCTGTGCAGGCTGTATTCGATGCCTTTCTCTTCCAGCAACGTCAGGATATACCCCGGCATCGCCAGCGCGTCCGGCGCGATAAAGTAGAAGCGGTTGCCGTTAAATTTCGCCAGTGCCTGTGCCAGGGAATGTACCGTGCGGCCATATTTCAGGTCGCCGACCATGGCGATTTTAATGTTGTCGAGACGGCCCTGAGTTTCCTGAATGGTGAACAAATCCAGCAGGGTTTGCGTCGGATGCTGGTTCGCTCCGTCGCCTGCGTTGAGCACCGGAATACCGCCGGAGAATTCGGTCGCCAGACGCGCCGCGCCTTCCTGCGGATGGCGCATCACAATCGCATCAACGTAGGTGCTGATGACCGAAATGGTATCGGCCAGCGTTTCGCCTTTTTTGCCGAGCGAGGTGTTGCTGCTGTCGGAGAAACCCACCACCGAGGCGCCCAGACGATGCATCGACGTTTCAAATGACAGACGTGTGCGGGTTGAGGCTTCGAAGAAACAACTGGCGATCACTTTGTGTTTCAGCAATTCAGGCTGCGGGTTGGCTTTCAGGCTGGCAGCGGTATCCAGTACCAGTTCCAGCTCTTCGCGGCTGAGATCGTTGATAGAAATGATGTCTTTCTGATACAGCGGATTGGCCATAGTCGTCATTCTCCTGTTCTTTACGCGTAAAAAAGTGTGGCGCTCAAATTCCGGACAAAAAAAAGCCCCTCAATGAGGGGCTTTCAGTAAAACGGTAATACCACGGAAGAACAACGGCAGCGGGCTGCCTGATGGCACGGTGTTTGGTCGATCATCTGAGCACAAAACCTGGCGATTGTTCATGGGTTCTCCCGACAAATTGTGGCGCATTATACGCGGGTCATTGACGACATCAAGCGGAAAAATGGCCTAAGGCAAACGGTTGCTGCCGTGGTTTTCCTTTATCGCCAGTATTCGCCTGATTATCCTGCAAACTCTGTCCAGCTCTGTCATTTCCCGTGGCGCAACCAGCACGGAAGTACTCGATGCGATCACGCCGAGCACCTCCGGCAACCGGTGTTGATCGATAATCCGCCCCACGGCGCGGCCATAGCCCGGCATGACATGTACCACGACAAATTGAGGGTTGTGATCCACATCGGTGACCATTTCACTCACTGGCCTCAGGGCATCAGGGATAAGCTGAGATTGCTCATTCAGGGCGTAAATCTTTTTGCCTTTAGCATTCTGTACCTTCACGACGCCCAGTATTTTCAGCAATTGAGAAATGGTGGACTGGCCGATGTTGCGGTATCCCGCCCGCTGGAATTCCACACGCAGTTCTTCCTGTGATGAAAAACTCCGGCTGGCAATAAGCTGATGGCAGAGGATCAGTTGCTGGTGTTCTTTTTCAAGTGTAGACAACGTTCTTTTCATGGTTATGTTCCCGGTAAATAAAGGACGTCAACATGGCAAAAAAATCATTTTCTACAAAGAGTTAAACCAAAGAACCGAGACTTAGCGCGAACATCAGCAATACCAGTAAAATTCCCATCAAAGGTGCGACCCATTTCAGCCAGCGGACATAGGGCACCCGCGCGATGGCCAGACCGCCCATGACGACGGCGGAGGTCGGCGTGACCAGATTCACCAGCCCCGATGCCGACTGATAAGCGGTCACCACCAGTTCACGCCCGACGTGGGCGAAATCGGCGAGAGGCGCCATAATCGGCATGGTCATCACCGCCAGACCGGATGAAGAGGGCACCAGAAACGACAGCACCACTTCGAGCAGGAACATGACGTTAATGAAAATCACGCTGGATAATCCGGAAACGATGCCTTCTGCGCTGTGCAAAATGGTGTGGGTGATCATGCCGTTGTCCATGATCACCACGATGCCACGGGCAATGCCGATGATCAGTGCCACGCCGAGCAGGTCGCGTGCGCCATCAATGAATGTCGAGGTCAGTTCTTCCTCACTCATGCGGGCAATCAGCCCCACCAGGATCGCCGCAGCCAGGAAAACGCCGGAGATTTCCCCCATCCACCAGCCTTTTACCGATACGCCATAAATCATCACCACAAAAGCCAGCGCGAAGATCAGCAGAATGATTTTACGTACGCCGGTAAAGGGCAGCAGTTCATCGCTGCGGTTACCGAGAAAGTGGGCGCGGTTGCTGTCCCACTGATCAGCCACAACAGAAAGCGAGGGATCGCGGCGCACTTTACGGGCATAGCGCATCACCCAGATCACGCAGATCAGCCAGCCGACGATCAGAATCGCCACGCGCAGGCCGATCCCGTGGGTGAAGGGGATCCCGGCAGCATTGGCGGCAATCACCGTCGCAAAAGGATTGATCGTTGAGCCGAGCGTGCCAATCCCGGCGCCCAGCAGTACGGTAGCCGCCGCGACCAGCGGGTCGAAACGGGCCGCCATCATCACCGGTACCAGAAGGGTGTAAAATGGCAATGACTCTTCGGCCATGCCGTAAATGGTGCCACCGGCGGCGAACAGTGCCATCAGGATCGGGATCATCCATTCTTCTTTGCCCTTAAGCCGGACAGTCACCCGTTCAATTCCGGCGTCGATTGCCCCGGTTTTGGTGACGATGCCCAGAAAACCGCCGATGATCAGAATAAATAAAGCGACATCAATTGCGCCAGCCTGGCCGGTGGTGTGGTTGTACAGGCCATCAATGGGCGCGAGGAAAATATCCACCAGCCCCTGCGGATTGCCGGTAACGGCGTGATAGGTGCCTGAGACGGGAACTTCTTTACCCAGCCCGACATTCATCGCCATGTCGTACTGACCGGCGGGGATAATCCAGCTCAGGCCCGCAACCAGCGCGATAAGCACAAACAAAATGGTGTAGGCAGAAGGGAATTTGAATGTACGCATAAACGTAATCCTTAAAAAAAGCGTGAAGGCAAAACGCCTTCACGCAAGGGGCTTAGTCATCGCCAAGGGTGGCGACCATGACCGCTTTTATGGTGTGCATACGGTTTTCGGCTTCATCAAAAACGATGGAATGCGGAGACTCAAAAACGTCATCCGTCACTTCCAGCCCTTTCATGCCGTAAGCGATTTCCAGTTCTTTGCCGAGGGTGGTTTCTTCGTTATGGAAGGCGGGCAGGCAGTGCATGAATTTGACGTCAGGATTGCCGGTAGCGTTAAGCACCGCCGCATTAACCTGATACGGGGTCATCAGACTGATACGTTCTGCCCAGGCGGTTTTGGCTTCGCCCATTGACACCCAGACATCGGTGTAAAGAAAATCGACGCCCTGTACGCCTTCATCAACGTGCTCTGTCAGCAGGATCCTTGCGCCGGTAGTGCGGGCGATATCGCAGCAGGTCGCGACCAGTGTCTCTTCCGGCCAGAAGGATTTTGGCGCGATCAGACGGATATCCATTCCCATTTTTGCGGCCCCGACCATCAGGGAATTACCCATATTATTTCGGGCATCGCCCAGATAAGCGAAGCTGATCTGACTGAGTTTTTTACCCGGCGAGTGTTCAAGCATGGTCATCAGGTCGGCAAGGATTTGGGTCGGATGAAACTCGTCGGTCAGCCCGTTCCACACCGGTACGCCGGAGAATTCCGCCAGTTCTTCCACCGTCTTTTGTGCAAAACCCCGGTATTCGATGCCGTCATACATTCGCCCCAGCACGCGGGCGGTGTCTTTCATGGATTCCTTGTGTCCGATCTGGCTGCCGCCAGGGCCGAGATAAGTCACGTGTGCGCCCTGATCAAACGCGGCGACTTCAAACGCACAGCGGGTGCGGGTAGAGGTTTTCTCAAAAATCAGCGCGATATTTTTTCCGCGCAGACAAGGGCGTTCCTGACCCGTTTGCTTATCGTCTTTAAGCGTCAGCGCCAGGGTGATCAGTTGCTGAATTTCTTCCGGTGTGAAATCAAGAAGTTTAAGAAAATGACGGTTTTTCAATGTGGTAGTCATAACATCATCCTGAAATAATCAAGTGAGGGCGGGTTATTCCGCGCGGATACAGGTGCCTTTCAGACCGGCCAGAATGGCTTCACCCTCTTCCAGTGCGCCGATCCCCGCCAGCCCGTGGCAGGCGTCGACAAACTGGCAGGCGGCACTGACTTTCGGCCCCATGGATCCGGCGTCGAAGGTCATACCGGCGAGATCCCGTGTAGTGATTTGATGCAGCGGACGCTGCTCCGGCGTGCCCCAGCCGAGGTACACCGCATCGGCATCGGTCAGGATCAGCAGCGCGTCGGCCTGTAACTGACGCGCCAGCAGCGCCGCCGAAAGGTCTTTGTCGATGACGGCCTCTGCGCCTGCCAGCCCGTCGGCGGTCTGATGAACCGGCACACCGCCGCCGCCGTTACAGATGACCAGATAGTGCTTTTCCAGCAAGTCACGGATGGCATCAATCTCGAGGATGCGCTGCGGTTGAGGAGAGGCGACCACGCGGCGGAAATGCTGCCCGTCGGCTTTCATCGCCCAGCCTTTTTCGGCGGCCAGATTTTCCGACTGCGCCTGCGTATAAACCGGACCGATGTATTTCGTCGGCTTATCAAATGCCGGATCGAGTAGGCTGACTTCCACCTGCGTCAGCAGGGTGCAGACGCGACTCTCAGGCAGACAATTTTTCAACGCCTGTTGCAACAGATAGCCGATCATCCCCTGTGTTTGTGCCACCAGAATATCGAGCGGGTAGGGCGCGACTGCCGGATAAGCGCTGTTTTGCAGCGCCAGCAATCCGACCTGCGGGCCGTTGCCGTGCACCAGCACGACGCGCCATTTCTGGCATAGCGCAGCCAGCGTTTCGGCCGCCAGACGGATGTTTTTGCGCTGCAGTTCGGCTTCGAGCGGTTCGCCACGGCGCAACAATGCGTTGCCGCCGAGGGCGACAACCAGAACAGGTTTGTTCATGAAATTTTCCCGGTATAGGTGATCAGATGTCGTCGCGTTCAAGCGGGCAGCTCATGCAACGTGCGCCGCCGCGACCTCTTCCCAGTTCATCACCCGGAATGGGGAGAACGGTGATTCCGGCTTTGTCGTATTTTTCGTTAGTCCGGGTGTTACGTTCGTAGCCGATGACCACGCCGGGACGCACGGTCAGGACGTTATTGGCGTCATTCCACTGTTCGCGTTCGGCTTCAAAACTGTCGCCACCGGTGGTGATGAGTCTGATGTCGTCAATGCCCAGCGCTTTACCGATTGCCCGCACGAACTGTGGTTCTTCGGTGCGACGCAGGCCACCGTGACCATTGTCGGTCAGCGTCCAGCACAACGTGGTGTCGCGCACCACTTCCGGATACACCGAGAAAGTGTCCAGATCGATATGTGTCATGACGGTATCAAGGTGCATACAGGAACGGTGTTTCGGTAATTGCAGCACAATCACTTTGGTGGCTTGCTGATGTTTGAACAGTGAACGCGCGAGGAACTCCACACCCTGCGGTGTCGTGCGTTCTGATAAACCAATTAATACTGCGCCACGGCCAATGACTAAAACATCGCCACCTTCCAGCGTGGCGTGGTCGTAATTAAATTCGTCGTCGCCAAAGTAAGTAATAAATTCGTTATCGGTAAAGTGCGGGTGCCAGCGATATATGGCCCGTAAATTATTGGTTTCCCGTTTACGTGCTTCCTTTGCCATCGGATTAACTGATACGCCGTTATATATCCAGCAGGAGGTATCACGGGTAAATAAATGATTGGGTAAAGGCTTAATCACGAAGTCATTTAACTGATGCGTATCTGTGACCATATTATGGAATGTATCGGGAATTTCACTGTATGTTAATCCGCCGCTCATAAACCGGGCCGTTTGCCGGTGAGGAAGATCGGCCAGCCAGCCACGAATCTCTTCGGCAAATTGTGGCCCAAGCCGGTAATCCGAGATTTGCCGGCTGAGCAGCCAGTCTTTGGCCTCGCGGTTATCGAGGGTTTCCGTCAGCAGGTCAGTGAGCAATAAGACTTCCACACCTTGCTGGCGCAAGGTCTGACTGAAGACGTCATGCTCTTTTCCGGCGCGCTCAACGGAAAGTACGTCATCGAATAATAATTCCTGACAATTCGACGGGGTGAGTCGCTGTAAACTTAAATTTGGCCGGTGAAGCATCACGCTGCGAAGTTGGCCTATTTCGGATCCTACATAATGCCGTTTCATATTTATCCCTTTTTATAAAAAGAAGACCAAATAATGTTTTGGGCAAATGAATTACGCGGAGAATAAATAATATATTCAACCTGAAATGGAATGTGCCCGCAACGGAGTGAATAATATTCCGCTCAGGCATTTAATATGTGATTCAGATCGCATCAGAATAAACGGATGAAAGAGGTTATAGGTTGATTGATAAGCGTCATTGTTTTATTTATTAGCGGGCGCAGTAAAGTGAATAATAAACGAAATATCAGCGTAATTATTTATCCTGACAGTAAATGACCGATTGAGATAATGTTTACTCAGTTATAATCCGCTAAAAAATAAGGGGTTTATTTCTCGTCTGCATAGAATGTCTTTTTTCATGATTAAATATTTATAAATACTCTGAAACCTTAAATAACTATGATTTATTTGGGGTGTTTTCGGTTTAATTAACTTTGTGATCTGTGAGTGAGTTTTTATAAAAAATCCGTAATACCAACAGGATGAAAGGGCCACACTGAATACGTTTTCAGGGTTTATGCAATCTGACTGCATAACCATTGTTTACCGGCTACGGGTGATGTTCAGCCACAAAAATATCCCCCAGAAAGTCAAAATTTTGATCCCGCTCTGGCAAGCAGACAGCAAACAGGATTAGTATTTATGAAACGCTGTTTCACTCATGCATTACAAACCCGAGGTTATGATGATCACAGGAAACATCCACGCACTGCATCTCGTCCCTTATCTGCCCGCTGAGCTGCGCGAGGCCATTGAATACGTTAAACAACACATCACGCCGGACACCCCGTTGGGTAAACACGATATCCGCGGCAACGACGTTTTTGTGCTGGTTTCCAATGATTCCACTGCGCCACAGGCTGAACGCCGTGCCGAGTTCCACGCACGTAATCTGGATATCCAGATTATCCTCAACGGCACCGAAGGCATGACGTTCAGCAACTTACCGGCAGGGTATGTCGATACCGACTGGCTGGAAGAGAAAGACATCGCGTTCCTGGCTGCCGGTGAGCAGGAAAAAACCATGATCATGCAGACCGGCGATTTCGTGGTGTTTTATCCGGGCGAAGTGCATAAACCGCTGTGCGCCGTCGGCGAACCGGCCAATGTGCGTAAAGCCGTGGTGAAAATGAACGTCAGCGCATTGTCCGCTTAATGCTTATTGTGTAGCGCTTTGTGCGCTTGATCAGCTTCATCCGCCAGCGACGCAGCCTGCCGAGACGTTCCGGCGCTTTGAGTTTGTGTTTGATCCACACCACCTGCCACGGCTGGAGACGCATCTGGCCGTTAAATACTTCTCCGCTAATCAGATCCTTCCCTTCGACCGCCAGCTTCAGCATCTGCGAATGATCGCTGATATTGAATATGCAGCTGATCCGGTCTTCGGTTTTCGGATCATAGCGTTCCATCGCAAACAGCGATTTGCCCAGATCAAACACGCGCTGGCCAGCCTGCGGTGAAAATGCCGGGTGCTCGCGGCGGTGCCTGATGAGTGCCTGTAATCCGTAAAAAATGCGGGCGCGTAAGCCGTCTTTTTTTTCCAGTTCAGCTTCAATATCCATCAGATCCAGCTTTTTACGGTTGATGCGGCGGTTGATCCCGGACTGATGCATGCCGTCGAGATCGTTCTCGCTGCCCAGCAGGCTGTGAATATAAATCGCCGGGACGCCGATAAACGACAATAACAGCGCCTGTGCCGCCAGAAACTTGCGGGCTTTCATCTCGGTATTATCTTCCGGTTCGGTCAGCGCGCTCAGGTAATTAATGTTCAGTTCGTAAGGCGAATGGGTGCCGTCGCCGTTGTCTTTATAGGACACGCGGCCTTCCTTGCGCAGCGTTTCCTGCGCCATGTATTTACGTTCGTCATCGGTCAGGAAGGTTTCGGTCGGACGTAAACCGATGCCGTCGTGGCTGGCAAGGAAGTTGAAATAGGTGGTGTCAGGGTAACGGGCTTCCGCATTCAGGCTTTGCGCCCATTGGGTGAGCGTGGTGGTGTCCTGACGCAAAAAAGCGTGCAAGGTCAGCGGTGGCAGCGGGAACTGATACACCATGTGTGCCTCGTCACCTTCGCCGAAATAACTGATATTTTCGTGGTGCGGGACGTTGGTTTCAGTGATGATCCGCGTGCCGGGGATCACTTCATCGAGAATAGTGCGCCAGACTTTAATGATGTTATGCGCCTGTGGCATGTGAATGCAGCGCGTCCCGGCTTCTTTCCAGATATAACCAATCGCATCGAGGCGGATCGACTGCCCGCCGCTGGCGGCGTATTGCAACAGCACATCAATGCTTTCCAGCAAGACCTGAGGATTCTTGAAATTAATATCGATCTGATCTTCACTAAACGTCGTCCACAGATACAGTTCGGTGCCGTCGGTTTTGATAAATGGCGAGAGCAGCGGCGAAGCGCGCGGGCGTACGACGCGGCTGTAATCCAGCTCGGGATTAGCGGCAATAAAGTAATCTTTGTAATACGGATCGTCATGCAGATAGCCTTTCATCCATTCGCTTGAGCGGGAAATATGGTTGATCACGCAATCAAACATCAGGTTGAAATTGGCCGAAAGGTGATGAATATCTGACCAGCCGCCAAGATGTTCATCGATCCGCCGGTAGTCAATGACGCTAAAGCCGTCGTCTGAACTGTACGGATACATCGGCAGAATATGGATGTCGCTGATAATGTCGCGCAGATAAGTGTTAGCGAAATGATTGAGCGTCGCCAGCGGCGGTTGCTCGCCGTGACGGATATTATCGCCATAAGTAATCAGATAAATATTGGTACCATCCACCCAGCGGGTGGTGCGGTGTTTGCCGTAATTCCATTTGTCGGCGAGATGCAGGATTTTTTTCAGCAGGTCGGCGATGTGTTCCCGGGGGTAAATCCTGCTTAACAGGCTTTCCAGCCGCAGAACATACTCAAGATTGACTGAGCTCATATCGGTTCCTTCTTCTGCATTTTTGTTTTTTTGACCAAAGCGCTTTAAAAAGGTTAGCTGAAAATGCAGTCTTCTGGCGGGAACGGGCAGGATAAAGTGCAAAACGATGTAAAGATTGCAGCGTGCAGGAAGTGTATCCTTGCTGCACGCCCGGGGGAAATCAGTCGTTACCGAGGGTGGCAACCATCACCGCTTTGATGGTATGCAGACGGTTTTCAGCCTGATCAAATACTACGCTGTGGCTGGATTCAAAGACTTCATCGGTGACTTCCATGCCGCCGTGCAGGCCATACTCTTCCGCCATTTGTTTGCCCAGCGTGGTCTGGTCGTCATGGAAGGCTGGCAGACAGTGCAGGAATTTCACCTGCGGATTGCCGGTCAGCGCCAGCATCGCGCTGTTGACCTGATAAGGGCGTAGCAAATTAATACGCTCTTTCCAGACTTCTTTCGGCTCGCCCATGGAAACCCACACGTCGGTATACAGGAAATCAGCCTCTTTCACGCCGGTCGCAATATCTTCGGTCAGGGTAATGCTGCCGCCATTTTCTTTCGCCAGGTGCTCACAGGTGGCGACCAGTTCTGCTTCCGGCCAGCAGGCCGACGGTGCGACAAGGCGCAAATCCAGACCGCATAATGCGGCGGCTTCCAGCAGCGAATTGCCCATATTGTTACGGGTGTCGCCCAGATAGGCCAGACGCATGCCTTTCAGTGGCTGGCCCGGCAGGTGTTCCTGCATGGTCAGCAGGTCAGCCAGCAACTGCGTCGGGTGGAATTCGTTGGTTAAGCCATTCCACACGGGAACACCGGCATATTGCGCCAGAATTTCCACTTTATCCTGACCGTAACCGCGATACTGAATACCGTCGTACATGCGGCCAAGGACGCGGGCGGTATCTTTCATCGATTCTTTGTGGCCGATCTGGCTGCCGCTTGGGCCGAGATAGGTGACTTTCGCCCCCTGATCGTATGCGGCAACTTCGAAAGAGCATCGGGTGCGGGTTGAGTCTTTTTCGAAGATGAGCGCGATGTTTTTGCCTTGCAGGCGGGCTTTTTCGGTGCCGTTTTTCTTAGCCGCTTTTAATTCTGCGGAGAGTTTCAGCAGTGACGAAATCTCTGACGGGGTAAAATCCAGTAACCTGAGAAAATGACGTTTACTCAACAAACTCATGATGTCGCTCCATAGCGCGTAAGCATTTCGGATTGAATTTAAATTCAATTTAACTGGATGAATATGCAAATACAACCCCGCAGCAAAAACTTTGTCGTTTATAGTGGAGACGCGCCCTGCGGTGTGTGAAAATAGCGTACAAACGTCACATTGATTGAGGACAGAGATATGGCAAACCGTGAATTGCTGGAAGAACAACGTGAAGAGACTCGCTTAATCATCGAAGAACTGCTGGATGATGGCAGTGATCCTGACGCGCTTTACACTATCGAACACCACTTATCTTCAGAGAAGTTTGAAGTTCTGGAGAAAGCAGCAGTTGAAGCATTCAAACTGGGTTATGAAGTCACTGACGCTGAAGAACTGGAAGTGGAAGATGGTTCAACCGTGATGTGCTGCGACGTGATCAGTGAAATCGCGCTGAAAGCGGAGTTGATCGACATCCAGGTTGAGCAACTGATGAATCTGGCCGAGGCCAACGGCGTCAACTATGACGGCTGGGGCACTTACTTCGAAGGCGATGACGACGAAGAAGGTGAAGAAGGCGAAGACGACGATTTCGTTGATGAAGATGATGACGGAAAACGTCATTAATCTGAATGCCTCCCCCTTCGCAGGGGGAGGCGTTAATTAAAGCACGTCCCCGTTACTCTCAATCACTTTCTGATACCAGCCGAAACTCTCCTTTTTCGAGCGTGCCATTGTGCCGCTGCCATCATCGTTTTTATCGACGTGAATGAAGCCATAACGTTTGCTGTACTGCCCGGTGGTAAACGACACGCAGTCGATGCAGCCCCACGGCGTATAACCCATCAGATCCACGCCGTCTTCCAGCACGGCTTTTTTCATCTGCGCGATGTGTGCTTTCAGATACGCAATGCGGTAATCATCGTGAATGACGCCGTCATCACCCGCTTTGTCGATCGCACCAAAGCCATTCTCGACAATAAACAGCGGCTTCTGATAACGCTCGTACAAAATATTCAGGGTGTAACGTAGCCCGACGGGATCAATCTGCCAGCCCCAGTCAGACGCTTTCACATGCGGATTCGGCACGCTGCCCGCAAAACCTGACAAGCCATTATCATCACTCGGATTGTGCGCTGAAATCGCGTTGCTCATGTAATAGCTCAGGCCGATGTAATCCGCACAGCCATCGCGAAGTGCCTGTAAATCGCCATCTTCCATTTTGATGTTGAAGCCGCGACGTTCCCACTCTTTCAGCGCATACGCCGGGTAATAACCGCGCATATGGACGTCGCTGAACAGGAAGCGTTCGTGCATTGCTTCAACGGAATACATCACGTCGTCAGGATGACAGGAGAACGGATAGAGCGGCACCATGGCGATCATGCAGCCAATCTGAAAATCAGGGTTGATGTCATGGCCAAGTTTCACCACTTTAGCGCTGGCAACGAACTGGTGATGCAACACCTGATACATCGTTTCTTCCGGATTTTCCTCCTCGGTAAATACCACGCCGGAGCAGCAATAACCGAACAGCGGATATTTCCAGTTACGCTGGTTATTGATCTCGTTGAAGGTCATCCAGTATTTCACTTTGCCTTTGTAACGCTCCATCACCACCTGGCTGAAACGCACAAAGAAATCGACGACCTGACGGTTTTTCCAGCCGCCGTATTCCTTCACCAGATGCCACGGCATTTCGAAGTGGGAGAGGGTGATCACCGGCTCAATATTGTGTTTGAGCAGCTCATCAAACATATCGTCATAAAATTGCAGACCGGCTTCGTTTGGCTGTAATTCGTCACCGTTCGGGAAGATGCGCGTCCAGGCAATCGAGGTGCGGAAGCATTTGAAACCCATTTCGGCGAACAACGCGATGTCTTCTTTGTAGTGCGAGTAGAAATCGACGGCTTCGTGGTTCGGATAGCTGTAGCCGTCAAGCACGCCGTCGGTCATCACCCGGTCAACGCCGTGCGCGCCGCCGGACAGGACGTCGCAAATGCTGATGCCTTTGCCGCCCTGGTTCCAGCCGCCTTCCACCTGATGCGCCGCTACCGCGCCGCCCCACAAGAAATCTTTCGGTAACTGATGATTCATTTGATTCTCCCTGGATACTTGATGAGGGCAGATTGCTTCTGCCCTGTAGATCGTAATGTCAGATTTAATTCATTTCAGCCTGCGCAGCCCGACGGGTTTCTGCCGGTACTTTTTGGGTCGCGGTAACATCGGGTTCATCTTTGAAACCGACCAGCCAGGTGAACAACGCACCGAGCACAAAGGCGACGCTAATGGACAACAGGAAACCGAGGAACTGTGGCATATGACCTTCTTTGAAGAACACCGGCAGTACGGCAATCCCCGGCAGGCAGTAGCTCCATGAAACTGCATTAAAGGAACCGGCAATCGCACCGCCAATCCCTCCTGCGACACAACTGCACAGGAACGGTTTTTTCAGGCGCAGCGCCACACCATAAATAGCGGGTTCAGTGATACCGAACAGGCCGGTGACGCCCGCAGACAATGAGATCCCTTTCATTTCGCGGCTGCGGGTTTTCAGATACACGCCAAACATGCTGCCGGTCATCGCGAAGACGGCAGAAGCCTGCAGGCCGGTAAAAGTGTCGTAACCCAGCGTCGCGTAGTTGCCGACGGTGACCGGCGTAATGCCCCAGTGAACGCCAAGTGTGACCAGCGGCTGCCAGAATGCGCCCACCACGAAACCTGCAATGGTCGGGCTCAGGTGGTAGAGAGTGTTATAAACGCCGCCAATTGCACCACCAATCAGGTTTCCGACCGGGCCAAACACCAGCAGGGTCATCGGCACCATAATGGCGATACAGAACATAGGCGTGAACAGGTTGCGGATCACCACCGGCAGCACTTTATTGAAGAAGTGCTCGATGTAAGACATTGCCCAGACCATCAGAATGATCGGGATAACGGACGCGGTATAGCTCAGGTATTTCACCGGAATACCGAGGAAATCGAGCGTTGGTGCGGAAACCGGAATACCGACCACGTTCTGCAGGATATTCGCAATATCAGGATTACTGACCGCTTCACGCATCAGTTGCTGCATGGCCGGATCGGCGGAGTTGATCGACGTGATCTTAAAGGCCGTCAGCATATTCATGTAATCGGGGCTGATTAGCGCGCAGGCTGTAATGACTGCGGTGAAAGGATTGACGTTGAATTTTTTCGCGGCGGTGAAAGCAATCATCACCGGCAGGAAGGTAAAGGCCGTCCACGACACAAAATTAAGAATACGGTAGGTACCGCTGCTGGCGTCCATAATGCCGATGGCAGCCAGGAAGGAAATAATCCCCTGCAAAATACCGCAGGCGGCAAGCTGATAAAGGAAAGGCGTAAAGATGCTGGATATCACGTCCATGACGCGGCTGACAATACCCACATTCGGTGCAGAAACCGGTGCATTTTCGTCAATCTGGATCAGTTTCAGCACCTGCTTGTACGCGTCGCTCACGTGATTGCCGATCACTACCTGCATTTGTCCGCCGGCCTCGATAACGGTGATAACGCCTTTCACTCGTTTTAATTCTTCTTTATCGACGGCTTTATTATCTTTCAGAACAAAACGTAAACGTGTGGCGCAATGTGTGATGCTAATCACATTATTATCGCCACCAATATATTTAACAATATCCTGAGCGGTCTGAGCGTAATCAATAGCCATTGTTTATTATTCTCCTGCGGGAATACAGAGGTGAGCTTTTTTGTTTTTTTACTCGTCGGCAGGAGTGTAGCAAAAGAAAAGGTATTGTCACGATATAACAAAAATCAAATCGGGTGATTTGTTACTTATTAAAAACACCCTGTTTTTTCATTGCGCTGAGTCACGTTTTATTAACGGTAATTTCTTGCCGATGGTCTCAATAATATAAAGTACCGGGATCTGCGTGGTAATATTATATTGTCCTTCGAGGACTATTTGCGGCATGTGATAAGAGATGTTGAGGTCTGCAAGCCGCGCCAGTGTTGAGTTCTCGCTGTTAGTGAGGCTGATGATTTTGCAATTATGCTGGCTGAACTGCGTAGCAAAACGCAGTACTTCTTCCGTTTCACCCGAGACAGAAAGAATAATAGCGATAGCGTCTTTATACATATCACTGTTGATCGGGAAATAAGGATCATCAATAAAGGTACTGAATTTTCCGACATTAGAGAAAAAGCGTGCGCTGTATTTTCCTAATGAACCTGATGTCCCGACGCCGACAAATATAATACGCTGCGCATTGGCAATCTGGCGGGCGGCCTTTTCTAATAATTCATCAAATTCACTGTTATTAATACTTTTGAAATAACTGATGATCTCACTGATGCCAAACGACACCGGTGGCTTTTCTTCATGCTCTAAAAACAACTTGAAACGGATACGAAATTCGGAATAACCGTCGCAATCCATTTTCTTGCAGAAGCGCAAAACTGTCGTGGTCGAGACACCTGCGGCATCCGCCAGTTCACGAATGGTCATGTACATGACTTTATCGCCGTTTTTGACGATGTAGTTGTAGACCGTCAGTTCCAGTTCGTTTAACGCGGAAATGGCTTTATGTGTGAACATTCAGATGCCTGTTTGCAAAGCGCGAATAAAGAACGTCAACGGTGTCAGAGGTGTTTTAACATTGTCACTTCACAATCGACATGGCCGGTGTTGCCGAGGGCGCAGTCAATGTGATGGAAACCCAGACGTTCATACAGCGCAATCGCCTGGGTCAGACTGGCGGTGGTTTCCAGATAGCAGCGGGCAAAGCCCTGCTGGCGTGCATGTTCAATGGCCTGTAAGGCCAGTCGTTTTGCCAGCCCCTGACCGCGCAGTGCTGGCATAAAATACATCTTCTGCAATTCACACAGATCGTTATCTGCACCGGATAAGGGTGCGACGCCGCCACCGCCCGCGACCACCCCGTCCAGTTCTACCACCCAGTAGGCACAACGGGGCTGGCTGTAGGTTTCAAACAGGTGATCCAGATTCGGGTCAGCGACGGTATAGCCTTTATCGGCGGTCAGGCCAAATTCGGCAGAAACGTGGCGGATCACGTTAGCGATGGCAGCGTTATCTTCATGGCGTATCGGGCGCACCCGCACGCTGACAGGAAGGGAGGTCGTCATGTTACTCACTCAGTTTCAATAACAGGCAAACAAACAGACCGTTTTAATACCATTTTAGGGCGTGCTGATGCAACGCCGCAGGCGTTTCCCGATGATTTTACTTATCCCAAATGCGAATTTTTTTCATTGGCAGAGGGAATAATTCGTTGCCTGAAAGGTCAGAGACATGATTAAATCTTCATCGTTACACAATGTGCTCTGCCACCTTTCTTTATTTTAAGAAGGGCGGCTTCCCATTCCTTTCAGGACGAAAGATAAAAATGTCAGATAATAATCAATATAACGATAACCTGCATCAGGTACGTTTTCATGGCAAGGGCGGAGAGTATTTCGCAATATGGCTGGTTAATGCATTATTAACCATCATCACTCTGGGGATTTATTCGGCATGGGCGACCGTTCGCCGTCGTCGTTATTTCCTCGGTAATACCGAAATTAATGGCGACCGTTTTGATTACCACGCAAAACCCGTTCAGATATTGAAAGGACGTTTGCTGGTGATTGGCGGCATTATCGTCTTTTATATTCTGGCCGCACTGCTGCCTCAGCTGGCTCTGTTGATTGCGCTGGTTTTCCTCGCGCTATTGCCCTGGGTGATTATCCGCAGCTGGCGTTATAACGCGATCATGACCAGTTACCGTGGTGTGCGTTTTAACTATCACTGCAAAACAGGCCGTGCGTACTGGACAATGTATCTGTGTCCGATTCTGTTAATGCTGGCGCTGTATATTCCGATCACTGCGGTGGTATTAATTGCCGTTCAGATGGCCAGTATCAGCGCGATTCTGATCAGCGTGGTATTAGTGGCGGTGGCATTGGTACCGGGTGTGGCAGCGGTGCAGGGTATTATCAGCGCCATGACACACGATCTGTATGTGAATAATCTCTTTTTCGGCAATACCGCTTTCCGCGCTGATCTGAAAAAAGCCGCATTTATTAAATATAGCCTGCTGGGCATTGTGTTATTCCTGCCTTTCCTGATCATCGCCCTGTGGCTGATGGGTTCCTTCTTCACTACGCTGTTACAGATGGCTTATATGGGGGGCATGTCTGAAGACATGGCGGGCATGATGCTGATGAGCAATTTATTCAGCTTCATTCTGGCCTTCATCATCATGTTTGTCGGCGCGCTGGTGGTGGCGAGCTATCAGGTGGTGGCTGTGCGCAATTACGTCTTTAACCAGACGCAAATCGGTGACCGCGTGAAACTGCGTTCATCCATGAAAACGATGTCTTATCTGGGTCTGCTGTTCACCAATGCGCTGATTGTGGTCTGCTCGCTGGGGCTCGCAACGCCTGTCGCCCATGTCCGTTCCGCCCGCTATATGGCAGCCTGCACGGCGGTGACCGGTGATTTATCCCTGCTGGAAGTTCAGGCGCATGCTGACACCGCCAACACGGCAGTGGCAGAAGAAGTGACTCAGGCGTTCGACCTTGGCGTCGGAATGTAATGCATGATCATTGAAGGCTTTTATCAGCCTCCTGGACGGGCAGCTCGCAAGGCTGCCCGCCTTTTTTTGGGCGGCGACCCGTGTCTGACGCTGGAAACTGAAAACCTGAACCCGACTTTTTCTCTCAGCGAGATCGAGGTTTCTGATGCGCTGGGCACGATCCCGCTGTTTCTCACTTTTCCCGATGGCGGCCGTTTTGTGCCTGCCGATGACGGTGCATTTCGTCACTGGTTACGGCAGCATCGCCGGCCCGGCTGGGTATACCGCATGGAAAGCCATAAGCGCGGGGTGCTCCTCACCTTACTGGCGACCTGCCTGCTGATTTTCTTTTATATCTACGGTTTATTGCCGTGGGCCAGCAATGTGATTGCGCAGCGAATTCCCACCACTGTTGAGCAAAACCTCGGGCGTCATACGCTGACACTGCTCAGCGCCAGTGATTTCCGGGATTCGGCGTTGCCTGCCGATAAACAGAAAGCACTTCAGCAGCTTTTCCAGCAGGTGATCCCGCCGTCATTACGCACCGACCGTACGCCGGTCCGGCTGAAGCTGATGAATATTCCCGATGTGGCTAACGCTTTCATGCTGACTGACGGCACGCTGATCCTCAGCGATAAACTGGTGGCGTTTAGCCCGGGTGATGACGCGCTGGCAGGGGTAATGCTGCATGAGATGGGACATCACGCTTACCGGCATCCCATGCGCATGCTGGTGCGTTCCTCGCTGGTGTCCCTCACGCTGTTATGGATGACCGGAGATGTCAGCGGCATTGGCGATACCTTATTACAAACGGCATCGCTGGCGAATGAACTGCAATTTTCCCGCGGTATGGAGCGTGAAGCGGATAACTGGGCGATAGCAGAAATGAAGCGGGAAGGGCGCTCGCTTGAGCAAATGGCGGAAATATACAGCAGGGTATCCGCAGAATCGCAGAAGGAGAAAGCGGACGGCGTGTTACCTGACTGGCTCAGCACACATCCTGCGATGCAGTCACGTATCGGGCATATCAGGGATGCGGCAAAGGAGTAGTGATGATCTAAAACCTCTGACGGGTCCGCGAAAGAACCCGTCAGAACGTGAAGTCTTACTCGTAGGTCACCGTAAAATTCGCGACTGCATTCGCCGATAGCATTAAGTATCTTCAACTCAACGACTTCAGATGAAAAAGCAAAGTCGGGCGAAGATAACAATTTGGAAAAACTGATCAGGTCGTTAATAAGACTTGCGGGTATCAGCGTTACTTCCAGAACTGTGCTTTTGTTTTTATTATCTTTTCATCCTATTTTCTATTTCCTCTGATGATTTTTATAATTATTATTATTTATAATAAACATTTATTTCCGGTTTTGATTGGCCAGCTTTAATAACATATTGTTTTTTAGGCACTCCGCTAATTTTTTTACTGTCATGCCCGTTGATACTTTTTCGTCGGATTGCCTCCCGCGCTGTTATGAAATATCCCATTATATTTCAACTGGATAATGCGAGGTACTGGTATTGTTTAGTCTGTACATTTAATGTGGTGTATGTTCTAAAGTTATTTAATTACTAGTATTTTTGTTTGCGAATATATAGGTTTTTGCATGTAATTCAAGGTTAAAACATTGTTCGTTAACTTTACTAAAATATTAATTAAGGAGATCGGCTGTATTGTTATCCCTGTGATGCACTATTATCTGCCCCAGAAGTAAGGGCGCGTAATTATTTTACAGAACTTACTGCTTTATTAAATCGGACAGTACTGTCTATGAAATGTAAACTCAAAAAGCAAAGGGATATGTTGATGAAAATGAATACCTATTTTAAAGTGGGTCTGTTAGCTGCAGGCCTGGCTGCTGCAAGTGTTCATGCGGCAGATGAGTCTGGTAGCCTGAAATTCAAAGGTGAAATTATTGCCGGTGCATGTACGGTTGATGGTGAACTTGCACCGATCGCATTTGGTGATGTTTCAGGCAGTGCAATTGTTGATGGCTCCGTTGCAAAACAAGACATCACGATTAACCTGACCGGTTGCCCGGCCGTAGCGAATGTGAAGTTGACCACCAACGGTGATAAAGACGTCACCAACAATAAATTACTGAAATTATCTGATTCTTCTTTAGCAACGGGCTTTGGTATTGGTCTGTATAACGAAGATGGCAGCGAATTGGCAGTTCAGACAGAATCGAACCCAGTGGCTGTAAATCCAGAACTGGGTACCGCAGTAATTAACCTGAAAGCAGCTCCGGTTAAAGTGGGCGAATCTGTAACTGGTGGCGCATTTGATGCAACGACCAGTTTCACTCTGTCTTACAATTAATAAAATAAGTGAATTTTTAATTCGCTGATATTTGAATATATAAAGGATTATCTCATGAAAATGAAAATGGTTTCAGCAGCTGTATTTGTATTTGCTGCACTGAGTTCTCAGGCTGCATTCGCTATTGATGGTACACTTAATTTTACCGGTACCGTTAAATCTACTGCTTGTTCTCTGGAGTCAAAAGATTTGACTGTAACTATTGAGAAAGTAGCAGCATCTACCCTTAATGCATTAGCTGTTGGTGAAACTACTCCGGGTGCATCAGAGCCATTTAGTCTGGTATTGCGTGGTTGCCCTGCATCCGTGACGAGCGCAAACGTGAAGTTTAAAGGCAACTCAAGTACCTCTAACCAGTTTACTGATGCAACTCCTAGTGCTGTAGGTACTATCATCAAAGCAGCCGATGGTACTCTTCAGGTTCCAAATACTGATATGCCGGCTGCCCTGGTTGAAGGGGATAACACCCTTAACTATGTTGCTGCTCTGACTCGTACCAAGACTAGTAATGTTGGCACCGGCTCCTGGACTCTTAATCTTCCGTTCGAAATTACTTATCAATAATTTTGAATCTTAATAAATATACGGAATAAGGTGACTTATTCCGTTTTTTTTCGAGGTATTGTATGAAACGTGCAGCCATTTTTATATGTGGCCTGTTAGGGTTATGTTTTATTTTTCAGGCTACCGCTGGTGTAACAGTGGGTGCTACGCGAGTTGTTTTCTCCAGTGATATGAAAGAAACATCGCTTTCTGTTAATAATACAGGCATCGACTCAGCTTTTTTGGTCCGCTCCTGGGTCAGCAATTTTGAGGATGAAAGTAAAGCAAGCATACCCTTTATCGCTACCCCGCCACTTTTCAGAATTGAAAAGAACCAAAATAGCATTATTCGTATTGCGCTGAAATCTGCCGCTGGTTTGCCACAAGATCGGGAATCAATTTACTGGATGAATGTTCTGGTGATACCACCATCACAAAAGAAAAGTGATGAAGGCGGTAGCTTACAGTTCTCAGTGAATAACCGATTGAAATTGATTTATCGTCCTGCCGCGTTAAACAATCAAGATTTAAAAGATATATATTCAAAGGTTAAATTCAGCCGCTCGGGCGAAGGTCTAACTGTGACTAACCCTACGCCATATTACGTCTCATTCGGTAAAATTACTGTAAACAACTCACCAGTAACTGAAAGTGTTATGGTTCCGCCTTTGGCAAGTACGAAAATAAAAAAAGCGCCTATGGGTAATGACGTCTCCTGGACGGTTATTGATGATTACGGCGGAATCTCAAAACTAAGTCATGCCAAAATTTAAATTTGAAAAATAAGATCGCTCAACACCATTTTTAATAAGGAAGAATAATGCAGGACGAAAAAGGATTTTCTGCAAGGAAAAAACAACACTCTTTTTTTTCGGGACTGTTAATCATTGCGGAGTACAGCAGATATTCAAACTAAAAAGTCTGCCCTTATTAATTTTATTGGCATTTAATTATAATTCTTTTGCAGCAGAAGAATTTAGTGCGGAAATGCTCAAAGCTGTCGGCAACGGCGGTAACATGGATGGCGTCGATCTTAATTATTTTGCCAATGAAGGTGGGCAAGCACCTGGCACTTATTCTGTGGATGTCTTCCTGAATAATGAGTTAATTGAAAGACGCTCTGTTATCTTCGTTGATGTTCCTGATTCACCGGGGAAGATTTTCGGTAAAGTGACGCCTGCGCAACTCTATGAGTATGGTGTAAAAGACGACGTTTTCCCGGCATTAAAAACGCAATCTCCAGGTCAGACGCTGGAAAAACCGCTGGTAACCTATATACCAGACGCCACAGAAAAACTCGATCTGGCAGGGGGGAAGTATTACATTACTGTCCCTCAAATCGGCGTTCGGCCACATATCCGAAATGCTGTAGATCCCTCTCTTTGGGATGACGGTATCCCTGCGTTAATGGTGAACTATAACTATTCCGGCTCCGATACTGACGATGAGATCAGCGGTGACTCGCAATCTAACTATTTGAACCTGCGTAGCGGAATTAACCTTGGTGCATGGCGTTTACGTAATTATTCAACCTATGCTGATAATACCAATGATGATGGCGATAAAACGCAATCATGGGATTCAATTCAAACCTATTTGCAACGCGATGTGCGTTTCCTGCAGGGCGGGCAACTGACGCTCGGTGAATACTCCTCGCCGGGTGAAGTTTTCGACAGTGTCCAGTTCACTGGTGCGCAATTATCTTCTGATGACAATATGCTGCCGGACCGTTTACGCCAGTATGCGCCGATAATTCGCGGTATCGCGCGCAGTAACGCTCAGGTGACTATCGAGCAGGATGGCTACACCATCTATCAAACGAACGTGGCACCTGGACCGTTTTCGATTACTGACCTCTATCCCTCCAGTAACGGTGGGGATATGAAAGTAACAATCAAAGAGGCCGATGGGTCGACAACGCAATACACTCAGGCCACCAGTTCAGTGCCAATCCTGCAACGTGAAGGGCGTCTGAAATACAGCGCCACGGCAGGTCGCTATCGTTCTGGCGTGGAAGATGTAGAAGAGCCTTATTTTGGCCAGTTGACCGCAATTTATGGTCTTTCGTCAAACATCACCGCCTATGGTGGCACACAGTTTGCCGATAATTATAAGGCCGCATCGGCGGGCCTGGGTATGGATATGGGCCGAATTGGTGCGTTGTCTTTAGACGTCACCCATGCAGTCAGTACCCTTGAGGGTATCGGTGATAAGACCGGGCAATCCTACCGCCTCATGTATGCGAAAAATATCGATCAAACCGATACCAACTTGCAACTTGCTGGTTATCGTTATTCCACCAAAGGATATTATTCCTTTGACGATGTGCAGAAATTTAGCGCAGAAACGGAAGACGGGCTGGACGAGTTTAATCGTACCCATAATGCTCGCAGTAAAATTCAGGCCAGCATTAATCAGAATATCGCCGACCTTGCTACGATTTATTTTAGCGCCAGTGAACAAGATTATTGGGGAGGCGATGGCAAAGAACTATCATTACAAACCGGATTAACCAGCTCATTTAAAGGTATGACTTACGGCCTGAATTATAGTTATACCAAAAACCCGGGTATTGATGAATCCGATCAGGTTCTGGCATTTAATATGTCTATTCCGTTCAGCGCATTCATGAATTCATCTCAGGCCTGGGCAAGTTATAATATGACTTCGCGTAAAGATGGTTCAACAACACAGCAAGCGGGTGTTAATGGAACATTACTTGAAAATAATAACCTTAGTTATAGCGTTCAACAAGGTTATGAAAATAAAGGCGGCGGTGCCTCAGGGTCTTCCTCATTAGATTATAAAGGTTCATCCGGTGAAGCGCTGGTGGGGTATAGCTATACCGATCAAAATAAACAAATGACCTATGGCCTGTCAGGTGGCGTATTAGTACATGAAAATGGTGTAACGCTTTCTCAATATATGGGCGACAGTGTGACGCTTGTTAAAGCACCTGGGGCATCTGATGTTTACATTGAAAACAGTACGGGTGTGAGTACCGACTGGCGTGGTTATGCTGTCGTACCTTACGCTCAGCCGTACAAGAAAAATGAAGTGAGGCTAAGAACCGAAAGTATGGGTTCGAAACTGGATATTGCAGAACCTTCATTAACCGTTATACCGACCAAGGGCGCAGTCGTATTGGCGAAATATAATGCCAAAGTAGGCGATCGTGCGTTAATTACGATGACTTACGCAGGTGCACCATTGCCGTTCGGTACTGTAGTTTCTGTCATGGACAGCGAAACAGACAATACAGGCATTGTTGGTGAGAATGGCGAGGTCTATCTGACCGGGCTGGCAGCACAAGGGCGCTTGTTGGCGAAATGGGGTAATGGCACAGAGAAGCAATGCTATGCCAGTTATCAACTCGCGAGCACCCCGGAAACTGCTGAAGATTTGATCAAGCAAGCCTCTGCACAATGCAAATAATTATGAGAAAGATAATGAACAGACAGAATATTCCTTTATTGAAATCGATATGTAATCTGGGGTTATTCATTGCCATTGCTTTGACCTGTTTTGCCGCAAGCGCGGGGTGTCAGAATGTGCAATCTGAAAATAGGTTCAGTACGAGTGTAGGCACTTTGCCAATAACTCGTGAAACACCCATAGGCAGTGTTTTCTATACCAATGCCAATCCGGCAGGGGGGAAGAAATTTGCCGATTCTTGCACTGGTACCTACTTCTATACTATTAAAACGCAAGCCACACGTACGCCTATGGGAAATAATATTTTCGGAAGCGGGACCGGTGAAGGTAGTGCCGAAGGAATCGGTTTCAGAGTTAAAATAGACGGAGAGGTGGTCAACAATGATTCAACCGTTGTCAGAACGAGCGCGGTTTCACCTCTCATGTCACCTCAGGTCAATATTGAATTTCTGAAAACCGGCACGGTTACGCCGGGTTGGATAATTGGCGTTTTGTTTAGCGTGTATTTACATGATGATAGTGGCAACCAATACAAAGTAGGGTCATACAATTTTTTTGCGACAATTAGTGAAATTGGCTGTGATTTTATCGATTCCTCATCCATCTCGGTTCCTATGCCGCCGGTGAGTAATCAGGACTTTGATGGTATCGGCAGTGAATCGAGTAAAACGGCTAATGCAAATATCCGTCTTACCTGCGGTGCCAATACTCCGGTCTATTTCCGCGTATTCAATAATGAAGGTCGCAATAATATCATTCCTGTTTCTTCAGATAGTGAAGCAAAAGGACTTGGGATCCGTCTGGCAATGAATGGTCAGGATCTGGATTTTAATACTTCTTATAATATTGTTAACACAACCCGGGAAATGGATGTCACTATTCCGTTGCAGGCACGTTATGTACAAACTGACGAGCAGATCACGGGGGGCGAACTGAAAGCCACTGCAGCATTTGTTATCCAGTATAATTAATTGCGGTAAACAACGAAGCCCCTGGTGAAAACTGGGGGCTTCGTTGTTTCTTTTTCAATGTGAAGATTCGTACACACCACCACCCGCCCCAAATGGCAGATGAGTAAATCACACTCGTCCCGATAACACGCCTTATTTTTCCATTTATCGGGATGGACAGGAGACGAGTCGTATTGGCGAAAACGACAATGCTTAAAATGAGGTTCAATTCGTGTTATTTGCTGAATATATTTTTCAGAAAAGTTAATTATGGTTATATCTTTTTGAATCATAGAAAATTTATAAGAAAAAAATATATTTTATAAAAAAAAGTGGATTTTACTTTAACTTTGTTAAAGGTATAGTTAAGTAAGGTTTAACTAAAACTGTCTTGCAGCCTGCTATTTACTTTATATACCGTGGTGTTAATGAAAGGCATTATTTGTTTTTTTAGACAAAAACCTTATTTTTACAGAGTGATACATGAAATTTAATTGCTGGTAAGGAGACCAAAATTGAGTATCTTGACTATGATTGATGTTGAGAATACGAACTCTCGTATTTCACCAGAGGTCAGGGGACTGGACAGGATGAAAGAGAACACACTCACCGATCGTTTTAAAATGGTGAAAAATTTTGATCTCAATTTATTGACTACGTTTGAGGCTGTTTTTATTCATCGTAGCGGAACCAAAGCCGCAGATGCCCTTGGCATCACGCCTTCTGCTGTCAGTCAGGCACTGGGGCGCTTACGTGTTCATTATAATGATGCATTGTTCATCAGGGATGGTAAGGCACTGGCACCGACCACCGTTGCGATCGGGATACACGAAGGCCTGGCGGAGGCTTACGACAATTTAGTGGCGAAATTGCAGAATATCTCGTTTGATTCTCTGCCGACCCGACTTGTTGTTCACTGCTCACCTTACATTTCAATGTTTACGATAAACGTGATGCGCAAGGTACTGGATGAAATTGCACCCGACTGTGAAATAGTGCACAGCACGAGCGGCAATTCGATTGCTGAAACTGAAGATGCTCTGATTTTCCGTAAGGCTGACATCATTTTTGACGTTCATCCGCACGTTAGCCATTCCCGGGTTAGCCAGCATATTTCCAGCGAAGTGCCGGTGATGATTTGCCGCCGATCGCATCCTCGCCTTAGAGGGAGCCTGTCAAGGGAGCAGGCTGCGCAAGAGAGCCATATTTTCGTTGATTCCGAGAGTACTAGTCTTTTATCTAACAGGTTGGATGTTAATACTTTGCTGCAAGTTGACAGGAAATGTCGGTTTATCAGCCCTTCATTTCTCTCCATTATCTCGATGGTAGAAACATCCGACATGCTGGCTTTTATCACAGAACGTTTCTATGAAAAAATGAAAAATGCTTTTGATATCCAGAAGTTGTCGACGGATATGACGTTGCCTTCTCAACCGGTCTATATGGTTTACAATAAAGCAGCACTTAATAACCAGTTTTTCTCAACGCTGGTGAGAAAAATGACAGATACTTTTTTGCAGGAATTTCAGAATAATTCCCCGCGTTAATCAGGGTGTAGCAGGAATAAAAAATGCCAGTCAGGTTTCCCTGACTGGCATCTGTTTTTATAGATTTTAACATTTACATCTGGCTGAGATTACAGCGCAGCAATCGTGGCTTTCTGTTCCGCCAGTTTCACTTTCGCTTCACCACAGGCCGTCAGACGTTCGCGCTCTTTGGCGACAACCGCTTCCGGCGCACGCGCCACAAAACCTTCGTTAGACAGCTTGCCTTCGATGGAAGCAATCTCGCCGTCCAGTTTCGCCATCTCTTTGTCCAGACGTGCCAGCTCGGCATCTTTATCAATCAGACCGGCCATTGGGATCAGCAGTTCCGCACCTTCCACCAGCTTAGTAACAGAGACCGGGCCTTTGTCGCCAGCAGGCAGAATGGTGATGGACTCCAGACGCGCCAGAGACTGAATAAAGCTCAGGTTCTGTTCCACACGACGTTGTGCATCCGCACTCGCGCCACGCAACAGCAGTTCCAGTGGCTTGGCCGGAGACAGGTTCATCTCGGCACGCACGTTACGGATAGCGATGATCGCCTGCTTGATCCACTCGAGATCGGCCAGCGCCAGTTCGTCCGCTTTTGCTGCATCAAACTCAGGGAAAGGCTGCAGCATAATGGTTTCTGCTGTGATGCCTTTCAGCGATTTCACGCGCTGCCAGATGGTTTCGGTGATGAATGGAATAATCGGGTGCGCAAGACGCAGCAGACCTTCCAGCACTTCCACCAGCGTATGACGGGTGCCACGCAGTTGCGCTTCGTTGCCACCGTTCATGACCGGTTTGGTCAGCTCAAGATACCAGTCGCAGAACTGGTTCCAGGTGAATTCATACAGAATGCTGGCAGCCAGATCGAAGCGGTAGTTATCCATCGCTTCCCGGTAAGATTTCACCGTGCGGTTATATTCCGCCAGGATCCAGCGGTCAGCCAGTGACAGCTCAAGTTCGCCGCCGTTCAGGCCACAATCCTGATCTTCGGTGTTCATCAGCACGAAGCGGCTGGCGTTCCACAGCTTGTTACAGAAGTTGCGGTAGCCTTCAAGACGCTTCATATCCCAGTTGATGTCACGGCCGGTAGACGCCAGTGCCGCCAGCGTGAAGCGCAGGGCATCAGTACCGTGCGGTTCGATGCCATTCGGGAATTGCTTCTCGGTGCGCTTGCGGATTTTCTCTGCCAGTTGCGGCTGCATCATGTTGCCGGTACGTTTTTCCAGCAGATCTTCCAGCGAGATACCGTCAATCATATCCAGCGGATCGATAACGTTACCTTTGGACTTGGACATTTTCTGCCCTTCGTCGTCACGGATCAGGCCGGTCATATACACGGTGTGGAACGGAACCTGTGGCTTACCGTTTTCGTCTTTCACGAAATGCATGGTCATCATGATCATGCGCGCGATCCAGAAGAAGATGATATCGAAGCCGCTGACGACCACGCTTGAAGGGTGGAAAGCTTTCAGGTCAGGTGTCTGTGCTGGCCAGCCCAGTGTGGAGAACGTCCACAGACCGGAAGAGAACCAGGTGTCGAGCACGTCTTCGTCCTGAGTCAGCACGACGTCTGCGCCCAGGTTGTTCTCGCTGCGCACTTCCGCTTCGTCACGACCAACAAACACGTTGCCTTCGGCGTCATACCACGCCGGAATGCGATGTCCCCACCAAAGCTGACGGGAAATACACCAGTCCTGAATGTCACGCATCCAGCTGAAGTACATGTTTTCGTATTGCTTCGGCACGAACTGAATGTCGCCTTGCTCAACGGCTTCCACCGCAACTTTCGCCAGCGGTGCAGTGCGCACGTACCACTGGTCAGTCAGCATTGGTTCGATAACTACGCCGCCACGGTCACCGTAAGGCACGGTCAGATCGTGAGGTTTGATTTCTTCCAGCAAACCGGCTTCGTCGAAGGCGGCGACCACGGCTTTACGTGCGGCAAAACGCTCAAGGCCACGGAACTGCTCAGGGATATCGTTGGCGCATGCATCGCTTTCTTCGCCGTTAGTATCGAAGATTTCAGCGGTCTGGCGGATGTCACCATCGAAAGTCAGGATATTGATCATCGGCAGGCCGTGACGTTTACCGACTTCATAGTCGTTAAAGTCATGCGCCGGGGTGATCTTCACGCAACCCGTACCTTTTTGCATATCGGCGTGTTCATCGGCAACAATCGGAATACGACGGCCTACCAGCGGGAGAATGATCTCTTTGCCGATCAGATCGCGGTAACGCGGATCTTCCGGGTTAACGGCAACGCCGGTATCACCGAGCACGGTTTCCGGACGCGTGGTGGCGACCACCAGGTAATCTTTGCCTTCAGCGGTTTTCGCGCCGTCAGCCAGCGGATAACGCAGGTGCCACATGGAACCTTTGGATTCGCGGTTTTCCACTTCAAGATCGGAAATCGCGGTACGCAGTTTCGGATCCCAGTTCACCAGACGTTTTCCGCGGTAAATCAGGTCTTCTTTGTACAGACGAACGAACACTTCGCGCACGGCGTCAGACAGGCCTTCGTCCATCGTGAAGCGTTCACGCTCCCAGTCCACGGAATCACCCAGGCGGCGCATCTGGCGGGTAATGGTGCCGCCGGATTCTGCTTTCCAGTCCCAGATTTTGTTGATAAACGCTTCACGGCCGTAATCGTGACGGGTTTTGCCTTCTTCAGCGGCGATTTTACGTTCAACCACCATCTGCGTTGCGATACCCGCATGGTCAGTCCCCGCCTGCCACAGAGTATTTTTCCCCTGCATGCGCTGATAGCGGATCATGGCGTCCATGATGGTTTGCTGGAAAGCATGACCCATGTGCAAGCTGCCGGTGACGTTCGGCGGCGGGATCATGATGGCAAAGCTTTCTTTACTGGTGTCACCATGTGGCTTGAAATAGCCCTGTTGTTCCCAGTGCTCGTAAAGCGGCTGCTCGATGTCTTGCGGGTTATATGTCTTATCCATTTCGCTTCGTATTTTCGTCGGTCAATGTGGTGACTGAGGGCGGCGTGGCCGTCGTCAAAGAGAAACCCACGCTGCGATAGGCTTTGTAGCGTTCGCGCGCAAGTTGTTTAAGGGAATCTTCGTAAGGAACGAAGTCTACCACTTCATGGAAAGCAGTAGCAAAATCTGCAAACTCAGGCAGCAGGCTGATGAGCAAGTCGCGTGGCGCATTGCCGCGTTTTCCCGGCCAGCATAATTCTACCGGCGCGCCAAAACGCGGGCCTTCACCGGCCAGATTATGGGGCACAAAATGGTTCGGCTCGCGTTGCCAGAGCGCTTCATCCAGGCGCTCAGCTTGTTTCTGATCTTCACAGGCCAGCAGAACACGTTTGCCCATCCGGTAACGTTCAGCGGCGACCAGACAGGCCAGTGCTTCGTGCGAGCTGAGCTCGCCACTGGCGTCCGGCGCATCGAGAAGAAAGAAGGTTGCCTGTTTCATGATGAGTTCACTGTGCTGCTGAGAAAAAACAGGGGCGCAACTGGTGCGCCCGCCTGTGGAGGGGCTGGCGAACCAGACCCTGATAGTGGAGATTATATCTTATTTAGCAGAGGAATCACTCATCGCCATCCAGCCCTGCACGGTTGAGCAGGAACTGTGACAACAGCGCAACCGGACGACCGGTTGCGCCTTTGTTCTTGCCTGACCGCCATGCGGTACCGGCGATATCCAGATGTGCCCAACTGTATTTGCGGGTGAAACGCGACAGGAAGCAACCGGCGGTGATCGCACCACCCGGACGGCCACCGATGTTTGCCATATCCGCAAAATTAGAATCCAGCTGTTCCTGATATTCATCAGCCAGCGGCAAACGCCATGCACGGTCACCCGCCTGTTCGGACGCGCCGATCAGTTCATGCGCCAGCGGATTGTGATTCGACAGCAAACCGGTGATGTGATGGCCAAGCGCAATCACGCAGGCACCGGTCAGCGTAGCGACGTCAATCACCAGCTCAGGATCGAAACGCTCAACGTAGGTCAGTGCATCGCACAGCACCAGGCGGCCTTCGGCGTCCGTATTCAGCACTTCGACAGTCTGGCCGGACATGGTGGTCAGAATGTCGCCCGGACGGAATGCCTGGCCGCCAGGCATGTTTTCACAGCCTGCCAGCACGCCAATGACGTTCAGTGGCAGATTGAGTTCAGCCACCACACGCATCGCACCGTAAACGGCTGCGGCGCCACACATGTCGTACTTCATTTCATCCATATCCGCAGCGGGCTTAATGGAAATACCGCCGGAATCGAAGGTCAGACCTTTACCCACGAGCACGATAGGCTTAGCGTCCGGGTTAGGATTTCCTTTATATTCCATCACCGACATCAGTGATTCGTTTTTCGAACCCTGACCCACCGCCAGATACGCATTCATTCCCAGCTCTTTCATCTGCTGCTCGCCGATAACGCGGGTCGTGATGTTGGTGCTGAACGCATCTGCCAGCTGACGGGCCTGTGACGCCAGATATGCGGCGTTACAGATGTTCGGTGGCATATTGCCGAGATCTTTCGCGGCTTTAATACCGGCTGACACCGCCAGACCGTGTTGAATGGCGCGCTCACCGCTGGTCAGTTCACGGCGGGTCGGCACGTTGAACACCATTTTACGCAGCGGACGGCGCGGCTCGGTTTTGTTGCTTTTCAACTGATCGAAAGTGTAAAGCGACTCTTTGGAGGTTTCGACCGCCTGACGCACTTTCCAGTAAGTATTACGGCCTTTTACGTGCAGCTCGGTGAGGAAGCAAACGGCTTCCATAGAACCGGTGTCGTTCAGGGTGTTAATGGTTTTCTGGATAACCTGCTTGTACTGGCGCTCATCCAGCTCGCGTTCTTTGCCGCACCCAATCAGCAAAATGCGTTCTGAAAGAATATTCGGTACATGATGCAGTAAGAGGGTCTGGCCCACTTTGCCTTCAAGTTCGCCACGGCGAAGCAGGGCGCTGATGTAGCCATCACTGATTTTATCGAGTTGTTCGGCAATCGGTGACAGGCGGCGAGGTTCGAAAACGCCGACTACAATACAGGCACTGCGTTGTTTTTCCGGGCTACCGCTTTTTACGCTGAACTCCATGCACTCTCCTGAATCTTAAAGACAAGGGCGGGAGGTACGGCTAGAATGAGTCGCCGGAGACACTCTCCCGTCATTGTGTTAACGACCTGTGTTAACCTTAAACGGCGTTAGTTTTTATTTTGGCGGCTATAAGCAAGTTCCTATAGGACACCCCAATTCTCGGTGTTGTAATACTATTTTAGCTGCGAAGGTTGCCATATGATGAGAATAAATGACGGATTAGCGATGAAACTAGCGATTTTCCTTCAAAAAGACAAGTTTTCACAGGCGTATTAAGCGTGATCATCATTAGATATCTGGTTAGGGAAACCTTCAAGAGCCAATTTGCCATTCTGTTCATTTTGCTTCTCATCTTCTTCTGTCAGAAGCTGGTCAGAGTGCTCGGAGCAGCGGTCGATGGCGATATCCCAACAAATTTAGTTCTCTCACTTCTGGGCCTTGGCGTTCCGGAGATGGCGCAGCTTATTCTGCCGCTCAGTCTGTTTCTCGGCCTGCTGATGACGCTCGGTAAACTTTATACCGACAGTGAAATCACGGTCATGCACGCCTGTGGTCTTGGAAAACGGTCACTGGTCATCGCCGCGCTGGTTCTGGCGCTATTTACGTCAGTTTTTGCCGGCGTGAATGCGATCTGGCTCAGCCCGTGGTCGTCGAAACATCAGGATGAAGTGCTGGCGGAGGCGAAAGCCAACCCGAGCATGGCCGCGATGGTCGAAGGCCAGTTCCAGCAAGCCCAGAACGGCAATGCGGTGCTGTTCGTTGGCAGTGTTAAAGGGAAGGAATTCCATAACGTCTTCCTGGCTCAACTGCGGCCGAACGGCAACCAGCGGCCTTCCGTTGTGGTCGCTGATAAAGGACATATGTTGCAGCGTGCGGACGGTTCCCAGCAGGTGATGCTGGATAAAGGCACCCGTTATGAAGGCACTGCGCTGTTGCGTGATTTCCGCGTGACGGATTTCACCGATTATCTGGCGGTTATCGGGCATCAGGCTGTACAGCTTGACCCTAATCAGTCGGATCAGATGACCATGACGCAACTCTGGAATTCCAACGAACCGGAAGCGCGGGCAGAGCTGAACTGGCGTTTAACGCTGATCGTTTCAGTCTTTATTATGGCGTTGCTGGTGGTTCCGCTCAGCGTGGTGAATCCTCGTCAGGGGCGTGTACTCAGTATGCTGCCAGCGATCCTGCTGTATCTGATTTTCTTCCTGCTGCAAACCTCGCTGCGCTCCAACGGTGCCAAAGGTAAGCTGGATCCGATGCTCTGGATGTGGGGAACCAACCTGCTCTACTTTGCACTGGCACTGGTGCTTAATGCATGGGATACCTTGCCGGTTCGCAAGATCCGCGCGCGTCTGAGAGGAGCTGCCTGATGTTTGGCGTATTAGACCGTTACATTGGTCGCACTATTTTCAACACCATCATGATGACGTTGTTCATGCTGGTGTCACTCTCCGGCATCATCAAGTTTGTCGATCAGTTGCGTAAAGTCGGGCAGGGCGGATATTCCGCCGCTGGCGCAGGTTTATACACCCTGCTGAGCGTACCGAAGGATATCGAAATCTTCTTCCCGATGGCAGCGCTGCTGGGCGCATTGCTGGGCCTCGGCACGCTGGCAACACGCAGTGAGCTGGTGGTGATGCAGGCATCCGGTTTCACCCGCATGCAGATTGCCGCCTCCGTGATGAAAACGGCGATCCCGCTGGTGCTGCTGACCATGGCGATCGGAGAATGGGTTGCGCCGCAGGGCGAACAAATGGCGCGTAACTACCGTGCGCAACAGATGTACGGTGGCTCACTGCTTTCCACGCAAAACGGAGTGTGGGCAAAAGACGGTCACGATTTTATCTACATCGAACGCGTGGCGGGTGAAAAAGAGCTGACCGGCGTCAACATCTATCATTTCAATGAAGAGAATAAACTGCAGTCAGTCCGTTACGCGTCATCCGCGACCTTTGATAATGGTGAGTGGAAACTCTCTCAGGTGGATGAATCTGATCTGACGGATCAACTGCAAATCACCGGTTCGCAGACGCTGACCGGCGTATGGAAAACCAACCTGACGCCGGACAAACTCGGTGTGGTTGCGCTCGACCCTGACGCGTTGTCGATCAGCGGCCTGCACAACTATGTGAAATACCTGAAGCAGAGCGGGCAGGAAGCAAAACGTTACCAGCTGAATATGTGGAGTAAAATCTTCTCGCCACTGTCCGTTGCGGTGATGATGCTGATGGCGCTGTCATTCATCTTCGGGCCTTTACGCAGCGTACCGATGGGTGTGCGCGTGGTGACCGGTATTTGCTTCGGTTTTCTGTTCTACGTGCTTGACCAGATATTCGGCCCGTTAAGCCTGGTTTACAGCATTCCGCCGATTCTGGGCGCATTGCTACCGAGCGGGCTGTTCTTCGTCATCAGCATGTTCTTACTGCTGAAAAAACGCTAAATCCGGCAGTACAGATAAACAAAAAGCAGGCTCTTTTCAGAGGCCTGCTTTTTACATCTGAATTCTGAATTCTGAATATTGAGAACTGAGCCGTCAGATCTCGTTATTACGCACCAGATCGGCCACCAGATTGTTCACGCCATCGCTCATATTTTTAAACTTGGTCAGTTCGCTGCGGGTCACAACCACGAACACGCCTACACCGCGCTGCGGCACCATCGCGACATACGTGATAAAGCCACCACCGCCGCCGGTTTTCTGAATGATACGTGGCAGCAACGGCGTCGGCGCCATCGTTACCCAGCCCATTCCCAGCGAGTCCGCCATTCCCGGTACATCCATTCCTTTGAGCGAGACCAGATCCGTACGCTTGTAATACATCTTCTGCGCCATATCGGCGGTCGTGGTGCGTTGCCCGAGGAACTGACGCATCCAGCGGCCCATATCGGCAGGCGTGGAATAAAGCCCCCCGCTGCCTGCTGCCGCAATAGTGTTGATACACGGGCTCGGACGCAGACCTTCCATCAGGCGTGAACACTGGCTGGCATTTGGCGTCAGCGTGGTATCGACCATGCCGAGCGGCTGAGTGATTTGCTCGCGCAGTAACTGGGTATAAGGCTGATTAGCGGCTTTCGATAATGCATCGGACAGCAGGTCAAACGCCAGATTTGAGTAAGAGGCGCGTGCACCCGGCGGCACAGTCAGTTTGGCGACACTCAGCCAGCTCCAGCGATCACTTTTAGTCGGCCAGGTGAAGACGGCACGATGTGCGACACCGCCCGGCTGCTCGCGCGGCAGACCGCTGGTGTGGGTGGCGAGATTCAACAGGGTGATCGGATTTGTGCCGCTGTAAGCAGGAACGCGGGCACCGGCCGGGGCGTATTTACGCAACGGATCGTTAATACTGACTTTGCCCTGCTGCGCCATTTTTACCAGCACTTCACTGGTAATAAGTTTGGTCAGCGAGGCGATACGCACCACAGAGTCTTCACGCGGTCGCACATCGGAACCGGGACGGGTTTCCCCGAAGCTGCGGAAAACCTGCTGATTGTTATCAACGACAACCAGCGCCATTCCCATCGCGCCGCTGCCGTAAAAGATGTGTTCTGCATGGTCATCCACGACCTGCGACGCCAGACGCGCATTCTGCTGCGCGTGGCTCCATAAAGGCGTACTGGCGAAGGCCAGCGCGAGGAGCGAAAGTGAGAGTTTTTTCAACAAGCTGGTATCCATCAACAGGGCAAGATCTATTCGTGATTTGTATACTAATGCGAAGTTTGAGAAACGGCATTGGAAAAACGTGGGTAAACAGAAGATTTTTGTCAGCAAATCCTCACTGAGCTGCGGTGTATGACTGTTTTTTCAACACTTAAACCGAACAAGGCGGGATAACTATTGCGTGACCGGCTGGGCTGGGTATAATGCCCACGTTTTCCGCATACTACTTTCAGTGCCGAAGTGGCGAAATCGGTAGACGCAGTTGATTCAAAATCAACCGCCGCAAGGTGTGCCGGTTCGAGTCCGGCCTTCGGCACCATTAGTATGTAAATAGACCTCAACTGAGGTCTTTTTTTATGCCTAAAATCAGTTCATTTGGGCTTTTTGTGCACTTTCCACCCCCTCTCATGCGATTTACACTGATGTAATAATTACCCGCTCCCAAATCAGGAAAATTCTTCATGGCACTGGAACCCGCAATCGCCGGGCTTGTTAATGACTTCATCGCTGCAGGTCGCCCGTCGTCGCGCAGTCAGACTTTTGCACAGCGCCGCGCCGGATATATCGCCAGCACAGTTTTAGCGGGTGATATTGAGCCACGTGCAGAAGTTGAGGATGTGGTTATCGACGGCATCTCGTTACGCATCCTCTCTCCGCTGAATACAGAAGGCGCACTGCCTGCCGTTATCTATTATCACGGTGGATGCTTTGTCAGCGGTGGATTTGCCACACATGAAAATCAGCTGCGTCAGCTTGCTTATTACAGTGGCTGCCGGGTGATTGCGGTGCAATATCGCTTAGCGCCTGAACACACCTACCCCGCCGCGCATGACGACGCAGAACTGGCGGCAAATTTTATCTGGCAGAATGCTGAAAGGCTTGGCATAGAGCTTGGCCGGATAACGCTGATGGGCGACAGCGCAGGCGGACATCTGGCTCTGATCACCGCGCTGCGCCTGCGAAATACCGGGCAGTGGCTGCCGCATCTGCTGGTACTGATTTACCCGATGCTGGACGCGACGGCAGCATCTGACAGCCACAAGCGCAATGGCGATGATTACGTGCTGACCAGCGACACGCTGCTCAGCGGGTTCGAAGCTTATTATCCGCAAACGGATTTCATGCATCCAGAAGTCAGCCCGTTATGGCGTGATGATTTTTCTGGGTTGCCGCCGGTTCACATCATCACGGCGGAATACGATCCGCTATGCGATGAAGGTGAAGCGCTGTTCTCCCGGCTGACAGAGCAGGGCGTGAATTGCACCGCACAGCGCTATCTGGGGGTGATCCACGGTTTTTTCCAACTCGGTGGAATCAGCCAGACAGCGCGTAATGTGATGCAGGATATCGCCGCGCGTGTCAGTTCATCGGATACACCGTAAGCTTTTTGCTTCTTGCGAGCCCGCTGTTGGCCTGCTCGCATAATTCAAAGAGCACAGGGATCAGGTGAGCGGAAGCTTTCAGATAATCGCTGACCTGCGAAATCCCTTCCGGGAGTAATATCTCGCTGTTCTCCAGTCCTTCGCTTAAGCACAACAGCCCCTGACATAACCCGCCGGCGGATTCTGACGCCAGCGCATTGAGGTCATACAGCTGAGCATCATCAAAGTGACTGAAATCCAGCCCGGCGATAAGCGAGCGAAAGACGGAGATAGAGTTAGTAGTGAACGCGGTGTGGTTATCAGAATCAGTCATACAAGTCATTCCATTGTCAGTGAGTCGAGGCCCCCGGTACTGGCGAGGTGATTGCCGCTGCCAGAGAACTCTATGCCTGTTCGTACGCCAAAGAAATAACCTGTTTATATTTACAGTGTTTTGTTGTCAGATCTGGAATGTGTCTCGCAAAATCCGTTCCGGGAATTGGGGATATTCACCACCAGAACGCTATTCATGAGATAAAAATTGAAATGGGTGAATGAATAACAGTATTTACCGGATATTATTCTGGCGATGTTGAAAACCACTCAAATTAAAATAATGAAAGCGGGGGGTTGTCACGTAGTGTTATTATCACGCTGGCATGATTTACTTATTGATGCTATTTTTCTGATGTAATTGTTATTAAATATTTCAATTCTGGCATTCTTATCGTTTACGATTGATGGATTACTCATCGTATTGATACCTGTTTAATCAATAATATAAATAATGTTTCTATGAGTTACATTTAAAAACCTGTTTGTTTAATAATTCACCTAAACATATTTTTCTCTTATAGGGAACTTTCTGAATTTTCACTTTGTCCTCCGTCATACCTATGTTAATTATTTATACGCGGCGCAAGACCGCACACACATCACATAAATAATAAAGACAGGGTAATAATGAGCAATTTAAAAGCGTCAATCTTAATTGGCGGCGTCGTGCTGTCGGCATTATCTGCCAGTGCGCAAGCCGAGATTACTGTTTTAGATAAAAATCCTCAAAGTAATGCTTTGCTGGCGCCATTAAGTCTACAGGTAGGCGGGAGCATCCGTCCTGAGTGGATTTTCAATAACGGTCCGGAGCCGGGTTATTATAAAAATGGTCACGATGGCGGCACCCGTTTCCGCTTCCGTGGTGATTATAAACTGACGCAAGACACCTCCGTCATCGCTTACTACGAGCTGGGTGTGGACATGGCGAACCTTCTGGGTATGAATGATCATTATCCGGAAGGCGGTCAGCGTGATACTCAGCGTCAGTTATATGCGGGCTTTAAAGACGATCGTTACGGGACATTAACCTACGGCCACCAGTACGGTATTTATTATTCCGTTGTCGGGATTAAAAGTGACGTCTGGGATAACGATGGTCATGCGGGCGGTACGGGTATTGGTATTAACGGCAGCTACGATGGCGCGAATAAGCCGAAAAGTAGCCTGAAATATACCAACGACTTTGGCCCTGTGACGTTATATGCCAACTATTTATTGCCGGAAGACGAAATTCAGGCGGGCGAGAATCAGCATTATCGCCGCAATAATGGTGGCGGTTTAGGGTTCGATTATAAACTCACCAAAGATTTAGTCTGGAGTGCGGCTTATAGCCTGACTGATGCCACGGTTAAAGATAATCAATATAACGAAAAAGATTATCATCAACAGTTATCTGGTACGGCTTTAACCTGGCAGCCAAATAACTGGTACATCGTCGGAACCGGCAGCTATTACAAAGATTTCGTGCCGAGCACCCGTGAAAATCCTGTCGATCATTACTTCGCAGGCAGCGGTTACGGTGTGGAAGGTTTTGTCGGTTATACCTTTAATATCGACAAGCCGTTCCTGAAATCTATCCAGCCATACGTTGCAGCCGATTCCCTGCAACTGAAAGGCGGCGAAGAATATCACGCGAACCACGTCTATCTGGGCGCGGGTACCACCATCGGTTACGGTTTGTCTGTTTACGTGGAACGCACATTAGCGCACACCACAGACGACGAAGCGGACGCCACCTGGGTTACCGTCTTCTACGATTTCTAATTCAAATGCCTTGTGGATCATCAGGCCAGCGCATTTGCGCTGGCTTTTTTACGTCTGCAAATCTGCTTAATGCGCCAGTGCTTCCGCGACGTCGACGCTCACCACATCCTCCTCGCTAATCGGCATTTCCAGTGTCTGATACAGCACTTCAAGCCGTTCACACAGAATATAGCTCAGCAGATCTTTCGCCTGCGGATTATCCAGCGACACAATGGCATAAGACAAGGCACGGCAGTGATCGACGATCTCTTCCAGTTCCAGCGGGGTATTGTCGTAAAGGTTAGGCATTGTGGGCCTCCGGGGTGGAGGTATTAGTAAAAGCAGTGTTAGAAAATTCCATTTTAGTACTCCAGCTGATAGTTGATTAACTACCTCCAGAGACGCTAATCCCATGGTGGTAGCTCAAACAGCGTTAGCGTTCCGGCCAGTCTGGAATCCGGTGCTTCGTGAGAAGCCACTGTCTGAGCCACCATAATTTGGGTGAGTGCAGACCGTACCACATTTACCCTATTTTCATAGAGTTGATGGCACCAAACTGGAACAGAACGCTAATTCTGACTGCGGGTTTTGCCGCAGCGAAGAGAGTCTAATACGTGGGAATTTATACAGTGAGAGGAATTTTTAGGCAGTTTTCAGTTTTGCGAGATGTCTTGGAAAGGGGATGAAATCCTTCGATAGCTATTTTTCATTAAACACATAATTTTCCATCGCACCTGGTGCAGTTCCGTTTGTTTAGTTATCCTTCTTTTGCCAGATAAAATTATAAATAATTTCTTATGGTGCCATCTTTTTCTTGGCGATCCTTGCTGGAAAATCTGGTAGCACTCCAATGTGCTGTTTTTATGTACAGTTGTGGCGACGTTACATACTGTTCGCTAATCATGTAATTCAGAGGTTGAACATTTTCATTTATGTCTAAATCAATTGGTGTGGTTGATCTCTTCGCAGGGCCAGGTGGGCTGGCTGAAGGCTTTGCTTCTTTCAAAGACGAGAGTGGTAATCATCCTTTTAAGATATGTATATCGATCGAGAAGGAGTCTTCAGCCCATTCGACACTGCTACTTCGCAGCTTTCTGAGGAAGTTCGAAGGAGAATATCCTGCAGAGTACTATGCTTTTCTAAACCGGGAAATTATTGATGAACCTGCTTGGAACCAAATTTATCCGAAACAGTGGCAAGAGGCTTGTGAAGAAGCGAAATGCATGGAGCTGGGCAAGAAAGAAACAACGGAATTTATAACTAATAAAATAAATTCAATAAAACAGGATTTTGGAACAAACACCATCGTCATTGGCGGTCCGCCCTGCCAGGCGTATTCCCTAGTAGGCAGGGCACGGAACGCGGGAAATGTTGATTATGTTCCTCAAGAGGACCATAGACATTTTCTGTATAAAGAATATGTTGCGGTACTTAACAAACTCGAGCCTGCTGCCTTTATCATGGAAAATGTCAAGGGTATGCTGTCTTCTGCGATTAAAGGCGATCGGGTCTTTTTACAGGTGATGACTGATTTGAGAAGTGCAGCAGGAGAAGGAAGTTACAAATTATTTGCTTTATCTCCTAAAGGTGTAAGTCAAATTGCCGATAATAATCCGGAGCCTTCGGATTTTATTGTCAGAACAGAAGACCATGGAGTACCTCAGGCGCGTCATAGGGTAATAATTGTTGGTGTCAGAAAAGATGTGGCCGAAGGATTATCAAATGATTTTAGGCTAGTAATGCCTGAGTCGGAAAAATTGGTTTCTGTTCATGATGTTATTGGGAATATGCCAAAGCTGAGAAGTGGCTTAAGCAAGCGTGATGATACCCCTGAAGCATGGTTTGAAGTTGTGGGCCAGAGTGTGCAAGCAATACTACCAACACTCAGTAATTACTCAGAAAATGAGAAGGCCGAGTTTAAATTAATTCTTGGAAGCTGTGTTACTAAACTTGCCTTGGACGAATTGCCATCGCGTAGTAGTTCACGCTTTAAACGTCCAATGAGTAAAAGTTGCCCTGAGAAATTACGTAATTGGTTAAGCGATAGCAAACTTCATTATCTACCTAATAATGAAACAAGAGGACATATGGAAAGTGATCTTGCGAGGTATATTTTCGCCGCTGCTTTTGGAAAAATTTTCAAACGTTCACCTAAGGCATCAGAATACCCTCCGCAACTGGCACCAAATCATAAAAATTGGGAAAGTGGTAAGTTTGCAGACAGATTCCGGGTTCAGATAGCAGAAAAACCGTCTTCAACAATTACTAGCCATATATCTAAAGATGGCCATTACTTTATACATCATGACCCTCAACAGTGTCGCAGCTTAACAGTTAGAGAAGCTGCGAGATTACAGACTTTCCCCGATAATTATTATTTCAAGGGCAATAGAACTCAGCAGTATGTACAGGTTGGTAATGCGGTTCCACCATTTTTCGCGTACCAAATTGCCTTGGCCCTATGGCCTATCTTAAAATAGAATTTATCGCTTATAATAATCATGTTAATAAGTTCTTAGGTTGGATAATTGTAAAATGATATTCACACAAAATTTATGTACGAAGTCGAGAGCGACAATTATCCAACAATATTTGAATGATCAAGGAGTGAAATTATTAGTTTGCAAGTGTTTTTTATATTCTAGTGATTTTTTAGTCAATAAAAAATATTGAAGTCGCCCATTGTTTTTTTATATTAATGCTAGTATTAATATTTTTACAATGAAAGGGTTTATCTGAAAGATTGCAAATCATGGGGAATAGATTTTTATGTATAAAAATAAGATGGTTATAGACTATATTCTTCATGAATTTCAATGTGAATCAGATCTGAATTTTCATTTTCTATAAGGATGGCGCTATGAACAACCCTCAAATTGAAACATTTATTCGACAAATTCGTGATAAGTTACCAACCTATGATACCCCGGAACAGGCAGCAGAAGCCGTCAGAACTGATATAGAAAGTTTAGGAATGATTTTTTCTACAGATATGATTGAGAACTTATCTAAAGCTTTGCATTGTATCCAAGCCTCTTTTGAAAATGTAGAAATTCTTCGGCGAAACTCTCTTATAAAGAAAAATGACAAGTGGTATAACGGACCTTCCCACAAAGATATTCACTGGCCAGCACTGAAAAGCTACCTTTCCGAAATGAAGCATTGGGACGATGAGACAATTGCGTCAATTGATCAAAGTTCCTCAGAAGTCTTATCTCTCCTAGCTAATCCTAAAACTGAAACTTTTCGACATCGCGGTTTAGTAGTTGGTTATGTACAATCAGGAAAGACAGCAAATATGACGGCAGTGATTGCCAAAGCCGTAGATGCCGGATATAACTTGATAGTTTTATTAGGCGGAATGACTAATAAACTGAGGACACAGACACAAGGGCGTGTTGAAAACGATATTGTCAACCGCCACCGCCATTTATGGCAGCTTTATACTACTTCTGAAGAGGGTGGTGATTATACTTATCCTCCGAATAGGTCTTTTACAATGCCTATTCCTGGGTATGCACAGCTTGTTGTTATGAAGAAAGTCGCATCAAGGTTGGAAACGTTCCGCAAGACGATAGTAGATGATAAAGGAAAACCAAAAACTCCGCTGACTATTTTGAGAAAATTGAAAGTATTAATTATTGATGATGAGTGTGATCAGGCATCAGTTAATTCATCAAGCAGTGACTATGATATAACAAGAATCAATGAAGAAATTCGAAAAATAATCCGCTCACTTCCCGCTGTATCATACGTTGGATATACTGCAACGCCATTTGCAAATGTTTTTATAGATCCCTATTCACATGGAAAAGATGCGTTAGATGATTTATATCCTGAAGACTTCATAACTGCTCTTCCTCGCTCAAAAGGTTATTTTGGAGCGCGAGAGGTTTTCGGCTTTGATCCTAATAAAGCTGACGAGGAAACAGTTGAAGAGGCCGGTAGGAACATGATTAGAAACGTACCGGAGGAAACGCTAGATTTACTACGACCTGCACGTCGGGGTGACAAGGATGAATTTTATCCCCAATTAACTAAAGAGCTTGAAAGTTCAATTTTATGGTTTTTGATCACTTGCGCAATAAGAAGAGAACGTGGTCATATTGATAAGCATATGACCATGCTAGTTCATACATCACCATACGTTTCTCAGCATGAAAATATGGCGAAAATGATAAAAAAATGGATTTCGTCAAATAAGATTGATGTTCTAAATAATTCAAGTGATTTATCTGTAAAAATGAGAGATCTTTTTCAAAGTGAGATTGAAAAAGTTCCGTTGGAATATAATAAAAAAATAATTTTTTCGGACATAATTAATCATTTTAAGAGCGTTTTTGATAATTTGGAAATTGTTGTTGAAAATGGTGAAAGTTTCGAAAGGTTGAATTATGAAACAACACCTAAGACTTACATTGTTGTGGGAGGAACTGTTTTAGCTCGGGGTCTGACACTAGAAGGCTTATCTGTTTCATTCTTTTTACGAACCTCTATGCAATATGACACGCTTCTGCAAATGGGTCGCTGGTTTGGTTATCGGCCTCAATATGAAGATTTACCAAGGCTGTGGACAACATCCGAATTGGCATCACGGTTTCGTTCTTTAGCGCATATTGAGGAAGAGATTCGTGAGGACATAAGTAATTACAAGGATCATCATGTTACACCTCAAGATTTTGCAGTTCGCGTAAGAGCAATTCCAGGGATGGCAATTACAGCAGCATCAAAGATGAGACATGCCTATCGTAGTAATATAAGTTTCGAAGGACGTCATATCCAAACGATTCGTTATGAACATCGACAAGATGATGTAATATCAGGGAATTGGAAAGCTGCTGTCAGCTTAGTTACGTCTCTTAAGGATAAATGGAGTCAAGATCATTCTAAAAATGCCAATAGCTATTTATGTAAAAATGTTTCTTTGCATATAATTAGGCGTTTTTTGCTGGATTATGATATTAGTGAACATCATATGGACCTTAAAAAAGAGTTATTGCTTGGGTACATTGATAAATCAGCTGGTCATCTTAAGGAATGGAATGTCGGAATTATCACCCCAACATTAGGTAATCAATCAAAACTACCATTGGGTCCATTAGGTCATGTGGGCACAAACAATCGTGCGCAACTAATACCAAACGAAAAAGATTACGCTGACATCAAAGCTCTTATGTCTAAAAATGATATCCTTATTGATGCAGACGCATCGAGCACTGCTAGGTCAAGTGGTAGTTGGACTGATTATAAAAAATATCGCCCTACAGCACCGCTACTATTGCTTTATGTAATTGATTCCAAGTCACCTGCGAAGACTAGTTCGAAATCTAGGATCGATTTAGATGCAGCGGGTGACCTTATTGGTATTGGAATCGTGTTCCCTGGTGCAATGGATCGCGCAGGTGGCTATTATTCGGTAGAGCTAGATGCTCCTATGATTAAAGAAGATGAGGACTTTTTCGCTGAGGCCTTAGAGGAAGAAATCAATGAAGAATAGGGCTATTGAACAGTGGAGTTTGCTAAATAAATCAGGGCAAGGTGATGGTTTAATTGAGGTTCCTAGCATTGATTCTGGCGTCGAAACTGGTTTTGGGGCTGCCCGATATGCTATAGGACCACAAGGACAGCAGCGACTTTTGATACCCATAGGGGCTATAAATTTAGCGAACGAGATATCCTCAACATCGAAAATAAAAGTAAGTTTCTCTAATTTTAAGGTTGTTACAAAAAATATATTTTTTATAGATATATTAAACATTGATCCGGCTCTAAATTCGGTTTTTGGTGAGCTTGCAGAGGATATTCTTCGGCGCATTGAGGAGGGAGTATCTCCTGTCCAAGCAATCAAATCTGCTATAAATGATTTTAGGGAACTTCTACAAGAAAATCACGATAAAGAAATTAGTGAAAGTAAAATATTAGGATTGATTGGCGAACTGGAAATTTTAAGAGTTTTATCCACCTATAATAAAAATGCTTTGAACTCTTGGATTGGACCTTTTTCACAGCGTTATGATTTTCGTCAAAATTTGCATGCCCTTGAGGTTAAAGCTTCAGGCCACCCTGGAACTACAAAAGTTTCAATACATGGGATAGAGCAGCTAGAACCTCCTAACAATGGAACTTTGCATTTAATACACATTAGGTTTGAACGTTTGTCAGGATCTGGATTATCAGTTGGAGGATTGTTCGATGCGATTCTTCGTTTAGGGGCTGATATCACGATATTCAAAGAACACCTTATGGCTTTGGGATGCAGCGATCCTCATGCCGAAGTTTGGAATCGAAATAAGTATATTTCTAAGGGATTAAAAATTTATTTTGTTGATGAAGGTTTTCCGCGAGTAATAAATTCTAGTTTTAAATCTGGTTGTCTTGATAGTGATATATCTCAATTGAAGTATGATGTTGATTTAAAAAATGCTTCTTCGTTCGAAGTTTTAGAGGAAGGATATGATTTATTATGGAAAAAAATGGTGATGAAATGAGTATTAATTTATTTAGTGAACCATTTTCTAAAACTGGCAATATATCAGCTGATGGGTTTAGGAGGTTGTTGGGGGGTACAACTCAAAATCTAATCCAAACCGTTCTTAGAGAATCTATACAAAATAGTATTGATGCCGCTAAGTTAGGCAGAGGGCCTTCCATTTTTATTCGTTACAGGACGTTAACTTCTGAGCAGCAGTTGATGCTTAAAGATTGCTTGTTAAATGAAGTACCTAATTGTCAAAGAACAAATCTACAAATATCTACATCTTTGAATAAAAATAAATTAAAGGTTTTGGAGATCTGTGATTTTGAAACTACGGGCCTTGGTGGACCTACGGATGGAGATACCGCTGTTGAAGATGGTGAATCTTTAGATTTTGTAAATTTCATCCGGAACGTTGGTGTTACCCGCGATACTTATCAAGGAGGGGGCACTTATGGCTATGGTAAGACATCGTTGTATCTAATGAGTAATTGCTCAACTATTTTAATGGATAGTCAAACTACATTTGTTAACAATCCTATAAGGAGATTTATGGGATGCCATCTCGGTTCTGCTTTTGATTTTGGAGGTAAAAAATTCACTGGCCGTCATTGGTGGGGTATAAAAGAGGACGGAAATGGAATCGGTCCATTAATAAATGAAGAAGCCACTTTGATGGCAAAGTCATTAGGCATGCCTGAGCGAGACCCAAGTAAAACAGGGACTTCAATACTGATTATAGATCCATATATAGATGAAGGTGTTGAATGCAGAGCTGTAGAAAATGAAATTATAGAGGTTATTCTTTGGAATTTTTGGCCAAGGCTCACCGAGGATGCCCCTAAAGAAAAGAGAATTTCTGTTGAATTAGAAGTTGAAGGTCAGGAAGTTTTAATTCCTAAGCCAGAATTCTTCCCCCCTTTAGACCTTTTTTCTACTGCATTAAGCCAGTACCGTAATAGAAAGAATGCTGAGGTAATTCAAAGCCTTAACCCTAAAAGAGATTTAGGTTATTTAACTTTATGCAAAGGAATGCGAGCTGAACGTATTGGTACGGCTTTGGATGAAAATTCACATATTCCGTCACAATCAAGCCATATTGCGTTGATGAGACCAGTTGAATTAGTTGTGACATACATTAAGGGGGAACCATTCCAAAATAACCAATTAGAGTGGGCTGGTGTTTTTGTATGCTCAGAAAGTGATGAAATTGAAAAAGCATTTGCCATGTCAGAACCACCGACTCATGACAATTGGATCCCTGATATGCTTACTGATCGCAATGCTAAAATATTTGTTCGTGGTGCATTACGCCGGATTAACGAACATGCTAAAAACTATGCTAATCCAAATATAATACCAAATAACACTAACAATGAAAAAGGGCCTTCTCTTGCGGGTACAGCATCTCTATTAGGAAGTTTTATTGAACATGGTTCAAGTAAAGGACCTGGCAAAAAAACATTGATTTCAAAAATATCACATAAAAGAGATTTGAAAATTTCCTCTCCCTCATTTGTGCGTTTAGAACTAAGTAATGAATTTTTAACTCATGCTGTTTTCGAGGCGAATTTGAGTAATGATATGAAAAATACGGAGCTCGAAATTTTCGCAGAATCATATTTATTAGCCGATGGTGCTGCAACAGATAGTATTGATTTGCCATCGGATTTTGAAACAAATGTTGTTAGTATAACATTAGTTTCCTCTGATAAATCCATAAACGGTTCAAGGATTAAAGTTGGTACGGAAAGTGGACTTCTAAGAATTATAGCGCTTTGCCCTAGAAATGCTGCTATTGGATTACGTCTTAATTTTGTATCTTAAGGAAAATAAAATGAGTCGGGTAGCATTCCCTTTTCTAATTATACCAGAAGAAACCGTTAAATTTGAAGGATGGATGATCAGTGACCTTAATGGGATAGAGGCACTCTCGCCGAGTATCTTGAATAATTGGGACTATGAACGGGATATTCAAGTACGCTTGAAAATTTCTGTTGATTTTCAAACCATTGCTAATTTTTTAGGTTTCGATCCTTCTGACCTTACATTGGCTGTGGTTCTTTATGTGGGAACTGGGGCTGGAAGCTTACCTCGACGTATTAATAAAGCTGAAACATCCTATTTTGATAAAAACTGTACAGAAGTGATGATGAAAACGTTGCTAATTGGCAGAGAGCTTTCTGGCCAGCTTAGACTTGATCTTCAAATCGTTCTGCAATCACCCATAAATTCGGGAGGTATTTTATCACCAAAATATATTGGTTCACGTTTATGGCAATCTCATCTTAATATTTTATTAGAGGATGGTGGAGACTCTAGGTTTCCGATTGAACTTGCGAGATTTACAGAAAGATTCGCAGGTAAAACCGAACAAAACGCACTTTGGCTTGTTGATTGGCAACCGGAATATCTTCATGCTGATTTTGGCGGAAATGTTAGATTGTATGTTAATTCAGATTACCCAGATTTTGCGAATAGATTCGTGCTTGGGGATGCTAAAACTCTTCAAGTTATGATTTCAGACGTAATGACGCAAATGATTGAACACATAATAGAACTTGGAGAGGATGATATATGGTTATCGGTATTTGAAGAGGGCTCTGTGGGATATCAGACAAGAATATGGTTAGAATGGGCATTTCCAGGGCATTCCCTAGCATCTGTAAAGAAGCTTAAGGACTATAATCCAGGGGTTTTTAGAGCTGCAATACTTGCAGTAGCTGATATTGGAGAAAATGATTGATGCAAGTATTATTGTTACCTCGCTTAAAGAAACATGGAGTGAAACAAATACTCAATGAAGTAAATAAGAGTGAACTTTTTGCTAATACATTTCAATTTGGAGCGGCAACAGCATATAAAGATCTTACTTCTTATGCCGCAAGCGGAGGCGTTAAATCGGAAGTCTATTCTCTTGAAATTAGTAATGAACTTCATAAAATTGCCCAAAAAGTAGGTTTTCCTACTAGTACTGATAAGTTAAGTAAATCAAAATTTGATCAAAAAGCCTCAATATATCTAAGTAGTCTTGAATATCTTAAAACTGGTGAGGCATTTAGAGACGATATGTGGGCATTTGTTACCACTATAGTCGTACCAGATATAGTGGCCTGGAGATTTGTTGATATGCCATTTGAGAGATTTGCTGGAGGGACGAGAAATACCTTGCAAAGGCTATGGCTAAGAGGAAAAATTCTTGACCGTGGAGAATTTCATACGGATCGCTGGGGGTTAATATATAACCTTACAGAGGATGCCATGGTTCAAATTTTTGAACGACCTTCAATTGCAAGTAACCCGGAGTTGGCAAAAGCTATTGCAGAAGAATGGTGCAAAAGATCAATAGCGCTTGGCAAGAGTCGAATGGAAGATATCATGCGAAATGCAATAAAAATTCTTCGTATAAAAAATCAAATAATAAGTTTAGCATATCTTCCCCCTAAGGAAATAAAGATTTTTATCGCTGAAATATTCGATATTGCAGTAGATAATATTTCGAATAGATAATTATTTTTATGTATAAATACTTAATGGTATTTTTAATGTATTCTATGTTTATATATAGTATATGCTTGCGATGTTAGGTTAATTTTACTAAATATTAAATTCTTATTCTAAATTAACTAATGGCTCGGTTGATTAATTCAATGACAGACGTCCATAACAAAACGACCCGCAGCAAAAACATGGCCGCGATTAAAAATCGCGGCACTAAACCGGAGAAGAAGTTACTGCATCTTCTCCGGAAGCGGGGCTATTCACCTCTTCTGAACGTCAAAGAACTGCCGGGAACACCAGACCTGGTTTTACCTGAGTATGGTGTTGTCATCTTTGTGCATGGTTGTTTCTGGCATGGTCACGAAAACTGTAAATATTTCCGGCTTCCCGCTACACGTCCGGAATTTTGGCTGAACAAGATCATGCATTCAAAGCAACGAGACAAAGAATGCATCAGCCAGCTGTTAGCTGAAAAGTACCGGGTCGCCATATTTTGGGAATGCAGCCTCAGGAGCCTCCCTCTGCATATGATCAATTTCATGCTCTCCGGGTTTGATGCCTGGATTCATGATGCATCTTCCGACCGTATCGAGTTTTCCTCCTCGACAGTTTCCTGAAATCTCCCCTAAAAAATCCTCCCCATCTCCAGTTGCCCCATCAGCAGCGCGTTATCGCTGTAATCCACCGGGACGGCGACGACGGCGGGGCCTTGTACGTCCATGGCGGCGCGCAGGGTGCTTTCCAGCGTTTCGGCGGAGGTGACGGCAAAACCTTTGGCGCCGAAGGCGTCGGCGTAGGCTTTGAAATCAATCGGGCCGAACTGGATGCCGGAGGTGCGATGGTATTTTTTCTCTTCCTGAATCGCCACCATGTTGTAGGCCTCATCGACCCAGATGATGTGCAGCAGGTTGACGCCGAGGCGTACGGCGGTTTCCAGTTCCATGCTTGATTGCATAAAGCCGCCGTCGCCGGATACGGAAACCACTTTGCGGCTGGGATCGACCAGCGCAGCGCCAATCGCCCATGGCAGCGCGACACCCATGGTTTGTTGGCCGTTGGAAATCAGCACCTGACGCGCACGGAAGCTGTAAAGGTAACGGGCGATCCAGATGTGAAAACTGCCCATATCAACGCACAGGGTGACGTCGCTGTTGACGATGTCCTGCATCGCGCGCACCAGACGCAGCGGATGGATGGCAAACTGGTTCAGGCTGCGGCCTTTCTGGGCCAGCAGTTCGCGCTGCTGACGGCGATCGTCGAGGATCGCAATAGCAGAAGCACTCAGATCGATGCGCTGCGGGATCTGCTCTGTCAGCAGATCCAGTGTGTCGGCGATATCGCCCACCAGTTCGACGTCCGGCAGATAATCGCTGTCGGTTTCGGCGGGCATCACGTCGATATGTACCAGTTCGGCGCTGCCGTTGCTCCATTGCACCGGTTCATACTCGACCGGGCTGTAACCGATGGTGATGACCAGATCTGCGTTACGCAGCAGGCGGTCACCGGCCTGATTGTTGAACAGACCGACGCGACCGGCGAAGCGATGGAACGAAGCCTGATCGATAACGCCTGCCGCCTGATAGGTGCTGGTGACCGGCAGATCGCTTTTATGCAGCAGACGACGGATCGCCTCGGCATTGCGCGGCTGGCTGGCCATCAGGCCGAGCAGCAGGACCGGATTTTTGGCCTGTTTCAGTAATTGTGCGACCTGCAATATCGCGTCGTGCGGCGCGCTGCCCAGTACGGGCGGTTGCGAGGTCAGGAGTTTGCCGCTGGCCGGTTCATTGACGATATCCATCGGCAGGCTGATAAATGCTGCACCCGGACGCCCGAACTCGGCGGCGCGAAAACCATTCGCCAGCACTTCGGCCAGTGCGGAAGACGAGGTGACTTCGGCGGAATACTTGGTGACCGGGCGGAACATCGCGACGGTGTCCATGGTCTGGTGCACCTGTTTAACGTGGTCGGCGCGTTTCACCGCGCCCCCTAAAGCCACCAGCGGATCGCCTTCGGAGGTCGCGGTGGCAACGCCGGTGATCAGGTTCGAACAACCGGGGCCGGAGGTGACCAGCGCGACGCCCGCTTTCCCGGTCAGGCGGCCGACGGCACCGGCCATAAAGGCGGCGTTGGCTTCGTGACGCACCGGAATGGTTTTGATGCGGGAATCGACCAGCGAATCGAAAACACGATCGATTTTTGCGCCGGGAATGCCGAACACGTGTTTGACACCCTGTGCTTCAAGCTGCGCGACGACCAGATCCGCACCGCATTTCCATTCGCTTTGGCTGTCTGAATTTTTCATGGCTTTATTCCTTTTGTCTGCGGACTGTTAACTTTCAACGGACTGAATCGCATCATTTAAATCGTCAGGGCATAAGTTGGCGTGCAGGAAATCACTGTCCTGCGGAAAGTCGATCAACAGCTTTTCGACCGTGCCGAAAGTCAGCACGCCGCGCTCAACCTGGTAATCCAGCACATGGCCGCCGCTGCTGCGTGTCTGATTGATGAAATGTTCGTGATAGCCCGCCACGTTGATGCCCTGCATATACGCAGGTGTCAGAAAGCCAATCAGCACGCCCTGGCTGTTTTCAATATGAAATGTTGGCTGCGCTTCGATGGCTTCGAGCATCGGTTTATAAGGGCGGTGCTGTTCCGGTACGGTGCGAGTCTCGACGCGGCTGAACTCACCATCAATGCGCAATGCGCAGAAGGTGTTCTGACTGGCGACGGCGTTATCAATTACGGCGTGGATTTGTTCACGGCTGTGCGGGCGGTCAATCACGTATTCATTAGTCGGGTTAAAGAATGTCATGACGGCGAAGGGCGTTTTTTGTTCAGGAAGGGCGCGCCGGGCGCTGCCGTCGCCACGCAACTGGAAGATATTACTGTTGAATGCGATCAGTTCGCCGTCGAGATGGTTAAAGGTGCCGAGGCCAAAATCGCCGTGTTTCAGCAGATCCGCCATCGTGGTGTCGCCTTCATAGACGCCGCTCAGCAAGGCGCTCATCAGTGACGACTGATAAAGCACGCGGTCAGGATGCTGATGTTTAAACGCTGTCGCCGTGCGGGCAATATCGGCGACGCAGGAACAGGACTCAGAATGGCTTTTCATGCAGGGGGTCTCCGTCGAATAATTAACTTTGCTAACTAAAAGGTTGACCCCATTCCGTCCTGAGTTCCAATATAAGGAGGTGTTTACTTTGAGACGTTTTTGATATGGAACTTCGTCATCTGCGTTATTTTGTCGCGGTAGCCGAGGCGGGCCACTTCACCCGTGCTGCCGAACTCCTGGGAATATCCCAGCCTCCCCTGAGCCAGCAAATCCAGCGGCTCGAACATGAAATCGGAACCCCTTTACTCAAGCGTCTGACCCGTGGCGTTGAGCTGACCGAAGCCGGAAAAGTGCTGTATGACGACGCACAAACCATCATCAAACTGACCGATGCCGCCTTTGAACGTACGCGCGCGGTGGCACGCGGCCTGAACGGTACGCTGCGCATCGGTTTTGCCACCTCAACGGCCTTCAATCCGCAGGTGTTTGAGCTGCTGCATCGCTTCCGTGACAAGTACCCGGGCATGGTGCTGGAGCCGCAGGAAAAAGATATGGCAGGGCTGATGACCGCGATGAGCGAGGGCGCGCTGGATGCGGCGTTTATCCGTCTGCCTTGCGAGCGCAGCAAGGAGTTCAGTTATAAGGTGCTGGATATTGAGGAAATGATGGTGGCGTTGCCGAAGAAGCATCCGCTCAGTCAGGGGAAAGAAGTCCGGCTGGCAGCGCTGCGCCACGACACGCTGATCACCTTTCCCCGCGATTTATCGCCGGGGCTTTATGATGCCGTGACACAGGCGTGTAAAGAGGCGGGATTTTCGCCGCGCTACGGGCAGCAGTGTCCGCAAATTACCTCGGCGCTGAGTATGGTGGCGACAGGATTTGGTTACGCGCTGGTGCCGGCGTCGCTAAGTAAGATTGATGAAACCAATGTGCGCTGTCTGCCCCTGGCAGGGCAGACATTAACGACGCAGATCGCGCTCGCCTGGCGCAGAACGGATAACTGCAAGGCGGCGCTGCATATGGTGGGGTTGTTGTAAGTTACACCACAATAATCACAGACACGCGACGGTTCTGGGCGCGTCCGGCCTGGGTTTTATTGCTGGCGACCGGCTGGCTCTGCCCTAATCCGCGGGTATGGATATTGGCGCGTGGCATTCCGGCATCGGCAAAGGCGGCGGCAACCGTGTTGGCGCGGCGCAGAGACAGATCGTTGTTGTAACCGGCGTCGCCGTAGTTGTCGGTATGGCCGTCGAGATTGACTTTATTCAGCCCGACATGCAGCAGTTCACTGGCCAGTTTTTCCACCGACTGCTTACTTTCTGTCGAAAGCGTCGCCTGATTATTGCCAAACAGCACTTTAGCATCCAGCCCGAGTTCCCAGCCTTCGGCTGTCTGTGAGAAGCCGTTTTTTTGCAGTACGGCGATCTGTTCCGGCGTTAATCCCGCCGGTTTGGTCTGACAGGCGGCCAGCAGCAGAATGCACAGCCCCATTGCGGCGAACTGAAACCAGGTCTTGAAAGTGTTGCAGGTATTCATTGTCATTAATTCCTTTTAGTCTTTCATCACGACAGGAAGCGGCATGCCTGAAGAAACATGCCAGCAACTGCCGGAAATTTTTTTCGAGCGGTACATGGCCTCATCGGCCTTATCCAGTAACTCTTTCGCGTTAGTGGCCTGAGAAGGCGACAGCGCGATACCGATACTGAGAGAAACATCCAGCGTCTTGTTATTGAGCAGGATGACAGGGGTTTTCATGATTTCAACAATGCGTTCGGCAAAAGCCACGGCCTCTGCGGTGGAAACCATCGGTTCAAGCAAGATGGCAAATTCATCACCGCCCAGACGCGCCAGCACATCGCCTTTTCGCAGTGTTTTCGCCAGCCGTTCACCAATCACCATCAGCACGCGGTCCCCGGCAGCATGACCGAGTGAGTCATTGATCTCTTTAAAGTTATCGACATCAATAAACAGCAACGCCAGTGAAAGCGCCGGGCGCATCGGGTTAAAGCATTGATTAAGCGTATCAATGAAAAACGCGCGATTATGCAGGCCGGTCAATCCATCATGCAATGCTTTTTGGGTCAGTGAGACGTTCTCGTTGCGCATATGGTTTTCCCAGGCTTCCAGCTCCGTCAGCAGGCTGTTGAAGTCCTGGCTCAGCGTGTGCAGCTCGGCAATCGGCGCAGAAGGGACACGCAGGCTGAACGAACGGTTAGCGCTGACGTCATGAGTGACGCGCGTAATGTGGCCGAGAGCATCGACAATACCTTTTTGCATCCGGCGGGAAAAATACAGCGCCACCAGGGCCGTCAGTACCAGACAGCCGATCAGGCTAAGCACCGTTTCCAGCAGGAAACCCGCCAGGGTTCCGCCATTACCGGCGAGCCAGACCGTACCGATGAGCGAACCGGAATGGTTCACCGGCATCGTGACAGGCTCCGGGAAAGCCAGGTGGCCGACGAACTGCCCGAGCTTGTCCCAGTTGCTGTTCACCGGCCGCTGCCATTCCGTGAACGTTGCACCGGCGGGGGTCAGAATTTTAGCCTGCGTGAAATCGCCGCGTTTAGCGATGAACTCCAGCGACTCGTGCGCGGCGGCAGGATCATTAAACACCAGCGCCGCTTCGGTGGTGTAGCTGATAGCGCGTGCGGTCAGTTGCAGATTATTTTCGGCATGCGAACGCAGGGCGATCAGGGCCAGCAAGATCAGTAAAAAACCGGCAAGGCCAATCGCGGTCAAAATCACAATCACATGGATTCTGTTCAGTGCGGCGCTTAGCGTCGGGCGCTGGCGCGGCTGTTCTGTGTCAGGAACAGGAATTTTATTTTCCATGGTTACTCCTTTTCCCTGGCAAGTTGTAATACGGCGGGATTAACCCGCACACCGCTGCGGGACAGCGTATCCAGATTCAGTTTGAATCCGGTGTGAAGGGGCGTGATTACCAGACAAAAAGCGTTCAGTAATCCGCAGGTCTCGTCTTCTTCGCTGATCGTTAAAATGGCATGGCCTTCCAGGCGCTGATGCAAATCGTTTTGCTGCTCAGCCGTTGTTCTGCCGGAATAAATGGCATCGCACTGCGCGGTCAGCAGCGGGCTGTCAAAAGGCAACGTCATCACTTTGAGCGGTCTGCCAGCAAAAGCGCTGCCATCGGGCGTGAGTAGCGCCGCGTATTTAACTGGCTGAATGATGCAAAGTGTTAAAGAAGACGAGGTCGTTTTGTCGGGCCAGCGCGAATAACTGAGGATACCGTTAACGGTCTGGGCGACGGCGGCGTCGGGTGACGTCTCGCTGGTTTCTGCGATAACCGGTTTTAACGGAGCGATCAGAAGCACCATCAGCAGGGCGAAGCCATACGCAGCCTTAAAAAAATGGCCGACACGTATCTTCACTAACAGGTAAAAAGGTGATCGGGCTTTTTCCATAGCGTCACTCTGTGTTTCTTCCGGTTGAAATTGTTTCACCGGAATAAGAATAACTTTATCGGCATGATTTCTGAAAGCGTCAATAAAAAGTTTTTCACCCTGAAACAACACGCATCTTGTGTAGAATTTTTTACAGAAACCAGGAAAACAGCGAATACTGAAGAGAATCTAATGAATGTTTAGGTTAATGAGCGTGGTTGATTTTTGAGCAACGATAAGAGAGGCGGCGTCGATAAATAATACACATTGGTGTTATTTCAACCGTTATTAAAATAATAGTCACGGTCATAACAAAATATGACAAAAAATAAATGTTACCGTAATCACCGTTTGATGAATTTAAATTGCAGGAAATGTTAATAGATTGGAATTTAAAGGAATAATAGACGGCATTTTAGCTATATTCGTGACCATGATCTCAAAGCCACACCGTTAGTCAGATTTTTATGCTGCTGATAGGTATCATGCCCGCATTAATGGTATGTTTTAACCGTCAGGGTGGTTTTTTCGATGACGGGTGCAGTAAAAAAACATCAACCATTCCTGGGGAAAACGGAATTATTTTTATAATTAGGTGCTGAGGAATCATGGATAATACAACAATCGGGACGCTGTCTGAAAAATCAATAAGTTCCTGGCGTAAAACTGACACCATGTGGATGTTAGGTTTATATGGAACGGCAATTGGTGCGGGTGTTCTTTTTCTTCCTATTAATGCCGGTATTGGCGGATTAATTCCGTTAATTATTATGGCGATTCTCGCCTTCCCAATGACTTTCTTCGCTCACCGCGGATTAACCCGTTTTGTTTTATCGGGTAAAAATGCCGGTGAAGATATTACGGAAGTCGTGGAAGAACATTTTGGTATTACGGCCGGTAAATTAATTACACTGCTGTATTTCTTCGCCATTTATCCTATTTTGCTGGTTTACAGCGTGGCGATCACTAATACGGTTGAGAGTTTTATTACTCACCAGATGCATATGAATGCGCCACCGCGTGCGTTGCTGTCACTGATCCTGATCCTCGGATTAATGACACTGGTGCATTTTGGTCAGGATATGATCGTGAAAGCGATGAGTATTCTGGTATTCCCGTTTGTGACGGTGCTGATGGCGCTGGCGCTTTACCTTATTCCTAACTGGAATATGTCAGTGTTTACAAACGCCTCGCTTTCCGGTAACGGCGTAGGTCACGGTATGCTGATGACGCTGTGGCTGGTGATCCCGGTGATGGTGTTCTCGTTCAACCACTCGCCTATTATCTCCTCTTTTGCAGTGGCAAAACGCAAAGAATACGGTGATAGCGCTGAGAAAAAATGTTCGCGCATTCTGGCATTTAGCCACATCATGATGGTGATCACGGTGATGTTCTTTGTCTTCAGCTGCGTCCTGAGCCTGTCTCCGGCCGACCTGATGGAAGCCAAATCGCAAAACGTGTCTATTCTGTCTTATTTAGCGAACCACTTCTCTAACCCGGTCATTGAATATATCGCGCCATTTATTGCCTTTATTGCCATTACTAAATCTTTCCTCGGCCATTATCTGGGCGCACGCGAAGGTTTTAACGGCATGGTGATTAAATCTTTGCGCAGTAAAGGCAAGAAAATTGCCCTGCCAACGCTGAACCGTTATACCGGTATCTTCATGTTATTAACCACCTGGTTAGTGGCAACCCTGAATCCAAGTATTCTGGGTATGATCGAAACGCTGGGCGGTCCGATTATTGCGATGCTGTTATTCCTGATGCCAATGTATGCCATCCGTAAAGTTCCGGCGATGAAAAAATACAGCGGCCATATCAGTAATGTCTTCGTTGCTGTAATGGGTCTGATTGCGATGTCAGCCATTGTATTCAGCCTGATGGGTTAATGATTAAAGCTTCTGAAATAAAGTGAGCGGGAATATCCCGCTCCTTTCTCTCCCGTTTTTCTGTTTATTCCGCCCGTAAATAATTTCACTTGGAGTACCCACCGTGATCAGCGTCTTCGATATTTTCAAAATTGGTATTGGTCCTTCCAGTTCGCATACTGTTGGCCCGATGAAAGCCGGGAAAATATTCACTGATGAACTTATCTCTTCAGGCCATATAACCCAAACCACCCGCGTGGCGGTTGATGTTTACGGATCATTATCATTAACCGGTAAAGGTCACCACACTGATCTGGCTATTATCATGGGGCTGGCGGGGAATATGCCGGATGATGTGGATATCGATGCGATCCCGGCGTTTATCCGTGAGGTAGAAAATACCGGACGTCTGATGCTGGGCAAGGGCGCAAAAGAAGTGGATTTCCCGGCCAGCTCAGGCATGAATTTCCATTCCGGTAATCTGCCGTTGCATGAAAACGGCATGACAATCAGTGCGTTCAGCGGCGATGAACTGCTCTATACCCAAACTTATTACTCTATCGGCGGTGGCTTTATTGTCGAAGCCAGCAAATTTGGTATGCAGGATGAAAATCCGGTGGTGCGCCCGTATCCGTTCCATTCAGCCAGCGATTTGCAAAAACACTGTACGGACACCGGCCTGTCGTTGTCGGCACTGATGCTGCAAAACGAACTGGCGGGACACACACGCACAGAAATCAGCGATCACTTTGCGGCCATCTGGAATGTGATGAGCGAAGGCATTACGCGTGGCATTCATACCGAAGGCTTGCTGCCGGGACCGATGAAAATCAACCGCCGTGCCGCCGCACTGCGCCGCATTCTGGTGACGCAGGATAAGAACAATGTCGATCCGATGGGTGTTGTTGACTGGATCAACATGTACGCGATGGCGGTTAACGAAGAAAATGCGGCAGGCGGGCGTGTGGTCACTGCACCGACCAACGGCGCGTGTGGCATTATTCCTGCCGTGCTGACGTATTACGATCAGTTTATCCGCCCGATCAGCCCTGATTCGTACAGCCGCTTCTTCCTGGCTTCCGGCGCGGTCGGTATTCTGTTCAAAATGAACGCTTCGATTTCCGGTGCGGAAGTAGGGTGTCAGGGCGAAGTGGGCGTGGCCTGTTCTATGGCGGCAGCAGGTCTGACCGAACTGCTGGGCGGCAGCACCGCGCAGGTGTTTATGGCGGCAGAAATCGCGATGGAACATCACCTCGGGCTGACCTGTGATCCGCTGGCCGGACAGGTTCAGGTGCCATGCATCGAGCGTAACGCCATTTCGGCTGTGAAAGCCGTCAATGCGTCGCGTATGGCATTACGCCGCACCAGCGAACCGCGTGTGTGCCTCGATAAAGTCATCGAAACCATGTACGAAACCGGCAAGGACATGAACTCGAAATACCGTGAAACCTCGACAGGCGGTTTGGCTATCAAGGTTCTCGCCTGCAATTGATTTCTTTTCTCATCATTTCCTAAAAGGCGGGAAACCGCCTTTCCCGCCCCCTTCGTTACTTTTCCCTGTGTTATGTTTTGGGTTATCTATACTGCGTAGAAGCTCTTTTTTTCACCTGGAAAACAGTTAAAAGGAAAGGTCCGGTATGTCTAAATTCTTTATGAATGACCGCAAGACTCTGATTAACGATGTTATTGAAGGGGTGATCCTGACCTCTCCCTACAAAAACCTGGCAAAACTGGACATCGATCCGGCAATCCGCGTTGTCGTGCGGCGTGACTGGGATAAGAAAAAAGTTGCGCTGATTTCAGGCGGTGGATCGGGTCATGAACCGGCGCACGTGGGGTTTGTCGGCAAAGGCATGCTCACGGCGGCGGTGTGTGGCGAAGTGTTTGCTTCTCCGAGCGTGGACGCCGTGCTGAACGCGATTGTGGCGGTTACCGGCAAAGCGGGCTGTCTGCTGATCGTCAAAAACTACACTGGCGACCGTCTGAACTTTGGTCTGGCCGCTGAGAAAGCAAAAGGTATGGGCTATAACGTCGAGCTGGTGATGGTCTCCGACGACATTTCCCTGCCGGAAAACAAGCAGCCACGCGGCATCGCCGGTACGGCGCTGGTGCATAAAATTGCCGGTTACGCGGCTGAGCAGGGCAAATCCCTGAAAGATGTCACCAAAATCGCCCAGCAGGCGATTAATGCGACCGCCAGTATTGGTGTCGCGGCGGCGGGGTGCAGCCTGCCGGGAGGCGGTGAAGATGAAGAAGAGCAACGTATCGAATCGGGCCACGTTGAGCTGGGATTAGGTATTCACGGCGAACCGGGTGTGTCGACCATGAAAACCCAGAACAGCAAAAAAGTGGTGGATACGCTGGTCGGCAAGCTTGCGGAACATGTGAAGAAAAGCGACAAGCTGGCGGTGCTGATCAATAACCTCGGCGGCGTCTCTCCGCTCGAAATGAATCAGATCACCAAAGAACTGGTGCATTCTGCGCTCGGCAGTTCGATCCGTTATCTGATTGGCCCCGCATCGCTGGTCAGTGCGCTGGATATGAAAGGGTTCTCGCTCTCGGTGATTGCCCTTAAAGGCGGCATTGAGGAAGCCTTGCTGGCAGAAGTGGAAGCCTCCGGCTGGCAGCCTCTGGTGAAGCTTGAGAAACTGGCGATCAAAAAAGGCAAGAAAATCAGCGATAAGAAAACGGTAAAAGCCTCGTCCAATGCGCAGGTTGGCAAAATCGTTGAAACCATTACTCAGACACTTTCTGATCTGGAAGATGAGCTGAATAAACTCGATGCCAAAGTCGGTGACGGCGATACCGGTTCGACGTTTGCCACCGGCGCGCGCGATATCCAGAAAGAAAACAAAGGCAAAAGATTACCGCTGAATAATGTGGCCGATCTTCTGGGCGTTGTCGGCGATCGTCTGGCGACCGTCATGGGCGGATCCAGCGGCGTGCTGATGTCGATCTTCTTTACCGCCGCCGGTAAGAAAGTCGGTGAGGGTGAGAAGTTGCCGAAAGCGTTGCTGTCCGGTCTCGAACGCATGAAGCATTACGGCGGGGCAGATCTCGGGGATCGCACGATGATCGACGCACTGCAACCGGCGCTGGAAGCCCTTGGCAAAAAAGATGCGCTGAAAGGGGCGGCTAAAGCGGCAGCCAAAGGGGCCAAAGACACGGCCAGCATGAAGAAAGCCAATGCGGGGCGCTCTTCTTATCTCAGCAGCAACAGCCTGAAAGGGGTGAAAGATCCCGGCGCAGTGGCCGTTGAAAAAGTGTTTGAGGCGCTGGCGAAAAAATAAGATTGAGCTCAGCAAAAAAGAAAGGCCTGCGGGAAACCGGCAGGCCTTTTTTATGGCAATGAAAACGTCAGGTAATCGCATTGGGATCAATCAGCGAATAAAGCTTTTTATCATGGATCCGCTGTGAAATTTTGTACTGATTTTGTTCATAAATAACGAACTTGCCGATACGGATCGCTTCACGGGAATCCCTGTTAGCAAAATGGTCGTAAACACCGCCGGGATATTTCCCCTTCAGGCCACGGTTAGACCATTTATTCATTTTCATTTTCCACTCAAGAGAATAATGCGCCAGAGGGCAGACGATCTTTGCCCACGGATCGCAAATCAGTGCGTTCTCAAGAATTTTGCCGTTGTTATGTACAGGCTGGGTGCCGACTAATACCAGGCAATGGTCGACCGGACGCGTAATGAAGATGCTGATCACTTTTAATGGCGTACCGGCGAGCCTTTCCCATTTTTGAATGTTTTCACTGATATAACAAAATGCGACGCGGGCATTTTCGCCGCAGTTGCCCGCATTTTCTTTCCCGTTGCGATAATCTTCTTCAACTTTCCGGTAAAGCTGCTGGGAGGAAAGATTGAGCTTTCGCAGACCCCGCACCATGGCACCCCGATCCCTGTCGCCGCCCAGTGAATGCAGCCGGTATTTTTTAGGATCCGATATCATCAGACCATCAATCATTCTTTTATCCGGATAAAACTTATTGGCAGATTTCAGCGACAGTCGTGAACGCGTAAACAGCATGGCTTCGGTAAGCTTGGGTAAGAGTAATTTCTGGAAACGTTTATTATCCATAACGCTATTTTTCCTTTAAAACCTGATTCAGCAATGGACTATTTGAGCACTCTTTATTGCCGGTATAAAGGAAATGACTTCTTAAGAAATACTGGATCTGCTGAGACCCTCCGCGCCGGAGCAGCCTGGATATAATACGGCGCTCAGTCAGAAAACATAATTTGATCTAAAACAATTTTAAGCGATTTGCTCACCCGCCGCAGTTTCCGTCCCCGTATAATTTGCGGCCAATTATTTGCCGCCGAACGAAGACCTTACTATGCCAGTCAGTCTGATCCAACCCGATCGCACCCTGTTTTCTTACCCACGTTACTGGGCCGAATGCTACGGCACTGCGCCGTTTTTCCCGATGACCCGGGAGGAAATGGAACAGCTTGGCTGGGACAGTTGTGATGTGATCGTGGTGACCGGCGATGCCTATGTCGATCATCCGAGTTTTGGCATGGCGATCATTGGCCGCATGCTGGAAGCGCAGGGATTCCGCGTCGGGATCATCGCGCAGCCGGACTGGACCAGCAAAGAAGATTTCATGAGGCTCGGGAAGCCGAATCTGTTTTACGGCGTGACTGCCGGCAATATGGATTCGATGATCAACCGTTATACCGCCGACCGGAAGCTGCGTCATGACGATGCCTATACGCCGGGTAACGTGGGTGGAAAACGTCCAGATCGCGCGACGCTGGTCTACACGCAGCGCTGTAAAGAAGCCTACAGCGATGTACCGGTTTTGCTCGGCGGTATCGAAGCCAGCCTGCGACGTATTGCACATTACGATTACTGGTCCGATACCGTGCGGCGCTCGGTACTGGTGGATTCCAAAGCTGACATGCTGATTTATGGCAACGGCGAAAGGCCGCTGGTGGAAGTGGCGCACCGTCTGGCTGCCGGTGAATCCATTACTGATATTCATGATGTGCGTAACACTGCCGTGATGCGCAAAACGGCGCTTATCGGCTGGAGCGGTGTCGATTCCACACGGCTCGATAAGCCGGGGCGGATTGAGCCGATCATGAATCCGTATGGTGAGGATTTGCCGTGCTCGGAAGGAGAGTTGCCTGCGCCGGATGCCCCGCAACCGGTAACGGTGCGCGCGCCAAAGCCGAAACCGTGGGAGAAAACCTACGTTCTGTTGCCATCATTTGAAAAAGTGAAGGCCGATAAAGTGCTTTACGCGCATACCTCGCGCATTTTGCATCACGAAACCAATCCTGGCTGTGCGCGTGCCCTGATGCAAAAACACGGCGACCGCTATGTGTGGATCAATCCTCCGGCGATCCCGTTGTCGACCGAAGAAATGGACGAAGTGTTTGGCCTGCCGTTCCAGCGCGTACCGCACCCGTCTTACGGCAACGCGACAATTCCGGCATATGACATGATCCGTTTCTCGATCAATATTATGCGTGGCTGTTACGGCGGTTGTGCGTTTTGTTCGATCACCGAGCATGAAGGGCGGATCATTCAGAGCCGCTCGGAAGCGTCGATCGTCCGCGAAATAGAAGAGATCCGCGACAATGTACCGGGATTCACCGGTGTGATTTCCGATCTGGGTGGCCCGACCGCCAACATGTATATGCTGCGCTGTCAGTCGCCGAAAGCGGAACAAAGTTGCCGCCGTGCGTCCTGTGTGTATCCGGAAATCTGTACGCACATGGACACTAACCATGAACCGACGATCAACCTTTACCGCCGTACGCGCAGCCTGAAGGGCATCAAGAAAATACTGATCGCCTCGGGCGTACGTTACGATCTGGCGGTAGAAGATCCGCGTTATATCAAAGAGCTGGCCGAACATCACGTGGGGGGATATCTGAAGATCGCGCCGGAACATACGGAAGCCGGACCGCTGTCCAAAATGATGAAGCCTGGAATGGGTAGCTATTACCGCTTCAAGGAGCTTTTCGACAGCTATTCCAAACAGGCCGGAAAAGAGCAATATCTGATCCCGTACTTTATCTCCGCACATCCGGGGACACGTACCGAAGACATGATCAACCTGGCGCTGTGGCTGAAGAAAAATCGCTTCCGGCTGGATCAGGTGCAGAACTTTTATCCGTCGCCGCTCGCCAGCGCCACCACCATGTATTACAGCGGCAAGAATCCGCTCGGTAAAGTGGATTATAAAAGTGAAGACGTCGTGGTGCCGAAAGGCGATCGTCAGCGGCGGTTGCATAAAGCCTTGCTGCGCTATCACGATCCGGTGAACTGGCCGGTGATCCGCGAGGCGCTGACCGCGATGGGCATGCGCCGTCTGATTGGCATCCGGCCTGATTGTCTGGTGCCGCCGGACGGTTTTGATCCGAAGTTTGCGGCGTCAGTTTCAGGCAAAGCGAAACCGGCCACCACGCGTTTTACCGCCTCAAAAGCGCAAAATCCGTCTGCCGGAAAAGGAAAACCCGCTGGTCAGCGGGTTAATCGAGGTAAAAGACCGGTTTAAGATCGTTACTGACCGGGCTGTTATCGGCATTGGCAGGCATTACGTCTGCCATATGCTTCCACCATTTCTGGCAGATTTCCGTTTTTGCTACCGCGTTCCATCTTTCTTCTGATTCTATTTCCACATAGCCAAACAGCAGATTACGTTTTTCATCAAGAAAAATGCTGTAGTGATGCGCGCCGTGGGCTTTCAGGGTTTCCGCCAGTTCTGGCCAGATTGGCGAATGACGGCGCTGATATTCATCGTGTGCATTCGCATTAACCTGCATCACGAAGGATTTACGGATCATGTTTTTCTCCGGTTAGATTATCGGGGGGTAGAGGGAAAGCTCCTCCCCCTGCGAAGGGGGAGGCTGGGAGGGGGTTTTAAAGATAAACGCCTCGTCAAAGTACACTTCAACACATTAGCTTTTATTTAATACCCCACCCCAACCCTCCCCTTCGCAGGGGAGGGAGCAGACCGAGCTGTTTTCGTGTTTGCTTTCGCTCTCCCCTTAGGAGGGAGCAAAGAAACTACATTGCTTTCAGATACAACTCGCGCACTTCTTCACGAGTTGCGGTGCGCGGATTGCACGGTGCGCACGGATCAGCGAGGGCTTTGTCGAGCCAGCCTTCGATATCGGTTTCCTTAATCCCCAGCTCTTTGAAACCGGAAGGAATACCCACGCGGTTGGACAATTTTCGGATAGCGTCAATGGCCGCAATACTGGCCTGTGTTTCGCTGATACCTTGCGTATGTACGCCCATCGCGCGGGCGATATCGGCAAAGCGGTGAGGTGCACTGGCGCGGTTAAACTCTTCGACAACCGGCAGCAAGATGGCATTACAGACGCCGTGCGGCAGATTATGTGTCGCGCCCGGCTGATGCGCCAGTGCGTGAACCAGCCCCAAGCCTGCGCTGTTAAATGCCATACCGGCCAGATATTGTCCCTGCGCCATTTTCTCGCGGGCTTCAATATCATCGCCGTGATCGACTGCTTTTGGCAGCCATTGCGTGATAGTTGAAATCGCGGCGAGCGCGGTCGGATCGGTCAGAGGATGTGCGCCGACAGAAACATAGGCTTCGATAGCGTGGGTTAGCGCATCCATGCCGGTAGCAGCGGTGACACTGGCCGGGATTTTGAGCATAACCGCCGGGTCGTCCACTGCAATATCCGGGATCAGATTGGCGTCGATGATCACTTCTTTCACCTGACGCTGGCTGTCGATGATCACCGCATTGCTGGTGAGTTCTGCGGCTGTGCCCGCTGTGGTATTAATCGCCACCAGGAAGACACCCGGTTTGGTAACTTTGCCGACACCGGAATACATTGTGGCGGGCCCCGGATTGGCGGTCAGAATTTTGATGCCTTTTGCGGTATCAATCGGGCTGCCGCCGCCGAAAGCGATCAGGTAATCGCACTGGTTTTCCTGATACAAACGGAAACCTTCATCAACGTGAGCAGAGGTTGGATTGGGTACCACGCCGCCGTAAATAGCGTAAGGCAGTCCGGCCTGTTTAAGTGCGGAGAATAAACTGTCGAGCAGACCCAGTTCGATTAACTGGCCATCGGTAACGATAAGCGCTTTGCCGTGTTGCTTAGTCGCCAGCATCGCAACCATATCTTCGATTGCGCCCTGACCGTGGAGGCTGATTTTAGGAAGTGCCAACATGAAACTCATAAAAATTCCCTCTATAGAGTAAGTAAAATAGGTGTCCTGTTGTGCGCTGCTCCGCGGTCTTTGCCATTTCCTGCTACGGGAAACATCCACTGTTCCCCGTGCAGGATTTATGAAGTCTGGAGCATAAAGTGCCTGATCAGGCTTTCAGTGCGGCCTCAAAAGGCGTGACGTCAAAACGTTTGCCAAGCGCAATCAGTTCATCGGTCTGGATGGTTTGTTTCATTCCACCCATAGAAATCACTTTCACCAGGATCTCCGCCGATTTTTCAGCAGTGTCGATCAGGCCAAAAGCGTCATCCAGCGTCGGGCCGCAACCGAAGATACCGTGGAATGCCCACAACACCAGGCTGTGATGTTGCATCCGGTCGGAAGTGGCTGCGCCGATACCATCGGTACCCGGCACCATCCACGGTACAATCCCCACGCCGTCGGGGAAGACCACCAGACATTCGGTGCTGCATTCCCACAACTTGCGGGTGATCTTGGCGCTGTCGAGCTCAAGCACGTACGTCAGTGCGATCAGGTTGGTCGCATGGCAATGCATGATCACGCGATCCTGACCGTTGGTGACACGTTTACGCACAGCGTGAGATTGCAGATGTGAGGCCAGTTCAGAGGTTGGCAGACCGCCGGCGGTCAGACCCCACAGGATTTTGTAGCTGGCGCCTTTGTCATCAAGCTGAATAACGGTCAGCGCTTCTGACGGGGCTAATTGCACGTTACGGAAAAACTTACCGGAACCGGTCACGATGAAGTATTCGTTGGCCAGATCAGGCGCATGCTGAGTCAGTTCAACCTGGCGCGGCTGGTCGTAAAAATCATTTTTATAAGGTGCGACGTCTTCCGGTAACAGGCGCATGCTGACGTTGCCGCCGTTACGTTCATCCCAGCCTTTCAGCCACATATCGGTGGTCGCTTTGACCATGCCTTGCACAAACCACGAGCTAAATAATGTTTTCATCGGTTCTTTCCTGCGAATAAGGTGAATGCGTTTCTGTTGCGTTCGGCGGCAATTAACGTTTTGCCAGCACGCTGGTTTCGTAATGACGGACGGTATCCAGCCACTGACCGCCAACCGGTACATCGTGACGCTGACAATACATGTCCCACACGGCCTGCCATGGCAGGGATTTTTGTTCTTCCAGCAGAGCCAGACGTGCGGTGTAATCGCCTTCGGCTTCCAGTTTTTTCAGTAAATCGGTCGGTTCGAGCAGGGCTTTCAGCAGGGCTTTTTTCATGTTGCGGGTGCCGATAACCCAGGCAGCGATGCGGTTGATCGAGGCATCGAAGAAATCCAGACCGATATGAACGCGGTTGAACAGGTCATGGCGCACGATTTCGCTGGCGATGGCCTGCGTTTCGTCGTCCAGCAGAACTACGTGGTCACTGTCCCAGCGTACCGGACGGCTGACGTGCAGCAGCAGGCGCGGCACATACAGCATCGCAGCAGAAATTTTGTCGGAGATCACTTCAGTCGGGTGGAAGTGGCCGGCATCGAGGCACAGCGCAGTGCCGCGGCTGGCAGCGTAACCGAGATAGAATTCGTTTGAGCCGACGGTGTAGCTTTCAGAACCGATGCCGAACAGTTTGCTTTCAACGGCATCGATGTGTTCGGTGATATCAAACTTCTCAGAAATCACTTCATCAAGTGCGCTCATCAGGCGCTGGCGCGGTGCCAGACGATCGACGGTGATGTCTTTCATGCCATCCGGCACCCAGATATTCATCACTGACGGCGTGCCCAGTGCGCGGCCAAATGAGGCGGAGACACGGCGACTGGCCTGACAATGTTCAATCCAGAACTGGCGAATTTCCGGGTTTGCGTGTGACAGCGTGAAGCCGTCGGCGCTCAGCGGGTGTGAGAAACAAGACGGGTTGAAGTCCAGACCCAGCTTGTTTTTCTTCGCCCAGTCAACCCAGCCGGTGAAGTGCTTAGGTTCAATCTCATTACGGGCAACGGGCTTATCGGACTCCAGATAAATCGCATGCAGATTCAGCCGGTTAGGGCCAGGGATCATGGAGATCGCCAGTTCTAAGTCAGCACGAAGCTGCTGAGCGTTGCGCGCTTTGCCGGGATAATTACCGGTCGCCTGAATACCGCCGGTCAGGTTGCCCTCAGGGTTTTCGAAGCCAGCGACATCATCCCCCTGCCAGCAATGGATAGAAACGGGCAGGGTATCAAGTTGTTTGATTGCAGCTTCGGCATCAATACCCAACTGTGCAAAGCGTTCTTTGGCAAGTGTCCATGCTTGATCGATAGATGAAGTCATACTGCGAGTTCCTCATTGACGTGACAGAGCGCCTGAAAACGGCGCCAGTGAATAGCGAAATCCGCGTGAATACGTGGAATGTAGTGGTGTTGCTCAAAATTCGTGGCAACAATGCGACGAAATTCAGCGGTATCTTTGACGGCGTTTAACGCCATCAGCTGGCAGCCGATATTGCCAAGCGTTGAAGCTTCCACCGGGCCTGCGCTGACGCTGACCTGACAGACATCAGCACAAAGCTGATTCAGGAACTGGTTCTGACTGCCGCCGCCAACGATGTGGATATCTTCCAGCGGTGTCCCTTGTAAATCAGCAAGTTGCAAGGCGATTTTGCGATACAACATGGCAAGGCTGTCGAAAATACAACGCGCCAGTTCAGCTGGCGACTCTGGCACCGGATCACCCGCCTGACGACAGGCATCGCGAATGGCATCCACCATAGAGGGGGGATTGATAAAACGATCTTCGTTCGGGTTAATCAGATAAGTGAACGGCGTGACGTTTTTAGCCAGCGTGATTAATGACGGTAAATCCTGGATGTTCAGTTCGCGGCAAACCCGCTGGAACAGCCATAAGCCCATGATATTGCGCAACACCCGATAGCTGCCGTCGATACCGCCTTCGTTGGTGATATTGTCGTGGAGTGCCTGGGCATGGTTAAAAGCGTGCGGGCTTTCAATGCCCATCAGCGACCAGGTGCCGGAACTGAGATAGGCGCTGTGTGAACTGGTCAGCGGGGCGGCAACCACCGCGCTGGCGGTATCGTGCGTTGCGACGCTGAATACCGGTACGCTGCGTCCGCGAGGGCTTTTCCACAGTCCCGGGGAGTTACCCGGCTGTGTAGGTTTTTGCAACCAGCGGCGCGGCACACCTGCAAGTTTCAGCAAATCTTCATCCCAGTCACCGGTGGCGAGATTGAGCATCTGTGTGGTGCTGGCGTTGGTGTATTCCCAGTTCAGTTTTCCGGTGAGGCGGTAAAGGAAATAATCCGGGATCATCAGCATGTGGGCTGCTTTACTGACGATTTCAGGCTGTTGTTCGCTCAGCGCGCGCAACTGGTAAAGTGTGTTAAACGGCATGAATTGAATGCCGGTTTTCTGGTACAAATTCTCGCGGCCAAACTGCTGTTCCATCCGCGCCATCACGCCTTCCGTGCGGTTGTCACGATAAGCAACCGGCAAGCCGACCCGCTGCCCCTGTGCATCAAGCAGGACATAATCCACTCCCCAGGTATCAATCCCGATACCGTCAAGCTGAACGCCGGACGCGTCGAGGCGATTCAGCCCTTCAAGTATGTGTTTCTCCAGCGCATCAAGGTCCCAGGTATCGTGGCCATCAACGCGGATCAGGTTATTAGGAAAACGGTGGATTTCTTTCAGTGTCAGCGTCGCTGCCGGATCGGGATCCTGACGGGTAAACGTCGCCAGCATCACCCGGCCGCTGGAAGCGCCGAGGTCAATAGCGGCAAGATGGTGTGTTCTCATAGCGGCCATTCCTTATTGAATATGTGGCCAGTGTAGGGGAGGCGCCTGAGGGACACCTTCCGGTGATTGCCACCGGTTTTGGCGGGATGGCAGCATTAAAAAGGTAGATGCGAGGCAGATCACATAACGGTTCAAAGCTGGCTGAAACAGGGTTTTGCCGCGCCGGAGTAAACCGGAATACGCGATTGTGATCTTTACCGCAGATCTGCATCACGACAGGCTGAATCTTTGAAATATGACCGTTTATGGCGCTTTTGCTGCCGTGGTTTGAAGGCAAAAACGCAGGGCGCAGGGTAGGGTTGGTTCCCGAAGCACAAGGATTTTGAACCGGAGGTGATACATGACGTTACTGAGAGGTGATGATTATTTTGCGGCACCTGAGCTGACTGTGACGGTTGAGCGGCGGCTTCCGCAAGATGTATTCCCGGAGCACTACCATGATTTCCACGAAATTATGCTGGTGGAAAGCGGATCGGGTGTGCATATCTTCAATGACAACCCTTATACACTGACGGCCGGTACGGTCTGTTTCGTGCGCGCCAGCGATCATCATCTGTTTGAAAATGTGGATAACCTGCGGCTGACCAATGTGCTGTTCCGCTCGCCGAAGGCGTTCCGGTTCATTCAGGACGTCGGCCACTTCCTTCCTCAGGAACATCACTATCAGTCACAGGTCCACTGGCAGCTCAGTCCGTGCGTGCTTCAGCAGGTACTGAACTGCATCACCCAGCTTGCAGCGTTGCCTGACAGTGTTGAAATGGAACACATCGCGACCCGTGAAAGTCTGTTTTTACAACTGCTGATCCTGCTTTATCAGGACTGTTTCCAGTCACAATTGCGAGATACCTCGGAAAACAGGGTCAATCAACTTTTGCAATGGCTCCAGTCGCATTACAGTGAGGACGTCAACTGGACCGAGGCTGCAGAACGTTTTTCGCTGGCGCTGAGAACATTACATCGTCAGATGAAGCATTACACCGGCATGACGCCACAGCGGTATCTCAACCGACTGAGGTTGCTGGAGGCGCGCCGTCGTTTACATCATAGCGATCAAAGTATTACCGACATCGCCTATGCCTGCGGCTTCAGTGACAGTAACCACTTCTCGACACAGTTTCGTCGGGAGTTTTCGGTGTCGCCAAAACTCATGCGTGATCAGTTGCGTTAAACGGCACCTCTCGCGGTTTCCGGTATTCTTACCTGAGAACTGCCTCGTTTATTTTGTCGTCAAACGGGTTTGAGATTGCATCTATGTCATTGAAATTGAATAAAAATGACTTCTTCCTGACCAAAATGAATTCGGTCGTGGTGGCTGAACGTCACCCGCAGGCCGACTTTCCGAGTCATGACCATGATTTTGATGAACTGGTCATTGTCTGGCGTGGTAATGGTCTGCATGTCTGGAACGACATCCCTTATCCCATCACCTGTGGTGACTTGTTTTATATTAATTCGCGGGACCGGCATAGCTATGAGTCAGTCAACGAACTGGCACTGGATAATGTGCTGTTTTGCCGTGAGCGTTTCGGGCTGGCAGCCGACTGGTCGCAATTATTACCGGGCGAAAATGTCAGCCAGGAACAACGTTACTGGCGTTTAAGTACGCTTGGCATGGCGGTTTTGCGCGATAAAGTGGATGAGCTTGCTAAAGAGTGTATGAAATCGGAGCCGCTTTCGATCCAGCTGAGTGAAGCCCTGTTGATGCAACTGGCACTGTTGTTACTGCGTTTTCGTCAGCGGCCGGACAGTGGCGCGTTACCGGATGCGCATCAGCTGGATCTATTGCTGATGGCTCTGCGGGCAAATATCTCCGCTCCCTTCCATCTTGAAACGTTTTGTCTGCAACATCAGCTCAATCCGCGTGCTTTACGTTCGCTGTTCAAGCAGTACACCGGCATGAGCGTGACCCATTATTTACGTCAGTTGAGGCTTTGCCGGGCGATGAGTTTGCTGCGCTACGGCAACATGACGATCAGTGACGTGGCCGCTGAATGCGGCTTTGATGATAGTAACTATTTTTCTGTGGTGTTCAGTCGTGCAAGTGGTGTTTCGCCGCGGGACTACCGGCAGCGTTTTACACAGCAGACCGGCAAAATCCTTTTATCCTCAATGACAGCAGAATAAGTTCTGCTGTCATTGAGAAACGTAACGCTTACAGTGCCATACCCAGACCGACAATATTCGCCGCCAGAATAATCACCAGCGCACCGATACAAAGAACGCGTACTGGTTTTTTGCCTACCCCGAGCCATTCTTTCAGCACCAGACCGACGATGCCTCCGCACAATACGTAGAAACTCATATGCAGCATCCAGCTCATGTAATCATATTCTGCAGGGATGCTGGCATGGCCCCAGGCGTAGAAGAAGAACTGCAGATACCACATCACGCCGCCAATAATGGAAAAGACCGCATTGGTGAGCAGCAGGGATTTCGCTACCGACATATCGGCGCGCAAAGAGATTGTTTTACGTGTTGCCAGGCGGATAAAGCAGAAACCGAGGTTAACGACTGCACCGCCGCCCATAATCACCACATAACTTGGCAGGGCGACGTACAACGGATCAATCCCGAGTTCGCGTGCTGCTTCGTGCATTGGCACCGCAGCGCTCATGGCGAAAGACATCCCTGCGGAGAAAATTCCGCACATTACAGCCAGAATCAGCCCTTTTCGCAGATTGAACTCTTCAGCTTTAATGCCCAATGCTTTTTCTTTCAGGAAACCCGCATAGCTGACAATTGCCACACCGATGACCGCAACAAATACGCCGAGCAGGGTAAGCTGGCCACCTGTTGTGCCAAACAGCATGCCAATTTTGCCCTGTAAAACAGGCGTCATCAGCGTCCCGATAATCAGGGTAATGCCGATGGCGATGCCTATCCCCATCGACATACCGAGGTAGCGCATGGTCAGGCCGTAGTTGATGTTACCGATGCCCCACATGGCGCCAAACAGGAAAATGGGCAGCAGGGTCGCAAAACTGAATGAACCGTAATAGGCCCAGAAATCAGGCAACAGCACGTAGCTGACCGCCCACGGCAAAATGATCCAGGAAAAGAAGCCGCCAAGCGACCACATGGTTTCCCATGACCAATGTTTAACTTGTTTGAATGGCGCATAGAAGCAAGCTGCGCTGGCTGCTCCTATCAGATGCCAGATAATCCCTAACACTATCGAACTGTTCATACACTGGACCTTTTATTATGTAGAGTGATGAGATAAACAAAAGCGCTGCTGTTAACTGATCCTTCAGAAACATGAGCAGCGGGTGGCGGTAGTGTAAGAAGTGTCCGGTAGTGGAGCCTTCCGGTCAGTGCCACAGAGAAATCAGCGCTGGCACTCGCCGGAAGATGAACATGAGTCAGTTCACAAATCCAGTAAGAGAATTAATAATTACATTAAATCAACAAACTAGGACATTTTTAGAGACTTTTTAGAGACAAAGGGATTGTGGTTGCAGAAGAGGTCGATAGCGGGTGGGAAATGGACTCAAGACGTCTTTTAGGATTATTTTTATCTGTGCTTATTTCGTGGTGAAGCGGACGCGTGCAGGCATATTTAAGTAGATTTAAAAAGTTGAAAAGTAACAGGGATTAGTAACATTCATTATAGTAAACAAGTTTCTTTACTTTCAGCCAGAACCATTAATCTGGCTGAAAGTTGAATGATTATGCAGTGAAAATGAATGACGGCTTTCTTTATGACGAACCGGTAAAACGCTGAACATTGTTCGCAAAAATTAATAACAATAAGTGTGTTGTTATTAATACTATATATAAATCATCGTCAGGCTATTTTTTCTTCCACGGCTTGCTGTATCTCCTGGGTCTCTTCCCAGGCATAAAATATTTTATTACGGCCGCTGTTTTTTGCGTTATAGAGTGAGGCATCGGCTTTACCTAAAGCCTTAATAAAGTCACCGTCCTCCAGCGCAGCCAGCCCGGCACTTACCGTGACGTGGGTGGAGACCTCAACATTAAACAAATGCGGGATATTCAGCCCGAGGACTTTATTCTGGATACGCTCTGCCATGCGAACCGCGTGTTCCTGTTTAACGTTGGACATCAGTACCAGGAACTCTTCTCCACCATAACGGACAACCACATCCCGCGAGCGCACTGCATCGCGGATAGCGGCAGAGACACGCACCAATGCCTGATCGCCCATCGTGTGGCCATAGTTGTCGTTATAGGCTTTGAAATGGTCGATATCGAGCAGCATAACGTAGTGCCCTGAATCCTGATTAAACAGTGTTTCCAGCTTATTCTGCAAACCCCGGCGGTTGTAAAGACCGGTCAGCGGATCGAGCATACTCAGGTCGCTGAATTTTTCCCGTTCGCTGTAGAGATTGGACACCATTCTGCGCGTAAATTCATCGCTGCGTTTGAGCATCAGATGATGCAGCCAAAGGCCAATCAGCGGCAATGAGACGGTAAATAAGATGCGCTCGACATGTTGGAAATCGTCTAAGAAGATGACGCAAAGAGTAGAAGGTACTGCATGCAGGCAAAAAGCCAGAAAATTATCTGATAAAGCGATGGCACTGATAAAGAATATACTGAGCAAGCTGACTAAAAGATAATTTTTATCCAGATGGCCGATTTCTTCAAAGCGTAAGGTTATTTGCCAGGCCCATAACAGCCCGACGGCGACTGAACACATATTAAGATGGGCAGAGTAATTTTTCTTACTGAAAAAAGAAAATATCAGCCCTGAAAAACAAAGCACAAAAATCAGCACCAACGGAAATGGCGTAGAAACTGCATTCTCTGGCGGGTAAGCCATAGAAAATAATGCAGTTGCACTATTTAAAAAAAAGAATAGCAACATCGCCAGCCGATGTTTGCTTTTAAGCAGCTCATCATAGGAATGAGATATCATCAAATTTACTCTATTTAGCGTGTGTTGTTCTGAATAGATAAAGTGTCTTATCGCCCTATACCGCGTAATTATTCCATGCAGGAAGGCTAATAGTTCTAATATGTAATTATTAGAACGCAATAAAATGTTGTTTTTATAGTGACTGTCTTAATTGAGGCTGTACTAATGTGGTTTAACTGCCACAAAACTAACACTTTTGCGGTCAGGTGTCACCCAAACGAAGGGGGGACTGTAAATAGGTGGTAAATGAGAAAAAATCCTATATGATATTAGTTCTCATTACCATTATTTGGAGCAAGGTTATGATACCAGCAATGGCCATTGCATGTGGCATCTGGGCGGTTGTGTGGATGTTTGGCAAACGTCTTACCAGCGGTTGGGGCGTATTGTTGCCTTGTGCACTGATGCCGCTGCTTGCCCTGACGCATATGTCGCTCGATCAGTTACGTGTGCTGATAGTCGTTGCAATGCTGATCACGCTGGGCATGCTGTTCCACCGTACGTTGCGACACTATATGTTGCTGCCATCATTTATGGCGCTGGCAGGAAGTCTGGCTGCGGTAACGTTGAATTTTAGTTTGTTGTAATAAAAGGATTTTTTAAGATGAAAAACAGGAAACACAGTAAAGCTGCGGGTCTTTTCTATTTTTTGAAACTGAAAGAAGTATTGCAGGAAGGAAAAACTGAGGAACAGAATCACGTGGTGCGAAGAGAGGGACTTGAACCCTCACGTCCGTAAGGACACTAACACCTGAAGCTAGCGCGTCTACCAATTCCGCCACCTTCGCACAGATGATTTCTGCTTACTGCTGGATTCGATTTATATCACCGGAGTGGTGCGAAGGGAGGGACTCGAACCCTCACATCCAAAGGACACTAACACCTGAAGCTAGCGCGTCTACCAATTCCGCCACCATCGCGTACCGTGCCGTGCAATATAAATCTTGTGATTGTATTGGTGCGAAGGGAGGGACTCGAACCCTCACATCCAAAGGACACTAACACCTGAAGCTAGCGCGTCTACCAATTCCGCCACCATCGCGTTCCAATTGATTACTGTGTTGACGCATTCATCGGAATGTCATCAGCAAGTAACACAACCACGGGGGCGAATTCTAGAGATTTTCCCACAGGCGTCAATAGTTATTTCCCCCATTTCGGACGTTTGATGTAAAAAACAGCATATTCGTGGTGAATGGTTCAATGTCTCAGAACGTCGTCAGGTTAATCGATGGTTTAATCAACGATTTTTCCCATAATGAGGTTCTTACACACCGGGTCAGCAGGGCTGGAAAACAGCGCGATCAGCCAGTCCAGCAGCACGCGGATCCTCGGGGCCAGGAAGCGGCCGGGCGGATACATAATGTACAGCGGCATTGGCGGCGGAAGATGCTGATGCAGTACTTCCACCAGTTCGCCCTGTGCCAGTTCCTGCGTCATCGCCAGTTCCGAGGCCTGAATCAGCCCAAAACCCGCTTTTGCGGCGGCGACGTACGCGTCGGCGCCGCTGACGGTCAGCGTGCTGGCAAGTTGTCGCTTTTCGATCTTTCCGTCTGTCACGAATTCCAGATGTGAATCTGCCCGCTGATGGGCAAAAAAATAGCCCACGGCGTGATGTGCGGTGAGATCTTCCGGTGTCTGCGGCGTACCAAATTTGGCTAAATATTCCGGCGATGCGCAGGTGATTTGTTTCAGGTCTGTCAGATGGCGCGACTGCAGATTGTCATCTTCCGAAGGCCATGCACGCACCACGCAATCCACCCCCTGATCGAGCAGATTGATGGCGTTGTCATTGGCACTGACACTCAGGGTTATCTGCGGATAGCGCTGGTAAAACGTCGGCAGCGCGGGGATCACCATCACGCGCGCCAGAGAATGCGGCATGTCGATGCGGACAATGCCAGCTGGCTGGTTTTTGTGATGCGCAAAAAGGGCGTCAGATTCTTCCAGCGCTGAGATCAATTGCAGGCAGCGTTGATAATAGATTTTGCCTTCATCGGTGATTTTGACCTGCCGTGTCGTGCGCAGAAACAAGCGGACACCCAGTCGCTGTTCCAGACGTTTCAGGGTCGTACTGACCGTGGCGCGTGGCACATTAAGGTCTTCCGCAGCCCGGCTGAAACTTTCCAGTTCGGCAATGCGGATGAAGATTTTCATCGCCTGAATTTGATCCATACTGTTCTCAATGATTGTTTGCGATTTATGAACAGTGTTGCACGTTTTCGCTGATTTATCTTTCCTGAAAGAACAACCAAACTTTATCCCGTTACTTCTCCTCTCTGTGTCATAAGGAAAATCCGATGAAACAACGTCAGCTGGGTAAAAAGGGTCCGATGGTGTCAGCGCTGGGGCTAGGTTGCATGGGCATGAGCGACTTCTATACCACCGGTCTGGATGATAAAGAATCGATGGCAACGCTGGAGCGTGCGCTGGAACTGGGCGTCACGATGCTGGATACCGCCGACATGTATGGCCCGCATACCAATGAAGAACTGCTGGGGCGTTTCCTGAAAGGGCGTCGCAATCAGGTTTTTTTAGCCACCAAATTCGGTATTGTGCGTGATCCGTCCCATCCGCAGGTGCGGGGTACAAACGGCCATCCGGACTATGTCCGCAAATCGGTAGAAGGCAGCCTGAAGCGTCTGGGGACCGACGTTATCGACCTCTATTATCAGCACCGTCCGGATCCGACGGTGCCGGTCGAAGAAACCATCGGCGCGCTCTCCGATCTGGTGCGGGAAGGCAAGATCCGTTATATCGGGCTGAGCGAAGTGCCTGTGAGCATTCTGGAACGGGCGCATAAAGTGCATCCGGTCACCGCGCTGCAAACCGAATATTCGCTCTGGTCACGTGATGTGGAAGCCGATATTTTACCGGCGTGTGAGCGTCTGGGGATTGGTTTTGTGCCTTACAGCCCGCTGGGTCGGGGTTTTCTGACCGGACAAATCCGTTCAGTGGACGATCTGGATTTGGATGATTACCGCCGCGACAGCCCGCGTTTTCAGGGGGACAACTTCGCGAAAAATCTGCAACTGGCGGAGAAAATCAGTGAACTGGCGCAGGAGAAAGGGGTGAAACCCTCGCAGCTGGCGCTGGCGTGGGTATTATCGCAAAGCGATAACATAGTGCCGATCCCTGGCACCAAACATCGTCATTATCTTGAGGAAAACATCGCCGCGCTTGATGTCTCCCTGAGTGAAGCCGAAATCGCGGCGATCGAAGCAGTGTTTCCTTTCCGCGTGGCAGCGGGTGATCGCTACAACGCGGAACTGATGCGTTTCCTCAACGTCTGACTGATTAACGTTTTTTCTTTTTCAGATCGCGCGGCGGACGTCCACGTACGGCCCGGTACACTTTGAAGCGGCCGTTTTGTGCCAGCACTTCGTGGCTGCCAAAGGCGTCATCAAGCAGGGCGGCATAAGGCAGGAAGGCGTTCGCCACAATGCGCAGTTCGCCGCCGATGTTCAGATGGCTTACCGCACCACGGATCAACTGCTCCGCCGCTGTCAGACTGGTTTGCAGACCTTCATGGAATGGCGGGTTGGAGATGATCATATCGAAACGCCCGGCAATGTCGGAATAGACATTGCTGGCAATGACTTCGCCCGGCAGATCGTTTGCCGCCAGTGTGGCGCGGCTGGCTTCGATAGCGGCCGCACTCACATCACTTAGCGTGATTTTCATCTTCGGCGAGTACATGGCCAGTACCGAGGCCAGTACCCCGGCACCACAGGCAACATCCAGCACTTTACCTTTAACCGGCTCTTCGAAACTGTTGATCAGCAACAGGCTTCCGCTGTCCAGACCTTCACGGCTGAATACGCCTGGCAGGGTTTTTATGGTCACTTCTTCGACCATGTACTGATCCCACCAGCCGTCAGCATCAAACTCAGGCTGCTTTTCCAGACGGCCATGGTACAAACCGCAACGACGTGCACTGTCGACTTTACTCAGTTCGCACAGGCCTTCCAGCGTGGTTTCCCCGCTGCGAACGCCACTGCGGTTTTCACCGATGACAAACACATCAATGCCGACCGGTAAGTGTGACAGTAAGTTGAACAGCTGGAATTTCGCTTCCAGTTTGCTCTTTGGCCAGTAATAGACGAGCACATCACACGGCGCGATGAATTCAGCATCAGCAACTAAGCCAAACTGAACGTTATCTCCCAGCGCTTTGCTGAGCATCTGCCAGTGGTGATACATATTGGTGTGGACGCGAACTTCTTCGGCGTCAATTTCAGCTGGCAGGCTGTCTTGTAAGTCACCGGCGAACAGGACGCGGCGGCCTTCAAATTCTTCGCTATGGCGCAGTATGACTTCACTGGCCGGAGTTAATGCAGACATCAGGGTGAGGCTCCTCAGGAATGAACGCGGGATTATATACTCTTCGTCTCTGATTGAGTAATCGAGCTTTATTGGCGCATGTTCGATGTGTTTGCTAGCATAGCCGGGCTTTTCGCACTTCAACCGGCAGGGATCAGGCATGGCATCCAGACGAGATACATTATTACAACAGCTGGGCATTACCCAGTGGACGCTGCGCCGGCCTGCTGTATTACAAGGCGAAGTGGCAGTCAGTCTGCCCGCGGGAACTAAATTGCTGATCGTCGCCGCCGTTCCGCCAGCAGAAGATGATCCGCTGGTCAGCGATGTTTTGCGCAGCCTGACGCTAAAAGAATCAGAAGTTTACCGCCTGACGCCTGAACAGGTCACTATGTTACCTGAAGATACCCGCTGCAATATCTGGCGACTGGGGGTAAGCGAACCGCTGACTCTCACTGGCCCGCAGCTCTCCACTCCGGCCCTGGCCGAACTCTATCAAGACGCCGGCGCCAAACGCGCGCTCTGGCAGCAGATCTGTGAAAATGAACAACATTTCTATCCTGACGCCCGCTGATCTTCCCCGCGCATTCGCCATCGAACAAGCCAGTCATGCCTTTCCGTGGACTGAAAATACGCTTGCCAGCAATCAGGGCGAACGCTATCTGAATCTCAAAATCATGCAGGGCGAAGTGATGGCTGGTTTTGCGATCACTCAAATTGTTCTCGACGAAGCCACACTGTTTAATATCGCTATCGATCCGGCTTTTCAGCGTCAGGGCTTAGGCCGTACGTTGCTGGAAGAAGTGATACAACAACTTGAACAGAAAGATGTTTTTACATTATGGCTTGAAGTTCGTGCCTCCAACGCCAAAGCGATCGCGCTCTATGAAAGCCTCGGTTTTAATGAACTTTCCATTCGCCGTAATTACTATCCCGCCGCACAAGGCCGCGAAGATGCCATCATGATGGCGCTGCCGCTGGGGTGATACCGTAACAACATCTCATTTACTGTAATTTATACTATTTACATCCAATTAGTTGTATTCCGCCAAAATTACAATTAAAAAGGTGTAATTCATTATATTTACAGTTAAAGAGTTGTAATTAAAATTATTTACAGCAAATTAAGTGTAAATTTTAATTATTACAATTAATGTGTTGTTAAATAACCCGAAAAACAGCTATTTTGTTGTAAGTAGTCTGTCAGGAGATAGCTAATGAGAACTCTCAATGAATTGCCGACCTTATTAAAACAAAGGCGCCGGCAGTTAGGGCTGAGCCAACAAGATATGCGTATGAGAACGGGTATGACTCAGCAGCAGTATCAGAAAATTGAAGCGGGTGCGGATCCCCGTCTTTCAACGTTACTGAGGATCCTGGAAGGCATGGAGCTGGAACTCATGTTGGTGCCGCGTCAGCGTGTACAAGAGATTAAAGAGCTGCTTGATTCGACAATTAGTAACGGTAACCGCCCATCTGAGCCGGAGCCAGAGAGTCTTAACAATGATTGGGATGACATCTTAAGTGATTTAAAGGAGTAAACATGGAGAAGCTGGTGGAGTCAGTCGAGGCTTTAGCACTGTATCTTGATGAGCAGTGTGTAGGGGTTTTAGCACATTATGCGGGCAGCCGAAATATCCTATCTTTTGCCCCGGAGTATCTTGAACTACCCATCAGTCAGCGTCCCGTTTTTACATTGACGCAAAAAGTGCGGGCAGAATATCTCAATAAGCCGCTTATCAGTTTTCACAAGCTTCCCCCGGTTCTTTCAAATTTGTTGTCAGAAGGCGCATTGCGAGAATGGATGGCGTTGACGTTGAAAGTCCATCATGACGATGAGTTCCCATTACTGGCCTATGCCGGTAATAACCTGCCCGGTGGGATAACCGCCGTGCCACTTAAGGGGGGCGAAATACCTGGCTGGGCGCTGACATCTCGTGGCGACAAACTGGAAGCCGTTCAAATTGATGTTTTGCATAGCACCGACAAATTTTCTCTGGCAGGTGTTCAGATGAAGTTCTCTGCATTACGACAAGATGGCCGTTTCAACGTGAGTACGGCTGTCGGGGGAGACAGTTGGATTATCAAAACTCCGTCAACGGCACATCGTGCAGTGCCTGAGAATGAATTTAGTGCGATGAAATTAGCGCAGGTAATCGGTGTCAATATCCCTGAGATTAAGCTTGTCGAGCTCCGAAATTTGGTCAATTTACCTGATATCCCTTTACCTGATGAGCCTTATGCTTACGCGATTCGTCGCTTTGACCGCACGGACGAAGGGCGCGTGCATACTGAGGATTTTGCACAGATTTTTCAGGTTTATGCGCGGAATAAATATAAGGGCTATAGCTACGACGATATTGGTCGTGCTCTTTATAGAGTCGGTGCAGGAGGAATCATCGATATTCAGCAGATGGCGCGCCGGATGTTGGCGAACATTTTAGTGGCGAATGGGGATGCCCATCTAAAAAACTGGACGGTGATCTACCCCAATCGAGTGGACGCTGTCCTTTCACCTGCCTATGACATTGTTTCTACCAAACCCTACGTTAAGAGGGAAGATGGTGTGGCTTTGAATATGGCAAAAGAAAAACGATGGAGTGTGATTAATATGCAGACCTTCAAGCGCTGGGCTGAAAGAATTGGTGTACCATGGTCTGCCGTTGAAGTGCATCTTGATGAAGCCATTGAAATTGCGCGTAAATGCTGGCCAGATTTGCTTACGGAGTTACCGATGCTTGAAGAACATAAAATAGTTCTGCAAGAACACTGGGCCGCACTTTCAACCGACTTCCGTTTCTAAAGCGCTCTCTTAGTCACACCACACAAAAAAACCATTGATTGCCCATCCCGTCTAAATCAGTGAAAATAGCCGGCTATAACTTTTATTACCGCTTTGCCTGACGTCACCTTCTGACGTGATGTGAATCCTATGCAGGGCGGACCAACCGCAGAAACGTGAAAAACATGTCTCCAAGTGAATACGCCCTTGAAGTGGCTAAGCGCCGCACATTTGCCATCATCTCTCACCCCGATGCCGGTAAAACGACCATTACCGAAAAGGTTCTGTTATTCGGACAGGCCATTCAAACAGCCGGCACTGTAAAAGGCCGTGGCTCCAGCCATCACGCCAAATCCGACTGGATGGAAATGGAAAAACAACGTGGTATTTCCATCACCACGTCCGTGATGCAGTTCCCGTACAAACAGTGTCTGGTTAATCTGCTCGACACCCCGGGGCACGAAGACTTCTCCGAAGATACCTACCGTACCCTGACTGCCGTTGACTGCTGTCTGATGGTTATCGACGCCGCAAAAGGTGTCGAGGATCGTACCCGTAAGCTGATGGAAGTGACCCGTCTGCGCGATACGCCGATCCTGACTTTTATGAACAAACTCGACCGCGATATCCGCGATCCGATGGAAGTAATGGACGAAGTGGAGCGCGAGCTGAAGATCGCTTGTTCTCCGATTACCTGGCCGATCGGCTGCGGTAAATTGTTCAAAGGGGTTTACCACCTTTATAAAGACGAAGTGTATCTGTATCAGACCGGTAAAGGTCACACCATCCAGGAAGTTCGCGTGGTCAAAGGCCTGAACAATCCAGAGCTGGATGTTGCCGTCGGCGAAGATCTGGCTGCGCAACTTCGTGATGAGCTGGAACTGGTGCAGGGTGCATCACATGAATTCGATCACGAAGCTTTCCTGCAAGGTGAGCTGACGCCGGTATTCTTCGGTACCGCGCTCGGTAACTTTGGTGTCGACCATATGCTTGATGGTCTGGTGGACTGGGCTCCTGCGCCGATGCCACGTAAAACTGACCTGCGCGAAGTGAAAGCTGATGATGAGAAATTCACAGGTTTTGTGTTTAAAATTCAGGCCAACATGGACCCGAAACACCGTGACCGCGTGGCGTTCATGCGTGTGGTATCCGGCAAATATGAAAAAGGCATGAAGCTGCGTCAGGTGCGTACGGGTAAAGACGTCGTGATTTCCGATGCCCTGACCTTTATGGCCGGTGACCGTTCACACGTTGAAGAAGCCTATCCGGGCGACATCATCGGTCTGCACAACCACGGCACAATTCAGATTGGCGACACCTTTACTCAGGGTGAGAACATGAAGTTCACTGGCATTCCTAACTTTGCCCCTGAACTGTTCCGTCGTATCCGCCTGCGTGACCCGCTGAAACAGAAACAGTTGCTGAAAGGGCTGGTACAGCTTTCAGAAGAAGGCGCGGTACAGGTCTTCCGCCCAATCGCCAACAACGATTTGATTGTCGGAGCGGTCGGCGTGCTGCAGTTTGAAGTGGTCGTGGCGCGTCTGAAAAGCGAATACAACGTGGAAGCGATTTACGAATCGGTGAATGTCTCGACCGCCCGCTGGGTGGAGTGTAGCGACGTGAAGAAATTCGAAGAATTTAAACGCAAGAACGAAACCAACCTCGCACTGGATGGCGGCGATAACTTAGCATATATCGCACCCACTATGGTGAACCTGAATCTGGCTTCAGAACGTTATCCTGAAGTGAAATTCCGTAAAACACGCGAACATTAATTCATTCCTGTTTCTGAAAAGGCGACTTTGATGTCGCCTTTTTTATTGTTTCTTAATTTTGCATTAATAAAACATATATTAATTTATTTTGTTAAGGCAGAGTACTTATTATATATTTGTATGCCTTTTGATGAAAAATATACCTGACTTATTAAATAATCTTAATTTTAATTATTAGTGCGATTAGTTATGTTTAGATGAGTCCATTCCTTAATAGATATGCCATTATGTGCGGTGAATAAGTTACCTCATATTTATTTAATATGTTTTGGGGGTAATTAATATTTTTTGTTTATGAAATAGTAACAAAAGTCTTAATTTCACAGGAATTACAATAGGTTTTCTCGCGAAACATATATGTATTCTATGAATATCCCGCCATGGCAATGATATATATATAAGGAATGTAGTTATGAGAATGAATAAAATCACACAGATGCTCTGTGTTGCCGGTTTGACGATGGCTTCAGCCAGCGCTTTTGCCCTTGAAGCCTGGAACGGACAGGAAGGGGGTGACACCTTTGAAGTCATCTTTGACGGCAGTGTTTACTCAAATGCCTGGTGGGTCGGTGCGACAAATTGCCCGGGCACAGCGGAACAAGATCAAGGTGCCAACCCTTGGCGTAAGGTGCGCGACGCATCTGCGACTGAAATGAGCCAATATGGCAACCCGACCGTTTGTGAGATTGCCGGTGACGGCACGCAGAATAATTATGTCGATTATGACAGCAGCCGTGATTATTTAGCCGGTGATATTGTTCTGGCAAATGGCATGACATACAAAACGTCTAAACCAACGCCGGCTCACAGTTTCGCACCAGCAGAAAATAACCCGTGGGTAGTGTATGCACCGACGCCGGTCTGGAGCAGCAGTGCAACCTATAATCAGGGCGATAAAGTTCAGAAAGACGGAGTTATGTATGAAGCTCTGTTTTACACCATTAATAATGATCCGTCGCTGACGGCTAATCAGAACCCGGACGGAAATAATGGCCATCCGTGGAAACCTCTAGGTCCGGTTCAAATCTACTCTCAGGATCAAATTGATAACGCGCCAACGCTGAATATCGATACCTTATATCCTGCTAATTCATTAGTGAAATATAACGGCAAAAATTATCAGTCTTCTGTAATAGTTCAGAAAGTTAAACCTGACGATGTTTCACCGTGGGCTGTGTATATGGACTGGAGCGGCACGAAAGAGCGCGTGGGTACGCCGAAAAATCCGTGGCCTGCTCAGTTCTATGCGCCTTATGTCGATTTCACCTTAAATATGCAGCCTGACCTTGTCGGTCTGGCGAAAAACCAGAACGTTAACCACTTCACCATGGCCTTTATGGTCGCTAAAGATGCTAACACCTGTGTACCGACGTGGGGCACCGCTTACAGTGTTACCAACTACGCGCAATACAGCAAAATCAAAGCATTGCGTGAAGCAGGCGGCGATATCATGGTGTCGATCGGCGGCGCGAACAATGCGCCTCTGGCCGCAGCCTGTAATAACGTGAATGATCTGCAACAGCATTATTATGACATTGTCGAAAACCTGAACCTGCAGGTGCTTGACTTCGATATCGAAGGAAACTGGCTGGCTGATAAAGAATCTATTCAGCGCCGCAATGCCGCCGTCAAATTAGTACAGGATCGCTGGGCTGCCGAAGGCCGTCACATCGGTGTCTGGTATACCCTGCCTGTTCTGCCAACCGGTTTAACCCATGAAGGGATGGAAGTGTTGCAGGATGCCAAAGATCAGGGCGTCGTGCTGACCGGGATTAACGTGATGGCGATGGATTACGGCAACGTACAATGTCAGTCAGCCAACACTGAAGGTCAGAATATTCACGGTAAATGTGCCACTTCTGCCATCGATAATCTGTTCACTCAGGTGAAAGGTTTATACCCTGAGAAGAGCGCCGCACAGGTTTACGCCATGCTGGGGACAACGCCGATGATTGGCTATAACGATGTGCAGGGAGAAGTGTTCTATCTTTCCGATGCGCGTCTGGTTTATCAGCAGGCAAAAGATTATGGCCTGGGTATGATCGGTGCGTGGTCTGTGGCGCGTGATCAGCCGGGTGTTTCAGGACAAGTTTCTGCGGAACACAGTGGTATGACGCCGGAACAGGCTCCGATGTACGCTTACAGCGAAATCTTTGCGCCAATCACCAGCGGTTCACCGGCACCGGTAGAAACCAATACGCCGCCGGTCGCTAATGCCGGTATTGCTCAGCAGGTTAATGGAACCGCTGTTATCACGCTTGACGGTTCAGCCAGCACCGATAAAGAAGGCGACACCCTGACGTATCAGTGGAAGCAAGTTTCCGGGCCAGCAGTGACGCTGCAAAACAGCGACGCGGCAAAAGCGACATTCAGCGTGGCGCAACCGGTGACCAATGCGGTGTATACCTTCTCGCTGACCGTGAGTGACGGCGAAGGCAGCACCACAGCGCAAACCAGCGTGAATGTGATTGATGCGTCTAAGCCTGTTGCACCGTCCGTTACCCTTGAATCCACGTATACCGTGACTTCAGGTGAATCGCTGACGCTGACAGCAAAAGTGACAGATCCGGATACGCAGGCTGCTGATTTACATTATCAGTGGACTAATCCGGCTGGATTGCCAGTCGCACCGGCTCAGGGGGCAGCATCCAACACTGAAGTGATCAATGCACCACAAGTAACAGTTGATACGCGCTTTACTGTTGACGTGACCGTGACCGATAACACCGGTTTAACCGATACCGCAACGACCACGATTCTGGTGAAAGCCAAAACAGCGGCAGGGGATTATGAGTATGTTTATCCGCAAAGTAGTGAGAAATACGTCGCGGGAACCCGGGTATTAGGCAGTGACGGTGGCATCTATCAATGTAAGCCTTTCCCATACTCCGGTTGGTGTAGTCAGGCGGCCTGGGCGTATGCTCCTGCGACCGGCACTAACTGGCAGGATGCGTGGGATAAACAGTAATTTCACTACCGAAGACTGATTTATAACGCAATAATTTTTCAATGGCTCCTGTAAAGGGAGCCATTTTTTTATCTGATACCCTTCCGGATCTTACGCTTTGTTATCAATATGCCGATATTTTGCGCAAATTTTGGCGTAAACCTTCGGACTTGTCTGCATTAGAGGCCATATTCGACGATCTCCCTACTAATCTGAACATTCTTGACTATATTAAATGTGTGTTCAGGACAGGGTGGCTTAAAGCACTACTTTAAAGTCACTCAATAGAGAGTTATATCGAATGGCGATTAAAAGCCAGAATAAAACGATGTACTCTGCTACAACGGAAGTAAAAACAGCAGCAATACAATTTGTTATAAGGCGTCACCAAGAATGTGGCGTGCAGAGTCGCAACAAGGCTCATAAACCAAAAGGAAGAAATCGATGAAAAATTCTAAATTTGCCTATTCAATGATGGCCGTAGTTCTGGGTACCGCACTGATGAGCGGTAGCGCTCTGGCAGCAACGACGACTACAGATAGCGCAGGTGCAAAAATCGATAGTTCCATGAAGAAAGTTGATAACTACATGGGCGACAGCGCTATCACCGCGAAAGTGAAAAGTGCTCTGGTAGATGATAAAGCCATTAAAAGTAGCGATATTTCCGTCACGACGAATTCCGGTGTTGTTACGCTGAGTGGTTTTGTCGGTTCGCAGGCTGAAGCCGAGCAGGCTGTTGCTGCGGCAACCAAAGTTGAAGGTGTTAAATCCGTCAGCGACAAACTGCATACCAAAGACAGCAAAGATCAAAGCGTTAAAGCCTATGCCGGTGACAGCGCGACCACGGCTTCTGTAAAAGCCAAATTGCTGGCGGATGACATTGTCCCGTCACGTAACGTGAAAGTCGAAACGACCGACGGCGTGGTACAGCTCTCAGGCGCAGTGAAAGATCAGGCACAGTCTGACCGTGCTGAAAGCGTTGCGAAAACCGTTGATGGCGTGAAAAGCGTCAAAAATGACCTGAAAGTCGCACCATAACGATCACGTGCTCTGTCTGTAGTACGAAGCGCCTTCCCACGGGCAGGGCGCTTCATTTTTTGAATAACACATAATTACATTTACGTTGCCCGCTGAAGATTTGTGTTGGACGAGATTTGCCTGCTGTCAGAAAAATATTGTGTCGGAAACGCTAAGACTTTCATTTTTCGACTACCTTTATTAGGTAAGCATTTTTTTGTTACCGGCATGCTGTCGGTTGATAAAGCGTCATAAGGCAAATGTTTCACAATGAGTCCGGCCCGAAGCGGGGCACAACCTTTTGAAATGGCAAAGTGAAAATAGGGTAAAGGAGAAGCTTATGTTTCGTTGGGGCATTATTTTTCTAATCATCGCGTTGATCGCGGCGGCTCTCGGTTTCGGTGGTTTGGCGGGTACAGCGGCCTGGGCTGCAAAAATCGTCTTCGTAGTCGGTATCATTCTGTTTCTTGTCAGCCTGTTTACCGGTCGTAAACGACTCTGACCGCATCATTCCAGTGATGCCAAAATGTGTTAATTAATGACATCGCCCCCTTCACTGAAGGGGGCGATTCTTTTATGTGTACAATCTGGCCGTTAACAGGACGTAACGATTTTGTCGCCCGATTTTGGCAAGAAATCTACGCAAAGCAGGAAGACGAGGTATGCTCTGAAATGAAGGCCAACTGAGTGGGGCCATTTGCGTGAGGACGATGCGTTGGGATACAGAATACCTGTCACGCTGGGGAATATAGAACCGCTGGCGTACAAACCCTATATGCCGAGGAAGATTGCCCTGGTGTGCGAAGGCGGCGGGCAGAGAGGCATTTTTACGGCAGGCGTGCTGGATGAGTTTCAGCGCGCGCGTTTCAATCCCTTTGATTTATATCTGGGCACCTCTGCGGGTGCACAAAATCTCTCTGCTTTCGTCTGCGAGCAGCCCGGCTATGCCAGAAGGGTGATCACCCGCTACACCACCAGCCCTGACTTTTTCAACCCGCTGCGTTTTGTGCGCGGCGGACATCTTATCGATCTCGACTGGCTGGTTGAAGAAACGGCTAAAAACATGCCGCTGGCGATGGACAGTGCTGAAAAGCTGTTGATCGACGGCCGGGAATTCCTGATGTGCGCCTGTCGCAGTGATGATTATGCGGCCAATTATTTCTCGCCGACGCGGGAAAACTGGCTACCCGTGATCAAAGCCTCAAGTGCTATTCCGGGCTTTTACCGCATGGGGGTGGATCTGGATGGTGTCAGCTATCAGGACGGAGGCATCAGTGACGCGATCCCGGTTGAAGAAGCGTACCGCCGTGGCGCGGATACCATTGTGGTCATCCGTACCGTGCCTTCGGCGATGTTCTATACGCCGCAATGGATGAAGCGCATGGAACAATGGCTGAGTGAAAGCAGCCTGCAACAACTGGTGCGCATGATGCAGCACCACGAAGAAAGTTATCACCGCATTCAGCAATTTATTGAGAATCCGCCGGACGATGTGCGTATTTTCGAAATCTTCCCGCCAAAACCGCTGGCCAGCCACGCGCTTGGCAGTCGTCTGCCTGCGCTTAATCAGGATTACCATCTTGGCCGTCGCTGCGGACGGTACTTCCTTTCTGCTGCGGCACACTGGCTGTTACCGCGTGAAAACGAGCGCCCTCATCCGCAAATCGAACCACGGATATTCCGCCAGCCAAAACAGGTTATCGTGCCGCAGGATGAACCGGAAAATGTGATCCCGCTGGCTGCTTCGGTCAGTACGGTTGAGCAAATCATTCTGGATCCAGCCGTGTTGACGGATATGGTCGCCGACGGCGGTGTGGTGCGTCCGGCAGCATTTAAAGACAACGTGGTCAGTGCGCCGCAACCGCAGCACGCATCCTCAGACATGCCGCCACCGGAAAGTCCGGCGTCATCAGAAAATTATCCGTCCAGTGAGGGCGAAAATCTGTGAGTTTCACCTTCGTCGATACGCATTGTCATTTCGATTTTCCGCCGTTTACCGGCGCGGAAACTGAAAGCCTGCGCCTCGCCGCAGAAGCTGGCGTAGGGCAGATTATTGTTCCGGCGGTCACGTCTGACCGTTTCAGCGGCATTCTCACACTGGCCGAAAAATTCCCGCAATTGCACGCCGCGCTGGGCTTGCATCCGCTTTATATCGCCGAACATAAAGACAGTTGTCTGGATTTACTGGATTCACTGCTCAGCCAGCGGGATCCACGCCTGGTGGCAGTCGGGGAAATCGGCCTGGATTTATACATGGAAGCGCCGAAGTTTGAGCAACAACAGCGGTTGCTGAAAGCGCAGTTCGCGCTGGCAAAGCGTGAGATGTTGCCGGTGATCCTGCACTCCCGTCGCAGCCACGATCAGCTGGCGGCGCTGCTGCGTCAGGCAAAACTGCCGGCAACCGGGGTAGTGCACGGATTTGCAGGCAGTCTTTCTCAGGCGCAGGCGTTTATCAAACTGGGTTTTGCGATAGGCGTGGGTGGCACTATCAGCTACGAACGCGCGCAGAAAACCCGTCATGTGATGGCAGAATTACCGCTTTCGTCATTGTTGCTGGAAACCGATGCGCCGGATATGCCGTTGCAGGGGTTTCAGGGGCAGCCTAATCGCCCGGAACGGGCGGCAACCGTGTTCGACATTCTGTGCAGCCTGCGCAGTGAAACGCCGGAACAGATTGCTCTTGCACTGCTCGACAATACCCGCCGCATCTTTAATCTCCCTTCCCGGTAAACCGTCGAAATTTTAATTTTGTGATTTAAATAACATTTACCCTGACGTATAGAAACCTTTCCAGAAAGGGTTTCTGGCGTATTGCGATTTCATTTCTCTTTAAAATGTTATTATTATAACATTGCTCGTAAGATCGCCGGTTGGTGATCGCGGTGTGGCCACCCGAACTCCGTTTGTCATGATTCGGGTATACACTCTTATTAAGGGTCGAATACTGAGCATAAGGGCTAAGAATTGTGACCAAGGTCTCATTTAGCCAAGCAACGTTGCAATCGGTTTTCATTTTGTGTGAAATAATGCACACAGGAACCTGATGTGACGTGTTCAAATAGTCACAACGAACTGGCGTCAGCCAGTCCAAGCGCGGTGAGAAGGATCTCAGTTGCCACGTAAGCCGTTCCACGCCGCTTACGCACGCTATCTTCAAGGAACCAAGTCCGCTCGCCAACGTGCAGAATTCTCTTGCCGACGTTAAACGCCGGAACGAATTCATGACTGTATGCTCAGTCCCGGCCGGTCGCTGGAATTGAAAATTGTTGGAGAGTTATATGACCGATTTAACCGCCGCAGCGCAACGTGCGCTGAACCTGATGGATTTAACCACCCTGAACGAAGACGACACTGATGCAAAAGTGATCGCGCTTTGTCATCAGGCGAAAAGCCCGGCAGGTAACACCGCTGCTGTCTGTATTTATCCTCGTTTTATTCCTGTTGCCCGTAAAACCCTGCGCGAGCAAGGCACGCCGGACATCCGTATTGCCACCGTCACCAACTTCCCGCACGGTAATGACGATCTTGAGATTGCGCTGGCAGAAACCCGCGCGGCAATTGCTTACGGTGCCGATGAGGTTGACGTGGTCTTCCCGTACCGCGCGCTGATCGCCGGTAACGAGCAGATTGGTTTTGAGATGGTGAAACAGTGCAAAGAAGCCTGTGCGGCTGCCAATGTGCTGCTGAAAGTGATCATCGAAACCGGTGAGCTGAAGCAGGATGCGCTGATCCGCAAAGCCTCTGAAATCGCCATCAACGCAGGCGCTGACTTCATCAAAACCTCTACCGGTAAAGTGCCAGAAAACGCCACGCTGCACAGCGCTGAGTTGATGATGAGCGTGATTGCTGAGATGGGCGTGGGCAAAGCTGTCGGTTTTAAACCGGCCGGTGGCGTGAAAACCGCTGAAGACGCTGCGCAATATCTGGCACTGGCTGATCGCCTGCTGGGCCGCGAATGGGCTGACGCACGTCACTTCCGTTTCGGCGCATCCAGTCTGCTGGCAAGCCTGCTCACCACTCTCGGTCACGCTGGCCAGAAAGCCACCAGCAGCTACTAATCACTGTTGTTATGCGAATACCGTGGCGCTGTTTTACAGCGTCCGGTATTCGCATCTACATTTAGCGTTCAGCTCAGGCAGGGGGATACCTTGTTTCTCGCACAAGAAATTATTCGTAAAAAACGTGACGGTCAGCCTTTAAGCGATGAAGAAATTCGTTTCTTTGTTAATGGTATTCGCGACAGTCAGGTTTCAGAAGGCCAGATTGCCGCGCTGGCAATGACTATCTATTTCAATGATATGACCATGAATGAGCGTGTGTCGCTGACCATGGCAATGCGTGACTCCGGTACCGTACTGGACTGGAAATCGCTCAACCTCAACGGCCCGATCGTTGATAAACATTCGACCGGCGGTGTGGGTGACGTGACGTCCCTGATGCTGGGGCCGATGGTGGCGGCATGCGGCGGTTATGTGCCGATGATTTCCGGCCGCGGCCTCGGTCATACCGGCGGTACGCTGGATAAACTTGAAGCCATCCCGGGCTTCGATATTTTCCCGGATGACAGCCGTTTTCGCCGCATCATTCAGGATGTCGGCGTGGCAATTATCGGCCAGACCAGCTCGCTGGCTCCGGCGGATAAGCGTTTCTATGCGACACGTGATATCACCGCAACTGTCGATTCTATCCCGCTGATCACCGCTTCGATTCTCGCCAAAAAACTGGCCGAAGGCCTTGATGCGTTAGTGATGGACGTCAAAGTCGGCTCCGGGGCCTTCATGCCGACTTACCAGCTATCCGAAGATCTGGCGCAGGCGATTGTCGATGTGGCCAATGGCGCAGGTTGTAAAACCACGGCGCTGCTGACCGACATGAATCAGGTGCTGGCATCCAGCGCAGGGAATGCGGTGGAAGTGCGCGAAGCCGTGCGCTTCCTGACGGGTGAATACCGGAATCCGCGTCTGCTGGAAGTGACAATGGCGCTCTGTGTTGAAATGCTGCTGTCCGGCGGGCTGGCAAAAGATGACGCCGACGCCCGCAGTCAGTTGCAGGCCGTGCTGGATAACGGCAAAGCCGCAGAAGTCTTTGGCCGCATGATTGCCGCCCAGAAAGGCCCAACCGATTTCATCGAGAATTACGATCGTTATCTGCAACAGGCCACGCTGAGCAAACCGGTTTACGCCGAAGGCAACGGGATTGTCAGCGCGATGGACACCCGTGCGCTGGGCATGGCCGTCGTTTCACTGGGTGGCGGACGTCGCCGCGCCAGCGATGCTATCGACTACAGCGTCGGTCTGACCCATATGGCGCAGCTTGGCCAGCAAGTGGATACCCGTCAGCCACTGGCGATGATCCACGCGAACAGTGAAGCGGCCTGGCAGCAGGCGGCGCAGGAAGTGCGTGCGGCCATTGTCCTGAGCGACAAAGCGCCGGAAAGCACGTCGGTGGTTTACCGCCGGATCGGTGGTAACGCTTGATTTCAGGCCAAATCGCCCCCATTTAAGATTGATCAGGTGCGCGGCAGTTCCGCGTGACCCAATGCGTAACCATTCGCAGGAGAGCAAAATGAAACGTACATTTATCATGGTGTTAGACTCATTCGGTATCGGTGCCAGTGAAGATGCCGAGCGCTTTGGCGATGCCGGTTCTGACACGCTGGGCCATATCGCAGCTGCCTGTGCGCGTGGCGATGCGGACAAAGGCCGCAAAGGCCCTCTGAATCTGCCTAACCTGACCCGTCTGGGGCTGGCGAAAGCTGCGGAAGAATCTACCGGTAAAATTCCTGACGGCATGGACGGTAATGCTGAAATTACCGGGGCGTATGCTTATGCCAGCGAACTGTCTTCCGGTAAGGACACCCCATCAGGCCACTGGGAAATCGCCGGTGTGCCGGTTCTGTTTGACTGGGGCTACTTCAGTGACACGACCAACAGCTTCCCGCAGGAACTGCTGGATAAACTGGTTGAGCGCGCTAATCTGCCGGGTTATCTCGGCAACTGCCATTCTTCCGGTACCGTGGTACTGGATGATTTGGGCGAAGAGCACATGAAAACCGGCAAGCCGATTTTCTACACCTCAGCCGACTCCGTCTTCCAGATTGCCTGTCACGAAGAAACCTTCGGGCTGGATCGCCTGTATGAACTGTGTGAAATCGCCCGTGAAGAGCTGACTGAAGGTGGCTACAATATTGGTCGCGTGATTGCCCGTCCGTTCATCGGTGACAAAGCCGGTCACTTCGAACGTACCGGTAACCGTCATGATTTAGCGGTTGAACCACCGGCTCCGACCATCCTGAAAAAGCTGGTGGATGAGAAAGACGGCCATGTGGTGTCTGTCGGTAAAATCGCTGACATCTACGCGCAGGTTGGTATCACTAAAAAAGTGAAAGCTACCGGCCTGGATGCGTTGTTTGACGCGACGATCAAAGAGATGAAAGAAGCGGGTGACAAGACCATCGTCTTCACCAACTTTGTTGATTTCGACTCCTCTTACGGCCACCGCCGTGACGTACCAGGCTACGCTGCCGCGCTGGAACTGTTTGACCGCCGTATGCCGGAACTGCTGGAACTGGTGAAAGAAGATGACATCATCATCTTCACCGCTGACCACGGTTGTGACCCGACCTGGCGCGGCACCGACCATACCCGTGAGCACATTCCGGTCTTAATCTATGGCCCGAAAGTAAAACCAGGTTCATTAGGTCACCGTGAAACCTTCGCGGACATCGGCCAGACAGTCGCTAAATACTTCGACCTGTCACCGATGGATTACGGCAAATCCATGCTCTGATACTTTTCTTACGCGGCCAGTCTCTTATACTGGCCGCGTTTTTTATAATGAATATGACACCTCGCTGATTAAGGAATAAGAAGATGGCAACTCCACACATTAATGCTGAAATGGGCGACTTCGCTGACGTCGTGCTGATGCCGGGCGATCCGCTGCGCGCTAAGCACATCGCGGAAACGTTCCTTCAGGATGTTAAGCAGGTGAACGACGTGCGTGGCATGTTGGGTTTCACCGGCACCTATAAAGGCCGCAAAATCTCCGTGATGGGCCACGGCATGGGCATTCCTTCCTGCTCAATTTATGCCAAAGAGCTGATCACTGAATTCGGCGTGAAAAAAATCATCCGCGTGGGTTCTTGTGGTGCTGTGCGTGCCGACATCAAACTGCGCGACATCGTGATCGGCATGGGTGCCTGTACCGATTCCAAAGTGAACCGCATGCGTTTCAAAGATCACGATTACGCGGCTATTGCCGATTACGACATGGTGCGTAACGCGGCTGACGCGGCGAAAGCCAAAGGCATCAACGCGCGCGTAGGCAACATCTTCTCCGCTGACCTGTTCTACACGCCGGACCCGCAAATGTTCGACGTGATGGAAAAATACGGCATTCTGGGTGTGGAAATGGAAGCCGCCGGTATTTACGGCGTGGCCGCAGAATTCGGCGCGAAAGCACTGACCATCTGTACCGTTTCCGACCATATCCGTACGCATGAGCAAACCACCGCCGCTGAACGTCAGACGACCTTCAACGACATGATCGAAATCGCGCTGGAATCCGTTCTGCTGGGCGACAAAGAATAAATTCTGCAAATATTGCAGTCACTAAAACGGGCGCCGGATGGCGCCCGTTTTGCTATGCGTTTTTTCGTGTTTTTTTGCGTATTCAAATTTATATCTTCAGGATATATCGATTTATTTTAATTTTTTATCTATGCTATTAGCTATGCATTTTCCTATTCATCACTGAGCCGCTCATGTCTGAACTTGTAGATTTACTGCGTCAGGGCAGTCTGACGGCAAAAGAGATCACGGAGCAACTGCACATCACCCAGTCAACGCTCTCAAGGCGGCTGACTAAAATTCCTGAGATCGTCAAAATCGGGCAAAGCCGCTCGACCCGTTATATTCTGCCGCGTCCGCTGGAAGGCCAATGGAGCTTCCCGCTTTACCAAATTAATGAGGCAGGAAATGCCGAAAAGGTCGGGACGCTATATTCCATCTGGCCGGGTGAAAGTTGTGCAGTGGAAGTTGTCAGCGGCCAGTCGCTGATTTACGACGGTCTGCCGTGGTTTATCACCGATATGCGGCCTCAGGGCTTTTTAGGTCGGGCGTGGGGACGTGATATTAACGCTGCCCTGCATTTTCCGGATGACATTAAAAGGTGGACCGAATCCCAGACGCTGGTGGCTCTCGCAAGAGCGGGGGATGAAACGGTCGGGAATTTTGTCATTGGAGAAATGGCCTATCAGCGATGGTTTCATAAACCTGAAGATATTCCCGTTCCCCGTGAAGACAAAATTCAGGTGTATGAACGGCTGGCACAGAGAAGTCTGGCAGGGGAGGAAGTCGGATCATCTGCGGGAGGCGAGCAGCCTAAATTCAGCTGCTATGCAGAACATGCAGGCCGGGACGCCTCTCAGGTTCTAGTTAAATTTTCGCCTCCGGCTGTCAATGAAAACGCCTCCCGCTGGGGCGATTTACTGCGCTCTGAAGCTCATGCGTTAAGCGTTTTGCAGGAGGCTGGCATTCCGGCGGCAACAGCCGAAATTTTTACCGGCAGAAAGGGCGAGGTTTTCCTTGAGGTCGAAAGATTTGACCGGACAGGTGAGTGCGGGCGTCGCGGGCTGGTTTCCCTTGAGGCCGTCTCTGCTGAGTTTGGCGGAGGAAACAGCAACTGGTTTTTGACCGCGCAGCGGTTACGCCAAAGTAAGGTCATTACAGCCGCTACAGTCGACAAAATTGAGCAGATTTATGCCTTCGGAAAACTGATCGCCAACAGCGATATGCACCAGGGAAATCTGTCATTTATCGATCCTGCCATTGACCCTTTAAAGCAGGCTCTTTCGATATCGCCTGTGTATGACATGCTGCCGATGGCTTTTGCACCGACCAACGCCGGTACCATGCGTCGTGAAACCTTACCCTTAACGCCCGACCCTTTAGTGTCTAAAGAAAAGTGGTTGAATGCACAGGATTGGGCGGGTGAGTTCTGGCGGAAGGTAGAAAGCGATATGGCAATCAGTCCTGAATTCCGCCAACTGGCCAGCGGTATGCTGGCGCAGGTGGAAGGGTTAACATCAATTATTCAGCGGCTGGCCTGAATCACTTCGGTCTGCTGCGTTTCAGGCTGCGGTAAGCGGCTTGTGCGGCTTCTTTCGTTTGCGCTTCGGTGGCAGGTTTTGCCGGCGCGACCTCAGATTCCGGCTCGGGAATGTTCAGCACCGGCGGCGGGCCGAATTCATCCGGCTCTTCTTCCTGTTCATCATCTTCTTTCACCGGTTTGCTGGCGGTCAGCAGGAACGGAGATTGCTGCCAGCGCGAACGGCGGCCTTGCAACAGGGTGCGGGCCAGAATAATACCGACGCCCAGCGCGGCGAGCATCATCAGACGCAGCAGGTTGGTGGTGTTATCCACCTGTTTGGATTCTGTCGCCAGCACGTGCGTATCCAGCGTAATGCGTAAAAATCCGCTCGGACCGTTTTTATCTTCGATCGGCACCACAATCTGATGATTGAAGTAGCTGCCCGCACGTTTGCCATCCAGCGACAAACGGTCGCGAACCGGCACCTGTTCACCGGCATGCGCCACCAGAGAACCGTCGGACTCATAAACACTGGCGTCAAGAATGCGACTGCTATCGGTAAGCTGACTCAAAATAGTGGAAATTTGTGCGATATCAGCGCCATCATTGTCGCTGTCCATCAGTGGCGCGAGGGAAAACGCCACCTGTCTGGCGAGCGTCTGAGCAAGCTGTTCCACCTGCGTTGAACGGGCCAGTTGGTGTCCCAGACTGAAATAGGATGCGCCTTGCATCAGGATGACTAATAATGCCAGACTTATCAATACGATAGCTGCTCTGTGCAGGCGAAATTTAAGTTTGGCCTTGGCCATTCTGTTTCCTTGCGTATTTCGATGACTTTATGTTGCCAGAAGCCGCTACGATAAGGTAGCTTGATGCCAGTTTTTACCCGGCATCCTTCAAGCTGCTGCTTTCATTTATACCGGTCACTGACCCGTGTCAGTTCCCGGAGGTGCATTCAGTTGCTGCCTTGAGTCAACTGAATGATTTTGGGTAAATCGTGATATTTGTTTTTCTTAATGCCATAACGCCCTACAGGAGCCATCATGCCAAACAGTCTGACCTATTGCGATCTTCCTGCGGAGATCCACCAATGGCCGGGACTTCCCCTTTCACTGAGCGGTGACGAAGTCATGCCGCTGGATTACCGGGCGGGGCATACCGGATGGCTCCTTTATGGAAGAAAACTCGATAAGAAGAGTATTACGCTGTTCCAGCGCCGGTTAGGCCGCGCGTTGGTGATTGTGAGCGCCTGGGCAGTCGAAGGTTATCAAGTTGTGCGTCTGGCCGGTTCACTCACCGCTGATGTACAGCTTCTCGCCGAATCCTTTGAATTTGATGTTGCTCAGCTGGGGAAAGTGCCGTATCTGCGTGCACCGGGTCTGCTGGTTATGGACATGGATTCTACCGCGATTGAGATTGAATGCATCGATGAAATTGCCAAACTGGCTGGCGTCGGTGAGCAGGTGGCTGAAGTCACTGAGCGCGCCATGCGCGGCGAACTGGATTTCGCCGCGAGTCTGCGTCAGCGCGTCGCGACACTGAAAGATGCGGATGCCAGCATTCTCCAGCAGGTGCGTGAAACCCTGCCGCTGATGCCGGGCCTGACCGTCATGGTTCAGCGTCTGCAGGAAGCGGGCTGGCATGTGGCGATTGCTTCCGGTGGTTTTACGTATTATGCCGAATACCTGCGTGATCAGCTGAATCTGGTCGACGTGGCCGCGAACGAGCTGGAAATCCGTGAAGGTAAACTGACCGGCCGTGTGATCGGGCCAATCGTCGATGCGCAATATAAAGCAGATACCCTGCTGAAACTGGCGGAAAAACTGGGTATTTCCCATGAGCAAACCGTCGCCATCGGTGACGGCGCGAATGACCTGAAAATGATGGCGGTAGCGGGCATGGGCATTGCTTATCACGCCAAACCGAAAGTCTACGAACAGGCCGCAGTATGCATCCGTCATGCCGATCTTCTTGGCGTTCTCTGCATTTTAAGTGGTAGTCAGTCTTAATCAATACAAAGAGGTAAGTTGTGGCAAAAGCAGCAAAACGTGCATTTGTGTGTAATGAATGTGGCGCAGACTATCCGCGCTGGCAAGGGCAGTGTAGTGCCTGTCAGGCCTGGAACAGCATTACTGAAATCCGTTTGGCCGCTTCTCCGACTGTAGCGCGTAATGAACGTCTCACCGGTTACGCCGGTGATGCGGGCGTCAGCCGCGTACAGAAACTTTCTGATATCAGCCTTGATGAACTTCCGCGTTTCAGCACCGGTTTTAAAGAGTTTGACCGTGTATTAGGCGGCGGCGTAGTGCCGGGCAGTGCGATTCTGATTGGTGGTAACCCCGGCGCAGGTAAAAGTACGCTGCTGCTGCAAATTCTGTGTCATCTCAGCGAAAACATGAAAACCCTGTACGTCACCGGGGAAGAATCTTTGCAGCAGGTGGCGATGCGTGCACACCGTCTGGGTCTGCCGACGGCTAACATGAATATGTTGTCGGAAACCAGCATCGAGCAAATTTGCGAAATAGCGGATAAAGAACAGCCGAAACTGATGGTGATCGACTCCATTCAGGTGATGCACATGGCGGATATCCAGTCGTCGCCGGGGACGGTTGCGCAGGTGCGTGAAACGGCGGCTTACCTCACCCGTTTCGCTAAAACGCGCGGCGTGGCGATCGTCATGGTCGGCCATGTCACTAAAGACGGTTCACTGGCGGGGCCGAAAGTGCTCGAGCACTGTATCGACTGTTCCGTGCTGCTCGACGGCGATGCTGATTCGCGTTTCCGTACGCTGCGCAGCCACAAAAACCGCTTTGGTGCCGTGAACGAACTGGGCGTATTTGCCATGACCGAGCAGGGATTGCGTGAAGTCAGCAACCCGTCGGCGATTTTCCTCAGCCGTGGCGATGAAATCACCTCCGGCAGTTCCGTGATGGTGTTGTGGGAAGGGACGCGTCCGTTGCTGGTTGAGGTTCAGGCGCTGGTCGATCAGTCGATGATGGGCAATCCGCGTCGTGTGGCGGTCGGTCTTGAGCAAAATCGTCTGGCGATATTACTGGCCGTGCTGCACCGTCATGGCGGCTTGCAGATGGCGGATCAGGATGTGTTTGTTAACGTGGTCGGCGGCGTGAAAGTCACCGAAACCAGTGCTGACCTGGCGCTGCTGATGTCGCTGGTGTCCAGCCTGCGTGACCGTCCGCTGCCGCAGGATTTAGTGGTGTTCGGCGAAGTCGGGCTGGCGGGGGAAATTCGCCCGGTACCGAGCGGTCAGGAGCGGATCACCGAAGCGGCGAAGCACGGTTTTAAACGCGCCATTGTGCCGCACGCCAACGTGCCAAAAAAAGTGCCCGCCGGTATGCAGGTGTTTGGCGTCAAAAAACTGGCTGATGCGCTGGCGATCCTCGACGATTTGTAACGGTTAACCGCTGTCGCAGCTCAGTGCCTTTGTGCTATTTTTTGTTTAGTAAAAAAAACCTGAGGACAAGGCATGTCACAGTTCGACTATCTAAAAACCGCGATAAAACAACAGGGACGCACGCTGCAACAGGTGGCCGAAGCCAGCGGGATGACCAAGGGTTATCTCAGCCAGTTGTTGAATGCAAAGATAAAAAGTCCCAGCGCCCAAAAGCTCGAGGCGTTGCACCGCTTTCTGGATCTTGAGTTTCCCCGTCGCGAGAAGAATATCGGCGTGGTGTTCGGTAAGTTTTATCCGCTGCACACCGGCCATATCTATCTGATCCAGCGCGCCTGCAGTCAGGTTGATGAACTGCATATCATCATGGGCTATGACGAGCCGCGTGATCGCGAGCTGTTTGAGAACAGTTCGATGTCTCAGCAGCCTACAGTCAGCGACCGCCTGCGCTGGTTATTACAGACCTTCAAATACCAGAAAAACATCCGCATTCATGCCTTTAACGAAGAGGGGATGGAGCCGTATCCGCACGGCTGGGACGTCTGGGGCCGTGGCATTAAAGAGTTCATGAGCCAGAAAGGCATTGAACCCAATACCATTTATTCCAGCGAAGAAGCTGATGCGCCGCAGTACCGTGAACATCTGGGTATTGAAACGGTGCTGATTGACCCGAAACGCTCCTTTATGAATATCAGTGGCCGCCAGATCCGTCAGGATCCGTTCCGTTACTGGGATTATATTCCGACAGAAGTGAAGCCGTTCTTCGTGCGTACCGTGGCGATTTTAGGTGGCGAATCCAGCGGAAAATCCACGCTGGTCAACAAGTTAGCCAATATCTTCAACACTACCAGCGCCTGGGAATATGGCCGCGATTATGTTTTCTCGCATCTTGGTGGCGACGAAATGGCGCTGCAATATTCAGATTACGATAAAATCGCGCTCGGTCAGGCGCAGTACATTGATTTCGCGGTGAAATATGCCAATAAAGTGGCGTTTATTGATACCGATTTTCTGACCACGCAGGCCTTCTGCAAAAAATATGAAGGGCGTGAGCATCCGTTCGTGCAGGCGCTGATGGATGAATACCGGTTTGATCTGGTTATCTTGCTTGAAAACAATACACCGTGGGTCGCTGATGGCCTGCGTAGTCTGGGAAGTACGTCTGACCGGATGTCTTTCCAGAACCTGCTGATCGACATGCTGAAACAGAACAACGTCGATTATGTTCACGTTGAATCATCGGATTATGACCAGCGTTTTCTCGAATGTGTGGAGCTGGTGCAGAATATGCTGGCAGCAGATACCAGCCGGCTGAATGAGCCGCCTGTGAGCTGATCAACAAGCAGCAATAAGAAAGCGTGTGTTCTCCGGAATACGCGCTTTTTTATTATTCACACTATGAATATTTTATATATTATTTATCTCTCACAATTATTAATTAATTGATCTGATTATCTTTTCTGGTCATTTTATTAATTCAGTTTGTAACACTGTAAAATTAAATATCCTTATTATTCATTGGATTGTGTGTGTGCTTTTTTTAAGGCTTTTTATTGCGCATTTTATGCGTAAATCCCTGACATGAAATAAAAATACAGTGGCGGCCGTTGAGTTTTATTTATCCGATTATACTCATTCAATCTGCCTCTCATTCCCGCTGAGGCTTTCTAAGGTGATCCGAATGAATTTATCATTCAAGCCCTGGGGTATCGCAGTATTGTGCGGCGCAGGGGCATTTGCTCTGGCCAGTGTGATGTTTATACAAGGCTGGCTTCCGGTCAGCAGTCAGGCCGAAACCACGGCGCAGACTGCGCCTCCGCCTGCATCAGCCGCCGTTCCTCCGCCAGCAGCCCCGGTTCCTGCACCCGTTGCACCTGCGGCATTTACACAAGCTCAGCTCGACCAGTGGGTGGCTCCTGTTGCGCTTTATCCTGACAGCCTGCTTTCACAGGTACTCATGGCATCGACTTATCCCACTAACGTGATTCAGGCAGTACAATGGTCACGCGACCATCCGCAAAACCAGGGCGACGCTGCCGTCGCTCAGGTGGCGAATGAGCCGTGGGATCCGAGTGTGAAATCGCTGGTGGCTTTCCCGCAATTGCTGGCGCTGATGGGAGAAGATCCGGCATGGGTGCAGAATCTGGGTAACGCGTTTCTGGCACAACCGGACGACGTGATGAATACCGTGCAGAAATTCCGTCAGGTGGCACAAAGCAGCGGGGCACTGAAAAGCACGCCGCAGCAGACCGTGACAGTCAAACCTAAACCGGCGGCACAAAGCAGCTCAACCACTGTGGTGAAAAGTGCGCCTGCGCAGCAAACCATCGTGATTGAGCCAGCGGATCCTCAGGTTGTTTACGTACCGAGCTACAACCCGAATGTGGTGTATGGCGCATGGCCGACACCAGCCTATCCGCCGGTGTATCTGCCACCTCCTCCGGGACAGCAGTTTGTTAACGGTGTGGCGTCTGGCATCGGGTTTGGTGTCGGTGTGGCAGCGACTTATGCCATTTTCGGTAGTATTGACTGGGACGATGATGATCATCATCACGATGATTATGATCATCACGGTGGTTCGCAGAACAATTATGTCAATGTGAACGTCAACAATTACAACCGTATCTCGGGCAACAATAATGGGATCAACCCTGCTGGAAATGCGAATACCACGGGCTGGCAGCACAATCCGACCTACAACGCAGGGCTGCCAAATCACGGCGCAAACCTGAACGGTGCGACACAAAACCAGGTGCTGAGCAAGGCGGCGCAGCGTAATAACTATCGTGGTTTCGACAACAACGCGGTCGGGCGTAACAACGGCGGTGTGCAGAATCAAAATCTGGATCAGCGCCGTCAACAGGCGGCATCGGTGATGAATCAGCATCAGAATACGCTGCAGACACAGGGGCATACCCAGCAGCGAAACCTGCCGCATTCAGCACCGGCTGCCGGTATGCATAATCCGGCCAGTCGTCAGGTGCCGCAGCACCAGCCACTGTCTCAACACAATGCTAAGCGCCAGCCAGTACAGCAAATCAACCAGCATCAGCGGCAGAATCTTAATGCATCACGCAGCACGGCATTCAGCGGTAACTCCAGCCGCGGGCCGTCGTGGCAACAGCAGCAATCGCGGGGTAATCAGAGCCGCGAGCATATGCGGAACTTCCAGCAGTCACGCCCTGCCAATACTGAGCCAGCTCATTTGCACCGTCGCTAGACTGACGAGGAAAAGTCATGAAGAGATTGCGTAATTTTTTAATTTCCACAGGTCTGATGTTGCTGCCTTTAACCGGTTTCGCACAGCAGACGTTCACCACCCCGGAACTTGCCGCGCAGGCACTGGTAAAAGCCATTGAAGCGCACGATGATGCGTCTATGCAAAAGCTTCTCGGGAATAACTGGCAGGAGTATCTGCCGCCAAAAGAGGTGGATCCGGATGAGGTGGCGCGTTTTCTGCGTGACTGGCATATCAGCCATAAAATCGCAGAACACGGCGACACCGCACACCTGAATGTCGGGCCGGAAAACTGGCAGTTGCCGATCCCGATGAAACACACGGCGCAGGGCTGGTCATTTGATATGGCCGCCAGTGCCGCCGAAATCGAAACCCGTGCTATTGGCCGCAATGAGCTTTCCGCCATTCAGGCGGTTTCCGCTTACGCCGATGCGCAGCACGAATATCAGCAGATTGCCGGGCAATATGCTCAGCGCTTTATCAGCACGGAAGGCCAGCATGACGGCCTGTACTGGCCGGTGAAACAGGGCGAAGCGCCCAGCCCGTTAGGTCCGGCCTTTGGCAATGATCAGCCGGGATCGGATTATCACGGCTACTTTTACCGCATCCTCACCGCGCAGGGCGCAAACGCCAGCGGCGGAGCGTACAGTTACATCGAAAATGGCAAGATGACCAAAGGTTTTGCGCTGATCGCCTGGCCGGCGGTTTACGGCCATACCGGCGTGACCAGTTTTATGATCAATCAGCAGGGCGAGGTATATCAGCAGGATTTAGGCGAGCATACCGACGCTGCGGCAAAAGCGATCACGGCGTTTGACCCCGATGCCAAATGGCAAAAAGTGGACGATGGCGAATAGGGGACATACGTGAATGAAAAAGCCCCGCCATGAAAGTGACGGGGCTTTTCTTTTAAAGCGGCATCGTGCTTAGAAGGCGACGACGACTTTACCTTGCATATGGCCGTCGAGCACTTTGGCATGGGCGGCTTCGATGCTTTCCACTGTCAGGCCAGAAAGGGTTTCACTCAGTGTGGTTTGTACTTTGCCTCCATCAACCAGCGCCGCGACCTGCTTAAGAATTTCGCCCTGTTCGGCAATATCCGGCGTGGTAAACATGCTGCGGGTGTACATCAGTTCCCAGTGCAGTGCGGCACTTTTCAGCTTCAGTTTATTCATATCCAGCGGATGTTCATTTTCAACGATGGTACAGATGTGGCCCATCGGTGCGATCAGATCAGAGATCGCTTCCCAGTGACCGTCGGTGTCATTCAGGCACAGAATGAAATCCACCTGTCTGATGTCGTGTTTGGCCAGTTCACCTTTCAGATCTTTATAGTTCACGGTCAGATCCGCACCGCGATCCAGACACCATTGTGCGGATTCCGGACGCGAAGCAGTGGCAATAACTTTCACTTTGCTGCGCAGTGACGCGAACGGGATCGCAAGCGAACCCACGCCACCGGCCCCGCCGATGATCAGCAGGGTTTTATCGGCAGACGCGTCCTGAATTTTAAGGTGCTCGAACAGTGCTTCCCAGGCGGTCAGCGTGGTTAACGGCATGGCAGCGGCTTCAGCCCAGTTCAGGCTTTGCGGTTTGACGGACACAATACGTGAGTCGATCAGTTGTTCTGTCGCGTTGCTGCCGGAGCGGGTGATATCCCCGGCGTACCAGACTTCATCACCGGCTTTGAAGTTTTTCACTGCGCTGCCGACGGATTTGACGATGCCGCTGGCATCCCAGCCCAGCACTTTTGGCGCGTCCAGACCGCTTTTTTGCACGCCTTTATGCACTTTGGTATCGACCGGATTGATCGACACGGCTTTCACTTCCACCAGCAGGTCGTAATCCTTTGCGACGGGTTGTGGCAATTCAACGGCGATAAAGTGGGCCGGATCTTTCGGGTTTACGGCAATAGCTTTGATTGTCATGTTCTCTCTCTCCGTTAGGTATACAGACAGTCTAGTCCTCCGGCGGGAAGCTGATAAGATGGACAATAACTAACAAAGTGTTCGTCTGAGGTGAACAATCATGTTTAAGCAGTTGCAGGATATGGCACTGTTTGCGCTGGTGGCGGAGTGTGGCAGCTTCACACAGGCCGCAAGCCGCGCAGGATTGCCCAAATCGAGTGTCAGTCATCGCATCAGCCAACTGGAGAAGTCCGTCGGCCTGCGGTTGCTGAACCGCACGACGCGACAGCTTAATCTGACGTTCGCCGGTGAACGCTACCTGATCCACTGTCAGGAGATGATGCAGGCCAGCGAACGGGCAGAACTGGCCATCCGCCGTTTACGCGATAACCCGAGCGGACGGCTGCGGATCACCAGTCCGGCGGGGCTCGGCGCGACGTTGCTGGCGCGCATGAACGTTGAGTTTCAGAAGCGTTATCCCGATGTGTCGCTGGAAGTCTCCGTTTCCGATGCGCTGGTCGATCTGGTGCAGGAAGGGTTTGATATCGCGCTGCGTACGGGTAAACCACAGGATTCCTCGCTGATTGGCCGCGAACTGGGGCACAGCCCGCGTTACCTGCTGGCTTCGCCGGCGTATCTGGCGCAGCATCCGTCTCTGGATTCGCCGCAGCAACTGGCGTCGCATCACTGTATCGCGCACCGGGCGTGGTCGGAATGGGTGCTACATCGCGGCGACACCTGGCACCGCTGGCTGCTGCCTGCGGCGCATACCACCGACAATTTGTTGTATGCGCGGGAATGCGCGCTGGCAGGCGCAGGTATCACGCTGTTACCGGCATTTTTATGCCATGACGAAGTGGCGAAAGGCACACTGGTGCGCGTGTTACCGGAATGGGAAGCGGAAGGGAATGATCTGTATCTGGTCTATCCGGGACGAAAACTGAATTCTCCGGCACTGGCCTGTTTTATTGAGTTTATGCTGGAAGAATACGGCTTTGCGAAGAGTTACAGCGAGGCGCTGGCAGGCTAGATTTCAGTGAATTGAAGGCATAAAAAAGGCCCGTTTCCGGGCCTTATATTCAGGCGAAAGATGATTACTTGATCATCTTTTTGTACTTGATGCGCTTCGGTTCTAACGCTTCAGCACCTAAAGTACGTTTTTTGTATTCTTCGTATTCGGTGAAGTTACCTTCGAAGAATTCGACTTTACCTTCATCCTGATAATCGAGGATGTGCGTCGCGATACGGTCGAGGAACCAGCGGTCATGGGAAATGACCATCGCGCAGCCAGGGAACTCCAGCAAGGCGTTTTCCAGCGCGCGCAGGGTTTCGATGTCGAGGTCATTGGTCGGTTCATCGAGCAGCAACATGTTACCGCCAACCTGCAGCAGTTTTGCCAGATGCAGACGACCACGTTCACCACCGGACAACTCGCCAACGCGTTTGCCCTGATCAACACCTTTGAAGTTGAAGCGGCCCACATAGGCGCGGCTTGGCATTTCAGTGGTGCCGATGCGCATGATGTCCTGACCACCGGACACTTCTTCCCATACGGTTTTGCTGTTATCCATGGAATCACGGAACTGATCCACAGAGGCCAGTTTCACGGTGTCACCCAGCTCGATGGTGCCGCCGTTCGCTTCTTCCTGACCTGACATCATACGGAACAGCGTGGATTTACCGGCACCATTCGGGCCGATAATGCCGACGATTGCGCCTTTCGGCACGGAGAAGGACAGGTCGTCGATCAGAACGCGATCACCGTAAGACTTGCTCAGGTTTTTCACGTCGACAACTTTGTCGCCCAGGCGCGGACCCGGTGGAATGAACAGTTCGTTGGTTTCGTTACGTTTCTGGTATTCGGTGTTGTTCAGCTCTTCAAAGCGTGCCAGACGTGCCTTGCCTTTAGACTGACGGCCTTTCGCGCCCTGACGAACCCACTCCAGCTCTTTCTCAATAGACTTACGACGGGCCGCTTCAGAAGACGCTTCCTGCGCCAGACGTGCATCTTTTTGTTCCAGCCAGGTGGAGTAGTTACCTTCCCACGGAATACCTTCACCGCGGTCAAGTTCCAGGATCCAGCCTGCCACGTTATCGAGGAAGTAACGGTCATGGGTAATCGCCACAACGGTGCCTTCGAAGTCATGCAGGAAGCGTTCCAGCCATGCCACGGATTCGGCATCCAGGTGGTTGGTCGGTTCGTCGAGCAGCAGCATGTCCGGCTTTTCGAGCAGCAGGCGGCAAAGTGCCACACGGCGGCGTTCACCACCGGACAGGTTTGCCACTTTCGCATCCCAGTCCGGCAGACGCAGCGCATCGGCGGCACGTTCGAGCTGGCTGTTCAGGTTATGGCCATCATGTGCCTGAATGATTTCTTCCAGCTTGCCCTGTTCGGCCGCCAGTTTGTCGAAATCAGCGTCCGGTTCGGCGTACAGCGCATACACTTCATCGAGACGTTTTAACGCGCCAACGACTTCAGAAACGGCTTCTTCCACGGACTCACGCACGGTGTGTTCCATGTTCAGTTGCGGTTCCTGCGGCAGATAACCGATTTTCAGATCTGGCTGCGGACGTGCTTCACCTTCGATGTCAGTATCGATACCGGCCATGATGCGCAGCAGCGTGGATTTACCTGAACCGTTCAGACCCAGAACACCGATTTTGGCGCCAGGGAAGAAACTCAGGGAGATGTTCTTAAGAATATGACGCTTCGGCGGAACAACTTTGCCGAGGCGATGCATGGAATATACGTATTGAGCCACGTTGTTTTGAGCCTCTTTCTCTGCGGGCCGCGCGCTGTCTGCGAAGGGCAGGCGCTGCGGCAAATTAAAGCCAGCCCCGCCTGATTGCGGCATGACTGATAAGGGTTCCGACTGCGAAGTTTAGCGTGTTTCAGTCGGGTTCCCAACCATCAGGTTCACAGTAAGGCAAGAATGTTGCTGGCAGGCGGCAGGTGGCGGAGAAATCAGCCGAATGGAATGGTGAATTCATCCGTTTCGCGGTCCGGGCGCAGTGGCTGAGTACGCCCGACAAACATCCCGGATGTCAGAATATCGGTGAGTTTAACAACATGATAAATAGCCTGTTTATTCTGAGTTTTTACTTTACGCTTGATATTGCCTTTGTGTGACGCCACCGTTTTTTGCTTGATATTCAGGTGCTGAGAAATGTTTTGCGTGTTCAGCCCCGACATCCACATTTTCAGAATACTGGATTCAGTCCGGCTCAGGCTGACCGGCGTGAGATCCAGCGGTTGTTCCGTTTCTGCCGAGCGCGCCAGCAGCAGGTTATGGGCAATCAACTGATAAATAGTGGCTGTCCGGATGGATTTTGACAAAATAATGATGTTTTTACGGATCGGCACATAGTTCTGATAATTCAGGTTTTCCTTGGAAATGAAAACAAAAAAAAGCGTACCGGGATGCGCGTCGATCACCTCCCGCAGAACGTGACCTGATTGCGCATCAGACGTAAAGCAATCTTCATTCACGAAGATGATTTCAGGCGTCAGGGAATTGCACGTCGCTTGCAGTTCGTCGATGTCCTTAAGCGAAAGAATATCTTTCGGATGTTGTCCGTTTAATTGCAATAGCGAATGCAATGCCAGCTGTGTGTAATAGCACTTATCTACAATGAGCGATGACATTGTGTGTTACCTGTTTGTTGGCCTTTGTTTGACTGCGGTACAGCCAGAGAGCTCGTTTTTATAAAACTGATCGTATAGCGATGGGGCATTCCCGTAAAAGTTGCCGGACGCTGGCCAAACTAACATTGCTGTGAGAAGGGATGCCCCTGGAGAGAGTAATAAGGCGCTAAAGAATTGATGTAAATCAGCAGAATGGGCTTTGGGACGTTTTGTGAGATCTTTGAGACGAATTGAGCGGGGAAAAGACTAAAGTTTCAGAATTGTGACGTTTTTTATGTGAAAAAGCCAGGTTACACAAGGTAACCCGGCATAAGCATAAATCGTCAGACTTTCTTGCGGATGAAGCGGTTAACCAGCCATTTCTCGATTTCGACGATCACGAAGATCATCGCGCCAACCACCAGCGTGATACCCCAGAATTTCAGGGGCATCGGCACGGTGCCAAACAACTGGTTCATGACTGGCAGATAAATCAACGCCAGTTGCAGGAGCAGTAAGACACCGGAAACAATCCATAACCCTTTGTTGACGAACACTTCGCGCGTCAGCGGGAAACGGTCCATTACGCGGCAGTTAAACATATACACCCACTGCGCGGTGACCAGCGTCTGTAACAGCACGGTGCGGATCAAATCGCTGCTGTAACCACGCGGTTGCATCCAGGCTTCCAGCACAAAGGCACTGCAGGCAATCAGAATACCCACGAAGGCGATACGCCAGACAGCATGCAGGTCGAGGACGTGCTGACCCGGCGCGCGCGGACGGCGCCTCATCATGCCTTTCTCACCCGGCTCAAAGGCCAGACCGAAGGACAGCGTGGTCGACGTCGCCATGTTCATCCACAAGATCTGAACCGGCGTTAGCGGGATGACTGCCCCGGCCAGAATGGCCAGGATAATCAGTAGTCCCTGCGCGAGGTTAGTCGGCAGAATAAACAGAATGGTTTTCTTCAGGTTGTCGTAAACGCGACGACCTTCCCTGACCGCGCTGGCGATGGTCGCGAAGTTGTCATCGGTCAGCACCATGTCAGCGGCTTCTTTGGTAACTTCGGTGCCTTTGATCCCCATCGCGATACCGACGTCAGCCTGTTTCAACGCGGGCGCATCGTTGACACCGTCACCGGTCATTCCGACCACTTCACCGTCATCCTGTAACGCTTTTACCAGCCGTAATTTATGCTCGGGACTGGTACGGGCGAAAATATCATACTGGCTGGCGGCAGCGGCCAGTTCTGCATCATCCATATGCTCGAGCTGGTAACCGGTGATGGAATCACTGCTGTTGCCAATCCCTAACATTTTGCCGATGGCCATCGCGGTTTCCTGATGGTCGCCGGTGATCATCTTCACGCGGATCCCGGCCTGCTGACACTGGGCAATCGCATCAATGGCTTCCGGGCGAGGGGGATCCATCATGCCAGCGATACCGACAAAAATCAGACCCTGTTGCAGATGGCTATGGTTCAGGTCGCCACCGATTTCCGGCTCATCTTTCAATGCCGCAGCGACCATGCGCAGACCCTGACGGGCATAGCGCGCCATCTCTTCTTCCCAGTATTCCCGGCGGAAAGGCTGCACGCCGTTTTCGGTCAGTTCAAACGAGGCTAAAGAGAACAGTACGTCCGGTGCGCCGGTCACGAACAACCGGGTTTTGCCGTTGATGCGTTGCAGTGTCGACATGTATTTGTGTTTGGAATCGAACGGGATTTTATCCAGCGGCTCGACTTTGCCGGTATTCAGGTTTGATTTCGCCGCCAGCACTTTCAGTGCGCCGGAAGTCGGCCCGCCGGTAATGCCCCAGTGGCCTTTATCGTCCTGCATCAGTTGGCTGTCGTTGCATAAATCAACTGCAGTGATGAAGGTATTGAGCACCAGTGTATGAGTGACATCAATCTGTTGCCGGGTTTGTGCGTCAACAATCCGGCCTTTAGGCTGATAGCTTTCGCCTTCAACCTGATAAGCGCGGTCTGCCAGAATGACGGCTTTCACAGTCATTTCATTCATGGTCAGCGTGCCGGTTTTATCCGAGCAGATAACCGTCATGGAGCCGAGTGTTTCGACTGTCGGCAGCTTGCGGATAATGGCGTGATTACGCGCCATCGACTGCACGCCAAGGGAGAGAATAATCGAGATAATCGCCGGTAAACCTTCGGGAACCGAAGCCACGGCCAGGCTAATCAGCGACAACAGCAGTTCGCCCAATGGCATATCGCGCAGGATAAAGGCGAAGACAAACAGGAACGCCATCATCAGCAGAATCAGGGCGAAAATGCCTTTGCCCAGTTTGTCGATTTGCTGCAACAGCGGGGTGCGCTGCGGCGTAATCGACGACATCATCTGGTTGATGTGACCCAGTTCGGTGTCTTTACCTGTGGCATAAACCACACCGGTTGCGGTGCCGCCACTGATCATGGTGCCGGAGAACAGCAGGTTGTGGCGGTCGCCGATCATGACTTCATCGTCAATGACCTGTGCGTTTTTCACCACCACGGTGGATTCACCGGTCAGAATGGCTTCTTCGACCTGCAGGTTATGCGCGCTGACAATGCGCAAGTCCGCCGGGATTTTATCTCCCGGGCGCAACTGCACGATATCACCGGGCACCAGCTGGTCGGCATTGATGGTTTGTATCTGTCCGTCACGCATGACAACTGCCTGACTTGACAGCATATTCTGAATGCTTTTCAGTGATTTCTCAGCGCTGTTTTCCTGCAAAAAACCGATCAGCGCATTGATGACGGCCACGCCCAAAATCACCAGCGTGTCGACCCAGTGTCCCATGGCTCCGGTGACGATGGCAGCCGCGAGCAGGATATAAATCAGGACATCATTGAAGTGCGCCAGAAAACGCATCAGGGCGCTTTTGGCGGCTTTTTCCGGTAAGGCGTTCGGGCCATATTCTTTCAGACGCTCGCTGGCATCGTGCCGGGTCAGGCCATTCTCGCCAGTTCCCAGACGCTGCATGGCGTCGTTACCACTAATCTGATACCAGTTTTTGTTTTCTGTCGCGACAGAAGAAGAGGGGCTGGCATTCGTTTTTACAGATGAAGTTGAGTGAGTCATATACTTTTCCATAAGCCATGAACTGCGCTGCTATTAATATTTCAATCCTGACGGCGAAATAGTGAATATCAAAAAATCAATTTTACAATAGGGTGTGATCATAATTAATTATCTGGGAATAAATTTGATCTGAGCCAATAAATACTTTTTTTTGTATCAACGTTAATGGATAAATTTCTTTAAAAACAGATTGATAAGTACTTTAGGAATTTCGGTATTAATTACACTTCATTTAGGGTTTGTTTAGGAATTAAATATCTAAGTAAATTGAAGTAAGTAAATCTCAGTTTTGTCAGCGTGGTTATTTTGGTTGAAATGGTAAGGGTGCTATCTATTGGCGTTTTACCGGGCAATACCCGCTAATTAATTGCGGATATTGAATCCTGAGAAATTATTCCCGCCGCCACGTTCTGTGACAGAAAATAGATCTGCCGCTGTCTGGTAACTGTCCGTCGCTTGCACCACACTGTGTAAAGTTTGTGATGCTGTCCGCACATCGCTTCAATTTTAAAAATGAATCGATTAGCGTAGTGGCTGTCTACAGAATGCAAAACAGTTTCGGCACAACCCGTGAGGATAAAGGTAAGTATGGTCAAGGTGGACAAATGGCACTCTCTGGCAATGAGCGTGTTGCTGGTAACAGTATCGGGCGTGGCGAAAGCTGACTCGCTGGACTCGCAACGCCAGCACTATATGCAGATTAAACAGGCGTGGGATAACAATCAGTTGGACGTCGTCAGTCAGCTGATGCCCACGCTGGAAGATTATCCGCTTTACCCTTATCTGGAATACCGGCAACTGACGCAGGAACTGGGCGATGCCACGCCCGCGCAGGTGAATGCCTTTGTTAAAGCCAACCCGACATTGCCGCCTGCGCGTTCCCTCCCGGCCCGCTTTGTGAATGAGCTGGCGCGTCGTCAGGACTGGAACAGTTTGCTCTCTTTCAGCCCGCAGCCGCCGAAACCGGTCGCTGCGCGTTGCAACTACTATTACGCCAAATGGGCGACCGGCGATCAGAAAACCGCGTTTGATGGCGCGAAAGATATCTGGCTGACCGGCACGTCACTGCCGAATACCTGCGACAAGCTGTTCTCCGTCTGGCAGGGCGCAGGCAATCAGACTGCATTGACTACGCTGCAACGCATCGGCCTGGCGATGAAAACCGGCAATACGAATCTGGTGAACTTCCTGGCGAAGCAGTTACCGCCGGATTACCAGACCATGCGCGATGCGCTGCTGGATTTACAAAATAACCCGAATACCATTGAAAGCTTTGCGCGCAGTGTCGGGCCGACTGATTTTACCCGCAATGCCACCAGCATTACGTTTGCGCGTATCGCCCGTGATGATGCGGAAAATGCCCGTTCGATGATCCCCGTTCTCGTGCGTCTGCAGAAGATGAGCGACAGCGAACGTCTGGATCTGGAAGAAGCTGTCGCCTGGCGCTATATGGGCAGCGACGCCACACCGGAACAGGCGGCATGGCGCGATAACGTTATTCTGCGCAGCCATTCCACCACGCTGGTGGAGCGTCGGATTCGTATGGCGCTGGCCGCCGGTGATCGTCAGGGACTGAGACAGTGGCTGGATCGTTTACCTTCGGATGCCCTGCAGGAAGATGAATGGCAGTACTGGCGTGCGTCAGTGATGATCGACAACGGTCAGCGCTCACAAGGTGAAGCGATGCTGCGCACATTGATGAAGGGGCGGGGATTCTATCCGATGGCCGCCGCGCAAAAGCTGAATGTTGCTTATCCGATGCAAATTTCTGTGGCTGCAAAGCCTGATGCCAGCATTGCGAAATTGCCGGAAGTCGCCCGCGTTCGTGAACTGATGTACTGGCAGATGGACAATCTTGCACGCACTGAATGGAGCTATCTGGTCAGCAGTCGTTCTGAATCTCAGCAGTCGGCACTGGCGCGTTACGCTTTCGAGCAGAAATGGCCCGATCTCAGCGTGCAGGCGACCATTACCGGCAAGCTTTGGGATTATCTTGAAGAACGTTTCCCGCTGGCGTGGCCGGATGAATTCCGCCGTGCGACCAATGACAAAGGCATCACGCAAAGCTACGCGATGGCGATTGCCCGTCAGGAAAGCGCATGGAACCCGAAAGCCCGTTCGCCGGTAGGAGCCTCTGGTCTGATGCAGGTGATGCCTGCGACAGCGCAGCATACCGTGGATATGTTTGGTTTGCAGGGTTACAGCAATCCGGCTCAGCTGCTGGATCCGCAAATGAACATCACCATCGGTACCAGCTATCTGGAATATGTCTATCAGATGTTTGGCCGCAACCGTATTTTATCCAGCGCTGCTTACAACGCCGGGCCTTCCCGTGTGAATACCTGGCTGGGCAACAGCGCGGGCAGGGTGGATTCGGTCGCGTTCATTGAGAGTATCCCTTTCTCCGAAACTCGCCGATATGTTAAAAATGTGTTGGCATATGATGCATTTTATCGCTATTTTTTACATCAACCGGCCAAGATTTTGACGGATGCCGAATGGCAGAGGCGTTACTGATCCCGTATCGTTTATGATAAGCTGTTGTACTAGTTTAATAGTATGGCAGCCCAATCATGAATCAACGACCCATCACTGACCCTGCTCTTTCCCAACAAGGCAATGAGGACTGGCAGTGCTTTCTGGCACTGCTACAGCAATCTTTTGCTGAAAATCTGCATCAGGATCTGCTGCAACTGCTTCTGACGCCCGACGAACGTGCGGCGCTGGGAACGCGGGTACGCATTATTCAGGAGCTGATGCGGGGAGAGATGAGTCAGCGCGAACTGAAAAGCCAGCTGGGTGCCGGTATCGCTACGATAACCCGGGGATCGAATGGCCTGAAAACGGCTCCGGCAGCGCTAAAGGATTGGTTGAGCGGGCAACTGCTGGCAGACAAAACGGGCGAATGAAGTGCCCGTTTCAGTCTGAAATTTTAATGGGTCTGGGCGCGGGTTTGATAAACCGGGTTATGAAAAGGCGCTAAAGCCAGCACCAGTGCCTGATGATAAACGCTGGTGCGGTTCAGTTTCCCGGCGGTAAAAATGCCGATGGCGCCGCCTTTACGCTTCACCTCTGCGATACCCGTCAGTTTTTCCATCTCATCCCCCAATTCACTGCCCTGGTTGATCCCCTGTAAAATGATTTCAGGTAACATTAAACTGGCTGAACGTGATTCGCCGCGCTGGTGCATATTCTCAATCACCATCCAGGCGAATGTCATATTGTCTTCGATACCCGCTTCCACGCCGACCCAGAAGTCTGCTTCGGGACGAACCTGACGCGCACCGATTACACGATGGCGTGCCCCGGTACGGGTTTCATTACTGCCAATAGGTTGATTTGGAACACCACTGTCGACATCAACGCCTTCAATGCGAAATGCCTCAGCGCCGAAAATGTCTTCAAAAGCCATGGCGATAGCTTTGATTTTTGCCGGGTTAGTGGTTGCAGCGACAACATGATACATAGAGTTTTAGCATCCTTTAGCAAATTTCACGCAGTATAACGGAAAACACTCATGTTACAGGTATATCTCGTCCGTCATGGCGAAACAGAATGGAACGCCGCCCGCCGTATTCAGGGGCAGTCAGACAGCCCGCTGACGGCTAAAGGTCTTTACCAGGCCCGTCAGGTTGCTGAGCGCGTGCGTAAAGAAGGGATCACTCACGTTATCACCAGTGATTTAGGACGTACCCGCCACACGGCGCAGATTATCGCTGATGCCTGCGGGTGTGAAGTGATCAATGAGCCACGTTTGCGCGAACTGCACATGGGCGTGCTGGAAGAACGTATTCTGGATGGTCTGACGGAGCAGGAAGAAATATGGCGTAAGCAGATGGTTGATGGTTCACCCAAAGGGCGCATCCCCGAAGGTGAAACGATGACTGAACTGGCCGTGCGTATGCGTGCCGCGCTCGACAGCTGTCTGGATTTACCGGCGGGAAGCAAGCCGCTGCTGGTCAGCCACGGTATTGCGCTGGGCTGTCTGATCAGTACGATCCTTGGCTTGCCTGCCTATGCGGAACGCCGTCTGCGTCTGCGTAACTGTTCGCTGTCGCGTGTTGATCACCAGCAAAGCGCCTGGCTGGCAAATGGATGGATTGTGGAAACGGCGGGCGATGTCTCACATCTTGATCTGCCCGCGTTAGACGAGTTGCAACGCTAACGCCAGAAGGCGTTAGCGGCGGATTGGGATCAGGTAATCACACTGTATTTCGGTTGGCGCAGTGCCGGGGGCATGGCCATTCGTGTAAAAGCGTTCGATATCCTGTCCCTTTCTGCGGGTCAGTTTCAATGTTGGCAGACAGGTGCTGTACAACGTCAGAATAAATTCCTGCAAACGTTCCGGCGTGCCATTGTAGTGGAACATGGCATATTCACCGTGCTGCAACACAATAGGCTGACCTTCAACGTTTTCCGGCAGGTGCTGAGCTTCCAGCGCTGTCGTGTACAATACTTCCTGCTCGTCATCTTTCTCCTGGCTTGGACGTGAATGGTGCAGGCCATAAAGAATGGGCGGCAGCGTTTTCGCTTCCCCAATATATTGACGCCAGAAGTGACGACGCATCTCGTTGCGGTACGTGGTGATTTGCTCCAGCGTACATGAATAGCTTTGCGTCATGCCGATCAGATGCTGTTCTGGTAATGAGACATACTCCGGTTGCGGCAGAATGAATGCACCCAGTCGGATAGGCGGGCAAATACCAAACGAATGCCAGTCTTCAGCACGACGATACAATGCCGGCGTTTGTGCGAATTGTTTTTTGAAAGCCCGGGTAAACGTTTGTTGGGAGTCAAAACGGTACTGAAGGGCGATATCTAATATCGGGCGACTGGTGAGACGCAAAGCGACAGCCGCTTTCGACAGGCGGCGGGCACGAATATAAGCACCAATGGCATTATTCGTGACGTCTTTAAACATGCGCTGCAGGTGCCACTTGGAATAGCCGGCCTTGGCTGCGACATTGTCGAGTGACAAGGGCTGGTCTAAATGGGTTTCTAACCAGCTAAGAAGGTCACGAATGATTCCTGCTTGATCCATAGATCGTCCTCGTTGAACTAAGATAAATGCACAGAATGATGGGCGGCATAATAGCAACTTTTTCCCGATAAGACTGCTTAAGATTTTTTTGGCTATCTGTGCTATTTACAGGTGTTACAGAGTATTTCATTCCGAAAGTGTGAATGCACGCTTTCTGATTGTGGTTTCTTTAGAAAACAACGTCATGCTGATGACGTGGAGTAACTTAATGAATAAATGTTGGATTTTTGTATTTGGGATGTTTATTTTTTGTTCTGGAGCAGCGCGTGCAGAGCAAGTGGGATCAGTGGATACCGTCTTCAAATTATTCGGTCCGGACCATAAAATTGTGGTCGAGGCCTTTGATGATCCTGATATTAAAAATGTAACTTGTTATATCAGTCGTGCAAAAACCGGCGGCATCAAGGGCGGATTAGGTCTGGCCGAAGATACATCGGATGCGGCGATTTCCTGTCAGCAGGTAGGACCTATCGAGCTCAGCGATAAGATTAAGCAGGGCAAAGACAAAGGCACTGTAGTTTTCCAGAAACGTACCTCTCTGGTGTTTAAAAAGCTGCAGGTGGTGCGTTTTTATGATGAAAAACGTAATGCGCTTATATACCTGAGTTATTCCGATAAAGTCGTGGACGGTTCACCTAAAAATGCCCTCAGCGCGGTGCCGATCATTCCGTGGGGACATGCTGAGCCTTGAGTTTCACCAAGGGATCCAAATCAAAAGGCCAGCTTTCGCTGGCCTTTACGTTTTATCACATCGACTGCAGAGCGGTTGGCAACCTTCTGTATCAGTCTTCCAGATCACCGCAGAAACGGTAACCTTCACCATGGATAGTGGCGATGATTTCCGGCGTATCCGGAGTCGCTTCGAAATGCTTACGGATGCGACGGATAGTCACGTCAACAGTACGGTCATGAGGTTTCAGCTCACGGCCGGTCATTTTCTTCAGCAAATCGCCACGGGTTTGGATTTTGCCCGGGTTTTCACAAAAATGCAGCATGGCGCGGAATTCACTGCGCGGTAACTTATACTGTTCGCCCTGCGGGCTTATCAGCGAACGGCTGTTGATATCGAGTTCCCAGCCATTGAATTTGTAGCTTTCAACCAGACGACGTTCTTCACCGGTAGTACCCAGGTTCATCGTGCGGGACAGCAGATTGCGTGCGCGGATGGTCAGTTCGCGCGGGTTGAATGGCTTGGTGATATAGTCATCAGCGCCGATTTCCAGACCCAAAATTTTATCAACTTCGTTGTCGCGGCCGGTCAGGAACATCAAAGCAACGCTGGCTTGTTCACGCAGTTCGCGTGCCAGCAGCAGGCCATTTTTGCCTGGCAGGTTGATGTCCATGATAACCAGATTGATATCATTTTCGGACAGAATGTGGTGCATTTCAGCGCCATCATTGGCTTCATGCACCATGTAGCCTTCTGCTTCAAAAATGCTCTTTAACGTATTACGTGTCACTAACTCGTCTTCGACGATCAGAATGTGAGGGGTCTGCATGATTGCTACCTAAGATTGCCAACAAATAGAAAATAGGAGTACAGAAGTCCTTGATATCCCAATGAATTTCGATGCCTTATTGGCCATCTCACTCGTTACATGACTAAAGTACGTAAATGCGTTCTCGATGCAATTTCCATCAACGGCAACAACATCGCAAGCTCGGTCAGGGATTCCACTTTCTGCAGTTCCACGGGGTCCTAAAGCGGCGCATATCCTAACCCTATTAACAGCAATATAACAGCGAGTGTCGAAATTACCACCCAACAAAATTACGGTTTGTTGACATATATCAAGTTCAATTGTAGCACGGTAACAGAACAGTGAAAAACACTTACAAGAATGCACGTTTGAGTCACATTTCGGCCTTTATTGTACACGATTCAGCTAATCCTCAGGAAACCCAAGATAAATGCAAAATCTGTATGTATCATTATTATATATCCATATGAAAAATAATGACTAATTTTTTAAGGGAACGTGCTTAACCCTGCCAGCAGCTTTTTTACCTCCCGGTTAAGCTTTTCCGATAAAATAAAGGAATATATCAAGTCGACTGTTAAGTTCTTGTGAAGAATATAAACGATGAATAGGTCTGAAACAGGATAAAATTTCATCGCTGAAATACAGGCGGCAAATTCTTTTTCCTTCCTGCAAAGGCGTCATATGCAACTTCATATTATTTTAGTGTCACCGGCTCGCCCGGAAAATGTCGGTGCGGCAGCCCGCGCAATGAAAACCATGGGCTTTGCTTCCTTGCGTATTGTGGACAGCGAGGCACATCTCAAGCCGGAAGCCGGTTGGGTGGCACATGGTTCGCAGGACATCCTGCAAAATGCTCTGCATTTCAGCACACTGGCAGAAGCTCTGGCTGATATTGATTTTACTGTCGCGACGACGGCCCGCAGCCGGGCTAAATTTCACTATTACTGCACGCCTCAGGAGTTGCAGGTGCAGCTTGAAGAGAAAAGCCAGTGGGTGAATCACGCTGCGCTGGTATTTGGACGTGAGGATTCCGGGCTGACCAATGAAGAGCTGGAACTGGCTGATGTGCTGACCGGCGTTCCGATGGTGGCGGATTACCCGTCGCTGAATCTGGGGCAGGCCGTGATGGTATTCTGTTATCAGTTATCGTCTCTCAATCAGGTGACCTCAGTGAAACCTGAAAATGCCGAAGCGGGACAGTTGTCGGCATTGCGTGCACGGGTCGGGCGATTACTGGAAAATGTCGGGGCAGAAGATGACCAGAAATTGTCCGACTGGCTGCATCAGCGTCTCGGTCTTTTGCAGCAGCGCGATGCGGCAATGCTGCATACTTTGCTACATGACATCGAAAAAAAACTGACCCAATGATGTGAGGGGAATCCTTACCGCTACAGTTCGATATCCGGTGCGGTGATAGCAGAGTTATCGATCGTACTGGAAATGCTTTTAAAGGCAGATAATTATCCATTTCATTCTGTCCGTGATTAACCTGCCGAAAATAGAAAAAAATTGACTTATTGTGCCTTATGCTTTAGCTAATAGAGGCAGACAGAGTACAAACCTAAAGACAGACAGAAAATAAAAATGCGAATCATCAGCCTGAACACAACAATTATTACCACCACCGATACCACAGGTAACGGGGCGGGCTGACGCGTACAGGAAAAAGAAAAAAAGCCCGCACCTAACCAGTGCGGGCTTTTTTTTTACATTTAAACGAGAGCTTCAGGAGAGAACCAGAAATGCGAGTGTTGAAATTTGGCGGGACCTCGGTAGCAAACGCAGAACGCTTCTTGCGGGTTGCGGACATTATGGAAAGCAATGCACGTCAGGGACAGGTCGCGACGGTATTATCCGCGCCTGCCAAAATCACCAACTATCTGGTTGCTATGATTGAACGAACTGTCGCAGGGCAGGACATTCAGACCATCATGAGTGATGCGGAAAACATTTTTGGTCAGCTGATAACCGGCCTGGCGGCCGCGCAACCGGGTTTTGATTTGCCGAAAGTGAAAGCGTTTGTCGATCACGAATTCGCTCAGCTTAAACAACTGATGCACGGTATTGCCCTGCTGGGACAATGCCCGGACAGCGTAAATGCCTCCATCATCTGTCGTGGTGAAAAGCTCTCTATCGCTATTATGGAAGCGGTGTTCCTTGCCAAAGGTTTTGGCGTCACCGTCATTAACCCGGTCGAAAAACTGCTCGCGCAGGGGCATTACCTTGAATCGACCGTGGACATCAACGAATCCACCCGGCGTATCGCCGCCAGCGCTATTCCAGCCGATCACATTGTGCTGATGGCCGGTTTCACTGCCGGTAACGAACAGGGCGAACTGGTGGTGCTCGGACGTAATGGTTCCGATTATTCAGCCGCCGTGCTGGCTGCCTGTTTACGTGCCGACTGTTGTGAAATCTGGACTGACGTCGACGGTGTGTATACTTGCGATCCGCGCATCGTGCCGGACGCCCGCTTACTGAAATCCATGTCATATCAGGAAGCGATGGAGCTGTCGTACTTTGGTGCGAAAGTGCTTCATCCGCGTACCATCCTGCCGATTGCCCAGTTCCAGATCCCTTGCCTGATAAAAAACACCACCAACCCGCAGGCGCCAGGCACGCTGATAGGCAGCGAAAGCCTCGGCGATAATACGCCGGTTAAAGGCATCACTAATCTGAACAACATGGCGATGATCAACGTTTCCGGTCCGGGTATGAAAGGGATGATCGGCATGGCGGCGCGCGTGTTTGCGGTGATGTCCCGTTCAGGCATTTCGGTGGTGCTGATCACCCAGTCTTCTTCTGAATACAGCATCAGTTTCTGTGTGCCGCAAAGCGAACTGGAACGCGCCCGTAAAGCGCTGGAAGACGAGTTCTATCTGGAGCTGAAAGACGGTCTGCTTGAGCCGCTGGATGTGATGGAGAAGCTGGCGGTTATTTCTGTCGTCGGCGACGGCATGCGTACCCTGCGCGGTATCTCGGCGAAATTCTTCTCGGCACTGGCGCGCGCCAATATCAATATCGTGGCGATTGCGCAGGGGTCGTCTGAACGTTCTATCTCGGTGGTCGTCAATAACGACGATGCGACCACCGGTGTGCGCGTAAGCCACCAGATGCTGTTCAACACTGATCAGGTTATCGAAGTCTTCCTGATCGGCGTAGGCGGCGTGGGCGGGGCGTTGATTGAACAGATCCGCCGTCAACAAGCGTGGCTGAAAACCAAACATATTGATCTGCGCGTTTGCGGCATCGCCAACTCCCGCGCATTGCTGACTAACGTTCACGGCATTGCGCTGGAAACCTGGCGTGATGAACTGGGTGCCGCGAAAGAGCCGCTGAATCTGGGACGTCTGATCCGTCTGGTGAAAGAATACCACCTGCTGAATCCGGTGATTGTTGACTGTACTTCCAGTCAGGAAGTGGCTGATCAATACGCCGATTTCCTTGCCGACGGTTTCCACGTCGTAACGCCGAACAAAAAGGCCAATACTTCTTCCATGAATTACTACCATCAGTTGCGTAAAGCGGCGGATGGTTCACGCCGTAAATTCCTCTATGACACCAACGTCGGCGCGGGTTTACCGGTCATCGAAAACCTGCAAAACCTGCTGAATGCCGGTGATGAGCTGATGCGTTTCTCCGGCATCCTCTCCGGCTCGCTGTCCTTCATCTTCGGTAAGCTGGATGAAGGCATGTCGTTATCTGCTGCAACATTGCAGGCGAAAGAGATGGGCTATACCGAACCGGATCCGCGTGATGATCTGTCCGGTATGGACGTTGCCCGTAAATTGCTGATCCTGGCGCGTGAAGCCGGTTACAAACTGGAGCTGACGGATATTGACGTGGAATCCGTTCTGCCGCCGTCCTTCAATAGCGAAGGCACTGTGAATGAATTTGTGGCGCGTCTGCCGGAACTGGATGCCGAATTTGCCAGGCGTGTTGCGGATGCCACCGCCGCAGGTAAAGTATTGCGTTATGTCGGTGCTATCGAAGACGGACAATGCAAAGTAAAAATCGATGCCGTCGATGGTAATGACCCGCTTTATAAAGTAAAAAATGGGGAGAATGCGCTGGCGTTTTACAGCCGCTATTATCAGCCGTTGCCGTTGGTTCTGCGTGGCTACGGTGCCGGTAATGATGTGACGGCGGCAGGTGTGTTTGCCGATCTTTTGAGAACGCTGTCATGGAAGTTAGGAGTTTAATATGGTTAAGGTGTATGCCCCGGCTTCAATCGGGAACGTCAGCGTAGGCTTCGATGTTCTGGGCGCGGCCGTGTCTCCGGTGGATGGCACACTGCTGGGCGACTGTGTTTCCGTTGAGGCGGCCACAGTGTTCAGTCTGAAAAACGAAGGCAAGTTTGTGTCTAAACTGCCGGATCGCATGGAAGACAACATCGTTTATCAGTGCTGGCAGCGTTTCTGTCAGGAAATCGGCAAAGAAGTGCCGGTGGCGATGACGCTGGAAAAAAACATGCCGATCGGCTCAGGTCTGGGCTCCAGCGCCTGTTCGGTGGTCGCCGGTCTGATGGCGATGAATGAGTTTTGCGGTAAGCCGCTGAATGAAAACCAGATGCTGTTGCTGATGGGCGAGCTGGAAGGGCGGATTTCCGGTAGCGTACATTTCGATAATGTGGCGCCATGCTATTTAGGCGGCATTCAGCTGATGCTGGAAGAACTCGATATCATCAGCCAGGACGTGCCAGGCTTTGATGACTGGCTGTGGGTGATGGCGTATCCGGGGATTAAAGTCTCGACGGCCGAGGCGCGTGCCATTTTACCTGCGCAGTATCGCCGTCAGGATTGCATCAGCCACGGACGTTATCTGGCGGGCTTTATTCATGCCTGCCACACTCAGCAACCTGCGCTGGCCGCAAAACTGATGAAAGATGTGATTGCTGAACCTTACCGCACCCGTCTGCTGCCGGGCTTTGCCGAAGCCCGCAGCGCCGCAGAAGAAATTGGTGCGCTGGCTTGCGGGATTTCCGGTTCCGGCCCGACGTTGTTCGCGGTGTGCAACGACAGTGCGACAGCGAAACGTATGGCTGACTGGTTGCAGACGCATTATCTGCAAAATGACGAAGGCTTTGTTCATATTTGTCGTCTTGATACCGCGGGCGCGCGGGTATTGGGATAACTCGATAATTTATTGGGATAACTAATGAAACTGTACAACCTGAAGGATCACAACGAGCAGGTCAGCTTTGCTCAGGCCGTCAAACAAGGTCTTGGAAAACAGCAGGGATTATTCTTCCCGCTGGAATTGCCTGAGTTTGAACTGACCGAAATTGATCGCTTGCTGGAACTGGATTTCGTCACCCGCAGCAGCCGAATTCTTTCTGCTTTCATCGGCGATGAAATTCCGGAAGAAGAATTATATCAGCGTGTAAAAAATGCGTTTGCCTTCCCGGCACCCGTTGCCAAAGTGGAAGAAGACATTGCCTGTCTGGAACTGTTCCACGGCCCGACCCTGGCCTTTAAAGATTTCGGTGGCCGCTTCATGGCGCAGATCCTGACTCAGGTATCTGGCGATCAGCCGGTGACTATTCTGACCGCGACCTCCGGTGATACCGGCGCGGCAGTGGCACATGCGTTCCACGGTCTGAAAAATGTTCGTGTGGTGATTCTGTATCCGCGTGGCAAAATCAGCCCGTTGCAGGAAAAACTGTTCTGTACGCTTGGCGGAAATATTCATACCGTCGCCATCGACGGCGACTTTGATGCCTGTCAGGCGCTGGTGAAACAGGCGTTTGATGATGAAGAACTGAAACACGCGCTGAAACTGAACTCAGCTAACTCCATCAATATCAGCCGACTGCTGGCGCAGATTTGCTACTACTTTGAAGCGGTTGCCCAACTGCCTCAGGAAGCGCGCAATCAGCTGGTGGTTTCCGTACCAAGCGGTAACTTCGGTGATCTGACAGCCGGTCTGCTGGCGAAATCCCTCGGCCTGCCGGTGAAACGCTTTATTGCGGCGACCAACGCCAATGATACGGTGCCGCGTTTCCTGTCTAACGGCGAGTGGGAACCGAAGAAAACCGTTGCCACTCTGTCGAACGCTATGGATGTCAGCCAGCCAAACAACTGGCCGCGTGTGGAAGAGTTGTATCGTCGTAAAACCTGGCAGCTGAAAGATCTGGGCTTCGGTGCGGTCAGCGATGACACCACCGAAGACGCGATGCGCGAGCTGGCCAATATCGGTTATATCTCTGAACCTCACGCGGCAATTGCTTACCGTGTGCTGCGTGACCAGCTGCAACCGGGCGAGTTCGGCCTGTTCATCGGTACTGCACATCCGGCAAAATTCAAGGAAAGCGTGGAAGCGATTCTGGATCAGGACATCGGTTTACCGAAAGAACTGGCGGATCGCGCTGACCTGCCATTGTTGTCGCATAATCTTCCGGCTGATTTCAGCGAGATGCGTGCATTCCTGATGGCGCTGCCTGAATAAAAATTGTATTTCAGACAGGCAAAAGCCCTCTTCCTGAGGGCTTTTTTGTATCCGCAGATCAGGTCAATCAGCGCTCAGGACGGGTAAACACCAGTTCATTGCCCTGCGAACGTGATTCATCAAATTCATAACCTTCCAGATTGAAATCCTGAAGCTGTTTCGGCTTATCCAGACGCTCTTTAATAATAAAGCGGCTCATCAGGCCACGCGCTTTTTTGGCGTAGAAGCTGATGACTTTGTATTTGCCGTTCTTCTCGTCGAGGAATACCGGCTTGATGATTTCGCCATCCAGCAGTTTGGGTTTCACCGCTTTGAAGTATTCATCAGACGCCAGATTCACCAGCACTTTGCTTTTTTGTTCACTGAGCAGTTGGTTGAGTTTTTCGGTCAGCAAATTTCCCCAGAAGGCATACAGATTCGCGCCCTGGGGATTTTCCAGACGGATACCCATTTCCAGACGGTAAGGCATCATCAGATCCAGCGGACGCAGCAGGCCGTATAAACCGGACAACATCCGCAGATGTTTCTGTGCAAAATCAAAATCCTTCTCACTGAAATCTTCTGCCTGCAGACCGGTATACACATCGCCTTTAAAGGCCAGCAAGGCCTGACGGGCGTTATCCGGCGTGAAATCCGGCTGCCAGTCATTAAAACGTTCGGCGTTCAGATGGGCCAGTTTGTCGCTGATCCCCATCAGTGAAGAAATCTGCGCAGGAGACATTTTACGCGCCACGGTGATCAGCTGGCTGGATTTATCCAGCAGCTCCGGTTGGGTATAGCGCGTTGTCGCAAGCGGGCTTTCGTAATCGAGCGTTTTAGCAGGTGAAATAATGGTCAGCATAGTCTCGTCCGTTGGTCAGTGACGGTTCACATTCAGGATTTTTGTTGCCTTACTGTAGCAAAAAAGTCACTGCGATGGAGGCATGATATCGATAGGTAAAAGCGCAGGAAATCAGCGCGGAGGCATTTTTTTATCCCAGACGCCGGGCTGGAGCTGACCGCGTAATTCAGGGTAGTGATCAGGATTAAACACCGGCGTTTTCCCCATCCGTCGCTGGCGCTCATAATCTTTCACCACGCTGACCGCGATGCCCGAAAGCAGCAACAGTGCGGTGAGATTGAGTATTGCCATCAGCGCCATGACAATATCGGCCAGTTTCCACAGGACTTGTAATTCCATCAGGCATCCGCAGAACACCATGCTGATGACCAGCAACCGGAAAATCAGTAATTTAACGGGCGAAGAACCGTGAAAGAAATTCAGATTGTTTTCGGCATAGGCATAGTTTCCGGCAATCGACGTGAACGCAAAAGAGAAGACCAGAATGGCCAGAACCACATGGCTCCAGCCTGCGGTCACCGGCATAATCGATTGCTGTATCAGCCGGATGCCAACCGGGGCGTCAGGCTGATCAAGGGCCCCTGACGTCAGGATGATCAGCGCGGTTGCGGTACAAATCACCATGGTATCGATGAAGACGGCAAACATCTGACTGAACCCGACCATGGCCGGGTGGCTTACGCCCGCCATCGCCGCCGCATTGGGTGAAGAACCGACACCGGCTTCGCTGGCAAAGGCGCCGCGTTGCATGCCCTGAGTAATGGCCTGTGTCACGCCATACGCCAGTGCGCCGGAAGCAGCCTGCTGTAAGCCGAAGGCGCTTTTGAATACCAGCACCAGCACCTGTGGCAACTTTTCAATGTGATGACCAATAACCCAGATAGCCAGCAACAAGTAGGCGCAGGCCATCAGCGGTACAAGCCATTTCGAAAGCCAGGTGATTGCGCGTATACCGCCAAAAATCAGTATCGCGACCAGCACAGATAAAATGCAGGCGGTGGACAGCGCCGGTACATGCAGAAGATGGAAAGAAGCCTGAGCAATGGAATTGGCCTGTAAGGCGCTGAAAATAAAGCCGCAGGAAATCACCATCAGCAAGGAAAACAAGATACCCATCCAGCGCATTCCAAGCCCTTTTTCCATGTAATCAGCCGGTCCGCCGCGAAATTTTTCATGGGCTACATTGCCTTTGTAAATCTGCGCCAGCGTGTTTTCTATCATTGCCGTCGCCATGTTGAAAACTGCAATAATCCACATCCAGAAAATAGCGCCAGGGCCGCCGAGCGTAATGGCGATGGCGACACCGGTGAGATTCCCGGTACCAATACGCGATGCAAGGCTGAGACACAGCGCCCGCCACGGGGAAATACCTCGTGTGATGTGTTTTCGCTTATAAAGAGTGGGGGAGAAAAGGTGGCCAAAGTGACGAAACTGAATGAAACCAAGACGGAACGTAAGGTAAATGCCGGTGCCGCATAGCAGGTAAATCAGGATTGAGCTCCAGAGAATAGTATCGAAAAAATCCAGCAGGTCGTTCATAAGTTGTCCTTGGTTGATTTGCCCTTCATCATTTTTATTTGTTTGCTTGCGGGCAATGACCACTTTGGGTGGCTAACATACCTGTTTTATCGAACGGGTAACATGTGCATTTTGGCTAATTTTGTGTGTTTTGGAAGGTGAGAAATCCATAGATGTTCGTAGCCGAGCATGCCGTGATATGCGCCTTGCGCCTGGCTTTTTGCATGTTATCATCAGCCAAAGGCAAGGCATGAAAATGCCTATACGAAAACGTCCAAACGATGAGATATGCCAAAATGACCGATAAACTGACTTCCCTACGCCAAATGACTCAGGTTGTTGCTGACACCGGAGATATCGCGGCAATGAAGTTGTACCAGCCGCAGGATGCGACCACGAACCCGTCACTGATCCTCAGCGCTGCGCAAATTCCTGAATACCGTAAACTGATCGACGAAGCAATCGCCTGGGCACGTGACCAGAGCAGCGATCACGATCAGCAGATTACTGATGCAGCTGACAAACTGGCAGTGAACATCGGTCTGGAAATTCTGAAACTGGTTCCGGGCCGCATTTCAACAGAAGTTGATGCCCGTCTGTCTTACGACACTGACGCTAGCGTGGCCAAAGCCAAACGCCTGATCAAACTGTATAACGATGCGGGCATCACCAACGACCGTATCCTGATCAAACTGGCTTCTACCTGGCAGGGCATCCGCGCTGCAGAGAAACTGGAAAAAGAAGGCATCAACTGTAACCTGACCCTTCTGTTCTCCTTCGCTCAGGCGCGTGCTTGTGCTGAAGCGGGCGTGTTCCTGATTTCTCCGTTCGTTGGTCGTATCCTTGACTGGTACAAAGCCAATGGTGACAAAAAAGAGTTTGCACCGCATGAAGATCCGGGCGTTGTGTCCGTAACCGAAATCTACGAATACTACAAACAACACGGCTACGAAACTGTCGTGATGGGCGCAAGCTTCCGTAACATCGGTGAAATTATCGAACTGGCTGGCTGTGACCGTCTGACCATCGCCCCTGCACTGCTGAAAGAACTGGCAGAAAGCGAAGGTCCGCTGGAACGTAAACTGTCATTCTCCGGCGAAACCAAGCCACGTCCTGCGCCACTGACTGAATCTCAGTTCTACTGGGAGCACAACCAGGATCCAATGGCGATCGATAAACTGGCTGATGGCATCCGTAAGTTTGCAATCGACCAGGGTAAACTGGAAAAAATGATTTCTGACCTGCTGTAATCAGCATTCAGTTCCAGCATAAAGCGGCTAATCAGCCGCTTTTTTTGTGCCTGCGATAAAACCACCGGCCGGTTACCGATATACTGAGTGCTGTGACTACGAAGAAAAATGCTGTGGAGAAATAGCATGGATACATTACGGATTGGTCTGGTATCAGTGTCGGACCGCGCCTCAAGCGGTGTTTATCAGGACAAAGGTATTCCGGCACTGGAAGAATGGCTGGAAAGAGCGCTTATTACGCCTTTTAAGCTGGAGAAAAAGCTGATCCCGGACGAGCAGCCTTTGATTGAACAGGCTATCAGTGAACTGGTTGATGAAAGCGGCTGCCATCTGGTGTTAACCACCGGGGGAACCGGGCCTGCGCGCCGGGATGTCACACCGGATGCCACGTTGGCTGTTGCCGATCGTGAAATGCCCGGTTTCGGCGAACAGATGCGTCAGATCAGCCTGCACTTTGTACCGACGGCAATTTTGTCACGTCAGGTTGGGGTGATCCGCAAACAGGCTTTAATCCTGAATTTACCTGGCCAGCCGAAATCTATTCAGGAAACGCTGGAAGGACTGAAAGATGCCGACGGTAAAGTGATTGTTTCCGGCATTTTTGCCAGTGTGCCCTATTGCATCCAGTTGCTCGACGGACCTTACGTTGAAACGCATGATGAGGTGGTAGCAGCTTTCCGTCCGAAAAGTGCCCGCCGCGAGATAAAAAACTGAATACAGTTCCTTTTTGAAATTTAGCGACGTTAAGCGTCAGACACCACTGGTGTGAAAAATATTTGCCGCTATAGTAAGGATTACTTTACATAAGGTGGCAAAACCTTTTTCCATTTTTTACTCTGGTGTCTGACGGTATCCTATGCAACACACACAATCGCGCCGGTTGAACCGGCAGGACTTCAAAACGCTTTCCCTGGCGGCACTGGGTGGCGCCCTCGAATTCTACGATTTCATCATTTTCGTCTTTTTCGCTGCGGTAATTGGCGATCTCTTCTTCCCGGCCAATATGCCCGACTGGCTGCGTCAGGTTCAGACTTTTGGTATTTTCGCTGCCGGTTATCTGGCGCGCCCGTTGGGCGGTATCATCATGGCGCACTTCGGTGATTTGGTTGGCCGTAAGCGCATGTTCAGCCTGAGTATTTTATTAATGGCTTTACCGACACTGGCAATGGGGCTGTTGCCAACCTACGCCTCGATTGGCATGGCAGCACCGCTGTTGCTGCTGCTGATGCGTCTGTTACAGGGCGCGGCGATCGGCGGCGAAGTGCCGGGCGCGTGGGTGTTTGTCGCTGAACATGTGCCACGTAACCGCATTGGTTTCGCCTGCGGCACCCTCACCGCCGGTTTAACGTTGGGGATTCTGCTGGGTTCTCTGGTGGCAACTTTACTGAACACCAGCTTGACGCCAGCGACCATCAGTCAGTACGGCTGGCGTATTCCGTTTTTCATCGGCGGCATTTTTGGTCTGATCGCGATGTATCTGCGCCGATGGTTACAGGAAACGCCTGTCTTTATGGAAATGAAAGCGCATAAGGCGCTGGCGGAAGAATTGCCGTTGAAATCTGTCGTGGCCAATCATAAAAAAGAAATCGTGGTATCGATGCTGATGACCTGGCTGTTATCCGCCGGTATCGTGGTGGTGATCCTGATGACGCCAACCTGGTTGCAGAAGCAATTCGGCATTCCGGCGGCAGCCGCATTACAAGCCAACTGTCTGGCTACAGTAGCGCTGATGTTTGGATGCATTATCTCGGGAAGCATTGTTGATCGCCTCGGTGCCAGCAAAACCTTTATTTTCGGCAGCCTCTTCCTCGGGATTTGCAGCTGGTCTTTCTATCATATGGTCGCGGCTGATGCCTCGGTGCTGATGGGCATGTATGCGCTGGCGGGGTTGAGCGTAGGTGTGGTCGGCGCAGTACCTTATGTGATGGTGCGGGCCTTCCCGGCGGAAGTGCGTTTTACCGGCATCTCTTTCTCATACAACATGGCCTACGCGATTTTCGGCGGCCTGACTCCGGTCTTCGTCACGCTGATTATGCGTCTGACGCCGATGGCTCCAGCTTATTATGTGCTGGCCTTGTCGGTGATTGGCTTGCTGACCGGTATTTACCTCAGCCGCGATTTGAACAGCGAAACGATCCGTACAGAGAAATTTGCCGAAGGCGCAACTTCCGGCCAGTGATTTCTTTTATGCATAAAAAAACCCTGCATCGCAGGGCTTTTTGCGTCTGGCTGAGGGGGCTTATGCCACAACCGCGTCAACCTGGGGAGCGTGGTTTTTCGGCTCACCGACCGGCAAAACGGTACGGCCATATTGCTCGTTCAGCACTTCGGCCATCGCCAGATAAATCGCGCTGACGCCACAGAAGATCCCTTCGAAACCGGCAAAATGCAGTACCGCCGTGTTTCCGGTCATATTACCGAAGCACAACAGCGCGAACAGAATAACCAGACTGCCGAAAACGATCTGTAAACCACGGTTTGCTTTCAGGGTGCCAAAGAACATGAATAAGGTGAACACGCCCCAGATGCCGAGGTAAGCGCCAAGGAAGCTTTCGCTGCTGGCTTCAGCCATGCCCATGCGCGGCAGCATCAGGATGCCAACCAGGCTTAACCAGAATGCGCCATAAGAAGTGAATGCGGTCGTGCCGAACGTATTCCCTTTTTTAAATTCCATCATCCCGGCAAGAATCTGAATCAAACCACCATAAAAAATCCCCATACTGACAATCACTGCTGTCAGGGGAAAAAAGCCTGCATTGTGTAAATTCAATAAGATAGTGGTCATACCAAATCCCATCAACCCGAGCGGGCCTGGATTTGCCAACGTTTTGCTGTGCATAGATCCTCTGTATCGGAATTATTATTAATTGATAATCGGGGGAAGAAACGCTTGGGAAATGAGTAAAAAACCCACATATCTTTAGAAGCGCGCGGCATCATAAGGAGGGTTGCGTCAGCAAACATTGATCTGGCGTAACAGCAATTGAAGATTTTTTTTCACTTTGCCCCTTGATGCTGAGCTGCATGGCCCCATCTTATTCCCAACCGCAGTTGTTACCGTCGGGAAATCCGTTAAATGGGGCTGTTGAAATCGAAAAGATCGGCCACATATACAGTAGCAACCTGAACGAATATGAATTTAAGTGGAGACGTTTTAGATGGGTAAAATTATTGGGATCGACCTGGGCACCACCAACTCTTGTGTAGCTATCATGGATGGCACGACTGCTCGTGTACTGGAGAATGCTGAAGGCGACCGCACCACTCCTTCCATCATCGCTTATGCGGCAGATGGCGAGACTCTGGTAGGTTCTCCGGCTAAACGTCAGGCTGTGACTAACCCGCAGAACACCCTGTTCGCGATCAAGCGCCTGATTGGCCGTCGCTTCCAGGATGAAGAAGTACAACGTGATAAAGGCATCATGCCTTACCAGATCGTAAGCGCTGACAATGGCGACGCCTGGATCGACGTTAAAGGTCAGAAAATCGCACCTCCGCAGATCTCTGCAGAAGTGTTGAAGAAAATGAAGAAAACCGCTGAAGATTATCTGGGTGAACCTGTAACTGAAGCTGTTATCACCGTACCTGCTTACTTCAACGATGCTCAGCGTCAGGCAACGAAAGACGCTGGCCGTATCGCAGGTCTGGAAGTCAAACGTATCATCAACGAACCGACTGCTGCGGCACTGGCTTATGGTCTGGATCGTGAAATCGGCAACCGTACTATCGCGGTATACGACCTCGGTGGTGGTACTTTCGATATCTCTATTATCGAAATTGATGAAGTTGACGGCGAAAAAACCTTTGAAGTACTGGCGACCAACGGTGACACTCACCTTGGTGGTGAAGACTTCGACAGCCGTATGATCAACTATCTGGTTGAAGAATTTAAGAAAGAGCAAGGCATGGATCTGCGTAACGATCCACTGGCGATGCAACGTCTGAAAGAAGCCGCTGAAAAAGCGAAGATCGAATTGTCTTCTGCTCAGCAAACTGACGTGAACCTGCCGTACATCACTGCTGATGCGTCAGGTCCAAAACACATGAACATCAAAGTGACCCGTGCAAAACTGGAATCTTTGGTTGAGGACCTGGTTAACCGTTCTATCGAACCACTGAAAGTGGCGCTGAAAGACGCAGGCCTGTCAGTTTCTGACATTCAGGACGTTATCCTGGTGGGTGGTCAGACCCGTATGCCAATGGTTCAGAAGAAAGTTGCTGATTTCTTCGGTAAAGAACCACGTAAAGACGTGAACCCGGATGAAGCTGTGGCAATCGGTGCAGCAGTTCAAGGTGGTGTCCTGGCAGGTGACGTGAAAGACGTTCTGCTGCTGGATGTGACTCCGTTGTCTCTGGGTATCGAAACCATGGGCAGCGTGATGACTCCGCTTATCACTAAAAACACCACCATCCCGACCAAACACAGTCAGGTGTTCTCTACTGCGGAAGACAACCAGTCTGCAGTAACCATCCATGTGTTGCAGGGTGAACGTAAGCGTTCAAGTGATAACAAATCTCTGGGTCAGTTCAACCTGGACGGTATTCAGGCAGCACCACGCGGTCAGGCTCAGATCGAAGTCACCTTCGACCTTGATGCCGATGGTATCCTGCACGTGTCTGCGAAAGACAAAAATACCGGCCGTGAGCAGAAGATCACCATCAAGGCATCTTCTGGTCTGAGCGAAGAAGAAATCCAGAAAATGGTCAACGATGCTGAAGCCAATGCTGAATCTGACCGTAAGTTTGAAGAACTGGTTCAGACCCGCAATCAGGCGGACCATCTGATCCACGGTACCCGTAAGCAACTGGAAGAAGCCGGCGACAAACTGCCAGCTGAAGACAAAACCGCAGTAGAAGAAGCCCTGAAAGCACTGGAAGTGTCTGCTAAAGGTGAAGATAAGGCTGATATCGAAGCGAAAATCCAGGCGCTGGTACAGGTTTCCGGCAAACTGATGGAAATGGCTCAGCAACAAGGTCAGGCTGAAGGCGGCGATACCAGCGCGCAGAAAGATGACGACGTTGTTGACGCTGAATTCGAAGAAGTTAAAGACAAAAAATAATCGCCCTTAAGCGGGCACAGTAAGAAGCTTTACTGATAACCAGCACGGGCGTCGAGGAAACTCTACGCCCGTGCACGCATGTTGAGGGTAGGTTAAAGCATGGCGAAGCAAGATTATTATGAGATTTTAGGCGTATCCAAAACAGCGGATGAGCGTGAAATCAAAAAGGCTTATAAGCGTCTGGCGATGAAACATCACCCTGACCGAAATCAGGGCGATAAAGAATCTGAAAGCAAATTCAAAGAAATTAAAGAAGCTTATGAAATTCTGACCGATGCGCAAAAGCGTGCGGCCTACGACCAGTATGGTCATGCAGCCTTTGAACAAGGTGGCATGGGCGGCGGTGGTGGCTACGGCGGCGGCGGTGCAGATTTCAGCGACATCTTTGGTGACGTCTTTGGCGACATCTTTGGCGGCGGTCGCCGTCAGCGTGCCAGCCGGGGCTCAGACCTGCGTTACAACATGGATCTGACTCTGGAAGAGGCCGTTCGTGGTGTCACCAAAGAAATCCGCATCCCGACACTGGATGAATGTGACGTTTGCCACGGCAGCGGCGCGAAAGCGGGGAGTTCTCCGACCACCTGTCCGACCTGTCATGGTGCAGGTCAGGTTCAGATGCGTCAGGGCTTCTTCACAGTCCAGCAGGCGTGTCCGACCTGTCAGGGTCGCGGTAAAGTGATTAAAGATCCGTGCACCAAATGTCATGGTCATGGTCGCGTAGAACGTTCAAAAACGCTGTCAGTGAAGATTCCTGCGGGTGTGGATACCGGAGACCGTATTCGTCTGGAGGGTGAAGGCGAAGCCGGTGAGCATGGTGCTCCGTCAGGTGATCTGTACGTTCAGGTTCAGGTTAAAGCGCATAAAATCTTTGAGCGCGAAGGTAATAACCTGTACTGCGAAGTGCCAATCAATTTTGCCATGGCAGCACTGGGTGGCGAAATTGAAGTGCCAACGCTTGATGGCCGCGTGAGCCTGAAAATTCCTGCTGAAACGCAAACGGGCAAAATGTTCCGTATGCGCGGGCGCGGTGTGAAATCTGTCCGTGGTGGCGTTCAGGGTGACCTGATGTGCCGGGTGGTAGTGGAAACTCCGGTCAGCCTGAACGAGAAGCAGAAGCAGTTGCTGCGTGATCTGGAAGAAAGCTTTGGTGGCGTTTCGGGTGAGAAAAATAGCCCGCGCTCTAAAAGCTTCCTGGACGGCGTGAAAAAGTTCTTTGATGATCTGACCCGCTAAGCTTTCGCTAAATCGAGCGACGGAAAGCCAGATAACATCCCCGGCAGCGGTTGACGCGCCGGGGATTTTTTATGGATTTTTATTCAACAATGTGAAAACCAATGATTCGTAAAAAGCGAAGTATAATCCAGAAATAATCGACTTTTTACGAAGTGATAGTTTGCGTACAATTCAGACATACCCTTGTGGTGAGCTTTTTCTTGCCACGTTTTTCTACAGGAGAGTCAGAATGTCAAATATCATTCGTCAGTTTTTACGGATGGAAGCCGCCGGTGGTGTGATATTAATCATCGCAGCCATTGTGGCATTAATCATGGCGAATAGTCCGTTGCAGGGGATTTATCAGGCATTTCTGGATATTCCCGTCACCCTGCGTTTTTCCGAGCTGTTGATCGACAAGCCACTTTTGCTGTGGATTAACGATGGCCTGATGGCAGTGTTTTTCCTGATGATTGGTCTGGAAGTAAAGCGTGAGATGTGCGAAGGCGCGCTGGCCAACCGCGAGCAGGCGATGTTTCCTGCTATTGCCGCGCTCGGGGGTATGGTTGTTCCGGCATTAATCTATTTACTGTTTAACGGCAGCGATGAAATAGCCCGTCAGGGTTGGGCTATTCCGGCGGCAACGGACATTGCGTTTGCGCTGGGGGTGATGGCACTGCTGGGGTCACGAGTGCCGACCGGGTTAAAAGTGTTCCTGCTGGCACTGGCCATTATTGATGACTTGGGTGCCATCGTGATCATCGCACTGTTTTATAGTCACGATGTGTCGATGATGGCACTGGGGTTATCGGCGGTGTGCATCGCTGTACTGGCTCTACTGAACTGGCGGGGGGTAACGAAGCTGACGCCGTACCTGCTGATTGGTGCTGTGTTCTGGGTGTGTGTGCTGAAATCAGGTATCCACGCGACGCTGGCGGGTGTCATTCTTGGCTTCTTAATTCCGCTGAGAACCAAAGAGAATAAAAGGTCACCTGCTCGCCGCCTGGAGCATGGGATCCACCCCTATGTTTCCTGGTTTATTTTGCCGCTGTTTGCGTTCGCCAATGCGGGTATCTCTTTGCAGGGCGTGACAGTTGCGGGTTCATTCTCGACATTACCCATGGGTATTGCTGCCGGGCTTCTTCTCGGTAAGCCGCTGGGTATCATTCTGTTCGGCGGGATCGCCTTGAAATCAGGGATTACACGGCTGTCATCCGGCATAACTTTTAGCCAAATTTCGGCAGTCTCCGTGCTGTGCGGTATCGGTTTTACGATGTCGATTTTCATTGGTTCTCTGGCCTTTGCGACGCTGGAGCCTGCGTTGCTGACGTACGCCAAAATGGGCATCCTGATGGGATCAGCCGCATCAGCGGTTCTGGGATACCTGCTCCTGAGCCGGGCCTTGCCTAAGAAACGTGCAAATTAATAATGACGCTGACTTCATACTTTCGGAAAGGGTGAAACCATGCCTCATATCAATTACAACCACTTGTATTATTTTTGGCACGTGTGTAAATCAGGTTCTGTTGTGGGAGCTGCTGAAGTGTTGCACCTTACTCCGCAAACGATCACCGGGCAGATTAAATCCCTGGAAGAAAGATTGGATGGGAAACTCTTCAAACGGCAGGGGCGTGGGCTGGTGCCTTCTGAGTTAGGGCAACTGGTTTACCGCTATGCGGATAAAATGTTCACCCTTAGTCAGGAAATGCTGGATATCGTGAATTACCGCAAAGAGGCGAGCCTGTTGTTTGATGTGGGTGTGGCGGATGCGTTATCCAAACGACTGGTCAGCCGCGTATTGGAAGCTGCCGTGCCGGACAACGCGCAAATTCACCTGCGCTGTTTTGAATCGACTCACGAAATGCTGCTCGAACAACTGAGCCAGCATAAACTGGACATGATTTTGTCTGATTGCCCGGTGGACTCCACGCAGCAGGCAGGGCTGTTCTCGGTCAAACTGGGTGAAAGTCCGATCAGCTTCTTTTGTTGTAATCCACCGGCAGGCATGAATTTCCCGGCTTGTCTGGAGCGTCGTTCATTACTCATCCCCGGCAGGCGTTCAATGCTGGGGCGCAAACTGCTGAACTGGTTTAATACGCAGGGGCTGAAGGTCAATATTCTCGGTGAGTTTGATGATGCCGCGCTGATGAAAGCGTTTGGAATGAACAACAACGCGATATTTGTCGCTCCGGCTATTTATTCATCAACTGAATTTCAGGATGAAAAAATAGAGGAAGTCGGACGGGTGGAAGGGATTATGGAAGAGTACTACGTGATATTTGCCGAAAGAATGATTCAGCATCCTTCGGTACAGCGGATTTGCCATACGGACTTTTCAGCGTTGTTTGAATAGCTTTTAGTGTTGAACTCAAATTTCAGATATAAAAAAACCGGCGTGAGCCGGTTTTTTTATCAAGCATTTCAGCGTAATGCGATTATTGCATTGCGTTGATTTGCGCAGTCAGGTTTGACTTATGACGCGCTGCTTTGTTTTTGTGGATCAGGCCTTTGCAAGACTGACGGTCCACGATTGGTTGCATTTCGTTAAATGCGTTTTGTGCAGCAGCTTTGTCGCCTGCTGCAATAGCCGCGTATACCTTCTTGATAAAGGTACGCATCATAGAACGACGGCTCGCGTTGTGCTTACGGCGTTTTTCTGACTGTACGGCGCGTTTCTTAGCTGATTTGATATTAGCCAAGGCCAACTCCCAAATATTTTTCTATTGATGAACAATTCAAAGGCCGAGGAATATGCCTTTTCGGTCTTCTTTTGTCAACGGATTTGTGCAAATAAGCGGCGTTTTAAAGAGTGAACTTTACTCGTCGCTTGTTACGTTGTGATGGCGCAGGATTTTAACAGCTTCCGGCATCGGAATACAGTCTTTCGCGAGAAAAATCGACAGGAGAGTGTACAAACTGCCCACTACGGCCATTAACGCTTTGTTTATGCGAAAAGTCACGCATTCCCTGTATGCAACGAAAGATTTTCATCGCCACGCCGCCATTTGAACCGCAATATCTGCCGTATGCAAGAGAGAATGGTGTGATCCTGCTAATCGCTGGTTAACCTTGGAGGCTGTACAAGGTATAATCCGCCGATTTCCATCGTTATGAGTCAGCATTGGATTTGAGCCAGCTATGGAGCTAATTCGTGGAATACACAATATTCGAGCACGTCATCATGGATGTGTGCTGACTATTGGCAATTTTGATGGTGTACACCGTGGTCATCAGGCCCTGATTGAACAGCTTAAGCTGGAAGGTCAACGTCTGGGGTTGCCGGTGATGGTAATGATTTTCGAGCCACAGCCTCTGGAATTGTTTGCCGGTGATAAAGCACCTGCACGCCTGACCAGTTTGCGTGACAAAGCCAAGTATCTGGCGGAGTGCGGGGTTGATTACCTTTTATGTGTGCGTTTCGAACCCCGGTTTGCCGCACATATGGCGCAGGCCTTTATCTCACAACTGCTGGTAGAGAAGCTGGGTGTTAAATTCCTGACTGTCGGGGATGATTTCCGCTTTGGTGCCAGCCGTCTGGGGGATTTTGAGCTATTGCAGAAAGCCGGTGAAGAATACGGCTTTGAAGTGATCAGCACGCAAACGTTCCGTGAAGGCGAGAACCGCATCAGCAGCACGGCGATCCGTAATGCGTTGCGCGACGATGATCTGGCCCTGGCCGAGAATTTACTGGGCCATCCGTTCAGTATCTCGGGCCGGGTCGTACACGGCGATAAACTGGGACGCACCATTGGCTTCCCGACGGCAAACGTGCCGTTGAAGCGGGTCGTGTCTCCGGTGCGCGGCGTGTATGCGGTTGAAGTCTTAGGCCTCGGGCCTGAACCTCTGCCGGGCGTGGCGAACATTGGAATACGTCCTACAGTCGGAGGCGTGCGCAAGCAGTTGGAAGTGCACCTTCTTGACACCACATTAGATTTATACGGGCGCCACATTGATGTGGTGCTCCGCGCGAAATTGCGCAACGAACAGCGTTTCTCCTCGCTTGATGCTTTAAAGCAACAAATTGCGAACGATGAAGTGACGGCCCGTGAATTCTTTGGGTTAAAGACACTGCGCTAAACATGTACTGACAGGCGTGTAACAAAGCCTGGAATCCAGCCGAAAACGGAACCGAGAATCTATGAGTGACTACAAGAACACCCTGAATTTGCCGGAAACAGGGTTCCCGATGCGTGGCGATCTGGCCAAGCGTGAACCTGACATGCTGAAAAATTGGTATGAACAGGATCTGTACGGGATTATTCGTGCTGCCAAGAAAGGCAAGAAAACCTTTATTTTGCATGACGGCCCTCCGTATGCGAACGGCAGCATTCATATTGGTCACTCAGTAAACAAAATTCTTAAAGACATGATCGTTAAGTCCAAAGGACTGGCGGGCTTTGATGCGCCGTATGTGCCGGGCTGGGACTGTCATGGTCTGCCAATCGAGCTTAAAGTCGAACAACTGATCGGCAAGCCGGGCGAGAAAGTCACGGCAGCAGAATTCCGTGAAGCCTGCCGTAAATACGCAGCAGAGCAGGTTGAAGGCCAGAAGAAAGACTTCATCCGTCTGGGCGTGTTGGGCGACTGGGATCATCCGTACCTGACCATGGACTTCAAAACTGAAGCCAACATCATTCGTGCGCTGGGTAAAATCATCGGTAACGGCCATCTGCACAAAGGGGCTAAGCCGGTTCACTGGTGTACAGATTGCGGTTCATCCCTGGCAGAAGCCGAAGTTGAGTATTACGACAAAGCGTCTCCTTCTATTGATGTGGCGTTCAACGCGACTGACGCTGCCGCCGTTGCCGCGAAATTTGGCGTGTCTTCCTTTAACGGCCCGATTTCTCTGGTGATCTGGACCACCACGCCGTGGACCATGCCAGCAAACCGCGCTATTTCACTGAACCCTGAGTTTTCTTATCAGCTGATTCAGGCAGAAGGTCAGTGTCTGATCCTGGCAACCGATCTGGTTGAAAGCGTCATGAAACGCGCCGGTATCGCAGAATGGACTGTACTGGGCGAATGTAAAGGCGCGGACCTCGAACTGCTGCGCTTCAAACACCCGTTCCTTGGTTTCGACGTTCCGGCGATCATGGGCGACCACGTAACGCTCGATGCCGGTACTGGTGCCGTGCATACCGCACCGGGTCATGGCCCGGACGACTTTGTTATCGGCCAGAAATACGGTCTGGAAGTGGCGAACCCGGTAGGGCCGAACGGCTGCTATCTGCCAGGCACTTACCCGACGCTGGACGGTAAATTCGTCTTTAAAGCCAACGATCTGATCGTTGAGTTGCTGCGTGAGAAAGGCGCATTGCTGCACGTTGAGAAAATAACGCACAGCTATCCGTGCTGCTGGCGTCATAAAACGCCAATCATCTTCCGCGCGACGCCACAATGGTTCATCAGCATGGATCAGAAAGGCCTGCGTCAGCAATCTCTGGAAGAGATCAAAGGCGTGCAGTGGATCCCGGACTGGGGCCAGGCGCGCATCGAAAACATGGTCGCTAACCGGCCTGACTGGTGTATCTCCCGTCAGCGTACCTGGGGCGTACCGATGTCTCTGTTCGTTCACAAAGACACTGAGCAACTGCATCCGCGCAGCCTTGAGCTGATGGAAGAAGTGGCGAAACGTGTTGAAGTGGATGGCATTCAGGCGTGGTGGGATCTGAATCCGGAAGACATTCTGGGTGCGGACGCTGCCGATTACGTCAAAGTGCCGGATACGCTGGACGTGTGGTTTGACTCCGGTTCAACGCATTCTTCTGTGGTGGATGTGCGTCCTGAGTTTAACGGTCATTCTCCTGATTTGTATCTGGAAGGGTCTGACCAGCATCGCGGCTGGTTCATGTCTTCCCTGATGATTTCGACTGCTATGAAAGGCAAAGCGCCTTACAAGCAAGTGCTGACGCACGGTTTCACCGTGGATGGTCAGGGCCGCAAAATGTCTAAATCCATCGGCAACACCATCGCGCCGCAAGACGTGATGAACAAGCTGGGTGGCGACATCCTGCGTCTGTGGGTGGCATCAACGGATTACACCGGCGAAATCGCCGTGTCCGACGAAATCCTTAAACGTGCTGCGGATTCTTATCGCCGCATCCGTAACACCGCGCGCTTCCTGCTGGCGAACCTTAACGGTTTCGATCCGGCGCTGCACAGCGTGGCACCGGAAGACATGGTTGTTCTGGATCGCTGGGCTGTTGGCCGTGCGAAAGCCGCACAGGACGAAATCATTGCCGCGTACGAAGCCTATGATTTCCATGGCGTCGTTCAACGCCTGATGCAGTTCTGCTCGATCGAAATGGGATCCTTCTACCTGGATATCATCAAAGATCGCCAGTACACCGCGAAAAGCGACAGCGTTGCACGTCGCAGCTGTCAGACCGCGCTGTATCACATCAGCGAAGCACTGGTTCGCTGGATGGCACCGATCATGTCGTTCACTGCCGATGAAATTTGGGCAGAACTGCCGGGAAGTCGTGAGAAATTTGTCTTTACCGAAGAGTGGTATGACGGTTTGTTCGGTCTGGCGGGCAACGAATCCATGAACGATGCGTTCTGGGATGAACTGCTGAAAGTCCGTGGCGAAGTGAATAAAGTGATTGAACAGGCGCGTGCAGATAAACGTCTGGGCGGTTCTCTGGAAGCGGCGGTCACGCTGTTTGCTGATGATGCGCTGGCAACGGACCTGCGTTCTCTGGGCAACGAACTGCGCTTTGTCCTCCTGACGTCAGGCGCGAAAGTTGCCACACTGTCTGAAGCAGACGATGCCGCTGTGCCGAGTGAATTGCTCAAAGGCCTGAAAATCGGTCTGGCGAAAGCGGAAGGTGACAAATGTCCGCGTTGCTGGCATTACACAACTGACGTTGGTCAGAACGCGGAACACAGCGACATCTGTGGCCGTTGTGTCACTAACATCGCCGGTGACGGCGAAGAGCGTAAGTTTGCATAATGAGTAAATCGATTTGTTCCACCGGACTCCGCTGGCTCTGGCTGGCGGTCGTGGTCATCATCGTGGATCTGGGCAGTAAGTTTCTCATTATGGGAAACTTCCAGCTCGGTGAATCCATGCCGTTGATCCCGTATTTAAATCTGTTCTACGCGCAAAATCATGGCGCTGCGTTCAGCTTCCTGGCTGATAAAGGCGGCTGGCAGCGCTGGTTCTTTGCGTTAATCGCGCTGGTGATTGTTGTGGCGCTGGTCGTGCTGATGTACCGCGGCACCGCGAAGCAAAAGCTGAACAATATCGCTTTTGCGATGATTATCGGCGGGGCGCTGGGCAACTTGTTTGATCGCCTCTATCACGGCTTTGTGGTCGATTTTATCGATTTTTACGTCGGTAACTGGCATTTTGCTACGTTCAATCTGGCTGACAGCTTTATCTGTGTCGGCGCAGCCATGGTGGTGCTGGAAGGTTTTCTGGCAAAGCCATCAGAAGCTACAAAGAGTAAAGGATAAGGTCTATGTCTCAACAGGTGAAACATGACAGCGCTGTACTGGTGCATTTTACGTTGAAGCTGGAAGATGGCTCTACGGCGGAATCAACCCGCGCCAATGGCAAACCTGCACTGTTTCGCCTTGGCGACAGCAGCTTGTCTGACGCGCTGGAAAATCAGCTGTTAGGGTTGAACGTAGGGGATAAACGGGCGTTCACGTTAGCCCCTGAATCGGCATTCGGTAGCAAAAGTCCGGATCTGGTTCAGTTCTTCTCCCGCCGTGACTTTCAGGAAACTGGGGTGCCGGATGTCGGCACCATCATGTTGTTCAGTGGTCGTGATGGCAGCGAAATGCCGGGCGTTGTCCGTGAAGTGACAGAAGATTCAATCACTGTAGATTTCAACCATCCGCTGGCAGGGCAACATATCGATTTCGATATTGAAGTGCTGGAAATTGACCCGGAGCTTGAGGGGAAACATGCAGATATTGCTGGCTAATCCGCGAGGATTTTGTGCGGGTGTTGACCGCGCAATCAGTATTGTAGAACGTGCGCTGGAAATTTACGGCGCACCTATCTATGTCCGCCATGAAGTGGTGCATAACCGCTACGTGGTCGACAGCCTGCGTCAGCGCGGTGCTGTTTTTATCGAGCAAATCAGCGAAGTACCTGATGGGTCTATTCTGATTTTCTCTGCCCACGGTGTTTCTCAGGCGGTACGTGCAGAAGCGAAAGCGCGTGATCTGACGATGCTGTTTGACGCGACTTGTCCGCTGGTGACCAAAGTTCATATGGAAGTTGCGCGCGCCAGCCGTAAAGGCACTGAAGCCATTTTGATTGGTCACGCCGGGCATCCGGAAGTGGAAGGCACCATGGGGCAGTACAGCAATCCGAACGGGGGAATGTATCTGGTCGAGGCGCCGGAAGATGTTTATAAATTGCAGGTGAAAGACGAAAACAACCTGTGCTTTATGACGCAAACCACGCTGTCGGTTGACGACACTTCTGCGGTGATTGATGCGCTTCGCGATCGCTTCCCGAAAATCATCGGGCCGCGTAAAGATGATATTTGCTATGCCACAACGAACCGTCAGGAAGCCGTGCGTACGCTGGCTGACGGAGCAGATGTTGTGCTGGTGGTGGGTTCAAAGAACTCGTCGAACTCCAACCGTCTGGCCGAACTGGCGCAACGTGTCGGTGTACCTTCTTATCTGATCGACTCTGCGGCAGATATTCAGGAAAACTGGCTGAAGGATGCGAAAAGCATTGGCGTTACGGCAGGTGCATCCGCACCGGATATTCTGGTGCAGGACGTGATCAGCAAGCTGAAAACCTTTGGCGGGCTTGATGTGATCAACATCGAAGGGCGCGAGGAAAATATCGTGTTCGAAGTGCCAAAAGAGCTGCGTGTTGATGTGCGTCAGATCGACTGATCTCAGACCCTAAATGAAAAACCGGCTCAAAGTGGCCGGTTTTTTTATGTCTGCACTCCTGCGGCATCAATGAGGCGGGAGTTTAAACAAATTCTGCGGTGCACCCACGGTGGTGGTTTCAACGTGCAGCAACGCTCCCTCCAGAGCATGTGGCGCATCGAGGTTTTTTCGCGCCGAGGTGATAAACAGCTCAGTCATATCCGGCCCGCCAAACGTGCAACAACTCGGTTGTGTGACCGGGACTGGCTGGGTATCCAGTGTCAGTAATTCGCCCTGATTGATCTGCTGGCGCAGCAGGCATTTTGAACCCCAGCAGGCAGTGATCAGCCAGCCATTCTGTGCCAGCGCAGAGCCATCGGGGATCTTATCGCCCGAAGAAAAACAGGATATTTTCAGTGGATTGATGCGGCGGGCGTTGGCGGAGAAAAAGCGTTTTTTCTTACTGTCTGCAAACCAGACTTTGCCTTCATACCAGACCAGTGTGTTGGTACAACCGACGCCATCGAGCATCATTTCCGGCTTTTCTGCGCCCGCTTCATAGCGGAACCATTCGCCGTTATCTTTTTCTTCCTTTATATCCAGCGTACCAAACCACAGAGAACCATCGGGCGCGATGGCTGCTTCATTCGGACGGGTGCCTTCCGCGCCGGGATAATCACAAAGCTTCTGGCGGGTTTTCTGTTCGTACTCGTAAAGATGGATCCCGTCGACGGAAACCAGCAAAAATTGATTTCTTTTTTCGGTCAGCAACACGGCGCTGGTCAGCGAGGGGAGTTCATGAATTTCAGTTTGCCCGTTGTCGGGCCAGTAGCGCAAAACACACTGAGCCAGAATATCGACCCAAAGCAAAGATTGTGTACGCTGGCACCAGACGGGAGTTTCACCCAATTCGGCTCGGTAGTCGCCAATGGCAGTCACGTCGGACCGGAAAAATGCTGACATCGCAAAGCTCTCCTGCAGGTTACATAGTGGATATAGCGACAGCTGTCTCTATGAGTTTAGTCTGGCTTTGCGTACGTGGGATAGATGAAATGGTGTAAAAAGAAAGGGCCAGCCCGTCAATAAGACGTAAAGCTGGCCCCAAAAGTTCAGTCGTTAAGATTTAGAAATCGTAACGCAGACGGATCAGATTCATATCACCGAGATTATCGGTAGAGGACGTGAACACGTGCTCGTAATCAACACGGAAGCCGTAATCGAGCTGGAAGGACACACCCAACCCGTTATCAATACGCTGGTAATTACGGCCGGTTACATAGGTCAGACGGTCACCCATGAAGTACGGCTGAATGGTTTTGACCGCCAGCTGATTGATTGGGAAAGCATACCCCAGGAAGTATTCCAGACCATAAGCATCGCCCGCGAAGAAGCGATCTTCAGTTTTCACACCAGTCGTCAGGAAGTCATGGTAGTAACCGCCACCGAAGGACGCTGTCCAGTTGCCGGGTTTCCAGCTCAGCGCAGTACCAACAATGCTCTGGTTGTAATCTTTAGAGGTGTTGTCGCCCGGGTTTCTCATTTCTGCGTCGGTGTAGTTGTACGCCGTACCCCAGGTCAGATCTTTGGTGATGTGGTAATCCACACCGACAGAACCGCCGCCGTTACGTTTGTAACGCAGCCCGTTTTTGCCGGTGAGCAACTCATTGTCTTCGAACAGGTAAGAGGCATACACATCTGCATCGCCGAAGGTGTTTTTGTATTTCAGCATCTTACGGGAACGGTAAGAACCATCGTAATCGCCGTTCACACCATTACCCGGTGCCTGGGCGAGCATGTCGTAATCCCAGATATCGGTTTTCGCACCGACCACATCGTAATAAACGCTGTTTTGCTGACCGAAGGTCAACTGGCCGTAAGTTTTGCTTTTCAGACCGGTGTAGAGCATGCGACGGCTGGTGTTATGCGCGCCATCTGCGTGGTGATTATCCCAGCCAGTCAGGGCAGGAATATTCACACCCAGCTCGTAGTAGTTAATCCAGCTGATGTCATCAAACAGATAATAATCAGCAGAAAAACGGAAACGTGTACCGCCATCAAAACCATTGGTCTTGTAGTTTTTCACCCCGTTCTGGAACTGGAACTGCGGACGAATACTGCCGCCAACCTGGAAGTTCAGGCGGCTCAGCGGATCGTTCGGCTGTGGGTCTTGTTTAATTAGAGTGATTTCTGCGTGTGCAGCAAAAGAAGCTAAACCAAATAAAAGACCTGCAGTCGCCACTTGTGTGACTTTGTTCAGTTTGAATTTCATGTTAAGTCCCTGTGCCAATATACTGATCTGAAAAATCAGCAACAAAATTGGCAGTGTGTATTTTTTATATTCCCCTTACTGATGACTGTCTGGTAAGGGTGAAGACGCGCCTTATGAAGCCAGGCTACTTATTTTGACTGTCGTTTAAATCAAATTTCGGCAGTTAAAATTAGGTTGCTATTTATTATCATAATCATTGATTTTATCAATATTATTTCGCCATATATAATAAAAATTTAATGTTTCAGATCTAAGAAATGTTTTGTTTGCTGCTTATCTGTCTCACGCAAGGATGTGAATACGCGTTTTCAGAAATCACCGTCATATTCTTCTTTCTCCTTTAATACATATTGTCAGACGGTGCCCTGGGGGAGAGTGATAAAATCAGTGTCGCGAAAGATGCAGGGAGAAGGGCGGACGAAAGCTGAAACTTATGCACTACATTGCATGGTTATGCGAGCCGCATTAAGGCGGGCTTTTTGGTGTTTTTTTGTCCGTTAGTTCCAGTTTTGCCAGTCGTTTAACACAAAATCACAGATTGCGTAACCTGAAACCAGATGGCTTTTACTGATATTAACGGGGCTGTATCATAATTTTCTAATTATGAGGCAATTTTGCTGGCTCCCAGATCGCGGGGTCGATAACCTGATTCTGTTTCACGGCAGAACCACAAAAAGAAGAGAGTAATTATGAGTAACGCTGATATTCGCATGGCTGTTGTTGGCGCGGGTGGCCGTATGGGCCGGCAGCTGATTCAGGCCATCTCTGACGCCGAAGGCGTGGTGTTGGGCGCAGCGCTGGAACGTACCGGTTCTTCCTTAGTGGGCACCGATGCGGGTGAACTGGCTGGCGTGGGTACTGCTGGCATTAAAGTGCATGACAATCTGGATGCCGTGAAGAATGACTTCGATATTTTGATCGACTTCACCCGTCCGGAAGGCACCCTGGCTCATCTGGAATTTTGCCAGAAACACCATAAAGGTATGATTATCGGCACTACGGGCTTTGACGATGCCGGTAAGGCTGCAATTAAGCAGGCTTCTGAGGTTATTCCGGTGGTTTTTGCGGCCAACTTCAGCGTGGGCGTGAATGTTGTCCTCAAGCTGCTGGAAAAAGCGGCCAAAGTCATGGGCGATTACACGGATATTGAAATCGTAGAAGCGCACCACCGTCATAAAGTTGATGCACCATCAGGTACCGCACTGGCAATGGGTGAAGCGATTGCTGATGCGTTAGGGCGTGATCTGAAAGATTGTGCGGTGTATGCCCGTGAAGGTCATACCGGTGAACGTGATCCAAAAAGTATTGGTTTTGCCACCATTCGTGCCGGCGATATCGTCGGTGAGCATACCGCGATGTTTGCCGATATCGGGGAGCGTGTTGAGATTACCCATAAGGCTTCCAGCCGTATGACCTTCGCAAATGGCGCAGTTCGTGCAGGAAAGTGGCTTTTCTCGCATAAAAGTGGTCTTTATGACATGCGGGATGTCCTTGGTTTAGAAGATTTGTAGTCAACGTTTTAGATGTGATGTGGTTGTTTTGGTCATAATCTTTTGATAAAAGGGCAGTTCCTTGATTGCCCTTCTCTTTTTTATTTAAAATGGCTATTTGGGTTTGTTTTAATTTTGAATCCTGTGTTTTACTGACTTTATCCCGATTTCTCTTGCTGTATTGTTTGTTTTTTGTACTCCCTTGTTTCCCTGAGCTGTAACAAAACTCCTTTCTTCGTCATTTTTCAGACATCCTCTTCCGCAAACGGTTACTATACTGACTTAGGCTGTGTTTTTATGGCAGTGAGAGTCTGTTTTCACTGAGTTGTGCGAAAAACAGAGAAATATTGGCGCTTTTGGTAGACAAACCGAACTGCCATCATTAGAATGCGCGCAATTTGCCAAAAATTGGCTTCGGGAGCGATTTTTGCATTGATTTAGATCGGGTTATCTGAATTAATATGCAGATATTGTGATTTATTATTCTTGGAGGATGCTTTGATAAAGTCAGCGCTATTGGTTCTGGAAGACGGAACCCAATTCCACGGTCGGGCCATCGGGGCAGAAGGGTCGGCAGTGGGGGAAGTGGTCTTCAATACGTCGATGACCGGTTATCAAGAAATCCTCACTGATCCTTCCTATTCCCGCCAGATTGTCACTCTCACTTATCCCCATATCGGTAATGTCGGCACCAATGCCGCTGATGAAGAATCCTCCGCAGTACATGCTCAAGGCCTGGTCATCCGCGATTTACCCCTGATAGCCAGCAACTACCGCAGTGAAGAAAATCTTTCTGATTACCTCAAGCGCAACAATATTGTTGCCATCGCCGATATTGATACCCGCAAACTGACCCGTCTGTTACGCGAAAAAGGCGCACAGAACGGCTGTATTATCGCGGGCGATTCACCGGATGCTGAACTGGCGCTGCAAAAAGCCAAAGCATTCCCGGGCCTGAAAGGCATGGATCTGGCGAAAGAAGTGACCACGACGGAATCTTACCGCTGGCAACAAGGTAGCTGGACTCTGGAAGGCGAACTGCCTGAAGCAAAAAAAGCCGAAGACTTGCCATTCCACGTGGTGGCTTATGACTACGGCGCGAAACGCAATATCCTGCGCATGCTGGTGGATCGCGGATGCCGCCTGACGGTCGTTCCTGCACAGACTCCGGCAGAAGACGTCCTGAAAATGAATCCGGACGGCATCTTCCTGTCCAACGGCCCGGGCGATCCGGAGCCTTGTGATTACGCCATCGCCGCCATCAAAACCTTCCTGGAAACCGACATACCGGTCTTCGGTATCTGCCTCGGCCATCAGTTACTGGCACTCGCCAGCGGCGCGAAGACCGTGAAAATGAAACTCGGCCACCACGGCGGTAACCATCCGGTAAAAGATCTCGATAAAAATATCGTGATGATCACCGCACAGAACCACGGCTTTGCGGTTGATGAATCCGGCCTGCCAGCCAATCTGCGCGTGACGCACAAATCATTGTTTGACCATACGGTGCAGGGTATCCACCGTACCGATAAAGCGGCGTTCAGCTTCCAGGGCCACCCTGAAGCGAGCCCAGGCCCGCACGATGCGGCACCGCTGTTTGACCACTTTATCGAACTGATTGAAGCTTTTCGCACAAACAACGCCAGATAACAGGAGCGAATAAAAAATGCCAAAACGTACAGACATAAAAAGCATCCTGATTCTGGGCGCCGGCCCGATTGTTATCGGCCAGGCTTGTGAATTTGACTACTCCGGCGCACAGGCGTGTAAAGCGCTGCGTGAAGAGGGTTACCGCGTCATTCTGGTGAACTCCAACCCGGCAACGATCATGACTGACCCTGAAATGGCGGATGCGACTTACATCGAGCCGATCCACTGGGAAGTTGTGCGCAAAATTATCGAAAAAGAACGTCCCGATGCCGTGCTGCCAACCATGGGCGGCCAGACCGCACTGAACTGTGCACTGGAACTGGAACGTCAGGGCGTGCTGGAAGAATTCGGTGTGACCATGATTGGCGCGACCGCAGACGCCATTGATAAAGCCGAAGATCGTCGCCGTTTCGACGTGGCGATGAAAAAAATCGGCCTCGACACCGCACGTTCCGGTATTGCACACACGATGGAAGAAGCGCTGGCGGTTGCCGCTGACGTTGGCTTTCCGTGCATCATCCGTCCGTCATTCACTATGGGCGGCACCGGTGGCGGTATTGCGTACAACCGTGAAGAGTTCGAAGAGATTTGCGAACGCGGGCTGGATCTTTCCCCGACCAAAGAGCTGCTGATTGATGAGTCGCTGATTGGCTGGAAAGAGTACGAGATGGAAGTGGTGCGTGATAAAAACGACAACTGCATCATCGTCTGCTCCATTGAAAACTTCGATGCGATGGGCATCCACACCGGTGACTCCATCACCGTGGCGCCAGCGCAGACCCTGACCGACAAAGAATACCAAATCATGCGTAACGCCTCGATGGCGGTGCTGCGTGAAATCGGCGTAGAAACCGGTGGCTCCAACGTTCAGTTCTCGGTGAACCCGAAAAATGGTCGTCTGATTGTTATCGAAATGAACCCGCGTGTCTCCCGTTCCTCAGCCCTGGCCTCCAAAGCGACCGGTTTCCCGATTGCTAAAGTGGCGGCGAAACTGGCGGTGGGTTACACCCTCGATGAGTTGATGAACGATATCACCGGCGGCAAAACGCCAGCGTCGTTTGAACCTTCTATCGACTACGTTGTGACTAAAATTCCTCGCTTCAACTTCGAGAAATTTGCCGGTGCCAACGACCGTCTGACCACGCAGATGAAATCTGTCGGCGAAGTGATGGCGATTGGTCGTACACAGCAGGAATCTCTGCAAAAAGCCTTGCGCGGCCTGGAAGTCGGCGCGAGCGGTTTCGACCCGAAAGTGAGTCTGGATGATCCGGAAGCGCTGACCAAAATTCGTCGTGAACTGAAAGAAGCCGGTGCCGAGCGTATCTGGTATATCGCTGATGCCTTCCGTGCCGGGATGTCTGTTGACGGCATCTTCAACCTGACCAACGTGGACCGCTGGTTCCTGGTGCAGATTGAAGAGCTGGTAAAACTGGAAAATGAAGTGGCCGAGGGCGGCTTCAACATTCTGACCCACGACTACCTGCGCATGCTCAAGCGTAAAGGCTTTGCGGATCTGCGTCTGGCTAAACTGGTCGGCGTGTCAGAAAGCGAAGTGCGCAAACTGCGTCACAAATACAACCTGCACCCGGTCTACAAACGTGTTGATACCTGTGCGGCGGAATTCTCTACCGATACCGCCTACATGTACTCCACGTATGAAGAAGAGTGTGAATCTAACCCGACCAATGATAAGCCAAAAATCATGGTGCTGGGCGGTGGTCCAAACCGTATCGGTCAGGGTATCGAGTTCGATTATTGCTGCGTACACGCCTCGCTGGCGCTGCGTGAGGACGGTTACGAAACCATCATGGTTAACTGTAACCCGGAAACTGTGTCTACCGATTATGATACCTCTGACCGCCTGTACTTCGAATCCGTCACTCTGGAAGACGTGCTGGAAATCGTGCGTATCGAACAGCCGAAAGGCGTGATTGTTCAGTACGGCGGCCAGACTCCGCTGAAACTGGCGCGTGAACTGGAAGCCGCTGGCGTGCCAATTATCGGCACCAGCCCGGATGCCATCGACCGCGCCGAAGACCGTGAACGTTTCCAGCAGGCGGTTAACCGTCTGGGCCTGAAACAACCGGCAAACGCCACAGTCGCGACTATCGAACAGGCTGTTGAGAAAGCTGCGGGTATCGGTTATCCGCTGGTGGTACGTCCGTCTTATGTTCTGGGTGGCCGCGCGATGGAAATCGTATACGACGAAATCGACCTGCGCCGTTACTTCCAGAACGCCGTCAGCGTGTCGAACGACGCACCGGTTCTGCTGGACCGTTTCCTTGACGACGCCGTAGAAGTTGACGTTGATGCTATCTGCGACGGTGAGCGCGTGCTGATTGGCGGTATCATGGAGCACATCGAACAGGCGGGCGTTCACTCCGGTGACTCTGCATGTTCACTGCCGTGCTACACGCTGAGCAAAGAGATTCAGGATGTGATGCGTCAGCAGGTCGAGAAACTGGCCTTCGAGCTGAGCGTTCGCGGCCTGATGAACGTCCAGTTCGCCGTGAAGAACAACGAAGTCTACCTGATTGAAGTCAACCCGCGTGCAGCCCGTACCGTTCCGTTCGTCTCTAAAGCGACCGGTGTACCACTGGCGAAAGTGGCGGCTCGCGTGATGGCAGGTCAGACTCTGGCAGAGCAGGGCATTACCGAAGAAGTCATCCCGCCTTACTACTCCGTGAAAGAAGTGGTGTTGCCGTTCAACAAATTCCCTGGCGTTGACCCGATTCTTGGGCCGGAAATGCGTTCTACCGGTGAAGTGATGGGCGTTGGCCGTACCTTCGCCGAAGCCTTTGCCAAAGCGCAACTGGGAAGCAACTCCGGCATGAAGAAAGCCGGACGCGCACTGTTGTCGGTTCGTGAAGGCGACAAAGGCCGTGTGGTGGATCTGGCCGCGAAACTGCTGAAACGCGGTTTCGAGCTGGATGCGACTCACGGTACTGCGGTAGTGCTGGGCGAAGCCGGGATTAACCCGCGTCTGGTCAACAAGGTGCATGAAGGCCGTCCGCATATTCAGGACCGTATCAAGAACGGCGAATATGTGTATATCGTGAACACCACGGCGGGTCGTCAGGCGATTGAAGACTCCAAGCTTATCCGTCGCAGTGCGCTGCAATACAAAGTGCATTACGACACTACGCTGAACGGTGGTTTCGCGACGGCAATGGCATTATCTTCTGACCCGACTGAACAGGTAATTTCGGTGCAGGAAATGCACGCCAAAATCAGCAAATAAGTATCTTCTGTTTCCATCCGGTCGTTAAGACGCCCGTTCCCGAAAGGGGCGGGCTTTTTTTTATATGTGTTTGGCTAAAATGTTAAATATAATCATTAAATATGTTTATCATTAAAATTATATTTTTTATGTATGAAAGTCTTCATATGAAAGTGAATTTATCATAAGTTATTATTTTAGATCGATATTTTGTGTTAATGTGATGGGTGTCATGATGTTTTAATGTTTAATTATTGTTATGTTTTTGTTCCTGATTTTATACTCGGAGCTTGGGTTAGTTCACATCGAGAATTAACCCTTCTTGCAGCGCTTTCAGTCAAAATGAGGAATTTCACATGTACAAAACACCTGTCACCCTTCTGGCTTTACTCATCGGCGCGGTTCTTGCGCCGGTCTCACAGGCGGCACTTCCCGGAAAGCCGACACTCGGTGCGGATGAAACCACCTTTGCCATCATTGATATCAATCAGTCCGCCTCGGCCTACAATCAACTGGTCACTGTAAAGAATGCGGCGGATGTCACCGTCACCTGGAATTTGTGGACCGGCGATGCGGGGCAGACGGCCAAAGTGTTACTGAACGGTGCGCAGGTCTGGAGCGGCCCTTCCGGCGCAACGGGCAGCGCCACGTTTGCTGTCAATAAAGGCGGGCGCTATCAGTTGCAGGTTGCGTTATGTAACAGCGAAGGCTGTACCACCAGTGACGCCAAACAAATTGTAGTGGCGGATACCGATGGCAGCCATTTGCTACCATTGACCAGCACGCTGAAGGAAAACAACCAGCCTTATAACAATAAATCCGGCAAGGTCGTAGGCGCTTATTTTGTCGAGTGGGGCGTGTACGGTCGCGGGTTCCCGGTGGATAAAATCCCTGCGCAGAACCTGACTCATATCCTGTACGGCTTTACGCCGATTTGCGGCGGGGATGGGATTAACGACAGCTTAAAAAGCATTGAGGGCAGTTTTCAGGCCTTGCAACGCGCCTGTGCAGGGCGTCAGGATTTTAAAGTCGCGATCCATGATCCCTGGGCTGCAGTGCAAATGCCTCAGCAAGGTGTCAGTGAATATTCTGCGCCTTACAAAGGCAATTTCGGCCAGCTGATGGCGCTGAAGAAAGCCTACCCGAATCTGAAAATTGTCCCTTCCATCGGTGGCTGGACGCTATCCGACCCGTTCTATTTCATGAAAGACAAAGCGAAGCGGGATGTTTTTGTGGCCTCGGTGAAGGAGTTTCTGCAAACCTGGAAATTCTTCGACGGTGTGGATATCGACTGGGAATTTCCGGGCGGTGGCGGTGAAAATCCTGCACTGGGCAGCACGGCGGATGGAGATACCTATGTGCAGCTGATGAAAGAGCTGCGGACTATGCTCAATGAATTATCCGCCCAAACCGGAAAAACCTATGAACTGAGTTCGGCGATCAGTGCAGGCCGGGACAAAATTGATAACGTGGATTACAGCGCCGCGCAGCAGTATATGGATCATATTTTCCTGATGAGCTATGACTTCTATGGTGCTTTCTCACTGACGACGCTGGGACACCAAACTGCGTTGTACGGCTCCGCCTCGAAACCCGATACCGATTACACCACCGATCATGGCGTGCAGGCGTTGCTTTCACAGGGTGTGACGCCAGGCAAAATTGTAGTGGGTGCGGCCATGTATGGGCGCGGCTGGACGGGGGTGAAGAATTTCCAGAATAACGATCCTTTCACCGGGACCGCGACCGGCCCGACCGCCGGTACCTGGGAAAATGGCATTCTTGATTACCGTCAGGTGGCGAAACTTAAAGCCAACAGTGACTGGCAGTACAAGTATGATGCCGCAGCTGAAGCACCGTATTTGTGGAAGCCTTCCACCGGCGATTTGATCACTTACGACGACAACCGTTCAGTGGTCGCGAAAGGTAAATATGTTTTGGCTAATCAGCTGGGTGGCCTGTTTGCATGGGAAATTGATGCGGATAATGGCGATATTTTAAATGCCATGCATGAAGGCTTAGGGAATGGCACCGGCGGCGGCACGACGAACCTTGCGCCGCTGGCCAGTGCCGGGACAAATCAGAACGTGACCGGTCCGTTGACCGTGACGCTCGATGGTTCTGCTTCCCGTGATCCGGAAAATGCAGCCCTGACGTATTTGTGGACTAAAGTCTCCGGGCCTGCGGTGACGCTGACCAATGCAGACAAAGCCAAAGCGCAGTTTAACGTCCTTACTACCGCGCAAGATCAGGTGTGGGTATTCCAGCTGAAAGTGACCGATCCGCAAGGGCTGAGCGCCACGGCGCAGGTTCAGGTGACAAACTCGGAGGTTCAGGCGAACCAGCCGCCGGTGGTGACGTTGCCAGCGACCATGGCTGTAACGGCAGGTAATACCTTCGCGCTGGTGGCACAGGCGACGGATGCCAATAACGATCCGCTCACGTATCAGTGGACGTTGCCCGCCGGTCTGAGCGCCAGCTCGCTGACCACCAGCTCCATCAACGTTACCGCTCCGGCGGTCACCAGCAGCACAGTGTATCCGGTCAGTGTGATGGTCAGCGATGGAAAATCATCCACGTCTGCCAGCTTACAACTGACGGTTAACCCGGCGAGCACGGGCGGGTGTGGTGTGACAACGGATCCTGCGGCGGCGCAAGTGCCTGCCTGGGACAGCAGCAAAATCTACAATACCGGCGATGCCGTCAGCTACAACCAGCTGATATGGAAGGCGAAATACTGGACACAAAACAACCCGCCATCGCGCAGCAGCGATCAGTGGCAACTCGTCAGCAATATCACATTGCCTTACGACAATGCGGCCACCTATGTTCAGGGGGAAATGGCCACTTACGGCGGCCATAACTGGAAAGCGAAGGTCTGGACTCGGGGTGTCACGCCGGTTGCAGGTGACAACTGGCTGGATCTCGGGGCAGTCAGTTGTCCGTGAATCCTTTCATGTAAATCGACAGGGCCTGAGGGCCCTGTTTTTCATCGTATTTACGGCAGTTAATAAATGTTAAAAATACTTTATGATGAATGCATATTTTGTCGATATGAGTTCACAGATGATTTTAATAATTTACGCCCATCCCTATCCGCGCCATTCAAGAGCCAATCAGGGGCTGCTGTCGGCAGTCAGTGATTTGCCCAACGTCGAAGTGCGTTCGCTCTACGACCTCTATCCCGATTTCAATATCGACATTGCCGCTGAACAGAAAGCCGTTGAACGTGCAGATCTGGTGGTCTTCCAGCATCCGCTCCAATGGTACAGCTTGCCGCCACTGATGAAACTGTGGATCGACAAAGTGCTCGAGCACGGCTGGGCGTACGGCCATGAAGGCAATGCCTTAAATGGCAAACATTGCTTGTGGGCGGTAACGACCGGCGGTAACGAGCACCATTTCGAGCTGGGTGATCACCCCGATTTTGACGTGCTGGCGCAGCCGTTACAGGCGACAGCCATTTATTGCGGCATGCACTGGCTGCCGTATTTCGCCGTGCACAACACCTTCATTTGCGATGAAGTGGCGCTGAAAGCGGCGGGAGAAGAATATCGTCGCCGTTTAACCGCCTGCCTGAGTCTGAAAGAAGGCTGCCCGCCGGAGGTGAGCCTTGGATAACCATAACCTGATGATTGAAGGCCTGATTTATCTCGGCTCGGCGGCGCTGTTTGTGCCGATTGCGGTACGTCTGGGTCTGGGTTCTGTGCTCGGTTACCTGATTGCGGGCTGCATTATCGGCCCGTGGGGGCTGAAACTGGTCTCTGATGCCGAATCAATTCTGACCTTTGCGGAGATCGGCGTGGTGCTGATGCTGTTTGTCATCGGACTTGAGCTGGATCCCAAACGGTTGTGGACGATGCGTGCCTCGGTTTTCGGCGGCGGCAGCATTCAGATGGTGGGCTGCGGCGCAGTGCTCAGCGCATTCTGTTATTTCCTCGGACTGGACTGGAAAATCGCCCTGTTGATCGGCCTGACGCTGGCGCTTTCTTCAACGGCCATTGCCATGCAGGCGATGAGTGAGCGCAGCCTGACGGCTTCACCCATTGGCCGCAGCGCCTTTGCGGTGTTGCTGTTCCAGGATATCGCCGCCATCCCGCTGGTGGCGATGATCCCCTTACTGGCGAGCACCGGCGAAGCCACAACGCTGATGAGTTTTGGTTTGTCAGCGGCAAAAGTGGTCGGTGCGTTGGTGCTGGTGGTGTTGCTCGGGCGCTATGTTACGCGGCCCTTGCTGCACTTCGTGGCACGCTCCGGCATGCGTGAAGTGTTCAGTGCCGTTGCGCTGTTTCTGGTATTCGGCTTCGGTATTCTGCTGGAAATGGCCGGTATGTCGATGGCGATGGGCGCGTTTCTGGCGGGTGTCTTGCTGGCAAGTTCTGAATACCGTCACGCGCTGGAAAGTGATATTCAGCCGTTCAAGGGGCTGCTTCTCGGGTTGTTCTTTATCGGCGTTGGCATGTCTATCGACTTCGGCACGCTGGTCCATCAGCCGCTGCTTATTGCCACATTGCTGGTCGGTTTTATGGCGCTGAAAGCCGCCTTGTTGTGGCTGGTTGCGCCGTGGCTGGGGGTGCCGAAAAAGCAGCGCGGCCTGTTTGCCATCTTAATCGGGCAGGGCAGTGAGTTCGCGTTTGTGATTTTCAGCACCGCTCAAATGGCAGGTGTGTTGCCGGTAGAATGGTCGAAAGCCCTGACGCTGGCCGTGGCGCTTTCCATGGCGGTGACGCCATTGCTGCTGGTACTGTCCGCGCGCCTTGAACGCAATGCGCCGAAGGATGACCGTCCGCATGACACCATTGATGATGAGAACGCGCAGGTAATTATTGCCGGTTTCGGGCGCTTTGGTCAGATTGCCGGTCGTTTACTGCTGGCAAATAACGTCCACACGGTGGTCCTGGATCACGATCCGGATCACATCGAAACGCTGCGTAAATTTGGCACCAAAGTGTTTTACGGCGACGCCACACGCGTTGATTTGCTGGAGTCCGCCGGTGCCGCGCAGGCGAAGGTTCTGATTAATGCCATCGACGATGTGGAAGCCAACCTTCAGCTGACGGCGCTGGCGAAAGAGCATTTCCCGAATCTGAAAGTGATTGCCCGCGCCCGTGATGTCGATCACTGGTATCAGTTGCGTCAGTTGGGTGTCGAAGCGCCGGAGCGTGAACTGTTTGAAGGCTCCTTGCGCGTCGGCCGCGATGTGCTGGAGGCGCTGGGGCTGGATGCGTACGAAGCCCGCGAGAAGGCAGATCTGTTCCGCCGCTATAACCTGAAAATGCTGGAGGCTACTATCGAGAATTACGAAGATACTGAGTTCCGTATCGCCAGCATGCAGCGTGCGAAAGATATGCTGACAGCCGCTATCGAGCAGGATCAGGAGCGTCTGGCTTCTGGTCAGCAACAGGGCTGGCGTGGCAGTATTGACGGAAAAGCGCCTGAGAAAGAGGTGATTGAAGCGAAGGGCTAAGCCGCCGTTAAAACAGAAAACCGGTGCCTGATGCACCGGTTTTTTCTTTCTGAACTCAGCTCAGTGCGACTTTAATGCCCAAACCGATCAGTACACCGCCCAGCAGTTTATCGATAAGTTTCTGCGCTTTCGCCAGACCACGACGCACCGGCGGGCTCTGGATAAGTAACGCCAGCGAAGGCCACCAAATGGCCGACAAACCGACGATTATAGAGGCGTACCACAGCTTTTCACCGAAGGTGGAGTTAATCTGCAAGACTTGCGTAAACATCGCCAGGAAGAAAAGTGTCGCCTTTGGATTGAGCAGGTTACACAGATAACCCTGCACGAACGCGGTGCGTAGTTTTACCTGCTGTGGCTCCAGTCCGTCGAGGTTCATTTTGCTGTTGCTGCGCGAAAACAACGCCTGAATACCGACCCAGATCAGATAAGCCGCACCGACGTATTTCAGTAAATCAAATAACCACGGCGTGGTGGTGATCACCACTGCCAGACCGGCCACGCAGTAAGACATATGCGTAATCACACCACAAATAACACCCAGTGACGTCATGAGTGCCGCGATGCGCGGATAGCGGGCCGCATTTTTGATGACCAGAAAGAAATCGGGACCGGGAGAAAGCATGCCGAGGAAGGCGATACTGGCAACAAAAAGGGTGGTTTCAAGCATGAAAATAACCGTCGTCAATGTTCGGAACAAAAGAAGGCGGCATGATACGCCAATCCTCAGTAAGTTAAATCACTCTTATTGCTTTTTTGCGGGCGGTGAATGGTATGCAGGATCCGGTCATAGAATACCCGGTGCGTGAAAGCCCCGAGGCGCATCATCAACGTGAAATTACCCGTTTGTGCATCGAATGTGCCCTGATGCTGTTGCAGCATGGTGCCGAAAGTATGCTGGTCGAACAGCTGTCGGCGAGGCTTGGCGTCGCGCTGGGAATGGACCGGGTGGAAAGCTCGATCTCCGCCAATGCCATTGTGCTCAGCACCTTAAGCGGCGGTTATTGTCTGACCTCGACGCGTAAAAATGTTGACCGCGGGATCAACATGCAGGTTGTGACACAAGTCCAACATACGGTGATCCTGGCCGAGCATAAACTGCTCGACAGTCAACTGGTGGCAAAACGCCTGCAAAAAATCAAACCGCTGCGGTATCCGCGCTGGCTGATGATCCTGATGGTGGCGCTCTCCTGCGGGTGTTTCAGCAAACTTAATGGTGGCGGCTGGGATGCATTCATTGTCACTTTTTTTGCCAGCGGCGTCGCCATGGCCGTACGCCAGAGCCTTACTGCACGGCATATGAATCCGCTCATCAACTTTTGCTGCACGGCATTCGTGGCGACTTCCATTTCAGGGTTGCTGTTGCGGCTGGGCATTTTTCAGCAGTCATCAAACGTCGCAATGGCTGCCAGCGTGTTATTGCTGGTGCCGGGGTTTCCGCTGATTAATGCCGTGGCGGATATGTTCAAAGGGCATGTGAATACCGGACTGGCGCGCTGGACTATGGCCAGCCTGCTGACACTGGCGACCTGCATTGGCGTAGTCATGGCAATGGCATTGTGGGATTTACGGGGGTGGTCATGAGCCTTTTATGGGCACTGATTCAGGATATGCTTTTCGCTGCCGTGCCCGCACTGGGCTTTGCGATGGTGTTTAATGTGCCGCCGCGGGCATTACGTTATTGCGCACTGCTCGGCGCAGTTGGCCACGGCACGCGGATGTTGCTGATCCACGGCGGGATAAACATCGAATGGGCCTCCCTGCTGGCAGCTATACTGATTGGCATTATGGGCATTCGATGGTCACGCTGGTTACTGGCACATCCTAAAGTTTTCACCGTTGCCGCTGTTATACCGATGTTCCCCGGCATTTCTGCCTACACGGCGATGATCTCAGTCGTGGAGATTTCGCATCTGGGCTACAGCGAAGCATTGCTATCGACGGCACTCACCAATTTTCTGAAAGCCAGTTTTATCGTCGGGGCATTATCTATCGGATTATCGTTACCGGGATTGTGGCTGTACCGTAAACGCCCCGGTGTGTAAGCGTTGTTGTACAACGTGGAGCTACCATGCAAAAAAGCAGGTGAGCGCTTCAGCATTTTCGACTGGATTACGGCGGTACCTTCCTGCTTTTGAGCGTCCTTTACCGCCGGAACCGCTACTTTTGGCGGGGAATATCCCGGCAGGGTAAGAGCTCTCTTATATCTTTGTAAAGCGTGGGTCTCCCTATCGACGGCTGATGGGGCTTTCCGTATAGTGGCAGCTCTTTTTTGGGGTCACGCACAAATCCTTTTTCTACACAGGGCTTCACAATGATTATTAGCCTGATCGCCGCACTGGCGACCGATCGCGTTATTGGCATGGAAAACGCTATGCCTTGGCATTTACCTGGTGATCTGGCCTGGTTTAAGCGTAATACGCTCAACAAACCCGTCATCATGGGGCGAAAGACGTTTGAGTCAATCGGACGCCCGTTGCCTGGCCGGCTGAATATTGTCATCAGCTCTAAACCGGGCGAGCATGAAGGTGTGACCTGGGTAACGTCTGTTGACGCTGCGCTGGCGGCTGCCGGCGATGTGGAAGAAGTGATGGTGATGGGGGGCGGCCGCGTGTATGAGCAACTGCTGCCGAAGGCCAATCGTTTATATCTGACTCACATTGATGCCGAAGTCGAAGGGGATACACATTTCCCTGATTATGAGCCGGATGACTGGGAAAGCACATTCAGCGAATTCCACGATGCGGATGAGCAGAACTCTCATGGTTATTGCTTCGAAATCCTTGATCGCCGCGCCTGATCCTACGGCTGCGCGAGCCGTGTGACAATAAAAAGGCACCTTTTGCAGGTGCCTTTTTGCTGTCTGAATGTCCGCTGTTTGATCAAACGGCTTTCGGGATTTCAGACTGCTGTTTTTCGCTCTGGCGGTTTGAAGGCTGGGCGAAGTAGGTTTTGTCTTCCCAGCGCAGCATGGTCAGGTCACCGCCCCAGCAGCAGCCGGTATCCAGCGCATAAATGCCTTCCGGCGTGCCTTTCCCTTCCAGTGATGCCCAGTGTCCGAACGCAATACTGTAGCCTGCTTCCTGTAAAGGCCCCGGAATATCAAACCAGGGTTTCAGCGGCTTCGGCGCGTTTTCCGGGATATCTTTGCAGATCATATCCAGTTGTCCGTTCGGGAAGCAATAACGCATGCGGGTGAAAGCATTGGTGCTGAAACGCAAACGCGCCAGACCCGTCAGTTCAGGATGCCAGTTGTTCGGCATATCGCCATACATCGCATCCAGAAACAGCGGATAAGTATCGCTGCTCAGGACGGCTTCCACTTCACGGGCGCACATTTGAGCGGTGTCGAGATCCCATTGCGGCGTGATCCCTGCGTGGGCCATGACCAGCTTCAGATCTTCATCAACCTGCAGTACCGGCTGGCGGCGCAACCAGTTGATCAGTTCGTCAGCGTCTTCGGCTTCAAGCAAGGGCGTGATGCGGTCTTTCGGTTTGTTGAAACTGATCCCCGCGTAAACCGCCAGCAGATGCAGATCGTGGTTACCGAGCACCATCCGGACACAATCCCCCAAACCGCTGACAAAACGCAGCACTTCGAGCGAGGACGGACCGCGGGCGACTAAATCACCCGTCAGCCACAGGACATCGTTTTGCGGATTAAAATCCACCTGCGCCAATAGCGCCTTGAGTTCATCGATGCAGCCGTGAACATCACCAATAAGATATGTCGACATGAGGATTAATTTATCAGCGTAGGGATGGCGAGGCGGAAGACCGGAACAGGCACACGGAAGGTTTCACCGTCTTGTGCGACCATTTCATAATGGCCTTCCATCGTGCCCAGTGGCGTTTCTAAAATAGCGCCGCTGGTATAGTAAAATTCATTGCCTGGCAGGATCAGCGGTTGTTCACCGATGACCCCTTCACCCTGGACTTCAGTCTGGCGACCGTTACTGTTGGTTATCAGCCAGTAACGGCGAAGCAGTTGCACATTAAAACGCCCCAGATTGCGGATGGTGATGGTGTAAGCGAAGACAAAACGTTCTTCTTCGGGTATCGACTGTGACTCAACGTAGATACTTTGCACCTGAACACAAACGCGGGGCGAATTAAGCATAACGCTACTCCTGAAGTTCCGGGGTTTTAGGTCGTGTGGACAACCAGTTAGCCAGTTTACAGAATTGCTCTACAGAAATATTTTCAGCACGCATGCTGAGATCTAAACCCAGTTCGGTCATTTGTTCAGGAGTGAACAGGTGGCCGAGGCTGTTGCGCACTGTTTTACGACGCTGGTTGAAAGCATCCGTTGTCAGACGGCTCAGAATGCGAATATCAGGCACCGGATACGGGATCACTTCATGCGGCACTAAACGTACCACAGCGGATTCCACTTTAGGCGCCGGTGTGAAGGATTCTGGTGGAACTTCCAGAACCGGGATCACGTTGCAATAATATTGCGCCATCACCGTTAAACGACCATACGCTTTGCTGTTCGGGCCTGCAACCAGACGGTTTACCACTTCCTTCTGCAACATAAAATGCATGTCTTTGATGGCGTTGGTATAAGTGAACAAATGGAACATCAGCGGCGTAGAAATGTTGTACGGCAGGTTACCAAAGACACGCAGTGGCTGACCGAGTTCTTCAGACAGTTCGCCGAAATTAATTTTCATCGCATCAGACTGGATGACCCGCAGTTTGCCCTGAAACTTAGGGTTATTTTCCAGACGCGTTGCCAGATCACGGTCGAGTTCGATGACCGTCATGCTGTCCAGGCGCGAAGCAACAGGCTCAGTTAACGCCGCCAGACCCGGACCGATTTCAACGACGGCCTCGCCCGGCATAGGGTGAATGGCCGACACGATGCTATCGATAACAAACTGATCGGTTAAGAAGTTTTGCCCAAAACGTTTACGGGCAAAGTGACCTTGGTGGACTCTACTATTCATTGTTGTTATTTATCGTTGCTGTTATTTGCCATGTGAATGGCGAGATTTATTGCTGTCTTGAAACTGCCCGCATCGGCGGTGCCGGTGGCGGCGAGTTCAAGGGCGGTACCGTGATCAACGGAAGTCCGGATAAAAGGCAGGCCGAGTGTGATATTCACTGCGCGACCAAATCCCTGATATTTTAGCACCGGAAGGCCCTGATCGTGATACATCGATAAAACAGCATCGGCATGTTGCAGATATTTAGGCTGGAATAACGTATCAGCGGGCAGCGGGCCGATGAGATTCATCCCTTGCTGGCGCAGTTCGTCCAGGGCAGGAATGATAATGTCGATCTCTTCGTGCCCCATGTGGCCACCTTCGCCGGCATGTGGATTCAGGCCACACACATAAATTTGCGGCTCGGTAATACCAAATTTGGTTTTCAGATCATGATGCAAAATGGTGATGACTTCATGCAGGCATTCGCGGGTAATTGCACCCGGCACCGCCAGCAAAGGCAAATGCGTGGTCGCCAGCGCAACGCGCAACTCTTCGGTTGCCAGCATCATCACAACACGGTCGCAATGGCTGCGGTCAGCGAAGAATTCGGTATGGCCGATGAAGGGAATTCCGGCATCGTTGATAATGCTTTTTTGAACCGGGCCGGTGATCAGTGCAGCGAATTCACCGCTGATAGCACCGTCGCAGGCACGTGCCAGCGTTTCCACCACGTAGGGCGCATTAGCCACATCAAGTTTACCTGCGGTCACCGGGACGGCGAGTTTAACAGGCAAAACGGTCAATGTGCCCGCAGCCTGAGGCTCTGGCGGACGCGCGCTCTGATAATCGCGTAAGCGGATATTCAGGCCGAGTTTCTCAGCACGTTCAAGCAGTAAGGCCGGATCGACACAGACCACTAACTCAACAGGCCATGCCTGCTGAGCCAGCGCCAGTACCAGATCCGGCCCAACCCCGGCCGGTTCGCCGGGGGTAATGACCACAGATTTTGTCACGGAAGTATTATTTTCCATTCCCATCCATAATTTTCACATACGCTTCAGCACGTTGTTCCTGCATCCACGTCTGGGCTTCTTCCGCAAATTTGCGGTTGAACAGCATGCGGTAAGCACGTTCTTTCTGTGCCGCATCTGTTTTATCAACCTGACGGGTGTCGATAAGTTGGATCAAGTGCCAGCCAAACGAAGAGTGAACCGGTGCACTGATTTCACCTTTTTTCAGGTTCATCAACGCATCACGGAACGCAGGATCGTACATGTCTGGTGACGCCCAACCTAAATCGCCGCCCTGATTAGCAGAGCCAGGATCCTGAGAAAGCTGTTTGGCTTCATCAGCGAATGTGGCTTTACCGCTCTTAATATCAGCCGCAACCTGTTCCAGCTTCGCACGCGCCTGCGCATCCGTCATTACGACAGAAGGTTTCAGCAGGATATGACGGGCGTGAACCTCGGTGACAGAAACCGTTTTATTGTCGCCACGGATATCGTTCACTTTCAGAATGTGGAAACCAACACCAGAACGAATCGGGCCAATGACCTGGCCTTTCTGAGCGGTGCTTAACGCCTGAGCAAACAGGGAAGGCAGTTCCTGCAATTTGCCCCAGCCCATGTTGCCGCCTTTCAGTGCCTGGGAATCAGCCGAGTAGGTGATAGCCAGTTTGCCAAAGTCCGCACCATTGTTCAGATCAGCAACAATTTTCTTCGCCAGCTGTTCTGCAGAATCAACCTGATCCTGAGTTGGGTTTTCTGGCAGTGGCAACAGAATATGGCTGAGGTTGAATTCAGCACCGCTGCCGTTTTGCGCCGCAACCTGTTTGGCAAGCTGATCCACTTCCTGAGGCAGTATGGTGACACGGCGACGCACTTCACTGTTACGTACTTCGCTGATGATCATTTCCTTGCGAATCTGCGTACGGTAAGTGCTGTAGTTCATTCCGTCATAAGCCAGACGGCTGCGCAGTTGATCAACAGAAATGTTGTTTTGCTGTGCAATACCTGCAATGGCTTTATCCACGTCCTGATCGGTTGGCGTGATGCCCATTCGGGTCGCCATTTGTAACTGGATCTGATCCATGATCAAACGGTCGAGGATCTGGTGACGCAGAGTCGCATCATCCGGCAACTGCTGTTTAGCCTGCTGTGCCTGCTGTTTTACAGAATTAAACAAGCTATCAACGTCACTTTGCAATACCACGCCGTTGTTAACGACGGCGGCAACTTTATCAACTTCCTGAGGGGCAGCAAACGCAGTGCTGGCACAAAGCGTCACGCCGAGGAGAAGTGTTCTCCAGTTCTTCATACTTTTTCCATTTGTCTAATCCGCAAGCGCGGGTTTCAAGTTCACTGAATTCGTCGTGTCTTCACGAAATGAATCGTGTTTCGGGCTTAGAAAGCGCGTTGATAAGGCAGTATGCCGCTGGCCAACATTTCTTTCGTTCCGAGGGTTTGATTGTTACCCAGGCCTCTAAGTTCAATATTGAAACCAATCTTATTGTCATATTTACTTTCTGACTTAACCGTATCGTAGCTGGTGATCTTACGTTCATAACCCACATTGATAGCCCAGCAGCATGTGTTGTATTGCAAACCAATAAGCTGATCGGCTGGCTGCTGTGCTTTGGTGTCGTAATAATACGCCCCCACGATTGCCCAACGGTCAGCAATCGGCCAACTGGCGATGCCGCCAACCTGCGAAATACCGTCCTGATAACCCGGGTTGGTAACGTTAGGTAACGTTGCCTGAATATATTCCGGGCTGGCGTAACGGTAACTCAGCTGAATCATTCTTTCTGAGTCTGCGCGGTACTCAAGCACGGCATCGCCTAAAGCCAGCGCATCCAGACGGGTGTCATACTGCACGCCGCCACGGATACCCCAGAAATTGTTGATTTTGTAGTAGCTGTCACCGGCCCACACCAGGCTGCCCGTATCATCATTTTTATCCAGGACGCTATCAACGTCACCGGTGCGTGGCGGCTGGAAGTAATAAATCTGACCGGCAGAGGCATTAAAGCGCTCTTCCAGATTTTCGTCATAGATACGGGTCGTTAAACCGCTAGCCACCTGGTTTGCAGAGGCAATACGGTCCAGACCACTGTAGCTTTTATCGCGGAACAGGCCGGTGTAGTCGGACTGTAACAGCGTCGAGTCATAGGTATTGATCGAGCTCTGATTGCGGTAAGGGATATACAGGTACTGCACGCGCGGTTCGAGGGTCTGGGTGTAGTCACTGTTCCAGTCCATCGTGCGGTCGAACACCATTTTGCCGTCGCTTTTAAACTCAGGCATCGTACGGTTCACGGATGAACGCAGTTTGGTGTTCGGATTGCTATCGTAATACGCGTCCGGAATATCCTGCTGATAGTGGGTTGTCATCAGCTTCACTTCGTTATCCAGACTTCCCCAGCCATTACTGAGTGGCAGGCTGATAGTCGGTTCGAAGTGTGTACGCACGGCTTCCGGGTTGTCAGGGTTTACGCTGGTGAATTTCACCGCCTGACCGTACAGATGCAGGTCAAACGGGCCCACATCATTTTTGTAATAGTTAATATCCAGCTGTGGCTGTGCACGGTAAGCGTTAGCGTTTCCGAAATCTGAGAACACCTGGAACTGCTTACTGGCCAGTGTGACATCCCAGTTTTGGTTCGCGTAACCTACGCTGAATTTCTGCGTGGAATAGCCGTCAGTACTGGAACCGTATTTCGAATCGAAATCGGTGAAGTAATAAGGGTCACTGACCTTGGTATAGTCGACGTTGAAGCGCCAAACCTGATCGTATACACCGGCATGACGCCAGTAATACATCCAGCGCTTGGTTTTATCGCTGGTACGGTTTTCATCTTCGACATACTGCTGATCGATTTTCTTATCGTTACCCAGATAATCGAATTCCATCAGACCCGCACCGGCAACGGTCAGGTAGCGGAATTCATTTTGCAGTTGCAGACCACGGTTGCTCATGTAATTGGGCGTAATCGTGGCATCGTAGTTTGGCGCAATGTTCCAGTAGTAAGGAACGGTGACACCAACGCCATTATTGCTGCTGTAGTTAGCATTAGGGATAAGGAAACCGGAACGACGCTTATTGCCAATCGGCAACTGCATGTACGGGCTGTAGAACACCGGCACCGGACCGATATGGAAGCGGGCATTCCAGATTTCAGCCACTTCTTCCTGACGATCCTGAATCACTTCGGAACCGACGACGCTCCAGCTGTTATCGCCAGGCAGACAGGTGGTAAATGTACCGTTATCCATGATGGTGTAACGGTTGTTGTCACGCTGCTTCATTTTGTCAGCCTGACCACGTCCCTGACGGCCGACCATCTGGTAGTCGCCATCCTGAACATCAGTATCTTTGGTGGTCAGGTTCGCAAAGCCTTTCGGGCCATTCAGCTTGATTTGGTTATCGTTATAACGCACGTTGCCGGTCGCAGTAGCGGTTCGGGTCGGGGTCGGCTGATTGGGATTGGCGATTTGATTAAGCTGAACCTGATCAGCATCCAGTGTGCTGTTGCCCTGAACAACGTTAACGTTGCCGCTAAACAGCGCACTGTCAGGATAATTGCCGGTCGCCTTATCGGCGTTGATGGTCACAGGCAGTGAATTAGGATCACCCTGCACCAAAGGTTTGTCATAGGTCGGAACGCCGAGCATACATTGTGCTGCGAGATCGGCCATTGCGCCGTGACTGTACAATACTGACCAGATTGTGGCGGCCAGCATTGTCGGTAAGCGTGTTTTCAGACGTCTGTTTTTCATACGTAAAATGGTGTTCCGTCATCAGAGGCATCATGCCGGCAAACGGTCAGAGACTATCTCACTCATCATGGTTGCGCTAGTGTTAAATCCCACCTGTTACGTTGCTGCCGTTAGGCACAACGATAAATGCCGGTTATGATAAAGCAATTTTTAAGCGACGGCATGGCGAATTGAGGAGTATATGCAGTATTGGGGAAAACTGCTCGGACTTATCCTGGGCTTATGGTCCGGTTTAGGCTTCTGGGGAATTGTAGCAGGGCTGCTGATAGGGCATATGTTTGATACCGCGCGTTCAGCGAAACGCAGAGGGTATTTTGCCGATCAGCAGACACGTCAAACCATCTTTTTCCGCACCACGTTTGAGGTGATGGGAAATCTGACTAAATCAAAAGGCAGAGTTACCGAGGCGGATATTCAGATCGCCAGTCTTTACATGGAACGTATGCAGTTGCACGGCGAGCAGCGCGAAGCCGCACAACGTGCTTTTCGCGACGGGAAAGAAGCTGACTATCCCTTGCGTGAGAAAATGCGCGAACTGCGCACTGCGTGTTTTGGTCGTTTTGACCTGATACGGACTTTTCTGGAAATCCAGATCCAGGCCGCGTACGCCGACGGTTCATTGCATCCCAATGAACGCGAAGTGTTGTACGTGATTGCTGAAGAGCTTGGGATTTCACGGATGCAGTTCGATCAGTTCCTGCGCATGATGGAAGGCGGCCAGCAGTTTGGCGGTCACCAGCAGGGGGGGCGCTCGTATGGCGGCGGTTATCACCAGACGCAGCAAGGCCCGACGCTGGCAGATGCCTGCAAAGTGCTGGGCGTGAATGCCACCGACGACGCAACGACCATTAAACGTGCCTACCGCAAACTGATGGGCGAGCATCATCCTGACAAACTGGTGGCGAAAGGTTTACCGCCTGAAATGATGGAAATGGCGAAGGAAAAAGCACAGGCGATTCAGGCGGCGTATGACCTGATCAAACGTGAAAAAGGCTTTAAATAACGTCATCATTAAAAAGGCGCTCTTTTCAGAGCGCCTTTTGCTTTGTGGGACACAGCCTTGTGTCAGGTGTCAGAACTTAAACGTCACCCCTGCCACAGCCTGCCAATAATCTACCCCTTCATCTTCCAGCCTGTGCTGATACTGTACACCGGTATTCAGTGACACATTCGGCATCGGATTGCTGATAATCCCCAGGTCTAGCATCCCGGAACTGCCTGCAGCACCGCTGTGGAAGCTGTTGCTGACGTCGCTGTAGGTGACTCCGATGTCCACTGACGCATCGTCTCTGAGATCTGTAATGAACAATGTATTCGCCGTAATCGCCCATTTACCAGCATTTGCGGTATCCCAGTCGTAGCGGTAACGCATCCCTAAGCGGGCAGTCTGACGGGTGATATCGTCATAATGAACCTTCGTATTATCAATATCCGTAAAATCATCGACTTGCAGGCGCTGAATGCCAAATCCAACTAATGGCGTCAGCACATGATTGCCCGCCTGTATTTTATATCCCACATCCACAGAGCCACCGAAGGAGGTCGCACTGATATCCGCCACGTCACTGCCGCGCAGGTCAGTCGATACATTGCCGTCATAGATGGCGACGTCCGAAGCTACATCCACCGTTAAACCGCTGACATACTGATACGACAGCAGTGAAGAGAGTCCCCAGGTGGTGTATTGCGTTTTGCTGTTGCCGTCGGCGGCATCCGGCGTGACATCCAGATTAGCGCTGGAAAGGCCAAGGCTGAGTGCCAGCGAGTGGGTGTCGTTACCCAGTTGCATCACTTTGGCACCCAATAGCCAGCCTTCTTCTTTCTGCGTGTAGTCGTAGCCATAATCCATAAAGCCGAGTGCTGAATGATAGTTGTCTTCTCCGTTGAGATACTGGAAGAAGAGATTCTGTTTCTTATCATCCTGTGCCAGAACCTGATTGCGGAAGGTTTCACTCACGCGACTGTTGTAGCTCAGCAGGGCGGAAGGTAAAGACAGATAAGAAGGCACCTGCGGCGTAACGGCCGGACGCGCATTTTTTCCGCTGTCATCGTCATCTGGCGTCGGTGCCGGCGGGACCGGCGTGTCATCACCTTCATCCGGCGTTGGTTCAGGAACCGGTGTATCGTCGTCCTCGCCATCGTCTTCATCATCCGGCGTCGGTTCTGGCGGAACCGGCGTGTTATCGACCGGTACCGTATTGTCGCCTTCGGTCAGCATGTTGTTTTGCAGACGGTAATCCCAGAACTGATCGCCGCTGCCTGCCACTTCACGCTGTTCTTCAGAGCTGCGGCCCGGTGCGAAGGCATACAGGTTATAGGCGTAAGCGCCGCGCGCCACGTATTCCCCCGCCAGTCTGAAGCTGTCTTTGGTTGCCTTACCGGCCACCTGGATCAGCGACACGCCTTCCTGATTATCCGCTGCGCCATCATTATCCGTATCGGTGAAGAAACCCGCCCCTGACGGTGTGACTTGAACACTCACCGGTGCAGAGGAAACCATGTCGCCGTTGATCAGCAGCTTGTCGGTTTGTGTGAAAGCCGGATCGAAATGCGTGCGCAGGCTGAGCAGATTATTGCTGCCCGCCGCCATTGTGCCGTTAACGGTTTGCGTGGCCGCGACAAATGTATCGCTCTCGCTTTCGTTTTCGGCTGGCCAGTGTGGCAGAAGCTGCACATCATCTTTCAGGATCAGATCGGCGACGGTGTTGTTACCGGCCAGCACCGTGTTTTTCTCCATCGTGACGGTGGACGCAAGGGAGCCGTTGAGGATCAGCGCGCCGCTGTAAATATTGGTGGCACCGGTGAACGTATTCTCGCTGTTGATGTACAGCGCGCCCGGCGCCATTTTCTTCAGGGTTCCGTTACCGGAAATAGTGGCGTCAATCACCACGTCATTATTGCCGTCGGTGCTGGTGGTTTTACTGTCTGTCTGATCAACAGAAATCATACTGCCGGAAGCCAGTTCCACCTTGCCGCTCAGATGCGATTTACTGTTCAGCATCATGTTTGCCAGCTCGTTGAGCTTCACGTTGGCATCCAGTGTGGCGTGCTCGTTAACGCGCAGTGTGGCACGGCTGGCCACATCCACATTGTTTATCGTATAGGTTTCATCAATCCAGTCGTCACTGAACACTACATTACCGGCGTGCGGAGTCGGGCGACCCGCCAGTCTCAGAATGCCATTTTGCACGGAGAGCTGATTCAGGTCAGCACCGCCCGCCAGTTCCCAGAAGCCTGCGGAAGAGTCCGCTGCATAATCGACGTTTAAATTCGACGCCGTTTCCTGACTGCCGAGATGGCCGACGAAGGTCTGGTTACTGCTGTTGTTCAGCGTCAGGGTGCTGAGCTGGTCTGCATTGCCGTTAATAATGGCCGCACCGGAATCACTGTGATTGATGCTGCTGAAAGCCATGTCATAGCCATTGAGATCAAGATTGCCGCCGCGATAACCAAAGTAAATGTCGCTGCCGGTAATCTGGTTTTCGCCGCCGATCTGCACGGTCGGTCGACCGCTGACAATGGTGACTTTGGAGAAGGCTTTTTGCTCCCCGGCTTCATTGGCCTGCTGGGCTAACACCACCAGCCCGTCGCCGACATTCAGCGCGCCGCCATTATTCCCCACGGCATTGACGTACAGCGTACCTTCGCCGATTTTATGTAAAGTATCTCCGGCTAAACCGTTCACTTCCCAGTCAACGGTTTTATCCGCATCGACTTCGATCCCGCCGCCCACCCAGGTGCTGTTCGCACCTTCAGCCGACACCACCCGGTAATCGTTCGAGAATTGCAGTTTTGCGGCACCATGATTGACGGCGCTATCAAGTACGATCAGGCCGCCATCACCGGCAAAGCGCAGATCTTTTGAGGCATCGAGTTCTTCATTGCTGGCCTGCGAAGGGAGTTGCTTATCAACACCGTGCCACTGCCAGCTGTTTTCGCCTTGCGTAATATTGGCCGCAGTCCAATGAATATCGCCATCTGCTGCCACGTCGGTCACATCAGGATCGGTATTAGCAGCAATCACTTTGTTCATAAAATTGAGCTGCATATCCAGCGTATAACTGGTGTATTCATATCCTGTTTTTCCTGTGCCTCCCCATGGGGAAACACCGAAGATTTTCCATTCTTTATCTACGTTATCATAAACATACAACGGACTTCCGCTGTCGCCTGCTTGTATCGCTGAACTGAATGGCTGAGCACGTGCATCAGGCGGCCCGTAGTTAACCCAGCGTAATCTTGACGGTTCAAAGATTGGGTTGACCACGGTGCCGCCGCTTTTCCATTCGTAAGCGCCGGTAATATAAACGGGTTTTTTAGTGACGGGGTCGACCTGATATTGTGTTCCGGCACCGGCTCGCGCGAAATAAACATAGCGTTCTCGGTTCTTACGCACATCCTGAGTATCCACGGTGGGTACCGGCGCGGCATCGGTCACGACTTTATTTAAACGTGGAACATGGAAATCTTTATTCCAGGTGAGATATTGAGGGTCAATATTTCGGTTAATTAATTTATAGGAAGTTTTATATTTTGCTTTATTACCGAAATCGACAGCGGTATAACCGCCATTGTGAGCAACGCTGACGACATAAGAGGGGGCGATGACTGTCGCAAAACCTAAGCTGTTAATTGCGCCGAAATCGGGCATAGGGAAATTCAGGATGCCTGCGGACGTACCATCCATCTTAAAGACTTCGATGTTTTCTTCACCGACGGTGTATTTGCCCAGATTCTCTGCGAAGTCGCGGTAGTCCTGAACCGCAACATCTTCACGCATGATACCGGCATCGGCATCAAAAAGCGCCAATGCAATCAGGCTGCTGAGCAGCTTTGGTTTCCATTTCATGTCGTCTTCCCTGAAGGGTGAATAATTAAATTTGAATAAATAGGGCGGGATGTTATCAGGCGTGCGGGGCGAATTAACAGGGAAGGGAATAGGTGAGGAAGCCGATATTATATTTTTTGGCAAGGTAAATTCTGATAAAACAACACGATGGTAATGTAATACATATTACTTAATAGTGATTGAAGAAAAATGTATTATTTGAATGGTTAAAAATCCGGCTCGCAGTTAAATACCAGCGGCGCATCGGTTATCGGATGATAAAACGATAATTCCTGTGCGTGCAGTTGCAAACGACCGGCCGCTGCCAGCGCCTGCGGATGGGCATAGAATTTATCGCCCAGAATCGGATGCCCGAGCGCCAGAAGGTGCACGCGCAACTGGTGCGAACGTCCGGTAATCGGCCGCAGTTTCACCCGCGTTGTGCCGTCATCATCCCATGACATCACTTCATACTGCGTCAGCGCTTTCTTGCCGGTCTCGTGACAGACCTTCTGTTTCGGCCGGTTAGGATAATCGCAAATCAGCGGCAAATCGATAATGCCGTAATCTTCTTCAACCCGTCCCCAGACCCGCGCGATATACACTTTCTTGGTTTCGCGTTCGCGGAACTGGCGTTTAAGTTCACGCTCAGCGTCTTTAGTCAGCGCCACCACGATCACGCCGCTGGTGGACATATCCAGACGATGGACGGACTCAGCCTCAGGAAATTCCTGCTGAATACGCGTCATCAGGCTGTCCTGATGCTCGGCAAGCTTGCCCGGCACGGAAAGCAGCCCGCTCGGCTTATTGACCACCATGATGTGTTCATCCTGAAAAATCACCTGTAACCAGGGATCGGTCGGCGGATTGTAATTCTCCAGCGGCCGGGTTTTCGACGGTTCAGGGATAGTCGGTTGATGTTCGCTCATAGCGGTTTCAGTCTGCATTCAGGTTGAAATAAATAAGGGATGCAGACCGGCTGCATCCCGTCGGGCTTACTGATGGCTGACCACCACCAGGCGGATCGCATCCAGACGCCAGCTGGCATCGTTCAGATTCGCCAGCACCTGCTTACGGTTAGAGTCTACCGATTCCAGTTCGTCATCGCGAATGTTCGGGTTCACTTCTTTCAGCGCTTTCAGACGATCCAGTTCTTTGGTCAGTTGCTCGTCAGCTTCCACTTTCGCTGCTTCAATCAGGGCGCGTGCCTGATCGGCAATTTCCGCTTCTGCCTGTTGCAGCATGGCGTGAACATCCTGCTGCACGGCATTCACCAGTTTACTGGAGTTGTGACGGTTGATGGCATTCAGCTGACGGTTAAAACTCTCAAATTCAACCTGAGCCGCCAGATTGGTGCCTTTACGATCCATCAGCATACGCACCGGTGTCGGTGGCAGGAAACGGGTCAGTTGCAGATGCTTCGGCGCCTGACATTCCACCACGTAAACCAGTTCCGCCAGCAAGGTACCGACCGGCAGCGCTTTGTTTTTCAGGATCGATACCGCACAACTGCCGGTATCACCGGAAAGGATCAGATCCAGACCGTTACGCACGATCGGATGTTCCCAGCTGATAAACTGTGCATCTTCACGCGAGAGCGCCTGTTCACGATCGAAGGTCACGGTGCAACCGTCTTCCGGCAGACCCGGGAAATCCGGCACCAGCATGTGATCAGACGGCGTCAGGACGATCAGGTTATCGCTGCGATCTTCCTGATTGATGCCGACGATATCGAACAGGTTCAGCGCAAAGTTGACCAGGTTAACGTCGTTATCCTGCTCGCCGATTTCCTTCGCCAGTTGTTGAGCACGTTCGCCACCGTTGGAATGCATCTCCAGCAGGCGGTCACGGCCATTTTCCAGCTTCTCTTTCAGCGCGTCATGTTCGGCGCGACATGTAAGAATGAACTCGCCCAGACCTTCCTGCGCGGCAGGTGCCGCCAGGAACGCAATCAGTTGCTCATAAGCGCTGTCGTAAATGGTGCGGCCAGTCGGACAGGTATGTTCGAATGCGTCCAGACCTTCATGGAACCAGCGAACCAGTACCGACTGCGCGGTCTGCTCGAGGTATGGCACCATGATGTCGATATTGTTTTGCTGGCCGATACGATCCAGACGCCCGATACGCTGTTCCAGCAGATCCGGGTTGAACGGCAGGTCGAACATCACCATCTTGCTGGCAAACTGGAAGTTACGGCCTTCGGAGCCGATTTCAGAACACAGCAGAACCTGCGCGCCTTCTTCCTGGGAAGCAAAGTAAGCGGCGGCGCGGTCACGTTCGATGATCGACAAACCTTCGTGGAACACAGCAGCACGGATCGCTTCACGCTCCCGCAGAACCTGTTCCAGTTGCAATGCAGTGGCGGCTTTAGCGCAGATCACCAGTACTTTTTCGTCGCGGTTGGCGGTCAGATAACCGAGCAGCCATTCGACGCGCGGATCAAAGTTCCACCAGGTGGCGTTCTCGCCTTCAAATTCCTGATAAATCTGTTCCGGATACAGCATGTCGTGCGCACGGGCTTCGGCGGTTTTCTTCGCGCCCATAATGCCCGAGACTTTTATCGCGGTCTGATACTGCGTCGGCAGCGGCAGTTTCACTGCATGCAGATGACGTTCAGGGAAACCTTTCACGCCATTACGGGTGTTACGGAAGAGTACGCGGCTGGTACCGTGACGGTCCATCAGCATGGAAACCAGCTGTTTCGCTGCGGCTTCGTCGCCTTTATTGGCGGCGGTCAGCAGGGCATCGGTATCGGCATTGCCGACACTTTCACCCAGCAACGCCAGCGCTTCCGGCGTCAGCGGTTCTTTGTTGAGTAACAGGGTCACGGCATCAGCCACCGGCTGATATTGCTGTTGTTCTTCGATGAATTCTTCGTAATCGTGGAAACGGTCCGGATCCAGCAGGCGCAGGCGCGCAAAGTGGCTTTCCTGGCCCAGTTGCTCCGGCGTAGCGGTCAGCAGCAGAACACTCGGGATTTGCTGGGAAAGCTGTTCGATAACCTGATATTCGCGGCTCGGCGCGTCTTCGCTCCACACCAGATGGTGGGCCTCGTCGACCACCAGCATATCCCAGGCCGCATCGGATAACTGCTCGAGACGGGATTTATTGCGGCGCACGAAATCAAGGGAACAGATCACCAGTTGTTCAGTTTCAAACGGGTTCGTTGCTTCGTGGATGGATTCAGCGTAGCGATCGTCGTCAAACAAAGAGAAGCGCAGATTGAAGCGGCGCAGCATTTCTACCAGCCACTGGTGTTGCAGGGTTTCTGGCACCACGATCAGTATGCGTTCGGCACGACCGGACAACAGTTGCTGATGAATAATCATGCCCGCTTCGATAGTTTTGCCCAGACCCACTTCATCGGCGAGTAAAACGCGCGGCGCATGGCGCTGACCGACTTCATAAGCGATGTGCAACTGATGTGGGATCAGGCTGGCACGCATACCGCGCAGACCGCCGAATTCCAGACGGAACTGTTCACGCTGATATTTACGGGCGCGGAAACGCAGGGCAAAACGGTCCATACGGTCAATCTGACCGGCGAACAGACGATCCTGCGGTTTGCTGAAGGTCAGTTTGCTGTCGAGCAGCACTTCGCGCATGGCAACGCCGGTTTCTTCTGTGTCCAGACGGGTGCCGATATAGGTCAACAGACCTTTGTCTTCAACAACTTCTTCGACCTGCAACTGCCAGCCTTCGTGACAGCTGATGGTATCACCGGGGTTGAACATCACGCGGGTGATCGGGGAATCATTTCGGGCATACAAACGGTTTTCACCGGTGGCGGGGAAAAGCAGGGTGACCATGCGCACATCCAGCGCGACTACGGTTCCTAATCCTAATTCGCTTTCCGTATCGCTTATCCAGCGTTGACCCAATGTAAACGGCATAATCTCTCTCTGTGTTGTGTGCTCTGTATACGGCGACTGCGCAATGCTTGCTCAGCCCGCGATGTTTCACGGGCAATAGTTTTCTTTCCCCGCCAGATGGCGCGGAGTTGTTCACTGTGTGAGGATGATTCAGAAATGGGAAAGGGCGCTATGGTAATGGAAGGTAAGCGTTTCGTCACCTGTGAATCCCAAAGTGCCCCGTTTTTTGCTCAGAATAATCCCATCTGCCCTGTAATGAGTGTAGCAAAATCGTCGTGAAGGAAAGGTAAAATGCCATCGGCGACCGGCTCCAGCTGACGCTCGATATAATGGTCGTAGTCGATGGGCGACTGACGGTTTTCCAGCGGTTCAGGGCCGGACGTGGTCATCACGTAGCTGATCCAGCCGCCATTCTGATACTGTTTGGCGCGACCGTGCAGCACATTATAGTCATCCGCCAGCCGCGCCGCGCGGACATGCGGCGGGACGTTTTTCTCATAATCGCTCAGCTTGCGGCGCAGGCGTTTGCGGTACACCAGTTTGTCATCAAACTCGCCGCTGAGCGTGCGCGCCACGTAATCGCGCACGTAATCCTGATACGGCTGGCGGTGAAACACCCGCTCATACAGCGCCTGCTGAAACTCCTGCGCCAGCGGTGTCCAGTCGGTGCGCACCGTTTCCAGCCCTTTATACACGATGTGCTCGCCGTCGGCGTCTTTCACCAGACCGGCATAACGCTTTTTGCTGCCGGTTTCCGAGCCGCGAATGGTCGGCATCAGGAAACGCTGATAATGCGTTTCGAATTCCAGTTCCAGGGCGCTTTCCAGCCCGTATTCCTGTTGCAGATGGCCTTTCCACCACGCATTCACCTGTTCAACCAGACGGCGGCCAATCGCGTCGGCCTCTTCCTGCGAATGGGCTTTGTTCAGCCAGACAAAGGTAGAATCGGTGTCGCCGTAAATCACCTGAAAGCCTTCGGCTTCAATCAGCTCGCGGGTCTGGCGCATGATGTCGTGCCCGCGCAGGGTAATGGAGGACGCAAGGCGCGGATCAAAGAAGCGGCAGCCGCTGGAGCCGAGCACGCCATAAAAGGCGTTCATGATGATTTTCAGTGCCTGAGACAGCGGTTTGTTTTTTTGCTTTTTAGCGTCTTCGCGTCCCATCCAGATCTGGCGGACAATTTCCGGCAGACAATGTGTTTCCCGCGAGAAGCGGGCGTTACGGTAGCCGGGCACGGAATGTTCGTCATCCGGTTGTTGCAGTCCGGCGACCAGCCCGACCGGGTCAATCAGAAAGGTGCGGATAATCGACGGGTACAGGCTTTTATAATCGAGCACCAGCACCGAATCATACAGGCCGGGGCGCGAATCCATCACAAAGCCACCCGGGCTCATTTCGCCCTGCAATTCGCCCATATTGGGCGCGACGTAACCGGCGCGGTGCATGCGCGGTAAATAAAGATGGGTAAAGGCCGCCACTGAACCGCCGCTGCGATCCACGGCCAGACCGGTGACCGAGGCGCGTTCCAGCAAAAACGGCATCAGTTCAGTTTTGGCAAAAATACGCGTCACCAGTTCGCAGTCTTTCAGGTTATAGCGTGCCAGCGCCGGTTTATCTTCCCGAAAACGTTGTTCGATTTCGGCCAGCCGCTGATAAGGATTATCGCTGGCTTTGCCTTCGCCTAATAAACTTTGCGAGACGAATTCCAGGCTGAACGAGTTGAAGTTCCAGAACGCCGATTTCAGTGCTTCAATGCCGTCGATGATCAGACGACCCGCAGCGGCAGCAAAAAAGTGCCCCTGTTTGAAACCGTGTTCACGCCATTCCAGTTCACCGCCGCCGCGCCCGAATTTCAGCGGGATTTTGTAGCGGTCAGCGTGTTTTTGTAAAACCCGCAGGTCAAACTGCACTACGCTCCAGCCGATAATGGCGTCGGGATCATAGATTTCCAGCCACTCATTGAGTTTTTCCAGCAACTGCGGGCGGCTGTCGACGTAAACCATGTTGAAATCAAATTGAGCATTAGGATCGCCGTTCGGCGGGCCGAGCATATACACGTGGCGCTGCCCGCAGCCTTCCAGCCCGATGCAGTACAACTCGCCGTTGCCGCTGGTTTCGATATCCAGAGAACACAGTTTCAGCGGCGGGCGGTAGTCCTCCGCCGGTTTCATTTTGGTGTCCATCAGCAGCTTGTCCGGCCCCGGTTTACCGCTGAACCACACCGGTGCGGTGATATAGCGTTCCATCAGGAAGCGTTCCGGCGGGCGGATATCCGCTTCGAAAACACTGACGCCATTTTCTTTCAGCAATTTTTCAATCCGCATTAACTGCCGGTGTTGCGGGCAGTAAAGCCCAAGAACGGCGCGGGAATGGAAATCCTGCAACGGCAACGGACGCAGACTGATATTTTTTTCATCAATGAGAATGCGCTCCGCCGCCGCGCGTTGTTCGGCCGGAATAAACGCCACCGATTCCTGTAAAGGCAGGCGCACTTTCTGCGGACCTTCGTCGGTCGCCAGCCACAATTCCACCTCGGTACCGCGCGGCGCGTCGCGCCAGTGGCGGGTCAGCACAAATCCCTGACGCGGCGGGGTGTCAGTGGCAGCAGAAGCGGGACGGACAAAGGTGGAAGTGATAAGCGCCTCGGAACGGTAAAGATGAACAGATAAGGAATCAGAACAGAGTATGGTTATTTATACAGTCTTTGTCTATGGCTCAGGTTTCTGCCAAATACGCATACAATTACCCGGTTGACTGTGATAGTTCATGCGCTGACAATTCAGCCGATTGATGTATTTACTACAATGAGAATGCAGAAAACTCACACTTGTCTCATTTATCTGCGCAATTGGCGCAACTGAATTCTGGGAAGATATGGAAGCCTATCTACAACATCTGGTCGCTCAGTCGGTGGGCTTGGCATTAATTATCGTCGCGGTGGTGGCTTTCTTCGAGTCGCTGGCGCTGGTGGGCCTGATCCTGCCGGGTACCGTCATGATGGCGACGCTCGGGACGTTGATCGGCAGCGGTCAGGTGGGGTTGTACGAAGCCTGGCTGGCGGCGGGGCTGGGATGTTTCTTCGGCGACTGGGCCTCGTATTTCATTGGCCGCGGTTTCAAGGAGCCGCTGCATCGCTGGCGCTTCCTCAAACGTTACCAGTTATTACTGGATAAAACCGGTTATGCGCTGGATCGCCATAGTTTTGCGACGGTGATTATCGGGCGTTTCATCGGACCAACACGCCCGCTGGTGCCGATGGTTGCCGGTATGCTGAACCTTCCGCCTTACAAATTTGCACCGCCGAATATTATTGGCTGCATCACCTGGCCACCGGTGTATTTCCTGCCGGGCATTCTGGCGGGCGTGGCCATTGATATTCCGGCCAGTCACAACAGCTCGGTCTTCAAATGGATGCTGTTTGCCGCCGTGGTGCTGATCTGGCTGAGTGCCTGGTTGCTGTGGCGCTGGTTCCGTTCGGGCAAAGCTTCACCTGATGCGATGACAAAATGGTTGCCCTTAGCGCGTCTGCGCATCGTCTGTGTGCTAAGTCTGGTCGCAACCGCAGTGAGTCTGGTGATGTTAAGCGAACAGCCGATGATGCCGGTTTATGGTCATTTGCTGTGGCAAGTGATCACCCGCTGATCCCCGGCATTATCCCCAACACGCTGGCCTGCGGCGCACTGCCGTCGGTCAGTGCCTGCGTCGGCCCGTCGTAAAAAATCCGGCCATCGACGATCAGCAACGTGCGCGGCGCGATCCGTGCCGCATCATCCAGATTGTGCGACACCATCAGCAGCGTGAGATGGCGTTGCTCACATACCTTATCCAGCAACGTCAGCATCTCACTGCGCAGTGCCGGATCGAGTGCTGAAAAGGGCTCATCGAGCAATAAAACCGGCTGACTGCGCAGCAGGCAACGGGCGAGCGCGACACGCTGACGCTGGCCACCGGAAAGTTGCGATGGCAGCCGGTCCAGACATTCAGTCAGCCCGACCTGTCGGGCAATTTCTTCCAGTTCCTGCTTCTGCTGCGCGGTAAGTTTCAGCCCCGGATGCAATCCCAGCCCCATGTTCTGACGCACCGTCAGATGCGAGAACAGATTATTTTCCTGAAACAACATCGACACCGGACGTTTTGCCGGTGGCGTCACGCTGTGATCTGCGCCGTTGAGCAGGATCTGCCCGCTGACCGGTGCCAGAAAACCGGCGACCAGACTCAGCAGGGTACTTTTCCCGGCGCCGCTCGGGCCGAGGATTGCCACACGTTCACCGGCGTCGATCTGTAAATCGAAGCGCATCGGCAGATGTTCGTACAAATACGTCAGTTTATTCAGCGTCAGCATGGCGGCCCGGCAGTTTCTCAATCAGGGTGAATAACAGGAAGCATAGCAGCAGTAATAACAGCGCCGTCACCGCGCCGTCCTGGCTGCGGTAGGAACCAATCTGCTGATACAGATAAAACGGCAGGGTGCGGAAATTCTCGTTGCCGAACAAGGCAATCACACCGAAATCCCCCAGCGAAAGTACACAGGCGAAAGCCAGTGCCTGTGCAATCGGGCGTTTCAGTGCGCTGAGTTCAACCCGGCGCAGCCGCTGCCAGCCATGCATATCCAGCGAAAGACACAGCAGCGTGTAGCGTTCTGCCACGTCGCGCATCGGGTTATCCAGCACTTTTAATGCATAAGGTACGGCCATCAGCGCATTCGTGAGGATCACCAGCGGCCACGGCGATTGTGGTAAACCGGTGGTATCGCCGAGCAACAGGAAGAAACCGGTCGCCAGCACAATACCCGGCATCGCGAGGATCAGCATGCCGCTCAGATCCATCGCCTGCGCCCAGCTATTTCTCTTGCGTAACCGCAGTTCGCGGCTGCTCCACAGCAGCATCATGGTCAGCAGCACACACAATAATCCGCTGCCGAGCGCGATACGCACGGATGTCCATAATGCCTGCCAGAGCGCGGGTTGTTGCAAAACACCGACCGCTGCCCGGTTTATGCCATCGGTAATGACGGCGAGTAACGGCGGCAGGATCAGCAACAACGCCAGGCCAATCAGTACGGCATCGGCGATGCGCCGCAGCCAGGAATCATCAGGATTACGCCAGCGCTGAGAATGCGTTTGGCCCACCGGCAACGCCTGACTGAGTTTCTGACTGAGCAACACCAGCGCCAGGCAACAAAACAGCTGGATCAGGGCCAGCGTGGCGGCGCGGCTTAAATCGTAGTCGTAACTTAGCGCCTGATAAATGGCGAGTTCAATGGTCGTTGCCTGCGGACCGCCACCCAGTGAAAGCACCGTGGCGAAGCTGGCGAAACACAGCATAAAGATTAAGGCGGCGGCGGGGAATATCTGCCGGCGAATGGCAGGCCATTCCACAAAGCGGAATTGCTGCCAGATATTCATGCCGAGTTGTGCGGCGAGCTGGCGCTGCTCAACGGCGATATTTTCCAGTGCCTGCACTAAGAGCCGCGCTGCCAGCGGCAGATTGAAAAAGACGTGCGCCAGCAAAATGCCCTGTAAACCATACGGCGAGAAACGGTAATCCATGCCCAGCCAGCCGCAAATTTGCGCCAGCCAGCCCTGTCTTCCGTAGACACTGAGAATGCCAAACACCGCCACCAAAACCGGCAAGACCAGCGTCATCGCACATAAACGTAATAACAGCTGACGGCCGGGGAAACGGCGGCGGAACAAGGTGCGTGCCAGCAAAATTGCGGGCAGCACCGAGCAAAGCGCTGAAAGCAGCGCCTGCCAGAAAGTAAAGCAGATCACATGCCAGAGATAAGGATCGTGCCAGAGCGATGCGCCGCTTATCTGTGGCGCATGACGCCACAGAGAGCCTAAGGCCAGTACTGCCACCAGCAACATAGCCAGTGACGCGATGACGCCCGGCAACAGCCAGCGAGGGATCAATGGCTGACGGCGTTCTGCCATGCCTGGATCCATTGTGAACGATGAGTAGCGACATCCTGTGCGCTGTATTGCAGAGATTTGGCCGGAATCGTCAGTTGTTTAAAAGCGTCAGGCAGCGGGGTATTCACCACCGGATACATCCAGTTGCCGGTCGGGATCACTTTCTGGAAATCTTCCGTGGTGACGAACTTCATGAACTGTTCAGCAAGTTTCGGTTGCTTGCTGTTTGCCAGCTGGCCCGCCACTTCGACCTGCATGTAATGCCCTTCGGTAAAATCGGCTGCGGCGTAGTTATCTTTCTTCTCTTCGACAATATGGTATGCCGGAGAGGTGGTGTAGCTCAGCACCAGGTCGCTTTCACCTTTGAGGAATAAACCGTAAGCCTCGCTCCAGCCTTTAGTGACGGTGACAGTTTTCTTCGCCAGTTTTTCCCACGCTTGCGGCGCTTTATCGCCGTAGACTTTTTGCATCCACAGCATCAGGCCCAGACCCGGTGTACTGGTGCGTGGATCCTCATAAATCACTTTCCATTTCTGGTCGCTGTTGATCAGCTCATCGAGGCTTTTTGGCGGATTCTTCAGTTTATTTTTGTCGTAGACGAAGGCGAAATAACCGTAATCGTAAGGCACGAAAGTGCTGTCATTCCAGCCGCCTGGCACCGTCAGTCTGGCGTTGGTTTTCGGTGCTTTGGCGAATAAACCGGTTTGTTCAGCGGCCTGCAACAGGTTGTTATCCAGCCCCAGCACGATGTCGGCTTTGCTGTTTTTACCTTCCATCCGCAGACGGTTGAGCAAAGACACGCCATCTTCCAGCGCCACGTATTTCAGTTCGCAGCCGCATTGGGCTTCAAAGGCTTTTTTAATGGCGGGACCGGGGCCCCAGTCAGCAGAGAAAGAATCGTAGGTATAAACCGTCAAAACAGGTTTTGACGCAAATGCAGGTGCAGAAAGTAACAGCAGGCAGGACAGTAATTTTTTCAACTTTGCGCTCCAAAAAAATGAAAGGGCAAAGGATTTTGAGTAAGCATCGCGCAGTCTCAAATCCCTCCGCCGGGATTAACCGGATCAGGTTCGACGGGTTTCAAATCTCAGCCAAACTTGCTCACGGCGTTTACATCGCAGCTTTAACAAGTCGGGCACCCCGTTGAGAACGGATGTCATTCTAGAGATTAACGGCGCGATGCGATAGTCCGATTAACTGTCCGGTGGGGCAAACCAGGCGGATTTAAAGTCGAACCAGCCGAGGGTGTTCATACGCACACCGCGCATACTGCGTTGCCCCTGTAGCACCAGCCAGTGATGGAACAGGGGATGGATCTGATGGCTGACCGTCTGTTTCTGGCTCCATTTCGCCATCGATAAATTCCCGGCGTGCCACAGGGCGGCATCGTCGTTCATCTCTTCGCTAAAGCAATGCTTTGCCAGCGGCAATTCGTAGAAATGCGCGAACAGTGAAAACTCCAGCGGCAGGGTGAAGTTGGCACTGCCGAGCCACAGATCACTTTTGGCATCGCCGCGGTGCCAGACTGCGTAATCCACTATCTGAATAATCAGTTCGATACCTTCTTCCGCCAGCAACGGGCGCAGGGCGTTGCAGATCGCCTGATGTTCGGAATGCTCGCCGTAAAATGTCAGCGTTACCTGCGTCAGGTTTTGCGGTTTGGGCGGACGTGGCCGGGGCGCTTTGTGATGCCATCGCGGCAGCAGGCCATACGCCGGAGACCAGTAGCGCTGGTAAATCGGTTCGGCATTATTCAGTAAGGCGATGGGATTGAGTAAATCGCACAACCACTGGCGTGTTTCTTCAGATTGTCCGACCGGCGAACGCTGGTCAAATAACAGGAAATAGCAGCCTTCTTCAAGGCGACTTTCCAGCTCGCTTTTGCCTGATTCATCGGCCTGAAGCTGTACGCCGGAATGCACCAGCTCTTCACTCAGTTCCGGTAATACCCAGATATTCACCTCGTCGATCAGTGCCCGGAAGCCAAAATAATCGTCAAAGGCGCGGATGCGCAGCTGTGTTTTCAGATTACGCACCACGGCGTAAGGGCCGGTGCCGACCGGATGGCGGGCAAAATCAGGCAGTGACTGCCATTCCTGCGGCAGGATCATCGCGTGGATATTGCCAAACAACCACGGCAGCCAGCGGTCGGGTTCATTCAGGTGGATATCTATGACATTCGCCGTGGGCGTCGTGACTGATTTCAGGTTGCTGAACAGCGGATGCGTTTTCAGGCGAATAAACGTGGCGATAATATCTGCCATCTCGAGTTCGCGACCATGATGAAAATGAATGGCGGGGCGCAGATAAAACCGCCAGTGCAGCGGCGAAACTTCCTGCCAGTGATGGGCTAAATCGCCTTCCGCTTCCCCATTTTCCTCATTTATGCGTGTCAGGCCGCTAAAGATTTGTCTGGCAATGTGGGTTTCTGAACGGCGCAACATGGTGCCGGGCAGCAGATTCATCAGCGGGCGATAATACAGTACGCGCAGAATATGTTTGCCCTGACGGAAACTGCGACCGAGCTGGGACAGCAGCATCTGGCGCACCAGGGTTTTGTCGCCGACCAGTTGTACCAGCTGATCAATGCTGTCCTGTTCCAGCAGCTCTTCAGCGCGCTGTTGCTGGAGTGCCAGCCCGGTATAAAGAAATTTCAGCGTGGATCGTTTGCCGCGTCCGGCCTCTGCATCCCACGTCAGCCAGCCCTGTCCCTGCATGGTGCTGAGCAACGAGCGCATGTGTCTGCGTGAACAGTTCAGGACTTCTGACAGTGCCTGTAATGTCGTTTCAGTTTCTTCACCGTGACAGCTTTGCCATAAGCGGATGAACTGTTGTTGCAAACGGGATGAGGACATAAAAGAGGAACTCCGTGGCCGATCTTCATCAATTTATCTTTCCTCATATTACGCCGATACTGTTTCTCAACGAAAGCCTGTTGTGAACAACCGGAGATCATCATGAAACGCAGTCTGAACGCCCGTTTCTATCAGCGTTATTTTGAAGCCATCAAAAAAAACGCCTCTAAAAATCATGCAGACTGGCTGTCCTGGGTTCCGGTGCAGTACCGTCTGGATATTCTGTCCCGTCTCACGCAGTGGGATATGGAAACGATGGACGACGAGCAATACCGCCGGCGACTGTGACTTCAGGTCTGACTAAATTCGATTTTCTGAGTAATGGTGTATTGTCACCAGCCAGTGAGGAAACTCACTGGTTTTTTTATGCTCATTTTCCAGAACCGACTGAAACTTCGCTACACTGTCTGTCTTGCTTTATCTGCATTCATTTCTCAGGGACGACGTCATGTCAAAACCTCGTTTTAATCGTATTTATGTCACCTTTCTGGTGGTCTCCTTGCTGTGCGGCGTGGCGGGTGCATTACAGGCGCCGACGCTGAGTCTGTTTCTGACCAACGAAGTGAAGGTCCGTCCGCTGTGGGTCGGCTTCTTTTATACCGTTAACGCCATCGCGGGGATCGCGATCAGCTTTCTGCTGGCTAACCGTTCCGATAACAAAGGCGACCGGCGGAAATTGCTGATGTTCTGCTGCCTGATGGCGATCGGCAACAGTCTGGTCTTTGCCTTCAGCCGCGATTATCTGGTGCTGATCACTGTCGGTGTGTTGCTGGCAGCCATAGGTAACGCGTCGATGCCCCAGCTCTTTGCACTGGCGCGGGAACATGCGGATCGCTCCGCCAGTGAAGTGGTGATGTTCAGCTCGATGATGCGTGCGATGCTCTCGCTGGCCTGGGTGCTTGGCCCGCCGCTGTCGTTCATGGTGGCGTTGAACTACGGCTTTACGCCAATGTACCTGAGTGCGGCAGCGGTGTTTGTCGGCAGCATACTGATGATTCTGTTTTTCCTGCCCTCAGTACCACGCCTTGAACTGCCAGTGGACGAAAAAGTAGTGCATGCCAGCGCCTGGCGTAACAAAGATGTTCGTCTGCTGTTCTTTTCTTCTTTGCTGATGTGGACCTGCAATATCATGTATGTCATTGATATGCCGCTGTACATCACCAGCGATTTGGGCCTGCCGGAAGGGCTGGCAGGCTTGCTGATGGGGACGGCGGCCGGGCTGGAAATTCCTGCCATGTTGCTGGCCGGATATCTGGTGAAACGTACCGGCAAACGCAAGCTGATGCTGTATGCCGTGGCGAGTGGTGTGATTTTCTATGCCGGACTGGTGGCGTTTCAGTTCAAGGCGGCGCTGATGATCCTGCAACTGTTCAATGCGATTTTCATCGGCATCGTGGCGGGGATCGGCATGCTGTATTTTCAGGATCTGATGCCGGGAAGGGCAGGTTCAGCGACTACGCTATTCACCAACAGCATTTCCACCGGTGTGATTTGCGCGGGGTTGCTGCAGGGCTTTATCGTGGAAAACTTCGGCCATTATCCGGTCTACTGGGCGGCAACTGTGCTGGCGGTGGTGGCGCTCGGGCTGATGTATAAAGTCAAAGATGTTTAAATGACGTAAGGTTAATGAGCGATTTATTCGCTCTTTAACCTATTCAACTGAATAATATATTCCGTTTTTTGCTTGTTCCGGCAACGTCTTAATAATTTTGAAATATCTGTTTTTATCCTGCAAAGATTAATGTTTTAAGTACTTCGCATCCTCTTTACCTGTATGGCTAATGAAAAGTATTTTCTATAATATCGTCTTTCTTAAAATTCTAATGCAGGGTATTAAATATGATTCCAGTTGTACTTATCAGGAAAACATATAATTCATTTATTGATGAGAAAAAATCTGAGGGCTGCTGTATTGGGTTATGCCTGACGTGGCTGGGCGATATATTAAAAGAAAGGCCGGTACAACAAAGGGGGGGCTGGTTTTCCGGCTGGCTTTCCGGTTGGTTCTCCACGCCACTGACACCTGACAAGAAAGCCTTAATCCCCTCTGATACTGCGAAGCTGAGGCTATTGCTTGAACGTTCATACCGGCGGCACGAGAGCTATCTGAGGAGCTGCAAGGAGAGCCAGCAGGATCCGAAACGTCAGACAGGACGCCATCAGGTCTTTGTTAATTATAAAAATTTCCGTCAGGCAGAAAAGGAAAGAATAACTGGCGTTCCCGGTTTACAGTATCGTCTGATAACACGTAATGATTTCATGTTATTTAACGGGGTAAACAGTTTTGGTCAGGCTCACCCTCTCACCGGAGCGATCATTGCTTTCCGGTTTTCTGAGGTACCGGGTGAGGTTGGCTATCATGCCGTTGCGGCGTTTCGCTACAGTGCTTCGGAATGTTTTTTTCTCGATCCCAATTTAGGATTATTTAAAACATCCTCTTCTTATCCTATGTTAGATATTACTAAATATATTAAAAAAGTATATAGAGAGGCTGTTCCATTAATGGAGTTTATAGTTTCTAAGAAAAGCTAATTAAATGGTGGCCGATATTTGTGCATTCGCCGTTGTTGAGTAAAAATATTAGAAGTGTTTTGAATATGATTACTGTTATTCCATCGAAAAAAATTATGGTTCAGTCGATTTTTTATCAGGCAAGTACCAGGATCCCATCGCTGTAAGTGAAATAATCGTGACAAAGAAACTGAAGACAGGATGACTATGCAGGGGTAACTTTGCAGAGGCTTTCGGGGATGCCTGAAGGCTGATGAAGAAAGCGGGGCTGGGCCCGCCTTCTTCATCGTTTACAGATAATAATCACTGCATAAACGCAGGCTGATTCTTCTCGTAGCCGGAGATATTTTCTTCATGCTGCAAGGTCAGACCGATGCTGTCCAGACCGTTGATCATGCAGTGACGACGGAAGCTGTCGATGACAAACGGATAGTTTTTATCGCCCGCTTTAACAGTCTGCGCTTCCAGATCCACTTCGAACTGAATGCCTTCGTTAGCTTTCACCAGCTCAAACAGTTCATCCACTTCGGCGTCGCTCAGCGTGATTGGCAGCAACTGGTTGTTGAATGAGTTACCGTAAAAGATATCGGCAAAGCTTGGCGCGATCACAGCATGGAAACCGTAATCGGTCAGTGCCCATGGCGCATGTTCGCGGGAAGAACCGCAGCCAAAGTTTTCGCGTGCCAGCAAAATACTCGCGCCTTTGTAGCGCGGTTTGTTCAGCACGAAATCAGGATTTGGCACCTGACCGGCATCGTCCAGAAAACGCCAGTCATTAAACAGATGCTGGCCAAAACCGGTACGGGTGACTTTCTGTAAAAACTGTTTTGGAATGATGGCATCGGTATCGACGTTAGCTGCATCCAGCGGAACCACCAGACCGATGTGTTGGGTAAATTTAGCCATGGTGTTTTCCTCAGTTCAGTTCACGGATATCAGCGAAACGGCCGGTGACCGCCGCCGCTGCCGCCATTGCCGGGCTGACCAGATGCGTGCGACCGCCACGACCCTGACGGCCTTCGAAGTTACGGTTGCTGGTAGACGCGCAACGTTCGCCCGGTTCCAGACGGTCATTGTTCATCGCCAGACACATAGAGCAGCCTGGCAGACGCCATTCAAAGCCCGCTTCGATGAAGATCTTATCCAGCCCTTCTTCTTCCGCCTGCGCTTTTACCGGGCCGGATCCCGGTACCACAATGGCCTGTACGCCGTTCGCCACTTTACGGCCTTTGGCCACCGCTGCCGCAGCGCGTAAATCTTCGATACGGGAATTGGTGCAGGAGCCGATGAACACTTTATCAATCGCCACGTCGGTCAGTTTAATGCCCGGCTGCAAATCCATATACACCAGCGCTTTTTCCGCTGAGGCACGTTCTACCGGATCGGCAAAGGATGCCGGGTCCGGGATGGTCTGATTCACGGCCATCACCTGACCCGGGTTGGTACCCCAGGTGACCTGTGGTGCGATTTCAGACGCATCCAGCGTAACAACGCTGTCGAACTTCGCCCCATCTTCGGTTTTCAGGGTTTTCCAGTATTCGACCGCCGCGTCCCAGTTCTGATCTTTCGGCGCAAACTGACGGCCCTTCAGATAAGCAAACGTAGTTTCATCCGGTGCAACCAGACCGGCTTTCGCCCCCATTTCGATCGCCATGTTGCACAGGGTCATACGACCTTCCATGCTTAACGCTTCAATCGCTTTACCGCAGAATTCCACCACGTGACCGGTGCCGCCTGCGCTGCCGGTTTTCCCGATAATCGCCAGAACGATATCTTTCGCTGTGATACCGACAGGAGCTTCGCCGGTCACTTCAATTTTCATGGTTTTAGCGCGACCCTGTTTCAGGGTTTGTGTCGCCAGAACGTGTTCAACTTCCGAAGTCCCGATACCGAATGCCAGTGAGCCAAACGCGCCGTGCGTGGCGGTATGGGAATCACCGCAGACAATCGTCATTCCCGGCAACGTCATGCCCTGTTCAGGGCCGATAACGTGAACGATGCCCTGATACGGGTGATTCAGGTCATACAACTGCACGCCGAATTCAGCACAGTTCTTGATTAATTCCTGCATCTGGATGCGCGCCATTTCGCCGCTCGCATTGATGTCTTTAGTTTGCGTGGACACGTTGTGATCCATGGTCGCAAAGGTTTTACCTGGCTGGCGAACCTGACGGCCCATCGCACGCAAGCCGTCAAACGCCTGCGGAGAGGTCACTTCGTGAACCAGATGGCGGTCAATGTATAACAATGGCGTTTCGTTTTGCGCTTCGTAAACCACATGCGCATCAAACAATTTCTGATACAGAGTTTTGGCCATGTTATGCCCCTTCTTTCACAAAGCGGGCAATGATATCGCCCATTTCATTGGTACCCAGCGCCTGCTGACCGTTAGCTAAATCGCCGGTGCGGTGGCCTGCTTCCAGTGCTTTATTAACCGCCTGCTCGATAGCATTGGCTGCATCATCAGCACCCAGACTGTAACGCAGTAACAGTGCGGCGGACAAAATTTGTGCAATCGGGTTGGCAATGTTTTTACCGGCGATATCCGGGGCTGACCCCCCCGCAGGCTCGAACAGACCAAACGCCTGCTCGTTCATGCTGGCAGAAGGCAACATCCCCATCGAACCGGTGATCATCGCGCATTCGTCCGACAGGATGTCGCCGAATAAGTTTGAACACAGCAACACGTCAAACTGCGACGGATCTTTAATCAGCTGCATGGTCGCGTTATCGATGTACATGTGGCTCAGGCTGACATCCGGGTAATCTTTAGCGATTTCGTTAACCACTTCACGCCACATAATGGAAGTCTGCAACACGTTCGCTTTATCGATGGAGGTCACTTTGCTGCGGCGTTTGCGCGCTGATTCAAAGGCGATGCGGGCGATGCGTTCAATCTCAAAACGGTAATACACTTCGGTATCAAATGCTTTCTCGTGCATGCCCTGACCTTCGCGACCTTTAGGCTGACCGAAGTAAATACCGCCCGTCAGTTCACGAACACACAGAATGTCGAAGCCTTTTGCGGCGATATCGGCACGCAACGGACAAAACTCTTCCAGCCCCTGATACAGGCGGGCAGGGCGCAGATTACTAAACAACTTGAAATGTTTGCGCAGTGGCAATAATGCGCCACGCTCAGGCTGATCGTTTGGGGGCAGATGTTCCCATTTCGGGCCACCCACGGAGCCGAAAAGAATCGCATCAGCTTGTTCACAACCGGCAACGGTCGCTGGCGGCAACGGGCTGCCATGTTTGTCGATGGCTGCGCCACCCACATCGTATTCGCTGGTGGTGATCTTCAGGCCAAAACGCTGACGTACTGCGTCCAGAACTTTATATGCCTGGGCCATGACTTCCGGGCCAATTCCGTCTCCGGGTAAGACGGCAATATGATGGGTCTTGCTCATGTTCACACCGTTTCCTGATTATTTTGAATGTTGTTGTGTTGCTGACCTGTCTGCTGCAAACGTTGTTTTTCGATCTCAACTTGTTTGCTGCGCCAGATGTTATTCAGTACGTGTACCATCGCTTTTGCGGAGGATTCGACAATGTCTGTCGCCAGCCCGACACCGTGGAAGCGGCGGCCATTGAAGGAGACGACCACGTCAACCTGACCCAGAGCATCGCGGCCCTGACCTTTGGCGCTCAGCTGGTATTTCACCAGTTCAATCTGATAACCGGTGATGCGGTTGATAGCCTGATACACGGCATCTACCGGACCGTTGCCGGTAGCGGCTTCGGTAATGATTTCTTCGCCACAGGCCAGATTGACTGACGCAGTGGCGGTAATTTTTGAGCCGGACTGCACGCTGAAGTTATCCAGACGATAGAATTCAGGTTCTTCCTGCTGCTTGTTAATGAAGACCAGTGCTTCTAAATCGTAGTCGAAAACCTGACCTTTTTTGTCGGCCAGCTTCAGGAACGCGGCATACAGATGATCCAGATTGTAATCAGCTTCTTTGTAGCCCATTTCTTCCATGCGATGCTTAACGGCAGCACGACCGGAACGGGAAGTCAGGTTCAACTGAACCTGATTCAGACCGATGGATTCCGGGGTCATGATTTCGTAGTTTTCACGGTTTTTCAGCACGCCGTCCTGATGGATCCCGGAGGAGTGTGCGAAGGCGTTAGAGCCGACAATGGCTTTGTTGCCCGGGATCGGCATGTTGGTTATCTGGCTGACAATCTGGCTGGTGCGGTAGATTTCTTTGTGATTAATGTTGGTGTGAACGTTCATGTAGTCGCTGCGGGTGCGGATCGCCATGATCACTTCTTCCAGCGCAGTGTTACCGGCGCGTTCACCGATACCGTTCAATGTGCCTTCAACCTGGCGCGCACCGGCCTGTATCGCGGCGATGGAGTTACCGACAGCCATGCCCAGATCATCGTGGCAGTGAACGGAAATAATCGCTTTATCAATGTTTGGAACACGCTCATACAAATTGGTGATGATTCCACCGAACTGAACCGGCGTCGTGTAACCCACGGTGTCAGGAATGTTGATGGTGGTCGCCCCGGCTTTGATTGCAGCTTCGACCACGCGGCACAGATTATCCAGCGGGGTACGGCCGGCATCTTCGCAGGAGAATTCGACGTCGTCAGTGTAATTACGGGCGCGTTTCACGGAATGCGTGGCCATTTCCAGCACCTGATCAAACGAGCGCTTCAGTTTGGATTCAATGTGCAGGGTAGAAGTGGCCAGGAAGACGTGGATACGGAAAGCTTCTGCGACGCGTAATGCTTCGGCAGCGGCGTCGATGTCACCGTCCACACAGCGGGCCAGACCGCAAACACGGCTATTTTTAATCTGGCGTGCGATAGTTTGTACGGACTCGAAATCGCCGGGAGAGGAGACCGGGAAGCCGACTTCCATCACGTCAACGCCCATTCTTTCCAGCGCCATTGCAATTTGAATCTTCTCTTTAACACTCAGGCTGGCTTGTAACGCCTGTTCACCGTCACGCAGCGTGGTATCGAAAATAATGACTTGCTCGCTCATGGGTTATTCCTTGTCTGCTTTTACTTTCGCGCCCTGCGGGAGATAAAAAAAAACCCGCGCATCGGCGCGGGTTTATTGTCTGTGGAAGTTGAATCAGTTCTGATTTTCGCCCACTGGCTTACCGCGCAAATATTCTGCGTTGAGTAGTAGGCCTAGGAGACGGGTCATCATGAACATGTGTTTCAGCTTCTCATCATCGGGTGGTCAGAACGGATATCGTTCAAACAGTGACTAAAGTGATACGGGAATGTGTGCGGTATGTCAACCGTCACTGTGTGGAAATTCCAGAAAATCGCCAAAATGATATTGAATCTCATTTAGCATAAAACACTGGCGTCGCGGAGGTACTCGGGATGAAGGTTTTAAAGGGGGGCGGAAAAATAAGAACAAAAAAAATGCACCCGCCCGGGGGCACCTGGATAAATACTCTATTTAATACAGTGAATTAAAAATGATTTAGTATGGCTTAACTTATTATTCATTTTTAGAATGTTGTTTACGGAAATATTTTGCTGTTTGATATCATCAGTTTCTTTGTGGGAAATAAAATTTGTATTTCTGTTTCTGATTATTGGAAACAAAAATTCATATTTTTCTGAAAATAAATTGATGAGAATTTGCTGCGTTTTCTCTGCCAATATTTATGTTCCCCAATACCATCTCAATGCTGCGCTTTACGAAATAGATTATTGAAGATAATCATTTTATTTGGATTCGAATGTCTATTATGAGGGATATCATGTCTGACGCCGATACAGAAATACAACCTAAAACCGCTGAGGCAGAAACGCACCTTCGCAATGTTGATTTAAATTTATTAACGGTTTTTGATGCCGTCATGCAATTACAAAATATTACACGTGCAGCCAATATGTTGGGGATGTCCCAGCCAGCGGTCAGTAATGCCGTTGCCCGTTTGAAAGTGATGTTTAATGATGACTTGTTTGTGCGTTTCGGGCGCGGGATCCAACCGACGATGCGCGCACGTCAACTGTTTGGCCCGATCAGACAGGCTTTGCAACTGGTGATGAACGAACTGCCGAGGGCAGGTTTTGACCCTTATCTCAGCACACGCCAGTTTAATGTCGCTATTTGCAGCCCGCTCGATAAACGCTTCACCAGCCTGGTGCTGAATGCCGCCGAAGAATTATCGCCGGGTGTCAGTGTTAAACTGCAAACGATTGTTAACGATGATATTGAACATCAGCTGCGTTACCAGAATATAGAATTTGTGATCAGTTATCGTAAATTTGAGCGTGCTGATTTTTGCAATCATGCCTTATTTAATGATGAGCTGGTTCTGGTCGCAGCACAAAATCATCCCCGCATCAGTCCGCATATGTCTGATGAAAAGTATCTGAAAGAAAAACATGCTGTCATGATGATGGACCGCTTCTATTCTTTCAGTTCACCTTATTACGACGACTCTGAGTTAGTTTCGCTGATTTCCTATCAAGGAACCGATCTGTTCAGCGTTATGGAAATTGTCTCCAAATCCGAGATGGTTGCACTGGTGCCGCGCTGGCTGGCACAGGCAAATGCAGGAATACTTAATTTATCCGTCATTCCATTGCCGTGGATGAAAAATACGCTGACTTGTTATCTTTCCTGGCACGAATCATCCAGCAAAGACAAAGGTAATATGTGGATGAAAACATTATTGAGCCAGTGTGTTGTTTCTCTGTAATCAGTCAGTCATTACGACTTTTTTGGCAGAGGTGATCGCAGCGAAAGCGGCTGCCTGTTCTTTATCAGATAGTTTTTTATCCTGCAGGTTTTTTTCTCCTCGTTAGAGTCCTGCAGGTTTTTTTTGTCTTAGAAATTCCGCGTGATATTTCCAAAACCCTGCTGCAGCTCCTACAATTTCATTTCGCCTTGCAATCTTTGTCGGTAGACTGCGTTAAATCTTTGTAACAGAGCAATGCAGTCAGCTCCCTCCTTTTACTGACTACGCTGGACGCCGGTATAAACGCTCAATGAATCCAACCTTAAATGATTACCATCTGATTTCCCGTTTTCGTCAGCAAGTCGTTGCCCGCGCTGAACAGACTGCATTTCGCGAGTGGTCGCCAGCGGCAGAATCTGCCCTGACCTGGCGTGAGCTGGGCGAGAAAGTGGATGCATTATCCGACGTGTTATTGCAGGAGCAAGTGGGCGTTCAGGAACGGATCGCCATTTGCGGGAATAATTCGATGGCCTGGGCGACAGCAGATCTTGCGATCCTGCAATTGCGTGCTGTCACCGTGCCGGTTTATGCCACCAATACACCCGCGCAGTCCGCATATGTACTCAATGATGCGGATGTCCGTATTTTGTTTGTCGTCGGTCAGAAACAATATGACGCGGCGGTGGCTGTGCGTGATCTCTGCCCGCAGCTGAAACACATACTGGTGCTGGACAATGATGTCGATTTACGTGGCGTACCCATTGCCCGGCATGTTTCAGGCGTTGTTCCCCGGGATGCTGCTCTAGCTGCTGAGCGTGAAGTGCGGGTGAATGCCCGTGACCTGAGTGATCTGTTCACGCTCATCTATACCTCGGGCACCACCGGAGAAGCAAAAGGCGTGATGCTGGATTACCGCAGCATGGCGACGCAACTGATGCAGCATGAAAGGCGTCTGAGCATTTCGGAGCATGATGTTTCCCTTTGTTTTCTGCCGCTGGCGCACGTTTTTGAACGCGCATGGAGTTTCTTCGTGATGCATTGCGGTGCGCAAAACGTCTTCCTGCGCGAAACTGATCTGGTGCGTGATGCTTTGCAGGCCATTAAACCGACAGTAATGTGTGCGGTACCGCGCTTCTATGAAAAAGTGTTCAGCGCGATCCACGACAAAGTCTCTCGCGCGGGAACCCTCAAAAAGCGGCTTTTCCACTGGGCCGTCGGGCAGGGCAAAGAGAAGTTTTTGATCGAGCGCCGTGGCGAACGTTATCCGTTCTGGCTGGCGCCTGCGCATTTTCTCGCCGATAAACTGGTGCTAAAAAAGCTGCGTGATTTGCTGGGTGGCAATCTGCGTTTTCTGCCTGCCGCCGGTGCAAGTCTGGACGACAATGTCATTCTGTTTTTCGAATCACTCGGTCTGAAAATCAAATACGGCTACGGCCTGACGGAAACGTGCGCGACGGTGACCTGCTGGGAAGAAAATGATTTCCGCTTTGGTTCTGTCGGAACGGCGTTACCAGAGATTGAAGTGCGGATCGGCGAGGAGAATGAGATTCAGGTTCGCGGCCCAACACTCCTGCGGGGTTACTTCAATAAACCGGAAGAGACGGCGGCCAGTTTCACTGCCGACGGCTGGTTTAAAACCGGTGATGCCGGGAAAATGGATGCACAAGGGAATGTGTTTATTACCGAACGACTCAAAGATCTGATGAAAACGTCGGGCGGAAAATACATTGCTCCGCAGCGTATCGAAGGCACGCTGGTGCAGGATCGTTATATCGAGCAGGCGGCAGTCATCGCCGATGAAAGGCACTTTGTTTCTGCGCTGATCGTGCCTGATTTTGATGTGCTGAACGTCTATGCCCAGGCGCACCGTATTGATTATTTCAATCGCGCCGGACTGGTGAAAAACGAGCAGATCCTCTCGCTGTTTGCCCACCAGCTACGCGAGATTCAGCATGATCTTGCCGGTTTTGAGCAGGTGAAAAAGTTTGTGTTGCTGACCAAACCTTTCACGATGGAAGCGGGTGAACTGACCCCGACCCTTAAACTGCGCCGCAAAAATATTTTCAGCCGTTATCAGAAGGAAATCGATCAGCTTTATCAGGAGTAATGCTTCATCTGCCCGTTTCATCACTTTCCTTTCTGAATCACCGGCGTATGTCACTTCGCCGGTTTTCTTCCCTCGTTTTAGTTTCAGGTCCGCTATGGACATAATTTAATACTGTAATTTTTCCAGCCTTCCTGATATTTCTGACTGGTTAGTGCTCACAGGCAGTGTTTTGTCCCGAGCGGGAGAATGAAGGCAGTGCGAGGCGATAAAATCATGCCTGTGCAGAATTTTTGGCGTTTGCCTGACTCCGGTTCTGACGCTAAGGTACTGAGTTAGATTCTTGAACGCCAATAAGAACAGCAGGGTTTTGTGAGCCCGATAGAAAGTCCTAAAATTCAGCAATTTATCTTTAAATTGCTGCTGATAGAACAGCTAGCTGAAACACAAGTCATCCTATAAAAGAAGCAAAAAGCCTGGAGGCAAAACCATGGAGATGTTGTCAGGAGCCGAGATGGTCGTCCGGTCGTTAATCGACCAGGGCGTTAAGCACGTATTCGGTTATCCCGGCGGTGCGGTGTTGGATATCTATGATGCCCTGCATACGGTCGGTGGGATAGATCATGTGCTGGTGAGACATGAACAGGGTGCTGTTCATATGGCTGACGGTTATGCGCGTGCCACGGGTGACGTGGGCGTCGTGCTGGTGACTTCCGGTCCAGGCGCAACCAATGCGATCACCGGCATTGCCACGGCTTATATGGATTCCATTCCGCTAGTGGTGCTATCCGGCCAGGTACACAGTTCACTCATCGGTTATGACGCATTCCAGGAATGCGACATGGTGGGGATTTCCCGCCCGGTGGTGAAACACAGTTTTCTGGTAAAACGTGCGGAAGATATTCCGACTGTGCTGAAAAAAGCGTTTTATCTTGCCTCTACCGGCCGTCCTGGCCCGGTGGTTGTCGACCTGCCAAAAGATGTGGTGAACCCGCAGATTAAACTGCCTTACGCCTATCCTGATCAGGTTGCGATGCGCTCCTATAACCCGACGGTGCAAGGCCATCGCGGGCAAATCAAGCGCGCAGTCCAGACTTTACTGGCGGCGAAGAAACCGGTGCTGTACGTCGGTGGCGGTGCGATTAATTCTGAGTGTGATGCTGAACTGCTGCAACTGGCGGAGAAACTGAATCTGCCCGTCACCAGTTCCCTGATGGGGTTGGGCGCATTTCCCGGTACCCATCGCCAGAGCCTTGGTATGCTCGGCATGCACGGTACTTACGAAGCCAATATGGCGATGCACAACGCGGATTTAATCTTCGGTGTAGGCGTGCGTTTCGACGACCGTACCACCAATAATCTGGCGAAGTACTGCCCGAATGCGACGGTTATGCACATTGATATCGACCCGACGTCCATTTCCAAAACCGTGAATGCGGATATTCCGATTGTGGGTGATGCGAAGCAGACGCTGATTCAGATGCTGGAATTGCTGGCACAAAGCGACGAAAAGCAGGAATTCGATGCGCTGCGCGACTGGTGGCAAAATATTGAGAACTGGCGCGGGCGTGAGTGCCTGAGCTACGACAAAAATACCGGTACCATCAAGCCACAGGCGGTTATCGAAACGCTGCACCGTCTGACCAAAGGCGATGCCTATGTCACGTCGGACGTCGGGCAGCATCAGATGTTTGCCGCATTGTATTATAAGTTCGATAAACCGCGTCGCTGGATCAACTCCGGTGGCCTCGGCACGATGGGCTTTGGCCTGCCTGCTGCGCTGGGTGTGAAACTCGGCCTGCCGGATGAGACGGTAATTTGTGTGACCGGTGACGGCAGTATCCAGATGAACATTCAGGAGCTGTCGACCGCGCTGCAATACGATTTGCCAGTGATCGTCGTGAACCTGAACAATGGCTATCTGGGCATGGTGAAGCAGTGGCAGGACATGATTTACTCCGGCCGTCATTCTCAGTCTTACATGCAATCGCTGCCTGATTTCGTGAAACTGGCGGAAGCTTACGGGCATGTGGGTATTGCTATCCGCACGCCGGATGAGCTGGAAAGCAAGCTGGCGCTGGCGCTGGAACAGAAAAATCGTCTGGTATTTGTTGATATCAGCGTGGATGAAACAGAACACGTTTACCCTATGCACATCCGTGGCGGTGCGATGGACGAAATGTGGTTAAGCAAAACGGAGAGGACCTGATCATGCGCCGGATTTTATCAGTATTACTGGAAAACGAATCGGGCGCGTTGTCCCGCGTGGTTGGCCTGTTCTCTCAGCGTGGCTATAACATTGAAAGCCTGACCGTTGCACCGACGGATGATCCTACCTTGTCGCGCATGACGATTCAGACCGTGGGTGATGCCAAGGTGCTCGAGCAAATCGAAAAACAGCTGCATAAGCTGGTAGACGTATTACGAGTCACTGAGCTGGTGCAGGGTGCTCACGTTGAGCGTGAAATCATGCTGGTGAAGGTGCAGGCTTCCGGTTATGGCCGGGAAGAAGTTAAACGCTCTACCGAGATTTTCCGCGGTCAGATTGTGGATGTCACAGCAACGCTTTACACCGTTCAGCTGGCGGGTACCAGTGACAAACTGGACGCGTTTTTAGCCAGTATCCGTGATGTGGCTGAAATCGTCGAAGTTGCGCGCTCCGGCGTAGTGGGTGTCTCCCGTGGCGACAAAATCATGCGCTAAAGCGTAAATAATCAGCAAGATGTGAAACTTATCTGATATTTAAAAGCCCGGCTCTTGAGTTGGGCTTTATTTTTTGCGAGACAGGTGAAGCGATTCGGTAAAACACCTTGCCCGGCAGAGGCTTCTGCGGTTAGATAAAGCATTATCTTTATTAAGGGGTTTCTCAGTGAAGCTGGATGAGATCGCGAGGTTAGCGGGCGTTTCGCGTACAACGGCCAGTTATGTGATTAATGGCAAAGCGAAACAGTATCGTGTCAGCGATAAGACAGTCGAAAAAGTTATGGCTGTCGTGAAGGAACATAACTATCACCCGAATGCGGTGGCAGCGGGTTTACGCGCCGGTCGCACCCGTTCTATTGGCCTGGTGATCCCCGATCTGGAAAATACCAGTTACACCAAAATCGCCAACTTCCTCGAGCGTCAGGCCCGTCAGCGGGGTTATCAACTGCTAATCGCCTGTTCAGAAGATCAGCCTGACAACGAAATGCGCTGCATCGAACATCTGCTGCAACGTCAGGTAGATGCGATCATTATCTCCACGTCATTGCCGCCGGAACATCCTTTCTATCAGCGCTGGGCCAACGATGATTTCCCGATCATTGCGCTTGATCGCGCTCTGGATCCCGAACACTTCATCAGTGTTGTGGGTGCCGATCAGGATGACGCACTGATGCTGGCGCAGGAGTTGCGCACCTTTCCTGCTGAATCGGTATTGTATCTCGGCGCGCTGCCTGAGCTTTCCGTGAGTTTTCTGCGCGAGCAGGGATTCCGCCAGGCATGGGCTGAAGATCCACGCCAGCCGGAATACCTTTATGCCAATGCTTATGATCGTGAATCAGCGGCCATAGTGTTTGCCGAATGGCTAAAAACGCACCCGATGCCGCAGGCGTTATTTACGACGTCATTCCAGCTGTTACAGGGTGTGATGGACGTTACGCTGAAAATGGAAGGGCGTTTACCGGCCAATCTCGCTATTGCCACATTCGGCGATAACGAGCTGCTCGATTTCCTCGAATGCCCGGTTCTGGCCGTGGCGCAGCGTCACCGCGATGTGGCTGAACGTGTACTGGAGCTGGTTCTGGCCTGCCTGGATGAGCCGAAGAAGCCGAAAGCAGGGCTGACCCGTATCCGCCGTAATTTGTTCCGCCGTGGTCGCCTGAGCCGCAAATAAACCCCGGACGGGTATTCACCTGACTGCCCGTCTTTTTCACCGTTGCTGAATCGCGTTAAAACATTCCGGTAATTTGCGTTGCCGTTTCTGATAATCAAAATACGAGAATTCCCATATGACTTTAATGGGCAATTTAGGAGCATTCCCAGACTGCTGAATTATTAACAAATGTTTTTGCTTTCCTTCCGCTGATATAAACCTTCCAATCAATTTCTAAAATACGTTAATGCTCGCCGCAAAAGTGCTGTAGAATTCCCCGCTTAAATTCCAGCGGTGTGAGTTTGCTGCGGTACTGATGGCTTTTAAATCTGCCCGAAGGCTTATGCCATGCGGGTTGGCATGTAAAATGATGTTGATTTAGACGTGACAGCCAGAAAAAAATTGAAAATGATTTTTGTTAAGGCAAAACGGTCAGGAAATGAGAGTTGGATAGCAGAAGAATATAAATAGTTAAATAATGTTCAGTTTGGCTTTTTTTTAAACGAAATTATTAACCCTCCGAAATTTCTTCAACTAATCATGACGTTATTTTCTATACCCCCTCTAAAAAACCTCATCACATTGCGCTAAGCATTTGTGTGGCTGCGTAAATATTGCCAAACCGTCTCCGCTCTGGCTTGACAAGGTTTTAAAACCATCCGTAAACTCTTTTCTGTGGGAATTTGTGGGGGAAAGTGGTGAAAAGGGTCACAGAGGGGTAGAGCGGTCATGTTTCGTGGCGCGACGATGGTTAACCTCGACAGTAAAGGGCGACTTGCCGTACCCACCCGTTATCGGGATTTACTGAGCGAAGAATCGCAAGGTCAAATGGTGTGCACCATAGACCTCCATCACCCATGTCTCCTCCTTTACCCCCTCCCTGAGTGGGAAGTTATCGAACAAAAATTGTCCCGTCTGTCGAGTATGAACCCCATTGAGCGCCGTATTCAGCGCCTTTTACTGGGGCATGCCAGTGAATGTCAGATGGATAACGCCGGGCGTCTGCTGATTGCAACAACATTGCGTCAGCATGCCGGGCTCGCAAAAGAAGTGATGCTGGTTGGGCAGTTCAATAAGTTTGAATTGTGGGATGAACAGACCTGGTATCAACAAGTTAAGGAAGACATCGACGCTGAACAATCGTCTCAGGAGCCACTTTCTGACCGATTACAGGACTTGTCATTATAAGCATGGTTGAAAACTACAAACACACTTCCGTTTTGCTGGATGAAGCCGTTAACGGCCTCAACATTCGACAGGACGGCATTTACATAGACGGAACTTTTGGCCGTGGTGGCCATTCACGTCTGATTCTGTCCCAGCTTGGGCCGGACGGACGCTTGCTGGCGATTGACCGTGATCCACAGGCGATCAAAGCCGCAGAATCTATTGATGATCCGCGTTTCTCTATCGTTCACGGACCTTTTTCTGATCTGGCCGACTATGTGCGGGATCGGGGTCTCGAAGGCAAGATCGACGGCGTACTGCTGGATTTAGGCGTTTCTTCTCCTCAGCTTGATGATCCTGAACGTGGATTCTCATTTATGCGTGACGGGCCTCTGGATATGCGTATGGATCCTACCCGTGGTTATTCAGCAGCTGAATGGCTGATGAAAGCCGAAGCCGAAGATATTGCCTGGGTGTTGAAAACTTTTGGTGAAGAGCGTTTTGCCAAACGCATTGCACGCGCGATCGTTGAGCGTAACCGCGAATTGCCGATGACCCGGACTAAAGAGCTGGCGGATCTGATCGCTAATGCCTCGCCAGTTCGTGAGAAGCACAAGCATCCGGCCACGCGCAGCTTCCAGGCGATCCGTATCTACATCAACAGTGAGCTGGAAGAGATTGAACGTGCGCTGGATGGCGCACTGGAAATTTTGGCACCTGAAGGACGTTTATCCGTGATCAGCTTCCACTCTCTGGAAGACCGGATTGTGAAACGCTTCATCCGTCAGCATAGCCGTGGCGCGCAGGTGCCAGCCGGTATCCCGATGACGGAAGCGCAAATCGCGGAACTTGGTGGACGTTCTCTGAAATCAGTCGGGAAAATGATGCCCTCTGAAGCCGAAGTGGCAGAAAACCCGCGGGCACGCAGTTCTGTTCTGCGTTTTGCTGAGAGAACAACCGCGTGATAGGCAACGAACGCCACGGATTAGTAGGAGTGATCGCCAGCGATATCCTTCGCAACGGCAAGATCCCGTTAATTCTGATGATCGCCGTTTTGGTCAGCGCAATTTTAGTGGTCACTACCGCTCACCGTACGCGTTTGCTGACGGCTCAGCGCGAACAATTAGTCCTGGAAAGGGATGCGCTGGACATTGAATGGCGCAACCTGATCCTTGAAGAGAACGCCCTCGGTGATCACAGCCGGGTAGAACGCATCGCAACGGAGAAATTGCAAATGCAACACGTTGATCCATCTCAAGAAATTATTGTGGTTCAGCCTTAAAATGCGCACGGAGAATACAGGCAGCGAATGAAAGCAACACGCACCGCGAAGTTAAAGCGTCCCGAAAATCAAGCCAGCTTTATCAGCTGGCGTTTTGCGTTGTTGTGCGCTTGTATCCTGCTGGCATTGGTTGGCCTGATGTTGCGTGTGGCGTATCTGCAGGTGATTAATCCGGATAAGCTGGTGAAGGAAGGTGACCTGCGTTCCCTTCGCGTACAAACCATTCCAACCTCCCGTGGCATGATTACCGATCGCTCTGGTCGCCCGCTGGCGGTCAGTGTACCGGTTAATGCCATCTGGGCTGACCCAAAAGAAATTAGCGATCGCGGCGGTATCACCTCCGATACCAAATGGAAAGCGCTGGCCGATGCACTGAATATGCCTCTTACCCAACTTTCTTCCCGCATTACTGCCAATCCAAATGGGCGCTTCGTGTATCTGGCGCGTCAGGTCAATCCTGCGGTCGGGGAATATATCCGTAAACTCAAACTGCCGGGGATTTCCCTGCGTCAGGAATCCCGCCGCTATTACCCGGCCGGGCAGGTGACGTCGCATGTTATTGGCGTCACCAATATCGACGGCGAAGGTATTGAAGGCGTCGAGAAGAGTTTTGACCGCTGGCTGACCGGTAAACCGGGTGAACGTACCATTCGTAAAGACCGCTTCGGGCGCGTCATCGAGGATATTTCTACTGTAGACAGCCAGGCAGCACACAATCTGGCGCTCAGCATCGATGAGCGTTTGCAGGCGCTGGTTTACCGCGAGCTTAACAACGCCGTGGCATTCAACAAAGCCGAGTCGGGCACTGCGGTGCTGGTTGACGTGCAAACCGGTGAAGTGCTGGCGATGGCTAACAGCCCGTCCTACAACCCGAATAACATGCCGGATACGCCAAAAGACGTGATGCGTAACCGTGCCATCACCGACATCTTCGAACCGGGTTCCACAGTGAAACCGATGGTGGTGATGACGGCATTGAAAAACGGTGTGGTGCGCGAGAACAGCGTACTGAATACTTTGCCGTACCGGATTAACGGTCATGAGATTAAAGATGTGGCCCGTTACGCGGAGCTTTCCGTTACGGGTATCTTGCAGAAGTCGAGTAACGTCGGTGTTTCACGACTGGCGTTATCGATGCCATCCGCTGAGCTGGTAGATACTTACTCGCGATTCGGATTGGGAAAACCGACCAATTTGGGGCTGGTCGGAGAAAGCAGTGGCTTATACCCTAAAAAACAACGGTGGTCTGACATAGAGAGGGCCACCTTCTCTTTCGGCTACGGGCTAATGGTGACACCTCTCCAGCTAGCGCGAGTCTACGCAACAATCGGCAGCATGGGCGTTTATCGCCCATTGTCGATCACACGAGTTGATCCGCCGGTGTCCGGCGAGCGCGTCTTCCCTGAACCGCTGGTACGTACCGTTGTGCATATGATGGAAAGCGTGGCACTGCCTGGCGGCGGTGGCGTGAAAGCGGCAATCAAGGGCTATCGCATTGCGATTAAAACCGGTACCGCAAAAAAAGTCGGCCCGGATGGGAAGTACGTTAACAAATACATTGCCTATACCGCCGGCGTTGCGCCAGCAAGCAATCCAAGATTTGCCCTTGTGGTGGTTATCAACGATCCACAGGCAGGGAAATATTACGGTGGGGCCGTTTCCGCACCGGTGTTTGGCGCCATCATGGGCGGCGTATTGCGCACCATGAACGTTGAACCGGATGCGCTGACTGCCGATGAAAACGCAGACATAGTGAATAATCAAAAAGAGGCTTCAGGTGGCAGATCGTAATTTGCGCGACATCTTAGCGCCCTGGGTGAGTGATGCCCCGGCGGTAGCGCTAAAAGACATGATTCTGGACAGCCGCGTTGCGGCTGCTGGCGATCTGTTTGTCGCGGTTTCAGGCCATACCAGTGACGGGCGTCGTTTTATTCCCCAGGCAATTGCCCAGGGCGTCGCCGCCGTTGTGGCCGAGGCAAAGGGTGAGCAACAGCACGGAACGGTCTGCCAGATGCATGGCGTACCGGTGGTTTATCTTGAGGATCTCAATATTCTGCTGTCAGAGCTGGCGGGACGTTTTTACCAGCAACCGGGCAAAGAATTACGTCTGGTTGGCGTAACTGGCACCAACGGCAAAACCACGACCACGCAACTGCTGGCGCAATGGAGCCAGTTGCTGGGCGAAACCAGTGCCGTGATGGGCACTGTGGGCAATGGCCTGCTGGATAACGTGATACCAGCGGAAAACACCACCGGTTCTGCCGTACAGGTTCAGCACATTCTGGCTGACCTGGTGAAACTGGGTGCAACCTTTGCCGCAATGGAAGTTTCTTCACACGGGCTGGTTCAGCACCGTGTTGCCGCACTGCCGTTTGCCGCTGCCGCATTTACCAACCTGAGCCGTGATCACCTTGATTACCACGGTGATATGCAAAGCTATGAAGATGCCAAATGGCAGCTTTTCGCCTCACATCAGGTCGGTCAAAAAATTATCAATGCTGACGATGAAGTCGGTGCACGCTGGCTGGCGAAAACGCCAAATGCTATTGCGGTCAGCATGGAAGACAAAATTCCGGCAGGCTGGAGTGGCCGCTGGCTGGTGGCACGTAGCGTGAATTATCACGATAACGGTGCCACCGTAAACATCGATTCAAGCTGGGGTGAAGGCAAGCTGGAGAGCCGCCTGATGGGGGCCTTCAACGTCAGCAATCTGCTGGTTGCGCTGGCCACGCTGCTTTCTCTGGATTATCCGCTGGCGCAATTACTGGCGACCGCCTCTCAGCTGCAACCGGTTTGTGGCCGTATGGAAGTTTTCAATGCGCCGGGTAAACCTACGGCAGTGGTTGATTATGCGCACACTCCTGACGCACTGGAAAAAGCGCTGGCGGCAGCGCGGCTACATTGTCGTGGCACGTTGTGGTGCGTTTTTGGTTGCGGTGGAGATCGCGATAAAGGCAAGCGTCCGCTGATGGGCGCTATTGCTGAGCAATACGCTGACCGCGTGATTGTTACCGATGATAATCCTCGCAGCGAAGAGCCTCGCGCTATCGTTGCAGATATCCTTGCCGGTCTGCTTGATGCAGGACGTGTGCAGGAAATCCATGGCCGCGCAGAAGCAGTCACCAGCGCGATCATGCAGGCGAAAGAAGACGACGTTGTGTTGATTGCCGGTAAAGGGCATGAGGATTACCAGCTCGTCGGAAACCAGCGTCTCGACTATTCCGACCGTGTGACGGTTGCACGTTTGCTGGGGGTGATCGCATGATCCGTGTTTCCCTGCAAACGCTGGCTGATGCGCTCAACGCTGAGCTCATCGGCACTGATACTCAAATTGACAGCGTGACGACGGACACCCGTCAGATCACTGAAGGCTGTTTGTTTGTCGCCCTGAAAGGCGAAAAATTCGATGCCCACGACTTTGCCGCTGATGCCGTAAAAGCCGGTTCAGGGGCTTTACTGGTAAGTAAGCGCTTACCGGTAGATGTTCCTCAGTTAGTGGTTGCTGACACCCGTATTGCGCTCGGGCAACTGGGCGGCTGGGTGCGTCAGCAGGTTCCGGCGCGTGTCGTCGGCCTGACCGGTTCTTCCGGCAAGACGTCTGTGAAAGAGATGACCGCGGCGATTTTGCGCGAGTGCGGCAATGTGCTGTATACCGCAGGCAACTTCAATAACGACATTGGCGTTCCTCTGACGTTGCTGCGCTTAACGGCAGAACATGATTTTGCTGTCATCGAAATGGGTGCGAATCATGCGGGTGAAATCGCCTACACCACTGCCCTGGCACGACCTGAAACGGCGCTGGTGAATAACTTGTCCGCCGCACATCTGGAGGGTTTCGGTTCCCTCGCAGGCGTGGCCCGTGCGAAAGGCGAGATTTTCGATGGTCTGCCGGAAAACGGCATTGCCGTGATCAATGCGGATAACAACGATTGGGCGAACTGGCAGCATAAGCTGAACGGTAAAACCGTCTGGCGTTTTTCTCCCGCTTTCGGTGAAGGCATCGATTTCAGTGCCACTGATGTCAACATCAGCCCGCTGAATACCGCGTTCACACTGCATTCTCCTCAGGGCAGCATTGATGTCTCGCTGCCGGTTCCGGGTCGTCACAATATCGCTAACGCACTCGCTGCGGCTGCGCTGGCAATGTCTGTCGGTGCATCGCCGGAGAACGTGCGCGCCGGGCTGGCGACGCTGCAATCCGTGAAAGGGCGCTTATTCCCGATCGTTATCAGCGAGGGCAAAACCTTGCTTGATGACAGCTACAACGCGAATGTGGGTTCAATGACCGCTGCCGCACAGGTGCTGGCGGAAATGCCGGGCTACCGCGTGATGGCAGTGGGCGATATGGCTGAACTGGGCGCTGAAAGCGAACATTGCCATCGTCAGGTCGGTGAAGCTATCCGCGACGCCGGTATCGACAAAGTATTCAGCATTGGTCATGACAGCCGCATCATCAGTGATGTCAGCGGGTGTGGTGAACATCTGGAAGATAAGGCAGCCCTGACGGCCCGTTTAACGAGCTTACTGTCTGAACATGCGGTAATTACCGTTTTGATTAAAGGTTCACGTAGTGCCGCAATGGAGCAGGTAGTACGCGCGTTACAGGAGAATGCAACATGTTAGTTTGGCTGGCCGAACATTTGGTCAAATATTATTCCGGCTTCAACGTCTTTTCTTATCTGACGTTTCGCGCCATTGTCAGCCTGCTGACCGCTTTGTTCCTGTCGCTGTGGATTGGGCCTCGCATGATTGCCCGTCTGCAGAAAATGTCTTTCGGCCAGATTGTCCGTAACGACGGCCCGGAATCACATTTCAGTAAACGTGGTACACCAACGATGGGCGGCCTGATGATTCTGGCGTCTATCACGATTTCCGTATTGATGTGGGCCTATCCGTCCAATCCGTACGTGTGGTGTGTGCTGTTCGTATTGCTGGGTTACGGTGTGGTGGGCTTTATCGATGACTATCGCAAAGTCGTGCGTAAAGACACCAAGGGGCTGATCGCCCGCTGGAAATACTTCTGGCAGTCAGTCATTGCGCTGGCCGCCGCTTTCACGATGTATGCCATTGGTAAAGATACGCCAGCGACCGAGCTGGTGGTGCCGTTCTTTAAAGACATCATGCCGCAGCTGGGTTTGATGTACATCCTGCTGAGCTACTTTGTGATTGTCGGTACCAGTAACGCCGTCAATCTGACGGATGGTCTGGACGGGCTGGCGATTATGCCAACGGTTTTCGTCGCGGCGGGCTTTGCGCTGGTGGCGTGGGCGACCGGTAACATGAATTTCGCCAGCTACCTGCACATCCCTTATCTGCGTCATGCAGGTGAACTGGTGATCGTGTGTACCGCAATTGTCGGTGCCGGGCTTGGGTTCCTGTGGTTCAACACCTATCCGGCACAAGTTTTCATGGGCGATGTCGGTTCTCTGGCGCTGGGTGGCGCGCTGGGCACTATCGCTGTGCTGCTGCGTCAGGAGTTTTTGCTGGTGATTATGGGCGGTGTGTTTGTTGTCGAAACCCTGTCGGTAATCTTACAAGTTGGGTCCTTTAAGTTACGTGGGCAGCGCATTTTCCGTATGGCGCCTATCCATCATCACTACGAACTTAAAGGCTGGCCGGAACCGCGCGTTATTGTGCGCTTCTGGATTATTTCGCTGATGCTGGTGCTGATTGGCCTGGCGACGCTGAAGGTACGGTAATTATGGCTGACTATCAGGGTAAAAAAGTGGTCATCATCGGGCTGGGTCTTACCGGCCTGTCTTGTGTTGATTTCTTTGTTGCACGTGGCGTCACGCCGCGTGTCATTGATACCCGCGTCAGCCCGCCAGGACTCGATAAACTGGCGGATAACATTGAGTGTCATCTCGGTTCACTCAATGAAGACTGGCTGCTGGACGCTGATTTGATCATTTCAAGTCCGGGTGTTGCGCTGGCAACGCCAGCACTGAGCGCAGCTGCAGAGGCTGGCGTGGAAATCATTGGCGATATCGAATTGTTCTGCCGCGAAACGCAAACCCCAATTGTGGCTATCACCGGTTCGAACGGTAAAAGCACTGTCACCACGCTGGTCGGCGAGATGGCGAAAGCGGCCGGATGGCGCGTGGGCGTGGGCGGCAATATCGGTTTGCCTGTGCTGACCATGCTGGATCACGAATACGATCTGTTTGTGCTTGAGCTTTCCAGCTTCCAGCTTGAAACCACACACAGTCTTCACGCGGCGGCGGCGACCATTCTCAACGTAACTGAAGACCACATGGACCGCTATCCGTTTGGTTTGCAGCAATACCGTGCAGCCAAACTGAAAGTTTATGAGAACGCAGCATTATGCGTCGTCAATGCCGACGATGCGCTGACCATGCCGGTACGTGGCGCGGATAAACGCTGCGTGAGTTTTGGTGTTGATGTGGGTGATTACCATCTGACCCGTCAGCAGGATGATATCTGGTTACGTGTGCGTGGCGAGAAAGTCCTGAATACCCGTGAGATGCCACTGACAGGACGCCATAACTACACCAATGCCCTGGCGGCGCTGGCGCTGGCGGATGCAGTCGGTATTCCTCATGCGTCCAGCCTGAAAGCCCTGACGACCTTTACCGGTCTGGCTCATCGTTTTCAGGTGGCATGGCAACATAACGGCGTTCGCTGGATTAACGACTCTAAAGCGACCAATGTCGGCAGTACCGAAGCCGCATTGAACGGTCTGCACGTCGAAGGCACGCTGCATCTGTTATTAGGCGGGGACGGTAAATCTGCTGATTTCTCGCCACTGACGCGTTATTTGCAGGGCGACAATCTGCGTATTTACTGCTTTGGCCGTGATGGCGCAGAGCTGGCGGATTTGCGCCCTGACGTTTCTTCCTTGTTTGAGACGATGGAACTGGCGATGCGTGATATCAGCACGCGTGTGGTTTCCGGCGATATGGTTTTACTGTCGCCAGCCTGCGCCAGCCTGGATCAGTTCCGCAGTTTTGAACAACGCGGCGATATCTTTACCGCGCTGGCGAAGGAGTTGGGTTGATGCGGATACCCGGGCTGAGCCTCGTCGGCAAATTTAATGATTGGGTGATGGGCGCCAAAGAAAGCGAGTCCGTCACACTGGTGTTGTATGACCGGACTTTGCTGTGGCTGACCTTCGGGCTGGCTATCGTCGGCTTCGTGATGGTGACATCAGCGTCGATGCCGATTGGTCAGCGTCTGGCAGACGATCCGTTTTTGTTTGCTAAACGTGATGCTATTTATCTCGGTCTGGCCTTTGGTTTATCGCTGGTGACATTGCGTGTGCCGATGGCGGTCTGGCAGAAGTACAGCAATGTCCTGCTGCTGCTGTCGGTCATCATGTTGCTGGTGGTGCTGGTGGTGGGCAGCTCGGTTAACGGGGCATCTCGCTGGATTTCTCTCGGGCCGCTGCGTATTCAGCCGGCAGAGTTCTCCAAGTTGTCACTGTTCTGCTACCTCGCCAGCTATCTGGTGCGAAAAGTGGATGAAGTGCGCAGTAACTTTTGGGGCTTCTGCAAACCGATGGGTGTGATGGTCGTGCTGGCAGTATTGCTGTTGGCTCAGCCGGACCTTGGTACGGTGGTTGTACTGTTCATCACCACGCTGGCGATGTTATTCCTGGCAGGGGCAAAAATGTGGCAGTTCCTGGCCATTATCGGTTCGGGCGTATTCGCAGTGGTACTGCTGGTTCTTGCCGAGCCATACCGTATGCGCCGTGTGACATCGTTCTGGAATCCGTGGGCGGATCCGTTTGGTAGTGGCTACCAGTTAACTCAGTCACTGATGGCATTTGGTCGTGGCGAATTCTGGGGACAAGGTTTAGGTAATTCAGTCCAGAAACTGGAGTATTTACCTGAAGCACACACCGACTTTATCTTCTCCATTTTAGGCGAGGAACTGGGGTATTTCGGTGTGGTTCTCGCCCTGTTAATGGTATTCTTCGTCGCTTTTCGCGCCATGTCCATCGGGCGTCGCGCGTTAGAAACCGACCAGCGTTTTTCTGGGTTTTTAGCCTGTTCAATTGGCGTGTGGTTTAGCTTCCAGGCGTTGGTTAACGTCGGGGCTGCGGCGGGCATGTTGCCAACTAAAGGCCTGACATTGCCGCTCATCAGTTACGGTGGGTCGAGCCTGTTAATTATGTCGACGGCAATCGTGTTATTGCTGCGAGTGGATTTTGAAACGCGGCTGGCAAAAGCCCAGGCGTTTGTAAGGAGTGCCCGATGAGTGGCAATACCCGGCGTTTAATGGTGATGGCAGGTGGTACCGGGGGACATGTTTTCCCGGGACTGGCAGTAGCCCATCATCTTATCGCGCAAGGTTGGGAAGTTCGCTGGCTGGGTACAGCAGACCGAATGGAAGCGGATTTGGTTCCAAAACATGGTATCGAGATTGATTTCATTAAAATTGCCGGATTGCGTGGGAAAGGTCTGAAAGCGCAACTAACGGCACCGGTTCGCATATATCATGCGTGGCGTCAGGCGAAGGCCATCATGAAGCGCTTCCAGCCTGATGTGGTATTGGGCATGGGCGGATATGTGTCCGGTCCCGGAGGCCTGGCTGCCTGGTCACTGGGTATTCCGGTGGTGTTACACGAACAAAATGGCATTGCCGGCATGACCAATAAAGGGTTGTCGCACATTGCCAAAAAAGTATTGCAGGCATTTCCGGGGGCATTTCCTAATGCTGACGTAGTTGGCAATCCGGTGCGTACTGACGTGCTGGCGCTGGAATTACCGGCAACCCGACTGGCCGGCCGCGAAGGTCCAATCCGCGTATTAGTGATTGGTGGCAGTCAGGGCGCGCGAGTCCTTAATCAGAGCATGCCGGAAGTGGCAGCGCTGATGGGCGATAAGATTACGTTGTGGCACCAGGTCGGTAAAGGTGCTCTGGCGTCAGTGAATCAGGCTTATGAAAAAGCCGGTCAGACGCAGCATAAAGTGACCGAATTCATTGATGACATGGCAGAGGCTTATGCCTGGGCCGATGTGGTGGTTTGCCGCTCCGGTGCGTTAACGGTCAGTGAAATTGCCGCCGCAGGTTTACCCGCGATTTTTGTGCCTTTCCAGCATAAAGACCGTCAACAGTACTGGAATGCGCTACCGCTGGAAAAAGCCGGTGCCGCGAAGATTATCGAACAGAAAGATTTTAGTGCCGCCGCCGTCGCTGATCTGATGGCCGGATGGGACAGAACCCATCTGATGGAAATGGCGATGGCAGCACGTGCCGCCGCCATCCCTGATGCGACAGAGCGTGTAGCCGCTGAAGTGGTTGCCGCAAGCAAAAAATGAAAATGAACGGGCCACGCAGTGTGGGGTCCCAGCCGTAAGAAACGGATTAATCAGTAACCTGAAATAGTGAATAAAAACGTGAATACACAACAATTGGCGAAACTGCGTACCTTCGTGCCCGAGATGCATCGTGTCCGGCACATTCACTTTGTTGGCATCGGTGGTGCCGGCATGGGTGGTATCGCCGAAGTGTTGGCCAATGAAGGCTATCAGATCAGCGGTTCTGATTTAGCACCTAACGCGGTGACTCAGCAACTGACCGCGCTGGGCGCGACGATTTATTTCAATCACCGCCCGGAGAACGTGCTGGATGCCAGTGTGGTGGTAGTTTCCACCGCTATTTCATCCGATAACCCGGAAATTGTTGCGGCGCGTGAAGCCCGTATTCCGGTGATCCGTCGCGCAGAAATGCTCGCTGAACTGATGCGTTTTCGTCACGGTATTGCCGTGGCAGGTACGCACGGTAAAACAACGACCACGGCGATGGTGACCAGTATTTATGCCGAGGCCGGACTAGACCCGACCTTTGTAAACGGTGGACTGGTGAAAGCGGCAGGTACGCATGCGCGTCTGGGGTCAAGCCGTTTTCTGATCGCTGAAGCAGACGAAAGCGACGCGTCTTTCCTGCATCTGCAACCGATGGTGGCCATCGTGACCAACATTGAAGCGGATCACATGGACACGTATCAGGGTGACTTTGAAATCCTGAAGCAGACGTTCATCAATTTCCTGCACAACCTGCCGTTCTACGGGCGCGCAGTGATGTGTATTGATGATCCGGTTATCCGTGAGCTGATCCCACGCGTAGGACGTCATATGACGACGTACGGTTTCAGCGAAGACGCCGATGTGATTATCGAAAATTACCGTCAGGTGGGCGCGCAAGGTCACTTTACGCTGCGCCGTCAGGACTTGCCGCTGATAAGCGTTACGCTCAATGCGCCGGGTCGTCACAATGCGCTGAACGCCGCGGCCGCAGTTGCCGTCGCGACGGACGAAAATATCAGCGACGATGCTATTTTGCGCGCGCTGGCAGGTTTTCAGGGTACCGGCCGTCGTTTCGATTTTCTGGGCGAATACGCGCTGGAAAATGTGAACGGTAAAACAGGTAGCGCGATGCTGGTCGATGACTACGGCCACCATCCGACAGAAGTGGATGCGACGATCAAAGCCGCGCGTGCGGGCTGGGCAAACAAGCGCCTGGTGATGATCTTCCAGCCGCACCGTTATACCCGTACTCGCGATCTGTACGACGATTTCGCAAATGTGCTTTCGCAGGTTGATGTGCTGATCATGCTGGATGTGTATCCGGCCGGTGAAGCGCCGATCCCTGGCGCAGACAGCCGCTCGTTGTGCCGCACTATTCGCGCACGCGGCAAGCTTGATCCGATTTTGGTTTCTGATATTGAGGCGGTGCCGGAAAGTCTGGCGCAAATCCTCGAAGGCGACGATTTAGTTCTGGTTCAGGGCGCCGGTAATGTCGGCAGAGTGGCCCGTAAATTGGCAGATCAAAAGCTGCAACCAGTAAAGAAAGGTGAAGAACATCATGTCTGAGAAAGTAGCGGTATTGTTGGGTGGTACTTCCGCAGAACGCGATGTGTCATTACAGTCAGGTGCCGCAGTGCTGGCTGGTTTACGTGAATCCGGTGTTGATGCCCACGGCATTGATACCAAAACGTTTAATGTGGCGCTTCTCAAAGAAGAAGGGTACAGCAAAGTCTTTATCGCACTTCACGGTCGCGGTGGCGAAGACGGAACGTTGCAGGGTTTGCTGGAGCAAATCGGTTTGCCTTATACCGGCAGCGGCGTGATGGCGTCGGCGCTCACTATGGACAAGTTCCGCACCAAACTGGTGTGGCAGGCTTTAGGGTTACCGGTCACGCCGTTTGTCGCACTGCATCGTGCACAAATTGAGGAAGCAGGGCAGGGCGCTCTGGCGGCAAAAATCGCTGAATTAGGCCTGCCGGTGATCGTCAAACCAAGCCGTGAAGGTTCCAGCGTCGGGATGAGCAAAGTGACAACGGAAAAAGAGTTGTTACCCGCCCTGCAGGAAGGTTTCAGGCATGACGATAACGTACTGATCGAAAAATGGCTGAGTGGCCCGGAATATACCGTGGCTATCGTGGGCAACCAGGTGATGCCCTCGATTCGCATCCAGCCAGCCGGTACGTTTTATGACTATCAGGCAAAATATCTGTCTGATGAAACACAATATTTTTGCCCGAGCGGTTTAAGCGAAGCGCAGGAGCAGCAGTTGACTGCACTGGCCTTGCAGGCTTATCAGGCGCTCGATTGCAGTGGCTGGGGACGTGTCGACGTCATGCAGGACGGTGACGGCAACTTCAACTTACTGGAAGTGAATACGTCGCCGGGAATGACCAGCCACAGCCTGGTGCCGATGGCGGCTAAACACGCCGGGCTGAGTTTCCCGCAACTCGTTTTCCGTATTCTGGAACTGGCAGACTGATATGTCTCAAGCCGCCCTGAATACCCGAGAGCGTGAGACGGCCGAGAGCAACGGCCGTCGCAGTAACGGTGGCCAGCTGGCAGGGATCGTGTTTCTGCTGTTGGTGGTAGGAACGATTTTATGGAGTGCGTGGGCCGTTGTGGGCTGGATGCAGGATGCAAACCGATTGCCGTTGTCCCAGTTAGTTGTCACCGGGGAGCGACATTACACGACCAACGATGATATTCGTCAGGCGATTCTGTCCTTAGGGGCACCGGGAACGTTCATGACGCAGGATGTAAACGTCATTCAGCAGCAGATTGAGCGTTTACCCTGGATAAAACAGGTCAGCGTACGTAAGCAATGGCCGAATGAACTGAAGATACATCTCGTGGAGTATGTGCCGGTCGCACACTGGAATGATTTGCATATGGTTGATGCCGATGGCAAATCTTTCAGCATACCCGCCGAGCGTGTGGTCAAACAAAAAATGCCGTTGCTTTACGGTCCGGAAGGCAGCGAACAGGATGTTTTGCAGGGCTTTCAAACGATGAGTCAGGCGCTGGCCGCCGGCAAGTTCACGTTGAAAGCAGTGGCAATGAGTGCACGTCACTCGTGGCAGTTAACTCTGGATAATGACGTCCGGCTGGAATTGGGGAGAGATGACCGGATGGGGCGTTTACAACGTTTTATCGAGCTTTACCCGCGATTCCAGCAACAGGCTGAAGCCGATAAAAAACGCATCACTTATGTCGATTTACGTTATGACAGCGGTGCGTCAGTAGGTTGGGCACCAGAGTTTATTGACCAGCAAAACAGTAATCAGCAACAGAATCAGGCACAGGCTAAACAACAATGATCAAGTCGACGGACAGAAAACTGGTAGTTGGGCTGGAGATCGGTACGGCAAAGGTCGCCGCATTGGTGGGGGAAGTTCTGCCCGATGGCATGGTCAATATTATTGGCGTGGGCAGTTGCCCATCCCGTGGCATGGACAAGGGTGGCGTGAATGATCTGGAATCGGTGGTGAAATGCGTACAGCGCGCCATCGATCAGGCTGAATTGATGGCGGATTGCCAAATTTCCTCTGTTTACCTTGCTTTGTCTGGTAAACATATCAGTTGTCAGAATGAAATAGGGATGGTTCCTATTTCAGAAGAGGAAGTCACGCAGGAAGATGTAGAGAACGTGGTGCATACCGCTAAGTCGGTACGCGTACGTGATGAGCATCGGGTTCTGCATGTGATCCCTCAGGAATATGCCATTGATTATCAGGAAGGGATTAAAAACCCGGTCGGACTTTCCGGCGTGCGTATGCAGGCTAAAGTTCACCTGATTACCTGCCATAACGATATGGCGAAGAACATTGTGAAAGCGGTAGAACGCTGTGGCTTAAAAGTCGACCAGCTTATTTTTGCCGGTCTGGCAGCCAGTTATGCCGTTCTGACGGAAGATGAACGTGAATTAGGTGTTTGTGTCGTTGATATTGGTGGTGGAACCATGGATATCGCGGTTTATACCGGCGGCGCACTACGTCATACTAAGGTAATCCCTTATGCAGGGAATGTGGTCACCAGCGACATCGCTTATGCGTTTGGAACGCCACCGACCGATGCCGAAGCGATCAAGGTTCGCCACGGTTGTGCATTAGGTTCAATTGTCGGCAAAGACGAAAACGTCGAAGTGCCGAGCGTCGGTGGGCGTCCACCACGCAGTCTGCAGCGTCAGACACTGGCTGAAGTTATCGAGCCTCGTTACACAGAATTGCTGAATTTAGTGAACGATGAAATTTTGCAATTGCAGGAGCAGTTACGTCAGCAAGGCGTAAAACATCATCTGGCCGCCGGCATTGTTCTGACAGGCGGTGCAGCACAAATTGATGGTCTGGCAGCTTGTGCGCAGCGGGTATTCCATACCCAGGTGCGTATCGGGCAACCCCTGAACATCACCGGGCTGACGGATTATGCGCAGGAACCTTACTACTCAACGGCTGTAGGGCTGCTGCACTACGGGAAGGAGTCTCACCTGAGCGGTGAGGCCGAAGTAGAAAAACGTGCCTCAGTGGGCAACTGGTTCAAACGAATCAACAGCTGGCTGAGAAAAGAGTTCTAATGTTTTAACAACGGGATCATGCTGTTAAGGTTTTTGATCCCGACGCGACAGGCACAAAACGGAGAGAAACTATGTTTGAACCTATGGAACTGACCAATGACGCGGTGATTAAAGTCATCGGCGTCGGTGGTGGCGGCGGTAATGCTGTCGAACACATGGTGCGTGAGCGCATCGAAGGTGTTGAATTCTTTGCCGTTAACACAGACGCTCAGGCGTTACGTAAAACGGCAGTAGGCCAGACGATTCAGATCGGTAGCGGTATTACCAAAGGTCTGGGAGCTGGTGCGAACCCGGAAGTGGGTCGCAATTCTGCAGAAGAAGATCGTGAAGCCCTGCGCGCTGCGCTTGAAGGTGCTGACATGGTCTTTATCGCAGCGGGCATGGGTGGCGGTACCGGGACCGGTGCAGCGCCAGTGGTTGCTGAAGTAGCAAAAGATTTAGGTATTCTGACCGTTGCTGTTGTGACTAAGCCTTTCAACTTCGAAGGCAAAAAGCGCATGGCATTCGCGGAGCAGGGTATTGCTGAATTGTCCAAACATGTGGACTCCCTGATCACTATCCCGAACGACAAGCTTTTAAAAGTTCTGGGCCGTGGTATCTCTCTGCTGGACGCCTTCGGTGCGGCCAACGACGTGCTGAAAGGTGCGGTGCAGGGTATCGCTGAACTGATCACCCGTCCAGGTCTGATGAACGTCGACTTCGCTGACGTGCGCACAGTTATGTCCGAAATGGGTTATGCCATGATGGGCTCCGGTGTGGCATGTGGCGAAGACCGTGCTGAAGAAGCCGCTGAAATGGCGATTTCCAGCCCGCTGCTGGAAGACATCGATTTGTCCGGCGCGCGCGGCGTTCTGGTCAACATTACTGCGGGCTTCGACCTGCGTCTGGATGAGTTCGAAACCGTGGGTAACACCATTCGTGCTTTCGCATCAGACAACGCAACCGTCGTTATCGGTACGTCTCTTGATCCGGAAATGAACGACGAATTGCGTGTGACCGTTGTTGCAACCGGTATCGGCATGGACAAACGTCCTGAGATCACTCTGGTGACCAACAAACCGGCCAGCCAGCCAGTCATGGATCATCGTTACCAGCAGCACGGGATGTCTCCGTTGCCGCAGGAAACGAAACCCGCGGCGAAAGTGGTCAATGATCAAAGCGCGCAATCTAATAAAGAGCCCGACTATCTGGACATCCCGGCCTTCCTGCGTAAGCAGGCAGACTAGTCCGAATTGTAGGATCTCCGCTCTTTGTGCTAAACTGTCCCGCCGACCTTAAGGTATGCTTAGGTCGGTTGGATGGATAAACATTGCGAGATAAAAACGATGATCAAACAACGTACATTAAAACGTATCGTTCAGGCGACGGGCGTCGGTTTGCATACCGGCAAGAAAGTCACCCTGACTCTGCGTCCTGCACCGGCAAATACCGGGGTCATCTATCGTCGCACTGACTTGAATCCACCGGTTGATTTCCCGGCAGATGCAAAATCCGTGCGTGATACCATGCTCTGTACTTGCCTGGTTAATGAGCATGACGTACGTATTTCTACGGTAGAGCACCTTAATGCGGCATTAGCTGGCCTGGGCATCGATAATATCGTTATCGAAGTCGATGCGCCTGAAGTGCCGATTATGGACGGCAGTGCTGCACCTTTCGTCTATCTGTTGATGGATGCAGGGATTGAAGAGCTGAACAGCGCGAAGAAATTCTTGCGCATCAAAGATACCGTGCGTGTTGAAGACGGTGATAAGTGGGCTGAGTTCAAACCATTTAATGGTTTCTCTCTGGACTTCACTATCGACTTCAATCACCCGGCGATTGATTCCAGCTCACAGCGCTACAAAATGAACTTCTCCGCAGAAGCATTTGTTCGCCAAATCAGCCGCGCACGTACTTTTGGTTTTATGCGTGATATCGAGTACCTGCAGTCACGCGGTTTGTGCCTGGGTGGCAGCTTTGATTGCGCAATTGTTGTGGATGATTATCGCGTGCTTAACGAAGATGGCTTGCGTTTTGAAGATGAATTCGTTCGTCACAAAATGCTGGATGCTATCGGTGACTTGTTCATGTGTGGCCATAACATCATTGGTGCGTTTACCGCATACAAATCGGGTCACGCGTTGAACAACAAGTTATTGCAAGCGGTACTGGCTAAGCAGGAAGCCTGGGAATTAGTCACATTCCAGGATGAAGCTGAAATGCCACTGGCTTTTAAAGCACCGTCTACAGTATTGGCGTAATCGGTACTTTTGGTATTACTTATTACGACTGGTTGATTTGGCACTCTCTCCGGCCAGGCCAGCCAGTCGTTCTAAAGCCTTTCTGAGTTTCTCCGGGCTACGGCTCGCAAGTCCCCTTAATTCTTCTGCACTCTGCGCGCTTAAATGCCTGACGGGCATAGATTCTGCAGCGATCGCTTTATTTTTAATCGCGATCTGCGAAGCATTTTCCATTTTCGCCATGAGCGAAGGATTAATCCTGATGTCGATTGATGACAATGATGGTAGAATTTGCGCTCGAAGTGCAGAGAGTAATGCGGGTTGTTCATAGCGTAATCGCATCATCCAGCTGGCATTAGCTATTTCAAGTACTAAAACTCCCTGTCGATAATTACCGACACGACACCATGGTTGCATGGGCGTCGGTAACAGACCTTTCACTGCGCGGTTGAGTTTCAATAACGCCGCAGCACGCTGTTGAACAATACGCAGCGGGCTTTGTTCAGTCGAAGAGGCATCATCGAACAGGATATCTAATAATTGTGGGCGACTATCGCGCATGATGGGCTCCGGCGGATTGTAAACTTGTGATTGGCATTCTAAATCGTTGGCGACAATTTGGCAGAAGGTATTTTTGGCCGCATCTCCTGTTGGGGATGGTCGCGGCAAGCCTTGGCGTGTCCACGAGCCTGTCGCAAACGGAACTGCCAGCGGTTCCTAATACGTCCTCAAGTCTAAATCGTCTTAACATCGCCAGTACAGGGCTGAGTAATCTTGCGTTACTCCAGGCGAATCGCCGCCCGGCTTTTGGTGTTGATTACTGGCAACAGCATGCATTACGCACGGTCATCCGTCATCTTTCTTTTGCTTTGGCCCCGCAGGTGGTTTACACCGTAGCGCAGCCGGAAGCAGAAATGCAGGCCGCTGAGCCGTTGCATGTTCAGCAACTCGCGTTGCTGGTTACCCTTAATGCTTTACTGACCCATGAGCCAAAACCTCCGGTTATCATCCGTCAGACGCAACAGCCATTCCTTCCTCTTGCTTCATCGCATCAAACCGGCCTGTGGTTAGCACAGGTGCAAGGCATTCGTGCCGGCCCGTTCTCTCTGATTTAACAGACTGTAATTCTAAACTCTATTTATAAATCAACAAATTATTGGCTGCATTTGGTGGCCTCCAAGAGATATTAAGCACTATGTTAATCAAATTATTGACCAAAGTTTTTGGTAGCCGTAACGACCGCACATTGCGCCGCATGCGTAAAGTGGTTGACCTGATCAACCGCATGGAACCTGAAATCCAAAAGCTGACTGATGAGCAACTGCAGGCGAAAACCAGCGAGTTCCGTGAGCGTCTGGCGAAAGGTGAAGTGCTGGAAAACCTGATCCCGGAAGCTTTTGCTGTGGTGCGTGAATCCAGTAAACGTGTCTTCGGGATGCGTCACTTTGACGTGCAGTTACTCGGCGGTATGGTACTGAACGAGCGTTGCATCGCAGAAATGCGTACCGGTGAAGGTAAAACGTTAACTGCAACCCTGCCCGCTTACCTGAACGCATTGAGCGGAAAGGGCGTTCACGTCGTCACTGTCAACGATTACCTGGCACAGCGTGACGCCGAAAATAACCGTCCGCTGTTTGAATTCCTTGGCTTGAGCATCGGAATTAACTTGCCAGGCATGCCTTCTCCGGCTAAACGTGCTGCTTACGCTGCTGATATCACTTACGGCACAAACAACGAATACGGTTTTGACTATCTGCGTGACAACATGGCATTCAGCCCTGAAGAACGCGTGCAACGTAAACTTCACTACGCGCTGGTGGATGAGGTTGACTCCATCCTGATCGATGAAGCACGTACACCGCTGATTATCTCCGGTCCGGCCGAAGACAGCTCAGAAATGTATACCCGTGTGGATAAACTGATCCCTAAACTGATCCGCCAGGAAAAAGAAGATTCCGATTCCTTCCAGGGGGAAGGCCACTTCTCTGTTGATGAGAAATCACGTCAGGTTCACCTGACTGAACGTGGTCTGGTCCTGATCGAGGAATTGTTGGTTGAAGCCGGTATTATGGAAGAAGGTGAATCTCTGTATTCCCCGACTAACATCATGCTGATGCATCACGTGACCGCAGCACTGCGCGCGCACGTCCTGTTCACCCGCGATGTCGATTACATCGTCAAAGACGGCGAAGTTATCATCGTTGACGAACACACCGGTCGTACCATGCAAGGTCGTCGCTGGTCAGACGGTCTGCATCAGGCGGTTGAAGCCAAAGAAGGCGTGGACATTCAGAACGAAAACCAGACACTGGCTTCCATTACTTTCCAGAACTACTTCCGTTTGTACGAAAAACTGGCCGGCATGACCGGTACTGCGGACACCGAAGCGTTCGAATTCAGCTCTATCTACAAGCTGGATACCATTGTTGTGCCAACTAACCGCCCTATGGTGCGTAAAGATATGGCCGACCTGGTGTACATGACTGAAATGGAAAAGATTGGCGCGATTATCGAAGATATCCGTCAGTGTACTGCCAAAGGCCAGCCGGTTCTGGTCGGTACTATTTCCATCGAAAAATCAGAAGTTGTTTCTAACGAACTGACCAAAGCAGGCATTGCGCACAGCGTTCTGAACGCCAAATTCCACGCTAAAGAAGCGGATATCGTCGCGCAGGCAGGCCAGCCAAGCGCAGTGACCATCGCTACTAACATGGCGGGTCGTGGTACCGATATCGTGCTGGGCGGCAGCTGGCAGGTTGAAGTTGAAAACCTGGGTGAAGAAGCCACCGATGAGAAAATTGCAGAAATCAAAGCTGCCTGGCAGATTCGCCACGACGCGGTTCTGGCTTCCGGCGGTTTGCATATTATTGGTACCGAGCGTCATGAATCCCGTCGTATTGATAACCAGCTGCGCGGCCGTGCGGGTCGTCAGGGTGATGCCGGTTCATCCCGCTTCTACCTGTCTATGGAAGATGCACTGATGCGTATTTTCGCCTCTGACCGTGTATCAAGCATGATGCGTAAACTGGGTATGAAACCGGGCGAAGCGATTGAGCATCCATGGGTGACCAAAGCGATTGCCAATGCGCAGCGTAAAGTCGAAAGCCGTAACTTCGATATCCGTAAGCAACTGCTGGAATACGATGATGTGGCAAGCGATCAGCGTCGTGCGATCTACAGCCAGCGTAACGAATTGCTGGACGTGTCTGATGTGAGCGAAACCATCGCCAGCATCCGTGAAGACGTGTTCAAGGCGACCATCGACAGCTACATTCCGCCACAGTCTCTGGAAGAAATGTGGGATGTACAGGGTTTGGAAGAACGTCTGAAAAAAGACTTCGAGCTGGAAATGCCGATTGCAGAATGGCTGGACAAAGAGCCGGAATTGCATGAAGAAACCCTGCGCGAACGTATCATGGAAATCGCGAAAGAATCTTATGCCCGTAAAGAAGAAGTGGTTGGCGCTGAAATGATGCGCAATTTTGAGAAAGGCGTGATGTTGCAAACGCTGGATTCTCTGTGGAAAGAACATCTGGCGGCAATGGATTACCTGCGTCAGGGCATCCATTTACGTGGTTACGCTCAAAAGGATCCTAAGCAGGAATACAAACGCGAATCCTTCGCGATGTTTGCTGCCATGCTGGAATCTCTGAAATATGAAGTGGTCAGCGTACTAAGCAAAGTTCAGGTTCGTATGCCTGAAGAAGTTGAAGCGATGGAAATTCAGCGTCGTGAAGAAGCTGAACGTCTGGCTCGTCAGCAGCAGCTTAGCCATCAGGATCAGCAAGAAATCGAAGTAGCCGAAGCTGCACGTCTTGCTTCTTCTGGTGATCGCAAAGTGGGTCGTAATGATCTCTGCCCGTGCGGTTCTGGTAAAAAATACAAACAATGCCATGGCCGCCTGCAAAAGTAAGATCTCCGGCTAAGTCATCGTGTTAATCTTGAAGGCGGCGTAATTGCCGCCTTTATTTTTGTCTAAAAAGTCCCCATAAAGACAGTCATTGCAGTCAGCGGATAGGTGGAAACTGTGGCGCTTAAACAACTTAATATCGCAGCGGGCATTATCCGGAATGCCAGCAAAGAAATCTTTATCACTCAACGCGATGCATCGTCACATATGGCGGGGTTCTGGGAGTTTCCGGGCGGTAAGATTGAAGCGGGTGAAACACCTGAACAGGCTGTTATTCGCGAATTACAGGAAGAGGTCGGCATTGATGCTAAATCTCCTGTGCTGCTGAAAACATTGGAGCACCGATTCCCGGATCGCATCATTACACTCTATTTTTTCCTGGTGGAAGACTGGCAGGGCGAGCCGTATGGCAAAGAAGGGCAGCCGAAGCGCTGGGTTGCGCAGGCCGATTTGAAAGAGGAGGAATTCCCTCCCGCCAACGAAGTGGTTGTTACAGCCCTCAAAAACAATCAGTACTGATTACGTGTAGAATTTGGTGGCATATAGAAAAAGGGACCGAAGCCCCTTTTTCTATACCCGTTGTCTGGATTAAATCTCTTCTTCACTCCAGTCGTCCAGATCATTCACGTCACCCTTACTTGGGATGCGTTTCTCTTCATCGGCCCATTCGCCGAGATCAATAAGCTGGCAACGCTTGGAACAAAAAGGGCGGTAAGGGCTTTGCTCACCCCAAACCACGATTTTCTGACAGGTCGGGCAATTTACTTCAATGATTTCAGGGTCCATTTGCAACTCCTAGCAGCAGGCAAGTTCAAAATTCAGTCGCGCGGGAACCACGCCATGTTCGCTGTTGAGGGGTAAAAAGCGAATGGCATAACGGGTTTTATGCCCGGATACTTGCGGGTAAAGCTGATTTTCCATCGAGAGCCGCAATCGTAACAGATCTGCGCCTTCAGCGTTGTCCTGGAAAAAACCATTCAAACTGATTTGACTGCGAAACGCGCCTGACTGGCGGATCAGATCCAGTACCATCATGAGCGAATTATTCAGCGGAGCCAGTGTTTCGAGCCAGTTTTGCACTTCACGATCACGTTGTGATTGTGCCAGATGCAGCCAGATATGCAGTGTCGGCAAATCAAAGCTGCAACACCCGCCGGGGATACTCAGACGCTGGCGAACCAGGGCCATCAGGCGATCTTCCTTCAGCGCTTGCCCTATGCGTGGTGCTTTCATTAACACAGATGCACATTGCTTAAGCTCAGCGCGCAGCCCCTCGATCCTTGCTAAATCAACGCCCGGGACATCTTTCCATTGAGACAATTTTTGCTGCTGGCGTTCAAGCTCTTTCAGTAAATCGGTACGGACTTCACCACGTTCCAGTACATCCAGTAAATCTGAAGCGGTGCGAAAAAATAGCAGAGCAGAAGCAATATCAGTGAGTTGTGCGTTGGAATGCATCTGTTGCAACAAAAATTCGATGCGAAGCCAGGTGCGCATTTTCTCATTCAGTGGATGTTCAAAGAGAACGGTTGCAGCTACATCAGTCATGCTTGGCAATATCCTGTCTGTTTACTCACACCGCAAGTTGCAAATAGCGGTGATGTAGTTGGGCAACACGCGGTTCAATTAATTTCGGATCACCGCTGTTATCAATAATGTCATCCGCACAGGCCCGACGTTTTTCACGACTGACCTGTGCCGCAATAATACTTTCAGCCTGCTGGCGGCTGATGCCATCGCGCGACATCGTCCGGGAAAGTTGAATATGTGGCTCAACATCCACCACCAGAACGCGATTTGCTTGCGTCTGTAATCCATTTTCAATCAGCAGCGGTACGACCCAGAGCACGTACGGCGTCTGCGCCTCAGCAATCAAACGTTGTGTTCTGGCATGAATAATGGGGTGTAATAATTTATTAACCCATTCTTTTTCATCAGGATTGCTAAAAATCCGCGCCCGAAGGGCCGGGCGGTTCAGTGAGCCATCAGCGGAAATAATGCTTTCACCAAATCGCTGTCTTAATTCTTCCAGCGCTGGCTTACCTGGAGCAACGACCTGGCGGGCAATCACATCTGCATCGACAATGCTTACGCCATGACGGGCGAAGCTTTCGGAAACGGTACTTTTGCCACTACCGATACCCCCGGTCAATGCAACGATATAGCTCATGCTGGTGCTCTGATAAAATTAGTTAGGTAAATGATAAAGAGATTATGAGTAAGTGCAAGCCGTGGTGTTCTCGGTTTTGATGCGAAAAATTATTAATCTGCACAATCAAAAGTCTGTGATGAAGGTTGTAAAAGCCATCTTGCCGTTGTCATTTTCCTGTGTATGATAAAACCACTGGAAAGGGTGTGTAAAAATTTTTCGTGCACCCTAGCGACCCGTCGCCAAACCAGGACTAACCCGCCATGCGCATTGAAGAAGATTTAAAGTTAGGTTTTAAAGACGTACTCATCCGCCCTAAGCGTTCCACTCTCAAAAGTCGTTCCGAAGTTGAACTGGAGCGCACATTCACATTCAAACACTCAGGTTTTAAGTGGTCCGGCACCCCGATTATTGCTGCGAACATGGATACCGTCGGCACATTCCGTATGGCGACCGTACTGGCGTCTTTTGGTTTGCTTACGGCCGTGCACAAACATTACACCGTAGAACAGTGGCAGGCATTCGTGACTTCCTCCGATGAATCCGTGCTGCGTAATATCATGGTATCGACCGGGACGTCAGAAGCTGATTTCGTTAAAACCCTGCAAATTCTTGCTTTGTCGCCTCTGCTGAAGTTTGTTTGCCTGGATGTCGCTAATGGTTATTCCGAGCACTTTGTGGGTTTCCTGCAACGTGTACGCGAAGCTTGCCCCGATAAAGTCATTTGTGCAGGCAACGTGGTGACCGGTGAAATGGTGGAAGAACTTATTCTTTCTGGCGCGGATATTGTAAAAGTCGGCATCGGCCCGGGATCGGTATGTACGACTCGCGTAAAAACCGGCGTGGGATATCCGCAGCTTTCTGCTGTTATCGAATGTGCTGATGCTGCTCACGGTCTGGGCGGACAGATTGTCAGCGATGGCGGCTGTGCTGTTCCGGGCGACGTGGCAAAAGCGTTCGGCGGCGGTGCTGATTTCGTTATGCTTGGCGGGATGCTGGCTGCGCATGACGAGTGTGAAGGCACGGTCGTTGAAGAGAATGGCGAAAAATTCATGCTTTTCTACGGTATGAGTTCAGAATCTGCGATGAAACGCCACGTCGGCGGTGTTGCTGAATACCGTGCAGCGGAAGGTAAAACAGTCAAATTGCCTCTGCGTGGCCCGGTTGAAAACACCGTGCGTGACATTCTCGGTGGGCTGCGTTCTGCCTGTACTTACGTCGGTGCAGAGCGCCTGAAAGAACTGACCAAACGTACAACCTTCATCCGCGTTGCGGAACAGGAAAACCGTCTGTTCGGCAGTAAGTAAGGATATGACCACAATGGCGGCGAAACATTTTTCGCCGCTTTTTCCTCTTTGATTTATCCCATAACCGAACCTAGCTGGAAAATTGGCAGATACATCGCAATCACCAGCCCACCGACAATCACCCCCATTACGGCCATGAGTACCGGCTCAATCGTTTGTGACAACGTTTCTGCCAGCGAGTTAGCTTTGTCATGATGCAGATATGCGAGTTTCAGCAGTAACTCGTCCAGAGACCCTGATTCTTCACCGATTTTTATCAGCTGATGACATAAGGTCGGGAACAGTGGCGACTGGACAAAAGCTTTGTGTAACGGTGTTCCTTGCATGATTTGCTCACGTATCTGGTTCAGTGCGGCCTGAAAATGCAGATTGGACATTGATGCAGACGCTGCTGCCAGCCCGGCAATTAACGTCATGCCCGCCTGTTGGGTCATTGCCAGCGTTTGAAATATCTGGCTGAGGCAACTGTCTGTCACCAGTCGTGACGTCAGAGGTAACCTGAGCAGTAACATCTGCTCACGCAGTTGCCAGTGCTTAAGCGGGTGCAACTTCTGCAGATAGCCGAAACAACAAAGCGAAAAAATACCCACCAGCCAGGGGCCGATGCTGACTAGGACATCAGAAGCAATGACCAGCATGCGTGTAAACCAGGGGAGTTCGGCATCAAAGGAAGCATAGATTTTGGCAAACTCAGGCAATACTAAAGTCAGCATTAGCAGAGTGACCACGATAGCGATAACGCTGACAATCAGCGGATACCGCAACGCCTTTTTTACTTTGCTTCTTAATTCAGCCTGTTGTTCCTGCTGAGTCGCCAGTTGCAGGCAGCATTTGTCCAGTTGTCCCGTTAGCTCACCAATAGAAATTATCTGTCTGTAAATATCAGGGAATACATCGGGATAATGATTCAGTGTTACCGACAGCGGTTTTCCTTCGCGAACGCCTTTCGCAACATTTGACAGTACACAATGCCACGCGGGTTTCGGGTGCTCGTTGGCCAGCAACGTCAGGCTATTGACCAGCGGTAGCCCGGCTTGTAGCAGCGTTGCAAGTTGCCTGACGAATGCAACACGTTCCTGATTTTTCCAGAAACGTCGTCCCAATCGCTGCTTCATTCTGATTTTCAGCGGTTGCAATCCAGCAGCAAAAAGCTGCTGGTAAATGCCGTCCTTACCCACCTCAATGCAGTGATCTTGCTGAAGGCTTCCCAGAGTGTCGATAGCCTGCCAGTGATATAACCGCCAGGACTGAGGCGCGCCGCCGTCAGTTTTCATGTATCCGCGCCTTCACCGGTAACACGATAAAGTTCTTCAAGTGAGGTGATCCCTTGTTCGACCAGCGCCATACCGGCTTCCTGCAACGTTTTTTGCCCTTGTTCGCGAGCAATCTTACTCAACTCATTGACACTTGCCTCTGCCACCAGCGCCTGTTGTAAACCGGGTGTTATGTTCAGCGTTTCATAAATACCGGTGCGTCCGTAATAGCCCGAAAAGCATTGATGGCATCCTGCAGGTAGCCACAACTGCATGTGCCCGCTGCTGCCATCAGCGCCTTTTTCGACCAGTGATACATGCGGTTTACGGCAATGCGGGCAGAGTTTTCGTACCAGCCGCTGGGCAATAACCAAACGTAAGCTGGCAGCAATATGAAAACCTTCAATCCCCATCTGTCGCAGGCGGGTCAGTGTTTCGCAAGTGGAATTGGTATGCAGTGTTGAGAGCACCAGATGTCCGGTCTGAGCGGCTTTTACCGCGATTTCGGCCGTTTCTTTATCGCGGATCTCTCCGACCATAATCACATCAGGATCCTGACGTAATAACGCACGCAGGACACTGGCAAAACTGAGGTCTGTTTTGCTGTTAATCTGGGTCTGATTGATGCCACTGACCGGGATCTCAATCGGGTCTTCCACGCTGCAAATATTGCGGGAGATGGCATTAAGATGACGAAGACCACTGTAAAGTGTGACCGTTTTTCCGCTGCCTGTCGGGCCGGTGACCAGAATTAGCCCTTGTGGATGTTTAAGCGCAGCTTTGAAATAGTCCAGATCCCGTGGTGTGAAGCCCAGTTGAGGCATAGAGAGATCTTGCTGAGTCATATGCAGAATGCGCAGCACGATCTTTTCGCCGTGTAAGGTCGGCAGAGAAGATACTCTCATGGAATATCTCTGATTTTGCAGCATGACTGAGAGCTGGCCATCTTGGGGTAACCGTCGCTCAGCGACATTCAACTGCCCCATAATCTTTAGTCGTGCGCACACGCCCGCTGCCATCGAAAATTCAGGTCCGGGGACTTCCTGCAATACTCCGTCAATTCGCATACGAACCCGGAAACTGTGCTCGTACGGCTCAAAGTGTATATCTGAAGCCCTGCGGGTGATGGCCTGCCTGAGTATCTGATTGAGAGAATTAATGACCGGCGCATCACTCTGATTATTCAGTTCATTGTTTTCATCGCTTTGCGCGGATGACCACGATTCGTCTGCGGCCGTTTTTTTCTTTATTTCTGAATTTCCTTGCTCCATGACTTGTTCAAGCCGCGTTTGTGGCCAGCGTTCAAGCTGCACTTTTAAGCCGGTGGTAAAGCGCAATACATTACTCAAGGCATCCGTGTCTGCTTCTGTTTCATGGCATGCAACATGAAGAGTCTGGTTGTCGCGATGCAATACAACGGCTTTGTAGCGCTGACACAGTGCTTCAAGTGACGCTTCGCTTTGCAGGCGATCATTATCGGGCGGAGACTCGGGGCGCAGTGGCATATCACTCATTATGGCGCTCCTGTGGTGTCAAACCGAAAAACGCTTTCGCAAGCTTCAACCATCGAAGTATTACTGGCATTGGTGCAGATTCTGCTCCATGTGATACCGCCCGCCTGATTATCCCGGACCGGTGTCATCACAACGCTGAGACCGTCCAGTGCCTGCTGACCTGTCAGTGAAATTACGCCCGCATTAACCTGAATCTGGCTGACATAACGACTGGTAGCTGCCGCCGGAATTCCCTGACTGCCGGCGCTGCAATTCGTCAGCGCCCCCGTATCGATGACGCACAGTTCGACGCCGGTTTTGTAGGGCACCATAGTTTGCAGCATGTCAGTCATGGCTGCTTTCTGGATATAACTCTGGTAAGCGGGTATGCCGATGGCACTGAGGATCGCAATAATCGCGATCACTACCATCAGTTCAATGAGGGTAAATCCTTGTTGCCGTTTCATGGCGTTCTCCGTTTCGTAAGACTGCGTGGTTGTTTCTCAGGCAGCAAACTAAACGGAGAAAAAGCCTGACTCCAGCGCTATTGCTGGCTTTTCCATGACATCTGCCAGGATAAATATGTATGCCAGCAAGGCAGGAAAAACATATGTGCGATGTCTCGCAACAATAAAGATGAAATGAAAAAGGTGATGGTGTTCAGAAAGGGTGAATGCGAGGGTAGTGCGGCAAGATGAAATAGAACACAAGAATTCGTGTTGCCCCTCGAAAGGAATTCAGGGGCAACAGCGCAGCGATTAGCTGAAGCGCATGGAAAGATCCATGGCCCTGACATGCTTGGTCAGCGCGCCGACAGAAATGTAATCCACGCCGGTTTCCGCGAATTCGCGTAGCGTTTTTTCCGTCACGTTACCGGAGACTTCAAGTAGCGCACGACCTGCGGTGAGGGCAACGCCTTCGCGCATCATCGGCACAGTGAAGTTATCCAGCATGATAATGTCAGCACCCGCATCCAGCGCCTGCTGAAGTTCATCCATGGATTCGACTTCTACCTCGACGGGCACGTCGGCGTGGATCCATAAGGCGCGTTCTACGGCGGCTTTTATCGAGCCACAGGCAATGATGTGGTTTTCTTTAATCAGAAATGCATCGGCAAGACCAAGGCGGTGATTGCTTCCGCCACCGCATAACACGGCATATTTCAGTGCCGTACGCAGGCCAGGCAAGGTTTTCCGGGTATCGAGCAACTGAGTTTTTGTGCCCTCAAGGATTTTCACATAGTGATTCACTTCGGTTGCCACGCCGGACAGGGTTTGCACGAAGTTAAGAGCAGTGCGCTCACCGGTCAGCAGCATGCGTGCGGAGCCTGAGAGTTCACATAAGGTCTGGTTTTCAGAAACGTGGTCGCCGTCTTTGACATGCCATTTGACGGTGATTTTATCGCCTGCCAGTTGGAGAAAGACTTCGTCCAGCCAGCGCTGTCCGCAGAAAATACCGGCTTCGCGGGTAATGATGGTGGCGTTAGCATTTTTGTCTTGCGGCAACAGTTGAGCAGTTAAGTCATTGTTGGCATTGGCTTCGCCCCCAAGATCCTCACCGAGAGCCTGAGTAACAAGAGAAGGAATATCATTCTGGATACGTTCGAGTAACTGTGCGCGGCGACTTTCACGGCTGTAGCTGCGGGTAGACATACAAATACTCCGAAATGGCGGATAAGAAGGACAAAAAAACATGCTACCCTGTTGCTGTGATAAGTACCACCTGAGCACATCATTGAGGTCTTTGATGCACTTAAAACAAGGCTGGATAACAGAAGCCCGGCAGGTCGTTTCCCCTCATTTTGATCTCCGTCCTGAAGATGAAATTCCCTCATTGCTGGTGATCCATAACATCAGTTTGCCGCCTGGAAAATTCGGCGGTCCTTATATTGATCAATTGTTTACCGGTACACTGAATCCGCAGGATGATCCTTATTTTGAAGGGATCAGTCACTTACGCGTTGCTGCGCATTGTTTAATTCGTCGTGATGGCGAGATTGTGCAATATGTGCCCTTTGATAAACGCGCCTGGCATGCGGGTGTATCCAGCTGGCGGGGGCGTGAGCGCTGTAATGATTTTTCGATTGGTATTGAGCTGGAAGGGACGGATTTTGAGCCTTTTACTGATGCGCAATATCGCAACCTGGTTGCCGTTACTGAGTTGTTAATGAAGCATTATCCCATTAGTCTTGAAGCGATTACCGGACACAGTGATATTGCTCCCGGGCGTAAGACCGATCCCGGCCCTGAATTCGACTGGGCATTTTATCGCAAGCTGTTAGCGCTGCCGGTAGGGCAGAATGACCTTTCTGACCTGTAATTAACCGGTTTTCGGTTTCGTTTTTACGGGTGTGATGTGTTTAGAGAGAGTGACAATCGATGACGTTATTTACTTTGCTCCTGGTGCTGGCTTGGGAACGCTTGTTCAAACTGGGTGAACACTGGCAGTTGGATCATCGGTTTGAGGTGATTTTCCGCCGTGGCCGGCAGGCTTCTCTGGCTAAAACGCTGGTCATTACGATTGTCTGGATGGTGATCATCTGGGCAGTATTGCGCGCAGTGCAGGGGATCTTCTTCGGGGTGCCAACCCTGATTTTCTGGGTGATTTTATGTCTGCTGTGTATTGGCGCTGGCATCAAACGCAAGCATTACCGTGCCTACCTTAAGTCCGCCCGTCAGGGCGATGCTGATGCCTGTAAGGAAATGGCAGAAGAGCTGGCCTTGATCCACGGGTTGCCGACAGATTGCAGCGAAGAAGCCCGGCTGAGAGAGCTGCAAAATGCGCTGCTTTGGATTAACTACCGTTACTATCTCGGGCCGTTGTTCTGGTTCGTGGTTTGTGGGCCTTACGGACCGATAGCGCTGGGCGGTTATGCCGTATTGCGCGGTTACCAGACCTGGCTGGCGCGCCATATGCCGCCATTGAAACGTTCGCAGTCCGGCGTGGATGCCCTGTTACATATTCTCGACTGGATCCCTGTTCGTCTGGCCGGCGTGGCTTATGCATTGCTTGGTCATGGCGAGAAAGCCTTACCGGCCTGGTTTGCTTCGCTGGGCGATATTCACTCTTCGCAATACCATGTATTAACGCGGCTGGCGCAGTTCTCTCTGGCGCGCGATCCGCATACCGATCCGGTACAGACACCTCGCGCTGCTGTGAGCCTCGCGCGTAAAGTGACGATGATAATCCTGGTGGTTGTAGCGCTGCTGACGATTTACGGCACCTTGATTTAATTCTCTTTTATCATCCGATATTGCATAAAAAAGCCCGGTACATTTTTAGTGTCCGGGCTTTTTGCTTTTTGTCAGTGCTGTTTTTGTAACGTCAGCGGACGGTTATCGGCGGCGGGTTCTCCGAAATCGGGCATGCCATTCTCGTCCCAGCGGAAGGTTTTAATGCGCGTATGCCGGTTCGGGTCGTACAGCGGATCACCCTCAATTTCAGTGTAGTTTCGGGCATGATATACCAGCACGTCTGCGCCCTGTTCGTTGCGAGTGAAGCTGTTATGTCCCGGCCCGAACTGCCGGTTCTGGGCCTGCGTGGTGAATACCGGACGCTGGGATTTATGCCAGCTCACCGGATCCATCAGATTGCTGTTGATGTCTGCAGTGAGGAGGCCGATACAGTAATTTTCGTCGGTGGCGCTGGCGGAATAGGTGATGAAAATTTTATCACCGTGTTTGATCACCGCCGGTCCCTCATTAACCCAAAAACCGATGATTTCCCAGTCCAGCTCCGGCTTGCTGAGCATGACGGGCGGTGATTTCAGCGTCCACGGGTTTTCCATTTCGGCCAGATACAAATTGGAGTTTCCGCGAATTTCCGGGTCTTTCTGCGCCCACAGATAATAGCTTTTGCCCTGATGCTCAAAGTGCGTGGCATCGAGCGAGAAGCTGTCGATCGGCGTCTGGATCCGGCCTTTCTCCTGCCATTTCCCTGTGAGCGGATCCGCCTCTTCACACACCAGCGCATACATTCTGTGCTGGAATAAGCCGTCAACAATCTCCTGTGAGGGGGCGGCCGCGTAATAGATCACCCATTGTCCGTCGATAAAATGCAACTCCGGTGCCCAGATAAGTGCGCTCATCGGGCCGGTATCAGGTTTATGCCAGACAATGGTGGCTGGCGCGTCGGCAAGCCCTGTCAGCGTTGGCGAGCGGCGGATCTCCAGCCGGTCATATTCAGGCACTGATGCGATAAAGTAATAGTTTCCGTCGCTGTGCAGCCAGATATGCGGATCTGCACGTTGCTCAATCAGCGGGTTGGGATAATTACTCATGTTTCAGCTCCTTGCTGGTCAGTGGGACGCTGAGTGCTTCTGCGTCCTGTGCATTTTTCTCGTCGTGATATTCATTCAGCTCGCGGTAATTACGGCGGCGAATCTCCAGATCTGCCTGAATGGTACGCATGGTTTCGCGATCAACTTTCAGTAAGCGTACAACACCGGCAGTGATGAGGTAGCCCACGCCAGGAATGACAGTGAACAACAACATGATGCCGTTGATGGCATGGTCGCTTTGCTGCGTTGCGCTGGCATTGTAGCCATACGCGGAGAGCAGGAAGCCGACCATCGCGCCCGCTACCGCCAGTCCGCATTTCAGGAAGAACAGGTTACCGGAGAAGCTGATGCCGGTAACACGTTTGCCGGTTTTCCATTCGCCGTAATCGTCAACGTCGGCCATCAGCGACCAGTGCAGCGGGGAAGGGAGCTGGTGCATGATGTTGAGGATGAAGTACGCTACCAGAATAAGCGTGGTGGCGTGCGGGTCGAGGAAATAGAATCCGCAGGAGAAAATGGTCAGGATGATATTGGCCCAGAAGAACACTTTCAGTTTGCAGTATTTATCGGTCAGCGGTTTTGCCAGTGCACTGCCGATCATCATGCCCACCACGCCGAGGCTGATAAACATGCTGGCAAAGGATGTGGATTTTTCCATTACCCAGGTGACGTAATACATAGTGGCTGCCATACGGATAAAGCCCGGGCACACGTTGCAGAACGTCAGCAGCAGGATGCGTACCCACTGGTCGTTTTTCCACACATCTTTCAGGTCAGATTTTAAGGCATGTTTTGACGGTACCGCAGGCTGAATACGTTCTTTTACCGAGCTGAAGCAGAACAGGAACATGAACAGCGCGATGATTGCCATCACCCCCATCGACATCTGATAGCCCTTGGCTTTGTCTGCGCCACCGAAAAAGTCGGCCATCGGCAGTAAGGTGGAAGACAGGATCAGCGTCGCGATCCCTACCATAAAGAAGCGGTAAGACTGGCAGGCAACACGCTCATGCGGATCGGCAGTAATGACGCCGCCCAGCGAGCAGTAGGGAATGTTGATGGCGGTGTAAGTCAGGGACATCAGGAAGTAGGTTACAAACGCATAGATAACTTTGCTGTTGTAACTCCATTCTGGTGTGGTGAACATCAGCACACTGAACAGTACGTATGGCACCGAAACCCATAACAAATACGGGCGGAATCGTCCCCAGCGGGTGGTGGTACGGTCAGCAATCGCGCCCATGATCGGGTCGGTGACGGCGTCGATAACACGCACTGATAGCAGCAATACGCCAACCAGTGCCGGGGCTAAACCGAAGATATCTGTGTAAAAATAATTAAGAAACAGCATGATGGCGCCGCCAATCATATTGCAGCCCGCATCCCCCATTCCGTACGCCACTTTCTCTTTGAACGACAGTGCGCCTTCCTTCATGGATGTTCTCTCCGGATAGTGGATAAAAGGATTTTGTTAAAAAACTGTTTGTTAGCCCTGAGTATTGGCCGGGGAAGGGAAGAGGGGTCAGGAGGTAAGAGTCATGAAGATGGACATTTTGGTCATACGGGAGGAAATGTGACGTACCTAACAAAGCGCCCCGGTAAGTCTTCACTTAACCGGGGCGCATTTCCGTTTCAATTTTAAAACGAATACTTAAGCGTTAACGGATTTCCCGCTTTGCTGATTTTTGATCCAGTAACCGATGGCCAGAACTACCAGCCACACCGGGATCAGCCATACGGAGATCGCCATGCCCGGGGTGATAGCCATGATCACCAGAATTGCCGCCATAAACAGCAGGCAGATATAGTTACCCAGCGGATACAGCAGCGCTTTGAACTTAGGTTCCACGCCTTCACGACGTTTCGCCTGACGGAATTTGATGTGCGCCAGGCTGATCATCGCCCAGTTGATCACCAAGGCAGACACCACCAGAGCCATCAGCAGACCAAACGCTTCACCCGGCATCAGGTAGTTAATCAGAACACACAGCGCTGTGGTGGCAGCAGAAACGAGGATAGAAGCCACCGGCACGCCGCGTTTGTCGACGTTGAGCAATGCTTTAGGCGCGTTGCCTTGCTGAGCCAGACCAAACAGCATGCGGCTGTTGCAGTAAACACAGCTGTTATAAACCGACAGCGCTGCCGTCAGGATCACCACGTTCAGAGCATTCGCTACCAGTGCATCACCCAGGTCATGGAAGATCAGCACAAACGGGCTGGTATCCGGCCCGACACGGGTCCACGGCATCAGAGAAAGCAGGACAGCAAGTGAGCCCACATAGAAAATCAGAATACGGTAGATAACCTGATTGGTTGCTTTAGGAATGCTGGTTTCCGGATTATCCGCTTCAGCAGCAGTAATCCCGACCAGTTCCAGGCCACCGAAAGAGAACATGATGATCGCCATCATCATCACCAGCCCGGTCATGCCATGGGGCAGGAAACCGCCTTGCTCCCACAGGTTGCGAACTGTTGCCTGAGGGCCTGCCGTGTCGCTGAACAGCAGCCAGCCACCGAACAGAATCATCGCCACCACGGCAACCACTTTGATGATCGCAAACCAGAACTCCATCTCGCCAAACACTTTAACGTTAGTCAGGTTGATAGCGTTGATCAGCACGAAGAAAACCGCAGCAGAAGCCCATGTCGGGATTTCCGGCCACCAGAATTGAATATATTTACCGACGGCAGTCAGTTCGGCCATCGCGACCAGAACGTACAGCACCCAGTAATTCCAGCCGGAAGCAAAACCCGCAAATCCGCCCCAGTATTTATAGGCAAAATGACTGAATGAACCGGCAACCGGTTCTTCAACCACCATTTCACCCAACTGACGCATAATTAAGAATGCGATAAAACCCGCAATGGCATAACCGAGAATAATCCCCGGCCCTGCGGACTGAATGACGGAAGCACTGCCCAGAAACAGCCCTGTACCGACGGCCCCACCTAATGCAATCAACTGGATATGCCGGTTTTTGAGACCGCGCTTCAGCTCATCGCCTTGTTGTTGATCAACCATTTACCTGTCCTCTGTCATTGGGGCAAAACCCATAACATTCTGTGTGTTAGAGAGAATGTAAGGCGATAATTACACTTTTTGTATCTAATTATTTACGGCTGGATTGTGCCTAAAAATCAGGATCATCTACCGTTCGGGCAAGAATAATGTTATGCGGAAAAGTTTGCACGGGGTTTATGCATCATCTGCATAACAAATAGCCAAATTGACTGTAAATTTGTTCAGGATCCATAAAATGTGATCTGAGGCCGGGTAAAAAAGATAAATGATAAAAATTTGTTAAAATGTGCGGGGTCGACGCATTTACTGGGTAGCCATATGGACACAAGGTGAATACTTTGTTACTTTACGGCCACGTTTTTTAAATTGGTATTACCAATTGACTCCGGCAACTTAACAGAGTCGCTACTCGCAGAGAACCGCACATATATGGCTTACAGCAAAATCCGACAGCCTAAGTTATCCGATGTGATCGAGCAGCAACTTGAGTTTCTGATCCTCGAAGGCACCTTGAGACCCGGGGAAAAGCTTCCGCCAGAGCGCGAACTTGCCAAACAGTTTGATGTATCGCGACCTTCTCTCAGAGAGGCAATCCAAAGCCTGGAAGGGAAGGGGCTACTCCTGCGCCGTCAGGGTGGTGGTACTTTCGTACAAAGTAACCTGTGGCAAAGCGTGAGTGATCCGCTGGCTGAGTTACTGGCCGACCATCCTGAATCACAATTCGATCTCCTTGAAACACGACACGCCCTTGAAGGTATCGCTGCGTATTACGCGGCGCTTCGTGGCACAGAGGAAGATCTGCAGCGCATTCGCGATTGTCACGTGGTCATTCAGACCGCACAAGACAGCGGAGATCTGGACGCAGAAGCCGACGCGGTTATGCAGTATCAGGTCGCTGTAACAGAAGCAGCCCATAATGTGGTGCTGCTGCATCTGGTTCGCTGTATGGGGCCGATGCTCGAGAAGAACGTTCGACAGAACTTTGAATTGCTTTACTCACGCCGGGAAATGCTGGCGACGGTAAGCAACCACCGCGCCAGTATTTTCGAGGCGATTGTTGCACGGGAACCAGAAATAGCGCGTGCCGCATCTCACCGTCACCTGGCGTTCATTGAAGAAGTTTTGCTGGATCTCAGCAGGGAACACACCCGGCGGGATCGGTCTTTACGACGGCTCCAGCAACGAAAAGATGAAAGTTAACCATCAGGGTTAATTTTAAGAGCCTTCATTTGAGGGCTCACGGCAACTACATGACGGGCCTGTCTTCGTGCGTTCTCTTAGCGGCGAAGCGCGTTTTAGAAAGAGCGCAGGAAGACAGGCTCCAGATAAACCAACGTATTAGAGACAGATAAGGAAAAGCACCATGTCAGAACGTGTAAATAATGACGTGGATCCGATCGAAACTCGCGACTGGCTACAAGCGATCGAATCGGTCATCCGTGAAGAAGGTGTTGAGCGTGCACAGTTCCTGATCGATCAGGTTCTCAGTGAAGCGCGCAAGGGCGGCGTAAGCGTCGCTGCTGGCGCAGCCAGCCGTAACTACGTCAATACCATCGCTGTTGAAGACGAACCTGAATACCCGGGTAACCTGGAGCTGGAACGTAACATTCGTACTGCCATCCGCTGGAACGCCATCATGACCGTTCTGCGTGCGTCCAAGAAAGACCTGGAACTCGGTGGCCACATGGCTTCCTTCCAGTCTTCTGCGACCGTGTACGAAGTGTGCTTCAACCACTTCTTCCGTGCGCGCAACGAAAAAGACGGCGGCGATCTGGTGTACTTCCAGGGCCACATCTCTCCGGGCGTGTACGCACGTGCTTTCCTTGAAGGCCGTCTGACTGAAGACCAGATGAACAATTTCCGTCAGGAAGTTCACGGTAAAGGTCTGTCGTCTTATCCGCACCCTAAACTGATGCCTGAGTTCTGGCAGTTCCCGACCGTATCCATGGGTCTGGGCCCGATCGGTGCCATCTATCAGGCTAAATTCCTGAAATATCTGGAACACCGTGGTCTGAAAGACACCTCCGCACAGCGCGTTTACGCATTCCTGGGCGACGGTGAAATGGACGAACCAGAATCCAAAGGGGCGATCACCATCGCGACCCGTGAGAAACTGGATAACCTGTGCTTCATCATCAATTGTAACCTGCAGCGTCTTGATGGCCCGGTAACCGGTAACGGCAAAATCATCAACGAACTCGACGGCATCTTTGCAGGCGCTGGCTGGAACGTGATCAAAGTGATCTGGGGCAACCGCTGGGATGAACTGCTGCGTAAAGACACCAGCGGTAAACTGATCCAGCTGATGAACGAAACCGTGGATGGCGACTACCAGACCTTCAAGTCCCGCGATGGTAAATACGTTCGTGACCACTTCTTCGGCAAATACCCTGAAACCGCCGCTCTGGTCAAAGATATGACCGACGACGAAATCTGGGCGCTGAACCGTGGCGGTCATGATCCGAAGAAAGTCTTCGCTGCACTGAACAAAGCACAGAACACCAAAGGTCAGCCGACCGTTATCCTTGCGCATACCATTAAAGGTTATGGCATGGGCGACGCTGCCGAAGGTAAAAACATTGCTCACCAGGTGAAGAAAATGAACATGGATGGCGTGCGCTATATCCGTGATCGTTTTAGCGTGCCAGTAACCGATGAAAATCTGGAAAAACTGCCGTACATCACGCTGGAAAAAGACTCTGCAGAATACAAATACCTGCACGAACGTCGCGCTGCGCTGAAAGGCTACCTGCCGACCCGTCTGCCAAACTTCACGCAGAAGCTGGAAATGCCGAAACTGGAAGACTTCTCACAACTGCTGGAAGAGCAGAAGAAAGAGATCTCTACCACTATCGCTTTCGTCCGTGCACTGAACGTGATGCTGAAAAACGACTCCATTAAAGACCGTCTGGTGCCGATCATCGCCGATGAAGCGCGTACATTCGGTATGGAAGGTCTGTTCCGTCAGATTGGTATTTACAGCCCGAACGGCCAGCAGTACACCCCGCAGGACCGTGAGCAGGTTGCTTACTATAAAGAAGACGAGAAAGGTCAGATCCTGCAGGAAGGTATCAACGAACTGGGTGCCGCATCTTCATGGCTGGCCGCAGCAACGTCTTACAGCACCAACGATCTGCCAATGATCCCGTTCTACATCTACTACTCCATGTTCGGTTTCCAGCGTATCGGCGACCTGTGCTGGGCAGCGGGTGACCAACAGGCGCGTGGCTTCCTGATCGGTGGTACGTCAGGTCGTACTACCCTGAACGGCGAAGGTCTGCAGCACGAAGATGGTCACAGCCATATTCAGTCTCTGACTATCCCTAACTGTATTTCTTACGACCCGTCTTACGCGTACGAAGTGGCTGTCATCATGCATGACGGTCTGGTGCGTATGTACGGTGAAGCGCAGGAAAACATTTATTACTACATCACCACGCTGAACGAAAACTACCACATGCCAGCCATGCCGGAAGGCGCGGAAGAAGGCATCCGTAAGGGTATCTACAAGCTGGATACGCTGGAAGGCAGCAAAGGGAAAGTGCAGTTGCTGGGCTCCGGTTCCATCCTGCGTCACGTACGTGAAGCGGCAGAGATCTTGTCCAAAGACTACGGCGTAGGTTCTGACGTTTACAGCGTGACCTCCTTCACTGAACTGGCCCGCGATGGTCAGGACTGTGAGCGCTGGAACATGCTGCACCCGACTGAAACCCCACGCGTTCCGTACATCGCCCAGGTGATGAGCGACGCGCCAGCGGTGGCGTCTACTGACTACATGAAACTGTTTGCTGAACAGGTTCGTACATACGTTCCGGCCAGCGATTATCGCGTACTGGGTACGGATGGCTTCGGTCGTTCAGACAGCCGCGAAAACCTGCGTCACCACTTCGAAGTGGATGCGTCTTACGTTGTGGTTGCTGCGCTGGGTGAATTGGCTAAACGCGGCGAAATCGAAACGTCTGTAGTGGCTGAAGCCATTAAGAAATTCGATATCAATCCAGAAAAAGTTAACCCGCGTCTGGCATAAGAGGTAAAGACAGATGGCTATTGAAATTAACGTACCGGACATCGGTGCAGATGCAGTGGAAGTCACCGAAATTATGGTGAAGGTGGGCGATAAAGTTGAAGCAGAACAATCGCTGATCACCGTAGAAGGCGATAAAGCTTCTATGGAAGTGCCTTCTCCACAAGCTGGCGTGGTCAAAGAAATTAAAGTTGCGGTCGGCGATACCGTCGAAACCGGCAAACTGATCATGATCTTTGACGCCGCTGACGGTGCTGCTGATGCAGCACCTGCGAAACAGGAAGCCAAAGCAGAAGAGAAACCTGCTGCTGCCGCACCTGCTTCCAGCGAAAGCAAAGAAGTGAACGTACCTGATATCGGTGGCGACGAAGTTGAAGTCACTGAAATCATGGTGAAAGTGGGCGATACAGTAGAAGCGGAACAATCGCTGATCACCGTAGAAGGCGACAAAGCCTCTATGGAAGTCCCTGCGCCGTTCGCGGGCAAAGTGAAAGAAATCAAAATCGCTGCGGGCGACAAAGTCAGCACCGGTTCCCTGATCATGGTCTTCGAAGTGGCAGGTTCTGGTGCAGCCGCACCTGCCGCAGCAGCAGAAACCCAATCAGACGCGGCACCTGCGGCTGCGGCTCAGTCCGGCAGCAAAGAAGTGAACGTGCCTGATATCGGTGGCGACGAAGTTGAAGTCACTGAAATCATGGTGAAAGTGGGCGACAAAATCAGTGCAGAACAGTCACTGATTACCGTTGAAGGCGACAAAGCCTCAATGGAAGTCCCGGCTCCGTTCGCGGGTACCGTGAAAGAAATCAAAATTGCTGCGGGCGACAAAGTCAGCACCGGCTCTCTGATCATGGTCTTCGAAGTAGAAGGCGCTGCGCCTGCTGCTCCGGCGGCTAAGAAAGAAGAAGCGGCTGCCCCGGCGAAACAGGAACAAAAAGCCGCTGCTCCTGCTGTTAAAGCAGAAAGCAAAGGCGAATTCGCAGAGAACGATGCTTACGTTCACGCCACGCCGGTTATCCGTCGTCTGGCCCGTGAATTCGGCGTTAACCTGGCGAAAGTCAAAGGCACTGGCCGTAAAGGTCGCATCCTGCGTGAAGACGTACAGACTTACGTGAAAGACGCGGTCAAACGTGCTGAAGCCGCGCCGGCAGCAGCAACGGGTGGCGGTCTGCCGGGCATGTTGCCTTGGCCGAAAGTGGACTTCAGCAAGTTCGGTGAGATTGAAGAAGTTGAACTGGGCCGTATCCAGAAAATCTCTGGTGCGAACCTGAGCCGTAACTGGGTGATGATCCCGCACGTTACGCACTTCGACAAAACTGATATCACTGAGCTGGAAGCGTTCCGTAAACAGCAGAACGATGAAGCCGCTAAACGCAAACTGGACGTGAAATTCACCCCGGTGGTCTTCATCATGAAAGCCGTTGCCGCTGCCCTTGAGCAGATGCCACGCTTCAACAGTTCCCTGTCCGAAGATGGTCAGAAACTGACGCTGAAAAAATACATCAACATCGGTGTGGCGGTTGATACGCCAAACGGTCTGGTTGTTCCGGTCTTCAAAGACGTGAACAAGAAAGGCATCGCCGAGTTGTCCCGTGAGCTGATGGCTATCTCCAAGAAAGCCCGTGACGGTAAGCTGACTGCTGGCGAAATGCAGGGCGGTTGCTTCACTATCTCCAGCCTCGGGGGTATCGGGACGACCCACTTCGCGCCAATCGTTAATGCGCCGGAAGTGGCTATCCTCGGTGTTTCCAAGTCTGCCATTGAGCCAGTCTGGAACGGCAAAGAGTTCACACCGCGTCTGATGATGCCAATGTCGCTCTCCTTCGACCACCGTGTCATTGACGGTGCCGATGGTGCGCGCTTCATCACCATCATCAACAACGTGTTGTCAGACATTCGCCGCCTGGTGATGTAAGTGAAAAGCCGGCCAGACGGCCGGCTTTTTTCTGATGATCTCTTCATGCTGTTTGAGATTTTCCAGGGCAAAGCACAAATCGGATGCCGTTTGTTGTTTCAAATTTGTTAACAATTTTGTAAACTGCGGGCGGATAGAACGACCCGGTGGATGATGGGCGTTACGATATAAAATGACGTCAGACCCGCCGGACATAAATTAAGAGGTCATGATGAGTACTGAAATTAAAACTCAGGTCGTGGTACTTGGGGCGGGTCCTGCGGGCTATTCTGCTGCTTTCCGTTGCGCTGATTTAGGTCTTGAAACTGTTCTGGTTGAACGTTATTCCACGCTTGGCGGCGTGTGTCTGAACGTTGGCTGTATCCCTTCTAAAGCTCTGCTGCACGTCGCGAAAGTGATCTCTGAGGCAAAAGCACTGGCTGAACACGGTATTGTTTTCGGTGAGCCGAAAACGGACATCGATAAAGTCCGCGTCTGGAAAGAAAAAGTCATCAACCAGCTGACCGGCGGTCTGTCCGGTATGGCGAAAGGCCGTAAAGTCAAAGTCGTTAACGGCTTGGGCAAATTTACTGGCGCGAATACTCTGGTTGTTGAAGGCGAAAATGGTCCGACGACCATCACTTTCGACAATGCGATCATTGCGGCGGGTTCCCGTCCAATCAAACTGCCATTCATTCCACATGATGACCCGCGTGTCTGGGATTCTACTGATGCACTGGAGCTGAAAAGCGTCCCTGAGCGTCTGCTGGTCATGGGCGGCGGCATTATCGGTCTGGAAATGGGCACCGTTTATCACGCGCTGGGTTCTCAGATTGACGTGGTAGAAATGTTTGATCAGGTGATCCCTGCGGCTGATAAAGACGTGGTGAAAGTCTTCACCAAGAAAATCAGCAAGCAATTCAATCTGATGCTGGAAACCAAAGTGACAGCCGTAGAAGCCAAAGAAGATGGCATTTACGTCACGATGGAAGGCAAAAAAGCCCCTGCTGAACCACAGCGTTATGACGCCGTGCTGGTGGCTATCGGTCGCGTGCCTAACGGTAAACTGCTGGAAGCGGGCGCTGCAGGCATTGAAGTGGACGACCGTGGTTTCATCCACGTCGACAAACAAATGCGCACCAACGTGCCACACATCTTTGCTATCGGCGATATCGTCGGTCAGCCAATGCTGGCGCACAAAGGTGTTCACGAAGGCCACGTAGCTGCCGAAGTTATCTCCGGCAAGAAACACTACTTCGATCCGAAAGTCATTCCATCCATTGCCTACACTGAGCCAGAAGTTGCCTGGGTGGGTCTGACTGAGAAAGAAGCGAAAGAAAAAGGCATCAGCTACGAAACCGCCACCTTCCCGTGGGCAGCTTCCGGCCGTGCTATCGCTTCCGACTGCGCAGACGGCATGACCAAACTGATCTTCGACAAAGAATCTCACCGTGTTATCGGTGGTGCGATTGTCGGCACCAACGGCGGCGAGCTGCTGGGCGAAATCGGTCTGGCGATCGAAATGGGTTGTGATGCAGAAGATATCGCGCTGACCATCCATGCTCACCCGACTCTGCACGAGTCCGTGGGTCTGGCAGCAGAAATCTACGAAGGCAGCATTACCGACCTGCCAAACCCGAAAGCGAAGAAAAAGTAATTTTCTCCTTTGCTGATAAACGCCTCTCCGGAGGCGTTTTTTTTTGCCTGATATTAGGTGCTAGTTATTTATATATCAAATAGGTTGTTAATGATAAATATAAATTGAATATGTTTAATGCGTTGATTGTTTAATATTTGGTGTCTGATTGCTTTATTCGTGAGCTTGGTAGCATTTTATTTTAAATTCAATGTTAAAACGGAGGGGGTTAATTGTTTTAATTACATTAGATATATAAATGGAGCAACAATGGACGTTAAGTTAAGGACTACGCTCAGCGTATTATGTTTATTGTCATTATGTCCGTCGGCTAAGGCCGCAACCGAATGTATGTTTACCTCACAATCAAACGTAAATATCACCTACAGCGATACGATTGTAATTACTGATGAAGCACCGCCTGCCAATGGTTTTAAGCAACTCACCACGCAAACCAGTACGCAATATATTCCTTCAACCGAGATTCATTCAACCTGTAATGCAGGTCAGGATGGGCAAGCTTTTTCAGGCAGTGTTGCCGGATATCAGGGATCATTAGATATTTTTACCGCCATAAATGGTAAAAACGTGCAACTTTATGGCACGTCTATTCCCGGCATATTTTATGCGGTAAAAATGTATAGCAAAAAATGCCCGGAAATGGGGGGCTATGTTCCCCCGAGTAAAGACTGGACGTTTCTTTATGATGTTGGCGATGACGATGAAAAATCGTGTTTGAAAAGTGATGAGCCTTATTATTTTGACCTGGCTTTCTTTATGAATTCAGATTACCAGCCGCGGGAAGATACCATCGCGATTCAAAATATCCCGATACAGGAACACGGCAATTTCAAACTTTCCGGTACGGATGGTGATGATGCGCAAGGGAAGGCAACGGTTGAAACGGTGCAGTTTGTCGCTGAATTAAGGAAGAATGCCACGGAATGTCCAACGTCGGCGACATTGTTGAATGAATTACAAAACAACCTTGCGAAGAATAACCAAATAGTCACGGCCCAGCATCGAGGGGATTTTAATGACACGCAGCCAGAAAACAGCCTCGGTGCTTTTCATCTGTCCTATGATCGTTGCCGCGCTAACGTGGAAACGGACGTCCGCGCGACGTCAGACGGTGAACTGGTTGTGTTTCATGATCTCAACATCGGTAAGATGCTTGAGCCAACTTATGATCCTATCGCGAACTCCGGGCCGAATGTGGCGCTGAGTAGTTTGACACTGGCAGAATTGCAGCAAAAGTACCTCGTCAATGTTGCCACGCGACAACCGACAACGTATACGGTACCGACGGTCAATCAACTGATAGATGATTACATTGCCTATAATGGCCAGTCACTCATTTATCTCGAAACCAAGTCATCTTCCGTCATCATGCCCACTGCACTGGCCCTGTATAATAAATCGGTTACGTATTCGGGCAGCAACCTGTTACAGCGGATCATTATGAAAGTGAATATGGCGGAATATCCCTCGCCAGACCTTTGGAATAATGCACTGATTAACGCCGGTATCCCGGCGGGGGTCACCATCATGATCGATCCGGTGATTACACCTAATGATGCCAGTAAAATAAATGACTTGCCTGACACCACCTTTGCCTGTCCCGCCGGGATCTCCGATAGCAAGGCGGTTTGTGCCGTTCGCGCATGGGCAAACGCGCCAGCGACACTGGCCCCGATGGTCTCTGTGTTAATTAAAGATTCCGCCGATTTTGAGGAAGTGAGCACCAAACAAAATGAACAGGGCAGCTATGACGCGCCAGCCAATTTCCAGTTATCAAATACGGTGAGTGGTACGGTGGCTGAAATGGTGGCGGTAATTAAAGGGGCAGGGAAAGCGCTGGAGATATTCTCACCCGTACCAGATTACATGTTATGGAAAAATTTAAATTTCTACACCGAAACGGTCTATGACAAAAATATCCCGCAAGATATCTCGGTCAGAGAAGCATTTTATAATAACGACTCATCATGCTGTTACCGCGTGCTGGATAAGCTCAGTCCGTCAACAATAGCGGCAGAAAAAAATGATTATCGCATGAACCTCGGCTGGCTGCGGGATATCGGCGCAAATGTCATTACGGCTGACGACACGGATTCAATTAATACTTATTTTTCTGGCACTGGAGTGCTTGATAGAAAATTAACGCCACATGTCTGGACACCTTCTTTTTATATGCAATCGATTCTGTCCTGGCAATTGGGTAGTGCAGTCATGGAAGGCAAGAGTCTGGCTTCCGAGAAAGATGCTTATGCTCTCTATAATAACAATGATTCCTATGCATGGACCTATCGTCCCGACCCACCTATTGCGGTGATGCGAGCCGGCTATTACGCATGGATGTCAGTTAAACGACAACCCGATGGACGGGTACGTATTTCACCCGCATATAATAAGGAGCAATGCTTGCGCTCAGCGTTGAGCAACCATTCGTGGGATTATGTTGGCTGGAAAAAGGATTGCACCTCGGAGAATACATTGTGGGAGATGCAACCTAAAAGCGGCAGTGAGGATTGGTTTTCGCTAATTGATGCCCATCATATGAGCCTGGGTTGGGCATACTCGGGCAAACTGTATTACGCCTATTCCTATGGCTATGTCTACGTCGATAAACCGTCAACGCTATCGGATCCTTATTACTGGTCATTCGGCACAGCAATATAACACGCGGTCGTCAGGCATAGTGCGCTATGCCTGATTAATCACCTGATACAACGGGATCATCGCCGCGCCCCACGAGGCGCTTTCGGCACCCATCGGGGAGTTCGCCAGCCGGACTTTCGGGCGGTCTGGATCAAGCCTGGCATCGAGCCTTTGCGTTAAAACCTCAGTCAGCCTTTCAGTGATGGTTTTCGGCATGGCACCCCCTAAAATAATCAACTGTGGATCCAGCCATTGCAGACATCCCATGATGCTCTGCTCGACCTGATCGCAACAGCGTGAAAACCAGACTTCCAGCAAGGGATGCTGTTCTGCGGTGAGTGCCGGTAGTTGCGCTTCGCTTAACCCTGCTTGTGTGAGCGTCGCGACCAGATCTTTATAGGATGGACGCGGTTTATCGCCGGGAAATGCCATACCGACTTCACCGGCATTCAGAAACCCGCCGCGCAGGAGTTTGCCATCGGCGATAATCCCGGCACCGATCCCGTAGCCGAGATCGATAAAGGTTATGTCACGATAGGAATTCCACGTACCTGAATACAGCTCGCCAATCGCCGAGGCATTGGCGTTGTTTTCAACCCATGTCGGCCAGGGCAAATTGTCCTCAAACGCCTGTTGCAGGTCGACATCGCGCCAGCTTGAAAGCCAGGCCACACAGTGACGCTTTTTGCCATCGGGCTTGAGAAAACCCGGCACGGCATACCCCATGCCGAGGATGCGAGCATGTTTAAGCTGGCGTTTTTTTAACGTCTGCTCCACCAGGTTTTTAATCTGTTTTAGTGTGGTGGCAAGCGGCTGATTTTCCTGATGAGGCTCAGAAATACTGAACAGTTTGCGGCCACTGAGATCGACCAGCGTCATGTCGATAAAGCCAGGGCTGAAAGCCAGCCCGACCGCACACGCGCCGCCAGGATTGAGCCGCAGGGGCAGCGACGGTTGTCCGCGCTGCCCCATATTGCGTTCGCCTTCGATAACCAGACCCGAAAATAAAAGCTCCCGGCATTGTTGGGTGATTGCCCCTGCAGTGAGATTTGAATAGCGCGCCAGTTCGGCGCGTGTCACCGGTGCATGGCGACGAATCAGCTCCAGCAGCAAACGTTGGGTAGGACGCAGTTCCAGACGGTCAGGTTTTACATTCATAATATGGCTATCGTTTTTGTTATCAGGCCCAGCGCAGTCCCGCTTCTTCAATCAGCGCCTGCAGGTACGGAAGATCATCATGGCTGAGCATATCGATCAGACCTTCACGCAGCCAGCCCATGATCTCGGGGTGACTATCATACCCGAATTTGTGCTGGTACTGCTCCAGTGGCGTCATGCCATTTTTCACTTCATGCAGGTACATGCGTACCCCCAGTCCCGCCTGTTTATAGGCCCGAAGATCGTCAACATGGGCGAACTCATATTCAAAACAGACGCAACTGGCATGGGAATGCTGCACGGCGGCCAGTTGATTGTTGTAACGCTCCAGCGTCACGACCTGCAATGCTAAATCTGGGATCAGGGCTTTGACGCGGTTAATCAACACATGATTAAACCCCAGCAACTGAATATGTGACAGCGCCTCTGGCATTGACTGCAACAAGGCAACCAGATGATACACAAATTCGTCATGTCGACGACGTTGCTTCACTTCCACGATCAGGCCCATGCCATTCTCTACCGCCCAACGCAGAATATCCTGCAATAAAGGGATCGGCGTGCCCGCAAATTGCGCATGGTATTTAACGCCGAAATCAAATTGCCGTAACTGCGCGAGCGTCATTTGCTCGACAAAACCTGTGCCGGTCGACACGCGATCAATGCGGTGATCGTGTGTGACCACCAGATGATTATCTGCGGTCAGATGAATATCTAACTCAATGCAATGAGTCCCTGCCTCTTTTGCCCCGATAAACGCGGGCAGAGTGTTTTCCGGATAACGGCTGGAGTAGCCGCGGTGACTGTTTGCCAGCACGATGCCTTGTGCGGCCTGATGAAAGTTAAACGCCATTGCCTGTTCCTTTTATGGTGTGAACATACGGCCATTAAATTTACTCTTTAAATTTAATTATGGAAATAAAATAATTATAGTGATTATTTTTATTATTTAACATTATGATAAATAATTAGTTTTTGTGTTTTTATGGCTTGGTTTTGATTTTGAGGATCTTTGTCACATAAATTTTATATTTAGTGTGTAAATTTAATTGCCGGAGTATTAACACAGGATTTGTACACTATGTCGACGCTTTCACTGGAACAGGTTACAAAGCAATTTGGCGCGTTTTACGCCGCCCGCGAGATCTCCTTCACCGCCGAGGAAGGTGAATTTGTCACCCTGCTTGGCCCGAGCGGCTGTGGCAAAACCACGCTGCTCAAAATGATCGGCGGGTTTCATCAGCCAGACAGCGGACGCATTCTGATTAACGGGCAATCCGTTAATAATTTGCCGCCGGAAAAGCGCAACACGGCAATGTGTTTTCAGTCGTACGCGCTGTTTCCGCACCTGAATGTGGCGCATAACATCTGTTTTGGTTTGAAGCAAAAACGCTTACCTCTTGCCGAGCAGCAACTGCGGCTGGCGGAGGCGTTGAAGCAGGTTGGCTTGCAGGATCAGCACCTGAAAATGCCGGTGCAACTTTCTGGCGGGCAGCAGCAACGCGTGGCACTGGCCAGAGCGATGGTCACGCGTCCGGATGTGGTGTTGTTTGACGAGCCGCTGTCCAATCTGGATGCGAAACTGCGTGAAAGTGTGCTTTTTGAAATCAAAGAGTTACAGCGGCAATATCAACTCACGTCCATTTATGTCACCCATGATCAGGCCGAAGCGTTGACCATGTCCGATAAGATCGTGGTGCTCAATGCGGGCAACGTGGAGCAAATTGGGCCGCCAGAAGAGATTTATTACCGTCCTGCTAACCGTTTCGTCGCTGATTTTATTGGTGCAGCCAATATCGATATCGCCCACATCACTCCTGCGGAACAGCCTGGTTTTTATCGGGTTCGTTGCCAGTTAGGTGAGTTTTACGTACGTTCTCCGCGTCCTCCGCTCGCTGAGCATTGCTATATCTGCTGGCGGCCTGAAGATGCGCGCTTTGTGCCGCAACCACAAACCGGCGATAACCATTTCTTCCTCACGCTGCGCAAAATGGCGTTTATGGGCAACCTGACCGAAGCATGGGGCGATAACGATGACGGTAAATTGTCGGTACGTCTGCAACTGGTCAAAAAACCGCAGGCCGAAAGCGGGGCGCGGGTTTGCTTCCGTTTACCCGAGGATGCGATTCACTTCCTCGAGCCAGTAGTGGAGGGGCACGATGAAATGGCGTAATGAGCTGACCGCCTGGCTGCTGATGATCAGTGGACTAGGCACCATTGTGTTGCTGATGGGATCGACCTTTTACGTGGTGCTGGTACAAAGCATCGGCTATTTCAATCTTTCCGGCGACAGCCAGTTTTCGCTCGAATACTGGCAAAACGTATTACAAGATCCGGTGCTGCACAGCGCGCTGATCTATTCGGTTAAAGTCTCAATATTGGGGGCTTTCGGTGCGGTGCTGCTCTCTTACCCGCTGGCGTTGTGGCTCCGTCAGCCGCTGGTGGCGAAAGAAGGTATCGTTGCTGTTTTGCGTGCGCCGATGTTTATTCCCGGCCTTGTGGCGGCATTTCTGTTCATCAATATTATTGCCTATCACGGCGTGATCAATGAGCTGTTGCTGGCGCTGGGCGTTATCGATCAACCGTTGCGTATGCAGAACGATGACTTTGGCTGGGGCGTCGTTATCTTACAAATCTGGAAGAATCTGCCGTTCGCGCTGATTCTGGTCGGTGGCTCAGTTAACGCAATCCGTACCGATGTACTGGACGCGGCGAGTAACCTGGGTGCCAGCCGCTGGCGCTGTTTTCGGGACGTTATCTTTCCCCTGACGTTACCCGCAGTGCAAGTGTCCCTGATCCTTATTTTTATCGGTGCGCTGGGCGACTTTGCCTTCTTCTCCGTCGCTGGTCCGCGCAATACCTACTCGCTGGCTCGCCTGATGCAGGCCACGGCCATGGAATACGGGGAATGGAATAACTCTGCGGTTATTGCCGTGATTATCATGCTGACGGCAGCATTGGGTACCTTGCTTATCGCCATCCTCCTGACACCGCTCGCCACCCGCAAAGGAGAGGTCAAATGAACCGCACGGCGAATGGACGCCTGATCGTCACGATTTCACTGTTGTTCTTTATTCTGGTCAATCTGGTCTGGCTTGGACTGCCATTTTCAATGGCTATCTTATGGTCGCTGGTTGATCCGCAACACCCGTGGAGCTACCCGGACTTATTCCCGCAAGTGTTGTCGATTAACCGCTGGATACAGGTGTGGCAGCAAACTTCGCTGTCAGAAGCCCTCTTTAACAGCTACACCATTGCGCCCGCCGTGGCGATGCTGAGTTTACTGCTGTCGTTACCCACCGCTTATGCGTTTGGGCGCATGACTTTTCGGGGCAAAGCCGTTGCGGAAATGCTCACGCTGATCCCACTGGTCATGCCAGGTATGATCATCGGGATTTTCTTCAGCGCCATGCTGATGAATCTGAATATCAGCAACCCGTTTATCAGCATCGTGTTAGGGCACACTGTGCTGACACTGCCTTACTCGATCCGCATTATGTCCGCAGGGTTTAAAGCGGTGCCGCAGGATTTAATTGATGCCAGTCGCGATCTCGGTGCCAGCCATTGGGGAACGTTCTGCAATGCTTTTTTACCGATGCTCAAGCCCAGTTTCCTGGCCGCGCTGATTTTTTGTCTGGTGCGCAGTTTAGAAGAGTTCAGCATTTCATACGTTCTTGGCGCGCCAGATTTTATTACCGTGCCGACCATTCTTTATTCTTTTCTCGGCTATTCCTTTGTGCGCCCGGATGCGGCGGTAGTCTCAATGATTCTGGTGATCCCGAACGTAGTCCTGATGGTCATTATTGAGAAGCTGTTGAAAGGGAATTATCTGTCACAGTCAACCGGCAAGGCGTGATCCTTGATAAGGGAGTCATTCAACATGAAAACAGGCACGGTTTTATTTCTCAGTGGCATGTTATTGAGCGGGGCAGCGACCGCCACGCCACTGGCACAACAAGATTGGGATCTTGTCGTCGCACAGGCCAAAAAAGAAGGCTCAGTCACCTTCAACGTCTGGTATTTACAACCGCAATGGCGCAGTTTCGTTGCTGATTTTGAGAAACAGTACGGAATTAAAGTGCGTATTCCGGAAGGGTCGATTGATGGCAACATGAATAAACTGCTGGCGGAAGCTCGCCGCGAGAAAGGCAAAATGGACGTGGTGGCCTTGTCGGTGGCGCAATTACCGATCATCCGTAAAGCAAATGCCCTGGCGCAGGTAGACTGGCTGCCGGGTTACGGGGATGCGGTGCATCAGTTGCAAAGCGTGAATACCGAAGGATATGCGGTTGCCTTTTGGGGCAACCAAACCGGTATGGCCTACGATCCGCAACAGATGGGCAATCAACCTTTGCCGCAATCACTCGATGATTTACAACACTTTATCGATGCGAATCCGAAGAAGTTTGGTTACAACGATCCGAATAACGGCGGGGCAGGCGAAGCCTTTATTCAGCGCGTGGTCACCCTCTCCTCAGGCACATTTGATGCCGATGCCACGCAAGTCGATCCTGACATTATTAAAAACTGGAAAAAGGGTTGGGAATGGTTCGTCGGTAATAAAGAAAAAATCACCCAGACCGCATCGGGTGCGGATAGCCTGACCCGTCTGAATGATGGCGAATTATTGCTGGTACCCGCCTGGGAAGATCATCTGGCAGGTTTGCAAAAATCCGGGGCGATTACCGGTCGCCTGAAATTTTATATTCCGGCTTTTGGTATGCCGGGAGGGGGCAATATTGCGGCTATTGCCGCAAACAGCACACATCCGGCGGCGTCGGCGGTGTTCCTGAACTGGTTAACGCAAGCTGAAACCCAGCGTGCGTTGAATGTCGCTTTCGGCGCGGTGCCGATGAACAAACAAGTGAAAACAGACGTGGTGCAGCCAGACATTGCCACACAGTTTTACGGCAAGGAATACAGCATGCAGCTCAGAAAAGAGTTTGTGCGCCAGGTTTCTATGCAATAAGTCGTCCATGTCTGAAACCGGAAATATTTCTCATTTCCGGTTTTTTTGCCTTTTTTCACCCGTGGCAAACACTGTGCCTGTTCTCATTTATCTCATTACATCCTCATTCATTTATTTTCTTCAGCTCAATGTTATCGATAAAATAATGTGAGGGGATGTGATTACCTCAAATATACCTGCTTGTTTAAAGTGAATGTATATCGCCAGCTTTGATAAATGAATCTGGTGGGATTTATTTAATTTTAACCTCAGGTATTATTCCATGAATAAGCGTAATCCTTTTATTTTACTTCTCGGTACGGTTTTGTGTTTCAGTCAGACCGTCGTACAGGCAGCCGATGGCACCATTAATTTCATCGGACAAATTGTTGCCACGACATGTGATGTGAATGGCGGAAGTACCGCATCCATTAATGTGGATTTAGGCACTGTCGCCGCGACCTCATTTACGGCAGCCGGTGATACTTCTTCGCCGACCGCGTTCACGATTTCACTCACCAACTGCCCGACAACCTTCACCGCTGCGGCCGTCAAATTTGATGGTACCGCCGATGCAGTGGATAATCAGCTGCTGGAAGTTAGCGGTGGCGCAACCGGTATAGGCATTGAAATTGCGGATAGTCAGGGGACACCAATTCCTCTTTACACGGCCTCACGTTTTTATCCCATTGATGCGACCGCCGAAGGGGTGGATATGAACTTTATCGCCCGCTACAAAAGTACCGGGGCAACCGTAGGCGAAGGCGCAGCAAATGGAACCTCTCAGTTCACCATTAATTATCAATAATAATAATCAACAAATAATCTCTTTAAACTGGCAGGGATGCCAGAGATTCAGACGCGGATGTCTTTTATTTTTATTGACGGAAATATGAGAGTAATATATGCGGCGTCTTTTTATTATTTTATCAGGGATGTTATTTGTTCTCTTTTCTGTGCCTCCGGTTTATGCGGGTGTGATTACAGAAGCCACTCGGGTGATATATCCGGGTAATAAAAAAGAAACCTCGCTGACCGTCAGTAATCAGGGTGCACAGTCAGAGCCCTTTCTGATCCAGTCATGGGTGGATAATAACGGACCTGACGGGACACAAAAATCCTCCGTTCCTGCGCCTTTTATCGTGACTCCCCCTTTATTTCGGCTGAATGCCGGTCAAGATAACAGTCTGCGAATTATCCGTACAGGCGGCGTGCTGCCTGAAGATCGCGAATCCCTGTTCTGGCTGAATATCAAATCCATCCCCCGTTTGCCTGAAAATGCCCCCGCCGGTTTATTGCAAATCGTGGTGAAGACGCGCCTGAAGCTTTTTTACCGGCCCGCAGCGTTGCTCGCCCCCGCCGCGCAAAGCGCCTGGCGGCAGTTGCAGTTCTCCCGCCAGGACTCAACGCTGCGGGTGACCAATCCGACACCTTATTACTTCACATTTTTCAGGTTAAACCTTGGCAGCAACCGTGTGGCAACAGGTAACACCATGGTTCCGCCCTTTGGGGAAGCCCGTTATCCCTGGCCTCAGGGAGCGGTCACTGGCGAGGTCAGCTGGCAGGTCGTCAATGATTATGGCGGTACCAGTTCAGTGGAAAAAAACCGGATGCGCTGAGGCATGTTATGAATAAAAATCATGTCGTTACGCATCTTTCATCTTCCCTTTTGCGGTCATGGCTTCTGGCGGGAATCGCTTTGGGAACATCTGAAACACGCGCGGATGACCGTTTTAACGTTCAGGCACTGGAAATAGAACATCCGGGCGCGCCGGTGGATATATCGCAATTTTCCCGGGCTGGCGGGCAGACGCCGGGTGTTTACCGCGTGGATGTGCTGGTGAACAATGTGCCGAAAGGGCGGCAGGATGTGACGTTTATCGCCTTGAGGGATCTGACACTCTCCCCGCTTTTTACTCCGGCACAATGGCAAAATCTGGGACTCAGAACCCGCAGCATTCCGGCATTACGCGACTGGCCTGTACAAAAGCCGGTTGAGGATTTCACGCCGCTGATGCCCGGTGTTGTGAGCCAGTTTGACTTTTCCCGCCAGAAACTCCTGATCACCCTCCCTCAGGGATTGCTCGACACGCTGGCAAGGGGCGCTGTCAGCCCGGAGTTATGGGATGAGGGAACGCCGGCCTTACTGCTTAATTACAACCTCAGCGGTGCCCGTACCTGGCAAAATTCAGGCGGCAGTGATCAGAGCCAGTTTCTGAGCCTGAGAAGTGGTGCCAACTGGGGCGGCTGGCGGCTGCGCAACTACAGCACCTGGCGTTACAGCCGCAACATTGACGGGCAATCGCAGCAGGACTGGGATTCGGCGTACAGCTTTCTCCAGCGCGATGTGCCGGTGCTCAAAGGGCAATTTATCGCGGGAGAAAGCACGACACCTGCGGATATTTTTGACAGTTTTACCTTTCGCGGCGTGCAGTTGTCTTCCGATGACAATATGTTGCCTGACAGCTTACGCGGCTTCGCCCCCGTGATCCGCGGTATTGCCCGAAGCAACGCGCAGGTGACGATTAAGCAAAACGGCATGGTGATCTACCAGACCTATGTGCCGCCCGGCGCTTTCAGCATCGACGACTTATACCCGACTTCCGCTTACGGGGATCTGGAGATAACGGTCAGGGAAAGTAATGGCGAAGAGCGACATTTTACCCAGGCATTTTCTGCTATCCCGATCATGCAGCGCGAAGGCCGGTTGAAATATGCCCTGACACTGGGGAAATACCGCACCTATCAGTCCGGGGGTGATGAACCTGAATTTCTTCAGGGATCACTGATTTATGGTCTGGGTTATGGCGTGACACTGTTTGGCGGCAGTCAGCTGGCGCAGAACTATAAAGCGGCGAATGCCGGTATCGGCAGTATGGTCGGGGATTGGGGATCCTTGTCATTTGATACCACGCTGGCCAGCAGCGAACTGACAGACAATCACACAGAACGCGGTCAGGCATACCGGCTGCAATATGCCAAAAGTGTGACTGCAACAGGCTCAACGCTGTCGCTGGCAGGGATCCGCTTTGCCGGGGATTTTTATCATTTCAGTGATGCCAGTAACTGGCGTGAGGACGAAAGCAACGGAAATTACTATGGTCAGCCACGGGAACAGTATCGCCTTAACCTGACCCAGATGATCAACAACGGGCAGTGGGGATCGCTTTCGCTTTCGTGGTATCAGCAAAACTACCGACAGTCGCAAATTAATCAGCGCAGTCTGGGGATCAGTTACAACGTCAATATTGCCAGTATCGATTACGCCTTATCGGTATCGGATAACCGTACTTACGGCACTGAGAGCGATAAACAGATCGCCTTTAATGTCAGTATCCCCCTGGGTCGCTGGCTGTCAAACGCCTGGGCCACGGCTAACGTGAACAGCGCCAGTCACGGGCGGACGCTTTATCAGACCGGTATCAACGGCATGCTGCTTGAGGATAACAACCTCTCTTATGCCGTCAGTGAAGGTTATGGCACTCACGGGCAGGGAAACAGCGGTAGCGCCAGCCTGAATTATCTGGGCAGCGCCGCGCAGCTCAGCGGGGGCTACAACTACAATCAGGACACTCATCAGGTCAATTACGGATGGCAGGGTGCCATTGTGGGCCATCCCTTCGGTGTCACTTTCGCGCAGCCTCTTGCCAGCGATCTCTCTGCCATTGCCATTGTCCGCGCCCCGGGGGCGGCGGGCGTGAAATTGCAAAATAATACCGGCGTGTATACCGACTGGCGCGGCTACGCGGTGGTGAATTATCTCAGCCCGTACAAGCGAACCCGTGTGGCGCTGGATACCACATCACTGGACGAAAACGTCGATATTGACGACAACATCCTTTCCGTTGTTCCTACTGCCGGTGCCGTGGTTATGGCGTCCTTTACCACGCGGGCCGGTAGCAGATTATTGCTCAACCTTACCTATAACGGGCAGCCTGTGCCCTTCGGCGCAGAGGCGTTTGTGGTGGGCGACGAACGAAACCGCGCCATCGTCGGCGACCAGGGGCAGGTGTATCTCAGTGGCTTGTCGGATCAGGGCGCGGTCAGAGTGACATGGCTAGGGGGACAGTGCGAAGCACCGTTTATATTATCTGGTGCGCAAAAAGCGGCGGTCTCTCAGGCCAGCAGCGTATGTCGATGAGGTATTTATGAAAATGATGATACTGCTGGTTTGTCTGACCCTATTTTCTGGCAAATTATGGGCAGCCTGTTCTACCGCACCGGTAATGCCGCAGTCCTGGGATTTAAGTTCGGTTGCGGTAACATCCTCTTTGCCTGTTGGGGCGGATATTCCCGGAAGTCAGCATACTTTCAGCATCAGCGGTACTTGCGGTACAAACGGCAGCAACGAACTCTCCGGCGACCCGATCATCGCCTGTTACTACGGAAACGGTACAGAAATCGCGGGTTTCCCCGGCGTTTACTCTACCGGTGTCGAGGGCATCGGTATTGCCCTGACTAACTCCAGCGGACAACGTGTGGTTGGCGGTGGTGTAGGCTGCGATACGCGCAACACATCGCTGGGTAACCTGGACAGCAGTCTCAGCTATCAGATAGCTGTCACGTTATCGTTGGTCAAAACCGCCAATGACATTTCGGATACGGCACTGGCGCAAAGTCAGACCCGTTTCGGGCTGGGTGTGTATGGCAAATCCGGCCTCGGGGGCGGGGGAGCCAACACGCTCTCCTACACAGGCAATATCAATATCAGAACGGAAAGCTGCGATGTGCTGAATAACACCATTAATGTTTCTCTGGGCACGGTCTGGCCGGGGCTTTTTTCCAGTGCCTCCGCTGGCGGCGTCACGCCCGATGTCCCATTTAGCATCGAACTCAATTGTGATGCCGGGGCGAATGTGAATATCCGTATCGATGGCACTGCTGACGATTCGCTGGTCGCCGGTGTGATCAAAATCAGCAATGGTGCGGAAGGGCAGGCATCCGGAGTGGGGATTCAGATCCTGAAAGGCGATACCTCGCCTGTGAGCCTCGGACAACAATGGGCAATCACCCCTTCGGCCAGCGAAGGAAGCCTGAGTATTCCCTTTTTTGCCCGCTACTATCTCAACGGGCAAACACTCAGCAGCGGGAGTGCGAATGGCACGGCGACGTTTACGATGATTTATTATTGAGAAAGGTCGCCTTTGCAGACGACCTGAAGTGAAGTTTGTTCTGATAAAACAGTCAAATATGTACGATGACCTCCCGACGTGTCCGCACTGAGTGTCGGTTTCAGGCTATTTATCATCAAAATCATACTGCGGGCTGCTTTGGAATGAAGGCAAATAATTCAATGTACAAAAATAGAGCAAAATCGTTTTTCCCGAGCAATAAGTATTTCCTGCCAATGTTGTGTTTTGCGATCCCAAGATGAGTCCGGGGGTTATAAGATTGCTTTTCACTCACTTTCTGTTCAGGAAGCACTGACCTGCCAGCACTGCGAAGATACAAACCGGCTGTCCTTTGGGGCGGTTTTTTTGTGTCTTTTTTCTGCATTTCCCGCCGTTTATTCCCTTGTGTGATCAGGGTTGTTGTGATGATCTAGAAGGCGAATTGGGATGAACAGCCGATCCGTCTGTGCTCAACGATTCAGCAAAGATTTAATGTTGCTTTTATGTGAACGAATTAACAAGCGGGCAAAATCCTGCTATGCTGCCCGGGCGCTAAAGGGCACTGTGCTCAGGTTCAGGATGTGTCGTAAACCGACAAAGAAACAATCATACCCGCAGTGTCCCCGAGTCATCAGACCGTTTGAATTCCCCTGTCCCTACAGGCATGACGCGAGGCTGATGATGGAAGCCAGGCATAATAAATGACAATGAGAGCGAGGAGAAAGTCGTGCTAGAAGAATACCGTAAGCACGTAGCCGAGCGTGCTGCAGAGGGCATCGTCCCTAAGCCACTTGATGCTTCACAGATGGCAGCGTTGGTTGAGTCCCTGAAGAATCCGCCACAAGGCGAAGAAGACACTCTGTTAGACCTGCTGATTAACCGTGTTCCACCGGGCGTCGACGAAGCCGCCTATGTTAAAGCCGGATTCCTGGCTGCAGTCGCCAAAGGCGAAACTACCTCTCCGTTGGTCACTCCTGAAAAAGCCGTTGAACTGCTGGGCACCATGCAGGGCGGTTATAACATTCACCCGCTGATCGACGCACTGGATAACGAAACGCTGGCACCCATTGCCGCGAAAGCGCTGTCTCACACGCTGCTGATGTTTGATAACTTCTACGATGTGGAAGAAAAAGCACACGCGGGCAACGAACACGCGAAAAAAATCCTCCAGTCATGGGCGGATGCCGAATGGTATCTGTCACGTCCGCAACTGGCTGAGAAAATCACCGTCACGGTGTTTAAAGTGACTGGTGAAACCAATACCGATGATTTGTCACCAGCTCCGGATGCCTGGTCCCGTCCAGATATTCCTCTGCATGCGCTGGCAATGCTGAAAAATGAACGCGAAGGCATTCATCCGGATCAACCGGGCAGCGTCGGTCCGATCAAACAAATCGAAGAACTGAACAAAAAAGGTTTCCCGCTGGCTTACGTGGGTGACGTTGTCGGTACCGGTTCTTCGCGTAAATCGGCCACTAACTCCGTGCTGTGGTTCATGGGTGATGACATTCCTCATGTGCCAAACAAACGCGGCGGCGGTGTGGTACTCGGCGGTAAAATCGCGCCAATCTTCTTCAACACCATGGAAGATGCCGGTGCCTTACCGATCGAAGTGGACGTGTCCAACCTGAATATGGGCGATGTTATCGACATCTATCCGTATAAAGGTGAAGTGCGGAATCACGAAACCGACGAAGTGCTCGCGACTTTCGAACTGAAAACTGATGTCCTGCTCGACGAAGTGCGCGCAGGCGGCCGTATTCCATTGATCATCGGCCGTGGTTTAACTACCAAAGCCCGTGAATCCCTGAAATTGCCGCAGAGCGAAGTGTTCCGCATTGCGAAACCTGTCGCTGCAAGCAACAAAGGTTTCTCGCTGGCGCAGAAAATGGTGGGGCGCGCCTGTGGCGTTGCCGGTGTTCGTCCGAACGAATATTGCGAACCCAAAATGACGTCCGTGGGTTCTCAGGACACCACCGGTCCGATGACCCGTGATGAACTGAAAGACCTCGCGTGTCTGGGCTTCTCTGCCGATCTGGTGATGCAGTCATTCTGTCATACCGCTGCTTATCCTAAGCCGGTTGACGTGACCACCCACCACACGCTGCCTGATTTCATCATGAACCGTGGCGGTGTTTCACTGCGCCCTGGCGATGGCATCATTCACTCCTGGCTGAACCGTATGCTGCTGCCGGACACTGTCGGCACCGGCGGTGACTCCCATACCCGTTTCCCGATCGGGATTTCGTTCCCGGCGGGTTCCGGTCTGGTGGCCTTTGCAGCAGCGACCGGCGTGATGCCTCTTGATATGCCGGAATCCGTTCTGGTGCGTTTCAAAGGCAAAATGCAACCGGGCATCACTTTGCGTGACCTGGTGCATGCGATCCCTTACTACGCGATCAAAGAAGGTCATCTGACCGTCGAGAAGAAGGGCAAGAAAAACCTCTTCTCTGGCCGTATTCTGGAAATCGAAGGCTTGCCGGAACTGAAAGTCGAACAGGCGTTTGAACTGGCGGATGCGTCCGCAGAACGTTCAGCGGCAGGTTGTACGATCAAACTGGATCAGGCACCGATCAAAGAATACCTCAGCTCTAACATCGTGCTGCTGAAGTGGATGATCTCTGAAGGTTACGGCGATCGTCGTACCATCGAGCGCCGCATCAAAGGTATGGAAGAGTGGCTGGCGAATCCGACCCTGCTCGAAGCCGATGCGGATGCTGAATACGCGGCAGTGATCGAAATCGATCTGGCCGAGATCAAAGAGCCAATTCTTTGTGCGCCAAACGATCCGGATGATGCGCGTCTGCTGTCTTCCGTACAGAACAGCAAAATCGATGAAGTCTTTATCGGTTCGTGCATGACCAACATCGGTCACTTCCGTGCGGCGGGTAAACTGCTCGACAGCCATAAAGGCGCGTTGCCAACCCGCTTGTGGGTTGCGCCACCGACCAAAATGGATGCGGCTCAGCTGACGGAAGAGGGCTATTACAGCGTCTTTGGTAAGAGCGGTGCGCGTGTTGAGATTCCGGGCTGTTCACTGTGCATGGGTAACCAGGCGCGTGTGGCGGACGGCTCTACCGTCGTTTCCACCTCTACCCGTAACTTCCCGAACCGTCTGGGCAATGGCGCTAACGTCTATCTGGCTTCGGCGGAACTGGCGGCGATCGCCTCACTGCTGGGCCGTCTGCCAACGCCGGAAGAATATCTGGGTTATATGGCGGAAGTGGATAAGACCGCAGTGGATACTTACCGTTATCTGAACTTCGACAAGCTGAGTGAATATACCGATAAAGCTGACGGCGTGATCTTCCAAACCGCAGTCTAAGTCGCTATATTTGCGCCAGTGTTGAAAGGGAGCTTCGGCTCCCTTTTTTATTGTGATTTTTTCAGAGGACTGCACCATGGATTACGATTTTTTGCGCGACATCACCGGTGAGGTCAAAGTGCGTTTTTCAATGGGCCATGAAGTGCTTGGTCACTGGCTGAATGAAGAAGTGAAGGGCGACCTGAGCGTGCTCGATAACGTCGAAGCGGCATTGAGCGATCTGAAGGGCAGCGAACGCCAGACGCAGATGGCCGGCCATGAATACACGCTGCTGTTAGCCGACGATGAAGTGATGATCCGTGCCAATCAGCTGGATTTCGACGGCGATGAGATTGAAGAAGGGATGAGTTATTACGACGAGGAGAGTCTGGCGTTTTGCGGCGTCGAGGACTTTTTGCAAGTCCTCGCCAAATACCGTTCTTTCGTGATGACTAACCGCTGAGTGACTTGCCCCGCGAGGCGGTCCAGCACAGCAGCGAACCGCCGACCACCATCAGCACGCCCGGCCAGAAACTGGCGCCCGGCAACGTATGCAGCCACAATCCGGCAATCAGAATCGATGACAGCGGCGTGAAATATGACAGCGCGGCCACCAGCGTCGCATTGCCTTTTTTCATGGCAATATCCCAGCACTGATACGACACCGCGGTCACCGCGCCCATCGCCAGTAATTCGAGAATGGCAGGTAATGTCAGGCTGATACGGCTGGAGGAATACGTGAAGTAAAGCGCCCACAATACGCCGCCGGTTGCCAGCAGAAACAACGGCAGCACGCCTTTGCCTTTACACAATACGCGGACCAGATTGGAATACAGTGCCCACGACACGGCCGCGCCCAGCGCCAGACCGTAGGCCACCGGGTTGCCGCGCACATTGCGCATCATCTGGTGAATATCCAGCCCGTGACCGCCGCTGATTGCCCACAGCACTCCCGCAAATGCCAGCACAGCGCCCGGCCAGATCCACCAGCGAACGCGTAATTTCAGCAGCGGAACCGCAAACAGCAATGTCAGACTGGGCCAGAGATAATTCACCAGCCCGAGTTCCAGCGTTTGCTGGCGGGTATGCGCCAGACCGATCGCCAGTGAAAATGCCACCATATAAAAGATAAACAACAGACCGCAGATGATCAGATAAGCTGCAGATTCACCACGCAGCGACGGTTTGCCGCCGACCATCCAGACTAAAATTCCGCTGACAGTATAAATAGAGGCGGCCGCACCAAAAGGCCCCAGAGATTCGGACAAACTGCGGGTGAGCGCCACGCTCATGCTCCACAATAAAATGGCGAGAACGCCAGACAGTGTTGCAAAACGATCCATAAGAAAGGTAAGCCTCTGGAAAAGGAGACTTTTAAGATAAGCGATTGTTCCGGTTATTTACACCGGAACAATCCGCTTGAGAGGCGCTTATAGTCTGAAATCATCAGAAGTAGAAACCGGCTTCCAGACCCACGGTGGAAGTGGTGGTCGCGGGCTGATAATAGCCAACGGTGCGTCCGTTCAGATCACCCTGTTTCTCGTCCGACTTACCGTATTTCTGATGCACATAACTGGCTTTCACAAAAACATCTTTGTTGATATTCCAGGTCAGGCTGGTAAATGGCGAAAGCCTGGATTTCGGCTCCAGCCAGACCCCTCCCTGATTGCTGTGCGTCCAGGTTTTAATCGGATACAGCGCACCCCCTTCCAGACTCAGACGTGAATCTGCGGTCATTTGCCAGTTCGCCCCCAGTGACGCTTTGGCGTAAGGCTGCAAAGACACTTCAACGGCGGTGTACTGCCGGGTGGTGTTTTGTGAGGCAATATACACATCGTCAGAGCGGATATTTCGCACCCACGCCTGGCCGCCGACAGCGCCTTTCATATCGAAAGACACACTGTCGGATGCCCGGTAACGGTAGCCACGGGTCATGTCCGCGCTGTAGCCGGTGTAATAGGTTTTGCCCTTCAGCGAGCCGTTCGGCACGTTGGCCTGATCGTCCAGCGTACTGCCTTTATAACGGACGATCCCGAACATCACGCTCATGTCCCAGGCTTTTAATAAGCCGCTTTGGGTATCGAGATAGTTATTGGATCCGAAATTAACGCGCAGGCGCGGGCCATGTTCAGCAACATATTTACCGTCCATATTACTGACGGATTCGTCCCACTTGTAATATTCGGCACCATAACTCACATAGTGCCGCATCCCTTCGGTATTGCTGCTCAACAAACTTTCCCCGGCCCGGGAAACCCCGGAAACCAATAAAGAACTCGCGACCAGCAAGCTGGATACGGTCTTTAATTTAATCATTTTCATGTTTTATTTCTACTTACGGGTGGATGGAGCTGGTTGCTTAGTAAGCAATAAGGGGATGCTAATGTCAGGAGGGGGATAATTAAAGTTATTTATCTGTTTTTAGTAAAAAAGCGATCTTTTGATCTGTCATAAGCTAAATTATTGGTTATATAACAATTTTGTTTGACTTAATATCTGTATGTTATTTCTGTAATTTGGCTTAAATATCAGATCCTTCATCGTTAAATTTAGCTTAAATAAAGATTTAATGACTGTTTTGATATTAATTTGTCTTAAGGAGTATAGCGGGTATTCATCCATGTAAATATATTTTACTTAAGTAATGCTTATTGAGTTTCAGGCGGGGGGAATATTCAATATCAGAATTTGTCTATACAAAAGAAAGGCCGGACATTTCAAAAATGCCCGGCCTTTCCTTTATTCAGCTCTGATCAGACTGACGGCAGATTGCGGCCGTAATAGATTTCCTGCATTTCCTTGTAGAGCAAATCGGTGATTTCTTTACGCTCTTGCGCGCTCAGTTCATCCGGTTTGGCATTAAACAAGTAATGTTTGAGATCGAACTCTTTCAGTAACATCTTGGTATGGAAGATGTTTTCCTGATACACGTTGACGTCCATCATGTCGTACAGTGCTTTCATATCCTGCGACATGAAGTTCTGAATCGAATTGATGGAATGGTCGATGTAGTGTTTAACACCGTTCACGTCGCGGGTGAAACCCCGGACACGGTAATCGATGGTGACGATGTCGGATTCAAGCTGATGAATCAGATAGTTCAGCGCTTTCAGCGGTGAAATCACGCCACAGGTCGAGACTTCAATGTCAGCGCGGAAGGTACACAGCCCGCCTTCGGGATGGCTTTCCGGATAGGTATGCACACAGATATGGCTTTTATCCAGATGCGCGACCACGGAATTCGGCAACGGGCCCGGATGCTCGGTGGTATCGACATCACGCGGGTCCATCGGCTCTTCGCTCACTAAAATCGTCACGCTGGCGCCCTGTGGTTCGTAATCCTGTCGCGCCACGTTGAGGATATTGGCACCGATAATGGAGCAGGTTTCGGTGAGAATTTCCGTCAAACGGTTGGCGTTATATTCTTTGTCAATGTAGGCAATGTAGCCATCACGATCGTCTGCGGTTTTGGCGTAGCAGATATCGTAGATACAAAAACTCAGGCTTTTGGTCAGGTTGTTGAAGCCATGCAGTTTCAGCTTTTGCAATTTAGTTCACCCCCTTATGGATGCTGTATCAGCGTGCGGCTGACAGGGCATTCAGTAAATATTGCGGCAGGGCAAAGCTGCCGTGATGAATCGCCGGATTGTAATAACGGCAAGTTATGTCTGCGGCGTCGAAACGCGCCTGCAAGGTTTTGCTGTCAATCTGGCGATATTCCGGGCTGTTGGTCGCCCAGGCAAAGGTCATGATGCCGCCGTAATAGGTCGGGATCGCGGCCTGATAGAAACTGACATCACTGAAATAGTGGCTCAGTTTGGTGTGGCTGTTCACCGCTTCATCCTGCTGGAGGAAGCACACGCCATTTTGTGCCACGAAAATGCCGCCCGGATTGAGGCAACGGGCACAACCTTCGTAGAATGCCGACGTAAACAGGCTTTCTCCGGGACCGATGGGATCGGTGCAGTCGGAGATGATCACGTCGAAGGTTTCAGTGGTCTGATTAACGAAGTTCACGCCGTCGTCGATCACCAGTTTGAAACGCGGATCGTCATAAGAACCGGCATTATGGTTGGGCAGATACTGGCGGCAAAACTCCACCACGCCGGCATCAATTTCCACCATCGTGATCGACTCCACGCCTTTGTGGCGAGACACTTCGCGCAGCATTGCGCCGTCGCCGCCACCAATGATCAGCACCTTGCGGGCGCTGCCATGGGCGAACAACGGGACGTGGGTCAGCATTTCGTGGTAAATGAATTCATCACGCTCGGTGGTTTGCACCACGCCGTCGAGCGCCATCACGCGACCCAGCGCCGCATTCTCGAAAATCACCAGATCCTGATGATCGGTTTTCTCACGGTATAACTCTTTATCGACGCTGAAGTACTGGCCAAAATGGGCGTGCAGCGTCTCATACCATATTTCTTTGGATGACGAGTTCCGGGACATGTCGTTGTTTCTCCTGATCAATCGCAGCCATAAAAATGGGCGCACATGATAGCTAACTCTGCCTGTCCATGCACGGTTGAATTTCAGACAGGTGAATGTAGATTAAGTGTAGACGAGGCAGGCGTGGTGCGAAAAATCGGGGGACAGGGAGGAAAGCAAACAGGCTCCGGCATCAGAATGACGGAGCTCACGGCTGAAAAACGGCTGACAGGATTCAGTTGGTGTAGGCCAGTAAACTCAGCGAGTCGCGGGCCAGAGACTTACATTTTGTCGGTTTAGGCACGGCGATCCCACTCAGATCACGGTAGCTTTCTTCGCCCATCGACTGCATGTTAAAGCTGTTGTAATTGCTCAGGTCCCAGCGGTTTTGCTGGGCGAAAAACACGATAGCCCGTTTGATTTGGGTGTTCGGCAGTTGTTCGTAACCGCAGTTATTTTTCAGATAAACGAAGACTGCCGTCAGATCCGCCAGATCTTCCGCTTCTGATTCACTCAGCGCCTGACTGGCGGAGGAGAAACCGAGCAGCGACAGTAATAACAAACACAGTGTTGTTTTTTTCATGGGTGTGTTCTTGTTCTTGTAGATTGAAAGTCAGAAGGACTTGGCTCACAGGCAGTTAAAAGGACGTTACCATATTTGCACTGAGCGGCACCAAATTTCTTTTACCGCTGAACCGCTTGACCTTCCCCTTAGGGGAAGGAATAGGCTGTCGTACTATTATGGCACGCCTGCGCCATCTGTCTGGTTATCACCCTTCAAAAGGACCGAAAAATGAACCGACGCGATTTCGTGAAGTGGACGACCCTGATGGGCGCCGCCAGTATGCTGCCCGGCTGGAGCCGCTTCGCGCTCGCCGCTGACCGCCCGGCATTGCCCATCCCGGCATTGCTCGAACCGGATATCCGCAGCGCCATTACGCTCACATTACAGCGCGGGCAGAGCCAGTTTCTGCCTGGCGTGAACACTGAAACCTGGGGCGTAAACGGTAATCTTCTCGGCCCCGCGCTGCGTATCCGTCGTGGGAAACCGGTCAGCGTCACCATCAATAACCGGCTGGATGTGGCCAGCACCGTTCACTGGCACGGGCTGGAAATTCCCGGTGACGTGGATGGCGGGCCGCAGGGATTAATCGAACCCGGCCAGAATCGCAAAGTCAGTTTGCAACTTGATCAACCCGCATCGACCTGCTGGTTCCACCCGCATCCGCATCAGACCAGCGGTTATCAGGTGGCGATGGGGCTCGCCGGGCTGGTGCTGATCGAAGATGAAAGCAGTGACCTGTTGCAGATCCCAAAACGCTGGGGCGTGGATGATATTCCGGTCATTTTGCAGGATAAGCGCCTGAACGACGCCGGTAAAATCGATTATCAGATGGACGTCATGACCGCCGCCGTCGGCTGGTTCGGGCAACACATACTGACCAACGGCGCGGTGTATCCGCAGCACGGAATTTCCCGTGGCTGGGTACGTTTTCGTTTACTCAATGGCTGTAATGCACGCTCGCTGCACATCGCCACCAGCGATCAGCGGCCGATGTATGTCATCGCCAGTGACGGCGGTTTCCTGCCTGAGCCGGTGAAAGTCAGCGATTTGCCGCTGCTGATGGGCGAGCGTTTTGAAGTGCTGATTGATTGCAGCGACGGCAAAGCTTTTGATCTGGTCACGCTGCCGGTGAAGCAAATGGGCATGACGCTGGCACCGTTCGACAAACCGTTGCCGGTGTTACGCATTCAGCCGACGCTGACCCAAAGCGGCAGTTCATTGCCGGACACGCTGGTGCCGCTTCCGGCGCTGGTGTCAGTGGATAATCTGCCGACCCGTTGGCTGCAACTGATGATGGATCCGCAGCTTGATCAGCAGGGTATGGCGGCGCTGATGAAACGTTATGGCCACAAGGCGATGGCCGGCATGAGCATGGATCACGGCGGGGGCGGGATGGCCGCAATGCCGGGTATGTCCGGTTCCGGTCACGACGGTCATGGCGGTATGGCAGGAATGGACATGAGTCAATCGTCCGGTGGTTATGATTTCATGCAGGGCAACAAAATTAACGGCAAAGCCTACGACATGAACCTGCCCGCTTTCGATGTGAAACAAGGCCAGTATGAGAAATGGACCCTTTCGGGCGAAGGCGACATGATGCTGCATCCTTTCCATATCCACGGCACACAGTTCCGTATTCTTTCTGAAAACGGTCAGCCGGTCGCGCCCCATCGTCAGGGCTGGAAGGACATCGTGCGCGTTGAAGGCGCCCGCAGCGAAGTGCTGGTGCGCTTTAATCATCTGGCGGATAAACAACATGCTTACATGGCGCACTGTCATCTGCTGGAACACGAAGACACCGGCATGATGCTCGGCTTTACGGTATCCGCGTGATCCGGTTTACTGCTTTCCTTTCTGTAATTTCTTAAAAATCAGCGGCCGGGGGCGATCCTCCGGCCCGCCTCTTTCCCTTCCCTCCCGTTTCTTTCTTTGCCTGTGCTACTCCTTCGAACATCTATCTTTCAATTTGAAAGATTAAGCTTTCAAAATGTGATCAATATATAATTAATATAAATTCAATATGATTATATTTTCAGCGTGGAGTAACAAAACATGAAAGCTTAAACCCACGTATCCCTACAGGAGAAGATGATGATCGATGTAATAACGCACGGTGCCGAGTGGTTTATCGGCCTGTTTCAAAAAGGGGGAGAGGTGTTTGTCGGCATGGTCACCGGCATTCTGCCTCTCTTAATTAGTTTGCTGGTCGTCATGAACGCGCTGATCGTGTTTGTCGGACAGCGGCGGATCGAACGTCTGGCGCAGCGTTGTGCCGGAAATCCGGTTTCACGTTATCTGCTGTTACCGGTGATTGGCACCTTTGTTTTCTGCAATCCGATGACCCTCAGCCTCGGGCGTTTCATGCCTGAAATCTACAAACCCAGCTATTACGCCGCAGGCTCCTACAGCTGCCATTCCATGAACGGACTCTTCCCGCATATTAACCCCGGCGAACTGTTTGTGTATCTCGGCGTTGCCAGCGGACTGACCACGCTGGGATTACCGCTCGGGCCGCTGGCCGTCAGTTATTTCCTGGTCGGTATGGTGACTAACTTCTTCCGCGGCTGGGTAACGGATCTCACCACCCGCATCTTTGAACGCAAGATGGGCATTCAGCTTGATCGTGAGGTTCAGTTGTAATCAGGTTCAATTCTAATCAGGTCAAATTCTAAAAAGCGGAGCAGAAAATGAGCGTTACGATTCGCATTAACCGGGGTGAAGGTGGCTGGGGTGGTCCGTTGCTGATTGAGGCGGTGCCCGGCAAAAAAGTGATGTATATCACGGCGGGCACGCGCCCGGCGATTGTCGACAAGCTGGCAGAACTGACCGGCTGGGAAACGGTAGACGGTTTTAAAGAAGGTGAGCCACCGGCAGAGGAAATCGGTGTGGCGGTAATCGACTGTGGCGGCACGCTGCGCTGCGGCATCTACCCAAAGCGACGCATCCCGACGGTTAATATCCATTCGACCGGTAAATCCGGCCCGCTGGCACAATTTATTACCGAAGACATTTATGTTTCCGGTGTCCGTGAGCATGACATCGTGCTGGAAAGCGCAGAGGCGGCTGAGCCGGTAAGCGCAGCGGCTAAACCCGCACCGGCTGCGGCAGGACGCGACTACGACACCACTAAAAAAATTACCGAACAAAGCGACGGCCTGCTGGCGAAAGTCGGGATGGGGATGGGCTCCGGCGTAGCCGTTTTATTCCAGGCCGGGCGCGACACCATCGACACCGTGCTCAAAACCATCCTGCCATTTATGGCGTTCGTGGCGGCGCTGATCGGCATCATTATGGCCTCCGGGCTGGGTGATCTGGTGGCGCACGGGCTGACGCCGTTGGCGAAAAGCCCCGTCGGGTTGGTGATGCTGGCGCTGATCTGTTCCTTCCCGTTGCTTTCTCCTTTCCTCGGCCCGGGCGCGGTGATCGCGCAGGTTATCGGCGTGCTGGTGGGGGTGCAGATCGGGCTGGGCAATATCCCGCCACATCTGGCGCTGCCTGCACTTTTCGCCATCAACGCTCAGGCGGCGTGCGATTTCATTCCTGTCGGACTTTCGCTCGCCGAAGCCAAACAGGACACCGTGCGCGTCGGCGTGCCTTCGGTGCTGGTCAGCCGTTTTCTGACCGGCGCACCGACGGTACTTATCGCCTGGGCCGCTTCCGCTTTCATTTACCAGTAAGGAGTCACTGTGCAAACCATTTATCAAACCACTATTACGCAAATCGGCGATTTCGCCCGTGAAGCCTTAACCGACCAGATGCTGATCACCTTCCGTGAAGGGGCACCAGCGGATATTCAGGATTATTGCTTCATTCACCAGCCCGGGAAAATGGAAGGGGAATTGCATCGTGGCGCGTATATGGAACTGGCTGATGTGCGTTATCCGGTGACCGCCGTGGGAGAGGTGGCGATGCAAAATCTGCGCGAGCTGGGGCATATCACCCTGCGTTTTGACGGCAGTGCCGAGGCTGAGTTTCCCGGCAGCGTACATGTAAAAGGCACCACGCCCGACGATATTCCGCTGGGCAGCGTATTGAAATTTATCGATTAACTATCAGAGTCAGGAGTCAGTTATGGAACAGGTTGCAGTCGTGATCGGCGGGGGGCAGACGCTGGGCGCATTTCTCTGTCAGGGGCTGGCTGAATCCGGCTATCGCGTGGCGGTGGCGGATTTGAATGAGAAGAATGCCGCATCGGTGGCAGAGCAGATTAACCGGCAGTTTGGCGAGGAAAGGGCGTTCGGATTTGCAGTCGATGCCACCAATGAAGCCAGCGTAGAACAACTGGCGAAAGCGGTGGATCAGACGTTCGGCAGGGTCAGTTTACTGGTATACAGCGCAGGGATGGCGAAGGCATCGCCAATCACGGATTTTGCCCTCAACGACTTTGATCTGTCGTTGCAGGTCAATCTGGTGGGATATTTCCTTTGCGCCCGTGAGTTTTCGCGCCTGATGATCCGCGACCGTATTCCGGGACGCATTATTCAGATCAACTCCAAATCCGGCAAAGTGGGCAGCAAACATAATGCCGGTTACAGCGCGGCCAAATTCGGCGGCGTGGGGCTGACACAGTCTCTGGCGCTGGATCTGGCGGAGTACGGTATTACCGTGCATTCGCTGATGCTGGGCAATTTACTCAAATCGCCGATGTTCCAGTCATTATTACCGCAATACGCCAAAAAACTGGGCATTCAGGCCGATGAAGTCGAGCAGTATTACATCGATAAAGTACCGCTGAAACGCGGGTGCGACTATCAGGATGTGCTGGATATGCTGCTGTTTTATGCCAGCGATAAAGCCTCGTATTGTACTGGTCAGTCGATCAATATCACCGGCGGTCAGGTGATGTTCTGATGTGTTCCGCCTCTGTTATGCAGGGGCGGATTACTCTGTCATTAACAACATCATGTTATTAACAACATCATGTTAAGGAGAAAATAATGACCCCGACTGCGGCATTAATATTCTGTGCGGTGCTGGCCTGGGTGGCACAAATCGCGCTCGGCTGGTGGCAGTTACAGCGCTTTAACCGGGCATTCGACAGACTGTGTTTACAGGGAAATGTGGGCGTCGGGCGTTCCGGCGGACGTTTCAAACCGAGAGTGGTACTGGCGCTGGCTTTCGATAAACAAGAAAAAGTCTGTGACGGCTTTTTACTGCGCGGCCTGACGATTTTCGCCCGCCCCCGGCCGGTAACGTCGCTTAATGGCATGAGCCGGGAACAATTGATGACAGGTGTGATCTTCCCGAAAGATCCGAATATTCAAACTGCACTATCATTAGCGATTGAACCGAAATCATGATATTTTCACTTTAAAAGCTATTATCTTTCAAAAAGAATGATGGCTGTGAATTTATCTTAAAATTTGAGCGAAAATCGTGATGAAACCTAAGCAACGGCAGGCGGCGATACTGGAGCATTTACAGCAATTTGGAAAGACGGCGGTGGACGATCTCGCCGCGCATTTCGCCACAACCGGCACCACTATCCGCAAAGATCTCACCCTGCTGGAAGAAGAGGGTGCAGTAATCCGCACTTACGGCGGTGTGGTGCTCAGCCGTGAAGAAGGCGACCAGCCTATCGACCGTAAAACCCACATTAATACCGGAAAAAAATTGCGCATTGCCCGCGCAGCTATTCAGGAAATTCAGGACGGCGACTCGCTGATTTTTGATGCGGGCAGCACCGTGATGCAGATGGTGCCTTTCCTCAGTCAGTTTAATAACATCACCGTCATGACCAACAGCCTGCATATCGTCAATGCGCTGGTGGAACTGGATAATGACCAGACCATCCTGATGCCGGGCGGCACCTATCGCAAAAAATCCTCCTCCTTCCACGGCAGTCTGGCCGAAAGCGCGTTTGATAAATTCAATTTCGACAAACTGTTTATCGGCGCAGATGGCGTCGATCTCGACGGCGGTGTTACCACATTCAACGAAGTTCACGGCGTCAGTCAGGCGATGTGTAAAGCGGCTGAGCGTATTTTCCTGCTGGTGGATTCGTCAAAATTTGGCCGCAAAAGCCCGAATGTGGTGTGCCACTTAGGCAAGGTCGATACGCTGATCACCGACAGCGGGCTTAGCAGCCAATACCGCGATGCCATCGAAAAATTGGGGATCCGCATTATTCTGGTCGGGGAAGACGACGAGTGACGCATTACTCAATTACGTATCTGAAAAATGGTGCTTTTGGGATAAAAAATATCGCGGTATCTAATGATTAAGTTTAGCTGACCCGGTTACACAGGAAGCTGACACCAGCGTTACTCATCGGCGGGTTCTTTGATATAATCCTTTCCACTATATGGTCGCTGTTTTTCTGAAAAACAGCGATAAGTATTCTTAAATCAGGTGGTTAGTCTTTATATGAAACATCGCGTTGACGTCATGATTTCCGAAGAGGAAGTCAAAACCCGAATTGCCGAGTTGGGCCGTGAAATCACCGAACACTACCGCGACAGCGGCAGCGAAATGGTGCTGGTTGGATTGCTGCGCGGTTCTTTCATGTTTATGGCTGACCTGTGTCGCGCCGTGGACGTGCCGCACGAAGTGGACTTCATGACCGCCTCCAGTTACGGCAACGGCATGTCCACCACCCGCGACGTGAAGATTCTCAAAGATCTCGACGAAGACATTCGCGGTAAAGATGTGCTGATCGTCGAAGACATTATCGACTCCGGCAATACGCTGAGCAAAGTGCGTGAAATCCTGCAACTGCGTGGCCCGAAATCCCTGGCCATATGTACCCTGCTGGATAAACCCGAGCGCCGCGAAGTGGACGTAAAAGTTGAATACGTCGGCTTCCCAATCCCAGATGAATTCGTTGTCGGCTACGGCATCGACTACGCCCAGCGTTATCGCCATCTGCCGTATGTTGGTAAGGTTGTGATGCTGGACGAGTAAAGTTCGGCTGCGCCCCGCACAGCAGTTAATTAAAAACGGCCTTCAGATTTGGAGGCCGTTTTTTTATATTCATTTCAAATAATAAATAATCTATTCAACTTATCTGTTGTATGCCCGGTAAAATTAAAATTAAAATTAAAATTAAAATTGAAAATTATGCTTTTTAGGTATAGGTTATTTTTAATCATAGCTTTTATTATTATAGTTTTGTATAAGCTCAAGTTGTTAACTGAGCGAATAACTAAAGAATACTCACCAGGGATGAAATTATAAAAAATGAAAACCTTCAGGAAGATTAACGAAATCAATATGAATGATGCATGACACTATTTCATGGGTGATGTCGATGGCTTATATTCATGATATCTATGATTGATTCATAAAGTCTCAAACAAAGTCACCATGATTAACTAAACAAGGATGGATATTATGACGTGGGAATATAATCAAAGCAGCGGTGAATTGAAGCATAACGGACAACTATTCCAACAGGGCTATAGCGGACATGGTGCAGGAATAAATAATCCAGCTATGGAGTCTGTGAGCAGCCAGGGTCCAATCCCAAAAGGTTATTATCGTATAACAGGAGCGCATAATACTGTTACGCCTGTCACCATTATTTTGGAACCTATTTTGGGGACTAATACGTATGGGCGAGACCTGTTCAGAATCCATGGCGGTTCAAGGAGTGGCGGACGCAATGCATCGAATGGTTGCATCATTATTGATGGCGTACGTAATCGCGAACAAATCATGAATAGCGGTGACACGATTCTGGTGGTCAGATGATGAAAATTTTACTGTCTTTTTTATTAACGTTTTCATTTTCGGCAGTCGCCACGATGCAAATAACTTCCATGCAGTTAACTCAGCAGATAAAAAATCGGGGGGCTCAGGCAGTTATCGCTGATTTATACAAAGATGATGAATCCCAATGGCAGTATGTGCTGACTAAAATAGGCAGTGGTGAACAAAACTGGCTGGACGTGGCCGCATTATTAGCGCCCGGTAGTGATGCTGATTCGGCGGAGTCTCTTGCTACTGCAGCTGCCACGGCCATTCCACATAACCCAGCGGGTGTGCTCTCCCTTCTTAAAGGCGAGGTTTTACCCTTCAGTACCGATAACGTATGCGCTTTACCCTTTTATAGCATCAAAGAACCGGAATTTAATCAATATATCGTTAATGCTATTCAGGCTCTTTATAAGGTTTCGAACAGCAAAGCGTGTATCGATACTATTGTTAAGACTATTGGTCAATCAAACGGATTTGTTGAGGATAACTAATATGGGCATTCCTGTTTATATGTTTTTGTATGATGATAGCGGTAATATTATTAAGGGAGGTATTGACATTCAAGGCCGTGAATACAGCGTGGAAGTGTTAGGGCTGCATCACAGTGTACATATTCCGACCGATAACCATAACGGTAAATTCACCGGCACCCGCCGGCATCTCCCATTTCTGATAGAAAAAGAAATCGATTCGTCTTCACCTTATCTCTATAAAGCCCTTTCTATGGGGCAAGCGCTGAAGCGCGTAGAACTGAAATATTATCGGATCAACGATGCAGGACAAGAGGCGGAGTATTTTACTATTCTGCTGGAAAACGTGAAAGTCGTTAACCTAATGCCCGTGATGTTCGATATCAAAGATCCCGCAAAAGAAAAATTTAATCATATGGAAATCGTAGAATTTCGTTATCAGAAAATTACCTGGCTTTATCTTGATGGAAATATTCAACACACTGATGCCTGGAACGAAAGGGCGACGGTATAGTTAGTACGCAGATGACGACGTAAAATCTCGCTAAAAAACACCTATTCTTTGTCTCAGGGAACGATATTAATGACATGAATTAAATGGTTTTTATTTCAGTATCCATGCATTGACCACATCGACATTATCCTTCGATGTAAAAAATCCTTGCGGGTACTGCATGCAGTTCTTCTCCATAAAGCCGGGGTTGGAATGCAGCGGTTTTCCCAGGAAAATAACTTCAAGTAACCTCCTCATTTACCGTCGTTACGATTTCAGGCTCAAAGCGACCTCTGCGTCTGCAAAAATGTTGCCTGGTTGAATAAAGTAAGAGGGTAGAAAGAGGAGGTAACTAAATCATAGTGCTATAACCTCAGTGCCTTATATTACAAAAAAATATTTTAAACTAAATCAGCGGGTTCTTTTTCCTCCAAATATAGTTATCCTTATTTTTTATTCTGAAAAATAACCATGGCATAACCCAGGCAAGTAAGAATAAAGGTATCGCTAAAATGACAGATAGATTAACAAAGTTATAGTTTTGGTAGAGTAACAGGATTAAAAGAGCTGAAATAAAAATCAAGATGATCCGCAAATATAAAATTAACTTCCTCGTAGGTCTGTCAATATAGGCCATGATTATTTCAGCACCACAATAAGGACATAGGGTACTGTTTTCCTTTAATTTACTATCACAGAATCCGCATGTAGCATGCTCATCAACATGATTACTTTTCACGTAAACCTCTCGGACTGACTTTTGCTGTGTATGAATTTTTGCTAAATGTTATTTATTTGATTTTATTATCTTAATTAGTACTCTTTATCTCGAGTGTACTTTACATAATTTCTTTTGAAATTAGCAAGGGGATTTTTCTTGCAAACCGTAAGGGAATATGTGGGGGTTCTGTTAGTTTTTAGTAATGACTTCTTTTACCAAGATTGTTCTTATTTTGAATTTCTATATACAACCCTTATCTGAACAGGGGATAGGTTTTGTAATATAAATTATGGCTAAGACATTTCCTAGTAAGCATGCCATATGAATTTTTATTGAATACCTTGCTGACTGCTTCTTGATGCGGCTGAAATAAAAATCGGCAGGGGTAGCGAAAAGAACAGGCCAGGAATTGGAAAAAGCTCATACGCTAATGTTTCTGACTCCCCATGTGCTGAGAGAACAAGACATTGTTCTTATTTACACATTATTTGGTCGCTTGTCTGGCATCCGGTGTCATTTAAACTCATTTTTGTTTCGTAATACTTACTCAGGGCTTTGTTTATGATTAGATTTTCTGGACAGATACAAGTGATACTAATCTCCTCTCCCTGCGTTGAACACCGACAGGCGTCGATTCTCCGTGACTGAGCTTTTAGTCAACCCGCAGTTATTGGCAGAACGCCGGGGCGCGCCGGAGACGCTTTTTGCGGTCAAAACCTCCGGATCAGGGGCAGAAGCAACGATGCGCTATTCTGGTGCGTGCTTATATCTCCGTCGACAATTGAGAACATCAGACTGACAGGTTCAGATACTGTTGAACGGCGCTGAGTAATAAAAAGGCACTAAAAAAGGCACATTTTTGTGCCTTAGAAAACGATGTTAAATATATGAATTAAAATGATTTATTCATTTAAGTGTCCACGCATTGACCACATCGACAACTAAGCTCCGTTTATTCGGGGCTTTTTCTTTAGTGCATCTGTAGGGATTGCTGGCTGTGTTTGTCTGGATGCAATTGAACGGCATGAACTGTTCCTGGCTCAACAATGATGTCCGCAATCGACTCATGGGTTTTAAACGTGCAACTGCAATTAATATTCTGACACTGGTGATAACGTTCTTTGGTATTGATGCTCAGATAACGGCTTGAGCGGGCGTGTGCTGCGTGCTGGCATTTCGGGCAGTGCATCATAATAATCACCATGTAATCATTTTTAATCAGATACAATCATTGTATGTTATTGCTGAAAACATACATCCGGGATTACAGTGTTTTACATAACAGGTGACAAACCCCCAAGGCAGACGAGATGACAAATCAGGACGATATACAAAGCGCGATCCGTGACGCTAACGAAAGGGAACGCTATATCTGGCGTCGTGCCCGTTGGTTTATGAAGGCCGTGTGTGTTGGCCTTCTTGTATACGCACTCTTCCCTGTGGTGTTTTGGATATACTACTGTTTTTAGGCATGTTTTATGCGCTAATCATGAAGCTTGGCATCAATCATTCACAAGCTATCGTCCCCGCTCGCCTCATAACTCACATCCGACAGCAACACCTCCAGATTCAACGTCGTCACAAAGCCGCTGCCGCCCAGGCTGTGAGTCACCTTGCTGATTATCCAGGGCTGCGCGTCGATCACTGATTTGAATCCGGGCACACGCCGGATATATCCTGTACATGACCGACGCGGCACAAAGCAGCTCGGACATCGTTCAGATGCGCAAGGCGATGCGCGACACAAAAGGCCTGGGCAACTTCCGCAATCTGTTCATGTATGCACCCAACGGCAAGCCGGACGGTATCAAGATTCTGCCACTGAGTGAAGTCGCCACGAAAGACGACTTCTTTAAATATCAAGAAAGCCAGCCAGAACGATTTACTTTGTGCGCACCGCGTACCACCACAGATGATGGGGATTATCCCAGAGAACAGCGGCGGGTTTGGTGATTCGGTAAAGGCGTCTCAGGTGTTCGTGCGTAATGAGCTGACACCGTTGCAGGACCGGTTTAAGGAGTTGAATGCGTGGTTTGGGGAGGAGGTAATTAGGTTTACTTCTTATGAACTTGGGGCAGAGTAGGGAGGAGAAAAGCCCCATGATACGGGGCTTGACCTATCCTATATCTATTAGTTGTTATTTCAGTTTGAGCCGACAGATTGAATACTTAAGTTACGTGACAATAACGACAATTAATTTTATTCATCATCTTTTACGGAAACGAAAGGTTTTAATTGTTTATTAACAAACTGATTTGGCTTCCATCCTGAGCAAAATTTATCTAGTAGGAAAGTGTCTATAGCTGAAGCAACAACTCCAGTAATTGGACCGGCAAACCCTAAACTAGTGCTTGTAAGATAGCGAATTATTTTGCTTGGCGTTTGATTAATCCAACCGGAGGAACTGATGTCATCAATATAATTGCTGACCAAGTTTTCATCAGGAGATTTTCCTTTTAACCATTTCTTAAACTTATTAGCTTTAGACAGTAATTCCAAAAATTCTTCAAAGGATCTTTCACCTGTATTTAATACCGAAGATACATCAGGACAACCATCTAACAGAATTGTAGAGAATTGATTTTGTATGGATCTGTTAAGGTGGGCTCTGGTAAGAATGTGTTTGTTCTTAACTTGGATAATTTCTGATTCGACTTCAGAAGTATAAAAATCGCCGCCGTAATGGGCTGCGAGGATAAGTCCATATGAAGCATTAAGTAAACTAGATGCTATATGTGCCGGTGTGTACTCTCCACAATTTTCATCCCTATTTTTTTGAATTGCGTTAACTATTGAAAAGTCTAAATTAGTAGAAACCCTAAAACTTCCATTATACATTTGCACCCTAAAATAATAATCATTAGGTAGTGCTTCGCCACCCAGCAGATTCTTAGCAATAACGCGAGTTCCTGATAAAACATACTCCGTATCTAAAAAGTCATTTGTTGCAGCGACAATAACGCCACCTTTAATAAAATGATCATTAGCAACAGATTTGAAGGTTACGCAGTTCTTGAATCGAGAGGAAAAACTTTCAGCTTGTTTGTTACTCAGCCCATTTTGATAGAGCATATATTCTAATCTTTTTTTAGAGCTTTTTAAATCTCCAACGCTTTCCCCACCAGAAATGTAAGCACTAATCAAAGAATACTCAGGCCCATAAGGAGTATCTATGGTATGAACACCTAAGAATTCCTCTATGTATGTTGCTTTTACATGCGGATAAGACAATAACTTTAAAACATTGTGATGACCAATTTTATGAATTAAACCAGCAAGAGTAGAACGATCCATAATAATATGGACGCTTTGATAGAAAAGGATCGCCTCAGCAATCTCACCAACCGTTAACGAAGGGCCATCGATGGAGCGATTCAACACGATATGATCAAACATCAGTCTACTTCCCCTCTTCAGTTCATCAATTAACTTTTAGATATGTAAGAATGTTACATCTTTGCATCCACAACTCATATTGAACTTTATCAATATGCGCGCAGGCCAGATTGCTCTCCACTCGGCGCGCGCAATGTTACCCGCCTACCCACTTCTGACTTAGCTCACCGTTTTTAATGCATGACCCAGAACGCCGCAAAGCACGGCCAGAATGGCGATAAGATGTTTTTTGATCCTTTCGGGATCATGCAAAACCATGCGCATAATGCATGCATGGCTCATCCATATAACTGCGCTCGATACACTTCATTTGTGTCAGCTCAGACTTGACCTGACACAACTACGGCAGAGAGCCAAAGCCAATTTGACAGGCAACTCTGTGCCAAATGCGGACGTTACTAACGACAGTATGTACTAATCAACGGGGAGCAGGTCAGAACAACCATCATGTAGAAAAAATGCACATAATTTATACAGCTAATAAGGGTTTTGCATCCTCTTTAGGTTGTATATCGCTATGAAAATTTCTTTGACGCCTCAAGCTATCTATGGTTTTTTTATTTATTTGATTTATATGATTATTTTTTTACTGGTACACTTAAGCAAACATTTAGGAAAGTAAGATCTTGATTCCTGTATCCTAAGGAATAGAATGAAAATAAGCCTCCTCGAATTTTAGTTATTTTCATTATTCAATAGTATTCGAAAAAATTCATCTTAAATGAGAACCGACATGAAATATAGGGATAGTCAAGTTGATGTGAGATTAAGACGATGGTTTCAAAGTTCACTAGACCAGCAATTATTAAGAGGGATAGAGTTGAATTCAGGGACTTTGAGAGGTATGACAAATTTTAAAATTAACATTGAATATCCATTACTAGCTATAGCTGGTAGGAATGGTGCTGGTAAATCTACCATCCTTGCTATGGCTGCATGTGCTTTTCATAATAGAAAAAAAGATCTCATTCTTAAAAATAGAAAGAAATCCTATTATACTTTTGCCGATTTTTTCATCCAACACTCAGAAGAAGTCCCTCCAGAAGGATTAAGTATTCATTATAAAATAGCTCACAATAATTGGAAGAAAAATGAGAGTGCTCCCACAGGGAAGGGGATTTTATATCAGGAAAGGAGAAAAACAATAGGAGGGAAGTGGAGTAACTACGATAGAAGGGTGAGTCGTCCTGTTATATTTTTAGGGATCGAAAGGATAGTTCCACATATTGAAAAGAGTCAATCAAGGAGTTATTCTAAATATTTTTCTGAAACCACTGATACTGGTTGGGAATCTGATGTAAAGGATTGTGTTGGATATATCCTGAATAAATCCTATGAGGGTTTTAAATATGTCTATCATTCAAAATATAGATTGCCATTAGTTCAGTGTAATGGTCGAAAAATATCAGGTTTTAATATGGGGGCTGGAGAAAATGCTTTGTTTGAAATATTCTTCGCCTTGTATTCTTGTCCTGATGGATCTTTAATAATTGTTGATGAAATAGAATTAGGATTGCACGCTGAGGCTCAGGTAAGGTTAATTAAGAAACTGAAGGATATCTGTCTTGCTAGGAAATTGCAAATAATTTTCACGACACACTCTGAGATTGTTTTTGGTTGTATTCCTGATGAGTCAAGGATATTTGTTGAAACAATATCAGGTCGTACTGTAATCACCCCTGGCATTTCACCAGATTATGCTTTTTCAAAATTGATTTCTGATAATTCTGAAGAGTTGGATGTTTTAGTGGAGGATATAGTTGCTGAGAAAATTTTAGCGTCATCCCTCCCGAGTGAGTTGAGGTCAAGGATAAAAATTGAAGTGGTGGGGTCTGCAAGTGCGCTATCTAGGCAGCTAGGAGCTATTTATCAAAGAGCAAGAAAGAAGCCAACGCTTGTTATTTTTGATGGTGATCAGAAGAAGTTGCAAGATAATAATATCAAAATGGCTCGATCTATGTTGGAAAAAAATCTGGTTGGTTTTGATGAATGGTTTGAAAATAGTATTAGTTATCTTCCTGGAGAGCAATGGCCGGAGAAATGGATCATTGAGAAAAATTTTGACTATATTGAGCATCTCGCAACTATTATGCGTGCTGATATAAATATAGTTAAAGAAGCATTAATCAGAGGAAGAGAAGCTGAAAAGCATAAAGAGTTTGTTGATACTTCAATACCTTTAGGTTTAGGGGAAATTGAGACTCTAGAAAGGTGTTGCTTAAATTTAGCCATAAAATGCCCTGGGGAATTTGGCTATATTTGCGAGAAAATAAAAAACATGTTGGATTAAATTTCTAATGCACCTTAAGTTTTTTAACCACAGTTTTATAAATTATTAACATAATATAGTGATGAATGTTATGACTGATGATATCAATTCCAATGATTCATATGAAAATAATGACGAGAGTTTCAAAGAATTAAAAGACTTGCTTAAAAAACAAAATGAGAAAATAGATGAGTATCAGAATAGAATACTATTGCTAGAGTCTCGTAAATCGCTGGAAAATGATAATGTAAAAAACAATAAAACACGGACAACTTTCTTTTCCATTTTAGTAATTTATCTGGGGTTATTTGTTGGTATCTCCCCGATTCTAAATATATCCATTTATAATTTAATTTTAAGTTATTACCCCTCTGTGATAGGTATTATTGCTGCATTTTGTGCGGGTTATTATTACCTCGGAAAAGTTAGAACGAAGGTGAAGGATGTAAATTTTGTTGATGTGGATAACAAATATAGTGAAATAGTTAATAATCAATCAAAGATTGACAAGATTGTAAATTTAGAACAAAGACTTAAAAGTTTCACTCTTGACGGACAGCCAAATTCTTTGTGTGCAAAAAGTGCAGAGCAAGATGTTGATTTTGTTGGGTACTTTAACAAAATAATAAACTTACTTCAAAATAAAGCGGATGCTGCTGATGAAAAAGCCTCAATCTTACTCCAAAGAGGTATCGCTTATACTAAATTTGGTATTGTTTATTATCTTATTTCAATAATATCGTGGCAAATCGTATTTTGGCGAAGCGGGTTTAAACACGAGTTTGTTTGGGGTATAGCATCTTGTTCCTTTTTATTCTTATTTATTGAGTTCTTGAGTGCTTGGTTTTTAAAACAATATAAAAATTTTACTGATAACTCTGTATATCTTATGAAAATAAAATCAATATTTGATAGGTATCTACTAGTTTATACAGTAAGTAGAGAAAAGGATGAAGGTGACTCTTATGAAAAAAATTCTGAGTTATTAAAGTTTTTGGTGAGGGATATATCTTGGCCTGATGTAAAAGTTATAGAAAGCAAGGAGAGTACTTTTGCAAAAGAAGCATTGTCCTCTTTAGCTGAAATCCTTCAGGCAATCAAGTTAAAAGATAAGGTCGAGTCGTAATTTAATACAATTGAAATATTAGATATCTAGCTGACTTGGGGGCGATATTTTTTGCGCCCTTACTTTTTAAACGTTTGAATGATTATCGGATTAGAATCTTTTTCTAATTGTTGATTCTACCTTTCCGTTCCTTATTCATAATTAAATTTACTATTACTATTACCATTTTTATCTTCTCGAGCTATTAGCTGCATGTTAGCAATAGCTTGGGTGGTATAAGTGCCCCCCTTCTCCTTTATTGAGTTCAATTGCAAACCGTATTTTTCCACCTAACCCACAGTTATTGACAGGAGTCCGAGGCGCGCCGGAGGCGCTTTTTGCGGTCAAAACCTCAGGGGCAACGGCAGAAGCAACGATCCGCCATTGAATTGTACGGGTTTCATAAACGCGGGAGTCGCCCAGGTGAGGCGCGAAAATGCCCACAACTTTTTCACTTCTTCATCGTAGGCGTTCAGCTCATTGGCAACGCGACGTGCTACGCGCACCGTCTGATCGTCACGCGGTACATTAGCGCCGCCCTGGGCAGTCATGTACGCCATAAAGTCACCGGCATCAGCAGCAGCGCGAACGGCTTCCACTTCTTCGTCAAAAGTTTCAGTCAGACTGATGGAACGGATGCGGCGGCACTCACGGTATGAACCCATGGTAGGCAAGCCGATAGGATGAAATTGAGGGATCCGCCAGGTAGCAGCCCAGGCCGTAACAGCAGCAGCGGAATCCGTCAGAAGCTCGCCGGTCTCGTGGTCGCGCTCGCCTTCCAGTGCGTAACCGTCGATATTCTTCGCGATGTATTTAGCGATGTAGCCAGCAGCACCGCCTCGGTTCAGGTGCTTACAGTCAAAGCGGTTCTTTGCTGCGCCGCGCTCGTCACCGTCTTCTTTCATGGCGTATTTGCGCATGATATCGATCACCGACTTTCCTTTAATCCACTGAGGGGAAAAGCGGGGCTGGAGTGTCCACATAGTGTCCACACCTAAGCATCTTTATAGGGCTTACAGCTGCTTACAGCATCTATAACTCATTGATTTATAGTGATCGCGTTATAAGTGCAGGAAAAATAAATGATAAAAAAGGCACATTTTTGTGCCTTTTGTTTTTTGAATTTCTGTAGAGTAGGGCGGCTTGTTATTGCGGGTCGCCGTTCAGCAAGGCGGAGACGCCCTGACGGTAGCGCTGTTCCAGTGTTTCGCGGCTGGTGGCATCAACTTCTAGGTTGCGCAGACGTCCGTCCAGAATGCCGTAAACCCAGCCGTGCAGCGTGACTTTCTGGCCGCGTTTCCAGGCCGATTGCATCACGGTGGAGTGGCCGAGGTTGTAAACTTGCTCAACCACGTTCAGTTCACATAACTTATCGAGGCGCTTCTCTGGCGACAGTTCGCCCAGCAGGGAACTGTGTTTGTACCAGATGTCCCGGATATGCAACAACCAGTTATTAATCAAACCCAGTTCAGGGTTTTCAACCGCCGACTGCACACCGCCACAGCCGTAGTGACCGCAGATAATCACGTGTTCGACTTCCAGCACGTCGATAGCATATTGCACAACGGACAGGCAGTTAAGGTCGGTGTGGATGACCAGGTTGGCAACGTTACGGTGAACGAACAGTTCGCCTGGCTCAAGCCCTGTCAGGCGCTCGGCGGGAACACGGCTGTCAGAACAGCCAATCCACAGAAAGCGGGGTTTTTGAGATTGGGAAAGCCGCTCAAAGAAACCAGGATCTTCATCAATCATGGTTTTGGACCAGGCTGCGTTATTGCTGATGAGTCTTTCTATGTCATTCATTGATGTTAATAGCCTGTGTTACGAGCTGACTGCGATGGAGTAATATAGGGCAATGCCCCGACTTTTCAAACTGATTCGGCATCTCCGTTTACTCATTCTTACAACAGGGTTTTCACAAGAAGGTACGCTCCCTTTATGAATTATGCATTGGAACTGGAAAAGTTAACCAAAACTTACGCCGGTGGTGTACAGGCTTTGCGTGGAATCGATCTGCGCGTCGAAGCTGGCGATTTTTATGCCCTGCTTGGGCCAAACGGTGCGGGTAAATCCACCACCATTGGCATCATCAGTTCACTGGTCAACAAAACCGCCGGCAAAGTGCAGGTGTTTGGCTATGACATCGATAAAGATATCGTCAACGCTAAACGTCAGCTCGGGCTGGTGCCGCAGGAATTTAACTTCAACCCGTTTGAAACCGTCATGCAGGTGGTGGTTAATCAGGCCGGTTATTACGGCGTGCCACGTCCGCTGGCATTGCAACGTGCTGAAAAATATCTGACGCAGTTGGATCTCTGGGGCAAACGCAACGAGCGTTCGCGCATGCTGTCCGGCGGGATGAAGCGTCGTCTGATGATCGCCCGTGCGCTGATGCACGAGCCAAAATTGCTGATCCTCGATGAGCCAACGGCGGGTGTGGATATCGAATTACGTCGCTCAATGTGGGGCTTCCTGAAAGAGCTGAACGCACAGGGCACGACCATCATTCTGACCACGCACTATCTGGAAGAAGCGGAAATGCTGTGCCGTAACATCGGTATTATTCAGGGCGGCCAGTTGGTGGAAAACACCAGCATGAAGGAACTGCTCTCTAAGCTTAAATCTGAAACTTTCATTCTGGATTTAGGGGCGAAAAGCCCGCTGCCGGTGCTGGAAGGTTATCGCAGTAAGCTGACGGATACGTCAACGCTGGAAGTGGAAGTCATGCGCGAGCAGGGACTGAACTCCCTGTTCAGCCAGCTGAGCAAGCAGGGCGTGCAGGTATTGAGTATGCGTAACAAGGCGAACCGTCTGGAAGAGCTGTTTGTCACGCTGGTGAACGGCAGCGAGGAAAAGAAATAATGTCGCAATTGTATTGGGTGGCACTCAAAAGTATCTGGCTGAAAGAGATCAACCGGTTTGGTCGCATCTGGATCCAAACGCTGGTTCCGCCGGTCATCACCATGACCTTATATTTCATCATCTTTGGTAATCTGATCGGCGCACAGATTGGCAACATGCACGGTTTCACCTACATGCAGTTTATCGTGCCGGGGCTTATCATGATGGCGGTGATCACTAACTCCTACGCCAACGTGGCCTCGTCGTTCTTCAGCGCCAAATTCCAGCGCAATATTGAAGAACTGCTGGTGGCTCCGGTGCCGACGCATGTCGTTATTGCCGGTTATGTCGGCGGCGGCGTGGCGCGCGGGATCTGCGTGGGGATCCTGGTCACGGCGATCTCGTTGTTCTTCGTGCCGCTGGTGATCCATTCCTGGTGGATCATTGCGCTGACACTGTTACTGACCGCGATCCTGTTTTCTCTGGGCGGTCTGCTGAACGCCGTGTTTGCAACAACGTTTGACGATATCAGCCTGATCCCGACCTTTGTGCTGACCCCGCTGACTTATCTGGGTGGCGTGTTCTACTCGCTTTCCCTGTTGCCGCCAATCTGGCAGGCGATCTCTAAGCTGAACCCGATCGTCTACATGATCAGCGGTTTCCGTTACGGTTTCCTGGGGATTTCTGACGTGCCGCTGGTGTTTACCATGAGCGTGCTGGTGGCATTTATCGCGGTGTTTTATTGGCTGGCGTGGTACTTGATCGAGCGCGGGCGTGGTCTGAGAAGTTGATTTTTCTGTGCTCCCTCCCCTGCGAAGGGGAGGGCTGGGGTGGGGTATCAAGGTCAAAAACTAAATTCAAAGTGTGCTTTAACTCATTGCTTTGTATTTAAAACCCCCTCCCATCCTCCCCCTTCGCAGGGGAAGGCGTTTTATCAAGCCACCTGAACAGGCACGGCTTTGGCGGTGCGTTTCAGTTGGTTTTCACCTTCGAAATAGGCCACTTTCGGTTTGTGCTGGCGGGCTTGTTCATCTGACATCTGCACGTAAGAACAGATGATCAGCAGATCGCCGACACAGGCACAACGCGCTGCCGCGCCGTTGACCGAAATAATACGCGAACCGCGTTCTGCCGCGATGGCGTATGTCGAGAAACGCTGACCGTTATCAACGTTATAAATATCAATTGCTTCGTATTCCAGAATGCCTGAGGCATCGAGAAAGTCCTGATCGATGGCGCAGGAGCCTTCGTAATGCAAATCTGCCTGAGTTACGTGAACCCGGTGCAGTTTGCCTTGCAGCATTGTACGTACCATTGCGTGTGACCCTTCGTGCGTAAATAGTCTGGGAACCCGCCGGTCTGACATAGCCAAATACTGATGTTTTCCGGCGGCCAACATAGTTGCCGATTTGACCTGCGCTGTCTACTGCGTCAGATCAACCTCCTGATTATCAATCAGTCTGGCTTTACCCAGCCAGGCCGCCATCAGGATCACCGCAGATGTACTGTCGACGGACAACTCCTGCAAGGTTTTCGCATCACGGATAAACAGTTCGTCCGGCGTGAAACCCGCTTCGCGAAGTTGCTGCGCGGTTTCCTGCAACATTTCATCGACATGGCGCTCGCCCTGGCTCAGCCGTTCAGCCAGCGCATTCATGATTTTGTTAAGCTGGGGTGCGAGTTTACGTTCCTCGGCAGTCAGATAGCCGTTGCGTGAACTCAGTGCCAGACCGTCTTTAGCGCGCACAATTGGCACGCCCACTATCTCAATATCGTAGCCCATGTCTTCCACCATGGTGCGCAGCAGCGCCAGTTGCTGGAAGTCTTTTTGCCCGAAACAGGCCACCTGCGGCTGCACCAGATTGAACAGTTTGCTGACGATGGTGGAGACGCCACGGAAATGTCCCGGACGGCTCGCACCTTCCAGAATGGTGGAAATCACTGGCACATCAACCTGTGTTTGGATCGCCAGACCTTTCGGATAGACTTCTGCCGGTGACGGCGCAAATACCAGATCCACGCCGCGTTTGTTCAGCTTCTCACAGTCTTCCTGCAAGGTGCGCGGATAACGCTCGAGGTCATCCGGGCGCTCGAACTGCATCGGGTTGACGAAAATACTCACCACGACCACATCGCCGCGGGCTTTGGCTTCTTCCACCAGCGTCATATGGCCTTCGTGCAGATTGCCCATGGTCGGCACCAGCGCGATACGTTTGTTATTCTTACGAAAATCCCGGATTTCGCGACGCAGCAGCGCCACGCTGTCAATTATCAACACCAGCCTTCTCCCGATTATTTAAAGGAATGTTCTTCACCCGGATACACGCCTTGCGCGACCTGATCAACATACAAACGCACCGCGCCACGAATATCGCCCGCTTCGCTGAGGAAGTCTTTGGCGAATTTTGGCGTATGGCCGCCGGTAATGCCGAATGCGTCGTGCATCACCAGAATCTGGCCGTCGGTCACATTGCCTGCGCCGATGCCGATAACCGGAATACTGAGTTCTTCGGTGACGCGGCGTGCCAGATCGACCGGCACACATTCCAGCACCAGCAGTTGCGCACCCGCTTCTTCGAGCATCATCGCATCTTTGATCAGCTGATTGGCGGCGACTTCATCGCGACCCTGAACTTTGTAGCCGCCGAAAATATTCACCGACTGTGGCGTCAGCCCCAGATGGCCACACACCGGCACTGCGCGTTCGGTCAGCATTCTGACCGTATCACACAGCCAGCTTCCGCCTTCGAGTTTGACCATATTGCCGCCCGCGCGCATCAGCACGGCGGCGCTTTCAAACGCCTGCTCCGGCGTGGCGTAACTCATGAACGGCAGGTCAGCGAGCAATAACGCGTGAGGTGCGCCGCGACGCACACAACGCGTATGGTAAGCAATTTCTTCTACCGTCACTGGCAGGGTGGAATCCTGACCCTGAACGACCATGCCCAGAGAATCGCCAATCAGCATGACGCTGATCCCTTGTTCCGCAAACAGCTGCGCAAAACTGGCGTCATACGCGGTAATGGTCGCAAATTTATGTTTTTCCTGCTTCCATTGGCGAAGCTGGCTCAGCGTGGTTGGTTTCATGAACACGTTCCTTTGAATAATTCATCGGATGAATACGATGCCAGTATTCTACTGTATGAGCCGAAAGTCAGACAGCTTGTTTGATAACGGGCAGGATGATCTGTGTCTTAAGAAGTGATTAAGAAGCCTCGGCTATAATGGCAAAAACGGAGGGAACCATGCGAATTCTATTGATTGAAGACGACAAGATGATTGGCGACGGCATCAAAGCCGGGCTGGCGAAACTGGGTTTTACGCTCGACTGGTTTACCGACGGGCTGACCGGCAAGGCCGCGCTTGACAGTGCGCCGTACGATGCCGTGATCCTCGATTTAAGCCTGCCGGGTATGGATGGTATGCAGCTTTTGCGTGAATGGCGAAAGGCTGGCCGGGATACGCCAGTGCTTATCCTCACCGCGCGCGATGCGCTGGAGCAGCGCGTCGGCGGGTTGCAGGCCGGTGCCGATGATTATCTGTGTAAGCCGTTTGCGCTGGTGGAAGTCGCAGCACGGTTGCAGGCGCTGATCCGCCGTCGCCACGGCGTGATAACGCCGAAGGTCACCCATGGCGCAGTGGAATTTGATCCCGCAGCCCGCAGTGTGACGCTCAGCGGAGAAGCCGTGACGCTGACCCCGCGTGAAGTGACTGTGCTGGAGTTGTTTCTTCGCAACAAAGGTCGTGTGCTGGCGCGTACGCTTATTCAGGAAAAGCTCTACAGCTGGGAAGACGAGGTCAGCAGTAACGCGGTGGAAGTCCATATTCACCATCTGCGCAGCAAACTTGGCAAAGGCTTTATTCGCACCGTGCATGGCGTGGGGTACACGCTGGGGGATGAGATAAAACCGGGTGAAGGAGGGGAAGCGTGAGGCGGCTGAAGAAACTGCAAAAGCTGAACAATCTGAGTCTGCGCCTGCGCCTTATCCTGCTTTTTTCCCTGCTGGCGCTGCTGACCTGGCTGATTGCCAGCGGTGTGGCGTGGCATCAGACCCGCAAACATATCAACGAAGTTTTCGATACCCAGCAGATGCTGTTCGCCAAACGTCTGGCTGCCACCGGCTTAGGCGACCGGCTCAATCTGCAAAAAGACACTGAGCTGCCGGACACTAAAAAAATGGTCCGCAAGGGCTCACGCGGCCATACCGATGACGACGCGCTGACGTTTGCCATCTTCAATCGTCACGGGCAGATGCTGCTCAATGATGGCGAGAACGGCAAACGCATCCGTTTTGACGGTGACACGCAGGGGTTTAACGATGTCGAGCTGAGAGGGGACAGCGATGTCTGGCGTATGGTCTGGCTGACTTCGCCGGACGGACAATATCGCGTCGCGGTCGGGCAGGAACAGGATTACCGCAATGATATGGCCTGGAGCCTGGTGAGTGGCCAGCTGACGCCGTGGCTGGCTTCGTTGCCCATTTTGTTACTGGCGCTGATTGTGATGGTGACGCTTGAACTGCGGCCGCTGCGCCGCGTGGCGGAAGGTTTGCGTCAGCGCTCGCCGGAAGATGCCGCGCCCATCGAGACTCATCAGTTACCCGGTGAGGTGTTGCCGCTGGCAAATGCGCTCAATTCTCTGTTTGACCGCACGAGTGAGATGCTGGTGCGTGAACGGCGGTTTACGTCTGATGCCGCTCACGAGCTGCGCAGTCCGCTGGCGGCTTTACGTGTGCAAACCGAAGTCGTACAGCTTTCCGGCGATGACGCTGAAATGCGCGACCATGCGCTGGAAAATCTGACGATCAGTATCGATCGCGCTACGCGGCTGGTGGATCAACTGCTGACACTTTCTCGGCTGGAAAGTTTTTCCACGCCTGAAGAGCTGGAACGTATCGACTGGCCTTCGCTGGTCACTCAAAGTCTGGCGGAACAGGATTACCGCGCGCACGGCAAAGGTATCGAATTACGTTTTGAACAGCAGGGCGTTCCGCCTGAAATGCGTGGTCAGTCGCTGCTGCTTTCGCTGATGGTGCGCAATCTGCTGGATAACGCGATCCGTTATTCGCCAGCCGGAACCTGCGTGACGGTGCGACTGAAACCGTGGGGAATGACGGTTGAAGATCAGGGGCCGGGCATCAGCAATGAACATCTGGCAAGGCTCGGTGAGCGTTTTTACCGGCCACCAGGACAGGAACAAACGGGCAGCGGATTGGGGATTTCGATCGTACAAAGGATCGCGCAGTTACATCATCTGAACGTGGTTTATCAAAATAGAGCAGAAGGTGGGTTGGAAGTGCGGGTAAGTCGCTGAGCGACTTACCATTGGGTCAGACCGTTAAGCGGCACGCGGGCGAGCAGAGTTTGCAAGGTTTCGCCGTCAGGGAACACCAGTTCTGGTGCCAGATCGGCCAGCGGATACAGCATGAATTCGCGGTTTTTCATGTCGTAATGCGGCACCGTTAAACGCTCGGTGTTGATCACCTGATCGCCATAAATCAGCATATCAAGATCTAACGTCCGCGGCCCCCAGCGTTCGGCTTTGCGAACGCGTCCCTGATTTTGCTCGATCCCTTGTGTGCAATCGAGCAACTCTTCCGGCGGCAGCAGCGTATCGAGCGCCACCACAGCATTCAGATAATCAGGTTGATCCTGTGGTCCCAGCGGTTTACTGCGGTAAAACGGGGATGCGGCCACAAAGCGGGTGCGCGGCAAATGTGCCAGCGCCTCCAGCGCACAGTTTACCTGGTCAAGCGGACGGGCAAGATTACTGCCCAGAGCCAGGTAAACGCGGATCATTGACCGCCATCCTTGCGTGGCGCCCGTTTACGCGGACGGCGGGTACGTGCACGGCGTGCAGGTACAGCGTCGTCACCCAGCGTACCGAGCATGCTTTTCTGCGATGCCGGTGTCGCTTCCTGGAACTCGCCCCACCACTGCGCCAGACTCTGCAATTCGCGGTGCTGTTCGACTTCAGCGCGCAGTACCAGTAAATCATACGCCGCGCGGAACTTAGGATGCTCCATCAGCTTGTGCGCACGTTTGCCCTGACGACGTGACAGGCGCAGTTGCAGCGCCCAGATATCACGTACCAGCGTGGTAATACGTTTTGGAATGGCCAGCGTACGGCATTGCTCGTCGAGCACATCGTTCATTGCCAGCGCGAAGGCGTCGTAATAGGTCAGACCGCCTTCCTGCGCCAGCTTCTGTGCATGCTCGATCACCGGATACCACAGCATAGCGGCGAACAGGAACGCCGGATTGACGCGCTGATCGTTATGCAGACGGTGGTCGGTATTTTTCAGCACCTGAATCAGAATGTGTTCCATCGGGCTGTCGCCTTGCTCAGTAAACTGGCGGGCAATCAGCGGGAACAACGGCTGGAACAGCTGGTATTCACAAAGCTTTTTATACGTCTCGTAACCGTAACCGGCCTGCAACAGCTTCAGGGATTCTTCGAACAGACGCGCTGGCGGGATTTCCTGTAACAGCGTTGCCAGACGTGGGATCGGTTCGGCCGTTTCCGGGCTGATTTTCATGTCCAGTTTGGCAGCGAAACGTACTGCGCGAAGCATACGCACCGGATCTTCACGATAACGGGTTTCAGGATCACCAATCAGACGGATGATGCCGTTTTCCAGGTCGCGCAGACCGCCGGTGTAATCACGTACGGTGAAGTCCGCGACGCCGTAATACAGGCTGTTAATGGTGAAGTCACGGCGCTGGGCGTCGTCTTCAATGGTGCCGAAAATGTTGTCGCGCAGCAGCATGCCGTTCACAGCCTGCTGGGATACGTTTTTATCTTCGGTTTCTTCGTGCTGTTCATGGTGACCGCGGAACGTCGCCACTTCGATGATTTCCGGCCCAAACATCACGTGAGCCAGACGAAAACGACGACCAACCAGACGGCAGTTACGGAACAGCTTGCGTACCTGATCCGGCGTTGCGTTGGTGGTGATGTCGAAATCTTTGGGTTTTTTATCCAGCAGCAAATCACGCACACCGCCGCCGACCAGGAAGGCTTCAAAGCCAGACTTGTTCAGGCGGTACAAGACTTTCAGGGCGTTTTCGCTGATATCACGACGAGAAATATTGTGCTCATCGCGGGGAATAATGGTCATCGCACGGGTTTCACCGGCGTAATCGAATGAGGGGCGCGGTTTCTGTACATGTTCGACAGAAGGGCGCGGAGCGCGCTGTATGTTGCGGTCGGCGCGCGGCTCGTTATTACGATCACCACGGTTATCGCTGCGTTCACCACGCGGCGGATAAGATGAAGAAGAGCGGCGGCTGTTGTTATTGCGGCGTTCGCCTCTGTTCGCGTTGTCTTCCCGACGGCCGCGATTTTCACGACGTTCAGGATTGTTTGCCTTCACATTGCCTTCGGCCACAGGAGACGGATCACGACGGGAATTCTCCTCGCGATTAGGTTCTCCATGAAGCGCGGCTTCGTCATGAACAGCCTTTTCTTCACGAACGACTTTATCTTCACGAACTAGCACCTTACGGCAAAAATTGGCTACTCGGGTAAAAATGGTACACCTCGATAGTGACTGAAAAAATTGACGTGACGCAAAAACAGCGGCTAATCATAGCTCACGACAGGCGCTTTGAGAATGCCGAAGTCACATCTGCTATGCATTAGCGCTCTGACGCGGTATCGCTGATGGTGTCCAGTGCGTTGTCGCCCAGCGTAATAATAAAGGCAAAGTGTAATCCTGCCAGTTTTCCGGCAACGTTTGCCCTAAAAATTTCAGCGCCTTAATGATAACCGGTCGCGGATCGCCTGCGGGCAGTGCCGGCGCGTGATTCTGCTTGGAAAGCTTGTTGCCTTCTTCATTCACCGCCAGTGGCAAATGCAGATATCCCGGCTGCGGATAACCCAGATGCCGGTACAGCGAAATCTGGCGCACGGTCGGTTCAATCAGATCCGCGCCGCGCACAATGTGATTCACGCCCTGAAAATGGTCATCGATCACTACTGCCAGATTATAGGCAAACAGCCCGTCGCGGCGACGGATAATAAAATCTTCTTCGGCCAGTTTAGGACTGGCCTGTAAATGCCCCTGAAAATCATCGTCAAAACCGTACACCGGCAACGTCTGATGCAGACGTATGGCCGCATTTTCCGGGCTGAGTTGCAGGCTGCGGCAGTGGCCGTCATAGGTGCCACCGATTTGCGCAATACGCTGGCGGGTACAGGTGCAGTAATAACTTTTTTGCTGCTGATACAGCCAGTCCAGCACGTCGCGGTAAGCGCCGTGACGTTTTGACTGCCAGAGCACATCGCCATCCCATTCCAGCCCGTAACGCTCCAGCGTTCTCAGGATACGGTCAGCAGAACCGGGGATTTCACGCGGCGGATCGATATCGTCAATGCGCACTAACCAGATACCGTTTTGTGAGCGGGCGTGCAGATAACTGCCGAGAGCGGCGATCAGGGAACCAAAATGAAGGTCACCGGAAGGTGAGGGGGCGAAACGGCCTGTGTAGTGTTGTTCTTGCGGCATACGAATGGGGACAGCGTTAAAAGGGAACGCGGTGCATGACGCACCGCGTGGAACCCGGGGACTTAGCCAGCCATCTGCTTTTCGCGGATTTCTGCCAGAGTCTTACAGTCGATACACAAATCAGCGGTAGGACGGGCTTCAAGACGGCGGATGCCAATCTCAACACCACAGGAATCGCAATAGCCGAAATCCTCGTCTTCCACTTTTTTCAGTGTTTTTTCAATCTTTTTGATCAGCTTACGTTCACGGTCACGGTTACGCAGTTCGAGGCTGAATTCTTCTTCCTGAGCGGCACGGTCTACCGGATCAGGGAAGTTTGCGGCTTCATCCTGCATGTGTGAAACGGTACGATCGACTTCATCCCTGAGCTGATTGCGCCATGCTTCAAGAATCTTTTTGAAGTGAGCCAGCTGAGCGTCGTTCATATACTCTTCGCCCGGCTTCTCTTGATACGGCTGCACCCCAGCGATAGCGAGAATGCTCAAGGACGACGTCTTACGGGTTTGGCCTTCTTGCATGATGCTTCTCCTACATAACACGCACTATGTTCATCCACTTTTCCCGTTCCGGCATAGCCGCAACGTACAGGCTTCGAACATTTCGATCCCCAACGGGGGAAAAAATCAGGCCGCTATAAATAACAGAAGGCAACGAGGTTGGCAATTATTCATCGCAGGTGCTTGACAAGCCTGTGAGGAAAAGCGTATTCGCGACCTGTTTTTTATGCCGCCGACAGGTTATTACAGGGTTATCCGAACTCTTTATGTTCACTGGCTGATATTGCCAGCAGCGGTAACCTTTTTGTGAGGCGCATACCCTCAGCAGAAAGTTCAGCACTGTAGCACATCACTTCGACACCCTTGTTTTGGACATACTTCAGTAAATCGGTATAACGCGGATCAATATGGTGTGCAGCGGATACGCTTTCAATACCTGAATGTAAAACAGCGAAGAAAAGTACCGCCCGCTGCCCCTGCTCTGCCATCGACTGTAACTCGCGTAAATGCTTCTGACCGCGCAGTGTGACTGCGTCGGGGAAGAATCCCAACCCCTCCTGCAGCAACGTGACAGACTTCACTTCAATATAGCAGTCCGGTTGATTTTCTGCCTGTAACATCAAGTCTATACGGCTGTTTTCGGCGCCGTATTTTACTTCTGTTGTTAATTTACTGTAACCGGATAATTCCGGTATTTGCTGTTCATTGATTGCCTCACGGACCAGTTGATTGGCCCGCAGCGTATTGACGCAAATCCAGTGTTTTTGTTGGGTTTCGGTCAGTTCCCAGCTGTGTGGATATTTACGTTTGAGATTGTCCGAGGTGGAATACCAGACGGTGTCGCCGGGAGTCGCGCAACCGGTCATCGCGCCGGTGTTGGCGCAGTGCAAGGTCAGTTCCGTGCCGTCCGGCGTAATCACGTCAGCGAGAAACCGTTTGTAACGTTTGATCAGCGTAGCCGATTGAAGCGCAGGCTCGAAGTGCATGAAAGTTTCCGTGTGAAATGTTCTTGTTAAAAAGAGGGCTAAAAGAGATCAGGTTGCCTGCGTATCGCCCAGCGGCCAGGTTTGCAGGCAGTGATAACGGGTGCGCCCCCGCTCAAACAGGGATTCGTACAAACTGAATTCTGTGGCGTCCAGTTGCCAGCCAGGTGTGGCCGGAGGAACCGCGACCGGACGGGTCGCATTGCGGTACAGCGACACATGCGGATGAAACGGCAGTGTACTCTGATGACAACCGTTGCGCGCAGCGTGAGATCGCAATACGGACGCCAGTTGCAACAAGGCATTGGGCGCGCGTTTTGTGCCAATCCAGACCACGCCGGAGCCCGGCCAGTGGCCGATATCATCCAGCACTACGCTGAATTTCTGTCCCTGAATGCGCCCGGCGACGCGGGTCAGCGCGGCCTCTTTGAGGGCGCTGACTTCACCGAGAAACGCCAGCGTAATATGCAGATTAGCGGCTGTGACGGGGCGGCCAGTGTCCGCCGGGAAGTGGTCTGCGCGCCACTTAATCACCTGCTTTTGCATTTTTGCGGGCAGCGATAAGGCGAAAAACAGGCGGCGTTCGGCAGACATAGAGATTCCTGTGAAGACAAATCACGGCAACATGCCGGATGTGGGGCTAAATGCTACAATGCCCGCCGTTTAAAGTTAACTCTCATGGAGCATTCATTGTCTTCTTTGCCGGTCAGCGCCGTACTCGAACCGCTTTTAGCTGCACTGCAACAGGCTCAGCAGGTGCTGTTGCTTGCGCCAACCGGTGCCGGTAAATCCACCTGGCTGCCGTTGCAGTTGCTGAAACAGGCCAACCTGCCGGGTAAGATCCTGCTGCTTGAACCGCGCCGTCTGGCGGCGAAAAACGTCGCTTTCCGTCTGGCGCAGCAACTGAACGAAACGCCGGGGCAGACAGTGGGGTATCGCATGCGTGCAGAAAGCAAAACCAGCGCGGCGACCCGTCTTGAAGTGGTGACCGAAGGCATTCTGACCCGCATGGTACAGGCTGATCCCGAACTGACCGGCGTGTCGATGGTGATCCTCGATGAATTCCATGAGCGCAGTTTGCAGGCCGATCTGGCGCTGGCATTGTTGCTCGATGTGCAGAATGCGCTGTGCGATGATTTAAAAATTCTGATTATGTCGGCCACGCTCGACAACCTGCGCCTGTCTTCTTTACTGCCGGATGCGCCAGTGATTGAATCCGCAGGCCGCAGTTTTCCGGTCGACAGGCAGTATCTTTCTCTCGCGACACACGAACGGCTGGATGAAGGCGTGGCGCGGGTAGTCAGCCGTCTGATGAGTGAAAATCACGGCTCGATGCTGCTGTTTTTACCCGGTGTGGCGGAAATCACCCGTGTACAGAATTTGCTGACCGGCAGACTGACGGACGACGTCGATCTCTGCCCGTTGTACGGTGCGCTGTCGCTGGAACAACAGCAAAAAGCCATTCAGCCCTCACCGGCCGGACGCCGCAAAGTGGTGCTGGCGACGAATATTGCTGAAACCAGTCTGACCATCGAAGGTATCCGTCTGGTGGTCGACAGTGGTCTGGAGCGCAGCGCGCAGTTTGACCCGCGCAGCGGCCTGACGCGGCTGGTAACACAACGTATCAGCCAGGCGTCGATGACCCAACGTGCGGGCCGTGCAGGTCGTCTGGAGCCGGGCTTGTGCTGGCATCTTTTCAGCAAAGAGCAGGCGGAACGCGCCAGTGCTCAGGCGGAAGCCGAAATTCTGCAAAGTGACCTGAGCAGTTTCTGGCTCGAGTTGTTGCAGTGGGGCTGTCAGGATCCGGCGCAACTTCAGTGGCTGGATATGCCGCCCCCCGCTTCGCTGTCTGCCGCAAAAAATCTTTTACAGCAGCTTGGCGCAACCGATGCGCAGGGTAAACTCACCACTGCCGGACAACGCATGGCCCGGCTTGGCTGTGAGCCGCGGCTGGCGGCGATGCTGATTTCTGCCACAGCACAAAGTCCCGATGCGCTGGCAACGTCGGCGCTGCTGGCGGCAATGCTTGAAGAACCGCCACGCGGCGGATTACCGGATATGGATTACTGGTTCAGCCGTCCGCAGGGAAACTGGCAGCGGCGGGCAAAACAACTGGCGCAGCGTACCGGCGCGAAAAGCGGTGAGCCTGATGCTTCGCTCGCGCCGTGGTTACTGGCGCGGGCGTTCAGCGATCGTATTGCCCAGCGTCGCGGCGAAGATGGCCGTTATCTGCTGGCGAACGGACTGGGGGCGTCCTTGCCGCAGGATGACGGATTAACCCGCGCACCGTGGCTTGTCGCGCCGCAGTTATTACAGGGCAACAACAGCCCGGATGCCCGTATTTTGCTGGCGATCACGCTGGATATTTCGCAACTTCCGTCGCGCCTGCCGGATGTCGTCAAAGAACAAACGGCGGTAGAATGGGATGAAGAAAAAGGCACGCTGCGCGCCTGGCGCCGCTGGCAGATCGGGCGTCTGGTGCTGAAAGCCAATCCGCTGGCAAAGCCGGACGACGGAGAGCTGCAACAGGCGCTGATCGACTGGATCCGCACGCAGGGTTTGCAGGCGCTGAACTGGTCGGTCGCCGCGGAGCAATTGCGCGTGCGGCTTCTTTGCGCCGCAAAATGGTTGCCGGAAGCCGACTGGCCTTCGGTTGACGATCAGGCTTTGCTCGACGGTCTGGAACGCTGGTTACAGCCTTCTTTACAGGGTGTTCGTTCGCTGAAATCGTTGCAGCAGGTTGATTTACATGATGCCTTGCTAAGGCTGCTTGACTGGCAACAGCGTCAGCGTCTGGACAGCGCGTTGCCGACTCATTACACCGTGCCGACTGGCAGTCGTCTGCCAATCCGTTATCATGCAGACCAGCCACCGGCGCTCTCGGTGAGAATGCAGGAGATGTTCGGCGAGCAGCGTAGCCCGCAACTGGCGGAAGGGCGTGTTGCTGTGGTGCTGGAACTGCTGTCACCGGCACAGAGGCCGTTGCAGATCACCGCCGATCTGGCGGCATTCTGGCAGGGTTCTTATCGCGAAGTGCAGAAAGAAATGAAAGGGCGCTATCCGAAACATCCGTGGCCGGACAATCCGGCGCAGGCATTGCCGACGCGCCGTACCAAGAAGTCTTCAGCGCCATGATGAAATGTGCATGGAAAGAACAATTTTTCAGACATTTCTTCTGGGCGAAACATAAAGCGGGGCACAGAGTAAGCGCCTTGCGGCCTGAACTTCAGGCCAGATAGACTATCCATTTGAAATCAAAAATGAAAATGACTCAGCTAAGCAGAATCATTATGACGAACACAGCAGCACGTTGGGAGATTGACTGATGTCTGGCGATGATCGCGAGCCGATTGGCCGTAAAGGTAAACCTGCCGGGCGCAAGCCTGCGCGGGCTCGTCCCGTTCGCCGTAGCCGCCGGGATGACGACTACGAAGAATACGAAGAGGAAATCGATGACGAGTATGAGGATGATGATGACTACGAAGAAGAACGGGAGTCACGCATGAGCCGTAAAGCCCCGCCGCGTAAAGCGAACAAAGGCGGGAAGAAAAGCGCCAGGCGCCGTCTGTTCTGGTTATTAGTCAAACTGTTTGTCGTCTTCCTGATTTTGCTGGGGATTTACGCGGTTTATCTCAACAAGCAAATTCATGACCGCATCGATGGCGGCAAAGTCTGGCAGTTACCTGCGGCGGTGTATGGCCGTCAGGTCAATCTTGAGCCGGACATGCAAATCAGCAAAGCTGAAATGGTCGGATTGCTGGAAGGCACGCAGTATCGCGAAGTGACGCGCATCACCCGTCCGGGCGAGTTTACGGTTCACGCGAATTACATTGATTTGCTGCGCCGTCCGTTTGATTTTCCGGAAGGAAAAGAAGGGCAGGTCAACGCCCGCCTGATGTTTGACGGCAACAGTCTTTCCGAGATTAAAAACCTGGATAACCAGCGTGATTTCGGTCTGTTCCGCCTCGATCCGCGTCTGATCACTATGTTGCAGGCGTCCAACGCCAACGGTGAACAGCGTCTGTTCGTGCCACGTTCCGGCTTCCCTGATTTGCTGGTCGATACGCTGCTGGCCACGGAAGACCGTCATTTCTATGAGCATGACGGTATCAACTTCTATTCCATCGGTCGTGCCGTGGTGGCTAACCTCACCGCCGGTCATGCGGTGCAGGGGGGGTCAACGCTGACGCAACAGTTGGTGAAAAACCTGTTCCTGACCAACGAACGTTCGCTGAGCCGTAAAGCGCGTGAAGCGGTGATGGCGATCCTGCTGGATGCAGATTACAGCAAAGACCGCATTCTTGAGCTGTATCTGAACGAAGTGTATCTCGGCCAGAGCGGTTCTGATCAAATCCGCGGTTTCCCGCTGGCAAGCCTGTATTACTTTGGCCGTCCGGTGAACGAACTGAGTCTGGATCAGCAGGCATTGCTGGTGGGTATGGTGAAAGGTGCCTCGCTGTATAACCCGTGGCGTAATCCGCAAATGGCCTTGCAGCGTCGTAATCTGGTGCTGCGTTTGCTGGTTGATCAGAAAGTTATCGATCAGGAACTGTATGACATGCTCAGCGCGCGTCCGCTGGGCGTGCAGCCGAAAGGCGGGGTGATTTCGCCGCAGCCTGCGTTTATGCAGATGGTGCGTCAGGAACTGCAGGCTAAACTGGGCGATAAAGTTCAGGATATGTCCGGGGTGAAAATCTTCACCACGCTGGATCCGATTTCTCAGGATGCGGCGGAAAAAGCGGTCGAGGAAGGCATTCCGTTACTGCGCAAGAAAAGCGGTTTGAATGATATCGAGACGGCGATGGTGGTGGTTGACCGTTATACCGGTGAAGTGCGGGCGATGGTCGGCGGCGCGGAAACGCAGTTCGCGGGCTTCAACCGTGCGATGCAGGCGCGACGTCAGGTCGGCTCGCTGGCGAAACCGGCGACCTATCTGACCGCGTTGTCTCAGCCGGATAAATACCGGCTCAATACCATCCTTGCCGATCAGCCGCTGACGTTGAAACTGGCAAATGGTCAGACATGGTCGCCGAAAAACGATGACCATCAGTTCCGCGGTCAGGTTCTGTTGGTGGATGCCCTGGCGCGCTCGATGAACGTCCCGACAGTCAATCTGGGGATGGCCGTTGGTCTCGACAACATCACCAAAACGCTGATTGATCTGGGGATCCCTAAAGAGTCGCTGAACCAGACGCCATCAATGTTGCTGGGTGCGATTGCGTTAACGCCAATGGAAGTTGCGCAGGAATACCAGACCATTGCCAGTGGCGGCAACAAAGCGCCACTGTCAGCGGTACGCTCAGTGATTGCGGAAGACGGCACCGTGCTCTATCAGAGCTTCCCGCAGGCTGTGCGCGTGATCCCTTCTCAGGCAGCGTATCTGACGTTGTATGCCATGCAGCAGGTCGTGCAGGAAGGGACCTCGCGCGCACTGGCGAACAAGTTCCCGAAACTGCATCTGGCGGCGAAAACCGGTACGTCGAACGAACTGCGTGACAGCTGGTTTGCCGGTATCGATGGCAATCAGGTAGCGATCACCTGGGTAGGCCGCGACAACAACGGCCCGTCCAAACTGTGGGGTTCTACCGGTGCGCTGGTGCTTTACGGACGGTATCTGGAAAACGGCACACCTCAGCCCCTGGATCTGCAAATGCCGGAAGGCATCAGTACGATGAATATTGATGGCAGCGGTAACTTTGTCTGTGGCAACAGCGGTGGCTTGCTGGGCGGCAGTGGCGCGGTGCGTTCAATCCCGGTCTGGACTGATTCGCCGGACGCCATGTGTCAGGCTTCTGTGAGCGCTGTTCAGCAACAGCAACAACAGATCCAGCAGCAACAGCAACAGCAACAGCAACAACAGCAGCAATCCGGACAGCAGCAACAGCCACAATCTCAGGATGAGAAGAAAGACAGCAACGGCGTGGCGGGCTGGATCAAGGATATGTTTGGTTCAGGCAACTGATAATTAATTGATTCCGTAAACCTAAAAAGGGCGCAATGAAAATTGCGCCCTTTTTTATTTGTCATTCTTAATCCAAATTTACCCACCCCATTTCACATTTCCAGCAAGCAAGTCACATTCATTCCCGTTTAATTTATAAGCGTTTTTACCCACGTTTAACATGAGGATACTTTTTATTCATTCGGAAAAACCATGCATTAAATAGGCTTGCAGCCGCGTAAGCATTGAGCATAATATGCAACGTTCATAATAATAATTATCGTTTACATTCCCATTACTCTTCCAGAGATTATGCAATGGCTTCTCAATGCTCGCTTTCAACTTCAGTCCAAAAAGGTGCATTTAAGCGCCGGACGTTAGCTTTAACCCTCGCCGCTGCGCTGGGCTCTGCCGCGTTTTATGCGAGTGCAGCCACCAAAGCCCCGGCAAAAGAAGACACTATAAACGTGACCAGCTCGGCAATGGCCGAAGCGGCACCCGAATCTGCGTGGGGGCCGGCGGCCACTATCGCGGCAAAACACAGCGCGACCGGCACAAAAACCGACACGCCACTGGTGAAAACGCCACAATCTATTTCCGTGGTGACCCGTGAAGAAATGGACATGAAACAGCCTGCTTCAGTAAAAGAAGCCTTAGGCTACACGCCGGGCGTTTTCGCCAGCCGTGGCAGTTCCTCCACCTATGATGCGATCGCTATCCGCGGTTTCACATCGGTGAACACCAACCAGTATCTCGATGGCATCAAACTTCAGGGTGACAACTATTCTGAAGTGTCGATGGATCCGTACATGCTCGAGCGTGTTGAAGTGCTGCGCGGGCCGTCTTCCGTTCTGTACGGTAAGAGTAATCCGGGCGGTGTAGTCAGCATGGTCAGTAAACGCCCGACCACTGAACCGCTGAAAGAAGTGCAGTTCAAAATGGGTACAGACAACCTGTACCAGACCGGCTTTGATTTCAGCGACGCCATCGACGACGCGGGCGTGTATTCCTACCGTCTGACCGGCGTGGCGCACAGCCAGGATACTCAGCAGGAGATGGCGAAAGAGAAACGCTACGGTATCGCGCCGTCTTTCACCTGGCGTCCTGATGATAAAACCAGCTTCACTTTCCTGAGCAACTTCCAGAACGATCCGGATGCCGGTTTCTACGGCTGGTTACCGCGTCAGGGCACCGTGGTGCCGTATTACGACGCCAACGGAAAAGCACACAAGTTGCCGACCGACTTCAACGAAGGCGAAGAAAGCAACAAGATGTCCCGCAACCAGAAAATGGTCGGTTACAGCTTCGAACACGGCTTTAACGACACCTGGACCGTGCGTCAGAACCTGCGTTACACCAAACTCGATACCCAATACAAAGGCGTTTACGGCACCGGTTATGTCGGGAATGGCGTGATGAGCCGCGCGTACGTTCAGTCAAAAGAGAAACTGGCTAACTTCGATGTGGATACCCAGGCGCAGGCTAAATTTGCCACCGCAGATGTCGATCACACCTTGCTGATGGGTGTGGATTACATGCGTATGCGTAACGACATTGATGCCGATTATGGTTCCGCCAGTAATCTGAACATGAGCAACCCGCAGTACGGCAACAGTAATGTGTCCTTGTACTTCCCGTATGAAGTTCTCAACCGTCAGGAGCAAACCGGTCTGTACGCACAGGATCAGGCGGAATGGAACAAGTGGATCCTGACCGTCGGCGGTCGTTACGATTTCGCAAAAAGCTCGACGTTTACCCGTTCAAGCAACAGCGCTACGCAAATTAATGACCAACAGTTTACCTGGCGCGGCGGTCTGAATTATCTGTTTGATAACGGCATCTCCCCGTACTTCAGCTACAGCGAATCCTTTGAACCGACAGCGGGTTCTAACAAGGATGGGAAGCCGTTTGATCCATCAATCGGTAAACAGTACGAAGCGGGTGTGAAATACATTCCGAACGATCGTCCGATCAGTCTGACGGCGGCCGTATATCAGCTGACGAAAACCAAAAACCTGACCAACGATCCTACCGATCAGACGAATACCTTCAGCGTTCAGTCAGGTGAAATTCGTTCCCGTGGTCTGGAACTGGAAGCGAAAGCCGCACTCAACGCCAACATCAACATGACGGCGTCTTACACCTATACCGATGCGAAGTACACGCACGACCTTGCTTATGAAGGCAAGCGTCCTGCTGAAGTGCCTGCGAACATGGCATCACTGTGGGCGGATTACACCTTCCACGAAACTGCACTGAGCGGTCTGACTGTGGGTTCCGGCGTTCGTTACTTCGGTTCAACCTCCAGCTTCTACACGACGGGCGATAAGACTAACGAAGCCTTTAATGTTGCCGGTTACACACTGGTTGATGCGACGATCAAATACGATCTCGCACGCTTTGGTCTGCCGGGCTCTTCCGTTGGCGTGAACGTCAATAACCTGCTGGATCGCGAGTATGTGGCAAGCTGCTACCGCGATTACGCCTGTTACTGGGGCGCGGAGCGTCAGGTGGTTGCCACCGCAACCTTCCGTTTTTAAGAGTCTTCGAATAGTCAGTATGTAAGCACTAAAATCCGGGCACGCAGGTCGTGCCCGTTTCCTGTTCTCAACCCGATGTCGACGTAGAAAATCTTATGCCTGATAACAACGTACATCCGTCTTCCCCGCTGCCAGACAGCGTCTTCCGCCTGCAGGACGTGAGTTTCAGCGTCCCGGGACGCACGCTTCTCGCGCCATTATCCCTGACCTTTGCGCAGGGGAAAGTGTGTGGCCTGATTGGTCACAACGGGTCAGGAAAGTCGACGTTATTAAAAATGCTCGGGCGGCATCAGTCTGCGACATCTGGAACGATTTACCTCAATGACACGCCGCTGGCGCAGTGGGACAGCAAAGCTTTTGCGCGTCAGGTTGCCTATTTGCCGCAGCAACTCCCCGCCGCAGAAGGCATGACCGTGCAGGAACTGGTGGCGATTGGCCGCTATCCGTGGCACGGCGCACTGGGTCGTTTCAAACATCAGGATAAAGAAAAGGTCGAAGAAGCCATTGCGCTGGTCGGCCTCAAACCGTTCGCCCGGCGTCTGGTGGACAGCCTCTCCGGCGGCGAACGTCAGCGTGCCTGGCTGGCGATGATGGTGGCGCAGGACAGCCGTTGCCTGCTGCTCGATGAACCGACCTCTGCGCTGGATATCGCCCATCAGAAAGATGTGCTGGCCTTGATCCAGCGTCTGAGCCGTGAGAAGGGCTTAACCGTGATCGCCGTGCTGCATGATCTGAACATGGCTGCCCGCTATTGCGATCAACTGATGGCGCTGCGCGGTGGTGAAATGATTGCCCAGGGCGCGCCGGAAGAGATGATGCGCGGCGATGTACTGGAACAGATTTATGGCATTCCGATGGGTATTCTGCCGCATCCTGCGGGTGGCGCGCCGGTGAGCTTCGTATACTGATATGTCTGATATTTCAAATTTTTCCGGAATCACCCGTCGTCGTCTGTTGCAGATGATGGCGCTTTCTCCGTTGCTGACCTCGGTGCCTGCGCTGTCGGCATCGCGTCCCGATCTCAGCCGCATTATTGCTCTCGAATGGTTACCGGCTGAACTGCTGATCGCACTCGGCGTGATGCCGCTGGCGATTGCCGATATCCGTAATTACAACACCTGGGTGGTTGAACCACCGCTGGCACCGGGCGTGATTGATGTCGGTCAGCGTACCGAACCCAATATGGAACTTATCCAGCAGCTAAAACCTTCGCTGCTGCTGATCACCGCCGGTTATGGTCCGACGACCAGTCAGCTCGAATCCATCGCGCCGGTTCTGGGTGTCAAAGCCAATGACGGTTCGGCAAAACCGCTCAATCTGGCCATCAGTTCCCTGCATAAACTGGCGGATCGTCTCGGTTTACAGGATCGCGCCGAAACGCATTTGCAGCTGTACCGTGACACGCTGTTGCAAACCCGCGAACAACTGAAGCCGGTCGCGCAGCAGCCGCTGCTGTTAATCACCTTTATTGATACGCGCCACGTTCTGGTGTTTGGCATGGGCAGCATGTTCCATGAAGTGATGGGTGAGCTCGGGCTGACCAACGCCTGGGCCGGGGAAGGCAGTTTCTGGGGCAGCGTATCGGTCGGCGTCGAGCGCCTGACCCGTATTAAAAACGCCCGCGTGTTGTGTTTCGAACACGACAACGCCGACATGATGGAGGCAGTAGCAAAAACGCCGCTGTGGAAATCCATGCCGTTTGTGCGCGCGAACCAGTTCAGCATCGTGCCCGCCGTCTGGTATTACGGTGCAACCTTCAGCGCGATGAATTTCTGCAAAATTCTCACCAGCACTCTGGGGAAACCGGTATGAACCGCCGTTCATTCAGCGTTTCGCTGACTCTCCTGATTCTGCTGGCGCTGGCCGCCGGTGCGCTCAGTCTCTACAACCTGAATCAGCAACTGCCTTATGCGCAGTGGCGCGGGGCGTTGTGGCAGCCTGATATCGATAATGTCCAGCAGATGCTTTTCCATTACAGCCTGCTGCCGCGCGTCGCTGTGGCCTTGCTGGCCGGTGCCGGGCTGGGGCTGGTTGGTTTGCTGTTCCAGCAGGTATTACGTAATCCGCTGGCAGAGCCCGCGACGCTGGGTGTTTCGGCAGGCGCGCAGCTCGGCCTGACGGTCGCCACGTTGTGGGCACTGCCGGGCGGGATGATCACCCAGCAGTTTGCCGCCATGGCTGGCGCGGTGGTGATTGGTGCACTGGTGTTCGGCATCGCCTGGGGCAAACGCATGTCACCGGTCACGCTGATCCTCGCCGGTCTGGTGCTGGGCTTGTATTGCGGAGCGGTGAATGGCCTGATTGGCATCTTCAACTACCAGAACCTGCAAAGTCTGTACATGTGGAGCAGCGGGGCGCTGAACCAGCAGGACTGGGATATCGCGAACTTCCTGCTGCCGCGGGTGATTATCGTCTGGCTGCTGGCGTTTCTGTTGCAGCGTCCGATGACGCTCCTGGGGCTGGATGATGGCGTCGCCAAAAATCTTGGCCTCGGCCTGTCAGCGGCGCGTCTTGCTGTGCTGACGCTGGCGATTTTAATGAGTGCGCAACTGGTCAATGCGGTCGGGATCATCGGTTTTATCGGCCTGTTTGCCCCGCTTCTGGCGAAAATGCTCGGTGCACGTCGTCTGGCTGCACGGCTGATCATTGCGCCGGTTATCGGTGCGCTGCTGCTTTGGCTTACCGATCAGGTGATGCAAACCCTCACCACATTTTGGATGGAGATTCCGACCGGTGCCGCGACAGCGCTGGTGGGCGCGCCGCTGCTGTTATGGCTGCTGCCGCGTTTACGCAATAACATGACACCGCCGCCAATGGATCAGGGCGATCACGTACCGGTTGAACGTCAGCATCTGGTGCGCTGGATGTCACTGGCGCTCGCCGTGCTGTTACTCGGGCTGATGGTTGCACTGATGGCCGGACGCAATGCCACTGGCTGGAGCTGGTCCACCGGTGCAGATTTACAGGCGCTGCTGCCGTGGCGTTTGCCGCGCGTGATGGCGGCGCTGGCTGCGGGTATTATGCTGGCGTCATCCGGTGTGCTGATCCAAAAACTGACCGGTAATGCGATGGCCAGCCCGGAAGTGCTGGGGATCAGTTCCGGTGCGGCGACCGGCGTGGTGGTGATGATGTTTATCGTCCCGGGCGATGCCTTTGTCTGGCTGCTACCTGCGGGCAGTGCGGGTGCGGCGCTGACGTTGCTGGTGATTATGGTGGCCTCGGGGCTGCGAAGTTTTTCGGCCGAACGTATGTTACTGACCGGTATCGCGCTCAGTACCGCTTTCACCACGCTGATGACGTTGCTGCTGGCGAGCGGCGATCCGCGAATGGGTGGCCTGCTGACCTGGCTTTCAGGTTCAACCTATTCCGTATCCGCTGAAGCCGCCTGGCGAACGCTGATTCTGGCCGGGGTGCTGATGGTTCTTGTGCCATTCTGCCGCCGCTGGATAAATATTTTACCGCTGGGGAGCGTGACCGCAAAATCAGTCGGACTGGCGCTGACGCCTACCCGCCTGGCGATTTTACTGCTGGCGGCGGTGATGACGGCGGCGGCAACGCTGACTGTCGGGCCGCTGAGTTTTGTCGGGCTGATGGCACCCCATATGGCGCGCATGATGGGCTTTCGCCGGGCGGTTCCGCAGTGGATGGTCGCCAGTATTCTCGGCGGGTTGCTGATGGTCTTTGCGGACTGGTGCGGACGGATGATCATCTTCCCGGATCAGATCCCGGCTGGTCTGCTCGCCACCTTTATCGGTGCGCCGTACTTTATTTATCTGCTGAGAAAGCAGGCGAATTAACAAAAAAGGGCGCTCCGGTGAGCGCCCTTAATATCGTCAGTGTGGACTTAAAAGTTAACTTTCACGCCTACGGCTGCCTGATAATTGGTGTAATCGTTCTCGCCAATATAAGAGCCAGCCTGTCCCCAAATCTGCATATTTTCAGCGGCTTTTCCGGTCAGGCCGACACGTAACCCGTAGCGATTTTCCGGCATATCATTACTCACGGCATCACCGTTAAAGTTCAGGGAGTCAACGTACTGACCGTTTTCCCAATTCGCTTCAACGTAAGGGATCAGGGCATTGTTATCCGTGATACTCCGGTTTGATAAACGAATCCCGGTCCGGCTTAGCAATGAATCGTCAGTGCCACCAGCGATTCGGCTGCCATTGGTTTCGGTATGATTTTCACTGTCATAGCGGTTGTAGATAACCTGCGCCTGAGGTTCCACTGTCCATTCACGGGATGAGGACTGGCCGAAAGCCAACAGATATCCTGTTTCCACTGAAGCCTGTACACCCTGGCTGCTGTAGTTTTCCGGGTCCAGACCGTTGCCTTGTACGCTATTGTCATACCAGGCATATTGCGCCCAACTGTCGACATACCAGCCTTTCTGATATTTCGCATCCTGATACCAGGTGGCGTAGGCGCCGAGGCTGTAACCGTTGACCTTACCGGTTGCTCTGTAATGACTACCGTCAGCATTAGATTTGGTTCTGCTGTCCCCTATACCCGCCATAATACCTAACTGGTACTGGCCACCCTGTATTGTATCCTCAGTCAGGAGGCTGGTTCCCAATTGCAGGGTTGTAATGTTGGTATCCAGTGACAAATCACCGTCCGCAGCATTGAGACTGGTGGCGTCATTATGAATCAGTAGCCATGCACGTTCATCGCTGCTCTTTTGTGCGGTGCCCCGGTCATGCAACTGCAAAGTGAACATACGCTGTGCCGCCAGCTGGTTACCGAGATAAGCGCCGGTTTCAGGACGATAAAGCGATGGTTCAGGAACCGGAACCGGATCGGGAATTGGGTCAGGGGTCGGAACCGGATCGGGAATTGGGTCAGGAGTCGGTTCGGGAGCAGGATCAGGGACAGGATCCGGTTCAGGCGTTGGGTCTGGGGCGGGTGTCGGATCCGGCGTTGCTGCTGACATCAGATACCAACTCCCATCGTTTTCATTTTGAAATAAATTGTATTCATAAGCCCCGGCAACCGCACGATTTCCCAGCGAGAACTGCCCGGCAGAAGTGCCACCGACACTGATCACTTCCATACCTTGCAGGGTTTCCGACCCCATTCCGCCGATATTATTGACGGTCAGGGAGGATTGCCCGTAGCTATTACCCTGAATCACCAGTTTATCGGTAAGAGATTCATCGCCGCCAAGCTCACTGTTGATAACAACAGCGCCGTTATCACCTGTATAGTCGCCAGCAATGATATAGGTATTTCCGGTCTGCCCCTCGCCCAGCAACAATGTGCCGGCGTTATTCATATTCCCTTGTAACGTTGTCGTACCTGCTGCTGCCGATTCATTGCCGGCCAGGGCGTTATAGGCCATAACGGTACCGCTGTTATGAATGTCGCCCGTGACCGTACCCGTTGAAGCAAACCAGGCACTTTCCGCGATATTAATTTCTGGTGTCGTCAGGGAACCCGTTGTATCAACCAACATTCCTCCACCGCTATTAATCAGGGTCTTACCTGCCGAGGTGACATTGCCGCTCAGGGTCAGCACGCCGCTGTTAACAAGCAATGTGGATTCATCGCTGCCGGTGAGATTGATATCACCGGACAGCGTCCAGGCATTGCCATCCATCGTCAGTGTTTTGAACCCCGTGCTGGCAGAAGAGCCGGTAAAGTTGGCATCTTCAGTACCCGTTTCATAAAGCATCAGGGTGTTAGTGTCGGCGGTGCTGCTGATAACGTCGCCATTGAGCATGGATCCGGTACTCAGTGCCAGTGAGTTGCTGCCTGTGCCTGAGAAACGAATAGCGGCTTCTTGTCCGGTGATAGTTCCGTAATTAGTAATGTCGAAACTTGCGGTATCCGAAATTGCAATGCCTGAACCCTGCTCAGAGCTTATTATTCCCCCGGCCTGATTGATAATTGCCCCTTCGGCATTTCCCCTGCCGACAACGCCATTTACCCTGCCGGTGATAATTCCTGAATTCAGCAGCTGGCTTTGCGGATCTCCGGCTGTTTTGGCGTTGAAAACCACGCCATAGCCTGTGCTTTCTACCTGACCAACTTCACTGTTGTTAAAGTCTCCTCCGCTATTAAAATAGACAGCCGTGCGTGTACTGTCAGGGTTCGATGCGGTTATTGTGCCGTGGTTGTTGACGGTTGAGAATTTCGCGAGATAAATAGCGTCGGATTGAGAATCAATATTGCCCGAGTTATTGACTACCCCGGTGCCTTTCATATTTACAGCCGCATCGACACCGCCGAGTTCGGTTCCGGTCACTGTAATATCGACATTATTAATCAGGGTTGAATCGTTTCCATTAAATACAATCCCGCTCTTTCCTGTTACGTCAGTAGAGTAGAGAAATACGCCCTCTTCATAGGGGCGCATGTCTAACGTATTCCCATCACCGTTAACAACTATCGCAGCACCCGTGAGGTCGGTGTAGCTTTCGGTAGGCCTGAAGTATTCGTTAGTACCATTGTATGACATCGTTGTCAGGCCTGTTCCTGCGGGGGGCGATTGTACGGACGGTGAGGATGCCATCGCTGAAGAAAGACTTTGTGTTAAGAAAATTAGAAGTGCGGTATACAGTGCGATGCTGAGTAAGCAAAGCCTGGAGTTAACAGGTAAATTAACCGTTGTTGGAGAAATTGAATATTTTTTATAGTCCATATAAATATAATTCCTTTATGGTATTCATTTTACGAATGAATATTATGAATGGCTGGAATTATATTTTTTAAAATTTTTTAAATGAACTTAATAATATATTAACCAGGGGAGATCTCCCCCTGGTTATTTTTAAAACTTAAAGTTAAAGCTTAGCGAAACAACGTCGTGCGGCATCAATCGTGCGCTGAATATCTTCCGGCGTATGCGCGAGAGACATAAAGCCTGCTTCGAAGGCGGACGGCGCCAGGTAAACGCCTTCTTCCAGCATCAGATGGAAGAACTTTTTGAAACGCTCAACGTCGCATTTCATCACGTCCTGATAGCAGGTCACGGTTTCTGCATCGGTGAAGAACAGCCCGAACATGCCGCCGACGTGGTTCACCACGAACGGAATATTTTCTTTCTGCGCCGCGTCCAGCAAGCCTTCGGCCAGTTGGGTGGTGCGTTCGGTCAGGGTCTGATGTACGCCCGGTTGCGCGACCTGCGTCAGGCAGGCAATACCGGCCGCCATGGCAATCGGGTTACCGGAAAGCGTGCCTGCCTGATAAACCGGACCGGTCGGTGCCAGCGCTTCCATCACGTCGCGGCGTCCGCCAAATGCGCCCACCGGCATGCCGCCGCCGATGATTTTACCCAGACAGGTCAGGTCAGGCATCACATCGTAATACTCCTGAGCACCGCCCAGTGCGACGCGGAAACCGGTCATCACTTCGTCGATGATCAACAGTGCGCCAAATTCATCACAAATTGCGCGCAGACCCGGCAGGAATTCCGGTAATGGCGGCACGCAGTTCATGTTGCCTGCGACCGGCTCCACGATGATGCAGGCGATGTCGTCAGGGAATTGCTCGAATGCAGCACGGACGGAATCGAGATCGTTATAGGTACAGGTCAGCGTATGTTTGGCGAAATCAGCCGGGACACCCGGCGAGTTCGGCTGGCCGAGGGTCAGCGCGCCGGAACCGGCTTTCACCAGCAGGCAGTCGGCGTGGCCGTGATAGCAGCCTTCGAATTTAACGATTTTATCGCGATGGGTGAAACCACGCGCCAGACGGATCGCGCTCATCGTCGCTTCGGTGCCGGAGTTCACCATACGCACCATGTCCATGCTAGGCACCAGGCCGGTCACCAGCTCGGCCATTTTCACTTCCATCTCGGTCGGTGCACCAAAGCTCAGGCCGCGCTCAGCCGCCTCAATCACCGCATTGCGGATTTCGGCGTTGTTATGGCCAAGCACCATCGGTCCCCATGAACCCACGTAGTCAATGTAGGCTTTACCATCGGCATCAAACAGGAAAGCGCCGTCAGCGCGCGCGATGAATAAGGGGACGCCGCCAACGCCGGAGAAGGCACGTACCGGCGAGTTAACACCGCCCGGGATTAGCGCTTGCGCCTGCGTGAACAGACTTTCTGACTTACTCATTATTCGGCTCCTGAATTGCTGGGTTCAATATGTCACGGAAAGATTTATGCGCCCATTCTAGTGAACTGAGCGGCGTTATCAAACCGCTAACCGTGCGGCATTTTGTTGCAGATCCTGTCAGGACGGCAATTTGTATGATTAAATCCATCCATCTTCCATAACATTTTTTATATTTCCCTTTCTGAGATGAATGAATCAGACACTGAAATTTTAGCGGATGCGCCCGTGCGCGGCCCGCGCAAACGCAGCGAAATCCTGCGCCTTTTACTGCGTCGTGATAAAACGCCGGTCACCATTTTGCTGGTCGCCGCAGTGGTCGGTACGGTTGCCGGCTTACTCGGCGTGGCTTTTGAGAAAGCAGTGAACTGGGTGATGGCGGTCCGGCTTGCCGGGCTGGGCGTCTTCAATGATTACTGGATCCTGCTGTGGCCGCTGACATTTGTGTTTTCTGCCGCGCTGGCGATGGTCGGCTATTATCTGGTCCGGTGTTATGCGCCTGAAGCGGGCGGTTCGGGGATCCCTGAAATCGAAGGCGCACTGGAGGAATTACGGCCGGTGCGCTGGTGGCGGGTGATCCCGGTGAAATTCTTTGGCGGCATGGGCACGCTGGGTGCGGGTATGGTGCTGGGAAGGGAAGGGCCAACCGTGCAGATGGGCGCGAATGTCGGGAAAATGATGGTCGATATTTTCCGGCTGCGCAGCGCGGAGGCGCGGCATTCGTTGCTGGCTACCGGCGCGGCGGCCGGGCTTTCTGCGGCATTTAACGCACCGCTCGCCGGTATCCTGTTCATTCTCGAAGAGATGCGCCTGCAGTTCCGTTACAGCCTGATCTCGATAAAAGCGGTGTTTATCGGCGTGATCATGTCGAGTATCGTTTTCCGTATTTTTAACGGCGACGGCGCGGTGATTGAAGTCGGCAGGCTGGCGAGTGCGCCGCTCAATACGCTGTGGTTGTATCTGGTGCTGGGCATGGTCTTTGGTGTGGTCGGCGTCAGTTTCAATGCGCTGATTTTCCGCACACAGGATATGTTTGCCCGTGTGCATGGCGGAAATCTGCGAAAAATCCTGATCATCGGCGGCATGTTGGGCGGATTCTGCGGCCTGCTCGGGCTGGTGCATCAGGAAGTCACCGGTGGCGGATTTGCGTTGATCCCGCTGGCGGCGGCAGGAAAATACAGCCTGATGATGTTGCTGGTGATCTTTGTTGTCCGGGTGGTGACTACGCTGCTGTGCTTTGCCTCCGGCGCACCGGGCGGGATTTTCGCTCCGATGCTGGCGCTGGGCACTTTGCTCGGCACCGCATTCGGCACCGCCGCGCTGGCTTGGTTTCCGCAATATGATATTCAGCCTGCCACCTTTGCCATCGCCGGGATGGGCGCGTTATTTGCCGCCAGCGTGCGTGCACCGCTGACGGGTATCGTGCTGGTACTGGAGATGACCGATAATTATCAGCTGATTTTACCGATGATCATTACCTGCCTGGGCGCGACCCTGCTGGCGCAATTTCTGGGGGGTAAGCCCTTGTATTCCGCCATATTGACCCGCACCTTACAGAGGCAGGAACGTGAGAACGCGGAAAAAGCGCAGGGTGAGATCGCCGCTGAAGGCATCAATAAGCAGGACAGCGCAGCCAAAAATGCCCATACTTGAAGCATTAACTCAGGTATAAGATAATGAGTATATTATTCAGACAGTCAATCCGGCGGCCTGAACAAATGCGGATTGGGAGTGAGAAATTATGAGTGAAGCATTGTTGAATGAAACAACCGCGTTGCCGTTACAGTTTACTGAGGCCGCGGCGCGTAAGGTGAAAAACCTGATTTCCGACGAAGAAAACCCGAACCTGAAACTGCGCGTGTACATCACCGGTGGGGGTTGCAGCGGATTCCAGTACGGTTTCACCTTTGACGACAAAATTAATGACGGCGACATGACCATCGAAAAAGCCGGTGTGGCGCTGGTGGTTGACCCGATGAGCCTGCAATATCTGGTTGGCGGTTCGGTGGATTATACCGAAGGTCTGGAAGGTTCACGTTTTGTGGTGACCAACCCGAATGCAAAAACGACATGCGGTTGCGGTTCTTCCTTTAGTATCTAAATATCCGTCTTAAAGAAAAAGCCCGTTTGCTATGCAGACGGGCTTTTTTTATGTTGAAACCGTCGGTGTGAACAGGGTGCTCAGGTAAGTGAGCATTCACAAGGGGGTTACCATTCGACAGTCACCAGCTTCGAACCGATGCTAATTCCCGGCACGGCATTAAGCATGATTTCGCTGATATGCGGTTGCATCATCGTGTGGCTGGCGCAGATGACGGAAGTGCCTGTGCGCGCAGCATCAATCTTGCAACCCGGCAGGATGGTCAGGCTGACGCCAATCTGACCGCCCGCCATGCCCGCAACAGCCGACAGCGGGATCAGTGCGAGCAGCGCACTGAGTAAAAGAGCTTTCATTATTGTTATTCCTGCTGGTGTAGTTCAACAAAATCAGCCTGGCTGAAAAGGTTATCGGTCTAAATTTTACGGCCTTTAATCCAGATTTCTTATGATCGGGAAATAAGTCACGTTTTTATCGTGTATCGCGCCGTTATTCTTATTATTTCGTCTGTAATACAAAGAGATAATGTTAAATCGAGGGCTGGCAACGTACGTAGGATTTTACGCCGGACATGTTACCAGATGACAGGGCAGAATTATTGATTTCGGTTAATAAAGCAACAATTCGGAAAAGCGCCATGCCGGTATTTCGCGGGGGCATGGCTAAATAGTTAGTAAGCATTCACCCCTGAGGCAAGGCTGCAAGCTGCGGGCAAAGTTGTTGTGCGGCAAGAAGAATACGCGGCCCGGCGCGGCTGAACCAGTCAGGATCCAGTGCGATAACCTGCGCGCTGAGCATGGAACGCCAGTAATCCTCGATCACCTGTTTTTGTGATGTTCCGCCCGATATAACAATAACCTGAGGATGACGGCTTAAAACCTGTTCCCGGCTGACCTGAGGCCAGGGCACACGACTGTCGGCGAAAATATTTTTTGCACCACAGACGTTAAGCACTTCACTTTGCATTGTGGTCGCGGCGGCAGTAAACAGCGGCTGGGTGCCGAACTGAATAAAGGCAGAAACCGGCTTTTGGCGATGATATTTCAGCTTCAGCGCCTGCCATTGCTGGCGAAAATCAGCAGCGGCGCGTTTTGCGCTTTCCGGAGAAGGGCTGTACGCCGCAAGTTGTTCCAGCGCTTGTGCCACCTGTTCCGCATTTTGCGGATCAAGATAGATAACGTGGATACCCAGCGAAATCAGCTGATCCAGCGGACGTTGCGGGTTACCGCCACGCCAGGCGAGAACTACATCAGGTTTCAGCGTCACAATACGTTCGACGTTGATTCCCTGCCAGTTCGCCACCTGCTCAAGCTTGCTGGCCTGTGGCGGGTAATCGGAGTAAGCACTAACTCCGATTACCTGATCGCCCAGACCGGCGGCAAATGCCAGTTCTGTCAGATTGGGTGCCAGACTGATCACCCGTTGGGCCGGCGCCGCAGTTGCTGCCACAGGCAGCAGCAGGCAACTCAGTATGAGGCCGAACCGGCGCATCATTATTCTTCGCCAGCCGCCAGCGCTGTCAGCATCGCATCTACCATCAGGGTGGATTGCTGTGCGGCAACCACCAGGAATTCTTCAAAGCTCAGGTGGGATTCACCATCAGCAACATCAGAAATTGCGCGAACGACCACGAACGGGGTACCGAACAGGTGGCAAACGTGACCGATAGCCGCGGCTTCCATTTCGACAGCAGCAACATTCGGGAAGGTTGCGCGGATACGTGCCAGAGGCGCTGCGCCATTGATGAACGCATCGCCACTGCAAACCAGACCGCGTACGGCGTTCAGGTTGAGTTCACGGATACAGTTTTCTGCCAGTTCAATCAGCGCCGGATCAGCAGTGAACGCAGGCGGGCAACCGGCCATCTGGCCCGGTTCATAGCCAAACGCGGTGACGTCAGCATCGTGATAACGCACTTCATCAGACACGACGATATCACCGACTTTCAGGGTTTTCGCCAGCCCGCCTGCGGAACCGGTATTGATCACCACGTCAGGACGGCAATGTTCCAGCAGCAATGTGGTGCCCATGGCGGCAGACACTTTACCAATGCCGGATTTAAGCAGCGCCACGTCCACACCGTTTAACTGGCCAGTATAGATTTCGCAGCCTGCGCGTTCGATAGTCTGACGGTTGATAATCTTGTCGCGCAGCAGGGTCACTTCCTGCTCCATTGCACCGATAATGCCTACTTTCATATGAATACTCGCAGATGTGGTTGGAATGAGCCGCAGCGTGTGCGGAATTGACGGTTTAATCACGAAAACAATGTGCGATAGTCTATCATGGCTAAAGGTAAGAAATAATCCGTTTGGGGTGCAGGTTGCTACTGCAAAAAGCGCGTCGGTTTGATGTGTGAGTGGCTGAAAAGGTGGGAAATCATGTCCGGGATCGATTTTAAAACGAAATTCAATTTTCAGCGTCCTTTCAGCGCCCCGATCGAGGCACGCGATGACTATGATGTCGTCCGTCAGTTCGAAAGCGATCGCGGGCGCATTATCAACTCGGCTGCCATCCGCCGTCTGCAACAAAAGACTCAGGTTTTTCCGCTGGAGAAAAATGCTGCCGTCCGCAGTCGTCTGACCCATTCCCTTGAAGTTCAGCAGGTTGGTCGTCACATCGCCAAAGAGATCCTCCACCGTTTGCGCAGGCAGAACAAGCTTGAGGCTTACGGGCTGGACGAGGTGACCGATCCCTTTGAAAGCGTGGTAGAAATGGCGTGCCTGATGCACGACATCGGTAATCCGCCATTTGGCCATTTTGGTGAATCCGCCATTAACAACTGGTTTGCTAAGCGGATGGACACCGCCGGTTGCGGCGAAACACCACAGGAAACGGATGCCTGTCTGGTGACGTGTTTGCGCCTGACGCCAGACGATGCTGAACTGAACCAGTTGCGCAGTAAAATCCGCTACGACCTGTCTAATTTTGAAGGCAATGCGCAGGCCATCCGGCTGGTCTTCACCTTGCTGAAACTCAATCTGACTTACAGCCAGACCGCCTGCATTCTGAAATATACCCGCCCTGCGTATTCAATGACTAAACTTCCTTCACATGATTACCTGATGAAAAAACCGGGTTTTTATCTGGCGGAAGAGCCGTTCATCAAAAAACTGCGCACTGAACTCGGGCTGGGTGAATTTAACCGCTTTCCGCTTACCTACATTATGGAAGCGGCCGATGATATTTCTTACTGCATTGCCGATCTGGAAGATGCGGTTGAGAAAAGTATTTTCAGCGTGGAACAGCTTTATAATTATCTGTGCCGTGAGTGGGGCGCGATAGAGAAAAATGACTTCTTCGATAAAGTGGTTCGCACTGCTTACGAGAAAATGGATAAAGCGAAAACGTTCCGTAATCCGGTGGATTACTTCTTTATGGAACTGCGCGTTCAGACAGTGAAACAACTGGTGCCGCATGCTGCCCGCCGGTTCATTGATAATATAGAAGATATTTATCAGGGCACCTTTAATCATGCGTTGCTGGAAGATGACAGCCAGGCCAACCGGTTGTTAGAGATTTATAAAGCGGTGGCCTTCAAACAGGTATTCAATCATCACGAAGTGGAGGAGCTGGAATTACAAGGCTATCGGGTGATCAGCGGATTACTTGATATTTATAGCCCGTTGCTGGATATGCCATTGACCGATTTTAACCAGCTAGTTCAGGAGGATACGCACAGGAAATATCCGATTGAAACCCGTCTGCTGCATAAGATTTCAGCCAAACATCGTCTGGCTTACAACAATGCCGTGGCGGCGCTGGAAGGATTACCGGTCGCGGAACATGCCGCGCAGGAGTTTTATTACCGTGCGCGAATGATTCAGGATTATATCAGCGGAATGACTGACCTTTATGCATACGATGAATACAGAAGACTCATGGCGGCTGAGTAATTTGTTTTAAAAAGACAAATTGAACTCTCTTTAATTTTCTTTACGGAACTGTTTGAAAAAACGCCATTTGTAAATGCTGACAATAATTTTTTACCATTGTCATTTCGACCCTGATGAACTTCACGCTATTAATACCATCTCAGTATCACGACTACCAAGCAATGCGACTATTTTGGTTGCCACAATAATTTTAAGAGATCCTGAAAAATGAAAAAATCGAGTTTATTCCTCAGCGCATTAGCGTTAAGCATCGGTATGGCAATGGCCCCGGTTTCTTCTGCACTGGCTGCTGAAACTGCGTCTTCCAGCACCAGCACCACTCAGCTTCCTAGCCTGGCACCTATGCTTGAAAAAGTGATGCCATCGGTGGTGAGCGTCAACGTTGAAGGCAGTGCGCCGGTAAAAACACCACGCATGGGTCAGCAGTTCCAGCAATTCTTTGGTCAGAATTCGCCGCTGTGCCAGGACGGTTCGCCGTTCCAGGGTTCTCCGGTGTGTCAGGGCGGCGGTCAGGGGCCTGACGGTCAGCCTGCGCCTGAACAGAAAGAAGATTTCCGCGCGCTGGGTTCCGGCGTCATCATTGATGCCGACAAAGGTTATGTGGTCACCAACAACCACGTCGTTGATAACGCAACCAAAATCAGCGTACAGCTAAACGATGGCCGTAAGTTCGACGCCAAAGTCATCGGCAAGGACCCGCGTTCTGATATCGCGGTGATTCAGTTACAGAATGCGAAAAACCTGACGGCCATTAAGATGGCGGATTCCGAACAACTGCGTGTGGGCGATTACACCGTGGCTATCGGTAACCCGTATGGTCTGGGCGAAACCGTGACTTCCGGTATCGTTTCTGCACTGGGTCGTTCCGGCCTGAATATTGAGAACTACGAAAACTTCATCCAGACGGATGCCGCGATCAACCGCGGTAACTCCGGTGGTGCGCTGGTGAACCTGAATGGTGAACTGATTGGCCTTAACACGGCGATCCTGGCACCGGACGGCGGCAACATCGGTATCGGTTTTGCGATCCCAAGTAACATGGTGAAAAACCTGTCCAAACAAATGATCGAATTCGGTCAGGTGAAACGCGGCGAACTGGGCATTATGGGGACCGAGCTGAACTCCGAACTGGCGAAAGCCATGAAAGTTGACGCACAGCGCGGTGCATTCATCAGTCAGGTCATGCCGAAATCTGCCGCAGAGAAAGCAGGCATTAAAGCCGGTGACGTGATCCTGAGCATGAACGGTAAACCGATCAGCAGCTTCGCCTCGTTCCGTGCTGATATCGGCACCCTGCCAATCGGCACCAAAGTGACGCTCGGCCTGCTGCGTGAAGGCAAACCGATGAACGTTGACGTGACCATTGAGCAAAGCACTCAGACATCGAAAATCGAATCCGGCAACATTTATACCGGCATCGAAGGGGCTGAACTGAGTAACGGTGCGGCAGGTGATCAGAAAGGCGTGAAAGTCGATGAAGTGAAGCCGGGTTCAACGGCGGCGCGCATCGGCCTGAAAAAAGGCGACGTCATTTTGGGTGTGAACCAGCAGAAAGTGACCAATCTGGGCGAGCTGCGTAAAATTCTCGACACCAAACCAAACGTTCTGGCGCTGGATATTCAGCGTGGTGATACCTCAATTTACCTGCTGGCGCAGTAATTTCCGCCTGCTATACCTCACACAAAGCACGCTCCGGCGTGCTTTTTTTTGCCTGTCTTTCAGGGACTCTCATCAATCATGTGGATTTTGCCGGGCCGGTTGGGCATTTGCTTAAAAATGTGATATTCCCCGCAACTTCAATAGGTGCTTTCGCTCTTTGGGCATTTGCATAATGTATGGGCATCGCGGCCTGAGTATGCTGTTTTAACAACGATAAAACAGCAAGGCAGGGGTTCCATGTCGGCATATCATCTCGATGCAAAGCTGGCGCAACAAATTGTTGCCCGCACAATGCAAATTATTGATAGTAATGTGAATGTCATGGATGGTCGCGGACGGATTATCGGCAGCGGCGATGATCAGCGTCTTGGTGAATTGCACGAAGGCGCACTGCTGGCGATTTCGCAGGAGCGCATTGTCGACATCGACGAGGGCGTTGCACGGCATTTGCACGGTGTACGTCCGGGCATCAACCTGCCGTTGCGTATCGATGGTCAGATCGTGGGCGTTATCGGCCTGACGGGCAATCCGTCCCAGTTGCGTCAGTATGGCGAGCTGGTGTGTATGACCGCCGAAATGATGCTCGAACAGGCGCGTCTGCTGCACATGCTGGCGCAGGACAGCCGTCTGCGGGAAGAACTGGTGCTTAACCTGATTCGTGTGGATGAACTGTCTCCGGCGCTGATGGAGTGGGCGCAGCGTCTGGGCATCGACCTCAACCGGCCACGTGTCGCGGCGGTGGTGGAAGTCGACAGCGGCCAGCTCGGCGTCGACTCTGCCATGGCAGAACTGCAACAACTGCAAACTTTACTGACCACGCCGGAGCGTGACAACCTGATCGCTATCGTTTCCCTCACCGAAATGGTGGTGCTGAAACCGGCCCTGAACAGCTACGATCGCTGGGATCCGGAGGGCCACCGCCAGCGCATTGATCATCTGCTGTCGCGCATGACCGAAACCGGTCGTCTGCGCGTGCGCATTTCCCTTGGCAACTTTTTTACCGGCCCTGGCAGCATCGCCCGTTCTTATCGCACCGCACGTACCACCATGAGTGTGGGCAAACAGCGGATGCCGGAACAGCGGTGTTACTTCTATCAGGATCTGATCTTACCCGTGCTGCTCGACAGCCTGCGTGGCGGCTGGCAGGCCGATGAACTGGTGCGTCCGCTGGCGCGTCTGAAAGCGACGGATGGCAACGGATTACTGCGCCGCACACTGACGTCGTGGTTCCACCATAATGTTCAGCCGACCGCTACGTCTAAGGCACTGTATATTCATCGTAATACGCTGGAATATCGCCTCAACCGTATCTCGGAATTAACCGGCCTGGATCTGGGGAACTTCGACGATCGTTTATTGCTGTACGTGGCCCTGCAATTAGATAACAACCATCTGTGACCGCCATCACAGCCGTTTCATTTTTTGTGAAACAACTCGCACGTCGCTGGGCATTTGCCTCAGGATAAATGCAAAGGGCTATTTATGCTTGGTTGATTGCCCAATGAGTAAAGGGAATGTTGTTCATATACTGGCTGCGTTCCTTCCTCTCTGAACCCTACAGTTCTGTGAATGGAATGACTTTTATCTCTGTTTAGAGGCGTTGTCATTAATTCCGGAGAACACCATGGAAACTACCGTTTCAGCAGCCAGTGCCGTCAAAAAAAGAACTAATGCGCGCTACTGGATAGTGGTGATGTTATTTATTGTCACCTCATTTAATTACGGCGATCGTGCCACGTTATCCATTGCCGGTTCGGCGATGGCCAAAGATATCGGGCTGGATTCCGTCGGGATGGGTTATATCTTCTCGGCATTTTCCTGGGCGTATGTCATCGGGCAAATACCCGGTGGCTGGCTGCTCGATAAATTCGGTTCGAAAAAAGTTTATTTCTACAGCATTTTCATCTGGTCGTTATTCACCCTGCTGCAAGGCTTTGTCGATGTCTTCAGCGGCTTCGGCATTGTGGTATCGCTGTTTGCTTTACGTTTTCTGGTTGGCCTGGCCGAAGCGCCGTCCTTCCCCGGCAACAGCCGTATCGTCGCAGCCTGGTTCCCGGCTCAGGAACGTGGCACCGCAGTCTCTATTTTTAACTCAGCGCAGTACTTCGCCACGGTTATTTTCGCCCCGATCATGGGCTGGCTGACGCACGAAGTGGGCTGGTCACACGTCTTCTTCTTCATGGGCGGTCTGGGGATCGTGCTGAGTTTCATCTGGCTGAAAGTGATCCACGATCCGAAAGATCATCCGGGCGTAAATCAGGCCGAACTTGATTACATGGAAGCCGGTGGTGCGCTGATCAATATGGATCAGAAAATCACCAAAAAAGCCGTCGTAAAAGGCGAAAAAACCTTCCAGATGAAACAGTTACTGAAATCCCGCATGATGATTGGCATTTACATCGGCCAGTACTGCATCAACGCGCTGACCTATTTCTTCATCACCTGGTTCCCGGTGTATCTGGTTCAGGCGCGCGGTATGTCGATACTTAAAGCGGGCATGGTGGCCTCAGTACCGGCGATTTGCGGATTCCTCGGCGGCGTACTGGGTGGAATTATCTCCGACTGGCTGATGCGCAGAACCAGCAACCTGACACTGTCGCGCAAGGCTCCGATTGTGATCGGTATGCTGTTGTCGATGTCGATGATTTTCTGCAACTACGTCGATACCGAATGGATGGTGGTCGGCATTATGGCATTCGCCTTCTTCGGTAAAGGTCTGGGGGCGCTGGGCTGGGCGGTGATGGCCGATACCGCACCGAAAGAAATCAGCGGGCTGAGCGGCGGATTGTTCAACATGTTCGGTAACGTCTCCGGCATCATCACGCCGATCGCTATCGGCTACATTATCGGGACCACCGGTTCCTTCAACGGCGCGCTGATTTATGTCGGCATCCACGCACTGCTCGCCGTTGTCAGTTACGTGTTTATTGTCGGAAAAATCGAACGTATTCAGCTTCGCCCGTACCACGGTACAGGCACAGTAAAAGGGGAAAGATGATGAGTACGCAATCCTCACCGGTTATCACGGATATGCAGGTCATTCCTGTGGCAGGGCATGACAGCATGCTGATGAATATTGGTGGCGCGCACGGTGCTTACTTCACCCGCAATATCGTTATCCTCAAGGACAGCGCCGGGAACACCGGTGTCGGCGAAGCGCCGGGCGGGGAGGTGATTTACAACACGCTGGTGGAGGCCATTGCTCAGGTAAAAGGCCAGGAAGTGGCGCGCATGAACCGGCTGGTGCATCAGATCCACGTCGGCAATCAGTCATCGGATTTTGACTCTTTCGGTAAAGGTGCGTGGACGTTCGAACTGCGCGTTAACGCCGTCGCCGCACTGGAAGCCGCGCTGCTGGATCTGATGGGCAAATTCCTCGGCGTGCCGGTGTGTGAACTGCTCGGGCCGGGCAAACAGCGCGACGAAGTCACGGTGCTCGGTTATCTGTTTTATATCGGTGACCGGCAGAAAACCGATTTGCCGTATCAGGAAGGGGAACGCAGCCATCACGACTGGTATCACCTGCGTCATCAGGAAGCGATGAACAGTGAGGCGGTGGTGCGGCTGGCCGAAGCGGCGCAGGATCGCTATGGCTTCAAAGATTTCAAACTCAAAGGCGGCGTGCTGCCGGGCGAGCAGGAGATCGAGGCGGTTAAAGCACTGGCAAAACGCTTCCCGGATGCGCGGATCACGGTTGATCCGAACGGCGCGTGGCTGCTGGATGAAGCAATCGACCTGTGCAAAGACCTGCACGGTATCCTCAGCTATGCCGAAGATCCGTGCGGTGCGGAGCAAGGTTTTTCCGGCCGCGAAGTGATGGCGGAATTCCGCCGTGCTACCGGTTTGCCGGTCGCCACAAACATGATTGCCACTAACTGGCGCGAGATGCAGCACGCGGTGATGTTGCAGTCGGTGGATATTCCGCTGGCGGATCCGCATTTCTGGACCATGCATGGCGCGGTGCGGGTCGCACAACTTTGCGATGAGTGGGGTCTGACGTGGGGCTGCCATTCGAATAACCATTTCGACATTTCGCTGGCGATGTTTACCCATGTCGGTGCGGCCGTACCGGGTAAGCCGACGGCGATAGATACGCACTGGATCTGGCAGGAAGGCAACCAGCGCCTGACCAAAGAGCCGCTGCAAATTGTGAACGGGAAAATCAAAGTGCCTGAAAAACCGGGGCTGGGCGTGGAGATCGACATGGATCAAATCCATCGCGCCCACGAGCTGCACCGGAAACTGCCGACCGGTGCGCGCAACGATGCCGCCGCGATGCAGTATCTGATCCCCGGCTGGACATTCGATCGCAAGCGCCCGGCACTGGGGCGTGGTTAACGGAATCTGAATTCACTAAGGAGTAAGCATGACCTCTTCATCTACACCTAAAATTGTCTCCATGCAGGTGATCCCGGTGGCCGGGCACGACAGCATGTTGCTTAATCTCAGCGGCGCACATGCCCCTTTCTTCACCCGCAACATCCTGATCCTCAAGGACAGCAGCGGTAACACCGGCGTCGGTGAAGTGCCGGGCGGCGAGAAAATTCGTCAGACGCTGGATGATTCCGCGTTGCTGGTGATTGGCAAAACGCTGGGTGAATACAAAAATGTGATGACCGCCGTGCGGGAAAAATTCGCCGACCGTGATGCCTCTGGCCGCGGTTTGCAGACTTTTGATTTGCGTACCACTATCCACGTCTTGACGGCGATCGAAGCCGCGATGCTGGACTTGCTCGGCAAGCATCTGGGCGTCACCGTGGCATCATTGCTGGGCGACGGGCAGCAACGTGATGAAGTCGAAATGCTCGGCTATCTGTTCTACGTCGGCGACCGCAACAAAACCTCACTGGGCTATCAGAGCCAGCCGGGCGACAGTTGCGACTGGTATCGCCTGCGCCATGAAGAGGCGCTGACACCGGCGGCGGTGGTGCGTCTGGCGGAAGCGGCGTATGAAAAATACGGCTTTAATGATTTCAAACTGAAAGGCGGCGTACTGGCAGGCAGCGAAGAGGCCGAAGCCGTGACGGCGCTGGCGCAACGCTTCCCGCAGGCGCGGATCACACTTGATCCTAACGGTGCCTGGTCGCTGAATGAAGCGATTGCGCTCGGCAAACAACTGCGCGGTGTGCTGGCGTATGCGGAAGATCCATGCGGTGCAGAGCAGGGTTTCTCCGGGCGCGAAGTGATGGCCGAATTCCGTCAGGCAACCGGCCTGCCGACGGCCACTAATATGATCGCCACCGACTGGCGTCAGATGGGGCATACCATCCAGCTGAAATCCGTGGATATTCCGCTGGCGGATCCGCACTTCTGGACGATGCAGGGGTCAGTTCGCGTCGCGCAGATGTGCCACGAATGGGGGCTGACCTGGGGTTCGCACTCTAACAATCACTTTGATATTTCACTGGCGATGTTTACCCAGGTGGCCGCCGCTGCGCCGGGTAAAATCACTGCCATCGATACGCACTGGATCTGGCAGGAAGGCAATCAGCGCCTGACCAAAGAACCGTTGCAGATCAAAGGCGGTAAGGTGCGCGTGCCGGAACAACCGGGTCTGGGCGTTGAGCTGGATATGGATCAGGTGATGAAGGCGCACGAGCTGTACAAAGGCATGGGGCTGGGTGCCCGTGACGATGCGCAGGGCATGCAGTTCCTGGTGCCGGACTGGAAATTTGATCCGAAAAAACCGTGTCTGGTGCGGTAAGTGATATGCAACTATAAAAAAGCCTCTCCGGTGAGAGGCTTTTTACGTTCTGACAGGAAACTCAGCCCCGTGCGTGTGCCGCGGCCTTTTCTATCTGTTCATCCGAAGGGCGTACACCGGTATACAGCACGAACTGCTCGACGGCCTGCAGTGTGGCGACTTCCGCACCGGTAATCACTTTCTTGCCGTGTTCGCGGCCGTAGCGGATCAGCGGTGTTTCTACCGGCAGCGCGACGACGTCAAAGACGATGCTGGCGCGGTCAATCACCGCCGGTTCAAAGGCCAGTGAATCCACTTCCGGCCCGCCCGCCATGCCGATTGGCGTGACATTCACCACCATATCCACGGCAACATCGCCGACTTCTGCTTTCCATTCATAACCGTATTCTTCCGCCAGCGCACGGCCGTTAGCTTCGTTGCGGGCAATGATGTAGCCCTTTTTGAAACCGGCATCACGAATGGCCGCGACCACGGCTTTGCCCATGCCGCCGCTGCCGCGCAGGGCGAAAACGGCATCACGCGGCACCTGATGGCTGTCGAGCAGTTTGGCGACCGCGATGTAATCCGTGTTGTAGGCGCGCAGGAAGCCGTCGTCATTGACGATGGTATTCACCGACTGAATGGCTGTCGCGGAAGGATCCAACTCATCGAGGAAAGGAATGCAGGCTTCCTTGAACGGCATCGAGACCGCGCAGCCGCGAATACCCAGTGCGCGTACGCCTTTCACCGCGGCTTCGATGTCTTGGGTGGAAAATGCTTTGTAGACGAAGTTCAGGTCTAATGCCTGATAAAGGCTGTTATGAAAACGGGTACCGAAATTGCCCGGACGACCGGAAAGGGACATACACAACTGCGTGTCTTTGTTAATTTCCCGACTCATTTCATTCTCCTTTTAAGATGTTCTTTATGACCTTACGGCCTCTTAATGAACCTTAGCTGAAACGATCCGCCCCGACAATCTGCCTCTGTCTCAAATCGGCTGTTATACTTAACAGATGCGTGAACACGGAGGCTGATATGAATTTGGACTTGTTTGATCACCCCGATTTTCACCCCAACTGGCGCGAAGAACTGTGCCCGGGCGCGGTGGTATTGCGCGGTGCGGCGCTGGCAGAGGATGTCGCATTGCTGGCGGAAATCGACCGGATCGCCGGGCTGGTGCCTTTTCAGTATCGCGCCACGCCGGGCGGTTATGCGATGTCGGTGGCAATGACCAATTGCGGTGATGTCGGTTGGGTGACGGACAGGGCGGGTTATCGCTACCAGGCCACCTCGCCGGAAAGTCATCAGCAATGGCCGCCGATGCCGGAATTGTTTCGTTCGCTTGCCGTGAGCGCGGCGGACCAGGCGGGTTTTGCAGGCTTCGAGCCGGATGCCTGTCTGATCAACCGCTATCAGCCGGGGGCGAAAATGAGCCTGCATCAGGACAAAGACGAGCACGATTTCGGCCAGCCGATCGTCTCTGTCTCTCTGGGCTTACCGGCGGTTTTCCAGTTTGGCGGCATGGAGCGCAGTGATAAAACCCAGCGTGTGCCGCTGATGCATGGCGATATTGTGGTGTGGGGCGGCCCGTCGCGGCTGCGTTATCACGGCGTATTGCCACTGAAAGCGGGCGAGCATCCGCTGACCGGATCGTACCGGTTTAATCTTACGTTCCGTAAAGCGACGTAATTCCGTGGGCATCAGGCCGTAAAGCACAGGACTTTGTCCGCATTCTGCTTTACACTGCCGCCCTGCAAAAAATGACATGTTGAATAAATAATTACTTAGGCGGTAAGCGATGAACGGCGTAATCACAACCTGGTTTGAAGATAAAGGTTTCGGTTTTATCAAAGATGAAAACGGCGATAACCGTTATTTCCACGTGATTAAAGTTGCAAACCCTGAGCTGATTAAAAAAGATGCGGCAGTCACCTTTGAGCCGACCACCAACAACAAAGGCCTTTCCGCCTTTGCGGTGAAAGTCGAGCCGGAGAGCAAATACATCTTTATTGCCGGTGAGCGTATCAAAATCACCAGCATCAAATCCTTCCTGGCGTTTAACGAAGAGGTTCCTGCTGAAACCAAAATCGACAAAGAAAACGCTGTGCTTTCCGTCGGATTGTTGATGAACCGTATCCGCCCGCAGGAAGAAGAAAAAAAAGCGGAGATGCGCACCATGAAAAAGTTGCTGATCACCACTTTCCAGAACAGCACCTATGTGTTCACTGAAGATGAAATTGACGTGGATGCCACCGTCAAGACGCTGAAAGCGCTGTAACATCCCTTCTCAAACCGGTGCACATCCGTGGCACCGGTTCTGCTTTCCCTTCTTTCTTAATACGTCACCGTGACCGTCACCATATCGCTGTAGTTACCTGCGGGCTGATTGCTTTGCGCCAGATTTACGGATGCGGTATACGGAAACGATTGTGAAGTGCCGGTGCCGGTCGCGCTGCTGTCGGTGGAAGCCGTCCATACCGTGCTGTCACCTTTAAATATCTGATATTGCAGATAACGGGTGGTGCCGCCGACGGTGGAGGCCATCTGCCGGTATTGTCCGGACACCGGCACGCTGCTGGTCAGGTTGACGGAATAGCTGGCGTTCAGGGTGCAGCGTACGCTGATAGTATTTGCCACCACTGTGGTCAGGCCGGAAGGCAGTGCAGCACTGCCGAAACCCACATTGGGCGCGCTGTCGATATAACAGAAATTGGTGACATTGAGCGTCAGGGCGACATTGCCCGACACGTTACCGGAGTCTGCGAGACACAGTAAGGTGCCGATAGCCACTGAACACATATTCCATGTCCATGAGATGGGAATGACATCGGTATAAGTGCCTGCGGCCAGATTGGAAATGGCGACCGGCCGGACGTAGAGAGGTAAGGTGCTGTTGGGGCCGGAAAACAAGCCGAGTAATCCCAGCGCCGTGGTGCTGCTCCAGCTGATGGTATCGCCCTGATTATAAACGGCACTGCAGCTGGCATCCTTGCACAGGCTGTAGGGTAAATACTGCCCCGTTGTCCCGCTGTAAAGTCTGGGCTGCGAATTGCTGGGATGCTGAGTCACGCCGATAAACGCGGTGATGGTATTGGTGCCTGCGATGTTAAGCAGCCCGCCAGTACAACTTAATCCGCTGCCCCCTGAGGTGATCAGCGGCGATGAACTGACTGCAAACGAGTTTTGTGTGCCCAGCGTAATGCTCCCGGGCGCCGTCGTGCATCCCGCTTTTGCCCACCACGTTGTACCCAGCAACAGCATCAGCAATAATCCGCGATGCATCTGCTGCCTGAAAATTCTCATGATTTATCTCCTGCCGTTGTTTTCGCTGTGCCGCCGGGGCATGTCAGCGGGCCGACCTGCTCAATGCTGTGACGGGCAGGGTTCAGGGTGAAACTGACCCGGCAAAGCGAATGATCTTCCGTCTGGATATTCAGCACGTTGTTTTCCTGTAAGTGCGAGAAGTACACCAGCCCGTCGTAACCGGTGACGGTGGTCTGTTCTGTGTTTTGTTCCGTGACCAGCGTGCCGGGTTTCAGCGGCTGTCCGGCGGCGTCATGCAGGGTGATATTGGCGGACAGCACTTTCTCGACGCTGAATTTCACCACCACGCCGCTGCCTTGTTTCACCGCGATGCGGTCATTGACGTTACTGGTGACCACGTCGGCGGGCAGCGGCAGGGTGTCGATTTCCACTTTGGCCGGATAATACGAACTGACGGTCGGGATCAGCAGGTGGCCGTTTTTATCGGTTTTGCCCATTTTCTGATTCTCGAACAGCACGGGAACATCCGCGTAATGATCGGTATCCACCACGATAAAGGCATCATTGATCTTATCCGACAGGAACCAGTCGTTCGCCATAAACACCACGGATCCGCTCAGATCTGCCCAGTGGGTGTAATCGCCCCGATTGCCGTAGAACCCACCCTGCAGGGTCGCGTAGCGGGATTTCCAGGTGGCGTCGGCCTGCTGATACGGATTGTTGCCGCCGCTGTAAGCCAGATTCCAGCCCAGACCGCCGTCGGTGGGCGTCGCCTTGCTGGCGCCGGTTTGCTCCTGATAATTACCCGCACTGTCGCGCTGTACGCCCGCATTCATATTGATGTTGGTGCCAATCGGAATGATGAACTGCAACTGCGCGCTGTAGCCGGTATCGCCCAGCGTTTTATTGAGGGATAAAAACATGCTGCTTTGTCCCCACAGCGAGCGGCTGTAAGAAAAATTCACCAGCCGCGTATGCGAATTGTCATAGGCTTCGACATCGTAATACCCGATGCCCATCGTGCCGTTAGCGTTCCCGAACGGCGACGTGCTGAACGTCACCTGATCTGCCTGACGGCTTAACCGCGTGTCGCTGGTGTAAGACGTGATGTCCTGATAACCCGCCGTGCGTTTTGAGCGCAGAGCAGACAGGCTGAATACCGTCGAATAGTAGGAATAGCCCAGCGTGTATTGGCTGCCGTCTTTTTTATCGGTCACGTTCTCGCCCCGCGCACGGTCGGCTTTACTCTGGCTGCCTGAAACACTCAGAGTGCCCCAGGTGCTGACCGCGATATCGGTGCCCAATCCGCCCAGCGCCAGACCCTGTACGATTTCGGAATGGCCGGACAGCGTCAGGTAATCGCTCAGCCCGTATCGGTAAATCCCGCTGAATGCGGCATCTGAGTAGTCGCCGTTGGTGACGCCATAATTGTTACGTACAGCCCCGAGCGAGAAATCGAAATCGCTGAGGCTTTTGCGCAGCAACGTGTTGGAAACGTAAAACGGCACGCTGGTCGAGACCTGACGTCCGACCGCATCGGTGGTCACGATCGTCGCTTCACCGGCGCCATTGATATACGGCACGTTGGTCAGGGTAAAAGGCCCGGAATTGAGGTTATTACTGCTGGCCTTGTAGCCGTTCAGAAACAAATCAACCGTGGTCGGTACCGCCGCCGTGCCGCTGTATTGCAGCAACGGGTAGGTCACCAGATCCGGACGCACGCCAAAGTTACGGCTGATACGCAGGCCGCCCATCCGCGCCGAATTACTCCACGTCAGGGAATCGCTGACGAAATCCCCGACCTGATAGCTGATCAGATTTTTCTCGTCGGTGAAACGCCAGAAGGTGTCGTAACGCAGATAACCGTCCTGCGTGGTCTGGCCGCCGTTGCTGTTGTCGGCGTTATCAATGTTGTAGCGGTAAGTGCCGGTATTGGTGACCAGTCCGAGGCTGCTGAATAACCGTTGCTCCATCCAGGTGGCGACAGACTTCGCACCGCCGGGCGGATCGGTGTAGTACGAATCATAGTTAAACAACAGGCCGGTGCTGCTTTGCGACGGCGTGTAATTCATCAGCGGATCGCCGCTGACATTCTGGTTCGGCAGCCAGGCATCTGGCACCGTTAACACCAGTTGCTGGGTGGCCGAATCGTATCTGGCTTTTACGTCCGGCAATTCGCCGACATTGATCAGCCCCTGCCGGCCATTAATGTGGATGTGATTCTTCGCCAGAACACCGGCTTCGACGAAGTAGGCGTTATTGCGATACGTCACCGGCACGACCTGATTATCCGTCTGACCATTGACCACAACCGACAGATAAAACATGGCGTCCGTGACCACTGGTGCCGCACGCGGGGCATCAGGCAGTGAAGAATATTCCTGCGCCTGTGCACTGAACGTACTCAGGCATATCAGGCACAGGCTTCTCCGGAAATAAAGCGGTCGCTGATGACCTTCCCGGAGAAGACGTCTGATTGTCATTCGTTGCGGCTCCTGCTGTTACTGGCCGCGTGGAATGACAATCGGTTGGGTGTTATCGGCAATCTGCGCATTGAGTTGCGCCCCTGGCGTCACACCTGCGGGCACTGGCCAGCGCATTTGTTGTCCCGGCAATACATAACCCATAAAGCCGCCCACCATGGTTTTTACGCCTTGTTTCTGGTTACCCGTCGCCGACCAGAAAACGTTACTCAGGCGTGCATGGACGAGGCCGGTATTACCCACCTGCAAATAGGTTTTCCCGCCCTCGGACACCGTACGCCAGTTGAGGATCGGACGCGTCGCCGTGGAAGGGTCGCGTTTGATATCCGCGCGATCGTTGGTCCACAAATTGCCGCCATCCATAAACAGCGGCAGTAAATAACGCATCTGCAATTGCAGACCGACGACCGCTTTGTCCTTCCCCTGCGCGGAGTCGTTCAGCGGAGAAGGGATTTCATCAATAATGATGCGATACGCCTGCTCGGTATTGGCCGGCACCGGCGTGTTGCGGATAAGCCTGATCAACTGACGCTGCCCCGGTGGCACGGTAGCAAATGGCGGGCTGGCGACCACGTTGGTCTGATCGGCATACTTCTCGTTAAAATTCTCCTGCTTCCAGGCCAGTACGCGCACCTGCAAGGACACCGGTTCTGCGCCACGGTTTTCCAGCCACAGGGCAGATCCGTTCTGATCAGATTCAATAATCTGATAGACCGGCCAGACCAGCACCGAACTGGCAGCCTGTGCGTTCACGCAAGACAGAAAGGCACCGAGCAATGCGGCGGTAGTGAAAAGGCGTAGAAACAGTGTCTTCATATTTTTATATCCTGATGATTCAATAAGTTAACGTGACAGTGACGGTGTCGGTATACGTCCCGGCGGAAGGCAGAGGGGTCACAGCGTATAAACGTGCATAAACCGGGTAGGTTTGCGAGGTATCCGGAAAACTGGGGATGGACATCACCAGCGCGCCATTGCCCCAGACCAGACTGCGGGCGGCATCGCGGAAAAGCTGGTAGCCCAGCAGATCGGTATTGGTGGTGTTTTGCATATAGCGGCGTGTGGCGGTGCCACCGTGAGTGCCGTAATCCATGGCAATACTGACGGAGGTACCCGGCGTGCAGGTGACGACCACGGAACCTGCGCCCGTGCTGCTGACAATATCGACGTTGCTGGTGATGTCCGACAGGGAGCCGAAGTTGAGGGTGCCGAGACTGGAGATCGGGCTGGCAAGCGAGCTGCCAAATACGCAGCCATTGGTGAGGGTCGCCGAAACGGTAAACGTCGTGGTTGCCGTGGCGGCACGCGCTGAACTGCACAATATCAGCAGCAATAACATCATCGGTAATAACACGGGCGGAAAACGCAGTCTGGCAGGCATCGTCACCTCTACCAGGATACGGTGACATTCACCGTATCCTGATAAACACCGGCGGCAGGGGTGGTCTGTGCCGGAACGCGGCCATAGACCGTGCTCCACTGATCCGCGCCGTTACCGGTGCCGCTGACGCCGGTGGTGTTGTCCCACACGGTGGTGCGTGCCGCCGAGGTGTAAAGGTTGTACTGCAGCGTCTCGGCGCTGTTGGTGGTATTGACCATTCTGCGGGCGGTAACCACACCGCTGCTGCCGCCATCCATGACAATTTTGTAGGTCAGCCCGCTCACACATTTTACGCGGATCGAACCCGCCAGTTGTGTGCTGGTAGCATTCACCGCGCTGCTGAGCGACGCATAATTGCCAAAATTCAGCGTACCGAAACGGGTGCTGCCGGACGTCGTGGTTCCCGCTTCACAGGCGGGCAGCAACGTGGCACTGATGCCTATTGTTGCCGCCTGACTCAGCGGAATGTGCAACTGCACCGACACCAGCAGGGTGGCAGGCAGTAGCCGCAGTACCTTGATGTCCATGATTTTTCCTTCCTTGAACCGAAAGCCAGTCAGAGCCGGAACCGGCGCTGAGGGAAAAACGCTTACCAGGAAAGAGTGGCAACAACGGTATCGTTATAGGTTCCTGCAGCCGGCGTGGTGCTGGTCTGGTCAGCAGGCAGCACACGACCGTAAATCGGGATATTTTGCGCCGTGGTCCCTGTTGTGAGCGTAATTGGCGTATTAATCGCGATTTCGGTGGTACGTGCGGTATCGGAATAGAGGCGGTAAGGAATACTGTTGCCGCTGGATGTCATGGAACGCAGCCCGCCGGTTGCCGCCAGTCCGCCGTTCAGTGACAGCGTCGGGGTCAGTCCTGTGCTACAGGCGATGGTGACGGCACCGGTGCCGTCAGCGCCGAATACGGTCCCGTTAATAACGCTGGTCAGATCCGCGTAGTTACCAAAATTCAGCGTACCCCACTGGTTGGTTCCCCCCGTTGATGTGCCGTTACCGACAGTACAACCTGTGCTGATGGTGAGCTGAACGCCTACCTGGCCTGTTAAGGTACCGGCGGCCTGTGCACCTGCGACTAAAGTCAGCGTCGCCGCAGAAAGCACGGCCAGTAATAATGATTTTTTTTCGCCCATGATGACTCCCAAAATAACTTACACGGATGTGTATTCATGCAACGGCGTTGCATGTGGAAATCCTCTGGTGGTTAATAGTTAACGCAAAAAAACGGCAAGAAAAGCCGGTAATAAACAGCGTGCAGGCCGGGTATTATGTTTTCCCTTCACAACGGAGCGGAGCCCTGACCTTATGTGCATGATGAAAAACGCAGTCATGGTTAAATATAAGTTAATAAATTTACCTTAAGGGACTCTTTTCATTATTTTTGTCAATAAGGATAAAAATTCTATAAATTACAAATTATAAAATTTTAATCCTGTTTATATTGATTTTTATTGGTTAATTATTGTGTTACCTAAACAAAAAGATGAAGGTGTTTAACATTTACTTTTGTATGGACATGGGTTTCTTTCCGCGATTGGTTAACAGTGCTACTGATGTTTACCGCGCAGCGCCAGCAACACCAGCAGCGCAGAGAACAGCGTAATCGCCATCAGACACAACAGTAAGGGATGCAATGAGACGGCATAAAGCTGCTGAAGCTGTGCCGTACTGGCTTGTGTAATAAGCTGCTGTGCCACGGTAAGATTACCGGTCGCCAGCCGTTGCGCCGCCTGGCTGATGGCCTCCGGACTGATCGCATCGCCGGTAAAGCGGGCCGCCAGTGCGTTGTGCGTTAACATCGACAGAATAGCGCCGACAATCGCCAGCGAGATGCCTTCTCCGGCCACGCGTGTGGTGCTGAAAATGCCGGTTGCCATGCCCGCCCGTTCTTTCGGCACGACGCTCACCGACAGTCCATCCATCAGCCCCCATGGCAAACCGGTACCGATGCCGACAACCACCATCGGCGCAATCATGCCAGTGACATCCTGCGCCAGCACCGCCTGACTGAGCCAGCCCAAACCGGCGGCGGCAATCACCAAACCTGATGTGCACAACACGCCTGCCGAAATCCAGCGCGTCAGCCACGCGGCCAGCAGTGGCACAATCAGCATCGGGACAGAAAGTGCCATCATCATCAGCCCGGCGCGTTCTTCGCTCAGTCCGGAGACCCCGATAAACAGCATTGGCAACACCACCAGCAGCACCACGAAACAGAAACCCGTCGCCAGCGGAAGTGCCTGCACACCGATAAAACGGATATAACGGAACAGGGATAAATCCAGCATCGGGTTTTTCACCCGCAGCTCAACAACCACAAATACCGCCAGCAACAGCGCCGCGCCTCCCAGCAGGGAAAGTACCCGTGTACTGTGCAGACCAGACTGTGGAATTTCCATCAGCGCCCAGGTCAGCAATGCCAGCATGGCGGTAAAGGACAGCGTCCCCGGCCAGTCGATGCCGGATGCCTGCGGATTCCGCGTTTCACGCATTTTTCCGGCGCCCGTTATCAGGGAAAGAACGGCAATCACCGTCGCGGAGAAAAACACCGAACGCCAGCCGAAGTTTGCGATAAGCACGCCCGCGAGAAAGGGGCCGAAGGCCAGTCCGACGCCAAAACTGCTGCCCATCAGGCTGAAAGCCCGGGTACGCGCTGCGCCATCGAATTCCTGCGCCAGAGCAGCCGCACCACCGGCCAGCGCACCGGCAGCAGCAATACCCTGCGCGGCGCGCAGTAAATCAATCCACAGCAAACTGCTGCTGAAAGCCTGGAGTAACGACAACAGCGCAAACAGAGAAACGCCGCTGACGAACACTTTTTTGCGCCCCAGTTCATCGGCCAGCGCCCCGGCCGCCATCAGAAAACAGCCGAATGTGAGCATGAACGAATTGGTGATCCAGCTCAGTGCCTGCGCGCTGCCGCCGAGTTCACGGGCAATGGCGGGTGTTGCCACCGCACCGCTGACAAAATTGAGCGGCAAAATTACCGCCGCCAGACACACGGTAAATAGCACCTGCAGGCTGCCTGATGAAGATGAGGTCATTGTTCGCTTTCCTGATATTGGGGTATAACAGTGATGATAAATTGTCTTGAATATGGCGAAAACAGGCTGTAAGTCCGAGGATTACGGACTAAATCGCTCGAATAAACAGGAGTGAAAATGGAAAATCTCAACGGCCTGCTGGCCTTTGTTCGCGCTGCCCAAAGTCAGAGTTTTGCCGCAGCAGCGGAGCGCATGGGCATTTCGGCCTCGGCGGTGGGGAAAAGCGTGGCGCGCCTTGAGGAAAAACTCAGTGTGCGACTCTTCAACCGCAGTACGCGGCGTATCAGCCTGACCGATGAGGGCCAGCTATTTTTTGAACGCTGCCAGCATATTGTTTCGCAACTGGAAGAGGCAGAACAGGAACTGGTACGGATCTCCGCTGTGCCGCGCGGCAAATTACGCATCACCGCGCCGGCTATCGGCTATCGCATACTGCTGCCGCATTTGCCGGAATTCCGTCAGCGTTATCCCGATGTTGAGCTGGATCTGGATTTCAGTGATCGCATGGTGGATGTCATTGATGAAGGATTTGATATCGCCATCCGCAGCGGCGAACTGAACAGTTCGCAGATGATGTCGCGCCGCCTCGGGCCGTTTCGTTTTGCGATTGTCGGCGCGCCACATTATTTCGCCAGGCATCCTGCGCCGCTTACGCCTGACGACCTTTATCAGCACGCTTGTCTGCGCTACCGCTTTCCGGGCAACGGACAATGGCAGGAATGGGAGATGACCAGCGTGACGCCGCCGGAACTGCCGCTGGCACTGAGCAGTAATAATCTGGAGTCGATTTTACAGGCGACGATACAGGGACTGGGGCTGGCGTATGTGCCGGAATTCATCGTGCGGCCATATCTTGAATCCGGTGAGCTTATTTCGGTACTGCCTGCGTATTTAAAAGAAGGCGGGAAGTTTTCGGTGGTCTGGCCGAGCAGCCGCCATATGCTGCCAAAAGTGCGGGTGTTTATTGATTTTCTGACCGAAAAACAGGTCCTGGGAGATATCACAACCGCATAAAAAACGGGGCACAAGGCCCCGTGAGATGTTTTAACGCGTATCAGAACATGTCACCAAGAGATCAGATTTGCTTCCACTGTGACCATTCGCCGGTAAATTCGGCTTTGCCCGGCTGATTGCCCTGCGTCCAGTAGTTGGCCTGGTAGTCTTTACCGTTCAGGCTGACTTTGTCGCCGGTGTTGTACACTTTGCTGGCATCCCAGGTGGCATATTTGCCCGCCGGAGAAGGCGTTGGTGTAGGTTCTGGCGTTGGCACAGGCGTTGGCTCAGGGGTCGGCTCCGGTGTCGGTTCCGGTGTTGGCTCTGGCTCAACGGCTGCGTTACCCAGCACTGTTACCACGATGCTTTTCGATACCGATTTTTCACCGTGTTCATCGGTGACTACCAGTGTGAAGTTGAAGTCAGATTTACTGACCAGCTCTGGTGCGGTGAAGTCTGCGGAGACCGCATCGTACGAGGACAGTGCGATGGCGGCTGGTGCAGTCCATTTGTAGGTGAGTTTATCGTTGTCTTTATCGGCAGAACCTGCCGCGCTCAGACGCACTTTGGCACCGCTGAACACCTGCAGGGCAATATCACCGGTAGGCGCAGTATTGGTTTCTGAAGGGACTTCATCTTCCGGAACCTGACCGTCGATATTGACACCTTCAAAGTAGAAAGGCGCCATATCGATAACCTGATTCTGGATAGTACAACCCAGACCTTCGCGTGCCGCATTGACCAGCAGACCGTTGTCCTGATCGATAGTCCAGGTGAACAGTGCGCCCAGTCCTTTTTCAACCACATAACGGCCTTTTTCACGCACGGTACGTGGGGTATCAATGGACATGAAAATGCCGGTGTCTTTGTTATAAAGATAATCAGCATCAGCGACCTGATCGGTATACACCTGGAAGCCATTGCGTCCTGACTGATTTTCCAGATCCAGGTAGTTATTCACCATGTCGTACCATTCGGTGGTACCGCTTTCGAATGTACCGACGGTGGTTTTACCTTCAACAGGAGTATAGGTACCTTCTAAAGGAGAATAGCTTTCCAGTACCGCATTTTGCGCGTTACGGGAATAGGCCGCATAGCCGACATTCATGCGGTCAGCCGGGAACCCTTTCGACAGCAGATAGTTAATGATGGTGTCAATGCCCCAGCCGCCTTCAACCAATGCATGTAAATTGGTGTGATGCGACAATTTTTCTGCCCACGGCGTACCGAAAAAGTCATAGGTCATCAGGTTAACGCCGTACAGACCGGCTTCAAGCAGGGCCGGAACGTTGGATTTTTCCAAAATAGTGACCACGGCGGAGCTGGCAATACTGATTTTTACATCAGAACGTTTGATGGCGGCCATCTGTTTGGTGATTTCAGCAATCAGCAGCGCATAGTTCGCGCCATCATTATCATCATACGGGTTGTTATTCCCGGTGTTGCCCGGGTATTCCCAGTCGATATCCACTTCGCTGAACATCGGGAAACGGGTGAACAGACTGGCAATACTTTTCGCGAAGATGGTACGACCTTCTGCGGTTTTTGCCATATTGTGGAAGCCGTTACTTAACGTCCAGCCACCAATACTCATCGAAAGCACCAGATCATGACCCACTGCTTTGGCGCGTTTTTGCAGGTCACGTAAGCCACCGACCAGACCTTTTACATTGGCTTGCGTCGCGGTGGCCGGAGAAAGTTCCACCCAGCCCGGATTGTCCAGGTTGTTATTGACGGAGGAGCCAAAGTCACCCCACGGATCCAGGAACGTCGCCTGATGGGTGGTTTTACCCAGTTGTTGTGCGGCATTGGCCACGGTATTGGCTTTTTCACCCTGGTCGCCAACAATCCCAACGAAACCAAAGATGATTTTGTCGTAAGCAGTCGGTGGAATGTTTGCGAGGTCAAAACCACGGCCGCGGGCTTCTTTGCCTGCCTGCGAATTCTGCAGACGGCCATCATATTGTGACCAGTCGGTGTAATAGCCAAATACTTTTGGCTTATTGGCCGTATTGTATTTGTTATAAACCGGTTTCGTCACACGTGCCGACGTATAGCTGTAATTTTCAGTTTCTGTGGCTGGATTAAAACCGTCCAGAGTATAAGAGGACTGGGTTAACTCGTCGGTCTTAATGATTTTGCTGGTAGACATAGTATTTTCCTAAATTTTGAATGAGTACATAAACAGCCGGTTGCTGCTGGTGGATATATTCGATCCGGAAATAAAAAACCGACAAATCATATTGAGATATAAATAAAATTGACTAATATAAAATTTATGGTTGTTTTTTGAACGGCGAAATTTAGCGGGTTTTATCGTCATCAATAATCACGTTGATGATAAAAAGACATATCACAAATTAATCATAAAAAGCATTGATTTTCAGCTTGTTGAATGCTTTCTGCATGTTGAGTGAGAATTAAGTGGTTTTTGAGTTTTACTTAATATCCCCCCGTTTTTTTTGATTCAGTCACATCTTAACTAAAATACTTAATATTAATCCTATTGCCTGTGGTGAAAATAATAAAAACAGATACGCTTAATCATCAGCAAAGATTAAGGGGCAGGCACAAATGGCTGAAATAATGGAGGGGAGAGGATGATGGCTGTATATCTTATAAATGGCGAATATGTCTTTAATGAAAAAACCAAGGAGTTTAAAAAACTTCACAGTGATGTGAATATTAAACTGACCTCAATGAGAGCGCGTTGCCTGAGTTATATTATTGAACATGCAAAAGATGAAGTGATCGAAAAAGAGGCCATCTCTGTCGCGTTATGGGGAAGCCGCAGTAAATTCACCAGCGATGCCAGTTTGACCCAGACCCTTTATTTAATCCGCCGCGATCTTAAATTTGCCGGGCTGGATGAATTCTTCATTACTGTGCCGAAATCAGGCATTCGTGTCAGTACCTCGGCCACTGTCGAAGTCATGGAAGAGAAGGTATCACCGGTTAAGAACCTCAGACCGTGGATACTGATGTTTGGTTTTTTGGTGTCGGTACTGTTGCTCGGTACCGCGTTGTTTCTGACGTTTCAACTTTAACTGTTGTCCGGAGGAAGACCTTATGTTTACTAACCCTGTGATTAATTCCGTACTGAAAAACGAAGGTGGCTATGTAGACCACCCGAATGATACCGGTGGCCCGACGCATTGGGGTATCACCGAAAAAACGGCCCGCAGTTATGGCTATACCGGAAAAATGACCGATTTCACGAAAGAAGATGCTTATCTGATCCTTGAAAAGAATTACTGGTATCAGCCGGGATTCGACAAAGTGTATGCCATTGCGCCAGGTCTGGCGCTGGAACTGTGCGACACCGGCACCAACATGGGACCGGCAGTGGGTATCCGATGGTTGCAGCGCTGGCTGAATGTATTTAATCACGGTGAAGCATATTATGGTGATATCGTCGTGGACGGCAAAATCGGCCCCGGTACGCTAAAGGCGTTAACACAGTTCATTGAGAAGCGTGGCACCGAGGGAGCGGGCGTGTTAATCACTTCTATTAATTGCAGTCAGGGGCAACGTTACCTGGAGTTGGCAGAAGGGCGTAGTGCGAATGAGTCGTTTGTTTACGGCTGGATGAAGGGGCGGATAACGCTTTAAATATGCTCGGGATATGTGATTAATACGTACGCAACTCAAAACGCTTCACAATATTAAAGGTGGATTTTTATGAAAACTGAATGCATAAAGAGCTGTATTATTTATTTCGAAGCAAACGCCCCCTTTATCTGGAGAGTAAATAATGAACGAGTCAAGTACAATTAACTTTGATTACAATCTTATCAAGATAATGAATGAAGTGATTGTTTCTGGGAATATTTCAAAAGCAGCAGAAAATCTGAATCTTACACCTTCTGCAGTAAGCTTATCGATAAATAAGCTCAGACGACATCTGGGTGAAGAACTGTTTTACCGCACGGCCACGGGTCTGAAACCCACCGCCACTGCGCTGGATATCCATGATTCTTTTGTAAACGCCATTACGATTATTGAAGATGTTTTACAGTCCTCAAGAACCGAAGGGCCATCGGGTGCCATATTGCGGGTAATGTGTCCGGATGTTCTGGAGGACTATTATTTTAACCGGATGTATAAGAACGAAAGTGGAAAGTCAGTAAAGGTCGAATTTTCTAATTCAACGAATATTAAGAGTGATGAAATGGTAAGGAGTTTGTTACAGGCAAATATCGATGTTGTTATTTCGCATCATGCTCTGAATCATGAGAAAATCACCTCAATAAAAATTGATGCCATGGATGAGTTTGTTATCCTGTGCGGTGCCAGCAGTTTATTGTCCAACCAGAGAGAACTGGCGTTAATGCATTACTACGCATTACCTCACGCTGTCTATAACGACGGTATTTATAATGATTTTACCGGTCTTCTCGGCACGACGTTGACGATTAATGCACCTTACGCGGGTCTGGTTAAAGTCATTTACCGCTCTTCTTCCATCAACGGTATCATCAGCGCGCTCGAACGCAGTGATATGCTCACTGTGTTACCCAGGGTGCTGGCGGATTACTTTATCAGGGAGCGGCATTGCAAGTTAAAGTGCTTTGATCTACCTAAAGAAATTTCAATAAAGGACTCTCCGGTCTACATGAATTACCTTTCAAACAGCAGTAAGCGACGCTATGTTCATCTGGTGATGTCACAGCTGAAAAGCGCGGAATCAATATGAAGGATGTGGCAAGAAATGCGGTTAACGTGATTTAAGAGAGTGTTTGTTTATTTTTTAATGATTTTTTTTTAATAAAAAATCAGCGCCGGATTATCAAAATTAATTATTGAACTGAAGTGATTATGGCTTTGATGATGGCCGGATTATCATTGTCGCAGTTATCTCAATCTTTATTAGTTAATCTATGAGGTTTTTCGTCATGATCAGTCTTCATGCTAACGAAGTTGTGTTTATATAATTTGAGTTATTAGTTTCTATATTAGTTATGTCATCCTGGGGTGGCCTGGTGCGATTTATCATGCGCTGCAAAAGTAAGCCCACTGTGGAGGATGTTTATAAATGTTTTACGCAAATCGTTGTGTCGTGTTTCACAGGTTTCCTGCTAAGCATCGTTTTCATCGAAAGGGATATGGGTTTTAACATGATCCTGATGACCTCCGGTATAGGCGGTGTGTTAGGCGGGCCACTATTAATTCTGGCAGGGGACCGGGTGAAGAAATTGGCGGGAACTTTTACACTGGCCCAACGGTAAACAACTTTATTCACTAAGTATTCAAAGTTTGTTCATAAGTATGTGGACTGATTCCGGGTGATCAGTCCGCATTTTTTATTGTTCTTCGAATAAATTTATAAGTGGTTTTTAATAAATATCATCCGTTTTTTATGATGTTTATGGCTTTGTTTTTATTAGCCTGTATGCGCTTATGCGATTAGCCTTTTGACTGACAGGGCAGGGGGCAGTACAGAAACTCTGACCGGTTAATGTTATGCAGAAATAATTTTCAGCATTTAACTTCGACTATTTATATAAGGTTGTCCTTATGCGCAGAACTAAAGATAAATACCTTTTGAATCTTATTACACTCTCCTGTCTGATGGCCTGTGTTGCTCCGGCAATGGCAGCCGATACGTCGGATCCCTATGTCATCAAAGAAAGTGATCTGATTAAAAAAGAAAACAGCCTGACTCAAAACCCGCTGATGCAGGAGGTTAAGGCGTCTATCCGCACACTGGATAATGCTTCCGTCGATAAAATCGCTCCCGGCCGCAGCGATAACCCGGCTAACGTGAAGCGGGTGGACAGCATTCTGGGCAGTGATAAGTGGGAACACATTTTCCCGCTGCGTGACCCGAGCTATACCTACACCAAATTCCTGCAGGCCATCGGCAAGTTCCCGGCCGTGTGCGGAACGTATACCGACGGACGTGATTCGGATGCCATTTGCCGTAAAGGCCTTGCCACCATGTTTGCACACTTCGCACAGGAAACCGGCGGCCACGAGAGCTGGCGCCCGGAAGCCGAATGGCGTCAGGGGCTGGTCTATCTGCGAGAAATGGGCTGGAAAGAAGGGCAGAAAGGCGGCTATAACGGCGAATGTAATCCGAATGTCTGGCAGGGACAAACCTGGCCTTGCGGCAAAGATGCCGACGGCGATTTTGTCAGCTACTTCGGTCGCGGTGCCAAACAACTTTCTTATAACTATAACTACGGCCCGTTCTCCGATGCGATGTTCGGCACGGTCAGAACCCTGCTGGATAAACCGGAACTGGTGGCGGATACCTGGCTGAACCTTGCCAGTGCGGTATTCTTCTACGTCACGCCGCAGGCACCGAAGCCGAGCATGCTGCATGTGATCGACGGCACCTGGCAGCCGAACGATCGTGACAAAGCCAACGGTCTGGTGCCGGGATTCGGCGTGACTATTCAGATCATCAATGGCGGTGTTGAGTGCGGTGGCTCGCAGGAAATCGCGCAGGGCCTGAACCGTATCTCCTACTACAAAAGCGAAGCGGAATACCTGAAAGTGCCGGTTCCGGCTAATGAAGTGCTGGGCTGTAAAAACATGAAACAGTTTGATGAAGGTGGCGCCGGTGCGCTGCCGCAGTACTGGGAACAGGACTGGGGATGGTCATCAGAAACGCCAACTGGCCTGACGTATTCCTGTCAGCTGGTCGGTTATCAGACGCCGTTCTCCGCGTTCAAAGAGGGCGATTACAAACGCTGCGTCCAGCACTTCTTTAACGTGAAAGTGGTCGATGATGCCGGTAAAGAAGAAGCGGTGACACCTGCTCCTGAACCGACGCCAGCACCAACACCGGAACCGACACCAGCCCCGGCTGACGGCAATTCAGCGCCGGTGGCAAAACTCTCCGGTCCGATTGGTGATGTGGAAAGCCAGGCGAATGTGACGCTCAATGCAGCAGAATCTACCGACGCTGACGGCGATAAACTGACCTACAGCTGGTTGCTGCCGAACGGGTCCACCCTCGCCGGTCACGATCGTGAATCGCTGAGTTTTGTCGCACCCGTGGTCACCGCTAAGCAAAGCTTCAACTTTACCCTCACCGTGTCCGACGGGAAGAAAAGCAGTGTGGCCACCTACGTGCTGACGGTCACACCGAAGGTATTGCCGATCCCTGATGACGGCACCAGCACCGGCTGCGCTGACAACTGGGATGCCGGTAAAGTGTATAACGGCGGAGAAAGTGTTAACTGGAAAGGTAAGGAGTATCTCGCGAATTACTGGACTCAGAACAATGAGCCAGGTAACCCGTCGTTCACTGGCGAATGGTCACAGTGGAAAGAGATCAAAGCCTGTAAGTAACGTGTAAGTCATTAACAAATCAATGGCAAGTCCGGTTTCCGTTCATCGGGGAAAACTAAAATGGGTGCGATTTCCGCGCCCATTTTTTTCATCCCTGCTGGCCGCGTTTGTCCAGCCATCTCCCCGTTTCACCCAGTGCTTCATCAAGATTTTCGCGACCAAAACCGATACGCAGGAAATCTTCCGACACCCTGTTCAGTTCTGACGCGTAGGCGACAGAAGGGATCACCATCACACCGGCTTCTTCCACCAGTTGTGTGGCAAAGGCTTCTGCGCCTTGCTCACCGGTAAAACGTGGGAACGCCAGCACACCGGCTTTCGGCACGCTGAGCCTGAACAGGTGCGGGTATTGCGCCAGAAATTGAGTCAGTGTTACGAGCTGGCGGCGCGAGCGTTCCATCACCCGTTCAAGGATCGGTGCGCGGGCATTGAGTGCCACCGTGGTGAGAAACTCGCCGGGCATGGAATTACAGATCGACAGATACTGCTTCATGCGCTCGAGTTCCCGCATCCACGCTTTATCCTGGCAGGCCACCCAGCCGATGCGCAGCCCCGGTAATCCGTAAGCTTTGGAGGTCACGTTCAGCGAAATGCCACGTTCGTAAATATCCGCCAGTTGCGGCAGCCGGTCTGCCGGATCAAACTCTGTCAGCCGGTACACTTCGTCCGAGAAAATCCAGATCCCGCGATCGCGGCATAACCCGATCAGTTCGTCGAGTTGCTGACGGCTAATCAGCGCGCCGGTCGGATTGTGCGGAAAGTTAATCACCAGCACTTTGGTATTGGCGCGCAATGCGTCACGGACTTGATTAGTATCCAGCGCCCAGTCGTTATTTTCATCAAGCGCCACGCCGGTGACGTCACACAGCGATAACGGCACGCTTTCCAGCGACTGATAATTTGGGGTGATCACCACGGCGTGATCGCCGGATTTGAGCAACATCTGAAAACTGGCGTAAATCGCTTCGTCGGCACCGGCAAAACTGATGACGTCCTGCGCGGTGACATTTTTATAGGTCGAGGCGATGGCGTCGAGCAGTTCCGGCGTTCCGCGCAGTGGCGGATAATCCAGCATGGTCTGCATGAACGGCGCGCGGTGTTCTTTCCCTGCCAGTTCAAATAACGTATCCAGGCTCATCGATTCAGGATAGGAAGAGGACAGCGGAAAACGTACAGCGTGTTCGAGGCGCGAGAGATAGCTGATTAAACGGAAATCTTCAGGAAAAGCCATGATATACCTGCGATAAGAAGTCAGAGCATTTGAAAATAAAAAGTTTAGCGGCGGTGGCCTTGCGCAAAGCGGCGCTCAAGGCGGCTTTGCAGCAGTTCCAGCACGATCGACATAATCCAGTATATTGCCGCCGCAGTCGCCAGCATTTCCATATAACGATAGGTGCTGCGCCCGTAGGATTGCGCCAGAAAATTCAGCTCCCACAGACCCATCAGTGACACCAGAGACGAATCTTTCAGCATCGAAATAAACATCGACCCGGCGGGCGGGATAATGATGCGCAATGCCTGCGGCGCGGTGACGTGAACGGCCACCGTCCAGCGTGACACGCCGAGCGCCAGCGCGGCTTCCTGCTGACCGCGCGGCACCGAGAGCACGCCGCTGCGGATAGTTTCCGCCAGATACGCGCCGTAGTTCATCGACAGAGCGATAATGCCCGAGCTGAGCGCCCCGAGCACAATTCCCACCTGCGGCAGCGCCAGATAGATAATCAGCACCTGCACCAGCAGCGGCGTGCCGCGAAACAGCGAGGCGTAAAACGTCGCACAACCAAACGCCAGCGCATTTTCAGACATCCGGCCGAGCGCGGTTATCAGGCCAATCAGCAGACAGAAAAACATCGAGCAGGCGGTGATCATAATGGTCAGCGCCGCACCCTGAATAAAGCCGTCCGGCGACAGGCGCAGGCCAAGCAGGAACGGCAATTTCTGCCCAATCAGGCTCCAGTCCAGCCCCATTTTGCTGAACGCGCCGAGCAGCAGGCTGAGCAAAATCAGCCACGTCAGCCCGGTTTTAAATTTAAACGCATGTGCGTGGTGCCAGCGTTCCGGCGTTTCCACTTTCGGCTGGCTGTCCGGGATTTGTGGCATTACGGTACCTCGTGGGTAATATCTTCACCCAGCCAGTGCTGAGAGATTTTCGCCAGCGTGCCATCGTCGCGCAGCGATTTGATGGTATCGGCCACTTTCTTGTCCCATTCGGCGTCACCTTTGTCGGTGGCTACCCAGTTCGGTTCAGCATAAAGCTCGGTGACAATTTTAAACACCGGCGCACGTTTGATGCGGGCATTCGCGGTGGCTAAATCTGACACCACGCCGTCGAGGCGCACACCCGGCCCGAGCGCCAGATTCTGGAACGCCACTTCTTCGTCGCTTGGGATCACGTGTACGTTATCGAACGGGAATGTGATGGGCTTGCTGCCCGGGATCACCAGCGTTTTTTGCAGATAGGTTTCGTAGGTTGAACCAATGCCGACGCCAATCTTTTTATTGCTCAGATCGGCCGCCGATTTAATGCGGTCGTCTTTCTTATTGACCACTAAGACCGCCGGAGAGTTGTAATACGGCGTCGGAAAATCCAGTACTTTGGCGCGCTCGGTGTTTGGCGTCATCGAGCAGATACAGGTATCCCAGCGACCCTGCCATTTACCGCCGACAATCGTTTCCCAGCCCGGTGCGATGATTTCAAGTTTTACGCCCATGCGCTGCGCCACCGCTTTCGCCACATCCACGTCAAAACCGGCCAGTTGGTTATTATCATCAATAAAACCAAACGGCGGGTAATCGTTAACGATCGCATTGCGCAGCACACCGGTTTGGGTCACGCGATCCAGCGTTGCACCGGCAAATGAGGCAGCAGAAAACAGTGTGGCGGCAAGGAGAGTCACAGCTACAAACGGAGTGCGCATAAATGGAGTTCCTTAAACGTAACCAGAATGGGAATTTATTGTGAAAACCTACACTAACTTTTAGACGTATAGAAGTCTAAATTAAACCTTTTCTGACTTACAGTGAACTCTGCGGGAAATCCTCCCAATGACAGCGCATTACTTCAACCCGGGGTTAACTCAGTAATCCCGCCCCGACGTTAATGGACAACCCTAGAATCGCCAGATTAAAGACAAAGGAAATGACCGACTGCAACAGGGCAATCTGGCGCATATCGGTGGTGCCGGTCGCGACGTCGGCAGTTTGTGAGGCGACGGCGATGGTGAAGGAGAAATAGAGAAAATCCCAGTAGCCGGGCTGCTCAGGCTTTTCCGGGAAGATCATCGGCGTGATGTCTTTTGTCTGCCGCAGATAGTGATGATGCGCGTAATGCATGGCGAAAGAGGTCGGCAGCAGCGCCCACGAGGCAATCAGCGTAGTCGCGGTCAGCAAGATATGCAGGGTTTTTGCGCTTCCCGTCAGCGCCTTAAGCGAGCCGAGTTCCATCAGGATCGCCAGAATGCTCACCAGACAGGTGAGCGTGACCAGCGTCAGCACCAGACTGGCGCTTTCATCCTGCGTTTTAGCGATGTGCGGGATATCCTTCGCTTCAGTGCGAAGCATGCGAAACCACAGAAAAAACAGGTACATCCATGCCAGCACATTCCAGCCAATCATCAGCCGCTGCAAAATTCCCAGATGCGGGGGAAGCGCGAAGAAGCAAATCAGACCAGCAACAATAGAAATCAGTAAACGGCCACGAACGTGCAGATAATGGCGCAGAGAGAAACTCATGATGTCAGGCACCTGGTAAAAGAAACGGGGATAGATTAACTGTAGTCGCCGGGGGCAATATCCGGCGTGCAGACTTATGCGCAATTTCTTCCAATACCCCGCCGCAGGGGAGTGTTTAAGTAGTTTCTCTCCATTGCGCTCAAGGGTTTGAAACTATGTTTACGACATCATTTTGGCCAGCCGCCCCGGCATATCAGGTATCCATGATGGATCTGGATGCCCCGGAAAATTTAAGTCCTAAAGCTTTGCAAACGATTCATTATTGCCTGCGTCTGACCGAAGCCATCAACCAGCTGGAAGCGGCCTGTGAAAGCCGTTTGCTGGATGCCCTGCGTGAAGAGATGTCGATTCAGTGTTTCCGTTTAGCGCCGCTGTTTGATGATCCCGATACCCGGCGCGGACTGTTTTTACGGGCGGAAATGCTGGCAGATGACAGTTGCGGAAAAACGGTATTACCGCAAATTGCTGGCCTGAAGGAACAGCAACTGGTGCTGGGCATCGGTAACACGTCCACCTGGGTAGGAAAATCCAAACAGAGTTTTTATTCGTCGTGGTTTGGTGAACCTGCCCCGGTTTTGCAGGAAGTTTCCGACGTGATGGACAGCCTGTTTCCGGAAAGCTTACTGTATCTGCAAAAGGAAATCGCCGCCGATTTACTGGCGATGCCAGGCTGCGCATACAAAATTATCAACCTCTTTGGCATTGCCGGTGAAGCCAATACCTATCCCAAACATTTTGCCTATTTCTTCCCGGAAGACGAGGGGCTGAAGTATTCGCCGGTCAAACGCACGGTGGTGTTTGCCAATACGTATCAGCAATTGTTCGAGCTGTTTTCACGTACCGAAGCCGCCAAAATGGGCTGGGCCGAAGACATGCTGCCAGACAGTGATGTGTGCCAGCGTTATCTGATTGCCTGGTTCCGCGGGCACGACCTCGGGCATTCTCTGGTGCGTAACGAGAACGTCTTTCCGAAACTCAGCAAAATTGATCGCTGGGGATCAATGATAGTGCAGGAAGCGCTGGCCGATCAGTTTGGTTTGCTGATGTGCCTCACGCCGCAGGTGGCCACCGGTTTGCAGCTCGACCGGACCGTGCTGGCGCGGATCTATTTCCTCGAAATGTTGCGCTATCTGCGCCGCGGCCCGTCAAGTTATCCGGATGCTGGTGCGGCCTGGATCCAGTTCAACTATCTGCGCGAACACGGTTGCATTGAGCTGTCGGCGGAGACGCTTGATTTCTATCCGGCGCTGTTTTACCCGCAAATGGCCGATCTGACCCGCCTGATGAGCGAAGCGCTGCTGGGGGGCGATGCGGAGCGTGCGCAGGCGTTCATGCTGCAACATTGTCCGCACACTAATCCGGAAGATGTCGAAATCCTGATGGCACGCCTCGGTACAACCAATGACATGATTGAATACAACCAGTTAATTAAGAGAGTCCCGTTATGATGCCGTTTTCAAATGGATTTTTACTCAGCCTGTCGCTGTGTCTGGACATTGGGATTGCTAATATCGCCATGATGACACTGGCGATGCAGCGGGGGTATTTTCATGGATTCTGGCTGGGCATCGGCACCTGCATCGGCGACTTAATTTACGCGGTGCTGGCGCTGGCCGGGATGACCATTTTGCTGCAATACCAGAGTGTGCGCTGGGTGCTGTGGGTCGGCGGTTCACTGATGCTGATGTGGTTTACCTACAAAATGATCCGCGCCGCGCTCGCGCCTGCGGAGGATCTGAGCGCCGGTGACAGCGCGCAGCCACGTTCTGTTATTCGGAATTTTGGTCGCGGCATCGTACTGGCGATGTCTTCACCCACCGCTATTTTGTGGTTTGCCGCCGTCGGCGGGGCACTGATCTCCCGCATGGGGCAGGGAAGCACGGCGAATGCCTCGTGGTTCCTGGGCGGCTTCTTTATTGCAGGTGTGTTCTGGACGATGGTGATCTGTTCCGTCGGCAGCCTTGGCGGAAAAATGCTGGGCACCAAAATGCTGAAATATTCGTATGTAGCCTCAGCGGCGATCTTCTCTTACTTTGCGCTGTATGTGGTGATCAGCGGTTATCGGGAGTTCATCTTGGTATAAGTACCTGCGACGCGTGAAGTGACTGCGAATAAAGATGGGGAGTGATCCCCATCATCTTACGGAACGTATTGATGAAATGGCTTTGATCATAAAAGCCCAGCCCTATCGCCACATCCAGCGCATTATTATTTTTACGCAGCTGATTTCTGGCCTCGAGCAAACGCAGTTGCATATGGTATTGCAGCGGCGGCATGCCGATGTGCTGGCGGAACAGGCGGACAAAGTGAAACTTGCTCAGTCCGCTGATTTGCGCCAGCGTATCGAGATGGATTTTGCGGGTCAGATGGTCACGCATAAAATCGAGCGCCAGCGTAATCGGCCGCAAAGACTGTTCCTGCTCTCTGGCGGGTTCTTCCAGCAATGCCCCCAGCAGCCACAACAAATTTTGTTCCTGATCGTCGTCGTTCAGCGTGCGTTTGTAATGGCACAGTGCCGAAAACAGCGCGGGATTACTCAGCACGCCTTCGGTTAACACCGGCGCGCAGTGATCGGAACGCAGATTGTGATCGACCGACACCTGACGCAGTAAAGCCTGCGGAATATGCACGCTGAGAAATTCGACCTTGTCGTTACCGAACAGCGACGACTGAACGGTGGCCGGGTTGTAAATCGTGATATCGCCGCCGCGCACAAGTTCGGTTTTGCCGTGCAGCCAGATTTCTTCCGTACCGGTCAGATTGGCACTGATGACATATTCGTCGTGAGTATGACGCGGAAATGAAGAATTGCTCGCTGTCAGGTGCGAGCATTCAATCTCATTAGCCATCGTCCATTCAGAAATAGAAAGAGACACGTTGCACTCCGAAAATCTTTGCTGTGCGGAAAAGAGGCTACATTGGTTTTTCTTATATGAAATTTATAGCACAAATTGTTAACCACAAAAGCGAGGAAAATTCATCTCTCATCGCAACAGGCTAAATTTTCAGATTTTGCCCATTAGTCAATCCGGGCAGCGGGACCCGGCGGAATGTTGTATGAATGTTGATTAATAGCCGCAGTCGTTATTTTCACCCACGCGCTGCCGATATTTGATAACGGCAATAACGGGGAATTCATTTTTGTTTTACAGGATAAAAACAATTAGCAAAACCACCGGCAAACGACTTTGACAATACGTGCTCGTTTTGACTGCCTGTTTTATTTATTGACCGTGTTTATTCTTATCCGGCTTGTAAATTCAATACTTAATAAGGCAAAATATGCGCCCCGCAAAACGGGGATGACTCATTTTTCGTTCATTGAACTACGCATTTTTCATTAAGCAAACCTTCAAATACCAGAGGCCGGGCTAAGTACCGGATAGATATTTACTTTCAGATACCGACAGTCTTGTCGCAAGGAATCATAAATGGTGCAGCACTCTTTATATGCAGCGTTCTCCGTCATGGGAAATCAACATCATGTCGGATAACCTCGTCACAGGGTCCCCTTCCCGCGTGGAATTACGTAAAAGCCTTACGCTGATTCCGGTTGTCATGATAGGTCTGGCCTATATGCAACCCATGACACTGTTCGATACGTTCGGTATTGTCTCCGGCCTGACGGACGGCCATGTGCCGACGGCGTATGCTTTTGCGCTGATCGCCGTGCTGTTCACCGCGCTGAGTTACGGCAAGCTGGTGCGCCGCTATCCTTCCGCCGGTTCTGCGTATACCTACGCGCAAAAAGCCATTCATCCTGTGGTCGGTTTTATGGTCGGCTGGTCGTCGCTGCTTGATTACTTATTCGCGCCAATGATCAATATTCTGCTGGCAAAAATCTATTTTGAAGCGCTGGTGCCGTCGGTGCCGTCGTGGATATTTGTCGTCGTACTGGTCAGCTTTATGACGCTGTCGAATTTGCGCAGTATCAAAACGGTCGCCAACATTAATACGCTGGTTGTTGTCTTGCAGATTGTGCTGATCACGGTGATCACCGGCATGGTGATTTATGGCGTGAATCACGGCACCGGCTATGGCACGCTCGCCAGCACCCAACCGTTCTGGGGTGAAAATGCGCATACCGTGCCGATGATTACCGGCGCGACCATTTTGTGTTTCTCCTTCACCGGTTTTGACGGCATCAGTAATTTGTCGGAAGAAACCAAAGACGCAGAACGGGTGATCCCGCGGGCGATATTCCTGACCGCTTTAATTGGTGGCGTGATCTTTATTGCGGCGACCTATTTCCTGCAACTCTATTTCCCGGATATCTCCAGCTTTAAAGACCCGGACGCCTCACAGCCGGAAATCATGCTGCAGGTGGCAGGCCGGGCGTTCCAGTTTGGCGCGCTGATTTTCTCCAGCATCACCGTGCTGGCCTCCGGTATGGCAGCCCACGCGGGCGTTTCCCGCCTGATGTATGTGATGGGCCGTGATGGCGTGTTCCCGAAACGCTTCTTCGGCTATATCCATCCGACATGGCGCACCCCGTCTTTCAACGTGCTGCTGGTCGGCGCCATTGCCTTGCTGGCGATTAATTTCGATCTGGTCACCGCCACGGCGCTGATTAACTTTGGTGCGCTGGTGGCATTCACGTTTGTGAACCTGTCGGTGATTTCGCAATTCTGGATCCGCGAGCAGCGCAACAAAACCGTTGTGGATCATATTCAGTATTTGCTGTTGCCGCTGTGTGGTGCGCTGACCGTCGGTGCGTTGTGGGTGAATCTGGAAGAAGGCTCGATGGTGCTCGGCCTGATCTGGGGCGCAATCGGCTTTATCTATCTGGCCTGCATGACCAAAAGCTTCCGCAATCCGGTACCGCAATACGAAGACGTAGCGTAACTCATCACTGGTGTGAAAATGGCTCCTGCGGGAGCCATTCTTGTTTCTGCCTACTGAATGCCGAACCCGCGCAGCAGCGCCGTCACTGCTGCTGCCGCAATAATAATCACCATCAGCGGCGCTTTTCTCCAGGCTAAAAACAGCGCCACGCTGACGCCGGTGACCCGCGCGTATCCGGCGAAATGCTGACCTTCGAACAGCGCCGACGTAGCGGCCACCGCCAGCAATAAGGTGGTCGCCGCATCCGATAACATTGTCTGAGTTGCAGGGGAGAAATTCAGGCGTGAACCCAGCCGGTAACCGGCCAAGCGCATCAGAAATGTTCCGGCGGCGAGCACCGCAATTCCCGCGATCATCAGGCTGTGTGAGGTCATTTTCGGTTCCTCCACGCCAGCAATCCGAGCAGGGAAAACAGCACCGGCATACCGGCCGGAACGAAAGGCACCGCAGCCAGCGAAATCAGCGCACCGGAGGTAGCGGGTATGCGCGTTCTGCGGCTGCGCAGCGCCGGGAAAATCAACCCCAGCAAAATGGCCGGGAACACGGCATCAAGGCCGATGGCTTTGATATCCGGAATGAACTGGCCGATGTACGCCCCGGCCATCACACTGACCGGCCAGAATAAGGCGATACCTGCACCGCATAACCAGTAGGCGGTTTTGCGTTTTTCATGGGTAGATTGCGAGATGCCAAACACCACGCTTTCATCGTTCATGATGTGACAACCCAGCCAGCTCATGGCTTTGCTGCCGACCAGATCCTTCACCGCAATCCCGAACGGTAAATGGCGCGCATTGACCAGCAATCCGGCCGCCGCCGCCGCAAACGGGCTGCCACCCCCGCCGACGATGGCGATAAATAGAAACTCCGACGCCCCTGCCAGCACCAGCAGCGAAAGCATCAGCGGCACCCACAGCGGGAAACCGCCTGCGACCGCCAGCGAGCCATAAGAAATGCCGACCAGACCATCGGCCAGACACACCAGAAAGATGGCTTTAAGCACATCATTCCCCAACGGTGAAAAGAAACGCGCAGACATAATTTCATCCCATAACGAACAAGTATCCATTATAATGAACGAATCTGTATCGTTCTTCAAGTCGAACGATCGTTCGTTATACTGATCATGAGGCGGTTATGTCACAACCTATTAGCGTTATTTCGAAGGGACTGGTTCGTGAACGCCAGCGGGCTGGCCTGTCACTGGCGGAAGTCGCCCGCCGTGCCGGTATCGCCAAATCGACGCTTTCCCAGCTTGAAGCGGGCAACGGGAATCCGAGTCTGGAAACCCTGTGGGCGCTGTGTGTGGCGCTGAACATTCCTTTTGCGCGACTGATGGAGCCGGAAGTGAATAAAATGCAGGTGATCCGCCGGGGTGAAGGTCCGGCGGTAGTGGCGGAACTGGCGGATTATAAAGCGGTATTACTCGCGACCTGTCCGCCCGCTGCACGCCGGGATATTTATCTGCTGACCACGCAACCGGGTGCTGACCGTATCTCCAGCCCGCATCCGCAGGGCTCGGTCGAGCACATCATCATCACCCAGGGGCGCGCCCTCGTCGGCCTGGTTGACTCACCGGTGGAACTGAATGCCGGAGATTACATTTCCTATCCTGCCGACGTCGAACATATCTTTCGCGCGCTGGAACCGGACACCATGGCGGTGCTGGTATCGGAGCAGAGTTAAGGTTTTGTGTTAATGATCAATCTGTGATCCCGGAGGTACTGCGCGGCAGATATATACAATAAAGAGTCTGGTTGCTGAGTTATTAATGCCCTACAATTTGCGCGGGAATTATTAATAGCTAAGGGATGACATGGCTGACATTGATGATATTGCAACGCGCATTGCCGGGATTATTCTTTCCCCTGATTCTGTATATGGCCTGATAAACGGTGCACTGACCGTTCCGGTTGATTTTGGATACATGGTGTATGGGATATTTGATACCGGTTCACGTTACATACATGAAACGATGCGAATACGTATGGCGGATGCCATCAGAAACGATATTCTGAATCATCACCATATCTCTGAAGCCGTTAAGCTGGTTTTTACCGAGTTTAATAAATATGTTTCAGAAACTGAGCAAGACAAAATTTACAGGGCGGTTTTTACTTCATTCATTGGACGAATGGGAACCAACATAATAATTGCGCTGATAACTGCCTCAGTATTAGAACGAGTCTCTTTCATCTCTGCCAGTTTTCGCTATCAGCCGATATCTGCATTAACCGGCGTTTTGCTAATAGGAGGCATGACAGAGCGTTCAATACGAACATCAGAAGCTCTTGAAACTGAGGATCCTGAAGTCTATAAACTCCTCAGACCGAGGGATTACGACCTTCTATATTTTTTGTTTAAGCCTTCAGTACAACCCTTTGTCGATGCGATACATGTCAGGGTGACACAGGGGGAATCCGCATTCAGAAAGATAATGGACACGGTGAGGAGGAAACTCAATGCCGCATAATAACCCATTTATACAATTTATCCGGTCCCTGCTCTACATCGCTTATAAGATAATTACCTTCACAATAAGTCATAGTCTCGAAGCACTTATTGGCCCACTGATCGTTATTGGCTCAATACTTTGCATTATGTTTATCGAACCCTGGCCGGTGAAGTTTGTCAGCATCGGAGTATGGCTGGTGTTTCTCTATTTTCTGTCTAAGGCGATTGATAAAATCACTGGCAGAGATAAACGTGATAATTAACTTGATAAGGACATGATATGGCGGTTCCTATTCCCATTGGCATTATATCTATCAAGGTCATATGTAGGGATCATGCATTCAGGGAAACAATGAGGCGTAAAATAAATGTCAACCAATAGCCGCTTATTGGAATTTATTAATTTTCTGATTATCAAAGTAAAAAACATGGTGGCTTTTATAGTCTATCATTCGTTTGGCTTTGCATTTGCCCCGTTAGTTATTTTTGGCCCAATACTTTGCATTATGTTTGTCGAACCCTGGCCGATGAAGTTTGTCAGTATCGGAGTATGGCTGGTGTTCCTCTATTTTCTGTCAAAAGTGATTGATAAAATCACTGGCAGAGATAAACGTGATAATTAATTTCCTTGATAAGGCCCCTCCATTTGCAGGGCTCATATTTGATCCCTGCCTCAGACCGCCTTCTCAAAACGTAATCAGCTTCTTCGTCACGCTATTCTTCAGCAGCAGCATTGAAGACAACACTGAAAGCAGGAAAGTCAGCAGGATGACGAACAGTTTGGCGGTCAGGGAGTTGATCGGGATCCACTGGATTAATAAATTGAAAAAGGTGTAGTGGAGAATATAAACGCCGGTCATGGTTTTCCCCAGCGAACTGACCATTTCACTGACCGGCAACCGCGTGGCGTCCTGTTTCACGCCATTGGCCGCGATAATGATCAATACCACCAGAATATAGACCTGCGATCCGGTCAGAATAAAGCTGTTGCGCTCCAGGTTGAAGATGGAAAAGAAGAAGTGTTTTTCATAATACCAGGTGAAAATATAGACAAAAGGAATGGCGATGGCGGCGATTTTCGCCACCCGCGGGCGACCGTACAGGGCGGAAACCACCGGGTCATATAACAACTGGCCGGTCAGATAATAAAGTACCCAGGTCCAGATGCGGAACTGCGCGGGGGTTGAAAAAGATTTATGGTCAGTGAAATAGATCGCCAGCAGATCATACGCAAAGGAAAAAATCAGCAGGCTGGCGACCAGTGCCGCAAGAATGACCCGTCTTTTAGCCAGCCATTCCACCAGCGGATGAAAGGTGTAAATAATCACCAGCGTAAAGATAAACCACGGCTGAATCAGATAACCTTTCTGGTAAGGCTCCCATAAATAATAAATCGAAAACCAGAAAATGAAGAGGGTTAAGATGCTGCGTATTTTCTTCAGTTGCCATTCTGCCGTGTGCTGTGAACCGGCATCCATATAACCGGTGACCACAAAAAACAGCGGTGTGGCAATGGTGGAAATAAAGGTCAGGAAAGCCAGAATAGTGTCGTAGTTATAATTGTAATTGTCGTAAGTGTTATAAACGGTGAAAAAGGTCACGGCGGTCAGGCAGCCGAGCGTTTTAATAATATTCAGTCCCGTGGTGTTCATTGTGTACGTCGTTGTCCTTCACGATGGAAACAGTTGTAAATCACCGGCAGCGCCAGCAGCGTCAGCACGGTGGCAAATCCCAGCCCGAACATGATAACAACCGCCATGCTCTGGAAAAAGACATCAAGCAACAACGGCGCGAGGCCGAGCACGGTGGTAAACGCCGTCAGCAGGATCGGGCGCAGACGCGAAGTGGCCGCGTAGATAATCGCGTCGGTCTGGTTTTTCTCTTTTTTCTGCTGACCAATTTCTTCCACCAGCACGATGCCGTTACGGATTAACATCCCGCTCAGGCTGAGCAGGCCGATCAGCGCCATAAAGCCAAACGGAATACCGGTCAGCAGGAAGCCAAAGGTGACGCCAATCAGGGCCAGCGGCACGGTCAGCCAGATGGCGATGGCGTTTTTAACCGAGCTGAACATCAGGACGGTAATGATAAACATCATCAGGAAACCAACCGGCAGGGTGGTAAACAGCCCCTGCTGCGCCTCGGCGGAGTTTTCCGCGTCGCCGCCCCATTCGATGCTGTAACCGTGCGGTAATTTCAGCGCCTCAACCTGCGGTTTAATACGCGCCAGCATATCGCCGGAGGTTTCACCGCGGGCCGGATCCGGATCGGTCTGTACGGTGAGCACCCGCGAGCGGTCGCGCCGCATGATCAGCGGATCTTCCCATTCAACTTTAAAATCACTGACCACGTTACTCAGCGGAATAAATTGCTGACGCGTCTGGCTCCAGACCATGATATTGGCCATATGATCGACATCCAGTCGTTCCGATGATGGCGGGCGTAAAACAATCGGCATCAGCGTCGAGCCATCGCGGAAAATCCCCACGGTGCTGCCGCTGAAATTCATCTGTAATGCGCTGTCGGTTTCGCCTTTGTCCACGCCGAGTTCACGTCCCAGATACGGCGAAAATACCGGGCGAACCATTTTGCTGCGATCCTGCCAGTCGTTACGCACCCCGTCGGCCGCGCCGTCATCGAGGATAATCTTATCCACCTGACTGGCGATATTACGCAACTGGTCGGGATCGGAACCTTTGATTCGCACTTCAATCGCACTGTCACCGGACGGCCCGAACATGATGCGTTTCAGGCTGGCGTTGACTTCAGGATAATGATTGCGGATGTTCTGTTCGGTGCTGTGGGCCAGCGCAGCGATTTTCCGCTGGTCATCCATGCGCACCATAATTTGCGCATAGTTGGAATATTGCCGCTGGCCGTTGTAGGTGAGGATAAAACGCATCCCGCCCTGACCGACGGTGGTGACAGTGTTTTCCACGCCTTCCTGCTTGTTAATATCTTTTTCGATTTCACCGGCGATGCGCGCAGTGTAATTAATGTCTGTGCCGTAGGGCAGCCACAAATCGACGAAGAAAATCGGTGTATTAGAGGAAGGGAAAAAGTTCTGCCGCACGGAACCGAAACCCCATACCGAAGCCACCAGCAGCGCAGCCAGCACGCTGAGCGTGAGGGCCTGGTGTGCAAGCAGTGCGGAAAGCATCCGCCGGTAGACGCGAAATATCCTGCCACCGTAAGGGTCAATCTGTTCGTCCGGTTTTTTATCCGCCACTTTCATATTGGCGAAGGCCCATTTCACCAGGACCGGCGTCAGCGTCAGCGCGGTCACCCAACTGAGCATCAGCGAAATCAGCAGCACCTGGAACAGCGATTTACAGTATTCACCGGTCGAATCTTGTGACAGCCCGATGGGCGCAAACGCCAGAATGGCAATCACCGTCGCGCCGAGCAGTGGCAGCGCGGAACGCTTAATGATTTGCGAGATGGCGTTCATCAGCGGGTTACCCTGCTGGCGCGAAATCAGCACGCCTTCCACCACCACAATCGCGTTATCCACCAGCATACTGAGCGCGATAATCAGCGCCCCGAGCGAAATGCGCTGCAGTTCGATGCCGGACAAATACATGATCAGCAGCGTGCCGAGCACGTTCAACGCCAGCGACACGGCAATAATAATCCCGCTGCGTAATCCCATGAAAATCAGCAACACGCCGACCACAATTGCCAGCGCCATCAGGAAGTTAATGATAAAGCCGTCGACAGATTTCTTCACTTCGGCGGCCTGATCGTAAAACACTTTCAGCTGGATCCCGGCCGGTTTATCGGCTTCAAGCTGATGCATTCTGGCTTCTATCGCCCGGCCAATGTTCATGACATTCACGCCGGGAATATAAGAGACACCAATGGTCAGCGCATTACGGCCATTGGCGTGATAAATATTGCCCGGATGATCGGTGATCCCCTGCGAGATGGTGGCGATATCACGCAGATAAATGCTGTGCGTCGAACCGGCGGGGCTGATCAGCACATTATTCAGCTCGTCAATATTTTCAAAGCCACCGGTCGGATGCAAACGGATCGACTCGCTGCCGACCGTCATGCTGCCCGCATCTGACACCATATTCTGGCGATTCAGCACGTCGGCAAGGCGCGGCAACGTGACGCCATAAGCAGCCATTTTTGCCCGTGAAATCTCAATGTTGACCTGTTCAGGAAGGATTCCGCCAATCGCGACTTTACCCACGCCGGGCACCAGCACCAGTTCACGGCGCAGTTGTTCGGCATATTTACGCAGTTCCGGGTTGCTAAAGTTGTCGCCATAAATCGAGAAAAAATAGCCGTATACATCACCGAAATCATCGTTCACAAACGGCGGGCTGACACCGGGCGGAAACTGCAACGTGGCGTCGTTGACGCGGCGGCGCAGTTCATCCCAGATTTGCGGCAGTTCGGAGGAGTGATAACGGGAATCGATATTGACGGTGATTTGCGATAAGCCGACGGCAGAAATCGAGGAAATATTATCGACGTAGGGCAGGCGTTGCAGGGCATTTTCCAGCGGCAGCGTGACTTCTTCCTCAACCTGCTGGGATGACGCGCCGGGATATTGCACGGCAACCACCGCGGTTTTAATGGTAAACGCCGGGTCTTCCAGCCTCCCGATATTGAACAACGCAATCAGCCCGCCCACGCCGAGCAGCAGGATCACCAGCCAGATGCGCGTCGGATTATTAATGAAGCTTTCGTTAATTCCCATCACAGACCCCGCTCTCTGGTCCAGATGCGAACCGGCTGCTGAGCGTGTAATTCCCCGACGCCCGCCGCCACCACTCTGTCGCCTTTTTGCAGTCCGGCGGTGATTTCAATGCCCTGAGACGTCAGCTCACCGACGGTGACTTTACGGTCTTCGACGTGCAGGGTATCGCCTTCACCGGCCACTACCCAGACGTGCGCGTCATTACGCTGGCTGCTGTCCGGATTAAAAACGGCTTCGACCGGGATAACCAGCGTACTGACCGGCGTTGCCGTGGCGAGATTGGCCGGATTCACCGTGACGGTGCCGCTTAATCCGGCCACCGCCGGGAAGTTTTCCGGACGCGGCATGACCAGCGTCACCTGCCAGGTCAGCGTATTGGCTTCGCTGCTGGCGGTGTGTTCTTTATAGGTTGCGGTGAATTCCCGGTCGGGAAGGTTGTTGATACGCACCCGCGGGCGGTAATCGACATTGCGTACATCCAGGCTGGTAAACAGATTTTCCGGCACGCTGAACACCACATCCAGCACGTCGGAACGGCTTATGGTTGCCACCGGCTGACCGGCGGCAACAACCTGATGATTGCGCACAGACAGCCGCGCAATGACGCCGCTGAACGGCGCAGTGAGGTTCAGATCGTTAAGTTCTTCCTGCGCAATTTTCAGTGCGGCAGCGGCGGAATCCCGGCTGGCTTTATGCACCTCGAGTTCGGCCTGCGACACCACGTTGCGCCGTGCCAGCGTCTGATAACGTTCAAACTGGCGCTGCGCCAGCGTGGCGGCGCTCTGACGATCGTTAAGGCGCTGACGGGCATCGTTGTTGGTCAGCCGGGCGAGAATTTGTCCTTGTTTTACCGCTTCGCCTTCGCGGACGTCCAGCGTTTGCAACTGGCCTGCACGTTTGAAAGCAATGTCGGTGTTATCACCGGCTAAAATGCGCGCCGGAAAAACGCGGGTGCTGAGCGGGCTGGCGGCTTCTGCCGTCGCAATTTTAACCTGTCGGGGCAGGGAGGGTGTATCCGGGGCTTTCTGGTCACAGGCGCTTATCAGAAATAGGATGAGCAGAGCGGGAGAGAAACGAATGTCCATAATACTTCCCCTCATAAACAACACACGAAATAATAAATTAAGACAGAATATATAAGGACATTTAATGTGCTGTGCCAATATATTATATCTCTGACCTATTCTTATTGAGACTCAGGTTATCTGTTGTTTTTGTTAATCTAATTGTTTTTTCAAAGCCGGGAATTAACACTATTTAACACGGTATATTATAGTTTATACAGCTTTACGTATCTTGCCAGAAATTAACATCACAATTCTTGCATTACCCGCATCATTCATGAACCCTTTCAGGGATCAAGGAGTCAGGCATCATGAATAATCCAGCGCCATATTCCGTGAATAAAACAACAGAAACACTGTGGTATCAGCAAAGCGTAGAAGAAAGCCTTACCGGGCTACAGTCCGGGCCTGACGGGCTCTCACCCGAAGACGCGAAAAATAAACTCCACCATTACGGTCCTAACGTCCTGCCGCAAAAAGAAGGTAAATCTCTGTTTATTAAGTTTATCTCGCACTTTAAAGATATTCTTATCTATATATTATTAGCGGCCGCTGTCGTCACGGCCATTATGGGGCACTGGGTTGATACACTGGTAATATTAGGTGTGGCGGTTATTAATGCTTTAATTGGTTTCATCCAGGAAAATAATGCTGAGAAATCATTGAAAAGCATTCAGAATATGCTTTCCAGTGAAGCGCTGGTATTACGCGGCGGACAACAGGTCACCGTCGGTACCGATGAAATCGTGCCGGGAGATATTGTTCTGCTGCGCCCCGGTGACAAAATCCCTGCCGATTTACGTCTGATTGACGTGCATAACTTACGTGTCGAAGAAGCCATTCTGACCGGTGAATCGACCGTGGTTTCGAAAAAGACCGGGGCGCTGGAAGGTGAGAAATCCATCGGCGACCGTAAAAATCTCGCGTTTTCAGGGACCACCGTCAGTTCCGGCACCGCCAGCGGCGTGGTATTTGCCACCGGCGGCCAGACCGAACTCGGCCATATCAATGAAATGTTGTCCTCCATTGAAGACAACAAAACGCCGCTATTGGTGCAGATAGATAAACTGGGGAAATCCATTTTTGTCATCATTCTGTTCATGATGGTGGCATTGCTGATTTTTGGTTATCTGCTGCGCGACATTCCGTTTGCCGAGCTGTTGCTGTCAGTGATCAGCCTGGCGGTGGCGGCGGTGCCGGAAGGGTTACCGGCGATCATTTCGATTATTCTTTCGCTCGGCGTACAGGCGATGGCGCGTTCCAAAGCCATTATCCGCAAGCTGCCCACGGTGGAAACACTGGGTGCGATGTCAGTGATTTGCTCTGATAAAACCGGCACGCTGACCATGAACGAAATGACCGTCAAGGCAGTGATTCTGGCGGATAATGTCTGGACGGTAGAAGGCAACAGTTACGAGCCGATGGGCAGCTTTTCCATTGCCGGTTCGGCGTCGCCGCTGCCTGCAGATTCTTCGCCTTTGCTGACCCAGTTCCTGCGAACGGTAGATATCTGTAACGACAGTACACTGTCGCAGGATGCGCAGGGGCACTGGGGCATTACCGGCGGCCCGACGGAAGGGGCGCTGAAAGTACTGGCAGCCAAGGCACATTTGCCAGAATTGCCGTTTAACCTCAGCAGTAAAATCCCGTTCGATTCTCTCTATAAATATATGGCGGTGGCCGGTGAGAAAAACGGCCAGTCGCAGATTATGCTGACCGGCGCACCGGACGTGCTGCTCAAACTGTGTCAGTTCCAGCAGACGCCGGAAGGGGCGGTGCCGCTGGATCACGCCTATTGGGAATCGGCGATCACGCAATATGCCAGCGAAGGGCTGCGCATGGTGGCCGCGGCCTGGAAGCCTGTTGATCAGCCGGTTGCTGCACTCGATCATCCGGAACTCAGTCACGGCATGGTGCTGATCGGCATTGCCGGCATGATGGATCCGCCGCGTCCGGAAGCGATTGTGGCGATTGGCGAATGCCAGCAGGCAGGGATCCGCGTCAAGATGATCACCGGTGACCATCAGGAAACCGCGATGGCGATCGGTAAAATGCTTGGCATCGGTAACAGCGAGAATTCCATCACCGGCTATGAGCTGGAGCATATGGATGATGCGCAACTGAGAACGGCGGCGAAGCAGTTTGATATTTTCGCCCGCACCAGTCCGGAACATAAACTGCGTCTGGTCAAAGCGTTGCAGGATACCGGAGAAATTGTCGGCATGACCGGCGACGGCGTGAATGATGCACCGGCGCTGAAACAGGCCAACGTCGGCATTGCGATGGGGATTAAGGGTACGGAAGTAACCAAAGAATCTGCCGACATGATCCTGGTGGACGACAACTTTGCCACCATCGCCAACGCGGTCAGGGAAGGGCGGCGGGTTTACGACAACCTGAAAAAAACCATCCTGTTTATTATGCCGACCAACCTGGCGCAGGGGCTGCTGATCATTATCGCCATTCTGATGGGCAATCTGCTGCCGTTAACACCCGTGCAAATCCTCTGGATGAACATGGCGACTTCCGCCACGTTGTCCTTCGGGCTGGCATTTGAGAAGGCTGAAAGCCGCGTGATGCGCCGTCCGCCGCGTAACGTCAGCGCACACGTCATGGATAAATACGCCATCTGGCGCGTGGCCTTTGTCGGGCTGCTGATTTCCATCAGCGCCTTCATGCTGGAAGCCTGGCTGCAGCCGCGCGGTTATGAACCTGAATTCATCCGCACCGTGCTGTTGCAGACGCTGGTTACCGCGCAGTGGGTGTACATGATCAACTGCCGCGATTCGGATAACTTCTCGCTCAGCCGCGGTCTGCTGCACAATAAAGGCATCTGGATTGTCACCCTGGTGCTGTTTGCGTTGCAGGCGATCATTATCTATGTGCCGCTGATGAACACGCTGTTCGGTACGCGTCCGCTGCCGTTCATCTATTGGATCATCGGCCTGATGATCGGTGTGGCGCTGTTTGTGATTGTTGAAATAGAAAAAGTGCTGACCCGCCGCTGGCGCAAAGCGAGTTAAGGCAAGCCCCTGGGATATTTTCCTCTCAGGGGCCTGTATATTACCGCAGAGAAAATACTCACCCGCTCACCTTCCCGCGCTTCAGCAGCCCGCATAAAAAACATCAACCAGCCGAAAGGCTGGTTTTTTATTGCGCATTCACCTCTCTTAATTGTCTGTAAATTCAACATATTGAAAAATTTACTTTTTAATATTTATCCGAGTTATCTGATAGCCACAATGATTTAAATGCTGATTACCCTGATTTATCTGCACGAATTTACGTTAAAAAGGCATTTTTATAAGAATAGTCTTGGTATTAACAGGCATGGATAATCAAATAATTATTATTATTTGCATGAAAATAAAGAATTAATTCTGTTTACCCTATGAGTTAAGAATGTTCTTGGGTAAATTAGGGGTTACTGGCCCGGTTAATCGCTATGCATAAATGTGTATAAAAGAGCAATAGGTTAGTTTTTTTGAGCGGTTTTTCAGATAATGACTCAATAATGAAATTTGAATGTTTAGTTTTCGTAAAAAGCAAAATCTGAAATCACACTTAAAAAAGTGAAAAATCCTGTTTTAAAACAAAAATACAGACAGTTAAGTGTGTTAATGGAGTTGTTTAAATGAGAGAGATTCTTACTGAGATAGTTCTTAGATTTTGGGGGCGCTTAACCTTAAAAGCGTCGTATACGTCACATTTTGATTACTAATTAGGAATAATTGTAAGAATGCGCCTAGAAAACAGGCATGCATTTAACGATAAGAAAGTGTAAATCGATCGGTCAAACCTATTGTTAGGTCTTATTATGAGCGAGAAAAACGATTTGAAGAGTTTCGGCTGCGTATTACTCTACGTACAGATACTGAAAAGTTTTAAATATGATTTAGAGCGGATCTAAACATTCTTTTTTCTTATCTCTTTCTGAGAGTGCTTTATTCTTCCCCGGATTAACGAGGCAGAATTTGAGCGTTTTTAAAACCACATAATTAGGCGGCCCAATGCCTCGGGTAATAATCTGGAGTGAGTGCCAATTTACTAAATTGGCGTTGAAAGAAATAATCTCCAAGAAGCTGCCTTACGTAGACAATGTCATCCCATTTGACCAGAACGAAGGGATGAACTTGTTTGCGAAAGATTACTTGATCATCGATCCTTCAGGCGGTGGCTTCCACAGGTGTTATGAGTTTTTAAGAGAAAATCTGAATATATTGGACCCGGAGAGAATTCTGATTGTGTCATCAGCTGTTGATATGTTAATGCTCGAGCTTTTACTGAAAAAGGAGTTCAAGTTCCTTAAGAAGAAGAGTGATCTGGTTGATGTCGAGAGATCAGTTGAGCAATTTATCCGGCTTCAGGGCAGCGCGATTAACAAGGAAGAATTCAATTATAATATTACCAAAATGGAAGAAAAAGTTTTGGTGATGATGATGTCTGGTCTGTCTGTCACCAGCATTTCAAATATTCTAAAGCTCAGTGTTAAAACGATTAGTGTTCATAAATGCAACTCATTAAGAAAAATAGGCGTTGATGCCAGCAGCAGTTCAGCTTTGTTCTTTTTGCACAAACACGCCGTGGGTAACAGAATTGTCAGATAACAAAAAAACTTTTTAAGCTGACCTTGCACAGTGCAGGTCCGCGACAGACGTTGCTATTTTTTCAGGGGTATGAAATGCGATCACTCAAAAGAAGTCATCCTGGCTTCCTGTATGAACCCATTGTGTCCGTCTCGGGAGTGATACTTGGTTTTGAGCTGGTTAAGAAAAAGAATACAAAGGAAAGCAACGAGTATTCAGAGGATTACGCATTACCTCTTTCTGCTGAAGAGAAGGTGAAGGACTTCTTCGAGCAGGTCACCACCGCGTGTGTGAATGAAAGTATCTTTGTCGCCAACGGCTTTTTATTGTCGATCAATATTGACTATGAGATTGCGGCGCATATTGCCAGCAATCAGGCGATACAAAAGGTTTTACAGCAGCACAAATATATAAGACTGGAGGTGAGTGAGGATTTTCACGAATTCAATGCCGGGCAGGAACGCCCTGTGCTTCAGTCTTTAGCTGCATGCTGCCCCTTATGGCTGGATAATTTTGGCGCAGGTAACACCAGTCTTACGCTGGTGATGAGCGAAAAGTTTGAATATATAAAAATCAGTAAGACCTTTTTTTGGCAACACCAGGGAACTCAATCTCTAAGAAAAGTGATCGCCCATCTCAGGCCCTATTGCCGTGGCATTATTATCAATGGTGTCGAGAATTCGCAGCATATTGAGTACTTAAGCGGCAGTGATATTCTTGCTATGCAAGGTGCGTTATGGCTGCCTTATAGTCAGGATGAATTAATACAGTCATTTTTTTGAAAAAATTGACTTTTAAAATAACGCAGTAATAAGCACTAATAGCTAATTACTGCGGTTATTTTAAATGTACGGGAACCTATCGCCTGACCTATTTTTGGCGAGGGGAACCTGTGCGAATTATTACCGGAATTATCGTTTGGCAAATTGGTGGCCGTAAACCAGGGGCGGTAGCATAGCTAAAATATATACCGGTCTTAAATTGTACAATAATTATTTTCTATTGATATACTCAAAGGGCCCATTGGTTATTGGGTGAACAATTCGTTTGTCAATTGAAGAGGAGTAATTATGAGAAAATTTATGTTTTCTGTTATTGCCCTGATGCTGCTGCCGCTATATTCGCAGACAACATCTGCTGCTGAACTTAGCTCAGGGGAAACAGTGGCGGCAGTGGTCGGTACCAGCGGTGCAATATTAGCCGCAGGTCTGATTGCTGTAGGTAACGATGATAGTGATGGTAACAGCAACACCAATACCTCAACTACCACCACAACCTCACGCTAATAAGTCACTTAATTATAACCACACATCCGTGTGGTTATTTTCCCACATGATAATAAAGATATAGGGAATCACTTGTGCGCTATTCCTTATTGTTCCTCTGCCTCTTGTTACAAGCATGTTCCCCTTCGCAAAACAGTCTGGTTGATACTTTTAAGGTTGCCATTAAAGGGCCGCAGGATGTTGTGGTGCCACCCCAAAGAATTGCCGCTATTCCTTACGGCAGCATTTATTTAAAACTGCCTACGTCTGCGCAAATCTTTGTGGTCGGTTATCTCCAGGATGGCTTTGAAAAATGGAGTACCGGCGACCAGGTCGTATTTATTACCCAAAATGGTCGCCTGGTCCGTTCGGCCGGTTATTCGCAAGGGGATCTGCTGGAAGTCACCAATCTGCAACAAGACCCGCTGTTGCATGCAGCAAATTTGCGTGAAGGGGCTGGCTGGACACGTCTGATGCGCTGGACGGAGAACCGGCAGCCATTGTCATCCGTTGTGACATCCCGTTTCAGCCGTGAGGACGACGAAACCCTGACACTTCCCGGAAGAGTCGTCGCCTGTCAGGTGTGGCGCGAGGATGTGACGCTTGAGGCCACGGGTGACCGCTGGCAAAACACTTTCTGGGTAGATCCGCACAGCGGATTGGTGCTCAAGAGCAATCAGAGGTTGGGAGCAGATATGCCGGTGAGTATGACGTTGCTCAAACCTGCCAATGCGGGGATCCCACCAGCATGAAAATAAAAACGCTTTTATTCATTTTTAGCGCCTTGCCGGGGATGGCATTTTCCGAGGGCAACGTGGCCGTTTACACCAGCGCCTCTCAGGGGCAGCCTGCCCAGGTACTCAGCCATATTAAAGATATGCGCCAGATGATGGCGGAGTCCGATCTGATCCGCCAATCCTGGTCGCCCGGCACCGTGATTGCTGTGCCTGCCGCCACGCCTGAGGCGCAGCAACAGTATCTGTCCATGCAGAACCAGCTCAAGGCCTGGCGTGCCACGGAGAGTGGCGATACGCAGCAGACCATTAACCGCGTCATTCAGCAGTTGCAGGGGTTGCAGGTTACCGGTCGTCAGTTTACCCCGATGGATGCGGATTTGATCCTCAACAACAATGCCGCTAACCGCCAGTTACAGGGGGATTATCGCGTCTATACCGCAACGCGTCCCAACAGCGTGTTGTTGCTGGGTGCGGTGAGTGGTGCGGGAAAACAGCCGTGGGTTGCAGGTCGTACGATTCGTGAATATCTCGCAGACCATCAATTTCTTTCTGGTGCCAATCTGAATGAAGCCGTGGTGATTGATCCCAATGGAACCATCCGGGTCGTGCCGGTCGCGTACTGGAATTATCGCCACGCTGAAGCCCAGCCGGGCAGTATCATTTGGGTCGGTTTTTCTGACTGGACGCTGCCGCGCCAGTTTAAAAACCTTAATCAGCACATCGTCTCTGTTTTGGCGCACCGGATCCCTGAATGATGAAACCAAAATATCTTCTCAGCCTGCTTGCTGTGTCCGTGGTTTACGCTAATTCCGTCCGGGCGCAAACGTATGATGAACCCCTTGGTCCTTCACAGTCCGATTTCGGCGGCGCGGGACTTTTACAAACACCGACGGCGCGGGTCCCGAAAGAAGGGGAGTTCAGTGCCAACTACCGCGATAATGATGCCTACCGTTTTTATTCGGTCTCGATGGCGTTGTTTCCCTGGCTGGAGACCACGTTGCGTTATACCGACGTGCGTGACCGGCTTTACAGTAGTGATCCAAACTTCAGCGGCAATCAAACCTATAAAGACAAGTCTTTCGATGTGAAATTAAGGCTGTGGGAAGAGGGCTACTATCTTCCGCAGGTTGCGTTGGGCAAGCGCGATATCGGCGGCACGGGGTTGTTTGACAGTGAATATCTGGTCGCCAGTAAAGCGGCCGGACCGCTAGATTTCACGCTGGGGGTAGGCTGGGGTTATATCGGCAACAGCGGCAATATCACGAACCCTTTCTGCAAAGCCAGCGATAAATATTGTACCCGCGCGCAAAGCCATTCCACCGGCGATATTTCACTCAATGATATGTTCCGCGGCCCTGCGGGGGTATTCGGCGGCGTGGAGTATCAGACCCCCTGGCAGCCGTTGCGCCTGAAGATGGAATACGATGGTAATAACTACCGCGATGATTTTGCCGGGGCACTAAAACAGAACAGTAAGTTTAACTTCGGTGCTGTTTATCGCCTGGCAAGCTGGATGGATGTCAACGCCAGCTACGAGCGTGGCAATACCTTTATGTTCGGGTTTACCCTGCGCAGTAACATGAACGATTGGGTTCCTCATCAGATTGATGATCCGGTTCCTGCCTATCAGCCGCAGCCGCAAAGTGCGGGAATGGTTAATTACAGCGTCGCGACCGGACAACTGGCTCAGCTGAAAGGCAATGCCGGGTTTAGCGAACCGCGTATCGACATCCGTGACGACACCCTCAACGTTACGGGTCAGCAGGATAAATATCGCAATACGTCCAAAGGCGTAGAGCGTGCCAATCTCATCATGCTGAATAATCTGCCGGAGAATGTTGACACCCTGGATGTTACCCAAAACCGCTTTGGTATGCCGATGGTCACCACACGTACCCGCGTGGCGAGCCTGCGTCAGCAGCAACAGGGTTATCCGCTAGGGCAGGAACAGTCCCTGAACCAGCAACGGATTGAACCGGTCACGGATGTTGGTCAGGGATTCTTTATCGGCAAGGACCGGTTTAATTACAGCCTGTCGCCGGTATTAAGACAATCCGTCGGCGGCCCTGAAAACTTTTATATGTATCAGATCGGGGTGCTGGCGGATGCCAACTACTGGCTGACAGATCATCTGCTTGTCGATGGCGGCGTGTTTGGCAACGTTGCCAATAACTACGATAAGTTCCGCTATGACGGCGTCAGTAATGACTCTTCTCTGCCACGCGTACGAACGCATATCCGTGAATACGTTCAGAACGATGTCTATGTGAATAACCTGCAAGCCAACTACTTCCGTTATCTGGGCAACGGTTTCTACGGACAGCTTTATGGCGGTTATCTGGAGATGATGTACGGCGGCGTCGGGGGCGAAGTGCTCTACCGGCCACTGGATTCTGACTGGGCACTGGGTATTGATGCTAACTATGTCAAACAGCGCGACTGGGACGACATGATGCGTTTTACCGATTACAAAGCCGCGACCGGCAACCTGACAGCCTACTGGCGGCCGGCATTTATGGATGATGTGCTGGTGAAAATGAGTGTCGGGCAATATCTGGCTAAAGACAAAGGCGGCACGTTGGATCTCTCCAAACGCTTTGACAGCGGTGTCACCGTGGGAGCCTATGCGACGCTGACGAATGTCTCTAAACAGGAATACGGTGAAGGCTCCTTTACTAAAGGCTTCTACATCTCTGTTCCGCTGGACTTGCTGACGGTCAAACCGACACGCAGTACACCAACCGTCAGCTGGACACCACTGACGCGTGATGGTGGCCAGATGCTGGGCAGACAGTACGGCTTGTACGGTATTACTTCAGACAGAGATTCGCCGCAGTTGCCTTAATGAAAGGTTGTGCCTGACTGCAACAGTCAGGCACCTACAAAATGACTTATTTATTATTTTTCTGATATGTCAGCATGTCAGGAGACCGTTAATGAAGTCCATTATTATAAGCCTATTAACCTGATGCTCTCAGGTAATAATTATTTTTTGATACTTGTTGTGAGGGAAATATGACATTTCTCACCAGAAATTTTTACTCAAGCCTGTTTCTTGCTCTTTCGGATTTCGTCAGTTTTACCCTGTCGATTTATGTCGCTAAAATATTACTGAGCTTTATGCTCAAAGAGTTTGATGACTATATTCCCGCTCAACATGTTACTGCCCTGGTTTTATTACACTGGACGCTGGCATTTTGTTGTGTTGGCTGGTTCTCCATGCGCTTGCGGCATTATTACTACCGCAAAACCTTCTGGTTTGAACTGAAAGAAATTTTACGCACGCTGGTCATTTTTGCCGTTATTGAGATCGCGGTGATGGCTTTCGCGGAGTGGAATTTTTCCCGTTATATGTGGATCCTCACCTGGTTGTTGGTGCTGATATTTGTACCTTGTGCCCGCATGATGACTAAGCGTGTATTAACGGTTCTGGGTATCTGGCAACGCGATGCCATTATTATTGGTACCGGTAAAAATGCTCACGAGGCTTACAAAGCGATTCAAAGCGAAAAGAATCTCGGGCTGAACGTCACCGGTTTTATTTCAAGCGAACTGACTGACAAGCCGGGGGACAGCATTGATGGCATTCCGATCATATTCTGCGATGACCTCTGGTTATTAACCCCGTGCGACAAGAAAACCCAGTTTATTGTCGCCGTGGAAGCACACCAGAGCGATATCCGTAACTACTGGCTGCGGGTGTTTATGATCCACGGTTACCGCTATGTCTCAGTGATCCCGACACTGCGCGGCATGCCGCTCGACAGTACGGATATGTCGTTTATTTTCAGTCACGAAGTGATGATCTTACGTGTTCATCAGAACCTGGCGAAATGGTCATCACGCTTCCTGAAACGTGCTTTCGATATTGTGGCTTCACTGGGGATTATTGCCATATTGTCTCCGCTGCTGCTGTATATCAGCTTCAAAGTGAGAAAAGATGGCGGCCCGGCAATTTATGGTCATGAGCGTATTGGTAAAGGCGGCCGTCCTTTCAAATGTCTTAAATTCCGCTCAATGGTAATCAATTCCAAGGAAGTGCTTGAGGAATTGCTGGCAAATAACCCCGAAGCACGCGCTGAGTGGGATGAGACATTTAAGCTGAAAAACGATCCACGTATTACGCGCATCGGACATTTATTGCGTAAAACCAGCATGGATGAATTGCCGCAGTTATTTAATGTATTAAAAGGAGAAATGAGCCTTGTTGGTCCGAGGCCTATTATTAACGCTGAACTGGAGCGTTACAGTGATGAGGTGGATTATTACTTGCTGAGCAAACCGGGAATGACCGGATTATGGCAGGTGAGTGGTCGCAGTGATGTGGATTACGAGACCCGCGTCTATCTTGACGCCTGGTATGTAAAAAACTGGTCGATGTGGAATGACATTGCCATCTTATTTAAAACAGTAAGTGTTGTGCTTAGAAAAGACGGTGCTTATTAACAGTCATTTAAATAATGCATCACCCTCATGTATTGGCTGCTAGTTATTAGCGTCATGGCCAACATCAATTTCTGTTGAACCACATGATATGGATTTTATGAAAAATAAAACGTTTAAGATTTCTGCATTATTCGGGGCTTTGTTACTGAGCGGATGTACGGTTATTCCAGGGCAGTCGTTAAGTACCATGGACAAAGACGTTGTTCAACCTACTGATAGCAATTATGACATTGATAAATTAGTTAACGTGTACCCGATGACGCCAGGTCTGGTGGATCAGCTGCGTCCGATCATTGCTCAGGCACGGCCAAATCCAGAGCTGGATATGCAACTGCAAAACTACCAATACCGCATTGGTTCCGGGGATGTTCTGATGGTTACGGTGTGGGATCATCCTGAACTGACCACCCCGGCAGGTCAGTACCGCAGTGCCAGTGATACGGGTAACTGGGTGAATACCGATGGCACGATATTTTACCCATACATAGGTAAAGTCGCCGTGGCGGGGAAAACTGTCTCTCAGGTTCGTGAGGAGATCAGCAGCCGTCTGGCGACGTATATTGAAAGTCCGCAGGTGGATGTCAGCGTCGCGTCGTTCCGCTCACAAAAAGTTTATGTCAGTGGCGAGGTTGTGAAATCGAGCCAGCAGCCGATTACCAATATCCCTCTCACTGTTATTGATGCCATCAATGCCGCGGGCGGGCTGGCGCCGGACGCAGACTGGCGTAATGTCGTATTAACTCATAACGGGAAGGATCGCCGCATCTCGCTTGAAGCCTTGATGCAGAAAGGGGATTTAACCCAAAATCAGTTGCTCTTTCCGGGCGATATTCTCTACGTACCACGTAATGATGACCTGAAAGTATTCGTCATGGGTGAAGTCGGGAAACAGAGCACGCTTAAAATGGATCGCAGCGGAATGACGCTGGCAGAAGCATTAGGTAATGCCGACGGCGTTTCACAGGTGATGTCGGATGCGTCGGGGATATTTGTTATCCGCCAGATTAAGGATAATAAACAGGGGAAAATCGCCAATATCTATCAGCTGAATGCTAAAGATGCCTCCGCAATGGTGATGAGTACTGAATTCCAGTTACAGCCGTACGATATTGTTTATGTTACCGCCGCACCGGTTGTCCGCTGGAACCGCGTGATATCTCAAATCGTTCCGACCATCTCCGGTGTACATAATACAATCGAAGCGGTTCGTTATATCCATAACTGGAACTAACTATGTTTGACTCCGTCCTGGTTGTATGTACCGGCAATATATGCCGTTCCCCCCTCGCTGAACGATTGTTACGGAAATTAATTCCAGAGAAGAAAATAGACTCGGCAGGTATTGCCGCTTTAGTGGACCATGAAGCAGATGCATCGGCTATCGCTGTAGCGCAGGAACATGGAGTATCTCTTGACGGGCATAAAGGAACTCAATTCAAGTCATCACTTGGTCGGAAATATGACCTGATTCTGGTAATGGAAAAGTCGCATATCGAATTTATTAGTGGCGTATCACCAGAAGCAAGAGGGAAGGTTTTTCTTTTGGGATATTGGTTAGAACAGAAAGAAATTCCGGACCCTTACCGTAAGAGCCATGAGGCATTCGAATATGTGTACCAACTCATTGAGCAAGCCTGCCTTCGCTGGGTTGAAAAACTAAATGGATAACCTTCAGGAAATTATTGCATGACATCGGCATTCACAAAAAAACCTACTGTTCCTGACTCAGATGAAATTGAACTGGGCCTGATTATTGGTGAGCTCTTAGATCATAAAAAATTGATTATTAGCATCACCGGGATATTCACAATTATTGCTATTCTATATGTTCTCTTTTCAACTCCTGTTTTTCAGGCTGATGCTTTAGTACAAGTTGAGCAAAAGCAGGGGAATGTTTTGCTGGAAAATCTGAGTCAGGTTCTTCCTGAGGCTCAACCGCAATCAGAACCGGAGATTGCGCTAATACAATCGCGTATGATCTTGGGAAAAACCGTTGATGATCTCAATTTACAGGCTCAGATCCAACAAAACTATTTTCCTCTTTTCGGACAAGGATGGGCCCGTCTGACAGGTGCGAAAACGGGAAGTCTTAAAGTCACAAAACTGTATATTCCCCAAATTGGCAGTGATAAACAAGAAGTGACTTTAACGGTCATCGATAAAAATAATTTCAAAGTCGAAGGAAAATCTTTCTCATTTTCCGGACAAACAGGGAAGGTATTAGAAAAACCTGAGGTCACGATACTCGTCGATGAGATAGTTGCGGAACCAGGCACCTCTTTTACAATTACTTATCAGAGTAAATTGAGCGCGATTGAGAAATTACAAAAAAATCTTCTGGTAGTTGACCAGGGTAAAGATTCAGGCATGTTAACACTGACTCTGACGGGTGAAGATCGTGCGCAAATATCAGCGATTCTCAATCGTATTACTCAAAACTATCTGGCACAAAATATCGCCAGACAAGCCGCGCAAGATGCTAAAAGTCTGGAGTTCTTGCAGTCACAATTGCCTAAGGTGCGTTCAGACCTTGATGATGCAGAAGATAAACTGAATGCGTATCGCAAGAAACAAGATTCAATAGATCTCTCTTTAGAAGCGAAGTCAGTATTAGATCAGATTGTCAATGTTGATAATCAACTTAATCAGTTGACATTTAGTGAGGCCGAAATCTCACAACTCTATACAAAAGAAAATCCTAAATACAAAGCGTTGTTGGAAAAGAGAAAAGTTCTCGAGAAAAACCGTTTGAGTCTGAATCAGCAGGTTTCAGCTATGCCGTCCACCCAGCAGGAAGTCGTGCGGTTGAGCAGAAATGTTGATTCTGGCAGAGCTGTTTATATGCAGTTATTAAATCGACAGCAAGAGCTGGAAATAGCAAAATCGAGTGCAATAGGCAATGTGAGGATAATTGACCATGCAGTCACGGATCCCATCCCCGTTAAGCCCAAAAAAGCGTTAATTGTTGCAATAAGCTTTATTTTGGGTGGTTTTATCTCCGTGGGTGTGATCTTATTTAAGGCATTTTTCCACAGAGGCATTGAATCTCCTGAGCAGCTTGAAAATCTGGGTATCAGCGTTTATGCCAGTATCCCAAGCTCAGATTGGTTGTTGAAAAATTCAGTAATAAACACTGGGAAAAAAGTTAAAGGTAAGAATAAAGATAATACCAGTTTCCTGGCGGTGGATAACCCTGCGGATATTTCAATCGAGGCGTTGCGGAGTTTGAGGACAAGTCTTCATTTCGCTATGCTCGAAGCTACCAATAATATATTGATGATCTCAGGGCCAAGCCCAAGAGCGGGTAAATCTTTTGTCAGTGCTAACCTGGCTGCTGTTATGGCTCAGGCAGATAAAAAAATATTATTAATTGATGGGGATATGCGCAAAGGTATTGCTCATAAGATGCTAAAAGTTGGATATGAAATGGGGCTTTCAGATCTGATTTCATCGAGCATAAGCTTTGAAAGCGGTGTAAAGAACATCAAAAGTGCCAACTTCGATTTTATCTCCCGTGGGCAGGTAGCGCCAAATCCAGCAGAATTGTTGATGCACGCAAGATTCCAGGAATTGCTTAACTGGGCTTCGGCGAAGTATGATTTAGTCATTATTGATACCCCACCTATCTTGGCCGTTACAGATGCCGCTATCATTGGACGTCATGCCGGGACAACACTTCTCGTTGCCCGATTTGAACAAAATACAATTAAAGAAGTTGAAGTAAGTGCGAGACGATTTGAGCAAAGTGGTGTCACGATTAAAGGTTGCATCCTCAATGGGATAATCAAAAAAGCCAGCAGCTATTATGGTTATGGTTACAACCATTATGGATACGATTATTCAGATAATAAAAATCCCCGTGCATGATCTCTTATGCAAGCTGTTAAATGAAATTAATTTTCATTGAGCAATGCTTGCATTTTAATATAAGAGGTAGGTCTCGAGTAATGAAGAAAATATTAATAGCATGCAGAGCTTACTATCCTGATATTGCAGGGGGCGGTGAAATATCGACAAAAACACTCTCTGAAACTCTGGTTAAATTAGGTTTCGATGTCACCGTCCTTACAATAAGTGACAGTAATAAAAAAGAGAATGTTGAGGGAGTATTAGTTCATAGAATAAAATATAAAAATGTTTATTGGTCTTTCAAGAATGCAGATGCTGGGCCGGTAAAAAAAATCGCCTGGCACCTGATTGATTCAAATAATATATTTATCGAAGGGGAATTAAAGAAAATCCTTGCTGAGGTAAAGCCAGACGTATTGATCACCAGCACCATAGAAGATATTTCATCTATAATATGGAAAGTTGCAAAAAATAATAAAATAAGAACTGTGCATATATTAAGAAGTTACTCATTACTTTGCCCTAATGCAAATATGTTTAAAGAAGATAATTGCAATTCCAGGTGTAAACTTTGTGAAACTATCACTCTACCCAAAAAACACAATTCGAAATACGTTGATGATGTTATAGGTATTAGCCATTTTGTTGTTGATGAACATCTTAAGTATGGGTATTTTTCAGCAGCTAAAAAACATGTTATATACAATATCTGCCTTGGAGCTGTTATTGACCAGCGACTTTATGATGGTTTCAAGCAGGGAAAGATTAAAATAGGTTATTTGGGGCGAGTACATAAAACGAAAGGTATCGATATTATCTTCAATGCACTTTCCAGAATTAGCGCAGATCTGAAAGGTAAGATTGAGGTTCATGTAGCAGGAACTGGCGATGAAGAATATATAGAAGAATTGAAAGTATTGGCGAATTCCTTCGGTGTAAAATGTAATTTTTTGGGTAACAGGAATGCAAATGATTTTCTCGACAGTGTTGATTTGCTGATTGTCCCCTCGAAATGGAATGAACCCTTTGGACGTGTTTTGATTGAAAGCATGGGCAGACATGTTCCGGTGGCAGGAAAAAATGTCGGTGGGATCCCAGAGTTATTGACAGATAATAAAGATTTTTTATTTGATGATGAAGTCGGGCTTGTTCAGATAATCAATAAGTTTGTGAACGGCGAAATTGAATTCAACTTCAAATTACAAGAATTCAGAACGGAAAATATAATAAATAAATGGTCTGAGTTACTCATGTGAAGATTTATAGGTAAAAGGGGGATCGGTGAAGAAAATTACTTATGATCAGCGTTGGGAAGGAAGTCATGGCATTGGGCGTTTTTCCACAGAGATTACCAAAAGATTAAAGTTTAATAACTATTTAAATTCTAAAATAAAGCCGACCAGTATTTTTGATGTGTTAATTACGGCCCGGGCGCTTATATTTAATCAGAACATTTTTTTTACTCCGGGATTCAATGCACCCTATGTCGCAGCAAGTCGTTCTATCATCACGATACACGATTTAAATCATATAGATATGCCAGGTAACTCGAGTCTGCTCAAAAGGATTTATTATAATATAATTCTCAAAAGAGGCTGTAAAAAAGCATTAGTTATCTTTACTGTCTCTGAGTTTTCTAAAAAAAGAATTATCGAATGGTCAGGTGTGGAAAAATCTAAAGTGGTCGTTGTGGGTAATGGTGTTTCCAATGATTTTTCTCCCCATGTAAAACCATATAGCCCGGGCTACAGGTATCTTTTTTGTGTCAGCAACCGGAAGGCTCATAAAAATGAAGTGCGCCTGATACAGGCTTTTGCGCAGGCTAATACTGGTAGTGATACCGTGTTATTGTTATCCGGTAATACGACACCTGAATTGTCTGAACTTATCAGCCAGCTCAACCTTAACGATCGTGTGAGATTTACCGGTTTTATACGAGATGATGAACTACCTTCTTACTATCGTGGCGCGACGGGACTCATTATGCCTTCTCTTTATGAAGGGTTCGGGCTTCCGGTTATTGAGGCGATGGCTTGCGGTGTTCCAACTATTGCATCCCGTACAACCTCACTGGGGGAAATTGCAGGTGATGCAGCAATACTGGTTGACCCAACAAATGTTGCTGATATAGCGGACTCAATCAGTAAGCTATTTTTAGATATTGAATTGAGACAGCATATGATCGAGAAAGGTTTGGAGCATGTGAAATTATATACATGGGATAAAACAGTTAATAAGATTAAAGATGCAATATCAGCGATTTAACATTGAGGCGCTCACAGGCTAACTGAAGAATCATTAATTATTTCCATACCATCATGATGAATACCAGAGAATATTATGATTAAGTTGGTTACTTTTTACCTTTTCACCGTATTTTATTATAATTTTTACAGGTATATTTTTAAAATAAACAATGCAAGGACATCACCAACTTATTCTGATACACCTCTTTGGCTATCAAGCGGAAAGTATATTATTATCTTTGCTACTTTTGGTTTAATGCTTTTTGTTTTGGCAATGTATAAGTACAAAGTAAAGCCCTATGGTGTTTCTGTTGCAGTGCGACAAGACAGAAAAAATGATTCAATTTATATTATTTTGTCAATGCTGTTTTGCTTATATGCGATGTCTGTTACTGTTCTATCACGGGATGCCTATGCGTTTGAAGCAGTGTGCTTTTTCCCGGTCTTTATATTTATATTGATAGGCCAGTATGATCGTGAGAAACTTTTTAATAAAATATTTAATATAGTAAAAATTTCTGCCTGGATTTTCTTGTTTTATGATTTAATTCAATATTTATTGTTCTACTTTTTTAACAGATTACCTGCACTTGCCTATGCGGGGAGTGTTTCAGTACGGTTTGGGTCATTGCAAGATGATCCTAATGGTTATGCTTTTCTTTTGGCTGCACTTTATTTTGTTGGTATGTCTTACTATGGATATAAGAAAACAATATTTTATCTTTTATATGCCATTAATTTATTGTTAACCATAAGTTTTACCGGCATGGCATCAGTGATGTTGGCGATTGTTGTTGTGATGACTCTTAGCATGCCTGTTAGCTTTACTAAACTGGCAACAGCATGGTTCTCGCTTGTTTTTGGCGTAGTTGGTATTATGTTATTATCTCAATTGCCTATTCTTCAGAATATCCTTTCTACTAAACAAGGTTCAATTGATCAGCATGCCAATTTATTTAGCGCGTTAAGTAATATAGGTATTCCTGATGTCCTGGGGTTGAACCCACCCGGCTGGATTGCAGAAAGCGCCTATGTTAATATTTTATTGAATTTTGGGATAATAGTTACTTTGGCTATGTATGGCATGGTCATCACTATTCTTTACCGATTTAGCCAACATTTGAAATCATATAAAAAACACTTCAGATATATCAAAAATGATCCGACTTATATATTGGGGCTTTGTGCTCTGACTTTCTGCTTTTCTGTGTTTATTGGTGGAATTAACCTTCCGCTAGAAGTGGTTTTCCCTGTAAATGCATTGTTCCCTTTCTTCCTGGCATTGCTATGCTTAATATCGAAACATAACTACTTTTTACAGTCAGAACGTTAAACCAGAGGCCATAACTTATGTCTGCGGGTATAAATCGAAGAGGATTGATAAAATTTGCGTTATGTTACCCAGTATTAGGAGGGCTGGGGCGAGTTTTTGCCAGCCAAACTGGCAGTAGCGTCGACATAAAATGTGCCAACGTCACCGCATTACGCAATCTGAGCTCAGTCAAGGAAGGACAGATAATTTATCTGGCTGAATACTCTAATGGGTCTGGGAAAGGTGGCGGAACATTCAAAGTTGACCTCGCAGATAAGCAAAGTCCTGATGATGGAGGATATTGCTTTATTAATAGCAGTGGCGAACGAATAAAACGTATTGTAGCGGGTAACAAAATTCGTGCCAGCGATTATGGTATGGATGGAAAACCCGGAGATAATACTATGGCTTTCAAGGATTTCTTGAAATGCAAACTTGAAAAAATTATCGATGTGAGTATTTTCACGAGTGGTATGGCCAGATTAGCTGATGATACTCGTCTGTCTGCTTCGGAAGGAGCGGTAATTTACGCGATCAGCGACGTTAATCACGATCCAGAACGAAGCCAAAATAATCAAGGGCAAACTTTAGAAGTAGGTAATAACTGCGATATTGATGGGATTATTATTAATGGTGGTGGTTTTAGAAACAATGGTTTTCTAGTAGAAAAGAAAACTAATGTCACGATTAAAAACTGTCGGATTTCTAATGGTAAAGGCCAGGCCATATTAGATTATATGAGTAAAAATTGTGTTTATGCACGTAATAGTATTTCAACCTCATATCATGGTATTCAGTTGTGGCTTTCGAAAAACATAAAAATAAATGAAAATCAAATATCACAGGTAAAAGGTGGTATATGGAGCGCATGCGCTCAAAATGTATATGCAGCAAAAAATCTCATCCATGATTGCTCTGATGTGGGTCTTGACTGGGAGGGGGGAAATAACTGCATTTCAGATGGTAATACCATAAAGTTCTGCACGAATGGTGAATTAGCCGTTTTTGCGACAGGACCTGAGTTGAAGAGATTTAACGTCCCAATGGGAAACCTGACTCATAAGAATAATATCGTTGTCAGGGCAGGGGATTATTTGAATCGCGCAGGCACCAAAAAAATAAATTATTTGAAAGATGTCGGTGCATGCATGATTTATGGCAATCTTGATCCTCATTTGATTGGCCCCATTATTTTTGAAAACAACAGTATTACTGCGCAAAATTCTTCAAATAAGTCGATGAGATGTTTCGCTTCCAGAGCCAGTAATAAGAGTGATGCTGTTGTTATTTTTAAAAATAACAGATTTGAATCTTTTTCAAATGATATGGGGATGCTAAACGGATTGAATAAAGTCGTTTTCACAGATAATAAATTCATCTATCACTCTGATAAATACAATGTTAATAGCACGCTATTTCAAAACTTTAATAGTTTAAGTATGACTTCAAACGAAATAAGTATACTTAGCGCTGGAAACAGGAATAGCGCAATATTCACAATAAATTCCGGGCATGGTAGTTCTGACGAAGTTGAGATGCAAAAGAATACATTTACTGGTTTTTCAGCTTATGCATTTGTAGTGACTGGACGAAATATGTCAAAGCAGCCGGTAATCAAAGATAACATTTTCAACCCTAATTTAAAAAATAGATCGTTGGTTGCTGTGAAAAATTTGCAATTAAAATCTGGTGATAAATATTTCTTGGTTATAAAAGATGGATTTTATTAAAAATAAAGAGGCGCTATGAAAGTATTGTTTTTTGTGTATAAATTCCCTGTCTTATCGGAAACATTTATACTCAATCAGATAGCCTATTTCATTAATCAGGGATGTGATGTTAGAATTGCTTCTGTTTTTCCCGGCGATTCGGGCATAGAACACAAAGTTATTAAAGAATTCGACTTGTTGAGTAAAACACAATATCTTCTTGAAAGTGAACCGCATGGAAAATTTGCCAGGGTATTTGGACGAATAAAATCCTTGGCCCCTGCAGTCTTTAATTACTCTGCCATTAAAAGTATTAATGTTAAAAAATACGGTTATTACGCAAAAACATTGCTACTACCGCAGATCCTTTCCAGAAATGAAAAAAAAATTGAATCTGACGTCATTATTTCACATTTTGGCACCACAGCTGCTCTGGCTAATCAGTTAAGGAATCTGGGTTTTCTTAGAGGGAAATTAGCCGCCGTTTTCCATGGCAATGATATTTCTCAAGCCCGTATTCTAAATTTATTTCATGAGGATTATGTAAAGCTATTTGATAGCGCAGATTTTATTTTTCCTGTGAGTCAGTTATGGGCTAATAAAATAAAATCAATGTCGGGTCATGATAATAATATTCATGTGATAAGAATGGGTATTGCTGTAAACAGATTCCCATTCAAACCCAGAACCAATATTAATAACCCCGTTAAATTATTATCTATCGCCCGACTCACAGAAAAAAAAGGCATCTCAGTCGCAATAAATGCCTGCCTGTTATTAAAACAGCAAAACGTTGACTTTGATTACACCATTATCGGGGACGGGCCTCTGCGAAAAGAACTTGAATCTCAGGTCGCCAATCTTGGGCTGGGTGACAAAATTGCCTTTTTAGGTGCGCAGACGCAAGAAACTGTCTCTGAATATTTAAATAACTCGGATGTGTTTTTACTACCTTCTGTCACGGCGTCAGATGGCGATATGGAAGGGATCCCGGTTGCACTGATGGAAGCAATGGCAATCGGTATACCTGTGATATCGACGTTTCACAGTGGCATCCCTGAGCTTATTGAAGATCGCGTGTCTGGTTTTCTGGTCAATGAAAATGATGCCGCCAGCATTGCAGGTGTCATCTCTGAAATAATCGATAATCCCGGTGTGTTGCCGGATATTTGTCGTAATGCGAAACAAAAAATTGATAACGAATTTGATCAGGATAAATCCTATTCCAGGATGTTAAATATTCTACTCGGCCAGCCTTTACATATTAACCGGTGATAAATTGAAAATTTACTATTATAAATCTGCGCATGGAAATTTTGGGGATGATCTTAACGCATGGATTTGGGATGCACTACTTCCTGGCTTTTTTGATGACAATGAGAACGTCAGGGTATCCGGTATTGGCACCATTATTACTTCCGCTATGCCGCCTGCTAAAAAGTGGTATGTCTTTTCGAGCGGGGTGGGTTATGGCTATCCACCGGCTAACTTTGGTGACAGCTCCTGGGAAACGTTGTGTGTCAGGGGGCCGCTCAGTGCTGAAATTTTGGGATTGCCGAAAGACAAGTTTATTACCGATGGCGCCGCGCTGTTAAACACGCTCGCCGAGTTTAAACCCCTCTCAGAAGCTGAACGTAAGGGGGTGATTTTTGTTCCTCATCACCATGCGCTCGTCACGGGGCAGTGGGAAAAGGTTTGTCAGCAGGCCGGGGTTGAGTTTGTGAATCCACAGTCGGATGCGAAGACCGTTATTCAAAAAATCCGAAATGCCAAACTGGTGCTGGCGGATGCCATGCATGCTGCGATTATTGCAGATGCAATGCGTGTACCTTGGGTTCCTTTGATTACTTCTTCACAGATCAATACATTCAAATGGTTAGACTGGACTCAGACAATAAACCTTCCTTACAGGCCAACTGTTCTGGGTAGCAGTTCATTGCGTGAGTGTATGCGTGATAAGGGTTTATATGTTTATGGCGAGAAATACCATTTACCTGATGCTGACGTTGAGTATGCCGTGAGTTATTTTAAAAAACAGCGTGAGCTGAAGAATAAAAAATGGTGGCCTCACTATCATGACCTGACACGTCTTGCCTTATACCGGATCCCTAATAAAGGTATTCAAATTATTGAAAAAACCGCTAAATTAAATCTTGATAATCGCTTTATCGATAATGCAGCCAATATCCTCTTAGCTGCCAGAAAACAGCCTGGTTTTTTGAGTGAGGATAATCAGTTTAATAATAATGTAGAACGTCTGCTGGCTGGTATTGATATACTTTCAAAATGCAAGTGATATGTAAAGGATGTAACCTTGAAATCTCAAGAAAACGCCCGCAGGCCCAGTATTCTTTCTGGTGCAATCTGGTCTATTCTGGATAATACTGCGTCTCAGGTCATTACGTTTGTCATATTTATTGTACTTGCTAAGATTTTAACGCCCAGTATATATGGCATGTTAAGTGTTTCTTTATTAGTGACTCAATTTTTCAAAAGCGTTCTCTTTGATAGTATTGCGACTTCAATTGTCAGGAAAAAATCACCTTCTGAAGTCGATTACAACTCTGCTCTTTTTTTGTGTTTTTCTTTATCTGTTCCCGCTTTTCTGATTGTTTTTTTCGCCGCTCCTTTTATTGAGGCGTATATGAACGTGCCGCAGTTAGCCAATGTGATCCGCGGCACTGGCGTTATTATCCTGGTGAGTGGTCTGAGTCGTACTCATGAAGCCTGGTTGTCGCATAATATGATGTTTCGCCCGTTAGCGATACGTTCTATGACGTCGATTTCTATCGGCGGTATTGTCGGGGTAGTAATGGCCTACAATGGCTTCGCCGTCGCCAGTTTAGTTGTGCAGCAAGTTGTGACGTCTTTGATTTCACTGGTAGCTCTGTGGGTGGCGACACCCTGGAAGCCCAGAATGAAAATTTCCAGAGAATCAATGAAGGAATCATTGGGATTTTCAAAGCATGTCGCGTTGAGCAATGTCACTAACTTTGCAAATCAGAATAGCGATGTTTTCTTTATAACTTATTTCCTGGGGAGTGCAGCAGCGGGGATTTACTCTGCCGGAAAACGTATTGTTAATACATTGAATCTGGTTCTGGCATCGGCCTTGATGCGTGTTTCACTGCCTGCATTCAGCCGTTATAAAAATGATATCAACGAGTTTGGTAAGAAGTATTTGCAGGCGACATATTTAACGGTGTTAGTCACTGCGCCTGCTTTTGTGGGGCTTGCAACATTGTCCCATGATATTACTTTTTTACTTTTAGGGCATAAGTGGATGAATTCTGTCCCTGTTATGCAAATTGTCAGTGCTGTCGGTTTTGTCACTTCAATTGGCTATTATAACCATTCAGTGATGTTTGCCAGAGATAAGCCTGAATGGCAGGCACGACTGACATTGGTTTACGCTATTACCAATGTGGTGGCTTTTTATTTCTTTGTAAGATTTGGACTTATCGCTACCGCTCTCGTCTTCTCAATCCGAACCGTGTTGCTTTACCCTATTTCAGCATGGTGTGCCCTGACTCTGTTGAATTTAACTTTCAAACAATACGTAAAAGAGTTGATTACGCCCGTTATTTGTTCAGTTCTGATGTGCATGATACTCGTGGCGGTACAACAATACGCTGTCCTGAGCGAGTCCTGGTTTGGATTAATGATAAAAATAGGTATTGGTGCAGTGTGTTATTTTGCTTTGATTTTTACTTTCTCCTCAGTGAGTAAGAGAACAATGATTTTTTCTCTTGCAAGAAAAATTCTTCAGAGAGGATAAATGATCTCATGGAAAAAAACTCATCCTTAGTGAGTATCTTAATACCCGTCTATAATTCAGAAAAATTCCTCAGGAAAGCGCTTCAGTCAGTTGCAGATCAGACATATTCAAACGTGGAAATAGTTATCGTGGATGATTGTTCGAAAGACTCATCGCGAAAAATTGTCACCACTTTTTTTGAAGAATATGAACATATCCAGCACAAAGTCATCAATAATAAAATCAATCAAGGGGTCTCTTTTGGGAGAAATACTCTGGTTGATAATGCTTCAGGAGAGTTTATCTGTTTCTTAGATTCAGATGATTATCTTGAACCTGATTTTGTCAGTTACCTGATCGGAGTTCTGACGAAAAATAATACCAGTATGGGGCAGTGCCTGTATTTTTCTGAGGAACCTTCGGGAGTCTCCGTTGGCAAAACGAATGATTTTGCATCGGATACTACCTTACAGGGCAAAAATGCTGTTTTTTCCATGCTGGAGGGTAAGGTAACAGGATATTTGTGGCACAAAATCTTTAAACGCGACTTGTTTGATGGCATTCGGTTTGATACTACATTGACCGTTTTTGAAGACTATGAAGTGATTATGAAAATGTTTGTTAACGGAGCAAGTATCGCTTTCGGTAATGAGCGTAAATATCATTACATCCAGCACGCGTCGTCATTAACTAAACAATCTTACCTTAAAATATTAAACCGACTGGAATACCTTAACAGGACGAAGTCACTTGTATCGCCACTTATTATCACTGAAACCGATAAAGAAAAATGGGCTAAACATAGTTATCTGGTCATTTTAATGGTGTTTATAAACGCCGTCAGATATGGGGCGCCGTTAAAGGATGTTATTGGCATCAGGCGCACTATTGATCTCTCGTATGTTGCGAAATTATCTAAATCGGTCAGTTTAAAGAAACTCTCCGCCATTTCATTAATTAAAGTTTCCCCCTATTTGTTTTATTTTATGCTTAAGACTGCTTTTAAAATAAAAGCATAGTGTTTTTCATATCCCTTTGTACCCTGCTGAATTATTAGTAAGTTATTCCTCTGCACACTGAGTGGTTGTATTCGGTGGTTTAATCTTATTTAACTCTTTTATTTTTGAGACGAAAACTATGATCCTTCCAGTAATCATGGCTGGCGGCACCGGTAGCCGTTTGTGGCCAATGTCTCGTGAGCTTTATCCAAAACAATTTCTTCGTCTGCATGGCGATAATTCCATGTTGCAGGAAACGGTCACCCGTTTAAAAGGGCTGGACGTTTCTGCACCGCTGGTTATTTGTAATGAAGAGCATCGTTTTCTTGTTGCCGAACAATTGCGACAAATAGACCAGCTCTCTGACAATATTATTCTTGAGCCTGTCGGGCGCAATACGGCGCCTGCTATTACGCTGGCTGCGCTCAGTGCCATCGACGACGGTTCTGATCCGTTACTGTTGGTGCTTGCAGCCGACCATGTTATCGAGTCTCCGGATGCCTTCCATCAGGCCGTGCAGAATGCTATTCCGTTCGCTGAGCAGGGGAAACTGGTCACGTTCGGTATCGTGCCAACAGGCCCTGAAACCGGTTACGGTTATATCCAGCGGGGAACAGAATTCAGCAGTGATGCCGATCCTGTTTTTCGGGTGCAGCGTTTTGTCGAGAAACCGAATCTTGAGACCGCATTGCAATATCTGGAAAGCGGCGAGTATTACTGGAACAGCGGTATGTTTTTGTTCCGCGCCAGACGTTTTCTTGAAGAGATGGCGAAATTCAGGCCGGACATACTCGAAGCCTGTCAGAAAGCGATTGAAACTTCGCATACTGATGAGCAGCAAGATTTTATTCGTGTAGATAAAGCGGCATTTATTTCCTGCCCGGATGAATCGGTTGATTATGCCGTAATGGAAAAAACCACGGATGCGATTGTTGTTCCGTTAGATGCGGGCTGGAATGATGTGGGTTCCTGGTCGGCGCTTTGGGAAGTGAATGATAAAAACGCTGAAGGGAATGCCATCAATGGCGATGTATTTACCCATAATGCGAACAATTGTTATATCAACACCGATGAGAAATTGGTGGCCGCCATTGGTGTGGATAATCTGGTCATCGTAAATACGAAAGATGCCGTTTTAGTGATTGATAAAAACCAGGTGCAGGACGTTAAAAAAGTCGTCGAATATTTAAAAAATAATAAACGACGGGAATATCGTTTGCACCGCGAATCCTATCGCCCGTGGGGCCGTAACGATAATGTTGTGACTGCACCCCGTTATCATGTGAACCGCATCACCGTTAAACCGGGCGGACAGTTCTCATTACAAATGCACCATCACCGCGCGGAGCACTGGGTTATTCTGTCGGGCACCGCCAGAGTTATTCTCGAAGATAAAAATTATCTGCTCAGTGAAAATGAATCAACGTTTATCCCTATTGGGGCTCAGCATATGTTAGAGAACCCGGGAAAAATTCCTCTGGAACTTCTGGAAATTCAGTCAGGATCCTATCTGGAAGATGACGATATTATCCGTATAAAAGATCACTATGGTCGCTGTTAATTTGGGGATGAAATATGTCAGGTACATTAACTTGCTTTAAAGCTTACGATATCCGCGGTGAATTAGGCGTCGAATTAAATGAAGATATTGCCTATCGCATAGGGCGTGCTTACGGGGAATATTTAAAACCCAATAAAATGGTATTGGGGGGCGATGTCCGCTTAACCAGCGAAGCATTAAAACTTGCGCTAGCGAAAGGTTTGCAGGATGCGGGAACCGACGTTGTTGATATCGGCGTGACCGGTACAGAAGAAATCTATTTTGCGACGTCTTATTTGTGCCTTGATGGCGGCATTGAAGTGACGGCCAGCCACAATCCGATGAACTACAACGGCATGAAACTGGTGCGTGAAGATTCCCGTCCGATCAGCGGCGATACCGGCTTACGTGATATTCAGGCGCTGGCGGAAGCTAATAATTTTCCACCGGTCGATCAGGCTAAGCGCGGCAGTTACGAGAAAGCCTCTGTGCTGGATGAGTATGTTGATAAGCTGCTCAGCTTTATCAATGTAGAGAACTTTACCCGCCCTTTAAAGCTGGTGTTTAACTCCGGTAATGGGGCAGCCGGTCATGTTGTTGATGCCATCGAACAGCGGTTTATTGCAGCCGGTGTGCCGGTTGAATTTATCAAAGTTCACCATGAGGCAGACGGCACATTCCCGAACGGTATTCCTAACCCGTTATTGCCGGAGTGCCGTCAGGACACGACGGATGCCATCATTAAGCACAAAGCAGATATGGGGATCGCTTTTGACGGTGATTTTGACAGATGTTTTCTCTTTGATGATGCCGGTAATTTTATCGAAGGGTATTACATCGTCGGTCTGCTTGCCGATGCCTTCCTCGAAAAATATCCCAACTCAAGAATTATCCATGACCCGCGTCTGAGCTGGAATACCATTGATATTGTCACCGGTGCGGGCGGCGTGCCTGTCATGTCGAAAACCGGCCATGCTTTTATTAAAGAGCGTATGCGTCAGGAAGATGCGGTCTATGGCGGTGAGATGAGCGCCCATCATTACTTCCGCGATTTCTATTATTGCGACAGTGGGATGATCCCCTGGCTGCTGGTCGCTGAATTATTGCATCTGAAAGGCAAGTCTCTGCGGCAACTGATTAATGACCGGATCACGGCCTATCCTGCGTCCGGGGAAATTAACAGCTATTTGCAGCAGCCTAAAGAATCCATTGCCCGTGTATTAGCCATGTATGAAGGTGAGGCGGTTAACGTCGATCATACTGACGGGATCAGTCTTGAGTTTGACGAATGGCGTTTCAATCTCCGCAGTTCTAATACAGAACCTGTTGTAAGGTTGAATGTTGAATCCCGCGCAAATACAAAACTCATGCAGGAACAAACCAGAAGAATTCTTTCTATCCTCCGCAGTATGTAATTATTAAAAATATCTTATTTAAGTGAGTAATGATAACTCGCTGTGGGTTTGTATTACTCACTTTTCATTTTATAAGGTTTAAATTATGTCACATGATGTGAGTGTTGGGATTGTTGCTGACTGGTTGGTGACATTTGCAGGGTCAGAAAAAGTTATTGCAGAGTTTATTAAATTATACCCAAATGCTGATATTTATTCTGTTGTCGATTTTCTTTCTGATGAATCCCGGAAGAAATTCTATGGAAAAGAAGCGACGACCTCTTTTATACAGCGGTTACCTTTTGCGAAGAAGAAATATCAGCAGTATCTGCCTTTAATGCCGCTGGCTATCGAGCAGCTTGATGTGACGGGGCATGACATTGTGCTTTCCAGCAGTCATGCGGTGGCTAAAGGCGTATTGACCGGCCCTGATCAGTTGCACATCAGTTATGTGCATTCGCCGATCCGCTATGCCTGGGATTTTCAGCACCAGTATTTGCGTGAGGCGGGGCTGAACAAAGGCCTGAAAGGGAAACTGGCCCGCTGGTTCCTGCATAAAATCAGGATTTGGGATTACCGGACAGCCAATGGCGTGGATCACTTTATCGCTAATTCCCAGTTTATTGCCCGGCGAATCAAGAAGGTCTATGGCCGGGATGCGGATGTTATTTATCCTCCTGTCGATGTAGAACGTTTTACTTTGCAGGAGAATAAAGAAGACTTCTATTTTACCGCCTCCCGCATGGTGCCTTATAAGCGTATCGACCTGATTGTTGAAGCATTCAGTCAGATGCCGGATAAGAAACTGGTGGTGATCGGTGACGGTTCTGAAATGGCGAAAATAAAATCCCGGGCTGGCAGCAATATCGAAATTCTGGGTTATCAGCCTGACGATGTGATGCAAGATTACATGCGGCGCACCCGGGCGTTTGTTTTTGCTGCTGAAGAAGATTTTGGCATTACGCCGGTCGAAGCACAGGCCAGCGGGACGCCGGTTATTGCCTTTGGCAAAGGCGGTGTTCTGGAGACCATCAGACCTTATGGCGAACGTAATGCCACCGGGGTATTTTTCTCAGAGCAAACGGCGGAATCACTGATTAACGCCGTGCGTCACTTTGATACGATTAAAGACTCTATCCTGCCGAAGGACTGCCGCGAAAACGCTTTAAAGTTCTCTGCACAAAGATTTCATGATGAGCTGGATGAGTATATCAAAACAAAATGGCATGACTTCAATGAAAGTAAACGCATCGTTTATTAATTTTTATCCTTTTTAATATTGTTCTTTTTTCTGTCGTTGACTGTTTATTCTGCGATTCATCTTACTCAACATAACCTTGCAATTATAATCGTGCATCTGTCCGGATGCGTTTTTTAAATTGTAATCTAAGGGTTTACTATGTCTAAGGTCGCTCTTATTACCAATATCTCCGGGCAGGACGGATCTTATCTGACTGAGCTTTTGCTTAAAAAAGGCTATACAGTCCATGGGATTATCCTGCACAGCCCGGTACCCGATACTGAATTTGTCACTGATGATTTACATGCAAACAATCCTGATTTCCATATTCATCATTATGGCTGGGGTGAAATCTTAGATCTGAGGAGTTTGCTGGCGTTAATTCGCCCGGATGAAATTTATAATCTGGATATCACCAGTGAAACTACCGCGCATTCTACATTTCCTGTCACCGGGATCAGTGCGCTGAGAATGCTGGAGGCTATCCGTTCTGAGGGGCTGGAGCGCACAACCCGTTATTATCATGCTTCATCTTCCGCGTTGTGCGGGCTGGTTAACGGGATGACCATCAATGAAATGGTGACGTTTAATCTTCCGCCTTCGGAGACCGTCGCCAGAGTCAGTGATTTCTGGACCGCCGTGAATTACCGGGAAACATTCGGTATGTATGCCTGTAACGGCATTCTGTTTAACCATGAGTCGCCGCGGCGCAGCGAAAGTTTTGTCACGCGTAAAATCACACGCGGACTGGCGAACATTACTCAGGGGCTGGAGAAGTGCCTTTATCTGGGCAATCTGAATGCCTTACGTGACTGGGGGCATGCCAGAGATTACGTCAAAATGCAGTGGCTGATGCTGCAGCAGGACAAACCGGAGGACTTCGTCATTGCAACGGGCGTGCAGTTTACGGTGCGTCAGTTCGTGACTTTTGCGGCCCTTGAACTGGGGATCAAACTGCGGTTTGTCGGCAAAGGCGTGGAGGAAAAAGGCGTGATTGCGGCGATTATCAGCCCGGTCGCGGCAGCGCTGAAAGTCGGAGATGTGATTGTCGCCGTCGATCCGCGCTATATGCGCCCGTCGGAGGTCAGCAAGGTTTCGGTTAATCCGTCAAAAGCACGGCGTCAGTTAGGCTGGGCACCTGAAACCTCATTACAGGATCTGGTGATTGAGATGGTGCAGGCGGATCTGGCCTTCGCCAAAAAGGCGGCGCGTCTGAAGCTGTACGGCTAACGCCAGTCGCTGTTTCTGACGATGTACGAAAAAAGCCGGAGAATGCGCTGACATTCTCCGGCTTTTTTTTGCCTTCAGAAAAGCTGTTTATTTAGCGCCAAAACAGGCATCCAGCCCTGCCTGAGTATCTTTGCTTGCCAGACCTGGCATAGGTTTATCGGCGATAAGCGTGACGCCGGTATCCACATACCCGGAAACCTTTTTGCCGTGTCTGGCATAGGCAACGGCAGCATCAACACCCATCGCCGCCATCGTTAAAGGATACTGCTGAGCCGTGGCAGCAATCTTGCCTTCACGTACGTAATTTACCCCCGCACACCCGCCATCAACAGAGAGAATCATGGCATTCTTTTGTTTACCTGCCTCCTGCAAGGCTTTGTAGGCTCCGGCTGCGGCCGGTTCGTTGACGGTGTAAACCAGATTAATGTCCGGATGGGCTTTCAGGCAATTTGTCATGACCTCGTAGCCTTGTTTCTCTGCCCCTTCGCTATAGCCTGCACACACAATTTCGGGTGCGGCTGACAGTTCACTGGATTCGGCACCTGCCGCAGTTAAACCCAATCCTTTCATAAACCCGTTGTGCCTTCTTGCCCCTACCAGATGTCCTGGCGATAAATCCAGCATCGCTATTTTAAGGGGTTGCCCCGCGAACGTCAGCGGCATGGCCGCCTGAGCATACTGGCCAATCAATTCGCCAGCTTTATAGTTATCGGTGGCGAAGAGGGCATCGACGGCACTGATCGGATCCGTCGGGGAATCGAGGGCGATAACCTGCACGCCTTTTGCCCGGACCTCATCGAGTGCGGGCACAATGGCCTTAGCATCGCTCGGCGTAATGAGCAACGTGGTCGCGCCAGAGGCCACCATGGACTGAATCGCGATGATCTGTGAAGGATAATCGCTGTCTTCTTTACCGGCTGCGGTAAGCAGTTTGACCCCGTGTACGGTGGCCCCCAGCATGGCACCTTCTTTCATTTTCAAAAAGAACGGGTTGGTGTCTGTTTTAGTAATCAGGCCTATCGTGATGTTCTCATTGCTGCTGGCAAGAGCTGCCGATGTCAGCAGGGTCGTCGCCACGGCAAAAACGCAGGAAATTTTCATGTAAATACCTTAGCGGGTGGCTGTTGCAGTGACATTAAGATTTCCCGCACGTGAAATATCAAATGCAGAAATCCCCTCCAGCAAGATATGAGCCTGTTGTTTTAAACTGTCCGCTGCTGCCGCACTTTGTTCTACTAACGCGGCATTCTGCTGCGTCGCCTCGTCCATGTTGACCACGGCTTTATTGACCTGATCGATGCCAGTATGTTGTTCGCTTGAGGCAAGGGTAATCTCAGCCATCAGGCTGTTGACGCCTTTGACCGCGTTCACCACTTCCATCATGGTGGTGCCCGCTTCATCCACCAGCTTAGAACCGACGTTAATCCTTTCAACAGACTCGCTAATCAGGTTTTTAATTTCCTTGGCGGCATTGGCGCTGCGCTGTGCCAGCGTTCGCACTTCACCGGCAACCACTGCAAAACCACGTCCTTGCTCACCGGCACGGGCTGCTTCAACGGCGGCGTTAAGCGCCAGAATATTGGTCTGGAAAGCAATGCCTTCAATGACCGTGATGATTTGTGTCACTTTGCCTGAGCTTTCGGCGATTTCATGCATGGTACTGACGACGCGTTCAACGACGTTGCCGCCGCGTTGCGCCACTTGTGACGCACTTGTGGCCATCAGATTCCCCTGATGGGCATTGTCGGCGTTGTGTTTCACTGTCGCGGTCAGTTCCTCCATGCTTGCTGATGTCTGTTCCAGCGAGGAAGCCTGGGCTTCGGTCCGGCGACTCAGATCCTCATTGCCCAACGTAATTTCGGTTGATGCACTGACAATGCTTTCAGCGGAATTAGCCACCTGGTTGATTAACTGATGCAGTTTCGCCTGCATTCCGCCAAGCTCTGCCAGGACGCTGTTTTGTGGTGCATTTTCCGCGCCTTTCACTTCACTGAGATCACCCGCAGCAATACGTTGTACCACCTGACCTAAAACAAGCGGTTCTTCACCCAGTGCACGGAACAGGGAACGGATAATAATGCCCCCCAGAATAACCGCCAGACTCAGTGCGACCAGGCTGATAACGATGAAAATGAGGCGGGTTTGTTGATACGCATCTTGTGCGGTATTCAGGCTCTCTTTAGCCCGTACGTTACTGTACTGGAGATAATCATTGGTCGTATTCAGCAGCAGCGCCAACTGAGGTCGTAGCTCGCGATTCATGCGGTCAATCGCTTCAGCTTTCTTCTCTTCAAGGGCCAGATCAACAATATGTTTAGCCACCGGACGGTATCCTTCTTCCGCATTAGAAATCGCGGTCACGAATTGCCGATCCTTATCTGTGACATCAGAGTGTTCTTTGATTGCCGCCTGAAGCCGGTTCAGCGCGGCTGCGGTTTTCTCTTCTGCAGCAGCAACTTGTCTTTTACCTGCTTCGATATCAGCAGCCTCACTGACCAGCACCAGCCCGTAAATATTCAATGAACTGTCTTTTACGCCGCTGAGAATTAAATTCACAGCCGCCTCACGGGCGGAAACCTGCTGTACGTGAGTTTTGAATCTGTTGTTGGCCTGGCTTAACGCGTTGATAGAGAGCAAGACTACTGCGAGAACAATGACGACTAAAACGCCAAATCCCAGCGTAAGCTGGGTGCGTACAGTAGTGTGTTTAAAAGACATAGTGGTAACTCCCTGAAATTGCGATTAAAAAGGTGCGGGCACCTTAAGTTATGACAACATTTCAATCAGTCTCGTGCGTAAAATGTCGTTACCGGAGTAGCCTGTCAGGAAACACAGGATAGAAATCTGTCGGGAAGAAACTGAAGTTGGTCACGTGAACCGAATGAGTTTTAGTGATTAAGTTAACGGCACACTGGCGAGGAAACTTGATAGCAGGGGGCGGACAGCCGGTTTGTTTGTCAGGAAAGTGTGATGTCTGTCAGGTTTTCATGCCGGCAATGTTTTCACGCGCTGTTGCGCATAACCTCTGAACGAAAGGCGCGGGCACAGGGCCGTCAGTGTGGCCGTCACGCCGGTTTCATCATCAGAAAAATCATTCCATTTTTATAATCTCAGGCAATGATTCAAGTTTCATATTTTGAAACATAAAGCCCTTAATAACCCTCAGACTAAGCTTGCACTATAGAGTATAGCCAGTGCTATATTCGTCTTTGCCGGATAAAATTCACACAAAAATAACAAGCAAGAACAGGGCGGGCAGTATGCGTGGAACAGGCCAGACTTCTTCTCTAACCGACAGAACCAATGCGGCGATTGCTAACGCCATGTCCGGCCGCAAACGCGGCCTGATGACACCGCTGTTGTTTGCGGGGCCAGCGGTGATCGCCTCGATCGCCTATATGGATCCGGGTAATTTTGCGACCAATATTCAGGCTGGCTCGCGCTATGGCTACGCGCTCCTGTGGGTGGTTGTCATGGCCAATATGATCGCCATGCTGTTTCAGGCGCTCTCCGCCAGACTGGGGATCGTCACCAACAGAAATCTGGCGGAAATGTGTCGCGACCAGTTCTCCAGACCCGTGGTTTGGGGGATGTGGGTGGGCAGCGAAATCGCCGCAATGGCGACCGATCTGGCCGAATTCCTCGGGGGGGCTTTAGCCCTGTCGTTACTGTTCCATATGCCGTTACTGGCCGGGATGGGTATCACGGCGCTGGTTACCTACGGCCTTTTGATGGTGGAAAAGCGTGGTTTCCGCCCTGTTGAGCTGATGATTGGCGGGTTAGTGGCGGTGATTGCGCTGTGTTATCTGGTTGAAATGTTTATTGCGCAGGTTGACTGGGCCGCAGCCGGTCTGGGCATGGTGACACCGCAACTGCCCGACGCGCAGGCGCTGACCATTGCCGTGGGGATCATCGGAGCCACCGTGATGCCACATGCGATCTTCCTGCACTCGGGGCTGACTCAGCACCGTACCCATGCCAGGAGTCCGGGCGAACGTCGTACACTGCTGCGTTTTTCCAATATTGAAGTGGTGATCGCGCTGACCCTCGCCGGATTGGTGAATATCGCGATGGTGATTATGGCCGCCAGTGCCTTCCATGCCGGCCACAGCGATGTGGCGGAAATCGAAACGGCTTACCACACCCTGACTCCGCTGTTAGGGGCGGGGGCGGCAGGTTTCTTCCTGCTGTCATTGATTGCTTCCGGTATTTCCAGTTCAGTGGTAGGCACTATGGCAGGCCAGATGATCATGCAGGGCTTCGTCGGTTTTCGCATTCCCGTCTGGTTGCGCCGTCTGGTCACCATGATCCCTGCGTTTATCGTGGTGGCGATGGGCGTTAATGCCACCGACGCGCTGGTATACAGCCAGGTGGTGCTCAGCCTGGCGTTGCCTGCGCCGATGATTGCATTGGTGATATTCACCAGCCGTCGCGACATCATGGGGGAGTTTGTTAACAGCCGCCTGACTGTCGTGACTTCCATCATCGGCACCGTGGTGATTGTGGCGCTCAATATCATCCTGTTGCTGCAAACATTTGGCGTGAATATCCCCGGTCTGGAATAATGCCAGAAGGCTTACTTCGCCATCGCCTTCTGGTTCTTCGCCCGCAATTTCTTCGCCCGGCTCTCCAGCATCAAATAGCACACCAGCGCCAGCAGCAGCGGCAGGAAGTAGTAGATCATACGGTAGGCCAGCAGGGCGGCGATAATCGTGCCCTGCGAAGTATGTTCTCCGGCCAGCAGGGCGATAAACACCGCTTCCAGCACGCCGATCCCCGCGGGAATATGCACAATCACCCCGGCGATACTGCTGACTAACAGCACGCCCAGCACAAAGAAATAGTTCACATCCTCGCCTAACAGCAGCCAGATAATCGCCCCCATGGCCATCCAGTTGGCGCTGGAAATTACCATCTGCGCCACGGCAAATTTAAACGACGGTAGCACCAGTTTTTGCCCTTTCACCGTCATATGGCGGCGTTTAGCATAGGCGCAGAACCAGACGTAAGTGGCCACCATCGCCAGCAGCACAATGCCCATAATGCGCAGTGTGCCTTCGTCGATGTACCAGTGCGAAGGCAGCTCCACGACGCCGAAGGTGAAGATAATTCCGCCGAGCAAAATATAGCCAAGCCAGTTGGTGGTAATGCTCAGTGAGAAAATGCGGGTGATCGTGGCGCCGGGCAGACCCAGGCGGGAGTAGAGCCGGTAACGCATGCCGATGCCGCCAACCCAGGTGCTGAGCGTGAGGTTAAAGGCGTAGCAGATAAATGACACCAGCATCACCTGACGGGCCGCGAGTTTGTGCCCGCAATAAGCGCGCGCCAGCAGATCGTAACAGCCGTACAGCAGATAGCTGATGATCACCAGCACCACTGATATCAGCAGTGGCGTGCGGTTGTAATTGCGAATGACCTTCCACACGTCTTCCCAGTTGACCGTGCGGGCGTAAACCACCAGCAGCACAGCCACGGCGATAAAGAAAATCCAGGTGAGTATTTTTTTCGCCAGACGCCACTTCGGATGTGATGCAGACATTATGATTTCACCTCTGAATTCTCTGACGTCACCCGATCCTGCGTTTCAATTTCGGGTTGTACGGGCGGCTTTACCTGGGCAAGCCTTGGCGTGTGCGCCGGTAGCCAGCCGACCATGGCCGGAAATTTACGCAGGAAGTGAAACGCCACCACGCTTTTCGCCAGGTTCCACCAGGTGCGTTTCGGGGCCATAGTTTGATCTACGCGCTGGCAGTCTCTGGCGATAATACCGTGCAGGTTCTCGCGCAGCGTCTGGTTAAACGTCCGGTCGTGGATAATCAGATTGGCTTCAAGATTGAGCGACAGGCTCAGCGGATCGAGATTACTGGAGCCGATAGTCGCCCAGTGAGCATCCATCAGCGCGACCTTGCCGTGCAGCGGACGACGGCGATATTCATACACCTGCACACCGCCTTTCAGCAGATAGTTGTACAGCAGCTCTGCACCGACTTTTACAATCGGCATATCCGGCTCGCCCTGCACGATAAGTTTTACCTGCACGCCGCGGCGGGCTGCATTGCGCATGGCGTGAAGCAGACGGTAACCAGGAAAGAAATAGGCGTTGGCGATAATCACTTCTCGCCTGGCGCTGGCCAGCATTTTCAGATAGTGACGCTCAATATCATCCCGGTGATCGTCATTATCGCGCCAGACAAACAGCGCCTGCGCCTCGCCGGGATTGCGATTTTCCGCCGCATGATAGCGGCGACGTTGCTGCCACCATCGGTGGGTATGCGCATGATCAGGCAGATTTTCCAGCTCAAACTGCAAAATGTCATCCACCACCGGGCCTTCCACCCGTACGGCGTAATCCTGCTTGGCCTCAGGACCGTAATCGGACATGTGCTCGGCGGAGTAATTAATCCCGCCGACAAACGCCACTGTATTGTCGATGACAACAATTTTACGGTGCATACGGCGGAAGAGATTGGTTCGCATACCGAACAGCGGCGGGCGCGGGTCGTAATAGCGAAACACCACGCCTGCTGAAGTCAGTTCGCCGACGAAATCATCGCTCAAATCAGGCGATCCGTAGCCGTCGAGCAGCACTTCAACCCCGATACCGCGCTGTGCGGCGCGCAGGAGCACCGCGTGTAACTGGCGACCCACGTCATCTTCAAACCAGATAAAAGTTTCGAGAATCACTTTACGCTGAGCGTTATCGATAGCGTCAAATACCGCCGGGTAATATTCGTCGCCATTTTCCAGAAGCTGGATGCGGTTGCCTTCCCGCCAAGCGGTTTTCATAGATGGATCTCCGCGCTTAACGGGGCATGATCGGACAGATGACGCCAGTTACGCAGCGGCAGCACCGCAGGCGCGCTGGCATTGGCATTTTTCACATAGATCCTGTCAAGACGCAGAAGCGGCATCCTGACCGGGAAAGTGCGCGCCGGGCGGCCTTTTGCGCGGGTGAAAATCTCATCGAGTCCCGCCTGTACTTTAAGCGGGCGATTGGCTTTTTGCCGCCAGTCGTTGAAATCGCCCGCCACCAGCACCGGTTCTCCCTGCGGGAAAGCGTTAACCCAGTCGGCCAGCATCTTGAGCTGCGCCTGGCGGTGCACTTCGCGCAGACCCAGATGTACGCAAATCACGTGGACAGGGGACCCAAGCTGCGGGGGCACGATACGGCAGTACAACAGGCCGCGATTCTCGCTACCCGCGACTGACACGTCGCGATTCTCGTAATGTTCAATGGGATAGCGTGAAAGGACGGCATTGCCGTGATGACCTTCCGGGTAGACCGCGTTGCGCCCGTAGGCGAAGTCGCTCCACATGGTGTCAGCAAGAAACTCGTAATGGGGGGTGTCCGGCCAGCTTTCCACGTGCAATGAATGCACATCATGTGCGCCCGTCACTTCCTGCAGGCAGACGATATCGGCACCGACGGTGCGTACCGCGTCGCGCAGCTCGGGTAAAATGAAGCGTTTATTAAACGCGGTGAAGCCCTTGTGAGTATTAATCGTCAGTACTTTCAATGAAAATTGCGGTCTTTGTTGGGTCATTCTTTATCCTGCCAGCGTCACTATCCTGATGAAAATAAAGTATAGTTTCTGTTACGAAAAGAGGCGGCGTCATGTGTGTCCGGGTGAAACGAGCACCGGGGTAATGCGCGCCCTCTTTTGACAGCCCCTCACTTTCGATGGCTCTTTTCTGCTCCTTTCTTCTCACTTCGCCAAATCAAAAATTCCCATTTTTGTTTACTTCCGTTTTGCTGGTTAAGCTATGAGCATCATCACTCTTTAATCAGTTTTGTGCACTTATTCTGAATACAGAGAAGGCGGGTGGATATGTTTCTTGAAGAACGTCGGCAGCAAATCCTGGAATATCTGGATAAAAACGAGCGGGTAAAAGTGGAGGTTTTGGCGTCCCTGTTTGCGGTGACCAGAGAGACCATTCGCAGTGATCTGAATGCTCTGGCGGCTGAAAAATTGGTTCAGCGATGTCATGGCGGTGCAATGGTGATACGGCGGAGTTTGCAGTCAAAGCTAATTGCTGACACCGGAGGCAACTTTGAAGTGTTGCTGCAACGGCTGCAGAGTCAGAAAAGAAAGCAGAGCGTACAACAGGGGAAAGGAAAGAACATGAAAGGTAAGGTTTGCATTCTGGGTTCATTTAACGTCGATATCGTGGCGAAGGTTGAACGTTTTCCAAAAGGCGGAGAATCCCTGTTGGCGCTGGGCAGCACGCTCGGCCCCGGCGGCAAAGGGGCGAATCAGGCCACGGCGGTCAGTCGTGCGGGTGCCAGAGTGCATTTCGTTTCCAAGGTGGGTAAGGATCAGTTCAGCCAGTTTGCTTATGATCACCTGACCTCCTCGGAGATCCACTCCTTTACCCTTTATCAGTCGGACACTGAGCCGACCGGCAACGCCATCATTTATGTCTCGCAGGAAAACGGCGAGAACATGATTGCCATTTATTCCGGTGCCAATAAAACCATCAGCGAAGACGAAGTGGCAGCGATCGCCCCCGAACTGGAAGATTCGGACGTGCTGCTCGTACAGCTCGAAAACAATTTTGCCGCTACCCTGAGCGCGATGAAATTGGCCAAAGCGCTGGGCGTGAAGGTGATACTCAACCCGGCCCCTTTCTCGAGCCATGCGCTTGAGTGTCTGGAATATGTTGACGTTATTACACCTAATGAAACTGAGGCATCGCAGCTTTCCGGCATTGACGTGAAGGATCTGGCCAGCGCCAAAGAGGCTGCACAGCGTATCGTCAGCCAGGGGGCGAGGCGGGTGATTATCACCATGGGATCGCGCGGCGCGTTGCTGTTTGACGGTAATCAGTTCCAGCACATTCCGGCCTTCCCGGCGCTGAGCGTTGATACCACCGGTGCAGGCGATGCTTTCAACGGCGCGCTGGCCTCAAGTATTGCCAATGGACAAAGTCTGGTTCAGGCGGCGACCTATGCCGCGGCGTTTGCCTCGCTGGCCGTCGAGCGTGAAGGTGCATCAAACATGCCTGATAAGGCTCAGGTTTCAGCACGTCTGGCGCAGCGATAAATGCTGCGGTAATTCTTTAGTTTCTTGTGACGGTCGCTGCCTTGATGCATTGAGTTTAGCGGCCACGTAATCGATTCCGTCTTAAGGAGCAGTCATGACTAAAAGTATTGAAGGCATCGTGCCGGTGATGTTGACCCCTTTCACCGAAGACAACCAGATTGACTATCCGGGCCTGACCCGTTTGATCGACTGGTATCTTGAGAAAGGTGTAGATGCGCTGTTCGCCGTGTGTCAGTCGAGCGAAATGCAGTTTCTGACCCTCGAAGAGCGCGTTGCGCTGGCCGGGTTTGTGGTGAAGCACGTCGCGGGGCGCGTGCCGGTAATTGCCTCGGGCCATATCAGTGATGATATCAATGACCAAATCAGTGAGCTGAGTGCGATGGCGAAAACCGGAGCCGACGCACTGGTGCTGGTCACCAACCATCTCGATCCGAAAAATCAGGGCAGTGAGACCTTCTTTGCCACCCTGGATAAGTTGCTGAGTGCCTTGCCTGAATCCATGCCGCTGGGTTTGTATGAGTGTCCTGCACCGTATCGCCGTCTGCTGACCGACGAAGAGCTCACTTACTGCGCCAACACCGGCCGCTTCGTTGTACTGAAAGACGTGAGCTGTGACCTGGCAACCGTTACCCGCCGTGTGAAGCTGGTGGCAAATACGCCGTTGAACATCATTAATGCTAATGCCGCGATTGCTTATCCGGCGATGCTGGCGGGGTCTAAAGGATTCAGCGGCGTGTTCACCAATTTCCACCCCGAGCTTTACAGCTGGCTGTATCACAAGGCGGCAACCCAGCCGCAACTCGCCGACGAGTTAGCCATTTTCCTGTCGCTGGGCGCGGTGACTGAAACACTGGGGTATCCGAAGAATGCCAAGATTTATCATCAGCGTCTGGGTACTTTCGACAGCGAGTTCTGCCGTGTGAATAAAGACAATGTGCTGGAAAAGTTCTGGGGGCTGACCGTATTGCTGGATCAAATTCACAGCGGCACGGCGCTGTGGCAGAAAAAAATCGCCGCCGTATAAGGTGAGATAGCCATGAGTGAGTGATGCGGATGAGTTGCCATCTTATCCGCTGATTAATGGCCTGGTCGGATATTCTATGCACATGATGATGCTGCCAGGCCGTCAGTTTCAAATCTATAACCTTTTTAGCCGTAATCCGACCCTGAATATAAATATAAAAGGATTATTCAACATGATCGTATGTTGCCTGAGAGACTGGGAACGTGAGAAATTCGCTTTCCATCCGATTATTAATAAAGGTATTGAGTATATTACTCAAACTGATTTTACCACGCTGACACCAGGGAAATTCGATATTATTCCGGACAAGATGTTTTGCCTTCTGCAGGAAATGAATACCGTTCCTGCTCATGAAATGCGGGCTGAGTCACATTTCAAGTTTGCAGATATTCAATTTCTCTTGCAGGGAGAAGAAACCATCGGTGTGGCGCGCGGTGCGGCGGAGCACGAGGTGGCAGAAGACCGGGCGGAGAAGCATGACATCGTGTTTTATCAGGAAACGAATAATGAATCGCTGATTCGTTTGGAACCCGGCATGTTTGCCGTTTTCTTTCCGCAAGATTTACATCGCCCTTGCTGTAATACCCGAAGTCAGTCTTTTATTCGTAAAGCTGTGATTAAAATTCACCTGAGTCTGTTCAATGATGACTTATTTATGAATAACCAATAGTGGATAATTAAAATGATGAAAGACGCTACCTCTCCTCCTGATACATCTTTGGTTAAAACGGCTGCTCCTGTTGTTTCACGCTTGCGCTGGGGCATTATTTTTATTTTGTTAATGGCGGCGGTCATTAATTATCTCGACCGTGCCAATTTAAGTATTGCTAACACTACCATTGCGAAAGAGTTTGGTTTCAGCCAGACGGAAATGGGCCTGCTGCTGTCTGCTTTCCTGTGGCCATATGCGCTGGCAAACCTGCCTGCGGGCTGGTTGGTTGACCGTTTCGGTCCTAAAAAAATGTTCTCGTGGGGCGTGGGTCTGTGGTCCACCTTCACGGTGATGGCAGGTTTCGTTAATGGTTATTCCATGTTCTATGCCCTGCGCATGCTGCTGGGCATTTCCGAATCACCATTCTTTACCTCCGGCATCAAGATTACTCACCGCTGGTTCTCTGATAAAGAGCGCGCGCTGCCGACCTCGATCATCAATACCGGTTCGCAGATTGCCAATGCCATTGCACCACCAATCCTGACCGTGCTGCTGTTAACGCTCGGCTGGCGCGGCATGTTTATTGCCATTGGCCTGGCGGGGATTCCGCTGCTGCTGGTATGGCTGAAATTTTACCGCAATCCGACCGAGCGCGAAGAAAAGGTGATCCACGCCAATTCTCAGCTGGTGCAGAAGTCGGTGACCGAAGTTAACGGCAATAACAAGGCGAGTTGGGGAGCGTTGTTCAGGCATAAAACCACCTGGTTTATGGTGATCGGCAACTTTTCTATCATGTTCACTATCTGGGTTTACCTGACCTGGCTGCCGGGCTACCTGGAAAAATCGCTGGGTTTTAGCCTGAAACAAACAGGCTGGCTGGCGGCCATTCCGTTCCTGGCGGGGATTTTAGGTGTGCTGTGCGGCGGGGCTATCTCTGACCGTCTTATCCGTCGCGGTGTGAAGACGATTACCGCGCGTAAGGTGCCGATTGTGGCCGGGGCAGCGCTGGCGGCCTGCTTTGTGGCGCCGATTCCTTTTGTGCACAACACAACACTGAGTATCGCGCTGCTGTCAGTTGGCTACTTCTTCTCGCAACTGCCGCAGGGTGTCATCTGGACGCTGGCCTCAGACATTGCGCCGAAAGAGCAGGTGGCATCGATGGGCGCCATTCAGAACTTCGGTGGTTTCCTGGGGGCGGCCTGTGCGCCGATTGTCACCGGGCTTATTCTGGATGCAACCGGGCAGTTCACCAACGTCTTCTTTCTCGGTGCCGGTTTACTGATGCTGGGCGCGTTAAGCTACGGACTGTTCGTGAAAAAGCCTATTTTGGTGACAATGTCGAAATAGCGACAATCGTAAACTTCATTAAACGCCTGGCTATCGGGGCGTTTAATGAGTACGGGTTTCCCATGTTTCGCCTTTTGACACACTGAAGACAGTATGGAGAGTCCGCATCTCTGAAAGCAAAAAACCCGCCATAGGCGGGTTTCTTTAAATAGGGTGCCCGGACTCGGACTAACGCCGCAGGCGTTTGAACAACGGCTTTGCCGTTGGCCCGCAGGGCGAGCCTGTCAAGGCGAGTCATCGAACGAAGTTCGATGGAGAGTCCGTATCTCTGAAAGCAAAAAACCCGCCATAGGCGGGTTTCTTTAAATAGGGCGCCCGGACCCGGACTAACGCCGCAGGCGTTTGAACAACGGCTTTGCCGTTGGCCCGCAGGGCGAGCCTGTCAAGGCGAGTCATCGAACGAAGTTCGATGGAGAGTCCGTATCTCTGAAAGCAAAAAACCCGCCATAGGCGGGTTTCTTTAAATAGGGCGCCCGGACCCGGACTAACGCCGCAGGCGTTTGAACAACGGCTTTGCCGTTGGCCCGCAGGGCGAGCCTGTCAAGGCGAGTCATCGAACGAAGTTCGATGGAGAGTCCGTATCTCTGAAAGCAAAAAACCCGCCATAGGCGGGTTTCTTTAAATATGGTGCCCGGACTCGGAATCGAACCAAGGACACAGGGATTTTCAATCCCTTGCTCTACCGACTGAGCTATCCGGGCAACGGGGCGCATTAAACCGTATCGGGCATGTGCCGTCAACGGCTTTTTGTGACAACCGCGGGGTTCGTCAACCGACTGATGCTTTTTACGACAATTTGACGATTTAACTTAGGGTTCAGGCCGCTTACCCCGTTCGTACCCGGCAATAATCCCGAAAAGCGCGGAAATTCCGGGCGTAATCTATGTCGCATTCTGTAAGAAATTCGCGCAATGTTCAGGGTTGAACAGGGGGGTAAAAGATGCCATTATTGCGCCGATTTATTAAACAACTCTGATCCCGTTTTCACGCGACAGCTCAAGAGGGTTGCGGCATGGCTGGTTTATCACATCGCACTGTTCGTCAGTGCACAAACAATCTGATGATGATCTCCGGGTGCTGTAAACACCACGATTTCAGTTTTCCTCCATTTGTAGTCTCTTTCATGCGGTAAGGCTACCGTTTGCTCGCTGTCAGGCATTATTAAAAACAGAGAATAAAACAGAGCAGTTCTCTGATTTTAATGTTGTCTATCAGACGTGGCCTGGCCTGAAACCCGATTTGTCACCACTTTGCCATACCGGCATTGTTCTGTTGCACTCGATATCTCGCTTTAGCCAACGTCATTTGCCGGGCTGGACTCTGCGCTCTATACCTTTAATGACGTATGCGCCAGCTCATTGCCGTGCCACCTGGCACACCCTCTTACTTAACCGTTTGAGAGCCTGAATGAAACACTTAAAACTTGCAGCAAGCGCTTCCGTCGCCCCTTATCTCCAGACAGCACGTCTGGTCGTTGACCTGCGTCGCGCCGATTACGCGGACGTTGCGGCCATCATTATTTCTGTCGGTGACCTGAACCACGGCAGGCTGGCGGATATTGAAACGCTGGGATTTGGTATTCCCGCGTTTGTTGCGGTGCAGGGTACAGAGCAGGTTTCACCTGAGTTTCTGCCGTTGCTGAAAGGCGTAATCACGCTATCGGACGCCAATCAGGCATTTTATGCCGCGCAGATTGAGTCTGCCGCACAGGTTTATGAAGAAGCCTTATTCCCGCCGTTTTTCGATACGCTGAAAAAGTATGTCGAGATGGAGAACGCCACTTTCGCTTGTCCGGGGCATCAGGGCGGCGAGTTTTTCCGTCGTCATCCGGCAGGGCGCCAGTTTTATGATTTCTATGGCCCGAATATTTTTCGCTCCGACATGTGTAATGCGGACGTCAAACTGGGCGATTTACTGATCCACGAAGGTTCAGCGAAAGATGCTCAAAAGTATGCGGCTAAAGTCTTCAGCGCAGATAAAACGTATTTCGTGCTCAACGGCACGTCTGCGGCCAATAAAGTCGTCACCAACGCGCTGCTGACCCGCGACGATCTGGTGCTGTTCGACCGTAATAACCACAAATCAAACCATCACGGTGCGCTGTTGCAGGCGGGCGCTACGCCGGTTTATCTCGAAACAGCACGTAATCCGTTCGGTTTTATCGGCGGCATTGATGCGGCTTGTTTCGATGAAACTTATCTGCGAGCACAAATCAAAGAAGTGGCGCCACATCGCGCGACTGAAAAACGTCCGTTCCGCCTGGCGATTATCCAGCTTGGTACTTATGACGGTACCGTGTACAACGCGCGTCAGGTGGTCGATAAAATCGGTCATCTGTGTGATTACATCCTGTTTGATTCCGCGTGGGTCGGTTACGAGCAATTCATCCCGATGATGAAAGAATGCTCGCCGCTGCTGCTGGAGCTGAACGAAAATGACCCTGGCATTATCGTTACGCAGTCGGTACATAAGCAGCAGGCCGGATTCTCGCAGACCTCGCAGATCCACAAAAAAGACAATCACATCAAAGGCCAGAAGCGTCATTGCAGCCATAAAAAGCTCAACAATGCGTTTATGATGCATGCTTCGACCAGCCCGTTTTATCCGCTGTTTGCCGCGCTTGACGTCAATGCGCGCATTCATGCCGGTGGCAGCGGAAAACACATGTGGATGGAGTGCGTGAAGCTCGGCATCGAAACCCGCAAAATGCTGCTTGATCAGTGCTCGATGATTTTACCGTTTGTTCCCCCAACCGTCGGCGGCAAACGCTGGCAGGATCATGAAACCAATGAAATGGCCAACGATGTGCGTTTCTTTGATTTTGTGCCGGGTGAACGCTGGCACGCCTTCGACGGTTATGCCGAAAAACAGTATTTCGTTGATCCGTGCAAGCTGCTGCTGACCACGCCGGGCATTGATGCTTCCAGCGGTAAATACACGGAGTTCGGCATACCGGCGACCATTCTGGCGAACTATCTGCGCGAGAATGGCATCGTGCCGGAGAAATGTGACCTGAACTCGATTTTGTTCCTGCTTACCCCGGCGGAAACACCGGCCAAAATGCAGTTGCTGGTGGAAGAGTTGGTGCGGTTTGAGCAATACATCGAAGAAGATGCGCCGCTCAGCGAAGTGCTGCCGACGGTGTATCGCAAAAACGAAGACCGCTACCGGAATTACACCATCCGTCAGCTGTGCCAGGAAATGCATAATCTCTACGTCAGCTTTGATGTGAAAGAGTTACAGAAAGAGATGTTCCGTGAGAGGAGTTTCCCGAAGGTAGTGATGAATGCGCAGGATGCGCATAACGAGTTTATCCGCGATAACATCGAGCTGGTGGCAATTGGTGATGCCGAAGGCCGTATCGCTGCGGAAGGCGCGCTGCCATATCCTCCTGGCGTGCTATGTGTCGTGCCGGGCGAACTGTGGGGCGGGGCGGTTCAGCGCTATTTTATGGCGCTGGAAGAAGGTATCAATCTGCTGCCGGGTTTCTCCCCAGAATTGCAGGGTGTGTATATTGAGAAAAAAACGGTCGGCTGGAAGCGCGTGATGGGGTATGTGGTTTCTGCGTAATTTGCTGTAAAAAATAAATTATCCGCTTGCTGGTTTTAAAATAATGGGGAGGCAATAACCTCTCCATTATTTATGATATTGATATGCTTTGTGAATGTTTTATTGTTTCAAGTATTGCCATTAATATAAATAGTCTGTGTTAGTTCGTTTGATTATTTGTTTGCGTTATTAATTGCAGAAAATAATTCGTTTTTTGTATGCTTTGTGTGATATTAGTTGTACGTGTTATTTTCATGTTCTCCCTCTCAACTTTCAAATCAAACTTGTTTCCAGATGTTGCTTTTTACTTTCCGTTCCTATAAATTGCCAAGCTTACTTCAACTGTTAAAATAAAAACTCCATGGAAAAGGATGTTAACGGGATGTACGGATTTTTATTTGTCACCCCTATCATTTGTTTTATTTTTTTACTGGCGGCCAGGGCTGTAAGTATTAAATTAAAACTGGTCGACAAGCCTGATTACAGAAAAAAACACAGCAGTAATATTCCGCTGGTAGGCGGCATTGCTATCTATCTCACGGTGGTAGTAATAAATTTACTTTTTTTTCCTTCCGTTGCGCACAATAATGCTTTTCTGATGAGTAGCTTCCTTCTGGTTTGTATCGGTGTTCTTGACGATCGCTATGCTCTTTCAGTATTTCTTCGCGTGATTGTTCAGGCGGCAGGTGCAATTATCATTATGTCTGACGGCGTATATATTAGCTCTTTCGGCAATTTGTGGAACAATTACGAGCTTAGGTTGGGGATCTTAAGTTTCCCCGTCTCATTGCTGGCTGTCTGGGCATCAGTTAATGCTTTCAATATGATAGACGGAATTGACGGGCTGTTAGGCGGGTTAAGTATTCTGTCATTTACGGGATTGGCAATCTGCTTTGCTGTGGCAGGGAAAATACCTATGGCGCTGTACTGTCAGCTTTTTATTGCGGCAATTGTTCCTTTCATTATCCTGAATGTCAGCTGTTCCAGGTTGAAAGTTTTTATGGGAGATGCGGGGAGTACATTCCTTGGGTTTACGGTTATCTGGGCTATCATGCTGGCCACCGGGGAATATAACGCCGTGATGGCACCTGCAACCGCAATCTGGTTGATCGCTGTCCCACTGATGGATCTGGTTGCGGTGATGTTTGGGCGTCTCATCCGAAGACATTCTCCTTTCAAGCCAGACAGAACGCATCTGCACCACTTGCTCATAAATTATGGTTTCTCCAATAAAAAAACTCTCAGTATTATTCTTCTTGGCTCTTTTTTGATGAATGCATTTGGTATCGGATTAAATATTCTTAAAGTAAATGAACTGCTGTCTTTATTTTTATTCTGCCTGATTTTTGTCATCTATTGTTTTGTTCGTCACTGGCTGGCGATTCATACAAAATATTCAGAAGTCTCCCCGGGAGATGAGAATAATAATGAAACCATAGAAATATCAGTACAATAAACACGACGATAAACGATCTGTTATTGTCGTCGGCATTTATACTAATTTATAGATATGTTTAAATTCTGCTTTTTTTAAGCGGAGACTGGCTAATATTAAATTTTTTGTAAAGGACTTATTGGTGATTTTATTATTCTAATGGATGTCTACAACATCCATGGGCGGTAGCGTGAAAAAATACTCAATGCTATCGCAATATTTATCGATCCCTAAATTGAGTAACAATATTCCCTCCAGACTCCTTGTGAAGATTTTGCTAAAAACAACACCATTAAATCTACTCCCCATGAAAATAAACGGTTAAAACGTTATGAAAGTTAAGATTGTTACTATTCCACTCATCATATTTGTAGTATCGCTTTGTGGATGTTCGTTATCGCCTGGTATCGGTATAAGTACTTCGGGTAAAAATGTCGTGGAAGAAAACGGCCCTTATCAGGATATTAATGCAATGGTCGATATTTATCCCATCACGCCTAAACTGGTGGAGTCACTTGTTCGTCACCCTGCCATTGCGACAGTCAATAGCGACCTTGATTCACGTGTTAACAAGTACCAGTACTATGTTGGCATCGGCGATATATTAACAATTACGGTATGGGATCATCCTGAACTGACGACACCTGCCGGTCAGTATCGAAGTGCCGGCGATGCCGGGAACTGGGTTAACGCCGAAGGTGCCATATTTTACCCTTACATAGGGATGGTCAACGTGGCAGGCAAAACGACCTCTGAAATTCGTCGTGATATTACCGCCAGGCTCACCCAATATATTCAATCGCCGCAGGTCGATGTCAATGTTGCGACGTTCCGCTCGCAGAAAGTCTATGTCACCGGTGAGGTGGAAAAATCCGGTCAGTTAGCTGTCACTAACGTTCCCATGACCATCATGGACGCAATTAATCTGGCGGGGGGATTAAGTGAAAATGCGGACTGGAATAATATCGTGTTGTCGCATAATGGCGAGAAATCTCTCATTTCACTGCAGTCTTTAATGAAGCATGGAGATATGCGGCAGAACCGTTTGCTTGAGCCGGGAGATATCCTTTATGTCCCGAGAAACGACGAGCTGAAAGTGTTCGTGATGGGCGAAGTGAAAAAGCAAACGACACTTCGCATGGATCGTAGCGGCATGACACTGACCGAAGCCCTCTCTAATGCCGAAGGCATGGATCCGTTAACGTCGGATGCCACAGGGGTATTTGTCATCAGAACCCTGAAAGGGGATGCTAAAAAGAAAATAGCGAACATCTACCAGTTGAATGCAAGCGATGCTACGGCACTGGTGCTGGGAACCGAATTCCAGCTTGAGCCTTACGATATTGTTTATGTGACGACAGCTCCGCTGGCTAAATGGAACCGTATTATCGGACAATTATTGCCAACCATTACCGGGGTTCATGATCTGACCGAAACTGCCCGTTATATTCGAAACTGGTAAGAAAAGGTGATATTTAATTCTATCCTGGTGGTGTGCGTGGGGAATATATGTCGCTCACCGATTGCCGAAGCCTTGATGAAACAATGTCTGCCTGAAAAAAATATACAGTCAGCAGGCTTATCTGCGCTTAACGGACAAAGGGCTGATCACATGGCAAAAATGGTGGCAGAACGCCACGGGATATCACTGGAAAATCATAAGGCGAAGCCGTTCACACCAGAAAGGGGTAAGGAGTTTGATCTTATTCTGGTGATGGAGCGGACACATATCAGTGCCATCACTCATTCTTTACCCGAAATCAGAGGGAAAATTATGCTGCTGGGCCACTGGAATCAGCGGAAAGAAATTCCCGATCCTTATGGAAAAGATATGGAAGCATTTGATTATATATTCTCTCTTATAAAAGAGTCAGTATCTGGCTGGAAGGCTGCTTTAAATTATCAGGGTTTAAAATGATTGGAAAAATGACGGGTCAGTCAGGAAATAAATGTATCCCGGACGAGTTTGATTTACGTAAAAATATGGGCGCTATCATTGATAAAAGATACATTATTATTGTGATTACCTTTATTTTTGTCTTTATCGGTTTGTTATATGCCTTTTTATCATCTCCGGTTTATCATGCTGACGCTTTAGTTCAGGTCGATCACTCAGGTGAAATCGACATGATGAGTAATATCTCGCAATTATTGCCGGCGAAATCGCCTGTTTCTGCAACAGAAATGCAACTGGTTACCTCCCGGGCAATCCTTGGAGAAACGGTTGCTAAACTGAATCTGGATACTGAAGTTCGTTTTATCAGTTTCCCCATCATTGGAGAGGCGATACGACGTTACTCACAGCCTGGAGTACCGCGGATCGCGGTGGATATCTTTGAGCCACGCAGAGGTGTTATCGGAGGTTCTTATACGCTTGAAATTCTCAATGATGCTGAGTATCAGATAACGTCACCGTCCGGTACTACCGTATCTGGAACGGCAGGGAAGATGCTGGAAACTCCTGAATTTCGTATTGAAGTGAACGAAATACATGCTCTTAAGGGAGATAAGTTTTCTGTTACCAAAGTTGAAACACTCAAGGTCATTGAGGAGTTACGAGCCAATGTCAACGTCATCGATCAGGGCAAAGATACCGGTATTTTGACTATTAGCTACAATGGCAGGGATCGTAAACAAATTAAGAGCATCCTTCAGACAATCATTGATTGCTATGCTCGTCAAAGTATTCACCGAAAAGCGGAAGAAGCGGAGAAAAGTCTGGGATTTATTAAGAGTCAGCTTCCGCAGGTAAAAAACAATCTCGGAATCGCGGAAACGAAATTAAACGCCTTCAGAAGCCGTAACAATTCCGTAGATTTACCGATGGAAGCAAAATCAACTCTCGATAGCATGGTGCAACTCGATGGTCAGATTAATCAGCTTATCCTTAAAGAAACCGAAATTTCAAAGTTATATACAACACAACATCCGGCTTATTTAGCATTGATTGAAAAAATCCAGGTTCTGAAAGATGAAAAGAAAAATCTGAATGAAAAAGTCAGCACCTTACCTCTGACGCAACAGGAAGTCGTCAGATTGACGCGTGATGTCCAATCGGGTCAGCTCGTTTATATGCAGTTGTTGAATAAGCAGCAAGAACTTAAAATCAGCCAGGCAAGTACTATTGGCTCTGTCAGAATTATCGACAGTGCCGTCACAGGATTAAAACCGGTTAAGCCTGATAAAGTCCTGGTAATATTTATCTTTGCTTGCCTGGGATTGATTTCATCAGTTGGATTTATACTGGCACAGGTCTCATTACAGCAGGGTATCGACTCCGCAGAAATACTTGAAGATATCGGTCTTAATGTCGTTTCAAATGTGCCTCTGTCAGAGTGGAGGAATGATCACTATTCTCATTCTATGAGTGATACTCGGCCTGTTAGTTTGTTAGCACTTGAAAAAGCATCAGATATTGCGATAGAAGCTCTGAGGAATTTAAGAACCAGTTTGTATTTCTCGATGATGGAAGCTCGTTCAAATGTGTTGATGATCTCCGGTGCCACTCCGGAGGTAGGGAAAACATTCATCAGCTCCAACCTTGCAGTGGTGGTGAGTCAGGCTGACAAGCGGGTCTTATATATTGACTGTGATATGCGAAAAGGATATGCGCATCGGATCTTCGATGTTAAGAACGTCGGGTTAACCGATGCGATTACGGGTTCAATCACGTGTCAGGAAGCTGTTCAGAGTACTAAAATCCCCGGACTGGATATTATCACTCGCGGGAAGTGGTCAAAAAACCCTTCAGAGCTTTTGCTGCGTAAGCAGTATCACGATCTTATTCATTGGGCCTCAGACAATTATGATTTCGTCATACTTGATGCGCCACCAGTCCTTGCGGTAAGCGATGCCGTTATTATAGGTAGGTACGCAGGTATTTCTATGCTGGTCGCTAAATTTGAGCAGAGCACAGTGCGTGAAATAGAATCCGCAATCAGAGTATTTAACAGAAATAACATTGATATTAATGGAGTGATACTCAACGCAGTAGTTAATAAACCTTCTGGTTTTTATAACTATGGGAAAAAAGAAATTTATGAATATCATTCGCCTGAAACATGAGAGTTTACCACTGAGTTTTGATATTGCAGGGGTTAACAGAGATTCTTATTTTTGACAATCAAGACTGAATCACGATGCTTATCATGCCAGTTAGTGAAAAATAATGAGAAAGATATTCAGTGATAGTATTATTTATGTCGGAGGGGAACTGATTGTAAAAATCTTCCCCTTCCTTCTTCTCCCTGTTCTCTCACGTGCTTTAGGCCCTGAGCAGTATGGGAAAATATCCTTATTTAATGCCTATGTTGCGGTCTTCTTTGTCTTCATTGGACTAAACGCATCTGCCGCAATAATTAAGTACGAATATACGCAAGAAGATTACAACTCGGCAGACTATTTCTTCTCCTCTGTCATTATATCATCCGTTGCCTTTATCCTTTGCGTTGCTGGGGTATATGCTTTTTATCCGAGTGATATAATTATTCTTGCCGCGATTGCGGGATATTTTCAATGTATTTATACAAACCTCGTATCGATTAATCAGTCCAGGAAAGAAGCGAAGAAATACATGACTGCTCAAGTCCTTAATGCAGCAATGTCATTCGTTATCACATTATTGTTCCTGTACTGTTTTAAGGTAAGCTATGAAATCAGGGTTTACGCGATTATTCTTGGTTTCCTGATTTCAATATTTATTTCTTCATGGTCCAACAGAAACTGGCTGAAGCAGGCTGATTTTTGTTTTGATACCGTTAAAAAAACATCATCACAATTGCTACTTTTTGGTATTCCACTCATTATTCATAATATGAGCTTCCTGGCCCGGTCAGGACTGGACAGGATTATGATCAGTAACTATTTTTCCAGTTCCACGCTGGGAAATTACTCTGCATCATTTCAGTTAAGCGTAATTATTACTGTGGTGCTGATGGCCCTGAATAAAGCATTAACACCTCACCTGTACAGTCAGTTGAAAAATAATAAAATCAGCCGTAAACACTTTACGCTGATCTTCGTTGGGTATTTTTTTCTGAGCACACTGGTAACCATTTTGGCACAGTTAATTCCCGAGGGAATATACAATCTGGTGGCGGGTGAGGAGTATAAGGACGTTAAACGATTTGTAGTCATTATGGTTCCTGCATTTTTATCGCAGGGGTTCTATCTGATTATGGCATCGACTTGTTTTTTTTATGGGAAGAGTAAAGCAATTTCTTATTGTACTTTTACAGGTGGGGTTATTCACTGTGTCATATTATTCTTGGTCTGTAAGTTTATGAATGTGTTTTCTGTACCATGGGTATTGTTTTTCTCAAATAGTTTTGTTGCTTTGCTGATGTATATAACTGTGTTCAGGCCTGTGACAGAAAGCGACCAGTGAGGTAACAGTGAATATTGATTTTAAACGTGGTGTTATTTACCTTTGTTTGATGATGCTCACTTCTGTGTGTATAACACATCTTATTTTTGATGCCCGTGATGCTGCAGGCGGGGTGATTTTTACTTTGACCGCGTTGAGCATTCCCGCGATTACCATTCCTGGGGCCCGGTATAATTATTTGATCATTGCGGCATTATTATTTTCTGCTATCTATACTTTTTATTGTATTAATGTTTTTAATATTTTCCCCGGAATAGATGCCGTACGATATTATAATTTTTTACTGTCAAATAATTCGCTGAGTGAAATTTTATCCGGTGCTGTGGCGAGAATGGCCGCAATGCATGAGAACGGCATGACTGAAGGGCCGGGATCTTTCTTTATTTTCGGGGTGCCAGTTCATATATTTTATAGTTTGATGCCTGCCAAAGATCCATTTTATATTGTTATTTTCAATTTTATGTTTAAATTGATGAGCATCGCGGCAATGAGTCGATTGTTTTCTAATGTGAGTTCAGTTGATTTTCGCTGTGTTCTGATATCCCTGATTATTGTTTCTCCGACGTTTAATTATTTCTCTTCAGTTTTTGGTAAAGATATATTCATTCTCTTTCTGACAATCCTTCTGGCTTTGGCGTTAGTCGATTTTTGTAAGACGCAGGGGAAAGTGATGCGATTATTCAAGGCCGTTGTGATACTGATGCTGGCTGGCTATTGTTTCCTGCTCCGACCTTATTCTCCCGTAACGGCACTTCTGTATGTGGTTTTTACTCTGGAATATTACCGGGCAATGAAGTTCATCACGTTAGGGGCTTTTTTTATTCTCATGCTGGCCGCATTTTTCAAATCTATTCTGCTGATTATTAACTGGCCAATGATTTTTGCTTTTATGTATATGGCCCCTAACCCTGCGCAGTGGATGAATTATGAAGGGTTTACATTACTACCTGCGCTCTGTGTCATTGTGACTTTAGTTCTTCTTATTATCAGGACAATAAAATATACCACACTCATTTTGGACTCCAGACTGATGTCATCGATTATGTGTGTCCTGATTTATTCTGCCGTAATGACGTTGGTTGGGTTCTACGCTATCCGTACCGATTATACTTTTGGAAGCGTGGGGGATGCCGTTTTCAGAAAACAATTGCTAATTATGCCACTGGTTATTTTCTCCATATTGCTTTATTTAAGAACCTACGCCTCAGGGACATCAGATGAAGAAAATTAAAGTTGTACACCTGTTAGGTCAATTGGATATCGGTGGGATTGAAAGCTGGCTTTTTGATTTTGTGATAGAAACCTCAGGAAGTATTCAACACACCTTTATCGTCGATAAGCCCCATAAAGGGTTTTACGAAGATGCTTTATTAGCTATGGATTGCAAAATAATACATATTCCTTCTTATAAAAAACCGCTGAAATACCTGGCTGCCTTATTCTCCGTTTTCAGGAATAACAAATATGACGTCTGTCATAGTCATGTCAGCTTCAATAATGGTTTCGTGGCGTACATTGCTAAAAGGTGTGGAATAGCACGGATTATTTCCCATGCTCATTCAGATCGAACGCTGTACTACCAAAATGCTGGTCCGATAAAACGCATTGAAATTAGTTTCAAAATTCTCCTGGCTAAGCGTTATTCAACCTGTTGCGTCGCGGTAAGTGAAGATTCAGCGCGTTGCCACTATAAAACAGGGGCGCCTGTGGTCAATATTATTCCCTGTGGCAAAGATTTCCATCGTCTTGTGTCTACTGCTCCCACCAGCCTTAAACATGATCTGGGCATTGCTGAAAGCACGTTCGTATTGGGAACCGTCGGGCGAATGGAATCCGTCAAAAATCACAAATTCCTGCTTGAAATACTGTCGCAATACCGGGATCAAGATGTGTGTTTACTGATTGTAGGTGAAGGAAGTTTGCGAAAAGACTTGCACAAAAGGGCCGTGGAGCGGGGTCTCGCTGACAAAGTTATCCTGACCGGCGCAAGAAATGATGCATTGTTAATTTTACGCGATGTTATGGATGTGTTCCTGTTCCCGTCGCTGCACGAAGGTCTCGGGCTTGCGGCTATTGAAGCTCAGGCTGCCGGATTACCGGTCATCGCGTCCTTGCACGTTCCGCGGCTTATTGATGTGACTGAGCGTATTTCCCATCAGTCACTCAGCGATCTCTGCGCATGGACGTCAGAGATTGATGTATTGATGACTCAGTCAGCAACGAAAAAAATCAATACTGATGTAATAACAGGGCGCTTTTCAATCGGGCAGAATGCGGCAGAAATATTGAGGTTATATGCCTGAAAATATTAAAACTGGCCGTGCGTCTTTTCGTCGCTGGCGGGGAGTTATTCTTGTTTTATGTGCCATAACGTCTCTTTTACCGCAAATTTTCCGCGCTTATCTTCTGGATGTCTTCTCCGGTTTTCCCGGAAGAATCGGGGTAGGGATCCGTTATATTCTTATTCGTACGCTGGTAAAAACGTGCGGCGAGAATGTCTATATCGCACGATGGTGCGTATTCAAAAATCCGCAAAACCTCTCACTGGGTAGTAATATCAGTTTTCATGAACGCGCTTATGTTGATGCTGCCGGAAATATTTCTGTGGGCAGTGATGTATCGTTTGCACATTCTGTTTCGATCATCTCCTTTGAACATCGTTACGAATTGTACGGACAGCCCTTTAAATATCAGTCGCTCGACCTGAGAAATGTTTGTATTGCTTCAAATGTATGGGTGGGATGCGGAGTAAGGATCCTCGCGGGTTCGGTCATTGATTCTGACGTCGTGGTAGCGGCGAATTCTGTTACCAAAAAACACCTTACGGCGGGGGTGTATGCTGGATCCCCTGCAATGAAAGTTAAGGAATTACCATGAAAATGGTTTTTGCGCATGACCACTATTTTATTCATCACGATGAGAAAGTATATTCTCCTGGTAAACTTCCTTATTCTGCTTTTGCCCGGTATTTTCATCATTTTAATGAAATAATAGTTTTATCTCGTTATAAAAGTGATTCCTCATTTTCGCCGCACTGGACTCTGGCCAGCGGCGATGGAATGGTTTTCAAAAAAATAGAAAATCATTCCTCTTTGAAGTCTGTGTTATTACCCTCCCGTAAAAATGTCATCGCAATTAAAGAAGCTCTCAGAGGCTGTGATGGCGTTGTGATCAGGTTACCCAGCGAAACAGGTCTTATTACCGCAAAGCTTGCGCGGCAGATGAATATTCCTTATGTCGTTGAGGTGGTCGCGTGCCCCTGGGATGCGATGGTCGGATACGGCTCATTGAAAGGATTACTCTATGCCCCGGTATTAACCTGGCGAGTGAAGCAGGCGATTAAAAAAGCCTGGGGTGCTATTTATGTGACAGGCAGTTTTTTGCAAAAACGCTATCCCAACAGACATCATGTAGTGTCTGCTTCTAACGTAGAATTATTGCCGACTTCGGCTTATGTTCTTAATCAAAGGCTGCATAAAATCACTGCGTCTTCCAGCGGGCCTTTCAAAATAGGTATGATTGCTTCTCTTGACAGTCCACACAAAGGTTTTAATACCCTTTATCAAGCAATTTATCGGCTAAAAAACAGAGGCTTTTCGATCGTTCTTGAAATCACGGGTGCGGGAAGTAAATTCAAGAATATTAAAATGATTGATGAATTATTCCTGCGTGACAATATTATTTTTTCCGGACCAAGGACGCCGGGGAAAGACATTTTTTCATTTCTTGATACTGTCGATCTCTATGTGCAGCCGAGTAATCAGGAAGGGTTGCCACGGGCTGTGATAGAGGCCATGTCGCGAGCCTGCCCCGTGATCACCAGTTCTGCCGGAGGAATGCCTGAGTTATGTCAAAGCGAATATTTGCATAAGCCCGATGATGCCAATGGGTTGGCAAAAAACATTGAGAAATTACTGAATAACCGTCAGGAAATGTTAATGATGGCGCACTACTCGTTTAATAAGGCGCGTTTTTATCAACCTGAGTTATTAGAAAGAATTCGCTTTGATTTCTTCAGCCACTATAAAGATTATTTGCTTTCCCGCAGGCGTGCTTAGGGTGCAACATCCTCTCTGTTTTTTTTGCGTTGTACTGATATTGCTGATGAGCGGCTCTTTATGTCGGGCTGAAACAGTCATCATTGACTGCCTGATTACGCCTGACATTTATCACTTTTTTAAAGAGAGGAAAATAAAAAATACGCAGATTAAAATAATTCACCCTGGCTGTTTCCTCAGTCATCCTCTCTTCATTGACAGCAATACCTCGCTTTCCGGTGAAAAAGGTGCGCAAATTCAACAGACTTTTACCTTACCGGATACTGTTGGCGTGATAAATATTTCTTCGGGCGATAGCACAAGGGCTGTCAGTAATGTGCAAATTTCGGGGGTTTCTTTTATTGGCGGCGCAGAAAAAAACGGCTTTGCAGAACATAATCCTCTGATCAGTATATTCAATGCGCACGATGTTACGCTTTCAAATTTAAACCTCACAGGGTTTCGTGGCGATGGAGTTTATGTCGGGCAGGGGAATGTTGTTTCAAACCACCATATTGTGATAAGAAACGTCATCTTTGACGGCGTTAACTTCAGTAACCGTAATGGCATTAGTATTATTGACGGGCATGATATCCTTATTGATGGAAATCGCTTTACCCGTATTTCACGTAAAGGAATGCCAGGCAGCATTGATCTGGAACCTAACACTTCGCTTCAGCGCATTTATAACATTATGATCAGTCGTAATCATTTCACTGATGTGCATGGAATGGCTGCTATTGTGATAAGCCTGAGGCATGCGGGAGGGACTGTTCCTGATAACGTCACGATCAAAGGTAATATCTTCGACAAGGTTGTCAGAGGTATTCTCATCAAATCGGCAATTCCTAAAATTCATGTTAATAATAATTTTCACATTTTTGATAATCGGAGTTCATCTGCAAGTAAAGGAGATTACAGCATTTGTAATGTCAATGCTGCGACAGATAACAATCTTCCTGCAATAGAAAAGTATTCTGATTCATGCTGGAAATCTTTAAGGATAAATCAGGATGTATTGCAATAAGAGTTGAAAGTTATTTTCTGCCACAAAAAGGAACTATAATTTTGAATGGAATCGATAAGAAAAACACCATCGCAATCACCGCCAACACCAGTTGGTATCTTTATAATTTCCGTAAAAACACTATTCTTGCGCTGTTAGAGAGTGGCTATCAGGTTATAGCCATCTCACCTGTGGATGAATATACTCACCGGCTTGCTGAACTGGGATGTAAAACCGTTTCAGTGAAAATAGACTCTGGTGGGACTAGCATTATTAAAGATTCTATTACTCTGCTTTCGTCCTGGTATGTATTACGTAAAGAAAAAGTAGATGTCATTCTGAATTTTACACCTAAAAATAATATCTACTTTACGCTCGCAGCAAAGGTATTGAATATTCCAGCCATTAATAATATCGCCGGACTGGGCAGTGTTTTCATGAGCAAAGGGATGGTAAGGGTAATCTGTCAGCACCTGTATCGGTTCAGCCAGCGCTACGCGGCCAAAATATTTTTTCAAAATGAGGATGACCGCGAATTATTCCTGACTGAAATGCTGCCTGATTACTTACATACCGAACGTTTACCGGGTTCTGGGGTTGATCTGGTTCGTTTTAATGTGACACCGGCACCCGACGATGATGTCGTGCGTTTCACCCTGATTGCACGCATGCTTTATTCCAAAGGGGTTGAGCATTATGTTGAAGCCGCACGTAAACTCAAGAAGCGTCATGGTCAACGCTGCGAATTTCGCTTGTTGGGATTTCTGGATGTTAGCAATCCGGCAGCGGTGAAGACTGAGCGTATGGCCGCCTGGATTGAGGAAGGTAATATTCTATATCTGGGGACATCCGATAATGTTGAGCAGGAAATCGCGCAGGTTGATTGTATTGTGCTGCCTTCTTTTTATCGTGAAGGCGTGCCGAAATCATTACTTGAAGCCGGAGCGATGGGAAAGCCGCTGATTACCACCCGTAATATTGGCTGTCAGGATACGGTAGATGACGGGATAAATGGCTTTCTGTGTGAGCCGCAAGATACGGACTGCTTAACGCGGGCGATGGAGCGGCTCATTAATATGACTCATGTGCAACGCCTGGAGATGGGTAATGAGAGCAGGAAAAAGATGGTCAGGGAGTTCGATGAAAAGATCGTTATTTCCCGTTATCTGAAGGCGATCGAACAAGTCTTGCCCTGAAACGGCGGCTATTCTGCCTCCGTTTCAGGGCCATTTGCTGACAAAATGCTAATCCACGCGGCGATAGATGCGCTGAGTATTGTTCACTTTATACAGATAGCGGCGCGATTCCCCGGACGGATGTTTGGTCGTCAGGGTGGTGTAGACATCGCCCGGTGACATATTGTTGATGATGTTAAACGCCTGAGTTTTATTACTTGAGAACACGCGCAACACGCTGCCCGCCCCACCATTATAAGCAGTAATCACCGCATAACGACGCGATGTCGGGTTGCTGATATTCCCCAGATACACGTTTTGCAACATCGCCAGATACGCGGTGCCGGTATTAATATTATTCTGCGGATCAAACAGATAGCTGCGACTCGGCTTGCCCCATTTCCCTTCGGATTTGAACACATCTACGCCTGCGGTGTGCTGCACAACCTGCATCAGACCCAGCGCATCAGCATTACTGACCGCATACGGGTTAAAGGCCGATTCTGTTTGCATGATCGCCAGTATCAGCGACTGATCGACACCATATTTCGCGGACGCTTCCCGGATCATCGGCAGGTATTTATGCGCACGCTGATTCAGGTGGTTTGGAACCATCTGAATCGTCACGGAATAAATCACGTGCAGACCGGACTGACGACGCATCAGCTTGTTCTGGATCAGATAGTCGGCAAAGCTGGCTGCGCGGCCTTCCCAGCGGATTGGCTGACCGGTGTTGTCGAGAACCTGACCGTACAACATCGGTTCACGGCTGATCTGGATATCGTTGACGTCTGAATAGAGATCAACGTTACCCGGGTCATCGCCCACCAGTAAGGTGCTGATAATTGCCTTACGCAGGCTGGCGGCCGGATCGGTGCCTGAAATGGTTTCGAGGGTGATGGTACCCGCATCAAAGTTGATGTGGCTGCGGGTGTAATACTGATCGCTATATTTCACGTAGTCTTTCGGACCCGCGATCAGCACTTCATTTATGCCCCAGATGTTTTCGATGTTATGGGCAAACTGCCCCATCAAAATATCGAATCCGTTGGTATCTTTCACATAAGCTTCGTTGAACTGGTTTTTCTTACTGCCGGAGCAGGAGATCAACATTGGCGCGATAATCAGCAAAGCTAAAATTTTCTTCATCTTACAAGCCGTTTCTGCTGAAAGAAGCAGGCGCCCGGAGCGCCTGCCTTAATGTTTCAACCATTGTTACAAATGATTATTTTGATGGCGGGGTGTAGCCTTCGATATGAACGTCCTGACCTTCAAACAGAAAATTCACCATTTCCTGTTCCAGCAATTTACGGTCATCCGGGTTCATCATGCTGAGTTTCTTTTCGTTGATCAGCATGGTCTGTTTGGCCATCCACTGTGACCAGGCTTCTTTGGAAATTTCATTGAAAATACGTTTGCCAATCTCGCCAGGGTACAGCTGGAAGTCTTGCCCTTCGGCATCGCGCTTGAGAAAGGTGCAAAAAATCGTTCTGCTCATGCTAATTCCTTATCGATCGTTCTTTTGGGGCGGTTATTTGCCAGCGGTCTGCTTTGCTAATTGCATCAGCAGACGTTCAACCGGCGCAGCCAGCCCGACGGATTGTGGTTGCGCTAAGTTATACCAGAGACCCGCACCTTCATCCATGCAACCTGCCGGAGAACGCAGATTTAACCACATCGGGACGATATCCAGATGGAAATGGCTGAAAGTGTGACGAAAGGCGGTCTGCTGCTGCAACGCATTTTGCGTAACACCGTATTTTTGCAGCCCCAGCGTGAGTTCGTCTTCGGTCGAATATTGCGGGAAGCAGAACAATCCGCCCCACAGGCCGACGGACGGACGCTGCTCCAGCCAGACTTTATCCTCCTGCTGGATCATCAGCATAAAGGCCGTTTTTTCCGGTAACGTCGTCTTGGGTTTTTTCCCCGGATATTTTGCCCAGCTGTGATGTGCATAGGCTTCACAGCCTGACTTCACCGGACATAGCTCGCATTTCGGCTTACTGCGGGTACACACCATCGCACCCAGATCCATCATTGCCTGATTAAACTGCGCGACCCCTTCGGCAGGTGTGACGTCCTCACTGATCGCCCACAGTTTATTTTCGGTTTTCTTCTCGCCCGGCCAGCCGTCAACGGCGTAGCAGCGGGCCAGCACGCGTTTCACATTGCCGTCCAAAATGGGGTAATGCTGATTCAGTGCCAGCGACAAAACGGCACCCGCTGTGGAACGGCCAATGCCGGGCAGCGCAAGAATTTCATCAAAGGTTGTTGGAAATACGCCGCTGTGCTGGCTGACGATAGTTTGCGCTGCTTTATGCAGGTTTCGTGCGCGGGCGTAGTAACCCAGCCCGGTCCACAGATGCAGTACTTCATCGAGTGGCGCGGCGGCGAGATCAGACACCGTCGGGAAACGTTCCATAAAGCGTTCAAAATACGGGATGACAGTCGCTACCTGCGTTTGCTGCAACATCACTTCAGAAAGCCAGACTTTATAGGGGGTTTTTGCGATTTGCCAGGGCAGCGTTTTGCGGCCATAGCGCTGATACCAGTCGAGCACCAGCGGCGAAAAACTTTTTGCTTCCATAAAACCAGGGGTTTCCATCATGGGTGAATTACAGTCCGGCAGGGTTAAAAGACGGGGCTGATCACATCACAGTTCCCGTCTGGCTGTAAACCGGAACTTTCCGCACTGTATTGACGGATTTCCTGCCGTCAAACCTTGCTAATCGGGAGTAAGTTTGGATAATGCGCCTTTCCTTATATTCAGTGACCAAAGCACAGGCATCCGCGCGCGGGTACCGCGTCTTGCCAATCGGAGTGGAAACACCATGAAAAACGACGTCATTTCACCGGAGTTCGACGAGAACGGTCGCGCGATGCGCCGTATCCGTAGTTTTGTCCGCCGTCAGGGCCGTCTGACCAAAGGTCAGCAATTCGCGCTGGACAATTTCTGGCCGGTGATGGGCGTGGAGTTTCAGGCAGAACCTCTGGCAATTGATGCCTTGTTTGGTCGCCCGGCACCGGTTGTGCTGGAAATCGGTTTCGGGATGGGCACCTCGCTGGTCACGATGGCGAAACAGAACCCGGACCAGAATTTCATCGGCATTGAAGTTCACTCGCCTGGCGTCGGTGCCTGTCTTGCGACCGCGCATGAAGAGGGTGTCAGTAACCTGCGCGTAATGTGTCACGATGCGGTCGAAGTGTTGGAAAAAATGATTCCGGATGGCTCGCTTGACATGGTGCAGCTATTCTTTCCTGACCCGTGGCACAAAGCGCGTCATAATAAGCGCCGTATCGTGCAGCCGGAGTTCGTTGAGAAGCTGCGCAAAAAATTGAAAGTGGGCGGTGTATTCCACATGGCAACCGACTGGGAGCCTTATGCGGAGCACATGCTTGACGTCATGACCAGTTTAGAAAACTGGGTGAACCTGTCGCAGGAGGGCAATTATGTCCCGCGTCCGGAATCCCGCCCGGTGACCAAGTTCGAAATGCGTGGCCAGCGTTTAGGCCACGGCGTATGGGATCTGATGTTTGAGAGGAAGCAATAATGGCTACAAATCGCAGTCGTCGTTTACGTAAGAAGTTACACATTGCCGAGTTCCAGGAACTGGGCTTCTCTGTAAAATGGCGTTTCCCGGAAGGTACCGCGGTAGAAACCATTGACGAATCACTGGATAAATTCATTGACGGTGTGATCGAGCCAAACAAGCTGGCCTTCGACGGCAGTGGCTATCTGCAATGGGAAGGTCTGGTTTGCCGTCAGGACATCGGCCATTGCACTGATGAACAACGTGCGCTGGTCAAAAAATGGTTAGAAGACCATAAAATGGAAGACGTGGAAGTTTCTGAGTTATTCGATATCTGGTGGGACTGATTCTGCCGTCATCCTTCGAATTGTCTCTGCGTTGACTGCCTTCACTTACCCCGGTCACTTACTTTTGTAAGCTCCCGGGGATAAGTTCAGTTGTCGCCTTGATACAACTCGAATGATTTAGGCAGATCCTGAGGATCTCTGAATCTCATAAAGGTGCCTTCCGGCACCTTTGTTACATCTGGAGGCAGGACGTTGGGTACCGAACTTGATAACAGTTTGCTGGAAGATATTCTTGCGCAGGTCAGGCCGCTGATAGGTCGGGGTAAAGTGGCCGGTTACATTCCTGCTCTGGCGGAAGTCAGCCCCGATCATTTAGGGATCGCCGTGTGTACCACGAAAGGGGAGATCTTTCGTGCCGGTGATGCCGATATTCGTTTCTCGATCCAGTCGATCTCAAAAGTTCTCAGCCTGACGCTGGCGCTGACCCGTTATCAGGAAAGCGAAATCTGGCAGCGTGTCGGCAAAGAGCCGTCCGGTCAGCCATTCAATTCTCTGGTACAGCTTGAGCTGGAACAGGGTAAACCGCGTAACCCGTTCATCAATCCGGGCGCGCTGGTGGTCTGCGATATGCTGCAAACCCGGCTTTCGGCACCGAAGCAGAGAATGCTGGAAGTGGTGCGTCAGCTGGCCGGATCGGCAGATCTCAACTACGATCGGCACGTTGCGCGTTCCGAGTTTGAGCACTCCGACCGCAATGCGGCGATTGCGTATCTGATGAAGTCTTTCGGTAATTTCGACAACGACGTCATCACCGTTTTGCACACCTATTTTCACTACTGCGCATTGCGCATGAGCTGTGAAGAACTGGCGCGCACCTTTGTGTATCTGGCCAATAAAGGGCATCCGCTGGGTAGCGAGACACCGCTCATTGATGCCCGTCAGGCACGGCAGATTAATGCGATGATGGTGACCAGCGGTATGTACGATGGTGCGGGTGAGTTCGCCTATCGCGTCGGGATGCCGGGCAAATCCGGTGTCGGCGGCGGTATTATTGCCGTGGTGCCGGGGGAGATGTGTATCGCGGTATGGTCGCCGGAACTTGACGCGGCAGGGAACTCTTTGGCAGGTATTGCTGCCTTAGAACTACTGGCGCAACGTATTGGCCGTTCAATTTTTTGAGTTTGCTGTCTTAAGGGAGAGTACATGTTAGTAAAAAGTGGAGTGGTAAAAACCGGACTTGCTGCGTTGCTGGCCCTCAGTGCGTGGAGCGCACAGGCGGACTATCAGTGTGCCGTACAGCCTAAAGATGATGTGATCATCAAGCCGCAGACCGTTCAGGTGGTCGGTAACAGCGGTGATTTGCTGATCACGCCAAATGGTAACGTGACCCTCAACGGTAAAGACATGACCCTGAGCGCCAGACAGCGTCAGGAAGCGATCGATTATCAGGCCGGTTTGCGTCGCGACCTGCCGTGGATTGATCAGGGTGCCACTGCGCATCTCGAAAAAGGCCGTGTGGCGGTAGATCGGGTGATCGTCGAGAAACTGGGCACCGACAGCAACGTGCGTAACCGTCTGGTCACGCTCGACAAGCAACTGAAGCAACAGATGAACCTGATCATTGAGCACCGCGCCGACGGTCTGACCTTCCACCATAAAGCGGTGGAACAGGTTAAGCAAAACGGTCAGAAGCTGATGGAACAAACCATGGGCGGCGTGATGCAGGACAGCATCAACGAAATGGGCCTCAAACAGGCTACCAGCGGTGGGAATCCGTTGCAGGCGATGATGGGTAATCTTGGCGGGCTGCAGCAAGCCATTCAGGAAGAGTGGAACAAGCAGGAAAAAGAATTCAAAGCCTTTGGCGATGACGTCTGTAAGCGTGTGACGAATCTGGATACTCAGCACAAAGCCTTGCTGGCGGATTTGAAAAAGTAATCGGCTAAATGACGGACACAAAAAAACCGCGATTACGCGGTTTTTTTGTTGGAAAACGAACCGTCCTTTGTGAACTGCACCTTACTCCCCCAAAAACAGCTCCAGCAGTGAGTTGAGGAATAATTTTCCTTTGCCGGTGATCTGCCAGTGCGTGGCGGTTTCCACCAGATATTCTTTGGTGATCGCTTCGTCAAGCTGTGCGCGTATCACCGACTCATCCAGCCCGGTATACAGACCAAACTCTTCACGCGGCGCGGCTTCCAGCAGGCGGAAGCGGTTCATGAAGAATTCAAACGGCAAATCTTCGGTTTCGACCGGATGTTGTTTGTCCATATAACGTCCCTGCATATAGCCGCGAGGATGTTTGGTTTTTACGGTACGCAGGATTTGCCCGTCGGGCTGCGTCAGTTTGCCATGCGCGCCACAACCGATGCCGAGATAATCCCCGAAGCGCCAGTAGTTCAGATTGTGCTGACACTGGTAGCCCGGTTTGGCATACGCCGAGGTTTCATACTGCTGATAACCAGCCGCAGTCAGCAACTGATCGCCTTGCTCGAAAATATCCCACAGTGCATCGTCATCCGGCAGGGTCGGCGGGCGCGAGGCGTACATTGTATTCGGCTCAATAGTCAGCTGATACCACGACAAATGCGGCGGGTTTAGTGCAATAGCCTGACGCAAATCGTCCAGCGCTTCTTCCAGCGTCTGATCCGGCAAGCCGTGCATCAGATCCAGATTGAAGCTGCGCAGGTTCAGGTCGGTCGCCAGATGCGCCGCGCGTGTGGCTTCGTCAGGGCCATGAATACGCCCCAGACGCTCCAGTTTCTGCGCATCGAAACTTTGCACGCCAATGGAGATACGGTTCACACCGGCGCGCTGATAGCCGCTGAAGCGGTCTGCTTCGACGGTGCCCGGATTAGCTTCCATGGTGATTTCAGCATTAGCATCGAGCGGCAAACGCGCGCGCACGCCGTCGAGCAGATTCTGCATCGCTTCGCTGCTCAGCAGACTTGGGGTTCCGCCGCCGATAAAAATCGTCCCCACACTGCGTCCGCCCACCAGATGCAGGTCTGCATCCAGATCAGCCAGCAGATGCGCGACATAATCGTCATGCGGCACTTCACCCTTTAACGCGTGCGAGTTGAAATCGCAGTAAGGGCATTTTTGCACGCACCACGGAATATGGATGTAGAGACTCAGCGGCGGTAACTTACGCATTCTTTTGTACAGCCTCTTTCATCGCGGCAAGCAATAGTTTCAGTGCCTGTCCACGGTGCGAGACCGCACTTTTTTCTTCACGGGTCAGTTCTGCGGCGGTCTTGCCCAGCGCAGGAACATAAAAAATCGGGTCATAACCGAAGCCGCCTTCGCCTGCTTCGGCAAAGGTAATCTCACCAGCCCAACTGCCGTGACACACCAGCGGCGTCGGGTCTTCAGCGTGGCGCATATACACCAGCACACAATGGAACTGCGCATCGCGCTGACCCTGTGGCACGTCTTTCAGCGCCACCAGCAGTTTATCGAGGTTTTGCTGATCGCTGGCATCAGCGCCTGCGTAGCGTGCGGAGTAAATCCCCGGCGCGCCGCCGAGAAAATCCACCGCCAGACCTGAATCATCAGCAATGGCTGGCAAACCGGTGACCGCTGCCGCATGGCGGGCCTTCAGGATGGCGTTCTCAATGAACGTCAGCCCGGTTTCTTCGGCAGATTCAACACCGAGTTCCGTTTGTGCGACCACGTCCAGCCCGAAACTGGCCAGAAGATGTGCGAGCTCACGCACTTTACCGGCGTTGCCGGTAGCTAATACGACTTTCTGCATGGGAGAGTCCTGACGTAAACGTTATTCTGCGAGCAGTACCGCGACCTCAGTCGGGATATTTTGCGGATGTGTAATGCGGACTTGTTTATGGCGGCCCAGTTCGCCCTTTTCAATGCTGACCTGACTTTTGGCGACTTTAAACTGTTTTGCGAGAAATTTCACCAGATGTGTGTTCGCCTGACCATCAACCGGCGGGGCGGTGATGGCGACTTTCAGTTCGTCGCCATGCAAACCCACCAGGCTGTCGCGGCTGGCTTTGGGCTGGATAACCAGCCGCAAAACCAGCGCATCAGATTGCCAGAACGCCGGGCTTAAAGCTGGAACCACAACGCACCCAGCAGATCCATCCCCAGATAATTCAGCATATAGAGGATAAGGATCACCACCATCGCCGAGAAATCGATGCCGCCCATCGCCGGAAGAATACGACGGATTGGCGCCATCAGCGGCTCAGTCAGCTGCATCAGCAGATAATCCATCGGCCCGCGGCCCTGGCTCACCCAGCTCATCAGCGAGCGGATAATCACCAGCCAGAACACCAGATAACCGGCTGCTTTAACCAGCCCTATCAGGCCAATCAGCAGGCTGCTCAGACCAAAGAAAATAGCGCCGCTTTGAATAAGCAACAGCAGCGGGAATTTGATGGTGCAAAGGATAAACGCCAGCAGCAAACTCGCGCTGTCAATCGGGCCCAGCGGCGGAATAATCCGGCGAAGTGGTCCGATAATGGGCTGAGTAATTTTCACCACGAACTGTGAAAACGGGTTATAAAAATCTGTACGTGCCCATTGCATCCAGATGCGCAGTAGCAGAACCATCACGTAGAGATCTATGAGGGTTTTAACCAGAAACGTCAGCGTTAACATAATTCTCCTATGCCCTTCATCCTTCGCGTGTCGTCTTGACGCAACACGAATGATTTTGGGCAGTGTTATTTTATTATTTGCTCTTATTAGAACAGTTTTTCCATTTCCTGCGCGCGGGTAATGGCGGCCTGCATGGCCTCGGAGACAATCTCCGGTAATTTACGGTCGGTGAAAACCTTCAGAGCTTCAAACGTCGTGCCGCCTTTGGACGTCACATTCTCACGAAGTTGTGACAATGGCGTGTCCGGACTGGCGGCGACTAAAGCACTGGCGCCGCTGGCGGCTTGCTCAACCAGCATCCGTGCGGTTTCAGCGCTGAAACCCAGACGTTGCGCTTCAGCCTGCATTGCTTCCATAAACAGGAAGAAATACGCCGGGGCGCTGCCTGCGGCGGCAATTACGTGGTTGATACCTTCTTCGGTATCGACCCAGCAAATTTTCCCGACGGCGGTCATCAGTTCGCCGCTGTAATCACGGTCTGCCTGAGAAACCTGAGAAGGTGCGTACAGGCCACTCATGCCTTTCCCGACCAGAGATGGCGTGTTCGGCATGATACGCACGATGTTCAGATTATCGCCCAGCAACTCGCAGAAGCGCGCCACACTGACGCCTGCGGCAATCGACAGTACCAGCTTGTCGCTAAAATCCACGTCTTTTTGCAGTGCTTTACACACATCGGCCATCATTTGCGGTTTTACCGACAAAACAACGACATCCGCCTCCTTTGCACAGCCGCTGTTATCGCTGCTGCTTTGCACGCCATATTTATCAGCCAGCGCATCGCGATGCGTGGTGGAAGGGGCACAAACGCTGATGAGATTTGCCGGATAGCCGCTTTCGACCAGGCCGGAAATAATTGCGCCCGCCATATTACCGGCGCCGATAAAACTGATTTTGCGATGTTGCATTCATGCTCCTTGCTTTTAATGGGGGCTGAATTGAGCCTATCAAGAGTAAAGCAGTAAACCCAAAGATAAAGGTTACTGTTTTATGCTGTAATCACGGGCACCGAAAATGGCGGTCCCGATGCGAACCATCGTGCTGCCAGCCGCAATTGCCGCAGGCATATCATCGGTCATACCCATCGACAGCGTATCGGCCTGCGGACAAATATTTTGTAAATCTTTCAGCGCATCCCGCATCTTGCCGAAGACCTCAAGCTGTCGCGCGTGATCCGTTTCCACTGCCGGAATCGCCATCAGGCCGCGCAGTATCAGGCGGGGCATCGCCATAATCTGTCGGGCCAGTTCTGCGATATCGCCCACTGCAATGCCGGATTTACTGGCCTCATCGCTGATGTTGACCTGAATCAGCACCTGTAAAGGCGCTAAACCGGCCGGACGTTGTTCGTTCAGCCGCTGGGCGATTTTCAGGCGGTCAATGGTATGGCACCAGTCAAAGTTCTCCGCCACCAGGCGGCTTTTATTCGACTGCAATGGCCCGATGAAATGCCAGGTCAGCGCAGGCTGATGTCCGGCAAAGTGGGCAATCTTATCCACGCCTTCCTGCACGTAGTTTTCGCCGAACGCTAACTGTCCGGCGGCAATCGCTTCTTCGACAGCGCTCGCAGGTTTTGTTTTGCTGACTGCAAGCAAGGTAATTTCTTCTGGAGACCTGCCGCAATGTTGTGCAGCGGCTGCGATTTTCTCGCGGACATTCTGTAAGTTCTGCTCAATAGCGTTTTGCTGACTAAGGCTCATAGGGACTCAGGAGGATTTCAACATGGATATTGATGGATTAGTGGGACGTAGTGTAAAGCAAAATGCCTCCGATCTGCACCTTTGTACCGGCTATCCGCCTGTGTTGCGCATTGACGGGGAATTATGTCGCTGTGAAGATCTGCCGGTGGTGGAGGCTTCGCAGATGCTGGGGCTGATCCATGCGTGGCTGGATGCCACTGAACAACATACTTTGCAGCTGGCCGGACAGGTGGATAAAGCGCTGACATTGGGTGATGGCGTGCGGATGCGGCTCAATATCTTTCAGCAACTGCACGGGTTGTCTGCGGCGCTGAGACCGGTGCCTGCCCGTTGCCCCGAGCTGGCTGCATTGAGGGTGCCGGATATCTTGCAGCATGTGATTATGCAGGAAGACGGCCTGATTTTGGTCACCGGCGCGACGGGCAGCGGGAAATCCACCACGCTGGCGGCGCTGATTGATCATCTCAACCGCCATGCGAAGCGCCATATTATTACGCTGGAAGACCCCATTGAGTTTATCCATACTGGCAGGCACTGTCTGATTCAGCAGCGCGAACTCGGGCTGCATACGCGTTCATTTGGTGAAGCGGTGCGCGGTGCTCTGCGTGAAGATCCGGATGTATTGTTACTGGGCGAACTGCGTGACACTGACAGTATCCGGCTGGCGCTGACGGCGGCAGAAACCGGACATCTGGTTCTCGCGACACTGCATACGCGCAACGCCACACAGGCCATTGACCGGCTGGTTGATGTGTTTCCGGCAGAAGAAAAAGCGTTTGTCCGCGCGCAACTGGCGGGCAGCCTGCGGGCCGTGATCGCGCAAAAACTGGCGGTGACTGAAGAAAAGGATGGGAGAAAAGCGGGAAGGGTAGCGCTTTTTGAAGTGCTGACCTCCACACCGGCGGTGTGCAATTTAATTCGTGAAGGGAAAACGCATCAGCTGGCGGATATCCTGCAAACCGGCGCGCAGGCCGGCATGCAGACGTTCGCACAAAGCCGTCAGCAACGGCAACGTGCGGGATTACTGGCGGAAGATCAGGACTGACTCCACTGTTTCTCGAACCAGCTTTCCAGAATAATGACGGCGGAAGCGGCATCCACGCTGCCTTTATCCAGCGCACGGAAACCGCCGCGATCGAACAAATCAGCACGGGCTTCTACGGTACTCAGGCGTTCGTCGTGCAGTTCAACCTGAACGCCAAAACGGCCATGCAGACGGTTGGCAAATTTGCGCGCACGGGCAGTCAGAGGTTGTTCTGTGCCGTCCATGTTCAGCGGCAAACCGACAACCACCAGATCCGGCAGCCACTCTTTCAGCAGTTTTTCAATTTTCTGCCAGTCCGGTGTGCCGTCCTGCGCTTTAAACGAGGTCAGCGGACGGGCGGTGCCGGTGACTTCCTGACCAATAGCCAGACCGATGCTTTTGGTGCCGAAGTCGAAAGCAAAAACCGTGCGGTTTGCCATTATGCATGCCCCGCATGGGTGGCGAGCTGTCCGACGTCAACGCCGATCATTTTCGCTGCTTCGCGCCAGCGGTCAGCAATGGGGGTGCGGAACAAAATATCGCTGCTGGCTTCAATGGTCAGCCACGAGTTTTCCAGTAATTCTTTTTCAAGCTGGCCCTGTTCCCATGCGGCATAACCCAGTGCCACCAGCACATCTTTTGGCTGATCGGGCGTGCCCAGCGTTTCCAGCACGTCTTTCGAGGTGGTGATCATCGTGCAGTCAGAGATGCGGATGCTGGAGCCAAAACCTTCGCGCGGCGTATGCAAAATGAAACCGCGATCGTCTGCCAGCGGCCCCCCGGAAAAAACCGGGCGATCAAGACGAATACTCAGGTCACGGGGTTCGGGGGTGATGTCGAGTTTGTCGAGTACGCTTTCAATGGTGAAATCGTCGACCAGTTTGTTAATCACCAGCCCCATGGCGCCGTCTTCATTGTGTTCGCAGATGTACACGACCGAACGTTTGAACTGGGGTTCATCCAGGCCAGGCATCGCAATAAGAAAGTGATGTTGTAGATTCATGGTATGCAGGATGTTTAACCTCAGAATTGAAATCAGTGCAGGCAGGCCAGTTTATTACGTCAGGCTCGCCAAAAAAAGCGGGTTATCCAGCAATGCTGAACAACCCGTTTATCGATTTTAATCTGTGCTTATCGTGAAGCCAGACGTTTCTCGATGGCGTCCATCAGCATGCCGGTGATGGAAATCGGGAAGGCGGCTTCGATTTCACGTGCACAGGTCGGGCTGGTGACGTTAATTTCCGTCAGGCGATCGCCGATAATATCCAGACCGACAAAAATCAGGCCTTTCTGCTTGAGGATTGGCGCGACGGTACGGGCAATTGCCCAGTCACTTTCGCTCAGCGGACGGGCTTCGCCACGGCCTCCGGCAGCCAGATTACCGCGGGTTTCACCCTGCGCCGGAATACGCGCCAGGCAGTAAGGCACCGGTTCGCCGTCGACCACCAGAACGCGTTTGTCACCGTCCTTGATGGCTGGCAGGTAGTTTTGTGCCATACAGAAACGGCTGCCGTGTTCGGTCAGTGTTTCGATAACGACGGAGACGTTGGCATCTTCAGGTTTCAGACGGAAAATGGAAGCGCCACCCATGCCATCGAGTGGCTTGAGGATCACGTCAGTGTGTTCTTTATGGAACGCTTTCAACTGCGCTGCATTGCGGGTAACCAGCGTATCTGGCGTCAGTTCAGGGAACCACGCGGTGAACAGCTTCTCGTTACAGTCGCGCAGGCTCTGCGGTTTATTGACGATCAGCGTGCCTTTTTCTTCGGCACGTTCGAGGATGTAAGTGGCATAAATGAATTCGGTATCGAACGGCGGATCCTTACGCATCAGGATCACGTCCAGTTCCTGCAGGGCGATATCCTGCTCTGTGCCAAACTCATACCAGCCATCGTAATCCTGCTTCACGCTGAGTTTTTTGGTGGTCGCACGGCCTTCGCCGCCGCGCAGATACAGGGAATTCATTTCCATGTAATGCAGTTCGTAACCACGACTCTGCGCTTCCAGCAACATAGCGAAACTGGTGTCTTTTTTAATGTTGATGGAAGAGATCGGATCCATCACGATGCCAAGCTTAATCATTTGGTTTCCTCTTAACCCAGATCGCCGAAACGAACCTGTAAGGCTGTAATCGCGGTGAGTGCTGTGGTTTCTGTACGCAGAACACGGGGTCCCAGCAGGATATCAGTAAATCCGTAGCCGGAGGTCATTGCAATTTCTTCAGCGGATAAACCGCCTTCCGGACCGATCAGCAGGCGGACATGGCTTACCGGCAGCGGCAGGGTGTTAATGCTGTGGCTGGCGCGCGGGTGCAGGTTCAGCTTCAGGCTGTCGTCCTGCTCGTTGCACCAGGCTTCGAGCTGCATCGCCGGACGAATGTCAGGGATACGGTTACGTCCGCACTGTTCGCAGGCGGCAATGGCGATTTTCTGCCACTGCTGCAATTTTTTCTCCAGACGTTCGCCGTCAAGTTTGACGCCACAGCGCTCGGAAAACAGCGGAGTAATCGTATTCACGCCCAGCTCAATAGATTTCTGAATGGTGAATTCCATCTTCTCGCCACGCGAGATCACCTGACCAAGATGCAGATTCAGCGGGGATTCATTATCCGCCAGCACGCCCTGATTCAGGCTGACACGCACACTTTTCTTATCAACCTGCGTGATGCTGGCTTCGAAGACCTGGTTGCTGCCGTCAAATAACTGAATCGCCTGACCCGGCTGCATACGCAGAACGCGCCCGACGTGATTGGCGGCATCTTCGCTCAGCGCAATCTCGCTGTGAGCGGTCAGGATTTCCGGATGATAAATGCGGGGTATGCGCATGTGTGACTGCTGTCCTTAAAGTGGTGAAGTGGGCTATTTTGGCAACGGTTGCCAGCCCTGTCGCTGACTATTGTGCCCTATAGTAGGTTAGCTTTTTCTTTGCACGCAAGCCTGCTGAACGTAAGGGTTGTGATTCCCCTGTACCCTGGCAATGCGGTTATCGCGTTCACATTCCCATGAAGTGACCGGATACTGGCGATCCCAGGCGGTAAACAACTGTGTCTGCTGGCGGGATAAATTCAGTTTGTACTGGTCACGCATGTAGAAGTAAGTGCGCGCAATGGCCCCACGGGCGCGGGCTGGCGGCTCGGCGGCTTTGGCTTTGAAGTCGATTTTCATTTCACAGCGGCCATACTGACCTTCGCCACCGTTCCACTGGCTGTACATGAAATTATTGCGGTCGCCGTTCACTTCACCGATGGCCGGTTCAAGGTTGTGCAGGTCAGTTTCAACCTTGCGATAGTCGGCGCTTTTCGCGCAATTTTTGCGCCCGCCATCCTGCCAGCATTGCATCTGGTGGCCGAACTGCCACGCGGGAACCACATGTTCCCATTCGATCCGGCTGGCGCGCTGTTCACTTTTACGTACCGCGTAACCGCAGGATTGCAGATCCGGCGTGCCTTTTTTCCCCTGCCAGCTGATATCGCAGCCGCAGTAAAATGTTGGCGCGCCCTGATTGATTTTCACGGCAGCGGCTTTGGCCTGACTGAAGTTATTGATGGCGTTGCCGGACTGGCTGAAGGCGCTCAGCGGTGTCAGCGCACTGATAAACAGAAAAGATAAGAACGTTTTATGAAACATGTTTCTGAAAGACCCAAGACTAAAAGGCCGGAAGGGTAACGGATGCGGCGCGATGTGACAATGGGACTTTGCTGCTAATGAGTGATTGAAAAATCAGCAATTAGTGATGCCGTTAGCGTTAAAACGTAACAGTTCGCCGCAATGGCGGCAGCGGTATTCCGACTCCTTGCGCATCACCTTATTGTGGCGTCGCACGGTCAACTGGTGGTCGCGGCAGGCGCATAAATACGGATAGGTTTTACTTTGCACGGATGCCACTTCGAACTTGTGGGTTCTGCTCGCTGAGACACCCAGCACATGTTCCATCATCCAGCGCCACTCTTTGCCGTGCGGTGCAGGAGCGCGACCAAAACGGCGGTATACCAGCAAATGGGCCAGCTCGTGTGGCACCACTTCATCGATAAACGGCTGCTGATTTTCCAGCAGTAATACCGGATTAAGGCGGATTTGCCAGTGTTGCAGATACGCGCTTCCCGCGCTGGTGCCGCGTTGCTGATAGTTGATTTCCGGCTCCGTGTAGTCGGTGCCAAAAAACTGATTTGCCATCTGGAGTTTTTCCCGCAGGCAGCGCATAACGGCTTGTTGCAGGGCGATGGGGAGACGTGAGGTTTTCATCTGGCGAAGGATAAATCTGGCGGGGGAGAGATGCAATATGGAATTCCTCCCCTTTGCAGGGGAGGAATGGCAGGCTTATTTATTGCTAACTTACTTACCGATGTCGCGCAGGGCTTCACCTTTCATCAGGTTGCGTTCGATGTGTTCCAGTGAGACGTTTTTGGTCTCAGGGATCAGCGCAATAGTGATGAAGATGAAGACCACGTTCAGCGCGGCGTACACCCAGAAGGTGTTGGCGTTGCCGAGGCTGTCGAGCATGGTCAGGAAGGTTGCGCCGACAATCATGTTGGCGATCCAGTTGGTCGCAGTAGACACGGTGATACCAAAATCGCGGCCTTTCAGCGGCTGAATTTCAGAACACAGTACCCAAATCAGCGGACCAGCACTCATCGCAAAACCAACGATGAACATCAGCAGCATGGCGATGGAGAAGTATTTCGCCGCATCGGATTCGACACCGATATGCAGCATAGTACCCAGCACACCCATACCGACTGCCATCACCAGGAAGCCCAGTTTCAGCGTAGGTTTACGGCCCCAGCGGTCAACCAGACCGATGGCAATGAACGTCGCCAGAACGTTAACCAGCCCGACGATCACCGTGCCCCACATCTGTTGAGAGGTGCTGGCGAAACCGGCGATGCCGAAGATTTTTGGTGCGTAGTACATGATGACGTTCATACCGGTGAACTGCTGCATGACCTGCAAAAGAACGCCGAGGTAAACCGCACGACGGAAGTTTTTGTTATTAACGAACAAACCCCAGCCGCTTTGTTTTACTTTCAGACTTTCACGGATTTCATCCAGTTCATGTTTTGCCTGCTCACTGGAATCACGCAGTTTTTCCAGTACGCGGCGTGCTTTACCGTCATCGCCACGGGCGGCCAGCCAGCGCGGGCTGTCCGGCAGAAAGAAGACGCCAACCAGCAACAGCAATGCCGGAATGGTGATGATGCCCAGCATCCAGCGCCATGCGCCGGTATAGCTGAACGCGGTATCCGACAGGTATGCGGCCAGAATACCGATGGTGATCATCAGCTGGTACATGGAAATCATGCTGCCGCGGATTTTTTCCGGTGCGATTTCTGACAGGTAAATCGGTGCGGTGTAAGACGCGATACCGACAGCCAGACCCAGCAGAACACGGGCAACAATCAGCACTTCTGTGTTGGGCGCAAAGGCGGAACACAGGGAGCCGACAACGAACAGAACTGCGCCGATCATCAGGCTGAATTTACGTCCCAGACGGAAGTTCAGCCAGCCACTGCCGACAGCACCGACGGCGGCACCAAACATCATGGAGCTGACAACCCATTCCTGTTGGTGGTTAGTAATCTGGAAGTCATGGCTGATAAAGGGCAGGGCGCCCGCGATGACGCCGATATCTAAGCCGAACAGCAGTCCGGCAAGTGCAGCAAGAAAACAGACAAAGAAAGTGACGCTTTTGTTCGAGCGTTTTCCTTTGGTCGAAGTTGAGTTGTTCATCCGGTCTCCAAAATAATGCAATCGTTTTGAGTTTGTAATAATGCTTAGGCTGTTATGTTATTAACCCTGCACACAGCTTAACGTGAACCCGGTCACAGTGTTGTAATCGTTTACACTAATAGGTGTGGCTGGGTATCTTGTTTCTGAAGGGTTTCAAACGGATAGCGTAACAGGAAGGAGATGTGCCTGAGAGTAATAGCCCATAAATTGATTTATATCAATCAATACAGTGTTTCAAACTTTTACATATACAAATAACTTATTAATTTATAACAAATTATTTTCTGTAACCGTTTTCATTTTAGCCATCATCTGGCCATAAAACTTCCCGCTTCCTGCTTTTGAGTGTAATCGTTGAAATACTCAATTCGGACTTTTTCAGACGATGCTGAAGCCGAAAATGGTAACGATGGGGTGTATGGCTTGCCCGGATAGACGTTTTTCTTCAGCTCTTTCCACTGGCACCGGGCTTCCTTTTTATCGCTGTCACACAGGCCAATACGCTGTACCAGCAGATGGATATTGCCGGTATTGGTAATTTGCTGAGTAGATGGATCCCAACCCAGTCTGGCGACCGGTTTTGCTGGCGGCACCATGACGACGACCCCCCAGACAATGGTCAGGTTCAGTTCGCTGGTGAAATTTTTGTTGCTGGCAGGGTTTTTGAATTCTTCCGGAGTCATTGACTGAAAATGCACGCGGTAGATTTTTTCTTCGTTGCTTTCACCGAGGCCGACGATCCTCACCGGCTGGCTGTTACCGGCGGGCAAACCAAATTTTAGCGGCGAGACCACCAGACTGTTTTGTGCGCCCTGTGGTGCAGGCGTTTCACTTTCCTGTGGTGTGCCGGGGTTATGAACCTCGGTGATTTTTCCCTGAATATACTGGGTAGTTTCGCTTTTAGAACTGATGACCAGTGCAGCAGCATGTTGTTCGTTAAGCGTTACTTTCATCGGTGAAACGGTGATGTTGGCAAAACACAGGACAGGTATGGTCAGCATCAGTACCGGGAGCACTTGCATAGCTGAGACGGAAAAATTTCTTCGTGGCATATATGTCGCCTTCGGGTGAAGTTAGTAAAGAGACGGGGTGAAATTAAGCTGAAGTGTGCCCCGGTAATATCCGGCATTTTTACTGCTCACTTCTATATAATCGGTACTGAGCTCAAGCGGTGCAGGCACACAAATGACCGGTTCCGGGATGCCCGGTAAATGTACCTGTCGGATATGTGCCTGTTGTATCTTTGTGAAATTTATCTGACGGGCACGGCTCACGGTTTGCATGGTATTCGTATCAGGGTTGAGAATATTAATCGTGTAATCAATGCGATCTCTTTTTTCATTCACATTTCCCCCCTGGCGTACGATGGAAAAATTGAGTCCTGAACGGTCACTCTGTCCGGTGAAGTCATCGTTAAGGGTGAGCATAAAGGTACTACTGTTGGCGTTGTAACCATCATATAAGCAGACATCAATATTTGCTCTGCCAGTAAAAGACATTTTTTGGGTGCCTGCGCCGGGCAACGGACGCATATTGAGATTCACCAGTGGTGCGGCTTCGCCAAATTCGGGTAAATAGATTTGCTGATTATTATTGTCAGTAACGTTGAGGGTGATATGGGCGTTCCAGTCTGCGAGTTTAATACGCGGATCCCACTGCATTAAGCTCATTTTTAACTCAGCTTTCCAGATGCCTCCGACAGGGAGTTTCTTCAGTTCATTGGCAGAAATATTGACGTTGAGTAATGAATTATCGGTTTTATTTCCATCTGAACAGCTGACTTCCATGCCGGCATTGACCAGATAGGGGCCCCAGAGATTGCCCGCAGGCCAGCAAGATGTCCCGATATCGGACGTCAAATAGTGAAAAGCGGTGAGATTAATAATGGCCGTTGTATGAGACCGCTGCTCGGTTAACAGAATGGGAATGGAAGTTTTGCCACTGACCACCCCGGTGACATTGGTACTGCATTGACCATTAACGGGGTTGGAGCTGGATAAACAAATCCAGGTGTTTCGGCCCCATAACGAATCTTTATCCGTATCATACCCCCCACTTTCGTCTTTCCAGATATCAATCTGTGAAGGTGGACTGGATTTATCAAATGTGGCTGTGACGGGCGTATCACGCCCGGTTGGCTCAACCCTTTCGGCTCTTGCCGATTGTATTGTCAAGGCGCCGGCCAGCATTAACAGTGCCGCGATAAAATACGTTTTTGTCAGGTTCATGTTGTCCCCAGCCTAAAGCTGTGGCGTAAAATTCACAATCAGATGTCCGGTATAATGCCCAGCTTGTTTACTGTTGATATCCATTGTCTTGGTGCTGAGTTCCAGAGGTGCAGGAACACACAATACTGCCTGTGGGATCCCTGGCAGATGCACTGGCCGGGTATGAGCGGTCTGAATATCAGAAATTACCAGATCATCACCGCGTATTACGCTGACGTATTTACCGTCGGGTGCCTGCATTCGCACATAATAATCAATGCGTCCTGAATCCAAATTAGTGTCGCCGTGATCAGAATAAATAGAGAAGTATCCGTTATTGCGCTGGGTTGTCCCCTGCTGCTGATCGTCAAATTTCAGGGTGAAACTGGTACTGTTCGAGCCATACCCATCGTACAAACACATATCTATAGTAGCTGAGCCGTTCATTTGCGTTTGATTACCTTTAGTGCCGGGCAGCGGTCGAAGGTTAAGGTCAACACGCGGTGCGGCTTCGCCAAATTCGGGTAAATAGATTTGCTGATTATTGTTGTCAGTGACGTTGAGAGTGATGTGCGCTGTCCATCTGGCCAGATTTTTACCCGGGGACCACTGCCACAGATCCAGCGCCAGTGTACCTTCCCAGACTCCGCCAACCGGAAGTTTTTTCAATTCATCCCCGTTGATAAACATATAGAGAAAGGTTTCTTTGGCACCGTTGTCAGCCCCCGCAGTGACTAAAAAATGCGTGCCATCTGCCGAACTCGAATGGTAGCCTTTGAGATTAATAACGGCTTGCAGGCCGCTCTTCTTCTCAGTAAAGAGAGTAGGAATAAGCGTATCCCCTGTTGCTCCCCAGTCTCCATTCGCATTTTTGGCTTCGCCACTTTTACATTGCCCGGTCTCCGGAGACGTATTTGATAAACACCGCCAGTTATTTCTCCCCCATAACCTCGGGTCTTCGGTGTCATAACCTCCACTTTCATGCGTCCAGATGCCGAGTGTACTGGGCGGTGTTCCTCTGTCAAAAGTTGCGCTTACAGGCGTATCTCGTCCGGCAGGAGGCACGCTTTCTGCAAGTGCTGGCAGTATTGTCAGCACAGGTGCCAGAGTGGCAAACAGTGCAAAAAAACATGCTCTTTTAACGGACATATCCACTTTCCTTAAAGCTGCGGTGTAAAATTCACAATCAGATGTCCGGTATAATTCCCAGCTTGTTTACTGTTGATATCCATTGTCTTGGTGCTGAGTTCCAGTGGCGCAGGAACACACAATACTGCCTGTGGGATCCCTGGCAGATGTACAGGCCGGATATGAGCGGTCTGAATATTAGAAATCACCAGATCATCACCGCGTATTACGCTGACGTATTTGCCGTCGGGTGCCTGCATTCGCACATAATAATCAATGCGTCCTGAATCCAAATTAGTGTCGCCGTGATCAGAATAAATAGAGAAGTATCCGTTATTGCGCTCGGTTGTCCCCTGCTGCTGATCGTCAAATTTCAGGGTGAAACTGGTACTGTTCGAGCCATACCCATCGTACAAACACATATCTATAGTAGCCGAGCCGTTCATTTGCGTTTGATTACCTTTAGTGCCGGGCAGCGGGCGCAGGTTAAGGTCAACGCGCGGTGCGGCTTCGCCAAATTCGGGTAAATAGATTTGCTGGTTATTGTTGTCGGTGAGATTGACTGTGATGTTGGAATCCCACTGATAAACCTCGGTTTCGCTGCTGTTATGGAGAAGAATTTTTAGCTGAGCAGTCCAGATGCCGCCAACCGGTAACTTATTGAGTTCGGCGGCAGGGATTTTCAGGGTTAAGTTAACACCATCTGTTGAATCACCGCTGCAGGAGTTTTGTGCGCTTTGATTCATGGGCTTAGGATCGCCATACATCGCGCAATTTCCGTTATACCAGTAGGCTTCGCGTGTTCCCTGCAATTCGAGAGTCTGCGTTGCGCCACTGCGCTTTTCCGTAAATTTAAGATAAACCGGCAGATAGGCGGCATATCCGCCTTTACCCGTTGGGCATTTACCATTTTCATCGCTGGTGCTTGACGTGCAGGCCCAGTAGTTAAGGCCCCAGCGACCGGAATTAGTCGAGTCGTATCCGCCGCTTTCTTGTGTCCAGATATTTACCGTTGATGCGGTACCCTTCGCGATGTTCAGTTCTGTATTGATGCTGTGATCCAACGGAGCAACCGTGTCAGCCTGCGCATCGGACAACGTGGCTAACAGGGTGCTCAGTGAAATAAATAAAGCAGTCAGAAGTTGTTTATGTTTCATTTTTTTTCTCGAATCGCAGCAGGTAAATCCGCAGGCTGAACCGGTTTACACAATGTTTTACCGACATAACGCACGACATCGCGGCTTGATTGCACGGTGACTGCGCACTGGTAATTCTGCTCACCGTTTTTGACATATAGCGTTTTTGCTAATGACGTCATTTCTGCGGTAAAGCCGCCATCTTCCGAACTGCTGAAAGCATTGGCATTGAGCATGTTGCCGCCATTGAGGGGGGCACCCGTGGCGGTAACCAGTTGTCCGACATAGGTATAATGCGATTCCATCGTCACTTCGCGTACTTTCATTTTCCCCGGCAGGAGGAACAATTTCTGGCTGCCTGCGCCCTGTGTAATGCTGGCCTGGCTACCTGAACTGACATCACGGCTTTCATCAACGGACACCTTGCCTTCTTCAAAACCGGTCACCGGGAATAACGCTTTGCTGTTCTGTTTCATGTGGGCCGCGCCGCCGCCCTGAACTGAAACGTCGATCAGTGCGTCATCTGCGGCATCCGCCTCTTCTTCATTACTGCCTTTCACCTTCACAGCTACCGCAGCACCCGGTGAGCCTGTACCGCCTGGCCCCCAGAAGAAGCCGGATTTAGATACCGCAACGGAAGAACTGTAGCTGCCGGTCACTGCGCCCTGATGGGTTTTTTGCTCATTGTCATAGCTGTCGGAAACGGTCAGTTCGCCTTCGCCATACTGGCCATTGAGACGGCCATGAACCGAGGCGTTAGCGTTATCGGTATCCGTGCCGCCCACATCAATACCCAGTTCGCGGTCGTTATTGCTGCCCCAGTCCCAGTTCTGACTGGCGTTATACGTCATCTGCGCATCGCCGTTCTGGCTGCCCTGATAATCGGTGCTGAATGAAGTGTTGCTGCTGCGAAGCAGCGCATCTTTTGGCGTATTACGTGACAGGGAGAAGCCGACGTAGACACCTTTGTCACTATCGCTGTCACTGCTGCTCTGACGACGGTAGCCACCAAAACGCGTGGTGATCGTCATCTGTTTCCAGTTGAAGCTTTTATTCAGGCTCAGTTGCAAGGTTTTGGATGTGCTCTGTGATTCGGTATTGTTGATCATGTTGTCTTCAAAAGGTTTTGAAGGATCGTACGTCGCAGAGTCCGGTGAGAGACTGGTATTTTTATTGTAAGTGTAGCCCAGAGAGGCAGACCAGCCCTTAACCGGCACGGAAAGTGTGGCGTTAATTGATTCGTAGCAGCCAATATCCGCATAATCATTTTCCCCGACATCGGCACTGGTGCAGCTTTTACCGTATGCAGCATTGCGATAGACGCTCATGGAAAAACCGTCGTTGTAGCTGATTTGCTCAACGTTACCTTTGGAACCGTCGGTGCCGCTAAACACGCTGGTCTGCATATCCAGCACGCCGTCGATCACTTTGCCGTTAAAACCGTGTGTCCATTGCAGGCCCGCTTCGCCATAATTTTCATTATCGGTATTGGCAATACCTGCCGTCGCTGTCAGCTCGGCAAACACCGGCAGACGCGCACCGGCTTGCATCACCGGTTTGCGTGATGTGCTGTCATTTTCTTCGTCATCTGTTGAGCTGACGACTTTGTTATCTGCCGTTTCACCGGCCTGTACAAACCATTGCATATGCCCGTCACTGATCCCGCCCGTTTTGGTAAACGGCTGGGTTTCGGTGCGCACGAGCTGGTTATTCTCATAAATTCGCAGGGTGACGGCATAACTGCCGCTCGGGAAGTTGCCGGTATCCAGCGTATTTGAACCGTTATTGAGATAAAACGTGCCGAGCAACTGATTGCCGCGATAAGCATCGACGCGGGATTTGCTGGAAAGCAGTACCACCAGCGGTGAACCTTTGCTGGCTTCATCAAGATTCAGGTAGCTCAGGGAACTCCCGGCACGGACGCCATCGATCGCATTCAGCGGTAACAGCGAGAAACTGATATTACCGCCCAGATTGCTGGAAAGGTCGCGTGAGTCCATGCGTCCGGCCTGCACGTAGTGGCGCTTGCCTAAGCTCTGGCGGAAATAGAGATCATCGACAGATACTGTCTGGCTGTCACTGTCGTCACTTTTGTAAGAATCAAGCGACCAGTCGAAACCCACATAGCCGCTGGTCAGCACGCCCAGTGCGCCGGCGCCTTGTAGTGACAGACTCTGGTATTGATCCTGCGCTGCCACGTTCAGGGTTTGCTGATGAATTAAGGCATTTTCAGTCTGCGCGGTCGGGGTGTAATAAAGGGCTTTTTTATCAGCATCAGGCACCAGTGCTTTGCTGACAAAGACGTCGGCGGCGCTGTTGTTTTCATCGTAAATCAGCGCCAGCGAGTCGGTTTCCAGATAACCACAGCCCCTGGCGTCGGCATTGCTGCTGCAGGCCAGGTTGCCATGGCGGGGAAGCGGCGCAGACAAGGTCGCCAGCATTTTCTGGTAATCCGGCGTGCCAGTTTTCAGCGGCAGATTCAGTGCGGTAAGTACCGCCTGCGGGTCTTTAAACTGTATGGTTTCCAGTGTGACGTTGGCTTCAAATAAGCCGGCAGACTGGCCGAGCAGATTGACGTTCAGCCAGACGTTCTGACCTGAGACCAGCTCTTCGAAACCCGGAGGAACGTCAGAGCCAGCTAAAGCAAGATTGCTGAATAAAGCAAAATGAATTGCCAGAAAGCAAAGTGACACTTTCAAGTTAGGTTTCATTATTTTTCCTTTATTCAAAAATCTGAGAGGTGAAAAGAATCGGCCTGATTAACAGGCCGATGAGGAGTGATTCAGGTGGAATGAACGCTTATGGCGTTTCAGTTGCCTGAGTCAGTACCACGCTGACAACGCCGCTGTAGTTACCGGAAGCAACAGGTGCCTGAGTGGTCTGGCTGACTTTCAGAGGCTGAATGATGGAACCGTTAGTGGTATCGCCGTTCGGGAACAGGGTAGTTGCAGCCATGGTCTGCTGAGCCTGAGTCAGGGTCAGTTCGCCGTATTTAACAGTCAGTGGGATATTTGGGTTGGTACCCACGGTATCCATTAATTGCGGGGTACCTGCCAGGTTGATGTTCACATCTTTTTCAGCATCGTTAGAATAGATCTTGGTCATCTGTGTAACAGGTTCCAGACCTACGCCAGGCATATAAGTCATTTCCATCGTAGAAGGTAATACTTCGCCAGTGTCAGTGGTCATATCCAGAGTGGCGTCAACGTTTGCAGTCACAGTAATATCTTTCTGTACAGCAGAAGCGTTAATAGCGAAGCCCATGATTGCAGTGACCAGCAGTGGTTTGATAATTGATTTCATTTTTAATTCCTAATTAAGAAGATGCATATTGCTATGCGGGGTTTATAACGAGAGTTATTCTTTACGTAAAATAATGAGATCTATTTTGCGCTGAATTCTTTTACGCCAACGGTTTTATCTGTCCAGTTGAAGTATTTCACTTTCACCACACGGTAATTATTTCCTTTAAATAATTCCGGAGATAACGTTGCGCGCTGATTAGGGTAAATGCTATTTTTTACCGGTTTACTCCATTTACATCCGTCATCAGTGAGTTGCTGAGGACATAAGCCGATACTGTTAATTTTAAGATGAATATTGCCGGTGTTGCTCACCACGCGAGTCGCCGGATCCAGCGTGAAGTCTAGTCGCGGTGCGGCAGGCGGGACGGTAACCAGTACGCCCCAGATCATGCTGATGCCGAGTTTGGTCTGATTCTTCTGGTCACTTTTCCCACCGTTATTATTCAGCCCCGGAACACCTTCAAAGTAAACGCGATAGGCTTCTTCTGTTTGCGGTTGCTGAATATTAATCAGACGTATAATTCGGGTGGTGCCGGGTGCCAGTCCGAATTTCTCCGGTGTCACAACAATACCGTTACCAGATGACTGAGTTATTGTTGTTTCATTTTCCTGCGGCGTTGCCGGGTTATTTATTTTCTTTACCGTCGTTTTTACATATTCCGTGGTGGCGGAGTTTGTTGTTACGCTAATTTGTGCACCACCGCTTTTCTGCATAGGAACCGAAATAGGGTAGACGCTTATTCCTGCAAATGATGATGCTGATAAAAGTAATGGGGAAGCCGCTAAAATCATTACCCATGATTTCAATTTTGTTAATGGCATTGTCATTTTCTCAATGTTTAATAAGTCGCTATCCTGAAGAATATTTCGTTAATTCCTTTTACTTGATATTTGTTTGGTTGCTTTCGATGGGGTGAATAATAGATTCAATGAATGTTCAGGTCAATGGCATGCAAATTAGCTATTTATGTTATTTATTTGGCTATAAATGATATTCAACATAAATATAACATTTGGCATGATTTTCACTTTCATGATTATGAAGGGATTTTATTCGTTATTTTGTTTTTATAATCGTGAATGTTAACTAAATGAAGACGGCTAATTTCAAACTGGCGCACATCTACATGATGTATTAAGTTAAATGAATATAAACGTGATTTTGAAATTATCCATTAAAATCATTTAGATATAACATCTTCGGTTAACGGTTGTTGTAAGCTGTTTGGGTATTTAAATGGCGAAAAAGAAAGGAATAAGAAACGAAAGGGGAATAAGGGGCAATAAAAAACCCCGCCTGGGGCGGGGTTTGAGAGATTTTATGACGCGTGGGTTTCTTATAAACCTGCGGCTTCACGCAACTGAGCGGCTTTGTCGGTTTTTTCCCAAGGGAAATGTTCACGACCAAAGTGACCGTATGCGGCGGTTTCTTTATAGATAGGGTGCAACAGATCCATCATCTGGATCAAACCGTACGGACGCAGGTCGAAGAACTCGCGCACCAGCAGGGTCAGCTGTTCGTTGGAGACTTTACCGGTACCGAAGGTTTCCACCATGATGGAAGTCGGTTCTGCCACGCCGATAGCGTAAGACACCTGGATTTCGCAACGATCTGCCAGACCGGCAGCCACGATGTTTTTCGCCACATAACGTGCCGCGTAGGCCGCTGAGCGGTCAACTTTCGACGGATCTTTACCAGAGAACGCACCGCCACCGTGACGGGCCATACCGCCGTAGGTATCCACGATGATTTTACGACCGGTCAGACCGCAGTCACCCATCGGGCCACCGATAACGAAACGGCCAGTCGGGTTAATGTGGTATTTGGTACCGGCGTTCAGCCATTCTGCTGGCAGGACAGGTTTGATGATTTCTTCCATCACCGCTTCCTGCAAATCTTTCAGCGAGATGTCTTCAGAGTGCTGAGTAGACAATACCACGGCATCGATACCGACGATTTTGCCTTCGTCATACTGGAAAGTGACCTGGCTTTTCGCATCCGGACGCAGCCATGACAGGGTGCCTGATTTGCGCACTTCAGCCTGACGCTGCACCAGACGGTGAGCATAAGTAATAGGCGCTGGCATCAGTACGCTGGTTTCGTTGGTCGCATAACCAAACATCAGACCCTGGTCGCCCGCACCTTGTTCCAGCGGATCAGTACGGTCAACGCCCTGATTGATATCCGGAGATTGCTTACCAATAGCGCTCAGCACTGCGCAGGAATTGGCGTCGAAACCCATGTCGGAATGGATATAACCAATTTCACGAACAGTCTGGCGTGTGATTTCTTCAACGTCGACCCAAGCGCTGGTGGTGATTTCACCGCCAACCAGGACCATGCCGGTTTTGACATAAGTTTCACATGCAACACGTGCTTTTGGGTCTTGCTCTAAAATTGCGTCCAGTACCGCGTCGGAAATCTGGTCAGCGATTTTATCTGGATGTCCTTCCGAAACGGATTCGGACGTGAAGAGATGTTTAGCCATTATGTTCTTTACCTTACATACGACGGGTTAGATATCACTGCATAGCACTGGGGAGACTGGCAGATGAGGAGCAGAGCTCGCCATTGTCGCAATGCGTCCTGCATGTCCCCATTAGGCAAAGCCTTGAAGCAGTTTGCGCGTTAAACCACCCAAGCGTGTGGACGGATTAACATCTGGATGGCTATTTTAGGATAGCAGGCGTTCTGAATGCCAGTCATTTTTGTGACGGAGTGGGTGTTATTGTGCGGGTTTGCAGTGATTTTCACGGTCTGAAACTATTTCTACTGCATTTTCATTTTGCATTTACAGCGTGTTATCGGTATAAACGGCGCGCGCTATGCACATTTCTGCAGGCCCTGCAGAAGCAGCGTATTCCAGTAATTACTGTTTTCTCAGCTCGAATGCCCGCGGGTGATGCGTGGCACGTGTGGAGGTGGTTAGTTTAATGACCCACTTTTTACCGTTTGTAACATTTCAACAGCATCCCCTGCAGCCTTTATTGCGTTCTGCAGCACTTCTTTCAGACCTTCATTCAGAAAAGCGTCTGTCATCTCTGCGATGTTTCAGACAGCCTGATTACAGACAGGTCAGTCACCGACATCGGTACGCTACTCAGTAAGCTCAGGTCTGCGTGAACATCGCATTCCCGACATATAACTGATGTAGCCTGCAATCTCCCGGGGCATCCACCCCTGATTTCTCCCGACTCGTTACACGGAGTCTAAAAACGTGTTTTACAATGATATGAGTAGAAAACAGTCCCGTGGCTGTGGCTCGCAGGGTTTTATCCTGTCTGAAAGCCAGCCTTGCGGGTTGTTCTCACCTGTTGTTACTGCGATAGTGGCTGGCCATGTTGTCAGTATAGAAAGAGGATTTACCTATGTCTGATGACATCCAGTCCCACCGTCCGTCACACGCGGGCGATACTGTTTCTTTGCGCTCCATGCAGGAGGTTGCCGTGAACGATCGTGATGCCAGCAAGATGCTGCGCACTTACAACGTTGCCTATTGGGGTAACAACTATTTTGACGTCAACGAACTGGGCCACATCAGTGTCTGCCCGGATCCTGACGAGCCTTCTGCCCGTGTTGATCTGGCACAACTGGTGAAAGACATGCGTGAGCAGGACGGTCAGCGTCTGCCGGCACTGTTCTGTTTCCCACAAATTTTGCAGCACCGTCTGCGTTCGATTAACGCGGCGTTCAAACGTGCGCGTGAATCGTTCGGTTATGAGGGTGACTACTTCCTGGTTTATCCGATTAAGGTTAACCAGCATCGCCGCGTGATCGAATCGCTGGTGGAATCCGGTGAACCTCTGGGTCTGGAAGCCGGCTCGAAAGCTGAACTGATGGCCGTTCTGGCGCACGCCGGGATGACCCGTTCCGTGATCGTGTGTAACGGCTATAAAGACCGCGAATATATTCGTCTGGCGCTGATCGGTGAGAAGCTCGGTCACAAGGTATATCTGGTTATCGAGAAGATGACTGAGATTAAACTGGTGCTGGAAGAAGCCGAACGTCTGAACGTGATCCCACGTCTGGGTGTGCGTGCACGTCTTTCCTCGCAGGGCTCCGGTAAATGGCAGTCCAGCGGCGGCGAGAAATCCAAATTCGGTCTGGCGGCCTCTCAGGTTCTGCAACTGGTTGAAATGCTGCGTGAAGCAGGGCGTCTGGAAAGCCTGCAACTGCTGCATTTCCATCTGGGTTCACAGCTGGCGAATATCCGTGATATCTCGACCGGCGTGCGTGAGTCTGCGCGTTTCTACGTTGAACTGCACAAGCTGGGCGTCAACATTCAGTGCTTCGACGTGGGTGGGGGGTTGGGCGTGGATTACGAAGGCACCCGTTCGCAGTCTGACTGCTCGGTGAACTATGGCCTGAATGAATACGCTAACAACGTCATCTGGGGTATCGGCGATGCCTGTAACGAACATGGCCTGCCACACCCGACGGTGATCACCGAGTCTGGCCGCGCCGTGACCGCGCACCATACCGTGCTGGTCTCCAATGTGATTGGTGTTGAACGTAACGAGTTCAAAGAGCCGGTTGCGCCTGAAGATGATGCACCGCGCGCGCTGGGTAGCATGTGGGATACCTGGAACGAAATGCACGATCCGGAAAACCGCCGCTCATTGCGTGAATGGCTGCACGACAGCCAGATGGATTTGCATGATGTCCATTCGCAATACGCACACGGTATTCTGGATCTGACGCAGCGCGCCTGGGCGGAAGATATCTACCTGAATATCTGCAACAAAATTCAGGATCAGCTGGATCCGAGCAACCGTGCACACCGTCCGATCATTGACGAATTGCAGGAACGTATGGCGGACAAACTGTACGTCAACTTCTCGCTGTTCCAGTCTATGCCGGATGCGTGGGGTATTGATCAGTTGTTCCCGGTGCTGCCGCTGGAAGGTCTGGATAAGCCACCGGTAGGTCGTGCTGTGCTGCTGGACATCACCTGTGATTCCGACGGCACTATTGATCACTACATCGACGGTGACGGCGTAGCCACAACCATGCCGATGCCGCCGTACGACCCTGAGAATCCGCCGGTGCTGGGCTTCTTTATGGTCGGTGCGTATCAGGAAATTCTCGGCAACATGCATAACCTGTTCGGCGATACTGCAGCAGTAGATGTCTTTGTCTTCCCTGACGGCAGCATTGAAGTGCAGCAGTCCGACGAAGGCGATACCGTGGCGGACATGCTGGAATACGTGCAACTGGACCCGAATGTGTTGCTGGCCCGTTTCCGCGATCAGGTAAAAGAAACTGATCTGGATGCGGAATTGCAGGCGCAGTTTGTTGAAGAGTTTGAATCCGGATTATACGGTTATACGTATCTGGAAGAAGATGAGTAATTCGTTGAAATAATACGTCGTATTACCGTCACAATAATATGGCGAAGGGGTCCTCCTTCGCCATTTTTTTACTATTCATAATTGACAACAAAAGTACCAGTGGCAGAGAAGCGTCCTACCGAAATACTCCTGGAATCGCCGACCAGTTGCGCGTTGAACTGTAATTGTTTAGATGAAGGCATATTCAAATCAGTCACTGAGTAAACGGAATTGGTGTCGTTAGGTTTCAACTGGCTGCCAGAACCTGTGGTAATTTTCACACCCACACCCGTTGCCGCATTTGATGTCACTGAATTACCCAACAACATATTGTTCCCCGGCGCGACAATATTCGTCGTCATCCGGGTTTTAAACATGTTCACATTCGTACAGCCGGAAGCATTCAGGCTGAATTTCGTCACGCTGGTAGCCCCTGAATTGACTTTTGCTGCACTGTAATCCCCCAGCGGGATAGTACCGCCGCCCGCACTGCTGACCAGCGCAGTACAGGTTGGCGTTTGCACGGGGAAGGAGAAAGTACTCATATTCAGACTAATATGATGGTTGTTAATGTCCTCCTTACCCACCCTGAATCCACCAATATAACCCGCCGAAGCCGGTCGAATGGAGGTTACACCTGCGGGTATACCGGTGAACTGGGGGGTCTGAAAAAGCACAATATAGTAATCATACCACTGACCCCCATCCATTGAGCTTTCCATATTGTTGGTATACTGTGCCGTGGTTTCATTTTCAAGGTAAAAATAAGGCATAAAAGCTTGAATTCTGTAACTGGCCCCGGTGCCTCTGATTTGAACTGAATAGAGGATCCCCGGGATATTGGTGGCATATAATCCCGCACTGGGGGAAGCACCCGCGTAATCGTCAACCTGAGGAATGGCGCCGGCGATCCCATATAAAATCTCACCAGAATCACCCGGGCTACAATCGGTACGCGCATTCTTAGTTGTGGCTGCTTTTTGATTTAAGTCCGTAATCATTTGCGTCCTGGTCACATGCGGTAACAGGGAAACCACAGAGCCGGAAAAGCTTAATGTTGCGGTGTAGGGGGCATCCCTGAAATAACATTCTACTGCCGCCTCAGCCGGTTTAACGGTTAAATCCCCCGTTAGTACTAATAAAGCGGTAAAAATGAATGTACGGATGAAACGAGACGACCGTATATACACTGTATTAAAAGGTAAATGATTATTCATAGCTAACACTCACTAATACTTTTGATGTAACCCGGCCTGCTGAGACAGCGCCTGTATTCTGATAACGTGTATAGAAGTGATAGTCCGTTATTTCAGCAACGGGTGTTGCGGCGTTTATCGGGAAATTCACATCGGAAGAACCGTCTGCCTCCAGCACATTGGTGTTGTATTTCTGGGAAAATATCACCAGGCCCACGTTATCGGCGCCATCTGCTGCACCGTCTGTTTCGCTGATAAATACCTGTTTAGAGCCAGGTGCGAAATTTCCTGATTGCGGGGCAAAACTGAAATGAACATTCTCTATCACATCCGTGCATTCGCTCAGGCTAACAGTGAACGGATAACCGCCCAGCTGATCGGTGGGTAATATTGGCGCAGGCGGGGAACCGCGATCATCAAAATAATTGACGCTAACGGTAGGTAAATGAATGGCGCCGCCATTTTGTACGGTTAACTGGCAGGTCGTCTCGAGAATATTAGCTTGTATATTCAGGTTGAGATCACTTTCCGCACTGGTGACGAAAGGAAACCCCACGGCTAATACCGTTAACAAACGTAATAATGTATTATTCATATTCACCGGGTGATTTATCATATTCCTTCCATTAGTCTTTGCTCGGCGATTTATTGATAGATAATCACAAACGTGATCGGTGCAATAAAGTTCCCTGAGGTAACATTTGATAGTGTACTGCCTGCTGCAATCACCATTCGGGCATTCATATTCAGGGTTGTGCCCGCAGTGGTGAGTGTGACCGTTTGCGGTGTGGCTCTGTCGACACAACTGAACTGAGTGCCGCTGTCAGGTGCATTCCGCCAGAGTTCAACCGCAGTCGCCGCTGCAGTGCCGCCATTGTTGGCAAATGAATCACCACTGGCTCCGGTACCGGAACAGGCTCCTGCTGTTGGGTTGGCGGTGATCTCGGCGGATTTAACGCCGGAGCAATCGCTGAAAACCAGTTTAAAAGGCTGAATTTTACTTTTCTGTTTCAGTTCTGATTTATAGACATCATTAAAGTTAATGGCGGATGTCGGTGTCCCTGATGAGTTTTGAATCTGGGCAGCACAAGTCCCTGCTTCAATAGTAGAAGTAAAAGTAGCGGTTAAATTTTCAGTCGGCGTGAGCTCAACGGCATGTGCTGAACACGTCATGATGAATGCTGCTGAAAGCAGTAAAATTTGTTTGGGTTTCACGTTATTTTTCTCCATGCAGATCTTTCATAACCTGTTTTTTCTATTTTATTCATAGTTAAAGTTAAAGGTGGCAACGGCGCTGAAATTCCCCGTTGTTCCTTTATTTGCTTGCGTTTCTTGCAGGCGTGAAATCAGGGTGACCTCTTTTGCATTGATTTCTGCGCTGCTCCAGTTGAGCCGCTGGCTGTCATTGGTGGAATTAATCACAAAAGGCTGGTTTGACGCCGAGGCACGTGCAATAGAAACGCCCAAAAAGGAGGATGCCCCTTCACCTGTAATTCCACTAGTAATCAATGTGTCAGCATAATTTGACTGCGTGCCCCTTATGGTGGTTTTAATCGATGTGACTCCCGCCGGGCATTCCACAATTTTTATTTTGAAGGTTGCCGTAGCAGCATTATCACCGGCAATAATTTTATCTAACCCCACCTTTCCGCCCGAACCAACAGGAATGGTATTGTTAATGCCATTTCCTGAACCGCCTTCCAGTCTCATTTCACACGTCGTTTCAATAATATTAGCGCTAAAAGTAACGTTAACATTTTGTGCGAAAGTCGGTGTCATGTTCATATTGATAAATAAAGCTGAAAATATCGAGAATGATATTCTGTATCCCTTTCTCATTCTTTTTCTCCTGTTTATTCTATTTACCCGGAAATCAATGGGTGATTGTGCAAAGGATATTTTTTAACATGATTGTCATGTTCACTTTTTCTGGGGTTTCCGGGATGGAATAATTAATCTGACAGGATTGGTCAGACTGACTTCCCCAGACAACATGCAGTATCCCTTTATCATCGATACCGCGAATGAAAGCCATTCCGCCCTGGCCCATATTTCCCACGAGGATGTTTTTATCATTAAAAACATCAGCACCTAAAGGAATGAATCCGTTATCGGAACGTTGCAACTCCATAATAACTGAGCGGCCTTCATCGGTTTCGAAATTAACTAATACCACTGAACCACTGCGCGGGTAGGTAATCGTGCTGGTATTAACAATATTAACGTCTGCCTCCAGTGTGCTGATGTCCAGACCCACCGTATTTTCCTGATAGGGTGAAAGATAAGGTGTGATTGCATATCCGTTACTGTCAATCCGACCTTCACCCGTACTCATTTTTGTGCCCTTCGCCCCTTTGGCGCTGACCAGTGCCAGCGTATCGGAGTCATTGATGTTTCCGGGAGCAAATGTAATCCCGTCAGCATGAATAACCATACCTCCGCTGGAGCCGAAGGAAGCCTGCCGTCCTCCGTCATCGGTTAAAGAGGCGGAAAGACTCACGGGGCCGTAAGCGCTGTTATAGCTTCCGTATCCGCCAATTTGATTTAAATTCTCTGAGTCGGCGAGTGAAGATGACGTATTAACGCTGTAGTTGTAGCGATTATCCTCGCTATAACCGCCAGCACTCATGTCCATTTGCGAGGAGCCTTTAAAGTCAGTGCTTATGCCGGCATTTAGGTTGGTAAATCCACCGGGACGTTTACCCTGCGTGAAAATGTTTTCCAGAGGAATACTCAGATTAACATACAGTCGATTATCCTGGTCGCCATTCTCGTTATACTCACGCTGAAGGGAAATACTATAGTTTGCCCAACGATAGCTATTGTTATATCCGAGAGAAAACTGAGACGTTTTCTTATTTTGATTCCAGTAAGTTTCCCAACTGCCCGTCATATAAAGAGAACCATAACTTTGTTCACGATATTCCAGAGGCTGGTTAACATTAATTTGTATCTGGTTTTTCATTCTGTCGTAATTTTTAAAAGTTTCCTCTTCATTCATTGGATCCCGGCTGAGTTCATCCTGAAGTGAAGCGGCATCGCGTAAGCTCAGATAGTCCTGTGTCGAAAATCGGTAAGCCGCAACATTCAGCGACGTATTGGTTTCAGTCAACAGCTTATTGTAAGAGATTCGATAGCTCTGACCGTCGAGTGACCGGTCGTCGTCGATATCGGCACGGGAGTGGGTAATGTCGAAGGCAAATGCACCCGCCGGGGTATTCATCGCAACCCCTGTCAGCAGGGCAAGGTAGTCCGATGACATCGCTTCAGCACCGGCATAGCCGGTGAAGGTATTATTGATCCCATAATAGCCAGTCAGCACCGCCACCTCGGGGGAGTTGCTGGATGAACTCTCATTGAGTTTGCCGAAGCCTACATCCCAGCGGCTATTACCGGGGCGTAACATCTGTGTGACCGAGGAGAAGGGCACTGAGAAAGAACGCCGGGTGCCATCTGATTCTTCTACTGTCACGTCTATACTGTTGCCATAACCCGTTGGGTTAATGTCATCAAGAGCAAAAGGTCCCGGCGGTACGGTGGTTTCATAAATCACCGTACCGCTCTGGCGGACAGTCACTTTCGCATTACTGTTTGCGGTGCCGCGGATCACTGGCGCATAGTTGTTAGATGAACCCGGTTGCATGCGGCTGTCACTGAACACCCTGAATCCTCTCAGATTGATGGAATCAAAGGCATCGCCCTGAGTGTAAGTATCACCCAAAACGAACTGGGCTTTTAATCCGGTGATATCGTGCTGAACATAAGCATCCTGACTGGTATAGGACAGGCCATTTTCCTGATCCCAGTTGGTTGAACCTCTGGCACGAAAACGCCAGCCAGATAAGTTCGCGCCATAATTCAGCCCTGCATAGGCGCTGTCGCGAGAATCTCCGTCAGCGCTTGAACGGTAGGCATTCATGTCGTAAGACAGCATGAACGCTGGAATGCCTTCTTCCCACAGAGCCGGATTGACATAACCAGAAGGACGTTTTGCGAGATAAATCTGCGGAATAGTAATATCCAGGCGTTGTTCCGATGAATTGAATTTGACCTTTGAATGACTGAGTTTTTCGGTCAGATTAATGCACGTTGTTTCCCCGCCTTCCGGCGAAATATCTGCAGTATCTTCTTTATCGATATCGATGAGGATATCTAACTGCTCAAGCAATTTTTGCGTGAGACACGGGCTGGCAATATTCGTCCCGTTATCAACGAAATTGACTTTAGAGTTTAGTTTTAATGAACCGTTAATAAAAATACCGACGCTGTAAACGCCTGGCACAACAGGATTGCCCTTGCTAAAACGGCGGGTGTCTATTTTTTCACTGTTTGCTGTGCTGTAGAGAAACTGACTATCAAACTCTACATTTTCATCATCATCTCCAACTTGCTCATCGGATTTATCATTGGTAACCGCAGTTTCCGCCACGGACCTGGGTGACCACACAGCGCTGACGCCTATAGTCAATGGAAGCAGTAATAATCCCGTTGTGATTTTATTTTTTTTCATAATATTGCTTTTTTTATGAATCAGATGGCGTCAGGGTTTATTTAAAGGGATGCTTCGTATTTTATATTTCCGCCATAATCATTAATTGCGGTATAATTTATCTTCCCTGTGTTTACCGTCGTCGTCAGCCCGTCGACTTTCATCAACTGAGTGGAATCGGGGGCGATCATTTTTGTTTCCAGTTCGTACTTGCGGCCATTCGTATTCAGAAAAGCTTCATTCACCGTGACAAAGTAAGGGGTGGTATTTTTCGCTTCTGCAAAAACCTGTTGACCATTTTTCACTATTTTCCATGTCAATGCCGTCGCTGCTTCAGAAGCTGAACCCTTCAGCCCCTCAGGACGATAAAACAACTTTATGCGGGTACGAAAAGCCAACTGAAGCAAATTTTCATCGGTACTATTTTTGGCTTTAGGCGGAATTTCAAGAACGTTAAACCAAAATACAGTTTCTTTATCTTTGGGTAATTCGCCCCCAAGGCTGGCAATTTTCACTGTCTGGCCTTGTTTGGCGTTCATTCGTGAAATAGGGGGGGTCACAAGGAAAGGAATTTTCATCTCCTGCGGATTCACATCCTCGCGGCCATCATCCAGCCAGGATTGAACCAGCAAGGCTTTTTCACCGCGGTTATCCAGTTTCACCGTAATCTCTTTCGCCTGAGCCGGATAAATAATCCGGGTACCAGAAATGACAACATCTGCGCAGACATCACAAGCAATAAATCCCAGAACGGCAAGGCAGAATGAAACAATTTTTGGTGTCTGTATAAAATTCATATTTCCCTCTATTAAATTTTATAATAAAAGCGCACCTGTTTGTTCATTGGGTACGCTTAATCATTAATTAACGTTGAATATTATTCGTAGTTCATAGTAAAGGTGACGTTAGTATTCACTTTACCCGACTGAACACTATTTGTTGCAGACCAGTCAGCACTGGGTACATAGGCTGCCTTATAGGCAAACACACCACGACCTTCGACCAGAGCCACGCTTTGTGCCACATCAGTCGGGTCGCCGATCAGAACCTGGCTAACGTTGGTTGCTGTGTTGTTGTAAAGCGCAACACTGACGTTTTGCGCACTACCAGAGACGGTAGCATCAGGTTTCAGCGTACCGCTGGACAATTCAGCAAATTGCTGTGAAGAGAAGCTGACGGAGGCTTTTTTCACTGATTCGGCGCAATCATTCAGCATTAACTCGAACTCTTTGGCACCGACACCGCCAGCAGCGCGAGTGGTGACATCCACTGCCGCTTTCGTCACCACAGGCATTGAGATAGTGACATTATTCGCTGCAATACCGTTGTTAGTGGTGATTTCACAGGTCGTGTCAGAGACCGCACCATCAAAGGTAATTAATCCCAAATCCGCTGCCTGGGCAGATAAGCTGCCGAATGCCAGACAAAAGACGGATAAAGGGAAGAGCGTCTTAATTTTTTTCATGAAATGTCCTTTTCATTATGAAAATAACAAAATAGTAAAGTAAAAGTAGTAGTGAATTAAATAAGCTTTTTTCAAAGACTTACTAAGGAGGAATTATAATTACGTTGTTGTTTATATCAAGTTGTACACACTGCAATATGAATGTAACTAAATATTTCATTGTGGGATCTGTAATGAACCCCAGAATTATTTTTTAAGTATTGAATTTTATTTTTAGGGAAGTTATTAATTATCAGATAAAGAGATCTTAAGGATCGATTTTTCTAATTGAAATGGAAAACTGCATAGAAATATATATCAAAATATATGATGGATTTAGTTTTAAAATCCGTGAAAATGATAAACAAATTGTGCTATTGAAGGTGGATAAGGTAATCAGGTTTTGTTTGCTTACATAACATACAGGCGTAATGACATGCTGAAGAGGAGGGGAGGCAGAAAGGAAAAATATTAAGGCACCCGAAGGTGCCTGGATGATTAGCACGGAAATTAAAAGTCAGAGGCCCGACGTTTTTAGTGACGAACCGCAGGATGACTTGTTATGCATCTCTTTATTATTTCCCGGCAGCAATTCGCTCGCGAATATGTTTAGCACGTGCTTCTGAAGACGGGTGATCATCAAACCAGCCGATGCTGCTGCCCTGATCCAGTTTTGCCAGTTTCTCAAAACTGGTTGCCAGACCTGTCGGGTCGATACCGCGTTTTTTCAGCAAATCAAACGAGTAATCATCCGCTTCGGATTCCTGTTTCTGCGAGAACTGCGCATTGACGTATTTCTCGCCCAGATCCGCCAGCTGCGATTGTGACAATGTTGCGCTGACGCCGCCGAGTGACGAAATCGCGGAACGTGCCGCCGTGGCGCTGTAGGCGACCTGCATGGCTTTACGGGTGTGGCCGAGTGCGACGTGGCCCATTTCATGGCCGAGCACGCCTTCCACTTCATTGTCGTTCATTATGTCCATCAGGCCGCTGTAAACGCGGATACAGCCGTTGGCCATTGCCCAGGCATTGACGTCTTTGGTCAGGTAAACCTTATAGTTGGCGGGCGTGCCGTTAATGTTATCGCCCAGTGCTGCGGAGATTTTTTTCAGGCGCTGTGCGTATTCGCTGCTGTCGGGTGCTATCTGCGCCTTTTTATCCATTTCTTCACAAGACTGCACGCTCAGCGTTTTGACGTCGGCATCGCTCAGGGTATACGCCTGATAAGCCTGCGCGCCGGACTGCATTAAAGTGTCGGTATTGACGGTCGCACAACCGCTGACCAGTGACGCGGTAAAAAGGCTTAACAGAAGAGGGTGAAATTTCATCAATTTGTGTTCCCAGAAAAAGTTAACAAAACAGAAACTGTAGCCTGAAAAAGGCTCTGGTTGTAAGGATAGCGTTAAGGTAGGTTTTTCGCAGTGCACGATCTATAGTGTAAGTCCGAAAAAACGCCCTGATTTAAAAGCGGATTTTGTGAACTTAATCACGAGAGTGATTAGAGATTGCCGTTTTAATGCCGAGTCTGAGAAAATGACTTTCTTGACTGCTTTTTTAATCCGACCTGGAGTAGAACATGTCCTCTCGTAAAGAGCTTGCGAACGCTATTCGCGCACTTAGTATGGATGCCGTGCAGAAAGCGAATTCCGGCCACCCTGGCGCCCCTATGGGCATGGCAGACATTGCCGAAGTGCTGTGGCGCGATTACCTGAATCACAACCCGACTAACCCGCACTGGGCTGACCGTGACCGCTTCGTGCTGTCCAATGGTCATGGCTCTATGCTGATTTATAGCCTGCTGCACCTCACTGGCTATGATCTGCCGATGAGCGAACTGGCTAACTTCCGTCAGTTGCACTCGAAAACCCCGGGCCACCCGGAATACGGTTATACGCCTGGCGTTGAAACCACCACTGGCCCGCTGGGTCAGGGCATCGCGAACGCCGTCGGTTTTGCTATCGCAGAACGTACGCTGGCAGCACAGTTCAACAAACCAGGCCATGACATTGTCGATCACCAGACTTATGCATTCCTGGGCGACGGCTGCATGATGGAAGGCATTTCTCACGAAGTGTGTTCTCTGGCCGGTACCATGAAACTTGGCAAACTGACCGCGTTTTATGATGATAACGGCATTTCCATCGACGGGCACGTAGAAGGCTGGTTCACCGATGACACTGCGGCACGTTTCGAAGCTTACGGCTGGCATGTTGTACGTGGTGTTGATGGTCACAATCCTGACTCTATCAAAGCGGCTATTGAAGAAGCGCACAAAGTTACCGACAAACCTTCCCTGCTGATGTGTAAAACTGTGATCGGTTTCGGTTCGCCGAACAAGGCCGGTACTCACGATGTACACGGTGCCGCACTGGGCGCAGCCGAAGTGGCAGCTACCCGCGAAGCACTGGGCTGGAAATACGCTGCGTTTGAAATCCCGCAAGATATCTATGCGCAGTGGGACGCGAAAGAAGCCGGCAAAGCCAAAGAAGCTGCGTGGAACGACAAGTTTGACGCTTACGCTAAAGCGCACCCTGAACTGGCAAAAGAGTTCAAACGTCGTGTGAACGGCGAGCTGCCAGCAAACTGGGAAACCGAAGCACAGAAATTCATCGAACAATTGCAGGCTAATCCTGCGAACATCGCCAGCCGTAAAGCCTCCCAGAATGCGCTGGAAGCGTTCGGTAAAGTGTTGCCTGAATTCCTGGGCGGCTCTGCTGACCTGGCACCAAGCAACCTGACCATGTGGTCTGGTTCGAAGTCTATCGGCGACGATCAGGCAGGTAACTACATCCATTATGGCGTACGTGAATTCGGTATGACCGCGATCACCAACGGTATCGCGCTGCACGGCGGTTTCCTGCCGTACTCTGCGACTTTCCTGATGTTCGTGGAATATGCGCGTAATGCCGTGCGTATGGCCGCACTGATGAAGATCCGCAACGTGTTCGTGTACACCCATGACTCCATCGGTCTGGGCGAAGATGGCCCGACACACCAGCCGGTTGAGCAAATCGCCAGCCTGCGCGTTACGCCAAACATGAGCACCTGGCGTCCTGCGGATCAGGTTGAATCTGCCGTGGCATGGAAATACGCCATCGAGCGTAATGACGGTCCGGTTACCCTGATCTTCTCCCGTCAAAACCTGACCCAGCAACCACGTACCGCTGAACAGCTGGCCAACGTGGCGCGCGGGGGTTACGTGCTGAAAGATTGCGACGGTACGCCGGAAGTGATCCTGATCGCGACCGGCTCTGAAGTCGGTATCACGGTAGAAGCGGCAGACAAACTGGCTGCAGCGGGCACTAAAGTGCGCGTGGTTTCTATGCCGTCCACGGATGCCTTCGACAAACAGGACGCGGCTTACCGTGAATCTGTCCTGCCGAAAGCCGTTTCTGCGCGCGTTGCGGTTGAAGCCGGTATTGCTGATTACTGGTTCAAATACGTTGGCCTGAATGGTGCTATCGTCGGAATGCACAGCTTCGGCGAATCTGCGCCAGCAGAACTGTTGTTCAAAGAATTCGGTTTCACTGTTGATAACGTTGTTGCTCAGGCACAGGCGTTACTGAAGTAATCCCGCATTCTTAGAGCCGCTTAAAAGCACCTTCGGGTGCTTTTTTTTCGCCTGCATTTTCATGCGCCGGTTCTCAGTTTCGTACGAAATGACGCAGGTCAAACCCTTCTGATGCGGACTCGGTTACACTGCCTGCATTCTGAAAATGTTTCATTCGGTCATTTTTTGCGAAAAATCACTGTCGAAAAGGTGACGAAAAAGTAAAATCACTGTGAATACACAGAATTGACTGGTGTTTTTTTCAGCGATCGGCGCGATTAATGCGGGGTTGTTCTACGAATTATTCCTTTTATTCATCGTTTGGTTTATTCTCAGCTGAACCGTTTCAGTCAGGCTATTTGAGCTTAACATCGTCACCAGGTTGTTATCGTGCCTGAAACTGAAACTTTTCTGCCGCATGCATTGTGCGGACAGATGATGATGGTGATTCACCGTAAACGCACGCTGCATTACTATAGGTGTTACTGATATTGAGTAACAACCGTGTAACAGGGAGATGTATGCCAATACGTATTGCAATTAATGGCTTTGGTCGCATTGGCCGTAGCGTATTGCGCGCGTTATACGAATCCGGGCGTCGGGCGGAAATCTCCGTCATTGCCATCAATGAAATCGCCAGTCCTGAAGGCATGGCACATCTGCTTAAATACGACTCCAGCCACGGGCGCTTTGCCTGGGATGTCCGCCAGGAAGGTGAAAACCTTTACGTCGGCGATGACTCCATCCGTTTACTTCATCAGTCTGATGCCAGCCAGTTGCCGTGGGGCGAACTGAGCATTGACGTCGTGCTTGATTGCACTGGCGTTTATGGCAGCCGTGCAGACGGTGAAGCCCAGCTTGCGGCTGGCGCCAAAAAAATTCTGTTCGCGCATCCGGGCGCTCATGATCTTGACGCCACGGTGGTTTACGGTGTGAACCACCAGTTGCTCGAACGTCAGCACCGCATTGTGTCCAATGCGTCCTGCACCACCAACTGTATTATCCCTGTGATCAAACTGCTCGACGATGCTTTTGGCATTGAGTCCGGCACGGTAACGACCATCCATTCCTCAATGAATGACCAACCGGTTATCGATGCGTACCATGCGGATTTACGCCGTACGCGCGCCGCCAGCCAGTCCATTATCCCGGTCGATACCAAGCTGGCCGCAGGGATCACACGCATCATGCCCAAATTCTGCGATCGCTTTGAAGCGATCTCGGTGCGTGTGCCGACAATCAATGTCACAGCCATTGATCTGAGTGTATTTGTCGAGGGTTCTGTGACGGTAGGCGAGGTTAACCAGTTGCTGCAAAAGGCTGCAACAGGTGCTTTTCGTGGTATTGTTGACTATACCGAACTACCATTAGTCTCGACAGATTTTAACCATGATCCCCATAGCGCCATCGTAGATGGAACGCAGACGCGGGTAAGTGGACAGCACCTGATTAAGACACTGGTCTGGTGCGATAACGAGTGGGGTTTTGCCAACCGAATGTTGGATACAACATTGGCAATGTCCGCTAGCGGTTTCTAGTACGGCTGTTCCGGTCTCCCGACCGAAACGGCCTTCAAGCAACTTTAAAGAGAATCAACGAGAGGATTCACCATGTCTGTTATTAAGATGAGCGATCTGGATTTAGCGGGTAAACGCGTACTAATCCGTGCCGATCTGAACGTGCCAGTTAAAGATGGCAAAGTAACGTCAGATGCACGTATCCGCGCTTCTTTACCAACCATCGAAATTGCCCTGAAACAAGGCGCACGCGTGATGGTTACCTCGCATCTGGGTCGTCCGACTGAAGGCGAATATAACGAAGAGTTTTCTCTGCTGCCGGTTGTTAATTACCTGAAAGAGCATCTGAAATCCCCAGTACGTCTGGCGAAAGATTACCTTGATGGTGTTGAAGTTGCCGAAGGTGAGCTGGTGGTTCTGGAAAACGTTCGCTTTAACAAAGGCGAAAAGAAAGACGACGAAGCCCTGTCCAAAAAATATGCTGCCCTGTGTGACATCTATGTGATGGACGCATTTGGTACCGCGCACCGCGCGCAAGCTTCTACTCACGGCGTGGGCAAATTTGCTCCGATCGCCTGTGCCGGTCCGCTGCTGTCTGCAGAGCTGGAAGCACTGGGTAAAGCGCTGGGTAACCCGGCACGTCCGATGGTGGCTATCGTTGGCGGTTCTAAAGTTTCTACCAAACTGACCGTTCTGGATTCCCTGTCTAAAATCGCTGACCAGCTGATCGTTGGCGGTGGTATCGCGAACACCTTCGTGGCTGCTCAAGGCAACAACGTCGGTAAATCCCTGTACGAAGCAGACCTGGTCGGCACCGCAAGCAAATTGCTGGAAACCTGCGACATTCCTGTTCCTACCGATGTTCGCGTGGCGACTGAGTTCTCTGAAACAGCCGTTGCAACGGTGAAGTCTGTTAAAGACATCAAAGATGACGAACAAATTCTCGACATGGGCGATGAGTCTGCATACCGCCTGGCTGAGATCATTAAAAACGCTAAAACCATTCTGTGGAATGGTCCTGTAGGCGTGTTCGAGTTCCCTAACTTCCGTAAAGGGACCGAAATTGTGGCGCAGGCTATTGCTGACAGCGATGCATTCTCTATCGCAGGCGGCGGCGACACACTGGCAGCTATCGATTTGTTCGGTATCGCTGACAAAATTTCCTATATCTCCACTGGCGGTGGCGCATTCCTGGAATTCGTTGAAGGGAAAGCACTGCCAGCGGTTGTGATGCTGGAAGAGCGTGCTAAGAAGTAATGAACCCTGAACGGGGAGCATAATGCTGTCCGTTCTTCTTTGCCGCGCGGGGGGCTGCACAGTGGAGCCCGCGCGACATAGCAAACCGATTCAATCCATCTACGGCCGACGAATACAGGACAAAGAACTATGTCTAAAATTTTTGATTTCGTAAAACCAGGCGTTATCACTGGTGATGATGTACAGAAAGTTTTCGCTATTGCTAAAGAAAACAAATTTGCTCTGCCAGCGGTTAACTGCGTAGGCACCGACTCTATCAACGCCGTTCTCGAAGCTGCTGCGAAAGTCCGTTCACCGGTTATCGTTCAGTTCTCTAACGGTGGCGCTGCGTTTATCGCCGGTAAAGGCCTGAAAACTGACGTGCCACAAGGCGCGGCAATCCTGGGTGCAATCTCTGGCGCACACCATGTGCATCAGATGGCAGAACATTACGGCGTGCCAGTTATCCTGCACACCGACCACTGCGCGAAAAAACTGCTGCCATGGATCGACGGACTGCTGGACGCGGGTGAAGCTCACTACGCGAAAACCGGTAAACCACTGTTCTCTTCTCACATGATCGACCTGTCTGAAGAGTCTCTGGAAGAAAACATCGAAATTTGCAGCAAGTATTTAGCTCGCATGGCAAAAATCGACATGACTCTGGAAATCGAACTGGGTTGTACCGGCGGTGAAGAAGATGGCGTAGACAACAGCCATATGGACGCGTCTGCACTGTACACTCAACCGCAAGACGTTGATTATGCATACGAAAAACTGAACGCCATCAGCCCGCGTTTCACTATCGCTGCGTCATTCGGTAACGTACACGGTGTTTACAAACCAGGTAACGTTAAACTGACTCCAACGATCCTGCGTGATTCTCAGGAATACGTGTGCAAGAAACATAACCTGCCACACAACAGCCTGAACTTCGTATTCCACGGCGGTTCCGGTTCTACTGCAGCAGAAATCAAAGAATCTGTAGGTTACGGTGTTATCAAAATGAACATCGATACCGACACTCAGTGGGCTAACTGGGACGGTATCCTGCAGTTCTACAAGAAAAACGAAGCTTACCTGCAAGGTCAGTTGGGTAACCCGGAAGGCGCGGACAAACCTAACAAGAAATTCTATGACCCGCGCGTATGGCTGCGTTCTGCACAGTCTTCCATGGTGACTCGCCTGGAACTGGCATTCAAAGAACTGAACGCAATCGACGTACTGTAATTCTTACGCTTCCGGTGCTTGACCACCGGAATGTGAGGATAATCGTCAAAGGGGCTTCGGCCCCTTTTTTATTGCCTGCTTTCCGGCCACAATAGCCCGTTATCCGTGTTTCGCCAGAATCCCCGAAGAGAGAGCCATGAAGCCAAAATCTGTCACCCTCGATGATGTCGCGCGCCACGCCGGTGTGTCTTATCAGACCGTTTCGCGCGTCCTGAATCAGGCTGCACACGTCTCGGTCAGAACGCGCAACAAAGTCGAACAGGCAATGGCTGCGCTGAATTACGTCCCGAACCGTGTCGCCCAGCAACTGGCGGGCAAACAAAGTTACACCCTTGGGCTGGCGACCACCGAGCTGGCGCTACACGCCCCTTCACAAATCGCGTCGGCAATGAAAACCCGTGCAAATCAGCTAGGTTTCAACGTCGTGATATCGATGATTGATAACCTGAGCCTTGCCGCGTGTCGTACGGCGGTGAATGAACTGATGTCACAGCGTGTCGATGGCGTGCTGATTAACGTGCCGCTGTCGAATGAGGACGCAGACGCGATCGCACAGCTTTGTGGCAATTTACCGGCGCTGTTTCTGGATGTCGATCCGCAGGCCGATGTGTTTAAAATTCTGTTCGATCCTCACTGCGGGGCAGAGCAGGGCGTCGAACATTTGCTGGCGCTCGGACATCAGCAGATCGCCGTACTGACCGGCCCGCTCGAATCCATATCTGCACGCTTACGTTATGAAGGCTGGCTGAATACGCTGGCATTGCACGATATTACGCCGTGCACGGTTCAGCATGGCGACTGGAGCGCGGCTTCGGGTTATCAGCAGGCATTATTGTTGCTCAATCAGCCCGCACGCCCTACGGCGATTCTGGTCGCCAATGATCAGATGGCGCTGGGCGTACTGCGCGCGGTCCATGAGTTTGGCCTGAGGGTGCCGGAGCAAATCTCGGTGATGGGCTATGACGATACTGAAGACAGCGCATTTTTCTTCCCGCCGCTGACCACCATCAAACAGGATTTCCGCCTGCTCGGTCACGAGAGCATTAACCGGCTGGTAGAGCATCTGCATACGCATGGCGATCACCCGCAGTCCTCATTGTTACTGCCCACTTCTTTAGTTGAACGCCATACAACCGCCAGACCGGGTACAGACACTGTGTCGCAGGAAACTTTATCGCAGGAACTGATCCGCATCGCACGTCAGCTCAGCGCGCTGTAAATCTTTTTTAAGAACTGACTGACGCGGAATTTGTGATCCGCGTCCCTTTCCCGCATCCCCGCACTTTACTTACTCTCTCCGGTTACGCATGTTTATATTATTGTGAGCGCATAACAATTTACCGGGGAGATATTATGAATCCATCAGCGGAAGATAAATTATCATCGCTGGCCACTGTTCTGGCCCGCCGTGACTGGGAAAAACCGGCCTCGACGCAGTGCAACCGATTACCCGCACACCCGCCGTTCAACAGCTGGCGAAATGCAGAGAAAGCGAGAAGCAACAAGGCTTCAGGAAAAATTCGTAACCTGAATGGCGAGTGGACGTTCAGCTATTTTAACCGTCCTGAAGCCGTGCCGGAGCAATGGCTGCAACAGGATCTGGCTGAGGCCGATGCTGTGCAGGTGCCCTCTAACTGGCAACTGGCGGGATACGACGCGCCGATTTATACCAACGTTCAGTATCCGATCCCGGTCAATCCGCCGTTTGTGCCGGAAGAAAACCCTACCGGTTGTTACTCGCTCACAGTTTCTGTGGATAATGACTGGCTGAGCAGCGGGCAGACGCGCATCGTGTTTAACGGCGTCAATTCTGCGTTCTATTTATGGTGCAACGGTCAGTGGGTCGGCTATTCCCAGGACAGCCGTTTACCGGCGGAATTCGATCTCAGTCATGTGCTGCACGCGGGTGAAAACCGTCTGGCGGTGATGGTGCTGCGCTGGAGCGACGGCAGTTATCTGGAAGATCAGGATATGTGGCGCATGAGCGGCATCTTCCGTGATGTCACCTTGCTGCATAAACCGGCAGAGCAGATCACCGATTTGCAGGTGCGCACGCATCTGTTCCACGGCTTCACGCAGGCCGAGCTGGAAGTACAAGTCAGCGCCGCGGTGCCGCAGGACACCGCAGCTGATTATCAGGTGCGCGTCCAGTTGTGGCAGGGCGATAAACCGGTCGCAGAACATCAGCAACCGCTCGGCAGTGAAATCATTGATGAACGCGGGACGGCATTTGACCGCACCACGCTGCGTCTGCCGGTCAGCCGGCCCGCATTATGGAGCGCTGAACAGCCCGCTTTATACCGTGCTGTCATTTCCCTGATTTCTCCGCAGGGCCAGCTTATTGAAGCCGAGGCCTGTGACGTCGGTTTCCGTCAGGTGGAAATCAGCAACGGGCTGCTGAAAGTGAACGGCCAGCCGGTATTGATCCGCGGCACCAACCGCCACGAACATCATCCTGAAAACGGTCAGGTGATGGATGAGGCCACCATGCGCCGGGACATTGTGCTGATGAAGCAACACAACTTCAACGCCGTGCGCTGCTCGCATTATCCGAACCATCCGCTGTGGTACCGGCTCTGTGACGAATACGGTCTGTACGTCGTGGATGAAGCCAATATCGAAACCCACGGCATGCAGCCGATGAACCGTCTGTCGGATGATCCGGTGTGGTTCAGCGCCTTCAGCGAACGCGTGACGCGCATGGTTCAGCGCGACCGCAATCATCCGTGCATCATCATCTGGTCACTGGGCAATGAGTCCGGTCATGGCGCCACTCATGACGCGCTGTACCGCTGGATCAAATCTGTCGATCCGACCCGTCCGGTGCAGTACGAAGGCGGCGGCGCCAACAGCGCGGCGACCGACATTATCTGCCCGATGTATTCCCGCGTTGAGCAGGATCAGCCGTTCCCGGCGGTACCGAAATGGTCGATTAAAAAGTGGATCAGCATGCCGGACGAAACGCGTCCGCTGATCCTCTGCGAATACGCCCATGCGATGGGCAACAGCTTTGGCGGCTTTGATAAATACTGGAAAGCGTTCCGTCAGTTCCCGCGTCTGCAGGGCGGTTTTGTCTGGGACTGGGTTGATCAGAGTCTGCTGCGCACCAGCGAAAACGGTGAGCGTTATATGGCCTACGGCGGCGATTTTGGTGATACGCCAAATGACCGGCAGTTCTGCATGAACGGTCTGGTATTCGCTGACCGCACTCCGCATCCGTCCTTATTTGAAGCCCAGCGCGCCCAGCAATTTTTCCAGTTCTCGCTCACAGGCACTTCGCCTTTGACGATTGAAATACAAAGCGAATACCTGTTCCGGCACAGTGATAATGAGCAGTTAGTCTGGCGCATCGAACGTGACGGCGAAGTCATTTCGCAGGGCGAGGCGGTACTGAATATCGCGCCCAACGGCAAACAAACCCTGAATCTGGGGGATATACCGCAGGCAGAAGGCGATTTGTGGCTGAATGTTGCGGTACACCAGCCACAGGCGACCGCGTGGTCAGAAGCCGGACACCGCAGTGCCTGGGATCAATGGCAGTTGCCGCAACCGCTGATATTGCCGGTGCCGGAAAAAATCTCTGCCGCCACGCCGGTTCTCGATCAGCAAGGTGATGTGATTTCCGTACTGCACGGCGCGCAGTGCTGGCAGTTCAGTCAGCAAAGCGGATTGCTGGAACAGTGGTTCGATGGTAAAACGCCGCGCCTGCTTTCCGCCTTGCGCGACCAGTTTGTCCGTGCGCCGGTAGATAACGATATCGGTGTCAGCGAAGTCACCCGTATTGACCCGAATGCCTGGGTTGAGCGCTGGAAAGCAGCGGGTATGTACCACCTGGAATCGCGTTTATTAAACATCTCCGCCGATCAGTTACAGGACGGGGTAGTGATCACGACCACTCACGCGTTTATGGCGGAGGAAGAAACGCGCCTGCTGAGCCGCAAGATTTTCCGCATTGATAATCAGGGCGAACTGCATATCAGCGCGGAGGTTCGCGTGGCATCAAACGTGCCGTCACCGGGGCGCATTGGCCTGACCTGTCAGTTGGCTGAAACCGCAAAAAACGTTAGCTGGCTGGGCCTGGGACCGCATGAAAACTACCCGGATCGCCGTCTGGCTGCGCAGCACGGGCGCTGGAATTTGCCGTTGACCGAGATGTACACGCCTTACGTTTTCCCGACCGAAAACGGTCTGCGCGGAGAGACCCGTGAGCTGGATTACGCCGGATGGACGCTGCGTGGCAATTTCCACTTTGGCCTGAGCCGCTACAGCCTGCAACAGTTGATGGACACCAGCCATCGTCACCTGTTGCGTGAAGAAGAGGGCACCTGGCTGAACATCGACGGCTTCCATATGGGCGTCGGCGGTGATGATTCGTGGAGCCCGAGCGTCAGCCCTGATTTCCTGCTGACAGCCGGTCAGTACCATTATTCGTTCACCTGGAAACGTGCCTGACAGCCTGCGCCGCCATGTTAATCCCCGGCGGCGCGATATTCAGACGTAAGGAAAATGCTTATGTATTACCTGAAAAATACTAACTTTTGGATGTTCGGGCTGTTCTTCTTCTTTTACTTTTTCATCATGGGTGCTTATTTCCCGTTCTTCCCGATCTGGCTGCATGATATTAATCAGATCAGCAAAAGCGACACCGGCATTATCTTCGCCAGCATTTCGCTGTTCTCACTGTTGTTCCAGCCGGTGTTTGGTTTACTCGCCGATAAACTGGGGCTGAAAAAGCATTTGCTGTGGATCATCACCGGCATGCTGATCCTGTTTGCGCCATTCTTTATCTACGTGTTTGGGCCGTTACTGAAAATTAATATCTATCTCGGTTCGGTGGTGGGCGGGATTTACCTTGGCCTGATTTACAACGCCGGTGCGCCTGCGATTGAAGCCTATATCGAGAAAGTCAGCCGTCGCAGCAGCTTTGAATTTGGCCGTGCACGTATGTTCGGTTGTGTCGGCTGGGCGCTTTGCGCATCGGTGGTCGGCATCATGTTTACCATCAACAATGAATTTGTGTTCTGGCTCGGCTCCGGCTGTGCGGTGATCCTCGCCATCCTGTTGCTGATCGCCAAACCGGAAGTCACGTCCAGCGCGCGCGTGGCCAACGAACTGGGGGCGAACAGCAAACCGTTCAATCTCAAACTCGCCCTCGAACTGCTGAAAGACAAGAAGCTGTGGTTCCTGGCGCTGTACGTCATCGGTGTTTCCTGTACGTACGACGTGTTCGATCAGCAGTTTGCCAACTTCTTTACCTCCTTCTTCACGTCATCTTCTGAAGGGACGCGCGTCTTTGGCTATGTGACCACGATGGGCGAACTGCTCAACGCCTGCATCATGTTTTTCGCACCGCTGATAGTAAACCGCATTGGTGGCAAGAATGCTTTGCTGCTGGCCGGTACCATCATGTCAGTGCGCATCATCGGCTCGTCTTTCGCGTCATCGCCGCTGGAAGTGGTGGTGCTGAAAACCTTGCACATGTTTGAGGTGCCGTTCCTGATTGTCGGTTGCTTCAAGTACATCACCTCAGTATTTGAAGTGCGTTTCTCGGCGACGATTTATCTGGTGACTTTTTGCTTCTTCAAACAGGTGGCGATCATCTTTATGTCCGTTTTCGCGGGCAACATGTATGACCGAATCGGTTTCCACGGCACCTATCTGATCCTCGGAGTCATCGCGCTGACCTTCACGGTGATCGCAGCCTTTACGCTGAGCGGCCGCGGCCCCCTTCAGGCATTCAAAACCCCTGAACCGTTAAAAAACAGCCACGCAAATTCTTAATTTATCTGAACTCTTTGCTGCGAAATTGGCACTTCATCGCATTGTTAGTTAACCTTACAGGACACTTGCTGCCTCGTTAAACGGGGCAGCTTTGGTTTCTTGCAGCCCGTGAGGGTGTAATTTTGGGGTACTTTAAATGGATGATTTAAACGTTGTGGGCAGCATCAATAATGCTGGCAACTGGTTGGTGAGAAACCAGGCGTTACTGCTTCATTACGCGGTGAATATTGTGGCAGCGATCTTCATTCTGATTGTGGGGATGATTATCGCCCGTGTCGTTTCCGGTGCCGTCAGCCGGGTCTTAAAAGTTCGTGGTATTGACATCACCGTTTCCGACTTCCTTTCCGCCATGGTGCGTTACGCGATTATCGCCTTCACGCTGATTGCGGTTCTGGGGCGGATTGGCGTGCAAACCACGTCCGTGATTGCCGTCATCGGTGCCGCCGGTCTGGCTGTCGGTCTGGCATTACAGGGGTCGCTGTCCAACTTTGCGGCCGGTGTTTTGCTGGTGATCTTCCGTCCGTTCCGTGCCGGTGAATATGTCGATCTCGGCGGCGTGGCCGGTACCGTCACTCAGGTACAAATTTTTTCCACTACCCTGCGTACGCCGGACAACAAAATCATTGTGGTGCCGAATGGTAAAATCATCGCCGGTAACATCATCAATAATTCACGCGAACCGACCAGCCGTATCGAGCTGACGGTGGGCGTGGGTTATGACTCTGACATCGATCTGGTGAAAACGATCCTGACCGACATCATCACGGCCGATCAGCGTGTTTTGAAAGATAAAGACGTCGTGGTTCGCCTCAACGAAATGGCAGCTTCAACCCTGAATTTCATTGTGTACGCCTGGACCAGCAACGGTGATGCACAGAACGTGAAATGGGATCTGCTGGAATCGTTCAAACGCGCGCTGGATAAAAATAATATCAATATTGCGTATCCGCAGATGGATGTTCACCTGTATCAGGTGGCGAATGCGGCGGGCAACCAGCAGGAAGAACGACGCACTTTCGAATAAAGTATGCTTCCCGGATTCAGATTTTCACAGGCGCCTGCGGGCGCCTTTTTCATGCCTGAAAAATCATCCTGCCACTGATAAGCCAGTCTAATGAGCGATTAGAAATATCCATTTCCTCTTATACCGGCTAAGCCCTTACACTGCGCGCAATCTCTGTTATTCACTCTCTGAAGGATATCCCATGCTGGCTATTTTCCTGCAAGGACTGGCGATGAGCGCCGCGATGATTTTACCCATTGGCCCGCAGAATGCATTTGTGATGAATCAGGGCATCCGTCGTCAGTATCATCTGATGATCGCCGGTTTGTGCGCCCTGAGTGACATCGCGCTGATTTGCGGCGGCATTTTTGGCGGAAGCGCGTTGCTGAGCAAATCTCCGACGTTGCTGTTGCTGGTGAGCTGGGGGGGCGTGGCATTTTTACTGTGGTATGGCTGGGGCGCATTTCGCACGGCATTCAGCAAAAACCCCGAACTGGCGCAGGCTGAAGTGGCGAAGCAAAGTCGCTGGAAAATTGTCGTCAGCATGCTGGCGGTGACCTGGCTGAATCCGCATGTTTATCTCGATACTTTCGTGGTGCTCGGCAGTCTGGGCGGCAGTCTCAGCCATGATGAGCGTTCATGGTTTGCACTCGGTGCGGTCAGTGCATCGGTGATGTGGTTCTTCGGGCTGGCCATTCTCGCCGCCATGCTCGCGCCCTGGCTGAATACCGGCAAAGTGCAGCGCGTCATCAACTTTATCGTCGGCGTGATCATGTGGGGAATTGCAATACAACTGGCGCGTCAGACCGGGGTATTTTAAGTTTTGTCACTAATCTTAGTTTCTGTTGTAACGGATTATGCTACGGTTTCGCAGATTGTTTGACCTATCTATTGCCAGATCTTTGATGATTAATGGAGGCACTGTGAAACTGAAAGCATTGGCTGTAGCAGCGATGTTGGGATTAGGGACATTACCGCTGGCGTTACAGGCGGCAGAATTACCTGCCGGGCCGCACGTCGTGACGTCAGGCACCGCAAGCGTGGATGCCACGCCGGATATCGCGACGCTGGCGATTGAAGTCAGCGTGTCGGCGAACGATTCAGCCAGCGCCAAGAAGCAGGCTGATGAACGCGTGGCAGAGTACTTTGCTTTTCTGCAGAAAAACGGCATTGAGAAAAAAGATATCAATGCGGCGAACCTGCGTACTCAGCCGGAATATAACTACCTGAAAGATGGCACGTCACAGCTCAAGGGCTACCGCGCCGTGCGTCAGGTTCAGGTAACTTTGCGTCAGCTCGACAAACTGAATGAACTGCTGGATGGCGCGCTGAAATCCGGCCTGAATGAAGTGCGTGCGGTTGAACTGGGCGTCGCCAATCCGGATAAATTCCGTGATGAAGCGCGTCAGAAAGCGATTGAAAACGCCACGCAGCAGGCAAAATCGCTGGCCGAAGGTTTCCATACCAAACTGGGGCCGGTTTACAGCATTCGTTATCACGTTGCTAACTACCAGCCGATGCCGGTGGCGCGTATGTATAAAACCGCCGAAGCCGCAGGGCAGAGCGATGTCGCGCAAACCTACGAGCAGCAAAGTATTCATTTCGACGATCAGGTCGATGTGGTATTCGAATTGCAGCCTCAGGCACCTGCACCAGCCCCGGCTCCGGCTCCGGCTCAGTAAGAATGAATCTGTAAAAATGAAAAAACCCGCTCCGGCGGGTTTTTTGTTTCTGACCTTTTATGTTGCCTGTCGGACTTCTTTATCGGCTGAAAACGTCACCTGTTTCTGTGCTTCCAGCACCCGCAATCTTTCTGTCAGCGCCTGGCTGATCGAGGCATAAGCGGTACTGCCCAGCGCCAGACGTAGTGGCGGACTGACGGCATCGGCAGCGGTGATCATCGCCCGGACAGTATTTACTGCGTCACCTTTAATGGCGAAATCACCGGATGCAATCGCCCGGCGTACCTCACCGGCGGGTGTCTTTTCATAGCACGGCAAGGGCGTGGCATGATCCAGCCCGGCGCCAAATTCTGTGCTGGTCGGGCCGGGTTCCACGATCAGGAAATCAATGCCAAACGGTGCCACTTCCTGCGCAACGGATTCGACAAACCCTTCAATCCCCCATTTGGTCGCATGATAAAGACTGAAGTTGGGATAAGCGATCTGTCCGCCTTCCGATGAAACCTGCACAATCCGGCCGCCACCTTGTCCGCGCAGGTGGGGTAAAACGGCGCGGATAAGCTGGATCGAACCCACCAGGTTAGTGGCGATCTGCCTGTCGATTTGTTCGTCACTGCTTTCTTCGCCTGCGCCGAACAGGCCATAACCGGCATTGCTGACCACGACATCAATACGTCCCATCTTAGCGAATGCTCCGGCAACGACTGCTCTGATTGCCGGAGTGTCTGTGACGTCGAGCGTGATGCTATGCAACTGATCGCCATAGATCGCCTGTAAGGCGTCAAGCGCACCCGGCTTGCGTAAGGTGGCGATCACCCGGTCACCGCGCTCAAGTAGCTGTTCAGTGAGCAGGCGTCCAAGGCCGGTCGATGTGCCGGTAATAAACCATGTCTTTGCCATTATCAAATGCCTCTGTTGCAGAAGTTGCCAGACATTCAGGGTAGGGCAATACTATTGTTGCGTTAATACCCAATAACCCGCATGAACAGGTGAATATTCCCCACCAATGAGCAAACCATTATTGAGCAAACCGACCCTGGCAGAACTCAGGGCCTTTATGGCTGTTGCTGAACACCGCAGTTTCCGCCGTGCCGCCGATCTTTTAGGCATTACCCGATCCTCGCTCAGCCATATTATGCGCGGGCTTGAAGATCGTCTTGGCGCACGCCTTTTGCACCGCACGACGCGCAGTGTGTCACTGACCGAAACGGGTGAACGCCTGCTGAAACGGATTAATCCGCTGATGAACGGGCTTGATGCGGCGCTGGAAGACGTGCCGGGCGAGCCGGGGCGGCTGACGGGTGAATTACGTATCAACGGCAGCGAGGGCGCTATCCGCTTGTTGTTGCGCAATATTGTGCCGCAATTCATGGCGCGTTATCCCGGTGTGGCGCTGGATCTGGTGGCGGAAGGAAAGCTGGTGGATATTGTCGGGGAAGGGTTTGACGCAGGGATCCGGCTGGGAGAAGCGGTTCCACGGGACATGATCGCTGTGCGGCTCAGCCCCGACATGCGCTTTCTGACCGTGGCTTCGCCGGATTATCTTGCGGCGCATCCCGCCCCTGAAACGCCGGATGATCTCGCCCGCCATCAGTGTCTGCGTCAGCGCCTGCCCAGCGGAAAACGCTATCGCTGGGAGTTCCACAAACGCGGGCAGGAAGTGGCGGTGGATGTGCCGGGAAATCTGACGCTGGATAATACGCAACTGATGATTGAGGCCGCACAGGACGGGCTGGGGATCGCGTATGTTCCTGAAGATTATGCGCAGGTTGCGCTGAAAGAAGGGCGGCTGATTGCAGTGCTGGAAGACTGGTGCCCGCCAATCCCCGGTTTGTTTCTCTACTTCGCGGGCAACCGGCATGTGCCCGCGAGCCTGCGGGCATTGATCGAGATGGTCCGGGAGAAAAGCGGTTAAACGCCGCTTTTCACGCCGGATAATTCTGTCAGTCCTGACGCAACACCTGATGTCCGTGGGCGATCAGTGCATCGGTGACTTTACGCATCATGCGGCTTTCGGGCGCAAAACGGTGCCAGTAAAGCATACGGCGCTGGAACAGGCCGGGCGTCAGGTCGATCAGCTCGCCGCTTTCCAACTCTTTCTCGATTTGCAGATGCGGGATCATGCAGCAGGTGGTGCCCTGACGGGCCAGTTGCACAAAGGCTTCCGACGAGTTAACGATGTGGCACGGCACGCTGCCCGGCGATAAATCGAAGTTCTGTTGCAGGAAGGCCTGATGCATATCGTCCAGATGGTCAAACGCTACCGCAGGCGCTTTCAGCAAGGCGGAGCGGGTAACGCCGTTCGGGAAATAGCGATCAGCAAAAGGTTTCGAACCCACAAACAAATAGTCCAGCGCACCAAGCTGATCCACCAGACAGCTCGGCAGTGGCTGGGGTTGAATACTTACCGCGCCCACCACTTCACCACGACGCAGACGTTCCTGCGTGCGCGTTTCGTCTTCCACCTGTAAATTCAGGCGGATAGGGGAATCAACCAGCACTGATTTCAGCGCCGGTAACAGCCAGGTTGCCAGACTGTCGGCGTTGACCGCCAGTGAAAGCAGCAGAGGTGTATCATTGCTTTCATTGTTGCTGTCACTGCCAAGCCACTCTTCTTCCAGTAATTCCACCTGATGTAACAAGGCCAGTAATTTCTGTCCCTGTTCAGTCGGCCGGGGTGGAACGGTACGAACCAGCAGCGGCTGGCCAAACAAATTTTCCAGTTGCTTAATGCGCTGAGAGACGGCCGATTGTGTGATGCAAAGCTTCTGCGCTGCGCGCTCAAAACCGCGCTCACGGATCACCGCGTCCAGTGCCTGCAGCGTTCTATAGTCCGGGCGTTTCATCGGAGTTCTGTCCCTTAGATTTAATTTTATCCGAACACTATGCCACAGATTGTCAGGATTTGTGGTGAGGAAAATCTTTGTGTTTGCAGCACAATTGCACTTAATAAGTGTGATCTGGCTGCGGTGTTGTTTATCCAAATTGCCGGGACATGCTTTATAATCACCGGCACTCTTCGTTCCACCGAACTATTCACGCCACTTACGTGTTATCAGACAGAGAAGCCATTATGACGCAGGAAGAATTGAAAAAAGCAGTCGGCTGGGCCGCACTGGATTACGTCACGCCGGGCACCATTGTCGGTGTCGGTACCGGATCCACCGCCGCACATTTCATTGATGCACTGGGTTCCATCAAAGGCCAGATTGAAGGTGCGGTTTCAAGCTCCGATGCTTCTACCGCAAAACTGAAGAGTCTGGGTATTCATGTTTTCGACAGCAATGAAGTGGATTCGCTGGATGTGTATGTCGATGGCGCGGATGAAATCAACGGCTCGATGCAGATGATCAAAGGGGGTGGCGCTGCGCTGACCCGCGAAAAAATCATTGCCGCGATTGCCAAAAAATTCATCTGTATCGTGGATGCTTCCAAGCAGGTTGATGTGCTGGGTAAATTCCCGCTGCCGGTGGAAGTGATCCCAATGGCGCGCTCTTATGTTGCGCGTGAACTGGTTAAACTCGGCGGCCTGCCGGAATACCGCCAGAATGTGCTGACAGACAATGGCAATGTGATCCTTGATGTGCATAACCTGAACATTCTTGATGCCGTCGCGATGGAAAATAAGATCAACAGTATTGCCGGTGTTGTGACTGTCGGCCTGTTCGCCAACCGGGGTGCTGACGTGGCGCTGGTCGGGACTTCTGAAGGTGTCAAAACCGTCAAACTGAAGTAATCAGAATATAAGCAGAAGATCTGGCTGCTTTAGGGCAAGGCAGCCAGCCTAAGCCTCGTCATTGCGCTGTCATAACGCAATGTTATGAAGATGATAATTTTCTGACTGAATCATCTTTTCTTCAAAGGCTTTAATTTGGTGACTTATGTCACATTTCTGTATTTCTCCTCCTGAACGTCTGGCACAGTAAAATTGAACCAGCATGAAATGCTAAAAACCGGCAGGCGTGCTGAGCCTTCTGCTGGGGGGCAGGCAATCGTTTGTATTGATGATGGCGGATTTTTTGTTATGTTGACTGTGAGCAGTCATCTTGCAGTTCGAATTCAGCCAGAAAAATATAGGGTCGGGAAATGGCAAAAGTATCACTTGAGAAAGACAAGATTAAATTTTTGTTAGTGGAAGGCGTCCACCAAAGTGCGGTTGATACACTCCGTGCCGCGGGTTACACCAATATTGAATTTCACAAAGGTGCTTTAGACACGCAATCGCTGAAAGAATCGATCCGTGATGCGCACTTTGTTGGACTCCGATCGCGTACTCAGCTGACTGAAGAAGTGTTCCAGGCAGCCGAAAAACTGGTGGCTGTTGGGTGTTTCTGTATCGGCACCAATCAGGTAGATCTGAAAGCTGCGACCCGTCGCGGTATTCCGGTCTTTAACGCACCCTTCTCCAACACCCGTTCGGTTGCGGAAATGGTGCTGGGCGAGATGTTGCTGATGATGCGCGGCATTCCTGAAGCGAATGCGAAAGCGCACCGTGGTGTCTGGAACAAGCTGGCGGTCGGTTCATTCGAAGCGCGCGGCAAGCGTCTGGGTATCATCGGTTACGGTCACATTGGCACGCAGCTGGGGATTCTGGCGGAAAGCCTGGGGATGCGCGTCTTCTATTATGACATCGAAAGCAAACTGCCTTTGGGCAACGCGCAGCCGATTGCCACACTGGAAGAATTGCTCAATACCAGCGACGTCGTCACGCTGCATGTGCCGGAAACAGCCGGAACCAAAGACATGATTTCTGAAGTGCAGCTGGCGCAGATGAAGCCTGGCGCACTGCTGATCAATGCCTCACGCGGTACGGTCATCGACATTCCTGCGCTGTGCAATGCGCTGCGCAACAAACATCTTTCCGGTGCGGCTATCGACGTCTTCCCGGAAGAACCGGCGACTAACAGTGACCCGTTCAATTCTCCGCTGTGTGAATTCGACAACGTATTGCTGACGCCGCATATCGGCGGTTCGACGATGGAAGCGCAGGAAGGTATCGGCCTCGAAGTGGCAGGCAAACTGGCGAAATACTCTGACAACGGTTCTACACTGTCAGCGGTCAACTTCCCGGAAGCGTCTCTGCCAGCGCACACCGAGAAAGCCAGCCGTCTGCTGCATATCCACGAAAACCGTCCGGGTGTGCTGACCAGCATCAACCAGATTTTTGCGGAACAGGGTATCAACATTGCTGCGCAGTACCTGCAAACCAGCCCAGAAATCGGTTATGTGGTGATTGATGCGGAAACGGATATCAATACGCTGACTACCGCGCTGCAACTGATGAAGGCGATTCCGGGAACCATTCGTGCCCGTTTGCTTTACTGATAAGCCTTTCTGAAACAGACAAAATACCAACCGCCGAAAGGCGGTTTTTTGTTTTATGGCATCAGGGCGTTAAAAAATGTCTGCAGAGGGAATAAAGGGGGGATCAAAACGTCAGAAGTAAAAGGACAGGGTAATCAGACCGCAGAGGATCATTGATGAAAAAGTGATTTCGAACAGGTAGCGGCGCAGCATCATCTGTCAGTACCTCAGGGCAGAAAACGGAGAAAAAAACACCCGGCGAACCGGGTGTTAAATTTTTCAGTCTTGATAAGAGTGAACAGATTCGTTCACAAAGACTTCTTAGTGACTTCTTATGCTGCCGGAGTTGCTTTAGCCGGAGCAGCTTTCTTAGCATGTTTCACGTGCTTTTTAGCCGCCTGCGCCTTCTGAGCAACAGGAGCCGCTTTCTTAGCGTGTTTCACGTGCTTCTTAGCCGCCTGCGCTTTCTGAGCAACAGGAGCCGCTTTTTTAGCGTGTTTCACGTGTTTCTTAGCCGCCTGCGCCTTCTGAGCGACTGGTGCTTTTTTAGCGGCTTTTTTGTGTTTCTTGGCAGCTTGCGCTTTCTGAACAGGTTTCTTGTGTGCTTTATGCTTAGTGGCATGAGCCGGAGCTGCGGTGGTTGTGGTAGCAGCAGGTGCCGGCGTTGCGGTAGTTTCAGCAGCGAAAGCGACAGAAGACAGGCCCATTGCAGCGGCTACAACCAGAGCTAATACTTTTTTCATCTTTAATTCCTCAGGGATCTTGGTTTGTGTGTCTACCCCACTGCGGGGCCGATGTGAGAATAATAGGCGTGACAAACCTTGCTGTCCGTGAGTGATTGGTTTCGGCGTGTAACGGTATGTATAAAGAGAAAGTATTATTAATTTCAATGGGTTGGGTTTTTAAAAAGCGAGGGAGACGTGCGGGTTCCAAGCTTAGTTACAACATACTTATGAGGTGTGCTTCTATTTCTGGCTGGCACTCTGCTTACCGTGGATTTATATCGTCTGGCATCACCATCTCCACACTTTTCCAGGCGTGATGACCTCAGGTAAAGGCACATCCCAGTGTTCCACCGGTAAAGCATCGACATGCTGACAATCGTGCGCTAATCCGATCGGATACGGCCCGCCTTCTTTCCAGCGCTCAAGTGTGCGGTCATAAAATCCACCACCCATACCTAAACGTTGCCCTGCACTGTCGAACGCCACCAGCGGTGTCAGGATGATATCCAGCTGCGCCAGCGGGATCACCTGCGTGACATCCAGTTGTGGCTCAAGAATGTTGAGCCGGTTGCGCACCAGCGTTGTATCGGGCGTATAACGCAGAAAAAGCAGATTACCCGGCGAGAAAGGGTGCAGCACTGGCAGACAAAGCTGTTTGCCTTCGTTCCACAAACGGGCGATCAACGGTGCGGTATCCAGCTCACCATCAAAGGACAGAAACAGGGAGACTGAAGTGGCGGAATGAATTTTCGGATGGGTTGCAACGCGTTCTGCAGCCTGCAGCGCAAAATGAGTTTGCTGTTCAGCGGTCAGCGTATTTCTGCGTTGGCGTATTTCACTGCGGATGGTTTGTCGGGCAGAAGCAAAAAGTGGCGTGTAGGGCATAGATACAAACACCAGAAAGGGATGTACCAAAAAGAAAGGGGAATCTCCGAGATGCCGTCGCAGGCTGTAACCCTTGAACCCATGGTTCAAGGTGAACGTGCTGTCGCAATCTTTAGGCTTCTCGGACGGACCGAGCATGCGCACCGATTACGGATCATCACATTCTGTTGGTACTAATTATCGGCTCAGGGGACGGGCCCGCTGGCGAACATCTCAGAGAAATTTTTTACCGTTTCTGACGACCTGTGACCAGTCAGTCAGCAACGTGTGTTATTCGAAAGGCGCCCCTTCACGTTCAGAGATCCGGCCTTGTTCGAGCAATGCCTGCTCGATGGTTTGTTGCAACATCCGTATACGTTGTTCCATATTGGATGCGTAGTCGCGCGTTTTCAACCTTTCCTGAGCAAGTTCGTGACATACGTTCAATGCCGCGATGAATACCAGTTGCTCCGTATTGGTGACTCTAGTGCGAACTTTCAGATCTTGCAACCGCTGATTAAGATCTTCAGCTGCCAGATTCAGTGCTTCCTGTTGTTCTGGCGGACAATTCACCCGTAAAGAGCGACCAAAAATTTGAATATCTACCGGTTGTGCAGACATGCCACCTTCCTGCTGATTTATTCGTCCGCCCCAACGTGACCACTACGACCTGGCGCAGGATGTTGGAAGCGGGCGCCACTATAACTATCTCAATACCAGGTTACAACCCCATGACCGGCTGACTGCTGCCCGATTGTTCAGAGCGTGCCATTCATGTTTAAGACCACCTCATCACGGGCTGCTAATCTGGTACTACGACAGACCTTGGTGGTAGCATAACACGAACTTAACCTGCCAACGATGGCGAATGCGCATGTCTATAGAGAATACTTACCCTACTTACGATTCGTTGGATCAAAACCTGAAACAACAATCGGTTGCTTTGACCGCAGCAGAAATGCACGGTTTGATCAGTGGTTTGCTGTGCGGTGGCAATCGCGACGGCAGCTGGCTGACGATGGTGCATGATCTGACTAACGAAGGTATGGCCTTCCCGCACACGCTGGCAGATTTGCTGCAACAATTGCGCAAAGTGACGTCAGACACTCTCGAAGATGACAGCTTCGAATTCAAAATGTTGATGCCCGACGATGAAAAACACATCTTTGAGCGTGCCGATGCGCTGGCCGGATGGGTTAACCATTTCCTGCTTGGCCTGGGCATGATGCAGCCAAAACTCGCCAAAGTGAAAGGCGAAGTCGGTGAAGCGATCGACGATTTGCGCAGCATCGCGCAACTGGGCTACGACGAAGATGAAGATCAGGAACAACTGGCGCAATCTTTAGAGGAAGTGGTGGAGTACGTCCGTGTTGCCGCCATTCTGTGCTTTGGTGAATTTGGCCACAGCCGCCCGACGGCTGCGGAAAATCACCGTACTTTGCATTGATGGTACATTGCATTACATAAACTGATTGCACTCATTAAAACGATTTCAGGAGAAGGTGATGACTCAGCAAGAGTACGAGAATCGTCGTCAGGCGCTGTTAGCGAAGATGGCCCCGGGAAGTGCTGCGGTAATTTTTTCTGCGCCCGAAGCACCACGCAGTGCCGACAGTGAATACCCGTATCGTCAGAGCAGTGATTTCTGGTATTTCACCGGTTTCAATGAGCCGGAAGCGGTATTGATCCTGGTGAAAAGTGATGAAAATCATAACCACAGCGTCCTGTTTAACCGCGTCCGTGATCTCACCGCTGAAATCTGGTTTGGTCGTCGTTTAGGTCAGGAAGCCGCGCCCGCCAGGCTTGGCGTGACCAAAGCGCTGCCTTTTGATGATATCAACGATCAGCTTCATCTGCTGCTTAACGGTCTCGACGTGCTGTATCACGCACAGGGCGATTACGCCTATGCGGATGAAATCGTTAACCGTGCCATGGAAAAACTGCGCAAAGGCTTCCGTCAGAATCTCTCGGCCCCGGCCACTGTCACCGACTGGCGTCCGTGGGTGCATGACATGCGCCTGTTCAAATCGGCTGAAGAGATTGCCGTTATGCGCCGCGCCGGACACATCACCGCGCTGGCCCATACCCGTGCGATGGAAAAATGCCGTCCGGGCATGTTCGAATATCAGCTTGAAGGCGAGATTCATCACGAATTCACCCGTCACGGTGCACGTTATCCTTCCTATAACACCATTGTGGGCGGCGGCGAAAACGGCTGCATCCTGCATTACACCGAAAACGAATGTGAACTGCGTGACGGCGATTTAGTGCTGATTGACGCTGGTTGTGAATATCAGGGTTATGCCGGTGATATCACCCGCACGTTCCCGGTGAACGGCAAATTCAGCAAAGCGCAGCGCGAAATCTACGACATCGTGCTGGCGTCAGAATATAAAGCGCTGGAAGTGTTCGGGCCGGGCAGCAGCATTCAGGCCGCGACCGAAGCCGCAGTTCGCGTGATGATTGAAGGTCTGGTCAAACTGGGCGTGATGAAAGGTGATGTTGAAACCCTTTACGCGGAGCAGGCACACCGCCAGTTCTTCATGCACGGTCTTTCCCACTGGCTGGGGCTGGACGTTCATGATGTCGGCCATTATGGCTCAGTGGATCGCAGCCGTACGCTGGAGCCGGGCATGGTGCTGACCGTTGAACCGGGTCTGTATATCGCGCCGGATGCCGACGTACCGGAAGCGTACCGCGGCATCGGTATCCGTATTGAAGACGACATTCTGATCACCACCACCGGTATTGAAATTCTGACCGGCGATGTGGTGAAAGAAGCCGATGATATTGAAGCGTTAATGGCGGCGGCAAAGAAATAATATGAGCATCGTAATTGTTGGCGGCGGCATGACCGGTGCCACGCTGGCGCTGGCGATTTCCTCGCTGACGCAGGGACGTTTGGCGGTGCATCTGGTGGAAGCCACTGCGCCGGAACATCACGGACACCCGGGCTTTGATGCCCGCTCGATTGCGCTGGCACAGGGAACCTGCCAGCAATTATCGCGGGTGGGGATCTGGTCTGCCCTGGCGGCAATCGCCACGCCAATCCGTGATATCCATGTCAGCGATCGTGGTCACGCGGCCTTTGTGAATCTCAATGCCGCGCATTATGGCGTCGAGGCGCTGGGGCAGGTGGTTGAGTTGCATGAAGTCGGTAAGCGCCTGTTTGCGATGCTGAAAAATGCACCCGGCGTCACGCTGCATTGTCCGGCGAAAGTTATGGATGTCGCGCGTTCACAAGATTCCGCCAGCGTGACGCTCGACAGCGGTCAAACGCTGACAGCACAGCTTTTGGTGGCCGCTGACGGTTCGCATTCTTCGCTGGCAAAAGCCTGCAATATTGGCTGGCAGCGTGAAGATTATGGCCAGATTGCCGTCATCGCCAACGTGGCGACCAGCGAGCCGCACCACAATCGTGCTTTCGAGCGTTTCACCCAACACGGTCCGCTGGCACTGCTGCCGATGTCCGATGGCCGCAGTTCACTGGTCTGGTGTCATCCGCGCGAAGCGAAAGGCAAGATTGATCACTGGAGCGAAGCGCAGTTCCTCAGTGAGTTGCAAAAAGCTTTCGGCTGGCGACTGGGCACCTTCCGGCAGGCCGGTAAACGGTTCAGTTATCCGCTGCAATTACAGCAAGCCAATAGTCACATCAGCCACCGTCTGGCGCTGGTTGGCAACGCGGCGCAAACGCTGCATCCGATTGCCGGACAGGGTTTTAACCTCGGTCTGCGTGACGTCATGACGCTGGCGGAAACACTGGCTAATGCTGCTGCACAAGGTGCCGATGTCGGCAGTTACCGCGTGCTGAGTGAATATCAGCAGCGCCGTCAGCCCGATCAGCAGGCAACCGTCGGCGTTACCGATGGCTTGATCCACCTCTTTGCCAACCGCTGGCTGCCGTTAATGGTCGGGCGCAATCTCGGTTTACTGGCGATGGAAGGCATTACGCCATTACGCGATGCTTTCACTCGCAGAACGTTAGGTTGGGTTGACCGTTAATCCCTACAGGAAAAATTATGCAATCTTTTGATGTGGTTATCGCCGGTGGCGGAATGGTTGGTCTGGCGCTGGCGTGCGGATTACAGGGCAGCGGTCTGCGTGTTGCCGTACTGGAAAATCAGCAGCCGGATCTTGATACGCCCTTGCCGGAACAGCCTGGCTTGCGGGTTTCAGCGATCAATGCTGCCAGTGAACGTCTGCTGAAATATATCGGCGTCTGGGACAACATTATTGCGCAGCGTGCCAATGCCTATCAGGGGATGGAAGTCTGGGATCGCGACAGCTTCGGCAAAATCGCGTTCCGCGGCGAAGAATACGGTTTCAGCCATCTGGGCCATATTATTGAAAATCAGGTGATCCACCGCGCCTTGTGGCAACGTGCGGAAAAATCTTCCGACATCACATTGCTCACACCGGCAACACTGAAAAATGTGGCGTGGGGAGAAAATGAAGCCTTCATTACCCTGAGTGATGAACGTCAGCTCAGCGCGCGTTTAGTGGTCGGCGCGGATGGCGCACAGTCGTGGCTGCGTAAGCACGCCGATATTCCGCTGACCTTCTGGGATTATCGCCATCATGCACTGGTGGCGACCATACGCACTGAAGAACCGCACCAGTCTGTCGCAAGGCAGGTATTCCACGGCGAAGGTATTCTGGCATTTCTGCCGCTGGCGGATGCACATCTGTCTTCTATCGTCTGGTCAGTGTCACCGGATGAAGCGCAGCGCCTGAGTGCGCTTGAGCCGGAAGAGTTCAACAAAATCCTTGCCAGTACCTTTGACCTGCGTCTGGGTATTTGTACCGTAGAAAGCGATCGCGTGACCTTTCCGCTGACCGGCCGTTATGCCCGCAGTTTTGCCGGACAACGTCTGGCGCTGGTGGGCGATGCGGCACACACCGTGCATCCGCTGGCCGGGCAGGGTGTCAACTTAGGTTTTATGGATGCCGCAGAACTGGCCTCCGAAATCAAACGCCTGCAAAAAGAAGGCAAAGATTTCGGCCAGCACATGTACCTGCGTCGTTACGAGCGTCGTCGTAAACACAGCGCTGCGCTGATGCTTGCCGGGATGCAGGGCTTCCGCGAACTGTTTGCCGGTGACAATCCGGCCAAAAAACTGCTGCGTGATATTGGCCTGACGCTGGCGGATTCCCTGCCGGGCGTGAAGCCGAAACTGGTCCGCCAGGCAATGGGGCTGAATGATTTACCGGAATGGTTACGGGACGATTCGCTTCGATTGAAATAATCTAATTTTAGCTCAATTTTTCCATTACATTTTCTAATCCGGGGCCGGATTTCTCATTCTGCAAATGGTGAGAAATCCGGCCTTGTCGTTATATAACATCGATACTTTTGATGTTTATTTGTAGATTTTGCGCCACAAACCCCAGTTTACCAGTCAAAAACTCTGCACAATGCCCTTGTGAGATCACTGACATTCATTCTGCTCTGCATATTTTAACTTATGGTTAGCAGGGAGATTCAGTGGTAAGTTCGAGCAAGGGTATCGTTTGCGCCACCACGCAAAATCCCGTCATCATTCGAGCTATCTCCGCGTTGGCTTCCTTCGCGAACCCCGGTCACATACTTATGTATGCTCCCGGGGATTCACTCAGTTGCCGCCTTGATCTAACACGAATGATTTTGGGTTTTTACGTGGTGTGCCGTTTATGCATTTGTATTCAAATGAGGAATAAGATGGTTAAGCAGACTCAGCTTTATGAACAACATGTTGCGTGCGGTGCGCGTATGGTCGATTTCCACGGCTGGATGATGCCTCTGCATTACGGCTCCCAACTGGATGAACACCACATCGTGCGTCAGGATGCCGGTATGTTTGACGTCTCGCACATGACCATTGTCGATCTCCACGGTGCCCGTACCCGTGAATTCCTCCGTTACCTGCTGGCGAACGATGTCGCCAAACTCACCGTTCCCGGCAAAGCGCTCTATACCGGTATGCTCAATGCGTCCGGCGGCGTGATCGACGACCTGATTGTTTACTTCCTCAACGAAAATTATTTCCGTCTGGTGGTTAACTCCGCTACCCGCGAGAAAGATCTGGCATGGATTTCGCAGCATGCAGAACCGTACGCTGTTGAACTGACGGTGCGTGATGATCTGGCGCTGGTCGCTGTACAGGGGCCGCAGGCGAAAGAAAAAGCGGAAACCTTGTTTACCGCCGGGCAAAAACAAGCTGTCGCGGGCATGAAGCCGTTCTTTGGCGTGCAGTCCGGCGACCTGTTTATCGCGACAACCGGTTATACCGGCGAAGCGGGTTATGAAATCGCGCTGCCGCAAGAGCAGGTGGCGGATTTCTGGCAGAAATTGCTGGCAGCAGACGTGAAGCCCGCCGGTCTGGGCGCGCGCGACACGCTGCGTCTGGAAGCCGGTATGAATCTCTACGGTCAGGAAATGGACGAAGGCGTTTCGCCGCTGGCGGCCAACATGGGCTGGACCATCGCCTGGACACCGGAAGACCGTCACTTTATTGGCCGTGACGCACTGGAAAGACAGCGCGAGCAGGGCACCGAACAGCTGGTCGGCCTGGTGATGACCGAGAAAGGTGTATTGCGTAACGAACTGCCGGTGCGATTCACCGACAGCGCGGGCAACACGCTGGAAGGCGTGATCACCAGCGGGTCATTCTCTCCGACGCTGGGCTACAGTATTGCACTGGCACGCGTTCCGGCAGGCATTGGCGAAAATGCCATTGTGCAGATCCGCAACCGTGAAATGCCGGTAAAAGTCACCAAACCCGGTTTTGTCCGTAACGGCAAACCGCTGGTGCAGTAACGAATTCGTGATAAAAATTATCCGGTTAACGCTGAATTAAGCACTTTTTTTGGAGAAAGTAACATGAGCAATGTTCCAGCAGATTTGAAATACGCATCCTCCCACGAGTGGATACGTTCAGAAGGCAACGGCGTTTATACCGTAGGCATCACCGAACACGCACAGGAGTTACTGGGCGATATGGTTTTCGTTGATCTGCCAGAAGTCGGCCGTGAAGTTGCCGCCGGTGAAGATTGCGCCGTGGCTGAATCCGTCAAAGCGGCGTCAGATATTTACTCTCCAATTAGCGGCGAAATCGTTGCAGTTAACAGCGAACTGGAAGGTTCTCCGGAGCTGGTCAACAGCGAGCCATACGGCACCGGTTTCCTGTTCCAGATTAAAGCGTCAGACGAAAGCGAACTGGCCAAGCTGCTTGATGCACAAGCCTACTCAGCGTCCATCGACGAGTAATTACACATTGCATTACCCGCCCCGCAACCCGCTTGCGGGGCAGTTCCAGACCCGTAGCTTTTGTCAGTATCCCAAGACACCTCCAGCAGATTTCAGGAATGCGTAGCAAATGACTCAGACTCTCAGCCAACTCGAACACAGCGAAGCCTTTATCGGCCGCCACATCGGTCCGTCTTCTCAGCAGCAGCAACAGATGCTGGAGACGGTCGGTGCGGATTCTTTAAATGCGCTGATCCAGCAGATCGTTCCGGTCGATATCCAGTTACCTGGCCCGCCGGCTGTCGGTGATGCCGTCACGGAACATCAGGCGCTGGCTGAGCTGAAAGCCATTGCCAGCCAGAATCAACGCTATAAATCCTACATCGGTATGGGTTACAGCGCGGTGCTGACACCGCCGGTTATCCAGCGCAATATGCTGGAAAATCCGGGCTGGTACACCGCGTACACGCCGTATCAGCCGGAAGTATCACAGGGCCGTCTTGAAGCGCTGCTGAACTTCCAGCAACTGACTTTAGACTTAACGGGGCTGGATCTGGCTTCTGCTTCTTTGCTTGATGAAGCGACTGCTGCAGCCGAAGCGATGGCGCTGGCAAAACGTGCCAGCAAACTCAAAGATGCCAACCGTTTCTTCGTGGCAGACGACGTGCATCCGCAAACGCTGGATGTGGTACGCACCCGCGCGGAAACCTTCGGTTTTGACATCATCGTTGATAAAGCCGAAAAAGTGCTCGAGCTGGAAGGCGTGTTCGGCGTGCTGCTGCAGCAGGTTGGCACCACCGGTGAAGTTCACGATTACACCGCGCTGCTGGGCGAACTGAAATCCCGCAAAATTATTACCAGCGTTGCCGCTGATATTATGGCGCTGGTGCTGCTGGCTGCACCGGGCAAGCAGGGCGCAGACGTGGTCTTCGGTTCCGCGCAACGCTTTGGCGTGCCGATGGGCTACGGTGGTCCGCACGCGGCATTCTTCGCCTGTGTAGACGAATTCAAACGTTCCATGCCGGGCCGTATCATCGGGGTTTCCCGTGATGCCGCAGGCAAAACTGCACTGCGTATGGCGATGCAGACCCGCGAGCAACATATCCGCCGCGAAAAAGCCAACTCCAACATTTGTACCTCGCAGGTTTTACTGGCGAATATTGCCAGTCTGTATGCGGTATTCCACGGTCCTGAAGGCCTGAAACGCATTGCGTCACGTATTCACCGTCTGACCGACATTCTGGCCGCTGGCCTGAAACAGGGTGGCCTGACGCTGCGTCATAACACCTGGTTTGACACGCTGACTGTTGAAGTCAAAGACAAAGCCGCCGTGCTGGAACGCGCGCTGAGTTTCGGTCTGAACCTGCGTACTGACATTCACGGCGCAGTCGGTATCACCCTCGACGAAGCCACGTCCCGCGAAGACGTTCAGGTTCTGTTCGCTGCCCTGCTGGGTGACGACAACGGTCTGGATATCGACAAACTGGACAAGGCGGCATCGACCGACAGCAACTCCATTCCTGCTGCTATGCTGCGTGTGGATCCGATCCTGACCCATCCGGTATTCAACCAGTACCACAGCGAAACCGAGATGATGCGTTATATGCACCGTCTGGAGAAAAAAGATCTGGCGCTGAATCAGGCCATGATCCCGCTGGGTTCCTGCACCATGAAACTGAACGCTGCGGCAGAAATGATCCCGATAACCTGGCCGGAATTTGCCGATCTGCACCCGTTCTGTCCGACAGAACAGGCTGGCGGTTATCAGCAGATGATTGGTCAGTTGTCACAATGGCTGGTTCAGCTTACCGGTTACGACGCAGTTTGCATGCAGCCAAACTCCGGCGCGCAGGGCGAATACGCGGGTCTGCTGGCCATCCGTCGTTACCACGAAAGCCGTAACGAAAGCGGTCGTCACATCTGCCTGATCCCAAGTTCAGCGCACGGCACCAACCCGGCTTCCGCGCAGATGGCGAGCATGACCGTCGTAGTGGTTGCGTGTGATAAACAGGGCAACATCGACCTGAGCGACCTGCGTGAGAAAGCGGCGAAAGCGGGCGATGAGCTGTCTTGTATCATGGTGACGTACCCTTCAACGCACGGCGTTTACGAAGAAACTATCCGCGAAGTTTGCCAGATTGTGCATCAGTACGGCGGTCAGGTTTACCTCGACGGCGCGAATATGAACGCACAGGTCGGCATTACCACGCCGGGTTACATCGGCGCGGACGTCTCGCACCTTAACCTGCATAAAACCTTCTGTATCCCGCACGGCGGCGGCGGTCCTGGCATGGGTCCGATTGGGGTGAAAGCGCATCTGGCGCCGTTCGTTCCGGGTCACAGCGTGGTGCAGATTGACGGCGTGCTGACGCAAAACGGCGCGGTTTCTGCGGCACCGTTCGGCAGTGCTTCCATCCTGCCAATCAGCTGGATGTATATCCGCATGATGGGCGCGGAAGGTCTGAAACAAGCCAGCCAGGTGGCAATTCTGAATGCGAACTACATCGCGACCCGTCTGAAAGACGCGTATCCGGTGCTGTATACCGGCCGTGATGGTCGTGTGGCGCACGAATGCATTCTGGATATTCGTCCGCTGAAAGAGACGACCGGTATCAGTGAAATGGATATCGCCAAGCGTCTGATCGACTACGGATTCCATGCCCCGACCATGTCCTTCCCGGTGGCCGGTACGCTGATGGTTGAACCAACCGAATCAGAAAGCAAAGTGGAACTGGATCGCTTCATTGATGCGCTGCTGGCAATCCGCAGTGAAATCGACCGCGTGGCGCAAGGCGAATGGCCGCTGGCAGACAACCCGCTGGTGAATGCACCGCACGTGCAGAACGAGCTGGTCAGCGACTGGAACCATCCGTACACCCGCGAAGTGGCGGTATTCCCGGCCGGTTACGACAACAAGTACTGGCCGACGGTGAAACGTCTGGATGACGTGTACGGGGACAGGAATTTGTTCTGTTCGTGTGTACCGATGTCAGATTACGAGTAAGACGCCGATCTGCTCCTCGCTGAGAAGGGTGAGGAGTAAAAAACTCGGGCTGCTCCCTCCCCTGCGAAGGGGAGGGTTGGGGTGGGGTATTAAGGTCAGAATCCAAAAATTAAAGTTAGCTTTGTCAAAGTGTTAGTCCTTAAAACCCCCTCCCGGCCTCCCCCTTCGCAGGGGGAGGAGTAAGCACTTTCCTCATTTCCCCCCAATGGAATCTTACACTCATGAAAATCGCTCTCGTCACCGGCGCCAGTCGCGGCATCGGCCGTGCAACGGCTCTCCTTCTTGCGCAGCAGGGTTACGCCGTCGGTGTGAATTACGTGAATAACGAAACCGCAGCGCAATCTGTCATCAATGAAATCCATCAGTCCGGTGGCAAAGCCATCGCGCTGAAGGCTGATATTGCCGATGAAGCGCAGGTTGTCGCGATGTTCAAACAGTTGAGCGCCGAACTCGGCCCGATCACTGCGCTGGTGAATAATGCCGGGATTTTGTTCCAGCAGACCACCATTGAAAATCTCTCTGCTGCACGTATCAACAAAGTGCTGTCTACTAACGTAACCGGGTATTTCCTGTGCTGCCGTGAGGCGGTGAAAATCATGTCACACCGGCATGGCGGAAAAGGCGGGGCGATTGTGAATGTGTCCTCGGCGGCTTCCCGTTTAGGTGCGCCGGGTGAATATGTCGATTACGCGGCATCGAAAGGTGCGGTGGATACCCTGACAACCGGTCTGGCGCTGGAAGTGGCGGCGTACGGTATCCGCGTTAACTGTGTGCGTCCGGGTCTGATCTACACCGACATGCACGCCAGCGGCGGTGAGCCGGGACGCGTCGATCGCGTGAAAGCCAATCTGCCGATGCAGCGCGGCGGTCAGCCGGAAGAAGTCGCACAGGCGATTGCCTGGTTGCTGTCGGATTCCGCCTCTTACGCCACCGGCAGCTTTCTCGATCTGGCTGGCGGCAGATAGTCAGCGTAAATCATTGATAGCGGGGTTCGCTCCCCGTTCACTCCCCCAAAACGGTCAAATCCACACAACCGGTCATTAACGGTCATTAAATTGCACGAGGAATTGTGACCGTTTGCAAATCTGTTGCTGTTCTGTTGCAACGCAAATGACGATTTAATGCCGTTCCCACCACAGATCCAAACTTTAACATTTCATATTTTCTCACCTTTTCGTGACAACTATCACAGGACGATTGTGGCAAAAAATGCGCACAGTCGCCTTTGAGGCACTGCGCATTCCATAAACATCCGGCTGCGTATCCTATTTGACATCGGGAAAGAGGAATCACCACATGCTGCCAGTAGAGCGACATCGATATATCACCGAAATTCTCAGCCAGCGCGGACGCATTCTTGTTCAGGAAGTGGCGCAGTTATGCCGCATCTCGCTGGAAACCGCGCGGCGGGATCTGGCGCTGCTGGAAAAGCGTGGCGTGCTGTTACGCAGCCATGGCGGCGCGGTGTTTAAAGAACATTCGGCGGCAGAAAAAACCTATGTGCCGTCGCAGATTGAACAGGGTGAATCCTTTCGTGACCGCAGCAATCAGTCGCCGGACAGCAAAACGCGTATCGCCAAACGGGCTTTGCAGCTTATCAATCCCGGCGATTGCCTGCTGCTCGACAGCAGTTCCAGCAGCTGGTTTCTGGCGCGCCAGTTGCCTGACATTCAGCTGGTGGTGCTGACCAACTCGGTGCACATCATCCAGACGCTGGCGGTGAAAGCTAACGTGCGGGTGATCGGACTGGGCGGTGAATACTCGGCGAAATACGAAGATTTTGTCGGTGTGCTGGCCGAACAAATGCTGAAAGAGTTCGTCATCAACAAACTGTTTTTCTCCTGTCACGGCATCAGCCACGAAGGCGGTATCCGTGAAAGTAACGAGCATCACGCACGGCTGAAACAGCAAATGCTGCTTTCCTCCGAGCACAAAATTTTGCTGGCTGACTCCAGCAAATTCGGCCGCCGCTCTTTTGCGCGGATCTGCCACTACCGGGAAATCGACACACTGATAACAGACCATCTGGAGGATGAAGAATTCCGCCAGGAACTGGCCTGGAGCAACGTTAACGTGATTGAAGTTTCTCCGTCACCCCTACAGAAAAAAACTAAAAACAGCCGCAACGGCCCGTTAGCTGCGGCACATAACTGACCTCCCAGGAGAGTAAACATGATCAAGAAATCCGTTCTTGCCTGCCTGTTCGCCACAGCCATGTTGTCCCTGTCTGCGCACGCCGCCGACAAAATTCGTATGGGCGTGGTGGTGAAAGTCGGCGGTAACGCCTGGTTCAACGCGATGGAAGCCGGGATCAAAAGCGAAGCGGCCAAACGCGGGATAGACGCGTGGCAGGTCGGGCCGACCAGTGCGGATCCGGCGTTGCAGGTGCGTGCGATTGAAGATCTGATCGCCCAGAAAGTAGATGTGATCGGCGTGGTGCCCAACGATGCCCGCGTGCTGGAGCCGGTACTGAAACGCGCTCACGACGCCGGGATCAAAGTCATCGTGCATGAATCGCCGGATCAGAAATATGCCGACTGGGATTTCGAAATGGTCGATGCCACGCAGCACGGCATTAATCACATGATCGCGCTGGCGCAGTGCATGAAAGAGAAGGGCGACTATGCGGTGTATGTCGGAAGTCTTACCGTGCCGCTCCATCAGAAATGGGCCGATGCCGCCATCAATTACCAGAAAGAACATTATCCGGATATGCATCTGGTCGGCGACAAATTTGGTGTCGGCGAATCCCTTGATGACAGCATCCGTACCACCAACGACCTGATGTCCAAAGATGCCAACCTGAAAGGCATTCTGGCGATCGGCTCGCAAGGCCCGATTGGCGCAGGCCGCGCGGTGCTTAACCGTGGCAAAACTGACGACATCTGTGTGTTCGGGCCATTCAGTCCGGGTCAGGGCGCCAGTCTGGTGAAAGCCGGGGCCATCAAAGGCGGCTTTATCTGGAACCCGATGGTCGCGGGTGAAGTCTTTGTGCGCATCGCCGAGAAGCTGGAGAAAGGCGAAAAAATCACTGACGGCATGACCATTGAAGGCATGGGCAAAGTGAAAGTCGATGAAGCAACGCACACCATTCTGGGCAACGAAACCGAAAGCCTGGACAAAGCGAACCTGCCGAAACTGGTCAAAATGGGGCTGTAATCATGGCAATCTCCGAGATCATTCAAACAGAGAACGCGCCGCTGATTGATGTGCAAAACCTGTCGGTGACGTTTGGCGGGCAGCGTGCACTCAACGACATTTCCCTGCGGCTGATGCAGGGCGAAGTTCACTGCCTGGCGGGCACCAACGGCTGCGGGAAAAGTACGTTGATCAAAGTGATCTCGGGGGTTTATCAGCCGGACAACGGTTGCCAGATCACGCTCAGCTCGCCGTCGCAGGGTAGCCAGAGTTTCAGCAAACTTTCTCCGGATCAGGCACGTCAGTTTGGCGTGCAGGTGATTTATCAGGACTTGTCGCTGTTCCCGAACCTCAGCGTGTTCGAGAACATCGCCTTCGACCACAACCTGCAGGGGCTGATGGGCTGGTATCGCCCGTCACGCCTGCGGGAAACCGCGCAGCGCATTCTGACTGAACTGAATTACACGCTGGATCTCGACAGCAAAGTCTCGGCGCTGCCGATTGCCCAGCGCCAGCAGGTGGCGATTTGCCGTGCGCTGGTCGCCGATGCGCGGTTAGTGATTATGGATGAGCCGACAGCCTCGCTGACCCGCACCGAAGTGAATCAGTTGCTGCGCACCGTGCATTATCTCAAAAGCAAAGGCATCAGCGTGGTGTTCGTCAGCCATCGCCTCGATGAAGTGCTGGAGATTTCAGACAGCGTCACGGTGATCCGTGACGGCAAAAAGGTCGGCACATTCCCGGCCTCTGAAGTCAGCAGCGAACGCCTGACCGAACTGATGACCGGCCTGAAACTCGATTACCGCCTGAAAGCCGCCAACATGAATGACGAACGCATCATGCTGGAAACCGACAAACTCAGCCGCGCAGGCCAGTATCACGACGTCAGTTTCAAACTGCATGCCGGAGAAGTGCTCGGTTTATGCGGGCTGCTCGGTTCCGGCCGCACTGAACTGGCGCTCAGCCTGTTTGGCATGACCAAACCCGACAGCGGCAAAATCTACCTCGACAGCAAGCCGGTGCGTTTTCGCAGCCATGAAGACGCGATCAAATCCGGCGTCGGTTATGTGTCGGAAGATCGCCTGACGCTCGGCCTGATCCAGCAACAATCGGTGGGCGACAACACCGTGCTGGCGATCATGGATCAGCTGCGCAGCCGTTTTCATCTGATCGACGAATACCGCAAAAACAAGATCATTCAGCAGTGGATCGAAAAACTCGGCGTCAAAGTCGCCAGTCCCGAACAGGCGATTTCCACCCTTTCCGGTGGCAATCAGCAAAAGATCGTCCTCGCGAAATGGGTGCTGACACAGCCGAAAATCCTGATCCTCGATTCGCCAACGGTCGGCGTCGATGTCGGCGCGAAAGCCAGCATTTATCAGTTGATCCACCAACTGGCGGAAGAGGGGATTTCCATCCTGCTGATTTCCGACGAAGTGCCGGAAGTCTATTTCAACTGTGACCGCGTGCTGCATTTCAGTGAAGGCACGGTGGTTGGCGAATATCTGCCGGGCGCGATTACCCAGCAACAACTTGCGGAGGCGGTCAATGCTTAAGCTCAGCCGGTTACGCCCGTCCAGCAACGAAGGTTATTTAGCCTGGGTATTGCTGGTGGTGATCGTCACCTTTTCCTTACTCACCAACCAGTTTCTGACTTTACAGAACCTGCTGGATCTGACCGAAAGCTACGCCGTCAGCGGCATCTTTGCCCTCGGTCTGTTCGTGGTGCTGGTCACCGGCGGAATCGATATTTCGTTCGCCGCCGTGGCTTCTGTCGTGCAGTACCTCATCGCCACGCTGGCGATTCACTACGGCCTGAGCAGCCCGACCGGCAGCATTTTACTGGCGGTCGCCATCGGCACGGTGCTCGGGATGATCAACGCGATTCTGATCTACTGCCTGCGCATCGTGTCGATCATCGTCACCATCAGTATGCAGTCGCTGCTGTTCGGCATGCTGATGTGGCTGACCAACGGCACCAGTTTGTACGACCTGCCGGACTGGCTGACGACGCCAATCCGTGTGCTGCCGTTCAGCGTCGGCGAGCAGCATTATCAGATTGGATTGCCGGTGGTGGTGATGTTAGTGGTCGCCGGACTGAGCTGGATCCTGCTTAACAAAACCCATCTCGGACGCCAGTTATTTGCGGTCGGCGGTGACCAGGAATCCGCACGCCGTATCGGTATTCGCGTCGGTTTGCTGCATCTTTTTGCCTACGGATATCTCGGCGCGATGGCGGCGATTGGCGGGCTGGTGCAGGTGTATCGCGTCGGTGAAGTGGTGCCGAATGCACTGGTCGGCGGCGAGCTGGATGTACTGGCGGCGGCAGTGCTCGGCGGTGCCAGTCTCAACGGCGGCAAAGGCAGCGTGGTCGGCACCCTGATGGGCGTGTTCCTGATTGGCGTGCTGAAAAACGGCCTCAACCTGATCGGCGTTTCCAGTTACTTCATGAATATCGTTATCGGCGTGGTGATCGTCGCGGCCATCACCGTCACCCATTACAAGAAACGCAAAGAAACCGAAGTCGGCTTCGCCTGAGGAAAACCGCTATGTTCGCAAAAAGCAGAAATGTGAGTCTTAAAGCGAAGCCCGATACGCGGCCTCGCCTGAAAATCGCTTCCCTGAAAATAGATAACACCACGCTGGGATTATCGCTGTTATTGCTGGTGGTGATCATCGGTTTCAGCCTGGCGATGCCGGGGCGGTTTTTCAGTGATGCCACCTTTATGAGCGTCGCCTTCCAGTTGCCGGAACTCGGTTTACTGACGCTGGCGATGTTTATCCCGATCCTCAGCGGTGGTCTGAACCTGTGCATTATCGCCACCGCTAACCTGACCAGTTTACTGATGGCATGGGTGTTTCTCACCTGGTTGCCGCCGGATGCCAGCATGGCGATGCAGGCGGTGTGGCTGACGCTGGCGCTGGTTGGCGCAATGATTCTGGCGCTGGTGATTGGCATGCTGACCGGCGCGCTGGTGGCGTATGTCGGCGCCCATCCGATTCTGGTGACGCTGGCGACCATGACCATGGTGAACGGCGTCGGCATCTACCTTTCACGCGGTGCGGCGATCAGCGGTATGCCGGACATCGTGCGCTTTATCGGCGCGGAAACCCTGCTCGGCGTGCCGGTTCCGCTGATTATCTTCCTGCTGACTGCAGCCTTAATCGCGGTGTTTTTAGAACGCACCCGCCTCGGTAAATACATCTACATGAGCGGCAGCAACATCAACGCCACCCATTTCAGCGGCGTGAATACCCACCGCGTGCTGATCGCCATCTACGTGATTTCCAGCATGTTATGCGTGATTGCCGGGCTGATTATGATGGCGCGTTTCAACTCGGCGCGCATGGGCTACGGCGACTCGTATCTGCTGCTGACGGTGCTGGCCATCATCCTCGGCGGTACCGATCCCAACGGTGGCTTCGGCAAAGTCGCGGGCGTGGTGCTCTCGCTGATTGTCCTGCAGGTGATTTCCACCGGCCTGAATCTGATGAACGTCAGCCCGCATTTCAGCCTGGCGATGTGGGGCGCGGTACTGATCGTGGTGCTGGCGCTGAAATTCTTCCGCAGCCGTTATCTGCAAAAAAGGGCGGGGCGAATGAGCGCTGCCAAAGCGCGGGCGGCTCAACCTTAAACAGTTTTTTAAAATTGCCTCTGACTTAGGAAAACATCATGGAATACAAAATTTCTCCGTCGCTGATGTGCATGAGCCTGATCGACATTAAACAGCAACTCGAGGTGCTGAACCGTCGCGCCGACATGCTGCACATTGACATCATGGACGGGCATTACGTCAAAAATATCACGCTGTCGCCGTTCTTTATTGAGCAGATCCGCCCGCATACGCCGCTGGTTCTGGACGTGCATATGATGGTGGAAAACCCGGCTGACTTTATCGAGCCAATAGCCCTTGCCGGTGCCGATTTTATCTGTCCGCACGCCGAAACCATTAACCGCGACGCGTTCCGCATCATTAATCAGATCCGCTCGCTGGGCAAAAAAGTCGGCGTGGTGCTCAACCCCGCGACACCGGTGGAATACATCCAGCACTACATTCATCTGCTGGATAAAATCACCGTGATGACCGTCGATCCGGGCTATGCCGGTCAGCCGTTTATCCCTGAAATGCTGGGGAAAATCGCGCAACTGCGCGATCTCAAACAGCAGAAAGGCTACCGCTATCTGATCGAAATCGACGGATCCTGCAACCTGCGCACCTATCAGGATCTGATGGGCGCGGGCGCGGAAGTGCTGATCGTCGGCAGTTCCGGCCTGTTCACGCTGGACAACGATCTGGATGTTGCCTGGGACAAAATGCTCGATCAGATGCGTCAGGCGCGTCACGCAGCCTGAGGGCAGGAGAGCCGTATGCCGCACTTTCTTGGAGTGGATGTCGGGGGCACCAATACCCGTTTAATGCTGATGGACAGCCAGCAAAATTTTCGCGGCTACCACAAAACCCCGACCCAAAGCTGGGCGGGGCAGTCCGATCCGTTACAGGGGCTGGAAAACCTGATCACGGCGTATTTGCAGGAACAGGACCCGCATAATCAGGTGGCGCAGGTGATGCTCGGGCTGCCGGGCATATTGTCCCGCGACCGCCAGACCGTGCTGTCGCTGCCGTTTATCTCCGCGCTGGATAATCAGCCGGTGGCGGCGCTGCTCTCGCAACGTTTACACCTGCCGGTGGCGATGGACAAAGACGTTAACCATCTGATGTGGTGGGATTTAACCCAGCACAGCGCACTGCCGGACGTCGCCGTCGGGCTGTATCTCGGCACCGGGCTGGGCAACAGTTTGTGGATCCACGGTGATTTTTACCACGGCGCGCACGGCGGTGCGGGCGAACTGGGGCACATCCCGCTGGCGGGGAATCCGTTGCTTTGTCCGTGCGGCAAAACCGGCTGCGTCGAAACGCTGACGTCCGGCAACTGGCTGACCGGCTGGGCGCGGCAACATGCGCCGCAAACGCCGTTCGCCGACCTGTTTGTACGTCATGCGGGGCATGTGGATTTAACCGAATTTGTGGCACGACTGGCGCGCACCGTCGCCAGCGAAATGAACATTCTGGATCCCGAATATCTGGTGCTGGGCGGTGGCGTGCTGGCGATGGAAAACTTCCCGCTGGCCGAACTGGAACAACAGTTACGCAGCCATTTACGCAGCCCGTATCCGGCGAACGGTCTGACCATTCATTTCAGCGCCGTCACCGACGAGACTGGTTGTCGTGGCGCTTGTTTAGCCGCACAGCGCGTTTTTCCGTCGCAGCCAGCTCTGGCCGCCGGAACATTTTCCTTCAGGAGAGAGGCATGAACAAAGGCAAGGTATGCGTATTTGGGTCTTTCAACCTCGATATCGTCGCAGGCATGGCGCGTTTCCCCAAACCGGGGGAATCCCTGATTGCCCGCAACAGCATGATGGGCGCGGGCGGCAAGGGCGCCAACCAGGCGGTCGCCGCACTGCGTGCCGGTGCGCGGGTGCATTACATCGGTAAAGTTGGTCGCGATGATTTCGGCATGTTTGCCCGCCGCCATCTCGACAGCGCCGGTTTCGACGCCGTCACGTTGTTTTCCACCAGCGAATGCCCGACCGGCAACGCGCTGATTTATGTCGCCGGAGCCGATGCTGAAAACATGATTGCCGTTGATCCGGGCGCCAACCTGACGGTCACCGACGAAGAAGTCGAACAATGCCGTCCTGCCGTCGCCGCCGCTGATATCCTGCTGACGCAGCTCGAAAACAATCTACCTGCGATTGAAAAACTGATCGGCATCGCGAAGGAAAATGACACCTACATTATCCTCAACCCCGCGCCGTTCCAGCCGGTGTCCGACCATCTGCTGTCGCAGGTTGATTTACTGACGCCGAACGCCACGGAATGCACGCTGCTGACCGGTATTGAAGTCCGCGATATTCCCTCTGCCCAACGCGCCGCCCACGCGCTGCACGCTAAAGGGATCCAGGCACTGATCATCACGTTAGGCACGCAGGGCGCATTGCTTTCAGTCAACGGCGAAACGCAGATTATCCATGCCTGTCCGGCGATCCCGGTGGATACCACTGGTGCAGGTGACGCCTTTAACGGCGCGCTGGCCTCCCAACTCGCCGCCGGCGCCACACTCCGTGAAGCCGCGCAGTTCGCATCCGCCTACGCCTCGGTTTGTGTGGAAAGAGCAGGCGCGGCGGCATCGATGCCGACATACGAAGAAGCGCGTGAGAGGATGGGAGTTGTGGTGGTTTGAAGCGGGTTTTCTTTTGCTCCTGCGAAAGCTGCAGGTTTTTCTTTACTCCTCCCCCTGCGAAGGGGGAGGTTGGGAGGGGGGTTTTAAGGGCTCATACTTTCTGTCAAAGCACGCTTCAACTTTTTGATTTTGCTTTAATACCCCACCCCAACCCTCACCTTTGCAGGGGAGGGGGGCTGACCGGCGTTATTCCTGCGAGACATCTTCCAGATTTCAAAGTAACTCCCTGTAAATCCATTCAGCCCATTTCATTCGCAAAATGGCAGGAATATAGTCGCTTCGCTGCGGCAAAATCCGTAGCCGGACTTGGAACTCCGAATATCTGGAACTGAAAAAACTTGTTTTTTTTCAGGGGCTACGTGCACACTCAATTCGTGGCTCAGGCAGGGCAATCTTAATGGTTGGCCGGTCGCTAGATCCGGAGTTCCAAACCTGCCTGAGTCACACCTTTAGTTTGGAACCTGAAGGCGTGATGAAATTCAAAATCTAGTACTGGAATAATCATCATGACTGACATGAATACTGAAACCACTCATTCCGAAAATTCCCTCACCGTTTTCCGCGCCCTGATTGCCGATTTGGATCTGAGCCATTTCACCGATCCCCAGCTTTACGATCTGGGTGCTGTCGCGTCTGAATCCGCCGAAGGGCTTTGCCAGGGTTTGCTGTGCCTGAGTGAAGGGCTGGAGAATAGCGAACTGTTGCCGCCGGAAGGCGTTTCGCAGGTGAGCGCCTATCTGAAAGCCTCTGCGCATCTGCTTCCGGCGCTGTTTGAGTTGTCAGAGAAGGCGGGGATTGCGCTCGGGATAGCAAAAATACGGGTTTAATCTTTTTCTCCTTCCCCTCTCACGAGGGGAAGGCTGGGAGGCCGGGTGTTGGTTTCGTGTAGATCTTAAGATAAATATAAAATATACCCCACGTGGGTTAATATGTTTTTTGTATGGTTGAAGTTAATGTGTTTATATTTAAAAGGTTTGTTTTTAATATCAAAGTGATTAATATCTGCGTGGTTTAAAATGTAGTTATGAGGGACCAAACTCCCATTGGGATGATCCTAAAGATCAGACATGGATAAGAGCAGGAATTGATTATGCCAAAAGAACGGGTTTTTAGGAAAATATATATTTTCATCGTGTTGGTTATAGCTTTCCTGGGATATTTAATTAAGGTGGTATTAGATTTTTCACCTTATGAACAAACGATTATACGAAAGGAAAGTATAGGCGAGTTTAATACCCTTTATGTGACTGAAGGTAGTGCGGGTGCAACGACCCAAAATACGTATAAATATTATCTTTATCCATCTGTAAAAACAGAGAAAGAGTTTCTGGCGGATGTCAGAGATTATCCTTCTGTTCTTTTTACTTCAGATTCAAATGTCCAAATGCAATTGAAGGGCAGATATCTCTATTTTACAGTTAAAGGAACTATTTATAGTTTTACCAACCAATCTGATTCTGTCTTTATATACCTCAACTCAACCCCATTTTAGTGGGGTTTTATCCGCATGTTACCGTTCAATCTTAAACCCGACCTCTATTTTGTTCAGTAACAATGCTCATGTTTCATTCAAATAACCATCACATTCCCGCCATGTGGCTGACACAAATGCAGGACAGGATAGGCACCTTATTTCGCTGACCGGTACCCTGTAATGCGCCGCACGTTGTTCCCTTATCTGATTTTGCTGCCGACGCTGATTTTTCTGTTTTTATTCACCTATTACCCCTTATTTCAGTCAGCGACGGACAGCCTGTTTGACAGTCGTCTGTCGTCAGACGCGCCGCCGTTTGTCGGTCTGCAAAACTATCTGCGCCTGATCCAGGATTCAGTCTTCTGGCGCGCGCTGCTCAATAATCTGGCGTACATCCTGATGACCGTGGTGCCCGGCATTATTCTTGCGCTGCTGCTGGCGGTTGCGCTGTGGGAAAACACCTCGCTGAACCGCTGGCTGCGTACCGCGTTTTTCTTCCCGATGATTATCCCGCTGGTCAGTGCCGCCACCTTGTGGTTGTTCATTTTCATGCCCGGTATGGGGCTGCTGGATTACTACCTGGCGAAAGCATTCGGGCCGATGAATAACAATTATCTCGGTATGAGCAACAGTGCGCTGATTGCGCTGAGCGTGATCGGCGTGTGGAAATTCGCCGGTTATTACATGCTGTTTTTCCTCGCCGGATTGCAGTCGATCCCCGCCTCGGCACGCGAAGCGGCGCTGATGGAAGGGGCGTCGCGCCCGCAGGTTTTCTTCTATATCACGCTGCCGCTGCTGCGCCCGACCATCAGTTTTGTGGTCACTATCGCGCTGATTTATTCGATTACCCAGATAGATCACGTCGCAGTGATGACACAGGGCGGGCCGAATAACGCCACTACCGTCTTGCTGTATTACATCCAGAGTCTGGCGAATGACACCCATGATTTAGGCAAAGCTTCGGCGGCGACATTCCTGACGCTGGTGTTGCTGTTTGGTTTTTCGATGCTGAATCTGCGTGTGCTGGAAAGAGGAGCTCACTATGAGCGTTGAAACGTCTGAAGCGCCGGTGATGACCGGTAAAAAATTGCGGGCGGGCGTGCGTTCGCCATCGATGTTATTGCGCGGTGCGCGCCGTTCGACACTGCCGGTTTTACTGCTGTGCGCGGCCTTTTTATGGATGGCGCCTTTCCTGTGGATGCTGTCGTCAGCATTCAGTGAAAGCAGTTTTTCGCCGGATATGGCCTCGCTGTTGCCGCGCTTCCCGCTGACGTTGCAAAACTTCCGTGATGCGTGGGACAGCGCCGACTGGCTGCGGCTTTACACCAATACCATTTTCTTCTCCTTCGGCACCTTTCTGGTTCAGCTGGTGACGATCACCACTGCCGGTTACGTGTTCGCATATCACGAATTTCGCGGCAAACAGACACTGTTCTACCTGCTGCTGATCCAGCTGATGATCATGCCGGTGATTATGATGGTGCCGAACATGATGATCCTCAAACAGTTCGGGCTGCTCAATACATTGACCGGCGTGATGATGCCGTATTTCGCCTCAGCGTTTGGCGTATTCCTGATGCGTCAGGCGTTTCTCAGCATTCCCCGTGAAATCGAAGAAGCCGCGCTGATGGAGGGCTGCCGCTGGTGGCAGGTGGTGTTCCGCGTGCTGATCCCGATGTCGTGGCCCGCCATCCTCGCCTTTGCCACTGTCAGCATTACCTATCACTGGAATGAATACCTGTGGCCGCTGATGGTGCTTAACGATCCGGACAAACAGGTGCTGACCGTCGGACTGGTGTCTTTCGCGATGGGTGCGGAATCGGGCGGGCAGTGGGGCTTAATTACTGCCGGAACGCTGATGGTGTGCCTGCCGCTGATGCTGGCGTTCATTATTTTTCAGAAACAGTTCCTGAAAAGCTTCGGCTTCTCGGGCATCAAATAAAGGAGTCATCCATGTTTTTAGCTCAGATTTCTGACATGCACTTTCGCAGCCACGGCCGCAAACTGTATGACTTTATCGATGTGAACGGCTGTAACGCCGAAGTGGTCAGCCAGCTTAACGCGCTGGAAGAACAACCGGATGCGGTGGTGATCACCGGCGATATCGTTAACTGCGGTTTGCCGCAGGAATATGAGGTGGCGCGCCGCACGCTGGGCAACCTGCGCTATCCGTTGTTTATCATTCCCGGCAACCACGACGACAAAGCGCAGTTTCTGGAAGCGCTGCATCCGTTGTGTCCGCAGCTCGGTACTGACCCGCAAAATATGCGTTACGCCATCGATGATTTCCCGATGCGTCTGCTGTTTGTCGATTCCAGCCTGGCCGGAGAATCGAAAGGGTACCTGACGCTCGAAACGCTGGCGTGGCTGGAAGGTCAGCTGGAGCAGGGCGGCGATAAACCGACGGCGGTGTTTATGCACCATCCGCCGGTGAAAGTGGGTTCGGCGCAGATGGACGCGATTTCCTGCGAAAACGGCGATCAGCTGCTGGCGCTGATCGACCGTTTCCCGTCGCTGGTTCGCGTGTTCTGCGGCCACACGCACCGCCTGATTTTCACCCAGTACAAACAGGCGATCATCACCACCATTCCCGGTACGGTGCATCAGGTGCCGTATTATCATCACAATCCGGCACCGTTTTATAACCTCGAACCGGCGGCCTGCGTGATGCACCGTCTGGTGGATAACACCGGGCTGGTCAGCTATCTGCATCCGCTGTCGCAATATCCGGGGCCGTATCTGTATGACGCGCAAATCAGTTGCCCGGCGGATGAGCAATGATGTCTGGCATTCGTCTGGAAAATATTACCAAACAGTTTGAAGGCAGCACGGCGGTGAATAAGCTGTCGCTGGAGATTGCCGACGGCGAATTTCTGGTGCTGGTCGGGCCGTCGGGGTGTGGCAAAAGTACCCTGTTGCGCCTGCTGGCGGGTCTTGAAGAGGTCAGCGACGGGCGCATTATGCTCGACGGCAATGACATCTCCGGGCTGTCGCCGCGCGAACGAAATTTCTCAATGATCTTCCAGAACTACGCGCTGTTCCCGCACATGACCGTGGAACAGAACATCACCTTTGGCATGCGTATGCGCAATGAGCCGAAAGATCAGCACCAGGCGCGGGTGGATCGTGTCGCCGGATTATTACAACTGGAGCCGTTGCTCAAACGTAAACCCGGTAAGTTATCCGGCGGCCAGCGTCAGCGTGTTGCGATGGCGCGCGCCATTGTGCGCGATCCGAAGCTGTTTCTGATGGATGAACCGCTGTCGAATCTCGATGCACGGCTGCGCACGGAAGTGCGTGACGGCATCATGCAACTGCATCAGCAACTGAAAACCAGCACCGTTTATGTCACTCACGATCAGATGGAAGCCATGACCATGGCGGATCGGATCGCCGTGCTGGATAAAGGCCATTTGCAACAAATCGGCGCGCCGGAAACGCTGTACGCGCACCCGGCCAACCTGTTTGTCGCCGGATTTATCGGCACCCCGTCGATGAATCTGTTTCTGCTGCCGTGCGCCGCTGGCGTGCTGACAGTCGAAAACCAGCCGGTCCGTCTGCCGCAAACTGAACATGCGCAGGCGCTCGATGAGGTGTATCTGGGCATCAGACCCGAACACATCAGCGACCGGCCGGTGGAAGGCGAAAGCCTGCAATTGCAGGCGACGCTGACCTATCGCGAGCTGCTCGGCGCGGAGTATCTGTGCCATGCCGACACGCCGCTCGGGAAAATCCGTTACGTACGTAAAAACCAGTTGCGGGAAAACAGCGGGGACATTCCACAACCCGGCGACCGCATTACTTTGTATTTCTCTTTGCACGACCTTCATCTTTTTTCAGGCCAAAACCAGCAGAATCTGCACCGGGAGAATCACCATCATGCGTAAAGTATCTGTGCTGGCGCTCGCCATCGGCTTTATTGCCGCAGGCACGGCGTCCGCCAAAGAAAATATCGATTTCATGTTCCCTGCACCGGTTGACGGCAAGCTGACCATGGAAATGACCCGCGTTATCAAAGAATTTAACCAGTCACAAAATGATGTGGAAGTGCGCGGGATATTTACCGGCAGTTATGACACCACCAAAGTGAAAGCCGAAGCGGCAGCGAAATCCGGCCAGCCACCGGCGCTGGTGATCATGTCCGCTAACTTCACGGCGGATCTGGCGATCAAAAACGAAATTCTGCCGATGGACGAACTGTTCAAATTCGGCGACCAGAAAGCCACGCCGTTCCTGACGCAAAACTTCTGGCCCGCCATGCGCCAGAACGCTCAGCTTAACGGCGTCACTTACGCAATCCCGTTCCATAATTCGACGCCTATTCTCTATTACAACAAAACGATGTTCGCTAACGCAGGCATTACCGCGCCGCCGAAAGACTGGGATGAATTGCTGGAAGACTCGAAAAAGCTGACGGATTCGGCGAAAGGTCAGTGGGGGATCATGTTGCCATCGACCAACGATGACTACGGCGGCTGGATTTTGTCGGCACTGACCCGCGCCAATGGCGGCCAGTATTACAACGCCGATTATCCGGGCGAAGTGTATTACGACAAACCATCCACCCTGGGCGCGCTGCGCTTCTGGCAGAATCTGGTATACCGCGACAAAGTGATGCCGTCGGGTGTGCTGAACTCCAAGCAAATCAGCGCGGCGTTCTTTTCCGGCAAACTCGGCATGGCGATGCTGAGCACCGGCGCACTGGGCTTTATGCGTGAAAATACTAAAGATTTTGAGCTGGGCGTGGCGATGATGCCTGCCAAAGTGCGTAACGGTGTCACCATCGGCGGGGCGAGTCTGGTGAGTTTTAAAGGCATTTCCGATGACCAGAAAAAAGCGGCTTACACCTTCCTGCAATATCTGGTCAGCCCGAAAGTGAACGGTGCCTGGAGCCGCTTTACCGGCTATTTTTCACCGCGTATGGCGTCTTATGACACACCGGAAATGAAAGAATATCTGGCGAAAGATCCGCGTGCGGCGATTGCGCTGGAGCAGCTGAAATACGCCTATCCGTGGTATGCGACGTATGAAACCGTGGCGGTGCGTCAGGCGATGGAAAATCAGCTTGCGGCGCTGGTTAATGATGAGAAAGTCACGCCGGAAGCGGCGGCGGCACAGGCACAGAAAGACGCCGACACCATCATGAAACCTTATGTGGAATCAACGGCACTGACTGTTCCAAAGTAGGTGATCTCGCTCCTTCCCCTTTACGAGGGGAAGGAGCAAAAAAATTACTTCAGCCAGCCCTGCTGATGGGCGTTATCCAGATGACTGCGGATATGCAGCCACAGTTCAGGATGGATATCGGCGATAAAGGCATTACGGGCTAACACCTGCTCCAGACGGATATTGTTCTCCACCCAGCTCTGCCCCTGATTATTCAGGTTCATGATCATCGGCATCACGCGGTCGATCACCAGCGCAAAGCGCGCTTCCGGGGTTTCACCCGCTTCGTATTCATTCCACAAATCCAGGAATTGTGTGTTCAGCGGTGCAGGCAGCAGGCCGAACAGGCGTTTCGCGGCAATGATTTCCTGATCGTGAACTGCTGCGCGGGCAGCGAGATCGTAAACCAGCACATCACCGGCATCGATTTCGACGATGTCGTGGATCAAAGCCATACGGATGACTTTATTGATATCAACGCCTTCCGGTGCGAAAGGGGCCAGGGACATTGCTGCCACGGCGAAATGCCAGCTATGTTCTGCGGAGTTTTCCTGACGCTCAGTGCCTAACACTTTGGTGCGACGTTGCACGCTTTTCAGTTTGTCGATTTCCATCAGGAACTGAAAAACTTCGGTCATTGCGCCGAAATTCAGCGGGGTAGTGGCTGCAGACATACTAAAACCTTAGTCATATTGACGGCATGGTAAACGGCGTTATTTCACTTTTCCGCTACACCTTAGTCGCTTGATATAAAAAAATCATGTTTTTGGGTGCGGAAAATGCATGTGTCTCAAAAATGTAATCTGAATGAATTATAAACAAATTGAATGAATTGAAGGGCTTCACACAACGGGGTGAATGAAATGATGATCTGCCTAAGAGACTGTTACATCAGATAATACTCATTTTAAGCTTACAGATGTACACTGGAATGGTTCTCAGTTAATCTGATTCTGTTGAACCGTTTTATTAACAATCATTTTCCCTTTTTTGTCTTGAGGATTCTCAACGTATGGGTAAGTTGTCTCCATCCCCACAGGGATATCCGTGGGCCGAAGAAATTGCCAACAGCCTGAGTCACGGCGTTGGTCTGGTTTTCGGGATTGTCGGACTGGTGTTGTTACTGGTTCAGGCGACAGGCGATAACGCCAGCGCCATGGCGATCACCAGTTATAGTTTGTACGGCGGCAGCATGATTTTGCTGTATCTGGCCTCCACGCTGTATCACGCGATACCGCATCAGAAAGCCAAATACTGGCTGAAAAAACTTGATCACTGCGCGATTTATTTGCTGATCGCCGGAACCTACACGCCGTTCCTGCTGATCGGGCTTAACTCCCCGCTGGCAAAAGGATTAATGGCGGTGATCTGGGGGCTGGCACTGTTCGGCGTGATTTTTAAACTGGCATTCGCGCACCGTTTTGAGGTGCTTTCGCTGGTCACCTATCTGACGATGGGCTGGCTGTCACTGATTGTGATTTACCAGCTTGCGACCACACTTTCTCTTGGCGGTGTGATATTGCTGGCGCTGGGCGGCGTGATATACACGCTGGGCGTTATTTTCTACGCCTCGAAACGTTTTCGGTTCGGCCACGCGATCTGGCACGGATTTGTGCTTGGCGGCAGCGCCTGCCACTTTTTAGCCATCTATTTTTATGTCTGATGTGTTTAATTCAATTCAGTAAAGGAAAAGCGGAGCCTGATGCTCCGCTTTTTTGTGCCTGCTATTTCTTACCCGCGTCGTCCGACCACCATTGCACCAGTGAAGGCACCGGCCGCAGATCGTAATGCGCTTCGCCCAGCAGATGATTGAGAATTTTCGCCGATCGCCACGCAGTCAGTGTCAGTTGCCCCTCGGCGCTGCCGTGGCTGTGAATACCGGCATTCACCGCGTAAATGCGGTTCTGCTCCGGGCCGTCCCAGCGCAGATTGAAATTCGGCTGCAGCGGCAGATGCTGCTCGCGGTCATAAGGAATACGATCCAGCAATGGCTCGAGATAATCCGGCAAACCGGGACGGTAGCCGGTTGCCAGGATCACAATATCCGCACTGAAATGTTCCTCGCATTTTTCCAGCCCGTGTTTTGCCTGCAAACTGAAATCGCCAGCCGCATTACGCACGATATGATCCAGTGCACGGTGCGGCAACAAACGCACGTTACGCCGCTGATGCAGCACGTCGAAACGGTGATAAAGCTGCTTGTAGATGTCTTCCAGCGTGTGATAACTGATGCCATCAGAGGGCAGTTTTTGTGTTTCGATTTCCTGCTCGCGCACCTCTTCCGGCAGCGTATAAAAGTAATTCACATACTCCGGCGTGAAATACTCATTGGTGAAAATGGATTCATCCAGCGGCTGGAAATTAGGGCGTCGTGATATCCAGCTCAGTTCGGTGAACTCGCCCCAGTGGCCGCTCAGCGCGTTGAGAACGATGTCGGCACCGCTTTGTCCGCCGCCGACAACAACCACACGTTTACCGGTGAAATCTGGCTCACGTAGTTCTATTTCTGCGGCGTGAAAACAGTTATCACCCAGCGCCGCCCGTGCCAGTTTTGGGATCCACGGCGCATGGCCGGTGCCGAGGCAAATATTGCGCGCGCGGTGCTCGCCTTTTTCACTCTGTACGATAAATTCCTGTCGCTTATCGTCGAAATCAATGCGCTCAACCGGTTCGGAAAAATGCAAACCCGCAATGCGGTCACACGCCCAGCGCAGATAGTCGGAAAACTCATCGCGGCTGATGATCAGCTGTTCCGTGGCCAGAAAACGGTAAATCTTCTTCTGATCAACCAGATAATTAATAAACGAAAATTCGCTGCGCGGCGCAACGGTAGTGACCAGATCCTGCAGGACGTAGGTCTGCATGGTCGCCGTGGGTAATAACATACCGGGATGCCAGCTGAATTCCGGGTTAGTATCAAAGAAAGCGGCGTTGAGTTTTTCTGTGTCTTTTGCCATGGCGGCGAGACTTAAATTAAAGGGGCCGATACCAATACCAATTAAATCCTTCACGGGCATCTTTCTGTTCCTTATGTTTTTAGGATATTTTGGAAACGACGTTATTAAGCATAGGTCAGCCGACAGCGGCTGACATTTTTCTCGATAACTTATCGAAATATTCCTAAACTCAGTCAGTTTGCCCTCTCTTTCTTAATGATTTAAAAGGATTTGCTATGACCCGCCTGCGCCGTTTTAAACAAGTTGATGTGTTCACCGCTGAGCCACTCAAAGGCAATGCATTGGCCGTGATATTGGATTCGGAAGGACTGACGGATGCCGAAATGTTTGCGATGGCCCGCTGGACCAATCTGGCGGAAACGGCGTTTGTGCTCAAACCGGTTTCACCCGAAGCGGATTACCGTGTGCGGATTTTTACGACCGACAAAGAGCTGCCGTTCGCCGGACATCCGACGCTGGGCACGGCGTACGCGCTGTTGCAAAGCGGGCTGAAGCCAAAAAACGCGGGATATCTGGTGCAGGAATGCGGTGTCGGGCTGGTGCAGGTGAAGCAACTGGCATATGGCGGTCAGGCATTTTCCGCGCCGCCTGCGCAGATGAAACCGCTGGCGGCTGAACATCACACCTTGCTGGAAACCGCGCTGCGCGGCGGTAATATTCAGGCTGATGTCATGCCGGTTGCGGTTGATATGGGCATCATCTGGCTGGTCGTACGGATGGAAAGTGCGCAGGATTGCCTGAACATCACCGCCGATGCCGCGGCAGTCAGCCAGCTACAAAAACAACTCGGGATTAACGGTATCGCGGTGTACGGTTTACACGATAAAAATGGCCCGGCGGATTATGAAGTGCGGGCGATTATCGATGAGGACGGTGTGCTGAAAGAAGATCCGGTCACTGGCAGCGCCAATGCCTGTCTGGCCCGGGTGCTGAAAGCGGCGAATTTCCCGGATGGCGCTCAGATGGCACAAACTTACCGCGTGCGGCAGGGCACCAAACTCCAGCGCGATGGCCGCGTGACGGTCACGTTCGTGGATGGCGAACCCTGGATCGGTGGCGATACCTGTACGCTGATCGACGGCACGTTAGATCTCTGATCAGCGGGGCGTCAGCCCGTGCTGTGCTGTCTGTAACAGATGAATAAATGCCTGCATGTACGGCGTGGCGTTCAGGTTATGGCGGTGCAGCAGCCAGGTGCGGTTTTTTACCGTCGCGCCGTCCACGTTAATCGGGCGGCGGTAAAAATGCTCCGGCAGCGGTAAATAAGTGGCGACAATCGCGTAACCCAGCCCGTGTTCCACCATCGCCATGCACACTTCCAGTTTGTCGACTTCCATCGTGACAGTCGGCGCATGGGAAAAGTTGGCATTCCACCAGCGCTCAATCAGTTGTGTCACGTGCGGGCCGTGATGAATTTTTATCTGCGGCATGTGCGGCAGCAGGGCGAAATCAAAATCCTGACTGTTGATCAGCACGTAGTCATCTTCCTCAATCAGATGCTTGCCTTCCTTCCAGTTAAAATCGTCCTTGACCAGCGCCATATCAATTTCCCCGCGCAACAGTTTCTGAATGATTTCCTCGCTAAAACCACTCATCAGATTCACGCGGATCCCCGGATGCGTCTGCCGGAACTGGCTGAGTAATGGTGGCAGACGGTACGCTGCATAGTTGCTCGACACGCCCAGCGAAATCTCTCCCTGCTGTTCCTGATCCAGACTGTGCAGATTGAGTTTCAGTTGTTGTAAATCGTTGAGCACGGTCAACGCGTGTTGCGCGAGATATTCCCCCTGCGCGCTGAAAACCAGTCCTTTTTGTCCTTCTTCAAACAGACGGATCGCCAGCTTGCGTTCAATCTGGCGCAAACGGTAACTGAGCGCGGGCTGCGAGGTATAAAGCTGCTCTGCCGCCCGGGTAATGTTTTTATGCTGATATACCGCCCGCAATATCAGCCAGTCTTTCTCGTTCATCGTTTTCCGCCGCCAGTAAAATCCCTCAGCCATAAAATAATTTTTGCGTAAAAGACGCAACAGATAAAAAGGCTCAATTTGACCGAAAACGTCAAAAGCCCTATTTCTGTAAGGCACAGAGACGTCTTATCGCAGTGCCAGATTGTATTCATCCGAAAATAATTTTTGGTTTTTGCACCATCGCAGGGAATAAACATGTCGAATTGCACTACATCAGTTCATCACGCCGGGGAACCGAAAACTCAGATTATTGCGGCTGTGGATTCACTCGCCGCGCAGGCCAGCGCGCTGGCGATGAATATTCATGCCAACCCTGAACTCAGCTTTGAGGAAGTCGAATCCGCAGCGGCACTGATTGCACCACTGCGCGCGGCGGGGTTTGAGATTGAGGAACAACCTGGCGGCCTGGCGACGGCGTTTCGCGCAACCTATGACAGTGGCAAGCCGGGGCCGGTGATCGCGTTGCTGGCGGAATACGATGCGCTGAAGGATCTGGGGCATGCCTGCGGACATAACCTGATTGGCACGGCATCCGTGACGGCCGCGCTGGCGCTGAAACAGCAATCGCATCTGCTGACCGGCAGGCTGGAAGTGATCGGCACACCGGCAGAAGAAGAGGGCGGCGGCAAAATTATTCTCAGCGAGAAAGGCATTTTCGACCATGTGGACGCCGTAATGATGTTCCATCCGCGCGACAAAACCATGGTGGTGCGCGGCGGGCTGGCGTGTGTCGATGCGGTGTTTAAGTTCTATGGCAAAGCGGCGCATGCGGCGTCGGCACCCCAAAATGGCATCAGCGCACTCGATGCGGTGATCCACACTTTCAACGGCATAAACGCCCTGCGTCAAATGTTCACCGACGATGTGCGCGTGCACGGCATCATTTCCGACGGCGGCAGCGCGACCAATATTGTTCCGGCTTATGCGGAGGCGAAGTTCCTGATGCGGGCCAGTACGGTCAGAGGGCTGAGCATTGTTAAACAAAAAGTGTTTGATGCGGCACAGGGCGCGGCGCTGATGGCCGGTGCGCGGCTGGAAGTTGAAGAAGGGCTGACCTACGCCGAGCGCAATAACAATCTGACGCTGGCGGAATACTTTAAACAGAATCTGGACATTCTGGGTGTGGAAGTGGTTCCGCCGCCGCTCAGTGGCGGGATCGGTTCTTCGGATATCGGCAATGTCAGTCAGATAACAGCGGCGATCCACCCGTATATCCGTATCGGTGATGTGCTGCCGCATACACCGGAATTTGCCAAAGCGGCCGGTTCCGGGGCCGGTTTGCAGGCCATGTTGCAGGCGGCAAAAGCGCTGGCGATGACGACAGTGGATTTGTGTCAGGACGGCGCAAAACTTCAGGCCGTGCGGGAAGAGTTTTTAAACTGGAAGTCTCATTTTTAACTTAACAATCAAAATAATAACCTTGGGTAAGAGGACAGGATAATGATGAAAAAAACACTGGCGGCTGCCGTTATGGCCCTGACGTTTGGCAGTGCGCTGGCACATGCCGAAGGCGAAACTTTGCGTGTCGGCGCAGATTTAAGTTATCCGCCATTCCAGTTCCGTGATGCGGCGGGCACGCCGACCGGCTTTGAAATTGACGTCACCAATGCCATCTGCAAAGAGATGAAAGTGAAATGTGACTATGTGGTCAGCAGCTTTGACGCTGAAATTCCTTCGCTGATCGCCAAAAAAGTGGATTTCATTTCGCCGCAGGGTGCGACCGAAAAACGTCGCAAAGTGATCGACTTCAGCGATTTTGTGTATCACATCCCGACCAAACTGGTGGTGCAAAAAGGCAGTCCGCTGTTGCCGACGCCGGAATCGTTGCAGGGCAAACGTATCGCAGTTCAGCAGGGGTCGATTCAGGAAATGTATGCCAATACTTTCTGGCAGCCGAAAGGGGTGGATGTGGTGGCATATGCCGATCAGGACACCATTTATCAGGATCTGGTGGCCGGTCGTTTAGACGGCGCGCTCAGCCCGGCGGTGGCGGTGACCTTTGGTTTCCTCAACAAACCGGAAGGCAAGAATTTTACCCTGACCGGCCCGGAAGTGCGCGACGACAAACTGTTCAGTATCGGTTCGTCGTACGGTCTGCGTAAAGGCGACGACCATATCAAAAAACTGCTCAATGACGGGCTGGCGAAAATCATTGCCGACGGCACCTGGGAAAAGATTAAAACGCAATACTTCGGTCCGCTGGATATATCCGTTCATCAGGAAAAGGCTAAATAATCATGAGTTTGCGCCCGCCTGTTCGTGAGCATTTGTTACCGCTGATGGATGACCTGTTGCGCGAGTTTTCCGGGTTGCACCGGCTTTCCGGCTGCGATGATGCACAACGGGCGGCGCAGCACATGGTGTCTGTGTTGCAGGATCACGGACTGGATGCGCGGCTGATGCAGTGCCCGCTGTATCTCAGCGATCCCCTGGCCGGAAGATTGCGGCTGCCTGAATTTCCGCAATGGCAGTGCGACGCCAAAACCCGTTCGTTCTCGGCCCATTTTCCGCAGGGCGTGGAAGCACAGGGTTATCACGATGACGGCGCCTGTCAGCCGCGTACCGATCTTGAATGGCAACGTTGGGCGCAGGACGTAAAAGGCAAAATTGTGATTGCGGGGCAGGGCTTTGAAGATTACGTGCAACGCCTGTGCGCTGCAGGTGCCGCCGGACTTATCCATATCTGGGGGTCGGCTGAAACCGCACTGCATGAAGAAACCGTCGGGCCGGTCTGGGGGACGCCGGAACCGGATGATTTTCTGCGTTATCCGCGCTTGCCGGTGATTTCCGTTAATCATCAGGATGGTCAGCGTTTGCTGGCGCAGTATCAGCAACACCCGCTGATGACGCTGGAAATCGCCACGGAACTGAATTTTCACGTTGCTGAATGCAGCATGCCGGTGGTGGAAATTCCCGGCAGTTCGCCGGAGTTCGTTCTCCTTTCCTCACATTATGATTCCTGGCACGAAGGCGTCACGGATAACGCGACCGGTAATGCGCTTTGTCTGGCGATGGCAATTCATATTCATCAGCAACCACAAACGTTGCTGCGCGGACTGCGGATTATCTGGTGGCCCGGCCATTCCAATGCCCGTTATGGTGGCTCGGCCTGGTACGCTGACAACTACCGCCAGCAACTGAAACAGCATTGCGTGGCGCATATTAACGTCGATTCGCCGGGGTGTAAGGATGCGGTGAATGTTGTGCTCAATGCCAGTGGTGCGGAATCACAGACCTTTTTAAATGCGGCGGTGAAAGCCGTGACCGGTGAACCGGCGCAGCGCATTACCCCCCTGGGCAAAGGCGGCGATCAGTCATTCTGGGGGTGCGGTCTGCCACTGCATTTTGCCTTTCGTGAAGTCCCGCTGGAAAAAAACAGTCAGTCGCCGGGCAGCGGCGGCGGCTGGTGGTGGCACACGCAAGACGACACTTACGATAAAGTGGATCTGAATATTCTCTGGCGCGATACGCAAATCCACGCGCACTGGCTGGAAGGCCTGCTGACACAACCCGCGCTGCCGCTTGATCCGCTGGCTTACCTGAACGGTTTGCAGCAATCGCTGGCAGAACTCGCCGCCACAATTTCACCTGAATTTGATCTCTTTACCGTGGCTGAAAAATTACAACAATTACAGCCTGTTTTGAGCGAACTGACCACGAACTGGCAGGCGGATCCGCAGACCTGGCAGCGGCAACTGAAACAGGCGATCGCCGGTTTACATCGCCTGCGTTACAGCTCCGTGGATGACTTCCATTACGATCTGAGTTATCGCGGCGGTGCGTTCCCCGGTTTTCAGGAACTGGCTGCACGGCGGGAAGATACCTCGCCGGAAATGTGGCTGATGATGGCAACGCGCTTTCGCCGTCAGCGTGACCGTGCGCTGGCGCTGCTGGACAGCGTGGAGGCTATTTGTCGCTCATGACCAGCAGATACCGGCAGGGCTTGGTGCCGGGATTACTGAATGTGATGGGCAAATCAACGCCGAACGTCAGCGCATCACCCGCGGTTAACGCATATTTTTCAGCACCATAATCAATCGTCAGCGACCCCTCCACCATCCATAAACGTTGTTTATAGGCCTGATGGCTCCAGCCCGGATAACTGACGCGAGCCGCCGCTGGCAGCGTAATTTCGACCAGTTCCGCGCCGCCGTTTTCCTCATGCGCCGTCACCTGACGGCGCAGATAACCGATATCCGGATCCTGCCAGACTTCCTGCTGCGCCAGCGGGCGCAAGGGTGCAGGCTGCTCGTTATCTTCTGACAGCAACTGCGCCAGCGACACGCCCAGACTGGCCGCGAGGCGGCCTAACAGACTGGCGCTCGGGCTGCTGTCCTGCCGCTCAATTTTCGAAATCATTGCCTTACTGACGCCCGAACTGCTGGCCAGTTGTTCGAGGCTTAAACCCTGAGATTTTCGCAAAGCCTGCAGGCGCGTGGCGATCAATTGGTCGATTGACATGAGGTAAGTTCCGCTGTTTACTTTTGTGGAAATAATTCTACTATAGTGGAATTGAGTGCATAACGGAAGCCACCGGGGAACGACTGATGAAAATGATTACCTGCACTGAACGCCAGCATGCTGTCGCAATTTTGGATATCTTTAATGATGCGATTCTGACATCTACGGCGCTTTATGATTATAAGCCACGCCATATCGACAGCATGACATCGTGGTTTGCCACTAAACTGACCCATAACTTTCCGGTGATTGGGCTGGAAGACGCGCAGGGGACGTTACTGGGTTTTGCCAGTTATGGCACGTTCCGCGCCTGGCCTGCGTATAAATATTCGGTCGAGCATTCGATTTATATCCATAAAGATCATCGTGGAAAAGGGTTGGGAAAAATCCTGCTAAGCGCACTGGTGGAAGCTGCCCGTGAACGGGGCGTGCATACGCTGATTGGCGCCATTGATGCGGCTAACAGTGGCAGTATTGCCCTGCACGAAAAAAATGGATTCATCCATACCGGCACGATTAAACAGGCGGCTTTCAAATTTGATCGCTGGCTGGATCTGGCTTTTTATCAGATGATCCTCGAAACGCCCTTAAAACCGGTTGCAGGCTGAGGGCGCCGCGCTGAATGAGAAAGCAAGAGCCGGAGGGCGCGGGTGTTCACGGCGATTTATGCTGGCAGTTATCCAGTCGCAAACGTGAGGCATAAAATGTCAGGTAAAACAGAAGTCATCAAAGATAAGGCATGGGGAAATATTGCCTGTGTGCAGAGCCAGGATCCTCGCTGGCAGGCGGTCGTCAACTGTGATGCGAATGCGGACGGCAAATTTGTTTATGCGGTAAAAACCACCCGAATTTACTGCGCACCGTCGTGTCCGTCGCGGCAGCCTAATCCGGAAAATGTTATCTATTTTGATGATGCCGAAGCCGCAGAACAGGCAGGATTCCGTCCCTGCAAGCGTTGCCGTCAGGGGCTGATTTCACTGGCACAGTTTCATGCTCAGCGTGTGGCTCAGGCCTGCCGGTTGCTGGAACAATCAGCCGACATGTTGACGCTGAATCAGCTGGCTGCCAAAGTGGGCATCAGCGCATATCATTTTCATCGCCTGTTTAAAGCACAAACCGGCGTGACACCTAAAGAGTACCAACAGGCGCAGCGAGCACGCCGGGTACGTGAAAAACTGGCAGATTCTGCGACGGTCACCGAGGCGATCCACGCGGCGGGCTATCCTTCTGATGGCCGGTTTTACGAAACCTCCGTGGCGACACTGGGTATGACGCCGCAAAATTTCCGCTCCGGCGGCCGTGATGTACGCGTCTGGTTTGCCATCGGCAAATCTTCTCTCGGCGATATACTGGTCGCCGAAAGTCAGCGGGGGATCTGCGCCATTTTGCTGGGAGATGATCCTGAAAAGCTGATTAACGAACTGCAAAACAGTTTTCCGCAGGCAGAATTACTGGGCGGTGATCCGGCTTTCGAGCAGCGTATTGCCCTGGTCGTCGGCTTTGTGGAAGCGCCAGAGATGGGTCTGGATTTGCCGCTGGATATTCGCGGCACGGCTTTCCAGCAGCGTGTCTGGCAGGCATTGCGTGATATTCCGCCGGGAACAACAGCCAGCTATGCCGAGATCGCCAACAAAATTGGCTCGCCGAAATCCGTCCGCGCGGTGGCCGGGGCCTGCGCCGCGAACCTGCTGGCGGTCGCCATCCCGTGCCATCGGGTGGTGAAAACCGGTGGCAATATTTCCGGTTACCGCTGGGGGGTAGAACGAAAACGCAGTTTGCTGGCGCGGGAAGAGAAGGGCTGACTATACTGAGCAGACTTTATGATCTCATGAACTTTTTTATAACGAGGGATGCCGTGCCAGCCTGCACTTTACGGATTGCTGAACCCAAAGATATCGATGCTCTTGCTCAATTACATGTTGCCATCTGGCGTGATACTTATCGTGAGCTTGCTCCTCCGGAGGCTTTTGTGGCTCTCGATGTACCGCGTCGGCAAGCGTTCTGGCAGGATAAATTTGCACATCCTGCTGACGGTCAGGGCATTTTTATTGCGGAAACTGATGGAGCATTCGCCGGATTTTGTCTGGCTTCGGCTTCCTCAAACCCGGAATTTGGCGACATGGCAGAAATCAAATTTCTGTATGTTTCTCCGGCATTTAAACGTCGGGGAATTGGCCGACTGTTGATCGCCAAAGCCGCAAAGCATCTTTCCGCTGAAGGTTTTCGCAGCGCAGGGTTGGGCGTTGTCGAAGGAAACGAACCGGCCATTCGTTTTTACCAGGCTTTAGGTGGCCGCGAAGCCGGACGATATACCGATGCCGGGCCACTCTGGCGCTCGCCTAACATAATCTATGCGTGGCCTGATATTACCGTGCTGACTGCACTGTAAATCCCCCTGGCGGTCAAACCCCCGCCTGCGTCAGTGAATAGCGCAGGCAATATTCACCCACGCAGTGTTTCCAGCCGTTGTTTTTGCTGACCTTCCGGCGTGAAATTATCTGCGCTTAACCAGCGTTCAAACGCGGCTTTCGACGCTGGCCATTCATAGTCGAGAACGGAATACCAGCAGGTGTCACGGTTGTGGCCTTTATTGATGATGGCCTGACGGAACATACCTTCATAGTGGAAACCAAAACGCTGTGCGGCCAGTTTTGATGGCTCATTCAGGCTGTGGCATTTCCATTCGCAGCGGCGATATTTCAGCGTATCGAACAGATAGCGTTGCAGCAGATAAATTGCTTCAGTGCCAAAACGCGTGCGTTTCATCAGCGGAGACCAGTTCACCCAGCCAATTTCGGCAACGCCATTCACCGCATCAATGCGCATCAGAGAAACACTGCCGACTGCGCGTTGTGTCTGCATATCGACAACCGCAAAGAACAGGGGATCCTCACTTCTGGCCTGTTGAGAAATAAACAGATCGCAATCAGCCTGGGTCGCAGGACGATCGACGGAGAGATATGTCCAGTCGCGATTATCATCAATGCTGTGCCAGGCCCTGAAGAGATCCTGACTATGGCGTTCAGCGTTCAGAGGCTCCAGACGACACCAGAGGCCGTCAAGCTGAACATGAGAAGGTCGTTCGCGGGGTTGCCAGTCGGGAAGGGCATCACCAATGGGTTGGCCGAAGTGGTTAAGGGTGGTCATAGCGTTTCCATTTTACTCTCAATGAACTTCCATAAAATCAGAATGGAATGACGCCTGCAACCGGCGCTTTAATAAAAATCCGGAAAGCGGGCGCTTAGCCCGCTTCGTTAATACAGGCCAGTTATAAGCATCCGGCACTACCACAGATCCTGATTTTTTCCTCAACAACTTTTTGCATCGCCAGTTTTCCAGGCACGATGTATTTGCGGGGATCATTAGCATCCGGATGTTGTGCAAAATACTCTTTTACCGCGCCAGCAAATGCGATTTTCAGCTCGGTCGCAATATTGACTTTGCAGATCCCAAGCTCTATTGCCTCACGGATCATGCTTTCAGGAATACCGGACGCACCATGCAGGACCAGCGGGACATCGACCTGCTGACGGATTTGCCCAAGGCGGCAGAAGTCCAGTTTCGGTTCGCCCTGATACAGACCATGCGCGGAGCCAATCGCAACGGCCAGCGAGTCAATGCGTGTGGATTCAACAAAGTGCCTGGCCACAACGGGATCGGTGAAAAAACTGTCGCCTTCGTCTACCACCAGATCGTCTTCCTGCCCGCCAAGACGGCCGAGTTCTGCTTCGACACTGGCATCAAAGGCATGACACAACCGTACAGTTTCACACACGTGTTGGATGTTTTCTGCCAGCGGGAAATGTGAAGCATCAATCATTACGGAGCGGATCCCCGACCGGACTTTGTTTTCGATATCGCCCTGATCTTCATGGTGGTCCAGATGCAGCGCCAGTGGAATGCGATACTTCCGCGCAGCCTCATGGCATATCGAGATCAGGTAGTCTGTACCTGCATAACTGAATGTCCCCGGCGTTCCGGCAAGGATCACCGGAGAACTCATGGCTGCCGCCGTTTCTGCCACGACTTGTACCGTCTCGAGGTTGTGAACGTTGAAAGCCGGGACGGCGTAACCTCCGCGCTGAGCTGCGAGCAGCATTTCCCTGTTTGAAATCAGATACATTTTCTTAGCCTCCCGTCATATCCAGCAAAATCTTTCCCGTCATCGGCTTGCCAGCCAGTGCCGTGACGTCCCTGACAAACTCTGCGGGACGGGCAACACTGGCGATCAGGGGGGCCAGGTTTAGTTTATTCTCAGCAAAAAGCTGTATGGCAAGTCGCCACTCACTGCCCGGCCACGGAGAGGAATAGTTCATCCAACTGCCGAGCAAGGTCAGCTCTTTGCGCAGGATATGGCCGAAAGTAGTGACGTCTAAAGTCAGGTCTTTGTGTAAGGTGCCGACCAGCGCGATTTGCGCTTTGGGGCCTGCGATATTGAGAGACAAGGCCACGGTTTGCGCTGTGCCTGCTGTTTCAATAATCAGCTGATTAAAGCGCCGTTCATGAGTTTGCTGGCGGATTTCATCGGCGTTGCATATTGCGCTGTTATAAACGTGGCTGGCACCTGTTTCCTGCGCCAGGGAAAGGCGCTGCGGATTGATATCGATCGCTGTCACCGATTTAGCCCCCAGGGCGCTGGCTGCCTGAATAAGCAACTGCCCGATGGTGCCGGCTCCAATGACTATCACTTCTTTACCCTCACAGCCTCCTGCCAGCTTCAGGGCATGCAAGCCAACGGTGAGCGGTTCCAAAAAAGCGCCTTGCAGAAGTGAAAAATTCTCCGGCAATTTAAATAAGTTTTTACGCGAAACCACGATAAATTCAGCATGGCCGCCACTCCGTCGGGAGCCAATAAATTGATAATGCTTACATTGGGAATACGCTGTTTTGCGGCACTCTTCGCACTGAAAGCATGGCAATAAAGGTACGCAGGCCACGGCATCCCCCTCATATAAATCGCTGACTTCTTCTCCGGTGCTAACGACGTGACCACTGAATTCGTGGCCTAATGTGATGGGATAAAAATGTGAACTGCTGGCGAAAATACGCGGGATATCGGATCCGCAAAGCCCGGAGTAGGCAATGCGAACCAGAACCTCATCGGGTGCACTCAGCGTGGGAGCCGGTTGCTCTTCAATAGTTATCCTGCTGTCAGCATGTACAACAACTGATTTCATAGTCAGATTCCTTAAGCGGGGGATTTCCCCCCGCCGGGATGAAAAGTTAAGAGTTAGCCAGTGAAGCGGCTGCCCGCTTTTCTGTTTGTGTGAATTGACGGGCGCGACGCCATGTCAGGAATACACCGATGGCGTAAATAACGCCGATGATGGTGAGCCCGGCGACGTTTTTGAGCGTGCAAAGTTGGATGAGTAAATACGTGATCGGCGAGCCGCCCTGATCCATTGAAGCTACTCTTCCTCCAGCCGTGAGTGCACCCGCATTTGCAGCCAGTTGGGTATGTAAATCAATGGTCTGCGTCGCTATCCACAGTGTGATGCTCATGATGATGCAACCCGAAATCAGCGTGCGGAACAGGTTGCCCTGATGCACGGCCACCGCGATGGCAACGAAGAAGCCGATAGTGGCGAGGTCACCAAATGGCAAGACCTGATTTCCCGGGACAAGCACGGCGATAAGGATTGTCAGAGGAATAAAAATCAGGCTGGCTGAAACAACGGCGGTATGACCGAGTAATAAAGCCGGATCCAGACCAATCAGGAACTCCTGTCCACCAAAGCGGGCTTGCAGACGTGTACGGGCATGGCGGGCAATGGGCGTTAAACCGTCCATTATCGGTTTGATGACTCGTGGCATCAGAAGCATAACCGCAGCGGTTTTAACGGCCAGCTGCAATACGCCTTTGACGTCGTATCCCGCGAGGTAACCAATAATCAGCCCCATCACGAAACCGACGGTGACGGGTTCACCGAACGGACCGAAACGCTTTTGCACATCATCAGCGCTGAAGTGAATTTTGTTCAGCCCTGGGATCTTCTCAATGAGGGTATCAACCAGTACCGCAATCGGGCCGAGATACGCCGAGGAACCATGGGGGATGGCAATACCGTCCAGATTAAAGAAGTCACGCGTATCCTTTGCAAACCAGTCGCCCAGCTTGTAGATGAATGCCGCATGCAAAACGACCCCCATGATCCCCAGCCAGTAAGAACCGGTGGCGAGGTGCAACATGGCACCGGTGAAAGTCATGTGCCAGATATTCCAGATATCCACATTGACGACACGTGTCATACGCGTCAGCAACATGACGATGTTCACACCGATCGCAATCGGAATAGCGACCAGCGCGATTTGTGATGCCCAGGTCATTGGCGACGAGCCCGGCCAGCCAATATCGACGACCTGCAGGTTAATTTCGAAATGCTCTGCCATGGCTTTTGCCGCAGGGCCGATGGAGTCGAGCATCAGGCCAATGACCAGACCGATCCCGACAAAGCCAATACCAATATGAATCGCAGATTTAAATGAATCCCCCAGTTTCATCCCTAATATCAGAGAGAAAACGATGATCACCCCAGGCAGCATGACTGTCGGGCCGAGATCGAGGATGTAGCGCATGATGTCGGTAAACATGACTTACTCCTGTAACAGGGTCAGTATTTGCTGACGTAACGTATCCATACCCACGCCGGAGATAAACGGCATGCCGTGCACCACCGGAATGTTGCCAAATGTCCGGTCAACTTTGGCGGTGGTACAAATCAGATGGGCACCGTCCATATAGGTTTCGATTTCCGTTACCCGGCACTGAACGAGATCCACATGTATGCCATGCGCCTCACACAATTCTTTGATTTCCTCCGCTGCCAGCGTAGAGGTGGCAACGGCTCCGCCACAGGCGACTATAATTTTTCGCTTCACGGTAAGGCTCCTTAACAGATTGTTTTAAATATTATTTTTTTAGGTAAGACGTCGGGTTTATTGCTGAGAACATTTTCAGGTACAAACGGCGGATCGTTTCTCAGGTGCCGGGATAAAAATGTGCCGTTCAAAAAGCGCGGATAACTGTTCTTCAGGCGCTGTCAGTAAGCTTTCGAAAAAAACAGGATCCTGTAGCTGGCTGAATAACTGACGTAACAACATCAGCTGTTCAGAAGGATGAGTGACAATCAGGGCAATAATGAGTGTCGCGGGAATCGTTCCCTCATCATCAGCCTGAAAGAATTCCACCGCTGTATCTGGCCTGATCAGATAAATGGCCGGGCTGCGGGCATGGGTGGCTTCGCAATGAGGAATGGCGACGGCGTGGTGTTCAAGCTGAATGCCGGTGGGATATTCAGCCTCGCGATTGACCAGCGCCTGCGGATACGTCGATTCCACCACGCCCTCCTGCACCATGCGCTCACCGATATGCATGAGTGCTTCGTGATAATCCGCAAAGCTGATACCTGTTTTGACGAAGATTTCGCAATTATGCATGGCAGGCTCCTTCGCATGTCGTTTGCAACGGCGTGCAGCCGAAGTGATATGCGCGTAAAACGTCCTGAATTTTATCGATGATAAGTTCATGCGGATCGCTGGCGAGTTCGCCGTTCATCACCCGTTCAAACTGAGCAGGAAGATATTGGCTCAGCAGACCAAGCGGGATATCTGTTGAACGCAGGTTGGCCATTAAAACGTCCATCGCCCGGTTGATGCGTGTATGAGGCCAGTAGTAGCGAATTCGATCGGATAAGCTGAAATGCAGATCGATAAGCGAAAGGCTGAATGTTGGGTTGTAATACTTTTTCCAGTAACCGGGTTCATCCAGCATGACGCCATCAATGACCGTCAGGATCTGGCTGCGGCATTCTGGCGCAATCAATACCTGTTCAATGTTGGCCAGGGCAAAGACGGCTTCCCGCAAAGCGAAAGTCAGCGCGGGACCCACTTTCAGGATAGCGAAGTGATCTTTCACCAGGTTGCGGTAGGAATCCCGGGTCTGGTAATCGGTGGAATGTGCCTCATAAACCAGCGGTGTAGTCGCAATATAAGCTGACAGATCCTGAGCAAGATCAGACTGATAGTGAATCACGCGGCTGTGATCGAATTCAACGCCGGGCTGAACCACGATGGCGACGATCCGATCTATGGCATCATTGAGCCCGAGTTCACGAAATGCCTGATGGTGCATATCCAGAGTCGCTTTTGCATCTTTGGCTTCAGTGACATGAACGTGCTGAATCGCCGATGACTCACCGCCTGGAACCGGAACTTCAGTACCGATGACATAGGTCAGCAACGCTTTCTGCTGTGCAGTTGCCACTTCTTCTGCGACCTGACATAAACGCGCCGCGCGCTGAGCCACGACGAAAGGATCCAGAGGAACAGGATCGTCTGCACAGGACATGGATGCATCCAGATGAATTTTGCTGAATCCGGCTTCGACATAACGCGCGATAAGCTCTTGTGCTTTTGCCATCGCTGTTTCGGCGTTTTCGTGCTGCCAGCAGTTTGGCCCCAGATGATCGCCCCCTAAGATCAGACGTTGTAATGGAAATCCGATTTTCTCGGCAATGGCGAGAACGAAATCCCGAAAATCAATTGGCAGCATGCCGGTATAGCCGCCAAACTGATTTACCTGGTTGGAGGTTGCCTCGATGAGCACTTTTCGGCCAGTGTGTAAGTCTTCCCGTAATGCAGCTTCAATCACCAGCGGGTGCGCAGAGCATACTGAGCAGATCCCGATCCTTTCGCCTGTCTTGTGTTTAGCAATAATGTCTTTCATTTTATGCCTCCGTTTATTTCCGAAGAGGATCATACCTTTCCGAAAGGCAAACAATAGCGTTTTCTGCATTATGTGATGGCGATCGAAATGTTTCGTAAGTTTATTGCATTCGTTTTCTTTCGTTTTAGGGGCGTCTCGGGGATTGAAAAGATAACGTCTGAGAATGCAGCAAAGGCACATGCGGAGTTGCTATGCTTCACAGCGCAGGGAATTTTTACTCCTCATTAAGGTGCCTTTTGTTTACACTGTGAGGAATATGACCTTTCGGATTACTCATAATGAATACTTATGAACGTCGCAATAAAATCATTGATTTAGTGAATGAAAATGGCAGTGTTCTGGTCACTGACCTTTCGACTGCTTTCGAAGTTTCAGAGGTGACAATTCGGTCAGACTTGAGTTTGCTGGAACAAAAAGGTGCGCTCAGTCGTTTTCACGGAGGGGCGGCAAAGTGGATCGCAAAGGAAACGCCTGGTCACGAAAAACCACTGGATGAAATGGTTCTGGAAGAGCGTTATCTTCACGCCAGCGACCCGAAAAAACGCATTGCTCAGACCGCCGCGGGGTTGGTTAAACCGGGGGATACCGTGATCCTCGACAGTGGCAGCACGACCATGCTGCTGGCTGAGGAGTTAGTGAAAGCGGGTGATATCACTGTCATTACTAACAACTTACCGGCTGCGTTTGTATTATCAGAAAACCCGGATATCACTCTGGTCGTTTGCGGCGGAACACTACGCCACAAAACGCGCTCGCTACATGGCAACATCACGGAATATGCGTTGCAGGGCATCGTCGCTAACCTCATGTTTGTCGGCGCTGATGGCCTCGACGCGGCCACAGGGATCACCACATTTAATGAAGGCTATAGTATCAGCGGTATTATGGCTGATGCCGCTCAGCGTGTTGTCGTGGTGACTGATTCCACTAAATTTGGCCGACGCGGATATAACCTGGTGCTGCCTATGGAAAAAATCGACACCATCATTACTGACTCCGCTATCAGCGATGATGTGCAGCAGGCGCTCCAACAAACATCGACAGAGATTATTGTTGTTTAATCTTTATCCGGTTTCTGGCTTCAACCTGTGCTGACTTTATGGCCGATGATGATTAAAAGATACTGGCAGAACAGAGGGTTGCGCAGACGCGCAAGAAAATTTTTATCTGTTTCAGTAACAGCTATTGATAAGTGGAAGCGGTATTCAAAAAAGGCCGCAGAGCAAGATCCCTGCGGCGACGGAAAAGTAATCAGGATTTTTTGTTATAAACTTCAAAGGTGAAGTATTTCTTTTCCAGCGTCTTATAAGTGCCGTTTTTGTGTATTTCTGCCAGTGCATTATTGATCAGTGTCAGATGTGCCTGATCATCCTTACGCAGTCCGATGGCCGTGCCTTCACCCAAATAACGGGTGTCGTTTAATGGCTCCCCGGCGAAGGCATAACCTGTGCCTTCCGGGGTTTTCAGGAAGCCCGTTTCTGCGGCGGCGGCATTGGTCAGCGTCACGTCTATGCGACCTGATGCCAGATCCTGATTCACGAAATCCTGATTCTGATAGGAAACCACATCCACGCCTTTTTTCTGCCATTCGCCCTGGGCGTAGGCTTCCTGCGTAGTGCCCTGAGCAACACCCACCGTTTTTCCTTTCAGTGAATCGGCTGTGGGTTGCAGGCCGCTCCCTTTCTTCGCGATCAGCACACTTGGCACGTGGTAAAGCATGTCGGAGAAAGTGACCTGCGTTTTACGTTTTGGTGTCATGGACATTGCAGAAAGTACCGCATCAAACTTTTTAGCATTCAGCGCCGGGATAATGCCGTCATAGGCGGTTTCGACCCACTCACATTTCACTTTTGCCTGCTGACAAATGGCGTTACCTAAATCGATATCAAAACCGACCAGCTTGCCATCTGGCGCTTTTGATTCAAAAGGTGGAAATGACGGATCCACACCGAAACGCAATGTCGTCTCCGCATGTGCCAGCCCGCTGGTGGCCGATAATGCCGCGATGATCAGCAAGGGGATTTTATTCACAATTGTTCTCCGGTGGTGCCCAATAAAAACAAACCCCCGCCCGGCTGCGGCGAGGGTAAAGGAATTATTCATATTTTGAATATGACGATTGCGATATCTAGGGTCAAGCGCCAATCTTATCGTCAAAATGGTCATTAGCGTGACATAGGGGGTATTGGTTTTTGGGCAGAGTAAGCGAGGGTTTTACCGGGTCTATAGCGGCAGAGGGGCTGCGTTTATTCTTAAAAACAACAGGATAAATATTCCAATGTCTGAAGATATCAGGCAAAAAAATCGCCTTTACCCACAGGAGTAAAGGCGATTGAAGGTCTGCATTTGACTTAAGATGACATTGTCAAAGACCGTTCATGGAAGATTACTTGGCTTTATCGATGAAGACTTTTAATGAAGAGGCTTTGTTATCAAATGACACTGCGCTAAGGTCGGGAATCTTTTGACCTGACTTCACATCAACATAAGACCCTTGATAGTCACGCTCAGAATACAGGCGGACGGTATAACCCTCAGCAACCTCTATTTGGGAGATGACATTATCGTAAGTATCTCTATAATCGCCCCTTTTTTCGGCGCTGAGCCGTGGAATATCCCCGTAAATCTGTAAGAACCCGCCACGATCATAGCTTGCTTCACGAGCTTCTGCTTTAACGACCTGAACAGAGGAGACTGCTTTGTTCATTTCGCTGAGATACCTGGTCAGATCATATTGAGATGAAGATGGAAATAGGTTCGAAGTTCCTTTGAATTGACATTCTGTGAATAAACGCACCCCCAACGAACTTTCTGGTATCGTAAAGGACGACACTTGATCATCGGCGTCAGTACCGTTTTTCATCTTAACACCGTTTAAGCAATCGATGTCCCCAGTGACTTCCAGGCTATCGCCAGTATAACCAGCGTTCTGGAACAGGGTGACTTTAAGACCGGTCACAGGCTCTGGCTGCGGTTCTGGCTCAAAGCTGGTGACCACCATTTGGGCCACAACTGCCGGATTAGGTGACACACGCTGAATGACAATGGTTTCACCGATAGAAATGTCTTTTTCGTCCGACTTAACGTGTGAAATAGCGCCATCTACAGTCTCGGTACTGTAATCACATTTGCCATTATCGCAGTTGAAAATATAGTTGCCTCTCTTGCTATCATTAACGATTTTAGCAACATAAGAAGAACCATCTGCGCTGTGGAGTTTTTCTTTATCAAAATCAACGAAAATATACGGCACGTTATTGATTTTCGACACACTCATCGACTTCACGCTGCCATCAGAGATCACCGGGTTATTACCGTCGAGCATATCCTGCGTGACCGTAATCTGACCAAGAACAGCCTGATTCGGGTACTCACGTTTGACCGAAATGACAGAACCTACTGCCAGGCGGCTTTCAACATCCCCTGTACGGAATGAAGCTTCTTTACCTAAACTTTTCTTGTTGCTGTAGTAATAGTGAGTGCCTTCTGTGCCGAAAAGATATTTCCCGTCAACATAGGCTGTATATGCCGTGCCACTCGTAATTTTGCTGGAATCGAGATTCATGTAAACACGTGTTTGACCATCATCCACGCTGACCAGAATAGCTTTCAGATCGGTCTTATCGATAACCGGATCTTCATCTGGTACTGGGACATCGGAATCATCCGGAAGCGGCGTGTTTTTCACTTCTTTAACGATATTACCCAGTTCGTGTTCCGGAGTATCGCCACTGATATCCCACAGGATCGCACCACCGAAGCCCTGATCGAGAATGTAATCTACTTTTTCATCAATGGACTGCGGATCGTCATAGGTCAGGAATTCTTGCTTGGTTTTGCTGTAGAGATACGGAACGTGTGACTCTGGGTCCCAATAGCGCGTGTATTCGCCACTGGCCAGTTTTTGCTTGAGCACATACCACGGGTTGGTACCTGTAAACTGATCCGCATCATCCCATGCACCTTTTACGGTTGCCGCGCCGGTGTTAAACATGCCCGGCAAACCAGGAATGAGTTCTGTACCCGGCACATGGCCCCAGCCACGACCATAATATGGGATTCCCATCATCAGCTTGGTTTTCGGCACATTCCAGGTTTCGACATAGGCCGTCATGGTGTCAGCCACGTTCAGATCTTTATCTTCATCATGGCTGTTTTCATACAGCGGTGCGTTATGACCGGTTAGCGGATCGAAGGCACCGTGGATGTCATACGCCATCACGTTCACGCTATCCAGCAATGGCGTGGTTACCGCCGGGTTGATGAACTGAATGTTGTTGTGATTAGTGGTGACCGCCGCAGAAAGTTGATAATACTTATCATCTTTCAGACCTTGCGCATCCAGTTTGGTACGCAGCGACTGGATTAGTTTAGTGAACTGGTTTTTCTCAGCTTCGGTATTCGGATATTCCCAGTCAATGTCGAGGCCGTCGAAATGCCATTGTGCCATGTAGCTGACCATGCTGTTGGCCAGTTTCTCAATACCTGCATCCGTGGCGGTTGCCGCTTCGAAGACACCTTCCTGGGAGTTATTCCAGCCACCGACAGAAATCATATGCGCCACGTTGGCCGCTTCAGTCCGTTTATCCAGGTCTTTAATCAGTCCTGGGGCTTTATCGGTGTCATGCATGGTCACCACACCGTTTTTCACCACCGCAAAACCGTAGTTCAGGTGGGTCAGACCAGAGTAGTCCACTTTATCAGGGGTAAAGAAGTTATGGGCTTCATACACGCCCCATTCCGGGAAGTAACCAATCACTTTACGCTGTGCAGCTACGTTGGCTTTTTCACGGTTCTGCAGATCGATAGCGTCCTGGCCGGTATACGGCGTGAACTGGAAGCTGATGTAAGGCTTGATGTTAATAGCATCACCGGATACCCATACTGGATCGGTTCCCGGGCTAATACCCTGGTCAACCCACCATTGTGCAGTCCAGTAGTATCCCAGGAAGCGAACGGTATCGCCGCCTTTATAGGTGCGGTTTGGATCGTAATCCTCAGAAATAATAGCCAGTTCCTGTTTTGGCGCGACTTGCGCTAAGACAGTACCTGGGAAGTTGTTTTGCGATGCGTTGGTATACGCAGTCCAGGTGTGACCACCATCTTTGGTGATCATCATTGAGTAATCGAGGCCGGAGAAGGTGTTAGTCTGATCGCTTGCCGTCACAGTGGCGGCAGACGAAATTATTGGGAATCCAATAGCAGAAAACAGGATTGCTTTAGTTAATTTATTTAAGCGCATAGGTGACTTCCTAATTTGTCTATAAACTCGTTTATTAACAAGGATACAAGAAATACGCGCCTTTATATCATTTGCATTATTTGCATAGTATTTAATTATATATTAAGAATGAGTAAATTAAACTTACCCTTAATCATGTGTATTTAAATAATAAAGGTACTCGCATCATTTAAATAAATGTTTTGGCTGCCAATTATAAATAAATGTGATTATTGGGGGGGGGCTGAACTCACGATCAGCCTCTCGCCATCCCACCAACTGACTCCCTCAAGACCTTGTTTTTGGAAACGTTGGGCCAAAGCGGGGAGGTTTTGGGTTCATCCGGTCATAAATTGTGGATCTGGAAAGACCCATTTTGAGCGCGACAGCGGGTAAGCGGAGAACCTTAACATTAGATGATGTCATGGCTTATTCTCCTGAATCATATTGGTTTGGATGCAGGAAGATTAGGGATGTGGTGGTTTTTAAAAATATTTTTGCTTTCTCATTTTTTTATTGAAAGCCGCAAGTACTTAATTTTTTATTTTAATGAAAATTAATTTCAAAGGAACTTACGGTTTTTTGATTAAAAGCTTCGACGATGTACGTGGGATCATACCAGATTGGGTACAAAATACGCCATGGGAATCAGTGAGGTCCATGTTGGACTATGAAAATACTGATATTCAGCTTTTATCAGAACAGCTCACTGATGAATTCACCCCGACGGACCTTTTTTCAGCGTGTAACTTTCATTCACTCCAGCTTGTCCAGTCATTGCCGGGTTTCCGTAAAAAATTGAATTCAATTTTTGTTTGTATACCTAAACGTATACCCAATCTTTAATTTTTAAGCTTGTTCCATGGCATTTTGGAAAGCAAAACTGCCATTCCGCACCAACCACTTACACCAGCAAAAAGCAGGCCTGCACCGACGAATCCCGACAATAGAAAGAAGCTTTCATCTATTGCGTATCCCATCAATACCCCTGCGAGGATAAGTATTCCAGCTACAATCTGAACTTGCCTCATGATTGGAAGAGGATACTTCTTGTCTTCAATCGTCGGAAGATTTGCACTTTTCCAGGCATTAATGCCGCCAGACAACAATAAAACCGTTGCCGGGTCTGCTGTTCTGACCAGTGCATCTTCATTTTGAGCTGTGCGTGAACCCGCCAAACAGTGAAAAATAACAGGATGATTTACAGGCAGGTCCTTGATTTTTTTCCCCAACAAAATATCGGATAGTGGAAAAGAGATAGCTCCAGGAACGTGCTCTCGAAGAAATTCAGCAGGCTCCCGAATGTCGATCAGAGTGCTGCCATTTTTCATGAGTTCATGTGCTTCTGCAGGACTTACAGTTCTTGTGCTCATTTCAAATCCTCAGGGCAGTAAATGTCCTTTAACGTTGCGATAACTTTTCTAATCGATTCATTTTTAATGAAATAATTTCTTCGTTGCTCATCTATGGAACATTCAATCAAATCCTCTTCCTTCATTCTCGCCAGGTGCTGCGATGTGGCTGAAGGACTTAATCCTGTCAGTTTACTTAGATTACCTGCTGAAGTTCCCGGTGAGTCAATGAGAGTACAAAGAATCAATAGTCGGTTAACGTTACTCATGGACTTGAGAAGCCTGGTCGCCTGAGCCGCGCTATCTTGCAAAAATTCAAGGTCAGTATTTTTCATATGTTATTTCAGGTTTATCTAATTTAAGTAAAGTCTAAATCAAATGCAGGCGTAGAGCAAAAAAAGATTTATGAATAAAATGCTCAAACTGTCCACTATGTGTTTACTTTATTTTTCAAATGGTTAAATGGTGATGAGATTGCCCTAACTGGTCACTTACAATGAACCGTTGGCCAAAAAATGCAAAATTCCGGTTTGAACCGATTATTGAGGTGCTTTTCACGATGATGTCGGCTGCTCTGATTCTGATATAGGAGGCTGAGTGTTTAGTTTATTTCACTCTAATGGCTTACGTTGAATAAGGCATATTATTAGAAAGTCTTTATTGGTATCTAATGAAAGGAGTCGGATGATGGTATTTGAAGAAAAGAAGAAAAAGGCAATAGACCTGATGGAAAATAAAAAGATGTGGCGGAGCAATTATGCGCCCCCCATCTTACGCTTGTTTTGGAAAATGGGGAGTAAAATGCCACCGCCTCCGTTTGCCCCTTTCTGGCTTAATACGATGTTCTTCGCCGCCTGGTACAGCCCTATATGGGGCATTTTCATGTGGTTCACTATCTGGAAAAATCAAGGCTTCAGCGTATTGCATGCGGTATTCATCGCCCTCTTTGCCGGTTTGCTGTTTGGTTTATTCATGGCGTTATTCCACTATTGGCGCAAGCGGTCCAACAAGTTGCCTGACTGGAAGAGCCTCTAAGAAGGCAACAATTTGAACATCAGAAAAAAGATTTATATAAAAACTGTTCACAGCTTTCACTTTTTTTTGTTTAATTTCATTTATGTTATGTGGTAATTGGTTTGCCCTGAACTGTCTATAACTCATCACTTCAAGTGACCAGTTACTACTTCTCAATGAAAAAAACCGGCCTGAGCCGGTTTCTTTTTAAGCATTCTTGATGTCGCACATTGGCAACCAGTCTGTCTCGCAGTCTTCACTTAAGATCAGATTGGTTTGCAGACCCGGATTGGTCTTTTTCTTCAAGAATTCAATCTCATACTCTTTCAACGTTTGCGGCACAGCCCGACCTTTCGGCTAGGGAAAACGTGCTGACGATTCCCGCTAATTGGAGGCATGATTTCCAATAGTTCTAAAGCTTGTTCTGAGAGAGGGACTATATGATCACGTTTTGCCTTCATACGTTCTGCCGGAATACACTACTGCTTGTTCTTGATATCGGTCTCTGACCAAGCTGTTGCTGAGGCTTCTGCAGGGCGTATTGTAGGCATGTGCTGCTTCTTCGGGCGTTCGAAAGCATTATCTATACCTGAAGCTGGATTCGCCTCAATCAATCCCACATTCACCGCATAAATCATTATCTCATTGATGCGCTGAACTAACCTTCCGACAGCTTCTAACGCTCCACGCGCTTTGATTGGCTCTAACACCTGAATAAGTGTGCATGCTTTCAGCTCCTGAACAGGAATGTTCTCGATCTCGGACTTCTACAGACACAAAAAAGCCCGCAAACCTAGAAGGGATGCGGGCTTTCAGGACTTCTCCGGACTTATCTGGTAATAACCGGATCATTATTTGGTGGAGCTGGGGGGATTTGAACCCCCGTCCAGAATTACTACACCGTCGGCACTACATGCTTAGTCCAATCTTTACATTCGCCGGTTAGCTGCGGATGGACACGCCACTAACAAACTATCCTGATTGGGTTTAACGCTTTCACCCCAGGCAAGGTGTCCACGCGATCTCTTTTGGGTTTGACCTCTCTTGATCCCCGTCCTAAGAGCGGAGGCTAGGGAGAGAGGGCTCTAAGCAGGGTATTAAGCTGCTAGGGCGTAGTTTTCGTCGTTTGCGACTATTTTTTTGCGGCTTTTTACGAGGCCAACCGCCCCTCGGCATGCTCCTTGGGCTTCGCAAATCCTGTCGAATCCAGAATCAGCCCCAAGTACTATTTCGTAGTATACCAGCAAAACACCAAGCTACGCCAGAGGCTTAGCGATTTGCGTGCTTCATGATACGTGCCTTGTCTACTTTCCATTCGCGATCTTTAATGTCATCGCGCTTGTCGTGCTCTTTCTTACCTTTAGCCAGACCGATCTTCACTTTTGACCAGGCATTTTTCCAGTACATGGAAAGCGCGACGACGGTGTAACCATCGCGACTGACTTTACCGAACAGCGTTTCTAACTCACGCTTGTTGAGCAGTAATTTTCTTGTACGGGTCGGATCACACACAATATGAGTGGACGCCACGTTAAGAGGTTGAATGGTTGCGCCAAACAAAAAGGCTTCACCGTCGCGGAATGTGACGTAGCTGTCAGTGATGTTTGCTTTACCAGCGCGCATCGATTTGACTTCCCATCCCTGCAAAGCAAGCCCCGCCTCAAATTCATCTTCGATGATATATTCGTGGCGAGCGCGTTTGTTCATCGCGATAGTCGCGGAACCGGGTTTATGTGCTTTTTTCTTTGTCATAGTGATACTTATTATACTGTAAGCGATGCCGATTGAAATCCCCACGCAGTGAGAGTCGGGAGTTTTTCCTGTTTGTGGCAGCCTGTGCTTCGTTGTTTTTATTACCGCGCGGATAAATGGTATTATCTGTACGTTTTATGACACCTGGAAAATGATATGCCACAGATAAGTCGTTCTGCGCTTGTGCCGTTCAGCGTGGAGCAGATGTACACCTTAGTGAATGATGTCGACGCCTACCCGCAATTTCTGCCTGGTTGTACCGGCAGCCGTATCCTGGAAAACAGCGATACGTCGATGACCGCAGCGGTTGATGTTTCCAAAGCGGGCATCAGTAAAACTTTTACCACCAAAAATACGTTAATCAGCAACAAACGCATTGATATGCAGCTGGTGGATGGTCCGTTCCGTAAGCTGACCGGAGGATGGGATTTCATCGAACTTAGCCCGGATGCCTGTAAAGTTCAGCTCAGTCTTGATTTTGAATTTACAAATAAATTGATTGAATTAGCATTCGGTAAAATCTTCAAAGAACTGGCTGGCAGCATGGTTCAGGCATTCACTCTACGCGCGAAAGAGGTCTACAGTGTCTGAGATCCGCGTTGAAGTGGTCTACGCGTTGCCGGAACGTCAGTATCTGCGAACGGTAAAACTGGCGGAGGGGAGCAGTGTCGAACAGGCAGTGAAGGCTTCCGGTTTACTTGAGTTGCGTCAGGATATCGATTTAAAACAGAATAAATTAGGTATCTATAGCCGGCCGGTGAAGCTTGCCGACGTGGTCAGCGACGGTGATCGCATTGAAATCTACCGGCCCCTGATTGCAGATCCGAAAGAGTTACGGCGTATACGCGCCGAACGTTCTAAAAAATAAGGCGCCTCAGGCGCCTTATTTTTTTACCCTGAAAGATGATTTTTGGCGGTAACCAGAGACCATCACACCGGGCGATTTACTTTTGATCGCTCAACTTAGGTTTGTTGTCGATGTTGGTCAGCGTATCAGACTCGTTGAAGGTCAGCGTTAAAGTCTGCTGAGTGATACCTTCATGGCCTGGTTCCTGACGGAACACGTAATACCAAACATTACTGCCAAACGGGTCGTGTAGCATCGGCGTGCCGAGAACATAAGCAACTTGTTGTTTAGTCATACCGGTATGAATTTTTTGAACATCAGCAGGAGACAAGTAGTTCCCCTGATTGATGTCAGGCCGATAAACCACCTTTTCCAGAGTGGAACAGCCCGCAGTAAGCATTACAAGAGCTACAGCGGCGGCAGTTAGCGTTTTACAGCGCATAGTCATTACATTCCTTTAGGGCATAAGATGCCGATGATAATAGACCTTTCATCAGTTTGAAACCTTTGCGGGGCACCTGTATGACCGCTGAACTGTAAAAAAGTTGAGCTTTTTACGCTGCGAGTAACTCTTTTGCGTTGGCCAGCGTGTTTCGGGTCACTTCACTTCCGCCCAGCAGACGTGCCAGTTCCTGCAAACGCGCCTTTTTATCAAGGCGATTCATTTGGGTTTCAGTCACTTCACCATCAGTTTCTTTGCTGACAAAATAATGCTGATGACCACAACCTGCAACCTGAGGTAAATGAGTGACGCACATAACTTGCGTTGATTCGCCTAACTGACGCAACAAGCGGCCAACGATCGCAGCCGTCGGGCCACTGATACCGACATCCACTTCATCAAAGATCAGCGCCGGAGTTTCCATTTTCTGTGCCGTGATAACCTGGATAGCCAGCGCAATACGCGACAATTCGCCACCGGAAGCTACTTTTGCGAGAGCCTGAAGCGGCTGCCCCGGGTTGGTGGTGACCTGGAATTCGAGACGGTCTGCGCCTTCCATATTTAAATGTTCTGGTTCGAACTGAACCTGAATTTTAAATTTACCGTGTGGCATGGAAAGTGCCTGCATACTTTGGGTGATCAGATGCGTTAGCTCATCAGCAAAATACTGACGTTTTTCGTGCAGTTGTTCAGCAACCGCGACGGCTTGTTGGTAATGGCGTTGCACTGCTTCACTCAGCTCTGCCTGATTGGTTTCCTGATCATCCAGTTCCTGCTGTTCCTCAAGCAACTGACGATGCAGTTCAGGAAGATCTTCAGCGCTGACATGATGTTTACGGGCCAGATTCATCTGGCGCGACAAACGCTGCTCCAGCTCGAACAGACGGTTTGGATCCATGTCCAGGCGTTCGCTGTAATGGCGTAATTCATCGCTGGCCTCGCTGACCTGAATGGACGCGTCATCAAGCATGACGATAAGATCATTCATTTTGCTGTCGAGTTCTGCGAGTTCAGTTAGCTGATTGCGGGCGCTATAAAGCAGACTGACAATATTCTGTTCTTCACCATCAGCCAGCAAATAGAGCGCATTTTGGCTCAGTGAAAGCAGTTGTCCGCTGTTAGCCAGACGTTTGTATTCTTCATCAATTTGCTCGTACTCACCTGCCTGAGGAGCAAATTCATTCAGCTCTTTCAACTGGTATTGTAACAACTGGCGGCGTGATTCTCGCTCACTCATCTGCTGTTGATATTGTGCCAACTGGCGGCAGCTCTGATGCCAGTTTTGGTAAGCTTTGCGCATTTCAGACAGCAGTAAGGGCTGATCCGAATAAGCATCGAGTAAAGCTTTCTGATGCTCAGGTTTGAGCAGAAGCTGATGGGCGTGTTGTCCGTGAATTTGGATCAAATGCTGGCCCAGTTCACGGAGCTGTGACAGGGGAACGGGCGTGCCGTTGATAAAGCCACGCGAACGACCATCGTTGCTGATCGTCCGGCGCAACAGGCAATCCAGCCCTTCATCAAGCTGATTTTCAGCCAGCCAGTGTTTCGCCGAAGGGGTATCCGCTAAGGTGAATCGCGCGCAGATATCTGCACGGCTGGCACCGAGACGCACCATGCTGCCATCGGCACGATTGCCCAGACAAAGCCCAAGCGCATCAATCGCAATGGACTTACCGGCACCGGTTTCACCGGTGATGGCTGTCATACCTGCATGAAAATCGATTTCTAATTCACGGACAATGGCAAAGTTACTGATAGTTAATTGCGCCAGCATGATCACCTTCCTGTACATAACAACAGACCTGTAATTACATACAGTATAAACTGGTTTTATATACAGTAAAGGGGCTGGCGAATTATTTTTATCAGATCAGAAGAGTTTTTTTGACCATCCCAGTTTTGTGCTTAATGTATTGAAATAACTGTAGTCTTTCGGATGGATCAGATTCAGATGAAACTCACTGCGACGGATAACCACTTCTTCACCCGGCTGAATCGGCAGGGCGATCTGGCTGTCGCAGCTGATTTCAAGGTCATTGCTCATATGCGAAAACCGCAGACAAATCGTGCTGCTGCTGTTGATAACCAGCGGGCGCGCCGAAAGGGTATGTGGGAACATCGGCACCAGTGCGATAGCTTCTAACGTCGGCGTCAGGATCGGACCGCCGCCTGAGAGTGAATATGCGGTAGAACCGGTTGGTGTCGAGATAATCAGACCATCGGAGCGCTGGGAAAAAGCGAATTTGTCATCAATATAGACTTCAAATTCAATCATGTGCGCGACTTTTCCCGGATGAAGGACGACTTCATTGATGGCGGTACTGACGCGACATTGCTGGTCCTTGCAGCGCACCATGGCTTCCAGCAGGAAGCGTTGCTCGCTGATGTATTCACCCTGCAGAACGTCATCGAGTTGCTGCAAAGCGTTATCCGGATCCAGATCGGTAAGAAAGCCAAGATTACCCCGGTTGATGCCGATGACTTTTATGTCATAGCGGGCCAGAACGCGCGCCGCACCCAGCATATTGCCGTCACCGCCGACGACCACGGCTAAATCCGCCAGCTTGCCGATCTCAGCCAGACTGCCCGTTTGTGCGCCTTCCAGGGCTAAATCTTGTGCCACCTGACGTTCGACGATCACCTGATAACCTTTTGAGATTAACCAGTGGTAAAGCATTTCATGGGTGGCAAGTGCGGAAGGATGGCGAGGGTGTCCGACAATCCCAATGCACTCAAATTTTTTATTCATCGCTGTGGTTATCCTCAGCAGGGTGTGATGACTCCTGCATTATGACCGGTTTCATTAAAAACCAAACCTTGAAACCCCGGTTTTGATCCCCATAATAAGCCAACTAGCAAGATTAATGCTAAAACGCGGAGAGATTCATGAGTAGTAAAGAACATAAGACACCTGACGAGCAAGTCTCTGAAGAACTGAATCAGGAACAAGAGCTGCATACGGAAGCGGAAACTCAGGCGGCAGATGTCGTTGACCCGCGCGATGAACGTATTGCTGAACTGGAAGCGCAGCTGAAAGAACTCCAGCAGCGTGAGCGTGACAGCTTGCTGCGTGCGAAAGCGGAAGTGGAAAATATTCGCCGTCGTACCGAGCAGGATATCGAGAAAGCGCATAAATTCGCTCTGGAGAAATTCTCTGGCGAATTGTTGCCGGTAATCGATAATCTGGAACGTGCGCTGGATCTGGCTGATAAATCGAATTCAGAACTGGCGGGTCTGATTGAAGGCGTCGAGCTGACCCTGAAATCCCTGCTGGATGCTGTTCGCAAGTTCGGTATGGAAGTGGTGGCTGATATCCACGTGCCATTCAATCCTGAACTGCACCAGGCGATGACTATGATGGAATCCGACGAGCTGGAACCTAATCACGTAATGATGGTGATGCAGAAGGGTTATACGCTGAACGGCCGTCTGCTGCGCCCGGCAATGGTTGCGGTTTCTAAAGCCAAAGCCTGATTCTGTTTTAAGCAGACTGACATAATGGAAGAGGCACCTTTGCGGGTGCCTCTTTTTTTGTTATTCCGGTAATCTGGGCACCCAGTCAATTGGTGCCAGGCCTTGCTGCACCAGTAAGGCATTCGCCTGCGAGAAGTGCTTACACCCCAGGAAACCCCGGTGGGCAGAAAGCGGAGAAGGGTGCGGTGCTTTCAATACATGATGACGATTGCGATCGATAATATTGCCTTTTTTCTGCGCATGGGAACCCCAGAGTAAAAAGACGATCCCATCACGATTTTCATTCAACGCTGCGATGACCTTATCAGTGAACGTTTCCCAGCCCAGTTTGGCATGTGAATGCGCCTGACCACCTTCGACAGTCAGCACGGTATTGAGCAACAGGACGCCCTGATCTGCCCAGCTCTGCAAATAGCCGTGAGTGGGTCGTTCGAAGCCTGGAATATCGGTGGCCAGCTCTTTATACATATTCACTAATGAAGGTGGTGCCGGAATGCCCGGGCGAACAGAGAACGATAAGCCATGAGCCTGATTGGGACCATGATAAGGATCCTGCCCCAAAATCACGACTTTGACGTCTGCCAGTTCGGTAGAGCGGAATGCATTAAACACATCCTGTTGCGGCGGATAAATCGTTTTGCCCGCAGCGCGTTCAGCCGCGACAAACTTGAGCGTATCAACGAAGTAAGGTTGTTCTTTTTCCTGACCAATGACGTCATGCCAGGTGAGAGTGGTGGACATTGACGCTCTCCTTTTGATGATAATTTTAAACTGGCAGTAGCTTACCTGCTCATTCCGATGAGTTAAACCCGCACGCGCTTTTGCTGATGTTTATCTGCGACTTAACGTTCTATGCAAAAATTTGTTGATAATTTACAAAAATAATTTAATCCAGTGCCTTGGAAAAATTGATATAAAACATAAATATGCTGAGGGTAAGAAATACCCACAAGGAAAAGATTGATATTTATCAAAGAATGCGGGGTGTTCTGCTGTTATATCTGACAACAGGAAAACAGGTTGTCGTTCAAACCTTACACCAATCAATTAACAGTATCGTAGCCAACAATGGAGGCAACATATGATCACCGGGATCCAAATTACTAAAAGCAACAACGAAGCGCTGAAAAACTCTTTCTGGCTGCTGGATGATGAAAAAGCGGAAGCGCGCTGCGTGTGTGCAAAAGCGGGTTTTGCGGAAGACCAGATCGTTGCTGTCAGCGAGCTTGGCCAGTTTGAATACCGTGAAGTACCAATGGAAATTCAACCGACTGTACGTGTGGAAGGTGGTCAGCACCTGAACGTTAACGTATTGCGCCGTGAAACTCTGGAAGATGCGGTTAAGCATCCTGAAAAATACCCGCAGCTGACCATTCGTGTGTCTGGTTATGCGGTGCGCTTTAACTCACTGACTGCTGAGCAGCAGCGTGACGTGATTACCCGTACTTTCACCGAAAGTCTGTAATCGCTTCCGAGCTTTTAAGATTCCAGCAGTTTCATGGATATAAAAAAACCGCCTTCAGGGCGGTTTTTCTTTGCATCAAATCATGCTGATGTTTATTTAGCAGCGTCTTTTACAGCGTCAGGTTTAACACGGCGTTTGCCGACGTTTTTGCTGTCACGATGGCGAACTTTAACTTTCACCTTCGATTTTTCCTGATCCGCTTTCTGCTTCTCTTTGCGTTTCGCCAGCACTTTCTTCGACGGCTTACCGGTGACTTTCTCGCTCGGTGCTTTCGTTTTTGGACGGAACTCGTCCAGTACGCGTGCTTTCAACGGCTCGTTAAGGTAACGGCCGATCTTACCGAGCAGCAGATGGTCATGCGCTTCCACGAAAGAAATCGCGGTCCCTTTACGACCAGCACGGCCGGTACGGCCGATACGGTGCAGATAGATATCAGCGGTCAGCGGCAGGTCAAAGTTGAAGACATGGCTGATGTCGTTGATATCCAGGCCACGGGCAGCAATGTCGGTCGCAACGAGGACGTTAACGCGGTCTTCAACCATACGTTTGACGGCTTCGGTACGTTTCACCTGCACCATTTCGCCTTCAAGATAACAGGAGTTAATCCCTGCTTCGCGCAACCACGCAACCAGCTCATGCACACGCTCGCGTTTACGCACAAAGATCACGGATTTAGTGACATCTTCCTGTTTCAGCAAATGGATGAGCATCCGGGTTTTATGCGCCAGATCGTCGGCACGATAATACCATTGCAGGATTTTTTTGCGTTCGCGGCGTGACGGGTCAGCTTCGATTTCCACCGGCTCAGTCAGGATGCGTTCTGCGAATTCACGGATGGCTTCCCCTTCCAGCGTTGCGGAGAACAGCAACGTCTGTTTGCGCCAGCGTGCTTCGGCGGAAATCGTTTCGATGTCCTGAGCAAAACCCATGTCCAGCATGCGGTCGGCTTCGTCGAGGATCAGCGTTTCGATTGCGCGGCAGTCAAAGTTTTCTTCTTTAATGTATTGCAGCAAACGACCGGTGGTCGCAACAACGATGTCCTGGTTTTCGCTGAATACTTCGGCGTGGTTCATATAAGCCACACCGCCGGTGATGGTGGCGATATCCAGTTCGGTATGTTTGGCTAAATCACGCGCCTGCTCAGCAACCTGCATAGCAAGTTCACGGGTTGGCGTGAGGATCAGAATTCGTGGCGGACCAGATTTCTTACGCGGGAAATCCAGCAAATGCTGCAATGCAGGCAGCAGGAATGCCGCTGTTTTGCCGGTGCCGGTAGGAGCCGAACCCAACACATCGCGTCCGTCCATTGCTGGCGGAATGGCCTCTGCCTGAATGACAGTAGGACGGCTATAGCCTTTGTCGCCAAGGGCTTCAATCAGGCGTTCATCGAGTTCGAGTTCGGAAAAAGTGGTTACAGTCATGGTCTACCTCTACTTGGGGCGCCGATTATAGACGTGTTAGACGCGATCTTCACCTATTTAAGCGGTTTGCGTGGCTTTTACTCTGCTTCTCTTTGCCCTATGCTACGACAGTTTTCGTTTACAGGCCTGTTGGCTGGCGTAATTACGGTGAAATTAGTGACAAAAGTAGTCAGTTCTGCAAACCCTTTACGGCGTAATGGATTTACCTTTAAGCAGTTTTTCGTTGCACATGACCGATGCGCGATGAAAGTCGGTACCGATGGTGTCCTGCTCGGTGCCACGGCGCCGGTTAGCCATGCACGACGTGTTCTTGATATTGGCTGCGGCAGCGGCCTGATTGCCATGATGCTGGCGCAACGCAGTAATGCTCAAACTGTTATTGATGCCGTCGAACTCGAACCTTCCGCAGCGGCGCAGGCTGAGGAGAATTTCCGCAACTCAGTTTGGGCGCAAAGGCTGGCGGTGTATGCGCAGGACATTAATGTTTATGCCGGCGAACATCAGGCTGAATACGATCTGATTGTGAGTAATCCGCCTTACTTTGAATCGGCTGTTGCCTGTCGCGATGAAGCCCGAAATGCCGCCCGTTACACCGAAACTCTGACGCACGATGCATTGCTTGAATGCGCAAATAAGCTGCTTACGCCAGAGGGATTGTTTAGTGTTGTTTTGCCGTACGACATCGGGCTGGCGTTTGAAACTCTGGCTCATCGAAAAGGCTGGTTCAGTGCACGGCGGATGGCCGTACGCGACCGACCGGGAAAACCGCTTAACCGGCTAGTGCTGACCTTATCAAGGCAATCAGTTGAAAGGGTTGACGAGGAACTGGCACTGCGGAAATCGGAAGGCGTTTACAGCGAAGCATTCTGTGCGCTGATTACTGATTTTTATCTGAATTATTAGCGGATGGCTGGGCTTTCAAAAAGTGCGTTCCTTCGCACTTTCCCGATACCATTGCTGCAAATATTACGGCTGCAAAATGGTCGGCTGCGGATTTTCCTGTAGATCAGGATAGTCCAGCGTGAAATGCAGTCCTCGACTCTCTTTGCGTTCCAGGGCACTGCGGACGATCAACTCGGCAACCAGCACCAGATTTCTCAATTCCAGCAAATTATTGGAAATACGGAAGTTGGCATAATACTCGTCAATTTCCTGTTGCAGCGTCATGATGCGGCGCAACGCACGCTCAAGACGTTTTGTCGTGCGTACAATCCCTACGTAATCCCACATAAACAGCCGCAATTCATGCCAGTTATGCTGAATGACCACCTGCTCATCGGAATTATCCACCCGGCTTTCATCCCATTGCGGAATATTTGTCGCCAGTTTTGCATGCGGCAGACGTTTAATTATATCTTCTGCTGCCGACCAGCCATAAACCACGCATTCCAGCAGTGAGTTAGAGGCCAGACGGTTAGCGCCATGCAGGCCGGTATAACTGACTTCGCCAATCGCATACAAACCATCGAGATCGGTGCGCCCGTGCTGATCAACCATTACGCCACCGCAGGTGTAATGCGCAGCCGGAACAATCGGGATCGCCTCTTTGGTCAGATCAATACCCAGTGATTGCAGCTTTTCATCAATCATCGGGAAATGATGCTTAATGAATTCCGGCGGGCGATGGCTGATATCGAGATACATGCAGTCGGCGCCAAGACGCTTCATTTCATGGTCGATGGCCCGTGCCACCACATCGCGCGGTGCCAGTTCTCCTCGTTCATCGAAATCCGGCATAAAACGGGTGCCATCCGGGCGTTTGAGCAAGGCACCTTCGCCGCGCAGTGCTTCCGTCAGCAGAAAGTTACGTGCCTGAGGGTGATAGAGGCACGTCGGGTGAAACTGGTTGAATTCAAGATTGGCAACACGGCAGCCTGCACGCCACGCCATGGCGACGCCATCGCCGGAAGAGATATCCGGATTGGTCGTGTACTGATAGACCTTGGCTGCGCCCCCCGTGGCCAGTACAACGGCCTTGGCACGGAGCGTTTCAACGTGCTCTTTATCGCGGTTCCAGACATACGCGCCAACGACGCGTTGTGTCCCCGGCAATCCAAGCTTGCTTGAGGTAATTAAATCAACGGCATTATAGCGTTCTTTCACGCAAATATTGGCGTGTGCCCTTGCTTTCCCAACCAGCGTAGTCTCTACTTCTTTACCTGTAGCATCAGCAGCATGCAGGATCCTACGGTGGCTGTGGCCGCCTTCACGTGTCAGATGATAACGTTCTTCTGAGCTTGTGTTGGTTTCGGTATCAAACAGTACGCCCTGGTCGATCAACCACTGGACACAATGACGTGCGTTGCTCGCGATAAATTCAACAGCTTCTTTATCGCATAAGCCCGCACCGGCAATTAATGTGTCATCAACATGTGAGGCAATGCTGTCTGCTTCGTCGAAAACGGCGGCAATCCCGCCCTGGGCGTAAAATGTTGAGCCTTCGTTGAGCGGGCCTTTACTGAGAACAGTGACATGACAGTGGTCTGCAAGTCGCAAAGCCAAAGAAAGGCCTGCAGCGCCACTTCCGATTATCAATACATCGCTAACAAATTCAGATGAAGGTTGCATAACGTATGATGTTTGCAGAAGAAGAGGGAAATTCATGTTAGCCTAAACTCCCGTGCAAAAGCCACGGGCTTGAGACTTCAATAGAAAAAACAACGGCGATGTGGAACTTAATGTTTCATGTGAACTCCAAGCAGTACTTGCTCAGGAATATAATGATGAAAGCTGGCAGTACGACTTTAAGCGCGGAGAAGATTTTGGGGAGATTTTACCTCGGATGAGCGAGCAGTTAGCCGATCAGGTTCTGGTTGAGCGGGTCCAGAAGGGTGATCAAAAATCGTTCAATTTACTGGTTATTCGTTACCAGCATAAGGTAGCGAGCCTTGTATCCCGCTATGTGCCACAAGGTGATGTGCCTGATGTGGTTCAGGAATCTTTTATCAAAGCATATCGTGCGCTGGAATCTTTCCGCGGCGACAGTGCTTTTTATACCTGGCTGTATCGTATTGCAGTCAACACAGCGAAAAACTATTTAGTTGCTCAGGGGCGACGCCCGCCATCCAGTGATGTCGACGCGAATGAAGCCGAAAATTTCGAAAGTGGCGGTGCACTGAAAGAAATTTCGAACCCTGAGAACTTGATGTTGTCTGAAGAGTTACGGAAGATTGTTTTCCGTACTATTGAAGCACTTCCTGAAGATCTTCGTATGGCGATTACCTTGAGGGAGTTGGATGGATTGAGCTACGAAGAAATAGCCGCCATCATGGATTGTCCGGTGGGTACGGTGAGATCCCGTATATTCCGTGCCCGGGAAGCAATTGATAACAAAGTTCAACCGCTCATCCAGCGTTAGAGATGACGGACACAGGAAGGATACTTAGGCATGCAGAAAGAAAAGCTTTCCGCTCTGATGGATGGTGAAGCCATTGATACCGAACTGTTAAGTTCGTTATCAACAGATACCAGGCTTCAGCAAGACTGGCAGAGTTATCATTTGATCCGCGATACCTTACGTGGTGATATTGGGAACGTTGTGCATCTGGATATCGCAGACCGTGTGGCCGCAGCGCTGGCTAATGAGCCGGTAAAACTGGTGCCGGGTTCAGCAACCGAATCACAACCTCAGCCTCATACCTGGCAAAAAATGCCATTCTGGCAGAAGGTGCGCCCTTGGGCGAGTCAGTTGACTCAGGTCGGCGTGGCTGCTTGTGTATCACTTGCTGTGATTGTTGGCGTTCAGCATTATAACCAGCCTGACGCATCGGGTGCTTCTCCGGAAACCCCAGCGTTCAATACGTTGCCTATGATGGGTAAAGCCTCCCCGGTGAGCTTCGGCGTGCCAAATGAAGGCAATACCACCAGCGGGCAACAGAATGTTCAGGAGCAACGTAAGCGCATTAATGCGATGTTGCAGGATTACGAATTGCAGCGTCGCTTGCATTCAGAGCAGCTTCAACTCGAACCAGTTACTCCTCAGCAAGCCGCTGTTCAGGTCCCAGGAACTCAGTCTTTAGGAACGCAAACGCAGTAATGAAGCAAATTTGGTTTGCCGTTTGTTTAGCTGCGGGCAGCCTGCTTACTCCAAGTATCGCCTCGGCAGATTCTTCTTCCGAGGCGTTACTGCAAGAGATGGGCAAAGCTTCCCAGACGCTGAATTATGAAATGGGTTTTATCAACATTACGAAGCAAGGGATTGATTCCTTTCGCTATCGTCATGCTGTCTCTCATCAAACTTCCCTCGCTCAACTGGTTCTGATGGATGGTCCGCGCCGTGAAATTGTCCAGCGTGGAAAAGACGTCAGCTACTTTGAGACCGGTTTACAGCCCTTTACGTTGGATGGCGATCATATCGTTGATTCCCTGCCTTCCATCGTGTTCAGCGATTTTTCTCTTCTGACCAAATACTACGATTTTATCGCCGTAGGCCGCGCACGCACAGCGGATCGCCTGAGTCAGGTGATCAGAGTTGTATCCCGCGATGGTACCCGATTCAGTTATGTCATATGGATCGATGAGCAGACGAAATTGCCGATGCGTGTCGATTTACTGGATCGTGACGGTGAAACGCTTGAGCAGTTCCGTGTGATCAGTTTTGATGAGGGAGAACAAGTTGTTGGAACGCTTTCTGATCTCGAAAAAGCCAGTTTACCGCCTGTGCTGTCTTTACCTGCGTCTGAGCAGGTGAAGTTTGACTGGCAAATAAAATGGCTGCCAGCTGGCGTGACAGAGGTGGCAAGTAGCCGCCGAAACTTGCCCAATATGCCCGTATCGATAGAATCGCGGCTGTACACTGACGGATTGTTCAGTTTCTCTGTCAATGTCAGTGCAACAACTAATGGCCCTTCTGAGCAGTTGATCAGGCAAGGGCGCAGAACTGTGCAGACTGAAATACGCAATGGCAATGAAATTACGGTCGTCGGTGAGCTTCCTCCTTCGACTGCCAAACGTGTTGCCGATAGCATCGTTTTCTCAGAAAAGTAGCTTTTAATCAGAAAAACTGCCTTCGCAATAGAAATACAGGGTGATTACATGATGAAAGAATGGGCCACGGTGGTGTCGTGGAAAGACGGTATTGCGACGTTGCGTTGTGAAACACAGGCGGGTTGCAGTAGTTGCCATTCACGTTCAGGGTGTGGCGCTCGCGTATTGAATGAGTTAGGGCCGCAGACTGAACATAATCTTCAGGTCAGCGTTAACGAGCCTCTTGCACCTGGTCAGAAAGTTGAACTGGGGATACCGGAAGGAAGCCTGTTGCGCTCGGCGTTGCTGGTTTATATGACGCCGCTCTTTGGTGTGATTGCGGGTGGTGGTGCGTTGCAGGCCTTGCTGAAAGCAGATGTATACGCGGTTATTGGTGCGGTGTTGGGTGGTGGATTAGGTTTCCTGATTGCTAAAGCACTGGCTGCGAAAGTCCATGGAAAAGCAGGTTACCAGCCAGTCATCTTGCAGGTGGGTTTGCCTCCTGATGCTTTCCGTTATTCGGTTGAAAGCAAACTCCCTTCTTAACTTTCTGCATCCTACAGTGCTTAAAAATGCCACAGTGTTCGCTAACCCTGTGGCATTTTTTTAGTTTCTGACCGGTATACGGTTTTGGATCATATGCTCGATCAATGCGATGAAAAGATCTGCGCTAGAAAGCGATGTATACTCTACAGAGAAAAGGATGCGGCCGTGTTTATCGAGCAGACGTATTAACGGGCTGTTGCTGCCGCCACTGATAAACTGAATATCCTCAACAGGCACTATTTTCCCTTCGTCGGTGGTTAACACCAACGCGCTCAGATGTATCTTTTTTTCGTTCAGCGCCAGAAGGTTAGCGCCGATAAATCTTTTCCACCCGCAATGTGGATTCACCAGATATGTAAAAAGAATATCTCCCCCCTGAGCCAGCCTGTTTAGGGCCCATGGGCCGCGATACATCAGGTGTTCGTTTTTAATGACTTCAATTAATCTTTCAGAATTGGCAATGTTTGGCGTAATACGATGCCAGGTTTTGCTATTTCCCTCACGGAAGATCATCGTATTTAAAATACGACGGGTGTATTTTCCGGTTCTGAATCGATATATATCCATGATGCGGTCAAAAGGAATAAAACGATTTTTTTTATCCGTTTGGCTTATAACTAAAATTCCATTTTCATGAAGCTGATAGAATTGATTGGGTCGTATCAGACGTCGCAGCAGAATGAGCACCACCCCCAGGGCAATACTGAGGAGAGCGGACAAAATTACGGTATGCAGCCCCTCAGCGGTGTGGCCAAAGGCCAGCAAAAATGCAATTTGCACTGCGCCGCCGATCAACAACAACACAGACAGGACCAGAGTGATCCAAGAGTTGGCTTTGGCAAAGCCATGCTGACTGAGCAGCCGCCCTTCATTGATCATATTGATAACCTTGTGACCGGATTGAATTAAAAATAAAAAAGATATTTGTGGAAGAAGTTGAATGAGAACTTTATGAGTTAGAAATTATGTAATTTCTTTTATAACAACATATTAAGTTTCAATACGCATTTCTGTATATGGGGATTTTCCTAAAACCGAAAGGCAGGAAGCCCATACGTGGAATACCGGACTGAGACAAACCTATGAAGCACACAGACGCTCCGGTAATGAAAACAAATGAAAATGTGGGGATTTCATCCTGAGAAAGCTCGCATAATCTGGAGTTAGGGTGTGCGGAGACTAGGTTTTCATGGTGCTGGCATGTAGAATGCTGCGACTTAGGCGAAAGACAGCCAACCTACAAACCGTCGCTGTATGTTCATGGCGAATGATTCAGAAATACCAAGGTAGAAAAACTTTTATAATGAAGCATATACGAAATTTCTCCATTATTGCCCACATTGACCACGGTAAGTCGACGCTGTCAGACCGTATTATTCAAATTTGCGGTGGCTTAGCCGACCGTGAAATGGAAGCGCAGGTCCTCGACTCAATGGATCTTGAGCGTGAACGCGGCATTACCATCAAAGCGCAAAGCGTGACGCTCGACTACAAAGCAAAAGATGGTCAGGTTTATCACCTGAACTTTATCGACACGCCGGGGCACGTTGACTTTTCCTATGAAGTATCCCGCTCTCTCGCTGCCTGCGAAGGCGCATTATTAGTGGTGGATGCTGGTCAGGGTGTTGAAGCCCAGACGCTGGCAAACTGCTATACCGCGATGGAAATGGATCTGGAGGTCGTGCCGGTTCTGAACAAAATCGACTTACCGGCCGCCGATCCTGATCGTGCAGCGCAGGAAATCGAAGACATCGTGGGTATCGATGCCACGGATGCTGTTCGTTGTTCAGCGAAAACCGGTGTCGGTGTGCCAGAAGTGCTGGAGCGTCTGGTGCGTGATGTACCACCGCCGGAAGGTGATCCTGAGGCGCCACTTCAGGCGTTGATCATCGATTCATGGTTCGATAACTATCTCGGCGTTGTTTCTCTGGTGCGTATCAAAAATGGCACCATGAGAAAGGGCGACAAAATTAAAGTGATGAGTACCGGGCAGGTTTATAACGCCGATCGCCTGGGTATTTTCACGCCTAAACGTGTCGATAAAGACATTCTGAACTGCGGTGAGGTCGGCTGGCTGGTATGCGCGATTAAAGATATCCTCGGCGCACCAGTGGGGGACACCCTGACTCTGGCTCGTCAGCCTGCTGACAAAGCGCTGCCGGGTTTCAAGAAAGTGAAACCTCAGGTTTACGCCGGCCTGTTCCCGGTCAGCTCCGATGATTATGAAAACTTCCGTGATGCGTTAGGCAAGCTTAGCCTTAACGATGCATCCCTGTTCTACGAACCAGAAAGTTCTACCGCGCTGGGCTTCGGTTTCCGTTGTGGCTTCCTGGGGCTGCTGCACATGGAAATCATTCAGGAACGTCTGGAACGTGAATACGATCTGGATCTGATCACCACAGCACCGACTGTTGTTTATGAAGTTCTGACGACCGGCAATGAAACTGTCTATGTGGACAGTCCGTCTAAACTGCCTGCACTGAATAACATTCTGGAACTGCGTGAGCCTATCGCTGAGTGTCACATGCTGATGCCACAGGAATATCTGGGTAGCGTGATTACTTTGTGTATTGAGAAACGTGGTGTCCAGACCAACATGGTTTACCACGGTAATCAGGTCGCACTGACTTATGAAATCCCGATGGCGGAAGTGGTACTCGATTTCTTCGACCGTCTGAAGTCAACGTCACGCGGTTATGCGTCGCTTGATTACAATTTCAAACGTTTTCAGACTTCTGACATGGTACGTGTTGATGTTCTAATCAACGGCGACCGTGTGGATGCACTGGCGCTGATTACTCACCGTGGTAATTCCCAGTTCCGTGGACGCCAGCTGGTTGAGAAGATGCAGGAACTGATCCCGCGTCAGCAGTTCGATATTGCTATCCAGGCGGCGATTGGTGCTCACATCATTGCCCGTTCAACCGTGAAGCAATTACGTAAAAACGTTCTCGCCAAATGTTATGGCGGCGACGTCAGCCGTAAGAAGAAACTCTTGCAGAAACAGAAAGATGGTAAGAAACGCATGAAACAAGTGGGTAATGTTGAGTTACCACAAGAAGCGTTCCTGGCCATTCTTCACGTGGGCAAAGACAGCAAGTAAATCCTTTATTGAGTCGTAGGGAGTATGCATGGCTAACATGTTTGCCCTGATTCTGGCGGTTGCAACGCTGGTGTCAGGGATTATCTGGTGCCTTGATCGTTTCAAGCTGGCACCCGCACGCCGGGCTAAAGTTGCTAAAATTAAGGCTGAAACGGGTGGTGCTGTTGACGATTCAACGCTGAACAAAGTGGCGAAGCAACCGGGCTGGGTGGAAACCTGTGCTTCGGTATTCCCTGTCTTGTTAGTTGTGTTTGTGGTGCGTTCATTTATTTATGAACCTTTCCAGATCCCGTCTGGCTCGATGATGCCGACGCTGCTTATTGGTGATTTCATCGTGGTTGAGAAATATGCCTACGGCCTGAAAGATCCCATTACTCAAACCAAGCTGATCTCAACCGGTGAACCGAAACGTGGTGATGTGGTGGTATTTAAATATCCGCAAAACCCGAGCGTGGACTATATTAAACGCCTGGTAGGCTTGCCCGGTGACCGGGTGACTTACGATCCGTTCAGCAAGCAGGTGACCGTGCAGCCTGCTTGCGAAACGGGCAAAAATTGCAGCACCGCGCTGGCTGTGACATATGATTCCGGTGTTGCCAGTGATTTCGTGCAGACTTTTGGTCAGTCTTCGGGCGGCGAAGCGAGCAGTGGTTTCTTTGAAACGCCGCCGTCCGCTAACGTGCCGCAAGACGGTATTCGTCTTGTACAGCGCAATGAAACGCTGGGCAATGTGACGCATCGTATTCTGACCGTGCCAGGTGCACGTGACCAACTGGGGGCTTATTATCAGCAACCGGGTCAGCCACTGGGGACATGGGTGGTGCCGGCTGGCCATTATTTCATGATGGGTGATAACCGTGATAATAGCGCTGACAGCCGTTATTGGGGATTTGTGCCGGAACAGAATTTAGTGGGTAGAGCTTCTGCAATTTGGATGAGCTTTAAAAAACAGGAAGGTGAATGGCCTACCGGTGTTCGTTTAAGCCGTATTGGTGGAATTCATTAATTTAATGATGCCTATTAGCGCAGCATTATATTTCCACTCGTTGTAGAATATCCTTTCGGGCGATAAAAGTTGGCTCCCCTGATTTTAAATTTTAATTTAAGACGAACAGAGGGAGCCACTGCAAACGAAACAGCTTTGGATTGGCTTAGGGCGAAGCAGGCCTGTTCCGTATGCTGAAGTTTTTGACGCATTCTTAGTCTATTGGTAACTCATGAATCCCATCGTAATAAACAGGCTTCAGCGGAAGCTGGGCTACACTTTTCAACAGCAGGAGCTTTTATTGCAGGCACTGACTCACCGCAGCGCAAGCAGTAAACACAATGAGCGTTTAGAGTTCCTGGGTGACTCAATTCTTAGTTATGTCATTGCTAACGCGCTGTATCATCGTTTTCCTCGCGTAGACGAGGGCGATATGAGTCGCATGCGTGCCACGTTAGTACGTGGAAATACGCTGGCGGAAATGGCGCGTGAATTCGATCTCGGCGAATGCTTACGCTTAGGGCCGGGCGAATTGAAAAGTGGTGGTTTCCGCCGCGAGTCGATTCTTGCGGATACGGTGGAGGCACTCATTGGCGGCGTGTTTCTGGACAGTGATATCCAGACCGTCGAAAAGCTGATTCTCGATTGGTACCGTAGTCGTTTAGACGAAATCAGTCCCGGTGATAAGCAGAAAGACCCAAAAACCCGTTTACAGGAGTTTTTGCAAGGTCGCCATCTGCCGTTGCCTTCTTATCTGGTTGTGCAGGTTCGCGGTGAAGCGCACGATCAGGAGTTTACCATCCACTGCCAGGTCAGTGGCTTGAGCCAGCCGGTTGTAGGAACCGGTTCAAGTCGCCGTAAAGCCGAGCAGGCGGCAGCGGAACAAGCGCTGATACAGCTGGAGCTTGAATGAGCGAAGAAAAGAATTACTGTGGTTTTGTTGCAATCGTAGGCCGTCCTAACGTCGGCAAATCTACCTTGCTGAATGAATTATTGGGGCAAAAAATCTCCATTACTTCCCGCAAACCGCAAACCACGCGTCACCGTATCATGGGTATCCATACCGAAGGGCCCTATCAGGCCATTTACGTGGATACCCCGGGGCTGCATATTGAAGAAAAACGGGCCATCAACCGTCTGATGAACCGTGCTGCAAGCAGCTCAATCGGTGATGTTGAACTGGTGATCTTCGTTGTTGAAGGCACTCACTGGACTCCGGATGACGAAATGGTGGTTAACAAACTGCGTGATTTGAAATCACCGGTTCTGCTGGCGATCAACAAGATTGATAACGTCACCGACAAATCTAAGCTGTTGCCACATTTGCAATTCCTTAGTGAGCAGATGAACTTCGTCGATATCGTGCCTATCTCTGCAGAGAAAGGAACGAATGTTGATACTATCGCGGCTCTGGTGCGTAAACGTCTGCCGGAAGCGGTTCATCACTTCCCGGAAGATTACATTACTGATCGTTCACAGCGCTTTATGGCTTCTGAAATCATCCGTGAAAAACTGATGCGTTTCCTGGGCGAAGAGCTGCCGTATTCTGTGACCGTTGAAATCGAACGCTTTGTCAGCAATGAACGGGGTGGGTACGACATCAATGGCCTGATTCTGGTAGAACGTGAAGGCCAGAAGAAAATGGTTATCGGCAATAAAGGCTCTAAAATCAAGACGATTGGTATTGAAGCCCGCCATGACATGGAAAACATGTTTGAAGCGAAAGTCCATCTTGAGTTGTGGGTTAAGGTCAAATCCGGCTGGGCAGACGACGAACGTGCGTTGCGCAGTCTGGGTTATGTAGACGACTTATAAGGTCCGCGCCTATGGAAGGCTGGCAACGCGCATTTGTTTTGCATGGGCGACCTTACAGTGAAACCAGCTTAATGCTGGATCTGTTCACTGAGGGACAAGGGCGGGTTCGCATACTGGCTAAAGGTGCGCGTGGTCGCCGGTCCAATTTAAAAGGCTGCCTGCAGCCTTTTACGCCTTTACTGGTTCGCTGGAGCGGGCGGGGCGAAGTGAAAACCTTGCGTAATGCTGAACCGGTCTCCCTGGCACTTCCCCTTTCTGGTCTGATGCTTTACAGCGGTCTGTACGTCAATGAACTCGTTTCTCGGGTGCTTGAGCAGGAAGCTAATTACTCTTCGTTGTTCTTCGATTATCTCAATTGTCTGCAAAATCTCGCCAGTGCCAGCGGTTCTCCTGAGTATGCGTTGCGTCAGTTCGAACTCTCTCTTTTACATCATCTGGGTTACGGCGTGGATTTCCTGCATTGCGCAGGCAGCGGTGAAGAAGTCAGTGACACCATGACGTACCGTTACCGTGAAGAAAAAGGTTTTATCGCCAGTCTGGTGATTGATAATTCCAGTTTCACCGGCAGAGATTTGAAAGCACTGGCCAGCCGTGAATTCCCGGATGTCTCAACGCTGCGGGCTGCCAAGCGTTTTACCCGTATGGCGCTGAAACCTTATCTTGGCGGCAAACCCCTGAAAAGCCGCGAGCTCTTCCGCCAGTTTCAGGTCAAAAAACCTGTCTCACCTTCTGACAATTCTTCCAGCTAATTCGGACTCCGGGCTACACGCCGCCACTCTCAAGGGTGTAAACTGCAGAAATTAGCTTTTTGTTCCATTCATAAATCAATTCATTCTTAAATCTGGAGCTGTTATGGCTGAGTTGCTGTTGGGCGTTAATATTGATCACATTGCGACACTGCGTAATGCACGCGGTACGGCTTACCCTGATCCGGTTCAGGCGGCATTTATCGCTGAGCAGGCTGGTGCTGATGGGATCACCGTCCACCTGCGTGAAGATCGCCGTCATATCACCGATCGCGACGTACGCCTCCTGCGTCAGACTATCCAAACCCGCATGAACCTCGAAATGGCTGTCACCGATGAAATGGTCGGTATTGCCTGTGAAGTTTTACCGCATTTCTGCTGTCTGGTGCCGGAAAAACGCGAAGAAGTGACGACCGAAGGGGGGCTGGATGTGGCTGGTCAGTTGGATAAAATGACCGTTGCAGTCAGCCGTCTCAGCGAAGCGGGCATACTGGTTTCCCTGTTTATCGACCCGGATATGCGCCAGATTGATGCTGCTGTTGCTGTGGGGGCGCCTTATATCGAAATTCATACCGGTGCTTATGCTGAAGCGAAAACTGACCTTGAACGTCAGGCCGAGCTGGAGCGCATTAAACAGGGCGCGGCATATGCAGCCGGTAAAGGTCTGAAAGTGAATGCCGGCCACGGTCTGACATACCACAACGTGCAGCCGATCGCCGCATTGCCTGAAATGCATGAGCTGAATATCGGCCATGCGATTATCGGTCAGGCTGTTATCGACGGATTATCTTGTGCAGTACGTGAAATGAAAAACCTGATGCGGGAAGCGCGCCGGTAATGAGTATTTTAGGTTTAGGTACGGATATCGTTGAAATTTCCCGTATCGAAGCGGTGATTGAACGCAGTGGCGACCGTCTGGCGAAGCGTATTTTGTGCGCGAATGAATGGGCGGTTTATGAGCAACATCAGCAACCGGTCCGATTTCTGGCGAAGCGGTTTGCTGTCAAGGAAGCCGCGGCTAAAGCGCTGGGAACCGGAATCCGCAACGGTCTGGCGTTTGAGCAATTTGAAGTCGTCAATGATGTGCTGGGGAAACCAGGTCTGGTTTTCCATGCCCGCGCGGCGGAAATGGCGGCCGAGATGGGTGTGAAATCGGTTCATGTTACCCTGGCGGATGAAAGGCGTTATGCCTGTGCCACTGTAATCATAGAAAACTAATACTACTTATTTTTGGCATTGCATCACGGCGTGATTACAGCGTGTGATGCAATGCCACAAATTTATCCCAAAGCTGTTCGTTGGTTTCGGTGTGTTGCGGATTGATGATGATGGTATTGTCGATCGGGCAGACGCTCTGACAGGTTGGTTTATCATAATGTCCGACGCATTCCGTACACCGATCGCTGTCAATTTCGTAAATCTCATTGCCCATCGAGATCGCCTGATTCGGGCACTCCGGTTCGCACATATCGCAATTAATGCATTTGTGTGTGATCAGCAGGGCCATGACGTTTTCTCTTATGTTCAATAAACAGGTCAATAATCAGGGCGCGCAGTATAGCAGAATTGCGCTGGTGTAGGTTCTGCATTCATGCCTTTCCACGCCCCCAATGATCCTGATCAAATCAGCTTTTTCACCAGTTCTTCGCTGTGGCGGATCCTCTCCGGCGCGTGCGCTGTATCCTGTTGAACCAGCGCGACAAACAGCAAATCAGTCAGGGAATATTGCGCCGTGGTGGCCGAGAGCGCTGCGCCGCGGGTCGCGGGTAATTCTGCCACTGTATACAAACAATGGTCTGCCTGTTGTTGCAGGGTATTAGGTGAAAACCCGGTAATGGCCAGGACCTTTGCACCACTCTCGCGGGCGACTTTTGCCGCGAGATTGATTTCGTTCCGTTCACCGCTGAAGGAAATCGCCAGCAATAAATCTTCTTTCGACAGCGCCTGCACGGTAGCAACCAGGACATGAGTATCGGATTCGGCAATCGCCGTGACTCCGATTTTCAGCAGCTTATACGCCAGATCCTTCGCCACTAATCCGGATGCGCCAATACCGCTCAGCACAATTTTTCGGGCACCGGTGAGCATCGACAACGCAATTTGCAGACGCGGTTCGCTGTTAATATCCAGTGTTGCGCGAAGCGCCGACTGTTTCTCTGCCAGTAATTTCTCCCCCACAACATGCAGGCTGTCGGTGCTTAAAATCTGATTATGCACCGTCACCGGCTCACTGTTTTCCGGTGATGCCAGGGATTCACTCATTGCGAGTTTCAGCGCGGGGAAGCCTTTATAGCCAAGTTTTTGGGCAAATTTCACCACGCCAGACTGGCTGACACCCGCTATTTCAGCCAGTTTCTGCGAACTCATATGACGCGCTTTCTCCGGCTGAGCCAGTAGAAAATCAGCCAGTTTTCGGTCATTTTGCGCCAGCGTCGGATAAAGCTGGCGGATACGGATCATACAACTCATGGAGGATTTATCCCGGTGTGTCTGAATACTTGCATCACATTTTACGGATTATGTTATCTAAAATAGCAAATATTCCTCGCATTGATGAATAATATATTCAAATATTGAGTAATAAATTTGAATTAAAAATTCAGGAGAGAAGCATGAACACAGATCTTAATTTAGGGGCACTGGTTTCAGAAAGCCGAAATCCGGATACGATGAATTTAGATGAGATGTCTACGCTGGAACTGGTGGCCTGTTTTAATCAGGAAGACCGCAAAGTGCCGGAAGCCATCAACAAGGTTCTGCCGCAGATTGCCTTGGCTATCGATAAAGCCGCTGCGTCATTTCAGGCTGGCGGGCGTCTGATTTATCTCGGTGCCGGTACCAGTGGCCGCCTCGGCGTTCTTGATGCGTCTGAATGCCCGCCGACGTTTGGCGTTCCGCACGGCATGGTTGTCGGGTTAATTGCCGGTGGGCCGGGCGCGCTGCTTAAAGCGGTGGAAGGGGCAGAAGACAGCGAAGCGCTGGGTGTTGAAGATTTAAAGAATCTGAATCTGAAGGCTCAGGACACCGTTGTCGGATTAGCTGCGAGCGGACGTACGCCTTATGTCATTGGCGCTTTGCGCTATGCCACAGAAATGGGCTGCGCCACAGTAGCGATTTCCTGTAACCCGGATTCTCCGATTGCGCGCGAAGCCAGCATCGCGATTTCTCCGGTTGTAGGGCCGGAAGCACTGACCGGTTCAACGCGTTTGAAATCCGGCACGGCGCAGAAGCTGGTGCTGAATATGATTTCAACCGGGGCGATGGTCAAAAGTGGCAAGGTTTATCAGAACCTGATGGTCGACGTGAAAGCGACCAACGTCAAACTGGTCGATCGTGCCTGCCGGATCGTTGTCGAGGCCACGGGCGCGGCACGCCATGATGCTGAGCTGGCGCTGTCTCAGACTGATTTTGACGTTAAACCGGCTATTCTCATGCTACTGGCTGGTATTGATGCATCACAGGCGAAAGCACGACTGGTGCAACATAACGGATTCCTGCGCGCCGCACTGGCTGATTAACCTCAAGGAGTTGAGCATGGCGATGGCAATGGATAAAACGCAGCGGCTGGCTTCCCAGATTCTGCAGGGTGTCGGCGGCGAACGGAATATCAGCAAACTGGAAAACTGCATGACCCGCGTGCGTGTGGAAGTGCACGACGATAATCGGCTGGATCTGACCAGCCTGAAAACGCTTGAAGGTATCAAAGGTTACCTGAAGCAGGGTGACCAGCATCAGTTCATTGTCGGCCCTGGCGCGGCGGCAAAAGTGGTGGATGCGATGCGTCTGTTGCTTAATCCTGCCGGGACGGTGAGTTCGCCAGGTGATGAAAGCGAGATTGCCCGCAATAAAGCCAGCGCCAAAACAAAATACTCTGCGCCGATGAGTGAGGCGCTGCGCAAACTGGCTGATGTATTTATCCCGCTGATCCCGGCATTTATCGCCTCGGGGTTGATTATGGGCATTATCAATCTGCTCAAGCGGCCGGATATCGCCGGTTCCATTGCCCTTGATTATCCTAATGTGCTTGGCTTGCTGGCGATTTTTGGTGGCGCTGTGTTTGCCATCATGAATATTTTAGTTGGCGTGAATGCGGCGCGCGTTTTCGGCGGTTCTCAGGCCATGGGCGGCGTAATGGCGGGGATTCTCTCCAGCCCTGCACTGGCGCAAATTACCCTGTTTGGTGAAGCTTTACAGCCCGGTCGCGGCGGTGTGATCGCAGTATTGCTGGTCGTTGCGCTGATGTGCTGGCTGGAGAAAAGGTTGCGTCAGTGGCTGCCGGAGTCGGTCGAACTGATCCTCAATCCACTGATTACTACACTTATCACTGCGACACTGGCGATTGTCATCCTTCAGCCGATCGGTGGCTATATCTCTGACGGCATCGCGCATGGCGTTAATATCGCTATTGATAAAGGCGGATTACTGGTGGGCGCGGTGCTGGCAGGGACATTTCTGCCGCTGGTGTTATCCGGTCTGCATCAGGGGCTGGTGCCGATCCACGTTGAGCTGATCCAGGCACATGGTTCTAATCCGCTGCTGCCGATTTTAGCCATGGCCGGTGTGGGGCAGGTGGGAGCGGCAATCGCAGTTTATATTAAAACCCGAAACCCGCGGCTGAAAAAAGTGATTAAAGGGGCGCTACCGGTGGGCATTCTCGGCATCGGTGAACCGCTGATATTCGGTGTTACGCTGCCGCTCGGCCGCCCTTTTATTGGTGCGTGTCTGGGCGGAGCCGTCGGTGGTGCGCTAATCTGTTACTGGAAAGTCGCGACAGTTATCACGTTTGGTATTTCCGGGCTGCCGCTGGCGCTGACCATTATTTCCGGCAAAGTGATGTTGTATCTGACGGGTTTAGTCATTACGGTATTGGCTGGTTTTATTTTTACCTGGTTGATGGGGTTCAACGATCCCGAGGAGTAGCGGATTGAGTAAGAAGCCTGATCGGCGGGTGGTCTTTTTTGATCTTGATGGCACCCTGCACCAGCAGGATATGTTCGGTAGCTTTCTGCGGTTTTTGCTCAGGCGGATGCCGCAGAATCTGATTTTAGTCGTGCCGGTTCTGCCGCTGGTGGGAATCGGACTGTTTATTCACGGGCGCGCCGCGCGCTGGCCCATGAGCCTGTTACTGTGGTCGATTACTTTCGGCCACGGTGAAGCGCGTCTGAAAGCACTGGAGCTGCAATTTGTCGCTGCGTTTCGCGAGAAAGTGGTGGAGTTTCCGGTGGTGCAGCGCAGGCTGCGTGAATATCTCGACAGCGAGGATACCGAAGTTTGGCTGATCACCGGGTCGCCGGAAAATCTGGTGCAGCAGGTCTATAATACGTCCCTGTTTTTGCCGCAGGTTCGTCTGGTCGGCAGCCGGATCGCCCGTGGCAAAGGCGGATGGGTGCTGCCCTTGCGTTGTCTGGGTGAAGAGAAAGTCGTGCAACTCGAAAGCCGCATTGGCTCACCGCTTAAACTTTACAGCGGATACAGCGACAGCAAACAGGACAATCCGTTGTTGTTCTTTTGTGAGCATCGTTTTCGCGTCAGTAAACAGGGCGAGTTACAGCAACTGGAATAACCGCCAGCGCAAAATTCAGATAAAATGTCTGCCGGTAAAAAATGATTGAGGTTGAAGTGGCAGACGCAGAGTTGGCAGTAATAAATGATGATGAACACTGGATGCGACATGCTATGAATCTGGCGCTGAAAGCGCAGGATGAGGGTGAAGTGCCTGTGGGGGCGGTACTGGTTTTAGACAATCAGGTGATTGGTGAAGGCTGGAACCGGTCTATCGGCCATCATGATCCGACAGCGCATGCCGAAATCATGGCATTACGTCAGGGCGGCAACGCCGTGCAAAATTATCGTCTGCTCAATGCCACATTGTACGTTACGCTGGAACCTTGTGTTATGTGCGCGGGGGCGATGATCCACAGCCGGATCCGTCGCGTGGTGTATGGTGCCGCTGATGCCAAAACCGGCGCAGCGGGCTCTTTGCTCGATGTATTGCGCCATCCGGGCATGAATCATCAGGTGGAGATTACGGCGGGTGTGCTGGCAGAAGCGTGTTCGGAACAACTGAGTGCATTTTTTCGTTTTCGCCGCAGCCAGAAAAAAGCGCTGCGACTGGCAGAGCGTGCCGCGCAGGCCGGTGATGCGGCAGATGATCAGGCCTGAGAAACAGGCCTGCCAGTCTTACGGTGCCAGCGCTTCCTGCGCATTCACCACCGGATATCCCTGACCTAACTGAGCCTGCAAGGCCGCTTTCTGTGCCTGCTGTTTTTCCTTTTCCATCAGATATCCCACCAGACTCAGCTGATAACGACGGATATTCTCCACATAGTTATATGCCTGTGTACCGCGTGCATAACCGTAAGTCGTCCGGCTAAAGAAGCGTTTCTGATTCAGCATCGGCAGACGCTGTTTCACATCTGCCCAGCTGTCCGGATTGGCTTTCTGTTGCGCCGTCAGTTTGCGGGCATCCAGCATATGGCCGTAACCCATGTTATAGGCTGCCAGCGCAAACCAGATCCGTTCATCCTGCGGAACAGATTCCGGCATTTTATCCATCAGATGCGACAGATACTGGGCACCGCCACGGATGCTTTGTTCGGCATCCGTGCGGTCGTCGACATTCAATCCGCCAGCGGTAGCGCGGGTCAGCATCATCACACCCCGTACACCGGTCGGGGATTTTGCCTGCGGATCCCAGTGGGACTCCTGATAGGCGATAGCCGCCAGTAAACGCCAGTCAATATTCCCGGCATACTTTTCGAACAGCGGCTGTAAATCCGGCAGCGTACTGTCGATGGCATTGAGGAAAGTCCGGGTATCAACGTAATCAAAATCGCCCACGTGCCCGAGATATTTCTCTTCCAGCTTTTCCAGGGTGCCGTCTTCTGAAATCTGGCTGAAAAAGTCCAGCATGGCGGCAGAAAGGCTATCGTCATCAGGTTGTTTGCGGTAGTACCAGGTCACAGGTTCGTCGTCAGTCGCATCAAAAGCCACCGCAAGACGCGGATAAACACGCTGCATCAGGGCGATGGTCACCGAATCGCCCAGCGTATAATCAAGTTTACCGTTCTCGACTTGCTGCAACAGATCGCGTGGTGACATCTTATCGGTCGTGGTCCATGCGAGGTCGGGATACTTTTTGCTGGCGGCTTCCAGTGTGGCGATATGCGCGCTGCCAGCAGACACCACCAGCGAGCCTTTGATGTCTGCGAAGCTTTTCGGGCGCACTGATCCCTGCCGGTAAACCAGTTGCTGGGAAACGGAATAGTATTCCGGGCCAGCACGGTAGTTTTTCAGCCGCTCATTGTTGTACACCAGACCGGAAGCCAGCATGTCAGTATTATCATGATCCAGATCGTCGAACATGCTCTCAATGGTGGTGTGCTGTGTCACGACCAGCTGCACGCCCAGATAATCTGCAAAGCGTTTAGCCAGTTCGTAATCGAAACCGAGATTGCCTTCCGGGGAGTTCATAAAAGTCAGTGGAGAATTGAGCGTGCTTACGCGCAATTCTCCACGGGATTTTATTTGATCCAGTTGGTCGCCTTCACCTCTGTGCCACGGGACTGCCGGCCATAAAGCCAGCGCCAGTAACAGGGCGGCGATCCCCATCAGAACATAATTAATTTTTAGTCGCGTCAAATAGTTATCTCGCTGCGGCGCTCTTGTTTTTTTACGCTATGCTGTGCAGTTAGTATGGCTATATCCCCAGTGCTGACGCATTTTGCTCAACAAAACGGCAGTCTGCAACTTTATTCATGATATCCGTAAAATATGTGGGGCTATAAATGAATATCAAGTTTCCCTGCGCAAACGGTTTCGTCGGGCGTCAGCTTTCTTTATAATAGCCCGCGTTTTCCCCCTGTTGCGCCCAAAGAAGCACTGTGGTCAGTGTCTTCGAAGACGAGAGATCTGTGATTATGGAAATACTGCGTGGTTCGCCCGCTTTGTCGGCTTTTCGCATTAACAAATTGTTGTCCCGTTGTCAGGAAGCCCGTCTTCCGGTCAGCGATATCTACGCCGAATATGTACATTTTGCCGATGTCAGCGCGCCGCTGAGTTCGGACGAACAAACCAAGTTACAACGCCTCCTGAAATACGGTCCTTCTCTCGCTGAACACGCTCCTTCTGGTCGTTTACTGCTGGTTACCCCGCGCCCTGGCACCATTTCTCCGTGGTCTTCCAAAGCTACCGATATTGCACACAATTGCGGCTTGTCGCAGGTTGTGCGTCTGGAACGCGGTCTGGCATTTTATGTACAGGCGCCGCAACTGACCGAACCACAGTGGAATGAACTGGGCGCATTACTGCATGACCGCATGATGGAAACTGTCTTTGGTCATCTGGAAGACGCCAGCGCGCTGTTTGCGCAGCATCAGCCGGCCCCGGTGCAGCATGTGGATATCCTGGGCGTTGGCCGTGGCGCTCTGGAAGCCGCCAACACCAAATTAGGTCTGGCACTGGCTCAGGACGAAATTGATTATCTGATGGATGCCTTTACGTCGTTGGGGCGCAACCCGACGGACATCGAACTGTATATGTTCGCACAGGCAAACTCAGAACACTGCCGTCACAAAATCTTCAACGCAGACTGGATTATCGACGGCGAAACGCAGCCGAAATCCCTGTTTAAGATGATCAAGAACACGTTCGAACACACTCCCGATCACGTGCTGTCCGCGTATAAAGATAACGCCGCCGTGATGGAAGGTTCGCAGGTCGGTCGCTTCTACGCCGATGCGAAAGACGGTCTGTACGATTTCCATCAGGAGCAGGCGCATATCCTGATGAAGGTCGAAACCCATAACCACCCGACGGCGATCTCTCCGTGGCCAGGTGCGGCCACAGGTTCCGGCGGTGAAATCCGTGACGAAGGTGCAACCGGTCGCGGCGCGAAACCGAAAGCCGGTCTGGTCGGTTTCTCCGTGTCAAACCTGCGTATTCCTGGTTTTGAACAGCCGTGGGAAGAAGATTTTGGTAAGCCGGATCGTATCGTTACCGCGCTGGATATCATGACCGATGGCCCGCTGGGCGGCGCAGCATTTAACAACGAATTCGGTCGTCCGGCGTTGCTGGGCTACTTCCGTACTTACGAAGAAAACGTCAATAGTCACAACGGCCCTGAACTGCGCGGTTATCACAAACCGATCATGCTGGCGGGCGGTATCGGCAACATCCGTGCCGATCACGTGCAGAAAGGTGAAATCACGGTTGGCGCGAAACTGATTGTACTTGGCGGCCCGGCGATGAATATCGGTCTGGGTGGCGGCGCGGCGTCTTCTATGGCTTCCGGCCAGTCTGATGCCGATCTGGATTTTGCTTCCGTACAGCGCGACAACCCGGAAATGGAACGCCGTTGTCAGGAAGTGATCGACCGCTGCTGGCAACTGGGCGAAGCCAACCCGATTTTATTTATCCATGATGTCGGTGCCGGCGGTTTATCTAACGCCATGCCGGAACTGGTCAGCGATGGCAACCGTGGCGGGCGTTTCCAGCTTCGTGACATCCTGAACGACGAACCGGGCATGAGCCCGCTGGAAGTCTGGTGTAACGAATCACAGGAACGTTATGTGCTGGCGGTGTCTCCGGCGCAGCTTGAACAGTTCGATGCGATTTGCCAGCGTGAACGAGCACCTTACGCGGTCATCGGTGAAGCCACCGAAGAAATGCATCTTTCTCTGAAAGACAGCCATTTCGACAACCAGCCAATTGATATGCCGCTGGATGTCCTGCTGGGTAAAACGCCAAAAATGACCCGCGACGTCACCACATTGAAAGCGAAAGGTGACGACCTGAATGCGGAAAACATCCAGATTGCGGAAGCGGTAAATCGCGTTCTGCATTTGCCAGCTGTTGCTGAGAAAACCTTCCTGATCACCATCGGCGACCGCACCGTCACCGGCATGGTCGCGCGCGACCAGATGGTCGGCCCGTGGCAGATCCCGGTAGCCGACTGCGCAGTCACCACCGCCAGCCTCGACAGCTACCACGGCGAAGCGATGTCACTGGGCGAACGCGCTCCGGTTGCCTTGCTGGACTTCGCTGCCTCTGGTCGCATGGCCGTTGGTGAAGCGCTCACGAATATTGCTGCGGTGGAAATCGGCAGCCTGAAACGCGTTAAGCTTTCTGCTAACTGGATGTCTGCGGCCGGTCACCCGGGCGAAGATGCCGGTTTATACGCGGCTGTAAAAGCGGTGGGCGAAGAACTGTGTCCGGCGCTGGGTATTACTATTCCGGTGGGCAAAGACTCCATGTCGATGAAAACCCGCTGGCAGGAAGGTAACGAACAACGCGAGATGACGTCTCCGCTGTCGCTGGTAATCACCGCGTTTGCCCGTGTCGAAGACGTCCGCCATACCGTGACGCCGCAACTGCGCACCGACCAGGGTGACACCGCATTGCTGTTGGTGGATCTGGGGGCAGGTCATAACGCACTGGGCGCGACAGCGCTGGCACAGGTTTACCGCCAGCTCGGTAACACGCCTGCTGACGTTCGCAGCGCAGAGCAACTGGGTGGCTTCTTCAACGCCATGCAGGCGCTGGTATCTGAACAGAAATTGCTGGCCTACCATGACCGTTCCGACGGTGGTTTGCTGGTGACGCTGGCTGAAATGGCCTTTGCCGGGCATTGCGGCCTGACTGCAGATATTGCTGCGCTGGGCAACGATGTGCTGGCTGCGTTGTTCAACGAAGAACTGGGCGCCGTGATCCAGGTTCGTGCATCAGACCGTGAAGCGGTGGAAAAAACCCTGGCTGATTTTGGTCTGGCGGATTGCACGCATTACCTCGGTACCGTGGAAACCGGCGATCGCTTCATCATCACTTCCGGCAGTAAGCCGGTGTACAGCGAAAGCCGTACCACGCTGCGCACCTGGTGGGCAGAAACCACCTGGCAGATGCAGCGCCTGCGCGATAACCCTGAATGTGCCGATCAGGAACATCAGGCGAAAACCAACGATCTCGATCCGGGTCTGAACGTCAAACTGACTTTCGCTCCGGATGAAGACGTAGCCGCGCCATACATCGCCAAAGGTGCGCGTCCGAAAGTCGCCGTTCTTCGCGAGCAGGGTGTGAACTCACACGTTGAAATGGCTGCTGCTTTCCACCGTGCCGGTTTCGATGCGGTTGACGTGCATATGAGTGACCTGCTGGCCGGTCGCCGTGATTTACAGGATTTCCACACGCTGGTAGCGTGCGGTGGATTCTCTTACGGTGACGTGCTGGGTGCGGGTGAAGGCTGGGCGAAATCCGTCCTGTTCAACGACCGCGTGCGCGAAGAGTTTGAAGAATTCTTCCACCGTCCGCAGACGCTGGCACTGGGCGTGTGTAACGGTTGTCAGATGATGTCTAACCTCAAAGAGCTGATCCCGGGCGCAGAGCATTGGCCACGCTTCGTGCGTAACCTGTCTGACCGCTTCGAAGCGCGTTTCAGCCTGGTGGAAGTGACGGCCAGCCCGTCGATGTTTATGCAGGGCATGGCCGGTTCACGTATGCCAATCGCGGTTTCCCACGGCGAAGGACACGTGGAAGTCCGTGACGCCGCGCATCTGGCGCAAATCGAGCACAGCAATCTGGTGGCGCTGCGCTTTGTGGATAATAACGGTCATGCGACCGAAAACTATCCGGCGAACCCTAACGGCTCCCCGAACGGGATAACCGCGGTCACTAACCTGTCAGGCCGCGTCACTGTAATGATGCCGCACCCGGAGCGTGTTTTCCGCACGGTCAGCAACTCCTGGCATCCGGAAGAGTGGGGCGAAGACAGCCCGTGGATGCGCATGTTCCGTAATGCGCGTAAACAGCTTGGTTGATGCTTAATAAGCCTCAGTAATAAAAATCCGCAGTGCGAAAGCCTGCGGATTTTTTGTATCCGGGTATCCGGCAAAGAAGTAAACTTCAGCCAAAGCGGCTCTGTGTAAAAGAAAATTTCAGTTTACACGCGACCATAAATTTCTAATGCATTGTTTTATAATGAAATAACTTTATTATATTCATGTGGTTTATCATTGCTTAATTAATGATTAACTATTTATATGTGTTTGTCGTTATATACTGCCCCGGTCAACTCAACAGGGCTTTAACGCCAATGAAAAATTTATATTCCGTGAATTATCGCGCAGCATTCGCTTTTGCATTTTTAACCTTTTCATTATTGCTTTCAATTAATGTTAAGGCGCAAGATAATGTTATTAATTCTCAGCAGCAGAATGTTTCCTCGCAAGAAAATGATAAAGGCTTATGGGATTCCTATAAAAATAATGTTGCTGAAACATGGATGGCACCTCAGCAGCAGGATCTCTTTCTGCCTGTATTAACGCGTCATAACCGACATACACACAGTCAAAAACAAATTGATGGGTATAATGAACATCCGTGGGGCGGCGGTTATGGTATTTCACGTTATGATGAAAAAGGAAACTGGCACGGGATTTATGCAATGGCCTTTAAAGACTCCTTTAATAAATGGGAGCCTGTGGCCGGTTACGCTTATGAAAAAATATGGCAGCCACTGGATGATAAAGAATTTCGTCTGGGGGCAGGGTATATAACCGCTGTTTCGGCGCGGGATAATTATGATTACGTCCCCTTCCCGTTAGTCCTGCCGCTGGTGTCTGTCGGGTACTCGAGACTGACTTTCCAGGCTACCTATATTCCCGGTACAAATTCTAAGGGGAATGTACTTTTTGGCTGGCTGCGTTTGCAAATTTAATAGGAATAGTCTTTAAAGTAATGTTTGTGAGTGTAAGAAATGTTGTATTGGTTTCAGGAAAAATCTGATAATTGGAAAACCATTTTCTTAAAATTCAGATGATTAACGATTTACAGTATTTTTGTTTTATCCGTGTTTATATTCTTCATTCATGATGGAGTTATGATAGAGCTTCAACATGGAGTTAAAACAATAAATGCATATCGTTAATATTAGAAACGTTATCAGGGAAATCATTTTTTTTGGCGCCATCAGTGTGAGTGCGTCAGCATCAGCTAATAATAGTGGTACTAACCCCGTCAGCGATCCCGATACCATTCAGTACAAATCGCTGGCTGCGAACGTGTGGTCAGACTTCACCGATAAAGTATCAACGACCTGGAATGATTCTGATGCACAGGATTTGTATCTGCCGGTAATCACCTGGCATAACCGTCTGACCTACGATAAAGAGAAAACCGATAAATACAACGAACGTCCGTGGGGGGGAGGCTATGGTATTTCCAGATATGATGAAAAGGGTAACTGGAATGGCATTTATTTTATGGCGTTTAAAGATTCCCACAATAAATGGGAACCCATCGGCGGTTACGGCTGGGAAAAAATATGGACGCCAGCAGAAGATAAAAACTTTCGCTTAGGGCTGGGGTATACCGCGGCGGTGACGGCGCGTGACGATTATGAATATATTCCTATCCCGATTGTTTTACCGCTGGCTTCTGTCGGCTATAACAAACTGACCTTCCAGGCGACGTATATTCCGGGAACCTACAATAACGGCAATGTGTTCTTTGCGTGGCTGCGTTATCAGTTCTGATGCGTTTTTTGTGACTGTACAAAGCCCGGACACAGGTTGTGAACCTGATCCCCCACTTCTGATGAATATTCCACTATGCTAAAAATTCACCGCAGGAATCAATCTGTTGGCTTCTGCGGTGTTTTTTGTTTTCAGGGAATCTACAAAACACTTCATCAAGAGGATCACTCGTGAAAAAAGCATCCCGTTATTTTGCATTGTCTGCACTTGCCTGCGTTTTACCTCTCACGTTGCCCGTCGCTCAGGCCGCCCAGTCCGATAATTTAGAACTGCAACAGGTTCTGGTGCTTAGCCGGCACGGTATCCGCGCCCCGTTGGTCAATTATGGCGATGTGCTGGCCGAATCGACAACACACACCTGGCCGGTATGGAAAACCGAAGGCGGTTTGCTGACACCGAAAGGCGGTCAGGTTTCCGAACATATGGGGCATTATTTCCGTGCCTGGCTGGCGAAAGACAAACTGCTGCCTGCCGCCGGATGCCCTGAAAATGCGCAGGTCTTTACCTACGCCAACAGTTTGCCGCGCACCATTGATACCGCGAAACACTTCACCACCGGCGCTTTTCCCGGCTGCGATGTCGCGGTGCTTAACCGCGTAGAAATCGGCAAGATGGATCCGGTGTTTAACCCGATTATTACCGCAGAAGTGAACGATACCTTCAAAACCAGCGCCCTGAATTCCATTAATCAGCACGCGGGTGAGGGCGGTCTGACGGGATTGAATCAGCGTCTCAAGCCGAACTATCAGTTGCTGGAAAGCATCCTCGATTATAAAAACAGTAAAATCTGTAAAGAGAAACAGCAGTGCGATCTGGCTTCGCAGCCGTCAGACGTGGTGCTGACACAGGGCAAAGAACCGGGCATTACCGGGCCGCTGCGTATGGCCACCGGGGCGACCGATGCGTTCATGTTGCAGTACTACGAAGGTTTCCCGATGAAAGATGTTGCCTGGGGTAAAATTGATACGCCAGACCAATGGACAAAGCTGGAAACCATCAAAAATCTGTATCACGAAACACTTTTCGGCTCGCCGGCGATTGCTGCCAACGCGGCTAAACCATTGCTGACCTTTATTGCCGGTGCGCTGGACCCGAAACTGGCGTCAACCGCCGATCAGAAAGCCGCGCAACAGGCAAAACTGGCGGTGCTGGTCGGGCACGATTCGAATATCGCTTCCTTGCTGGCCGCACTGAAAACGCAGGATTATCAGTTGCCGGGGCAGTACGAGCGGACGCCTATCAGCGGCACGGTGGTCTTCCAGCGCTGGCATGACAAGAAAGCGGATAAGGATCTGATGAAAATTGAATACGTTTATCCGACCGCCCGTCAGATCCGCAACAATGTGGCGCTGAGTCTGAAAAATCCGCCGGAACGTGTGACGCTGCACATTGAAGGATGTACCGCCGACAAACAGGGCTTCTGCCCGATGGAACAATTTACTCAGGCACTGCAAAAAGATATGAAGGGCTGAGTCTGTTAGCCGCTAGCTGGCAATAGATAGTGATTTAAGTTAGTTAGCGGCATCCATTCGTTACCCGATAATGTGTCAGGTTCCCTGACTCTGGCACATTATGGCATCCTCTTCGTTTTACCTCAGCGCCCGTCAGCGGGCCAAAATCACCCTCCGTTCGCACCATTTCTGGTGGCGGCGGGAAATCCCCACCTGGCTACTGATTGTCTCGGTTTACAGCGGCTGGTTTGCGGCAGTGTATTTCTGGAATAATCTCGGGCCATGGCTCGCAACGCCTGTGCTTATCTGGTTCACGACCTGGTATATGTCGCTGCAACATGAACTCATCCACGGGCATCCGACCCGCAAACCCTGGCTGAATCAGCTGATTGGCACGCTGCCGCTGGCGGTCTGGTATCCCTATGGCCTGTATCGCGACACGCATCTGCAACATCACCGCAATGAACATCTGACGCTGCCCGGCGATGATCCTGAAGCCTATTATTTCAGCCGCGCCAGTTGGGAAAGTCTGTCGCCCGCCATGAAGGCCGTTGTCCGTCTGCGCAATACCTTGCCGGGAAGAATGCTCATTGGCCCGTTACTGGATATCGTCAGTACGCTGACCGGTGCGCTGATAGCCGTGTTGCGCGGTGAGTGGCGCACAGTGGGGATGTGGCTGATACATGGCGCATTGCTGGTGGTTGTGTTCAGCGGGATGGCGCAACGCGGGCTGTCGCCGCTGTATTTTATTTTCGCAGTAAGTTATCCGGCACTCAGTCTGACCAAAGTTCGTTCTTTCTTTGAGCATCGCGCAGAGCATGCGCCGCAGGCCAGATCAACGCTGAATGAAGCCGGTTTTTTGTGGCGTTTACTGTTTCTGAATCTGAATTATCATCTGGTGCATCACGATTTACCCGGCGTGCCATGGTATGCGCTGCGCCAGATCTATGTCGCTGACCGCGAAGCCTATATTCAGCGCAGCGGGGGTTTTGTGGTGCACGGTTATCGCCAGTGGTTCCGTGACCACACGCAGACACCCGTTGACGTCGAAGCTCATCCTTTTGCCGCCGGGAAATCTCCGGCGCAATCCGTGCCAGGCGACTATGATTATCAGCAGGATACCCCCTGACGGAGTGGCCAGATGATGCTGATGTCTTTGCCGATGTACGCGGTTTCTCCCGCTGATGTGGAAGCGTTCGCCGGAGTGTTACGCCAAAAACTCAGGCAACTTGGCCTCGCCTCCACGCCGGACAGGCTTAACTGGCCGCAGGATTTATTCTCACATTGGCAGGCGCCGGATTTACTGCTCAGCCAGACCTGCGGTTTCCCGCTGATGGAAAGCTTGCCGCAGGTTCAGCTGGTAGGCACATTCAGTTATCACGCCCCCGGTTGCGATGGTTTCCGTTACCGTAGTTTTTTGCTGGCGCGTGAGGAGGATGCCGGATTGCATCTGGCCGGTTTCCGTCACCGGCGGCTGGCGTTTAACAGCACCGACTCCCAGTCAGGTTATAACAGCCTGCGTGCACTGGTCGCACCGCTGGCCAAAGACGGGGCATTCTTCTCGCGGGCGACGGCGACCGGCAGCCACCGTGAATCGCTTCATTACGTTCAGCAGAATCTCGCCGACCTCGCGGCAATTGACTGCGTGACGCTGGAACTCCTGCGCCGTAGCGAACCCCGCTCCCTCAGCGGGCTGGCGGTGATCGGACAAACGGCTGCTGTACCGGGTTTACCGTTGATTACTTCTCCGGAGACCTCTGCGGAGGATCTGGCAATTTTGCGGCAGGCGTTACATGACATCGTGGATGAACCGATCAGTCATCCCTTACTTATTGAAGGATTTACCGAAGTGCCGCGGCAGGCTTACCGCGTCATCAGCCAGATGAAAGCATTAGCTCAGGCGTTTGGCGTCAGTGAGCTGATGCCTGCATTGCAAAAAACGACATAAAAAAACCGGGCACGGTGCCCGGTTGTCGTTTTTCTGCATCATGGGATCAGTGCGTTTCGATCGGAAAATCTTCGTTAATATCGCCCCATTCAGCCCACGAACCGTCATACAGCAGCACGTCTTTAACACCCAGAGAATCCAGCCCAAATGCCAGTGCGGCGGCCGTCACGCCGGATCCGCAACTGGTGATCACCGGTTTATTCAGATCCACACCCAGACGCTCAAACGTTGCCTTCAGATCCTGCGGTGATTTCAGGTGTCCGTCCTGCGTCAATTCGGTAAACGGAACACTCAGGCTGCCGGGAATATGACCGCCGTGCAGCCCGGGACGCGGTTCCGGTGCCTCGGCTTTGAAACGCGCCAGTGAACGGGCGTCGATAATCTGCACGTTACCGATGGCATCTTTGACCTGTTCTGCGCTCACGACCACCGGACGCACCAGTCCGGCGTTGAACGTCGTGGGCACGCGGGTGTGCTCGCCACTTTGCGTCGGCTTACCTTCGGCAATCCATGCGTTCAGACCGCCATCCAGCACACGTACGCTTTTGGCACCGAAACTGGTCAGCATCCACCACACGCGTGGCGCGGAGAATAAATCGCCTTCGTCATAAAGGACGATGGTTTGCGTATCGGCCACGCCTAAACGGCTCATCGACGCAGCGAATTCTTCCGCTGTCGGCATCATGTGTGGCAGGCCGGTCGTGCAATCAGAGATGCTGTCGACTTCCACATAAATCGCATTGGGAATATGCGTTTCGAGATATTTTGCGTGGAAATCTATGGGCGGTGTAATGCCCGGTTTGGATTTACGACAATCGATAATGACCACGTCCGGTGAGTTCAGATTCTTCGCCAGCCAGTCGGTAGATACGGTATGGGTAGAAAAAGTCATGTTCTGTTGCCTTATCTTTTTTGTGAAACCAGTCTCAGAGATCGCCCGGGATCAGGGAATACATCCAGGCGTCACGCGGCTGGCCGTGATAATAAAGCCGGTTGCGGTGCAGACCTTCTGATATCGCGCCCGTTTTTTCCGCCACCCTGCGGCTGTGGTCATTGCCCTCCATTACCACGATTTCCAGACGGGTCAGCTCCAGCTCGGTAAACGCAAAGCGCGCCGCCGATCTGGCTGCCAGCGTCGCCAGTCCGCGGCCGGTATAACCGGTGCGGATCCAGTAACCGAGATTGGCGAATTTATACTCCGGCGTGATGCGGTTGATGCCCACACTGCCAATCAGATTACCGCCTGAACGCTCAAATACACAGAAATTGAATTCTGCGCCGCGATGGCGTTTCTGCTCGCTGTCGGCCAGATATTTCCGGCTGTCTTCAAGCGAATATTTATCCGTACACCAGGATTCCCATGCGCCAATTTCCTTCACGGAGGCTTTAACCGCCGCTAAATGCGTGACGGCCTCAAGTTCGGTCGCTACACGAATTTCGAATTCTTCATCCTGATAGATCTGGCGAGTCATCATGGGCATTATCCTGTCATGGAGGAAACCAATTATTTTAGGAAACCAAAAAAATCAGCCTCACATATCCGGCATCTGTATGTCAATTGGTGAAAACGCCAGTTAAACGAGAAAAAACAGCAAGCTGGCCACCCTCGTTTTTTACGCTTCCGGCACCAGAATCACCAGCTTACATTCTGCATATCCGGCAGGGAAAAATGTCTGTTGCCGGTAACAGATTTCGCCCTGAAGCGGATGATGAAAACGGCGTTCACCGCCTTCACGCGCCAGCACTTCCTGCTGCGACCACCACTGATTGAACTCGTGACTGCGATCGCGCAGGCTGATTACCGACTGACGGACTGTTTCAGAATGGGCGTAATGGCTGGTCTCGGCACGAAACTCCGCCACTACACGTTTGGCGCGTTCCGGCCAGTTTGTGACCAACTGGCGTGCCAGCGGATGCAGGAACATAAAATCCAGCAAATTAGGGTGTTCATCAACCCCCAGCCAGCCACTGAACAACGCCTCCGCTTGCGGATTCCACGCCAGTACATTCCAGCTACTGTCGAGCAGATAACCGGGGCAGGCGAACTGACTGACACAGTCTTTCAGGCTGGCGTCCGGTGCGCCGGAAGAGGGTAATACCTGCGGATCTTTCACCGACGCCAGACTGAATAAATACTCTCGTGCCGCAGGTTCCATGCGCAGCGCTTTGGCCAGGCTGTCAAGGGTCGCAGCGGAAATGGACACATCGCGCCCCTGTTCAATCCACGTATACCACGTTGCGCTGATCCCGCTGATTTGTGCCAGTTCTTCGCGGCGCAAACCGCTGGTTCTGCGGCGCGGTGAACCGGGAAGCCCGACCATTTCCGGCGTCACGCGTTCGCGGTGAGTCCGTAAAAACATGCCCAGCGCTTTCGGTCCGCTGAGCGACTCTGCGTTATCAATCATAATATTCACTTAAACAGGGTGTAATTGATACCAGTATAAACGCTCATATTGTACCCGTATAGAACAATGCCTATAGTGATTTTGAGGTCATTTGAAACCCGCATTCTTATTACAAAAACAAGACAGACAGGAGCAATGATGAACACAAAAAATACCCACAGTCAGGCCGTAGATAAGCAGTTTGGTTCACAGGCTCAGGATTATCTGACCAGTGCGGTTCACTCGCAGGGCGCTGATTTACACCGTCTGGCGGGGTTGCTGGCACCCTGTAACGAGGCGCGGGTCATTGATCTGGGTTGTGGGGCAGGGCACGCCAGCTTTGTCGCAGCAGGTGTGGTTAAAAATGTGATTGCTTACGATTTGTCGTCACAGATGCTGGACGTGGTTGCACAGGCTGCGCGGGATAAGCAACTGACGAATATCACCGTGCAACAGGGCGTGGCGGAATCGCTGCCGTTCGACGACCGCAGCGCGGATGTGATTATCAGCCGCTATTCCGCGCACCACTGGCATGATGTCGGGCAGGCGCTGCGTGAAGTGGCGCGTGTGCTGAAGCCGGGCGGGAAATTTATCATGATGGATGTGGTGTCGCCGGGGCATCCGTTGCTGAATATTTATCTGCAAACCGTGGAAGTGCTGCGCGACACCTCGCATGTTTGCAACTATTCACCAGGCGAATGGCTGAACATGGTGGCTGAAGCCGGGCTGGTTGCGCGTGAAGTGACGACAGATCGTTTGCCGCTGGAGTTCACCAGTTGGATCGCCCGCATGCGCACGCCTGAACATTTCGCCGTCGCTATCCGCGAGCTGCAAAAAAAGATGTCTGACGACGTGGTAAAACATTTTGAGATCCAGCCTGACGGCACATTCACCAGCGATATCATGATGCTGGTGGCATCGAAGAACTGAAGGGAATAGCGGTGAATTGCGCCCTCCGGCATAAGGAAGGGCGCAATGTTTCTGCATTATGATTTTTTACCGAACACCTTCTGTCCCGTCATCACCAGCGCCAGCACGGCGGCACCGACAATCAGACCCACCACTAAATCAGTGGCACCGGTAATCAGTGTATTCACCCAGCTTTCGTGCCCGTGCGTCAGAGGCTCAATCAGGCTGTGCATAAATGGCAGACCGTGGCTGATGATACTGCCGCCGACCAGGAACATGGCGATGGTGCCGACGACAGAAAGCATTTTCATCAGCCAGGGGGCGAGATTCACGATGCCGCGGCCAAAGGCGCGTACACCTTTCATGATGCTGCTTTCACCGGCAAGCTTGCTCAGGTACAAACCTGCGTCGTCAATTTTGACTATCGCACCGACCAGCCCGTAAACCCCGATAGTCATTGCCACCGCAATCAGCACCATCACGGTAACCTGATTAAGGAACGGCGCCGATGAAACAATACCCAGCGAGATTACGATGATTTCAGCCGAAAGAATAAAGTCGGTGCGCACTGCGCCTTTGACCTTATCTTTTTCGTGCGTTTTAGCCTCTGTTTCATTTTTTATTTCGGCGGCTGCCGGTTTTTCTTCTTCATGATGCCCGCCCGGCATCAGTTTATGGGCGATTTTTTCGAAACCCTCGTAGCACAGATAGGCACCGCCAATCATCAGCAACGGGGTGATGGCCCAGGGAATAAACGCACTGATCAGTAAGGCCAGCGGAACCAGAATGGCTTTGTTGATCATCGAGCCTTTGGCAACGGCCCAGACGATCGGCAATTCGCGATCGGCTTTCACTCCCGTGACCTGTTGTGCATTCAGCGCCAGATCATCACCCAGCACGCTGGCTGTTTTTTTCGCAGCGACTTTACTCATTGCCGCCACATCATCAAGAATCGATGCGATATCATCGATTAAGGCCAGAAGACTACCACCCGCCATAAATACTCCCTTTCATCATTATGATTATGCAAAGGTTCTCCGCGCGCGCGGGAAACCGAACTCTGTAGCCCTGACAGTGCAGGCGATCACAGCAACAGAAAATTCATACAAAATAATCATAACAGTGATTGCATGCCGGCGTCGATTTGTGCAAAAGTTGTGCGGGTTATAAATAACTTTGAAAACTCTCCATACTTTCTCCATTAAATATCTCTATTTCTCCGGCAGTTAGAGTGACTGAAAAGATTACTTTCGTTGTCTCCTTATTTTTACCACAATGGTTGAATTTCTTTACATTCGATTACGTCCGCTTTCATTGATTCGCCGATAATTAATTCAACGGATTGCTTCCGCCCCATTAATTAACGAAACTAACGAAAGAAAGGTGCGTAATATGAAACTGTTACCTGCAATTACAGCTGTTGCTATTACTGTTGCTTCATTCTCAGCCCTGGCTGCAACGCCTATTACAGAAATGCAGGCGCAAAGTGGTAATTACCAGTCATTGGGCACTGTGTCTGTGAGCGCGCCGAATACGGTTCCGGGCAGCTTGCATGACCAGCTGAACCAGATTGCCTCAGATAAAGGTGCAAATCACTACCGTGTGATCGGTGCAGACACACCGGGGGATTCAAGTCTGACCCGGGCAAGCGTTGAATTGTATAAATAAAAATCTGGTGTTTTAAACGAGTCGTTTAATTCGTCTGATTCTTATTAGTTTCAATGACGTTATATGAAGTTGAGAAGGCCAATGTCACCTGACATTGGCCTTCTCTATTCCCTGTATCACGCTTCTTATCACATTTATTTTGAGAATCATCCCATGTAATTTATTTTATATGAACCTTTCAGGCGATTTATTCCCTTATTAATCATTTCTTAAGAATTTAAAGATGATATAAGGGTCTATATCCCCAGGAGGACGTTTGAATGTTAAATGCCGCAAGAATGACGATTAAGAACACCGGGATTTCGATTCAGAATCAGTTTTTTTATTTGCAGAATTTTATTAGTTCACCACGCACGATGGGGACGCTGATGCCCTCGTCACCGTGGTTGTGCCATGCGATGCTCAGCCAGATTGACTGGACAACATCGCTGGCTATCGCCGAACTGGGCGCGGCCGACGGTGTTCTGACCCGCCGCATCCTGAGCCGTATGCGGGCAGATGCCAGGCTTGAGGCTTTTGAAATACAGCCCGCGTTTGTACGTAAGCTTAATCAGATGAAAGATAGTCGTTTGCAGGTGATGGCGCATTCTGCCGAGCACATGAGCACGCAGTATGACGCCGTGTTTTCCTGCCTGCCGCTGCTGTCGATGCCTTTGCGTACCAGCATCAGGATTCTGCAGACCACACGGCAACAGTTGAAAGATAAAGACGGCGTGCTGGTTTTATTCCAGTACAGCCAGCTGTCAGAGAAATTGTTATCACGTTACTTCACCTGGAAAAAAATCCGGGTAGTGAAGAATTTTCCGCCCGCACTCGTGTATATCTGTAAACCTCGCTGATACAGCCACTTAGGGGATAGAGCTCGCAAAGCTTATTGCAGGCCATTGCGCAGCAAGGATTTTTCAGTATGATGCCCTGAACGGCGTAAATAAAACGCTACAGAAGCTTCACTGGCAGGTGACAAAAATCTGCCAGTGAGGCTTTTTTGTTGTACTATCTGGCGAGTACATCGGCAGGGCAGTGCAATGACCCACTTCTGACACTCACACTTCATATTGATGATGGATTTTCATCAGGCGGGCTAACGGCTCCCGGGGAATAAAGGATAGCGGTAATGACACAAACCATTTTCATGGTCGGCGCACGCGGTGCAGGTAAAACGACGGTTGGCAGCGCTCTGGCGAAAGCTCTGGGCTACAAATTTGTCGATACCGATCTGGCGTTACTGTGCGCTTCTGGTCTCAGCGTGGCAGATATTGTTGAGCGCGAAGGCTGGGAAGGTTTCCGCCGTCGTGAAACTGAGACACTAAAAGCCATTTCCTCGCCACTGACCGTGGTTGCCACAGGGGGAGGCGTGGTGCTGTCCCAGGAAAATCGCGATTTTATGGGTGAAAATGGTACGGTCATTTATCTGCGTTCCCCTGCATCTACCCTGGCAAACCGTCTGGAAGATGCACCACTGGAAGATCAGCGCCCGACGCTGACGGGCAAGCCGATCGCTGAAGAAATGACAGAAGTCCTGAATGAGCGCGAAGCGCTTTATCAGGAGTCCGCCCATCATGTGGTCGACGGAACTCAGGAGCCGCAGACTGTCGTGAATCTGATTTTGGATGCACTGGCGTTGCCGATGGCGCGCTGAATTCCGCTCATCTCCTGACAAAACGAGCCCGGGTGGCTCGTTTTTTTATGTCAGCACGTTGTGACTCAAGCTTGAATCAGGATCCGCTGTAAACAAAACGGGCCATGTCATGTGAGGGGGATCACGTATGCTTAAGTATTGTACTGATGTATATGTGGGCGTAACATAATAACTCAGGTGATTACTTTAACCTCTAACAATGGAACCCATGATGAAGTCCCTGATGTCGTTTTTTAATCAGCATGCCAAGGTGATGCCTGCCCTCCTGTCGATCACCATCATCCTCATTGAAGCCTCCATCGCCCTTTATATTTTGCGCAATATTTAATCACGATAATCTGCTGAGTTTTACGTCCGTCACCTCATTAATACTCGGCATTTAACTTGCCTGACTCTTAATTTCATCTATTTAAGAATTCCTTTAAGCATATTCATTTGCCTGACGTGTTGTGCGTGAAAAATAAACGACTTGACGCTGACACGTATCAGCTTTAGTTTTTATTTAACTTAACAGGAACCTTGTTCCATATACCGGAACTCACTCCTTTATGACCACATTAGAAAATGCGGCTGCGGTACTGAAATTATTTTCAAAACAGGGGATTAGTCAGGGGCATCCCGGTTTGTCATTCAGTGATGTGGTCGAAAATTTAAAATTACCGAAAAGTACGGTGTCCCGTCTGCTGATGACGATGGAAACGCAAGGGCTGCTGGAACGTGACCCGGACAGCCGTCTGTACCGCATCGGAAAATTATTACTGGCCGTCTCCAGCCATTATTTGTCGGCCCCGCTGGTGGATTTAGCGTCGCCGTATATGACGCAACTCAGTCAGCTGACGCAATGCACGGGTTATATCTCGATGCTGGAAGGGCGCGACATTATGGTGATGCGCATGTTTCCCGGCAGAACGTATCTGCAAGTGGTTACTCCGGCCGGAAGCCTTTTGCCCGCTCACGAAACGGCTATCGGGCGCGCGATCCTTTCGCGCTATACCGATGATCAGGTTCTGGCGCGGTTTAGCGGAAAATATCAGGCGAATTCTGCTAATTCGCCTGAGAGCAAGGAGGTTTTGTTAGCCAGGCTGGCCGATGTCCGCCTGACGGGGGTGTCATTTGCCAACAACGAAACGTTGCTGGGAATAAGTACCTTAGCCACCAGTATTTTTAATAAGCACCGTAATGAAACCGTTGGATTATGTTTATCTTTCCCTTCGCCGGCGCAGGGGAAAGAAATTCCGGAAGGAATAAAAGAAGGGCTGATTGCCGTAACCCGGCAAATTGCCGAAAAATTGGGTGATGAGTATTGGCATTTATCTAAAACGGCCATGTAGCAGCCGTCAGGATAATGACGAATAACGGACCCGGATTATTTGCTATGTGAAATACTTGCTCAACACCAGGGGCCTTATGTCAGATCAACCTGCAAAGAATAATAAGGAGAATCCGCTAAAGGATATTGGCACTCTCATCGTGATGATTCTGTTGTCTGTTTTAGGCGCAATCATCGGTGTCCAGCTGATTACTACTTTAGGCGTTACGCCGAATACCTCGATTATAGGCGCGCTGTTTGCCATGTTACTGGCACGCATTCCGATGCAGGCTTTTTACCGCTACCGTTCTGTTCATACGCAGAATCTGGCGCAAACCGTCATTTCATCTGCGACCTTTGGTGCGGCAAACAGTTTGCTGATGCCGATCGCTATTCCTTATGTCATGGGCCAGCCGCAACTGATCATGCCGATGTTTACCGGTGTGGCCGCAGCGATGTTGCTCGATGCCTACCTGCTTTATCGCCTGTTCGACACCAAAGTGTTCCCGGCCAGTAATGCGTGGCCACCCGGTGTTGCAGCGGCTGAAGCGATTAAAGCCGGTGATAACGGCGGGCGTCAGGCCTGGCTGCTGGTCGCGGGCGTGGTTGTTGGTGTGGCTGGAGCGATGCTGAAAATCCCGATGGCGGCTTTCGGCACGGCGTTTATCGGCAATATCTGGGCGCTCAGCATGTTTGGTATTGGCTTGCTGATCCGCGCTTATGCGCAGCCGGTCGCCGGGCTGGACCTCAACGCGCTGTATATTCCTCACGGCATGATGGTCGGCGCGGGGCTGGTGTCGCTGCTGCAGGTGATTCAGGTGGTGCGTGCTAAACATGCCGACGCCAAAACGACCTTTACCCAACCGGCGAAAGAGGTGCGTAAAGCACTCGGGCTGGGCGCATTCGGTTATATCGCCATCGCGGCACTGCTGGCGCTGGCGGGCGGCCTGTACAGTGAAATGTCAGTCAGCATGCTGATTGCGTTCGTGATTTACGCCGCCTTTGCCGCCTTCTTTCACGAGCTGATTGTCGGGATTGCCGCGATGCACTCCGGCTGGTTCCCTGCCTTTGCCGTGGCGCTGATTACCTTAATTATCGGTATTCTGATTGGTTTCCCACCGCTGGCGTTATGCGTCCTGACGGGCTTTACCGCCGCTACCGGTCCGGCATTTGCTGATATGGGTTTTGATCTGAAAGCCGGATTTATTTTGCGCGGTTACGGCAAAGATTTGCAGGCTGAACTTTACGGCCGCCGCATCCAGTTATTCGCCGCATTGCTGGCATTTGTCATCGCCATTCCGGTGGTGTGGTACGCCCATTACGGTTACTTCGCCCAGGATTTAGTGCCGCCGGTGGCGCGGGTTTATGCCAAAACCATTCAGGCCGGTGCTCAGCCGGGCATTGCACACAGCCTGCTGATCTGGGCGATTCCGGGCGCATTGATTCAGCTGATTGGCGGACCGAAACGCCAGCTTGGCGTACTGCTGGCGACCGGTTTGCTGATCAACAGCGTGATGGCCGGATGGGCCGTGGTCTGCGGCATCGTGCTGCGCATTATCATTATCCGGATCTGGGGTGAAAAAGGGCGTACGCCAATGGAAGTGCTGGCGGCAGGTTTTATTGCCGGTGACGCGCTTTACAGTTTCTTCACGTCGATCTTCAGTGCCAAAAAGTAGTGAGTACCGCACCAACACCAGGGCTGATGTTCAGCCAGCATTAAACACCTGACTGTTCCACGATGAACAGCACCCGCGACCGTTTTGGCTACTGCGTGAAATACGCCGGTCGCGATGTTTTAAGAGGACTGAGTGATGAGTTTGCAACAGACATTAACGGTATTCGAACTGATTGACAGCGCCCACGTCAGCGGTCAGGACATTGTGGACTTGTTCGCCCGTTATCCGGGTATTACCGCCAGCACACACCGCGCTGACGGCCCGAAAGGTGGCACTGATTTTGTGCGTATCACTGTGCCGGGCAGTCAGGGCAAAAGCAGTGGCGGCACGGCACCCACGCTTGGGATTATCGGTCGTCTGGGCGGGATTGGCGCGCGTCCGACGCGTATCGGTCTGGTCTCTGATGGCGATGGTGCGATTGCCGCTGTCACCAGCGCACTTAAACTGGCTGATATGCAGCGCAAGGGCGATGTGCTCGACGGTGATGTGATTATCACTACCCACATTTGCCCGAACGCACCGACCCGTCCGCATGATCCGGTCGATTTTATGGATTCGCCGATTGATGACGTGACCATGAACGACAACGAAGTGGTGGACGGCGTGGACGCGATCCTGTCTATCGACACCACCAAAGGCAACCGCATCATCAATCACAAGGGTTATGCCATTTCACCGACGGTGAAAGAGGGTTACATCCTGCGTGTTTCTGAAGATTTGCTGCGCATCATGGAAATGACCAGCGGCAAACCGGCGGTCACTTTTCCGATTACCACGCAGGACATCACGCCTTACGGCAACGGTGTGCATCATCTGAACAGTATTCTGCAACCGTCAACGGCGACGACCGTGCCGGTGGTCGGTGTGGCTATTACGGCGGAATCTGTTGTGCCGGGCTGTGGCACCGGGGCAAGTCATGAAGTGGATATCGCACTGGCGGCAAAATTTGCTGTTGAAGTGGCGAAAGAGTTTGGCCGCGGCACTTGTCAGTTCTTTGATGCCGATGAATATCAACTCCTGTTGTCGCTGTACGGAAGCTTGCGTCACCTGCAAAACCGGAAGTAACACGATGATGACATCCCTTGCGACGTTAACAATCGGACAGGCACCACGCAGCGACATTATGCCGCTGCTGATGGAACATCTGCCGGCCGGGTCAGTCACCCATGTGGGCTTACTCGACGGGTTAAGCAGGGAGCAAATAGAGCAGCGTTATGCGGCTGCTGAGGGCGACGCTGTACTGGTCACCCGCCTGCTGGATGGTTCGCAGGTTACGATGGCTGCGCACCGCGTGGAAAGCGGATTACAGGAAAAAATCGACGTACTGGAAGCCCTGGGTTGCATGACCATTCTGCTGCTTTGCACCGGCGAATTTCATCATCTGCATGCTAACAATGCGCTGCTGCTGGAGCCTGACCGCATTATTCCACCGTTGATCGCCTCAATAGTCGGTCAGCATCGTGCGGGGATTGTGGTGCCGGTTGAATCACAGGTGGTTGAGCAGGCGAACAAATGGCGAAAATTAGCCAAAGCGCCCTGTTTTGCTGTTGCCAGCCCGTATCTTTCTGACGATCAGGCGCTGACGGACGCGGCGATGCATCTGGCTGAACAGGGTGCGGAAGTCGTGGTGCTTGATTGCATCGGTTTTAACCGCCATCACCTCGATGTGCTGAAAAAATATCTGAATATTCCGGTGCTGTTACCGAATGTACTGATGGCAAAACTGGCGGCGGAACTGGTGGTTTGAGGTATGACTGAGGGGCGAACAGCTACCCACAATGGCACTGTGCGGCCGTAAAATCAAATCAGCGCTACCGCTTTGCGGGCGGTGTCGTCTCGTGCGGATAAAGCGGTAATAATCAGTGACAGAAGGCGCTTTCTGCCCCTAATATGAAGGCTCTGAAATTTATCGCAAAGGGCCAATCTATGTTGAAAAATAATGAGTATTTTGACGGGAAAGTAAAGTCGATTGGTTTTGACAGCGAAAGCACGGGTTCAGCCAGTGTTGGCGTGATGGCCGTCGGTGAATATACTTTCGGCACCGCAAAGCCGGAAGAAATGACGGTGATCAGCGGTTCACTGAAAGTGTTGATCCCGGGATCGCCGGACTGGCAGGTATTTAAGCCAGGCGAGACGTTCTACATTCCGGGTAAAAGTGAATTCAACTTACAGGTCGGCGAAACCACCTCATACCTCTGTAAGTATCTGACTAAATAAGTTCTTCAGACACAGAAAAGGCGCTCATGAGCGCCTTTTTTACGTTTTGCATCCGGTCTTAGCGTTGCGCTTCGCCGCCTAATGCCTCGATCAGGTTCTGGATCAGCGCTGCCAGTTCACCGGTCATCAGCACGAAATCTGCATCGAAACGCCCAGCGAAGTCTTCGCGGTCGATATCTTCGTTTTGATCACGAATGACGTCGCTGAATTTCAGGCGCTTAATGCTGCCGTCGTCCGCCAGCACCACGGCGATACGTTCCTGCCAGTCAACCGCCAGCTTAGTCACCAGTTTGCCGTTCTCGATATGCGTGGCGATTTCATCGCTGACCAGCACCTGTTTCTTACAGCGGATCACGCCGCCTTCCTCCAGAATCGCTTTCAGCTCGGCTTCGTCCTGCAGCGTAAAACCGGCGGGGGTATCGCCGGAACGCACCCATTCGGTCAGCGTCAGTTCGATCGGGCTTTCCATGGTCAGTGGCACCACTGGCAGCGAACCGAGGCTTTTACGCAGCAGCGCCAGCATGTCTTCGGCTTTCTTGGCGCTGGCGGCGTCAACCATGATCAGGCCGTTAACGGTATCAATCCACATGAATGTCTGGCTGAACCGGCTGAAGGCGCGCGGCATCAGGCTGTGCAACACTTCATCTTTCAGGGAATCTTTTTCAGTCTTTTTCAGCTTGCGGTGTTGTTCACCTTCGAGCTGCTCAATTTTGGCCTGTAACTCCTGTTTAATCACCGGAGAAGGCAGGATTTTTTCTTCTTTACGGGCGCAGATCAGGATCTGACCACCGTTGACATGCGTCAGCGCATCGCCGCCGTGGGAACCCATCGGGGAGACCCAGCCGGTTTTCGACATGTCCTGGCTGCCGCACGGGGTAAAGGTGAAAGCACTGAGCTGTTTTTCCATTTCGTCAGCAGATAACGAAACTTCACGGCTCAAACGGTAAACTAACAAATTTTTAAACCATAACATGGCGTTATCCCTGTCCCGGCGCACTCGTGGTACGCTGAATAAATGAATGCAGGGCGGCATGATAACCAATTGAGCGTCAGCCGTCGTTAAGAAATCGCCGCACCCTGTAACATTGCATAACAGCTTATTCTGGTGACAGTCGCGTCTGGCTTCTAAACTGAATAAACTCAAAAAAACTGACCCTGCAAAGTGTAAAAGGAGAGCAACACGTGCGAATTGGCATTGATTTAGGCGGCACAAAAATAGAAGTCATTGCGTTATCTGATGAAGGTAAAGAGCTGTTTCGCAAACGGGTCGATACGCCGAGAAATGACTACGAACGTACGCTCAAAGCGATTGAAGGGCTGGTGCTGGACGCCGAAAAAGCCACAGGTCAACGTGGCAGCGTGGGGCTGGGGATCCCCGGCACCTTGTCGCCATTTACCGGTAAGGTGAAAAATTCCAACTCGGTCTGGCTGAACGGACAACAGCTGGATGAGGATCTGGCGCTGCTGTTAAAACGCGAAGTACATATTGCCAACGATGCCAATTGCCTGGCGGTGTCAGAAGCCACTGACGGCGCGGGCGCGGGCCGTCACACCGTATTTGCCGTGATAATCGGTACCGGTTGCGGTTCCGGTGTGGCGCTTCACGGTGCGGCGCATGCGGGCGGCAACGGCAATGCGGGGGAATGGGGGCATAACCCGCTGCCGTGGCAGGATGAAGAAGAAATGCAGTTTGCCCGTGAAGTCCCGTGTTACTGCGGGAAATCAGGCTGCGTCGAGACCTTTGTTTCCGGCACCGGTTTTGCAGAAGACTATTTTCGTTTGTCCGGTCAGCGGCTCAAAGGCGCAGAGATTATTGCGCTGGTGGAGCAGGGCGATGAAACTGCAGAACAGGCGCTCGGGCGTTATGAGCGTCGTCTGGCCAAGGCGCTGGCGAACGTGGTGAATATCCTCGACCCGGACGTGATTGTTTTTGGGGGCGGCATGAGTAACGTGGATCGTTTGTATCAGACGGTGCCGCTGCTGATTAAACAATGGGTGTTTGGCGGGGAATGTGAAACGCCGATCCTCAAAGCCGTACACGGTGATTCGAGCGGCGTACGCGGCGCTGCCTGGCTTTGGCCGCAATCACGTTTCGCGTTGTAAGCCATTATCCGTTTATCAACTTCAAGGGCGCAGATTTTGCGCCCTTTCCGTTTGTAACCCGCTTCAGTCAGAACATCTTGCTCAGTACGTTTTCCAGCGCATTGACCAGGATCTGGCTGTGTTCTGCGGTAAAGACCAGCGGCGGGCGGATCTTCAAAATGTTGGCATGCGGGCCGGAGGCGCCAATCAGCACGCCTTCTTCGCGCAGTGCGTTGACCACCGCCAGCGCGGTAACGGAATCCGGCCCGCCGTTTTCGTTGACGAAATCGACGCTGACGAACAGCCCTGCGCCACGTACGCTGCCAATCGCCGGGAAGCGTTGAGAGAGTGCGGTGATTCCGTCAAGAATGGCTTTACCCGCCAGCCCGACACTGGCAATCAGGTTTTCCTGCTCGATAACTTCCAGCACCGCCAGCCCGACCGCAGAAGACACGGTATTGCCGCCGAAGGTATTGAAATAACTCGATTCACTGCCGAAGCGTTCCAGGATGTGCGGCTGAATAGTGATGCCCGCTATCGGGTGTCCGTTACCCATCGGTTTGCCGAGCGTCACGATATCTGGCAACACGCCGTGGCGCTGGAAGCCCCACATATGTTCGCCGGAACGGCCATAGCCCGGCTGGACTTCGTCGGCGATATACAACGCCCCGGCTTCGTGAATAACGTCGATGGCTTCTTTCAGAAAACCGGCCGGATCGAAGAAACCGCCGTCGCTGGTGAAGAAGGTGTCGATCATCAGGGCAGCCGGTTTGATGCCATGGCGATCCATATCCGCCAGTGCGGCACGGATGTCGTTGGCAAAGCGCTTGCCAACTTCAGCCGGGTTAGCCGGGTGGTGAACCGGTGCCGGAATCACCCGCGCATCACCGTTCACTTTAACGTATGGCCCCATCGAGGCCGATAGCCCGGCAATCGCTTTGGTCATGCCGTGATAGCTGAATTCGGTGACGATAACGCCGGTGCCGCCGGTAAAATCTTCGGCGATACGCAGCGCCAGATCGTTAGATTCGCTGCCCGTGCAGGTGAACATTACCTGGCTCAGCTCAGCGGGCATGGTGCCCACCAGTTTTTCGGCGAAGTTCAGGACATTTTCATGCAGATAACGGGTGTGCGTGTTCAGCGTGGATGCCTGACGCACCAGCGCTTCCAGCACATGAGGATGGCAATGGCCAACGGAAGGCACGTTGTTGTAGACGTCGAGATAACGGCGGCCATCAGCGTCATACACCCACACGCCTTCGCCGCGCACCAGATGCACTGGATTCTTGTAGAACAACTGGTAAGCCGGGCCCAGCAAACGACGGCGGCGTTCTATCATCGCCAGATTGTCGGCTGAAATATTGCCGCTGCTGGCGGCATCAAACGCATTGGTTTTCAACATGAGAGTCATCTCCTGACAGGCGGTTTCAACGTCACTGCCGGTGTGCAAAAAAATGCCATGACGGCGGAAGGTGATTTGATAATGCGCCGGGGAAAGCGGTAAAACTTGACCTCAGCGCGCTGACTGCTGTGCGTTGCAGTCAACTTTTCGCCGTCAGCGCGTCACGCGTGTTTTGCGGTCAACATTTGCTGTTCCTGAGTCAAGCGACGAAAACGCGCCCCTTCCATTCTGGCTATCCGCAATATCGATTTGATTTAACCGGTACGGAGTGGAACCTGATGACTGCAAAACAATCTGACATGCTCGATGACACCAGCCTGAATCTGCTGGCAACAGAAGCATTGCGCCGCTATTCCCCTGATCTGCAAGGGCATCTTTCGCTGATCTGCCGGTCGGAAAATGCCACTTTTTTACTGCGCTGCCCCGACGGCGAACGTTATGCACTGCGTGTTCACCGCGGGGGCTATCACCAGCGGGATGAAATAGAGAGTGAACTGGCGTGGCTGGATGCGCTGCGTGAAAGCGAGATTCAGGTGCCTGAGGCAGTAAAAGGGCGGGATGGTACCGCTGTGCAAACTGTCGCGGTGAGCGAAACTGAAAACCGCAATGTGGTGATTTTTCGCTGGATTGAGGGCGAAATGCCAACCACGGATGTGGATCCGCGGGCGTTTGCTCAGTTGGGGGAAGTGACTGCGCGCCTGCATCAGCACAGCCGTCAGTGGCCGCATCCGGCCGGGTTTCGCCGTATTATCTGGGACAGCGATACCATGGTCGGCCCGCACGGTCACTGGGGCCGCTGGCAGGATGCGCCGGGCATGACGGCGGCCGGGATCCCGCTGATTGAAGAGACGCTGGCGCACACCGGCAGCGTGCTGAAAAGTTACGGCAAGAGTGCACAGCGCTACGGGCTGATCCACGCCGATCTGCGCCTGACGAATTTACTGTTGCACAAAGGTGAAACCCGGGTGATCGATTTTGATGACTGCGGTATGGGCTGGTATCTGCATGATGCGGCGGCGGCGATCAGTTTTGTTGAACATCATCCGCGGGCGCAGGCGTGGGTCCGCCACTGGCTGGAAGGTTACGCACGTATTTGTCACGTGAGCGATGCCGATCTGGCGGTGATCCCGACACTGATTATTCAGCGGCGGATTCAGTTGCTGGCCTGGCGCGGATCGCATGCCACCACGGAAATGGCGCAAAGCCTTGGCAATGAATGGGAACAAGAGAGCCTGCGCCTGTGCCGTGAGTATCTGGCGAAGGCGCATCATCCCTTTGTGATCGGATGAAGCTGCACGAAAAGTGGGCGCCGTAGCAGGGCGCAGGCGCGGCTGGCAAAACTGCCGAAAATTTATCTCATTGTATTGCATTGGTTTATCACCCGGAGATGTGAAGCAAGGTGCTGGTACGGAACTTGCAATTCTCTTTTATCACCGACACTTTTTATTGCCGACATAAAGGGAGTAAAAGACGATGCAGACAGGCCTTTCTTCAACGGCTTCCGGAGCCGGTTTCAGCAATGCGCTGAACGCGCTGACGCGCAGCAATGACAGCCACCGGGGGGTGCTGGCCGCAGCCGCCAGCGGCCTGAGCGATTTTATTCAGGCCAAAGGGGCAGATGTTGATCGTGTGCTAGGCATCTGCCACATCAATCCTGAATTGCTGCAACAACCTACGCTGAGTCTCGGGCTGACTAATTACTGTCAGGTTCTGGAAGAAGCGGCGGCGCAGTCAGGTTGTGATAACTTCGGTTTGCATTACGGGAAACAGTTCAAACCGCAGTCATTAGGGCTGATTGGCTACATCGGTTTATGTTCTTCTTCGGCAGAAACCGCGCTGCAAAACGTAGTGAATGCCTTTCCCTTTCATCAGCACAATACGCTGACGCGGCTGGTGGATAAGGGGGATCATTACCGGTTCGATTATCAGGTGCGGCACGGCAGCATTCTGTGCAGACGGCAGGATGCGGAACTGACGCTGGGGATGATCCTCAATTTATTGCGTCACGGGCTGGGGAAAAACTGGGCGCCGCGTGAGGTGCATTTTGAGCATCCGCGTCCGCAGCAATGGCATGAACACTGCAAAGTATTTGATGCGCCGGTGTATTTCGATCAGCCGTACAATTCCCTGCTGATCGTCAAACGCGATTTACAGCGGGCGATGCCGGAACGGGATCAGACGCTGTTGCTGGTCATGCAGGATGCGATCCGCCGTCTGAATGCGGATGCGCCGTCGCAGCAGTCGCTCACCGACAGCGTGCGATCGCGGGTACGTCAGGCGTTATTACGCGGCGAGCCGGTGCTTGATGAAGTGGCCGAAAAAATGGGTATGTCGCCGAGTTCGCTGCAACGCCGCCTGCGCGAACAGAACCTGACGTTTACCCAACTGGTGGATAACGTCCGTTGCGAACTGGCGACGCATTATCTGCAACAGCAACAACTGCCGATTTCCGAAATGGCGTTGCTGCTAGGGTATTCCGAAGTCAGTGCCTTTTCGCGGGCTTTCCGCCGCTGGTTTGGCGTCAGCCCGCGTCAGTGGCGGCAGACTGCCGCCAGCTAAAGCGCCATCTCCCGTTTAAAGACTTCCAGCGTGTGCGCCTTCACGCGGATAAATTCCGGGTGGCTCATGATTTCCGACCCTCGCGGGCGCGGCAGGTCGAACGGCACGATTTCCGCAATCTGCGTCGGCCGCCGCGTCAGCAGTAAAATCTCATCCGCCAGAAATACCGCATCTTCCAGGTCATGCGAAACAATCAGCATAGTGACGCCGGTCGCCAGTTGCACTTCCTGTAATTTATCGCGGATAAACAGCGTCATCTCGAAATCCAGCGCCGAGAAAGGCTCATCGAGGAACATCACTTCCGGACGCGTCGCCAGCGCCCGCATGATGCACACAGTTTGCTGTTGTCCGCCGGAAAGCTCATACGGATAGCGTTTCAGGTCGAAACGGATATCAAACATCTGCGTCAGTTCTTCGACCCGCGCATTCACATCCGCTTTGCTCATGCCGTGGCGTATCAGCGGATAGGCGATGTTGGCGCGGGCGCTCATCCATGGAAACAGCGCGTCGCGGTAGTTCTGAAACACATAGCCGATGGTGGTTTGCGCCAGCGTTTTGCCGTCGAACAGAATGTCGCCTTTATCTACCGGGATCAGACCGGCGATCATGTTCATTAAGGTCGATTTACCACAGCCGTTCGGCCCGAAGATCGACACGATTTTTCCACGCGGTAAGTCGAGATTCAGGTCGGTATACAGCGGCTGTCCGGCAAACGCCTTGCTCAGTCCGCGGATCGTCACATGGGTGTCCGGGCGCGTGGCATATTGCGGCAACTGCGGGCCTTTATAATCAGGGTTCAGCGAGAGAGGGTGCGTCATGCTTTGCTACTCCAGTGGACGGTTTTTTTCTCGATCAGCAAAAAAGCCAGATTGAGCAGATAACCCAGCGCGCCGGTGATCAGGATCGAGGCGTACATATCTTTGATGTTAAACACCTGCTGGGCATCGATGATCCGGTGGCCGAGGCCGGTTTCTGATCCGATAAACATTTCGGCGACGATCACGATCACCAGCGCGATCGACACGCCGGTGCGCAGGCCGACAAAGGTTTGTGCCAGGCTTTCCATCAGCATGATGTCTTTGAAAATATGCCAGCGGGAAATTCCCATTACTTTGGCGGCCATCAGGCGCGTTTTTTTGGCATTCATCACGCCGTATGCGCTGTTGAACAGGATGACCAGCACGGCGGCAAAGGCAGCAATGGCGATTTTGTTGGCGTCAGTAATCCCGAAAATCAGCATAAACAGCGGGATCAGCGCAGACGACGGCGTGGAGCGGAAGAAGTCGATCAGAAATTCCAGGCTGCGGTAAACCTTTTCATTGCTGCCCAAAATTACGCCCAGCGGCACGCCAATTACGGCGGCAAAGGCAAAAGACACCAGCGTGCGGTAAAGGGTTGCGCCGATGTCGGTGCGCATGGACGCGTCGGAAAATGACTGGAACATGTAGCCGATTGTCTCGACCGGCGAGGGCAGAAGCACGGGATTCAGCCATTTTGCGCTGACGGCCAGTTGCCAGAATAAAAACAGCAGTACCGGGCCGACCAGCGGCAGTAACCTTGAAGACCAGCGTGAAGTCATCCTGTTTCTCCTTATCCCTGATAGATCAGCGAAGCGACATCCACCGGCTTGCTGAAGATTTTTCTTTCCGTAAAGACGTCATAAAACTTCTGGAACCATTGCAGGTTGTCGCCTTTCAAATCGGGATACATCACGAAGCCGGGCAGCGGCACTTCTTTGACCAGCGCCGGTTCAATGCTGGTGTAACCGGCGACGTTTTCGCGCGCTTTATCAGGGTGAGCCGCAATGAATTCCACCGCTTTCTGATAAGCGGCAATAAACTTTTTGGTTTCTTCCGGCTTGCTGGCGATAAAACTGGCGTTCAGTGCCGCTGCGCCGCCGAACCACGGGGCGTCGGCGTTGCCGAGCACGTATTTAGAAATAACGCCGGTTTCGAGTGTGCGCGAAAGGTTTTTCATGCGTCCGACAGTGCCGGTCGGTTCGAGCGTATATACGCCGTCAATTTGCCCGGCGGCCAGAGCAGGCGCGTGTTGTCCGACCGGCAGTTCAATGACTGACGGATTAGTGAAGCCATTTTTCTCCAGAATAATTTTTGCCATCGTGACGTTCTGGATCCCCGGACCGCAGGCGATTTTCTTGCCTTTCAGGTCACTGATAGCTTTTGCCGGGCTGTTGAGCGGCACCAGAAATTCATCTAACACCAGCGTATGGTTTGACGGGTTAGAACAGATAATTTTGAACAGACCCGGTGAGGTGATCGCCCCGAGTCCCAGCGCGCCGGTTGCCGTGCCGTTGGCGCAGCCGTGGATCCTGCCGGTGATCATCCCTTCGACAATTTGCTGGGCACTGGCGAATTTAACGCCTTTCACATTCAGCCCGGCTTGTTTAAAAAAGCCCTGTTCCAGTGCCACATACAGCGGCAAACCACCGACAATCGGCCAGTAACCAATACGAATTTCATCGTCGTCGGCTGCAAAAACTGACGTCGGGATCATTCCGCCAAGGGTGGACACTCCGCCGGTAATGGCGAGCCATTTCATCAGCTGGCGACGTTTTTTATCAACTTCAGGTTTGATGTTTTTCATTGGCGGTTCCCTTAGCGGTTATGAGGACGTTGCAACTTGTACTGCAACTTGTATACATAACGTTAAGCACAGGGCGTGCCAGTTCGTTCCGGCAGCGGGAATAAACGTAAATTCAGCAGGTTGAGGAAAAAGCGCGCACTGAACTGGTGCGATTTTTGTGCACGCTTTCACAAAAAGGATCCACCGCAGGGCATGTGGCTAGCAATTTATCTAGCAACCTGCCCGGCGGTGGCGAGGGATCAGACTTTAAATTCACTGCTCAGGCGGCTGACGCCCAGACCGTTCACTTTGGTGACTTTGATCTGCACCGGAATACGGTCTTTCATCGCCTCGACATGGCTGATCACGCCGATGGTTTTACCCGAGGCATTCAGGCTGTCGAGCGCATCCAGCGCGGTATCCAGCGTGTCGGCATCGAGCGTACCGAAACCTTCGTCGAGGAACAGCGAGTCGATACGGGTTTTATCGCTGACCAGATCGGACAGCGCCAGGGCCAGTGCCAGGCTGACCAGGAAGCTTTCGCCGCCGGATAGCGTGCGGGTATCGCGCACGGCATCGGCCTGCCAGGTATCGACCACTTGCAGTTCCAGCGCATCGCTGGTTTTGCGCTGCAACAGATAACGTCCGTGCAATTTTTCCAGCTGGCGGTTGGCCAGATACACCAGATGATCGAGCGTCAGACCCTGCGCGAATTTACGGAATTTCGCGCCGTCGCTGGAGCCAATCATCTGGTTGAGATAACCCCAGTCATCACAGGTCCGCTGCGCCTGCGCAATCTGTGCAATCAGCGTCTGCTGACCATGGTGGCGTTGCTTGTCGCTTTCCAGCTGATTTTTCACTTCGCCCAGACGTTGTTGCAGGACTTTCAGTTGTTGTGCCAGCTCCGCCTGTTGCACCGTCAGGGCGTTAAGATCACTGTCGGTTTCACTGAGATGTGCAGGACGGGCAAGCTGATGTTTTTCGAGCTGCTGACGGGCATCCGCCAGTAATGCCTGCGCCTGTGCCAGTTGTTGTTGCAGATGTTCTTTGCGTTGCTGAAGCTGCTGGCGCAACGCGTCGTCGAGCAGCGCCAGTTTCACTGCGGCTTCATCCGCAAATCCGCTGGCGCTCAATGCCTGCTGCCACGCCTGTTCCACCAGCGTCAGTTGTGCGGCGGTCTGTAACTGTTGCTGCTGCGTACTGGCCAACTGACCGGCCAACTGGTCGCGCTGTTCCTGCGCCTTATGCAGCGCGGTCTGGACATCACTCAGCGCTTGTTCTGTCGCCTGTTGTTGCTGATGTAAGTGCTCGCGAACCTGAGCAACCTGACGCTCTCCGAACAGTTCGAGGCGTCGGGCATTCAGCTCAGAAAGGGATTTTTCACCTTCCGCCAGTTGCTTTTGCAACCGCACGAGGTCTTGCTGAGATTTTGCCTGCATCTCTTCCAGCCGGGTAACGCGCTCTGTCAGCAAGGCGCTTTGCTGCTGCACTTTCTGCTGTGCATTCAGTGCGTCGTTCAGGGCATCTTTGGCCTGTTGCAGGGCCCGCGCCAGCTGTTCGTGCTGGCTCAGTCGCGCCTGCGACTGCTGCTCTTCCTCATCGCGGGCGGTCAGCCATTGCGTGATGTCGGCGGTATCATGCAGCGTAAACGTCAGATTCAGCGGCGCACTGAGTTGTTGCCAGTTCAGGGTATGCGAATTCAGTTGTTGCTGATCCTGCTCAAGCTGAGTTTGCAGCCGTGTTTGTTGCTCTTTCAGGCCTTTAATTTTCGCCGCCAGTTCGATACCGCTGGCTTTTGCTGCATCGAATTCCAGTTGCATTTTCTCGACGCGCTGCGCGGTTTCAGAAGGTTTAACCTCCTGATAATGTTCAATCGCCGGATGTGACGTTGAGCCGCACAGCGGACAGGCTTTGCCGCTTTGCAAATTCGCACGTTCGGCTTCAAGGCTGACGATCAGCATTTCCTGTTTATGCAGCGCCTTGACGTCGTTCAGATGTTCCAGTTGTTTCTGACATTGCAGACGGATCGCGCCCAGACGCAGTTCTTCTTCGGCCAGCAGCGTCTGGTACTGCGCAAAATCTTTATGCTGTTGCTGCACGCGCTGGTTCAGTTGCGGGAAGATTTGCGAGAGTGAAAACAGCTGCTGCCGCACCGGCCGGAGCTGCATGAGTTCGGTTTGACGTTTCTGTAACACTACCTGCGGGTACTGTTTTTCCAGTTCAGCCTGACGTTGTTGTGCAACGTTAAGGGCTTCAGTCAGCGCGGCCTGACGGGTGTGATGCTGGCGGCTTTCCTCATCCAGTTTCTGACGTTCCGCCGTGATTTGCTGCAGCGTCGCGCTATGTTCACCAGCCTGTTTCTGCGACTCGCTGACCGCCTGTTGTGTTTCCACCAGCGATTTGCGCCATTGCGCGATTTCGCTATCCAGTGGCAGGATTTTTTCTTCGATCAGCGTTTGCATCTGGCGCTGTTCTTCCGCCTGTTTCTGCCGCGCAGTGTGCGCCTGTTCCACCGCCAGACTCAGCGGCGTCATCTGTGCAATCTGCTGCTCCTGCTGCTGCGTCAGTTGTATCAGTAATTGCTGAAGGCGCTGCGCGTCATCCTGACAGCGCTGGCGATCATTGAGTAACGGACGCAGTTTTTCTGCCGGTTCGCTGCGCGCCAGTTGCTGTAACTGCGGCGCGGCGGCCAGATTTTCCTGCTCTGCGGCGGTCAGTTGTTGCTGAGACTGCTGCTGTTTTTGCTGCACCTGCTGCCACTGTTGCAGCCAGTTCAGATCCTGCTGGCGCTGCTGCGCCTGCTGACTGAGGCTGATTTCCTGCGCGTTCAGTTCAGCACGTTGTGCTTCGAGCGTCTGGCGCTGTTCTTCGCTGAGCAGTTCGATTCCGGCCATACGCTGATGCAGACCGTCCAGCGCAATGCGCGCTTCTTTATGTTGCTCAAACACGCGTTGAGAAAGCAGACCGTAAATCTCGGTGCCGGTCAGTTCTTCCAGCAATTCGGCGCGGTCGTTGGCATCGGCATTCAGAAACGCGGCGAACTGCCCCTGTGAAAGCATCATGGATTTGGTGAAACGACCGAAATCCAGCCCGGTCAGTGTGGCGATGGCATCGAGTTTATCGCGCACTTTATCCGCCAGAATTTTGCCGTCGGCCAGTAACGCCAGCTCGACTTTCGGTGCCTGCAGATTGCCGTCAGGGGAATTTTTGGCGCGGCGCTGGCTCCAGAAAGCGCGGTAACCCACACCTTTGACTTCAAACTCCACCTCGGCCAGCGATTCTGCGGTGTGGCGGGTCATCAGTTCATTCTGGCTTGGTGTAATGTTCAGCCGTGGCGTCTGATGATAAAGCGCCAGACAAATGGCATCGAGCAGGGTGGTTTTCCCCGCACCGGTCGGACCGGTGATGGCGAATAATCCGTTGCTGGCAAACGGCTCGGCGGTGAAATCAATTTTCCATTCGCCTTCCAGCGAGTTCAGGTTTTTTAAACGCAGGCTGAGAATTTTCATTGTGCGCTGTCCTCCGCGTTCTGACCGTTGGTAACCTGTTCAACCACCTGCGCAAACAACGTGCGCATCCGAGCCTGACGCGGCTCGTCAGGGGCCGGTTCCAGCGCCAGTCGTCGTTCAAACACGTCGCTGACGCTCAGTTCGCTGAGGGTTTCTTTTTCCTGCTGCTCAATACTGTTGATGCGCTGTTCTTTGCTGCGGCGTAACAGCACGACTTCTACCGGCAGATCTTCCGTCAGCGCCTGAATGCGTCGCTGGATGTCGCTGAGATAATCCTGGGTGGAGACTTCAATATCGAGCCACACCGGTTTGGCCGGATCACCGCCTTCGAACTGTGCCAGTTGGTGTTCAATCTCCACCAGCGAGCCTTTGATTATCTGCATCGGCTGGAAAACCGGGATTTCCAGTGTGTCGATGGCGTTGAGCGTCGCACCATCAAAATCAAGTAAGTACACACTTTTAGCTTTGCTCAGTTCGTCAAAACTCAGGGCAATCGGCGAGCCGCTGTAACGGATATGTTCGGTTTTGGCGACGCATTGTGCACGGTGAATATGACCCAGTGCCACATAATCGACCGGCGGAAAGGCCTGCGCCGGAAACGCATCGAGCGTACCTATATAGATGTCGCGTACGGAATCAGAGGTACTGACGCCGACAGTCGTCAGATGGCCGGTCGCAATAATAGGCAGCGGCATGCCCAGTTCGTCACGTCTGGCCTGCGCAGCCTGCCAGAGCGCGTCATAATGCGCGGCGATGGCTTCCTGCAATGCCAGTTGCTTGTCGCTGCCGGACTGTCCCGCCTGGCTGGCGAGCAGATCACGCGGGCGTAAAAACGGGATAGCGCACAGTATCGCACCGGGTTTCCCGTCACGCTGACTGAGCACTAAAATCTGTTCAGAAAGGTTTTCACCGACGGTGGCAATCACCCGCGTATTCAGGCAGGAAAGGAGCTCGCGCGATTCATTGAGCGTGGCGACAGAATCGTGGTTACCAGCCAGCACCACCAGCTGGCAGCCGGTTTGCTGTAATTCCACCACGAAGCGGTTATACAATTCGCGGGCATAACTGGGTGGGGATCCCGTGTCGAAAATATCGCCCGCGACAATCACGGCATCGACCTGATGTTGTTGCACCTGACCGGTCAGCCAGTGCAAAAATGCCTGATGTTCGGCTGCACGGCTTTTAGTGAAAAAGTACTGGCCGAGATGCCAGTCTGACGTGTGGATCAGGCGCATGAGACTCCCGTATGAACCCTGGATGACGACAATGGGGTAAAGTATAAACGTCGGCAGGGGAAGCTGTCCCCGATAAATCAGACCAATTTCAGCAAGATGGCCGGAAATTATCTGTCATAGTTGACTGTAATGAACCATTCTTTTCATTCATAAATCTGTCACAAAACTGACGCATAATGGCGCCCGCAATCAAATAAAAGATCGCTAACCTATTGGCAGGACCTACGATGGCTAGACGTATATTGGTGGTTGAAGACGAAGCTCCAATCCGTGAAATGGTGTGTTTTGTACTGGAGCAAAATGGCTATCAGGCCGTAGAAGCTGAGGATTTTGATTCAGCGATTGGGCAGCTTGTTGAACCTTACCCTGAACTGATCCTGCTTGACTGGATGTTACCTGGCGGTTCCGGTATTCAGTTTATTAAGCATCTTAAACGTGAGGCACTGACCCGCGAAATTCCGGTGATGATGCTGACCGCACGCGGTGAAGAAGAAGATCGGGTGCGCGGCCTTGAAGTGGGTGCCGATGATTACATCACTAAACCGTTTTCTCCGAAAGAACTGGTTGCCCGCATTAAAGCCGTGATGCGTCGCATCTCGCCAATGGCGGTGGAAGAAGTGATCGACATGCAGGGGTTAAGCCTGGATCCGTCGTCTCACCGGGTGATGGCCAACGAGCAGGCGCTCGATATGGGGCCGACCGAATTTAAGTTATTACACTTCTTTATGACCCATTCCGAACGTGTATACAGCCGCGAACAGTTGCTCAATAACGTCTGGGGCACTAACGTTTATGTGGAAGATCGCACGGTTGACGTGCATATTCGTCGTTTACGTAAGGCGCTGGAAACCAGTGGACATGACAGAATGATCCAGACTGTTCGTGGTACCGGATACCGTTTTTCAACGCGTTATTGAGCCCTCACAGCGGAGAATCTGTGTGCTAGAACGTTTGTCATGGAAACGACTGGCGGGTGAATTGTTTCTCTTTTGCCTGCCAGCGTTAATTCTCGGTATCTTCGTCGGCCATTTCGGCTGGCTCCTCCTGGTGTCGCTGATGGCGGCACTGGGCTGGAATTATTACAACCAGCTTAAACTCTCTCACTGGCTGTGGCTCGACCGCAGCATTACGCCACCGAATGGGCGCTGGAGCTGGGAGCCGCTGTTTTACGGGCTGAACCAGATGCAGATACGCAACCGGCGTCGCCGTCGGGAATTAGGTCAGCTCATCAAACGTTTTCGCAGCGGTGCCGAATCGCTGCCGGATGCCGTGGTGCTGACCACTGAAGATGGCAATATTTTCTGGTGTAACGGACTGGCGCAGGATTTGCTCGGTTTCCGCTGGCCGGAAGATAACGGGCAACATATCTTCAACCTGCTGCGTTATCCGGAATTCCGGCTGTGGATCCAGACCCGCGATTTCAGCCGGGCGCTGAATTTACAACTCAATAATGAGCATTATGTCGAATTTCGCGTCATGCCTTATTCCGAAGGACAACTGCTGATGGTGGCACGCGACGTGACCCAGATGCGTCAGCTTGAAGGCGCACGGCGTAACTTCTTCGCTAACGTCAGTCATGAACTGAGAACCCCATTGACGGTATTGCAGGGGTATCTGGAAATGATGGAAGACGCCAAGCTGGAAGAGCCTTTCCGCACTAAAGCGCTGGATACCATGCAGGAACAGACGCGGCGGATGGACGGGCTGGTGAAACAGCTGCTGACGCTGTCGAAAATCGAAGCCTCAGCGAATATTGATTTGCACGAGAAAGTCGATATTCCGGTGATGCTCGGCATGCTCGAACGTGAAGTGCAAACGTTAAGCAACGGCAGGCATGAAGTGGTGTTTCGCGTAAACGACAAGCTGAAGGTCTTTGGTAATGAAGATCAACTGCGCAGCGCGGTGTCGAACCTGGTGTATAACGCGGTTAACCACACGCCAGCGGGGACACGGATTGAAGTCAGCTGGCAACAAACGCCGCATGGCGCACAGTTCCAGATCAGCGACAACGGACCGGGCATTGCGCCGCAGCACCTGCCGCGCCTGACCGAACGTTTCTACCGCGTCGATAAAGCCCGTTCACGTCAGACCGGCGGCAGCGGACTGGGACTGGCAATCGTCAAACATGCGCTCAGCCATCACCACACGAAACTTGAAGTCATGAGTGAAGTCGGCGTCGGTACCCGGTTTATGTTTATGCTGGCGCCGAAGTTGATTGTTCCTCAGGAACAGGCCAGCCAAAGCGGCGTAAAGGGATAAAAATCAAGCCACAGCAACAAGCTGTGGCTTCTTTTAGCAGATGATCTGTAAACCTTTTTCTTCAATTAGCATCAGTAAGATCAGCGCCGCTCCGGTGGGTTTGGTTTCATCCCGCTCCCATTTTTGAATGCTGTTGGCGGACATATTGATGAGTCTTGCCAGTACGCCCTGACTGATTTTTTCTTTTTCACGCAAAGCGCGAATGCGTTCAGCAGAGCTTTCTGCGAAGGCTTTCAGTCTTTCCTCCTGAACGGCTTCATCAACAATTTTGTTAATTTCACGCATCGTGGTTTGGGTTACCACGCCAGATGAATCATGGAAGCGTTGAGCCATCCGCTGCATTTTTAGCAAACGTTCATCAACCATTAGAAATCACCTCTTTAATTAATCCATTTCGAAGTTCTGTTTCGAGTTGAAGCTCTGTGAAGTTGAGCAAATCTTTAGCAATTGCTTTATATAAAGACAGAAGTTTGTCGGGAATTTCATTGCCTTTCTTGCGGACACTATTTTTCAGCCACCCGTCGATATAAAAGATCTTATCTTCAAAACGAAAAGCGATGACTGCCCGGCCAAACCCTGACTTCGATCTCCCTGACGGTGCAATTCTCTTCTTGTAAACGTTGCCGGACAAATCCGCATCAAAAAGTCCGTTTGCCAGTTCATGTGCTGACTTGAGGATATCCTTTTCCGACAGTTTGCTGGCAGTCATGAAGTCGTGAAAATCCTCTGTAACAAAAATACGTAAACAGTTCATGTCATCGTCCCTGGTAAAATAAACTATAGTATTTATTACTACAGATCGCAATGGGGCGAATATTGTCCAGCATCATGAAAAATGATGAAGCGATCATGAATTTCTTTCATGTCCCATGAAAATTCCTCTGTTGCCCGTTAACACCCTGCATGACAGTATCTTCTTAAAGACGTTTAGACATCCAGATGTCTAAATATAACGCAGCGTAATTATTTACTTTGTGAATCATTCGCATTTCGCCACCGGCGGGATGTTATTAAGGAGTTCTTCATGCAACGTACAACCCCTCCATTCCGTGCAGACGTCGTTGGCAGTTTCCTGCGTCCGGCGGTGATTAAAGAAGCCCGTAAGCAGTTTCAGGCCGGTGAGATTGATGCCGCGCAACTGCGAGCCGTGGAAGACACCGAAATTCGCCGCGTGGTGGACTTGCAGCGCGAAGCGGGTCTGCAAGTGGTCACTGACGGTGAATTCCGCCGGGCATGGTGGCACTTCGATTTCTTCGAAGGTCTGGAAGGTGTGGAAGGTTACGATGCGGTGCAGGGGATCCAGTTCAACGGCGTACAGACTAAAGCGCGCAGCATTAAAGTGGTCAGCAAGCTCGGTTTCGGCTCGCACCCGATGCTGGAAGATTTCCGTTTCCTGAAAAGCATCAGCGGAAGTGCTGTGCCGAAAATGACCATTCCAAGCCCGAGTGTGATGCATTTCCGCGGTGGCCGTAACGCCATCAGCAAAGAAGTGTATCCGGATCTGAAAGCGTATTTTGACGATCTGGCGCAGGTTTACCGGGATGCGATTAAAGCGTTTTACGATGCCGGTTGCCGTTATCTGCAACTCGATGACACCGTCTGGGCTTATCTGTGTTCTGAAGATCAGAAGAAGCAGATCCGCGAACGTGGCGATTCTCCGGAAGAGTTAGCACGTACTTACGCTGACGTGCTGAATAAAGCGATTGCCGGTAAACCTGATGATCTGGTGATTGGTCTGCATGTTTGTCGCGGGAACTTCCGTTCCACCTGGATTTCTGAAGGCGGCTATGAACCTGTCGCGGAGATCCTGTTTGGTGGCGTGAACATCGATGCTTTCTTCCTGGAATATGACAACGAGCGCTCCGGTGGCTTCGAACCGCTGCGTTTCATTAAGAAAGGCCATCAGCAGGCGGTTCTGGGATTGATCACCACCAAGTCCGGTGAGCTTGAACTGGCAAAAACCGTGGAATCACGTCTGGCCGAGGCGGCGGAATATCTGGATATCAACCAGATTTGCCTCAGCCCGCAATGTGGCTTTGCGTCAACGGAAGAGGGCAACAGCCTGACCGAAGCGCAGCAGTGGGAAAAACTAAAACTGGTGGTCGATATTGCTGCCCGCGTCTGGTAACCCTGAAAGAGGTCAAATGATGACCTTGTAAATATGCTGTAAACTGTGCGTGAAATAACCGGAAAGTGGTGATTTCACGCATTTTTCATCTTATCGGAGCATATCTTGTGCTTCATTAGTTCAAAAATCATACATATCATATGGTGTGTTTATCGCAGTATTTAGTGAATACACCTGCCTTGTAACATTAATTTGGTTAAACACTCTGCTTTTTGGATCCCGGCTTGCCTTTATACGCTATAAAAGATTACCTTAGCCCCCGCTGTCGCTCGATACTCCCTGCATAACAACGTAATCATCTGCATATCATCAGGCGTTTTTGCTCACTTCGCTCCTCACATGGGTGCTCTCTGGCTGTTATATGCCATTCATCTTTCTGACGACGTGGCACGACGGCAGCATCGGACACTTTATTCATTTGAACAGGCAACACGACACCCATCATGAGTACTCGTTTAACAAATAAAGATATTCTGGCGCTGGGTTTCATGACCTTCGCCTTATTCGTCGGGGCGGGGAATATTATTTTCCCGCCAATGGTTGGTTTGCAGGCAGGTCATGACGTCTGGTGGGCTGCTGCCGGCTTTATGATCACCGCAGTCGGACTTCCGGTGATGACGGTAATTGCACTCGCACGCGTTGGCGGCGGTGTGGATGCCCTGAGTACGCCAATTGGTCGTGGTGCCGGTATTCTTCTGGCCACTGTGTGTTATCTGGCTGTTGGCCCGCTGTTTGCCACGCCACGCACGGCAACCGTTTCTTTTGAGGTGGGTATCGCACCGATGACCGGTGACGGCCCGCTGCCTCTGCTGATTTATAGCGTGATCTATTTCTCCCTGGTCATCGGCATTTCCCTGTATCCGGGACGTTTGCTTGATACTGTCGGCCATTTCCTCGCGCCGCTGAAAATGGTGGCGCTGGCTGCACTGGGTATTGCTGCCGTACTTTGGCCAGCCGGTTCTCCGATGCCAGCGGTGGATGCTTACCAGACAGTGCCGTTCTCCAGCGGTTTCGTTAACGGCTATCTGACCATGGATACGCTGGGCGCGCTGGTGTTCGGTATTGTTATCGTCAATGCCGCGCGTTCCCGTGGTGTATCTGATGCCAAACTGCTGACCCGTTATACCGTGCTGGCAGGGCTGATTGCCGGTCTGGGTCTGATGCTGGTTTACCTGAGCCTGTTCAAGCTCGGCGAAAACAGCGCTTCACTGGTGCCTGATGCGACCAATGGTGCGATTATTCTGCATGCCTATGTGGCACATACCTTCGGCGGTGTGGGCAGCTTCTTCCTTGGTGCGCTGATTTTCATCGCCTGCATGGTGACGGCGGTTGGCCTGACCTGCGCCTGTGCGGAATTCTTTGCTCAGTATCTGCCGCTGTCTTACAAAACACTGGTCTTCATTCTGGGTCTGTTCTCCATGCTGGTATCCAACCTGGGCCTGAGCCATCTGATTGCGATTTCAGTACCGGTACTGACGGCGATTTATCCGCCATGTATCGCGCTGGTTGTGCTGAGTTTCACCCTGCGCTGGTGGAACAGCACCACGCGTATCGTGGCGCCGGTCATGCTGGTAAGCCTGGTGTTCGGCATTGTTGATGGTATCAAGGCGTCTGCTTTTGTTGACCTGATGCCAGCCTGGACCGCAAACCTGCCGCTGGCTGCACAAGGTCTTGCCTGGTTACCCCCGTCATTATTAATGCTGGTACTGGTCGGGATTTATGACAAAATCAGCGGCCCGCGCAGCGTTACCGCGCACCAATGATCATCGGGTGAATGTTCGAAGACATAAAAGCATGATCGTCTGACGAATGTTTCGCCAATCAGGCCACGGAAACCCCTTCCGTGGCTTTTTCATTGGCAGGCTAAAAGTCATTTTTTAGAATACGATTTTTGATATTTAAAAAAACAACACGGGTTAATGCACATGCAGCAAGAAGCTGAACAACCAATAGCGCAGAACGAAGCGCCGGGCACGAAGTTAAAACGTGGCCTGACAACGCGCCATATCCGCTTTATGGCACTGGGCTCAGCCATCGGAACTGGTCTGTTTTATGGCTCGGCAGATGCGATTAAAATGGCCGGGCCGAGCGTATTGCTGGCGTATCTGGTCGGTGGGATTATCGCGTTTATCATCATGCGTGCTCTCGGTGAGATGTCGGTTAACAACCCGCAGAGCGGTTCATTTTCGCGTTATGCGCAAGATTATCTCGGGCCGATGGCGGGTTACATCACCGGCTGGACGTACTGTTTCGAAATCCTGATCGTCGCCATCGCTGATGTAACCGCGTTCGGCATTTATATGGGCGTCTGGTTCCCGGATGTGCCGCAATGGACCTGGGTGCTCAGCGTGGTATTGATCATCGGCGCGATCAATCTGGTCAGCGTGAAAGTCTTCGGCGAGCTGGAGTTCTGGTTCTCCTTCTTTAAAGTGCTGACCATCATCATCATGATCGTGGCAGGCTTTGGGATTATCTTCTGGGGTATCGGCAATGGCGGGCAGGCGACCGGTATCCACAATCTGTGGAGTCATGGTGGCTTCTTCAGTCAGGGCATCATGGGGACGATTTTGTCCTTACAACTGGTGATGTTTGCTTACGGCGGCATCGAGATCATCGGGATCACGGCCGGTGAAGCGGAAGACCCAAAGAAATCTATTCCGAAAGCCATCAACTCAGTACCGCTGCGTATTCTGGTATTTTATGTGGGTACGCTGTTTGTGATCATGTCTATTTTCCCATGGAATCAGGTGGGGACGCAGGGCAGTCCGTTCGTGCTGACTTTCCAGCACATGGGCATTACTGCTGCGGCGACGATCCTGAATTTTGTGGTGATTACCGCGTCGCTTTCTGCCATTAACAGTGATGTGTTCGGCGTGGGCCGTATGCTGCACGGAATGGCAGAGCAGGGGCAGGCACCGAAAATGTTCAGCAAGGTGTCGCGTCTGGGCACGCCGTGGGTCACCGTTCTGGTGATGATGGCGGCACTGCTGGTGGCGGTTTATCTGAACTACGTCATGCCATCGGCTGTGTTTCTGGTGATTGCGTCTCTGGCGACCTTCGCAACGGTCTGGGTGTGGATTATGATCCTGTTCTCGCAGATTGGTTTCCGTCGCAAACTGAGCAAACAACAGGTGAAAGAGCTGGAGTTTCCGCTGCGTGGCGGCGTTTATACCTCGGTGTTCGGTATTATTTTCCTGGTGTTCATCATCGGCCTGATTGGTTACTTCCCGGATACCCGTATTTCGTTGTATGTGGGGATGGTTTGGGTGGTGGCGCTACTGGTCGGTTATGCCTTTAAACGCCGCAACGACCGTAAGAAAGAAGCACTGGCGCTGAGCAATAAAGCGTAAGCAAGCACTTACCTTTCGGTAAATTTTAACGCCCCCGATATCAGATGATATCGGGGGCTTTTTACTACAGGTAAGTGATCGGGGTGAATGAAGGCAGCCAATGCAGAGATAGCTTGAAGGATGCCAGTTAATAACCGATGGCGGCTCCTGCGGGACGTCGCACATCATTCGCGCCATACAGATAACCTTCGCGAACCTTGCCTGACACCGCCGAGTCATTACCTGAGTTCGCCGATGTCACACCGGCCGCACCCGGTAACCCCACCATAATCAGCTCCGTCGCACCCCATGGCGTCTGTTCCACCATTTTGTAACCCATCTTCTGCAGGATATTCAGGCTGTCCTGAGAAACGCCGCGCTGCTCGTAATACACTTCATCCGGCAACCACTGATGATGAATACGTGGCGCATCCACGGCTTCCTGTGGTGCCATGCCGTAATCGATGACATTCAGCGCCGCCTGCAGGGTAATGGTGATGATGCGCGAACCGCCAGGCGATCCCAGAACCATGAAGATTTTACCGTCTTTGGTCACCAGACTCGGGCTCATAGAGGATAGTGGGCGCTTACCGGGGGCGATGGCATTTTTGGTTCCCTGTACCAGACCGTACAGGTTTTTCTCGCCGACTTTGGTGGTGAAGTCATCCATTTCGTCATTCAGGAAGAAGCCGGTGCCCGGTGCAATCACGACAGAACCAAAGCGGCCATTCACTGTGTAGGTGGTGGACACCGCGTTACCCATTTTATCGACGATGGAATAATGCGTGGTTTCCGGTTTCTCGTGCGGTTCCATACCCGGCTGAACGGCAGTGGACGGCGTGGCTTTGTCCGCTTCTATTTTCTTACGGATTTCTTCGGCATAGCTTTTACTGACCAGCCGGTCGATCGGGTTTTTCACGAATTCCGGATCGCCGAGATAGGTATTGCGGTCCATATACGCATGGCGCATGGCTTCGGTGAGGACGTGAATCGATGCCGCTGAATTGAAGCCCATGCTCTTCAGGTCATAGCCTTCAACGATGTTAAGGATTTCACACATCGTGACACCGCCGGAGCTTGGCGGTGGCGCTGAGACAAATTTATAACCGCGATAGCTGCAGGCGATCGGGGCGTCTTCGGTGACTTTATAATTCGCGAAATCCGCTGCGGTCAGGATGCCGCCACCTTTTTTAGAGGCCGCTTCGACCGCTGCCGGGATTTTGCCTTTGTAGAACGCATCCGGGCCATGTTTCGATATGGACTCCAGCGTGTTGGCTAAATCGGTTTGTACCAGTTTGTCGCCGGGTTGCAGCGGGCTGCCGTCTTTGCGCAGGAAAATGCGCGCGGCTTCGGGATCTTCTTTGAAGCGTTTGACGGTGGTATCAAGAATATCGGTATCAGCACGGGTCAGTACAAATCCCTGACGGGCGAGTTTAATCGCCGGCGCCATTACCTGCTGGCGCGTCAGTTTGCCGTATTCTTTCTGCACGGTATCCATGCCCAATACCGTACCTGGCACGCCTGCGGCGAGATAGCCATACAGACTGGCCCCTTTCTTCACGTTGCCGTCGGCATCCAGATACATATTGGCACTGGCGGCGGCCGGGGCGGTTTCGCGGAAGTTGATGAAGGTGTCTTTACCGTCGGCAAGATGCACCGTCATGAAGCCTCCGCCACCGATATTGCCACAGCATGGGTTGACGACGGCCTGCGCGTAGCCGACAGCCACGGCAGCATCGATGGCGTTGCCGCCCATTTTCAGAATATCGACGCCGACCTGAGACGCCAGATATTGCGAGGTGACGACCATGCCATTTTTGGCTTCCACCGCGGGATTCGATGCGGCGTACAACGGCAGGCTGGTCAGCATGGCCAGCGCGATGAGTGATTTCCGTAACATAGGGGCTCCTGTCTATTACCCTGTCTTTTGAGTCATAACCTTCAGGTTATTGTGTGATAACGCTTTTTTGTTTTTTCAGTCTGACACTCTTTATGCAAACGGCACGCCATAATGAGACGGTCAGACTATTTTTCAGCGTAGACGTAAATGACCGGGAGCGGGAAGGGAAGGCGGGAAAATGTGATCGTGCCGGATAGCAGGCAAAAAAAAACGGCCAGCGAGGCTGACCGTTATTGACCGTGAAATCCGCTGAAGGATTACAGGTTTGATGCGTTTTCAGACAAATATTTAGCCACGCCATCCGGGGATGCGCCCATGCCTTTTTTGCCTTTTTCCCACTGAGCCGGGCACACTTCGCCGTGCTCTTCGTGGAATTGCAGTGCGTCAACCATACGCAGCATTTCGTCGATGTTACGACCCAGTGGCAGATCGTTAACGACCTGGTGACGAACAACGCCTTCTTTGTCGATCAGGAAAGAGCCGCGCAGTGCAACGCCAGCGTCCGGATGTTCGATACCGTAGGCTTTCTGGATTTCGCGTTTGATGTCAGCAACCATCGCGTACTTAACAGGACCGATGCCGCCTTTCTCTACAGGGGTGTTACGCCATGCGTTGTGAACGAACTCGGAGTCGAAGGAGACGCCTACCACTTCTACGCCACGATTCTGGAATTCTTCGTAACGGTGATCGAAAGCGATCAGTTCAGAAGGACAGACGAAAGTGAAGTCCATTGGCCAGAAGAAGATAACAGTAGGTTTGCCTGCAGTGTGTTTTTTGAAGTTGAAGTTTTCAACTACTTCGCCGCTGCCCAGTACTGCTGCTGCGGTGAAGTCAGGGGCTGGACGAGTTACCAGAACCATATTATTACTCCTTATGAAACCCTTCCGGGCGTCGTAGGTGAGAAGGAAAGGGTGAACAAAACGACTGCCAGTATAGGGGCAACCTTCGGGTGAATAAACCCCATCGCACCAATCAATCAGATAGCATCCGGCTATCAGTCTTTGAAGTAAGTCTCAAACTTTTTAACAACTACTTCTTGTCTTGCAGAGAATTGCGGGGTAATCCACAAAATGAAGGGTATTTGTCAGATTTGCCGGTCTCTCGCCTGTTGCATCATCACCGGATAAAACTGCCAGAACAGTTGCTCGAGGGCGTCGTAATTGAGTTCGATATCATGGAAAGAGCCGGTCAGGGCGGCAAGTTTTGGCCGCCGGTTAGCCATACCGCGCAATACGTCGCCAATAAAAGGCAGCACCGCGTAACGTTCCATCCAGCGTTCAGGCCAGAGATAAGCGTTCAGATTTTGGAAACGTTCCGGCATTTCAGGTAACTGAGGTTCAATTTCCTGCTGACAGCCGTCAAGAAAATCTTCCAGTGATTGCTGCGGATGAATGCTGGCCCAGTGACGGGAAAGGAAGTGATCCCAGACGACATCGAGCGTTATCGGTGCGACGCGGCGAAAATCTTCACGGAAATAACTGCGGGCAATTTTCACTTCCGGCAGTGAATCGGTCATGACATCCACGCGGCGGTGCATGCGGATGCCGCTGACGATCTCATCAGAGAACTGACCGTCAGGATTGCCGCGAACGAAGTCTGCCAGCAGATTTCCGGTCAGTGAACTTTTGGCCAGTGAGGCCAGATGGAGGTGGGCTAAAAAATTCATTCGCGAAGTATAACGCAGGAAAGTTGATCTCCGACAGGGCAGCGGATGCCTTTATTCGCGCAGAAGCTTGCAGGGGATGCCCCGTCCCACTAGACTAAGCCGCCTGTTTTTGTCGTTAAGTGAAGTGAAAAACCATGCGTGTTGCCGATTTTTCTTTTGAACTCCCTGAATCCCTGATTGCCCGCTATCCGCAGACCCAGCGCAGCGGCTGTCGTTTGTTGTCTCTGGACGGGCCAAGCGGTGAGTTAACGCACGGCGTGTTCACTGATATTCTCGATAAAATTCATCCCGGCGATTTGCTGGTATTTAACAATACCCGCGTGATCCCGGCTCGTGTGTTTGGCCGCAAGGTCAGCGGCGGTAAAATTGAAGTGCTGGTTGAGCGCGTGCTGGATACACACCGCGTTCTGGCCCATGTGCGTGCGTCCAAATCGCCAAAACCGGGCGCAGAACTGCTGCTCGGTGATAAAGAAGATATTAAAGCAACGATGGTGGCGCGCCACGATACGTTGTTTGAGCTGGAATTTAATGAAGATCGTGATGTCTTTACTCTGCTCAACGAAATCGGCCATATGCCGCTGCCGCCGTATATTGACCGTCCTGATGAAGATGCCGACCGTGAACTGTATCAGACCGTCTACAGCGAACGCCCGGGTGCGGTAGCTGCGCCCACCGCTGGCTTGCATTTCGATGAGCCGCTGATGGATGCGCTGAAAGCCAAAGGCGTGGAGTTCGCTTTTGTGACGCTGCATGTGGGGGCAGGCACCTTCCAGCCGGTTCGTGTGGACACCATTGAAGACCACATCATGCATGCTGAGTATGCCGAAGTGCCTCAGGACGTTGTGGATGCGGTGCTGGCCTGCAAAGCGCGTGGCAATAACGTGGTGGCCGTGGGAACAACTTCCGTGCGTTCGCTGGAAAGTGCAGCGAAGGCCAGTGAAGATGCACTGATTGCGCCATTCTTCGGCGATACCAAGATTTTCATTTATCCGGGCTATCACTATCAGGTAATTGATTCCCTGATCACGAATTTCCATCTGCCGGAATCGACGCTGATCATGCTGGTGTCGGCGTTTGCCGGGTATAAAAATACCATGAATGCTTACCATCAGGCGGTGGCTGAGCAGTACCGTTTCTTCAGTTATGGTGATGCGATGTTCATCAACCGTAACCCGCTGGCGCCGCAGGAAGTGGTCGGCCAGTAACCTTGAGTTAATAATTACCGGCCTGGTCGCACCCGGTGCATCCGGGCTTTCTCTTCCGGGCGTCATGCCACGGATTTAACCTCATCAGACTGTTTCTCTGATGCTGGAGGCAATGTGAAGTACGAATTAAGCACGACCGATGGCCGCGCACGTCGCGGGCGTCTGATCTTTGAACGTGGCGTGGTCGAAACCCCGGCATTTATGCCAGTGGGCACTTACGGCACCGTAAAAGGCATGACCCCGGAAGAAGTCAAAGACACCGGTGCACAGATTTTGCTGGGCAACACTTTCCACCTGTGGCTGCGTCCGGGGCAGGAAATCATGAAACTGCATGGCGATCTGCATGATTTTATGAACTGGCATGGCCCGATCCTCACCGATTCAGGTGGCTTCCAGGTGTTCAGCCTGGGCGCGATGCGTAAAATCAAAGAAGAGGGTGTGCATTTCCGTAACCCGATCAACGGTGACCCGGTGTTCCTTAGTCCGGAAAAATCCATGGAAATCCAAAACGATCTGGGTTCCGACATCGTAATGATCTTCGATGAATGTACGCCATATCCTGCTGACTGGGATTATGCAAAACGCTCGATGGAGATGTCTTTGCGTTGGGCAAAACGCAGTCGCGATCGCTTCAACGAGTTGAATAATAAGAATGCTTTGTTCGGGATTATTCAGGGCAGCGTTTACGAAGATTTACGAGATGTATCATTAAAAGGGCTGGTAGATATCGGCTTTGATGGTTACGCTGTGGGCGGCCTGGCAGTGGGCGAGCCGAAGGAAGACATGCACCGTATTCTGGAGCACGTTTGTCCGCAAATTCCGGAAGACAAACCTCGCTATCTGATGGGTGTCGGTAAACCGGAAGATCTGGTTGAAGGCGTGCGTCGCGGTATCGATATGTTTGACTGCGTGATGCCAACGCGTAACGCGCGTAACGGTCACCTGTTTGTCACTGACGGCATCGTAAAAATCCGTAATGCCAAGCATAAAGATGATACGTCGACGCTGGATGAACATTGTGATTGTTACACATGTCGCAATTATAGCCGTGCCTACTTGCATCATCTTGACCGTTGCAACGAAATTCTCGGTGCGCGGCTAAACACGATCCATAATCTGCGCTATTACCAGCGTCTGATGGCCGGTTTACGCCAGGCTATCGAAGAGGGTAAATTAGAAGCGTTTGTGACAGACTTCTACGAGCGTAAAGGCAAGCCTGTTCCGCCTTTAAACTTCTGATTTCTTTCTCGTGTCGGCATCTTCGAAAGAGGGTGCCGATTTTATAATTTCTTGGACCGGCATTATGGGGTATTGTGCGAGACGTTTCATCGCAGACTCCGGGTCGGATTCTCGGTTTGTTTTACATCAATTTGCTTCACAACAACAATGAGGGAATTTAAATGAGTCTTTTCATTTCCGATGCAGTCGCAGCGACCGGCGCACCGTCACAGGGAAGTCCTTACTCTCTGGTTATCATGCTGGTGGTTTTTGGTCTGATTTTCTATTTCATGATCCTGCGCCCGCAGCAGAAACGTTCTAAAGAACACAAAAAACTGATGGACTCTATCGGTAAAGGTGACGAAGTCATGACCACGGGTGGCCTGATTGGTCGCGTAACCAAAGTAGCCGAAACCGGTTATGTGGTTATCGCACTGAACGACACTAACGAAGTGATGATCAAACGTGACTTCGTGGCAGCAGTTCTGCCAAAAGGCACGATGAAGTCTATCTAATTTTCGATTTTCCCGAAGGGAACTGCCGTGTTAAACCGTTATCCTGCGTGGAAGTATCTGATGTTGATCGTTGTGGTCATCGTCGGGCTGCTTTATGCACTTCCCAACCTTTATGGTGAGGATCCGGCTGTTCAAATCACTGGTGCTCGGGGTTCCGACGCCAGTGAAGCAACGCTGGACCAAGTCCGTAACGTATTAGATCAAAGCAAAATCCAGATCAAATCAGTTGCTCTGGAGAATGGCGCTATTCTTGCCCGTTTTAACGACACGGATGTACAGCTTCGTGCACGTGAAGCGCTGACTGAAGCGTTGGGCGACAAGTTTGTTATTGCACTGAACCTCGCGCCGGCAACGCCGCGCTGGTTGAGCATGCTGGGCGCTGAGCCGATGAAGCTGGGCCTCGACTTGCGTGGGGGTGTTCACTTCCTGATGGAAGTGGATATGGATACCGCGCTGAGTAAGCTGCAAGAGCAGACGATGGACAATATGCGCAGCGACCTGCGCGACAAGAATATTCCTTATGCCACGGTGCGTAAGCTCGACAACTATGGCGTTGAAGTGCGTTTCCGCGATGCTGCTACCCGTGATTCTGCGGTCAGCTACCTGAGCCCACGTCACCGCGATTTAGTGATCACTAACAGTGGCGACAATGCTATCCGTGTAGTGATGACTGATGCTCGCCTGAGTGAAGCCCGCGAGTATGCCGTTCAGCAAAACATCACCATCCTGCGTAACCGTGTAAACCAATTGGGTGTCGCCGAGCCGCTGGTACAGCGCCAGGGTGCTGACCGTATCGTGGTTGAGTTACCGGGTATTCAGGATACTGCGCGCGCTAAAGAAATTTTGGGCGCGACCGCGACACTGGAATTCCGTCTGGTTAACACCAATGTAGATGCTTCTGCTGCTTCAACCGGTCGTGTGCCGGGCGACAGCGAAGTGAAAAACATGCGTGATGGCCGTCCGGTTGTTCTGTACAAACGCGTGATCCTGACCGGTGACCACATCACTGATTCCACATCCAGCATGGATGAGTACAATCAGCCGCAGGTTAACATCTCTCTCGACAGCGCTGGTGGTAACGCCATGTCTAACTTCACTAAGGATAACATCGGTAAACCGATGGCAACCTTGTTCGTGGAGTACAAAGACAGCGGTAAGAAAGATGCCAATGGCCGTGCGATTCTGGCGAAGCAGGAAGAAGTTATCAACGTGGCGACCATTCAGTCACGCCTGGGTAACAGCTTCCGTATCACCGGGGTGAACGATCCGAATGAAGCCCGCCAGTTGTCCCTTCTGTTGCGTGCCGGTGCGTTGATCGCGCCAATTCAGATAGTTGAAGAGCGTACTATCGGCCCGACCTTAGGGATGCAAAACATCACTCAGGGTCTGGAAGCGTGCTTGTGGGGTCTGGTGGCATCCATTCTGTTCATGGTGGTTTGGTACCGTAAGTTCGGCATTATTGCCACGACAGCGCTGGTTGCTAACCTGATCCTGATTGTCGGGATCATGTCTCTGCTGCCTGGTGCGACGCTGACCATGCCGGGTATTGCCGGTATCGTCCTGACGCTGGCGGTGGCCGTCGACGCCAACGTACTGATAAACGAACGTATCAAAGAAGAGCTGAAGAACGGACGTTCCGTTCAGCAGGCGATTCATGAAGGCTATAAAGGCGCGTTCTCAAGTATCGTTGATGCCAACATTACGACCCTGATCACGGCAATTATTCTTTATGCAGTGGGTACCGGTTCGATTAAAGGCTTTGCTATCACCACCGCTATCGGTGTGGCAACCTCGATGTTTACGTCGATCGTGGGGACCCGTGCCATCGTGAACCTGGTTTACGGCGGCAAACGCATTAAAAAGCTGTCTATCTGAGGAGTGCGTTGTGGCACAGCAACAACCATATACTGTTGAACAACTGAACTACGGCCGTAAAGTCATCGACTTTATGCGCTGGGACAACGTGGCCTTCTGTATTTCAGGCCTGTTGTTTATCGCATCCGTTGCGATTATGGGTGTTCGCGGGTTCAACTGGGGTCTGGATTTCACCGGCGGTACCGTCATTGAAATCAGCCTTAGCCAGCCCGCTAACCTGGACGTAATGCGTGCCGATCTGGAAAAAGCAGGATTCAAGGATCCTGTGGTTCAGAACTTCGGTAGCAGCCGTGATGTGATGGTTCGTCTTCCACCTGTATCGGGTAATGCCGGTCAGGAACTGGGAAATAAAGTCCTTAGCCTGGTGAACGCGGATATCGATAAAGACGCGACCGTGAAACGTGTCGAGTTTGTCGGCCCGAGCGTGGGGAGTGATCTGGCGCAGGCTGGTGGCATGGCCCTGCTGATGGCGTTGATCTGTATCCTGATTTACGTCGGTTTCCGTTTTGAATGGCGACTGGCGCTGGGGGCGGTAATCGCACTGGCGCACGACGTGATCATCACCATGGGCGTATTGTCACTGTTCAGGATCGAAATTGATCTGACCATCATCGCGTCCCTGATGTCAGTTATCGGCTACTCGCTGAATGACTCCATCGTGGTATCGGACCGTATTCGTGAAAACTTCCGCAAAATTCGTCGCGGGAACTCTTACGAAATCATGAACGTGTCCCTGACCCAGACGTTAAGCCGTACCATTATGACTTCAGCGACCACGCTGATGGTGGTACTGATGCTCTATATCTTTGGCGGTGCGTTGCTGGAAGGCTTCTCACTGACCATGCTGATTGGTGTGTCGATTGGTACGGTTTCGTCCATCTACGTGGCGTCCGCGCTGGCTCTGAAACTGGGCATGAAGCGTGAACACATGCTGCAGCAGAAAGTGGAAAAAGAGGGCGCTGATCAGCCTTCCATTCTTCCGTAAGTTGCCGATGGTTGTCCCGTTCGGAAAAGAAAACAAAAACCCCGCAATGCGGGGTTTTTTTTCATCTGCAACTCGTTGTCTTTACCTGGTAACGACGGGCTGTGCCTGCAGTGTCGCCACAATATTATGCAGGTGAACAAATCCCAGAGTTTCGACAGTGACCTGATTAAATTTCACATCGACCGTTTTCACCGGGCCTGGCAAGAGATCTGGCTCGACGCTAATGGTCTGGGTTTGCATATCAACAGTCAGCGGTTTGCCCGTGACCGGGTCGAGCTGCCCCCAGCTCAGGGAAGCCGTAAACGGCGGCAATGGCTGGCCCGCAGTGTTTTTGATTTCCAGCACGGCCTGTACGCCGCTGGCATCCGGGGCGACGCGGATCAACTGCACACTTAATTCACCAATATTACTTTTCAGCAAGGCGGCACTTTTGGCTGCAGGTAACAAATAGACACCATTATTTGACTGGCGGTTGAGCGTGGTTTGCTGCTCCAGCGCGATGGCCAGATCCGTCAGGTGTTGCAGTTTTTGATTGAGCTGACCGACTTCTGTTTTCAGCTCCGGGATTTGTGAATTTTGCGTCGCGCAACCCGTCAGGCTGAACAATGCGGCGCAGACCAGCAAAAGGCGTGGGTGTTTTGTCATATCAGAGACTTCCTTTCATCTGCCCGTTGAAACATTCCGTCCGGGCACCAATATTGATAGTTAAGTTTAACCCGATGTCGATGAAAGTAGCGACAGCCTTTGTTGTCGGCAAACTTCGGGTTAAACTAATGTCCAATTGAGTTCGCGATCAGGAAGTGCTATGCATTGCCCATTTTGTGCCGCTGTTGATACTAAAGTCATCGATTCCCGTCTGGTAGGCGATGGATCGCAGGTTCGCCGTCGCCGTCAGTGTCTGGTGTGCCATGAACGTTTCACCACGTTTGAAGTGGCGGAACTGGTGATGCCTCGCGTCATTAAAAGCAATGAAGTTCGTGAACCGTTCAACGAAGACAAACTTCGCAGTGGCTTTCTGAAAGCACTGGAAAAACGCCCGGTCAGTTCCGATGACGTCGAAACGGCCATCAGCCACATTAAGTCGCAATTGCGCGCGACCGGTGAGCGTGAAATTCCGGCCAAAATGATCGGCAATCTGGTAATGGACGCCCTGAAAGGGCTGGATAAAGTCGCCTATATCCGCTTTGCATCGGTGTATCGCAGTTTCGAAGATATTCGTGAGTTTGGTGAAGAAATCGCCCGTCTTCAGGATTAAGGAAAGCTGATGTCGCCTGACCAACAAGTTGCCGAAAACCCTACCGATGAACACTACATGGCGCGGGCTTTCGAGCTGGCGCGTCGCGGGCGTTTCACCACGACACCTAATCCCAACGTCGGTTGTGTCATTGTATTAAATGGCGAAATCGTCGGTGAGGGCTATCATTTGCGTGCCGGTGAACCGCATGCTGAAGTCCACGCATTACGCATGGCAGGTGAGAAAGCGAAAGGGGCGACAGCCTACGTGACGCTGGAGCCGTGCAGTCATCATGGTCGCACGCCGCCGTGTGCCGATGCATTACTGGCAGCAGGTGTTGCCCGTGTTGTCGCCGCGATGCAGGATCCTAACCCGGAAGTCGCGGGGCGTGGTTTATACCGCCTCAAACAAAACGGCGTGGATGTCAGTCACGGGCTGATGCATCCGCAGGCTGAAGCCGTGAATCTGGGGTTCCTGAAACGAATGCGGACCGGTTTCCCGTATGTTCAGCTCAAAATGGGCGCGTCTTTAGATGGCAGAACTGCGATGGCCTCGGGCGAAAGCCAGTGGATCACCTCGGCTGCCGCCCGTGCTGATGTTCAGCGTTTTCGCGCTGAAAGCTCGGCGATTCTGAGCACCAGTGCCACTGTTCTCGCGGACAATCCCTCGCTGAATGTACGCTGGAGCGAACTGGGCAGTGAGGTGCAGGCGATTTATCCCGAGGAAAATCTGCGTCAACCGCTGCGGGTTATTCTCGACAGTCAGAATCGCGTGACGCCACAGCATCAGGTGGTGAATTTACCCGGTGAAGTCTGGCTGGCGCGGCTGGAAGCTGACACGCAAGTCTGGCCGGGATCCGTCGAGCAATGGCGTGTGGCCGGGCGCGACAACCGTATTGATCTGGTTCTGCTGATGATGCAACTGGCGAAACGGCAGATAAATTCCATCTGGGTGGAAGCCGGTGCACAACTGGCCGGTGCCTTATTACAAGCCGGTCTGGTTGATGAATTAATCGTTTATATGGCGCCTAAGTTATTGGGCGATAATGGCCGCGCACTGTGTGAACTGCCAGGATTGCAGCATTTGGCGGATGCCCCTGAATTTGTTTTCAATGATATCCGTCAGGTCGGCTCTGACTTACGTTTGCGCCTGAAACCGGTGTATTGAGAATTTTACTCCTCCCTGCGGAATGACTTTAAAAGCGCATGTCCAGACAGGGTAATTTTATGATAGAATCCGCCCCCCTGCGGCTGGGGTTGAGAAACTCCTGAACCCACTTTAAGGAAAACTATGAACGTTATCGAAGGTGTTGTAGCCACGCCTAACGCGCGCGTAGCGATCGCGATTGCTCGTTTTAACAATTTTATCAACGACAGCCTGCTCTCTGGCGCTGTTGATGCGTTGAAACGTATTGGTCAGGTCAGCGATGACAACATCACCGTAGTCTGGGTCCCGGGCGCATACGAATTGCCTCTGGCAACCCGCGCACTGGCTGAAAGCGGTAAGTATGATGCGGTTGTTGCACTTGGCACCGTGATCCGCGGGGGCACTGCCCACTTTGAATTTGTAGCGGGCGAATGCAGCTCTGGCCTGTCCAGCGTTGCCATGAACAGCGAAATCCCGGTGGCCTTTGGTGTGCTGACGACAGAAAGCATTGAACAAGCCATCGAACGCGCAGGGACAAAAGCCGGTAACAAGGGTGCAGAAGCTGCACTGACCGCGCTTGAAATGATTAATGTTATCAAGGCTATTAAGGCCTGAATCTAGTTAAGGGGAAATCCGTGAAACCTGCTGCTCGTCGCCGCGCCCGTGAATGTGCCGTTCAGGCGCTTTACTCCTGGCAGTTGTCGAAAAATGACATCGCCGATGTTGAATTAGAATTCCTGACCGAGCAGGATGTCAAAGACGTAGACATTGCCTATTTCCGCGAACTGCTGGCTGGTGTAGCAAACAGTGCTGAGAAACTCGATGCACTGATGGCGCCATACCTGTCCCGCCAGTTGGATGAACTGGGCCAGGTGGAAAGAGCTATTTTGCGTCTGGCTCTGTTTGAGCTGAGCAAACGCCAGGACGTTCCTTATAAAGTGGCGATCAACGAAGCTATCGAACTGGCCAAAACTTTTGGGGCTGAAGACAGTCATAAGTTCGTCAATGGTGTGCTGGATAAAGCAGGCCCACATATTCGTAAAAAGTGATCGTCAAAAAGGGTCAGCCTCGTTCACAAATGGCGACAGTCATTTTCGGTTGATTTCTGGCTCTGTTGATAATCTGGTGATGTCACTGCGTTTATCCTTTGTGTGACACCCTTCTTAAGGCCGGATTTCCGGCCTTAAGTCATTCTAACGATTTGGAAATGTACTATGGCATGCGGCGAATTTGATGTCATCACTCGCTACTTTAACCGGTTCAGAACTGCCCGGCAGGATGTGCATTTAGGCATTGGTGATGATTGTGCCTTACTGACGGTTGGCGAGAAGCAGCTATTAGCAGTCAGTACCGATACGCTGGTCGAAGGTATCCATTTTCTAAAAACTATTTCACCTTCCGACCTGGGCTATAAAGCGCTGGCGGTTAACCTGAGCGATCTGGCCGCGATGGGCGCCGATCCTGCCTGGGTTTCGCTGGCCCTGACGCTGCCGGAAGTGAACACCGACTGGTTGCAGGCATTCAGCGACAGTCTGTTTGAACAACTCAATTATTACGGTATGCAGTTGATTGGCGGCGACACCACGCGTGGCCCGCTGAGCATGACGTTAACCATTCAGGGGCTGGTGCCTGTGGGGCGTGCATTAACCCGTTCCGGTGCAGGCATTGGTGACTGGATCTTCGTCACCGGTACCCTCGGTGACAGTGCTGCGGGGCTCGCTATTCTGCTGGAACAGCTGAATGTGACTGATACCGATAACCGCGAATTTCTGCTCAAACGCCATCTGCGGCCTTCGCCACGCGTTCTGCAAGGGCAGGCGCTGCGCGATTTAGCAACATCTGCTATCGATCTTTCTGACGGGTTGATGTCGGATCTTAAACATATACTGACTGCCAGTGAATGTGGCGCGCGGCTCGATCTTGATGCGATCCCATTATCGGTTGCATTGAATAAAGTTGCCGATCCTGAGCAGGCGCTGAAATGGGCGCTGACCGGAGGCGAAGATTATGAACTTTGCTTCACTGTGCCGGAAATTAACCGCGGTGCGCTGGATGTGGCACTGAGCCATCTGGGTGTCAACTTTACCTGTGTTGGCCAGATTGCGCCGCTTTCAGAAGGTATTAAGTTTATGCGTTCTGGCGTACCGGTAGAACTTGAATGGCAAGGTTTTGACCACTTTGCCGGAGAGGAATTGTTGTGAATATTGGCCGTAAAAAACGCCCGGCGGGGTACAAGGGAAAAACCGGTGATCCGGTTCAGGACATGGCTGCGGCTAAAAAGCGTCTTGATTTGCGTAATCCGTGGCATTTACTGGCGACCGGTTTTGGCAGCGGTTTATTCCCTGTTGGTCCGGGCACTGCGGGCTCCATCGCTGCGATCCCGTTTTGGATTGTCATGACCTACCTGCCGTGGCAGGTGTATTCCATGATCGTCATGTTCAGTATTTGTATCGGGGTTTATCTTTGCCGACAGACCGCGCGCGACATGCGGGTTCATGACCACGGCAGTATTGTATGGGATGAATTTGTTGGCATGTGGATCACCCTGATGGCGATCCCGGTCAACGACTGGCGCTGGGTATTGATTGGCTTTATCGTTTTCCGCGTGCTGGATATCTGGAAGCCGTGGCCGATCCGCTGGTTTGACCGCAACGTGCAGGGCGGAATGGGTATCATGATCGATGATGTGGTCGCCGGTGTGCTTGGCGCGGCCATTATCTATCTGGTCGGGCATCACTGGCCGCTGGGCCTGTTTTGATCCGTTTCAGATAGTAATAAAAAAGCGTTGCCGGGTTTTCCCTGACAACGCTTTTTTTACACGTTTATATTACTGAAAGCCGGTCGCCTGATGCGGCACATAAGCCATTTCCAGCTCGGCGATCTCTTCAATCGAAAGTTTCACCTCCAGCGCGGCAATGGCATCTTCCAGATGAGCGGGGCGCGAAGCGCCGATAATTGGCGCGGTCACGACGTGTTTACTCAGGATCCACGCCAGTGCGATCTGTGCGCGTGGCACGCCGTGATCTTCCGCTATTTTCCCGACACGTTCAGCAATTTTACCATCAGCTTCATCGGTGGCGTCATACAGCGTTTTGGCAAAATTATCGGAAACTGAACGTACGGTGGTTTCTCCCCACGGACGCGTCAGTTTGCCGCGAGCCAGCGGACTCCACGGCAATACTGCAATGTTCTTTTCCAGACACAGCGGGTACATCTCGTTTTCTTCTTCACGCTGGATCAGATTGTACTGATCCTGCATCGACACAAAACTCGCCCAGCCGTTTTGCGCAGAGACATCCAGCGCGTGTTTGAATTGATGCGCATGCATCGATGACGCGCCGATAAATCGCGCCTTACCGGCTTTGACGACGTCATTCAGCGCTTCAAGGGTTTCTTCAATGGGTGTTTCGTAATCCCAGCGATGGATTTGCAGCAGGTCGACATACTCCATGCCGAGACGGCGCAGGCTGTCATCGATGGATTGCATAATCGAAGCCCGTGAAAGCCCCGGTTTTAAGCCGGTGACGGCGTTGTACACTTTGGTCGCCACGACAATCTCATCGCGTCTGGCGAAATCCTTCAGGGCGCGGCCAACGATTTCCTCGCTGCTACCGTCGGAATAGCTGTTGGCGGTGTCAAAGAAGTTAATGCCGGCATCCAGGGCCTGCTGGATGATCGGGCGACTGCTCTCTTCCGGTAACGTCCACGCATGAGTGCCGCGATCTGGTTCGCCAAAAGTCATACAACCGAGACACAGTTTCGATACTTTTAGTCCGGTTTTTCCTAATGTGGTGTATTGCATGACATCTCCTGGTAATCATGAAGTGATAACAGAAAATCATTGAAAATGATTAGCACGCTATAACTGTAGCTTAAAGCAGGGGGAGCTCGTGTGACTGAAGGGGAAAATGGAGAGGAAAATCCCCTCTTTCAGGTAGAAAGAGGGGAGGGGAATCAGGCCAGCCAGTCGGTTATCTGACGGTCAATGCCTTCGGCATCCAGTCCTAAATCGTGACGAATTTCGTCCTGCGTGCCTTGTGGCACAAAACTGTCCGCCAGACCGATATTCAGCACCGGCACCAGAATACGTCTGGACATCAGCAGTTCATTCACGCCACTGCCCGCCCCCCCCATGATGGCGTTTTCTTCCAGTGTGACCAGCACTTCATGGCTTGACGCCAGTTCCTGAATCAGTGCTTCATCGAGTGGTTTCACAAAGCGCATATCCACGACGGTCGCGTTGCGTTTTTCCGCTGCGGCCAGCGCTTCAGGCAACAATGTACCGAAGTTAAGAATCGCAACTTTCTCGCCTTCACGACGCACGACGCCTTTACCGATTGGCAGTGAAGCCAGCGGTTCACTGGTGGCGCCGGTACCATTACCACGTGGATAACGCACGGCAACCGGCCCGCTGTTATGGTGATAACCGGTGTGCAGCATCTGACGACATTCGTTTTCGTCGCTCGGCGTCATGATGGTCATGTTTGGGATGCAGCGCAGGAAGGAGAGATCGAACGCGCCCTGATGTGTCTGACCATCCGCTCCGACGATACCACCGCGGTCGATAGCAAACAGTACCGGAAGATTCTGGATCGCCACATCGTGGATCACCTGATCATAGGCGCGTTGCAGAAACGTCGAGTAGATCGCCACAATCGGCTTGTATCCGCCAATCGCAAGGCCTGCCGCAAAGGTGACCGCATGCTGTTCGGCAATGGCCACGTCGAAATACTGCTGCGGGTATTCACGCGAGAAACGCACCATACCGGATCCTTCACGCATCGCTGGCGTGACAGCCATCAGCTTGCTGTCTTTGGCCGCGGTTTCGCACAACCAGTCGCCGAAAATCTTCGAATAGGTTGGCAGACCTTCTTTGCTTTTCGGCAACGTGCCGGAAGCCGGATCGAATTTAGGCACGGCATGGAAGCTGATCGGATCTTTTTCGGCTGGGGCGTAGCCTTTGCCTTTTTTCGTCATGATATGCAGTAGCTGCGGGCCTTTCAGGTCACGCATGTTTTTCAGCGTTTGCGCCAGCGCCACCACGTCGTGACCATCGACCGGCCCGATATAGTTAAAGCCCAGCTCTTCAAACAGCGTGCCCGGCACCATCATGCCTTTCAGATGTTCTTCGGTACGGCGCACCAGTTCTTTAATCGGTGGCAGGCCAGACAGGACTTTCTTGCCGCCTTCACGCAGACGCGAATACAGCTTGCCGGAGAGCAACTGCGCCAGATGATTATTCAGCGCGCCGACGTTTTCGGAAATCGACATCTCATTGTCGTTGAGGATAACCAGCATGTCAGGTTTGATGTCGCCTGCATGGTTCATCGCTTCAAACGCCATACCTGCGGTGATCGCGCCATCGCCAATTACACAAACGGTACGACGACCTTTACCTTCACGTTCAGCAGCCACCGCCATGCCGAGGCCTGCGCTGATGGAGGTCGATGAGTGACCAACGGATAAGGTGTCGTATTCGCTTTCACCACGCCAGGGGAATGGGTGCAGACCGCCTTTCTGACGAATGGTGGAAATACGATCACGACGACCGGTCAGAATTTTGTGCGGATAGGCCTGATGGCCGACATCCCAGACAACGTGGTCGAACGGCGTGTTATAGACATAATGCATCGCCACGGTCAGTTCAACCGTCCCCAGACCGGACGCAAAGTGTCCGCTGGACTGACTGACGCTGGCCAATAAATATTGGCGCAGCTCATCGCAGAGCTTAGGCAAGCTCTCTTTAGGAAGTGAACGGAGATCTTCAGGATTCTCCGCCAGCGCCAGTGTCGGGTATTTGGCTAATTCAAGGCTCATCAGTTGCTCATAGTAAGTTTAATTATCGCGTTCAATGATAAAGCTGGCTAACGCGAGAAGTGGCGCTGTGTTGTAAGAAAGTGCCGCCAACTGATCCAGTGCGGAAACGGCTTCCTGATACAGGTCCATGGCCTTAGCCTTTGCGCCGTCCAGCCCCAACAGGGCAGGATAGGTACTTTTTCCGAGTTGCTGGTCAGCGCCCTGGCGTTTGCCGAGCGTAGCGGTATCGCCAACCACGTCCAGGATATCGTCCTGAACCTGAAATGCTAAACCAATAGCCTGCGCGTAGTTATCCAGTATCGGTAAAACAGCACGTCCGGTTTCACCGGCAGCCAGCGCGCCCATGCGTACGGCGGCGCGGATCAGCGCACCGGTTTTATGGCGATGAATTTGTTCCAGTGCGTCGAGGCCAACCTGCTGACCTTCAGCGGCTAAATCCAGGGCCTGACCGCCACACATCCCGCTGGATCCGCTGGCGAGGGCCAGTTCGGAAATCATCGCCAGACGATCTTTTACCGCAACATCCGGCATTTCACTGTCAGCCAGAATCGAGAATGCCAGTGTTTGCAGAGCATCGCCCGCCAGAATCGCATTGGCTTCGCCAAATTTAATGTGGCAGGTCGGCTGACCACGGCGCAAATCGTCGTCGTCCATGGCCGGTAAATCATCGTGTATCAGCGAATATGCATGGATGCATTCCACGGCAGCCGCAGGCGCATCGAGATTTTTCAGATCCAGACTGAACAACTGGCCGCTGGCGTAAACCAGATACGGACGCAGACGTTTACCGCCCAGCAACGCACCGTAACGCATGGCTTCAACCAGCGGTAAGTCGGCCAGCGGCAGTGCGCTGATATAGGCTGTTAATACCTCATCGACTCGCTGTTGCATTGCGCGCAGTTCATGCGTAAATCCGTCAGCGCTGGAAAGGGAGATCGCTTCAGACATGACAGTTACTCGGCTTCCGGGGTGAACGGGGTCAGCGGAGCGTCGTTGTCGCTGTCGAGCAGGATTTGAACGCGCTGTTCTGCCTGTTGCAGCTTTTGCTGCCCCTGACGCGCCAGCTGGACGCCTTGCTCAAATTCGTTGAGTGCGTCTTCTAAAGGCAACTCGCCTGATTCGAGGCGGGAAACGATCTGTTCCAGTTCGGCCAGAGCCGTTTCAAAATTGGCAGGTGGTGCAGATTTTTTTGGCATAATTCTCTTTTAATATCGTTGATCAGAATGGATGATCGAAGTACTGAGGCGGCAGAGTCAGCGCTCAGCCTCAAGAGACATTCCTGTCCAGCATGACATCTGCTGCAGGGTTTTGTGCACAGAGTACCCATTTTAAGTGATATACTCTGCGCCGCAGATATTATTGCTAAGCCCAATGTGACACAAAATGAACATTTGGCTTAGCAATAATAGGATCCTAGATCCTTATTCAGCGACTTACTACCCCGTTTTTTCACCTGCTAACAAAAGACTGCCATGAAGTTTATCATTAAATTGTTCCCTGAAATCACCATCAAGAGCCAATCTGTGCGTTTGCGCTTCATTAAGATCCTCTCGAGCAGCATTCGCAATATCGTGCGACCGCATGATGAGACGCTGGCGGTGGTCCGCCACTGGGATCATATCGAAGTTCGCAGCAAAGACGAAAGCAAACACGACCTGATTCAGGAATTGCTCTGCCGCATTCCAGGTATCCGTTATGTTGAAGAAGTTGAAGACCGTCCTTACACCGATGTCCACAACATCTTCGAGCAAGCGCTGGAAGCTTACCGTGATGAAGTGGCAGGCAAAACTTTCTGTGTGCGTGTTAAACGTCGTGGTAAACATGATTTTACGTCTACCGAGGTTGAACGCTATGTCGGCGGTGGCCTGAATCAGCACATTGAATCAGCGAAGGTCAGCCTGAAAGATCCGCAGGTCACGGTGAAACTGGAAATTAACGACGATAAGCTGGTGCTGGTGAAAAGCCGCCTCGAGGGTCAGGGCGGTTACCCGATTGGCACGCAGGAAGATGTGCTGTCACTGATTTCTGGTGGTTTCGACTCCGGTGTATCCAGTTATATGCTGATGCGTCGCGGCTGTCGTGTGCATTATTGCTTCTTTAATCTCGGCGGCGCAGCGCATGAAATCGGTGTGAAACAGGTGGCGCATTATTTGTGGAACCGTTTCGGCAGCTCGCACCGGGTGCGTTTTATCGCGGTTGATTTCGAACCGGTCGTCGGTGAAATCCTCGAAAAAGTTGAAGACGGCCAGATGGGCGTTGTCCTGAAACGTATGATGGTGCGTGCGGCGTCTTCCATTGCTGAGCGCTATGGCGTGCAGGCACTGGTCACCGGTGAAGCGCTGGGGCAGGTTTCCAGCCAGACGCTGACCAATTTGCGTTTAATCGACAATGTTTCTGACACGCTTATTTTGCGTCCGCTGATTTCTCACGATAAAGAGCACATCATCAAGATTGCCCGTGAAATCGGTACGGAAGATTTTGCGAAAACCATGCCGGAATACTGCGGTGTGATTTCGAAAAGCCCGACGGTGAAAGCGGTGAAAGCAAAAATCGAAGCCGAAGAAGCGATGTTCGATTTTGAGGTGCTGGATAAAGTAGTCAGCGAAGCGCGCAATGTCGATATTCGCGAAATTGCTACACAGGCGGCGGAAGTGGTACCGGAAGTGGAAACTGTGGCTGAGTTCGTGTCAACAGACGTCGTTCTGGATGTCCGGGCACCGGATGAAGTGGAAGCCCAGCCGCTGGCACTGGAAAACGTTGAAGTGAAGCCGCTGGCGTTCTACAAACTGGCCACTCAGTTTGGCGATCTGGATCAGAACAAAACCTATCTGTTGTATTGCGACCGTGGCGTGATGAGTCGTTTACAGGCGCTGTATCTGAAAGAACAGGGCTTTAACAACGTGAAAGTCTATCGTCCGTAAACGATATTCCGGATGTAAAAAAGGGGTTCAGCATCGCTGAGCCCCTTTTTACTGGCGGTAATCGGATCACGACTCCCGGGTACCTTCATCGGTGTAGTTATAAATCCCCGGAGCCAGAACCAGTTGCGCGGCAATTTCCGCTGCTTTGGCTTTGCCCAGCAACAGATCGATAATTTTCAGGGCAAATTCCATTGACGTGCCCGGCCCCTGACTGGTCAGAAGATTAACGCGCGGATCGAAAATCACCCGACGATCGGACCATTTATTCGGGTCAATCTTATCCTTTAGACCCGGAAAGCCGGTCATATTCCCGACCGGGAATAAATCGTGATACTCCAGCACCAGCGCAGGTGCGGCGCAGATAGCCGCAACAATTTTACCGCTGACATGCATCTGGCGCACTTTCTCTACCAGCAGCGGGCTTTCGCTGAAACAGGTTGCGCCACCGAGGCCACCGGGCAGAACGATCACGTCATGCTCATCATCTGCAACATCTACCAGTGCGACATCGGCCAGAATACGCACGCCGCGCGAGCAGCGGATTTCCAGGTTGCCATCGCCTGCGACACTGGCTGTCGTGACGTTAATGCCCGCCCGCACCAGCAAGTCAATTGCGGTAACGGCTTCTATTTCTTCGCTACCAGGTGCCAGGCAGACCAGAACCGATGCGCTCATAATCGTTTTCCTTTCTCTTAATCTGTTCAAATAAGCGGTTATTAACCGGCAGGGTCAGGCCGAACTTACGCCCGCGGCGCAGGACATAGCCGGTGATATAATCAATTTCGGTATGACGTTGATTGCGGATATCCTGCAGCATCGACGAATGGTTAGCGGAGGTGGATTCAATCACCTGATAGACGAAGCTGAGCAAAGATTCTCTGTGAATTTCGACGCCTTCAATCGCCATCACCTGCGCGACCTCCTGACTGATTTGCTCAATCTGATCGGCGTACGCCAGCAGGTCGCCGTTGGTGCAATCATACAAAGCTGTCAGCGGATTAATCACGCAGTTCACCGCCAGCTTATTCCACAGCGACGGCTTGATGTTGTCATGCCAGGCCACGTCCGGTAAGGCATTATGCAGCGTATCCGCCAGTGAACTCAGCGCCGCACCGCGCGGAGTCACCGGACCGATGTGCGTCGCTCCGGCAGCCACATGGACAATTGCGTTGCCTTCATGACGCGCCGCATGGGTCGTTGCGCCCTGCAAAATCGCCAGACGGTTAGGGGGTAATTCATCAACAGTGCCCATGCCATTATGCAGCAGTAATATCGCGCAATTATCATTAAGCATCGGCATCAGCGTGCTTATTGCGCCGGAAACCTGCCACGCTTTCAACGTGACCAGCAGTAATTCGCTTTGTGCCAGATGTTCCGGGTCGTTAGTAGGCATATTGCGATTAAAAGCAATGCCTTCCGGCGAAATAACGTTAACGGCACAAAATGGCTGCGCAATGCGGATCCAGCCCTGAACGTCGTGGCCTTGCTGATAGAGGGCCGAAAGCCAAAGTTGTCCCAGCGCACCGCAACCCAATACTGTTATTTTCATTGTGCCTCCCGGGAATTGTGGCGAAACAGGGCCATGAAATAGTTTGTTGAAAGAATATTCTGCTGTCCGGTTATCTTATTAGTATAGACATTTGTGCTGTAGATCACATTTTCACCTGCACTTTTTGACCCTCTGAGCATTTTATGTCCGGTACTTTGCTGTCGTTTGGCATCGGGGGTTGAAGGCGGTATTATGCACGCCATATAACGTGCAACACAAAAACTACAGGGAGAAGCGATTATGCCGTCTTTTGACATTGTTTCCGAAATCGACATGCAGGAAGTGCGCAATGCCGTGGAAAATGCCAGCCGTGAACTGCAAACCCGCTGGGATTTCCGCAACATTCCTGCCAGCTTCGATCTCAATGAAAAAAACGAGAGTATCAAAGTGGCCAGCGAATCAGATTTTCAGGTAAATCAGCTGGTCGATATTCTGCGTGAGAAGTTAGCCAAACGTGGCATTGAAGGCGGGGCGCTGGAAATTCCTGAGCAGATGGAGCACAGCGGTAAAACCTACAGCGTTGATGCCAAACTGCATTCCGGCATTGAATCCGCCCTGGCGAAGAAAATCGTCAAGCTGATCAAAGACAGTAAAATTAAAGTGCAGGCACAGGTTCAGGGCGACGAAGTCCGTGTTACCGGCAAAGCGCGTGATGATTTGCAAGCCGTAATGGCATTGATCCGCAACGGTGATCTGGGACAGCCGTTCCAGTTTAAGAATTTCCGCGACTGATAGCCTTCGTACTACGGTTATTTTAAAGGGACGCATTGCGTCCCCTTTTTTATGGCGATTACTTCCGCTGGCGCAGCCTTTTCACCAGTTCGAAGTCTTTAAAGTAAATCGGTTTGTCGTACTGCATCGAGAGATTTCCGGCAATTCCTGTCAGGATCGACATCGCGCCGGCGCGGTGATCGGCGGCGCGTTTTAACGGGTCGTCTTTGCGCTCGCCGAACAGGTCTTCCAGCATGGCATTATCACCGCCGCCATGGCCGCCTTCTCCCATCTGGAACTCCGCCTTCCAGGGTTCGGCAAATAACGGATAAACAGTAATTTCTGCTTTCTCAATGCTGCCTTCGTTCTCGCGTTTTCCGCCTGCGTTGACGTACGACATCTCGACGATTTTCATTTCAATGCGGCCTTTGGTGCCGTTGAACACCACGTTCAAACCCTCCCACGGCAGATACGCATTGAGCGAATAGGTTAGCTGTACTTTGTTTTGATATTTCACCAGCACCGACAACGTATCTTCAATGCTGATGCCGTCACTGAAGACACTCTGGTCACGGAAATAGTTATCTTCATGTTCCGCATCCAGATACAGCGCTTTGAGCTGGGCGTTATCGCCCATATGCAGTGCAAACGGATCATTCTGTGCCTGCGGATAGCCATGTGTACGCGGATAAAACTCTGTCACGCCACGCTTTTCTGCATTCTCTTTACCGTAAAAACGCAGGTCGCCCTGCGCATAAACTTTCTCCGGCGTGCTGTTGAGCCAGAAGTTCATCAGGTCAAAATGGTGGGTCGATTTGTGCACCAGCAGGCCGCCGGAATTGCGTTTTTCACGGTGCCAGCGACGAAAATAATCAGCCCCGTGTTCGGTATTCAGCAGCCATTCAAAGTGCACCGAAAGTACTTCACCGATGGTTTCCTGCATCAGCAGTTCACGCATTTTGCTGTGATGCGGCGCGTAGCGGTAATTGAACGCCACAAGCACCTGATAGCCAGTTGCATCGACGGCATCCAGAATGCGCAGCGCGCGCTGTTCATCGATGGTCATCGGCTTTTCAGTAATGACGTCACAACCGGCATGCAGGGCGCGGACGATATAATCGTCATGTGTGCGATCCATGCTGGTGACAATCACGATATCCGGTTTGGTTTCGTCGAGCATCGTATTGAAATCAGCAGATTTCCAGGTAGATACCCGTGCGATGCCGCTCTGCTCAAGCTGGCGGTTCGCATAATCCATTCGCGTCTGATTTGTATCACAGAAGGCCACAAATTTTGCGTTGTGGCGGTATTTACCGGTGATCGCTTCAATGTATAAACCTGAGCGTCCGCCGGTGCCAACGAGAGCATATGTTTTCATGAGATCCCCAAAAGGCCCGAGAGCCGTCATCACTGACAAAATTTTGTTAAGGAATTCTTGAGGATAACGATTGAGGGAATTTTTTAAGTGAAGGGTGTCACGCAGTGGGGATAAAAATGAAACGCTGTGCCAGTTTCCAGACACAGCTGATTACTTATGTCAGAAGGCGTCAGGCAGCGCTGACCAGTTGTTCGAGCGCTTTACGGTTGGTCTGTTTGGTGTCGACTTTTACGTAGGCGCTGAATTCTTCCGGAACGACAACGGCTTCGGCCACGCCCGGTTGTGCGAGGATCCGTGCCTGCAGGGCGGAATCTTTCACCGCCAGTTCAGACAGCGTAATACGCAGGCTGCTGACATACGGGGGTTCGGTCATGGTAGAACTGACCAGCAACCAGACGACGGCAATGGCCGCACAAACCAGGAATACGGCACCGGCCCCGACGTGTCCGTAAACATAACCGCCTAAGCTGCCGCCAATCGCCACGCCGATGAACTGGCTGGTGGAATAAAGCCCCATCGCCGTGCCTTTGTAGCCCGCGGGTGATTCTTTACTGATAAGCGAAGGCAGAATCGCTTCCATCACGTTGAAAGCCAGGAAGAACAGTTGGATACCGGCGATGACCGCCCATAAATGTAGCCCCGCTGCCCACAGTACGATTTCAGCCAGCAGCAACACAACCACGCAACCCATGAACACATGTTTCATGTGGCGCTTTTTCTCAGCGTAGACAATCACCGGAATGACAGCGACGAAAGACGTCAGCATGGTGATCAGATACACCCGCCAGTGTTCACTCGGCGGGAAGCCCGCATGTTCCATCACTTGCGGCAACACCACGAAGCTCGACATCAGTAACACGTGAAGACACAGAATGCCGAAGTTCAGTTTCAGCAGTTTGGCGTTGCCCATCACTTTGCCGAAGCTGCCTTTTACCATGCTCGATTCGCGATTAAGAATGTGCGTAGCAGGGGAGGGCACCACGGCCACAGTAATGATGATGCCGAGAACGGTCAGTACTGCAATCGCCCAGAACAGGGCGTGTAAACCCCAGGCGTGAGTGATGATCGGGCCGAGCACCATCGCAATCGCAAAGGTAATACCAAAACTGATGCCGATAAACGCCATCGCTTTGGTGCGGTTTTGCTCACGGGTCAGGTCAGACAGCAGGGCCATCACGGCGGCAGCAATCGCGCCAGAGCCTTGCAGGGCACGACCAATGATCACGCCCCAGATAGATTCGGTGGAAGCAGCCACAATGCTGCCGATGCAGAAGATGACCAGACCAAAGACGATCAGTGGCTTGCGGCCAACGCGGTCAGAAAGCAGTCCGAATGGGATCTGGAAAACAGCCTGTGCCAGGCCGTAAATGCCGATGGCGATGCCGATCAGTGTTTCGCTGGCGCCGGATAATTTCATGCCGTAGGTGGTCAGCACCGGCAGAACCATGAACATGCCGAGCATGCGCAAAGAAAATACTGTCCCTAGTCCCCATGTAGCCCGACTTTCCTGCGGGGTCATCTGGTTATCGTTCACATTACTACCTCAAAATAACAATCCGACATTTTAATGATTAAGCCGGCCTGGGTAAAACGATGGATCTTTAGCAGATATTACGATGTTTGCCTGTCAGACTGAGAAAAAGAAAAGGCCAGTATTGCTACTGGCCTTTAGCTGTGATTTCAGCGGGTTACACTGAAGGTGCGTGTTACCAAACGTAGGTCAGCAAGGATGTCGGTGCAGAATTAAAATCCACGGACATCATGAAGCTCAGCGACATGATGGTGATGATGGAGAAACCAAACAGTTTTCTCGCCCACACCACGTCATTTTCCGTTTTATACCCCTTCAGTGCCATGCCCAGCCACCAGATACTGACAGCGGCGGCGACAATCAGGTATTTATAACCTGCATAACCGCTCAGGGTCAGCATCAGCGTCGCAATCATAAACGCCAGAATGTAGACGATAATATGATGCTTGGCGACGGAGATGCCTTTCACTACTGGCAGAACCGGGATACCTGCTGCCTGATAATCTTTGAAGCGGAAGATGGCAATCGCGTACGAATGCGGCATCTGCCACAGGCTGAAAATCAGAAGCAGGATCAGGGCACCGGTATCAAACTGGCCAGAAACGGCACAGTAACCGATAACCGGTGGCGCTGCGCCAGACAAGCTGCCGATCAACGTGCCGTATACCGAGTTGCGTTTCATGTACAGGCTGTAAACGCCGACATAAACCACAAAGCCCATCACTGCCAGCCACATGGCCAGCGGATTTGCTCCGATATACAACAACGCAAAGCCCGCAATACCCAGAATGGTCGCGTAAACCAGGCTTGTTTTCGGCGGAATAAGCCCTTTCACCAGGACCCGGTTCTTCGTTCTTTCCATGATCCGGTCGATGTCGCGGTCGATAAAGTTGTTAAAGACACAACCCGATGCGACAACCAGCGAAACACCCACCAGTGTGGCGAGAAAGAGTGGGAAGTCGATGCTGCCTTTGGCAGCAAGGAGAAATCCCCCGATGACAGAAATTAAGTTGCCGAAAATAATTCCTGGTTTCGTTACTTGCAGGTATTGCTTAATCATCACGTGCAGCTCGGCTCTTTAACTGACCATCATATTGAGGTTGAGGTTATACATAATCCACAATGAGCCCACAACGACGATAAAGATAATCACAGCGGTGAACAGAAGTGCCACCAGGTTCCAGCGCTCTTCCGACGACGTATTCATGTGCAGGAAGAACACCAGATGGACAACGATCTGGATGATCGCGGAAGCAACCACAGTACCCAGAATCAGTGAATGTGACGCCGTGTCGGTCATGACCATGGCAAACGGGATCACCGTCAGGATAACCGACAAGATGAAGCCAATAGCGTATGACTTCAGGCTGCCGTGGCTTGCGCCACCATGGGAAGTAGCAGAATGACTCATTACATTGCTCCCATCAGATAAACAACGGTAAACACGCAGATCCACACCACGTCCAGGAAGTGCCAGAACAGGCTCAGACACATCAGACGGGTTTTGTTGACTTCAGTCAGACCGCGACGTGAAACCTGAACCATCATGGTCAGGATCCAAATCAGACCACAGGTCACGTGCAGACCGTGGGTGGCGACCAGCGCAAAGAAGCCAGACAGGAAACCACTGCGCTGCGGACCATAGCCTTCAGCAATCAGGTGATGGAATTCATAGAGTTCCATCCCGATGAAGCCTAAACCGAACAGGAAAGTCAGGAACAACCAGCCGTTAACCGCTGCTTTGTTACCTTTGTTCATGCCCAGCATCGCAAAGCCGTAAGTGATACTACTGAACAACAGGCAGAAGGTTTCTACCAGTACGAACGGCAGTTCAAAAATGTCTTTACCAGAGGGACCGCCAGCGGTCCCGTTTACCAGTACTGCATAAGTTGCGAACAGGCTCGCAAACAATATGCAGTCACTCATCAGGTAGATCCAGAAGCCGAAGACTTTGGTTGCACCTGCATCGTGGTGCCCATGCTCAGCATGGGCCTCATCGTAGTGAGTCAGAGTATCAGTTGCCATGTTTCACACCTGCTTTACGGATTTGTTCATAATGTTGGTTTTCAATACGTTCCACTTCTTCAACTGGCACGTAGTAATCAACATCTTCGTCGAAGCTTTTCGCAATCCAGGTCGCAGCCAGTGCAATGAAGCTCACCGCGGCCAGCCACCAGATATCCCAGATTAACGCGAAACCACAAACCAGACTCAGCATAGCGATGATGAAACCGGCGCCGCTGTTACGTGGCATATGAATCGGTTCATATTTAGCAGGCTGCTTGTAAGCGGTGCCTTTCTCTTTCATGTCCCAGAACTCATCACGGTCGTGAATTTGCGGCACGATAGCGAAGTTGTAGAACGGAGGAGGAGAAGAGGTTGACCACTCCAGAGTACGTGCGCCCCATGGGTCACCGGTCAGATCACGGTTCTGGTCGCGGTCGCGAACGGAAACAAAGATCATGATCAGCTGGCAGAGGATACCGCAGGCAATCAGTGCAGCACCGCATGCCGCAACAACCAGCAGCGGGTGGAACTCAGGATCGATGTTCTGGCTGACACGACGGGTCATGCCCATGAAGCCGAGGACGTACAGTGGCATGAACGCAACGAAGAAGCCGATGATCCAGAACCAGAATGAACGCACACCCCATTTTTCGTTCAGCGTGAAGCCGAAGGATTTAGGGAACCAGTAAGTCAGACCTGCGAAGCAACCGAAGACCACACCACCGATAATAACGTTATGGAAGTGGGCAATCAGGAACAGGCTGTTGTGCAGCACGAAGTCAGCACCCGGAACCGCCAGCAGAACACCGGTCATACCACCCACAGAGAAGGTGATGATGAAGCCAACAGTCCACAGCATCGCTGCGTTGAGCGTGATACGGCCCTGATACATGGTGAACAGCCAGTTGAAGATTTTTACCCCGGTCGGGATAGAAATGATCATCGTCATGATGCCGAAGAAGGCATTGACGTTGGCGCCAGAACCCATGGTGAAGAAGTGGTGCAACCAAACGATGAACGACAACACCGTGATGGCGATGGTTGCCCATACCAGCGAGGTGTAACCGAACAGACGTTTTTTGGAGAAGGTTGCGGTAACTTCTGAGAACACACCGAATACTGGCAGAACCAAAATGTACACTTCCGGATGGCCCCAGGCCCAAATCAGGTTGATGTACATCATCATGTTGCCGCCCATATCATTCGTGAAGAAATGGGTGCCCAGATAACGGTCTAAAGTCAGCAGTGCAACAGTCACGGTCAGAATCGGGAAGGACACGATAATCAACACGTTGGTGCACAGTGCGGCCCAGGTAAATACCGGCATTTTCATCAGCGGCATACCGGGTGCGCGCATCTTCAGGATGGTCGCAAAGAAGTTAACACCGGTCAGCAAGGTCCCGACCCCGGATATCTGGAGACTCCAGATCCAGTAATCTACCCCGACCCCCGGACTGTATTCCTTACCTGACAGTGGCGGATAAGCTAACCAGCCGGTCTGTGCGAACTCACCCACACCCAAAGAGATGTTGATCAGCACAACAGCCGCGGCGGTAAACCAGAAGCTCACGTTGTTCAGGAACGGGAACGCAACGTCGCGCGCACCGATTTGCAAAGGAACAACCACGTTCATCAGACCGATTACGAAAGGCATCGCCATGAAGAAGATCATGATCACGCCGTGCGCGGTAAAGATTTGGTCGTAGTGATGAGGAGGAAGGAAGCCCGGCTCGCCCGCAGAGGCAAGCACCTGCTGGCTACGCATCATGATGGCATCGGCAAAGCCACGCAGAAGCATGACGAAGGCCAGAATGATATACATGATACCTAATTTTTTGTGGTCGACGGAGGTCAGCCACTCGGTCCACAGATATTTCCACTTACCGAAATAGGTGATGCCGGCAACTACTGCCAGGCCACCGATAATAATCGCGGCAACTGTGACCATGATAATCGGTTCATGATACGGAACCGAATCAAGCGTTAATTTTCCGAACATCGTTTATTCCTCGGCTCCGGCTGCGTGAGACTGTCCACCCATATCCATGCCTTTCATGTCAGCGCCTGCCGGCATTGGCATGGTGTGACCTTCTGGCGCTGCCTTCATGTCATGCATGGAGTATTTGCCAATGATTTCTTTAAACAAACCAGGTTTTGCAACAGAGAAGTATTCGACCGGGTTGTCGATGCTCTGTGCAGCCAGTTTGTTGAAGTCATCAGTGGTAGCCAGCTGGTTCGGTGCACTTTTCACCTTTGCTACCCAGGTGTCGAAATCGGCACGGGTTGGAGTCGCAATTGTGTTGAACTTCATACCTGAGAAGCCGCGGCCGCTGAAGCTTGCTGAAATGCCTTTATACGTACCCGCTTCATTTGCAATCAAATGCAGCTGAGTTTGCATACCGGCCATCGCATAAATCTGCCCGCCTAACTGAGGAATGAAGAACGAGTTCATCACAGAGTCTGAAGTGACTTTGAACTGAACAGGCACATCTTTAGGAATAACCAGTTCGTTAACGGTCGCGATGCCTTGTTCTGGATAAATGAACAACCATTTCCAGTCCAGAGAAACGACTTCAACCGTCATCGGTTTTTGGTCAGTCACGATTGGCTTGAACGGATCAAGCGAGTGGGTGGTTTTCCAGGTAATCGTTGCCAGGATGGCAATGATAATAATTGGAACTGTCCAGACGACGGCTTCAATTTTGTTGGAGTGGGACCAATCAGGACTGTATTTTGCTTTTGTATTGGAAGCGCGATACTTCCAGGCAAAGGCAAACGCCATGATAATAACTGGTATAACAACGATCAGCATTAAACCGATAGCGGTTAAAATCAGCGTTCTCTGCTCAAGTCCAATTGCTCCCTTGGGATCCATCAATGCCGTATTGCAACCGCTCAACATTACCGCGGAGGCAAATAAGGACAACATCCCAATACTTTTATTGTATTTCTTAAGTCTCATCTAACGACCTCAATAACTAGGGCTCTATTGTCGCTTCAGGTGTGCGGGCATTTTACGGGAAGGTTGCAGGACTGTAAACACGCTTAAACAAGTGTCAAAGCGCTGTTGACACTTTATGTTAACGCAGTCACACATGTCACGGATCGTGACAATTTACAGTGGGCAACAATATGTTGCGTATGGATTTTTTTCTATAGTGATGAAAAACAAGGGGTGACAGATTTTGACATTATAATTGTCGTGCGATATCTCATCGATACGTTTAATTAATGTTAAATTAATGTATAAAGCAGGTGAAATAAAATGCATGAAAAGCCCGAAAGAAAAACTATCCCGGAAAATATTATTTTTTCTGAATTTAATTTATTGCGTCCTATTTATAGATCATTTGTTAAATGAAACGCGCCATTCATTTCGAATGAATGGCGGTAAATCAGGAACGTGCAGTACGGCGCAGAGATAAAAAATCGAGCAGACTGCCTAAAATAACGCCAGTCAGGCAAATAACTGCTCCCGTTTCTAACAAGGTTGTCGCCAGCCTTTGCCAGGATGCCCAGCCCATACTGTCGACAATCAGCGTGATCAGCCAGAGTATCAATAACAAGCTTCCCGTCAGCATGCAACGTAATGCCCAGCGATATGGGGCGGCAAAGTGAATGCGCGGCAGGAAACTGTCTGTATTTTGGGTGTATTCGAGGGTCTGCCGGCAAACTGCCAGCAGCAGTAAACCGGGCACCGCTGCTACAATCGAGAAAAGATAAAACCACGGCCAGCCATAAGCTTCAACGAACCATCCGGCAATCGGCCCGACATACACGCGGCCCACGGCAGACAATGCTGAAAGCAGCGCAAACTGGGTGGCAGAGAATGAGCGATTACACAGCGTCATCAGGAGTGCCACGAACGCTGCCGTCCCCATACCGCCACACAGGTTTTCAAAGAAAATCGCCGCGCCCATAGTGGTTAAATCTTTATCGGTGATGGCGAGGATCCAGTAACCGGCATTAGAAACAGCCTGCAAAATCCCGAATAACATCAGGGCGCGGAACAAGCTCAGACGCTGCATTAACATTCCGCCAAACAATGCACCGATGATGGTTGCCATTAGCCCGAGCGTTTTATTTACCAGCCCGACCTCCCCCGCATCAAAACCGACGCCACGGATCAAAAATGTTGTACTCAGGCTTCCTGCAAACGCATCGCCCATCTTGTACATCACGATGAGCAGCAAAATCAGCCAGGCATTGTTGCGGCCAAAAAAGTCTTTCAGCGGTGCGACGACGGCCATCTCCATGGTACGCGGAGCTGGTTGGGTGTTTTCAGGCTCCGGCGACAACAGGGTGGCGAGAACGCCGATGAGCATCATACCTGCCATCAGCCAGTACATATGCTGCCAGCCGAGATACCGATCAGCCAGCCATAATGCCAGTCCGCCGGAGACCAGCATTGCCAGGCGGTAACCCAGAACTGACACGGCGGCACCATTTCCGCGTTCTTCCGGTGGCAGTAAATCGGTTTTATACGCGTCAAAAACGATGTCCTGCGACGCCGAGGCGAATGCAATCAGTACGGCCAGCGCGGCGAGCCAGAATAAATCTTTTGAAGGGTCCATAAAACCCATCGCGAAAATCGCCAGGACCAGCAACAACTGCGTCAGGATCAGCCATCCGCGTCTGCGCCCGAGAAAAGAAGGCGTGTAACGGTCCATCATCGGTGACCATAAGAACTTGAACACGTAGGCCTGACCTACCAGCGAAAAAATACCGATGGTTTTCAGGTCAACATTTTCGACCGTCATCCACGCCTGCAACGTGCCGGACGTCAGCGCCAGGGGTAAACCGGAAGCGAAGCCCAGAAGCAGTAAAATGACCGTATTGCGTTGCGTGAAAATTTTAAAGTACTGACTGATCATGAAAATTGTGTTCCTGCGAACCGTTGAGAGAGTGGCGCATACGCATAATAAAGGAAGGGATGCATTTCAGGAAAGATAATCACTGGCCTTAAAAAGCATTCTGCCCGGACGAGCCGGGCAGAATTCATCACGCAAACTTCAGCTGAACTTAACGGGCATTCGCTTTGATGAAGTCACTGATGCTGGTGTCTGACGCCATGTCACTGATGACATCGCCCAGTGTGGTGTTAACTGCGTTGGTAATTTTTGCGTTAGTCGCAGACAGTGCGCCCTGAACGTTATATGTCGAGCGGTAGTTTTTCACCTGCTTGCTGCCGTTCTTCGCCGTCGCGATGATGGAGATGTCGGCTTTAGTGGTGATGTTATAACGCAGATTACCTTCCTGAACATCTGCATACAGGTTGTTCACCACAATTTGCAAATCAACCGCGCCGTCAGCCCCCACCATGTAACCTCTGGCGGTCATTTGTTTCTCCAGTGATTCCTGCAACAGGAAACGCAGATCGCGTGACGGTGTCAGGGAAATCAACTGCCCATCGCGGTTCACTTTTGCCAGTGCCTGATCCTGACGCTGGTCAGCACCGTTGATGCTGATAGTGATGCCCTGAAGCGTTGGATCTTGTGAAGGCAGAACAATTTTCGGTGAAACGTCCAGGGTGTTAGTGCTGGTGGCGCAACCGGCCAGCATGAACAGTGCCAGAACAGGGAAAATAATTTTCTTTAGCATGTGTATTTTCTCAATATTAAGAAGGGAATAGTGCTCAAAAATTTGCCGACATCATAACATTGCCATTTGCCGGGGGAAGTCCCAACAATCCGGAAAAGCGTGTTTTTCGCGTTTTTTTTCAGCAAAGTCGCAGTAAAACCGCGGGCTGCTGACGCCATCCGTAGCGAAGCGGCAGTTTCTTTGACAGACTGAGCGCCATTTTTATCAATCTGCAGCAGAAATTTATTGTTCTGGCGTGCGTAGAATCTGGAAAGCCGCCTATCATTATAAAGAGATAGGTGTACCAGACAGGCGCAGTTCTCTGCTGATGCGGTGTAAGGAGATTGCTATGATTCGTGAGCAAATAGAAGCAAAATTAGTTGAAGCATTTGAACCTGCGTTTCTGGAAGTGACTGACGAAAGCTATCGTCATAATGTCCCGGCAGGCTCCGAGAGCCATTTTAAAGTGGTCATGGTGTCGGATAAGTTTATCGGGGAGCGTTTCCTGGCGCGTCATCGTGCCATCTATGGGAGATTAACGGAGGAGCTGGCAGGCAGCGTGCATGCGCTGGCTTTGCACACGTATACCCTGAAAGAATGGGAAGGCTTACAGGATACGGTGCCAGCTTCACCGCCGTGTCGCGGCGCGGGCACCATGGCCTGACAGTCGCGATTTGATTCACAAAAGGCATAAATATCGGCATTTGACGCGGTAACACTGGAACTTTCCTTGCCAGATGCGGTATTAGTAGATGCGAATTTCAAGAAACGGCCTGCGGGCCGTTTTTGTTTTTCTTCTGACGGACTGACGGCACGAGGTTTATGCCTCTGAATGACCGCATTTTTCGAAGGATCGAGTCCCGTGTGAGTTTCCCTCCCGCGCAACAGAGACCGTCCTCGACTCAATGCGTATGCGCCGCTATAATGTCGCGTCTAATTTTTCCGGAATGGTTTCGGACGCTCTCGAATACAGGGCTACGTTCTGATACAGAACTGTCCCGGTTCTTAGAAGTCGTTTTCAAGGTAAGTTTGCGCTCATCTTGAGAACGACTTCTGGAGTTGACCGAGCACTGTGATTTTTTTTTGAGGTAACAAGATGCAAGTTTCTGTTGAAACCACTCAAGGCCTTGGGCGCCGCGTAACGATTACTGTTCCTGCTGAAAGCATTGAAAAAGCAGTGAGCAGTGAACTGATCAACGTCTCTAAAAAAGTACGTATTGACGGCTTCCGTAAAGGCAAAGTACCAAGCCACATCATTGAACAGCGTTACGGCGCGTCAGTACGTCAGGACGTACTGGGTGATCTGATGCAACGCAATTTCGTTGATGCGATCATCAAAGAAAAAATCAATCCAGCTGGCGCACCTAACTACATCCCGGGTGAGTACAAGCAGGGTGAAGACTTTAACTTCTCCGTAGAATTTGAAGTGTACCCGGAAGTTGAGCTGAAAGATCTGGAAAACATCGAGGTTGAAAAACCGGTTGTTGAAGTTAACGACGCTGATGTTGATACCATGCTGGAAACTCTGCGTAAGCAACAAGCGGACTGGAAGGAAACTGATGCTGCGGCCACTGCTGAAGACCGCGTGACTGTAGATTTCTCCGGTTCCATCGACGGTGAAGAATTCGAAGGCGGCAAAGCTTCTGATTTCGTACTGGCTATGGGCCAGGGCCGCATGATCCCAGGCTTCGAAGACGGTCTGGTGGGTCACAAAGCCGGTGAAGAATTCACCATCGACGTGAACTTCCCGGAAGATTACCATGCTGAAAACCTGAAAGGTAAAGCGGCTAAGTTCGCGATTACTTTGAAGAAAGTAGAAGAGCGTGAGTTGCCAGAACTGACCCCTGAATTCATCAAACGTTTCGGCGTGGCTGATGGTTCTGTTGAAGGTCTGCGTGCTGAAGTGCGTAAAAACATGGAACGCGAGCTGAAAGGTGCTGTTCGTAACCGCATCAAAACTCAGGCAATCGACGGTCTGGTCAGCGCTAACGAAATCGACGTGCCATCTGCACTGATCGACGGCGAAGTGGATGTTCTGCGTCGTCAGGCTGCACAACGTTTTGGCGGCAACGAAAAACAAGCGCTGGAACTGCCACGCGAATTGTTTGAAGAGCAAGCTAAACGTCGCGTCGTTGTTGGTTTGTTGCTGGGCGAGGTCATCAGCCAGCACGAACTGAAAGCTGATGAAGATCGCGTTAAAGCACTGATCGAAGAAATGGCTTCTGCGTACGAAGATCCACAGGAAGTTGTTGAGTTCTACAGCAAAAACAAAGAGCTGATGAACAACATGCGTAACGTCGCACTGGAAGAACAAGCGGTCGAAACTCTGTTGTCTAAAGCGAAAGTGACTGAAAAAGCCACTACCTTTACTGAACTGATGAACCAGACTCAACCTGCATAATTGTAATGCACGTTGCTGAACCTGTTTACAGGTTTGCTTCCAAAGCCCGCGGTTTTTACTGCGGGCTTTTTATTTCCTGAAAATCAGGTATTTTTGTTTTGGCTGTTGTTTTTGCACTATATTTATCAATATAAAGCACAGCCCACGTAGAAACTGTTGACTGACACCCTCAGGATGGCTTTTTACTGGCTCAGGGGGCACGCCAAAAAAGAAATATCACTGCAGGCTTGAAAAAGGGGGCAATTCCCCCAATTGATAAGAGCTAACCCAGGTAAATTTGTAGTTAAAATCTGACTGATAAACACCGTCAGGCGTGTAAATGGCGACTTGGCCGCTTGAGCATAGTCATGTGTGCCTATCTCAAGTAGAATCGATTTTAAATAGCGCCAAACAGAATCTATTAGGAGACGGTTATGTCATACAGTGGTGAAAGAGAGCAATTTGCACCAAACATGGCGTTGGTACCCATGGTGGTTGAGCAAACTTCACGGGGCGAGCGTTCATACGATATTTTCTCCCGTCTGCTTAAGGAACGTATCATCTTCCTGACCGGTCAGGTTGAAGACCATATGGCTAACCTGATTGTTGCCCAGATGCTGTTCCTGGAAGCAGAAAGTCCGGAAAAAGACATTTATTTGTATATCAACTCACCGGGCGGCGTGATCACTGCCGGTATGTCGATTTATGACACCATGCAGTTCATCAAACCGGATGTCAGCACGATTTGTATGGGACAAGCCTGTTCAATGGGCGCATTCCTGTTAACAGCCGGTGCCGAAGGCAAACGCTTCTGCCTGCCAAATTCCCGTGTGATGATCCACCAGCCACTGGGCGGTTTCCAGGGCCAGGCGACGGATATTGAGATCCACGCTAAAGAAATTCTGAAAGTGAAATCTCGTATGAATGAGCTGATGGCGAAACATACGGGCAAATCTCTTGAAGAAATAGAGCGTGACACTGAGCGTGACCGTTTCCTGTCCGCTGATGAGGCTGTACAGTACGGGTTAGTAGACTCCGTATTTACCCATCGCGCCTGACGGCTTATTTCTGCCGGGCTGATGGTCTATAGTTATACTCATACGGACGTCTCAAAGGCAGGGCTTGAGTTACTGAAGTCCTGCAAGCAATGAGTCATAACAGGAATGAACAGACATCAGCCAATCATGCGGCTGTTGTGTAATATAGTCGTGTCGTGGTGTTATTGTTACGCTGCGGGACTGATACCAGAGAAGAGGTTTACTGATGACAGATAAGCGCAAAGACGGTTCAGGAAAGCTGCTGTACTGCTCTTTTTGCGGCAAAAGCCAGCATGAAGTTCGTAAGCTGATTGCCGGGCCGTCAGTGTATATCTGCGATGAATGTGTCGATTTATGTAATGACATTATTCGCGAAGAGATCAAAGAAGTCGCGCCACACCGTGAACGCAGTGCATTACCGACGCCGCATGAAATCCGTCAGCACCTTGACGATTATGTTATCGGCCAGGAACCTGCAAAAAAAGTGCTGGCAGTGGCGGTCTACAACCACTATAAGCGCCTGCGTAATGGCGATACCAGCAACGGTATCGAATTAGGCAAGAGTAACATCCTGCTGATCGGGCCGACCGGTAGCGGCAAAACGCTGCTGGCTGAAACCCTGGCGCGTTTCCTGGATGTGCCATTTACCATGGCCGATGCCACCACGCTGACCGAGGCCGGTTATGTGGGTGAGGACGTCGAAAATATCATTCAGAAACTGCTGCAGAAATGTGACTACGACGTACAGAAAGCGCAACGCGGCATTGTTTACATTGATGAAATTGACAAGATTTCCCGCAAGTCTGACAACCCATCGATCACGCGTGATGTGTCCGGTGAAGGTGTACAGCAGGCACTGCTGAAACTTATTGAAGGCACCGTGGCTGCTGTTCCACCGCAAGGCGGACGTAAGCATCCGCAGCAGGAATTCTTGCAGGTTGATACTTCGAAAATCCTGTTTATCTGTGGCGGTGCTTTTGCCGGCCTGGATAAAGTGATTGGACAGCGTATCAATACGAATACCGGTATCGGTTTCGGCGCTGAAGTGAAAGGCAAAGAGCAGAAAGCGACTGAAGGTCAGTTACTGGCTCAGGCTGAACCCGAAGATTTGATTAAATTTGGTCTGATCCCAGAGTTCATAGGTCGTCTGCCAGTGGTGGCGACTCTGAGTGAGCTCAATGAAGAAGCCCTGATTCAAATCCTGAAAGAGCCGAAAAATGCCCTGACTAAGCAATATCAGGCATTGTTTAATCTCGAAGGCGTTGAACTGGAATTCCGGGATGAAGCGCTGACGGCCATTGCCAAAAAAGCCATGATCCGTAAAACCGGTGCGCGTGGCCTGCGTTCCATTGTGGAAGCGGCATTGCTGGATACCATGTATGATCTGCCGTCTCTCGAAGATGTCGAGAAAGTGGTTATTGATGAATCCGTGATTGCGGGTCAGTCAGAGCCTCTGATGATTTATGGCAAGCCGGAAGCACAACAAGCATCTGGCGAATAATTAGCCAATCTATCCAGAGAGTTAGCCACGAAATGGGGGATTTTGTCCCCCATTTTTTTTTCGCACATTCTTATCGTTGAATGTCGGACATTCATCCCCATATACTCAGTTAACGACTTGCTGAAACCCGTCTGACTCGTGTTTCACGAGATTTCCTTAACCTGGCGGAAGCTAAACTAAGAGAGAGCTCTATGAACCCTGAGCGTTCTGAACGCATAGAAATCCCCGTATTGCCTCTGCGCGATGTGGTGGTTTATCCGCACATGGTGATCCCGTTGTTTGTTGGCAGGGAAAAATCGATTCGATGCCTCGAAGCTGCGATGGATCACGACAAAAAAATCATGCTGGTGGCGCAGAAAGAAGCCTCAACAGATGAGCCGGGCGTTAATGATCTCTTCTCCGTGGGTACGGTTGCCTCAATATTACAAATGCTGAAGCTCCCGGATGGCACGGTAAAAGTGCTGGTGGAAGGGTTACAACGCGCGCGTATTACGACACTTTCTGACAGTGGCGAGCATTTTGCTGCCCAGGCGGAGTACCTGGAATCTCCGGCCGTGGATGAACGCGAGCAGGAAGTTCTGGTGCGTACTGCGATTAATCAGTTTGAAGGCTACATCAAGCTGAACAAAAAGATCCCGCCGGAAGTGCTGACTTCGCTGAACAGCATTGAAGATGCTGCACGTCTGGCTGACACCATCGCGGCACATATGCCACTGAAACTCGCTGACAAACAATCTGTACTGGAAATGTTTGATATCACCGAGCGTCTGGAATATTTGATGGCGATGATGGAATCGGAAATTGACCTGTTGCAGGTTGAGAAACGCATTCGCAATCGTGTCAAAAAACAGATGGAGAAAAGTCAGCGCGAGTACTATCTGAATGAGCAAATGAAAGCGATTCAGAAAGAACTGGGCGAAATGGATGACACGCCTGACGAGCACGAGGCGCTGAAACGCAAAATCGAAGCGGCCAAAATGCCGAAAGATGCGCGTGAGAAAACCGAAGCTGAGCTGCAAAAACTGAAAATGATGTCGCCGATGTCCGCCGAAGCTACGGTTGTCCGTGGATATATCGACTGGATGCTTCAGGTGCCATGGAATGCCCGCAGCAAAGTGAAAAAGGACCTGATCAAAGCACAGGAAGTTCTGGATACTGACCATTATGGTCTGGAGCGTGTCAAAGACCGCATTCTGGAATACCTCGCCGTGCAGAGTCGCGTCAGCAAAATCAAAGGCCCAATCCTGTGTCTGGTCGGGCCTCCGGGTGTGGGTAAAACCTCACTGGGTCAGTCAATCGCACGCGCGACTGGCCGTCAGTATGTTCGTATGGCGCTGGGTGGCGTACGTGATGAAGCGGAAATCCGTGGTCACCGTCGTACCTATATCGGTTCCATGCCGGGCAAACTGATCCAGAAAATGGCGAAAGTGGGGGTTAAAAACCCGCTGTTCCTGCTTGATGAAATCGACAAGATGTCATCGGATATGCGTGGCGATCCGGCTTCTGCCTTGCTGGAAGTATTGGATCCGGAACAGAACGTGGCGTTCAACGATCACTATCTGGAAGTCGATTACGACCTGTCAGATGTGATGTTTGTGGCGACCTCGAACTCGATGAACATCCCGGCTCCGCTGCTGGACCGTATGGAAGTGATCCGTCTTTCCGGTTATACCGAAGACGAAAAACTGAACATCGCCAAACAGCACCTGTTGCCGAAACAGCTTGAACGTAATGCGCTTAAGAAGAACGAACTGACTGTGGATGACAGCGCAATAACTGGCATCATCCGTTTCTATACCCGTGAAGCGGGTGTACGTAGTCTGGAACGTGAGTTGTCGAAACTGTGCCGTAAAGCGGTTAAGCAATTGCTGATGGATAAAGATATCAAGCACATTGAAATTAACGGCGACAACCTGAAAGATTTCCTCGGCGTGCAGAAGGTCGATTATGGCCGTGCTGATACCGAAAACCGGGTAGGCCAGGTTACTGGTCTGGCGTGGACCGAAGTGGGCGGTGAATTGCTGACCATCGAAACGGCCTGCGTACCGGGCAAAGGTAAGCTGACTTACACCGGTTCTCTCGGTGAAGTCATGCAGGAATCCATTCAGGCTGCACTGACGGTTGTCCGTTCACGCGCAGACAAACTGGGTATCAACCCTGACTTCTACGAAAAACGTGATATTCACGTTCACGTACCCGAAGGGGCAACGCCGAAAGATGGCCCGAGTGCCGGTATTGCCATGTGTACCGCGCTGGTGTCTTGTCTGACGGGTAACCCGGTTCGTGCGGATGTTGCGATGACCGGTGAGATCACACTGCGTGGTCTGGTTCTGCCAATCGGTGGTCTGAAAGAAAAGCTGCTGGCGGCCCATCGTGGTGGCATCAAAGTGGTTCTGATCCCGGACGACAACAAACGTGATCTGGAAGAGATTCCGGCGAACGTGCTGGCAGATCTTGAGATCCATCCGGTAAAACGCATTGATGATGTTCTCAACATCGCACTGCAAAATCCGGCTTACGGTGCATTGCCGGTGGCAGCAAAATAGTGACCTCAGCTTACACAGTTGAATAAAACTCAGGCTGGCAGGTGAAATCTCACTTGCCAGCTTTTTTTTGTGCCGTTAACTTAGTGAACGGTCAAAGGGTTTCAGGCTGCTTTCAGTCGCTTGCATCACTCTGACAAGATTGATATAACAGCAGCGCGGTCACGTCTGCAGGGAAAATGCGCCGTGATGAACGAATTTTAAGAGGGGATGATAAGAGTGAATAAGTCACAATTGATCGACAAAATTGCTGCCGGTGCTGATATTTCTAAAGCCGCAGCGGGACGTGTTTTAGATGCTGTTCTTGCATCTGTCACTGACACCCTGAAAGCTGGGGATGAAGTAGCTCTGGTTGGTTTTGGTACTTTCTCCGTTCGCGAGCGTTCAGCACGTACTGGTCGTAACCCACAGACCGGTAAAGAAATCAGCATTGCAGCCGCTAAAGTGCCGGGCTTCCGTGCAGGTAAAGCGCTGAAAGATGCCGTTAACGGTTAATTACCCGCAGACTGACGTCGAAACTGTGTGAGGCGCATCACTGATGCTTTTCATTCAGGTCTGGTTGTTAAACAATAACCTGACGTCATCGGGCTGGTAAGGTAAGATACAAGGCGCATCGAAAACGGTGCGCTTTTTTTATTACAGCGGAGTGTTGCCACACTATGATGGACAATTTACGCGCGGCCGCCAATCACGTCGTGCTCAAAATCATTCTGGCCCTGATTATTCTGTCCTTTATTTTGACAGGGGTAGGCAACTACCTGATCGGCGGTTCAGGCGACTATGCAGCGAAAGTGAATGGTCAGGAAATAGGACGTGCTCAGCTGGAACAGGCAGTTCAAAACCAGCGTAGCCGCTTGCAACAGCAGCTTGGAGATCAATTCTCTGCGCTTGCGGGCAGCGACGGTTATATGCAGCAATTACGCCAGGAATCCCTGAGCAACCTGATTGACGTCACGTTGCTGGATCAGTATTCCAAAAAATTAGGCATTACCGTCAGCGATCAGCAGATCAAAGATGCGATTTTTGCGACCCCGCAATTCCAGACTGATGGCCGTTTCGACAATGCTAAATATCTGCAAAGCATCCAGGGTATGGGATACACCGCGGATAACTTTGCGCAGTTGATGAAACAACAGTTAATCAGTCAGCAACTTGAGCAAGCCTACGGTCAGTCCGATTTCGTTTTGCCAGTGGAAAGTAAATCTCTAGGTGGGTTGATTCTGCAAAGTCGTGATGTGCAGACTGCCACATTGGATACCGATGCGCTGGCAGCTAAACAGCAGGTCACTGACGCTGAATTGCAGGCATTCTACGACCAGAATAAAAACAGTTTCCTCTCGCCTGAACAGGTGAAAGTCAGCTACATCGAAATGGATGCAGCGGCCATGCAGGGGAAAACTAACGTGACGGATGCGGATATCAGCGCCTATTACGACCAGCATAAAAGCGAATTTGGTCAGCCTGAACGCCGTCGCTACAGTGTCATTGTTCTGAAATCTCAGGCCGATGCTGACGCAGTGGCTGCCGAGCTGAAAAAAGGCACCGATTTCGCGGAACTGGCTAAGACCAAATCGACCGATGCGCTGAGTGCCAGACAAGGTGGTGACCTCGGCTGGATGGAGCCTGAAACGACGTTACCAGAATTTAAAAATGCCAATCTGACCACCAAAGGTCAGGTGTCTGGTGTGATTAAATCGGACAGCGGTTTCTTCATTTTGCGCCTTGATGACGTGACGCCTGAGCAGGTCAAACCGTTAGCTGACGTTCGCAACACGATTGCCGACAAGCTCAAACAAGAGAAATCATTGGATGCCTACTACGCGCTGCAACAGAAAGTCAGCGAAGCGGCAACTAATGACAACGAATCTCTGGCTTCAGCTGAAGATGTTGCCGGTACGAAAGCGGTTCACACAGATTGGTTCACTCAGAATCAAATCCCGGCAGGTATCAATTTCAAACCTGTCGTACAGGCGATTTTCGACGGTGGCCTGATTGGTCAGGACGGTTCTCCTGGCAGTAACTCAGACATTATTACCGTTGATGGTGACCGCGCCTTTGTAGTTCGCGTGGATGCGCACAAAGCTGAAGGGGTTAAACCTTTCGCTGACGTGAAAGATCAGGTGACGACGCTGGTGAAACGGCAGAAAGCACAGGATCAGGCGCGTATGGAAGGTGAGAAACTGCTGACCGCGTTGAAAGAAGGCAAAGGCGATGACGCCATGAAAGCTGCCGGCCTGACATTTGGTGCCGTCCAGAAAGTACAGCGCAGCCAGCAGCCTTCTGCATTCGAAGAGAACGTTTACGCACTGCCTCATCCTCAGAAAGACCAACCGGTTTATGGGCTGACTCAGGACGATAAAGGCAACAGTGTACTGGTCAAACTGAATGCGGTGACGCCGGGTACCATTCCTGCCGCTGATACAGCACGTTTCAATCAGGAAATGCAACAGACGTCCTCGAATGTGGCCTTTGATTCGCTGCTGACCAACCTGCGTCAGGAAGCGAAAATCAAATACGGTTCTGCTGCACAAAACCAGTAAACGCCGCAAAGTTTTGCAACGCGTTGCAACAAACAAAAGGCCGCTTCCGCGGCCTTTTCCACATTTGAATGTTGCCCATTGTCCGCTTTCTCTGCCTGATGCATTCTCTCCGTGCTGTCAAACACATGGAGGATACAGCATGAAAAAATTAGGCATCACCTCACTTTCGTTAGCTCTCGCTCTGGGACTTTCCACACTACCGGTCATGTTGCAGGCCGCGCCCAATGGGGCCAGCAGCGTGGCGACCACGACGGCTGCGCCAGCGACGGCAGCCAGCAAAGTCACTGGCCCGCAAGTGAAAAAGGAACAAGTGGCAGTGACCGATGAAAGTACCGTAAGCATCAACACGGCGACTGCGGAAGAATTTGCCAATGTGATGAACGGGGTAGGGATGAAAAAAGCGCAAGCCATCGTCAGTTACCGCGAAGATCTTGGGCAATTTACGGATATCGAACAATTGCGTGAAGTTCCGGGAATTGGTGCTGCATTGTTTGAACGTAACAAGGACCGTCTGAAATTGTGACGGATGTCGCGGCGGTGATCCCTTAACGGTTGCCGCCGTTTTCTTCTGCTAATCTCTAGAGACATCTGACCAGTTTGGTTGTAAGCCTCAGACGACTATCAGGAGTTTCTTAACGATTATGCATACGTTCATTAAAGTTCGCGGTTTCCACATTGACGTTTATCAGCACGTAAACAACGCGCGTTATCTGGAATTTCTTGAAACAGCGCGCTGGGAATGGCTCGACAATCAGTCAGGTTTCCAGTGGATGAGCCAGAACAAGATTGCCTTCATCGTGGTGAATATCAACATCAATTACCGCAAGCCTGCGGTATTGGGGGATGTATTGCGCATTGACAGCAGTTTGCAGCAACTGAACGGGCGCAGTGGTGTTCTCGAGCAGGTTGTCACGTGTGAAGGTGATGTGGTTGCGGATGCGACGCTGACGTTCGTGTGTATCGATTTGCGTACGCAAAAAGCGCTGCCGCTGGAAGGGGAATTGCTCGAGCGGTTACGTGAACTGGAACTGGAAAACGATTAATCGTTTCCCCTTACGCAAGATCACTTTCCCGTCAAAAGAATACGCCAACGGGCGGTTGAAAGCCGCCCGTTACCGGCGAAACATTAAAACTGAAAAATTAACGCAGTCCGGTTTTGTTCTTCAGGCTGGTCATCACGCCCGCTTTATCCTGCTGGTATTGCTGCAAACCATTAGCGCGTAAATGACAGGCGGCACATTCACCACAACCATCACCAGCAATGCCGTTGTAGCAGGTCAGCGTTTTATGACGAACCAGATCCAACTGCTGGTAATAATCGGCCAGCGCCCAGGTTTCGGCTTTATTGAGCCACATCAGCGGCGTTTCGAAACGCACATCGCGCGCCAGACCCAGCGACACAGCCGTGTTCAGCGCCTTGACGAATTCATCACGGCAATCCGGATAACCGGAGAAGTCAGTTTCACACACGCCGGTGATGACGGCTTCTGCCTGGATCTGATAGGCATAAATGGCCGCCAGCGTCAGGAACAGAATATTACGACCGGGAACGAACGTACTCGGCAAGCCGCCGTTGTTTTCATCACCAAAATTAGGCACCGGAATGTTATCGCGGGTCAGGCTGCTGACAGCCAGTTCGTTTAACAACCCGACATCCAGCACTTTATGGGCACGTGCGCCCAGTTCCACAGACAGTTTTTGTGCAATCTCGATTTCTGCACGATGACGCTGACCATAATCGAAAGTAACGCAGTGGACTTCGTCATATTGCTTCAGAGCCTGAATCAGACAGGTTGTTGAATCTTGTCCGCCGCTAAAAACTACCACTGCTCTTTTCATTCTGATTACCTGTTGTTTGAAACCATTATCTGAAATTCACTGCGCATCGGGCAGTAAAAGTGCCCTAATGTTACTTTCCTTTACCCCCGGAGTGTAGTGAAACAGCTCCTTCAGGCACTTTCCGTTGGCAGCGGCGGCGGAACCCATGCCTGACAGAAATCGAACCAGCCCCATGCGGTGAGTTGCACACCGCTGATGCGTGGTGGTGCGCTGACCTGATACTGATAATTAAACAACGGTGTGACGATGGCCGACTGCATCCACTGAAATAAATGATCGCGCAGTTCGTCCGAGCGATGGTTCTCCAGCGGGATTTGCTGAATAGCGGCCAGGCGCTGTTGCTGGCAAACATAATCTTTTTCGCGCAGGATCCCCGGCCAGAGCGGATCTTGCTGTAACCAGTTCTCCAGGGAGGCATCGGGAGATTCGCCAATCAAACGATCACCGAGAAGCAGATCGGCCCAGCCCAGCAGCGCATCATCTTCCCAAAGTCGCCCGGCATGATATTTAACCTCCAGTGCACAATCTTCTTCCGCCAGCTTTTCCTTTAGTGCCTGCGCCACCAGCTCAAATTCAACCGGCGGGTGAAACAGCAATGTCAGCTTTTCAGGCAATGGAACATCAGCATCGTCATGCAAAGGTATTGGCCAGCCAGGCAGCATTTCTTTGCTGGCTTTCACCAGATCATGATCGATAGGCAAATTATCCAGCATGCCGCTGCGCTGGATCAGACGGACGATTTTACGCGCCTGAGCCTCATTCAATACGCCACGTTTCAGATTGGCGGCGATGTAGCAAAATCCCAGGCTGGTGCTGCGTCTGACCGGTTTCACGCGCGATAATTCATCCTGTTCACCCAAAATGATCCTGACCGGATGCTGGCAACTGACATTGCTTTTTTGTGCAAAGAGTTGCGGTGTGATCCAAAATTCAATAGCCGCCAGATAAGGATGCTGTAAGGCGTACAACGTATGTTGTTCAAGCCTGATCAGTTCAGGTGAAAAGGTAGTCAGACGAAAAGGCCCCGCGCCGATATGTGGATTATCGGGATGGGATAACAGGCAGTTAAGGTCGGCAAACCGGTGCGCCAGCCAGTAATCGGGTTTATCGAGATCAAACTGCAGACAAAGTGCGTGCGGCTGAGACAATTTGCTCACGCAAGCCAGATTATGTTTACTGCGCGGTGAGTTTTGCAGTTGTTCAAAGCGCGCCATTAATTGCGCGGTCTTCAGTGGTTCTCCGTTATGCCAGAACAACTGACTACGCAGGAAAAATTGCCAGGTTTTGCCGTTATTACTGATTTGCCAGTGATGGGCCAGATCGGGCCGGGGGGCTGAATTTCCCGGAATAAAACGCGTCAGTCCTGCATGAATAGTATGGGCAAGATGTTGCTCGGCACGGCCGGTCAACGTCAGCGGATCTAAAGGCTGGAGAGGTCGATAATAGGGTATACGCAGCGTGGGCGCATCTTCCTGCCATTGCCCGCCCAAATGCGGCGCCAGCAGTGCATTGAGATGGCTCGGATCCAGCTGGCTTAGCTGCAACGCGGCCGAATGTTCGCCATTTTTCAGCAACTCCTGCAAACAGGCTCCCCGCAATTCTTCGGGGGTTTTCAGGCAGCAAAGTGACGCACGCTTCCCGCGACCTGCTTGGGATTGCCAGTCAATCCAGCCCGCATCCTGAAAGTGTTTCAGCAACGTTCGGGTATGACGTTCACTGCAACAGAAAATCTCAGCCAGTTCGGCCACGGTAAACTGAACCGGAACTTGTCCGGTCTTCAGGTATAAACGCTGAAATTGATTAAGCCGGTTTTGCAGGCGCACGGTAAATACGGAACCTTATTTTTGCTGTGAATTATCCTGTTCATCATATCGTGCGTATGGCGCGCTGGCTTGCAGCGAAGAGCCAGAGTGTGAGCTAAAACCGGAACAGTATTCACAAACTGTTCACTATTAGTTCCGCAAATCGCAGTCCATACTTTGAGGGTGAAAATCATTCCTTTTCTGAGAGAAAATATGTTCCGTTTAGCTGCATTTGATATGGATGGCACTCTGCTTTTACCCGATCACACGCTGGGCGAAAAAACACTGGCAACATTGCGTCAGCTGGCTGAAAAGCCGGTAAAACTGACGTTTGCCACCGGCCGTCATTATCTCGAAATGAAAGATATTCTGGCGAACATCGGACTGGACGGTTTTCTGATCACCGGAAACGGCACGCGAATTCATGACTTGTCCGGGCACCGGTTGCATGCCAGTGACTTGTCCGAAGATTGTGCACACGAGCTTTTGCACACGCAATGGGATACACCTGCCAGCCAGCATGTATTCCGTGATGATGGCTGGTTTACGTCTCTGGACGATCCGGATTTGCTGATCCCGCATCAGTTCAGCGGCTTCCGCTATCAGTTACAGGATCTGCGTTTATTGCCTGATTCTGGTAACAGCAAAGTGTGTTTCTGCGCACCGCATGAAACCTTGCTGGCGCTGGTACCCCAACTGGAAGCGCATTTCGGCCCGCGTCTTGACCTGTGTTTTTCAGCGGCAGATTGTCTGGATGTGCAGCCCGCAGGCAGTAATAAAGGCAGTGCTCTGGCGCTTCTCACTGCAGGTCTGGGGATCGATATGTCTGAATGCATGGCATTCGGCGATGCCATGAACGACAAGGAAATGCTGGAAAGTGTCGGGATGGGGCTGATTATGGGCAACGCTTTGCCGGTGCTGAAAGAACAGGCCTCTCATTTACAAATCATCGGACATTGCCGTAATCAGGCTGTGTCTCACTTTTTGCAACACTGGCTGCACACTCCACACCTCACCTATTCCCCCGAATATTAAGGTATTGCAGCAAGCCGGGTTCACTTTAACTGTCCCGGCTTTTTTCCCCTTCATCCTTCGAACTACAACTGCGTTAGCTGCATTCTTTCACCCGAATCACTTACTCTTGTAAGCTCATCGGGATTCATTCATTTGCTGCCTTGTTGTAGTTCGAATGATTTCGAGGATATTCAGTTGAGACCTTCCAGTTGTGCAGCGTAAACGGAAATATCCCCGATATTCTTCGCTACCCAGTTGTCATCAAAGTAGGTATTCAGATAACGTTCACCGCTGTCGCAAAGCAGGGTAACGATCGAGCCGGTTTCACCTTTCTCGCGCATTTGTTTTGCCAGTTGCAATGCCCCCCACATATTGGTTCCCGTCGAGCCGCCGACTTTTCTCCCCAGTACCTGTTCAAGCCAGCGAACGGTAGCAATGCTTGCAGCATCAGGTACTTGCATCATGCTGTCAATGACGTCGGGGATAAATGAGGGTTCGGCGCGCGGGCGGCCAATGCCTTCAATGCGGCTGCTGCATTGAGCGGTAACGCTGGCATCACGTTGCTGAAAGTAATCGTAAAAGACAGAGTTTTCCGGATCCACCACGACCAGTTCGGTATCGTGCCCCTGATAGCGGATGTAGCGGCCTAGCGTTGCGGACGTTCCGCCGGTACCCGCACTCATCACCAGATAACGCGGCACCGGATACGGTTCGCGGGACATCTGACGGAAAATGCTGTCTGCAATGTTGTTGTTTCCGCGCCAGTCGGTGGCCCGTTCTGCGTAGGTGAACTGATCCATATAATGGCCGTTCAGCTCTTTAGCGAGCTGCTCTGAGGCAGCATAAATCTGACCTGAGTTTTCGACAAAGTGGCAGCGACCACCATAAAACTCAATTTGCTGAATTTTGCGCGGGGCTGTACAGGCGGGCATTACGGCAATAAAGGGCAGGCCCAGCAGACGCGCGAAATAGGCTTCGGAGACAGCGGTACTGCCCGAAGACGCTTCAATAATCGGCGTATTTTCGCGGATCCAGCCATTGCACAGGCCATATAAAAACAATGAGCGTGCCAGACGATGTTTCAGGCTGCCGGAAGGATGCGTGCTTTCATCTTTGAGATACAACGAAATTCCAGGAAAGTCGTTCAGCGTGAGACGAATTAAATGTGTGTCGGCTGAACGTTGATAATCGGCGTCGATTTCTTTAATGGCGTGAGTGACCCAGGAATTGCGCATGTTGCAGGCTCATTTAAGTGTTTTGATGAGATAAAGAATAACGTAATCACCAGAGAAATAAGTTACTCTTTGACCCATGGATCATCTTATTTGGAGAAATACTTTCTCCTGGAGTGCGGTATGGTAGATAAAATTGACCTCAGGCTTTTATCGCTGCTACAGCGGGATTGCACCCTTTCTCTGAACGAGCTGGCTGAGGCCGTCAACCTCACCACCACCCCCTGCTGGAAAAGAATAAAGCGCCTTGAAGATGACGGGATTATTTGCGGAAAAGTGGCGTTACTTGACGCTGAGAAACTGGGACTTAGCCTGACAGCATTTGTGCTGATTAAGACCCAGCATCACAACAGTGAGTGGTATCAGCGATTTGTTCAGCAAGTCGAAGCGTTTCCAGAGGTGCTGGGTTTTTACCGGATGGCGGGCGAGTACGATTATTTGCTGCAAGTTCAGGTCTCCGATATGAAAAGCTACGATAACTTTTACAAGCGACTTGTGAATGGCATTCCAGGACTGAACGACGTGACCTCAAGTTTTGCGATGGAGCGCATAAAATCGACCACCGCATTGCCGATTTAATGCAAAAGTTGCAGTAAAAAGTTTCATCAGAAACCCCTGTTAACTCTGGTATCCTTGTCGGCCTGAAGAGAAAATTGGTCTTTCTGTCGCCGGTTTAACTCAATAAAATTATTATTATTTGTATGGAAAACACTGCGTGAGATTGTTTGCACAATTAGGCTGGTACTTCCGGCGTGAATGGCGCCGGTATTTGGGTGCCGTCGCCTTACTGGTCATTATCGCCGTTCTGCAATTACTGCCGCCAAAACTGGTGGGCGTAATTATCGATGGTGTTACGTCAAAACAAATGTCTTACGGCGTGCTTTTTGCGTGGCTTGGCCTGATGCTCGGCACGGCTGTTGTGGTGTATCTGCTGCGTTATGTCTGGCGCGTGCTGCTGTTCGGCGCGTCTTATCAGCTTGCTGTTGAACTACGACAGGATTTTTTCCGTCAGCTGAGCCGTCAGCATCCCGCTTTTTATCTGCGCCATCGCACCGGTGATTTGATTGCCCGAGCGACTAATGACGTCGACCGGGTGGTGTTCGCTGCGGGAGAGGGCGTGCTGACGCTGGTCGATTCGCTGGTCATGGGGCTGGCGGTACTTATCGTTATGGCAACCCAGATCAGCTGGGAACTGACGTTATTGTCGCTGGTGCCGATGCCGGTAATGGCGATCATTATCAAGCGATATGGTGATCAACTTCATTCCCGTTTCAAAACCGCACAGGCGGCGTTTTCCTCGCTTAACGATCAGGCGCAGGAAAGCCTGACCAGTATCCGTATGATCAAAGCTTTTGGCCTGGAGAATCATCAGTCATCGCAGTTTGCTGATGTGGCTGCGGATACCGGTGCAAAAAATATGCGTGTCGCGCGTGTTGATGCCCGCTTTGATCCGACCATCTATGTCTCTATCGGTATGGCAAACCTGCTGGCCATCGGCGGCGGTAGCTGGATGGTAGTCAATGGCCACCTGACGCTGGGTGAACTCACCAGCTTTGTGATGTACCTTGGCCTGATGATCTGGCCGATGCTCGCGCTCGCCTGGATGTTTAACATTGTCGAACGTGGCAGCGCGGCTTACAGCCGTATCCGTAGCCTGTTACAGGAAGCCCCGGCTGTTGTTGATGGCACAACACCGTTACCGGCAGGCCGCGCGACGCTTGAGGCTCACATCAACGATTTCCATTATCCGGAAAATAGCCACGCTGCTTTAACGACCGTTACTTTTTCCCTGCAACCAGGGCAAATGCTGGGGTTATGCGGTCCGACAGGTTCCGGTAAAAGTACGCTGCTTTCACTCCTTCAGCGCCAGTTCGATGTCACTGACGGTGACGTGTCCTATCACGGGTTATCCCTTAAAGAAATCCAGCTTGATGACTGGCGTGCCCGGCTGGCAGTTGTCAGTCAGACGCCTTTCTTGTTCTCAGACACTGTCGCGCAGAACATTGCGCTCGGAAGGCCTGATGCCACGCAGGAAGAGATTGAAGAAGCCGCGCGTCTCGCCAGCGTTCATGATGACATTCTGCGATTGCCTCAGGGATATGAAACTGAAGTCGGCGAGCGCGGCGTCATGTTATCGGGTGGTCAGAAGCAGCGTATTTCGATTGCGCGCGCATTGCTCCTCAAAGCCGAAATTCTGATCCTGGATGATGCTTTATCCGCCGTTGATGGCCGGACGGAGCACCAGATTCTGCACAATCTGCGTCAGTGGGGAAGTGACCGTACGGTGATCATCAGCGCACATCGTCTCTCTGCACTGACCGAAGCCAGTGAGATTCTGGTCTTCAGCCAGGGGAGTATTTCGCAGCGTGGCAATCATGACCAGCTTGCTGCCGAAGCCGGCTGGTACCGCGATATGTTCCGTTATCAGCAATTAGAAGCTGCGCTGGATGATGTGTCACAGGAAAAGGAGCCGGAACACCGTGGCTGAACCCAAAAAAATTAAAATTCAGAAGCTTTGGCCAACGCTAAAGCGCCTGTTGAAATACGGGAAACCTTACCGCAAGCCGTTGTCTTATGCGGTTCTGATGCTGTGGATTGCAGCGGCAGCGGAAGTGACCGGCCCTATATTAATCAGCTTCTTTATCGATCACTACGTGGCTAAAGGTGAAATGCCGTGGGGGAAAGTCAGTTTGCTCGCGCTGAGTTTTATCTTCCTGCAATTCCTGGCAGCAAGCCTGCACTATTTTCAGGCACTGTTGTTCAACCGTGCTGCGGTGGGTGTCGTCCAATGCCTGCGCACCGAAGTCATGGATGCGGCATTACGGCAACCGTTGAGCGCATTTGATACACAGCCTGTAGGTCAGCTGATTTCCCGCGTGACTAATGACACGGAAGTTATCCGTGATCTGTATGTGACCGTGGTGTCGACAGTCTTACGCAGCATCGCCCTGATTGGTGCGATGCTGGTGGCGATGTTCAGCCTCGACTGGCGACTGGCATCGGTGGCAATTTGTATCTTCCCGGCCGTATTTGTCGTGATGGGGCTGTACCAGATTTACAGTACGCCGGTGGTGCGCAAAGTACGCGCTTATCTGGCGGATATTAATGATGGCTTCAATGAAGTCATCAACGGTATGAATGTGATTCAGCAATTCCGTCAGCAGAAAAGGTTTGGCGAACGACTTGCCCGCGCCAGCCAGTCGCACTACCTGGCCCGCATGCAAACGCTGCGACTGGAAGGATTTCTGTTGCGTCCTTTGCTCAGCTTATTCTCGTCGTTGATTTTATGCGGTCTGCTCATTCTCTTTGGATTCAGTGCCGAAGGTTCTGTGGGCGTTGGGGTTCTGTACGCCTTCATCAATTATCTCGGACGGCTCAACGAGCCTCTGATTGAACTGACCTCACAACAATCGATTATGCAGCAGGCAGTCGTTGCCGGTGAACGTATCTTTGATTTGATGGACAGGACGCAACAGCAATACGGGCCAGACGAAAAGTTGCTCACCAGCGGCGAGATTGACATCAAAGACGTCAGCTTTGCTTACCTCCCGGATAAATGGGTGCTGGAAAATATTTCCCTGCACGTGCCTTCGCGCGGTTTTGTGGCGTTGGTTGGACATACCGGCAGTGGTAAAAGTACGCTGGCAAATCTGCTGATGGGTTATTACCCGTTAAACAAAGGTGAGGTCAGGGTTGACGGACGTAACCTCGCCGACTTATCGCACACCAGCCTGCGCAAAGGTATTGCAATGGTTCAGCAGGATCCGGTGGTTCTGGCAGAATCCGTGTTCGCTAATGTCACGTTAGGCCGTGATATTGATGAAGCGCAGGTGTGGCACGCGCTGGACATTGTGCAGCTCTCACCGCTGGTACGCGAAATGCCCGAAGGTTTGAATACGCGTCTGGGAGAGCAGGGCAATAATCTTTCTGTCGGGCAGAAACAATTACTGGCGATGGCGCGCGTTTTGGTGCAGGCACCGGAAATTCTGATCCTTGACGAGGCAACGGCCAATATTGATTCCGGCACCGAGCAGGCTATTCAGCGTGCATTACGGGCTATCCGGCAGCAGACTACGCTTGTGGTTATCGCACATCGGCTTTCGACGATTGTGGATGCCGATAATATTTTGGTATTGCACCGTGGCCAGGCTGTTGAGCAGGGTAATCACTTGCAACTGCTGGCAGAAAAAGGCCGGTATTATCAGATGTATCAGTTGCAACTTGCCGGACAGCAATTGGCTTCTGCCGGACAGATTATGCCTGCAACAGAAAACGCATAATCTTTGCATCGGTGCCGTATCCCTGCGGCACCGGCTTTCTTCTTTCTCCGTTTTTCATTTCCTGTTTTTCTTTTCCCCGCACTGTATTCATGCAGGCAGAACCCTTTTTCAATTCGGGTGCACTAAAAAGCAGCGGTGAGCACTTAAATGGTGCGTGTGCTGCTGTGCTGCATATGGCATGACAACTGTGCGCCTGGTCACGATTATTCTGAAAATGCCGTATTACGCGGGAATTGCATGAATCTGCGCCCAATTTCAACTCTGGCACATCCTTTGCTTTATCCAATCCGTATCGGGCGCGAATCCTCTCGCGGCAAGCCCTTAATTCGAGGAGTGGCATAATGAAGCTGGTTACTGTGGTGATCAAACCTTTTAAGCTGGAAGACGTGCGTGAAGCGCTGTCTGCTGTTGGAATTCAGGGGCTGACCGTAACGGAAGTTAAAGGTTTTGGCCGTCAGAAAGGTCATGCCGAACTTTACCGTGGCGCGGAATACAGCGTGAACTTTCTGCCAAAAGTAAAAATCGACATTGCTATTGCAGACGATCAGCTTGATGAAGTGATCGATGTGATCAGCAAAGCGGCCTATACCGGCAAGATCGGTGATGGCAAAATTTTCGTTGCTGAATTGCAACGTGTTATCCGTATTCGTACTGGTGAAACCGACGAAGCAGCACTGTAATTTCAGGCTTTTATCTCTCATACCAATCGGTTTGAGATAAATCAGATTAGAAAAAACAGTTTTGAGAAACAGGGGTGGGTTAATAATGAAAAAACTTTTATCCATGATGGGGCTTGGTGCCGTGGCTTTGCTGCCTTCGCTTGCCATGGCAGCAGCGCCAGCAGCGGCAAACGGTGCTGATAACGCCTTTATGATGATTTGTACCGCGCTGGTATTGTTCATGACCGTACCGGGCGTGGCGTTGTTCTACGGTGGCTTACTGCGTTCTAAAAACGTTTTGTCCATGCTGACTCAGGTTATTGTCACCTTTGCTCTGGTCTGCGTGTTGTGGATCCTCTACGGCTACAGTCTGGCCTTCAGCGAAGGTAACGCGTTCTTCGGTGGTTTCAGTAACGTCATGATGAAAGGCATCGGCCTGGACTCCGTGACAGGCACCTTCTCCCAGATGATCCACGTTGCCTTCCAGTGCTCATTTGCCTGTATCACTGTGGCGCTGATCGTGGGCGGTATCGCTGAACGTGTACGTTTCTCAGCGGTTCTGATTTTCACTGTGATCTGGCTGACTTTCTCTTACATCCCGATGGCTCACATGGTGTGGGCAGGCGGTTTCCTGGCTGCTGATGGTGCGCTGGACTTTGCCGGTGGTACCGTTGTTCACATCAACGCCGCTATCGCAGGTCTGGTGGGGGCTTATCTGCTGGGTAAACGTGCCGGTTTCGGTAAAGAAGCTTTCAAACCACACAACCTGCCAATGGTCTTCACTGGTGCATCAATCCTGTATGTGGGTTGGTTCGGCTTCAACGCAGGTTCTGCAAGTGCAGCAAGCCCTGTTGCCGCGTTGGCTTTCCTGAACACGGTGATTGCAACGGCTGGTGCAATCCTGTCCTGGACACTGGTTGAATGGATGGTGCGTGGTAAACCTTCACTGCTGGGCGCAAGCTCCGGTGCTATCGCAGGTCTGGTCGCTATCACACCTGCATGTGGTACGGTCGGCGTGGGTGGTGCTCTCATCATCGGTCTCGTAGGCGGTATCACTGGCCTGTGGGGTGTGGTTACCCTGAAAAAATGGCTGCGTGTTGATGACACCTGTGACGTGTTCGGTGTTCATGGTGTGTGCGGTATCGTAGGTTGTCTGCTGACTGGCGTATTCACTTCCAGCTCACTCGGCGGCGTAGGTTATGCAGAAGGTGTGACCATGGGCCATCAGGTTTGGGTTCAGTTCTTCAGCGTGTGCGTGACATTGGTCTGGTCTGGTGTTGTTGCTTTCATCGGTTACAAAGTGGCGGACATGATCGTAGGTCTGCGTGTTCCTGAAGAACAAGAACGCGAAGGGCTGGATGTTAATAGCCACGGCGAAAACGCTTACAACCAATAATGAGATTTCAGAGAAAGTAGTGCGCTAACTCTCTCATTAATGAGTTAAAAATAATAAAATAATGATGATATGCAAAAGGGGCGATAATGTTATCGCCCCTTTTTAATGCGCCATTTTTACAGGGCGCTCTTTAATGATGATTATTCAGGCTTTCGCTGACGAATAACCCCTTCCTGTACCGTGGAGGCGACCAGCACGCCATCGCGGGTATAAAACTGTCCACGCACAAAACCACGCGCACCGGATGCAGAGGTACTTTCGACGGCATACAGCAACCAGTCATCCATGCGGAACGGGCGGTGGAACCACATCGAATGGTCGATGGTCGCGACCTGCATTCCCGGTTCAAGGAAGCCAATGCCATGGGGTTGCAGCGCCGTAGGCAGGAAATTGAAGTCAGACGCATAGCCCAGTAAATACTGATGAATTCGCAAATCATCTGGCATTTCACCGTTGGCCCTGAACCACACTGCACGGTTAGGCTCTTCGACACTCCCTTTCATCGGGTTATGAAACTTCACCGGACGCATTTCAATAGGCTTATGACCAATAAATTTTTCGCGGAATTTTTCCGGTATCAGATGCGCCAGATTTTTAGCAATATCTGATTCTGATACCAGTGTTTCCGGCGGCGGCACATCCGGCATGGTGTTCTGATGCTCAAAACCACTTTCCTGGCTTTGGAACGACGCCGTCATATAGAAAATCGGCTTGCCATGCTGCACCGCTTTTACGCGGCGGGCGCTGAAACTGTTGCCATCGCGCAGGATTTCCACGTCATAGATAATCGGCTTGCTGCTGTCACCCGGGCGCAAAAAGTAGCTGTGGAAAGAATGGATACCACGTTCCGCCGGGACAGTCTGTTTGGCGGCATATAATGCCTGGCCTACGACCTGACCGCCAAAGACCTGACGTAAACCCAGGTCTTCACTTTGACCACGAAACAGCCCTTCTTCAATTTTTTCCAGATCAAGCAGATCCAGCAGATTTTTTAATGCCTGACTCATAGTGGCCTCATGAAAGTTACCGGAGAAATCGACCTAAGTTGTTCGGGGTAATGCAGGCAGGAATTTTCTGAAATACGCCTTAACCGACAGGTCTAACCTGTTAATCATAGTGGATCTTACGTTTTGTCAGAAGATCTGTTTGGCCGCTGACAGGAAAACCTCAGACTTTTGTGCCATGATTAGTAGGTAAGCTGGTTAAAGTCACTAAATTCATCGTCGGCGTTTATTACAGCTTGTCGACAAGCGACTAATAAAAAAGGGAGTACGATCAATGAAACTTTGGCAGATAGTAGGTGGAACCGCGCTGTCTCTGACTCTTGCCGGGTGCGCACAGCATCATGAGGCACCAGCGCAGCAACCTCCTGTGAATACGGCGGCTAGCCCGGACACCGGACCTGCGATCACTGGCCCGAATGTATCGGGTAGCGTGTTTATCAATCAGCGTGTAGCCTTGCCACCGGATGCTGTCCTGACGGTGACATTGTCTGATGCTTCGGTGGCGGATGCGCCATCCCGCGTGATTTCGCAAAAGGTGGCGAGAACTCAGGGTAAACAGGCACCGTTTACCTTCATCCTGCCGTATAACCCGCAGGAAATTGCCCCTAACGCGCGTATTCTGCTGAGTGCGGCGGTAACCATCAATGGTCAGATGACCTTCATCACTGACTCCATTAAAGAAGTGATTAATCACGGTCAGGGTACACGTGCCGATCTGCAACTTGTCCCGGTTGTCGCCGTCCCTGTAGCGACCAAACCCAGTGCCCTGGGACCAATGACTAACCCGTCAAATCCAGGACTGGGCACTTCGCCTGCACCGGTTAGTATGGTACCTGCACAACCAACGACCTATTAATTCATCACTTATGATGGCTAAGCACCGCTCTTGCGGTGCTTTTTTATGTGCGTTTTGAAGGCAGGCATTCACCATTTCCAGCCGTATTTCTCTAAATCGATTTTGCCTTTCTTAAACGTGATGCCCTCGGCCAGCAGTGCCTGACGCTGACGTTTAAAGTCTTCGCCCTGCAAAGAGATTTCACCGTGCCGGTTTATCACCCGGTGCCAGGGAAGAGTGCTGCCTTCCGGCAATTTCTTGAGTACCCCCCCGACCTGACGTGCCGCGCGGGGTGAACCGGCCAGTTGCGCGACGTTCCCGTAAGTTGTGACCTGCCCGACCGGGATGGCGGCGATAATCTGAAATACGCGCTGGCGAAAGTTATCGGGTTCCGACATGACATCCTCCTCAGTGATTTGCGCCAGTATGACGCAAAAATTAAGGTTTTGTAGGCTCTGATTCAGGCGTATTGTTTAAGAAAACAACGGTTGTCGGCAGTTAACTTGCTTTTGTTTCGGCCATCACAGATAATGCCCACCGCTTCGATTCTCTTAGCAGAGAAATGAAGCTGACAACGTCAATGGGGGCCCTGTTGGTTCTCCCGCAACGCTAACTTGTCAACTTGGTCAGGTCCGGAAGGAAGCAGCCATGGCAGGTGTCGTGTGTGCCGGGATGTAGCTGGCAGGGCCTCCACCATTTCAGGCCTCCGGAATTATCTCTTCTCTTTGATTTCCTCCTAAAAATATCTTCAAAGCCAGGCTGCGCCCATAAAAAAGGGCACGTTTTCACGCGCCCTCTGTTAACCCGCAAGTTTCAGTGATGAACCAGCGTCGCAAAATAATACACCAGCGGGATTGCCAGAATATAAAGGCCTACAGGCACTTCACGTGCTTTTCCTGCGACCACTTTAATGATGACGTAAAACAGCAGGCCGCCGGCGATACCGGTGCCGAAGCTGTTGGAAATCAGCGTAATCATTACCATCATCAGTACCGGCAGCGCGTCGGTAAAATTCGCTAAGTCCACTTTTCGCAAATTACTGAACATGTTCAGGCCAATCAGAATCAGTGCCGGTGCGGTCGCCTCTTTCGGGATCATCAGCGCAATCGGAGTAAATAACAGCATCAGCAGAAACATGACTGCAGCGGTAAGTGCCGTCAGCCCCGTTTTACCGCCTGCTTCAGCGGCGGCAGAGGATTCGAGCAATGCTGTAGCTGCAGGAATACCGACGATCGGGCCCAGCGCTGCTGCAATAGAATCCACCATGAAAGGCCGGTTGATGTTTTTCATATCGCCGTGTTCATCGAGCAATCCAGCCTCACCACCGACAGCCAGTGTGGTGCCCATCGTAGAGAAGAACTCCGAGGCGAAGAAGATAAACAGGAATGGCAGAAAGGCGATGTTGATAGCACCGATAAGATCGACTTTGCCCAATAACGGAGCAACCGAGTGAGGCAGCGAGATCCATTGCTCAGGTAAATGCGTTACGCCAAACGGTATACCCGCCACCGTCGCCAGCAAAATGGCCCATAAAATGGCACCTGGTACTTTACGAGCCTGTAACCCCACGGCGACCAGCAGACCAAGAAGTGCAATTAACGCACCCGGCGCAGTAAAATCTCCCAGCGCCAGTGCATGTGTTTTGGTATTTGCCATTACCAGCCCGGCATTGCGGAAGCCGAGCAGGGCGACAAAAATGCCAATAGAAGCGGTCAGCCCAAGCTTGATCGACTGCGGAACAGAACGGGTGACTACTTCGCGTAAGCCAAACACTGTCATCACGAAAAATAAAATCCCCGACCAGCATGCAATCCCCAGCGCGACGGGCCAGGTAATGCCGTCGCCCGCCAGCGTAATACCGACCAGTACCGAGCCGCCAATGCCAGGCCCGACCATAAAGGGCAGGTTGGCGTAAAAAGCCATCAGCAGAGAGCCCAGTACAAATACCAGGATCACGCCGGTGGTGGCTGCGCCTTTATCTATACCACTGACGGCCAGTAAACCCGGGATCACCACCAGTAAATACGCTGCCGCCAGAAACCCGGTGATGCCAGCCAGACATTCCGTTTTAATCTTGGTCTGGCGCTGGTGCAGATGGAAGCGGCGTTGTAACCAGCTTTCGTCTGCTGAGACGGTAACATTTTTCACAGAACTTTCGGACATGCTTAAATTCCCCTGAAAATAATTTTTATAATGTTGTGTTTGCTATCTTTTTACGTCTGGTGGTTTTGAAAATGCTTCAGATTTCTTCTGGCCAGATTTCCAGAACCGGGTTGACGATTTCCCGTGAACCGCCATCTGTCAGCCCTAAATCAGTCAGATGTGGGCCTGCATTACAGGCTAAGCACGTTCCTTCGATAGCTTTGAAAACGCGATAAGGCGGTTCCCAGTCTGCGACCTGTGCACTGAGGTCGCGCAGGTTTTTAAACTGCTTCGCCAGTTCCGTGGCCGGTAAATCAGACAGCATTCCGGCAATCGGCATATCGATATTGGCCAGCAACTTGCCATGCTGGCTCAACGCCATACCGCCGCCGCTGGCGATCAGCTGATTGGCCGCTATCATCATGTCGACAGGATCCCGGCCGATAATCACCAGATTATGGGCGTCGTGAGAGTAAGAGGTCGCGATGGCACCGCGCAATGCTCCCCAGCCTTCAAGTAATGCCATTTTCGGTGTGGCGTCGTGGCGGCCATGGCGATGCTGAACCCAAATCAGGCTGAAGCCGTCGGGTATCTGTACGGCGCCATCCCGCACATTCACGGTTACTTCACTCCATTGTGTAAAGCGTGCGCCTTTAATATTGCGCAGACGCGCTTTGCCGTTGTTCAGCCCCGGAATTTTTAGCCTGAAATCAGTGGCATTAAGCGGCGTTAAGCGCATGGTGTCTCGTGGTGGAACCACTCCGCGCGCGGCGGCAGGTGTAAACAGCAGCTTGCCTTGCTGAGCTACACAGGTTCCGCCGACATATACTGCACGCGGAAGAAGATTTTCCAGCGAGTCAAACGCGATAAGATCAGCCGTGCGGCCTGCGGCAATCAGCCCTAAATCAGAACGTTGCATGCGAATAGCGGCATTCAACGTCGCCATGCGTAGTACATCTTCTGCACGTAATCCGTAGGAAATCAGGAGTTTGATTAAGGCGATCAGCCCGCCTTTTTCCAGCAGATGATCGGGCGGTACGTCGTCAGTACACAATGTTATTTGTGATGAAAGATGGGGAAGTGCGAGCAAAGCGGCTGCGATATCGGGCAGAAGATAAGGATGTGAGCCGCGAATTTGCAGCGTCAGACCGGCACGCAGCTTTTCCAGGGCATCATCAGCCGAGGTCAGTTCGTGATCTGACGTCACACCTGCGGCAAGATACGCCTGCAATTGTTCATCTTTAAGGCCGCGTGCGTGGCCTTCAATCAGCTTTCCGCTGTTTAGTCCGGCTTCGAGGATTTCCAGCATTCGCCCGCTGCCATTGAGCACGCCATGCATATCCATCACTTCGGCGACACCTGCAATTTCCGGCCAGCTAAGCATTGTCTGCATTTCCTGGCCTGTGAAATCCGCACCGGACATCTCTAAGCCCGGTGTTGACGGCACGCTGGAAGGCGCAGCGCATATCACGCGTAATGGCAGATTACGGCTGGACTGGATGGCGTACTGCACCCCGGCAACGCCCAGCACATTCGCCAGTTCATGCGGATCCCAAAACACCGTTGTTGTGCCCTGAGCGACGACGATTTCGGCGTATTTTTCGGGTGGCAAATGCGAGCTTTCGATGTGAACGTGCGTGTCGATAAGGCCGGGAGAGAGGTAATTTCCTGATAAATCATCAACGTTTTCAGTCTGCGTGAATTTCCCGCGTGAATGAACGCTGGCAATCATATTGCCGGTGATGCCGACATCGGCTTCGCGAATTTCCCCTGTGACCATGTCGATGACACGGGCATTAATCAGCAGACGGTCGAAAGGGATGTTCCCCAGTGCTGCGTTTATAGCCCGCTGGCGCAGGGGCTGGGAGGTGATGCCGTCGGTCATATCAGTGTCCGGATTTAAACAATGGTGAGGCTAATGTAGGGAGCAGGGGGGGCTTTGCACAGATGAATTATTTTATCCGTTTATAAGATACGGTTATGCTGAGCAAACGTTTTCTATTTTTCGCGGAATAGCTGCTCATATGTCTGAACCCTGGCGCCGGTTACCTGCCCTTTCCCTCAAGCAAATTCAATACTTTGTGACGCTGGCACAACTGCGCAGTTTCACCGATACGGCGAATCGTCTGGCGATCAGTCAGCCCGCGCTGAGTAGCGCGCTTCGGCAAATTGAATCGGTATTAGGGGGCAAACTACTCAACCGGACGGCACAAGGTGTGAGTCTGACTGAACAGGGTGAGGCTGTTCTGCCATATGCAGAACGTTTATTGAATACCGCGCTTAGTGTTTTCGATGATATGCAGCAAATTATGCGTCAGGGCGGGGATGGCACATTACGCATTGGATTAGTACCTTCGGTGAGTACATTGTTATTTCCGGCCGTTCCACAATTACTGGCGGAATATTTCCCTGATATGCGTGTGGAATTTCATGACCTGACAAACGATGCATTATTACTGGAACTGGAGAAGGGATCAGTGGATTTTGGTATCGGTGCAACAGACAGTACAGTGCCGGAATCCATAGCTGTTTATCCACTGCTGGAAGATCCTTTTGTGGCGGTTATCAGACGCGACGATCCGCTTTCTCAGGATCACAATATTCCCTGGCGACAACTGCTGAAAAGAGATATTGCCTTGTTCTCAAAGGGGAATGTTAGCAGGCTGGTGACATCACTGAGTGAGAGTCATCGTTTGAATTTACGGGTGAGTTATCGCGTAGATTTTCAGGAGACGTTATATGGACTGGTGCGTTCGCGTCTGGCATTAGCAATATTACCAGAGTTATATACTGCAACACTTAACGATAATGAATTAACAGTGATTCACTTGCAGCAGCCCACATTAAGCAGAACAGTGGCGATGATGCGCAAACCCGCACCATTGCGTTCACCTAAAACGGAACAATGTTTTCAGTTTCTGTTGCAAACATTTCATCGGCAGATCAAAGAGAAAGTAGAAAAACTTAACTCAAAGATATAGTTAAATAATATTAACGATAATATGGTTAAATATTAACCAGCCAGGCCGGGGGATATTCCGGCCTGGCTTTATAGATCAGCGTACAAATTTCCAGACTGATACCGGGATTTTATCGTACAACTTGTTCATCGTTAGCTCCGCTAAACGATGGTCAGCTGCCGAGTAAAACAATTCCAGCTCGTCGTCGGAAAGTTCGTACTTATTTTTTTCAATAACACGTTCAAGTGTATCGATAGTGGTGCATTTTCGTAAACGCATCAAATAGTCGATTTTGTTCATCTTAGCCTTTTGATTTTTATCTGATGACTGCATATAAATTATTACTCAAGTCTTCATTAGGGTACAGATGTAGTCCCCTGAGAACATTCTGAATAACCGCTTCTTGGTCTTTTGCCATTGGCGTAAATCAGAATCGTTAATTCCATAATTACTGAACAGCGTGTAGGTATCATCCAGATACTCTTCAACCAGATCACTTAAATGGTTATCGTCTGGATACTTAATTTTAAAACTCATCACAAAGGATGCAATGTGCTCAATCAGTTCATTGAGCTGCAAGTTAACAGCCGAAGTCGGATCGTTAACCCAACCATGATGACTGTCACCCAGTGTCGCAATCCCTTCATCATACAGCATTTCATTCAGGTAGCGTAACTGAGCGATATCGTGCCGCTTAGGCGAGTACTCATCCATATCATCCCCTCCGTAATGGTTTATTCGGTGTTGATAACACTCTGTGAGTAAACAACAAAACTTAATGGCTTACAGGAAACGGCTCTCACTAAAACGCTATGAACTGGCTTAAACATCAAAGACAATCACAATGAACAGTGTTCGGGATGAGGTTTAAAGGATTTAATATACAGCCGGTATTTTAAATATAATTCATTTTTAGAAAGCTGTGCAAACGTATTACTCAAACTTACAATTCTTCAGCCGTTGAGCCTTTGAAGGACTCAATAATATCAAACTCCAATCCGTCAGGTTTAACCCAGAATCTGACACTTTGCTTCGTTAACTCATCAGCATTAATGTCCAGACAACCATTGAAAATCGTCCATTTGAACTGGTAAGTCATTGAATAATAGTTTTTGCCAATTTGTGTTATTGACACGATCTGCAAAGAATTTGTTTCATAACGTGCATTTTCTGAAAAATAAGTTAAATCTCCAATTAAGGACTCTTCAATTTCAGATAAAGCAGGTTCAATAATCTGTTGTAACTCATCAACCGTAAGAATATTCCCATTAATATCACAATGGATCAATTTCTTCAAAGGCATTTACCTCTTAAGCACATATCCCTTCATTATCGCATATTTTCATCAGGATGTGTTTTGGGCAGAGAAAAAAATTTCCAAACCAAAATTCCATAACTTTTTGATTGTAGTGCAAATTACAACTCATTCATCAATTTTTACTCTTTTTTAACAGTTAAGATCCGTGGTTCTCTCAAAAACGGCCTGCTATCCCTTCTGCCGTAAAAAACTGAAACAGTTCATGTATTGATACTCATACCCTATTGTGATGTTATATTATAACTTTTTGGAGGGAGTATGACAAAAACACTCTTTACACTTTCTTCGCCGGTACGCTGCGTCGCTGTACTGGCTGTGCTCGCTTTGTTATGGGCAGCTATTTACTGGGCAATTTCACTACCATGATTTTTGTTAATGACCTCGAAGTGGGGTATGACCGTCAGGCGGTGGCCATGCCCCTTAACGGACAGTTTTGTCCGGGCTCCCTGACGGCTGTCATTGGTGCCAACGGTGCCGGGAAATCCACCTTTCTCAAAACATTAGCCGGTTTGCAGCAGGCTGTGGCAGGGAATATAACTTTCACGGGCGGGAAACGCCCCCGACTGGCGTATTTGCCACAGCAGGCTGAGCTGGATCGCAGTTTCCCTATCAGCGTGTTTGATCTGGTCGCGATGGGATGCTGGCCGCAAAGCGGGTTATTCGGTGGCATAAACCAACAGTCTGCGATAGCCGTCGATAAGGCGCTGGAGACGGTGGGGATGACGGAAATGTCGCATCTGCCCGTAGGATCGCTTTCTGGCGGGCAATTGCAACGTACGCTGTTTGCCCGCTTACTGGTGCAACAGGCACCCCTCATTATGCTTGATGAACCGTTCACAGGTATCGACACTCAAACCATCGATTTACTGTTAAAAGTTATCGCGCAATGGCATCAGGAAGGAAAAACTGTCATCGCGGTTTTGCATGATATTTCGATGGTTGCACGACACTTTCCGCACGTGCTTTACCTCAGTGGACAGCAGAATTTATGGGGAAGCGCACAGGATGTCCTCGGGCATTTTCCTCATCAGGCGCATGCCTGCATTTCGACAGAACCTTTCTCCCTGACGACGGGAGTCGCAAATTCATGATGCTTTTTCATCTGCTTGCCGATCCTTTCATTGAATTCGGCTTCATGCGGCGGGCTTTGATTGCCTGCATCGCATTATCAATCAGCGCCACGCCATTGGGCGTTTTCCTGTTATTACGCCGGATGAGTCTGGTGGGTGATGCACTTTCGCATGCTGTTTTACCCGGCGCAGCGATTGGCTATCTGATCTCGGGGATGTCGCTGGTCGCCATGGGGATTGGTGGTTTTATCGCAGGCCTGGCTGTTGCGATGCTGTCCGGGCTGGTGAGTCGTCGTACACAATTGAAAGAAGACGCCAGTTTTGCCGGTTTCTATCTTGGCTCTCTGGCACTTGGGGTCACGCTGGTTTCCCTGCGCGGTTCGAGCGTGGATCTTTTACATGTGCTGTTTGGCTCAATTCTTGCCATCGATTCATCCGCCATGATTATGGTCGGTATTATCGCCAGTCTTTCTTTACTGGTCTTGGCATGCATTTACCGTGCACTGGTCATTGAGTCATTTGATTCGCTATTTCTGCGCGTCAGCGCCGGAAAATGGCTGGCAGCGATCCATGGAATGTTTCTGGCGCTGGTAGTGATCAATCTGGTGGCGGGTTTCCAGATCCTCGGCACTCTGATGTCTGTCGGGCTGATGATGTTGCCTGCCGCCAGTGCCCGTTTCTGGGCTCGCGACCTGCCTCATACCTTACTGAGCGCGATGATTATTGGTGTGATTGCCAGCGTTGTAGGACTCATCTGGTCTTATTATGCTTCGTTGCCCGCCGGGCCCGCGATAGTGCTGAGTGCGACAGTGATCTTCTTCATTTCGGTTTTATTCGGAAAGCGGGGCGGCATGTTAACCGCCTCGCGAAGTTAAGCAGCAATACGTTAATAAGCAGTACCACAATTAAGGGGACATGATGAAATTATTACCTGTATCACTCGCAGTAGCTGCCCTGCTGTCGAGTCCGCTGGCGATGGCTAAAACCGTCAATGCGGTAGCCAGCTTTTCAATTCTTGGAGATATCGTTCAGGAAGTGGGGGGGGAGCATGTGAAAGTCACGACGTTAGTCGGACCGGACGGTGACCCGCATAGCTTCGAACCTTCACCTAAAGACAGCAAAGCCATCAATGCGTCTGATGTTGTCTTTGTCAGCGGTCTGGGCCTGGAAGGGTGGATCGATCGCCTGGTGACTGCATCGGGTTATAAAGGTCATCTGGTAACGGCATCGGAAGGCGTAAATTCCCGCAAAATGGAAGAAGACGGTAAGCAAATCACCGATCCTCATGCATGGAACAGTATGGCGAATGGCGTGATTTATGCCACTAACGTGATGAATGCGCTGATCAAAGTGGATCCAGAAGATGCGGATTATTTCCGTCAGCGCGGCACTGCTTATATTGAACAATTGCAAAAGCTGGATGCGTGGGCAAAAACTGAATTTACCGGTATCCCACAGTCGAAACGTAAAGTGCTGACCAGCCATGATGCCTTCGGCTATTTTGGTCAGGAATATCACGTCAGCTTTATGGCGCCCGTTGGTTTTTCTACGGAAGCTGAAGCAAGAGCCAGTGGTGTGGCTTCTCTGATTAAGCAGATTAAAGCAGAGAAGGTGAAAACTTACTTCATCGAAAATCAGACCGACCCGCGTCTGGTTAAACAGATAGCAGCAGCCAGCGGTGCTGAGCCAGGGGGGGAGTTGTACCCTGAAGCATTGTCCGGCCCGAAAGGACCAGCGACAACTTACGTGAAAGCGTTTAAGCATAACGTTGAGACGATTGTCGCCAGCATGAAATAAGATCTTCGCTCCTCACGGCTATGCTGTGGGGAGCTTTACATCATGTCTTAGCATAAGAAAAAGCCCTGTCGGGCAAGCGACGGGGCTTTTGTTTTTAGTACAGAAGGAATGAGAAGACGAGGTGTTAACGCTTTTTCTTCTTACCTTGTACGGCTTTAAAACGTGGATTGCTTTTGCAAATCACATAAACCCTGCCTTTGCGGCGGACTACGCGGCAATCCGGATGACGATTTTTCGCTGAACGTAATGAACTCAGAACCTGCATAACGATTTCCCTGATGTCATTTATTTCTTACCGAGGAAGCTGCCGAAGCGTTGGTTAAAGCGCGCGGTACTGCCTTCTTTGGAATACTCTTTCTGCTTACCGGTGTAGTAAGGGTGAGAGGCTGAAGACACTTCAATGCTGATATACGGGTAGGTAGCGCCTTCCAGTTCAATGGTGCGCTCCGTCGAGATAGTCGACCCAACTTTGAAGTATTCGTCAGCACTGGTGTCGTGAAAAACCACGGTGCGGTACGCAGGATGGATAGTGGGTTTCATAATGCCTCTAAGTGTTATGTTATACTATAACATTAATTATGCACTCATCCTTTTTCCGGTTCAAGTCTCAGGCGAAAAAAAAGGCCGCATAAGCGGCCTTTCGTTTAGATGGGAGATCCGGTTACAGCGTCGGATGCTCTACTTTGTGCGTATGTTCGATATCCTCGTTCTTCTTACCAAAGCGGCGACGAACCACCACGAAGAAGACCGGAACAAAGAAGATCGCCAGCAGGGTCGCCGTGATCATCCCGCCCATTACGCCGGTACCTACAGCGTTCTGTGAGCCGGAACCTGCACCGGAACTGATAACCAGCGGCATAACACCAAGGATGAACGCCAGCGATGTCATCAGGATCGGGCGCAGACGCATACGAACCGCTTCAAGCGTTGATTCGATAAGACCTTTGCCTTCTTTATCCATCAGGTCTTTGGCGAATTCAACAATCAATATGGCGTTCTTCGCAGACAGCCCGATAGTGGTCAGCAGACCCACCTGGAAGTATACGTCGTTGCTCAAACCGCGCATCGTAGCTGCAATAAGTGCACCGACAACACCGAGCGGAACCACCAGCATAACCGAGAACGGTATTGACCAGCTTTCGTACAACGCTGCCAGACACAGGAAGACGACGATCAGGGAGATAGCGTACAAGGCCGGAGCCTGGTTACCTGACAAACGTTCCTGATAAGACAGGCCAGTCCAGTCATAGCCGATACCGTTTGGCAGTTTAGAAGCCAGAGACTCCATCATCGCCATGGCAGCACCCGAACTTTTACCCGGAGCTGGCTGACCCAGAATTTCCATTGATGGCAGGCCGTTATAACGTTCCAGACGCGGTGAGCCGTATTCCCATTTCGCACTTGAGAACGCGGAGAACGGCACCATCTGGCCTGCGCTGCCACGGACATACAGATTGTTGATGTCTGATGGCAACATACGGTATTTATTTTCAGCCTGAACGTACACTTTCTTCACACGACCACGATCGATGAAGTCGTTGACGTAGCTACCACCAACCGAGGCACCCAATGTGGTGTTGATGTCGGAAATTGAAACGCCAAGTGCCGTTGCTTTTTCCTGATCAATCTCGATTTTGTACTGTGGTGTATCTTCCAGACCGTTCGGACGAACCTGAGTCAGCAAGTCAGGATGTTGAGCCACCATGCCCAGCAACTGGTTACGTGCTTGTGTCAGTTTGTCATGCCCAAGGTTAGCCTGGTCAATCAGCTGGAAGTCGAAGCCTGTCGCCGTACCCAACTCAACAATCGCGGGTAAGTTGAACGGGAACACCAGTGCATCTTTAATGGTACTGAACGCACCCATTGCACGGCCTGCAATCGCAGGAACCTTGTTTTCAGCGCCGCTACGCTCAGACCAGTCTTTCAGACTGACGAACGCGATACCGGTATTCTGACCACGACCTGCGAAGCCAAAGCCGTTAACCGTAAACACCGAGTTCACGTTAGCTTTTTCTTTGTTCAGATAGTAATCGGTAACTTCATCGAGCACTTTCTGCGTACGTTCCTGGGTTGCACCTGCTGGCAATTGCGCCATGGTCAGGAATACACCCTGGTCTTCTTCCGGCAGGAAGGAGGTTGGCAGGCGGATAAACAGGAATGCCATGCCGACAACGATCAACAGATAAATCACCAGATAACGACCGGTGCTGCGCAGAATGTTGCCTACGCTGTCGGTGTAGTGGTGCGTACTTTGCTCGAATTTCTTGTTAAACCAGCCGAAGAAACCTTTCTTCTCGTGATGCTCGCCTTTGGCAACCGGCTTAAGCATGGTCGCACAAAGCGCAGGCGTCAGGATCATCGCCACCAGAACAGACAGCACCATGGCAGAAACGATGGTGATGGAGAACTGACGGTAGATAACACCGGTTGAACCGCCGAAGAAGGCCATCGGGATGAATACTGCGGACAGCACCATCGCGATACCGACCAATGCACCCTGGATCTGCTCCATGGATTTTTTGGTGGCTTCTTTAGGCGGCAGCCCCTCTTCGACCATGACGCGTTCGACGTTCTCGACGACGACGATGGCGTCATCGACGAGCAAGCCTATCGCGAGCACCATCCCGAACATCGTCAGGGTGTTTATCGAATAACCGAATGCCGCCAGGATTGCAAAGGTGCCCAGCAAGACCACAGGAACCGCGATCGTTGGGATCAGGGTTGCGCGGAAGTTTTGCAGGAACAGGAACATCACCAGGAATACCAGGACGATGGCCTCGAACAGCGTTTTACCGACTTCTTTAATCGAGATTTTTACGAACGGCGTAGTGTCGTATGGGTAAACAACTTCTAAGCCAGCCGGGAAGAACGGTTCAAGTTTAGCCAGCGTGGCTTTTACAGACGCCGCGGTGTTCAGGGCGTTCGCACCCGTTGCCAGTTTGATACCCAAACCTGACGCAGGTTGTCCGTTAAAACGGGCAATAACGTCGTAGTTTTCACCACCAAGTTCGATTTTAGCCACATCTTTCAGGCGAACCTGAGAACCATCCTGATTCACTTTCAGAATGATTTTGCCGAATTCATCCGGTGACTTCAGACGGGTCTGGGCCACGATAGAGGAGTTCAACTGCTGGCCCGGAACCGGTGGCGTACCACCCAACTGACCGGCTGCAATCTGGTTGTTCTGAACTTTGATGGCGTTAATCACGTCCACCGGCGTCAGCTGGAAGTTGTTCAGTTTGTTCGGATCCATCCAGATACGCATCGCGTACTGAGCACCGAACAGCTGAACGTCACCCACACCGGCGGTACGGCTGATAGGATCCTTGACGTTGGAACCGACGTAGTCGGCGATGTCATCCTGAGTCATTGAACCATTGTTGGAAATAAAACCGGCCACCATCAGGAAGCTGCTGCTCGATTTCTCAACGGAGATACCCTGTTGCTGAACTTCCTGCGGCAGCAACGGCGTTGCGAGCTGCAGTTTGTTCTGAACCTGTACCTGTGCGATATCCGCGTCAGTACCTGAAGCAAAGGTCAGGGTAATCTGAACAGTACCGGATGAATCACTGGTCGACGACATGTACATCATGTTGTCGATACCGTTCATGTTCTGTTCAATAACCTGAGTAACGGTATCCTGTACCGTTTGCGCATCCGCGCCCGGATAGGTTGCGGTCAGCTGGATAGCCGGTGGCGCAACGGTTGGATACTGCGCAATTGGCAATTTAAGAATTGCCAATCCCCCCGCCAACATGATTATGATGGCGATCACCCATGCAAAGATGGGACGATCTATAAAAAACTTAGCCATGAATTACCGGCTCCTATTAAGACTTCGTCGCTGTAGCGGGCGCTGCTGCGTTTTGATCGACTTCCTGTGCAGTAACCTGTACGCCTGGCTTAATTTTTTGCAGTCCTGTCACGATAACTTTATCGCCACTTTTTAAACCGTCGGTAACAACCCATTTGTCGCCAATAGCTTGTGTTGTGGTCACAGTACGAAGTTCAACTTTATTGTCAGCGCCGATAACCATCGCTGTTGCATCACCACGTGGGTTACGGGTGATACCTTGCTGCGGAACCAGCAGTGCGTTGTTGTTAACACCTTCATCAAGACGTGCGCGCACAAACATACCCGGCAGCAGGGAATCATTTGGATTCGGGAAGATGGCTCGTAAAGTAATGGAACCGGTGGTTTCATCAACAGTCACATCAGAGAATTCTAATGTACCCGGCTGTGAATATTCTTTACCGTTATCCATCAGCAGTTTGACTTGCGCTTTACCGTCAGCCTGTTTCAGTGAACCGTCAGCCAGTTCCTGTTTCAGACGCAGGAAATCATTGCTGGACTGTGTTACGTCAACGTAGATAGGGTCGAGCTGTTGCACGGTTGCCAGCGCAGTGGCCTGGCCGTTAGACACCAGCGCACCTTCTGTCACAGACGATTTACCGATACGTCCGCTGATCGGGGAGGTCACTTTGGTGTAAGCCAGATTGATGCGTGCAGACTCAACGGCTGCTTTCGCACTGACTACTGCAGCATCAGCCTGTGCCGCAGTTGCGACAGCCGTATCGTAATCTTGCTTGCTGATGTAACTGGTACCGAGCAGAGGCTTGTAACGTGTCACGGTAAGACGGGAAATTTGTGCATTCGCCTGAGCTTTTACCAGATCGCCTTTAGCGCTGTCATACGCGGCCTGATAAGTGGCAGGATCAATTTGATATAAGGAGGTACCGGCTTTGATGTCGCTACCTTCAACGAAGTTACGTTTGAGAATGATACCGTTAACCTGCGGGCGCACTTCAGCAATGCGAAAAGCAGCAGTACGACCAGGAAGTTCGGTAGTCACATTAAGCGGTTCAGTTTTCAGGGTAACGACGCCAACCTGCGGAGCCTGTGGCGCACCTTGCTGAGCTTCTTTATCGTTACATCCTGTAAGTGCTAAGCTTCCGGATAGCATCAGAACTACCGCCAGAGGCGTTAACCCTCTGTTTTTGTTCATAAATAAACCTCAAGTGTCCGATTTCAAATTGTCCAATGGATCACAACATCCCAAATCCATTGCTGCGCTTTTAGTATGTGCGTGCTATGTTACATACATTCAAGAATGTATGTAAATCAAACTCCCCATAAAGATAAACCTATGGCACGAAAAACCAAATCACAGGCACTGGAAACCAGACAACAGATTCTGGATGCTGCTGTGCGTGAATTTTCTGCCCGTGGAGTATCGTCGACATCACTGACTGATATTGCAAATGCAGCCGGTGTGACGCGGGGCGCAATTTATTGGCATTTCAGGAACAAAGTGGAACTGTTTAACGCGATCTGGGAAGCTTATGAATCCCGGATAAAAGTGCTCGAAGTAGAGTATCAGACAAAGTTTCCGAATAATCCACTGCGTATTTTGCGCGAAATCCTTATTTACATACTGGTCGCCACCGTCACAGATAGCCAGCGTAAAGCATTGATGGAGATTATATTCCATAAATGTGAATTTGTTGGGGAGATGACATCGGTTCATGAAGCGCGCAAAGCGCTCTATATGGAAGGATACGGTAAAATTGAGCGTATTCTCGTACGCTGCATAGAAGAAAAGCAACTCCCGGCCAATCTCGATACCCGCCAGGCCGCAGTTATTTTACGCGCCTATCTCTCCGGTTTAATGGAAAACTGGTTATTTATTCCTGAAAGCTTTGATTTAGAAGGCAATGCCGGAAGGTTTGTGGATACGTATATAGATATGCTCCGCCACTCATCCTTTCTTACCATGATAAAATAACGTCTTACTGCTTTCCGCTGTATTAATAAGCCTGCAAATCTGTTCTCCATTTTGGCGACAAAATAAACACACTGATGTTGTATTCAGATACGCTTTTCTCCTTCCTTTCATCGTGAACGCTGCTATTGTCATCACCTATTATTCATTTGGTATGAGTTGACACCGACGTATGTTTATCTGGTTTCTGGCCGCCGCTTCTGACGTAATTTCTCTCCTGAAAAAAAAGGGAATGGCAGGTTTTTTTACGTTTGTGATATGCGTTGCATTGTTTCTTTTCTCCTTCCCCGGTCATGCTGCCAGTAATGATATTCCGGGCCGTAATGAAGTTCAAAACCAGCTTGATGCGTTAAATCGCCAAAAAAACCTGACGCCGGTTGATAAGCTATCGCAACAGGATTTGATCCACACGCTGGAATACCTTGATGCGCTTGATCGGGTGAAACAGGAAGTTAATCAGCTGCAAAAACAGGTCGCAGAAGCACCGCAGAAGTTACGGGTGGCGATGGATGGCCTCGAACAAATCAAAAACAACCCCAAAGATGACGTCAACAAAGCGCAACTTGGCGCTTTATCGCTGCGTCAGCTGGAAAATCGTCTTAACGATACCCTCGATGATCTTCAGTCTTCTCAGGAAGATTTATCCACATTCAATACCCAGCTGATTTCCCTGCAAACCCAGCCGGAACGCGTGCAGAACGCGATGTACACCTATTCGCTGGCTATCCAGAAAATCCGCAATCAGCTCAATGGCATGTCGCCTGGTCAGCAAGATTTACGAACTACTCAGCAAAATATGCTCGTGACGCAGCAGGCTTTGCTGACTGCGCAGATTGATCTGCAACGTAAGAGCCTCGAGGCCAACACTACGTTACAGGATTTACTGCAAAAACAACGCGATTACACCAATGCGCACATCAGCCAGCTGGAACATACCGCGCAGCTGTTGCAGGAAGTGGTCAACGGAAAACGGCTGATTTTGTCTGAACGCACGGCAAAAGAAGCACAGACCCCGGACGACACCTCGGACATCCAAAATGATCCGCTTGTTGCGCAGGAACTGGGGATTAACCGCCAGCTCAGTGAACGCCTGATTGCCGCCACGGAAGAGGGCAACCAACTGGTGCAGAAAAACATCACGGTGAAAAACTGGCTCGACCGTTCGGCGCAGGCTGAGCATGACCTCAAAGAGCAAATCACTGTACTGAAAGGCAGTTTATTGCTGTCGCGCATTTTGTATCAGCAACAACAAAATACCATCCCGCCTTCCGGCCTGATAACGGACATGAGCACGCACATTGCCGATCTGCGTCTCGAACAGTTCAAGATCAATCAGCAGCGTGATGCCTTATTCCAGGGCGACAGCTACATTCAGGGCGTAGTGGCCAACAGCAAAGAGACGATTAACGGCGATATCAGTGATGCACTGGATCAGATTGTCGACATGCGACGTGAGCTACTTGATCAACTGAATAAACAGCTCGGTAATCAGCTGTCGCTGGCCATCAGTTTGCAGATTAACCAGCAACAATTGCTGAGCATCAACCAGTCGCTGACCGAAACGCTGACCCAGCAAATTTTTTGGGTGAGCAGCAATAAACCGATGAACTGGGAGTTCATCAAGTCATTGCCAGATGAAGTGAAAAATCAGCTGAGCAGCCTGCATGTCAGTATTCCGCCGGGTGAGCTGATGCTGGGTGCACTGCATTCCCTGCCGGTGACCATTCCGCTGTTAACCGTAATTTTGTTGCTGCTGTGGCGCAGGAAATATATTAACCAGCGGATTGAAATGTTGAGCAATGATGTCGGACAGCTCAAGCGGGACAGCCAATTGCATACGCCGCAGGCGCTGGCATTAATGGCGCTGAATGTTTTGCCCGGCGTCCTGCTGATGCTCGGCATCGGCTACTGGCTTTCAGTGTGTGATATCGAGCCGAGTGATTTCTTCTGGACACTGGCGCAACGGTTGGCGGTTTTCCAGCTGGTGATGGGCTTTTGTTATCGAATTCTCAAACCGGGCGGCATAAATGAACGGCACTTCAATACGCCGGCGGCCACTTGTGCTCACTATCGTCGTTCTGTCATTCGTCTGAGTCTGGTGATGTTACCGCTGATTTTCTGGTCGGTACGCGGTGAGAAAGCGCCGCTCGGGCTGGTGGATGACATCATCGGTCAGGTCGTGATTTTCCTGACGATGCTAGCCCTGACTGTTCTGGTTTTCCCGATTGCGCGCGATGGCTGGCGTGAAAAAGATTCGCACAGTATTCGGCTGGTGGTGGTGACGGCGATTGCCCTGGCACCGATTTTCTTCGTCGGATTGGTGGTCAGCGGGTATTTTTACACCACGTTGCGACTGGCAGGTCGCTGGATTGACAGCCTGTATCTGCTGATTTTCTGGAACATTGCCTATCTTGCGGCATTGCGCGGACTCAGTGTTGCCGCGCGGCGCCTGGCTTATCGCCGAGCGCTGGCGCGTCGCCAGACCATAGCGGCGAAAGATGGCGCGGAGGGCAACGAGCCAGTCGAAGAGCCGCAGATCGGGTTGGATCAGATCAACCAGCAGTCATTACGCCTGACCACGATGGGTCTGTTCTTTATCTTCGCGACAGTGTTTTACTGGATTTGGTCGGATTTGCTGACGGTGATTTCGTATCTGGACAGCATTACCTTGTGGCATTACTCCAGCACGGTGGCGGGCGCGGTCATTCAGCAAACGGTGACGCTGGGGAATTTCCTGCTCGGTTTCCTCGCGGTGATTGTGGCGTATGTATTAACGCGAAATTTGCCGGGATTGCTTGAGGTTGTCGTGTTGTCGCGGCTGCAATTGCGGCAGGGGACGTCCTACGCCATTACGACCATTCTGACCTATTCGATTACGGTGATTGGCGCAGTGACAGCGCTCGGATCGCTCGGCGTCTCGTGGGATAAATTGCAATGGCTGGTGGCCGCGCTGTCGGTGGGGCTGGGCTTTGGTTTGCAGGAGATCTTCGCGAACTTTGTTTCAGGGCTGATCATTCTCTTCGAACGCCCGGTGCGTATTGGCGATACCGTGACCATCGGGACATTCTCAGGCACCGTCAGCCGCATTCGTATCCGTGCGACCACGATTATCGATTTCGACCGCAAAGAAGTGATCATCCCGAATAAAGCGTTTGTGACCGAGCGGCTGATCAACTGGTCGTTGAGCGACACCGTCACCCGCGTGTTGATCAAACTCGGTGTGGCGTATGGTTCCGATCTCGACAAAGTGAAAGAGATCTTATTGCAGGCGGCGCATGAAAATGCCCGTGTGATGAGTGACCCCGCGCCATTGGTGTTCTTCCTGAATTTCGGGGCCAGCACGCTCGATCACGAACTGCGAGTGTATGTGCGTGAGCTGGGGGATCGCAGTTATACCGTGGATGAACTTAACCGCAGCATTGATAAGCTTTGCCGCGAAAACGGCATTAATATCGCGTTCAATCAGCTGGAGGTGTATCTGCATAATCAGGACGGCAGTGAAGTGCAGGAAGTGAAACGTGTAATGCGACAACCGGGCGATGAACCGGATGCATTGCCACAGAGCTGAGAAATTCGGTGCCATTCAGGGGAAATTGACGGGTTCCCCTGAAGCAGGCAGCCGGTCAGCTTAAAGGTAACTGATCGAAAGCGTACTCTTACTGTTTTTCAACTTTTCCTGATAATCGCGTTGTACGATTTCCAGCGCCGCAAGCGCGGTTTCAGGGGCAATTTCATTGCACTCAAGCAGGTAAATCAAATCGACAGCAAGCTGAAGTTCGGGGGGCGCATTTTCTACGGACATATAGGCCAACATTATGATTAGCAGGTTTTGGACTTACTATTATAGATAAGAAAAGGTCCGGCCTGAATGCCGGATTAAAAAAATGTGATAAAGATTCAAAAACCTTTTTCCTGCCGCTCGATTTGTCTCTCTATTTTGGCCAGCGCCTGACGACAACGCATTAAACGTCCTTCGAGCGCCGCCAGTTCCTTCTGCACCCGCTGCTGATCGCTGAATGTCGCCAGCTGACCCAGCGTGGTTTCCCGATCTTCAATCATCGCAATCAGACGTCGCTCGAACTGCTGAGTTTCCGCCAGTTTGGTGTAATTATCATGGCTTTTGCGTTCCGGTGTCTGGTGCGTTTTGCGCAGAGACTGGGTCGCCAGCTCGCGCTGCATGGCGGTAATTTGTGCCACCAGCCGTTCGGCGATAAACGCCACCTGCGCAGAGCGTTTTTCGAGTACTTCCTGATTCAGTTGCCGCAAATTGGTTTTAATTTCTGCCAGATAATCGCGCAACCGGGTGCCTTTGGTTGAGAAAAGTGCGACATCAAACCGTGCCTGTGAGGCGGAAACATGGCCGATCGGTTCAATTTCCCGAGCCAGTGTTTCGATCTGCTGATCGAGGACATGTAAAATTCGTTCTGTGCTCACGATAATCTCCCTTAAACTCTGGCGTAGCTTACCGGTATGACAGCCTCTGCGCACTTGTTTACACTGAGAAACCGTAAATCGTCTATGCAGCCTGTTTTAAGCTGAAGGAAATGCATGAAACGTGTACTACTGATTACCGTTGGCTGGTTGTGTGTGGTGCTGGCGACGCTCGGCGTGGTGTTACCGTTGTTGCCGACAACCCCCTTTTTACTGCTGGCGGCCTGGTGCTTTGCCCGGTCCTCACCCCGTTTCCATCAGTGGTTATTGTACCGCTCATGGTTTGGCAGCTATCTGCGCCACTGGCAGACACATCGCGCGTTACCGAAAGGTGTAAAACCGAAAGCGGTTGCTCTGATTGTGGTGACTTTCGCGATTTCGATTTATTTCGTACCATTATGGTGGGTGCGTATTTTATTGGTTTGCATGATGTTTTCGCTGCTGATCATGATGTGGCGATTACCTGTGGTTGACCTTGAGCAATAAAACAGGCGATCATGTCCGGCTTCGGGTTGCTTTTTAAAGCAGCTTTGCATAGATTTGGGCATCTCGTACGTCGGTGCGCTCCCAATTTCCTTCCTTGAACGACATGCTTTATACAGGCATGGCGGGGGACATTTGACCGCCCGCGTTTAAGTATGAACAGCAGCTTTATCAGGCAATTACATTATGACCGCTACCGCACAGCAGCTACAGTTTATTAAAGACAGTATCAAAACCATCCCTGACTATCCTAAGCCAGGCATACTGTTCCGTGACGTCACCAGCTTGCTGGAAGACCCAAAAGCTTACGCTGCAAGCATTCAGTTACTGGCCGATCGTTACCGCGATGCCGGCGTCACCAAAGTGGTGGGCACTGAAGCACGAGGTTTCCTGTTTGGCGCACCGGTTGCGCTGGTTCTGGGCGTGGGCTTTGTTCCCGTGCGTAAACCGGGCAAATTACCGCGTGAAACCATCAGCGAAACCTACGATCTTGAATACGGCACTGACAGTCTTGAAATCCACGTTGATGCGATTCAACCTGGCGAAAAAATTCTGGTGATCGACGATTTGCTGGCAACAGGCGGCACGATTGAAGCCACCGCGAAACTGATCCGTCGTCTGGGGGGAGAAGTGACTGATGCTGCATTCATCATTAACCTGCCGGAACTGGGCGGTGAAAAACGCCTGAACGATTCAAATATCAACTGCTACAGCCTGGTCTGTTTCGACGGCCACTGATTCATGCGCGTTGATGTGAACTGGCCTCGCCGTTAACGCGAGGCCTTTTGCTTTCTGCGCCGTTATTTCCCTCTTTCTTCTGCCCAGACCACCATTATTTTATCGTCACCTTGCTGACGGCTGAAGGCATAATATTGCGCCGTCAGCTGCGATTTCTGCACGCCTGCGCCAACCGCCGGATGTTGTTCCCTGAAAGTTCCCAGTTTTTGCCAATGCTTCAGTAAAGCCTGTTTCGGGCCGGTCAGCTCACTCCAGTTCATGTCAGAACGCGTTCCCTGTAAAGGATCTGAACCCGTCGCGCCAAACTGGCGACCACTTTCATCGCCGTAATAAATCTGCACCGCGCCGGGTGCCAGTAGCAAGAAATCTGCGGCGCGCTGCTGTAACGGTAGAGAACCTTTGGCATCGGCAGCGAAAAACAGCCGGGTATCATGCGATGACAAATAACTGAGGACATTGAAATCCTGCATTTTCTCCGCCATCTGCTGATAAGTTGCATCGATGCTGGCAAAACAACTCAGCGCCGCCGCGGCCTGATCCTGAAAATCAAAATTAATCATTGCGTCAAAACCATTGGCGTAATAATCGCTTTTCATCACACCGTGGCCCCATGCCTCGCCGGTCATCCAGAATGGTGCGTCATCCAGCGCCTTTGCAGGATTGGCCGTTTTCCATTGCTTCAGGGCTTCGGCTGAACGGTCTTTGAGTAATGCCAGTGTCGCTTTTTCGACGTGTTTGGCGGTATCCACACGGAATCCATCTATGCCGTAATCCCGTACCCACTGACTGAGCCAGGTGACCAGATAATCACGCGGTGTTGCACCGGGAATTTCACGTGCGGCCGTATCGGGTTTGTTGCGATAGAAAACGGGCAGGCCGCTGGCTTGCGTCGATTCCGTTTTAATATCCGGCAGGAAGGCCAATGACATCGTCAGATCGTCATAACCGGGCGAGTCATAGTCACCAATGTCGGTGCGGATCCATTTTTTCCCCCACCAGGTGCTCCAGCCGTCTTTGTCGCCGAAATTAATATAATCATTAAAACTGTGCCAGTTCTGGCCTGGACCGGGCTTCCAGTCAGTCCAGTTTTTGCCGAGTGTTTTTCCGATGTCATCACCTTTCAGATACAACGAGCCGAACTGGAAGGTTTGCATGTCTGCCAGCGTGGCATAGCCGGTGTGATTGACGACAACGTCAAATAAAATGCGGATCCCACGTTTGTGCGCTTCGCTGACCAGTTTCTGTAAATCTTCGCCGGTGCCCATATTGGCATCGAGTTTTGTCCAGTCGAGCGTGTAATAGCCGTGATAGGCATAATGCGGGAAGTCGCCTTTGGTGCCGCCGCCGACCCAACCGTGGATCTGCTCGAGCGGCGAACTGATCCAAAGTGCGTTAACGCCGAGCTGTTGCAGATAGTCGAGTTTGCTGGTCAGCCCGGCCAGATCACCGCCGTGGAAAGTGCCGATTTCCTGCATTCCGTCACTGTGACGGCCATAGCTGTGATCGTTATCCGGATTGCCGTTTTCAAAGCGATCGGTCAGTACGAAATACACCGTGGCGTTTTTCCAGCTAAACGCCGCGGGCGCTTTGCGCTCTGCTGTTTCCAGTAACAACAGGCCGCCGCTGGCCGGATCCGGCATCATTGTGATGTGGCCGCCGCTGACCTGTGTGCTCTGACCAGAATAAAAATCGCGAACAGTTTCACCCTCAGCAAAAGTGCCGGAGACATCGACGGTCAGCGGTTTTCCATCTCCACGCGGACAGGTTTTCGCCACCGGGGCGACGGTTTCCTCCACCGTTTTCAAACTGAGCTGAAGCGTGGGTGTGCCGCTGCGGGTATCAATTCGAACCTGATAATCCCCCGCGCGGAACAGTTTCCAGTTAACCGGCACCTGGCTTTCACAAGGTTGCAGCGACAGCATTTCGTTAAGCTTTACCGCACCCGTGGGTTGCCAGCACTGATTATCCTGATGTAATTCCAGTGTGCGTTGTCCCTTAGGTAATGTGGCGTGGCTGGTGAATATTCCGTTGACCGGTTCGGCGAAACCGGGGAAGCCTTGCAGCGTCCAGTCGGCCTGTGCGGCGGGAGAAATGAGCAATAATAAAGGCAGTGTCAGGTGTTTCATGGCTCTCCTTACGAAAGGCAGGAAGCATTATCAGAACAGAGGTGAATTTAAGTGTAATGAGTGGGCAAAATTTGCCCTCATCCCGTGAGGCGAATTGTCAGGAGGAGGAGGAAGGTGGAGAAACTGCGGCGCGCTGCGCAAAAAGTAAAGTAATAGGAATGATGGCGACCCTGCTGGTACACTAAGAAGTGGCAGTCTGGCTCCGGCATCATTATGCTGAGTCTTCAGTCTCCGTTTCGCAGACCAGCGCAGAAAGACGGGTTAAACGATGTTTTTTCGTGTATCGTCAAATTATTCATTATAAATCAACGATGAAGTGTTAATGAGCTATCAGGTTCTTGCCCGTAAGTGGCGCCCCCAAACTTTTGCCGACGTCGTCGGACAGGAACATGTGCTGACCGCGCTGGCCAATGGCTTGTCGCTCGGGCGCATCCATCACGCCTACCTGTTTTCCGGTACCCGTGGCGTAGGGAAAACCACCATCGCCCGTCTGCTGGCGAAAGGCCTTAACTGCGAAACTGGCATTACCTCCACCCCTTGTGGCGTGTGTGATAACTGCCGCGAGATCGAGCAGGGCCGTTTTGTCGATCTGATTGAAATCGATGCCGCTTCCCGTACCAAAGTCGAAGACACCCGCGAGCTGCTGGATAACGTGCAATATGCACCGGCGCGGGGCCGCTTCAAAGTTTACCTGATTGACGAAGTGCACATGCTCTCGCGTCACAGTTTTAATGCGCTGTTGAAAACGCTGGAAGAGCCGCCCGCACACGTCAAATTCCTGCTGGCAACGACGGATCCGCAAAAACTGCCGGTCACCATTTTATCGCGTTGTTTGCAGTTCCATCTCAAAGCGCTGGACGCTGAACAGATCCGTAAACAGCTCGAACATGTATTAACCCAGGAAACCATTACCACGGAACCGCGCGCTTTACAGCTGCTTTCGCGCGCTGCCGACGGCAGTATGCGTGATGCGCTGAGCCTGACCGATCAGGCGATCGCGATGGGGCAGGGCGCGGTGACGACCGAAACCGTGGCACAAATGCTCGGTACACTGGATGACGAACAACCGCTGGCAATGCTGGAAGCGCTGGTCAGCGCCGATGGCGGACAGATGATGGCGCAGGTCGAACAGGCCGCGTCCCGTGGCGTGGACTGGGAAAATTTGCTGGTGGAAACGCTGGCGTTGCTGCACCGCATTGCAATGGTTCAGTTGTTACCGTCGGTTCTCGATAATCATTACGCGGCGATTGAACAACGCCTGCGCGAACTGGCGCGTGTCATTCCGCCTGCGGACGTACAGCTTTATTATCAGACCTTACTGATTGGCCGCAAAGAGCTGGCCTATGCGCCGGACAAACGTATGGGCGTTGAAATGACGCTGCTGCGCGCGCTGGCCTTCCATCCTAAAGTGATTATTGCTGAACCGGCTCCCCAGCCAGTCGCAGCCCCAGCTTATGTGGCGCCGCAGGCTCCATCACAACCGGCGGCACCGCGTAACGCACCGCCGCAACAAAACGATAATGCGCCTGCGCCGCAGGGAAATGCAGAACCGGCGTCAATGCCCGATTCCACCGCGCAACTTTTACAGGCACGAACACAATTGCTCAGGCAGGGGAGTACCACCCCAAAAAAAGCTGAGCCGGCAGCGCCAGGAAAAGCGCGGCCGGCAACCTCAGCACTGGAGCGTCTCGCTTCGGTGACTGAGCGTGCGCAGACATTGGCTGTGAAGAAAGAACCTGCCGCGCCGATAAAAGAAGAAGCGTATCGCTGGAAAGCGATGATGGAACCGGAAGTCGCACCGGAACCGGTGGCGACACCGAAAGCGCTGCGCACCGCGCTGGAACATGAAAAATCGCCGGAACTGGCTTCCCGCCTGGCGGAAGAAGCGATTGAACGTGATGAATGGGCGGCTGAGATCAGCCGGATGACCATTCCGAAACTGGTGCAGCAACTGGCGCTGAATGCGTATCGTGAGCAGCCGGAACCAGGCAAAATCTGCCTGCACCTGCGTTCCTCGCAAAAGCACCTGAATTCGCCGTCCGCGCAGAAAGTGCTGACGGATGCTTTATCGGCATTGCATCAGACGCCGGTTGAACTGACCGTGCTGGAAGATGATAATCTGGCGGTGAAGACGCCGCTGGAATGGCGACAGGCCATTTATGAAGAAAAACTGGCGCAGGCGCGTCAGTCTATTATTGCGGATAACAACATTCAGACTTTGCGCCGTTTCTTCGACGCTGAGCTGGATGAAGAAAGTATTCGCCCAATTTAAACGCCGCGATTGTGACGCGGCCATTGCTGAGAGAGAAGACTATGTTTGGAAAAGGCGGCATTGGTAACCTGATGAAACAGGCCCAGCAAATGCAGGAAAAAATGCAACAGGCTCAGGCGGAAATCGCTCAGCTGGAAGTGACCGGTGAGTCAGGCGCTGGCCTGGTGAAAATCACCATCAACGGTGCGCACAACGTGCGTCGCGTTGAAATCGATCCAAGCCTGCTGGAAGACGATAAAGACATGCTGGAAGATCTGATCGCTGCGGCGTTCAACGATGCTGCACGTCGTATCGATGAAACTCAGAAAGAAAAAATGGCAGCCGTATCTGGCGGCATGCAATTGCCACCAGGCTTCAAGATGCCATTCTGATGCAAACCAGCCCTCTCCTTGAATCTTTAATGGAGGCGTTGCGTTGCCTGCCGGGCGTCGGCCCGAAGTCCGCGCAACGTATGGCATTCCAGTTGCTGCAACGTGATCGCAGCGGCGGAATGCGGCTGGCGCAGTCTTTAACGCGTGCCATGTCTGAGATCGGCCATTGTGCCGATTGCCGTACCTTCACCGAGCAGGAAGTCTGTACGATTTGCGCCAATCCACGGCGTAAAGAAAACGGTCAGGTTTGTGTGGTGGAAAGCCCGGCGGACATTCATGCGATAGAACAAACCGGTCAGTTCTCTGGTCGCTATTTTGTGCTGATGGGACACCTGTCACCACTCGATGGCATCGGGCCGGACGACATCGGTTTAGGCCGTCTGGAAGAGCGTCTTGAAAGTGAAAATATTCAGGAAGTGATCCTGGCGACTAACCCGACGGTTGAAGGTGAAGCGACCGCCAACTACATCGCTGAAATGTGCGGCCAGTATGGCGTACTGGCGAGCCGCATTGCGCACGGTGTGCCAGTCGGAGGCGAACTGGATATGGTCGACGGCACCACGCTGTCGCATTCCCTTGCCGGACGTCATCCCTTTCGGTTCTGACTGTTATGCGGGCGCGGTTCTCTGCGCCCCGTTTTATTCAGCTATCCCTCTGCATTTCTTCTTAAAATTTTCTCCCTGTGCTTGAAAAGCCTGACACGTAACCCCACTTATTCCTCAACGTCTGATTTGGTCAATAACAGTATCTGGATTGAGGTAATTTGATGAGTATGAAAGGACAAGAGACACGCGGATTCCAGTCTGAAGTAAAACAATTGCTTCATCTGATGATCCATTCCCTGTATTCAAACAAAGAAATTTTCCTGCGCGAGCTGATTTCCAACGCCTCAGATGCCGCTGATAAACTGCGTTTCCGCGCACTGTCTGCGCCTGAACTTTATGAAGGTGATGGCGAGCTGCATGTCCGTCTGGCATTTGATAAAGAAAAACGCACCCTGACGCTGAGTGATAACGGTATCGGCATGAGCCGTGACGAAGTTATCGATAACCTCGGTACCATCGCCAAATCCGGCACCAAAGCGTTCCTGCAATCTGTCGGTTCCGAGCAGGCGAAAGACAGCCAGTTGATTGGTCAGTTTGGTGTGGGCTTCTACTCTGCCTTTATCGTGGCAGACAAAGTCACCGTGCGCACCCGCGCAGCCGGTGCCAGCGCTGACGAAGGCGTATTCTGGGAATCTGCCGGTGAAGGTGAGTACACCCTGGCGGATATCGAGAAAGCCGATCGCGGGACTGAAATTACCCTGCATTTGCGCGAAGATCAGGACGAATTCCTGGATGACTGGCGCGTGCGCTCCATCATCAGTAAATATTCCGACCATATTGCGTTGCCGGTTGAAGTCGAAACCCGTAACGAAGAAGACGACACCGTCACCTGGGAACAAATCAACAAGGCACAGGCCCTGTGGACCCGCGGTAAAGCGGAAGTCACCGACGACGAATATAAAGAATTCTACAAACACATTTCCCATGATTTCAGCGATCCGCTGAGCTGGAGCCACAACCGCGTTGAAGGTAAGCAGGAATACACCAGCCTGCTGTACATCCCTTCACAGGCACCGTGGGATATGTGGAACCGCGACCATAAACACGGCCTGAAACTGTATGTTCAGCGCGTGTTTATCATGGACGAAGCCGAGCAGTTCATGCCGAACTACCTGCGTTTTGTTCGTGGTCTGATAGATTCCAACGATCTGCCGCTGAACGTGTCCCGTGAAATTCTGCAGGACAGCCGCATCACCCAGAACCTGCGCAGTGCGCTGACCAAACGTGTTCTGCAAATGCTGGAAAAACTGGCGAAAGACGACAACGAAAAATACCTGCAATTCTGGAAACAGTTTGGTCTGGTATTGAAAGAAGGTCCGGCAGAAGACGGTGCGAACAAAGAAGCGATCGCCAAACTGCTGCGTTTCGCCAGCACCCGCAACGACAGCAGCGAGCAGACGTTGTCGCTGGAAGAGTATGTAGCGTCGATGGTCGAAGGCCAGGACAAAATTTATTACATCACTGCCGACAGCTATGCGGCCGCGAAGAGCAGCCCGCATCTGGAATTGTTCCGCAAAAAAGGCATTGAAGTCCTGTTGCTGTCTGACCGTATCGACGAATGGATGATGAGCTATCTGACTGAGTTTGATGGCAAAGTCTTCCAGTCCGTCAGCAAGGCAGATGACACACTGGACAAACTGGCTGACGAAAGCGAAGAGCAGAAAGAAGCCGAAAAAGCGCTGGAGCCGTTCGTTGAGCGCGTGAAAACGCTGCTGGGCGATCGTGTGAAAGAAGTGCGTCTGACGCACCGTCTGACTGACACGCCAGCCATCGTTACCACCGGTGCCGACGAAATGACCACGCAGATGGCAAAACTGTTTGCCGCTGCCGGTCAGGATGCGCCGGAAGTGAAATACATCTTTGAGCTGAACCCGGAACACGCGCTGGTGAAACGTGCTTCTGATGTGGCTGATGAAGATCAGTTCAGCGAGTGGATTGAGCTGCTGCTGGATCAGGCGCTGTTCGCAGAACGCGGCACGCTGGAAGATCCAAACCTGTTCATCCGTCGCATGAATACGCTGTTACAGGCGTAATCAGCTGGCGTAAAACGAAAAGGGTGTCGTGAAAGCGACACCCTTTTTTATTGCTTTGCTTCTTCCCGTATCCATTCCCTGACAGCCTGTGAGTAAAGTTCAGCAATCATGCCGGTAGCGTGATGTTCTCGCTGGTCGTGGTCCCGCAAACTGGCGGGTAGAACGACGGATGGCGCAGGCTTAACCCCAATTTCAGCAGGGCTTGTTCCTTGAGCAAAAGTGCTCAGAATGGTATGGTTGACCGTTTTTCGAGATTCATAAAAATTACATGCAAGGGGATTTACGCAATGCGTATCATTCTGCTGGGCGCTCCGGGCGCAGGTAAGGGTACTCAGGCTCAATTCATCATGGAGAAATTTGGTATTCCGCAAATTTCTACCGGTGATATGTTGCGCGCCGCTGTGAAGGCCGGAAGTGAACTCGGCAAGAAAGCAAAAGAGATTATGGATGCCGGTAAACTGGTAACCGACGAACTGGTTATCGCACTGGTGAAAGAACGTATTCAGCAGGAAGATTGCCGCAACGGTTTCCTGTTAGACGGTTTCCCTCGTACCATTCCGCAGGCTGATGCCATGAAAGACGCGGGCATCAAAGTGGATTACGTGCTGGAATTCGACGTGCCTGACGAACTGATCGTCGATCGCATCGTAGGTCGTCGCGTACACCCGGGCTCTGGCCGCGTGTACCACATCCATTACAATCCACCTAAAGTGGAAGGTAAAGACGATGTCACCGGCGAAGAACTGATCACCCGTAAAGATGATCAGGAAGAAACCGTGCGTAAACGTCTGGTGGAATACCATGAGCTGACTGAGCCGCTGGTGTCCTACTACAGCAAAGAAGCTGAAGCGGGCAATACCAGGTACGTCAAAATTGACGGTACACAACAGGTCTCTGCAGTGCGTGACGAACTGGCTGCTATTCTGAGCTGATCGTCTGTTCTGCGCACTATCACGGGGTGACTACGGTCGCCCCGTTTGTTTTTTTAGGGTCTCCATTTCCAATACCCAAAATAATTCGAGCGGCGGCAAGCGAGCGTGACGGGGATTAATAATAACAATTCGCATTGATAGTTTCTGCCGTTGTTCCCATCGTCTTTGTTTTCGTTACAATGACCTGCGCCTCTTTGCCGCATCACAAATAAACGGTGGCGCCCATAACTTTTCGCACTGGCTTCAGTGCCTTCAATTTAGGAAATTCAGCATGACGCAGACCAAATTCGGTGTTCTCCTGGTCAACCTCGGGACGCCGGAAGCTCCGACCCCGCAGGCCGTTAGAAAATATCTGGCTGAATTTTTGAGTGATATCCGTGTGGTTGATACCCCCCGCTGGCTGTGGTGGCCGATCCTGAATTTGGTGATCCTGCCGCTGCGTTCCCCGCGCGTGTCCAAACTGTATAAAGCCGTGTGGATGGAAGAGGGCTCACCGCTGATGGTTTACAGCCGTCGTCAGCAGAAAGCGCTGGCAGAACGCCTGCCGGGTACGCCGGTTGAACTGGCGATGAGTTACGGCAAGCCGGGCATGAAAGAACCGATTGAAAAACTGCTGGCGCAGGGCGTGACCAAAATGGTGGTGCTGCCGCTGTATCCGCAATACTCCTGCTCAACCAGCGCCGCGGTATTTGACGGCGTGGCGCGTGTGCTGAAATCGCAGCGTCGCCTGCCTTCAATGAGCTTTATCCGTGATTACGCCACGCATCCGGCTTATATTTCCGCGCTGAAAGCCAGCATCGAACGTTCGTTCGCTCAGCATGGCGAACCGGACCGTCTGGTGTTGTCCTTCCACGGCATTCCAAAGCGTTTTGTCGCGCAGGGTGATGACTACGAACAGCGTTGCCGCGATACAGTGCAGGCGCTGACCGATGCGCTGCAACTGCCTGCGGGCAAAATTATGCTGACCTTCCAGTCCCGCTTTGGTCGCGAACCATGGCTGACGCCTTACACCGATGAAACGCTGAAAGGCCTTCCGGCTCAGGGTGTTAAGCATATTCAGATCCTCTGCCCGGGCTTTGCGGCAGACTGTCTGGAGACACTGGAGGAAATCAAAGGCGAGAACCGCGAGATTTTTATTCATGCAGGCGGCGAGCGCTTCGAATATATTGACGCCTTAAACGACCAGCCGGAGCATATTGATTTGCTGCAACAGCTGGTCACTCAGCACTTCTGACTGAAGCCTGAGTTTTTTGAATCTCCCGAGAATAATGCATGAAATTTCCTGGTAAACGTAAGTCCAAACACTATTTTCCGGTCAGCGCACGCGACCCTTTATTGCGTGATTCTATGTTGCAGGCAATGCAGCCGGAGTCAGAAGCCGGTGCCTCGTACATCGCCGGCATTGACCAGACGATGGTCGATATCGAAGCGCGTGTTGATGAGAATTTTGTTGCCCGCTACGGGCTGACGCCCGGTGAATCCAATATTCTTGATGATGAGATGTCGGAAACGCTGTATCAGGAACTGATGAGCAACGCCCTGATCACGCACCAGTTTGCGGGCGGCACGGTCGGTAACACACTGCACAACTATTCCGTGCTGGCCGATGACCGTTCGGTGCTGCTCGGCGTGATGTGTAATAACGTTAAAATTGGCGATTATGCTTACCGTTATCTTTGCAACACCTCCAGCCGCGTAGATCTTAACTTCCTGCAGGGCGTGGATGGCGCGATAGGTCGTTGCTTTACGCTGATCAGCGATACCGGCGAGCGCACCTTTGCCATCAGTCCGGGCAAAATGAACGGTCTGCGTGCGGAAAATGTGCCGGAAGATGTGATAGCAGGAGCCTCCGCGCTGTTACTGACCTCGTATTTGCTGCGCAGCAAGCCGGGCGAACCGATGCCGGAAGCCACCATGCAGGCGATTGAATACGCGAAGAAATACCATGTGCCGGTGGTTTTAACATTGGGCACACAATACGTTATCGCCGAAGATCCGCAGGCATGGCGTGATTTCATCCGTGATAACGTGTCGATTCTGGCGATGAACGAAGATGAAGGTTTTGCGCTGACTGGCCTGAAAGATCCGCTGATGGCGGCGGATAAGGCGCTGGACTGGGTCGATCTGGTGTTGTGTACCGCCGGACCGAACGGTCTGTTTATGGCGAGTTATACCGAAGACGAGTTCAAGCGCACCACCCAGCATCCGCTGCTGCCGGGGGCGATTGCCGAATTCAATCAGTACGAATTCAGCCGCGCGATGCGTCGTGACTGTTGTCAGCAACCGTTGAAGATTTATTCCCACATCGCGCCGTATATGGGCGGGCCGGAGAAAATCATGAACACCAACGGAGCGGGTGACGGGGCATTATCGGCGCTGCTGCATGATATCGCCGCCAACGGTTTCCACCGGACTTCTGTGCCGAATTCCAGCAAACATTCCCGCGAGTATCTGACCTATTCCTCGCTGGCGCAGGTGTGTAAATACGCCAACCGTGTGAGTTATCAGGTGCTGAACCAGCATTCTCCGCGTCTGACCCGTGGCCTGCCGGAACGTGAAGACAGCCTGGAAGAAAGTTACTGGGAGCGATAAGGAGTCAGGCGGCTGTCAACATTTTGATGAAAATCAGAAGGGCGTTGAGATAGAAGCCATTTTTTATAAAGCCACTTAAACAGGCGCAGTGATGAACTGCGCCCTTATTTTTTTAATCACTAACAGATGATCAGATCGGGCAAAACGGACGCTTTTCGTCTTCGGTCATAATATCGATTTGAAGCATACCCAGCATGCTGTTGGCGATTTCCCGCTCGCCCATCACCACGCGATCCGCACCGCGTTCCAGGATATAGGTGACTTCATCGTCATAATGCGCACGGGCGATAATTTCGATATTTGGCCGCTTGACGCGGGCTGATGCGACGATTTCACCGGCTTCATAACCGTTGGGAATGGTCACCAGCAGCCAGCGGGCGCAGTCGAGACGCGCCAGATCCATCACTTCCTGATTGGCGGCATTGCCCAGCACCGTACTAATGCCCTGGTCACGCAGCGCCTCGACACGCGGACGCGAATTTTCAATCACCACCAGCGGGATCCCCGCAGCCTGAAGTTTCTCGCCGAGCAGGCTGCCGACGCGTCCGTAACCCACCAGCAGTGCGTGATTGCACAAATCGAACGGGATTTGCTTCTCGTCTTCAACCGCTTCTTCAACGCTCTGGTCTTCGATGGTTTCCGTTTTTGCCAGATATTTTTCCAGCAGCGTGAACAGCAGCGGGTTAAACATAATCGACAGAATTGCCCCCGCCAGCACCAGATTACGGCCATGTTCAGACAGCAGTCCCAGCGAAATCCCCAGACCGGCGAGAATAAAGGCGAATTCGCCGATCTGCGCCAGACTGACGGAAATCGTCAGCGCGGTGCGTTTGGAATGCCCGAACATCTTCACCAGCAGGAATGCGGCAATGGATTTACCGAACACGATAATCGCCAGCGTGGCGATCACGGTCAGCGGTTCACGCACCAGAATCATCGGGTCGAATAGCATGCCAACCGAGACGAAGAACAGCACCGCGAAGGCATCGCGCAGTGGTAACGTGTCGTGCGCGGCACGCTGGCTGAGTTCGGATTCATTGAGCACCATACCGGCGAAGAACGCGCCCAGCGCGAACGACACATCAAAGAATTCCACGGCGCCGTAAGCGATGCCCAGCGCCAGTGCCAGAACTGACAGCGTAAACAGTTCACGTGAACCGGTGCTGGCGGTTTTGGCGAGGATCCACGGCACTACACGGCGGCCCACCACCATCATCAGCACCATAAACGCGATCACTTTACCAATCGTCACGGCAAGCCCGGTGAGCAGTTCTACCGGGCTGGAGTGATGGCTTTCCAGCATGCCGCTGAACGCAGGCAGCAGAACCAGCGTCAGCACCATCACCAGGTCTTCAACAATCAGCCAGCCGATGGCGATTTGGCCGCGCTGGCTTTCAATCAGTTGCCGTTCTTCCAGCGCCCGCAGCAACACCACGGTACTGGCGGTGGACAGACACAGCCCGAACACCAGTCCGGTGGCCAGATCCCAGCCCATCAGGCTTGATAATCCCATTCCAAGCAGTGTTGCAACCGCGATTTGCGCTACAGCGCCGGGAATGGCTATCGACTTTACGGCGAGTAAATCTTTCAGAGAAAAATGCAAACCTACGCCAAACATCAGCAGGATGACGCCGATTTCTGCCAGCTCCGGTGCCAGTGAAGTGTCTGCAACGAAGCCCGGCGTAAACGGACCGGCCAGCACGCCAGCAGCGAGATAGCCAACCAGAGGAGAAATTCGCAGGCGGTTGGCGAGCATTCCTAACAGGAAAGCCAGGACCAGACCGCCAACGATGGTAGTGATGAGAGGCGTAGAATGATGCATTCAGACTCCTTCTGGTTATGCATAAAGCAAATATGTTGCTGATTGTTTCTAAGTTTATGGTAAAAATCGTTTTCACGTTGGGGAATTTTGGCCTTTTTTATTTAAAATCATCAGCAGACGATAAAAAAAATTCCAACGCGGGATTTAAATGGGTTTTATCAGTCAGATATCAAGGGAATAAGGGTTCAGACGCTGCCGATATTTAACTATCGGCAGCCGGGAAGGAAAGGTTAATGGCTATTTGCGTTCTATATTTGGCAGGAATGCTGTCAGGATCCCGAGCAACGGCAGGAAGGCACAAATCTGATACACCAGTTCGATACTGGTTTTATCGGCCACATAGCCGAGCACCGCAGCCCCCAGCCCGCCCATGCCAAAGGCCAGACCGAAGAACAGGCCGGAAACCATGCCGACTTTGCCCGGCATCAGCTCCTGCGCGAACACCAGAATGGCTGAGAATGCCGAGGCGAGGATCACGCCGATAATCACGCTAAGCACGCTGGTCCACATCAGACTGGCGTGCGGCAAAAGTAGTGTAAATGGCGCGACGCCGAGAATTGAAGCCCAAATGACGTATTTGCGCCCAATCTTATCACCCACCGGCCCGCCGATAATGGTGCCCGCAGCCACTGCAAACAGAAAAACAAACAGATGGATTTGTGCGCTTTGCACCGATACACCAAATTTATGGATCAGGTAAAAGGTGTAATAGCTGCTCAGGCTGGTCAGGTAGAAGTACTTGGAAAATATCAGGATCAGCAAAATACCCAGTGACATCGCCACCGTTTTACGTGGCAACAGGGTCACATGACTTTTCACCGGCCCGCGCGTTTTGGCGATCAGGTTTTGCTGGCGATACCATTTACTGATTTGCAGTAACACCACAATGCCGAGCAGCGCAGCCAGTGAGAACCACGCAACATTGCCTTTACCGTAAGGCGCAATAATCAGTGCAGCCAGCAGCGGGCCGAGGGAAGCGCCGAAATTACCGCCCACCTGGAACAGCGATTGCGCCAGCCCGTGACGACCGCCGGAAGCCATGCGTGCCACGCGCGAAGACTCAGGGTGGAAAACCGAAGAACCCGTCCCGACCAGCGCCGCCGCCAGCAGCACGACAGGGAAACTCTGCGCCACAGCCAGCAGCAGCAGCCCGGAGAGCGTAAAGCCCATGCCGACCGGCAAAGAATAGGGTTGCGGATGTTTGTCGGTGTAATAGCCGATCAGCGGCTGCAACAGTGATGCGGTGATCTGATACGTCAGCGTGATCAGCCCGATCTGTGTGAAGCTCAGGGAAAACTCGTTTTGCAGCAACGGATAAATCGCCAGTATCAGCGACTGGATCATGTCATTAAGCAGGTGAGAAACGCTGATCGCCGCCAGAATAGAAAACGCAGTCTTTTTGACTGCGTCTTTCTGCGGGCTGGCTGGCGTTGACGTCGTGTCTGTCATAGCAGAGGAAGCCTTCTTATTGTAGAGGTGCAGAGTACCGGCCTGTCAGCTGATTTTCGCGATCTCAGCAAACTGACCTTTCAGTAAGCGACAAAGATCACCTGCCGCCAGTTCAATATCAAGGCCGCGTTTACCGCCTGAAACATAAATGGTATTGAACGTCTGCGCCGGGCTGTCGATCACCGTGGGCAGCAGCTTTTTCTGTCCGAGGGGACTGATGCCACCGACCAGATAACCGGTAACGCGTTGTGCAATCATAGGATCCGCCATATCGGCTTTTTTCGCCCCCAGCGCTTTCGCGACTTTTTTTAAGTCCAGTTGGGATGCCACCGGCGTGACCGCCACGGCCAGATTTTTAGCATCGCCATTCAACGAAACCAGCAGGGTTTTATAAACCTGACGGGCGTCCAGACCGAGTTTTTTTACGGCTTCATCGCCAAAATTGGTTTCATCGCTGCTGTGTTCATACGGATGAAGGGTGAAGCTGACTTTATTCTTTTCCAGGAGTAATACGGCAGGGGTCATAGCCTGTCTCCTCTGTTTTATTTTATGTTGTTGTTCGAAATTTCATCACCTGTTCAATCTGATGAAATTAAACAATAAAGTGCACTTAATAAGCGAAGGAGAAATAGTAGAGCAATGAATGGTTATTGCCAAGACCCAACACAGATTGCTACCCTGTGCCAGCCGGTGTTGCGCCTGTAAAGGCTGACACTGAAGCTATAACTAATAAAATGAAATTCCTCTTTGACTGGCCGATAGAAATATCGGCCATTTTTTTAATCTCCGTCATCCTTCAGGCTATCTCTTCTTTGCGAGTAATTCCGGCAGATTCCCTTCGCCATACAAATGCAGCGCACCTACTGCGACCACATAGTTTCCCGCCGGGAGATCCAGCAACAGTTGTTTCCAGCGAATGTTTCGCTGATTCATCAGGATATCGTACAAATCGCTGCTGAAAGTGTTAGGCAATTGCTCGGTCGCCAGCCCCGGTTTGGTATCCAGCCACCAGCTGATCATGGTTTGCAGCAAGCGGGCATTGGTGTGCCAGTGCGTCAGGGTATCTTCCAGCAGCGTGAGTCCGCCATCTGGCAACTGCTGCAATAATTCGAACTGTTCCTGCGGACCTTCCAGCTCGATGATTTTCGTCCCCTGCTTTTTGGCGGTCTGCAACAGCTGATAATCAATGCCGTAATTTCCGCGCAACCCGAGGCGCTGCGCCTGCGTGGCCTGCAACATCAGTGCCACCTGCCACGAGGGCAGCGGATTGAGCGTCCACATGGATACGCCCAGTTCTTCGCATAAACGTTCGACGTGCAGATACTGGGATTCGGGCAGACGTTCGGCCAGCGGCGGAAATTCGCCGGTCATGCTGAAGGGAGATTCCGTGCCGCTGATATCGGCTTCGACAATCAGTGCATCGGCTTTTTGCAGGCGGCGCAACAGGGGGGCGGGCAGGGGGTGCATGTCCTGCGTGCCCATATGAATGCTGCCGACCAGATGCAGGGAGCGGTTGCCGGGAAGCTGAATATCAATGGCGGGATAAGAATACTCGACGGGAAACAACTTGCGGAACCCGCTTAATACCCGGTTGAAAAAATGCGCCATAGTGCATGGTCTCCCGAAAAATGAGAGACCATGCTAACGCGTCATCGTTTTAGCGAACAGGGGAAACGTCTTGTTTTTTCGGCTTAAAGTGCAACAGGCGATTTGCGTTAGCGACGACGGTAATGGATGACAGTGCCATCGCTGCACCTGCCACGACCGGGCTGAGCAAGGTACCGGTCAGCGGATAAAGCACACCGGCCGCAACGGGAATGCCAATCACGTTATAGATAAAAGCGCCCAGCAGGTTCTGCTTCATGTTACGCAGCGTCGCCTGAGACATCGCCAGCGCATCGGCGACACCGTGCAGACTCGGACGCATCAGGGTAATGGCCGCTGTTTCGATCGCCACATCGCTGCCTCCGCCCATCGCAATCCCGACATCGGCCTGCGCCAGTGCCGGGGCATCATTAATGCCGTCGCCGATCATGGCGACCTGCTGGCCTTTGTCCTGCAACGCTTTAATGGCATCGGCTTTGCCTTCGGGACGCACACCGGCAATCACTTTATCGATTCCTGCTTGTGCGGCAATTGCCTGAGCGGTACGCGGATTGTCGCCGGTCAGCATCACCAGCTGATACCCAAGCTGATGCAGACGTTGTAAGGCGCTGACGCTGTCTTCACGTAATGGGTCACGCAGCGCGAACAGCGCCGCCAGTTGTCCGTTTGCCGCCAGCAATACCGGCGTCGCGCCTTCGCCTGCCATGCTTTCCAGCAGAGTGTTGGCATCCACGGTATCCACGCCATTTTCCTGCATCAGCGCCTGATTACCCAGTAATAACGCCGTACCGTCAACATCGCCGCGTAAACCCAGACCGCCAAGGGTACGGAAATTCAGCACGTCAGGAATGTCCAGCCCGCCAGCTTTTTCAACAATCGCCTGCGCCAGCGGGTGGTGCGAGCCTTTTTCCAGCGCGGCGGCAAAGCGCAGCGCCTGCTGTTCACGGATACCGCCAAAGGTGTATGTATCCGTCACTTTCGGCTGGCCTTCCGTCAGCGTCCCGGTTTTATCAAATACCAGCGTGGTGAGGGTACTGGCTTTTTGCAGCGCATCGGCATCACGCACCAGTACGCCGAATTCCGCCGCACGGCCGACGCCCGCGGTAACCGACATCGGCGTCGCTAATCCCAGCGCACAAGGACAGGCGATAATCAGCACGGTAGTGACGATCACCAGCGTATACATCAGTTGTGGCTGCGGACCAAAGAAGTACCAGATTGCGCCACTGAACAAAGCAATCAGCACCACGGCGGGCACGAAGACAGAAGATATTTTATCTGCCAGCTTACCGATTTCAGGCTTGCTGCTCTGGGCTTCGCGCACCAGTTTGATGATCCGCGAAAGGGTCGTCTGGCTGCCGATAGCGTCAGCGCGGAACAGCACGCTGCCGTCTTTGACCAGCGTCCCCGCATGCACTTTTTCACCCTGGGATTTCTGCTGTGGGATGGGTTCGCCGGTCAGCATAGCTTCATCCATCCAGGCTTCGCCGCTTTGAATTTCACCGTCAACCGGCACACGATCACCGGTGGTGAGCCGCAGCGTCATGCCTTGCTGTATTTCAGCCAGCGGCAGGGTTTTTTCGCCTTCTGCGGTGACAACGCGTGCGGTCGGTGGGGTCAGATCCAGCAAGCGTTCGAGTGCTTTTGATGAACGCTGACGTCCGCGTTGTTCCAGCGCGTGACCCAGATTAATCAGGCCAATAATCATCACGCTGGCTTCATAGTAAAGATGGCGCGCCTGCATCGGGAACGCGTCCGGCCACAGGCTGACAGCGAAGGAGAAAATCCACGCTGCGCCGGTACCGAGTGACACCAGCGTGTCCATATTCGCGCTGCCGTGCATCAGGTTTTTCCATGCACTGCGGTAAAAATGCCCGCCAGCGACAATCATAATCAGCAATGTCAGCAGGCCGATAATCAGCCAGCCGGTCTGATTACCGGCGGTGACCATCATTTCGCCGCCGAACAATCCCCATAACATCATCGGGATACCGGCAGCCAGGCCGAGCGCTGCCTGCCAGCTAAAGCGGATCATGCTTTTGCGTGAGGTTTGTTGCTGGCGCTCACGGCGTTCGGTTTCGTCGATAATAATTTCAGCGCCATAACCGGCACGTTCAACGGCGGCAATCAGTGCGTTTTGATCAGCTTTGCCGCTGACCAGCGCACTGCGTTCCGCCAGATTGACCCGTGCCCGCTCGACACCATTCACGCCTTCCAGCGCCCGCTGCACTTTACTGACACAACTGGCGCAGCTCATGCCGCTGAGCAATAATTGCACGCTGTCATCAGCGGCTTGCGGGGCGTGAGTCTCAGCCGGAACAGGTGACGCAGCCGCTGACAGGGGTTCCGGCAAAACACTCGCCTTATCGGTCAGCGGCTCAGATTTTGGGGATGTATCTCCTGCAACCTGCGCGTCGTAGCCGGCGTTCACTACGGCGTCGATCAGGCTCTGGCTGCTGGCATCGCCTTTGACGATGGCTTTATCCAGAGAGACTTCTACAGAGGTGGTGCCTTCAACCGCTTCCAGCGCTTTCCGCGTTGAAGCGACACAGTGCCCGCAGGACAAGCCTTGCAGGGATAATATGGTAGTCGTCATGATGAATTTCCTTTTTGCCTTGACCTGATTGTCAAATTTCACTAGTTATAGAGCATAAACCTTCCAGCAAGGGTAAGGTCAAGGAGGCAAAATGAACATCAGTGATGTGGCGAAAAAAACCGGGCTGACCAGCAAAGCGATTCGTTTTTATGAAGAGAAAGGGCTGGTCACCGCACCGGCTCGCAGTGAAAACGGCTACCGCAGCTATGCACAAAAACATATCGAAGAACTGACGTTGTTGCGCCAGGCGCGGCAGGTTGGTTTTACGCTGGAAGAGTGTCAGGAGCTGGTGGCATTATTCCACAATCCTGACAGGCACAGTGCTGACGTAAAAGCGCGGACATTAGAAAAGGCCGCCGAAATTGCGCGGCACATTGAAGAACTGAAAGTGATGCGTGAGCGCTTACTGACGCTGGCGGAATCCTGCCCCGGCGACGAGGGGGCGGATTGCCCGATCATCGATAATCTCAGCGGCTGCTGTCATAACAAACATTAACGCGCATCGGGTTCTACGCGCAGCGTCGCCCCTTCCACGCCGGTGATAACGACTTTGTCCCCGACGTTCAGAGGGGAGCTGCAGATCGCACGCCAGCTGCTGTCACCGATTTGTACCCGTGTGAACTGGTTAGTTACCGGTTCCAGCACCGTAGCGTAAGTGCCCACTAATTGCTGGCCTCGCTGATTGAGTGCGGCATTGCCGGAAGATTTATCCACCCGCTGGTTCAGCCACTTCCACCACAGCCACGCCGCCAGAATGGTCAGCAGGGCAAATGCCGTGCCCTGCCATGCCCACGGCAGCGGCAGGATCCACGTGACAGCACCCACCAGGGCCGCCGCCACGCCGCTCCACAGCAAGTAACCACTCGCACCCACCAGCTCAGCTGCCAGTAACAGGCCACCCAGAGACAGCCAGAATACGTGCGGATTTGCCATGAAATCATGCAGCATTATTTGCCGCCTTTGGTTTCTTTCAGCAACTCAGCAATTCCGCCAATGGAGCCCATCAGACTGGTGGCATCCAGCGGCATCATGATGATTTTGCTGTTATTGGCAGAACCGATTTTCGTCAGGGCATCGGTATATTTTTGTGCCACGAAGTAGTTAATCGCCCGCACATCACCGGCCGCAATCGCCTCGGACACCATTTTGGTGGCCTGGGCTTCCGCTTCCGCCGCACGTTCACGCGCTTCTGCCTGCAGGAATGCTGACTGACGCTCACCTTCGGCTTTCAGAATTTGCGACTGTTTTTCACCTTCAGCACGTAAAATGGCGGACTGACGTACACCTTCGGCTTCCAGAATGTCGGCACGTTTTGTACGTTCGGCTTTCATCTGTGCGTTCATCGCAGAGATCAGTTCAGCCGGTGGGCGCACATCACGGATCTCGATACGGGTGATTTTCACGCCCCACGGATTGGTAGCTTCATCGACGATATGCAGCAAACGTGCGTTGATGTTGTCGCGTTGTGACAACATTTCGTCCAGTTCCATCGAGCCGAGAACGGTACGGAAGTTGGTCATCGTCAGGTTAACGATCGCCTGCTCCAGATTGCTGACTTCATAGGCGGCGCGCGCCGGGTCAATCACCTGAATGAAACACACCGCATCGATGGCAACATTGGCGTTATCGCGGGAAATCACTTCCTGAGAAGGAATATCCAGTACCTGTTCCATCATATTGATTTTGCGACCGATGCGGTCGACAAACGGCACCACCAGGTTCAGCCCCGGCATCAGGGTTTTGGTATAGCGGCCAAAACGTTCGACGGTCCACTGGTAGCCCTGGGGCACGATCTTGATCCCGGCGTACACCATCAGCAGCGCCAGTACGATCAGAATAAGGATAGGGATGGGAATAAGGTCAAACATAGTATGAAACTCCTGTAAAACTGTGTTCTGACTATCCACGGGGGAATAATCGAATAAAAACATGTCCCTGGCGCACTCACCGACCGGTCAGGCGCGTGTTCAATTGTCGCACAAATCGTTAAGTCATCGTATTAATAAAAGGATAGTTCAGAGGATAAAAGACGGGGGAAATGCTAAAAAAAACGCACGTCCGGAGAAGTGACGTGCGCAGGGCGTTTACGGTGAAACCGGATGAATCAATAGAGCAGGGAATATAACTGGCGGCGGTATTTGGCGGCCAGCGCATCGCCGGTGCCGAGTGCTGCCATAATATCCATCAGCGTTTTACGTGCCGCACCGTTCGCCGCCCCTAAGTCTTTCTTCAGCGGAGCCATCAGCAGTTCCAGCGCTTCTTCATTACGCCCGACCTGATGAAGTTGCAGGCTGAGTTTGACCACCAGCTCGGCATTCTCAGGATCCTGCGACAACGCCTGCTGAAGTTGCTGAATTTCCGGCGTATCGGCGGCCTGTTTCAGCAACTCGATCTGCGCAATCAGCCCCTGATAACGGGAATCTTTATCCTGTAACGGAATGGTCGCCAGCACGGCTTCGGCATCGTCAGTACGGTTCAGATTAATTTGTGTTTCCGCCAGCAACAAACCGATGTCACTGCGCTGATTGCTCAACTGCCATGCTTCTTTCAGCAACGGCAGGGCACCATTCACATCGCCCGCTTGCAACATTTCCTGCGCCTGAGCCAGTTTCAGCTCTTCTTCTTTCGGCAACACTTTCTGCAGCAGTTCGCGGATCACTTCTTCCGGCTGCGGACCCTGGAAACCATCGACCGGCTGACCGTCTTTGAACAGATAAACGGCAGGGATCGAGCGCAGACCAAACTGCTGGGCGATCATCTGCTCGGCATCGCAGTCCACTTTTGCCAGGATTAGCTGACCGGCGTATTCGACGGCCAGTTTGTCGAGAACCGGACCCAGTTGCAGGCAATGCTGGCTGCGTTCAGACCAGAAATAGAACATCACCGGCACAGACATGGATTGTTCCAGCGTCTGGTGCAGGTTGGTTTCGTTGATATCGATTACTGTAGGTTGTGCAAGCATGAATTCGTTCTCTCTGACTAAGGCGTTTAAAGCATTACTAAAGAAATGGGGGCGACGCGAGCTGCTTCAACCCCGTATCGCTTTTACTTAGCTGTTTCCGCGTAATATTTTGTCCAGCATGCGCGCGGGCAACAGGCGTTTCAGCACCGTCAGTGCATGGGCGACCAGTGTGACCGGATAACGCAGGCGCGCGCGCGGATGTTCTAAAGCATGGTGCAGTTTGGGTAAAACCGCCTCCGGCTTGAGTGTAAAACGACGGGCAATACCCGGATTTTCGACCGGCTGGTCGGTCTGCGACTGACTCACATTGGCGGTGAAATTACTGCTCAGCGGGCCGGGTTCAATCAGGCTGACCTGAATACCGGTGCCGTGCAGCTCCATGCGCAGTGTGTCGGACCAGGCCTCCAGTGCAAATTTACTGGCAGCATACACGCCCCGGCGCGGCGTAGTAATCAGCCCCATCACCGAGCTGGTCTGGATAATACGGCCTTCGCCGTGTGGCAACATGGCGGGTAACAGAAGCTGCGTCAGCTGATGTGTACCAAATAAATTGGTGGAAAATTGTTGTTCGAACTGCTCACGGCTGATGCTGCTGAGCGGGCCATAAACGCCGTAACCCGCATTATTAAACAAGCCATACAGACGGTTGCCTGTCAGCGCAATGACCTCGGCGGCCGCAAGTTCGACGCTCTGTTTATCATCAAGATCGCACTGAATAGTTTCAAACCCCATCTGCTGCAGCGTGTCGATATCCTGCGTTTTCCGACATGCCGCCAGTACCCGATAACCGCGTGCGCGCAAATCCTGTGCGGCAACCAGCCCGATACCGCTGGAACAACCGGTGATTAATACTGCTTTTTGCATAACTTTACCTGTGAGGTGTCCCTATTTTTTATGACTGTGATTTACTAGGGAGTCGGGTGAAAAAGGTAACGTCTTGGTTTTACTCACGTCCCGGTATTATTTTTATTCGTCGTATTTTAACCCTAATGCGTCAGCAGCGGCGTGAGTTTTTCTGACATCCATCCGGCAATAAAGGATTGTGCTGCCAGCGCAGGATGTAAACCGTCGTCCTGCATCCATTCAGGTTTCACGGCGACCTGCTCCATAAAGAACGGCACCAGCGGGATGTTTTCCTGCTTTGCCAGCGCCGGATAAATGGCATAGAACGCGTCGCCGTAGCGGCGGCCATAATTGGGTGGCAGACGGATTTGCATCAGCAACGGTTGGGCATTGCTCTGTTTTACCTGTTCAATCACCTGTTGCAGCGTCCGGGAAAGGGTTTGTGGCGGGAAACCCCGCAATCCGTCGTTGGCGCCCAGTTCAATCAGCACCCAGCGGGGGTGATGTTGTTGCAGCAAGGATGGCAGGCGTGCCAGCCCTTGTTCAGCGGTATCGCCGCTGATACTGGCGTTAATTATGGTGGGCTTACCACCTTCTTTTTGCCATGTGTTATTCAGTAATGTCGGCCAGGATTCGGCTACCGGAAGGCGATAGACTGCACTCAAACTGTCGCCAATAATCAGCAAGTTATCAGCAGCAACGGCGCGAAAACTCAATAATCCTAACAACATAAGGAAGGGGAGATGCCAGCGGAAAATGTTCTTGAAGTTCATCATCTAAGTAAGCACGTCGGTCAGGGTGAAGGTCAGCTCACCATCCTGTCCGGTGTGGAGCTGGTTGTCAAACCTGCCCAGACAATTGCCCTGATTGGCGAATCCGGTTCCGGTAAATCCACCTTGCTGGGCATTCTTGCCGGGCTGGATGATGGCACCCAGGGTGATGTGAAATTACTGGGCAAATCCCTCAGCGAACTCAATGAGGAAGGGCGCGCGGCGCTACGGGCAAAAAATGTCGGTTTCGTGTTCCAGTCTTTCATGCTGGTGCCGACACTCAACGCACTGGAAAACGTCCAGCTTCCTGCGTTGTTGCGCGGTGAAAGCGACAGCAGCAGTCGTCAGCAGGCCGTGCAGTTACTGGAAAGTCTCGGGCTGGGCGGGCGTCTGCATCATCTTCCGGCGCAGCTTTCCGGCGGCGAACAACAGCGTGTGGCGCTGGCGCGGGCATTCATCGGCAAGCCGAAATTATTGTTTGCCGATGAGCCGACCGGCAATCTGGATCGCGTGACCGGCGAGCGTATTGTCGATTTGCTGTTTTCACTGAACCGCGATGCGGCAACGACGCTGATTCTGGTCACCCATGACGAACAGCTGGCGGCGCGCTGTCAGCGGCGGTTGCGTCTGCGTGACGGGAAATTATGGGAGGAAGCATGATCTGGCGCTGGTTCTGGCGGGAATGGCGTTCGCCTTCGCTGCTGATCGTCTGGCTGGCGCTGACCCTGGCAGTGGCCTGTGTGCTGGCGCTTGGCAGTATCAGCGACCGCATGGACAAAGGGCTGAGTCAGCAAAGCCGTGAGTTTATCGCCGGGGATCGCGTCCTGCGTTCCGCGCATCCGATTACGGAAGCCTGGTTGCAGGATGCACAGTCGCAGGGGCTGAAAGTCAGCCGTCAGCTCTCTTTTATGACCATGACGTTTGCCGGCGAAACGCCGCAACTGGCGGCGGTGAAAGCCACCGATCTGGCATATCCGCTGTATGGCGCGTTACAAACCGAACCGGCAGGACTGAAACCTGAACCGGGAACGGTGCTGGTCGCGCCGCGCCTGCTGGCACTGCTGAACGTAAAAGTCGGCGACAATCTGGATGTCGGAGATACCACGCTGAAAATTGCCGGTGTGATTGTTCAGGAACCGGATTCGGGCTTTAACCCGTTCCAGACTGCGCCCCGGGTGATCATGAATCTGGAAGACGTGCCGAAAACCGGGGCTGTTCAGCCGGGCAGTCGTCTGACCTATCGCTATATGTTTGCCGGTTCGCCGCAAGCGATTCAAAGTTACGGCGAAGCGATAAAAGGGCTGCTTAAGCCTGATCAACGCTGGAGCGGGATGGAGGATTCCGACGGGGCGCTGGGCAAATCATTACAGCGCTCTCAGCAATTCCTCACGCTGTCGGCACTGCTGACCCTGATGCTGTCAATCGCCGCGATTGCCGTGTCGATGGGGCATTACTGCCGGAGCCGTTATGATCTGGTTGCGGTCCTGAAAACGCTGGGTGCCGGGAAAAAGGCGCTGCAAAAGCTGATTATCGGTCAGTGGCTGGCGGTGCTGGCGCTGGCGGGGTTGTGCGGCAGCGTGGTTGGTCTGGCATTTGAAGCCATCCTGATGAAAGTGCTGGCGCCGGTTTTGCCTGCAGAATTACCGCCTGCCGGTGGCTGGCCGTGGGTGTGGTCGATGGGCGCGATGGTGGTGATCTCGCTGTTGATCGGCATTCGTCCGTATCGCCAGTTGCTTGCGACCCAGCCACTGCGGGTGCTGCGCCATGATGTGGTGGCAAATGTCTGGCCGCTGCGTTATTTCCTGCCGGTGATGGTTGTGGTAGTGGTGGGTTTGCTGGCAGCGCTGATGGGCGGCAGTGCGCTGCTCTGGTCATTACTGGCGGGCGTACTGGTACTTTCGCTGCTGCTTGGTCTGATTGGCTGGGGGGCGCTGCTGCTGTTACGCAAGCTGACATTCCGTCAGTTACCGCTGCGTCTGGCGGTCAACCGTCTGCTGCGTCAGCCTTGGGTGACGCTCAGCCAACTGGCGGCATTCTCGATGTCATTTATGTTGCTGGCGTTGCTGCTGGTGATGCGAGGGGATTTACTGGATCGCTGGGAGCAACAACTGCCGCCGGACAGCCCGAATTACTTCCTGCTTAATATCACCAAAGACCAAATCCCGCAGGTGACGGATTTCCTGCATCAGCATAACGCGCAACCGGAAACCTTCTACCCGATTGTGCGGGTACGTCTGACGAAGATTAACGACAAAGTTGCCACTGATATCATCAAACCGGATGACGCAGGGGGAGAGGCGGTCAACCGTGAACTGAATCTGACCTGGATGCAGGGACTGCCGGATCACAATCCGCTGGTTGCAGGCAACGGACCGCCGAAAGCCGGTGAAGTGTCGGTAGATGAAGGGCTGGCGGGGCGTCTGGGACTGAAGCTGGGCGATACCGTCACGTTCAGCGGTGATACGCAGGAATTCAGCGCCAAAATCACCAGCCTGCGTAAAGTGGACTGGGACAGCCTGAAGCCGAATTTCTACTTCATCTTCCCGCCGGGTGCGCTGGATGCACAACCGCAAAGCTGGCTGACCAGCTTCCGTTATCACGGTGATGTCAGCACCATCACGCAGCTTAACCGTCAGTTCCCGACGCTGAGTTTGCTGGATATCGGCTCGATCCTGCGTCAGGTCGGCCAGGTATTACAGCAGGTGAGTCGGGCGCTGGAAGTGATGGTGATCCTGGTGATGCTGTGCGGCGGATTGCTGCTGCTGGCGCAGATTCAGGTCGGCATGCGTCAGCGCCGTCAGGAGCTGATTGTTTACCGCACACTGGGTGCCAGCAAAAAAATGCTGCACCGGACATTGTGGTGTGAATTTGCCGTGCTCGGGCTGGTGGCGGGGATCGCCGCCGCCATCGGCGCGGAAGCTGCATTGTGGCTACTGCAACGCCAGGTTTTCGATTTCCTATGGGAACCGAATTATCTGATGTGGATTGCGGTACCGGTGGTCAGCGCGGTGCTGCTGTCGGTTTGCGGCGGTTGGCTGGGTGTGCGGTTGCTGCGGGGGCGGGCGTTGTTCCGGCAATACGACTCGTAGTTTCTAAACTCCTCCCCCTGCGAAGGGGGAGGCAGGGAGGGGGTTTTAATGGCTAACTGTTTGTCAAAGCACACTTTAACTATGAGATTTTGACCTTAATACCCCACCCCAACCCTCCCCTTCGCAGGGGAGGGAGCCGATCAAATCAAAGCTTTTCAATCGCCCATTCAATCCCGCTGGCGTATTCTTCCGGCAGCATCGGGACCAGTGCGTTGAGATTGTCTTTCAGCAGGCTGGCGCTGGCGTCGTTGAGATTCAGGTGTCCGACTTTACGACCCGGACGCACGTCTTTCTCGTACCAGTGCAGATTGACCAGCGGCAGGCTCAGCCATTTTTCTGACACATCCGTGCCAATCAGATTCACCATCACTGACGGTGTGCTCACCACCGGTTTCGGCAGCGGCAGACCAAGGATGGCGCGCAGATGCATTTCAAACTGACTGTAAGAGGCGCCGTTCTGTGTCCAGTGCCCGCTGTTATGCACACGCGGTGCCAGCTCATTGATCAGCAAACCTTCGCTGACCACGAAACACTCCATTGCCATCACGCCGACATAATTCAGTTCGTTCATGATCGCTGACAGCATGTTTTCTGCCTGCTGTTGCAGGGCGGCATCCGGCTGCGGCAGCGCAACACTGGTGCGCAGAATGCCGTCCTGATGCAGGTTATGGGTCAGCGGATAAAACACGGTTTTACCATCGTGACCGCGCGCGCCCACCAGCGAAACTTCACCGGAGAAGTTGATACCCTGCTCAACGATGCATTCGCCATAGCAATCCTGCGGCAGCGTATTTTCTTCACCAGAACGCAGACGCCACTGACCCCGGCCGTCGTACCCGCCGACGCGACGTTTCACAATCGCCAGTTGGCCAAGCCGGGAGAATACCTGCGGCCATTCGGCGGCATCGGCCAGCAATTGCCACGGCGCAGTCGCCAGACCGAGCTGGTCGAGCAACTGTTTTTGCGTCAGGCGATCGGCCAGACGCGGGAAAATGTCGCGGTTAACGAACGCATTGTGCGTCGCCAGTTCGCGGGTCAGCGCCGTTTCCGGCCAGCGTTCGATTTCAGCGGTGATCACGCTTTGCTGATACGGCACGGCTTCCGGTTCAGCATCAAGGCCGACAGGATAGACGGCGATGCCCAGCGGTTCACCGGCCTGACGCAGCATTCGGCCTAACTGGCCGTTTCCGAGTACGCAAACCGGTTTCATGCTTCCTCCCGCGGGTCGGGATTATTCAGCACTTCGTCAGTTTGTGCGGTGCGCCACGCGGCCAGGTTTTTGGCAATCTCAGCATCGTGCAGTGCAAGAATCTGTGCCGCCAGCAATGCGGCGTTTGCGGCACCGGCTTTACCGATCGCCAGCGTACCGACCGGAATACCACGCGGCATTTGCACAATGGAATAGAGACTGTCGATGCCACTGAGTGCAGCACTTTGCACCGGCACGCCCAGCACCGGCACCAGCGTTTTCGCCGCCAGCATGCCCGGTAAATGCGCTGCGCCACCGGCACCCGCGATGATCACATCAAAACCGTTAGCGGAAGCCTGCTCAGCGAAAGTAAACAATTTGTCCGGCGTACGGTGAGCGGAGACGATATCGACATGGAAAGGAATATTCAGCGTTGTGAGGACGTCGGCGGCGAACTGCATGGTCGCCCAGTCACTTTTAGACCCCATAACGATGGCGATTTTTGCCGGGGTAACGTTGGATGACATGTCTGTAAAGCTCCTGTGATTCGGAAATAGAAACTGCGAGGGCGCAAATGATAGCACGCTCCGTGAGGGAGGAAAACGGTTGCGTCGCCGGAAAACGGCGCATTTTTGATGAGAAGTTGGCGGCAGATTTGTATAATCCAAACCAATATATTAATGACAAACTTCATTGGAAACTGATTTATGACGCAGGCTTTACTGGCACCGATTTATGATTTTCTTCACTGTGAAACACCCGCTCTGTGGGTGGATGTGGCGCTGGAAAATCAGACGGTGATGCTGATCGACCACGCTAACTGTGAAAAGAAAGCGGCGGCCACGGCGATGAGCCTGATGACCAAATATCTGGATCGCACCGAGCTGCTGTTTTGTGCGGCGCGTCTGGCGCGTGAAGAGCTTCATCACTTCGAACAAGTGGTGGAAATCATGCAAAAGCGCAATATTACTTATACCCAGCTTTCCCCCTCGCGCTACGCCAGCGGTATGATCAAACATACCCGTCATCACGATGATCTGAATATTCTGGTCGACCGGCTGATTATCGGGGCGTACATCGAAGCGCGATCCTGTGAGCGTTTTGCCAAAATTGCGCCGCATCTCGACGAAACCTTGTCGCGTTTTTACACCTCATTGCTGCGTTCAGAATCACGGCATTTTGCCGATTATCTGGCGCTGGCGGAGCAATATGCCGGAACGGATATCAGTGAGCGGGTAGAGGAGTTTGGCAGGATTGAAGCGGAACTGATCCTCACGCCGGACGAACAATTCCGCTTCCATTCAGGCGTACCCGTTACCCTTCATACTTCGGGCTGCTGATGCGTTGACTGCGCTCATTCACCCCGGTCACTTAGTCAGCTAAGCTCCCAGGGATTCATGAGCTTGTCGCCTTCCAGCAACTCAAATTATTTTGGGTAACTTTGAGGTGACTCAAAACGGGAAGCTGATCAGCTCGACGTTATCGGCGGTGACTTTCACCATCGAGCCTTCTTCGTGCCATGCGCCGAGTACCACGCGGTGGCCGGTTTTATTTTCCAGCGGCACATCGTGAATTGCCGGACGATGGGTGTGACCGTGAATCATCCACTCCACGCCTGCCATCTGCATTTCGCTGACCACCGCCTGCGGGTTCACATCCATAATTTCCAGTGATTTGCCCTGGTTTGACGCCTTGCTGTTGGCGCGCATTCTGGCGGCAATCGCCAGTCGCCATTTCAGCGGCAGCATCAGGAACAGTTTCTGGATCAGCGGATTGTGGACTTTTTTGCGGAAGTTCTGATACGCGACATCGTCGGTGCACAGCGTATCGCCGTGCAGGATCAGGACGCGGCGGCCATACAGTTCCAGCACTTTTTTCTCCGGCAGCAACGTCATCAGGCTGTCGCGGGCGAAACGTCTGCCGAGCAGAAAATCGCGGTTGCCGTGAATGAAGAAGCAGGGCACACCTTGCTGGTGTAACTGATTCAGTGCCGCCGAGATTTCAGCGTGAAGCGGCTGCGGATCATCATCGCCAATCCAGGCTTCGAACAGGTCACCGAGAATGTACAGGGCGTCGGCCTGCGGCGCATCTTCACGTAGAAAACGCAGAAAACCGGCAGTGATTGCCGGTTCCTGTGCGCAAAGATGGATATCTGCGATAAAAAACGTGGTCATCCCGACGTTGATTATTCGCTGACTGTGACGCTTTTGATCACAACATCTTCTTTTGGAACGTCCTGGTGCATACCGCTGCGGCCGGTTTTGACGGCTTTGATCGCGTCAACCACGTCCTGACCTTCAACCACTTCTGCGAATACGCAGTAGCCCCAACCCTGTGCGTTTTTGCCACTGTGGTTCAGGAAGTCGTTGTCAGTTACGTTGATGAAGAACTGTGCCGTGGCGGAATGCGGATCGTTGGTACGCGCCATCGCCAGCGTGCCTTTGGTGTTTTTCAGGCCGTTGTCTGCTTCGTTATTGATAGGCGCATCGGTGTTTTTCTGGTTCATGCCTGGCTCAAAACCGCCGCCCTGGATCATGAAACCGTTAATCACACGGTGGAAAATTGTGTTGTCGTAGAAGCCTTTACGGCAATAGTTCAGGAAGTTTTCAACCGTGGCTGGCGCTTTGTCAGCGAAAGTTTTAATGACGATGTCGCCGTGGTTGGTGTGGAAAGTGACCATAATTATCATCCTGCTAATGTTGATGTGTGCTCTTAGTAAGAGCGGCTACTATAGCCTTTTCTTATACCATAACTCAAAAGTTGCCGTCAGCAGCGGCTTTGTGACGACTAAAGCCCGTCCGGCGGCCTTATGCCGTTTCGGTGAAATCATTTTCGTTATATTATACGCGTTAGTGTCGCTTAAACGCGCCAACGTCATTTTCTACGCCCAACACACGGAATAGCCTGATGCTGAAGATTTTTAATACCCTGAGTCGCCAAAAAGAGGAATTCAAGCCAATTCATGCCGGTAAAGTCGGGATGTACGTGTGTGGGATCACTGTTTACGACCTGTGTCATATCGGCCACGGTCGCACCTTTGTGTCTTTCGACGTGGTGTCGCGTTACCTGCGTTACCTCGGTTATGACCTGAAATACGTGCGCAATATCACCGATATCGACGATAAAATCATTAAACGTGCCGCTGAAAATGGCGAAACGTTTATGGCGCTGACCGACCGTATGATCGCCGAGATGCATGCTGATTTTGCTTCACTGAACATTCTGCCGCCGGACTCCGAACCGCGCGCCACGCAGCACATTCACGAAATTATCGATATCGTGCAGAAGCTGATTGACCGTGACCACGCCTATGTCGCGTCGAACGGTGATGTGATGTTCTGGGTGGAAAGTGATCCGGATTACGGACTGTTGTCCCGTCAGGATCTGGATCAGTTACAGGCGGGTGCGCGCGTCGAAGTCGAAGCCAACGTGAAACGCAATCCGATGGATTTCGTACTGTGGAAAATGTCCAAGCCGGGCGAACCGAGCTGGACATCTCCGTGGGGCGAAGGTCGCCCGGGCTGGCATATCGAATGTTCTGCGATGAACTGCAAACAGCTCGGTGCGCATTTCGATATTCACGGTGGCGGTTCTGACCTGATGTTCCCGCACCACGAGAACGAAATTGCGCAGTCAAGCTGTGCCCATGACGGCCCGTATGTGAATACCTGGATGCACTCCGGCATGGTGATGATCGACCGCGAAAAGATGTCCAAATCACTGGATAACTTCTTCACCGTGCGCGATGTGCTGAAATATTATGACGCTGAAAGCGTGCGTTACTTCCTGATGTCGGGTCACTATCGCAGCCAGCTAAACTACAGCGAAGAGAACCTGAAACTGGCGCGTACCTCAATGGAGCGTCTGTACACCGCACTGCGTGGCACTGACGCCGCTGCAACGCCAGCCGGTGGTGAGGCTTTCGTTACGCGCTTCCGTGCGGCTATGGACGATGATTTCAACACACCGGAAGCTTATTCCGTGTTGTTCGATATGGCACGTGACATCAACCGTCTGAAAACGGAAGACCTGTCTGCGGCCAACGGTCTGGCAGCGGAACTGCGGCAACTGGCAGGTGTACTTGGCCTGCTGGAGCAGGATCCGGAGCAGTTCCTGAAATCCGGTGCTCAGGCGGATAACGATGACGAAGTGGCTGAAATCGAAGCGTTGATTAAACAGCGTAACGATGCCCGCGCCAGCAAAGACTGGGGCATGGCGGATAAAGCGCGTGATCGTCTCAATGAAATGGGTATCGTTTTAGAAGACGGCGCAGCAGGGACCACCTGGCGTAGAAAATAGTCTATTCTTTTGTTCTTAATGCTGAATTATGGCTCCCAACCGGGGGCCATTTTTATAAGGATCATGCTGTGACAACCCTGTTTCTGACCTATCAGCCTCCGTATGACTGGCAATGGATGACGGCATTTCTCGGCGCGCGTGCATTGCAGGGTGTTGAACAGCAGGATGGCGAATATTACCAGCGTACGCTGGCGGTGATGCACCACGGCGAACGGCTGACCGGCTGGTTGCGGTTGCGTCCGTTGCCTGAGCGAAATGGCGTTGAGCTGGAAGTGTCGGCGTCGCTTTCGCCGGTCACGGAGAACATAGTTGCCCGGGTGCGGCGGTTGCTGGATCTGGACGCGCAACCCACGCTTATCGCCGAGGGGCTGGGGGGACTGGCTGACAATGCGCCGGGATTACGCCTGCCGGGCTGCGTCAACCGTTTTGAACTGACGGTGCGCGCGATCCTCGGGCAATTGGTGAGCGTGAAAATGGCGGCGACACTGGCGACGCGGCTGACTGAAAAATGGGGCGAACCGGTGCGTACGCCGTTTGCCGCGCTGACGCATTTGTTTCCGTCTGCAGCGGCCATCGGGCAGTTAACGGTAGACGATTTACGGGGTATTGGTGTGCAGGCCAAACGTGCAGCGTGTCTGATTAATATTGCGCAGGCAGTGGATGAGGGGCGTTTGCCGCTGGATGACATCACCGATGTGCAGGACGGAATAAAACAGCTGCAGGCGATGCCGGGGATTGGCAACTGGACTGCCAGTTATGTGGCAATGCGCGCCTGGTCTGCGCCTGATATTTTTCTCGGCGGTGACTATCTGATTAAACAGCGTTTTCCGGGCATGACGCCCGCGAAGATAGCCCGCTATGCCGAAGTCTGGAAACCTTGGCGCACCTACGCCACGCTGCATTTGTGGTTCAATAATGAGTGGCAGCCGGGCACGCCGTAGGCGGGGATTAACGTGACACTTCTGTGCCAGACTGATGGTCTTCAGGGGGGATGGCACCGCTGGTATGTGCAGTGGCCGTTTTTTGCGCCGGTTCATATTTATAAACCCGCCCGCGTCCGTTGTGTTTGGCGATGTAGCAGGCCATATCCGCTTGCGCCATGTATTCGCTGCCGGTGATGTTCGCATCGTTTATTTGCGTCATTCCTGCGCTGGCTCCGATCCGGTAGGCATTTCCTTCCCAGATAAATTTGAAATCGTTGATTTTGTCCACCAGATGCTGCAGCGTTGCCAGCCCTTCTTCCTGAGGACAATCAAATAAGATCAGCGCAAATTCATCGCCGCCCAGCCTTGCCAGCCGGTCGCTGTTGCGGATGTTCTCCTGCATCAGTGCGCTGATCTGGCGCAGCAGTTCATCCCCTGCAGCATGTCCTGCGGTGTCGTTAATCGCTTTAAAATGATCCAGATCGATAAACGCCAGACCGTGAGGCTGACGTTGCGTTGCAGTCAGATTCAGCGCTTTTTTCAGGCTCGATTCGAAACTGCCACGATTCGACAACCCGGTGAGTAAATCGTGAGAGGCGCTGTAACTGAGTTTTCGCATCAGTTCGCGGGATTTACTGACGTCCTGTAGCACCAGCACAATGCCAATCGGTTCGTCTTTCAGGGTGCGCAGCGGTGACACTGCCAGCTGAACATCAAACAAAGCCGTGTGATGGCCGTGCAGAACCAGCGAACGCTCAACGGAAGAGTGCAGATTTTCATTGATATCAAACTGCAAAAGATCGTCGATAAGCGGCCCTCCCGCTCCTTTGCTGATGCGCACGATGCGGCCTACCGGTTGCCCCTGCGCCTGCTGTTCTTTCCAGCCAGTCATTTTCTCTGCGACCGGATTCATGAAAGTGATATTCATATTCCGGTCGGTGGAGATCACCGCTTCATTGATCGAATTCAGCGTGATATGCAGCAGCTCTTTTTCTTCATGCAGCGCTTCCGAAAGGCGCTTGTTAGTCATTTCGGTGTGTTTAAGCTCGTTGATATCTTCAATCTGAGAAATGAAATACATCGGATTATGGTGTTCATCACGTACCAGAGATACGGCGAGGAATGCCCAGATAACTTCTCCGCTGCGGCGCAGATAACGTTTCTCCAGGGTGTAACTCTGGATGTCATCGTTCAGCAATTGCTGCAACAGCGCCAGGTCTTTGCCCAGATCTTCATGATAGGTAATTTCCTGGAACGTCAGGGTGGTCAGATATTCCGCCTCATAACCCAGCAGATGACACAGGGCTTTGTTCACCTGCAGCAGCTTGCCTTCCGGTGATACCAGCGTCATGCCAATTGCGGAATATTCCATGGCGTTTCGGAAGCGATTTTCACTTTGCGTGATGTGAGATTTTTCAGTACGCAACGCATGCATTGCCATCGCCATGGCATTCGCAGGCATCAGAATCAATAGCAGCGGCAGGAAAATCAATCCCTGAGGGAGCTGATCCGCCAGGTGCGGCTGAACGGAAATAATGCCGCTGGTATGCAGTAACGCAATCATCAGTGTCATCGAGAGGAAAATGATGAACGATTCCATACGGGGTAAACGGATGGCGGCCGATAACAGCGGAATGGTGATAAAGGCGAAAGTGTAAGGCAGCCATTTCAGGGCCAGAAAACCGGCCGCCAGCGTCAGGATCAACGTCAGAAGCAGTCCGAAAAGACGCGGCGAGGTGATCAGTTTAACCAGGTAGCCGCGATGGTAGATAAGCCCCAGCGGCGTGAGCGCGAGGATCGCCACGGCTTCTGACATAAACCAGGTGGTAAAGCGACTTTGTAATTCTGCCGGAGAATGAACATGCAGAATAAACAACAGCATGATTAACGCGCTGACCAGCGGGCAGAAGATCACCGCGACGAAAAGGAATTTCATCCAGGAACTCAGCCCCGAAAGCGGATCCTGCGCCGGCAATATTCTGCGCAATAAATCCGCACACAGAGAAGCCTCAATAAGGTTGTTGAGCAGATAAGGCAGATAGCGAAAGAAGGGCGTACCGAGGATCGTATGTGATGCCGCGATGCCCAGTGCGGCGGCGCACAGCAGCGGGATCCAGTCGCGATAGCGATGGTGGAATAAAACAGGGATCAGCAATGCTGTCGGTAGCCACAATCCGGCGAGGCTGGACGACTTCTGAATGATACTCAAACAGGCAAAGGCCAGCAGGCAGGTTGAGATGCCTAAAAGTAAGCAGGATGTCCAGTTTGCCCGATTAGCCCCAGTTGAGGGCGGCTTGCTATTTTCCACGGTGAAAACCTTTTTCTGGCTGACGGAGCGTTGCAGGCAGTCGCAGTGATACTTATTGATTAATGTTATCAATGCACTACCGCAGGGCGAACTGCGGCAGGGGTTAATGAGTACCGGAAAATCAGCGCTAATGATTAATATAAATTCTACATTACGCTGTAATAGATAACGAATTTTCCGGCCAGAAAGCCGGAATTCATTTCGTTAAAGCAGGAAAATGGTGGCAAGGCCGAGGAAAATGAAGAATCCGCCAGTGTCTGTCAGCGCGGTAATCATCACACTGGATCCGACCGCAGGGTCGCGGCCCAGGCGTACCATGGTGAGGGGGATGACGACACCCATCAGCGCGGCCAGCAGTAAATTTAGCACCATCGCCAGCGTCATCACCGCGCCCATCTCCCAGTTGCCATAGAGCAGCCAGGTGACAATCCCCATTAATCCGCCCCAGACGAGGCCGTTGATCAGTGCCACGCCCAGCTCCCTGAACATCAGGAATTTCAGATTGCCGAGCTGAACATGGTGCAGCGCCAGCCCTCGGACAATCATGGTGATGGTCTGATTGCCGGTATTTCCGCCGATACCGGCGACAATGGGCATCAGCGCGGCCAGCGCAACGAGCTGCGAAATCGTGTGTTCAAACAGGCCGATCACACGGGAAGCCACAAACGCCGTACACAGATTGATGGCCAGCCACGCCCAGCGGTTACGCACGGCTTTGGTTACCGGCGAGAAAACGTCTTCTTCAGGGCTTAAGCCACCCATGCGGCGTAAGTTGCTGTCGGTGTCGTTATTGACGAAATCGACGATTTCTTCCACCGTCAGGCGGCCCATCAGTTTACCTTTTTTATCCACGACGGCTGCGGTGATCAGGTCATAACGTTCGAACGCGCTGGCGGCGTCTTCGGCTTTGTCCTCCGGTTCAAAACTGGTGAGATCGGTGATCATCACGTCGGAAACCAGCGTATGCGGCGCGTTCAATAAAATCGTGGTCAGCGGCAATTCGCCAAGCAGCGTATTTTTCCGGTCAGTAATAAAGACTTTATCGGTTGCCTGCGGGATTGACTTACGTGAGCGGAGAAAGCGCTGAACGGTGCCCAGTGAGACATCCGGGCGAACGGTCAGCAACTCGAAATCCATGATACGGCCAACACATTCTTTGCTGAATTTCATCACTTCGCGAACTTTCTCTCGCTGGCGGGGATCCAGTGAGGTCAGTACGCGGCCAATCAGGTCGCGGGGCAGATATTCCGCCAGATAAACCTGATCGTCCACATCCAGCAGTGACATGGTTTTGAGCAAATCCTTATCGCTCATTTCTTCGATCAGACTGTCCCAGACGGTTTCTGAGACTTCCACCAGCGCTTTACCGCGTGCAGCGGGTTCGACCAGCCGCCACAGCGCCAGACGTTCACGGATCGGCAGTGCTTCCAGTACGTCCGCAACGTCCGCCGCGTGAAGACTTTGTACCCGCGAGGTCAGCTCGGCGGTGTTGTCCATCAGTTGTGCGCGGGTGGCGTCATCAACATCAGGTTCCTCGCCCAGAATACTGTCGGCGAGGTCATCGGTGTTCAGAAGGAGATCGAGGATCCTGCTGCGGCTTTCAGCCAGTTTCTGGCCGTAATTCTTTGGTTTTCCACCAGACATTTGTGATCCTTAGTCCTTTGAGTAACGACAGGTTTTCAGCGTGCCGGTACAGGTTTTTGCCGGAGTCTGTTCCTGTAACTCCACAGTTTGCGTATCGGTCCGGGTTTGTTTTTGATTCTGATGATGTGAATACGCACCGATAGCGGAGTAGACCAGACGCCCGAACAAAATAATGAAGCTTATCGCTAAAACGATTTTCGTCATTCTGATGTTGGTTTTTCGAGACATAATTTAATCGCTTAAGTAAATCGTTGCTCCGGTGAAGGAATGAAGGTGTGCAAATGATAACGTTTACAATATATAACACATCTAAACAGGCAGCCAGATAATCGGATTAAGGGCAAACGCGCGGTTTAAAGGGGTATAAATCCATCAAACCTAAGACTTTTCGTTCTCCTTAAGAAGGATCGCATGAAATTGCCAAAAAATTTTATTTCATGCATCACGCGATGAATTTGTCTGAGATGAATTTTTGTCAAATCACAAAGATTGTGTTTATTGATATGCATCAAGGGATTTAAGATAAGTCACATTAGAATCCAGCCATATTTTAAAATTTATATCCCGACCTCCGCTGTATTCTTTTTTCTTCTGCGTTTTTTCTGTGAGATGACGTTTTTACAACGATAATTGAGGACGGAACCTGTGGCCATCGTCATCGGACTGTCTGTCTGATGTCTATTACACCCTGAACCCTTCACTGCAGCATGAAGTTCATGCGCAAAACTTAGATGGACTTGATGCGTAAAAAATTTTCCTGGCAAGACATGCGCCATAAATGGTGGGGCCTTCCTGCGATTTTTGCTCTGGTGCTGATCCCGGTGACCTCGTGGCTTTCTCCGATGATTTCCCTGCCGGATGGCCGTACTTATCTCATTTATATGCCGATGGCGACCTGCGTCGCGTTACTGATGGTATTTGACTGGGCCGCATTGCCGGGCATCGTCCTGACGCTTTTCCTGCGCTATTACCTGCGGATTGGCTTCGAGATGGGGATGCTGATGACGGTGATTTATTTCGCCGCGCTGTCTCTGGCCTGGCTGGGCTATCGCTGGCAGGCGGGAAGTCGCTGGTCCGCACCGCTCGGTCTGATGAATCTGGCGAAAGCCCGGGTAGGCTGGTTGCTGATTTTCCTGACATTATTCTTAGTCATCGTGCTGCAAATTGTGATTGAAAGCGGATTGCTGCCCGATTATCTCGGCATGGCGACGCGGGACTTTTTCACGCTCAGGACCTTGGTCAATTTACAGGGGATGGTCCTTGGTATTCTGCTTAACTCGCATGTGATTTATCTGGTGATACGCATTATCCGCAAGCCGCATTATTTACGTGTGGTCTGCACGAGGTTGCGTCAGGAAATGGCACCAGGCGTGAAGTTTGCTGAGATTATGCTGTGGTTTGCGGTTCTGGGGGTCATGGTCACGTTGTTGTGCCTGCCGGGGCTGAGTGAACCGTTCATGAAGATTTTACTCAGCGATTACACGCTGACGCTACTGTTTCCGGTATTGCTGTTTGGAGCCTGGCGCTACGGTTATTACTTTATCAGTATCGTCTGGACCGTCACCCTGACTGTGTTATTTGAATTTTATCAGGGGTTTATCTCCGAACACGGCTTTGTTCATAATCTGGTGTTCGTGTCCGCCCTGATGTTGGTCTATACGATGACGTTGTTGCTGATGGCGGCCATCGCCTCACGTCAGCGTCTGCTGATGAAAAAATCCAGCGCCGCCGCATTGCAGGATCCGGTGTTTGGTCTGCCAAACCTGCGTGCCTTCAACCGCGATCTGGCGAGCTATCCGCGTTCCATGCTGTGTTTTATCCGTGTTTCCGATATGGACGTGCTGAGCCGTAACTACGGCATGCAGTTGCGTATCCAGTTTAAACAACAACTGGCCCACGGGCTGAAGCCTTATCTGCAACCGGGTGAGCGGGTTTATCATTTACCGGGTTATGATCTGGTCTTGCGGCTTAACTGCGAAGATTCGGATAAAAAATTGCAGAATTTGCATGACTATCTGGAAGACTTTCGCCTGATCTGGAACGGCTTGCCGCTGCATCCCAATATAGGCTTATCGTACTGTACCGTGTATTCGCCAGTGGAACATCTGCCGATTTTGCTGGGCGAACTGAGCGGTATTGCTGAAGTTTCCCTGACCACCGGGCAGCCGGAATCCAATAAAAACGACCACAGTCAGGTACAACTGGAGATCAGAGAAAAAGTCGACATGCTGCATAAAATTCAGCGGGCACTGGATGACGATCGCTTTGTGCTGATGGCGCAACCCATCTTCGGGGTGCGTGGCGACAGTTATCATGAAATCCTGCTGCGTCTGTCTGACAGCGCCGAAGGAACGCTGATCACACCGGATAAATTCCTGCCGGTGGTGCATGAGTTCGGTTTGTCGTATCAGCTGGATATGTGGGTGCTGAAACATACACTGATGTTTATTAATCAGAACCGTGTTCATTTGCCGAGTCTGCGCTTTGCGGTGAATTTCACGCCCTCGACGCTGTGCCGCCCGACCTTTAGCCGCGATTTTAAAACGCTGATGCTGGAATATGAGGTAGAACCGTTCCAGATCGTGCTGGAAGTGACCGAATCCCATCTGCTGCAGAACATGAAATATGCCGACCTGGCGATGCGGGAATTGCGTTCCTACGGTTGCCGCATTGCGATTGATGACTTCGGTACGGGCTACGCCAGTTACGGTCGTCTGAAGGCTATTCAGGCCGATATCCTGAAAATTGACGGCAGCTTCGTGCGCAATATGCTCACTGATTCGCTGGACGCCTACATTGTGCAGTCAATCTGTCAGGTGGCGCGCATGAAGCATCTGTCGATTGTGGCGGAGTATGTGGAAACTGAAGAACAGAAAATCGCGTTGCACGAGCTGGGTGTGGATTACATGCAGGGTTATCTGGTGGGTAAACCGCAACCGTTAAACAAACTACTGGAATTCCCGAACGTCTGACATTGAGCGATGTCCGGAAAGAAAAAGCCCTCTGCGCATCAGATGCCAGAGGGCTCTTTTATTGCAGCGAAACGGTTAGTTTTTCACAATACCGTCTTCTTCCTCAAGCATCAGTTTCCAGCCTGTCACGTCATCCCAGTAACTCTGTTCTCTTTCGAAATCCAGCTGAACCAGGTTGTTCTGAGCCAGATATCCGGCCGGGAAACGCAGCGTCCAGTGATTATCATCGGTAGATAACCGCAGGGATTCAGGCGTTGTCGTTGACTGACGCTGATTGTTGAGCAACGCCCCTAGACGCAGAAGCTGGATCAGCGGAATGTAGTGTTTCTTCTTGAACAGATTCAGGCGCGGCAGTTCTTCCAGCTTGATGGCTTTTCGGTGGAAGCGGACCAGTGTGGCCAGCAGCGTTTGCTGTTCCTGGTTGAAACCCGGCAAGTTGGTATTTTGCAGGATATACGAGGAATGGCGGTGCATGCCGGTGTGGTTAATGCTCAGACCGACTTCATGCAACATGGCGCTGAATTTCAACAGTGATTCCAGCTGTGGCTGCACCAGTTTGGTATTTTGCGCCAGCCACTGGGCATACAATTGCTCTGTGGTATCCAGCACACGGCGCGCCTGTTCACGGTCAATGTTGTAATGCTCAGCCAGACTTTTGGCAGTACGGGTACGGATATCCTGATGACGGAAACGGCCTTCCATTTCATACAGCACACCTTCACGCAGTGCGCCGTCAGAAAGACGCAGCTCTTTGATCGCCAGCGCATCGAACACACCGCGCAGAATGGCAAGCCCCGGCACGAACACCGATTGCCTGTCTTCCGATAAGCCTGGTAAATCCAGGGCACTGAAATGTTTAAAGTTCAGTACCGCTTCGGACAGCATTTCCAGCCGTTCAGGGGTAATTAAGCCGTCTTTTTCGCCCATCGCGACCAGCACTTCGTGTGCCGCTTTAATACTGCCGGAGGCACCCAAAGCATACTGCCAGCCCTGCAGGCGGTACTGCCACGCCAGGGTTTCCAGCTTTTGCGCAGCAGCGAGCTGGGCACGTTTGAAGTTACTGCGGCTGATTTCGCCATTGGGGAAAAACATCTGCGCAAAACTGACACAGCCCATACGGCGGCTTTCGGCCAGCAACGGCTCGAAGTCCTCTCCGATGACCAGTTCTGTTGAACCGCCACCGATATCGACCACCAGCTTGCGGCCTTTTTCAGGCTGCGTATGTTCAACACCCATAAAAATAAGTCGTGCTTCTTCCTGCCCGGAAATAATTTCAATCGGGTAGGGGATGACTTCTTTGGCACGCTTGAGAAATTCCTCGGCGTTCACTGCCTGACGCAGCGTATGTGTACCGACGATAGTGACGTTATTTTCCGGAAAACCCTGCAGGCGTTCGGCGAATAAAGCCAGGCAATCCAGCCCGCGTTGAATGGCTTCTTCACTGAGCACATTTTTACTGTCGAGACCATCGGCCAGATGGACGCGCTGTTTCAGGCGTCCCAGGACCTGCAGCGCGCCGTTAACGACGCGTGCAATGACCATATGGAAACTGTTCGACCCGAGATCAATCGCCGCAATTTCCTGTGGCTTGGCATTCAGTGGGCTGCTTTTAAGGGGCATAGTTGTGTAACGCTCCAGGGGTTCAGGCTTGCTGACTTTGTTGTTCCAGCTCTTTCAGATATTCATAAATCGCCAGTTGCGCACGGACTTTGCGGCGATTTCCGCGTGGAACATACCGGTTGCTCAGTTCTTTATCAATCACTCTGGCTTTTACTGTGTCACTAAACAGCAGCTCAAGGATATCCAGAACGCGCTGTTTCAAACGCGGATCGAGCAGGGCGACGGCCACTTCAATACGATAATCAATATTACGCGTCATCCAGTCGGCTGAAGACAGGAAGACTTTAGAATCGCCGCCATTTTCAAAGACATACACGCGATCGTGTTCCAGATAGCGGTCAATGATGCTGGTAACCTGAATGTTTTCGCTAAAGCCGGGTAAATTCGGCACCAGAGAACACATCCCGCGGATCAGCAGACGGATTTTCACCCCGACGTTAGACGCGACGTAGAGGCGGTCGATCAGCCCTTTATCCACCAGATTATTGATTTTTAGCGTAATTCCGCCTGTTCCGCCCGCCTGAACGTTGGCAATTTCACGGTCGATCAAACGGTAAAGCATGTCGCGCGAGTTTTGCGGTGACACCATCAGATGCTCGAACGACACCGGGCGGTAAGGGTTTTCAATAAAGTTGAAGACGCGGCGGACCTCGTTGGTGATCCTCGCATCGGCGGTGAGCAGCGAATAGTCAGTATAAAGGCGCGCCGTTTTCTCATTAAAGTTACCGGTCCCGATATGAGCATAGCGGACAATTTCGTCGCCTTCGCGTCGGGAAATAAGAAAGAGTTTTGCGTGTATTTTCAGGCCCGGCGCAGAGAAAATAACGTGCACACCGGCTTCAGTCAGACGTTTCGCCCAGTGAATATTGGCTTCTTCATCGAAGCGCGCCTGCAGTTCGACGACAACAGTGACTTTCTTACCGTTGTGCGCGGCGTGGATCATCGATTCGATAATGCGGGAATCTTTCGCCACGCGGTAAATATTGATTTTTATCGACAGCACGTTCGGATCGAACGATGCCTGACGCAACAGTTCCAGTACGTGCTCAAACGTGTGGTACGGATAATACAGCAGCACGTCTTGCTCGCGGATCGCCGCAAAGCCGTTGCGGAATTTATCGAACCACAAATGGCGCAGACGTGGCAGCGGACGGTTGACCAGATTGGCTTTGCCGACGTTCGGGAAGCCGATGAAATCTTTAAAATTGTGATAACGGCCACCGGCAATCACCGAATCATAATTGGAGATGCCAAGTTTACCGCGCAGCAGTTCGACCATTTCATCCGGCATATCACGCTGATAAACGAAACGTACCGGTTCGGCGGTCAGACGCTGTTTCAGGCTTGATGACATCAGCTCAAGCAGGCTCGATTCCATTTCCGTGACCAGATCATATTCGGCGTCACGGGTCATTTTCATGGAGTACGCGTTCAGTGCATCGTAATCGAAGAAGCCTTTGAAAATATCATCCAGACAATAACGCAGGATGTTATCCAGCAGGATCATCGGCTTACGACGGCGTGGTGCTTCCGGCGGCAGGTTAACGAAACGTGGCACTTTATCGGACGGGATTTCCAGCAGCGCGTAATGGATCTCTTCGCCACGGATAATTTCCACTGCCAGATAGGTGTAATCGTCTTTGAGGAATTGCACCAGATTGGTATCGTGGTTAATCAGAATCGGTGTGATGTACTGGCGCAGCTGATGTTTGAAGTACTGACGCAGCCAGGCTTGCTGGTTTTCAGAAACCTGGCGTTCGTTAATCAGGAAGATCTGATTACGCGCCATTTCCAGAAGCAAATCGTTGTAAAGACTGTCGAATTCCTGATCAATGCGCAGCACCTTCGCCTGAATTTTTTTCAGCAAATGACGGGATGCGCCCAGAAAACCTTGTTCTTCACTGATGAGGATCCGTCGTTTTAAATCGGCAAAACGGACTTTATAAAACTCATCCAGGTTATTGGAGTAGATCCCTAAAAAACGCATCCGTTCGATCAGGGGATTGCTTTTGTCAGCCGCTTCCTGCAACACGCGCTCATTGAAGGACAGCCAGCTTAGTTCTTTCTCGATATAAAGCTTTTCCTGACCCATTTTCACTCCGTTCATTTAGCTTGCAACCTGGCCCATACAGGCAAATTTGCCTGAAAACACCGCAATGTAGCTCAACATATTCTTCGTGTTGCCCGCCTTTTAAGCGGCCAGCGCAGCAGGAAGTCATCTGTGAGAGGGGCCTAGTGTCTACTATCAATATTGCGAAAGATTGACAGGAAAGTCCAACATAACAAGGGATGATTTCAGGAGAGTCTTTAACGGGGAGTCAAAAGAGAGAAAAGTGTTACCGATGAAGGACATTTGCATCCTTCACCGGTCATTATTTTACCGATTTATGTCGCGGTGGAATTAAACCGCGCTGGCGCCAATCAGGGATTCCGGTTTGACCTGAACAGGCTTGGTTTTGTATTTCGCCAGAAACTGCGGCTGGAAAATACACATGCGGATGGCGCTGCGATATTCGCCGTTCACAAAGAATTCCTGTTTCAGTTCACCTTCAAGCTCGAAGCCTAATTTGCTGTAAATGTGGATCGCCTTTTTATTTTCTTTATCCACGATTAAATACAGTTTGTAGAGGTTAAGAACGGAGAAGGCATAATCCATCGCCAGACGGACAGCGTCACCGGCAAAGCCTTTGCCCTGATGCTGCGGATCGATGATGATCTGAAATTCCGCGCGGCGGTGAATATGATTAATTTCCACCAGCTCGACCAGGCCGACCGGTCCGCTTTCGTATTCAATAATAAAGCGGCGTTCGCTTTGGTCGTGAATATGCTTGTGATACAAGTCGGTCAGTTCGACGAAAGCCTCGTAAGGTTCTTCAAACCAGTAACGCATGATGCTGGCGTTATTATCAAGACGATGAACAAACGACAGGTCGTCCTTTTCCAGTGGACGTAATCTGACGCTGTTATGGCTAAACATGGGGTGTTCCTCAACTATAAAAGCCGTTTTATGAGGGTAACCTTCGTAAATATGAAATCGGAAACAACCGTGTTCCCGATGAAGGTCGGCGCACAAACGACGTTTAAACGTGCGCCGGGATGTGCATTATATCGGACGAAATGTAAACAAATGTCAAATGACGGAAAATAAAAAACCGGCGCATGGCCGGTTTATAGTGAAATCATGATGCAGTGGTAGATTAATCTTCTGCATATCCGCGTTCAGAAAGCGGATTGTTATCCAGCAGCGCCTGACCCTTTTGCAGCGACAAACGTCCGTCAACGAACCAGCTGACGACCAGCGGATAAATGCTGTGTTCCTGCGTTTGTATGCGGGCAATCAGCTCTTCTTCTGTATCGTCAGCAAACACTGGGACTTTGGCCTGTAAAATCACCGGACCGCCATCGAGTTCTTCAGTCACAAAATGCACGGACGTACCGTGTTCCGCATCCTGATTTTCAATGGCCTGACGGTGGGTGTGCAGACCCGGATATTTTGGCAGCAGGGAAGGGTGGATGTTGATCATGCGTCCGGCAAAGCGCTGGACGAATTCAGCGGTCAGAATACGCATATAACCGGCAAGTACCACCAGATCAGGCTGGAAAGTGTCAATGGCATCCGCCAGTGCAACGTCAAATTCCGCCCGGTCCCGGTAAGCCTTAACATCCAGTGCATGCGCGGGAATACCGGCTAAACGGGCTCTTTCAAGCCCGTATGCAGCTGCTTTATTGCTGAAGACCGCACTGAGTGTTGCGTTAATTCGTCCCTGCTGGCAGGCATCAATCAGGGCCTGTAAATTGCTCCCCTCGCCCGATACCAGAACCACAATCCTTTTCATTTTGCTACCCGTCTTCAGTCAGTTGATTTACTGGTTTTATTCAATAACCACGCGTTCAGCGGAGTCAGAGGCTTTAATGTAGCCAATTTTCCACGCTTTTTCGCCATTATCGTTCAGTAATGCAATCGCCTGATCGGCCAGTTCTGCCGGAAGTGCCACCAGCATGCCCACACCACAGTTAAAGGTGCGGTACATTTCGTGACGGCTGACATTACCGGCGGTTTGCAGCCAGGTGAAGACATCCGGCCACTGCCAGCTTGATTCGTCGATAATCACCTGTGTGTTGTCCGGCAATACACGTGGGATATTTTCCCAGAAGCCGCCACCGGTCAGATGGACGATGCCGTGAACATCCACGTTTTCGATCAGGTTCAGAATCGATTTCACGTAAATTTTGGTTGGTGCGAGCAGGTGATCGGCCAGCGGTTTGCCTGCCAGATCGGTAGTTTCCGGGTCAGTCTTACTGACTTCCAGAATTTTGCGCACCAGAGAATAACCGTTGGAATGCGGGCCACTGGCGGCCAGGCCGATCAGCACATCCCCGTCAGCCACTTTGCTGCCGTCGATGATTTCTGATTTTTCCACCACACCCACGCAGAAGCCTGCCACGTCGTAATCTTCGCCGTGATACATGCCCGGCATTTCAGCGGTTTCACCACCGACTAACGCACAGCCAGACTGTTTACAGCCTTCTGCGATACCGGTGATTACGCTGGCGGCAGTATCGACGTCCAGTTTGCCGGTGGCGTAATAGTCGAGGAAGAACAGCGGTTCAGCGCCCTGAACGATTAAATCGTTGACGCACATCGCGACCAGATCGATACCGATAGTATCATGGCGTTTCAAATCCATCGCCAGACGCAGCTTGGTGCCAACGCCGTCGGTACCCGAAACCAGTACGGGTTCACGATATTTTTGCGGCAGCGCGCAGAGGGCACCAAAACCGCCCAGTCCACCCATCACTTCAGGGCGGCGAGTCTGTTTTACTACACCTTTAATGCGGTCTACCAATGCGTTACCGGCATCGATATCTACGCCTGCGTCTTTATAGCTGAGAGAGGTTTTGTCGGTCACTGCGAAGTCCCCACGGCGGTTTGGGTTGGTGGTTGAAGAATAAAGCGGGGCAATTCTAACAGTGGAAGCAAACGTTTGCGAGCGCCTTATTCGATGATGAGTTTTAGGCTGTCTATACTCTAACCGGGTTACTGATGATCCAGATCAGGCTATTTGGTATGGCGTTCAAAAAAAATGGCGTTATAATCTCGCGATTTTTTTTTGCAGCTCAACCACCTTAGGAGAATAAATAATGAAGATCGTCGAGGTGAAACACCCGCTGGTGAAACACAAGCTGGGCCTGATGCGTGAAAACGACATCAGCACGAAACGTTTTCGCGAACTGGCTTCTGAGGTGGGAAGTCTGCTGACGTATGAAGCGACTGCTGATTTAGAAACTGAAAAAGTGACGATCGAAGGCTGGAATGGCCCGGTTGAAATCGATCAGATTAAAGGCAAGAAAATTACCGTAGTGCCTATCCTGCGTGCCGGTCTGGGCATGATGGAAGGCGTACTGGAACACGTTCCGAGTGCGCGTATCAGTGTGGTCGGCGTGTACCGTGATGAAGAAACCCTCAAGCCTGTGCCGTATTTTCAGAAACTGGTTTCTAACATTGAAGAACGTCTGGCACTGGTGGTTGATCCGATGCTGGCGACGGGGGGGTCTATGATTGCCACCATCGACCTGCTGAAAAAAGCCGGCTGCCAGAGCATTAAAGTGCTGGTGCTGGTTGCCGCGCCTGAAGGGATCGCCGCTCTCGAAGCCGCACACCCGGACGTTGAGTTGTACACCGCCTCGGTGGATCAGGGACTCAACGATAAAGGCTACATCATCCCGGGGCTCGGCGATGCGGGCGACAAGATATTTGGTACGAAATAAATAAGCGTTTAGCCGACTAATCAGTCGGCTTTTTTTTGCTCGTCATATACAACATCACACCATTGAGAGGATCACATTCATGACCCGTCGTGTCATCGGGGTAAGCGAACGTCCGCCATTGCTGCAGACGATTCCCCTGAGTTTCCAGCATCTGTTTGCCATGTTTGGTGCCACCGTCCTGGTGCCCATTCTGTTTAAGATCAACCCGGCAACGGTGCTGCTGTTCAATGGCATAGGGACTTTGCTGTATTTATTTGTCTGTAAAGGGAAAATACCGGCTTACCTTGGCTCGAGCTTCGCGTTTATTTCCCCGGTGCTGTTGCTGTTACCGATGGGGTATGAGGTGGCGCTCGGTGGTTTTATTGCCTGCGGGCTGTTGTTCTGCCTGGTGGCGCTGATTGTTAAGAAAGCCGGAATTGGCTGGATTAACGTGATATTCCCGCCTGCGGCGATGGGCGCAATCGTTGCCGTCATCGGACTGGAACTGGCGGGCGTGGCGGCGAATATGGCGGGTCTGTTACCTGCCGAGGGCGCGGCGGTGGATTCCACCACCATTACCATTTCGCTGGTGACACTGTCTGTGACCATTCTGGGGTCCGTGCTGTTCCGTGGTTTCCTGGCGATTATCCCGATCCTGATCGGCGTGCTGGTGGGTTATGCACTGTCGTTCTTTATGGGGGTGGTGGATGTCTCAACGATCGAGAATGCGCACTGGTTCGCGCTGCCAACCTTCTATACGCCACGTTTTGAATGGGTCGCCATCCTCACGATCCTGCCTGCGGCGCTGGTGGTTATTGCCGAACACGTCGGGCATCTGGTTGTGACGGCAAACATTGTGAAGAAAGATTTACTGCGTGATCCGGGCCTGCACCGTTCGATGCTGGCAAACGGTTTGTCGACCGTGTTGTCCGGTTTCTTCGGCTCAACGCCAAATACCACGTACGGTGAAAACATCGGCGTCATGGCCATCACCAAGGTATACAGCACCTGGGTTATTGGCGGCGCGGCCATTCTGGCTATTCTGCTTTCCTGTATCGGCAAACTGGCGGCAGCCATCCAGGCTGTGCCGGTACCGGTGATGGGCGGCGTTTCATTGCTGCTTTATGGTGTGATTGGTGCATCCGGTATCCGCGTGCTGATTGAATCGAAAGTGGATTACAATAAAGCACAAAACCTGATCCTGACCGCAGTGATCCTGATCATCGGTGTCAGCGGCGCGAAAATCCACATTGGTGCAGCGGAGCTGAAAGGCATGGCGCTGGCAACGATCGTGGGCATTTTCCTGAGTCTGCTGTTCAAAGTTATCGAGATTTTCCGTGGCGAAGAACAGATCATTGATGTTGAAGATGAGCGGGAAAATCCGCCGGTCTGATCTGCACGTTTTTAAGTGAATCCCTGACCGGCGGGTGTATTGCCAGCCGGTCAGGTGCTCGGATCGCAAGCGGTTGCACCGGGCACAGTTCATTTCACAACGGATCCTTGCTAGAATTCGGCAGTTCCTTTTATTGACGTGACAACATCTGCGGTCATTATACCGCTTTGGTTGAGGTGCTTCTGAATACGCCGGCACAGCTTTCTTTGCCACTTTATCTTCCCGATGATGAAACCTTTGCCAGTTTTTATCCGGGGGAAAACCCCTCTCTGCTTTCTGCCATTCAGAGCGCATTGCATCAGGAACACGGCACTTATATTTATTTCTGGTCACGCGAGGGCGGCGGCCGCAGCCACTTGCTGCATGCAGCCTGCGCCGAATTATCACAGCGCGGTGAAGCCGTCGGTTATGTGCCATTAGACAAACGCGCGTATTTCGTGCCTGAAGTGCTGGACGGTATGGAGCACCTGGCGCTGGTGTGCATCGATAATATCGAAGGCATTGCCGGTGATGATGAATGGGAAGCGGCTGTTTTCCATCTCTATAACCGCATTCTTGAAACCGGCCGTACGCGCCTGTTTATTACCGGCGATCGTCCTCCGCGTCAGCTCAATCTCAGCCTGCCGGATCTGGCTTCCCGTCTCGACTGGGGGCAAATCTACAAACTTCAGCCGCTTTCCGATGAAGAAAAACTTCAGGCATTGCAGCTACGCGCTAAACTGCGCGGGTTTGAACTGCCGGAAGACGTGGGCCGTTTCCTGCTCAAACGTCTGGATCGGGAAATGCGTACGTTGTTTATGACCCTGGATCAGCTCGATCGCGCTTCGATTACGGCGCAGCGGAAACTGACGATCCCGTTCGTGAAAGAAATTCTCGGGTTGTGACAGGAAGGGATGTCCGGGTTCGTTAGCACTGAACCCGAACTGAAAGCGCGGGGTTATAAAATCTCTTTGACCTGTTCCGGCGGACGCCCTAAACGCGCTTTGCCGTTGGCCACCACAATCGGACGTTCAATCAGCCGCGGATGATCGGCCATCACCTGTAACAGCGCATCCTCGCTCAGACTGGTATCCTTCAGATTCATGTCTTTATAAATCTGCTCACCCTTACGCATCAGTTCACGTGCTGAGCTGAAACCCAGCAGGCCGATCAATTCTTTCAGCTTATCCACTGACGGCTGCGTTTCCAGATACAAAATCACTTGCGGTTCAATGCCTTCTGCTTCCAGCAACTTCAGGGTTTCACGGCTCTTCGAACATGCCGGGTTATGATAGATTGCGACATCGTGTTGCATAAAATTTCCTCCATTCTGGCACTGAAATCAGCCTTTCTGATACTGACGGAATCGTTGCTGCAACTGACGAAGCTGGTCGATTCGTGCGTCATAACGGGCCTGTTCCAGACTGCCTAATTTTTGTAATGCGCTGGCATTGCTCAGCATTTCAATCGCCTGATCCAGACGTCCGACTAATGCCACGCTTTCCGCACGGGCAGCCAGTTCCTGCGCACGTAAACCCTGGGCGGCAGCGGCCTGAGACAACAAATCCCAACCATTCGGGTCACCCGGATAATTGAAAGTATAGCGGTTGAGGATTTTCATGGCATTGGCCGGTTTCGCGCCTTCGAGATAAGCATTGGCCAGATTGAGTTGCAGCACGGCGTTGGCACTGCTGGCAGCGCCGGCCTGCTCCAGACGCGCTATCGCCTGCGGCGCACGTTTGCTGTCGATATCATTATCGGTGGCTAAATCGAGTAACCATTCGTTGCCCGGATTCTGAGCCAGCAGCGGTTCAAGGATCGTCCGCGCCTGATCGTATTTTTTGGCTTTATAAAATTGCAGTGCATGGCCGTATTTTGCCGCCAGTTGCTCGCGGATATTGCCATTGCTCAGTTTCAGCAGATAGTCGTCACTCAGCGGGAAGCTCTCTGAACCGTACATCCCCAATATGCGTACTTTCGCCAGGGTGTAATCTTGTGAAGATTGCACAATCGGGTGCGGCATCTGGTTGGCGCGGTTACGGATATCGGCCAGACGGCTGTCGGGCAACGGGTGCGTCAGCAACATTTCCGGCGGACGGGTTGAGTAGCTCGCCTGATCTGCCAGTTTTTGCAGGAAGGCGGGCATCGCCTGCGGATCAAACCCCGAACGCTGTAAGACCTGAATGCCGATACGGTCAGCTTCCTGCTCATTGCCCTGCGTGAAGCTGATCATGCCTTGCTGCGTGCCTGCTAGTGTACCGGTCAGCGCCGCCATGCCCATTTGCGGACTGGCCATCGCCAGTAGAATTGACCCCAGCGCCCCCACCCAGGTGAGCGGCGCGTTACGTTGCTGGTCTTCCATCGCACGCGCCAGATGGCGCTGGGTCACGTGGGAAATTTCGTGCGCCATGACCGACGCCAGCTGGCTTTCGTTATCGGTATAACGGAACAGTGATGAGTGAAGCACCACATTGCCGCCAAAGAAGGCAAAGGCGTTCAGCTCATCGTTATTGACGATGAAAAAATGGAATGGCGTGCGGACGGAATAGGCATGCGCCACCAGCCGTTGCCCCAGTTCGTTGATGTACTGATTGAGCAGCGGATCGTTAATCAGCGGCGTGCTGGCGCGCATCTGACGGACATAAAAATCGCCCATCTGTAATTCCTGATTAATACTGAGTGTACCGCCTGCAGTCGTGCCGATGTCCGGTAATTGGTCGCTCACCGGCGGGGCTAACGGCGAGTTAGGGCTTTTTACGGGGCTCACGGGGGTTGACCAGAATGAACTGTCATCCGCACCGGCGGGCGGTATGGAACCCGCCAGCAGGCTGCCCAGACACAGGGCAATCACCCTTTTTTTCAACCGCATGACCATAAACATTTGCTTCCCAATAAGTTAACCGCGATACCGATGAGCTTTGCGAGCCTTTCTTCTGCGGACAGTCAGTCAGACCATTATTTTCTTGCGCTTTTCTCTGCGCTGGTCTCTATAGTAGCTATCCGCGTGAGAGTTTAAAACACTCCGAAGCTACAGTCGTGTGACAACGAATTTTTTAAATAGTTACTTGTGTCTGAGCGCGCAGGGAACGAACAGCGCGTAGATGCCAGACCCGAAATTACAGGAGCGTTTTATTAATGTTGGATATGTTATTACAGTGGTATCGCCGTCGCTTTACCGACCCGCAGGCTATCGCGCTGCTGGCGATTCTGGTCGCAGGATTCTGCATCCTCTATTTTCTCAATGGTATCCTTGCGCCGCTTCTGGTGGCGATCGTACTCGCCTATTTGCTGGAATGGCCGACGGTGCGTCTGCAACATGTCGGGCTTTCCCGCACGCTGTCGGTCAGCGTGGTGCTGATTATTTTTGCCGGTATTTTGCTGCTCGGTATGTTTGTCATTGCCCCGGTGACCTGGCAGCAGGGGGTGAACCTGATGACCGATTTACCGAGCATGCTGAACCGCTTTTATGATTTCGCCGCAACATTGCCGAAGCGTTATCCGGCGCTGGTGGATGCGGGCATCATCGATATGATGGCGGAAAACATGCGCAGCAAATTATCCGGGCTGGGTGAGTCAGTAGTGAAATATTCACTGGCCTCGCTGGTCGGTTTACTGACGCTGGCAATTTACCTGATTCTGGTGCCGATGATGGTGTTCTTTCTGCTCAAAGATAAAGAGCAGATGCTGAGTGCCGTGCGTCGCGTTCTGCCCCGCGATCGCGGGCTGGCCGGACAGGTTTGGGTGGAGATGAATCAGCAGGTCACCAACTATATTCGCGGCAAAGTGCTCGAAATGATTATCGTCGGAGTGGCCACGTATCTGGTGTTCTGGGTGATGGATTTGCATTATTCGCTGCTGCTGGCGGTGCTGGTCGGCGTATCCGTTCTGATCCCGTATATCGGCGCGATGCTGGTGACCATTCCGGTGGTGATTGTCGCGATGTTCCAGTGGGGGCTGGGCGCGGATTTCTGGACGCTTTTCGTCGCCTATCTGGTGGTGCAGGGGCTGGACGGTAATGTGATCGTGCCGCTGCTGTTCTCCGAGGCCGTGAACCTGCATCCGCTGGTGATTATTCTTTCTGTCGTGGTGTTTGGCGGTCTGTGGGGATTCTGGGGGGTGTTCTTTGCCATACCGCTGGCGACGCTGGTCAAAGCCGTGGTTCACGTCTGGCCGGATGAATCACTCAACGAAACGGTCTGATTTTTTCTGCTTACCGCACCCAATAAAAAAAGCGCGTCTGCGCTTTTTTTGTCTCCACAATCTGACCGTGTCGGCTATTTACCGTTGAGGTAGGCCATGACGATGTCATGGTGATTGGTGGTTTTGAAATCGTCGAACACTTTCTCGACTTTGCCATTGCCGTCGAGCAGGAAGCTGATGCGATGGATGCCGTCGTAGGTTTTCCCCATAAAGGATTTTTCACCCCAGACGCCAAACTGCTCACAGACCTGATGATCTTCATCGGACAACAAGGTGAAGTTCAGCAACTCTTTCTCAGCAAAACGCGACAGTTTTTCCGGTTTATCGGTGCTGATCCCCAGCACTTCCACTCCGGCATTTTTTAACTGATCCATGTTATCGCGCAGTCCGCAGGCTTGTACGGTACAACCCGGCGTCATGGCTTTAGGATAGAAATAGACCAGGACTTTCTGTCCCTGGAAGTCGGCCAGATTAATTTGTTCACCGTCTTGGTCGGGCAAACTAAATTGCGGCGCAGGGTCACCGGCTTTCAGTGGGCTCATTGTCTTTCTCCATATCTCTTAGCGATTACTGCAGTTTATCTTCATTCTCAGAATAACTAACCACGTTAATACTGCCTTGCGCTTTCAGTTCTGTACATAGCTGATGAAACGCCTGCTCAATAATTGCCGCATCGGTATTGGCTGCGCTGTGCGCCGTTATTTGAATCGATAACTGCGCCGGCGTGGCGGCATCTGCCGGGCGCGTTTTTGAGGCAAGTTCGGCGATATTCATCTGATGCGTATCGAATAAATCGGTAAAACGTTCGATCAGATGCGGAGAGTCTTTCACCTCCACTTTCACCCAGACCGTAGCAGGCATTGGCTGGCGTTCATGTGCACTGGTTCGCTTCATCACGATCAATAATTCCAGCTCTGCGCCTTTTTGCGGCAGGGTGGATTCGATCAGTGTAATCGCGTTCCAGCTTCCGGAAAGCAGCATGATAAACGTAAACTCATCACCGAGCATCGCCAGACGGCTGTCTTCAATATTACAGCCGCAGCTGCTGACCTGACGGGTAATGGTGTTGACGATACCCGGACGATCAGCGCCTAAGGCGGTGATCACGAGATAATGTTGTTGTGGCTGCGGCAAAATAGGTCTTCCTGTCGTGCTTGGGAGTATTCCCAAGGTAAACATAAAAAAAACCGCCGGACAAGCGGTTACCGCTCGTTGATTGCTTGCTTTTGCAGTGGTGTCAAAAGTACCATGAGTGACCTGTTTGTGGAGGGGAAGGTCAATGTTTACGGGAAGTATTGTTGCACTGGTTACGCCGATGGACACCAAAGGTGCTGTCGATCGCGCGAGTCTGAAAAAACTGATTGATTATCATGTGTCCAGTGGTACTGCGGCGATCGTTTCCGTTGGCACGACCGGCGAGTCGGCCACGTTGAGCCATGAAGAGCACGGTGACGTGGTCTTACAGACGCTGGAACTGGCTGATGGACGCATCCCTGTTATCGCAGGCACTGGCGCAAACGCGACTGCTGAAGCGATTTCTCTTACGCAACGTTTTGAAAAAAGTGGCGTTGTTGGTTGCCTGACAGTCACCCCTTATTACAACCGTCCGACGCAGGAAGGTCTGTATCAGCACTTCAAAGCCATCGCTGAAAATACCTCTTTGCCGCAAATTCTCTACAACGTGCCTTCACGTACCGGCTGCGATATGTTGCCGCAGACTATCGCGCGTTTAGCAAAATTGAAGAATATTGTTGCTGTTAAAGAAGCAACAGGGAACTTAAGTCGGGTTAGTCAGATCCAAGTGCTGGTTGATGATGAAGATTTCATTTTGCTGAGCGGCGATGACGCCAGCGGTCTGGACTTTATGCAACTCGGTGGTAAGGGCGTTATTTCCGTCACGGCTAACGTAGCTGCCCGTGAAATGGCCCAACTTTGTGAGCTGGCAGCGCTTGGCAACTTTGCCGAAGCGCGTCGCCTGAATCAGCGCCTGATGCCTTTGCATCAGAATTTGTTTGTAGAAGCAAACCCAATCCCGGTGAAATGGGCCTGTAAGGCACTGGGGTTGATGGCAACCGATACGATGCGTCTGCCTATGACGCCGTTAACAGATGCTGCCCGTCCGGTCGTGGAAGAAGCATTAAAAAGCGCCGGTTTGCTGTAACTCTTAGGAAGATTTGATGGCCTCTTTATTTGACAAGAACAGTTTCCAGATGACCCGATTGCAGAAAACGGCCGTAGCGAAAGTGGTCGGGGTTTCCCTGATCATGCTGCTGGCCGCCTGTTCAAGCGATCAACGTTACAAACGCCAGGTAAGTGGCGATGAAGCCTACCTGGATGCGTCAGGTCTGCATGAGCTGAAAGCGCCGGTCGGGATGATTCTTCCCGTGCAGAACGGAACGTATGAAGTTCAGGCAGGATCGATGCAGGGCGCCGTGGGCAAACAGCTCGACATCCGTCCACCATCCCAGCCACTGGCGCTGCTGAGCGGTTCCCAGACGCAATTCTCTGGCAACAGCAGCACCGTGTTGCTGGAAAATACCGCGCAGAATCGTGATCTGTGGAATAACGTCGTGAAAGCGGTTGAGCAAAATAATTTCAAAATTGCCAACCGTGATGATGCTAACCAGACACTGACCACCGATTTCGTTGACTGGAATCGTGCGGATGAAGACTTCCAGTATCAGGGGCGTTATCAGATCAGCGTGAAACAGCAGAGTTACCAGTTAGCACTGACGGTGAAAACGCTTGAGCTGAAACAACAGGATAAACCTGTGACCTCTTCTGCTGAAATCCAGCGTTACAACAGCCAGATGATGAACGCCATCACGGCGAACCTGGATAAAGTGCAGCAGGATACTCAGGCACGCCTCGACAACCGTCGTGTTGGTGAGATTGATGTTCAGAGCGGTGCAGATGATACCGGCCTGCCGGTGCTGATTGTTCGTGAGAGCTACGGTGTTGTGTGGGATCGCCTGCCAAATGCCCTGACAAAAGTCGGCATGAAAGTGACCGACAGCAGCCGTCCGCAAGGCACATTGTCTGTGACCTACAAACCGCTGAATGACGATGCGTGGCAGACACTGGGTGCGAAAGATCCGGGGCTGACTTCCGGTGATTACAAACTTCAGGTTGGCGACCTCGACAACCGTAGTAGTTTGCAGTTCCTTGATCCAAAAGGACATGCTCTCAGCCAGTCGCAGAACGATGCGATGGTGGCGGTCATGCAGGCCGCGTTTAGCCAGAGTAACGCAAAATAATACCAAGGGGCTCCGGCCCCTTTTTACATCTGTTTTTTCCACTGGAGTAAGTAAAGATGCAAAAGTTAGCTGAGTTGTATCGCGGCAAGGCGAAAACCGTCTACACCACCGAAAACCCGGACCTTCTGGTACTGGAGTTCCGTAACGATACGTCAGCACTGGATGGTCAGCGTATTGAGCAGTTCGACCGTAAAGGCATGGTTAACAATAAATTTAACCATTTCATCATGGCTAAGCTGGAAGAAGCCGGTATTCCTACTCAAATGGAACGCCTGCTGTCTGACACCGAAGTGCTGGTGAAAAAACTGGATATGGTCCCGGTTGAATGCGTGATCCGTAACCGTGCTGCTGGTTCGCTGGTAAAACGTCTGGGCATTGAAGAAGGTCTGGAACTGAACCCACCGTTGTTCGATTTGTTCCTCAAAAATGACGCCATGCACGACCCGATGATCAACGAATCGTATTGCAAGACGTTTGGCTGGGTGAACGAAGAAAACCTCGCGCGCATGAAAGAGCTGAGCTACAAAGCCAACGACGTGCTGAGCAAACTGTTTGATGATGCCGGTCTGATCCTGGTCGACTTCAAACTGGAATTCGGTCTGTTCAACGGGGAAGTGGTGCTCGGTGATGAGTTCTCTCCTGACGGCAGCCGCCTGTGGGATAAAGAAACCCTGAACAAAATGGACAAAGACCGTTACCGCCAGAGCCTGGGTGGCCTGATCGAAGCTTACGAAGAAGTCGCTCACCGTATCGGTGTGAAACTGGACTAAGCTGCACGTTATTTTTTTAGCCAGACTACGCAATCGTTTACGCGGTATGCACTAAACGGGTGATGGCCTCCGTCACCCGTTCTCTTTCCTGCATTTAATTTTCTTGTTTTAACACTGATTCCTTTCATTTAATTCCTCCGCCACTAAACTTACGTCCTTTCGCAGATGGTATTAACTGCGTGTGCTGGCTAGTCTTAAAAAAACAGGTTGGAGGTATCTATGCGTTGGCAAGGGCGTCGCGAAAGCGACAATGTAGAAGACAGACGCGGACAGGGATCTAACGGCGGCGGTTTAGGCGGCGGAGGAATGCGCCTGCCGATCCGTGGCAAAAGCGGTATCGTGATCATCATCGTGGTGCTGGTGGCCGGGTATTACGGTATCGACCTCACTCCGCTGATTGACGGCGGTCAGTCCGGCGGCATGCAGCAAACACAGTCACAATCCATCAGCCCGAAAGATGACGAGCAGGCAAAATTCACCTCGGTGATCCTCGCTTCGACGGAAGACACCTGGAAAGAGATTTTCCAGCGGCAGGGCATGACTTATCGTGAACCCAAACTGGTGATGTATCGCGGCGCGACCCGCACCGGTTGTGGCACCGGCCAGTCAGTGATGGGGCCGTTCTATTGTCCGGCGGACAGCACGGTGTATATCGATCTGTCGTTCTATCAGGAATTGCAGAACAAACTCGGCGCGGGCGGTGATTTTGCGCAGGGCTATGTGGTGGCGCACGAAGTCGGCCACCATGTGCAGAATTTGCTGGGCACCGAACGCAAGGTTCGCGAGATGCAGCAGGGCGCGTCGCAGACTGTGGTAAATCAGTTGTCGGTGAAAATGGAATTACAGGCTGACTGTTACGCCGGTGTCTGGGGGCACGCGATGCAGCAGCAAAATGTTCTCGAAGAGGGCGATCTGAAAGAAGCGCTGGATGCCGCGCAGGCCATCGGCGATGACCGGTTGCAACAGCAAAGTCAGGGGCGCGTGGTGCCGGACAGCTTCACTCACGGTACTTCCCAGCAGCGTTATACCTGGTTCAAACGCGGCTTCGATACCGGTAATCCGGATCAGTGTAATACCTTTGCCAGCCGCTGATTAAGTGGCAGGAAGCGCTGGTCTGCTGCTAAAAACTGTTCAATAATCAATGACCGATCCAGAGAGGCTCCCCGGGCCTCTCTTTCATTTTCATGTTGAACCGCTGGGAATGCCATGGCTTTTCTCGATCCAACCCTATTGATCTTACTTGTTTTCGCTGGTCTGGGCATTATCAGCCACAACAGCGCCGTCACAATCGCAATGTTCTTCCTCCTCACGGTGCGTATTACGCCACTGAACAGTTTTTTTCCGTGGATAGAAAAATACGGCCTGACTATCGGCATTATTATTCTGACCATTGGCGTGATGGCGCCGATTGCCAGCGGAAAAATCAGCGCCAGCACCATGGTGCATTCTTTCCTCCACTGGAAATCTATTGTCGCCATTCTGGTGGGTGTGCTGGTGTCGTGGCTTGGCGGACGTGGCCTGACGCTGATGGGTACGCAGCCGCATCTGGTGGCTGGCCTGTTAGTCGGCACCGTGCTGGGCGTGGCGTTGTTTAAAGGCGTACCGGTCGGGCCGCTGATTGCTGCCGGTCTGTTATCGATGATTGTCGGGAAAACCTGACATGTCTGCGACGTTGCTACAGCAGCAGATGCAGCGGCTGGGTGTCCGGCGTTTGCTGGTGTTCAGTGGCGGGACGCAGTGGTGTGAACAACAGGCTGTTCTGTTCGCTGCCCAAAGTGCCGGTGACTGGCTGTGGCTGAGTGATTCACCGCCTGATGGCGTCACATCCTGCCCGCCTTCAGTTGCGCAGACGTTGCTCGGACAGGACATTTTTCACGGTGTGTTTGATGCGCGTTATGGCCTCAATGCCGAGGCGCTGGCGGTATTTTCCGGCACATTGAAAGCCGGAAGCTGGCTGATTCTGCTAATACCGGAATGGAACGCCTGGTCTGACACGCCGGACGCGGACAGCCTGCGCTGGAGCGAACAACCGCAGGCGATCCCGACGCCGCGTTTCATCCGCCGTTTCCGATCTTTGCTCGAACAAGATCGCAACATTACGGTTTGCCGGCAGGATCAGCCTTTTGATATCCCCCCGCTGCCAGCAGCACCCGACTGGCTGCCACCCGACGGTCAGCCCACCGCTGAACAATCGCAGATTTTACAACAACTGATGCAGGCTCAGTCCGGCGTATGGGTGCTGACGGCTGCCCGTGGCCGTGGCAAATCGACGCTGGCGGGAATGCTTGCCAGACAGTGGCCGGGCACCTGTTGGGTAACCGCACCGGCGAAAGCCTCAGCCAGCCAGATTCTCAATCATCAAACAGAGTCTGCCCGCTTTATCGCGCCGGATGCGTTGCTTTCATTATGCCGCGAAGGCGCGGTAACGGACATTGACTGGCTGATTATCGACGAAGCGGCGGCAATTCCGACGCCGATGCTTTCGGAAATTATCGCGGCTTTTCCGCGTGTGTTACTGACCACTACGGTTCAGGGATATGAAGGCACCGGACGCGGGTTCTTACTTAAATTCTGTGCATCCCTGCCGCGGTGGCATGACCTGCGTCTGAATTCCCCGGTCCGCTGGTCATCATCCGACACGCTTGAGCCGTTTATCAGTCAGTTATTGTTGTTTGACGAGCATTTGCCTGTAGCAGAACAGACGGGCGGCACATCAGAAATTTTCTCCATTGATGCCGACGACTGGCTGAGTGAACCGGCGCTGTTAGAGGAATTCTACGGCCTGCTGACCAGCGCGCACTACCGCACGTCGCCGCTGGATCTGCGGCGTTTGCTGGATGCGCCGGGCATGACATTCAGTGCGTCACGACAGAAAAACACCCTGACCGGCGCATTATGGCTGGTGGATGAAGGCGGGCTGAGTGCTGAACTGGCGCAGGAAGTCTGGGCGGGCAGGCGACGTCCGCGCGGTAATCTGGTGGCGCAGTCTCTCGCCGCGCACGCGGGTTTCCCCGAGGCTGCCGTTATGCGTTCACGGCGTGTCAGCCGGATTGCGGTACATCCCGCGTTTCGCCGTCGGGGTATTGCCCGTGATTTGTTAGCAGCGCAAAAACAGCAGGCGGGGCTGGATTTCCTGTCGGTGAGTTTTGGCTACACGTCAGATCTGGCGTCATTATGGCAACAGGCCGGATTCCGGCTGGTGCGCGTCAGTATGCAGAAAGAAGCCAGTAGCGGCTGTTATGCCGCGATGGCGATATTACCGCTGAGCGCGGCGGGGCAGGCACTGGCGGACAGAGCCGTGCATCAGCTTGAACGTGACTGGCGCTGGCTGGCGCCTCAGATGGATTTAACCCTGCCGCTCGATACCACTGCGGATACGCAACCCGATGATGCCGACTGGCGCGAACTGAACGGATTTGCGTTCGCCCATCGTCCGCTGGAAAGCAGTTTACCGGCGCTCAGTCGCGTGCTGTTGCACAGCACTTTGCCACTGACGGCGTTGCGTGCGCATCTGCAACAGGGGCAAAGTGTCGCGCAAGTCGTCATGTCGCTGAAGCTTTCCGGCCGTAAAGCGCTGGTTTCGCGCTGGCGTGAGGAGACACGACAGGCGCTGAAAGCCGCGGGAATGGCTGAATAAATCAGCGGTTTCATTGCAAAAAATGGAAAGACTCGTTCAATAAAACCCGATTTCACTGACCGGCGGGCGGCGTATAGTGAACTCATTAAATGACAACGGGAGAGAGCAATGAGCTCAGAACAAATTATCGTCCAGCAGCCGGAAGAAATCGCTAACCAGCTGATTTTATTATTTCATGGCGTGGGTGATAACCCGATTTCTATGGGCGAAATCGGTAAGTTTTTCGCTGTTTCATTCCCGCAGGCGCAGGTGATAAGCGTCGGCAGCCCGGATATTTGTGATTTTGGCCGGGGCTTCCAGTGGTTTTCCGTGCAGGGCGTGACCGAACAAAACCGTCAGCCGCGAGTGGATGCCGCAATGCCAGCTTTTGTGCAGATTGTCCGTGACTGGCAGCAAAAAACCGGCGTTACGCCGGAACACACCACATTAGTCGGCTTTTCGCAGGGCACCATCATGACGCTGGAATCGACGAAAGTGGAAGAGCATCTGGCGTCGCGCATTATCGCGTTCAGCGGGCGTTTTTCAACGCTTCCGGAAAAACCGATTGCCGCCGGTACGGTGGTGCATTTCATTCATGGCGAACAGGATCCGGTGATTAATCCGTTCCAGTCGAAAAGTGCGGCAGAACGTCTGAAATCATTGGGCTGTGAATGTACGCTCAATCTTCAGCCAGGTATGGGACACGGGCTGGATTCGCACATGATTAATACGGCGATAGCGCATTTGCAAAATTACGAACCGAAGTCGCATCAGCACTGATTTTATTGCCACTTTTATTGAAAAACGCCCCCGGCTGCATCACAACCGGGGGCGTTTTTTTAATGTCTGACTGAGGCGATTATTTGCGGTTTTTACGCATAAAATCATCCATGAAGTTCGTCAGCTTTTCTGCCGCTGGCAGTGACAGGGCGTTGTAGATAGAGGCACGGATGCCGCCAATCGCACGGTGCCCTGCCAGACCTGAGAAGCCAGCTTCCTGGCTTTCGGCCAGGAATTTCTTCTCCAGATCCGCATCCGGCAACTTAAACGCAACGTTCATGTGTGAACGGTCGGCTTTGCTGCTCCAGCCATTGTAGAAACCGTCGCTGTTGTCGAGCATTGCATACAACAGTTCTGCTTTATGGCGGTTGGTTTGTTCCATATTTTCCAGACCGCCGACGTCGTTAAGCAGCCAGCGGGTGACCAGCAGCACCACATAAATCGCAAATACCGGCGGCGTATTGAGGTTGGAATGAGATTCCACCTGACGGCGGTAATTCAGGAATGATGGCAATTCGTCAGATGACGCTTTCACCACGGTATCGTGCACCAGCACGATGGTGACGCCCGCCGGGCCGATGTTTTTCTGCGCATGAGCGTAGATGACTGAAAACTTATTGGCATCGCACGGTTTGGACAGGAAATCGGAAGACATATCGCAGACGCGGGGTACGTCGTCGCGGCCTAAAACGCGCTGAAACTGTAACCCTTCCACTGTTTCGTTCGAGACATAATGCAGATAGGGCGCATCAGGCGAGAATGCCAGTTCTTCGTCAGAGGGCAGACGGTTGAATCCGCACGATTCGCCGCTCCACAACACTTTTACCGGCCCTTCGCGACGCGCTTCGGTCACGACTTTACTGCTCCAGTAACCGGTATCCAGATATTCTGCCGCATGCTTCTGACCGCGCAACAGCGTCATCGGCACCATCGAAAACTGCTGCGTTGCGCCACCCTGCAGGAACAGGATATGGAAATCTTTCGACAAGCCGAGCAGGGTGCGGATGTTGTTTTCGGTTTCCTGCACAATGGCGGCAAACCAGTCTGAACGGTGGCTGATACCGAGGATCGACAGGCCAACTTCCGGCACTTCTTTTATCGCGGCTTCAACCTGAGTGAGAACGGTTTCCGGCAATGCGCCAGGGCCACCGGAGAAGTTCAGGGCGTTACGTGAAATCATGTTTATTCTTGTCCTTTAAACGCATCAGCAGAGGTGTCGGTGTGCGCAAAGGCACGGGATAACAGCAACTCGCGGCATGCTGTTTTAACTTTATTCATGTGGATTTTTTTGTGCGGGAACATCACTTCCAGATCCATTGCGTGCACCACCATCGCCGGATCAATTTCAAACACCAGCAATTCGCCGTCCGGTGTTTCGCTGCAATCGATGCCGAGATAGTCGAGCTGCGTGGTGCCATAAATCGCTTTCAGCGCCTGCTGGTGGCGGGTGGCAAATTCGTGGAAGTTGTTCAGGAATGCGGCTTCTTCTTCACGCTTTTGAATATCTTCGTACATAAAAGCGTTAACGTAATGCACCATCCAGTGGGATGAAATCGCCATATGACAGGCATACGGCACGCCGTTGATCAACGAAATGCGGTACTTACGGAACTGACCGTCTTCATTGCTGTAATCAATAAACTGCGACAGGAAATAATCTTCAACCTGCACGCGGGTCAGATAATCAGCCAGTTCTTCCTGACCGGTGATTTTTTCCAGACCGTGACCACCGTGCGAACCCGCAGGGCGCAGGATCACCGGATAACTGCTGTCAGGCAGCGCAGCGTGCAGCGTGGTTTCTCCGGCAGCGACGGCAGATAACGCCGCAAACGTCATCGCATGCGCCTGGGCAATGGCTAAACCCGGTTGGTTTTGCAACAGGCGGCTGGCGGTTTGGCGTTCAGAACTCGGGATATGCTGTGGCGCATTGATCACCGGCACCGGCCAATGTTCCGTGACATCTTCCAGTTGCTGCAACAGGAACAGATTTTCGGTAGTGGCGCTGATGCCGACCATCAGTAAATCATGTTCAGGGATCGGGGCTTCAAAAGGGGCTTCGGGCGTGATGTAGTAATAAATCAGCTCGATGTCGCTGTTTTCCAGCAGGCAATCCAGCGGCACATTCGCGGAAAGCGTGCCGGGCACCATGAGTATCAGTAAGCGTAACTTCGCCGGTTGTAGCGCGGGGCAAAGGGTATAGACCTGCTGCATCGCCAGTGCCTGATTCTGAATCGTCAAACCCAGTTCAGTGCGTTGCAGGCACAGCATGACAGTGGAAAGGTTCATCCATAATACGGCGTCATCCGGGGTCTGTTGCGCACGGGTGATCAGTATCTGCGCGATGTCAGACCATTCCTCGCCCGCGATGCTCATACGTAGAAACGGAGCCAGACCCAGAAATTTCGACGCGTCAAAGCGTTCAGGCACTGCCTGATCCGCCCGGGTAATAGGTAATGTTTGCAAAGACTTGTTCTCTCCGTGCATCAGTTTCATGTTGAATGATAACGGCAGGAGGTAAAGTCAATCGGCGGAGAATCGCTAGATTATCCGCCGACTAATATTGATTAAAAGTGAGATGCTACCGGGGTGGGATTACTTTTTCTTTGGCCAGTCGTCATCTTTATCCCACTCGGCATTGTTGTCGCGATGCGGCGGGATCTCAGGTTTATCTTTCAGGAACTTTTTCACATCAACGCGGTTCAGCTCTTTGATGCCGCTGATAAACATGCCGACCAGAATGATCAGAACGATCCACCAGTAATCTTTAATCCACTCCATGGTGTACTCCTTAAAAGGGTGAGAGGGCGATAAATCGCGGGAAAAGAGTGTCCATTTGCCCGGCTAACCAGTCTGCAGCAGCGACGTCTTTTCCGGTCCAGGAACTGATCAACACCTGCGGCGTAAGCTGTTTTTCACATTCTGCCGCCAGCGGGCGGTAACTCAGATGCCAGGGTTCGACAGCCACACCGCCGCGATCTTCCGCATATGGCCGGTAAAAACCATATTCTGTCATATGCGCTGACATCCATTGGTTCAGCGGATAAAAATACCCGCCTTCTTCATATTCCCACGGCTCCAGTTGCAGCGTCTTACCCGCCGGTAACAATGAAGGATCGTACACATCCAGGTCACTGCCCCAGTGGTGACGGCTTGCACCCGGCAGCGCAGACCAGCGCAAAATCAGCTCGCAACGTTCTGCTGTCGTCAGCGCGCTGACATCCACCGGCTGACTGTTCTTATCTAATACTGGTCGCTCGCCGCGAAATTTGCCATTCCAGATAGCCAGTTGCCGATCGAAATCACGAAAGGTGCTGGCCGGTTGCAAGTCAAAACCGGCTTCACGGGCTGCCAGACGCATTTTTTCGAATGCCTGCGCCGCTTCCTTCTGCAAACGATGCGGCCCGTCGTCGATAATCACCAGATGCGCAGCGGAGCGTCCGGTCAGCATCTCGTGAGTGATCATGCGACTAATTGTTCCATGATGCGCTGATACATGCGGCTGAGCACCTGCAGATCGGCGGCATGTACGCATTCATTGATTTTGTGGATAGTCGCGTTGACCGGCCCGAGTTCAACCACCTGCGCCCCCATCAGCGCGATAAAACGCCCGTCAGAGGTACCACCGGTAGTTTGCAGTTCCGGCGTGATTTCACTGTAATGGCGCACCGCATTGACTACGGCATCCACCAGCTCACCGCGTGATGTCAGGAATGGCTGGCCGGAAACCACCCAGTTCAGGGTGTATTGCAGGTTATGGCGATCCAGTAATTCGGCGACGCGCTGTTTGATGATGGCATCAGTCAGCTCGGTGCTGAAACGGAAGTTGAACTGCACATAAAGTTCGCCCGGAATGACGTTGTTGCTGCCGGTGCCCGCGTTGATATTGGCAATTTGCATGCTGGTTGGCGGGAAGAATTCGTTACCATTATCCCACACGGTGGCGACCAGCTCATTCAGCGCGGGCATGGCGCGGTGTACCGGATTATCCGCCAGATGCGGATACGCCACATGCCCCTGAACGCCATGCACATGCAGGTTGGCGGTCATGGAACCGCGACGGCCATTTTTCACAATATCGCCGACGCGCGTGGTGCTGGAAGGCTCGCCGACCAGACAGTAATCAAGGCGCTCATTGCGTGCCATCAGCGCGTTGACCACTTTGACGGTGCCGTTGACGGCGCTGGCTTCTTCATCAGAAGTGATGAGAAAAGCCAGACGACCCTGATGATGGGGATTGGCGGCGACAAACCGCTCTGCTGCCACTACCATCGCCGCCAGTGAGCCTTTCATGTCTGCCGCGCCGCGACCATACAACATGCCGTCGCGCAGCGTTGGCTCAAACGGGCCGGTAACCCACAGCTTGTGATCGCCGGTAGGGACCACATCGGTATGCCCGGCAAAGGCCAGGGTTTTGCCTTCACCACGTGTCGCCCAGAAATTCAGGGTATCGCCAAAATGCATCGGCTCAATGTGAAAACCAATGGCCTCAAGGCGGGCAATCATAATCTCCTGGCAACCCGCATCGTCCGGGCTGAGGGAAGGGCGGCGGATTAACTGTTGCGCTAAATCGAGAACCGGACAACTCATGTTACTTCACCTGTGCAAGGAATTGCTGATAGCTTTCTGGTTTGAATCCCAGCAGAGACTGGCCTTCTGGCGCCAGTAAAAACGGACGTTTGATGACAGCCGGATGTTCGAGCATCAGCGCTTTGGCGCTGGCTTCGTTATCACAGGCTGCGCGCGTGGCCTCATCGAGCTTGCGCCAGGTAGTGCCACGGGTATTGAGCATCGCTTCCCAGCCTTGTTTATCTAACAAATCCTGCAGCAACGCGGCATCCAGCCCTTCGACCCGATAATCATGAAACTGGCATTCAACACCGTTTTCTTCCAGCCAGCGGCGGGCTTTCTTAACGGTGTCGCAATTTTTTATGCCGTAGAGAATAAATGAGTTTTGAGCTGAAGTTGTTGCCATAGAAAAACGTAACCTGTCAGTAAAATAAGCGCTTTTTAGCTGCGCTGATAAGTGGCGTCAGAGAAGGACACATAATGAGGCAAAACGCCGGCAGGATCCAGACGGGGCGGGATTGTGATCGCGCTTAAAAATTAGTCACGGAGTTTTTGCATGGTCAAAAAATAAACGTATACTGCCAGCGTCCAATCAAGGGGAGTAAAATGTTAGAGCAAGAATTAGGTCACTGGAAAGACTTTATCGACCGTATGTTGAAAGCGTAATTGCCCACATCGTTACCGACAAAGCAAAGAAAAGATTTATTCTCAGTGCAGCACGTCATTATAAAAACGTTTGTTCAGGAAGACCATTACGTTGCATTTAGCGACGATTCTCACAGCCAGTAAATCATGAATAAAAAAGGCGTTAATGTGAATTAACGCCTTTTTTGTTGCCTGCGATCCGGCGTTTTTACCGGTGTTCGGCGGGGGCCGTTTCCACGATATCAGCAATTACCGGTGCAGTGTGTTTGCCCGGAAAACGACGGCGGATCAACACAAAGAACAGCGGTACGAAGAAAATCGCCAGCACCGTGGCGGAAATCATCCCGCCGATCACACCGGTACCGACGGCGTGCTGGCTGCCTGAACCGGCCCCCATGCTGGTCGCCATCGGCAGAACGCCGAAAACAAATGCCAGCGAGGTCATCAGAATCGGACGCAGACGCATTCTGGCGGCTTCGAGCGTGGCCTCCAGCAGTTCCTTCCCGCGAACATTCAGGTCATTGGCAAATTCGACAATCAGAATGGCGTTCTTCGCTGACAAACCGATGATGGTCAGCATACCGACCTGGAAATACACATCGTTTTCCAGCCCGCGCAGCCAGGTGGCAATTACCGCGCCGAGCACGCCGAGCGGCACCACCAGCATGACGGAGAACGGAATGGACCAGCTCTCGTACAACGCCGCCAGACACAGGAACACCACCAGCAGGGAAATCGCATACAGCGCCGGTGCCTGAGAACCTGACAGTCTTTCCTGATACGACAGACCGGTCCATTCCAGACCAATACCCACCGGCAACTTCGCGACCAGTTTTTCCATGTCATCCATCGCAGTACCGCTGCTGATGCCCGTTGCCGGTTCACCGACAATTTCCAGCGCGGAATAGCCGTTGTAACGCTCAAGACGCGGCGAACCTGTCAGCCATTTCGACGTGGCGAAAGCGGAGAAGGGCACCATGGTTCCGGCGGAGTTTCGCACATACCAGCGGTCAATATCGTCCGGCAGCATGCGGTATTGTGCAGCGGCCTGCACGTAGACTTTCTTCACACGGCCACGGTCAACGAAGTCATTGACGTAGGTTGAGCCCCACGCGGTACTCAGCGTGCTGTTGATATCAGAGATAGCCACGCCCAGCGCCTGCGCTTTCACCTGATCGATATCGATCTGCAACTGCGGGCTGTCATCCAGACCGTTGTGACGCACGCGGGTCAGGTTGCTGTCTTTGGATGTCATGGCCAGCAACTGATCGCGCGCCGCCATCAGCGCATCATGACCCAGCCCGGCGTGGTCCTGTAATTCCATATCAAAGCCGGTGGCGCTGCCCAGACCGTTGATGGCGGGCGGGCTGCTGGCGATCACGCGCGCTTCGGTTATCTTGTTAAACGCTTTGGTCGCCCGTTCAATCAGTGCAAAAGAAGAATCGCCTTCGCCGGTGCGTGCATCCCAGGGCGTCAGGCGCACGAACATACGCGCAACGTTTTGCCCGTTACCGCCGGGGCCAGCACCGATGGTTGAGAACACCGAAAGCACGTCTTTCTTATCTTCAGTCAGGAAATACTTTTCGACCTTTTCCACCACTTTTTGTGTCTGCTGCAACGTTGAACCCGGCGGCAACTGAACCTGAACAGTGAACACGCCACGGTCTTCCATCGGCAGGAAGGAGGTGGGCAGTTTGATAAACATCACTGCCAGCAAGGCGACCAGTGCGGCATATCCCAGCATATAACGCAGGCTGTTACGCAGAACCCTCGCCACGCCGTTTTCGTAGCGACGCGCGTTGCGGTCAAACATGCGGTTAAACCAGCCGAAGAAACCGCGTTTACCGTGATGATGTCCCTGCGCGACAGGTTTGAGAATGGTCGAGCACAGCGCTGGTGTCAGCGTCAGCGCGACGAACACTGACAGCACCATCGCCGAGACAATGGTGATGGAGAACTGGCGGTAAATCGCGCCGGTGGTACCGCCGAAGAATGCCATCGGCACGAACACCGCCGACAGCACCATGGTGATACCGACCAGCGCACTCTGAATTTGTCCCATCGATTTTCGCGTGGCCTCTCTGGGGCTGAGGCCTTCTTCACTCATCACGCGCTCGACGTTTTCCACCACCACGATGGCATCATCCACCAGCAGGCCGATGGCGAGCACCATCGCGAACATCGTCAGAGTATTGATGCTGTAACCGAACTGATGCAGCACGGCGAACGTCCCCAGCAAGACCACCGGCACGGCAATTGTCGGGATCAGCGTAGCGCGGAAGTTTTGCAGGAACAGATACATCACCAGGAACACCAGCACGATCGCTTCAAACAGCGTTTTCACCACGTCGGTGATCGCCGCTTTAACAAACGGCGTGGTCTCGTAAGCGATTTCGGCTTTCAGACCGTGCGGATAATAGTGAGAAAGCTCATCAAGGCGCGCACGGACGGCTTTGTCGGTTTGCAGTTCGTTGGCACCGGACGCCAGTTTAACGCCCATCCCTGATGCAGCCTGTCCGTTATACCGGCTGAGCAGGGCGTAGTTTTCCGCGCCGAGACCGATGGTGGAGACATCGCCAAGTTTGACCTGCGAACCGTCCTGATTCACTTTCAGGGTGATCTGGCGGAACTGTTCCGGCGTCTGTAACTGTGCCTGGGCATTAATGGTGGCATTCAGGGCCTGAAAATCCACAGAAGGTGCGCCGCCGAGCTGACCGACAGCGACCTGACTGTTTTGCGCTTTGATGGCGGTGACCACATCGGCGGTGGTCAGCTGGTAATTATTGAGCTTGTCCGGATCCAGCCAGATGCGCATCGCGTACTGTGAACCGTAAGCATCAATGCTGCCGACGCCAGGCACGCGGCTCAGCGGATCCTGAATGTTGGACGCCACATAGTCGGCGATATCCTGCTTATCCATGCTGCCGTCGGTGGAGACAAACGCCACCATCATCAGGTTAGTGTCACCGGTTTTTGACACCGTCACACCCTGCGTCTGCACGTCCTGCGGCAGGCGTTTCAGCGCCTGCTGCAACTGGTTTTGCACCTGTTGCAGCGCTTCGTTGGGATCGGTACCGGCGGTAAAGCTCAGGGTTATCTGCGACTTACCGTCGTTACTGCTTTGCGATGACATGTACATCAGATTATCGAGGCCGGTCATGTTCTGTTCGATAATCTGGGTAACGGTATTTTCTAATGTTTGTGCTGATGCGCCGGGATAGGTTGCAGAAATCCTGACGTTTGGCGGAGCCAGATCGGGATACTGTTCAACCGGCAGAAAATAGATAGCGAGTGCGCCGGACAAGGAAATGATGATCGCTAAAACCCAGGCAAAGATTGGGCGATCGATAAAAAAGTTAGCCATGCTTCAGGAACCTCGTTGTCACTCTGGCGTGAGTAACTAACATCAGCAAACAAACAGAACGTCAGTAATCTGACAAAAAAATCCCCTGAGCGCTATTTTCTCATAGGCAGTCTCAGAGGCGGAACCGTCCCGACGGGACTGAGCAAGTGTTAGAGTGGAGTTCTACGTCAATGCACTTTACCTTCTCATGTCGCATAAAACGTGGAGAAATAAAGGAGATAATGTAAAAAAAACCTCCCTGTACACAGGGTTATGCCGCAGACAGATTCGCTGATACCGTCTACGCTTTGACAGCCTGCTTTTTTATGACACGCATTCGTATGTCCACACTGGAGCCGTTCAGATGAGTTTGATGTTAAATTCGGTTTTCGCCCGTCGTCTCTACCTTTGCTGGTTGCTGGACTCTGAACAAAAACCGAACGTACCAAAACTGATGGAAATCACCGGCTGGCCGCGCCGCACCTTGCAGGACGTACTGAAAGCGCTACCGGGTATGGGTGTCGAACTGGAATTTGTGCAGCAGGGTGTGCGCAATAATGACGGTTATTATCAGCTTTCAGGCTGGGGGCCGCTGGATGCGAAGTGGGTTGAACGCCATCGGGAACAACTGCTTAATGCAATTGAGCACGGCTGAATCTGGCGTGCGCGATGTAATGCCGCTATGATGTCTGGCTTCTCTCACCCTCTGAGCGGAGGCACGCTTTATGTCATCTGATGACAAGTCATCCCGGATCGAAAACGTTCAAAACCAGTTACTCTCTGATAACTGGTATGTTCTTCGCAAATACACCTACGATTTAATCAAACGTAATGGCGAACGCCAGCCGCAATCCCGTGAAGTGTATGACCGGGGAAATGGCGCGACTATTCTGCTTTATAACCGTCCTAAAAAAACCGTTCTGCTGATCAGACAGTTCCGTATGCCGACCTACGTCAATGGCAACCCGACCGGTATGTTGCTGGAAACCTGCGCCGGTTTGCTCGACAACGATTCGCCGGAAGATTGCATCCGTAAAGAAGCCATTGAAGAAACCGGTTTTGCAGTGGGCAAGGTAGATAAACTGTTTGAAGCCTATATGTCGCCGGGCAGCGTGACCGAAATCGTGCATTTTTTCGCGGCAGAATACGATGAGTCGCAGCGTCAGAACGCCGGTGGCGGCGTGGAAGACGAGGACATTGATGTGCTGGAGGTGCCGTTTACCGAGGCGCTGGCGATGATCAAAGATGGCCGCATCAGAGATGGCAAAACCATTATGTTGCTGCAATATGCGCAGATTCAGGGCTGGCTGGCGTAAAGATGACCGGCGAAAATGCATCTGAGGCAAAGGCACCCGCGGGTGCCTTTGTTATTTCAGTGTTCCAGGTTTATTGCGGTGCTGCCCGCGTGGCCTTTCATGGCAGACCATGGCAGAACGGACCATTCCGGGCCTTCGCATGAACGCATGACACGGGCAAACGTCGGATCAAAATACAGCCCTTTTTGCGTGAAATACCAGGCCGGGAATTGCCAGACCGACGGGTCTGAATAATCACAATCGTCTTCGCTTTCTTCCGTCGGCTTTTTCATCTGTTGCGGATAAGCCGCGGTCAGTTGTTTCACCAGCCACGGCGCCCATTTCTTATCGCGGTACTGCGCGAAGGTATCGAAATCCACATCGTTTTTACCCGTAAGGGCGCGATCTTCAGCATTCAGATAGTGGAACGGTGCGCCATCGCCCACCCAAATCACATCTTCCAGCGTCAGCGTTTCTGCGGTTTTGGCGTTCAGGTTGATCGGCGCTTCGCCGAAATCAGGATGCGCACCGCCGCAGTCATAAGAGGTAAATACGCTGATGCTGACCACATCGGGACTCATGAACTTCGGCGTCACCGTTTGCTGATATTCTCCCTGACCAAAACGGCTTGCCCCGAGCATACAGGCATGCCAGCCGCTGACTTCCTGCCATAGACGGGCGCGCAGCTTCTGGTTAATGGCCGGTAAACTGGCTTCCGGATAACCGGAGACAATCTCAAAGAAACTGATTTTTGATTGCGGTTCCGTCCACCATTGCAGCTGATAGCCCATGAAGTTTTCGTTTTTGCCCGCTTTCAGTTGCAGCGCGGATAAACGCAAATACTCGTACGGATCGGTGTGGATCAGCGAACTGAGATAGCCGTCGTCCGTGGCGGCTGCCGGTAACTGCGCGGGTTGCAGCTTAACCGGCAGTGTTTTGCCCTGCGGGTTGGTCCAGTTGCCTTGCCAGTCACCGTTTTCATCTTTGGTCAGCGTCAGTTCAGGGCGCGGTGTATCGTCGAAATCATCCAGACCTTCCTGTAATTTCAGTTCCTGACCATCCAGCGCTCCGTTGAGCGGCAGATCCAGACGGTATTTTTGATAGAAATACCGTCCGGTCACTTCGTCAGGTTTATTTAAATCGAGTTCGACGACAATGCTGGTTTTACCCAGTGTGCCGGCGTACACCACCGGAGGCTCTTCAGCCAGCGCCGGCAGTGATAACAGCGTTATCATCAAAATCAATAACTTCATCCGTATCTCCCAGAGAAATGATCTTCATCCTTTTCGCCATTATTGTTTGTTTTTGGCTCAGCCAGTGTACTGAAAGTTTCCCTGCGTCACCATTGCGGCTTCTCGTATGTCATGAAAAATTATTGTCTGCCGCAAACCCTGCGGGTGGAGTATCTCTTTATAATTTCGGGTAAAAAATGCTGCATTGAAGGCAGTCTCCTGGCGAGGGTTACGCTATTATCAGAAAGATAATTTCGAACAGAGCTGAAACTTATAATGTGCAGATGGATAACCGCCCCTTTATGCCTGCTGGCCACCATGCTGGCTTTTAGCGCCCAGGCTGAGCCGTTGCAGGCTATTTATAACGACTGGCAGGTCAGCTGTGACAACCTGAATCACTGCGTCGCGCGTAATTCGCAGGACGGGCAGGAACTGGTGATGAAAATCACCCGCGAAGCCGGGCCGGAAGGGAAATCCTCCGTCAGCATTGATTACCAGCGTAACAGTGATGAGCAGACGACGGATGCGCCGGTTGCCAGCCGCTTGCAGATGAACGGTAAGACACTGAGTTTTAATCACCGTGAATGGGATGTCAGTAAAAAACATCTTTCCACCACTAACCGTCTGGTGGTGAATGATTTTATTGCCGCGATCCGCGAAGGCAGCAGTATTCAGCTGGCAGTGAAAGCTGACCCGGCTCAGCCCGTTAAACCGGAAGTTTCACTGAAAGGGATCAAAGCTGCGTTGCTGGCCATTGATGCGCAGCAGGGGCGCGTTGGCACCAAAACGGCCTGGATTAATCGTGGTGCGAAACCGGCGAATACCGTGCCGCCCATTCCTGCCACGCCGGTTCTGCCGCGTTTCAGTGAACCGCATGCATTATCCGAAACTGAGATTTCGGCCATCACGCAGAACGCCGCCGCCACCATTGAGAATAATGATTGCAGCCTCGACCCTTCCGAACGGGAAGTGCATATTTTCGCGCTGAGCAACGATAAAGCCCTGATGACTGTCAACTGCGACATGGGCGCGTATAACCTGTATGCGCTGGGCTTCCTGGTTTCGCGTCAGGCGCCTTATAAAATGGACAATCTGGCGCTGAATATGCCGTTCAAACTGGGCGAAGATGATGATTCGCCGGAACTGATCAACGCTGATTTCGACCCGAAAACCGGTATGCTCTCGACTTACGATAAAGGGCGCGGCATCGGTGATTGTGGCGTGTCTTCACGCTGGGTGTTTGATGGTAAACAGTTCCGGCTGGCGGCATTTGCCTCTGAACCCAGTTGTGACGGTTACAGCAGCGGTGGCGAATGGCCGGTGTTGTGGGTGACGCAGCAGTAATTTGCCTTCGGCCTGTCACTCTGCCGATAAATAAAAAAATGCCCTGTGAGCTTTCGCTTGCAGGGCATTTTCTTTTGTCGTGCAACGCTACCGGAAAGATTATTCGGACGCTTTCACCACGACTTTGTTGCTGGCGAACTCGACGTTCATATCAGCAACGATTTTGCAGCGCTTACGGGTTTCGACTTTACCGTTGACCTTAACCTGGCCTTCGGCAATCACTGCTTTCGCCGTACCGCCGCTGTCACACCAGCCCATAAATTTGAGCAGATCGCACAGTTCAACGTGCGGGTGTTTTTCGAGAAAGAAAGTTTCCATGTATTCCTGACTTTTTGTGTAGTGCAAAGGGTTTAAGACTTACTGGCGCTGACGTCATGATATTCCTCGCACGCCTGCAAGGTATTCTGAATAAGCGTCGCGACCGTCATCGGGCCAACACCGCCCGGCACCGGTGTGATAAAGGAAGCTCGCTCGGCGGCGGCATCATATTCCACATCGCCGACAACTTTACCACTTTCCAGACGGTTAATACCGACATCAATGACAATCGCGCCCGGTTTAATCCATTCGCCGGGAATAAAGCCCGGTTTACCCACAGCGACAACCACCAGATCGGCATTCTCAACATGATGGCGCAGATTTTTGGTGAAACGGTGGGTGACGGTGGTGGTGCAACCGGCCAGCAGTAATTCCATGCTCATCGGACGGCCCACAATGTTGGATGCGCCAATCACCACGGCGTTCAGGCCGAAGGTTTCAATACCGTAACGTTCTAACAGCGTCACAATGCCACGCGGCGTACAAGGGCGCAGCGTCGGCGCGCGCTGGCACAGACGGCCGACGTTATAAGGATGGAAGCCATCGACGTCTTTATCCGGATGAATACGTTCCAGCACTTTGATGTTATCGATACCGGCAGGCAGCGGAAGCTGAACCAGGATGCCGTCGATTTCGCTGTCGTTATTCAGTTTTTCGATCAGGTCCAGCAACTCACCTTCAGTGGTGGTGGCTGGCAGGTCGTAAGAGCGGGAGATGAACCCGACTTCTTCACAAGAACGGCGTTTGCTGGCGACATAAATCTGTGACGCCGGGTTTTCACCGACCAGCACCACGGCCAGACCGGGCGCACGCTTTCCTTCAGCCAGTCGTTGTTGAACACGCGCTGCAACTTCGCTTCTGACTTGCTGCGCAATCGTTTTACCGTCAATAATCTTTGCTGCCATCAGGGAATAAATCCATTAATTAATAAATGCAGGGGGATGCGCCTATTTTGTCAGAAGCCGCGGGCGCTGTCAGGCGTTGAATGCGAATAACTTGTTATCTGCGGATGAGAATTTAACCTGCGACAGTGGCGAAAAAAGTGTCTATTTTAGATATGACTCTTTTTAAATCATAAGGAAAGAAACAAATGACACGCAAAGTGGGGATCATCGGTGCCGGTCATGTGGGCGCTGACGTTGCATTCTCTCTGGTCACGCTGGGGCTGTGTGACGTGATTGTCTTGCTGGATGAAAACGAACCTAAAGCGGCCAGTCAGGCGCTGGAGTTGCGGGATATGGCGTCGCTGACGACCTCACGCGTGCAGGTTATCGCCAACGACTACAGCGAACTGCATGATGCCGATGTGCTGGTCATCGCCGTCGGCCCGAAAACCTTGCTGCGTGAAGATCGTCTGGAAGAACTTGCTGAGACCCGTGCCGCCGTGCGTGAAGTGATCCCGCGCGTGATTGCCAGCGGCTTTGGCGGCGTGATCGTCAATATCACCAATCCGTGCGATGTCATTACTCAGATTATTCAGCAGACCAGTGGATTCCCTGACGCACAGGTGTTCGGCACCGGCACCTCGCTCGATACCGCGCGCATGAAACGCGTGGTCGGCGAGTTCTTCGGTTTCGATCCGAAAAGCGTCACCGGCTACGTGATGGGCGAACACGGCGAATCGCAGTTTGTGGCCTGGAGCACCGTGACACTTGGCGGCTGTCCGGTGGCAGAACTGGCAGGCGACCGTGACGTCGACTGGGCAACAATGAACGACGCTGTGCGCGGCGGTGGCTGGGAAATCCTGCAAGGCAAGGGCTGGACCAGTTTCGGCATCGCTACTGCAACAGCGCGGCTGGTGGATGCCATTTTGTCCGACGCCCGCAGTGTCTGGCCGGTGTCTGCCCTCGATGAACAACTGGGCGTTTATATCGGCCAGCCAGCGGTGATTGGTAAAAAAGGTATCGTACAAACATTACGACCGGAACTGACAGCTTACGAAGGTGTAGCCTATCACGCGTCTGCCCGCGTGATTGCTGCCGCGCTGAAATCCGAAAAATAGCCGATACTGATCACATAACGTTGCAAGACAGTCCGGGAATATCGGCAAATTGTTCAGGCATTAAGCAGTGAGTTCGAAAGCCATTGACTCATCCCGGTCTGCCCGTATAATCCGAACCCGCAACGCTCCCGAAAGGGACAAGCAATGCGCCCTTAGCTCAGTTGGATAGAGCAACGGCCTTCTAAGCCGTAGGTCACAGGTTCGAGCCCTGTAGGGCGTACCATTTCAAGTCAACACACCTCTGCTGAATTCGCCTTTTCTCCTTTATACTCCCTGAAATTACTGAATTTTTCTGTCACGAGTTCTATCGAAGTCAACTCAGTTATACCCAAATCAAGTGGTATTGTAAGTATCTCTGCTTTAGTTCCACGCGCTTTTTGAGATTTCCGGTTTCTCAGCCATAAGCTGATATTCTTCCCGCGTCCAGGGTTGTTTGCCTGTGATTTGCGTAGCGATATGTTCGAGAAGCTGCTGTGTGGGTGCTTTCTTGCCAAAGCTCATCAGTGACAGAGGGAGAATAAGCAGAATAGCTAATGGAGTGAATGTGAAATAGCGCATGTTGCGGTCGTGTTGTGTATATAAAAAGATTACGCTGCAAAGACTGCCGAGAATTAATCCTGAGATCACTTCGCTGACGGAATGAGCATGCAGTGCGAGCCGGCTGATACCCACCATAATGGCAATGAAATACCCAGCAGTAATCATCAGCCTGCGTCCGTCAGGTTGAAAACGTTGGCCTATCAGCCAGAACATGACCGGCCATAAAGTGGCTGACATCGTGGTATGCCCGCTGAAGCCTGTAAAATTAAATGTACTGCTGCCAATGCCCCAGGCGAGAAACAACAGCTTTGAGATGCTCACCGCGAGGCCAGAAATACCCAGTATAATCAGCCAGATTAATGCTGTGACTGGGTTGTCAGCCTTCCATAACATAAATAAAGCGAGGGTTATTCCGGTTGGCAAAATGAGCATGCTGTCGCCAAAATAGGTCAGGATATTCCAAAGCAAGACGTAGCCCTCGACGATAAATAGTAAATTTTCAAAAAGAATCAATCGGTAAGTGTATCAGCAGGGTTTTTTTACCAAAAGGGATTAGCTTCTCTCATTTCATTTTCAGACTGCAACCCGATTTATTTCTGTAGGGTGAACTCACCCTTGGAGTATCAGCCGCATATTCTGGCGCTGCGATAAAAGTATTAAAGAAACGCAATGAAGACCAGGCAGAACTTATCGCTACTTTGTCTGAACGTTTGAAAGCGATCGAAACAACGCTTGTCATCTTTCTGCATGTTGGGACGTGTGAGCGGGGCTATATGCGGTAAGTTAATGATTTATTGCACGGTTCTTAGAGATTCTAAGCCGCAGGTCACAGGCTCGAACCCTGTAGGGTTCAATAGACGTCAACTGACGTCTATTTTTATGCATGAAATTCAGTGAGTTAACAGGTTTTAGCGCTTCATGGTTCAAGCTGATTTTACCTATATCAACCGACATCAAGTACTATCTGTTGGTACATGTGTTGGCATCGTAAACATCCCCTCAAAACGTACGACTAGCCTGTGCCCACACCCGGGGCGTGCGATCCGTGTCGCTTTGTGCATCGGCATTACCCAGTTTCCATGCCGCGACCGCCATCAGATGCCAGTTGCCGGCAGACAATGTCGAGCCCACACCCGTAGCAGAAAGGCTGCGGTGATTTTCGCCGTCAGCCCAGGTGTCTTTGTTCAGCCGTACTTCGCCATGATCGACGAAGGTGAACAACTGCACCATCTCGGTCAGTGCGTATCGCAGTTCGGCGCTGGTCACATACCCCTGGTCACCCTGTGCTTCGCCTTCCGGATAAGCCCGTACGCCATACGCGCCGCCGAGGCTGATTTTTTCAGAGGAATCAAGGTTGCCGTCAGTCCATTGGCCCTGGAACTGACCATAAAGACTGATCCGATCCGTCAGGCGCTGCAGGCGCACGATGCCAGGATTGATCTTCTGAAAGGTGCCGCGAGTCCTGGCTGTGAGATCATCCAGCACTTTGTCTTGCGGGTTATCCAGCGTCAGGTTGCCCTGGCTCCAGGCCAGCGAGAATGCATTCGAACCGCCACCCAAAAAATTGTCGCGGGAGTTGCCGTTGAGACTGGCAGTCACGACATGCGACTGTTTGTGACTTTTATAGTCGTAAAGATCGATGTCATCTCTTAAGCGTTTGTCATCGAATTGCAGTTGCGCAGTCAGGCTGAAATCCCGGAGGCGAATCAATGGCTGCTGCACAAACACGCTGGCAATCTTCGCGTTACCCGAGGCATCAAGATTGTCAAAGTTCCTGGCTAACTGATAATTCATGTACGAGTAAGCGACACCGGCTTGCGTCGCCCACGGACCGATCGGTAACTGATACGCTGCCCGGAAGTAATGCTGATCTTCATCAGAACCCATGATCCGTATGCTGGCCTGATCACCCATGCCTGACGGGCTGGCGAGGTTCAGCGTACTGCCCAGACGGTATTCACCGGTGAAGCGGTTGCCATAGTTGTCCAGATCCACCTGACCCGAAACCATCGGCGCCGAGCGGGCATCGACCACCAGGTCGCTGGCACCCACGGCGGTACCGGGTTTCAGCGTGGACCGGACTTCAACGCCGGGGATTTCCTGAAGCAACAGCAGACTGCGTTCCAGAGGGCCGGCGCGCACCGCTTCACCGTTTTTCAGCGCGCGGAGCGGCGCAGCCAACGTGCCGTCGCTGATGCGCGAAGCGTTATTAAGCTTCACTTCGCCAAAATGACCTTCGAGGACGGCAATGGTGACGACGCCATTCTCCACGTCCTGAGCCGGCAAATAAGCCCGTGCCAGCGGGTAATTTTTCTGTCGATAAAACAGGGTGATACGCCCGGCCGCCGCCTGCAACTCACCAAAGCTGACCGTGCGATTTTGCAGGTCAGCCAGCAATGGCAGCAGATCGGCGCTGCTGATCGCCTGATTGCCTGTCAACCTGAATTGCGCAACCTGCATCGTTGGCCCGCGGGCAGTCGGATGAGTGTCCGGCGTGTCGGGAAGGTTCAGTTCCAGCGTCTGGCGCGGCGGTAAAACCGGCGGTTTAGTTTGGATCTCACGGATTGACTGACCCGCGTCCGGCACAATTTCAGCCCGGGCCGTACTGGCAGTTAACGTCAGGAGAGCCAGGGCAATGGGAGTAAGACGGATACGCATAAATCAAAGTCCTTCCGGAAGGCGCAAGCCTTGCTCAATTACGCTATAGAGGCCGTCGGACGGCAACTGCACCGCCAGAGACGTGGTGGGGGTCGGTAATTTACGCAGAGGTTGGGTGGTCACCGCCGCTATGTTTTCGGGGGCACTGAGCAAGCTGAGCAATTGGTTTAGCGGCGTTACACCGATGTTGAACGTACCGTCAGTGAAAGCGATGGCGTAATTGCTGTTGTTTAGCGAGCCTTGTTCAATCCTGTACTGACCGACTGTTTCGCCAGCACTGCGCGTCAGATTGCCGTTGAGGTGATCACCGTTAACCAGATTTCCATTGGTGAACCAGGTCAGTGCCGGGTCGCTGGTGTTGACGATTTTGCCAAGGTTGTTAGCAATAACGGCCAGGGCGCGGGGAGCAACGATCCATTGGCCATCGGATGTTTGAGTCACGCGGTAGTTGCCATTGGTCAGGGCGCCCTCCACGCGCACCACATGGGTGCCGACGTTGGTGGTGCCGCTAATGCCTGTGCTGCTCAAACCGCTGAGTACCGACACATCCTGGCCGTTGACCAGGCCGATGGCGCTCAGGGCTGGCTGGACAGGGGGCGCGCCGTACGTTGAGCTGCCACTGCTGGCCGCCACGGTGACGTGTCTGGCATTGACAGTTAAGTTTCCGTGGCTTGCAAGTGCGACCAGGTAACCCTGCAAACCGCTTAAAGTCCCCTGACTTGCCAGGATGGCGTAACTGCCTGCACCCGCAGTAGCCGCTGTTCCCGTCGAAGCTATCGCTAAAGTGCCCGCTACCACGTTAGCCAGGGTATCGGCTGCAAATGCTCCTGTAACCCCGGCACTCACTCCAGACGTTGTATACGCAGAACTGACATCTGCCGTATCACCATAGGTCTTGCTGACATTTGCCGGGGTGTAGGTGACCGTCGGTTGATAGCGGAACACGTACCGGTTACCGGTTACGGAGCTCGCCGGAAGGGTATTAATGCTGGCATTCCAGATAGCAGTATTGTTGCTGTTCAGTCCGGCAAAGGTACCGGTGGCGGGGGTATTGGAATAAATCACCCAGTGGTGTCCGCCGACAGTTGAGGCGGTAACGGCATGACTGCCCGCGTTGTTAATAAAGGCACCCGTGGTGGATAACACCACATCAGACCCGCTGACATGCTCGCCCAATGCGATGGTCAAATCCCCTGCGACGCTCACGTTGCTGTTGCCGACCGCGCTCAGGGATTGGTCAAAAATGAAACTCCCGGCCCGGGTGAATTGCACATTACCGGTGGCGTTCAGACCACTGGCATCGAGGGTAAACAGCTTGTGGGCGCTGTCTGCGCTGCCGCTGGCCGTGTTCAAATCTGTCAGCAGCGAGGACAGAGAGTTTTCATTGCCCGTCAGTACCAGCGTGTCAGCCGTCAGATTGATGTTACTGGTCGTCCCCGTCACACCCTGCGTGAAGGTATTAGCCAGATTGCCGCCGCTTTGCGCATAGGTGAACACATCAGTGTTCGCCAGGGTGCCGGGCGCGAGCAGACTGTAGTAGTAACCCCCGGCTCCGATGGAGGAGGTACCGACCACCAGGCCGTTAATCACGGTGGAGACCTGGCCAGCCGCATCGCTGTTTTGAGCGAAGCCGGAAATGGCTTGCGGTGTGCCGTTCGGATATTGGGATTTCAAATAGGGGTAAAGACCGCTGGCTGTGCCCCAAACGGTATTATCGAAATAAGAAGGTAATACGCCCTGTAACTGTGCGAGGGTTAAACCGGTGACCCCGGAAGTGACGCCGCCGCCAATCCCGACAGTGTTGCCACTGGTGACGCTATTCCAGTAAACGTTTGTCACCGTGCTATTGGCTTGATTGTAGCCAATAGCACCGCCAGCGTTACTGCCCGTCGCCCCCCGCACCTGACCGGTGGAATAACTGGAGAAAATAGCGCTGTCGTTATAGCCTGCGACCCCGCCCACATTATAGTCAGCCTGGACATTGCCGAAATTGTAGCTATTGGCGAGGGAGCTGGCAGTATCGTTAAGGCCAACAACACCGCCAACAAAACTGTTGCCCGATATGTTGCCCGTATTGTAGCTGTCAGAAATCGACCCCCGGTAGCTGTTGCCTGCTACCCCGCCAACACGTGTATTGCCCGACACGTTGCCGGTGCTATAGCTGTTAGTGATAGTGGCGCTTTCGTTAGCGCCCACGACCCCGCCAACGTAGTCACCATTACCGCCATTTACGTTGCTGGAGCTGTGGCTGTTTGTCACCAGAGCACTGCCGTTATAGCCCGTTATTCCTCCTGTCCAGCGGGTGCCCGTTACCGTGCCCATGCTATAGCTGTTTGCAATCGTCGAGTTATTTCCATTAAAGCCGGCGATCCCCCCGACCATTATGCCGGAGGATGACGTTGACACCGTGCCGCTGAAATAACTGTTTAATACAGAGGAGGAACTCTGGTTCATAGAGACGATACCGCCGACGTAAGATCCGCCGCTGATAGCGCCATTAACTACACCCAGATCCCGAACCGTTGCCCCCTGATTGTCGCCAAACAGCCCCGTGTTGTTTGCGTCCGGAGCCGTGATGGTCAGATTCGATAGGGTATGACCCAGGCCTTCAAAGGTGCCGGAGAAGGGCGAATCATAATCATAATTGCTCCCCACGAGTGCGTTCGTATATATGACGCCACTGGCATCCTGATTACGGGCCAGGGCGTAATGCCCTGCCAGTCCGCCTGCCGCTGTCTGGTCTGTAATTGCGCCAGACGAAGCCGGATCCCCGTCGATTCCGTCGATGTCGGCCATGCTGTAAACCAGCGTGTAAGCCGAACCGTTGATGTTCAAACGCTGCCCGCTGCCTTCCGGTGCCGTGAAACTGGCCGAGACGCCTTTGGCAAACGTGAGATCACCGCTGCCACTGCTGGTACCGTTGCTGTTGTTATTCGTCACCAGCACCAGACCACCTGCACCGGTGACGGAGACATTGGCATTGATCGCAATAGAGTGGAATGAGTCCAGCGTCAGGGTGTTTGGCGAACTCCAGTTCAGGGCTGAATTAACGGAAATATCACCGAGGCCTGTTGCCGTGGAGGTGAGGGTGCCGGTGGTTTGCAGGGTGACGTCGGTGTTCAGGAGAGCGGCGTTGATCGTGGCCGCTGAAGCGTCATCAACGTTCAGGTCTTCAGGATCCACCCGCCAGTTACCCGTTTTGCCTTGGGTTGCCGAGGTGTTCACCTGGATGCCAGTGAAGTCAACGTGATGGCCGGAGGTTTCTACGGATCCTCCGTCACCGCTTTGCGTGCCGCCCCTGGCTGAGAAATTGCCCTTGGCCACGGTCGTTCCGTTGGACCAGACGACTATGTTGCCGCCTTTTCCCGTGGTTCCGGCGTCAGCCTTGAGGCTGCTGCCCGCATCCACGCTGACACCTTGTGCGTTAGCCAGGGGGCCTTTGCCTTGAGCGTCGCCGCCGATCTTGATGCTGCCGCCACCGCTGGCACCTGAGACATTCAGAGTGGCGGATGTGAGCGCAATGTTCTGGCCGGTGATTTGAATCGCGCCGCCCGTGCCGTGGGGTGAAGAGGCATCCAGGGTACCGGCGACGCGCACCAGACCGCTGTCACTGCCACCGAGGGAGATCTTACCGTTCTTGTTTTGCAAGCCTCGCGCTTCAATCACACCGGTGTTGTTGACCACCGTCCTGAGCAGCGCATTGCTGGCCGCCGCGGTCATAATGACCTGGCCACCGTCGGCCTGAATCAACTGGCGGTTTTCCACCAAGGCATTCCTGGTCGCTTCATCGACCTGGACGTTAAGCAAGTCATCACCTGCGAAGTCCAGCGTCACCGCATTGCCGGCGGCCAATGCGACGGTACCCTGTTTCGCAACAATCACGCCCTGGTTGCTGACGGTGCCGCCGAGTAACACCACGGCTCCCCCGTCGGCAGCGTTAATCGTGCCCTGGTTGATGACGCTGGCGTTGCTGCCATCCCCCCTGAACCTGTACTTGCCGTTAGCAAAATCCTGGTTCGAGATATTGAGTGTCGAAGCCACCAACCCGCCGACACTGACGGAGGCGCCCTGACCAAACAGCACGCCATTGGGGTTGATTAAGAACACCCGGCCATTGGCGTTGAGTTGGCCCATGATCTTCGAGCCGTCAGCACCGATCACCCGGTTCAGGGCAACCGAATCAGCGCCGGGCTGAACAAAGGTCACTTTGTTGTCTTTGCCAATATTAAAACTCTGCCAGTCAATTGCCATTTTTTGGCCGGACTGGTTGATCGTCAGTTGATGATCGGCCGCCGCGCCAATCTGGCCGCTGCCGAGAACGACATTACCGCCAGTGGGCAAATCTGCGGCCATGCTGATAACAGGCATGAATGAAACAATGAATGAGATAAGGGCAATGGCAAACGGTGGCGGCGTGATCGCGCCGTTGAATGGGGTTGAATGATCATCGACCTGAATCGCACGGACGTCACTGCGTTTTCCACGGCGAGTGGTCAGCTCACTGACGACCACAAAAGCATTACGGCTGTGGTTCCAGATCACGCTGAAGATGCAATTCATATGTACGCCTTTCATAAGGGGGGGAGGAAAGCATGTTGACTAAACTGTATTAGCGGCAGGGGGCGTGCTATCGCTGGCGCACATTGGAATGAGAGGCGGTGTTGCTGCCTGTATCAGAAATATCGGCAGGGATGAGGAGAATCTTTATCAATAGAAATGTTTAATATGATATTTGCGAGTTGCGTCAAAGGGAGAGACATCAGGCGGCTAAACCCCTTGCAAACTTACCCCAATGGGGATTCATGGCGATAATGTGATCACTATTTTTCATTTCCCAGCTATTAATGACTTGGTTAAAGTAGAAGCGACTATTTTCCCCCTGAATAATTCATGAGAATTAATGATGCAAGAACTCGATACGATCGTAAATTTCGCGGCGAATCCGATATTGGATACGAATTTTCTTTCTCAGTGTAAACAGACGCTGAATGAAAAGGGCGCCCTGGTCTTGCATGACTTTCTTAATCCTGCTGCGCTGAAAGCGATTAAGCGTGAGGGGGATGAAAATCGCCATCTGGCCTATTACACCAGCAATAATCATAATGTTTATCTAGTGAAACCTGATGCCGGGCTGCCAGATTCGCATCCAAGAAATCGGCAGATTGTTTCCTCAAAGGGCTGTATTACCGATGAAGAGATCCCGCAGGATTCGGCACTGCGTGCACTGTATAACGCGCCAGTGTTTCGTGCGTTTCTTTGCGCGGTGCTGGGTGAGGCGCAACTGTATCCTTACGCTGATAAACTCTCTTCAATCAACCTGCATTACGCCAGCGAAGGCCAGGAGCTGGGCTGGCATTTCGATAACTCCTCTTTTGCCATCACCCTGCTGATTCAAAAACCTCAGGCTGGCGGTGTGTTTGAATACGTTGAGAACTTACGCGACGCTGATGCTGGCGACATGAATTTTGATGGCGTTGAAAAATTACTGGATAAGCAAACTGAGCCGAAAAAACTCGGCATTGAGGCAGGCGATTTGGTGCTGTTCCGCGGCCGGAATGCGATTCATCGTGTGACTCCAACGGAGGGGGAGACCACGCGCATGCTGGTGGTTTTGGCTTACAATTCTCAGCCTGATATTTCGTTGTCTGAGTCTGCCAGAATGACCTTCTACGGGCGGATTTAACGGCCTGCGATTCTGATTCAACGCAAAGCGAATCAGCACTGCGTTTATCATCGGCTAACGTGTTCGCGGCTGAACGTTGCCGCGTGCGAAGCTGAACAAGTTGCAGCTATCGATTGAACTCACCCTGTCAGGGGGATTTTCGTCAGTGCAAAATAATGCCTGGGGCTGGCAGACGATCTGTTGTCAGCTAAAACCGTTTTGATGCGCATTCAGAGATGATTGTTAATTTTTCTAATGGAAAAATTTTTTCTGAAATCTTCAGCTACTCTACGGGGGTTTTTTAGTCCGTTTGGAGGTTTTATGGAGATTTTGAATCCCGTTTTTGAAGAAGCGTGCAGGATGGTAGGTGAATGTTGCTTTATGCTTGCTCAGAATGGGGAAGAGATAAGTCGCTCTAGAATTGCCAGTCGTTTAGAGCGTGTTCAACAATCAGCTGTGACAATAACAGGTAAGCCTAATGATGCATTGTGTCAGGCGATAGAAGGTCTTAGAGAGTAGTGGGTTACACGCACCAAAGCCCGGTCCGCTAGCCGGGTTGAAATGAGCAGAACATCACAGCCCTGAGCGCAACAGTACACATGCTGTCAGGGGAAAGGGATTTAGCAAACCGGCCAGCGCATTCAACCACGAGGCCTCTGGCCGGTTGCTGTCATGACAGTGAAAATATAATTTTGGCTGTTTCAGGTGTCAAGAATGCTTCGCACTTCACCGGGCAGGGTAAACCTGTCGTCTCATCAGCTTCAGAAGTCCAGCTCAAGTGCAAAACACAGATAGGACATCAACGGCGCACAATGTCTGAACTGCTCTGCGCAAAAATCAATAACATCTGGCTTGCACAGATCCTCAAAGGCGATGTTTTTAATCGCGATAAAATCTTTGCGTTTTAATTCAGCTAACAGCGGGTGGTTTTTGTCGTAGCCTCTTGGCGGACGACTCAGACTGTCGCCATCCATCACAAACCCGTTATCGTGCAATGTCTTGAGCGCTTTCTGATAGGCATTCGGGTTCTCATCAATACAGGCGCGAATCGCGTTTAACGCTTTTGATTCCGGGTGCCAGATCCCTGCCGCAATAAAACAACCGTCTTCGGCGATGTGCAGATAGAGGCCGGGTGCGTGCACATCTTTGCCCTGGAAATGACGAAACTGAATGCCGACATTGGTTTTATACGGCGTTTTATCTTTGCTGAACCGGCTGTCGCGCTGCGGGCGCATCAGGCTGCCCCCCACTTTTTTCGCGACGGCAGTCAGTCTCGGAGAAATGGCAATAATCTCTGGCTGCATTTGCTCGATAAAGCGCAGCGCGGGCGTTCTCAGCGTATTCTCGTATTCGTCCTGATTAGCCTTAAACCAGTCCCGGGTGTTGTTTTGCGCGAGTTTATTCAGAAATTGCAGACCGGCTGCGCTAAAAATTGTCCCTGCCGCAACCGGCGTTTTAGGTGTCTGAGTCGTCATTATCGATAAGCCTTTATCACTGCCAATGGGGAATCAGGGTAAATCCTGACGCCAGACACGACTCAGTGCAAACTGAAAAGTAAAAAATTTTCCGGATTAAAGGATGTGGGGAGAGTGGGTGCTTTAAAGCCCGCCAGAACAGTGCGGCGGGCCTTTTCATGTCTGATACCTGTCAGTTAATCGCGGCAGGACTCACTTTTCCCGCTTTCCCTAAGCTGTCATTCGCCCGTTCACTCAGCTCAAACAATACGGGTAATAAATGCGCGGTCGCCTTGAGATAGGCGCTGACCTGCGGGATACCTTCCGGCGGTAATATCTCACCATTCTCCAGCCCTTCGCTCAGGCACAGCAGGCCGTGGCACAATCCTTCGGCAGAGTCCGACGCCAGCGCGCTGAGATCGTAAAGCTGAGCATCTTTGAAGCGGCTGAAATCCAGCTCGGCGATCAGTGAGCGGAAGACGGTGATTGAGTTTTCAGAGAAAGCAGTTTCGGTGTTCGTCATTTTAAAACCTCCTAGATGATTAAATGACTGCAACACAAGACGCTAAACTTGGGTGGCAGCTCAGACGGGGTTAGCGTACCGGACACACTAGGAAAACCGGTGCTTCTTTCGAAGCCCCCACCTGAGCCACCATTATTTAGGGTGAATCAAAGTGCGCGGCATTATTACACAATGTCGCCTAGTTATGTCTTTCGGAACGCTAATTCCGGCTGCGGATTTTGCCGCAGCAAGGAGACTTTATTCCTGCTGCCGAAGCAAAGAAACCGGCTGGATGCATTTACAGGGAGTTGTAATCAGATTTGGAAGATATCTCGCAAGGATCGGTTCTGCCTGACTTTTATTCCCCTGCACCATATCGCCGCCATCTTCTCCCCAGTGATCCCGATCACAGAAAGTCCGGTGCAGCACGATTGTGTATATATGTGCCTTTCCTGCTCTCACCCCACAGGGCACTTGTGCTTATCGTAATGGCTGAATGATTTTTTTCTGATGTCCGTTGCTGTATTCCCCCTTTCCGGAGAAAAAAATGTCGTCATCTGATGTGGTTAAACTGACTGAAAGTTCGCTCAAAAACACCAAAGTGATGAACCTGTTTGTGTCTTTTGCGGCGGCGATGGCGGGGCTGTTATTCGGTCTCGATATTGGTGTGATTTCTGGTGCGCTTCCCTTTATTACTGAGCATTTTGTGCTGAGCAGCCGCCAGCAGGAATGGGTTGTCAGCATCATGATGCTCGGCGCAGCGTTCGGTGCGCTGGCCAATGGCTGGCTCTCTTTCCGGCTGGGACGCAAATACAGCCTGATGGCGGCAGCGCTGTTGTTTATTCTCGGTTCTCTCGGCTCCGCCTTCGCTTCCAGCATTGAAATCCTGATGGTGTCGCGCCTGATCCTCGGTTTTGCTGTCGGCATTGCGTCCTACACCGCACCGCTGTATCTGTCTGAAATGGCGTCAGAAACCATTCGCGGCAAGATGATTGCCATGTATCAGCTGATGGTGACGATCGGCATTTTGCTGGCTTTCCTTTCTGATACCGCATTCAGCAGCAGCGGTGACTGGCGCGCAATGCTGGGCGTGCTGGCGATTCCGGCGTTTGTGCTGATGATTGCGGTGTGTTTTTTACCAAACAGCCCGCGCTGGCTGGCCGCCAAAGGGCAGCATATTGAGGCCGAGCGTGTGCTGAGAATGCTGCGCGATACCTCGGAAAAGGCCCGCCAGGAACTGAATGAAATCCGTGAAAGCCTGAAACTGAAACAGGGCGGATGGGAATTATTTAAAGCCAACAGTAATGTGCGCCGGGCTGTCGGCTTAGGCATGTTGTTGCAGGCGATGCAGCAGTTTACCGGCATGAATATCATCATGTATTACGCGCCGAAGATTTTTAATCTGGCGGGATTTACCAGTACACGCCAGCAGATGATCGCCACGATTATTGTCGGTCTGACGTTTGTGCTCGCGACGTTTATTGCCATCGGCATGGTTGATAAAGCGGGACGTAAACCGGCACTGAAAATTGGCTTTAGCGTGATTGCGCTCGGCACGCTGGTGCTGGGATATTGTCTTCAGCAATTCAATCAGGGCACGGCCGGTGCCGCACTTTCCTGGCTGTCGGTCGGTATGACCATGATGTGTATTGCCGGTTACGCCATGAGTGCGGCGCCGGTGGTATGGATCCTGTGTTCTGAAATTCAGCCGCTGAAAAGCCGTGACTTTGGTATCACCTGTTCGACCACCACCAACTGGATTTCGAACATGATTATCGGCGCTACTTTCCTGACGCTGATGGACAATATCGGTGCAGCAGGGACATTCTGGCTGTACACCGCGCTGAACGTGATGTTCGTGGTGATCACTTTCATCCTGATACCGGAAACGAAAAACGTCACGCTGGAGCAAATAGAAAGAAACCTTATGTCCGGAAAAAAACTGCGCGATATCGGGCAGTAAACACGCCGGTGATTCATTGTGGATGTGAACAATATCAGGGAACAGTTGATGCGCGACTTACTCAAAATGACCAGCGGGCTGGATTACCATATTAATGATAACGAATTACGTGAAATTCGTTATCAGACCCGCGATAAAGTGGATGGATTTAATGCGCTGAGCGCCCGTCAGACGGCGGAGAAAGACGCCCTGATCAGGGAAATATTTGGGGAAGTGGGCAGCAATGTCCATTTTGAAAAAGGCATGCGCATTGATTACGGCATAAATACCCGAATCGGCAATAATGTTTTCATCAATTTTAATTTTGTGTTACTTGATTGCGCGCCGGTCACAATAGGGAATAACGTTTTTATCGGCCCTGATGTGCAAATTTATACCGCACAGCATCCGCTGGATATTGATTTACGTCGTGAACATATTGGCAGCGCCCGGCCAGTCACTATTGGCAACGATGTCTGGATTGGCGGTGGATGCGTGATTTTGCCCGGCGTGACCCTTGGCGATGGTTGCACGATTGGCGCCGGAAGTGTGGTCACGCGACCGGTGCCAGCGGGCGTGGTTGCCTGTGGAAACCCCTGCAAGGTGGTGCGGAAACTGACGTAATGTTTACCTGACCGTCTCTCCGACATAAAAAAGCCCGCTCTGAGGCGGGCTGCAAATGCAAAAAATACAATATTTCTTAAAGTGCGAACAGAATGAGACAAAATTTAAATAAAATCAATTAATTATCTTCCTGAAATAAGTGTCCGTTTTTTAGAGATGATTGTGATCAAATCGTGATCTTTATTGTTATTTTTATATCGCTGTCCTGCCGCGCGTGCTGACTTATGAATTTATCTCATAGCTCCTTTCATATTTTGCCCTCTGGTCGTCATAAACGAACGGCGCTATTGTTTATGACATGACGAACTTTCCAGCAGCAGTCCCCCAGGTGGAGAATGAAATGACTGATAAAATGAAAATTACCAAAAGTGGTTCTGTCCCTTCACAAAACGGCCCGGAAAATTACTTCACCGGCAAGGTGCGTATCGACTCGCCGTTCAGCGGCACTGCCTCTGCCCGTGTCGGTGGCGCGATCGTGACCTTTGAACCGGGTGCGCGTACCGCCTGGCACACACATCCGCTGGGTCAGACGTTGATCATCACACAAGGCCGTGGCTGGTTGCAGCAGGAGGGCGGCGAAATTCGTGAAATGAATGTGGGCGATATCGTGTGGATCCCGGAAGGGGTGAAACACTGGCACGGCGCGACCCCGGAGAATGCCATGACGCACATCGCGATTGCCGAGTCCCTGAACGGCAGTCCGGTTGAGTGGATGGAAAAGGTGACGGACGCGCAGTACAGTAAGTAATCATCTGTCCCGGTGGAATTTATATAACCTTTGCTCAAAAGGGCGGCGTAAAAGCCGCCTTTTTTGTGGCAATATATTGTGACTGCATAAAATCGATACAGTTATTTCTGTATTTCCGAATTTTTATCCTAAATTCTCTGGTTAACCATTAACCTGTCTTATTTAACGCTAAAAACCCCCGTTGTTCGGCGCATTAAAATTATCGCTTTCAGTAGCTCTGAGATAAGTAACTCGACTAATATAAATAGAAATCAACTCAAGAGCCGTTTCCCGTATGCCATATTATTCTCCAGGTGAAAGTCTCGTCCGTGAGCGCTCAGAGCGCTTCTTACGGCGAATGTACTTAATGCGGATACTTGGCACTTTTCTCTGCTTTTTTCCTGTGTTTTCTGTCCTTCTTGAACGCAATGCTTCCTGGATCGCCATCAGCCTGCTGGCGCTGAATGCCTTTGTCTGGCCGCATGTCGCTATGCTGATTTCACAACGCTCAAATCACCCTAATCAGGCGGAATTCCGAAATCTGGCATTTGATGCCATCGCGGGGGGAGCCTGGGTTGCGCTGATGGGCGTTTGTCCGCTGCCGTCGGCCATTATTACGGCTATTCTCATCGCTGACCGTTTTTCTGCCGGTGGCTGGCAGTTGCTGCGCCGCGCTGCGCTGTTTTATTGCGCCGGTTTTATTGTCTGCTGGCTGTTGTCGGGAATGACGTTTTATTTCACCGTCACTGACCGGACGTTGTGGCTGACGTTGCCGCTTTCCACGATTTATATTATTGCTTTCAGTGCAGCGAATTATTCCATTTCCAGAAAGCTGCGGGATAAACAACACGAGCTGGAAAAGGCCGCCCTGATGGATCCTTTTCTCGGTTTGCCTAACAGGCGGTTACTCGACCGGCGCCTGATGCTGGAGTTTGAACGCGCAAAACATGATTTATCCTGCCTGATGGTGCTGGGTGTTGATGACCTGAAAATGGTAAATGATTTGTTCGGGCGCGAAGCGGGGGATTATGTGTTGCGCTCGGTGTCAGCGATTTTACGGCAGGAAACCGGGCAAAATGATTTCCCGGCTATTCTGGGGGGCGATGAATTTGTGGTGATCCTGCCGGGGGTTTCTGAAGAAGAAGCGTATGCCGTGGGTTACCGGTTATTACTGAAAACCTCAGAAATCCGCTTATCGCAGGATTCCGGTTTCCAGTGTTCGCTGAGTATCGGCGTGGCGACATCCCGCAATCATGAAGATTATAACCAGTGGCTGGCGGCTGCCGAACGGGCATTGGTGAATGTGAAACAAAATGGCAAAAACAGTATTGGCAGCGTGAGCAGGACAGATACTTCTGCTCAGCTACACTGAATAACGTTAACGTTTTCCGGGATGAGTAATGAAAAATATCACCATAATGTGGGTCGCTGCGGCCGTCGCCGCAGGTTTGCTGGCAGGCTGTTCATCTATTGATAAACCGGTTGGCGATGCGACTTATCGCCCGGCCAATTTTGACCCGTCGTTTACGCAGGGCGAAGCAAGTTATACGACATCCGTGTTTTCAATCCTTGAGCGGCAGCGTCGCGCGGATACCTACAAAAAGATCTTCGATTTTTGTAGCGGCAAATTCCAGACGCTGGGTGAAAGCAACGACGGCGAGAAGGTACACATAAGATTTGCCTGTCTGCCTAAAAATATTGCGCAGACGCAAAGTCCGTACTCGATGCAGCAGAAGTCGCCTTCGCTGTACTAAAATTGACTATTGGCAATGTTATCCGGAGATTTTATGAGCAAGGAAAGACCTGATTTTATCCGACACTGGACCGAGCTGGAAGGTCCAGACGACGGCAATTATCCCGGCGATGATGAACTGATGTCGATTGGCGCACCGCTCGGCAGAGCGCTTGGCCTGACGAAAATTGGTATTCATCACGAACGTTTATTACCGGGGCGTCGTACCTGTTACGCCCATGCGGAAAGTGCGGAAGATGAATTTGTGTACGTGCTGGAAGGGTATCCTGACGCGTGGATTAACGGCCATCTGCATCCGCTGAAACCGGGCGATGCCGTGGCCTTTCCGCACGGCACCGGTATCTGTCACACCTTCATTAATAACAGCGATGAGGAAGTGCGGCTGCTGGTGGTGGGGGAGGCAAATAAGCCGGAAAACCGGATTTATTACCCTCTGAATCAGGAATATGAAGCGACGCGCAAAGACCGCTGGGTGGATGTACCTGAGCAACAATTTGGTGATCACGACGGCATTTCGGATCAGCGACGTGAACAAAAGAAAAAGCCGGTCAGTTGAATGCCGGCTTTTCTATGGCTGACGTGCGTGTAAACCCATTTATTGAATGGAAAGCGACTGCCAGCGTTGCTGACAATACGGCATCATTCGGTGAATTTTCAGGCTCTGTGCCTGATGACGGTTCAGTGAATAGCCCTCCGGCGTAATCTCTAAGGTATCGCCGGTTTGCAGCTTAAAATCATTGTCTACGGACAAAATCAGCTTCAGGTTTTTAAAAGCCTGGATACAGATATATTTCAGTCCGGTCTGCGGGATATTCAGGATGTCGATGATCTTCCATTCCATACATTCACTCCTTTTCTGTGGCTGCCTGATTTTCGTTTCCCTTTTCTACCTCAAATCCCTGTCATTTTTTGTCATGACAAAGTAATGATTTCTTTATAGGCGTTCCTGTTATTTCATTGCTTGAAGTGACTCACAAAAAAGGATTGCCGAAACCATGCAGATCGCAGAATGGATTATTTAAGGACAATCCTGCATTTTTCGGAAGGTTATTCAGAACGTAAAAGGAAACTAAAAGACTTGAAATCACCGCCATAAAACGGGTATTTCTGGATGCTTTCTACTTTTCTTTTATTTTTCAGGGGCAGGATGAGATGAATTATTGGGTAAAGGGTTTTCTGGGCACCTTATTCGCGTTGAGCACATTTTCTGCACTGGCAGAAAACTGTATCGAAACCCGCGGGGCAATTGACATGGGATCCGGTACCACCAAAATTCAGGTGGCGCAGGTTGATATTTGCCGACATCTGCCGGGAAAAGTGCTGTATGAAGACCAAAAGCCGCTGGGCTTTAATGAGGATTTGGGCAAATCCGGCAACAACCAGATCAGCGAGGCCATGCAACAACAGGGCGTGACGGCGCTGAAACAGATGGTCGATAAAGCCCGCAGCTTTCATCCGCAGCGCATTACCGGCGTTGCCACCGCAGTGTTTCGTTCAGCGGCTAACGGTCAGCAGGTCATTGACCGTTTCAACCAGCAGACACAAATCCAGCTTCGTGTGATTTCTCAGGAGCAGGAGGCGGAGCTGGGTTTCCTGTCGGCGAAGGCGGCGCTGCATGACAACACCATCAAAAATCAGGATCTGCTGGTCTGGGATATCGGCGGCGGCTCAATGCAAATGACCGCCATCCGCGAACAAAACGGTCAGCCAGTGACGGATATATATCAGGGCAAACTGGCATCGGTAACCCTGAAAGAATTTATTATCAGCGTGCTTAAAAATCAGGAACTGGATAAAGCCGCCTCGCCGAACCCGATTGGATCGCTGCGCAATACGGTGCTGCGTTACGTAAATTTCTACGCGAGGACCCACGTCAGTCCTCAAATCAAACAGGATGCGCAAACCCGCCGGGTGATTGGTATCGGCGGCGTTCATGGTTTTTCGCTGAAAGACCAGATCCATCCGGCGAACAATACTTACAGTCTGGCTGATGTAGAACGCGTGTCGAAAAATCAGGTATGGAAAGGGGACAGTGAACTTACCGGTGAATACCGCGCGACCGATGTCAGCAATTTACTGCTGGTGGAGGGCTTTATGCAGGCGCTGAATATCTCACAGGTGACGATTGTCAAAGCCAGCCTGATCCAGGGCATCCTGGTGCAATAAATTCCTGAAGCGATAAGCGACACTTTTTATCTTGAGAGTAAAAGTTATCGCTGAGAGTAAAAGCGTTGATGTAAAAGCATTCAAAATGGCTGTATTGACTGAAGGAGCAGAATGACATGACAACTGACTCAGGCACTCCCCCGCAGGATGATTTCATCTGGCTCGAAGGTTTACGCAACGAAAAAGCCCTGGAATGGGCGCGTGAGCAAAATGCCATCACGCTGGCAGCGTTTACGCAGGGTAACGATTTCGAGCCGCTGCGGGAGAAAGTGCTGGAAGGCCTGAATTCGCCGGATCAAATCCCCGGCGTGTGGAAATGTGGCAACGACTGGTACAACTTCTGGCAGGACGCGAAGAACCCGAAGGGCATTTTGCGCAAGACCACGCTTGATGAATTCCGTAAAGCCGAACCGCAATGGCACACCGTACTGGATATCGATGCGCTGGGTAAAGCCGAAGGGAAGGAGTGGGTGTTTCACGGTTTCTGGAATTTAAAACCGGATTTCGGGCGTGCGTTGTTAGTGCTGTCGCCGGATGGCGGTGATGCCTCTGAAGTGCGCGAGTTTGATTTAATCACTCAGGATTTTGTGCCGGACGGTTTTTATTTGCCGGTCGCGAAAAGCCGCATCAGCTGGATTGACCGCGACCATTTGTTTGTCGCCACTGATTTTGGTGAAGGCTCAATGACCGGTTCCGGTTATCCGCGCATCGTCAAAATCTGGCAGCGTGGTACACCGCTGTGCGAAGCGGTCACGGTGTTCAGCGCAGAAAAGACAGACATGATGGCGGCGGGTTATAGCGATGCCACCAAAGGGTTTGAGCGCAATTATGTGGTGCGTGTCACCGACTTCTATCACCGTGAAGTGTTCCTGCTTGATGACGACAAAAACTTAATCAAAATCGATCTGCCGGCGGATGCCAAATTCAGTAGCTGGCGCGAGTGGATCCTGATCCAGCCTTCAAGTGAATGGCAGGTGAACGGCGAAAGCTGGCCGTCCGGTTCGTTGCTGACCATGAATTTTGACGCTTTTATGGCAGGCGATCGCACGCTGAAACCCCTGTTTATGCCGGGGGCGCATTCTTCTCTCAGCGGCGTGACGGCAACCCGTGACCAGCTCAACGGCTATTCCTACACCCGTGATCATATCATCCTCAGTATCACGCGTGATGTCGTCAACCGGCTTGAAGTGCTGACGCCAAAAGACGGCGACTGGCAGCGTGAGCCGTTCGGCAAAGTGCCGGAACTGAGCAAAATCAATGCGTGGGGCGTGGATGATGAGACCAATGAATATTTCATGAGTGTCAGCGGTTTCCTGCAACCGGCCAGTTTGTCGCTCGGAAATCTGGATAGTGGCGCGGACGTGGAAGCCGAACTGCTGAAACAAGATCCGTCGCATTTTGATGCCACCCGTTATCAGGTCAGCCAGCATTTCGCGGTGTCCGACGACGGTACCCGCGTGCCGTATTTTGTCATCTCGCGCAAAGATGTGGCGTATGACGGCAGGAACCCGACGCTGCTTTATGGCTACGGTGGTTTCGAAGTCTCCCTTGAGCCGTATTATCTCGGGGTCAGCGGTGTGTCGTGGCTGGATCGCGGCGGCGTGTTTGTGGTGGCAAATATTCGTGGCGGTGGCGAATACGGGCCGGAATGGCATAAAGCGGCGCTGAAAGAAAAACGTCTGCGCGCTTACGAAGATTTCGCGTCCGTGGCGAAGGCGCTGATTGCCAGCAAGATCACCTCACCGGCCCATCTGGCGGCGCAGGGCGGCAGCAACGGCGGTTTACTGGTCGGCAATATGCTGACACGCTACCCGGAATTATTCGGGGCCATCGTGTGTGAAGTGGCGCTGCTGGATATGTACCGGTACACGCAAATCTCGGCTGGCGCTTCGTGGATGGCTGAATACGGCGACCCGCAGAAACCGGAAGAATGGGCGTTTATCCGCGAATTTTCGCCGTATCACAATATCGATCCGGCAAAGAAATATCCGCCGGTATTGTTCTCAACGGCGACCAGCGATGACCGCGTCGGGCCTGACCATGCACGTAAAATGGCAGCGAAAATGCAGGCGCTGGGTATCCCGCAGGTCTATTTTTACGAGAATACTGACGGCGGCCACAGCGCCGCGGCTGACAAAAAACAGTCCGCGTTTAAACGGGTGATGGTGAGCGAATTTCTGCTGCACTTTATTGGCCGTGACAAAGCCAGCGGCTGATATTGCCCGCGAGAGTCTGATGAAAAACGGGATGCCTCTGTGGTATCCCGTTAATATTTCGACATGTTTTAACTCCCTCTGTCCGCTTTAAAAACGTTGCCCCCTTCACCTTTCCTTGTTTATTATTTCGGCTTGTGTTGATAACAATTATCAAAATCATTTTTCATTCATTCTCATTTTCGGGTAATCGCATGTTAAAGAATACTGCTCGCGTGCTGTCTGTTGCCGGTCTGATGGCGGCCTCCTTTGCCAGTTTTGCTACCACGTATCCGCTGACGGTCACGGACATAGCCGGTCAGAAAGTCACCATCGATAAAGCGCCGCAACGGGTCATTTTGCAGGACGGGCGCGATCTTCTGGCGCTGGCGGTGCTGGATAAAGCCAATCCTTTTCAGCATGTGGTGGCCTGGAATAACCTGCTGAAGAAAACTGACAGCGGCACCTGGGAGATGCTGAAAAGCAAATGGCCTGAATCGGCGAAAATCCTCGATATGGGATTCAGCGACAAAGGGCAGGTGGATCTGGAAACGGTGATCGCTAAAAAACCAGATCTGATGATTGCGCAGATGCGGGCGAAAGATTCACTGGCGCAGGCCGGGGTGCTGGATAAACTCGCCGCGTTGCACATCCCTGTACTGTTTGTCGATTACGAACTGGATCCGGCAAAAAACACCGCGCCAAGTATTGATCTGCTCGGCAAAGTGATGAATCAGGAGGATAACGCCCGCGCCTACACCACGTTCTATAACCAGCATTTCCAGGCTATTCAGAAAGCCGCAGAGGCGATTAAAACCAGGCCGAATGTGTTTATCGAGCCAATTGCCGGTCGCGACGACTCCTGCTGTTTCACACACGGTAATGCGGGATGGGGAAAACTGATCCAGGCGGTAGATGCCAATAACATCGGTTCCAGCCTTCTGCCGGGCGCATCCGGCACCGTTTCTCTGGAACAGGTGATCAGCATGAAGCCGGACGTTTACATCATGACCGGTTCGGCACGTCCGAAAAGTGGCTCTGTGACGCATATTCTGCCGTTTGGCTACGGTGCGGATGAAGCGGATGTGGATAAAGAAGCCAAAGTGTTGCTTTCACGCACCGGCGTGGCGCAAATCCCTGCGGTGAATGCGGGCCACGTTTACGGTATTTATCACCAGTTCTACAACCATCCGTATAACATTGTCGGGATGGAATATCTGGCGAAGTTTATTTATCCGCAACAGTTTAAAGATCTGGACCCGGCGAAGACTTACCACGACATCGTACGTAACTATACCAACCTGCCGGATCAGGATTTCATCCTTGGCTGGACACCGAAAAAGTAAGTGCTGATATTTCCCCCGCCTGTGGCCCCGCAGGCGGTTTTTCAATCCCTCTGCGCGCTTTCTGCACTAACTTTACCTCCGTCACATTTGTTGACACTCCGTTAATTTATACAAAAAACTAACTGTATTACTGTATCTGAATAACGCCGACCGGCGTCGCTCCTGACGCAGTACGACATATCAACAAGGTGAATTTATGCAATCTGAAGAACAGCGTTTAATTGACGGGCTTTTTAGTCGCTTACAACAGGCTGAGTCCAACACGGCACCGCGTGATGCGGAAGCTGAACGTGTGATTCAGGCCCATATTCGTCAGCAGCCATCTGCCCCGTATTACATGGCGCAGGCAATGATTATTCAGGAAGCGGCGCTGACCAAACTGAATGCGCAGGTACAAGAATTGCAACAGCAGGTTCAGCAGTTGCAACAACAGGCGCAGACGGCCAAACCGCAAAGCACCGGTTTTCTGGCTGGCTTGTTTGGCGGTGGCACGTCTCAGCCTGAACCGCAACGCCAGGCGTCGCAGGGCAGCCAGCCCATTCCCGGTACACAAGGCTGGGGAAGTCAGCCTCAGCAACAGCAATATGCCCAACAGCCGCAACAGCAGGCACCGGCACAAGCTGCACCCCAGCAGCCGGGTTTTCTGGGCAGTGCATTGCGCACGGCGGCGGGCGTCGCGGGTGGGGTGGTGCTGGCGGATATGCTGACCGGCATGTTCCATCACAGCCAGCCGCAGGAAATCGTCAATATCATCGAAGAACCGCCAGTGCAGGATCTCAATCCTGCCGACAGCAGCTTCCTCGATAACAGTCAGGGTTTCGACAGCAATCAGCCGTCATGGGAAGATGCGTCGCTGCGTAATGACAATTCGGATTTGGGGTTTGGAAATGATGACTTCAACACTGATGATTTCAACAATGATGATGACTCATTCTTCTAACCGGTTGATGTCATAAGGCTATTAAGGGGCTTTTTGGCAGCAGAAAAAAGCAGCAGAAGGTGAAGAGTGAGAGGTTTATCGCTTATTGCCATCAGAATTCTGGACAAAAGCCAAATCTGTTGCTGTACTGTGTTTGACACACATTTTGTGTCCAACATTCACGTAAAGGTAAGTTTGATGTCTAAGATTAAAGGTAGCGTTAAGTGGTTCAATGAATCTAAAGGTTTTGGTTTCATTACCCCTGAAGATGGCAGCAAAGATGTTTTCGTTCATTTCTCTGCTATTTCCAGCAACGGTTTCAAAACCCTTGCTGAAGGCCAACGCGTAGAGTTCGAAATCACCAATGGTGCCAAAGGCCCGTCGGCTGCTAACGTTATCGCTATCTGACTTTAGCCGATTTATTGAAAAACCCGCCGAAGCGGGTTTTTTTTTGCCTGTAGTTCGCCAGAACCTTATGCCGGTTTACGCACCAGCGTCACGAACATCAGGATAGCAATCGCGTAGCAGCCGAGAATGGTCAGCCCCATCGACAACGCCGGATGGCTGCCGAAACCCGTTACCGGTACGGCAACTGCCCCGAGCGCAAACATACACACGCCCAGCAGGGCAGACGCGCTGCCTGCATTTTTCCCCTGACTTTGCATCGCCAGCGAGCCTGCATTCGGGCTGATAATCCCTATCACCATCACCGAGAAGAACAGCGGCACCAGTAACATCACGAGTGGCGCATTCAGGCTGGCGGAAATCACCAGCGCCACCGAGGCCACTGCGGCGATGCACAAACCGGCCTTGACCAGCGCCATTTCGCCGAAGCGGCGGCTCAGACGGGTAGACACCTGTGCGGAAATCACCAGGCCGATGCCGTTAATCGCAAAGCACAGGCTGAACATCTGCGGGCTGAGATGGTAAATCTGTTGCAGCACAAAAGGTGACGCGCCGATATACGCGAACATCCCGGCCATAATAAAGCCCTGTGTCAGGCACAGCCCCATAAACGGACGATGTTTCAGCAGGCTGAATACCGAGCCCAGCATGCTGAAAATACCGCCCCCTGAACGGCGTTCGGGCGTTAAGGTTTCATGCAATTTTAGCGAGGAGAAGCTGAACAGTAAGATGGCAATAAACGCCAGTACGCCGAATATTCCCCGCCAGTTAACCCAGTGCAACATTGCGCCGCCCAGTACCGGGGCGATGATCGGTGCCAGCCCGTTCACCAGCATCAGCAACGCAAAAAACCGTGTCAGTTCGTGCCCGTTATACAAATCCCTTGCCACCGCGCGTGACAATACCGCGCCACCGGCACCGGCGATCCCTTGCAACAGACGAGCGACAATCAGCTGACTGATGTCCTGTGCCACCGCACACCAGACCGAGGCAGCCAGCAATAACGCCAGTGACCATAATAGCGGGCGCATACGGCCATAGCGGTCGCTTAGCGGGCCGAACAGTAACTGGCCGAAACCGAGGCCGAGTAAACCGGCGGTCAGGCTTAACTGCGCGCTGGCGGTGGACGTATTCAGGTCGCCAGCCATCTCCGGCAATGCCGGTAAATATAAATCCGTACATAACGGCCCGAGTGCGGCAAGCGAGCCGAGAACAAGGGCGTAACCGAGGCGTTTTTCGTGCAGGTGAGCGCTCATGGTAAAAGTTTATTCCAGTTTGCTGGTGGTTAAATCCGTTTCGAAGAGGCTCCGGAAGTAGCGATGGTATAAGGCTTCCAGAATCTCAGCGTCGGCGTGAACAGTCGTCAGGCGACGAAAAGCCGTGCCTTCGCAAATGACCGCTAATGATTCGACTTTTGCGGTCATTTCAGCATCGGAAAATTGCGGGAAGGTGGCACTGAGGAGCGTTTTTGCTTCGTTAAAAAGCTGTTTTTCGGAGTCACGCCAGATTTTTTCCACGATCGGATTGCGGGTCGCTTCTGCGGCGACTTCCAGCATCAGCGCGTGGTCAATTTCGGCCTGCTCTTTTTGTTCGATGCACTGATCTTCTTTATACGGCGCGCTTAAATTGCCAATCCGACGGTGCGCCAGGTTATGAGCCACCTGCTGCAAATTATGCGCGTTGCCGGTCATCAGCCTGATTTTTTTCATCACTATTCGCCGCACGATATCTTCGATGATCGCATCTTTATTGGCGAAGTAGCGGTATATCTGCCCCACACTGAGCTGTGAAGTTTTAGCGATTTCAGCCATACCGGCACCGTGGAAACCATGCTTGCGAAAACACAGGCGGGCGGCGGCAATAATCTGGTCGCGTCGGGCGCTGATGCGCGCATCTTTAGTGCATTGTTGTGGGTGAAGCATGAGATACCCGATAATGTGACTGATGTAGGTTGCGAACGATCATTCTCAAGTATAGGCAATAAGGAGGAACAGGTAAATATTTGTATTATGAATGAAATAAAAAGTGGCGTTTCGTTTCAGCGCAATTAAGCGTGACGCACAAAGGCAAACGGCGCAATCCAAAGGAATGCGCCGTTTACGGGAAAGGGGGGCTGCGGGTCAGGCGGGGCTGTTAAGCAAAGTATGCCTGTAAAAAAGCCACAACTGTCAGAACACAGAGGGCAACAACCAGGAACTCAGAAGACGTTTTTGGAACAGAAAACATGTCATACCTCAAAGATAAACCAGAGTGAACTGACGCTATTATCTGCAGATAAGATGAAGGAAACATTAAGATACGGCGGGAGGAGGTGAACCCGCGTCACAGATTTATCACAGCGATGCCTTTTGTCATTAAAAAGGCATCGCCGGAGGATAGGATCAGTGTGCGCTGAACCAGCTGACCAGCATAAACGCCAGTAATGTCATGGCCAGTGAGCCGGTCAGATTCAGCGCCATGTTCAGCAGGGCGGCGCCAAAGCGACCATCCTGTAGCATGTAAACCACCTCCAGAGAGAAGGTGGAGAAGGTTGTCAGGCCACCGCAGAAGCCGGTGGTGATCAGCAGCTTCCATACCGGGTCGATATGGGTCAGGCGGGTGAAAATCGCGATGCCCAGACCAATGATAAAGGCGCCGACCAGATTCACGGTCAGGGTGCCGGCGGGCAGTAGCGGACTCATTCCGTTCATTTTGAGACTGACATACCAGCGCACAACGCTGCCAATACCACCGCCAATAAAGACTGCAAGTAAGGTGCTAAACATAGTGATACCTTAAAAAATAGATGAAATTCAGAAAGGCCCGGGCATGACGCTACGAACCTCTCGCGAGATTGCGCAGACATCATCAGCCGGTAAAGGCGGTTTGGGAGGAATGTCATCTCCACAGTGCAAAGTAATGCAGGCGCTCAGTTTACATTGTGTGATGGCGCTTGTGTAGACGCGTTTCGGAAACAGTTTGTGAAAAGGAAAAGGCGATGTTAATCAGAGAAGGTACCGTGCAGGATGCGCCAGTTCTGGCGCAATTGCTGGGGGATTTGGATTATCCCAACAGGTCTGAAGCGATAGCAGAACGTGTGGCAAAAATGGCCGTGAACCCGGACAGCCGCCTGTTAGTGGCCGAAACAGAAGGTCAGGCTGTCGGGTTTATTTCGTTGCATTTCATTCCGCAAATTGCGCTGGCTGGCGAATTTTGCCGTATCAGTTATTTGTGCGTCAGCGATCACGCGCGTGGCAGCGGTATTGGCCAGAAATTGCTGGATGAGGCCGAACGTCTGGCAGCGGACCGGGGGTGTGACCGGATGGAAGTTCACAGCCATACCCGCCGTGTACGCGCCCACACTTTTTATGCGCGTGCGCAGTACGAGGAATCGCCAAAGTATCTGCTGAAAAAACTCTGAATGATCAGACATCCAGCGCCAGCACGATAGCGTCGGCGATCAGATCAACCTGCTCCGGTTTCATCTGACTGGTGCTGATACGGATAAATTGCCCCGGCCCGATGCGGCTGCGCTCGCCGGGCAGAACCGCGATACCGCGCGCGGCCATCGTTACCAGCGCAAACTGTTCCGATGGCACCGGGATCCACATCGCCAGTCCGTCGCGGTCGGGGATATTCACGCCGCGAATGCGCAACGCATCGGACATGGCTTTGCGTCGCTCCGCATACACTTTTTTAGCCTGCGTAATCCCTTCCTGCGTTTTCGGATCGTTAATCAGCCACGCCAGCGCTTCCTGCAAAATACGGCTCGACCAGCCGGCACCAAAGTTACGGAATGATTTGATTTGTTTGATTAAATCCACCGATCCCGAAATCACCGCCAGCCGCAAATCCGGGCCGTACGCTTTGGAATAAGAACGGACATGCACCGTGCGGTCCGGCAGTTTGCTGCCCATACTCAGCGGCGCGTAACGTGACAACTGTCCGATCCCGTCATCTTCAATAATCAGTGTGTTACTTTGGCTGAGAATGTTGGCCAGCGCAGCATAACGTTCTGCGTTAATCGCATGGCCACAATGCGAATGGGTACGTGGCTGAAAAATAAAGGCTGAAGGATTTTTCAGCAGTGCCTGACTGAGTGATTCCGGCGTGGGGCCGAATTCGTCGCACTTCACCGGAATGACCTGCGCACCGAGATTGTCCAGCATATCCAGCAGGCGTGTGGCAGTCGGGTCTTCAATTGCCACCACCGAACCCTGCATCAGCAGGGTTTGCAGCGTCAGGTTCATGCCGTCAAATCCACCATCCGCCGCCATAAAAGCGGGGGCGTCATAAGGCCAGTCCTGGCGTGCGGCCTCAAGCAGCGACGGCGCGATAGCCTCACGCTGATAACTGTTCAGATTGTCTGCGCCAACACCGCGCTGCATGGCTTCGTGCAAGTCAGGCAACAGTGCCGGATCCGGCGATGACAGCGCCAGATCCGCAATAATATGCTCACCAAAATTGCCGATTTTCTCGAAGCGTGCAGGTCGTGGAGACAGCATGTCGCCGCACACCCAGACGCCGTTTCGCCCCCGTCCGGCGATCACTTTCTGACGTCGCAACTGACCCCAGGCGGCTGAAACCGTGGCCGGACTGACGCCCAGCGCCTGCGCGAGTTCACGCACGGCGGGAAGATGCGTACCAATCTCGATCACACCGGATCGGATCATCGCTGCGGTTTCAATCGCAATGCCCCGCATGGAACGATCCTGTAATTGCGTCGCCAACCATTCTGCATCCAGCGTTTTTTCGAGAGAGTTTTCTGTCATTTTTTTGCCTTTTGTTCAGTAACAAAGATTCTATTGTACATATTAATTTATGCCATTAGTATCAAACTTAGCCAACGCAGGCGATAAAATAATCATCTTGCCGTGAAGATGATGGCCTTAGTAAAAGAATTTGGTGTGTTTTCGGGCAGGTTTGTAAACGCACAGTTGTTTTTCTGCATATTAACCATGCTGACACTTAAGGGGAAAGATGTGACGATTACCATCAGGCTGGCGGTTCGTGACTGGGATTATTTTACGCCGCTGGCATTAGGCGATCTTAAACCGGAAGGGTTTAATCTCGAGATAGACCGCGTGGGCACTTTGGTTGATAACCTGGGGACCAGCGATAAATACGATGCGGGTGAAGTGTCTTTCAGCCGTTATGCACAAGGGCGTGCGCGGGGCGAATCTGATTTACTGGCGATACCGCATTTTCTGATGCGCGGCTTCCGTCAGCGCTGCATCATCACCCGTGAAGACAGCCCGCTGACCGAACTTTATCAACTGGCCGGTAAACGTATTGGCCTGACCGGCTGGCAGGATTCCGGCAATACCTGGACCCGCACGTTGCTGGCACTTGAAGGTGTGGGCATTGAAGATGCGAACTGGTATGTCGGCCGCCTGACCGAAGCGCACCCGATTGTTGACCGTCTGGCCGGTTTTGGCCGCGAAGGGCGCATCGAAGCCGTGCCGGAAGAACGTCCTATGATGGAGTTGTTACAGGAAGGCTGGCTGGATGCGGTATTTACACCGTTTATGCCTGAGGGATTCTTCAAGCCTGATTCCGGTTTCCGTCAGTTCCAGCCGGATTTTCGTGCCGCCGAACTGGCCTATTTCAACCGCGTCGGGTACATCCCCGGTATTCACCTGCTGGCAATCAAACCTGCGCTGGCCGAAGAGCATCCGTGGTTACCGCAGGCGCTGAGCGAAATCATCGATCGCTCTTATGAAGTCTGGATGGATAAGCGCGCGAAATATGCCGACACCACGCCATGGTTGCTGGATGATTTACGTCGCACTGTGGTCGATTTACCTGCGGACTGGAATGCAAACGGTTACGCCGCCAATGAAAAGATGATCGACGATTTTGCGCAGGAATTACATGCCCAGGGGCTGACTGCCAGGCGCCTGACGCCGGGAGATTTGTTCCCGAACTTTGCTCAGTCACACTTAACCGATCGCTTTCATAAATAAGCGACGGGGGGAGTCAAAAATGAAAGTTGCATTAGGTCAGTTTGCGGTTTCCCGTGAATGGGAAGCCAACGTCGAAACCTGTCTTTCGCTGATGGCGAAATCTGTCGAAGCGGGCGTGGATTTGCTGGTGCTGCCGGAAGGCATTCTGGCGCGTGACATTACCGATCCGGATTTGGTTTTAAAAGCAGCACAACCTCTGGATGGCCCGTTTGTCAGTCAGTTGCTGGCGGCCAGTCGTGGCAATCAGATGACCACCATGATGAGCGTGCATACGCCTGCACCGGATGGCCGTGCATATAACGTGCTGATTTCAATCCGTAATGGCGAGATTATTTCTGAATATCAAAAGTTGCATCTTTATGATGCGTTCTCCTCTCAGGAATCAAAAAATGTCACGGCGGGTGACGAAGTACCGCCGCTGGTGAATGTCGCCGGGTTTAACGTCGGCCTGATGACCTGTTATGACGTGCGTTTCCCGGAACTGGCGCGGCGTCTGGTGCTCGACGGTGCCGATGTACTGGTGCTGCCTGCCGCGTGGGTGAAAGGCCCGCTGAAAGAAATGCATTGGGAAGTGCTGGTCACGGCACGCGCACTGGAAAACACCACCTATATGGTGGCCGTGGGTGAATGTGGCGAGCGCAATATCGGCAACAGTATGGTGGTTGATCCGCTGGGTGTGGCTATCGCCCGCGCAGCCGAGGCCCCGGCACTGGTGTTTGCCGAGCTGGATAAAGATCGTCTGGCGCATGCCAGAAAAGTGTTACCGGTGCTGGCAAACCGTCGTTTTGGTTTACCGCAACTGCGTAACGACTGAGTCTGTGCGCGGCCGGTCCTCAACGGCTGCCTCAGCGCTCATGCAGTACCGCGCCCTCACCAGGGGATGCGTTTGTTTTTTCTATAGATAAACAGCCATAAAAAGAAAAACCCGGAAAGTTGCCACGGAAGGTAATCACTATAAAACCACAACATTCATAAACTCACAGACCGACTTTTTACACAGAGGAAACAAGAGAATGATGGCAAAACAACTTCGTCAGATTGCTGTACTGACCGCTGCATTACTTTCCGTATCTTCCATAAATGCCTTTGCTGCTGAAAACGTGACAATCCCGACTCAGACGATGGATCCGGCGATCCACGCAAAATTACCTGCGGATATTCAGAAGTCAGGTGTGATGACCTCTGTGAATAACGGCTCTTTCCCTCCGTATGAAATCGTGACCAGCGCCAACGGTCTGGATGGCGCGAGTGCGGATCTGGCGCATGCGCTGGCACAAGTCATGGGGGTAAAAATAGAGCATGCTTCCGTGAGCGGCTTATCCGGCATCCTCAGCGGCATGGCCGCAGGACGCTACCAGATGGGCATCGGCCCGATCGGCGATTATCCTGATCGTCAGGCGAAAAATGATTTCATCGATTTCGTCAAAGAATATGTCGTCTTCGGGGTGCGCAAAGGTAACCCGGAAAATATCAATTCCCTTGATGATACCTGCGGTAAACGCATTGCCGTGATGGCGGGGGGATCGGCTGAACAGGTTATCCGTAAGCAGTCTGATGTGTGTGTCAAAGACGGCAAACCGGCCGTGACTGTACAGTCATTTGCCGATCAGCCTACGTCGATTCTGGCGGTTCGTTCTAACCGTTCCGACGCGTTCTTCTCTTCTCAGGCACCGCTGACCTATTTTGTGGAAAAAGCCAACGGTCAGCTTGAACTGACCGGCACCGGCAAATCCAACGGCTTTGGCGATATCTTCCAGGGGACGGTCGTCGCCAAAGACTCACCGGTTCGTGACGCGATCCTCGCCGGTTATCAGAAACTGTTCGACAACGGCACGTACGCCATCATCATGAAAAAATGGGGGCTGGAAGGCAATATGATTTCAGCACCGGGCATTAACCTGGCAAAGGCGCAGTCTAAATGACGGATAAATCGTATAGTTCAACGCCGGCAGTCAAGGACGACTATACGCAGGATCCGCGACGTAACGTTGAGTTTTCCCACGCACCGCGTAACTACGGCCGCTGGATTGCCTGGATAGTGGTGTTGCTGATTGCCGCTGATGTGGTTTGGGCCGTTTCGCACAACCCGAACTTCGAATGGCATGTGGTGGCGCAGTGGTTCACGGAAGGGTCGGTGATCAAAGGTCTGGGCGTCACGCTCGGCCTTACCGTGGTGTCGATGCTGCTCGGTGTGTTCATCGGGCTGATGCTGGCGATTGCCCGTTTGTCTGACAGCCTGTTGCTGAGAAGATTAGCAGGGCTGTATATCTGGTTCTTCCGCGGTACGCCGCTGCTGGTACAGTTATTGTTCTGGTACAACATGTCGACGCTGTTCCCGCGCGTGGTACTCGGCGTCCCGTTTGGCCCGGAGTACATGAGCTGGAATACCAATGATCTGATCACGCCGCTGACTGCTGCCATTGCCGGTCTGGCGCTGAATGAAGCGGCATATATGGCAGAAATCATTCGGGCAGGCTTGCTGTCAGTCGATAACGGTCAGGCGGAAACCGCGCAGGCATTTGGCATGAGTCGTGGCCGTGCGCTGCGCCGGATCATCATTCCGCAGGCCATGCGTTCGATTATTCCGCCGACCGGTAACCAGCTGATCAGCATGATTAAAGCGACGTCGCTGGTCAGCGTTATCGCGATGGGCGATTTGCTGTATTCCGTGCAAACGGTCTACAACCGGACCTTTGAAGTGGTGCCTATGCTGATGGTAGCGGTGATCTGGTATCTGTTTATCACGTCATTGCTCAATCTCGGACAGTCTGCGATTGAACGCTATTATTCCCGCGGTACACGCCGGACGTTGCCAAATGCCAAACGGCGTCAGAGCAATGCGGAAGAAAAAACCGCGCCGATCATCAATTCACCGGGCATGGCCCAAAAGGAGGACTTATGAGTCAATTGCCCGCTGACGTACAGTCATCCGGACAAGCATCACTGGTGGTCGCCCGTAATGTGCATAAAAGTTATGGTGATAACGAAGTGCTGAAGGGGATTGATCTGGATGTGAAACCCAGCGAAGTGGTGGTGATCCTCGGGCCGTCGGGTTCAGGTAAATCGACATTCTTGCGCTGTATAAATCATCTGGAAGATATTGATCGCGGTTCCATTATGGTCGGTGGCGAGCAAATCGGTTATGAACTGCGCGGTGACCGTCTGCATAAACTGCCCGAACGGGCGATTGCGCGGCAACGCCGGGATATCGGCATGGTATTCCAGCAATTCAATCTTTATCCGCACATGACCGTATTGCAAAACATCATTGAAGCGCCGGTTGGTGTGCATAAAGAAAGCCGTCATGAAGCGGAGAAATATGCGCGTGAATTGCTGCAAAAAGTCGGCCTGAGTGATAAAGCGAATGCCTACCCGCGTCATCTTTCCGGTGGTCAGCAACAGCGCGTTGCTATCGCCCGTGCGCTGGCGGTGAAACCTAAACTGATGCTGTTCGATGAGCCAACGTCCGCCCTCGACCCTGAACTGGTGGGCGAAGTGCTGGCTACCATGCGGGATCTGGCAAAGCAGGGGCTGACGATGATTGTGGTGACGCATGAAATCGGTTTTGCGAAAGAGGCTGCAGATCGCGTGGTGTTTATGGATCGCGGCGTTGTCGTTGAGCAGGGGGCAGCGGATGATGTTCTGGTCAATCCGAAACATCAGCGGACACAGGCTTTCCTGAGCCGCTTTATCTGATCCGAAATCAAGTTTGCAGGTGGTTTGCTGTAAATAAAGACAGAAACCCTTTATGGGCGTGCTGTTCACGCTCATAATAACTCACTCTGGTCACAATGCGCACAGTTCCGGATCCGTTCTGTTACATTTTCGGGTTGTATTAACGTCGCGAATAGCCGTTAATAACGGCAAATTGTCACTGCTGTTTTCCAGCACTCAGTGTAAAGAAGGTATGTATGGAAGGTTTAAGTATTACTAAATTGTTGGTGGTCGGCGTGCTGATCGTTCTGTTGTTCGGTACCAGCAAACTGCGTTCTCTGGGCGGTGACCTGGGCGCGGCACTGCGTGGCTTTAAGAAAGCCATGAACGATGATCCGGCTCCCGCTTCTGCTGAAAAAACCGCAGAAGAAAAGCCAGCTCAACGTGTTGAGCACAAAGACTGAGTTTTCAGAACGCCAGTCTCCGGCCTCTTAGCAAACGAAAAAGGTTGTTCTTGCGAACAACCTTTTTGTCTTTCTGAAGCGAAAAAGTAACGAGATATTACTTAACTTCTAACCCCTTGGCTTGCAGGTCGGCGTGATAAGAAGAACGCACGAACGGACCGCAGGCTGCATGGGTGAAGCCCATTTCCATCGCTGCTTCTTTCATCTGATCAAACTCTTCAGGGCTCACATAACGCTGCACCGGAAGATGGTGACGGCTTGGCTGTAAGTACTGGCCGAGTGTCAGCATCGTTACGCCATGACGACGCAGATCGCGCATCACTTCGATAATTTCTTCGTTTGTTTCGCCCAGACCCACCATCAGACCTGATTTGGTTGGAATTTCCGGATGCGCTTCTTTAAAACGTTGCAGCAGCGTCAGGGACCACTCGTAGTTAGCACCCGGACGAACCTGGCGGTAAACACGCGGCACGTTTTCCAGATTGTGGTTAAACACGTCCGGCGGGCTGGCGTTAAGAATTTCCAGCGCACGATCCATACGTCCACGGAAATCTGGTACCAGCGTTTCGATTTTGATGGTCGGGTTTTTTGCACGGATAGCCGTAATACAATCCGCAAAATGCTGAGCACCGCCGTCGCGCAAGTCATCCCGGTCAACCGAGGTGATCACGACATAACGCAGACCCATATCAGAAATAGTCTGTGCCAGTTTTTCCGGCTCGTTGGTATCAGGTGCGGTTGGACGACCATGTGCCACATCGCAGAACGGGCAGCGACGGGTACAAATGGCACCGAGGATCATGAACGTTGCGGTACCGTGGTTGAAGCACTCGGAAAGGTTAGGGCAGGCCGCCTCTTCACAAACGGAATGCAGGCCATTCTTGCGCAGTGCTGATTTAATGCCCTGAATTTTTGTTGAGTCGGCAGGCAGTTTGATTTTCATCCATGCCGGCTTACGTAACATTTCCTGCCGGTCACTGACCACGGTTTTCACCGGAATTAACGCCATCTTATCTGCATCGCGGTATTTGACGCCGCGTTCCATCTGAATCGGTTTACTCATAATCTTGCAGCTTCCAGGTTTGTCACTCGTTATCCGAGTTTTTTCAGGACATTCAATGAACTGGCTGATTCATCAAAAAAAGTAGAAATAATGCGGAAATTATATCATTGAAGCATCCCTTCGTTCAGCCCTTCGTCATGACCGGAAGTGCTAAATGCTGCAATTTTTTAACCTTAAACAGGAAGGGTTATCAAAAAAGGAGTCATTAATTGAATGTAATATTTTGAAAATACTAATTATTTTAACGGTTCCCTGAAGGGGCTGATGGGGTGTTAATGGTGTGTAAATATTTTCTCGCGCTCCCGATAAATGACAAAAACACGAGGTACGCGAGAAAAGATCAGTACAGCCGTATCAACTCTGCCCAAAAATCACGGCGGAGAAGGGGCGTAATGTTCTATCTGCCAGGGCAGATAATCAACTTGCTGATAATCAAGGCGATGGTTGAAGGATTTCACCAGAACCGGCATCACCTGATCGACCGTCAGCCCCGGTTTTTCGAGGCTAGCCTGCGTCATTTCAAGGCCAGCATAACCACAGGGGTTGATGCGGTGGAAAGGCTCCAGATCCATATCAATATTTAATGCCAGGCCGTGTAACGAACAGCCTTTGCGGATGCGTAACCCCAGCGAACAAATCTTCTTGCCATCGACATACACGCCCGGCGCGTCCGCACGCGGATAAGCGTCGATAGAGAAGTGTGCCAGCGTATCCACTACCGTTTGCTCAATTGCCGTCACCAGTTGACGGACACCGAGTTTTTTTCGTTTTAAATCCACCATCACGTACATTACCTGCTGACCGGGACCGTGATACGTCACCTGACCGCCGCGATCGCTCTGGATAACCGGAATATCACCGGGCATCAGAACATGTTCAGCTTTGCCTGCCTGACCCTGCGTAAAGACACGGTGATGCTGAACCAGCCAGATTTCATCAAGCGAGTCGGCATTTCGGTGCTCAGTAAAATGGTGCATGGCCAGAGAAACCGGTTCATAGGGCTGAAGACCAAGCTGGCGCAGTACGATACGTTCTTGCGGATTTTGTGATTGCACGGCAGTTATCGTCATTGAAGAGGGGGAAAACGCGCGACAGTGTGACTCCCGCGCGGATCGGTCAGAAAGGGCTTACAGCACCATGCGGACAATTTCGATATTGCCCAGTTCATCGTACAGGGTTTCGACCTGGTCGATGTGAGTCGCAGTGATCGTAATCGAAACGGAGTGGTAATTCCCTTTACTGCTCGGTTTTACCTGAGGATTGTAATCGCCAGGCGCATGGCGTTGCACGACTTCCACAACCTGGTCTACCAGCTCGGGTTGTGCCAGGCCCATTACTTTGTAGGTAAAGGGACAAGGGAATTCGAGCAGTTCGTTCAGTTTGGTTTTCATGTGCACTCCAGCGTGTTGTACAGCGTATTAAGTGTTGTCTCTGAAAGTATAACTCCCGCCGTAGCGGGAGCTATAATCTATACTGGTTATATGGGGATTGTTGCAAACTTTTTCAAGCGGGCAACTTAGCCAAACCAGTGGTGGAACATCAGTTTGATGTAATCCACGATGCGACCGAAGAAGCCGCCTTCTTTCACTTCGTTCATGACCACCAGAGGGCGCTCATCAATGGTTTTGCCATCAAGCTGGAAGTTGATCGACCCAACCACCTGATTTTTCTGCAAGGGCGCATGCAGTTCCGGTGTGTTCAGCACGTAGCTGGCTTTCAGATCTTTCATACGACCACGTGGGATCGTCAGGTAAGCATCTTTCTCAACGCCCAGTGCGACGCGGTCGGTATCACCGAACCAGACAGGTTCTGACGCGAACTCTTTACCGGCTTTCAGCGGAGAAACGGTTTCGAAGAAACGGAAGCCCCAGGTCAGCAATTTTTTACTTTCAACTTCACGGCCTTTATACGTATGACCGCCCATCACTGCGGAGATCAGACGCATCTGGCCTTCTGTCGCAGAAGCTACCAGGTTATAGCCCGCTGAATCAGTATGACCGGTTTTAATGCCGTCAACATTCAAGCTGTTATCCCACAACAAACCGTTACGGTTCATCTGGCGGATATTGTTGAAGGTGAATTCTTTCTCTTTGTAGGTGGCATATTCTTCCGGTACATCACGGATCAGCGCCTGACCAATCAGCGCCATATCGCGGGCTGAGCTGTACTGGCCAGCGGCATCAAGACCATGAACGGTGCCGAAATGGGTATTTTTCAGACCCAGAGAGTTCACGTAATTGTTCATGATGGCAACGAAAGCATCCTGACTTCCGGCCACATGGTCGGCCATTGCCACACAGGCGTCGTTACCGGATTGCAGAATGATCCCGCGGTTGAGCTCAGAAACCGGTACACGGTCGCCGGGTTTGAGGAACATCAGGGAAGAGCCCTTGAACACCGGATTGCCGGTTGCCCAGGCGTCCGGACCCACGGTAACGATGTCGGTCGGAGAGATTTTGCCGGCTTTGATGGACTGACCGATAACATAACTGGTCATCATTTTAGTCAGGCTGGCTGGGTCGCGGCGCGCATCGGCATTCATTTCTGCCAGAACTTTGCCGGAGTTGTAGTCGATCAGGATATAGGCTTCAGCATCAATCTGCGGAACGCCAGGGATCATTGTTTTTAAATTAACATCGTCGGCATAGGCGGACGCTGCACTCAGAGTGATTACGGTGCCAAATGCGAGGCTTTTGACTAAACGTGAAGTATTTACAAGTTTCATGATCGGGACAACAACATCCGTGGGAGTAAGTGATAAACGTGCGCCACTATAGCAGAAGAGTCATAAGTCAGACATCTTCGATTACCGGCGCTTACTGACTTTTACTTATAAGACAGGGGACTTATAAGAACGGGGCCGATGCCCCGTATTTTGAGATTACATGCCAGCAGTGACGAAAGACTGCTGCTGAGCTTCGCTGGCCAGTCGCTGTTTCAGCTGTTCGGCCTGCTGGCGGGTGGTGAACGGACCAAGCTGCACGCGATAGGTGCTGCCATTGGCCTGTACTTTACCGGGTACAGAGAAGCGCTGGCTGAGGCTTTTTTGCCACAGTTGCGCGTTCTGAGGATTACTCAGTGCGCCAACCTGTACCATAAATCCCGAGGAAGGAATGGCAGTGGTATGCGCAGGCGCTGCGGAGGCCGCAGCTGCTGCTACCGGTGCGGCACTGGCGACAGCAACCGGTGCTGTTACCGGTTCGCTGCCTTCTAACACACCCTGACGCAGAGGTGTTGGCGCGCTCAGAAACCCGCCGCCGCTGCTGTTACCGGACATCGTGGTCGCTGCTGGCGCAGAGGCTACGGCGCCGTTGTTATCTTCGTCATTCGTTAATGGCGCAGCATTAGGATTACTCAGGGTGCTGTTACTGATCGGGCGTACATCTGACGTATTCGCCGGCTCTGCTGTCAGCGTAGGCGTCCCCATATTGCTGGCGCCTAAACTTGGACGAGACGGTAATGCATAAGATTGTTTGGCGACGGTCGTACCAATAGTCCCCGGGCCGGAAAGCGTACCGTCAGGCGCAACGTTGATAAAATCAATGCGTACTTTGGTACTGTTGGTCAGGTTCAGACGGTCTGCCGCAGCCTGAGACAAATCGATAATTTTGCCTGGCACATAAGGGCCACGATCGTTAACACGCACGACCAGCATGCGTCCTGTCGCCATGTTGGTGACGCGGACATAGCTTGGGATCGGCAATGTCGGATGCGCAGCGGTCATGGCTGTCGGGTCGAATTCTTCACCGAGCGCGGTAGTGTTGCCTCCATTCTCCTGACTGTACCAGGCCGCTTGCCCTACCTGCGAAAAGTTGGACGGGTCTTTGATGATCTTATAGGTTTTACCGTTAACGGTATAATCCTGCATCGTGCCCTGATTATAAGGTTCGTAACGCGGATCAGCCCCGCCGATTTCTACCACAGGGCCATTGTAGGCTTGCTGCGGTGCCGGTTGTTGTTGCTGTGTATCTTCAGTGGCACAACCACTTAACAGCAAACCGATAATGACAGCTCCAAGCCACTCCTTACGCATTGCTCACCTCTATAAGTTTTTCGACAACATTTTTCGATGAGTATGTATCGACATAACGATACCAAACCCTGCCATTAGCACGATGAGTGCTGACCCGCCATAGCTGACCAGAGGCAAAGGTACCCCAACTACCGGGACAATACCACTGACCATGCCGATGTTAACAAACACATAAACGAACAGAATCAGCATCAGTCCGCCAGACATCACGCGGCCAAAAGTAGTCTGTGCATGGGCGGCGATCACCAGACCGCGCATGATCAGGCATAAGTACAGCCCAAGCAGCACCAGAACACCAATCAACCCCAGTTCTTCGGCGAGTACAGCGAAGATAAAGTCGGTATGTCGCTCGGGCAGGAATTCCAGCTGAGACTGCGTGCCATGCAACCAGCCTTTGCCGGAAAAACCGCCAGAGCCGATGGCAATTTTAGACTGAATAATATGATAGCCCGCACCCAGCGGATCGCTTTCAGGATCAAGCAACATCATGACGCGGTCGCGCTGATAGTCGTGCATCAGGAAGAACCACAGGATCGGGATAAATGCGGCAACCAGCAGGGCGGCGACGGCAATCAGTTTCCAGCTCATGCCCGAAAGGAACAGCACGAATAAACCGGATGCGGCAATCAGAATCGAGGTGCCCAGATCGGGCTGTGCCGCGACCAGCAGGGTAGGGATGAAGATTAATGCCAGGGCAATCGCGGTATTTTTAAGTGAAGGCGGGCAAACGTCGCGATTGATAAAGCGCGCGACCATCAGAGGCACGGCGATTTTCGCCAGTTCTGACGGCTGGAATTTAATGATCCCCAGATCCAGCCAGCGCTGTGCACCTTTACTGATACTGCCGAAGGCATCCACCAGCACCAGCAGGAAAACGCAGAAGATGTAGAGATAAGGTGCCCAGCTTTCGTAAACGCGCGGCGGGATTTGTGCCATGACCAGCATAATCACCAGACCCATCAGGATCTGGCCGATTTTACGTTCCATCATGCCCATGTCCTGACCACTGGCGCTCCACATCACGAACGCACTGTAGGTCAGCAGCGCGAGCACGATCAGCAACATCGTCAGGTCGATATGCATTTTCGACCACAATGATCTTTTTTGTTGGTTCTCAGTCATTGACGGTTAATCACCTTCGGTTCCCGGTGGCGCTGGCGCGTCAGCCGGTAATTGTGTCGTGTTGTCGCCCAGTAAAATGTGGTCGAGTATCTGGCGTGAAATTGTCCCCACTGCCGGACCCGCACCGCCATTCTCCAGAACTACGGCAACGGCCACGGTCGGTTTGTCATAGGGTGCAAAAGAGGTCATCAGCTTATGGTCACGCAGATGCTCAGCGATTTTATGCGCATTATAGATTTCATTGGCTTTCAAACCGTAAACTTGTGCTGTCCCGGATTTTGCGGCGGCTTTATAAGGCGCGTCAGCAAAGTACTTGCGGGCCGTACCGTTCGGACGGTTTGCTACGCCATACATACCGTCTTTGGCAATTTCCCAATAGCCGGAATGAATATCGCCAATCTGGGTCGTTTCCTGTTGTTTGTACGGCACCTGCTGGCCGTCAACTTTGGTGCTCAGCAACAAATGTGGCGTTTTGACATTGCCGTCATTAATCAGCGTGGTCATGGCTTTCATGATTTGGATTGGAGTTGCGGTCCAGTAGCCCTGACCGATACCCACCGGAATGGTGTCGCCCTGATACCAGGGTTTTTTGAAGCGTTTAAATTTCCAGTCGCGGTTTGGCATATTCCCGCTACGTTCTTCTGATAAATCGATACCGCTGTACTGGCCGTAACCAAATTTGCCCATCCACTCGGAAAGACGGTCAATCCCCATATCATAAGCAACCTGATAGAAGAAGGTATCAGCCGATTCCTCAAGGGCTTTCGTCACATTCAGGCGACCATGCCCCCAGTGTTTCCAGTCGCGGTAACGCTTGTCTGAACCCGGTAACTGCCACCAGCCTGGATCAAACAGGGAGGTGTTTTTATTGATAACACCCGTTGTCAGCGCAGAAACTGAAATATACGGTTTCACAGTAGACGCTGGCGGATAAACCCCCTGCGTTGTCCGGTTGATCAGCGGCTTATTGGGGTCGTTAAGCAGCGTGTTGTAATCTTTACTGGAGATGCCATCCACAAACAGGTTCGGGTCATAACTCGGGTTAGACACCAGCGCACGGATGGCGCCATCGCGCGGATCGGTAACCACCACAGCGGCGCGGCTGCCGGTCAGCAAGACTTCAATATATTGCTGTAATGGCAAGTCGATCGTCAGGTAAATATCTTTGCCCGCCTGCGGCGGTTCTTCGTGTAGCTGGCGGATAACGCGGCCACGGTTGTTCACTTCAACTTCTTCATAGCCGGTTTTACCGTGAAGCGTGTCTTCGTAATAGCGCTCAATGCCGAGCTTACCAATGTCGTGCGTGGCGGCATAGTTGGCCAGAATGCCATCTTTATCGAGGCGTTCAACGTCACGGTCATTGATTTTCGATACATAGCCGATAACGTGCGTCAGCGCTGAACCATACGGATAGTAGCGACGCTGATAGCCTTTGACTTCAACGCCGGGGAAGTGGAACTGGTTGACGGAGAAACGCGCAACCTGAACTTCAGTCAGGGCCGTTTTGACGGCAATAGACGTAAAGCGTCGCGAACGCTGGCGCTCTTTTTTGAAGTTATCGATATCTTCCTGCGTGAGGTCAACTATCGGTTTGAGGCCTTCAAGCGTGGCCTGCAAATCGTCCACTTTTTCCGGCACCAGTTCAAGCTGATAGATCGTGCGGTTCAGCGCCAGCGGCGTACCGTTGCGGTCATAGATAATGCCGCGGCTGGGCGCGATCGGCACCAGCTTGATACGGTTATCGTTAGAACGGGTTTGGTAATCCTGAAAACGGACAATTTGCAGATTATAAAGATTAAAAGCTAAAACGCCGCTAAGTAGCAGAATGCCGATAAACGCCACCAGTGCACGGCGCACAAAGAGGGCTGATTCAGCCGTATAGTCGCGAAAAGGGTTACGATCTATTTTCATCCCACTACTTAATTCATGTTGCTGACATTCACCACCCGTTATTCGCGGTGATATGGATGATTAGTGGTAATACTCCAGGCGCGATAAAGACTTTCCGCCACCAGAACCCGCACCAGCGGGTGAGGAAGCGTCAACGGAGAGAGCGACCAGCTCTGTTCCGCTGCGGCTTTACAGGCCGGTGCCAGCCCTTCCGGACCGCCGATCAACAGGCTGACATTGCGTCCGTCCTGCTTCCAGCGTTCCAGTTGTTGTGCCAGTTGCGGGGTTTCCCATGGTGTCCCTGGAATATCCAGCGTTACGATGCGATTCCCTTTACCGACAGCGGCCAGCATCTGCTCGCCTTCTTTTTCAAGAATGCGCTTGATGTCCGCGTTCTTCCCACGTTTCCCGGCCGGAACCTCTGTCAGTTCAAACGGCATATCTTTAGGGAAACGGTGCAGATAATCGTTAAAACCGGTTTGCACCCAGTCAGGCATTTTTGTGCCGACGGCGACAAGTTGCAGCTTCACGCATCAGCCCCAGAGTTTCTCAAGCTCATACAACTGACGGCTTTCTTCCTGCATAACGTGCACGATCACTTCGCCCAGATCGACAACCACCCAGTCAGCTTCATTAATGCCTTTCACACCCATGGCATCAAGGCCAACGGCTTTAATTTCTTCAACCAGATGCCCGGCGATGGACATGACATGGCGGCTTGACGTGCCGGTACAGATAATCATGCAGTCAGTAATACTGGATTTACCTTTAACATCAATGGCGATGATGTCTTGTGCTTTCAGGTCATCGACTTTATCGACAACAAAATCTTGGAGCGCTTTACCTTGCAAAGGTTCCCCCTGGGGATGTTTGAAACAATTGACCTCACGAGATGTCCGCCGGTGTGGCACCGAAGCAATGATCAATCTCATGAAGGATAAACATAGCGGTTGTCTGGAAAACAGCTTAAAACGTTTAACAATCAATACATTGTATTGGTTGATTACGCAGCGTTATCGAGAGCCGAAATTAAGCGGCGCAGTATAGCACGCGTTAGCTACTCGCGGTACAAGCCCTGTGATTCTATATAACGCTCAACGGCGGAAGGCAGTAAATCTGAGCAATCAAGACCCGCATGACGGCGTTCACGGATTTCAGTCGCTGAAATATCCAGCAATGGGGTATTGGCCTGATAAATGAATCCGGCCGGTTTTTGCTTAAGCGCATTGGCATCATTCACCCGATGGGCGTCATACCATTTCTGCAGTTCCGGTGTATCAAGTTGTTCCTGATAACCCGGACGCGCCATCACCACGATATGACAGAAATCCAGTAACGATTCCCAGCGGTGCCACTTATGCAGCGTCAGTAACGAATCCTGGCCAATGATAAACGCCAGCGGGCATTTGTCGCCATGTTCTTTACGTAACGTTGCAAGTGTCTCAATCGTGTAGGAGGGCGTATCAACAGCCAGCTCGCGGGGGTCGACTGAAAACAGCGCGTTATCCGCCACAGCCAGCTTCGCCATATGCAGACGTTGCTGCGGCGTGGCTTCGGGTTGTGGCCGGTGGGGAGGAACGTTGTTGGGCAGCAGGATCACCTGATCAAACCCGGCCTGCGCTGCCAGCGCTGCAACGGGTTTCAGATGACCATAATGGATCGGGTCAAACGTACCGCCAAAAAAAGCCAGCAGCTTTTCAGCGGTTGCAGAAGAATGTGCGGCGCGGCGCGGCATAACGGTGTCCTGCTTCAATACGAACCCAACTCCGTCAATCCGGTGGGTAAGGATTTCCCACAGAGTAGCATAGACAGGCTTTCAAGCTCGGCCCAGACTGACTGACCGTAATCCTGTTTTAGTGTGATTTCCATCTGGGTCAGTAAGCGAACGGCCTGAGACAGCTGGGCAAGAGACAGGCGTTGCAGTGCCTGAGTCACCAGCGCCCGGCGGTTTTGCCAGACTTTTTGCTGATCAAACAGGGTCCTGATCGGCGTCGTGTCCATTTTCCGTTTCAGATTGAGCAGCATCAGCAGCTCACGCTGTACGGTTCGCAGTAAAATAACCGGCTCGCTGTCTTCCTGTTGCAACTGACGCAAAATATGCCAGGCTCGCTTACTTTTCCCGGCCAGTAACGCATCCAGCCAGTGATAAGGTGTGAAATGTGCCGCATCGTTGACGGCCTCTTCGACGCGCGGTAGCGTGAGTTTGCCATCCGGATAGAGCAGGGAAAGACGCTCCAGCGACTGCGCCAGCGCCAGCAAATTTCCTTCATAGCAGTAGCACAAAAGCTGATTAGCCGGTTCATCGAGTTCAAGTGAAAGTTCTTTGGCGCGACGGGTCACCCAGCGGGGAAGTTGTGCCTGTTCGGGCGTCTGACAACTGACGAAAACACCTTTGTCACTTAACGCTTTAAACCAGGCGCTGTTTTCCTGCGCTTTAGTCAGTTTTGTACCGCGCAACAGCAGCAGAATATCGTCGTGGAGCAGGGTGGTCAGTTTGAGTAATTGTTCTGCCATCGGCGCCGTCGGGCCATTTTCGGGCAGAATAAGCATCAGGGTCTGCCGGCTGGCAAACAGGCTCAGGGCCTGACAGATGCTGAAGATGGACTCCCATTCGGTATGGGCGTCAAGAATGTAGGTGTAGTGCTCCTGGAAGTCAGCCTGCTGGGCAGCGTGACGTATGCTGTCCTGGCTTTCCTGCAAAAGCAAAGGGTCGTTTCCACATAACACATAACAAGTGCGCAGCCCCTCACGGAGCTGCGCGGCAAGTTGTTCCGGATAAACTCGGATCATTGTGCGGAAGGGGTGGCCGGTGCCGTGGAAGATGCCGCAGAGGCATCAGACGACGTCGTGGCTGATGAACCGGTAGAAATGACTTCTACCTGACGCCCGCCGACATCCTCTGCTTTCTGCAATTCTGAAGCATGGACGGTCAGCAACTTACGGATCAGTTGCTGCGCAGCCTGCTGGCGCATTTCCTCGATAATGATGTCCTGTTCGTTATCTTTGGCCAGCGCCGTTAACGGGTTGTCAAAGAAGGAACGGAACACTTTTACATGGATAGGATACAAATCCTTGCCAGGCATCAGAACCGTCGCATTAATGTTCATTTCCATCTGATATTCCGCAGTCTTACCGTCCTGGAAGATTGATGCGGTAGTCTGACCCACTGACTCAGCCCCAATGCGCAGCGACGGGATATCCTTACGCTGTTCTTTGGTCGGATCATCAACAATGGTCACATTACTTAGACGCAACTGGGTCCTGATATTACGAGTCAACGGACCATATGGATCCCCACTGTCCAAAACGATTGTTTTCAGTTCGTCAGGAACATTGGTTTTCCCACGTAAATGGAATCCACAACCTGCTGTAACCAGCACTGCTGCGGTGAGCAGCAATGTCATTATGGGATGTCGCACAGATCCTCCTTGACTCAACCTACAACCAGGTTAAGCAGTTTGCCCGGGACGTAGATTACTTTGCGAACCGTAACCCCATCCAGATATTTTGCGACCAAATGTTCTTCTGCCGCACGATCGCGCACTTGTTGCTCGGTAGCATCAGCGGCTACGGTGATTTTAGCACGCACTTTACCGTTCACCTGTACAACGACCAGCTTGGAATCTTCAACCATTGCCTGCTCATCAGCTTGTGGCCATGGCGCGGTATCCACGTCGCCTTCTCCTTGCAGCGACTGCCAGAGGCTGAAGCAGACGTGCGGAGTGAATGGATAAAGCATACGGACAACCGCCAGCAAGGATTCCTGCAGCAGCGCACGGTCCTGTTCGCTATCCTGAGGTGCACGACCCAGCTTGTTCATCAGTTCCATGATTGCCGCGATAGCGGTGTTGAAGGTCTGACGACGGCCGATATCATCGGTCACTTTGGCGATGGTTTTATGCAAGTCACGACGCAGATCTTTCTGTGCTTCATTGAGAGAAGCCACATCCAGAGCGGCAACACGACCTTTTTCTGTGTGCTCGAAGGCCAGTTTCCAGACACGTTTCAGGAAGCGGTTTGCCCCTTCAACGCCGGACTCTTGCCATTCCAGCGTCATTTCTGCCGGAGAAGCGAACATCATAAACAGACGCACGGTATCTGCACCGTATTTATCGACCATCACCTGCGGGTCGATGCCGTTGTTTTTAGACTTGGACATCTTGCTCATGCCCGCGTAAACCAGTTCGTGGCCTTGCGGGTCAGTGGCTTTGGTGATGCGACCTTTTTCATCACGTTCAACAATGGCATCCGCCGGGGAAACCCAGATACGTTCGCCGCTGTTACCGGTGTAGTAGAACGCGTCAGCCAGAACCATACCCTGACACAACAGGCGCTTGGCCGGTTCGTCAGAATCCACCAAACCTGCATCACGCATCAGTTTGTGGAAGAAGCGGAAATACATCAGGTGCATGATGGCGTGTTCAATACCACCGACATACTGATCGACTGGCAACCAGTAGTTGGCGGCCGCAGGATCCAGCATACCTTCGTCGTATTGCGGGCAGGTATAACGCGCGTAATACCAGGAAGATTCCATGAAGGTGTCAAAGGTGTCGGTTTCACGCAGACCCGGCATACCGTTGACGGTAGTTTTCGCCCACTCAGGATCCGCTTTAATCGGGCTGGTGATACCGTCCATGACCACATCTTCCGGCAAAACAACCGGCAGTTGATCTTCAGGCGCAGGAATAACGGTGCCGTCTTCCAACGTGATCATCGGAATTGGTGCGCCCCAGTAACGTTGACGGGAAACCCCCCAGTCGCGCAGGCGATAGTTCACTTTGCGCTGACCTACGCCTTTAATGACAAGGTCATCTGCTATAGCGTTCCAAGCTTCCTGATATCTTAAGCCGTCATACTTACCAGAATTATAAGATATTCCATCTTTTTCCAAATATGGTTCACTACGCTCATTATATAAGTCATTTTCTAAACTCATGAGCTCCGATGGATCACTAACGGCTAATGGTATTGGATCTACATGACTTGTTGTGCCTTTAAATATGGCTTCTTCATATGCTTCTTCAACAAGTGACTTAATCACGCGCTTAATAGGGAGGTCATATTTGGTGGCGAACTCCCAGTCACGCTGGTCGTGAGCTGGAACGGCCATTACCGCGCCGGTGCCGTACTCCATCAGAACGAAGTTAGCGACCCAGACTGGCAGCTTTTCACCGGACAGCGGGTGAATGGCAAACAGACCGGTTGCCATGCCTTTCTTTTCCATCGTCGCCATTTCTGCTTCGGCAACTTTGGTGTTACGGCATTCGTCGATGAAATCGTTCAGCGCAGGATTATTCTGTGCGCCCAACTGTGCCAGAGGATGACCGGCAGCCACAGCGACGTAGGTCGCGCCCATAAACGTATCAGGACGGGTGGTGTACACCGTGACTTTTTCATCGCTGTCAGCCACATCAAAGGTGATTTCCACGCCTTCGGAACGGCCAATCCAGTTGCGCTGCATGGTTTTCACCTGCTCTGGCCAGCTTTCCAGCGTGTCCAGATCGTTAAGCAGCTGATCGGCGTAATCGGTGATTTTGATAAACCACTGAGGAATTTCTTTGCGTTCTACTTTGGTATCGCAACGCCAGCAGCAGCCGTCGATAACCTGTTCATTCGCCAGAACGGTCAGGTCATGCGGACACCAGTTCACTGCGGAGGTCTTCTTATAAACCAGACCTTTTTCGTACAGCTTGGTGAAGAACCATTGTTCCCAGCGATAATAATCAGGCTTACAGGTCGCGATTTCACGATCCCAGTCATAGCCGAAGCCCAGCAATTTAAGCTGGTTCTTCATGTATTCGATGTTTTCGTAAGTCCACGGCGCAGGTGCGGTGTTGTTTTTAACCGCTGCTCCTTCCGCTGGCAGGCCAAACGCATCCCAGCCAATCGGCTGCAGAACGTTTTTACCGAGCATGCGCTGGTAACGGGAAATCACGTCACCGATGGTGTAGTTGCGCACGTGTCCCATGTGGAGACGGCCTGATGGATAAGGCAACATGGAGAGGCAGTAATATTTCTCCTTGCCAGGCTGTTCGGTAACTTTGAAGGTTTGCTTCTCTTGCCAGTGAAGCTGAACGTGTGACTCGATGTCTTCTGGACGGTATTGCTCTTGCATGGCGGCCGGTGGTCCTGTGAGTGAAAACAGCTACGCCTGTAGCTCAAAAAGTTTTAATCAAAAGATCCGCATAGCATAGCTGATAAGCGGTTGGAGCAACAACACCCAGCGAAGGCTAAAGGGAATTTCTGTCCGCTTCTGGCGCAATATTCATAATCTGCGAGTCAGCGCGAGATAATCTGCGCAACGGATCAGGGATTTACGACTAAAATAAAGGCAGTGCGTTCCCGCCGTGAAAATGGTTATGACAGTTCAAGGAGAGGAAATATGAGCAATATTACGCAATCTTACCGTCAGTTGGTGACATCACTGACCGAGCGGCTAAAACACGGTGAACGTGATATCAGCGCGCTGGTACAGGATGCCCGCGTCAGACTGCAGGAAGAGGGCAAGCTGACGGAAATCCAGATTGAACAGTTAACGTCGGCGGTACGCCGCGATTTGCACGAATTTGCCCGCAACTATGAAGAAAACCAGCAAGCCGTGGCAGAAGAAGATGACGGCACGGACAGTGTGTTCATGCGGGTCATTAAAGAAAGCTTGTGGAAAGAGCTGGCCGATATGACCGATAAAACCCAGCTGGAATGGAAAGAGGTTTTTAAAGATGTCAGCCATCACGGGATTTATCACAGCGGAGAAGTCGTCGGTCTGGGCAATCTGGTGTGTGAAAACTGTCATTTTCACTTAGCGGTGTATACGCCGGAAATTCTGAGTAAATGCCCGAAATGTGGTAACACTGAGTTTACGCGTCGTCCGTTTGAACCTTAAGCGTCAGACACCTGCCCCAGAGAGTCGGGGCAGGTGTGCTTTCTTTTTTTCAGTGCCGGTCAGTGCAGGATCTTCGCCAGGAAATCCCGGGCGCGATCGGATTCCGGATTATTGAAGAAATCGTCTTTATTGCGATCTTCTACAATCTTGCCTTCATCCATGAAAATCACGCGGTTGGCCACTTTACGGGCGAAGCCCATTTCGTGTGTCACCACCATCATTGTCATACCTTCGTTTGCCAGCTCAACCATAACGTCGAGCACTTCGTTGATCATTTCCGGATCAAGAGCGGACGTCGGTTCGTCAAACAACATCGCGATCGGATCCATACACAATGCACGGGCAATCGCCACACGCTGTTGCTGACCACCGGAAAGCTGGCCGGGGAATTTATTGGCGTGCGCGGACAAACCGACACGATCCAGTAATTTCAGGCCCTTGTCTTTCGCTGCCGCTTTATCACGTTTTAAAACTTTGACTTGTGCCAGTGTCAGGTTATCGATGATGGAAAGGTGCGGGAACAGTTCGAAATGCTGGAAAACCATGCCCACTTTTGCACGCAGTTGCGCCAGATTGGTCTTCTTGTCATTGACCGGCGTCCCGTTGACCAGGATCTCACCTTTCTGAACTGGTTCGAGTCCGTTAACGGTTTTGATCAGCGTCGATTTCCCTGAGCCTGAAGGCCCGCAAACCACCACAACTTCACCTTTTTTAACTTCGGTGCTGCAATCGGTAAGCACCTGAAAGTGCCCGTACCATTTAGAAACATTCTTCAGTGAAATCATGAAACGGTCCTTTTCTTCAAATAACGCACCAGCAAGGAAGCACAAAGGCTGATAACAAAGTAAATAAGTCCTGCAAACAGCACCATCTCAACCAGTGTACCGTCACGGTCACCAATATTAGATGCGCTGCGGAAGAAGTCTGCGAGGCCCAGAACGTACACCAGCGAAGTATCCTGGAACAAAACGATCGCCTGCGTCAGCAGTAACGGCACCATCGCGCGGAAAGCCTGCGGCAGGATAACCAGCTTCATGGATTGCCATTGCGTCATACCCAGCGCCAGCGCTGCAGAAGACTGACCGCGTGCGATGCTGATAATCCCTGCGCGGATAATCTCCGAGTAATACGCCGCTTCAAATAACGCAAACGCGACCATCGCAGAAATCAGGCGGATATCGGTTTTAGGTGACAGTCCGAGCACTTTTTGCAGAAAGCCCGGCACAATCAGATAGAACCACAACAGCACCATGACCAGCGGAACCGCGCGGAAAAGGTTGACGTAAGCCGAGGCAAACCAGCTGATCGGCTTGAACGTTGACAGGCGCATGACCGCCAGCAGGGTGCCCCACAAAATACCGACTACAATCGCCAGCGACGTTATCTTCAGCGTAATGACCATGCCTTGCCACAGATAGGGCAGGCCGGGACCAATAGAACTCCAGTCGAATTCATGCATGCTTATTTCCCTCCCATGTTGCCCGGCAGGCGGACTTTACGTTCTACGAAATGCATCAGCAGCATGATGACGGCATTGATAAGGACATAAGCAACGGTGATTGCAGTGAATGATTCATACGCATGCGCGGAGTAATCCAGCAGCTTACCGGCTTGTGCGGCCATATCAACCAGACCAATGGTCGAGGCAATGGCGGAGTTTTTCACCAGGTTAACCATCTCAGAGGTCATTGGCGGCACGATCACGCGGTAAGCATTGGGCAACAGCACATAGCGGTAAGTTTGCGGCAGCGTAAGGCCCATCGCCAGTCCGGCATTGCGTTGTCCGCTTGGCAGGGACTGGATGGCTGCACGCACCTGTTCGCATACACGGGCGGCGGTGAACAACCCGAGGCAAATTACCGAGGAAGTGAAGAACTGTACGTCAGGCGCCAGTTCGGATTTAAACCACATGCCGATATTTTCAGGCAGCAGTTCAGGGACCACCAGATACCAAATGAAGAATTGCACGATTAATGGCACGTTACGGAATAATTCGACGTAACAGGTACCAATACCCGAAAGGATGCGGTTGGGGACGGTACGCAAAATACCGAATAGAGAACCGATGAGGAAGGCGATTATCCATGCGCAAATTGACAGTGCGACAGTGACCTGAAATCCATTCCAAATCCAGCCCAGATAAGTGGTGTTACCGAAGGGGGCTTGTTGCAGAAAAATGCCCCAGTTCCAATCTATTGACATAAAAACTCCGTAAAGCGGGTAAAGGCTTACCCATCTGAGTGATGACGCAATTCGCCTAAAGTGAATGGGAAAGAATGCGGGGTGGGGAACGACCACCCCGCATCTGTATCATCACAGGTTGGTGGTCCAACCTTGTATTTTAGTCACTTTTCACTCTTCTCTTGGTTATACCCGTCCATTTGGTATGACTTACAGCGCCTTATCGTTTGGCGCTTTGAACAGAGCTTTCATGTCATCGGACAGCTCAAAGTTCATATTCAGGTTTTTCGGAGGAATTGGTTTTTTGAACCAGGTTTCAAACCATTTGCCTGCTTCACCGGAGGTTTGTGCCTGCACGATGGTGTCATCAACCAGTTTTTTAAACTCAGCATCGTCTTTACGCATCATGCAGCCATAAGCTTCTTTGGATTGCGGCGTACCGACAATTTCCCAGTTGTCTGGTTTCTTGGCTTTCGCACGTTCACCGGCCAGCAAGGCGTCATCCATCATGAAGGCCACTGCGCGGCCAGTTTCCAGCGTACGGAAGGAGTCACCGTGGTCTTTGGCACTGATGATGCGCAGATCCAGTTTTTTCTCTTCGTTCAGCTTGTTCAGCAGAACTTCGGAAGTCGTACCGGAGGTTACAACAACAGTTTTGCCTTTAAGGTCAGTGAAATCTTTAATCTCTGAACCTTTTTTCACCAGCAGACGTGTACCGATCACAAAGATGGTGTCAGAGAAGGCTGCTTGTTGCTGACGTTCCAGGTTGTTGGTGGTTGAACCACATTCGAAATCGTAGGTGCCGTTTTGCAGCAGCGGGATACGGTTCTGCGAAGTGATTGGCATCATTTTGACCTGCAGGTCAGGCAGGTTCAGTTTTTTCTTCACTGCGTCAACGATAGCGTCAGAATAGTCCTGTGAATAACCCACAACTTTTTGTTCGTTGTTGTAGTAAGAGAATGGCACTGAGGATTCACGGTGACCCACCACGATAACGCCATTGTCTTTAATTTTTTTCAGGGTGCCGGTCAGTTCTTCTGCGTGAGCAAAGCTGCTCACGGTAACGCTTGCCAACAGTACTGATAACGCCAATTTGCGCAATTGCATGTCCAACTCCTTGCTGTCATTAGGGATCCAAACTCAGGGATCAGAAAGTACTAATGCCTCGTCATATGAAGCTAGAAAATAGCTGAATGTGAATATTATGAAACCACATTGTTTCTTTTTTGAGACGAGACACGCACCAAATCAAAGCAATCAAACGGCTATGCACCCGGAAAGTGCATGAGGAGCAGCCTGTTTGTACCAAAATGATGCATCCCGTCATAAAAAGTAACTAATCAGATATCTTTCAATCAGATGTAGCAAGAGTCGTGCCAAATGGCCTGATTTAACTTCATAAGCGGGCAAATCGGCAGCGCTTAATGCCGCAGTCGAAACAATCGGCAGCAGGTAAAAGGGGAGGGGTATTGAGATTAAAAAGGGGTGCTACAAAAAAGAACAGACACCCGGAGGTGCCTGTTTTAGAAACAAAACGCTTGTACTCAGGATTTACGGCGACCCAACCACAGCGCAACTGCCGCCATGACTGCCGTAGCAAACCACACCGGCCACCAGCCAGCCCGGGCATAAGGTGTCATACCCGTTGTCGGTGTGACCTTCACGTTCAGCACCTGACGGGTAAACTGCGGAATTTCGTGGGTCACATCGCCCTGAGCATCAACGACGGCGGTAATGCCATTATTGGTGCTGCGCAGCAACGGACGGCCCAGTTCCAGCGAACGCATTCGCGCCATCTGGAAGTGTTGCCATGGGCCAATCGAATGACCAAACCAGGCATCGTTTGAAATCGTCAGCAGGAAATTAGTATCCGGTTGCAGATTGTCGCGCACCTGTTCGCCGAAGACGACTTCGTAACAAATCGCCGTGGTCAGATTCAGGCCACTGACAAACAACGGTTTCTGCACGTAATCACCACTGGTCAGCCCGGACATCGGCAAATCGAAGAAAGGTGCCAGCGGGCGAAGAATGGCTTCCAGCGGTACGAACTCTCCAAAAGGCACCAGATGATGTTTGTTGAAGCGGTTTTCGTCAGGATAGTGATAGGGCTTTTCACCGCCGAGCACGATGGCGCTGTTATACACTTTCATGCCTTCTTCATTGCGACGGGCATCGATAATGCCGGTGATTAACTGGGTGCCGTGTGAGCGGTAGATATTATCCACCATGCTCAGGAAGCCCTGCTGATCGGATTCAATGTCTGAAATTGCTGATTCCGGCCAGATGATCATGCTGGATTTACCCACGTACGGGCGGCTGAGATCCAGATAGGTCTGCAGCGCACTTTCCAGTGCTTTCGGATCCCATTTCATGGACTGTGGAATGTTGCCCTGAACCAGTGCCACATCGACCGTTTTATCTGGCTGTTCCTGATACCAGTGGATATAACGCAGCGGCCACGGCAGTAACAGCATGGCAACAGCGATAATTCCCGGTGTGACGCGACGCTGATGTACTGCGTACACAATCAGTCCGCTCAGCGAGGTGAGTAAAATCGTGATGCCGTCGACGCCGGTAATCGGCGCGAGGCCTTTCAGCGGACCGTCGATCTGGCTGTAGCCGAACTGTAACCACGGGAAACCGGTCAGCACCCAGCCGCGCAGGAATTCAGTAACTTGCCACAAGGCGGGCGCGCCAAGTGCCAGTTTCCACCAGGTGGTTTTCGGCCACAGTTTGCTGAACAAGCCGGCAAACAACATCGTGTACAGCGATAAATACGCTGCCAGCAAGACCACCAGGAAAAGGTTGATCGCTTCCGGCATGCCGCCAAACGTGGCGATGCTGACATAAACCCAGTTTACGCCGCTGCCAAAAAGACCCATTCCCCAGAAAAAGCCGATGAGCGCGGCCTGAGCCGGACGACGATCGAGCGTTAATGCCAGCAGACCGCACAGCGAAATGATCGCCGCAGGCCAGAAGTCATAAGGGGAAAATGACAGCGTGCCACAGGCACCGAAAAAGAGCGCCAGCAGGGCGCGAACCCGCTGGCGTTGATATAAAGAGGCAATTGCCATGAAGTAATTATTCTTCCAGTATCGGTTGCGGCGCGTCGTCCGGTATTTTTACATGAACCTGAATGATACGACGGCTGTCAGCCATCGCAACCTTGAACAGGTAACCGTCAATTTCAATGCTTTCACCACGCGCCGGTAAATGGCCGAATGACTGCATGACCAGACCACCAATCGTATCGACTTCGTCGTCACTGTAATGGGTCCGGAACACTTCATTAAAATCTTCGATCGGTGCCAGTGCGCGGACGGTGTAGGTATGGCGGCTGAGCTGACGGATATCCAGATCTTCTGCTTCATCGTACTCATCATCGATTTCGCCGACGATCAGTTCGAGAATATCTTCTATGGTTACCAGACCTGAAACGCCGCCGAATTCATCAACGACAATCGCCATGTGGTAACGCTGTGAGCGGAATTCCTTCAGCATGCGGTCTACGCGTTTGCTTTCAGGGACAACGACCGCGGTTCTCAGCACTTTATCTATGCTGAATGGCTCAGACTCTGTGCGCATAAACGGCAGCAGGTCTTTGGCCATCAGGATGCCTTCAATGTGATCCTTATCTTCGCTGATCACCGGGAAGCGTGAGTGTGCAGATTCAATAATGACATCGAGGCACTCTTCCAGCGGCTGGTTGCGTTTTAGCGTGATCATTTGTGAACGTGGGATCATGATGTCCCGGACGCGCTGCTCGGCGATATCCATCACGCCTTCCAGCATGTCACGGGTATCGGGGTCGATCAGATCGTTTTGTTCTGAATCACGGATCAGCTCAACCAAATCGCCACGGTTTTTTGGTTCACCGTGAAAAAGCTGGCTAAGGATAAGGGAAAAGAAGCCCTTCTTGGGACTGGGGCTGTCACTATTTTGTGAATGGTCATCGCTCATGGCGTTTGGTTTTTTTTACTCGTAGTTAGTGAAAATTATGCGAAACGCCTGCGGATAAACACGTTATCAGGCAGGCATTACGCGAGTTTACTGTGAAGCTTAGTTATCTTCTTTCTCTGAAATATACGGATCCGGATACCCCAGACCCTGCATGATTTCAGTTTCAATCGATTCCATTTCTTCGGCTTCTTCGTCAACGATATGGTCATAGCCCAGCAAATGCAAACTGCCGTGAATGACCATATGCGCCCAGTGAGCCAGAAGTTCTTTGTCCTGCTCTTTTGCTTCTTTCTCCACAACCTGGCGACAAATAATCAGGTCGCCAAGAAGCGGCATCTCCATACCAGGAGGTGCTTCGAACGGAAAGGATAACACGTTGGTCGGTTTATCCATCCCACGATAAGTCATATTAAGTTCATGACTTTCAGGGATATCGACCAGACGGATTGTGACTTCTGATTCTTCCTGAAACTGAGGAAGAACCGCTTCAAGCCAGGTCTGGAAATCATTTTCTGGCGGTAAACCTGCTGCATCTTCGCAGGCAATTTGTAAATCGAGGATTACCGTGTTCATTGACTGGCCTGTTGTGTTGAGCTGTTCTGATGTTCATGTTTACGCTCTGCGGCAATCGCATCGCGGCGTTTTTGATCTTCTTCTTCCCAGGCTTCGTACGCGACAACAATGCGCGCAACGACCGGATGACGTACCACGTCTTCACTGTGGAAGAAGTTAAAGCTGAGTTCTTCGACTGACGACAGCACTTCAATCGCATGACGAAGCCCTGATTTCTGATGACGCGGCAAGTCGATTTGCGTCACGTCACCGGTGATCACCGCTTTGGAGTTAAAGCCAATACGGGTCAGGAACATCTTCATTTGTTCGATAGACGTGTTCTGGCTTTCATCAAGGATAATAAAAGCGTCGTTCAATGTACGTCCACGCATGTAAGCCAGCGGGGCGACTTCAATAACGTTGCGCTCAATCAGTTTTTCAACTTTCTCAAAACCGAGCATTTCGAACAATGCGTCATACAGCGGGCGCAGATATGGGTCAACTTTCTGACTGAGATCCCCCGGCAGGAAGCCCAGTTTTTCACCGGCTTCAACGGCAGGGCGGGTCAGAAGAATGCGGCGCACTTCCTGACGCTCCAGCGCATCCACCGCAGCAGCCACGGCCAGATATGTTTTACCGGTACCTGCAGGACCGATCCCGAAGGTGATGTCGTGGTCGAGAATGTTGGCGATATACTGCGCCTGATTGGGCGTGCGCGGCTTCACCATGCCACGCTTGGTTTTGATGATGACCGCTTTGCCGAAGTCGGGCACACTTTCTGCTGTTTGTTCCAGTACCCGGCTTTCTTTGATCGCCAGATGAATTTTTTCAGGATCGATATCCTGGATCTCACCGCGCAGCGGCGCAGTGTCAACGTATAAATCACGCAGGATGTCGGCGGCTGCCGCAACCGGCAGGCTCTTTCCGACCAATTTAAACGCGTTATCACGACGGTTGATTTCAACGCCCAACCGGCGCTCCAGTTGTTTGATATTGTCATCAAACGGCCCGCACAGGCTCAGCAAACGCTGGTTGTCTTCGGGCTCCAGTAAAATCTCTTGTGTTACAACGTTCAAACGAATCCTCTGGGTCACTTCGGACCAGTTGTCATTTCACCCGGCTGAGTCACTGCTTTCAGCCGCCAACCATACCTGACTTAATAATACATGCCCTTGGCAAAATATGCTGCGCCGTGGCAGCAGTTGCAGGCACCGTCATCCGGATATGCGGCCTTTGCTGGAAAATTAAACCCTTATGATGAGGTTATTACCGAAAATCTCAAAAGAAACAGGACGCCGGAGCGCCCTGTTGATTTCAGGCTGTGCATTATTCTGGTGGTTCAGGGTTGATATAGTCCAACGCCCAATTCATTTTCTTTGCGGGTGCGTTCGATAACTGATTGTGGTGATTCATGCAGGCGAAGCGCCATCTGTTCTTCCGTACGGACAACCACACCGCGCAGTGAGTTGGCATACACGTCGACAATTTCGACATCAACGAACTTACCAATCATGTCCGGTGTGCCTTCGAAGTTGACCACGCGGTTGCATTCGGTACGGCCGGTCAGCTCCATAATGTCCTTGCGGGACGTGCCTTCCACCAGAATACGCTGAACAGTACCCAGCGTGGCGCGGCTAAAGCGCATGACTTGCTGTGTGATTCTGTCCTGTAACAGCGCCAGACGCTGTTTCTTCTCATCCATGCTCACATCATCAACCATATCTGCCGCCGGTGTGCCCGGACGCGGAGAATAGATGAAGCTGAAGCTGACGTCGTAATTCACCTGCGCAATCAAATCCATCGTGCGTTCAAAATCTTCGTTCGTTTCGCCAGGGAAACCGATGATAAAATCTGAACTGAAATGAATATCAGGACGCGCGGCGCGTAACTTGCGGATAGTCGATTTATATTCCAGCACTGTATGAGGACGCTTCATCATCGTCAGAATGCGATCGGAACCACTTTGGATCGGCAGATGCAGGAAGCTCACCACTTCAGGCGTATCTTTATAGACTTCTATAATATCATCAGTAAATTCGACCGGATGACTGGTGGTGAAACGAATACGGTCGATACCGTCAATCGCTGCCACCAGACGCAGCAGCTCAGCGAAGGTGCACACGCCACCCTCAAACGCATCGCCACGATACGCATTAACGTTCTGGCCCAGCAGGTTAACTTCACGCACGCCTTGCGCGGCCAGTTGTGCCACTTCAAACAATACGTCATCGCACGGGCGGCTGACTTCTTCACCGCGCGTATAAGGCACTACACAGAAGCTGCAATATTTGTTGCAGCCTTCCATGATGGAAACGAAAGCGGTCGGGCCGTCTGCGCGCGGTTCCGGCAGCCGGTCAAATTTTTCGATTTCAGGAAAGCTGATATCCACGACCGGGCTTTTGGTGCCGCGTACGTGGTTCACCATTTCCGGTAAACGATGCAAGGTTTGCGGACCGAAGACGATGTCGACACAAGGCGCACGTTTACGCAGCATTTCGCCTTCCTGTGATGCGACGCAGCCACCCACCCCAATGATAATATTCGGGTTTTTCTTTTTCAGTAATTTCCAGTGTCCGAGCAGGCTGAACACTTTCTCCTGCGCTTTTTCCCTTATTGAGCAGGTATTCAGCAGCAGAATGTCTGCTTCTTCAGCGTTATCCGTCAGCTGGTAACCATGGGTGCTGTCGAGAAGGTCAGCCATTTTGGATGAATCATATTCATTCATCTGGCAGCCCCAGGTTTTTATGTGCAGTTTTTTAGTCATCAGCGTGTCAGTACTCAATACGGGAAACGTTAGATCGGCAGTGCCGCAGTGCATAGCATAGTTCAGGGGCGCTATTGTAAACCCTCACTCCAGTGCTGACCAGTGCAGGAAAGCAGCTTAGGCCCTGATGCCAACACAAAAATCCGGTACACTTCGCATAATGAACTGAACAGAAAGCCGGAATAATAATGAATAATTCTGAGAAGACATTTGATGCAGTCATTGTGGGTGGCGGCATGGTGGGCGCTGCCACAGCCCTGGGGCTGGCGCAGCAGGGATTGCAGGTTGCTCTGATAGAGAATGAAGAACCTGCCGGGTTTGATCCGTCAGCGCCGGCTGATTTGCGTATCTCCGCGATCGGTTGTGCGTCTGTGCGCTTTTTACAGAAACTGGGGGCGTGGGGGGCGGTTGAGAAAATGCGCTCAGTCCCATACCGCCGCCTGGAAACCTGGGAAGTTGACGGTTCTGAAGTGAAATTTGATGCGCAGTCTCTCGGATTGCCGGAACTGGGCTTCATGGTCGAAAACCGGGTACTTCAGCTGGCGCTGTGGCAACAGTTTGATGCCCTCACCAGCCTGACCCGTTTTTGCCCGGCAAAATTGCGTCACCTTTTGCAGCACGATGATAAAACCTGGTCTTTGCAACTGACTACGGGTGAATTACTGCGCACGCCACTTGTGGTCGCTGCCGATGGTGCGAATTCGCTGGTGCGGCAGTTAGCGGGGATTGGTGTGGATGGCTGGGAATACCGCCAGCACTGTATGCTGATTCATGTCGAAACCGCAACGCCGAATCAGGACGTGACATGGCAGCAATTTTTCCCTTCCGGCCCGCGGGCGTTCCTGCCGCTGTTTGATAATCAGGCCTCGCTGGTCTGGTATGACAGCCCGCAGCGTATCCGTTATCTGAAAACGCTGAATATGCAGCAACTTACGACAGAAGTGATGCAGGCTTTCCCGGCACGGCTGGGCACAGTGAAAGCAATATCCGCAGGTGCATTCCCACTGGTTCGCCGTCACGCTCAGCGTTATGTCTTACCGGGGCTGGCGCTGGTGGGTGACGCAGCGCACACCATCAATCCTCTGGCAGGGCAGGGCGTCAATCTGGGATACCGTGATGTGGAAGCATTGTTATCGGTGCTGGAAAAGGCGCGTGATCATGATGAAGCGTGGAGCAGCGAGAAAGTCTTACTGCGCTATCAGCGTCAGCGTCGTCTGGATAATCTGCTGATGCAAAGTGGGATGGATTTATTCTATACCGCCTTCAGTAACGATCTGGCACCGGTGAAAGCGTTGCGTAATCTGGCGCTGATGACCGCACAACGTACGGGTGCACTGAAAACCAAAGCACTTAAATACGCATTGGGGATTTAATGACGTCAAGGCTGGTGGGAAAACATCTCCACCAGACCTCTATTTTTAGATAAATATTTAAAATACAGAAAAGCAAAAGGCCTGCTAAAAAGCAGGCCTTTCTAATGTGGCTGGGGTGCCAGGATTCGAACCTGGGTATGCTGGTATCAGAAACCAGAGCCTTACCGCTTGGCGACACCCCAATTTTGTTTCTCACTACCTTTTGAGTAGTGTACTGCAAGTAAAATGGTGGCTACGACGGGATTTGAACCTGTGACCCCATCATTATGAGTGATGTGCTCTAACCAGCTGAGCTACGTAGCCAAATTCTACTGACTTACTTCAAAACTTCAAGCACTAATTTAACTAACTTAATAATAAATTTCAAGTGCTTACCAATTATACAGAAAGAAGTATGGCTGGGGTACCTGGATTCGAACCAGGGTATGCTGGTATCAAAAACCAGTGCCTTACCGCTTGGCGATACCCCAACAGTACAACTTCTTCAAATTGGATTTTCCTCACAACCACATCAGTACAACAATGTGAAAGGTAAGAAAATGGCTGGGGTACCAGGATTCGAACCTGGGAATGCTGGTATCAAAAACCAGTGCCTTACCGCTTGGCGATACCCCAACTGTGCTGCCGATGTCTGGAAATGGTGCGGGAGGCGAGACTTGAACTCGCACACCTTGCGGCGCTAGAACCTAAATCTAGTGCGTCTACCAATTTCGCCACTCCCGCAAAAAGATGGTGGCTACGACGGGATTCGAACCTGTGACCCCATCATTATGAGTGATGTGCTCTAACCAACTGAGCTACGTAGCCATCTTTTTTCGCGCTACCTTCATCGGCGTTGCGGGGCGCATTATGCGTATATGACCGTTTTGCGTCAACACCTTTTTTGGAGAAAAAGGCCTGACGGCGTCCATTTGTCTGGCTTATAACCACTCTGGTGATTAATTGGACAAAAGACATTATTTTTACTGACTTTACCCATTAAAAAACGGGCCTGAAGAGGCCCGTTTGCTACAAGGATATTTACCGGTAAATCGGTTATTTATAAGCGGACTGATGCACGCCAACGGCACGGCCAGAAGGATCGTCCATGTTTTTGAACGCTTCATCCCATTCAATGGCTTTCGCTGAAGAACAGGCCACTGATGGCCCGCCAGGCACACATTCAGCCGCGCTTGGCACCGGGAATAACTCTTCAAAAATCGTACGGTACAGGTAGCCTTCTTTCGAGGTCGGCGTGTTGTACGGGAAACGGAAATGTGCAGTTTCAAGCTGTTGATCGGTGATCTGCTGAGAGGCCACTTCTTTTAAGGTATCGATCCAGCTGTAACCTACGCCATCAGAGAACTGTTCTTTCTGGCGCCAGGCCACGCTGTGTGGCAAATAAGACTCGAAACATTCACGCAGGATATGTTTCTCCATCTTGCCGTTGCCGCACATCTTGTCTTTCGGGTTGATACGCATCGCGACGTCGAGGAATTTTTTGTCCAGGAACGGGACACGGGCTTCAACACCCCAGGCTGACATGGCTTTGTTGGCACGCGCACAGTCATACATATGCAGGGCCAGCAATTTACGCACGGTTTCTTCATGGAATTCTTTAGCGTTTGGTGCTTTATGGAAATACAGGTAGCCGCCCAACACTTCGTCTGCGCCTTCGCCAGACAACACCATTTTGATGCCCATCGCTTTGATTTTACGCGACATCAGATACATCGGTGTTGATGCGCGGATAGTCGTGACGTCATACGTTTCAATGTGATAGATAACATCGCGGATAGCATCCAGACCTTCCTGCACGGTGAAGTGAATTTCGTGGTGCACGGTGCCTAAATGGTTGGCGACTTCCTGAGCAGCGCGCAGGTCCGGTGAACCTTGCAGACCGACGGCAAAGGAGTGCAGTTGCGGCCACCAGGCTTCGCTCTGATCTTTATCTTCGATACGGCGGCCGGCAAATTTCTTGGTGATGGCGGAAATCACGGAGGAATCCAGACCACCGGACAGCAGCACGCCGTAAGGCACGTCAGACATCAGGTGACTTTTTACCGCTTCTTCCAGTGCATCTTTCAGCGCCGCAGCGTCAGTGACGTTGTCTTTGACGTTTTCGAAGTCAAACCAGTCACGCTGGTAGTATTCGCGAATTTCACCGTCCTGGCTCCACAGATAGCTGCCTGCCGGGAATTCTTTGATGGTGCGACAAACCGGCACCAGCGCTTTCATTTCTGAAGCGACGTACATGTTGCCGTGTTCGTCGTAGCCCATGTACAGCGGGATAATGCCCAGATGGTCGCGGCCAATCAGGTAGGCGTCTTTTTCTGTGTCATACAGAATAAAGGCGAACATACCTTGCAGTTCATCGAGGAAGGCAGGGCCTTTTTCCTGATACAGCGCCAGAATGACTTCACAGTCAGATGCGGTCTGGAATTCATACTTGTCGCCCAGTTCTGCGCGCAAAGCCTGATGGTTGTAAATTTCGCCGTTCACAGCCAGAACGTGGGTGTGTGCTGCGTTGTACAAAGGTTGTGCGCCGTTGTTCACGTCGACAATGGACAGACGCTCATGCGACAGAATGGCTTTATCGCTGGCAAACACACCGGACCAGTCGGGTCCGCGGTGACGCATCAGGCGCGACAGTTCCAGCGCTTTTTTGCGCAGCTCGACAGCGTCAGTTTTGATATCGAGCACACCGAAAATTGAACACATATGACTTTCTCCCTAACGACCTTTCTCTGGCTGTTATTTTTATGATTACGAATGAGGATCAACGTTGCCGTTCTTTCAGTTTTAGCCCGGCGTTGTTGCGTTGCTGACTATGAAAATGCGTCAAAACCCCTATGTTGTGCAAGTGGTTTAACGCTCTTCTGATAAATAGTTGGTTGATGGTGGGTGATCTTTGATGAATCACCAGTTTTATGGCGATTTTATTAGCGGATTATTAATTTAATCGCCAAAAATTGAGGAGGATTCAAAAAAGAGAAAAGTGGATAAAAATCAGACGGCAAGACAAAAAAAAGAGCCTGAATAAAGATCCAGGCTCGTTTTCAGGCAGTGGCCGGAAACGCTTAAATCACGTCGATATCGGCAACTGAAGGGTAAATCCAGGTCGGACGGAAAGGCATTCCCTCAATATCGTTGAGCGTTGAAACGCCAGTCAGCACCAGAACGGTTTCCAGACCTGCCTGGAAGCCCGCCAGAATGTCAGTACGCAGATTATCCCCCACAATGACGGTATCTTCGGAATGCGCCTGCATTTTATTTAACGCCGAACGGATAATCCACGGACTCGGTTTGCCGACATAAAATGGCTGGCGTCCGGTAATTTTTTCGATCGGTGCACACAATGCGCCGCAGGCAGGAACAAAACCGTGTCCGTGGTTATCAGGATTTGTCGCGATAAAGCGCGCGCCGTTTGCCACGAAATAGGCGGCTTTATGGATCATGTCCCAGTTATAAGAACGGGTTTCGCCGACAATCACGAAATCAGGATTGATATCGGTAATGGTAAAACCGGCTTTATAGAGTTCATGAATCAGCGCACCTTCGCCGACGACATAGGCTTTTTTGCCTTCCTGACGTTTGAGGAAATCGGCTGTGGCCATCGCAGAGGTGAAAAATGCACTTTCAGGCACGTCGAGACCGGCAGCGCCGAAGCGGTTTGCCAGATCCTGTGCTGTCTGGGAAGGGTAGTTAGTGAGAATAACCAGAGGCATTCCCTGTTCCTGAATCCGCGCCAGAAAACGATCGGCGCCAGGTACTGCGGTATTGTCGTGCAACAGCACGCCATCAATGTCACAAATTACGTTCTTTATCGTCATAATTTCCAAACCCACATTTTCAGTCCCATTCCTGGCAGCCAGATACTATAGCACGTCTTAATTTTCCATCAGACGCTGTAACAGAACGCCATTCAGCATCGCCCGTTTAACCAGGGCAAACGCACCAATCGCTGACTGATGATTCAGGGCAGAGGTCACTACCGGTAAATTACGGCGGAAATCTTTCAGAACCTGCGCATTAATGCAGTTCTGAATTGCCGGAAGCAGAACCTTATCGGCTTCGGTGATTTCGCCGGCAATCACGACTTTTTGCGGGTTGAACAGATTTATCGCGATCGACACCCCTTTACCCAGCTGGCGGCCAACGTGTTCGATGACTTCGGTTGCCAGCGGATCGTGGCGGTTGGCCGCTTTGCAGATCGCCGAAATTGAACAGTCATTCAGACTCAGCTTGCTGGCGTAGCCTTGCGTCAGTAAATGGCGCACCCGATTTTCGATGGCAGCGTTAGCCGCAACGGTTTCCAGACAGCCGAAATTACCGCAGTGGCAGCGTTCGCCCAGCGGGTCGATCTGAATATGGCCGATTTCACCGACGTTGCCGTTACTGCCGAGAAAAATCTGGCCGTTAACGATGATTCCGGCACCGGTACCACGGTGTAAACGAACCAAAATGGAGTCCTGACAGTCGCGGGTTGCACCGAAGTAGTGTTCGGCAAGCGCCAGACTGCGGATATCGTGGCCGACAAAACTGGTGACTTTAAACCGGGCTTCCAGCGCATCGACTAATTTCCACGCGCCCACGCTGATATGCGGCATATAGCGCACGATGCCTTTATTCGGATCGACCAGCCCCGGAAGGATGACGGAAATGGCAATCAGTTCGCGGATTTTGCGCTGATTTAGTTCAATGAATTGCTGTATAGCCTCGAACAGCGCGTTCTCCAGGGTTTCCTGAGTGCGTTCGGGCAGGGCGTAATGTTGTTCGGCCAGCGATTTTGCGCTGAGATCATAAAGCGTTATCGTCGCATCATGGCGACCAAGACGTACTGCGATGGTATGGAAAGGGCGGGTTTCGGTGATGATAGAAATAGCGCGGCGCCCTCCGGTGGAAGCCTGCTGATCAACTTCTTTAATCAGCCCGCGCTCAAGCAATTGTCGGGTAATTTTGGTCACACTGGCGGGCGCTAACTGACTCATGTCAGCAATCTGAATGCGCGAGATGGGACCTTGTTGGTCAATCAGGCGGTAAACCGCCGCGCCGTTTAACTGCTTAACCAGATCAACGTTGCCGATTTGTGCCTGCTGTCCGCCAGTTGTCATCAATGCTGTTATCCGCTCAATTAAACTTCGTCACCATTAACGATAGTTTTTGTGATTTTAAAATCATGAGTGAACGCGGTGAGGTTGGCGACTTTACCTGCTTCGATGCTGCCCAGTTGGTCTTCAACACCAATGGCGCGTGCCGGATAAAGCGTTGCCATACGCAGCGTTTCGTCCAGCGCGATGCCAACATGTTCGACGCTATTTTGTACCGCTTCGATCATCGTCAGCGCAGAGCCGCTCAGTGTTCCGTTTTCGTCCACACAGAGTCCGTCACGGTAGTATATTGTTTTACCGGCAAAAATGAACTCATCAATATTCGCGCCAGCCGGAGCCGTTGCGTCAGTGACCAGCACCAGCTTCTCGCCTTTGAGCTTTTTCGCATTGCGAATATTCGCCCAGTCAACGTGAAGACCATCAGCAATCACGCCGGTATAGACTTCTGGCGTATCGAAGATTGCACCAATAAGACCAGGCTGACGGCCCGTGATGGCTGGCATTGCATTATAAAGGTGCGTAGCAAAGCTGATACCTGCGGCAAAACCGGCACGGGCTTCAGCATAGGTGGAATTTGAATGGCCTGCGGAAATCACTATTCCTGCATCACGCATCTGGCGGATATATTTTGCATCAACCTGTTCGGGTGCGAGCGTCAGTTGGGTGATCACGTCCGCGTTTGCACACAGAAAATCAATCATCGCGCTGTCTGGCAGGCGGATAAAGGCCGGGTTGTGCGTGCCTTTTTTCAGCGGGCTGAGGTAGGGGCCTTCAAGGTGCAGACCCAGTGCCTGGTTAGGATACTTTTCCAGATAGGTACGCATCACGCTGATACCGTGTTTCATGTAGTCGTCGCTACAGGTAATCAGCGTCGGTAAGAAACTGGTACAGCCGGATTTTTCATTGGCTTTCTGCATGATTTCTAACGTTTCTACTGAAATGGCTTCCAGTGAATCGTTGAATTGCACGCCGCCACAACCATTAAGTTGCAGATCGATAAATCCGGGGGCAAGAATGGCGCCATCCAGACTGCGGGTTTCCACATTCGCCGGCAATTCACTTACCGGGCAGACACGTTCAATTTTGCCATCGGCAATGACCACCGCGTGGTTATCCAGAACGTCATGACCGGTATAGACCCGGCCGTTCACTAAAGCGTACATCATGCCCCCTAGTACGTTTGCCCTTCTCCAGTCACGCTGCTGCTGCGTTGGCGGCCTCACTCACTCCGGTCACTTACTTCAGTAAGCTCCCGGAGATTCGCTCGTTGCCGCCTTGCCGCAACCCGACTGGCTTTGGGCATAATTTTGGATCAGAGATTTTTCATATTTTCCGCTTCTAACTCGCGGAAATATTTAACAGTTTTGACTTTCAGTTCCATGGTGGACGGTTCGTCACACACCATAACGGCTTTCGCGTGCAATTGCAGGCAGCTGATGGTCCACATATGGTTGATATTACCTTCAACTGCCGCTTCCAGCGCCTGCGCTTTCGCATGGCCGGTCACCAGAATCATCACTTCTTCTGCGTCCAGCAACGTGCCCACGCCAACGGTCAGGGCGTATTTTGGCACCTGAGAGACATCGTTGTCGAAGAAACGTGAGTTCGCGATACGGGTTTCATGGGTCAGGGTTTTGATACGCGTACGGGAAGCCAGAGAAGAGGCTGGTTCGTTGAATGCGATATGACCGTCATTACCCACGCCGCCCATAAACAGGTGAATTTTGCCGTAAGACTTAATTTTCGCTTCGTACTGGCGGCATTCTTCGTTGACGTCTGGTGCATTACCATTCAGCAGATTGATGTTTTCGCGTGGAATATCAACGTGGTCAAAGAAGTTTTTGTACATAAACGTATGGTAGCTCTCAGGGTGTTCCTGCGGCAGACCGACATATTCGTCCATGTTGAAGGTCACTACGTTCTTAAAGCTAACCTGGCCTGCTTTATGCATGGCGATTAAATGTTTGTAAGCTTCGAGCGGCGTACCACCGGTTGGTAAGCCCAGAACAAAAGGGCGGTCAGCAGTGGGTTTAAATGCGTTGATGCGTTCAACAATATGACGTGCAGCCCATTTGCCAACTTCAGTGGGGGTGTTTAATGGAATAAGTCTCATCAGATACCTCTTAGTTTCAGAATATTGAATATAATGTGTCTGTCCTCCGCAGAAGTGCTAGCGCGGGACAATAAGTCAGAAAGCAGTTTTGGGTTCAGGGCGGTCTTGTTAAGCGTAAACCACCGCAACGGTTTATGACTGGCACAATACCGTCTGGATTTTTTTAATGATAAAATAAGTTTGGTGTATTGACCAGTGAAATGGCATGTTATGACCTCTTTTTGGTGACAAATCTCACAAAAAGAGAGGTTTTAATTTGCGATACGAAATAATATTTTTACACTCGCAATTGCAGTTGGTTAAATCGGAACGGTAAATGTAAAAGGTAGTAAACATACTAATTAAACTACTTTGGTGATTCGCTTACGGGCGAGTAGGGGGAATGTTGAATATACTGAGTTATTTACAAAAGATTGGCCGGGCATTAATGGTGCCCGTTGCTACGTTGCCAGCCGCCGCAATCCTCATGGGCGTCGGTTACTGGATCGACCCTGTGGGTTGGGGGGGAGACAATGCGCTGGCGGCATTTTTCATTAAATCTGGCTCCGCCATTATTGAAAACATGTCCGTACTGTTTGCGATCGGTGTGGCGTATGGCATGTCCAAAGACAAAGACGGTGCAGCTGCACTGACGGGTTTTGTCGGTTTCCTGGTGCTGACCACGCTGTGTTCGCCTGCAGCCGTGTCCATGATTCAGAAGATCCCGTTAGACCAGGTGCCGGCGGCATTTGGTAAAATCAATAACCAGTTTGTCGGTATCTTAGTCGGTATCATTTCTGCTGAGTTGTACAACCGTTTCAGCCACGTCGAGTTGCCGAAAGCGCTGTCATTCTTCAGTGGTCGTCGTCTGGTTCCGATCCTGACTTCTTTCCTGATGATCATCGTTGCCTTCATCCTGATGTATGTATGGCCTCTGATTTTCAACGGTCTGGTGACCTTCGGTGAGCATATCCAGCAACTGGGTTCTGCCGGTGCCGGTATCTATGCCTTCTTCAACCGTTTACTGATCCCGGTCGGTCTGCATCATGCACTGAACTCCGTGTTCTGGTTTGATGTTGCAGGTATTAACGATATCCCTAACTTCCTCGGTGGTCAGGAATCTATCCAGTCAGGTAAAGCGGTGGTGGGTATCACCGGTCGTTATCAGGCAGGTTTCTTCCCGATCATGATGTTTGGTCTTCCGGGCGCGGCACTGGCGATTTACCACTGCGCACGTCCTGAAAACAAAGCAAAAGTTGCTGGTATCATGCTGGCTGCTGCTTTCGCTTCCTTCTTTACCGGTATCACCGAACCGCTGGAATTCTCCTTCATGTTCGTTGCGCCGGTGTTGTATGTGATTCACGCCGTACTGACCGGGATTTCGGTCTTCATCGCAGCAAGCATGCACTGGATTGCCGGTTTCGGCTTCAGCGCAGGTTTGGTGGATATGGTGCTGTCTTCCCGTAACCCGCTGGCGACTCACTGGTACATGCTGATCCCTCAGGGTCTGGTGTTCTTCGTGATTTACTATGTGGTGTTCCGTTTCACCATCCAGAAATTCAACCTGCTGACCCCGGGACGTGAACTGGCAGTGGCCGGTGACGAAGCGGACGGTTACGACGTTGATGTGGAATCTGCTGGCAACAAAGGTGATGAAACCGTTGCTCTGGCACGTCGTTATATCAGTGCCATCGGCGGTTCAGAAAACCTGACCGGCATTGATGCCTGTATCACCCGTCTGCGCCTGAACGTGAAAGACTCCGCACTGGTCAACGACGGACTGGCGAAACGTCTGGGCGCTTCAGGAGTTATCCGTCTGAATAAACAAAGCGTGCAGGTGATTGTCGGTACCCGTGCCGAAATCATTGCCGGTGCGATGCGTACCGCACTGAATGCAGGCCCGATTGCTGCGGCTACCGTGACTCCGGCTGCGCCAGTGTCTGAAATCAAACCTCAGGCAGTGCCAAACAGCGTGAAAACGGTAGTGGAAACTTTAGTGTCTCCGGTTACCGGTGACATTGTGGCGCTGGATCAGGTGCCTGATGAAGCCTTTGCCAGCAAAGCGGTGGGTGATGGTGTTGCCATCCGTCCTACCGATAAAATCGTTGTGTCGCCGGCTGCGGGCACGGTGGTGAAAATCTTCAATACCAATCATGCGTTCTGCCTGGAAACGACTTCCGGTGCTGAAATCGTGGTGCATATGGGGATTGATACTGTTGCACTGAACGGCCAGGGCTTTACCCGCCTGGTTGAAGAAGGGACAACAGTCACTGCCGGTCAGCCTGTACTGGAACTGGATCTGGATTATCTGAATGCCAATGCGCGCTCAATGATCAGCCCGGTAGTCGTCAGCAATATTGATGATTATACCGGTGTGACGTCACTGGCCAGCGGTTCAGTGGTTGCCGGTCAAACGAAACTGTTCGATATCCAGGGCAAATAACCCTGCGGATGACGTAACAGGTCGACGTAGTGACAGCGGGAAGAGAGCGATCTCTTCCCGCTTTTTATTGTCTGAGGACAGAGGCAGCAGAGATAACCACGATTTAATGCAACTAACGGTTGTTTCCCGGCGTGGCTTGTTGGAACATAAGCGGTTATCCGTAGAGTCAATGTTGCGTAGAGGAATTGCACAATGAGTGAGGCTGAAGCCCGCCCAACAAATTTTATCCGTCAGATTATTGATGAAGATCTGGCGACCGGGAAACACAATACCGTTCACACCCGTTTCCCACCTGAGCCTAATGGTTATCTGCACATCGGTCATGCGAAATCTATCTGCCTGAATTTCGGCATCGCGCAAGACTATCAGGGCCAGTGTAATCTGCGTTTTGACGATACCAACCCGGCAAAAGAAGACATCGAATTCGTTGAGTCAATCAAACGCGACGTCCAGTGGTTAGGTTTCGACTGGAGCGGCGATATTCATTACTCCTCGGACTATTTTGATCAACTGCATGCTTATGCGCTTGAACTGATCAACAAAGGTCTGGCGTATGTTGATGAACTGTCTCCTGACCAGATCCGTGAATATCGCGGCTCCCTGACGTCGCCGGGTAAAAACAGCCCGTACCGCGATCGCACCGTGGAAGAGAACATTGCGTTATTTGAAAAAATGCGTAACGGTGAGTTCGCCGAAGGCGCTGCGTGTCTGCGTGCAAAAATCGATATGGCCTCGCCATTCTTTGTGATGCGTGATCCGGTTCTGTACCGTATTAAATTCGCAGAACATCACCAGACCGGTAAAAAATGGTGCATCTATCCGATGTACGATTTCACCCACTGCATTTCCGATGCGCTGGAAGGGATCACCCATTCGCTGTGTACGCTGGAATTCCAGGATAACCGTCGTCTGTACGACTGGGTTCTGGATAATATTTCTATTCCATGCCACCCGCGTCAGTACGAATTCTCCCGTCTGAATCTCGAATACTCCATCATGTCCAAGCGCAAGCTGAACCTGCTGGTGACCGAGAAGATTGTTGAAGGCTGGGATGACCCGCGCATGCCGACCGTTTCAGGTCTGCGTCGCCGGGGCTATACCGCGGCGTCTATCCGTGAATTCTGCCGTCGTATCGGCGTTACCAAGCAGGATAACAACGTCGAAATGATGGCGCTGGAATCTTGCATCCGTGACGATCTCAACGAGAACGCACCGCGCGCCATGGCGGTTATCAATCCGGTTAAAGTGATCATTGAAAACTTTACCGGTGATGATGTGCAGATGGTGAAGATGCCGAATCATCCGGGCAAACCGGAAATGGGCACCCGCGAAGTGCCGTTTACCCGTGAGATTTACATCGATCAGGCTGATTTCCGCGAAGAAGCCAACAAGCAGTACAAGCGTCTGGTGTTGGGCAAAGAAGTGCGCCTGCGTAATGCGTATGTGATCAAAGCAGAACGTATCGAGAAAGACGAGGAAGGGAATATCACCACTATCTTCTGTTCTTACGATATCGACACGCTGAGCAAAGATCCTGCCGATGGCCGCAAGGTGAAAGGCGTGATCCACTGGGTGTCCGCGTCTGAAGGCAAACCGGCTGAGTTCCGCCTGTATGACCGTCTGTTCAGCGTCGCAAACCCGGGCCAGGCGGAAGACTTCCTGACCACCATCAACCCGGATTCCCTGGTGATTTCCCACGGTTTCGTGGAGCCATCACTGGTGGCTGCACAGGCTGAAATCAGCCTGCAGTTTGAGCGTGAAGGTTACTTCTGTGCCGACAACCGCTACTCAAGTGCTGAACATCTGGTGTTTAACCGTACCGTTGGCCTGCGTGATACCTGGGAAAGCAAACCCGTCGCGTAAGCCCTCAGTATGAGGTAATAAAAACGCAGTTCAGGCTGCGTTTTTTTTCGCCTGTTATTCTTGTCAGAGATGCCTTTTGTTTTTCGTCGCGAATTAATGTATTTCCTATGCTTACTTTTAAAACGTTGTGCCACAGCCGTTCATATTGCTGAAACGTTTAAACTGTAAGATGATTTTGTTTAATCGTATGTTTTAATTATATATTATTATAGTCCATTGCTTTAATCCTTTCCTGCATACCTCTGTAATGCTTTTTCATCTTTATGTGCACTTTGTCATATTTCGATAATTAATGATTAATTACTCATTGATAATTCGCGTCGCGAAAAATACTCTTGATGTTGATTTAACCGGTTACGCCTCTGGCGACCGCTTTTTATACCCGTTTGGGTTTTGCTCGTTTTTTTAGTCAACATGAGGAATCTCTATGCACAAGCACCGTAACAGGGGCAAGGGATCGGCTTACCTGAAACCTGCCATGTATTCTCTCGCCGGCACCTTACTGGGTGGCGGAATGATGTTTTCACAAGAGACCAAAGCAGCCGGTTTTATTGATGATTCCACACTGACCGGCGGTGTGTACTACTGGCAGCGTGAACGTGACCGCAAGGACATGGATCCGGCGAGTGACCACTACAAAGACTATACAACCAACCTTTCGCATTCTACCGCTAACCTGAACCTCGATTTTTCTTCCGGCTATGCCTGGGACATGTTTGGTATTGATATCGCAGCCTTTACGGCGATTGAAATGGCCGAGAGCAGCGAGAGCGGCCATCCCAACGAAATCGCCTTTTCCAACAGCAACCGCGCCTACGACGAAGATTACTCCGGGGATAAAAGTGGGGTCAGTCTTTATAAGGCAGCCGGTAAATTCAAATACGGCGGATTCTGGGGGCACGCAGGGTATATTCAGCCTACCGGACAGACGCTGATCGCACCGCACTGGAGCTTTATGCCGGGTACGTATCGCGGTGCGGAAGCCGGTTATAAACACGATTTCGGTGACCCGGGTGAACTGAGTTTCTCCTATATGTGGGCTGATGAATATAAATCGCCGTGGCATCTGGAAATGGATGATTTCCGCCAGAATGACAAGAAAACCGGCGTTTCTTATATTCATTCGCTCGGTGCGAAATATGATTTTAAAAATGACTTCGTACTGGAAGGCGCATTTGGCCAGGCTGAAAGTTATGTCGATCAGTACTTTGCTAAAGCCTCGTACAAAATGGATCTGCTGGGCAATCCGCTGACCACCAGCTATCAGTTCTATGGTGCAGAAGACCGCATCAGTGACAAGAATGATCCGAACAGTCTGTATGACGGTCTGGCATGGTTGCAGGCACTGACCTTTGGCTATACCACCGGGCAGTTTAACTGGCGTCTGGAAGGGACGATGGTGAAAGCGGAAGGGAATCAGGGCTACTTCCTGCAGCGCATGACCCCGACTTATTCTTCCTCAAACGGCCGTCTTGATGTGTGGTGGGACAACCGCTCGGACTTCAACGCCAATGGTGAAAAAGCCGTGTATGCCGGCGTGCTTTATGATCTGGCGAAATGGGACCTGCCGGGGTTCGCGGTCGGTGGTTCGTACGTCTATGCGTGGGATGCCAAACCGAGCACCAACGCCGCTTATGACCAGAGCCAGCGTCTGAAAGAAAGCGCATGGAGCCTGGATGCGCTGTACACCATTCAGGAAGGGCGCGCCAAAGGGACGTTGTTCAAACTGCATTACACCCAGTACGACAACCATTCGGACATACCGAGCTGGGGCGGCGGTTACGGCAACATTTTCCAGGATGAAAAAGACGTGAAATTCATCGTTATCGCTCCATTTACTATTTTCTGAGGTCGCTATGTCGATGAATAAATTACTGATGATCATGGTTTCGGCTGTTTTGCTGGCCGGTTGTGCACCCACCGCCGATCAGGCACAAATATCCCAAACGCGGGAAGATTACCGTGCCTGTATCAATACGTCAGAAGGCAATCCGGACAAACTGGCATCCTGCGAGGTGTTACTGAATAAACTGAAACAGGAAAAAGCCCACCAGCAATTTGCAGAACAGGAGACGGTGCGCGTGGTGGATTATCAGCGATGTCTGACGGCGCGTAAAACTGGCGACGGTCAGGCATATGCTGCTGATTGCGGGAAAATCTGGCAGGAAATAAAAACGAACAATTCACCTAAGCCGTGAATCTCAGCAGCGAAACATACCCCGGCTTGCCGGGGTTTTTTATGCCTGCTATCCGGGCTCAATCTGCGTCGATATCAGACATAAAAAAACCGCTTTTCAGCGGTTAATTTAGTCAAAGCCTGTGCAGATTACTGCGCAGGTTTATCGTTGTGCAAAGAGTCATCTTCGCGGCAATCGCCTGCTTCACAGTGGCCGTACAGATACAGGCTGTGGTTGGTGAGCTTGATACCGTGTTTCTTAGCAATCTCACGCTGACGACCTTCAATATATTCGTCACGGAATTCGATCACACGACCGCAATCCAGACAGATCAGGTGGTCGTGGTGATGTTGCTGGGTCAGTTCGAATACGGACTTGCCGCCTTCGAAGTTATGACGGGTGACAATACCGGCGTCGTCAAACTGGTTCAGAACGCGGTAAACCGTCGCCAGGCCAATTTCTTCACCCATATCAATCAGTTGCTTGTAAAGATCTTCCGCACTAACGTGATGACCTTCCGGCGCTTGCAGCACTTCCAGGATTTTGAGGCGCGGAAGCGTGACTTTTAAGCCGGCTTTCTTCAGTGCGGTGTTGTTGTCAGTCATGCGGATTCAGTCCTGTTACTATGTGCTAATCAAGTTGAGGCATGCAGCCTGTGGCATCGGCGGCACAAAATTATTCGTTTAGTCTCTTCGTTTAACGCAATGTGCCAATTCTCGTCAACGACAGCCTGTTAATAAAGATCACAAATTGCCGGTCACATTTGTAATGCAACGACTTGATCAATAGAAAAAACAGAGGAACTCAGTGTACCTTGATACGACCGAAAGTTACAATTTTGTAGCAGTTAAATTGTTAATTTCAGTAATAGTTTGGCCCTTCAATTGTAGAATAAATCCTCAGGGCCAACAGGGTTTTTAGCCAATAATTTCAGAAAGGCTAAGTTCTTCTGTGATCTGTTTCACCCAGGCATCAACACGTTCGCTGGTCAGTTCGGGCTGACGATCTTCGTCAATTGCCAGTCCTATGAAGTGCTTATCATCCGCCAGGCCTTTAGATGCTTCAAAGTGGTAACCTTCGGTAGGCCAATGTCCGACAATCACTGCGCCGCGTGGCTCAATGATATCGCGCACGGTGCCCAGCGCATCGCAGAAATATTCGGCGTAGTCTTCCTGGTCACCGCAACCAAACAGTGCCACCAGCTTACCTTCGAAATCTATCTCTTCCAGCGTTGGGAAAAAGTCGTCCCAGTCACACTGCGCTTCACCGTAATACCAGGTTGGAATGCCGATAAGCAAAATATCGAATTTTTCCAGATCCTCTTTGCTGCTCTTCGCAATGTCATGCACCTCTGCAACATCTTTACCCAATTGCTTCTGGATCATTTTTGCGATGTTTTCGGTGTTACCTGTATCGGATCCAAAGAAGATACCTACAACGGCCATAAGATTACCTAACCTCTTGTTCTCAATGAAGTGCTCTGCAACGCAGGCAATAATAATGCAGATGATAGCAAACTCGTGCGGCGGAGAATATGCTTCTGCTCGCCTTCTTAACTGGGAAATAAGTTTATCGGGCAATATTTTTAAGTGTTATCGCCTTTGTGTGCTTTCACCTGCGGCGAATTAACCTCAGGGTTAATGAGGTCAAAAGCAAGTTTGAGAAATAAGTCGTCACAATACTAAATTTCGAGAACATTCCGCCGATAGATGATTCGGGAGCAATCTCAACATAATAAAGAAATCGATGCCCGGAGAGGTGTTCAAACATGTCCTGGGGCACTTGCCTGCTGGTTACCTGTCTTGATTCTCCGCATCCCCGTCAATCCTCAGGCCAGAAACAGACATGTTTCGAGAGAGGCATATCGTGCAGTTTTTAAAAAATATCACCATCAGGGCCGCTTTATTAACCATTCTTGGCATCTTTTGCGTCATGTGGGCAGGTGTTTCCCTTTACACCGTCACCTCACTGGACACACTGACCCAAAATACCAAAAATAGTACCGAGCTGGTCAACAATATGGCGCTGATCAATAAAGGAAATGATCAGTATTTTCGTACCGTGACGCGCCTGAGCCGCGCCGTGGCACAGCTTCAGGCCGATCCGTCAAAAGGTCCGGAAATTTTTGATACCGCCAAACAATCACTCAGCGGGCTGACGCAGGCTCTGGCCAGTTTTAAAGCGGCACCGCATCCGGGGCTGGAAGATTCCTCCGTGCAGGAATTAATCACCAGTTGGGAAAATCTGATCACGCAGGGCGTCACGCCATTGTTCGACGCAGCCCGCAGCAAAAATACGGAGTCCTATAACCAGCTAGCCAATTCCACCGTACCTGCACTGAGCCGCAGCTTTGGCTCATCGATGGAGAAAGTCAGCGGTCAGATCGCTGTCGATTTTGATGCGGCACAACGGCAATCCACCCATCTGACGTCATTTAGCAAAGTGATTCTGCTGACGGCATTTGGTATCGGGCTGGTGATTTTATTGCTGACTGACCGTTATCTGGTGATGGCGCTGGTGAAGCCGCTGGATAAAATCCGCGGTCACTTCGCGGTGATCGCCAGCGGCGATCTGACGTTTTATCTGGAAGAATTCGGTAAAAACTGCGCCGGTAAGCTGATTCCGTTGCTGAACGAGATGCAGTTGAGCCTGGTCAATACCGTTCAGACCATCCGCAACTGCACCAATCACATCTATCAGGGCGCGTCAGAAATTTCAGCCGGGAACAACGATTTGTCTTCCCGTACGGAAGAACAGGCGTCGGCGCTGGAAGAAACCGCTGCCAGCATGGAAGAACTGACGGCTACCGTTAAACACAATGCCGATAACGCGCATCACGCCAGCCAGCTGGTGATGGAGGCTTCCACCACCGCGCAGAAGGGCGGCAACATCGTGGCAGACGTGGTCAGCACCATGAAAGATATCTCCGGCAGCTCGAAGAAAATTGCTGAAATCACTTCTGTGATTAACAGCATCGCTTTCCAGACCAACATTCTGGCGCTGAATGCTGCCGTCGAAGCGGCACGTGCGGGCGAGCAGGGGCGCGGTTTTGCAGTGGTTGCCAGCGAAGTGCGCAATCTTGCACAACGCAGTGCGCAGGCGGCGAAAGAAATCGAGCAGCTTATCAGCGAATCGGTTTCCCGCGTCGACAGCGGTTCGAAATTGGTTGAAAACGCCGGTCAGACGATGAATGAAGTGGTGCGCTCAATTACGCATGTCACTGACATCATGGCGGAAATCGCCTCTGCATCCGATGAGCAAAGCAAAGGAATCAGTCAGGTGGCGGTTGCCGTCACAGAAATGGACAGCGTCACACAGCAGAACGCCGCGCTGGTAGAACAGGCGTCGCAGGCTGCGGTATCACTGGAAGAGCAGGCTTCATTGCTGAACAATGCCGTTGCTACGTTCAAACTTAAAGATAGCGTGACGAGCGTCGGTTCACGTCCGGCGAAGTCAATTTCCGCACCGTTATTGCGTCCGGATACCAGCATGCTTTCGGCGAAAAGTGCTGAAAACTGGGAAACGTTCTGAGCAGGAAGACGTGAATTAATATGGAATAAGTAAGAAAAAACAAACGGGTAGCCTGAGAGGGTTACCCGCTTTTCAATCAGCCTTCATGACCGTTAAGATGCGACAGCAGCATCTCTTCAATCAATTCGCTACGACTGATATTGCGTTCTTCTGCCAGCTTATTGAGCATATCAACAGCATCGGCATTCATTTTCAGCTCCACACGACGCAGGCCGCTCGCTTTATCGCGGCGTAACTGGTTGCGCTTATTGATCCTGAGCTGTTCATCACGGGATAGCGGATTTGTTTTTGGACGCCCCGGACGACGGTCATCTGCGAACAGATCAATCGTCGTGCGATCCAGTTGTTCTTTTGCCATAGGTAGCGGTACAACCAGGGAAGTTTTTACATCGGAAAACCGCAAGCCGGTTCCTGACGAGCGTTTCACACATTTCGGGCTAAGAAACCCTGACCCAATTCACCTCCCGCGACTCACTGTGAGTAAACGGGGCGGCAAAATTATAGCGCGCAATCATACACTGGCGCACCAGGGGTTCACAACGCCTGATTGCCCTGATTTCATGATAACTTCTTAAGTTGTGCAGACTTTTTGCACAATTTATCCCCAGGATGTTAAACCTCAGGCCGCATCGATGAAACGGTGCACCGCGCGCAGTACTGCATCGGGTTTTTCCGCGTGCACCCAATGACCGGCTCCCGCCACCACATGCGCTTTGGCCTGCGGAAATTGTCGGGCAATCGCGTCGCGATATTCATCCTGCACATACGGCGATAGCCCGCCACGGATAAACAGCGCCGGGTGATCCCACGGAGGCACGTCTTCCCAGCCGGTAATAGTTTCGTATTCACTGAGCAGCACCGGCACGTTAAAGCGCCATTCTCCCTGCTGGAATGATTTGAGCAGGAACTGGATCACGCCGTCTTCCTTTATATACGTGCGCATACATTCGGTAGCGGAGGTACGGTCGCGGAGTCCTGCCTCGGTCACGGCATTAATCGCCGCAAAAATCTCATCATGGCGACGCACGTGATAATCCACCGGCGCGACATCAATGGCGATCAACTTTTCGATACGGTCGGGGATCAGTGCCGTCAACGCCATCGCCGCTTTCCCACCCATTGAATGGCCGATCACAATGACTTTTTGGAAACCAACAGCATCCAGCGTTTCCACTAAATCCTGCGCCATGGTGGCGTAAGACATTTCATCAGAACGTCCTGACTGGCCGTGATTACGCAAATCCACCTGTAACACGTTATGCTGTTGTCTCAGGTCCCGGGCCAGAATGCCCAGATTATCAAGGGTGCCGAACAATCCGTGGATGAGCAAAACCGGCAGTGCAGTGCTGCCAGCGACTTCAGATTCTTGCAGGCGATAATGTAATTTCATAGAGAAGTTCATACAGATAAACAATCTCATTAGGTTATCATGACTTGCGGATAATTTTTTAAAACAGAAAGTTTCTGCCAGATGCCTGAGCGGGATTTGACTACCAGGAGCAGAACGGGCCGGAGCCTGCATGCAGCAAAATCGGGAAGTTGTCTGGATTTTACTTCGCGGCGCAATTCCTCTGTTTGTTACTGCGTAGAAATTTGTATAATCCTTTCGAATGAATTAAGTAGAAAAACAGTACTGGATAAAGATGAAAACTATTGAGGTTGACGAAGAACTCTACCGCTACATTGCCAGCCACACGCAAGCAATCGGTGAAAGTGCGTCTGATATTTTACGCCGTATGTTGAAGTTTACTGCCGGTCAGACCGCTCCTGCCGTACCAGTGACCACTTCTGTTATCGCCGGAACTGTCGCGCAGGAAAAACCTGCCGCCGCCGCCGCACCGACGTCGCGTGATAAAGTCCGCGCCGTTCGTGAACTGTTGCTGTCCGACGAATACGCAGAACAGACTAAAGCGGTTAACCGTTTTATGCTGATCCTCTCGACCTTGTATACCCTGAACCCTAAAGAATTTGCGACGGCGACCGACTCTCTGACCGGGCGCACGCGGACTTACTTTGCCGGTGACCAGCAAACCTTGCTGCAAAACGGCATTCATACCAAGCCTAAACACGTTCCCGGAACGCCGTATTGGGTTATTACGAATACCAACACAGGTCGCAAACGCAGCATGATTGAACACATCATGCAGCTCATGCAGTTCCCGACGGAACTGACTGACAAAGTTTGCGGCACCCTTTAATTTCAGCGTAAGGGAGAAGCGCCAGTGGCTAATCACCCCCGTGCAGGGCAACCTGCTCAGCAAAGCGATTTGATCAATGTGGCGCAGTTAACGTCACAGTACTACGTTCTGCAACCGGATCCGGCAAACACGGCGCATGCTGTGAAATTCGGCACGTCCGGCCATCGCGGTAGCGCGTTGCGTCACAGCTTTAATGAAGCGCATATTCTGGCGATTGCTCAGGCGATTGCCGAAGTGCGTAAAGAGCAGGGCACCACCGGGCCATGCTACGTGGGTAAAGACACGCACGCGTTGTCTGAACCGGCGTTTATTTCCGTGCTGGAAGTGCTGACCGCCAATGGCGTTGATGTCATTGTTCAGGAAAACAACGGGTTTACGCCGACACCGGCTGTGTCTCACGCCATTCTGACGCATAACCGTAACGGCGGCGCGCTGGCGGATGGCATCGTCATCACGCCTTCGCACAACCCACCGGAAGATGGCGGTATCAAATATAACCCGACCAACGGCGGTCCGGCGGATACCAACCTGACCTCCGTGATTGAGAAACGTGCTAACGCATTGCTGGCCGCGAAACTGACAGGTGTGAAACGTCAGTCTCTGGATCTGGCGTGGAAAAGTGGTCATCTGGCAGCGAAAGATTTGGTTCAGCCGTTTATCGAAGGGCTGACCGACATCGTTGATATGGCTGCGATTCAGAAAGCGGGTCTGAAACTGGGTGTGGATCCCCTCGGTGGTTCCGGTATCGAATACTGGAAACGCATCGCGGAGCATTACAAACTGGATCTGACGCTGGTGAACGATGAAGTCGATCAGACTTTCCGTTTCATGCATCTCGACCACGACGGCGTGATCCGTATGGACTGCTCGTCCGAATCCGCAATGGCGGGTCTGCTGGCGCTGCGTGATAAATTCGATCTGGCCTTTGCTAATGATCCTGACTATGACCGTCACGGTATCGTGACGCCTGCGGGTCTGATGAACCCGAACCATTATCTGGCGGTGGCGATTCAGTATCTGTTCCAGCACCGTCCGCAGTGGGGCAAAGACGTTGCCGTCGGTAAAACGCTGGTCTCAAGTGCGATGATCGACCGCGTGGTGGAAGATTTGGGCCGTAAACTGGTGGAAGTGCCGGTTGGTTTCAAATGGTTCGTTGATGGTTTGTTTGACGGCAGCTTCGGTTTTGGTGGCGAAGAAAGTGCAGGGGCTTCTTTCCTGCGTTTCGACGGCACGCCGTGGTCTACCGACAAAGACGGCATCATCATGTGCCTGCTGGCGGCGGAAATTACTGCCGTTACCGGTAAGAACCCGCAGGAACATTACAATGAGCTGGCTGCCCGCTTTGGCGCACCAAGCTACAACCGTATTCAGGCACCTGCGACTCATGCGCAGAAAGCCGCGTTGTCTAAACTTTCTCCTGAACAGGTGAAAGCCGACACGCTGGCCGGTGACCCGATCACCGCCCGTCTGACCAACGCACCGGGCAACGGCGCGTCCATCGGCGGCCTGAAAGTGATGACCAAAAACGGCTGGTTCGCGGCCCGTCCGTCCGGTACAGAAGAAGCTTACAAGATTTATTGTGAAAGCTTCCTCGGTGCTGAACACCGTGAGCAAATCGAGAAAGAAGCGGTAGAAATCGTCAGCAAAGTGCTTGCCGACGCTAAATAAGCCGTTCTCTGCTTCTCATCAAAGGCGCTGATTATTCAGCGCTTTTTTTTTGTCCATTTTTTGCCGGAAGTTCAGACATCAAAAAGAGTTATCTAAATGCATTTTTCGGCTTGCCAGTTTCTGAAAACCGATCTAGTTTAGATATATCGAAATGATTCGATATATCTAAATGGGACATAAATTATGTTTAGCAAAATGTTTGAAGGCCGCCATCGCGGTCACGGTAGCCGGGAAGAAGGGCATCGCGGCCATTGCCGTCATGAATCAGAACGCAGTGATCACAGTGAGCGTCACATGTTACGCCGTGATGGTCGTCATCGTGGGGAAGACAGGGGTGAGGAAGGGCGTGAACATCGCGGGCGTGGCGATGGTCGTCGGGGTGGTCGTGGCGAGCGCGGTGTACATCGTCTGTTCGAACACGGTGATTTACGCCGCGTCCTGCTGGCGCTGGTGGCGAAAAAACCGAGCCATGGTTATGAGTTGATCAAAGCGATTGAAGAGGCATCGTCAGGTCTTTACGTACCAAGCCCTGGCGTGATTTATCCGACGCTGACGCTGCTGGAAGAGCAGGATTTCCTCGAGCCTGTCGCCACCGGTAATGGCCGGAAAAGTTATCAGATCACCGAAGCCGGTAAAGTGGAACTGGCGCAACATCAGGCGGTGGTTGATGTGATTTTTGCCCGTCTGGCTGGCGCGCAGCGTCCGCGTGAAAACAACCTGGCAGAGGGCATTCATGAGTCGATGCACCGCCTGAGGCATGCACTGCGCGGTAACATGATGCGTGCGGATTTAACGCCGGAACAGGTGGTGCGGGTGAGTGCGATTTTGCAGCAGGCTGCAGAAAGTCTGGAAGCCGAATTTGCCGAAACCAAACCGCAGACTGACGAACCTAAGGCATAAAGCGATAGCCCACGCCGGTTTCGGTCAGTAAATGACGTGGCCGGGTGGCGTCGGCTTCCAGTTTCTGGCGCAAATGCCCCATGTAGATGCGCAGATAATGGCTGTGTTCGACGTAATTCGGGCCCCACACGTGGCTCAGTAACTGACGCTGAGTAATGACTTTGCCGCTGTTCGCCAGCAGTTCGGCCAGCAGACGAAACTCAATCGGCGTCAGATGACAATCATCACCGTTACGCTGTACGCGCCGGTTGATCAAATCTACCGTCACATCAGAAAACGTCACCAGCGGGCTTTCCTGCGCGCTGCCCGTATGGCGGCGCAGGGCCACACGAACCCGCGCCAGCAGTTCACCCACGCCAAACGGCTTGGTGAGAAAATCATCGGCACCGGCATCCAGCGCGGCAATTTTGTCTTCCTCACGGGTGCGTGCCGACAGCACAATAATCGGGATGGCGCTCCAGTGGCGCAAATCACGAATATAGGTCAGGCCGTCACCGTCTGGTAAACCGAGGTCGAGAATAACCAGATCCGGTTTACGCGTGCCGGCCTCAATCAGCCCGCGTTGCAGCGTTTCACTTTCAAACACCCGCAGGCCTTCCGCCTCCAGTGCCGTACGCACAAAGCGGCGGATCTCTTTTTCGTCTTCAACAATTAAAATATTTATCGGGGATGCGCTCACGATACCTCGTCGATGTCTGATTCCATGTCACTTTCCATCTCCGGCGATGCCTCGAGCGGCAGCCTGAAACGAAAACGCGCACCGCCGTTCGGGCCATTTTCCGCCCAGATCCGTCCGTCGTGCACCTCAATAATGGCACGACAAATCGCTAATCCCAACCCCACACCCGGAATGGCGGATTCTTTATTACCGCGGGCGAATTTTTCGAAAATGGTGTGCTCGGCGCCAGCCGGAATACCAGGGCCGTTATCCCAGACTTCCATCTCCAGCCATTCATCCAGCGGCGTGGCTTTAATGCCAATTGTCGCACCGGTTCCGGCATATTTATGGGCATTTTCCAGCAAATTGATCAGCACCCGTTCAATCAGGCTGGCATCGCAGTTAACCAACACCATTTCCTTCGGCAAATCAATTTCGATGTTGTCGTGCGCCAGTACGGGTTCGAGCATCCGCAATGCGCTGCCGGTGATTTCTTCCACTGACTGCCACTCTTTGCGCAAATTAAATCCGCCGGACTGAATGCGCGCCATATCCAGCAGATTATTCACCAGCCGCGTGGTGCTCAGCACCTGCTGGCGGATCTGGCTGGCCTGCGGTGCGTGCTTCGAGCCCTCCGACGCCAGATCCAGCGTAAGGATTTCCGCCTGCCCGAAAAGCACCGTCAGTGGGGTACGTAAATCGTGGGAAAGCGCTGAAAGCAGCGAGTTGCGCAATTGTTCGCGTTCGGTTTCCAGCCGTGCCGTTTCCGCGCGGGCAGCCAGATGCAGACGTTCAAGCGCATTGGCAATCAGCACGGTAAAGGTCTGCAACAGACGCTGCTGTTCAGGCACTAACAACTGACGGATATTCGGCGGTTCGACCGCCAGCAGGCCGCGTGATTCGCCGGATGCAATCAGCGGCAGAAGCTGGTACGGCACGCCAGGCAGGGTATCCGTGCCCGCACCGGCTGGCAGTTTTTTGTCGAAACTCCAGCGGGCGATAGCGTCATCCACCACAATCGAGGTGATTTCACCCGCAGGCTGCGCCAGTTCACCGTTCTCCTGCGGCAGCAAAATGGCGGTTTTGGCATTCAGACTGGAAGAAATAAAGTGGCGGCTGGTCTGCGCGATGGCTTCCGGCGTCAGCGACTGGCTCAGCCCTTTGGACATTTCATACAGATGCTGCGCACGCTTTTCACGGTGACGGGCGATACGCGCCTGATAACGCACCCCTGCTGTCAGGTTCCCGATCAGTATGCCGACAGTCAGCATCACGCCGAAAGTCACCAGATATTGCGCGTCAGTCACCGCCAGCGAGCCACGGGGTTGCACGAAAAACAGATCAAAGCTGATGACGTTAATCACCGCCGCCAGCACCGACGGCCAGCGGCCATAAAACAGCGCGACAATCACCACGCCGAGCAGATACACCATCACCAGATTGGCCTGATCGAACGTCGGCACCAGCCATTGCGACATCACGGTGATCACCGCGCACAGCGCCACGGCCAGCGCACAGCCCCACAACTGGCGACTGAAGCGATCAGCAAACGTGCGCGAGTCCTGCTCTTTGCGCAGGGGCGTGACCGGTGCATCTTCCAGCCCGACGACGATTAAATCGAGGTCGGGCGCGATTTCCGCCAGCTTATCAGCAAAACTGGCGCTGAATTTCCAGCGCTTTTCACGGCGTCTGCCGGTCATGATTTTGCCCAAACGATGTTCGCGGGCGTAACGCAAAATCGCCTGTTCCTCCTGCGGATCGGAGAGCGTGGCAGTTTCTGCCCCCAGTTCCTGCGCCAGTTTCAGGGAACGCAAAATGGCGCGACGCTGACCTTCAGGTAAACGGTGCAGACGCGGGGTTTCGACATACACCGCGTGCCAGACGCAACCGAGGCGCGCTGCCAGGCGCGAGGCGACGCGGACTAATTTCTCATTGCCGCCACCGTGACCGATACACAGCAACAGCGCATCGCGGGTATGCCAGACACGACTGATGCCCTGATCATCGCGGTATTCGCGCATCTGGTCGTCTACCCGGTCGGCGGTACGACGCAGGGACAGCTCGCGCAGGGCAATCAGATTGCCTTTGCGGAAGAAGTGTTCGATGGCGCGTTCGGCCTGACCGGGAATATAAACTTTGCCTTCTTTCAGGCGCTGACGCAGGGAGTCGGGGGGTAAATCCACCAGCACGACTTCGCTGGCGCCATCAAACAGACGGTCGGGAACCGTTTCACGAATAATGATGCCGGTGACGCCGCTGACCACATCGTTCAGGCTTTCCAGATGCTGAACGTTCACGGTGGTAAATACGTCGATACCGGCATCGAGTAACTCTTCGACATCCTGCCAGCGTTTCGGATGGCGCGAACCGGCAGCATTACTGTGCGCCAGTTCGTCCATCAGGATCAGGGCAGGGCGGCGGGCCAGCGCAGCATCGAGGTCAAACTCCTGCACCTGACGTCCGCGGTGTTGAATGCGTTTCGGCGGTAACAGAGAAAGCCCCGGCAACAGCGCCTGTGTTTCCTGCCTGCCGTGGGTTTCCACCACGCCAACCAGCACGTCGAGGCCGGTGGCGCGCAGGCGCTGCGCCTCCTGCAACATGGCAAAAGTTTTACCGACGCCCGCGCAGGCACCGAAAAAGACTTTCAGTTGCCCGCGTGGCTTCTCGTTGGCGAGCGCCAGCAGGCTGTCGGGATCGGGGCGATCTTCTGTCATATCATCCTGTGAGGTTGGTTAATTGGTTTTCAGTTCATCCAGCGCCTGATTCAGGCCGAGCACATTAACGACGTCGGGGCCAAGGTAACCAATCAGCGGTGATGATGTATTATCATCAATCAATTTATTCACTTGCGCCAGTGGCAGCCCGCGTGCGGCAGCAATGCGCGGAGCCTGCCATTGTGCCGCTTCCACTGAAATCTGCGGATCCAGTCCGCTGCCGCTGCTGGTCACCAGATCCACCGGCACCGTTGCCGGGCTTTGCGGATTGGCTTTGCGCAGCGCTGCCACGCGGTCTTTCACTGCCTGATCCAGCGCCGGGTTACTGGCCGCCAGATTACTCCCTGCCGACGCCATCGGGTTATACGGCGAATCGGAGGTGACGGACGGACGGCCCCAGAAGTAATCATTGCGGGTAAAATTCTGCCCGATCAGTTCTGAGCCAATCACTTTATTGCCGCTGTCTTTAATCAGCGAACCCATCGCCTGCGGGCGAAATACCAGCTCTGAAACGCCGGTGGTCAGCAGTGGATAAACGACGCCGGTCGCCAGCGTCAGCAGAACTGTCATCACCAGAGCCGGACGCACATAGGACATTCTTGTAACGGACATAATGGTCTTCCTTAAAAATCAGCTCAGATGTAAAACGGTCAGGATCACGTCTATCAGCTTGATACCCACAAACGGCACCAGCAGCCCGCCCGCACCATAAATCCACAGGTTACGGCGCAACAGGGCGGCGGCACTCATGGCTTTATAGCTCACCCCTTTCAGCGCCAGCGGGATCAGGAACACAATCACCAGGGCGTTGAAAATGACCGCCGACATAATGGCCGAAGACGGCGACGTCAGGTGCATGACGTTCAGCGCATTGAGTTGCGGATAGGTTGCCGCGAACGCCGCCGGGATAATGGCGAAATACTTCGCCACGTCGTTGGCAATACTGAAGGTGGTCAGCGAGCCGCGTGTCATCAGCATTTGTTTACCGATATGCACCACTTCAATCAGCTTGGTCGGGTTGGAGTCGAGATCGACCATGTTCCCGGCTTCCTTCGCTGCCTGCGTCCCGGAGTTCATCGCCACCGCGACATCGGCCTGTGCCAGCGCCGGCGCATCGTTGGTACCGTCGCCGGTCATCGCCACCAGACGACCTTCTGACTGATACTGACGAATCAATGCCAGTTTGGCTTCCGGTGTGGCTTCCGCCAGAAAATCATCCACGCCCGCTTCGGCGGCAATCGCGGCGGCGGTCAGGCGGTTATCCCCGGTGATCATCACCGTTTTAATGCCCATTTTGCGCAGCTCGGCAAAGCGTTCCTTGATACCGCCTTTGACAATATCTTTCAGCTCAACCACGCCCAGCACTTTCGCGCCTTCAGCGACCACCAGCGGCGTGCCGCCTTTACGCGCCACGGTTTCCACCAGCCCCTCGACGGCTTTCGGGAAGGTACCGCCGTTGGATTCCACATGGCGACGGATAGCGTCAACCGCCCCTTTACGGATGCTGCGGTCACCGACGTTGACGCCGCTCATGCGGGTTTGCGCGGAGAAGGGCACGAAGGTTGCATTCAGCGAATGAATATCGCGTTCACGCAGGTTAAAGCGCTGCTTCGCCAGCACCACAATACTGCGGCCTTCCGGCGTTTCATCAGCCAGAGAGGATAACTGCGCGGCATCGGCCAGTTCCTGTTCCGTCACCTGCGGCGCGGGCAGGAACTGCGATGCCTGGCGGTTACCGAGCGTGATGGTGCCGGTTTTATCCAGCAGCAGCACATCCACGTCACCGGCGGCTTCCACCGCACGGCCGCTGGTGGCGATGACGTTCGCTTCCAGCATGCGGCTCATACCCGCCACGCCAATCGCCGACAGCAAACCGCCGATGGTGGTCGGGATCAGACACACCAGCAGGGCGACCAGCACGGTGACCGTGACCGGAATACCGGCGTGACTGGCGTCAACGCTGAACAGCGAGAACGGATACAGCGTGGCGGTAGCCAGCACGAACACCAGCGTCAGCGCCACCAGCAAAATCGTCAGCGCCACTTCGTTTGGCGTTTTGCGGCGTTTCGCACCTTCGACCATCGCAATCATACGGTCGAGGAAGGTATCGCCTGGGTTCGCCGAACATTCGACCACCAGCCAGTCTGACAAGACGCGCGTCCCGCCGGTGACCGAGGAGAAGTCGCCGCCGGATTCGCGGATCACCGGCGCAGATTCACCGGTAATGGCGCTTTCATCCACCGACGCACCGCCGATCAGCACTTCACCGTCGCATGGCACGGTATCGCCTGCTTCGATCAGCACGTAATCGCCTTTGCGCAGGGTATCGGCGGCGACTTTAATCACCGGCGATTCAGGGCGTGGTTCGTAGATTTTTTTCGCCCAACTGGTTTTCTGCACGCCTTTCAGGCTCTGCGCCTGCGCCTTGCTGCGGCCTTCCGCCAGTGCTTCGGCGAAGTTGGCGAACAGCACGGTAAACCACAGCCACAGCGACACGCTGCCGGTAAAAGCCGCGCTGCCGTCGGTCCGGTGCAGCAGAATTGCCAGCCAGATCAGTGTGGTCAGAATGCTGCCCAGATACACCACGAACATCACCGGATTGCGCCACTGAACACGGGGATCCAGTTTTTTCACCGAATCCAGCAGGGCAGTGCGGATCAGACGGGGTTCAAATAACGCACGTTGTTTACGACTCATCTTTTTAGTCTCTATATTCATCAGTTCAACGAGTTACGCAGCATTACTGTGCTGACCAGACCTGCAAATGTTCTGCCACCGGTCCCAGCGCCAGCGCCGGAATAAAGGTCAGTGCACCGACTAACAACACGGTACCGACCAGCAGACCGATGAACAGCGGGCCGGATGTCGGCAACGTGCCGTTGCCTGCCTGCTGACGTTTTTTCATCACCAGAGAACCGGCAATCGCCAGCACCGGAATGATGACGCCGAAGCGGCCGAAGAACATACAGGCTGCCAGCAACAGGTTGTAGAACGGTGTATTGACGCTCAGCCCGGCAAACGCACTGCCGTTGTTATTGGCGGCGGAAGACACCGCATACAGCACTTCACTGAATCCGTGTGCGCCGGGGTTTAAAATGCCTGCGCGACCGGCGTCGGTGACCAGCGCCAGTGCCGTGCCGAGCAGCACCAGCGTCGGTGTCACCAGGATTGCCAGCGCGGTCATCTTCATATCGTAAACGTCGATTTTCTTACCGAGATATTCCGGTGTACGGCCAATCATCAGCCCGGCGATAAACACCGTCAGCAGTACAAACAGCAGCATGCCGTACAGACCGGAACCCACGCCGCCGAACACCACTTCGCCAATCTGCATCAGCCACATCGGCACCATACCGCCGAGTGCCGTAAAGGAATCGTGCATGGCGTTGACCGCACCGCACGAGGCCGCCGTAGTGACGACGGCGTACAGGCTGGAGGCCAGAATGCCGAAGCGGCTTTCCTTACCTTCCATATTAAAATTGCTGCTGGCACCAAGTGCTATGAAGTGCGGATTGCCTTTAAGCTCGGCGTACATCACTACCACGACCGACACCACGAAAATCACCGACATCGCCCAGACCAGCGCGTGCCCCTGACGGTTATCGCCGACCACGCGGCCAAAAGCGAAGCACAAGGCACAAGGGATAATGAAGATCGCCAGCATCTGCACCATGTTGGTCAGTGCGGTCGGGTTCTCAAACGGATGGGCAGAGTTAGCACCAAAGAAGCCACCGCCGTTGGTGCCGAGCATTTTGATCGCTTCCTGCGAAGCCACCGGCCCCATAGGTAAGGTCTGTTGCAGGCCTTCCAGTGTGGTGATGTGCTGGTACGCTTCGAAGTTTTGCAGTACACCCTGACTGACGAAAAACAGTGCCAGCAGGAAAGCCACCGGCAGCAGCAGATACAGTGTGATGCGCCATAAATCCGTCCAGGCATTGCCGATGGTGTGTGCTGAAGGGCGTGCAAAGGCGCGGATCAGGGCAAACGCCACGGCGATACCGGTCGCTGCGGAGAGGAAGTTTTGCACAGTCAGCCCGACCATCTGGCTGAGATAGCTCAACGTGCTTTCGCCGCTGTAAGCCTGCCAGTTGGTGTTGGTCACGAAACTCACTGCGGTATTAAAGGCCAGATCCCATGACAATCCGCCGAAATGCTGCGGGTTCATCGGCAATACGCCTTGCGCCATCAGCAGCGCCATCAGCACGATAATGCCCAGAATGTTAAATACCATGATCGCCAGTGCATACTGCCACCAGTTCATTTCAGCATTGCTGCTGCCAGACGTGCGTAAAACACCGTTTTCTATGCGCTGAATAAATGCGCCGGGCTGTCCTTCAATCAGTTGAGCAATAAAGTTACCCAGTGGTTTTGCCAGCAGCAAAAGCACCAGCATAAAACTGGCAATCAGTAAGAATCCGGTTGCAGCCATTTAAAAATCCTCCGCATTCAGCAGGGCATAAACCAGATAGCCGAGCAGCAGAAGAACCAGTAATGCGCCGCAGATTACGCCAACACTCACAATCCACCTCCACAGGTGTGTTTTTATGTTGTGGCGAGAATAAGGAAAGGCGGGAAAAGATCCTGAAAAGAAAGCGTTCCTGCGTGTAAAAAAAGTATAAAAATTCCTTCGTCCTTAAAGCCACAGCGGCGTTACCTGCGCTCACTAACCCGAATCACTGACCTGAGTCCGCTCATCGGGATGCTTTCGCCTGCTGCCTTGCTGTCATTCCAATGACTTAGGAATTGGTGGTTAACTTGAATTGCGTATTTATTTAACCATTTTGTAACTCAATTACAGCAACAGGCCAAAATTGGCGAAAATTTACACTTTAAAGTGGTCAGATGAGTAGTAAAGTTTCATCAATTGCAGTATATTTTTCACAACTTACAGTTTCCGAAAACTTTCCAAATTGCACAGGAGCAACGCGATGAATGATTACACGCCATACACAATGACCCGCATACTGGCCCGCCGCGCTTTTGTTATCGCTGCCGGTGTTCTGGCCCTGCCGGTCATGCTGTTCCGCGCTGACCGCGCCCGTTTTTACAGCTATTTACACCGTGTCTGGATGAAAACCAGCGATAAGCCGGTATGGCTGAGTCATGCCGAGATGGCGACCCAAGACTTTTACTGATTTAGCTCTCTCCCCTGCGAAGGGGAGGAGCCAGAAACCCCGTTCCCCGCGGGGTTTTTTATTGCCTGTCGATAAACTTGTACAATATTATTTTTATGTATAACTTGTGCTAAAGTTATACATAAGGGTGATGAATCAATGCCACCTCTTACTTTCCTTTCTGGGACACAAGGCGCCGACAATGACGAAAACAATTCCGATTGGTATCAGTGCATGCCTGCTGGGTGAAAATGTCCGCTTTGATGGCGGGCATAAACGTCTGGCGTTTGCCGTAGAGCAACTGGCGCCTTATGTGCGGTTCGAGCCGATCTGCCCGGAAATGGCGATAGGCTTACCGACGCCGCGTCCGGCGCTGCGTCTGGTGAAAATGGATGACAGTATCGTGATGCGTTTCAGCAATGACGAGAGCATCGACGTCACCGAAAAGATGCAGAGTTACGCCGAAAAACGCGTAGCGCCGCTGACCGGCCTTTGCGGTTATATCGTCTGTGCAAAATCCCCGAGCTGCGGGATGGAGCGGGTGCGGGTGTACAGCGCTAACGGTAAAGATGCCAAAAAAGCCGGTATCGGGATGTATACCGCCGAGCTGATGAAACAGCATCCGTGGTTGCCGGTGGAAGAAGATGGGCGGTTAAACGATCCGGTGCTGCGGGAGAATTTTGTTGAGCGCGTTTTTGCGCTGTTTGAACTGAACCAGCTTCGCGAAAGTGGCCTGACGCGCGGCAAACTGATGGCATTTCACAGCCGTTATAAACTCATTTTGCTGGCCCATTCTCAGCCGGAATATCGTGAGCTGGGGCGCTTTGTGGCTGTGATGGCAGAGTGGGATTCCCTTGAGGACTACTTCACTGAATACCGGTTACGGCTGATGAACCTGTTGCTCCACAAAGCCACGCGCCGCAATCACACCAACGTGCTGATGCATGTGCAGGGGTATTTCCGCAAACAGCTGAGTTCGCCGCAGCGTCAGGAACTTGCGGGCCTGATCGACCGCTATCGCCAGGGCATGCAGCCGTTGCTGGCGCCGATCACCTTGCTCAAACATTACATGTCGGAATACCCGGATGCCTATCTGGCTGACCAGCGTTATTTCGAGCCTTATCCGGAAGCTTTAAAACTTCGATACGGACATTAATACGGATATAAAAGGGAAAATATGACCACGCATTTAGTCTGGTTCCGTAATGACCTGCGGATAACCGACAATCGCGCGTTGCATGCCGCCTGTGAAGACCCGCAGGCGCGTGTTATTGCCGTATTTGTTGCCACGCCTGAACAGTGGAAACGACATGAAATGGCACCGCGGCAGGCGATGTTTATTTATCAACATCTTCAGGCGTTACAGCATGCGCTGGCTGAGCGTGGCATCGGTCTGCATTACCACCAGTGTGATGATTTTGCCGACAGCGTGACGTGGCTGAAAGATTTCTGCAAAACCGAAAAAGTGGATGCGCTGTTTTATAACAAACAGTATGAGTTCAACGAGCGTCAGCGTGATGCGGCGCTGGAGAACGCGGTCAGTGAATCGGTAATCTGCCACGCTTTTGACGATAGTCTGCTGCTGCCCCCGGGTTCGGTAATGACCGGCAATAATGAAATGTACAAGGTTTATACGCCTTTTCGCCGCGCGTTTTTATCCCGCCTGATCGAATCAGACAGCCGTTCTTTGCCAGCGCCGCAGGCGCGAGAAAATGCTGAAAAAGTGGTGACACACCGGCTGATGCCGTTCGATTATCCGCTGGCGGATATCGGCGATCATTTTGCTGTTGGCGAAGACGCGGCGCGCAACCGGCTGCGCAGTTTTTGTCGTGAACAGGTGCAGGATTATCTCGAACAACGTGATTTACCGGCAGCCGACGGCACCAGTTCGCTTTCGCCGTATCTGTCCATCGGCGTGCTTTCGCCGCGCCAGTGTCTGAACCGTCTGCGCGCCGAATGCCCGGACGTGCTGGAGAAAACCGACGGCGGCGCGTTCGGCTGGCTGAATGAGCTGGTGTGGCGCGAGTTTTACCGCCATCTGATCGTCGCCTGGCCGAAACTTTGCAAACATCAGCCGTTCGTTGCATGGACTGACAACGTGCGCTGGCGTCATGCGCCCGATGATTTGCAGGCGTGGAAAGACGGGAAAACCGGTTATCCGATTGTAGATGCGGCTATGCGTCAGCTGAATGCGACGGGCTGGATGCATAACCGTCTGCGTATGATTGTCGCCAGTTTTCTGGTGAAGGATTTACTGATCAACTGGCGTGAAGGCGAACGCTATTTCATGTCGCAACTTCTGGATGGTGATCTGGCCGCCAACAACGGCGGCTGGCAGTGGGGTGCCTCGACGGGGACTGACGCCGCGCCGTATTTTCGTATTTTCAATCCGACGACACAGGGCGAACGTTTTGATAAAGCCGGACGCTTTATCAAAGCCTGGGTGCCTGAACTCGCGGATGTGCCGGAAAGAGACATTCATCAACCGCATCGCTGGGCGGAAAAACATCATCGCGTGCTAGACTACCCGCTGCCGGTTATTGATCACGCGCAGGCGAGAAAAGACACGCTCGCGGCGTTTGAGGCGGCAAAAAACCGGTCAGACTGACTTTACTCTCTCACCACGACAAGGAGCGATGTGATGAAAAAATACCTGCTGGCGATGATGCTGGCATGCTGGGCGGGCCAGGCCAACGCGGGATTTGATGTTGTGGCGCTCGGCGTGAACGGCGGCGTCGAAGAAGGTAACCTCACCTCCTATCTGATCCGAAGTGACGATCAAAAACTCTATCTCGGACTGGATGCCGGTTCTGTTTTACCGGGCATCCGCAAGGCGCTGGAGAAAGGCAGTTTTCCGCAGGTCACCGCCGAAAATGCCGCACCGCTGACCCCGCAGGGCGCGGTTTTCCGTAACCTGATTGGCGGATACTTTATCAGTCACGGTCATCTCGACCATCTTGCAGGGTTGATTATCAGCTCGCCGGAAGACAGCAAAAAACCGATTTACGGCATGGCCGATACCATTGGCACGCTGCGTCAGCATTATTTCAATGGTCGCGTCTGGCCGAACTTTACCGACTCCGGCAGTGGTTTACGTATCGGCACCTATCGCCTCAACCAGCAGCGTCCGGCACAGAGATTTTCTCTCGGGCTGACCGGTCTGGACGGCATTATTTATCCTCTGAGTCACGGCGGTACGCCATCCAGCATGATCCTGGTCAGCCGCAATAATCAGTCTTTTGCCTTCTTCGGCGACACCGGCCCGGATGAAGTCGAGAAATCAAAAAATCTCGATACCGTGTGGCGCGTGCTGGGCGATGAAGTGAAAGCACAACGGCTGAAAGGGCTGATTATCGAAACGTCGTATCCCGATGGCGTACCCGACAGCAAACTGTTTGGGCATCTGACGCCGGACTGGCTGCTGAAAGAGCTGGGAACGCTGCAACAATACGCCGGTGGCGAAGGTTCGCTGAAAGGCCTGACGGTGATTATCAGCCACGTTAAGCCCAGCCTGAAAGCCGGGGCAGATCCTGAACAGGCGATCATGGCGCAGCTGGAAAAAGGGAATAATCTGGGCGTGAATTTTGTCAGGATGGCGCAGGGTGATAAATTAGAGATCAAGTAGACCATCCATTAATAACGAGAAACGCCATGAATAATCTCCAGCTTGAAAAGCTGATTAATCAGAAACTGGATATCAGCAATTACAAAGATTACGCACCGAACGGATTGCAGGTTGAAGGGCGTCGTGAAGTGCAGCGCGTGGTGACCGGCGTGACGGCGTCGCAGGATCTGCTGGATGCCGCGATTGCTGTCGAAGCTGATGCGGTTCTGGTGCATCACGGTTATTTCTGGAAAGACGAACCGGCTGAAATCCGCGGCATGAAGCGTAACCGTCTTAAGACGTTGCTGGCAACGGATACCAATATGTACGCCTACCATCTGCCGCTGGACGGCCATCCGGAGCTGGGGAATAACGCGCAACTGGCGAAACTGTTCGGTATCGACGTGCAGGGGGAAATTGCCCTGCTGTTGCCGTGGGGCGAGCTGGAAAAACCACTGACCGGTGAAGCATTCCGCCAGCGCATTGAAGTGACGCTGGATCGCAACGTGCTGCACAGTTCACAGAATGCACCTGCCGAAATCCGTCGCGTGGCATGGTGTTCCGGTGGCGGTCAGGGCTACATTCAGAAAGCCGCAGAATTTGGCGTCGATGCCTTTATCAGCGGCGAAGTGTCTGAACAAACCATTCATATTGCCCGTGAAATGGGCCTGCATTTCTTTGCCGCAGGCCATCACGCCACCGAACGTTATGGCGTGAAAGCGCTGGGCGAATGGCTGGCAGCGGAACACGGGTTAGACGTCATGTTCATCGACATCGACAATCCTGCCTAATTTTTCTTTTCGACCGTCTCTTCAGAAACGTTGTCTTCCAGCAGGGTGAACGCCCGCTGTAATCCGGTATCCACTTCGGGGTCTGCGCCCTGCGGTGGATACTTGCTTTCCTCTTCTTCTTCCTCTGCGGCTTCGCTTTCCTCAACCTGCGGTTCCACCACGTTTTCCGGTGCGGGCATGGTTTCCTGAATCATCTGTTCGTCAAACGCCGGGTTTAGCGCAGGCGAGAGCGGGGAACTGCTCAGGCTGTCCGGCATGGCGATGTGCGGAACCGGTGCATCGACCGCCATCTGTGTTTCTTCTTCCTTTTTCGACGTCCGGCTCAGTGCCACAATCCCGGCACCGCACAGGGCAAAAAACGCATACAGGATATTGCCACCCAGCGGTTCGATCAGCGCGCCGACCGCCAGCGGGCCGATACAGGCGCCGACGCCAAAAGCCATCAGCAGACAGGCTGAAAGCGAGACGCGACGCTCCGGTTCGATCATGTCATTGGCGAGTGCGACGATCAGCGGGTACAACGTGAACTGCATCAGGCTGACGACAAAACCAATGGCGAGCAACAGCGGGAATGAGATGTGGCTGAACAACGCCAGCGGCAGGGCGGTAACGGCCAGCAGGATGGCGTTTATGCGCATCAGCATGTTGCGGTTATAGCGGTCGGAAAGCCAGCTGAGCGGGAACTGTGCCAGCAGCCCGGCGAAAATCGCCAGCGCCATAAACAGACCGGTTTGTTGTGTGCTCAGCGATTGCTGGCTGGTGTAAATCGGCGCCAGCCCGTAGAACGAACCGACGACCATGCCAATCAGCAACGTGATAGCCAGCACTTTGGGGATAGCACCAATAAAGAATTTCAGTTCCATCGGCGCTGGCGACATATGGCCGACGTTGGTGCGTGTAGTCAGCGCAATCGGCACCAAGCACAGGGCAAAACACAAGGCAATAACGATAAGCGTACTGACGCCTAAATCGCTGTTGAGCATCAGTACGACCTGACCAAGCGCCATCCCGAGATAAGACGCCACCATATAAAAGCCGAATACCACGCCGCGCTGACTGGCTTCGGCCTGATCGTTGAGCCAGCTTTCCAGCACCATATATTGCACCATCATGCATAAGCCGATGATCAGGCGCAGCACCACCCAGACCGGGATGATGTCAGTCAGGCCATGGCCCAGCACGGCGGCGGTGATAATGCCGGAGCAGGAAACGTAGGCACGAATATGGCCGACGCGGGCGATCAGGATATGGCCGACTTTGCCGCCGATCACCAGCCCGATGTAGTTGGCTGCGATGATCGCCCCGATCATCGCGCCGCTGACATGAATCGCGGAAAGACGCAGGGAAATGTAAGTCGTCAGCAGGCCGGAACCCAGTAACATCAGTAATGTCGTGGTGTAGAGCGGAAAAAAGAGTGCTAATGGTTTTCTCACAGGCCATCCCTATTGTGTAACGAAGGCGTTATCCAAACGCTAAAAAACAGCAACGTTTCTGAGAGTAGCAGTTGCGGGCGGCGGGCGAAACCTCCGTCGCCTGCGCAAAGAGGCAGATGAGTTGACATCAGCACTCTGTTTCACGCATAACTGATAACAAATCTCACGCTATTGATTCGATGAATAACCCAATGATCCACAACCCTTCTTTAAGGAGTGCCTGAGTGCAACGAGCACGATGTTACCTGCTGGGCGAACGCGCGGTAGTGCTGGAACTTGAACCCCCGGTATCACTGGTAAGCCAGCAACGGATCTGGGGGCTGACGCAACGTTTACAGGATCGCGCCGCGTATCCGGGCGTGCGTGAAGTCATTCCCGGCATGAATAATCTGACGGTATTACTCTCCGAGGCGCAAAGTTCGGCGCTGGATGCCATTGAGCGTCTGCAAAACTGGTGGGAAGAAAGCGAAGCCATTGAGCCTGAATCGCGGCTGATTGAAATTCCGGTGATTTACGGGAAGGCGCAGGGGCCGGATTTGGACAACGTGGCGCGTCATACCGGCATGACGCCGCGTCAGGTCGTCGAATGTCACGCAGGTGCTGATTACATCGTCTATTTTCTCGGTTTCCAGCCCGGTTTCCCTTATCTGGGCGGCATGCCTTCGACACTTGCCACGCCACGTCACGGCGAACCGCGCCTGTCAGTGCCTGCGGGTTCGGTTGGCATTGGCGGCAGTCAGACAGGTATTTATCCTCTTGAGACCCCGGGGGGCTGGCAACTGATCGGCCAGTCGCTCATCGCGATGTTTGATCCGCTGCGGGAACAGCCGACATTATTGCTGCCGGGCGACAGCGTGCGTTTTGTGCCACAGAAGGAGGGCGTATGCTGAAGGTTTTACGCGCCGGGATGTTGTCCACGGTGCAGGATTTAGGCCGCAATGGTTACCGCCAGCAGGGCGTCAGTCAGTCCGGCGCGCTGGATGCCCCGGCGCTGCGGTCTGCCAATCTGCTGGTTGGCAATGACGAAAATGCGGCTGCGCTGGAAATTACCCTCGGTCAGTTCAGTGCCGGGTTTCACCGCGAAGGCTGGATCGCGCTGACCGGCGCCGGTTGTCACGCACAACTTGATGGTAAAGAGGTGTGGACCGGCTGGTGTTACGAAGTGAAACCGGGGCAGGTGCTGACTCTGAAAATGCCCACCCGCGGCATGCGCAGCTATCTGGCAGTTTCCGGCGGCATCGATGTGCCGGAAGTTATGGGATCACGCAGTACCGATCTGAAAGCCAAATTCGGCGGTTTCCACGGGCGTCCGTTGCAGGATGGCGATATGTTGCCCATTGGTGATTCGTTCCGGCAACCGCAAAAAACCGGTGGCATTAAACAACTGCTGTTTGGCAACCGCATTCGTGCATTGCCGGGGCCGGAGTATCAGGAATTCAGCGAGAAGTCGCGCGATGAATTCTGGCGCGCCGCCTGGCAGCTCAGCCCGCAAAGTAACCGTATGGGATACCGTCTGCACGGGCATACCCTGAAACGCGAAACTGACCGTGAAATGCTGTCGCACGGCTTATTGCCGGGCGTGGTGCAGGTGCCACATGGTGGCCAGCCGATTGTTCTGATGGCCGATGCTCAGACCACTGGCGGCTATCCGCGTATTGCCTGTGTTATTGAGGCGGATTTGTATAATCTGGCGCAAATCCGCCTGGGCGAACCGATTCATTTCGTCAAATGCACACCGGAAGACGCGCAGAAGGCCTTACGTGAGCAATCACTCTTTATCGAACAGATTAAACGGGGGCTGCATGGTTGTTGATCTTAACGCCGATTTAGGCGAAGGCTGTGGGAATGACGAGGCGCTGTTGCAGCTCGTCAGTTCAGCCAATATCGCCTGCGGATTTCATGCCGGTGACGCGCAGACCATGCAGCAATCCGTGCGCCGGGCGCTGAAATACGGTGTGGCGATTGGCGCGCACCCGAGTTTCCCTGATCGGGAAAATTTTGGCCGCACCGCCATGCAACTCCCTGCCGAAACCGTGTATGCGCAGGTGGTGTATCAACTGGGTGCGCTGGCTGCCATCACCCGTGCGGAAGGCGGACACATGGTGCATGTAAAGCCGCACGGCATGTTGTACAACCAGGCAGCAACCGACGCCGTGCTGGCGGATGCCATCGCCCGAGCGGTACATGCGGTGGATCCGGCATTGCGTCTGGTCGGGCTGGCGGGCAGCGAATTAATTCGTGCTGGCGAACGCCTTGGCCTGCAAACCCGTCAGGAAGTGTTCGCTGACCGGCGTTATCAGAACAACGGATCACTGGTGCCGCGCACTCAGCCGGATGCGATGATCGAAAGCGACGAACTGGCGTTGGATCAGACATTGTCGATGATACAGCAACAAAAAGTGCTCAGCCGCGAAGGTGTCTGGGTGCCCGTTAATGCGGAGACTGTCTGTCTGCATGGTGATGGTGAGCACGCGCTGACGTTTGCCCGCCGGTTGAGGCACGCGTTTGCTGAACAGGATATTCAGATCAGCGCAGGCTGATTTTTGCAGAATCTGAGGAGTACCTCTATGCGTAAAGTTTTAGTCACCGGTTTTGAGCCTTTTGGCGGCGAGCGCGTTAATCCATCATGGGAAGTAGTAAAGCAACTGGGTGACCTGGAATTGTCGGGCGCGCAGATTGTGGTTCGTCAGTTGCCGTGCGTGTTCGGCAAAGCCATTGATGCGCTGAATGCGGCGATCGATGAAGTGCTGCCGGAAATGGTGATCTGCGTCGGACAGGCCGGTGGCCGCAATGATTTCAGCATCGAACGCGTGGCGATCAACGTCGATGACGCGCGTATTGCCGATAACGACGGCAATCAGCCGGTGGATGAGGTGATTGTCAGCGACGGCCCGGCGGCGTATTTTTCTACTCTGCCGCTCAAGACAATTGTCAACGGATTACGCGAGTCGGGGATCCCTGCATCGGTGTCGCAAACCGCCGGTACCTATGTCTGTAACCACGTGATGTACGGCCTGATGCATCGTCTGGCGCAGCCTGCCTGTAAGGTGGTGAAGGGCGGTTTTATCCATATTCCTTACCTGCCTGAACAGGCCGCGCATCATCCGGGGGCGCCAAGTATGTCAGTACATACTGTTCTGAACGCCCTTGAGCTGACGATCGCCATCGCGCTGCACACGGAACAAGATTTGAAAATTGCCGGGGGTGCGACTCACTGATGCCTGAAGGTCCTGAAATTCGCCGTGCGGCCGATGTGCTGGCTACGGCGGTAGTGAATAAGCCTCTGACGGATGTCTGGTTTGCGTTTCCTGCGCTGAAACCTTATCAGTCAGCGCTGCGTGGAACCAGAATCACGTCGATTGAAACGCGGGGGAAAGCCCTGCTGACGCACTTTTCCAACGGACTGACGTTGTACAGCCACAATCAGCTTTACGGCGTCTGGCGGGTGGTCAATGCCGGTGAAGTGGAGAAAGAAACCAAACGCTCGCTGCGGGTAAAGCTGGAAACCACCGAAGCGGCGATTTTGCTCTACAGCGCGTCCGAAATCAGTATTTACGATACGGCGGAAATCGAAAAGCATCCGTTCCTGCAACGTATCGGCCCCGACGTGCTGGATGAGACGTTGACGGTCGCACAGGTACGTGAACGGTTACTTTCACCTAAATTCTGCAACCGGCAGTTAGGCGGAATGTTGCTGGATCAGGCTTTTCTGGCCGGGTTGGGGAATTATCTGCGGGCGGAAATTCTCTGGCTGGCGAAACTGCTGCCGGATCATAAACCGAAAGAGCTGAATGACACGGAACGGGATGCGCTGGCCGATGCCTGTTTGTCTGTTGCGCGGTTGTCGTACGCCACGCGAGGTACGATGGATGAAAATGTGCATCACGGCGCGCTGTTCCGTTTTAAGGTATTTGGCCGCACAGGCCAGCCATGTGAACGTTGCGGCGATCCGATCATGAAAACCAGTGTGTCATCGCGACCATTCTTCTGGTGTCCGGTGTGTCAGGTCTGAAAGATAAAAAGAAAAGGGCACCGGAGTGCCCTTGCTCAGTGTTTTCAGAATCAGAAATTCACTTTGATACCCAGATTACCGCTGTAACCTTCCAGATCTGAATCGAATCCTTTCTGGTAGCGGACGTCTGTATAAATCGTGGTATTTTCACTGAGTTTGCCCGCCAGCCCTGCGCCAGTCTGCCACCAGTTGTCGCTGAATTCCGCTTTAAGCCGTTGAGTCGCGAATTGTACTTCGGGTTCATCGCCAATAGTCGTGACGGCATCCAGCGTCAGATAAGGCGTCCAGGTTGGATTATCCATGAACAACCGCACACCGCCGCGTGCCTGCGCATTACTGGTTGATACGCCGGAGACATTGCTGATGCCATCGTTGAAATCTTCCAGATTCAGATACTGATAAATCACCTGCGCCTGAGGTTCAATTTTCAGATTTTCATGCAGTGTAAAGGGTTTGCCTGCTTCTACTGATAACGCGACGCCATAACCGTCCTGATCGGCATCATGCGTGCTGTCATAGCTGTTTTTATACCAACTGCCCATACCCACCGCGTCAATGTAGCCGCCATCCTGCGCTTTTAGCGTGTAGTAACCGCCGAGGCTATAGATGTCGCTGTCTACACTGCCAGCTTGTATGGAATATATCGGGTTATTGCTGCGAAGGCTGTCTTCCGCGTCGGTATTCTGACGTCCGAGTGTCACGAGAATACCGGCACTGCGTTCGGTGTTTTCTTCGTTTTTATCCCATATCAGATCCATACCCAACTGCGCATACCAGGTATCGGTATCATAGCTGTAACGGCCTGCGTCATTCTCGGTGTGAGTACCGACAATCCGACCCCATGCGCCGTCTTTATGCAGCACATCACCGCCGGTACGCTGGTGATAAGTGCCAATCGCATCAAAGCCATACTGCATATTCAGCGCCGGTGCCGCGATATATCCCGGCACTTCCTCACGCCACGGCTGGATGTCGTCGGATGGCGTCGGAGTTGGGTTCACATCAGGATTGGCGTCAGGCGCAGGGGCAGGGATCGGCGTTGAACAATCATAATTAGCGCAGGTGCTCAGATACCAGTTTTCACCCTCACCGGTGGTGATATCACCTTTACGCAGCCCGTAGTTGAACGCACCCGCTGAGACAGAATTCCCCAGCGTGAAGGCATTGGTTCCCTGTGTATTGGTTCCATCCACGGTAACCACTTCAATCCCGTTGCCCTGTGTATAGTTACCGTTGCCGCCTGTGCTGGTGACAAACAAGGTATTTTGACCGGTAATGTCGCCCGTTACGTGGATCTTGTCTGTCGGCGAGTTGCTGTCATCCAGATAGGTATTGATACGGTATGTGCCGTCGCCGGTCATATTGCTGTTCACGGTAAGTTCAGAGTATTCATTACCGTTATGTGTGAAGAACGTGGTGCCACCGGAGTTCATCTGCGAAATCGTGGAATCACCGGTCAGCGTCCACCGGCTGGAATCGTCGATATTAATGCTGTTGGTACTGGCGGTGATGCCTTGCCATTCAGAGCCGCTGTTAAGATAGACATCCACAACACTGCCGGTATCGGCAATGATATCGCCTTCCATATAAGAATTACTGGCAGATAAATTCACCTGACTTTGCGCGGTAACGCCCGTATCAGTATCTGTGAAACTTCCGGCTCTCAGCAGAATGCCGTTTCCGCTTTGCACGGTTGACCCGTTGTTCACGTTAATCCGGGTATTGGCACCTGCAGCCAGTATTCCCTCACTGGTGGCGCTGCTGACAAGGCTGTTATCCAGCGTCACGATAGCCTGATGATCTGCATCAAAACCCTGCGTATAGATGCCATTTGCGAATGCACCGGAGGCCGATAACTCGCTGTTGCTGATGGTCATCTGGCTGTTGGCGTAGGAACGGACAGCGGAAGCCCCTTCGCCGGTAGAAATCCCCGTAACCGCATTGGCATCAAGGGTAGAATCATTCATCGCAACCAGCAGATTACTTCCCGTACCGGTTGTGGTGATCTCAGCGGTATCAAGTGCCATAGCCCCGGAGCCTGTGGCTAAAGCAGCGGCTGAACGGGTACCTTCGGTCTTGAGCACTATATTTTTGGCCGTTAGCGTTGCGCCCTGACTGGCAAAAAAACCGATGTTATTATTGCCTGTCGTGGTGTAGGTCCCGCCTGTCAACGTCACATCGCTATAGGCGTTGCTATTCACCATGATATCGTCAGTGCCGGTCATTTCGACGTTGCCGTTTATTATGTCAACGGTAGTTCTTTTGGCATCGCTGGAACCTGACGCATAAATGACATTTTGGGAACCTGCAGAGTTTTGTTTAACCGTGAGATTTTCAATGCTCAATGAGGCGTCAGAAACGGTGAGCGCATGTTTTGCGTTAGTTAATTCTATGTTTACATTACTCAGGTTCACCGATGCACCCGACTGGATATTAATTCCCTGTGCCTGAGCGGCATCACTGGTGATACGTATATCATTACCTGTTAATGTTGAACCGACATCTGAGACATAAATAACACTGCTGTCATCTTTACCCGTACGGATGTCGGTATTATTAATTTCGGCTGATGCGCCAGTAATAATGTTAAATGTTTTGCTGGAATCTGTTGTGCTGACATCAGCATAATTAAGGATTAACTTACCTCCGCTAATAATATTGAATGCATAAGCTTCGCTGCCGGTCGTGGAAACCACGGATTGAACGGGCACTGGCGAAGGTATTCCGGGAATAGTGATTTCACCATCAACAATAACTTCTGTACCCGCGCCGGTGATGGTGTAAGCGTGATCGCCCGTACCCGTCGTAGCGAAACTCAAGGCATCAGCAGGGGTTATGCCCGTTGAAAATGTGGTTGTTGCAAGTGCAATAGATGACGGTAATAAAAGACTAAAGATGGCGCTCGATAATAATGTTTTTTTAAATGAATGCGGGTGTTCCCGATATTCTTCCATGTCAAAGTGTCCTTTGTTTTAATAATGGCGTGTTTATCTTACATGTTTCATTAATACGCTTTTTTAATTAGCGGATTGCAATGAATCATATTGTTGATGACTATGAGTTTATTGTCAGATGAATTTCGGGGGATGGTATATCACGGAAGGATAAGCGTCAAATATTGGTACTGATATATTGAATGGTTAATTTATGCTTAATATATAATTAAGGTCTCTTTGGGTTGAATAAATAAAAAGGCCAATGAATTATTCATCGGCCTTGTATATTAGGACAGGAGGGAATTATTTTTTCAGCTGAGAATGGAAATCGCGTTTGTCATAGCCGGTATAAAGCTGGCGAGGACGGGCAATTTTGATACCTTCCTGATGCATTTCGCTCCAGTGAGCAATCCAGCCAACAGTACGCGCCATCGCGAAGATCACGGTGAACATGGAAGAGGGAATACCCATGGCTTTCAGGATGATGCCGGAGTAGAAATCGACGTTCGGGTACAGTTTCTTCTCGATGAAGTACGGGTCGTTCAGCGCGATATGTTCAAGCTCCATCGCTACTTCCAGCAGGTTGTCTTTCAGATCCAACTCTTTCAGCACTTCATGACAGGTTTCACGCATCACGGTTGCGCGCGGGTCGTAGTTTTTGTAAACACGGTGACCAAAGCCCATCAGGCGGAAAGAATCATTCTTGTCTTTTGCACGTTTCACAAATTCAGGGATGTGATCAACGCTGCTGATTTCTTCCAGCATTTTCAGTGCAGCTTCGTTCGCGCCGCCGTGAGCCGGTCCCCACAAGGACGCGATACCGGCAGCAATACAGGCGAACGGGTTAGCGCCAGAAGAACCGGCGGTACGCACGGTGGACGTGGAGGCGTTTTGCTCATGGTCAGCGTGCAGGATCAGAATACGATCCATCGCGCGTTCCAGAATCGGATTCACTTTGTATTCTTCACATGGGGTGGCGAACATCATGTGCAGGAAGTTACCGGCATAAGACAGGTCGTTGCGCGGATATACAAACGGCTGGCCGATAGAATATTTGTAACACATGGCAGCGACGGTCGGCATTTTAGACAGCAGACGGTAAGCAGCGATTTCACGGTGACGTTCGTTTTCTACGTCGATGGAGTCGTGATAAAACGCGGCCAGCGCGCCGGTGACGCCACACAGGACCGCCATCGGGTGAGAGTCGCGACGGAAGCCGTGGAACAGACGGGTGATTTGCTCATGCACCATGGTGTGACGGGTGACATTGGTTTTGAATTCATCGTACTGTTTCTGAGTCGGCACTTCGCCGTTCAGCAGCAAATAGCTCACTTCAAGGAAAGTGGACTCCTGTGCCAGCTGGTCAATCGGGAAACCACGGTGCAGCAGAACGCCTTCGTCACCGTCGATATAGGTGATTTTGGACTCGCAGGATGCAGTAGAGGTGAAACCGGGGTCATAAGTGAAAAGACCTTTAGAACCGAGGGTGCGGATATCCACTTCATCCTGGCCCAGTGTGCCGGACAGCACGTTTAGTTCAATCGGGTCGTGACCTTGTAGGGTAAGTGTCGCTTTCTTATCAGCCATTTACAGTCTCCTTAGCGCCTTATTTTTAAAAATCAGTAACAACAGAAATGCCTGGAAGCGACGCCTTGTAAGGTCATTATTATTGTCAGCCTTAGCTCTGCGATCGAATGGGAAGGGAACGTAGAGCTGAGTCGAAGTGCAGTCTCAGACTGCTCTGTGACAAACAAGCGGCGTTTCATCGTTGTTAACGATTCGGTAAATCATTACTGTTCTGTCGCTCAGTACCTGTGAAGAGTATGAGGATTTACACAATCACCACTTTTGCATAACTTGAGCCGTCAGGGAAGACCCTGCATTGCGATTGTGTGATCCACTGATTCTTCAGAAACTTTCACCATTTTGGTGCGTGAAGGCGAAGCCGGTATGTGCGCAGAATCACAGTCCTATAGGGATAGTTCATTTGTAATGGAAATGTTGATCAAATGTCAAACTGGATAATTTATTTCGTGTCTTTTGTGAAAAATGGGAGCTAACTCACTGTTTCGGAGAAATGTGAATAAAGCATTTGTAGGGCAATTGTAATAGGAATGTGATCAACCTATACTCCTACAAGGTCTCCGGGCAATCCGAAGTAGGAGCACCCAGCACTCTCTTTTTTGTCTCAGATTTTATGAAAATGGACTTAAAGGAAAACACATTTCTGCGCCGTTTAAGCACATCGGATGTCGTTGTTTGAGCGCGTGAAATGTTGGGCTTTTAGCTCAGCTTTCCAACGTTATTGGTTCTGTGGGGAGGCGGTAAGTCAACGCATCCACAACGACAAGAACGAAGGAAAGGGTGCTGTCTGACATACTGCTCCGGACCGGAGGAAAAATAATAAGAGCTGTGTGGGCAAAACCGTGAAAAAACAAAGACCTGTCAATCTGGATCTGCAAACGATCCGGTTTCCTGTTACTGCGATAGCGTCCATCTTACACCGAGTCTCTGGCGTAATTACCTTCGTCGCCGTCGGTATCCTCCTCTGGCTGTTAGGCCTGTCTCTCTCTTCTCCTGAAGGGTTTGCGCATGCTGCCGCCATCATGAATAGCTTCTTCGTCAAATTCATCTTTTGGGGAATACTCACTGCGCTGGCCTATCACGTTTGCGGTGGCGTACGCCATTTGCTGATGGATTTTGGCTATATCGAAGAGAGTTTGGCTGCCGGTACCCGTTCTGCCCAGGTGGCAATCGGGCTGACCGTCGTGCTGTCAATTCTGGCTGGAGTTCTCGTATGGTAAGCAACGTTTCTGCGTTAGGGCGTAATGGTGTGCACGACTGGCTGTTACTGCGTGCTTCCGCAATTATCCTCACCCTGTATATCCTCTATATTCTGGGCTTCGTGGTTCTGGCTCAGGAACTGACATTTGATGTCTGGCATGGCTTCTTCTCTTCCTCCATCACCAAAGTATTCACACTGCTGGCGCTGCTCTCAATTCTGATACACGCGTGGATCGGCATGTGGCAGGTGTTAACGGACTATGTGAAACCGCTGGCTGTCCGGCTGATGCTGCAACTGGCTATCGTCGTGGTGTTAGTGGTTTACCTACTTTACGGAACAATTGTTGTTTGGGGAGCGTAGTAAATGAATCTGCCAGTCAGAGAGTTTGATGCTGTCGTCATCGGTGCAGGTGGCGCCGGTATGCGTGCCGCGTTACAGATTTCACAAATGGGGCTGTCTTGCGCCCTGATTTCAAAAGTCTTCCCGACCCGCTCCCATACGGTGTCCGCGCAGGGCGGTATCACCGTCGCGCTGGGTAACACCCATGAGGATGACTGGGAATGGCACATGTACGACACCGTAAAAGGTTCCGACTATATCGGTGACCAGGACGCCATTGAATATATGTGTAAAACCGGGCCGGAAGCGATTCTGGAACTCGAACACATGGGGCTGCCTTTCTCCCGTCTTGAAGACGGCCGCATTTATCAGCGTCCGTTTGGCGGCCAGTCGAAAAACTTCGGTGGCGAGCAGGCGGCACGTACTGCGGCCGCCGCTGACCGTACCGGTCACGCCTTGCTGCACACGCTGTATCAGCAAAACCTGAAAAAAGGCACCACGATTTTCTCTGAATGGTATTCACTGGATTTAGTGAAAAACCAGGACGGCGCGATCGTCGGCTGTACCGCAATCTGCATTGAAACCGGCGAAGTGGTGTATTTCAAAGCCAAAGCCACCGTACTGGCGACCGGCGGCGCAGGCCGTATTTACCAGTCCACCACCAACGCCCACATTAATACCGGCGACGGTGTTGGCATGGCGCTACGTGCAGGTGTTCCGGTGCAGGACATGGAAATGTGGCAGTTCCACCCGACCGGTATCGCCGGCGCAGGCGTTCTGGTGACAGAAGGCTGCCGTGGTGAAGGCGGTTATCTGCTCAATAAAGACGGCGAACGTTTCATGGAACGTTATGCGCCGAATGCCAAAGACCTGGCGGGTCGTGACGTGGTGGCGCGTTCCATCATGATCGAAATCCGTGAAGGCCGTGGCTGCGAAGGTCCGTGGGGCCCGCACGCTAAACTGAAACTCGATCATCTGGGTAAAGACGTTCTGGAATCCCGCCTGCCGGGCATCCTTGAACTGTCGCGTACCTTCGCACACGTCGATCCGGTGAAAGAACCGATCCCTGTTATCCCAACCTGCCACTACATGATGGGCGGTATTCCGACCAAAGTGACCGGTCAGGCGCTGCGTGTGAACGCGCAGGGTCAGGATGAAGTGATCCCTGGGCTGTTCGCGGTCGGCGAAATCGCCTGCGTATCGGTTCACGGCGCTAACCGCCTTGGTGGTAACTCACTGCTGGATCTGGTGGTGTTTGGTCGTGCAGCGGGTATGCATCTGCAGGAATCTATCACTGAGCAGGGCGAAAGCCGTGATGCTTCTCAGGACGACATTGATGTATCTCTGGAGCGTCTGAACCGCTGGAACAACACCCGTTCAGGTGAAGATCCGGTGGCTATCCGTAAAGACCTGCAATCGTGCATGCAGAACAACTTCTCGGTATTCCGTGAAGGTGATGCGATGGCGAAAGGTCTGGAAGAACTGAAAGTGATCCGCGAGCGTCTGAAATCTGCCCGTCTGGATGATACGTCCTCAGAGTTCAATACCCAGCGCGTTGAGTGTCTGGAACTGGATAATCTGATGGAAACTGCGTTCTCCACCGCTGTCTCTGCAAACTACCGCACTGAAAGCCGTGGTGCTCACAGCCGTTTCGACTTCCCTGAGCGTGATGATGCGAACTGGTTGTGCCACACGTTGTATCAGCCAGAAACAGAAAGCATGACCCGCCGTGAGGTGAACATGCAGCCTAAGCTTCGCGCGGCGTTCCCGCCGAAAGCGCGTACTTACTAGGGCGGAGCGGAGACAGATTATGAAAATTGAATTTTCGATTTATCGCTACAACCCGGACGTTGATGACGTGCCGTACATGAAAGATTACGTGCTGGAAGCTAAAGAAGGGCGCGATATGATGTTGCTCGACGCGCTGATTTTGCTGAAAGAACAGGATCCGACGCTGGCTTTCCGCCGCTCATGCCGTGAAGGTGTTTGCGGGTCAGATGGCGTCAACATGAACGGCAAAAACGGCCTGGCGTGTATCACACCCGTCTCGACGTTGCGTAACGGCAGCAAGAAAATTGTAATCCGTCCGTTGCCGGGGTTACCGGTTGTCCGTGACCTTGTAGTAGACATGGGACAATTCTATAAGCAGTATGAGAAGATTAAGCCTTACTTGTTGAATGATGGGAAAAATCCTCCGGCGCGTGAACATTTGCAAATGCCGGATGACCGCGAAAAGCTGGACGGATTGTACGAATGTATTCTCTGCGCCTGCTGTTCAACGTCCTGCCCGTCTTTCTGGTGGAATCCCGACAAGTTTGTCGGTCCGGCAGGCCTTCTGGCCGCTTACCGTTTCCTGATCGACAGCCGCGATACCGAGACTCAATCGCGCCTTGACGATCTGAATGATGCTTTCAGCGTATTCCGCTGCCACAGCATCATGAACTGTGTGAGTGTATGTCCAAAGGGGCTGAACCCGACCAAGGCTATCGGCCATATTAAATCGATGCTGCTACAACGCGGTGCCTGATTGATAAGCCACGCACAGCGGGAACTCAGGTTCCCGCTGTTATTTAGTTACCACCGGTTTTTCGCTTTCTTTAGTTACAAATGTGGTAACTGAGGTGGGGATAGCAAATAATTAATTTTTTAATAACAAAGTAGCAACAAGTGCAACAAAGTTGCGCCTGACTGGAGTAAGATAGCCGGGTCAAAAACCGGGAGATAAAAATCCCCCGAAAGGCAGCAGAAATAAGCAGGGTAACTTCAAAAATCAGTCACGCGCATGGCGGATTTCTGAAGGTTCCTTGAAGAGCCAACCGCTCAACCAACGAACTGTTTTAGTATGGAAAACCGTTTTACCGCGGTGTATCACGGTCATTATTATTAACCACGGCGAAAACTAAAGCTTCAAAGCTTAAGGGATCACGATGCAGAACGGCGCAATGAAGGCCTGGCTGGATTCCTCCTATCTGGCGGGTGCAAACCAGTCTTACATAGAGCAACTCTATGAAGACTACTTAACCGATCCTGGTTCCGTTGACGATAGCTGGCGTTCGATTTTTAAACAGCTACCAACAGTGGGTGTGAAACCAGAGCAACTCCATTCTCAAACTCGGGACTACTTCCGCCGCCTGGCGAAAGACGCGTCACGTTATAACTCCTCCATCAGCGATCCGGAAACGGATGCCAAGCAAGTCAAGGTGCTGCAGTTAATCAACGCCTTCCGCTTCCGTGGTCATCAGAATGCAAACCTTGATCCCCTCGGCCTGTGGAAGCTGGACGCCGTGCCTGATCTGGACCCGGCGTTCCACCATCTGACTGAAGCTGATTTCCAGGAAACCTTCAACGTCGGTTCATTTGCCATTGGCAAGGAAACCATGCAGCTCGGCGAGCTGTATAAAGCCCTGAAGCAAACCTATTGCGGTTCCATTGGTGCGGAATACATGCACATTACCAACACTGAAGAGAAACGCTGGATCCAACAGCGAATCGAATCCGTGGCAGGTCGTGCGAGTTTCACCAATGATGAGAAGAAAACGTTTCTTAAAGAGCTGACCGCAGCAGAAGGTCTGGAGCGTTATCTGGGGGCGAAATTCCCGGGTGCAAAACGCTTCTCACTCGAAGGTGGCGATGCGCTGGTTCCGATGCTGAAAGAAATGATCCGTCATGCCGGCAAAAACGGAACCCGCGAAGTCGTGCTGGGTATGGCGCACCGCGGTCGTCTGAACGTACTGATCAACGTGCTGGGCAAAAAACCTCAGGACCTGTTCGACGAATTCTCCGGTAAGCATAAAGAACACCTGGGCACCGGTGATGTGAAATACCACATGGGTTATTCGTCTGATGTGGAAACCGAAGGCGGTATGGTTCACCTGGCGCTGGCGTTTAACCCGTCGCACCTGGAAATCGTCAGCCCGGTCGTCATCGGTTCTGTTCGTGCCCGTCGTGATCGTCTGGACGAAGCGCGCAGCAACATGGTTCTGCCAATCACCATTCACGGTGACGCGGCCATTACCGGTCAGGGTGTGGTTCAGGAAACCCTGAACATGTCGCTGGCACGCGGTTATGAAGTGGGCGGTACCGTGCGTATCGTCATTAATAACCAGGTGGGCTTCACCACCTCGAATCCGAAAGATGCGCGTTCTACCGATTACTGTACCGATATCGCGAAAATGGTGCAGGCACCGATTTTCCACGTCAATGCCGATGACCCTGAAGCGGTGGCTTTCGTGACCCGCCTGGCATTGGATTTCCGTAACACCTTTAAACGTGACGTCATGATCGACCTGGTTTGCTACCGTCGCCACGGCCATAACGAGGCCGACGAACCTAGCGCAACCCAGCCGCTGATGTACAACAAGATCAAGAAACACCCGACGCCACGCAAGATTTACGCTGATGTCCTGACTGAGCAAAACGTAGCCAGCCTCGAAGATGCCACGGAAATGGTCAACCTGTACCGCGATGCGCTGGATGCCGGTGAATGCGTAGTGGAAGAGTGGCGTCAGAATGACATGCACACTTTCACCTGGTCACCGTATCTGAATCATGAGTGGGATGAGGCTTATCCGAACAAGGTCGAGCTGAAACGCCTGCAGGAACTGGCGCGCCGTGTCAGCCATGTGCCTGATGCGATCGAAATGCAATCCCGCGTTGCCAAGATTTACGGCGACCGTAACGAGATGGCCGAAGGCAATAAGAAGTTCGACTGGGGTGGCGCGGAAAATCTGGCCTACGCTACGCTGGTAGATGAAGGTATTCCGATTCGTCTTTCCGGTGAAGATACCGGCCGCGGCACCTTCTTCCATCGTCATGCGGTGATCCATAACCAGAAAAACGGTTCCGTGTACGTGCCGCTGGCCAATATTCATAACAGCCAGGGCGAATTCAATGTCTGGGATTCCGTGCTTTCCGAAGAAGCGGTGCTGGCCTTTGAATACGGTTACGCGACCGCTGAACCGCGCACCCTGACCATCTGGGAAGCGCAGTTCGGTGACTTCGCCAACGGTGCACAGGTGGTTATCGACCAGTTCATCAGTTCCGGCGAACAGAAATGGGGCCGCATGTGTGGTCTGGTGATGCTGCTGCCGCACGGCTACGAAGGGCAGGGGCCGGAGCACTCCTCCGCGCGTCTGGAACGTTATCTGCAACTTTGCGCTGAGCAAAATATGCAGGTATGTATCCCGTCTACCCCGGCGCAGGTTTACCACATGATCCGCCGTCAGGCACTGCGCGGTATGCGCCGTCCGCTGATCGTGATGTCACCGAAGTCTCTGTTGCGTCATCCTCTGGCGGTTTCTACGCTTGATGAGTTGGCTGACGGCAGCTTCCTGCCAGCGATTGGTGAAGTCGACGAACTGGATCCGAAACAGGTTAAGCGCGTGGTGATGTGCTCCGGTAAGGTTTATTACGACCTGCTGGAACAACGTCGCAAAAACGAGCAAACCGATGTGGCGATTGTCCGCATCGAACAGCTTTACCCGTTCCCGCACAAGGCAATTCAGGAAGTGCTTGAGAAATTCTCACACGTTCATGATTTCGTCTGGTGTCAGGAAGAGCCACTGAACCAGGGCGCGTGGTATTGCAGCCAGCACAATTTCCGTGAAGTGATTCCTTTCGGGGCTTCTTTACGTTACGCAGGACGCCCGGCCTCTGCCTCTCCGGCAGTGGGCTACATGTCCGTTCACCAGAAGCAACAGCAAGATCTGGTTAACGATGCGCTGAACGTTAAATAACCGCGTCGGTGTCAGTTAACTATATGGAACATAAGAAGGATTGATAATGAGTAGCGTAGATATTCTGGTCCCTGACCTTCCTGAATCCGTTGCGGATGCGACGGTTGCCACCTGGCACAAAAAGCCGGGCGACAGTGTTGAGCGTGACGATGTACTGGTAGAAATTGAAACCGACAAAGTGGTTCTGGAAGTCCCGGCGAGTGAAGCCGGTATCCTGGACAGCATTATCGAAGACGAAGGTGCGACGGTCATTTCCCGTCAGATCCTGGCGCGTATTCGTCCGGGTAACAGCAGCGGTAAGCCAAGCACTGAGAAAAGCTCCGATAAAGAAGCGACTCCTGCGGCACGCCACACAGCAGCACTGGAAGAAGAGAACAACGACGCACTCAGCCCGGCTATCCGCCGTCTGATTGCAGAACATTCTCTGGATGCCAGCGCGATTAAAGGCAGCGGTGTTGGTGGTCGTCTGACCCGTGAAGATATCGAACAGCATCTGGCGAAAGCCAAAGACGCGAAACCGGCAGCCGCGCCAGCCGCCGCTCCGGCAGCGACAAGCGCCGCTCCGGCTCTGGGGTCACGTAGCGAAAAACGTGTGCCTATGACCCGTCTGCGTAAGCGTGTTGCTGAGCGTCTGCTTGAAGCGAAGAACAGCACTGCGATGCTGACGACCTTCAACGAAATCAACATGAAGCCAATCATGGATCTGCGTAAGCAGTACGGTGATGGTTTTGAAAAACGTCACGGCGTGCGTCTGGGCTTCATGTCTTTCTATCTGAAAGCCGTGGTTGAAGCACTGAAACGCTACCCGGAAGTGAATGCCTCTATTGACGGCGAGGATGTGGTTTACCACAACTATTTCGATGTCAGCATCGCGGTATCCACGCCGCGCGGCCTGGTGACCCCGGTTCTGCGTGATGTCGATACGCTGGGCATGGCGGATATCGAGAAGCAAATCAAAGAGCTGGCGATCAAAGGTCGTGACGGCAAACTGAAAGTGGAAGAACTGACCGGCGGTAACTTTACTGTGACCAACGGCGGCGTCTTCGGCTCCCTGATGTCCACGCCAATCATCAACCCACCACAGAGTGCGATCCTCGGCATGCATGCCATTAAAGATCGTCCTATGGCGGTCAATGGTCAGGTAGTGATTTTGCCAATGATGTATCTGGCGCTGTCCTACGATCACCGTCTGGTTGATGGCCGTGAATCGGTCGGCTTCCTGGTGACCATTAAAGAGATGCTGGAAGATCCGGCTCGTCTGCTGCTGGACGTCTAGTCCCGGCACTGCGAAAGATTAGAGATCGAAAAATCTGCGGCACAGTTCGCTGTGCCCTGATAAGCCTTCCTACTAAGAATGGATAGAACATCATGAATTTACACGAGTATCAGGCGAAACAGCTGTTCCTGCGCTACGGCCTGCCAGCACCGACGGGCTTCGCCTGTTCCACCCCGCGTGAAGCGGAAGAGGCTGCATCGAAAATCGGTGCCGGTCCGTGGGTGGTGAAATGTCAGGTTCATGCCGGTGGCCGCGGTAAAGCGGGCGGCGTGAAAGTGGTCAAAAGCAAAGAAGAGATCCGCGCTTTTGCTGAGCACTGGCTGGGTAAACGTCTGGTCACTTACCAGACAGACGCCAGCGGTCAGCCGGTTAACCAGATCCTGGTTGAAGCGGCAACGGATATCGATCAGGAACTGTACCTCGGTGCGGTAGTGGATCGCAGCTCCCGTCGCGTGGTGTTCATGGCGTCTACAGAAGGCGGCGTGGAAATTGAGAAAGTGGCAGAAGAGACGCCACACCTGATCCATAAAGTGGCACTGGATCCGCTGGCAGGTCCGCAGCCTTATCAGGGGCGCGAACTGGCTTTCAAACTGGGCCTGACCGGTAAGCAGGTTCAGCAGTTCACCAAGATCTTCATGGGTCTGGCGAACATCTTCCTTGAGCGCGATCTGGCGCTGATCGAAATCAACCCGCTGGTGGTGACTACCGCTGGCGACCTGATCTGCCTTGACGGCAAACTGGGTGCAGACGGCAACGCCTTGTTCCGTCAGCCAGAATTGCGTGAAATGCGCGATTACAGCCAGGAAGATGCCCGTGAATCTCAGGCGGCGCAGTGGGAACTGAACTACGTTGCACTCGACGGCAACATCGGTTGCATGGTGAACGGTGCCGGTCTGGCAATGGGTACCATGGATATCGTGAAACTGCACGGTGGCGAACCGGCTAACTTCCTGGATGTTGGCGGTGGCGCAACCAAAGAACGCGTGACCGAAGCCTTCAAAATCATCCTGTCCGATGAAAAAGTCAAAGCTGTCTTCGTTAACATCTTCGGCGGTATCGTTCGTTGCGACCTGATCGCCGACGGTATCATCGGCGCGGTGGAAGAAGTGGGCGTCAGCGTACCGGTTGTGGTGCGTCTTGAAGGTAACAATGCCGAGCTGGGTGCCAAAAAACTGGCAGACAGCGGTTTGAACATCATTGCAGCGACCAGCCTGACGAATGCGGCTCAACAAGTTGTCGCGGCAGTGGAGGGGAAATAATGTCGATTTTAATCAACAAGAACACCAAAGTTATCTGCCAGGGTTTCACCGGTAGCCAGGGGACTTTCCACTCCGAACAAGCCATCGCTTACGGCACCAAAATGGTTGGCGGCGTTACGCCAGGCAAAGGCGGCACCGAGCATCTGGGCTTGCCAGTGTTCAATACCGTGCGTGAAGCGGTAGAAACTACCGGCGCAACGGCGTCTGTGATTTATGTGCCGGCACCGTTCTGTAAAGACTCTATTCTGGAAGCGCTGGATGCAGGTATTAAACTGATCATCTGTATCACTGAAGGCATTCCGACGCTGGATATGCTGGTGGTTAAAGTGAAACTGGATCAGAGCGATGCAGTGATGATCGGGCCAAACTGTCCGGGTGTTATCACGCCGGGCGAATGCAAAATCGGCATCATGCCGGGCCACATTCATCTGCCAGGCAAAGTGGGCATCGTTTCCCGTTCCGGTACGCTGACGTATGAAGCCGTTAAACAGACAACTGATTACGGTTACGGCCAGTCTACCTGCGTCGGTATCGGCGGTGACCCGATACCGGGCTCTAACTTCATCGATATCCTGAAGCTGTTCCAGGAAGATCCACAGACTGAAGTGATCGTGATGATCGGTGAAATCGGTGGTAACGCGGAAGAAGAAGCTGCCGCGTACATCAAAGCACACGTGACCAAACCGGTTGTGGGCTATATCGCGGGTGTGACTGCGCCTAAAGGCAAACGTATGGGCCATGCAGGCGCCATCATTGCCGGTGGTAAAGGCACTGCTGATGAGAAATTTGCAGCGCTGGAAGCGGCAGGCGTGAAAACCGTTCGCAGCCTGGCCGATATCGGCGAAGCCGTGAAATCATTGCTTCCGCAATAAGTATTACCCACCCGCACCGGTGAAATTACGGTGCGGGTGAAGCCGATTTATTTAAGAAAAAGATTCGACATGTTGGCCACCTTCGGGTGGCCTTTTTTATTTTAAGCGAAATAGTTAACATTCGCTGAATTGAGCTATATTTATTAACACAGCACGATAGGTTCATTGGAAATAAAAGGTTAATAATTAGGTTTAAACAGGTAGCAAAATAAATATTAACGATAACCATATAAACACAATTAATTAACATAAAGGCCACCCTTAAAGCTCAATGAAACCAACGGTTAACATCCTGAAATATTTTTTTCGAAATTGATGAAGACATTATAGAAATAAACAATGAGATAGGCTTAAATTGCGTCAGATCAATTACAGCGATTATCACTGTTTTGTTCTTAAATTGACCTGTACACGGAAATCCGCTTTGGGTCACTAAAAAACCTATTTAATGTGTGGGATTACTGGCGTAACATAATGCTCCTGTAACCATCCGTTTTTTGTATGATTATTTTTCCCGTGATTTTGCCCGTTCATCAGCCTGTTACAGGCCCGCTGATCGCGCTTTTTCCGGGTTCAGAGTGTCCCGCTGACAGCGTTACTCGCACTGAATGCTGGCTCTCTGTTCTGCACACATTTGAATACTGGTAGTCATGAGGCGTTCCGGCAACCGGTTCGTCAGAGATCGCAATTTGGGGTCTTCCTCCGAGGAGCAAGGGGTCAAGATGTTTGATATCGTTGAACTGTCGCGTTTACAGTTTGCTTTAACAGCCATGTACCATTTCCTATTTGTCCCATTAACGCTGGGTATGGCGTTTTTACTGGCAATTATGGAAACGGTTTATGTGCTTTCCGGCAAACAAATCTATAAAGATATGACCAAATTCTGGGGCAAACTTTTTGCAATTAACTTTGCATTGGGCGTTGCAACCGGTTTAACCATGGAATTCCAGTTCGGGACTAACTGGTCATATTTCTCACATTACGTCGGTGATATCTTCGGTGCGCCTCTGGCGATTGAAGGTTTAATGGCGTTCTTCCTGGAATCCACTTTAGTGGGCCTGTTCTTCTTCGGATGGGACCGTCTTTCTAAAGTTCAGCATATGACAGTGACCTGGTTTGTTGCCCTTGGCTCAAACTTGTCAGCACTGTGGATCCTGGTGGCGAACGGCTGGATGCAAAACCCGATTGCATCGACCTTCAACTACGAAACCATGCGTATGGAAATGGTCAGCTTCTCTGAGCTGGTTCTGAACCCGGTCGCACAGGTTAAATTCGTTCATACCGTAGCGTCTGGTTATGTGACTGGCGCGATGTTCATTCTGGCTATCAGCTCTTACTACCTGTTAAAAGGCCGCGACGTAGGTTTTGCGAAGCGTTCATTTGCTATCGCTGCAAGCTTCGGTCTGGCCGCAGTGCTCTCCGTTATCGTACTGGGTGATGAATCCGGTTATGAAATGGGTGACGTACAGAAAACCAAACTGGCGGCTATCGAAGCAGAGTGGGATACCCAACCTGCACCGGCAAGTTTCACGCTGTTCGGCATGCCTAATCAGGACAAAATGGAAAATGAATATTCCATTCAAATTCCTTACCTGCTCGGCCTGATTGCTACGCGTTCCGTGGATACGCCGGTTACTGGTCTGAAAGACCTGATGGCGCAACATGAAGTGCGTATCCGCAACGGTATGAAAGCGTACACCCTGCTGGAAGAACTGCGTTCGGGCAATACTGACCCGAAAGTCCGCAGCGATTTTGAAAATGCTAAGCAGGATCTGGGCTACGGTATGTTGCTCAAACGCTATACCGACAACCCGGCGGGAGCGACTGACGCACAGATTCAGAAAGCGACCAAAGATTCTATTCCACGCGTTCTGCCTCTGTACTTCGCATTCCGTATCATGGTTGCCTGCGGCATCCTGATGTTCGTCCTGATTGCGCTGTCCTTCTATACCGTCCTGCGCGGCAAGATTGGTCAGAAACGCTGGTTACACCGCGCGGTATTCATCGGCCTGCCATTGCCGTGGATTGCTGTCGAAGCGGGCTGGTTCGTGGCTGAATATGGTCGTCAGCCTTGGGCGATTGGTGAAGTGTTACCGACTGCGGTTGCACACTCTTCACTGACTGTGGGTGATGTACTGTCCTCGATGATCCTCATCTGCGGTCTGTACACCCTGTTCCTGGTCGCTGAAATGTTCCTGATGTTCAAATATGCGCGCCTGGGCCCAAGCAGCCTGAAAACTGGCCGTTATCATTATGAACAAACTTCAGCGCCACTTGAGCAAGCTCGGTAATAGGGAGTCCACTTATGTTTGATTATGAAGTTTTACGGTTCATCTGGTGGGTGCTGATTGGCGTGCTGTTTATCGGCTTCGCCGTCACCGATGGATTTGATATGGGCGTAGGCATCCTGGTGCGCATTATCGGTAAAACCGATACTGACCGCCGCGTGATGATTAACGCCATCGCCCCGCACTGGGACGGCAACCAGGTCTGGCTGATTACGGCCGGTGGCGCATTGTTCGCTGCCTGGCCGATGGTCTACGCAGCGGCTTTCTCCGGCTTCTATGCCGCGATGGTGCTGGTGTTGTGCGCCTTGTTCTTCCGTCCGCTGGGCTTTGATTACCGTTCAAAACTCGAGAGCGCTCGCTGGCGTGGCATGTGGGACTGGGGCATCTTTATCGGCAGCTTCGTGCCCGCTCTGGTGTTCGGTGTGGCCTTCGGTAACCTTCTGTTAGGGGTGCCGTTCCATATCGACAGCGACCTGCGTCTGTTCTACACCGGTAATCTGCTGGGCTTGCTGAACCCGTACGGCATTCTGGCCGGTCTGGTGAGCCTGACTATGCTGATCACCCAGGGCGCTACCTACCTGCAAATGCGTACTGTGGGTGAACTGCACCTGCGTACCCGTACCGCGTCGCAGATTTCTGCGCTGGTGATGATGGTGTGCTTCCTGCTGGCGGGTATCTGGTTAGTGAAAGGGATTGATGGCTTCACCGTGACATCCGTTATGGATCACGCTGGCCCGTCTAACCCGCTGCGCAAAACTGTGTCTCATGAAGCGGGTGCATGGCTGGCGAACTTCAACAAGACGCCGGGCCTGTGGGCAATTCCTGCGTTAGGTGTGATTTTGCCGCTGCTGACCATTTTGTTCTCGCGCATGAATAAAGCCGCGCTGGCGTTCATCAGTAACTCACTGACTATCGCCTGTGTGATCCTGACTGCCGGTATCACTATGTTCCCGTTCGTGATGCCTTCTATCACTGAACCGAATGCCAGCCTGACAATGTGGGATGCAACATCTACGCTGTTGACGCTGAGAGTGATGACCGTTGTCGCTTGTATCTTTGTGCCAATCATCCTGATTTACACCTCATGGGCGTATTACAAGATGTTCGGGCGCCTCGATAAACACTACATCGAGAACAACAAGCATTCGTTGTATTAAGGAGAACACCATGTGGTATTTTGCCTGGATCCTCGGCACCTTACTGGCTTGCTCATTCGGTATCATTACAGCGCTGGCGTTTGAACACAGCGAAGCCAATAAAGCGGCTAAAGAAGAGAAGTAATAATGAGTGTGATCGTGGATAAACTCTACGCCATCACAGACAAGGGCCCCTTGCGGGCCCTTTCGCTTGTGATGTCACTGATACTGGCCGGTTGCGTTTTCTGGAAACCGGGCATGTTTGCCTCGTCGACCAGTCAGCTTGAAGTCTGGCATGGGCTCATTTTGATATGGGCTGTGTGCAGTGGCGTGATCCACGGCCTGGGTTTTCGCCCGAATAAATCAGTCTGGAAGGCTTTCTTCTCGCCATTGCTGGCGATGATTGCGCTAGCTGCAGGACTTTATTACTTTTTCAGCTGATTTTTTGCATAAAAAAAAGACAAATTTACAGTAATTTTCTTATGGGCCGTGCTGGCCCATAATTATTTTCATTCCAGCAATCCTACCCATTCCCAACCCCAATTCTCTTGCGTATAGTAGTGCCGTCAAATTGCATTACGGGATGTACAGTGAGTAATTCGTTGTTCCGATGGCCGGTTCGTGTCTATTTTGAGGACACAGACGCGGGAGGTGTGGTCTACCATGCCCGATACGTCGCCTTTTATGAAAGGGCTCGCACAGAGATGTTGCGCCAACGCAATTTTCACCAGCAGCAGTTGCTGAGTGAACACGTCGCTTTTGCTGTCCGCCGCATGACGGTCGAATACTTTGCACCAGCTCGCTTAGATGACCTGCTGGATGTTCAGAGTGAGATTACGTCCATTCGCGGAGCTTCTCTTACTTTTGCACAACGAATTCTTGATTCGCATGGAAACCTTCTGAGTTCTGCAGAAGTGTTGATCGCATGCATTGATCCAAACCAAATGAAGCCCCGAGCGCTTCCTAAGTCTATTGTCGCGGAGTTTAAGCAGTGACTGACATGAACATTCTTGATTTATTTTTGAAGGCCAGCATCCTGGTCAAGCTGATTATGCTTGTCCTGGTGTGCTTCTCTATCGCGTCCTGGGCGATCATCATTCAACGCACCAAAGTGCTGAATGCCGCCACCCGCGAGGCAGAAGCGTTCGAAGATAAATTCTGGTCCGGTATCGAACTTTCCCGTCTGTATCAGGAAAGTCAGGGCCGCCGCGAAACCCTGAGCGGGGCAGAGCAGATCTTCCATTCTGGTTTTAAAGAGTTCGCCCGCCTTCATCGTGCCAACAGCCACGCGCCAGAAGCCGTGATTGAAGGTTCTTCACGTGCGATGCGTATTTCTTTTAACCGTGAACTCGAATCACTTGAAACTCACATTCCGTTCCTTGGTACTGTCGGTTCTATCAGCCCTTATATCGGTCTGTTCGGTACAGTCTGGGGGATCATGCACGCCTTTATCGGTTTAGGTTCTGTGAAACAGGCAACGTTGCAAATGGTTGCTCCGGGTATCGCAGAAGCACTGATCGCCACCGCGATTGGTCTGTTTGCCGCTATCCCTGCTGTTATGGCGTACAACCGCCTGAACCAGCGTGTGAACAAGCTTGAGCAAAACTACGATAACTTCATGGAAGAATTCACGGCTATCCTGCACCGTCAGGCTTTCTCTCGCGAAACCAGCAGTAACTAAAGGGGGAGAGTATGGCTCGTTCACGAGGTCGTCGTAACCGTCGCGAAGGTAAGTCGGAGATCAATATCGTTCCGCTGCTGGACGTACTGCTGGTTCTGTTACTGATTTTTATGGCAACAGCGCCCATCATTACCCAGAGTGTGGAAGTTGATTTGCCTGACGCAACGGATTCTAAAACGGTGTCCAGCGATGATAATCCGCCAGTGATTGTTGAAGTGTCTGGCGTGGGTCAATACACCATCGTGGTTGACCATCAGCGTATGGAACAATTGCCTGAACAGCAGGTGATCGCGGAAGCGACCAGCCGTATTCAGGCCAATCCGAAGACGGTATTTCTGATCGGTGGTGCGAAAGATGTGCCTTATGATGAAATTATTAAGGCGCTGAACATGCTGCATCAGGCTGGCGTGAAGTCTGTCGGATTGATGACACAACCTATCTGAGGATAGGTAATTTGTAACACTTATTTGAAACCCGGCATTCTCTGGCTTGTTAAAAGTATGACAGGCAATACAGGAAACCGGGTTTTTAGTAATCCTGTCTTGGGAAATCTATTTTGGTAAAGGCAACTGCAACTGAACAAAACGATAAGCTCAAACGCGCCGTTATTGTTTCGGTCGTTCTGCATATCATCATTATAGCCCTGTTGATTTGGGGATCGCTGGACGAAGATACCAGCATGAGTGGCGGCGGTGGCGGTAGCGATATCTCTGCCGTAATGGTTGATCCAAGTGCCGTGGTCGATCAGTACAACCGTCAGCAGCAGCAACAGGCTGATTCCCAACGTGCTGCCGCAGCGCGTCAGAAAAAATCAGAACAACAGGCTGAAGAGCTGCAACAGAAACAGGCCGCAGAACAGCAACGCCTGAAAGAACTTGAGAAAGAGCGTCTGCAAGCGCAGGAAAATGCCAAGCAGCAGGCTCAGGAACAGGCTCAGCAGCAGAAGCAGGCTGAACAAGCCGCTGAGCAGGCGAAAGAACAGCAGAAACAGGCAGAAGCTGCTGCCGCACAAGCGAAGGCTGAAGCGGCCAAAGCGGCCGCTCAGGCGAAAGCAGATGCTGCGAAAGAAGCGGCTAAAGCACAAGCTGATGCTAAAAAACAAGCAGAGGCTGAAGCTGCCGCCGCCGCTGCCGCAGCGAAGAAACAAGCCGAAGCGGACGCTAAGAAAGAAGCGGCCGCAGAAGCCAAAAAACAGGCTGCTGCTGAGGCAAAAGCTCAGGCCGCGGCTGATGCGAAGGCACAAGCTGACGCCGATGCCAAAGCCGCCGCCGATGCAAAAGCTGCCGCTGCCGCAGAGAAAAAAGCGGAAGCTGCCGCTGCTGCCAAGAAAGCTGCAGCGGATAAAAAAGCTGCCGCCGCCGCCGCAGCCAAAGAAGCCGCTGATGCGAATAACTTATTTGATGGCCTTGCCGACTCCAAAAATGCACCGAAAGGCGCAACAGGTGGCGGCGCTTCTGCTCCTTCAGGGAAGGGGACTCAGAAAAAGGCGGGGGCATCCGGGGCTGATATTGCGAACTATGGTAGCCAGATTAAGGCTGCCATCGAGAGCAGATTCTATGACGCGTCATCTTATACAGGCAAAACCTGTGCGTTGCGCGTTAAAATGAACCCTGATGGCTCATTAATCAGTGTGTCGGCAGAAGGTGGGGATCCTGCACTGTGTCAGGCGGCGCTTGCCGCAGCCCGACAGGCGAAGTTCCCGAAACCGCCTTCTGAAGCCGTCTATGAAGTATTTAAAAATGCTCCGATAGATTTCAAACCTCAATAAAAGATGAAAATGATAACTTTTCAGATTTTTACGATGGTTTGCAGGGTGTAATTCTAGTTTTGTGTGCGTTGGTTTGTTAAAATTCTGCTAAATTATCGCGGGCAGATACGTCCAGATAAGGGAGATACAATGAAGCAGGCATTTCGAGTAGCGTTCGGCCTTTTGATGATGTGGGCATCTGTGGTTCATGCAGAAGTTCGCATTGAAATTACCCAAGGGGTAGATACAGCTCGTCCGATTGGCGTTGTGCCATTCAAATGGGCTGGCCCGGGTACACCACCTGAAGATGTGGGTGGTATCGTTGCTGCTGACTTACGTAACAGTGGCAAATTCAATCCTATTGATGCATCACGTATGCCTCAGCAGCCAACCTCCGCCGCAGAAGTGACCCCTGCAGCCTGGACCGCGCTGGGTATTGATGCTGTTGTTATCGGTCAGGTTCAGCCTGCAGCCGATGGCAGCTATGTGGTGTCTTACCAACTGGTGGATACCTCTGGCGCACCAGGTACCGTGCTGGCGCAAAACCAGTACAAAGTGACCAAACAATGGTTGCGTTATTCCGCCCATACCGCCAGCGATGAAGTGTTTGAAAAGCTGACCGGTATTAAAGGCGCATTCCGTACCCGTATCGCTTATATCGTGCAGACTAACGGCGGGAAATTCCCGTATGAACTGCGTGTAGCGGATTACGATGGATACAATCAGTTTGTCGTTCACCGTTCACCTGAGCCTCTGATGTCTCCGGCCTGGTCTCCGGACGGCAGCAAACTGGCTTACGTCACCTTTGAGAGCGGTCGTTCAGCATTGGTGGTTCAGACGCTGGCAAACGGTGCAATCAAGCAGATTGCCTCATTCCCTCGTCACAACGGTGCACCAGCTTTCTCTCCGGATGGCAGCAAACTGGCTTTCGCACTGTCTAAAGACGGTAGCCTGAACCTGTATGTGATGAATCTGTCTTCTGGCCAGATTAGTCAGGTGACTAACGGACGTAGCAACAATACGGAACCAACCTGGTTCCCGGACAGCCAGAATCTGGCATTCACGTCGGATCAGGGCGGTCGTCCGCAGGTTTATAAAGTCAACATTAATGGCGGTGCGCCTCAGCGTCTGACCTGGGAAGGCTCGCAGAATCAGGACTCTGACGTAAGTACAGATGGCAAGTTCCTGGTTATGGTGAGCAGCGCCAGCGGTACACAGCACATCGCTAAACTAGATCTGGCAACGGGAGCCGTTCAAACATTGACGGACACGTTCCTGGATGAAACGCCTAGCCTCGCACCAAATGGCACCATGGTAATTTACAGTTCCTCTCAAGGACTGGGTTCCGTATTGCAGTTGGTATCGACTGATGGGCGCTTCAAAGCGCGTCTTCCGGCAACTGATGGACAGGTCAAATTTCCTGCCTGGTCGCCGTATCTGTAATGCATAGAAAAACTATGTATGGCAAAAAATTATAAAAGGATCGAATAGATGCAACTGAATAAAGTGCTGAAAGGGCTGATGCTGGCGTTGCCTGTACTGGCAGTAGCTGCTTGTAGTTCTCACAAGAACGCAGACAACGACCAATCCAACGGTATGGGTCTGAACTCTGGCGCAGGCACTGAAAACGCAAACATGTCTTCAGAAGAGCAAGCTCGTCTGCAGATGCAAGAACTGCAGAAAAACAACATCGTTTACTTTGGCCTGGACAAATACGATGTGTCTTCTGAATTCGCTCAGATGTTGGACGCGCACGCTGCTTTCCTGCGTAGCAACCCGTCTTACAAAGTGACTGTAGAAGGTCATGCTGACGAACGTGGTACTCCAGAGTACAACATCGCCCTGGGCGAACGTCGTGCTACTGCTGTTAAAATGTACCTGCAAGGCAAAGGCGTTTCTGCTGACCAAATCTCTATCGTTTCTTACGGTAAAGAAAAACCAGCTGTACTGGGCCATGACGAAGCGGCATACGCTAAAAACCGTCGTGCCGTACTGGTATACTAAGAGAGTAGTATGAGCAGTAACTTCAGAACTCACTTGTTGAGTCTGTCGTTACTGGTTGGCGTAGCGGTCCCATGGGCCGCTACTGCCCAAGCGCCAATCAGTAATGTCGGCTCAGGCTCGATTGAAGATCGGGTCACCTCTCTGGAGCGTATTTCTAACGCTCACAGCCAGCTATTAACTCAACTCCAGCAACAACTTTCTGATACCCAACGTGATATGGATACTCTTCGTGGTCAAATCCAGGAGAACCAATATCAGTTGAGTCAGCTTGGTGATCGCCAGAAGCAGATTTTTAATCAACTGGACAGCTTAAGCCAGAGTTCTGCCGGAGCCGCCAGCACGGGTGCTGCAGCAGCCACAGGTGACGCTTCCGGTTCTGCTGCCACAACGCCTGATGCGGGTGCTGCACAAGCCCCGGCAAGCACCGGTGACGTGAACAGTGACTACAATGCTGCAGTTTCACTGGCGCTGGAAAAGAAACAGTATGATGAAGCCATTGCGGCTTTTCAGAGTTTCGTAAAAAAATATCCTGATTCAACTTATCAGCCTAATGCCAATTACTGGCTGGGACAGTTGTATTACAACAAGGGTAAAAAAGACGATGCTGCCTATTATTTTGCGGTTGTGGTCAAAAACTACCCTAAGTCTCCAAAAAGTTCTGACGCAATGTTCAAGGTTGGGGTGATCATGCAGGAGAAAGGGCAGGCTGATAAAGCCAAAGCCGTCTTCGCACAGGTCGTGAAACAGTACCCAAATACCGATGCGGCAAAACAAGCTCAAAAACGTTTATCTGCAAAATAGTTCCTCGTTCAGGTCCGGAAAATGTACATATCGTGCATTTTCTGGGCTTGAGTGTGTGAAACGCCATCAGTTAGCACTCTTTCTGAAAATTAAAGTTGCACTGAAAAGTTAAATAAGTAATATATGCCGCCGTTGCCCAGACAACTCCAAACGGCTAACGCTGTCAGAGATTTAGGCAATATGCAGCAGGTTTAGATGGGCCGTTAGCTCAGTTGGTAGAGCAGTTGACTTTTAATCAATTGGTCGCTGGTTCGAATCCAGCACGGCCCACCACTTTTAAAGTGGAAAATGCAGTGAAGCAGTGCAGGATGAGAACCATAGGTTCGAGCCGAGCGAAGCGAGACGACAACGCGCAAGCGTTGCCCGCAGGCGAGGTGAAACCGAGTCAATCCAGCACGGCCACCAATCTAAATCAGCATTGCATGTGGCTTGCACACCAACTGCAAGACACGCTGGCAATAAGCAGTATTCAGGAAGGGCCGTTAGCTCAGTTGGTAGAGCAGTTGACTTTTAATCAATTGGTCGCTGGTTCGAATCCAGCACGGCCCACCACTCTTTAGAGTGTAATGTCCTGAATAATTTTAGAAGCCGACAGTAAAAGCAGTACGCAGCATTTAGATGGGCCGTTAGCTCAGTTGGTAGAGCAGTTGACTTTTAATCAATTGGTCGCTGGTTCGAATCCAGCACGGCCCACCACTTTCAAAGTGGAAAATGTAGTGAAGCAGTGCAGGATGAGAACCATAGGTTCGAGCCGAGCGAAGCGAGACGACAACGCGCAAGCGTTGCCCGCAGGGCGAGGTGAAACCAAGTCAATCCAGCACGGCCCACTACTTTTTTAGTGAAGCCATCTAAATTGCAGAATTCAGAGAAAAGCGCCTTTTGGCGCTTTTTTCGCATGTGAGTCCCAAAAGACCTCATTTTTTCTTAAGTCTTCGCTTTTTGTTCCCCCGTTGCGTGTCTCATTCGAGACTCTTTTAAGTCCAGTAAACATTTTAAGCCCTGCGTCTATTATTTGGACGACTTTCCCTGCTTTTTGCGGTATTTTGTTTAGCATACAAAACTAAGGATTCCCGGGTGGGATCTGTTGTGGCTTATGGCTATCCGGGCAAGTTGCCTGACTGAATGAGATAACGAGTATGAGCGAAACATTGGATCTGAATGCGACGGTTTATCCTTTCCCTCCGAAACCCGCCGTGCTGACTGCAGATGAAAAGACCTTCTATAAAGAGAAGATCAGAAAACTGCTGAAGGAACGTGATGCCGTGATGGTGGCGCATTATTACACCGATCCTGAAATTCAGGCGCTCGCTGAAGAAACCGGTGGTATTGTCGCGGATTCTTTAGAGATGGCGCGTTTTGGCAGCCAGCATCCTGCTTCGACCCTGCTTGTCGCGGGTGTGCGCTTCATGGGAGAAACGGCCAAAATCCTCAGCCCGGAAAAAACCGTGCTGATGCCAACCCTCAACGCTGAATGTTCTTTGGATCTGGGCTGCCCGGAGCAAGCTTTCTCAGATTTTTGCGACCAGCACCCCGACCGCACCGTTGTGGTCTACGCTAATACCTCAGCAGCAGTAAAAGCCAGAGCCGACTGGGTCGTGACCTCAAGCATTGCGGTTGAGCTGATTGAACATCTCGATAGTCTGGGTGAAAAAATAATCTGGGCACCTGACCGGCACCTCGGAAATTACGTCCGTAAGCAGACGGGGGCAGACGTCTTGTGCTGGCAGGGCGCCTGTATCGTCCATGACGAGTTTAAAACACAGGCCCTGGCCCGAATGAAAGGCTTGTATCCGAACGCCGCTGTTCTGGTGCATCCGGAGTCTCCTCAGGCGATCGTTGATATGGCTGATGCGGTCGGTTCTACCAGTCAGCTTATTCAGGCGGCAAAAACGTTGCCTCAGAAGCAACTGATCGTCGCCACTGACCGTGGCATTTTTTACAAAATGCAGCAGGCGTGCCCGGACAAAGAATTGTTTGAAGCGCCGACGGCGGGTGAGGGCGCAAGTTGCCGAACCTGCGCGCATTGTCCGTGGATGGCGATGAATGGCCTTAAAGCCATTGCTGAAGGTCTGGAACACGGCGGCACGGAACATGCTATCGAGGTGGAAGAAGCGCTGCGTGTGAAATCACTGATCCCCCTGAATCGCATGCTGGATTTTGCTGCCCAACTTAGATTACGGACGCAGGCTAAAGCGCTGTAAGCATTTTTTGTGACTGATAATGTCTTGTGACTGACAATAAAAGGAAAAGGATGTGATGATGGATTTTTTCAGTACCAGCAATATTCTGGTTCATATACCGCTTGGAAAGGGCGGATATGACCTGTCGTGGATTGAAGCTGTAGGCACCCTTTTTGGATTGCTCTGCATCTGGTACGCCAGCAAAGAAAAGCTGATCAACTATCCGTTCGGTCTGATCAACGTCACATTGTTTGCGATCATCTTTTTCCAGATCCAGCTTTACGCCAGCCTGCTGCTTCAGATTTTCTTCTTTGCCGCGAATATCTACGGCTGGTATGCCTGGAGTCGTCAGACAGCCGATCAGGAAGCTGAATTGCAGATCCGCTGGTTGCCGCGTGGCAAAGCGCTGATATGGGGCGTAGTGTGCGTCGCAGGCATTCTGCTGATGACCTTCAACATTGACCGCGTTTTTGCCACCCTGACGCTAGTGGCGGTGAATCTGATGCAGGCGCTGGGGCTGAATGTGCAGATGCCTGAACTGCAACCTGATGCCTTCCCGTTCTGGGATTCGTCAATGATGGTGTTGTCGATTGTGGCAATGCTGCTGATGACCCGAAAATATGTCGAGAACTGGCTGCTGTGGGTCATCATTGATGTCATCAGCGTCGCGATTTTCGCTTATCAGGGCGTTTATGCGATGGCGCTTGAATACGTGCTGCTGACGCTGATTGCACTGAACGGTTCGTGGCTGTGGATCAAAAGTGCAAAGCAAAACGGTTCTCAGCCTTTGCAACCGGCCTGATTTTGCGACCATAAAAAACGCCTCCATAACGGAGGCGTTTTGCTTTCTCGTTCTGACCTGAGGAATCAGTGGTGATGATGTGCATGGCTATGACCATGATGATCGTGCCCGGCGCGGGTCACCGGAATTTCATTCATCTCACAATCCGGTGCTTCACACTGGCCATATTCCATCTGTATCGTGGCATGGCCGATGCGGCATTTTTCCAGTAAATGGTGCTGAATGCGGTAAAGCAGCGCGTCGTGATCGTGCGGTGGAACAACCTGCACGTGCACGGTCATCAGACGCTGTTCACCAATCTGCCAGACGTGAACGTGATGCACGTTGCGCACCTCCGGGATACTCAGGGATAAATCCCGGCGCAGTTTATTGATATCGATCTCTTCCGGTGTGCCTTCCAGCAACTCATGGAAACTCTCCCGCAGCAACCGCCAGGCATTGTTTAACACCAGGCAGGAAACCAGCACTGATAAAATCGGGTCCACAGGTGTCCAGCCGGTATACATGATGATCAGCGCCGCAGCGACCGCCCCAATTGACCCCAGCAAATCACCCAGAACATGCAGCGCGGCGGCACGCACATTAATGTTGGCTTTTTCCTGGCCCTGATGCAGCAGCCAGAAGGCCAGAATATTGGCAAACAGGCCAGCGATGGCGATCACCAGCATAGTGGTGCCCATCACCGGCTGCGGATTAAAGAATCGCGCGATGGCTTCCCAGACAATCAGAACGACAATCACCAGCAGCGCAGCGGCATTGACGAAGGCCGCCATGGTCGTCAGGCGCAAATAGCCAAAAGTATGGCGGGTATTCGGCTTACGTTTAGCAAAGCGTACGGCAAGCAATGCGACAAGCAGCGCGGCGGCGTCAGTCAGCATGTGTCCTGCATCGGCCAGAAGCGCCAGAGAGCCGGAGACCAGCCCGCCAATCACTTCGGCCACCATGAAAATCACAGTAACGAGGAAAGCCAGCAACAAACGGCGACTGTTTTTGTCCTGTGGTAACAGGGAAGAAGACATAATTATATTCACAAAAATGATGAACCGAGACAATCACAATAGCGTAATCATAACGTGTTGCAAGAAGGGGAAGTTAAGGAAGAAGGAGGAAACAAAGTTCCTCCTGTGTGAACAACCGTGACGGGATTAGTTACCGGTTTCTTTCGACGGTGTTGTGCCCGGGGTCTGATTCGGACAACGGCCATCTTTGCACATGGTTTTCTTATGCTGTTTGTCTTTGCTCATGTGATGCGTAGTGGTATCCGTTTTGGTATTCACTTCATTCACAGGTTTACTGGTATTGTTGATCTGATCGTTGCTCACACTTTTTGGCGCAATTTTCTGAATTGAACCCGGCGAGCCGGACTGATTTGCCTGGCCATTGTTATCGCTGGCTGAGGATTCGCCGGCAGCATAAGCAGCGCCGGTGGTCAGCGCCATGGTTGCGGTCAGTAACATGATTGCGAGCTTTTTCATAATGTTCATCTCCATTGTTTCGTTAAAGGTCCATGGTCGTTTTTCATGTGCCTGATAAAAGCCTAGCTAAATAAATTATGTCCTAAATCAAAATGAGACGAATCGTAAGTGTAAAAGCAGGTTTACACTGACATTCAATACGGCTAGATTGAACGCGGTCAGCGTTTCGCTTTGTCTCTTATGAACACCCGAATGGAACAGTTATGAATTATCAAAACGACGATTTACGCATTAAAGAAATCAAAGAACTTTTACCTCCGGTTGCCCTGCTCGAAAAATTTCCCGCCACTGACAAAGCGGCAAAAACAGTTTCTCAGGCTCGCAATGCCATTCATAAGATACTGAAAGGAAACGATGATCGCCTTCTTGTCGTCATCGGGCCGTGCTCCATTAACGATCCGAAAGCCGCGAAAGAATACGCTGCCCGTTTGCTGAAAATGCGTGAAGAGCTGCAAGGTGAGCTGGAAGTGGTGATGCGTGTTTATTTTGAAAAACCGCGCACTACGGTAGGCTGGAAAGGGCTCATTAATGATCCGCACATGAATAACAGCTACCAGATTAACGACGGTTTGCGCATTGCCCGCAAACTGTTACTGGATATTAATGACAGCGGTCTGCCAGCGGCGGGCGAGTTCCTGGACATGATTACGCCACAATATCTGGCGGATTTAATGAGCTGGGGCGCCATCGGCGCACGTACCACGGAATCTCAGGTACACCGTGAGTTGTCCTCCGGCTTATCTTGCCCGGTTGGTTTCAAAAACGGCACCGACGGTACCATTAAAGTGGCGATCGACGCCATCAACGCGGCTGGCGCGCCGCATTGCTTCCTGTCTGTCACCAAATGGGGTCACTCCGCTATCGTGAACACCAGCGGGAACAACGACTGCCATATCATTCTGCGCGGCGGCAAAAAGCCAAACTACAGTGCTCAGGATGTGCAGGAAGTGAAAGAAGGCCTGAAAAAAGGCGGACTGCCAGCCCGTATTATGATCGATTTCAGCCACGCCAACAGCAGTAAGCAATTCAAAAAGCAGATGGAAGTGTGTGAAGACGTTTGTGGTCAGATTGCGGGTGGCGAACAGGCGGTGATGGGCGTGATGGTCGAAAGTCATCTGGTCGAAGGGAATCAGAGCCTCGACAGCGGCGAGCCACTGGTTTACGGCCAGAGCGTGACCGATGCCTGCATCGGCTGGGAAGATACCGAAGTGCTGCTGCGTAATCTCGCGAACGCCGTTAAAGCGCGTCGCGGATAATTCTTTAACGCCAGCATATCTTTCTGAGCCCCGCTTTTGCGGGGCTTTTTATTACCTGAATATGTTCAGAGCGTGCATTTCATATCCATACAACGCAAATCAGCATTCGCCATCTCAGAGCGGTAAAGACTCTCTTTTACCAGACTGAAACCGTTCCTCTTATAAAATTCAAAAGCATTCGGTGTGGAAGCCAGCGTAAGTGCTGTGAATCCCCGCGATTTGGCTTCCGCTTTTATGGCAGCAAGAATTTGCGTGGCGAGACCTTTGCCTTCGAATTCCGGCAACGTAAAAATCGCTTCAACACTGCCATTTTTCAGATCGAGAAAACCTGTTGCCGCCGGTGTCTCCAGCCCGTGCACCTGTGCGACAAAAAAAGGATTCTCCGCAATAGCTTTGCGATATCCGGCAGGCATCTGTTCGGGCGTCCACGCCATCACAATGTCTGCGCCATAGGTATTTTTACATCCGTGGCGGATAGCCTGATTTCTGATTTCCCAGAGTATTTCCGCTTCATCGGGGCAGGCGAGTCTGACGGGCATTGTTATCTCCTTTTTGATGGCGTTCAGAAATAACTTACATGAATTCATCGCTCAATGTGTTGAATATGAAGTTTATTTTTTCACCGCGAGGTGTAACATTATCTTTTGCTAACAATAAAAACTGACAGGGATGAGAGATGAACGCAGTACAGATAAGAACAATAGAAATCCGAAAAATTACCGCCGGGACTGTCTATAAATTGGTGTCTGTCGGCATGCTGTTTGCAGCCTTACCTGTGGGTTTGCTGATGGGAATTATGGGGGCTTTTGGGTATGACGTGATTTTACTGAATGGCGAATACGTCTATGGCATTACAGCGTTTATCACCGCGCCGGTCCTTGCCTGCTTAATGTCACAAGTGTTCACGCTATTCTTTGGAACATTTATTTGCCTGGGATTGTGGATTTACTCACGTATTAAACGGATGAATATCAGGATAGTAGAAGATTCAAATACCTGATAAAGCAAGAGCAGGATGATGACAGAAGACGAACTGGATAAAGCCATTCACAAAGCTAATGAAAGGGAACGTTATCTCTGGCGGTACGCTCGCTGGTTTATCAAAATCTTGTGGTTTGGCTTGTTTATGGCTTTCCTTGCGCAATTAATACAACGTTATTTTCAGTGCTAACGTGTTTCTGATTTTGCCTGATGAGAAAGTCAAAGCCCCGGTTAATTATCGGGGCTTATTGTTTTATGCATTACTGAAAACGTAGCCGCGGAGTTACTTCTTCAGCCCTACGCCCAGCCGTCCGTTAGCGTTGAGATCTCGTTCAAGGAATCGGCCTGTCCAGTTTGCTTCATAGTTTTCGCGGGGGAAATCCGCTGGTGAAGCGCCTGTCTTCAGCGCTTCGTGTACCTTACGGGCATAAGCGACATTCTTTTCGCACAGCGGCGCGGCTGGAATGTACATCACATTTCCCCATCCTTGCTGATCTTCAACCGGCGCGACGGAATGAATGACGTCACAATGCCACCATACCGAGTCGCCCGCCTGAAGTTCCGGAATACTGCACAGGCCTTTAATCAGATGCGGATGCCATTTTTCTGAAACAGGTAAAACGCGGCCAGGCGCAACGCCACAGAGTTCATCTTCCGGCACATCATCAAGCAGCGGACGCAGCAGCACATACGCCATCGCCTCAGGCACCGGAACGACGTGCAGCAAGCCCTGTCCGGTTTGCATATCAGATAGCGCAGTCCAGCCCTGGAATGTCCGGAACGCTGAGCATTTCGTCGTGTTTTCCACATCGTATTCATTGACGTCGGGTCTGAAAGCCGCATCCCATGGATCGTATTCCTCAAAACGGTTGGTGAAAATCTTGCGGAAGACTTTCTGATACGCCGGTAACAGCCAGCGTTCTAACGCGCCGGAATCGGTATGCGCGCCCAGCCCCTTAGAAGTGGTGCCCGGAAGACGCCTGCGGATCCTGTCCGGATAGATAATATTTACGTCAGGATTAAACCATGCGCCCTGATGGTCCCCGAACTTCCAGAGACGGTTTAAAAATGACTGAACCGTGCCGATTTCCTGGCTCTGTCTGGCTTCCATTTGCGCGTGAGACCAGTAGATCGGATAAATTTCAGGCCGGGAAGCTTCCAGCGATCCGAAGAAGTTATCACCCGGCCCGCGGTAGACCTCATCGAAATGGTTGGCATCGAGGTAATGCAGCATGGATTTATCCATCGCCAGCGCGTCATCGCGGTCAAATGTCTGACGGACCACCAGACAGCCGCGGCGTTTCACCTGAGCAATTTGCGCATCAGAAACCCGGCCTTCCGCCAGCGCTGCCCAGCTGATTTGTGGCCATGCAGTCCCGTTCGCTGCCTCCTCCGCCCGTGCTGCGGCGATCTCCGTTTCAATTTTTTCGCATACCTGACGGAAGAGTCCTTCAACATCGCTAATCTGTGCGCGGAGTTGTTTTTTCATCTCGATAATATTCTTTTTATAATCAACAGGTAATGTCGTTGACGTAAATCTGTTATCCATAAAACCTCCGGCAGGTTGCTGAAATGATTATTTCGTACGAATATTAAATTACTTTCATTCGAAAGTTTAAATGAATGTAGCAAAACTGTTATCTGAAAAGCCGGCGTTGGATCACGATTTTCACAACAGGGAGGATTTACCGGAAATCCGGATAAGGGCGGGGGAGTGTCGGATTCAGAAAACAAAAAAGGCACGCGTGTGCGTGCCTTGCCAATCTTCCTGCTTAACGCAGAAGAAAACGTGAAATTACTTCGCTTTACCCTGGTTTGCCACGGCCGCTGCTTTCGCTGCGATTTCGTCGGCATTACCCAGATAGTAACGTTTGATTGGTTTGTAGTTTTCGTCAAACTCGTAAACCAGTGGAACACCGGTAGGGATGTTCAGTTCCAGAATTTCTTCTTCGCTCAGGTCGTCGAGATATTTAACCAGTGCGCGCAGGGAATTACCGTGTGCCGCGATGATGACGCGCTCGCCGCTGGCGATGCGTGGTTTGATCACTTCAGTCCAGTAAGGGATGACGCGTTCGATGGTCAGCGCCAGGCTTTCTGTCGTTGGCAGTTCTGCCGCAGTCAGTTTAGCGTAACGTGGGTCGTGGCCAGGGAAACGTTCGTCAGCGCGATCCAGTTCTGGTGGCGTCACAGCAAAACCACGACGCCATTGTTTAACTTGCTCGTCACCGTATTTCTGTGCAGTTTCTGCTTTATCCAGACCCTGCAACGCACCGTAATGACGTTCGTTCAGTTTCCAGGATTTCTCAACTGGCAGCCATGGCTGGTTCAGTTCGTCCAAAACGCTCCACAGTGTGTGGATGGCACGTTTCAGCACAGAGGTGTATGCAAAATCGAATTGGAAGCCTTCGTCTTTCAGCAGCTGACCAGCAGCTTTTGCTTCGGTGCGGCCCTTATCGGACAGTTCAACATCATGCCAACCGGTAAAGCGGTTTTCTTTATTCCACTCACTCTCACCGTGTCTTACCAGCACCAGCTTGGTTACAGCCATAGCTAAACTCCTCAGTTAACTCAATTTTCAATGATAACAGTTATCATTATAGGGTCTGGGCATCCCACTCAGCAATCTGAAACTTCCTCAGGAAATCTTTGCGGGACGCTGTTTGTATTAAACATAACGAATTTGCTGCGACGATGTAAAACAAAACGCGCAGAAGGTCACCCTGACAGCGCGTTTTGTACAAGCAGGTCAGCGTGATCAGCTGGCTTTTTTCAGGCAGGTACTCATGAAGGATTTACGCGCATCGCCTTTCAGATTTTGCTTCGCGGCATCGGCATTACAGGTTTTCATTTTCATCTGCTGAGGATTCATTTTATCGTCAGTTTTAGCCTCTGCTTTCAGACAATTGCTCATGAATTTTTTACGTTCATCCCCTTTCAGGGACTGCGTAGTGGCCTGCTGATTACAATCGGTCATTTTTTGGCGTTGCTCAGTCTGAGCAGGAGAAGGGACTTTCACCGGGTCCGCCGCCAGAGCGGAACCCGCCGCGCACAGCGTTGCCAGCAGGGATAGCACAACAGGTAAACGCATATCAAAACTCCTTAATAAACGTCCTTTTATGCAGGACACCCTCTGAGTTTAGATGTTTAGCTGAGAAAGTGCGGAAGCAGATGCGCAGTCAGTCACAAATTCGAAGAAGTTTGGGAAAAGGACAGAGCCTGGAAGCCCTGTCCTGAACGAATTACAACGCGAAGAACTGATACGTCGTCGAGGACTTATACGTCTGACCCGGTTTGACCCAGCAGCTCGGTTGCGGCCAGGTGGCGTGATTCGGGCTGTCCGGCAGAAATTCGCTTTCCAGCGCGACACCGCTGTAACTGGCGTATTCACCGCCGCTGCGGTTCGGTGTTCCGCCCAGGAAATTACCGCTGTAGAGTTGCACGGCGGGCGCAGACGTAAACATTGTCATTTTGACTTTGCCGTCGGCAGACCACAAATGCGCTGCCGGATTGCTGCCGCTGTTGCAGGTGCGGTTGAGCAGATAGGCGTGGTCATAGCCTTTCACGCGTTGCTGGTCGCGGTCGGTGAGGAAATCTTTCGCCAGCGTTTTGGCTGCGTTGAAATTCATGCCGGTGTTTTCAACCGGGGTCGGATCCGCACAGGGAATGCCATCGCTGTCGACCGGCAGGAAACGGTCCGCAAACAGTTGCAGCTTGTGCTGGCGCGCATCGGTGCCTTCGCCGTCGAGATTGAAATAGGCATGATTGGTCAGATTGACCGGGCACAGCTTATCAACCGTCGCTTCGTAACGGATTTCCAGACGGTTATCGTCAGTCAGCTGGTAATGCACTTTCGCCGTCATGTTGCCCGGATAACCCTGATCGCCGTCGGCCGAAAATAGCTGGAACGTCAGCTTCTGCGCGGTCTGTTCGAGAATAGTCCAGCGACGCGCATGGAAACCTTCCGGCCCGCCGTGAAGCTGATGCACGCCCTGATTGGCGACCACCAGATGCGGTTTGCCGTCAATATCAAACTGCGAGCGGGCGATACGGTTGGCATAACGTCCGACGGTCGCGCCCAGATACGCGCTCTGGTTCATGTATTCCTGCGGCGACTGGCAGCCCAGCAGCAGTTCACGCGTGGAGCCATCTGTCAGCGGCAGGGTAAAGGATAACCAGGTCGCGCCCCAGTCCATGAATGTGGCGGTGGCACCTGCCGCATTCTGTAGCGTAACCTGTTCAAACGGCTGGCCATCGGGCGCCAGTTGCGTGTTTTCAGGTTTTAGCATATGCCTGCTCCTTGGGAAGCTGTGCAAACGTAGAAGGTTTCTTTCAGACCGCTGTGCGCGTGATATTGCTGTTCAACGGCATGACGGACTTTCTCCACCATGTCTTCCGGCACCAGCGCCACGATGCAACCGCCAAAGCCGCCGCCGGTCATGCGCACGCCGCCTTTATCGCCAATCACTTCTTTAACGATTTCCACCAGCTTATCGATTTGCGGCACGGTGATTTCAAAATCATCACGCATTGAGGCGTGAGATTCTGCCATCAGCTCGCCCATACGTTTCAGGTCGCCACTGGCCAGCGCATCAGCTGCTGCCAGCGTACGGTCATTTTCTGTGATGACGTGACGTGCACGGCGGGCAACGACCGGATCCAGCTCATCCTGAATGGAGAAGAATAGGGCAGGGTCAACGTCACGCAGCGCTTTTACGCCAAAGAAGCGTGCCGCCACTTCGCACTGTTCGCGACGGGCATTGTATTCGCTGTCCACCAGACCGCGTTTCACGTTGGAGTTGATAATGACCACCGCGGCGTTTTTCGGCATGGACACTGCACGGGTTTCCAGCGAGCGACAGTCGATCAGCAGTGAATGATTTTCTTTGCCCAGCGCAGAAATAAGCTGATCCATAATGCCGCAGTTACAGCCGACAAACTGGTTCTCCGCTTCCTGACCGTTCAGTGCCAGCGCAACGCCGTCCAGCGGCAGATCGTACAATGATTTCAGCGCCTGACCGACCGCCACTTCCAGCGATGCGGATGAACTCAGGCCTGCACCCTGTGGCACATTGCCGCTGATCACCATGTCCGCGCCGGAGAAATCTTTGTTACGCAGCATCAGATGCTTCACCACGCCACGCACGTAGTTGGCCCACGGGTGCGCATCGCTGTGCAAAATAGGCTCGTCGAGCGAGAAGCTGTCTTCGTCGTTATCGAAATCGGCGGCGATCACGCGGATGGTGCGGTCATTACGCTGTGCACAGGCAATCACTGTTTCATAATCGATGGCGCATGGCAGCACGAAACCGTCGTTGTAATCGGTATGTTCGCCGATCAGATTTACGCGGCCCGGTGCTTTGATGGTAATGGTGGCAGGGTAGCCGAATTTATCGGCAAAGATTTCCAGGGTTTTGGTCTTCAGTTTCATTATTTTTCTCCGGCCTCACGATAATGGACATCACTCACCGCCCGCAGACGCTCGGCGGCTTGTTCCGCTGTCAGGTCGCGTTGGGTCTCAGCCAGCATTTCGTAGCCGACCATAAATTTGCGCACCGTGGCTGAACGCAGCAACGGCGGATAGAAATGTGCGTGCAACTGCCAGTGTTCGTTGTCGTCTTCGGTAAATGGCGCGCCATGCCAGCCCATCGAATACGGGAAAGAGCACTGGAACAGGTTGTCATAACGGCTGGTCAGCTTTTTCAGCGCCAGCGCCAGATCACCGCGTTGTGCATCGCTCAGTTCGGTAATGCGTTTGACGTGAACTTTCGGCAACAGCAAGGTTTCGAACGGCCACGCTGCCCAGTAAGGCACCACCGCCAGCCAGTGTTCGGTTTCGACCACCGTACGGCTGCCATCGGCCAGTTCGCGCTGCACGTAATCCAGCAGCATCGGCGAACCTTGCTGTTCAAGATAGGTGCGTTGCAGGCGATCTTCGCGTTCGGCTTCGTTAGGCAGGAAGCTGTTGGCCCAGATCTGACCATGCGGATGCGGGTTGGAGCATCCCATCGCCGCGCCTTTGTTCTCAAAAACCTGCACCCATGGATAGGTTTTTGCCAGATCCGCGCTTTGCTCCTGCCAGGTTCTGACGATCTCCGTCAGGGCTTCAACCGACAGTTGTGGCAGCGTTTTGCTGTGATCCGGCGAGAAACAGATCACCCGGCTGGTGCCGCGTGCGCTCTGAACGCGCATCAGTGGATCGTCGCTTTCCGGCGCAAAAGGGGTATCCGGCATCAGCGCGGCATAATCATTGGTAAACACAAACGTGCCGGTGTATTTCGGATTCACATCGCCAGTCACACGGGTGTTGCCCGGACACAGGAAACAGTCCGGGTCATGCGCAGGCAGCGTTTCCTGCGAAACGGCTTCCTGCTGGCCTTGCCACGGACGTTTTGCGCGGTGCGGGCTGACTAACACCCACTGATCGGTCAGCGGGTTGTAGCGACGATGCGGGTGATCAATCGGGTTAAACGTGGTCATAAACTTTCCTTAGTGCACCTTAGTCCGGGTAGCCTTGCGGGTTTTTCGACTGCCATAGCCAGGTATCGTTGGCCATGTCTTCAAGCGTTCGGGTGACTTTCCAGTTCAGCTCTTTCGCCGCTTTGGTCGGATCCGCCCAGTAAGCCGGTAAGTCGCCCTCACGGCGCGGTGCAAACTTGTAATTCACGGGCTTGCCGCAGGCTTTGCTGAAGGCATTTACCACATCCAGCACGCTGTGGCCGAAGCCCGCGCCCAGGTTATAAATATGTACGCCCGCTTTGTTGTGCAGGGTTTTCATTGCCGCCAGATGGCCGTCGGCAAGATCCACCACATGGATATAATCACGCACGCCGGTGCCGTCCGGTGTCGGATAATCGTTGCCGAAAATCGCCACGGACTCACGACGGCCTACCGCTACCTGCGCGATAAATGGCATCAGGTTATTTGGCACGCCCTGGGGATCTTCACCCATCAGGCCAGACGGATGTGCGCCGACCGGGTTGAAGTAACGCAGCAGCGTAATGCTCCATTCAGGTTCTGCACGCTGCACATCCTGCAGAATTTGCTCGACCATCAGTTTGCTGCGGCCGTACGGGCTGGACGGATTGCCGGTCGGGAAATCTTCAACGTAAGGCGTTTTTGGCTGATCGCCATACACGGTCGCCGAAGAGCTGAAAATCAGGTTTTTAACGCCAGCTTCACGCATGGCTTCAACCAGCACCAGCGTGCCGGTGACGTTGTTGTCATAATAAGCCAGCGGTTTTGCCACCGATTCACCCACGGCTTTCCAGCCAGCGAAATGAATGACGGAATGAACAGGGTGCTCACTGAAAATTTTATCGAGAAGCGCGCGGTCGCGAATATCACCTTCGTAGAACAGCGGCGTTTTGCCGGTCAGGCTGTGGATGCGTTCCAGTACGCTGACTTTGCTGTTATGAAGGTTATCAAGAATGATTGGCGTAAAGCCTGCATCAATCAGTTGCACGCAAGTATGACTACCGATGTAACCGCTACCACCTGTGACTAAGACGTACATAAGAGCTCCCCGATGATTATCTTGATGCAACGATATCACGCTGCAAGGCTGAAAAAGGTGATCCATCCCCAATAAAATGGAATCGCTTACACAAACAGTTTACCACCTTTCAACATGACTCAACAGGTGCTGCGTGCCATGCAGAAAGCCTTCTGCAGCCGGCAGTAATCCAGAAAGGATGGGTTGTGTAATCGCTTACACTAACATTTATGCTTTGTCTGAATCAGTTTTCCGTGCTCATTTTCAGACTCCAGCCGGGGAAATGCCGACATTTTGTCCAGTAACCAGCGGCGGAGCGTCACGATGTCCTCGCGCAGTGCTTTCTCTTTTGCGGTCACCAGATAATAGTTTGCGCCGGGAAGATATTGAGGGAATGGCGTGGTCAGAATGCCTTTTTCAATGAAGTCATGTGCCAGCAAACTGCTGACAATCGCCACGCCCTGACCGGCAATTGCCGCCTGAATGGCATGGGTTTCATCTGTAAAGCGCAGGCCGCTGTCGGTATTTAATTGCGCGGGACCGACGTGTTTTTTCCAGTTTTCCCAGTCGGGAGAAGGATGGGGAATATGACGGTTTTCCACATGAAACAACGTCACCTCTTTCAGATCTTCCATCGTTTTCAGCGCCAGTGCAGGACTGGCAACCAGCACAAAAGTGTCGTGATAAAGCAACGTTGAATCGAGGCTTTCATTGGCGGATTCACTGTAACGGATCGCCACATCCACGGTATTACGGGTTAAATCCACCAGTTCGATGCCGGTGTGCAGGCGTAAATCCATTTCGGGCGCTGCGGCTTTTAAGTCCGCCAGCCGCGGCACCAGCCAGTGCGTCAGGAAATTGGACGTGGTGGTCAGTGTCAGTGCCGCAGGCAACCCGGCGTGATGGATTTCTTCGACGGCTGCCTGTAATCCGGCAAATGCCTGCCGGGTGGCGTGGCGCAGAATTTTCCCCGCAGCGGTTAGCCTGACCTCACGGGCGCTGCGCTCAAACACCGCCGTGCCCAGTGCTTCTTCAAGCACACGGATCTGATGGCTGATGGCGGTGGCCGTCACGCCGATATCTTCTGCCGCGCGTTTGAAACTCCTTTGCTGCGCCACGACATCAAACGCTTTGAGCGAACCCAGCGGCGGTAAACGGATCTTCTTCATGATGAGTTATTTTCATCCATTGCTGAAATCTATGACTTTGAGTTAGCTAAAATAGGCGGTGTAAGCTCTTTTATCAACACGATGAAGATGAAGCATATTCATCTGCTGAGCCGATGAATGTTGATAAAGGAACTTGCTATGAACGCCAAAAAATTACCCATGCCGTTGCTGGCGTCTGCGCTGGGCACGCTGTTTGTGCTGAACCTGGCGCTGACACTGCTGAGCGTCGCCTTTTACGGTCTGGACACACCGCTGTCCCACTCGCTGGCGGGGGCTGCCGCACTCTTTTTTGTACTGTTTATCATCAGCGAACGTTATCACCCCGAACCGCTACTGCCACGTCATCTGCGGTCGTCGTTGCTGTTACAGATAAGTCTCTGGACGCGTATTTTCGTCACAGCGGTCACTTATGCCACGTGGTTCATGCTGGCGGTGGCGATGTATCAGCTTTACGGATTGGGCGTACCGGGCATTATTCTCAGCTTTGTTGCCTTATTGCTGATAATGCTGCCGGGCAAAGCGCTCAGCGAAAAGCTCGGGCGGAGAATGACATCTGCCCGCACCTTGCTGTGGGGTTTTATGATTGTGGCGGGCGGACTGGAGGGGATGGCGATGACACCCTCGTTCTGGCCGGTGCTGCTGCCGGGATTGTTACTGACCGGATTCGGGGCGGGTATGGTTCGCCAGGCCGCCGCGGCAGAAAGGGATCTGCTCACCGGGGCCGAATACCATTATGCAATCCTGCTGGGAGGTTGGGTTCGGGTGAGCAGTACCATAGTGATACTGGCACTGCTCATTCTGCTACTGAGAAATAACCCCGGCCAGCAGGGGATTGAAAACGGATTTGCATTGCTGGCGGCACTGGCGCTGGCTGGTGTCGTGACCGCGCTGATGGTTCCCGCAAAGGCGAAGCAAAATAACGTTACAGCGCGTCAATCTGATAACGGTAGATTTCGCCATCAGGAATAAAGCTCAGCCGGTGAGTAATACATTCCGGCGCATCTTCCGCATGATGCGAAACAAACAGCAACTGGGTTTCGCCTTCGCCGATCAGAATATCGACAAAACGGCGCACCAGCTGGCGGTTGATCGGATCCAGACCCTGCAAAGGTTCATCCAGAATTAACAGCGCCGGATGCTTGACCAGCGCGCGGGCGATGAGCGCCAGCCGCTGTTGTCCCCAGGATAAACTGTGGAACGGGCTATCACCGGCATCGCCGTCCAGTCCGAGCAGTGTCAGCCATTGCGAGGTGAGCAATCTCTGCCGGTCAGATACCGCCTGATAAATGCCGATCGAATCGAAGAAGCCGGAAGTAATGACATTGCGCACGCTGGTGCTGACGCGATAATCCAGATGCAGACTGCTGCTGACGTAGCCGATATGGCGTTTGATGTCCCAGATGGTTTCACCGCTGCCACGCCGGCGACCGAACAGCGTCAGATCATTGCTGTAGCCCTGTGCGTGATCGCCGGTGATAAGGCTCAGTAAGGTGGATTTCCCGGCACCGTTCTGGCCGGTGATCTGCCAGTGCTGACCGTGATCGACCTGCCAGCTCAGATTGTGCAGGATCGGCTTGTCGTTGTACTGCACCACGCCGTCACGCAGTACGATCAAAGGGCTGTCGGCAGGCGGACTGACGCGGGCTGTCGGATCTTCTGCTTCCGGCACAGCCATGCCGTTCAGGCTTTCGCTGTGTGCCAGTTGCGCGACCAGCGCATCAGCCATCACCTGTTCGCGCGCACCCACCGAGGCCAGCGTGCAGTCAGCCAGAACGCCGACATTTTTCACAAATGCAGGAATGTCGTCAAAGCGGTTAAGCACCAGCACCATCGTCTGACCTTCGCCGGACAAGGTTTCCAGCAACTGTGCCAGTTGCGCCCGGGCGTTGACGTCGAGGCCATCGAACGGCTCATCAAGCACCAGCAAATCGGGTTTTTGCATCAGCACCTGGCACAGCAGTGTCTTGCGCGTTTCGCCGGTCGATAAATATTTGAAACGGCGGTCGAGCAATTTCTCAATACCAAACTGTGCGGCAAGGGCAGCACAGCGGGCGGGGTCGCGCACTTCATCCTGAATAATTTCAGCGGTGGTGCGGCCGGTATCGTCTTCACCTTCGCTCAGTAAGTCGGTGTTGTTACGCTGCCATTCATCGGCCACCAGCTTCTGCAACTGTTCGAATGAGAGACGCACAATATGCGGAAAATTGTTTTCCCGGGTACCTTTCAGCAGGGTTAAATCGCCTGCCAGCGCTCGTGCCAGTGCGGATTTTCCACTGCCATTTGAGCCGACAAACGCCCAGCTGTCGGCCTGCCGGATATTCAGATCAGAAAGTGTGAGGGTTCGGGTATCACTGAGACGGAAAACGCCTTGCGAGATATGTAACGACGACATCTTAATCTCTCATTTTCAAATGATTATAAAACAAGGGATAAGCGCTGCACCTTCGCAAGTCAATTGACAAATCTGCAAAATGAAAACGCTGATTTTGCAAGATACTGATTAAATTCTGCTTTTAGCACAGGGTGGCCAGGATCACTTTGTCGTCATCAAACTGCGCGTAAACGCTCTGACCGTTTTTCAGAGCCAGTTTATCGGCTTCGGCATTCGGTACCGTCGCACACAGAATTTCACTGCTTTGCAGTTTCATCAGCACTTCGCTGCTGTTTTCACCGCGCTGGATGTGGGTGACACTGCCCTGCAAGGCGTTATGCGGATTTTCTGCGGTGAAGCCAAGGGTGATCCAGGGCGCTTTGATCAGCACCAGCACTTCCTTGCCGGGCGTTAACGCCAGACGGTCTGCGCTTTGTTCAGTGATCGCGGCGCGGATTTTTGTTTTGCCGTCAGCCAGCAGGACATCAATATGCTGCTGAACGGTGCTGTTATCGCGGTCAATCACGTTGCCGAAGAACTGGTTGCGCGCGCTGGTTTGCAGGGAGAAGCGTGAAATGGCCGCCAGCAAACTGTCGAGAGGGAGCGAATCCTCTTTTAGCACGTCGAAGGCTTTTTGCTGGATTTGCGCCAGTAATTCATAAAGCTGGATCAGGCGCTCGCCGTAAGGTGTCAGCACTGCGCCGCCACCGCCTTTCCCGCCGGTGCTGCGATCGACCAGCGTCTGATCGGCAAGCTGATTCATTTCATTGATGGCATCCCAGGCGCTTTTGTAACTGATGTTCGCGAGCTTAGCCCCCTGACTGATTGAACCGGTGTGGCGCACCTGCCGCAGTAATTCAATACGGCGCGGATCGGCAAACAAACGTTGCTGAAGTTTAAGGGTTAAGAGAATTTCGGCTTGCATCGCAGCTTCCTTGTTAGAATCATGGCTTATTGTCGCCGCTAAACCTGCAGGCAGGCAAGTTGGCTAAATGCTAAAGTAATTACCGTCCCGTGCTGTTATTATCCGCAACAGTTTGATTTTTCGTTTTTGACTTCATGTACGAAGTCCAACATCGCCTCAGGGCGATTCAGCCAGTTAAGTGAGGCTATCATGTTAGAACTATTAGAAAGTTTGATTTTCGCTGCCATCATGGTGCCGGTCTTCATCGCTGTGATCCTGGGCTTGATCTGGGGGCTGGGCGAAGTATTCAACATCATTTCACACGTGGGCCACTCTAAAGAATCCCGTGAGAAACCTCATTACTGATTAATGAGACTGTTTGTTTCCGGAACCCGGCCCTTGCGCCGGGTTTTCTTTTTTCCGGGTTTTCTTTTTATAGTTCAGATCAAAAAAACATAGGTTATCTCCCCCTGATTCATAAAAATGAATGACATCGTTTTTCGTCGCGCTATATTAAAGATTACATAGCGAAATATCTCTTCATAAAGGCGAAGGAAAACGATGACATATCAATGGGGTAAAGTATTCACCGCAACCATTCTGGTCGCAGGGCTTGGCGTTCAGGCGCAGGCAGCAGAGAAAATCACGGTGTTTGCCGCTGCATCACTCACCAATGCTTTGCAGGATATCGCCACCCAATACCAGAAAGAAAAAGGCGTGCAGGTGGTCTCATCCTTCGCCTCATCTTCGACACTGGCCCGCCAGATTGAACAGGGCGCGCCGGCAGATTTGTTTATTTCTGCCGATCAGCAATGGATGGATTATGCCATCAGCAAGCAGCAGATGGTCGATAACACCCGTTACACGTTGCTGGGCAACGAACTGGTGCTGATTTCTGCGGCTAACAGCAAAATCAACAAAGTCGACATCTCTGAGAAAACCGAATGGACCAAACTGACGGGCGACAGCCGCCTGGCGGTGGGTGACCCTGATCATGTCCCGGCCGGGATTTATGCCAAAGAAGCGCTGCAAAAACTGGGGGCCTGGACCACGCTGGAACCTAAACTGGCGCGCGCCAGCGACGTCCGTGCGGCCATGGCGCTGGTTGAACGCGAAGAAGCGCCAGTGGGCATAGTTTATGGTTCTGACGCCGTCGCCAGTAAAAAAGTGAAAGTGATCGGTATTTTCCCTGCCTCCAGCCATAAGCCGGTTGAGTATCCGATGGCGATGGTGAAAGGGCACGAAAATGCCACCGTCAGCGGTTTTTATGATTATCTGAAAACCCCGGCAGCGGCTGCAATCTTCAAAAAATACGGTTTCACGCCTCGCGGCTAAGTTCATCGCTGTTGCTGAAAACAGATAAAGCCTGCGCTGCGCCAGGAGGCTTTATCTGTCCATCCCGGTTTCTTTCCCCGTGTGTGATTCTCTATACTTTGACGTAAATTAAAGCCTGCGAAATTTTTGCCGATATTTTATCTCTGCGACACATAAATTCAGGATTAAGAAACCGACATGATGTTGAGTGAATATGAGTGGCAGGCGGTACTTCTTAGTCTGAAAGTATCGAGCCTGGCCGTTGTTTGCAGTCTGCCGCTTGGTATTCTGATGGCGTGGGTCCTCGCCCGCGGCCGCTTTCCCGGCAAGTCCCTGCTCGACAGTATTATTCATTTGCCGCTGGTATTACCGCCGGTGGTGATTGGCTATTTGCTGCTGGTGGTGATGGGGCGACGCGGCTTTATCGGCCAGCGTCTGTACGAATGGTTTGGTTTCAGCTTCAGTTTTAGCTGGCATGGTGCAGTGCTGGCCTCGGCGGTGGTGGCATTTCCGCTGATGGTGCGGGCGATACGCCAGTCGCTGGAGGCGGTTGACCCCAAACTTGAACTCGCCGCCCGCACGCTCGGTGCTTCGCCGTGGCGGGTCTTTTTCACCATCACACTGCCGCTTTCCGTGCCGGGCGTCATTGCCGGCGTGGTGCTGGCATTTGCCCGTTCGCTGGGCGAGTTTGGTGCAACGATCACCTTCGTCTCGAATATTCCGGGTGAGACCCGCACCATTCCGCTGGCGATGTATACCCTGATTGAAACGCCGGGCGCGGAAGGCGCTGCCGCACGGCTCTGCGTGCTGGCAATCCTGCTGTCTCTGGCGGCATTGCTGATTTCTGACTGGCTGGCAAAACGCAGCCGTATCCGGCTGGGAGGCTGACATGCTTGAACTCGATTTCAGCCAGACGCTGGGCAGCCTGGAATTACAGGTGTCGCAGACCTTACCGGCGCAGGGGATAACGGCCATTTTTGGTTTGTCAGGCGCAGGAAAAACCTCGCTGATTAATGCGATCGGCGGCCTGACCCAACCTGATAGTGGCCGCATTACCTTGAACGGCCGCATCTTATCGGATAAGCAAAACAACATTTTCCTGCCGCCAGAAAAACGCCGCGTCGGTTATGTTTTTCAGGATGCGCGACTGTTCCCGCATTACCGTGTGAAAGGCAATCTGCAATACGGCATGGCGCCGTCGATGCGCGGACAGTTTGATAACATCGTGCGGTTGCTCGGTATCGCCCCCTTGCTGGACCGCTTCCCGCTCACGCTTTCAGGTGGCGAGAAACAGCGCGTGGCAATTGGTCGTGCGCTGCTGACAGCACCGGAAATTTTACTGATGGATGAGCCGCTGGCCGCGCTCGATATCCCGCGTAAACGCGAACTGATGCCTTACCTGGAGCGTCTGGCGCAGGAAGTCAGCATTCCGATTTTGTATGTGACGCACAGCCTCGATGAGATTTTACGTCTGGCGGAAAAAGTGCTGGTGCTCGACGGCGGTAAAGTGCTGGCCATGGGCACTTTGGAAGACGTGTGGGCGAGCAATGTGATGCGGCCGTGGCTGCCGAAAGAAGAGCAAAGCAGCGTGCTGAATGTCAGCGTACTGGAACATCATCCGCGCTATGAAATGACCGCACTGGCCATTGGCGATCAGCGTTTATGGATCAGTAAAGTCGAAGAGGCGCCTGGGACGGCGTTGCGCATTCGCGTGAATTCCACGGACGTTTCGCTGGTGCTGCAACCGACGGCTAACAACAGCAGTATCCGCAATATTCTGCCAGCGAAAGTGCTCGAATGTCTGGATCTGGGGAATCAGGTGGAGGTCAAACTGGCGATGGCCGATCACATCATCTGGGCGCGGATCTCGCCGTGGGCGCGGGACGAACTGATGATCCGCGCAGGCCAGTGGTTGTATGCGCAGATCAAAAGTGTGTCGGTCAGTCGTTAATCGTATTGCGTCTTACTTTTCTGACGGGTTAAAGGCGGCGTAAAGCACCAGAACCTCTTCGGCAAACGCGTCATCAATAATATAGAAATAGCATTCCGGCACGTTAAGCACCCGGGCGAAATGACACATGGTGTCGAAGTTCGGGCTGTACGTGCCGTTTTCATATTGCGACACCCGCGAACGCGCAGTGCTCTCATCTATTCCGGCTAAAACACCCAATTTTTCCTGCGTAAGTCTGGCTTTTGTCCGTGCGGATTTCAGTCGATGTGGGATCATTATCAATAACCATAGAAACTGTATTGACGTTATGTTTAGCATCACTTAACATTATTGTTGTTTAGAGTTACTGGACATCGTTATATGTCAGTGTAATTCACAATTCAGATAGTTGAACAAACAACATAAGGAAGAGGGATAAAAATGGAAAATGACTGGCATCCGGCAGATATCATTGCTGCATTACGTAAGAAAAAATCCTCACTGGCGGCGGTCTCGCGTCAAGCCGGTTTAGGTTCATCCACACTGGCCAATGCGCTGGCGCGTCCGTGGCCGAAAGGGGAACTGATCATTGCTCAGGCTCTGGATATCCATCCGTCGGTGATCTGGCCCAGCCGGTACTTCGACGAAAATCAGCAATTAATTACCCGCGCCGTCCGGCCGGTCAGAAATAAGACGCTGAAAAGCGACTGATTATCCTGCAAAAAAAACACCTTCCTCTGTGGCAGAGGAAGGTGCATTGGTAAAATTAGTTCAACACTTTATTGCGGATAACCTCAGCAATGCCGGGTGTTTCGTGATCGCCAATCACCAGCGCGGCACGTTCTTTGATAGCATCTGCTGCATTGCCCATCGCCACGCCCAGACCGACATTTTCCAGCATGCTCAGGTCGTTGTAGTTATCACCGAACGCCACCACATCCTGCATGCTCATACCCTGCGATTCGACCCATTCCTGCAAGCGGCGACCTTTGCTGTTGCCTCCTTTCGCCACATCCACCTGATCATGCCATGACCATTCGCAGGCCAGACCCAGCTCGTTTTCAACCTGCGAGGCAAACGTATGCAGGGCATCGAGATCCTGATGTGAGGTGGCGAATTTCCAGATCGACTGCGCATCATCAGCGGCCTCGCGAAGACTGTTCACCTGAATAATGTTTGGGCGCTGATGTTCCGGCAGGGTTTGCCCCCAGGCAATGGACCGGCTGACGTGGCCGCTCGGTTGCTGATACAGCATGGCGTCATCGACATACAACAGACCGTGGATGCCGTGATATTCCAGCAAGTCGACCACTTTTTTTGCTTTGACCGGATCCAGCGGATCAGAAGTTAAGACCTTACGTGCCTGATAATCATACAAATAGGTGCCGTTACAGCAGATAGCAGGTGTATCGAGCTGCAATGCCTGATAAAACGGATGGATAGCGACATGATGGCGTCCGGTCACGACGACCACTTTGATTCCCTGTGCACGGGCATCGGCCAGTGCGGCAAGGGATTCTGGAAGGATACGTTTTTGGCGGTCCAGCAGCGTCCCGTCGAGATCGAGCGCAATAATGCGATAAGTCATGAGCAGTCCATCGTAAGTGAGGGGGAATAAGGGGAAATTATCGCCATATTACCTTTTTTAGCCTGCTAATTAAACCGGGTATCCGGCACTAAAGGTGCCGTCGTATCGTGCTAACCTGAGCTACGCTGTAAAAAACATAACGACTCATTCAGTCTTAATAAGGAGATGTGATGAAGCAAGTTGTCTACATTGCCAGCCCTGAGAGCCAGCAAATCCACGCTTTTCGTCTGGCAGACAATGGTGAACTGAGCCTGCTGCAAACGGTGGACGTTCCGGGACAGGTTCAGCCGATGGTGATTCATCCCGATGGTCATCGTCTTTACGTCGGCGTACGTCCTGAGTTCGGCGTGCTGACCTACCGCATCGACCATGAAGGTAAACTGGAAGAAGCCGCGATGGCACCTCTGCCGGGCAGTCCGACGCATCTGGGTATAGACCTTCAGGGGCGTTTTGTGTTCTCCGCGTCCTACAGCTTTAACAATGTCAGCATTCATCCGCTGGATGAAAAAGGCCTCGCGCTGGCCCCGGTGCAGGTGCTGGAAAACATCCAGGCTCCGCACTCAGCCAATATTGACCCGACCAATCAGGTGCTGATGATCCCGGCGCTGAAAGAAGACCGTATCCGCCAGTTTGACTTCAGTGTGAACGGCGAAGCGACGCCGCATAACGCGCCGGAGCTGAAAACCGCAGCGGGTGCGGGCCCGCGTCATATGGCATTCCACCCGAATCATCATTTTGCCTACTGTGTAAATGAGCTGAACAGCAGCGTGGATGTGTACCAGAAAGACGTCACCAGCGGCGAATACCGTCAGGTGCAGACACTGGGGATTATGCCCGCTGATTTCACCGGCACCTGCTGGGCGGCCGATTTGCACATCACGCCGGACGGCAAATTCCTGTATGCCTCAGACCGTACTGCCAGCCTGATTTCTGTGCTGACCGTCTCAGAAGATGGCAGCGTGCTTGAACTGGCCGGGCATCACGCCACCCAGACACAGCCGCGTGGTTTCAATATTGATCACTCCGGCCAGTATGTGATCACCGCAGGACAGAAATCGGATGCGATTGAAGTCGCTAAAATTGATCCGCAAAACGGTCAGCTGACGACGTTGAAAACCTACGCGGTGGGCAAAGGCCCGATGTGGGTAAGCATTCTGGAAATTAATTAATCACGGCTGTTTACTGGTTAGTTTATCTAATGATTTATTTTTAACTGATCAATAATACCGCTCTGAAATAATGATCAAGCCCCTGTAATAAGGGGCTTTTTTATTGCCTGTGCTATACGTGCTATATATAAGAAATATTTTAATGTTTCTATAAATGTTGAACATTGCTGGTCGATAACTCTCCCGTTATTCACTGATTCTTCGGTGGCGTTGCCACTTCAGAGTCAGTCCTTTTGGTTATCAGGGAGAAGAAAATGAATGTACTTTCAGGGATCGCTGGCCGGGTTCGCCATGCCTCAATTGCCAGCAAGCTCGGTGCAGGATTTGCGCTGGTGTTGCTTCTGGGATCCTTTATCGCTGTGTCCGGTGTCTACCATCTGACCAGCATCAATCAACGCGCTGAAAAGGCGTCCTTGCTCAAGACCGTTAACGATTTGCTGAGCGATGCCAAATTTACCCGGCTTTCATATATGGCCAGCAAAGACCCCAAATTTGTTGAAGAAAACCGCCAGGCGCTGGATAAACTGGAAGCCCGTCAGGCTGATGTTGAGGCGTACTCCTGGGATCCGCAAGACCAGCGTCTGGTGGAAACCATGCCGGAAAATATCCGCCGTTATCGTGAAAGCTGGCAGCACACGCTGAATCCTCCGGCAGGCAGCGATGCGGAAAAAATCACCGCGCAGTTGGCCGAAGCCGGGCTGGCCCTGACCTCTGCGTCTAACACGTTGCTCGATCATGAGATGAACAATCTGCATAACGAAGTGACGCGCACCATTTCTGAAATGCTGGTGATCATTGTGGCGACTGTGGTTGCCGGTGTGTTGATTTCGTGGCGCATGACCCGTCAGCTGACACTTCCTCTGCGCCGCACGCTGCAAACCGCAGAACGTATCGCTGCCGGTGATCTTTCTACTCATGCCACCAGCCACAGTTTTGACGAAGTGGGGCAACTGAGCCGCGCCATTGAAACCATGAACCAGAACCTGCACGGCATCATCGGTGATATCCGCGAAGGCGTAACGCAGGTGACCCGCGCTTCGGGCGAAATAGCCGCAGGTAATATCGATCTGTCAGCCCGTACCGAAGAGCAGGCGGCAGCGCTGGGGCAAACAGCGGCCAGCATGGAACAACTGACCTCAACGGTGAAACAGAACGCCGACAATGCCGCGCAGGCCAGTCAGCTGGCCTCCGATGCGGCCAATACGGCGGCACGGGGGGGTAAACTGGTGGCCGATGTCGTGGGCGTGATGAAAGAGATTACTGTCAGTTCGAAGCAGATTTCCGAAATTACCACGGTCATCAACAGCATCGCTTTCCAGACCAATATTCTGGCGCTGAATGCTGCGGTTGAAGCGGCGCGGGCAGGGGAGCAGGGCCGCGGTTTTGCCGTGGTCGCCAGCGAAGTCCGCAGCCTTGCGCAGCGCAGCGGGCAGGCGGCGAAAGAGATTGAAGGGCTGATTGGTAAATCGGTGATTAACGTCAATAACGGCTCTGTGCTGGTTGGCAAAGCGGGTGACACGATGGAAGAAATCGTCGGCTCTGTCCGTCATGTCACGCAAATCATTCATGAGATCGCATCGGCGTCTGACGAGCAAAGTCGCGGCATCAGTCAGATTGCGCAGGCGGTGGCAGAGATGGATACCGTCACCCAGCAAAACTCGGCGCTGGTTCAGCAGTCTGCCAGTGCGGCGGCTTCGCTCGATGAGCAGGCGGTGAATCTGGAACGCACGGTGTCGGTATTCCGTCTGGGCAACGAAGCGTTGTAACATTTTCGCAGAACGAAGTCCGCAGAACGAAAAAAAACCGCCGGAGGCAACCCCGGCGGTTTTTTCATGGCATCAGACTGAATTACTTCGCAGGCTGTGTCAGCACGTTGTTGTACTGCCACAGGCGGTTGAAGTTAGTGTCATTCAGATTGCGCTGTTGTTTCTCATCTTTTGGCACGTTGCCAGCAAATGGCTGGCCGGAGAAGACAGAAGCGCCCCACGGATTCATCTGGTCATAGCTGTTGTCGAAGCTGCTGTCGCGGATTACCAGCTGGCTGCTTGCGCCATCAGCATCCCACGCACGCCCCATTTTCGCTTTCGCAGCCTGCTCGAAGCCACGGTCGCCGGTCAGGTTGCTGTCGATCACCAGGAAGCCATACGGCGCAGCGGCTGGCGTGTTTGGCGCAAAGACAGACGCCTGTTTCACGCCACGGCTGCTGACGGTGTGGAATTCAACGTGGTCAAAGACGGCATTCGCCCGGCCAAATACGTAATCCACATCACCCACGATCAGGCTGTTATGCACGTATGCACGGCTGTAACGACTGTTGTCAGTCTGGTTGTGGATGTTGGCGGTGTTCACCATAAAGGTATTCTGGCGGCCAATCAGGCGCACGTTATCCAGAATCACATTGTCACCGTCGGTACGCAGCGCAACGGCGGAATGATCGCCCCCGTCAACAGTATCGAGCAGGGAATTGCCGATGGTCAGGTTCTGAATCTGCACACCGTTGCTTTGTGACCACACGGTCGCGGTACAGCCGGTGCCGATGGTTTCAGTGGTCAGGGTGGCGCAGTTCTGGAACATATAGAACGCGCGATCGCCCGGCAGGAACTGGCCGTTAGGACTGACGGTTGAACGGTAAGTGGCGGGTGCCGCTGCGGCTTCCAGACCTTGTGCGAGGGTCACATCAGCAGAGCTGTTGCCCGCACCGAATAAGGTGACCGGTGGTGAACCCGCCGGGATGTACACGGCGCCGTTGTAAGTGCCTGGCAGGATTTTAATGAAGATACGTTCACCGTGGTTACGCACAGCCAGTGCTGCGTTTACCGCCATCTGAACGTTAGAGTATTCTGCGCCGTCGGTGCCTAACTGCGGGCCGACCACGAAATGGGTGTTCACACCGTCAGTGCTGGCCAGTTTAGGGAACCAGCCCTGTTGCTGAACCTGCAAAGAAGGGCCGCCAAAGGCCAGATAATTTTTCGTTGTAAAATTGGCCGCTTCGTCCGCTGATAACACGGGCAGTGACGCGGTGCCCGGAGCAACCTGGCTGGATAAGCCTTGATGGCTGCTGCTGCATGCCGCCAGGATCAGGCTGGCAGACAACATAGCGCACGCGCGCGACAGGGTGGAAATTTTCACTGTGACTGACTCCTTGATGAAGAAGATTGTTCTTTTTTTTCAATGTTGCGGTCATCGCCGCAATAAAAAAACGGTGGCCAGTAAAACTGACCACCTTTTCTGCGTCTTTTATACCACAGGAATCAGCTGTATATCACTGTCAGTGATGCTTTGCCGAGAGTATGGAAATGCACATTGAAGCCGAGATACGCGCCGCTGGCATTCTCATCGACTTCCAGCGTTTCTGTATCAATGGCGTATACGGTGAAATGATAGTGATGGTGTTCGCCCTGCGGAGGGGCTGCGCCGCCATAACCGGCTTTGCCAAAATCGGTGCGGGTCTGCACGGCACCGGCAGGTAAACCGCCTTTGCCGGAGCCCGCGCCTTGCGGCAATTCGGTGACGTCTGCCGGAATATTCGCGACGCCCCAGTGCCACCAGCCGGAGCCGGTCGGGGCATCCGGGTCATAAACGGTTATCACAAAACTTTTGGTGCCCTCGGGGGCACCGGACCAGGCCAGATGCGGCGAAAGGTTGTCGCCGTTGTAGCCCATGCCGTTAAAAACCTGCGTTTCCGGCATTTTGTCGCCATCGCGCAAATCATTACTGGTGAGTGTAAATGCCATAGAACCCTCTTCAGATGATGAAATAGTCACGGGCAGATTACTTGCCGACCTCGCCGCCGCCCAGCATTTTCAGTAATGCCTGCGCGACTGCTCTGGAAGAGGCCGGATTCTGACCGGTGATCAGTTTGCCATCGGTGACGGCATAAGGCCGCCAGTCCGCTGCCTTACTGTAATCGCCGCCATTTTTCTTCAGCTCGTCTTCAACCAAAAAAGGCACGATGTCGGTCAGGCCAACCGCGTCTTCTTCGCTGTTACTAAAGCCGGTTACGCGCTTGTCTTTCACCAGCGGCGTGCCATCTTCCACCAGCACATTGCGCAACACCCCCGGCGCGTGGCAGACCGCAGAAACCGGTTTGCCCGCTGCCCAGAAAGCCTGGATCAGCGCGATGGAATGCGGGTCTTCAGACAGATCCCACAACGGTCCGTGACCACCCGGATAGAAAATGGCATCGAAGTCATCAGCGTTAACATCAGCAAGTTTGTGCGTGTTCGCCAGCACCTTCTGCGCATCTTTATCACTGCGGAAGCGTTCGGTTGTTTCGGTCTGCGCATCCGGCTCATCACTTTTCGGATCGAGTGGTGGCTGTCCGCCTTTCGGCGAGGCCAGTGTCAGCCCGGCGCCTGCATCCAGAAACTCGTAATAAGGCGCGGTAAATTCTTCCAGCCAGAAACCGGTTTTCTTACCGGTTTCGCCGAGCTTATCGTGTGATGTCAATACAATCAGTAATTTCATGTTACCTCCTGTGGACGCTGTCAGCTTTAGTTAAGGAGTAATCAGTCCTGACCGACACGAACGACCAGTTTGCCAAAGTTTTTACCCTCAAGCAGGCCAAAGAACGCCTGCGGTGCATTCTCTAATCCTTCCACGATATCTTCGCGGAATTTCACTTTCCCTTGTTCAAACCATTCGCTCATCTGTTTTGCAAACTCCGGATAGCGATGGCCGTAATCATCAAAAATAATAAAGCCCTGCACACGCATGCGTTTCTTCAGAATGGTGCCGGTCAGCAGGGAAAGGCGATCTTGTCCCTCTTTCAGACCGGTCGCGTTATATTGGGAAACCAGCCCGCACAGCGGAATACGCGCTTTGGTATTGAGCAGCGGCAATACGGCATCAAACACCGCGCCACCGACGTTTTCAAAATACACATCAATGCCATCCGGGCAGGCCGCTTTCAGGCGTTTATCCAGATCCGGGGCGCGGTGATCGAGACACTCATCGAAACCGAAATGTTCAACGGCATAGCGGCATTTCTCTTCACCACCGGCAATCCCGATCACGCGACAGCCTTTGATTTTACCAATTTGTCCGACCAGCGAGCCGACCGGCCCGGTCGCTGCAGCAACGACCAGCGTTTCCCCCGGCTTGGGTTCGCCAATATCCAGCAGCCCCATAAAAGCGGTGAAGCCCGGCATGCCTAAAACACCGAGTGCAAGGGAAGGTTGTTTGAGTGCCGCGCCTTCGAGTTTCTTCACGGCTTTGGCGTCGGCCACGGAATAATCCTGCCATCCGGTGCTGCCGACCACGAAATCCCCGGCTTTAAAATCCGGGCTTTTTGATTCCACCACGCGGGAAACTGCGCCGCCGGTCATTACTTCACCGATTTGTACCGGCGCAGCGTAAGAAGGCGCATCGCTCATACGTCCGCGCATGTACGGGTCGAGCGAAAGCCACACGGTACGCAGTAATAACTGACCGTCTCTGGCCTGCGGTAACGGCGCTTTTTCCAGACGGAAATTGTCATCGACGGGTTTGCCGTGAGGGCGTGAAGCCAGCACGATGCGGCGGTTTTCAGACTGTAACTGGGGCATAGTCATTCCTTTTCGTTTTCTTATAAGAAAGTTAAAAGCTAACGTAATTGGGAATAAGTATAGGACGCTAAACAGTTTTCGAACCAAGCGCTTTATGCCATGTTTGAATAAACCCTGCGATTTTTCCCTGAAATGTGACCATCATCTTTTCCTATGACATCTGCCGGAAAATTCCTTTAAATCTGCAGGTTGCACAGGTATGGTCGGTAAGATTTTTGACCCGTTGCTCCACTTTATCTGCAAGATTAATAAGCATAAAAAAGGGATCCTAATGCGTAAAACTCCTCTGGCACTGAGTGCCGTTTTCCTGTTGCTCAGCCTGAATCAGTCTGCCTTCGCCAAAGAGCCCGCGCCCGCGCCGCTCTGGCCGGGCGTCAATGTGGCGCAACTCGCGCAGCAATCGCCGGTTCACTGGGTGTCGGTCGCGCAAATTGAAAACAGCCTGAACGGCCGCCCGCCAATAGCTGTCGGTTTTGATATCGATGACACGGTGTTGTTTTCCTCGCCGGGCTTTTACCGCGGGCAGGTCGAGTTTTCCCCCGGAAAACAGGATTATCTGAAGAACCCGAAATTCTGGGAGAAAATGAACAACGGCTGGGATGATTTCAGCATGCCAAAAGACGTAGCGAAGGCGCTGATTGCCATGCACCTCAAACGCGGCGACAGCATTTACTTCGTGACCGGCCGCAGCGAAACCAAAACTGAGACCGTGACGAAGACGCTGCAGAACGATTTCCAAATCCCGCAGGACAAAGTGAATGCGGTTATTTTCGCCGGTGACAAAGCCGGTCAGAACACAAAAACGCAGTGGCTGAAAGATAAGCAAATTAAAGTGTTTTATGGCGACTCTGACAATGATATCACTGCCGCTCAGGCCGTGAGCGCGAGGGGCATTCGCGTACTGCGTGCGTCAAACTCCAGCTATAAACCGCTGCCACAAGCCGGTGCGTTTGGCGAAGAAGTCATTGTGAATTCTGAGTATTAAGTGGCACCCTCCCCTGCGAAGGGGAGGGCTGGGGTGGGGTATTAAAGCAAAATCAATGAGTTGAGGTTTTTTTTGATAAGGTGTTAGCCCTTAAAAACTCCCTCCCGGCCTCCCCCTTCGCAGAGGGAGGCGCAAAAGTAAAACCTGTCTTCCTGGCGGCTTTACTTCACGCTCACATCAATATCACCAAAGTATTTCTTCGAAAGCTCTTTCACCACGCCATCTTTTTGCACTTTCGCGATCGCTGTATCCAGCTTTTCTTTCAACTGGGTATCGCCTTTACGCAGGCCGAAGGCGATGCCGCTGCCGAGAATTTTGTCATCGCGTACGGCGTCACCGACGAAGCCGTAATCTTTACCGTCCGGACGCGACAGGAAACCGGTCTGACCGGCCGGGGCCAGCACTAATGTGCCGTCGAGACGACCGGATGACAGATCCAGATACACCTGATTCTGATCCTGATAAGAGACGATATCCACGCCTTTCGGTGCCCAGTGTGCCTGCGCATAACTTTCCTGAATCGACCCCTGTAACACGCCGATATGCTTGCCTTTCAGCGACTCCGTGGTCGGCAGCAGGCCGGAATCTTTCTTCGCAATCAGTTTGGTGGGGACGCGGTAAATCACGTTGGTAAAATCAATCGCCTGACGACGTTTATCCGTCACGTTCATCGCCGAGTTAATCGCATCAAATTTACGCGCCTGCAAGGCCGCAATCAGGCCGTCGAAAGAAGTGTCGTACCAGTCGCATTTCACACTGGCGGCGGCGCAGACGGCGTTGCCCAGATCGATATCAAAACCCTGTAATTCACCGGTCGCACTTTTCGATTCGAACGGTGGATATTGCGCTTCCAGACCAAATTTGAGCGTGGAACCGTCCGCCAGTGCGGAGAAAGACGCGACGGCACAACCTAACAGCAATGCGATTTTCAATTTTTTCATTATTCACAATTCCCCGGCGTTATTGAGATGAATACAAAGGTTCAGACGCGACACAACCGGCGTGCGCCTTCGTACAACGTGTCGTTATCTTTGGCAAAGCTCAGACGGATAAGCCCTGTTGGTTGGTTATTGCTGTAAAAGGCTGACAGCGGAATGGTCGCGATCTGATGATCGCGGATCAGGCTCAGCACAAATTCGTCGTCGGTCAGCGGACTGAAATGACTAAAACGCGCCAGCATAAAGAAACTGCCACGGCTTGGCAGTAATTCAAAGCGGGATTCGCTGAGGGCTTCGGCCAGCAGGTCGCGTTTTTGCTGATAAAAATCGGCCAGTCCCAGATAACTTTGCGGGTCAGCCAGCGCTTCGGCGAATGCGACCTGCATCGGCGTATCGGCAGAGAACACCATAAACTGATGCACTTTGCGGATTTCATCCATTAGTTCTGCCGGTGCCAGGCAATAACCCACACGCCAGCCAGTGACGTGATAGGTTTTGCCGAAAGACGACACAATCACGCTGCGTTCAGCCAGTTGCGGATAGCAGGCCATGCTTTCGTGGCGCTCGCCGTCGAACACCACGTGCTCATACACTTCATCGGACAAAATCACGATGTCGGTGTTTTGGGTCAGCGCGGTCAGTCGTTCGATATCAAATTCAGTGAAAATGGCACCGGTCGGGTTATGCGGGCTGTTGATGATGATCATTCGCGTGCGGCTGTTGATCGCGCTGGCGACCTGATCCCAGTCGATGCTGAAATCATCCAGCGACAGGCCGATAGCTACCGGCTTCGCGCCCTGTAAACGGACGATCGGTGCATAGCTGTCAAATGACGGCTCGAAATAAATGACTTCATCGCCCGGATGTACCAGGGCGCTGATGGCGGAATACAGGCCTTCGCTGGCGCTGGCAATCACCGTCACTTCGCTGTCGGCATCATATTTGCAGCCATAAAGCGCTTCGACTTTGGCGGACAACGCATGGCGTAATGCCGCCACGCCACTCATTGGTGCGTACTGGTTATGCCCCTCGCGCATGGCTTTTGCGACGCTGTCGATTAACGCGGGCTGGCATGAGAAATTCGGTGCCCCCTGTGACAGGTTCAGGGCGTTATGTTCAGCGCTGAGCTGGCCGATAACGGTAAAAATGGTGGTGCCGACGTCAGGTAGTTTTGACAGGGGCGACATGGCGCTCTTCATAGCATTTTCCCCAAAAAGCAGGCCGGGTGGCCATGAGAAGGTAAAAACGGGTGTTGAATGATTAAGCAACAGTTCCCCTGTGCCGACAATGGAAAGTTTGTCATACTCGTTATGATCTGAAGTCATGGCTTTATAACGTTTCTGACGAGGTAACTGTGAGTTTTTCTCCTGAACTGCCGTATCTGAATTTACCCTCGCTCAACGTGCTGAAAACCTTTGCCGTGGTTGCGCAAACCTTGAATCTGACACACGCGGCGGCGTTGCTGCACATCACCCAGGGCGCGGTCAGTCGCCAGATCACCGGACTTGAGGCCACGCTGGGTTATCCGTTGTTTTTACGTCAGGCCCGCGGGCTGACGCTGACCCCGCGCGGGGCGCAGTTGTTGCCGCCGGTACAACAGGCGCTGGCGCTGATGGGAGAAGCCTTGCAACGTGTGGGTTCGCATCCGGATACCTTACGCATTAAATGCCCGACCTGTTCCATGCGCTGGCTGCTGCCGCGTGTTATCCAGCTACAAAACGACAGGCCGGATTTGCAGATCGAGCTGACAGCTTCCATCGCCCACGGCGTGGATTTCAGCAACGAACATTTTGATGCTGCCGTAGTGTTTGGTCGTCCGCCGGAATCACAGCGCCGGGCGCATCATCTGTTTGATGAAGTGCTGACGCCGGTGTGTACGCCGGAGTTTCTGCCGCGTCATAAAGGGAAAACGAAAGTGGCGGATCTGGCCGATAAAACGCTGCTTCACCCGACGCGTGACCGTCGCGACTGGTTGTTGTGGCTGCGGGAGGAGGGCGTACAGGGATTGCCGTCAGCCAAATCACAGCATTTCGATACGCTGGATCTGGCGATCAATTCGGCGTTGCAGGGCTACGGTGTGGCGATAGGCGATCTGACATTAATTGAAGATGATTTGCAGGCGGGAAGGGTGATTGCGCCGTTCCCGCTGTGCGTGGCAAGCGGCGCGTCTTATACGTTGCTGTATCCGGAAAATCCGACCCCTGCGCTGAAAGTGGCAATTGATTTTCTTAATGAAGAAGCGCGGCTCAGCCGGGAAAAACTGAGCGCGCTGTTATCTACCTCGCACCGGTTAGTCACCACAGGCTAATCAGTAAAGCGCAGTCAGTGCGCTGGCGATTGCGCCGGTCAGTTTGCTCAGTTCTTCAGGTGAAATGATGTACGGCGGCATCAGGTAAATCAGCTTGCCGAACGGGCGGATCCACACGCCCTGACCGACGAAATGCTTCTGCAATTGCGCCATGTCTACCGGCTGGCGCATTTCCACCACACCAATCGCCCCGAGCACCCGCACATCGGCGACCGCCGGATGTGCTGCCAGCGGCTGTAAACCGGCATTCAGCTGTTTCTCAATGCTCAATACCTGCGCCTGCCAGCGGTTTTCCGCAAGTAAATGCAGGCTGGCGCTGGCGACCGCGCAGGCCAGCGGATTGCCCATAAATGTCGGGCCGTGCATGAAACATCCCGCCTCGCCGTCACTGATCACCTGCGCCACATGGCGGGTGGTGAGCGTGGCGGAAAGTGTCATGTAGCCGCCGGTCAGGGCTTTGCCGAGGCAGAGGATATCCGGCGAAATCCCGGCGTGATCACAGGCAAACAGCTTGCCGGTGCGGCCAAATCCGGTGGCAATTTCATCGGCAATCAGCAACACGCCATATTCATCGCATAACTTACGCACGCGTTTGAGATACAACGGGTGATAAATCCGCATCCCGCCCGCCCCCTGAACGATGGGTTCTACAATGACTGCGGCGATTTTGCGGTGATTTTCGTCCAGCATTTTGGCAAATGGCGCGATATCCGCCTCATCCCATTCCCCGTCAAAACGGCTCTGCGGCGCATCGGCGAACAGATGCTGTGGCAGATAACCCTGATACAAACTGTGCATCGAGTTTTGCGGGTCACAGACTGACATCGCGCCAAAGGTGTCGCCGTGATAGCCGTTGCGCAGGGTCAGCAACGTCTGGCGTTTTTCACCGCGCGCCTGCCAGTATTGCATCGCCATTTTCAGTGCTACTTCAACGGCCACCGAACCAGAATCCGCCAGAAACACGCATTCCAGCCCGGCGGGGGTCATTTCTACCAGACGGCGGCACAACGCAACCGCCGGCGGATGGGTGATCCCGCCAAACATCACATGTGACATTTTTCCGATTTGTTCGATGGCCGCCTGGTTCAACTGCGGATGGTTGTAACCGTGGATTGCCGCCCACCAGGACGACATGCCGTCAACCAGTTTGCGGCCATCAGCCAGTTGCAACATCACGCCGGACGCGGATTCCACCGGATAGGCGGGCAGCGGTTTGGTCATGGAGGTATACGGATGCCAGATGTGGCGCTGGTCGAATTCAATATCGGCGGGAGTCATAAACGAATCCTGAGGCGTAAGCTGTAAACTAAAAAATAATTTTAACGTTGACGGTAAACCAAAACAAATTAAAAATGGTTTACGGATTATGAAAAAAATACAACTGAACACTTTTTAAAGGAGTCGCAATGACTGCCCGCACCCACTGGACGCTGGAAAAAACGCAGGCCCTGTTCGATAAGCCATTCCTGGAGCTGATGTTCGAAGCGCAGCAAATTCACCGTCAGCATTTTGACCCGCGACAGGTTCAGGTCAGCACCTTGCTGTCGATCAAAACCGGTGCCTGTCCCGAAGACTGTAAATATTGCCCGCAAAGTTCCCGTTACAAAACCGGGCTGGAATCTGAACGTCTGATGCAAGTCGAGCAGGTGCTCGAATCTGCCCGACAGGCGAAAGCCGCCGGTTCAACCCGTTTCTGTATGGGCGCGGCGTGGAAAAACCCGCACGATCGTGACATGCCGTACCTCGAGCAGATGGTGCAGGGCGTGAAAGAAATGGGCATGGAAACCTGCATGACCCTCGGCACGCTGAACACTACGCAGGCACAGCGTCTGGCGCACGCCGGGCTGGATTTCTACAACCATAACCTTGATACCTCGCCGGAATTTTACGGCAGCATCATAACGACCCGCAGCTATCAGGAACGTCTGGATACGCTGGCGGAAGTGCGCGGCGCGGGCATTAAAGTCTGTTCCGGCGGCATTGTGGGTTTAGGTGAAACCGTCAAAGACCGCGCCGGTTTGCTGATGCAACTGGCGAACCTGCCGGTGCCGCCGGAAAGTGTGCCGATCAACATGCTGGTGAAAGTGAAAGGTACGCCGCTGGCGGATAATGACGATGTGGATCCGTTTGATTTCATCCGCACGATCGCGGTCGCGCGCATCATGATGCCGCAATCTTATGTGCGTCTGTCTGCCGGACGTGAGCAGATGAGTGAGCAGACCCAGGCGATGTGCTTTATGGCCGGTGCCAACTCCATCTTCTACGGCTGCAAACTGCTGACCACGCCAAACCCGGCAGAAGATAAAGACCTGATTCTGTTCGGCAAGCTGGGGCTTAACCCGCAGTCATTTGAAACAGAAATGGGCGATAACCAGCAGCAGGCCGCGCTTGCCGAGCAGCTGGTCCACGCCGATACCGATCAGTTCTACAACGCTGCGGTATAACCGGTGAGCTGGCAAACGCGGATCAACGACGCGGTGGCGGCGCGCAAACAGGCGGCGGCATTTCGTGTACGGCAGCCGAATGAGGGCGGCAGTGCGCGTTTTCTGACGCAGGGCGGGCGGCGTTATCTGAATTTTTCCGGTAACGATTATCTTGGCCTGAGTCAGGACGCTGAGGTGATCGCCGCGTGGCAGCAGGGCGCGGCTAAATACGGTGTCGGCAGCGGCGGTTCAGGACACGTCACCGGTTACAGCGAGGTGCATGCCGCGTTTGAGCAACAACTGGCGCAGTGGCAGGGATATCCGCGGGCTTTGCTGTTTATCTCCGGCTTTGCGGCGAATCAGGCGATTCTCGCGGCGCTGATGCAGGCTGAGGATCGCGTGCTGGCTGACAAACTCAGTCACGCGTCTTTACTGGAAGCCGCAGCCCATGCACCTTCGCAGTTGCGGCGTTTTCACCACAATCAGCCGGATTCCCTGCAGCGCCTGCTGGAAAAACCCGTAGCCGGTGAAACGCTGGTGGTGACCGAAGGTGTATTCAGTATGGACGGCGACGCCGCGCCGCTGGCTGATCTGCATAACTTGTCCAAAGCGCACGGTAGCTGGCTGATGGTTGATGACGCGCACGGTGTGGGCGTTACCGGTGAAGAAGGGCGCGGCAGTTGCTGGCAACAGGGCATCCGGCCGGAACTGCTGGTGGTCACATTCGGAAAAGCTTTCGGTTGCAGCGGCGCGGCGGTGTTGTGTGATGATGCTACCGCCGATTACCTGTTGCAGTTTGCCCGCCATCTGATTTACAGCACGTCGATGCCCGCCGCGCAGGTGTGCGCGTTACAGGCTGCACTGGCACGAGTCCGGCAGGATGACGGTCTGCGTGATAAACTGGCCGCCAATATTGCCCGTTTTCGCGCGGGTACCGCCGGTTTGCCGTATCCGCTGACCGGTTCACAGACGGCGATCCAGCCGGTGATTGTGAGTGAAAACCAGCCCGCGCTGGATCTGGCATCCACCTTGCGCGATCGCGGATTGTGGGTCAGCGCCATCCGTCCACCGACGGTGCCACCGGGCAGTGCGCGGCTGCGCATTACCCTGACAGCGGCGCATGAGCCGGAAGATATCGATTTTTTGCTGGAGTCCCTTCATGGGTGCAGTCACTGAATTAGTGAACAAACAAGCGGTGGCCGATGCGTTCAGTCGTGCCGCTATCAGTTACGAAAACGCCGCGCAGTTGCAGCGTGATGTGGGTGAGGAATTACTGGCGCTGGCTGCGCCGTATCTGCAAGACGCCGGTAAGATTGTCGTCGATGCGGGCTGTGGCACCGGCCACTTCAGCCGTTACTGGCGTGCGCAGGGTAAAAATGTCATTGCGCTGGATCTCTCTGAGGGCATGTTAAATCGCGCCCGTGAGCTGGATTCTGCTGATGAATACGTGCCGGGCGACATCGAACGTTTGCCGTTTGCCGACAACTCTGTCGACATCTGCTTCAGCAATCTGGCGGTGCAGTGGTGTAACGCACTGCCACGCGCACTGGAAGAAATGCACCGCGTCACCCGCAACGGCGGGCTGGTGCTGTTTTCCACGCTGGCAGAAGGTTCGCTCAATGAGCTGGCCGCGGCATGGATGAAGGTCGATGGCCGACGTCACGTGAATCAGTTCCTGACGCCGGACAAAATCGCCGAAGCCTGCGCGCCGTATCGCCATGATGTGACCTTCAGCAATCATGTTGCTCAATTCCCCGATGTGATGTCGCTGCTGCGCTCGCTGAAAGGCATCGGTGCGACGCACATCAAAAATGGTCGCCTCGGCGGTCTGGGCGGGCGTGAACGTCTGCAATTGCTGGACAAACACTATGCCCGCCGCGACGGCATCCTGCCGCTCAACTACCGGCTGGTCTACGGCATTTTGCAGGTCGAAGAACTGATCCCCCGATAAATAACTCCTCCCCCTGCGAAGGGGGAGGTTGGGAGGGGGTTTTGCAGGCAACTTGAAAGTCAGAGTTGCCATTAATACCCCACCCCAACCCTCCCCTTCGCAGGGGAGGGAGCTAAAACCAACACCAGGCTTTTCATGAAACAAAAATACTTTATTACCGGCACCGACACTGAAGTCGGTAAAACCGTCGCGACCACCGCTTTTTTGCAGGCTGCCGCGCAGGCAGGACACAAAACAGCCGGATACAAACCGGTGGCATCCGGCAGTGAAATGACCGGCGAAGGCCCGCGCAACAGTGATGCGCTGGCGTTACAGGCTTACAGCACCGTCGGGCTGCGTTATGACGAAGTGAACCCCTGCACCTTTATCGAACCGACTTCGCCACATATCGTCAGCGAACTGGAAAAACGGCCGATTGATCCGCGGGTGCTATCAGACGGATTACGTCATCTCGAACCGCTGGCGGACTGGGTGGTGGTGGAAGGCGCAGGCGGCTGGTACACACCGCTGACGGCAGATTATACCTTTGCTGACTGGGTTATCGCCGAGCAGTTGCCGGTAGTGTTAGTGGTAGGCATGCGGCTGGGTTGCATTAACCACGCCGTGCTGACGGCGCAGGCCATCGCACAAAGCGGATTGCATCTGGCGGGCTGGATAGCTAACGACGTACAGGAAACGGGGAAGCATCATCAGGCATACATGGATACGCTCACGCGTATGCTGCCTGCGCCTTTGCTGGGCGAGATCCCGTACCTGAGTGCCGGAACTGACGTTAATTTGGGACAGTATCTTCATCTTAACCGTCTCACGGCATGAGACGTCAGACGGTCAGATAATTTTTGACTAATGTATCGTCAAGCTGCGCCAGTGTGCCTTGCGCGATGTTGCGTCCGCCGTCGACCAGGCAGAACCGGTCGGCAACGCTGCGGATGAACGGCAGTTTATGACCGACCAGCAACAATGTCAGGCCGAGATCACGGTTCAGGCGGTGAATGATATTGCCCATGTTTGCCGCCATCGATGCGCTGGTGTGCTCGGTCGGTTCATCCAGAATCAGTAATTCAGGTTCCTGAACCAGCGCACGGCTGATTGCCAGTTGCTGCTGCTGGCTTTCATCGAGCTCACCGGCTTTGCGCGCCCCCATCTCCTTTAATGTCGGAAACAGGTCATACACCTCTTCCGGCACGCGACGGGTCTTATTCCGGCTGGCCATCATGGCGATTTGCAGGTTTTCATCGACGCTCATCTGCGAAAAAATCTGCCGTCCCTGTGGCACATAACCGATCCCCATTTGGGCGCGGCTTTCGACCGGCAAATTCAGCAGACTTTGCGGCTCTTCGTCACGCGATTGCCAGGAGATGGCGCCGCTTTTCACCGGAAGATGCCCCATGATGCAGTTCACCAGCGTGGTTTTTCCCACGCCATTTCGCCCGATCAGGCAGGTACATTGACCGCGGTACAGTTCGAGATTGATATCCCACAGAATATGTTTTTGCCCATAATACTGATTAACTGATTTTACACTTAACATCAGACCTCCCTCCCGCACGGAGCCTTCCGCTGAACTTCATTTTGACGGCCACTGTCATATTTCTGACATTTATGTTCCGCTGTTAATGCCCCAACGCAGAATTTAATTCCGTTTGTTGACGGCTAATCTGACAGCATCAATTACAGATAAATCCCCCTTAATCAGTGATAAATGGGGTTAAGGGGCATTTCCTTGCGCTAAAAATGATTTTTCCTGCCTGAAAGCAGGGGAATTCTCATTTTTTATGGCGGGGCGAAAAAAGCAGTTCCGGCTGTCGCAACCTCCACATGCAGAGACGTTGCAACTCTCAGGCCAAGTTTGTAAAAACGGTCAGGGAAAGAGAAGTTACAGGGGTGTTAACAGGCGCGCCGCTGATGATTTCGGATTATTCATTAGCATTTCTGGGGTTTTTGAGATTACCCCATAAGGAGTAGTCCACGGTGAACTGCACTTTGCCAGTGCCGTCTTCACTGTTTTTGGTGCAAACACATGGACAAACGTGAGCAAAAAATTCTGGTGAGATGCACTTTTGGTTTTTGCAAGAAACATCAGCCCAGAAATTTAGGCAAAATAGGCATAAATAAGGAGATAAAAAAGATAAAAAATAACTAAAAAAGACCTTTCAGACCCACGGAAGGCAAAATTCAGTTTTTTACCAACTCCCGCAGCGCGGGGCGTGCTGGGACTTATCCACTATTCCTGTGGATAACCTTGTGCATGAGAGTGAGAAAAGTTGCTACAGACGAGTCAGCATGCGGGTTCCGCTTAGTTTGCCCGTATTCGCAGCTTTTTAATGATACTGTTTTTAATCAACGAGTTAGTTAAAAGCAATACAGCCGTAATTCGTTCGTCATAGTTGTGTCAATCTTCGTCAACCTGTGGTCAGAAAATGGAGGGAATGCGGATTTTGGGAAAAAATGTCATCTGATGGTGAGAATTCTCATTCGTCATATCCTAAAAAAGTGCAGCATCGACAGCACGTTAAAACGCCAACACTTTTTATCGATTGGAAGCTGGTTTTATATACAGTATTATAGCGAAGGTAAAATCAGGGCTGGCAAAAATCGCGAAGTCTTTCATACTATTTTTCCGCAAACTGTTCACCCGTTCAGCGCGCACGGCCCTATGCATTCCCATTTCAGTCAGGTAGCCCGTCATGAGTAAAGAGTTCAAACTGCATTCCGAATTTAAACCGTCAGGTGACCAGCCTGAGGCAATACGCCGTCTGGAAGAAGGGCTGGAGAACGGACTGGCGCACCAGACATTGCTCGGGGTAACCGGTTCAGGAAAAACCTTTACCGTGGCGAATGTGATTGCGGATCTGAACCGTCCGACGATGGTGCTTGCCCCCAACAAAACGCTGGCCGCACAGTTATACGGCGAGATGAAAGAGTTCTTCCCGGAAAACGCCGTCGAATATTTCGTCTCTTACTATGACTATTATCAGCCTGAGGCGTATGTTCCGAGCTCCGATACCTTTATCGAAAAAGACGCCTCGGTGAACGAACACATCGAGCAGATGCGTCTTTCTGCCACCAAAGCGCTGCTCGAACGGCGCGATGTCATTGTGGTGGCCTCTGTTTCTGCGATTTACGGTCTGGGCGACCCGGACTTATACCTGAAAATGATGCTTCACCTGACCAAAGGGATGATTATCGATCAGCGTTCGATCCTGCGTCGTCTGGCGGAACTGCAATATGCACGCAACGATCAGGCTTTCCAGCGCAGTACTTTCCGCGTGCGTGGCGAAGTGATTGATGTGTTCCCGGCGGAATCGGACGATCTGGCGCTGCGCATTGAGTTATTTGATCAGGAAGTTGAACGCCTTTCGCTGTTTGATCCGCTGACAGGCCAGGTGCAGCATGAAGTGCCGCGTTTCACCATCTACCCGAAAACGCACTACGTCACGCCACGCGAACGTATTGTGCAGGCGATGGAAGAAATTAAAGTCGAACTGGCGGATCGCCGCAAAGTGTTGCTGGCCAACAACAAATTGCTGGAAGAACAGCGCATCAGCCAGCGTACGCAGTTTGATCTCGAAATGATGAACGAGCTGGGTTATTGCTCCGGTATCGAAAACTACTCACGTTATCTGTCTGGCCGCGGGCCGGGCGAGCCGCCGCCGACGCTGTTTGATTATTTGCCGGCTGACGGCCTGCTGATTGTCGATGAATCGCACGTCACCATTCCGCAAATCGGCGGTATGTACAAAGGCGACCGCTCGCGTAAAGAAACGCTGGTGGAATACGGTTTCCGCCTGCCTTCAGCGTTGGATAACCGCCCGATGCGCTTTGAGGAATTCGAAGCCCTGGCGCCGCAAAGTATTTATGTCTCGGCCACGCCGGGCAAATACGAGCTGGAGAAATCCGGTGACGATGTGGTCGATCAGGTCGTGCGTCCGACCGGTTTGCTGGATCCGATCATCGAAGTGCGACCGGTAACCACGCAGGTTGATGACCTGCTGTCTGAAATCCGCAAGCGTGTGGCGATTAACGAGCGTGTGCTGGTCACCACGCTCACCAAGCGTATGGCCGAGGATCTGACTGAGTATCTGGAGGAACACGGCGAGAAGGTGCGTTACCTGCACTCTGATATCGATACCGTCGAGCGCGTCGAGATTATCCGCGATTTGCGTCTGGGGGAATTTGACGTGCTGGTCGGCATCAACTTACTGCGCGAAGGGCTGGACATGCCGGAAGTGTCGCTGGTGGCGATTCTCGATGCGGACAAGGAAGGCTTCCTGCGTTCTGAACGTTCGCTTATCCAGACCATCGGCCGCGCGGCACGTAACCTCAACGGTAAAGCGATTCTGTACGGTGATAAAATTACCAATTCAATGGCCCGCGCCATTGAAGAAACCGAACGACGTCGCGCCAAACAGGAAGCGTACAACCTCGAAAACGGCATCACGCCGATGGGGCTGAACAAGAAGATCTCCGACATCCTGCAACTCGGTCAGCCGAAAACCAAAAAGAACAAAGACAAACGCGATGCCGAAGCGGCGCAAACCTTCAAATCGCTTACGCCGAAAGCGCTGGAGCAACGCATCAAAGAGCTGGAAAGCAAGATGTATGCGCACGCGCAAAATCTGGAATTCGAAGAGGCGGCCAACACGCGCGACGAGTTGCATGCCCTGCGTGAGCAGTTTATTGCGATTTCGTAACGAGAAGGGTGGTAGACTGCGCGGCTTAAAAATCATGACCCAGACATTTTAACGAAGAGCGAGCCAATGACTGATACACCACAAAACCCTGGCGCAGCGAAAGATCCGCTGCACGGCGTCACGCTGGAAAAACTGCTGACAACGCTGGTGGATAACTTTGGCTGGCCGGCGCTGGCCTCGCAGGTGAATATCAACTGCTTCAAAAGCGACCCGAGTGTGAAATCCAGCCTGAAATTTCTGCGCCGCACGCCGTGGGCGCGTAAGGAAGTGGAAACGCTGTATCTGGATTTCATTGAAGGTCATCTGCGCCCGGATATGACCCGCAGCAAGCGCCGCACACCGCTCTCAGCACAGGCTCCGCAAAAGCCAAAAGTCAGCACCGCCAAACCGGCTGCCGACAGCCCGTGGAATAACCATCCGCTGGTGAAAAAGTAATTTAGGCGCATTTCATTCTGTTCATTTGAGGGGAAGGATCGTGTCAGAGCAACATGTTCTTATCGTGGTGGATATGCAAAACGGGGTGTTCGCTTCCCCGCGTTATGACCGCAGCGGACGGGCTGAGCGCATTAATCAGCTGATTGACCGGGCAGGGCGGGTTATTTTCATTCAGCACGCTGAAGGTGAAATGACCGAAGGCAGCGAATTCTGGCAGATATTACCGGAATTGCATCAGCCGGAAGGCGCGATTTCTGTGACTAAAACCGCCTGTGATTCCTTCTACCGCACTTCACTCGATAACGTTCTGCAGGAACTGAATGCGACCCGTTTTACCCTTTGCGGTTGTGCAACGGATTATTGCGTAGACACCACCATCAAAATCGCTGCCAGCAAAGGCTATGCCGTGACGGTTGCGTCAGATGCGCACACTACCGGCGATCGCACACACGCGACGGCGCAGCAACTGATCGGGCAGCATAATGAAGTGTGGCGTGAGTTATCTGTGCCGGGAAATCCGGTAACGGTAAAAACCACTGCGGAAATCCTGGCTGACTGGCAGTAAATTCAGTTTTCGGACGCAAAAAAGGCCGCATCGCGCGGCCTTTCTTATCTCTGATGTTTACCAATCAGATCATTTTTTGCAGCGCCTCTTCAATCGCCATGCGTAACATGTCGCGGTCATGACGATAGGGCACATCACTGGCTTCGAGCGGGCTTTGAATAATCAGATGTTCAGTGGCACTTCCGCCGATTTTGACTTTCGGCCCGACAATCGCGGCATCGGCGCGGCGGCCGATGCGTTTCTCGATCATATCCAGTTTGTCGTCCAGCGTCAGCGACGCGGCGGCGACACTCAGTTCCTTCCCCAGATTTCCGATATACACGATATGCGCCCGGCTGCGGCGCAGCGCGGTTGTCAGATCATTCATCAGTAACAACGGCATCAGGCTGGTAAAGAAACTCCCCGGCCCGATCAGGATCAGATTTGCCTCAGCAATGGCCTGTAACGCTTCGCGCGTGGCCGGCACCTGAGGTTCCAGCCGCAGTTCTCGCGGGATCAGCGTCAGTTTATCGACGTTGACTTCGCCGTGAACCGTTTCACCATTGGCATCAATGGCCGCCAGATCGACCGGCTGTTCTGACATCGGGATCAGTTCTGCGTCGACTTTCAGCAGGCTTCGTACCAGATTGATCGCTTCCAGCGGGCGCACGGTGAGATGATCCAGCGCGCGCAGCATCAGATTGCCAAGATTATGGCCATCCAGCTCGCCCTGGCCGCTGAAACGGTATTCGAACATCGCCGACGCCAGACTCGGTTCGGTGATCAGCTGATTCAGGCAATTGCGCATATCACCCCAGGCAATGCCGCCAACGGAACGGCGGATACGGCCAGTCGAACCGCCGTTATCGGTGGTCGTCACAATGCCGGTCAGGCGCGGACCCAGCAGCGAGAGTGAAGACATCACACGGCCCAGCCCGTGACCTCCGCCTAATGCCACCACCCGGTCGAGGTCTGCTAATGTTCGGTTGCGCATGGTTTTCCTTTCAAATGGGGAGCGGCGGGTTTACATCGTTTTCTGCGGCGGATTTTACCTAATTTTGCAACAAGATGTTATCCCTTCACGCCACTCTCAGGACATTAAAAACCGGGCAGTTTCAGCGTTGAAAATGCAGCCTTTTGTCGTAAAAAATCGTTATGTATCAAAATACATAACGAAAAACCATCTTGGCGTTCAGGACTTTGCGGCGTTAGAATATCCCCCGTTACCCCCGTATTCATTCTCGATCCGCTACGGACGGCATGAATCAACTCCTAGCCCTGGTTCCTAAGTTGCCTTTCTGACGTCGTTCCCACAGAAACAATATGGAGCCCTGGCCGTGACGAAAGTCACCAGGGTGCATGGCAGAAATGCCCGCATCTCCCGTATCTGGAAAGGTGTTAAGGTGCTTCAACTTACTGATGCTTTTGCCCGCAAGTTTTATTACTTGCGGCTGTCGATCACAGATGTGTGCAATTTTCGTTGCACCTATTGTCTGCCGGATGGCTACAAGCCGCACGGACACAGCAATAAAAGCTTTCTCTCGCTCGATGAAATCCGTCGGGTCAGCCGCGCGTTCGCCAGTCTGGGAACGGAAAAAGTGCGCCTGACCGGTGGAGAGCCGTCGCTGCGCCGCGATTTCTGCGAGATCATTGCCGCAGTGCGCGAAAATCCTTCCATCAAAACCCTCGCGGTGACCACTAACGGTTATCGCATGGCGCGTGATATCGATAAATGGCGCGATGCCGGTCTGACCAACATCAACGTCAGCGTCGACAGTCTCGACGCCCGCCAGTTTCACGCCATCACCGGTCAGGATAAATTCCGCGACGTTATGGCGGGTATAGATGCGGCCTTTGACGCCGGTTTCAGCAAGGTGAAAGTCAATACCGTGCTGATGCGCGATGTCAATCACGCCAGCCTGAATACCTTCCTCGACTGGATAAAAACCCGTCCGATCCAGCTGCGTTTCATTGAACTGATGGAAACCGGCGACGGCGGCGACTTGTTCCGCAAACACCACGTTTCCGGTGAGGTGCTGCGCGAACAACTGGTGCGTCAGGGCTGGCAGTTACAACTTCGCTCACGCAGCGATGGCCCCGCGCAAGTCTTCAGTCATCCGGATTATCTGGGTGAAATCGGTCTGATCATGCCGTACGAAAAAGACTTCTGCGCCAGTTGCAACCGGCTGCGTGTGTCTGCCCTTGGCAATCTGCATTTGTGTCTGTTCGGCGAGCAAGGCATTCCGTTACGCGATTTATTAGCCGACGACATGCAACAGGACGATTTGATGGACCGCATTCAGGGCGGCCTCAGCCGTAAAAAACAAACCCACTTCCTGCATGAAGGCAATACCGGAATTACTCAGAACCTGTCGTTTATCGGCGGCTAAACCCGGTACTGATCGTTTAAGGAGCAAACTGATGAGCAAAGCCAGTAAAGAGTTCTTGCCTTTATCTGTCGCGATCATGACGGTTTCTGACCGCCGAACCGACGCTGAAGACACGTCCGGGCATTACCTGAAAGAAGCGGTGACCGAAGGCGGCCATCATGTCGTCGCGCAGCAAATTGTCAAAGAGAACATTTACAGCATCCGCGCTGTTGTATCTGCGTGGATTGCGGATGAAAAGATTCAGGCGATTTTGGTCAACGGTGGCACGGGTTTTAACGCGGGCAACAATACGCCGGAAGCGCTGAAGCCTTTGTTTGACCGTGAAATCGAAGGTTTTGGCGAGCTGTTTCGCATGGTGTCGTTTGAAGATATCGGCACCTCGACGATTCAGTCGCGCGCCATCGGCGGCATCGCCAACCAGACGGTGATTTTCGCTATGCCCGGTTCAACCCGCGCCTGCCAGACCGCCTGGGACAACATTATTGAAGCGCAGCTCGATGCCCGTCAGGGGCCGTGCAATTTCACTCCACATTTGAAGAAATAAGTATGTCTGAACTGACCCATATTAATGCGTCCGGCGACGCTCACATGGTGGATGTTTCCGGTAAAGCCGAAACGGTCCGCGAGGCCCGCGCCGAAGCTTTTGTTGAAATGGCCGCTGACACGCTGGCGATGATCATCAACGGCAATCACCATAAAGGTGATGTGTTTGCTACGGCGCGTATCGCTGGCATTCAGGCGGCGAAGAAAACCTGGGATCTGATCCCACTGTGTCATCCGCTGCTGCTGACCAAAGTGGAAGTGAATCTGCAAGCACAGCCGGAACATAACCGTGTGCGCATCGAATCCCGCTGCCGTCTGAGCGGTAAAACCGGCGTGGAAATGGAAGCGCTGACGGCGGCTTCTGTGGCGGCACTCACTATCTACGACATGTGCAAAGCCGTGCAAAAAGATATGGTGATTGGCCCGATCCGCCTGCTGGAGAAAAGCGGCGGTAAATCAGGAGATTTTAAGGCGGAAGGTAAGGTGGAAGTATGATCGACATTCTGTTCTTCGCGCAGGTACGCGAACTGACCGGCACCTCCGGTCTGCAACTCCCTGCTGATTTCGCCACGGTGGAAGAGCTGCGCGCTTCGCTCACCGGACGCGGCGACCGCTGGGCACTGGCGCTGGAATCCGGGAAATTACTGGTGGCGGTTAACCAGACGCTGACCACGATGGCGCATCCGCTGCGTGCGGGCGATGAAGTGGCGTTCTTCCCGCCGGTCACCGGGGGCTGAGATGGATCAGACGAAAATTGTTGTTGATGCCGCGCCGTTCAGCGTGGGTGATGAGTACAACTGGCTGGCGCAATCGGACGCCGACGGTGCTGTGGTCACGTTTACAGGCAAAGTGCGTAATCATAATCTGGGTAATCATGTCAGCGCCTTAACGCTGGAACATTATCCGGGCATGACCGAAAAAGCGCTGGCAGAGATTGTTGCTGAAGCCCGTACCCGCTGGCCGCTGCAAAGTGTGTCTGTTTATCACCGCGTCGGACCGATGTATCCGGGCGATGAAATTGTGTTTGTCGGCGTGACCAGCGCGCATCGCGGTATGGCTTTTGAAGCCAATGAATTCATTATGGATCATCTGAAAACCCGCGCGCCGTTCTGGAAGCGTGAAGCCACAGAAGAGGGTGATCGCTGGGTCGATGCCCGCGACAGTGATAAAGAGGCGGCGGCGCGCTGGTAAATAGCGCCTCAACCATACGCAGACCTCCCATGCTTTTCTCTCTATCTGTGATACGCTTTACAAATCGGGAGGCTGTTTTGGCCTCATTTTTCATCCTCCATGCAAAAGGGTAATCATCATGGATCGATATCCACGCAGTAACGGTTCAATTGTTGAACGCGCGAATACCGGCATTCAGGCGTACATGGCGCAAGTGTATGGCTGGATGTTCTGTGGCTTGCTGCTGACCGCATTTGTGGCCTGGTACGCTTCCGGCTCTGAAAAAATCATGAGCTTTGTTTTCTCCAGCCAGATTACTTTCTTCGGCTTGATCATCGCGCAACTGGCGCTGGTGTTCGTGATTTCCGGCATGGTGAATCGCCTGAGCGGCACGGTCGCCACCGGCCTGTTTATGCTGTATTCCGCACTGACCGGTCTGACGCTTTCCAGCATTTTTCTGGTCTACACCGGCGATTCAATCTTCGGAACGTTCATCGTCGCTGCCGGTATGTTCGGCGCAATGAGTGTCTACGGTTACGTGACCAAGCGCGACCTGACCGGGATCGGCAGCATGTTGTTCATGGCGCTGATTGGTCTGGTGCTGGCATCACTGGTGAACATGTGGCTGAAAAGCTCCGGCCTCGCGAACATCATTTCGTACGCCGGTGTGCTGATCTTCGTCGGTCTGACGGCGTATGACACGCAGAAGCTGAAAAATATGGGTGCGCAGTTGTCAGCGGATGACCGCGATAACTTTCGTAAATACTCGATTGTTGGCGCACTGACCTTGTATCTCGATTTCATCAACCTGTTCCTGATGTTGTTGCGGATCTTCGGCAACCGCCGGTAAGGTTTTTTGATTTCAAATATGAGAAAGGGGCACTGAGAAGTGTCCCTTTTTTTATGCTGACAGGTTAGGTTTATTAGCTCCCTCCCTTGCGAAGGGGAGGGTTGGGGTGGGGTATTAAGATCAAAAAATGAAAGCTGAAGTGTGCAGGGATAATGGTGTCAGCCCTTAAAACCCCCTCCCGGCCTCCCCCTTCGCAGGGGGAGGAGCAAATCAAAACCTGACCCGCCCCGTCGGCACCTGCCGAAAACTCCACCAAACCTGCACCGTATTGAACAGCACCAGTATCGCCGTGACGATAAACACCCAGCGGAAGCCAAGCAGTGCCGAGGCACTTGAGCCAATCAGCGGCCCGACCACATTCCCGAGATACATAAAAGACTGGTTGTAACCGAATATCCGGCCGGTGACCTGATCACTGCTGTATTTCACCAGCAACGCCTGTACCGCAGGCATCAGCGCGCCATCGCCGAAACCGAGCATGAAACGCAGGATCCCGAGCTGGGTCGGCGTATTAATCAGTGCCATCAGGCAAAACAGAATGAAGCAAAAAACCAGCGCGGCAATCAGAATGCGATGCGCGCCAATGCGGTCGCCGAGCTTGCCAAGTTTCGGGGCGGCCATCAGCGCGGAAACGCCCGGCACGGCGGCAATCACACCACTGATAAAGGCGATATTGCTGGTATCCGATGACAGTTCGCGGATAAATAGTGTCAGGATCGGGCTGATGGAACCGTTGGCGAGCTGAATCATCATGGTGGTGACGAACAGGCTGACAATCAGCCACGGGTAGGGCAGCGTAGTAAATACGGCTTTGCCGCTCAGACGGTTGGCTTTGGTGACCGGCACCACGCGTTCTTTAATCAAAAATAATGTGATCAGAAAGCTGATAAACAGCATGCCGCTGGTGACGAAAAACACCGTGCGCAGGCCCAGATGGTCAGCCATAAAGCCGCCGAGCAGCGGGCCGATAATCACGCCGGATACCTGGCCGGTAGACAGCGTGCCGAGCGCCCAGCCACTTTTATCGCGCGGGACCTGCGAGGCGACCAGCGCCATCGCGTTGGGAATATACCCGGACGTCAGGCCCATTAGTGTGCGCAGAATGAAAAGCTGCCAGACGTTGGTGGCGAACCCCTGCAACATCATGACAATCGCCATCCCCAGCGCGGCACGCAGCAACATCAGTTTGCGGCCTTTGCGGTCAGCCAGACTGCCCCACAACGGCGCAACGATGGCGGAAACCAGGAACGTGCCGCTGAATACCAGCCCTGACCACAGGCTCAGGGATTCATGAGACGTTACGCCAAGTTGTTCGATATAAAGGGGTAAAAAAGGCAGGATCTGACTCATCGCCATGCCGGTAAAAAAACAACCCAGCCAGACGGAGATTAAATTTACTTTCCAGGTTTCCATGTTGCAGCGATGTAGCCTTATGGACAGAGGAGTGAGAGAAAAGAAGCATAGCAATCAAATCTGTGAAGTGGGACGCAAAAAGTGGGAACCCATTCATCAGGTTTATAATTGATTATCCTGTGTCAAAGTTTCGGATTATCGCGGCAGATTATGCGGCCTGAAACTGTTACCAGAATCTGCGGCTGTAACCATCAGTTACAGGCCAGAAGGAGATAACTTCACGCAGAGCGGCGTTTTGTGCTACTATCGCCCCAACTGGCGCACTGCAGTTTGTGCCGAATCCTCGTGGTAATGCCTCATTTGCCTCGTCTGATCATCCACTCTTGAAACTGCACCGAACCCCGTTCGGGTTAGAGTGGACTGGAGCTTTTCCTTATATGTCATTTGATTCCCTCGGCTTAAGTGCCGAAATTTTGCGTGCTGTTGAAGAACAGGGCTATCGCGAACCTACGCCTATTCAGCGTCAGGCTATTCCTGTCGTGCTGGAAGGCCGTGACCTGATGGCGAGTGCGCAGACCGGTACCGGTAAAACCGCTGGTTTTACCTTGCCGCTGCTCAATATGCTCAGCCATACCAACGCGCAATTCAAAGGACGTCGCCCGGTTCGTGCGCTGATCCTGACCCCAACCCGTGAGCTGGCGGCGCAGATTGGTGAAAACGTACAGGCCTACAGCAAATACCTCACCCTGCGTTCTCTGGTGGTATTTGGTGGTGTGAGCATCAACCCGCAGATGATGAAACTGCGCGGTGGTGTGGATGTGCTGATCGCAACGCCGGGTCGTTTGCTGGATCTGGAACATCAGCGTGCTGTTGATTTATCTCAGGTTGAAATTCTGGTGCTGGACGAAGCCGACCGCATGCTGGACATGGGCTTCATTCACGATATCCGTCGCCTGCTGGCAAAACTGCCTGCCAAGCGTCAGAACCTGCTGTTCTCCGCGACGTTCTCTGATGAGATTAAAGGTCTGGCGAGCAAGTTGCTGACCAACCCGGCCTCTGTCGAAGTCGCGCGTCGTAACACTGCTTCTGCGCAAATTGAACAAAGCGTTCATTTTGTTGATAAGAAACGCAAAAGAGAATTGCTGTCGCAGATGATCGGTGAAGGCGACTGGAAACAGGTGCTGGTGTTCAACCGGACAAAACATGGTGCAAACCATTTAGCCGAACAACTCAATAAAGATGGCATCACGGCTGCTGCTATTCACGGCAACAAAAGTCAGGGCGCACGTACCCGTGCACTGGCTGATTTTAAAGCCGGTTCTGTCCGTGTTCTGGTGGCAACAGACATCGCTGCGCGTGGCCTGGATATCGATATGTTGCCGCACGTGGTCAACTATGAGCTGCCAAACGTACCGGAAGATTACGTTCACCGTATCGGCCGTACCGGTCGTGCGGAAGCCACTGGTGAAGCGATTTCTCTGGTGTGTGTGGACGAACACAAACTGCTGCGTGATATCGAGCGTATGCTGAAACGTGAAATTCCTCGCATCGCACTGGAAGGTTACGAGCCCGATCCGAGCATCAAAGCTGAGCCGATCATCAATGGTCGTCAGGGCAGCGGCGGTGGTGGTGGTCGTGGCGCGCCACGTCAGGGCCAGCGTCCTGGCGCACCGCGTACGGGTGCTCCACGTTCAGGCGCTCCGCGTCAGGGCGGTAACGGTCAGCGCAGCGGTACGTCTGAAAACCGGGGTTCAGAAAACCGTGGTTCAGCTGAGAACCGTCCGGCACGTTCGCGTCCTGCCCATGCAGGCCAGCGTCGCACCGGCAATGCAGGCAGCGGCAACAAATAAGTTTCCGGATCCCCTGTAATGCAATCAAACCGCCTTCACTGAAGGCGGTTTTTTTTTCGCGGGTAATCTAACGAATCACGTACGCACAACGGCGTGCACCCTGCAAAATATGTTCGGTGCGTTCGACACTGGCGTTCAGCACATCGCTGAATACATCGCGTTCCGCACGGCAAAATCCCTGACAGGTAGCTGCGGCAGCGCAAATCGGGCAGTGATTTTCGACAAACAGATAACTGCCATCCTCCTGCATTTTCCAGTCCGCCATATAGCCTTCACGGGTACGGATATCCGTCAGCCTTTGCAATTTGTCTTCCATCGACACCGCCCCGAGCATCGCCTGGCGGTAGTGTTCCTGCGTGATTTTTTCCCGCGAGGTGATGAGCTGATCCAGCGCCGAATCCCCCAGAGAGGTGCGGATCAGTTGCAAAAGTTGTACGGTGAGGTCAGCGTGGGCATCGGGAAATCGCGCATGACCGGCGGCGGTCAGTTGCCAGAACTGCGCCGGACGTCCGACACCCTGTGAGACAGATTTGGCTTCCACCAGTCCTTCCTTCGCCAGCTTCACAAACTGCTGGCGCGCGGCTTCACCTGTGGTACCCAGCAGATGGCCGGCATCGCTGGCCTGAAGTTGCCCGTGGGTTTTCAGCAGCATCAGTAAACGCTCTGCGACGCTTTGCCGTACGTCATTTTTATTTTCCAGGTCATTGCTTGACATATTGCCTCGACGGGTTCTAGATTACGTAAAAAATATTCCAAGTTATTTCTTGTTTTAATCATATCATAACCACAGCACGCTTCAATGCGTGGACAGTACAAACCAAAGGGATGCAGAGAAAATGTCGGGAAGTCAGAACGGATGGGCGGATTTATTCAGCGCCGAAAACCGGGGCAGTGCCATTACCCTGAGCGCAGGTGTCGCGCTTTATGCGACTAACAGCTACATCGTCATCACGATTTTACCCTCCGTTGTGCAGGATATCGGCGGGCTGGCGTGGTATGCCTGGAACACTACGCTGTACGTTGTGTGTTCCATTCTCGGCTCAGCACTTTCTGCACGATTGATGCGCACCGCCGGGCCGCGTGGCAGCTATCTGATGGCGACCGCTATTTTTATTGCCGGTGCCGCCATTTGTACCGCCGCGCCGAATATGCCGGTGCTGCTGCTCGGACGGGCGCTGCAGGGGCTGGGGGGCGGATTCCTGTTCGCACTCTCCTACGCGATGATCAACCTCCTGTTTAAAGAATCTCTCTGGCCGCGCGCCATGGCGCTGATTTCGGCGATGTGGGGCATTGCGACGCTGGTCGGCCCGGCGGTAGGGGGCATTTTCGCCGAACTGCATGCATGGCGCTGGGCGTTTGGTTTGCTGTTGCCGGTGACGTCGCTGTTCGGGGTGTGGGTCTGGCGGATTTTGCCAAAATCCCGGCACGACCGGCAGCCGGACGAACCGCTGCCGCTGATGCAACTGGCCTTGCTGACCGGCGCAGTGTTAGTGGTATCGGCGGGCAGCCTGTCTTCATCAGGGCTGGTTAACTTGCTCGGTTTCGTGGTCGCGGTGGTGATGATTTTAATCTTGCGCCACCGCGAATTTACGGCGGATGTCAGACTGCTGCCGCGCAACGCTTTACGCCGTTCCTCACCGCTCTATGGCCTGTATCTGGTGATGACGTTGTTGATTATCGGCCTCGGTTGCGAACTGTTTGTGCCGTATCTGCTGCAACATTTACACGGTCAGACCCCGCTGGCTGCCGGATACATCACTGCCGCGGCGGCCGCGGGCTGGACATTAAGTGAAGTGGCCAGTTCCGGCTGGACAGGCCGTCGCGCGGATGGCGCGATTATCTGCGGGCCACTGATCCTGGCTGCCGGTTTGCTTTTACTGTTGTTCACCGTACCGGTCGCTTTCGGCCTGCCGTGGCTGAATATCAGTGGCGTAGTGCTCGGGCTGACGCTGGCCGGTTTTGGGATTGGCCTCGGCTGGCCGCATTTGCTGACCCGCGTTCTGCAACAGGCACCGGAAGAGGATCGCGAAAAAGCCGGTGCGTCGATAACCGTGGTGCAATCTTTTGCGGCGGCGCTTGGCGCGGCGTTAGCCGGAACGGTGGCTAACTTTGCAGGCGTTGATAAGGGGGATAGCGGTGCAGCCAGCGCGGCATTCTGGATGTTCCTGCTGTTTGCTGTGCCTGCGCTTCTGGCGGTGTGGATTGCCTGGCGCTCCGTCAGAGTCAGACGCTTGCAGGGCAGGGCGAAAACCTCATTAAGCGGCGATTTGTCTCAGGGGTAATTGCCCGGCGGCGGGCCTTGCGGTAATCTTGCGCGTCATTTTTAAGGGTTGAACTGCGATGCGCGTATTACTGGCTCCGATGGAAGGTGTGCTTGATCCTCTGGTTCGTGAACTTCTCACAGAAGTAAACGACTACGATTTGTGCATCACCGAGTTTTTGCGCGTGGTGGATCAGCTGCTTCCCGCCAAATCCTTCTATCGCTTGTGTCCTGAATTACATCATGCCAGCCGCACGTCTTCGGGCACGTTAGTGCGCGTTCAGCTACTCGGTCAGTATCCGCAATGGCTGGCCGAAAACGCCGCCCGTGCGGTGGAACTGGGCTCTTACGGTGTCGATCTCAACTGCGGTTGCCCGTCCAAACTGGTTAACGGCAGTGGCGGTGGCGCAACGTTACTCAAAGATCCTGAGCTGATTTATCAGGGCGCCAAAGCCATGCGTGAAGCGGTGCCCGCTCACTTACCGGTGACTGTCAAAGTGCGTCTCGGCTGGGATTCGCTGGAACACAGTTTTGAAATTGCAGATGCCGTGCAGCAGGCGGGTGCAACGGAACTGACGGTGCACGGGCGTACCAAAGAAGACGGCTACAAGCCGGAACGTATTAACTGGGCTGCGATTGGCGAAATCCGTCAACGCCTGAGTATTCCGGTGATCGCCAATGGTGAAATCTGGGATTACGAAAGCGGCCAGGCGTGTCTGCACACCACCGGTTGTGATGCCGTGATGCTCGGGCGCGGTGCGCTGAATATTCCGAATCTCAGCCGTGTGGTGAAGTACAACGAACCGCGTATGCCGTGGCCGGAGGTAATAACGTTGTTGCAGAAATACACCCGTCTGGAAAAGCAGGGCGATACCGGTTTGTATCACGTTGCGCGCATTAAACAGTGGCTGAGTTATTTGCGTAAAGAGTACGAAGAGGCGACAGAGTTATTTACTGAAGTGCGCGTGCTGAAGACGTCGAAGGAGATTGGTTATCTGATCGACAATCAATAATATTCACCTGTGTATTTCGAAGGGACGCTTTCTGAGCGTCCCTTTATTTTTTCAGTGCATTCTTACGCAAGTGTTCACTTACTCGTCGTTCCACGGTCTGTGGGTGGTGGTGACAGACTTTGTGACAAATAGAATTGAAAATTGCGGGTGCTAAGACTTTTCGCCTCACTTATAATTCCGCCCGCTGTTACGACATATCTTAATGACAACTTTCTAAATACAGAGCAATGCATGTGAAAATCCGTCTTTTGGTTCTGAGCTTATTAGCCTTAAATACAGGCATGTTGTCTGCCCCTGCCGCCACCGCTGCAAAGCATGAGCCGGCCGTCGCCCCGATCGTTCAAATTGCTTCCGGCAGTGCCATGGTGGTGGATCTGAAAAGCCACGAAGTGATTTATTCCCGAAATCCGGATGAGGTGAGGCCGATTGCCTCCCTGACCAAACTGATGACCGCGATGGTGACGCTTGATGCGAATCTGCCACTCGACGAAGTGATCAATATCGATATCAGTAATACACCTGAAATGCGTGGCGTGTTCTCCCGCGTGAAACTGAACAGTGAAATTACCCGTCGTCAGATGATCCAACTGGCGCTGATGTCCTCAGAAAACCGGGCTGCGGCCAGTCTCGCGGCACATTATCCGGGCGGTTATTCTGCATTTATCAATGCTATGAATGCGAAGGCGAAATCGCTGGGCATGACCCATACGCATTATGCTGAACCGACCGGTTTGTCGCCGCGCAACGTCTCCACCGCGCGTGATTTAACACGGCTGCTGCTGGCTTCACAGCGCTATCCGCTGATCGGTCAGCTAAGTACGACTGCTGAAAAAACGGCTGTCTTCAGCCATCCGGCGTATGCATTGCCGTTCCGTAATACCAACCATCTGATTATGAACCCGTCGTGGAATATCCAGCTGACCAAAACCGGTTACACCGATGAAGCCGGCCATTGCCTGGCGATGCGTACCACCATTAACGGCAAGCCCGTTACGCTGGTCGTGATGGATGCCTTCGGGAAATTTACGGCCTTTGCCGATGCCAACCGCCTGCGCACCTGGATGGAAACCGGCAAAGCAGTGCCTGTTCCACAGATTGCCAAAAACTACCGTAAGCAGAAAGAGCAGCAGAAAACGCAGCCTTCCGTCGAAGAGGCGGATGATTGAGCAGATGATTGAAATGAAAAAGTCCGGCCAGATGCCGGACTTTTTGTTTTGCAGGGACAGACAACGTGGTCAGAAAATCAGTTTAAACACCCCTGTCAGGGTCAGTAAGCCGACGATAAAGATGATGGCGATGATCCACAGAATAATTTTCATGTTTTCTCCTTAACATAACCTTCAGTCGTCATCGGCCATCCGGCTAAGCCAATGATATTCCTTATCAGTATAGCTTCTGCCTGCATTTTTGCTGTGTGCTTGCTAATTTCAGGCCAGTGCCGCGCGCAGACCACATTCCGGGCTGGTAAGCGGTTTGCCCATTTGGGTCAGTTGTGCCGCACCGGTCATCGAAGCCTGAGCCAGCACCACGCAGGCCGCGCCTCGCCTGTATTCCACATCAGCCGCCGCTGCGATAGCCTGTAAATATCCGGCCAGATCCCCCTGCTTAAACTTTTCCCATGCGCCTGCCACCAGATGGATTTCAAACTGCGCCTGCGGATGTTTTTCCACCTGCGCGAACAACTGCCGCGTCGGCTCCAGGGTCGTTTCGACCGCACAGAGTGCGACCACACTGCCCGCTGTTTTCATGGCCTGTTCCGCCAGCGTCTGATCGACACGCAACACCGGCACCGCGGCACTTTCACTGGCAAGCGTCGCGGCAGAACCCAGCGTCGAACAGGTCAGTAAAACGCGATCGGCATTTTCACTCAATGCCAGCAGCACATCCGCCGTTTGCTGACGAATTTCTGCAGTCAGCCCGCCCGCCTTTTCGGCTGCAGCCAGTAAATCGGGCCGCGAAACATGCACAAACTTATGCTGATCCAGCTCAAGTTCGTGAGCCGTATTTTCGAAAACCGCAATATTGCTGTCGGCCGTGTGTAAGCAGGTAATGCGCATGTAATTCTCCTGATAAGTGTCTGCCTCTACGTTAATGATTTTTTAACCGTACCGCAGACTTTTTTACCTGTAAAAACTGATGAGTTAATGCGGGCTGGAAAATGCCCGTTTTCCCCGGTGCACGCTATGATTTCCATAACCCGCGGGCGTCCGTAATTCCTTAAGTTTGACCTGTTAACGATCCCCGTAACAGGTTATTTTCATTGATATTTATTCATTAAAGCAATGCAACTCAATCATATATAGATACATAAGCAATCGCGTATTTGTCGAGAAGGAAATTGATTTGAGGTGGTTATTTATCCAGTGCAAACTGTGGCCAGATTAAGGATTTCTAAACAGGGAAAGCTCATGTGAGGGACAACAACTATGTTTCAGCTCAGCAGACGGGATCTATCGCCGATCAACAGGATGCTCTATTTTCCAGGCGCGCCTGCCTGGCCGGAAGATTACAAAGGAAAATCGCTCATGGAAAAGCTCATGCAAAACCAGATCAACAATATTGAAAAGCAGGGAATCAAAAATGGTGAGGAAATTGCCGGGCTGAATCTGCGGGTAGGGAAGGTGGAACAGCAGGTCAGTCAGCTAACGGTAGTGATCACGGAGACGAATCTCCGTGTCGGCAAACTGGAGCACCAGATGGTCACGCTCACTGAAGCGGTGACAGATATCGGGGGTCGTGTCGGGAAAACCGAACAGAGCATCGCGCGCATCGACGGGCACCTGCTGAGAATTGACGATCATCTGGTGAGGATAGATAAACAGTTTGAACAGGTAGATAAACAGTTTCAACAGGTCGATAAACAGTTCGATCGTGTAGATGAGCGCTTTGACAAAATAGAACAACGATTTGAGAAGATCGACCGGCGCTTTGAAAAAGTAGATGAACGCTTTGTGAAGATTGAAGCTTCACTGAGTGCAATGCAGGCAATGTTTTACGATCTCATGATTAAACAGACCCGATGGATTGTCAGCATGATGCTGGTACTGGTTGGCGTGACGTTTACGGCTGCACGCTATATTCACTAACGGCGACCTGATACGGTTGATCTCCCATTACGCTGAATTGGCCGTATCAGCAAAGCTGGCAAGAGCGACTATAATATAGACAGGTCGCCACCTTCTTTATGCCCTTGTCTGACGGGCAATCCCGAAGGTTTATCACTGCGCGCTGCTGGCGGCTTTCGGCGTACAAGGGGGTGTTTCATGGCTAATCATGTCTGGGGACTGATATCCAATCCGGGTCCCGAATTGCAACAAATCCAGCGTGAGCGGGAAACCGTTTCACATGTGTATTCCCACCATGTTCTTTTAATGGCGCTCATCCCGGTTGTCTGTTCTTTCATCGGAACAACACAACTTGGCTGGAACTTCGGTGATGGCGAGAAGCTGATGGTTTCCATGTTTACCGCGTCTTATATCGCCGTCATTTTCTATGTTCTGATGCTCGCTGCTGTCGCACTGATGGGGCGGATTATCTACGGGATGGCGCGTCGCTATGACAGCCGCCCGACACTCAACAACTGTATCGTCTTTGCCGGCTACGTGGCCACACCCATGTTCCTCAGCGGGGTCGTAGCCCTGTATCCGATGGTCTGGTTATGCCTGTTTGTCGGGCTGATCGGCCTGTGTTACAGCGGATACCTGTTGTATCTCGGCATTCCTAACTTCCTCAATATCGACCGTCGCGAAGGGTTCCTGTTCTCCAGTTCAACACTGGCAATGGGCGTTCTGGTATTAGAGCTGCTTCTGGCTCTGACGGTAATTATGTGGGGTTACGGAACACAGTTATTTTAACTTAATGGCTATCTTACTTGCCATTTTGCCCCCGGGCAGTGCTCGGACTCCTCACGTACTTTATGTACGCTCCGGGTCCTCCGCGCTGTCTGGGAACAAACTGCCTGCGCCGACTACGCCATTCCTCTTTTGAAGGACATTATTCCTGCCAGTTCTTCATCTTACTGGTTTTCCCGATACCCGGATTGAAGGTGTTGGTCGGGTCTGCCTGCCGGTAGAATTCTTTCAAATGTGGTTTTGCCAGATACAAATGGCCGACGTTATGTTCGGCGGGATATTCCGCGCCTTTGGCGTCGAGCAGTTCTAACATCCTGTGTTTCAGCGCCTTGCTGTTTGCGCCTTTTTTGACGATGTAATCCTGATGGAAAACGTGGCACATGAAATGGCCGTAATACAGTTTTGCCACCAGTTGATTGTCGATATCTTCCGGCAATGTCTCGAACCAGTCGCGGTCATTGCGGCGCAGTGCGATATCCAGCGCCAGAATATCTTCCACTTCTTTTTCATGTACCGCGTGATACCGCACGGCGGCACCGGCGGCGGCAAAGCGATGCAGGAAGGCTTTCTTGCCTTCGTCGGCGGAACAGATAAAGAAATCACCCTGACCCTCACTAAAGAAACGTGTCAAAAAGGTTCGGGCTTCGTCAATACCGGGGCCGGACATTTTCAGCAGTAAGTGATGTTCAAACCGGTCACGATACTGCTTCATACGCGGTGGCAGATGATTCGGCAGGGCTTTGCTCAGACACTGCATCACGCGGTCGCTGAAATGTTTGGGCAGGAAAGGGACCTTGCTGGCGTGTGCATCGAACTTTCCTTTGGCAGTAAACATGTCCGGCATTTTGTCGGTGCCAAGTTTGTCGATCATCAGGAAAGTGTCTTTGCCATAGACTTCGGTGATATCGAAAATATCCCGGTGCATGTATTCCCCTGCCACCGGAAGGTTAGCGAAGTCACGCAGGATCTGGCGGCGTAATTCTGTCAGCACCGCCGTGTCATTGGTGCCGATGTAGAAAACCTGCTGCTGCGTTTCTGCCGGAAACGTATCGAGCCGCACGGCGAAAACCGCCAGCTTGCCCGCACAACCTGAAGCTTCAAATAAACGTCGCTCATCCGCGTTGAAACGCGACGGCGTATCCGCATCCACTTCGCGGACACGTGAGGCATAATCGTGATCCGACGCCAGACGCTGATCATGCTGGATATCGGTTTCCAGATAATCGCCTTTTTCCAGACGTGTCAGGATTTCTTCCGGCGTTTCACCAAGATTAATGCCCAGATGGTTAATCAGCCGCAATTCACCTTGTGCATCGATTTGTGCATAGAGCGCCATTTCGGTATACGCCGGGCCGCGTTTCACCAGCGATCCGCCAGAATTATTACAGATCCCGCCGACCACCGATGCGCCGATGCAGGACGAGCCAATCACTGAATGCGGTTCGCGGTTGTAGGGCTTGAGGATTTTTTCCAGCTTATACAGGGTGCTGCCGGGAAAACCGATCACCTGATGACCGCCGTCGAGTAACTGGATCGTGTCCAGTTTCAGGGTGCTGAAAATAACAATGTCGCGGTCATAGTCGTCGCCGCTGGGCGTCGAACCTTCGGTCAGCCCGGTATTGGCGGCCTGCATAATGACAATCTTGTCGGCGGCGATGCAGGTTTTGAGCAGTTGCCACTGTTGCAGCAGCGTTTGTGGAAATACGACCGCCAGCGCTTTACCGCCACCGGAGCGAAACCCTTTGCGGTAGCGTTCGGTGTTGCTGTCGCCGGTTAAAACGTGGCGGCTGCCGGCAATCTCTTTCAGCGTGGCGATGAGTGACTGATTATCCATTTCATCTTCCTTTTTTGATGGGATGCCATCTAATCATAGACTTAAATGATACTTGTTAAGTTAAACGTCATTCGGGATATGGGTTAGGTAATTTCACTTAATCTGTTGCATTTTTGTCATGCGCTGTCCATTAAATCGTCATTGATGTGTCATAAAACTCGCGCTTAATGAACGCCAGATAACGAAAGCAACCGAGAGACAGCATCATGGCGCAAGCTCAACTTAAGCTGGCACAGGCTGAATATCCTCAGACCGGGCCACAGCATCTGAACAAAGTTCTGGACGTCAAAGGCCTGGTGAAATCCTATAAATCGGGTCAGCGTGTCCTGAATGACATCAATTTTGATCTCCACGCCGGTGAGTTCGTGGCGGTAATTGGCCGTTCTGGCGCGGGTAAATCCACCCTGCTGCATGTGCTCAACGGTACGATCCCGCTCACGGATGGCAGTGTGGTATGTCATTACGAAAATGGTGAACAGCAGGAGCTGGCCGGGCTTACCGGCAAAGCATTGCGTCGCTGGCGTTCAGGCTGTGGCATGATTTTTCAGGATTTCTGCCTGGTGCCTCGTCTGGATGTCCTGACAAATGTGTTACTGGGGCGTCTCAGCCACACCTCAACGTTCAAATCATTCTTTAACCAGTTCGATGACGAAGACCGCGCCCGCGCCATCTCTTTGCTTGAATGGTTGCACATGCTGCCGCATGCATTGCAGCGTGCCGAAAACCTTTCCGGCGGCCAGATGCAGCGTGTGGCGATTTGTCGCGCGCTGATGCAGAACCCGAAAATTCTGCTGGCCGATGAACCGGTGGCGTCACTGGATCCGAAAAATACCCTGCGCATCATGAATGCGCTGAAAAAAGTCAGCGAAGAGAATATCGCCGTGATGGTCAACCTGCACTCTGTCGAGTTGGTGAAAGATTATTGCACCCGCGTTATCGGCATCGCGAAAGGGCAGATTATTTTCGACGGCCATCCGGACCAGTTAACTGAAGGCATTTTGCATCAGTTATACGGTGAAGAACACGAAGCGATAAACAGTTAAACAATAACGTTATTTATTTTGCAGTGCTTATTTCTACTTTCTCTCAATCTACACAAGGTCATCATTACATGAAGAAGTTATTACGTCTGGCAGTCTTCGTAGCAGGTTCTTTTACTGCAATGCACAGCATGGCAGAAGATGCTCCTAAAGAATTAAACTTAGGTATTCTGGGTGGCCAGAATGCCACCCAGCAAATCGGCGATAATCAGTGTGTAAAAGATTTCTTCGATAAAGAATTAAATGTGGATACCAAACTGCGTAATTCATCCGATTATTCAGGTGTTATTCAGGGGTTATTAGGTAAGAAAGTGGATATGGTATTAAGCATGTCCCCGTCATCTTTTGCTTCGGTTTATATTAATAATCCGAAAGCGGTGGATCTGGTCGGCATTGTTATTGACGATACGGATAAATCCCGGGGTTATCACTCCGTGGTTGTCGTAAAAGCCGACAGCCCGTACCAGAAATTATCTGACCTGAAAGGCAAATCATTCGGTTTCGCTGACCCGGATTCTACTTCGGGTTACCTGATCCCGAACCAGACATTCAAGAAAGAATTTGGCGGCACGACGGATAACAAATACAACAACTTCTTCTCCAGCGTGACCTTCTCCGGCGGCCATGAGCAGGATATTCTTGGCGTGCTGAACGGCCAGTTCGAAGGCGCAGTCACCTGGACTTCAATGATCGGCGACCGCGAAACCGGTTATACCTCCGGTGCATTCAACCGCATGATCCGCATGGACCATCCGGATCTGATGAAGAAAATCCGCATTATCTGGGAATCGCCATTAATTCCTAATGGTCCGATTTTAGTGCGCAGCGATTTGCCACCGGCATTTAAAGCTAAGCTGGTTTCTGCCATTAAGAAACTGGATAAAGATGACCACGCTTGTTTCGTAAAAGCGGTGGGCGGCAAACAGCATATCGGCGAAACGTCCCTGGCTGAATATCAGCAGATTATTGATATGAAGCGTGAACTGACCAAAGGCGGTCGCTAACCCGTAACTCCCTCCCCTGCGAAGGGGAGGGTTGGGGTGGGGTATTAATGGCAACTCAGGAAGCGAAAGCTTTTACCATTATTGTTTTTTTAATACCCCCTCCTGACCTCCCCCTTCGCAGGGGGAGGAATAATGATTATCGCAAATCGGAAATATTATTTTGAACAAAGACTTCAATCGTTATTACCAGCAGATACGCGGTAAACAAAAGCGGGAAGCGCTGATCTGGTCAGGGCTGATGTTGTTGTTATATCTGTGGTCAGGCAATGTTTCCGAACTTAATTTAAAAACGATTATTGTCTCCGCGCCGAGCTTCTTTGATTATATTGGTCAGACGGTGCCGGTATTACACTGGTCATTGTTATTTGCTGACGGTCATACCGAAGGTTCACTGGCGTATTGGGGATATCGTCTCAATATTCAGCTGCCGCTGATTTGGGAAACTATTCAGCTGGCGTTGTCCTCAACGATATTGTCGACGGCGCTGGCAGTCGTGCTGGCTTTTCTCGCCGCCAGCAATACGGATTCGCCTAAATGGGTGAAATTCAGCATCCGTACCTTTGTCGCTTTCCTGCGCACCATGCCGGAACTGGCCTGGGCGGTAATGTGTGTGATGGCGTTTGGCGTCGGTGCCATTCCGGGCTTTATCGCCCTGACGTTACACACTGCCGGCAGTCTGACCAAATTGTTCTACGAATCCATTGAAACCGCATCGGATAAACCGGTGCGCGGACTCAGAGCCTGCGGCGCGGGGCGTTTGCAGCGCATGCGTTTCGCCATGTGGCCGCAGGTGAAACCGATCTTCTTATCCTACAGCTTTATGCGCCTCGAAATTAACTTCCGCCAGTCGACTATCCTCGGGCTGGTCGGGGCCGGTGGTATCGGGCAGGAACTGATGACCTCAATCAAACTGGACCGATATGACCAGGTCAGCATGACCTTACTGCTGATTATTCTGGTGGTGTCGGCGATGGATTTTCTTTCCGGTAAATTGCGCAAACGCGTTGTGGAGGGCACTTTCTGATGTTAACTGATGCGCTCGAACCTCATGTGGTCAGCAGCCTGAAGCAGAAGCACGGGCATCTGTTTGCCGCGCAGCGCCGCTATCTGCGCTACCTCGCGATACTGGCTGTCGTGATTACGCTGTACTACGTCTATTTCTTCAGTTATTTCGGTATTCCATGGAGCGAAGTGGTGCGCGGCACCCGCGAAGTAGGACGTTATTTCCTGCGGATGTTTGTCTGGCATAACGTTTCCGAATGGCCGTTTATGTATTATTTTTCGCAAATAGCTATCACGCTGGCGATTGTGTTTTCCGGAACCATCACCGCGTCTTTCCTCGCATTGCCTCTTTCATTCCTTGCGGCGCGTAATGTGATGTCGACGCCGGTTCTCAGACCCGTTTCCATGGTCATCCGCCGTCTTCTGGATGTTTTACGCGGGCTGGATATGGCGATCTGGGGGCTGATTTTCGTTCGTGCTGTCGGCATGGGGCCGCTGGCCGGTGTGCTGGCGATCGTGATGCAGGATTTAGGCTTGCTGGGCAAGCTTTATGCGGAAGGGCATGAGGCGGTAGATCGTTCGCCGAGCCGCGGCCTGCGGGCGCTGGGGGCTTCCCCGCTACAAACGCACCGCTTCGGGATTTTCACTCAATCCTTCCCGACATTCCTTGCGTTGTCGCTGTATCAGATTGAATCCAATACCCGTTCAGCCGCTGTTCTTGGTTTTGTTGGCGCGGGCGGGATCGGTCTGGTGTATGCGGAAAATATGCGTCTGTGGAACTGGGATGTAGTGATGTTTATCACATTGATTTTAGTGGCTATCGTGATGATTATGGACAAGATTTCCGCGATGCTGCGCGCCAAATATATCCTGGGCGAAGAGATTAGTTTATTCGCACCGGAAGAACGGAAAATGAAGCCGCCGGTGGAGCTTTATCGCTCGTAAATGTTAACGGTCGAAACAGAATAAAAGAAGGCGGCATCCGGGATGGATGCCGCCTTTGCTGTTATTGAATCGCCGGGAGTTTACTCGTCGAAATACCAGTAACCCTGATTCACCAGATCCGTTAACAGAGCGACAAATTCAGGATCCTGCAACGCAGCACCCAGCTCTGTTTTACTGATCAGCGTATAGCGGCACAGCGCATCGGCAGCGGCATGTTGCGATGTTTCCAGCGGCTCGCTGTTAACAAAGAAACGTTCGCCGACGTTGAGAACCCGCAGACCGCTCAGGCGCACCAGGCTTTCGCCCTGCATCAGTGCATCGGCAATTTCATGTGATTCGTATGGCGGTTCGGCTGGCGCGATATCCAGTTCATGGCGCGGCGTAGTGGCGAAACGGCCAAACCATTGTTTGAAATCTTCCGGCTGGCTGATCAGCTCAACCATCATCTGGCGCACACGTTCCAGCTCGTAATCTTCTACTTTACCGACGTGGTCGCGCAGCGTGAGATCCGGATCGCTGTAATGGCTGCCGCCCAGATCGTTTTCCAGCGCGTAGTCAGCAAAACTGCTGATGAAATCGCGGCTGTTAGGGCCACGGAAACCGACGGAATAATTGAGAGCGGTTTCATGGGTAAAGCCGTCGTGCGGGAAGCCCGGCGGAATATACAGAATGTCGCCGGGTTCAAGATCTTCATCAATGATTGGCGTGAACGGATCCACATGCAGTAACGCCGGGTGCGGGCAGAACTGACGCATCGGCAGAGCATCGCCCACGCGCCAGCGGCGGCTGCCCATGCCCTGGATGATAAACACGTCATACTGATCGATGTGCGGGCCGACACCGCCGCCGGGCACGGAATACGAAATCATCAGGTCGTCTAAACGCCAGTCCGGCAATACGCGAAAAGGTTTCACCAGTTCTGCCGCAGGCAAATGCCAGTGGTTTACGGCCTGTGCCAGCAGTGACCAGCCGGTTTCACCCAGCCCGTCGAAATCTTCAAAAGGACCGTTACTTGCCTGCCATTCACCATCTTTATGGCTCACCAGACGGCTGTCCACTTCCGGCTCCATCGCCAGACCGGCTAATTCGTCTGGAGAGATTGGATCAACAAAATTTGAGAACGCTTTTTTGATAACAACAGGTTTTTTTTGCCAGTATTTTTCTAAAAATTCCGGCCAGTCCAGATTGAGTTCATAAGCCATGTGATTTACCAGTGGGAAGACAAACGGGTCTGATTATAGAGAGGCGGTGCTTGAGCGCGCTTTGTCGTGGGTCAAGGCTTGGTAAATGAGGGAGAAAGGAAAAGTGCGGAGAGAGGAAAAAATCCCCCTCCGCAGGGGGAGAAGAAGCATCAGGACTTCGCGGCCAGCACCACCAGTTTCTGGTTCACAAATTCTTTGATACCGAGATCAGAGAGTTCGCGGCCGAAGCCCGAGCGTTTCACACCACCGAAAGGCAGTTCAGCAGCGGTATCCGTCGGTGAATTGACGTATACCATACCGGTTTCAATCTGGCTCGCCAGCTTACGGGCGCGGGTCAGATCGGTGGTAAACAGCGAACCGCCGAGGCCGTAATGTGAGTCGTTGGCAAGTTTCACCAGTTCCTCATCATTTTTCACCACGTACACCTGTGCGACCGGGCCAAAGAACTCTTCGAAATAGGCCGGATTATCGCGGGTAATGTGCGTCAGAATCGTTGGCTCAAAGAAGTTGCCCGGATTGTCTGCCACCTTTTTACCGCCAAAGTGCAGTTTCGCCCCGTGTTTCACGGCATCATCCACTTGTTTGCTCAGCGTTTTCACCGCTTCCGCGGAGGACAACGGTCCCAGTGTGGTGGATTTATCCAGCGGATCGCCGATCTTCAGTGCCTTAAAGTGTTCGGTGAATTTTTTAAGGAATTCATCGGCGACTTTTTCATGAATAATGAAGCGCTTGGCCGCCGTACACACCTGTCCGGCATTGGAGACACGGGCCTGCGCACCGGCTTTGGCGGCTTTATCGATATCCGCATCATCGAGTACGGCAAACACGTCATTCCCGCCGAGTTCCAGCGTCGATTTCTTCAGCTTAGATGCCGCCCGTGAAGCCACGACCGCACCGGCTTTCTCCGAACCGGTCAGCGCGACACCCTGAACGCGGTCATCATCAATGATGGCACTGACCTGATCCTGAGAAATAAACAGGTTGGTATAAGCGCCCTTTGGGGCACCCGCTTCGGTAACCAGTTTCTCAAAGGTTTCCGCACAATGAGGAACGATACTGGCGTGTTTGACGACCACGCTGTTACCTGAGGCAAGATTCGGTGCCAGTACACGCATTAACTGGTAGAACGGGAAATTCCAGGGCTCGACGGCCATGATCACCCCAATCGGATGATGCTCGACCCAGGCTTCGCCGAGATCGGATTTATACGGCACAGGTTTGAGAAATTCCTCGGCGTTTTCAGCATAGAATTTCGCAATATCCGCGCAAATCTGCACTTCGCCACGGCTCTGGCCGATGAGTTTCCCCATTTCTACACTGACCACTTCCGCCAGTTCATCGACACGGGAAGCCATCAGTTCTGACAATTTATGCAGCACGTTAACGCGTTGCTTAATATCGCCCTGACCCCAGTCAGATTTGTATAAAGCATGGGCGGCAGAGAGTGCCTCTTCAACCTGCTGATCGTTATGTGTTTGATATTCTTTGATGAGCTTATTGTTGAACGGATTTATCGTTTGATATGGCATATGTTGCTCCTTGTTTTGTGGCGTGTCGTCGAAAACAACGGCACGTTGGAATTGAGGTGCGTGCGCCTTTCTGCGTTCTCAACAGAACATTAAGCATAGTCGAAAAAACGTGACCGCTGTCCCACAGACATCTCATGCAACACAACGGTATGGCGTGTGCTGCCCGCATTCTCCCCTGGCCCTGCCATACGTGCGCTGCAGCCTGTCTCTAAGAACAATCGGCTTTACGCAACTTTGCGAGCGGCTGTTAATGAATTGTTTTCAGCAAGCGATTGATAAATTTACCGCTCACTTTTATGCTGGCTTTCCTTCCTTTTCCCGACATTGAGAAACTCATGAAGCTTGATGCGATTCCGTTTTGCACGACTGACTGGAGTGATGTCACGCCGACGCAGCATCCGGGTGATACCGGCATGGCGCTGTGGCGTACACAAAAATTTGGCGATATCCGTGTGCGTATCGTTGAATATTCACCTGGCTATGAGGCTGATCACTGGTGCAGTAAAGGCCATGTTTTGTTCTGCCTGGAGGGGGAGCTTCATACGCGTCTTGAGGACGGACGGAATTTCACCTTATCGCCGGGCATGAGTTATCAGGTGGCGGACAATGCTGAAGCACACCGTTCATCCACACCAATTGGCGCGAAACTGTTTGTTGTTGATTAGTCGTGGTTGTTTATAGAAACGTTCGCCGTCCGCTGAGGCTGGCGACAAGGAGCAGCAGGTGAGTAAATTACGGGTTGGTATTATTTTCGGTGGTAAATCGGCAGAGCATGAAGTGTCACTGCAGTCGGCAAAAAACATTGTGGATGCGATTGATAAACAACGCTTTGATGTGACATTGCTGGGCATTGATAAGAAAGGGGAATGGCATATTAATGATGCCAGTAACTACCTGATCAATGCTGAAAATCCGTCGCTGATAGCCCTGAACCGCTCGAATAACCAGGTTGCACTGATCCCCGGTCAGACTGAGAATCAGTTAATTGAGACTCACAGCGCCAGCGCGTTGTCGCAAGTGGATGTGATCTTCCCGATAGTGCACGGAACGCTGGGGGAAGACGGTTCCTTGCAGGGGCTGCTGCGCATGGCAAATATTGCCTTCGTGGGGTCCGGCGTGCTGGGTTCCGCCGTGAGCATGGATAAAGATGTCACCAAGCGTTTGCTGCGCGATGCCGGTCTGGCTGTTGCCCCGTTTGTGTGCCTGACACGTGCGAACCGTCAGAAAAATACCTTTGCCAGTGTTTCGCAACAACTCGGTCTGCCGCTTTTTATCAAACCTGCGAATCAGGGCTCATCGGTGGGCGTCAGTAAAGTCAGTGATGAAGATGGCTATCAGCGTGCGCTGGATAAAGCCTTCAGCTTCGACCACAAAGTGCTGGTGGAATCGGCCATTAAAGGTCGTGAAATTGAATGCGCTGTGTTGGGTAACGATCACCCGCAGGCCAGTGTGTGTGGCGAAGTGATCCTGCACGACGAGTTTTATTCCTACGATACCAAATACATCAACGAATCCGGTGCTTCCATTGCGGTTCCGGCTGATTTACCCCGTGAGACCCACGACCGTATCCGCGCCATTGCCTTGCAGGCATTTCAGGTGCTGGAATGTCGCGGCATGGCGCGTGTGGACGTTTTCCTGACAGAACAGGGCGATGTCGTCATCAATGAAATCAATACATTGCCGGGCTTCACCAACATCAGTATGTATCCGAAACTCTGGGCAGCCAGCGGGTTAAGTTACAGTGAGCTGATCACCCGCCTGATTGAGCTGGCGCTCGAGCAACATCAGCAGGATAACCAACTGAAGAGTTCTGCCAACTGATTATTCAAATTTTGCATTGAGATGAAAAGGCAGGGAGAAATCCCTGCCTTTGTCGTTTTCTTTGCTGATTATTCAACCACCAGCTTTACCTGTTTTCCGGCCAGACTCAGCATCAGAATCAGGGCATCGAGCGTAAATTTATCCGTCTTTTTGTTCACTACGTCAGAAACGCGCGGGCGGGAAACTTGCAAAATTTTTGCAGCATCGCTCTGAAGTAAATTCTGATGGGCGATCCAGAGGCCAATTTCAGTCATCAGTTGTTCTTTGAGCGCCAGAGTATGGGCAATTTTACGCTGTGAATCGGCATGTAAAGCCTGTGCTTCGACAGCGCTGAATCCCAAATCGGCGAAAACATTTCCGCCTGCTGGTGTGATATGTCGTGATGCGACATCAATAACATCCTTTTTCATTTTCTCTCCTGTGGCGCTCCCGGACAATTTGGGCATAGCGGCTTTTTATAATGGAAATATCTTTCGGGCTGGTTTGCTGCTTCTTTTTCGCAAAGCAGTGCAGGATGTAAATGGCCTCGTCGAATTTAGCGAGATAGATAACCCGAAAAGTACCGGCAAACACATCAAGTTTGATTTCAACCACGCCAGCTCCCCAGTCGCTGACTGACTTCCATTGTGTTGGGGGAAGCCCATGCTGAATTTGTTCAAGTTCATAGCCTGCTCTTTTTCTGGCGTCTGTGGGGAAATCACGTAAATCCTTCAACGAACTTCCACGCCAGTCGATATCTTTAATCACCATCACTTTCCTTGTGTATAAAATTTTATACCTAAATATGCCTCACGCCAACGTCTTTATACGACAGCCAACGTCTGACGAGATAAGTAAGGAGAATTCTTGCGAGATATGCCGAAGAAAAGCACTCCCATGGGGTTAAAAGGCAGAGAGAAATCCCTGCCTTTGTCGTTTTCTGATTACGCTCTGTAGTGCCAGAGTAAGATAACAACCCCGGTCAGGCTGGCGATTGACACACTATAAAGCGCGCCGGTTGCCCCGATGCTATCAGCCAGTAAACCGGCGGCGCCGGTGGCAAAAGCGCTCACCATAACTTGTCCGCGCCAGGCCAGAGCGCTGGCTGTGGTGACCTGCCTGCCCGCAAAATTTTGCAGCACGCCGAAAGTCCCTAATGTAAACACCACATTCGAGGCCAGATGAGCACCGAAAATCAGCATCAGACTGGCCACCGGCCAGGTGGAGAGGGGAGAAAGCAGAAAATATCCGCCCAGAAACAACATCAGGCATAGCAATAACCGTCCGTTGCTGGCGCTGTAACGGCGGAGTTTGTCGGCATTGAGCAATAACGGCCCGCAAAGTTGTCCCAGGCTACGGGAGAACAACAAAGGGAGCGCCAGACCTGTGGCTTCTTCAGGGCGGATTTGTTGCGCCAGTGCGGGCAATAATGCCATCGCGGGTGAACCGACGGCGGCGAGCGCCGGTAGCAGCAAGACGCTTCGTTTCTGTAGCGGTGAGTAATTTTTCCAGCGCAGTGACGCGGGTACGGCGGAATCAGCGGGCGTTGTGTCGGCGCATCTGGCCTGAAATATTTTCCGGGTGATCAGAAGCAAAATGGCAGATGCGGCAAAACTCAGGGCATCAAGCAGCAGAATGCTGAGTGGCGAAACAACATTGAACAACAAAACCCCTGCGCCGGTGCCGAGCATGACCTGCGCCGCGAAGATCAGCGTTTCCATTGCCGTCGCTGCCGGTAACTCATCAACACTCAGCCCGCGTTTGAATAACAACGTGAGCGCCGGATAACTCATCCCGCTGAGCAACGCCTCGGCAGACTGAACAGCCAGCAACGCGGAAATATTGTGTGACAGCAAGCCGTACAGCGGAAATATCAATGCCACCATGCCGAGAATTTCGGTCAGGATCAAAATCTGCAGCGGCGACATTTTTCTGCACAAGCGTTCGCCCCACAGACTTCCGATAAAGCCGGGCAATGTTGCCAGCATATAAGCGAAAGTCAGCGTAGCAGGGGAGGCGTTCCAGCGCAGCAGTTGACCAAAAACCACCACCTGTGTCAGGCCATTACCCAGAGATGATAAAATAAAGGCAAAGCCCAGCAGCCGCAGCCAGCGATGGCTGCGCAGTGCGCGTATGAGCGCAATTAATAACGAATTCATGAAAGAGATTCTCATCAGAAATAACAGAAACCCCGAATTGCCCGCAGGCAACAGGGAGAAGAAAAACTGTCAGTGATGAGAGTTCGTTACATTGGGAAAGAGGGCCTTAAGGAAATAGAAGAGAAAAATGTAGCACAAGGTCAGGCGGGCAGGGAGCATTCAGAGAAATTTTTCATAAAACACAGACACGAAAAAGGCGGCAAATGCCGCCTCTTCTGCTTACTGCTTTTTTACTGCTTACTTCAGCTTATTTATACAGTTCAGCTGTGCCATACAGATGGTTATCACCTGAAGCACCGATGATACGGTAAGAGCTTGCACCGGCTTCGCTGGCTTTAGCATTCAGTTTGTCCTGCAGGCTGCTCAGGCTGTTACCTGATGTTGCGCTGACCACACCAATTGCCTGCTGACCTGCCGGTGCGGACTGAACTTCAGTCGCTGCCAGAGTCGAGAATGAAGCGGTAGCCAGTGCGATTGCAGCAAGAGTCATTGTTACGTTTTTCATGTTATTTTCCTCATTTCGTATTTTTGAGCTTTGCCAGGCGTTGTCATCAACGTTCATTTAATGTGCAAAGCTGTCTTCTGTCCGATACAACATCTAGCTTATTAATCGTTAACTAAATGCTGTTGTACCCTTAAATTGCTTATTCTTGTGCTTATTTATACAGCTCAGCAGTACCGTACAGATGGTTTTCACCTGAAGCGCCGATGATACGGTATGAGCTTGCACCCGCTTCGTTGGCTTTTGCATTCAGTTTGTTCTGCAGGCTTGATAAATCATTGCTTGAAGAAGCACTTACCACACCAATTGCTTGTTGACCTTCTGGTGCAGACTGAACTTCAGTCGCTGCCAGGGTAGAGAATGAGGCGGTAGCAAGCGCAATTGCAGCTAAAGTCATAGTGATATTTTTCATGATGGTCTTCCTTTTTATCTGTTTATCAGCAGGTGATTATTAGGTCCGACTGTTATTTCTTAACAGTTGATAAGTAAATGTTAGACCTGGATCACATTCTGTGCAACTCATTTATTTATTAATCGTTAACTTATTGTGCGGAACAATCTGCTAACGAAATCTTCAGGCCTTATTTATACAGCTCAGCAGTACCGTACAGATGGTTTTCACCAGAAGCACCGATGATGCGGTATGAGCTTGCACCGGCTTCAGTGGCTTTCGCGTTCAGTTTTGACTGCAGTGTGCTCAGGTCACCGTTTGAAGAGGCGCTGACAGTACCGATAGTTTGTTCACCCGCAGGTACAGACTGAACCTCAGTCGCCGCCAGGGTAGAGAAAGAAGCGGTAGCAAGTGTGAGTGCTGCGATTGTCATTGCGATAGTTTTCATGATGTTAATTCCTGTTCGTCAATTTTTTATTCGGGGTGCCTTATTCAGGAACCTCAGTTTCGGGTCAACGTTAGTTATTAGTTAACGTTCGATAAGTAAATGATAGGGAGTGTTGAGAGTTTGTGCAAGATGTTTTTTTAATGAACGTTAACTAATCGTGCTGTGATGAATGTCACGCTAAACGCGGTTTTTGTTTTCATTTTGTTAAATGAATGTTTTTAAAATGATTCGCGATAAGAATTGAAAATCCTTTATGCATAATTTTGCTGAATGAATCTTTAATGATCGCTAAGTTAATGGTTGGTTCTGGCCAGCGAGGGTGATAAAACATGGGGCGGCCAGGAAAAAGATAAGGCGACATAAGCCGCCTTATCGTGATTCCTGCCCTGACGGTCTGTCATCAGGCTCCGTGGTCATTAGTAATAAACAGAAGCGGGCTGATGACCAGAGGTTGAAGGCGCAGGTGGTTGAGTGGGAGAAGTAGGAATACGGCCCTGTTCGATTTTTTTGTTCGTACAGGTGGCCGGGTTACAGAAGTTACTGTCACCGGTCACATTGACCATCCGCACTTCCTGACTCTGCAAAGGCATCATGATAACCTGCTGTGCGGCAACATTGGCAACCGGTACAGCGGTTAATGCCAGAACTGCAAGAAGGATTTTAAAGTTACTCATGATGTTACGTCCTGAATGTGTTGTCTGCAAAAGGCTTATAAAAGCGTTTTAGTTGTGCAGCTTTGCGGGTTTGAGTGATTTTCTTATCGCTCGATAATTAAATGATAAACTCCGCTGGACTTGTGCGCAACTATTTTTAATAATGATCGTTAAGTTATTTCTATAACTATTTTAATAACCATAATCACAATGGTGATGGAAGGAGGGTGTATGAGCACTGAACAGACGGCTTTGGTCCGGAAAAGTCGCGGTCGCCCAAAACAGTTCGATCGTGGAACTGCTCTGAGCAAGGCCTTGAATTTATTCTGGCGCCATGGTTACGAGGCCACTTCATTAGCCGATTTGGTCGAAGCAACCGGTGCAAAAGCGCCAACTTTGTATGCCGAATTTGGTAACAAAGAAGGGCTTTTCCGCGCAGCCGTTGAACATTATCTGAAAAACTTTTACGAAAAGAGCTCATGTTTACTGAGCAGAACAGATTTGTCCGTTGAGGATACGGTTGGGCGCTATCTGCGTGCCATCGTTGAGCTGTTTACCGACTGCGACACGCCAAGTGGCTGCTTTATGATCAGCGCATCATCCGGGATGTCTTCATCTTCTGCGGATATTGCCGAAATGCTGCGTGCGCGCCACCTTTCGCAGGAACGCACTCTGTTTGAATATTTCGAGAAGAAAAAACAGAGCGGTGATTTGACTGCGGTAACTGACAGCGCGCTGCTGGCGAAATACCTGGCCTGCACCATTCAGGGCTTCTCCGTACAGGCCCGTGACGGCGCAAGTTCTGATGAACTCAACCGGCTGATTGACGTGGTCATGAATCTGTGGCCGGAGCTGACCAAAGCCACGGTTGTCAGCAAAGCCGCACATTAATCACTGAGTTAAGATAATTGTTAAGAAAGAGAATAGAACGTCAGGTGCTGAGTCTTTCGGGCCTGGCGTTAGGCGGTATAGACTTTGAGAATCCGCCGGGTGACCCGGGACTGTTTGGTCCGCAAAGCATCACCTGGCGAATTCACGGAGACTTCTCATCCATGCTTTGTGGCGGTGTCAGTGCCTTATTGCTGCAAATGCTTCATCCGCTGGCGCTTGCCGGTGTCTGGGATCATTCCTCATTTCGTGAAGATATGCTCGGGCGACTTCGTCGCACCAGTCAGTTCATTTCCGGGACGACTTTTGCGCCTGTTAATGACGCCAACGCGTTAATCGAAAAAGTAAAATCCATTCATTTGCGGGTGACCGGTACCGATGCTTACGGCACGCCTTATGCGGCCAGCGATCCGGATTTACTGGTCTGGGTGCACGTAGCTGAAGCGTACAGCTTCCTGCAATCGCATCTGCGTTATCGCAATCCTGCGCTCAGCCTGAGCGATCAGAACCGCTATTATCAGGAGTTTTCCCGTGTGGCGAAAAGCCTGGGGGCGGCAAATGTGCCGGAGAGTGTCGATGCGGTAGAGGCCTATCTGCAGGCGATGCGCCCGCAGTTGCGCTGCGATGAACGGACGCTTGAAGTGGTAAGATTATTGCAGAATGCACCTGCGCCGAGCCGTCTGGCCAGGCCGGTGGGCAGCCTGATGATTCAGGCTGGCATTGAGTTATTGCCTGAGTGGGCAGCCATGCAACTGGGGATTTCCCTTTCCCCGCAAAAGCGCCGGAGGATTCGTTTCGCCACCCGTTGCATTGCAGGGGTATTGCGCTGGGCGGTGAGAAACGGCTCATGGCACCGGGCCATGCGCCGTATGGGGCGTCTGCACTGACCGTTAAAGATGCGGATAAACGCCCGGACCGATGGGCAGACCCAGCAGATACCAGCCCACCAGCATCAGCAGCCACACCACGAAAAACACAATCGGATACGGCAGCACCAGCGAATAATAGGTGCCGAGTTTCGCTTCTTTGTTGTAGCGCTGCAGGAACCCGAGGAACAGCGGCACAAACGGCGACATCGGCGCGAGCGGGATCACCGAAGAATCCGCGACGCGGAACACGATTTGCGCGAACGCCGGATGGAAACCGAGCAGCATAAACATCGGCACAAATATCGGTGCCAGAATCGACCAGATTGCCGAGCCGCTGGCGATAAACATACACAGCAATGCCGACAGGAAAATCAGGCCGAGAAACGCCGGGATGCCGGTCATGCCTAAGTTTTCCAGCACATCCGTCAGCCCGATCGCCATGAATTTCCCCATATTACTCCAGTTGAAAAACGCCACAAACTGGGAGAGCGGGAACACCATCACAATAAAACCCGCCATGGATTTCATCGGATCCACCAGCAAATCCGGCACGTCACTGGCGCTGCGGATCTGCTTCGTCACCATGCCGTAAGGCACTGAAATCACGAAAAAGAACAGAATAATCAGCGGTACGATGCCCTGAATAAATGGCGAAGGGATGATGCCGCCGGTTTTCGGATTGCGCAGCGGCGCGGCTTCCGGCACCACCAGCAACGCCACCAGGGCGATAAACACCAGCGCCGCAATGCCGCTCGCCATCAGGCCGCGGTTCTGTTCCGGCGTCAGCTTTTTCATCTCTTCGTTACGCTCGCCGTGATACACCGGCAGGCGCGGTTCAACGAATTTATCGGTCAGAATGGCACCCACGATGGTCAGCAAAATCACCGAGGCTGCCATAAAGTACCAGTTGTCGATCACACTGACCTGAACCGCCGGATTAATCGCCTTTGCCGCCTCGGTACTCAGACCGGATAACAACACATCGGTGGTCACAATCAGCAGGTTAGCCGTGAAACCGCAGCCAACACCGGCGATAGCCGCCAGTAAACCAGCCACGGGATGACGTCCGACTGCGAGGAAAATCAGTGCGCCCAGCGGCGGCATCACCACCAGTGCGGCATCCGACGAAATGTGGCTGAAGAAGGCGATAAAAATCACCATATAGCTGGCGTAACGGGCGTTTACTTTGGACGCCATTTTGTACATCAGGCTTTGCAGCAGCCCGACGCGCTCCGCCAGTCCGGCACCAATCACCAGCGCCAGAATCGAGCCGAGCGGGGTAAATCCGCTGAAATTTTTAATGACGTTCGGCAAAATCCACTGAATACCTTCCACGCTCAGCAGGTTTTTTACATGGATTACCTCACCGTTGGTTGGGTTTACTGCCGTAATATTCAGCCATGAAATCACCGCACTGGCGACCATCAGCACGGCGATCAGGTAAACAAATAACAAAAACGGGTTGGGAATTTTATTCCCCACACGTTCAACCCACTGAAGAAATCCCCCCGGACTCTGGCCGGAATCTTGCGCCTGAATACTCATCTGTTAACCCTCTGTCGTGTTTGTCTTTTTTTATATTTATGCCGCTCATCCGTGCCGGAACGGGACGCGAATGAGCGGTTTACATCATTAACTGACACCCGTGATTTATTTCAATGGCGAAGGTTTTACGCCTGCCGGGATCGGGCACTGATACGGGCGTCGTGCACGTTGTGCATCGCGCTCTTTCTGACAGGCCGTCAGTAAATCCGGCCGGGTGAACAGGTCTATCGCGGTCGATGACATGATTTTCGCTGCCAGACACATGCCTTTATGGGCGATGGAGGTCCGCCCCTGCGACACAATCTGCCAGGTATGCAGCGGCGAACCGACCGCAAAACACGGGCTGAAACACTGCGCCGTCGGCACCAGCCAGCTCACATCACCGACGTCCGTTGAGCCGTAGAGGATATTGCCGTTCGGGGCATACGGAGCAACGGAGTCTGTCAGCGGGGAATGGCGCAAGGTTTCGGCGAATTCCACGCCTTCCGCGCCGCTGGTACGGGAGATATTCAGCAGATTGTTATCGATATCCTGTTCGCTCAGCGTGGCATGAATCGACGCCGCAAACGCCCGCTCTTCGGCGGTGTAATGCGGAGTGCCGAAAGCCTGCACATACTGATACATCGCGCTTTCCAGTGTGCGGTTGGGCACGTAGTTGGAACAGGCCTTGTCAAAGCGCATCGACATCTGTGTGCCGGTCATCAGCGCTGCGCCTTTGGCGATATCCACCACGCGGTCGAAAATCGCCTGCGCCTGATCCATTTGCGGCGCGCGTACCAGATACAGCACTTCGGCGTCTGCCTGCACCACGTTGGGCGAAATCCCGCCCGCGTTGGTGATCGCGTAATGCAGGCGCGCTTCCTGAATGATGTGCTCACGGAGGAAGTTCGCGCCGGTATTCATCAGCGTCAGGGCATCCAGCGCGCTGCGACCCAGATGTGGCGCGGCGGCGGCGTGTGAGGACACGCCTTTAAAGCTGAACGACGCCTGAATATTGGCCAGCGTCTGGTTGCTGAACATGCCGCTGTAGGTTTCCGGATGCCAGGTCAGTGCGGCATCGACGTCATCGAACAATCCTTCGCGGGCCATAAAGGTTTTGCCGGAGCCACCTTCTTCACCCGGGCAGCCGTAAAAACGCACCGTGCCCTGAATGTTTTCACGTTCCATCCAGGCTTTCACTGCCAGCGCGCCGCCGAGTGCCGCCGTTCCCAGCAGATTATGGCCGCAACCGTGGCCGTTGCCGTTTTCCACCAGTGGCTGCGCTACATCGCAACCGGCTTTCTGGCTTAAACCGGCCAGCGCGTCGAATTCGCCGAGCAGGGCGATCACCGGTTTTCCGCTGCCGAAGCTGGCGATAAACGCCGTTTCCATGCCACCCACGCCGCGCTCAACGGCAAATCCGCTGGCGTCGAGTTTGTCGGCCAGTAATGCAGAAGAGAAGGATTCGACAAAGCGGGTTTCAGGATGATCCCAGATGGCATCGCTGATTTCTGCCAGCGCGGGTTGCTGGTTATCGATGAAATCATTGATGAAATTCACGACGTTCTGTTGATGTGGCACGTGCGACGTCATCAGCGTTCCCCTTTGAATTCAGCGATATTCAGCGCCAGTGCCGCCAGGGTTTTAATGCCCTGAGACATCACTTTTTCATCGAAATCAAACAGTTCATTGTGATGACCCGCGCTCAGATCAGTGCCGAAAATGACATAAGAGGCTTCGCCACCGCGGGCTTTTACGCGCTCCATCATATAGGTGGCATCTTCCGAACCCGCTGCGCCTTCCTGACGGTCGATAATCTGCTCAAACTCGCCGAGTTTTTCCGCCTGACGGTGGATGTAATTCACCCAGGCGGGCGTCGGCGTGCTGCTTTGCGCCGCGCCCATCAGTTTGATGTCGAATTTCACCTGATGCATTTCGGCTGCGCCGGAAATCACTTTCAGCGCCTGCTGATAAATAAATTCGTTCACCTCATTGGTGGTGCCACGCGTTTCTACTTTCATCGTGGCGCTGGAAGGCACCACATTGCGCCCGGTACCAGCCTGTAAAACGCCGACATTAATGCGTGAATCACCGCCGCTGTGACGCGGGATCGCATGCAAACCCAGTGTTGCCTGCGCCGCCGCCAGCAGGGCATTGCGGCCATCCTCCGGCTTACCGCCCGCATGTGAGGCCACGCCGGTGAAGTGCACGTCGAGCTTGGTCGTTGCCATAAAAGTATCGTTACCGCACACGATGTGATTAGCCGGTACGCCGGTGCCGATATGCACGGCGGTGAAATATTGCACGTCGTCCACCACGCCCGCTTCAACCATGGATTTCGCGCCGCGCGTGCCTTCCTCGGCAGGCTGGAAAATCAGCTTGATGGTGCCGCAGAGCTGGTCGCGCACCTGCATCAGCACGTCTGCCAGCCCGAGGCCAATGGTGGTGTGACCGTCGTGACCACAGGCATGCATCATGCCGTTATTGGCCGAAGCAAACCCGTCGCGGAACGGGCGATGCTGGTCTTCCAGTACTTCGTTTAAATCCAGCGCGTCCATATCCACCCGAAAACCCATTACCGGGCCGGGGCGACCGGTTTCCAGCGTGGCGACAATCCCGGTGAAACCGCCGGAGAAATGCGGCATCCAGCGGGCAATCGCGCCTTGTTCCAGTGCGCGCTGCTCCTGTTCGGCCAGCACGGCAGCGGAAGGCAGCCCCATACGCGAATCAGCGTCGATGACTTCTTTGCCGAGTTGCAGTGAATAGCCCAGTTTTTCCAGACGATCGGCCACCAGCGTGGAGGTACGAAACTCCAGCCAGCCGGATTCGGCGTATTTATGCAGATCACGACGTTGCTTTTGCAGGGAAGGGAACAGCTTTTCTACACGTTCAGAAATCTCATTAACCATCACGGACTCTCTTTTTACACAGACATGCAGGCTTTCCGCACAGCGGCAGAAAGGAGGAAATCAAAGCTTCGGGAAGTGCAGACCCGCACGCAGAAAGCGGCGAAAGGCGGCCTGATATGATTTTCAATGTACATAAAGCGTTCAGGGCATATAAGATGCCAAAATCTTCTTAGTGATAATCAGGGGTTATCAAAGAATCTCATGCCATCACAAATAAAAATGCATCAGTTGCGGGCGTTTGTTTCGGTCGCACGTCAGGGCAGTATTCGTGCCGCCAGCCGGATGCAGAATCTTTCACAGCCCGCGCTGACCAAATCAATTAAAGAACTGGAAGAAAATCTGGGGGCGAGGTTATTTGTCCGTCGCCGTCAGGGCGTGACGCTAACTGATTGTGGTGACGCGTTTTTTAAGCGCGCAAGCCTGATTCTGGAAGAGCTGCGGGTGGCGCAGGAAGACATCGCTCAGCGCCTCGGCGGGACCAGCGGCAGGGTCAATATCGGCGTCGGTGCCAGTATTGCCCGCACCATCATGCCGGAAGTCATTGACCGTTTTCACCGTGAATTCCCCCATGTGAAGGTGCGGATTGCCGAGGGACAACTGGTATCAATGATCCCGGAGCTGCGTCAGGGCGAGCTGGATTTCACCGTGAATACCTATTATCAGGGACCCTTTGATAACGAACTGTTATATGAAAAGCTTATGGATAAAGAGTATCGCGTGGTGGCAAGGCGTGGTCATCCGATGCAGCATGCCCGTTCGATGCAGGAGCTTTTGCATTGCGACTGGACGATGCCGACGCCACGCGGCAGCTATTACAAACTGCTCAGCGAAGTGTTCAGCGAAATGGATGCCGAGCCGAATATCAGCGTGATTTGCGAAACTTTTATGTCCTGCACCAGCCTGATCGCCAAAACCGATTTTCTCAGCGTGTTGTCCGTCGATGTCATTAACGATCCGGTGATCGGCCAGAGTCTGGTCGCGCTGGATCTTGATCTGCCGCTACCGAAAGCCACGTTCTATCTCATTCAGCGACGTGATACCACGCTGACGCCGATGGCCGCGCATCTGGCGCAGCTGTTTCGGATGTATTGCCGCTGATGTTGATATTTTGACAAAAAAGCACCTGTTTTAATGATTTATCGGGGATTTTTGGGAATATTGCCCGTTATCGGCCTGGCTTATCCGTTCTACACTGACCATCACAGGGAATAATAAGCTTCCTGATATTGTTGAGGTCATATGCGCCAGTCCGACATTGTTGCTGAAGTCAGTAACGACAAACAAACCCTGACCGCGCTGGTCGAGCAGGATAACCGCGTGGTGTATTTTTATATTTTCGCCCGCGAAGATTTGCGCGACCGCTTTCCGAAAATGCGCGCCTGCTGGGTACGTAATCTGGTGCCCGCACCGCTGAACGATGACACAGAGGCAATGGAGCAGGGGATTGCCCCGATGCTGGCGGCGCAATACTGCCGCAATCTGGAGGGCGAAGCGCCGCTGGAGCCTGCACAAATTCAGATCCTCTGGAATGAAAGCGATGACGGCGCGGCGTTGTGGTATCAGGGATTATTGCTGGCGGTGATCCCCGGCTGGAGTTTGTATATCGACCATTCGGTGTGTTATTCCGCCGGCTGCATTAAACAGAATCCGCTGACCTTCCCGCTGGGTTCTGCCTCGACCAACACGCAATGTGAACTGGCAGAAAAGACCCGCCTGTTCTGGCGTGACTGGCAAAATGAATTCAGCAATCCGTGGCCGAAAATCCAGCGCAAGCTGCTGGAATCCTACGAAGATCGCTTTGGCTCATCACTGAAATATTATCTGATCAATCAGGGCAACTGGCCGCCGATGGCGATTACTCAGCATGAAGATGAAGAGAATTATTACTTCTTCACGGTCGGCATGAGTATCCGTCCGATGCCGCAAATTGATATTGTTTTCAACGATGAAGCAGAAAAGCATCGTCGCATCGAACTCGCCTTTTCGGTCGGCAAAGAATATGTGACAGAAGAAAATGCCGTGCAGATGGCCAGCGCGTTATCCGGTTATGCACAGATTCCCTGGACGACTCTCAGCTGGTTGGGTGAAGGCCACACGCTGATGTCGCCGATGGCACCGCTCGGCTTTGAAGGACACGTGATTTCCTCCGCATTATGCGGTCCGGCAGACAAAATGCGTCTGCCAAAAATTTACGGGGATCCGGTGAATCTGTTTTGGGTCAGTCCGGTGTTTACCAGCGAACTGGAGTTTGCGCAGGCCAGACCGAATGGCGGATTTGAACTGGTCGCCGCGATGATCAAGAACGATATCGGGTATGTGTTTGCGCCGAGAAGTGCGGTGGTTTGATGTCACTCTCTCAGTTTTCTCACAGAGATGAGTAAGAATACCGATCTGCTCCCTCCCCTGCGAAGGGGAGGGTTGGGGTGGGGTATTAAAGAAGAATCAAAGAGTTGAAGAGTGCAGTACCTATTGTGTTGTCTTTAAAACCCCCTCCCAGCCTCCCCCTTCGCAGGGGGAGGAGCAAGGCAAAAACCTAAACCGGTTTAATTTCCTGCTGAAAATCCTCAGCATCAACATCATATCCCGACGGTTCCCAGCGTACCGCTGTCAGTACGATTAAGCCTGCCAGTGGCGCTAAGGCGATCACCCAGAACACGCCGGTGCCGAGTGCGGCGGAAAGCACCGGAAACAGGAACAGTGAAAGGGTGGAGCTGGCGCGCATCAGCGTCTGGTTGAAGCCGACACCCATGCCGCGCAGTGATGTCGGGTAGCTCAGTGACGCAAATGTCATGGTGTGCGATCCCGGCCCGAACCCCTGACCGAACAGGAATAACGCCAGCATGGCGATGGAAATTGCGGCTTCGCCACCGTCTGCCGGGCGGCCGACCAGTGCCAGACCGATCATCGCCACCAGCTGGCAGGCGTAACCGGCGTAGGTCATTTTCCATGCACCAAATTTCGACACATACCGTACCGCAATCAGACCACCGACGAAGGCGAAGCACAGGTTCAGGCCGAGCGAGAACAGAATGGTGCTGATCATCGACTGTTGCAGGAAGCTGGATAAAATCACCGGTAACCCGAATGCCACCGCATTATAGGCAAATGACGAGGCCACCGCCGTCACGGTCGCCAGCAGGGTGCGGCGCAGATAAATGCCCTGCAACAGCGTGCCGTAGTTACGCCATGCGGCTTTGCGCACTTTCACCTGCGGTGTTTTGTCCGCATCTTCAGCCACTACCGCATTGATGTTGTAAGACTTTCTCAGGATCGCCGCCGCGCTTTGCAGGTCGCCCTGATTGGCCGCCCAGACCGGCGATTCATTCATATAACGGTGACGGATAGCGATAATCAGAATCGCAGGCACCGCGCCGAAGCCGAGGATCAGACGCCACAACCAGTCGGTGTGCGTGGCAGGCAGTACTGCGTAAAGCAGCAGAACCAGCAGATACGAGACGCTGATCGCCGCGTACCACGTCGGGCACCACATCGCCACGCGCGAGGCTTTATTGCCGCGCCCCTGAAGTTTTGAGAACTCCGCAAGAAACGCCATCGCCACCGGTAAATCGATGCCGACGCCTAATCCCATCACGAAGCGCGACCCGCCGAGCACCCATTCATTCGGTGCAAAGGCGCAGGCCAGCGCGGCAATCACGAAGAAGAACATATCAGCCATAAAGACGCGGTAACGGCCGATTTTGTCGGTCAGATAGCCGCCGAACAATGCGCCGACAATCGCCCCGAAGGTAATCGCCGAGGCCACAAAGCCCGCGCCGGAAGGCGTCAGCCCAAACTGGCGGGTGATATCTTTCATTCCGAAAGCCAGCGCACCGAGATCATAAGCGTCGAGGAAAACGCCGCCGAGAGCGATAGCAATCACGATGCGTGCGTCGCTGATTTTCGCTGCGCCGCGGTTCACTAACTGAGCAATATCGGCAGCGGAGCGAATCACCACCGGCTGGTCAGACGCAGAATCTGCGCTGTAATCCCCTGAAGAGGCGGTCTGAGAGGCCGCAATTGAATCAGACATTGTTGTGTTTACGCTTTTTGACAAAAAAACCAGCATAGAGGCGAGGTGATGCCGGTCACAAGTCCTGATTAGACGTTGCGTGAAAACAAATGGCTATAAGTTAAAACAAAGTGATCTAAAAGGCAGCGGTGAACATCTTCTTCGGGGGAAACAGCCTGTCTTGTCTCAGTGATTTAGCGGATAAGCTTCGAACATTTATGCATTTTACTCCGCTTCCGCCGCCTGCTTTTATGGCTCACCCTCCGTTTCCCTGCGCGAAATTGGACTATTCTTGTTAGCAGCTTGTTTATTCAGATGAAAGCCGAAAGACAGAGCAGTCGCCGGGCGACAAAAACCAACATAACCCGATAAGAGGATAGAACATGACTGTAACAACTGGGCGAGTACGGGGATTTTCAGTGGCAGCACTGGCGCTGGCTTCCGTGTTAAGTTTCAGCGCACAGGCCGCTGATGATGCCGTGCGTGTCGGCTCAAAAATTGATACCGAAGGGTCGCTGCTCGGTAACATTATTATTCAGGTGCTGGAAGCCAACGGTATTCACACTACCAATAAATTGCAGCTGGGAACGACGAAAGTGGTGCGTGGCGCAATCACCGCCGGTGAAATCGATATCTATCCGGAATACACCGGCAACGGCGCGTTCTTCTTCTCCGACGATAAAGACCCGGCGTGGAAAAATGCGCAGGCCGGTTTCGATAAAGTCAAAAAGCTGGATTACGACCAGAACAAAATTGTCTGGCTGGATCCGTCTCCGGCCAATAACACCTGGACTATCGCGGTACGTCAGGACGTCGCGAGTGCGCACAACCTGAAATCGCTGGGTGATTTGGGCAAATACATCAGCAGCGGCGGCGATTTCAAACTGGCGGCGTCAGCCGAGTTTATCGAGCGTCCGGATGCCTTACCGGCGTTTGAGAATGCCTATGGCTTCAAGCTTAATCAGGCGCAACTGTTGTCTCTGGCGGGCGGTGATACGGCGGTGACCATCAAAGCGGCCGCTGAGCAGACTTCCGGCGTCAATGCGGCAATGGCTTACGGCACTGACGGCCCGGTCGCCGCGCTCGGCCTGCAAACGCTGGAAGATCCGAAAGGCGTACAGCCGATTTACGCGCCTGCGCCTGTCATCCGCGAGGCCGCGCTGAAAGCGCATCCGAACATTCCTGATTTGCTCAAACCGGTGTTTGCTTCGCTCGATACCAAAACGCTGCAGGGGCTGAACGCGAAAATCGCGGTTGATGGTCAGGATGCGAAGAAGGTGGCGGCGAAGTACTTGCAGGAAAAAGGTTTCGTTAAAAAATAACCGGGCAGTGACCGCCCTGAGCACGATCTTCGGGTCGTGCTCTCTGATATCAGGTAATGTTTTGACTTATCACTCACCCGTTAAAAACCGCGTCCTGCTGACGCTGGTTTTGCTGCTGTTGCTGGCCGGTTTCGGGCTGGCTTTTGTCAGCCATGCGCCCAACCGGCTGGTATCCGGTAAAGGTATTTCACTGGCGAGCCTGCTGCATGGCTATTCTGCATTACTCCTGTTGCCTGCCGTTTTGCTGCTGGCCTGTGCCTTTCTGACCCTTTATGGCCGCCATCATTTGCTGGTGATGCTGCTGGCGGAAATCCTGCTGGCCGTGCTGGTCTGGCTGGCCGGTCACAGCGCGGTGCAACTTGCGGGGGGCGATGAAGACAGTATCGCGCGCACCTCGCTCGGCGGCGGTTTCTGGGCAGGTGCGGCGCTTTGTCTGCTGATCGCCTCCGACGCCATTTCCCGTTTTACCCGTAATCACAGCCTGCGTATTTTGCTCAACGTGCAGATGGTCGTGCCGGTGGTTTTGCTGCTGGCGTACGGTCAGCTTGCCGAACTTTCGCTGCTCAAGGAATACGACAACCGTTCCGACGTGTTCAACGATGCGCTGTGGCAGCATCTCGGCATTTTGTTTGGCACGCTGGTGCCTGCGGTGCTGATCGGTCTGCCGGTCGGGTTGCTGTGTCACCGTAAACCCCGCTGGCGCGGGCCGGTATTGTCGGTGCTGAATATTATTCAGACCGTGCCGTCGATTGCGCTGTTTGGCCTGCTGCTCGCACCGCTGGCGGGGCTGGCAAAAGCGCTGCCGTGGCTGGCCGAACACGGCATCAGTGGCATCGGGCTGGCACCGGCGATTATCGCGCTGGTGCTGTATTCGCTGTTGCCGCTGGTGCGCGGGGTGATTGCCGGGCTGGAGTCGGTGCCGGAATCGGTGATCGAATCTGCCCGCGGCATGGGCATGAACCGTGCGCAGGTGTTTTTCCGCGTGCAGATGCCGATTGCCTTGCCGGTTATCCTGACAGGTGTGCGCATTGTTGCGGTGCAAACGGTCGGTATGGCGATGGTTGCGGCGCTGATTGGCGCGGGCGGACTGGGCGCCATCATGTTCCAGGGTCTGCTCAGCAGTGCGCTGGATCTGGTCTTGCTCGGGGTGATCCCGGCGGTGCTGATGGCCGTTGTTGTCGACAGCGTCTTTAAATTTGCAGTCTCAATTCTGGAAACCACACGCAGATGATTCATTTCAAGCAGGTTAGCAAACACTTTGCCGGAAAAGCGGTCGTGCGCGATCTCACGCTGGAAATGGCCAAAGGCGAATTCACGGTGCTGATCGGCACCTCCGGTTCGGGGAAATCCACCACGCTCAAAATGATCAACCGGCTGGTGGAGCACGATCGCGGGGAGATTTTATTTGCCGGTGAACCCATAGAAAAATTCCGTGCGCAGGATCTGCGCCGCCGGATGGGTTATGCGATCCAGTCCATTGGCCTGTTCCCGCACTGGACGGTGGAGGAGAATATCGCTACCGTGCCACAATTACTGAAATGGCCGAAGGCGAAAATCCGTGACCGCGTGACTGAACTGCTCGAACTCCTCAATCTTGACCCGAAACAGTTCCGTCATCGTTATCCGCATCAGCTTTCCGGCGGACAACAGCAGCGCGTCGGTGTGGCACGGGCGCTGGCTTCTGACCCGGAAGTATTGCTGATGGATGAACCTTTCGGTGCGCTCGATCCGGTGACCCGCGCGACGTTACAGGAAGAAGTGGCGCGCATCCATAAAATCACTCACCGCACCATTGTGCTGGTGACGCACGACATCGACGAAGCGCTGGCGCTGGCTGACCGCATCGTACTGCTCAATGACGGACAAGTGGTGCAGCAGGGGACGCCGCTGGAATTGCTGACCCGACCGGCGACGCCGTTTGTGCGTGATTTCTTCGGTGGCAGCGAGATGGGGATCCGCTTGTTGTCGCTGCGCGAAGTGGGTTCGCTGATGCGGCGCGGCGAGCCGTATTCCGGCAGCCAGTTACCGCTGACCGATACCATGAGCCTCAGTCAGGCGCTGTCAAAATTTGTCGCGCAGCAGGCTCAGCAGTTACCGGTGGTGGATGAACAAGGGCAACCGCTCGGCGTGCTGCATTTTGCGGATCTGACCGCACCGGAGGGCCGCGCATGAAACGGGTATTTGCAGATCCTCTGATTTGGTTATTCGCTTTATTGCTGGCGCTGATTTTCGGTATGACCTCGCTCGGCGGGCTGTTCCACTGGATGTTCCCTGAACTCAGCAGGCCGGTGTATCAGCAGGAAAGCTTTGCCGCGCTGGTGGAAGCCCATCTGTTGCTGGTCGGCATTTCCAGCCTGATTGCGGTGATTATCGGCGTAGCGGCGGGGGTGGGCGTAACACGTCCGGCGGGCAAAGAATTCCGTTCACTGGTGGAAACGCTGGTGGCGATGGGACAGACGTTTCCGCCGGTTGCGGTACTGGCAGTCGCGGTGCCGGTGATGGGATTCAGTGAAAAACCGGCGATTATTGCGCTGGTGCTTTACGGGTTGTTGCCGATCCTGCAGGGGACGATTGCCGGGATTGAATCGGTACCGGCGTCGGCGCGGGAGATTGCGCAGGGCGTGGGGATGAGCCGCTGGCAGATGCTGCGGAAAGTGGAAATTCCGCTGGCCGCACCGGTGATTATTTCCGGCATCCGCACGTCAGTGATTATCAATATCGGGACGGCGGCGATTGCCTCGTCGGTCGGCACGTTAAGCCTCGGCTCGCCGATTATCATCGGCCTGAGCGGTTTTAATACCGCCTACGTATTGCAGGGTGCGGTGATTGTCGCGTTGCTGGCGATTTGCGTAGATATGCTGTTTGAACGCTGGAGCCAAGGGTTACAACGCTGGCAGCAGCGGTCAGTGGACGAATCAGTTCGTTGATGCAGACGGCGGCGCAGGCACCACGGAAGGGGCGTCGTTATCGCTGACCGGTTTCGCGTCGTCCTGAATCACCACCGCATAACCGGCAACCATCACGCCACCAATTGCGCCAATCGCCATCAGACCAAACAGCGCGATAAATAATTTTTTGCCTAGCGAATTCATGTGCAGTACCTCAGGATTTTGAACGGCGAATTATAAATCGTTTCCTCACCCCTGCAACAGACTATTCATGCTGTGATTACTTTTAACGGTGATGCCAGCGCATTTTTTGTCATATACAGAAACTTTTTAGCAACATTTTGACGCGATCGCACGGATTCCCTTGCCGGAAATCAGGGCAATAGCGTTAACTGTTTGCCTTCATTATCACGCTAATAAGTTATTCCTATGACTGGTTCCGCCACCCGTTCCCTGCTGCCATTAATTGCTGCACTGTTTGCGCTGTATTTTATCTGGGGTTCGACCTATTTCGTGATCCGCGTGGGCGTGGAAAGCTGGCCACCGCTGATGATGGCCGGGCTGCGTTTCTTCGTCGCCGGATGTATTTTGTTCACGTTTTTATTGCTGCGCGGGCATAAAGTCCCGACGTTGAAACAGTGGATGGCCGCCGGTGCCGTAGGTATTTTGCTGCTCTCTGTCGGTAACGGGCTGGTGACGGTGGCGGAACATATGCAGGTGCCGTCGGGCATTGCCGCCGTAATGGTCGCCACCGTGCCGCTGTTTACCCTGTGTTTCAGCCGCCTGTGGGGAATGCCCAACAGCCGCCTGGAATGGACCGGTGTCGCCATCGGCCTGTTCGGGATTGTGCTGCTTAATACCGGCAGTAATCTGGAAGGGAACCCGTGGGGCGCGGCGCTGATCCTGCTCGCCTCACTAAGCTGGGCATTCGGTTCGGTGTGGAGTTCTCGCTTGCCGCTGCCAACCGGCCTGATGGCGGGTGCGGCGGAAATGATTATCGCCGGTGTGGTGTTGCTGGTGGCAAGTCGTGTCACCGGGGAACACATGACCGCGACGCCTTCGCTGAGCGGTTTTCTGGCGCTCGGTTATCTGGTGGTATTTGGCTCGATGATTGCCATCAGCGCCTATATGTTTTTGCTGAAAACTGTGCGTCCCGCCGTGGCCACCAGTTATGCCTATGTGAACCCGATTGTGGCGGTGTTGCTCGGCATCGGCTTCGCCGGTGAATCCTTGTCTCCGGTCGAATGGGTGGCGTTGGGCGTGATCCTCTGCGCGGTGCTGCTGGTGACGCTGGGGAAATTTGTGTTCGGGCGTAAGAAGACGGTGATTAAAGAAGTGAAGGTTTAAACCGCTTCCTTTTCGCAAATGTGACAGCTGATTTTGTTTTGCTCCTCCCCTTCGCAGGGGAGGGATCAGACCGGGTTAAGCCTATTTTTTCTCAAAGAAAATCGTCACCCGCGCCACTTCCACGCCGAATTTTTTCAGCGCGGTGACGTTAAACAAGTGCTGTGCGTCCTGCTGATAAATCCAGTCATCGAACGTCAGCCGGTAGGTGCTGCCGCCTGATTTTACGTCCATCACGTATTTCCAGTTAAAGGCATTGCCTGCGGATTGCCCGGTGGCGGTGCCGATAATGTCGCCCGCCGTGCCGGTATAGCTGCCGTCCGCCAGTTTGCGGATCCGCCAGACGCGGGTCTGTTTCTCGCCGTCGTCATACACAAAGTCTTCATGCAACGTCAGCGTATCGCCCGTCACGTCACCGCGGATTTTCACGGTGAAGCGCCGGGTCTGTTTGTTGCTGTAATCCTGCACCATGCCGTAGGCCACGCTGTCACCGGCAAACCAGGTGAAAATATCCAGCTTCGGTTGCGCTTGTGCGTAATCCTGAATATTGGCTTTACAGCCGGTGAGTAACAGCATTCCGCCGACGATCAGCGTGACAAAAATCTTGCGCAGAACAGTCATAAAACCTCCATAAGATGCCATTAATCGGACGCGGATGCGCCGGTCAGCTTGCTGCGTAAATCAGGATATTGCGTGGCGGGCGAGAGCCAGATCGCCAGAAAGGCATCGCGGAATGCCGGGCTGAAAGGCTGACCGACCGGTGTGCTCAGCACGCTGTTTGCGGGCTGGCTGTAAAACTGGCCGCCATTTTCAGTGGCGACAAACATGATTTCGCTGCCGTTGCTGACATCCGGCCAGGTGTTTTGTACCGCCTCCAGCCAGCCATTTTTCTGTGCCTGCGCCAGCAATCCCAGTGCCTGCCATTGTTCTTCTGTTGCTTTGGTCAGCTCCTGATGATCAATACTGCGCAGATACTCAATCTTCAGCGCCTGCGGCCATTTTCCGGCCTGATACGTACCGTCGGGCGTCAGCAGTTGCGAATGATAAACCTCAAAAGGCCCCCAGCTCAGCGTGGCACGCCCGACCTGTTGCCATTGGTTCCACGGCGTGGCGGCAAAGGCAGAGAAAGAAATCATCAGCGAAAGTACGGCCAGAAATGCGCGCATCATCAGGTTTTCCGCTCTGTGTCATGGCTGAGCAGCACCGGCAGGCTGATCAGCGGTAAGAATATCGCCCAGCCCGCCGCCAGCAGAAGCCAGACATAAACCGGTGCGGCGAGAAGTTGCATGGCACCGAGCTGCATGCCGAGGTAATAGGCCAGCGGGCCGCTGACCGCGCCGACAGGCATCAGCCAGTACCATGTCAGCCGTAAATAGCCGAGTAACCACAGCCACCAGGCGCTGAAGCCCAGCCATAACGCCATCATCCACGGCGGTACGGCGGAAGAATCGCTAAATTCAAACAGACCCAAAATGCACCACAGCGAGTCCATCATGATGCCCAGCGTACAGGCAGTGGCGACCCACAACCGGCGTTTTGATGGTGTAAACGCCAGCATCAGAAAACTGCTCAAAAGCAGGAAGAGGATAAACCGTCCGCGCCCCCAGACGGCCAGCGTCCACCAGGCATCAAAACCCAGTGTCAGCAGACAGAAGCGCAAGGTTTTCATCCGCGTCGCTCGGCGACCAACTGCACGGTGCTGATGGTGCGTGCACGAAAACCTGCCTCGCAGTAGCACAGATAAAACAGCCACAGACGGCGGAAATATTCGTCCTGCACGCCGTCAGTCTGTGCATTCCAGTAGCGCTGTACCCGCTCGCGCCATTCATGAAGGGTGCGGGCGTAATCGGAACCGATATCGAACAGATCACGCACCACCAGACTGGTGCAGCGGGTCATGGTGTCATTCATGGCGGTAATTGAGGGCAGAAAACCGCCGGGAAAAACGTAGCACTGAATAAAATCGACGTTACGGCTGTAGGCGGCATAACGCTGGTCGGCGATGGTGATTGCCTGAATTGCCATACGCCCGTGCGGTTTGAGCAGCGCATTGCAGCGTTTGAAAAAGGTGGAGAGATAGCGTTTGCCGACTGCTTCGATCATCTCTATCGACACCAGTTTGTCGAACTGCCCCTGCAGCGAACGATAGTCTTCGAACAGCACCGTCACGCGGTCACTCAGCCCGGCTTTTTCAATCCGCTCACAGGCAAAGCGATATTGCTCGCGGGAAATGGTGGTGGTGGTGACCTGACAGCCGTATTCGCGCGCGGCAAATTCGGCCATCGCGCCCCAGCCGGTGCCGATTTCCAGCAGATGATCGCCCGCTTTTAATTGCAGCTGTTCACACAGGCGGCGCATTTTGGCTTCCTGCGCCTGTTCCAGCGTCATCTGCGGCTCCTGATACCAGGCCGAGGAATACAGCATCTTCTCATCGAGAAAACCCTGATAAAAATCGTTGCCCAGATCGTAATGCGCCGAGATATTTTTACGCGCCTGCGACGGACTGTTGCGGCGGAAAAAATGAATGACTTTTTTGGCCGGTGTGCTGAGCCAGCTGAGGCGTGCCTCGATTTTATCGACCAGCTTCAGGTTCTCGGCCAGCAGTTGCAGCACGACGGTCAGATTAGGCGTGGTCCAGTCGCCATCAATAAAACTCTCACCCGCTGCGACGCTGCCGCCCAGTAAGACACGCCGGTAAGCGCGCTGATGCAGAATGTCAATTTCACCCTGCAAGATAGCCGTCGGATCGCCAAAAAATATCGCCTGCTCACCGGGTTCACGCAGCGTCAGGCCCGCGCCTTTGAGCTGCTTCAGGACGCTAAGGATGAGCGCGCGCGCCGCTTTGCTGCGCCTGTTATTCGTCCCTTCACGGGCGAGTTGCATTTCAGGTTGGCTCATGGTCAGTCCTTATCAACGGGAGGATGAGAATAAATGGGCGCCCGTTTCAGCCACAGTTTCAGTGCCTGCCAGTAGATAGTCAGTGCGGTTTTAGCGGTCATGACAGGCAGCCGCCACAATTGCTGACGCAGCGCCGCGCGGGTCAGCGGACGGGCTGTCAGTGAAAGGGCGGCATCGAATTCCCGTTCTTTACGGTAATTTTCGATAGTGATGTGTAACTGCTTTCCAGGGGGTGTCAGCCGCCAGTGATAGACCATGTCCATCGGATTAAAGGGCGACACATGAAAGGCTTTCGGCACCGGTTGTGAACCGTCAGGCAGAACGGCGTAGGTGTGACGTTCGTTCCAGGGGGTATTGCGCACCTCGGCCAGCATCCAGCGCAAAACACCATGCTGATCATAAAGATAGTAAAAATTCACCGGATTGAAATAACAGCCGAAATAACACAACTGACATAACAACATCACCCGCCCGTCCGGGCGTTCGCCGGTCAGCGCTTCAATTCTCGCCTGCGCTTTGGTTTTGATATCACCGCCGCCGAGATAATCTTTGCGGCGAAAACTGGCGGCGGAAAACCGGTCGAGCTGGATACCTTGTGCAGGTAACTGGTCCAGTTCATCAAGGTCAATCAGCGGCATGAAAATATCGTAGTCGAATCGGTGTTCAACCGGCGTAAACCGCCGATGGCGCACCGTGCCGACATACAACTGGCTGTTCATGACGCCTCCCGTTTTTCCTGCTCATTCTGTTGCTGCGCACTGAAAAGTTGCAGATTGAGTTGTTCCACCACGTCACGCGCACTGTTGACACCGTCTTCGTGAAAGCCGTTGTACCAGTACGCACCGCAGAACCAGGTGCGGTTGTGGCCGTTGATCCGGTGGCGTTCCTGCTGTGCGTGGCGGCTGGCCAGATTGAGAACCGGGTGCATATACGTGGTGCGGAACAGGACTTTGTTTTCATCAATCGGCGTCAGCGGATTGAGTGACACGCAAAATGTCTGCGGCGTATTCAGCCCCTGCAAAATATTCATGTTATAGGTCACGCTGGCGCGGCGGCGGTGCGAAGGATTGCTGTCGCGTATATCCGCGTGGTCCGCCAGATTCAGCGCGTTCGGCAACTGATAATTCCAGCTCGCCCAGGCGCGTTTTTCGCGAGGCAGCAGGTGGGTATCGGTATGCAAAATGACGTCGTTGCTCTGATAAGGCAGGGCAGTGAGAATGCTTTGCTCATCAGCAGTGGCGTTGTCACCCAGAATGGTCAGCACCTGATCGGAATGGCAGGCGAAAATAATCTGATCAAAATGCGCCTCGCCATGCGGGGAATGCAGCGTCACACCGCAGGGTGTGCGGACGACTTTACTGACCGGTGCGCTGGTCAGCAGCCTGACGCGGGCCGGCAGTTTTTCCTGCATCCGGCGGATATATTCCCGTGAACCGCCGGGGACCACCATCCATTGCGGGCGGTTGCTGATGTCCAGTAATCCGTGATTATCGAAAAAGCGCAGGAACATCGACAGGGGGAAATTCGCCATATCGCTCAGCGAAGAAGACCAGATGGCCGCCCCCATCGGCAGCACATAATGCAGGGCGAAAAACGGGGTGAAACCGTTTTGATCGAGCAAGTCAGCCAACGTATCTTCGTCATTGTGCGGATTCAGCAGGCGCGCCTTGCACAGTTTGTTAAACCGCAGGATCTCGAGAATAAAGCGCCAGAATTGCGGTTTGAGCAGGTTGCGGCGCTGGGCAAACAGGCTGTTCAGCGAGTGGCCGTTGTATTCGAGTTTATTAACCGGATTGCGTACGGAAAAACTCATTTCCGTCGGCTGTCCTTCAATGCCCAGTTCTTTGAGCAGGGCAATAAAATGCGGGTATGTCCGGGAGTTATAGACAATAAAACCGGTATCGATGGCGTATTCTTTTCCGTCGGAAATTACATCCTGCGTGGCAGTATGTCCGCCTAAGGTTTCAGACGCTTCAAAGACGGTAATCTCACAGCCGGGCTGACTTTTTGTCAGCAGCCAGGCACAGCTCAGCCCTGAAATTCCGCTGCCTACAATCGCCACTTTTGTTGTCATTTTATTTCACCATTTTCCGGCATAACCATTGTTGCAAACTGACGGGCAGCAAGGAGAGCACCTTGAGTAAACGGGCAAAAAGCGGAGGGAAGGCGATTTCACTCGCACCGCGCGCCAGTTTTTTTCGGATGTGCTTCGACGCCTGGGCGACGCTCACCATCATCGGCATCGGGAAGTCATTGCGCGATGTCAGTGGTGTTTCGACAAAACCCGGCTGAATCAGCGAAATGTGAATCTGACGTTTCGCCAGATCAACCGCCAGAGAGCGGGCAAAAAAGGCCAGCGCGGCTTTGGATGCCCCATAGGCTTCACTGCGTGAAAACGGCAGCAGCCAGGCGACGGAACCCACCAGCGCTATCCGGCTGCCGGGCGCTAAGCCGGGGAGCAGGGCGTCGAGGCAATTGACCGGACCGGAAAAATTGGTGTTCATCACCCGCATGACTTTTTCCGCATCGACGACGCCGTTGTCGAGATATTCGCAGGTGCCCGCGCAAAGAATCACCAAATCGGCCTGCCTGCGCTGCAATGCTTCACGGGTAGCCTGTAAATCGGTGATATCAAAACACAGCGGGATGATCAGCGGGCTGGTTGCGGCCACTGCCGTCAGCTTTGCGCCATCTCGCCCGCAGGCAATGACCTCCCAGCCTCCGCTGGCATAATCCAGTGCCAGTTGTTTGCCAATGCCAGAACTGGCACCGGTAATCAGTACGCGCCCCATTATTTCAACCTGGCTTTGACGGCGCGCACGACACCGCCGAGCACCGGAATGTGCTCGTACAACATGGCACCGAGATCGTAATAATCGCGCTGATAGATAATAAGGTTTTCATTCAGGCGCAGATGGCTTGTGCCATCAAGAAACATTGCCTGACCTTTTTTCAACGCCGGGTGTGAGAATTCCATCCGCCAGAACAGCGACACTTCGTCACCCTGAATAAGTGGAGGCTGGATCTCAAAGCGGCAGTAATTCGTTTTCTCAAGCAGCTGCGCAAAATAGTGTTCCAGCGCATCCACGCCGTCGTAATGTGAAACCGGATCGATAAACACCACATTCGGATGATAAATAAGGGAAAGCTGCGGCAGGCGGCTGGTATCAAGGTGACGGTAAAATTCGCACAGCCGTGCCAGAACATCGGCCGGGGTTGCGTGTTCGGAAGCATGTTTAAGCATCATTTTTTCCTTCCCGGCGAACAGGCTCAATACGAAGACTGGCGCGATGATCATCGTCATCGGGGGAGGCGCTGAGCTCATCTTCCTTAGCGTCTGTTTCTTCTGCGCCGAGCAGGATAGCTGAGCTGCCCAGCAGGATGATCGACAAACCCTGCGCCATCCAGTTCTGCAGCCGCTGGCGCTGAACCTGCGTCAGCTTGCCTTCGGACCACAACAGAATTTGCGAGCCGCTCAGGTTTTCCAGATACGGCTCGCTGAGAGGAACCGGCAATATTTCGACCTGCAAACCTTCTTCGCACCGCACAATGGCCTCAAGCCACAACTCGGTGCTGTCTGTATTCCCCCAGCCGATCAACGTGGCAGCCGGTCCGGGACGCTTACGGGCGGCGTTCATGCACATCACCGCGTGTTCAATGATCAGACCGTCAAGCTGGCTGCGTAGCATCAGCAGCCGTGAATCGCCGGAACTCAGGCGCTCACGCAGGGGGCGAAGCACGTTATTCACAAATGTTACCGCCGGGTATTCACGACCGAACTCCAGCATCAACTGACGAACTTTTTGCGGGCGGCCATCCTGTAAGGCGGTCAGCAGCTGATGTTCTGACTGCGACCAGCCACCGGGTAGCACGTCCACTTTACCTTCCAGCAAAGATTTCACCTGACCAACCGGAATACCGCGATTGATCCAGCCCAGAATGGTGCGGATGGTGTCGAGATCATCATCATTAAACAGACGATGGCCACCCTCTGTGCGCTGTGGCTTCAGCAGGCCATAACGCCGCTGCCAGGCACGCAACGTGACGGGGTTGATACCACAAATTCGGGCGACTTCACCGATGCTGTACAGAGACATATTTCCATCCAAATATTCATACCACTTATAAGCTAACTCTAGCGCCACATCGTAAAGTTGTACAACTTTATTATTTCTGTACAACTTGGAAAATCCTTTTGGTTACACTTTTTTAACTTGCGACATTCTCATATAAGAGATATTTTCCCTGTATTGAGATTTTACGGCAGGGTAAGAAAATGGGAGAAGGGCAGGACAATCACGATCTCCGTCTGGCGGAACGGCTGGCTGAATTACGCGTCAGCCAGGGCTGGTCACTTGAACAACTGGCGCAGATGACCGGCATAAGCCGCGCGACACTTTCACGCGTGGAGCGGGCAGAGACCAGCCCGACGGCCTCGTTGCTGGGCAAACTGAGTGCGGCTTACGGGCTGACCACTTCCCGTTTGCTGATGGCGCTGGAAGATAACCCCCCGGAGCTTATCCGCGCATCGCAACAACCGGTGTGGCATGACCGGGAAACCGGCTTCGAGCGTCGTTCCGTTTCCGCACCAGCACCGGGTTTTCGTGCTGAGTTGATTTCAGGTGTGCTGAAAGCTGGCGCCAGCATTACTTACGACGCACCGCCGGTAGAGGGACTCGAACAGCATATCTGGATGCTTGAAGGTGTACTGGAATTTGTGCTCGATGGCCGCAGTTACCGGCTGGAACCGGGCGACTGCCTGCGTTTTCATCTTCACGGCAGGACTTCTTTCTACGTACCCGGCCCGGCAGATGCCCGCTACGCCATCGTCATTTCACGTCCTTAAATGTCTGACTGAGTAAGGTTTAACATGATGCAAAACAGCAATGAAGTGGTGATCAGTGAAGTGCAGGGCGGCGTATTGTCGCAAATCGATCTGGATGCGCTGGCCGAAACCCTGATGCAGTCCGTGGCGTTGGGTGCCAGCATCGGTTTTATTTTGCCTTTCGGTTTTGTGCAGGCGCAGGCGTTCTGGCAAAAGCTGTTACCGGCTTTTGAGCGTGGCGAAAAACGCCTGCTGGTGGCGCGCATGGCAGGAAAAATCGTCGGCACGGTGCAACTGGTGGTCGATCAGCCCGCCAACGGCGCGCACCGCGGTGACGTGGTTAAACTGATGGTTCACCCCGATGGCCGCCGCAAGGGTATCGCGCGTAAACTGATGACGGCGGTTGAAGCGCTGGCGCGGGAAGAGGGCAAAAGCTTGCTGGTGCTGGATACCGTCACCGGCAGTCCGGCACAGACATTGTATGAAAATCAGGGTTTCACCCTGAGCGGGACGATTCCGCATTATGCGATGTCGACGGGGGGAATGCTGGAGTCGACGAGTGTGATGTATAAGGTGCTGGTGTGATCTGATTTTGACCGAATCAGGGGCGGTTTTAACTTCAACTTCAACTTCAACTTCAAATTCAAGGTCGTGGGCGTCGGCCCACACCGACTTGGGGGACGGCTTATCGCCGCCGCCCCCCAAGACCCCCCGGGCTCTTTCACTGCGCGCTCCGCTCGCTGACTATGTTTCATCAGCCGCAGTGATAGCCGCAAAATCCCGCCGCTGCGCGGTTCCCTCCCATCGGGTTACAACCCGCGCAAAAACATGCGCGGTTTTCCACCTCTCGTCCGGCGGTATTTTGGAACCGGCCTCAGGCTCTTAATTCACAACCTGACTGATTTTGAAATCTTAAACTGTCTGCCCTTGAATTTAAGATCCCGCGGGCGATTCAGAAATCTTGCTGAACGGAGCGGCTTCGAGACCTATGGCTCGAAGACCGAGAGAAGGTACCGCGCAGCGGCAAGATTTCCAGCCTGTCGCTGTGGTTTCTGAAACATAGCCAGCGAGGGAAGCGCGCAGTTAAAAAAACGCAGGATTCCAAAGGGTTTCGTTTAAAACCCTTTGGGCCAGTGTGGGCGGCGAGCCCACGGTGTTGACCTTAAAGAGGCCGAAATATAGCAGCGGCCTCCGCTATCTCTTCTGGATATACGTCAGCGCTAACGCCACTGCCAGCACTAACCCTTTGATGATATCCATCGCATAATACGGCACCGACAACATCACCAGCCCGTTCGACAGCACGCCTAAAATCACCGCGCCAAGCAGTGTGCCGAGCGCATTAGGCTTACCGGAACCGGCCAGCGAGAAACCGATATAAGCGGCGGCAACGGCATCCATCAGATAGCCGCCACCGGCATTCACCTGTGAAGACCCGATGCGTGAAGCCAGCAAAATCCCGCCTGCACCGGCCAGAACAGATGACATCACATACGCAATCACGCGGTAGCGCGCGGTGCGGATCCCCGCCAGACGTGCGGCCAGCGGATTTCCGCCGATGGCGTACATGCGGCGGCCATGCTTGGTCAGCGACATAAACAGTTGCACCGCAATGGTCACGACGGCCATCACGATCACAATCACCGGCACCTGACCGAGCAGGCTGAACACCGCAGGGACCGTGCCTTCGGCCATGTCGCCGCTCGGCAATAACATGTTTTCAGTGATGGAACCGCCGTAGCTGTAAGTCATCGCTGCGCCCTGAATCACAAACAGACTGGCGAGCGTTGCCAGCATGTCAGGAATTTTCAGGATGACGATCAGAAAGGCGTTGAACAGGCCGACCAGCGTACACAACGCCAGCGTGATAAGTATCGCTTCGGTCGTGCCAAAACCGTGCCAGACGAACATCGAAATCACCAGCGCATTGGCAAGCGATGCCGTGGAGCCGACCGATAAATCGAAGCCGCCGACCGCCAGGGAAATCGACACGCCGATGGCAATCACCGTCACGATGGCAATCGAACGCAAGATATTGATGATGTTCGACGGTTCGAGGAAGTTATCTGACGCCAGACCAAAAGCGGCGATCAGCAACACCACGGTCAGCAACATGCCCCATTTATATAAAAATTCGAACAGCTGATGACGCCACGGCTGGCGGGCATCGGGCACGTTTTCTTTACTCACCACGGCTTTGTTCACGCGGGTATTCCTCCGGTTGAATAGACTAATAAGGTTTCTTCGTCGACGTCTGCGGCGTTCAGTTCGGCGACGATACGGCCGTCCCATAACACCAGAATGCGGTCGCATAAACCGACCAGTTCGGCGAACTCACCGGAAGCATAAATAATGCCTTTTCCCTGTTGCGCCAGGCCGTCGATCAGCCTGAACACGTCCGTTTTGGCCTTGATGTCCACGCCTTTGGTCGGTTCGTCGAAGATCAACACCTGACTCTCACTGCGCAGCCATTTCCCGATGGCGACCTTTTGCTGGTTGCCGCCGGAAAGCCGGGCCAGCTTCTGCATCGGCCCGGAAGCACGAATGCCTAAGCGGCTGATAATGTCTTTTGCCCATGACAGCGACTGGCGCGCGTTGAAAATACTCCAGCGCGAAAAGGTGTCATCAGCGGTCACACTCAGGTTCATCGGGATATTTTCGTCAATGAAAATCCCTTCCTTGCGCCGTTCTTCCGGTACCAACGCCAGCCCCTGTTCGACAGAAAGGTGCGGCTCCTTCGGCTTCCACGGTTTGCCATTCAGCTCACCGCTTTCTACCTGACTCGGCGTTGCACCAAACAACGCTTTGCACAGTTCCGTTTTTCCGGCTCCCGCCAGCCCGGCAATGCCGAGAATTTCGCCACGATGCAGTCGCAGCGAGATATCCCGCAGTTTGTCTTTATCGTGCATCCCGTGAATGCTTAGCAGCGTTTCACCGCTGTGCGGCGGACGGCGCGGCGGATAGATATCGTCGAGCTGATGGCCGATCATTTTCTCGATAATGTGCTCGTTGCTCAGGCCGTCCATGCTGTCATCGCTGACCAGACGCCCGTCACGCAGCACCGTCATACGGTCGCAGATATCGCGCAGTTCATGAATGCGGTGCGAGATAAATACGATCGCCATTCCGGCGGCTTTCAGCTTGCGGACCAGCGCGAACAGGCGTGCACTTTCCGCCTGATCCAGCGGGGCGGTCGGTTCATCAAGGATCAGAAAACGGCATTTATGCGATAACGCCCGCGCCAGCAAAATCAGTTGTTTCTCGGCCAGCGTGCAGCTTTCGATCCGCGCCCGCAGGCTGATGTTCAGCCCGAGTTGCTCAGTCAGCAGTTGCGCCTGACGATAAAGTTGCGGCCAGTTATGCAGATGGCCCGGTTCGGAAAGGCGGTCGAGCATGATGTTTTCGGCAACGTTCAGCGTCGGCACCAGCGCGACGTCCACTTCCTGCTGCACCAGATGAATACCGTGCTCGCGGGCATGATGCGGCAGGCGGATATTTACCGCTTCGCCGTCGATAGTGATCTGCCCGGTGTAATGGTCATGCGTGCCGGAAAGCACCGCCATCAGCGTCGATTTCCCCGCGCCGTTTGCGCCGACTAATGCATGGACGGATCCGCCTTCCAGCGTGAAATCCACCTGGCGCAGGGCAGGGAAACCGGCAAATGAAATCGAGATATTACGCATCTCAAGGAGGGAGGAAGTCACTGGGCGTTGGGCCTTATTAAATAGACGGTTGGGGGTTTAGACGTTTAGCCGTCTAAGACTCGCAGTAGCAGAGTTTTAACATATCAGGGAATTTAAGCAACAAAATAAAAGTGATAACTAAGAGCGAAAAGATCTAAAGTCTTCAGCGGAAACTCGATCGACTCCCTCCCCTGCGAAGGGGAGGGTTGGGGTGGGGTATTAAAGACAAATCAGCGGGTTAAGTTACCGGACAGGCATTTGCGTTAATACTTAAAACCCCCTCCCGGCCTCCCCCTTCGCAGGGGGAGGAGCTAAAAGCAGATCATTCCTCGCTGAATCCAAGCGCCACCCCAAGCCCGTCCGCTGCCCGGACAGACACACGGTTAACGTCATCCCTGAAAGGTATTTCCCCGACCCGCAAACTATTCCGTACTGCCTCCAGCGACCGCGTGGCGAATTCCAGTCCGACCATGCGGGCGCTGCCGTTCTCGCCTTCCGGCACAATGCCGAATTCGGCGGCGGCTTGCTCCGGTGTGATAAACCGGACGGTGGCGCGGCCTGCGCGCAGCACGACTTCCTGCGGTTTGAACTCCAGCGCACTGACACCAAACAATTCGCCATACACCTGAGCGGCTTCCTGCGGATTTGCCGCAGAAATCACGAAACCGGTGATATCGGCAACACCGTTCGGGTGGTGTTGCCATTCGTTGCGCCACACCAGTTCCGGCGTCAGATGATGACAAAAGAAACTGCGGCCATTCGGTACGCGGCTGGCGGCCAGCGGTACGGTGCGGAATCGCGCATTCGGTGAAGTGCCGTCGTTGAGCCCGACGGGGCGGAAGAACTCCGCCGGTGCGGAACCGGCAATATCTTGCTGTTGCAGATGTTCGTATACCGCCGATGAATTCTGCGTTTTCCACACCAGACCGGTCAGGCCAAGCGGTGCCTGCCACAGGTCTTTGCGGGTGTGAGCGTTGCCCGGCTCATAGCCGAGCAGTTCAAGATAGTTTTCGCCGAAAATCGCCAGATGATTACTGGATCCCAGCGAGTGATGGCCACGCGGCGTGAGATGAAACCCCAAACGGCGGAACTGCTGCCCGGCCTGATCCAGTTGTTCGGCGACGTTGATCACCACGTGATCAAGCTGCGGGCGAAGGGGCTGCGAATGTTGTGCTTCAGTCATTAAACGGTTCTCCCAGCGTTAACATCAGACGGTTTGCCCAGGCGAAGAACGCCGCAGACTGCGCCAGATCGACAATCTCCAGCTCACTTAAACCTTGCTCGCGCAGCGCCGCAATGTGCTGCTCCGTGGCGACCGGTGGGGTAGCGGAAAGCGCGGCGGCGAAATCAATTTCAGCCTGCCAGCGCGGGGATTGCTCTTTGCTGAGAATGCCGCCCGGCGGGGTGTCGATCAGGCGCTGGACATCTTCCGTCTGTTTGGAAAGCTGGCTGGCTTTGCGTGAATGCACCGAGGCGCAGTAAATACAGCCGTTAATTTTGCTGGCAACCGTCGCCGCCAGTTCGCGCTCATTGCGCGGCAGCCCGCCGGAGGTGTAGAAAATCCCTTTGTCGGTCAGCGTGCGCTGTTCGAGTACCGGTAAATTGCGGCCTAACAGGCGGAAATAGTCAGAATCGGTATGGCCGAATTTCGCCAGTATCGCCTGCTGGGCTTCATCAAATTCTTCCAGTTTTTTCGCCGGGATCCACGGCTCCCAGCCCAGTTCTTCCTGGGTAAAGGCCTGCGGTGCATCGCGGCCGCTGTGGGTATTGGGTTCGGTGCGCCAGAACGCGGCACCGACCTGCTTATTGCTGCCGTTCTCCACCGGCTTGCCACCGATCAGACGGTAGCTGCGCAGCACACGGCTCTGGAAACTGACGAAGGCGATCAGTTGCGACAGCGTCACAATGGCATCCACCGACCAGCCGGCTTTTTTCAGTGCCTGCAAATGCGCCGGCGTCGCGCTGGCAGGTTTGAAGCTCAGGCGTTCGCCGTGGGTCAGTGCCGCGTCGAGGCGTGCGGTTTCGTCGATATCCGGCAAATCCTGCAAACGCTCGGAATAGTGGTTAGTCAGTTGCGAATCGCCGTGCCAGCGCGCGACGTTTTGCGCCAGCCGCAGGCGCTCAGCCAGTGAGAAATCCACGCCATCCTGTTCGGTAAACAGCGCGTCATAGCTGCCCTGTGCGTGACGGGTGGCGGCGTCGCGGGTATCGCGAGCCTGTTTCAATGCGGAATCCGGGGCAATATCGGCCAGTTTTTCCAGCAGGTCGGTCGAACAGGTAGTCATAGGGCTTCCCTTGAGAATGAGGAATCGGCAGAAGAGGTGGAAACACTGCGCTGCGGCGTGCGGCGAACCCAGCCGAGCGCGGGCGCAACGTGACGGGCAATCAGTTCGATGGAGCGTAAAATATACGGATGCGGCGGATCGATGGAATGCACCTGAAACGCCAGATCGGTGACGCGGGCCAGCGCGGTATCGGCCTGCAACGTTGCGGTCACCTGCGCTGGCGTGCCGAGATGCACGTCGAAGGCGCGGATGTAATCATCCAGCGTGTCGCCTTGCACCGTCTGTCCGCTGGCGCGGTGATTTTCGGCCTGACGGCGTAAGCCTTTTTGCGCCAGCTCACGCGCTTCATCGCCGTTTTCGGTGACGAATGCGGTACGCGAACCCATGATGCGCGGCGCTACGCCGTCGGGCAGTGCATCCAGATAGGCATCAATGATCGGGTTTTGCAGCTCATCGAGACGCAAATCCTGCGCGTCCGCCGGACGTGGCTGGGTGCGCGAGAGCATCAGTCCGTCGCCGGATTTACCGGCACGTGCGCCGCCGTCCACCGAGAAAGTCGCCTGCCAGACGCGGTTCGCCAGTTGCGGCGCCGCCGGATATAAGCGGTTATCGGTGCCCGCCAGCGGTTCGCCACGCCAGGCGGTGAGCAGGGTTTGCAGATTATTGCCAAATGCCGTACCGCGTTCGTGACTTTCCAGCCCGAACGGCGGGAAGGATGACGGTGTGCCGCCCGAGCCTAAACCAACCTCAAGCCGCCCGCCGGAGAGTAAATCCAGCACGGCGGTGTCTTCGGCAACGCGCAATGCGTTTTCCATCGGCAGGGTGATTACGCCGGTGCCGAGACGGATAAAGCGGGTATGTGCCGCGACCAGCGCAAGAAAAACCAGTGGCGCAGGCAGGCCGCCCTCGGCTTCATGAAAATGGTGCTGCGCGACCCACGCGGAATCAAAACCTAACTGTTCGGCATGAATGATTTGCTCGGTCGCCAGCCGGTAACGTTCCTGCGCACTGGTGTTGTCCAGCAGGCGGGTGAAAAATCCAAGACGTTTACTGCTCATAATGTCCCTCTTGTTTCATGGTCTGGTTTATGCGGCGCGGTGGCGACCGGGAATAGCATCGATTAGCTGGCGGGTGTAATCGCTGGAAGGCAGGGCGAAAACGTCTTCCACCTTGCCGGAATCCACCTGCTGCCCGCGGTTTAACACCGAGACGCTGTGTGAGATTTGCCGGACGGTGGCCAGATCGTGCGAAATAAACAAATAGGTCAGGCCGAGTGAGTCCTGTAACTGCTGAAGTAACGTCAGGATTTGCGCCTGCACGGTGACGTCGAGCGCCGACGTGGCTTCATCAAGGATCAGCACTTTCGGCTCTAAAATCAGTGCGCGCGCAATCGCCACACGCTGGCGCTGACCGCCGGACAGTTCGCGAGGTTTACGGCTGAGTAATTCTTCCGGCAGCGCCACGCGGCGGGCGATATCCAGCACCCGTTCACGGCGCACGGCAGCCGGGATTTTTTCGAAATTCAGCAGCGGTTCTTCGATCACGCGAAACAGCGTTTGCGACGGATCCAGCGAGGCGAACGGGTTCTGATATACCAGCTGGATTTTCTTGCGTAACTGCCGCAAGGCTTCACCTTTTAGCCGTGTGATGTCTTCACCGTCGATCAGTACGCGTCCGCTGTCCGGTTTCTGAAAACCGAGCAGAATGCGCGCCAGCGTGGTTTTGCCGGAGCCGGATTCGCCGACCAGCGAATGGGTGGTGCCGCGCGGAATGCTGAATGACACGTGATCCACCGCGCGGAACGCCGCCTGATGTTTGCCACCCAGCGTGAAATCATGGGTGATGTTTTCGACCACCAGCACCGGATCTTCCGCTGCGCGAAGTTGTGCACGGTGACGGCCGGAAAGGGCCGGGGCATCGGCGAAAAGCTGGCGGGTGTAATCACTTTTCGGTGCATCCAGCACCTCGCGTGTGATGCCCTGTTCCTGCACTTTGCCGTGACGGAACACCAGCAACCGGTCAGCGCGTTCGGCAGCAATCGCCAGGTCATGCGTCACCAGCAACACGGCGGTGCCGGATTCGCGGCGCAGTTCGTCGATCAAATCCAGAATGCGTTTTTGCACTGTGACGTCCAGCGCGCTGGTCGGCTCATCGGCGATGATCAGCGCCGGTTGCAGCGCAATGGCAATGGCGATTAAAACACGCTGTTTCATGCCGCCGGAAAGCTCGTGCGGATACTGTTTCGCCCGTTGCTCAGGGTGCGAAAGACCGACGCGTGACAGCAGTTCCACCACGCGGGCGTCGCGCTGCACACGCGGCAGGCGCTGATGGATATCGAGAATTTCCGCCACCTGCGAACCGATGGTTTTCACCGGATCCAGCGAACTGGTCGGATCCTGCGGAATGAGGCTGATGCGCGCACCGCGCAGGGCATCAAGGCGACGCTGCGACCACTGGCTGATGTCGGTGCCGTTCAGGCGGATTTCGCCCTGTTCGATATGGCCGTTCTCTGCCAGCAGGCCAATAATCGCCTGTGCGGTGGTGGTTTTCCCTGAGCCGGATTCGCCGACCAGCGCCAGCACCTCCCCGGCGTTAATGGAAAACGATACGTTATGCACCACCGGTTTGCCGTCGTAGGCAATCGATACGTTTTCCAGTTCGAGAACCGGCGGAGCGTCATGCGTAAAAGTGGCCTGTGCGTTCATCGCGTTCTCCTGCGTAATGACTGGCTGATGCGGTTGGCGGAAAGCACCACTAAAACCACCACCACGCCGGGGAAAGTGGTCAGCCACCAGGCGGTGGAAATGTAATTGCGGCCTTCGGCAATCAGTAACCCCCATTCCGGTGTCGGCGGTGGCGTGCCATAACCGAGAAAACTCAGGGTGGAAATCGCCAGAATCGCGCTGCCAAACTGCAACGCCGAGAAGGCGATCACTGAGGTCAGCGAGTTGGGCAAAATGTGTCGCCACAAAACAGCGAAGAAGGATCCGCCGCTGCCGTACGCGGCTTCGACGTAATCGCTGTGACGTACCAGCACCACTTCGGCGCGTGCCAGGCGGGCGAAGTTGGCAACCGACGTGACACCGACGGCAATCGCTGCGTGCACCGTGCCGAAACCAAGCAGAATAATCACGCTCAGTGACAACAGCAGGCCGGGAATTGACAGCAATACGTCATTGATGCGCATGACAATGGCATCCACCAGACCGCCGCTGGCACCCGCCGCCAGCCCTAACGCGGTGCCGAACACCAGCCCGAGCGCCACCGCGACCAGTGCACCGGAAAGGGAATGCGATGCGCCATACACAATGCGTGCGTACACATCGCGGCCGAGCTGATCCGTGCCCAGCCAGTGTCCGGCCTGCGGCGCCAGACGCTGCGCACCGGCAATCCCTTCGGTACCGCTGTAATCCGTAAATAAGCCGGGGGCAATCGCCCACAAAATGACGGTCGCCATCACCAGCCAGGCGAGAATTAACCCCGGTTGCAGGCGGGCAGGTTTCCAGCGGCGGCGCTGTGTCACCGGCAACGACAGAATGCTTTTGCCAAGCGGTAAGCTGCTCATGCGGTGGCTCCTCCTGAATGTTTAGAGGCAGAGGTTTTAAGGCGCGGGTCGAGCAGCGGATACAGCAAATCGACCAGTAAATTGATGCCAACAAAGGCGGCGGCGGAAATCACCACAATCGCCTGCAATACCGCGACATCCTGATTATTCACTGCCTGCTGGGTCAGTTGCCCGAGGCCGTTAAGACCGAAGACGGTTTCGGTGATCAGCGCTCCGGCAATCAGTTCGCCAAACAGCAAACCGGCAATGGTCAGCGCCGGAAGCAGGGCGTTGCGCGCCACATGACGCCACAACACGCCGCTGCGGCTGGCACCTTTGGCGCGGGCGACGGCGACAAACGGCTGGGTTTGCACCTGATCAATACTGCGGATGAGGATCTGCGCCAGCGGCGCGGAAATCGGTACCGCCAGGGTGATAACCGGCAGAATCAGCCCGACCCATTCACCCGGATTAATCACCGGGATCCAGCGCAGATGGAACGAGAAAAACTGAATCAGCGCGATGCCCAGCCAGAAGGTCGGGATGGAAATAAACAGCGACGGCAGCGCCTGCAAAGCATTTTTCAGCCAGCCGAAATGCAGCAGGCTGGAGAGAAATGCCAGCGCAAAAGCCACCACGGCGGCCAGAGCAAAACCCATCAGTGCCAGACGCAGTGTCGGCGGAAAGTTGCTGCTGAGTAATTCGGTGACCGGTACGCCAGCCTGAATCGAGTAACCCAGATCCCCGCGCAGGAAATTGCCCAGCGTATGCAGATATTGTTGCCAGACCGGCACATCCGCGCCGTAAGCGGCACGCATATCGGCGATTTGTGCCGGGCTTAATCCCATGTCCGGGTTCTGGAATTTAATCAGAATCGCGTCGCCGGGCAGCACCTGCAACAGGATGAAGGAGACGGTAAACGCCGCCCACAACACCAGCAAAGCCTGCCCGAATCGACCGCTAACGTATCGGCTCATGATTTACTCCCGTCTGTTAATGCTTTTCCAGCCATGCGCCGTAGAAGCTCGGACGCCCGACCGCTTCAAAGCTTACGCCTTTGAAATACGGCGCACTGGCAAACACCTGCGGCTCTTCGAAAATCGGAATGACATACGCCTGATCGAGCAGGTAGTTCTGCACGTCACCGGTCAGTTCAAGCCGTTTTTTCGGATCGACTTCGGCAGAAATCGCGGTCAGCAGATCGTTAAGTTTGTCGTCACGGAAGCTTTTCACCTTGCTGCTCAGGCCGCCTTTTTGCAGCAGCGCATCGCGGTTGGTCGGGTAGAAGGAGCTTTTGATGACGTCCGGATCGGCGCGTCCGACTTCCACCACGTTAGTCGGGGTTTTCTCCGGATCGAGGTTATCCGCTACGCGGCTGCCCGCGTCGCCCGCCAGAATATTCAGCTTCGCGCCGACCTGGCTCCATTGCTGGGAAACCAGTTGCAACACCTCTTTGTTCTGCGGCTGTGGCAGCGATTCATAAATAGTCAGTGACAGCGTTTTGCCGTCTTTCTGGCGGATGCCGTCCGGGCCTGGTTTCCAGCCCGCCTCATCGAGCAGCTTTTTGGACAGCGTCGGGTCGTAGGTCAGTTTGTGGCTCAGATCGACATAACCGGCCGCCGTTTTGGCAATCACCGAAGTGGCCTGCGGATAGTTTGGTGAGAACAGCGTATCGACCACCTGTTTGCTGTTGGTGGCGTGCAGCAGCGCCTGACGCACTTTCAGATCCGACACCAGCGCGTTGTCCGGCCGGAACGAAATGCTGTCGTTAACGCCTTTGGTCGGCGCGGCATAAAGCGGGAAGTTCTGGTCTTTGGCCTGTTTCTCGTCATACGCCTGAACCTGACGGATGAAATCAGCCTGACCCGCCAGCAGTGCGCCGATACGCACGCTGTCTTCACCGGTCACGATCACTTTGATGCCGTCGAGGTTAGCGCGACCCTGCTGTTTAAGGTTTTTCGGCCCCCAGTTGTAATCCTTGCGGGCAGTCAGATCGACTTCACGCCCCAGCGTTTCTTTGCTGACCACAAACGGGCCGGAACCGATGATGTGCGTGGCGTCGCCCAGCGCATCAAAATTACGATCCAGCGTGCTCAGCGACACCAGACCGGAGCCAATGGTTGCCGTGCCCTGCAGGAATCCCGGCGAGGATTTTTTGAAATAGAACTTCACGGTCAGCGGATCAACCACTTCGCTGTGGTCATAATTGTTGATGACTTCGGAGACCGGCAGGTGATGCTCTTTGTTGCCCAGACCGTAAGTATCAAAGTTTTTGGCGACCGCGTTGGCATCGAGCGGCGTGCCGTCGGAGAAGGTCACGCCCGGACGCAGTTTAAAGGTGTATTCGGTTTTATCTGCGTTGAATGACCAGGATTCAGCAATCCAGGGTTCAATCTCCAGCGTCTTCGGATTCTGGTAAGTCAGTTTGTCGGTGATCTGATTGAGTATGCCGCCGTTCGGGTAGAAGCCACCTGCGGGCGGATACAGGTTGGTGTGCGCCTGCTGTTCAAGATAAATCAGCGTGCCGCCCTGAACCGGTGTGCCGTCGGCGGCGATGGCAGAAAACGTGCTGGTGAGAAGTGCCCCTAAAGCCAGTGCGCGGGTCACCGCGTTAATCCGGCGAATGTTCTTCATCGTTAAACCCTTTTTCTTATTGGTCATGGTGACAGGTGATGACTTTGGTGTGCTTAGAACCAAAGTGCTGAACCCATAACAAACCAATTTAAGGGGGAGGTGAACGAAGGAATTTTGCAATCGTTAGCTGGAAACGGCATTAGGGAAAATGTGCGGGAGGCAGAAAGAAAAAAACCAGCGGCTAATCCGGACGGGTGGACCGGCTAACCGCTGGCGATCATCAAAAATGATGAGCTAAGGAGAAACTGAGGTCGTCAGTGATCTTTTAATGCAGCTTCTGTGCCAGCTTTTATTTCAGGCTGAATTTTTACCTGTTTGCTGCGACTCAGGAAGGCATTGAGTAAAATGGCACCAAACGTGGCTGTGCCGATGCCGCCCATGCTGAAGCCGCCCAGACTCAGGGTAAAGTTGCCTGCGCCCAGTACCAGCGTGACTGCCACCATGATCAAATTTCCGTTAAGTCCCAGATCCACCTGGTTTTGTACCCAGATGCGGGCACCTGCCACAGCAATCAGTCCGAACACCACAATCGATGCGCCGCCGAGTACCGGCCCCGGAATGGTGTGGATCAGTGCACCAAACTTGGGCGAGAAGCCCAACACAATGGCAACAATCGCCGCAGCAACAAAAATCAGCGTGGAGTAAATCTTGGTGACCGCCATCACGCCGATGTTTTCGGCATAAGTCGTGACACCGGTGCCGCCCGCCGAGGCGGAAAGTAAGGTTGCCAGACCGTCACCGACAAACGCGCGGCCCATGTACGGGTCGAGATTTTTGCCGGTCATACCGGCCACGGCTTTAATGTGGCCCAGGTTTTCCGCCACCAGAATCACCGCCACTGGCGCAATCATCAGCATGGCGTGAGAACTGAACACCGGCGTGGTGATGGCCGGGATGCCAAACCACGGCGCCTGTGCCACGGCGCTGAAATCTACCGGTGCGCCCAGCCCGAGGCCGTTGGTAATGACCATGTAAATCAGGTACGCCGCCACCAGACCGAGCAACAATAACAGGCGCTGCACCAGGCCGCGGGTGAACACCGCCACCGAGCCGATACACAGCACGGTCATTACCGCCATCCAGCTGTCAAATGAAGAGGCCGACACGCTGTTAATGGCAATCGGCGCGAGGTTCAGACCAATTGCCATCACCACCGCACCGGTGACGACCGGCGGCATCAGACGTTCAATCCAGCGCGTACCGGCTGCCATCACCACAAAACCGATCAATGTATAAATCACGCCGCAGGCAATAATGCCCCCCAGCGCCACGCCGATATTCGGGTTCGCGCCGTGGCCGCTGTAGCCGGTCACAGCGATCACCAGCCCGACAAACGCGGCGCTGGAACCGAGATAACTGGGTACGCGTCCGCCGACCACCAGGAAGAACAGCAGGGTGCCGATGCCCGACATCAAAATCGCCATGTTGGCATCAAAACCCATCAGCAATGGCATTAACACGGTGGCACCAAACATCGCCACCGTATGTTGCAGCCCCATGATTACTGTCGATCCGAACGGCAATCGTTCATCCGGTGCGATCACTGCGCCATCCAGATTGCCTTCTCTTTTACGCCATTGTGGAAACCAGGTATTTGCCATGCACGACCCTTACTAAGTTGAGGATTGAGTTATCAGGCTATCTGACGCATCAGCGGGTGATAGCGCCGGTCGAAATACACCAGTCCGTGGCTGTCGTCGTTGCGTCGTAACGCAACGGCTTCACAAAACAAAATGTCGTGGGTGCCGACGCTGGTGATTTGCGTGACTTTGCAGTCAAACGACACCAGCGCGTCGGTGAGGATCGGTGAGCCGGTGGCGAGGCGTTCCCACTCAGCGGCTTCAAAGCGTTGCTCCGTCGGCGTTTTTCCACCGAATAAATTGGACAGTGACTCATGGCAATCAGCCAGCGTGTTAACGCACAGCACCTGATTCTCTTTGAAGACCGGATACACCGACGCTGAGCGGTTCAGGCAGACCAGCAATGTCGGCGGCGAATCGGTGACGCTGCATACGGCGGAGGCGGTGAAACCTGCACGTCCGCCGGGGCCGTCGGTGGTGATGATGTTGACGGCTGAGCCGAGGCGCGCCATCGCATCGCGGTACTCTTGTTTTTCAACGGCGGCTTGTTTCTCAACGGCAGCGTGTTTCTCAACGGCAGCGTGTTTTTCAACGGCAGCGTGTTTCTCGACGACTGGCATATCGGGAACAGGCAGTGTGGCGTTCAGGGTTGATGGCATGGTCGTGTCCTCAAATTTTTTCATTGATGCTTACAGCACGCGGCAGGCGCGGTCGAAATCAAGGCGCGGTGCACGCGGATACACTTTGCTGTGATCGCCGTAACCGATGTTGATCAGGAAATTAGATTTCCAGCCTTCCTGCGCCAGAAATGTTTCATCGACTCTGGCGTTGTCAAAACCGGACATCGGCCCGGTATCCAGCCCGAGGGAGCGGCAGGCCATGATCAGGTACGCGGCCTGCAAGCTGCTGTTGCGAAATGCCGTGTCGTGCGCCAGTTGCGGGCTGGAGGTGAACCACGAACGGGCATCGCCGGAGGGATACAGTTCCGGCAGCAGTTCGTAAAATTCCGGATCCCAGGCAATGATCGCCGTCACCGGCGCAGTCATGGTTTTTTTCAGATTGCCGCCCGAAAGCGCCGGAGCCAGTTTTTCTTTCGCCTCCGGACTCTGAATAAACACGATGCGCAGCGGGCTGCAGTTGGCTGAGGTCGGCCCCATGCGCGCCAGTTGGTAAATCGTTTTCAGTTGTTCGCTGGTGACCGGTTTATCCAGCCAGCCGTTGTGCGTGCGGGCTTCGGTGAATAAGGTTGCCAGCGCGGTGGCGGTTAATGCTTCGGCCATGATGTCTCCGTGGGCAGGTGACCGGACGGCGTAGCGGACGCTTGCGATGAGTGCCGCAGCAGCCAGTCCAGTAAAATCGGGTTAAAGGTTTCCGGGTCGGTTACGCTCATGGCGTGGCCGCCGTACAGCATTTGCGTGTGTTCGCCGTTAGGCAGACGGGAAGCGAGATCGACCGAACGCGACCACGGCACCAGCAAATCGTCTTTACAACTGAAAGCCAGCGTCGGGGTGATCACTTGTCCAAGCGACGCCGTCAGGTCTGAATTCATCAGCGCCTGCAAACGGTGCAGCAGGTTTTCCATCCCCTGAAAATGCGCCACCTGATGCTGGCGCTCTTCCTGCAATAACGCGTCATGTTCAGAAAGCCAGTCACCCGGATACAGAAACAGCGGCTGCGCCTGCACGTAGGCATCGACCCCGCTGTTGAGCAGTAAATTCTGCCGCACTTCAAAGCAGCGCCGCGTCTGGCTGTCGAGCTTCGTCCAGCCGTTAATCACCACCAGACTTTGCAACAACGCCGGATAACGCAGGGCAAGATGCAGGCCGATAATGCCGCCGAGCGCGTGACCGACCAGATGACAGCGGCTGATATCCAGCCCGTTGAGCATACCCGCCAGTTCATCGGCCATGTCTTCCATCCGGTAACCGGCGGGCACCGTGCCCTGACTGACGCCGGTACCGTGCTGGTCATAGACCACCACGCGGAAATGCTCCGCGAGCATGGTCAGTTGCGGCTGCCAGAAACCACCGGAACCGCCGAGGCCGGAGGAAAGCACGACGGTTTCTGCATCAGCATTTTTCTTACCCAGTACCTTGTAATACATGCTGTTACCTCAGGGAGTTCAGGACAGGTTCCATCGCACGCATCATTTGCCGATATGGGCAATCGAGGCGATTTCAATCAGCGCATCCGGTTTCACCAGCCCGCACTGAATGCAGAACCGTGCCGGTTTTTCGCCCGGGAAGTATTCGGCGTAAACCTGATTTACCGCACCGTAGTTCGCCCAGTCGGTGATGAAAATTGAGTTCATGGTGACGTCATCCATTGTGCCGCCTGCGGTTTCGATCACCTTTTTGATGATCTCCAGTACGTGGCGGGTTTGCGCAGCGGCGTCGCCGACATGCACCACATTGTTGTCTTTATCAAACGGCAACGTGCCGGAAACATACACCACGCCATCGGCGAGGGTGCCCGGAACAAAAGGTGCCAGCGGAACGCCGCTGCCAGCCGGAATAATGGCGCTTTTAGGCATGGTTAATTGTCCTTTTCAGAAAGCGGTCAGGCCGCATTTTGTTCAGTTTTGTAACCCACGGCATCGCAGAAATTACGTACGCTGGAGACCCAGCCAAAGAAGGTTTCAATGTTATAAATCGCCGCTTTTTGTGCGAATTCCGGCCCGGCCTGATGGGTGGCGTCTTCCAGTACCACACCGAAATATTCGAGGAAGAAGCCGTCACGCAGCGTAGATTCCACGCAGACGTTAGTGGCGATGCCGGTGAACACCAGATGGTGAATACCGTAGCTGCGCAGCAGGCTGTCGAGCTGAGTATTGAAGAAGCCGCTGTAGCGTGGTTTGGGCAGGACAATGTCGCCGGGCTGCGGCTGCAGTTCATCCACCAGGTCATAATCCCAGTCACCTTTCGCCAGCAGTTTGCCCATCAGTTCCGGGCGTTTACGCATGGTTTTCAGCGCATTGGATTTATGAAAGTTAGGCGAACCGGCACCGCCAGCTTCGACGTACTGGTTGTCCCAGCCGTTCTGGAAGAAAATCACTTTGATTCCGGCGGCGCGGGCAGCGGCAATCGCCACTTTGATATTGGCAATCACCGGCGCGGTGGCGGAGACATCAAACCCCGCCAGATCCAGATAACCGCCCTGTGAGGCGTAGGCGTTTTGCATATCCACCACAATCAGCGCCGTTTGCTGCGGCGTAAAGGCAATGGCTTCAGGACGTGCTGTGAGGATCGTTTCCTCGCCGGTGTTGTGGGGCTCGCGGCGGACCACAGTTTGATTCTCAACAACGTTCATCATGCGACCTCTTTCTGCTCAGTGCCGATGTGCTGGCGGGTTTTCATGAGTGGCTGGATATAACGGCCAAAGTTTTCGATGCCTTCGACAAAATCGTCAAAGGTCAGCAGTACGCCGCCTGCGCCGGGCACGGTGTCGATTTCGTCAAGCATTCTGGCAACGCTGGCGTAAGAACCGACCAGTGTGCCCATGTTGATATTGACCGCCGAAGTCGGGTCAGCCATCTGGCGGACGTTGGTATCAGCGCCGGATTTGGTGTCTTTGCTGCTCTGGTCGGTGAGCCACGCGAGCGCCTCGGCGTCAGCACCGGATTTATACAAATCCCATTTGGCGCGGGCAGCGGCGTCGGTTTCGTCGGCAATCACCATAAACAGGACATAAGAAGAAACGTCGCGCCCTTCGGCTTCGGCCGCCGTTTTCATGCGTGCGGCGGTCGGTGCAAAGGCGGTCGGTGTGTTAACGCCTTTGCCGAAGCAGAAGTTGAAATCGGCATGTTTGGCGGAGAACGCCATACCCGCATCGCTTTGTCCGGCGCAGATCACTTTCATTTCGCTCTGCGGGCGCGGACTGACGCGGCAGTCGTCCATTTTGAAGAATTCGCCGTCGAGTGTGCAGTGACCGGTGCCCCACAGGTCGCGCAGCACGCTGACGTATTCGGTCAGGTAATCATAGCGGCGGCTGAAATAGTCATCGCCCGGCCACATGCCCATTTGCTCGTATTCCGGTTTCTGCCAGCCGGTGACGACGTTCACGCCGAAACGTCCGTTGGAAATGGAATCAATGGTGGCGGCCATGCGCGCCACAATCGCCGGAGGCATCACCAGCGTGGCGGCGGTGGCATAAAGCTGGATGCGGGAGGTCACGGCAGCCAGACCGGCCATCAGCGTGAACGACTCCATATTGTGTTCCCAGAATTCGGTTTTGCCACCGAAGCCGCGCAGTTTGATCATCGACAGCGCGAAATCAAAATGATAATGCTCCGCTTTCTGCACGATGGTTTTGTTCAGTTCGAAGGTCGGTTTGTACTGCGGCGCAGTTTCTGAAATTAACCAGCCGTTGTTGCCGATAGGAATGAATACACCGATTTTCATAGCTCACCTCGGTTGAAAATAAAAATTACCAAAACAAGGGCTTGCGAAAATCTCTGCGCGGCTTGAGTGCGTCCTGCGGGTTCCGAATTGCACCGTGCTGAAATCTCCTGACGGGAAAGCTATTGCAAACGTGATGCCACTTTTAGAATGCGCAGTGTTATCAATGAGTTAAAAATGTGTTTCGTTTTCAGGTGGAGCAAATGGTCTGTTTCAGACCATCTGGTCAAAAATAACTGCACATCTATCAGGCAGGATTGAACAAAAATGGTGCAAATTTGTTAAACGGATAACTCTTTGTGGTTAATGTTTATTGTCTTTGGTGTTACTTTCATCATCGACAGGCTTAGCGATAGTCGCTTGTACCTCCATTTGTTATGATTTCCGTCTTGCTGTTTGTCTCAGGGAGACATTGTGAAGCCATTGGTTGAACCTCCGTTGCCTCACGCCGGAGAGAAAAAATCCCGCCAGACGGCGGCGAAAGCGCCGACGCGACGCTCGCGGGCCGTCGCCGCCAAACGCAGCAATATCATGGCGGCGGCGCTGGAGTTCTTTTCGTTGTACGGCATGCATGGCACCAGTCTGGATCAGGTTGCCGAGCGCGCCGACGTGTCCAAAACCAATCTGCTGTATTACTTCCCGTCGAAAGAAGATTTGTATATCGCGGTGCTCAAAGGGTTGCTGGATATCTGGCTGGCGCCGCTGAAAGCGTTGCAGTCGGATCAACATCCGCTGGAAGCTATCCGGGAATATATCCGCCTGAAGCTGTGCGTTTCGCGCGATCACCCGCAGGCATCAAAGCTGTTTTGTCTGGAGATGGTGCAGGGCGCGCCGCTGCTGAAACAGGAACTGGGCGGTAGCCTGAAAACGCTGGTGGAAGATAAATCGGATGTGATACGCGGCTGGATTAAAGCAGAACTGATCGCACCTGTTGACCCGATGCAACTGATATTTATGCTGTGGGCGACCACGCAGCATTACGCCGATTTCGGCGTGCAGGTCGAAGCCATCACCGGCAAAACGCTCAGTGATCCTGAGTTCTTTGAACAAACGGTGAGTAACGTGCAGCGCATTATTACCGAAGGCATTCAGCTTCGGGTCTGAGAGGGCAGAATGGATTCGGTTTCACAATTAGTTCTTGGCGCTGCGGTCGGCATTGCGGTGATGGGCAAACGGGTGCCGGTGTGGAAATCTGCACTGGCTGGCGCGGTATGCGGAACCTTGCCCGATCTGGATGTGTTTTACGATCACGGTGACGCCATCAGCAATATGACCCTGCATCGCACCGAAAGCCATGCGCTGTTTTATCTGACGCTGGTTTCGCCGCTGATTGCCTGGCTGATGGCAAAATTGCTCAGCGGCGGGCAGCATTTCAAACGCTGGTGGGGCGCGGTCTGGCTGGCACTGATCACTCATCCGTTGCTGGATCTGATGACGGTGTACGGCACGCAGCTTGGATTGCCATTCACAAACTATCCGTTTGCGGTCGGCAGCATTTTCATCGTCGATCCGCTTTATACCTTACCGCTGATCATCGGCGTCGGGCTGGCGCTGTACCGCGAGCAACAGCGTGGGATCATGTGGAATAACGTGCTGCTGGGCGTGAGTTGTTTATATCTGGCCTGTACCGCCTTCGAGCAACATCAGGTGACGCGGCATGTGGGCGAGGAATTACAACGCCAGAACATCGAAAGCACACAGATTCTGGTCACGCCGACGCCGCTCAATTCGCTGGTGTGGCGCGTGGTGGTGATGAGTAAAGACAGTTACGGCGAAGGGTTTACCTCGCTGCTGCACCCGGATTCACCGATCCGTTTCCGCTTCTATCCGCGCGGTGAAGCGTTGTATGAAGCACACAAAGATAATGCCTTTCTGGCGCGTGTCGCCTGGTTCAGCCACGGCTTTTTCAGCGTAAAAGAGCAGGGCGGCCATATTCTGGTCAGCGATTTACGTATGGGGCAGGAACCGGATTACACCTTTGTGTTCGATCTCGGCGAGATGAAAGCCGGTGCACCACCAGAACTGCCGGTGAAAGTGGCATCAGCCAGACCGTCGGCGGTGAAAATGTGGGATCAGTTCAGACAGGCGCTGGAAGTGGAGTAATCTGCAATAGAGCAAAAGGAGCCCGTGGGCTCCCCCGGACTGAGGTGTTAGCATCAAAGTGTTGTCATAACGGTGGGAAGTGTTTGCCTGCATTGACTCTCGCAGACAAACACCGGAGATCCGACCGTTAATTAACTCTCACGTGGCGGAATGTCATCATCGACAAAACCGATAAGAGATAAGGCCTGCTGAATTTCAGGGCAGGTCATAAAATAGCGCCATAACAATCCACTACGATGGTTTTCAATCATGCCAATGATTGGCCCCTGGTCGATGGCCAGATATCCATCGGAATACCAGTTTTTGGAAAGATTAACACCATCAATAAACCCGCATTTCTCTGTCCACAGCGCATTTCCCAGGTCGTCATAAAAATGGCGCAGCGCTGCCATCGACGCTTCAGGTAAATAAGGTAAGTCACATAGTGCAGCGGTAAGGGTAATCGTGCCGTCATCAGACGTTGGATCATGACTTGCATAACCTGCAGGCCCGTAACCCGATGTCAGTCCCCAGTAATTTTCTGCATAGCCGTTAAATCCGCCAGGATTATCGATACTGTAAGCCTGCTGGATCTGGCTTTGCGCTTCACCCTGCTGGAAATAATTCACGTTATTGGCACTGTCCCGCAGGTTACGCGGGTCAAAACCGAGGAACGAGTAGTGCATAAAGAACATCGGGCCGCCCATCGTCGGGCCGATCGGCAACGTGATGTCGTAATAGACTTTGTTTTTGTTGTTATAACTTCCCTGTGACCAGCCACTTTTCCAGAGTGCCGGGTCGATGGCATGCGTCGGAGAAGCGATAGCCAAAAGATAGGTTATCATCGCCTCATTCCAGCCGGTGATTTTCATCCCCATGGTGAACTGCAAATCTTTATCGATATGCCAGTACAGGCTGTTGCTGTTATTGGTGAAGTAGTTCCAGTCAATGTCATGCCAGAGGGCGTTGATTTTGTCCGTCAGCGCAGTGTCGTTAAAATACTGACGCGCTGTTAACAAGCCCTGCACCATATACGACGTTTCCACCAGATCGGCACCGTTATCATCGGAACCAAACGGAATGGTCGCGCCCGTGCTGCCGTTAATCCAGTGCGGCCAGGCCCCTTTGTAGCGCGTGGTCGGCCCGCCAAGGAAATCGACCATTTTGTTAATGCGGTCGTACCCATCCTCACGACTGACGAAACCGCGCTCAATCGCCACTAAAATCCCCATGATGCCAAAACCGCTCCCCCCAATCGCAATGGGTTCATCAGGCCCGGCATCGCTGTTGCGATATAACCGCTCAAAAGCCAGACCGCTGGTCGGGTGTGCGTAGTCCCAGAAATAGCGCAGCGTGGTTTGCTGTACTTTATCAAGCAACTGCTCGTCATCGAGGGACGGATAAACTGCCGCGTTGACGGCCGCAAGTTGTTGAGAAACAATCGGGTCCAGTTCTCCGAAACGGTTGATGCGAATATCCATACAGGCCACGCCATCACGGGCAGCTACGTCTTTCACCCATTGGGCGAGCGCGTCGGTATCGTAATGTTTACCGGTATCGCTTGAACCCATCGCGCCCCAGCCCGCATTCACCGCCTGGTTACCGAGTGCTATCCAGCGGAACCACTGATGATAGCCGTCGTTGCTGTCCCAGCGTGTGTCCGGCAGGTCAGTCATCACATAGTTGCCTTCGGCATTTTTCGAGCCGTAGGATTCACCCGCTGAGTAATCCGTGTAAGTCAGGGTATGAACACCAATCCCGGTGACAATTCGGTCCGGATTCCCCGCCCGCGAGCCGTCCACCACGTCATTGATATTGTAGGGCTGGCTCATGTCGGTGTAGTTATTCCACATGCCATCGAACCACCAGCCTGCTAACAAATCACCGTAGCGTTCACCAAACTCTCTTACCACCGCGTAATTCATGCGCGTGGTTTCTGACGTGATAACGTTGTCAAACGGGGAGCATTCGTACAGATGCGGGACCAGCATGTCACCCCAGCGATCCGGCGAGTGCTGATTCGCGTCATCATCGTAATAGACCAGGCTGGCTTTAGCAGGCGCGTAACCCATCATGTACAACATCAGTTTGATATCGTATTTCGCCAGTTCCTGAGCCATTTCCAGCGGCAAATCACGAATGGCGCTGCGCACGCCAGGTTCAATATCCAGAATGGCGTCATGAGTTTTATTCGGGCCAAGGTTATATCCGGCATGTTGATCCATCGTCAGCAGAACAAATCCCGCCCCCGTTTCGCTGACGGCTTTGGCATAAGCCTGCACGTCAAAAGTACTGAGGAAATCGTCCCAGCTTTCGCCCGGCTGCCATTTCTCATCTTGCGGAATATCCGATGAGAGATTGAGATAGTTAGGCAGGAAATGGTGCGATACGCCGTAGTGCGCATTGCGGAACCAGTCGGTTCGCGGGTTGCCACTTCGCGCAACGACAGGCCCGACAATCACAGATTGTGACTCACCAAAGCACAGGCGTTCATTGCGCGGTGTAACCGTGACACGAATGTATTTCCCGTTGTGCTCAGGCAACAGCATCATTGTGCGGGTATGCAACCCGTTGATGGTACTGAATGGGCCAGTCGTACTGCCCGCCACTTCCCACAGGTATTCACTGCCATTTTCTGCAAAACCGCCGGGGTCAGTAAAAAGATAATCCGGGCGTAAAATTTCGCGCGTCAGTAACGAACCGTTTAACACCAGTGACGAGAGGGAAGGGGCAGCTATCGTGGTCGGTTCCAGCGAGAAATCCGCATCGACAGGCAACTCCCGATAACGCACGGTGAAGATGATATTTTGTTCAACCGCCGCAAGTTCGAGTGGCGTGAAAGAGAGTGTTGCCGTATTGCTTGCCGCATCCCACACAAAACCAGTTATTGGCAAACCCACGCGCATTTCACTGTTCACTTTGAGGTGTGTCCGGAAATCACTCAGCACAGGCTCGACAGATTGCGGGTGAACAAACGCAGCTTTCAGCGTGCCGTTACTCGCCTGAAGGTTGAAGTTCGTGTCGGCCAGTTGACGATAATGCCCGCTCAACGTTTGCGGGCTTATCTGTGAATCAAAGAATTTAACTTCATCAATGATACCGTCGAAAGCATCCGTCACCGCGCCGTTGGTATCCAGCCGTCCGCCCACTTTCACCGAAGTGGTGACGTTCGTTTGCACCACGTTACTGCCGCCTGTCATCGCCATATTGCCGTTAACGGCCAGGGCATATTCATCACCCTGGCGCAAAATGGCGACGTGGGTCCAGGCATTCAGCGGAATAAAAGACTTGGTTTTTAAAGTAAATGAGGTGCTGTTGGTATCATTCGACATCGTGCAAACCAGCTGATTGTCCTGGGTATAAAGCTGCCAGCGCTGGTTGTTGTTATTACGCGTGTCCTGGCTGACGATCATACTCATCGCTGTTGAACGCGGGTATATCCAGGCTTCCACGGTAAAGGCGGAATATTGCAAACAATCAAGCACGCCTAAATCAATATAACCCGGCTGCCCGCTGGCAAAATCGATACCATTGTTAAGCTTTGCCGTCACCAGCGAGGGGGCTTGCCCCTGGCTTATTGCACTACGTTGGTTATTAATGGTCTCTAAGAAAGCCCCGTCAGTTTCATCATCAAAGGTGTAGTAATACTTCATGCCCTGGTTGTAAGTAAACGTGGCCTGAATATCGGCAAAATCTTTCGTCAGGATCTCATTTTTAAATCCGTGGAAAGTCAGGGTATAGGGAATTCCAGTTTGTAAGTCAGGCACATTAAGTGTCAGTGTGGTTTTTAAATCATCCAGCGCGACACTTTGAATAACGCCACTATTATCCAGCACAGAGTTAGTGAGAGTTAACGCACTCGTTGAATCCAGAGCCTGGTTAAACGTCACCAGAATATTGTTATTACTGTCGGTAGTGGTTTCAACAATTTCAAGATCACCGGCATTGTAGACTTTTAATGCATCCAGATGTGCATAAGACCCCGAACGTTTAATTCCCTGAATCGTGTGTGAACCAAACGGTAAATCCACCTTTTGATACAGAATATGGCTGTCCAGATGGGTGGAAGACCAGGTGCTTATTCTGCCCTGAGACACACCATCAATATAAATTTCAACATCACCCTGATCGCTACTGCTTTCGGCAATATAAGAAATACCGGTACCAATAAAGTTTAGTGTAAAGGTCGCAGAGTTATTACTCTGGGTATACGAGGTGGTGTGATAAAAGATACTTTGTGTACGGTTCGTGCTGTGCGTCCACTTACCGGCATATACAATGTCGGCGACCGGGTCGTCATAAACCTGTTCCGCAGGAAGTGCAGTGTAGTTTAGCGTAAAGGTCTGGTTTTGAACGGTGGTGGTCAGAATCTGGTTGCTGATTTGGCTCAACGTGAGTGTGTAATCCGTTTGCGTGGTCAGCCCGGTAATGGTGAGGTCAGCAGTCTTTCGGTCATTGCTTAAAGTGACGGAGATAACGCTTGCTCCGTTGTTCAACTGATAATTTCCCGGTTCAGTTCCGCTTTGGCTATCCAGCGATTGATTGAACTGAAGCCGTGCTGTCCCTTCACTGCCTGCGCCTAAAAATTGCTCTACTTCAGCGGTAAGCGCGGCATCGTTATACACTTTAAGCTGATCAAGCAGCATCCAGGATCCGTTTTTTTTCACCCCTTTAAAAGTATGTTCTCCGGGCGATATGTCGGTAATATAATAAATAAGATCGCTGTACTGGCGCGTTGAAGTTTTGGTTGTTGCCGTACCGTGTAACACGCCATCAAGATAAAAATCTATTTCGCCCTGATCGGTATTTCCTTCGCTGTAATACCCAATGCCTGAACCGGTAAATGTGTATTCAAAATACTTACCGTTATCATACAGCGCCATACTTGCACCATCATCGCTGTATGCTCGTCCGGTATATCGGGTCCAGTTTCCGGTATAAATAATAGAGGGGTCATTATCCTGAATGATAATTTCTGGTTGTACATCTTGCTTTGCAGAACACATAATATAGACCTCACGCTAATCGACATTAAATTCAATTTAATGCTAACTAAGGTATGAGGCGGGCGTGTATCATAAATAATCACGCAGAGGAAATTATATTTTTTAGTGAATGTTTATGATTTAAATATTTAAATGAAAGTACCGCAAAGGATTTGCAGCGCCTTTATAATAAAAAAGAGATTAATAATTAATGAGAGAGAATTACTGAGGAGGATTTTTATGCTCCTCAGTAATTCAGGACACTGTGATTACCAAATACCTTTGGCAGTATATTCGTGCAATCAGGACTGGCGTCTGCGCAACCCGTAGCCAATCGCCAGAATCACAAACCACAGCGGCGTGACGAGTAACGCCTGACGGGTATCATCCTGCAAGGTCAGCAGTACCAGAACAAAAGCAAAGAATGCCATACAGACCCAGCACATCAGTTTGCCGAGCGGCATTTTGTAGATTGAAGCTTCGTGCAGTTGCGGACGTTGACGGCGGTAGACCAGATAAGAGCAGAGGATGATGGTCCAGACGAACATAAACAGAATCGCCGAAACGGTCGTGACCAGCGTGAAGACCGTCACCACATTCGGGATCAGGTAAATCAGCACCACACCGCCGAGCAGGCAGATGCAGGAAAATGTCAGGCCGTTCGACGGTACAGCGCGGGAAGAGAGCTTGCCGAACGCTTTCGGCGCATTGCCTTCCTGTGCCAGACCGAACAACATGCGACTGGTGGAGAATACGCCACTGTTGGCGGAAGACGCCGCCGAAGTCAGCACCACAAAGTTGATAATGCTCGCCGCAGCCGGAAGACCGGCAAGTACGAACAGTTCAACGAACGGGCTTTTATCCGCCACCACATGGCTCCAGGGTGTCACCGACATAATCATGATCAGTGAGAACACATAAAACATGATGATGCGCAGCGGAATGGCGTTGATGGCGCGCGGCAGGGATTTCTGCGGATCTTTAGTTTCTGCGGCGGTGGTGCCCACCAGTTCGATACCGACAAACGCGAACACCGCTATCTGGAAACCGGCAAAGAAACCGCTCACGCCTTTCGGGAAGAACCCGCCATCATTCCACAGATTGCTGAAGGACGCGACGGTGCCGGTCGGCGTCTGGAAGTGCGTCAGCACCATCACCAGCCCGGCGATAATCAGCCCGACGATGGCGACGATTTTGATCATCGCGAACCAGAATTCCATCTCACCGAACATTTTCACAGTAGCGAGATTGAGGCTCAGCAGCACCAGCACGCAGAGCAGGGATGCGACCCATTGCGAGAGTCCGGGGAACCAGAACTGTGCGTAAGCGGTGATAGCGACGACGTCGGCGATGCCGGTGACCACCCAGCAGAACCAGTAGGTCCAGCCGGTGAAATACCCGGCCCACGGGCCCAGCAGGTCGGCGGCAAAATCACTAAAAGATTTGTATTCGAGGTTGGACAGTAACAGTTCGCCCATCGCGCGCATGACGAAAAACAGCATAAAGCCGATGATCATGTAGACGAAGATGATGGACGGACCGGCGAGGCTGATGGTTTTGCCTGAGCCCATAAACAGGCCGGTACCGATCGCGCCGCCAATGGCAATGAGCTGGATATGACGGTTGGAAAGATTTCGCCGCAAACCTTCAGCGTTCTCTTCCCCAGGCTGGACGAGGATTTTTGACTCTTCTTGCATGTTGTATTGATTCCTGTTTTTTGCTTTTTGCGTATGAACTCCGCCATATCGCATTCATTTACGTCAATTTTTTGAGCTCTGAGTGGCCCTTTGGTCACCACGACCGGAACGACAGCGTGCGTGAACGTTGTAATAGTAATGTTAAGTGCGCATTTATTATAACTGGCATGAAAAATGCCAACGGAAAAAATGTATCGTAATTTTTACATCGCGGATAACTGAGTGTTAATTAATCAAGTCTCTTCAGAGACGGTGGGAATAATAGCGTTTTTAAGAGTGATGAGCTTCACAAATATTAATGAAAATAACGGCAAAAAAGTGAGGGTAAGCGTTTGACATCATCCTTGCAGAGGAGAATAATCCGTCCCGTTGGGTCGTTAGCTCAGTCGGTAGAGCAGTTGACTCTTAATCAATTGGTCGGCGGTTCGAACCCGCCACGACCCACCAACAAATGATTAATCAATGCATTAAGCTCCTTCTGCTTTTATTTCCCTTCTTCTTTAATCCGTCAGTTCCTCTGTTTTATGCACTGCTAATAAAGTCATCGCCTGTCGGGAAATAAACCTCAACGGTTTGTCGTTTATTTACGCAATCTGGCAGGAATATTTTTATGGCATATAAAGATGAGCGGAAGGAAGAAATACAGGGAATAGCTGTCAGGCCCCGGTTTGAGGCCAAAACAGTGTTAAGTGCAGGAATGCATCAATACATAATGGTGGTATTGGGTGCATTGCCATTTTTGAGTTGTTTTTGTACACGCATGCACAGGCTGAAGATCAGCAGATGAACGTGCGTGATAAATGTGCTTTCTTCGGTGAACCGGTCACTGCGCAAGACGACCGTCTCCGAACGATTCTGTTTGGCAACCAGTAACTCAATCCCTTTGTCGCGGAATTCGTCTTCGTAGGCTTTAACGATCCCTGCGGGGGCGATTAATGTGTAGCTGTACATAGTGATTCCTGAAACTGAGTTGAACGACTGATCGGATAAATCCTAACAAGAATATCAAATACCAGTGGAGGACTATTAGCAATTCGGGTGATGTTTTTTTGTACTAACGTCACAGATTTAGATGACTTTTTTACGCTTGCGGACACTCCGTACCCGCTCCCACCGGTTTTTTGTTGCCCGCTGCGCGCACACTGCTATCATTCGTGCATAAACTCAGGGAGATAACGATGAAAAAAACACTGGTGGCCTTGGCTGCTTTATTTTTAGCCGGGTGTGCGGCCAATCCTTATGAACCGACGCTGCAGGTCAAGTCATCTTTCGCTAACGCCAGCTCGGCAGCGCCGGCAGGGCAGACCCACATCCGTTTACACCGTTTAGATCAGTGGTCAGTCGTGCCGTTTGAGAAAACCTGTCCGCTGATAGTGTTTTTAGACGGACAAACCGTGGCTTCCCTGCATTTTAATCAGTACGTGGATTTGAATGTGCCGAACGGGATGCGCACTATTGATGTTCGCATTGCCTGCGCGCTGACCAAGACATCAGGTTCGATTACCGTTGATGCGAATGGTAAAAGTATCAGTCTGGAAACGGATCGCAGCTTCTTCGGAACCTACAATATCCGGCCGGAAGGCAGCGGCAATAAATAACAAAATGAATAAACCCGCAGAATGCGGGTTTTTTTATGATCATTTTCTTTTTGTCCGTTTTGCGAGGGTGACTGTCAGTTAGTCAGGCGCAGGAAGTTATCGTTTGCGTACTATGGATTTAACGGAACATAACCGCTGCCCAATGATAAAAGGAGAATCGTATGTTAAACGACCCGTCGCAAAAATATCGCCCCTTCCCGCAGGTGAATTTACCCGATCGCCAGTGGCCAGGAAATGTGCTCTGTAAAGCGCCGCAATGGTGTTCAAGTGATTTGCGTGACGGCAATCAGGCGCTTGCAGAACCCATGGATAATGCCCGTAAGCGTCAGTTTTTTGATTTGCTGGTGAAGTGTGGTTTTAAGCAGATTGAGGTGGCGTTTCCCTCGGCTTCACAAACCGATTTTGATTTTGTCCGCAGCCTGATTGAAGAGAAGCTCATCCCGGATGATGTGGTGATTCAGGTGCTGACGCCTTCGCGGCCGGATCTGATTGCCCGCACCTTTGAGGCACTCAAAGATGTGCCGCGTGCCATTGTGCATTTATATAACGCCACTGCGCCTGTGTTCCGTGAAGTGGTATTTAATCAGGATCAGGCCGCAACGCGTGAGCTGGCGGTTCGCGGCGCTCAGCAAATTCGTCAGTTGTGCGGACAATATTCGCAGACTGAATGGACGTTTGAGTATTCACCGGAAACCTTCTGCTTCACTGAACTGGAGTTTGCGCTGGAAGTGTGTGAAGCCGTGGCGGATGTCTGGAAACCGGGCAATGAAAGGCCGATGATCATTAATTTACCGGCAACAGTAGAAGTCAGCACACCGAATGTTTATGCCGACCAGATTGAATGGTTCTGCCGTCATTTCAGCCACCGCGAACAGGTTTCCATCAGCGTTCATCCGCACAATGACCGCGGAACCGGTGTGGCCTGTGCTGAGCTGGCGATGCTGGCCGGTGCCGACCGTGTGGAAGGATGTCTTTTTGGTAACGGTGAACGCACCGGCAACGTGGATATTGTGACGCTGGCGCTGAACCTTTACACGCAGGGCATCTCGCCGCAGCTGGATTTCAGCAATTTGCAGACGATTGTCGAGGCGGTGGAGGAATGTAACCAGTTACCGGTGCATCCGCGCCATCCGTATGCCGGTGAACTGGTGTTTACGGCATTTTCGGGCTCGCATCAGGACGCCATCAAAAAAGGGTTTGCTGCACAGAAAACATCAGAGAGCACGGTCTGGCGCGTGCCGTATCTGCCGTTAGATCCTGCGGATGTCGGTTGCAGTTATGAAGCGGTGATCCGCGTGAACAGCCAGTCCGGGAAAAGCGGGGCGGCCTGGTTGCTGGAACAGAATCACGGGCTGAAATTGCCGCGCGGTTTGCAAATTGATTTCAGTAAAGCGGTGCAGCGTGAAACCGATACGCATGGCAAGGAAATGAGCACCAGCGATATCTGGCGACTGTTCCGGCAGCGTTACGGGTTAACCGATCTGCCCGTGGTGAAATTGCTCAGTTATGACATCCGCAGCGATGAGCAAAACGTCTGCCATTTCAGTGCGCGGATCCGCTATCGTAATGAAGAACAACATATTACGGGTAGCGGTAACGGTTTGCTGTCCGGTGCAGCGGATGCATTGCGTCGCAGTTACGATGTGCTCCTGGAAATCGGCGATTATCATGAACATACGCTGGGACATCAGAGCCACAGTCGCGCGGTGGCGTATCTGAGCTGTCGGGGGCGGTTGGGCGAAACGTGTTATGGCGTGGGGATTGACAGCGATGTGTCCAGTGCTTCATTGCAGGCACTGTTCAATGCAGCCAGCGCCATTATGACTGATTAAAATATTCGCTGGGTGAGACGCCAAGCGACCGGCGAAACATCGCACTGAAGGCACTCGGGCTGTCGTAGCCGAGTGCCAGCGCCACATCAATAACTGAAACGCCAACGGCAAGCTGGTTCAGTGCTTCGAGCAATTTTGCCTGGCGAACCCAGTCACTGAAACGTAATCCCGTTTCACGCTGGAAACGGCGTGAGAGCGTTCGGCTGCTGATATTCAGACGTTGCGCGACATCTTCCAGTTCCCACGTTGAACAAAGATCTGCACGAATTTGCTGGCAAAGCCCGCTCAGCTCCGGCTCGTTGGGTTCCGGCAGATAAAGAGGCAGTGTCGGCAACAGACGCAGTTCATCAAGCAATAATTCCATGATGCGTTCATCGCGCCCGCCGGGCAGATAATCGGCCGGAATAGTCAGCGAGGCCAAAATCAGTTCACGCAGCAGCGGAGAAATCTGCACTACCTGACATTGCGCAGGTAAGTCAGCACGGGCGAGGGGATCGACAAACAGCGTGCGGGCCTTTACACCGCCGATAAAACGCAGACTGTGTTCAACCTCTGCAGGCAGCCAGACCCCGCGCCCGGGCGGCACCATCCAGGTGCCGAGCGACGTATGCACTTCTACAATACCGGATAGCGTATGAATCAGTTGTGAGCAGTTGTGACTGTGGGCTGGCTCGCTGTCACCATGTTGATAATCAATAGCCAGAGGCGCAAGCACCTGATGCGGGGCAAGGAAGTTGTGATGCATTGATCAATGATTTTTCTGTTTTTTGGCGTCTTCTACGGCTTGTTTGGCTTCTTCTGCCGCTTTTTCAATTTCTTCTTCCGTCAGTTGTTCAGAAACTTCAAACAGTTCTCCCAGCCCGTCACTGACATGGACTTCGTCGGCTTTGCTTTTGTTTTCTTTATTCTTTTCGTCGCTCATGCTTATGTCCTCATTGAATGAATGCAGGGCATGATTATAGCAGACATTGCGGGGAATAACCGGGCGGAGAGAGGCAGAGCCTGTCAGGGTGACAGACTCTGAAATAGCATTACTGACGGTAAGCAAACTTGATTTGCTGCAGGGAATTTTTGAACACGGCAGCCTGCTGTTCGTCTTCCATCTGCGCGACAAAACGCTCCATGTTCAGCATCACTTTACCTGCATCAGCCTGGCCAATCGCTTTGAGGATCAGGGTCAGGGTGGCTTTCAGGCAGGCAACTTCTGTTGCCAGTGTTTCAACGTTTGCTTCAGTCGTAAAATCGCAATTACTCATTATTTGTATCCCCTCAGGCAAGCTGTCAGGCAGCGCACCGAATTCTGAACAGGTGAAAAGTGGCCGCATTTTAGCATAGTTGGCACGTTTTAGGGCAAGGCCAGAATGGCCGCTTAAAACGGGAGGTTAAGCGTCTGCATATAGTGTTTCCGGACAATGAGTAAAGAATACTAAACGTAATGGGGGATTGAGAATTTTTCATCTTTATGTGCAGACTTATTCATATAAGCCATCATCAATTCGTGCGATCGCAAATAATAATTGGATATATCATAGATATATGAAGTGACAGTGCTGACGCTTAAATAGCCAGCATGGCGTAAAGAGAGTTTCAGATATGAGTAAGGGCCTGGAGTTATTTACTTACCGCTTAAAAGAGACCGCAGATTTTTCTGCTTGATCTTTGATTAGACACGTATTTTTAATAATTTATTAATACAGTTGGTGGTACTTCTCATTTACATTCAGCAAAGTAGTTTTTTGCAGACATTCCTTGGTCAGGAACGTCTGATAGAGTAAAATACGCGGGCTATAATAAATAACTGTGTCTTTCTGCTTTAAAAATACTACCGATGAGCGGTAGTGGGGCGAGTTAGTTGATATTGGCCTCTTATTTGCCACCTTCTCTTCATTTATAAGCTGTCTGAGAGCAAATTTTTAATGTTCGATACGTAGGTTTACGTAAGACAAGCGTGAAGTCCCTGACGGTGTGTTGCCCTTATTTTTTGGAGAATTCTCTTTGATAAGCGTTCTTCTTGTTGATGACCACGAACTGGTGCGCGCAGGGATCCGACGCATTCTTGAAGATATCAAAGGCATCAAAGTTGTTGGTGAGGCGCAATGCGGTGAAGATGCCGTCAAATGGTGTCGGACCAATGACGTTGATATTGTCCTGATGGATATGAACATGCCAGGTATTGGCGGGCTTGAAGCGACCAAGAAAATTGTCCGCTTTTCGCCAGATATCAAGATCATCATGTTAACGATCTATACTGAAAACCCGCTACCGGCCAAAGTGATGCAGGCGGGGGCTTCCGGTTACCTGAGCAAAGGCGCAGCTCCACAGGAAGTGGTCAATGCTATCCGTCTGGTTGATTCGGGTCAGCGTTATATTGCCTCCGACATTGCTCAGCAAATGGCACTGAGCCAGATTGAACCGCAATCTGAAACGCCTTTTGATTCCTTATCCGAGCGTGAACTGCAGATCATGCTGATGATCACTAAGGGACAAAAGGTCAATGAAATTTCTGAACAGCTGAACTTGAGCCCGAAGACAGTTAACAGTTATCGTTATCGGATGTTTAGTAAATTAAATATCAGCGGTGATGTTGAGTTAACACATCTGGCAATCCGGCACGGTTTGTTCAATACGGAGACTTTATCAGGCAGTGAGTGATGAGCGTTTCGACCCAAAAGCCTTTTTGAAAACGGTCACCAGCCAGCCTGGCGTCTACAGAATGTATGACGCCAGCGGCACCGTAATCTACGTAGGTAAAGCCAAAGACCTCAAAAAACGTCTTTCGAGTTATTTTCGCGTCCAGGTTTCCAGCCGCAAAACCGAAACGCTGGTCAAAAACATCGCGCAAATCGATGTGACGGTGACCCACACGGAAACCGAAGCGCTGCTCCTCGAACATAATTACATCAAACTTTATCAGCCGCGTTATAACGTATTGTTACGCGATGATAAGTCGTATCCGCTGATCTTCCTCAGCGCGGATAATCATCCAAGACTTTCAGTTCACCGCGGTGCTAAGCACGCCAAAGGCGAGTATTTCGGGCCTTTTCCTAATTCCTATGCCGTGCGCGAAACACTGGCGCTGCTGCAAAAACTTTTCCCGATCCGTCAGTGTGAAAACAGCGTATACAGCAACCGTTCGCGCCCTTGTCTGCAATATCAGATTGGTCGCTGTCTGGGGCCGTGTGTCAAAGGGCTGGTGAGTGAGGAAGATTATAAAGATCAGGTGGAATACGTTCGCCTTTTCCTGTCCGGTAAAGACCAGCAGGTCGTCACACAGCTCGTAAACCGCATGGAAGAAGCCAGTAAAGCGCTGCGCTTCGAAGATGCCGGGCGGATAAGAGATCAAATTCAGGCTGTACGCCGCGTGACAGAGCGTCAGTTCGTGTCGGGTAACAGCGAAGATCTGGATGTGATCGGCGTGGGCTTCGAGTCAGGTATGGCATGTCTGCACGTTCTGTTTATCCGTCAGGGCAAAGTGCTGGGCAGCCGCAGTTATTTCCCGAAAGTACCAGGCGGCACCGATCTGGGCGAAGTGGTGCAGACCTTCGTTGGACAATTCTATTTGCAGGGCAGTCAGCAACGGACACTGCCCGGCGAAATTCTGCTGGATTTCAGTCTGGCGGAAAAAGATCTGCTGGCCGATTCGCTCAGCGAACTGGCCGGGCGCAAAGTGCAAATCCAGAGTAAGCCGCGGGGCGACCGTGCCCGTTATCTGAAACTGGCGCGCACCAATGCCTCTGCTGCACTGACGACCAAACTGGCTCAGCAGTCGACAATCCATCAGCGGCTGTCTGAACTGGCAAAAACACTGAATCTTGCGGAAATTAACCGTATGGAATGCTTCGACATCAGCCATACTATGGGCGAGCAGACAGTCGCTTCCTGCGTGGTTTTTGACGGCAATGGCCCGGTGCGTTCTGAATACCGACGCTACAACATTACCGGCATTACGCCCGGCGATGATTACGCGGCGATGGCGCAGGTATTGCAGCGTCGCTATGGTAAGACGCTCGATGACAATAAAATTCCTGACGTTATCTTTATTGATGGCGGCAAAGGGCAACTCGGCATGGCGCTGGATGTGTTTCATTCGCTGAATGTGGAGTGGGACAAATCCAAACCTTTACTGATTGGTATCGCGAAAGGTGCGGATCGTAAGGCCGGGCTCGAAACGCTGTTCTTTGTGCCGGAAGGTGAGGGGATTGCGTTACCCGCTGATTCGCCAGCGTTGCATGTCATCCAGCATATTCGTGATGACTCGCATAACCATGCGATTACCGGCCACCGGCAGAGACGTGCGAAAGTCCGTACGACCAGTGCGCTGGAAGAAATTGAAGGCGTCGGGCCGAAGCGGCGTCAGGTTTTACTGAAATACATGGGAGGCATTCAGCCATTACTGAATGCCAGCGTAGAGGAAATTGCACAGGTACCGGGTATTTCTATCGCATTGGCAGAAAAGATTCATAATGCGTTGAAACACTAAGGGCAATGTAGCAACATACTCATAATATCCACACCGGACAAACAGTTACCTTCGCTATGCAATTTAATATACCTACGTGCCTCACCCTGTTCCGCGTTGTACTGATACCGTTCTTCGTGCTGGCCTTTTATCTGCCTTATCCATGGGCATCAATGGTCTGTGCGTTGATTTTCGTTTTTGCTGCCGTGACCGACTGGTTTGATGGCTATCTGGCACGCCGCTGGAAGCAAACGACGCGTTTCGGTGCATTCCTTGATCCGGTAGCCGATAAAGTGATGGTGGCGATCGCGCTGGTGCTGGTGGCTGAATATTTTCACTCCTGGTGGATTACGTTACCGGCTGCGACCATGATTGCCCGCGAGATCATTATTTCCGCGCTACGTGAGTGGATGGCTGAGATTGGAAAACGCAGCAGTGTGGCGGTTTCATGGATCGGGAAAGTGAAAACCACGGCGCAGATGCTGTCGCTGGTCGCGCTGTTGTGGCGTCCTGATGCTATTGTGGTCTGGGTTGGCGTGGTTGCACTTTATATTGCTGCAGTGCTGACTTTCTGGTCAATGTTCCAATATCTCAACGCTGCGCGCCATGATTTGCTGGAACCCTGATCAAACTGCCGTAAAAAACGTCAAACGAACGCATGAAGCAGATAATTTTATTGACTCAATCCGTCAGGTCAGTAGAATGCAACGCATCGGAAGGCAGCCAGTCTTGTGCCAGAAGATTAGTTAAAAAAATCAGTACGTTCTGATTAAAGCGGGAATAGCTCAGTTGGTAGAGCACGACCTTGCCAAGGTCGGGGTCGCGAGTTCGAGTCTCGTTTCCCGCTCCAAATTTTCTTAAACTGGTTCGTGAATTGGTTTAAGTGCAAGACAAGTAGTAAGATTTAAGGCGCGTTAACAAAGCGGTTATGTAGCGGATTGCAAATCCGCCTAGTCCGGTTCGACTCCGGAACGCGCCTCCAATTTTCCCGGAGCCCGGGTGGTGGAATCGGTAGACACAAGGGATTTAAAATCCCTCGGCTTATGGCTGTACGAGTTCAAGTCTCGTCCCGGGTACCATGGAAAATTAGCTGAATAATCAAAAGCAATAAAGTAGTAATGTCGTTATAGCCACCTTCGGGTGGTTTTTTTATGCCTGAAATTCGCGTAATCCAGATGCGATAAAAAAGGCCACCTGCAACAGGGGCCTTAAGTGTTTCTTCAATAACATCCTTCGCGCACGCGACCTCAGCCAGAATGAGGTGCTCTGAACACAATGTCGGTTGTTGAGTAAAAGGGATGAAGAAAATCAGGAATTAAAACAGCCCCGAGGGGCGTTTTTAGGGTCAGAATTCACCCGATGAATCAGTGTTGCTCAATGCCCTGATTGATAGCGGCAAATGGTAGTTAGGCTGGCTGGTGAAAAACGCCTGCAGGGCAACGCGTTTCTTCCTGTCGATTGAAATCTCTTCCATGGTTTTGCGGAAGATACTGTAGCGGCCACACGAAGTGCAGGTCACAGTAACAATTTTCGCCGACATATTAACCGACGTCTTATTCCTGCTTTGACATAACGGACACTCGTCTTGAGCGCTTAAAACTGTGGAACTCATAAAACCTCCGGTTTTACTTAGAGCGGGCAGTAGTCTAGCACAAAAAGGCGTCAGTTACTTAACGATAATTTAATTATCAGTGGATTTCAGCGTCAACTCAGTGTAGAGAGCGCATAAGCCGCTGATGAGAGAGTAAAGTCTTCTCCCGATTTTCTCCGCTTTCCTCATTATCATCTTGCATTACACTTAAGGTATTCATCCTGATTATGGATTTTGGCGAAGTATGACTCCTGCTCTGTACCAGCGTATTGATTGTTCAATATACAGACACATTTATATTGTTGGCGATTTGCATGGTTGCCTGAGTTTGCTTGGGGAAAAGCTGGCGAAAGTGTCTTTCGATCCCCACCGCGATCTGCTGTTATCTGTGGGGGATCTTGCCGATCGCGGGCCTGACAGTGTCGGTTGTTTGCAACTGCTCAATGAATCCTGGTTTGCTTGTGTACGCGGAAATCACGAGCAGATGGCGATTGATGCCATAAACGAAGAGAATATCCCGCGCTGGTTACGTAATGGCGGCGACTGGTTTTATGCTCTTGAACACGACAAACAAGAAGAGGCGAAAGCGCTGATTTTACAGGCTGACACGCTGCCACATATTCTCGAACTGACGAACCGTGAGGGCAGGCGTATCGTGGTGGCCCATGCTGATTACCTTTCCAATGAATATGTGTTCGATAAGCTAATGGATGGTGATGAGGTTATCTGGGATCGTGAACGTGTGAATTCTGCGCTGGCGGGTCGCTTTCAACCGATAGCTGGCGCTGATGAATTTTATTTCGGTCACACGCCGGTTGAACATGCAATGCAGTTTGCCAATCAGTTTTATATTGATACGGGCGCTGTATTTGGCGGTTATCTGACGCTTATTCAGCTGCAGTAATGTCAGGCGTTACCGGGGTTTGCGGTGACTGACGGGCAACGGTATAGTGAGCGGCTGCGAACCGGGAAGGCACGGGATAACATCATGGAAAATAAGCGTGAAGACAGGATTCAGCGTCTGTTGCTGGCATTAAAAAAGACCGACAAAATTCACCTTAAAGAAGCGTCTTTACTGCTCAATGTTTCGGAAATGACTGTCCGCCGTGATCTCAGCGCAGCACCCGCACCGGTAATTTTACTCGGCGGTTATATTGTGATTGATCCGAAGAATAATCCGGCGACGCACTACTTTATCAGTGAACAGAAAACCCGCCATGTTGCAGAGAAACAACGTCTCGCTGCCCGCGCAGCCAGTCTTATTCAGGATAACGATACGGTATTTTTTGACTGTGGCACGACAATGCCTTATGTGATTGAAAGCATTGCCGATAACCGGGTATTTACGGCCATTTGTTACTCGCTCAATACGTTTCTGGCGCTGCAGGATAAACCTCACTGTGAAGTCATCTTGTGCGGCGGTGCGTTTAAATCCAGTAACAGTATTTTTACGCCTATCGGGCGCAGCAGTGAACTCGACTTTATCCGCCCGGCGAAAGCCTTTATTTCCGCTGCGGGCGTCAGTATTGAACACGGTGTGACCTGCTTTAATTTTGATGAATTACTGATGAAACATCAGGCCATAGAACGCTCAGCGCAGAGCATTCTCGTCGCTGACAGCAGCAAATTTGATCAGGTCAGGCCCGCAGCCATCGCGCCGCTTGCGCGTTTTAATGTGGTGGTCAGCGACGCTGAACCACCACAGGCTTATGTCGATTTCTGCGAGCTCTCCGACATTCCGTTGCTGGTTTAACACTTCAGCGGATTGCCGGGATTTTTTCGACCGACTGATAAAAAACCACTTCCCAGATGCCATTTTTGGAGCCGTCGCTGAGATAGTGCTCAAAGCACGCTTTTCCGTCCGGGCGATAGCTCGTACTGGCCAGCAGCTGGCTGTAGAAGTCCCGCCAGGCCTTTTCAAAATTGCCGTCTGTGATCGTGGTGTGATACGCCGCATACGTGCCTCCCGGCAGCGTTTGCAACGCCAGTCCTTCTGCATCATCGAGAATAAAATTATCGGCTACACACACCGACGGATCAGCACGCAAAGCTTCTGCCGGTGTGGTGTCAGGATTATCATGAAACCACGTCAGCCATTCGTTTTGCGGCTGATGATGCCGTGCAGCCCATTTCATCAGTTGCTGAAAACCACTGTGGATTGACTCCTGATAGGGGCCAACCACCCGGTAGCTCACCAGCTTTTTGGCCGGTCTCTCTACAATTAATAATGCCACGATGATCTCCTTTTATCTGACATGCATTGAACGGGTTCCATGTTGAGTAAGGTGCAAATGCCAAACTATAACAGTTTACCCATTAACGCCGGTGAACTGCTCTACGCGCTATAACAGTTGTCGTGATAAAATTATGTAATCAGATTGCATTATAGTCGTGACGCAATGAGGTATGAGATGGACGTAATCAAAAACGTATTAAACAGTGAAATTGATCGCATCAATCGTCAGGAAGGGCGCGATGGTAAAGCGCGGATCAATGCTGAGTTCTTTATAAACCATCCCTGGTTATGTCTGGCTATGCTGGTCGGGTATATCGCCGTGGGCATCGTCATGTACGTTTCACCTTATATGGGACTCGGCTGGTTTATCGGATTTACGGCTTTCCTGATCTTTATGTCCGCGATGCTGTTGCTGGAAATTAAGCCGGTTTATCGCTACGAAGATATCGGGGTGCTTGATTTACGCGTTTGTTATAACGGCGAATGGTATTTCAGCCGCGAGCTTTCTGCTGATGCCGTGAAGCAAATACTCAGCGCCCCTGATGTCAGCGAGCACATCAAAAACCGCATTGAATCCATTGTCCGACATAAAGGTTTTGTGGATTTCTATGATGTTTACGATCTGGCCCGGCTGGAACGCCATTTGCCAGATAGCACCGGAACAGCACAGTTAGCTCACTCTTAACCCCTCTAAACATGGCATCAGGCCATGACGTTACCCTGCATGCTCTGATAAAATAGCGGCTGGGCATCATTTTCGTGAATGTGTTTAAACGAGAAAATGATGTTGAGCCGTGACAGGAGCGACAGTGGAACGAATCAAACTTACCATTCACCATCTGCACAAAATCATTTCGGGCGAAAAGCAGGACACGCAAGCTACTGCACGTATTTATGCTGGCGATGAACTGTTAGTCACCGAAACGATGACCGGGCAGGCTGCACATTTTGATCGTTTCATCAAAGTCGTACACGATAACGGCAAACCGTTGAGAGTAGAATGGGACTGCGACGGCAGTGCGCAAATGTCGGTAACGCGCGCCGAAGTGTGCCCTTGCTGTGGCGGCGACGCCTTACACCATTGATTTAACCCGGCAATGACCGCAAGCAGAGTAAAAGCCAGGCAGAGGTAAATGATGAAATTTATCAGCAACGAATTTGAATACCGTCAGTGGATAATGGATGAAATATTCCAGGCGAGTGCGGTAGGCGAAACCTCTGAGTTTGCCGATCAGGAAGTGGATGACTTTATCTTTGATGCCCGTCCGGTGGCTTATCCGTGCGTGGCTGTGATGATCCAGACACCAGGCGAACCGGGGGTGTGTGAGCCGCGTTTTTTCTACAAAGAGCAAATCTTTGAGTGGGCGCATAAAATGGGATTTGGCTTCGACAGCTAACTGCCAGGCCGGTTTAATGCAGATTCAGCCCTAAGTCTGACTCAGGGCTGAGCGTCAGCCGTTCACGCTGTGGCAATCAGACATTTTGCCGATCAATTTTCTCTTCGCCCCAGAACAAATGGTCTTCTTTGGTCTTGGCGAACGCGATAGGCAATACTTCGTCGTTACCTTCTTCCCAGATTTTCTGTGCCAGCGTCTCGTCGTTATTCGCCAGTTCGAAAATGGCCTCGGCGATTTCGTGAGAGGTTTCACGGGTATTTGCCCACGCTTTGATGTTTGACGTCGTCATCCGGTTCTCCTCGTGTTTATTTCATATTCATAAAGGTGTCTCTGTTACACCGTTGCATTCACTATAACTATGGTTTCCCGATGCACTTTATGCAAATGCGGCGGCAGCAGGGCACAAAAAAACCGGCGCCTGGCAGGGGCTGTCGTTTATACTGAACGCGATTTTGAACATTTAAGGTGATGATAATGAGCGACGATATTTTTGATTTTGACATTGATGCTGCACTGGAAACTGCCGAAGTGAAAGCAGCTGAAAAAGCAGCAGAAGTGCCTGAAGCCGTTCAGGACGAAAGTGACTGCGAAGGCTGCAAAATCTGATTTTGCACAACAAAGCAGCAAAAAGAAAACCGCTTCGGCGGTTTTTTTGTATCTGTCATTTATAACGGCTTTGCAATGTTGAACTGAATTTCCTTTGCAGCCATAGCGTTGCGCCTGGTTGGACGAGGTGGTGGATTGACGCAAATGTAAGGGTTACGTTAAGGGCTTTTTTTTGGGATAAATTCCTATAGAACAGGAAGATAGCTGGGGGTACTTTGTCACCACCTGATAAGCAGGTCGTGAGGTTCACAATGAAAAAACTAATTTTAGTTCTCGCCGTTTTGCTAACTTTGCCAGCTGTCGCACAGGCGAACGTCGAGCTTGGCGTTAATATGCCAGGGTTGTCACTGCATATCGGAGACCGTGACGACCGCGGATACTATTGGGATGGTGGTGACTGGCGTCCACCGGGTTGGTGGGACCAGCATTATCGTGATGAAGGCCGCGGGCACTGGGTTTATTACGAACCGGCCCCGCCGCCGCCACGCTACTGGCATCATGAGCACTGGCATGAAGGCCCGCCACCCGGCTACTGGCGCGATGGCCCTCCTGGGCACTGGCGTGATGGCCCTCCGGGACACTGGCGCGAAGGTCCGCCTCCGGGCCGCTGGTAACGAAAGTTTGATGAGTTGAAGGGCAGACGTTAAAGATTTTGGGAACAGGGTTGGCAGTGGCGATGCAAAAGCATCCCCAATGTCAGTTCTGTTCCTTCCACATTCTCTCCCCCCGCTATTAATAATTCTCTCCTAATTAATTACTTTATGAATGCAAATAATGTGATTCATTTATTTGAATTATATAAAGATGTTTTTTCATTCTATTGAGCGCAGGTGAGTTTGGAAAAAACTTTTTTAAGAGTAATTGCAGCTTGCTAACGGTCATTAATATGTTAATTTCTTGTTATGAAATCGGCAATGGATGGCTCGAATACGACACATATCTGATGAAACAGGCCGTCATACAGGGGAAAGCCCTGTCAGATATGTAACATGTCATTTAGCGAGATTATTCCTATGCAATTGATTAAAAATGATTTTGAATACCGCGCCTGGATGCTGGATGCCTATTTCTATCAGGATAAAATAGAAGGCGATAAGTTGATGACTGATGAGGAAATGGATGATTTCCTTTTTGAATATCGTCCGCTGGAATATCCGTGTTTAGGCAGTGTGACGCCATCAAAGGAATGTTCACTGGAACTGGACATCACTTTCTTTTATCGGGATCACATCTCAGATTGGGCAAAATCCATGGGGCTGATAAACATTAAATAATCCGCTTCGTTATTACTGTTCTTTACCCGTCTGAAAAAGCGCCTGAGGGCGCTTTTTGTCGTCTGGCATCAGAAATATTAATTACCGCGAACTTCAACCATAACCGGGCAGGGGGCGGCCGCGATCACTTCCGCACTGACCGAGCCTTTCATCATCCGTCCAAACGCTGAAAGCTGACGGTGGCCGATGACAATCACCGAAGCATTGATTCTTTCAGCTTCAGCCACCAGCGCTTCTCCGGCCGGACCGACGATCAGATTGCCTTTCGCATTGATCCCTGCTTGCGACAAAATTTCCAGCGCATGCCCGACCACGGCGCGTGCGGTGTTTTGCTCTTCTTCTGCTGGCGGGTAGCTGACAATTTCACCGGGAACATCGCCGTTATTTTCCAGTGCGTAAGACTCGTCAATGCAGCAGGTGACGAAAACCGTTGAAGCTCTTCCCTTTGCCAGCTGGCGGGCGAGATCAATCACGAGAAGGGATTGCTTTGAGCCGTCTACGGCTAACAAAATGACATCAAACACGGCAATTCCTTTCTTTATTTTCCACCGGATACCTGGGTTTCATCCAATTTACCAATTTCGCCAATCAGGGCATGTTTGCATTCCAGCAACGCTTCACGGATTTGCGACTCTTTGGCTGCCCGCCGGGCGGTAGGGAAAAGTACCGATACCGAGTAACGGCCTAAAATTGTATCTATTGCGATAGCCAGCGTGGTAACGCCGTTTACCGTTTCTCCCTCTTCCATCGCAATTCCGCTTTCCCGCACACTGGCGATTTTTTCCAGCAGTGAGTCAAGGGTACGCACGGTATTTTCCGTGGCGGGCTCCAGCACATCCCCGACAATAATGCGGATCTCTTCATCGGTTTTTAGCGACAGCAGGGCACGGCCGCTCGATGTGCTGTAAATGGGCAGATTCAGGCCGACGCGCGGCACCACGCGCAGTTCCCGTTCGGCCACAATGCTGTGAATATTGGCGATCTGCCGACCACTTGCCCGCCCGAGCGACACCGTTTCCTGTGTGTTGTCGCAAAGCTGACGCAGAAATGGGGAGGCGATGGCGATGACATCGGTATGGACCGTTGAAACGAGTTTCAGAAGCGTCGGGCCAAGCCGTACGCCTCCGCTACCTTCTGAGCGAACCAGCCCTTCTTCGGCCAGTGCGGCGACGATGCGCTGCACAGTCGAACGTGGTAAATCCACTTCATTGGCAATGGCACCGAGACTCATTCCCTGCGGATGTTTTCCCAGCGAATTGAGTATGGTGGCCGCCCGCGAGATCACCTGAATCCCACCGCTGCGTTCTTCGTCTGCCGGATTGTCCTGAGCCATGATTTCTCCTTTATCTCCGTGCGTGATCCTGTCCATAAACCTGAGTGGTCAATGTAATGGCTCAACGGGTGAAAAACAATTTTTAATCACATTGCAATACAGTGCACCGTATTATAGTATTTCTGTGTGTATCACAATGTGGTGCAATGCATCGAAATATTTGTGATGCAGGTCGCTTATTTTGCACTTCTGCGACACAAAACCTGCCTTCTTCCTATCGCCGCCATGATAAAGCGGTGGAGTTAACGATGAATCAGACAATCACAATGGCGCCTGTTGCTGCACTGCCCGTGCCGCCCCCTTTTACGTTAAGGCTGGTTATCGGGTTACTGGGGGTTTTAATCGCCTCATTGTGTTCTGGCCTTAACGACCGTGTTACTGACATTGCGCTTGCCGATGTTCGTGGCGCACTCAGCATCAGCACAGATGAGGGCTCATGGCTGATTGGTGCCTATCAGGCGGCGGAAGTCTCCGCAATGATGCTGGCACCGTGGTTTGCCATGACCTTTTCACTGCGTCGTTTCACCGTGTTCGTCACGCTGGGTTTTGTTCTTATTGCCGCTGTTTTGCCGTACACCCCAAATCTGCCGGTATTCATTGCACTGCGCGCAGTTCAGGGCGTGTTCGGTGGTGCTTTGCCGCCGTTACTGATGACGTCCGCCCTGCGTTTTATGCCGCCGCAATACAAGTTATACGGGCTGAGTGCTTATGCGCTGACGGCGACTTTCGGGCCAAATATGGCGACTTCACTGGCGGCCATCTGGACCGATTATGTCGGCTGGGAGTGGGTGTTCTGGCAGGTGATCCCACCGTGTCTGCTGGCGGTAGCGATGATTGCCCACGGGCTGCCGCAGGATCCGCCGCGTTTTGAGCGTTTCCGGCAAATGGATGTCGTCGGCATGCTGACTGGCACGGGCGGAGTAACGCTGCTGGTGCTGGCCTTGCAGCAGGGAGAACGCCTCGACTGGTTCAGTTCGCCGCTGATTACGCTGATGTTTTTCACGGCGCTTGGCTTGCTGACGGTTTTCCTGGTCAACGAATGGTATCACCCGTTGCCATTGTTCAAATTACAAATGCTGAGAAGACATAATCTGACGCACGGCTTAATCACGTTGTTCGCTCTGATGTTTCTCTTCTTATCGGGCTCCGCGTTACCCGCCAGTTATATGGAGCAGGTTGGCGGATTTCGTGCCATACAGGTCGGACCGCTGGCGCTGACTATCGGTTTACCGCAGCTATTACTCGCCCCGTTGATCGCTTTTGTGCTGACCATGCGCTGGATAGACAGCCGCTGGGTGCTTGTCTGCGGATTAGGGTTGGTGGGCTTTTCCTGTTACTGGGGAACACATCTTACCGGTGCCTGGGCGCGCGATAATTTCTATCTGATCCAGATTATGCAGGCTTTCGGACAACCGATGGCGGTCCTGCCGATCCTGATGAGTGCAACCAGTGTTGTACAGCCACTGGAAGGGCCTTTTGCCTCCGCGATGTTTAACACCACCCGCGGTTTGGGCAGCGTGATGGGCGGTTCTTTGCTGGCTGTTTTTGTCAGCCACCGCGAGCAATTCCATTCCAATGTTTTGCTCAATCACGCCGGTAGCGTGAGCTATCTGCTCTCCCAGCCATATGGTGGCGACAGCAGCTTTCTGGCCCCGCTGAACAGCGGTGGCGCAGCGATTTCGACAGAAATACTCACCCGGTTTTCTCAAGGGGTGAGACAGCAGGCGCTGGTGCTGGGAATATCGGACGCTTACATGGTGATCATCGGGCTGGCACTCTCCCTGATATTGCTGGTCGCCATTTTGCCTAAACGCACATATCCGCCTCAGTCTCTGGTTAAACGTCCCTGAGTATCGCATCACTATTAACCGTGGTATTCCACTCTGAAAAGTACGAGAGAACAACATCATGATAAAAACCTCACCTGTCCGCCTGAGCTGGCTGTGTGCCGCTGTGGTAGTGATATTTCTGGTTGTCATCGCCTTGTGGATACTCGGCAAGAGCACTCTACCCGTTACTGACGATGCCTTTGTTTCTGCAGATTCCACGCTGGTCGCGCCGCGGATTTCCGGCACGATTGCGGATGTTTACGTGCAGGATAACCAGATGGTGAAAGCCGGTGATGTACTTGCCCGAATCGACGATCGTGATTACCGCAATGCGGTACTGACGGCAGAAGCAAATCTGGAAACCGCTAATGCGCAGATGCTCAGCCTGACCGCGCAACTGGCGAAACAACAACAGACTATCTTGCAGGCCCGGGCACTGGTTAATGCTGATGCGGCCAGTATTGCTTATGCGCGTCAGAGTGCTGACCGTTATAAACGCCTGCTGCAAAATGGCTCCGGCACGGCCGATGCACGTGATGAGTCTGATGCCAATTTACGTTCAAAACTGGCTGCGCAGCAGAGTGATATGGCCGCAGCTCTGGGCGCTGAAAAGCAGGTTGATGTACTGAAAGCGGAACAGGCAGAAGCGAAAGCTGCAATCGATTCAGCCGCAACGGCGCTGGCACAGGCGAAGCTGAATCTTTCTTATACCGAAATTACGGCGCCGGTGGATGGCGTGGTCGGGCAGCGCTCGTTGCGTATCGGCGGATATGTGGCTGCAGGAGCACGCGTTCTGGCCGTGGTGCCGCTGAAAAACGCTTACATTGTGGCGAACTACCTTGAGACACAACTGGGTGATGTGCAGCCGCGTCAGCCGGTTGAGATTAAGGTGGATGCGTTGCCGGGTGTGACCCTCAAAGGGAAGGTGGACAGCATTTCGCCTGCCACCGGCGTGACGTTTTCGCCTATTTCGCCGGACAATGCGACCGGCAATTACACTAAAGTTGTACAGCGTCTGGCGGTTAAAATTGTGCTCGACAGTAATCAGCCCGATGTGAAGCGTCTGAAAGTCGGGATGTCTGTGATCCCGACAATTGATATCACATCGCGCTGAATAACAAATTTTGAAACAAAAAGGCGACTCCGGAGATCGCCTTTTTCATGTCGCTGACTTTGTATGGGGTCAATGTTCGCGTATCAGGAAGCCTGATTTTGCGGCGGATTCGCGTCGGTTGAATTCTTTTTAGCCGGATGCTGTGGTTTGCCAGAGAACAGGAACCGCAGGATCGGGATGCGCTTATGCACTTCATACAGCAAAAAGGCGATACCGAATACAAACACCAGCCCCAGCCAGAATCCCAGCCAGTCGCTGTGAATTTTCGGTGTAATGAACGCACCGTAAATCAGCGTTAAAGGATGGTGGATCAGATAGATAAACAAGGATGAGTTCACCAGATAGGTGATCCATGGCGCCTGAAAATTCAGTAAATAATGGCTGAATGAAAACACCACATTGACCATCAGGAACCCGAGCAGGGTAGTGATGATGGCATCGATTTCCATTGAGTACAGCTGTGGCGTATTGACATGTTGATTGAACATGTAAGCGGCGAACAGGAAAATGCTGACTACCCCGGCAGTCGCGGAGGGTTTCAGAAACAGTTCCTTCAGCCAGGAGAATTTATAAGCAAGTGCACCCAGGATGAAAAACGGCAGATAAAACAACGTTTGCATGACGATGAAATTAAACGCGCCGTTGGAAAGTAAATTTGGTGCAAAAAGATACAGGCTTCTGTTAAATGCCGCGTAAATTAAACCGATAAAAAGAAATATAATTGAGATTTTTCCTAAGCTATTTGTACGGCTTTTTATTATTTGAATACGACTATTCTTAATTTCTTTAATAAATTTGAAGAGGTAAAAGCAAATGCTGGTGAGAATAACCAGGGTTAACAGGAACCATAAATGCGAGACCAGTTCCCATACGGTCACATTAATTCTCTGATAAAAATCCATATTATTCCAGTCAGAAAACTTGCTGGTGAATTTCATCAGGAAATAGAGCTGCGGAATCGTGATCAGCGGGAAGGCCGCCGCCAGCGGGATGGCAACCCGCTCCAGACGCACCTTCAGCCACTGCTGCGGGTCATAGCGCTCATACAGCATATAAGAAAAATAGCCCGAGATAACAAAGAACACCTGCATACGGAAGGCGTGAATAACATCATTAAATATTGTCAGGCCGTCAGAGGGTATTGCACTGTTTACCGCCCAGATATGACTGGAGTAAATCAATGATATATGGAAAGGAATACCCAGCAGCATCAAATATGCGCGGATGGAGTCTAAGAAAAACTCACGTTGTGGTTTTGGCTGTGTCATTACGTATCCGTTGTAAGTAGCTCATCCTAATTTTAGAGCGTAATTTGTCTTTAAGGCTAATTTTGCACGTAAGCAAAAATGACCATCGTTGACATTAGTTTAGTTTCTAACCTTAAAACATGCTTTGTTATAGGACAAGTTTCCATAGCCTGAGTTTCATCGAATTGATATCCTTGTACCCTGTTGCGCTTAAACGGTTCATCAATGGATGAACCATCGACTGCTCAAGTTGTCGGAAACCTGACACTTCCCTTAAAATAGTTACAGTAAATGAATGAAGCGCGCGTAAAGGAGACAAGGTGTCGGATAAAAATTTTTCCATAGGGTCACGTATGATCAAAGTCCGTTTGCTAAGTGCCGCAGTGTTGATGACCATGTTCACCTCATCTGCCTGGGCTTTTTCTATAGATGATGTTGCCAAACAAGCGAAGGCGTTAGCCGATAAAGGTTACGAAGCGCCGAAAAGCAATCTTCCGTCTCAGTTCCGCGATCTCAAATTCGCAGACTACCAACAAATTCAATTCAATCATGACAAAGCGTACTGGAAAAACCTGAATACGCCTTTCAAGCTTGAGTTTTACCATCAGGGTATGTACTTCGACACTCCGGTGAAAATCAACGAAGTAACGGCTGATTCAGTCAAAGAAATCAAATACAGCCCGGACTACTTCAACTTTGGCAACGTCAAGCATGACGCTGACTCAGTGAAAAACCTCGGTTTTGCCGGCTTCAAAGTGCTTTATCCCATCAATAAAGCCGACAAAGATGATGAGATTATGAGTGTGCTGGGTGCCAGCTACTTCCGTGTCATCGGTAAAGGCCAGGTTTATGGCTTGTCTGCCCGTGGTCTGGCAATCGACACCGCGCTGGCTTCCGGCGAAGAGTTCCCACGTTTTCGTGAGTTCTGGATCGAACGTCCTAATCCGGATGAAAAGCATTTAGTCATTTACGCCTTGCTGGATTCTCCGCGTGCGACCGGTGCTTATCGTCTGGACGTTTATCCGGGTAAAGAAGCCACTGTCGATGTGCAGTCTCAGGTTTATCTGCGCGATAAAGTCGGCAAACTGGGTGTGGCTCCGTTAACCAGCATGTTCCTGTTTGGCGCAAACCAGCCTTCGCCGGTGCTGAACTACCGTCCGGCGCTGCATGATTCCAACGGACTGTCTATTCACGCCGGTAACGGTGAATGGATCTGGCGTCCGCTGAACAATCCGAAACACCTTGCCGTCAGCCAGTTCTCGATGGAGAACCCGAAAGGCTTCGGGCTGCTGCAACGTGGTCGCAGTTTCTCTAACTTCGAAGACCTGGACGATCGTTATGACCTGCGTCCAAGCGGTTGGGTTGAGACCAAAGGTGACTGGGGTAAAGGGAAAGTTGAACTGGTGGAAATCCCGACGGCGGATGAAACCAACGATAATATCGTCGCCTTCTGGACCCCTGATCAGTTACCCGATGCAGGCAAACCGCTCAGCCTGAACTATCGTTTACATTTCACCTGTGAAGAAGAGAAATTGCATTCTCCTGATCTGGCGTGGGTTGAACGCACCATGCGCTCTACCGGAGATGTGAAACAGTCGAATCTGATCCGTGAGCCAGATGGCAGCGTTGCTTTCCTCGTCGACTTCGTCGGTCCAAACCTGAAAGCGCTGAAGAGCGACACGCCAGTCGTGTCTCAGGTCAGCGTGGGCGACAACGGTGATCTGGTTGAAAACTCCGTACGCTATAATCCTGTAACGAAGGGCTGGCGTCTGACGCTGCGCCTGAAAGTGAAGGATCCTAAGAAGGCGATCGAAATGCGCGCTTCTCTGGCCAATGGCGACAAAACTCTGAGTGAAACCTGGAGCTATCAGCTGCCTGCAAATGAATAAGTCAATGCACTCTACTCAAGATTATGTAGAAGCTTTGCCGCTTACTGATGAACAGAAAGCGGCGCTCTCTCAGCAGCTTCCCGCTGAGCCGGGGCAGGCTTTTGCTACCGTACATCACCGTTTAGGCGGTGATGCCTCGACCACAGCTGATGCGGCCGATCCTGATGCGCCATTGGTGTCAGTGAAAGCCCGCGTCGGCGCAAGCTGGCCTGATGCCCTTGAAAAGGGCTCGTTAGACGAAGTCGATAACGAAGGGCGTACGATTGCCAGCGCCATGCCACCGGTTAAACGTTCCAGCATGTTCCCTGATGTCTGGCGCACCAACCCGGTCGGGCGTTTCTGGGACAATATGATGGGGCGCAGCGCGGTTTCGCGTCACACCACATCAGATATGCCCGAGTCAGAAAAGCGCTGGCGTCACGCCGGTTCCGTGCGTCGCTATATCCTGCTGGTTCTGATGCTGGTGCAGACGGCGATCGCGACCTGGTACATGAAAACCATTCTGCCGTATCAGGGCTGGGCGCTCATCGACCCAAGCGATATGCTCAATCAGGACTGGCAACAGTCGGTTCTGCAACTGCTGCCTTACGTCTTACAGACCGGGATCCTGGTGCTGTTCGCCATTCTGTTCTGTTGGGTGTCGGCTGGTTTCTGGACGGCATTGATGGGCTTTTTACAATTGCTCATCGGTCGGGATAAATACAGCATTACCGCCTCGACGAAAGGTAATGAGCCGCTGAATCCGAACAACCGTACCGCGTTGATCATGCCGATTTGTAACGAAGACGTGGAGCGCGTTTTCGCGGGTCTGCGTGCAACGTATGAATCTGTTAAAGCGACGGGTGATTTGGATCAGTTTGATATCTACGTGCTGAGCGACAGTTACGATCCGGATATCTGCGTAGCGGAACAAAAAGCCTGGATGGAAGTGTGCCGCGACGTTGAAGGTCACGGACGTATTTTCTATCGCCGTCGTCGTCGTCGTGTGAAACGTAAAAGCGGTAACATTGATGACTGGTGCCGTCGCTGGGGCGGGGAATATGCCTATATGGTTATTCTCGATGCTGACAGCGTCATGAGTGGCGAATGTCTGACCGGCCTGGCCCGTCTGATGGATGCCAACCCGAACGCCGGTATTATCCAGTCTGCGCCAAAAGCGTCAGGCATGGATACGCTGTATGCACGTTGCCAGCAGTTTGCGACCCGTGTTTACGGTCCGTTGTTTACCGCCGGTCTGCATTTCTGGCAGTTGGGCGAATCCCACTACTGGGGCCATAACGCCATTATCCGTGTGAAACCGTTCATTGAGCATTGTGCGCTTGCGCCATTGCCCGGTGAAGGTTCCTTCGCCGGTTCCATCATGTCTCATGACTTTGTGGAAGCGGCATTGATGCGTCGTGCGGGCTGGGGCGTGTGGATTGCTTATGATCTGCCGGGCAGTTATGAAGAGTTGCCACCGAACCTGCTCGACGAGCTGAAACGCGACCGTCGCTGGTGCCACGGTAACCTGATGAACTTCCGCCTGTTCCTGGTGAAAGGGATGCATCCGGTTCACCGTGCGGTGTTCCTGACCGGCGTGATGTCTTATCTGTCCGCGCCGTTATGGTTTACGTTCCTGGCTTTGTCTACCGCATTGCAGGTCGTGCACACACTGATGGAACCGCAGTATTTCCTGCAACCCCGTCAGCTGTTCCCTGTGTGGCCGCAGTGGCGTCCTGAACTGGCGATAGCCTTGTTCTCGACCACCATGGTGTTGCTGTTCCTGCCAAAACTGCTGAGTATCGTGCTGATTTGGGCGAAGGGGGCGAAACAGTTTGGTGGTGCATTCCGACTGCTGATTTCCATGTTCCTCGAAATGCTGTTCTCAGTATTACTGGCGCCGGTACGTATGTTGTTCCACACCGTCTTCGTGGTCAGCGCGTTCCTGGGTTGGGAAGTGGTCTGGAACTCACCGCAGCGTGATGACGACGATACTCCGTGGGGCGAAGCCTTTAAACGCCATGGTTCTCAGTTGTTGCTGGGTGCGGTCTGGGCTGCCGGTATGGCGTGGCTGGACTTGCGTTTCCTGTGGTGGCTTGCGCCAATCGTCTTCTCCCTGATCCTGTCGCCAATCGTCTCTGTGCTGTCGAGCCGTGCAACGCTGGGGATTAAGAGTAAGAAGGCCAAGCTGTTCCTGATCCCGGAAGAATACGATCCTCCGCGTGAACTGGTGGCTACCGAGGAATACCTGGCGCTGAACCGTTCGCGTAAGCTGCAAAATGGCTTTATGCATGCGGTCTTCGATCCGGGCTTCAACGCACTGGCAACGGCGATGGCAACATCCCGTCACCTGTTGCGTGAAACGGTAGAAAACGGCCGTCGTGCCCATCTGGAGCATGCGCTGAAAACCGGTCCTAAGGATCTGGGCAAGGCGGATCGTCTGATTCTGCTGAGCGATCCGGTGCTGATGGCGCGTTTACACTCTGCGGTGTGGACGCAACCTGATCAGCAGACCTGGAGTGCTTACTACCAGCAATTACCTCGCAATGCGCAGGCATTCCCTGTCACTCAGACGCTGGAAGTTAAACCCGCCTGAAAATGACATGGAGTGAATAAAAAAACGGGCAGTATGTGAAAACATACTGCCCGTTTTCTTTGTGATGAAAGACGGGTTACTCTTTAGCAGGTCATGCAGGAATTTTACCTCGCCTTAACATAAGGCAGGCGCTGTGCATGATAAGCTGACAGCGCTGTTCAGCGCTTCTGAATGTGCCTCTTTTGAATTGAATCGACAGGTTGGGTGAGTGATTAATCGGGTTATTTTTCGCGGATGCGTGCTGGCGTTACTGGCGACGGTACTGACCGGATGCGGCAGTATTATCAGCCGGACTGTGCCGGGACAGGGGCATGGCAACCAGTATTATCCCGGTGTGCAGTGGGATTTGCGGGACAGTCCGTGGCGTTATGTCACCGTCATCGATGTTCCGCTGTCGATGATTGTCGACACTTTCATGCTGCCGGTTGACGCCCGCCACGGGCCTTACGAATAAAATCACTTAATCAATATCACGACCCGGATACTCGTCTTCATCGTCCCATTCTTCAGCTGCCGCTTTACCTTCTTCAGTATCCAGCGGCGGTTCATGCTGGTATTCACCTTCATCCCATTCATACAACGTGGCTTCTTCCTGCCATTCTTCTTCGAGTTCTATCTGATCATAGTCCTCATCAAAGATAGCCTGCGCCGCCGCACCGCTACGGAACGTCAGCGCTTCGATGGAATCCCCTTCACCGCTGAGGAATTCCGCCTGCCACATCACATCGCCATCCTGCATGATGTATTTCTGCAGATTAAACTGGTCCGGAACTGGCTCTTCGTCGTCATGGATCCTATCCTGCGCGGCTTCAAGGAATTCTTCGCGGGCGGCATCAATAGCTTCTTCCAGCGTTGCATACATGCTCATTGTTGTCTCCTGAGTTGAAACTGTTAATGGTTGTGCAGCAAATAGCGTTATTAATGAACAAGTAACGGCCATCTGACAGGGGAAAACCTGATTAAATGATTGTTGTCTATAACTGACAGGATGCAAGTTTTCAGACTAAATCAGTCGGATTTATTTCTGCTATTCTCAATTTCTCGCTGGCGACTTTGCGGCGGTTTAAAAAACGGGAGTGCACATGGTTTCACGACAATCAGTATTACGGGTGGCGCGCCCGACGGACAATCTTGAGCAGGTAGCCCGCATGTATTCGCAGGGGCTGGGTTTCGACATCATCGGCAGTTTTAGTGACCACCAGGGGTTTGATGGCGTGCTGGTCGGGCATCCGCATCATCGTTATCATCTCGAGTTTACCCATCATCACGGTTCCTCCGTGGGGCGAGCGCCCACCGAAGATAATCTCCTGGTGTTCTATATTCCTGATAATCAGCAGTGGCTGACGCAGTGCGAACGGATGCTGCAGGCCGGTTTTATCGTCGTGCCTTCGTTTAATCCCTACTGGGATGAATGCGGTAAAACCTTCGAGGATATTGACGGTTATAGGGTGGTGCTGGCTTTGCGGGACTGGACGGCATAGGCGCGAATGTCAGCGGAATTTCAGCTTTGCAAAGGCTGTGAGGGGAGAGGGTAAAAGTTTAGCAAACCGGCTACACGGGCAGCGTTTGAGGCATAAAGTGATTCTGACTTCTCAAGATAAGGTGAATGTTATGAAGACTCTTTCCCGCGTTTTGCTCATGCCGCTGTGTGGCCTTGGCGTATTATTCAGCGTGGCCAGTACCGCGGCTGAAAATACACATCCCCAATCACCGATAGAACAGCCGCACGGGTTGCCACCCTTCCACGGCGAGGGCATGCTGCCACCGCCGCCAATGATGGTCGGCTTTTGCCATCCGGGGCAACTGTTCTGTGCCAGCGTAGCCAGTGATAACCCGACTGAAACTATTCAGAAACTGACGTCGGTACTTCCGGCTACAACGGCAGGCAAGCATTACGAAGTGCGTCTGGCCGTCGTCGAGGTGCCGGATTACATGCCAGTGCCGCCGCTGGCAGAAAAATCTCAATAAGCCTGTTGCTGCTTCGTCGGCTGGAATTTAGTCAATCATGGCCTGATGAGGCCGGCGTTGCAGACACCAGTACGAATATCCCGCGTTGAATAACACCACCATCGCCGTAACAAAAAATACCGTCCGGAAGCCGTAACTGGCTGAGACCGCCGCACCCAGTAACGGACCGGTGACATTGCCCACATCACGGAACGACTGGTTGTAGCTGAATACCCGTCCTGCTACCTGATTAGTGCAGTTATAGATGAGCAGGGTCTGAACGGCCGGCAGCAATGCGCCATCGCAGGCACCCAGCAGAAAACGCAAAATACCCAGTTGCAGGGGAGTTTGTACCAGGGCCATCGGGATCAGCAACAACACAGATAACGCCATCATCGCCACCAGGATCCGCTCGGGGCCAATCCGGTCGCCGAGTTTGCCTAAACGCGGTGCACTCATCAGCGCGGCCACGCCAGGTACCGAAGCAATCATGCCGCTAATAAACGCCAGGTTTTGTGTATTACCGGCCAGCTCCCGTACGTAAAGCGTCAGGATCGGCGCAATCGAACCCGTCGCCACCTGAATAATCATGGTGGTGACAAACAAACACAGCACCAGTTTAGGATTTTTCAGCGAGGCAAAGACCTGCTTACGGTTCAGCATGTCTTTTTTGCTCACCGGGACAAACTGCTCACGGATAAAATAAAGCGTCATGATGAAACACAAAAACAGCACCGACGCGGTGATAAAGAACACCGGACGCAAACCATAGCTGTCCGCCAGCAACCCTCCGACCAGTGGCCCGAGCAGCGCACCGCTGACACCGCCAGTTGATAACGTACCCAGCGCCCAGCCGCTTTTATTGCGTGGGATTTGTGTGGCAATCAGCGCGTTAGCATTGGGAACAAATCCGCCCAGCAAGCCAAGTAACGCGCGAAGAATCAGGAACTGCCAGATATTCTGCGCGAAGCCCATTAATACCATGACGATGGACATGCCGAGTGCGGATCGCAGCAGCATGATTTTGCGGCCTTTACGGTCCGCGAGTCCGCCCCAGAAGGGGGAGGCGATGGCGGAAAACAAGAAGGTGATACTGAAAACCAGACCCGACCACATATTCAGGGATTCATGACCGGTTACGCCGAGGGTTTCCACGTAAAGGGGCAGGAAGGGCATGATCAGACTGAATGCGGCACCGGTCAGGAAGCAACCGATCCAGGCGACAAACAGATTACGTTTCCAGTTAATGGGATCTGGGGCGATTTCAGGTTCAGAGGCCGAAGTCATAAAATACCGAAGAAAGAGGTCAGATTCGCTCTGGAATGACACAAAGAAACAAGGCAGAGCATAAGTAACAATCAATTGGCTTAATAATTATGCGCCTAATTATCATTCACTTCAATGATGTTAACGAACTGTAACAAGCGAAGTGAAATACAGGTTCAAAAAGTCTGGAGGAGTGAGGGAGAGCAGATGAAAGCCAAAAAACGGTCAGCAAGGAGGCTGACCGCGACAGACAAAGAATTAAAAACGCAATACTAAAACCGGATTTTAGCGCAGGGCTTCGTTCTTCATGACAGAGTAACGGCCGCTGCCCAGGAACATGATGACCAGACCACCAAAGAAGTACAGAGCTTCACCTTCCAGCCCCCATGCACCGACTTCAGTAACGGTGAAAAATTTGCCACCCACGACCAGGAAAACTGCCACTAAAATGTTGAATGCCAGCACCAGAGCGGCAGGGCGGGTCAAGATGCCCAGAATAATCAGAACCGGCGCAATCACTTCACCGATGTACGCACCGTAAGCAATAAAGCCCGGCAGGCCATCAGCCTGTAACATCTGTGCAATCCAGCCCACGCCATTTTCCATTTTTGCTACACCATGGAATAAAACTAAAATACCAAAAGTCAGACGCAACAAAAGTTTACCAAAGTTCTGATGATCAACAGCACGGGTAAAAGCGGAGTTCAGTTTTGCCAACATAATGTGTTCCTTGCAAAGGTAACATGCCTTTAAGAGGCGGGAGGCACGCGGCTCCAAAATCAGCGGAGTAATCACATGCAGAAATTATGGAGAGAGTATTGGCCTAAATCGGGTGGGATCAAATCTGATAAGTTTGAAGAAGTCTGTGAAAAAAACTGATGAAGCAAATCAAAAAAACCGGACCTGCGGCTGCCGGACCGGTTCCGGGTGATTAATCGCTAAGGGCTTTATAGAGCGAAGGCTCACCTTGCGGGCGTGTTTTAAAGCGACGGTGCAGCCACATATATTGCTCCGGCGCCTGACAGATCTCGTTTTCCACCACTTTATTCATATACGTGGCGGCAACCACTTCATCATCCAGCGGGAAGTCAGCGACCTGAGGGTGAATAATCATCTCATAACCTTCCCCTTTCGGCAGACGACGCGGAGTGAAGGGAATAATTGCCGGTTTGCCCATGCGTGCCAGCAGATATGTCCCGGTGGTGGTGGCGGCTTTATCGACCGCGAAGAACGGTACAAATACGCTGGCGCGCGGGCCGTAGTCATGATCAGGCGCGTACCAGATGATGTCGCCTTGCTTGAGGCTGCGGATCATCCCTTTGAGATCTTTGCGATCCAGCATCCCTTTATTCGAGCGCATTCGGCCTTTGGTCTGGATCCAATCCATCAGCTTGTTATCGTGAGGACGGTAAACCCCCACGCCAGGATTATGGATACCAAAGATACGTGCACCCAGTTCCAGCGTCAGGAAATGTACACCGATCAGCAGAACGCCTTGCTTGTTATCACGCGCATGCTGGATATGTTCCAGACCGCTGACTTTAAACCAGCGCTCGATGCGCCAGTCTGGCCAGAACCACGCCATGCCGGTTTCAAACAACCCCATGCCGACGGATTCGAAATTTTTCACAATCATATCTTCGCGCTGTTCCGGACGCATATCCGGGAAACACAATTCGATATTGCGTCTGGCGATTTTATAGCGACGTTTCAGGAAGCGCATTGAGAAGCGACCTAGCCCGGTACCGATGCGATAAATAACCGGATAAGGCAGTAACACCAGTGCATAAAGCAGTCCCAGACCCATCCAGGTGATCCAGTAACGAGGGTGCAGTAACGAACGATTAAAGGTTGGTACCTGAGTCATAGAATCTCTGCGTCAGTGAGTCGAAGTAGAAAGTTTATAAGCTCTGTCTAATGCAGCAGCCTGCCACAGAAACACGCACACATATTCATCCGGAATATGTGTTGTCCGTTATCTTCTGCAGCAAAGTGACATATTGTGGCATTTTTTTGATGTGAGGTGAAAATTCACGGCACTAATACCTCATTTATTTATAGGTTGAGTGAATGAAAAACAAAACGAATTCTCATTAATGTCCCGGCATATTCATTCACCATCAATTCAAATATCAATAGAGAATGTCTTTTTGTCAATGAAACGGGCGGCTATCGGGCCGCCCGTGATCACGTTTGCAAAATCCCCTTTCTGGCGACTTTCGCGTGAATCTTAAATCTGGTTATTATTCCGGCAGGAAAAGGCCTTTGACGCTATGCGGTTCGCTGCGCCAGTACTGTTTCGGCGCGGCCACTTTTTCTCCCAGTTTTGCCGCTGCATGCCAGGGCCAGCGCGGGTTATACAAAATACCGCGTGCCAGAGCAATCATGTCTGCCTGTCCGGTGCCGATAATGGCTTCCGCCTGTTCCGGTTCAGTGATCAGACCCACAGCGATCACCGGCATTTTCACATAACGCTTAATGCCATCAGCAAATGGCACCTGATAGTTCGGGCCGACGGTGATTTTCTGATGCGGACTCAGACCGCCGCTGGAGACGTGAATGTAGCTGCAACCCAGTTCATCAAGCGCTTTGGCGAGTTCAATGGATTGCTCCAGATCCCAGCCTCCCTCCACCCAGTCGGTGGCGGAAATACGCACACCAATCGGTTTTTCTGCCGGGAATGCCGCACGGATTTCCCCGAAGATCTCCAGCAGCAGGCGCATACGGTTTTCCAGTGAGCCGCCGTACTGGTCGGTGCGCTGGTTTGAAAGTGGTGACAGGAACTGGTGCAGCAGATAACCGTGAGCGCCGTGCAGTTCCAGCAGATCAAAGCCCAGACGGTCGGCGCGACGGACTGTATCGACATAGGCTTTTTTCAGCTCAGCGATTCGCTCCAGCGACATTGCCTGCGGGGCCTCAGTGCCTTCGGTGAAGGCGACGGCGGAAGGCGCAATCGTCTGCCAGCCACCCGCTGACTGGGCGATTTGTGCTCCGCCTTGCCACGGCGCAGCACACGACGCTTTACGTCCCGCATGTCCGAGTTGCAGGCCAAGTGGCATATCGCTGTTTTCACGTAAGCCGGTCACTAAATCCTTCATGGCCGCTTCGGTTGCATCGTCCCACAAGCCCAGATCCTGAGCCGAGATACGCCCCACGGCCTCGACAGCGGTCGCTTCCAGGATCAGCAAACCCGCACCTGAAAAGGATAACTGCCCGAGATGCGCGTGATGCCAGGACGTGGCTTTCCCTTCGTCGGATGAATACTGGCACATTGGCGCGATCACGATGCGGTTAGCGAGTGTCAGCTTCCCTAAGGAAATCGGTTCAAAAAGCTTACTCATGTTTCATGCCCCTTAAAATTCAGCGTGGTGATGGACTACAAGAATAGATAACAACTAAGAATAGGTTATCGCATTTCAAAAATGGGCAATGTACAGCAGGTGTTTTTCTCCTGACGAATTTGCAACGGGAGATGTCCTCATTGTTGCTTTAATGTATAATCTTGCCGCTTCAAAAGTAGCTATTCGGTATCAATAGTTAAATTCCCCTGAAAGACAGGAACGTACACCATGCCAGTGTTACATAACCGTATTTCTAATGAGGAACTGCGTGCGCGCATGTTGGCTGAAACTGAGCCCCGCACTACGGTTTCTTTTTATAAGTATTTCCAGCTCGAAGATCCAAAAGCCTTTCGTGACGCCCTGTACGTCAGCCTGACACGCCTTAACGTATTTGGCCGTATTTACGTGGCAAAAGAAGGGATTAACGCACAAATCAGCGTGCCGCAAAGCCAGTTTGAAGCGTTCAAAACCGTGCTGTTTTCCAGCCATCCGGCGCTGGATCAGATCCGCCTGAATGTCGCGCTGGAAGATGATGGTAAATCCTTCTGGGTGTTGCGTCTCAAAGTGCGTGACCGCATTGTCGCGGACGGGATTGATGATGATTCTTTCGACCCGTCAAATGTGGGTGAGTACCTGAAAGCCGAACAGGTCAACGCCATGATTGACGATCCGGACACATTGTTTGTCGATATGCGCAACCACTACGAATACGAAGTGGGGCATTTTGATAATGCGATTGAAGTCCCGTCTGACACTTTCCGCGATCAACTGCCTATGGCCGTTGATATGCTTAAAGAAGACAAAGACAAGAAAATCGTGATGTATTGCACTGGCGGCATTCGCTGTGAGAAAGCCAGCGCGTACATGTTGCATAACGGTTTTAAAAACGTCTATCACGTGGAAGGCGGTATTATCGAATATGCACGCCGTGCCAAAGAGCAGGGGTTACCGGTAAAATTTAAAGGCAAAAACTTTGTCTTTGATGAACGTATGGGCGAGCGTATTTCCGATGACGTGATTGCACACTGTCACCAGTGCGGTGTGGCCTGCGATAACCATACCAACTGCAAAAACGACGGCTGCCATCTGCTGTTTATTCAGTGCCCGACGTGTGCGGCGAAATTTGACGGCTGTTGCAGCGAAATCTGTATGACAGAGCTGAAGCTGCCAGTAGAAGAACAACGTGCATTGCGCGCGGGTCGTGAGAATGGCATAAAAATATTCAATAAGTCCAAAGGCTTATTGCAAACCACCATGCATATTCCGGCACCTGAAAACGACTGACCGGCGTGTATAAAAAAGCCCTGAATGGCGGCAGCGATTCAGGGCTTTATACGTTGAGGGAAGGGGATTACTTCTCCTGCACACCCTCGACCGAAATAATCAGCTCGACATTCTGCGATGCCGGACCGAGATCGGTAGTAATTCCATAATCCTTCAGCGCGATGGACCCTGCCGCTTCAAAACCTGCACGATAACCGCCCCATGGATCCTTGCCCTGACCGAGCAACTTAGCCTGTAACGTTAAAGGTTTGGTGACGCCGTTCAGCGTGAAATCGCCAGTCACTGCCAGATTTTCACCTTCTTTCTTCACTGACGTTGATTTGAATGTGGCCTGCGGATGTTTGCCAACATTCAGGAATTCAGCGCTGCGCAAATGTTTGTCACGTTCGGCGTGATTGGTGAATACGCTGGTGGTGTTAATCGTGACATTCACTTTATCCGCAGCGGGATCTTTCTCATCAAAAGTGAATCCGCCATCGAAATCATTAAAGCTGCCGTACAGCCAGCTGTACCCTAAATGCTTGATACGGAATTCAATAAAAGCGTGCTGACCTTCTTTGTCGATCTTGTAGCTGGCTGCCGTTGCCGAACCCGCCGCCAGTAACAGCGACGCCAGGGTTAAACCCAGAGTGGTCTTTTTCAACATGGTTATTCTCCGTTTATCCATAATATGAACAACATAAGTAAAGAGCTGACCGTGAGCCGGATCAGCGCCCCAGCATGCGGGTCAGGGTGCTGTCACGATCGATGAAATGATGTTTAAGCGCGGCAAGGGCGTGAAAACCTGAGATGATCACAATGCCCCACGCCATCCACAGATGCAGCGTGCCCGCGATATCGGCCTGTTGTTCCAGTCCAGACAGTGTGGCAGGGATCTCAAACCAGCCGAAGACACTGACAGGCTGACCTTCAGCCGTCGAAATCAGATAACCGCTGATCAGAATGCCGAACAGGCCGATGAACAGCAGAACATGAGCCAGCCAGGCGCCAATACGCGTTTTCACGCTGTAGCTTGCCAGCGGCTTAGGTGGCGGAGAAATAAACCGCCAGGCAAGACGAAATACCATCGCAGCAAAAATCAGGATGCCGATACTTTTATGTATTTCCGGTGCACGGTGATACCAGGTGTCGTAATAGCCCAATCCGACCATCCATAATCCCAGTGCAAATAAACCATAAACGGCCACAGCGATGAGCCAGTGAATTAACACTGAAATATGGCCAAAGCGTGCAGGTGTATTTTTCCACAGCATAAGATGATGTTCTCAGTGAAGAGGGTGTTTGTGGAAAATAAACATTTGGAAACATATTGGCAAACTATTATTTTCAAATTAACCGATTAATTTAACTTGTTCATTATTTTTGATGGTATCAGGAAGGTTTCCTTCAGTGCTTTTGCTTTTGTTATCTTACGGCGGTTTTGATTATATCGATTTCAGTGATGACAGGGGTCTGTAAGGTTTTGTCATCGAAGGTAAAGTTAATCCTGATACTAAAAATTTGAGTAAAAATAATGATTTCAGGAGTGATTAATCCTTGTTGATGCTTTTCATTAGCCGGTCATTTTGATGTGAACATGAAGTTTTGTTATTCAGGCTATCAATCTAAATGTTTCTTAAATAAAACGTAAATATGTTAAAGGTTGATTCTCGAGGTGATCGAGATCAGTTTGTGATATCAGACAATATTTATAATTCTCAATAATCCTGATTAGGAATTTTTTTATAGATTAATATTTGATGTTTGCCGGTGTGGGCGCTTTAGCTGAATTAAAAGAGCACCATCCGACATCACATGGAGAGTGACATATGTTTCCTGCAATGAGCCGTTTTATGGCAGTGCCAGTGCTGCTGACAACATTATTATTCCCCCTGACCCGCGTGGCGGCGCAGCCTTTGCCGACAGTGACCACTGAGACCATCACCACTCAACCTGATGGCGTCAGCCGGACCTATCTCGGGCGTCTTGAAGCTGTTCAGGCCGTCAATGTGACCAGCCGGACTGAAGGATTTATCGCCCGCCGGGCCTTTGAGGAGGGGCAGTTTGTGAATGCCGGCGACGTCTTGTATGAAATCGATCCCGCCTTGCATCAGGCGGCTGTCGCTCAGGCCAAAGCCCAGCTCGACAGCGCCAATGCTACCGCACGCCATGCACAAACCCATCTGAACCGCATACAGCGTCTCGGTGATGCGCGTACCGTCAGCCAGTCTGATGTCGATACCGCGCTGGCTGCCCGTGATACCGCCCGTGCGGCTGTCGCGCAGGCGCAGGCGGCGTTAAAAACGCAGGAACTGCAACTAAGCTATACCCGCATTACGGCGCCCATTGCAGGGCGCATCGGCGTGAGCCATTTTCATACCGGCAGTCTGGTGAATCCGGCCAGCAGTGCACTCACGGAAATCGTGCAACTCGATCCGGTACGTGTGGTGATTTCAGTGAATGAACGTGATGTTCTCAGTGCCAGCCACAGCAGTGGCACGCTGGAAGACGCTTTCTCTGCCGATAACATGACGCTTTCTCTGCGCTTATCGGACGGTTCACCTTATATGAAAGCGCCCGTGCTGGAATCCCTCGGCAATCGTATTGATGCGCAAACAGGGACCTTGCCGGTCAGGCTGACCGTGGCAAATCCAGACCATCTTTTGCTGCCGGGGGGCACCGTGAACATGGCCGCAGAGCCGCGTTCCGGACATTCTCTGCCGGTACTGCCTGCGCAGGCTTTGCAGCAAAATGCGGCAGGGCACTTTGTCTTGCTGGTGAATGACGGACAGCGCGTGGAAGCACGCCCGGTGCGTCTTGGTGCACAAACGGGACACGGCTATTTCGTCATTGAGGGTTTGCAGGGCGGAGAAAAAGTTGTGACAGAAGGCCTGCAATGGATCCGGCCAGGTATGGAAGTGAATGCACGGGCTGCTACGGATGCCCCGGATATGGCCGCGAAGAAACGTTAAGGAATAACGATGCTCCAGCAATTTATTAAAAGACCCCGCTTTGCGGTTGTCATCGCACTGGTGACGGCGCTGATTGGTGCCGTCGCCCTGAAGGTCATTCCGGTTGAGCAATATCCGGATATCACGCCACCCGTGGTGTCAGTCAGTGCTATTTATCCCGGTGCGAGTGCACGGGACGTAGCGGAATCCGTTGCCGCGCCGATTGAGGCGCAGGTTAACGGTGTCAGTAACATGCTGTATATGTCGTCGAATAGCGGCAATAACGGCAGCTACACCCTGACTATTACGTTCGCCAGCGGTACGGATCCGGATACGGCGGCTGTTGAAGTACAAAACCGTATTTCACAGGTCAGCTCACGTCTTCCGCCGGAAGTGCTGAACACGGGCGTGTCGGTGCGCAAACAGGCTTCTAATATTCTGATGGGCATCAGCCTCCTTTCACCGGAAAATACCCATGACATGCTGTTTATCAGCAACTTTGCCAGCATTCAGTTGCGTGATGCGCTGGCGCGTGTGGATGGTGTAGGTGATGTCCGGGTTTTCGGTTCCCGTGATTACAGCATGCGTATCTGGCTGGACCCGCGCAAAATGGAAGCGCTGGATGTCAGCAGTATGGAAATCAGCGCCGCTATTCAGAATCAGAATGTGCAGGCGGCGGCCGGGCAGATTGGCGCGTCACCGAGTCCGTCAATGCAGCAGCAAACCCTGACCATCAGCGGCGCGGGGCGTCTGAGTTCGCCGGAAGCGTTCGGCAATATTATTGTGCGTAAAAATGCTCATGGCGGTACGGTGCGTTTGCGCGATGTCGCGCGTATTGAACTGGGTGCGCAGGATTATCAGGTGAATGCGACACTGAATCAGACGCCGTCTGCCTTCCTGTCAGTCTATCCCGCACCGGGGGCAAATGCGCTGAATGTGGCGAATGCTGTGCGGGAGGAAATGTCGCGTCAGGCACGCAATTTCCCGGATGATCTTACCTATGAAATCAAATTCGACTCGACTCGTTTTGTCAGTGCTACGCTTGATGAGATTGCCGTTTCACTGGTACTGACCTTCGTCGTCGTCCTGTCGATTGTTTATCTGTTCCTGCAAAGTATGCGGGCGACATTCATCGTCGCACTGACCATTCCGGTGTCTTTACTGGGAACGTTTGCCGTGCTTTATGCCTTTGGCTATTCCGCCAATACCCTCAGCTTGTTTGCCATTATTTTGGCGCTGACGGTAGTGGTCGATGACGCCATCGTGGTGGTGGAAAACGTTGAGCGCCTGATGATGGAGGATCCGTCGCTCGGGCGTGTGGCCGCAACCCGCAAAGCTCTGAAGCAAATTGCCGGGCCGGTCATCGCCACTACTGTGGTTCTGCTGGCGGTATTTGTGCCCATTGCGGTTCTGCCGGGTATTACCGGTGCGCTGTATCGTCAGTTTGCTGTCACTCTGTCGGCGGCCGTTGTTCTTTCAAGTATCAACGCGCTGACCCTGACCTCTGCGCTGTGCGCAACCCTTCTCAAGCCGCGACCTGCGAAGCCGGCCCGTGTTTTCCACTGGTTTAATCAGGGGCTGGACGCTGTTCGCGATGTCTATGTGAAAGCCGCACGGGGCATCAGTAAAAATGTGTTCACCAGCGTTGTAACGGTTCTGGTGATCGGCGGAGCCTGTGTATGGGGCTACAGCAGTTTGCCAAAATCCTTCCTGCCGGATGAAGATCAGGGCTACTTCTTCGTGAATGTGCAGTTACCCGACGGGGCGTCATTAAACCGCACCGATGCCGTGCTCGGGCAGATGCAGCAGATTATGCAAAAAGACCCGGCGGTCGAGGATGTGATCGCCATCAGTGGCTTCAGCCTGCTGAGTGGCGGGAGTTCGCCAAACGCCGCCTTTGGTATCGTGTTGCTCAAGCCGTGGGGGGATCGCGACAGTGTGGATCAGGTGATTGGTCGCCTGCAACCGGCGATGGCGGGCATTCCCTCTGCAATGATTAGGGCAATAAATCCGCCCGCGATTTCCGGATTAGGTACGGCCTCAGGGCTGGATTTACGTTTGCAGGCGTTACAGGGGCAATCGCCACAGGAACTGGCTCTCACCGGACAGGCGCTGATCCAGGCCGCTAACCAGGATCCTAATCTGAGCCGTGTGTTTACTACCTTTAGTGCATCCGTGCCGGAAATCGCCCTGAGTGTGGATCGTGACCGTGCGGCGCTGTTACAGGTACCGGTCAGCCGTATTTTCGGTACGTTGCAGACATCACTTGGTGGCGTGAACGTCAGCGATTTCATCATCAATAACCGCCTGTTTAATGTGCAGATGCAAAACGAAATGGAAGATCGCCAGCGCGCAGACCAGATATCCACACTCACGGTACGCAGCGACAACGGCTCACTGGTTAGCCTGGCGAAGATGGTTGAACTGACACCGTCGCTGGGTGCACCGTTTATCACGCAATATAATCAGTTCCCTTCACTGGCTATCGGCGGCTCGGCGGCACCCGGCATCAGTTCCGGTGAGGCGATGGCGCAGATGGAACATATCCTGAGCGAGAAGCTGCCTGCGGGTTACGGCTATGAATGGACCGGCATGTCATTGCAGGAAATTCAGGCTGGTGGCCAGGCCATCCTTATCTATGCCGCGGCACTGCTGTTTGCGTATCTGTCTCTGGTGGCGCAATACGAAAGCTGGAGCATTCCTCTTGTTGTGATGATTTCTGTGATTTTCGCGGTGTTTGGTGCAATCGGCGGCCTGCACATGGCGGGGCTGAGCAACGACGTATATGCTCAGATTGGTATGGTCTTGTTAATCGGCCTCGCGGCGAAAAATGCCATTCTGATTGTTGAATTCTCAAAAGCCAGAAGAGAAGAGGGGGCATCTGTCAGCGAAGCGGCACAGGACGGCGCGAAACAGCGTTTCCGTGCGGTAATGATGACGGCAATCTCGTTCATTCTCGGGGTGTTACCGCTGGTCATGGCATCCGGTGCAGGTGCCATGAGTCGGCATATCATCGGCGTTACGGTGTTCAGTGGTATGTTGCTATCCACGACGGTGGGGATCCTGTTTATTCCGGCGCTGTATCTGCATATCCAGCGTCTGCGTGAGTGGGTGAAATCTCGCTAAGGATCCGGCCAGCTTCAGGAGAGAAAGGCTTGCGTAAAACGATCGTGACAACTCAGGGTCTGAAAATTGTTGTAATGATGGCGATGCTGGTAGTGATCTTCGCGGGGATTAAATCTGCTGCAGATATCATCGTGCCCTTTATTCTGGCGCTGTTTCTGGCTTTCGTATTGAATCCGCTGATTGTCTTACTGGAAAAATGGCGGGTGCCCCGGGCACTCGCTGTTTTGCTGGTGGCAACGCTGGTGATTTGCATGATGGTTTTTCTGACCACCAAACTGCTGGTGACGCTCAATGAATTTGCCCGCACATTGCCACAATATCGCGGGCTTATTGTCGACAAACTCAGTGATATTGAGGCCTGGTTTCCGCAAAGCGAACTGACGTTATCTCCCGAGCAACTGGCCAGTTACATCGATCCGGCGGCGACGCTGAATATGGTCAGTAAGTTAATCAGCTATTTGTCCAACGCCATGGCCGGTCTGTTCTTACTGCTGATGACCGTGGCATTCATGCTGCTTGAAGTCCCGCAACTGCCCTACAAAGTGGAGCAGATGTCTGAGGACCCGGGCAAAGGAATGGCTAATATTCAGCGTGCCCTGGACAGCGTGACACGCTATCTGGTGATCAAAACGCTGATAAGTGTGGTGACGGGGCTGGCAGTTTGGGCCTTGCTGGCAGTTACCGGCATCCGTTTTGCGTTCCTGTGGGGGATGCTGGCTTTCGCCCTGAATTACATTCCCAATATTGGTTCTTTTATCGCGGCTATTCCGCCGATCATTCAGGCATTTTTGTTTAACGGTTTCAGTGAAGGGTTGATCCTGGCAGGGGGCTATATCCTCATCAATCTGATTTTCGGCAGCATTATTGATCCGAAAATTCTGGGGCGCGGATTGGGGTTATCGACGCTTGTGGTCTTTATGTCGCTGATATTCTGGGGATGGCTGATGGGGCCGGTCGGCATGTTGCTTTCGGTGCCGCTGACGATTGTGCTCAAAATAGCCCTTGAACCTACGGCGGCAGGTCACAAAATTGCCGTGCTTCTGGGCGATGGTCCGCCAGAACATAAAAGTTAGCTTTTCTCTTCAAAATGATGAGCAAACATTTCAATTTTTTATGCATTAAGCGAATCACTGAAAGCAGGATGTTTGTGATCTTTGTGGGAGTCGCGTGACGAGAAATTATGCTTGTCATTGGTGAGGCTGCTCAAGATGAGTCTGCTAACATTAAGTCCATCGTCGGCTTCTGTCGTCATAGTGCAACCTGGCGAGAGAGAAGGGATACAAACAAGATATTTAAAAAGATGGGTGAAGAATATCACGATATAAAATGCCCTGAATTATCAGGGCATTTAGGGTTTTTGCAGGTTTAGCTATAAGTTTTGTAAATCATCTGCAAGTCGTCTTTAATTTGTCGGCTGATTGGCGTCGCAGAAATATCATCAATGGGCCAGAATAAATACTTAATCAGGTTGTAAATGAAACAAAACTCCAACCGGTTACGGACTTTGATTTTCTGCGCCAGATGTCGTTTATGGACATATACCGTACGGCTGCTGATGTTTAATTTTCTGGCAATACGGTAGTTCGGCATCTCAGACATCCAGTAGCTCATTACCAGAATTTCCTGATCGCTAAGTAACATTTTTGGCAAACCGAAGTTATTTATCGGCATAAATGCTTCGGGATCTGCTGCAATCTGCTGCAAGAGGGAGGTGAGTGCCTGCTTGTTGAGAATAGAGACTTCGCGGGTAACGGCAATCGGTGTTTCGGAATCCGGGTAACTGGCGTCAACGTAGCAGTATATTCGGGCGCTTTGACGAAATTCAAAAAACGCTTTTAATTCCTCAGATACTTCTGCGTTATGGCAATGGTTTGTCATATTCACAAGAATAATATCAGGCTGAAATTCAGGAATTAGATTGAGGGAGTGAGAAATATTCACAGTGTCGATAATATCGAGGCTGTTATTTTCAATAAGATAAGAGAAAATTCCTAAACGCGTAAAACCACAGGGTTCAATTATACAAATTTTCATACCACGTCCTTGTCATGCGTAACATTACGCGCCGAAACCACTCCTGTGATTTCTGTATCCAGCATAGATTCTTTTCTATAATGCTGTCAATTCGTAAATTCCAGTCTATTGATCTTGTTCAAACTGAAATTGAAAAAATCGTATCGTTAATAAAATGATAACCCTCGATAAATATTCACGAGGGTTGAAATTATTTTACGTTAATTGAACCGCGTAAGAGAAAAGGGGGTGAGATCAAAAGGAATAGGATGATTGTTACCGAAGTGAGTAACTATTTCCCCTAATACGCTGGCGAATTTAAAACCGTGACCACTTAATCCCGAAATCACTAAGGTATTTTCTCTGCCCGGCAGGGTATCAATAATGAAATCTTCATCAGTCGTCATGTCATAAGTGCATGACGCACCACGCAAACTGACACCTACACCCGGCAGGAAATGGCGGAAGAAATTGAAGGACTCTGTGCCATCCTGACTGACGCTGCCGTAAGGTTTACGCTGCTCGGGTTCCGTTATCCATTGACCACCGTTATGTTTACCTAACTTAAGTTCATCCTTCACAGAGGGGAATCCGTAGTACTGATCGCCTTGCAGAGTTTCGAGCGTAAAGGCTGGAAAATGGTTTTCTTCACTGTAGCGGCCATCTGCATGGAACCAGGCAAACACCTTACGCAGAGGTTTCACGGGTAATTCCGGGAGGATTTTCGTGACCCAGGTTCCCGCCGTTACCACCAGTTTGGCCCCGCGGTAGACTCCGTCAATCGTTGATACTTCAATGCCATCATCCAGCCAGTTAATACTTTCAACGGGACAGTTGAATAATTGCGCACAGCCTGCTTCCCGTGCAAGACGAATGTATGCCGCAACCGCCATTTCACTTTGCAGAAAACCCGAGTTGGGTTCGTATACACCGCAATAGCCGTCCTGCAACGTGAACAGAGGCCACTTTTCGCGAATTTCAGCCGCACTGAGGGATTGTATGACGAGATTGTAGGTTTCTGCGCTGTTCTTAACGTTACCGATAAATTCAGAGTTTTCAGGACCAATATTCAGGACGCCGCTACGATGGAAAATCTTATCGCTGCTCAGTTCTGCCAGCTCATCCCAAAGCGTTTGAGCTCTCAGCAGCATTGGCACATAACGGGAACCTTCGCCGTAAGCGTGGCGGATAAGGCGCGTTTCGCCATGGTGACTGCCCGCCTGATGGGGTGGCATTGCGCTATCTATCATCAGCACTTTCAAGCCGGAACGGGTGGCGTAGTAGCCTGCGGCTGAACCGACCGAACCGCTGCCTACGATAATGAGATCGTAATCCATAATTCAAACGTTCCTGTGGTGAGAATTTTTAACAAACTGGCTACTGGCATGATAGAGAGTTTAAGGCGAAGAAGGCAAGCAGCGCGGAGGCAAAGAAAAAGGCACCAGGATAAATCGCTGGTGCCTCAGACTGGCAGGTAAAGATTAGTGTTTTCGGTGATCACTGTATTCGTACTCGTTAGATTCTATCTTTTCGATGCCGGCTTCAAGAATGTTAATGAGTTGCCGTGCAACGTCGGTAGTTAACCACAAGGTTCTGTCTACCTGAGCATCCTCGGGTGTCTGGTCTTTTGAAGACAGGTAATGAAGGCGTATCATCATGGCATCATAAGAGTCGACGGTACTGATATCCCAACCAACAAGCGGGTGTGTCTGAATAACTTCATCATTTCTGTCCATATAGACCCCTTATATTGTAGTGACTGACGTGAGTGACTATCTGAGGATCAAGGCGGCTCATTATCATGTGAGCAATTTCAGTATAAACAGATAAACCGATTTATGGAGTGATTTAAGCGTATTAAATTGTAAATAATTTGTGTTGATTATTTATTTAGCGGAATAATCTGAGATTAACTTAAATTTTATTTTTCAGAAGAGTCTGTTTTATGCAGTAAAAAAGAATAAAAAACCGGACTGCGACGCCCGGTGAAATACACCAATAGCCTTGCGGCGTGGTTTTAATAAACCTGATTATTATAGATAGGGAGTAAAAAGTGAATGGCTTTTCAGGGATTTCATCGGGTTACTCATCGTTCTGATTTGAGAACCAGTCATCAGCGCTTTCCCAGGTTTCCTGAAGAATTTCCTCGATAAGGTCACGGTCAGTTTTTGCGCCACCCAAAACGGACAGGCTATTTGCCCCCGCATAGCGGACCTGAATTTTATTTTCGCGGTCAGAAAACTGTTTGTTAATTCTTTTACTCAATTCACCTGATAACGCGTCCAGCGCGCCAGCAGGCAGAGGCTTGGTTTTATCGATTGTGACTTCAACACGCATAGGACCTCCTGAATAGATTTGACTGTATATTTATACAGTCAAATCATGATCAGTGCAATACACGCTTGTGAGAATTTGTATTTAGTTCGACGTCACTTTCCAGTTCAGTGTCTGACCTGCGAGGAATGGCACAACAGATTCATTGCCCAATGCAATTTCTTCCGGCTGCGTCACCGGTATACGAGACATTTCGATGAAGTCTTCATTGAGCGGCAGGCCATAGAAACGCGGGCCGTTAAGGGAGCAAAACGCCTCAAAGTGTTGCAGTGCATTCATTTCTTCAAAGACGGTCGCATAAGCCGATAACGCCAGTGGGGCATTGAAGCAACCTGCACATCCGCAGCTCGATTCTTTACGGTCTTTGGTGTGCGGCGCAGAGTCGGTACCGAGGAAGAAGCGATCCGCGCCGCTGGCGATGACCTCACGCAATGCTTCCTGATGAACGTTGCGTTTGAGAATGGGGAGACAGAACAGGTGAGGGCGCACGCCGCCAACCAGCATGTGATTGCGGTTGAACATCAGATGTTGCGGCGTAATGGTTGCGCCCAGATACTGATTGCCGGAAAGAACATACTGCGCGGCTTCTTTGGTGGTGATGTGCTCGAAGACAATTTTCAATTCAGGGAACTGACGACGCACCGGATCCATAACTTCATCAATGAAGCGGGCTTCACGATCAAAAATATCAACATGGTTGTGAGTGACTTCACCGTGGATCAGCAAAGGCATACCGATTTTCTGCATACGTTCCAAAACAGGGTAAATCATTTTGGTATCAGAAACGCCATGCTGGGAATTTGTTGTCGCGTTGGCCGGATACAGTTTTGCTGCTGTGAACACGCCTTGCTCGAAACCGCGGGCAATTTCTTCCGGATCCAGAGAATCGGTCAGATAGCAGGTCATCAGAGGGGTAAAATTATGTCCGACAGGCAACGCGGCCATAATACGTTCACGATATGCTATCGCAGCCGCCACGGTGGTTACGGGAGGGCTCAGGTTTGGCATGACAATCGCACGACCAAATACTTCACTGGTGAAAGGTAACACCGTGCTGAGCATTTGGTCGTCACGAAGGTGAATATGCCAGTCATCTGGACGGCGGATTTTCAAAACTTGCGGTGTTGCGGTCATCAGGCAAAACTCCGGCATTGAGAGACAAGATATTGGGATCAGGTGCGGTAATGGGAGCATTAACGGCGGGGAACAAGAATAAGCGTAAAAGCGATGTGTTGCATCTGTTAAATAAAGTTCGTATTGAAATCAATGTGTCGAAAGGTTCATAGTGGGGACAGATTTTAGTCAGAGTGCTTACCGGTTCGCCGCTAAGCATGACCAAAAAAACAGGAGAACCATTATGGAAATCAGAGTTGTTGCCACTATTGTCGCTAAAAAAGAGTTTACGGCAAAAGTGACAGAAGCGTTGCTTGACGTAATTGAACCAAGCCGACAGGAAGTAGGGTGCCTGCAATATGAGTTGCATCAGGATCTCGATACAGAAGGGACTTTTGTTTTCTACGAGCGATGGGCCTCTGAAGAAGCGCTGAATCAGCACAACAAAACTGAACATTTCCAGCATTTTGCAAAAAGCCTGGAAGGTAAACTGGAGGAACTCACGATTCGCCGGTTGAAAAGTCTGGCCTGATGAGATTGAATCTTCAACAGTTTCTATAAAAAAACCCGCCGAGGCGGGTTTTTTTAGACTGAGTGGTCAGCGATTACTCGGCTGGCATCTCAGGTTTGGTGGCCGGGGCTGTTGCAGTGGTGGCTGCCGCATGGCCGCCTGCAGAGCCTTTACCCTCAAAGTTGAACTCAGGACGAACCCAGTCACTGTGACGAGGTGGCTCTGGCACATAGGCAGGTGCTGGCGCCTTCGTCATTGGCGCGGTTGCGAGGTGCTTGAAGCGAGGTGCAACAACCGCAGCTTCAGTACCTGTCGGAGCGGCTGCGACTGGCGCAGTTTCCACAGCAGGTTTAACTTCAGCAACAGGTTCAGCTTTCACTTCGGGTTCGGCGACTGGCGCAGGTGCCTGAACTTCAGATGCAGCGAGAACATCTGTGGGTTCAACGATCGCAGGCTCGAGCGCTTCTGGCGCAACATCAACCACAGGTGTTTCTGCAACAGGTTCAGCTGTTGCCGGTTCGACCAGCACTGGCTCGTCGGCTACAGGTTGTGCAACGTCTGCTGCTGCGATTTCGGCCGGCACCTCTTGTGGTGCAGCGTCAACAACATCATTGACAGGCTCTGCGACTGGCTGTTGCGTAACTTCAGTGATGTCAGATATGACCGGTGTATTCGCCTGTGCAATCTCGACCTGCTCAGTCAGCACTTCAGGAGTTTCTGTTTCAGTAACCTGTTGTTCAGAGGACTGAGCAACCGGATAAGTGACCCAGACTTTACCCGAAGCCATTTCCGGAGAAACGAACGCACCTGCAAGTGGCATTGGTGACTGGGTCGGATAACGCTCATCACGATAACGACGACGACGTTGGCCGCTTACACGCAGATGGCGTGGAGAACGACGTGAACGACGTGGCATGCCATTTTCACGGGCGTTGTCATTCTGATTATCTTCGCTATCAGCAACGTTTGCGGTTTCAGCATCAGAAGGTTCCTGCTCAGCAATCGCTGGCGCCGCAGGGCGAGTGCCGGTGATCAATAACTGAGCTGCAGCTTCTTCTTCATGATCTACTTCTGCTTCAGATTCGAAACGGATTTTATGCGACAACTGACGACGCTGACGGCGCTGAGTTGGCTGACGATCTTCCTGCTCAGTGTCATCGGCAACCACCGGAGCAGCAACTTGTTCGACAACTGCGACATCCTGAACTTTCTCTTCAGTTTGTGGTTTACGCTTGTCTTCAGAACGGCGACGCGAACGTTCACGGCGAGGCTGTTGCTGCTGTTCTTCACGAGCGACAGTTTCAACTTCTTCGCTACGGGTTTCGGTAACAACCTGTTCCTGATTACGGCGGCCACGGCGCTGCTGATCATCACGCTGTTCGCGATTATTTTCGCGGGTATCACGGCTTTCACCACGATTATCACGATTGTTGTCACGACCTTCGCCACGTTCACCACGATTACCGCGGTCATTGCGCTCACCGCGTTCTCCGTTGCGATCACGACGTCCGCCCTGGCGGCGTTGATTACGGCGTTCGTTGTTACGACGGTTTTCCGTTTCAGTAGCTTCCGGCGTCTCTTGCGGTGCTTCAACAGGTTTAACTTCCTGCTGTGGCTCCGGTGCGAACAAGCTTTTCAAACCACTCAGAAGGCGGCTGACAAACCCTGATTTCTCAGCAACAGGTGTCGCAGGCGCATTAACTGTTGCCGTTCTGGTTTTAACCGGTTCTTCGGTCACTGCTGCCTGCTCAAAGCTGGATGGAGGCGCTTCGCTTTGCAGCGCAAACGCAGCCAGTGCCGGTTGCTCAGGACGACGACGTTCAGTCGGCAACTCTTCTGAAGGTTGCAGCATTTCCGCTTCATGAATCTGTGGCAGCAAATAGCTCAGTGCAGAAATTTCTTCGCCTTTACGAACGCGAAGAACATGGTAGTGCGGAGTTTGCATCTGATCGTTAGGCACGATCACTGCACGCACACCACCCTGACGTTTCTCGATGGCATTCACCGATTCACGTTTTTCGTTCAGCAAGTAAGAAGCGATTGGCACCGGAACGATGGCATGCACTTCTTTAGTATTTTCTTTCAGTGCTTCTTCTTCGATCAAGCGCAGAATCGACAGTGACAGAGATTCGTTGTCACGGACGGTACCAGTACCTGCACAACGCGGGCAGATATGGTGCGTTGATTCACCCAATGACGGGCTGAGGCGCTGACGGGACATTTCCAGCAAACCGAAACGGGAAATGCGACCGATTTGAATACGGGCGCGGTCCTGACGAACGGCATCACGCAGACGGTTTTCTACTTCGCGCTGATGGCGAACAGGTGTCATGTCGATGAAGTCGATAACAATCAGACCACCGAGGTCACGCAGGCGTAACTGACGGGCAATTTCATCTGCAGCTTCAAGGTTGGTGTTGAATGCGGTTTCTTCGATATCGCCGCCGCGGGTTGCACGCGCGGAGTTGATGTCGATAGCGGTCAGCGCTTCGGTGCTGTCGATAACAATAGAGCCACCGGAAGGCAGACGGACTTCGCGCTGGAAAGCGGATTCAATCTGCGATTCGATTTGGTAATGACTGAACAGCGGAATTTCGCCAACATACGGCTTAATTTTGCTGCTGAAATCAGGACGACCCAGAGCAGCAATATGTTCTTTTGCCAGCTCGAGGACTTTCGGGTTATCGATGAGGATCTCACCGATGTCCGGGCGCAGATAATCACGAAACGCACGAACGATAACGTTGCTTTCCTGATGGATCAGGAATGGCGCAGGGCGGCCTTCAGCGGCTTTCTTGATCGCATCCCAATGCTTAAGACGGAAAGTCAGGTCCCACTGCAGAGCTTCTGCGGATTTACCGACACCGGCAGTACGCACAATCAGGCCCATGCCATCAGGCAGTTGCAGGGAAGACAAGGCTTCTTTCAGTTCAGTACGGTCATCGCCTTCAATACGGCGGGAAATACCCCCTGCGCGTGGATTGTTTGGCATCAGTACCAGATAACTACCGGCCAGACTGATAAACGTCGTCAGTGCTGCGCCTTTATTTCCACGCTCTTCTTTATCTACCTGAACAATGACTTCCTGGCCTTCGCGCAACACATCTTTGATGTTCGGGCGGCCATGGGAAGAATAATTGCTTGGGAAATATTCGCGGGAAATTTCTTTCAGAGGGAGGAAACCATGTCGTTCCGCGCCGTAATCTACGAATGCTGCTTCCAGACTTGGCTCAATGCGGGTGATTTTACCTTTGTAAATATTCGCTTTTTTCTGCTCATGGCCCGGACTTTCAATATCCAAATCATACAGCCGCTGTCCATCTACGAGGGCAACGCGCAACTCTTCTTGCTGAGTTGCGTTAATCAACATTCTTTTCATCTTAACTTACTCATTATTATTCCATTATTGACAGAGCTGCGGGCAAAATGACCTCATGACCGGATAAACCGTTGGCCCCGAGTCTTCTCGCAAATCGTCAACCTCACGGCTGTCGCTTGCATAGGGGCGCATTATTTCGGTAAGTCTGCTTTTGCTGTATTAAAGACACCAGCGTTGTGAAAGCAGCACTTTTATTAGGGGAATAGCTTCTGAATTTGCGTTAACAGATCTCATTCCATTCGCCGGCCAAGCTGCAACCCGCAGCCCGCTAATTGCTTGATTTCACATTACGTCTTACGCCATTGCTGCGTTTTTGTGCGATCAGGCAAATCTATAATTCCTGCGTTTTCCCTAACTTAAGAGAAACAACGCCGAAAGTGACTTCATTATTCCATTGCAGGCACTGTGATAGCAAGGTGACTTTTCCCAAGCAGGTAAGATATTTACCTCAATGAGAGATGCGCCGCATTGTCAGAACCTGAGCTTTCTTAAAAAACAGGGGGAGTGAGAAGGTTTTCCTGTGCTGTTACTGGTAAAGTAAAAGTTAAGCACATAAAAATCAGTGGCGCGAACCGTGCCGGATATTTAGAATCGCGAGCCATGAAAACTGAGAATCCAACTGTACAATTAATCCCCATTTCTGACGACGAAGCTGGTCAGCGTATCGACAACTTCTTACTTAAAATCCTTAAGGGCGTGCCGAAGAGCATGATCTATCGCATCGTGCGTAAGGGTGAAGTGCGGGTAAATAAGAAAAGAATTAAGCCGGAATATAAATTAATTGCCGGTGATGAAGTGCGTGTCCCGCCCGTTCGTGTTGCTGAACGTGATGAAGCGCCTGTTTCTGCAAAGCTGGATAAAGTCGCCGCGCTGGCGGATTGCATCTTATATGAAGACGATCATTTGCTGATCCTTAATAAACCTTCCGGCACTGCCGTACACGGCGGCAGTGGTTTAAGTTTCGGCGTGATTGAAGGCCTGCGCGCGCTGCGTCCGGATGCTCGTTTTCTGGAACTGGTTCACCGTCTGGACCGTGATACTTCCGGTGTTTTGCTGGTCGCCAAGAAACGCTCTGCACTGCGTTCCTTACATGAGCAACTGCGTGTGAAAAGCATGCAAAAGGATTATCTGGCGTTGGTCCGGGGTGAATGGCCGTCACACTGCAAAGTCGTGCAGGCCCCTTTACTGAAAAATATTCTGCAAAGCGGCGAACGTATTGTCAGGGTTAATGCCGAAGGCAAGCCTTCAGAAACGCGCTTCAAAATTGAAGAACGTTATGAGTTTGCAACTCTGGTTAAAGCCAGCCCGGTGACCGGCAGAACCCATCAGATCCGCGTACACGCATTGCATGCCGGACATCCGATTGCGTTTGATGACCGCTATGGTGAGCGTGATTTCGATGCAAAACTGTCCGGAACAGGCCTCAATCGTTTATTCCTGCATGCGGCGGCGTTGCGTTTTGAGCATCCGAACACGGGTGAGACGATGCGTATTGAAGCACCGATGGATGCCAAACTGCGTAACTGCCTGAAAGTTTTACGGGGTAAAACGACAGCACGTTAAAGTGCGAATAGTAAACAGAGGCGCACAGAGTGCGCCTTTTTTATTCCTTTTATAGCAACGGATTGATGCCTTCCTGACGCAACAAGGCGAGCAGGGCAATAAGAGGCAACCCAATCAGCGTGTTCGGGTCGCGTCCTGCCAGACTGTCGAAAAGTGTGATCCCCAGTCCTTCGCATTTAAAGCTCCCGGCACAGTCATAAGGTTGTTCGCGATGCAAATAACCGGTAATTTCTTCATCAGTTAATGACCGGAAGGTCACGTCAAATGTTTCACATAAAGTCTGCGCCGTTTGTGTTTCGCCGTTATACAGGCTCAGGCCGGTGTAAAACGTCACTGTCTTGCCACTGGCAGCACGCAACTGGTGGAATGCGTTATCAAACGTGTGCGGTTTGCCGGTTATTTTTCTGTCAATCACGCAGACCTGATCAGAACCGATTATCAGGTGTTCAGGATACAAAGCTGCAAGCACGCTGGCTTTGCTGTAAGCCAGACGCTGCACCAGTTCGGCGGGTTTTTCGTCCCGACCCGGCGTCTCATCAATGGCGGGTGAGGCGCAGGAAAATACCAGGCCGGCTTTATCGAGAAGGGCCTTGCGGTAAACCGATGTTGAAGCCAGAAGTAATTTTTTTTGATGTGCTGACATAATTTTTTTTCACAAAGCGTAGCGTTATTGAATCGCACATTTTAAACTGTCGGCCGCTGCGGAAGCGAATATTGGTGAAAGGTGCGGTTTTAAGGCCTTTTTCTTTGACTCTCTGTCGTTACAAAGTTAATATGCGCGCCCTATGCAAAAAGTAAAATTACCCCTGACCCTTGATGCGGTTCGCACTGCCCAGAAGCGTTTAGACTATACAGGTGTCTATACTGCTGATCAGGTTACGCGTGTTGCCCAATCAGTGGTCAGTGTGGATTCTGATATACAAACCTCTTTGTCGTTTAATATCGACAACCAGCGTCTGGCTGTGATTACCGGCCACTCCGATGTTGCTGTCACTCTGGAATGCCAGAGATGCGGTAAGACGTTTGAACATCAGGTTCACACAACATATTGTTTTAGTCCTGTCCAGAATGATGAACAGGCTGAGGCATTACCGGAAGCGTACGAGCCGATCGAAGTCGATGATTTTGGCGAAGTTGATTTGCTGGCAATGATTGAAGACGAAATTATTCTTTCACTGCCTGTCGTGCCGGTACATGAATCTGAACACTGTGAAGTGTCCGAAGCGGACATGGTATTCGGTAAACTGCCTGAAGAGGCGGAGAAACCAAATCCATTTGCCGTATTAGCGAGTTTAAAGAAAAGTACTTAAGGAGTAAGGTCCATGGCCGTACAACAGAATAAACCAACCCGTTCTAAACGTGGCATGCGTCGTTCACATGATGCTCTGACCACTTCCACTCTGTCTGTGGACAAGACTTCTGGTGAAACTCACCTGCGTCACCACATCACTGCCGACGGTTTCTACCGCGGTCGCAAGGTAATCGGCTGATATTTGTCTGCAACTTATTCACGTGATAAGTGCTGGCAAGGCGATACCTTGACTCGTCTAACCATCGCGTTAGATGTAATGGGCGGAGATTTCGGTCCTTCCGTCACAGTGCCTGCTTCATTGCAGGCACTGATCTCTAATTCTGAATTAGACCTCCTTCTGGTCGGCGATCCCGACGCAATCACACCTTTCTTAGCCAAAGCCGATCCTTCTTTAACAGAACGAATTCGGATAATTCCTGCTGAATCAGTTATAGCCAGCGATTTACGTGCGTCGCAAGCTATACGGGCCAGTAAAGGAAGCTCGATGCGTGTGGCGTTGGAACTGATCAAGAGTGGTGACGCACTGGCGTGTGTCAGTGCCGGGAATACCGGCGCACTGATGGGATTAGCCAAGCTGGTTGTCAAGCCGCTGGATGGCATTGAGCGCCCGGCGTTGATGAGCGTGCTACCTAACCAGCAACGTAGTAAAACTGTGGTGCTGGATCTGGGCGCCAACGTTGAGTGCGACAGCACGATGTTGGTCCAGTTTGCCGTGATGGGGGCTGTGATGGCCGAACAGGTGGTGGGGATCACGAATCCCCGCGTTGCCTTGCTCAATATCGGCGAAGAGGAAAGCAAAGGGCTGGATAATATCCGTGAAGCCGCCGCGATTTTAAAAAATACCGCACTAATCAACTATATCGGTTATCTTGAAGGTAACGACCTTCTGACCGGTAAAACAGATGTGATGGTGTGTGACGGCTTTGTGGGTAACGTTACGCTCAAGACCATGGAAGGTGTAATAAGGATGTTTTTGTCACTGTTAAAATCCTCGGGAGAGGGTGGCAAGAAGGCCTGGTGGTTGAAATGGTTAGGTCGGATTCTGCAGAAAAAATTGCTAAAGCGTTTTAGCCATCTCAATCCCGACCAGTATAATGGCGCATGTTTGTTAGGATTACGGGGCATCGTTATTAAAAGCCACGGCGGAGCAAACCAGCGTGCGTTTGCTGTTGCTATCGAACAGGCTGTGCAGGCGGTGCAGCGGCAAGTCCCTCAGCGGATTGCCGCGCGCCTTGAAGCTGTATTACCCAAGAGTGACTGATCGTACATGTATACAAAGATTCTCGGTACGGGGAGCTATTTGCCCGTGCAAGTTCGGACTAATGCCGACTTAGAAAAAATGGTGGATACCTCCGACGAGTGGATCGTCACACGTACGGGTATTCGTGAACGTCGTATCGCTGCACCGGATGAGACTGTGGCCACAATGGGCCTGCACGCTGCTGAAAAAGCACTTGAAATGGCCAGCGTCAGCGCAAGCGACGTAGGTTTGATCATTGTTGCAACAACCTCATCTTCACATGCATTCCCGAGTTCAGCCTGCCAGGTGCAGAATATGCTCGGCATCAGGGATTGCGCAGCGTTCGATCTGGCGGCGGCATGTGCAGGTTTCACCTATGCGCTGAGCGTTGCCGATCAATACATTAAAAACGGTGCTGTAAAATACGCGCTGGTGATTGGATCTGATGTGCTATCCCGTAAACTCGATCCTGAAGATCGTGGCACGGTGATCCTCTTTGGAGATGGCGCTGGCGCAGTATTGCTGGGAGCTTCCGAAGAGCAAGGCATCATCTCCACTCACATGCATGCCGATGGTCATTACGGTAATCTGTTGACGTTGGCGTACCCTAGCCAGTCAGAACCAGAAAAACCTGCTTATGTCACTATGGCGGGTAATGAAGTCTTCAAAGTCGCGGTGACTGAGTTGGCGCACATTGTTGATGAAACCCTGACGGCAAATAATCTCGACCGCTCTGCTCTTGACTGGCTGGTGCCACATCAGGCGAACCTGCGTATCATCAGCGCAACAGCGAAAAAGCTGGGCATGGGCATGGATAAAGTCGTTGTTACGCTCGATCGTCATGGCAATACGTCGGCGGCTTCTGTGCCTGCAGCACTTGACGAAGCGGTCCGTGACGGCAGAATTCAGCGCGGGCAATTAGTGTTGCTCGAAGCATTTGGCGGTGGCTTTACCTGGGGCTCGGCGCTGGTACGTTTTTGATTTAACAGGATGATAAAAATGACAAAAATAGCGGTGGTTTTCCCTGGTCAGGGTTCTCAGACACTCGGTATGCTGGCTGATTTAGCGGCTGCGCATCCGGTGGTTGAAGAAACATTTGCCGAGGCTTCTTCGGCACTGGGGTACGATTTATGGCAGTTGGTGCAGCAGGGGCCTGCTGAAGAACTGAATAAAACCTGGCAGACGCAACCGGCATTGCTGGCCGCTTCTGTCGCCATCTGGCGCGTATGGCAGCAACAGAATGGCACTCAGCCTGTTCTGATGGCTGGCCACAGTTTGGGTGAGTATTCCGCTTTGGTTTGTGCTGGTGTACTGGATTTTAAACAGGCGATTTCTCTGGTTGAACTGCGCGGTAAGCTGATGCAGGAAGCCGTTCCGGCCGGAACTGGCGCGATGTATGCGATCATTGGTCTGGATAATGATGCCATTGCTAAAGCTTGCGAAGAATCTGCACAGGGTCAGGTTGTTTCTCCGGTGAACTTTAACTCGCCTGGTCAGGTTGTGATCGCGGGTAACAAAGAAGCCGTAGAACGCGCTGGTGCAGCATGTAAAGAAGCCGGTGCAAAACGTGCACTGCCTCTGCCTGTCAGCGTACCTTCACATTGTGCACTGATGAAGCCAGCCGCTGAAAAGATGGCGATTGCGCTCGAAAATGTCACTTTCAGTGCGCCACAGTACTCTGTCGTGAATAACGTTGACGTGAAAGTCGAAACGTCTCCTGAAGCGATCCGCAGTGCGCTGGTACGTCAGTTGTACAGCCCGGTTCGCTGGACTGAGTCTGTCGAATACATCGCTGCACAAGGCGTAGAACAGTTATTAGAAGTGGGACCAGGTAAAGTGCTGACCGGTCTGACCAAACGTATTGTTGACACCCTGACGGCTGCCGCTGTGAATGACACGGCAAGTCTGGCAGCGGCGCTTGAACAGTAATAAGAGGATGAGTATGAGCTTCGAAGGCAAAATTGCACTGGTTACCGGTGCCAGCCGTGGTATTGGCCGCGCAATCGCAGAAAAACTGGTTGCTGGTGGCGCAAAAGTGATCGGCACTGCGACCAGCGAGAAAGGCGCAGAAGCGATCGGCGAATATTTAGGCGAAAATGGCAAAGGTATCATGCTCAATGTGGTTGATTCTGCATCTATTGAGCAAGTATTGGCGACGATTCGAGCTGAATTTGGCGAAATTGATATTTTAGTTAATAATGCCGGCATTACCCGTGATAACCTTCTTATGCGTATGAAGGATGATGAGTGGCAGGATATCCTGGATACGAACCTGACTTCAGTGTTTCGGCTGTCAAAAGCTGTCATGCGGGCTATGATGAAGAAACGGTGTGGACGGATTATTACAATTGGTTCCGTTGTTGGCACCATGGGTAACGCAGGGCAGGCGAATTACGCGGCGGCTAAAGCTGGCTTGATTGGTTTTAGTAAGTCTTTGGCACGTGAGGTCGCTTCACGTGGCATTACTGTCAACGTCGTCGCTCCTGGCTTTATTGAGACGGATATGACAAGGGCGTTGACAGATGATCAACGCGCAGGCATTTTGTCATCAGTTCCAGCCAACCGGTTGGGCGATGCCAAAGAAATTGCCAGCGCCGTTGCTTTTTTAGCCTCTGACGAGGCCAGCTACATCACGGGTGAAACATTACATGTCAATGGCGGCATGTACATGATTTAAAAATTACGAAATTATTTGCGTTTTTTGCGGTAAAAACCGCAAAATAGAGCAAATTCGTGGTTTGAACAGCCTGGATTTAGTTGCATCTTTTTCAACATTTTATACACTACGAAAACCATCGCGAAAGCGAGTTTTGATAGGAAATTTAAGAGTATGAGCACTATCGAAGAACGCGTTAAGAAAATCATCGTTGAACAGCTGGGTGTTAAACAGGAAGAAGTAGTGAATGCTGCATCTTTCGTAGACGACCTTGGCGCTGATTCTCTCGACACCGTTGAGCTGGTTATGGCTCTGGAAGAAGAGTTTGATACCGAGATCCCTGACGAAGAAGCTGAAAAAATCACTACTGTTCAGGCAGCAATTGATTTTATCAACGCTAGCCAACAGTAAGCGTACATGCTTTAAGTTTAGATAGTTAGGCGGTCATTTGACCGCCTAAGTTTTTTTTATCCCACGGTATTACTACTTTTTTCCCTCCCTGGAGGACATACGTGTCTAAGCGTCGAGTTGTAGTGACTGGACTGGGCATGCTGTCTCCTGTCGGCAATACTGTAGAGTCCACTTGGAACGCTCTCCTTGCCGGTCAGAGTGGCATCAGCCTGATCGACCATTTTGATACTAGTGCCTACGCAACGCGTTTTGCTGGCTTAGTAAAAGATTTTAACTGTGAAGACTTCATCCCGCGCAAAGATGCCCGCAAGATGGATGCCTTTATTCAGTATGGTATTACTGCCGGTATTCAGGCGATGCAAGACTCCGGGCTTGAGGTAACTGCTGAGAACGCGCCACGCATTGGTGCGGCGATCGGTTCCGGTATCGGTGGGCTTGGTCTGATTGAAGAAAACCATTCCTCATTGGTTAACGGCGGACCCCGCAAAATTAGTCCTTTCTTCGTTCCATCCACTATCGTCAACATGATTGCAGGTCATTTGAGTATCATGTTCGGGTTGCGTGGGCCGAGTATTTCTATTGCAACAGCCTGTACTTCTGGGGTGCATAATATTGGTCATGCAGCACGTATCATCGCTTATAACGATGCCGACGTGATGCTGGCAGGCGGCGCGGAAAAAGCCAGTACCCCGTTGGGCGTCGGTGGATTCGGTGCAGCACGCGCGCTTTCAACGCGCAATGACAATCCTCAGGCGGCGAGTCGTCCGTGGGATAAAGATCGTGATGGTTTCGTACTGGGTGACGGCGCAGGTATTATGGTGCTGGAAGAGTACGAACATGCCCGTAAACGCGGTGCAAAAATTTATGCTGAAATTGTCGGTTTTGGCATGAGCAGCGATGCTTACCATATGACATCACCGCCGGAAGATGGCGCGGGTGCGGCATTGGCGATGGAGAACGCACTGCGTGACGCGGGTGTTTCTGCGGCTCAGATTGGTTACATCAACGCACACGGCACCTCGACTGCGGCGGGTGATAAAGCCGAAGCCCAGGCGGTTAAATCCGTCTTTGGTGCTGATGCGCATAAAGTTATGGTCAGCTCGACAAAGTCGATGACCGGCCATCTCTTAGGCGCAGCGGGTGCGGTGGAGTCCATTTTCACCTTGCTGGCATTACGCGACCAGGCGGTTCCGCCGACCATCAATCTGGATAATCCGGATGAAGGTTGTGATCTGGATTTCGTCCCTCACGAAGCGCGCCAGGTTAAAGATATGCAGTATTCCTTGTGCAACTCGTTCGGTTTCGGCGGTACCAATGGTTCGCTGGTATTCCGTAAGATCTGATCCCGCACAAGCTGTGTTTGTGAAGGCCCGTTAATCGGGCCTTTTTGTTGTCTGAATTAAAGCGAAGACTGAATACAACAATGCGTAAACGGGATGCGTGTTCCTGCTGGCAGCGCGTGTCAATACGATAAAGTAAGAATGCTCTCCTTGATGCGACAGACCGGCTCACGCAGGCTCTGCTGTCAGAGAATCGTGACCATAAGCTCCAGAACCGGAGGAAGTAACCATGTGGATTAATGGTGTGGCGGCCGCGATGTTGTCGGCAAGTGACCGTTCAGTGCAGTTTGGCGACGGTTGCTTTACCACAGCCAGGGTGTCAGACGGTGTGATTGTGTTTCTGGCCGGGCATATTCAGCGTCTGCAACGTGCTGCGTCGGTACTGCGGATTGAAGGTGTGGACTGGACGGCTCTGGAACAGGAAATGGTTCTGGCTGCCGGACAGCAGAAAGAGGCAGTGGTTAAAGCCGTCGTGACGCGCGGGCAGGGCGGCCGAGGTTACAGCGCCGCAGGTTGCTCTGCGCCGACGCGTATTGTTTCTGCGTCTGATTATCCGGTGCATTATCACGCGTGGCGGCAACAGGGCGTGAAACTCGCGCTGAGCCCGGTCACACTGAGTAAGAACCCGTTGCTGGCCGGAATAAAACATCTTAACCGGCTGGAACAGGTAATGATCCGCATGCATCTTGACCAGACAGATGCCAATGAAGCGCTGGTGGTTGACACCTCGGGCTGCCTGGTGGAATGCTGTGCGGCAAATTTATTCTGGCGTAAGGGAAATCAGGTGTTTACTCCGGATTTATCGCAGTCCGGCGTTGATGGTCTTATGCGTCAGCACGTCATCCGCGTACTTGAAGCGACATCCCCCTGGGTTGTGAACATCGTCAGTGAATCTGCGGAAACATTATCAGATGCTGACGAAATCCTGATTTGTAACGCCCTGATGCCCGTTCTGCCGGTGAATCAGGTCGATGACAAATATTACATTTCACGGCGTTTGTGCGATTTCCTGCTCCAGAGCTGTTAAGAAAAAGTGATTAAACAATGACAAACAAAAAGACCAAAATCTTCGCCCTCATTGCCCTGATTCTGTTAGGGCTGGCGACGTTTGCCTATCAAAAAGTAAAACAGTTTGCGGATCGCCCGATCAATGTCAGCAGCGAAACTATCTTTACCCTGCCCGCAGGCACGGGACGCGTGGTGCTGGAAACACTGCTAATTGACAAAAAACTGATGAAGCCCAATCCGTGGTTTCCGTGGTTATTACGTTTAGAACCTGAACTGAGCGAGTTTAAAGCTGGTACTTACCGTTTTGAAAAAGGCATGACAGTACGTCAGATGCTTGAGCTGCTGAAAAGCGGTAAAGAGGCCCAATTCAGCGTTCGTTTTGTAGAGGGCTTTAAGCTCAGCGACTGGATGAAAGTTCTGGATAAATCAGAGTATCTGAAGCATGAACTCAGTGGTAAAAGTGGCGAAGACATTGCCGCCGCGCTGGGCGCAACGGACACCAAAAATCTCGAAGGCTGGCTGTATCCGGATACTTACCATTACACTGCGGGCATGACCGATTTATCTCTGCTCAAACGTGCTCACGTAAGGATGGAAAAAACGGTGGCGGATATCTGGAAAGGCCGCATGGATTCTCTGCCGTATAAAACACCTGCTGATATGGTCACCATGGCGTCGATCATTGAAAAAGAAACTGCAGTTAAAGATGAGCGCCCTGAAGTCGCTTCAGTATTTATTAACCGCCTGCGTATTGGTATGCGATTGCAAACCGATCCGACGGTGATTTATGGGATGGGTGATAAATACACTGGCAACATCACCAAGAAAGATCTGGAAACGCCGACTCCGTACAATACCTACGTGATCACCGGCCTGCCGCCGTCGCCAATTGCGATGCCGAGCGAAGCCTCACTGCAGGCCGCCGCGCATCCGGCGAAAACCCCGTATCTATACTTTGTCGCAGACGGCAAAGGCGGGCATACTTTCAGCACTAACCTTGAGAACCATAACAAGGCGGTTCGTGTGTACATAGAGGCGCTTAAGAATAAGAATGAAAAGTAACTTCATTGTGATTGAAGGCCTTGAAGGGGCAGGGAAAACTACTGCTCATGACGTGGTCGTCAATGCTCTGCGTCAGCACGGCGTGGGCGAAATCGTCTTCACCCGTGAACCGGGTGGAACGCCGCTTGCTGAGAAATTACGCGATTTATTCAAACGCGGCGTCGATGGCGAAAAACCTACCGTGAAAGCAGAAGTACTGATGCTTTATGCCGCCCGTGTTCAGCTGGTCGAAACGGTAATTTTGCCTGCACTGGCGCGTGGCGCGTGGGTTGTCGGGGACCGGCATGATCTTTCTTCACAGGCCTACCAGGGCGGTGGTCGCGGGATTGATGCCAAACTGATGACCTCCTTGCGTGATACCGTCCTGGGTGATTTCCGTCCTGATTTGACGCTGTATCTTGATCTGCCTCCGGCTATCGGATTGCAACGTGCCCGTGCCCGTGGGGAACTGGATCGTATTGAGCAGGAAGCGTTGCCTTTCTTTGAGCGTACGCGTACGCGTTATCTCGAACTTGCTGCCGGAGACAGCCGCATCAAAACCATCGATGCCTCCCAATCCATTGAGCAGGTCACCGCTTCCATCGAGCTGACGTTGAAAAACTGGTTCGATGAGCAGGTTTTACAAGGCAACGCATCATGAACTGGTATCCGTGGCTCAGTGGCCCGTACAGACAACTGGTCGGGCAATATCTGACGGGGCGTGGCCACCACGCTTTGCTGATGCATGCGGCTGCGGGGATGGGTGATGAGGCGCTGGTGTATGGTCTGAGTCGATGGTTGCTGTGCCGGCATAAGGACGGGGAAAAAAGCTGCGGAACCTGCCACAGCTGCCAGCTGATGATTGCCGGAAACCATCCTGACTGGCATATTCTCCAGCCTGAAAAGGGCAAAAGCTCTCTGGGCATCGACCCGGTGCGTCAGCTTATTGAAACGCTGTACAACTATTCGCAACAGGGCGGCGCAAAAGTTGTATGGATCCCTCAGACGGAAATGCTGACCGAAGCGGCGGCCAATGCCTTGCTGAAAACGCTGGAAGAGCCGCCTGCTGGCACTTATTTCCTGCTCGGTTGCCGGGAGCCTTCGGCTTTACTGGCGACGATCCGCAGTCGCTGCTTCTACTGGCATCTGCCGGTGCCTGAAGAAACGCTGGCGGTGCACTGGATAAACCGCCAGCTCAGCGCGGATCCGTTCGCGATTAAAACCGCCCTGCGTTTGGCCAACGGCGGGCCATTATCGGCCATTGAACTGTTGCAGCCGGAGCGCTGGAAACAACGCGTGGCGCTTTGCCAGCAGCTTTACGTTCAGTGCCAGCAGCAGGATATGCTTTCTCTGTTGTCTCAGCTTAATCATGAGGATGCCGCTGAACGCCTGTACTGGCTGGCGACGTTACTGCTGGATGCTGTCAAATGGCAGCAACATGCCGGGCAGTTCATCATTAATCACGATCAGCAGCCGCTGATTGCTTTGCTGGCAGGCGCGCAGTCTAACGCATCTCTGCAACAGTCGGTTACGGCGTGGATGCACTGCCGTCAGCAATTGATTTCCATCGTGGGGGTAAACCGCGAACTGCTGCTGACAGAACAGCTGCTGGAATGGGAACAAATGCTTCAGGGGGCGGTTTCCTCGTCAGTTTTCAGTTCCGCGCTATCGCGCTGATATACTCTTTATCTTCAACATACCGCAACGAGTTAATTATTATGTTTTTAGTCGATTCCCACTGCCACCTCGACAGCCTGGATTACAACGAGCTGCATTCAGGCGTGGACAGTGTGCTGGAAAAAGCCCGCGAACGTGATGTGAAATTTATGCTGGCCGTCGCAACAACCCTGCCGGGCTATCGGGCAATGACGCAGCTGATTGGTGATCGCCCGGACGTGGCATTTTCCTGCGGTGTTCATCCGCTGAATATCGACGATGGTTACGATTTCAACGAGCTGCGTGAGCTTGCCGCCAGCCCGAAAGTGGTGGCGATGGGGGAAACCGGTCTGGATTATTTTTATCAGAAAGAAGCGCATCAGCTGAAACTGCAGCAGGACTCTTTCCGCGAGCACATCCGTATTGGCCGCGAGCTGAACAAACCGGTGATCGTCCATACCCGTGATGCCCGCCAGGATACACTGGATATTCTCAAAGAAGAGAAAGCAGGGGAGTGCGGTGGTGTACTCCATTGCTTTACCGAGGATTTGCCGACCGCAAAATTCCTGCTCGATCTGGGTTTTTATATCTCTTTCTCCGGAATTGTGACTTTCCGTAATGCCGATGCGCTGCGTGAAGTGGCACGTTACGTCCCGCTGGATCGTCTGCTGGTAGAAACTGATTCGCCATACCTGGCACCGGTTCCGCATCGCGGAAAGGAAAACCAGCCTGCTTATGTGCGTGACGTTGCCGACTACATGGCAGTGCTCAAAGGCGTGAGCGTGGAACAACTTGCCGAAGCCACGACAGCCAACTTTTCACGATTATTTCACATCGATTCTTCTTCCCTGATGTCACTTTAGGCCAGGTAATATTTTCTGTATTTATTTTTCGCCTCGTAATTAATCCTCTGAATGAGGTATTTTGGCACCGTTTTTGGCGGTGTCAGGGGGCTTTTATTCGGATTTTATGTTGATAAATGGTGGCTTTTAAGACGCTCTTGCTGCATTTTTCAGAAAAACGTGACTGCCATCAAACATTAACAAAGGGAATTATTTTACCCTGCGTAAAAATTAAAAGGGGTGCTCAGACACCCGACAGCAAAAGGTTCGCAACACTTTTGCAAAGCGGTTAGTTATCAGGCTAAACCGCAATAAGTATCAAAAAGAATCATTACTCAGGAGCACAATCAATTATGTTTAAGAACGCGTTTGCAAACCTTCAAAAGGTCGGTAAATCGCTAATGCTGCCAGTATCCGTACTGCCAATCGCAGGTATCCTGCTTGGCGTCGGTTCTGCAAACTTTAGCTGGCTGCCACTGATCGTTTCTCATGTTATGGCTGAAGCCGGTGGTTCAGTCTTCGCTAATATGCCTTTGATCTTTGCTATTGGTGTTGCCTTAGGCTTCACTAACAACGACGGTGTTTCTGCACTGGCGTCCGTTGTGGCATATGGCATCATGGTGAAAACCATGGCGGTTGTGGCTCCACTGGTTCTGCATTTGCCCGCTGAAGAAATTGCAGCCAAGCATCTGGCCGATACCGGCGTACTGGGCGGTATCATCTCCGGTGCGATTGCGGCTTACATGTTCAACCGTTTCTATCGTATCAAGTTGCCAGAATATCTGGGCTTCTTCGCCGGTAAACGTTTTGTTCCGATCATCTCTGGTCTGGCTGCGATTATCCTGGGTGTGGTTCTGTCCTTCATCTGGCCGCCAATCGGTACAGGTATCCAGACCTTCTCACAATGGGCGGCTTACCAGAACCCGGTCGTGGCATTCGGTATCTACGGTGTGGTAGAACGTGCACTTGTTCCGTTTGGTCTGCACCATATCTGGAACGTTCCATTCCAGATGCAAATCGGTGAGTACGTGAACTCTGCAGGTCAGGTGTTCCACGGCGATATCCCACGTTATATGGCCGGTGACCCGACTGCAGGTAAACTGTCAGGTGGCTTCCTGTTCAAAATGTACGGTCTGCCAGCCGCTGCGGTTGCTATCTGGCATTCAGCGAAACCTGAAAATCGTGCAAAAGTCGGCGGCATCATGATTTCCGCTGCCCTGACTGCGTTCCTGACCGGTATCACTGAGCCAATCGAATTCTCCTTCATGTTCGTTGCGCCGATCCTGTACGTGATCCACGCGATTCTGGCCGGTCTGGCATTCCCAATCTGTATCCTGTTGGGTATGCGTGACGGCACCAGCTTCTCGCACGGTCTGATCGACTTCATCGTTCTGAGTGGTAACAGCAGCAAAATCTGGCTGTTCCCAATCGTAGGTGCGGTGTATGCGGTTGTTTACTACAGCATCTTCCGTTTCCTGATTGCGAAGCTGGATCTGAAAACACCTGGTCGTGAAGACTCTACCAGCGAAACCACCGCGCAGGGCGGTTCTGAAATGTCCGCCTCTCTGGTTCAGGCTTTCGGCGGCAAAGACAACATCACTAACCTTGATGCCTGTATTACCCGTCTGCGCGTCAGCGTAGCGGACGTCTCCAAAGTCGATCAGGCTGGCCTGAAAAAACTGGGTGCGGCAGGTGTGGTGGTTGCAGGTTCTGGTGTTCAGGCCATTTTCGGTACCAAGTCTGACAACCTGAAAACCGATATGGACGAGTACATGCGTAGCCATTAATGGTGAGCAATGTCTGGTTCTGAGAAAGGAGGCTTCGGCCTCCTTTTTTTATGTCTGCGATTCAGCGGAGCGCTGGCTGACGCTTTCTGCGTCAATTAAGCATCAAAAAGCGTAATCAGGTTGAAAGGAATGGAAATTCTAACCCATACTGCGTACAACGCTTTTTACTTTGTTAAGGACAGTTAAGATGGCCGAAGAGACAATTTTCAGCAAAATCATTCGCCGTGAAATCCCTGCCGACGTGGTTTATCAGGACGAACTTGTCACTGCGTTTCGCGACATTTCTCCTCAGGCACCCAGCCATATTTTGATTATCCCGAATGTTCTGATCCCGACAATGAATGACGTCGATGCGACGCATGAAGCAGCGCTGGGCAGAATGATGACGGTGGCCGCGAAAATTGCCGAACAGGAAGGCATCGCCGAAAGCGGTTACCGCCTGATCGTCAACTGCAACCGTGATGCTGGTCAGGAGGTTTATCACATCCATATGCATCTGGTCGGTGGCCGTGCACTGGGTCCATTGCTGTCACGTTAGTAAGGGTAAACATGCGTTTTTTGATGGCGTTATTGCCAGTGATTTTGTTGATAGGTTGTAGCAGCAAGCCCACTATTGCGCTGAATAATCAACAAAGAGTGGTAATGGAATCCCCCGTTCTGACGGCAGGCATAATCCCAGGTTCGCCATCCGTATCTGATTCCGGCGGGCAGAAAAAAGCCACAACCAGGTTGGATAACAACCAGCCACACTCAGTCACCCTGCATTATCGTTACTATTGGTATGATAAACAGGGGCTGGATTTATTCCCGGTCGCCGAGGCCAGGACCATTACTGTTCCGGCGAACAGCAGCGTAGACGTCAGTTCCCTGAACGGCAATCTTGATGCGTACAGTGTGCGTATTTACCTTTATCTCTAATTTTTTGCACGGAGAAGGTTGATGAAAAAGTATTTCCTCATTGTGGCAATGGCCGCATTGATCCTTGGCGGTTGTACGTTGCCAAACCAGCAGCAAAACCAGCCACAGCAGCCTGAGCAACCGCAGCAGCCACAGCAACCGTTGCCACCGGTTAACCCGCCGGTTCCGGAGCAACCGCAGGTCCAGCCAGTTCCACAGCCGCCTAAATTTGCCAATATCGACTGGACCGCAACCGTTGAGCCAATGCTTGCGAAAATGCTGAAATCCGGTGGTGTGCAGCCGGGCAGCGTTCTGCTGGTGGATGGAGTGAAAAACAGCACCAACGGTTCCCTGCAAATGGCAAAAGCCACCGATGCATTGCGCAATGCACTGGCCAACAACACGACCTTCCAGGTGGTACCCGCCGAGCAACTGGCTTCGGCCAAACAGTCTCTGGGATTATCGCCGGATGACAGTCTGGCTTCGGTCAGTAAAGCCATCGGCCTGGCAAACATCGTAAAAGCGCAGTACGTGCTTTACAGTACCGTGAGTGGTGATGTGAAAGCGCCGACCATGTCGATGCGTCTGATTACCGCACCGAGTGGTGAAATCATCTGGTCAGGCCGCGGTGCAGTTCAGAATTAACGCTGAGCTTCTGCAACACGAACTCCGGCAACTGATTGAACAACATTATCCGGCGGTGAAAACCGCCGGTTTTCGTTTATTACCGGTTGCCGGGCTGACCGGCGAAAGCTGGAAAATCAGCTCGTCTGCCGGCGAGTTTCTGGCACGACATCAGTCTGTACAGCGGCAAGCTTTGGGCGCTGACCGGCAACGTGAATCTGTGATTTTGCGGCATATCGCGCGGCACAAATTAGGCCCTTGTGTCAGACTTTATTCGCCGCCGTGGCTGATAGTCGACTGGATAGACGGAACGCCTTTGCAAGATCAGGCACTCGCCGCCGTTTCAGGCCAGAAAGCCTTGTGCCAGCGTCTGGTGCAGTTACACCAGTTGCCACTATCAGGCTACCGGCTGGATTTACAGCAGCAATTTGCCCGCTACTGGCAACATATCGACCGGCGCAGGCTGACGCCGCACTGGCTGCGTTTGCACCGCAAAATGTTGTCGCAGGATCCGCCGTCACCGCTGAAACTGGCGCTGGTACATATGGATATTCACGCCGGTAATGTGCTTAGTACGCCAGACGGGCTGCGGCTGATTGACTGGGAATATGCGGCGAATGCGGACATTGCGCTGGAGCTGGCGGCGATTATTCGTGGCAACGACTGGAACGCGCAGCAGCAAAATGCGTTCATCGGCGAATACGTTGATGCTGGCGGCTATCAGGAAATATTTCTTTTGCAGCAGCGGGTTAACCGCTGGATCCCCTGGGTTGATTACCTGATGCTGATGTGGTTCGAAGTGCGCTGGCAGCAGACCGGCGAGAGTAAATATCTTGAATGGGTGCGCCCGTTGCACCCGTGATAATTGTCTAAAAAATGAAAAGGAGCGTCCATTTTGTTGGGACCTGTAATGCTGGATGTCGCTGGCTATGCGCTGGATGCCGAAGAACGTGAAATTTTGCAGCACCCGCTGGTGGGCGGGCTGATTTTATTCACCCGAAATTATCATGATGTCGATCAGTTGCATGAACTGATCCGCCAGATCCGCGCCGCGTCGCACGACAGGCTGGTGCTGGCCGTGGATCAGGAAGGCGGGCGCGTACAGCGCTTCCGCGAAAGTTTTACCCGTCTGCCTGCCGCGCAATCTTTTGCGGCGCTCAATGAACCGCACGAAGCGGGGCGTCTGGCCCAGGAAAGCGGCTGGCTGATGGCGTCGGAAATGATTGTGATGGATATCGACATCAGCTTCGCGCCAGTGCTGGATATCGGACATATCAGCGCAGCTATCGGCGAACGTTCGTTCCATGCAGAACCCCGGAAAGCGCTTGAAATGGCTGAGCAGTATATTCTCGGTATGCATTCCGCTGGCATGAAAACCACCGGTAAGCATTTTCCGGGGCACGGTGCCGTCAGCGCGGATTCCCATAAAGAAACACCACACGACGATCGCCCGCTGGAAGTTATCCGCCAGCACGACATGGCTATCTTCCGTCAGCTCAACGAACGTAAATTACTGGATGCCGTGATGCCGGCGCACGTGATTTATACTCAGGCCGATCCACGTCCGGCCAGCGGTTCGCCATACTGGTTGCAGGAAATTTTGCGCAAAGAGCTGAATTTCAACGGCGTGATCTTCTCCGATGATATCTCAATGGAAGGTGCGGCAATCATGGGGTCTTATCCCGAACGCGCGCAGGCCTCTCTGGATGCGGGTTGCGACATGATCCTGGCCTGTAACAACCGGCAGGGCGCTGTCAGCGTGCTGGATAACCTGTCTCCGGTCAACGCTGAGCGCGTTGCACAGTTGTATCATCGCGGACTGTATAGTGGAAAACAGGCCCGTCAGGACCTGCAAAATTCGAGACGCTGGAAAGAGGCAAACCGTGATCTGACCACACTCGACGCCCGCTGGCAGGAACATAAACAGGCTGCCCTGTAACGTTTTTCCGACCACGTGAAGGGTTCAACGCACATTCAGGATGAGGTAAACGATGATTATCTATTTGCATGGCTTCGATTCAACCAGTCCCGGTAATCATGAGAAAGTGTTGCAGTTACAGTTCATTGATCCGGACGTGCGCTTCATCAGTTACAGCACGCTGCACCCGCGTCATGACATGCAACATCTGCTAAAAGAAGTGGATAAAGTGCTGCAGGAAACGACGGACAAGAATGCGCTGATTTGCGGCGTCGGACTTGGCGGATTCTGGGCTGAACGCATCGGTTTCCTGTGCGGGATCCGCCAGGTGATGTTCAATCCGAATTTGTCACCGCAGGATAATATGACCGGGAAAATCGACCGCCCGGAAGAGTATGAAGATATCGCCACCAAGTGCATCAGCGATTTCCGCGAGAAAAACCGCGACCGCTGTCTGGTGATTTTATCCCGTGAAGATGGCGTGCTCGACAGCAGCAAAACGGCTGAGAAATTACATCACTATTATCCGGTTGAATGGGACGAGCATCAGAGCCATAAATTCAAAGATATCTCGACGCATCTGCAACGCATTAAAGCGTTCAAAAATATCGTCTGATTTAACATTTCGTTTCTGAAATCGCTAAAACCACCGCCTTTGCGCAGTGGTTTTTTATTTGTGTCATTCCCGCTTCAGTATTCGTTTTCATGGCAGATCCGCGTCTAACTTGCTGATTTAAAGATGTCAAAATGCGTGCCATTTTCCTAAGTCAAATTAGCCAAATGAATTTAAATTGACCTATATCAATTTTGGTATGACCAAATCACCACGCGTGATATCCTCCGTCTCAGATACCGATTTAACTTAAGCAACCCTATGTTATATAAGGATTATATTTTTACTCTTATATAACAATTGGTTCACATTTGAGGGGGTCATTTTGACATCACCAATGAAGAAAATTGTGATTATCGGCGGCGGCGCCGGCGGTCTGGAACTGGCGACCAGCCTGGGCCATAAACTTGGCCGCAACAAAAAAGCGGAGATCATTCTGGTCGACCGTAACCACAGCCATTTATGGAAACCCCTGTTGCACGAAGTGGCGACCGGCAGTCTGGATGACGGCGTGGATGCGCTGAGCTATCTGGCTCATGCCCGCAACCACGGTTTCACCTTCCAGATTGGCTCACTGACCGATATCGACCGCGAAAATCAGACCATCAAACTGGCTGAAATCTGTGACGAGAACGGCGAAATGCTGGTGCCGGTACGGGATATTGCGTACGACACCCTGGTGATGGCGCTGGGCAGCACGTCTAACGATTTCGGTACACCGGGCGTCAAAGACCACTGCATCTTCCTGGATAACCCGCATCAGGCGCACCGTTTCCATAACGAAATGCTGAACCTGTTCCTCAAATTCTCTGCCAGTGCAGACAAGCAGAAGAAAGTGAACATTGCGATTGTTGGCGGCGGGGCGACGGGTGTCGAGCTGTCTGCCGAGCTGCATAATGCGGTAAAACAACTGCACAGCTACGGTTTCGAAGGGCTGGACAGCGAAGCGCTGAACGTCACGCTGGTGGAAGCCGGTGAACGTATTCTGCCTGCGCTGCCACCGCGTATTTCTGCTGCGGCGCACAACGAGCTGACTAAACTGGGCGTACGCGTTCTGACGCAAACCATGGTGACCAGCGCGGATAAGAACGGTCTGAACACCAGGTCCGGCGAATTCATTGACGCCGATCTGATGGTCTGGGCGGCGGGGATTAAAGCCCCTGATTTCATGAAAGACATCGCGGGTCTGGAAACCAACCGTATCAATCAGCTTGTGGTGGAACCGACGCTGCAGACCACGCGCGACCCGAACATCTATGCGATTGGCGACTGCGCTTCCTGCCCGCAGCCATCCGGTGGCTTTGTGCCGCCACGTGCGCAGTCAGCGCATCAGATGGCCTCCCGCTGCTTCGCCAATATCATGGCGCAGCGTAAGGGGCAAAGCCTGAAACCTTACGTCTATAAAGACCACGGTTCACTGGTTTCCCTTTCACGCTTCAGTACTGTCGGCAGCCTGATGGGTAACCTGATGCGCGGTTCTATGATGGTCGAAGGCCGTCTGGCGAGACTGGTTTATATCTCGCTGTACCGTATGCACCAGATTGCATTGCACGGTTACATCAAAACCGGTCTGATGATGCTGGTCGGCGGCATTAACCGGGTGATCCGCCCGCGTCTTAAACTGCACTGATACCTGTCAGCTGATATTTTTCAACGTCAGCTGAATCGTTTCATAACCTAAAGCCTGTTTCTGACAGGCTTTTTCTTATCTGCATGAATACCCCTGTGAACAGCATAAGATCCCGCCACGATGAGGTTGTCTGCTAAGAATTCTCCGAAACAGGGGGATGCACCGGTTGTTTATCTCACTTACAGATTTCGTCTTATTGTTTGCTTACGTTTAGGTGTGCAGACTTAACAATAAGTTTACAAGAACAGATGGTCACAGACGGCGATTCACGCACGCCGAACCTCAGATGTGAAGCTGTCCGCTGAGGGACTCCGGTAACGGAGTCATTGCGTGGTAACATTTGCGGAGGAAGTCCTGTGAACAAGTCAATGTTAGCTGGGGTCGGTATCGGTGTGGCTGCGGCGTTGGGCATTGCTGGCGTTGCAAGCATGAATGTTTTTTCATCTGGCCCGGAGTACGCGCAGGTTGTCAGCGCGACGCCAATCAAAGAAACCACGAAAATCCCGCGTCAGGAATGTCGTAATGTGACGGTCACTCACCGACGTCCTGTACAGGATGAACATCAGATTGCTGGCTCCGTGCTCGGTGCAGTCGCCGGTGGCGTACTGGGGCACCAGTTTGGTGGCGGCCGCGGACGTGATGTTGCGACGGTAGCGGGTGCGTTGGGCGGTGGCTATGCGGGTAACCGCGTGCAGAGCAGCATGCAGGAAAACGACACCTACACCACGCAACAGCAGCGCTGTAAAACCGTGTATGACAAAGAAGATAAAACGCTCGGTTATGATGTGACCTATAAAATAGGCGATCAGCAAGGGAAAGTTCGTATGGACCACGATCCGGGCACACAAATTCCGCTGGATAAAAGCGGTCAGTTGCAACTTACCCGTTCATAATCAAGCGGGAAGTGTGGAAAATAAAAAGCCTGAGGTGAAAACCTCAGGCTTTTTTTAACGCATGAAGATCAGATTCAGATCAGATGCTCAGTAAACTCATTCAGCATGTCACCGACAAACTTCAGGCGTTTCGGGCGATCAGTCAGATCTAACACAAACTTCAGTTTTGTCGGGCCGTCCAGCCGGTAAACCTGGGGTTGTTTCTGTAACAGACCAATCAGGAAGCCCGGATCCACACGGTTCTTATCGCCAAACTCAATGAATCCGCCGCGCTCGTTGCCTTCAATACGCCGGATGCCGAGTTCTTTGGCTTTCAGGCGCAGCACGGCAATCAGCAACAGATTGCGCGCACCGTCCGGCAGTGTGCCAAAACGGTCGATCAGCTCAACGCGGAGTTCATCCAGTTCGCCTTCGGTTTTCGCACTGGCGATACGTTTATACAACGACAGGCGCGTATTCACATCAGGAATGAAATCCTCCGGCAGCAGCGCAGGCATGCGCATTTCAACTTCGGTCTGGCTGGTGGTTAAATCCTCCAGCGATGGCTCGCGGCCTTCTTTCAACGCTTCGACGGCGTTTTCCAGCAACTCCATATACAGCGAGAAACCGATACTGGTCATCTGGCCGCTCTGGCCTTCGCCGAGCAGTTCGCCAGCACCGCGGATTTCAAGGTCGTGCGTCGCCAGCGCAAAACCGGCACCCAGGTCTTCCAGCGAGGCAATGGCCTCCAGACGTTTATGTGCATCGGCCGACATGGCTTTCGGTGGCGGCGTCAGCAGATACGCATAGGCCTGATGGTGTGACCGCCCTACGCGGCCACGCAACTGATGCAACTGCGCCAGACCAAAGTGGTCGGCGCGCTCAATAATGATTGTGTTCGCCGTCGGGATATCGATACCGGTTTCGATAATGGTGGTACACACCAGCACGTTGAAACGCTGGTGATGGAAATCATTCATCACACGCTCGAGGTCGCGTTCACGCATCTGACCGTGGCCGATGGCAATGCGCGCTTCCGGCACGAGTTCGGCCAGCCGCTGCGAGGCTTTCTCGATATTCTCGACATCGTTGTAGAGATAATAAACCTGCCCGCCGCGCAGAATTTCACGCAGGATTGCCTCACGCACGACCAGACTGTCGTACTCGCGCACAAAGGTTTTCACCGCCATACGACGTGCAGGCGGTGTGGCAATAATCGACAGGTCGCGCATGCCGCTCATGGCCATGTTCAGCGTACGCGGGATAGGCGTTGCGGTCAGGGTAAGAATATCTACGTCTGCACGCATCGCCTTGATGCGCTCTTTATGACGTACGCCGAAACGGTGCTCTTCATCGACAATCAGCAGTCCCAGATCTTTCCAGCGTAGATCGGTTTGCAGCAGTTTGTGTGTGCCGATAATAATATCGACTTTGCCTTCAACCGCATCTTCCAGCACGACGTTTTGTTCTTTGGCGCTGCGGAAACGCGACATCATTTCGATGCGCACTGGCCAGCTGGCGAAGCGGTCGCGGAAGTTATCGAAGTGCTGTTGTGCCAGCAGGGTGGTCGGTACCAGAACGGCCACCTGCTTATTGTTGGAAACGGCGAGGAAGGCTGCGCGCATCGCCACTTCGGTTTTACCAAAACCGACGTCGCCACATACCAGCCGGTCCATCGCCAGCGGTTGGGTCATGTCAGTCAGTACCGCGTTAATGGCCTGTGCCTGATCCGGCGTGGTTTCAAACGGGAAAGCCTGACAGAACAGCTGATACTGTGCTTTGTCGTGCTTAAACGCGAAACCACTTTTGGCTTCGCGCTGGGCGTAGATATCCAGCAGTTCCGCAGCGACATCGCGCACTTTCTCGGCCGCTTTCTGCCGCGCTTTTGACCAGGCTTCACCGCCGAGTTTATGCAGCGGCGCGCTCTCATCCGCGCCACCGGCATAGCGGCTGATGAGATGCAGCGATGATACCGGCACATACAGTTTGTCTTCACCGGCGTAGGTCAGTATCAGGTATTCGGCAGTGATGCCGCCGGTTTCAAGCGTTGTCAGCCCGAGATAACGGCCCACACCGTGTTCGACATGCACTACCGGCTGGCCGGGACGCAGTTCGGCGAGATTACGGATCAGTGTATCGGTGTTGATCGACCGTCGGCTGTCCTGACGGCGACGCGCCACGCGTTCACCAAGCAGATCGCTTTCACAAATCAGCGCCAGCTGTTTATCCGCATCCAGAAAACCACGTTCGCACGCGCCGATCATGATGTAACGACCGGCGATATCGGCTTCTTCAATCCGGGTGATAAGCGTCGGCATCAGCTTGATGCGTGCCAGCAAATCCTGAAGCGTTTCGCGGCGGCCTTCACTTTCTACAGAGAATACCAGGCTGCCGGCAAAGGATTCATTAAAGCGACGCAGGTTATCCATCGGCGCTTTATTCTGCGGCTGAACGGATAAATCTGGCAGCTTTTCGTAACTCAGATTGGTATTGGCGGCTTTCTTCGGCAGCGAATCAGTACGCAGCTGAACACGTGGCCAGGCTTTCAGCTCGGTAAACAGCGACTCCACACGCAGCCAGAGATTTTCCGGCTCGAGCAGCGGACGCATCGGATCGACCCGGCGGCTTTCGTAACGCTGGCAGGCGTCCTGCCAGAAGCGCTCAGCGGCGGCTTCGAGATCGCCGGTATTCAGCACCAGCGTGTTTTCCGGCAGATAGCTGAACAGCGTGGTCAGCGGCTGACTGAAAAACAACGGCTGCCAGTATTCGATACCGGCGGGGAAGGTCCCTTTACTGACCTGCTGATAAACGTGTTCGGCATCGCGACGTACTTCGAACTTCTCGCGCCATTGGCTGCGGAACAGTTCAATGGCATTTTTATCGGTTGGAAATTCGTGCGCGGGTAGCAGATTGATATGTTCCACTTCACTCAGCGTGCGCTGGGTATCCACATCGAAAATGCGCAGGCTGTCGATTTCATCATCAAAGAAATCAATGCGATAAGGTTCTTCGCTGCCCATCGGATACAAATCCAGCAGAGCGCCACGGGTGGCAAACTCGCCGTGCTCCATCACCTGATCTACGCTGCGATAACCGGCCTGTTCCAGCTGTGCACGCAATTTATCGCGCGAAAGCTGCTGACCTTTCTTCATCACCAGCGCGTGACCGTGCAGGAATTCGTGCGGGCAGACGCGTTGCATCAGCGTATTCACCGGCAGAATAATGATGCCGCGTTCCATAGTAGGAAGCTGATACAAACTGGAAAGGCGTGAAGAAATAATTTCCTGATGTGGAGAAAAACTGTCGTAAGGTAGCGTTTCCCAGTCCGCAATACTCAGGACTTTGTTGTCAGTAAACTGTTGAATTTCATCGCGCAGGCGCAGGGCATTTTGCATATCAGGCGCAATCAGCAGGATCGGGCCTGTATGGCGTTCACTGATTTGGGCGCATTCCAGCGCGCAGGCGGAGCCTGTAAGCTGGCCTAACAGGCGGTTGTCGCCCGGGCGTTCAGGCAACGAATAACGATAATCTTGAGACATAGGCTGTGTTGAGTTCTCGTTTTGGCGGCTGTCGGAGGCCAATTAGCAGACCGTATCTTGCTTTGCAGGGGTAATCGGGGTCAACCCGTTGTCTGTATAAAAGGGTCAACGGCGTCACAAAGTTAAACCGATTACTTTGGGTTAATGGTTCCATAAAGCGGTGCTAGCCTTTATTATCCTTGATCACTTTAGTCTGCGCCACGCACTTATTTGCGGCCAAGCACTTAAAACGGATGTTATGTATCAACCTGTCGCGTTATTTATAGGTCTGCGCTACATGCGCGGGCGTGCTTCGGACCGCTTCGGGCGGTTTGTCTCCTGGTTATCCACCATTGGTATCACTCTCGGCGTGATGGCGCTGGTGACCGTGCTGTCAGTGATGAACGGTTTTGAGAAAGATCTGGAAGGTAACATCCTGGGTCTGATGCCTCAGGCGTTAATCACCACGCCGGGCGGATCCCTCGACCCTCAGAAAATCACCCATCAACAGGTGTCGGCGCTGAAAAGTGTTAACCGCGCTGTACCGCTGACCACCGGCGATGTCGTGCTGCAAAGCCCAGGCAGCGTCGCGGTGGGCGTGATGCTCGGTGTCGATCCTGACCAGAAAGACCCGCTGGCGAAATACTTAATTGGGGTTGCCCAGCAGGAACTTCAACCCGGTAAATACAACGTTATTCTTGGCGATCAGCTGGCGCAGCAGTTAAAAGTGCGCCGTGGCGATCAACTGCGTCTGATGGTCACCAGTGTCAGCCAGTTCACGCCAGTCGGCCGCGTCCCGAGCCAGCGTTTGTTCAACGTTATCGGCACTTTCTCCGCCAACAGCGAAGTGGATGGTTACCAGATGCTGGTGAACATTCAGGACGCCTCACGTCTGATGCTGTATCCGAAAGGCAATGTCACCGGCTGGCGTTTGTTCCTCGACAAACCGCTGGACGTCGACAGTCTGAGTACGCAAAAACTGCCTGACGGTGCAAGCTGGAAAGACTGGCGTGAACGCCGCGGCGAATTGTTCCAGGCGGTGCGCATGGAGAAAAATATGATGGGGCTGTTGCTGAGCCTGATCGTCGCCGTCGCCGCGTTTAACATTATTACGTCACTGGGTTTACTGGTGATGGAGAAGCAAGCCGAAGTGGCCATTTTGCAAACACAGGGCTTAAGCCGTCGCCAGATTATGGCGCTGTTCATGGTGCAGGGTGCCAGTGCCGGTGTGATCGGCGCGTTGCTCGGTGCCGTGCTCGGCGTGGTGCTGGCCACCCAACTGAATACAATTATGCCAGCTATCGGGCTGATGCTCGATGGCGCGTCGCTGCCGGTCGATATCGAACCGGTTCAGGTCGTGGTCATCGCGCTGGTTGCTATGGCTATTGCTTTATTATCTACGCTTTATCCTTCCTGGCGCGCTGCTGCCACCCATCCCGCAGAGGCTTTACGTTATGAGTAATTCTTTATTATTGCAGTGTGAAAACCTCTGTAAGACTTATCAGGAAGGTAAAATGCACACCGACGTGCTGCGTGACGTCAGTTTCGCTATGCAGCCGGGTGAGATGATGGCGATTGTCGGCACCTCCGGTTCCGGCAAAAGTACTTTGCTGCATTTGCTGGGTGGACTCGATTCCCCGACGTCCGGCGAAGTGATTTTCAAAGGCCAGTCTCTGAATGCGATGTCTTCATCGGCGAAATCTGAATTGCGTAACCGCGAGCTGGGCTTCATTTATCAGTTCCACCATTTGCTGCCGGATTTCACCGCGCTGGAAAACGTCGCGATGCCGCTGCTGATTGGCAAAAAGAAATCTGCCGAAGTGCAGGAACGCGCGCTGGCGATGCTCGAAGCGGTGGGACTGCAACATCGCAGCAATCACCGTCCTTCCGAGCTTTCCGGTGGTGAACGTCAGCGAGTGGCAATTGCCCGTGCGCTGGTGAATAATCCTTCGCTGGTGCTGGCCGATGAACCGACCGGTAATCTCGATCAGCGCAATGCCGACAGCATTTTCGAATTGCTCGGCGAACTGAATGTGCGCCAGGGCACGGCGTTTCTGGTGGTGACGCATGATCTGCAACTGGCGAACCGTCTGACGCGTCAGCTGGAAATGCGTGACGGCAAGTTGCAGCAGGAATCGATGTTGCTGGGAGCGAAGTAATGTCTGGCATTCCTTTTTCATTATTGATTGGCCTGCGGTTCAGTCGTGGACGCCGTCGCAGCGGCATGGTGTCGCTGATTTCGGTGATTTCAACGTTAGGCATTGCACTGGGGGTGGCGGTGCTGATCGTTGGCCTCAGCGCCATGAATGGTTTTGAACGTGAGCTGAAAGAACGCGTACTGGCGGTCGTACCGCACGGCGAAATCCGGCCGGTCAATCAGCCGTTCAACAACTGGCAGGGCGTGCTGGATCGGGTGGAAAAAGTGCCGGGTATTGTGGCGGCTGCACCCTATATCCAGTTCAACGGCCTGATTGAGCACGGCGCCAAACTGCGCGCCATCCAACTGAAAGGTGTTGATCCACAGAGTGAACCACGTGTCAGTGCCGCGCCGAAATTCGTGCAGAATAATGCCTGGCAAAATTTTAAAGCCGGTCAGCAACAGTTGATCCTCGGCAAAGGCGTCGCGGATGCGGTGGGCGTGAAGCAGGGCGACTGGGTGACCGTGATGATCCCGAACAGCGACCCGGAAATGAAGCTGTTGCAGCCAAAACGTATTCGCCTGCAGGTTGCCGGTATTTTGCAGCTCAGCGGACAACTTGATCACAGCCTTGGCATGGTGCCTCTGGCCGATGCCCAGCAATATCAGGATATGGGCAGCAGCGTGACCGGTATTGATATCAAAGTGAACGATGTCTTTGCCGCACAGAAACTGGTGCACGACGCCGGTGAAGTGACTCAGGCTTACGTTTATATCAGCAGCTGGATCGGAACTTATGGCTACATGTACCGTGATATCCAGATGGTGCGCGCTATCATGTATATGGCGATGGTGCTGGTGATTGGTGTGGCCTGCTTCAATATCGTTTCAACGCTGGTGATGGCGGTGAAAGATAAAAGCAGCGATATTGCGATTTTGCGCACACTGGGTGCGAAAGACGGACTTATCCGCGCAGTCTTCATCTGGTACGGTTTACTGGCGGGGCTGGTCGGCAGCGTTGCAGGTGTAGTGATCGGCGTGATTGCGGCCTTCCAGCTGACTAACATCGTCAATGCATTGCAAAAACTGACCGGTCACCAGTTCCTGTCGGGCGATATTTATTTCATCGACTTCCTGCCTTCTGAAGTTCACTGGCTGGATGTCGCAGGGGTGCTGGTAACCGCCCTGGTGCTGAGTTTGCTGGCAAGCTGGTATCCGGCGCGGCGTGCGAGCCGTATCGATCCTGCCCGCGTACTCAGTGGCGGTCAGTAATCCATTTTTAAATGAAGTCTTAATCAGACACAGAGAGTAAGGAGCACTTCATGCGCACACGTCATCGTCTGTGTCGGTTTCGCAAAAATAAGCGCATTCGCCATCAGCGGTTCCGGTCGAATATTTTCCACCGTGACTCGATGGCGGCTGCGTCGTTGAAGAAGCCGTTTGTCGTGGTGCTGACCGGCGCAGGGATTTCCGCCGAGTCTGGCATTCGTACTTTCCGCGCCGCTGACGGTTTGTGGGAAGAACATCATGTTGAGGATGTGGCGACGCCCGAAGGCTATCGCCGTGATCCTGAACTGGTACAGCGTTTTTATAATGAGCGCCGCCGTCAGTTGCAGGCAGAAGATCTCAAACCGAATGCCGCACATTACGCGCTGGCCACGCTGGAAGAAGCGCTCGGTGAGAACTTCCTGCTGGTTACGCAAAATATCGATAACCTGCACGAGCGCGCGGGCAGCTTACGCGTCATTCATATGCACGGCGAATTGCTAAAAGTGCGGTGTACGCAATCGGGGCAGGTATTGGACTGGCCGGGCGATCTGACTGTGGATGACCGCTGTCATTGCTGTCAGTTTCCGGCACCGTTGCGCCCGCACATAGTCTGGTTCGGTGAAATGCCTTTTGGCATGGACGAGATTTACGATGCGCTGGCTAAAGCCGATTTTTTTGTCGCTATCGGTACGTCTGGCCACGTTTATCCGGCCGCGGGATTTGTCCATGAAGCGCGCATCGGCGGCGCCTGTGCTGTTGAACTGAATCTTGAACCGAGTCAGGTTGAAAGCGAATTCGATATGAAGCACTACGGGCTGGCGAGCCAGGTCGTACCGGAATTTGTCCATAAGTTCCTGACCAAGAAAGACCAGGCCTGGTGATCACCAGGCTTTTTTTTATTGTTCTCGCCAAAAATTGCGCCTGCCCCATAGACATATCTCGTTAAACTTGGTGAAAAATGACCTGACGCAATATTCAGGGTTTTCATGCTGCGCATAATAAAACCCAGCCGCCAGAGGATACCCAAATGAATAAGTTGCTTGATCGTTTTCTTCATTATGTTTCTTTCGATACTCAATCTAAGCCCAATGTTAAACACACGCCCAGCACCGATGGACAACTCAGGCTGGCGCAGGCCCTGCGTAATGAACTGACCGAGCTAGGTTTTTCTCAGGTTACGCTCAGTGATAAAGGCTGCGTGATGGCCACCTTGCCAGGCAATGTGGCCTGGAAAGTGCCGGTGATTGGTTTTATTTCCCATCTGGATACCGCGCCTGATTTCACGGCTAAACACGTTAATCCACAAATTGTGGAAAATTACCGCGGCGGCGATATCGCACTGGGTAATGGCGATGAAATATTATCTCCGGTGATGTTCCCGGTATTACATCAGCTTCTCGGGCACACGATTATCACCACCGACGGCAAAACCTTGCTCGGGTCTGATGATAAATCTGGTATCGCAGAAATTATTACCGCGATGGTGCGACTGAAAAACAGCAATATTCCGCACGGACCGGTGCGTATCGCCTTCACGCCAGACGAGGAAATCGGCAAAGGCGCGCAGAGTTTTGATATTCCTGCATTCGGCGCGCAGTGGGCCTACACCGTCGACGGTGGCGGAGTGGGGGAGCTGGAGTTTGAGAACTTCAACGCTGCGTCGGCCACGATTAAAATTGTCGGTAATAATGTGCATCCGGGCAGTGCCAAAGGGGTGATGGTGAATGCGCTGTCACTGGCGACGCGTTTTCACAACGAGCTGCCTGCAGATGAAACGCCCGAACATACAGAAGGTTACGAAGGTTTCTACCATCTGACGACCATCAAGGGCAACGTTGAGCGTGCGGAAATGCATTACATCATCCGTGATTTCGACAAAACGCAGTTCGAAGCCCGTAAGCAAAAAATTATTGATGTCGCACACGTGGTCGGCAAAGGCCTGCACCGTGATTGTTATATCGAAGTGACGCTCGACGATCACTATTACAACATGCGCGACAAAGTGGCTCAGCATCCGCACATTATTGCGCTGGCTCAGCAGGCGATGAAAGATTGCGATATCGAGCCAATCATGAAGCCCATTCGTGGTGGCACTGATGGCGCGCAACTTTCGTTTCGCGGTTTGCCATGCCCGAATATCTTCACCGGCGGTTATAACTTCCATGGCAAACACGAATTCGTAACGCTCGAAGGAATGGAAAAAGCGGTCTCCGTGATTATGCGTATTGCTGAGCTGACAGCAAAAGAAGCCGTGAAGCACTGACGGTGCGGGTGGCGACAAAAAAGGGGCGATGTCTGAAAACATCGTCCCTTTTATTTTATTAGCGCAACACCGGTCAGTCGTTAAAGTACCAGTAACCGCTGTTTACCAGCGCAGACAGCAGCGCAAGGAATGAAGGATCGTCCAGCGCATCGCCAAGCATGTCTTTGGTTACGGTTTTATGGCGGGCAATCGCATCCACCGCGGCGATATGTTCCGTGGTCATGGCTTCGCCGTTGACGTAACAGGTATCACCCACGCGCAGCACGCGAAGACCGCCCAGACGTTCCAGCGTTTCACCCGACTCCAGCAGTTCATAAATTTCACCCGGCTGATAAGGCGGTTCCGGCGGTGCCAGATCCAGCTCATGACGCGACTGGGAAATAAACTCGCCAAACCAGCTGTTGAAATGCGCCGGATTACCAATCAGATCCAGCATCATACCGCGCAGTTTATCCAGCTCAGCCGGTTGCACTTCGGCCGGATGTTCACGTTCAACCAGTTCCGGATCGCTGTAACGGTGGCTGCCCAGCTCACGGGAAAGCACGAAATCTGCAAAACCACTGACCATCTCACGGGCGTTTGGCGCACGGAAACCGACGGAATAGTTGAGGGAGTTTTCCAGCGAATAGCCGTCGTGCGGGAAGCCCGGCGGAATGTAGACGATGTCGCCCGGTTCCAGTTCTTCATCAATAATCGCCTCGAACGGCTCGACCTGCAGCAAATCAGGATGCGGGCAATGTTGTTTCATGGCGACTTTCTCGCCCACACGCCAGCGGCGGCGGCCAGTGCCCTGAATAATAAATACGTCGTACTGATCCAGATGCGGGCCAACACCACCGCCGGGCACCGAGAAGGAAATCATCAAATCGTCCATGCGCCAGTCAGGAATGTGGCGAAATGGCGTCATCAGATGGGAAGAGGGTTCATGCCAGTGGTCGACCGCCTGAACCAGAACTGACCAGCCCGTTTCACCCAGATGATCGTAACTTTCAAACGGCCCGTGGCTGACATTCCACTTGCCGTCCTCATTGCTCACCAGACGGCTGTCCACCTCATTTTCCATCGCCAGACCAGCCAGTTCGTCCGGAGAAATCGGATCGACGAAATTTTTAAAGCCGCGTTTTAACACCACAGGACGCTTTTGCCAGTAACGCTGCAGGAAATCATTCCAGTCTAGGTCGAGTTGGTAATCCATAGTATTTCCCTTGCATTAAATGGAGGGTGATAAGGAAGAGAAGAGTCTGTAAATGATTATAACGGAAGGTGTTGCGGCTGAGTTGGGCAATTGCCAGCAAATTTCGCACTATGCTTAAGATTGCGCCGAAATTTGCTGGCAAAATAATCGGGGGAGAACGTTATTCCAGTTCAATGCCTTGTTGCAGACCAAAACAAACGCGCATGCTGGCGCCGCCAAGCGGGCTGTCACCAATGATAATTTTGCCGTCGTACTGTTCAATGATGTCGTTGGCGAGCGATAACCCCAGCCCTTGCCCCGGACGCAAGGTATCTGCCCGCTGCCCGCGCTGGAAAATCACCTCGCGCTTACTTACCGGAATACCCGGGCCATCGTCTTCAATCAGGATCACCAACTGATTCTCGGTATGGACGGCACTGATTTCGACAAACTCCAGACAGTATTTGCAGGCGTTGTCTATCACGTTACCCATCACTTCCATGAAGTCATTTTTTTCGCCCACAAAGGTGATTTCCGGTGAAATATCCACCGTGATCACCACGCCTTTACGCTGATAAACCTTATTCAACGCCGAACATAATCCGTCGAGGATCGCCGGGACGGAGTGAACTTCACGGATCAGCAGGTTTTGTTCGGAGCGCAATGTCGCGCGATGCAGGTAATAGCCAATCTGCTGTGAGATGCGGCTGATTTGCTCAAGCATCACCGGCTCGGCATCTTCAATGGTCATCTGTTTACCATTGCGCAGTGCACGCAAGGTGGACTGCAAGACAGCCAGCGGCGTTTTCAGGCTGTGCGTCAGGTCAGCCAGCGTGGTGCGGTAACGATCATAACGGCCACGCTCCCCGTGCAGCAAAATATTCAGGTTACGCACCAGACCGCGCAGTTCACGTGGCGGGTTTTCATCCAGTGATTCCCGCTCGTGGGTTTCCAGTTCGGCGACCTGATGGATCAGTTCTTTGATTGGCCTCAGACTCCAGTAAGCTGCCAGCCATAACAAAGGCACCACCAGCAGCAGGTTCGCCAGTAAGACATAGCTGAACCATTCCCAGACAAGATCAGAACGCTGTAATTCCTGCGGAATGGTATCGACCACCACAATGTTCAGCGCTGGCAGGCGCGAGGTTGCATTATAGGTATTGACCGCAATGGAATGGGTCATCGCGTTGGCGTCGGTATCGTCGTAATCCTTCAACTTATCCTGCGCTTGCGGGTTGTTGCCCAGTACTTCGCTGCTGATTTGCGTGTCGGTATCCAGCTCATAGAAGCCGGGTTTGTTCATCCACGCTTTATCGATATGCGCTTCGAGCTCAGGGATGCGGCGCTCGGCCCATAACAGTTTTCCGTCTGCGTCGTAAATGAACACCAGCGTCGGCGTGTTGAGGTCGAGATCAGGTGGAACGTTGATAGTCAGCTTGCCGTCGCGCCATTGTGCAAGGCTGAAGAAGAGGTTACTTTCGCCGCGCAGGAGCCGGTAGGCGGTTTTGTCGAAACTCACCATGTAACCCACCACGGCCACCAGCCCGTAGGCCAGCGACAGGGTAAGTACCACCGCAGCGGTCGCCATCATAAAGCGGACGCGAAGGGAGAAGGGGTTCCGGGTACGACGTCCTTTCATGAAGCGTCCTTTGAACATGACGATGATTATGGCCTGATGTCGAAACGGTAACCCTGACCACGTACGGTCGTTATCACATCAACCGGGTGTTCTGCCTGCAGTTTTTTGCGCAGACGGCCCATCAGAACATCGACGGTGTGACTTTCACGCAGCTCGGCATCCGGATAGAGCTGAAGCATCAGAGAGTCCTTGCTGACCACCTTTCCCGCATTGCGGATCAGTGTCTCGATAATCGTGTATTCGAAAGCGGTCAGTTTAATCGGCTGCTCATTGACGGTCAGTTCACGACGTGACAGATCAATCTGGAAAGGTTGCAGCGTGATCACCTGTGAGGCGAGACCGCTGTTACGGCGCATCAGCGCCTGCATGCGCGCCAGCACTTCTTCCAGATGGAATGGCTTAGTGACGTAATCATCCGCACCGGCTTCCAGCACTGCGACTTTATCCTGCCAGCTTTCGCGGGCGGTCAGCACCAGAATCGGCAGATTGTTCTGATGACTTCGCCAGCGGCGGATCAGGCTCAGGCCATCTTCACCAGGCAAGCCGAGGTCAACAATGGCGATATCAGGCGCATGCTCATGCAGAAAATAGTCTGCTTCTTTGGCGTCTTCTGCCGCATCGACCTGATGGCCCATTTCCCGCAACTGTACTGAGAGGTGATGACGTAACAGTGCGTTATCTTCAATGACTAAAATTCGCATGGTGATTCCTTATCCTGACAGCGCGAAAAATGGATTAAACATTCTGAGTGCGATTGTAAATGATTCAGAAACATTTTAATCAACCTCAGGTCAACGCAGGTGTGCCGAACATCAACAGAACCTAAACGAATTATAAGCGGCTTCCGCCAGGCGTGGCATAAAAAAGGCGACCCGAAGGTTAATGCCGGTCACTTAAGGAAATGAGGCCCGTGAATTTGGGCCTTCGATGAAGAAAAATAGCGCTATAAGCCTGATTCCTTCATTATCCTTTGAAGCACAAAAATGAATTTGTATTCATAAAAATGCTTAAGTGACCGGCATTAACCCGAAGGTCGCCTTTTGACGTGCAGAGCAAAAACTTACTTCAGTTCGTCAACCATGGTGGTGGCGCGGCCGATGTAGTTGCCCGGTGTCATGGCTTTCAGACGCACTTTCTCGTCTTCGGGTAATTCAAGCGAATCGATAAATGCCTGCATACCGGCAGCATCAACACGCTTGCCGCGTGTCAGCTCTTTCAGCTTCTCGTAAGGCTTTTCAATGCCGTAACGACGCATCACGGTCTGGATAGGTTCAGCCAGTACTTCCCAGTTGTGATCCAGTTCGTTCGCCAGATTCGCTTCGTTCACTTCAAGCTTGCTGACGCCTTTCATGGTTGCCTGATAAGCAATCAGTGCATAGCCCAGACCCACGCCGAGGTTGCGCAGTACAGTAGAATCCGTCAGGTCGCGCTGCCAGCGGGAAACCGGCAATTTGCTGGCCAGATGCTGCAATACCGCGTTTGACAGACCGAGGTTGCCTTCGGAGTTTTCGAAGTCGATCGGGTTCACTTTGTGCGGCATGGTAGAAGAACCGATTTCGCCTGCAATAGTGCGCTGCTTGAAGTGGTTCAGGGCAATGTAACCCCAGATGTCGCGGTCGAAGTCGATCAGGATGGTATTGAAACGCGCCACGCAGTCAAACAGTTCGGCGATGTAGTCATGTGGCTCGATCTGGGTAGTGTACGGATTCCAGGTAATGCCCAGAGAGGTAACGAACTCTTCACTGAACTGGTGCCAGTTCACTTCCGGATACGCCACGATGTGAGCATTGTAGTTGCCGACAGCACCGTTGATTTTACCCAGGATTTCGACGTTTTGCAGTTGCTTAAACTGACGATCCATACGGTAAGCGACGTTAGCCAGTTCTTTACCGATGGTGGATGGCGTAGCAGGCTGGCCGTGGGTACGGGACAGCAGCGGAATGTCGCGGTATTTGTGTGCCAGGTCTTTCACGGCATCAATAATCTGTTTCCAGTACGGCAGCACCACATCCTGACGTGCAGTTTGCAGCATCAGTGCGTGAGACAGGTTATTGATGTCTTCAGAAGTACAGGCGAAGTGAATGAATTCAGACACCGCATGCAGGGCAGGGAGCGTAGCCACTTTTTCTTTCAGGAAATACTCAACGGCTTTGACATCATGATTGGTGGTTTTTTCGATATCTTTAATGCGCTGTGCGTCATTAACATCAAAATTTGCCACAATCTGGTCGAGGAAAGCGTTTGCGTCGGCATCAAAAGCAGGAACTTCCTTGATTTCTGCACAGGCTGCCAGTTTTTGCAGCCAACGTACTTCAACCTGCACACGGAATTTCAGCAGGCCAAATTCGCTGAAAATAGTACGCAGCGCGCTGACTTTATCACCGTAGCGTCCATCAACGGGGGAAACGGCGGTCAGTGAGGATAATTCCATCGGTAGCAACTCCTGGGATCTTATTAACAATGAGCGAGAATATTCTTCGCCTGTTCAAACAAGCGATTACGGGAAAACATCAGTTGCAGGCGGCCACCGCCGACCTGGTGCCACAGCACCGCGGAGCGGATCCCGGCCAGTAAAATGGCGCGGACCTTTGCCTGCACTTGCGAATTTTGCAAAATTGCCGGTGAACCGGTCACCTGAATACGCGGACCGGCCGGGCTGACTACGTCGACATAAATCGAGGCCAGAGAGCTGATCATCGTTTCAGATTCCAGTTCGAAATGCGCGAGTTGACGGTCGAGCTGGTCGATACGTTCACCGAGCTGATTCATGGCGGCTTTGTTGGCGTACAGCTTGCGCTCCAGCACCATCAGGCTTAACGCATAACGCGTTAACTCAGCGCCCGGTCCCTGGCGGTTCGCGTTCAGCACGCCCAGCAGCGTCTCAAGCCCCATCTTCAAATTGGCTTCATTATTACCGTAAACTGCCAGCGTCGAGGCTGGATTCATCTCCAGCAGGCTGCGCAGTGACACTGACATTTCTTGCTGTGAGCATTGGCCTTCATGTGCCAGTTGCTGAACCAGGCGTGCTGCCTGACAGATCCCCGCCAAAGCCAGCGTAATGTCGTAATAATTTTTAGCCACGTTTACTCCTGTAAGCGTTTTGAAACGATGAGACGCAGTGACAATGAAATAGCCCAAATTCATGGCGACAGATCATGCCATAAAACTGCCCCTAAACACAGTTCGGAATCAGTGCAGGGCGTCACAGTCGGGCAGAAATAAAGCGGGACGCCCGAAAGCGTCCCTTATTCAATCACATATTGACCCGATATCAGGCCTGAAGCGGCAGACGCTGTTCAATTACGCCCCCGCCGAGGCACACTTCCCCGAGATAAAACACCGCTGACTGACCCGGCGTGACGGCGGCAACGGGTGCATCGAAACGCACCTCGATGCGGTCGTCACCGAGCGGTGTCACTACGCACGGGATATCTTCCTGGCGGTAACGGGTTTTCACGGTACAGGTGAGCGGGCCGGTCAGCGTTTTGCGATCCACCCAGTGCAACTGTTGAGCAATCAGACCGACATTCATCAGGCGCGGATGCTCGTGGCCCTGTGCGACGTAAAGAATGTTGTTTTCCACATCCTTCTCGACGGTGTACCACGGTTCTTCGCTGCCGTCTTTCTGCCCGCCGATGCCCAGACCTTTACGCTGACCGAGTGTGTGATACATCAGACCCTGATGTTGTCCCATCACCTGACCGTCAACGCTTTTGATCACGCCCGGTTGCGCCGGTAAATAGCGGCCCAGGAAATCACGGAATTTACGCTCACCAATAAAGCAGATGCCGGTAGAGTCTTTTTTCTTCGCGGTGATCAAATCCAGTTCTTCGGCGATGCGGCGAACTTCCGGTTTTTCCAGCTCACCGACCGGGAACAGGCTTTGTGCGACCTGTTCGTGACCGAGCGTGTAGAGGAAATAGCTCTGGTCTTTATTGCCATCAATGCCCCGCAGCAAATGGCTGACGCCATTGATATCCTGGCGGCGAACGTAGTGACCGGTCGCGATATAATCCGCGCCCAGGTCTTCAGCCGCAAATTCCAGGAAGGCTTTGAATTTGATCTCTTTGTTGCACAGGATATCCGGGTTTGGCGTGCGTCCGGCTTTGTATTCCTCAAGGAATAATTCGAACACGTTGTCCCAATATTCCGCCGCGAAATTCACGGTGTGCAGTTCGATACCCAGCTTGTCACACACGGCTTGCGCATCCGCAAGGTCGGTGGCTGCTGTGCAATATTCTTCGTCATCATCCTCTTCCCAATTTTTCATGAAGAGGCCCTCGACCTGGTAACCCTGCTGTTGCAAAAGGTACGCAGAGACAGAGGAATCGACACCGCCGGACATCCCGACGATCACTTTTTTCTGGCTGTTGTCAGACATAATAGTCCCGAAACGCATGAATTAATTGCCCGGTACTGACGGTGTTTTTCTGAAGCTTGTCCCACGAGGATGAAGGCCGCGCGCAACTCATAGTTCACAGAAAACCCGAACACCACAGAAACCCGAACAGAGAGGTACTGCTTTACACGAGGTAAATCGTGAAGCGCAAAATTTTATCACGTCGGGCCGGTTGCTGCATCGCTGATTCACCGCGTGGCAACAACCGGGGGAGGGTGTTATTCCGGCAGGTTGAAATTATGCAGGATTTCCAGAGGATAGCGCGGCGATTGCTGATAACAGCGAATGCTTTCGGCCACCAGCGGCGAGCGCAATTGCGCAGAGCCGATAATTTCTTCGGCGCTGACCCAACGGCACTGGTCGATATCATCGTCCTGCGGCGCAGTTTCCAGCATTTCAGGCAAATCAATCACGAAAGCGAAACGCAGGAACGGCGTATCGTCCGGCGCCTGCCACTGATGTAAACCCAGGAAAAACTGCGGCTCGGCGTGGATGCCGGTTTCCTCATACAGCTCGCGTTTTGCGGCGCTGACTAAGGTCTCATTGGCTTCAAGATGTCCGGCAGGTTGATTCCAGGTGACTTTGCCGTGAATGGTTTCTTCGACAACCAGAAACTTTCCCTGTGCCTGAACGATGCAGGCGACAGTAACGTGCGGTTTAAACATGTGGAATTTCCTTCCATTGGCCGGGTTGTAAATCGCCGAGAGTAAACTCGCCCATGCTGTAACGGATCAGACGCAATGTCGGGAAACCGACATGAGCCGTCATGCGGCGCACCTGACGGTTTCTTCCCTCGTATAACGTGATTTTTAACCACGCTGTCGGGATAGATTTACGTTCGCGGATCGGCGGATTGCGCGACCATAGCCATTCCGGCTCTGGCACAATCTCTGCACCTGCGGGCAGCGTCGGGCCGTCTTTCAACGTGATGCCTTCACGCAATGATTTCACTGCGGCGTCATCCGGTTCGCCCTCGACCTGGACATAGTAAATCTTACCGGTGCGCTTGCCGGGTTGGGTCAGCGCAGCCTGCAGTTTGCCATCGTTGGTCAACACCAGTAAACCTTCGCTGTCCCGATCCAGACGGCCTGCGGCATAAATATCTGTTAATGGAATGTAATCTTTAAGTGTCGCACGACCCGCCTCATCAGTGAATTGTGGCAGCACATCAAACGGTTTATTGAAAAGAATCACCTTTACTGGCCCTTTTGGGGCAGATTGTGCTTTAGACGGCCTTTTGCTGAAACGTTTAACGTTGTGATTTTTAAAAGATAGCGGGTTCATAGGCATTGAAGTTAGAGAGAATTAGCGCATTATACTTGAAAAATGTTTCGGATTGGCTAGCGAGAAATATTCGAGTAATATCGACCGGCATCTTACAAATTTTTAACAAAAATGCGCTCGAAGGAGAGGTTAATGGAAAGCAAAGTAGTTGTTCCGGCTGAAGGTAAAAAGATTACAGTAGACGCTCAGGGTAAACTGGTCATTCCTAATAATCCTGTTATCCCATTTATCGAAGGTGATGGCATCGGTGTTGATGTGACGCCTGCCATGATCAAAGTCGTTGATGCGGCTGTTCAGAAAGCCTACAAAGGTGAGCGTAAAATCTCCTGGATGGAAATCTACACCGGCGAAAAATCCGTAGAACTGTACGGCAAAGATGTCTGGTTGCCAGAAGAAACCCTCGATCTGATCCGTGATTACCGTGTTGCTATCAAAGGCCCACTGACAACTCCAGTTGGCGGCGGCATTCGCTCCCTGAACGTGGCACTTCGCCAGCAACTCGACCTGTACATCTGTCTGCGTCCGGTACGTTATTACACCGGCACACCAAGCCCGGTGAAACGTCCTGAAGATACCGACATGGTGATCTTCCGCGAGAACTCTGAAGATATCTACGCAGGTATCGAGTGGAAAGCCGGTTCTGCTGAAGCTGATAAAGTGATCAAGTTCCTGCAAGAAGAAATGGGCGTGAAGAAAATCCGTTTCCCACAAGAATGCGGTATTGGTATCAAACCTTGCTCCGAAGAAGGCACCAAACGTCTGGTTCGTGCGGCGATTGAATACACCATCACCAATGACCGTGATTCACTGACGCTGGTTCATAAAGGCAACATCATGAAGTTCACCGAAGGTGCCTTCAAGGATTGGGGCTACCAACTGGCGCGCGAAGAGTTCGGCGGTGAGCTGATCGACGGCGGCCCGTGGGTGAAAATCAAGAACCCGAATAACGGCAAAGACATCATCATTAAAGACGTGATTGCGGATGCATTCCTGCAACAAATCCTGCTGCGTCCTGCTGAATACGACGTTATCGCCTGTATGAACCTCAACGGTGACTACATTTCTGACGCTCTGGCGGCGCAGGTTGGCGGCATTGGTATCGCACCGGGCGCAAACATCGGTTCTGATTGTGCACTGTTCGAGGCCACTCACGGCACTGCACCGAAATATGCCGGTCAGGACAAAGTGAACCCGGGTTCAATCATTCTGTCCGCAGAAATGATGCTGCGTCATATGGAATGGTTCGAAGCCGCAGACCTGATCGTCAAAGGCATGGAAGGCGCAATCGCTGCCAAAACTGTGACTTACGATTTCGAACGTCTGATGGAAGGCGCTAAGCTGCGCAAATGTAGCGAGTTTGCCGACGACATGATCGCAAATATGTAATTGCGAAATTGTTGAAATCGACATCGGGGGCATCGCGCCCCCTTTGTTTTTCATCCCTTCAAAAATTCTTCTGCAAAACCCCTGTAAAATCTTCTGCAAACCCAGACTGAAAACACCTGATTTAAATAGTCAGAACCACAAACCTTTCCTGCAGTCTTTGTCCGTGAAAACATGAGAGCTATTTGATTAATAATTTGGGCGATGATCCTGATAAATAATGAGAACAGCGTTATTAAGCTTTACATCGTCTTAAAAATATAAAATAGGAATACATGAGATTGTGAAAGAGCGTTTTCTCACATAGATTTAAAAAGTGTCATTCACCTCAAGGAACAACCATCATGTTTAAGCGTCGCACACTCCAGATTGCTCTGGCGGCGGTTATTTCTCTGACAGTGCTGTCAGCGCCCGTTTTTGCTAATCCCGGGAATGGGAATGGGAATGGGAATAGTAATGGTAACGGCAATAGCAACGGTAATAGCAATGGCAATGGCAATGGCAATGGCAATGGCAATGGCCACGCCAATAAAGGTCAGGGAAATGGTAAATCATCTGAGCACTCCGGGAATCGCAAAAATTATGGTAAGCCAGACCATGTCTCGTCAGATATAAGCTTCTCACGTGCCCGTTCACTCGCAGTTAACTATGGATTAACCGGATATCAGGCTCTACCACCAGGAATCGCAAAAAATTTAATGCGTGGCAAACCATTGCCTCCGGGCATTGCCAGGAAAGCTGTTCCGGCCTCAATGCTGAACGAGTTGCCGTATTATCCTGGTTATGAATGGCGAGCTGTGGGGGATGATTTAGTTCTCATTGCCCTGAGTACTGCAATTGTCACTACGATTATCAATGGCGTATTTGATTAAAAATGACATAGCATTCTTTTAAGCCTCGCATTAGCGAGGCTTTTTATTTGAACTAATATGAAGATGACGATTAATGGTATCCCGAAAAAGGTCGCTGCTCAGGAATAACCAGAAACTTATTTCATCAGGGGATTCTGCGGCCCTGATGCTGTTTATTTAGCGGTCGCGACCTGCTGTTTTTTAGCTTGTGCTGCGAGATGATGCCCAATAGCGCATCCTGCCACCGCGCCGAGAACAGCGTGATGTTTCAGATGACCGACTACACCCCCCGCCACAGCCCCTTTGAGACATCCTTCTGCCTGAGCAAATGAACTCACTAACATCATGCTGAAAATGGCTGCACTCAACATCGTTTTTTTCAACTGAATTCTCCCAAATGAACACATAGTGCTGTGGCAGAAAATGTCATAACAGCCCCGGTTTGTCATTTTGCTATCTGTAAGCAGGTACTGCTGCTGTTACTTTTCAGATAAGAGAAACTGGTTGCCGACGGCCATGAGTGGCTTATCCCGGTTACATCTGCCGAGGCAGTTAACGGCTCATTGACCAAAGGTTTACTTTATATATAGAAGGCGAGGGACTGCACTTTTTTTAAGTCTGCTAAACTTATATTCAGTAACCGGCGGAGGTCTGCTTTCTCCGCTGTCTCCGGTTATTTTCCACCCGTGAAGAAGGATGCTGCTATGACGCATCAAGAGCAATTGCAGGCCCTGATGGTTCGCATTGACGCGCTGGAACAACGTGAAAGACAACTGACTTATGCTTCAAATGCTTATCAGGCGATTTTAACAACATTACTGGGAATACTGGATAAACCAACCCGTGACCGGGTGATCAGCATGGTCGATCAGGCTCATGATGTGGCATATGCCAGAGCTAATCTGGAGCAGAAAGGGAATATTCTGGGCGCTGATGATATCACCCAGCGCATTTTCTTATTTGCGCAGGGACGTGCGGCACAATCTAAGTAGCGACTGACGGATCATTGATAAGTAACTCGTTGCCTGAAAAGGCTGCGAGGTTTTGTTGTGTCGCACAATCAGCAACGCCGGTCGGCTTTGAGCATATTAATCGCTGCACCCAGCATAATACGGCGCTGGACCCCCGTCGCGCAGGCCAGTTGCTCGTCGAGATAATTAATCAGCGCATCGGCACTCAGAGGTTCTCCTCTGTGGCGCATCTTAATGACACCATCACCGATAATACGCGCGACTTCATCCCAGAGCGGTTGGATCTCACTTTCCGAGAATTTCATAACGGCTCCCGTTTGTGTGATTTACGTACAATCTATCATCTGGGCGGCGCGTGGCAAGTGGGTTAGAGGAAGAAGGGCGGTGCGTAGCATTTGAAAAGCCTCTCCTCAGGCAGTCACGCCGCAAGGAGAGGAAGGCAGCTTAATGCTTAATTACATACAAATCTTTGGTATAAATGTAATTGAGCAGGCTGTCGTTGAAACCACCCACATAGGGTTTGACCAGACGGGCGCTGACGTAGTGATACAAAGGAATGACCGGCGACTGCTCGGTTAACACCTGTTCCGCCTGCTGATAGGCTTTGCCCACATCCGCTTTGTCCGTGGCTTTTAACGCATCATCCAGTGCCTTATCGTAGGCGGCATTGCTGAATTTTGGCGTGTTCTCGCTGTTACCCGTGCGCAGGGTATTCAGAAAAGTGGACGGCTCGTTATAGTCTGCAATCCACGCATAACGCACCACTTCATATGTGCCCTGATGCATGGTATCCAGCATGGTTTTCCATTCCTGATTCTGTAAAACAGCATCGACGCCCAGATTCTTTTTCCACATTGATGCGGCGGCAATCGCAATGCGCTGATGCGCTTCAGAAGTGTTATACAGCAGGTTGAATTTCAGCGGATGGTTCGGACCGAAACCTGCTTCTGTCAGCAACTTTTTAGCTTCTTCGTTACGCTGTTCCTGTGTCAGGCTGGCCTCTTTAGGTTTGGCGAAAGTAAAACCGCCGGTGTTATCCGGAGAAAGATGCCAGGCTGGCGTTTGTCCCTGACCCATGACTCTATCGGCAATGATTGACTTATCAATCGCCAGATTCAGCGCTTTACGCACGCGAACATCGTTAAACGGTGGCTTCTGCGTGTTCATTGCATAGTAATAAACGGCCAGATAAGGGCTGACATGGACTTGCGAACCCAGCTCTTTTTTCAGCGATGCAAACAGCGGGGAAGGGACGGTATAAGTAATGTCGATTTCACCGGCTTTATAGCGGTTAACGTCCGCAGTCCCCGAAGCGATCGGTAAATAAGTGACTTTGTTGATGACAGTATGTGCGTTATCCCAGTAGTTCGGGTTACGGACAGCCGTGATGCGTTCGTTAACCGTCCATGTATCAAGCTTAAACGGACCGCTGCTGATCAGATTGCCTGGCTGAGTCCACTTATCGCCGTATTTCTCCACATCTGCCTGACTGATCGGGGAGAGAGAAGGGTGTGCCAGCATACCAAGGAAATAGGAAAGCGGTTGATCCAGGGTAATTTCCAGCGTCTGCTTATCCAGCGCTTTGATGCCCAGTTGCTCAGCAGGCTTTTTGCCGTTGATGATGTCGCCGGCGTTCATTACATGCATACTGCTAAGATAGGTTTCATAAGGTGAAGCCGTTTTCGGGTCTATAAGGCGTTGCCAGCTGAAAATGACATCCTGCGCGGTGATGGGCGAACCATCAGACCAGACGATTCCAGGGCGCAGATGGAAAACCCAGGTTTTGTTATCTTTAGTTTCCCAGCTCTCCGCCAGAGAAGGTTGCGCATTGCCTTTGTTATCTACCGTGACCAGTCCGGCAAAAAGATCGCTGAGGATATTGAATTCAACGTCGCTCTCCACTTTGTGCGGATCAAGTGACGCGGGTTCGCTACCGTTGTTGCGGACAATTTCCTGTTTGGCTGCCAGTTCAACACCTGCGGGAACGGTCGCAGCGTAGGTAGCAAAAGAAGCCATGAAAGAGCCGGAGAAAAGGAGTGCGAGAGGAAGTTTTTTGAAGCACCCATAAGTTTTACGTATCGTCATTGCCATTTCCTGCCCTGTCAATATGGTTAAATATCAATGAGTAACAGGGTATTCATACCGTTCTTCGAACACTTTGGCAATCGTTATGGCATTTTTTGTCGCGCTGTGTGAATGCTGACACAAATGTTCAGTAGTCAGCGTTCTCATGTGCAGGGATCCAGTAGCCGTCGATAAAATCTTCGATTGGGTAACAGCCAGCCTGGCGTAAACCTTGCTGATGCATCGCGACCATGCATTGTTTCTGAGTATTAAAGGCATCAACGACTAAGTCTTCACATCCTCCGCCCAGATAACAAATAGTCAAAACAAGTGCGAACATAGCGCATCTCCATTTTTGTCATCCTGTTAAGCATAGAACCATTATGCCCCTGGCAACATCCGACGCGGTGCGTTTGCTGCTTATTTGTCCGTCTTTATCGGACGAAAAAATGTGAAGTGGCAGAAAAGAGAATTTCAGGAAAGGGCGTGATATCCTCGCGGCCATAATTTTTATGAATGACCATTATGGAAGGAGCAGCTCATGTCTGAGTCTTTGAACAGAGAACAGGAAATCGAATCCGATCTGGTTGCATGCCAGCTGGTAATTAAACAAATTCTGGATGTGATTGAAATTATTGCGCCAGCAGAAGTGCGCGAGAAGATGTCTCATCAGTTGAAAAGCATTGATTTCAGCAAGCATCCTGCCGGTGCAGATCCTGTGACGAAGCGCGCTATCGAGAAAGCAATCTCACTGATCGAGCTGAAATTTACCAGGCACGACAGCTGATAAATAATTGTCATGCCTGCATCCGCGGGCATGACAATAATGTAGTGCGGTAAAATATTTGTTTTATTTGTTGTCGACCACTTCATCCACCCGCTTGAAAATCGGGCAGTTTGCAACACCGATGACGCCACTGTCAGAGTGAATATATTGCGAACTTACAATTCCTCTGGCGGTTAAGTACTGGCATTTCAGTCCCAGTCCTGCGGCATTCTCACTGCTGCCTACCGTCACGCCATAACCCGAAAAAAGAAAAATCGCGTAAATGACGGCCAGCAGGATAACGGTTTTAATTATTCCCATTCTGTAACTCCCTAAACATCTCGTCCTGAACGATTCAGGATATTGATAAGTATAGTAGAAGTTATTTTTCAGAAAATGTCACTGCAGCAGAATCCTAATCAGCAAAGTCGTGAAGATGCCAAAAAAATTGGCCCCTGAAAAGGGGCCAAAAAATTACTGAAGAGTGTTATTCAGACCGGCAAGTTACCAGCGGTATTTCATACCCAGGTTTGCTGCCCAAGGCTGGTCAACATCGCTGCCGCCAAGGTAGTTAGCCCCTGCGTAAACGGTGAAGTTTTTGCTCATGTCGAACTGACCGCCTAAACCAACGCGGACAGCAGAACCATCAACGCCGTTGTCGATACGGTCGCCATTGATGTTTGCATCGTTGTTAGCATCTTCATACACATACGCCAGTGTGCCGTACGGGCTAATTGCCTGATCTGCACCCAGGTCGAAGGTATAACCCAGATTACCACCCAGCTCATAACGCATGCTGTCATAAGCCTGATCGCTGACATGCATGTTGTTGCTCATGCTGTAATCGTCATCGCCGATAAACACGCCAGTAATGCTTGCGTATGGTGTCAAATAAGCCTGAGGAGCGAATTTCCAGTCATAACCCAGTTTCAGACCAAAGCCCCATGCATCAGTCGAGTTATCACCTGATACTTGCTGACCGTTGCTCATGGTGCTTTCTGTTGAGTTGCTGAAGTGGCTGTAGCTCAGAGAAGTATCGAAGAATGCGCCATTATTGAAGTCCAGGCTTGAGTAAACGCGTGCTGACTGGCTGTCAGTATCCGCATCGGCATCATCCATAGACAGGCTGGATTTTGCGAAACTTGCCGCCATACCGACCAGCCACTGGCGTTCACCGCCACCTTCGGTCACTTTATCCAAACCCACCATGATGCCATTAACGTCCTGATCGTAATCAATCACGCCGTTGTCACCGTTTTGCTGACCGCCGAAGTAGTTAACCCACACACCGCCTTTATCATTGCCCTGGGTGTGACGCGAACTATTCATGCGGTTTTCTAAGGTGTCTTGTTCCATATGCCATGTTGCCGCATTGGAAGAAGGCAGGCTCAGGGCCGCATTTGCAGTAGAGGTAATGCCTTGTTTTGCCAGCACGACAGTATCGCCGTACTGCTCAGCCTGATATTTATAAGCACCCAGATCAGCGGTGTTAGCATGGTTAAAGGTCGCATTGCCGCCGTAGATGCGGATCAGCTCTTTATTCTGATAATCAGCAACCTGGCCTTCACCTGTCGCGTTATCGATGCGTACCTGATAATTACCGTTGGTCACGCCATTAACGGCCAGATGACCGTCTGAGTTAATGCCGATAGTGCCCTGATCATAAACATAGTCAGCGGCAGTTTTGTCGCGTGCGTTGTTCAAATCAGAGTTGAGAACATATTCACGGCTACCGATATCGAAAGTACCGTTATCGGTCAGAACCATGTTATGTGTATCAACCTGACCTAAACCTAAGTTCAGCTCAGAACCGCTGCCCACAATGATGGTGTTGGCGTAGAGAGACGCAGTTTCTTCGGTCAATGATGCCTGGCTGCCTGAGTTCAGGTTCAACACATCGGTTTTAACGCCGCCGTGCGCGGCAATTTTCAGGGTTGATGCATTGGTGAGGGAGATGTGATCTGCCAGCAGGGCAGATTCAACAACATTCACCTGAGACCGGTTGTTAACAGTCAGATCGTCAATGTTGGATGATTTGGTGGTGTCCCACTCGGAACCGTTGTTTAGCGCGACATTAAACAATCCGCTTTGATAAACGTCATCGCCAACCAGATAGCCATTGGTACTGCTGAAGACAGAGTAAGGCCAGATGCTGTTGGTGCTGCGGTTATAGAGGGCTGAATCCATCTGAACATTTGAGATAGCTGCGCCAACCCATTTGCTGCCATTATCCAGCGTCAGATTCAGTTCGTCTGTATCATCCCAGCCATTGGTATCCAGCACGCCATCCGCATTGCTGTCATGACCGCCGACGTAATAGTTCTCGTCGAAGGTGCTGACAAAAGCGACGTCACCGGTAATGGTTGAATTATTGAATACGGCATGGGTTTTCATTGCGTTATCTGCGGTGGCACTGGCAACAACAGATAACGCGATATCGTCAGCCTGAGTACCGGCAGCGCTGATATTACCGTAATCGCTTGGCTTATCAGACTGGCCGTAGAAACCGCTGGTCTGCAATTCTGTATAAGAACCTGAAGTCAGCACGGAATCATTAACTGTCAGGGTATTATCAAAAGTATTGCCATTATTTACGTCAGTATCAACCCATTCGTAGCCTTGCGTCAGCGCAATGCCCGCGACGTGAGAGTTATTTTTAATAACGATGTCACTTTCCTGATCCAATGTCACCGCAACGCCCTTGTCAAAGGTGTTCAGGGTTTCATGATCCCGAACGTTGTTAGCATCAGTAACGTCGTAATCGAAGTGTTCGTAAGTATCGTTAATGGTGGAGTTATCAATAGTCAGCTGCAAAGGTGACTGATCATATTCATTACGGGTTGTACCGCAATCGCTCGTCATGCACTCAGAAGTGATCATGCCGTTGACAGTAGTATTGGTGATATTCAGCGTGTTGCTGTTATTGCTATCAAAACCGAGATAATGAGTGGAAATAACGCCGTTAACCACAGCGTTATTGATTGAAGAGTAGATGTCTCCGCCAACGTAACCGTTATCTGCGCCGTCGTTATCCACATATCCACGATAGCCGATATGACCCGCCAGAGTGGAGTCATGATAGAACGTATCGTATACGGTGCCAGAAATATCAGCTGATATTGCGGCAGGTGCTGTTACTGCAACAGCGCAGGCCAGCGCTATTTTAGAAACGAAGAACTTTTTATTCCATGCATGCATTTATTAATCCCTCAACAAAAAATAGTCAGCATGAATCAGCTGAAATTAATTCAGCCACTATGCTTTCATTTATATAACCGAAGAGACAGAAGAACTGTTCGACGGCGGGATGATATTTTAATGGGTGGTATAATTCAACAAAGAAGTTCCTGAGAATACTCACTAAAATTAAATTATTTTAACGGCGGGAGTAATATTATTGGATTTATTTGGCAACCATAATGAAAGTAATTTCTTTAACGGTTTCTGAATAATAATTATAAAGTCATTATATAATTTTACTGCTATTAGGCTTGTGTTCTTCCGGCCTTGTGGATATAACGCAAGGCGTAATCCCGCTTATCTTGTCAGCACCCGAAACAGGAGTCAGGTTTCTGTCATGAGCCTTGCGAGAATTAATGCATTATTTCACGTTCTGTTCCTTTCTTAATAAATAGGGTTATGGTTTTTATTAAAATGTCTATTTTATAGAAATTATTGTATGAGAGTTATCAGAAATGCAGCGGAGTAAACATTACTTTGCTTGACCAGGATCAAACAAGCATTACCTGCTATTTATAGATAAAGTTTATACATTTTATTGTTTGATTTACGTAGGTGATTATTACACGTTGTATCACGTGTAAAAGCCGTACTTTCGTTATATCGTTGTTTAGGATATTCGTCGTACTATGTCCTTCTGTTCAGTCAAATGCCGGACGTCGCCTTTGAGCCCTGATAGACGCTTTTTAAACCAAAAGAGACCTGCCATTAAATTGAAAAAGCCTGTTTTCAATGTCCGAAGGATCATTACGTTCGTTCTTTTTCTGCTCATCTGCATCGGCCTGTATCTGCTGGCGTTAAACAGTTACTGTGATCAGGGGGGCAACTTTGATCTGGGCGTATGTGCCATCACCTCATTCATTCCTTTTTAGCGGATGCCTGCCTGAATGACTTTTTGCTCAATGCTTGCGCTGATTGCGGGGGAGTAAGAAAACCCTGTTTTTTTGCGAATAGCTTCCCTGGCCTGTCGGGGATGGTAAGATGAACGCTCTGAACATTCAGTGGTAGGGTAGTCAATGTTTGATTTCGCAATGGGCCAAAACAGCCTGGCCTCATTGGTGCTGTGTGCACTTTCAGCACTGTTATTTCTGTTGGTATGGTTTTTCGTTAGCCGTGCCAGTGTCAGGGCAAATGAACAGATTGCTCTGTTACAGGAGATCGCTGAGCAGCAACGCCAGCAGACCGAATTACTTAAAATTCTGGCTGCACAGGCAAAGGGCAATGTGTCTTCTGTTGAGGCAGACGATGACTCTGCGCTCAGCCTGCGTGGTTTTATTCCTGAAAGATAATGTTGTTTTGTTAACCCGCCTTCCGGCGGGTTTTTCGTTGATACGCGGCGTGCATATCTTTCCTTCTCTTCCTCTCTGATCTTCCTTCATAAAACTGTCTTATTCCTCCGGTAGTCTCCACGCATGTGCCTTGCAGGATGGAATAACTGATGATCAAATGGTCTGAAGAAAACGACAGTGAAGTGAACCACAACATAGCCTTACTGACCGGAGAGGAACCTGAGAAGTGGTATCCCTATGGCGGAATGAAAGGCAAAGATTATTGCAACAACCCCTCCGATGCGTGGCCGATCATTTGCGCCAACAAAATCAGCATTAATTTTAAAGAGTTGCAAAGCAATCCTCTCTGGCTTGCTGAAATCAGCAGTCCTCAAGGCCAATGGCAGGCGCAAAGCAAACGTCCCCTTCGTGCCGCTATGGTATGTTTCCTGCTTAGTAAGACTTGCGTATAAACAAAAGCGCAGAGATACTCAGATAGTGACAAAGTTTTGCAAAGAAGTGATTCGAATAAGCGTCGCATAAAGCGATGCGTATCAAGTGATTAATGTTTCCTCATTTTGACAGTTGTGTCTAAGGCGGAGTCCATTATGAAGCGCATCATTAAAGGTGATAAAACTCTCTCCCATCTGGTGGTTGCTCATGCAGCTATCGACAGTCATGAAAAAGCCTACGGCAAACGCCGGCAGGGCTGGCCTTCCACCTATCTCATCAAATATAAAGATGCGCGTGTTGCGGTCGAAGTTGTGACCCGCAGACAATCCTATGTTGCCACCCTCATGATCGGTGCCAGAAATCTCACCAAACTTTGTGGTATGCCTGCCTGATAATCGGGAAGTATTCCTGTAACTTCAAACCGTGCCGGAGATATCCGCCACGGTTTTTCGTTATACAGGCTTTCTCATCAGATAACGCTGCCGGAGGTTACCCCGCTGAAAAGGCCGTTTCATAACAGATAGCATCAGTGCGATGACATCGAGGATCAACAGCAATGTTCCGGTGATGGCTAACGCCGTCAGCCCCAGCAGGGCGAGAAGGAAAATCTTTACTGAGGTCGGAACGGTCATCCGGCGAAAGCGGGAACGCAGCCATAAACGTCCATATTGTGCCTGGATCTGCATAATATGGGTCAGCCTTGACGCAAAGGTTTTGCGGTCTTTTGTTGTGTTCCTGGTCATAAATAATCTCCTTTTTGAACATCATCAGTTAAACATGAAGTTATTAAGATTTTCTTAACCCCACGTAGTGGCTGAACTGCCACATAATTTTTCACTTTCGATCTGTAGTGCGCTCAATAAGTATGCTAATTAATCTGCCTCATGGCTTTACGCTGCCGCCGATAAAATAGTGATCTCATGGAGCCTTATGTCAGGTAAAAATCCCTTTTACGACCCGTCAAAAACACATCACACACCGGATGGTTTTACCAATGCCGAACCCCATGACCGGCAGGAGGGTGATCTCAAGCGCTGGAGGAAAGAGCGCAAGGAACTTCGCCTGCCTGCGCCTCCGGCGAAAGGTTACGAACATTTTGTCAGCCAGTGGTGGCAGGTTGCCGACTTCAGCGGGTCTGATGATCGTTTATGGTTTTTAGGACATGCCTGTTTATTGCTGCGTGTTGCCGGGCGCTATATCCTGATGGATCCTGCATTGTCTCATCGTGCTTCGCCATTCAGTTTCTACGGGCCTGAGCGAAAAACGCCGGTTGCTGTGACGGTAGAAGAACTTCCACCGATTGATGTTGTTCTGTTATCCCACAATCATTATGACCATCTCGACAGCGCGACGGTCCGCAAGCTATTGCGACGTTTCCCGGAAGTGCAATTTATGGTGCCTTTGGGCATAAAGCGTTGGCTGGAGCGGCGCGGGGCACGATACATCGAGGAACTCGACTGGTGGGATGAGCAGCAGTTTGGTGAGCTGAAGTTTTCAGCTGTGCCGGCGCGCCACTGGAGTATGCGGACATTATGGGATCGAAACCGGTCTCTCTGGTGTGGATGGGTGGTCAGCCATCCCGGTTTGCGGTTCTTTTTTTCCGGCGACAGCGGGTACAGCAATCAGTTTGAAATAATTGGACAACGTCTGGGACCTTTCGATTTAGCCGCAATTCCTGTCGGCGCCTATGCACCAAGATGGTTCATGCGTGCGCAACATATGGACCCTCAACAGGCTGTGGCTGTGTTTACTGAGCTGTGTTGTAAAAAGGCGGTTCCCATTCATTGGGGGGTTTTTGAATTAGCCGATGAATCACTGGATCAGCCACTGATTGAATTAGCGGAAGCCATAAGTCAAAGTGAATCGCCTGAAATGGAATTTAAACCATTAAAAATTGGCGCAAGCATTTCTAAAGATTGAATATCATTTCCACCGGTATTGGGAATATATAAGTAGCTACTTCACCTATGAAATGAGAAGTATTATCAGTTGGGTGACATTTTTTATAACACTTACACTTCGTGTGTGTTATGTGAATGTTAATTATTAGGTCAGATAGATTAATTACCTGCTCAATTCATCTTTATCAAAACAGAATGTTTTTTGTAAGCGCGGAGAGACTTCTTTTTGTCAGAAAAAATGGATTTTTTTGTTGCTAAACAGGGCATTGAACTGCGCTTCGCCTGCCTGCAACGCAGGCGGGTTGTCTGTCAGACTATCGTGGTTGGCTTCTGGCAGGTAATGAGACGATTTCAGCGTGATCTGAGTATGAATAGAAAGCTGATATGGGATTTTGATCACGGTAATTAATATTAGTTTTTCATATGGATATTTAGTATTTGAATAAGGCGGCCGGGAGTATCGGCAAACTGTTATGTTGTTTTAACCAACTCGCAAACTTTAATTCATTATATTGTCAAAATCACCACGATAAAAAATAGTCATTACCGGGTGTCGTAATTTGGAATTCATTTTGCCTGAAGCCGGTTGGGTTTGGGCTATTATCAGGCAGGAAGTACAGGCGCACAGTTAAGGTGCATTTATTGATTTTCACTGTTTGTTTTGCACCATTTTATCCGTCTATGGCGTAATTGATTATTGCATAACCAGTCATATTGGGAGGCACTGACGTTGTGCATATACCCGTTCTGTTGCACAAGTGCCGCAAACGCCGTGTGATGCGCTGTCACCGGACCTGATCTCACGCTGTAAGGCCTGTAAAGCGGTGCCAAATGGGCACAGAAGCGGAGAGTTTTAGCTGGCTCCCGCAATAAAAATTCAAATAAAGGTGTGTTTTACGCTTACGGTTCTGCATTAAATGATCAATAATCGAAACAGGTCGTTATTGTTTTGTTTGATATGCAGGTAAAACTGCAAAGCAGAAAAAAGCATGTCTATCAACATATTTCAGCTTAACTGAACACGAAGTGCCTTTAACCGGCTCAAATATGTGCGACATGTCCATCACTGATTAAAAATGGCTTGCCATCGAATTCAGAGTATGTGATAACGCATCTGGGTAAAACGAGGTACAGTTCTGTATATGTGTGGCATTTTCAGTATAGAAGTTCTGAGTAAAGACGTTAACGTTGAATACCGCTTCTCTGCCGATTCTAATCTTAGTGCCTCAAGCAGTAACGACTCTAGTTTGTCTATGTAACGCCGCTGGGCGGTTTAAACAATCCAAAGGAAATACTCAAGATGGCAAAGATCAAAGGTCAAGTTAAGTGGTTCAACGAGTCTAAAGGTTTCGGTTTCATTACTCCTGCTGACGGCAGCAAAGATGTGTTCGTACACTTCTCTGCAATCCAGGGTAACGGCTTCAAAACTCTGGCTGAAGGCCAGAACGTAGAGTTCGAAATCCAAGACGGCCAGAAAGGCCCGTCAGCAGTTAACGTAACTGCAATCTAAGCAGCGTTAGCTGTAAAAAAACCCGCCAAGGCGGGTTTTTTTGTGTCAGCCGTTCAGGCTCAGAGGATCATGATCCCTGATTGCTGGTTACGTCCGCTGATACCCGGGTGTGTCGGGTCCTGCGCCCGCTGATGGCTGTTACGGCGAAAACTCGTGTACCTGAATCCGGTTCCGGCTGCATCGGGCGAGCAAATCGTGCAACGGCCTGCGCGATCAACGCCTGCAAATCCTAACGCCCGCAATTTGGCTTCAGCAATGGCAACCAGATCAAGATGGCGGTGGCTTGGTGAGATGAGTGCAGGGGGTAAATCGAGACGTTGCAGAAAAGTATCAATCAGTTCCTGACTGACTTCATAACAGCAGGCTCCTGCGGACGGGCCGACAGACACAAACCAGTCAGAAGTATCACCCGACTGATTAATCCGCTGTGCCATTTGCTCCAGAATGCCGTCAATCAGCCCGCGCCAGCCTGCGTGCACTGCCGCAACTTCTCTGCCATCTTTGCGACAGAAAATTACCGGTAAGCAGTCTGCAGTGAAAACGGCAAGAAGAATGCCCGGCATAGCGGTGATGAAGCCATCCGCCTCACCGCATTCCTGGCCTGCGACTGTCACATCGACAATCCGTGTGCCGTGTACCTGTTTTTTTCCGGGACAGGTCGCTTCATAGCTTTGCAGATGTTCAGGCAGCAACGCCTGTTTATCGCCGAAGCCATGCACAATACCGGGGATTTGACTGAGTAAAGCTGAGTGGTCACTCATCTTGTGTCTCGTTAGAGAAATGTGATGCAACCAGTGTAGCCGCCTTTGAGCGGGATTTTCCAGCAGTTGCAACCCCTGAGCACCTTCTTTAGACTTAACACTATTGCGAATTTTCGCCCCCTCAGACTTTTCTTGCAGGTTTTCCGCATGACTTATCAGTGCCCGCTTTGTTTCCAGCCGCTTACGCTGGCCGGTCAGCAATGGTGTTGTCCCGCCAACCATCAGTTTGATAACGCGAAAGAGGGGTATGTCAATCTGATGCCCGTACAGCACAAACGCTCAAAGCAGCCGGGTGACAGCCCGGAAATGATGATATCGCGTCGTGCTTTTCTTGATGCAGGCCATTACCAGCCTTTGCGTGACCGTCTGACAGATATTCTGGACGACGTCATCGCGCAAACGGCGGACACATTGCTGGATATTGGCTGCGGGGAAGGGTACTACACCGCCGCATTCGCTGAGAGGCTCACACAAAAACGTGCGCTGAAAGTGTTTGGGCTGGATGTCTCGAAAGTGGCCATCCGTTATGCATCCAAACGTTATCGCGATGTGTCATTTTGTGTGGCTTCCAGCCATCGCTTACCTTTTGCTGAGGGTTCACTGGATGCGGTCATTCGTATTTATGCACCCTGTAAGGCGCAGGAATTGTACCGGGCGATAAAACCGGGCGGCCTGGTGGTTACGGTGGCACCGGGACCACGTCATTTATATCAGCTGAAAGGGTTGATATACCAGGATGTACAACTGCATGCTGATCTCGATGAGCAGCTGGAAGGTTTTGACCGGATAAGTACGGAAGCGCTCGCCTATGACATGATGCTTTCCGGAGAGCAGGCGTTTGATTTATTGCAGATGACGCCATTTGCATGGCGTGCGACAGAAGAAGTGATGGCCAACTTAAAGGCTCAGACAGCCTTTGAATGCGAGACAGACTTCCTCATCAGGATACATCAGCGTGCGTCAGCGTAAATAACCCAGATGCTCCAGCAGGATGCTCGACCCAATTCCTATCAGAACCGCACCTCCTAAAACTTCGGCCCATTTGCCTAACAGCGGGCCGATAAAACGCCCGACCATTATCCCGAGCGTTGACATCACCATGGTCGCCATACCGATGAGCAGCGCGGTAAGGATGATGTTCACTTCAAGAAAAGCTAAACCGACGCCGATCGCCAGAGCATCCAGACTGGTGCCGATAGCCGTTGCAGCCAGGATCCAGAACCCGTGACGGGTTGCCGTTGTCAGGTTATCTTCCGGCTTATTTTTTAGCCCTTCGATGATCATGCGTGTGCCCAGAATACACAGCAGGGTAAACGCGACCCACTGGCTCCACTGCATGATGTACTGGCTGGCAAATAAGCCCATATACCAGCCAATCAGTGGCGTTATGGCTTCTATGACACCGAAAATAAAACCCGTGCGGAAGGCCTCGCGAAAGCAAGGACGATGAAGGCTGGCGCCTTTGCCAATTGATGCGGCGAAGGCGTCCATGGACATGCCAAATGCAAGAATAAGCGTAGCGGATAAGTTCACGAGAATAGCCCCCAAATAACGGCGCAACCTTACCACACTATTTTTATTCGGGACAACACCAAATAAAATGGGGTTTTAAATAATGCCGTATGTTGGGGAATAACAATATTATTGACAAGGTATTTATCAACATTGTTATCTGTAAGGTTAACTTAAATCCTGGGAAATATGCACTATGCTATAACTGATAACTCATGGTCTAAATTCAAGCTATTGATTATTAACCATAATTTTATATATTCTTTCAAGATCATCCAGTTCGTTTACGCGAATTAATAACTTTTTCTGTTCTAATTCAAATACCAGGATACCGTCTTCAGAAAGATTCATACTGCGGATCCGATCGTAGGTGATGAAAGTGTTGGCGAAATAAAAACCCTCCTCTTTGAAGAGCATTTTTGGCCAGCGAATAAAAGAGAGATAAAAAGCAATCAGCCCCAGGCCGATCAGTAAATAATTGGTAATAACGGTGCCATTCGCATGGATATTATTATAAAGAAGAATAGCCAGAAGACCGATAAAGATAATCGAATCGAGTCTGTTACGGCGGCGCAGGTTGACCCGCAGGCGAGTTTTACCCTTGCGTGTACCCATGATGAATTCGTCATAGATGGCGTAGGCAAGCAACAGGAGAGTGAAAAGGGCGAGGACGATATCGGTTACAGACATGAAAACTCCAGCTAACAGCCATCAGGCAAAGCAAAGTAAAAATGACAAAGAGATCAATAGCAGAAACAAAAAAGCCGGGGAAAGATTTCCCCGGCTTTGAAGGTTATCAGAGACCTAGCAGGCCAATCCAGTAACCGAAGATACCGATGGCGAAGAAGCCAACGATGATCCACAACGCATTCACTTTCTTCCGCAATAGCCACATACAACCGAAGGTCAGCAGTAATGGCACCAGACCCGGCATCAGCTGGTCCAGAATAGTCTGGACAGTCGTGACGGTGGTATGGCCCGTCTGGTCGGTGATTTTCGACACGACTAGCGGAATGTTAACGTGTGTCCACTTGTTAACCAGGGCCCCCATGACAAAGAGGCCGAGAATTGACGCCCCCTCGGTCAGTTTTTGCAGGAAGCCGCCGCCCATATCGTTAACGATATCGACACCTTTTTTGTAGCCATAAGACACGCCGTAGTAGCGGGTCAGCAGGCGTACAAGGTTAAACAGAACAAAGAACAGCAACGGACCCAGCAAGCTGCCGGTCATCGCAATACCCGCACCCAATGCAGCAAACACCGGACGCACAGTACCCCAGAAGATCGGGTCACCCACACCGGCCAGAGGCCCCATCAGACCGACTTTCAGGCCGTTGATGGCTGCGTCGTCGATAGGTGCGCCATTGGCACGCTGTTCTTCCATCGCCAGCGTCACACCCAGAACCGGAGCCGCAACGTAAGGATGGGTATTAAAGAATTCCAGGTGGCGTTTGATAGCCGCTTTGCGATCGTCGTTATTTTCAGGGTAGAGACGACGGATTGCAGGCACCATACAGAAGCAGAAGCCCAGAGCCTGCATACGTTCGAAGTTCCATGACCCCTGGAAAAGGTTGGAGCGTATAAACACACCGCGAATATCGCTGGCCGTGAGTTTTTTAACTGCAGTTTGATCAACCATGTCCTTCACCCTTAATCCAATTCGTTGTCGAGATCGTTAACACCCGGTGCAGCCGCCGCTTGCGCAGACTTGTTGTATTTCGGGCTCAACTGGATGTAAAGAACAGCCATCACCACACCAATCACACCCAGTGCAACCAGGTTGAAGTTGGTGAATGCAGCAGTAACGAAACCGAGGTAGAAGAACGGCATCAGGTAGCCAGCACGCATCATGTTGATGACCATGGCGTAACCCACGACGACGATCATACCACCAGCGATGTTCAGACCGTTGGTAACCACTTCAGGGATTGAAGCCAGTAAGTCATGAACAATAGCAGTACCCACAGACACAGCAACAATCACAGCAGGGATGGCAATACGCATTGCCTGCAGGATCAACGCTGAAACGTGGATCCAGCTAATCGCGCTCAGATTCCCTTTTTCAGCCGCTTTATCCGCTGCGTGCTGGAAGGCGACGGTGATGGTACGAACGATGATGGTTAATACCTGACCTGCTGCTGCCAGCGGTATCGCCAGTGCGATACCGGCACCGACAGACTGACCGCCTGCGATAACCAGAATGGTAGAAATGATAGAGGCGAGGGCAGCATCTGGCGCAACAGCAGCACCGATGTTCATCCAGCCAAGCGCGATCATTTCCAGAGTACCCCCGATGATGATCCCGGTTTTTACATCACCAAGAACAAAACCGATCAAAGTACAGGCGACTAACGGACGGTGAAACTGAAATTCATCCAGGATCGAACCCATCCCGGCAATACATGCGACAATAAATATCAGCACAATTTGTAGTGTGGTGATCTCCATTGCACTTCTCCTATGACCAAAGGACGCTGAGTATAAACAGGCACACCAGACAGATAACGTTGAGGGAATCTGCCAACAACGGCGCGCTTATTAATTCATTTTATTAATGAGATCCATCATCTTGAGGCGTGAGTCAGTAGAGACTTTACGCACTTCAAGTTCGATACCTTTTTCATTCAGTTTCCTGAATGCTTCGATATCTTTTTCATCGACAGACACGGCGTTATTCACCTGAGTTTTACCCTGGCGGAAAGCCATACCACCAATGTTTACGGAGGTGATTTTCACGCCACCCTCAACCAGACGCAGAACATCTGTCGGGTTAGTGAACAGGAACATGACGCGATCGCCCGCGTATTTTGGGTTATCCCAGACACGAATGGCTTTCGCAACGTCAACAACGTGTGCGGTAACACCAGGAGGAGCAACCTGAGTCAGCAACGTTTTACGCACGGTATCGGCAGCCACTTCGTCGCTGACAACAATAATGCGTGTCACGTTGGTTTCTTTGGTCCAGCGGGTCGCTACCTGGCCATGGATCAAACGGTCATCGATTCGGGCAAGGCCGATCTTCATATGGTCGTTCGGACCGGCAGGTTTCGCCGGGGCGGCTGCTTTTGGCGCAGGGGCGGCGGCAGGGGCTTGAGCGGCAGGTTCAGGGGTTTTCAGCGCTTTTACGCCGATACGACCCGTCTCCACTGCAATGGCAACCAGTTCTGCGAAAGCAGGGTTGTCATCACGTGCCATGAAAGTCTCTGCCAGCATCGGGATGTTAACACCGGTGACAACTTCGTAATTTTCCTTATCGACAACAATACGGCTGGCGGCATTGAACGGGCTGCCACCCCAGGTGTCGACCAGGAAAAGGACGCCGCTGCTGGTGTCTAAACCACCCAACTTAGCCGTGTACTTTTCGATCAGGGTTTCGGCGTTTTCGCCGGGAACGAAATCAATAAAGGCGACATTATCCTGTTCACCTAAAATCATTTCCGCTGTTTTCAGCAATTGCTCAGCTGCTGACCCGTGCGTGCCGATGATAATAGCAATACTCACTCGCTACCTCCTCTGTTAACTCTGGGAAAGAGTTATGCACATAAGTAATGGTGCTGATGATATCCGCCCGTTTTTATTCCTGAGGCGGACGGGGCATTCCGTGCGTCCTGACTGTCCTTAATTTCTGATAAGACTGCAAAACTATAAATGGCAGAACCTCAACGGGTTGTGCGACGTGATTTATTTTAGTGTGCGAAAAAATAATTTTTGTGACGACTGTCCGTTATTGAACGACGTATTGTGAATACGGTTTCACATCGCACATTAAAACAGCATAGATGTTACAAACTGATGCTGAAGGTAAAAGATCACTCTTTCTTCAAATAATCATTCCTGATAAAGTGATTTTCCGAATAATTGAACAGGAGTACCGGGCCTCAGCCCTCCCTATGGACTGTCACCGACGTCACTATTCTTCGCTTTTTCACCTCATTCTTACCGGCAAATCTGCCCCAATGGGCCTGATTTCAGCCGCACTGAAACCGCTTTCATCTGCTATTTCTGCAGCCAATACTTCCGGACGGTCATCTGACAGCCTGGGGTGTGGTGTTTTTGTGCGTCTTTTTTCTTTAACTCATTGCGGAGTCTGACATGGAATTTTTGATGGACCCTTCAATTTGGGTCGGTTTGCTGACGCTTGTCGTGCTTGAAATTGTTCTGGGTATCGACAACCTTGTTTTTATTGCCATTCTTGCCGATAAACTGCCACCGAAGCAGCGTGATAAAGCCCGTATCATCGGCCTCTCGCTGGCGCTGATCATGCGTTTAGGTTTGCTGTCACTGATTTCGTGGATGGTGAAACTGACCACGCCGCTGTTCAGTATTGCGCAGTTCAGTTTCTCCGGCCGTGATCTGATTTTGTTAGTCGGGGGGATATTCCTGCTATTCAAAGCCACCACAGAGCTGCATGAGCGGCTGGAAGGGCATGACGAGCATGGAACAACGAATCGCGGCTATGCCAGCTTCTGGGCTGTGGTGGCGCAGATTGTTGTGCTGGACGCGGTCTTCTCGCTGGATGCGGTGATAACCGCCGTCGGTATGGTGAATAACCTGGCCGTCATGATGACTGCAGTGATTATTGCCATGGGCGTGATGCTGCTGGCATCGAAATCGCTGACCCGTTTCGTAAACAATCATCCAACCGTCGTGGTGCTATGCCTCAGCTTCCTGCTAATGATTGGTCTGAGTCTGATTGCTGAAGGCTTCGGGTTCCACATTCCGAAAGGTTACCTGTACGCCGCGATTGGTTTCTCTATCCTGATTGAATTGTTCAATCAGATTGCGCGCCGCAACTTCCTGAAAAGCCAGTCCAGCCGTCCGATGCGTGAACGTACAGCGGAAGCTATTCAGCGACTGATGGGCGGGAAACGCCAGAATGAGCATGAAGATGAGCCCGCTGGCGATGTATTGCCAGCCGGTGAAACCTTTGCGGAAGAAGAACGTCACATGATCACCGGCGTGCTGACGCTGGCGTCACGCTCCCTGCGCAGCATCATGACGCCACGCACCGAGATTTCCTGGGTAGACTGTGAAAAGTCACCGGATGAAATCCGCAGTCAGCTTCTCGATACGCCGCACAGCCTGTTCCCGATTTGCCGTTATTCACTGGATGATGTTATCGGTGTGGTGCGTGCCAAAGATCTGCTGGTGGCGCTGGAAAACGGTGAAAGCATTGTCGCGTTCGCGGAAAAAACGCCGCCGATTGTGGTGCCGGAAACCATGGATGTCATCAACTTGTTAGCCGTTCTGCGTAAAGCCAAAGGTCGTCTGGTGATGGTCAGCAATGAGTTTGGTGTGATTCAGGGGCTGGTGACGCCGCTGGATGTGCTGGAGGCCATCGCGGGTGAATTCCCGGACGAAGATGAAACGCCGGACGTCGTGACTGACGGTGATAGCTGGATTGCTAAAGGCGGAACCGATTTGCATCTGTTGCAGCAAATTCTGGACGTCAAAACGCTGGTGAATGCTGACGACGATTTTGCTTCTCTTGCCGGGCTGCTGCTGTCGAAATCAGGACAAATGCCGGTCGTGGGTGAAGTGATCGAAATGGCGTCGCTGCACTTTGAAATTCTTGACGTGTCGGAATACCGTATCGAACGCGTGCGTATTACGCGGCTGAAATCAGAAGACAAATGGGATGAAGACCAGTAACGGGGCTTTATTTCGGGATGTAAAACGGCGACTCAGGTCGCCGTTTTTTATGGTCGGGGAAAACGGGTTCTCACCTTCAGACCGGATCTGTATTATCCTGCAATTCCATGTTCTGCGTAGTTTTTTTATAACGTTCCAGCCAGATTGGGAATACTTCTATAGGCATCGGGCGGGCAAAGTAGTAGCCCTGCAATGAATCGACCCTGCGTTCGCGCAGATAATCTACCTGCTCACGGGTTTCCACCCCTTCAGCAATCAGCTTTAGATTGAGACGCTGCGCCAGTGTGATGATGGTATCCGTGACGGTGGCGTTAATCGCATCGGTGCCAATTGAGGCCGTAAACGCCTGATCGATTTTCAGCACATCGGGATTAAGGGTTTTGAGATAGCTCAGGGAACTGTGACCCGTCCCGAAATCATCAATGGCCAGCAGAATACCCATTTCTTTCAACTGTGAAATCTCAGCAGCACGTAACTCCTGTAACCGCGTCCGTTCCGTCAGCTCCAGCATGAGAGAAACTGACGGCTGCGCCGGAAGCCACAGCTTTCGGATGTCATCAACAATTTCCATATTATTAAAGTGTTGTGCTGCAACATTAATACTGACGTAAAAACCCGGCGTTGCCGGAAATACGGACAGATTTTCAGCGACTGTCTGAATGAGATAGCGTGTCAGCGCAATGATTAAGCCGTGCTGTTCAGCCAGAGGAATAAACACATCGGGCGAAACCCATTCCTGCCGGCGGTTTTTCCAGCGCATCAGTGTTTCCACGCCAATACAACGGCCATCCGTACTGTTAATAATGGGCTGACAATAAACTTTAAACTCGCGGTGGGAAATGCCGTGGCTGATCGGATAAGCCAGACTGATGCGACTGCCGGAGAACAGATATATGGCTGTTGCTGTCAGCAGGCTGATCAGAACCGACAGCGGCAGATGTGAAAACAGCTCCTCCCAGGCCAGTGTGCTGGCTTCTTCACCATAAATAGAGACCGCAAAATCATATTTTTCCGATCGGGCGCTCAGCAAAGGGGCGCGCGGCAGGGCACTGGTGTTGATGATTGAATTTTTGCCGTATTCGAGATTTTGTTGTCCGACGTTGAGAACGATGTGGCTGGCATAAGGCGGCTGGGGTTCGAGCAGGAAATTCGACAAGATCCCGATGTTATAGACAAACAGTTCACCGTTAAGATTATCCGGTGTGGTCGGATGCCATAAAACCAGCGTCGGTGTATTGACACGGCTCCATTTCGAGGCGCGCAACTCAAGTTGGGTTTTACCCTGTGCGAAGGAAGGCAAGGTTTGATTGAAATTCAGATCCAGCGTGCCTACCAGGCTTGAACAAACAATGGTGCCGTTGCTGACGAGACTGATTGAACGTAATGTTTGCATGCGGGCGACGGTTTGTTGCAACAGAGGTTGCTGTGCCTTACAGGCGAGTGTCTGGTCGAAAGGAATAATTTTGCCGGCCGGAGAAGCGGGTTCAAGCAATTTTTCCAGTTTTTCAACGGTGTGAACAGCCACACGTTTTTGATCTTCGGCGATAACCTGGGCTTGTTCGTAGATACGAATGCCCAGCGTCAGAAGCAGCGTACATATCCCCATTGCACTGGCGAGGGCAATGCGATAGTAGCGATACTTCGCGAGTCCGGTCTGGGAGAACAGCATCGTTCTAATCCTTTTATCCCGAGTTAAAGGCAGGCTCAAAATTATTATTTTAAAGGGTTACCGATGCGTAACAGCCATTTCGTTTTTATAGAGAGTAGCTGTAAATCGTCGGGCGCTCAGTTTGAGTAGCGGTAAACTCCCTATATTTCTCTGTTCAAATCGAAAAAAAACATACAGGTGACAGTGTCACTGAGGTTTTTCCTGTCCATTTCCGACATTTACGCAGACGTAATAAGGGGGACCCGGACAGGGGAAATCAGGCGGAAATCAGCATGCCGCACCTGCAGGGTATAATGCAAGTCTCACTACCATTATGTATTGATAATACAACAGGTTGTTGTTAGCGAAGGTTTTATTGCTGCCGGCTACCGGCCAGGTGGTATTTCCTGCGGTAAATTGGTTGAAATTAATACAACCTGAAAATACCGCAGGAAGAGGTCATCTTTTCGACCGGATCAGTCGCACTGAACCTTAATCGCCAGACCGCCACGCGAGGTTTCCCGATATTTGGAATTCATATCTTTACCGGTTTCGTACATTGTCTCAATGACTTTATCCAATGAAACTCTCGGCTCACTGGTGCGGCGTAATGCCATACGGGCGGCATTAATGGCTTTCACTGACGCGATGGCATTACGTTCGATGCATGGTACCTGAACCTGTCCGGCAACAGGGTCACAGGTTAATCCCAGATTGTGTTCCATGCCAATTTCGGCCGCAACGCACACCTGTTCCGGGCTGCCGCCAAGCAATTCCGTCAAGCCTGCCGCCGCCATTGAACAGGCTACGCCAACTTCACCCTGACAGCCCACTTCAGCGCCTGAAATCGACGCATTCATTTTATACAGAATACCGATAGCACCGGAACTCAGGAAATAACGCAGATAAATGTCCGGGCTGACCGACTGAATGAACTGGTCATAATACGCCAGCACCGCAGGCACAATGCCGCATGCGCCGTTGGTGGGCGCCGTCACGACACGTCCGCCCGCCGCATTTTCTTCGTTAACCGCGAGGGCAAACATATTCACCCAGTCGATCACGTTCATCGGGTCACTGGAAAGTTTGTCGTTTGACACCAGCATCCGGCGCAGGGCAGAAGCACGACGCGGCACCCGCAACGGGCCAGGCAGAACGCCTTCGGTATTCAGGCCGCGATCGATACAGGCCTGCATGGTGTGCCAGATCTTCTCGAAATACTGCTCAATGTCCTGCTTACTGTGCTGCGCCAGCTCGTTTTTCATCACCAGGCCGGATAATGACAGCCCGGTTTCCTTACATTTTGCCAGCATTTCACTGGCCGAATTAAAGCTGTACGGCACCGCCACTTCATCCAGCACAGGCTGACCGAAATGCTCGTCATCAACGATAAAGCCGCCGCCGACCGAGTAATAGGTTTTGCTGTAAATCATCTTGTCGCCAGCAAAAGCGTGAATTTGCATGGCGTTTTCGTGACGCGGTAAATTCTCCCCGCGGAACACCATACCGGTATCACGTGGGAAATCGACTTCATGCTGGGTTCCGCCCAGCGGCAGACGCTCACGTTGCTCAACGTCGCGGATAAAATGTGGAATGCCGTCGATGTCGACGGTATCTGGCTGATTGCCCGCCAGACCTAAAATAATGGCGATATCTGTGTGGTGGCCTTTACCTGTCAGAGACAAAGAACCAAAAACGTCCACGGCGACACGCGTAACGGCAGGCATCATGCCCTTTTCCAGCAGGTCATCAGCGAACTGTTTGCCTGCTTTCATCGGGCCCAAAGTATGGGAACTGGAAGGGCCAATCCCGACCTTGAACATGTCGAAAACGCTAATCACGTCGAATACTCCTGTAATAGATTGCGGCAGGGAACGGGATCCCTGGCTTCCATAAATGAACCAACACCAGAGACAGCCCTTATGGACGGGTCTCTTGTTCTTATGGATAGACTTATAGTTTAAAAGGGCTGAGAGGCAAAAGTTTCATTTTTCGCATGAAATAAACTTATTTGATGCAAAAGTGTGATCGTAATGTAATCACTGAGCTCAGACTTCAACCTGCCGGGCCAACTGACGGATGATTCCCGCCGTCAGCCCCCAGACAAATTGTTGCTGATACCAGGACAGATAAACCCGGTGGTGAGTGCCTCTGCGGTGAATATCCAGAGGGTGATAACGAGCGAGATCAAAGGCTTCCCGCAGCGGCATTTCAAACAACTCGGCGACTTCATCTTCCGCGGGATGCAGTGGTACATCAACAGGCAACAGCCCGATAACCGGCGTGACCTGAAAACCGCTGCTGCTGTCCTGCGGCGACAGTGTGCCTAATATATGAACCTGTTCAGGGGGGATCGCGACCTCTTCATGCGCTTCGCGTAATGCGGTGGCAATAATTGAGGCATCGGAAGCATCTGCTGCACCACCGGGAAAGGCGACCTGGCCGGCGTGTTTACGCAACTGATCGGAGCGGCGCGTCAGTAAAAGGGTCGGTTCCGGACGGCAGATAATCGGGATCAACACAGCGGCGTGGCGGGTTCCGCGCAACGCCGCAGAAGGCAGGCGCGGCTGCTGCAATTGAAAACGCAGGATGAAATCTTCCACGGCAGGTGAAAACGTCTGTAAGGGCGCGTGTTGTTCCAGCAGCGTCACGGCTGTATTTCTCCTAATTCAGGCAGAATACGGGCAATCTTATCAAAAGTTTCCTGATATTCCGCCTGTTCCTGACTGTCAGCGACGATCCCGCCACCCGCCCAGCAGTAAATTTTGCCCTGTGCGGTGAGCAATGTGCGGATGGTGATATTGCTGTCCATCGTGCCGCAGCAACTCAGATATGCAATGCTGCCGCAATAGCCGTTGCGCCGGTGCGGTTCAAGTTCTTCGATAATTTCCATGGCACGCACTTTGGGCGCACCGGTAATGGAGCCACCGGGGAAACAGGCACGCAGTAAGGCGCTGGCGTGACAGGTTTCGGGTAACCGGGCGGTGATCGTGCTGACCAGATGATGGACGGCGGGGAAGGGCTCCACAACGAACAGCTCCGGCACCCGCACACTGCCGGGTGTCGCCACGCGGCCGATATCGTTACGTAGCAAATCGACAATCATCAGGTTTTCGGCGCGATCCTTTTCCGATGCCGCCAGTCGTTCTGCCTGCTGCATATCCTCAGTCGGATCTTCGCAGCGCGGCAGCGTTCCCTTAATCGGACGGGTCTGGATCTCAGCGTCTTTCAGCCAGATGAAACGCTCGGGTGAAAGACAGACAACGGCATTTTCCGGCAGACGCAGAAACGCGGAGAAAGGGGCGCGGTTAGCCTGATTGAGGCGCAGGAAAGCCTGCCATTCATCGCCGCTGTATTCCGTCGAAAACCGCTGCGCCAGATTGATCTGATAGCAATCACCACTGTGAATATATTCCTGAATCTTACGGAATTTCTCACCGTATTCTTCGCGGCTCATATTTGCCCGCCACGGCGCATGTAAACAGAAAGGCGCAGGAGAAGGAACAGGTTGGTACTGGGCCAGCCAGCGTAAACGTTCAGAAATGTCACCATGGCAAATCAGCGTCAGGCGCTGTAAATGGTGATCGGCAATCAGCGCCCAGTCATAAATCCCTGCCGCCATATCCGGCAGGTCAATATCCCGTGCTGCAGTTTCAGGCAATGTTTCTATCCTGCGCCCCAGGTCATAACCGAACAAACCCAGTGCGCCGCCCAGAAAAGGAAAATCCGCTGAACTTTCTGCCTGTAAACCGGCCACTGCCATTTGCTCTTCCAGTAAAGCAAATGGATCTTCTGCCCGGGTTTCGGCCGTGCCGTTGTGCTCAATCTGCGTTAGCTTGCCACGTGTGGTCAGCGTGATCAGCGGATCGGCCACCAGAATATCGAAACGATTATGCTGGTGCTGTGCCGAACCTGAATGCAGTAACATCGCCCACGGCAAAGCAGAAAGCGGCGCGAACCGTTCAGTTATTGCATCGGGTTGATAAGGTAATGAATGGAAAACAACGGGTTGGGCGAATGGCATGACGGGTATGAGTTTCTCTGGCGCAGTGACTATTTTTCAGGATCCTAACACAGATCGGGCTGCCTGAAAGCAGCGCAGGCGATTTGCGTGAATAAGGCGTATACTGTGCAACCCCGCACTGCGCGGGCTTTTTATTATCACCCGTACAACAGGACACTCCCATGCTGACAGGTATGCCTTCATTATCACATCACGAACAAGAACAGGCCGCCGATCGTATCCGCCAGTTAATGGAAAACGGCATGAGCAGCGGCGAAGCCATTGCGACCGTTGCAGAAGAAATCCGCGAAACGCATAAAGGCGACCGTGTGACCGTCATTTTTGATGACGAAGACGACGAATAAAACGTTGCTCCGCAGTTTCCCTTTGCTGCAAAGAAAAACCGGACTCTTTTCAGGCGTCCGGTTTTTTTTCATCTCAGCGTCAGGAATGGATTAGCCTTTAACCACCACTGCAGCCGCTGCCTGTTTGGCCTGTTCCACGGCGTCTTCAACGTTGTCCGCCGTCGCCAGCGCTACGCCAAGGCGGCGCTTACCACTGATTTCCGGCTTACCGAACAGACGGATCTGGTTGTAACCGGTCAGTGCGTTTTCCAGGCCGGTAAACGTCACGTTGCTGCTGGTCAGTTCCGGCAGGATTACGGCAGAAGCGGAAGGGCCGAACTGGCGGATATTGCCCACCGGCAGACCGAGGAATGCGCGCACATGCAGGGCGAACTCTGATAAATCCTGAGAAATCAGCGTTACCATCCCGGTGTCGTGCGGGCGAGGTGACACTTCGCTGAAGATCACTTCATCACCACAAACAAACAGTTCAACGCCAAACAGGCCTTTACCGCCCAACGCTTTCACCACTTTCTCTGCGATGTCTTTGGCGCGCTGCAATGCAAGGTCTGTCATCTGCTGTGGCTGCCAGGATTCGCGGTAATCACCGTCTTCCTGACGGTGTCCGATTGGCGCACAGAAATGAATGCCATCAACGGCGCTGATCGTCAGCAGGGTGATTTCAAAATCAAACTTCACCAGACCTTCAACGATGACACGTCCGCCGCCAGCACGGCCACCTTGCTGGGCATAATCCCATGCCGCCTGTAACTGATCGGCACTGCGGATCAGGCTCTGACCTTTACCGGAAGAGCTCATCACCGGTTTGATAATGCACGGATAGCCGATGGCGTCGATCGCCTCACGGAAAGCCGCTTCATCATCGGCAAACTGATAAGTGGAAGTTGGCAGCTTCAGCGTTTCGGCAGCCAGACGACGGATGCCTTCGCGGTTCATGGTCAGGCGTGTCGCTTCAGCACAAGGCACGACGTTGTGACCCTGTTTTTCCAGCTCGACCAGCATGCTGGTGGCAATCGCTTCGATTTCCGGCACGATAAAATCAGGGTGTTCGCTTTCGATAACCTGTTTCAGTGCATCGCCATCCAGCATGTTAATGACATGGCTGCGATGGGCGACCTGCATCGCGGGTGCATCGGCATAGCGATCAACGGCGATCACTTCCAGACCCAGTCGCTGGCATTCAATCGCCACTTCTTTGCCCAGTTCGCCGGAGCCTAATAACATGACGCGGGTGGCGCCAGTGCGCAGTGCAGTACCAATGGTTAACATAGCTTCGTACCCAGATCTGTGTGAAGGAAAATAGGAATTTCGGCGCGCAGTATATCTGAAATTATTGTCGACGAAAACGATTGCGCAGTGCTGTTGATAAATTTAAGCGGGAATAAAAGCAGGATTTTTTCAGCCTGTTTTCTGCCGTTTAAGGCAGTCTGCGGGCGTCTCTGTTATCATTTACTCAAACCATGGCGTCAGGCTTCCTGCCGCTGTCCCGATTTTTGCCTCACATAAAGAGTTATCGCCCTTGAGCACGCATTCCTTTTCTGCCCTGACATTACCCGTTGAGCAACTTTCTAACCTGAATGAACTGGGTTACACCGAAATGACCCCGATTCAGGAAGCGTCGTTGCCTGCCATCCTGCTGGGTCAGGACGTCCGCGCCAAAGCCAAAACCGGCAGCGGTAAAACAGCCGCTTTCGGTATCGGTTTACTGAACAGCATTACCGTTTCACAGTTCGTCGCTCAGGCGCTGGTATTGTGTCCGACCCGCGAACTGGCCGATCAGGTCAGCAAAGAATTACGCCGTCTGGCGCGTTTTACCCAAAACATCAAAATTCTGACCCTGTGCGGTGGCCAGGCAATCGGACCACAGCTTGAATCGCTGGTCCATCCGCCGCACATTGTGGTGGGTACGCCGGGCCGTATTCAGGAGCATTTGCGTAAAGGCACGCTGAAACTGGACGAACTGAAAGTACTGGTGCTGGATGAAGCGGACCGCATGCTGGATATGGGCTTTAGCGAAGATATCGAAGATGTCGTCAGTTATACGCCGCAGGATCGCCAGACGCTGCTGTTCTCCGCGACGTATCCGGACGGCATTGAGCGCATCAGTTCTAAATTTCAGCGTCAGCCGCTGAAGGTAGAAATCGAAGGCGAAGATGACATTGCTGATATCAGGCAGATTTTCATCGAAGCCGACAAACATCAGCGTTTATCGCTGCTGGCCGCGGTGCTGTATCAGTATCAGCCGACTTCCTGTGTGGTGTTCTGTAACACCAAACGTGACTGTCAGGATGTTTGTGATGACCTGAAGGCGAAAGGCATCAGTGCGCTGGCGCTGAACGGCGACCTCGAGCAGCGTGACCGCGACCGCGTACTGGTGCGTTTCTCCAACGGCAGTTGCCGCGTACTGGTGGCGACAGATGTTGCGGCACGCGGGCTGGACATTAAACAGCTCGGCCTGGTCATTAATTACGAGCTGTCTTTCGACCCGGAAGTTCACGTTCACCGCGTGGGCCGTACCGGTCGTGCGGGCACCAGTGGCCTGGCCGTCAGTCTCGTGACACCGCAGGAAATGCCGCGTGTAACGGCGCTGGAAGATTACACCCGCCAGCGGTTTACCTGGCAGCCCGCAGCGCAGGCACTGGCCGCCGCCCCGGTAGCGCTTGATCCTGAAATGGCAACGTTGTGCATCGATGGCGGCCGTAAAGCCAAAATCCGTCCCGGCGATATTCTGGGCGCGCTGACCGGTGACGCCGGGCTGACCGCAGCTGAAGTCGGTAAAATCGATATGTTCCCGGTTCATGCTTATGTGGCGATTCGTCAGAAGAGCGCTAAGAAAGCGCTGCAACGTTTGCAGGAAGGGAAAATTAAAGGCAAGAATTGCAAAGCCATTATCTTGCGTTAACCGGGTTTCTTATCGCTTTGCATTGGTCGTCTTGTTGTTAATGTTGTGTTATTGCCTTGTTGAGGATTATATTATCTAACGCAAGCGATGACCTTGCCTTATGTAGGGATATTGTCCGGCAAGGTCAACTGAATGAACGACAAAGACTGGGAAGACGAACGATGAAAAAGATAATCTTGGGCGTTGTGATGGCCGTTGCAGGAATGAGCGGTCTGAGCCAGGTTGCACAGGCCGATGAGCCTGAAGTGAGAACGGCAACGGTAACACCCTGTTCCACGGCCACAAAAGATGAAGTGGCAGCACTGGTTAAACGTGATTTCCTGCAAAACCGTATTCCGCGCTGGGATGCAGATAAAAAAGTGCTCGGCACTTCTACACCGGTGGCCTGGGTGGTGACTGACAGCATCAGCGGCAATAACGCCAGATGGAATATCCCGCTAAAAGTGCGCGGTGATCACACTGATAAAACCTATCAGGTGACCCTCAACTGCCAGATCGGCGAAATCAGCTACAGCACGCCGGTATAGCCTTTCTGCACTTCCGGTTGCGTCCGTTATTTCTTAGCGGACGCATTATTTCCCTGCATTGACGTCTCTTGGTTTCCCTGCCTAAACCTGTCACTCTTGTCACACCGCAAAGAGGACAAAGAGATCCCGAGATGATGACACCTCCAAAGGCTGAAAAACGCCCGCAAACCCTGAGCGTACACGGCGATGACCGCGTCGATAACTATTACTGGCTGCGTGATGATGACCGCGCCGATCCTCAGGTTCTGGCGTATCTGACCGCTGAAAACCAATATACCGAACAGGCCATGCAACCGCATCAGGCGCTGCGTGAAACCCTGTATGGCGAAATGGTTGCGCGTATTGCGCAACAGGATCATTCCGTTCCCTACGTGAAACATGGCTACCGTTATCAGACCCGCTATGAACCGGGCAACGAATACCCCCTTTATCTGCGTCAGCCCGCAGCGGAACATGAAAACTGGAGCACGCTGATTGATGGCAATGAACGTGCCAGAGACAGCGAATTTTACACGCTGGGCGGTCTGGATATCAGCCCTGATAACAAACTGATGGCCGTGGCGGAAGACTTTCTTTCGCGCCGTCAGTACGACATCCGCATCAAAAAACTTGATGACGAAACCTGGACTGACGATCTGCTGAAAAACACCTCCGGCAGCAGCGAATGGGCGAACGATTCTCAGACACTGTATTACGTGCGCAAACACAAGAAAACGTTGCTGCCGTATCAGGTTTATCGCCACGTGGTCGGCACTGATCCTAAGACCGACAAGCTGGTGTATGAAGAGAAAGACGACACGTTTTACGTCGGGCTGGATAAAACCACGTCTGAAAAATACATTCTGATCCACCTCGACAGCACCACGACTTCCGAGATCCTGCTGCTGGATGCCGATGATCCGCAGGCAAAACCGCAGGTGTTTCTCTCACGCCGTAAAGATCATGAATACGCTCTCGATCATTACCTCGGGCATTTCTACATCCGCTCCAATAAAGATGGCAAAAACTTCGGACTTTATAAGAGTGAAGATGGCGTGGAAGCAAACTGGCAGACGCTGATTGCGCCGCGTATTGAAGTGATGCTTGAAGGCTTCAGCCTGTTCCGTGACTGGCTGGTGGTGGAAGAACGTCATCAGGGGCTGACGCAATTGCGTCAGATCCACTGGAAAACTGGCGAGGAAAAATCGCTGGCGTTTGACGATCCGACCTATACCACCTGGCTGGCGTACAACCCGGAGCCGGACACCTCATTGCTGCGTTATGGTTATTCTTCCATGACCATGCCGAGCTCGCTGTTTGAACTCGATCTGGATACGCATGACCGTACGCTGCTCAAGCAGCAGGAAGTGAAAGACTTTGATGCGGCAAATTATCGCAGCGAACGTGTCTGGGTTACGGCACGTGACGGCGTGAAAGTCCCGGTGTCACTGGTGTATCGCCGCGAACTGTTTAAGCCGAATGAAAATCCGTTACTGGTTTACGGTTACGGTTCCTATGGCAGCAGTATGGATCCGGCGTTCAGTGGCAGCCGTCTGAGTTTACTCGACAGAGGATTTGTTTTCGTACTGGCGCACATCCGCGGTGGCGCTGAGTTGGGCCAGCAATGGTATGACGATGGCAAACTGTTCAACAAACTCAACACTTTCCATGACTTCATTGATGTGACCAAAGAACTGGTTGCTGAAGGCTACGGTGACGCCGGGCAGGTTTACGCCATGGGCGGCAGTGCAGGCGGTTTGCTGATGGGCGCGATTATTAATCAGGCGCCAGAATTGTATCGCGGCATTGTGGCACAGGTGCCGTTCGTTGACGTGGTGACCACCATGCTTGATGAATCCATTCCACTGACCACCGGTGAATATGACGAGTGGGGCAACCCGAACGACAAAGCGTATTATGACTATATGCTGCAATACAGCCCATATGATCAGGTTCGCGCGCAGGCGTATCCGCATATGCTGGTCACCACCGGACTGCATGATTCGCAGGTGCAATACTGGGAGCCGGCAAAATGGGTGGCGAAATTACGCGAGCTTAAAACCGATGATAACCAGTTGCTGATGCATACCGATATGGATTCCGGGCACGGCGGTAAATCCGGACGCTTCAAAGCCTACGAAGATATCGCGCTGGAATATGCCTTTGTGCTGGCGCTGGCAGCGAAGCACTAAATATCACACCTTTCCCCTAAATAATTCGGGTTGCAGCCAACGCCACTGCAGCGCGAAGTAGGACGGGGAGAATAAAAAAACCCGCTCTCGGCGGGTTTATTCTACGAAGTCCATTGTCAGGCAGAAGCTTTCTTGGCTTTTTTCTCAGCCTTTTTTTCGGCCGGGGTTTTCAGTGGTTTTTTCTTCGCATTCTTTTTGCTATCCATTCCTTTACTCATATTTGCCTCTCTTAAAGCTGGTGGATTGGGTTGCTCTGCTATTTACTGCTTAATTCGCTCCGGTTGCAAGTGTCTTCGCAGGTTTTTCTTCACTCTTTGCACGGCCGCTTTAAGGCGGGCCGGGCGTGCCTGAAAGTGAAATTGCGCGATAAGTATGCGAACGGCATGCAAAATAACGATTTTTGCTTATAACACCTTGTGGCGGGCTAGCCGATGCGCTGTTATGAAGATGTAAGCACATCAATCAATACACTGGCCGAATAGAACAGGAAATGTCATGCCAAAATTTAAAGGGTTATATCCGCCACGGGAAGCCTATGCCAGCGGCATGCTTGATACCGGCGATGGTCACCAAATTTACTGGGAACGCAGCGGAAACCCGGCAGGCAAGCCAGCAGTATTTCTCCACGGCGGACCCGGCGGCGGCTGCTCATCGGTACACCGTCAGTTGTTTGATCCCAATGATTATGACGTCATGCTGTTTGACCAGCGTGGCTGCGGACGCTCAAAACCTCACGCCAGTCTCGAAAACAATACAACCTGGCATCTGGTCGAGGATATCGAGCGTTTGCGCAAAATGGCCGGTGTCGACAAATGGCTGGTGTTCGGCGGCTCGTGGGGTTCAACACTGGCGCTGGCGTATGCCGAGACGCATCCTGAACATGTCAGCGAGATGGTGCTGCGCGGAATCTTCACGCTGCGTAAGCAGGAACTGTCCTGGTATTATCAGGACGGCGCGTCCCGCTTCTTCCCGGAAAAGTGGCAACGTATTTTGTCGATTCTGTCGGATGAAGAGCGTAAAGACGTGATTGCTTCTTACCGGGCCCGTCTGACTTCCGGCGATCGCGCTGTGCAGCTTGAGGCTGCTAAAATCTGGAGCCTGTGGGAAGGGGAGACCGTGACACTGTTGCCTGCGGAAGGTTCGGCATCCTTTGGTGAGGACAATTTTGCGCTGGCGTTTGCCCGTATAGAAAACCACTATTTTACACATCTGGGTTTTCTGGAAAGTGACGACCAGTTGTTGAAAAATGTCACACGTATTCGCCACATTCCGGCCGTCATTGTGCATGGCCGTTATGATATGGCCTGCCAGGTGCAAAATGCCTGGGATCTGGCGCAGGCATGGCCGGAAGCGGAGTTGCACATCATTGAAGGGGCAGGGCATTCGTTCGACGAGCCTGGCATTCTCGATCAACTGATCCGCACCAACCAGCGTTTCGCCGCCCGGCGCTAACGTTGCCTGCTACTCCCGTTTACTTTTGCTTCGGCTCATAAGGTAAGCGGGAGAACTTATGTGATTCCCCGCGATAGAACATCACCCGCTCACGAAAATAGGTGCGCAGATGCGCAGGCTGTTCGCGTTCCGCCATCTCAGCGACAACCGGCATGTTGTAGCGTTCTTTAAAGGCCACCGCTGAGGCCGCAAGATCGACATTGATACGATCCATTTCTTCTTTGCTGATTTCAGCCAGATTGATGCTCATAACTGCTTCCCGATGATCCGTTTTACCACATTGTACCCGAGGCAGGCGCCAGCGTGAATGTTGCGATTTGGCTTTTATGTTCCTGTGCCCGGCAAAGAATGCGGATAATTATCAGGAGTAAATAAGAACCATTCACAAATCAGAAGTGATAATTATATTCAACAAGGCGACGTTAATTAATATCGTAAATAAGAATGATTCCTTTTAATAGGGAATTACATGTTAATGATTATCATTGTTGAATATTTATTGGTTTATAAAATGATTTAAAATCAATATGTTAAAATTAATTGTTATTGCTGCGCATATTAATGTGAATGAGGTGTATTTATTTTGTGTTGATGCGGGCATAATGCAGATAAATAAATCAGCCCACCTGACTTAATTCAATTTATGGAGCCGTATCGTGCTTAAAAAAGAAATGATTGATCAGCTTAATGAACAGCTGAACCTCGAGTTTTATTCTGCCAATTTATATTTGCAGATGAGTGCATGGTGCAGCGACAAAGGCTACGAAGGTGCCGCCGCTTTCCTTAAACAGCATTCAATGGAAGAAATGGACCACATGCATCGCCTGTTCAAATACGTCAGCGATACGGGTGCTCTGCCTTTGCTGGGCGCAATTGCCGCTCCGCCGGTGGCTTTTGAATCCCTGACTGATCTGTTCAAACAGACTTACGAGCATGAACAGCTGATCACCCAGAAAATCAACGAACTGGCTGATCTGTCTATGACGCTGAAAGATTACTCTTCTTTCAACTTCCTGCAGTGGTACGTTTCTGAACAGCATGAAGAAGAGACGTTGTTCAAATCAGTCCTTGATAAACTGGCGCTGGTCAGCAACACCGGTAACGGCCTGTTCTTCGTGGATAAAGATCTCAAAAATATGGTGACGCAAACTCCGGCAGGCTAATTTCCCGCCAGAGGTGTTCACAAAAACGCAGAGTGCTTCCGCCTCTGCGTTTTTTTATGCCTTTTTGGCAAACGTTTTGTGGCGGTTTGCGCTAAAGTGACGGCGTTATAAATTCATCGTTAAGCAAGCCAAGGAATTATCGTGTTCAAAAAAACCACTTCTCTTTGCCGTGCCCTGGCAGTCTCAGCCGTTCTGCTGAGCGGATTTATCTCACAGCAGGCTTCTGCTCACGCCCATCTGAAAACAGAAACCCCGGCGGCGGATTCGGTGTTAACCGTCAGCCCGACTGAACTGTCTCTCGGCTTCAGTGAAGGGATCGAGCCTGATTTCAGTAAAATTACCCTGACGGACGCCAGCCAGAAAACAGTGAAAACCGGCAAAATGACGCTGGCAGCGAATGACAATACTCAGGCCGTTCTGCCACTTTCCGATGCGTTGAGCGCGGGGAAATACATTGTTTCGTGGAACGTTGTCTCCGTTGATGGTCACAAAACGCACGGTCAGTACAGTTTTACCGTTAAATAAACGATGAGTCTGACTGCACTGTTTGTTCTGTGCCGCTTCATGCATTTTGCTTCGCTGATGCAAATCTTCGGTCTGAGCGTTTTCTGCTCGCTGCTGACGCCTGCAGGTTTCTCGGCCGTGTTGTTGCGCAAAAACCAGACCCTGATGATTTGCTCCGCCCTGGTTGCGGCGGTCACTTCGGTCGGTATGCTGGCGATTCAGGCTGCGCTGATGGGCAACGGCTGGAGTGATGCGCTGAATCTGAATGTCTGGCTGCTGGTTTTAACCACTGCATTTGGTGAAGTCTGGCGCTGGCATTTATTACTGACGGCCGCGCTGTTGCTGGTGCTTTTGATGGACTGGCTGCCTGCGCGGAATATGCTGGTCTTCCTGTGCTCATGCGGTTTACTGATGAGTCAGGCGTTGGTCGGCCATGCTGCGATGCATGAAGGTCTGCCCGGGCTGGTACAGCGGACAAATCATGTGGTGCACCTGCTCAGCGCGGCCTACTGGTTCGGGTGTTTGCTGCCATTGCTGATCTGTATGGGGTATACCCGACAGCCTTCAGCAAGACCTTATGCTATTGCCACGCTTATCCGTTTTTCGCTCTGGGGACATGCCGCCGTCGCGCTGGTGATCCTCACCGGTATCATCAACACGGCCATTATTTTACAGCGCTGGCCAACGGATATGACGTCGCTTTACCAGTGTCTGCTGGTGGTCAAAGTGATCATGGTAGGAATGATGGTGGCTGTCGCTGTGTTTAACCGCTACCGGCTGGTGCCCTTAATGGGTAAAGAGCCAGACAGGGCACAACACTATTTTATCATGATGACCTGGCTCGAATGGGGGCTGGCGCTGGGTGTGTTACTGCTGGTGAGTGTGTTTGCCACACTGGCACCGCGCTGAACGGGTTATCTGAATAAGTACCAGGAAATTTAATATCACCGAGGAAAAATTATGAGGAAAACACTGCTAGCTTGTGTGCTGCTGACCTTATCTGCCAGCAGCTTTGCGGCACCCCAGTTGGAAACGATCAGCCGTCTGCAATACGGCAAAGCCTGGGCCTTTACCCGTGAAGAAGTCATGCTGCAATGCCGCCCCGGTAATGCGCTGTATGTGATTAACGACAGCACGCTGGCGCAATATCCTCTCAATGACGTGGCGAAAGAGCAGGTAAAAAACCATCAGGTTCAGGCTGTGCCACTGGAGAAAATCTGGCTGGACGATCCGCAGAACCCAGGGCAAAAAATGAGTCTGGCCCCTTTTATTGCCAAAGCTCAGTCGCTTTGCTGAACAGCCGTGCCGACGATAATTGACTGATGTAAATCCCATGTTTTGCGTATGTTGTCACACAATGAAAATAATACATCATTGTTATTATCACTATGTTTCAAACTGGGTGGAAAATAGTCATCTGTCGTCTACTCTTTAAGTTGTACGGCTTAACCGCCTGCATTAATGCCAACTTTTAGCGCACGGCTCTCTCCCAAGAGCCATTTCCCTAGACCGAATATAGGAATCGTATTCGGTCTTTTTTTTGAATATTTCTTAAATCAATAACTTATCATTAAAACAACCACTTACATCACTTCCTGTTACCTTCAATGCTACTCATTTGGACTTTCTGCCGCCACTTTGTCGCCACCCATTTGAGCCAGCGGATTCAGGTGAATAGCGTCTTCCAGGTGATCCGGAGCGAAGTGCGCGTAGCGCATCGTGACCCGGATATCTGAGTGCCCGAGGATGCGTTGCAGCACGATGATGTTGCCACCGGCCATCATGAAATGACTGGCGAACGTATGCCGCAGAACGTGCGTCATCTGTCCTTCTGGCAGCTCGATGCCGGCCAGCCTGATCACCCGATAAAACTGCTTATAGCAGGGCGAGAAGGGCGCGCCTTTACGGGCGATCAGTTCGTCATAGAGGGGGCGGGCGAGGGGAACGGTACGGTTCTTTTTGCCTTTGGTATTGATGAAGGTGAGTTTGTATGGGGAGATTTGCGAGCTTTTGATTTTGGCAGCCTCGTTCCAGCGTGCGCCGGTCGAAAGGCAGACTTTAACGATAAGCGTTAATTCGTCATTTCCATGCTGTTCACATGCCGCCATGAGTAGCAGAATTTGTTCCTGAGTCAGCCATGCCATTTCACGTTCCGGCTGATCAAACTCGCGGATATTCTCGAGAGGGTTAGGCAGCGACCATTCCCCCAGTCGTTTCAGTTCATTGAACACCGCCCGCAGAAAAGCATGCTCACAGTTCACTGTGCCGGTGGAAACTTTACGGGTCGCCAGACTGGTACTGTAGCCATTATCAATCTCGCCGCGCAGCCGCTGATCACGATAGTGCGCCCAGTCCTTCGGTGTGATTGTGCTGGCGATCGGGTCACCCATTCCCGCGCTGATAATCTTCAGTTTTCCCAACCGTCCCTTTTTATCATTCAGAGAGCAGCCGTGCAGGCTGTACCAGAGATCGACCAGTTCGCTCAGCTTCCGCCGGTCTTCCTTCTCACCCAGCCAGGGTTTGTTTTTCGCCTGTTCCATGGTGTAAGTCTCAAAGGAAACAGCTTCACCCTTGGAATCAAACTGCCTGCGGCATCGCTTGCCCTCGCGTCCGTTCGGGTAGCACTCACATAACCATTTGCCGGTAGACAGTTTTCTTACACTCATCACATCCTCCTTTTTTGAGAACGTGGATTTTACTGTATATAAAACCAGTGTAAATGTTTGATTTAGTCAGTCGTATACATGCAAGAGGATTAATCCACTGAATCTGTAATAGAAAAACCCGCTTTCGCGGGCTTGGTCTTAGTCTTAGTGTATTTGAAGAGACTGCTGACTATGTTTATCAGGATGCAACTGAACAGCATGAACGGTGCCAGGTTCAACAATGATGTCCGCAATGGACTCATGCGTTTTGAACGTACAACTACAATTAATGTTCTGACACTGGTGATAGCGTTCTTTGGTATTGATGCTCAGATAACGGCTTGAACGGGCATGTGCTGCGTGCTGGCATTTCGGGCAGTGCATCATAATAATCACCATGTAATCATTTTTAATCATATATGGTCATTGTATATTATGATGAAAAACATACATGTGAAATTACAGTGATTTACATTGCAACGTAATAATAACAATCCTATAAATAATAACTCTGCTTATTGAATTGGATGTTTTATGACTATTCTGATTAAAAAATTACTTCCTTCAGAGTGGGAAAGCGCATTCCCGATCATTGCTCAGCTAAGAAATATCACCAAAGACGAATTTTTAAAAAGCGTAAGAGTTCAGACTCTGAATGGGTATGAGCTTGTTGCTGCTGTTCTCGAAGAAAGAATTATCGGTGTGATGGGCATAAGGCCTGTACACACGCTGGCACGAGGTTCCCACCTGCATATTGATGATCTGGTCGTTGACGAGCATGAGCGCCATTCGGGAACGGGTAGGTTACTTCTTGATTTCGCTGTCAGTGAGGCTAAAAGCAGGGAGATGAATTTTGTTTTTCTAGATGCAAGAAAAGAAGCAATTCCCTTCTATGAAAGAAATGATTTCATTTTCCACACTTCTCCTTCAATGAAAAAGATCCTTTAATTTTCCCTATCCGCAGGCATGTTCAATCCCTGGTTTTACAATGGAATTGAACATACCTGATTGCTGTAACCCTAATGTTGTCTAGGAACCATCATCCCCGCTCGCCTCATAACTCACATCCGACAACAACACCTCCAGATTTAACGTCGTCACAAAGCCACTGCCGCCCAGGCTGTGCGTAACCTTGCTGATTATCCAGGGCTGCGCGTCGATCACGGATTTAAAGCCGGACACGGCAACCGGCGTTTCAGGGAATAAGTCAGCCCGCCCGCGAGCCAGAGAGATCGAGAACTCCGCGACACCGCGCTGGAGTTTGTCCCACTTCGCCTGGGCTGCCCGCATGGCGGCCTTTTGCGTGGCGTAAATGGTGGTGAGCGCAAACACGTTTTCATCACTGCCCGCCAGGTAATCCCCTTCCTTCGCCTCCGGCGTTTTCTGCACCTTCGCGCTGGTCTTCTTTGCCTTCGGATGTTGCAGTGCGCGCAGGTACTGCACTTTCGGTTTGCGCTGTACCTTCACTTTTTTAGGCTTCGGGTCTTTGGTATGCAGCCAGCTTGCCGACACGCCGGTGTAAGCCCGACGGTCAGCAATATTGAACGTATGCCCGTCGCCATCGCTGCGGATAATCGTCATCTGCGGGATGGGCTTCCCGCTCGCCGTCTTTGCTGCCCCAGGCTTGATAAACAGCAGACTGCCCGCCTTGATGGCGACAACCGCGCCGTTCAGCTCCGCCAGACGCGTGATAAATTTCGCGTCTGTTTCCTGGGTCTGGTCGATGTGCGACACCGGCACGCCCCTGAAAGGTTCCGCAATCGCGGGCTTGAGGTTGTTGCGCGCCGCCACGGCAGACACCACCGCTTCCAGCGTCGTGTCGTGATAGGAGTTGTCGCGGCGGGAATTCAGGCTGCCGCGATAGTCCGCACTGCGGGCACGGATAGTCAGCGTGTCCGGCGTTCCGCGGTGCTCCACCTCATCCACGGTAAAGTCGCCTTTGTTCGTCAGTGCCTGACCTTTCCAGCCGAGCGCGATATTAATCACCGCGCCGCGTGGCGGCATCTCCAGCAGGCCGTCGGTGTCGCTCAGCGCGATGTCGAGCTGGTCAGCCTCAAAGCCGCGGTTATCCGTCAGCGTCAGCGAAACCAGCCGGTTGCTGACGTCCTGCGTGATGTCTTTGCCGCCGACAGTCACCGTGAAGTCCGGCGCAAACTGCGCACCGGCACCGATGGTCATATCCGTAATCACAACAAGCCTCCCAGTTGGCCGGTTAAACCTCCAGCCTGGTTGAGCAGTCCGTCGGCCTGGGCTTTCATGTCGCCGAACATGGCCGCCAGGGATTCATCCACGCGGGTCAGCGTCAGCGTAAACTCTATCTTTCGCGGCGCGCCGTTGGAGAAGAATTCCGTGTGGGTTTCGCTGACGCTGTTGACCACGAACATCCCGTAAATGGTGCCGCTGCCTTCGAGCAACGGCCACGCCTTGCCCTCGTCGGCCATCAGGTTCAGTGCCATCAGTGACAACTTTCCTCCGGTGATTTCCGGCATCAGCACGCCGGACAGGGTAATTTTCTCCTCATTCACACCGAGGAACTGCGGCAGCGGACGCAGGCCGACGCGGTTATTCGCAGGCCAGCGGTAATCAACGTCCCGCTGCAAACTTTGATAGGGGACGGTCTGCAACTGAAACACAAACAGTCCGAGGGTTAACATCATGTGGACATCTCCTTAATCGTTATCCATGCGGGAACGTTGCCGGGCGGCGCGGGCGCGGTCACGGGCTTCCAGCTCAGCGCGGATCTGGCGGCTGGTGTCCTGGACGCCTAAACCGGCACCGGCGGCAATGGTGTAATTGTGCGTGCTGCGGTCGATATAGCTGCGCCCGCCGCCGACGGACACCGGCGTGTAACCGCCTCCCAGCAGGCCGCCCGGCGGCGGGACAATGGGGGCGGGGTTGTCCAGCGGATGCGCTTGCGGATCCCCGTCGCCGGATTGCTTCGAACGCCGGTCAGCCTTATCCGCCGTTTTATCAATGTCTGCCGATTCATCCTTGATGATGCCGAGCTTCTCCAGCAGCCAGACCACGCTGCTACGCAGCTTATTAGCCACCTGCAACGGTGCGGTCAGTGCGTTAGCAACCAAATGACCAAACGACACCCCCGCATCTTTACAACTGTTCAGCGTTTCCTGCGTGGATTTCACCGGTTGGATCAGGTCTTTGAACCACTGCCACAAGACTTTGAGCCTGTCCCCAAGCCAGTCAAACACCGGCTTAAGCGGCGCAAACATCTCTTTTACCGGCTCGAATGCCACCCCCAGCCCTTCAATGACGCCCGCAAAGAAGGCGCTGATCGGCTCCCAGTATTTACGGATAAGCAGCGCACCGGCGACAATGGCGACACCGACGGCAACAATCGGCCATGTCAGCCCACCGATCACCGTCGCAATCGCGCCGCCCACCGTGCCGAGAATTGTCCAGAGCATCCCCGCAGCGGCGACAATCAGATTAATCCCGCTGATAACGGGACCGGCCACCAGGCCAAACACGCCCAGCGCACCGATAATCAGCAGCGCACCGCCTGCCACCTTGCCGAGCGTGTCCGCCAGGGCTTTATTGTTCACCACCCACTTATCCAGTTTCAGCACGTAGCCGGTGGCGGTCTGCACCAGTTTGCGCAGTGACGAATCCTGCTGGTCAAACAGGTCTGTGCCGACCGCCTCATAGGCGGACTGAAATTCCTTAAAGTCGCCGCCGAGGTTGTCCTGCATGATGGCCACCAGCGCCTCGGTTTTGCCGTCCGAGGTTTTGAACGCCTGGGTAAGCTTGTCGAGCTTGCCCGACGTTGCGCCGTCCATCAGCACCATCGCCGACGAGCTGGCCTCTTCACCAAAGATGGCTTTCATGTACTGCGCACGCTGCGCATCGCCGAGCTTGTTTTTCGCAAAACTCTTTTGCATTTCTTTCAGGATGACAAACAGCGGGCGCATGTTGCCTTTGCTGTCCGCCGTTTTCACCTTCAGCTCACCGAGCGCGGCAGCGGCGGTGCCCGTCGGTGCCTGCAGGCGGGTAATGACCGCACGCGCACCGGTGCCCGCCATCGAGCCGGTGATTTTGGCATCCGCCAGGGCGGCGGCCATGGCCGCCGTTTCTTCGACGCTGATACCGGCCTGCTTTGCCACCGGTGCGGCATAGGTCATGGTGTCAGACAGCCCCTCAAAGGTGGCGGCAGACTTATTCATGGCCGATGACAGCACGTCACCGATGTGTGACACGGTGTCATTGGTCATGCCAAACGCGGACTTCACGCCCATCAGCAGCGTGGCGTTTTCCTCCATGGTGCGCTTGTTCGCCAGGGACAAATTCAGGATGGTCGGCGTCGCCGCCAGAATGCCGTCCTTGTCCGCGCCGGATTTCGCCACGATGATTTGCGCGGCGGCGGCATCATCGGCAGAGGCGGCGGTGTTGTCGCCGAGCTGCCGCGCCTGGGTGCGCAGCGCGGTCATATCGGCGGAATCTTTTTCCAGGCCGAGTGTTGCCTGCAATTCTGAGTTTTTCTGCGCAAAGTTAAATCCGGGCATCAGCAGCCCGACACCTGCCGCCGTGCCCGCCGTCGCAATCCCGACACCCGCCGCCCCTGCGCCGGTGACGCTGCCGGCCAGTTGTTTGCCCGCCTGATACCGGCCTTTCACCGCGTTGAGCTTGGCCTGCTGCGCGCTCACCCGTGCCAGAGATTCGCGCTGCCGGTTGAGCTGCGCGGTGGTTTCACTGATGGAGGCTTTCAGGCGGCGCTCAGAGTCAGACAGGGTGCGCGTACTGATGCCCGCCTGGGTAAGTTCCGTGCGCTGACGCTGCACCGATTGGCGCAGCCCGTTGAACTGGGTCTGCAACTGCGCGGCGGTACGCTTCGCGGACTCCATCGCCTGCGCCTGGGCGCGGGTCGGGCTGGCGGTGTTTTTAAACTGGATCGCCAGCGCCGCCGCTTCCGCTTTGGCGGCGTTGAGCTTCTGGCCGGTGACGGCGAGCTGTGCGCTGGATTTGCGGAAGCCATCAATCTTTCCGGCCTGGGCGTTCAGGTCTTTGAGTGTGGTCTGCGAATTTTTAATCTCTCCGGCCAGCGCCTTACTGGCATTCTGCACCGATTTAAACGGGCGGGTCGCCAGGTCAACCGCCTTTAACAGCACCTCTACTTTTAAGTTACTCACTCTCGGCTCCGCTGCGCTGCATGGCCTTATGACGCCACACCAGCAGCTCGGTCAGCGTCATCGGGTTCAGTTCTGACGGCGGCCAGTGAAAAATCACTGCCACGTCCGCCATCAGGTCATCAACGGTCAGTGCCGCAGGGAGTTTTACTGTTCCGACTTCGGCGATAAAAAACCGATCACCTTGCCTGCCAGCGCAATCAGGTCGGGCAGGTTCAGGCCTTTGCAGTCCTGCGCGGTCAGGTTCGGCACGGTAATGCGCGGCAGAATGACGGTCAGTGCGTCAACGTCGGCATTCGCCAGCGCCGCCAGGCCAATCCCGCGCAGGTGTCCGGCGTTCGGCTTAATGATTTCAACCTGGTCGATCAGGGTGTCGCCGCGTTTGATCGGTTCTTCCAGGATTACGATGTTTTCATTGTGTTCTGACATAGCGGTGTCTCTTCTTCAAAAGGGGATGTTTCGCGCCGCTATCCGGCGCGGGTTACGGGTTACAGGCCGATGTTTTTGCGGTGCTGTGCCACGCGGTCAACGCCGCCGACGATTTCCACCATGTTCACGGTATCGACTTCAATCACGTCTCTGCCGTCAATCGTGAGCTTGAAATAGGTGCACTGGGTGGTGATTTTGGTTTCGGTGTCTTCACCCTGCTTGTACTCGCCGAAATCCATTTCCTTGTGACGTCCGCGCAGGGTGACTTCCACGGCAGAGGTGTCGCCGGTATCGTCACGCTGCAAGGAACCGGCAAAGCGCAGCGGCACGGCATCCACCGCCCCCCACTGTTTCAACACCAGTTCATCCAGTCCGCCCACCGTCCACTCAAAGGTCAGCGCGTCATCGTCCAGCCCGAAATCAATGGCAGCGGAACCGGTCATGCCGCCGCCGCGATAGTTCTCCAGCTTGCGGGTCAGCTTCGGCAGCGTCAGCGCGCTGACCGTGCCGAGGTAGCTATTCCCGTCGTTAAACAGGTTCAGGTATTTCAGTTTCTTAGGCAGTGCCATGGTTTAGCGCCTCTTAGCTGTTGATGGCCGTGGCGAACGTCGCCAGGTACTGGTCGGTGATGCGCTGACGCAGGGTTAAATCTTCCAGCGGCGGCACCGGCGTGTAGTCGTAATCAATGAACAGCTTGCCCGCTTTCAGTGTTTCAACGGTGTTCGCTTCCGCGTCATACCAGCAGGTGCCGTCAATGATCAGACCGGCGGTTTTCATTTCGCGCAGTTTGGCGTTAATGCCCGCAATCATGTCCTTGATAAGCGTCGGGGTCATTGGCCTGTCCATCGCCCACAGGTGCGCTTCCGCCATCGTGTCGGCCAGCACCTGCGCGGTGCGGGTGTAGTTCTCAAACAGGAACAGCGGATCATCTGAGCAGGTACGCTGCCCCCAGAACTTAAAGCCGTCTTTGCGGATAAGGGTGGTCACACACGCCTGGTTCAGCAGGTCAGCATCGGTGCCGGGGGTCTGCAAATCCCAGTACACGGAGGCAGACAGGCCGGTGACGCCGTTGATCCCGACGTTAGAGAGTGTTTTATGCCAGCCGGTTTCCGCGTCGATTTTGGCACGCAGGCCGAGGGCGTAAGCGGTGGCGGGGGCGATGTCGCTGGCGTTGGTGGTGGTGTTCCAGGCCACGAAATCCGGCCAGACAACCATCAGTTCACGCTGGCTGAAATTATCGCGGTACTTGATGGCATCAGAGACGGTTTTACAGCCGTACGCGCTGACGTAGCCAAAGGCGCGGAGCTGCTGACAGACGGCGGCAAGCGCGGCGGCGACCTCCTGGTTATCCAGACCCGGCACGCCGAGAATGCGCGGCTTTACGCCGAGTTCAGTCTGAGCAGACAGCAGGGCTTTCATGCCGGTATACATGCCGGTGTCGTCCGAACCGCCGATGATGTTGGAGGTGGTTTCCGCTTCGGTCTCGCCTTGTGCGACGCGTACCACGACAACAACCGGTTTAGCCTGGTTAGCGATAGCCATCAGGGAAGCACGCAGCGTGCCGGTTTTACCGGCCTTGCCTGCGGCGGTCAGTACGTTGGTAATGAGCACCGGCGTATCCAGCGGGAACGCGTCGGCGTCCGCATCTTCTGCGGTGCAAACCATCCCAATGATGGCGGTGGAAACGGTGGAGATAACGCGGGTGCCGTCATTGATTTCAACAACGCGCACGCCGTGATGATAATCAGCCATGGTGTTTTTCCTGTGATTAATAAGCCAATCAATCATCGCGTGTTGGGAACAATCAGGCACGGCGGGCGGGGTGTGTGGGAAATGGCACAACGTGGGAGGATACAGATACAAAAAAGCCCCTTTCGGGGCAGTGGGTGTTCTGAGGAAGGTCGTGGGGTCAGGCGCTGTCGAGTCCCAACTTTTCAGCCAGCCGGTGAAGGGCGCTGACGGTCATCACGTCCTCGGCCGCCTGTGAAAAGGCTGACCAGTTGGCCGCCAGAAATCCCGCGATAATCTCCGCTTCCTCTTTATTTAATTCCATTTCATCCTCCTGAATAGTCTGGGGATATCCTTGGGCATCGGCGGGACATGTTCAAATAGTTACTACTGATCAATTATCCGTCATTGATCGTTTTCAGCGATCAATTTATTCAGGTACAGCAGGCCAGTCGATATCCGGCGCAGCAGATAAATCCAGGCGATTCAGCGCCACGCGGAATGTCTTCCAGGCTTTCAGACGTTCCCGTTCTGCGTCAGTCACGTCATCGATATCAACCGCATCCTGCAAAGGCGCAATGGCGGCGGCGGCCTGACTGAGCAGTGCGCTTTTGCGCTGCTCCACCACCTCAGCAGCGGGCTGCACGAACGGAATAAACTGGCCGTCCTGATAGCGGTACGCCAGCGTGCTGATATCTTCCGGCAACGCGGCGCTATCCATTTCGTAAATGCTGACGCCTTCGGACAGCGTTAAAAAGTTGGGATTTTCCGCCCAGGTGGAAACAAAACCGTCAGCGCCGACGGCGATAAAACAGTTTTCTCCCTGCCATTCTCGATCCCGCAGTTCGTACCAGTCCATGCCGTTCTCATCTTCAAAATAGAGCACCGGCAGCGGCAGACCCTCTTCTAAAACCTGTTTAGTCATTTTGATATTTTTGAAAGCAATCATGTTAGTTACCCACCTGTCGCCAGCTTCCGCTGGCCGTTCGTACCATTAACGCGCGGTAATATTTCCCCAGCGTGCGGGCGTCCCCCAAATCCGGCCTGACACTTAAGCCCGTCATAAAGCAGCCGGTCGGGGCTTCCCAGCCTGTTTGTGTTGTCCAGCCTGCATTCTCCAGCGCCTGACTGCCGCGCTGTAAGTCGTAAACGAATCGCCCGTCGGATTCAGCCTTTGTATAGCTATCGCGCTGCGGCGGCGGGAAATTGGTGGTGTAAACCTCCCCCATATCCGACGCATCCACCTGAATTTTGACCCGTGATCCCGTCCAGCCGATATAGACTTTATTGGACTGCATACCGGCACCGCCGCCTTGCTGCACGGCGGCAAAGTTCCCGACATTTCCCAGCCCGACATTTGCGTTGTTGAGATTGATATCCGCAGTGCCATCAAACGCCACACCGGCAATCTTGCGGGCGGTGGCGAGTTTGGACGCCGCGACGGCCGTCCCGCCTGCCGGTAATGCGCCGACGTCTGCCGGTGTCGGCTTGTTGGCCTGGCAGTAAATTTCATTCCAGGCCGTCCAGGGGCCATCGACGCCGTTCCATGCCCCCGACGCGCCCCGGGTAAACTGTCGTCCGTTGTTGTTAAAGGCAATCTGCTGCGTCGCATTCGGCCCCCAGGTCACGAAAATCACGCCAACAAACCCGTTCATCGGATAGCCTTTGTCCGTGGTCGCGGCGGCGGCACCGGGCACGCCGTAATGCCCGAGCATGGCCGTGCCATGCAGCGTGTTTGGCGAGTCCGTCGCGGTTAAATTGGCGCGAATTTTAAAGGCCGTCGCCACCTCATCCGCCAGCGCCTTTTCACTGGCGGCGCTTTGCGCGGCCGTCCATGCCCCCACGTCGGCAGCGGTGGGTTTGTTATTCGCGCTGTACGTCGGCACCCACTCTTTCCAGGGACCATCCGCGCCGTTCCAGTCAGCGGACAGTCCGCGATTCCAGATATTGCCGGTGAACGTAACGTACATCTGCTGACAGCCGTAGGCGCTTGGCGTGACATACAGCGTGCCTGCGATGCCTTGCGGATAGTGCAACGCCGCCGTGGCGTTGGCATTTTTAGGCTGTGCGTACAGGGCGGCACTTCCGGCTCCGCTGGCAAAGCCCAGGGTATTAATATCCGTGGTTGTCAGGATGGCCGACGGCACCGTGACGGAATTCACCGCGCTGGCCTGCACCCAGTCACGCCAGGGTCCGTCCGCGCCATTCCAGGAAGCATTGAGCGCACGCGTCCACACCATGCCGGTATTTTGCACGGTGTAACGCTGCAGCACGCCGCCCGTCCAGGACGCGGGGATCACCTCCAGCACGCCCGCCGCCTGGGAGCCTGCCGGATAGCCATTGGCGACCGTGGCATTCGCGCCGGTGCTCTGCACGTAAACCCCGATTTTTGCCAGATTCAGCGTATTGATATTCACGGTGCCGAGAACGGCGGACGCGACAGGGAGCGCCCCCACGTCCGCCGCCATCAGCGTAATGTCAGCGGCCAGCGCTTTATTGTTCACCTTGCGGGTGGACGGTACGCGGGAGTTGGCATTGTCGTTGGCGGCCTTCACCGCTTTCGGCGTGGCGGCCAGCGCTTCGCTGGTACTGCTGACCGAGCTGTTAAGCTGGACAAAACCTTTTGCCGTCAGCGTGCCGTCGGGGTGGTTACGGGATTTTTCATGTGCGGCCAGCAGGTCATTCACATACTGCTCGGTGGCCATAATCACCGAGTCGTCAATCAGCAGGCTGATGGCCTCGGTGTTACTGACCGCAATCACCATCCGTAAAGTTTGCGTGCGGCCGGAACCTTCCGCCAGGGTCGGCTTGTAGGTGTCCGCCATATTGCACACAGCAATCAGCGTGCCGTCGTCGGCAAACAGCCCCATTTCACGCATCCAGAAGCCGCCGACGCTGGCCGAAATCACCGCCTCGGCAATCACCCAGTTACCATGCGTCGGATCCAGCTTTAAGGAATTGAGCGGCGTGCGGTACACCTCTTTAACCAGTTTGGTCTGCGTGGCGACGGGCGTGGTCGCCTTGCCGTTACCGTCACCGACGGCCAGCTGCGTGATGTTGATGTCTGTCCCCGCCGCAATGGCTGCCGCGATACGCGACTGGCCGAGCGTGGTGACGACGGATTTAAATGTGCTCATAACGTCCTCTTATGCGGGGTAAACGGTCAGCAGCTCGCCGGTGTATTGCGCCGCGCCGGTGTAAACGTCGCCTTTAATATCCTGGGTGATGGTCAGGCCGATCAGATGGCGGCTGGCCGGTTTGGCGTCAGCAATCAGCCTTTCCATCTCTAAATACATTTCTTCGGTGATGCCGGTTTCCAGCACGCCGATATCCAGCCGAAACGTGCCCGGCTCGTCATTGGTTTCCCACCATTCGGTCACGTTAATCAGGTAGCCGAGCGGCTCCACCACGCGCCGGATGGCACCGAGGGTTCCCTTGTGGCAGTGAATGAACCAGGCCGACTGAATGACGCGGCGCTTGGTGGCGACAGGCCAGTTTTCATCCCAGCGGTCAACCGATAACGCCCACGCCAGGTACGGCAAAAACTTCGCCGGACAGGTCAGCGGATCCCAAAGCTGCCGCAGCGGCACCGGCACGTTTTCAAGCGCGGCGCAGGCCTCGGCGGCGGCGACTTCCAGCGCCGAGGAACCGACGGGCAGCAGGCGATCACTCATCGTAACCGCCCACTTTCAGGGTGTACGCGGTGCAGAATGACGCCTGCGTTTTATCCAGCTCGATGTCAGCGGCGGGGCTTTTCAGCTCCACCCGCTGCACGCCTTCAACGTGCAGCGCGGCATATATGGCGGACAGCCGGATGTCGCGGCCTAAGCGATGTTGTGCGGTGGTGTAAGCAATCAGTTTTGCCTCGGCGGCTTCGCGGATAGGTTCGGCTTCGGGACCCGGAAACAGGTACAGCACGGCGTCGATGGTGTAATTCACCACCGTAGCCGACTGGACGGTCACGCGGTCAGCTACGGGGCGCACGTTCTCGTCATTAAGCGCGGCCTGAACCACCGCCAGCAGGTCAGCGGGGGCGGTGCCGTTGCCGGTCTGTGCCAGCACGGAAATCGTCACGCAGGCAGGCGACGGACTGATGACCGAAATATCCGCCACCCGCCCGTCAGCCGAGCGCCCGTGATACTCATAGGAACCGACCGGACCGGCCACGCTCAGCCCTTCAAACGCCTGCTGCGCACGGATACGCAAATCCGCATCGCTTTCCATCACTGCTGCCACGGCGGGCACGCTGACCGTATCCGCGGGCGTGATGGTCAGGCGCGCCACGCTAAACGTCGCCGCGATGTTGTCCAGGTCTGTGCCGGTGGCATACGCCAGCATCACCGCCTGCGCCGCTTCGTTAACCCGCTGACGCAGGATCACTTCGCGGTAAGCGTTCTCCTCCAGCAATTTCACAATGGGTTCAGACTCCAGGGTCAGCGTGCGGGCGATGGCGGCCTGCTGGTCTTCGGGATAAAGCGATACCAGCGTGGCTTTGCGCTCCGCCAGGAGGATTTCGTAATCCAGCACCTCCACCACGTCGGGGGCGGGTAACTGGCTGAGATCAATCGTTGCCATAATTCAGCTCACAGGAAGGGTTAAGGAAATGGCGGCGGACGTGTCTTTGCGGGTGCCGGTAATATCCACCACCATTTTTCCGTCGAACGTCGTTTCAAAGGTGATGCCGGTCAGGCTGACGCGTGGCTCCCACTTGAGGATCGCGCTGTAGCAGGCCGCCATGATTTGCAGGCGCAGCGCCGCATTCTGCGGGCGGTCAGTCAGCATCGATAGCAGTGAACCATAGTCACGGCGCATGACGCGGGAACCGACGGGCGTGCGCAGAATGTCGCTGACCGACTGCTGAATGTGCGCCAGGTCTTCGACGCTGCGCCCCGTGTCGCGAGCCAGACCGATGTATTTCGCGTTAGTCATTTTTGAACAATAAATAGAGGCCAATACCACCCACCAACCACCAGCCAGGCGTCCCGTTTGCCAGCATGACGCCCACTGTCGTTGCTGCGAAAACTGACAGAAAAACGCTTAAATTCTTACTCATACAATCCTCTTTATGTTGTCGGTGTACCGGAACTGCCGCCGCCCGTCTGGACGCCGCCGTGTTTATGGGTATGCACAACCACGCCGTTTGACGTAAGGCTGCCGCCGGAATGGGTGAGGTTGCCGGTTAGGGTGCCGCCCTGTTTCACCTCCAGGCTGCCCGTGGTGAGCTTCTTGGTGCAGACCACTTCCGGCGTGTCGAGCGTGATGCGCGTTTTCGCCGTGCAGGTGATATCCGGTGCAGTCACAGCGACTTTTTCCGACGCGTTTACCGTGGCGGACTTGATACCGGTTGCCAGCAGTGCGCCGGTTTTGGGTTCGTACTCGATCACCGCGCCGTCAGGAAACGTGACGTGCACGGCATCCGCCGAGGCAGACGGGGCGGGGAATTCATCAGAGAAAACGCCTGGCATCACAAAGGCGGTATCCAGCTCACCGCCCAGGCAAAACAATAAAACCTGCTCACCGGCGGACGGTGCCCACCAGGAACGTGAGCGCCCTGCGCGGGAGGTCAGCCAGTGCAGCCAGTCGGTGACGTTACCGCCAGTGTTCACGCGACAGGTAGCCGCAACTAAATCCACCTCGGCAACGGTGCCAATGCGGATCAGATTACGCAGCAGACGCGGAATATCGTTGTTTGGGATGGATGTATTCATGGATAAAAGAATGCCGCCCTGTCAGGCGGCATACAATTTGAGGCGGGTTGATGGCGGGTGGCACAACGTAGGGATCACTGACTGAGGAGTATTAGTCAAACTTGAGCTGACACATCTAGTAGGTAGAACATCATCAAATCTGACAGCCTGGTTTGAGCGATCAGCAGAAGTTCGTAATAGAGTCGCCATGGATGTAGCTAGCAATGCCATGCGTCAATCAATAGGGAATAGTCCAGATATCTTTGACACTTCGTCTAACTCACTTATCTGCTACAAGGTACTCAGAAAATGTGAACAAAGTCGCCATGCAATTAGTCGTTGGAAAAGTGTTTTAACCAATTGAATTTATTGTTACATTAACTTCTAAGGCTGTTGGATTCTAAGGTGGCCTCTATTCATTCTTAGTTATACTTCATTAGTTTGTAGACAAAAAAATCATACTTTGAAGCACGTATGCTCAATTGCACTTTTCGTTAATTTCTACACATAGTATCAGACAGTTAAAAAAGGAATAATCATGGATACAGATCTCCAGTGGTTGCTAAGTCAAAGCGAATCCCCCATTTTAGAATTTAAACAAGAGTGGTACTGGAACGACACGACAGAAAAAGAAGAAATGAATGTAAAATGGGGCGAGTTTCTAAAGGACTTAGTTTCTTTATTTAACAGTTACTTAGGATATGCTGGAAAGCCTCGATATTTGGTATTTGGCTATTCTGAAACTGAAAACAAACCATATAATATTGATACAGCTAGTATTAAGCAGCTTTCGAATTTAATAGAGTTTAAGAAAGATCTTTTACGCCGCTTAGAGGCATTAATAACCCCAAGCCATCTCCATCTCTCAATAGAGCAAGTTGAGTATCATGGCAATAAGTTAATAATTTTTGAAATTACGCCTCCAGCTTACTTAATAGAATTAAAACGAGAATTGCAAACAAAAACCAAATCATTAGATTCTGGCTCTGTGCTTCTTCGTAAAGGCCAGAAAACAGATGAAGTAAGAACAGCCTCACCTTCAGAAATTGAAAAAATCAAAATAGAATTAAACGAATTTAGATCAAGTGCTGATTATAATAAATTTTACACGGAAAATGAAAGTCCAATATCAAAAGATAAAAGTATTGAGAAAACCATTCAATCATACATGGATAAGAATACAAGTTATTCTTTGGCTGAAGGCTTTCCAATAAAAACAAAATCATGGAAAGAAAATGTTATATATGAGATTTATAGGCTAATTGATGAATTTTCTGGAGTGAAAGAGTTTATATATATACACGAAAATGCAAATCAAGGAAAAACACTAGCAGATATAAAAAATAAAAGTCATTTAATTAATCAAGAAAGTGCAATTATTCTAATAGAAAGGCCTAATATAAAAGACATTGATAAAAGGAAAGAAAATCTTAAGCGCCTGTTTACCACACAGTATGTTTACTTTATTGATGAATTTGGATATGAGTTTTTATATAAGGATTGCATCCTTCCATATGAGAAGTTTGATCAGTCTGATTTCGTGGACAGTTTTTATAAAAATGAACAAGACCAAAATATTTCAGCATTAGAGCGAGTCAAGCAATGGTTCGATTCTGAAAATGAACCTCTTTTTGTTATAAGCGGGCATGGTGGTATAGGTAAAACAACAATCGCAAAACAATTTCTTGACTATGTCTACGAAACACATAGGAGTGGCGTTTTATTCATTGATTCTAAAGAAATTATAAATGAATTATCGAGGAAGTTTAGTTCAAAGAACAAAATATGTGATGTGTATGATTTCTATAATGCATTGATGGATTCTGATGATGGAGAAGACTCAAGATTCAACAGAGAATTGCTCAAACTTTCAATCGATAACGGAAGTTTAATAATTGCATTAGATGGTGTAGACGAAGTAATTGCGAAGCTGGGTGATAAATTTGATGTGGAAAAATTTATCACTTCTATTTTTGATGAATATACATCAGAGCTAAATAAAACTAAAATTTTAATTACTTGCCGCGACCACTTCTGGAATGATGTTCGCCGAACTTTAATCATCCCTGAGATCAAAATAAGTCCTTTCAATGAGCAATTAGTTTTGGACTTCTATACAAAAAAATTAAATAATGACCAGAAGAAAATAACCAAAGCTCTAGAAATCGCTGAAGAATTCGCAATTGAACATAATGAACATAATGAAAATACAAAAAAATACATCCCATTCCTAGTTGATATCATTGCTCGAATTGTAAAGTCACCTACATTTTCAGGATTGAATCAAATAGAAAAAAAGAGTGAGTATCTTTCAAATGTTCACAATGTTGACATTCTAATATCTCTGATATGTGAGCGAGAAATTGTCAAGCTGGGTACATTTTCAGTAGACAAACAAATGTTATTTTTTATGAAAATGGCTTCTGAGAAAGAAAATGGAATTTCTATTTATGATGTTAAGAATGTTTTATCAGAAATTAATGTTGATAACAATGACTCGATTATTGAAAATTTCAAAGGTCACCCTTTAATAGAGTTTCATGGTAATAAGTTTAACTTTAGGTACGATGTTTTTGGTATTTACTTTAAATCTCTACTTATCGTAAATTACTTTAAAAAATTAGATGTCTCCTCCCTTGATGAAAGAACTATTGATACCATCTCTGGCTATTTGAAGTATGATAGTAGTTTTACTCGTTCAGTCTCGGAAAAATTAGTATTCTCTGATAATTTGATAATATTTCTATTGGAGAACATTGAAGCCATAAAAACAACAAGCTCGGCTAGCATTGAATTATTCATATCATCCTTAGTTATACTTACGCTTGACATAATACATCTTGATCCAGCATACCAATTCAACACTGAAACAAAAACAGAAATAATAGAGAAGCTTTTCTCAGATTCAGAAGATGTTATTGATGGTTTATGTCTTATAGATGTTTTTGGTAACTCAAGTGCCAAAGCTATATTTGATTTTAGAAATAAAAAACTTATAAACTGTCATTTTAACAATTATCAGTACTTTTGGGAGTGTATAATGAACGTAGACACTCGTTTTGAAAAATCGACATTTAAAGATATTGACCCAAGGGATGGGGTAAACTACACCTTCTATGATAATATGTTTTCAAATGATTGCGACCTAGATTTGATTAAACATTTGATTTCAGAAAAAAAACAAGAAGCCCAAAGCTCTCTTGATTCGATTCGCACAGATGTTTTGAAAGCATTTAAAATTTTTTATAAAAGAGGTAATTTTTACCCTCGAAAACAAGAAGAGGTTCGCAAAAAATTATCCACTATAACCATTCTCTCATACATGATAGATAACAATGTTATAGTTAAATTTAAAGACCCAAAAAAACCAACAATGCAACAATATAACATAGCAGCGAAATATAAAACAGTAATTGATTTTATTGAACAAGGCATTCCTTCAGAGGAGTTATCGAACTTAGTCAGTGATATTCAACTGAGTTGTTGATTATGTAACCCGAGCTATGCTCGGGTTAAGAGTTTCAATATTATTTAATTAAGAATCAACTATCGGAAACCGAACCTAAAGTATAGTTTCCCCTTCACATTCTTTCAATTTTCATCTCGATACTAAATGGATGGCCTTGAATGCCATCCATAACCGTGAGGTTTTTTATAATTTAATAGCTTCTATTTTACATGCGTGCATTGCGAATAAAATATGCTTTTGCACTCTAGAGTGCAGCTAATAAAAATTAGTTTTTTTTATTTTTTACATCACTAATGACAGCCTAGTGCATATTTAGCAACGTCTGCTCTTGGCACAGAGCTGCCTGTCAGATTAGGTTTGGCTCTGTGCCGCAGTTATGTCAGGTGAAGTCTGAGCTAATAAGTATTAGCAATTCATCTTCCACAAACTTCATATCCTCCGCGTCCAGTCCTAACAGCGGGCGCGCCGGATACTGCATTTCTTTTGCACGGACGGAAGGACGATCCCGCAGCCCGTACTGATGCACTTTTGCCATCCGTTGCACCTGTCCGGTGAATTCCACCACCGCGTCGTCAGCGGTACCTTTGGCCTTCATGTATTTTGCCGTGCGCAGTTTGGCGAACATTTCCCGCTTAATGCGGCCTTTCTTTGCCCGTAAAAGCTGCGGACGTCGCGGTGTGAACGGCTGCCCCTCCGGCGTGACCTGCTGTTTAATGCGCTGCTGCTGATGTTTGCGCAGACGCTTCGCAATGGTCGCCGCCATCGCCTTCCGGCTTTGTGGCGACAGTGCCTCAATCAGCCCCGCCAGGCGGGTATCAAACGCTGACAACTCACTCATGCCACTGACTCACTAACTCGCCGTGCAGGTACAGTTCATGCGGCCTTTCCACCGGCGCTGGCAACGGCGGTTCCGGAAAATGCTCCACATACAGACCGGCATCAATCTGTTTCACGATCACGCGCTCGGTGAGCTGCACATCAATCGCGATATCGTAGGAGCCATCATCCAGCATATCGGCCTTAAATTTAAAGCCCGTCTGCTGCTTTTCCGGCGTCGCCATGATGTCCGGCTGGTTCTCACGCAGCCACGCCAGGATCGGGACAATAATCAGATCGCAGTCCTGAGCAAAGTTGGTGATAAGCAGCTCCGTCTTATATTGATACTCAAACGACAGCGAGCTGGCCAACGTGGAAACGATACGCCCGTTATCCACAAACATCCGCAGGGTGTCGGGGCTGGTTTGCAGCACCGGCACGGCATCAGTTAAGGCTTTTCGCAACTGTGCGGGTTTTAACACGGTGTTCCTCCTGACATTGTTTGACCGCTTCCACCTGGAGGCCGCAGGCGGTCAGCGCGGCCTCCAGGTTTCTGACATCGGCGCTTAAATCGCCGTTAGTGACCGGTGCGCTTGCTGGTATCGGGCAGCTCGTGACCGCCGGACAGCCAACGTAAATAATCTGCGGCGCTGGCAAAGGCGGGACGCGCGTGCATCCGGCCAATGCCGTCAGGCAGACGAGCGCTGTACCAGTCGCGCATTTCCTGATTTTCATTAAGTAACCTTTGAATTGTGTATTCACGGACGCGTGCCTGCTCACCCGCCTGTGAGAGCTGGGTACGCAGGTTTTGTTCCTGGCGTTCCCGCGTTACGGCTTCATCGTTCAGGCGATTAATGGCGTTGTCGCGGCTTTCAATACCGGCGGACAGCGTGCCGATAATGCGCTGTGCCTGGTCGGCTTCATCATGCAGGCCACCGATACGCCAGGTTTGCAGCCCCGCCAGCGCGCAGGCTGCCAGCAGTAATAAAATTAAAATACGCATCAGACTCCCCGCAGGCAGTAGGCCAGCTCATTCGTGCGGCGGCGTTCCAAACCTGCTACGCGGACACCGTTCACAAACACCCAGCGCGGCAACTGCTCGCAGGCGTCCCGCCATTTCCCTTTGTTGATGAAAAACGCCAGCGTGGATTTGCAGGCCGCCGTCACGCCGACGTTAAACGCAAAGGACACCACGGCGTCGTACACCGGCTGCGGCATGGCAACCGGCATACAGCGCGCAATGCCTTTCTCCACCCGCATCACGTCTTCCACCAGATTCACGGCGGCCTGACGTTCGCTGATTTGGGTCTGCGGCCTCACGCCTGCGGTGTGCCCAATGCCGTTTGTCCAGACGCCCGCGCTGCACTGATAGGCGGACAGGCGGCAGCCTTCAAAATCGGCAATCAGTGCCAGACCGGCGGCGGACGTTTTCAACGTCGGCGTTTGCGGCAGCAGCGCGGCAATCGCCAGAACGGCGGCGACGGCGCAGCGTCTAACGATTGATGGCTGCATTAATGTCCCCCCTGACGCCCATGGTTTTCAGCAGGCGGTACGTTTTGCGCCGGTAGTACCAGTTCACAAGGAAGGTGGCGACGCCGACGCCTGCCCCCACCAGAAAGGCGATATCCTGCGGTGACATTGCGCCGAGCCAGGCAAGAAAGGCCGCGACGCAGTAACAGATAAACGAGGTGATGCGCTCCATGGTCATCAGTCCCAAAGTGAGACGGTTTCACTGACTGCGGCCTGAGTAATATCCGGCAGTTCCACCGCGTAGCCATGGGGCAAAATTGCCCCCTGCGCGGCTAAACCAACGTTAGCCGCGTAAACCTGCTCCATCACCGACTCGGTGCGCCCGTAGTACCGCCAGCAGAGTGAATCCACGGTGTCGCCTTGTTCGGCATAGACTTTCATCAGAGCAGCCCGATTACACAGTGCGACACGCCAGCGACATCGCTGATCGCATTGCGGCCATCACGCCACAGTTCATCAACCGTGCTTTCGACAATCTCTGCCTTTTTACTGCCGGCGTCGGTGGTATCACTGTTCGGATATCGTTCCGCCAGAATGGCCGCCGTAATGGAGGAAACCGCCCGCAGGTAGGCACAGACTTTGATACTTTCGTCATCAATCTGGTCTGCTGGTACATCAGCGAGGGTTTTGTATCCCTGAGCCAGCTGTGCTACGCGGTAGCTGTAAAGCTCAGCGTTAACTTCGGTCAGCGCGAACTTAATGACGGCTCGCAGACGTTTGGCGGTGACCGTTCCTTCCAGGCGCAGCGTGTCGCGTAACTCCAACGGACAGATATCCGGCCAGAAGTGCGTGTTTTTGATCGCAGGTTCCGTCGCGGCGTCCGGCTTTGGTGCAGGTACAACAAGAGACATAGTGACCTCTGAATAGGGGACGGTGGTCGCCAGCGTTGAACGAGGTCACAGACCTGTCGCGGCTGGCGTGCCGTCCGGCGCGGGGCGCGTTCTGTTTAGCTGTTGGCCGCCTTTTTGATGGCTGACTCCAACCGCTCAATATCCTTTTTAACGCCGCAGTTGCTGTTCAGCTGGAAGGCGCGTTTCAGATGTTGCAGGGCGAGCGGCAATTTCTCCGCGTCGCGATACAGGTAACCGGTAATTTTGTGCAGCTTGGCGCGTACCTGATCCGGCATGTCCAGGCTTTCCGTCAGTTCCATCGTGGTCATGAGTACATCGAGACTGACCGGCTCACCGGCAGCATGAGCGCGGGTGCTCATGTCGGCGATTTCCTCCGCCAGTGCATAACCGGCAGGGCGTTTGCCGAACGGCATCGCCAGCTTGTAATGCAGCGCGTAGCGGGCGATTTCCAGCGCACCGGCGTAGTCACCGACATCAATACGCCAGATCATGATGGTCATCAGGATGGCGTCCTGAGCGCCTTTCCCCTCGGCGAGAACGCCCGCCACCCACGGCGCATATTCGGGCAGCATTTTGCATTTGAGTTCTGCCTTTTTCTCAGCGGAATAGGCTTTCTTCAGGGCTTTCTGGTCAGCATTAAGCTTTTGCAGCAGCAGTTCATAGCCGGTGGCATGACGCAGCAGTCTGGTATCCTGCTGCGCGGCTTCGATAGCTGACTGCCGCAACAAGTGACGTCGGGCAGGGCTGGTCATGACTTACTCCTGAGCTGCCGGTGCGGTGGTCCCGGATGCCGTTTTGATGGCATCAACGATCGCCGAGGTGAATTTGCTGAGTTCGGCCTTTTCAGCGGCGTCGTCTTCTCCGGCGGTCACTTCGATGTTCTCGATCAGACAGCCGCAGCCGTAATCTTCCACCACGTAATCCTCGTTAATGGATTCGTAGTTTTCGATGCGGTCACGTTTTGGTACTTCCTCAACATGGCGGCGATGTGTGCCGTCCTGCCAGTAAATGGACAGGTTATCCAGGCGGGTGATCAGCATGGCATTGGCAGGGAAGCCGGGCACACGAACGGCGGGCAGATTGCCGATGCGTTTCTGGCTGACAATCAGGTCGGCGGCCATCGCCTCCGTGTTCGGCTGTTGTTTGTTGATCAGCGGGAAATACTTATCCGCGAGCAGCTTGCGGCCGCAGATCACCACCAGTTCGGTATCGTCCTGATAGATTGGGTCGATCAGTTCATTCACCGCGTCAAAGACCAGCGCGTCTAGGTTTTTGTACTCACCTTCGCCACCGACTTTCACCGCCTCATTGGTCACGGTGCCGTCTTCGGCGACAATCATGCCCATCACTTTAGTCGGGGCATTCAGGCGATATTTTTGCAGCCAGCCCACGCCGACATCCTGCAGCAGCGGATTCTGAACGCGGTTAGAAGTCGGTGCGCGGGAAACACCGTTAAAGCCGACCAGGATGCGATCCAGTGCCTGACGCTTAATAATGGCGTCACGCAAACGGGTCTGAAAATCGTTGTAGCGCGCCCACAAGTCCAGCTTGCTGTACATCCAGTGGAAGTCGTAGTTGGTTTTGGTGCAGTGATAGCCTTCCTGATCCAGCTTGGTGAAATCAGCGGTTTCACGCTCGTCACCCGCGTCAGTGTTGGTGGTACTGGCAATCGTGCCGGTGACGCCGACACCCACTTTCGCGCCCATCATTTCGTCTACCGGAATGATGTTGATGCGGGTCAGGAACTCTGAGGACTCCTGCAATCGGGTCATCAGCGTCTGGGTGACGGACGGCTCGACGTTAAATTTCTTGTCCAGCGTGCCGACGTCAACGTTGTTGAGTTTGGCGAGCTGGGAGAGGAACGCATTAAATTTAAAGCGCGTTTCTTTTTTCATGAGGTGTTTCCTGAGAATGAGTTAAAGGTGTCGGATCAGCAGTCGGTGACCGTCTCGTCCACGCCTGCGCCGCCGGTGGCTTGCGGACGCTGGCCGAACTTCTGCGCCGGTGTCTGCGTTAGCGTGTTCTTCAGTGCGGCAAATGCTTCATGATCCGCAGCGGTGGCTTTCTCCAGCGTATCGACGCGGCTCAGCAGGTCAGTCAGGCTGGTTTCATGCTTATCCAGTCCGGTCTGAGCGTATTGAGCGACCTCGCTGACGGCTTCGTGAACATCGGCCTGGCGGGCATCGTCGGACGCCTGCTTACGTGAAAGCTTTTGTTTCACCAGGGCGAAAAGAGAAGGGGCAGTTTCCGGCGCGTCTTCGAACTCAATCAGTGCTTCGGTGGCGACGGTGAAGAGGCTGTCCGGATCGGTTTTACGACCGGCCAGCGGGTTCTGTTTTGCTGTACGGCTGAACTCCAGCATTTCAGTGCCGAGGCTTGCGGGGTCATCGGTGACGGCCAGACCGACCAGGTAGGATTTATTGGAATTCGCGAAATTGCGTTTGATCTCCATCGAGGTGTAAACCTTCTGCCCGTCGCCGACCATCTGCGTTAAATCCGCGGTCGGGCTGATCATTGCGTACAGTGCCCATTTGTCATGCAGCAGCGGTTCAGCCACATCATCAATTTGTTCGGCTTTCAGCTGGATCACGTCGCCATAGCGGCGGAAATCGCTGGTCGGCAATACGCCTTTGATGTGCTCCAGATTGACGCGGGCACCATAGGCTTTCGCGCTGTATGTCTCCGCCATTTGTTTGATGTCATTAGCATCAATTTCGCGGCCGTCGCAGGTGTCGCCTTCGACGCCGATGCGAAACCATTTAGATACTTTCTTTGTCATGTGACTGACTCCCGTAATGAGTGTTGAGAACGGGAGTTAGTTTCCAGACAGTTACCGCAGGCCGCCAGCCGATGCGGGTTGTTGCCCGATGGCACAACGCGGGCAGCGCGAAAAACGGCTGTCTGGCCGGTAACGTGGCGGCATGAATATTTCAAACTCCACCATCATCAGCGACCCGCGCCGACAGGCGGCACTGCTTTACTGGCAGGGTTTTTCTGTGCGGCAAATCGCGGAGATGCTGAGCCAAAAAACGCCGACCGTGCAGAGCTGGAAAACTCGCGATCAGTGGGAGGCCATTGCGCCCATTTCTCGCGTGGAAACCAGCATGGAAGCGCGGCTGATCCAGCTCGTCATGAAAGATGTAAAGGAGGGGAAGGACTACAAAGAGATCGACCTGTTAGGCCGACAGATTGAACGCCTGGCAAGGGTAAACCGTTACAACCACACCGGCAGCGAGGCTGATTTAAATCCGAATGTCGCGAACCGCAACAAGGGAGAACGCAAGGCACCCGAAAAGAATGTTTTCAGCGATGAGGCCATTGAGAAACTTGGCGACATTTTCATTGAAACGTCGTTTGAGTATCAGCGCGGATGGCATCAGGCCGGACTTCAGCACCGTATCCGTAACATCCTAAAGTCCCGCCAGATTGGTGCAACCTTCTACTTTGCCCGGGAAGCTTTGATTGACGCGCTGACCACCGGCCGTAATCAGATTTTCCTGTCAGCCAGTAAGGCGCAGGCGCACGTCTTTAAAAACTACATCATCGACTTTGCGAGGCAGGTGGACGTCGATTTAAAAGGCGACCCGATAGTATTGCCTAACGGCGCACGGTTGATCTTCCTCGGAACCAACGTCCGAACTGCGCAGAGCTACACCGGCAATCTTTACCTGGATGAATACTTCTGGATCCCCAAGTTTCAGGAGCTGCGCAAAGTGGCTTCCGGTATGTCGCTGCATAAGAAGTGGCGAAGCACCTATTTTTCCACGCCGTCGAGCCTGGCACACAGCGCCTACCCGTTTTGGTCGGGTGAACTGTTCAATAAAGGCCGTCGCAATAAAGCCGACAGGATTGACCTGGATTTGACCCACGCTCACCTGTCGAAAGGCGTGTTGTGCGATGACGGCCAGTGGCGGCAGATTGTAACGGTGGAAGATGCGCTGTCAGGCGGGTGTAACCTGTTCGACCTGGAACAGCTGAAACTGGAATACAGCCCCGCCGAATATGAAAACCTGCTGATGTGCGAGTTCGTGGACGATCAGGCGTCGGTGTTCCCGTTCGCCGAGTTGCAGGGATGCATGGTGGACAGCCTGGACGAGTGGGAAGACTTCGACCCGTACCTGAAACGACCGTTTGCCTATCGTCCCGTCTGGATCGGTTACGACCCGTCGCACACCGGCGACAGCGCAGGCTGCGCGGTAATTGCTCCGCCGGTAGTGTCTGGCGGCAAGTTCCGCGTGCTCGAACGTCACCAGTGGAAGGGCATGGACTTTGCCGCGCAGGCCAGAAGCATCGAGGAACTCACAAATCGTTATGCCGTTGAGTACATCGGTATCGATGCTACTGGCATCGGGCAGGGCGTATTCCAGCTTGTTCAGCAGTTCTTTCCGGCTGCGCGGGAGATCCGTTACAGCCCCGAAGTGAAAACCGCGCTGGTACTCAAAGCAAAAGACACCATCAGCTCCGGCCGCCTGGAATATGACACTGGCCATACCGACATCACAGCCTCGTTTATGGCGATCCGCAAAACGATGACCGCCAGCGGCAACCGTTCCACCTACGAAGCCAGCCGCAGTGAAGAGGCCAGCCACGCCGATGTGGCGTGGGCAATTATGCACGCCCTGCTAAACGAACCGCTGACCGCCGCCAATGGCGGACAAAGCCCGAACATTCTGGAGTTCTACTAAATGAGCAAGCGCAAATACCGTAAAAACACGCAGACCACGACCACTGAAAGCCAGCAGGGCGCAGAGGTATTTAGCTTCGGTGATCCGACGCCTGTTTTAGACCGCCGCGAGATTCTGGATTATATCGAGTGCACCGGCAATGGCCGCTGGTATGAGCCACCGGTCAGTTTCGACGGACTTGCCCGCAGCCTTCGCGCTGCAGTTCATCACAGCTCTCCGATTTACGTGAAGCGTAATATCCTCGCCTCGACATTTATCCCGCATCCGTTGCTGAGCCAGCAGGAGTTCAGCAAATTTGCGCTGGACTATCTGGTGTTCGGGAATGCGTACCTGGAACTGATCCGCAACCAGCTCGACGAACCGCTGCGCTTTGAGGCCGTGCCAGCTAAATATGTGCGTCGCGGAGTGGAAGAGGGGACGTACTGGTTTGTACAAGGCTGGAAAGAACCGCATCAGTTCGCACCAGGCAGCATCTTTCACCTGATTGAGCCGGACATTAACCAGGAGATTTATGGCCTGCCGGAATACCTCAGCGCGCTGAATTCTGCCTGGCTGAACGAGGCCGCCACACTGTTCCGCCGCAAGTATTACCAGAACGGCGCGCATGCGGGTTACATTCTGTATATGACCGACGCCGCGCAAAGCAGCAGTGATATTGATTCAATGCGTAAGGCTATGCGTGATACCAAAGGCCTGGGCAACTTCCGCAATCTCTTCATGTATGCGCCGAACGGCAAGAAGGATGGTATTCAGATTTTGCCGTTGAGTGAGGTTGCGACAAAAGATGATTTCTTCAATATCAAGAAATCCAGCCGTGATGACCTGCTGAGCGCGCATCGCGTTCCACCGCAGATGATGGGGATTATTCCTGATAATGCTGGCGGGTTTGGGGATGTGGAGAAGGCGGCGCAGGTGTTCGTGAGGAACGAGCTGACGCCGTTGCAGGAGAGGATAAGTGAAATCAATACTTGGTTAAGTATTAGGATGATTCAATTTCAGAGCTATATTTTTGAAAGAAATAAAATTAGCGATTGATGCCTACCGATGTAGGCATAATTTATCGTTTTAATTTGGTTTTAATTCTGTGACTGCAAAGAACATTATTATCAGTCATAGAACTATTTTAATAGACCGTCCATCAGCTACCTGTCTGCTTATAATCTATGCTTTTAGCGGACAGTTCTTCTGCAGTTTTCATGGCTTTGACCAATTGTTCCGATACCGCATGTATTACATTCATGCAGACAGAGTTTCCGAATTGCTTATAGATCTGCCCGTGAGAGACAGCGTCCACGATATATTCCTCGGGAAACCCTTGAAGTCGTGCACATTCTCTAGGAGTCAGTTTCCTCGGATTCTTGCCCTGTCGGGATTGGTCGATCAGAATCTCTGAACCGTCTTTATAGTAACGAGCGCTGATGGTATTTGTATATTCACTATTTTCGTCGAAAAGAGAATATCCAAAACCATTGCCTTTTTGTGCATGCCCAAGTTTACGTTTTTGGTGTCCAGCCCAGAGTTTATCGGAGATTGTGTATTTATCTTCTGATGCAGACAACTCACTTAAATCTTCCAAAATGTCGCCAACTTTCGTTGGTAGCATAGGTGGTTTTGGCCAATTGAATACATTGTCGAAATCGACCCCATCGAAATAATCTTTATCAAAGCCGATAATAAAAATACGCTCACGGTTTTGAGGTGCCCCGAAATCGCCGGCCCTAAGCACTTTATAATCAACCCAGTAGTTGAGTTTCATTGATAATGCCAGACGGGTGTCTTCGCTGATCGGGATATCACTAGGGATATCATGATCCCCCTTGCCTGTAAGGATATCCAAGATTGTTTTCAGTGTACGCCCTTTGTCATGACCTTGGAGCTGTTTGACGTTTTCGAGCATGAATGCTTTAGGACGTTTCGCAGCCAAGATTCGCTGAATTTCGAAGAACATTGTTCCCCTTGTATCATTGAATCCTTTTTTCAACCCTGCTTGAGAAAAGGCCTGGCAGGGAAATCCACCTAAGAGAACGTCATGGTCTGGAATATCTGAAGCTTTAATTTTTGTTATATCGCCATGCGGCATTTCGCCAAAATTGGTCAGATAGGTTTTTTGTGAAAACTTATCCCATTCGGAGGAAAAAACGCAGTGGCCGCCTTGCTGTTGGTAAGGGTAACGAATACCACCGATGCCAGCAAATAAATCAATAAATGTGAATTCAGACTCACTTGCAGGCTTTTGTCGTAAAGGGGCTTTATCCAAATACGAAACCATCTTTTTTTCAACCTCCAGAATTGCATTCCATTTTGCGGCAGAGGGGATATGCTCTTCTTCTTCCCAGCCTCGAACAGTTCTTTCACCTGTTGAGCTGAGCCCAAGCAGATTAGCAAATTCTGTACGGCCAAGGCCTAATCTTTCCCTCAAATTTTTGATATGCTGAGACATGTTTTGATTATTCATTTGGGTTGACCTTATCCGGTTTTTGTCCTGGTGAAATCCTATCACTGTACACTTGATCAGTCAACACGCCGAATGGCAAATGGAATGGAAAACCGGCTATACAGGAAAAACTATGTCACAAGCACAAATCCAGCAGTTACAAATTCAAAATAATCAATGGAATAATGCGTCTGGTTTTAAGGTAACGTTCCTCAATACTGGTTCTTTTTTCGAGATCGAAAATTCGTCAGGAAAAGTTCATGACGTATCATTCCAATGCATACTCCAGGCATTGAAAGACATCCGTGACAGTGATAAAGCCAAGCAATTTATTGTTTATTCTGTGCAAAATCCGTCACCCATTAGAAATATTCCAGCTGAGGATCAGCATACGTTTGATAGCATAGTAACGGCAGGTCCTGTTCAGTGTACTGAATGGAAATATTTCGAAAAAATGGTTCGAGTGCTCGCAGGGAGTGTATTTACATATCCCCGGGCAAAAGTTGTAGCGGGAGAACAATCTAAGCTCTTTTTTAATGTGGTTTCGAGAATCGTGCATATTGCAACGAGCCAACGCCCACAAAACCTTGATGAAGTTATTCCATTTAGTGACTCTGATATCCAGGCAGCAATTGCATTCCTTGAGCAAGTGATTTCTGACTTCACTATCTCTGTGCCTTCTGAGCTTGAAGTGGTTGAAAGAAAGAAAAATACCATCTATCTAGGCGCGCCTGGGACTGGTAAAAGTTACTCTATCGAACAAGTGACGAACGGAGCCATCAAAGTTCGTACCGTGTTCCATCCTGATATGCAATACAGTGATTTCGTAGGAAGCCTGAGGCCAAAAATGGCTAATAATGGCCCAACCCCAAGCATCAGCTACGAATTTCGCCCAGGTCCGTTCACGAATGCATATATTCAGGCAAAAAAAAATCCAAATCAGAGGGTCTTTCTTATTATTGAGGAAATTAATAGGGCGCCGGCAGCTGCAGTATTCGGCGACTTATTCCAGTTACTCGATCCTGATAGTACATATGAGATCGATATTGATCCTGACATGCTCGATTATATCAACGCGCACATACCCGCGCCGATAGTAAAACTATCCCTTCCTGCAAACCTGACGATGCTGGCAACCATGAATAGCAGCGACCAAGGTGTTAACTCACTTGACACTGCATTCAAGCGACGCTGGGCTATAAAGTATGTGCCAATTGACTATGAACAAGCTACACCCGGCACTTTACTTATTCCAGTCCATGGGACGACTTGTGCAATTGAATGGAAACATTTCGCAAAAGTAATCAATGAAAAACTAATGATACTCGGTGTTCCCGAAGACCGAATGCTTGGTCATCGTTTCGTTTCAGTAGGGGACTTGGTTGATGGACAATCAACACACGATACCCTTTGCTACAAGCTTTTTGTCTACTTATGGGAAGATGTGCTTCGTCATGGCAAACGTCATAATATCTTCGCAACTGAGAGCGGGGAGCACGTACTAAGTACTTTCGGACAACTGACCACTGCATTCTCATCAGGATTGCCCGTTTTTGAAGCTAGCGTAGAAGAGTCTTTAATAGCTGCTTCAATAATCCCAAATGCAGCTGGTGCATAGCAATGGATATTTTTCTTCATGAAGATAGATGTGCAGTTAATAATCTTCCCAACCATGTCCGCACTGCATTCGTTTCAAACAACCTGCTCCGGAGCGATCAGGATCGACTTGATTTTTGCGGTATGGTTATGCGGGAAAGTAGGGTTGATGTTTTTTTGCCGAGAAACTGTGGGCCGATTGCATGTAGCGAACAACAAAAAATCAGTGCTTCACTAATACATGCTATTCATAAGTATACTCTAAACAGGAATCGGTCTTCCTTTACTGACGGCGCATCTGAACAAATTGTGGGAGAATCGTTCCTCGGATTGGCATTTACTCTTCTAACTGATTATGTCGAGAATGGCGTTTATGTAAGACGTACTTCCGATATCCAAATAAACACAGGGAAGACGGACTGGAAACGTACCATTAACAGAATTCAGGGATATCCTTCAAGCGATTCACTGGTTTACTTGGATACTCTCGGACGTAAAAAAATCACACACTACAATGATGAGGTGACCCTTATCCATGCGGAAATTATACGCGAGTTAGACCGTCTCATTGGATGGATTTTTTTCGATAAAGATTTAAATATTCCATCGAAGCTTGCCGATATCAAACCACCTTCAGGAGACAGTAGCGCTCAGATTCGGATACTGGAAAGGGAGCTGGGGATTCTCTATGCCGACAGGGATATGAAGTTAATGAAGGACCTTATTGCTTATCTATTTAAGGCAAGCAACAACTCAGACGACAGTCTCGTAATAGGGATTAGCAAATTTCATTCGATGTGGGAGCATATGATTGATTCATGTATGAAGTGGAAATTTGACATCAATCATAGATTGGCTAAGCCTTGTTACATAATTAATGGCGAATACCAGATTGCTACGCAGAAAGGGGGCCGCACCGATACAGTACTCAGAAGTTCGGACGAAACAAAATTTGCTATTATTGATGCCAAATATTATGGGGCAGAAAATTTGGCTAACCTTCCAGGATGGCCTGATTTAATTAAGCAATTTTTCTATGCTCAAGCACTGAAAGATATTTTTCCGGAAGCCATAATATACAACTGGTTCATTTTCCCAGGTATCACAGGTACTGCCGAGTCTGCACATTTGATGGACCCCACTACAGGAGAATTACAAGACGAAAGATATATGCCAATTCAGTGCACTTATCTCGATCCGATGATTCTAGTCAGTCACTACAACTCGGGGAAAAAATTAGTGGAGCTTGCTGAAAAGCTTATTCATATCTGAAAAAAAATTGATTACAAAACTTCTTTGAATTAAATATTACGAATTATATGAAAATATTAATTTTTACTCTTTTCTGCTCCAACAAACTTCTGCCACAGTCACTTAAAGTGGCTGTGCGCGCAATGCTATCCCCGCCACGCCTGCCCGCTTTATAGGTCGCTTTTGATGCAGTTGCGTGATCCACTGTGATCCACGCCAGCACTGGTGTCGCGGGGAGAAAAGAGCAGGGCGATCACAATGCAAAATCATGCATTCACTGCATGCAGAGCTATCAAAGAGAGATCGCCCGCGTTCCTGGCTATTCTTCATCGTCGTAAACAGAGAACGGCACTGATTGCGTGTCTTCTTCATCCAGAACGCTGTCGGCCATATCAGAGATCATTTCCATCACCAATGCGTACTCGTCATTTCTGCACTGGCCTGACTGTGCGATGTCAGCCATAAGCCGGATTTTTATCAAAGCCATCTTTAGCTCATGAGAGGATTCCATTACTCACTCCAATGCACTGTTTATTTATACAGTATAATATTACCATTTCTTAACAAATTCCAATAAAAACTGAATGTTACTTTTTAACCAATAGCTTAGATGAATGCTTAAACAGTCCTAGTCGTCATAAAATTCCTGCCAGTCCATAAGAGGGGGATGATGGATCACAACATCACCAAAACTGATTTTGGCTCCCCGGGTTAATGCTTCCAGCTCCCATCTTTGAGCTTTGATATCGTTTTTAAGCAATTCCTGTTCAATCTGAGGCAATCGCGCCCGTTCTTCAGGCGTTAATCTTGCTGATGGAGCAACATCGCGCCCCTTTGTTGGGTCAAAACTTCGCTGCGCTTTGCTGACTCTCGGTGTTTCCTCCCGTATACGCGCCACAATCGCCCGCACGGCGGCTGTGTCTGTCCAGTCAATAACTCGCAGGTTGTCAGAATTAGACGCTGTAAGGTCGCTCCCAGCCTTGCTATCGCGCCTATTTGCGGCTTGTTTCTTTTCACCTAACCCACAGTTATTGACAGGACTCCGAGGCGCGCCGGAGGCGCTTTTTAAGGTCAAAACCTCAACGTCAACGGCGGAAGAAACGATGCGCCATTGAGTTGTACGGGTTTCATAAACACGGGAGTCGCCAAGGTGAGGCGCGAAAATGCCCACAACCTTTTTCACTTCTTCATCGTATGCGTTCAGCTCGTCAGCTACGCGGCGGGCTACGCGCACAGTCTGATCGTCGCGGGGCACATTTGCGCCGCCCTGGGCAGACATGTACGCCATAAAATCACCGGCATCAGCCGCAGCGCGGACAGCTTCCACTTCTTCGTCAAAGGTTTCAGTCAGACTGATGGAACGGATGCGGCGGCACTCACGGTATGAACCCATGGTAGGCAGGCCGATAGGATGAAACTGCGGTATACGCCAGGTAGCAGCCCAGGCAGTAACAGCAGCTGCGGAGTCAGTCAGCAACTCGCCGGTTTCGTGGTCGCGCTCGCCTTCAAGTGCATAACCGTCGATGTTTTTTGCGATGTATTTGGCAATATAGCCAGCCGCGCCGCCGCGATTCAGGTGCTTACAGTCAAAACGGTTTTTAGCTGCACCACGTTCGTCGCCGTCTTCTTTCATGGCGTATTTGCGCATGATATCGATCACCCGCTGACGCATGGCGGGTTTGGTGAATAACATCATGTGCCAGTGCGGCGTCGCGTCGTGATGGGGTTCGACAACGCGCATCCCGTAAACAGACAGGCCGCTATCCTTGAACGCAGTGCGCATTTTGCTCCAGATCCCGCACAGATAACGCTGCCCATCTTTTGGGGTATAGGCTTCTTTGTCCCAGGCGTGATTTCGCTGTACGCGCTTTTTATCACCCTTGCCAACCATACGGGTCGGGTGATATTTGGAAGGCGTGGTGATAGTCAGGAACATCCCGACGTCGCCATTTGCAGCGGCATATTTTTCGGTGCCGGCGATCGTGCTCATTAATTCCATTCGACGGATTTCAGGGTTAGAAATACTCGCCATCACTTTGTCGATCAGACTGAAACGTTCGCCGGTTTCGATGTTCTCCAGATCGCAGCTTTTCAGGTAGTCGAGATTCGACAGACGGCGCGCACGCACTTCACGGATAGCCTGCTTACTGGCATACGGGGAAGCATCACGGTTCACTTTGCCGATGGCGATCAGCAAGGATTCACGCCAGCGGGTGCGCTGACCTTTCAACTGACTTAACCACCAATCCGGATTAACCAGACGTGACATGGCAGCGATAGCGGAAACGGCATCCAGTTTATCTTTGCAAAATTTTGCCCAATACATCGGCGTGATATTGAAAGCCTGTGCCATACCGGCGATTTCGCGGTATAGCTCGCACTGGGTATCACGCTCAAAAAGAATCGAATTATCCCCGTTGTATTGAGTAAGCAACTGATCGCAACGTTCTTCATAGATTTCTTTCAATTGTCCGGCGATGTCCTGAGCGAACCGGCGCAGCGGTTTATCGCTCATGCTCGGCAGGCTGTGATAGGTATCTGCCTCAGACATGAATTTCATGGAGGCTTTAATATTCATTGCGTGAGCGGCATTGACCGCTTCAACGCGGGGAAGAATGCTGCGGCCAAGGGTATAAATCAGGTATTTATTGGCAGCGTGAATGCCCTGCGTTTTCAGCAGATACGCATGGCGACCTGTGAAAATTTCCCGCAGGTCGGTAGAGAGGTTTTTTACTCTGATTAAAACAGCTTGCCCCTGATCGTATTCATCACGGGTAAGCGGTCTTTCAAGGCCAGAAACGGCCTGGCGTGGTTTGTTCCAGGGAAACGCCCAGACTTCGGGCGTTTCAATCTGCGGAGTGAAGCGGCTGGTCTGCATTACATACCGTCTTTGATATCAATGACCAGATAGCCAGCGTTAACACCGGCCAGGATGAGTAATGCCACTGAGAAAACGATCACTTGTTTCCTCTGTAATGTCTGGAGTTCAACTCAGCGAGTTCCTTGCAATACACACAAAGCTCAACGCCAGGGAGAGCAGCCCGGCGTTCTTCGGGGATTGGACGGTTACACTCAAGGCAAAACATTGCGGAAATGCCCGCAACAGTTGCGCGGGCGGCTTGGATTTGGGCGGAAAGAATGAGGTCTGCGCGTTCCTGAGCGGTGTCGATCACATCAGCCATTGTTACGCCTCCGCTTCACTTTGGATTCGGTTAGCTTCAATGCGGAGTGCTTCTGCAGCTTCAATCCCAGTCATTTCACGTTTGAGGATAAAACTGGCAATAGCTTCCAGGCGGCCAGCAAATACCACCGCTCGATTGGCGCGTTCTTCATTACGAGCAGTGTCGAGCATCAACGGCAAATCAAGAACTGATGTGTAATCGCGTTCTGGTGAAGCTAAATCAATGCCCATAACTGGCAAACCAACAATATTCTGACGGGTGTTATCAATCATATTTTTCATGCAGAACTCCTTTTTTGGGCAAACGAATGCCCGGCGGGTTGACGCCAGTTAATTTGAATTCGGGTTAGTGTTTAATATTTATCTTGCAGTCATCATCACTGATAAATTTGGGCAGTGATTCAGTTAAACCAAGCAAAGAATTTAGCGCCGCAACTACTTGGTGCCTTTCCGTCGGCGTTAATTCAGCAAACTTCATCTCAAGATGGCGGCGAGATAAGCCAGCATGAAAACAGATTGTTCTACGCATGTGCAGCGGCTGAGTATCAAATGTTTCCTGCGCTACGTTCTTTCTGAATTCAAACATCTCTTTAATTCTGGAAAGATGTTTTTTGCCTATTTGAATATGTTCTTCATTTACTAAAGACATAATCACCTCAACTAAACAGACGCTTTAAAAGCGGTTTTGAATTTCTCACGGCCTGCGGGGCAGTGGTTTGTGACAGTGAAGGGTTCCAGCGCTTTCCACCTGGCAACTCGATACAGCCATTGCCGAAGTGGCGAGATGGGCTTTGCTGTTTTAAAAATGGAGCAATAGAAACAGCCATCGTCACATCAGCCCATTTGTCGTGACGCTTGCAATGGCACCAACTGCAGACGCCAGAGCTGGAGATGTCTGTACTCGGCCTTGAACAACTAAGCCAATCAGTGACAGATGACGAATACCGGCATTAACACCTTCGAGTAAGGACATTCGACGTTGTGAACTGACCGAACCACCTTTCACTGCATCAGCTGCAATAGAACCTACGGCGGCAGTTGCCTGTAGTGCGTAGGTTGAAAGATTAGAAGTAGCAATTTCATTGACCGGAACTGACGGCAGGCAGTTTATCTGTGCCAGCATGCCATCGAGAAGGGTAGCGTCTTCAGTCAGATCAGTGATTAAAAGAACTTCCTCACAAGTGAGTTTATGAGGTTGCTCAGGGTTGAACTTATTGCGCAGGATTTGGGGTTTAGTCCCCATCAGCGCGGCAAGTTCGGTAAGGTTATGACGATTCACAAATGCCTTACATGCATCGTCAAAGTGAGTGTGTTTGGAAACGCGATAATCAAACATTGTTAGTCCCTGCTAGTTTGAATAATCTGACTCAACGGTTTATGTAGCGGCACTTGATGGCTTGCTGACGGTTTTTCTCACGCCAGGCCTCAAGATTGATCAGGGCATTGCCATGACGTTCCATAACAACAGTTTGCATTTGACCTGTTTTGCGGTTTTTGCGCTGCTGGGTGATTGTGGTAGAAGGCGTTGGTGCAAGGAGGACTACGCCATTCGCGATCCATTTTTCGAGGACTGCGGAGCTGATGCCGTTAATTGCAGCAAAATCTTTTTTAGAGATTGTCGGTGAAGTAGCTAGGGTGGTCAGTTGCAAATTTATTGAGTTCACAATAGTTGCAGACAAGGCTGACTCCAACGTTGGGAGGATTTGGGAAACGACGGAGTTTAATAGTTCCTTAGAAACGGCTGTCTTATCAACGGGCACTTGAATTGCATTCTGTTCTGACATAAAGCAAAATCTCCTTTTAAGCAGTTTGAGTTCTACTGTGTAACATGTGGTGTGTTTTCACTTTAGATCACAAATGTGCTCATGTAAATCACTTTCGTGCTCATTCTGGTGGGTCTATGCCTGAAACTAATGACAGTGCTGCGCATATCGTTGAACGTCTTTCCTCGTCTTATGGGGTTACTTCTCAACGAGCTTTAGCCAGCTGTCTAGATGTTCCTTCAAATAATGTAAGTGCTTGGGTTCAACGCAAGAGTGTTCCAGGCAATGCAATCATCAAATGTGCATTGGACACAGGAGCTGACTTGAAATGGTTAGTTACCGGTGAATTTGCATTTGCAAAAAATAAAAGCTTAAAAACCACAAAAAGAGACACTTCAACTTCTGGACATGTACTACTGAAGAAAATGCTTTCCTCAGGGGGACGTGCGGTTTTAAGCAGAATCATTGAAGCTTATGGTTTCAAAACGCAAAAAGAACTTGGCGAGCATTTGAATATTTCTTCGGGAACGATTAGCACCTGGGTAAGAAGAGAATATTTTCCTGGCGACGTAGTGATTACCTGTGCATTAGATACCGGTGCATCACTTGAATGGCTTGCTACAGGCGAAATGGGCATAGCCCCTCAAGAGGAAACTGCCGCCTTAGGAATGCCGATGATCAGTAAGAGAATACTTCTGGCCGGAAGACTTGACGATGATGGATTTTGCTATATCGATGAGTCGTTTGTACCGGATGGTGTCAATCTTGAAAACTTAAACTTTGTGCGAAGTGGTAAATCGTCTTGGTTGATTGAAATGGGGGTTAATGAGCTATCAAATGGGTCATGGTTGTTAGATATAGATGGCACTTTAGATGTATACGTTGTTTCTAAGCGCCCTGGGAATAAACTGCGTGTAATCGGTCAAGATGGCGAGTTTGAGTGCTTAAAAAATGACGTAACAGCTAAAGGGTTGGTAGTGGTTGCACTAAAAAACACCATATAAAACAGAATGTTATTTTATTTTTATTGCTTTGATTTACACGCTCTGAGGTTAGTTATGTGTCTTACTCACACATGACGACATGTAGGTAAATCTGCATCTGGTAAAAGTGACAAGCAGAATTAAAGTTTTCATAACTACCATATAAGTGGTGTGCTAATAATATGTCACCGTTATTAAGTTAAAACAGGATGAGTTATTTTAAGTGGATTTACACATTACTAAAAATGTGAACATAAAAAATTTTACTGTAGTGCGTTGTTTAACTCATCGAAAAGTAGTAAGTTGAATTTTCAACGATTTATTTCTATTAAAAAGGATTAGTGATGATTCTTGAAGAGATAACAATAAATAACTTTTGTTCTTGCAAGCAGTTAACAGTTAAACTGACGGACTTTAATCCCATAATTGGCTATAACAATTCTGGGAAATCAAATATTCTGAGAGCTATTAGCTGGTTATTGAAAAAAAGTGTACTTTCCGAACATTTATTTTTTGATTCACAAAGCCCTGTCACTGTGGAAGGGAAAATATCCTCTGTAAACATTAACCTATTGCCTCCAAATCAGCAATCTCAAATAAACAGATTTATTAGCAACGGCTCTTTAACTTTTAGAAGAAGGCAGGATGAGCCTTCATGCTCAGCAACACAAATAAGAATTGATGTGAAGGATCCTATGACAGGTGACTGGGCTGTAAATCCCACAGGATTAGATAACGCAATTGCAGCGTTGTTCCCGGAACCTTTATATATTCAAGCCATGGATGACTCAGCAGATGATATTAGCAAGTTTGCTGCTAAAAATACATTGGGTTTATTGTTGAAATTAATATTTGAGAGCATTAAAACTAATAATCAAGCAGCGCATCAATCTCTTTTAAGCAGTTTGGCTAATTTGGACACTCTTTTAAATGGTCCTGCAAGGTTGCCTGAATTCTCACAATTTGAATACCAAGCCTCACAGGAAGTTTCTAACTTCTATTCAGGAATTAATATCCACCTTGATATAAATCCGCCTAATTATGATGAGATTTTAAAGAATTCGACATTGTCTTTATCCGATGCTACTGGAGTGAAAAGACCATTTTCATCTTATGGTCATGGTGCTCAAAGAACAACACAAATGGCATTGATAAAAATGCTTGCAACGACCTCGTCGGCCTCACCTTTACCTGGCCTTACGAAGGTGTTGCTAATTGACGAACCAGAAACATTCCTACATCCTCAAGCGATTGAGAGTCTTAGAGATGCACTTAAAATTCTCTCAAATAGTGGATTTCAAGTTATTATAACAACGCACAGTCCTTTAATGATTGACCATCAACAAGTTTTGAATACTTTGATGGTTTTCAAAAATGCTGTTGGAGAAACAGAAGTTAGAAATAAACTCAGCAATGCGATTCAAACTTTATCAGCTAATCCACACCAAGCGAATATTATTTTTTCTATCCAGACTAGCACTCATTTACTATTTTCCGAGCATGTGGTTTTGGTGGAAGGTAAAACAGAAACGATGATGATTCCTGACCTTTACAAAGTGGTCAAAGGCAATACGCTTCCATCAGATAAATATTGCCATGTTGAATGTCAAGGAAGCCCATCTATTTACCCGATGATGAATGTACTGCGTGCAGTGGGCTATGCACCCAAGGCCATAGCTGACCTAGATTATATCTTCAAAATTGCCCCCGGTCTTGGTCTTGTTAGCCGGAGTGATCCCGATTGGGTAACCTGTTTCAACTGGTTTGCTACGAACACATCACCGCAATCTTTCTATTTAGGAACTGATGGACTCCCAAGTAGAAGAAACTCAACGGGTCTATTTAGTACTATCCTTCCAGAGGAAGCGTTTGAACAAATGGCTTCACATATGCAAGTTCCTATTGCGAATCTTGTCTCCCAAATGAGAAATCACGATATTTGGATTTGGGACAAGGGAGCCATTGAAGCCAGTTTAGGTATAGCTAAAAATCACAATGCAAGAATTGCGTTTCTTAATACATTACGTTCAAATAATAATATTAATCACGCTAATTCGCCGAATGATATAGCAAACTGTATTCACTGGTTTTAATTAATTATAGGTGTTTAGAAGCTATTGTTCCGCCGCCGTAGTGATTTTTATTTTTCGGCGGCGTATATAAATTTTTCGCATTGAATTTAATATTATTAATTATAATTTACCATTTTTTATTAACAAGCGGCGATATTGAATTTGACACTTTTTAGCACTCATCTGACCTTGAGAATCTCTGTAAACTTTGAACAAAATGCTGTATCAGCTATCATCGAAATGTGGATTTATTATTCATAAATTATGACCATTTTAAGCTTAAACTAATCATTAACATCCGGTCGTCGCCACTCTGTCGCCAGTGACGCTTTTAACTTATTGATTTTCTAGTATTTTATAAGTATTCGGTCTTTTTTTTACTATTTGATTTATAAAGATAATTTCAGCATCTCCCTAAATCCTAAATCCTAAATCCTAAATCCTAAATCCTAAATCCTAAATCCTAAATCCTAAATCCTAAATCCTGTCTATATCTCCGTCCACTCGGTACCGCGGCTATCAGGATAAACGTTCGTCATTTTCATCGATTTATGCCCCAATAGTTTCTGAGCAAATTCCGCGCCGTATTCACGCTCGTAAAGCCGGGAAGCAAGACTGCGGGCTTTCGCTCCGTGATACACCGTTTTTTTACCGCGCGCCAGAATGCTTGGGTAATGCTATCCGCTCGAAGCGTGCCGGGCTGCCATCTGGTTTTTCTGCTGGCAGAACTGAGAATGAACTCAGTATTATTATTCTGCAAACTAAAATTATATATAGGGGATCTGCTGAGTAACAAGAAGAGAATAAATCATAATAATAGTTATCATTCCTATTTCATGGGTATCAGTATCATGAAGTGAGCTAATGTCTGCTGAAATTTTCAGAATTAAGGTTATGCTAATAATTCTTTTGTATGATTCAGACTATGGGTAAATATGCTAAGAGCTCATTAATGAAATTGCGAGTCTGGAGTCTGTTACCCCATGAATATGCTACTTTTTTTCGTATTCTTCACACCATGATGGCATTTTTAATACTGTCGGAAATTATTAACGCTAATCTGACAGAGACCGAAGCAATTGCTGAACATAGTCTTGAAGGGGTTATAACCTGGATGCACATTATTTAAGGATTTGGGCTTATTATATGTGGCTTTCTAATTTCATCGAGGTCTATTTTTATGCACATGGTGCGATGGGAGTTTTGCATCTTTTAATTGAAGCATATAAAAATGGTACACCTGACTTAAGTGATTAATTTTTGATGTGGCAATAATTTAGTTTGCCGTCCATTACAGGGTGAAATAATGAGTAAAAACAAAGCATTGACGCCATCCCTTACGCGCTACGCCTGGCTGTCCATTGCCACTGCGATTGCCACCATCGGACTAAAAGGTGTGGCGTGGAAAATGACCGGTTCGGTCGGTCTGCTGTCTGATGCCATCGAATCCGTGGTCAACCTCGCGGGAGCCCTGATGGCGCTCTGGATGCTGACCCTGGCTGCACTTCCGGCCGACGATAAGCACGCATATGGACACGGTAAAGCCGAATATTTTTCGAGCGCTTTTGAGGGGTTCTTGATCCTATTGGCGGCAGCCAGTATTGCCTATACCGCCGTTGATCGTATGTTGGCCCCGCAGCCACTCGACGCGGTTGGTGTCGGACTACTGGTTTCTGTGGTTGCATCCGTTCTTAATTTTGTGACGGCACGAATATTGTTAAGGGCTGGCAAGCAGCACAATTCAATCACGCTTGAGGCAGATGCTCACCACCTGCTGACCGATGTCTGGACGTCGGTCGGGGTCATTTTGGGCGTCGGACTGGTCTATCTGACCGGCTGGTTATGGGTCGATCCGGTTATTGCATTGCTGGTCGCGGCCAACATCGTGTGGACCGGTTATCAGCTCATGAGCCGTTCAGCTGCGGGTCTGATGGACGTCTCGCTACCCGTTGAAGAACTCGAAAAAATCGAGTCGCTGCTGGCGGGATACCGTGAGCAGGGGCTCGATTTCCATGCGCTGCGCACACGCCAGGCGGGCGGACGCGCGTTTATGACACTGCACATCCTCGTTCCTGGGATATGGACTGTTCAACATGGTCACGACTGGGCTGAGCGTATAGAGAATGATATCCGCACAGCACTGCCTTTTATCCATATCACCACTCACGTAGAACCCTTGGAAGATCCGGCGTCAATGAACGACCAGGCGCTCGACTGACGCACTCCCTGTTTATTAAACTTATTGATTTTAATAAATTGAATGAGTGTTTGGTTGTTTTTTTGATCATTCTTTAAATCAATAACCTATCTTTAGAACAACCCATTAAACCCCTTCCTGTTACCATAATAAGAAAGGGGAACGTTGCACCCGCGTAAGCATGGCAGCCATTCCCCTTATGTTTCAGCGAACGGAGTAAACTAGAGAAACTGCAGGTTCAGCCCGGCAAAAATCTGCCATCTGGGCTGACCAGGTCCGTGATCTGCCACTGAGCCTTGTGGCTCGATAAAGAAGTTGTAGACGGTTTTTTCCTGCCTGATGACCTGCCCAATCCCAAGCCCCATGGGGACGCTATAACTGTCATTCTGGAAGTTATAAACCCATATAGGTGCTGCGCGAAGATAAGTCCCGCCCCCTAACTGGTAAAAGAGAAATGGCTGGAATGTCCCGAGATGAACATCGTTGCGATCGTCTTTTCCGGCGAAACTGTGCTGCCATGACGCAAGGTAGCCGTATTGAAATTTTGGTGAACTCGCATCAAATAACACGTTGACCAAACCCGCTGACCATTTCTCTGTGCCCAATGAATCATCGCTTGCAGTAGGGGCAGTGATTTGCGGTCCAAAGCCAAAGCTGACAGCAGGATTGCCGGTATCAATCAGCCATGACGCGAAAAGATTAAGATCACCTGTGCCGGTTTTATGGCCGCCAGAGGGAGGTGAAGGGTATGTGTTTACAGGTAAAGAGCCGCGCAGTAGCCAGTGACTTTCACCCAGCGAAAATGGCTGGGCATAACGGAACCAGAACTGGTTGGCATCTTTATCGGTTCCGCTGGCGTCGCCGATATAATAATTCTGCATATTGAATGCAGTCATATTGGCCAGCGGGTTATTCGCCTGCGCAGCGTCCGGCGTATGTTCTTCGGCCGCCAGGACATAACCCGAAACGAAGGGGAAAAGTAAGGGTAATAGTGTGAATATCCGACGCATAAGATCACCTGAATTGAATTCCCCTGCGGCTGTGGTAGAAACACCGCAGGGGTTTTATTTATGGCGTGACGATATTGAACCAGAACTCAAATTTATCCATATAACCCAGCATTTCATCCAGCTTCGCACCGTTGCCGGTCACCTTCACATCGCCTTTATCTTCAGCTTGTTTCAGTGTGACTTCCTTGAGGATAATTTTGTTGAGGGTGTCACGGTTCAGGACAATAGTGGCATCGGCGTCTTTCGCTTCTGCATCGGCTGTATGATTGAGCACACCGTTTTCCAGTTCCAGCTTGTACTTGCCGCCGTCACTGCCCAGATCAACGTTAAACACCGCTTTCGCATTCGCCGCTTTCTCGCCATTGATATGCACACCCAGATAGTCGAAGAACATTTCAGGCGACATGGCTTTTACCGTATCCGCGCTTGCCGTATTCGGCGTTGGCAGTTTCTGCACGCCATTACGTAATTCCTGCGCGCCAGTGAGATAGAAATTACGCCATGGTCCTGATTCGGCCTGATAGCCCAGTTGTTCCAGTGCATCAGCTTCGAGGTTACGCGCAGCCTCATTTTTCGGGTCAGCAAAGACAACTTTACTCACCACCTGTGCTACCCACCGGTAATTCCCTTGATCGTAATCCTCTTTGGCCTTTTTCAGGATGTTATCGGCACCCCCCATATAATCGACAAACTTTTTCGCCGCCTCCTCAGGTGGTAGTTCATCTAATGTTGCCGGGTTGCCGTCAAACCAGCCGAGATAAAGCACATAGGTCGCTTTTACATCGTGGCTGACAGAACCGTAATAACCACGACTTGCCCAGGTTTTAGCCAGACCGTCCGGGAGTTTAAAGTTTGCGGCTATTTCATCACGTGTCAGGCCGGTATTCGCCAGGCGCAACGTCTGATCATTGATATAGCGATACATATCGCGCTGACTTTTCATCAGGCTGACAACGTTATCTTTACCCCACGTCGGCCAGTGGTGCTGTGCCATGATGATTTCTGCTTTATCACCCCAGCGGTTAATGGCATCGTTAATGTATTTTGACCAGGCTAGGGGGTCGCGAATTTTTGCGCCACGTAACGAGTATGTGTTGTGCAGGGTATGAGTAACATCTTCTGCTGCTTCGATGAGTTTTTTCTCTTCGATATACCACAGCATTTCAGACGGTGCTTCAGAGCCTGGCGCCATCATGAAATCGTAAGTCAGGCCATCAATCGTCTCTTTCTGTCCTGTCTTGGTGATGTAGTTGGTTGGAGCAATTAACGTTACTGTTCCCGCCGATGTCGTGGTACCCAGACCCGCACCCACCTGGCCTTTCGCATCTGGTTTCAGCAGGTTACCGTACATGTAACTGGCTCGGCGGCTCATGACATTACCCGCCATGATATTCTCGGAGACCGCTTCATCCATAAATCCGGCAGGCGCATAAATTTTTACCTTACCGGATTTCACATCAGCCTCGTCGACGACACCACGGACGCCGCCATAATGATCAACATGGCTATGGGTATATATCACCGCGACGACAGGTTTTTGCCCGCGATTTTTATAGTACAAATCCATACCCACTTTCGCGGTTTCTGCCGATACCAGCGGGTCAACCACCGTAATCCCTTCTTTACCCTCGATAATTGTCATGTTTGAAAGATCAATATTGCGGATCTGATAAACCCCGTCGGTAACTTCAAAGAGACCGCTGATATTAATTAATTGTGACTGTCGCCAAAGGCTTGGGTTGACGCTTTCAGGAGCCTTATCGCCTTCTTTGATGAAGGCATATTTCTGAGGATCCCAGACAATATTCCCCTGGGAACCTTTGATCACCTCTGCTGGTATTGCAGCAATGAATCCTTTATGTGCGTTGGTAAAGTCGGTGTTGTCGGAGAAAGGAAGCTGATTATAAAGTGCGTCATTGACCTGTTTGGTCGCCGCCGTAGCATCCTTTGGCGCTTCCTGGGCAAATAGCGGTGTGAGGCTGGTTGATGAAAGTAACCCTGCCAGAGCAAGGCTTTTGACTATCAATTTAAGCTTCATTGCTTATCCTTAAAAATAATCACCCCACCAGGTGGGCATATTCATTAATCCGCATGCGATATACCTCACCCGGGGTATAACGACTGTGGATTAATCTTTTCATGACTCATTTTAAGGATAATCGTGATGTTACATTACGCAATGTTTGAACATAGAAAAACACACAACTTATTGGATTCAAGTGCTTTTTTAAGTAAAATATAAGCTGTGACTATTTTTAATTTCATTTAATTCAGTTTTTATTTCTGTTTCCGGTCATCGCTCTCTGTCCTCCCGGGGGACAGGTCTGACAGTAAAACTTCCCGATTCAACGCCGTCACATTGCCCCACAAGAATGACGAACCAGCCCTTCCCATTCATGCCGCGAAGGGCTGGAATATCAGAACTTCGTCCAGCCGCCATCTTCTGTGGTTAAGACTCTGCTATTTTTTTGTGTTTTATTTTTGGGAAGAAGACTCGCTGAAGAAAGGGGAGCCCTGCCTTCGATTTTAAACACCGAGACAATTTCTGTGAGCTGACGTGCCTGCTCTTCAAGTGAGGCGGCGGCGGCGGCTGATTCCTGCACCAGTGCGGCATTTTGCTGCGTAACACTATCCATTTGCACGACTGCTATACCGATTTGGTTTATTCCTTTGCTTTGTTCAGTCGATGCAGCCGCTATCTCGCTCATGATGTCATTTACACGGCTGACAGAGCTGACGATTTTCTCCATGGCTCCCCCGGCCTGGGTCACTTGTTCTGACCCGGACTGAATGTTCTCAACCGATTCATTAATGAGCACACCAATCTCTTTTGCGGCTTGTCCACTGCGCTGCGCCAGATTTCTTACTTCGCTTGCAACGACGGCGAATCCCCGACCTTGCTCTCCGGCTCGTGCTGCTTCAACAGCGGCATTAAGAGCAAGAATGTTGGTCTGGAAGGCTATACCATTAATAACACTGATTATTTCTACGATTTTATGCGAGCTGGCGTTAATTTTTACCATGGTAGATATGACGTCGTTCACAATAACACCGCCTTGGTTTGCCTCCTGAGTTGCCTGTTCTGCCAGTGTGCTGGCCTGACTCGCATTATCTGCATTATGTCGAACGGTTGAACTCAGTTGTTCCATGCTTGCGGCTGTCTCTTCAAGTGCAGATGCCTGTTCTTCTGTCCTGGAGGAAAGATCGGTATTCCCGGTGGAGATTTCACTGGAGCCTTTATAAATTGAATCAGCGCTGTTTCGGATGTCGTATACTGTTTTTGCCCAGTTATCTTGCATCTTGTTGATATAAGGTATTAATTGTCCAACGCAGTTTTTACCCTGGAAAGCAATTTTGCTGTCAAGTATGCCGGTTGCCAATGATTCAAGGTGAGCTTTCACTTTGTTTAATGGTTTAACAAGAAAGTTTGCCAGATAACGATCGCTCAAAAGCATAATGACAACGCTGAGGGCCATAGCACCTATAAGTATATATTGGCACCATGCAACCCACTGGGTAATTCTGTGATTCGCTTCAGCGTTAAGAGAGGTAATTTTGTCATTATATTTTTCTATGGCTGCACTAAAGTTACGTCTAAGCGGAAGATATTTATCATTTTTTAAAGACGCGAACAGACTTGTATTTTTCACTGCTGCTGATTCATACATGGGGAATACAGCACTGTTGAAAAGAGTAAAGGAACTGTTATAGATATCGTCCACGGTGTTGGAGTCTAAATTCCCATGATCAATATTTTTAAATTGATCTAACCCTTTTTTAAGACTTTCTAATTCAATCAACGTGGCTTTTATTTCAATATCATAAATGCCGTTATTGTTTTTTTCTAACCCAGCTATAGCGCGTTCCAGTGCTGTTACTGCACGGTAATACTGTGCATTGGCACCATTGATGATGTCACCGTTTTGCTGTTGAACATTGGTGAAGTTCAGTTCACTTTTTAACTGATTAAGTGAGTATAAAGCGAAACCTGATACTCCGGCCCATAAAAGTGAAAAAGTGATGAGAATGGTTATTAATACTGTTCGTATTTTAATATCTCTTATAAATCTCACTTTAGAATCCTCATGTATTTAAACGATAAATTCGCCCTCAACAGGCTTCGGATTTTTTTTATAATTTATAAAACAGCTGAGCCAGCTTTTTTATATTTCATTGATCTCACTATCGGCATCAAAATTTATATCTTGAGCTGTTTTTTGATTTATAAAAGTGAAAAGTATGTGGAGAGTCTTTCGTGTTGAAAAGTATAGATATTACTTAATGATAGGGAAATACTAATATGCATCCTAATTACCAGTCCTTTAAGTGTTTCAGTCAGATTTAAATGGGTAGCAGAATTACCGACCGTTAATTGTGTGGATAAAATTAATACACATTAAATTATGACTGAACGTAGAGTACGTGAATCAGCGGGGGAATATGGCACCTTCGTTGTACTGCTGGATTTTTTAACCAATTGATTTTTCATGATTAAAGTAAAAACTCTGTCCCATATTGCCTGAGTATCTGCCGTCATATTCCTCATCAACAATGGAAATGAAACTTTCCGCCAACGTTTTGAACTTGATAGTTAAAGCGTTTCATTCTCATTTGCAGCCAGATAAATAGCGTTGTAACTTTGAGGTTCCGCCACAACGATAAGGAAAGGAAAATGAAAGCTGCTGTTGTGAATAAAGACCACTCTGTGGACGTCGTGGAGAAGACTCTGCGCGACCTGGAACATGGTGAGGCACTTTTGGAAATGGAGTGCTGTGGTGTATGTCATACGGATTTGCATGTCAAAAACGGTGATTTCGGTGACAAAACCGGCGTAATCCTCGGGCATGAAGGGATCGGTATTGATGTTAATGATCAGCAACTGGAGTTTGCCGCCGATATGGGGGCTGACCTGACCATTAATATGCGGAAAGACGATGCAGCAAAAATTATTCAGGAGAAAGTCGGTGGCGCTCATGCTGCGGTGGTAACAGCAACGGCGAAATCCGCTTTTAACTCCGCAGTGGATGCGATGCGCGCTGGCGGTCGTATTGTCGCCGTGGGTTTACCGCCGGAATCCATGAGCCTGAATATTCCTCGTCTTGTGCTTGACGGCATTCAGGTCGTCGGTTCACTGGTCGGTACCCGTGAAGATCTGGCTGAAGCTTTCCAGTTTGCCGCTGAAGGTAAAGTGGTGCCGAAAGTCACAAAGCGTCCGCTGGGCGATATCAATGCGATCTTCCAGGAAATGGAACAAGGCAAAATTAAAGGCAGAATGGTGATCGACTTTACGCATAAGTAAGGTTTTCAGGGTGTCGGGTGGCGCGACTTAGCATCTTTTGCTGCGTCACTCATGACTTACGCGCGAGATAGCCGATAAAAAAAAGCCCGCTCGGGGCGGGCTGAAAGGGGTAATGCGAGGGTCTTACACACTATGAAGGACAGTTCACAGTGGACACAGGAGAAGAAATATCGTCTTCGGATATAAAAGTAACAAACTCAATGTCTATTTATGTCAAAGCTAAGTAAGTTTATTTCCCGACTTGTAACCCCGTCAGATCACTATTTACTCAGGCGCTATACTCAAAATATTCCGCGTGAAAAACAATGTACTGCTAAACCTAAGTGGTGCTAAAGGAACACTATGCGATATTGGGTTAGCTTCATTGTGATTATTGGCATCGCCTGGTTCAGTGGCCCGTGGATAAGCCGTCATGTGCCTTCTGAATATAATCCTTTCACACCGATAACTATTAATGACCCGCCGAATCTGATCACCCGCTACAAATTAAGGAAGCTGGATAACAATCCTCAGGAATGTCTGGCTGTGCTTGAACGGGCTCAGCAAGAGGGGATGATTGAGTTTAACAGCGCCGGAAATATGGGCGGGAAATGTCCGCTGACTCATTCTGTGCGCGTTCGCGGATTTGGTGATGTTTCATTGAGTTCGAGTTATCTGGCGAGCTGTCGCCTTGCACTGAGCAGCGCAATGTTTGTCGCGCAGGTGGCGAAACCGCTGGCCACTCGGGAATTAGGTTCGCCGCTGGTGCGTATTGATCATCTGGGCAGTTATGCCTGCAGGAACGTCTATAACAAGCCCGACGCCCGGCTAAGCGAACACGCTACGGCGCAAGCGCTGGATATTGCCGGTTTCTCGCTGGCTGACGGGCGCCATCTTACGGTGCTGAAACAATGGCCTCAGCCCGGCGCAGAAGGGGAGTATGTGCGGACATTATTTTCAGAGAGCTGCCCGTATTTTGGCAATTCCATCGGGCCGGAATACAACGCAGCGCATGCCAATCACTTCCACCTCGGCATGCGCTGGTTCGGTTTTTGCCGTTAATCGACTAAATAGCGCTCCACCAGACGCGTCCAGTAGGCGGTGCCAAAGCTCAGGCTTTCATCATTAAAGTTGTAGGCCGGATTATGCAGCACCGCGCTGTCTCCGTTGCCCAGACGCAGGAAGCAGCCGGGCTTCTGCTGCAGGAAATACGCAAAGTCTTCACTGCCAGAAATAGGCGGAAGATTATCGACCACGTTTTCTTCACCCAGCAGTTCTTTTGCCACTTCCACAGCAAATGCCGTTTCCTGATCGTGATTCACCAGTACCGGATATCCGGGAACATATTCAATTTCAGCGCGGGCACCGTAACCGGCAGCGTGATTCTCTGCCAGAGTTCGGATACGTTGCTCAAGCGTTTTGCGGACTTCGGGATCGAAGGAGCGAACACTCATTTCAAGGCGTGCAGTTTCAGGGATGACATTCGCCGCATGCCCTGAATGTAATGAACCGATGGTGACAACCGCTGTGTCATTAGGGTCGATATTGCGCGAAATAACAGACTGCAGGGCGATGACCAGACTGCTGGCAACCAGTATAGGATCTACGGTCATATGCGGGCGGGCTGCATGTCCGCCTTTACCATGAATAGTGATGTTGACCGTGTCGCAGGCTGCCATAAACGGGCCAGAACGGAACATCATTTTGCCGACCGGATAGCCGGGATGATTATGCAGCCCGTAGACGGCATCACAGGGGAATCGTTCAAACAACTGTTCGGCCAGCATGCGCTCCGCACCGCTGTTAAACCCAATTTCTTCAGCGGGCTGGAAAATAAGATGCAAGGTGCCGGAAAAGTTTTTGCTGCGTGCAAGCTGTTCAGCGGCACCCAGCAACATCGTCGTATGGCCGTCGTGGCCGCAGGCATGCATTTTTCCAGGAAACTGGCTGGAGTAGCTCAAGTCTGTTCGTTCGGTGATGGGCAGGGCATCCATATCTGCGCGGATGCCAATGCTACGTGACCCGTTTCCATGCTTCATTGAGCCGACGACGCCGTATCCGCCCACGGCGGTGGTCACCTGATAGCCTAGAGATTCGAGTTTTTCAGCGACCAGTGCTGCGGTTGCAGATTCTTCATTGGAAAGTTCAGGGTGTTGGTGCAGGTGTTGGCGAACCTGGCGCAATTGCGGAACGAGATCCGCTACGTCAGCGATGGTGCAAAGTGATTTATTATTCATTATAAGGATCTGTTTTTTGCCTGAAAGAAATCCGGCCAATATGACCGGTGCCATGTCATTACCTTTGACAGAATGCAATGTGAAATCCGGACTGGCAATACATAAATCAGGCAAAAAAAGGACTTTTGAAAATTATGGAATGTTCAATTCAATAACGGTATGTAATTGATGTGACAGACTAAAGTTTTTTCCGCGACGTTACGCAATTCAACATTTTGCTGCTGGATGGTGTCAGCGGTTAACTGTAACGTTGTGATGCAGACCGGGCTGACTGGTAATTCATGAAATATCAGGCAAATGGTTTTCCATCCGCCTGATAAAGGTCTCAGATAAAGCAGCAGAATCGAGGAGGTAATGGCGGGTTTCAGGCGGGCATATAACTTATTGAGTGCTCCAGTGAGTCACACTGGGAATCGATAAGAACATTCCAGATACCTTTATAAGGGATCCCCACATAAGCCGTATTTTGATCATTAACCGTCAAAATATCGCCGAAACCTGAGTGACGTCCTTTTCGCTCAACATCATTTTCACACATCAGATGAATGTGACATTTTTCTGAACAACGTATGACGACGGTGTCGCCACCAAACAGACTCAATCTGGCTCGAACGATAGGCATGACTTCCCCCAATAAGATAAAACACCTGAAATACGCTGTAACCGAACACTGCCAGGTTTGACGCCACCCGGACCGGGAGTGATATTGGTCACACAACGCTCTGGAATCTATAAAACCAGACAAAAGAGGGGGAAATAATGACCTTAATCAAGAGTTGTAATAATCTTCCGAAGATTAATTGTTAGCCACTCAAACACATGTAAATGAAAATGATCTAATTTCTAGTAAGGAGGTTGGAATGTTGCTGTCAGGTTATCGGCGGGTGAGTAATGCAGGTGAGCGGTAACACACAAGGCGTCTCTTTCCGGGAATTGATAATATGTATTCATTCGTTACAGAGTAATAAAATAGCTGCTTTTTCTTTCACAAGCTGACACCCTATAGGCGTATGGCATGTGCGCTCGCTTTAAATTGATTATTATCGGTTTTTTTACCGTCTCACGCGCCCATTCTGCGGGTGATGAAAAAAATGCGGGCGCTACACTTTCTAATTTTATCCAGTTATAAGGGCATCGGATGAATTGCTCCGAAAAATTCAAATATGTCAGAAACTTCAGTGCGTTATCCCTGGTTCTGAATGCTTTTTTTAGCCTGCCGGTACATGCGGATGACGCACTGTTACGGGCGTGTAGCAATGCAAAAACGGCCAAGGATTGCCAGTTGCCTTTCCAGCAAGGGCTTTCCCCTGTGCAGGTCGGGTTATCCCGCGAACCGTTGTGGGGGTACGTGGATACCACCGGGCATATGGTGATCAAGCCTGATTTCAGTGAAGCCCGGGGTTTTGTGAACGACCTGGCTGCTGCGAAAAAAGGCGATAAATTCGGCTATATCGATAAGAAAGGCCACTGGGTTATTGAACCTAAATTTACGCGGGCAACCGATTTCAATGCACAAGGCACCGCGCTGGTCGTGACCGATAACCGTCTGGTACTGATTGATCGCAAAGGTGCAGTGATAAAAACGCTGCCGTTTGCCGTTTCTCTCGACAGCCAGGGATTTGTGCGCGGTCAGGCATTGGCAAGTGTGCAAACGCAAGTTTCGCCTGCCTTGTGGAATGCCTCCACAAATCGTTCCCTTTCTCTGCCTGATGATGTCATTGCACTGGATTTGCCTCAGTCCGGGCTGATTCCAGCTAAAAAGCGTGATTCTGCGCAAGACGGTTACTGGGGATATCTCGATGAAAATGGTGACTGGGCGATTGACCCGATGATCCTGAAAACCCGCGACGAGCCGCAATTTAGTGGTGATGTCGTTGCGGTGAAAACCAAAAACGTCTGGATGTTCGTTGACCGGCAGGGTGTTTCGTTAAATAAAGAGCAATATAAATCTGTACGTCCGCTGGCTTCAGGTAGCTGGCTGGTTACAGCTGCGGATAGCAGCAAACAGTTGCTCAACAATAAGCTGGAAAAAGTGCAGGATATTCCTGCAGATCAATCTGAAAACATCCTCGACTGGGGTAAAGCTACGCTGGGAACGGGCAGTAAAGGCATTGTGATTATCGGTGCTGATAATCAGGTTGCTTCGCTGAAAGTGAATAAGCCGCAAGTTCTGCAACAGGGCAACCGTCTTTGGGTGATGCAAACTGAGGGGAAAACGCCTCAGGTCGCGCAGATCTATGACAATAACGGCGTAGCGCTTCTTAATGACGCCACGCTGACAGCGCTGAAAGACTATCAGTTAAGACCATTGGCCACGACGCCGATGACCGATGACATCAATGCTTTGGCGCAAGCAACCACAGATACGGCACAAAGCCTGCCATGGGCAGTTCTGACGCCTGTTGATGCGACAAAACCTCCGGCAATCCTCACCTCCCAGGGGAATGTGCTTTCCGATCCTCAGTGGGCATCGATTGAAGGAGAGGCTTCTCAGGCTCCGTTGATCATCCATACTGAAAACAAAAAAGTTGGCGCGATCGATGCCGCAGGGAAATGGGTTATCCAGCCAGTCTTTACGCAAATCACCCCGTTTAACGGCGACTATACCTGGGCCACTGACAACAATGGCAATACAGACGTTAAGCACCTTATTGATCGCAGCGGTAACGCGATAGACGTTCCGGCAAATATTCAGCAAAGCGCTCAGCGTTTGTCATCCGGACTGCTGTTTTATACCGGGGGCGAAAAAGATGCCCAACGCTGGGGCTTATGGGACATTGCGAGTAAAAGCAATAAAGCTGCACCTCAGTTTATTCAGATTGATTCCTTCAATGACGGTTATGCCCTGGCGCAGACAGATACGGGCTGGGGCGTGATCAGAACCGACGGCAGTTGGGCGATTGAGCCTGATGCGGGCCGTAGCGGTAAATTCCAGTATATCGGGCAGGGTGCTTTTACGCTTTCTGATAACGATCAGCCCGGTGAGCGTGGTGCGCTTGCCAGCCATTACAGCCTCTACAGCGCTGAAAACGGTCAGGCTTTAGCCACAGATTTGCTCTCAAGGCCGCAGCCTTTGGGCCGCAACCACTGGCTGGTTCAACCTTCCGAAGGTGGTGTTGCATTGCTCGACAGCGCAGGGCGTTTCCCTGTCAGCAAGGCAATTACTGCATCTTCAAGTTCTGTTGATGGCGACTGGGTTATGCTCAGTTTTTCCCCTCATTTTGGGGCGATTAACAGTCAGGGCGACTGGCAAGTCCCACCACTTTATACCGCTGAATTCAATTTCATCCCGCCTCTTAATCTGAGCCGCGCGGTCAGTGATGGCCGCGTCACATTGATTAATGATCATGGCGCGGTTCCGTTAGACGGTTTTGAACAGGCCCAGGCATTGAACTCGATGGCGCGGTTGGTCATGAATGACGATCTTACAGGCGAAACTGTGTTGTATGACAACGACGGCAATGAGATTCAGCGCTTCGCCGGACTCGACAGCCTGCAGGCGGATAAAGCCAATTCTGGCGTCATCCCTCTGCGTGATAGCAAGGGCCTGTATGGTTTTGTTGATCAGCAAGGCAAGAAACTGATCGGTTCTTACTTTGATCAGGTTGGTGCAATGAGCAATAATTTTGCTACCGCCATGAAGAAATCGACCTATGGCAATTTGCTAGGTTACATCAATACCACAGGGCGTTTCGCTATTTTGCCTAAGTTCGATTGGGCAAATGATTTCAGCGAGAAACATGCCTGGGCAGGGGGTAAAGGTGTGGTCAGTTTGCTAAACGGTGATGGCGCTGTTCAGGCGAAAATTCAGGTGCGCTGTAATCAGCGTGTCATTGTGGATGCTAAGGGGGCTTATCTCTGGCCAGCCAAGGCTCCTGCATGCGGTACCGGAGGTAATTAATGATTGTCAGCAAACCTTCAAGGCTAAGAAATGCACTCCGTTGTGCTCTGAATACCAGCAGTACACTGGCCTTATTGACGCTGACATCCGCTGCAATCGCGGCAGAGCCCGACAGTTGCTTTGCGCCGTTATCTGCGGCGCGGGCGGATGCACAAAGGCATAATGCATTGCCTGTGGTTCAGAATTTATGTATCCGTGATGTCCATGAAGGCCGTGCAGCAGTGCTTTTGCCTGCTGCAGATGCAAATGGCGAGCGTTGGGGCTTTTTAGACAATCAGGGGCAACTGGTCATTAAACCTGTTTTTGAAAAAGTCGGTGACTATCATTTTGGTGCCGCCGCTGCCATGCAACAGGGCAAGTGGGGATTCATCGATCTGACAGGAAACTGGATGATTCCGCCGGCCTTTGATCGCGTCCAGCCCTTTACCGAATCCGGGTTGGCCGTGGTGACGGCGGGAGGTAAACCACAAATTATTGACCACAAAGGTGCCCAGGTCGGTAAAGCGCTGGATGAATTAGTGGATGACGCCACTCTGAGTGACGGCATTCCGGCCCGCCTGAGTCTGACGTTTAACAGCGTTCTGCTTTCCCCTGATGGTGTCCGTCATGTGGCTACCGACAAAATGGAAGTGGTTGAACCGTTTGGCCCGAAAGATCTCTTTATCGCTTTTGATGCCAGCAAAGGTTACGGCATCATTGATGGCAATCTTACCTGGCGCGTTCTGCCGCAATACACCGCAATCACCCTTGATCCGCAAAACTCTTCTATTGCCCTGGCGAAAAATGCGGAAGGAATTACCTTAATTCGCACCGACGGTGTGCCGGACGAACAGAAGTACTTGTCGGTCAGTGAAGAAACTGGCGCTTTCTGGCTGGCAAAAACCCCTGAAGGGATCAAATTACTTGATAATTCCGCAGTGGTTATCGCCACCTTTAGCGAAGCCGAGGCCTCTTCGCTACGTGTCTCCGGTGATTACGTGTTGAATCCCGTCACCAAAGACGCTCTTACATTGTATGTACCGGGACGTAAACAACCTCTTTTGTTGCCTGCGGGCAGTGAGCCCTGGGAGCACAGTACGGGTGAATACCTGATCACTACCAAAGGTGACCCGAAAAAGGTCAACGCGATTGTTGCACCTTCTGGCGGCATCATCGGAGGCTCACAGAATGTGGGCTGGCTGGCGCAAATCAACAGCGCAGAAGTGATCAACCACCGTTTATGGCTGCGCAACGACCAGGGTGATGTCGTCAATATTGTTGATGCATCAGGAAAGGCGTTACTGAATCAGAAGAATAGCAGCGCCCTTGATGGCAGCCGGATTGAACCTCTCTATGTCAGAAATGATGTTACTTCTGCACAATCGCCACTCGCACTGATTCGTCCTGAATCCGGAAGCGGTAAAAACGGTGCCGGTTTCCTGCGCCCGGACGGTTCACTTCAGCTCGACAGCAAATGGCAGGATATTCAATCTGCTGACGCAGACGGTAATATCGAACAGTTTATTGTCAGAACGGCTGAGGGAACCGGTGTTGTCGATGCTCAGGGGAAAATTGTTATCCCGCTGACCGAAGACAATATTTCGCCCTTTGTTCATGGCTACGCGCTTGATTATCTGGACGGCAAGCTGACCGCACTGGATCACGCGGGTAAGCATTATGATTTGCCCAACGTATTCGAGATTGAGTCTGTGGGTAACGGCTGGTTCCGTTTTCGCGAAACCGCTGCCGAAGGCGCGCTGTGGGGCATCTTTGATGTCAACACACAGAAAACGGTTGTTCAGCCCTCTTATCAGGATTTGGGTGACTACGCCGATGGTCTGGCGGCGTTCAGAGCGCCGGGAGGCTTATGGGGCATTGTGGACGGTCAGGGTAAAATCATTGTTGAAGCGAAGTATGCTAAAGCAAAACGTATCAATTCTGCGCTCTGGCTGCTGACGCAACCGGCCGCTCCTGACCAAGCCGAATCCAGTGTGATTGCTGAAATCATTGGCAATGATGCGAAAGCGAGAGTCGCACCAACGGCGGGGTTATCAGTCACTCAGTTCAGTGATGGACGCATTCTTGCCACCTCTGCCGCAGGGCAGTCCTGGCTTTTGGATCCCCAAGGCAACATTGAACTGCACGAACAGCAAACCCGTATCAGCGCGCTGGGCGATTGGGTAAAATTATCCCGTAAGCCGCAGGAAGGTTATCTTTCTGCGCAAGGAGAATGGCAAATTCAGCCCGTAGCGGAAGCCCAAAGTTCTGCTTTTGTGCAGGGCCGTGCTTTGCGTTCGACGCCGGCAGGGTATGAGCTGATCGATGATAAAGGTGTGCGGGTTGCGGCTATGCCTGAGGGCAGGTGGACAATGCCGTCAGCCAGCACGTGGTCTGTCTCTAACGACCCGCAGGATGGTACGCCAGCGACCCGTTATGTCGACAACACCGGTAAATTAGTACTGACGGTACAGGGGAATGCCAGCCTGATGGTGAATGATCATGCTGTACTGACACGCGCAGACGGCATGAAAACCTGGATAAACGGCCAGGGTAAACAAGCTGAGGGCATTGCTTATGCCGACTTAGGTTTGCCTGTGGATGGCCTGGCATTCGCCAAAACGAACAATAATTACGGGTTTGTCGATGTACAGGGTAACTTTGCCATTGCACCGCTATTCAGTGCCGTCTCACCGTTTGACAGCGGCGTTGCCGTCGTTTCAACGCCTGCGATGTCAATGATGATTGATAAAACGGGTAAACCGCTTGCAAGGATCGATAAGGAATGCGGCATTGCCGTTTTATACGGCGCTGGCAGCGCAAGACAGTGGCCGGTAGCGATGCCGGATAACTGCAAACCGTAGAACGCATTTCTGGCTTTTAAAACCCGCTACGGCGGGTTTTTTTGTGCTAATGTTTAACTGTCATAGTAGTGAACTATCTCAATTGAAAGGATAAATTATGATTCCGCAGATCCCACTTAAATACAGGGATGCAGAGCGCTGGTCGTTTGGTGATACCGAGTCGTCAGCAGACGAACTGGCTAAACGTGTTATTGCAGGCACAAAAACCGCCACCTGTTCAAACCTGGATGATGACCCGGAACCAGAACCTGGCGAAATCTTTGTGGTGGTCGATGGTCGCAATAATCCGGTGTGTGCCGTACAACTGACCGAAGTGAAACAAGTTCCTTTTGATCAGGTGACAGAGCAACATGCCTGGGAAGAAGGTGAAGGTGACCGCACGCTGGCTTACTGGCGCGCTGAGCATCAGCGTTTCTTCGAAGAGTACGAGATGTTTGAACCCACTATGCCATTGTTACTGATGAAGTTCCGGATGATAGAAAAGTTCTAAATATCTGAGGGGCCTGATAAGGAAAATCAGGCCTTAAATCTCGCCAGCCAGCGATATGATCAACCTGATGTTGTCGATCTGCCGTTCAGGAATATGTCATGTCAGTGAATTCAGTAAATCAACGCGCTTTTGCAACCCTTTCAGGAATACCTTATTTCAGCCAGTGGGAAGACCCTGACTGTGCTGCCGGAATTATTGCCGGTGAACTCGAACTGAGTGATATCAAACTATGGGCCCAGTCTGGCGCATCAACCCAGCAGGAATTTATTGAGTGGGCAAACCATGTTTGTGGGATGTGTTGCCTGAAAATGGTGCTGGCGGCGGTTTCCGGAAAAGTGGTGCCTGTTCTTAATCTGACTCAGCGCAGTCTGCCATATGGCGCGTATGTTCGTGATGGCGACAACATTAAGGGGTTGATTTATGCACCTTTTGTTGAGTATGTTCGCCAGGAGTTGGGGATGACCGCAGTAGTTAAAGTGGGAATTGCTGCAGAGGATATTGCTGCACAAATGGTAGATCACCGGTTCTTCATTGCCTCGGTGCATCCGTCGGTTCGTATTCCGGAGACTGTTCCGCCGCGTAAAGGCGGGCATCTGGTGCTGGTGACGCGTGCCGACAGGGAGTTTGTGACCTTTCATAATCCTTCCGGTCATGATATTTCCACACAACAGGATGTCACGTTACCGGTGAAAGTCTTCGCCCGCTTTTTTGCCGGACGGGGTATTTCGTTGGTTGAAAACGCTGAGTGAACGCAAGCGGCATGGCGAACATCATCCCGTTCGCCATGCTGTATCACTCCAGTCGCATTATCCACTCATCTTTCTGTTCGTCATACTTCTCCTTGTACAACACAGAGTGACGACCATCGACCACTGCCGGGACACTGGTGTGATCATCCCAGGCATCAAGTTGCATACACAAATCAGGATCTGATTTGCACGGGATGTGCACTTTATCGCCGCCTTTTGCTTCAGGCGTTGAGAGATGCGCATCGTCAATTTCGTAGCTACCAATTCTTATGCTCGATTTTCCCATCAGGTACCCCTTGCCAGAGTGACGCGAGTAATTTCAACAACATCAGGTATGACCAGTTGGTCGCCCTTATATGAGGATAGACGACAGCACAAAAAGTGCCACCTGAATTTTACTGCTGCATAAAACAGGCAAAAAAAAGAGGAGGGGAAGGTGAACCAGCCGCGCGGCAGATAGCGCACGACTGACTGTACAGAGGATTAAAGTTTATTGAATCTTACCGAGACGGGCATGGCATTAATCTGATTGCGACCGTTGTTTTTTGAGAGGTACAGCGCTTCATCAGCGGCACTCACAATATCCGACTGATCCTCAATGTCCGGATCCTGATCTGGCATATAGGTCGCAATCCCCTGGCTGATGGTGACGCGATTAAATTCACTGAAGCTGTGTTTGATGCCCAGCACTTCAATGGATTCCATAATATGCTGCGCCACAATCCACGCCCCTTTCAAATCCGTATCCGGCAGAATCGCGGCAAATTCTTCGCCGCCAAAACGTGTCACGACATCGGTGCTGCGTTTGAGTGATTTTCGTAATGTACGGGCGACCAGACGCAGACAGGCGTCACCGGAAAGATGGCCGTAGTGATCGTTAAAATGTTTGAAGTAATCGATGTCGATCATCACCACGGTCAGCGGCGTGCGGTTACGCTTGGCACGCATGTATTCATGGCTGAGCACTTTTTTAAATTCACGGCGGTTCGGCAATTTGGTCAGCGAGTCCGTGCGCGCCTGAATTTCCAGACGGCGGTTAGCTTTGACCAGTTTCAGTTCCAGCAACTTACGTTCATGCACATCTTCGGCGGTGCCATACCAGCGCTGAATGGAGCCGTCAGCGGCATAGCTCGCTGCGGCACGAATGCGCATCCAGTTCCAGCCGCGGTCTACGTGGCAGAAACGAACTTCAATATCCAGGGGGGCGCCGGTCTTCAGGCAATGTTCCCAGGTTTGTACGGCAGCACGGCGGTCTTCCACATGCATACTCTGGATCCACTTATCTGCCAGAATATCCTGTCGCGTCATGCCGGTAATCCGCTGGAAGCGCGAGCTGACGTCGTTGAGCAGACCGCGCGGATCGGCTGTCCACGGGATTTGCGGGTTCAGCTCAACCATATTGCGGTAATGCTCCTGGCTTTCACGCAGTGCTCTTTCCATACGTTTGAGGCTGGTAATGTCGGTCATCGCGACGGAAAGGCCATTAAGCTGATTCTGCGTATCACAGGCGGCTTTGATACGTACAAAGAAAACCTGATTCTTACCGGGAACGGAAAATTCGCGGTCCGGCGTGGTTTCATTCCGCTTCGCAAGTTCAAGTGCATTATTGAGCAACGGAGAAAGACCGGGCAGAAACACGCCGACTTTACGACCAATCGCTTCGTAAGGTTGTAAACCGATAATATTCGCCATGGCATCGTTTACGGTGACGTAGCGCATTTGCAGGTCGATAAAACACAGGCCGACCGGCGCATTGGAATAAATGGTTTCAAGCTGGAAGAGGCGCTGACCCGGAGCCTGATCAAGGCTGGTCAGGTTACGATCGATCCCCCGATAACCCCGGAAATTACCTTCGTTGTCAAACAGCGGAACACCGCTGGTTTCAAGAATGACTTCCGTCCCGTCAGGGCGAATATTACGGTTCAGCAAACCGCCGAATGGCGCGCGTCGTTCGACGATAGCAGCAAACTGCTCGCCAACCCGTTTGGCTTCATCAGGTGGCATGAAGTCAAAAGGCGTTTTGCCTAATACTTTTTCAGGTGGAACACCGAGAAACTCGATGCATTTATTGGAAGAGAAAACATAACGCCCCTGCGTATCGACTTCCCAGATCCAGTCAGAATTGTTATCGATGATATCCCGCAGGCTGGCCATTTGCTGTAATAGCAGCCCATCTGCTGATTCGAGTTTCATTTCATCCGACATGACACTTCTCCGACTGGCAGGTCTTTACTCAACATCAGGCATTAAGATTTATATCTGAAAATGATATATCACTAGCAATGTTATCTTGATGGCAATAATACATGTCACGGTAGGATTATTCCTACTTATAATTCAATAAATCTTTCTTGATAATATAAATAATTATCTACTATATTCGGCATAAAATGTTGCCTAAGTAAGGGTTCCATACACTTTGTCACCCCTATTTCACCTAAACACGACGTTGTACAGAATTCGCCAAAATGCTTGTCAGGATGAGTTTTTAATCGTTAAAGATAATGATTAGGTAGAATATTCTGCGCCATCACGATGATCTTATGGCACAGAAGTTTGCAAAAAGTTTAAATTAATTAATCGTTCGATAAGGTCTGCGGACGAACCGCGCCATCCCTGACCAGCTCACGCGGCAAACTATTTTTAATCCGGCTTCCGATTCGTTTCGCTAATCCCAACGGCTGGCCGAGCCATGTCACCAGACATTCATCTGCCGGTGGGGCAGTTTGCGGATAAATATCGACGCCCCGGAACCAGCTTTGCGCCAGTTCGTCGTCAATTTCAAAACGGTTTTTAGTTTCAGTATCGCTGAATGCCACCACGGCTTCGTGTTGCCAGCGGAAGCCTTTCGGAAAGCGTTCAGCCAGCCTGATACCAATACGCGAAAAGCGTACTTTCCCAAACAGCGGTTCCAGAACTGCCGGGAATATCCAGATCTCTTTGTCGCGTTGCCACAACGTATATTGTTTTTCCTGCCATAACAGTCCGGACTGACCGGCAGCTTTGATAATTTCTGCGCTGTCCTGACGGGAAAGCGGAGAGAAAGGGAAACGACCGACTTTGTATCCCGGAACAGGCAAGCGCGGTACGGAGTCCGTTTTGCGAAAACGCGCGACGAAGAAACCTTCACTGTCATAAACCTGAGGGAATACGTGCAGATAGCCTTCCTGCGTCACCGCTTTCCTCGCACCCGGGAATAAGTCTGCCAGCGATTCACTTTCCACCGCATCAGCATAAGTCTCGAGCAGCCACTGGCAGACCTGCTGGTTTTCCTGCGCATTAAGGGTACAGGTTGAATAAACCAGTACACCGCCCGGTTTCAGCGCATGAAAAGCGCTGTCGATCAGTTCACGCTGCGTGGCAGCAATTTCCGACACGCTGTTTTCAGACCAGTTGCTCATGGCATCAGGATCTTTACGGATAACGCCTTCGCCCGAGCAGGGGGCATCCAGCAGAATGGCATCGAAAGTTTCCGGTAATGCGGCACCAAATACGCGCCCGTCAAAGTGGGTGAGTGCTGTATTGCTGACACCGCAGCGGCTGATATTGGCGTGCAGAACTTTTACCCGGCTTGCGGAATATTCATTGGCAACGATGCCGCCCTGATTTTCCATCAGCGCCGCAATCTGCGTGGTTTTTGAACCCGGTGCGGCGGCGACATCCATCACCAGCGTCGGCTGAGTGCCATCAGCAAATAACGCAGTGACCGGCAGCATTGAGCTGGCTTCCTGAATATAAAACAACCCCGCAAGATGAGACAACGCATTGCCTAAACGCGATTCATCCAGTGCATGGCGGTTGATCCAGAAACCTTCGGTGCACCACGGCACAGGCTCTAAATCCCACTGATAACTGCCGGCCAGTGTAAGGAAATCTTCCACGCTGATTTTGAGGGTGTTGACCCGCAGGCTGGGGCGAAGAGGGCGCTGACAGGCAGCGATAAAATCTTCCATGCTCAGGCTGGCAGGCATGATTGCACGAGTGGCTTCCAGAAAAGCGGCGGGTAATTTATCAGCAAAACTGCTGGCAGTGGTGAGCTTTGACAAGAGTGCGGTTCCAGAACTGAATAAGTTTTCAGCCGCGGAGTTTAGCATATTTACCTGCGCAGGGAGGGGCTTCAGTCGTAACCAGGAAACGAAAAGGCCACCCGAAGGTGGCCTTGATGAAAATCATATTGGTTAATTTTTGGGGATTGCCGTTCCCCATTTCTGCCAGTCTTTTGGCGCTTCCGGATTGAGCAGGAAATGGTTGCCATTGCTGGCTTTCGGCGCCAGCGGCGTTGTCGGTGGGGTCGCAAAAGCGATACCGCCACGGATAAACTGCTGGAATGTGCCGCTTTTGAACACGCCGCCGGTCAGACCGAATTGAAGGTCATAACCGGATGCCAGCCAGAACACCGAGTTTTCGCGCACCAGATACTGGTATTTCTTACTGATCCTCAACGTCACGTTTACCCGGTCGGCCATCGCACCAAGGTAGAAGCCCGAGACCGTACCTACTTCAATGCCACGGAACAACACTGGCGTGCCGATTTGCAATGAACCGACTTCTGCTGCGTCAACAACAATGCCAAGACCGTCGGTGTAGCGGGAATCGGTAATGGTAGATTCCTGCAGGTCGAAATTACGCGCCGGAACGCCTTTGCCTGCTTCAACGTTGATATAAGGCTGGAGCAGGGTTTCAAGATTACTGACACCACCGGCTGAAATTTCCGGAGAAACAATCGAGAAGCGCGAACCGCGACGGGCGAAGTCGTTCACAAATTCCGGATATAACACGGCTTTGGCCGAAACCTGATTGAGCTGCGGATCGAGCTTCAGTGATTCGACCTGACCAATTGTGATGCCCAGATAGCGTATTGGCATGCCAGCAGAAAGCTTACTGGCATCATAAGTGTTCAGCGTTATCTGGCTGCCGACAGCGCGGGCCGCGGTTTCTGAATCATACAGAACCCGTTTCACGCCTTTACTGGTGGAGACACCTTCAAGATTATCAAAGCTGATGGCGCCTTTCAGCGCACGATCCAGCGGCGAGGCCTGAACGGTCAGACCGCTGCCATTGAGCTGCACTTTGGCACCACCTTCAGCCCAGAAAATGCTTTTCTCAGACAGAAGATTGCGGTATTGCGGCTGAATATACACATCCACTTCAAACTCGTTCGCTTTCGGGCGAACATTCACAATCTGCCCGACCTGGAATTTACGGTAAAGCACCACTGATCCTGCCTGAATATCTGGCAGGGTTTTCGCCGTCAATGTCAGTGTGGCACCTGGCTGATCTCCCTGAATACCTTCAGCGGCTTTTTCCGCGTTGCTGTAAAGCGGGTATTTCTGAACGGGTTCACCTTTACTGCCAGGAATGAGGCGGATACCCCCATCGACCCATTCCTGTGCGCTGGCACCCAACACTTCCATGCCATCAATACCCAGCTTCACATCCACGCGGCTGTTGACCACAAACTTGCTGTCTTTGTGCAGCAGATTTTTATATTCCGGCTTGATCGCGGCATTAAACAGGATGCCTTCATCAGTCAGCGTGCGGTCAATCACCGAGCCGACGTTGATACCGTAAAGCTTGATCGGCTGCCCCGCATCAATTCCATAGCTTTGCGGCGCAATCAGCTGAATCTTGACGGTACCGGGGTTCTGAAGCAGGCGCTGGTTACTGTCAAGCACCACGAAATGCTTTTGCGCTTCCCCATCGCCCGGGATCAGTTCCAGCGTATTACCCGTCAGTAACTGACTGATGTTAGCGTTGTTCAAACTAATTTTCGGGCTGTTCATTTCGATACGCGTCCCGGTACGCATCATGTCGATTACCGAAGGGTCGACAGTGAGTTTACCCGTAACTTTATTGTCGGGTTGCAAAGTGACTTTGGTCAGGGTACCGACCTGCAACCCTTGATACATCAGCGGTGTCTGTCCTTCTGACAAGCCGTTGCCGTTCGGCAAATCGAGATTGATTTCAACCCCACGCTGGCTCTGCGCCAGATCCGGATACAGCACGTAAGACTGGTCTGCTTTGGCCGGATTACCATCATTTGGCGAATCCATTGAAATGGCTCCGTTAACCAGCGCGGCCAGACTTTCCATTTGCACTTTCGCGCCACTCAGGCTGAAGTCGCCTTTAAAACCGGATACGTTCCAGAAGCGCGTGTTGTCTTTCACCAGACCGGCAAAACGCTTGTCGATCAGCAAATCAATCGTGACGCCGTCATTACCACTTTCAATGTCGTAATCGTAAACTTTCCCGATAGGGATTTTGCGGTAATACACCAGGGAGCCGGTGCTCAGTGAGCCCAGATCTTTTGAATGCAGGTGAATCATCAGCTCACCGGTATTCAGGCGGAATTTAGGCTGGGTATCGAGCGCGACGAAATGATCTTTCTCTTTGCCGGGTCCGGGCATCATACCGATATAGTTACCGCCCACCAGCGCATCAAGGCCGGAAACCCCGGCCAGTGAGGCTTTTGGCGTCACCAGCCAGAACTGTGTGCCTTCGCGCAGGGCGTCAGACAAATCGCTTTTGATACTGACTTTTACCTGAATGGTACGCAGATCTTTGGTCAGACTGATGGACTCTACTGTCCCAACCTCAACCCCCTGATAACGCACAGGAGTACGGCCCGCAACGATACCCGCTGCTGACTGGAAATCGATCGTGACAGTATTTCCACGCTCCTGATAGTTGCTGTAAATCAGCCATCCGGCGATCAGTAAAGCAATAAACGGCAGAAGCCAGAAAGGCGAAATCCGGCGCCTGTGTTTTATCCGTGCTTCAGTCGGTGTATTCGGCGTTTCCTGTTGCATGTGCATCCCAAATCAAGCGGCTATCAAGCCATTCAACGGCAAGAATGGTCAGAATTACGGCAGAGCCAAAGTAAAAGGCGGCCGGACCCATAGTAAAAGACAAAAGCTGGTCACGGTTTACCAGCGACATCATTAATGAAATAACAAACAAATCCAGCATCGACCAGCGTCCTATCCAGGTGACCAGTCGCAGTAAACGGATGCGCGTTTTCAGTCCCTGAATCGCTTTAAAATGGATGCTGAGTAACAGTGTCAGCATCACAATCACTTTAGTAAAAGGCACCAGTACGCTGGCAATAAACACAATTGCGGCAATCGGGATATTCCCTGAAGTGGCAAGCGAAACGACACCGGAGAAAATAGTGTCCTTCAGTTGCTGCCCGTTGGCGTAAATGATGGAAATCGGCAGCAAATTGGCCGGGATTAAAAACATCATGGCTGCAATCAACGCCGCCCAGGTTTTTTGCAGACTGTGTTTGTAGCGTCGTTGCATGGGAACATGACAGCGTGGACAGCGCCCGTGTTCATCCGGTAATCCGGTAAATTTACAGGCAATGCACAAACGCAGTGAAGACGGTACGCCCTTTGGCCTGCGCTGCGGATAAAACTCCTCCCACAGCTGCTCAATATTAAGATTAATCATCGTCATTGTGACCATCACAGTCATCATCAGATACGCGGCCAGTGCAACTCCGGCATTGATATCCGCATATTCTTTGACCTTGATGCTGGCGACCGCCATGCCAATCAGATAAATATCCAACATCACCCAGTCTTTCAGGCGGTCAAGCATCAGCAATACAGGTTTGAGATTCATCCCCAGCTTGCTGCCAAAATGCAGATAAAGAATTGAAACAGCGAGTGTCAGCGGCGCACCGATGGTGCAAAACGCGACCATACTTGCCGTGACCGGATCGCCCTGACGCGACATCTGCCAGATGCCTTCAAGTAGGCTGGCGTCAATACGCGTGCCAAGCAGACGGATGCTGATCAGTGGTTCGGTATAAGCGAAAGGCATCAGCAGCAAAATGCTGATGGCCATAGTGATCAGCCGGGGAAGGGAGCAAACTTTGCCTTTTTCCACTTTGGCGTTACAGCGCGGGCAATGTGCAGTTTGCGTCCGTTTCAGCGCCGGAAGCGAGAAAAGGTAATCGCATTCATGGCACCGCTGGTAGCGAACATGCGGTAACTGGACTGATATTGTGTTTATTTTCATAGTACCTGGAATAGTAAAGAATACCTGTTGTTACAATTACGCATCCCCGTTGGGGGGCAGACGAGGCCATCAGGCCAAGATCAGCCAGGTTTTTTTGACAAAATAACGTATTATGCGGTCGGCAAACAGTTATTGTAGGCGAGTCTTTTTGATGTCACACAGGATTAACCTTGTTCACATGGGCATTTAATGCTTATTTTATAGGGGTTAAGCACAACAGAACGGCTCAGTGCCCTTAGGTCATTATTGGTTACTACATGAATAAAGAAGCATTCTACACGGAATTAAAACGTGATTTGAACGCGTTGATCGCCGGAGAAAACAATTTTATTGCTACTCTGTCGAACGCAAGTGCCTTACTTTTTGAACGTCTTGATGGCGTCAACTGGGTAGGTTTTTATCTGCTGGACGGCACAACACTCGTGCTGGGGCCATTCCAGGGTAAAATTGCCTGCGTGCGTATTCCGGTAGGAAAAGGCGTCTGCGGTACCGCAGTAGCGGAAAATGCTGTACAGCGTGTGGGCGATGTTCATGCCTTCCCCGGGCATATCGCCTGTGATGCAGCAAGTAATGCCGAAATTGTTCTGCCAGTGGCCGTTAATGGCACAGTGATCGGCGTATTAGACATTGATAGCACCGTTTATCAACGCTTCGATGAAGCGGATGAACTGGGGCTGACAGAGTTAGTCAGCGGGCTTTGCCAGCATCTCGAAAGCTGCGATGCTGAAAAATATGTCAATCTGATCGTAAGTTGATCGTCGGATAACGTGGCATTTAATAATGGCGTCATTATAATGACGCCTGTTCATGCCTGCGCCGGTTGGCAAACCCGTTGTAATCAGGAAATTTCATGGAAAATCAACCTAAGTTGAACAGTAGTAAAGAAGTCATCGCCTTTTTGGCTGAGCGGTTCCCGCTCTGTTTTACCGCCGAAGGCGAAGCACGCCCATTAAAGATCGGTATCTTTGCGGATTTGGTCGCGCGCGTGCAAGGTGAAGAGAATCTGAGCAAAACTCAGTTACGCTCTGCTCTGCGCCTGTATACCTCAAGCTGGCGTTATCTGTACGGCGTTAAAGTCGGTGCAGAACGTGTTGATCTTGATGGTAATTCATGTGGCGTTCTCGAAGAACAGCACGTAGAACATGCCCGTAAACAGTTGGAAGAAGCGAAAGCCCGTGTTCAGGCACAACGTGCGGAACAACAGGCTAAACGTCGTGAAGCCGGTGAAACCGCTGAGCCACGTCGTCCACGTCCGGCCGCTAAAAAACCTGCGCCGCGTCGTGAAAATGCGCCCGCAGCTGTGGCTGGCCAGGAAAATCGCAAACCACGTACACCTCGCCCACCGCGTGAGGAAAAACGTGAACCGCGTCATGTGCCAGTAACAGACATTTCAAAACTGCAAATTGGCCAGGAAATCAAAGTCAGAGCAGGTCAGAGTGCGATGGATGCAACCGTATTGGAAATTGCCAAAGACGGTGTTCGCGTTCAACTCTCTTCGGGTCTGGCGATGATTGTACGCGCAGAACATTTGCAGTTCTGATACGGAGGCCAACTCAGGCATGAACAAATTTGTCAGATTAAGCGTTATTGCGGGTCTGTTAATGGCAGGAGCCGGGCTGGTGAACACCAGCTTTGCTGCGAACGAGAGTACACCGGTGACTCTCGCTCAACTTCCTAATTTAACGCAGGATCCGCAGGATGCAACGGTGAGCGAGCGTGTGACTGCTCGTTTTACCCGTTCACATTATCGTCAGTTCGACCTTAATGCAGATTTCTCAGCGAAAATCTTCGACCGTTACCTCAACATGCTCGATTATGGCCATAACGTATTAATGGCTTCCGATGTCGCACAATTTACTGATAAACGTGCCACCTTGGGTGAGGAACTGAAATCCGGTCAGTTAACTACCCCCTATGCCTTATTCAATCTGGCTCAGAAACGCCGCTTTGAACGTTATGACTATGCGTTAAAAGTGCTTGAGCGCCCGATGGATTTTACGGGCAACGACACCATTGAACTTGATCGCAGTAAATCACCGTGGCCGAAAGACCGCGCTGAGCTGGACAAATTGTGGGATGCGAAAGTCAAATATGACGAGCTGAACCTCAAACTGACCGGCAAGAACGATCAGGAAATTCGCGATGTATTGTCTAAGCGTTATCATTTTGCGATGAAGCGTCTGACGCAAAGCAACAGCGAAGATGTCTTCCAACTGGTCATGAATGCCTTCGCGCACGAAATTGATCCGCACACCAACTATTTATCGCCTCGCAGCACTGAACAATTTAATACTGAAATGAGCCTGTCTCTGGAAGGTATTGGTGCGGTCTTGCAAGGTGACGACGATTATACAGTCATCAATTCGATGGTTGCTGGCGGCCCGGCGGCCAAAAGTAAAGCCATTGCAGTGGGTGACCGTATTGTGGGTGTGGGTCAGGTTCAGGCAGGAAAACAGACTCCGATCGTTGATGTGATCGGATGGCGTCTCGACGATGTGGTTGCGTTAATCAAAGGGCCAAAAGGCAGCAAAGTCCGTTTGCAGATCTTGCCAGCGGGTAAAAATGCCAAGAACCATGTGATTACGCTGACCCGCGAGAAGATTCGTCTCGAAGATCGCGCCGTCAAAATGACCATCAAAAATGTTGGCGCTCAAAAAGTCGCTGTGATGGACATTCCTGGCTTCTATGTTGGCCTGACAGATGACGTCAAAGTGCAGTTGCAGAAAATGGCTAAGCAGAACGTTAACAGCCTGGTTATCGATCTGCGCACCAACGGAGGGGGGGCGCTGACGGAAGCTGTTTCGCTGTCCGGTCTGTTTATCCCAAGTGGTCCGGTGGTTCAGGTACGCGATAATAATGGTCGCATCCGTCAGGACAGTGATACTGATGGCGTCGTTTACTACAAAGGCCCGCTGGTGGTTCTGGTTGACCGCTTCAGTGCTTCGGCATCAGAAATCTTCGCCGCCGCTATGCAGGATTATGGCCGTGCGTTGATTGTCGGTGAGCCGACCTTCGGTAAAGGTACGGTTCAGCAGTATCGTTCACTGAACCGTATTTACGACCAGATGCTGCGCCCTGAATGGCCTGCGCTCGGTTCTGTGCAATACACTATCCAGAAGTTCTATCGCATCAATGGCGGCAGTACTCAGCGTAAAGGGGTTACCCCGGATATCCTGATGCCAACCGGTATTGAATCGATTGAAACCGGCGAGAAGTTCGAAGATAACGCACTTCCGTGGGATAGTATTAATGCGGCAACCTACACCAAATTAGGCGACATGAAACCGTTCCTGCCTGAATTGCTGAAAATGCATGAAGCCCGTATTGCGCAAAATCCTGAGTTCCAGTACATCCAGCAAGATATCGCGCGTTACAAGGCGCTGAAAGACAAACGTAACATTGCCTCTCTGAATTACGCCCAGCGTGATAAAGAAGATAAAGAGGATGATGCACTGCGTCTTAATCGCCTGAATGAACGCTTCAAGCGTGAAGGCAAGAAGCCGCTGAAATCTCTCGACGATCTGCCGAAAGATTATGTTGCTCCGGATCCTTACCTTGATGAAGCTGACCATATTGCTGTCGATCTCGGTAAGCTGGAAAAGTCTCAGGTTGATCAGGCCCCGGCAAAATAATTCTGGTGACAGACTGACTAAAAGCGCACTCCGGTGCGCTTTTTTTATGCGGTGTTTTTCTGAATAACATCGGTATTTCAGCCCTGTCTGTAAAAGCAAACGCTTCAAAATGTAAAGTATTGTGAATTCAGGCCTTCAGAACGCATGGAGTCTTGAATCCTGATAAGAAGCCCATAGGATCAGTACAGCCCGGCATGCTATGTGCCGGTGGTATGACTCGCTAATAACAATGAAGTAACAATGAGGAAGTGAAATTTTATGATGCGTATAGCGTTGTTCCTGCTGACTAACCTGGCCGTTATGCTGGTATTCGGGCTGGTACTTAGCCTGACCGGCATTCAGCACAGCAGCGTGCCGGGGCTGATGATCATGGCCGGGCTATTTGGCTTCGGTGGCGCAATTGTCTCATTACTGATGTCGAAATGGATGGCGTTACGCTCAGTGGGGGGGGAAGTCATTGAGCAGCCGCGTAACGAAACTGAGCGCTGGTTGATGGACACCGTGCGTCGCCAGTCTCAGCAGGCGGGCATTGCGATGCCACAGGTCGCGATTTATCACGCACCCGATATTAACGCCTTCGCCACGGGCGCACGTCGCGATGCCTCTCTGGTGGCGGTGAGCACCGGATTGCTGCAAAGCATGAGTCAGGACGAAGCCGAGGCGGTTATCGCCCATGAAATCAGCCACATTGCGAACGGCGATATGGTAACCATGACGCTGATTCAGGGGATCGTGAATACCTTCGTGATCTTCATTTCACGTATTATTGCGCAGGTGGCCTCGGGCTTCCTTTCCGGCAACCGTGATGGCGAAGAGAGCAGTAACGGCAATCCGCTGATTTATTTTGCCGTGGCGACCGTGCTTGAACTGGTCTTCGGTATTTTGGCCAGCATCATCACGATGTGGTTCTCACGTCACCGTGAATTCCATGCGGATGCCGGTTCTGCAAAACTGGTGGGCCGTGAAAAAATGATTGCTGCGTTGCAGCGCCTTAAAACCAGTCATGAACCGCAGGAAGCGGGGAGCATGATGGCGTTTTGCATCAACGGTAAATCGAAGTCATTCAGCGAGCTGTTTATGTCCCACCCGCCACTCGACAAGCGTATCGAAGCGCTGCGCAGTGGTGCATACATCAAGTAATTTATTTCAAGCAATGCTGAACAAAAAGCCCGGCTACTCTGCCGGGCTTTTTCATATCAGGATTTCAGATTTTCCGATTCCTTCTGGCTGCTGGTTTTCTGCGTCATCCTCAGTAAACTGACCAGCGCGCCGGTTCCGGCCAGCATTCCTGCAAGGATCAGTGATGCGTGAGTGCCATGCTGTGGGAACAGGTTAAACATCAGAGCAACCATCGCCGCGCCGGTTGTCTGACCCAAAAGACGCGCAGTGCCCAGCAGTCCGCTCGCGCCGCCACTACGGTTTCGCGGGGCTGAACTGATGATTGTGTGATTATTCGGCGACTGGAATAACCCAAAGCCGGCACCACACAGCAACATGCGCCAGATAATGTTCAGATGCGAAGGCTCTGATGGCAGTAATGACAGGGAAAAGAGCCCGAATGAGAACACGATCAGACCAATCCCGCCCAGCATTCCCGGATGGAAGCGCTCAACCAGACGGCCGGCGATCGGCGCCATCACCATCGTCGCCAGCGGCCACGGCGTGAGCAGAAGGCCTGTTTCCACGGAATTCAGACCGAGAGTGTTTTGCAGGAAGAAGGGCAGTGAAACAAAAGCCAGCATCTGGGCGCTGAAAGAACACAGCGAAGTGCCCAGAGACATACTGAAAATAGGAATGCGCAATAAATCGATCGGCAGCAGCGGGAAAGGCTGGGAAAGCTGACGGCGTACGAAGAACCAGCCGATGATCAGGAGGGCAATGACTTCGCTCAGGATCAACATAGGGTTCTGACCTTGCGCAAATCCACTGATGGCGCTGATCAGCAGGCCAAAGGTCAGGGCATTCATCACGCTGCTGATGATATCAAAACGCTGACCCTGACTTCGCGTCGAGTTCGCCGGTAAAAACTTCAGACCGAGTATCAGAGCCACAATACCAATCGGAACGTTGATGGCAAACAGCCATTGCCAGGAGGCTACCGACAGAATACCGGCGGCAATGGTGGGTCCGGCCGCTGCCGAGACGGCAACGATAAGTGCATTAATACCGACACCACGTCCTAAGAAACGCTGCGGATAAATAATACGTATCAGCGCGGTATTTACACTCATGATCGCTGCCGCACCGAAACCTTGTAACACACGGGCGACAGTCAGTGTCATCAGTGAATCCGACAAGGCGCAAAAGAGCGAGGTGATACTAAATACCAGCAAACCCGTCTGGTAAATACGGCGGTAGCCGAATATGTCGCCCAGTGACGCCAGAGAAAGCAGAGAAATCGTGATCGCCAGCTGATAGGCGTTAACCACCCAGATAGAGGTTGCCGGGCTGGCATGGAAATCATTAGCGATGGTGGGCAGTGCGACATTAGCGATAGCGCCATCCAGTACAGAAACGGTAATACCCAGCGCAATGGCCAGAATGGCACCATATCGTTGTGGAATGGGTAATCCGTCAGCAGGTGTAGAAGTCATGAGTTCTGTCAGTGCGTAGTCATCAGAGAGGGGAATATTACTACGCTAATTAACGTAAAGTGACAATTGTCACATGATGTAATGAATTTTTTATCTCTCTGTCGGGAATGAAACTGGCTTAACAGTTCTTACATTCTTGATCAATGGGTTGATTGCTTCTCAGCGATGCTTGCCAGTATAATAAAAACCACGTTCTATTTTTTTTGAAACAAACTCAACGCGAGCAGGTAATACACCCTATGGCTATCGCAGATCTTGATAAGCAACCCGATTCCGTCTCCTCAGTCCTGAAAGTTTTTGGCATTTTACAGGCGTTGGGGGAAGAGCGTGAGATTGGCATTACTGAACTTTCTCAGCGCGTAATGATGTCTAAAAGTACGGTCTACCGTTTTCTTCAGACCATGAAATCCCTGGGTTATGTCGCACAGGAAGGAGAATCAGAGAAATATTCCCTGACGCTCAAGTTGTTTGAACTGGGTGCCAAAGCGTTGCAAAACGTCGATCTGATCCGCAGCGCTGATATTCAGATGCGCGAATTGTCCCGTCTGACCCGCGAAACGATCCACCTCGGTGCACTGGATGAAGACGGGATTGTCTACATCCATAAAATTGATTCGATGTACAACCTGCGCATGCATTCGCGTATTGGTCGCCGCAATCCGCTGCACACCACCGCAATCGGTAAAGTGCTGCTGGCATGGGGCGATAAAGCAGAAGTCAGCGCGCTGTTGCAGGAAATTGAATTTACCCGCAGCACTGAAAATACCATCATGAATGCTGCCGATTTGCAGACTGCGCTGGATCAGGTTCGCGCGCAGGGTTTCGGCGAAGACAATGAAGAGCAGGAACAAGGGCTTCGTTGTATCGCAGTTCCGGTATTCGACCGCTTTGGCGTGGTGATTGCTGGTTTGAGTATTTCTTTCCCGACGATTCGTTTCTCCGAAGAAAGCAAAAGTCATTACGTAGAAATGCTGCATACTGCCGCGCGGAATATTTCAGAGCAAATCGGTTTTCACGACTATCCGTTCTGAATAATCGCGTTCTGAGTGATTGCGGAATTTCAGCCATAAAAATCTATGGTCACCCCCGTTTTTGCAACGTTGATTTTGATTTATGATGGGCTTGCTTAAATCTATACGGCGTCTGATGGGCAACCTTACGTTGCCCGCGCCACGATGAAGTCCGCGCCTGCAGAACCTTAAAAAACGGACGGCTTCAAAGAGCCATTTTTTATGTCAGGTTCATCCGCAGGTCGCTGTGCCGTTCATGTCATCAATAATCGGTCGTCGCAAAACCAGAAAGTCACTGCGTAATGCCTAAGAGCTAACAGTTCGTCCCTGTTGGCTCTTTTTATTGGATAAAAGCTGTACGATGGGTTGTCACCGACCAGGCTATTCGGGCCAGTTTGTTGGCTAACCCGCAGGCCACTACGTTCGAGTGATGCCGCGAGAGCTGGGCCTTCACCCAGTCAGCCAGCCGCCCCTGATTGTGTTCAAGTCGTTGCATAAAAGCGCGAGCGCATTGCACCAGAAGACGTCGCAGATTTTTATCCCCGCGCTTACTGATGCCCATTAGCGTACTTTTACCGCCAGTGCTGTACTGACGTGGGACTAACCCCGTCGATGCAGCAAAGTCCCTGCTGCTGGCATAACTTTTTCCATCGCCAAGCTTCGTGGCTAAAAGGCTTGCCGTGATAAGTCCAACGCCGGGGATAGTCAGCAAGCGCTGCGCGGTATCGTCATCCGCCATGTGGGTTTTTAACTCTTGTTCGAGTTCTTCAATCTGTTCAGGGAGGTAGGCATAATGCTGATGGAGACGCATAAGTAATCGCGCTAAATAAGGCGGCAGTTCGTGCTCTTCAAGCACCGCGGCAAGACGCCTGATAACCGCGATGCCGCGCGGCATGCTAATGCCAAACTCCAGCAGGAAAGCGTGCATCTGGTTGGTGGTTTTAACGCGGTCTCTGACGATTGCGTCACGGACGCGATGAAGCGCCGACATAGCCTGCTGGTCTTCGGTTCGCGGAGTCACGAAGCGCATAGAAGGTCGTGATGCGGCTTCGCAGATAGCCCCGGCATCAATGAAATCGTTCTTATTGCTTTTAACGAAGGGTCGGACAAACTGAGGAGAGATGAGCTTCACCTGATGCCCGAACTGGCTGATGTGCCGGGCCATAAAATGGGCGCCCGCACAGGACTCCATAACAACGGTAGAAGCGGCACAAGTAGAGAGAAAGGCGGTTAACGGGTTGCGGGAAAACTTCTTACGTAGCAATGCATTACCGTTTTTATCCTGAGCGTGGACATGGAACGAATGCTTGCCGAGATCAATACCGATGAGCGTAACGTTTTGCATGATGATCCCCTTCAGAAAGAAAAACACCCTGTCAGCGTACCGCTCACAGGGTGGGGGTGACCATCTTATTAAGCGCCTCCCGGAGGAGGCGTTCGTCAGCCCTCATCAGACGCTTGCGCGTTTACTGAGCAGAAGCCAGTTCAGGTTGTTTCTCATCAGTTTCACGATCCAGCGTCATGCGGTGCAGTTTAGATGCAGTGACCAGCATCAGCACAGCAATCACAGCGGTTGCAATACCAATCTGCAGGAACACGTGGCTATAAATTGCCAGTGAAGCATGCGCGTCATCAATGTCAGCAGGCACGGCAGTCAGATTGGCCACGTAACCCGCGATAATTGCAGCGGCTGCGGTGGTCAGGAACCAGGCACCCATGATGAAGCCCATCAGACGCTGCGGAACCAGTTGAGCAACCATCGCCAGACCCAGACCGGAAATCATCAGTTCGCCGATACTCTGCAGCGCGTAGCTCAGTACCAGCCAGTTTACTGACACAATGCCTTGCTCATTCGCCAGGCTCGCACCCCACGGCAGCACCAGGAACGCACCGGAACACAGCACCATACCCATCGCAAACTTGTGCGGCATTGGCATACGGTCACCGACCTTGGTGTAGACAGCTGCCAGAACCGGGCTGGCAACCATGATCCAGAATGGATTCAGCGCCTGGAACTGCTCAGGCTGGAAGCTGATACCCAGCAAATCGTGGCCTACGTTGTGGATAGCGAAGAAGTTCAGCGACGTTGGCATCTGGCTGTACAGCACGAAGAACACCACCGCTTCCATCATCAGCAGGAACGCCACAATCATCTTCCGGCGGGCGATGCCTTTCATTGAGAACGTTTCTTTCGCAAACACAATAATGATACCGACGGAAACCACACCCAGAACCATACGTGCGATGGTTTGGTTATGCAGTAACCAGCTTGACAGGAACACCAGCGCGACAACACCGACCAGCACCATCAGCAGTTTTTTGAACTGCAGCGGCGCGAAGTCTGGTTTTGACCCCTGACGTTTGACCCATTTGCGGCAGAACAGGAAGTTCACGATGGTGATCAGCATACCCACAACGCTCAGGGAGAACGCGACACTCCAGCCGTACTTCGCGGCCAGCCATGGTGTTGCCAGCATGGAGAAGAACGAACCGATGTTCACCGACATGTAATACATGGTGAATGCGCCATCGAGACGCGGGTCATCTTTTTCGTAGCAGGTAGAAAGCAGTGAGGATGGATTTGCTTTAAACAAGCCGCTACCGACGGCGATAGTCGCCATACCCAGATAAACCCAGAAAATTTCATGGCCGGAATAGGCAACGAATGAATAACCCAGCGCCAGCACAATCGCGCCAAGCACGATCACGCGTTTTGAACCCAGCACTTTATCGCCCAGCCAGCCGCCGATAGCGACGAAGCCATAGACCAGCGCACTGAATGATGAGAACAGGGTGATGGAGTCGGCTTCACTCAGGCCAAGCATTTTGACCAGGTAAACCGCCATGATCCCTTGCAGGCCGTAGTAACCGAAACGTTCCCACAATTCGATGGAGAAGATCAGGTAAAACGCTTTTGGCTGTTTGAAGGCGTTAAGACTCACGCTTTCATTGTTTGGTGTTTTGTTTGCAGTTGACACTCGTACCTCTGTTTATTCCTTCCGGCCGTATGTGGCGGAAACGCATAAGTGGCGCGAAATAAGCACCCTTTGCATTGTTATAAGATGGGATGACGGCAAGTAATGTTCACTATCTTCGTAAATGTGGCAAGGAGTTTGACATATGCTGTTACATTTAACTTATCCGACGTGATTAAACTATGTTCGAAATGTTATGCAGAATTAATGTTTATGTTTTCTAAATAGACAATATGAATATGTTGCACGAATTGTAATCACTACTCTTATAGTGCCATTGTTTTACAGGGAAATACTTAAGTGGTTTATTTGTCTGATTTGGCGTGAATATGTAGTGAATATCTCTGGGGTGTTGTGCTTTATATGGTGGTTTATGAATGGCTTGTTTGCTGCTGAAGACGCAACCAGAACGGCGCACAGTGTAATGTGATCAGTTTCTCGTTTTAACACTAAATTTTCGATTGAAAATAAGATTAATACGACTTATGCCGGTTAGGTGGCGCAGGTATTTACAATTGGCATCACCGGCAGGGGAATATCCTGCCGGAATGAGGGGAGAAAGAATGAAGGTAAACAGGTGAAGAACTACTGATTCAGGGTATCGCCCAGCGTCTGAATCAGACGGTTTGACCAGCTGAACAGCGCCGCAGTCAGCAGAATATCCAGAGATTGTGTTGCCGTATAACCTGCATCAGACAAACTATGCAGCTGGCGTGCATCAAAACGTTCCGGGGTACGGGTCAGGGCGACCACCGTTTCCAGCAAGGCAATCTCTTTTTTGTCTTGCAGATTTTTCGACAGCGTATCAACGGCATCATCGCGATGATTTTCTGCGAATAATTCGTTAATCAGCATCTCATTCCCACCCGCTTCAAGATACAAACGTCCGTGGATCCCGGCGCAATACAGACAACCGTTTAGCTGCGACGTGGCTACGGCAGCCAGTTCACGCCACGCGGCTACCGGCTGCGCACCTGACTGCATAATATTATTAAATACTGCAGAAAATTCGCTCAGCGCGTCGGCGTCATGCACCAGCAATGTATAGAAAGAGGAAGAACGCGCATCTGGCGCGATTAAATCCAGTACATCCTGCTGATGCTGGCTGGCATTTTCCGGTACCACTTCAGGTAAACGCGACGTCCATTGCAACATCGCCAGTGAAAACCCTTTCTGCCCGCAACCTTCCGGCGAAGGAAATCCTGGCAATACGGCGGCGGCGCGACCACGTAAACCATTCAGAACCGCCAGTACGCGTGCCTGATAGCTGACAAAGCCAATCACTTGCGTAAAGGTCACGATATCGCGCGTGCTGAAACCCACGTCATAAAGCTGATGCAGCATCGGTGCAGTAATCAGGGTTGGCTGGGTTGCGAGTAATCGTGCGAACTGGGTAATGTGGGTCTGGCGGATGTTACTTTCACGGGAGGCGTCAGGGCTGGGAAGCGGGGCGAGACGGGCAGCGTAATGGCTACAAAGTGTCTGTACACCGCTGACCTGTGCCACCGTCAGCGCACTACTGAGACGGTCATACAAGGATAATGTTTCGGTACGTGAAACCTGCAGATTGTCAGGAAACAGTACCTCATAACAGGCGCGGGAAGCCCTCAATAGTCGCTGGCGGTCGTTAAGTAACTGGCGAAGTGTCGGGTCAAGTTGAGCATCAAGGCCCAGCAGAAAGCGATCCTGTACCAACGCAGCGTGCGGATCGAGCGGCAGATGACCATATTGGCTGGATTGTGTTTCATGATACCAGCCGCTGTGCGCGGCCTTGCGTTGTTGTTCCATGAACGGGTCCTTTCTTCAAGCCTGCTACTCAGGCAAATTATCAGACCCTATCGTTGCCGATACTGCTGCCGATATAAAATAATGTTAAGCGATAAATCATATCGAAAAGGAATAGAAGAGGGTGGATTTGCATAATAAAGAAAACGGCATCAGTTTCCTGACACCGTTCAGGGGGTGAATCTGCCTGTTTATTATGCAGAAGGGGCGTTAATTACCGTCACGACGCCAGGCATCAGCAGTCAGCGCTTCGCCAAAGTGACTCGAAATCAACCGTTTGGTGAGGTCATGCAGCGGTGCCGCCAGAACTTCGGCCGTATTTCCGCGTTCCACCACCTCGCCTTCGTGCATCACCAGTACCTGATCGCTGATGTGTTTCATCATGCCCAGATGCTGCGTCACGTAGATGTACGAGATGCCCTGTTTTTCCTGTAATTCGAGCATCATATTGATGATTTGTGAACGCATCGACATATCCAGAGACGCCAGCGCTTCATCAGCCACGATCACTTTGGGTTGCAGGATAAGTGCACGTGCCAGTGCCACGCGCTGCTTCTGACCTGACGCCAGCATATGCGGGTAATAATTGGCGTGATCGGGCAGCATGCCGACCAGCCGCAATGTCTGGTTGATGCGTTGTTCGCGCTGTTGTGCATCCATTTCGCTGTTCAGTCGCAGGGGGGCTTCGAGTAACTGCCCGATACGCTGACGTGGATTAAGTGAGGTGCTCGGGTCCTGAAAAATCATGCGGATTTGCTGGCTGCGGAAACGATAATCACGAAACGTCAGCGGATGATCATCAATCAGAATTTCGCCGTCGCTCGGCTCGACCATGCCGGAAAGCATTTTAGCCAGCGTCGATTTGCCCGAACCATTCTCGCCGATGATCGCCAGCGTTTGTTTTTCGCGCAGGGTAAAGCTGACCGGTTTCACGGCCTCGAGATTCATCTTGCGGAACAGTCCGGTGCGATAACGGAACGTTTTGCTCAGATTACGGACTTCGAGCAGGGTTTCGCCCATTATTGCTCCTCCATGTTCAGCGGGAAGTGGCAGGCGTAAGCATGTGTTTTTGCCAGACGCAGGCGCGGCGTTTCGATGCATTTTTTCTGCGCGTAAGGGCAGCGTGGCCCCAGACGGCAGCCAATCGGCAAATGTTCCAGCGAAGGAATGGCACCTGGCAGCGTATTCAGACGGCTTTTATGTGGCAGTGAGCGGCCAAAATCAGGCATCGCGCGGATGAGCGCCTGCGTATAAGGATGATGCGGCGTGGCCAGCAATTCTTCACACGCTGCGCTTTCAACCGTTTGTCCGCAATACAACACGTTGATACGGTTCGCCCATTTGCTCATCATTTGCAGGTCGTGGCTGATCAGTAAAATGGTGGTGTTATTGTTCTGGTTGAGTCGCGCCAGCAGGCGGAAAATCTGCGCCTGCGTCGTCGGCTCCATGGCGTTAGTCGGTTCATCGGCAATCAGCAGACGCGGCTGATTCGCCAGCGCGATGGCGATCATCACTTTCTGGCACTCGCCTTCGGTCAGTTCATACGGATAACTGGCCATAACGTCTTTGTGATCTTTAATACCGACGCGGTGCAGCAGCTCGATGGCGCGTTTTTTGCGCCACTTCCAGCGCTGATACCAGCGGCCTTTGTAGGTCCAGCCGGGAATGGCCTGAATCAGCTGGCGGCCGATGCTTTCAGAAGGATCCAGACAGGACTGCGGCTCCTGAAAAATCATCGACACATTTTGCCCGACCAGTTTACGTCGCTCGCGTGGCGTCAGTTGCAATAGCTCGATGTTATCAAAGCGCATCCGGTCCGCCGTCACGCGCCAGTTGTCTTTGGTAACGCCACAAATCGCCTTGGCAATCAGGCTTTTACCCGAACCGGATTCGCCCACCAGCCCGCGAATTTCCCCGGCGTTGAGCGTCATACTGACGCGATCCACAGCTTTGACCGGGCCATCGGCGGTCATAAATTCAATGGTCAGATTGCGGATATCGAGTAACGGCATTATTCCACTCCCGCATTAATCGCCCGACGCACACCGTCACCCAGCAGGTTGATCAGCAACACGCTGATAAGAATGGCGGCGCCCGGCAGCATGACTGTCCACGGCGCGACATACACCAGCTCCAGCGAATCGCCGAGCATGGCTCCCCATTCCGGTGACGGCAGTTGTGCGCCCAGATCCAGAAAGCCTAACGCGGCGATATCCAGAATCGCCATCGACAGTGCGCGGGTAAATTCCGTTGCCAGCACCGCAACGATATTTGGCAGAACAGCGTAACGCAGAATCTGCCAGGTGGAGGCACCATCGAGTCGTACGGCGACCACATACTCTTTTTCCAGCTCATCATGCACGGCGCTGTAAATCGTGCGCGAAATGCGTGGCAACAGCGCCAGCCAGACGGCCAGCATCGCATGCTCAAGTTTCGGCCCGATAAACGCGACGACGACAATCGCCAGCAGCAGGGAAGGGATAGACAGCAGCGTATCGAAAATATGGTTCAGAATGGCCGATTTCAGGCCACGGCTGATCCCCGCCAGTACGCCGATGATCACACCACATAAAGACGCCGCGAGGGTTATCACCAGTGCGCCGCCAATCGTCGGCGCAGCGCCTGTAAGCATCCGGCTGAGTAAATCGCGGCCAAGATCGTCAGTGCCGAGGAAGAACGACACATTGCCGTAGCGCGACCAGGAGGGCGGCAACAACTGATAACCAAGGAATTGTTGATCGAGCGCGTAAGGCGCTAATAAATGGCCAAATATGCACAGCAATAACAAGCCGAGCACGCCGTAGAAACCGATCATCGACAGTGTGTCGCGATAGAAAATCCCCCACGTATGGCGCAGAGGACTCGGAACCTGTTTTTCGCGGTATACATTATCGAAGGGCATACCATTCCTTATGTTTCAATGGATTCATCAGTGCGCCCAGAATGTCTGAAAGCACGTTAACCACAATTACCAGCGAGCCAACGACCATCACACCGGCTGAAATCGCCGCGTAATCCTGCTGACGGATAGCGTTAATCAGCCATCGCCCGATGCCTGGCCAGTTAAAGACCACCTCAGTAATCATCGCCAGCGTCAGCATGGTCGAAAATTGCAGGCCGAGCTTGGGAATAATCGGCGGCAGCGCGTTGTGTAATACATGGCGACGGATAATCGTAAAGCGTGATAAACCGCGCGTTGCGGCGGCTTTCACATAGTTTTTCTCCAGCACATCGTCGGTGGAAATGCGCATCAGGCGGATCACTTCGGTCGTCGGCGCAACGGCCAGCGCGGCGATCGGTAAAATCATATGGCGGATAGCGCTCATGATCATCTCATGGCGGTATGGCGAATCAGAAAGCCACGCATCAACCAGCGTCAGGCCGGTGACACTTTTCAACTGATAGAGTAAATCCAGGCGACCGGAAACCGGCAGCCAGCCCAGTTGCAGCGAGAAGAACAGCATCAGCAGTACCGCCAGCCAGAACACCGGAATGGAAAAGCCGAGCAGGGCGATGCTGCTGATGGCGACATCCGGCCATTTTCCACGCATCACTCCCGCCAGAATGCCCAGCGGGATCCCGACGACTAATGCCAGCGCAAAGGCCAGCACGCACAATTCCATCGTGGCCGGGAAAACCGCTTTCAACTGATAAGAGATGCCTTCGCCGTTGATACTCGACACACCGAAATCAAACTGGCAAAGACCCGCAAAATAGAAGTGGTAGGCGTCCCACAAGGACGCGCCGCGCAGTGGCGCATTCGGCGTGAAATAGCTCAGGCTGAACGCCACAAGGCTCAGGAAGAACAGGGTCACCAGCAGCAGCAAAATGCGGCGTAACGTAAAGATAATCATGGAACTTTCCTTCCTTCATTATCACGACTTTTTTCATCATCACGGAAGACGCCGGCAAACGAGGAGTTGCCAAACGGGCTCAGTACCAGCCCTTTGATGTCGTAACGGTAAGCCTGAAGACGCAGGGAAGACGCCAGTGGCAACACCGGCAGTTCCTGCTCAAGGATTTTTTGCGCCCGCTGATAAAACTCAATACGCTGGGAAAGTTGCTGTGACAACAGCCCCTGACGCAGCAATTCATCAAATTCCGGGTTACACCAGTGAGCATAGTTGGTCTGCGAATGAATCGCTGCACAACTGAGCATGGGGCGGAAGAAACTGTCCGGGTCATTACTGTCCGTTGACCAGCCAGACAGCGTCAGGTCGTGATTCATCTCCATCAGCTTGGCTTCCTGGAAACGTCCCTCGACCGGGACAATGGTGACTTTAATCCCTACCTGTCCCAAATCGGCCTGGATCAGTTCGGCGGTTTTCAGCGGGCTGGGGTTAAAGGACTGCGACGCCGTCGGCACCCATAAATGCAGGTTGAGCTTTTCCTGCCCGAGGTCTTTCAGGATTTGCTTCGCTTTATCCGGATTGTATTCCGTTACCTGCGCGTTGCTGTCATAAGCCCAGGACGCACGCGGCAAAATAGACGCAGCGGTTTCAGCGGTGCCGTAATAAATCGACTGCATCAGGCGCTGATTGTTGATCGACAGCGCCACCGCCTGACGGATACGCGGATCATTGAGCGGGGCTTTGTTGGTATTGAAAGCCAGGTAGGCAACGTTCATCCCCGGGCGCAGGGAAAGACGCAAGCGCGGATCCTCACGTAGTATGGACAGCTGACTGGCCGCCGGATACGCCAGCACATCACATTCACCGGTCAGCAATTTCGACAAACGCCCGGTGCCGCCAACGCCCATATCAATCACCACCTGTGCCATACGCGGTGTGCCTTTCCAGTACTGTCCGTTGCGCGCCAGCCGCACATATTGCCCGGTACGGTATTCACCAAGCTGGAACGGGCCGGTGCCTACCGGCTGGCGATCAATCTCTTCTTCGTTGCCGGATTTGATGAGATTCGCGGCATATTCAGCCGAAAGCACCGGTGCGTAATGCGTGGCAAGATGCCAGAGAAAAGAAGCGTCAGGATTATTGAGGCGAAACTCAACGGTATAGTCGTCCAGTTTTTTGATGCTTTTCACCGCATGGGCAAACTGCAGGCTGTCGAAATACGGATATTCTTCACCGTTTACAGCATGGTAGTGATTATTCGGGTCGATGATGCGCTGGAAGCTGAACACCACATCGTCGGCGTTCATCTTGCGCGACGGTGAAAACCAGCCGGTTTTCTGGAAAGGCACATCTTTGCGCAGATGGAAACGGTAGGTTGCGCCATCATCCAGCACTTCCCAGCTTTGTGCCAGTTCGGGGATCAGGCGATAGGTATAAGGGTCGACATCCAGCAGGCGGTCATATAACTGTGCGGCCAGCGTATCAATGATCAGCCCGCTGCTGGCTTTCTGCGGGTTAAAGGTATTGACCATGCCGTTAACACAATAGACAAAGCCGCTCTGGCGAATATCTTTCACCGGCGCACTGACGACTGGCGGGCTGGCGTGTGTTGGAGCAGTCTCAGCAAAAACTGTCGTGGACAAGCCACTCAGTAAAATCATCCACAAAGTTAGACGACGCATAAAGGCTTCAAAGTTAAGGTGCAATAGCTTAAGTGTACCGTACTCTGCGAGGTACCCCAATCCATTGAGCAAATCAGCGTGCGGGACTGCGGCACTTCGCGCAAAAACCGTTCGTTTCCCGGCAAAAAAAGAGCATGTATCAATAAAACCCTTGAAATTGGATTGCTATTGTTATGTTATATTATAACAATAATCGCAGGCGAAGTATTCCTGCACTGTCCTGAGATATGAGGTTAATGATGTCCTTACTCCCTGTTACCGTGCTGTCCGGTTTTCTTGGCGCAGGTAAAACTACCGTTCTCAACCACATTCTGAACAACCGTCAGGGATTGCGCGTGGCGGTGATCGTCAATGATATGAGCGAGGTGAATATTGACGCCGCACTGGTCGCCAGTGAAATCACGCTCGACCGTCAGCAGGAAAAACTGGTGGAAATGAGCAACGGTTGCATCTGCTGTACCCTGCGGGAAGATTTGCTGATTTCAGTGCGTGAGCTGGCACAGGCCGGACGTTTTGATTATCTGCTGATTGAATCGAGTGGTATTTCAGAACCGCTGCCGGTGGCGGAAACCTTCACTTTCGAAGATGAAAACGGTGAAAGTCTGTCGCAGTTCGCACGACTGGATACGCTGGTGACCGTGGTCGATGGCGTCAACTTTATGCAGCAATATCAGGAAGCGCGCAGTGTGCAGGAGGCCGGTGAAAGTCTGGGCGAGGACGATGCGCGTAGCGTGACGGATTTGCTGATCGACCAGATAGAATTCTGCAACGTGCTGCTGGTGAGCAAAACCGATCTTCTCGACAGCCTGCAACAGCGGGAAGTGATTGCACTACTGAAAAGCCTCAATCCCGATGCGCACATTATACCGATTTCCCCCGGCAGCCTGCCGCTTGAAGCCGTGCTTAATACGTACCGGTTTGATTTCGCCAAAGCACAGCAGGCGCCGGGCTGGCTGAAAGAGTTACGCGGTGAACACACACCGGAAACCGAAGAGTACGGCATCAGCAGTTTTGTCTACACCGCCCGCAGGCCGTTTGATCCGGATAAGTTTTACCGCGTGGTGCACGGCGACTGGGGGGGCGGTACCTTACTGCGTTCCAAAGGCTTTTTCTGGCTGGCGTCGCGTCCGCGCTTTGCCGGGCAGTGGAGTCAGGCGGGCGGCATAGCGCGCTATGGCATGGCGGGTATTTTCTGGCGTTCGCTGCCGGAAAGCGACTGGCCGCAGGACGAGGAGACCCGTGAACACATTATGGAGAAATGGGTTGAGCCGTTTGGCGATATGCGCCAGGAACTGGTGTTTATCGGCCAGCACCTGAATAAAGAAGAGATTATCCGGCAGCTGGATGCGTGTCTCTTAAGCGAAGAGCAGATGGCAGAAGGCATCGAACACTGGGTCAACATGGCCGATCCGTTCCCCGAATGGTAGTCCTTAGTGACCTTAAGGTGTTCATAAAGTAGCCATAATATCAGTATGGTAATGAGAAATATTCTCAACAAAGTGCTTTACAGACGATACTGAGAACTATTATCATTATTTTCACCGGACGAGAGGCGGCCCGCCAGGGACGTTAATCGCGAGGTACGACATTGCTCACATTGCTTCCAGTATTACTTAGCCAGCTCGGGTGCTGGCTTTTTTTTTGCCTGTTATTCAGCCCCTTCCTGCGAATTGACCTGAATTGCGTGTTTCTTCAACATTCCGCGCAACTGATGATAAGTCACGTTCAGCAACTCTGCGGCTTTACGCTGATTAAAGCGTGCCTGCCGTAAAGCCTGCTCAATCAGATTTTTTTCCTGTCCGGTCACCCATTGCTTAAGATCCAGCGGTAACGTCGGCAGCGTGTCGTGTGGACTGACGTCAGCCGTTTCGACGGTGGCAGTGCGCTGCGCAAACGGGTTCAGGATAATATTATCGAGCGGAAAATCGCTGGTACCATGGCGGTACATCGAGCGTTCGACGACGTTTTTCAGCTCGCGGATATTGCCCGGCCAGCGGTAGGCCATCAGCGTCTGACGCGCATAGTCGGTAAAGCCGGGGAATAACGGGAGAGACAGTTCGCGGCACATCTGAATGGCGAAATGTTCCGCCAGCAACATGATGTCCTGCTGGCGTTCACGCAACGGCGGCAGTTGCACCACATCAAACGCCAGCCGGTCCAGCAGGTCGGCGCGAAACTTTCCTTCAGCGGCCAGCACCGGTAAATCATCGTTGGTCGCACACACCAGCCGGACATCCACCTGTAACGGCTGGCTGCCGCCGACGCGCTCCAGATGACCGTACTCAATCACGCGCAGCAGTTTTTCCTGCACCAGCATGGGCGCTGTCGCCAGCTCATCGAGAAATAACGTGCCGCCATCCGCACGTTCAAAGCGTCCGAGATGACGTTTCTGTGCGCCGGTAAACGCGCCAGCTTCATGGCCGAACAACTCGGAATCCAGCAGGTTTTCATTGAGCGCCGCACAGTTGAGCGAAATGAACGGCCCCTGCCAGCGGGGCGACAGATAATGCAGACGATGCGCAATCAGTTCCTTTCCGCTGCCGCGTTCGCCGGTGACCAGAACCGGCTTATTCAGCTTCGCCAGTTGTGAGACCTGTTCCAGCACTTCGATGAAGGCGTTGGCTTCACCGAGTAAATTGTCTGTGTTATCCGTCATTTGGCTTTCCTTGTGTGGTGAAACACACTAACACTTAGTGAAAATAATCATCTCGAAAAATAAGCATAGCAGAGACAAAAGTAAAAAATTCAATTTATTCATGCAGATAATGATTTTAAAAAGTTGGCACGGATCCTGATATAGGTTTATCGCCGCAGTGAAAAATTTTCCTGCGGATTTAACCGGTAATCATTTGGCCGGAAACCAACAGAAACAAAGAGGAATTTCGATTATGGGTATTTTTTCTCGCTTCGCTGACATCATTAACGCCAACATCAACACCTTGCTGGATAAAGCAGAAGATCCGCAAAAACTGGTTCGTCTGATGATTCAGGAAATGGAAGACACGCTGGTGGAACTGCGTTCTACCTCCGCCCGTGCGCTGGCAGAAAAGAAACAACTGATCCGTCGTATCGATCAGGGTGAATCCCAGCAGAGTGAATGGCAGGACAAAGCCGAACTGGCGTTGCGTAAAGATAAAGACGATCTGGCGCGTGCGGCGCTGATCGAAAAGCAAAAGCTGTCTGAGCTGGTGACCACGCTGAAAAACGAAGTGAACGTGGTAGAAGAAACGCTGGATCGCATGAAGTCAGAAATTGGTGAGCTGGAAAGCAAACTGACCGAAACCCGTGCGCGTCAGCAGGCGCTGACCTTACGTCATCAGGCCGCAGCGTCCTCGCGTGACGTCCGCCGTCAGCTCGACAGCGGTAAAATTGATGAAGCGATGGCGCGTTTCGAGCAGTTCGAACGCCGCATCGATCATATGGAAGCGGAAGCAGAAAGCGTCAGCATTGGTAAAAAGAAATCGCTGGATCAGCAATTTGCCGAACTGAAAGCCGACGATGAAATCAGCGCACAAATTGCTGCGCTGAAAGCTAAAATGAACGGCAATCAGGACGCATAATGTTTGCCATTAAACCTGCCTGTTCGCAGGCAGGTTGTTGCAGGATTAACGCCGTAACCGGTAATAAATAAGACTCATAAGGAGAGACAATGAGCTTCCTGTTTTTAGCTATTCCGCTGACTATTTTCGTTTTATTCGTGGCGCCCGTCTGGTTGTGGCTTCACTACAGCAATCGCCAGCAAAATGGCAGTCAGCTTAGTCAGCATGAGATACAAAATCTCACCAGCCTGACTCATGAAGCGCAACGTATGCGCGAACGTATTCAGGCACTGGAAGAAATTCTTGATGCCGAACACCCGGGCTGGAGGCAATCATAATGGCGACCCGTCTGTCTGAGAAAAAACTCTACCGCGTGCCGGAAGAGGGCGTGATAAAAGGCGTTCTGGCCGGGCTGTCGCACTATCTGGGCGTGCCGGTAAAACTGTTGCGGATTATGGCCGTGCTGTCGATTTTCTTTGGTTTATTCATGTTCACCGTCCTGGCGTACATCATTCTCAGCTACGTGCTGGATCCGGTACCGGCCAGTGAATATGACGATGAAACTGCGCCATCGCCGCGTAACTTGCTGGAAGAAGCCGACCGCGAACTGAAAGCCAGCGAGCAGCGTTTACGCCAGGTCGAACGCTATGTCACCTCTGAAACCTTCGGGGTGCGTAGCCGGTTCCGCCAGCTTTAATTCTTTATTCACCGCTTTGCCTCTGGCCGCCGGACGTTGCTCCGGCTGCTGTTTTCCTTCTCCTCTCCCGCTTAAGGAATCTTTATGACCCGTTACCTGAATTCCTCGCTGCCGGGTAAGCGCAGCCTGTTTTCGAAAATTTTCAGCGTGATCATTACGCTGGCGCTGACCTTTGGCCCTGCCGGGCTGGCAGCGCGTGTGTTGGGCGTGGTGGGAAAAGGGCCAATGAGGTATGTTTTAGCACTATTATTAGAACCATTATTCAAACGTATTTTGACCGCGCTGTTTGGGCGCTACGCCAGGGAGAGCAATGAAAAGACTACAAAATGAGTTTAATTCACTGATCAATCGCGGCATGGACAGACATCTGCGGCTGGCTGTCACCGGTTTAAGCCGCAGCGGAAAAACCGCCTTTATCACCGCCTTCGTTAACCAGCTTTTACACATGCACAGCGGCGCACGTTTACCGCTGTTTTCGGCTGCCCGCGAGGAGCGTCTGCTTGGCGTGAAACGCGTCCCCCAGCGTGATCTGGGCGTGTCGCGCTTTGCCTATGACGAAGGTCTGGCGGCACTCTACGGCACGCCGCCCGCATGGCCAACGCCAACCCGTGGCGTCAGCGAAATCCGTCTGGCATTGCGTTATCGCTCTAATGATTCCCTGCTGCGTCACTTCAAAGACACCTCCACGTTATATCTGGAGATCGTCGATTATCCCGGCGAATGGCTGCTGGATTTGCCGATGCTGGAGCAAAACTATCTCGACTGGTCGCGCCAGATGGCGGGGCTGTTGCAGGGCGATCGCGCGCAATGGGCGAAGCCGTGGCTGACGCTGTGCGCACAATGTGATCCGCTGGCTCCGGCGGATGAAAATCTGCTGGGCACAATTTCACAGGCCTACACCGATTATCTGGTGTGCTGCAAGACCGAAGGTTTGCACTTTATCCAGCCGGGGCGTTTTGTTCTGCCGGGAGATATGGCCGGTGCACCTGCGCTGCAATTTTTCCCGTGGCCGGAGCTGAACCGCTATTCCGATGCGCAACTGGCGCAGGCGGATAAAAACAGCAATCTGGGTATGCTGCGTGCGCGTTTCGACTATTACTGCCAGCACATCGTGAAAGGTTTTTACAAAGATCACTTTGTGAAATTTGACCGCCAGATTGTGCTGGTCGATTGTCTGCAGCCGCTCAACAGCGGACCGCAGGCATTTAACGATATGCGCCTGGCGCTGACGCAGCTGATGCAAAGTTTCCATTACGGTAAACGCACGCTGTTCCGCCGTCTGTTTAATCCGTGCATCGATAAACTGATGTTCGCCGCCACTAAAGCCGACCATATTACCGGCGATCAGCACGCTAATCTGGTGTCGCTGTTGCAGCAACTGGTGCAGGAAGCCTGGCAGAACGCCGCTTTCGAAGGCATCAGTATGGATTGCGCCGGTCTGGCGTCGGTTCAGGCGACGGAAACCGGCATGGTGGAATATCAGGGGCAAAGTCTGCCCGCGCTGAAAGGCCACCGGTTGCAGGATGGCGCGCCGCTGACCGTGTTCCCCGGCGAGGTGCCTGCGCGTCTGCCGGGACATGCGTTCTGGCAAAAACAGGGATTCCATTTTGATGAGTTTCGTCCGCGTGAAATGAGCGTGGACACGCCGTTGCCGCACATCCGTCTGGATGCGGTGATGGAGTTTTTACTGGGAGATAAAATGCGATGAGCGAACCGATTAAACCGCGTATCGATTTTGAAACGGAATTAAAAGCCCCGGCTGAACCGGTGATCAAACCGGCGCTGGCGTTTGACGAACAAATTTCAGAGCGCTTTATTGCGGTATCCACCGAAGCAGACGAACAGCAGGAAGAGGGCGAGGCCGAAGCAGTGCTCAACCGTGCGCTGAAACCGCGTCGCAGTTTGTGGGGCAAAATTGTGCGCCTCGGCGTGGCGGTGCTGGGCATCAGCGTGGTAGCACAGGGCGTGCAATGGGTACACGAAGCGTGGATCCAGCAGGACTGGGTGGCGCTTGGTGCCTGCACCGCAGGCGGGCTGATTATTGTCGCCGGTGTCGGTTCCGTCGCGACCGAATGGCGACGCTTGTACCGCCTGCGTCAGCGCGCCGACGAGCGCGATACGGCACGCGAATTAATGCACAGTCATGGGTTAGGGCAGGGACGTGTATTCTGCGAAAAACTGGCGGCGCAGGCCGGGCTGGATAACAGCCATCCGGCGCTGCAACGCTGGCAGGCTTCACTGCATGAAACCCAGAATGACCGGGAAGTGGTTGAACTGTATGCACGTCTGGTTCAGCCGGTTCTCGATGCGCAGGCCCGGCGTGAAATCAGTCATTCAGCAGCCGAATCCGCGCTGATGATCGCTGTCAGCCCGCTGGCGCTGGTGGATATGGCCTTCATCGCCTGGCGCAACCTGCGGCTGGTTAACCGTATCGCGGTGCTGTACGGCATCGAACTTGGCTATTACAGCCGTATTCGTTTGTTCCGTCTGGTGCTGCTGAACATGGCATTCGCCGGTGCATCCGAACTGGTGCGTGAAGTGGGCATGGACTGGATGTCACAGGATCTTGCTGCCCGCCTTTCAGCCCGTGCGGCACAAGGCATCGGTGCCGGCTTGCTGACTGCGCGTCTGGGCATCAAAACCATGGAACTCTGCCGTCCGCTGCCGTGGCTGGAAGGCGATAAACCTAAACTCGGTGATTTTCGCCGTGAGCTTGTCGGCAAGCTGAAAAACAGCATGGTGAAAAGCGATAAAACTAAATCAGGCGTCTGATATTTCTTCAGTTTTAAACTGCCAATAAAAAAGCCCCCAAATTAACGGGGGCTTGTATTACTCTGACTAAGTTGCTTATAAATTAACTTTCGGTACAACAAAAGCTGTTTATAAACTAGGTTGTCAGATAGTTCTGTGCTTTAGCAAGACCATCGGAAATTTGTGAATACGCCTTGTTCACCGCATTACTGGTGTCACTCACCGCGTCCTGACCAAAGTTTGATAGGCGATCGGCAACCTTATTAACATCTTCCGACCAACCCGCACCATTAACCATTTCAATATCATGTTCTGTTAATTGTTTCATCTTAGGCCTTCCTTTTAATCTGTTAAAGCAAGTCCCCTTAAATAACGGGGGCGATGAAAACATTGAGTAAGTCTATGGAGATAATTTCTACGCAATGTCTTCACAGGGATTAAGCCTAGAGTACTGCGGACGGAATTTGACTAGGAATAATCTCCTATGTGAATTTAGATATGTAACTCATTGTTTGAAATCATTATTAAGATATTTTTAAATCTGAATAATTAATGCAATGTGCAAAAAATAATCGAACCAGAGGTCAGGTGGTTATTTTTTATAAGACATTGAAATTAATATTACTGCGCAATTATCCCTGCGTGGTAATAACTTCATCCGGTGTTTCAGAGTAATCGCGGTGGCAGCGTGATTATGTGCTGCTATCTTTCAAAGATTCTGTTTTTACAGCCGGTTTTTCTGGAACACTTAAATATGCTCTTTCGTAAAGAGGTAAATGAACATCAGCAAAGTCACTGGGCGGGTAAGGCTTTATTGCTCGCCGGCTGGCCTTTATGGATCATCACGACACTCACGGCCCTCTTCCTGTTTGCTTTACTGGTATTCCTGATCTTCGCTAACTACACACGTCGCATCAACGTCAGCGGTGAAATCATTACTCAGCCGCACAGCATTAATTTATTCAGCCCTGAGCAGGGCGTGGTCACCAAATTGTATGTCGATACCGGTAAACCCGTAAAAAAAGGCCAGCCTTTATATGAAATCGACGTCAGCCGCGTGACGCAGGCGGGGAATGTCAGTACCACCACGCTCGCCGCTATTAAAAAGCAGCGCGAGCAAATCGATTCCATTATTGCCCAGCTGGAACACAATAAGCAGGAAACCCTGCAAAACCTGCAACAGCAACTCGATCAGTATCAGAAGGCGCATGAAGTCTCACAAAGCATGGTGGATTCGGCGCAGGAAGGGCTGGATGCCATGAAAAAGAGCATGCAGAACTACGGGGCATATCAGAAGAAGGGCCTGATCAATACTGACCAGCTGAATAATCAGCGCTACCTGTTTTACCAGCAGCAGACATCGTTCCAGAGCCTGAACACCCAGGCGATTCAGGAAGCATTACAAATCACCAATCTGCGCAGCGAACTGGTCACCCGCGCCGCCGAGTTTGATAACCAGATTTCGCAGTACGGCTACCAGCGTAACGACCTCGAACGCCAGCTGGCGCAGGCCGATGCCAAAGGCTCATTGCTGATCACCGCGCCGACCTCCGGCAAAATCTCTTCGCTGAGCGTCACGCCCGGACAGATGGTCAACGCCGGTGACAGCCTCGCGCAACTTGTACCGGCCAGTAATTCCCCGTTCTTTCTCGTTGCCTGGCTGCCTAATGAAAGCGTGCCTTACGTGAAAGCCGGCGAGCACATCAATATTCGGTACGAAGCCTATCCGTTTGAAAAATATGGCCAGTTCCCCGGCAAGGTGGAATCGATTTCCTCTGCGCCGGTTTCCGAACAGGAGCTGAATTCTTACGCCAGCGCGCCGAGAACGGCCAATGGCACGATCAGCGGGCCGTATTACAAAGTGATTGTTTCACTGGATAAAAAAGCCATGAACTGGCACGGCGAAACGCTGAATTTATCCAGCGGCATGAAAGCCGAGTCGACGTTATTCCTGGAGAAAAGGCCGCTGTATCAGTGGATGTTGTCTCCGTATTACAGCATGAAGAAAAGCGTGGTGGGGCCAATCAATGAATCTCGATAACGTACGGGAGCTGGCTGACCGCCTGCACTTTAGCTGGCGCCACCGGGTGCCGCAGATTATTCAAACCGAGGCCGCCGAGTGCGGACTGGCCAGTCTGGCAATGGTGTTTGGCTATCACGGCAAACACGTGGACTTGCAAAGCCTGCGTCAGCGCTATGGCATATCTTCACGGGGCGCGACACTGCGCACGCTGATGGATATCGCGGCAGCGAATGAGATGAAATCCCGCGCGTTAAAGCTGGATATCGATGAGCTGAACGCGCTGAAAACGCCGTGTATTTTGCACTGGGATCTCAATCATTTCGTGGTGCTGGTTGGCGTTAAACAGGGCAAAGTGATTATTCACGATCCGGCCTTTGGCCGCCGTTCGCTTGGCATGCGCGAGGTGTCCGAGCATTTCACCGGCGTGGCACTCGAGCTGTGGCCGGACAACGGTTTTACCTCGGAGAAACCGCGCGTACGGCTGGATCTGCGCAAAATGATGGGCAATGTCAGCGGCCTTATTCCGGCGCTGACCAAAATCTTCTGCCTCTCGCTGATGATCGAATCGGTCAACCTGCTGCTGCCGGTCGGGATGCAACTGGTAATGGACCATGTGATCCCGGCGAAAGACCCGGATTTACTGACCCTGATTTGCCTCGGGTTGCTGTTCTTCATCATTTTCCGCACCGGCGTCAGCATGTTACGCGCCTGGACATCGCTGGTGATGAGTACGCTGATTGATGTGCAATGGAAAGCGCGGCTGTTCGATCATCTGATGAAACTGCCGCTCGATTATTTTGAGAAACGCAAACTCGGGGATATTCAGTCGCGTTTTACTTCCCTCGATACGCTGCGTACCACGCTGACCACCAACGTGGTCAACAGTATTATCGACGGCATTATGTCGGTCGGGTTAATCGTGATGATGGTGCTGTATGGCGGCTGGCTGATTTGGGTGATTCTTGGCTTCACGGCGATTTATGTCATCTTCCGCCTGACGACGTATAACGCTTACCGCCAGGTTTCCGAGGAGCAAATCGTTAAAGGTGCGCGTGCCGGTTCGCACTTTATGGAAACGCTCTACGGCATCAGCACGCTGAAAGCACTGGGTTTATCGAAAGCCCGCGCCAATTTCTGGCTCAATCTGAACATTGATAACGCCAATGCGACGGTGCGCAAAACCAGGTTTGAGATGATGTTTACCGGCGGCAACACGCTGATCGCCACGCTCGATCAGGTCGCGCTGCTGTGGCTGGGGGCGACGCAGGTGATTGACGGCCATATGACGCTGGGGATGTTTGTGGCCTTCAACACCTACCGCGGGCAGTTCTCCGAACGTGCTGCCAGTCTGCTGAATATGGTGTTGCAACTGCGGATGCTTTCCCTGCACCGCGACCGTATCGCGGATATCGCGTTGACCGGCACCGAGAAATCACTGCCGGAACGTGAGTTGCTGCGGGCGGGCGAGGCAGCGTCGCTGGAGGTGCGGGATCTGGTGTTTCAGTACGACAGCCTTTCCGCACCGCTGATCAACGGGCTAAACCTGTCGGTGGCGGCGGGCGAAAGTGTGGCGATCACCGGGCCGTCGGGGCAGGGTAAAACCACGCTGATGAAGATCATGACCGGTTTGCTGACGCCCACCGAAGGCCGCATTCTGATTAACGGTATGGATATCACCACCGCCGGACTGAACAATTACCGCAGTTGCATCGCCTGTGTGTTACAGGATGACACGTTGTTCGCCGGATCTATCGCCGAGAACATTGCCAGCTTTGATGAGCAGAAAGATGAAGCGCGTATTATTGATTGCGCCCGCCGTTGTAACATCCACGACGATATTGAACGGATGCCGATGGGCTATGAAACGCTGATCAGCGAACTGGGCGGCAGTTTGTCCGGCGGGCAGAAACAGCGTTTGCTGATTGCCCGCGCACTGTACCGCCGTCCGGCGATACTGTTCCTCGACGAGGCCACCAGCCATTTAGATCTGGACAATGAAATGCGCATCAATCAGGCGATCAGCGAACTGGATATTACGCGAATATTTATCGCCCACCGTCCGTCTACGATTGCCTCAGCAGATCGCGAGATCAAGCTCGGTTAAATCATTCCTTCAGGCGATCCCTGTTCCGGGATCGCCTTTCCAAAATTGCGGCCTCTGTTACATCTCCTCACGGAAAGTTCATCATTTGTTTAAAAGTTATTATAAAATGCGGGCTTCATCGTCTGACGGCGCTGCATCGCCTCCTGCCGTCTGAACTGTCTGTGCTCCTGTTTCTAAAAAATATCAGCGCAACAGATTAATTTTTAGGAGTTTTCATGTCGAATCAGTTCCCGAGCTCACGCCTTCGCCGCCTGAGACAGTCCGAATCCCTGCGCACTCTTTTTCAGGAAACTGAATTTAGCGTCAACGATCTGGTACTGCCGATTTTCGTAGAAGAAGAGACCTCTGAATACGTACCCATCGAAGCTATGCCGGGTGTGTTGCGCATCCCTGAATCCCGCCTGGCATTTGAAATCGAACGTTACGCCCGCGCCGGTATCCGCTCTGTTATGACGTTCGGTATTTCGCATCACATGGATGCTACCGGCAGCGATACCTGGAACGAAAACGGTCTGGTCGCGCGTATGGCGCGTATCTGTAAAGACACCGTGCCTGAAATGATTGTCATGTCCGACACCTGTTTCTGCGAATACACCTCACACGGCCATTGCGGTGTGTTGCACGACCATGGCGTGGATAACGACGCAACCCTGGTCAACCTCGGTAAACAGGCTGTCGTGGCGGCGGCTGCTGGTGCAGATTTCATCGCGCCATCCGCCGCGCAGGACGGTCAGGTGCAGGCCATCCGCAGTGCGCTGGATGAAGCCGGATTTATCGATACCTCAATCATGGCGTATTCCACCAAGTTTGCATCTTCCCTGTACGGGCCTTTCCGCGAAGCGGGCGGCAGTGTACTGAAAGGCAACCGCAAGCAATATCAGATGAACCCGATGAACCGCCGCGAAGCCGTGCGTGAATCGTTGCTGGACGAGCAGGAAGGCGCCGATGCGCTGATGGTGAAACCGGCCGGTGCGTATCTGGACGTGATCCGCGATATCCGCGAAGCCTCCCGTCTGCCACTGGCGGCGTATCAGGTCAGCGGTGAATACGCGATGATCAAATTTGCTGCACAAGCCGGTGCTATTGATGAGCGTGCCGTCGTACGTGAAAGCCTGGGCGCGATTAAACGTGCTGGCGCAGATATTATCCTGACTTACTTCGCGATGGATATTGCCGAAAACGGGCTGTAATTTTTGTTCTCGCTGCAAACCAAAACCGGGCTTCCGCCCGGTTTTTTTATGTCCTCGCGTCGGAAGCTGATACTGCGCGATGTATGTTCAGATAACGTCTTTAATATTTAAGAGTGGCAGAAAATTAAAATAATGCTTTTTTATAGAGAATTACCTCACCATTAATAGGGTGTAATTAATAAAAAAGTATTCATACAAAGAATAAGGTTTTATAGCGGTTAAATTACTGACTTTTGTAACTTAATAAACTGAGTTTTTTATTAACTAATTTTTATAGCCTGCCGATACCCCATGTGCTTCACATACAATTGTATTTATAAAAATAATGGAGAGCCATGCGCTATGAAAATATTTATGTCATATTTTGAAAATCTAAAAGTCGGGAAAAAATTAGCATTAGGTTTCGGACTTATCTTATTGCTGAGCATTGCAGTTGCTTTATGTGGTATTAAAAATCTGAATGATATTTCCATTCGAGCTGAGAAAATAAGCCAGCTTAAAGTGATAACTGACCAGTTTGCTATGGCGAAAGCTGAAAGACTGGAATATGTGAAAACGCACGATGAAAAATACATCACAATGAATGAGGTGAACTTACAGCAGGTTGATAAAAAAATTGAAAGTCTCAGGTTGCTTCGTTGGGATACAGAGCACCTGAAGATGCTTAATGAAATGTCAGAGGTCATGAAGACGTATCGTGACAAGCGTGCTCAAACGGTCCGCGAGACCCAACAACGTGATCTTGTTGTCAGTAGTTTTGTGCTGACACGCGAAGAATCTGAGATTAACAGTCTGGCTCAGTCCTATGCACGAGATCCCGCACGTGCTGTCACCGCGATCGCGTTAGGGGATATCGTCAGACACATTGATGGGGTGGCGACACGTGTAAAACTCCTCCAGTTTGAGAATACTGAGGAATCCCTTCAGGCTTTAACAGGTTTTATGAATGAATCGATTCAGCAAATGGATGCCGTCAAATCCCAGTTAAATCCGGCTGATGTCAGCATACTTGAAGAAATTGAACGCTCGGTCTCGGCCAAAAAGGCGAGTGCCGGAAACTACCTCCAATCCTATATTGCTGAGCAGGAAGTGACTCAGTTGCTTGCGAAAGCAGGCGGCAAGCTGACTACCCTGAGTGACAATATATTTGAATCGGAGCTGAGCGCGGCGCATGACGATATCAGAAATGCAGTTATATGGATGACTTCACTCCTGGTAGCAGCAGTCTTATTAAGTATTGGCATTGCACTGATTATTTCCCGCCAAATTGTGAAGCCTCTGGCTGACACGCTTGACGTCGCCAGACAGATAGCGCGCGGTGATTTAAGAGCCCATCTCAATACCACGCGTCGTGATGAGCTGGGAGAACTGATGCAAGCTGTAGATGAGATGAACACCGATCTCCGCCGTATCATCGGGGATATTCGTACCGGTGTGACGCAGGTGAGCCATGCCTCCGCAGAAATTGCGGCAGGTAATAATGATTTATCCGCACGCACTGAGGAACAGGCTGCTGCGCTTGAAGAAACGGCAGCCAGCATGGAGCAGTTAACTGCGACGGTTAAACAGAACGTGGACAATATTCATCATACCAGCCGCCTGGCGGGCAGTACTTCAGAAACGGCGAATAAAGGCGGGCAACTCGTCTCTCATGTGGTGAAAACTATGAATGAAATTACTGCAAGCTCAGCAAAAATTGCTGAGATTACGACGGTAATTAATAGCATCGCTTTTCAGACCAATATTCTGGCTCTCAATGCGGCTGTTGAAGCGGCGCGTGCTGGCGAACAGGGGCGGGGATTTGCTGTTGTGGCAAGCGAAGTGAGAAGCCTTGCGCAGAGAAGCGCTCAGGCTGCAAAAGAAATAGAAGGTTTAATTGGTGAATCGGTAGAGCGAATTAATGCAGGGTCAGATCTGGTAGAACAGGCGGGGACTACCATGCATGACATTGTGACCAAAGTCGCTAATGTTACCGAAATACTGAATGAAATTACTCAGGCATCGGATGAACAGAACAGGGGAATATCTCAGGTAGGGCAGGCAATAGTGGAAATGGACAGCGTGACTCAACAAAATGCGGCCCTGGTGGAAGAGTCTTCTGCTGCCGCCAATGCGCTGCGAGATCAGGCACAAAATCTTGCTGCGTCTGTTTCACGTTTTATTACTGAGTAATCTGATTCTCAAAACAGTCGTGATATTGCGTGCCGTTTGTGCACCACATAGCATGACTGTTTTGTTAAGCCGACCATGTGTGTCATCGGCCAGGTTTTGAGATAAATGCAATTCCCATCCGTAACCCTACTTCTTCACAATGCCCGCAATATCATTGGTGTTCATCAGATGATAATCGCCATTCATGTCGGTGTAGCTGGTCATGCCGGTATTGCGGTCACGATCCGGTTCGCCGTGGGCGAAAAACTGGTCACCGGATTTGGTGTTAATCACATAATCGCTGGCGCAGCCAGTTAACGACAGAGCCAGAACCACAGCCGTCAGGCAGGATAATTTCTTCATTGTTCAGTAGTTTCCCGTTGCAATCATCTGCCCATATTACAAAACAACCCGCCGCAAGAAGCAAAGAATAAAAATGTCACCCGGCGTAAGCGTGCGTGCAAAACCGTGCTTGTGCACCAGCGCGGTGCGATGTGATCCCGTCGTTGTTTCTGTCAGTTGCCCGTAACGCTCTCCCGTCGCTATCTATACTCACATAACCCGTCACATTCTCAGAGGTTGAGTAACAATGGCAGATATTTTGCTTATGTTTTTTTACCTTTGATGTTTTCACCCCCGGAGATAAGCGGGAAACCCTCAGTCTTAAGGCTTAAGCGTTAAATTTCAGATTTTCTGATTACGACTTCGTGTTGGTGTTTTTGCTACATGCGTTTTCCATAACCCGTTTTGCATAAACTCTGTCCTAAGGATCATGATGATGTCGATGAAATTTATTAAAAGTCCTCTTTCTTTGTTGCTGGCAGGCTGTCTGGTCACTGCGTTTACCGCGCGTGCGGATATCGTGATTGGCGTCGCTGGCCCGTTCACCGGCCCGAATGCCACCTATGGCGATCAGTACTGGCATGGTGCCACCCAGGCCGCTGAAGACATTAATGCCGCTGGCGGAATCAACGGCGAGAAAATCAAACTGGTGCAGGGCGATGATGCCTGCGAACCGAAACAGGCCGTTGCAGTCGCTAACCGTCTTGTTGATCAGGATAAAGTGCAGGCGGTGGTCGGGCATTTTTGTTCATCTTCTACCATGCCCGCATCTGAGGTGTACAACGATGCCGGAATTATCGCCATCACGCCGGGATCCACTAACCCGCAAATCACCGAACGCGGCATGAGTGATATGTTCCGCATGTGCGGACGTGACGACCAGCAGGGGCAGGTTGCCAGTGATTACATCATCGACAAGCTGAAAGCCAAAAAAGTGGTCATCATCCACGACAAAGACACCTACGGGCAGGGGCTGGCGGATGCCACCAAAGCGGCGCTTAACAAGCGTGGCGTGAAAGAAGTGATGTATGAAGGCTTATCGCGCGGCGAAAAAGACTTCAACGCGCTGGTCACCAAAATCAGTGCGCAGAAACCGGACGTGGTGTTCTTCGGCGGTTGCCATCCTGAAGCCGGTCCGCTGGTACGCCAGATGCGTGAGCAGGGCGTGCAGGCCACGTTCTTCTCCGGCGACTGTATCGTCAACGAAGAAATGGTCACAGCCGCAGGCGGCCCGCAATATACCAACGGGATTCTGATGACCTTCGGCAAAGACCCGCGTCTGATCCCGGAAGGCAAAGTCGTTATCGATAAATTCCGCGCCAGCAAGTTCGAGCCGGAAGGCTACACCCTCTATTCCTATGCCTCCGTTCAGGCTATTGCCGCGGCATTCAAAGCCACCGGCGGCAGTGATTCCGCCAAAGCCAGCGCCTGGCTTAAAGCCAACAGCGTCGATACTGTCATGGGCAAAAAAGCCTGGGACAGTAAAGGCGACCTGAAAGTCTCTGATTACGTGGTTTATAAATGGGACGACAAAGGCAAATATCAGGAAGTTAAGGAATAAAGCACTCTTATTTGCCATTTTGAACCCGGGCAGTGCTCACTCTTTATGAAAGAACTGGCTCACGTACTTAATGTACGCTCCGGCTCTTGTGCGCTGGCCGGGTCCAAACTGGCTGCAACGATAACGCTTTATTAGCTTTAATGAATGCGCCCTTAGCCAGGCGCGGTCACAAAAAGAGACTGCGTATTTATGGATTCATTCTTCCTGCAACAACTGTTTAATGGCATTACGCTCGGTGCTGTCTACGGTCTCATTGCCATCGGCTACACCATGGTTTACGGCATTATCGGCATGATCAACTTTGCGCACGGCGAAGTGTATATGATTTCGGCTTACCTCTGTGCCATCGCGCTGGCGCTGCTTTCCTTCTTCGGGCTTCACTCTTTTCCGCTACTGATACTGGGCACGCTGGTGTTCACCATCGTGGTCACCGGCGTGTATGGCTGGGCGATTGAACGCATTGCCTATAAGCCGCTGCGTAATTCGACCCGTCTTGCACCGCTGATTTCTGCTATCGGCATGTCACTTATCTTACAAAATTACGCGCAAATCAGTCAGGGGCCGCGACAGCAGGGCATTCCGACCATGCTGGATGGCGCATTCCGTTTTCATATCGGCGAAAGTTTTGTCCAGATGACTTACACCAAAATTTTCATTCTGGTGGCGTCGCTGGCTGGCATGCTGGTTTTATCGTGGATTATCAGTAATACCAAACTTGGTCGTATGTGTCGTGCGGTGCAGCAGGACAGAAAAATGGCTTCCATTCTGGGTATTAACACTGACCGCATTATCTCGCTGGTCTTCATGATTGGCGCAGCGATGGCCGGACTGGCCGGGGTTCTGGTGACCATGAACTACGGCACGTTTGATTTCTACGCCGGTTTCATCATCGGCATCAAAGCTTTTACCGCGGCGGTGCTCGGCGGCATTGGTTCATTACCCGGCGCGATGCTGGGCGGGCTGATCCTGGGGATTGCCGAAGCGCAGTTCTCGGGCATGGTGAATTCCGATTACAAAGATGTGTTCTCCTTTGGATTGCTGGTGGTGATCCTCATTTTCCGCCCTCAGGGCCTGCTGGGCCGTCCGGTCGTGACGAAAGTGTGAGGGAAATAAAATGATGTCACAAACTGCTGTGAACAGCGGATTTTCATTTAAACGCTGTCTGCTGGATGCCATTTTTGCCGGGCTGGTGGCGCTGATTATTTTCGGGCCGGTGGTCGGTGTGGTGCTCGATGGTTACAGCTTTAACTTTCATAGCCAGAGGCTGGTCTGGATCATTGCTGCGGTGATGACGGGCCGCTTCCTGCTCAGTGCATTTTTAGAAACCACAGCCGGGCAGAAAATGCGTGCGCGTTTCGAATCCGACAGCGCGGGCGTCTATGTCCGGTCGCCGGATTATAAAAGTCATCTGCGCTGGGTTATTCCGCTGCTGATTGTGCTGGCCATTTTCTTCCCGTTCGTCGCCACCAAATACATTCTGACGGTCGCCATTCTGGGACTGATTTATGTGTTGCTCGGCCTCGGGCTGAATATCGTGGTCGGACTGGCCGGTTTGCTCGATCTGGGGTATGTGGCGTTTTACGCCATCGGGGCTTACGGGCTGGCGCTGGGGTATCAGTATCTCGGCCTCGGCTTCTGGTCGATGCTGCCGCTGGCGGCGGTGATGGCCGCGCTGGCGGGTGCGTTGCTGGGTTTCCCGGTGCTGCGTATGCACGGCGACTATCTGGCGATCGTGACGTTAGGTTTCGGTGAAATCATCCGGCTGGTGCTGACCAACTGGTTGTCGTTTACCGGCGGTCCGAACGGTGTTTCCGCGCCTCCGCCCACCTTTTTCGGGCTGGAGTTTGGCCGGCGGGCGAAAGAGGGCGGCGTGCCGTTCCACGAATTTTTCCATCTGACCTACAACCCGAATATGAAATTTATCTTCATCTATGCTGTGCTGGTTCTGGTGGTGTTGCTGGTGTTGTTTATCAAACACCGGCTGACCCGCATGCCGATTGGCCGGGCGTGGGAAGCGCTGCGTGAGGATGAGATTGCCTGCCGCGCGATGGGGCTGAATCATGTGCTGGTCAAGCTGTCTGCCTTTACCCTCGGGGCTTCCACGGCCGGAATTGCTGGCGTGTTTTTCGCCACGTATCAGGGCTTCGTTAATCCGACGTCTTTCACCTTTTTCGAATCTGCACTGATTCTCGCTATTGTGGTTTTGGGCGGTATGGGCTCAACCATCGGCGTGGTGCTGGCGGCATTTGTGCTGACCGTCGCGCCGGAACTGTTGCGCAGCTTTGCCGAATATCGCGTATTGCTGTTCGGCGTTTTAATGGTGGTGATGATGATCTGGCGGCCACGCGGGTTGATCCGCATCAGCCGCAGCGGGTTTGCCGTGCGTAAAGGAGTCGCGCCATGAGCGAAGCGTTAGCGGATAACAACATCCTGAGTGTCGAGCATTTGCGCATGCATTTCGGCGGCATTAAGGCGCTGAACGATGTGAATCTTGCGGTGAAACGCGGATCGATTACCGCGCTGATCGGCCCGAACGGCGCAGGAAAAACCACGGTATTTAATTGCCTGACAGGTTTTTATAAAGCGTCCGGCGGCAATATTTTGCTCAATACGCGCCGCCGGACGACCAATGTAATCCAGGTGCTCGGGCAGAAATTTCAGCCTGATGACTGGATAAAACCAGCGCAACTGGGCAAACGTATTTTCTACAAAATGTTCGGCGGTACACACCTGGTTAACCGCGCCGGGCTGGCGCGTACCTTTCAGAACATCCGGCTGTTTCGTGAAATGTCGGTGGTTGAAAATCTGCTGGTCGCTCAGCACATGCAAACCAACCGCAACCTGATTGCCGGTGTGCTCAATACGCCGGGTTATCGCCGTGCGGAAAATCAGGCGCTGGACCGCGCATTTTACTGGCTGGAAGTGGTGGAACTGGTGGATTGTGCCAACCGGCTGGCAGGGGAAATGTCTTACGGTCAGCAGCGTCGGCTGGAAATCGCCCGTGCGATGTGTACCGCGCCGGAAATGATTTGCCTGGACGAACCGGCAGCCGGTCTGAATCCGGTTGAAACACGTACGCTGAGCAAAATTATCCGCTTCCTGCGCGATCATCACGACATCACCGTGCTGCTGATCGAACATGATATGGGCATGGTGATGGACATTTCCGACCACATTATCGTGCTCGACCACGGCGACGTGATTGCCGAAGGAATACCGCAGGCTATTCAGAACGATGAGAAAGTCATTGCCGCGTATCTGGGTGCTGATGAAGACGACGAGGTCAGCTTATGAGCGACGCGATGCTGGAATTTCGTGATGTGAATGTGTATTACGGGGCGATTCAGGCATTACAGCAGGTCTCTTTGCAGGTGCATGAGGGGGAAACGGTGGCGTTGATTGGTGCTAACGGTGCCGGGAAATCAACGCTGCTGATGTCGATATTCGGCCAGCCACGTATACAGAGCGGGCAGATCCTGTTTCGCGGGGAAGATATCAGCCGCAAATCGACACACTTTGTGGCTTCGGCTGGCATAGCGCAATCGCCGGAAGGGCGACGTGTTTTTCCGGATATGACCGTGGAAGAAAACCTGCTGATGGGCACCATTCCCGTCGGGAATAAACACGCGGCAGAAGATCTGCACACCATGTTTGAGTTATTCCCGCGCCTGAAGGAACGCCGTAAACAACGGGCGATGACCATGTCCGGTGGTGAACAGCAAATGCTGGCGATTGCCCGTGCGCTGATGAGTCGCCCGAAGCTGTTACTGCTCGATGAACCGAGTCTTGGGCTGGCGCCTATTATCGTTAAACAGATTTTCCAGACCTTGCGCGAACTGGCAAAAAACGGCATGACTATCTTTCTGGTGGAGCAAAATGCGCATCATGCGCTCAGGCTTTCTGACCGGGGTTATGTGATGGTCAACGGACAAATTCGGCTTAGCGGTTCAGGCGAGGAACTTTTACATAATCAGGAGGTGCGGAAAGCTTATCTCGGAGGAATCTGATTTTTCATCCTCAACGCCCGCGATACCCCGTATTGCGGGCCTTCCCGCCAACTTTTTTCCGCATTTTCAACCTGCCTCCACATTTCGCCCACAGTATTCCGCTATCATGCAATTCTTACAGAAAGGTGACCGGAAAGTTAATTTTCTGAGGTATCATGCGGAATTAGCTGTCATGAATTTGTAAAACGTCAGTTTTTTTGGGCACATCAGTGGCCTGAAGCCGTGTTAAGGCGTTGACCCACCAGGATCAACAGGCTATATAGCGCTATCCGTTTTTGGCATGAATTTTCCTGTCTCAGGGATGAAGTAAGTGAATGACAAACGGGTCATTCGCTCGATGAGTTGAACCGTCGGCGCTGCTCGTAAAACAGCAGAAATGGGTCGTAGAGTTTATTGTTTAAATCAGACAGGGTGCTGAAATGGCTTCTGAGATAATTTCCTTCGTATTATTTCTTTCTTCTATTTTTCTCTACGTCACGCGGGCGTCGGCCAGCCGTGTCTGGTTTTCACTGGTGCTGTTTTTCCTCGGGCTTTACGTCATTCTTAACGTCATCCTGATCGGCAGCAATTATTTCACCGGTGAAGGCATCACGGACGCAGTGTTATATACCGTCACCAGTAGCCTGAAAGGGGCGGGGCTCAATAAATATATCCTGCCATTTATCGGTTTACTGGCAGGGCTTGTTAGCGTATTCGCTTTGCTGGCGTGGGGGCTGAAGCAGCGTCGTGCCAAAAACAGCAGCGCGGTCTACAGTGCGCTGGCCGTGGTGCTGGCGGTCTTTTCTGTCGGTTCCACACAGGCATTCCAGAACATCTCGCGTCTGGTCAAAACGCAAATCTCAGGCAGCGGTGCAGATTTTAGTACCTATTACAAAGTGCCCGAAAAAGCCATTAAAGGCGCGAAAAAGCCTAACCTGGTTTATATCTACGGCGAGAGTCTGGAACGCACGTATTTTGATGACAAAGTCTTCCCCGGCCTGACCACCGAATTAAACCGCCATAAAGCGCAGAGTACCGATTTCACAAACACCAAACAGTTGCCGGGCACTGGCTATACCATCGCGGGTATGGTGGCTTCTCAGTGTGGGATCCCGCTGTTTGCGCCGTTTGATGGTAATGCCTCCAGTGCACTGGCGACTTTCTACCCTGAAAACGTCTGTCTTGGCGATGTGCTCAAAGGTGCAGGTTATACCAACTATTTCTATCAGGGCGCTGAACTGGCTTTCGCAGGCAAAGGGACCTTCCTGAAATCCCATGGTTTCGACCATCTTTATGGTTACAACGAATTGCGTCCGACTGTGGCGGACCCGTCTTATAAAAATGACTGGGGCTGGTATGACGACACCTTGCTGGATGAGGTGTACAAAAAATTCGTGACGCTGAGTCAGGAAGGTAAGCCGTTCTCACTGTTCACGCTGACCGTTGATACGCATCATCCGGACGGCTTTATTTCCCGCGGCTGTACCCGCAAGGAATATAAAGTGAACGGTAAAGCCAACCAGTCTCTGAGCGCCGTGTCCTGCAGTCAGGAACTGATTGCCGCATTTATCGATAAGATTAAAAAGTCCGGTTATTTCGATAACACCATCATTGTGGTGTCTTCCGATCATCTGGCGATGAACAACACGGCTTACAACATTCTGACCAAACAGAACCGTAAAGACCTGTTCTTCGTACTCGACGGCCGTCATCCGGCGGGGGAGCTGAACGGTGCGAAACGCAGCACCCTGGATAATGGCGCGACCGTACTGGATATGATGGGCGGCGACAACTACATCGGTCTTGGACGCAGCGGTGTTTCTGCGACATCGATGACTGCGCAGTTCCTCAATATTGATGACAAAGTGAATGCCTGGAAACCGGCGGTCATCAAACAGTGGGGCTTCCCGAACAGCATCAAAGACTATGCGGTGAATACCAAAGACAGCACTTTCACCTTCTCCGGCATGACCATCAAAACGCCGTTTATTCTGAAGGTCACGGCAGACAAAATTGAGCCGATGTTTGATGTCTATCTGTCCACGCCGCTGAAAAAACAACTGGCCGGACTGGCGACCAGCGATAACTTTGTCTGGGTTGATAAATGCTACGAAATGGGACGCGTCTGGGCACCAGAGTTGTCGCTCAATACCGGCCTGTGCGTTGCATCGGGGAACCTCGGGGCGAAGCCGACGATCGTGCAGATCACCGGTGATACCTTCAAAGGTAAAGTGGACTTCGTGAAAGACACCTCGGGCAGCAATGCGATTTATCAGCAAACCCTGAAGACGCTGAACATTGATGATTCCGCCACCACTTATCAGTCGAAAGCCATCGCTTTTATGGTGCCGGGATTGCCGGAGCAGGTAAAAGCGATTACCGGTGTTTCAGCCGTTGAAAACTGGGGACGCTGGTCAGATGCCAATCTGGCACCGTCGGTGAAAATTGATTACGTTAAACCGCTGCCCGCCACCTTTGATGTGGTGATCCGCGCACGGGCTTACGGCAATAACATCGATAAGCCGGTTTCCGTCCGTGTCGGAGATCAGGAGCAGTTTGTCACCTTCGGCGATAAAGACGGTATCGTGAAAGTACAGTTCACCAATCCGGGAGCGGAGCAAAGTATCGTCATCACGCCGCCGGAACCGACCGAACCCACTGAAGGCACCAGCGGCGGCTTCCAGCCTCGTAAACTGGGCATCGGCATGGTTTCTCTTGAAGTTCAGCCGGTGGATCCGCAGTCTTAATCCGCTGTTTGCCCGAAATGTTAAAAACCCGCTCCGGCGGGTTTTTTATTGGAAGCAAATTGGGGAAATGGCAATTGAAATAACACTTAGCATTTTTATCGCTTTACTATCCCATTTCGGTTATTCATTTCAAGAATAACTATCATTAAAACAATATTATAAAGAAATAAGCCGATGGGTATACTCGCCAAATTCCTGCACGGAAACACAGCCCGGAGCAGGCATCTCATCACACTTTTGGGGATAGCGTATGCGCAAGACATTCAACAAAACAAAGACCCGTATTCACCGTGCTGTTTTACTGGCCGCAACCTCGGCAGTGATCATTTCCGGCAGCGTGCTGGCGCCGCTGAGTGCGGCACAGGCCGCCGATAAAACCACGGTTAAGGTCGGAATTATCAGCGGGGAGGACGAAGATGTCTGGCGTGAAGTGGTCAGACAGGCCGCAGCAAAAGGTCTGACGGTAAAACCGGTGATTTTCAACGATTACAACCAGCCAAACGAAGCCCTGCAAAACGGCGAAGTGGATGCCAATGCCTTCCAGCATCAGCCTTTCCTCGATAACCAGATCAAAGTAAATCACTACAACATCGTGCGCGTGGGTGATACCGCTGTGTGGCCAATCGGGTTGTACTCTAAAAAAGTAAAATCTGCCGACCAGCTGAAAGAAGGGGCGGTGATTGGCGTGCCGAATGACCCGGCGAACGAAGCGCGCGGGCTGATCCTGCTTCAGCAATCTGGCGTGATCAAACTCAAACCGGGCGCCGGTATTTTCGCCACTACGGCGGATATCACTGAGAACCCGCGCCACGTCACCATTAAAGAGCTGGATTCCGGCATTATCGGCCGCTCCGTGCCGGATCTGGATGCTGCGATTGTGAACACCGACTGGGCGCTGAAAAGTGGCCTGACGCCTGCGGATCGTATCGCGCAGGAACCGGTAAAGAATAATCCTTACAACAACTTCATCGCGGTGAAAACTGAAAATGTGAATGCGCCGTGGGTGAAAACGCTGGTCAGTTCTTACCAGAACGAGGCTGTCAAACAGGTGTTTGATAAGGTCTATAAAGGCACCGGCGTGACGGCCTGGTAAGGATGTAAAGCATGACGATCATCTCTGAAACCGGTGCGCAGTTCACGGCGACGTCTTCAGAAAAAGCCCCTCCACGCCCGGCTAACGCCGGGCAGTTTGCCGGTGGCACTCTGAAAACGCATCAGGATGAGGTGCATGACGTCGTGCGCCTTGACCATGTAAGCCGTCAGTTCGGCACAATTCAGGCGCTGAAAGATGTCTCGCTGACGGTCCGGCGGGGCGAAATCCTGGGCATTATTGGCCGCAGCGGTGCGGGGAAATCCACCCTGATCCGCTGCCTGAACGGACTGGAACAGCCGGACAGCGGCGTGATTGAAATCGAAGGCCATGCCATCACCGGCCTGAGCGAGAAAGCCTTGCAGTCAGTGCGCAGTCGCGTGGGGATGGTGTTCCAGCATTTCAATTTGCTGTCGGCCAAAACGGTTGAGCAGAATGTCGCGCTGCCATTGAAAATCGCCGGATATAACAAGGCACGGCGTCAGGCGCGTGTCGCCGAACTGCTGGCGCTGGTCGGGCTGGAAGATAAGGCAAAGAACTATCCGGCGGCGTTGTCCGGCGGTCAGAAACAGCGCGTCGGTATTGCCCGTGCGCTGGCAGCCAGTCCGGCACTTTTACTTTGCGATGAAGCGACATCGGCGCTCGATCCTGAAACCACGCGTTCGATTCTGGCGCTGCTGCAATCCCTCAATCAGAAACTCGGCATCACCATTTTGCTGATCACCCATGAGATGGAGGTGATTAAAAAAATCGCGCATCGCGTGGCGGTGATTAATGGCGGTGAAATTATCGAAGAGGGGCCGGTGTGGCAGGTGTTTGCGCATCCGCAGTCCGCGCTGACCCGTACGCTGTTACAGGGATTATTGCCGCAACTGCCGGAAGCGCTGGCTGAACGGTTGTCGCCGGTACGTCAGGGCGAGGCCATTTACAGCGTCCAGTATGCGGAGCAGGGGCGGCAGGGCGAAATACTCACTCAAATGGCGACGGCATTACCGGGCAAATTCCGGCTGATCCAGGGCGGCGTGGATCATATTCAGCATTATGCCGTTGTGCGTTTCTTCTTCTCAGTGCCGGTAAACGATACGGCATCTGAGCAGGTTGTTTTAGACTGGCTGCGACAGCACCAGGCCACCGTGGAGCTGACAGGTTATGTCTCCGGTAATGATTGATTTACTGATTAACGCCGTCGAAGAAACGTTACTGATGACGGCAATTTCCGGCCTGTTCTCGCTGATCGCGGGTTTGCCTCTGGGCCTGATTCTGGTGATGAGCAGTCCCGGCGGCATTGCCGAAAATCGCTGGGTTAACCGCTCGCTCGGGCTGGTGATCAACGGTTTCCGTTCTCTGCCATTTATCATTTTGCTGGTGGCGCTGATCCCGGTAACCCGTTTTCTGGTGGGCACATCGCTCGGCACCTGGGCGGCGATTGTTCCGCTGTCGATTACCGCCACGCCGTATTTCGCCCGCGTGGCAGAAGTCTCGCTGCGCGACGTGGATCGCGGACTGACTGACGCCGTTCGCGCGATGGGTGCCAGTAAACTGCGTATTGTCTGGGACGTGCTGATCCCGGAAGCGCTGCCCGGTATTTTGTCCGGATTTGTGGTCACGCTGGTGGCGTTGATTGGCGCATCGGCGATGGCGGGCGCTATCGGCGCAGGCGGACTGGGTGATCTGGCAATCCGTTACGGTTATCAGCGTTTCGAAACGGTGGTGATGATAGAAGTGATCGTCGTGCTGATTGTGATGGTTTGCGGCATTCAGTGGCTGGGCGATCGTATCGTGGCGCGCGTCGATAAACGTCATTAAAAAGCCGGTTATGCGGCGACCGGCTATGTTCAGTCTCTACAACTCGCTGCGTGAACGCCAGCGTTCACGGGCCATAAATCCTTTCACACCGACATCCAGGAACGGGCGCGGCGGCAGATAACTGGCGCGTCCGATGCCCTGCATATCGGCCAGCAACGGATTGTCCTCTCCCAGCGCATGTTCCGCCAGCAACCGCCCGAACGCACTCTGCTTGGAACTGCCGGAACCATTACATCCCGCTGACGAATACACGTTCGGCGCAATATTCCCCCATACCGGCGCGCCGTTGCGCGTAATGCTGATCAGCCCCGACCAGGTGTACGCCATATTGACGTCCTGTAACTGCGGATAAATACGGGCAAATAATGCCTGATGGCGGCGGGCATGACGGCCGGTTTCTACCGCACGGGTCACCAGACCTGGCGTAAAGTTGACGTGCTCACGGATCAGGAAGCGATGGTCAGAGGTATAGCGCAACGTCGCACCCGCCAGTGCATTCACCGGCGTCGAGCCCCACGGCGCAATATCACCGATCAGCTGACGTTGTGCGGGTGACAGCGGTTCAGTCAGTGTTGCAAACGTCGACATCGCGAAGACGTTGCCTTTGAACAGCGGTAACCCGCGTGCTGCACCATTGATCGCCAGCATCAGTTTACCGGCACGCACTTCGCCGTGCGGCGTTTCTGCATGAATAGTGCCCTGAGTGTCAATCTGCAACGCAGGTGAGTTGGCATAGACCGTGACGTTTGCCGGCAACGTGGCCACCAGCCCGCTGATCAGCGCCGCCGGATTCACCAGAATACAGTTGGGTGTATACACCGCGCTGCGGTAAAAACCGGTGCCCAAACGCTGGCGGAGTGCGGCTCTGTCCAGCAGCTCAAAGCTTTCGCCGAGCGTGGTGAGTTCCTGCTGATAATGCGCGATTTCACCGTCAAACTGCGCACTCACGGCGCAATGGTATTTGCCTGAATTCAGCCAGTCACACGCAATATCATGCTGATCGACGGTCTCTTTCAGATGATGCAATCCGTACTGTAAAAGACGCCGGTACGCATTGGCGTGTTCCAGCTCAGCAGATGTGCTGCCGACGGTATGCGGTAAATCAATCACAAAACCCGAATTACGGGCCGAAGCGTTATCGGCCACGTCGAGCGCCTCGAGTACCACAACATGCTCATGCGGCCGAAGCTCGGCAATACGACGGGCAAATGCCAGCCCGGCAAAGCCTGCGCCAATCACCAGCCAGTCTGCCGTGACTTTTCCACGTAAAGCCGGATGGCGGGGAGTATCACCCCGCAGCGCCGCCCAGCCGTTAATATTTTGATCAAGAGGTAAATGTTTAATTTTCATTGTCTGTCAGGTGGTTATCCCGGGTGCAATGATCCTAAGGGATAGACGTATAGATGTCTAATGCGGATTAATGCTATCAAAAGAAGGTGAGCTGAATACTGCACAGATAGCGGCTGAATCTGGTCGTCTGCTACCCCCTGAGAATTTTGCCGGTGACCGGTCGCCTGTCTCCGGAAGTTGGCTATGAAATCCTCATGTTGCGCGAAAGAAAAAATTGAGAGCGCTATCCGTTGAGAACCAGAGACATGTCCGGGTATCGGGCGCACAGGAAATCGACGAATGCGCGAACTTTTGGCGCAGCAAGCCGCCTGGAAGTATGCAAAACCCAAAGTTCCCGCTCTGCCCCCGACACGATGCCCCACTGAACTAAATCGCCGCGGGCAAGCTGGTTCCATGCGATGGATTGCGGAATGAGGGCAGCCCCACCGCCGGCGATTGCCGCATCGCGGACCATCAGTAACGAAGAAAAGCGCAATTTTGGGATCGGCTCCAGGACCAGTTGCCCGCCATCGAGACTCCAGTGGGCAGGCTGGAAACTCGACGTTACGATGCCGGGCACTGGCCTGATTGCGCCGGGGAGTGGCCTGATTATTTCAGGTGCGGCCACGACAACCAGCCTGTCTTTGGCGAAACACCGTCCGACTAAATTGCTGTCGGGGCTTGGGTTGATGCGGATTGCGACGTCAAATTGTTCCTCGACCAGATCTACCATGCGATCTTCCGCCACGATTTCAATTTCAATTTCCGGGTAGGCCGCACAGAATTCGGCACCAATGCGCCCCATCGCAAGCTGGGAAAACAGCACCGGAGCGGCAACACGCAAACGTCCGCGAGGCGTCGAAACACCATCACCGACCGCCGTCATGGCTTCGGTCACCTCACTCAGCAGGCCTTCAGTCCGGGAGATCAGCGTCGCCCCGGCTTCGGTGAGCTTCAAACCGCGAGCGCTTCGCTCGATCAGCCTCACACCCAGTTGCTCCTCAAGATCTGCGATGCGTCGCGATAGCGTGGCTTTGGAAATGCCGCTTGCGCGGCTTGCCTTCCCCAGCCCTTCATTTGTGGCGACGAGTATAAAATCAGACAGCGCGTTCAGATTCATGGTGTTCCATTTATGAGACAAGGTGTCTAAGTTTTAGGATCTTTGTTTTTTAATTGCAACGGAATATTGTCTCGTTATCAGAACTTGCTACGAGGAACTGCAATGAACAACGTACAACGCGCCGTACTGATTGGGGTCTCTGGTTTATGAATAAGCCCGATCCGGTATTACTCGGGAAGCTGGCCAACGACGTCGCCAGCGGCACGCTACAGTCCAGAATTGGCGGCGTAGTGGGCTTCGCTGATATTCCCAACGCAATCGAACGTAATCGTACCGTTTCACGGACCGGTAAGGTCGTTGCGGATTTCTCACGTTAACCATTATCACTATCTTGCAGGAGTTAAATATGAGCATTCTCGTTACCGGTGCCACGGGCACCATTGGTTCACTTATCATTCAGGGGCTGGCTGACGCTGGCGCCGGGGTCAAAGCCCTGGTACGCCAGGCGGGTAAGCGCGAGTTTCCGGCAGGGGTTACGGAAGTCGTTGCAGACCTGACCGACGTCGCGTCGATGCGTGCCGCGCTGTCATCGGTACGAACGCTGTTTCTGCTGAATGCGGTTACGCCCGATGAGGTTACTCAGGCCCTGATCGCCCTGAACCTCGCCCGCGAGGCGGGCATTGAGCGTATCGTTTATTTGTCGGTGATCCATGCTGATAAATTCACCAACGTTCCGCACTTTACCGGCAAGCATACGGTTGAACGCATGATCAAAAGTCATGACATCCCCGCCACCATTCTGCGTCCGGCTTATTTCATGCAAAACGACCTGATGGTTCAACAGACGATTCAGAACTACGCGGTGTACCCGATGCCTGTCGGCTCGGCGGGCGTCTCAATGATTGATGCGCGCGATATCGCGGATGTCGCCGTGGCTGAGTTGCTGCGACGCGACAAGGCATCGTCTGCGCTGGATCCTGTCACGCTGGAGTTGATTGGGCCGCAACCGCTGACCGGTGCGTCCGTGGCGAAGATCTGGAGTTCAGCCCTGGGTCGCGAGATTACTTACGGGGGAGATGACGTCACCGCGTTTGAAGGGCAACTCGCCTCGTACGGTCCCAACTGGCTGGCTTATGACATGAGCCTGATGATGGCTGGTATTCAGACGTTCGGCATGCAAGCTGCTGAAGGAACCGCAGAACAGCTACAGGCTCTCATTGGACACCCGCTGCGCACTTATGAAGATTTCGTTCGCGAGTCTGTTGCCGGGAGCTAAACCGCGAGGCAAAGGGGCGGTTTACTGTCAGGCAGTACGCCGCCGAACAACCGGTAAACGTAACCCAGTCAGGCACTTGTTACCTTGCAGGCATCTTCTCAGGAGGATACGGTATGTACTGGGTTCGGCAGTTCCTCATCCGCACAGGTTTCACCCTGGATACGACTCTGTGCATACCCGCGCAGGCGCTGGAACGGGCTGGTCAGAACGGTATAAACCGACGATACGGGAGTGATTATGAAAAGAGAGTCGTTATTCAGGTACGCGCGGGAACACTATAATTCGGAGCCGGAATATCTCTGGCGTAACCTGCCGGATTATGCCGTGCTTCGTCATCACAATGGTGATAAATGGTTTGGTCTCGTGATGAATGTATCCGGTACCAAGCTGGGGCTGAAAACGGAAGATAAAGTCGACATACTTGAGGTTAAGGTCCGGCCGGAGCACATCGGCTCATTACGTCAGAAAGACGGCATTTTGCCTGCTTATCATATGAATAAAGAGCACTGGGTCAGTGTGATCCTTTCCGGACCGCTGTCGGCAGATGAAATACACGAGCTGCTTGCCGACAGTCATGAACTGACATGCTGATAATATATTCAAAGACAGAGATACCTATGCAGGCGTTATTTCTTAAGCCCCCTTTGATGGATAAGCTCTGAGCGGCAAGGCGCTGCAAAGGAATACACCACGTGCATAATTAATGGTGCAATAAGTCACTTAAAAACTTCCTGGCACGCGGGTGTTGCGGATGATTGAAGAAGTTTTCCGGTTTGGATTTTTCCAGAATTTTCCCCTGATCCATAAACCAGATTGTGTCCGCCACGTCGCGGGCAAAATTCATTTCGTGTGTGACGCACATCATGGTCATACCTTCACGTGCCAGACTGCGCATCACATTCAGGACTTCACCGACCATTTCCGGATCAAGCGCCGACGTCGGTTCATCAAACAACATCACCGGCGGTTTCATGGCTAATGCCCGGGCGATGGCAACACGTTGCTGCTGCCCGCCGGAAAGCTGTGCCGGATAGGCATTGGCTTTGTGTGATAATCCGACACGTTCCAGCAGTTCACCCGCGTGCTTGCGCGCTTCCTGACGTTTCACGCCGAGCACCTTTACCGGCGACATCATGATGTTGTCCAGCACCGAAACGTGCGGGAAAAGATTAAAGTTCTGGAAGACAAAACCGATACGCGTGCGCAACTGATTCAGGCGGGTGCTGGTGCCATGAATATCCATGCCATCGAACAGGATCTGGCCCTCTTCAATAGGTTCCAGCCGGTTCACGGTGCGGATCAGCGTTGATTTGCCCGAGCCGGACGGTCCGCAAACCACCACGACTTCACCACTTCTAATTTCAGCACTCAGGTCGGTGAGCGCCTGATATTCGCCATACCATTTATTAACCTGATTAAATAAGATCATTGGTCGCATCGTCGTTCCTTATTATGATTGAGTCTTCAGCAGTGGAGCCTTCGTCATTTTCTCCGCTTCCGGCATCCGGTTCTGCCGTTTGCGCGTGATACGGGCTTCAAGCTTATTGGCCAGCCACGTCAGGCTGAAACAGATGATGTAATAGCCAATCGCGACAATCGCGAAGACTTGAAAAGGTTTGGTCAGCAGTTGGTTATTCACCTGATTAGCGGCAAAGGTCAGCTCCGGCACGTTAATGACGTAACCCAGCGTGCTGTCTTTAATGATAGAAACCAGCTGGCTGACCAGACTTGGCAGCGTGTTGTATAACGCCTGCGGCAGAATAATCAGACGCAGCGTTTTGAAATAACTCATCCCTAAAGCGCGCGCCGCTTCGTACTGGCCGCCCGGCAGCGCCTGAATACCGCCGCGCACGATCTCGGCGATATACGCACTTTCATAAATCACCAGCGTACACAGCATGGTGCTGAAGCCGCTGATGTTGTGACCGATTAACAGCGGAACGCAGAAATACGTCCAGAACACCACCATCAACAGCGGAATGCCGCGTAAGCCGTAGACCCAGCAGGCAGCGGGCCAGCTCAGCCAGCGGAAAGGCGATAAACGCGCCAGCCCGAGGAGAATACCCACCGGCAGTGCAAACAAAACGGCCAGCAGGGAAATCAGTAACGTACAAAGTATCCCGCCGAGCGGTCCCTGCGGATATTGCCCCATCAGGAACAGCATCCCGTTGTCGTGCAAAATCGTGAACATCTCGAGCATGTGATTACCTCGCGTAGGCCCGCTGGAACCGGCGGGCCAGCAACGCGCCAGCACCCATCAGCAGCAGAGAGAAGAACAGATAACCGGCAGAGGCCACCAGATACGATTCGAAAGTCCGGAACGTCTGGTTTTCAATATCACGGGTCACGTAAGTCAGTTCAGCTACGCCAATGACCATAGCCAGACTGGTGTTTTTGAACAGTAAAACGGTGTGGTTGAGCAGCGAGGGCAGCGCGTTGCGGATGCCTTGCGGTAAAATAACCGAACGCAGCGATCGGGTGTAACTCATGCCCAGCGCGCGTGATGCTTCGGTTTGCCCTTCAGGAATAGCGCGTAATCCGCTGCGGATGTCTTCAGAGAAATACGCCGCCTGACACAATCCGAGCGCAAACATCGAGAACAGAAACTCGGCGTTGAAATCGTTAATCCACATCTGCACAGATTCCGGCAGCAGCGTCGGAATGGCGAAATACCACATCATCAGCTGAATAAGCGTCGGCACATTGCGGTGATACGACACATAGGCGCGGACGAAATATTCAGCGGCGCGTTTGTGCGTCAGCCGGATGACGACCAGCAGCAGGGCAATACACATCGCGAGCAGCCAGGACCCCAGCGCCAGCTTGAGGGTGACAACCATGCCATCGACGATCATCTGCCCGAACTGACCGGTCAGGACTTTGCTGAAATCGAGCGTCATCGTATTTTCACCCTCCTGAATGGTTGAACTGTGGGTTTATAGGAAAAAGATCACAGACCTTCGCCGGGGCGCATGGTGGAAAGGCCACCGGGAACCTGCAACGTCGGGGTGATTTCGATGTTGCCGATGTTGACGGCAATCGGCGCAGAAACGGCAAACGCCACGCAATCGGCGATGTCTTTGGCTTCGGGCAGTTCAAAACCGTCAATGAAACGGCGGCGGGCTTCTTCGTGATCGCCGGAAACATTGCCGAAAATGTCAGTCGCCACGCGACCCGGGCAGATTTCAGTGATGCGCACACGCTTGCCGTAGCAGTCAACGCGTAGCTGGCGCGACAGGGCGTGAACCCCGGCTTTGGTGGCGTGATAAATCGAGTTGCCGCCGAAGTTATAAATCGCGGCAATCGAGGTGATGTTGATGACGTGGCCGCGATCGCGTTCCATCATGCCCGGCACCAGCAGGCGGCAAAGATGCAAAACGGCGCGCAGATTCACATCCACCTGCGTATCCACGGATTCTTCATCGGCGCTCAGGATAGAGCCGGGGCGGGAAACCCCGGCGTTGTTCACCAGAATATCCACGCTGATCTCGCTGCACAGGCGCGTCACCGCGTCGAGGTCGCTGACGTCGAGCGCATGCGGAATACAACCGGTGCGGGCGGCGAGGGCGGCCAACTGATCGGCGCGGCGCGCGACGGCATGAACGGTGATCCCTTCCTGACAAAGGCGTTCGACAATGGCTTCACCCATTCCGGCCGATGCGCCGGTCACCAGCGCGGTTTTGTAATCTGAAAATGGCATTGCGACTCTCCTGTTAAACCTCCGGCTCCATCATGTTCTGCCGGTGGGTGTTTTCTGACTGTATCCAGTAATTCTCAGACGGTATAAGACATAAACCGTGTGAGGCGATAAGAGGGGCTTATAACAGCGTGTTTTACCCTGCCATCTGGCGGTGTTGCCGGGCTGGCGGCATCAGCGCGATGTCCATTTCGGCAATAATTTCCCGCAGCGTATGCACCATTTCGAGGGATTCCGGCGTATCGCCGTGAACCAGAATCGATGTCGCATCCACCGGCAACGTCACGCCGTCGATGCTTTGCACCGTGCCTTCGCGCAGCAACTGGCGGATGCGCGCGCGTACCTGCTCTTTGTCATGAATAACCGCGCCCGGTTTCGTCCGGCTGACCAGCAGGCCGTTGCTTTCATAGGCGCGGTCAGCGAGAAACGTACAAATCACCGGCAAATCCAGCGCCCGCGCCATGCGTTCGACGGCGTTGCCGGGCATCGTGCTGATGATCATTTGTGCATCGAAATTCTTCACCGCCTGCAATAACACCCGCGCCAGACGGGCGTCTTCGGACACCATATTGCCCAGCGCACCGTGGAAACTCATGTGCGTCAGCGGGTAATCCGCCGCTTTCGCAAAAGCAGAAAGCGCGCCAAGCTGATAGGTGACGTAATGTGCCATCACCTCCGGTTCGATGTGCATCCGGCGGCGGCCAAACCCGGACAAATCAGGGAATCCGACGTGCGCGCCGAGATCTACCTGATACTTTTTCGCCAGCGCGACGGTTTTCGCCATAATCACCGCGTCCCCCGCGTGAAACCCGCAGGCCACGTTGGCGGAGGAGATCAGCGGCATCAGCGCGGCGTCGTCGGCGATGGTGTAATCGCCAAAGCCTTCGCCGATATCGGCGTTTAAATCGATGTATTTCATGCGGCCAGCTCCTCGCGGCGTAAAGTGAAAATCTCCGCGCCGTATTCCACGCAGTCACCGTCTTCCACGGACAGGGATGCCACCACGCCCTGCACCGGGCTGCGCAGCGGCAGATAAATCACGCCGACTTTCAGCAGGCCGAGCAGCGCATCTTTCCCGACTTTTTCACCCGGTTGTGTGAACGGAATTTTGTTGAGCGGATGCTGTAACAACACGATGCCGGGGAAAGGTGCACATACCGCGTCGGGGGCGGTCAGCGCGGGAAGCGCAGGCGTTTCGTCCGGCCTGCGGCATGGCAAAATGGCGGGGGAGACTGGCGCGTATTTCATGCTGACCCGAAAGCCGTTTCCGCTGAGTTCAATCTGGCTCAGGCCGGACTTACGCATCTTTCGTGCGATATCTCGCAACTCGCTGAGTGCTGGTGCTTTTTTTTCCATATCCTTCCCGTCGAAGAGAGAGTGTCCCCGCGCAATAACGACGACAAAACGACCCGCTTTGCGGGCGGTAAAAGCACTCTATCGTGTCACTGCCGACGTCAGGAAAGAGGATTTCGCTTTGCGGTAATAAGGTGCGCTTATTACCCCACCAGCGTCAGTGGCCGGTTATCCACCGTGCGGCTGGCCATCAGCGACAGTAAAATCGCTTTGACCGCTTCGGCGGGCTGGGACAGCGGCAGATGGTCGGACATACAAAATGACAGCGCCGCCTGAATATTCGGTTTATCAATTTTCGCCATCCACGAATCCGAGGCTTTGAGCATCGCGCGGGCGGCGGATTCCGGCATGATCGTGCAGCCTAACCCCGCCGCCAGCGCGGCATTGAGGGTGGTTTGCGATTCGATTTCGCACTTCACGCGGTACGTCACAGCTTCATGGATAAACGCGTCGTCGATGACTTTTCGCATGATGTTATAAATGCGCGGCAGGAACAGGTCATACTTTGCCACCTGCGCCAGACTGACGGATTTCAGCGGTTTGCTCAGCGCGTGCGGGCAGACGAAATACAACTCTTCTTTCATCAGCGGCATAAACCGTAATCCGTGAATTTCCCGGTTGCCGTAAATCACCGCCATATCCATCCGGCCATTCATGATCAGCTCGCTGAGCGTGGTGCCGAAGTTTTCATTGAAATACAATACGATGCCCGGATATTGCCGGTGGACTTCTTCCATCAGCGGCAATGCCAGTTGCTGTGCGGCGGTGCCCGGCGCAAGCCCGACAGAAACGCTGCCCGAAAGCGCCAGCGCCGAGCCGTCAATCGCGCTCTGGGCCTGATCGCACTGGCGCAAAATGGCCTGCGCGTGGATATACAAAATCTTGCCCGCTTCAGTCGGCGTCACGCCGCGTTTGGTGCGGATCAGCAGTTGCTGATTCACTTCGCCTTCCAGCGTCGCGAGTTGCTGGCTGAGCGCAGGCTGCGCAATGTGCAGGATATCTGCGGCCTGAGTGAGGCTACCCACATCGACAATCTTGATAAAATATTTAAGGCGGCGGAGATTCACGATGGCATCCTCATCACGGAAACAAGTGGTGTTATAAGTAATGTGTATGAAGCAAGATGAGTGCCAACACGCACTAACAGGCTGATTTATGTCCGATATCCGGTTTTCCTTCTGATTTATCCGCCGATTTATTCACTGTATAGCCGGATGTTTTCTGCCTTTGCGCAGCCTCCCGAATAATGAAAATCCCCGCCTGCACTGCGCCGGTGCAAATTGCCTGATTTGCGCGTTCAGCCATTGTTTTGTGTTATGTCACCACAACAAAGCGCTATTGGTCGGCGCGGTCCGTTCCTCATTACTCTTTCCCCTGAAGTGCCTCATCGCTGTCCGTCTTTTTACGTTCGATAAAAACAATGGAACCCCAGGACCATGCCTGATATCGCCGATCGCTTAAAAAATGTCTCTGTTTCTGCCTCCGTCGCCATGACGCAAAAGGCCCGTGACCTCGCAGCCGCAGGCGTGAACGTCATTGCGCTTTCTACCGGTGAACCGGATTTTCCGACGCCCCCTCATGCCACGGAAGCCGCCTACGCCGCCGCGCTCGGCGGTGATACCCGTTATCCGCCAACCGACGGAACCCCTGCGCTGCGGGCGGCCATTGCGCGTAAATTTCAGCGCGATAACAACCTGAATTACGACGTGAGCCAGATCCTCACCGCAGGCGGCGCGAAGCAAATTATTTTTAACGCGATGCTGGCGACGATTAATCCGGGCGATGAAGTGGTGATCCCGACGCCGTCGTGGATTAGCTATGCGGATATCGTCAAATTCGCGGGCGGTATTCCGGTGCCGGTGGCCTGCCCGGAAGAGAACAATTTCAAGCCGTATCCGCAGGACATCGACGCGGCGATTACGCCGAAAACCAAGTGGCTGCTGCTGAATTACCCGAGCAATCCGACCGGTTCCGTGGCAACCCGCCAGGAATTGCAGGCGATGGGCGAGGTGATGCTGCGCCATCCGGGCGTGTGGATCCTGACCGATGACATTTACGAACATCTGATTTATGACGACGTGACGTTTTATACGCTGGCCGAAGTGGAACCGCGTTTGCTCGATCGCGTGCTGACGGTCAACGGCGTGTCGAAAGCCTATTCCATGACCGGCTGGCGTTTAGGTTTTTGCGGCGGTCCGCAAGATCTGATTAAAGCCATGAGTAACGTGAACACGCAAAACAGCGGCGGCGTCACCACGCTCACGCAGGCGGCGGCGGTCGCGGTGCTTAACGGCCCGCAGGATTTACTGAAAGAGCGCGCCGAAATCTACCGCCAGCGCCGCGATTACGTGCTGGAGCGGTTAACGTCCGTGCATGAACTGCGCTGTCATAAACCGCAGGGCGCGTTCTATCTGTTCGTGAACATTGAAGGCTGCATCGGGAAAACCACCGCAGGCGGGCGTCACATCAATAGCGATGCCGATTTCGTGATGGCGCTGATCGAAGAAAAACACGTCGTCACTGTGCAGGGCGCGGCCTACGGCATGAGTCCGTATTTCCGCATTTCGTATGCGACCAGCATGGAAGTTTTGCAAGACGGCTGTGACCGGATAGCTGAGTTTTGTGCGGAGCTGAAGTCATAACGTCTGAGTCAGAAGCATAAAAATCTATGGTCACCCCCGTTTTTGCAACGTTGATTTTGATTTATGATGGGCTTGCTTAAATCTATACGGCGTCTGATGGGCAACCTTACGTTGCCCGCGCCATGATGAAGTCCGCGCCTGCAGAACCTTAAAAAGCGGACGGCTTCAAAGAGCCATTTTTTATGTCAGGTTCATCCGCAGGTCGCCGTGCCGTTCATGTCATCAATAATCGGTCGTCGCAAAACCAGAAAGTCACTGCGTAATGCCTAAGAGCTAACAGTTCGTCCCTGTTGGCTCTTTTTATTGGATAAAAGCTGTGCGATGGGTTGTCACCGACCAGGCTATTCGGGCCAGTTTGTTGGCTAACCCGCAGGCCACTACGTTCGAGTGATGCTGCGAGAGCTGGGCCTTCACCTAGTCAGCCAGCCGCCCCTGATTGTGTTCAGGTCGTTGCATAAAAGCGCGAGCGCATAGAAGGTCGTGATGCGGCTTCGCAGATAGCCCCGGCATCAATGAAATCGTTCTTATTGCTTTTAACGAAGGGTCGGACAAACTGAGGAGAGATGAGCTTCACCTGATGCCCGAACTGGCTGATGTGCCGGGCCATAAAATGGGCGCCCGCACAGGACTCCATAACAACGGTAGAAGCGGCACAAGTAGAGAGAAAGACGGTTAACGGGTTGCGGGAAAACTTCTTACGTAGCAATGCATTACCGTTTTTATCCTGAGCGTGGACATGGAACGAATGCTTGCCGAGGTCAATACCGATGAGCGTAACGTTTTGCATGATGATCCCCTTCAGAAAGAAAAACACCCTGTCAGCGTACCGCTCACAGGGTGGGGGTGACCATCTTATTAAACCGAAGCCACTGGCTTCGATTTTTTGTTTGCAGCAATCTGAAATTAACGGTGAGCCAGCTCAGCCGTTTCTTCAGCATCCATCACCGCTTTATCCGTCTGTTTCAGCAACTGACTTGTGATAGTGCCTGCCGTCATTGAACCGCTGACATTCAGCGCGGTACGGCCCATATCAATCAGCGGCTCAACAGAAATCAGCAGGGCAACCAGCGTAACCGGCAGGCCCATGGCCGGCAACACGATCAGGGCTGCAAATGTCGCACCACCACCCACACCGGCAACACCGGCAGAGCTCAGGGTAACAATACCCACTAATGTTGCAATCCATACCGGATCAAACGGGTCGATGCCGACGGTTGGCGCAACCATGACGGCCAACATGGTTGGATACAGACCTGCACAGCCGTTCTGACCAATCGTTGCCCCGAACGATGCCGCAAAGCTGGCGATAGATTCAGGAATACCCAGACGGCGTGTCTGCGCTTCAACGCTCAGCGGGATGGTCGCGGCACTTGAACGGCTGGTGAAGGCAAAAGTCAGCACCGGCCAGACTTTACGGAAGAATTTCGCCGGATTAACACCGGTGAACGACAGCAGTATCGCGTGAACAACAAACATAATGCCAAGACCCAGGTAAGACGCGACCACAAAGCTGCCGAGTTTAATGATGTCCTGAATGTTCGAGCCGGCGACCACTTTGGTCATCAGAGCCAGTACCCCGTACGGGGTCAGTTTCATGACCAGACGCACCAGCTTCATCACCCATGCCTGCAGGGTATCAATAAAGGCCAGAATGCGCGGACCTTTTTCTGCATCATCTTTCACCAGTTGCAGGGCGGCTACACCAACGAAGGCGGCGAAGATCACGACGCTGATGATTGATGTCGGACTTGCGCCTGTCAGATCAGCAAACGGGTTCTTAGGTATAAAGGAAAGGATCAACTGAGGCACGCTCAGGTCAGCCACTTTGCCGACATAGTTAGACTGAATTGCCGTCAGTCGCGCCGTTTCCTGCGTACCCTGTACCAGGCCGTCAGCGGTGAGGCCGAACAGGCCCGTCACGAAGATCCCCACCAGAGAAGCGATCAGTGTGGTGAACAGCAGGGTACCGATGGTCAGGAAGCTGATTTTCCCCAGCGATGACGCGTTATGCAGTTTCGCTACCGCGCTCAGAATAGAGACGAAAACCAGCGGCATGACGATCATTTGCAGCAACTGGACGTAGCCGTTACCGACAATATTGAACCAGGTAATTGAGGTTTTTAGTACCGGATCATCGGAACCGTAGATCAGCTGTAAAGCCAGGCCAAATACGACACCCATAGCCAGACCCAGTAAAACTTTTTTTGCCAGGCTCCATTGCTTGTGGCGGGTTTGTGCCAGCAGCAAAAGCAGGGCAACGAAAACCACTACGTTAAGAACGAGCGGAAGATTCATACCAGACTCCAAACTTATAATTTTGATAAATGAAACGGGTGTTTCCGGAAAAGGACTGCACCATCCCAAAGCATTGGGGGGCAGAATATCAGTTTGAGGGTCTGAGTATTTATATCCAAAAGGAATTCATTATAACTTTTTGTTGGTATTTGTATTAATTTTCATCATATCGGCAATATTTCATGCTATTCAGATGAATAATTTCAGGATGTGATTAAAAAAGTCAGGATTTATTGCACCAATGATGGGCGTCCAGTCTGGCCAGAAAAGCGTCAGGCCGACCAGCATAAGGCAGAGCGTGCGCTCGAGTTGATTACCTTTCTGGCTGTTAATCAGCGGTAGCCGGAAACGCCATCGACAAGGCCAGAGCAGCGGCACTCCTGCAGGCGTCAGCATATCTGCCAGGATATGGCTCAGGTAACCGATAATCATGGCGTGGAAAGCATCAGCGGGGATCACCCAGTCGTGAGGGAAATGAGTGCGTAGCAGGAAAATCCCTCCAGCCACCGCCAGCAAACTGTGAGTGAATCCACGGTGACCAAAAGCCCGGGCGATGGGGGCCGACAACCATTTGAGACGCTGGCCCAGCACCGATTTGGGGTGATCAATATCGGGCAGCAGACAGGTAAGCAAAGACCCTGGAATGATGTGCCACCAGTCACCATGCGCCAGTTCGGGAGAAAGCTGGGCCTTCTTAGCAAATACTGCACAGGCAATTGAGAAAATGAGATGGCCTTCCGCCGTCATGACGCGTCCGAACTGGATGACTGTTATTTTATCCAGTATAAGTGAAACTGTCACAATCTTGGAAGAGATGCCCTGTAACTAATTGTCAACGGACTGATAAAAAACAAAAAAGCGTATAAGAATACGCCTTTCTGGTGTCACTTATGCTGCCCTTAACGCGCGAGCCAACCACCATCGACGGCAATGGTGTAACCATTAACGTAATCAGAGGCTTTCGATGCCAGAAAGACTACCGGCCCCATGACATCTTCCGGCAGACCCCAGCGTCCGGCGGGGATTCTGTCGAGGATTTCTTTGCTGCGTTCTTCATCGGCGCGCAACTGTTCTGTATTGTTAGTCGCCATATACCCCGGCGCAATCGCATTCACATTGACGTTATGCTTCGCCCATTCATTGGCCATCAGTCGGGTCAGACCCATTACTGCGCTTTTTGACGCGGTATAGGAAGGCACCCTGATCCCCCCCTGATACGAGAGCATAGAGGCAATATTTATAATTTTGCCACCGTTACCCTGTTTGATGAACTGCTTCGCCACGGCCTGAGACATAAAGAACAGCGTTTTGCTGTTCACATTCATCACATCATCCCAGTTTTTCTCGCTGAATTCGATGGCATCTTCACGGCGGATAATACCGGCGTTATTGATCAGAATATCGATATGACCAAATTCCCCGACTGCTTTCTCGATCAGCTCAGGAATGCCTGTGATGGTGCTCAGATCAGCCCTCAGATCGAGAAAACGGCGGCCTAACATGGTGACTTTTTTTTCAGTTTCTTCAGGGGCGGAAACGTTAATGCCCACAATATCGCATCCCGCCTGCGCGAGACCCAGCGCCATGCCTTGTCCCAGCCCGGTATTGCAACCGGTGACGATTGCGACTTTGCCGCTTAATTCAAATGAACGGAGGATCATATTCAGAGTCTCTTTTGCAACGGCGCGTTCGCCATAAAAAATGAGTTGCTCTGCCGGTAAGGCAGAGCAAGGGGGAGTTAGCGCAGTTCGCTGACTTTGACGTGATCCATGTCATCGAATACCTGGTTCTCACCGACCATACCCCAGATGAAGGTATAGTTTTTGGTACCCACTCCGGCGTGAATTGACCAACTAGGAGAGATGACAGCCTGCTCGTTGTGCACTAATAAATGACGGGTTTCCTGTGGTTGCCCCATCATATGGAACACGGCAGTTTCCGCTTCCATATTGAAGTAGAAATACACTTCCATACGACGTTCATGGGTGTGGCAAGGCATGGTATTCCACAGGCTCCCCTCTTCCAGTTTGGTCAGCCCCATGGTCAGCTGACAGGTTTCCAGAACGTCGGGCACGATGAATTTATTGATGGTGCGGCGGTTGCTGGTAGCTGCATCGCCGATGGTCTGCGGAGAGGCTTCCGCCAGTGTGATTTTTTTGTTCGGGAAAGTCGTGTGTGCCGGCGCACTGTTGTAGTAGAACTTGGCCGGTCTGGAGGCATCAACGCTGCTGAACTCGACCCGCTTTGCCCCTTTGCCGACATACAACGCTTCTTCATGACCGATTTCATAGGTTGTACCGTCAACCACGATCAGACCCGGGCCGCCGATATTAATCACGCCGAGTTCGCGACGTTCAAGAAAATAGCTCACACCAAGCTGTTTACCGACTTCATCACCCACGGATACCGTTTTTTCAGCGGGCATGACGCCGCCGACAATGATGCGGTCGATGTGGCTGTAAGTCATGGTATAGGCATTTTTCTCAAAGATTTTCTCAATGAGGAATTCACGGCGTAATTCAGCGGTATCAAGCGTTTTTGCGTGGTCGCTGTGGATACTTTGACGAACTTGCATGTCGGTGCCTCTCATGAATGACGATATCAAGGAGGACTTACCGGGCTAGTCTGACCGTTGCGTGGCAGTGACAGCGTACAGAAGCAGGAGAGCTCCCGGCTCGTCCTTGTTGCAGGAATCATAGGTTCATTGACATACGAATTCAATAAAAATGAAATAACGTTTTATTTATTTTATGAGTCAGTTCAAGATTTACGAAATTAAACGAAGCTTCAAAAATTGTGGCAGGAGAAATGCGTAGAGAAGGTATATGGAAAGGAGAGAAAGCAGAGAAGGTGCGCAGCGGCATGAGCGGCTGCGCATAAATTTTAGCTGATGTGTGCCACACGCAATTCTTCGAGGGAAGAAAGTTTGACATCGGCAAGCGCCCAGCGTGGATCCACACTGTATTCATGGTCCGGCACCACCACCGAGCGCATACGCGCGGCTTTGGTGGCGATCATGCCATTAAAGGAATCTTCCAGCGTCACACAGTTGAGCGGATCAACCTGTAATTCTCCGGCAGCCAGCAGATAGACCTCAGGATGCGGTTTGCTGTAAGGCAGCTTTTCCGCTGAAACACGAACCTTAAAGAAGGAGTGTAAATTAAACATTTCCAGCACGGTATCGAGCATAAACAGCGGTGATGCCGACGCGAGACCAATCTTCAGCCCCTGATCACGGCAAAGCTCAAGGGCATGATTCACGCCAGGCAGCAACGGCCGGGTTTGTTCTACCAGTTCAATCGTGCGGGCAATAATCATTGAGGACACTTCTTCCTGACCCGGACCCTGCCACGGAAGCGCCTGATACCACATCCTGACCACCTGATCGATACGCAAACCTAGCGTATCCGGCAGCAAATGGCGCTGGGAAATATCAACGCCCAGGCGACTGAAAACGTCCAGCTCAGCCTGAGTCCATAACCGTTCAGAATCAATTAACAGACCATCCATATCGAAAATTGCTGCATTAACAGGGCGGACATAAGCCATGAAAGCGGACTCCCTCACAATAAATAGAAACCCACTTTAACATCGGTGGGAATGCAGGTGAAATCTGATGTGAAAATGGACAGGATGGACGTTCCCGGTACAGCGTTACGCTAACTGATTAAAACATTGGGCGGAGCAGGCTTTCTGTGGGTAAACTTAGCCGTTGCTTTAGGTATCCTAACAAGGGGAATTCATGACGTACCAACAAGCCGGACGTGTGGCAGTAATTAAACGAATTGCGGGATGGATCATTTTTATCCCTGCGCTGCTTTCTACGCTGATTTCTTTGCTGAATTTTATCAACGAGCACACTAAGACGGAGCAGGGCATCAACGCGGTCATGCTGGATTTCATCCACGTGATGGTGGATATGGTGAAGTTCAATACCTCGTTTCTCAATGTCTTTTGGTACAACTCACCGGTGCCAGCTTTAGGGCAGGGTTTCACCAGCGCGAACATCATGTTCTTCATTATCTACTGGCTGATTTTTGTGGGGCTGGCACTTCAGGCTTCCGGCGCGAGAATGTCCCGTCAGGTAAAACACATTCGCGAAGGGATCCAGGATCAGCTTATTCTGGAACAGGCGAAAGGTGCTGAAGGCCGGACACGTCCGCAAATCGAAGAGCGTATCGTGATACCGCGACACACGATTTTGGTGCAGTATTTTCCATTGTATATTTTGCCAATTATCATCGCTGTCATCGGCTACTTCATTTTGAAATTATTAGGATTAATGGCCTGATAATTTGACGACATATTTATAACGGGTTTCTGTGAAAATGAAAAATAAGGCCTGAATATTAACGTTTTCAGGTCTTATTTGTTCAGAGCTGAAATATTTATCCCGCTAACTGATATCTTCGTGTAACAGCCTTTCTATGGCGCGTTGCGCCACCACAAGATGCTGGCCACCGAATAAATTACTGCGGTTAAGCAGGTAATATAACTGGTAGATCGGTTGCCTCGAAATGAAGTCGTCAGGGAGTGGCGTTATACTCTGATAACCGTCATATAATTGCGGCGGAACATTCGGATATAACGGCAGCATCGCCAAATCGCATTCCCGATCTCCCCAGTAACAGGCCGGGTCAAAAATCACCGGACCATCATCAGATAAGCCACAGTTATGCGGCCATAAATCGCCGTGTAAAAGTGAAGGTTGCGGCTGATGATTCTGCAAGCGGGCGTGAACCATGGCGGTGATATCTTCGATATTACCAAATATCATCCCTTTTTCAGCAGCCAGTTGCAGCTGCCAGCCAATGCGCTGCTCGGCAAAGAAGGTAGCCCAGCGCCGTTGCCAGCTGTTGGGTTGCGGAACTGTCGCCAGTTCATTATCGAAATCCAGACCGAATTGCAGTTGTTCACTCCACTGATGCAATGCGGCAAGTTGTTGGCCTAAAACATAGGCATTATGTGCATCCAGAGGTTTTTGCGGGATGTATTCGAGCAAGAGGAAACTGTAATCACGGTCGCTACCTACACCATAAACTTCCGGCACCCTGACGGTCTGGCTGCGCGCAAGTAAGGCCAGCTGATCGGCTTCAGCGGCAAAGATAGGCAACATTTCGCGTGCATTGCATTTCACAAACACGTTTCTGTCGCCGTAGCTCAGCCGCCATGCCGGGTGGATTTCGCCTCCCGGAAGCTCAACACGTTCGCGGATTTCAGCATTGCCTAAGTGTTCACTCAACAAACGATTGACGGCTTGCCACATGGTATGACCCCTTCTGACTGGCCAGATAATTCATTAAGTTAGCGTTTTTTCAGCTTCGAAAACCCGATCCGGCGCACGGCTGAATCAGATGATGATGTCAATTTATGCAATTTCTCAGATGTCTAAATAGAACGTATCATCAGCGGACAGATTAATTTAGGAATATGTGACATGAAACGGGTTTTATAAACGGAATTGTCTTATCGACATCCCTCTAGCCCCTTTGTTTAACAAAACAATAATAATAATAGACGAAAAATATATTCAGGTGTTGGAAGAAGATGTATATGCTACATCTCGTCCCAGTCGCGAGAGAGATAACGTGAAACCAAACATTCTTTATTTGATGGCCGCGCTATTGCTGGCGGGTTGCGCTAAAGAAACACCGGTTCAGACGACGCGTTTTTTGAATCCATCGCCGCCACCTCAGCGCGATACTTCATTAATGCATCCAGGGCCTTATGGTGATGTTATTCACCAGGCGGCAAATACCTATGGCGTCGACGAAACACTTGTTAAAGCAATCATTCAGGTCGAATCTGGATATAACCCAACCGTTGTCAGCAAATCGAATGCGATTGGGTTAATGCAGCTAAAGGCCTCAACGGCAGGACGCGATGCCTACCGGATGAAAGGACGTTACGGTCAGCCCACGCCGCGTGATTTAAAAGATCCGGCGGTGAACATTGACCTAGGTACGGCTTATTTAAGTATTTTACAACAGCAGCTTGCGGGTATTAATAACCCTGAAACTCGTCGTTACGCCACCACACTGGCATATGTGAACGGAGCAGGGGCGTTGTTGAGAACGTTCGACAAAGATAAGACGTATGCGATTGCGAAAATCAATCTGATGACGCCTGCTGAGTTTTCTGCCCATGTGCAGAAAAAACACCCGGCGCCACAAGCGCCACGCTATCTGTGGAAAGTGAACAATGCCTACCTCGCGATGCGGTAAGCATTGATGTTTCCGCCAGCGGCTCAGGCTGCTGGCGGGAAGGTTTTAATAATCTCAAGAACCCCGTTGATAACGAACTGAACGCCCATACACACCAGCAAGAATCCCATCAGACGTGAAATAGCCTCAATCCCGCTTTTCCCGACCAGACGCATAATCGCCCCCGAACTGCGCAGAGATATCCACAAAATCAAACCCACTAAAAAGAAAATCATCACCGGAGCAACGGTAATAATCCAGTGCGGGAAATCAGATGATTTCACCGTTGAAGCACTGCTGATGATCATGGCAATGGTGCCCGGCCCGGCGGTACTTGGCATCGCCAGAGGAACAAAAGCGATATTTGGCGAATCCTGTTTTTTCATTTCCGCCGTTTTGTTCTCGATAAGGATCCTTTCTTCCACGTGTGGCTGTGGGAAAAGCATTCTGAAACCGATAAAGGTGACGATAAGTCCCCCCGCAATACGCAGGCCGGGAATGGAAATCCCGAACGTATTCATCACCAACTGTCCCGCGTAATACGCCACCATCATGATGATAAAGACATAGACCGAGGCCATCAGCGACTGCTGGTTTCTTTCCTGTGTGGTCATATTCCCGGAAAGACCGAGCATCAAAGCCACGGTCGTCAGTGGATTTGCCAGCGGAAGCAGTACCATCAGGCCCAATCCCAGTACTTCAAATAACTGCCTGACTTCTGTCATATCCTTCCCTTTTTTAAATGCTGCTCTGGTTACCTTAACGTGTCAGGGGGGATTACACGAAAAATATCCGCGTTTAGCAACACAGGTTGCTGGAAATTCGCACTTTACGAATGCTAAACTTATGGACTGTTTTCGCGTCGCATCCCGATACAATTACGTGATGTATTCAGGGTGCCTATATTTGGCAAGGTAAAGCTAAATAGCGTGAATAACTACGTGAATTTAAACTCAAATATTTTTCTAGATGTGCTCTGTCGTGTGGGGCACCACTGTAGATTAAGGAATTAGCATGCCTGTCATTACTCTTCCTGATGGAAGCCAGCGCGTTTTTGATCGCCCCGTTTCTCCCCTTGATGTTGCCCTTGATATCGGCCCTGGCCTGGCGAAAGCCTGTATCGCTGGTCGTGTTAACGGCGAACTGGTTGATGCAACCGACCTGATTGAGGTTGACGCGCAACTGGCGATCATCACCGCTAAAGACGAAGCCGGTCTTGAAATTTTGCGCCACTCCTGTGCGCACCTTTTGGGTCATGCCATTAAACAACTGTGGCCAGACACCAAAATGGCAATCGGCCCGGTTATCGATAATGGCTTCTATTACGACGTCGATTTAGATCGTACGCTGACTCAGGAAGATATCGAACTGCTTGAAAAGCGCATGCACGAACTGGCTGAAAAGAATTACGACGTCATTAAAAAGAAAGTCAGCTGGCAGGAAGCGCGCGATACCTTTGCAAGCCGTGGCGAAGAATACAAAGTGGCGATTCTGGATGAAAACATCAGTCATGATGACCATCCGGGTCTGTATCACCACGAAGAATACGTGGATATGTGCCGTGGTCCGCACGTACCGAACATGCGTTTCTGCCATCATTTCAAACTGCAGAAAACCTCCGGTGCTTACTGGCGTGGCAACAGCGATAACAAAATGTTGCAACGTATCTACGGCACTGCGTGGGCGGATAAAAAGCAGCTGAATGCTTACATTCAGCGTCTGGAAGAAGCCGGTAAACGTGACCACCGTAAAATTGGTAAGCAACTTGACCTGTACCATATGCAGGAAGAAGCACCAGGTATGGTGTTCTGGCATAACGACGGCTGGACCATTTTCCGTGAGCTGGAAGCCTTTGTACGCATGAAACTGAAGTCTTATGACTATCAGGAAGTAAAAGGTCCGTTCATGATGGACCGTGTGCTGTGGGAAAAAACCGGTCACTGGGAAAACTACAAAGAAGCGATGTTCACGACCTCTTCTGAAAACCGTGAATATTGCATCAAGCCAATGAACTGTCCGGGACACGTTCAGATCTTCAATCAGGGTCTGAAATCTTACCGTGATCTGCCATTGCGTATGGCTGAGTTTGGCAGTTGCCACCGTAATGAGCCATCTGGTGCATTACACGGTCTGATGCGCGTTCGTGGCTTCACTCAGGACGATGCTCACATCTTCTGTACAGAAGAGCAGGTGCGTGATGAAGTGAACAGCTGTATCCGCATGGTGTATGACATGTACAGCACGTTTGGCTTCGAAAAAATCGTGGTGAAACTGTCCACCCGTCCTGAGAAGCGCATTGGTACTGACGAAATGTGGACTCGTGCTGAGGATGACCTGGCGGCTGCGCTGACGGAAAACGACATTCCGTTCGAATATCAGCCGGGTGAAGGGGCGTTCTACGGTCCAAAAATTGAATTTACCTTGCATGATTGTTTGGATCGTGCGTGGCAGTGTGGTACCGTGCAGCTCGACTTTTCATTACCTGGTCGTTTGAACGCCTCTTATATTGGCGAAAGTAACGACCGTCAGGTTCCGGTAATGATTCACCGTGCTATCCTGGGTTCAATGGAACGCTTCATTGGTATTCTGACTGAAGAATACGCGGGCTTCTTCCCAACCTGGATGGCTCCGGTTCAGGTAGTGATTATGAATATCACTGATTCACAAGCTACCTATGTCGAAGAATTAACTAAAAAACTGCAAGATGCAGGCATTCGCGTTAAAGCCGACTTGAGAAATGAGAAGATTGGCTTTAAAATCCGCGAACACACGCTACGCCGTGTTCCTTATATGTTAGTTTGTGGCGATAAAGAGGTCGAAGCAGGCAAAGTTGCTGTTCGTACCCGCCGCGGCAAAGACTTAGGAAGCATGGATGTTAGCGAAGTCGTTGACAAACTGCTGGCGGAAATCCGCAGCAGAAGTCTTCATCAACTGGAGGAATAAAGTATTAAAGGCGGAAAACGAGTTCAACCGGCGCGTCCTAATCGCATTAACAAAGAGATTCGCGCGCAAGAAGTTCGCCTCACCGGCGTCGATGGCGAGCAGATTGGTATTGTCAGTCTGAATGAAGCTCTTGAAAAAGCTGAGGAAGCGGGCGTCGATTTAGTAGAAATCAGTCCGAATGCCGAGCCGCCAGTTTGTCGAATCATGGATTACGGCAAATTCCTCTACGAGAAGAGCAAGTCGACCAAAGAGCAGAAAAAGAAACAAAAAGTTATTCAGGTTAAGGAAATCAAATTCCGACCTGGTACCGATGATGGCGACTATCAGGTCAAACTACGCAACCTGATTCGCTTTCTGGAAGATGGCGATAAAGCCAAAATCACCCTGCGTTTCCGTGGGCGTGAAATGGCGCACCAACAGATCGGTATGGAAGTGCTTAACCGCGTCCGTAAAGACCTGTGTGAAGATTCTGAACTGGCCGTTGTCGAATCCTTCCCTACGAAGATCGAAGGTCGTCAGATGATCATGGTGCTCGCACCTAAGAAGAAACAGTAAGGCTTCCAAGTAATCCTGCTACGCGGTGTTCGCACCGCGTATTCTGGATTCGCCTTTCTGATTCATGTTAATAACAATGCGAAGTGGAATTTAAAATGCCAAAGATCAAAACAGTACGCGGCGCCGCTAAACGCTTCAAAAAAACCGCCAATGGTGGTTTTAAGCGTAAGCACGCAAACCTGCGTCATATTCTGACCAAAAAAGCTACTAAGCGTAAACGTCACTTGCGTCCAAAAGGCCTGGTATCCAAGAACGATTTGGGTCTGGTCTCTGCATGTCTGCCGTACGCATAAATACACTTTTTTTCATCTAGAATATAAAACTCAGGAGAGCATATGGCTCGCGTAAAACGTGGTGTGATTGCACGTGCACGTCACAAGAAAATCTTAAAACAGGCGAAAGGCTACTACGGTGCCCGTTCTCGCGTATATCGTGTTGCATTCCAGGCTGTTATCAAAGCTGGTCAATACGCTTACCGTGACCGTCGTCAAAAGAAACGTCAGTTCCGTCAGCTGTGGATCGCGCGTATCAACGCAGCAGCTCGTCAGAACGACATGTCTTACAGCAAATTCATTAACGGCTTGAAAAAAGCTTCTATTGAAATTGACCGTAAGATCTTGGCTGACATCGCAGTATTCGACAAAGTGGCATTCTCTGCACTGGTCGAAAAAGCGAAAGCAGCTCTGGCGTAAGTCAGGTGAAAGAGGGAGCTTGCTCCCTCTTTTATATTTTGTGTTTAAAAACATTCTGTTTCGTTGTTTAATACCCACAGTTTCGTTTCAATTCCGGCACAAGATTTACAACCGACAAGGTAACGCAAGCATGAATGCTGCTATTTTCCGTTTCTTTTTTTACTTTAGCGCCTGACTTTGGAAGGCTTTCGCGCGTAAGAGAAGAAACGAAAAGTAGCGCCTAAGCCTCCCTCGTGGAGGCTTTTTTGTATCTGTGCTTTATACGCTAAGGTTCAGGGTCAAAATCGCGCCCCTGATTAATCACGGTTATTTTACATCGGGCCATATTGGCCAGAAGAAGAGGAAAGCAATGCCACATCTCGCAGAGCTGGTTGCCAATGCCAAGGCAGCCGTAGAGAGTGCTCAGGATATCGCCGCGCTGGATAATGTGCGTGTCGAATATCTGGGTAAGAAAGGCCACCTGACACTCCAGATGACAACCCTCCGTGAATTACCTGCGGAAGAACGCCCGGCTGCGGGCGCGGTCATCAATGAAGCGAAAGCACAGGTTCAGGAAGCCCTGAACGCGCGTAAAAATATGCTGGAGTCCGCTGAACTGAATGCCCGCCTGGCAGAGGAAACAATTGACGTTTCCCTGCCTGGCCGTCGCATCGAAAACGGTGGCCTGCACCCGGTGACCCGTACTATCGACCGCATTGAAACCTTCTTTGGTGAATTAGGCTTTACCGTGGAAACCGGCCCTGAAATCGAAGATGACTATCACAACTTTGATGCCCTGAACATTCCGGGTCATCACCCGGCACGTGCCGATCACGATACTTTCTGGTTTGATGCCAAACGCCTGCTGCGCACGCAAACTTCCGGTGTTCAGATCCGCACCATGAAAGACCAGCAGCCGCCAATTCGTATTATCGCGCCGGGCCGCGTCTATCGTAACGATTACGATCAGACTCACACCCCGATGTTCCATCAGATGGAAGGCCTGATCGTTGATAAAGACATCAGCTTCTCTAACCTGAAAGGCACATTGCACGATTTCCTGAATAACTTCTTTGAAGCTGATTTGCAGATCCGTTTCCGTCCTTCCTATTTCCCGTTCACAGAACCTTCCGCAGAAGTGGATGTAATGGGCAAAAATGGCAAATGGCTGGAAGTGCTGGGTTGCGGCATGGTGCATCCGAATGTCCTGCGCAATGTGGGCATCGACCCTGAAGTGTATTCCGGTTTTGCCTTCGGAATGGGGATGGAACGTCTGACTATGTTGCGTTATGGCGTGACTGATCTGCGTGCATTCTTCGAAAACGATCTGCGTTTCCTCAAACAGTTTAAGTAAGGCGGGAATATCACATGAAATTCAGTGAACTCTGGTTGCGTGAGTGGGTAAACCCAGCCATTAGCAGCGAAGCATTATCAGACCAAATTACTATGGCCGGCCTGGAAGTTGATGGCGTTGAGCCGGTTGCAGGCGCATTTAATGGCGTGGTTGTCGGTGAAGTTGTCGAATGCGGTCAGCATCCAAACGCAGACAAACTGCGTGTGACTAAAGTCAATGTGGGCAGCGATCGTCTGCTGGACATCGTTTGTGGCGCGCCAAACTGTCGTCAGGGCCTTAAAGTTGCAGTTGCAACAGTGGGCGCCGTATTGCCGGGTGATTTCAAAATCAAAGCTGCCAAATTGCGTGGCGAGCCTTCAGAAGGCATGCTGTGTTCGTTCTCTGAGCTGGGTATTTCAGAGGATCACGACGGTATTATTGAACTGCCACTTGATGCGCCAGTCGGTACAGATATCCGTGAATTCCTGAAACTCGATGACACCACGATTGAAATCAGCGTAACGCCAAACCGTGCTGATTGCCTGGGTATCCTCGGCGTGGCGCGTGATGTTGCTGTCATCAACCAGTTGCCACTGGTTGAGCCGGAAATGAACCCGGTGAAAGCAACGATTGATGCCACCATCCCCATCGATGTGCAGGCGCCACAAGCGTGTCCGCGCTATCTGGGCCGTGTCGTTAAAGGCATCAACGTTAAAGCACCTACACCATTGTGGATGCGTGAAAAACTGCGTCGCTGTGGCACCCGTTCTATCGACGCCGTGGTCGATATCACGAACTACGTGTTACTCGAACTCGGTCAGCCAATGCATGCGTTTGATCTGAATCGCATCAGTGGTGGCATCGTCGTGCGCATGGCGCAGAAAAACGAAGCATTAACGTTGCTCGATGGCACAGAGGCGAAACTGGCGGAAGATACGCTGGTCATCGCAGACCATGAGAAAGCCCTGGCAATGGCCGGTATCTTTGGTGGCGAACATTCCGGTGTGAACGACGAGACGCAGGACGTCCTGCTGGAATCTGCATTCTTTGCTCCGCTCTCAATTACTGGCCGTGCACGCCGTCAGGGTCTGCACACGGATGCTTCTCATCGCTATGAACGTGGTGTGGATCCTGAGCTGCAGTTCAAAGCTATCGAACGGGCTACTGCGTTGTTGCTGAGCATTTGTGGTGGTGAAGCCGGTCCGGTCATTGAAGCGACCTCCGACGTTGATTTGCCGAAAGCGGCAACCATCACCTTGCGTCGTGAAAAACTGGATCGCCTGATCGGGCATCATGTTGAAGATGCTCAGGTGACTGACATCCTGACCCGTCTGGGGTGTAAGGTTCAGCATAATGGCGACCACTGGGTAGCTGTGGCGCCAAGCTGGCGTTTCGATATGCAAATCGAAGAAGACCTGGTGGAAGAAGTCGCGCGTGTCTACGGCTACAACAACATTCCTGATGTGCCGGTTAAAGCCAGTCTGGTGATGACCAAACACCGTGAAGCGAACCTTTCACTGAAACGTGTGAAAAATCTGCTGGTTGATCGTGGTTTCCAGGAAGCGATCACTTACAGTTTTGTCGATCCAAAAGTGCAGGCTCTGCTGCATCCTGGCGAAGAAGCGCTGATTTTACCCAGCCCGATCTCGGTTGAAATGTCTGCAATGCGTCTTTCCCTGTGGTCTGGCCTGCTGACTGCTGTAGTAAATAACCAGAATCGTCAGCAAAGTCGCGTACGTTTATTTGAAAGCGGCCTGCGCTTTGTACCTGATACGCAAGCCGATTTGGGTATCCGTCAGGACGTCATGCTGTCTGGTGTAATCTCCGGCACTAAAAATGAAGAGCATTGGGATCTGGCGCGTCAGGCAGTTGACTACTACGATTTGAAAGGTGATCTTGAGGCTATTCTTGAGCTTACCGGCAAAATGAACGATGTACAGTTCAAGGTGGAAGCGAATCCTGCGTTGCATCCTGGGCAGAGCGCAGCAATTTATTTACGCGGCGAACGTATTGGTTTCATTGGTGTAGTACACCCTGAGCTGGAACGTAAACTCGATCTTAATGGTCGTACCGTGGTCTTCGAACTGTTGTGGAATAAGGTCGCAGACCGCGTACTGCCTGATGCGAAAGAGATTTCTCGCTTCCCGGCGAACCGTCGTGACATCGCTGTTGTAGTGGCCGAAAACGTGCCCGCAGACGATATTTTGGCAGAGTGCAAGAAAGTTGGCGCAAATCAGGTAGTTGGCGTAAACTTGTTTGATGTGTACCGTGGCAAGGGCGTAGCTGAAGGTTACAAGAGCCTGGCTATCAGTCTGGTGTTGCAGGATACCGGCCGTACACTGGAAGAAGAGGAGATCGCCGCTACCGTTGCAAAATGTGTAGAGGCTCTAAAACAGCGATTCCAAGCATCCTTGAGGGATTGAACCTATGGCGCTTACTAAAGCTGAAATGTCAGAACACCTGTTTGAAAAGCTCGGGCTGAGCAAACGGGATGCCAAAGACCTTGTTGAAATATTTTTCGAAGAAGTACGTCGTGCTTTGGAAAATGGCGAGCAAGTTAAACTGTCTGGCTTTGGCAATTTTGATTTGCGTGACAAAAACCAACGTCCGGGACGTAACCCGAAAACCGGCGAAGATATTCCGATCACGGCGCGTCGTGTGGTGACTTTCCGTCCGGGACAGAAATTGAAAAGTCGTGTAGAGAATGCCACGCCGAAAGAATAAGTGAAAACATCAAAAAGGCCGCGAAAGCGGCCTTTTTTTTATCTGATTTTTAAGAGTGCAGTGTCATCGGAAACAATAGGTTTTAACGCTTTTAAGTAATTAGCACAGAAAGTGAAAAGATAGCGTTAAAGGGGTAGGCGGTTCAGGATTAGTCTGATAGATTAAATTTCAAGGCCTGAAAAGAACTTTGGTTTATTATTTATCCGGATGCCATTCAAATAAAACGGGGCCGAAGCCCCTATGGTAAGTCACTCATTATGTTCAGTTAATAATATGTACATATTAATATCTGAATAAAAGGCACCGGACAAATTAGCCGGGAACGGGAGAATGGAATTATAAAAGGTGACTAGTGGTTATAGAACATACGAGGTCCACCCGGACCGCCGCCACCGTGCCCACCGCCGCCATGACCGCCACCACCAGGACCCCAAAATGGTGGGAATAAACAGCCACTGAGGCTGACGACAACCAGAGCAATGCTCAGCAGAGCGAAAATACGACGCATAAAATACATCCTTCGTTTGAATAAACAGGTCGATTATAAATAGAATGCAGACAGGTTGTTGTCAGGCTTACGTTAAGATTTGTTAGTGTCTTAATAGGAATTGAATAGATAACACACGCCGTCTTGTTGAATTATTTCAACCAGGACATGTTTGTGTTTTTATTGTAAGGTCAGAGCAAGTTATCCGAAAATACGCTTATTTCTTATATTTTCTTCAATACCTGACTGATATAAAAATCACGTCATAAAAAATAAAGAAGGCGTAACTAACGTGAAAAAATCTCTCTTATTGCTTTGTTGTGCACTGGCTTTGCCTGTGATCGCGCAGGCAAATGTTTCTATTGACCTCAACGTACCTGGCGTATCACTTCACCTCGGGGATCAGGATCAGCGCGGTTACTATTGGGATGGCTATGACTGGCGTCCACCGCAGTGGTGGCATGATCATCAGGGCCATCATTACGGTGAGCGTAATGAACATGGCATGTACTGGCACGGTAATCGCTGGGACGCTAAACCACCGCAGCGTAACCATGATAAGCCGGGGCGTAATCAGCCAGGACCGCAGCCCCATAATCCGGGCCGTCCGAACGGTAATGATCATCATGATAATAATGGTCATCAGGGGAACGGCCAGCCGATCCCGCCGAATGGTTATCAGGGACACTGATTTTCCCTGTAAATGCCCAACGTGTCCGAAGCCGGTGCTCAGTCACCGGCTTTTTCAATTTCTATTTATGGTATTCAGCCGTTCTTCGCTAGAGCTAACTGCCTAATATCGGTAGGATAGTCACTTCCCGTGAGCCCCAGGAATTAGCCATTCATGCCTATCCCGCAGACCTTTTCTGCCTTTGAACAGCAACAGAAATACCGTGACCGCCGCTGGTTATACGGGCTGGGTATGTTCTTGTTGTTGATATGGGTGTTCAGTCTGAGTGCGGGTGAACGCTGGCTGTGGCCGGATCAATGGCTCAGCACTGAGGCGCGTCTGTTCGTGTGGCAATTACGGTTTCCGCGCGCTGTCGCTGTCATTTTGGTGGGCGCAAGTCTCGCTGTCTCCGGGGCAGTGATGCAGTCATTGTTCGAAAATCCTCTTGCCGAGCCCGGTTTACTCGGTGTTGCCAATGGTGCCTGCGTCGCGCTGGTTTTATGTGTCATGTTAAGCCACGGCCTGTTGCCTGTTTGGATCATGAGTCTGGCAGCCATCGCGGGCGCTCTGATTGTCACTTTCTTTCTGCTATATATTGCCCGTAAACGCCTTTTGACGAATGCCCGTATGCTTCTTGTCGGGATTGCTATTGGGATTGTCTGCAGTGCTTTAATGACCTGGGCGATTTATTTCAGCAACAATCTCGATTTACGGCAGTTGATGTACTGGATGATGGGCGGATTTGGCGGTGTTGACTGGAATCAGCTCTGGCTGGGATTAATGTTGCTGCCTGTTTTACTGTGGCTGGTCTTACAGGGGAATGCACTCAATCTATTGTCTCTCGGGACGCAGCAGGCGAGGCAACTCGGCATATCGCTGAACATCTGGCGTTATATTCTGGTGCTTGCCGTCGGCTGGATGATCGGGTTGAGCGTCGCCTTATCGGGCGTCATCGGTTTTATCGGGCTGATCATCCCGCATATTCTCAGGCTTTGCGGGATCACCGATCAGCGCCGTTTGCTGCCCGCCTGTGCGCTTTGCGGCGCTTCAGTTTTACTGTTAGCGGATGTGCTGGCGCGAATTGGTTTATCTGCGGCGGAATTACCGATTGGTGTGGTGACTGCCACGCTGGGTGCACCGGTATTCATCTGGTTGCTGACCAGAACCGGACAAATCCGCTGATGCTTTTCGGTGTGTCGGCTATGCTGTTCACTGAAACCCTTCCCCTAACCTACAAATATCAGGACGAAAACGATGAGTAATGAAATTTATAATATCTCCCTGAAAACTATCGATGGCGAAACCACGACGCTCGGTGCTTATAAAGGTTCTGTATTGCTGGTCGTGAATGTGGCATCACAATGTGGCCTGACCAAGCAATATGAGGGGCTGGAAAATATCTACCAGGCCTGGCACGATCGTGGTTTTGAAGTGCTGGGGTTCCCGTGCAATGAATTCGGCGCACAGGAACCGGGCACTGAAGATGAGATCAAAACCTTCTGCGCCACCCATTTTGGCGTGAAATTCCCGATGTTTAGCAAAATTAACGTCAACGGAGACAACCGTCATCCGCTGTATTCAGCGCTGATTGCAGCCTGCCCGACAGCCGTCAAACCGGAAGACAGCGCGTTCTACGAACGTCTGGCCAGCAAAGGTCGTCAACCTCTTAAGCCCGATGATATCTTGTGGAATTTTGAGAAATTCCTGATTGGTCGTGACGGCACCGTGGTTCAGCGTTTTGCACCCGATATGACACCGGAAGATCCGATCCTTATGGAAACCATCAAAGCCGCACTGGCGAAATAATTTGCGTGTGAATACACCAATGCTGGAATGTCGTGAGATAACCGTTGCAGGGCGGCTTAGCGCATTTAGCGCGCAGATTGTGCCGGGCTGTCGGATCCATATTATCGGCCCGAATGGCGCCGGGAAAAGCACTTTACTGACCCGTCTGGCGGGTATGTCGGCAGGGGGAGGCGAGGTTATTCTCGACGGCCAACGGCTTGCCGACGTTCCCGGACCCAGGCTGGCACGTCTTCGCGCCTGGTTATGCCAGCAACTGACCCCGGCATCCCTGATGCCGGTATTTCAATATTTGTCCCTTCATCAGCCGCGAGAAGTGGATCCTGCTGTTCTTGAGCGCACGGTTTCATGTTTATGTGATGCTTTACATCTCAGCGATAAACTTGGCCGGCCGGTCACGCATTTATCCGGCGGGGAATGGCAGCGGGTGAGGCTGGCGGCTGCTTTATTGCAAGTGTGGCCGACGGTGAATCCTGATAGTCAGCTTTTATTCCTTGATGAGCCGATGAACAGCCTGGATGTTGCCCAGCAGCAGGCGCTGGATCAGTTACTTGCGGAGTTTTGCGCGGCAGGACGTTCCGTGGTGTTAAGCGATCATGATCTCAACCATACCCTCCATTACGCACATCAGATCTGGCTTATGTCGCAGGGTCAGGTGATGGCGGCGGGAAAATGTGCTGATGTCATGCAGCCTGAAATACTTTCAGACGTGTACAAAGTGGCATTTCAGATACACGAACTGGCAGGCAGGCAATGGATAATGGCGACCTGAGCTTAATGCATAGCGGTTTAATTATATTATTATTGGGGTTTACGCTTTACCCCAATTCTTATTTGTTCATAAAAAACGCAGAAGATGCATTGTTTTAATAAAGTTCATTTTTTTCATAAAAACATAATTTAATGTAATTGATTGTTATTAAATGATTTTTATTTTTTCCTGCTATTTAATTTTTGTTTATTTACTTTCTGTTTAGCTTCGCGTGACTGGTAAATCCTTAAGGTTAAATTAAGATTAAACCGACATCATAAGATCCATAATTTCATGACGGCGTTTACTTACTGTTAAATAAATGCGGTCTACAGTCGGTATCGGTAATTACCTTTTTGGGATAGCGTAATGGAAAACTTTTTGCCTTTTTCCCGTCCGTCTATGGGCGAAGAAGAAATAGCTGCAGTGGGGCAGGTTTTACGTTCTGGCTGGATCACCACAGGGCCACAGACTCATCAGCTTGAACAGGATTTTTCTGCCACTTTCGGTTGTAAGCATGCTATCGCAGTCAGTTCTGCGACCGGCGGCATGCATGTCACCCTGATGGCGCTCGGCATCGGACCGGGCGATGAAGTGATCACGCCTTCACAGACCTGGGTTTCAACCATCAACATGATTGTCCTGCTCGGCGCAGAACCGGTGATGATTGATGTTGATCCTGACACGTTGATGGTCAGTGCCGACGCGGTTGCTGCGGCTATCACGCCAAAAACCAAAGCGATTATCCCGGTGCATTACGCCGGCGCGCCTTTAGACCTTGACCCGATTTATGCTGTTGCTAATGAACACGGTATTCCGGTCGTGGAGGATGCTGCGCACGCGGCAGGCACAAAATACCGTGAACGCTGGATTGGCGCACAGGGGACAGCAATTTTCTCGTTCCACGCGATCAAAAATATGACCTGCGCAGAAGGCGGTCTGATTGCCACCGACGATGATGCTCTGGCTGAAAAAGTACGTGCGTTGAAATTCCACGGTCTGGCGGTTGATGCATTTGATCGTCAGGTGCTGGGGCGTAAACCGCAGGCTGAAGTGGTTGAGCCAGGCTTTAAATACAATCTCTCCGACATTCATGCCTCTGTGGCTGTCGTGCAGCTTAAACGTCTTGCACAAATGAATGCCCGCCGTGCGGAGCTGGCACAGCGTTATCTGGATAAATTACAGGGCTCACCTTATCTGCCAATGGCTGTACCGGCTTACCCGCACCTTCATGCGTGGCACTTATTCATGATCCGTGTGGATGAAGCGCGTTGTGGTATCAGCCGTGACGCACTGATGGAACGTCTGAAAGAGCAGGGGATCGGAACGGGTTTACATTTCCGTGCAGCTCACACCCAAAAATATTACCGCGAACGTTATCCGCACCTGAGCCTGCCAAACAGTGAATGGAATTCGGCACGTTTATGCAGTTTGCCGCTGTTCCCTGATATGCAGGACAGCGATGTGGACCGCGTTGTCGCGGCTCTTTTTTCCCTTCTGGAGGCGCAGTAGTGGCGCAATACGAACCAATCCGTAAAGTCTCGGTGGTTATCCCGGTCTACAACGAAGAAGAAAGCCTGCCGGCGTTGTTATCTCGTACGCAGGCCGCTTGTCAGCAATTAACCCAGCAATACGAAATCATTCTGGTGGATGACGGCAGTTCTGACAGCTCCGGCGACATGCTCGCTGCCGCTGCAGAACAACCGGACAGCCATGTTATTGCCGTTTTGCTCAACCGCAATTACGGCCAACATTCCGCCATTATGGCCGGTTTTAGCCATGTGACCGGTGATCTGGTCATTACGCTTGATGCTGACCTGCAAAATCCACCGGAAGAAATCCCGCGCCTGGTCGCCACTGCCGATGAAGGCTATGACGTTGTCGGCACCGTACGTGCAAATCGTCGCGATTCCTGGTTCCGTAAAACGGCATCAAAGATGATCAACATGATGATCCAACGTGCCACCGGTAAATCGATGGGTGACTACGGCTGTATGTTACGGGCTTATCGCCGTCACATTATCGAAGCTATGCTGCATTGCCATGAGCGCAGTACCTTTATTCCTATTCTGGCCAACACATTCGCACGCAGAACCATAGAAATTCCGGTTCAGCATTCTGAGCGTGAGTTTGGTGATTCCAAATACAGTCTGATGAAACTGATTAACCTGATGTATGACCTGATCACTTGTCTGACGACAACACCGCTGAGAATGCTCAGTGTTGTTGGCAGTGTGATTGCCATCTTCGGTTTCCTGCTGGCGGTATTCCTCATTTTAATGCGCCTGATCAACGGCCCTGAGTGGTCTGCGGAAGGCGTATTCACGCTATTTGCATTGTTATTTATGTTTATCGGTGCGCAGTTTGTCGGTATGGGATTACTCGGTGAATACATCGGGCGGATCTACAACGATGTTCGTGCGCGTCCCCGTTATTTTGTTCAAAAAGTCGTCGGCGTTCGTTCCGAAGACCACAGTCAGGAAGAAGAGTAATGAAAGCGATTGTATTTGCCTATCATGATATTGGTTGTGTTGGTTTACAGGCTCTGGTTGACGCGGGTTATGATGTTCAGGCAGTTTTCACCCACACTGATTCCCCGAATGAAAACCAGTTCTTTTCTTCCGTTGCCCGTCAGGGCGCTGAGCTGAACCTGCCCGTTTATGCACCGGAAGATGTTAACCATCCATTGTGGGTTGACCGCATCCGTGCTTTACAGCCCGATATCATCTTCTCTTTCTACTACCGTAATATGCTGAGCGAAGAGATTTTATCTCTGGCGCCGCAGGGTGGCTTCAATCTGCACGGTTCATTGCTGCCGCGTTACCGTGGTCGTGCACCGGTTAACTGGGCGCTCCTCAACGGTGAAACCGAAACGGGTGTCACTTTGCATAAAATGGTCAAACGACCGGATGCAGGTGATATCGTTGGTCAGCGCAAAGTGGCGATCACTGGCGATGACACGGCGCTGAAACTTCATGCCAAAGTGCGTGAGGCAGCGAAAGCATTACTGACAGATCTGTTGCCGGAAATGAAAGCGGGTAACATCACACTGACGGCGCAAGACGAATCTCAGGCCAGTTACTTTGGTCGCCGTACCGCCGCTGACGGTGAAATTCACTGGCACAAATCGGCCACTGAAATTAATAACCTGATCCGCGCGGTGACTGAACCCTATCCCGGCGCATTCTCTTATCTCGGCCAACGTAAGCTGACTATCTGGCGCGCACGTCCGCTGGCAACTCAGCACGACAAACAACCGGGCACCGTGCTTTCTTCTGATCCGCTGACCATCGCCTGTGGCGAAGGCGCGCTGGAAATTCTGGCAGGGCAGAGTGAAAACGGCCTGTATGTACAGGGTTCCCGTCTGGCGCTGGAACTGGGCATTATGCCGGATATGCGTGTCGCAACGTTGCCCACGGCGGTGATGAAACGCCGTACCCGTGTTTTAATCCTCGGCGTGAATGGTTTTATCGGTAACCACCTGAGTGAGCGTTTGCTTCGCGAAGACCGCTATGAAATTTATGGCCTGGATATCAGCTCTGACGCGATCAGCCGCTTTATGGGTAATCCGCATTTCCACTTCGTGGAAGGCGATATCAGCATCCATTCAGAGTGGATCGAATATCACATCAAAAAATGCGACGTCGTTCTGCCGCTGGTGGCGATTGCAACGCCAATCGAATACACCCGTAATCCGCTGCGCGTATTCGAACTGGATTTCGAAGAAAACCTGAAAATTGTCCGCGATTGCGTTAAATACAAAAAACGCATTATCTTCCCGTCAACGTCTGAAGTTTACGGCATGTGTGATGATAAGGAATTCGACGAAGATCATTCCCGTCTGATTGTCGGCCCGATCAACAAACAGCGCTGGATTTACTCTGTTTCCAAGCAACTGCTGGACCGTGTGATCTGGGCTTACGGCGCGAAAGAAGGCCTGAAGTTCACCCTGTTCCGTCCGTTCAACTGGATGGGACCGCGCCTGGATAACCTGGATGCTGCGCGTATCGGCAGTTCCCGTGCGATCACCCAACTGATTCTTAATCTGGTTGAAGGATCACCGATCAAACTGGTGGATGGCGGCGAGCAAAAGCGTTGCTTCACTGATATCAACGACGGTATTGAAGCGTTGTTCCGGATCATCGAGAACCGCGACAACTTATGTGATGGCCAGATTATTAACATCGGTAACCCGACTAACGAAGCGAGCATTCGTGAACTGGCAGAAATGCTGCTGAGCAGTTTTGAATCACATCCGCTGCGCGCGCAGTTCCCGCCGTTCGCTGGTTTCAATCTGGTGGAAAGCAGCACGTATTACGGAAAAGGCTATCAGGACGTGGAGCACCGTACGCCGAGCATCAAAAATGCCCGTCGTCTGCTTAACTGGAAACCGGAAATCGGCATGGATAAAACCGTTGCTGAAACCCTGGATTTCTTCCTGCGTTCAGTAAATCCTGACGCTGGCAAAGCCTGAAACGGTGCCCGTCATGAAGAAAGTGGGTCTGCGCATTGATGTGGATACCTGGAGTGGCACCCGCGAGGGTGTCCCTCAGCTTCTGCAAACTCTTGCAAATCATAAAATCACTGCCAGTTTCTTCTTCAGCGTTGGCCCGGATAATATGGGGCGTCATTTATGGCGCCTGCTTAAACCGCGCTTCCTGTGGAAAATGCTGCGCTCTAATGCGGCGTCTCTTTACGGCTGGGATATCTTACTGGCAGGCACCGCGTGGCCGGGTAAACTTATCGCGCGTGATCTCGGTTATCTGATGAAAGAAACTGCAAAACGCGGGCATGAAGTCGGGCTGCACGCCTGGGATCATCAGGGCTGGCAGGCAAAAGTCGGGAAATGGTCCGAGAAACAGCTGGAAGCACAAATCCGCCTGGGGCTGGATGCGCTCGAAAAAAGTTTGGGCCATGATGTCGAATGTTCGGCTGTCGCAGGCTGGCGTGCCGATGAGCGGGTTATCGAAGTTAAAGAACGTTTCCACTTTTACTACAACAGTGATTGCCGCGGAACGCGACCTTTCCTGCCGGTACTGGAAAACGGAACACTGGGCACTGTGCAGATTCCCGTGACGTTACCCACTTATGACGAAGTGGCTGGCGGCGAGATTAACGCCGATAACTTCAACGACTTTATTCTTGATGCTATTGCGAAAGATCATGGTGTACCGGTTTATACCATTCATGCCGAAGTGGAAGGCATGTCACTGGCTAAACAGTTCGATGAATTGTTAACCCGTGCGTCTGCGCAGGGGATCCAGTTTTGCGCGCTGGGTGAGTTGCTGCCGCAAGATCTCAGTACATTGCCAAGAGGCAAAGTGGTTCGCGCCAGTTTCCCGGGTCGGGAAGGCTGGTTAGGCTGTCAGCAAGAAGGTTTTTCCTGATGTCGAAAACAATTAAAGGCTTGTGGGGCACGCTGATTTTGGTGTTCTTTGCCCTGGTTTACCTTGTTCCTCTTAACACCCGTCTCTTATGGCAACCCGATGAAACCCGTTATGCAGAAATCAGCCGCGAAATGCTCCAGCGCGGCGACTGGGTTGTGCCACATCTTCTCGGGTTACGCTATTTTGAGAAACCCGTCGCAGGTTACTGGTTTAACAATATCAGCCAGATGATTTTTGGCGACAGCAACTTTGCCGTGCGTTTTGGATCGGTATTCAGCACGGCGCTTAGCGCGATTTTAGTGTTCTGGCTGGCGCATCTTATGTGGCGCAACCGCCAGACGGCTTACACTGCGGCATTGATTTATCTGTCCATGACGTTGGTTTTCGGCATCGGGACTTACAGTGTGATGGATCCGATGATCACGCTGTGGATGACGGCCGCAATGGTCGCAAGCTATTTCTGCCTGCGGGTATCGCGTACACCGCAAAAAGCCCTGAGCTGGATTGCACTCGGGCTGGCCTGTGGTATGGGTTTTATGACCAAAGGCTTTCTGGCGCTGGCGTTACCGGTTATTGCGGTTCTGCCGATTATCTGGCGCGAAAAGCGTTTCAAAACCCTGCTTGGCTGGGGGCCCCTGGCGATTGTGAGTGCGGCGGTACTGAGCCTGCCGTGGGTGCTGGCGATAGCACACCGGGAGCCGGACTTCTGGAACTACTTCTTCTGGGTTGAGCATATTCAGCGTTTTGCTGAGGCTGATGCTCAGCACAAGGCACCTTTCTGGTATTACCTGCCGGTGCTGTTTCTGGGGGCGCTGCCATGGCTCGGGTTGTTACCGGGTGCTCTGCGGGCGGGCTGGACACAACGCGTCGTGCGTCCGGAATTGTTCTTCCTGCTGAGCTGGGCAATCATGCCGCTGATTTTCTTTAGCATTGCTAAAGGTAAATTGCCGACTTACATTTTGCCGTGCTTTGCGCCGCTTGCCCTGCTGATGGCGGATTATTTAGATAAGATCCTTGAGTCAGGAAAATTACGTGCACTGAAAGCCAATGGGACCCTCAACATCGTGTTTGGTGTGTTGCTGGCCGTGGCAGTTCTGTTGATCTCCGGCATATTACCTTTCCACATCAAAGCTGTGTTCAGTCGTTCTGAGTTGCCGCATGCCCTGATCGGTATTCTGTGTTTTGCCGTGTGGGCGCTGGCTGGCGCAGTGTCGCTGACGGATTTGAAAAAGCGCTGGTATTGGTCTGCCCTTTGCCCGCTGGTGCTGGCATTGCTGGCCGGACAGGCTATTCCGAAAAAAGTGATGGATTCCAAACAGCCACAGCCCTTTTTGACGCAAAATATGGCGTTGCTGAAAGACAGTCGTTATGTGCTGACAGATAACGTCGGTGTGGCAACCGCAGTTGCGTGGACACTCAAGCGCAGCGATATTCTGATGTTTGATGAAAAGGGTGAGCTGCAATACGGTTTGAGCTATCCGGATGCCAAAGACAATTTTGTCGATGCGGCACATTTCTCACAGTGGCTGCAACAAGCGCGTCAGGCAGGAAATGTCTCTCTGATCCTCAGACTTGACCGTAATGCTGCGGTGAAATCCTCTCTGCCTCCTGCGGATCAAACGGTGCGGATCGACCGTCAGGCACTGTTATTCTACAAAAAACTGCCATGACCGGTTTCCTTCTGGTTCTTGTCGTCAGCGTTGTCACCTGTGCCGGTCAGCTTTGTCAGAAGCAGGCCGCACAGGTTGCTGCGCATGGCATGGCGAGGGTTTTACGCTGGCTCGGGCTGGCGATATTGTTGCTCGGTATCGCCATGCTGTTATGGTTACGTGTATTGCAATTATTGCCGCTGAGCCTGGCTTATCCGATGCTCAGCCTGAATTTCGTCTTGATCACGCTGTGTGCCCGCTGGTTCTTCGGTGAAGTTGTCGATGGCCGCCACTGGTGCGGCGTCGCACTGATCATGTGTGGTATTGCACTAATGAGTGTCAGCTTATGAAAGGATACCTGTGGAGTGCGGGAAGTGTTTTGCTGGTAACGGCGGCACAATTACTGATGAAATGGGGCATAGTGCAGATCCCGTTGTTTTCACTGGCCGCTATAGATACTCCCTTTATTGTTAGCCATTTACATGCCCTGATTGCCGTTTTTATGGGGCTGTGTGGCTATATATTATCGATGGGATGCTGGTTCTTTGCCTTGCGTTACCTGCCACTCAACCGGGCGTATACCTTACTGAGTCTGAGTTATGCGCTGGTGTATATTGCCGCAGTAACGCTGCCCTGGTTCAATGAAAGCATCAGCTTAAGTAAAACAATTGGCGGGTTGCTTATCCTGTCAGGTGTCTGGCTTATCCACAGTAAACCGGTAAAAAAATCCCATTGAATGATTTTTATGACGATAAAAAACATCATTAAACATTGGATGACGGATAAAATAGCGCTAAATTCTATTAGTTCTTAGATAACGGCGACTTATCCGGCGCGCGTAAACCTTCGCGTCTGGTCAGGCCGTGATGCTATTCGAGAAGGAATGCACTATGCGCTGCTCATCCGTATCCATGTATTCCCTGCTGGCCGTTGCCGCATTAATTCTTAACGGTTGCAGCAGCCACGCTCCGCCGCCAAGCGGCAGGTTTGCCGATTCTATTACTGTCGTGGCCGAGCTTAACGACCAGCTCAGCCAATGGCACGGTGCCCCGTATCGTTACGGCGGATTACAACCGAGCGGCGTTGACTGTTCTGGTTTTGTCTTCCGCACTTACCGCGATCGGTTTGGCGTCGTGCTGCCGAGAACGACCGCCGACCAGACCAAAATTGGCACCAAAGTGCCACGTGATGAATTGTTGCCCGGCGACTTAGTCTTCTTCAAAACCGGCAGCGGTGAAAATGGTTTGCATGTCGGTATTTATGATACTGCCGATCAGTTTATTCATGCCTCGACCAGCCAGGGCGTGACCCGTTCTTCACTCGACAACGTTTACTGGCGAAAAGTGTACTGGCAGGCGCGCCGTATCTGACACGGTGCCCAATCGCATTCCCCCTGATTTCACTGCGTATTTCATCCTGTTTTTTGCTGTTATTATCAAAGCAGACTCATTCAGGATGAATATGCAATGAAACCTCTCAGACTATTACTTTCCGATTCTTACGATCCCTGGTTCAATCTGGCCGTAGAAGATTGTATTTTCCGCGAGATGACCACGCAGCGTGTGTTATTCCTCTGGCGAAATTCCGAAACCGTGGTTATCGGGCAGGCGCAGAATCCGTGGAAAGAATGCAATACCCGCAGAATGGAAGAAGACGGCATTCGTCTGGCGCGGCGCAGCAGTGGCGGCGGGGCGGTTTTTCACGATCTCGGGAATACCTGCTTCACCTTCATGGCGGGTAAACCGGAATACGATAAAAGCATTTCAACCGGCATTATTCTCAACGCACTAAAAACGCTGGGTATCGATGCTACTGCCTCGGGTCGTAACGATCTGGTGGTACAGACGCCGGAAGGCGAGCGGAAAATTTCCGGTTCCGCCTATCGTGAAACAGCCGACCGCGGCTTCCATCACGGCACGTTACTGCTTAATGCCGATCTCAGCCGTCTCGCCAACTATCTCAATCCGGACGTCAAAAAGTTGCAGGCGAAAGGGATCACTTCGGTGCGTTCGAGGGTCGCGAATCTCAATGAGTTTGTGCCGGATATCAATCATGAGCAAATTTGCCAGGCCGTGATTGCGGCATTTTTCGACTGGTATGGTGGGAATGTAAAACCTGAAATCATCTCTCCGGAGGTGTTTCCTGACATTCCGGGATTCCCCGAAAGATTTGCTAAGCAAAGCAGCTGGGAATGGAATTTCGGCAAAGCACCGGCCTTCAGCCATTTACTGAACGAACGGTTTATCTGGGGCGGGGTGGATATTCACTTTGATGTGGAGAAGGGCAACATCAGCCGTGCGCAGATTTTCACCGACAGCCTTAATCCTGCACCGTTACAGAGATTAGCCGCAGAGCTGGCAGGCACGCGCTATCACGCGCAGGACGTCGGGCAAGCCTGCCAGCGCATCATTATCCGATATCCGGCGATGCAGGCTGAACTCACTGAACTGCAAAACTGGCTGGTGCGTTGTATCCAGTAAAGTTGAGAATGCCGGAGGTCGGTGATGATGACGAATAACCTCCGGTTTATTATTACCTTAGCAAAATTACTCATCATTCTTAAAAGCCCGGTTGTGAATCCCGTCACTTGCGCAATATTCCATAAGACACTATAACCATTAGCTAAAATATTTAGTAACATGCTTTTTGGGCATTAGCACAAAACAAAGCAGGAATTCTTGTTGAAAAAGGATTGATAGCGCTCACAAGGCAAGTTGCGTGTTTTCACCTCTGGCGATAAGATTAGTCTGAAATCCCTGTGTTGACTGTTATAACCCCTAAAAAGAAGGCAATAAGGGAAAGGCGTTTTTAAAAACTTTGAATCGCAGCCGCTCGTGTGGTCGTCTCTGTACACTTACAACCGGACAGGCTCTTTATTGATATCAATTTCTCTAATATTTCGGTTTCGCCTCGGGGCTCCGGTATCTTTATGATCTGATTGATAGTCAAAAAAGTTATTAATCAATTAGTCGTGCCGTTGATGTTTTGGACAAAAATGAAAATACAATTCGATACGGCCTTTAACAGCAGCTACCTGTGCCAGCCGGTCTATACCATTGACGGGAAATTACTCGCCATAGAATTAATTTGCCGTTTTTCCAGCGCAGACAGCAAGTTAGTCATGCCCACAGAACTGGTACTGAACCTGTTAACACCGCAGCAGTTATTACGGTTTCTTAATGAACAACAGATATGGGCGGGTGAGCATGCCCGATGGTTTAGCGATAATCAGGTTATTTTGAATATCAGTGTTGAGGAAAAACAGGTGGCCTTATTGCTGGAAGATGAAAATCTCCGCAATGCGTTCAGCATGCATACTTTCATTCATCTTAATCTGAGCGAGTCGTTTCCGCGTCTTTCCGAAGGCAAAAATAACCAGCAACTGGTTGCATTAAAAAAATATTTCCCGCTTTGTCTGGAAAACTTCGGCTCAGGCACTATTAACATGGTGCCCGTTTTTGACCATCTTTTTCAGTGGGTGAAGCTCGACAAAAATCTTTTCTGGCAGCTCTGTGAGGGTGAACATTTCACTATCGTGATGCCCTCGCTGATAAGAAATGTTAACCGTTTTTGCCGTAATATCGTGGTCGACGGGCTCGACTCTCAGGACTATTTTGATGCGTTACGCAAAGTAGAAATACAAGGGGTGAAGGGTTTGCTATGGCCTGGTGTTGAGCCCGCTGAACTGGACAGCCTGCTTGTGCGGCCCAGCCAATTTCACTGATCGTCGCAGGTTGTTTCACTCTCAGGATCCCGGCCAGCGCCTGCTGTGCCGGGATTTTTTATCACTCAAGGTCATAATCTCCCTGCATTCGCTCCGTGTTAATTAACGTCCCGCAGTCCTACACTATTAAAAAGGGGGATTTATGCCGCGATTTGAACATCATTATGCTGACCAGTTGCCTGACTTTTACACGCAACTGCAACCGACGCCGCTAAAAGGCGCACGGCTTCTTTATCACAGCGAACCACTGGCGCGTGAACTGGGGCTGGATGACTCGCTTTTCGATGCTCAGCATCGCGAATACTGGTGCGGTGAAAAACTCTTCCCCGGTATGCAGCCTCTGGCTCAGGTTTATAGCGGGCATCAGTTCGGCCAGTGGGCCGGACAACTGGGCGACGGACGGGGTATTTTACTGGGCGAACAGGTTTTACCTTCCGGAAAACGGTTCGACTGGCATCTGAAAGGGGCCGGGCTGACACCTTACTCACGAATGGGAGATGGTCGTGCGGTTTTGCGTTCTGTCGTGCGTGAGTTTCTCGCCTCGGAAGCGCTGCATCATTTATCGGTGCCGACAACGCGGGCGTTGACGATTGCCACCAGTGATGAGCCGGTTTTCCGCGAGCAGCCTGAGCGCGGTGCGATGCTGATCCGCGTGGCGGAAAGCCATGTTCGCTTTGGTCATTTCGAGCACTTCTACTACCGCAAACAGCCTGAACATGTCAGGCAACTGGCAGATTATGTCATCGCACATCACTGGCCCCGGTTGCTGGAAAGTGAGCCGGTTGACGCATCACGCTACCAGCAATGGTTTACCAGTGTGGTGGAACGAACCGCTGCACTGATTGCACAATGGCAAAGTATCGGGTTTGCACACGGCGTAATGAATACCGACAATATGTCGATTCTCGGACTGACTATCGATTACGGCCCTTACGGTTTCCTCGACGATTATCAGCCGGGTTATATCTGCAACCATTCCGATCATCAGGGGCGTTACAGCTACGATAATCAGCCGGCGGTGGCTTACTGGAACCTGCATCGTCTGGCACAAACGTTATCCGGCCTGATGTCCACGGAACAGCTCCAGACCGCGCTTGGCGAGTATGAACCGGCGCTGATGAGAGCCTATGGCACGCTGATGCGCGGCAAACTCGGTTTCTTTACCGAGAATAAACAGGATAACGATCTGCTCACCGGGCTGCTAAGTCTGATGGCGAAAGAGGGGCGGGATTTCACGCAGACTTTCAGGTTGCTCAGCCAGACAGAACAACAGCAGGCCGCGTCGCCTTTACGGGATGAATTCATCGACCGTGACGCTTTTGACAGCTGGTATCAGGCTTATCGTCAGCGTTTACAAACGGAAGATATTGATGATGCCACGCGGCAGGACGCCATGAAACAAAGTAATCCACGCATTATTTTGAGAAATTATCTGGCGCAGAAAGCCATCGAAAGGGCTGAAGTGGATGATATCAGTGCGCTGGAGCAACTTCACCAGGCATTGCGTGACCCTTACAGCGATACGCCTCAATATGACGAAATGGCGAAACTGCCACCCGACTGGGGAAAACACCTCGAAATATCTTGTTCGAGCTGAGATAAAAAATGCCACATCTGAATGTGGCATTTTTATTGAACCGTCTCTACTGGCGTAAGAAAACTTGCGGCAATGCGGTTTCCGGATGCGGGCAGACGTTCAAATCGGCCTGATACCAGCGGCTCAGTATGGCCTCGCTCAGTACGTCAACGGGCGTCCCGCTGGCGACCACTTTTCCGCCGTGCAATAAAATAATCCGGTCGGCATACAACGCTGCAAGATTGAGATCATGCAGCACGCAACATACCGCCAGCGGCGTTTGCCGGGTTAGCTGTCGCAGCAAACGCAACGCGTGTTGCTGATGATATAAATCCAGCGCCGATGTAGGTTCATCGAGAAACAACCAGCGTGAGGAAGGGGCGGGTTGCCAGAGCTGGATCAGTACCCGCGCCAGTTGAACCCGCTGCTGTTCGCCCCCCGATAAATGGCGATAATCTCTTTCTGCCAGATTCAGACAATCGGTTTGCGTCATGACTTCAGTCAGTGCCCGTTGCATATTTTGCTGACCGTGCGGTGAACGCCCGAGTGTCAGTACTTCCCGCACGCTAAAGCCAAACGCCAATGTACTGTTCTGACGCATAACTGCCCGGGTGCGCGCCAGTTCCTGTGCTGGCCAGTCATTGAGTTGCCTTCCCTGAAGCGAAATCTGCCCCGATTGTGGCATCAGGTAGCCGGTCAGCATACGCATCAGTGTTGATTTTCCGGCACCGTTTGGCCCAATCAACGCCACCATCTCTCCGCTTTGCAAGCTGAGTGAAACATCGTCAATTAACCGGCGGCTATTGACGGAATACGTCAGATTTTCTGCAACCATTGATGAAGTAAAGTCAGACATTACGCGGAACTCCCGGGCGCAGGATCAGCCATAAGAAATACGGCCCGCCAATCAGGCTGGTGAGCAATCCCACCGGCATTTCTGCCGGAGCAACCAGTGTGCGGGCCAGCGTGTCAGCGAGCAAAAGCAGGCAGGCACCCGCCATGGCCGATCCCGGTAATAGCCAGCGGTGGTCTGCGCCAATACGCATCCGCAACAGGTGCGGGATCACCAGACCGATAAAACCGATCACACCAGAAACCGCGACAGCAGCCCCGACCAGCAGGGCGCTCAGCAGCAATAATTGCAACTGCGTGCGGCGGACATTCACACCGAGATAGTGCGCGTCTTCTTCACCTAATTGCAGGATATTCAGGCGCCGCGCCATGAACAGGGCCGCAACACAGGCTGGCAGGATCAGCGAAGAGGCCACAGCCAGTGTCGGCCATTGCGCCTGCCCGAGACTGCCCATGCTCCACAAAGAGAACTGGCGTAACTGCTGGTCATCACTGACGTAGGTCAGCACGCCGACAGCGGCACCGCACAGTGCATTGATGGCAATACCGGCAAGCAGTAAGCGCGATAACCCACCATGGCCGAAACGACTCAGTGTAAAGACGATGGCTGAAATGGCCAGACTGCCAGCAAATGCGCTGATCATATGGCTGTACAGGGCCAGCAAGGGTGGCAATGCCAGTGGCATCACTATAGTCAGGGCAACCGCAAGCGCCGCGCCGCTGCTGATCCCAAGCAGGCCGGGGTCCGCCAGCGGGTTGCGAAACAATCCCTGCATAACCGCACCGGAACTGGCCAGCGCGCAACCGACTACCACAGCCAGCAGCACGCGGGGAAGGCGGATTGTCAGCCAGACCTGCCATAAACTATCGCCAAATGGACGTGCGAGTAACGTCCTTAACGACAGTGACATCGCGCCGGTATTCGCGGCCATCACGGCCAGCACCAGCAGAGCGCCGCCAAGGCCAATCATCGCCCAAACTGGCGAACGGCGACCTGACGGCACCGGAGGGCTCATGCTACTCATTTTGCTTGTTCCGCAGCCTGACGAAGTTGTGCCATCACCGCAGGTGTTTGCAAACCAAAGCCCAGCAGGGACATATCATCGATGACCAGCACACGCTTATTTTTGCCCGCAGGCGTCATAGCAACACCCGGCAGTTTCCACACCTGATCCATTCCACCCAGGGTTTTAACTCCGTCAGCGGTCAGTAGCAGGATATCCGGCGCACTGGCAATCACCCCTTCCTGTGACAGCGGACGGTAACGACTGAATCCCTGCATGGCATTTTTCGCCCCGACAGACGTAATCATCGCATCTGCCGCAGTATTCTGACCTGCTGCCATAGATGACATGCCACCGTGGCTCATCACAAACAACATTTTTACCGGCAGGGCATCGTGTTGAATAGCAGAAATCTGCGAACGATAGGTCGCGATCAGTTTTTCACCTTCCGCCTGACGGTTCAGCGCTGCGGCAATTACTTCGATTTTATCCGGGACGATGTCCGCAGAAGGTGTCCCCGGCACACGCACCACTTTTACGCCGTTCTGCTCAAGCTGTTTTAACACCAGTGAGGGTTCTGCCAGTTCGCTGCTCAGCACCAGCGACGGGTGCATAGACAAAATCCCTTCAGTATTGAGCTGGCGCATATAGCCGACGTCCGGCAGAGCCAGTACTGCCTGCGGACGCAAACTGGTACTGTCGCGGGCAACCATTTCGTTGCCCGCACCGAGTGCGTAAACAATTTCGGTAACGTCACCGCCAATACTGACAAGCTTTTCAGCGGCATACAGCATCGGGGTCGCCAGCAATGCTGTAATAGCGGCCACCATTTTCAAGGTTTTGTTCATGCTGCAACACCTTCATTGCTAAGTTGCGCCAGTTGTTCCCGCCACTGAGTTTGTTCAGGATTGCCTTCGTTACGCTGACCGTAAAGTTGCGCGATCTGCGTACCATCAGCGGCAAATAACTCCAGGCTGGTCACGAAACCGTCTTTGGTCGGCTTACGGGTGATCCAGCTTTCCGCGATAGCACTTTCCACCAGATGCAGGGTGAACTGTTTGTTGAAGACGTTAATCCATTCACCGTGCGGCATGACCTTTTCAATCGGACCGGTGAAAATTTGCACGCAACCCCGGTTGCCTACAAAAATCATGATTTCGTTTTGGTCATCTTTGGCGATATTCAGTAAACGCGTCAGCGAGCCGTTATCGACGCGCCATGCCAGATCATCCCCGACAGCTTTAAACGCTTGCTGGCGGGTGACATCGTGACGTTTCAGCAACTGGAAGAACTGGTGAACGTCGGTCATTGCACGCCATTCAGCATCGAGAGTGCTGGTGTCGGCGGCTGTAGTCGGAGCCGGAACTTCAGGGGCGACTTCAATTTGCAGCGGAGGATTGACGTCACTTTTGTACTGCGCAATCAGCGCGTCCCATGCTGCCATGTCAGTTTCATCGGTGTTATACACTTTATGAACGGCATCACCGTGCGCATCGAAGAACTGAATGCTGTGGCGAACGCCGCGGGCCGTGGTTTCTGACAGGCTGAAAATGTGCAGCCAGTGTTGCAGGAACAAACGCAGGTCCAGCGCGCGTGGATTAAGGATCAGACCGGCGTGACCGCTGAGATGCTGATTCTCATAGCGACCTTCCTGCTCGTGTACGGCAAAGTTGTTACGGGTGATTGACTTGGTGCCACCGACATTCTCCAGAGCAGCCAGCAAGCTACGGGCATCAACATCCAGACGCGCAGCATCATGGGAAACACGTAAAGCCGTTAACTCAGCTTCGCTTATCCGTAAAATTCCCGCCAGATCGCGGGCATATTTACCGGGATTAGCTTCTTTTGCCTGTAAATAGTCCTGATAGTGAACTGAATGCATTGCTGTTTCCTCGTTGTCTAAAGTCACCCGCTCTTTGGCGGATAAAGCTTGCGATGTTATGTGAATGATTTGTAAAAATATTTATGGCAAGAGTACGTTTAATACACGTGTGGTAATGGGAATTAATATCAATTTGATAATCATTATCAAATCATTACCTAAACACATCAAGAAGATTTTTGTCGCTGGAATGTAATTCTGTGGCGTTAACCCCTTAATTTAAGAGGGGAAGCAGGAGGGGATGCGCGGAGAAGCATCAGAACAGACAGAGGGTTACACGCCCCCAGGCCTGCTACTGACACAAAAAAGGGCAACCAAAGTTGCCCTTAAGAAGGTTACAGCAAAGTGATCAGAACCGGCTGTTTGTTGCCTGCGCAAGCATTGAGAGTAATGTCTCGGTGTCTTCCCAACTCAGACATGGGTCGGTAATCGATTTGCCGTAAATCAGAGGTTTGCCGTGAACGATGGGCTGTGTGCCTTCAACCAGGAAACTTTCCGCCATGATGCCCGCAATGGCAGTTGAACCGCTGATGATTTGCTGGCAAATATCTTCTGCTACCTCAAGCTGACGACGGTGCTGTTTCTGGCAGTTGCCATGACTGAAATCGACCACCAGTCGCTGCGGCAAATCGAATTCCGCCAGATTCAGGCAGGCTTGTTCGAGGTCATCCGCATGATAATTCGGTTTTTTACCTCCACGCATAATCACATGGCCGTAAGGGTTGCCGGCGGTACGGTAAATGGTCATCTGACCCTTTTTGTCCGGTGACAGGAACATATGACTGGTGCGCGACGAACGGATAGCATCGATGGCGATGCGGGTATTTCCGTCAGTGCCATTTTTAAAACCAACAGGGCAGGAAAGTGCCGAGGCCATTTCGCGGTGGATCTGACTTTCGGTGGTGCGAGCGCCGATGGCACCCCAGCTGATCAAGTCGGCAATATATTGTCCGATCACCATATCAAGGAATTCGGTCGCTGTCGGGATGCCTAGTTGGTTGACGGTCAGTAATACTTTACGTGCCAGCTCAATACCGTCATTCACACGGCAGGAACCGTTCAGTTCAGGGTCTGAAATCAGGCCTTTCCAGCCGACAACGGTGCGTGGCTTTTCAAAGTACGTACGCATGACGATTTCCAGGCGATCCTGATACTTTTCACGCAATACGCTGAGCTTGCCCGCGTAATCAATAGCCGCTTCTATATCGTGGATTGAGCAGGGGCCGACAACGACCAGCAACCGCTGATCTTCACCGCTGATAATCTTTTCAATTCGTTTACGTGATTCCATCACGTGTTGTGCGACCGACGGGGAAATTGGCAGTTTGTCTGCCAGTGCCTGAGGCGTAATCAGGCTGTCGATGCGCGTCGTACGCAGTTCATCTGTTTGTGACATCGTGTTCTCGAAAAATTTGTTTCTTCGCTGCGGCAGGAATACCGGGAAGTGATGCCGATCACAATAACGCAAAACCCGATGAATTCAACCATTGGCGGCAGGATATGCCATCTACATCAGTAAAAGGATTCAGAACATCCGGCGACTCATGCCGAAGCTGTCCATGATCTTCGCCGAAATCTCCTCAACAGAATAATTTGTACTGTTGAGGTAACGGATCTGATTTTTGCGGAATAAGGCTTCTACCTCAGAGACTTCCATCCGGCACTGGCGCAAAGATGCATAGCGGCTGTTTTCAACGCGTTCCTGGCGAATTGCCGTCAGTCGTTCAGGGTCAATCGTCAGGCCAAATAGCTTATGCATATGCGGTTTTAACGCGGCAGGTAACTGGATATTGTCCATATCGTCGGCGGTAAATGGGTAGTTAGCCGCGCGGATACCAAACTGTAATGCCAGATAAAGGCTGGTCGGCGTTTTACCGCAACGCGAGACCCCCAGTAAAATCACCTGCGCCTGATCGAGGTTGCGCAAGGAAATCCCGTCGTCGTGGGCCAGCGTGTAATCAATCGCGGCAATGCGCGCATCGTATTTGCTGATGTTGCTGGCTGTCAGGCCATGCGTCCGGTTGGCAATTGGGGTAGGATCTACGCCCAGCTCATTCTGTAAGGGGGCGACCAGTGACTGAACAATATCCTGACAGAAACCTTCACTGTTTTTAATGATGTCGCGGATGTTGGGTGAAATGATGGAATAAAACACCAGTGGGCGGGCACCGGTTTTCTCAAAAATTTCATTAATTTGCCGGCAGACAGCTTTGGCGCGCTCTTCACTTTCAACAAAGGGGAGTGAATAGGTTGTGGCATTTACCGGAAATTGTGAAAGCACAGCATGGCCTAAAACTTCTGCTGTAATCGCGGTACCGTCCGAAATGTAAAACACGCATCTGTCCACAAACTGCTCCTGAGTTATCGCACTTCATTTATCTTCAACTTATCGCTTATTTAGTAATAACCATAATTTCAGGAAATAAAAAGCGTATTCGTTCCAGCCAGCAATGTTCTGCTTATTGCTGCGAGACAGTGCGCAAAATGACTGTAATAAATGAAATGGTATTTTAAATTTTCCACGATTTCTCGCAGCTTTTTGATTTGCTTCAGCAGAGCTTCAGCAGCTCTGTTAGCATTAATTTAGTTTCGAAACTAAAGGCAACTTCTCCATGATTCATAAGGAATATTGTTGATTTCCATCGCGTGAGTAATTTTGCTGCTGTGGAATTTTCCTAAACAAAAATAGTTTGATTTGCTGGATCGATTCACCTGTCCATCTCTTATGGATCATTATGCTAATCTCAAAATGACAGCGTTGTTAAATGACAGAAAAAGCGTCGCTGACAATGACTAGACAACCGGTTTGCACGCCTACTGACTTTTACTGTAAATAAATAAGAAAGGATTGTTTCATGGCTCATCTCGATCCCGATTTACGCAATGTTATCTGGTACAACCAACTGGGTATGAAGGACGTTGATAAAGTCGGGGGCAAGAACGCATCCCTCGGGGAAATGATCACCAATTTGTCTGATCTGGGTGTTTCAGTTCCAAATGGTTTTGCAACGACTTCTCAGGCATTCAATGATTTTCTCGATCAGAGCGGTGTCAACCACCGTATTCATGAGTTGCTGGATAAAACGGATGTTGACGATATCGGGCAATTAACTCAGGCGGGCATGCAAATCCGCCAGTGGATCATTGAGACGCCATTCCAGCCTGAACTTGAGAAATCCATCCGCGAGGCCTATCAGCAGCTTTCCGACGGTGAGCCTGATGCGTCATTCGCTGTGCGTTCTTCCGCAACTGCCGAAGACATGCCGGACGCATCATTTGCCGGACAGCAGGAAACCTTCCTGAATGTTCAGGGATTTGATGCTGTACTGACCGCCGTGAAACATGTTTACGCTTCCTTATTTAATGACCGTGCCATTTCTTATCGTGTGCATCAGGGCTACGACCATCGTGGCGTGGCGCTGTCTGCTGGTGTGCAGCGCATGGTGCGTTCTGATCTCGCTTCTGCAGGCGTGATGTTCACCATTGATACCGAGTCGGGTTTTGATCAGGTGGTCTTTATCACCTCGGCTTATGGTCTGGGTGAAATGGTCGTTCAGGGTGCGGTTAACCCTGATGAGTTTTACGTACATAAACCTACGCTGGAAAAGAATAAGCCTTCTATTGTCCGCCGTACGATGGGCTCGAAGAAAATTCGCATGGTATATGCTCCGAGCCAGGAACATGGCAAACAGGTTCAGATTGAAGATGTGCCGGCTGAACAGAGCACCCGTTTCTCCCTGACGGACGACGAAGTGCAGGCACTGGCACGTCAGGCATTATTGATTGAAAAACACTATGGTCGTCCGATGGATATCGAATGGGCGAAAGATGGCCATAACGGCAACCTTTATATCGTGCAGGCACGTCCGGAGACAGTTCGTTCAAACGGTCAGGTGATGGAACGCTATCAGCTAAATGGCAGCAGTAAAGTGTTGGTTGAAGGCCGCGCTATCGGCCATCGCATTGGGGCCGGGCCGGTAAAAATCATTCATAGTATCAGCGAAATGCACCACGTTAAGGCAGGTGATATTCTGGTAACTGACATGACGGACCCTGACTGGGAGCCGATCATGAAAAAGGCATCGGCGATTGTCACCAACCGCGGCGGGCGTACCTGTCACGCAGCCATCATTGCGCGTGAATTGGGTATTCCTGCGGTAGTCGGTTGTGGTGATGCCACTGAAAAACTGACAGAAAACCAGAAAGTGACGGTTTCCTGTTCTGAAGGCGATACCGGTTACGTCTATCAGGATGAGCTGGACTTCACCGTGCAGAGCTCTGAAATTGATGAGCTGCCAAAATTACCGCTGAAGATCATGATGAATATCGGTAACCCTGACCGCGCATTCGACTTTGCCTGTCTGCCGAATGAAGGTGTCGGGCTGGCGCGTTTAGAATTCATTATTAACCGTATGATTGGTGTTCATCCCAAAGCATTACTGGAGTTTGATCAGCAGCCGGCGGAGTTGCAGGAAACCATCAATAAGATGATCCAGGGCTATGACAGCCCGCGTGAATATTATGTGGCTCGTCTGACGGAAGGGATCGCGACGCTCGGCGCTGCATTCTGGCCGAAACGGGTGATTGTGCGTTTGTCCGATTTTAAATCGAATGAATACGCCAATCTGGTCGGCGGCGAAAAATACGAGCCTCACGAAGAAAACCCGATGCTGGGCTTCCGTGGTGCGGGTCGTTATGTCTCTGACAGCTTCCGGGATTGTTTCGCGCTGGAATGTGAGGCCATGAAGCGCGTGCGCAATGATATGGGGCTGACTAACGTTGAAGTGATGATCCCGTTTGTTCGTACCGTGGCACAGGCTGAAGCTGTCGTTAAAGAGCTGGCGAGTCAGGGGCTGAAACGGGGCGAAAATGGCCTGAAAGTGATTATGATGTGTGAAATACCGTCAAATGCATTGCTTGCAGATCAGTTCCTTGAGCACTTCGACGGATTCTCTATTGGGTCTAATGACATGACGCAGCTTGCGCTGGGGCTGGATCGTGATTCCGGCGTGGTTTCTGAACTCTTTGATGAACGAAACGAAGCCGTTAAAGCCCTTTTGTCGATGGCAATCAAAGCCGCTAAGAAGCAGGGGAAATATGTCGGTATTTGCGGGCAGGGGCCATCAGATCATCAGGACTTCGCGCAATGGCTGATGGAAGAAGGAATCGACAGTTTGTCACTCAACCCGGATACCGTTGTCCAGACCTGGTTAGCGTTAGCTGAAAAGTAAATAAATGACTAATGACTGACGCTAAGGCTGTCACTTTCGGGTGGCGGCCTTTTTCTTTTTTACCGGGATGGAAGTTACGGGAATAAAAATAACGGTTAGCGGGTTACGGGATAAATAGAACGGTGAGGAAAAGAAATAAAAAAAAAGCCCGTCATAGCAGACAGGCAAAGACTACACACAGCAATTTGGGATATACCAGCTCAGGGGGAAGCTTGTATATAAATCAGTGGGTTGAAATCCGAACTGTTAATAATACTAAGTTTCTCAAGGTATTTAGTCTGTAAGAATTCTCCTAATAGATATTATTCTCATGCTAATTGATGAGAAGAAGTGTTTTTAGTGTGAGTCATTCAGGAAGGAAGCAGGAATAAAAAAAAGCGCTGCCCGGTTGAATTATCAGGGGCAGCGCCGGTGGTCAGTTAAAACGCAACGAAATTATTCATCCAGCGCTTTTAGTGCTTCTTCAGGTTCCATGTCAGGCTCAGGAGCCTCATTGACCCAAAGCGAAATCAGGCGATATGAGACGGCCAGCACGACCGGTCCGATAAACAGGCCAATCATGCCAAAAGCAAATAAACCACCAATAACACCGGACAAGATAAGCAGCATCGGTAAATCCGCACCCATGCGGATCAGAACCGGGCGAAGCACGTTATCCAGGGAACCAACCACGCAACTCCATACCAGCAGAACGGTGCCCCAGGTATTGTCGCCGGACCAGTACAGCCAGATGATGGCCGGTATCAGAACCAGTAACGGACCGATTTGCGCGACGCAGCATACGAACATCACGACGGTCAGCACGGTGGCATAAGGAATGCCAGCGATGGCCAGTCCGATCCCACCCAGTACTGACTGAACAATGGCGGTAACAACGACACCTAACGCCACGGCACGGATTGCCTGACCGGCAAGAATAACGGCTGCATCACCACGTTCTGCTGCCAGTCGCACCGCGAAATGGCGGATACCCATGGCAACATTTTCTCCACGGCTATAAAGCAGGGCACTGAACAATAACATCAGCGCACAGTGGACAATGAAACGGCCCAGATGACCTGCCTGTGTCACAAACCAGGCTGCTGTTTGTCCGACGTAGGGCTGCACTTTGCTCATCAGCGCGTTCCCGCCGCCATTGATCAGGGCATGCCAGCCGTTGTAAAGCTTATTACCCACCAGCGGGATCGCGTTCAGCCACTGAAAATCAGGCATATGTAACGATGAAGGATGGCTCGCAATTTCGACCAGCGGCGCACCATTTTCCACGGCGCTGCTGACCAGCAAGGCGATAGGCAAGACGAATAATAAGATCAACAACAGCGTCATGATAATGACGGCCAGAAAACGGCGTCCCCAGAGAAGGCGCTGGAGCTTGATCATTAATGGCCATGTGGCAATGACTACCATCCCGGCCCAGACAAACCCGAGAATAAAGGGCTGTACAATCCAGATGCTGGCAACGGTCATCAGGGCAATAAATAGCACCCCAAACATAATCTGGGGCAAGTCATAACGTTTAATTGGGAGATTCATTCATGTTTCTCAATGTGATAAACGAAGTAAGGCACAAACCCTGTGCCTCCAAACACTATATTCATAAACAGGGGGCTAAAAATAAGCATGGAACATACGACGGCTTTTGGATAGCCCGCCACATAATTAGTTGCAAGGCGTTGTTGCCGTACGTGCTTTTTGCGGTACGTCATGAAACATCTGCAACAAAGGTGAACCAGACGGAGCGCTTAAAAACGAAGTATGTTAGTTTTTATTCTGGATAAAGAACAGGGTGGATCTGCCCGGCAGATCCGGCAGGTCGCCTCGGGCCCGCCAGGCATACAACAAAGACAGAGTCATAATTCAATGATCCCACAGATTTCTCAGGCACCGGGTGTCATCCAGCTGGTGCTCGATTTTTTGGAAGCATTAAAAAGCAACGGTTTCACGGGTGATGTCACAACAACTTATGCCGACAGGCTGACGATGGCGACGGACAACAGCGTCTATCAGTTGCTGCCGGATGCGGTCTTATTCCCCATCGCGACGTCAGACGTTGCATTGATTGCCCGCCTTGCGGGGCAGGAACGTTTTAAAACACTCGTGTTTACTCCGCGCGGTGGCGGTACCGGTACCAACGGTCAGTCACTGAACCGCGGCATTGTGGTTGATATGTCCCGTCATATGAACCGCATTCTGGATATCAACGTGGAACAAGGGTGGGTCAAGGTCGAAGCCGGGGTGATCAAAGATCAGCTCAATGATTATCTGCGCCCGTTTGGCTTTTTCTTCTCTCCCGAGTTATCAACCAGTAACCGTGCGACGCTGGGGGGCATGATTAACACCGATGCCTCCGGTCAGGGCTCGCTGGTTTACGGCAAAACGTCTGACCACGTTCTCGGTGTCCGTGCGATTGTTCTCGGTGGCGACATGCTGGATACCACCGCTATTCCGACGGCGCTGGCCGATAAGCTGGGTGAAGAGGATTCGGTCATTGGACGGATTTACCGCACCGTGCTGGACAGTTGTCGTGATAACCGCGCGCTGGTGATTGAAAAATTCCCGAAACTTAATCGTTTCCTCACAGGTTACGACCTGCGCCATGTGCTGAGTGACGATCTGCAAACCTTCAACCTGACACGCATTCTGACCGGTTCAGAAGGCTCGCTGGCCTTTATCACCGAGGCGCGTCTGAATATCACGCCGATCCCCAAAGTGCGTCGTCTGGTCAATATCAAATACGACTCCTTTAATTCAGCGTTACGTAATGCGCCTTTTATGGTGGAGGCGAAGGCGCTATCGGTTGAAACCGTCGATTCCAAAGTACTGAATCTGGCGCGAGAAGACATTGTCTGGCACAGCGTTCGTGATTACATCACCGACGTTGAAGGCAAAGACATGCAGGGACTGAACATTGTTGAGTTCGCCGGAGATGATGCAGACCTGATTGAAACTCAGGTCAGTGCGTTGTGCGAACGCCTTGATAGCCTGATAAGTGATAAAGAAGGCGGTGTGATTGGCTACCAGATTTGCGCTGATCTGGCTGGTATCGAGCGTATTTATAATATGCGCAAGAAAGCCGTCGGTCTGCTGGGTAATGCCAAAGGGCAGGCTAAACCGTTGCCGTTTGCGGAGGACACCTGTGTGCCTCCCCAGCATCTGGCGGATTATATTGTCGAATTCCGTGCGCTGCTCGACAGTCATCATCTCAGTTATGGCATGTTCGGGCATGTCGATGCGGGTGTATTGCATGTGCGTCCCGCACTGGACATGTGTGACCCACAACAGGAGATATTGCTCAAACAAATCTCCGATGAAGTCGTAGCCCTGACCGCTAAATATGGTGGTTTGCTATGGGGAGAGCACGGAAAGGGTTTCCGTGCAGAATACAGTCCGGCATTCTTTGGCGAAGCACTGTTCCATGAACTGCGCCGGATCAAAACCGTATTCGATCCGGATAACCGCCTGAATCCCGGTAAGATCTGCGCGCCGCTTGAGTGCGATGAACCGATGATGAAAGTCGATGCGCCAAAACGCGGAACCTTGGATCGCCGTATTCCGCTGGAAGTCCGTCAGTCATTCCGCGGTGCGATGGAATGTAACGGTAACGGCCTGTGCTTTAACTTTGATGTGAAAAGCCCGATGTGTCCGTCAATGAAAATTACCGGCAGCCGTATCCACTCGCCAAAAGGTCGCGCGGGTCTGGTTCGCGAATGGTTGCGTTTATTGTCAGAACAAGGTGTAGATCCGCTGGCGCTTGAGAATGCGCTGCCGGAGAAAGGCATGAGTTTCCGCAGCCTGATCGAACGTACGCGTAACACCTGGCATGCCAATAAAGGCGAATATGATTTCTCCCATGAAGTGAAAGAGGCAATGTCCGGCTGTCTGGCCTGCAAAGCCTGCTCGACGCAGTGCCCGATAAAAATTGATGTGCCGGGGTTCCGCTCACGTTTCCTGCAGCTTTATCACACGCGTTATCTGCGCCCGGCACGCGACCATTTTGTTGCGAGTGTTGAAAGCTATGCCCCCCTGATGGCCAAAGCCCCCAAGGTGTTCAACTTCTTCCTCAGGCAACCCTGGTTGCGCGAGATGAGCCGGAAAAATATCGGCATGGTTGATTTGCCTTTGCTGTCTTCTCCGACACTGCGCGAGCAGTTATCAGGGCATCGCGCCAGTAAGATGACGCTTGAACAACTGGAAGCCATTCCGCCTGCCCGGCGTGGTGAATACGTGCTGGTCGTGCAGGATCCGTTTACCAGTTTTTATGACGCGCAGGTCGTTGCTGATTTTATCCGTCTGATTGAAAAACTGGGCCTTAAACCTGTTCTGTTGCCTTTCTCACCTAATGGCAAAGCGCAGCACATAAAAGGTTTCCTGACCCGCTTTGCCAAAACAGCGAAGAAAACGTCGCTGTTCCTTAACCGTGTATCGCAATTGGGAATGCCGATGGTGGGGGTCGATCCTGCGCTGGTACTGTGTTATCGCGATGAATATAAAGAAATTCTCGGTGACACACGCGGATCGTTCCAGGTCCAGCTTGTGCATGAATGGCTTGACAGCTGGCTGGCTGAGCGTCCGGCACAACAACAAAGTGGCGAGTCCTGGTATCTGTTCGGACATTGTACGGAAAGCACCGCCTTGCCCAACAGCGGCAAACAGTGGGGCGACATCTTTGCCCGCTACGGTGCGAAGCTGGAAAACGTCAGTGTCGGGTGTTGCGGAATGGCAGGGACGTACGGTCATGAAACCAAGAATCTCGAAAACTCACTGGGAATTTATGAGCTTTCCTGGCATACCTCTTTGCAACGGTTGCCACGCCAGCGCTGTCTGGCAACCGGTTATTCCTGCCGCAGCCAGGTAAAACGAATCGAAGGAAACGGTGTTCGCCATCCGTTACAGGCACTGCTGGAAATCATCCCCTAACAATAAGGAAGTATTATGTCATTCTGGAAACGGAGTACCACGCTTGAAGCCCTGAATCAGCGCAGTCAAGGATGTATGGTGGGCCATGTGGGGATTGAGTTCACGCAGTTGGGTGAGGATTTCCTCGAAGCGACCATGCCGGTAGATGTACGCACAACACAGCCTTTTGGTTTACTGCACGGCGGCGCATCTGTTGTTCTGGCCGAAACGATGGGATCAATGGCGGGTTATTTATGCTGCGAAGGAAATCAAACTGTAGTGGGCGTGGAAATTAATGCCAGCCATATGCAGTCTGCACGGGAAGGGCATGTGCGCGGTGTTTGCCGCGCATTGCGCACCGGCCGCCGCAGTCAGGTGTGGCAGATTGAGATTTTTGATCAGAAAGGGAATCTGTGCTGCGTATCGCGGTTGACGACCATGGTAATCGAACATTAATACAGGCTGTTAATCAACACTGATCATACAGTCAGAAAGTGGACAGGCGGATGCATGATGAATGTGTCCGCTTTTTTATTTGACTTAGTAAAGGGAAGTAACCTGTTGAAAGCACATCAAAGCTGGAACGGAACGCGTTTGGCAAAGTCAGTTTGAAATGCCGTTGCTTTTTCCCAGATGCCCATCATGGCATAATACTGACAAATGAGTTTTAACGTGTGCCGTGCGAAATGGTAACTCTGAACACGGAAGAGTTCACACCGAACCACGCTGTTGATTTCCAGGATCAGGCGGTTATGTAATTTGCATAACGCATGAAGATAACTGTGATCATCCCCGTTTTGCAGGCACAGATTGGCCATATCCAGACAGATGCTGTTGAAGCGTTTGAGCTGGCAAAGATGCGCATCCGGGCGTCGTAAGGCGGCATCCGCCATATAAAAATCCACGGTGGCATCGCGGACACTCGATTTATATTCGTCGATCTTGCCTTGCAACCACGCATTTACCGATTGAGTCATTCTCAGTATTCCGGGTTATCTGAATGATAATCATTATCAAATAATGAACATCATATTGGCAAAAAATCGCCGGATCAACGTTTTCATCCGGTTTTTTTATTTTTGTGTAGTTAAGCCAGTAAGCAAAAAGAGCTTTAATTCTTCAGATATGGCGAATTCATAAATAGGCATTTCCGATGAATGTTTTATAATAGACACAATGAAAGCTATTAAACCTTACCTTTTATAAGGTTTATTTCAATTTTTAACAAAAAATTGACAATTTATTCAATCAGTTGATGGTCGCGGTGTTCAAGACCCGCCAGTGGCCAGATGTAAAGACGGTGCACATTGAGTGTCTTTCCTCGTGTGTAATCGCTATACCCTCTTAAAACAAGAGGTTGAAGTGATTAATGTTATCACTAGAATAGAGACAATAGGTCTTGTCTATGACCGTAAAATTATGAGGTAAGACAGATGCAAACTGAAACTGTCGGCTCTTTCTCTTTAGACGACAACGTATGGCAAGGCGTTAGCCTGACAGATTCTGCAGCGAAACAGATTAATACTCTGGTGGCTCAGGATCCCGAAGTCAAAGGTCTCCAGCTTTCCGTGAAACAATCGGGCTGTGCTGGCTTTGGCTACGTTTTGGATTTAACCAAACAACCGGCCAGCGATGACCTGGTGTTTGAACATGACGGCGCTTTGCTGTTTGTTCCGCTGAAAGCCATGCCTTTCATCGACGGAACCGAGGTAGATTTTGTCCGCGAAGGACTGAATCAGATATTTAAATTCAATAATCCTAAAGCTCAGCATGCCTGCGGGTGTGGCGAAAGTTTCGGTGTTTAAAACTTTCTGTTTCTAAGATTATTGTAAACAAAGCGATGTAACCAACATGTCACGAAGCAACGTAGAAATTCCAGATGATGTGCAGTCTTGGGTCGGCGAGGGGACGAATTACAAGGAAGGGTTCTTTACCCAGCTGGCAACCGATGAATTAGCATCAGGCATCAACGAAGATGTGGTGCGTGCGATTTCCGCTAAGCGCAACGAGCCTGAGTGGATGCTGGAGTTCCGTCTGCAGGCTTATCATGCCTGGTTGAAAATGGAAGAGCCACACTGGCTGAAGGCGTATTACACGCCTCTGGATTACCAGGATTACAGCTATTATTCCGCGCCATCTTGTGGCAGCTGCGATGATAGCTGTGGCTCACAACCGGGGGCGACGCAGCAATCGGGCGGCGAGTCCCTCGGTGTTCCTGCGGGCGAAGCGAATAATTATCTGACCAGCGAAGTTGAAAAGGCTTTCGAACAGCTGGGCGTTCCGGTTCGTGAAGGCAAAGAAGTCGCCGTTGATGCGATTTTTGACTCCGTATCTGTCTCCACAACGTATCGCGATAAGCTGGCTGAATCGGGCGTCATTTTCTGCTCATTTGGTGAGGCAATTCATGAATACCCTGATCTGGTGCGCAAATACCTGGGTACCGTCGTACCTGCGCAGGATAACTTCTTTGCGGCGCTGAATGCGGCAGTGGCCTCGGATGGTACTTTTGTTTACGTGCCTAAAGGCGTGCGTTGTCCGATGGAACTGTCGACTTACTTCCGTATCAATGCAGCGAAAACCGGTCAATTCGAACGTACGATCCTGATTGCTGACGAAGGCAGTTATGTCAGTTACATCGAAGGCTGCTCCGCGCCGGTACGTGATACCTACCAGCTGCACGCAGCGGTGGTTGAAGTCATCCTGCACAAAGACGCGGAAGTGAAATATTCCACCGTGCAGAACTGGTTCTCCGGCAGCAAAGACAGCAGCGGCGGTATTCTGAACTTCGTGACTAAACGTGCATTGTGCGAAGGCGCTGGCTCGAAGATGTCCTGGACGCAGTCTGAAACCGGCTCAGCTATCACCTGGAAATACCCAAGCGTTATTCTTAAAGGTGATAACTCAATCGGTGAATTCTTCTCGGTTGCGCTGACCAGTGGTAAACAGCAGGCGGATACCGGTACCAAGATGATCCACATTGGTAAAAATACCAAGTCGACCATTATTTCCAAAGGTATTTCCGCCGGTCACAGCCAGAACAGCTATCGCGGTCTGGTGAAGATCCTGCCAAGTGCAGAAAATGCCCGTAACTTTACGCAGTGTGACTCCATGCTGATTGGCGCCGACAGTGCCGCGCATACGTTCCCGTATGTTGAAGTGCGCAATAATACGGCTCAGCTGGAACATGAAGCCACGACGTCAAAAATCGGCGATGACCAGCTGTTCTACTGTCTGCAACGTGGTATCAGCGAAGATGACGCTATTTCCATGATTGTGAATGGTTTCTGTAAAGATGTCTTTTCCGAGCTGCCGCTGGAGTTTGCTGTCGAAGCACAGAAACTGCTGGCGATCAGCCTTGAACACAGCGTCGGTTAATTCGCCGTACGTTTTCCCTGCCGTCGCAGCATGGTGTGATGTGTGCGACGTGCAGGTGTGAGTTCTCAAAGTCACAGCATAAAACAGAATTATGAGCGCCCAGGCGCAAACTCAAGGATACGTATGTTAAGCATTAAGAATTTGAAGGTCCGTGTCGAAGAAAAGGAAATTCTGAAAGGACTTGATCTGGAGATCAAACCGGGTGAAGTACACGCCATCATGGGCCCGAACGGCTCAGGTAAAAGTACGCTCTCCGCGACACTGGCTGGCCGTGAAGATTACGAAGTCACTGACGGTTCCGTCATCTTCAACGGTAAAGATTTGCTGGAACTCGCGCCGGAAGATCGTGCTGGCGAAGGCGTATTCATGGCTTTCCAGTATCCGGTAGAAATCCCTGGTGTGACCAACCATTTCTTCCTGCAAACAGCAGTGAATGCGGTGCGTAAATACCGCGGGCAGGAGCCGATGGATCGTTTTGACTTCGCAGATTTCATCGAAGAGAAAATCGCGATGCTCAAGATGCCTGCCGATTTGCTCACCCGTTCAGTGAATGTAGGTTTCTCTGGTGGCGAGAAAAAGCGTAACGACATTCTGCAAATGGCAGCGCTTGAACCAAACCTGTGCATCCTTGATGAAACCGACTCCGGTCTGGACATTGATGCGCTGAAGATTGTTTCTGATGGTGTCAACACACTGCGTGACGGCAAACGTTCATTCGTTATTGTCACCCACTACCAGCGTATCCTCGACTACATCAAGCCTGACTACGTGCATGTTCTGTATCAGGGCCGCATTGTTAAATCCGGCGATTTCACCTTGGTTAAACAGTTAGAGGAGCAAGGTTATGGCTGGCTTACCGACGAAGAGTAATGTCCCTGCGGCGGGCAGTTCGCACGCCATGCAGCAACTTTACCGTCTTTTTGAAAGCCGTGGCGGTGAGCAATCCCCCCACGCGCATGCTCACTGGCAACAGGTGCTGCGCCTCGGTTTTCCGCATGCCAAACTGGAAGACTGGAAATACACGCCGGTTTCTTCACTGCTGGGCAATCAGTTCTTTGCTCCTCAGCAGCAGGCGCTGACGGTTGAGAAAATCAAATCCCTTGCGCTGCCACTGGAGTGCTACCGTCTGGTTTTCGTGGATGGCCGTTTTGATGCGAGCCTGAGCGACAGCGATACCGGTGCGTTTGAAATCGAAAAACTGAGCCCTTCCGCGCAACAAACGTTACCGGATCCGATTCAGTCAGAGGTGTTTTTACATCTGACTGAAAGTCTGGCGCAGGATTCTTTCTCTGTGCGTTTGCCTGTAGGCAAGCACGCTGAGAAACCGCTGTATCTGCTCCATCTGAGCAGTGGTCGTGACCAGTCGCGCGAAATGAATACCGTTCATCATCGTTATCACCTGGCGATTGAGAATGGTGCGAATGCAGAAGTTATCGAGCATTACCTGAGTCTGAACGACCAGGGACATTTCACCGGTGCACGTATGACGATAAATGTGGGCGATAATGCAGATTTCACGCATTACAAACTGGCCTTTGAAAGCCAGGCCAGTTTCCACTTCTCGCATAATGATCTGGTCATCGGGCGCGATGCACGTGTTTCCAGCCACAGTTTCCTGCTGGGTGCGGGCCTGACCCGAAATAACACCAGCGCGCAGCTTAACGGCGAAAACAGCAATCTGGATATCAACAGTCTGGTTCTGCCGGTTGATTCTGAGATTGCCGATACCCGGACGTATCTGGAACATAATAAAGGCTATTGCAACAGCAAACAGTTGCACAAAGTGATCGTGAACGATCGCGCTAAAGCGATTTTCAACGGCATGATTAAAGTGGCCCAGCACGCACTGAAAACTGATGGCAAAATGACCAACAACAACTTGTTGCTGGGCAAACACACTGAGGTTGATACCAAACCTCAGCTGGAAATTTATGCCGATGACGTGAAGTGCAGCCACGGTGCGACAGTGGGTCGTATCGACGACGAACAGCTTTTCTATCTGCGTACCCGTGGGATCAGCGGGCAGGATGCTCAGCAAATGATCATCTTTGCTTTTGCTGCCGAACTGACGGAAGCCATTAAGAATGAAACCCTGCGTGAAGTCGTCATTGCCCGTATTGCAGGCAGACTAAATCGAGGTAAGTAATGAGTTTTCCACTGGAAAGAGTACGTAGCGATTTCCCTGTGCTGAGCCGTGAAGTTAACGGCCAGCCGCTGGCCTACCTTGACAGCGCGGCCAGCGCGCAGAAACCGCATCAGGTTATTCAACGAGAAATGTCTTTCTTCGAGCAAGGTTATGCTGCGGTTCACCGTGGTATTCACACCATGAGCGCGGAAGCGACTGAGCAGATGGAAAACGTCCGCACTCAGGCTGCCCATTTCATGAATGCCGCATCGGCGGAAGAAATTGTCTTCGTCAAAGGTTCCACGGAAGCCATTAACCTGGTCGCCAATACCTGGGGACGTGAGTTTTTACACGCCGGCGACCACATTATTCTGACTGAAATGGAACACCACGCGAACATCGTGCCATGGCAGATGCTGGCGAAAGAACGTGACCTTCATATCGATGTCTGGCACCTGACACCCGAAGGTGAGCTGGATTTGTCACAGCTTGAATCGCTGATCACGCCACGCACAAAATTACTGACGCTGGCACATGTTTCCAATGTATTGGGCACTGTTAACCCGATCGAAAAAATCATCCCTCAGGCGAAGGCTGCTGGTCTGACCGTCCTGGTCGATGGCGCGCAGGCGGTCATGCATCATGCGGTTGACGTGCAGGCGCTGGGCTGTGATTTCTATGTCTGGTCCGGACATAAACTTTACGGGCCGACCGGTATTGGTATTCTGTACGGCCGCAAGGCGTTGCTGGATCAGATGCCTCCGTGGGAAGGTGGCGGCTCAATGATCAAACATGTCAGTCTGACCGAAGGCACGACATTCGCGGCGGCGCCGTGGCGCTTTGAAGCGGGCACACCCAACACCGGCGGAATTATGGGGCTGGGTGCGGCAATGGAATACGTGACTGAGCTGGGTCTGGAAAATATCCATGCTTATGAACAGGAACTGATGAGCTATGCGCTCAACGCGATGGCGCAGGTGCCTGATATTCAGATCTACGGCCCGGCCACCCGAGCTGGGGTTATTGCGTTCAATCTCGGCAAACACCATGCGTACGACGTAGGCAGTTTCCTTGACCAATACGGTATTGCCATCCGCACCGGTCACCACTGTGCGATGCCATTAATGTCCTTCTACGGTGTTCCGGCTATGTGCCGCGCGTCGCTTGCGATGTACAATACACGTGAAGAAGTCGACCGTTTGGTCGCTGGACTGCAACGTATTCACCGGTTGTTGGGTTAATCCTGACAGCCCAGATCAGGATGTCTTTATGGCTTTGCCAGATAGAAACAAGTTAGTCAGAAATTTTTCCCGATGCCCGAATTGGGAAGAAAAATATCTGTACGTGATTGAGCTGGGTGGCCAGTTACCGGCTTTACCGGAAGAACACCGCCAGGATCAAAACCTGATTTCCGGCTGCCAGAGTCAGGTATGGATTGTGATGCGCACTGATGAAAATGGTGCACTGACCTTCGAAGGTGACAGTGATGCAGCCATTGTTAAAGGTCTGGTCGCGATTGTCTTCAGCCTGTATCAGGGTTTAACGCCTCGTGATGTGGTGGAACTGGATGTACGTCCGTTTTTCACTGAACTTGAACTGAGTCAGCATCTGACACCTTCACGCTCGCAAGGGCTGGAAGCGATGATTCGCTCTATTCGCGCTAAAGCCGCAGAGTTGTCTTAATACCGCTCGCTGCTGTACTGCCTTGCTCATTAGGAATTATCTGCTAATGAGCAAGGCAGATGACTTCTTTCTCTGCGTATATCTCCTTTTACTCCTGATTTTTCAACCCACTATCCTCCTGCTTTTTATTCTGACTTCTGTAAGGTAACTTTCTGATTTACAGTGGTTTGATTGCCATGAAATTCTGTGCTGCTAATATTACCAGACAAGATAATTGTCTTGCCTCAGATTCGCTGAGCGCAGGCCGAAAAAGGACTGAGTATGAGACGCGCATTACCCCTTCTGGCAATGTTAGTTGGCACAATAATGGCAACGCATTCCATGACCGCAAGTGCAGCAGAATATCCATTGCCGCCGGATAATAGCCGCCTGATTGGCGAAAATACAACGTATGTTGTGCCCAACGACGGTAAGCCGCTGGAAGACGTGGCAGCCAAATACCAGATTGGCCTGATTGCGATGCTGGAAGCGAATCCGGGAACTGACCCTTATTTGCCAAAAGCCGGAACTGTGCTGACCATTCCTTCGCAGATGCTGTTACCGGATACCAAACGTGAAGGTATCGTAGTCAATCTGGCTGAAATGCGTCTTTACTACTATCCGAAAGGCGAGGACAAAGTCATTGTCTATCCGATTGGTATCGGCCAGTTAGGGCGTAACACACCGGAGATGGTGACATCAGTCAGCCAGAAGATCCCCAATCCTACCTGGACGCCCACTGCCAATATCCGTAAAGCTTATCTGAAAGAGGGGATCACATTGCCGGGCATGGTGCCAGCCGGGCCGGATAATCCGATGGGCTTGTTTGCGATGCGTCTGTCTGCAGGAACAGGACAGTATCTGATCCACGGCACCAATGCGAACTTCGGCATTGGTATGCGCGTGAGTTCCGGTTGTATCCGTCTGCGTCCTGACGATATCGAAGCGCTGTTTAACTCGGTGCCTAAAGGGACACGCGTACAAATCGTGAATCAGCCAATCAAGTTTGATATCGAACCGGACGGTAAACGCTATATCGAGGTGCATCAGCCGTTGTCCCACACGGAGAAAGATGACCCGCAAACCAAACCAATTCCTCTGACTGCAGCAATGAAGAAATTTATTAAGCATGATGAGACTAACGCTGAGATGGTAAAAGAAGCGATTAAACGCCGTGCGGGTATGCCGGTTGTTGTCAGCGTTGGCGATAAAGCGGGGGATACACCACCGGCTATCAATCAGCCGCAAACAGCGACTTCGGGCGAACCGGCAGTCAATACAGCCAGTACGCAGTAAACGTCGCAGAAACACATCAGAAACGATTTAAACTTCAGGGGCCATCATGGTCCCTTTTTTATGTCTGACATTCACGTGAGTGATTGAGAGCGTTTTAAATGGGGGATTTAGTGATGATTCAAAGACCTGAAGGCGAGGGAGAAAAAAAACATAATGAAATTGCAGGTAAAAAAAATGGCGCACTGAGTGCGCCATTGAACTAGAGAAGTAAATATTACTTCTTGTAAGCGTGAGCTTGGTTATCCAGACGTTGGTTAGCGCGAGCTGCATCGTCTTTAGCTGCTTGAACGTCAGAACGGATTGCGTTCACGTCGTTGCTCAGTTGGTCAACTTTAGAGTTCAGAGTAGAAACGTCTGAAGACAGTTGGTCGATTTTAGCATTGCTTGAACAACCAGCCAGCATAGTTGAAGCCAGGATTACAGCGCCCAGTACCAGTTTAGTGCGATTCATTATAAAACCCTCTAGATTAAGTTAATCTCCATGTAGCGTTACAAGTATTACACAAACTATTTTCTAATGAGAATAATTTTTTGCCGGTAGACGCTATATTTTGATCGTTCGCTCAAAGAAACATCTTTTTTTACGAAAAAGTTAAAAATTGCAGCGAAAACAGCCGTATTCCATGGGACTTATCCCAATTTTGCAGCTACTGCATTTAGCACTTTTTATGAAAGAAGATACTTTTTGAATAAATAAACGCCACATTTCGCGGCGTTCATTAATGCTCTTGGTCACGTTTTTAATTAAACAACATGCACCGATGAAGTATTGGTTGTACCGCTCTGTACCAGTGCGCCAGAAACCATCACTACGATATCACCTTTCTGTGCCAGACCGCTTTCAATCGCCGCTTCTTTACCGATACGGTAGAAGTCGTCAGTAGAAGCAATCTCTTTCACCAGTTGCGTCACCACACCTTTGGTCAGGATCAACTGACGTGCGGTGATTTCATTAGTGGTCAGGGCAAGGATAGTCGCATGCGGGAAGTATTTACGCACGGCTTTTGCTGATTTACCGCCGCTGGTGGCAACGACGATCAGTGGCGCGTCCAGTTTCTCTGCAGTTTCAACAGCACCACGACAAACCGCTTCTGTGATACGCAGCTTGCGATTTTCGTTCTGGCCATCAATACGGCTTTGCATTACGCGGTCAGTACGGTCACAGATGGTAGCCATGATTGTTACAGCTTCCAGCGGGTATTTACCTTTCGCACTTTCACCAGACAGCATCACTGCGTCGGTACCGTCGATGATGGCGTTAGCTACGTCGCCAGCTTCTGCACGGGTAGGGCGTGGGTTTTTGATCATGGAATCGAGCATTTGCGTAGCGGTAATAACCACTTTGCGTGCACGGTTACATTTCTCAATCATCATCTTCTGCGCGAAGATAACTTCTTCAACCGGGATTTCAACACCCAGGTCACCACGGGCAACCATGATGCCGTCTGACGCTTCGAGGATTTCGTCGAAGTTGTTCAGGCCTTCCTGGTTTTCGATTTTGGAGATGATCTGGATGTGTTCGCCACCGTGTGCTTTCAGGTGTTCGCGGATTTCCAGAACGTCAGAACGTTTACGGATGAAAGAAGCCGCGACGAAGTCAACGCCTTGCTCGCAACCGAAGATCAGGTCACGTTTGTCTTTTTCAGCCAGCGCTGGCAGTGCGATAGAAACACCTGGCAGGTTAACGCCTTTGTTTTCGCCCAGGTCGCCGTTGTTCAGCACTTTACAGGTCACGTCGGTTTCGGTGACGTTGGTCACTTCCATACCAATCAGGCCGTCATCGACCAGAATGGTGTTGCCGATTTTCAAGTCAGCAGCAAAACCCTGATAGGTAACCGCAACACGTTCGGTGTTACCGATAACGCTTTGATCCGTGGTGAAAGTGTAAGTCTGACCCGCAACCAGAGAAGCGTCTTTGCCGCCTTCCAGTTTCATGGTGCGGATTTCAGGACCTTTGGTGTCCAGCAGAATTGCCGCTTTGTGACCGGTCTTCGCCATCACGTTGCGGATATTTTGAATGCGCTGACCGTGCTCTTCATAATCACCGTGAGAGAAGTTCAGACGCATAACGTTCATGCCTGCATCAAGCAGCTTGGTCAGCATTTCTTCGGATTCAGTTTTCGGTCCGATGGTACAAACAATTTTGGTCTTTTTCATGACGATTTTATCTACAAGTTGTGATGGATTGGAAAAGTGTTTGCCTGACAGCATCGCTGCCCGCGCGGAATTGAGGTGGTGCCTGATTGAAGCAAATCATTACTAAGCGTAGAAGACTGTGAAAGGAATGGTGTAGTAAGTTCAGCCAAAGCATAGCGATTTGTGCGATTTATCATCGCTACTGGAGTGGTGATGCTTTTGTAAGTGCGATATCGACAGATCAAGGGGCTGAAACCATTCAATCGAAGAGACGATGCGTATTATAGAGGGGAACAGGTTGGGAAACCAAATAAAAAACGTGATGCGGCGCAAGCTTAGGGCAGATTTCGGAACGTTGTTTTGAAATTACCCAATGCGGGCAGGGGTGAAAGCAGAAGTGATAACGGTTTGTTCACGCAAGTGTCAAAAATGATACATACGGGAAATAATCTTAAAAAATACAAACGGATGACTTAACGTAAATTTATCAGGGAAAATAAAAGCCAGCAGAGAGGTTCAGGTCGTTCCAGGGAGTTTGATGCACAAGGGAGAGTTCAGGAAGTTGCTTTGGTGCGTCCGAGTGGACTCGAACCACCGACCCCCACCATGTCAAGGTGGTGCTCTAACCAACTGAGCTACGGACGCACAATATGCAACGGTACTGCTAAGAAAGATGGTGCGTCCGAGTGGACTCGAACCACCGACCCCCACCATGTCAAGGTGGTGCTCTAACCAACTGAGCTACGGACGCATCGTTTTTCTTCTTCATCAGCCAGTGTTGGCGACGGGGACGAATATTAACGACCTCTCTGAATACTGGCAAGGGAAAAAAGACATTTTCCTGTCATATTGTGCGTGACTGCCGAGCTTATGTGCATTGCGTTGTTTTTTTAGACATAACAGCCAGCGCAATAGCTGAAAAATCCGCGCGCCGGAACAGATATTCACAGCACGCGGATGAAGCCGGGGGGATTAACGGCCCGCTTTTTGCAAAATGGTGTAAGACGGTTGCTTCTGTAACCAGCGCATCCGCAATGTCATCATCAGCGCTGCGAAGGTCAGCCCCAGAATAAATCCGCACCAGAAACCGCTGGGGCCCATCTGCGGAACCAGAATATCGGTCAGTCCGAGAGCGTACCCTACCGGCAGGCCCAGCACCCAGTAAGCGACAAACGTAATATAGAAGATGGAACGTGTGTCTTTATAACCCCGCAAAATGCCGCTACCGATAACCTGAATCGCATCTGAAATCTGAAACAGCGCAGCAAAGATCAGAAGATGGGAAGCCAGAGTGACGACTTCCGGGCTGTCATTATAAAGGGAGGCAATGTGCTCGCGGAAAATGATGGCCGTCAGACTGGTGCAACAGGCCATCATAATTCCCGTTCCTATACTGGTATAAGCCGCAATCTTCGCGCCTTCAACCGACGATTCCCCCAGCCGCGAACCCACACGAATCGTGGCGGCGACACCTAAAGACAGCGGGATGACGAACATCAGGGAACCGACGTTGAGCGCAATCTGGTGACTGGCGACAGCCACGATCCCAAGTGGGGAGACGAGCAGGGCAACGATCGCAAACAGTGTCACTTCGAAAAATAATGCCAGTGCGATTGGCATACCGAGCTGGATCAGACGTCGCAATGTCGGCCAGTCGGGTTTCGCAAACCGCGAATGCGGCTGAGTATCGCGCAGGGCACGATTGCGACGTACGTAAATCCGCATGATGAAGAACATGACCCAATATACGGTCCCCGTGGCGACACCACAGCCGACGCCACCGAGCGCGGGCGCACCGAACTTGCCGTAAATAAAAATGTAATTCACGGGAATGTTCACCAGCAGACCGATAAAGCCGAACACCATGCCTGGCTTGGTTTTTGACAAACCTTCACACTGGTCACGCAGCACCTGGAAGAATAAATAGCCCGGAGCGCCCCACATAATGGCATGCAGATAGCCGACGGCTTTTGCTTTCAGTTCGGGATCAATATTATGCATCAGGCTAAGAATATGGTCGCACTGTGACAGCACCGCGATGATCAGCACCGACACCCCCGACGCCAGCCAGAATCCTTGCTGAACCTGATGACCAATTTTATCGCGACGCCCGGCTCCATTTAAATGCGCGATGGTTGGTGTCAGTGACAAGAGTAAACCGTGTCCGAATAAAATCGCCGGCAACCAGATTGAGGTGCCGACAGCGACGGCAGCCATGTCCGTGGCACTGACCGACCCCGCCATTATTGTGTCCACAACGCCCATGGATGTCTGGGCTATTTGCGCAAGGATGACCGGGATGGCAAGCGCTAACAAAACCCGCGCTTCTGCAAGGTACTTCTGCACAGATACACCTTTTTTCTTGATTATATTGAATAAAAAACGCCACAAAAGATGGCATTAAACAGAGAGAAATAGTCCGAAGATTGTACATTGTCGGTATTTTTAAGCAAACAAAGCTGTTAATAGCTGGTTAAATAATGGAATTGAAGCAGACGGTGCTATTTCTTCTTGCAGAGATTTGGCTTTCAATTAATTCTGCGGCAAACTGAACGGAGTGACGTTTTAATACAACAGATTCAAACATTGAGGAAAAGGCTATGTTTACCGGAATTGTACAGGGAACCGGCACGGTCGTATCGATCGACGAGAAACCCAATTTCCGTACCCATGTTGTTCGTTTACCTGAAGATATGCTGGATAACCTGCAACTCGGCGCATCGGTATCACACAACGGTTGCTGCCTGACGGTGACTGAAGTGAACGGTGACCTGGTGAGTTTTGATCTGATGAAAGAAACCCTGCGCCTGACAAATCTGGGCGAACTGAAAGAGGGCGACTCAGTTAATCTGGAACGTGCAGCGCGTTTTAATGATGAAATTGGCGGACATTTAATGTCTGGTCATATTATTTGTACGGCGGAAGTGGCAAAAATCCTGACGTCAGAAAATAACCGTCAGATCTGGTTCCGTATGCCGCATGAAGATTTGATGAAATATGTATTACATAAAGGTTATATCGGGATCGACGGTATTAGTCTCACCATCGGTGAAGTGACCCGCACCCGTTTCTGTGTACATTTAATTCCGGAAACCTTGCAACGCACAACGCTGGGCACGAAACGTCTGGGCGACAAAATTAATATCGAAATCGATCCGCAAACTCAGGCGATTGTCGATACGGTCGAACGCGTATTAGCCAGTCGTGAAGCGGCGATCGCTACGGCACAGGCGATGATCGATAAAGCCGAATAAGTTATCTCAGACCCTTTATTGACATAAAAAAACCGGACATTCAGTGTCCGGTTTTTTATTAGCTAACGCATACAACCATCAGCGTGGTACGCGCATTCCGCCATCAACGCCTTGCGGGCTAAAGACGACTTGCCACAACTGAATGTCCCGGGCGCGGAAAGCACCGGCGCAGGCATTCAGGTAGTAGGTGAACATGCGGTGGAAACGTTCACCGTATTTTTCCGCCAGTTCCGGCCAGTGTTTCTGGAAGCGTTCATTCCACGCCATCAGCGTGCGGTCATAATCAGCGCCGATATTGTGCCAGTCTTCCATTACAAATAATGACTCACTGGTTTGTGCAATTTGTTGAACCGACGGCAGGCAACCGTTGGGGAAGATGTATTTATCAATCCACGGATCGACATTAAGGTCTGTTTTATTAGAACCGATGGTGTGCAGCAGGAAAATGCCGTCAGGTTTGATATTGCGTTTGGCGACATTAAAATAGGTCTGATAATTTTTCGGACCCACATGCTCAAACATTCCGACAGAAACAATGCGGTCAAACTGATCATTAAGGTCACGGTAATCCTGCAGCAGGATTGTGACATCCAGCCCTTCACAGCGTTTTTGAGCCAGTTTTTGTTGTTCAGCAGAAATCGTGACACCCACAACGCTCACGCCATAATTTCTTGCCGCAAACTCTGATAATCCACCCCAGCCGCAACCGATATCCAGCAAGCGCTGTCCCGGTTTTAATTGCAGCTTGTCACAGATCATTTTGAGTTTTGCTTCCTGTGCTTCTTCAAGCGTAGTGGCCTCTTTCCAGTAGCCGCAGGAATATTGCATGTACGGGTCGAGCATCAGAGTAAATAAATCGTTGCCCAGATCATAATGCTCTTTGCCAACAATCCACGCCCGTTTGCGGGATTGCAGATTGGTCAGGCGTGCTGCGGCGACACGTAAAGTATCTTTAAAATGGTGGGGGAGTTTACTTTCCAAACCGGCACGAATAACGCGCTGGAAAAAGATATCCAGACGGTCGCATTCCCACCAACCGTCCATATAACTTTCACCGAGGCCCAGAGAACCTTCCTGTAAAACACGCTTAAAGAAGTCAGTGTTTTTTACTTTAAGGTCGAAAGGACGATTACCGTTTACCTGAATATCTGCCATCGCCAGCATTTCACTGGCGATCCGGTACCACTGATTGTCCTGAATGCTTTGATCTTCTATACACGATGAACTCATAGCTTCTCCATCACTTTCTCTTCTGACTTATTAACCTGCCGGGAAAAGCAAAGGCTATTTTTGCAGGTCTTTATGAGAACAGACGACTAGCGCCTCGCCCGATATTCGACACCAACAGAGGAAATTAAGAAGAACGCCTGCGCGCCGTAAGACGTGCAGGAAAATCATCCTTGAAAAAGTACAAAAAAATAAGTGTGACACTGTCCGCGCGTCTGGCTTAAGTATGTGATAAAAGTTTTGTAAAAGTGCTATTTTATTTGGTTTTGTTGAGTATAGGCTCGCTGGCAGGCATTCTCAATAGTTAATCGTGATGAATGAAAATGCCCGTTAAGTGACTGTTACATCAGGGTATTATCACTATTAATTAGCATGCCTTGTCTGAGCTTCCTGCTCTGATTCCTGTCCATTGTCTTGCGGGCTTTCATGCTGCAAAGAGAGCCAGCGGCCCAAAACTACCAACAATAGTGTAGACAGCATGATCGTGACTGTCGCCATGAGCGGATGCACAATAAATGCGGAAACCAGCAAGCTGGCAAGGAAGCACAGCCCGAGCTGCAGCGTATTTTGCAATGCTGCCGCCTTGCCTGTATTAGCAGGAAACGGCATTAATGCATTTGCGACAACAATTGGGTAGGTTGCACCATTCACCAAAGCCATCAGACAGAAAGGGATCAGCAGGCTAATCAGCCCGGCATCCGTGAACATGGCAACACAGAACAAAGTCACCATACTGACGCCGTAACCCGCCAGTAACCATGGCAGAATTTTATTACCGTCCAGCTTGCTGATCACAACACGGCAACCAAAACCACCAAGCAGGAAAGCAATAGTCTGCGGGACATAGCTCAGCCCGATGGCACCGGGTGAATAACCCATGTCGCTCAGGATAAACGGTGAACCCGTTAACCACGCAAAGAATCCGGCTGAACAGGCGGCATAAATCATGACATTCCCGCTGTAAACAGGCGATTTCAGTAACGTCGCAAACCCTGTTTTATCAGCCTTCGCTTGTTTTGCCGGTTTATTCTCACGCAGAGTCAGCGTCGTCAGCACCAGGACGACGGCGACTGCGGTCAGCAGAGCAAAAATGGCTTCCCAGTCAAAATGATTGAGTACCCACGCACCAAGTAATGGTGCCAGTGCCGGAGAAAGAGCCACTAACGGCATAATGCTGGCGAAGGTTTTTTTCGCCACATCGGCAGAGAAACGGTCAACAACGATTGCCTGCCAGGTGACTGCGGCGGCACAAACGCCCATCGCCTGTAAGAAGCGCAGGGCCAGAAGGGCGCGTACATTCTCAACCCAGATAACGCCCAGACAACCGACCGCAAACAGTGTCAGACCAAGAAGCAATACCGGTTTACGGCCGATCCTGTCTGACAACGGCCCCCATAACAACTGACCGAGAGCAAATCCGCCGAGAAAAATGCTCAGACTTGCGCTGATCATCCCGGGGCTGGTCATCAGACTGGTTTGCATGGCGCTGAACGCAGGCAGATACATATCAGTGGCTAAAAAGCCCAGCATGCTCAGTCCCGCGAGATAGAGCATAAATCCAAAGGAGGGTTTCATTATCGTCTCATTAATTTATTTATTGCAGATGATGTGATGCAGATTACATACCGGAGGCGGAGTTTAACGCTTTGATAACAGGCTTGTGAAACGCTAATATTTGCACTCTGCTATCAAAAATATTGAAGGCTGAATTATGTGGTCAGAATACGCCCTTGAAGTGGTAGATGCCGTGGCAAGAACAGGTAGTTTTAGTGCGGCAGCGCAAGATTTGCACCGCGTACCTTCTGCTATCAGCTATACCGTCCGTCAGCTTGAGCAGTGGCTGGCCGTGCCGTTGTTTGAACGTCGCCATCGTGACGTGGTACTGACGCCTGCGGGAAAGGTTTTTGTCGATGAAGCGCGGATTCTGACAAAAAAAATGATAGCCACGCGCCGGCAGTGTCAGCAGGTGGCGAACGGCTGGCGCGGCGAATTACGTGTGGCGGTTGACCGGATTGTAAAACCCGCACGGACACGGCGTCTGGTGCTCGATTTCTACCGCCATTTTGCGGACACCGAACTCATTATTCACTCAGAAGTGTTTAATGGTGTCTGGGATGCGCTGGTTGACGGGCGGGCAGACGTGGCGATCGGTGCTACACGCGCGGTACCGGTTGGCGGGGGCTTCAGTTTTCGTGACATGGGATTTATGGACTGGCATTGCGTCGTCAGCCCGCAACATCCGCTGGCGCAGTTATCCGGCGCGCTGAATGATGATGAGCTGCGGCCTTATCCTGCACTCTGTCTGGAAGACACCTCCCGGACATTGCCTAAGCGGGATACATGGACGCTTGATAACCAGCGGCGGCTGGTCGTGCCAGACTGGACCTGTGCGCTGGAATGCCTGACCGAAGGCTTATGCGTGGGTATGATGCCGGTTCATCGCGTCACGCCGTGGATAGAACAGAAAAAGTTGCAGGTGCTGACGCTGGAAAATACGTTTCCCGACAGCCCGTGTTGCCTGACGTGGGATCAAAGCAATCCGTCACCCTCGCTGGCCTGGTTGCTGGAATATATGGGCGATACAGAAACCATGAATCAGGAATGGCTGCGTGATTAGAAAAAAACGCCTGCATCTGCAGGCGTTCGATATCTGTTAACGGCGGTAATCGCGGTACGGACCATCGGCTACGGAACGGCGTTCGACCAGTTTCGGATGCACCTCAATGGTCTGAGACTCTTCACGCTTACTGACAATTCTGTCCAGCAACATGGTAAAGGCCATTTCACCCAGACGTTCTTTCGGCTGATGCACGGTTGTCAGCGCGGGGGAGAAGTAACGGGCGTTACGCACATTGTCGTAACCGATCACGGAAATATCCTGAGGAACGCGCAGGCCCAGTTCGTCTGCGGCACAGATTGCGCCCATTGCCATCACATCGCCACCACAGAATACGGCAGTCGGGCGGTGCTTCTGCATCAGAATTTTATGCATCGCCTGATAGCCCGATTCCGGCTCGAAATCGCCCTGAACCACCCATTCGTCACGCAGCGGAATATTGGCTTCAGTCAGTGCTTTCACAAAACCCTGGAAGCGGCCACCGCCGGTATTACGTGCCAGTTGGCCCGGGATCACCCCAATATCACGATGACCGCGTTCAATCAGATAACGCCCGGCCATGTAACCCCCTTCGAAAGCATTATCAATAATGCTGTCGGTGAAGTTCTTACGCGCTTCGCCCCAGTCCATGACCACCATTGGGATCGAACGGTGCTCCTCGAGCATATTGAGCAACTCATCAGGATATTCCGCGCACATCACCAGCAAGCCATCGACGCGTTTTTGCGCCAGCATTTGCAGGTAGGCTTGTTGTTTTTCCAGATTATTATGCGAGTTACACAAAATCAGCGTATAGCCTTTGGAGAAGCAGCTGTTTTCTACGGCTTCAATCACTTCGGCAAAATAGGGCGCTTCGCTGGAGGTGGCAAGCAGACCGATCGTTTTGGTGTTATTGACCTTCAGACTGCGGGCTACAGCACTCGGCGAGTAATGTAACTCTTTGATTGCAAGGAGAACCGCTTCTTTGGTTTCTTCGGCGACGAAACGTGTTTTATTGATGACGTGCGACACGGTTGTAGTGGAAACGCCAGCGCGCTTTGCGACATCTTTAATCGTTGCCATGTAAACAATGACTCCTGAACTCACGTGTTTCAGCACGTTAGCATTATGTTAATCGTTTGCTTGCGTGGATCTCACTGCTGGCTTCTAAAAGGGCAGTGAAATCGTTGGGTGGATTCTTCAGAATGAGGCGTGAAATGCTCTCGGGTGAAATCAACCGGCACACAGGCGTGTTAACCGACAATTTTCTCTTATAATGCAGGAAAGTGGAAGTAAAATTCTCAGGGATACATTGTCATTCAGCACAAGATTTTAAATGTTAATTATGCGAAAATGCGTTGGCACACAATTAGTGTGGCTTAAAAAATGCCACAATTTGATCCGAAAGGGGGGTTTGATGGACAGCAACCTGAAATTATCGTTGATCACCACGGTATGCGCTTTGCTTATGATTATCGCTTTCAGCTTCACTGCGGTGATGAACTGATTCAGTAAGTGAACCGCTATAAAAAAGGGCGATTCCTGTTACAGGAATCGCCCTTTTCAATTTTACGCAGTGGCCGTTACCGCCGATACTCTTCCCTGCAGAAACTCTTCGTTAAATGCTATTCAATGGCTGATTAGCGAAACTTCAGACTTAACGAATTGTTTATTATCGGATCGTTTTCGGCGTCATTACCCGGCGTGCACCCACATAATGATCTTGCCAGTAATCGTCGCCGAGAGAGGTGATTTTAATGTCTTCGCCCGTTCTTGGAGACTGAATAAACTTGCCGTTCCCCACGTAAACACCAACATGGTCTGCAGCGCCGCGGTTATTGATTCTGAAGAACACCAGATCACCGCTTTCAAGTTCGCCGCGTTTGACCGGAGCCGCATCGCGCAGGTGATACATTTCATTCGCTGTGCGTGGCATTTTAATACGGATCAAATCTTTGTAGGCGTAATAGACTAAGCCGCTGCAATCAAAACCGGTATTCGGCGAGGTTCCGCCCCAGCGATATGGTTTTCCTACCTGATGCATCAGTTTGGTCATCGCCGTTTGCTGGGCATGCTGATAGCGTTTTTTATGCGTTGCACTTAGCGTAATCGGTTTGCTGTCTTCTTCGGGCTTTTTACCTTTACGGTGCCGGCCATACGCTTCTTTTTTACTGACCCTTTCCGTGCTGTTTTTCGCGAGTGAACGGGTTTTGGCGTGTTTCTCTGTTTTGCTTTCGGCCCGCGTGGTCTTCAGTGTCTTTTCTTTTTTACTTTCGGCCCGGGTCGTTTTGACACTTTTCTCCGTCGTGGTCTTTCGTTTAGCCAGTTCGGTGCTTTTAACTTTCTTCTTCGAATTCTTGTCCTGAATTTTTTGTTCTGTCACTGGCGCGATTTTAGTTTTTTTACTGGTTTTCGCGGCCACCGTTTTTCGCTTTCGCCGTTCTTCAGGTGCAGCCTGATTAACATGGCTTTTACGCTGATCGGCAGAAACACGTGTCTGCGGCGATGCATGTGCCATATTCAGAAATAGCTGGGTAAAGAGCAGCACAAAAAGCGTGAACAGTAAGCGCATAGCTTCGTTACCATGAGTGGTAGGTTAAACATCAGGGATGTCAGAGTATTGCCTAAAAGAACCTGACAAAAAAGCACGAATTGACTCGATTCTAGATCATATTGTGAGAAAAAGTTAATGGCTTTTTTTATGTCGAAATAACCGCCATTTTTAGTCAAAAAAATAACCACTTTTCATGGTGTTAATATTTGAGTTAAAGAATGGAATTTTGCAAATCTGGCGTTATCGGTGAACGCCAAAAATGTTATTCTCAATGAATGTTTAAAGATGTGAGCCTGAGCGCACACATTAAAGATTGTTAAACAAAATGCCAGTATTGAGAAAGACCCCACAAAAAATGGCGTTTTTATCTGATGGCTGCCATCGTTACAATAGAAGGTATTGTGATTGCGCACCGTCTCTTTATGCTGCGCGTGAAGAGTAATGATCGTGACAGCCTGTACCGGCTTGAGGAAGCAAGAAATGACCACTCCAACAATTGAAAAAATTCAGAAGCAAGTTTCTGAAAACCCGATTCTGCTGTACATGAAAGGTTCGCCGAAACTGCCAAGCTGCGGTTTCTCCGCTCAGGCTGTTCAGGCGCTTTCAGCCTGTGGCGAGCGTTTCGCTTACGTGGATATCCTGCAGAACCCGGACATCCGTGCTGAGATGCCAAAATTTGCTAACTGGCCAACGTTCCCGCAACTGTGGGTTGACGGTGAACTGGTTGGCGGCTGCGACATCGTGGTTGAGATGTTCCAGCGCGGCGAACTGCAGCAGTTGATCAAAGAAACCGCTGAGAAATACAAATCTTCTGAAGAGAGTAATACGACAGAAGACTAACGGTTTTTCGGCCGGAAAGTAAAAAGAGCGACATGATGTCGCTCTTTTTTTGTCTTCAGTTCGGTGCAAAAGTTGTTATTGCTGATTTTCTTCCGATGCTGTTTCGTCTTCGACTTCTTCGTCTGAAAGCGCCAGAGGCCAGCCGCCTAAACGTTTCCAGCGGTTGACCAGCTCGCAGAACAACTCGGCTGTGCGCTCGGTGTCATACAACGCAGAATGTGCCTGGCTGCTGTCAAAGACGATGCCCGCGCTGATACAGGCTTTTGCCAGCACCGTTTGCCCAAGCACCAGCCCGCTTAATGCGGCGGTATCAAACGTGGCAAAAGGGTGGAACGGATTACGTTTCAGTCCGGCACGTTCAGCCGCTGCCATCAGGAAGCTGTGATCAAAATTGGCGTTGTGCGCCACGATGATCGCGCGGTTACAGTTTTGCTCTTTCATCCCTTTACGGATGACTTTGAAAATCTCGTGCAGGGCTTCATATTCACTGACTGCACCGCGTAACGGATTGGTCGGATCGATACCGTTAAACGCCAGGGCTTCCGGCACCAGTATCGCGCCTTCAAAGGGCTCGACGTGGAAATGCACGGTCTCATCGCTTTGCAGCCAGCCGTCCTCATCCATCTTCAGGGTGATGGCTGCAATTTCCAGCAGCGCATCGGTTTTGGCATTAAATCCGGCGGTTTCTACGTCGATAACCACGGGATAAAAACCACGAAAACGGCCTCTCAGGGCGTTAATGTCACTATTCTCGGCCATTAGTTTCTTATCTTCATCGAATTCAGCACGCATTATGGCAAATTTTGCCGCCACTTGCAGGGTTGTGGCAAAAATGGGTCAATAAAAAAGGGCGCGATTGCGCCCCTGTCAGTGTTCGGGGAAGATTAATTCCCCAGCCCCTGACCTGCGTGTTTGGATTCGATCAGCTCGATTTTATAGCCGTCCGGATCTTCTACAAACGCGATAATGGTAGATCCGCCTTTGACCGGGCCGGCTTCACGGGTCACTTTCCCGCCTGCATTACGGATGTCATCACAGGTTTGCGCGACGTTATCAACGCCCAATGCGATATGACCGTAAGCCGTGCCGATGTCATAGCTGTCGACGCCCCAGTTATAGGTCAGTTCGATCACTGCACCTTCACTTTCTTCGGTATAACCGACGAAAGCCAGAGAGTATTTATATTCAGTGTTTTCGCTGGTACGCAGCAAACGCATACCTAAAACATCGGTATAGAAGCTGATAGCACGTTGCAGATCGCCAACGCGAAGCATGGTGTGGAGTAAACGCATAGGTTCCTCTTTATTTGCAGGATGAGAGTTAACGGGTCAAGCCTAACTGATAGCCGCCGTTTTGTCTGTATTACGGCGACGGCTTGTTGAATGACTGACCAAAAAAAACAGCAGAAGGAGGGCCTCTTCTGCTGCAAGAAGTGAATCACTCTTTTTAATTATTACAGTGTCGGATAATCGGTATAGCCTTGCGCACCGCCGCCGTAGAAAGTTTCCGGTTTGGGTTCGTTGAGAGGCGCATGAGATTTCAGGCGCTCAACCAGATCAGGGTTCGCGATATAGCTGCGGCCAAATGCCACGGCATCGATATAACCTTTTTCGATCAGTTCTTCGCCTTTTTCTGCGGTGTAAGCACCAGCCCCCACAATCACACCCTGATAATGCGCACGGATCACCGCCCGGAATTCTGTGGAGTAAGGTTTGCCGCCAGCCCAGTCCGGTTCGGAGATATGCAGGTAAGCGAGTTTGCGCTTGTTCAGTTCATCGAGCAGGTAGATAGCCGCCTGTTCCTGATCTTCGCCGTTATCCAGCCCGTTGAAGGGACCCATTGGCGAAATGCGGATGCCCACACGTTCAGCGCCAATAGCCCCGATGGCAGCATCAACCACTTCCAGCGTCAGACGGGTACGGTTTTCAATGCTGCCGCCGTATTCATCTTCACGCAGGTTGGACGCCGGAGACATAAACTGATGCAGCAGATAGCCGTGCGCGGCATGCAGTTCGATGTAATCGAAACCAGCTTCGGCGGAGCAGGCGGCAGCATGACGGAAATCATTCACGATCCCCGGAATTTCGCTGAACGCTAAGGCGCGCGGTGTCGGGCAATCGACACGAATGGCGTGACCTTGCTCATCACGCAAGCTGGTCCGCGTGTTCGGGTTGACGGCCGAAGGCGCGACCGGTGTCTGGTTGTCAGGCTGAACGCTGTTATGCGAGATACGTCCGGTGTGCCACAGCTGAACCGCAATGCGCCCGTCTTTCTGATGTACGCCGTCCACGATTTTTTTCCATGCAGCGACTTGTTCCGGCGTATGCAGGCCAGGTGCGCCGGCATACCCTTTCGCCTGGAATGAAACCTGAGTGGCTTCAGTAATGATCAGGCCAGAACTGTGGCGCTGTGCGTAATATTCGCCCATGAGCGGTGTAGGGATGTCACCCGGTTCGATGCTGCGCAGACGGGTAAGCGGTGCCATAAAGACACGGTTAGACAACGTGTTTTTACCGACAACAATGGGGGTGAAAAGCTTGGTCATTTCAATAACTCCGACGTTAATGGACTGATCGGTAAGACGTTCATGGATAACTTTCACGTCAAACGACCCTTTCTTAATGCCACCTTTCTATCGCATCTGACCTGTTTGTGACTACGCGCACGGTGCTTTTTCACCAAACGCATCCTGATTTCAGGTTTGCATCCATACTTTAAGGGCAAAAAAGATTGAAAAAGAGCCGGCGGGTGCCGGCTGAGGTGAGGGCAAACCTCTGTTTTCTTGGTGAGGGCTTGCGAAACAGTAGGGCCATTTTCCGACAGGTGAAAACGGCTAAACGGACGGTAGCAGATCTGTGTTGCAGATATTTGAAGAATGAAACACAAGACGTAAATTACCTTGCGGGATAGCAGGAAAGCGTCTTGAATAAATGTTCACCGTTATTTGCGGAGGGTGTGTGGCTCAGCAGCTCGAATTTTTTGACATCCCCAGTCCATGCCGTGGCATTTGTCAGACTGATGAACGCGGTTATTGTCGTGGCTGCCTGCGCAGTCGCGAGGAGCGTTTCGGCTGGATAAAAATGACTGACACAGAAAAACGCCATGTGCTGCGGTTATGTCAGCAACGCCTGCTGCGCCAGCAACGTGCAGGAAAACAGCCGGACGAACCCTTGCCGCAGCAACCGGAGTTGTTCTGATTTCACCTGTCATTTATCGCCATCGTGACGGCGGTCCGCTTCCTGACAATTCTTGCTCGTCGCATCAATACAGCACCACGGGCGTTGTGTATTCTGTGGGTCGAAAATCGAAAATATAAGGGATTCACAATGGAAGCACACACCCCGATTTCTCCGCAAGGGCCGGTATTTTCAACGCTGATTTGTGGTTACTGGCGGCTGATGGAATGGAACATGACGCCGCAACAGGTTCTGGCGTTCATGGAACAGCACATTGAAATGGGCATTACGACAGTCGATCATGCAGATATTTATGGCGGCTATCAGTGCGAAGCGGCATTTGGTGAGGCGTTGCGTCTTAACCCCTCTTTGCGCGAAAAAATGCAACTGGTCAGTAAATGCGGCATCGCCACCACGGCAGATCCCGACAACAAAATCGGTCATTACATTACGGATATGCAGTACATAGTGGATCGTGCGGAGCAATCACTGCGCAATCTGCGTACCGATTATCTGGATTTATTGCTGATCCACCGCCCGGATCCGCTGATGGATGCCGATGAAGTCGCTGAGGCGTTCACGCGGTTGCATAAAAGCGGCAAAGTAAAACATTTCGGTGTGTCCAACTTCACCCCGGCACAGTTCAGCTTGTTGCAATCGCGTCTGCCGTTTTCGCTGGTGACCAATCAGCTAGAAATTTCCCCCATTCATCAGCCCGCCATTCTTGACGGCACGTTGGATCTTTGCCAGCAACTGCGTATCAAACCGATGGCGTGGTCCTGTCTGGGGGGCGGTCGTCTGTTCAGCGATACAGAATTCCAGCCGCTGCGTGATGAACTTCAGACTGTGGCGAATGAAATTGGCGCAGACACTATTGAACAGGTGGTCTACGCCTGGGTCATGCGGCTGCCGTCTCAGCCGTTGCCGATTATCGGCTCGGGCAAAATCGGGCGCGTGCAGTCAGCGCTGAAATCATTGTCTCTGGAAATGACCCGTCAGCAATGGTTCCGCATTCGTAAAGCCGCATTAGGATTTGATGTACCTTAATGTTTTCACGCGGGTTTTGTGGCGCTGACAGCGGGATCCGCCGGGCCATCTTCTGTTGAGATGGCCTGCTGCAATTGTGACAGCGAGCAGTATAAACGCCAGATCACGCCTGCCAGTTCACGCGCTGCAGGTTCCGGATGGTGAGCCAGTGAATTGCTCATCCGCATTAACTCAATCAACGTGGCATCCAGATTTTCATGGCTGACGCCGCGCTCCGTCATTACCCCTTTCAGACAATGAATACACACGTCCCGCACCGCAGACAGCGGATCCGAGCGGGTTTCCCATTCGCGTAACTGCCAGACAATATGGCTGCAATTAAGCAGCACCACACCCCAGCGCAATAACCAGGTTCGTGAGAGGTGATCTTTACTTTGATTGAGCTGATTCATCCGGTGATAAATCAGGGATTCAAACTGGAAATGGCTCAGCGAGGGGTTACGGCTAAGCTGATCCATAAAATCACGACGCAGGGCGCGGATAATGCGACGGCTTTTGCGCTTATCAGAGCTGGGCCTTAACACCTGAAAGGCAATCCCGGCCAACATCACACCGGCAATTTTCGCTACGCCGTCATTCATAAAAGACTGATAGTCGTAATCCGGCGGATTCGTGACGGCTAAAAAAGATCCCATAAACACAATCATTTGCCCCCATAAACCGGCGTAACGTTTGTATTGTAGTTTCATCATCTGCATCGTCACTAACATCGGCAGGAAGAAAGCGCAGAACACCCAGAAATTGTCGATTTGGACCATCAGCCCAAATTTCAGCAGGAAACAGCCGACAAACAGTAACCCCAATGATTTTATTAACAGCGTGATACTGCTGATCGGCGAGGCCGTGGAAGAATAAAGCACGCAACTGACAGCCGTCAGTGCCACCGCACCGGCACCTGAATCCCACTGCGTCGTCATCCAGAAGGCGCAACCGATCACAATACACAAAAATGTCCGCAGCCCGTTGTACGCGGCCTCAAGGGTATCGGTGTGCTGGGCAAGATGGCTGATTTTCGGTGGCTGGAGAGTGTCGGCTTTGGCTGCGTTGGCATTTTCCACCCGCTGCAACCAACGTTCACTGCGAAGATATAGCCAGCAAAAATCGCGTAAACGGTGCCAGAAAGCCTGATGGCGGAAATCAGACGTATCCTGTGGCTGAATATGCAGCAGAATTCTGGACAGCTTGAATTTATCCGTGTCCGGCTTACGCAGTTCATCAAGCAAAACGACCAGTACCTCTTGTAAGTTTTCCGGGGGATTGGGCCAGTTCAGCAGCATCCGGCGCAGGCTGGAAATGTAGCTGGTCATGCGTAATTGCTGATGCAGTAAATAATTAACGACATTATTTTGGCGACGCAGGCGGTAATGGCTCCAGAATGCCTGGATACGCAGAAGATTCATGGTCAGGATCTGGCCGATCAATCCTTCGTGCGACGTTCTGATCTGATCTGAAATTTCCGTACGCCACAACAATTGCGCATGTTCCAGCAACCGGGTATGCATTTTGCGCAGCGAGGTGAGCAGGGCATCACTGTCGGACGTACTGGGCAGCACCATCATCATAAAACCACCGCACAAAATACCGGTGATGACTTCGCCGACACGCGCCTGTGCGATATCAAAAATCTGTGTCGCATCGGTGACGTCTACGGTGGAGAACGCAATGATTGCCGCCGTGTAACCTGCCAGGGCAAACGCATAAGAGACGTTGTTCTGATAATGGTTGGAGACGTAGGTACAAATCCCCAGCCATGCGGCAATGGCAAAAGTGAAGAGCCAGGGCTCATTCAGACAATGTCCGGCAATAAACACCGCGCCCACGGCACCCAGCAGGCTGCCCATAATTCGCCCGATACTTTTACTGATAACGCCGCCGACGGTGGGGAAACTCACCACCGCTGCCGAGGTCAGGGCCCAGTAAGGCTCGTCCATCTGAAATTCAAAAGCGATATAAAGCGCCAGTATCATCGCGATGGAATTGCGCAGGGCGTAGCGCCATTGTCCCCAACTGGCCTTTCCCCACGGAGTATTTTTCCATTCGAGCCAGGAAAGATTCACTGCGCCACCTTAATTACGGATTGCGATTGTGCAGGTGGTTCCGGCAACCAGCACCACGTGTTCCGGCACATTCTCAAGCTGAATACGCACCGGCACGCGCTGGGCCAGACGTACCCACGGCACATTGGGTTTCACATTCATCAGCAAATCTTCCGGGGCATCGAGGCTCTGGTCATAAATAGCCCGGCCAATACTTTCGACCCGACCCTGCAACGGAATATTGCCGTTAAATAGTGTGATATCCGCCATGTTGCCTTCGCGAATATTTTTGAGTTTGGTTTCTTCGAAATATCCCAGAATGTAGAAAGAATGAATATCCACCAGCCCGACCAGCGGTGTCCCGGACGTGGCATAGTTTCCACGGCGAGTTTGCAGATTGGTGATATAACCATCAGTCGGCGCAACAATTGTGGTTTTACTTAGATTCCATTTGGCCTGTTCTAATGATGCCTGTGCCGCCTGATAGGCCGCCTGCATAGCTTTGGCGCTGATATTGGATTCATCGAGGGATTCGGCGGAAATAACATTGGTACCCAGCCCTCTGCGGCGCCGGGCTTCGTGACTGGCTTTGGCTAAATCAGCCGCGGCTTTCGCTACCGCAGCTTCGGCATTATCAACAGCGATTTTAAAAGGCACCGGATCCAGACTGAAAAGCGGGTCTCCGCTTTTAACAAACTGGTTATCATGGATATTTATTTCAATAATGCGCCCCGAAACTTCCGGCGTGATATTGACAATCTCGGCGCGCACTTTGCCGTCCCGGGTCCAGGGCGATTGCATATAATAATTCCACATCCACCAGCCTGCACAAATTGCGACCGCGAAAACCAGCACGGTAGAGAAATATTTGAGTGTCTTAAATTTCATTTCAGAGGTTCACCATAAGCATCAGTGCGGCACAAATAGAGATCACAAAAAGAGATAAATCCATCAGGGTGGGATGCCAGACTTCACCGGAATAAATCCAATCACGCAGCACGCGATGTATCAAAAGCCAGAATACGAATCCCAGTAAAAATGCTTTGAACATCGGGGGGAAATAAAGTGAGGCACCCAGGACCAGATCCGGTAGCGGGAAGCCTGAGTGAAACATTTGCGCATTCACAATATTAATCTCTGCCAGTGATTGTGTTATAAACAAGCTTAACTTTGGAAGCAGAGACTCTGCTTCCGGATGCAATCGTACCTACTATTATATATAGAATTGTAATTTCTCGATTAATGTTCCTAAAACTAAGCTAAACTCTGGGGAGTTATCTTAGCATGCTAATTATAAGGAGGGGATAATTGGAATCGAATCTGGGGTCAGATCTAGCACGATTAGTTCGTGCCTGGCGTGCGTTGATTGACGATCGGTTAAAACCGTTGGAACTCACGCAAACACATTGGGTAACACTTCATAATATCAATATGTTACCTCCGGAGCAGTCTCAGATTCAGCTGGCGAAAGCCATCGGGATTGAGCAACCGTCTCTGGTTCGTACGCTTGATCAACTGGAAGAAAAGAAGCTGATCACCCGTCAGACTTGTGCGAGCGATCGCCGTGCTAAGCGCATCAAGCTGACTGAAGAAGCCGCGCCGATCATTAATGAAATGGAATCAGTTATTGATTGCACGCGTAAAGAGATTTTGTCCGGCATGTCTTCTTCTGAAATCGAACAACTGGGCGGGATGTTGTCCCGGCTGGAAAAAAATATTGCTTCCCTGCAAAGCAAATCATAAGAATCGACTTTTATTACGTCACACAGCGTTGCTTTTTGATCGGACAGAAAAGAATTACCCATAAAAAAACCGAAGCCACTGGCTTCGGTTTTTTGCGTTGAGATCGGGAAAATCAGGCGCCAGGGGACACAGTAATTGTGCTACCGCTGCTGGCCATGCTCACACGCTGGCCGACGCTGAATTTGGTTGCTCCGACTTTCTGAACCACCTGAATGGTTGTACCGTCATCACGACGAATTTGCAGTTCTACGCCGTTTGAACGGTTAAGCGAACTTTGCACACCCTGACCTGCAACGCCACCTGCGACTGCACCTGCAGCGGTTGCCAGACTACGTCCGGTACCCCCACCGACGGTATTCCCCAGGAAACCACCCAATACCGCACCACCAAGTGCGCCGACGATGTTTGCATCATCTCCGCCCTGGATTTGTACTGCACGGGTAGACACGATGGTGCCGTAGGTCACTTGCTGAATTTGCTTCGCCTGGGATGCGGAGTAAACATCGCCAGACAGAGAGTTATCGCTGACGCAGCCAGCAAGGGAAACACCGGCAAGGGCGACGACGAGTAAACGCTTAATCATAAATAGCTCCTTTATTATGCTGCTGCATACGTTTGAGAGTAGCGGCACCAACAGAGAAAAAACAGTGCACAAGTTCAACATCAGTGTCGAAGGTGTCATATAACATACTTGTTTCACTTCCACCTAGTATACAGAAGGCGTGCTCAACTAATAATAAACGCAGGTTTACGTTTTAGACAGCAAAGTGCGCAATCAAAAATACGGGTATCCGATGTTGTTATTGGTGGTTTTTACAACACGGCTATTTTCAGGAATAAAAAACGTAACAAGAAAAACACGAAGTCATCACACCATGTAATAAAAAATCAGTAACTCATGGCGTTGCCCTTCAAATACCGATTACTCTGTGGTGATTACTTTTTCTGACGAGTTTCCTGGAGAGTTAAGGATGTTATCTATGAAGTCAGGTCGCTATATCGGTGTGATGTCCGGCACCAGTCTCGACGGTGTTGATGTCGTACTGGCCGCCATTGATGAGCACATGGTCGCGCAGCAAGCCAGCTATTCACATCCTATTCCTCTGGCTTTGAAAAATGCGATCCTCGGGATGTGTCAGGGCCAACAGGTGACGCTTGAACAGGTCGGGACGCTTGATACTCAGCTGGGTATTTTGTTCGGTGAGGCCGTATTAGGTTTGTTGAAAAATGCCAATATCTCCCCTGACGAAGTGACCGCCATTGGCTGCCACGGGCAAACTGTCTGGCACCAGCCGAAAGGTGACACGACATTTTCTATGCAGCTGGGTGATAACAACCGCATTGCGGCCATGACCGGCATTACCACCGTGGGCGATTTCCGTCGCCGGGATATGGCATGGGGCGGGCAGGGCGCGCCGCTGGTGCCTGCTTTCCATCAGGCATTGCTGGCTGATCCGGCCGAGCGCCGTATGATCCTCAATATTGGCGGCATCGCGAATCTTTCAATGCTGCTGCCGGGCCAGCCGGTGCGTGGTTACGATACCGGTCCGGGAAATATGTTGATGGATGCGTGGGTCTGGCGTCATCTGGCACAGCCATATGATAAAGGGGCTGAATGGGCAAATCAGGGGCGGGTGAACTTACGTTTGCTCCAGCAGATGCTGTCTGATCCTTACTTTGCCGAACCGGCACCGAAAAGTACCGGGCGTGAATATTTCAATATGGCGTGGCTGGAAAAGCAACTGGCGCGTGCTCCTGAAATCTCCCCGCCGGATGTGCAGGCGACGCTGGCTGAACTGACCGCAGTAAGCATCGCCGAGCAAGTGCAACTGGCTGGCGGATGCGACCGGCTGATGGTGTGTGGCGGCGGGGCGCGCAATCCGTTACTGATGGCGCGACTCTCAGCCATGTTGCCGGGCACGGAAGTTTGCACCACGGATGCCTGCGGTATCAGCGGTGATGACATGGAAGCACTGGCGTTTGCCTGGCTGGCATTCCGCACGTTATCCGGTCAGCCGGGCAATTTGCCGTCGGTTACCGGTGCAAGTCGTGAAACTCTGCTCGGCGCAATTTATCCGGTTGTTTCAACCCGTTCCTGATGCGTTCTCGGTTTTATCTCAATGTGCTGCGCCTGCGGGCGTGGTACATAAAAGAGATAATTGAAGACCATCAGGGAGCACCGAATGAAAAAGGCGATTATCGCTACGTTAGCAGGATTCACACTGGCAGGATGCAGCCAGTTCAGCCACCAGACCGAAAGTCCGACAGAAGAATTACACTACCAGTGCGGGACCTTACCGCTGACGATCACGCTGGATAAACCGGCGCAGCAGGTCAGTATGGTTCTCGATGGTGAACAGCTGAAACTGAAACAGATTGAGTCCGCTTCTGGCACCCAATACAGCGATGGCCATTACACGTTCTGGTCTAAAGGTAATCAGGCCTTTGTGCAGCGTGGTGAGAACGTCATTATCGACGACTGCGTCCAAAAATAACCCCTTTCATACTTCGAGTTGCAGATGCGCTGGCTGCGTTTACTCCGCGCCGCGTCAGGAACATTGAGATCCTGACGCGGCGGGTGCACAATGCGCTTACCTTCCTTAGATACGCAACTTAATCCATATGTCTGATAACAAAGAGTTTGATATTGCGGACTCGCGCCGCGAATACACCCGTGGCGGGCTGCGTCGTGCTGATTTAACCCCTGAGCCGCTGCCTTTGTTTGAACACTGGCTGAAACAGGCCTGTGACGCCCGTCTGGCTGACCCGACGGCGATGGTGGTGGCGACGGTTGATGAGCGCGGACAGCCTTTCCAGCGCATTGTGCTGCTTAAGCACTACGACGAAAAGGGGCTGGTGTTTTACACCAATCTGGGGAGTCGCAAGGCGCAGCAACTGGCAAACAACTCACGCATCAGCCTGTTGTTTCCGTGGCACATGCTGGACCGGCAGGTGATTGTGCTCGGTCAGGCAGAACGTCTCTCTACGCTGGAAGTCATGAAATACTTCACCAGCCGCCCGAAAGATAGCCAGATCGGCGCATGGGTTTCGCAGCAGTCCAGCCGAATTTCGGCACGCGGCGTGCTCGAAAGCAAATTCCTCGAACTGAAACAGAAATTCAGCAATGGCGAAGTGCCGCTGCCAAGTTTCTGGGGCGGTTTCCGCGTCAAAGTGGATTCGATGGAGTTCTGGCAGGGCGGTGAACATCGTCTGCACGATCGGTTCATTTACCAGCGTGACGAAGCAGAGCCTCAAACTGGCTGGAAAATAGACCGCCTCGCCCCCTGACCACGAAAAAATACGCGATTTCCTAGCGCTCGGACGACGGGCGCTTTATTCTATGTCGTTCCCCGTAAAGGTGAGAGAAAAGGCACATGCACGGCATGATGTCAGACATGAATCTGCACACATTCAGTACATATTTCTGAGTACAAACAAACGGAGTCTTTGATGGCGAGCAGCAACCTGATTAAACAATTGCAAGAGCGGGGCCTCATTGCCCAGGTGACGGATGAAGAAGCGTTAGCAGAGCGACTGGCGCAAGGGCCAATTGCACTCTATTGCGGTTTCGATCCTACCGCAGACAGCTTGCATTTGGGACATCTGGTGCCTTTGCTTTGCCTGAAACGCTTTCAGCTGAACGGGCACAAGCCAGTGGCTCTGGTGGGTGGCGCAACCGGTCTGATCGGCGATCCGAGCTTTAAAGCCACGGAGCGTAAGCTGAACACCAATGAAACCGTGAATGAATGGGTTGAGAAAATCCGCCAGCAGGTTTCGCCGTTCCTGGATTTCAACTGTGGCGAAAACAGCGCTATCACCGCCAATAACTATGACTGGTTCGGCAGCATGAACGTGCTGACTTTCCTGCGTGATATCGGTAAGCACTTCTCTGTTAACCAGATGATCAATAAAGAAGCGGTGAAACAGCGTCTGAACCGTGATGACAGTGGTATCTCCTTCACTGAATTCTCTTACAACCTGTTGCAGGGTTACGATTTTGCCTCCCTCTACGATCTGCACAAAGTTGAGCTGCAAATCGGCGGTTCGGACCAGTGGGGTAACATTACGTCAGGTATCGATCTGACCCGTCGTCTGCATCAGAAACAGGTGTTTGGCCTGACCGTTCCGTTGATCACCAAATCTGACGGCACTAAATTTGGTAAAACTGAAGGTGGCGCAGTCTGGCTGGATCCGAAGAAAACCAGCCCGTACAAATTCTACCAGTTCTGGATCAACACGGCGGATGCTGACGTTTACCGCTTCCTGAAATTCTTCACCTTCATGAGCATTGAAGACATCAATGCGCTGGAAGAAGAAGACAAAACCAGCGGTAAAGCGCCACGCGCACAGTACGTTCTGGCTGAGGAAGTCACCGGTATGGTTCATGGTGCAGAAGGTCTGGCGGCCGCAAAACGCATTACGCAGAGCCTGTTCTCCGGTTCCCTGAGCGAGATGACAGAGGTCGATTTCGGCCAGCTTGCGCAGGATGGCCTGGAACTGTTTGAAGTGCCTCGTGATACGGATCTGCAACAGGCGCTGGTTATCGCCGGTATGGCACCGTCGAAAGGCCAGGCGCGTACCATGATTTCCTCTAACGCGGTTTCTGTAAATGGCGAAAAACAGACGGATACAGAATACAGCTTCGCTGACAGTGATCGTCTGTTTGGCCGTTATACCTTGCTGCGTCGCGGTAAAAAGAACTATACGCTGTTGCTCTGGGCATAAGTTTTAGGCCGGTAGGACGGGGGGCTGCAAGGTCTCCCGTTTTTGTTCCCTGATATCAGTAATCCCGCCATCTCCCCGATGACGTTGCAATCGGAAATTCTTCATGAAAAGCATTCTTTCTATCCAGTCACACACAGTTTTTGGACACGCGGGTAACAGCGCGGCGGAATTCCCTATGCGTCGTATGGGCGCAAACGTTTGGCCGCTGAATACTGTTCAGTTTTCCAATCACACTCAGTACGGACACTGGACCGGCTGCGTGATGCCTGCAGCACATCTGACTGAAATTGCGCAGGGAATTGCGGAAATTGATCGTCTGAAGGATTGCGACGCGGTGCTGAGTGGCTATATCGGTTCGCCGGAGCAAGGGCAAAGTATTCTGGAGATTGTTCGTCGGGTGAAAGCTGCGAATCCCGATGCCTGGTATTTTTGCGATCCGGTCATGGGACATCCTGAAAAAGGCTGTATCGTGGCGCCGGGCGTTGCTGAGTTCCATTGCAACCAGGCGCTGGTTAACTGTGACATTATCGCGCCGAATCTGCTGGAGCTTGAACTGCTGAGCGGTCACGCCGTGGCAAGCGTTGAAGAAGCCGTCGTCACTGCGCGGGAGCTGATCAGCAAAGGCCCGAAAATTGTGCTGGTGAAGCACCTGAGCCGCGCTGGTTATCACAGTGACCGTTTTGAAATGCTGTTGGTTACTGCGAGTGAAGCGTGGCACATCGACCGTCCGCTGGTTGATTTCGGTGTCCGTCAGCCGGTTGGCGTGGGTGACCTGACCAGCGGTTTATTGCTGGTGAATTTGCTCAAGGGTGAAGCACTGGATAAAGCGCTTGAGCACGTGACCGCTGCAGTTTATGAAGTCATGCTGGCGACGCATGCGATGGGTGAATACGAGCTGCAAATCGTGGCAGCGCAGGACAAAATGGTCAAACCTGAGCATCATTTCCCGGCGGTAAAACTGTAATCACTGCCTGAATACCTCTTTTCCTGAATAAAAAAACGCCCCGCGCTGTAGCTGCCGGGGCGTTTTTGTTGGCGATCACACCACGAAAGCGGTTATTTCAGACCTTCAGCCGACAGAGCCGCATCAACAGCCGGGCGTGCGGCAACGCGGTCAAGGTAGGCGTTCAGTTCCGTCAGTGCGCTCAGATCAAATTTCAGTGCCTTCGCCCAACCCATCACGGTAAACAGGTAAGCATCTGCCACGCTGAAACGCGTACCCAGCAGGAAATGATTGTCTTTGAGGGCGGTATTCACGTAAGCAAATTTTTTGCTCAGTGCTTCGCGGGTTAATGTCTTGAACTCTTCGGGGGCTTTCGGATTAAACAATGGCGAGAAACCTTTATGCAGCTCAGTTGCAATGTAGTTCAGCCATTCCAGCGCGTGATAACGGGCCAGCGTGCCTTGTTCCGGCATCAGCTGACGGTCTGGTTTCTGGTCTGCCAGATACTGCACGATAGCCACGCCTTCGGTCAGAATACTGCCATCATTGAGTAACAGCGTGGGGATCTGCCCCTTGGGGTTCACTGCGAGGAAGTCATCACCGGTTTCTGTTTTCTTGGTCGCCAGATCAACCTTCTCAATGCTGAAGTCCAGACCCGCTTCACGCAGGATGATATGAGGGGAAAGGGAACAGGCTCCGGGTTTATAATACAGTTTCATAAACACTCCATTGGATGAGCAACCCGCCGGACCCCGCGAGACATTACCGTTTCACAGGGTGGCGATAGGGCTATATAAAAACTGCTTCTATCCTAGAACTGGCGGGAGCAAAAGTCAGTGTTTTAATTGTGACAGTGCGTCCGGTTACTCATATTCTGATCAAACATACGCCCTCAGCGCGAGTGCTGGTTCAGGAGGCCACGCACGGCCAGTTCAACGTTTTCAGGCGCGGGCAGCATAGGAGAACGCAGCTCGTTATCCATCAAGCCGTCCAGCGATAACGCGAACTTAATGGCCGCCGGATTCGGGGCAGAAAACATCAGACGAATCATTGGCAGTAAGCCAAAGAAGGTTTTACGTGCGGCAACGATATCCTGCTCTTTGAACTGTTTAATCAGTTGAACAAACTCTTCCGTGAAAATATGCGACGAGGCAGCAATCGCCCCTTTACCGCCCAGGCTCAGGGTTGAAAATATCTGCACGTCTTCGCCACACAGTACGTCGAGTTCGCCGTCAGCAATCAGTGAAAGCGTCAGGTCTATGCTGCCTCCGCAATCTTTTACGGCGGTAATGCGCGGATGTTTTGCCAGCTGACGGAATGTGTCCAGCTCCATCTGTACGCCAGTACGATAAGGAATATTGTAAAGCACCACCGGCACTGTGGCGTGATCTGCAATTTCCGTAAACCAGGCGACCAGTGCGGCCTGAGAAGGGCGGATGTAGTAAGGCGCGGGGATCAGCAAACCAGCAACAGGACGGTGTAAAATCGCATCCTGCATTTCACGGATAACTGGCATATGCGTGCCTGACAGCCCCATGATCACCTGATGACCCGGTACCACTTCCAGCACAGCATCCAGAACCTGCAGTTGTTCTTCTTTGGTGAGCATCGGGGCTTCACCGGTCGTACCACAGACGACGACGCCGTCAATGCCCCGTTTGAGCAGCCGGGTGCACAATGATTTCAGTGCAGTAAAGTCGATCTCACCCTGATGAAAAGGCGTGACCAGCGGGACCCAGATACCTGAAAACGATGACATGATGTAGTTCCTTAAACGGCGTGATTTATCAGCCTCGGATCATGTCAGTAAAACAGGGACGAGCGCCAATTGAATGAATTAATAAGGTGTTTTGAGTTATCTATGGTGCTTATAAATAGATGGTTTACGTACTGGATAACATGTTCATTTCATTGCTCAGTAACGTGCTTAACACTTCTACCGGTACGGGACGCGAGAACAGATAGCCCTGGAGGTGCGAGCAACCTGCTGATACTAAGAAAGTTTTTTGCAACTGATTTTCAACGCCTTCTGCAATGACGTTGAGATGCATTTTATTGCCAAGCTGAGACACGGCAGAAACAATCGCGGCGGTATCATTCACTTCTGTGACGTACTGCACAAACGAACGGTCAATTTTCACGCTGTCTACCGAGATATCTTTTAGCAAACTGAGGCTGGAATAACCGGTACCAAAATCGTCGAGCGAAATTTTAACCCCGACCTGACGTAATTTAGCGAGATGGCTGAGGCTGATCCCGTTGGCGTTCATCACTGAGGTTTCGGTCAGTTCAAGTTCGAGCCGTGAAGGCGGGAAATCTTCCTCTGCCAGAACCGCCAGAATACGCGGTCCGAAATCCGGTTCACCGAGTTGAACAGCAGAAACGTTGATCGCCAGATTGAGCCGTTCAAAATTCCTGATATCCCGACACGCCTGCCGCAGAACAATTTCACCGAGCTGAATAACCAGTCCGGTCTCTTCGGCCAGGGCGATAAATTGTACCGGCGAGACTTGTCCGAGCACGCCGTGGTTCCAGCGTGCCAGCGCTTCAACGCAAACGACTTTCTCATCGTGGCTGCGTAAAATAGGCTGATAAACACAGGTCAGGTCACCTTCTTTGGCCAGTGATTCCGCCAGCGCTTTCACCATAATGCGTTTACTGACGCTGCTGGCATCGAGCAATTCAGAATAAAACGAGAACATATTTTTGCCGCGCTGCTTGGCTTCCAGCAGCGCCGTATTCCCGCGGCGCATGATCTCGCCGGCGGTAATATTCTCTGCACCAAACATCACGATGCCGAATGAAATCGTAATCATCGGATTAGCCCGCGTCAGCGTAAACGGCTGGCGCATCATCACCAGTATTTCCAGCGCCAGATTATTGGCCATTTCACTGGTCGGATTATTGCGCAGGATAATCGAGAATTCATCGCCGCCGATGCGCGAAACTGTTCCGCTGTTGCCGACTTCATTACGCAGACGCTGGCCGAATTCGCAGAGAATGGCATCGCCCGCCTGATAGCCGTATGTGTCGTTGATGTAATTGAAATCGTTGAGATTCAACAAGAAGAGGGCGCAGGGGTCAGGGCGATACATGCGCCGGGCGGCAATCTGGCTAAGTTCTTCACTCAATGCCGTCCGGTTCGGCAAGCCGGTTAATACGTCATGACGGGCAAGGTAGCGGATCTGCGCTTCTGAACTGCGCAAAAGCGAAATATCCATAATAGAGGTCAGAATGAAATGCCGTGTCTCCAGCGTGACGCGGGATTTACGTACCAGCACATTGCGTCGCTTACCTGACGGGTCAACCAGCGTTTCTTCGTTGACCGTTTTCTCTCCGGTTTCCAGAACTTCAATATCGCGCTCACGCTGCCGGGCAGATTGTTCAGGATCTGTGAAAAAAGAAACATCCTGACCAATCAATTCTTCCCGTGGACGTCCATAAAATTCGCTGGCTTTCTGATTAAGGAATACCAGTTTACGCTCATTATCTTTAAGGACTGTCGCTTCGGGAAGAGCATCAAGAACTGCCTGGCATATCGCAATATCTGTAAGCATGAGTTAAATACCCCGAGCAGAAAATGAGTGTGATGTGGCACAGTTTGTTAGCCAGTAAACTCATCAGATTGTTTTTGCAATTATTACTCACAATCGGATGAGAATATTACCGTTGTTTTTAAATTTTAAAATTCAATCGGTTATCACGCCCTAAGTAAGGTATTCGATATATTATTCGGGTGAATAACGATCAACTCAGTTCAATGCGGTTTTTACCGGCGAATTTTGCCCGATACAAAGCATGATCTGCCTGGATTAATAAGGGCGAGACCGAATCCTGATTGGGCATCACGGAATGCCATACCGATATCGTTCGTCATCGGAATATTATTCTGCGAATTCAGAGCTAACCGAAGCAGGAGATAACCTGCCGACAGATACGGTCCTGGGGAAATTAGCTTAACAGGACTGTGATAACAAATCGGTGAAAGAGTGTGGCGGGTATGCGAACTGTTATTGTGACTGATGATCCGTGCAGGACAGAAACACTTTTATCATATTTAGGAATTTCTTTATAAACGCTAAGGCGACGGAAGAAGAACAGCCTGACATGAAGTCTCAGGGATGCTTTTTAGTCCCAAATTTTTCATCCCATTCGCGGCGGTAACGGCGGGATTGTTTACGGCCTTTCAGCCAGAGGTAGGTGCACACCGCGCAGACACCCGCTGAGAAAACGATATTGCGCATATCCTGATCATAAAAAATGACCAGCACCCAGTCGAGAGCAGCCACAATCGCGAACCACTTATGCATGTGCGACTGCCTGCGGGTTTCGGCATTCATTCTTTTAAGCTGACGTCCCTCTTCCAGAACCTTTCTTTTTACCATCGCACGCTCCCGGGATGAGTGGAGTCAATCATTTGACGTAGATTTTTTTGAAGGAGAGTAAACCGAAAAAAGCGGGTTATTATTCGCGATATTAACTGATCCTGAAATTATTATCGCGAACAACCTGCCAGCGCTATTCGTTGAATAGCGCGATTTACTGACTGATTTTACAGTCTTTTAAACGTTATAGGCTGACTAAAAAATAGTTTTTTATGATGAAAAAGTATTACCAATTACTGCTGAGGATTGATTTATCAGGCCGTGGTGGATTATCTTTTTAGGAATTATCTTAATTCTCGGTGAGTAAATGAGCGATTCATCATCACGAAAGATCGTTGATAGTGCGAACATTTATCAGGATTTCGACACCCGTTTTTACGAATGGGAAGACGGAATGTCCAGCGCAGGTTTCAAACTTGAACTGCCGGATCGCAACAGGGAAGAATTTGACTGGAGCGTCACCGGCTACAACTTCGGCCGCGTGATTGGCGGTGTGCTGACTGTCAGTGAGCACGATATCAATCGCCAGTACGGCAACCTGTTTTCGATGCCCGATCATATCGTCATTTTCATTGTGATTATCGGGGGGATGGACTGCCAGTGTTTCGGCGAGCGGTTCATGCTGAGCCAGGGGGATATCCTGATCCAGGATATGTCGCAGCCGATTAAAATCCATGTGTATCCGGGCGAGCAGAAACCGCGTCTCGGTTCTTATCAGTACATTATTATGCCCAAGCACAGCCTGCATTTTAATGTCGATATTGCCTCGTTACACGGAAAGCGTATTCCGGCAGCCTCACCGGTGAACATCATTCTGCGCAATCATTTTGCGACGATGGTGCAGGTGTTTGATCAGATGACCGAACAGGAAGTACTGAGCACTGGCGAGGGGGCGGCGTCGGTATTCCTGCAAACACTGCATCTGGTGGCGGGGAAGAAGGTGGAACATCCGTTTGAGCAAAGTGCACGTCTTGAGCGCATTTGCCTGTATATCGAAAAGCATCTCGGCAGGCCGATCAGTATTGATATTCTGTGCAAAGATTTTGCTATTTCGCGCTCAGGGTTGTATCGCCTGTTTGAACCGCTTGGCGGCATCGCGCAATTCATTCGCAGCCGGCGCTTACTGCTGGCGAAGCGCCTCCTGCGAACCTCTTCGATGTCGGATCAAAGTCTGGCCGCCATTGCGAGACAGTGTGGCCTGGAACCCAGCGCTTTACGTCGCTATTTCCATGAATTCTATGGCACAACGCCTTCTGAGATGCGGGAGAAATTCCGCCGTGATGCTGAGCAATCGGGGCAGGCGGATGCCACTCATGTGAATTGGGTGACTTCGCTTTAATGCATTGATTGCCCCATTTTTGTACGAAAAGTGTTAACCATTCACGCATTTCCTGATCTGTCATTATTCTGATTTTGCCTCTGCGAGGCGGAATCAGAGCCGTTTTCCCGGCCAAACACAGTAGACTTGGTGAAATAGTCATCAGTAATCATTGAGAGCGCATTATGTTAGTCCCTCAACCGGCAGTTGATGAACAGGCTCGTCTTGCCATACTGGCTTCTCTGGGGATCCTGGATTCCCCCGGAATTGAGGAGATCGACCGTATTACCCGGATGGTCGCCCGGCAGTTTCAGGCTAAGGCTGTCGTTGTTTCATTGATTGACGCGGACCGCCAGTGGTTCCTTTCTCACACCGGCATTGATATTCATCAGTCTTGCCGTGATACCTCCTTTTGCGGTCATACTATTCTCGAGCCCGGTCCGCTGATTGTCAGGGATGCCCGGCTCGATTTGCGCTTCCACGATAATCCGCTGGTGACCGGCGCGCCTCACATCGTGTTTTATGCCGGCTGTGCCTTGCATTCAAAAGAGGGTGTGGCGCTGGGCGCGTTATGCCTGATTGATGATCGCCCGAGGGACTGGTGTGAGGAGGAACAGCAGACTTTGCTGGATATGACGGCGCTGGTACAAAGTTATATTTTTCACCTTGAAAACCGGCAGTACACGGCGCGGGTAGAAGATAATCTGGCGAAAACTGAGGCTTTATTTGAACAGACATTTGCTCACGCTGCCGTCGGCTTCTCCTTAGTCGGACTCGACTGGCGCTGGCTGCGCATCAATCCGCAGGTGTGCAATATGCTGGGTTATGCCGAATATCAGCTGCGCGCCTGTTTGCTGCATGACGTGACCCATTCCGATGATCTTTATGCCGAAAATGTGCTGATTCCCCGTTTGCTCTCCGGTGAAATAAACAGTTTCTGCATAGAGAAACTTTTACAGCGGGCGAACGGCAGCACGCTGTGGGTGACTCTGACGGCCTCACTCGTGCGTAATGTGGCTGGTGAAGCCCATCACTACATTGTTGTCATCAGCGATATTACTGAGCGTAAACATATCGAACAGGCATTGTATTCACTGCAGGGGGATCTGGAACGCCGTGTGGCCGACCGGACTTATGAGTTGCAGGTGGCGATGGATCAGCTTCATCAGGAAATCGCCCAGCGTCTGACCCGGGAACGGGAACTGACGGAAAGCAAAAACCGCCTCAGAGCCATCACCGATAACATTCCCGCGCTGATTTGCCATGTTGATGCGAATGAACAATACACTTTTGTGAATCATTTTCACGCCAACTGGTATGGCGTCGAAGAGACACAGGTCAGCGGGAAGCAGGTCAGGGATGTGGTTGGAGATGACAGCTATCAGAAAATTAAGCCCTATATTCGCCAGGCTTTGCAGGGAATGACAGTAAGTTACGAAATCGAATTGTCGGATCACTCCCATCATGCCAAAGGCGGTGTTTTGCATACCACGCTTATCCCCTGCGACGATATTCGCAATGGTTATTACGGCCTTTCAACCGATATCAGTGAAATTAAAGCGTTACAGGCTCAGCTGGAATTTGAAGCAAATCATGACGCACTGACCGGATTACCAAACCGGCGCGCGTTCCAGCAGTCACTGATTCATGCCGCCGGAAAACAAGAAAAAGCAGATAGAGATATCGCATTGCTCTTTTTGGATATTGATAATTTTAAAGCGTACAACGACACCTACGGGCACGAATTCGGCGATTTAATCCTGAAGTTTTTTGGTTATACCTTACGTGAAAATCTGCGTTCACAAGATATTGTGGCGCGTCTGGCGGGAGATGAGTTTACCGTTTTGTTGAGCGGGCTGATGAATACTGAGAGTGACGTCAGCCGTATTTGCATCAGCCTGATGAGTGCTCTGCATTCCATCGAGTGTATCGCAGGTGTCCCGGTGGCGCTGTCTGCCAGCATCGGCGTAGCGATTGGTCGCGCGCGCCAGTCATTGCTGCCGGATGCGCTGCTGGCGCGGGCTGATGCCGCGATGTACCGCGCGAAACAAAGTGGAAAAGGCCGGTATTATTTAGGATGAAAAATTTAGGATAAAAAACCGATACAGGCCGGACACCGAGTAAATGAAACATTCCTGAGGCGATAAACGCTGTTCGCTGACGGCAGGCGTTCCTTACGTTTTGATGATTATCTTGCTGCTTTTTTCGTTATAACACACGGCATTGTCCGGGATGTTCTTATTGATGAACGACATCGCACCAATGGTGACATTGTGGCCGATAGTAATGTCATTGCCGATAATGCAGCAATTGGCACCAATATCCACATTATCGCCAATGATTATACGTCTTTTCCCCTCATCCACTTTAATGCCGATGGTGGTGTTTTGCCGGATCCGGACATTCTTCCCAATCATGCAATGAGGATTGATGACGATACCGGTGAGATGAGGAAGCCTGATGCCTTCTCCGATCTGCGTTCCCAGCATGATCTCGATGCCATACTTTCTTATTAACGAGTAGTTAATCTTACGGGCGCGGGCTTTGCAGAAATGGCTGTCCGTCGCGTATAAGTAGCTTGCGATACGCCACCAGAAAATGTACCGGTGCTGGGGTTGTTTTATGCACCTGATGATTATCCGCCGCCAGGAGAAATCCTTTTTGTTCTTAAGAATATCGGCGGATAAATAGCGGGTTAATTGCTTATATTGACTGTGATTTTCGTGCATCAGGATGGTTCCGTTTTCGTAAGTCTCGCTTACGCAATCCTAACACAATGAATACTTATCCCAAATTCCAGCCATAAAAATCTATGTTCACCCCCGTTTTTGCAACGTTGATTTTGATTTATGATGGGCTTGCTTAAATCTATACGGCGTCTGATGGGCAACCTTACGTTGCCCGCGCCACGATGAAGTCCGCGCCTGCAGAACCTTAAAAAGCGGACGGCTTCAAAGAGCCATTTTTTATGTCAGGTTCATCCGCAGGTCGCTGTGCCGTTCATGTCATCAATAATCGGTCGTCGCAAAACCAGAAAGTCACTGCGTAATGCCTAAGAGCTAACAGTTCGTCCCTGTTGGCTCTTTTTATTGGATAAAAGCTGTGCGATGGGTTGTCACCGACCAGGCTATTCGGGCCAGTTTGTTGGCTAACCCGCAGGCCACTACGTTCGGGTGATGCCGCGAGAGCTGGGCCTTCACCTAGTCAGCCAGCCGCCCCTGATTGTGTTCAGGTCGTTGCATAAAAGCGCGAGCGCATTGCACCAGAAGACGTCGCAGATTTTTATCCCCGCGCTTACTGATGCCCATTAGCGTACTTTTTCCGCCAGTGCTGTACTGACGTGGGACTAACCCCGTCGATGCAGCAAAGTCCCTGCTGCTGGCATAACTTTTTCCATCACCAGGCTTCGTGGCTAAAAGGCTTGCCGTGATAAGTCCAACGCCGGGGATAGTCAGCAAGCGCTGCGCGGTATCGTCATCCGCCATGTGGGTTTTTAACTCTTGTTCGAGTTCTTCAATCTGTTCAGTGAGGTAGGCGTAATGCTGATGGAGACGCATAAGTAATCGCGCTAAATAAGGCGGCAGTTCGTGCTCTTCAAGCACCGCGGCAAGACGCCTGATAACCGCGATGCCGCGCGGCATGCTAATGCCAAACTCCAGCAGGAAAGCGTGCATCTGGTTGGTGGTTTTAACGCGGTCTCTGACGATTGCGTCACGGACGCGATGAAGCGCCGACATAGCCTGCTGGTCTTCGGTTCGCGGAGTCACGAAGCGCATAGAAGGTCGTGATGCGGCTTCGCAGATAGCCCCGGCATCAATGAAATCGTTCTTATTGCTTTTAACGAAGGGTCGGACAAACTGAGGAGAGATGAGCTTCACCTGATGCCCGAACTGGCTGATGTGCCGGGCCATAAAATGGGCGCCCGCACAGGACTCCATAACAACGGTAGAAGCGGCACAAGTAGAGAGAAAGGCGGTTAACGGGTTGCGGGAAAACTTCTTACGTAGCAATGCATTACCGTTTTTATCCTGAGCGTGGACATGGAACGAATGCTTGCCGAGATCAATACCGATGAGCGTAACGTTTTGCATGATGATCCCCTTCAGAAAGAAAAACACCCTGTCAGCGTACCGCTCACAGGGTGGGGGTGACCATCTTATTAAACGGGCCTTTTCTGGCCCGTTTTCTGTTTCATCCATAGGGCATTTTAAACCCCCATGATTTTCTTCACCGGCATAATGCTATCGCGCAGGCGGGTGAGCCACTGGCTGATCTGCGCCGCAACAGCAATGGCTTCGCGTGCATCGCTTTTGATCAACTGAATGCTCTGACCGGGCTGAACCTGCGCCAGACGCCATAAATCTTCTTCAATAATTCCGGCAATTTTCGGATAGCCTCCGGCGGTATTGGCGTCAGCCAGCTGAATGATCGGCTCGCCGGCAGGCGGAACCTGAACGATGCCGGGGACTAAACCGTATGAACGCATTTCGATGACTTTCGAGGGCGTGACCGGCGCGCCGGATAAGCGGTAACCGGTGCGGTTGCTGTGCAGGGACACTTTCCACGGCTGCGACCAGAAGCGGGGAAGATCGGCTTCAAACAGCGAATATTCTCCGGCGGGAATAGCCCGCAGTTGCACGCATCCCTCAGTGCTGGTCGGGAATACGTTTGCCAGCGCGATCTCCGGCGGCTCGATGCCCATACCTTGCGCAGGCAGGGGAGATGCGGTGTTTTTACCCGCCGCGAGGCGATCGTTTTTCTCCAGTGGTCGTCCGTCTAAACCACCAAAGCCACCACGCAGCGCGGTGCTGCGCGAGCCCATAACGACCGGCACGTCAATGCCTCCGGCGACGCACAAATAGCTGCGGGCACCGTAACGCGGGAACTGCATTTCCAGCTCCTGCCCTGCGCGGACGGAACACGCCCACCAGGGCGGAAGATCTGTACCGTCGAGCTTCGTGCGGCAATCTGCGCCGGTGATGGCGATGCTGGTATCGGCGAGAAACCGGACCTTAAACGGAAACATCTGCACTTCAATGCAGGCGGCGTTTTCGTCATTGCCCAGCATGATGTTGCCCGCGTGAAACGCCAGCGGATCCATCACGCCGCTGACAGACACGCCGATATCCCGGAATCCGCTGCGGCCCGCGTCCTGAACAGTATTCAGCGGGCCGGTTTTCACTATTTCAATCACGGCTGGTTCAGTCACAATTCAATCCTTTCTGGCAGAAAGCGCACGCTGTCCCCCGGTGCCATCAGCGCAGGATTCTCTGCCTGCGGGTCAAACAGCGTCAGTTCGGCGAATCCGATGGCGTTCCAGCCGTTTGGCCCGGTCAGCGCGGAAATCCCGGTCTGTGCGCCGCCGATAGTCACGGTGCCTTTGAGCATATTCAGCGAGGGGACTTTTTTACGCGGCGTGGCCAGAGACGGATCCAGCCCGTGGAGATAGCCAAAACCCGGCGCGCTGCCCAGTGAAAACACCGTGTAGCAACCCTCAGAATGGCGGCGGATGACCTCGCGCGGCGAAAGCCCGGTATGCTGGCAAACCGCGTCCAGATCGGTGGCATGTTCACCGCCGTAAATCACCGGAATTTCAATCAGTTTGCCTTGCGGATGTACGGCCTGTGCCTGTTCCCAGGCGGCCACCAGCAGGGCAAAGGTGGCGTCGTAATCTGCCGGTGTCTGGCGAAACAGCACCAGCAAATTGGTCACGCCGGTGATCAGTGATTCGATATCATCACGCGCGCGCAATGCGACCGCCAGTGACCAGATGCGGCGCTGGGCGGGCAGGTCGAAATCTCCCGGTGCTTCAATCAGCCATGCACGGCTGCCGATGGTGGAGATTTTGATGTTGTCGCCCTGACTGGCAAGAATAAAAGAGGCGCGGGAAGGCGCCTCGTGCGACGCAGTGATCATCGGTTATTCCAGAGGTTCGAATTTAAGGCTGGAGAGCGGCTGTACTTTGTCTTCGCGCACCATTTTGTATTCGGTATTTGGCCCGATCCAGGTATCCCAGATTTTATCGATGGTGCCGTCGTCATCCATCGCTTTCAGGCTGCTGTTAACCTTCGCCAGCAATGCCGGTTCGTCCTTTTTCATGCCGACGCCGATCGGCTCCAGCGCCATCGGCTCTTTGATCATCCCCAGTTCAATGCCGTCTTTTCCGGCCTGAGAAATCATTTTGATGGCGGTCATGGTGTTGGTCACAAAGCCCACCGCTTTATTCTGTTCCAGCGCCAGAAAGGCCGACGCAGCATCCTGGAAGGTCACGGCTTTTGCGCCTGCCAGATATATCGATTGTTCAGACGTTGTGCCTTTGGTGGCGCTGATGCGTTTGCCTTTAAAATCCGCACGAGTTTTATCGACGTTGGGCTTTTTCACCACCAGCACTTCTTTCGCCACGTAATACGGATCGCTGAACTGAATCTGTTGGCCGCGTGTTTTGGTATACGCCAGATTGGCAATCAGCACGTCGGCGCGGCCAGTGGCGATCACCGCAATACGCGCTTCAATAGACGTCGGCATCAGATTGAGTTTTACGCCCATCTGTTTGGCTAACGCCGTACATAAATCGACGTCCATTCCCGCCAACTGGCGCGTTTTCGGATCCGGCGACGAGAACGGCGGCACATCGGAATACACGGCACAATTGAGTGAACCGCGTGCCTGAATATCAGAAAGAACATCCGCTTTCGCAGAGGAAAAGGCCGCCATCAGTGGCAACGCCAGCAAGGAACAAGACAGTAACTTCAGTTTCATCATTCATTCTCCGGGATTTTTTAATTAGCAGTGTGTGACGACAACTTCCCCTGGCTCACTGTGAGCAAAACTGGCTGCGGTTTCTTTATGAGTCAGCCCGACTATATAAGCTCACCCTGGCGTTGTATAAGAAGTAAACCCTGTATGGCGATACGCTTTTTGTATGACCGGGAAAAAGGCGGCTCTGCCAGAATAGCGGACAGATTCATCCCGCTGCTCACCAGGAACGAAGGTTAATAATGAACGCCAGAATGGGTATTTCGCTAAAAATATTATCAGCCCTGTGTGCCACATTAATGCTGGCTTGCGTGAAAGGGCTGGGCGGAAATATACCTACCGGAGAAGTGATATTTTTTCGCTCTTTCGTCGCCTTATTCCCGCTGCTGATCTGGCTCAAATTGCAGGGCCCTGTTTTCCCCCAAATTAAAACGAAGAATATATTCGGCCATTTAATTCGCGGCTTTTCCGGCACGGGTGGAATGTATTTTAACTATCTGGCGTTAGTGTATATCTCGCTGGCGGATGCCACGGCGATAAGCTACGCCGCGCCGCTATTTACGGTGGTCATGGCCGCGGTTTTACTGCGTGAAAATGTTCACGCAGCCCGCTGGCTGGCGGTGGGCATCGGTTTCACCGGCATTATCGTCATGCTGTGGGCGCATCTGACAGACAGCGGTTCGCTGCTGTCGGGCAGTTTTAAGCAGGTTTCGGCGGGGCTGGGCGTGATTCTGGCGCTGCTGGCGGCGATGTGTACGGCCGTCTCTTCGGTGCAAATCCGTTTTTTAAATGGCATCGAAAGACCGGGCGCGATCGTTTTCTACTTCTCGCTGATGACCATGCTGATTGGTCTGGCGACGATTTTCTTCGGCTGGAAAATCCCGACCACCTTGCAGCTTTTACTGCTCACCGGTTGCGGATTTTTTGGCGGAATGGCACAGATACTGATTACGCTGAGCCTGCGTTACGCCGATGCGTCGCTGCTGGCGCCTTTTGATTACACCACGATGGTCTGGTCGATGATGCTTGGTTTTCTGTTCCTCGACAGTTTCCCATCATCTTCCACGCTGGCCGGTGCGTCAATCGTGGCCGCAGCCGGGATTTTCGCCTTATTGAGTGAGAGGCGTATAAACAGAACGGCTATTATCAAATCAGCAAAGTAGGGGAGTAAGGGGGGCGGTAAGCATCCTGATCTCCTCCCGGATATCTCAAACATGCGTGCTTACCTTTAGCAGAGGGATTAGTGTGGACTTAGGCATGTATGAGTCATTCGCGCTGACCAGCCAGTTCATGACAAAGCGCACCGATCTGTTCCACTGCATTGAGCAAGGTGGGCGAGGGTTCATTCGCACAATTTAACCGCAGGAAGTTCTGAAATTCCGCCCCCGGGGAAAACAGGAGGCCAGGACTGACACCAATGCCCAGCGCCAGCGCGCGACGATGTACCACCAATGCATTCAGCGGATGCGGAAGTTCTATCCACAACAAGAAACCGGCTGTCGGCACGGCAACACGAGTGCCCGGAGGGAAGCTTGCGTTGACCCGGGCGATAACGGCGTGTACTCCCTCCGTGACCCGGAGCTTCAGGCGCCGCAGATGACGTTCGTAGTCTCCACTTGCCAGTATATCGCTCGCGGCTGCTTCAAGCAGCGGTGCGCCTGCCCAATCCCCGGCCATGCGGGCCTGCAATACCTGCGTGTGGTAGCGTCCTGCCGCAATCCAACCGATTCTCCAGCCCGGGGCAAGGGTTTTGGATAATGAACTGCAGTAAATCACACTCCCACTCTGGTCGAAGGCCTTGCAGGCCGGAGGGCGCTGCCCCTCACCGGCCAGGTCACCATATACATCGTCCTCAATTAAAGGGATGCCTGCACGTTCAATCAGCGCAACAAGTTCCTGCTTGCGGGTGACGGGCATACTGGCACCAAGTGGGTTTTGCACCGTGGGCGAAGCCAGCACGGCTGCGGGACGGTGGCGCTGAATAGCTTCACCCAGAGGTGCCAGCAACAAGCCTTCAGCGGGATCCGTGGGGATTTGCAATGCCTTGAGGCCTAGGTCCTCCAGCAGCAGGAGCGTACCGAAGTAGGCGGGTTGCTCAATGGCCACTACATCACCTGGCTGACATACAGCCCGCAGAGCCAGACGCAGTGCCTGCGTCGCGCCAGCCGTAATGACGAGATCATCCGGACCAAAACGGGCACCCCACTGTGCAGCGCGTACGGCTATATTTCTGCGCAGGTCTGCCCTTCCCGGCGGCAGGCTGTAGCTCTGACCGTGTGCGTCCAGGCGACGGCTTGCAGTCTGCAACGCCCGCTGTAGCGTATCTGTTGGCAGCCATAGGGGATCGGGCAGCGCTGCGCCAAGCGGCACCAGACGGGCTTCTGCGCTGCTGAATAGCGAACGGGCTACTGCTGACATTGTCACGGGGACCGGGCCAGGTAAATGATGGGAAGACTGCATGTTCTGAGGTGTGTTTATCTGGCAAACGAAGTAGCCCGAACGCGGACGCGCAACAATCAGGCCTTCGGCCTCCAGACAACGGAGTGCTTCCAGTGCCGTTGGAAGGCTAACTTGCTCGCGTTCGGCCAGTTTACGCGCGGAGATCATCCTGTCGCCGGCTCGCAATACACCTGATGCAAGGGTAAGGCGCAGCATTTCAGCAATCCGGCGGTAATGTGGGGACAACAGACGTGGGACGGACATTGCGAACTGTACAGTCTGATTTTCGATAAATCTGACTATACAGACAATGAAGCGGCCCTTCTATAGTAGTGCCGAACCCGAGCAATCAAGGAGGCATTATGCATAGCGACAACTTTGACCTTTCGACTTATTTCCGTCGTATAAACTACACCGGGCATGCAGCCGCCGATACCGCCACGCTGCACGCGCTCATGCGTCATCAACTCTTTTCGGTGCCCTTCGAGAATCTGGATGTACAGGCTGGCAAAGTCGTCTCCCTGGTACCCGAAGACATTGCAGACAAGCTGCTACAACGAGGTCGTGGTGGATACTGCTATGAGGTCAATGGGCTATTTGCAATGGCGTTGGGCGCTTTAGGTATTACCTACCGTTTCGTTGCAGCTCGTCCGATGTTCTACCCGGCACGCCGACCGAAAACGCATATGGCATTAATTGCTGAAGTCGATGACCGCCTGTGGCTTTGCGATCTAGGGTTCGGCAGCTACGGTATTCGCGCACCGATAGCCATAGACATGCCAGATACCGACATCGAACAGGATTTCGATACTTTCCGACTTATCCGTGACGTTAATAGCGAGTACCTGCTACAAGCGAAGGTGGAGGGCGAATGGGCCAATCAATACAGTTTTGATCTGTCGCCCCAGGAGTGGATTGATTTCGTCCCGGCCAACTACCTCAACTCCACCCATCCTGATGCCATCTTTGTGCAGAAGTTACTGATCGTGCAGCACGTCCCCGAGGGGCGGCTGATTTTGCTAGGTAATGTGCTGAAGACGATCACAGCAGAGGGCGTAGAAAAGCAGCAACTGACGGAAGACGATATTGCCCATGTCCTGAAAAACCGCTTTGCTCTGCCTGCACCGCAATACATCGGGAAGACAGTGTAATCCTGAGCACAGCCTTCCCTCTATTTATCCTCATGAAATATGCAGAGGGCTGGCTGGCATACCTGTCGCAGACGACTCATTCAACACATGATGGTCTGGAGGTGTTTTTAATTCAGTTGCAACACTGATGCTAATAGACCCTTCATTGAGCAGGCAATTAATGTCTGCTCTTTGCTTGTAGCAATCATTGAGTGCCTCTTGCCGACGCTATGTGCCTGAGGCGGATGTTACTATCATTATAGCTCGCGAATGAATGGTAATCATGTCACCTGCACTTCTAAAACTTAAGTTCTATTATGTTATGCCGATAATAAAATAAATTACATACATCAGCGGCTAAGGAAGCAAAGCAGTGAGGGATTTATCAAAATATACAAAATCTTTGGATTTGGCTAAGTACTACGTCTATGCCTTTTATGACATGGAAGATGAGTTCAGGAAGCCTTTTTACATTGGAAAAGGCAAGTCAGATCGCTGTCTTGATCATATAAAACGTCTCGATGACTCTCCGAAATCTCAGCGGATTAAAGCACTTTTAGAACTTAAGAGGCTGGGTATCGATATTCTTCGCCATGGCATGGATGAGTCAACGGCCAAACTTGTTGAGGCAACGTGTATTGATCTCTTAGGTGTCGGAGAACTTACTAACAAAGTCCGGGGAAGCAGCTCTCTGATGGGGCGTATTACGCTTGATGAGCTACAACACTTGCTACTTAAAGAAGAGACGGAAATTGCTCATGAGCATGCCGGGCTCGCTTTTCTTCTTAACAGTACATATAAGTCTGGTATGAGCTCACTTGAATTATATGAGTCCACACGTGGCATTTGGGCAAACGTTCCTAAAGACGATAGACTTAAATTTGCTTACTCAACTTATGGGGGGCTCATTATGGAAGTCTACGAAATACAGTGCTGGGTGAAGGCCGGCTCTCAGCAATACTTTACGCGTGATTTGACCATTACTACTGATACTAATCGCTTTGAATTCGTTGGACGAATTGCAGCTAAAGAAGTCAGAGATTTGTATGTGGGAAAACTAATCAAAAAAACACGCAGCCACGGAAGTCCCTTTGTAAAAGTTGGGATTATCTGAGGCCTTTTATAAAATTTAAGTTCCTCATAACCACGATTTAGTTAGTACGGTCTTCGCTCATAGCAGCCCATTGAAATCCCTTTTGGGGCTGCTGTGTGCCAGGAGCGGACATTACAAAAACTCTGATTGGTAATCAATGGGGAACGTAGGGATGAGAGCGAGTAATAATACTTGGAACATCTTATCTTTAGAAATGTTGGAACTCCATGAATGGTTGGTTTCATGGAGTATGCTCTTTCAATCCAATGAGATTATATTTTAACAGTAATTACGATTGATGAATTATTATTTATTATTGAAAGAGAAAAACTCCCATCTACCTCCGCTAAATATAGCTGTGGAAAGCTTTTCTCCATCATAGTTGTAATGCCTCATTTTAGATATAGGACTGGTCCCTTCGGCATGATAATAATAATTAACTAAACCTAACCTTGCGGTTGTATCCCAAAAGGAGCCCGTGATGTTGCTTGCCCATGAGAACGTATAAAAAATAAGGCAGACGAAAATAGGTGATGAAAAAACTCTAAAAAAAAGAACCCTAGAGTTTAATAAAACCAGTTCTGATGAAGTAAGCTTTTCAATTCGCTTTCCTGTTCTCATTCTCACTGATAAGTTCGCCAGCCTTATGAATTTATTTCTTAGGAAATTTTCCTTAATGGGAGTGAGCAAAGACATCAAAGCTATTCCAATGAATTCAGGAATGACGATCACCAATGAAAAAATCCCCACGAGAATTAGATAAGCAAACGGAGTGAAGAAAATGCTAACTACATTAGTAAAGTCACTGAAGAATTTAGGGTCGAGATCTGTAGTGATATAAATCCAACGTCGAGCTAAATAATTGGTAATGACAAATGACAGTGCTGCTAACAACGTGATTATGGTCTTTCCTAATAAACCTGACCATATTTTTTTAAAGATATAAACGGAGCGATTATATATATCAATTGCAAAAGAAGCACTCATTACTACAAAAGCGAATCCTGTTAGGAAGAAAGAATCGCCACCGAATAAAAACTGGCTGAGTAAAGAAACCATAAATGCCAAAGAGCCAACATATAAAACAAATCTATTAATTGGCGTGAGGTTATAGTACCTCCTTATTTCCACTACCAAACGCCAACTTTTCATCTTGAAATGTTTGCAAGCCCTTGGATATAAAATTGCAACAGATATTGCTAACGGAACTGACACCCACATAACAGCTAATGTTATGAATACTGGTTGTATTACGGTCATAAACTTAATGTTTTTAAATGAAATCATGTTTATGAATGTCAGAGCCAAACAAAGCAAAATCAATTTAAAGAACATTCTGCTAAGTAGTTTGTTTAGTTTATAAGGCACGGTCGAAGTCTCACTTTATCAAAAAGCATCATTAAGATAGCTAATAAAAGTTGATGAAAAAAAGCATAACGAACAACTGGTTGGACTAATACATCCGATTCCACTCATAACAGACCTGACAGTCGCTTCTGTCCACTATGTGCGAGGAGCGGACATAAATAGCATTGATATGCGTTAAGTCGCTTTATAATAAAATCCTGAAAGAGGAGATTAGGCTGTAAAAAACATAACTGCAAATAATACAATAATGATGAACATAAGCCAGACAGCACACATTACTAAGCTCTGAACTTCGCGTGGCGCTCCCCACGGTTTCGACAATTGAACTACAACCCAGATGAATCCGGCTACCAAACAGCAACCTACAGCTAGTCCAATAAGGGATAAAATTGTCGCTCCAAAAAAATTTTCTACATTCAACTTGCCAGTCCCAACGACTAAGGTTAAAACCTCAGCAGTGACCGTTGCTACTGATACGCCCGCAAGGGTTGCTATATCGGCGATAACAGCCAGCCTATCTTTGGCATTCCCATTTGCCAGTGCTGCTAATATTGTTTTCATCCAATCGAAAGACCTGCTATGTGTTAATTAAAAATATAACCTACTGATTATTGTATCTAACTTTGCTTCTCTTTTAACTATTATCTTGTCCGCTCCTCGCCCATAGCTGCCGGTGGTCTTTCTAGGGCTGCAGAGCAATTTTACTAAAGCTGAGAATATATCAAAGGGTTGGAAAAGGTGTGCTCGACTCTTTTTCAGAAGCGGACAGAGTAAATCAAAAGTTATCAGCCATAGGATTAAGTCTATGATGAAAAATAGTTTAGGATTTATGTTAAAAGGTAGTGAATGACTGACCATAAAATATACAGAGTGAATGCAATCTGTAGCACCTTAAATGGATATCTTATATAGCGCCATTCGTGGCGTTCTCTGGCGTTGGCTTTTGAGATTGAAGCTTCTAAATTTGGTTTTTTTTTCCTTCTTTTCCGCAGCTCAGCACAACCCCAAACTAAAATAAGTACTACCACCACAATTTTAAGAAGTACTGAGCTGTCTATATTGAAATGTGTTTCCCAAGTCCAATTAGTATTGTTCATCCTTTCTGACCTTTTACATTTTAGCCTGATCTCAAAGAGTTATAACAAGTAATGACTTGCATATCCACTCAAACAAAATGGTTAATCAAAATTCTTAGCAATGATCATGTCCTTAACAAGTTGCATAGTGAAGTCAGATTCGTGTTGGGTAAATGACTTTCCTACCTTTTTGGGCACGATATCAGGCCCTCGCTCATAGCAGACCTTCAGCGTCACGTGTTTGTCTGCTGCGTGCCAACAGTGGACGCATTGTCTTTAAGTTCAAGACTGACTTTTCTTGCGTAGTCTATTATTTTGCGCATTTCACCCCCTTTAAATCGGGGAACCATATATAAATAAAAATCTGATAGATAAATGATTCTTGACTTTAGCTCTTTGTCACTTTAAAAGAAATGTAAGCCTATAAAATTTTATAAAGGAAGCTGGCTCATGTTGCAGCAGGATAGCCTTCAGCAAGAAATCATTGCATCTATTAAAAAATCACTCACTTTCGATATCCTATATCAAAGGATAAGACCTGACATATCAAAATTCATCAATGCCACCTCAAAGCTATCCTTAAAAGGCCTCGATGAATGGGAACGATTAATTCGAGCAGAGATTTTCTATTCACTTCGACAGTATAGTCAGAAGCAAAGTGATAATGATTTCCAGCAAGTTGGATCACTCAGATGGATGGACATATGTAGCGCTGATGGTTTCAGACGCGAAAGAGCGCTAAGGACACTATCTGGTGGTGCACCAAATAGTTTTTTATTAGCTTTAGTTGTTCGGAAGCTAAATGACTGGGTTCCGCAGGTAAGAGCTGCAGCGCGTGATGCTTTGCCATTGGTTGCTGAAGAATCTGACCCTGAGTTTATTGTTGATGTCTTATTTATAACTCTTCCCTACTGGGATTCCTGGGGGAGAATGGAAGATATCGAGAAAGAGGTACTCATGAAAGTGGTTATGATGGAGAAAGTAATTAATGCTTTAAAAAAACGGCTTCTAACATCCTCTTCAGGGCCTGTTGCTACTATATTTTCGCAGGCAGGACGCACAACAGCTCTGGATAAATTTTTAGCTGAGATTTCAGAAAAATCAATTCAACCCTCCCTGCGAGCCAAAGCGTATCGTTGCCAGTTTGAAAGTAAATTTGTTTGGGCTGAAGGGCTGACATGGCACTGGATTGACAAAATATACGGCATACAGCGACGCATCCCTGCTTTAAAAGAACGAATAATACCTACAACTCGCCCCTTTATTGATACTTTGAGAATGGCAACAACCGACCGCTCACCAATGGTTCGGCGTATAGCTGGCGAAATGCTCATAAAAGAATTGAATAACATCGGTGATGAAGCATTCAATCTGGCAAATATATTGGCTTCTGATAGGTCGCCATCAGTAGCAGAACGCGGAAGATATGCATTAGCCGACTTAGAAAAACGAAACTGACCATTCACACACATACATTGGTATGCCTGTGGCCAATTAAGCGATAATACATATTATTTGCTATGGGTTTATCCGCCAACATCTGTGAGAACGATTGCGGACTTCCGCTACTCGCTCTCAGCAGACCCTCAGCGTCACGTGTTTGTCTGCTGTGTGCCAACAGCGGACGTTGTTGGCATAGTGTTATGTTGTTAACTGGGAGAAGTTCATAGGGTGTGCGGTTCGAGCAATGAGGGAGCTGTCTGACACTAATTAATGATGGAGAAGATGAATGACAAGTGATTTGATCGCGGTTTCTGCTATTGGCGTAGCTATCCTGTTTGGTGCAATGAGCCCGGGAGTTAGCTTTCTTCTCGTCGCCCGAATGGCCATGTCTAGTTCGAGACGGGCGGCTTTATCTGTTGCTGCAGGTATGGGTTTTGGTGCGTCTGTTTTTGCTGCCATAGCGTTAGCAGGTCTTCACACCCTGCTGACTCTGGTCCCATCACTTTACACAGGACTTAAGGTTGCAGGCGGTTGCTATCTTTTATGGCTGGCGTTGAAAATGTTTCGTCGCCCTTCAAATCGTTTTAATGATTCTGCCGGTACAGAGGAAGTAAGCGTCTCAAAAGCTTTTATGACTGGCGTTTTTACGCAAATCAGCAATCCCCATACTGCGCTGGTATTTGCCAGTATTTTTTCCGCAGCGCTTAGCAAAAATATTCAGCCTGTTATGTACATCATCCTGCCCACAATGGCATTCGTTATTGATGTGCTCTGGTATGCAGTCGTTGCGTGCTTATTATCAACTGACGAGCCACGTCAGGCTTACATTAAATACCGTAAGTTTATAGATAAACTAAGCGGAGGCGTTATGGCCTTTTTGGGAATACGACTGCTGTTGAAGTGAGACTGACGAGTACGATGTCGTCTAGTGATACGAAGTGTTCATGTACGCTCCTCGCTCATTAGGGACAATCATACTTAAACCTCCCACATTGCAGGAGATTTGAGCATGAACACGTCACCGTGGAGCAAAGACCGTATCATCGGACAAAAAAGACCGCTTCAGATATCTCATATCTGGGGGATTCGAATTAGACTTGAATTGGAAGGCAAAACGCGCGATTTAGCCCTGTTAAACATGGCCCTAGACAGTAAACTCAGGGGCTGTGATCTGGTAAAACTCAAAGTATCAGATGTTGCATATGGTAGTTCTGTTTCGAGCAGAGCAACGGTGTTACAACAGAAAACTGGTAGCCCCGTCCAATTTGAGATAACCAAAGGGACAAGAGAAGCAGTTGCAGCGCTAATAAAGCTGGGCAATCTGCACAGTAAAGACTACTTGTTCCAATCTAGGGTCGGTTCTTGCCAATACATTTCAACCCGGCAATACAACCGTATTTTTCATGGATGGGTAGGAAAGTTTGGTCTCGAAGATTCGCTGTACAGCACACATTCCATGAGAAGAACAAAACCTTACCTGATTATACAAGAAGACCAAGAATCTCCAGGTCATCCAACTTCTGTTAGGTCATAAGAAACTGGAAAGCACAGTGCGATATCTGGGCATTGAAGTCGATGATGCGTTAGAGATCTCTGAGTCGATTGAAGTCTAAGGTTGTCAGGGCTGCAACAGCAGTCCTGTGCCAGAAGTTGGTACAATTCATATTTTCTCAAAAATTACAATATTTTATTTAAAAAATCCTTTTGCATATCAACTCCTGATGCAACTTATATTTTTTGTAATAGTTTGATATGGTTATTGCATGTGCCTAATCTAAACATCCCAGGTAGCCAAAGTGATTTTAAATGACATCCTTAAAATATTTGAATCAATTACATCTCCGTTCCACTACATATTCAAGAGGAAACTCTCTCATTATTTATATCAAAAAAATATTATTGGGATTCTAACCAGTGTTAATGATAAAAAACTACGAGAACGTTATAGGCCGCTCGATTTGATTGATGCCAGAGAGTTTAGAGGGATAATAAATTCACTTTTCCAACCTGGTGACTATCACTTTTCTACAATGGATATCGCTGTTGCAATTAATATTGCAACAGCGCATTATTGCGACAATGAATTTAACAAGCATAGCCATGAAATTATTGATTTCTCATATCACTTATCACGTGAAATAAAAGAGTCAATAATTAAGAGCAAAGTAATGCGAGATGGTCTAATTGATTATGGGAAAAACACTAGCCTAATTGATGTAAATTCAGAACGGACAGCAATTGAAGATCTATTCAAAAACAAGAAGGATTTATTTAAGCATTACTTCTCAACATTTAACAACACTAACTTTAACCATAGCATTAGAATCTGGCATCAAAGTAATGATAATACTTGGGTTGATTGGTCCGAAAAAAACTCTATAAGCATAAACATCAACCCATACAAAATTCGTGAGGGTTTATTTTTAGTCGGTTTCGATTATTTTGATATTACAAATAATGAAAGTTTGCATGTTGCCAGCAACAAAGATGGATATGAATACTTTAATAAACACTTGAAAAATAGTTCATATGTATGGATGCGGTAGGAAAGATAAAAAATAAATGCAAAAAAACGGGCAAATGATCATTAGCAAGAATGAAATGCCGCCATTATGTTGTCAGTCTATGGGGAGGGCAAAAGTACAAACGTCCGCTTCACGCCCTGAGACATTCGACAAGTTTTTTACGGCATCAGTAAGGGCGATTTTCGCTCTTCCAGTGCCAGCAAATATTTCGCTTCGTCATAGCGGGTTCTGGTCTTCCAGCAGTGGTAAATGATCCTTAGCCATTTGAATGCCAGAGCCCGGATCGCGGATTGATGAGATTTTCCCTTTTCTCGCTGCCCCTGATAATACAATTTGGCCCAGTATGATGAGTTAACCGTCTTGGCAGCCCATTCAACAAAGGTCTGCCTGACGAACTTCGCACATTGCCATCGCCAGTGAACCCAGGATTTCTGGCCACTTCGTTCTGTCACCGGTGCAATACCTGCGTAGTTTTGAATTTCTTCAGCGCTGTTAAACCGGTCTCGGTTATCACCAAGTGCAGCAAGCATACGTGGGCCCATACACGGCCCCATGCCCGGAAGTGATTTAAACAGTCCGGCATCTGGCAATGTGCCAAACAGCGTTTCGATTCGTTCGTCATAGGTTTTGATGATTTCACTCACGACTTTAATTTGTGTCGCCAGTGCTGTTGCCATCAAAGCATTAGCCTCTATAACACTCGGGTCTGTCGTCAATGGGATCGCGTTATCAATACTCGCAACACGTTGCTCGGTAAGGGCTATTGCGCGGCCACCTTTGGCATTCAGAAAGTTGCGGATCGTGTCGCGCCTGGCGCGTTTCAGTTGTTGCAGACTGGGCCACCGCATAATCAGTTCACACAACAGTAAGCTACCCCGATGTGAGAACCACTCCAGGGGCTGGGGGTAATACTGTTTAAGCGTGTTGATTATCCGGTTCACAAAGCGGCGTTTATCTTCAACCAACTGACGACGCTGCTCAACCAGTTGCTGGAGTAACCGGATATCCGCATTGTCGGGTTCAATGGCTTTTATCTTTTGGGGATAACGCAGCATTAACTCTAATGCCAGCTCGGCATCCTGCGGGTCATCTTTAGCGCCGCTGGGCGAGAAGGCTTGCCGGTAACGAGCCAGGGACAAAGCGTGGACAGGGAAAACAGTGATAAACGGATATTTCTGAAGAGCATACACCACGGGGCCCTTCTTCGGCTCAAGGGCGATAGCTATTTTGCCTTTCACCTGTTTGTGCAACGCGTTGAGCCAGGCATCAAGCGCTTCTGCTGTATGTTCAATCACATGGAATGTGCGTTCGCCGTTTTTAAACTGAACGCAAACATCATGCTTTTTATCCGCCCAGTCCAGACCAACATGAGCAGCAAACTGATCTATCGCAGTCATAACCAACTCCTTTTCACCGGGGATTGGTATGCATTCCACGCTCTTCGAAAGAAATATAGTCAGCAGTTTGTCTGCATGCCCTGAGTATTCGTTAGCGAACGTGGAGCACTTACTGGCTCGAAAGCAAAGCGGCAATCATCAAACCACATGATTCTGGCACAATATTCGTAACCAGTAAGCGCATACCCTGAATCACTTAAAAGTGTAATTCTCAGGGTGCGAATGACTATAGTTCGCTCTCAGCGGACAGTCCGTCTGCGTGGAGGCTGCTATGTGACAGAAATGGGCAGAGCGCGAGTAAATACTCATCAACAAGATGATATTGGGGAACTCACCACCCCTGGTTATATTTGCCAAAATTTAAGATGTCCTATAATGATTTTTTCATAAAAACACGGCTTGTTCCTTCCGGTTGACAGTCAATACGCCCGAACTCTTCCCAGCCATACTTTTTATAAAAATCAGGAGCCTGAAAGCTTATTGTATAGAGAAACGCAGCAGAGCAGCCTCTTTTTCGCCCTTCATCTTCAAAGCGATGAAGGATGTCTGAACCTATCCCCATTTTTCGCAACTCGGGTGGAAGATAAAAAAGATCTATAAACAGGAGTCCCAGCGATGACCGCCCTTGCATTCCGCCAAGTACCTTACCCGTGCGGGTTGATCTGACCAATACAGACAGTGGCTTACGATCGTTTATACCCGTCATAAGATCGTTAAATTCATTGAGCCCTTCTTCAATTAGCAGCAATTGCGCTGCATCTGAATCTTCACATACCTCAAGACTGATTTCTTCCGCTAAGCTGACCATTCCCTATGCCCTTTCAAAAGTGACAGACCCAATGCCTGAGTAGCCAGTGAGGTTAGCGCGGACAACCTGGATTTACCAGTTGCCCGCCTTTTCAGAATGCATAAACGCCTGCCAGATAATATGTGGTCTTAATGATTTTAACTACCACACCGCGACTCATTATTCGCGCATTCAAACAGAAAGACGCATCGGCACTTTTCGATTACCTGTCTTCACCCCGCACACCTTGTTTTCAGGACGAGAAACTCAATTCACTGGAAGATGCAATAGGAGGGGTTGACAGGAGAGCCCGTGATACCGGCCAGTTCGCTGTATGCCTAAAAGAGACTGATGGCATCATCCAGCCTGTTTAATTCAATTCGACGCATTTCTCTCAGCCCATCTGGCCAGCGAACTCAGGCCAGAAAGCGATAAAAGATTCTCATCTTGTTGGATTTTCGCCAAACGAAAACGATCTTCGTGCTAACCCCTGCTGTTCAGCAAAATCGCAAGGTATCGACCGTTTTGTGATCTACATTGCAGTACATGATTAATACTTTGTACTACAATTTTCATCAAGGTTAAGAACAATAATTGTGAGTTGTGCGGTGATCTTGCGACGCATAGGCTCGATACAGGTAAAGTACCCGGCAACTTTTCCTTTTAGTCTTTTGTGGAGCATCTATGAGTAGCCAGGAGTTGAGCAAAACCGATCGCATTATTCTCGAGATAGGGCAGCAAATCGTCAGTGGCAAATATGCCCCGGGGTCTGCGCTGCCAGCGGAAACGGAGTTGTGCGAAGAGTTCCAGACGTCACGGAACATCATTCGTGAAGTGCTTCGCTCGTTGATGTCGAAGCGGCTGGTGGAGATAAAGCGTTATCGCGGTGCTTTTGTGGCTTTACGCAACCAGTGGAATTATCTGGATACCGATGTTTTGCAGTGGTCGTTGGCGAATGATTATGACCCGCGGCTGATCCCGGCGATGAGCGAGGTGCGTAATCTGGTTGAACCGGTCATTGCCCGCTGGGCTGCGGAAAGGGCGACCTCCAGCGAATTAGCGGTTATTGAAAAAGCGCTTAACGATATGATCGCCGATCACCAAAATCGTGACGCCTTCAATGAGGCTGATATCCGTTTTCACGAAGCGGTACTGGCGTCGGTGCATAACCCGGTGCTGCAACAACTCAGTGTGGCGATAAGTTCCTTACAGCGTGCCGTATTTGAACGGACCTATATGGCCGATGAAGCCAACATGCCGCGCACATTGAAGGAGCATCAGGATCTGTACGATGCGATACGGCATCAGAACGCAGATGCAGCAGAACAGGCGGCACTGACAATGATCGCCAGCTCGACCAAAAGGCTGAAGGATATTACATGAGAGAAAGTTATATCGCCATTGACTGGGGCTCGACCAACTTGCGCGCCTGGCTCTACCTGAACGGTGAATGTACCGATCACCTGGAGTCAGAAGCGGGGGTTACCCGGCTCAATGGCCGTACTCCTGAACAGGTTTTCCGCGACACACTTTTACCCTGGCAAGCTCATCAGGTACCGGTTCTGATGGCGGGAATGGTTGGCAGCAACGCAGGATGGATGACGGTACCTTATCTGCCTTGCCCGACGCGGCTGACTGATTTCTCCAGACAGTTAACGCGGGTGGAGCAGGCCACACCGTTCAACGCGTGGATTATTCCCGGTCTGAGTGTGGTCAGCGAGGGTAATTGCAATGTCATTCGCGGTGAAGAAACACAGTTAATCGGTGCTTATACAGAATGTCCGGCTCCGCTTTATCTGATGCCGGGAACGCACAGTAAATGGGTACAGATGGACGGTAGCGAGGTTGTTGATTTCCGTACTGTCATGACCGGCGAACTCCACCATTTGCTGATACACCATTCGCTGATTGGTATCGGGCTGACCGGGCAACAGGCAAATCCGGCGGTATTCCAGCAGGGGCTGGAGAGTGGTTTCAAAGAAACTAACATTATTCGCAGTCTTTTTGAGACCCGCGCGGCGCATGTGTTAGGGCAATTAGATAAAAGCGCCGTCAGTGAATGGCTGTCGGGGTTGTTGATCGGCAATGAAGTGTCGCAAATGCAGCGGCAATACGGCATCACTGGCGATCAGCCCATTACCTTAATTGGGAGTCCCAAACTGACCGCACGTTACCAGCAGGCATTGAAGTTTGCCGGACTGACCTGGCAAACGCTGGAAGGCGATCGCGCTTTCCAGGCAGGTATAAGGAGTATTATCAATGAGTTGGAATACTGAACTTCCGTTAATCGCCATTCTGCGCGGTATCACGCCACAAGACGTTCAGGCGCATGTGACAGCATTGCTGGAGGCAGGTTTTGATGCCGTGGAGATCCCACTCAACTCGCCTGACTGGCAGCGCAGCATCAGTGAAACGGTGAAAGGGTTCGGGCATCGGGCGCTGATTGGTGCCGGGACGGTTTTACAACCTGCGCAAGTTGATGAACTGAATACGATGGGCAGCCGTCTGGTGGTCACCCCTAATATTCAGGCGGAAGTGATCCGCCGGGCTGTGGGGTATGGCATGACCGTCTGCTCTGGTTGCGCGACCGCGACGGAAGCCTTCAATGCGCTGGATGCGGGCGCTCAGGCGCTGAAAATCTTCCCTTCCAACGCCTTTGGACCGGATTACATCAAAGCGTTGAAAGCGGTGCTACCGCCAGAAATTCCGGTCTTTGCCGTGGGGGGTATCACTCCTGAAAATTTACATCTCTATCTTAATGCCGGTTGTATCGGTGCAGGGTTGGGAAGTGATCTCTACCGTGCCGGACAGTCTGTTGAACGTACGACACAACAAGCTAACGCCTTTGTTAAAGCTTATAAGGAATCAACCCGATGAAAGTGACCAAACTAACCACCTACCGGCTGCCGCCGCGCTGGATGTTCCTGAAAATAGAAACTGATGAAGGCATTGTCGGTTGGGGAGAGCCGGTTGTTGAAGGCCGTGCCCGCAGTGTGGAGGCTGCTGTGCATGAGCTGTCTGAATATGTGATCGGACAGGATCCGGCGCGCATCAATGACATTTGGCAGACCCTCTATCGCGGTGGATTTTATCGCGGTGGTCCGATTCTGATGAGCGCGATTTCCGGCATCGATCAGGCACTGTGGGACATTAAGGGCAAAGCCCTGGGCGTTCCTGTTTATCAACTGCTCGGTGGTCTGGTTCGCGATAAGATTAAAGCCTACAGTTGGGTTGGCGGCGACCGCCCGGCGGATGTGATTGAAGGCATTAAAAAGTTGAAAGGCATTGGTTTTGATACCTTTAAACTCAATGGCTGCGAAGAAATGGGCATGATAGACAATTCACGTAAAGTTGACGATGCCGTCGCCGTCGTGGCGCAAATACGTGAAGCATTCGGTAACAGCATTGAGTTCGGACTCGACTTCCATGGCCGCGTCAATGCACCTATGGCGAAGATTCTGATCAAAGAGCTCGAACCTTACCGTCCGCTATTTATCGAAGAACCGGTACTGGCCGAACAGGCAGAATACTATCCTCGTCTGGCTGCTCAGACACATATTCCCATTGCTGCCGGTGAACGCATGTTCTCGCGCTTTGAGTTCAAACGTGTATTGGCCGACGGTGGTTTAGCCATTATTCAGCCGGATTTATCGCACGCGGGTGGGATCACGGAATGCTTCAAAATTGCTGCGATGGCAGAGTCTTACGATATTTCGCTGGCACCGCATTGTCCGTTGGGGCCGATCGCACTGGCTTCTTGCCTGCATCTGGATTTTGTGGCGCGTAATGCGGTATTCCAGGAGCAGAGTATGGGTATCCATTATAATAAGGGTGCCGAATTATTGGATTATGTCATTAATAAAGAAGACTTTACCATGACGGATGGTTATTTCTATCCGCTGAATAAACCCGGACTGGGCGTTGAAATTAATGAGGAGTTGGTGATTGAGCGCAGTAAGAATGCCCCTGACTGGCGCAACCCAATTTGGCGTTATGAAGATGGTGCTGTCGCCGAATGGTAACCTGTTCTATATATTTTAAGTAACAGAGCTATCAGGTAAAACTATATCAATAAAGCAATTAATAATAATATCGATATATCCGTATTTGTTTTTTAATCCACATTACGTGGAATGGCCATCTTATGCCCTGACACCAGGGACAGACTCATTAAGGTGATAATAATGAACATCGATCTGTGCTCTACAACACTAAAAAAATTAAACGCAAAAATAATACCTTTTATTATTATTTGCTACTTTGTTGCCAATCTGGATAAAACCAATATATCCGTTGCGGCACTGCAAATGAATGCCGATTTAGGCCTGTCTGCCAGTATGTATGGCCTGGGTGTCGGTATGTTCTATATCTCCTACATCATTTTTGAAATACCCAGTAACGTCATTATGACGCGGGTTGGTGCACGCATCTGGATTGCGCGCATCATGATTACCTGGGGGATTGTCAGCGCCGGGATGTCACTGGTCCATACGCCGACACAACTGTACGTGATGCGCTTTTTGCTGGGTATGGCAGAAGCCGGTTTTACACCGGGGATTATCTACTATATCTCCTGCTGGTTTCCCAAGAGCAACCGCGCACGTGCCATGTCGTTCTTCTATATGGGATCGGTGCTGGCGTCAGTGATTGGATTACCGATTTCCGGCAGTATTCTCAATATGCACGGCATTGCTGATATCGCGGGCTGGCGCTGGCTGTTTGCGATGGAAGGCATCCCGGCCATCATTCTCGGCTGTCTGGTACTGTTACGTCTGCCGGATACGCCAAATCATGCCACCTGGTTGAGTGCGGACGAGAAAAAATGGCTGAACACCCGGTTACAACAAGAGAATGGTGACGTAGAAGTAGGGAAACATCATTCATGGGCCAGTGCGCTCAGGAATAAAGTGGTATTGATGTTGAGTCTGGTGTGGTTCCTGCAAGCATTTTGCTCAATTGGTATTACACTCTTCCTGCCGCTCATTATTAAAAGTGTGGCTACAGAACAGAGTAATTTCGTTATTAGCGTTTTGTCGGCCATTCCTTTTGCCTTTGCCGCGATATTTATGTACGTGAATGGACGTCATTCGGATCTCACCAAAGAGCGTTCGCTGCATCTGGGGGTGCCGTTAATTATTTCCGGCTTACTGCTGGCTGCTTCGATATATACCAGTAACCTCTTTATTGCCTATATTATGCTGGTATTGACTGTAGGCTTTAACTTCGCGCTTACCCCGATATTCTGGGCGGTAACGACCGAAAAATTAGCGGGTGTTGCTGCGGCGGCTTCTATTGCTTTCATTAATGCCATTGCCAACTTTGCCGGTCTGGGATTGCCGCCATTGCTGGGAAAAATAAAGGATGTCACCGGCAGTTTCCATTATGGCTTATTGATCATTGCTACGGCACTGGTTATCGGCGGCATCGTCGGTATCTATGTCGGCCGTCCGGCTAAAGTAATAGCGACAAAATCGTCAGCCTCATCATTATCGCAACACTAAGGTCTCGTTATGAAGAATATCGCGGTTAAACAGAAAATATTGAAGCAGGCATCGCTGCCAGATCAGTTGAATGCACAACTGAACGCGCTATACGATGTGTATGAATACAACGACATGGCCGCCGGGGAGTTTGACCGGTTAGCCGCCGAGTTTCGTGTAGTACTCACTAACGGCGAAGCCGTGGTCAGTCGCGAATTTATGGGACGGCTACCTAACCTTGAACTCATCAGCGACTTTGGTGTTGGCTATGACGGTATTGATGTTGCCGCAGCAAGAGAACGTGAGATCGCTGTGACCCATACCCCCGGCGTATTGACGGATGACGTCGCCGACCTGGCCATGGGGTTGATACTGGCAACGTCACGCCAGATCCCCGCAGCACAACGCTTTATCGAACAGGGAGCATGGCAGAAGGGCGGTTATCCCTGGACCCGTAAAGTCTCAGGGGCGCGGTTAGGCATTATTGGCATGGGGCGTATTGGGCGTGCTATCGCCAAACGCGCTGCGGCATTTAATATGTCGATCGCCTATACGGATCGCGCTGCACTTGCCGACACGGATTACACCTTCCATGCAACATTGCTATCGCTGGCCGGGGCGAGTGATTTTCTGGTGGTCTGTACCAACGGAGGTGCCGAAACCCGCGGCCTCGTTAACCGCGATGTATTGAATGCTCTGGGCGCGGAAGGCATTCTGATCAATATTTCCCGTGGTTCGGTAGTCGATGAGCGGGCGCTGACTGAAGCCATCGAAGAGGGGACACTCGGGGGAGCCGGTCTTGATGTTTTCACCGACGAACCGCACGTTCCGCACGCATTGTTACACCGGGAAAATGTGGTGGTCACACCGCATATGGCCAGTGCTACCTGGGCGACGCGCAAAGAGATGTCGCGTCTGGTGCTGGAAAATGTCAACGCCTATTTTGCCGGCGAGCCGTTGGTAACACCTGTTCCGCAGTAAGCGAGTGAAAACGTATTCTGCATGTAAATCAAAGCGCGGCGTTACGTCGCGCTTATTGATTGTCAGCGTTAAACCCCCATCCGAGAGGGGATGATTGTCCCGGAGCGGAGGGAAAACTGGAAATGTCTGAGGTATTCAATGGCAGAGACCCTGCCGTAAAGATATAGACAACGTCTATATCGCTTGCGAATAAATCGATTTCACTTTGTTGAACGTCAGACTTATGCTGCTGCGGAAACATTAAGGGCTATCAGGAGAGAATATGGAAACCCAACAACTGGCAGCGTTAGTTGTTCACTCAATTGGCGGCGCGGATAACCTCACTAAAATGACCTACTGTGCCAGTAGGATCCGGATGCAGGTGCGCGATGCTTCCCTGCTCGACAGGCAGGCATTAGAAGCACCGGAGGCCATTCGGGCTGTACTTGAAGTAGAAACACCACAATGCGACACGGAGTATCATCTGGTGGTCGGACCGGGCAATACCCGGTCGCTGTATCAGGCGCTGACGGCGTTAACTCAAAAATAGTCAGACCAGCAGGTGGCTGACCCGCGCCAGATGCTCTTGCATCAATGCCTGCATCTGCACCACGTGCGCCGCATCCATCTTCTCCCGCATCATATAAAAGCCCACGTTATAGCGCGGGCTTTGTTGCGTGGTTTGCAGCGGTATAATGCCGTAACGCGCAAAGTAGTCCGCCATGCACGTCGGATAACTCAGCATGATGGCGTCGGAATCATTGACCATGTCTATCGCCGCCATCATCGAGTTAGTTGACCAGATCACCCTATCTTCAAGATGCATCTGGTTGCGCGCCAGCCTTTTGGGTTGCATGTCCTCGACCATGTGTTGAAAACGCCCTTCATCCGGCGTCAGTTCAACGCAAGGATAGTCTTGCAGCTGGAAGGGGTCGATGACGTTGTTGCCTAACGGATGCCCGCGTCGGACAAACAGGCTGTCGGTGACGCTGAACAGCGGCACAAAGGTGATGCCTGCCCTGGAATTCAGCCCCTGAATCTCATGCCCGATAAAGAGATCGATATCACCGCCAAGCAGTAAGTCCATCAGTCGCAGGTGATTTCCCTGATCGATATGGATATTTACCGTGGGATGCAGCGTGCGGTAAGTGTTGAAACTGTCGCGTACAAACATGTGCCACCAGGCATGCCCGGTGCCCATCCGCAAACTCTGCACCTGACGCGCTTTGATAAGCGCCAGTTTACTCAGCGTATTTTCATAAATACGCTGCATCATCTGCGCCTGCTCCAGCAAAAGATCGCCGTACTCGGTCGTTTTCACGCCCGTTGAGGTGCGCACAAGCAGTTGCACGCCCAGATTCTCCTCCAGCTTCTTCATATTATGCGTAAGTGTCGGCTGACTAAGGCAAAGTTTGTTTGCTGCATGACTCACATTTTTGAACATCGCCACTTCGATAAACTGCCGCAGAATTTTATCCAAGATCACACATTTCCCAGGTGGTATAGATAATTTGTATACCTTAGCAGTGAAAATCAATTTCCACCAATGTCTCCGCTTCGCTATTTTCCTCCTATGACGGTATTCCCGCCACGACCTGAGAGTAAGCCATGAGACGAGTAATCCCGGGACTGGTTGCAGCCACGCTGACCCTGACATCGAGTCTGGTTCATGCCGACACCCTGCGTATGGAATGTCCGCCTGGCAAGGAAAGTCGTCAGTTCTGTAACGACATTAAACAGCAGTTTGAAGCGCGGACCGGTCACACGCTGGAATTTATCGATCTTCCACCGGCCTCGAATGAAAAATTGTCGTTGTTTCAACAGATATTTGCCGCCAAAGATTCGGGCGCGATCGATCTCTTCCTGGCCGACACCGTCTGGATCGGTGTGCTGGATAAACATCTGCTGGATTTAACAGATAGCGTCAGTGATATCCGCAATGATTTTTTCCCGAACGCGTTCCAAAACGACATCGTTAACGGTCGTGTCAAAGCCATTCCCGCTTACATGGATGCAGGCGCGCTGTTTTATCGCAAAGATTTATTGGCGAAATACGGCCAAAAGCCGCCTGTGACCTGGAGCGAGCTGACGCGTATTGCCACGCTGATTCAACAAGGTGAGCGTGAAGCGGGACATCAAAACTTCTGGGGGCTGGTGTTTCAGGGCAAAGCCTATGAGGGGCTGACCTGCAATGCGCTGGAGTGGGTGGAGTCGCAGAAGGGCGGCAGTTTTATTGATACTAACGGCAATATCACCATCAACAATCAACGCGCCGCACAGGCGCTGGATATGGCCGCGGCATGGATCGGGAAAATCGTTCCACCGGGAGCATTAGGTTACATGGAAGAGGAGTCCCGTCCGGTCTTCCAGAACGGTGATGCCCTGTTTATGCGCAACTGGCCTTATGCCTACACGCTGGCGCAAGACCGCAGCAGCCCGATCCGTGGCAAAGTCGGCGTCATTCCGTTACCCCGGAGCGAGGACGGCACCTCTGTTAGCACCATGGGCGGCTGGCACTGGGCGATCAGCGCTTACACCAAAAATCCGAAAGCCGCGCTGGCGCTGTTAAAAATTGTCAGCAGTGCCGAATCACAGAAGAAAGGGCTGACGCTGATGGGCAGGGCGCCGTCACGCACCGCGCTGTATGACGATCCTGACGTCCTGGCGCAGGCACCCTATCTCGCCGAGTTTAAAGAGATCTTCCTGCTGGCCAGGCCTCGCCCTGCATCGCAGACCAAACGCCAGTACGCGCAGGTCTCCAAAGCGATTTATAACGCAACTTACAACGTGCTGCGTGGCGACAGCGACGGGGCGACCGCAGTGGCAGAGTTGCAGCAGCGGCTGGAGAGAATTAAAGCCAGAGGATGGCGCTGAGTTCAGCGTCCCCATTAACGGTCCGGAGTTTGACGCATGAAGCCAGAAACACCCTCACTATCACTTCCTGACGATAACGTTGGCAGCCGCGCGGTGAAGCGCAGCAAGCCCGGTTTTCAGCTACGCCGCAGCCGTATCGCCTGGCTGCTGGTGGCGCCATCTCTTCTGTTACTGGCCGCCGTTGCAGGCTGGCCGCTGTTCCGCACACTGTTTTACAGCTTCACCGATGCCATGCTGGATTCGCCCGATGATTACCGTTTTGTCGGCCTCACCAACTACATTGACCTGGCCGACGGTGCCCATTATTACGGCGTCCTGGCCGATCCGCTGTGGTGGAAGGCCGTTGGTAACACGCTGCGTTTCAGTGTGATGTCGGTGTCGCTTGAACTGGTGTTCGGCATGCTGCTTGCCCTGCTGATGAACCAGAAGTTTCGCGGTCAGGGGCTGGTGCGAACCGCCATTCTGGTGCCGTGGGCGATCCCGACGATTGTGTCCGCCAGAATGTGGAGCTGGATGTTCCATGACCAGTATGGGGTGGTGAACAATCTGTTGCTCAGGCTTGGGGTTATTCACTCCCCGCTGGCATGGGTAGCAGACCCGGGGTTATCCATGTGGGCGGTGGTCATCGTCGATGTCTGGAAAACCACACCGTTTATGGCGCTGATGCTGCTGGCCGCGTTGCAGCTGATTCCGCGCGATCTGTATGAAGCGGCGCGGATTGACGGGGCCAATACCTGGCAGCGTTTTCGTCGAATCACACTGCCGTTGATCATGCCGGCAATGATTGTCGCGCTGATTTTCCGCGTCATGGATGCGCTACGGGTGTTTGATCTGATTTATATCCTGACCTCCAACAGTGAAGCCACCGTGTCGGTGTCGGGTTATGCACGAGATTTGCTGGTGAGTTATCAGGAGATGGGATCCGGTTCCGCTGCGTCGGTACTGGTATTCATGATGGTGGCAGGGATTGCAGCCTGCTTCCTGATGCTGGGTCGCCGCCGCAATGGAGAGGAATAATCATGAAAATGAAACGTCAGCAGCAAAAACTCGCACAGCGTTCACTGATTTTTGCAGGATCTGCATTTGCCTGTTTGATCTGCCTGTTCCCGTTCTACTACGCGATTATCACCTCGCTACGTTCGGGGGCAAATCTGTTCACCGTGATCTGGTTGCCCGATGAAATGAACTGGGGGAATTACGTGACCGCGCTGATGGATAACGGCATTGCCCGCAGTCTCTTTAACTCGGCGGTGGTGGCAACGCTCACTGTTGGTCTGTGTCTGCTGGTGTCAATCACGGCTGCTTTTGCGCTGTCGCGCATTCGTTTTACAGGGCGAAAATATCTGCTGTTCACCATTCTCTGTGTGTCCATGTTCCCGCAGGTGGCTGTGCTGTCAGGTATGTTTGAGCTGGTGCGGTTTATGGGATTGTATGACTCGCTTGGCGCGCTGGTCCTGTCCTACACCACCTTTTCATTACCCTTCACAATCTGGGTGCTGACCACCTTTATGAAGGCGATTCCCGTCGAGCTGGAAGAAGCGGCAATCGTCGATGGTGCCAGCACCTGGACCATTATCAGCCGTATCTTTGTGCCCATCATGGGGCCGTCGCTGGTGACGACCGGACTGCTGGCGTTCATCGGCGCCTGGAATGAATTTATGTTTGCCCTGACGTTTGTGATTTCCGGCGACAAGCGAACCGTTCCCGTGGCGATCAGTATGTTGCAAGGATCTTCCCAATTCGAACTTCCATGGGGCGCCATCATGGCTTCCTCAGTCATCGTCACGCTTCCCATTGTGGTGCTGGTGCTTATTTTCCAGCGACGCATTGTCAGTGGATTAACCAACGGCGCAGTCAAAGGCTGATGCCTCAATCAGTATCGTCAGGAGACCCGAATAATATGGCTACAAAAATTGTTTTAGTGGGCGCAGGCAGTGCGCAGTTTGGTTACGGTACGCTGGGTGACATTTTCCAGAGCACCGCGCTGTACGGCAGTGAAATCGTACTCCATGACATCAATCCGGCCTCGCTGGCGGTAACGGAAAAGACGGCCCGTGATTTCCTGGCAAAAGAAGATCTCCCCTTTATCGTCAGTGCGACCACTGACCGTGCCACGGCGTTGCGCGGTGCCGGGTTTGTGATTATCTCGATTGAGGTGGGCGATCGTTTTGCCCTGTGGGATCTTGACTGGCAGATCCCGCAGCAGTATGGCATTCAGCAGGTCTATGGCGAGAACGGCGGCCCGGGGGGATTGTTCCATGCGCTGCGTATTATTCCGCCTATTTTGGACATCTGCGCCGACGTGGCCAACATTTGCCCTGACGCCTGGATATTTAATTATTCCAATCCGATGAGCCGCATTTGTACCACCGTGCATCGTGCCTTCCCTGAGCTGAATTTTGTCGGCATGTGTCACGAAATAGCGTCCCTTGAGCGCTATCTGCCTGAAATGCTGGGAACCTCCTTCGATAATCTGAATCTGCGTTCGGGTGGCCTCAACCACTTCAGCGTGCTGTTAGAAGCCCGGTATAAAGACAGTGGTAAAGACGCGTATGCCGACGTCAGGGCCAAAGCCCCGGACTATTTCGCGACTTTGCCGGGTTACAGCGACATCCTGGCGTATACCCGCTCCCACGGTAAGTGGGTGGAAACCGAAGGCAGCACCGAACGTCATGCGCTCGGCGGCAAAGACAGCTCGTATCCCTGGGCAGACCGTACGTTATTCAAAGAAATCCTTGAGAAGTTCCACCACCTGCCGATCACCGGCGACAGCCATTTTGGCGAATACATCAGCTGGGCGGGCGAGGTCAGCGATCATCGCGGCATTCTCGACTTTTATACTTTCTATCGTAACTACCTCGGTGAGGTGCAGCCGAAGATTGAGCTTAAGTTGAAGGAGCGCGTGGTGCCCGTCATCGAGGGAATTCTGACCGACTCAGGCTATGAGGAGGCCGCCGTCAACATTCCGAACCGCGGATTTATCAAACAACTGCCAGCGTTTATCGCCGTGGAAGTGCCTGCGATTATTGACCGGAAAGGTGTACATGGGATCAAGATCGATGTCCCGGCCGGTATCGGCGGGTTACTCAGTAATCAGGTTGCCATCCACGACCTGACGGCGGAGGCCATCCTTGAAGGGTCCCGCGATCTGGTGATTCAGGCACTGCTGGTTGACCCGGTGAACAACAAATGCCGTGCTATTCCAGAACTGGTGGATGTGATGATTTCTCGTCAGAGCCCATGGCTTAACTATCTGAAATAAAAACAGACTCTATTGATGCCGGGAGCTTCCGGCATAACAACATCATGGATTCGGAGGGGAATATGGCGCAACTGACCTTGGACAAGATTCAAAAACGCTATGGTGCAAAGACAGAGGTCATCAAATCGCTGGATCTGCACATTAAAAGCGGAGAGTTTGTGGTGATCGTCGGGCCTTCCGGCTGCGGCAAGTCAACACTACTGCGGATGATTGCCGGGCTTGAGGAGATAAGTGGCGGGGGCATGTATATCGACGGGAACTATGTGAACGATGACACGCCGGCAGAACGCGGCATTGGCATGGTATTTCAGTCATATGCCCTCTATCCGCACATGAGCGTCTATCAGAACATGGCGTTTGGGCTGGAACTTGCGCGCCATCCGGCATCCGAAATCGACCAGCGCGTGCGTGAGTGCGCACGTATTTTACAGCTCGAACCCCTGCTGGCGCGACGGCCAAAAGACTTGTCCGGCGGCCAGCGCCAGCGTGTAGCGATTGGCCGTGCCATCGTCCGTGAACCCCGCCTGTTCCTGTTCGACGAACCGCTTTCAAACCTCGACGCTTCCCTGCGCGTGCAGATGCGCATGGAGGTGTCGGCCCTGCACAAACGTCTGGGCGTCACCATTATTTATGTCACCCACGATCAGGTCGAGGCGATGACGCTTGCCGACCGTATTGTGGTACTCAATCAGGGCAACATCGAGCAAGTGGGCACGCCGCTGGAGCTGTACGACCAACCTGCCAATGAGTTTGTGGCGCAGTTTATCGGTTCGCCGAAGATGAATCTGCTTCCCGCCACGCTGCGCCAGGCGGGTGAACAACACAGCGTGGTCGAGCTGGATAACGGCAAGGCGCTGGTTCTGCCTGTTGCCACGCCGGCAGCGGCACAGGGCCGCAGCGTGAACTTGGGTATTCGCCCGGAACATATTCGCAGCGGCAATCGGGAAGAGTGTGAATATCAGGGAGAGGTGATGTTTGTTGAGCAGATGGGCAACGAAACCCTGTTGTATCTGGATAACGGCAATGCCAGTGAACCCTGGGTGGTCCGTCACGCAGAACGTTCAGCCATTCAGGTTGGCGAGATCGTTGGCGTGCGGCTGCCGGTGGAGCGCTGTTACCTGTTCGACAGTCACGGTCGGGCGTTCCATCGCCATCTGACCATGAATCATTAATCCGTTTAGGGAAGAGAAAGTCATGAGTGATATGCACAGCGCACAGCAGTGGAAGGATGCCGTGGTTTATCAGGTCTATCCGCGCAGCTTTATGGACAGTAACGGTGACGGTACCGGTGATCTCAACGGCATCATCAGTAAACTCGACTATTTGCAGCAGCTCGGCATCAATATGCTGTGGCTGTCGCCGGTTTATCGTTCGCCGATGGACGATAACGGCTATGACATCTCCGATTACGAGAATATTGCCGATATTTTTGGCTCGATGGCTGAAATGGAGCATCTGATCGCGGAAGCAGAAGCACGGGATATCGGCATTCTGATGGATCTGGTTGTCAATCACACCTCCGATGAGCATCCGTGGTTTATTGATGCGCTGACATCAAAAAACAGTGCTTACCGTGATTTCTACATCTGGCGCAAACCGGCGGCTGACGGCGGACCGCCCAATGATCAACGTTCCCATTTTGGCGGCAGCGCCTGGACACTGGATAAGGCCAGTGGGGAATATTATCTGCACCAGTTTTCAACGCGCCAGCCGGATCTCAACTGGGAAAATCCCGACGTACGTGCCGCCATCCACGCGATGATGAACCGCTGGCTGGCGCGTGGTATCGGCGGGTTCAGAATGGATGTTATTGACCTGATCGGCAAAGACGTCGATCAACAGATCATGGCGAACGGTAAAAATCTGCATCTTTATCTTCATCAGATGAACCGCGCCACCTTTGGCCCGTACGGCAGCATAACCGTTGGTGAGACGTGGAGTGCAACGCCGGAAGATGCACTGCTTTACAGCGCCGAAGCGCGGCAGGAACTGACGATGGTCTTTCAGTTTGAGCACATCAGGCTTTTCTGGGATGAACATCATGGAAAGTGGCGCAACAAGCCCTTTGATCTGCTGCGTTTCAAGGCTGTTATCGACAAATGGCAGACAGCGTTAGCCCACCGCGGCTGGAACTCGCTGTTTTGGAGCAATCACGATTTGCCACGCGCCGTTTCCAAATTTGGCGATGAAGGTCAGTATCGCGTCGAGTCGGCAAAAATGCTGGCCACAGCGCTCCACTGCCTTAAAGGCACGCCTTACATTTATCAGGGCGAAGAGATTGGCATGACCAACGTGCGCTTTCCGCGTATTGACGACTATCGGGATATTGAAAGTCTGAATTTGTATCAGGAACGGGTGGCCGAAGGCGTCAGTCACGAAGAGATGATGAGGGGGATCCACGCCAACGGTCGCGATAACGCCCGAACGCCGATGCAGTGGGACAGCAGTCAGCATGCTGGTTTTACAACATCACAGCCCTGGATTGACGTGAATCCCAATTATAAACAGATAAACGTGGCGGCGGCGCTTGACGATCCCAACTCTGTTTTTTACCACTACCAGAAACTGGTGGCGCTGCGTAAGCAACAACCGCTGCTGGTTCACGGCGACTTCAGGCAGATTTTCAACAGCCATCCGCAGGTTTTTGCCTGGTTACGCACGTCGGGCGACCAGACGCTGGTGGTGATCAATAATTTCACCCGTGAACCTCTGACGCTTGACGTGCCGGACAACCTGCAGTCGTTGCAGGGCCAGTGCCTGATCAGTAACTATGCGCCACGTGAGCAACTGGGTGCGCGTTTACAACTGCAACCCTATGAATCTTTTGCTTTATTAATCGGGAGTCTCTGATGGCAAACTGGTGGAAAGAGGCCGTGGCGTATCAGATCTATCCACGCAGCTTCAAAGACAGCAACCGCGATGGTATTGGCGATATTAACGGCATAACTGAAAAACTCGATTATCTTAAGGATCTGGGGATCGATCTGATCTGGATCTGTCCGATATATCAGTCACCCAACGACGACAACGGCTACGACATCAGCGATTACCAGCAAATCATGGCAGAATTCGGCACGATGGCCGATTTTGACCACCTGCTGAAGCAGGTTCATCTGCGCGGGATGCGGTTGATTATTGATTTGGTCGTTAATCATACTTCTGATGAACATCCCTGGTTTGTGGAGTCGGGTTCCTCCCTCGATAATCCGAAACGCGACTGGTACATCTGGCGCGACGGTAAACAGGGTGGGGAGCCGAATAACTGGGAGAGCATTTTTAACGGGTCCGCCTGGAAGCATAGCGCGGCCACCGGGCAGTACTTTTTACATCTGTTTTCTGAAAGGCAGCCGGATCTCAACTGGGAGAACCCCGGCGTGCGCTCGGCCATTTACACCATGATGCGCTGGTGGCTTGATAAAGGCGTGGACGGCTTCCGAATTGATGCTATCTGCCATATGAAAAAAGAGCCAGCATTCAGTGACATGCCTAATCCGCAGGGACTCCCTTATGTGCCGTCGTTCGAACGCCATCTGAATTATGACGGATTGCTCGATTACGTCGATGACATGTGTGAACAGGTACTCAGCCGCTACGACATTGTTACCGTCGGTGAGATGAACGGCGTCACCGCTGAACAGGGCGAGGAGTGGGTTGGTGAGCAGCGCGGCAGACTGAATATGATCTTTCAGTTTGAGCACGTAAAGCTGTGGCAGGACGGTCAACACACTAAAGCGCAGTCTGGCCTCGATCTGATGGGCTTAAAAGATATTTTCACGCGCTGGCAGACGCTGCTGGAAAATAAAGGCTGGAATGCGTTATACGTCGAGAACCATGATCTTCCCCGCGTGGTGTCAGGATGGGGCGACGCGGAAAACTATCATCGTGAGAGTGCGACTGCCATTGCGGCTATGTACTTCCTGATGAAAGGAACGCCGTTTATCTATCAGGGACAGGAGCTCGGCATGACCAATACGCATTTCGCCAGCCTGGATGATTTTGACGATGTTGCCGCAAGAAAACGTGCGAGTGAAATGCGCAGACAGGGCATGGAGGAGTCAGACATTCTGGCAATTCTTAGCCGTACCGGGCGCGATAACTCACGTACACCGATGCAGTGGGATCACAGCATTCATGGCGGTTTCAGCTCCGTGACGCCCTGGTTTCCTGCAAACAGCAATTACCGCGAAATCAACGTCGCGCAGCAGCGCGAAGATAACCATTCCGTTCTGAATTTTTATCGTGCGCTGATCCGCCTGCGGCGGCAGATGCCAGCGCTGATTGAGGGAAACTATCAACTCCTGTTGCCTTCCCATCCCCATATTTACGCCTATCTGCGTACGCTGGAAAATCAGCAGATCCTGGTGATCGGTAATTTCAGCGCCTGTCCACAAGAGGTTGATTCACAACAGTTGGCGCTGGAAGGTGCGCAATTGCTACTGGGTAACTATCAGGATGAGGGAGCGCTGCACATTTTACGGCCCTATGAAACACGGATTTATCAACGTTAAGCTCTGTCTGCGGGAGTATTCTGCGCACAAACAGCCAGAATGCAGGGTTTACCTCCGGTAAGCCGTGGTTCCGTATCAACCCGAATCGAACTCACCTGACCCCAAATCTGACCACCAAATTCTCCCGGTGCGGAGGGGAAACTGAAAATGCAGCGGGAAGGTTTTCATGCTCACTGATTGCCTCAACGCCATACAGGCAGGGGCTCCGGCGTATAAAAACCAAAAAGCCCGCTTAAGTTTCCTTAAGCGGGATTTTCTAATTTGGCTCCTCTGACTGGACTCGAACCAGTGACATACGGATTAACAGTCCGCCGTTCTACCGACTGAACTACAGAGGAATCGTTGGAACGGGGCGAATAATAGCGACTGCCTGTGGGCATGTCAAAGGGTTAACGAAAAAAGTTGTCTGACTGCTTTCTTAATATTCAACTTGTTGACTATTAAGGCAAAGTGATTAAAACCTCTGCCATTTTTCTGTACGTCACGCCTTTTCACGTCTGTATTGCACTAAAAGTATTCACAAGTTGCCTGATTGTTGTGCAGGGGTTATCGGTAAGTTTTATTCTGGCCGTTATTCTGCAAGTTTTTTGCCAGCCACCGGCCATAAAATCGTCATAAATTCAGATCTGCTGCACAAATTTCACTCATATTTCGAAACTGGCACACCCCGTGCATTGTTATTTTACTAACAACGGCTAGCTTTTTGACAATGAAGCAACAGGGGATTAACTGATGCAGCCAGCGCAGGATGTGATTGAACAAATCGAAGCCTCGTTTGCCGGGCAGACACCCACGGGCAAACGCATTGCCAGCTATCTGCTGGCAAATCTTGCACAGATCCCGTTTGAAACGGCGGACAGCATTGCGCGCAGCGCGGCGACCAGTGGCATTTCTGTCGGGCGATATCTGCGCAGTCTCGGCTATCGCAATCTCGATCACTTCAAGCAAACGCTGCGCCTGCAAAGCGGCACATCATATCAGCCGTGGGTGGTTACCGACCGTCTGGGCGCTTATCGCGAACGCAGCAAACAGCCGCAGCAGGAAAAGTTGCAACAGTCGCTGACGCTCGAACTCGAAGCCATTAATCACGTGTATCGGCTGGCGCAAACTGACAGTTTTGCACAGGTCAGCCGCCGTCTGGCCGATGCGGAGGCGGTGTTTATTCTCGGTATCCAGTCGGTACGCGGCATTGCCAACAACTTCTCCAGTTATCTCGAGTACTTACGGCCAAAAGTCTATTTCGCCGACGGGCTTTCCGGCACCTATGTCGAATCCCTGAATTCGGAATTCGCGCAGCCTTATCTGGTGGTGACCGACACCCGTGCCTATTCGAAGATGGCGCAAACTTATTGCGAAGCTGCCTGTGAACGCGGCCTGAACGTGGCACTGATCACCGACATTTACTGTCCGTGGGCGCGCGATTATCCGGTGGATTTATTGCAGGTGAAAACCGACACCGGCCAGTTCTGGGACTCGATGGCGCCGCTAAGCTGCCTGTTCAATCTGTTGTGCTCGGCGGTGCTCGAACTGCGCGGTCACGATGTAGAACAGCGCCTGGCGAATAACCGCATCCTGCAAAAACAGCTCGGACAATTTGAATCCTGAACTTCTAAACCAGCGGACAGATTTATTGATGAATACGAAAACACCTGATGTTGCCCTGATCGATCTGGCTGAAATTCTGCCCGATGCGGTGATCGACCTGAAATATGCCACCGCCGATAACCTGACCGGTCAGCCGATTTATCGCGAATCCCTCTGCCTGCTGCATCCCGATGCCGCGTCGGCGTTGGTTCGTTGTAACGAAGTCGCGAAACTGGCCGGATTCACGTTGAAAATCTATGACGCTTACCGGCCGCAGGCGGCGCAGGCCTGTTTGTGGGCGGCGTTTCCGAATCCGGATTATGTGGTGGATATCAGACTCGGTTCGCACCACAGCCGCGGTGTGGCGGTGGATCTGACCTTGCTGGATGAGCAGGGTGAGGCGGTGGATATGGGCGCGGGCTTCGATGAAATGACCGAAGTATCGCATCCGTTTTACCCTGATTTACCGCCACATATTCAGCGTAACCGCTTGCTGCTTAACGCCGTGATGGCGGCGGGTGGCTTTAAGGGTATCACCAGCGAGTGGTGGCACTTTGAATTACCGGATGCCAAAACGTATCCGTTGTTGGAAGAGCGGTTCGGCTGCTATCCGCCGGTTAATGCCGCGTAATTATTGCACGTCTCTTATCACTTTTTGACAGAGCCAGGAGTTCTCAGATGAGCAACACAGCAATCAACACGTTCCGCAAAAATACGAAAACACAGGTCGCCGGTGCCATTTTTCTCGCCTTGTCAGGCTTAAGTTTTGCCACGCAGGCCGCCGTGCCGAAAGACATGCTGGTGATTGGTAAAGCAGCCGATCCGCAAACGTTGGATCCTGCGGTGACTATCGACAACAACGACTGGACGGTCACGTATCCGGCGTATCAGCGTCTGGTGCAGTATAAAACCGAAGACGGCAAAGGCTCGACGCAGGTTGAAGGGGATCTGGCGGCAAGCTGGACGGCATCACCGGATCAACTGATCTGGACCTTCAAACTCAAGCCGGGCGCTAAATTTGATGACGGTTCCGACGTCAATGCCGATGCGGTGAAATGGTCGTTCGAACGACTGATGAAAATCGGTCAGGGGCCGTCGGAAGCCTTCCCGAAAGACATGACGGTGACCGTTGTCGATCCGATGACGGTGACCTTTACGCTCAAAACGCCGTTCGCGCCATTCCTCTATACACTGGCGAATGACGGCGCGGGTATCGTCAATCCGGCGATTGCCAAAGCCAATCCGGCCGATGAAGGTAAGGCGTGGCTGGCGGGACATACTGCCGGTTCCGGCCCGTATAAACTCGATCGCTGGCAAAAAGGTCAGCAACTGGTGCTGGTGCCCAATCCGCATTACAGCGGCGCAAAACCAGCCTTTAAACGTGTGACCGTGAAAATTATCGGTGAAAGCGCCACCCGCCGCCTGCAACTGTCGCGCGGGGATCTGGACATTGCCGATTCCCTGCCGATGGACCAGCTGGCTGCCCTGAAAAAAGAAAATAAAGTCGCCGTGGAAGAATTCCCGTCGTTGCGCGTGACCTATCTGTATCTCAATAACGGCAAAACGCCGCTGAATCAGGTGGATTTACGCCGCGCAATTTCTTCTGCCGTGGATTATCAGGGCATGGTGAAAGGCATTCTCGGCGGTAACGCCAAACAAATGCGCGGGCCAATTCCTGATGGCATGTGGGGTTTCGACCCGACGGCGAAGCAATACACCTTAGATCTGACGCAGGCCAAAGCTGACCTGGAGAAAGTCAAAGACAAGCCGCAGACGCTGGACTTCCTGTACTCCGATAACGATCCGAACTGGGAATCCATCGCGCTTTCCGTGCAGGCCAGCCTCGGCCAGGCCGGGATTAACGTGAAGCTGGAAAAACTGGCTAACGCCACCATGCGTGACCGCATCGGGCAGGGTGATTACGACATCTCAATTGGTAACTGGAGCCCGGACTTCGCCGACCCGTACATGTTTATGAACTACTGGTTTGAGTCCGACAAAAAAGGCCTGCCCGGTAACCGTTCCTTCTACTCAAATCCTGACGTGGATGCGTTGCTGAAAAAAGCCGTGTCAGTGACCGATCAGAAACAGCGCACCGACTATTACCAGCAGGCGCAGAAAATCGTTATCGACGAAGCGGCATACGTGTATTTGTTCCAGAAAAACTATCAGGTGGCGATGAACAAAGACGTTAAAGGCTTTGTTTTCAACCCGATGCTTGAGCAAGTCTTCAATGTTGGTCAGATGCATAAGCAATAACCGCAATATCATTCACGAAAACCCCTTTCACGACCTGAAAGGGGTTTTACGGGGAAAAACTATGACTTTTTGGACTCTGATTCGCCAGCGCTGCTGGGGTCTGATACTGGTGATGGCGGGCGTTTGCGTTATCACTTTTATCATCTCGCATATGATCCCGGGTGATCCGGCGCGGCTGCTGGCGGGCGACCGTGCAAGCAATGAAATGGTCGAACATATCCGTGAGCAACTGGGGCTGAATCAGCCGCTTTACGTGCAGTTTTTCCGTTACGTCAGCGATTTGTTGCACGGCGATTTGGGCACGTCGATCCGTACCGGTCGTCCGGTACTCGAAGACCTGAAAGCGTTCTTCCCGGCGACGCTGGAACTGGCGGTCAGCGCACTGTTTCTGGCGATTGTGCTCGGCATTCCGCTGGGCGTGTTGTCGGCGGTGTACCGCAATAAATTTCCGGATCATCTGGTGCGTCTGCTTTCCGTGCTCGGCATTTCCACGCCTGCGTTCTGGCTGGGACTGGGCGTCATCATCCTGTTCTACGGGCATCTGAACCTGCTGCCGGGCGGCGGAAGGCTGGATGACTGGATGGATCCGCCCGCCAATATCACCGGCTTTTATGTGCTCGATTCCCTGCTGACCGGTAACCGGGACGCCTTCTGGAACAGCCTGCAACATCTGGCGATGCCTGCGCTGACGCTGGCGTTTGTACACATGGGGATCGTGGCGCGGCAAATTCGCTCGGCGATGCTTGAGCAACTGAGTGAAGACTACATTCGGACGGCGCGGGCTAACGGGTTGTCACGCTGGCGGGTGATCCTGAGCCACGCCTTGCCGAACGCGCTGATCCCGTCGGTCACCGTGCTCGGGCTGGCGATGGGCGATTTGTTGTATGGCGCGGTGCTGACCGAAACGGTGTTTGCCTGGCCGGGTATGGGCGCGTACGTGGTGAATTCGATTCAGGCGCTGGATTTCCCGGCGGTGATGGGTTTTGCGGTGGTGGTGTCGTTTGCCTACGTCATCGTCAATTTATGCGTCGATTTACTGTATGTGTGGATCGATCCGCGCATCGGCCGTGAGGGGTGAGCCAATGTCTGTGATTGAACCGGGCGTCAATAATCATCGGGCTGACATCGTTGCGCCAGATGTCAAACCGCGCTTTGCCAACTGGCGGCGCACATTCTATTTGCTGAGCCGCAGTCCGCTGACGATGTTAGGGCTGGCGATCATGCTGATTGTGCTTTTCATCATGATCTTTTCGCCGTGGCTGGTGCCGCACGATCCGAACGCCATCAGCCTGACCGACCGCTTGCAGGCACCTTCCGCGCTGCACTGGTTTGGGACTGATGAAGTCGGGCGGGATCTGTTCAGTCGTGTGCTGATAGGTAGCCAGCAATCCGTAGCCGCCGGGCTGGCGGTGGTGATCATCGCGGGCACGACAGGCTCGTTGCTTGGCTGTTTTTCCGGCGTGGTCGGCGGTGTGGTGGATGCGCTGATTATGCGCTGTATGGACATCATGCTGTCGGTGCCGTCGCTGGTATTAACCATGGCGCTGGCCGCCGCGCTCGGGCCGAGTTTGTTTAACGCCATGCTGGCGATTGCGGTGGTGCGCATTCCGTTTTATGTGCGGCTGGCGCGCGGTCAGACGCTGATGCTGCGTCATCAGGCTTATATGCAGGCTACGCGGACGTTCGGCGCGTCACGCTGGCATCTCATTACCTGGCACGTGCTGCGCAATGTGATGCCGCCGCTGGTGGTCCAGGCTTCTCTGGATATCGGTACCTCGATTCTGATGGCGGCAACGTTAGGGTTCATCGGCCTGGGCGCGCAACAACCGACCGCAGAGTGGGGCGCGATGGTCTCCAACGGCCGCAATTATATTCTCGATCAATGGTGGTATTCAGCCTTTCCAGGTGTGGCAATTCTGATTACCGCCACCGGTTTTAACCTGTTCGGCGACGGTCTGCGCGACCTGCTGGATCCGAAAAGCAGAGGGCGCTGAGATGACTGAACAATCCCAGGCGCCGGTACTGGAAATCGACAATCTGCAACTGGTCTTTCCGGTTTACGGCGGAGAAGTGAAAGCGCTGAATCAGGTGTCGCTTTCAGTGAACGCTGGCGAAATCGTCGGCGTGGTCGGTGAATCCGGCTCAGGCAAATCGGTCACGGCGATGATGGCGATGCGCCTGCTGCCACCTGACGGTTTTACCGTGACCGGCGGTGCGTTACGCATGCTCGGCACCGACGTGATTCACGCCAGTGAGGAGCAGATGCGCACATTGCGCGGCGCGCGCGTGGCGATGATTTTCCAGGAGCCGATGAACGCCCTGAATCCGACGCGTAAAATTGGCCGTCAGATGTGCGAAGTCATTTGTCTGCACCAAAAACTCAGCAAGGCACAGGCGTGGCAAAAAGCCATCGGCCTGCTGCAGGACATGCAGATTGCCGATGCGGAGCAGGTGATGTCACGTTATCCGTTCGAACTCTCCGGTGGTATGCGTCAGCGTGTGCTGATCGCCATGGCATTTTCCTGCGAGCCGGAGCTGATTATCGCCGATGAACCGACCACGGCGCTGGATGTTACGGTGCAGCGTCAGGTTTTGCGTTTGCTCCAGCGCAAAGCCCGTGCCAGCGGAACCGCCGTGTTATTTATCACCCACGATATGGCGGTGGTGTCCCAGTTGTGCGACCGGGTGTACGTGATGTACGCCGGACATGTGATTGAAAGCGGCAACACGGCGGATGTAATTGAAACGCCATCGCATCCCTATTCCATCGGATTATTACAGGCGGCACCGGAAAACGGCGAGCCGCGCAGTCTGCTGAAAGCCATACCCGGCACGGTACCGAATCTGGCAAAACTGCCGCAGGGCTGTGCGTTTCGTGGCCGCTGCAATCATGCCGATGACCGCTGCATCGCGACACCGGCGCTGGCCTCGTTGCCGTATTTTCCGCAGCAATCTGTTGCCTGCTGGCATCCGCAGCGTTATGCCGGCGACATCCACATTCAACGCATTGAGGAGCATTCCTGATGATGGCTGAGGCACTGGTAGAGTTGCAGGATGTGCGCGTGCGGTTCGCGGCCAGTTATAACTGGCGCGGCAAACCCACCAGTTATGTGCACGCGCTGAACGGGCTGGATCTCAATATTATCCGCGGCGAAACGCTAGGCATTGTCGGCGAATCCGGTTGCGGGAAAAGCACGCTGGCGCAGTTGCTGATGGGGCTGCAAAAGCCGAGCAGCGGCGAAGTGCACCGCGCACGCCATGACAATTCCTGGTTCGGTTCAGGCATGCAAATGGTGTTTCAGGATCCGCAGTCGTCGCTGGATCCACGTCTGCCGGTCTGGCGGATCATCACCGAACCGGTGTTCGTGCAAAAACACAACAGCAGCCGCGAGCGTCGTGAACTGGCTGCGACGCTGGCAGAGCAGGTGGGGATCCGCAGGGAATACCTCGACCGTCTGCCGCATGAGTTTTCCGGCGGTCAGCGTCAGCGTATTTCTATCGCCCGTGCGCTGTCTTCAGAGCCAGACATCATCGTGCTGGATGAGCCGACCTCGGCGCTGGATATTTCAGTGCAGGCGCAAATCCTCAATTTGCTGGTGGAACTGCAACGCCAGCGTAATCTGACTTATGTGCTGATTTCTCACAATGTGTCGGTTGTTCGCCACATGAGTGACCGCGTGGCGGTGATGTATCTGGGGCAAATTGTGGAACTGGGCACTGCGGAAAAAGTATTGTCCGAACCGCAACATCCTTACACCCGTCTGCTGCTGGATTCGGTTCCCCGCGCCGGTCGTCGGCTTGATGAAGGGATAGTCGATAAGAAAGGTGAATTACCCAGCAACCGTAACCTGCCGATGGGATGTTACTTCCGCGAACGTTGTCCGCTGGCCGGGGATGGTTGTCAGATGCCGCAGGATCTTGTGCATGGGGCGGGCGGCGTGGTGGCGAGGTGTCATCGGGTTATGCCGGAGCGGGTGTAGTTTTTAGCTCCTCCCCCTGCGAAGGGAAGGAAGCACGCCAGTTAAATCTGACCAGAGTTTGGTTTTAGCTCCTCCCCCTGCGAAGGGAAGGAAGCACGCCGGTTAAATCTGACCAGAGTTTGGTTTTAGCTCCTCCCCCTGCGAAGGGGGAGGCGGGGAGGGGGTATTAATGGCGAAACGATTGTTGAAGTATCCGCCGGGTAAAAACGTGCCAAAGCAAACTTCAACGCTATGATTTCTCTGTAATACCCCACCCCAACCCTCCCCTTCGCAGGGGAGGGAGTTGACCGGTTTTCTCCTCCGGTCAGGTGAGAAAGGGACAACTTATTTTCGTAAAAGATCTACTGTCCTCCCCCAGTCAAACGGCTCCAGATCCGTATATCTGATCCCCTTCGCGGCCAGCGCATCCACCAACCCCTGCTGGGCAAGTACGGTTCCCCGGCTCAGGTTGGGCGCGACGCCGACGTCTTCCAGTGTTTTCACCACTTCACGCATTTCCTCGGCGCGGCGCTTGCCGTGTTCAGCGATGCGGCTGATAAGATAATGCGGAAAAGGTCCGTCCCAGCCCAGTGACGGAAAGCTGGCGTGCAACGAGGCGAGCACTTCTTTCTCGACGCCGTACTGACGTGCGGCGCTCAGGCATTCGGCGGTCAGCGCTTCCAGGCCTTTTATCATCACACTGCGGCACATTTTTATCGCCGAGGCTTCTCCGACGGTGTTGCTGTGAACTTTGCTGTTAAATCCGGTTTCATTCAGCCATTCATTGATCGCGTAAACATGTGTGCCGCCCAGCAGTAACGGGGTTTTCAGCCTTGCAGGCGGATAGGGGGCCATGACGGCGACATCAATGTAATTGCCACACGCCTGCTCAATCAGCGCCATCGCTTCGCGTTTGGTGTGCGGCGAAACTGAATTCAGATCGAGAAAGAACTGACCGGGTGCGAGATGCCGGGCGACGGCACCGGCCACATTCAACGCTTCGGCGGCGGTCACAGCGGAGAAAATGATCTGACTGCCTTTCACGGCGTCTTCCAGTGACGGCGCAAAATGCACTCCGGCGTCACGGGCGCGCTGCCTGATAACCGCTGAATCTGTCAGCTTATCAAACGCCACGATATCCGGTGCCGGATTTTGCTTTTTCAGATCCGTTGCCAGAATGGTGCCCACTTCGCCGAGGCCGATGAGGGTAATGCGGGTCACGTTATTCATGATGAGATCCCTGTTGATCGTCCTGATGACCGTCCCAGACGCTGGCGGGGATGGCGACACGGCCTTCAAAAATCAGCCTTGCGGTACGTAACAGGGCACAGCCAGCCAGCCGTTCTGCCCCTGTTTTTGTCGGATCGAGTTGTAATTCCACGCTGAATTCCCCGGCCGGATGTTCCACGCTGATTAAAGGCGTGTTGCCGGACGGCGTATGTGCCAGCCCTTCGGTAATGCTGCCGGGGATCAGGCAGGCGCTGGCGACGCTGACCGCGCCGAGTACGCCAATCGAGGCGTGGCAGCGATGCGGAATAAACGTCCGGCTGGAGATGGCACCGCCATTTCGCGGTTCGGCAATTAATGTCATTTTTGGCACGGTGCGCTGCGTGACATCGCCGAGTTTCATTTTCGGGCCCGCCTGTAAGCGGATGGATTCGAGGCGTTTTTTCAGCTCCGTGTCTGCATCCAGTTGTTCACGGCTTTCATAACCACTGCGCCCGAAATCGGCGGCGCGCAGCAGAATAACGGGCATGCCATTGTCGATGCAGGTGACGTCGATACCGTCAAACGTGTCACGGGCGTTACCGGTTGGCAGCAACGCGCCACAACTTGAACCGGCGATATCGGCGAATTCCACGCTGATTTTGGCCGCAGTGCCGGGTACGCCGTCAATGCGCAAATCACCCTGATAGCACACCTGCGCGTCTTTTACCGGCACATGCGCGGTCGCAATCTGGCCGGTGTTTTCCATGAAGATCCGCACCGGGGTAATCCCTTCAACCGCGCTCAGCAGTTGCCTTTCAATGGCGAACGGGCCAACGGCAGCCAGGATATTGCCGCAGTTTTGTCCGTAATCCACCACGGCTTTATCGACATTAACCTGCGCAAAAAGATAATCGACGTCGGCGTCAGGGCGTGCCGAAGGGCGGATAATCGCCACTTTGCTGGTCAGCGGATCGGCGCCGCCAAGGCCATCAATCTGGCGCGGATCGGGGGAACCCATCGCCGCCAGCAGCACATTGTCGCGTAAGGCCTGCTCGTGCGGTAAATCGTCCGCCAGAAAAAATGCGCCTTTTGACGTCCCGCCGCGCATCAGCAGGCAGGGGATTCGGGTCTGCGGCATATCGGCTCCTCAGCGCCTTGCGGCATTTTCCAGTTCTTCCAGCGAATCGAAATACTTCAGGCCTTTTTCTGCCAGACGCGGGCGCATATTGTAGATATCCAATCCGAGTTCACCGTCTGCCATCCTGGCACGTTTACTTTCTTCCAGCGCTTCACGCTCACGGCTGGCCTGTGCCACTTGCGCGACCTCTTGGCGGGGGATGACCACAACGCCGTCATCATCGGCCACAATGGCATCGCCCGGATTCACTAACTGTCCGGCGCAAACCACCGGCACGTTCACGGAGCCGAGCGTTTCTTTGATCGTACCCTGCGCGTGAACGGCCCGTGACCAGACGCGGAAACCCATATCTCGCAGCGTTTTGGTATCACGCACGCCGAGATCGGCAATCAGCCCGACCACGCCGCGCGCTTTCAGTGACGTTGCCAGCAAATCGCCGAAGAAGCCGTCGGAACAGGGCGAGGTTGGCGCAACCACCAGAATATCGCCCGGCTGACACTGTTCCACTGCCACATGGAACATCCAGTTATCGCCCGGTGCGGTGAGCACGGTGACGGCGCTGCCGGAAATCGCACAATCCTGCTGTATCGGACGGATGCCCGCATCCAGCAAGCCTTTGCGACCCTGCGCTTCATGTACCGTCGCCACGCCAAAAGCCGCCAGTGCCGATACATCTGCTTTATTTGCCCGTGGAATATGGCGAACCACGACGCCTTTTTTGCCGACCAGACTCATGCTAAATCCTCCGTCACTCGCGGGAAGAGGCTCTGATAGCCTTCGCCGTAAACGATGTTTTTGGTGCTGGTGATCCCGACGTTACGTTTGGCCTGCACGCCGCGCTGTTGGGCGACGCGGGTATAGTATTCCCACAGATGTTCCTGACCGGCCATGCATTGAATGGCCTGATATTTCTTGTCCCAGACATCAGTGATATCGAGCAGAACATCGGGTTTCCAGTCGCACTGTTCCGGCTGATGTGGTTCAAAACAGTAAACCGGCGGTGCACCGACAATGGTTTCGCCCGGCTTATAGCCTTCTGCCTGCGCGATAATCCGCGCTTCCTGTGCCAGATGCGTCGCCATCGGGTGATCGTAGTTGTACGGGTCTTTCAGCGAATGGGTCAGCACAAAATGCGGCTGTACGCGGCGGTAAACATCGGCCAGACGGAACAACGATTCCTTGTCGGCGCGCAGCGGATAATCGCCCATATCGAAAAACTCGACACTGGCCCCGAGGATTTCGGCGGCGGCCATGGCTTCTTCGCGGCGTGATGCTTTCACGACTTCTTCGGTCATATTGCCTTTGCGCCACAGTTTGGCAGACTCACCGCGTTCACCAAACGACAGGCAAACGATGTGCACGGCGTAACCGGCCTGAGTATGTCTGGCGATGGCGCCACCCGCACGCCAGACGAAATCGGCAGAGTGGGCACTGACGACTAATGCACTTTTAGTGTTCTCTTTTTTTGGCTGAGTCATGGAGATGTCCTTGGTTTTTTGTTCTCAAAAAGTCTGAGTTCCATGCTGTCAGTCTGAGTCTGCGACGGGTAATTCATTTGATTGCAGGGGGTATGCGTTTTATTTATATTGCAGGGAAAGGTCACGCAAAAAAAGCTGAAGGGAGAAGGGGATGGCAGAGTCTGAGATGCTGAGTAACCTGATGCAAATCAGAGCATTTTGTCAGGTGGTCGACCAGGGAAGTGTATCCCGCGCGGCTGATGAACTGTACCGCACACAATCTGCGGTAACACGGGCGATACGGGATCTGGAACAGTCCCTCGACGTTCCGTTGTTTGAACGTCACGCCAACGGCATGCTGCTGACGGATTTCGGTAAATGCGTGCTGCCGCGTGCGCGACGGGCGATTGCCGAATTGCGGCAGATCCCCTCACAGCTGGCGAAATTACAGGGCAAAAGCGGGCAAAGGCGCGGGGATACCGAACCGCTGTATCTGTTTAACGTCCGGCGTCTGCAAATTTTTATCTCTCTGTGTAAAACCCGGCATATGCAGACGGTCGCCACGCTGCTCGGCCTCAGCCAGCCCGCGGTCAGTGCTGCGCTGAAAGTACTGGAAAATGGTGCCGGTGTTGCGCTGCTGGAACGCACACCGCATGGCATGATGCCTTCACTTGCGGGGCAGGATATCGTGCCGAACCTGCGTCGTGCGCTTAATGAATTGCGTCATATTCCCGCCGACATTGCCGCCCGTCGCGGTGTGCTGGAAGGCACTGTGCAGGTTGGCGCTTTGCCACTCGGGCGCACGCGCTTACTGCCGCAGGCGATTATCGGCCTGACGCAGCGCTACAGCGGCGTGAAAGTGGTGACCAACGAAAGTGCCTTCAGCGCACTGGCGTCCGAGCTGCGGTCCGGCGAAGTGGACTTTATTTTTGGCGCGCTGAGATCCCGTGATTATGCGGCTGATATGGCAACAGAAACATTGTTTACCGAAAGCATGGTGATTCTGGCGAGAAAAGGACATCCGTTGCTGGCAGAAAATGTCACGCAGGAAACTCTGCGCGAGGCGCGCTGGGTGTTGCCGCGTGCTGAAACCCCGGCAAGACACCTGCTGGATAACAGTTTTGCCGCCATGGGGATACCGCCGCCGGACCCGGTGGTGGAAAGCGGTGATCTGGGGATTGTGCGTGGGCTGCTGCTCGGTTCGGACATGCTGGCAGCAGTATCAGCCCGCCAGCTTGAGCATGAGCTTGAATCCGGCGAACTGGTTAAACTGCCGCTGGATCTGGCCGATACGCACCGCGCCATTGGCCTGACCTTCCGCGCCGGAAGTCTGCTTTCACCTGCCGCAGAGGCGCTGGTGATGGAGATCAGAAAAGTGTGTGGCAACCCCATTTTCATATGAAAATTTTGATTACGGGTAATTATCGTGTGTGAAATATGAACGATGTTGTTATGTGCTTTGGGTTTTGGGTCATTATTATCCTTAATACAAACAGGATGAATTCCGGTTCGTTGTATAAACAAAATACCTGTATCAGATCGCCCTCGTTTTACAGGCTCTGTCAGTATTGGGAATTCTCTAATTTTTAAGACAAGGTTACGTTTGTGTCTGTTTTGTACATGAATGGCCTGTCATTTTAAGGTAAGATGTCCGCCCTTGTGAAGGGAATGCCTGTTTTTTGATAAACCTTGTATAAATATGTGTTGAGAAATAAAGGTTGAATATTGCTCTCGCGGTTTGAGGGCTGTGAAGAGACTGGACTATGATAACTAAAGAAAAAGAAGTTATTAATAAAAAGAAAATAGTGCTTGTGACAGATTTACTTATCGGGCGTGGCGGCATGGAAAACGTGACCAGCCAGGTAATATCAGCACTCAAAAAGAGTGAAGAGTTTGAGGCGGGTTTTTTCGTCATCAATAGTGGTGAAAAGACGTACTCAAAATCCTGGCTCGATAATGCCGTGCTATTTGAAAGTGTCTGCACACTACGAAATAAAAAAGTAAAAAACTTCATACATACTCTGCGGCTTCTCTTTTTTATCAGAAAATATAAACCAGAACATGTCATTACACTTAATACAATACCCAGCTTAATGGCACGTCGTGCAATTACCTTTTCTGCGCATAAGACTGTTTTATCGACATGGATGCATCTTCCACCCCGGGAGCGGTATCGCCCGCATTATCTGTTATCAGCAGAACATCATTTTGCGATCAGCGATGAAATAAAAAATCAACTGACAGAGTTGGGTGTCGACAAAAATCACGTCGATGTGATTTTTAACCCCGTGAAAAAAACGGATACGGTTATTTTAAGACCCGAGTCGCTCAGAATCCTCTACATCGGCAGAATACATTTTGAAAGACAAAAGCAGTTAAAAGATCTCTTTGATTCGCTTGCCCGGGTCAATGTCCGCTGGTCATTAGATATCGTGGGAGATGGTGAAGATTTGGCCATATGTCAATCTTATACGCAACAGTCGGGGATTTCTGATCAGATTACCTGGCATGGATGGCAAAGTGACCCCTGGGAATATGTCGAAAATAATATCAAAGAAGTCACTTGCCTGGTCATGACGTCTAATTTCGAAGGCTTCCCGCTTGTGCTGCTGGAAGCGATATCCCGGGGAATATATTGCGTCTCCTCTGATTGTATCAGCGGTCCGTCAGAAATAATTGAAAACAATATTAATGGGCAACTTTATCCGCAAAATGACATTATTACGCTTTCTCAAATCATTAATAAAATAGGCAGTGATCGGGTATTGCCAGAGCAGGCCGTGATAAAGGAAAGTATCGGGAAGTTTTACGAAGATGCGTATATGAATAATTTTAAGAATATTCTTAATAAGATTGCTGAGGGAAAAGATGAATAGCAAATCTGCTACAGCTCCTTTGAAAATAATTGTTAATGCATCAGTTATTGCTCTTTGCATTTCACTTTCATTGAGCATGTTTATTACCGGATGGCCACAAAAAATATTCTATGTTGTTTCTTACGTCAGTTTTTTTACCACTTTATATGCTATTTACAAAAAGGATATCTCATTTAAGAATGAACATTTTTATCTGGTGATGTTCTTTTCATTGTTTTTTTTAGCCGCAGTCCGTTTTGTCTGGGCAATGATGCTAAAGCATAATGGCATAGATCCCTCGCCGACGAGCGCAGGCATCATTAACAATTATTTAGTAGGGAGCAAAAGGATCCTGCTGGGTGCTTTTGTCATCTTATGTCTTTCTGTGTATGGTTCGCTGACAACTCAAAAAACTATATTCTTAAGTAAAGTAATAATCGTGGTGGGGTTGATTGTTACGCTGGGCTTCGGATTACATGAACATTTTTATACCGTGAATGACCGGATAAAACTGACGACTGATGCATCGTCAATGTCCTCCTATATGATTATTTTCATATACGCGGCTTATCTGGGGTTAAGCCGGTTAGAAAATCATCGTTATTCAAAATGTGTGGATCTAGGGGCTTTTATACTGACCTTTATCCTCCTGTATTTATGTGGGACAAGAATTACCATTCTCGCTCTCATATTCCTTAAGCTTACCTTTATATTTTTAGAGTATAAAATAGACTTAAGAAAAAATTGGCAGATGGCGGGGTTGGTCGTGCTCGCTATTGTGGCGATTTTAGGCATCACCGGGCATCGCTGGGCCCAGGGTATTAATGATATCCAGAAATATGATGTACAAAGTTCAACATCACTGGGGGCCAGGGTGGCGATCTGGCAAAGTGGTATATACCTGTTACATCACCATATTGGTTTTACTACGCCTGATGAGAGAACCACGTTGGCCAGAGCGTTTATCAAAACGCATCATCCGGAAAACACGGAAGGCTATACCAATGTTCAATATAATATGCACAACGAATTTCTTGAGGTCACTACACTTCAGGGATTATTAGGAACGTTTTCCTTATTGCTGCCTTATCTGGTTTTAATCTATGGGTGGGTGAGGAAAGTTAATATTAAAGGCATGGTGCTTCCATTTATTGCTTTATTCGTTACCGGACTGACGGATTCAGTGATTCTTTATGATCAGACAGCAACATTGTTTGTCATATCGCTGGCGGTCTGCTGTATTGGTACGCGAAAATCTGCTGAATAACATGCCTGAAATATAAGGATTCACACTCTGAATCCTTATATTATTTAAGTTTTACTTTCCAAAAATCTGCTTTATTTATTCAGATTTACCACTGCCTGTCTGATCGCATATTCATAGCCCTGAATGCCAAAACCGCAGATTACGCCGACGGCAACGTCGGAAAGGAATGAATGGTGGCGGAAGGCGTCGCGTTTATGCACGTTGGTGATATGCACTTCGTACAGCGGCAGGCTGACGGCGGTCACGGCGTCACGAATAGCTACTGAAGTGTGCGTCCACGCAGCGGCGTTGAGCACAATCGCGTCCACCGTTCCACGGCAGGCCTGAATGCGGTCAATCAGATCTCCTTCGTGATTGGTCTGGAAGAATTCGATTTTTGCGCCGCAGTTTTCGCCAGTCTGATGACAAAGCTTTTCGATGGTCGCCAGCGTGTCGTGACCGTAGGTTTCCGGTTCACGGGTGCCCAGTAAATTGAGATTCGGGCCGTTGAATACGGCAATGTTGTAGTTCATCAGTGTCTGCCTTTTTTCAGTAATCCGTAAATCCAAACAAATCTTTCGGGGTCTGCCACAAAATCTGCTGGCGGATCTTTTCATCAGGAAATAATTGTCCGACCAGCATCAGTAACGTACCGAGATCCATCCGGTGCTCCGCCCGCAGGAACGGCCAGTCGGAACCCCACATGCAATGCTCCGCGCCGAAGGCATCCAGCAGGGCGTGCTGGTAGGCGTGCCCGTCCTGATACGGGAAAGGCTGACGGCTGAATTTCGCTAAGCCTGAGAGTTTTACCCAGGCTCTTTGCTGGTCAGCGAGGCTGAGCAGTGCCTGAAAAGCCGGTTGTTGCAGCCCCTGCGTGACGTCAGGTCGCCCGGAGTGATCAATCAGCAGCCGTGCGCGGGTACGGTTAATCAGCGGCAACAATGCCAGAAGCTGATCGTTTTGCACCTGAATGGCGGCGAACATATCCAGTTCGGCAAGACGCCCCATCAGGCCGTCGAGATGCAAAAACGGCTCCGTGCCGAGCATCGCGACGTTCATGGCAATGCCGACCACACCGGCATTTTTCAGGTTTGCAAGCTGCTCAATGCCGATGTCAAACGGCACCACGGCAATGCCTTTGAAGCGCCCGTTGCCTTTTTGCAGCGCATCCAGCAGACACGCACTGTCGGTGTTATATCCCGAGGTCGGGCCGACAATCAGCGAGTGGCGGATGTTGTACGCCTGCATCACGGCACGGTAATACTCGGTGGTGCCAATCTCGTGACCTTCCGGACGATACGGCGTGTCCGGAAGGTACGGAAAGCGCGCCGGATCAAACACGTGGTGATGGGTGTCGATCTTGGGTTGCTCAAAAATTGTCATGCTTTCGCTTTACCTGCTACTGAATAGAGAACTTGCTGATTGCGGGTTTTCTGGAATTCTTCCAGCGATTCGCCCCGCATCGCGGAATAAATATGTAAGTTGGACACACCGACTACCGCGCCGAGTTTTTCCAGCAGAAAGAAACTGACGCCGTAATGGATCATGCCGCGCCAGTCGAGTTCGCGCAGCAGTTGCTGTTCCTCGTCCGTCAGCTTGTTTTCGGTAAACAGCGCATGTTGATCGATAAGAAAACGTTCACGCCATGCAGGCTGGATCAGACGGTGCAGGAAACGGTTGATGCGCAACGCTTTCAGACTGCGTGCCTGGGTGAACGGATAGGTGCCCGGCAGCTTTTCAACGCCCGCCATTTGTTGCGCGATTTTGTCACGCTGGCGCTGTTGCACATCATACGGTGCTTCACGCGACTGATTTTCGAGGATCAGCGTGGCGATACCGGTCATCGACGGCAGGTAATAAGCCTGATGCAGTTTCTTCACATTGGCTGACAGCGCACCACGCATCACCAGCCACATGATCACTTCCGCGCCTTCCATGCCGCCCAGCGTGGCGAATTCAGCCAGCGTCATTTCGGTCAGACGTTCCGGGTCGTTGACGATCATATCGACAAACTGCTCATCCCAGTCCGGGTTGTTAAACCCGCAGCGTTCGCCGTGAACCTGATGCGACACGCCGCCGGTGGCGACAATCGCCACGTTTAAATCTTCCGGGAAACTTTCAATCGCACGGCGCAGCGCCTGACCGAGTTTGTAGCAGCGGCGGGCGGTGGGAATAGGGAACTGTAATACGCCGATTTGCAGCGGAACGATTTGTGTCGGCCAGCCGCCTTCATGCGGGAGCAGGGCGGAAAGCGGCGAGAACAAACCGTGATCCAACGGCTTATCCTGGAAGAACGACATATCGAATTCATCCGCCATCAGGCTGGCACCGATATGCTGAGACAGCGCCGCATGGCCTTTGACCGCAGGCAGGTCACGCGGGCCGCCGCCTTCATCGGCCACTTCATACTGCTCGTCGATACCTAACGTAAAGGCGGAATAGTGATCGAAGAAGAACGAGGTCACATGGTCGTTGAAAATGTAGACCAGCACGTCCGGTTTTTTCTCATCCAGCCATTTTTGCATTGGCGCAAAACTCTCGAAAATCGGCGCCCAGGCGCTTTCTTCCTGCTTGTTATGGTCAACCGCAAAACCGATGGTCGGGGTATGTGAAACTGCTAAACCGCCTATGATTTTCGCCATCTTAAATCCTCAATACTTTTTGTAGGGTAACTGCGACACGCACGTCGCGCCGCATTATTTATGGTGATGAATATGTTTCTAATTATCAGGTGGCTAATCCGGAGACTAGCGGATATTCATGGTGCGCGACAACTCCGGGATGTCAGTAATATCAACGCCTTTGATCATCTCGGCCGGGTGCGCCGCGCGGTGTAAAAGAATGCTCAGCCCCGCCAGCAACGCAGGCAGCGCCAGAATAATAAAGATCATGTTTTGGCCGGAGAAAACGCCCAGCAGAACGCCGCCCATCGATGAGCTGATAATCGCGCCGCTGCGGCCGATACCGTGCATCCAGCAGACGCCGGTGGCACGCATTTCGGTCGGATAGAAGGCCGGAGAAAACGCCTGCAAACCGGTCTGTGCGCCGTTAATACACACACCGCTGATGAACACCAGCAGGGCGAGAATATCCGGGCCAAAGTTGCCAATACCTTGCGACAGCAGGCTGACCACGCCCATCATGTAGAAACCCGCAATGACACGTTTGGCGGTGAATCTGTCCATCAGCCCGCCGACCATCAGGCCGCCGAAAGTGCCGCCCAACTGGAACAAACCGGCGACGATAGCCGCGCGTTCCAGCGAGAAACCGCCGTTACGCATAATGGTTGGCAACCAGCCGTTGAGCAGATAAATCACGAACAGGCCCATGAAGTAAGTGACCCACAACACCATCGTGCCTTTGGCGTAGCCGTTGGTGAAAAGCTGGAATACTTTGGCTTTTTTCTGAATAACCGGCGCCTTGAGCACAAATTTGGTTCCTTCGCTGAAAACACCCCCGGCGCGGGTCAGCACTTTGGCAATTTTTTCTTTCGCGACGTTACGCACCACCATGTACATGGCGGATTCCGGCAGGATCCACAGCAGTAACGGCAGCATCAGCAGCGGCAAAATCCCACCGGCAAAAATCACCGCTTTCCAGCCAAAGTGCGGCAACAGACCGGCCGCGACAAATCCCCCCGCGCCGGAACCGACGTTAAAGCCGCTATACATCACGGTGATCATCAGGCTGCGGCGGCGTTCGGGCATGTATTCCGACACCAGCGTCACGGTATTAGGCATGACCGCGCCTAAGCCGAGACCGGTGAGAAAACGCAGGATTGCCATTTCCATCGGCGTGCGGGCAAAGGTGCTCAGCAGACTGAACAGGGCGAAACACAGAATCGACCACATCAGCACCCGCTTGCGACCGAAGCGATCCGCGTTCGGTCCGGCAATCAGCGCGCCGATCGCCACGCCAAACATGGCGGCACCCAGGATCGGCCCCATTTCCGCGCGGCTGATGCCCCAGTCTTCGATCAGCGCCGGGGCGATAAAGCCCATTACCGCGGCGTCATAACCGTCGAACATGATGATGATGAAACACAGGGATAAAACCACCCATTGATATTTCGATATCGGGCGTTCGTCTATCCACGTTTTCACATCCACGATGGTGTTGTTGCTCATAGGGTACGCTCTCTGTTTTTTTTATTAATATGTGATCGGATTAAAACTTTGAACAAAATTTCACTGACCGGTTAAGCACGGAGAACGGCCGTGAGAGGTTTTTATAAGTATTATTTTATTTATTAAACAGTAAGTTGGTTATTCATTGTTGTGTTTCCTGATAACCAACTTAGGGGCTGCAAAGCATGCTGTCTGCCATAAAATCATTATGCAGGTATGAGTTTTGTTTATAGGGGGCGTGCAGAAAGAGCGGCAGACAGGCTGCCGTCAGGAGAGTTTCATACAAGGGAGGTGAGTCGGGAACGTCCAGCAGGCCAGAATGCTATGCCGGCATATCCCGGAAGCAGTCGTTATCGAGGGTAATTATGGCAATTTTCTGCACCGGGCCACGCATGTTGACCTGAAAGTCGCCGCTGAAACTGATGGCGAGTTTTCCGCCCGGCATCTGTACCGTGACATGGTCATCCACCAGCCCGAGTTTGCGCATCGCGCTGGCTGCCGCGCAACTGCTGCTGCCGGAAGCCAGCGTATAACCCGCGCCGCGCTCCCAGATGCCGATGCTGATATTATTGCGATCAAGAACTTGCGCGAACTGCACGTTGGTACGTTTCGGGAAAATCGCCAGCGTTTCAATCTCTGAGCCGAGTTGCTTTACTAAATCCAGATCCAGTTTGTCCACCCGGATCACGCAGTGCGGATTGCCCATGGATACCAGCGTCGCACTGAGATTATGCCCGCCCGCGACGATGGGTAGCGCGAGAGCTTCATCGCCTTCTACACTGGCGGGTAGAGCGGCTGGCGAGAATTTTGCCTGCCCCATATCCACGATCACCTGATGGGCGCCGTCGGTGACTTCGCAACGTACTTGCCCGCCCGGTGTATTCACCAGAAACGGCTCATGCGCGACGCGGCCAATATCAAACAAATAACGCGCATAAATACGCAGACCGTTGCCGCTTTTCTCAGCTTCTGAACCGTCAGGATTGATAATACGCAGGGAGGGGATATCTGCATCGTCATTGTCGATCAGCAAACCGTCGGAACCGATGCCGTAATGACGATCGCAGATGCGCCGGATTTGCTGGTTACTGAGCAGGGCGGCGACGCGGTGATGGCAGACCAGATAATCGTTACCCAGTCCGTGATAGCGGTGAAAAATCATAATGGCAGCTCCGGAATTATTTATTATTGTTATAAATATCATTAACAGGAAATACCAGAATTTACTTTTAACCCATGTCTGCCATAAAAAAGGAGTTGTTTATGCAGTCTTTTACCGTCCCCGTTGCATCGCAGCCGCTGGCTATCACCACATCGCGACTGATTTTGCGCCAGTGGCAGGATAAAGATTTTGAACCTTTTGCCGCCATGAACGCGGATCCGCAGGTGATGGAATTTTTCCCGTCAGTGCTGGCCCGTGAAAAAAGTGATGAAATGGCGATCCGCTGTCGGGATTTGATCACTGAACGTGGGTGGGGGATCTGGGTGGTTGAGTTACGTGAAACCGGCGAGTTTATGGGCTTCGTCGGGTTGCATACACCGGGATATAACCTGCCGTTCAACCCGTGCGTTGAAGTCGGCTGGCGTTTACGGGCGGATGCGTGGGGACAGGGTTTTTGCACCGAAGCTGCCCGCGCTGCGCTGGATGCCGGGTTTATTCAGCTAGGGCTCAACGAAATTGTGGCATTTACAGCGCTGCCGAATGTCCGCTCACAGGCAGTGATGAAAAAGCTGGGAATGGTGTGCGATCCCGAAGAGAACTTCATGCATCCGGTGATTGAGGAAGGGCACTGGTTGCGGGAACATTGTTTGTATCGGCTAAAACGGGTCTGACTCCCTCCCCTGCGAAGGGGAGGGTTGGGGTGGGGTATTAAAGATAAATCAGTGGGATACGTGACCACGCAGGCCTTTGTTTCAATACTTAAAACCCCCTCCCTGCCTCCCCCTTCGCAGGGGGAGGAGTTGAAACCAAAACTGTACGGCCATTGCAGGGAAAGGATCAAACAACTAACTCTGCATCCTCCCCAGTACCGATGCCCCCACTAATCCGCCGTCGGTCAAAAATTTCCCCGGTATCAGCAACGGTTCTGCATAAGTGTGCAGCACCCCCCCGCGTACTTTCACATCCAGTGCGGCGATAAGTTCTTTTGCCGAGGCCAGCCCGCCGCCCGCGACGATACGGGAAGGGCCGAGGATGTTGACCAGCAGCGCCAGCGGTTCGGCGACCAGTTCCAGCCAGGCATTCACGGTCAGCGAACAGTCGGGATGCCCGTTTAGCCAGCCGGTGACAATCTCCAGACTGGTATTTTGCTGGCTGTGAAAATGCTGATGCAAACGTTCCATGCCACGCGCACCGCCGAGCATATCGAGGCAGCCAGTCTGGCCGCAGCCACATTTCAGGCGCGGAACGGCGTATTTTTTGTTGTCAATCGTCAGTTCTGTGCGGGTAATCGCCCCGTGTCCCCATTCGCCGGTGACGCCGCCGTGACCGCGGACGAGCTGGCCGTTGATCACCAGTCCTCCGCCGACGCCGGTACCTAAAATAATCGCCGCCACGACGGACTGATGTTGTGCGTTACCGGCATGGGCTTCAGCGAGGGCAAAACAATCTGCATCGTTGGCGGCGGTGACCGGGCGGTCCAGAGCAGCACTGAGATCTTGCGCCAGAGAATGTCCGGTGAACGCGGGAATGTTGGTGGCCAGCATTTCGCCGGTTTGGGGGGAGACCAGCCCGGCGGTGGAAATCGCCAGTGGTGTGCCAGCCGGTAAATCAGCACCATACGTGTCGATCAGATTTTGCATGGCGTTAACGAAATCATTCCATGAGGCAACGGGTGTCGGCACTTTGCCGCATTCTTCCACTTCGCCGGAATAACGTGAAACACCAAATTTAATAAATGAACCGCCGATATCGGCGCAAAAAACTGCAGAACTCATGAGCGTGTGTCCAGTAAATCTCGCAGTCCGTCGCCCAGTACGTTAAAACCAAGCACGGTCAGCATAATGGCCAGACCGGGGAACAGCGAAAGGTAAATATTAATGCCGAGGAAGTTCCGGCCATCGCTCATCATGGTACCCCATTCCGGCATCGGCGGCTGCACGCCAAGCCCCAGAAATGACAGACTGGCGGCGGCGAGAATCACTGTGCCGGCAGTCAGCGTCGATTGCACGATAATCGGCCCGATGGCATTGCGCAAAATGTAATGCACGATAATACGGTAATTTGATAAACCCAGCGCCTGCGCGGCTTCCACGTATTCCATCTGCTTTAAACCGAGCGTCAGGTTACGGCTGAGGCGTGCATATACCGGAATGGCAAATAATGAAATCGCGATCAGCAAGTTCACCAGCCCGCCGCCGAGAATACTGACCACCAGAATGGCCAGCACGATGCCCGGAAAAGCAAACAGCATGTCCATAAACCACATGATGATCATGTCGGTATAACGGCCCGCCATGCCGGCGATAATTCCCAGCGGAATGCCGATAATCATTGCCAGCCCGACGCTCAGTACCACTTCGATAATCGAAATCCGCGCACCATAAATCACTCTGGCGAAGATATCGCGGCCATAATCATCCGTACCGAACCAGTGACTTGCATTCGGAGAAAGCAGGGTATCAATCAGGTCTTGTGCGTAAGGATCGTGACGGGTGATCAATGGCGCAAACAAGCCCATCAGCACGATCAGGCTGACAATAAATCCCCCGAGAGCCACGGCCGGATGACGCCATAACCAGCGGAACAACCGCAACGTGCGCGGTTTGCGACGGGGTAATTGCGTGATAATGGCAGACATTAATCGAACCTTATTTTTGGATTCAGGAAAGCAATCAGTAATTCACCGAGCAGGTTCATTACCACCACGCCGCAGACGGCGACCAGCGCCACGCCCTGAATGACCGGATAATCGCGATAACGCACGGAATCCACCAGCAGGCGACCAATGCCCGGCCAGTTAAAGACGGATTCGGTGACGACTGCGCCGCCAATCAGGCTGCCGAAATTGAGCGCCACAATAGTGACAATCGGGATCAGCGCATTGCGAAACGCATGGCTGCAATACACGGTAGTGGCGGACAAACCTTTGGCGCGCGCGGTGCGGATATAATCTTCCGACAAGACATCCAGCATGCTGGAACGCGTCATGCGCGCCATCACCGCCATGGGTAAAACCGCCAGCGTCACGGAAGGCAGAATGTAGCTTTTCCATGATGTCGCGCCGAGCAGCGGCAGCCAGCCGAGATTGACCGAAAAAGTATTCATTGCCATCAGCCCCAGCCAGAAGTTGGCGATGGACGCGCCGGCAATCGCCAGTAACATCACGCCAAAATCCGGCCAGCGGTTGCGGTAAACCGCGCCTATCATGCCCGCCGGAACGCCAACCGCTACAGCCAGAAAGTACGCCAGCACCGCCAGCATCAGGGTATACGGCATTCGTTCCCCGATTTCCTGCGTGACCGGCTGCTGCGACTGTAGCGAGATGCCGAGATTGCCATGCAACACATCACCGGCAAAATGCAGATATTGCGTCACCAGCGGCTGATCCAGCCCGAGACGAACGCGCATGGCATCGACCGCTTCCTGTGTCGCTTCAGGCCCGGCCATCAGACGCGCCGGATCGCCCGGCAGCGCGCGGATGGACACAAAAATCAGCATCGACACCCCGATCAGGATGACCGGGAAGGCGATGAGCTTTTTGGCAAGATAGGCTTTCATGGCTATTTTCCACTGTAGATACTGCGGTTATTTTTTCTGTGCATCTTTCACCACAATTTGTCCACCCGGGATCATCGTGACACCTGAAATATTCGTGCCGGTGGCGTACAAATCATTCTGGTAATACAACAGCACCTGCGGTGCCTGTTGGTTAATTTCTTTCTGGGCGTCAACGTAAATCGCGTTGCGGGTGTTTTCATCCAGCGTTGAGGCGGCTTTGTCTAACATGTCGTCCAGTTTCGGGTCACTGAAGAAGCCCAGATTTGCGCCGCCGGGTGCGAAGCTTTTGCTGTAATACAGCGGACGGAGTTGCAGATCTGCGCCGTTGGCGCCGGAAGACCAGGAAGCCAGCACCGCACCGGTGTTATCGGCTTTTTTACCGGCCTGATCGGCAAACGCGGCTTTAGTCCACACGCCGCTTTCCATGATCCGCACGTCAAGTTTCACGCCGATTTTCGCCCACATGCTTTGCAGCACCTGACCGATACGGGCGTCCTGGCCCTGTACGGCAATCGACATCGTGAAACCGTCAGCCACACCGGCTTCTTTGAGCAGGGCTTTGGCTTTTGCCAGATCCAGCGGATACGGGTTCAGTGTTTTGTCATAACCGGCGGTCACCGGTGCCAGCGGGGAATTCGCCGGTTGTGCGAAACCGGACATGATGGCGCGCACCAGTCCGTCGCGGTCGGTGGCATAGTTCAGTGCCTGACGGACGCGGACGTCACTCAGCGGTTTAAGGTCGGTATTCAGCGCAACCCAGAACACGGCGGCACCCGGGCTTTCATGCAAACTGAATTTAGGATTATTTTTCAGTACGCGGGCAAATTGTGGCGGCACAGGGTTGATGACGTCGGTTTCACCCGCCTGCAACGCCATGTTCATGACCGAAGGCTCAGCGCTCCAGGTCCATTTAATGTCGTCCGGCCCGGCGGCTTTATCACCCCAGTAACCCGGATATTTTTCTTCCAGCACGAATTCGCCGGTTTTGTACTGCACCATTTTGTACGGTCCGGTGCCGACCGCTTTGCTGTCCAGCGTACCGGTTTTATCCGCTGCAGGGCTGACCATCAGACAGGCGCCGGTAGTCAGTAAATTCAGGAAGGCGGGATAGGGTTTTTTCAGTTTGAAGACAACGGTGGAATCGTCGGTTTTGGTGACGCTGTCAAGGAAAGTACGCAGACGTCCGCTGGCGGCCAGCCCGCGTTTGGTATCGAGATGGCGGGCAAAGTTGGCGACAACAGCGTCAGCGTTAAACGGTGTACCGTCGTGGAAAGTGACGCCACTGCGCAGTTTGAAGGTCCACACCAGCCCGCTTTCATCGCTGCTCCACGAGGTCGCCAGCGCCGCTTCCGGTTTGAGTTGCGGCGACATACGCAGCAGACCTTCATACATTGGATCCAGTACCGTGCCGGTAAAGGTCGCGGTCTGGTTGCCCGGATCCATACTGCGCGGCGCTTCGTTTTGCATCACGTTCAGCGTGGCGGCAAACACCGGCAGCGAAAACGCGGCGAGAAGGGCGCTGCTCAGCAGCGTTAACGGTAAGGGACGCCGGATATAACGGGTAATCTTCATGTTCTGCCCTCTGCGTGAAAAATCGGATTAAGTGGCTCTGGCTCAGTCTGCCGGTTGAGTAAAACGCCGGTTTTAATGACAGTTTGTTTTAACAAAGAGATTTAACAAATAGTTCATATGAAATACTTATATCGGAACATTTAGTTTAATTTGTGAACTAATTGGCATTGATATATCCATTTCTACCGTTTAATGTCAATGCAGATGAGCGAAAACTGAGAGCGCCAAAACGAATATGCTAACAACTTTGCAACGTCAGATTTTGGGCGCAGTGAATGCCGCAGGCGGTTTAAGCCGTACCGAACTGGCGCAGTCCTCAGGAATGAGTAAAGCGGCTATCGGCGGCGTGGTACGCGAGATGATCGAGGCCGGTTTTCTGCATGAGGCAGAAACGGTGCCGGGCAGCGGACAGGGGAGACCGTCGGTACGTCTGGTCGTGCATCCTGACGGCGCGTGGTTTGCCGGTGTTTCTTTGCTGCAAAATCCGGCGCAAATGGCCCTGATCAATCTGCATGGCGAAATACTTTCGCGGGTGTCTTTTGCTGCTGATGCGGATCCGCAACAACTGGCAGCCAATATCGCCAGCGCCTTACCGGCGTTACTCGAGCCTCATCCCGAGGCGGCAAAAAAGCTGGTCGGGCTGGGCGTGACGCTATCGGGTCTTATTGATGAGCATCAGTCAACCTGCGTGCAGTCGGCGTTGCTGGGCTGGCGGGATGTGCCGCTGGCCAGGCTGATTTCGCAGGCGACAGGCATGGACGTGGCTATTGAAAATGACGCCAAAGCGCTGGCGGTAAGCGAGAAAAGTTTTGGTCAGGCGCGTGATCTGAGCAGCTTTACGCTGGTCAGCCACGGAGCGGGGATTGGCAGCGCGCATTTCATCGCCGGGCAATTGCATCGTGGTTTACACGGCGGTGCAGGGGAGATCGCGCACTGCACGCTGGAGCTGAACGGTTCACCATGCCGCTGCGGCAAGCGCGGTTGTCTCGACACGCTGGCCTCCCTCAATGCTATTGCGGAAATGGCCAAAGCTGAAGGGCTGGATGCTTCCACGATCGGCGGGCTGGAACAACTGGCGATGCAGGGCCAGACGGCGGCAATCCGTATTTTGCACCGTGCCGGTTCTGCGCTGGGCCTGGCGATATCGCATCTGATTCAAATCAATGACCCGGACCTGATCCTGATTGCCCATCAGGATGCCGATTTTTCCGGGCTGTTCGGCACGGTTGTACATCAGTCTGTTGAAGCCAATGTGTTGCCGGGCAACGCCGGTAAAACACCGGTTCGTACTTTTACCCTAAACGACGACACCTGGGCGCGCGCGGCGGCGAGTATAGCCGCACATCGCTTTCTGGTTGGTCTGAAGCCTGTCTGAGGAATGAGCAACATGCGTATAGCGGTCAGCGGTATCCATATTGAATGCAGCACTTACAATCCGGTGCTTAACGAGGAAAAGGATTTCACCGTCGTGCGTGATGCGCAGTTACTGGCATCACCGCGCTTTCGTTTTTTGCAGGACTATCCTGCGACGTTTTTACCGACAATTCACGCCCGTGCTATTGCCGGTGGTCCGGTAGCGCGTGCGACGTACGATAAATTCAAAGCGGAAATGCTGGCGGGTCTGGAGGCGCGAAAACCGTTCGACGGTTTGTATCTGGCGATGCACGGCGCGATGTATGTTGAAGGGCTGGAGGATGCCGAAGGTGACTGGATTGCCGCGGCGCGTAAAGCCGTCGGGCCGGATTGCCCGATCAGCGTCAGTTATGATCTGCATGGCAACGTGTCACAACGCATTATTGACGCCATTGATATGTTTTCGACCTACCGCACTGCGCCGCATATTGATGTGGAGGAAACCATGCGCCGTTCTGTCGCCATGCTGGTAAAGCATCTGCAAACCGGCGTAAAACCGACGCTGCTGTGGGTGCCGGTACCGGTGGTGTTACCCGGCGAGCGCACCAGTACGGAAGATGAACCGGCGAAAAGTTTGTACGCCCGTTTGCCGGAAATGGATGAAGTTGACGGCGTATGGGACAGCTCACTGATGGTGGGTTATGTGTGGGCGGATGAGCCGCGTGCGACGGCGGCGGTGATCATGACCGGCACCGACCGTACTGGGCTGGAGCAGCAGGCCACTCAACTGGCACAGGCTTACTGGGACGCACGGGAAGATTTTGTGTTCGGCTGCGAAACCGACACCGTTGAGGCCTGTGTGAAAAAAGCGATTGCCAGTGAAACGCGGCCGGTGGTGCTGGCGGATTCCGGCGATAATCCGACAGGTGGCGGTGTCGGTGACCGCGCGGATGTGTTGCAGGAACTGATCAAACAGTATGCGCAGAATACCATTGTGGCCGGGATTGCTGATGCACCGGCAACCGATGCGGCATTCAATGCCGGTGTCGGGTCAATACTGACGCTGACACTTGGCGCGTCGCTCGATCATTCCAGCCCGCAGGTGAAAGGTGAATTTGAAGTCGTCTTTCTGCTTGACGCACTGGCACCGGCTGACCGTCAGGCCGTGCTGCGCATTGGCGGAATTGATGTGGTGGTGTCGGCGCGCCGCCGCCCGTATCACAACATCAGCGACTTTACCGTGCTGGAACTGGATCCGCATACCGCGGACATTGTTGTCGTGAAATCCGGCTATCTGTCACCGGAACTGGCACCGATTGCCAGCCCGAACCTGATGGCGCTGTCGAATGGCGTGGTCGATCAGTTTGTCGAACGCCTGCCACGCCATCGCAAACCGCGTAAAACTTTCCCGTTTGACCGTGACTTCAGCTACGTGCCGCAGGTGCAGCTTTCCTCCAGGAGCAAATGAAATGACCCCGACCACCGGACAACCGGAAAACCGTCAGCCCGTGCTGAGCGTGAAACATCTCACTACCTCGTTTCGCGGCGAAGACGACTGGCTGCCGGTGGTACGCGATTTGTCGTTTGATGTCTATCCCGGCGAAACGCTGGCGATCGTCGGCGAATCCGGTTCGGGAAAAAGCGTGACGTCGTTGTCGGTGATGCGCTTGCTGAAAGCACAAAGCAGCCGGATTGAGGGTGAAGTCTGGCTGAATCAGCGCAGTTTGCTGGCGCTTTCGGATAAGCAGATGCGTGATATTCGCGGCAACGACATGGCGATGATTTTCCAGGAGCCAATGACGTCGCTCAATCCTACATTCAGTATCGGCAGGCAAATCGCCGAAAGTCTCAAACGGCACCGGGGCATGTCATCTTCCGAAGCGCGGGCAGAAACTCTGCGGTTGCTGGAAAAAGTCCGTATTCCCAATGCAACCAAAAGGTTTGATGAATATCCCCATCAGTTTTCCGGCGGCATGCGCCAGCGCGTGATGATCGCCATGGCGCTGGCGCTGAAACCGAAATTACTGATTGCTGACGAACCCACGACCGCGCTGGATGTGACCATTCAGGGACAGATTCTGGATTTGATCAAGACGTTGCAGGAAGAAGAAGGGATGGCGGTGTTGTTTATCACGCACGATATGGGCGTGGTGGCGGAAATCGCTGACCGCACGCTGGTGATGTATCGTGGTGAAGCGGTGGAAAGCGGGGTGACGGAGGATATTTTCCATCGCCCGCAACATCCTTATACCCGTGCTTTGCTGGCCGCCGTGCCGAAACTCGGGTCGATGCAGGGGCGTGACTGGCCGTTGCGTTTTCCGCAAATCAATCTGCAAACCGGTGAGGCAAGCGTGCCGGGGGAAGTGGCAGGAACGGTCGCTTCGGGGCTGACGCCATTGCTCTCGGTGAAAAATCTCAGCGCACGTTTCCCGGTGTATGGCGGCATCTTCAACCGTCAGGTCGGTGCGGTACATGCGGTAGAAAACATCAGCTTTGATTTATTCCAGGGTGAAACGCTGTCGCTGGTGGGGGAATCCGGTTGCGGAAAATCCACTACCGGCCGCGCGGTAACACGGCTGCTGAAACCACACAGCGGCGCGATTGATTTCGACGGTTTTGATGTGATGAATCTGGGCAAGCGCGATATTTTACAGATGCGGCAGCGGATTCAGATGATATTCCAGGATCCGTTTGCCAGCCTGAATCCGCGTATGCGTATTGGTGACGCGCTGATTGAACCGATGCTGCAACATAAACTGCATAACCGCAGCGATGCAAAAGAGAAAGCCGCGTCGTTACTGCAAAAAGTCGGACTGTCGCCGGACATGCTGCGCCGCTTTCCGCACGAGTTTTCCGGTGGTCAGCGCCAGCGGATTTGTATTGCGCGCGCGCTGACGCTCGATCCGAAAGTGATTGTCGCGGATGAATCGGTATCCGCGCTGGATGTGTCGGTGAAAGCGCAGGTGGTGAATTTGCTGCTCGATTTGCAGGAAAGCATGAATCTGTCGTACCTGTTTATTTCGCATGATATGGCGGTGGTCGAGCGGGTGAGTCATCGCGTGGCGGTGATGTATCTCGGGGAGATTGTGGAGATTGGCCCGCGTGCGGCGATATTCGATAATCCCCAGCATGCCTATACGCGAAAACTGATGGCGTCAGTGCCGGTGCCGGATCCGTCGCGCAGAATGCTTAAGCGGCAAATGCAGGTCGATGAGCTGAAAAGCCCGGTGCGCGATAACGGCTATATTCCGCCGCAAAGGCAATATCAGGAAGTCTCAGCAGGGCATTTTGTTCAGGTTTGATAGTTAACGGCCCGAACCTTCGTGTCGAAGATTCTTCATCCTTCCCGATTTGAGTTTTTATTTAGTTTGGGATTTTTCGGAAGGGGCGGTTGCATATAGAAGATGGTGGTGGGGGAAGGATTACTCGGCCACTGGCCTCGCCCTGCGGGTCGTTGCTGCGCAACGCTGTCTCGCTTCGCTCGGCTCGAACCTTCGTGTCGAAGATTCTTCATCCTTCCCGATTTGAGTTTTTATTTAGTTTGGGATTTTTCGGAAGGTGCGATTGCACATAGAAGATGGTGGTGGGGGAAGGATTACTCGGCCACTGGCCTCGCCCTGCGGGTCGTTGCTGCGCAACGCTGTCTCGCTTCGCTCGGCTCGAACCTTCGTGTCGAAGATTCTTCATCCTTCCCGATTTGAGTTTTTATTTAGTTTGGGATTTTTCGGAAGGTGCGATTGCACATAGAAGATGGTGGTGGGGGAAGGATTACTCGGCCACTGGCCTCGCCCTGCGGGTCGTTGCTGCGCAACGCTGTCTCGCTTCGCTCGGCTCGAACCTTCGTGTCGAAGATTCTTCATCCTTCCCGATTTGAGTTTTTATTTAGTTTGGGATTTTTCGGAAGGTGCGGTTGCACATAGAAGATGGTGGTGGGGGAAGGATTCGAACCTTCGAAGTCGATGACGGCAGATTTACAGTCTGCTCCCTTTGGCCGCTCGGGAACCCCACCACAACTTTTGTGGCATTTACTACATACTTCTTGGCCAAAACCATCATGTGCTACATGGATGATTTTTGTCGCTGCAGCGGTTAGCTGCGAACGGGGCGCATAATACCAAATGATTCGAAGGTGTAAAGCGCTGAAAGCGATAATAAAGTTCGTTTGCGGATTTTTTGCGCTTAACGGTGCTTCTCTGAGCGAAAAGCACCGTCAGAAGGCGGATTACAGAATGACAGTGCGGTTGCCGTAAACAAAGACACGCTGCGCCAGCACGCGATATAAGGCACGGCTGAGCACGTTTTTCTCAACGTCCCGACCGGCGCGCATCATATCTTCCGCCGTATAAGTATGATCGACGTTAATCACGTCCTGCATGATGATCGGACCTTCATCCAGGTTGTCATTCACGTAGTGCGCGGTAGCACCAATCAGTTTCACGCCGCGCTCATACGCCTGATGATACGGGCGGGCGCCAATAAATGCCGGCAGGAATGAGTGGTGAATGTTGATCACCTGATGCGGATAATGCTGCACAAAGCCCGGCGTCAGCACGCGCATGTATTTAGCCAGCACCACATAATCAGGCTGATACTGGTCGATTTGCGCAATCATTGCGCTGTCGTGCTGTTCGCGGGTCAGGCCGTCATGACTGACCAGATGGAACGGAATATCAAAACGCTCGACCAGCGTTTGCAGAGTGTCGTGATTACCGATCACCGCAGCGATTTCGACATCCAGACCGCCGTAAGCCGCTTTCATCAGCAGATCGCCCAGACAATGGGCTTCTTTGGTGACCAGGATAACAATGCGGCGGCGTCCGGTGCTGTTGAGTTCGCGCACGGAACCCGCAGGCAGCGCGCTGTCAAGATCGGCCAGCAGCGTGGTGTCGTTGAAAATCCCTTCCAGCTCGGTACGCATAAAGAAGCGTCCGGTGCGGTGATCGACGAATTCGTTGTTTTGCACGATATTAAGTTCGTGCTTGTAGCAAATATTGGTAATTTTGGCGATCAGACCTTTTGCGTCAGGGCAAATGGTGCGTAATACCTTGGTTTGTACGTTCTGTTGCGGCATGAGGTTGTGGATCCTGTCCAAGACTTAAAATAATACGGTTGAATTATTTACCGCAGCACTTCTTATATTTTTTACCCGACCCGCACGGGCAGGCGTCGTTGCGGCCTGTCTGCGGTTTAATTCCGTCGATATAGTACCAGCGTTCGTTCAAACGAAGAAATCGTGAACGCTCATGGATCAGATGAATATGTTCGTCGCCGGTTTCGGTAAATCGTGCAGCAAACTCAACGAAACCTTCATCAGCATTGCGTCCCTCTGACTGCGCGATCACCTGTAAACCTTGCCAGTGCGTACTGGTAAAGCCTTCCTGTAAACTCTCACGCCAGCGCCCGGGTTGACAATCCGGATGCCAGGTGGCGATCAGATAACTCGCATTTTTCAGGACGTAGGCGGTGTAGCGCGAGCGCATCAGCGCAGACGGTGTCGGCACCACTTTACACTCAGCGATGTATGGCTGGCAGCACTCTTCGAAAGAAAGGTTGCTGCAGCATGGGCAAAGTTCTGACACGGAAACTCCTGAATTGCAGGGCTTATAAATTTAACAACGCAGGTTGCGCTATTGAATGCACCAAACCGATATGTTACCTAACAAACTCGCCGGGTGACAACGCGCTTGCCCGTTGATTCTAATGCTATGCGCAATATAAGGTCATCAGATGAGCAGAAAAGTCACCATTGGTCTTGCCCTTGGCTCGGGAGCCGCGAAAGGGTGGGCGCACATTGGCGTGATTAATGCCCTGAAGGAAATGGATATCGACGTTGATGTCGTCGCCGGTTGTTCGGTTGGCGCACTGGTCGGCGCGGCCTACGCCAGTAACAGATTGCCTGCAATAGAAAGCTGGGTTCGCTCGTTCAGTTACTGGGATGTGCTGCGACTGATGGACTTTTCGTGGAAGCGCGGAGGATTGCTGCGTGGAGAGCGTGTGTTCAATGCCGTGGGGCAGTTGATCCGCATTGATGAGTTTGAAAAGTGCTCGAAGAAGTTTGGCGCAGTCGCCACCAATCTGAGTACCGGTCGCGAATTGTGGCTGACAAAAGGGGACTTGCATGAGGCTATCCGCGCCTCGTGCAGTATGCCCGGCCTGCTGGCACCGGTCTGGCACAACGGTTACTGGCTGGTTGATGGGGCGGTGGTGAATCCGGTGCCCATTTCGCTGACTCGCGCACTTGGCGCTGATATCGTTATCGCCGTTGATCTCCAGCACGACGCGCATCTGATGCAGCAGGATTTGCTGACGGTACAACCGACCGGCGAAGCACTGGATACTGAGAAAGAAGTGAGCTGGCGTGACAGAATACGTCAGCGTTTAACCCGTCCAAATGCCAGAAAACCCAACGTCAGCCCCTCGGCGATGGAAATTATGTCAACGTCCATTCAGGTGCTGGAAAACCGCCTCAAACGTAATCGCATGGCAGGCGACCCGCCGGATGTGTTGATCCAGCCTTATTGCCCGCAAATTTCGACGCTGGACTTCCATCGGGCAGAAGAAGCGATCGAGGCAGGCCGTCTTGCCGTTGAAAAACAGAGAGAGCAATTGCTACCCCTGATTAAAAATAGACAGTTCTGAATGGCTTAAAATGTGTTTGGCCTAATCTGACAATTCTGCCAAGCAAAAACAGGCTTTATGAGCCACTATTAGAATAAGAAATTCTGGGGGACCCTGATGGACAAGCCACTTACAAGCAAGCATATTCTCATCGTTGAAGACGAAGCCGTCTTCCGATCCATACTTGCTGGCTATGTAAGTTCCCTCGGTGCGACATTTACGGAAGCCGAAAATGGCCTTGAGGCTTTGTCTCTGGTCGAAGATTACCCGCCTGACCTGATTCTCTGCGATTTGGCGATGCCTGAGATGGGCGGGATGGAGTTCGTCGAAAACCTGCGATTACAGGGAAATAAAATCCCTGTTCTGGTGATTTCCGCCACGGATAAAATGACCGACGTTGCATCAATGCTGCGACTCGGCGTGGAAGACGTTCTTCTCAAACCGATCAGCGATCTCAACCGGTTACGCGAAGCGCTGCTTTCGTCTTTATACCCGAAGCTTTTTTCATCACAGGCGATGGAGGAAAGTTCGCTGGTTCAGGACTGGGAGGCGCTGTGCCGTAATCCTAATGAAGCACAGCGTTTGTTGCAGGAATTACAGCCACCGGTTCAGCAGAGGCTGGCGCATTGCCGCATCAACTACCGGCAACTGACATCAGCGGAAAGTCCGGGACTGGTGCTGGATATCGCCGCGCTTTCCTCCAAAGATCTCGGTTTCTATTGTCTGGACGTGACCCGTGCCAACGAAAATGGCGTACTGGCGGCGTTATTGTTGCGGGCTATTTTTAACAGCTTATTACGTGAGCACTTAAGTAATCAGCATCAGCGGTTGCCACAAATGTCGACGCTGCTTAAACAGGTCAACCATTTATTCAAGCAGGCAAATCTCGAAGGACAATTCCCGTTGCTGCTTGGTTATTATCATGCCGGGTATAAGAATCTCATTCTGGTTTCTGCGGGATTACATGCCAACGTGAATACCGGCACCAATATGATTCAGCTCAGCAATGGTGTGCCGCTCGGCACCACTGGCGCAACATACTCCAATCAAATCAGTCAGAAATGTGATGCCTGGCAATGTCAGGTCTGGGGTTCGGGTGGTCGTCTGAGATTAATGCTGTCTGTTGATTGAGCAAATTTATTACTATTGATAATAATTTATTAATAATCCTGAGCATTTTTCCCACACGTTTTTTTGTCTTCCCACTTTATTTCAATCTTCTAAGATGTATCTCAATGCAAAATATGCCTTTGCAGGCGCACTTGCGGCTGAAACTGGTATAATCCGTTCCGGTAAATTTGGCTGTCTATTTTACATTGTTTAAAATAACAAATAGGAATTCGCTGATGAAAGTAACAGTTTTTGGTATCGGTTACGTCGGACTTGTTCAGGCGGCGGTTCTTGCTGAAGTTGGGCATGAAGTTTTGTGTATCGATGTAGATGCAAAGAAAGTAGAAAACCTGAAAAACGGGCAGATCCCAATTTTTGAACCGGGCCTGACACCGCTGGTTCAGAGCAACTATGAAGCAGGGCGCTTGCTTTTCAGCACCAATGCGGCTGACGGTGTAGCGCATGCAACGGTACAATTTATCGCGGTGGGTACGCCACCGGATGAAGACGGTTCCGCTGATCTGAAATATGTGACTGCCGTGGCGCGTACGATTGCTGAGTACATGACCGAACCTAAAGTGGTCATCGATAAATCCACCGTTCCGGTCGGTACTGCGGACAAGGTCCGTGCAGTAATGACCGAGAAACTCAAAGAACGTGGTGCAGATATCAACTTTGATGTGGTATCAAACCCTGAATTCCTCAAAGAAGGTGCAGCAGTCGCAGACTGTATGCGACCTGAACGTATTGTCATCGGTACTGATAACCCGGATGCTATTGATCCGATCCGTGAACTTTACGAACCTTTCAATCGTAATCACGATCGTATGATCCTGATGGATATCCGCAGTGCAGAGCTGACCAAATATGCCGCTAACTGTATGCTGGCGACCAAAATCAGTTTCATGAATGAAATGTCTAATCTGGCAGAAATGCTCGGTGCGGATATCGAGAAAGTCCGCCAGGGCATCGGTTCTGATTCACGCATTGGCTACCACTTTATCTACCCTGGCTGCGGCTACGGCGGTTCGTGTTTCCCTAAAGACGTCCAGGCGTTGATCCGTACTGCTGAGCATATTGGCTATCAGCCTAAATTGTTGCAGGCGGTAGAACAGGTCAATTACCAGCAAAAATATAAATTGCCTGCTTTCATTCAGCGCCATTTTGGCGATGACCTGAAAGGGAAAACCTTTGCACTGTGGGGGCTGTCATTTAAGCCTAATACCGATGATATGCGTGAAGCATCGAGTCGCGTATTAATGGAACAACTCTGGGCTGCAGGCGCGAAAATCAAAGCCTATGATCCTGAGGCGATGAATGAAACGCAGCGGATCTATGGTCACCGTGATGATCTGGAATTGATGGGCACCAAAGAAGCGGCATTGCACAATGCTGATGCGTTGATTATTTGTACGGAGTGGCAGAATTTCCGTGCCCCTGATTTTGATGTGATCAAAAAAGCATTAAAAGAGCCGGTTATCTTTGATGGTCGTAATTTATTCGATCCTGAACGTTTGGAGAAACGCGGATTTACTTACTACGGCATAGGTCGTGGCGCATCAATCAATCCGGTTCTGTAAGGAGTTTTCATGAAATATCTGGTCACTGGCGCAGCGGGCTTTATTGGGTTCTATGTGTCACAACGTTTGTTGTCTGCAGGTCATTCCGTTATCGGCATTGATAATCTGAATGACTACTATGACGTCAATCTGAAACTTGCCCGCCTTGCTCAGCTGGAAAATAAAGTCGGCTTTGAATTTATTAAGCTGGACTTAGCTGATCGTGAGGGTATGGCCGCATTGTTTGCGGAACAGCGTTTTGAACGGGTTATCCATTTAGCCGCGCAGGCGGGTGTCCGATATTCAATCGAAAATCCTCTGGCTTATGCGGATGCCAACCTCATAGGATTTGTTAATGTTCTGGAAGGTTGTCGTCATAATAAAGTCGGACATTTGCTTTATGCCTCTTCCAGTTCAGTTTATGGACTGAACAAAAAACAGCCTTTTTCAACGGATGATTCTGTGGATCATCCTGTTTCGCTGTATGCCGCAACGAAAAAGGCTAATGAATTAATGGCTCACACTTATTCACATCTTTATAAGATCCCTACGACCGGATTACGTTTCTTCACCGTATATGGCCCGTGGGGACGCCCGGACATGGCATTGTTTAAGTTCACCAAAGCAATACTTGCCGGGCAGAATATCGATGTTTATAACCATGGCGAAATGCGTCGTGATTTTACTTATATCGATGATATCGCCGAAGCCATTGTTCGTTTACAGGATGTTATTCCACAATCTGATCCGGACTGGACTGTAGAAGGTGGCTCTCCTGCCAGCAGTTCTGCACCTTATAGTGTTTATAATATTGGCAACAGCAACCCCGTGAAACTGATGACGTATATCAGTGCGCTGGAGAAGGCGTTGGGAATGGTTGCGGGTAAGAATATGCTGCCAATGCAGCCAGGCGATGTACACGAGACCAGCGCAGACACATCACCGCTGGCTAAGGCGATTGACTTCAAGCCTGAGACACCTGTAGAGCAAGGCGTACAGCGCTTTGTGGACTGGTATCGCGACTTTTATCAGGTTTGATTTTGTATTTCTTGCTAAAGGCTGCTGACGCAGCCTTTTTTTATGGAATCAGTTAAATCTTATAGATGTTTATTGAACAGGTTGTATCAATCTGTTTTATCAGTTTTGTATTTGCGGTACGCCTGTTACAGCGTAATAAAAACAAAAAGCCCATCAGAGTGATGGGCTTTTTAGCATTAACAGTAACGTTAATCAGGGCAATTACAGCAGGAAATCGTCCAGTGATTTACCTTGCTCTTCGATTGCTTTCTTGATTACAGCTGGAGTACGACCCTGGCCAGTCCAGGTTTTGTTTTCGCCGTTCTCATCAACGTATTTGTATTTAGCCGGGCGTGCTGCACGTTTTGCTTTACCAGTCGCTTTAGTCGCAGCCATTGTCTGCAGCAATTCATTAGGATCAATACCGTCCGCAATCAGCATTTCGCGGTATTGTTGCAGTTTACGGGTGCGCTCTTCAATCTCAGCAGCTGCCTGAGAATCTTCTTCGCGACGCTCGTTCACAACAACTTCTAATTTTTCCAGCATCTCTTCCAGAGTTTCCAGAGTGCATTCTCTTGCTTGCGCACGCAGAGTACGGATGTTGTTCAGAATCTTTAATGCTTCGCTCATTATACTAGTCTCAAATTATATTGGTGGGGGGCGTTTGGCTAATAATAGAATGCTCTTCTGTATTCTGCAATAGCGAATTTGTTTGCTTGACCTTAATTTACGCATTTAAAGCAAATAATGTTTATCCGCAGAGAAATATAGCCAGGTCGCTTAGCGCTATTAATCTGGGGATGATAACCCTAATTTCAATCCTCTGTTGAGGATTGTTGATGCTTTGTGTAAGTGTTTTTTTAAGTCAGCGAGAGTTCACAAAATTAAAGGATCCGTGAAGTCATGTAATGTAAGGATATGGAAAGGCTTGAGAGATGAAGCACAAGATCAGAAAAATGATTCTTTGCCGGTAGCATTTCAATTGTCTTTTTTAATGTATAGACAAACTCTTACTCTGCAATGCAGACATATAAACTGCGCTTTCATTGCGGGTATTCTGCCGTGTCAGCAGGCCATAATTATCTCATGTCGTATAATTTTTATTGTAAGCCTCTGTGATTTCTTTACCGGGAATGAATGCCCGCCCGTGTCAGATATCAGTGCCACTCTCCGGTTGTTATAGTCTGCCAGGCATGTGATACAATACATGCCGAAAATTTATGCCATCCATTACTTTATGGGATCACTTCTTTATGGCTCAGCTTTATTTCTATTACTCGGCGATGAATGCCGGTAAGTCCACCTCGTTGCTGCAATCTTCATATAATTATCAAGAACGTGGTATGCGCACGCTGGTGTTAACAGCAGAACTCGATAACCGGTATGGTCAGGGTAAAGTCAGTTCGCGAATCGGCTTGTCGTCTCCTGCAGAGCTTTACAACACAGAGACAGAACTCTTCAATCTGGTGGCTCAGGAGAACCGCACACAGCGTTTGAGTTGCGTTCTGATTGATGAGTGCCAGTTTCTCACCAAAGCTCAGGTATCGCAGCTGACGGACGTTGTGGACGATCTGGATGTGCCTGTACTTTGCTATGGTCTGAGAACGGATTTTCGTGGAGAACTTTTTGAGGGCAGTGAATATCTGCTGGCCTGGGCGGATAAACTGGTTGAGCTTAAAACCATCTGCCATTGTGGTCGCAAAGCCAACCGCAACCTGAGACTGGATGAGAACGGTAACGCCTTACATGATGGCGCACAGGTCGTTATTGGCGGTGATGAAAGTTATGTTTCGGTCTGCCGTAAGCATTACAAAGAAGCGATGGCTGCGTTTGATGGCAGGGATGAAAGTAAGACTCTCTAAGTCATGAGCGCTGACTAAGTTCGATGAGCCAGAGTTGAATGATAAATCGCGAATTCGGACCATAAAAAAACCCGCCTTTCAGCGGGTTTTTTACTATGAGTATCTCAGCAGATTATTTTTTGCTGGTTTTCTTTTCAGCTTTTGGCGCAGGAGCAGCAACTTCTTCTGCTACGTCTTCACTGTATTCACGGCCGTAGTAAGTATCCATCAGAATCTGTTTCAATTCGGCGATCAGCGGGTAACGTGGGTTAGCACCGGTACACTGGTCATCAAACGCATCTTCAGACAGTTTGTCTACTTTAGCCAGGAAGTCAGCTTCCTGAACACCAGCTTCACGAATAGAGGTTGGGATACCCAGTTCCGCTTTGATTTCATCTAACCAGGTCAGCAGTTTCTGGATTTTCTGCGCAGTACGGTCACCAGGAGCGCCCAGACCTAAATGGTCTGCAATTTCTGCGTAACGACGACGCGCTTGCGGACGGTCATACTGACTGAAAGCCGTCTGTTTCGTTGGGTTATCGTTGGCGTTATAACGGATAACGTTTGAAATCAGCATGGCGTTAGCCAGACCGTGCGGAATGTGGAACTCTGAACCCAGTTTGTGGGCCATTGAGTGACAAACCCCAAGGAAGGCGTTAGCAAACGCGATACCCGCGATAGTCGCCGCATTGTGAACACGTTCACGGGCAACCGGGTTTTTAGCGCCATCTTTGTAGCTGGCTGGCAGGTTTTCTTTCAGCAGTTTCAGTGCCTGCAGAGCCTGACCGTCGGAGTATTCGTTCGCCAGTACAGAAACATAAGCTTCCAGTGCGTGAGTGACGGCATCCAGACCACCGAAGGCACACAGTGATTTCGGCATGTTCATGACAAGATTGGCGTCAACGATAGCCATGTCAGGTGTCAGAGCATAGTCAGCCAGTGGGTATTTCTGGCCAGTCGCATCGTCAGTAACAACGGCAAATGGTGTAACTTCTGAACCAGTACCGGAAGTGGTCGTGACGGCGATCATTTTCGCTTTTACGCCCATTTTCGGGAATTTGTAGATACGTTTACGGATATCCATAAAACGCAGCGCCAAATCTTCGAACTGAGTATTCGGGTGTTCATACAGAACCCACATAATCTTCGCAGCATCCATTGGTGAACCACCACCCAGCGCGATGATAACGTCTGGTTTGAAGGAGTTCATCTGCTCAGCACCTTTACGAACAATGCTCAGCGTCGGGTCAGCTTCAACTTCGAAGAATACTTCAGTTTCAATACCATGACCTTTCAGAACGCTGGTGATCTGATCGGCATAGCCGTTATTGAACAGGAAGCGGTCAGTTACGATGAAGGCGCGTTTTGCTCCATCAGTCGCCACTTCTTCCAGTGCGATTGGCAGTGAGCCACGACGGAAGTAGATAGATTTAGGAAGTTTATGCCACAACATGTTTTCTGCTCGCTTCGCTACAGTTTTCTTGTTGATCAAGTGTTTAGGACCGACGTTTTCAGAGATGGAGTTACCACCCCAGGAACCGCAACCCAGCGTCAGAGACGGAGCAAGTTTGAAGTTGTACAGGTCACCGATACCACCCTGTGAAGCCGGGGTGTTGATCAGAATACGTGCGGTTTTCATTTTGTTGCCAAAATAATTCACACGTTCTGGTTGGTTGTCCTGGTCTGTATACAGGCAAGAGGTATGGCCGATACCGCCCATTTCTACCAGTTTCTCTGCTTTAGCGACGGCGTCTTCGAAATTCTTAGCGCGGTACATAGCGAGGGTAGGGGACAGTTTTTCATGCGCAAACGGTTCAGATTCGTCAACAATGGTGACTTCACCGATGAGCACTTTAGTATTCGCAGGCACTTTAATGCCAGCCATTTCAGCAATTTTCACTGCTGGCTGACCTACGATAGCGGCGTTGAGGCCGCCATTTTTCAGAATGATATCTGAAACGGCTTTGAGTTCTTTACCCTGCAGCATGTAGCCGCCGTGAGAAGCGAAACGTTCACGGACTGCATTATAAGCTGAATCAACCACGATGATGGATTGCTCAGAGGCACAGATGACACCGTTATCGAAGGTTTTAGACATCAGGACGGAAGCAACAACACGTTTGATATCTGCGGTTTCATCAACAACGACTGGTGTATTACCTGCACCCACGCCGATTGCTGGTTTACCGGAGCTATAAGCTGCTTTAACCATGCCCGGACCACCTGTTGCCAGAATCAGGTTCAGATCCGGGTGGTGCATCAGTTGGTTGGAAAGCTCTACGCTTGGTTCATCAATCCAGCCAATGATATCTTTTGGCGCGCCGGCAGCGATGGCCGCTTGCAGAACGATATCCGCAGCTTTGTTCGTTGCATTCTTGGCACGTGGATGTGGAGAGAAGATAATACCGTTACGGGTTTTCAGGCTGATAAGCGCCTTGAAAATTGCAGTAGAAGTTGGGTTGGTAGTCGGGACGATACCGCAAATCAGACCAATTGGCTCAGCGATAGTGATGGTACCGAAGGTGTCATCCTGGCCCAGGATGCCACAAGTTTTTTCATCTTTGTAAGCATTGTAAATGTATTCAGAAGCGAAGTGGTTTTTGATCACTTTGTCTTCAACAATACCCATTCCGGATTCTTCAACAGCCAGTTTTGCCAGCAGAATTCGAGAATCGGCAGCAGCCAGGGCGGCGGCAGCGAAAATCTTATCGACTTGTTCTTGACTGAAGTTGGCATATTCGCGCTGTGCCTTCTTGACCCGAGCAACGAGTGCGTTTAGTTCAGCGACATTTGTTACAGCCATAATGCTCTCCTGATAAAGTTAAACTCTTTTAGTAAATAATCCGCCAAAGACTAGTATAGACCTGCTATCAGTCACCGTGAGAAACTAATTAAATCTAAGATTCTCAATGTGTTGTCTTTGTCTCTTTATTTGCTCAAAGAGCTTTCAGTTGTGAAGCACCGGGTAAAGCAGATGACGTTAAATAAATCACCTTCATCACTGGACGTTTTATCTTTCATGTAACGCTGAGTGACTATGTACTGAGATTACCTATTTGTAGGCAGCGTCAATTTGATCTGGATCACTAAATACTGATGCTGACACCTTTCAGCAACTTGATATTGAGAATGGTTATCAAATTCTCCCTTGGATAATACAGTTTTGTATCTAAAGTTATCAATGAAAAATCTGTTTTTTAACAAAAGTTGTATTCACTGCCTTTGTTCGGAAATCTGGTGATAAAAACTATGAAACGACGTGGCGCCTTTACGGGGATTCCAGTACATTAGCGCCCATCAAAACCTTCATCTACTGGCATAGTTATGCGGAGTTCTGCGTGAGCCAATCTTTATTAGATTTTTCAGGGTATATCAAGTTTTTCGTCGGGCTGTTTGCGCTGGTCAACCCTGTGGGGATCTTGCCAGTCTTCATCAGCATGACAAGCTATCAGGCGGCAGCGGGGCGTAATAAAACCAATATGACGGCAAACCTGTCGGTTGCCATTATATTGTCGACTGCACTTTTCCTGGGCGATGCCATTTTACATCTGTTTGGTATATCGATTGATTCATTCCGAATTGCGGGTGGGATCCTGGTGGTCACCATTGCGATGTCTATGATCAGCGGGAAACTGGGCGAGGACAAACAGAACAAGCAGGAAAAATCAGAAACAGCGATACGTGAAAATGTCGGGGTGGTTCCGCTTGCGCTACCTCTGATGGCCGGACCGGGCGCAATCAGTTCAACGATTGTATGGAGTTCACGCTATCACAGTTGGCCGAATCTGCTGGGACTGACACTTGCGATTATCTTCTTTGCATTTTGTTGCTGGTTACTGTTCAGAGCGGCACCATTGCTGGTGCGATTACTGGGGCAAACCGGGATTAACGTGATTACGCGTATCATGGGGCTTTTGCTGATGTCTCTGGGTATCGAATTTATTGTGACAGGGATTAAAGCTATTTTCCCTGGCCTGCTCTAACCTGCTGGTCACTGAATTATCACGGAAACACGGGTGGGTTTTCGTGATAATTATTACCTTTCCTTATAATGCGATGCATTAATATAGTGCAGCTAATGACTTAATTAAGCGCGTTTGCACCTAAATGTGGCGTAAAGCCACGTCTCATTCTTCTTTTCGAACCAAGTCTTCATTTCTTCTAATAAACTTAGCGAATTTTTAGCTAAATACGCATCTTTACTGCCCGTTTTGACGCTAATTTATCCACATCATTCTGTAAGGCTTGTGCATGCTGTATCGAGATGTTATTAGTGTTAACACCGCAGTTAACAGGTGTTTATCCTTGAAAACATCTTAATGTTAACGGATTGTGTCAGGCGAGTTCTTATGCAATCAGTGACGTTAATTTTGCGCTAAAAATTATCGTAAAAATGCCAATAAACAATGAGTTAACCAAGGTTTCCAAATGTTTCCTTGTGGGTGGCTCATCGGGCTTGTAACCAGTAAAAGAGAATTGCGTAACAAATTTGCAAAATTTATTGGCGCCTGTATCAGGCTTCTGATAATTTTCAAATCGCCTTCAAAAATGGAATTTTGTTAAGCGGGATGCTCTGAGTGAGAACGAATCTTGCTAGAGACAGAAAGATTGAAGCCATTTTATTTGTTTTTGGAGAGTATCGTGTCGCAATGCGTACCACAAAATTATCCTCATCCGCTTTCTGCGAAAAGAAAGCCGGGCATTGTGCTGGCGACATTACATAGTCTTTTGTTGAGTCTGCCGGTTCAGCAAAACAAACCTTCATCTCTTCTTCTCATTAATTGAATTCAGGCGCTTAACTGCGAAGGGCTTTCTATCGCCGTGAGGCGAATAAGAAAATAATATTGTTAAGGTTAGGAATAACAGTATGTGATTACCTGGTGTGACGCAGAACCTTGTTTTGTTGTGCACGGGGTAAATCAAATGGGGTGGGATCATCCTTAACGATCCCGGAAACAACATGGCGAACAACAGCCTGACGTTTCCAACGTTATTGAGTAATACATGCAGTAATAGGGGACAGCCATCTGCGGGTGGTAACTACATGGGGGCCTTTCTTGAGCAATTCGTTCCTGCTTTTGAAACCCATTGACCCAGCAAGGGTTTATCTTGCACCCGGGCGTGCAAGTTCATAATAAAAACTGGAGTTGAATAAAAATGACCAACATCACAAAAAAAAATCTGCTCGCTGCCTGCATTCTGGCTGCAGTAGGATCTGTTTCAATCAATAATACATTCGCAGCCAACGTGCCAGCAGGCGTGACTCTGGCCGCCAAACAAGAGCTGGTGCGCAACAACGGTTCTGAAGTTCAGTCTCTCGACCCGCATAAAGTCGAAGGCGTGCCGGAATCTAACGTTATCCGTGATTTGCTGGAAGGTCTGGTAAATACCGATAGCAAAGACGGCAGCGTCATTCCTGGTGTAGCCACCAGTTGGGAAAACAAAGATTTTAAAGTCTGGACCTTCCACCTGCGCCCGGAAGCTAAATGGTCTAACGGCGACCCTGTAACAGCCGAAGATTTTGTCTACAGCTGGCAGCGTCTGGCGGATCCGAAAACTGCGTCTCCGTATGAAAGCTATCTGCAATACGGTCATATCGAAAACATTGACGACATCATCAGCGGTAAGAAAAGCCCTGATACTCTGGGTGTGAAAGCGCTTGACGACCATACCCTGCAAGTCACTCTGACCGAACCTGTTCCCTATTTCGTCAAAATGCTGTCTCACACCGCGATGAAGCCGGTAAACAAAAGTGTTGTTGAGAAATTTGGCGACAAATGGACTCAACCAGAAAACTACGTGAGCAACGGTGCATACAAACTGAAAACCTGGACCGTTAACGAACGCATTGTTCTGGAGCGTAGCCCGACTTACTGGGATAACGCGAAAACCGTTATTAATCAGGTCACTTACCTGCCAATCTCCTCTGAAGTGACTGACGTTAACCGCTACCGTAGCGGCGAAATCGACATGACTTATAACAACATGCCGATCGAACTGTTCCAGAAACTGAAAAAAGAAATCCCGACCGAAGTCCACGTTGACCCGTACCTGTGCACTTATTACTACGAAATCAATAACCAGAAAGCACCATTCACTGATTCACGCGTTCGTGAAGCGCTGAAACTGGGCCTGGATCGCGACATCATCGTGAACAAAGTAAAAGCGCAGGGCGATTTGCCAGCTTATGGCTATACCCCTCCTTACACTGATGGTGCAAAACTGACGCCTCCGGCCTGGTTTAAAGAGACTCAGGAACAGCGTAACGAGCAGGCTAAAAAACTGCTGGCTGAAGCGGGTTATACCCCAGCTAAACCACTGACTTTCGACCTGCTGTACAACACGTCTGATCTGCACAAAAAACTGGCTATCGCCGCTGCCGCTATCTGGAAGAAAAACCTGGGTGTTGACGTGAAACTCGTTAACCAGGAGTGGAAAACCTTCCTGGACAGCCGTCATCAGGGCAACTTCGATATCGCCCGTGCTGGCTGGTGCTCCGATTACAACGAACCTTCTTCCTTCCTGAACACTATGCTGTCTGACAGCAGCAACAACACGGCTCACTATAAGAGCCCTGCGTTTGATAAAGACATCGCGGACACGCTGACCGCGAAAACTGACGAAGAACGCGCAGCGCTGTATCAGAAAGCTGAAACCCAGCTCGATAAAGATTCTGCGATTGTGCCTGTCTATTACTACGTGAACGCGCGTCTGGTGAAACCATACGTTGGTGGTTACACCGGTAAAGATCCACAGGACAACGTCTACGTTAAAGACTTATACATCATCAAACACTAATTAATCAGTGTCAGAGCAAGGCATCCCCGAGCTGCCTTGCTCCTTCTTTATTGATGAAGGTAATGTTTTTAGTGCCGGTTTTCGGTGCTGAAGCAAAGAGCCACCACGGCGGCTATCACCCGATAGTCGTCGTGACCAAGCCAAAACTATCAAGCTGTAGTGACAGGCTTAGAAACAGGTACGGGCAATGTTAAAGTTTATTTTACGCCGCTGTCTGGAAGCGATTCCGACGCTATTCATTCTGATCACCATTTCGTTTTTTATGATGCGTCTTGCACCTGGCAGCCCTTTTACGGGTGAGCGTAATCTTCCGCCAGAAGTGATGGCGAACATTGAGGCGAAATATCACCTCAATGACCCAATGTATAAGCAATATTTCCATTATTTAGAACAACTGGCGAAAGGCGATTTTGGCCCGTCGTTCAAATATAAGGACTACACCGTTAATGATCTGGTTGCGGCTTCTTTCCCGGTTTCAGCGAAACTGGGTCTGGCGGCATTTATCATGGCGATTGTGTTTGGAGTCAGTGCGGGCGTTATCGCAGCACTCAACCAGAACACGAAATGGGATTACACGGTGATGGGCGTTGCGATGACGGGGGTGGTCATACCCAGTTTCGTGGTTGCGCCGTTACTGGTGCTGATATTTGCCATCACGCTTAAATGGTTGCCTGGCGGCGGCTGGAATGGCGGTGGTGCCAAATATATGATCCTGCCGATGGTGGCACTGTCACTGGCTTATATCGCCAGTATTGCGCGTATCACCCGCGGTTCAATGATCGAAATTCTGCATTCCAACTTCATCCGTACAGCTCGCGCCAAAGGGTTGCCGCTGCGTCGCATCATTTTGCGCCACGCGCTTAAACCTGCACTGCTGCCGGTATTGTCATACATGGGACCGGCCTTCGTTGGGATCATCACCGGTTCGATGGTCATCGAGAGCATTTTCGGATTGCCGGGCATTGGCCAGCTGTTTGTTAACGGTGCATTAAACCGTGACTACTCACTGGTCTTGAGCCTGACCATTTTAGTGGGCGCATTGACCATATTATTCAATGCGATCGTCGACGTGCTTTATGCCGTCATCGACCCGAAAATCCGTTATTAATGCCGGAGTACGTCAATGATGTTAAGTAAGAAAAATAGCGACGTCGTGGAAAACTTCAGCGAAAAACTCGAAGTTGAAGGCCGCAGTCTGTGGCAGGATGCACGACGTCGTTTTATGCACAACCGTGCGGCGGTCACCAGCCTGATCGTGCTGGCATTTCTCGCGCTATTCGTGGCGTTTGCGCCGATGTTATCCCAGTTTTCCTACGATGATACCGACTGGAATATGATGTCAGCGGCACCTGATTTTGCTTCTCACCACTATTTCGGCACTGACTCTTCAGGCCGTGATTTGCTGGTACGTGTGGCGATCGGCGGACGTATTTCCCTGATGGTCGGTGTAGCGGCAGCGTTAGTGGCCGTTATTCTCGGTACGCTTTACGGGTCGTTGTCCGGTTATCTGGGCGGTAAAATTGACTCCGCAATGATGCGTCTGCTGGAAATTCTCAACTCCTTCCCGTTCATGTTCTTCGTTATTCTGCTGGTGACCTTCTTCGGGCAAAACATCCTGCTGATATTCGTGGCGATCGGGATGGTGTCCTGGCTGGACATGGCGCGTATCGTGCGTGGACAGACTCTCAGCCTCAAGCGTAAAGAATTCATCGAAGCGGCGCTGGTGAGTGGTGTGAGCACGCGCAATATTGTCCTGCGTCACATTGTTCCCAATGTGCTGGGCGTTGTCGTGGTCTACGCATCGCTGCTGGTGCCGAGCATGATTTTGTTTGAATCCTTCCTGAGCTTCCTGGGATTGGGTACACAGGAACCACTGAGCAGTTGGGGCGCGTTGTTAAGCGATGGCGCCAACTCGATGGAAGTTTCACCTTGGTTACTGCTGTTCCCGGCAGGCTTCCTGGTTGTAACTCTGTTTTGTTTCAATTTTATCGGCGATGGCTTGCGTGATGCCCTCGACCCGAAAGATCGTTAAGGAGTGCAATCATGAGCACCATTGAACATTCCACATTTGCAGCCCCCGCCGCGGTTGACGGCAAAGTTCCGCCAATCTTACTTGATGTTCAGGATTTGCGCGTCACGTTCGAGACTCCGGACGGTGACGTTACCGCAGTGAACGATCTGAATTTCGATCTGCGTGCTGGCGAAACGCTGGGCATTGTGGGCGAATCCGGTTCTGGCAAATCACAAACCGCCTTTGCTCTGATGGGATTACTGGCCAGTAATGGCCGCATCGGCGGTTCGGCGAAATTTAATGGCCGCGAAATCCTCAATCTGCCACAACAACAGCTCAATAAGCTGCGCGCAGAACAGATTTCGATGATCTTCCAGGATCCGATGACCTCTCTCAACCCGTACATGCGCGTGGGTGAACAGTTGATGGAAGTCCTGATCCTGCATAAAAAAATGAGTAAGCGCGAAGCGTTTGAAGAATCCGTACGCATGCTGGACGCGGTGAAAATGCCGGAAGCCCGCAAGCGTATGAAAATGTTCCCACATGAATTCTCCGGTGGTATGCGCCAGCGTGTGATGATTGCAATGGCGTTGCTGTGCCGCCCTAAATTGCTGATTGCCGATGAGCCGACCACGGCGCTGGACGTGACCGTTCAGGCGCAAATCATGACATTACTGAATGAACTGAAATCAGAGTTCAACACAGCAATCATTATGATTACGCATGACCTTGGCGTGGTGGCCGGTATCTGCGACAAAGTGCTGGTGATGTACGCCGGGCGAACCATGGAATATGGCCGTGCACGCGATGTGTTTTATGAACCTTGTCATCCTTATTCCATCGGCCTGCTCAATGCGGTTCCTCGTCTTGATGCCGAAGGTGGCGCGATGATGACTATTCCGGGCAACCCGCCAAACTTGCTGCGCCTGCCAAAAGGTTGTCCGTTCCAGCCGCGCTGTCCGCATGCGATGGATATCTGCTCCTCGGCACCGCCGCTGGAGCGTTTCGGGGATGGCCGTTTGCGTGCATGCTTTAAGCCGCTGGAGGAGCTGGTATGACAGACAACACAATCATGAACAGTGCGGCAATGAACACCCACGCGCCAGAGAAAAAAGTTCTGCTCGAAGTGGCTGATCTGAAAGTCCATTTCGACATCAAAGACGGTAAACAATGGTTCTGGCAGCCCTCGAAAACCCTGAAAGCCGTCGACGGCGTGACCCTGCGTCTTTATGAAGGGGAAACGCTGGGCGTAGTGGGGGAATCTGGTTGTGGTAAATCGACCTTTGCCCGTGCGCTGATCGGGTTGGTGAAAGCCACTGACGGTCGTGTCGCATGGCTGGGCAAAGATCTGCTGAATATGTCGGACAGCGAGTGGCGCCACACGCGCAGTGATATCCAGATGATTTTCCAGGATCCGCTGGCGTCCCTGAACCCGCGTATGACCATTGGTGAAATCATTGCCGAGCCGCTGAAAACCTATAATCCGAAGATGCCTCGTCTTGAGGTGAAGGAAAAAGTGAAGGCAATGATGTTAAAGGTCGGGCTGCTGCCTAACCTGATTAACCGTTACCCGCACGAATTCTCCGGTGGTCAGTGTCAGCGTATTGGCATCGCGCGCGCACTCATCCTGGAACCGAAACTGATTATCTGTGATGAGCCAGTCTCTGCACTGGATGTGTCCATCCAGGCGCAGGTGGTTAACCTGCTTCAGCAGTTGCAGCGTGAAATGGGCTTGTCGCTGATTTTCATCGCGCACGATCTGGCGGTGGTAAAGCACATCTCTGACCGTGTTCTGGTGATGTATCTTGGTCATGCCGTCGAGCTGGGGACTTATGATGAGGTGTACAACAATCCTCAGCATCCGTATACCCGTGCCCTGATGTCTGCGGTGCCGGTTCCTGATCCGGACAAAGAGCGCAACAAAGTCATTCAGTTGCTGGAAGGGGAGTTACCTTCGCCAATTAATCCGCCGTCAGGTTGCGTGTTCCGTACCCGCTGCCCGATCGCCGGACCAGAATGTGCGATAACCCGTCCGTTGCTGGAAGGCAGCTTCCGCCACGCGGTATCCTGTCTGAAAGTCGATCCGCTCTGATAAATATTCTCAGACGGAAAGCATAAAAAAACCTGCCAATGGCAGGTTTTTCTTTTCTGTTAACCGCCCCCCTAAATCATTCGAGTTGCATGAAAGCAGCCAACACAGAGCCAGTCTGAAGGACGACGGAGAAGATTATTCTTTCCAGAGGATATGGCACAGCTTGTGATCTTTCTCGCGACACAGCAGAACACGGGCGAAAATATCATTGATAGGCTGGTCTTCAGCGTCAGCCAGGCCAATCACCACTTCAGCAAAGAAGTCCGGATTTAAGTCGAAATCCACGTGCTCAACCCAGTCTTCAGCCGGGTCATATAATTCAGCGCCGCCACGTTCTTCAAATTGCAGATTGAAGATCAGGATGTCCGCCGGATCAAGGTTATCTCCGGCCAGTTCCAGAAAGATGTCGTAGGCTTGTTCAAGCGTTTCGTCTTCGGTCAGGCGATTATTCAGGTCCATATCATTCTCGTTTACAGATGAGTGTATTCAGGCTGGTTCAGGCCGGTACTGTGTGTATTACATCATGCCCGACGTGGCTTTTACAGCAGCGGACTGAAAAAGTAGAACAATCGTTCGACGATGCGGTGCCAGAAAGGACGTTTAAGCCAGGCTTCGACATCCAGCAAATGCGAGCGGGCAATATAATCTTCCTGCACGCGGCCCAAATCATCGCCAAATCCGGCGTCATCAATGACCAGTGTTATCTCAAAATTGAGCCACAGACTGCGCATATCCAGATTCACCGTGCCGACCAGACTGAGCTGGCCGTCGACCAGAATACTTTTGGTATGCAGCAGGCCGTCTTCGAACTGGTAAATTTTGACACCGGCTTCCAGCAATTCGCCAAAGAACGCCTTACTTGCCCAGTTCACCATCATCGAATCGTTCTTCATCGGCAGAATGATACTGACATCCACTCCGCGCTGCGCCGCTGTGCAAATGGCATGCAGCAGATCGTCGCTTGGCACGAGATACGGTGTCGTCATCACCAGTTGTTCGCGTGCAGAATAGGTCGCGGTCAGCAGAGCCTGATGAATCATATCTTCAGGGAAGCCAGGGCCGGAAGCGATCACCTGAATGGTATGGCCGCTTTCCTGCTCGAACGGCATCTGGTTGAGATCCGGTTCCGGCGGTAAAATCCGTTTGCCGGTTTCAATCTCCCAGTCGCAGGAATACACGATACCCATTGTGGTGGCGACAGGGCCTTCCATGCGCGCCATCAAGTCCACCCACTGACCGACGCCAGCATCCTGTTTGAAGAAACGCGGATCGACCATATTCATGCTGCCGGTATAGGCGACATAGTTGTCGATCAGTACGACTTTACGGTGCTGACGCAGATCCATCCGGCGCAGGAACACACGGAACAGATTCACCTGCAACGCTTCAACGACTTCGATACCCGCGTTGCGCATCATGGCCGGGTAAGGGCTGCGGAAAAAGGCCACGCTGCCAGCGGAATCCAGCATCAGACGGCAATGAATGCCACGGCGAGAGGCCGCCATCAGGGATTCTGCGACCTGATCAACCAGACCGCCCGGTTGCCAGATATAAAACACCATTTCGATGTTACTGCGTGCCAGTCCGATATCACGCATCATCGCGTGCAGCACGTCATCGCTGGTGGTCAGCAGTTGCAACTGATTACCTTTTACACCGGCAATGCCCTGACGGCGCTCGCAAAGCTGGAAAAGTGAGGCGGCAATTTCACTGTTCTCAGTGGCAAAAATACGCTTACAGTCTTTGAGATCATTGAGCCAGCGGGCGGTGGAGGGCCACATGGCTTTTGCCCGTTCCGCACGGCGTTTGCCTAAGTGCAGTTCCCCAAACGACAGATAGGCAATAATACCGACCAGCGGAATGATGTAGATGATCAGCAGCCATGCCATTGCGGACGGAACTGCCCGGCGCTTCATCAGAATGCGCAGGGTGACACCGGCAATCAGTAACCAGTAACCGAAAACCAGAAGACCGCTGATTACCGTATAAAATGTTGTCATAAAGGCGAAAAGTCCTGTTCGCAAGCCATCGGCATGAGTGTACGTGAAAGGGGAAACCTTTTAACTAACTTTATCCTGCTAATCAATCAGCTACCTCTGTAATCTGTATCAGATTAATAAAAGAATCATCGCCCTGACATCAAGGTTAGCTGATAACGTGGAGGAAGGGGGAAAACAAGACTTGGATCACAACGTCATCGGCCTATAATGTCCCGCAGTTTTTCCGCTCAAGACACTTTCTGTAAAAGAAGCGCTTTCGTTAAAGAAGCAGCCACGGGCATTACGGGACACAAGTGAATGAAACACAGTAGAAATGAAGTCGGCCGGTGGCGGATGTTACGCCAGACCCAGCGCCGGAGAAGCCGCTGGCTGGAAGGGCAGTCAAGACGCTACCGCCATATTTACCGTATTCGTCAAATCCATCATCAGCAGCACCAGCGCCTTTCATTGTATGCCGTGAACTACGAATGGAATTCCTGATTAACGGGATTTAGGCTGAAAAAGCGCGCCACATTTTTTGCAGACCAGCGTGGCGTTTTTGCGCACTTTCGAGCTCATCTGTTCTGAAACATAACCGCATTCCGGGCAGGTGACCTTCGTGGTCGTGCTGGTTAGAAACTTCAGTCCGTCGAAGAATGACATAATGCTTACCTCATGGGTAGGGGTAAGCATTCTAACACAGAAGCGATGAATGCAATGTGACGGCATTCGGTGAATCACGCCATGAGGTGTGATGTCATGGCGCGTGAGGGGTGAAATCAGTCGAAAAGCTCTGAAAGGAAGCTCTTCTTTTTATAGGGCTTTTGGGACGGGTAATGGCCGCGGTTGTCATAATTGCCTTGCGGCCGGTGATCGTCTCGACGGTCACGTTCCTCATAGCGTGCAGTTGCAGGGCGTTCTGCGGCCTGTAATGTGGCAGATTTCTCGATGATTTTATCCAGCTCACCGCGATCCAGCCATACTCCGCGACAGTCAGGACAATAATCGATTTCAATGCCCTGACGTTCGGACATCACTAACTGACTTTCTTTGCATACCGGACATTGCATATCAGGTTCTCCGCTCGACTGTTAAAGAAAAAAGGCGCAGGTAACTGTTTGAGTAACCGGATATTTAGACAATCAACTGACGTAAGCAAAAGTAAAGTTGATTAAAGAGAAGGCGGGAAGGCACAGGGAATAGCGGGCAGCCCGAAAAACTGCCCATAAAACATCAGAATACGCGTTTGAACGGTTTGACAGTCACGGCTTTATACACGCCAGCTTTAACGTACGGATCGGCATCTGCCCACACTCTGGCGTCTTCCAGTGTTTCGAATTCGACAATCAGCACGGATCCGGTCATGCCGGCGGCGCCCGGATCTTCGCTGTCAATGGACGGGGTCGGACCTGCAATCAGTACGCGGCCTTGTTCATGCAATTTTTTCAGGCGTTCGATGTGAGCAGGGCGGGCAGCAGCACGTTTCTCCAGCGAGTCGGAAACATCTTCAGAATAAATAACGTAAAGCATGAGTCACCTTTAATGGGGTTTTAGTGAGCGTTTTTTGGCAGCCAGAGGCTGCCTGACTATTTTACAGAATTAACATAGCTAAACCTGAAGTCCGGGGAAAGCGCTTTGCGTAGGATCAAAACAAGGGTTATTTGAGAATAGTTGTCATCTCGGTGTTGAATATGATTGCTATTTACATTTAAACTTGCGGCTTCACGGGGAAAATGAATCATTATGCCGCTAAAAAAGTTTAGATTTATCCGCAAGGTGACGGTGCCGGTTTTGCTTGCTGTTAGTTTACATGTCGCAGTCATTGCGGGCGTGTTGTATATGACGGTGGGCGAGTCAATCAAATTGCCAAGTCAGGATCAGAAGGTGATGAGTGTAACGATGGTCAATCCGGCCGACTTTGCACCCCCGCCGCCACAACCTGAACCGACACCGCCAGCACCTGAGCCGGAACCGGAAGTCGTGCCGGAGCCACCGCCGCCGCCTGAAGCCGTTGTGATTCCGGAGCCCCCAAAACCTAAGCCAAAACCGGTGAAAAAGCCGGTCGTTAAACCGAAGGTGAAACCCGTTGAACGTCCCGTCGAAAAACCGGCGCAAACGGTACAAACTGCCCCGGTAACCAGCAACCAGCCGGTCACTAAACCCGTGAGTCAGCCTCCGGCGTCTACCAATGCGCAGAGCAATACCGGTCCGCGGCCGCTGCAGCGTGGCGAACCTGCTTATCCGGCGCGAGCACTGGCCTTACGTATCGAAGGGCGGGTTCGTGTACAGTTTGATGTGGACAGCGATGGTCGTGTGCAAAACGTACGTGTTCTGTCAGCTGAGCCGCGCAATATGTTTGAGCGGGAAGTGAAACAGGCGATGAGCAAATGGCGCTATGAACCGAAGGCTGCCAGCAATCTCGTGGTGAACCTGGTGTTCAGGATTAAAGGCGGTTCTGCTGTCGAATAAGCCAGGACAGGTCATCACCAGTGATTTCAACGCAAAAAAAGGTCGCCATGAAGGCGACCTTTTTACTTTCAGTCTTTTACTTCCCATCATACAGAACCGGCTTAGTCCTGAGAGACACCGTCGGAATCGACGCTGAAATTACTGCGACCGTCAGGCAGCTGGCGCGATTTCCCTTCATCATCCACAGCAACATACGTAAACACCGCTTCAGTGGCTCTGTAACGCTGTCCGATGGGCTCAGAAGAGACTTTCTTCACCCACACTTCCACGTTGATGGTGATCGAGCTGTTACCGGTACGAATACAGCGTGCGTAGCAGCACACCACATCCCCGACAGCCACGGGTTTAAGAAACGTCATGCCGTCAACGCGTACGGTCACTACGCGACCTTTGGCGATTTCTTTCGCCTGAATCGCCCCGCCCATATCCATCTGCGACATCAGCCATCCGCCAAAGATGTCGCCATTCGCATTGGTGTCAGCTGGCATCGCCAGCGTACGCAACACCATTTCGCCATTGGGTAAGCTATGTTTTTCGTTCATACGATAGGCTTCACACAGTTCAACAATTTGAAAAAGTAAGGCCTTTCAAAGAAAGGCCCGTGCAGAAGAATGCTTATTTTTTTTCGTCATCCGGCATATGCCGGTAAATATAGACGCCACTCAGCAGGGTGAATACCAGCGTCAGTGCGGTCAGGCCAAATACCTTGAAGTTAACCCAGATATTCTGCGGTAACCAAAAGGCCACATAGATATTGGCCAGTCCGCACAGCAGGAAAAAGATGGCCCAGCTGACGTTCAGTTTATTCCATACGTGATCCGGCAATGTCAGCTCTTTACCCAACATACGCTGGATTAACGGCTTTTTCAGAACCAGCTGGCTGATCAGTAATGCACCGGAGAACAGCATATAAATAACTGTCACTTTCCATTTAATGAATTCGTCGTTATGGAAAACCAGTGTCAGGGTGCCGAAAACAGCGACCATCGCGAAGGTGATTAACGTCATCTTCTCGATTTTGCGATACAGAATCCAGGTAATCACTAACGCTAACGCGGTGGCCGCAATTAACGCGCCTGATGCGACAAAAATATCGTAAAGCTTATAAACCACAAAAAAGACAATCAGGGGAAGAAAATCGAGGAGCTGCTTCATACTTCATTCCATGTTTTATGTATGGGATGACTATACCGGAATCATTTCGCGGACAAAAGAAAAGGGCGCCGGAGCGCCCCTGAAAAAGTTATGTCTATATTATGCATGTAATTTCATGTAAAGACGGAACAGATAAATCAGCATAAAGGCGCTGATCAGGTTGCTCACTGCGCCGAGGATCACTGCACCAATCATCGGATTCAGCGCACTCAGTACGCCAACAAACAGCATCAGCACCACCTGCGCCACAATCCACAGCATCACGGCCGGGGCGACCAGACGCACATTGCTGAAGGCCAGGCGGGTGCTCAGGCGCATTGCTTTGAACACGCCGGCATTCTCTTTACAGGAAATAACCGGTGACATTGACCAGGCAATCGCAATCAGGAATGCCGGAACAAACAGCAGCGCCAGACCGATACGGAACATGATGCTGTAAATAAACAGCAAAATGGCCAGACGTGGCAACACCGGCAATGACGCACTCAAAATTTGCGTAATACTGGCGCGAACGCCCTGAGAAATCAGTTGGATCAACGTCAGAACGCCGCCGACCAGAATAACGTTTCCGGCGAGCGTTGACAGCAGAGCGGCCAGGCTGTAACGGAAAATCGCGCTTTGCTGCTCCGGAGTAATCTGCTGCTCAATATATCCCATCATATCGCCGACGCTCATGCCGGTCATGTTACTCATCAGTTGCCCGATGGCCTCGACCTGCTCAGATGAAGGACTTAAAACCCAGCTTAATATGACGGTGATTAATGCGGCCAGAACCGAGAGCGCCAAAACGCTACTCATCTGATTACGCATAAAATTATAACTGTCACGGTACAACGTACTGGCCGTGATAGACATGGACGCTCCTTGGCAAAAAGCAATAAGGCGGGGATTGTACCCTTTAAATACCCTCCGCCGATAGTTTTGCGCTGATTTCCTGTCAGACCCGTCGATCAATCTCTGCTTAAACGCAACTGAGGTGGCTGAGATCAATCGTCGGTAAATTTACATCCAGAGGGGGCAGGCCATACTTCGCACGGGCACGATCGCAGGCGGCATTGCCGATGCCATTCAACCCTGACTGATCGAATTCGCGGCACGGTGTCGGACGGTTGAGATAAACAGAACAGGAAACCGCATGTCCCACTTCACCCTCCAGGGCAACACAGCGCGGCGTTTTACTGTTCGTGCCTTGCATGCAACTCAGAAAAGGGGTGACTTGCTCTGTCAGTGCCTGCGGAACACAGCCGCCAGCCTCTTCAGATTCAGCCCAATAAAATGAAACGCGGAAATAAGCGCAGCATGCGCCACAGGTCATACAAGGATTGTTAATTTCGCCCATCTTGGAAGTTACCGACTCCTTACGGCACCAAACCAAAACTAACTATGAGTATGCAAATTACGCAGCACCATTTTTTTTAGCAACTGAAATATCACCTGTTAACAAAACAACAAAATCTCCTCATTTTTGATGCAGATCAATTCCTTTGTTTTTATAGATTTAGATCGCTTTGCGGAAGATGCATTTTCTTACTTTTTGTTTTAAAGATGTGATCCCGCATTGATCAAACCATACCAAAGAGTAGGTATCATTCGCGCGGTTGATAACTAATCCACACAAAGGGAAGGGACAATGAAAGCAGCATATTGGGCATTAGTGGCAGCAGCGGCATTTCCGGCAGTCTCGAGCGCACATCAGGCAGGGGATGTGATTTTTCGCGTAGGGACAGCCACGGTTCGTCCGACAGAAGGCTCGGACAACGTGCTGGGTCTGGGTTCATTTAATATCAATAACAACACGCAGATGGGATTAACCCTCGGTTACATGTTCACTGACAATATCGGGATGGAGTTGCTGGCAGCCACACCGTTCCAGCACAAAGTCGGTCTGCAAAGTACCGGGACTATCGCAGAAGTGAAACAATTACCGCCGTCTCTGATGGCGCAATATTACTTTGGTGACCGTCAGGACAAATTGCGTCCGTACCTCGGAGTGGGTATCAACTACACCACATTTTATGACGCGGATTTCAACCAGACCGGGCGTGATGCCGGGCTGTCTGATTTAAGCGTCAAAGATTCCTGGGGTGTGGCAACGCAGGCTGGTCTGGATTACAACCTGGACGATAACTGGTTAATTAACATGTCTGTCTGGTGGATGGATATTGATACGGAAGTCAAATTCAAAGCTGGTGGTGAGCAGCAAAACATCAACACCCGGATCGACCCATGGGTCTTTATGTTTGGCGCCGGCTATCGTTTCTGATTTCCGGAAAGACAGTTCAAAAAAAGAGGCGCTTCGGCGCCTCTTAGATTTTCAGTTTGCTACATTCCTGATTATTTCAGTCGCATATCATTCTCAATTGAACGCACACCGGCTACGCCGCGAGTCACTTCAACTGCACGGTTTGCATCTGCTGTTGACGTCACAAAACCACTCAACTGTACGCGGCCTTTAAAGGTCTCGACACTGATCTCAGTGGATTTAATGCTCTTATCTGCCAGCAGGGCAGATTTTACTTTTGTGGTGACGACGGTGTCATCGATGTAACCACCGGTTCCTTCTGATTTTTTGGTCGGCGCACAAGCGGCAACAGCCAGGACCACAACCGCTGCCATGCAGAATGCGGACAATGTTTTGAATAGCTTCATAAAATAACTCTCCATGATTTGTTATAAAACCAAAAGAAACAACATGTTAGCTGAGCAGATGATATCTCTCTCATACAGTATCATTGATCTGCAGAGTAATTTTAGTTTGGATTATTGAAATGGGTAATACAAATTAAGCGGGGTAAAAAAAAGTAAGAAATTAAAAGAAACAGAACCTTAGTCACTGTATGACTGAGGTTCTGTCTGAGAGAGGGTTAAGCGCGGGTCGCGGCCTTCATTTCACTGACAAAGCGGGAAAGCTGAGCCAGCATTTCAGAAGGCTGATGCTGATTGTTTTCGATGATACGCACCGTCGCTGAACCGGAAATAGCACCGGCTGCGCCTGCGGCCAGCGTTTCTTTCACCTGTGACGGTTCGGAAATACCAAAGCCCTGCAAGGGTGGCGCGGCATTGTATTCACGTAACTTATCAACCAAGTGATTCAGCGGCGTCAGCGCGCGTTTTTCAGTGCCTGTCACGCCTGCACGTGACAGCAAGTAAGTGTATCCGCGGCCATGAGACGAAATCTCACGCAGCAAATCGTCAGAGGCATTTGGCGGACAGATGAAGATAGGAGCGATGCCGTGGCGTAACGCGGCCGCACGGAATGGCGCAGATTCTTCAAACGGCACATCGGCAACCAGCACCGAATCGACGCCCACTTCAGCGCAACGCTGATAGAAGGTTTCAATACCATTGTGGAACACCAGGTTGGCATACATCAGCAGGCCAATCGGAATATCCGGATGCTTTTCGCGAATACGGGCCAGCATGTTGAAGCATTGCGTTGGCGTCACACCCGCAGCAAAAGCACGCAGGTTTGCATTCTGAATGGTCGGGCCATCGGCCAGAGGATCGGAGAACGGTACACCCAGTTCCAGTGCGTCGGCACCGGCTTCAATCAGCGTATCGATGATTGACAGTGACATCTCAACGCCCGGATCGCCCAGCGTGACGAAAGGAACAAATGCGCCTTCTTTTTTGCTTTCCAGACGCTTGAATAATTGCTGATAACGTTCCATTAAATCTCTCCCCGGGCAGTCAGGATGTCGTGTACGGTGAAAATGTCTTTGTCGCCGCGACCTGACAAATTCACGACCAGGATTTGTTCTTTCTCTGGCGTTTCCTTGATCAGTTTCAACGCATAAGCCAGCGCATGAGAGGATTCCAGCGCCGGAATAATCCCTTCATGGCGGGACAATTCTTTAAAGGCATCCAGCGCTTCATCATCGGTAATCGACACATATTCTGCACGGCCAATGCTGTTGAGAAAGGCGTGTTGCGGGCCGACGGACGGGAAATCCAGACCGGCTGAAATCGAGTAGGATTCTTCAATCTGACCCTCAGACGTCTGCATCATTGGCGCTTTCATGCCGAAATAAATGCCGACGTGACCGTGTTTAAGCGGCGCGCCGTGTTGTCCGGTTTCGATACCCAGACCACCCGGTTCAACCCCAATCAGTTTCACGCTGGTGTCGTCGATGAAATCTGCAAACATGCCAATGGCATTGGAACCGCCACCGACGCAGGCAATCACCGCATCCGGCAGACAGCCTTCGCGTTCCTGCATCTGGGATTTGGTTTCTTCGCCGATCATGCGCTGGAATTCGCGCACGATAGTCGGATACGGATGCGGGCCTGCTGCGGTGCCCAGCATGTAGTGTGCTGTTTCATAGCTGCCTGACCAGTCACGCAGTGCCTCATTACAGGCATCTTTCAGCGTGGATGAACCGCTGTGTACCGGGATCACTTCCGCACCCATCAGGCGCATACGGAACACGTTTGGCGACTGACGCTCAATGTCTTTGGCACCCATATAAATGCGGCATTTCAGACCGAGCAGGGCGCAGGCCAGAGCCGATGCCACACCGTGCTGGCCGGCACCGGTTTCAGCAATGATTTCTGTTTTGCCCATGCGTTTTGCCAGCAATGCCTGACCCAACACCTGGTTAGTCTTATGTGCGCCGCCGTGCAGCAAATCTTCACGCTTAAGATACAGCTTGGTTTTAGTACCGGCGGTGAGGTTTTTGCACAGTGTCAGCGCCGTCGGGCGACCTGCGTAGTTTTTCAGCAAATCAATGAATTCGGCCTGAAACTCAGGGTCGCGCTGTGCGCTGACAAAAGCTTCTTCCAGCTGAGCCAGCGCAGGCATCAGAATTTGCGGGACATACTGGCCGCCAAATTCGCCAAAGTAGGGATTAAGTAAAGTCATGTTATCGCGTCCTGTCTGTCAATTTTTGCGTCATTGCGTGCGGCTTAATACGCCCGCAATGTCTGGAATACGGCATTAATTTTCCCGGCATCTTTGATGCCCGGCTCGCTTTCAACACCTGAGTTGAAATCCAGGCCTGCGCAACCGAGTTGTGCGGCTTCGACGCAGTTATCTGCGCTCAGTCCACCGGCGAGCAAGGTATTGCTCAAATCCTGACCGGCCAGTTTGCTCCAGTCGAACCGGTGACCCGTGCCCCCTTTGCCGTTGTCCAGGACGTAACGATCCACGTGATTCAGGTCGCGCGCTGGCAATGTTTCTTTGACGCTCAGCGCTTTCCAGATCTGAACCGTTTGCGGCAAGGCTGTGCGCAGGGCATCGATATAAACCTGATCTTCGTCGCCATGAAGCTGCACGGCGGTCAGGTTTAATGTCTGAGCCGTCTGGGCCACTGTGGTGATTTCTTCATCGCGGAACACGCCGACATACTTCAGCGGTGCGCCGTTCTGCACTTCTTTCGCCTGCGTCTGTGTCACGAAACGCGGTGAGGCTTCAACAAAAATCAGCCCGCCATAAATAGCACCAGCTTCGTGCGCGGCTTTGGCATCCTGAGCGCGGGTCAGGCCACAGACCTTGTTTTCACCGAGCAGCACGCGACGAACGGCACTGCTCAGGTCTTGTTCCGACATCAGCGCACTGCCGATCAGGAAGCCATTGGCGAAGCGGCTCAGTTCACGGATTTGTCCGTAAGTATTAATACCTGATTCACTGATGACCGTGACGCCATGCGGTACGCGCGGTGCCAGCTCACGGGTGCGGTTCAGGTCGATAGACAAATCGCGCAAATCGCGGTTATTGATACCGACGACTTTGGCTTTCAGTTTAACGGCGCGATCCAGTTCTTCTTCATTACTGGCCTCCGTCAGCACCCCCATGTTAAGGCTGTGAGCAACCGCGGCGAGCTGAACGTACTGATCGTCATCGAGCACTGACAGCATCAGCAAAATCGCATCAGCCTGATAGAAACGGGCCAGATGGATCTGATACGGGTCGATAATAAAATCTTTGCACAGCACAGGCTGTGTGACGGTTTTGCTCACCAGCGGCAGAAAATCAAAACTGCCCTGGAAGTATTTTTCGTCGGTTAATACTGAAATGGCGGAAGCATGGTCTTTATAAACACTGGCGATTTCTACCGGATCGAAGTTTTCGCGGATCTTCCCTTTCGACGGAGAGGCTTGTTTACACTCCAGAATAAAAGCCGTTCTTGCCCCTTGCAGGGCATGGTAGAAACTGCGCTGGCTCTGAGTTATGTCGTTCTGAAAGCTGGCCAGCGGTTGCTGATCTTTACGTGCCGCGACCCAAATTTCTTTATCGCGAACAATTTTGTGGAGCACGGTTTCCTGCTGCATCACTTATCCTCTTGCTGCCAATGCCACCACGCGCTGGTAGGGTTCACCGCTGCGCATGACGTCCAAAGCCTGTTGTGCATTTTGCTTTAAATCTTCCTGACCGAACAGACGCAGTAACATCGCTACATTAACGGCCACCGCGGCTTCATGGGCCGGATCTCCTTTACCTTGTAATAAGCGTGCCAGAATGTCACGGTTTTCTTCCGGCTCGCCACCCAGCAGGGATTCTATCGGATAATTATCCATACCGAAGTCCTGTGGCGTCAGTTCGTAAGTGGTTATTTGACCGTCTTTCAGCTCCGCAACCTGCGTTGCCGCGTGGATCGCCACTTCATCCATGCCGCCGCCGTGAACCACCGCAGCACGCTCATAACCCAGTGCCCGCAATGTTTCTGCAATCGGCTGCACCAGTTCGGGGCTGTACACGCCAATCAGTGCCAGCGGAGGACGTGCCGGGTTGATCAGCGGCCCCAGCACGTTAAACAGCGTGCGGGTTTTGAGCGATTTACGCACCGGCATCGCATGGCGGAAACCGGTGTGGTATTGCGGCGCGAACAGGAAACACACACCCAGATCATCCAGCGCGGCCCGGGATTCTTCCGCAGGCATATCCAGACGGATGCCAAAAGCAGCCAGTAAATCCGATGAGCCCGAACGGCTGGACACGCTGCGGTTGCCGTGTTTAGCCACCCGTGCACCACACGCTGCCGCTACAAAGGCGCTGGCGGTGGAAATATTGATGCTGTTGGTGCCGTCGCCGCCGGTGCCGACAATGTCCGCAAACGGATAGTCAGGACGCGGGAACGGCTCGGCGTGTGCCAGCAATGCTTTGGCGGCGCCGGCGATTTCAGCCGGTTGCTCACCGCGCACTTTCATGCTGATTAATGCACCGGCCAGTTGCGCCGGTTCCAGTTCGCCATTCACGATGGCGGTAAATAGCTGCTGGCTTTCTTCCTGCGTCATTGTCTGAGCGCGGAACAGATTGTCGAGAATGCCGGGAATAGTTTGCGTTTGCATGACAGTTCTCCTTACGCCAAAGCCCAGGCCAGTGTCTGCTCAAGCAGACGGGCGCCCTGTGAAGTTAGAATGGATTCCGGATGGAACTGGAAACCACAGACGCGATCTTCTTCGTGACGTACTGCCATCACCATATCGCCGTAGCGGGCGTTGACGGTCAGTCCCTCAGGGATCTGGCTGCCGACCAGCGAGTGATAACGCGCCACCGGCAGCGGATTGTTCATACCGGCGAACATCGCTTCGTTGTCATGCGTAATAGAAGAGGCTTTGCCGTGCAGGATTTCACCGGCCTGGCCGACGAAACCGCCGTAGGTTTCCACAATTGCCTGATGACCGAGGCAGATACCGATAATCGGCAACTGACCGCGCAGACGTTTGAGCAGCTCAGGCATGCAACCGGCTTCGGACGGCGTACCCGGTCCCGGAGAAAGCACCAGCACCGGTTTTTCCAGCTGGCTGAGTTTTTCAATAATGACGTCAGCCGGGATCTGATTGCGATAAATCACCACGTTATGTCCGCTCGAGCGCAACTGATCGACGAGGTTGTATGTAAAGGAATCGACGTTATCGATGAGTAAGATATCGGCCATCTTAAAATACCTCTTTCGCATTATGGGCGGTGGCGATGGCACGCAGCACTGCACGGGCTTTATTACGGGTTTCGTCGGCTTCGGCTTGCGGAACGGAATCGAGCACCACACCGCCGCCAGCCTGTACGGTGGCGATGCCGTCTTCGACATAGGCGGAGCGGATCACGATGCAGGTATCTAAATCACCGTGAGCGGTGAAGTAACCCACTGCGCCGCCGTAGCTTCCGCGACGGGTTTGCTCGGAGGCAGAAATCAGCTGCATGGCGCGCACTTTCGGTGCGCCGGTCAGTGTGCCCATGTTCATCACGGCCTGATAAGCGTGCAGTACGTCGAGGTCATGACGCAGCGTGCCAACCACGCGGGACACCAGATGCATCACGAAGGAATAACGGTCAACTTTGGTCAGGTCGGCGACGTAACGGCTGCCCGGTTCGCAGATCCGTGCCAGATCGTTACGCGCCAAATCCACCAGCATCAGATGTTCGGCCAGCTCTTTATGGTCAGTCCGCATTTCCAGTTCGATGCGGCTGTCGAGATCCAAATCCAGTGAACCGTCAGCGCGGCGACCACGAGGGCGTGTACCGGCAATCGGATAGATTTCAATCTGACGGTTTGTCGCGTCGTATTTCAGCGCACTTTCCGGCGACGCGCCGAACAACGTGAAATCGTTATCCTGCATGAAGAACATATACGGGCTCGGGTTGTTGTTTTTCAGCGTTTCATAAGCGGCCAGCGGAGCAGGGCACGGCAGTGAGAAACGACGTGAAGGCACCACCTGGAAAATTTCACCGGCGCGGATCGCCACTTTCATCTTCTCTACCACGGCACCAAACTCTTCATCGCTCTGATTTACGCTCAGTTGCATTTCCGGCACGCTCTGGTGCGGAATGGCGTGCGGCGGTAGCTGTAACTGGTGCTGCAGTTGTTCAAGGCGGGCTTGCAGACGCTGTTTCTCTTCCGGCGACGGCGTAAACAGGCTGGCCTGCAAACGACATGAACGGTTCTGATGGTCGAGTACCAGCAGAGTTTCTGCCAGATAGAAGCAGAAATCCGGGCAACGCTGGTCAGACTCTAATGCCGGTAAATCTTCAAAACCGGCGACCAGATCGTAGGCAAACAGACCGCCGAGGAACATCGCTTCGCGCTCATCGGCAGGCGCTTCAACTGAGGTCAGAATGCTGCGTAACGCATCAAACACGGAGCGCGAACGCAGGCGGGCGTCTTCATCCTGCATCTGGTCGATGGACGGGAAACTCAGCTCGCGGCCATTCGGACGCACGTCGTTACGCATTTCAGCCGGTAACGCGGCGTCAATCAGTGAGAGTAATGACGCGCCGTTTGGCGTGAGTGCCTGAATCGAAACCCGGGAACCCAGCGCCGTGATGCGCAGGGCGCTGTCGACAATCAACAGGCTCTTCAGGTTTTCTTTGCTGGTCACTTCGGAGGACTCCAGCAGCAGGGTCGCCGGACGGGCGCCGCACAATTGATGGAAAATGGCCGTCGGGTCGCCGCGGTAACATCCTTCTGCGGTCAGCAATTCTAAACGTGGTTTCTGAATAGTCATTTTGCTTCCTGAAATTTTCTCAACGTTTGTATTAAACGGATTTCAAATTAGACGGCCACAAAAAAGCCCGCATTATGCGGGCTTCGGAAATCTTGCAGCGTCTGATGACAGCTATGCGTGATTACTCCGCCCGACAAGGGGAAGTACGCCACCAGCTGAGAACCGCCATCATGTAAGTTTTCATCATCAGACACTCTTGTTTGTTTATGAAGCTATCGTTTTTAAAACGTAAGCTTTCTGAATCGGTTTGTCACGGTGTTCATTACTGAGTTATTCCGTGAACTTGCGTACTAGTAAACTAGTTCAGAGATGTAAAGTCAACCCTCTTTTAGCGCAATTTCCCCCTTTAGTGCGGCGACGTTGTGCAAACAGTGTTGTTATAGCACTGTAACAGTGCGTAACGGCCGGGTGAAATCATCCCTAACGTGCAACGCACTAACGCGTTATGATATGTGCTGCATTCAGAAACAGGTTAATTCCCCACGTGACGATGACTTTACCAACAAACACTTCGCCTTCAGCAGACGACCAGATAACCCGCAACGCATTTACCCTTTACGATCTCCACAGCCATACCACGGCATCTGACGGCTATTTAACACCGGAAGCGCTGGTGGCGCGTGCAGTAGAAATGCGTGTCGGCGTGCTGGCGATCACCGATCACGACAGCACGGAAGGGCTGGCGCGGGCGGCGCGGGCGATTGCTGACAATCAGCTGCCACTGCAACTGGTAAACGGTGTCGAGATTTCTACGCTGTGGGAAAATCATGAGATCCATATTGTCGGGCTGGGTATCGACCCGGGGCATCCGGCGATGGTGGAATTACTGAAAGTGCAGGCCGATTTGCGTCAGCAGCGTGCGCAGGAAATGGGCCGTCGTCTGGCGAAAGCGCGCATCGAAGGCGCGTGGGAAGGTGCGTTACGTCTGGCCGATGGCGGAGCCGTCACCCGTGCACATTTTGCCCGTTATCTGGTGGAATTCGGCGCGGCTGACAACATTGCGCAGGTATTCAAAAAATACCTCGCCAAGGGCAAGACCGGCTACGTTCCGCCACAGTGGTGTACAATAGAACAAGCGATTGATGCAATTCATCAGTCTGGCGGACAGGCGGTTGTCGCCCATCCGGGACGTTATGAACTGTCCACAAAATGGCTGAAACGCTTACTGGCGTTCTTTGCTGAACAGGGTGGCGACGCGATGGAAGTCGCGCAATGTCAGCAGGCACCCAATGAGCGTGCACAACTGGCGGCTTACGCCCGTGATTATCAGTTGCTCGCCTCACAGGGATCTGATTTCCATCAGCCTTGTTCGTGGATTGAGCTGGGGCGCAAACTTTGGCTTCCCGTAGGCGTAGAACCGGTATGGCAACACTGGCCGGTCGCCGGGAAACAGCCTGAAATTGAACCGGTCTGAAGCCCGACCGTAGAAGAAGAATTAAGAGGGAAAAATGAGTCAATATTTTTATATTCATCCGGAAAACCCGCAACCCCGCCTGATTAATCAGGCCGTAGAATTGCTGCGCAAAGGCCAGGTTATCGTGTATCCGACAGATTCCGGTTATGCACTGGGTTGCCGTCTGGAAGAGAAAAACGCCATGGAGCGTATTTGCCGGATTCGTCAGCTGGACAGCAACCATAACTTCACCCTGGTGTGCCGTGATTTGTCTGAGCTGTCGACTTACGCCTATGTGGATAACGCGGCTTTCCGCCTGATGAAAAACAACACGCCGGGCAATTACACGTTCATCCTGAAAGCGACCAAAGAAGTGCCGCGCCGTCTGATGAGCGAGAAACGTAAAACGATCGGCCTGCGCGTGCCGTCCAATCCGATTGCGATTGCCTTGCTGGAGGCGCTGGGCGAGCCGCTGATGTCGACCACGCTGATGCTGCCGGGCAATGACTTTGCAGAATCCGATCCGGAAGATATCAAAGATCATTTGGGCAAGGTGGTGGATCTGGTGATTGACGGCGGGTCTATTGGTCAGCAGCCTACCACGGTGGTTGATCTGACAGAGGCTGCGCCCGAAGTGGTGCGTGAAGGCGCGGGCGATCCGACACCGTTCCTCTGAGGCTTGTTTGAAAAATAACCGGACTGCAACGTTTTTTGCAGGATACAAATTGCATATAAATGTGTATAATGGCAGGCTGACTTTTTTCTAAGTCATTGTAATGATACGCAATAACTGAATTTTTGCGGGCAGATGACAAATCAGGTCATGCTGCCGGCTCCCCCCGACGCCTGTGAAGGCGACAAATGAGGCTGCTCAATGAGCGAGAAGTATAATTCCCAGAAGCACACCAGCGACAAATCCAAAGCATCACGTCCATCTGGTGACAAGCCAAAAAGTGGCAGGAATTCCGGCGCAGCAAAAAGCCGTCCGGAACCGTCGCGGGCTGAAAAGCGCGGCGAAAAGCCACGTACTGACAAACCACGCAGCGACAAACCGCGCAGCGACAAGCCACGTTCAGACAAACCACGTTCTGACGCAGGCCGCAGCGATTCGCGTTCTGAATCCCGTATCGACAATTCACGTATAGAAAAAGCACGCAGCGGCAAACCGGGTCGTCCGGAACATGCACGCGGTGAAAAACCACGTACGTTGAAACCTCGCGGAACCAAACCTAAAGCTGAAGCACTGTTTGATGAAAACGGTGACGAAGAAGAAGTGAAATACCAGAAGCCGAAGAACGCACTGGACAGCACCGAAGGTCAAAGCGAAAAACTGCAAAAAGTCCTCGCCCGCGCAGGTCATGGTTCACGTCGTGAAGTTGAAGCGATGATCCAGGCTGGCCGCGTCAGCGTTGACGGTAAAATTTCTACGCTGGGCGACCGCGTGGAAGTCACCGGCGGTACCAAAATTCGTCTTGATGGACACGTTCTGTCAGTGATGGAATCTCAGGACACCGTTTGCCGCGTACTGGCGTACTACAAGCCTGAAGGCGAGTTGTGTACACGCAATGATCCGGAAGGCCGTCCGACCGTCTTTGACCGTCTGCCAAAAATGCGCGGTTCCCGCTGGATCGCCGTAGGTCGTCTGGACGTTAACACGTCAGGCCTGCTGTTATTCACCACCGACGGTGAACTGGCTAATCGCCTGATGCACCCGAGTCGTGAAGTTGAGCGTGAATATGCCGTACGTGTTTTCGGTCAGGTTGATGATGAAAAAATTAAACAACTGAGCCGTGGCGTGCAGCTGGAAGACGGTCCTGCGGCGTTCCGCTCGATCAAATTCCAGGGCGGTGAAGGTTTGAACCAGTGGTACAACGTGACCCTGACAGAAGGACGTAACCGCGAAGTTCGTCGTCTGTGGGAAGCTGTTGGCGTACAGGTAAGCCGTCTGATCCGCGTGCGTTACGGTGATCTGAATCTGCCTAAAGGCCTGCCTCGCGGTGGCTATAAAGAGCTGGATCTGCCAGACATCAACTATCTGCGCACACTGGTCGACATGACGGAAGAAACTGTCAGCAAACTGCCGGTTGAGCGTGATCGTCGTCGCGTAAAAGCCAACCAGATCCGTCGTGCTGTGAAGCGCCATACTCAGGTTGCACCGACGCGCCGCACTACCGGCCCGGCAAAACGGGGTTAATCGCTGACAAGCGAGGCACTTGCGTCTATGCTCATAAACCGCAGTCAGTGACTGCGGTTTTTTTTTGCTCAAAATTCAGGGCATAACATTATTCTGCATCCACCCTGTTCATGAATACTCTTCAGTAATACAACGCAAGGAGCTGATTATGATGCTAATCACCGGAGGTGCCCGCAGTGGTAAAAGCCATTTTGCTGAGCAGATAGCAGAGAAACGTGGCGGCGAGGTGCTGTATATCGCCACCTCGGTCGTTACTGATGCCGAAATGGCGGATCGCATCCGTTATCACCAGCAACAACGTCCGGCTCACTGGCATACGTTTGAAAGCTATCGTGATCTGGGGGATGTCGTACTCGCGCATCAGGCGCAGTTTCCGACCATTATTATCGAGTGCATCACGACGTTGATTACCAATCTTCTGTTTGATCTGGCCGGTGAAACACCGCCGGAACACATGGATTTTGACGCAATAGAACAGCATATTTTTGCGCAAACCACGAAACTGATGGAAGCTGCGCAACATCCTGAATCTGAAGTGATTATTGTCACTAATGAAGTGGGGATGGGCATTGTGCCGGATAACCTGCTGGCGCGGCGTTTTCGTGATATTGCGGGGCGGGTGAATCAGCAACTGGCTGCCGCGGCGGATGATGTCTACCTGATCGTATCCGGCATTCCGGTACCGGTGAAAACATCGGAATAAAACGACTCAGAACAGGGTGTTTATTATGGCTTTATGGCGGCTGTTTCTCGCGACATTGCAGTTTCTCACCCGCATCCCGGTCAGGGATCGCTGGTGCGATGGCTTTGAACTGAAAGAGTATGCACGCGGCATTGTCTGTTTTCCGCTGGTCGGGCTGGTTATCGGTTTACTGACCGCGCTGGTGTGGCAGATTTTAATGCCGCATATCGGTGTGCTTCCGGCGGCGATTGCCGTTGTCATTGCACATATTATGCTGACCGGCGGTTTACATCTCGACGGGCTGGCCGACAGTTGCGACGGTTTATTTTCGGTGCGCAGCCGGGAGCGTATTCTCGAGATTATGCGCGACAGCCGGATCGGCACCAACGGCGCGCTGGCGCTGATTGTGGCTGTTCTGTTGCGAACCGCACTGGTTTATCAGATGAACGCCGACGGATTGCCGGTGCTGGCGTTTCTTATCGTCACGCCGGTTGTCGGGCGGAGCATGATGGCGGTGATGATGTACCGTCAGGCTTATGCCCGCGAGTCAGGAATGGGCAATTTGTTTATTGGTAAGATCAGCGAAGGGCGCTTTGGTATCACATTACTGTTGATGGCAACGCTGGTGCTGCTCATCGGCGGGTTATTCTCCCTGTTTGCATTACTGGTGACGTTGCTGTTTGTTCTCGGTTTCCGGCGTTTTGTCGCCACGCGCATTGGCGGCCAGACCGGCGATACGCTGGGCGCGGCATGCGAATTGAGTGAACTGGTCTTTCTGTTTTTCCTGTTATGGCACTGAGACAAGGGACAAAATTATGAAACTGTATCTGATACGGCACGGACAAACTCAGGCTAACGTTAACGGCGTTTTTTGCGGCAGCAGCGACATTGCGCTGACCGCCGAGGGTGAGCGACAGGCGCAGCATGTGGCGCGTCAGCTGGCTTCTACTTCGCTTGATGCACTGATTCACACGGATATGCGCCGCAGCCGCGATACGGCGGGCATTATTGCTTACGGGCGCGAACTGGCAATGGAAACTCAGCCGCTGTTGCAGGAAATGGGGTTTGGCGAGTGGGAAATGCGTCATCACAAAGAACTCGAAGCCTCGCAGGCAGAAGGCTATCAGGCCTGGTGTCAGGACTGGCAAAAGGCCGACGTACCGCAAGGTGAGTCATTTACAGATTTCACTCAGCGTATCCGGCAGGCGTTGCAGCAGTTGCATTTGCGTCCGCGGGAAAGCAGGCTGGCAATAGTCGCACATCAGGGTTCACTCAGCCTGCTGCTGGCGATGATGCTGAAACTGGCACCGGCTGACATGTGGCGTTTTCCATTTAAGCAAGGCTGCCTGTGTGAAATTGATCTCAGCCCCGGCGCTTGTGTCATTCAGCGTTTTAATGACAGCGGTATTTAACTTTTAAACTGGTAAGGACAACCCGATGGCTTCTCTGGCCAATATTATCCGTCAGATTGCTGAACCCGATGCGCAGGCCGCACAAACGGCTGCTGCGCGGCTCGACAGTCTGGTAAAACCTTTAGGCAGTCTTGGCCGCCTGGAACAACTGGCGATTCAGCTGTCATCCATCCGGGGTGATCAGCCTTTGCATTTTCCGAGCAAAGAAGTGCTGGTGATGGCGGCCGATCATGGCGTGTGGCAGGAAGGCGTCACACCCTCCCCGCAGGAGGTAACGGCGATTCAGGCGGTGAACATCGTGCAGGGCAAAGCCGGGGTTTCTGTGCTGGCTCGGGTAGCCGGGGCGCAGGTGACGCTGATTGACTGCGGAATCATTGGGCCGGATATTCCCGGCACGCTGAATCACAAAGTTGCGCAGGGAACCGGCAATATTGCCACCGGCCCGGCGATGACGCGCGAACAGGCGGAATCTTTACTGATCTGGTGTGCGGAACGGGTGATCGCGAAAGCTGAAAACGGTTTATCCCTGCTGGCTGTCGGTGAGCTCGGGATGGCAAACACCACGCCGGCGGCGGCGATGGTGGCGGTGCTGACCGGCGCTGCGCCAGCGCAAACCGTCGGGCTGGGTGCGAATCTTCCGCCGGACAGACTGGCGCATAAAATCAGCGTGGTCGAAAAAGCCATTGCGGTAAATCAGCCGGATCCGTCAGATGCACTGGATGTGATGGCGAAAGTCGGGGGATTCGAACTGGTAGCCATGGCGGGTGCGATGATTGGCGCGGCGGCGGCGGGGATTCCGCTGGTGCTGGATGGCTTCCTTTCTTACGCGTCGGCGCTGGCAGCGTGTCAGTTAGCACCTGCGCTGAAACCCTATCTTATCCCTTCGCATATTTCAGCAGAGCAGGGCGCAACGCTGGCGCTTGAAGCGCTGGGCCTGCAACCGTATTTCGATCTGAATTTACGACTGGGCGAGGGCAGCGGCGCGGCGCTGGCGTTACCGCTGATTGATGCTGCCTGTGCTGTCCATAACGAAATGGCGACGCTGGCGGAGTGTCAGATAGCGCTTTAAAAGTTAAAGCAGGGCGTTACCAGTCAATGCCCTGCTGCGCCATAATTCCGGCGTCAAACGCATGTTTCACCGGACGGAGTTCGCTGACGGTATCGGCCATTTCCAGCAGATCACGATGGCAGCCGCGCCCGGTGATAATCACGGTCTGGTGCGCGGGACGGGCTTTCAGCGCATCCACCACGTCCTGCAAATCCAGATAGCCAAAACTGACCATATACGTCAGTTCATCAAGCACCACGAGATCTAATGATGCATCAGCCAGCATCCGTTTACCGTGCTGCCAGACAGCCTGGCAGGCTTCGGTATCCGTTTCTTTATTCTGCGTTTCCCAGGTAAAACCGGTCGCCATCACCTGAAATTCCACGCCATGAGGCTCGAGCAGATTTTTCTCGCCGTTAGGCCATTCACCTTTAATAAACTGGATCACTGCCGCGCGCATGCCATGGCCGACAGCGCGGGTCACCGTGCCAAATGCCGCCGTGGTTTTGCCCTTACCGTTACCGGTAAATACAATCAGTATTCCGCGCTGTTCTTTGGCGGCGTCAATGCGCGCATCAACCTGTTCTTTCAGCTTTTGCTGGCGCTGTTTATGGCGATCTTCAGTCATCAGAGACTCCGTGATTATTTATTCTGCCGGACCGGCTTTGCGCCCTGGCTGGGCATCAAAACTGATACCTGTTTTACGGCGGCTGTCATCGCCCATCAGATACAGATACAGCGGCATAATATCAGCCGGTGTCTTGAGTTTATCTTTGTTTTCATCGGGGAACGCGGAGGCGCGCATGCTGGTGCGTGTGCCGCCAGGATTGATGCAGTTGACGCGCAGGCCGGTATGCTTATGTTCTTCGGCCAGCACCTGCATCATACCTTCGGTGGCGAATTTTGACACGGCGTAAGCACCCCAGCCGCTGCGGCCTTCGCGTCCGACGCTGGACGTGGTGAACACCAGCGAAGAACTGGCAGATTTCAGCATCAGCGGCAGTAACGACTGGGTCAGCATAAACGTGGCGTTCACATTGACCTGCATGACGTTCATCCAGTCCTGCAACTTAATCTCAGCCATTGGCGTGATGTCAGTCAGCAATCCGGCGTTGTGCAAAACGCCGTCCAGATGCGGCACCCATGCAGCGATTTGATCTGCGACGCGCTGGCAGTCCTGCTGACTGGCGGTCTGTAAATCCAGTGCATAAATGAAAGCCGGTCGCAGATTACGTGCGGCAATTTCCTGCTGCACACTGGCCAGTTTACTCTCAGTACGGCCCAGTAAAATCACCTGCGCGCCGAAACGGGCATACGTCAGTGCGGCTTCACGGCCGATGCCGTCGCCGGCGCCAGTGACCAGAATGATACGGTTATTGAGCAAATCGGATTTAGGATGATAATGCACGGTCAGTCCTCTTAAGGGGGGCGGCGATGTGGCGGTAAATGACGTCATCACATCAGGCGCTCTTCATATCAAAAATGGCGGAAACGGGAGATATTGCGCTCAACCAGAGTCCGGCATTTTGGTGAAAATTTTAGCTTTTTCGGGTGCAATCACCGCTTATATGCCTCAAATGGGCATGAGTTTCAATGATTAACCGAAAAGCGGGCAGCTCTTTTGTAACAAAATTGGAACACAGACGCACTCTGTTTTACGTCTGAGTCATGATGTCATCTTCGAACAAGACGTCAGTGCGGCGATTGTTTAGAATGTTTAACATCTTTCTTACCACGGTTTTATTACCACGTTGAAAAGGCGGTATGTGTGGATTTACTTTCTCTTTATGGGCTATTTTTGGCCAAAGTCGTGACCGTTGTGATCGCCATCGGCGCGCTGGTCGTGTTGTTTGTCGGCCTCCGTCAGCGTAAATCTCACGGCAAAGGTGAGTTACACCTGGTCGATTTAGGTGAACAGTATCGCGAAATGCAACGTGAAATGCGCAGTGCGCGCATGAACCCTGCCGAACTTAAAATTCGCAGCAAGGAACTGAAGAAAAAGGATAAAGCGGAAGCAAAACAGAAAAAACTGCAAGCCAAAACCGGCAGTTCGAAAAGCAAACCTTGCCTGTATGTACTCGATTTCAAAGGCAGTATGGATGCCCACGAAGTCACCTCACTGCGGGAAGAAATCTCGGCGGTGCTGGCCGTCGCAACACCGGAAGACGAAGTGTTGTTGCGCCTCGAAAGCCCGGGCGGTGTGGTGCACGGTTACGGCCTGGCGGCATCACAACTTGTGCGTCTGCGTCAGAGCGGTATTCGTCTGACGGTTGCGGTAGATAAAGTCGCAGCCAGTGGCGGTTACATGATGGCCTGTGTGGCGGACAGGATTGTCGCCGCGCCGTTTGCCATCATCGGTTCGATCGGCGTGGTGGCGCAGATCCCAAACTTTAACCGTTTGCTCAAACGAAATGACATTGATATTGAGTTGCACACGGCGGGCGAGTTTAAACGTACCCTGACGTTGCTGGGTGAAAATACCGAAGAAGGTCGTGAAAAGTTCCGTGAAGATCTGAATGAAACGCATGTGCTGTTTAAAGAGTTTGTTCATCAGAACCGGCCGTCGCTGGACATTGATGCGGTAGCCACCGGTGAGCACTGGTTTGGTACCCAGGCGCGTGAAAATGGCCTGATTGATGCTATTGGTACCAGTGATGATTTACTGATTGCAGAAATGAAAAATCATGAAGTGATTGCGGTGCGTTACAGCCGTCGTAAACGCATGATGGACCGTTTCACCGGCAGCGCGGCAGAGAGTGCTGATCGCCTGTTCCTGCGCTGGTTACAACGCAGTCAGAAACCGCTGCTGTAATCTATTTTTTTCGCAAGGCATAAAATAAAAAGGGACGAATGTCCCTTTTTAATCCTGCGGATTAAGCCCCGCCGTTTACCGGTTGTGTATACCTTTATTAGCGATTGTTTTATCTCAATCTTCGAGATGGTATTTTTCTGAAAAAAGATGAGCCAGGTGTTTAAACATATTAAATACCGCAGTGGTTTTTCTGGTCGGTAAACCGTCTTCATCCATGAAAAACTCCCCGCGGAAAACCAGCACATTGCCTTTCTGCTCAACCTCTGTCGCCAGCATTCCATGCATGTAATCTTCGTGCTCACGGATAACCTTATTCGCTTCGACCAGTAAAGCTTCGCGACTAATTGCCGATGTATTTTCGTGCATGATATTTACTCCCCACTATAATTGCTGACGTTATTGTAATCCTGACGCTGATAAAACCGCAAATCTGCTGGGGGTAATCTGCTTAATCGCTCTGGTTATAATTTGAGCGCCTTTATAAAAAACGGGCGCGTATTGGCGAAAAGGGCCTTTCCGTGTTAATTAGTTTGCGTGACGATTTTTATCAGGTAGAGTGTGGGATTTTGTGGCTTCAGGTGGAATGTTTTGTTTACGCTTGGTCATTATTTGACTTAAAAATGGGCGCATTCTGCTGAGCCCTGTCTGGTTAATCCCTCGCAGAATCAGTGTTTTGAACCTCTGGAAGTCAGTTCGCTCCTTCTTTTAAAGAAATCAGTTGACGTTCTGACTCACTGCCGCAATATAAAAAAAGACGTGATATTGTGCCGCGGCATAACTAGACAAAATCTTCTTCAGATGATGAAGAATCATTCAGGTAAAGGTAATTATGGGCAAAGCTCTCGTAATAGTTGAGTCCCCGGCAAAAGCCAAAACGATTAATAAATATTTAGGAAATGACTACGTTGTTAAGTCCAGCGTTGGTCATATCCGTGATTTACCGACCAGTGGATCCGCTGCTAAAAAGACCGCCGACTCAACCGAAGAAAAAACAAAGAAAAAAGTAAAAAAGGATGAGAAAACCGCGCTGGTTAATCGCATGGGCGTCGATCCGTATCACGGTTGGGAAGCACAATACGAAATACTTCCGGGTAAAGAAAAAGTTGTTGCTGAGTTAAAAGCGTTAGCGGAAAAAGCTGACCACATCTATCTCGCAACCGACCTTGACCGCGAAGGAGAGGCGATTGCCTGGCATTTGCGGGAAGTGATTGGTGGTGATGACAAACGTTTCAGCCGTGTCGTTTTTAACGAAATTACCAAGAACGCGATTCAAAACGCCTTTAAAGAACCGGGCGAACTGAATATTGATCGTGTGAATGCTCAGCAGGCGCGTCGTTTCATGGACCGCGTGGTGGGTTACATGGTTTCTCCGCTGCTGTGGAAGAAAATTGCCCGTGGTTTATCCGCAGGTCGTGTTCAGTCCGTTGCGGTGCGTCTGGTCGTCGAGCGTGAGAAAGAAATCAAAGCGTTCGTGCCGGAAGAATACTGGGAATTGCATGCGGATTTGCTGGCGAAGAAAGAAACCGCGCTGCAAATGGAAGTCACGCATCATCTCGAAAAACCGTTCAAACCGGTCAATAAAGAACAAACTCACGCGGCCGTTTCGCTGCTTGAAAAAGCGCGTTACACCGTGGTGGATCGTGAAGACAAACCGACCAGCAGCAAGCCGGGTGCGCCTTTCATTACTTCCACACTGCAACAGGCGGCCAGTACGCGTCTGAGCTTCGGTGTGAAGAAAACCATGATGATGGCCCAGCGTCTTTACGAAGCCGGTCATATTACCTATATGCGTACGGACTCCACTAACCTGAGTCAGGACGCCGTGGAAATGGTGCGCGGCTATATTGGCGAGAATTTTGGTGATAAATACCTGCCGAAAGCGCCGCTGCAATACAGCAATAAAGAGAATTCTCAGGAAGCGCACGAAGCGATTCGTCCTTCTGACGTGGCCGTGATTTCAGAACAACTGAAAGATATGGAAGCGGATGCTCAACGTCTGTATCAGCTAATCTGGCGTCAGTTTGTGGCCTGTCAGATGACACCGGCTCAGTACGACTCCACTACGCTGACGGTGAAAGCGGGCGATTACTCTCTGCGCGCCAAAGGTCGTACGCTGCGTTTTGATGGCTGGACCAAAGTCATGCCGGCGTTGCGTAAAGGCGACGAAGACAGAACCTTGCCGGCGATCGAAGTGGGTACGGATCTGGAGCTGCAACAACTGCTGCCCACCCAGCATTTCACCAAGCCGCCTGCGCGTTTCAGCGAAGCGTCTCTGGTTAAAGAACTGGAAAAACGTGGCATTGGCCGTCCGTCTACCTATGCGTCGATCATTTCGACCATTCAGGACAGGGGTTACGTTCACGTTGAAAACCGTCGCTTCTACGCAGAAAAAATGGGGGAAATCGTTACCGATCGTCTGGAAGATAACTTCCGTGAATTGATGAACTACGATTTCACCGCACGTATGGAAGACGGGCTGGATCAGGTCGCCAACAACAAGGCGGAATGGAAAGCCGTTCTGGATGAATTCTTCACTGAATTCAGTAAGCAGCTGGAAACTGCTGAGAAAGACCCGGAAGAAGGCGGTATGCGCCCGAATCAGATGGTGTTGACCAGCATTGAATGCCCGACCTGCGGACGTCCGATGGGGATCCGTACCGCCAGCACTGGCGTGTTCCTCGGTTGTTCCGGCTACGCCTTGCCGCCGAAAGAGCGCTGCAAAACCACCATCAACCTGATTGCTGATGCCGAAGTGCTGAACATTCTGGAAGGTGATGAAGCCGAAGCCAACGCGCTGCGTGCGAAGCGTCGTTGCGTCAAATGCGGCACGGCGATGGACAGCTATCTCATCGATAATCAGCGCAAATTGCATGTTTGTGGTAACAACCCGGAATGTGATGGCTATGAAATCGAAGAGGGTGAGTTCCGCATCAAGGGTTATGACGGCCCGATTGTTGAGTGCGAAAAATGTGGCTCTGAAATGCACCTGAAAATGGGACGTTTCGGTAAGTACATGGGCTGTACCAACGACGAATGCAAAAACACCCGTAAGATTTTGCGAAACGGTGACGTTGCGCCGCCGAAAGAAGATCCGGTTCCGCTGCCGGAATTGCCGTGTGAGAAATCAGACGCCTATTTCGTGCTGCGTGACGGTGCGGCAGGGGTATTTCTGGCTGCCAACACGTTCCCTAAATCGCGCGAAACCCGTGCGCCGCTGGTGGAGGAACTGAAGCGCTTCAAAGACCGCTTGCCGGAAAAACTCAGCTATCTGGCCGATGCGCCGGTGGCCGATCCGGAAGGCAATAAATCAATGGTGCGTTTCAGCCGTAAAACCAAGCAGCAGTATGTATCTTCAGAAAAAGACGGCAAAGCCACTGGCTGGACCGCTTTCTTTGTCGACGGTAAGTGGGTCGAAGGCAAAAAATAATTATCTCCGTCATACCTTAAGCTGTTAAGCAGTTGTAAAAAACCAGTCTTCCGGACTGGTTTTTTTATTGCATTAAGATCTATCATCGCGGAGTTATGCGTGTTTTTATTATCAGTCTGCGACAGTCCTCGATTATCGTTATGTTCTTCGGGTATACATGACGCTAATAATGGATATAATTGTTATATAAAATTTATTCTTATGCACTTAAGTAATAAGTTAATGCGTCTGGGGCATAAAAACGGTGCGTTCACAGACTTCCGGTAGTCGATAAAAAATCATTTCCAGACTGTTCAGCCAACGGATGAACAGGGATGGCGACAGGGTTTGAAACCAGGGTGGTATGAGATATGAAATTGCAGCAACTGCGCTACATCGTAGAGGTTGTTAATCACAATCTGAACGTCAGTTCGACGGCAGAAGGCCTGTACACGTCGCAGCCTGGGATCAGCAAACAAGTGCGGATGCTGGAAGATGAACTCGGGATCCAGATTTTTTCCCGCAGCGGTAAACATCTGACACAGGTCACGCCGGCAGGGCAGGAAATCATCCGTATTGCCCGTGAAGTATTGTCTAAAGTGGATGCGATCAAAGCTGTTGCTGGTGAGCATACCTATCCGGACAAAGGTTCGCTGTATGTCGCGACGACGCATACGCAGGCGCGTTATGCCTTACCGAATGTGATTAAAGGCTTTATCGAGCGTTATCCGCGCGTTTCATTGCATATGCATCAGGGGTCGCCGACGCAGATTGCTGAAGCAGTTTCAAAGGGCAATGCGGATTTTGCTATCGCCACCGAAGCGCTCCATCTGTATGACGATCTGATCATGCTGCCTTGCTACCACTGGAACCGTGCCGTGGTGGTTCAGCCTGATCATCCGCTGGCAGGTAAAGAGAAAGTCACCATTGAGGAACTGGCAGCTTATCCGATTGTGACCTATACCTTCGGCTTCACTGGTCGTTCAGAACTGGATACCGCGTTTAACCGCGCCGGTCTGACGCCACGCATTGTATTCACCGCCACCGATGCTGACGTCATCAAAACCTATGTCCGCCTGGGGCTGGGCGTCGGTGTCATCGCCAGCATGGCAGTGGATCCGGTTCAGGATCCGGATCTGGTGACCGTGGATGCGAGTGATATTTTCACCTACAGCACCACCAAAATCGGTTTCCGTCGCAGTACATTCCTGCGCAGCTATATGTACGATTTTATCCAGCGCTTTGCGCCGCACCTGACACGTGATGTGGTTGATACCGCTATTTCCCTGCGCTCCAACGAAGACATTGAAGAAATGTTCAAAGACATTAAGCTGCCGACAAAATAAGTCGTCATCCTCTATTTTTATCTCCCTGAGATCCCGCCGCATCCTCACCGAAGCGGCGGGATTTTTTTTGCCTGATGATCAGTTTGAGCTGTTATCAAAATGTTAACGATAATTTGTGTTATCTTTAACTATGCACTTATAAGCCAGCGGGTTATTACTCATGGCCACGCTGAGCGCTAAAGGAGAAGCTATGTCGTCTATTCGCAAGAACAGTCTGGATAAGCTGGCAGTCCGGGAGAAAGAATTTTACTACTACAGCCTGCCACTCGCTGCCAAAACATTGGGTGATGTTCAGCGCCTGCCAAAATCCCTCAAAGTTTTACTCGAAAATTTATTGCGCCACGTTGATGGTGACACTGTCACAGAAAGCGATCTACAGGAACTGGTCGAATGGCAGAAAACCGGTCATGCCGACCGCGAAATTGCTTATCGTCCGGCGCGCGTACTGATGCAGGATTTTACGGGTGTACCTGCCGTGGTGGATCTGGCCGCGATGCGCCAGGCGGTAAAACGCCTCGGCGGGAATGTCGAACAGGTAAACCCGTTGTCGCCTGTTGATCTGGTCATCGACCACTCCGTCACAGTGGATGAATTCGGTGATGATGAGGCGTTTGGTGAGAACGTTCGTCTCGAAATGGAGCGCAACAACGAGCGCTATCAGTTCCTGCGCTGGGGGCAAAAAGCCTTTAACCGTTTCCGCGTAGTGCCGCCTGGCACGGGTATTTGTCATCAGGTCAACCTGGAATATCTTGGACAAACCGTCTGGTACGAAGAGCAGGATGGCAAAACGATGGCCTATCCCGACACGCTGGTCGGAACGGATTCACATACCACGATGATTAACGGTCTGGGGATTCTGGGCTGGGGTTGCGGCGGTATCGAAGCGGAAGCCGCAATGCTCGGACAGCCGGTTTCCATGCTGATCCCGGACGTTGTGGGTTTCAAACTGACCGGTAAATTACGCGAAGGCATTACCGCAACGGACCTGGTGTTAACGGTCACCCAGATGCTGCGTAAACACGGTGTGGTGGGAAAATTTGTCGAGTTCTATGGTGATGGCCTTGCCGATTTGCCGCTGGCTGACCGCGCGACCATCGCTAATATGTCGCCGGAATTCGGCGCGACCTGCGGCTTCTTCCCGGTGGATGATGTGACACTGAGTTACATGAAGCTCAGTGGCCGCAGCGACGAACAAATCGATCTGGTAAAAGCCTATTCGCAGGCCCAGGGTTTATGGCGTAACGCCGGTGACGAGCCGGTCTTCACCAGTACACTTGCGCTGGACATGGGAGACGTTGAGCCGAGCCTCGCGGGGCCGAAACGTCCCCAGGATCGCGTTGCGTTGCCTGATGTGCCGAAAGCGTTCAAAGCGGCGACTGAACTGGAGTTGGGTAACAGCAAGCCGGGGCGCAGCGATAAAGAAAGTTTCACGCTGGAAGGGCAGCATTATGCGCTGACCACCGGCGCGGTAGTGATTGCGGCAATCACCTCTTGTACCAACACGTCAAACCCAAGCGTGCTGATGGCCGCTGGTCTGCTGGCGAAGAATGCCGCCGAAAAAGGTCTGGCCAGTAAGCCGTGGGTGAAAACCTCACTGGCACCAGGTTCCAAAGTGGTGACCGATTATCTTAATGCCGCCGGTCTCATGCCGCATCTGGAGAAGCTGGGCTTTAATCTGGTGGGCTATGGCTGTACGACCTGTATCGGTAACTCCGGGCCGTTGCCGGAACCGATTGAGTCGGCGATCAAGGCCGGTGATTTAACCGTCGGGGCCGTGCTTTCCGGCAACCGTAACTTCGAAGGGCGTATTCATCCGCTGATTAAAACCAACTGGCTAGCCTCACCACCGCTGGTGGTGGCCTATGCGCTGGCGGGTAATATGAACGTCGATCTGACGACGGATCCTCTGGGTGAAGGTGCTGATGGCAAGCCGGTTTACCTGAGAGATATCTGGCCGTCGGCTAACGATATCGCTAATGCGGTTGCGCAGGTGACCACGGAAATGTTCCATAAAGAGTACGCCGAGGTGTTTAACGGCGATGCCAGCTGGCAGGCGATTCAGGTCGAAGGCACGCCGACCTATACCTGGCAGGAAGACTCCACCTATATCCGCCACCCGCCGTTCTTCAGTGATATGAAGGCGGAACCTGATGCGCTGGAAGACATCAAAGATGCGCGAATTCTGGCGATTCTGGCGGATTCAGTGACCACCGACCACATTTCACCTGCCGGGAATATCAAGGCCGAAAGTCCGGCTGGTTTGTATCTGACCCAGCACGGCGTCGAGCCGAAAGCGTTCAACTCCTACGGCTCGCGGCGCGGTAACCATGAAGTGATGATGCGCGGGACGTTCGCCAATATTCGCATCAAAAATGAAATGGTGCCGGGCGTGGAGGGCGGATATACGCGTCATATTCCGTCGCAGGACCAACTGGCGATTTACGATGCGGCGATGCGCTATCAGCATGAAAGTGTGCCGACCGCAGTGATTGCCGGTAAAGAATACGGTTCAGGTTCAAGCCGTGACTGGGCGGCGAAAGGGCCACGTCTGCTTGGGGTACGTGTGGTTATCGCAGAATCATTCGAACGTATTCACCGCTCGAATCTGATCGGGATGGGGATTTTACCGCTCGAGTTCCCGCAGGGTGTGACGCGCAAAACGCTGAAACTCACGGGCGATGAACAGATCAGCATCAGCGGGTTACAAACCCTGACGCCGGGGCAGGATGTTGCAGTGCATATCACGTTTGCTGATGGTCATACTGAAACAATTGATGCACATTGCCGTATCGATACCGGCAACGAACTGACCTATTTCCAGAACGGCGGCATTCTGCATTATGTGATCCGCAAAATGCTGTAAAACCGCTTCTCCGGCCAATAAAAAAGGGCGCCTTCTTAAGGTGCCCTTAATATTTGGATCGGACTATAAATCCTTACTTGTCGAGCAGATGGCCCATTTTGGCGGCTTTGGTCGACAGGTAGCGTTCGTTTTCCGGATTACGGCCGACGATCAGCGGGACGCGTTCTGTAATGTTAATACCGGCTTCAGTCAGAATTTCGACTTTCTTCGGATTGTTGGTCAGCAGGCGTACGGAATCGACACCCAGCAATTTGAACATGTCGGCGCACAGCGTGAAGTCGCGTTCGTCTGCGGCGAACCCAAGCTGATGGTTGGCTTCGACGGTGTCGTAACCTTTGTCTTGTAAGGCATATGCGCGGATCTTATTCAGCAAACCGATGTTACGGCCTTCCTGACGGTGATACATCAGGATGCCACGACCTTCTTCGGCGATATGATTCAGTGCGGCTTCGAGCTGGAAACCGCAGTCACAGCGCAGGCTGAATAAGGCATCACCGGTCAGACATTCGGAGTGAACGCGCGCAAGAACCGGCGTTTCACCGGTGATGTCGCCAAAAACTAACGCCAGGTGGTCGTGCCCGGTGGCCAATTCTTCAAAACCCACCATCAGGAAATCGCCCCAAGGTGTTGGCAGATTGGCTTCTGCCACCCGTTTCAGCTGCATTTTATGCTCCAAAAAAACCACAAATAGTCTTTATTTACAGTAAGTATTTTACTTGTTGATGCGCATCCTACTTTCTGATGCGGCCTCTGGATAGGGAATCGGTGCCTTTCCATCACGACAGGGCATCATTTTGCCACAGTTTGGGTCACATTTTAGCGGGAATATTTGAACGATTAGTTCATAACTTATGAATTATAACCGCTTCTTCAACAACTCACGCTAAAGGAATGTTAAGCAATCACAACGTTGATACACTCCAACTCTTTTTACGCATGACTGAAGGGACGACTATGTTTGATATCGCCAGGCGCACCGCTCTCGGGGCTGTTCTTTTGTTACTGATGCCCGCAGCGGTGTGGATAAGCGGCTGGACGTGGACACCGGGTGGTAATCCCGCCGTGCTGCGTCCGCTTTATTGGGTCACGGAAACGGTGAGTGAACCATGGGGAATCATGACGACTGTGATCCTCTGTGGCTGGTTTCTGTGGTGCCTGCGATTTCGGCTTAAACCAGCCATCGGGCTGGTGGTGATCATCACCTTGTCAGTGCTGGCCGGTCAGTATGTTAAAGACTTTATCAAAGCCGAAGTCCGCGAACCCAGGCCGTATGTCGCATGGCTGGGGACGGATCATCAGATGAACGTCGATGAATTTTATGCCCGGAAAAGTAAAGCGCGTGCCCGGCAGGTGAAAGAGGTGCTGGGCGACAACGTGCAAATCCCGCACTGGCTGAATAAAAGCTGGCAGAACGACACGGGATACGCATTCCCTTCTGGCCACACGATGTTTGCCGCAACCTGGGCTTTACTCGGTGTCGGGTTATTGTGGCGGCGTAAACACTATAAAACGGTCACCGTGCTGATGGTGTGGGCGGTGGTGGTGATGGGCAGCAGACTGATGCTCGGCATGCACTGGCCACGCGACCTGATGGCATCTGTGGGCATCAGCTGGATCCTGGTAATGCTGGCCTGCTGGCTGACGGAGCGCTATGTCGGGCCGCTAACGCCACCACCAGCAGAAAACCAGGAAATCAGCGAGCGTGAATAATCCCGGTTTTTTGATTTCTTACCGTCTGAAATCTCAGGGGGTTCCTGGTGAACCCTTTAATTCATGGTTTTCATCCCCATATACATTCCATAGCCTTCATTGTCGTGGTGGTCACGACACCACACTAAAGTCGAATGAAGTTGCTACAGACGGCATTTAAACCCTCCGCAATGTTTCCCTGCTTTGTTCGGAAATGCTAACTTATTAGGTCGGGACGCGAGTTTTTGGCATAATTCATCCGGTACACCCGGCATTACAGGAATGAATGTGAAATATCTGCTGATTTTTTTATTTTTGCTGGTCATCGTTGTGATTTCTATCACTCTGGGTGCCCATAACGATCAGACTGTGACCTTCAATTATTTGCTGGCACAGGGTGACTATCGTGTTTCGACACTGCTTGCTGTGCTGTTCGCTACCGGTTTTATTCTTGGCTGGATAATCTGTGGTTTGTTCTACCTGCGTGTACGTCTGTCTCTGGGGCGCGCCCAGCGTAAAATCAAACGCCTGGAGCAGCAAATTGAACCCGCGGCTGTCGTTACGCCGCCAGCAGCATCTTACGATGTCAGCAAGGAATAACCCTCTATGTTAGAACTGCTGTTTCTGTTGTTGCCCGTTGCGGCCGCCTATGGCTGGTACATGGGGCGCAGAAGTTCTCAGCAGGACAAACAGGAAAATGCTAACCGCCTGTCGCGTGAATACGTCGCGGGGGTTAACTTCCTGCTTTCCAATCAGCAGGATAAAGCGGTCGATCTGTTCCTCGAAATGTTAAAAGAGGACAGCAGTACAGTCGAAGCGCACCTGACTCTGGGCAACCTGTTCCGCTCCCGTGGTGAAGTCGATCGTGCGATCCGTATCCACCAGTCGCTGATGGAAAGTGCTTCGCTGACTTTCGAACAGCGCCTGCTCGCCGTACAGCAACTGGGTCGTGATTACATGGCTGCCGGTTTCTATGATCGTGCGGAAGACATGTTCAACCAGCTGGTGAAAGAGCAGGATTTCCAGTTGTTTGCGCTGGAACAGTTGTTGATTATTCATCAGGCCACCAGCGACTGGCAGAACGCCATTGATGTGGCGGAACGTCTGGTCAAGCTCGGCAAAGAAAACCGCCGTAAAGAAATTGCGCATTTCTGGTGTGAACTGGCATTGCAGGCAATGGTGTCTGAAGATTTCGATAAGGCGACCGGCTTGCTGAAAAAGGCTGCGGCAGCGGACAAACTCTGTGCCCGTGTCTCCATTATGCAGGGGCGGATTTTACTGGCGCAGGGCGACTACCGCAAAGCGACAGAGGCCTTACAGCGGGTGCTGGAGCAGGATAAAGAGCTGGTCAGCGAAGCGTTGCCGATGCTGCAGGAGTGTTACCAGAATCTTGACGATACGCTGGCATGGGCCGAGTTTCTCAGGCGTTGTGTGGATGAAAATACCGGCGCCACAGCAGAACTGATGCTGGCCGAAATCATCCAGGATGAAGAAGGGCGTGAGACCGCGCAAAACTATATCAACCGTCAGTTGCAACGCCATCCGACCATGCGCGTGTTTCATCACCTGATGGATTACCATCTGGCGGATGCGGAAGAAGGGCGTGCGAAAGAGAGCCTGGTGTTGCTGCGGGATATGGTGGGTGAACAGATCCGGACGAAGCCACGCTATCGCTGTCACAAATGCGGCTTTACCGCGCATTCACTTTACTGGCATTGCCCGTCATGCCGTGGCTGGGCGACGATAAAGCCAATCCGGGGTCTGGATGGCCAATAAGTTTCCCCGTCATACTTCGGGTTGCAGATGCGTTTGTCGCCTTACTGCAACGTGAATTATTTAGGGGAAACCGCAGGATATTTTAAATCGACTCTTACTTCTTCTTGCTGCTCGCCTTGCGGGCATTAAGCAACGTCCGCAATTTCTTGATTTCTTTGGTGGTCAGCGCGGGTTCAGTCTCTTCTGCAAGATGCTGATTATCAATTTCGTGTTCTGTGGCTTTAGCGGCTTTTTTACCTTTGGGCGCAGCAGGGTTAAAACTCTCTTCCAGGCGTGCCGCAACTTCTGCACTTAATGAATGTTCTGCTTCCGCAGCGGCGTTTTTGATCAGTTCTTTCAATTCAACCGGAATTTTAACGGTCAGGGTTGTTATCTCACTCATTTTTCTGCCTTTCCTTAGAGTAAAAGTAACAAGCTAAGTCAGCCTTGTTGCATCGTCTAGTGCATCACAAAAATTTAATAAAACTGTCACATTAGGTGTAGCTGTGAATTCAGTGGTTTGCCATGTAAAATATCGGCGGCAAAAATTATATTATTTCTTCCTGACGTAAAAACTGACAAGAGGCTGACGAGATGAAGTCCGAAAATAACACTAACAACAAAGACTTAAATACTTCACCGATTGTTGTCGCTCTCGATTATGCCGATAAATCCTCCGCACTGGCGTTTGCTGACAAAATCGATCCGCGTGATTGCCGTCTGAAAATTGGCAAAGAGATGTTCACTCATTTTGGTCCGCAGATGGTCAAAGATCTGCAGACCCGCGGTTTCGACGTCTTTCTGGATCTGAAATTCCACGACATCCCTAACACTACTGCGCGCGCTGTGGCTGCTGCGGCAGATTTGGGTGTCTGGATGGTGAATGTGCATGCCAGCGGCGGTGCGCGCATGATGACGGCGGCCCGGGAAGCGCTGGCACCGTTTGGAAAAGATGCCCCCTTACTGATTGCCGTCACGGTGCTGACCAGCCTGGAAGACAATGACCTGGCGGATTTAGGTATTGAACTTTCTCCGGCTGATTATGCTGAACGTCTGGCGCGCCTGACACGCGACTGCGGCCTCGATGGCGTAGTGTGTTCCGCGCAGGAAGCGACCCGTTTTAAATCTGCTCTCGGGCAGGCGTTCAAACTGGTGACGCCGGGTATCCGCCCGGCTGGTAGCCAAGCCGATGATCAGCGTCGCATCATGACGCCACAGGAAGCGCTGGCGGCGGGCGTGGATTACATGGTGATTGGCCGGCCGATCACGCAATCTGCCGATCCGGCGCAGACCCTGCGTGAAATTCTGGCATCACTGCGCTAAGAAGGAAAAACCATGAGCAATGACAGCAACAGCCGTTTAGTGTATTCGACCGACAGCGGCAGAATCGATGAGCCCAAAGTCGTGGCTGAGCGTCCGAAAGGTGACGGCATTGTGCGTATTCAGCGCCAGACCAGCGGGCGCAAAGGGAAGGGCGTGTGCCTGATCACCGGTGTCAGTCTTGATGATATTGAACTGGAAAAACTCGCTGCCGAACTGAAAAAGAAATGCGGTTGTGGCGGTGCGGTGAAAGACGGCGTGATTGAGATCCAGGGTGACAAACGCGATCTGCTTAAACAACTGCTGGAAGCGAAAGGCATGAAAGTGAAACTGGCGGGGGGCTGACCTGTCTGTAAACGATCACTGACCGTTTATAATAAGATGCTGCATCCGCAAAGGTGCAGCATCTTGCTTTAGCTTTTAGAGATATCACAACGCGAAAGCACGTTGTTTGTCATCCATCTGATGACAATAAAGTTGACCTGAAAAACAACCCAATCCTATTTTTAGCTTTATTCGTTGCTTAACGCTTACGTTTTTGATGCCAGTTAAATAGAACTTATCTCCCGGTTGTTTTACTTACTGACCTGATGTCCGATGATACCACCCACTGCAGCGCCACCCAATGTCCCTAAGGTACTGCCGTCAGTCAGAACTGCACCACCCAGCGCACCTGCACCCGCACCGATTGCGGTGTTACGGTCACGCTTAGACCAGTTACCACAAGCGCTGACAGACATTGCCAGAGTCAGAACCAGTGCAATACTGGCAACACGTTTATTCACGAGCATCATAATTTTTCTCCTATCCAGACGCAGTTGTGCATCCGTTAATTAAAAATAGTGAAATTGATATACATTCACTAGGTGAATAATCTTAATTCACCAAGGATGCTCTTTCTCACCACACAAAAGACTAAAAAGCTGGACAAACATTCAACGGTTTGTGGAACAAATGGGCACTTTTACGTTTGCAGCAGATCTGTACGCACTCTTTAGCGATTTCCCCCATACCTGCACACACCCGTCACCCAGACAATAAAGCCTCGTAATAAGAGGAAACCAAGATGCTAAAGCAACTGAAAGAGCAGGTATTAGAGGCCAATCTGGCACTGCCTCGCCATAATCTGGTGACCTTTACCTGGGGAAATGTCAGCGCCGTTGACCGTAAACTTGGGCTGGTCGTGATTAAACCGTCGGGAGTGGAATACGACCACATGGGCGTGGACGACATGGTGGTGGTGGAACTGGAGACCGGCAAAATCGTCGAGGGCAGCAAAAAGCCTTCTTCCGATACCGATACCCACCGGGTACTGTACCTGAATTTCCCGGAAGCAGGGGGTATTGTTCATACGCATTCGCGCCACGCAACCATCTGGGCGCAGGCCGGTTTGGATATTCCCGCCTGGGGCACCACCCACGCGGATTATTTCTACGGCAACATTCCCTGCACGCGGCTGATGACCGAAGAGGAAATCGCCGGACGTTATGAATGGGAGACCGGTGAAGTCATCGTTAAAACCTTCACGGAAAGACATCTGTCGCCGGCAGACATTCCGGCTGTACTGGTGCATTCGCACGGGCCGTTCGCCTGGGGGAAAGATGCCGATAATGCCGTGCATAACGCCGTCGTGCTGGAAGAGGTCGCCTACATGGGCATTTTCTCCCGCCAGTTAACGCCGCAGTTGCCGGATATGCAGCCGCAATTACTGGATAAGCATTACCTGCGTAAACATGGCAAGAATGCCTACTACGGCCAATAATCCCCTGAAACCCGAATTATCGGGGGGCACAGATAAGGATAGGTCAGCCGACCAGGCTGACCTTAATCCCGGCAGCGGAAAGTTGCTGCTGATATTCAGGGGATAATTTGTCGTCAGTGATGACCCGGCTGAAGGCACTGACCGGCCCCAACGGGTTAAGATTTATTTGACCGAATTTCGATGAATCCGTTAGCACGATATTTTCCGCACCTTTAGCCACGACCGCATTCACCACATCAGCACGTAACATGTCCCGGCCGGTAAAGCCGGTGGTATCGGTGAAGCCGTCGATGCCCATGAACGCTTTACTGAAATTCATTTGTTGCAGACACATTCTGGTCAGCGGGCCGACCACCGTCTGACTGGTTTTCTGATACATCCCGCCGAGCAGAACCACGTCACAGGGCATACTTTTCAGCAAAGAGGCGACATAACCGCTGACGGTAATCACCGTCAGGTTCTTCTTATCGGCAAGATATTGCGCCAGCAAGGCGATGCTGCTGCCACTTTCGAAAAATACCGTTTCGCCGTCCTGGATCAGGGATGCCGCAAACTTCGCCAGTTTCTGCTTCTGGGCAAAATTCGACATCATGCGGGTATCCACGTCATCGGTCTGGATAGCGACGGCAAAACCGTGCGCACGGCGCAGATAATGTCGCTGTTCCAGTAGCGTAAGATCGTGGCGGATCGTCACTTCTGACACCTGACAAATCTGTGACAACTCACTGACGCTGATGCGCTGCTTATCGTTTACCCATTGCAGAATAACTTGTTGTCTGTCGTTCATAACCGCCCAAAATACGGGCAGCCTGCGCCGCCCGTTGAAAGTTAAATTCAGATGCGAATTTTAAAGTGAATGTTCTGTACGGGCGATAATATCATCCTGAGCCTCAGGCGATAAGGCCGTAAAGAATGCGGAGTAACCGGCGACACGGACAACCAGGTCGCGATAGTTCTGCGGTTCCTCACGCGCTTTAAGTAATGTCTCGCGGGAAACAATATTGTACTGAACATGCCAGCCGCGATGTTCCTCAAAGAATGTCCGCAGCATTAGCATTAACGTCTCGCGTTCGCTTTCATTTTCCAGCGATGCCGGATTCAGTTTCTGATTGAGCAGTACGCCGCCGAGAATCGCTTCTGTCGGTAATTTGCTCAGCGAATTAAAGACCGCTGTCGGCCCGAGATGATCGGTACCGGATGCCGGGCTGGCCCCTTCCGCCAGCGGCGTAAAGGCTTTACGTCCATCCGGCGTGGCGGTAGTTGCGGCACCAAACGGCACGTTGGCCGAAATAGACGATGTACCCGCGTAATACGTGCCACCGACCGGGCCGCGTCCGAAGCGGGTATTGTGATAATTCGACAGTTCATCGATATAGCACTGATACGCACGCACCAGCAAATTATCGACCTCGTCTTGATCATTGCCGTATTTCTCTGCGCCGTTAATCAGCCGCTGACGCAGTCGTTCGCCGTCCAGTCCCTCATAATCTGAAGCCAGCGCGTTGGCCAGCTCCTGCTGGCCAATCACGCCCTGATCGAATACCAGCTTTTTCACTGCCGCCAGGCTGTTACCCAGATTGGCGATCCCGACTTGCAATCCTGAAACCCAGTCGTATTTCGCACCGCCTTGCTTGATGGTTTTCCCGCGTTCTATACAGTCATCGACCAGCGCCGAACACAAAATATCCTGCGCATTCTCTTCCAGAACCGTATCGACCACGCATTCGATTTCGATGGATTTGCTGGTGTAATAACGGATTTGTTCATCCCACTGCGCAAAGACCTGATCGAAATTATCGAAATTCCCCTGCGACAAACCGCGTTCCTGCGGCAGGAAGCGGGTATGACTTTTCGCGTCGTGCCCCTGTTCAAGCGCGGCGAGCATCACGCGGGCAAAGTTGATGAAACTCATGCCGGTACAACGATAGCCCCACTTGCCGCCGACTGCCGTTTCGATGCAGCCAATGGCGGCATAATCATAAGCATCCTGTTTTTCGACGCCCAGTTTGATGAATTCTGGAATAACAATTTCATCGTTATTAAAGGCGGGCATGCCAAAACCACAGCGGATCACCTGTACGCAGGCATCAAGGAAGTCACGGCTCATTCCGGCGTGATAGCGCACGCTCAGATTCGGCTGGGTGGATCGCAATTGTCCGCAGGATTCCAGAATGGCGTATGACAGCGGATTGACCGCATCGGATGCCACGTCATTATGCAAATTCTGACCGCCGATGGTGACGTTCTGGTACAACGGGCTGCCCGCCGACGCTTTGGAATGCGTACCGGAGCGGATCTTGTTCACTTCCAGCAATTTCAGCCAGCAGCTTTGCAGCAGTTCGATGGCCTGATCACGCTCCAGCGTTTGTTCCAGCTCAACGTCACGACGATAAAACGGATACAAATACTGATCCATGCGGCCAAACGACACGGAGTGGCCGTTGGATTCAATCTGCAAAATAAGCTGAATGAAGTAACACAGTTGCAGCGCCTGCCAGAAGTTTTGCGGTGGCTGATGAGCAATGACGTCGCAGTTGGCGGCGATGGTCAGTAACTCGCTACGGCGCTGCTCGCGGGTTTCCGTGGCGGCCATTTCCCGTGCCAGTTGTGAGAAACGCATGACGTGGTCGCTGACCGCTGCCAGCGTGATATCAATGGCTTTCAGCAATTGCTCTTTATGCAAATCTTCCCAGTCAGTCAGCCGAATGCGGCTGCGACGCTCGCCCACTTTACTGCTTAATCCGTCCAGACCCAGTTCCAGCAGCAGCGGGAAATTCACCGCAAGATGGGCATCGCCGGAAGTCATATTGCCTTCGGCTTTTACGATACCGCTGTCGAGCAACGCTTTCTGCTCATCGGTAAACATACCGTAGCAGCGGTCCTGCACGGTCTGCCCGCGCCACCACGGGCAGAGTTCATGCAGGATTTTTTTGTTGGCTTCGCTGACGGCAAAACCTGCGCCCGGCCGGTCAGCAAGCGCGTCAATTTCACTTTCGATCCAGCCCACGGTGTATTCCGGGAAAATCGGTGCAGCGCGCACTTCGCTGGCCTGATTACCGACGATCAGCTCGTCATGTTTGATCCAGATAGTGCGTTTGCTCAGATGTTCAGCCAGCGCCAGCGCGCGGCGTACCGCCAGCGGTTTGTCAGCATGTTGCTGATAAACCTGCGTGTAATGCTGTGCGCGCTCGGTACATACCGGTGGCTTGACGATGTGGATCAGGGCTTCTTTATGAGACCGGATACGGGCGGAAAGGGTGTTCAGATTCAGTTGGGTCATTTTTCTTATCCTCTTAACTGTGCACAAAGTCCTTTTTCTGCGGCGTATTGTTCAGCGAACGTCAGCAGGTCAGGGTCATTTAACGGCTGGCGTGGCGCCAGATAAGGTTGCCCCAGCAGGACATACTTATTGATGCCCAGCGTGTGGTACGGCAAAAAGTGAATGGCTTCGCAGCCGGTTTCATCCGCCGCAAAATCAACGATCTGGCGGATGGATGCCCGGTCAGCATTAAAATCAGGAATTAACGGCACACGGACGATGAGCTTTTGTCCGGCCGCAGCCAGACGACGGAAATTATCCTTCACTCTTTTGGCGGAACCGCCGGTCAATCGGCGGAAAGGTTCATCGGCCACATGCTTGAGATCCGCCAGCAATAAATCCAGCGCCCCCAGCGAAGGCTCAATGTATTTCCACGGCACATGCAGACAACTTTCCACGGCGGTGTGCAGCCCTTCGTGACGGCAACGTTGCAGCAGTGTCAGCGCAATTTGTGGCTGCAGGAAAGGTTCGCCGCCGGAAAGCGTCACACCGCCGCCGGTACGGGTATAAAAAGGTTTATCCCGCAAGATTTGCTGCATCAGGGCGTCAATATCCGCGTCATTTCCACACACACTCAGTGCGCCGGAGGGGCAAACCTGTTCGATCAGACAGCGATCTTCTGCCTGAAATTGTTCATGCCGAATCCCGATGCGGTCATGTTCTATGCTGACTGCATGTGGAAAAGTCTTTGCGCAGTGCTGACATCCTGCGCTGCATAAACGTGAATCGAACAGCACGTCAGGCGCCGCCGAACGACTTTCCGGATTCTGGCACCAGGTACAGCTCAGGGAACAGCCTTTCAGAAAAACCACCGTCCGGATCCCCGGGCCATCATGTGTGGAATAACGCTGCACATTGAAAATCATCTCGACGCTCTCTGGTGCTAAAAATCTTCTTTCGCAATTTAATAACTTTCATTCGAAAGTGATTTTGATGATGATCAACAAACCTTCTGCTTGCTGACGTACACTCTCTGAACTTTGCATTCACTCACAAGTTTCAGGGAGAAAGTTATGGAGCTGTATCTCGATACTGCCGATGTCACTGCGGTAAAACGTTTGTCGCGCATCCTGCCGTTGCAGGGGGTCACCACGAATCCGAGCATCGTGGCGAAAGAAGGTAAATCGCTGTGGGAAGTGCTGCCTGCCTTGCGCGATGCGCTGGGGGGTAACGGTAAATTGTTCGCACAGGTGATTGCTGCCGACGCCGAACAAATGGTTGCAGAAGCGTTGTTGTTGACGCAGCGGGTGTCCGGTTTGGTCGTGAAAGTGCCGGTAACCCGTGAAGGTCTGGCGGCCATTAAAAAGCTGAAGGGCATGAATATCCCGACGCTGGGCACGGCGGTGTATGGCGCAGGTCAGGGATTACTGGCGGCACTGGCGGGGGGGGAATACGTTGCGCCTTATGTGAACCGTCTGGATGCACAGGGCGGTGACGGCATCGCGATGGTCAAAGAGTTGCAGACCTTGCTCAGCCTGCACGCGCCGCAATCGAAGGTGCTGGCCGCCAGTTTCCGAACCCCACGTCAGGCGATGGATTGCCTGCTGGCGGGATGTCAGTCAATCACCTTACCGGTGGATGTGGCCGAACAGTTACTCAATACACCTGCCGTCGAAGCGGCGATTGAAAAGTTTGATACTGACTGGCGTCAGGCGTTCGGCACTTTATCGCTGAGCTGACATTTTTGCGTGATACCCGGCCCGCACAGGCAACTGTTGCGGGCTTTTTTGTTTTTGTGTGTTAAGTATTTTCGTACAAATAATTCGAAAATGTGATTTCTCTCCGAAATTAAATATTGACGGAGTAAATTATTAAAACTACCGATCTAAAAAATAGAAACATCGTTTCAATTTATGAGTTGAATCACTTTTATCATCCTGAGAAATGGATAACGTAGCGGCATCAGGTAGTCCGTGACTTTTAAATCAGGTGAAAATCATGCACATTAAACGAGCGATAGAAAAAATCCCCGGCGGGATGATGTTGGTGCCTCTCTTCATTGGTGCGCTGTGCCATACCTTCGCGCCTGATTCGGGCAAATATTTTGGTTCCTTCACCAACGGGCTGATGACCGGCACCGTACCTATTCTGGCGGTGTGGTTCTTCTGCATGGGAGCCTCCATCAAACTCAGCGCGACCGGCACGGTGTTGCGTAAATCCGGCACGTTGGTGGTCACCAAAATCGCGGTGGCGTGGATTGTTGCGGCGATAGCATCACGGTTCATGCCGGAAAATGGTGTGGAATTCGGCTTCTTCGCCGGACTTTCCGTGCTGGCACTGGTGGCTGCAATGGACATGACCAACGGCGGCCTGTATGCCTCGGTAATGCAGCAATACGGCACGAAAGAAGAAGCGGGCGCATTTGTGCTGATGTCTCTGGAATCCGGCCCGCTGATGACTATGGTGATCCTCGGCACCGCAGGCATCGCGTCTTTTGAACCGCACGTCTTCGTTGGCGCCGTGTTGCCGTTCCTGGTCGGTTTCAGCCTGGGCAATCTCGACCCGGAACTGCGCGAATTCTTCAGCAAAGCGGTACAAACCCTGATCCCGTTCTTCGCCTTCGCACTCGGTAACACCATCAACCTGAACGTCATCGCACAAACCGGTCTGTTAGGTGTGTTGCTGGGGATGTCGGTTATCGTCATCACCGGTATTCCGCTGATCCTCGCCGACAAATTCATCGGAGGCGGCGATGGTACCGCCGGTCTCGCTGCCTCCAGTTCTGCGGGGGCCGCGGTGGCAACGCCGGTCCTGATTGCTGAAATGGTGCCGCAGTTCAAACCGATTGCCCCGGCTGCAACCGCGCTGGTTGCTACCTCGGTTATCGTCACCTCAATTCTGGTGCCGATCCTGACCGCAATGTGGTCGAGAAGAGTGAAGAACAAAGCAGTGAAAGGCAAAGTGGCGATGGATCCGCCGATGGCGAGTATCAAATAACGCCAGATTTGGATTACTCCTCCCCTTCGCAGGGGAGGAAGCAGTCCGGAATTATCCTCACAGTCCTGGCGCTTTCCACATCGACGTCGTTAGCTGCCGGTCCACCAGCCCCAGTTGGTCCGCATACACTTCCTGCCAGTTGGCTTTCTGCACCAGATATTTTGCGTGGTTCGCCACATCCGGCTGATATTCCCGTTCCCAGCGCACCAGGGCTTCACCGGTGTCTGCAAGCGACGAATACACGCCTGCCGCGACACCCGCTGCAATCGCACAGCCCAGCGCGGTGGCTTCTTTGACCACCGGCACATTGACCGGAACACCCGTCACATCACTTAAAATCTGACACCATAATTTGCCCTTCGAACCGCCGCCGGAGAACACCAGCGACCTGGCGCGTACACCGGAAAATCGGGCGATCATATCCAGATTACACGCCGATACGATGGCGGCGTTTTCTTCTAACGCGCGGAACAGCACCGGTTTGTTGCATTTTTCCGGGTCGATGGACAGATTGATGAACGACGGGGCGGCGTGATACCAGTTCTTGAAATGCATCGCATCCGAGAATACCGGCGTGACGCCCCAGGCCCCCACAGGCACGCGGGCGGCCATGTCTTCCAGCAAGCTGTAAGCATCCACGCCAAGACGCTGCGCCATGGTTTTCTCTTCGGTACAGAATGCGTCACGGAACCAGCGCATGGTCAGTCCGGTAAAGAAACTGATGGATTCGGCCTGTGCCATACCGGGGATGACGTGCGGATTGACGCGGATATTCATTTCGGGGTCGGTGACCGCTTCCGGCAGGTTGACGATTTGCTGCCAGAATGTGCCGCCAAGGACGGCGGTCTGGCCGGGACGCACCAGACCCAGGCCGAGCGTGCCAAGTTGCGCGTCGCCGCCACCCATGCCGACCGGCGTTCCGGCTTTCAGTCCACAGGCATCGGCCGCGCTGGCCGTGACATAACCGAGGCGTGTACCCGTTTCAGCCACCGGAGAAAGTATATCAGCGCGCAGCCCTGCCATATCCAGCAACTCAGGTCGCCAGTTGCGGGTGGCTAAATCCAGCATGCCGGTGGTACCGGCGTTGGACGGATCCACCGCCAGTTCGCCGCTGAGCATGTAGGCCAGCCAGTCGCTGATCATGGTAATAGTGGCAGCCTGACGGTAAATATCGGGGCGGTGATGGGCCAGCCATAACAGGCGCGGCATGGCGCTGAGGGCCAGTGTCTGACCGGAGCATTCATAGACTTCGCGTTCAAATTCGAAATCGTGGATCTCTTTTAATTCGGAAACTTCACGGCTGGCGCGGGCATCGACGTTGGCGCAGGCCCAGACAGGTTCGCCGGATTTGTCGTACAGCACGATCCCTTCGCGCATGGAACAGGCCGCCACTGCGCGGATCGCAGAAGCGGGGAGATGTGCTTCCTGCAATGCCTGACGAATACACTGACAGGCCAGTTGCCAGTTTTTTTGCAGATCAAATTCCATTGAACCGGGCACATCCGGCACCGCCAGATGGATCCATTCGGCCTGTCCGGCGGCTATCTGCTCGCCTTCGAGATTGAAAATCACCGCGCGGATACTGCCGGTACCAGCATCCAGCGCCATCAGATAGTTGCGGTCGTGGTCAGAGTTCAGGGTAGAGGTCATCGCAATGTTCTCTCGTGCCAGTTTATCGGGCACCGTGTACCTGACCGCCACGCCCCTTACACCCTGCGGGTCAGTCGAGCAGCGCCAGCATGGCTCTTGCTGTGCTCTCTTCAGTTACCAGTGCATTAATTCGTCTGCCTTTCAGCGCCGCGACGATGGCTTCAGCTTTCTCGACCCCACCTGCGACGCCTAACACGGTCGGAATGCTGGCCAGTTCGTCCGGCGCGACGGCAATCAGCTCATCGTGGATTGCCATGTTTTCTGCCAGCTCGCCGTTGCGCTGCATAAAGAAACCGAGAATGTCGCCGACCGCGCCTTTGCGGCCAAACAGCAGCTGCTCACCTTCGCTGATATAACCGGAGCGCAAAATAGTCGCGTCCTGTTTCTGGTTCAGCGAGCCAATGCCGACGACCGCAATATCTGCCGCGCAGGCGGCCAGCATGACATCGTGTACATTACGTTCCTGACGGAAAATAGCCGCTACGCTGGCTGATGACGCCCGCAGCGGAGCCGGAATAATGCTCACTCCGCAGGCTGCATCAAGCTGACCAATCCCGGTCATATAGGGCCCGACGCCGCCGGAAAGCGTGACCATGCGGATTTGTTGTGAGGAGATGAATCCGCTCAGATGTTGCAACGTACTCATCGCCGTTTCGCCAAAACCCACAGCCAGCAGTTGTTCCGGCCTGAGCAATGTCATCAGCATGTGTGCTGCGCCGACCCCCAGCCGTGTGCTCAGCGAGCCGTCGGCCAGTTGTGGCAGCACGCGGATCTGCTGTAAACCAAAGCGTTCGAGCAGGGTATTTTCCAGCGTCAAACAGCCCTCAAAACGCGAGTTAATTTGTACGCGGATCACTCCTGACTGCCGGCCTTTTTCCAGCAGGCGTGACACTTTCAGCCGCGTCAAACCAAGCCGTTCACCAATTTCATTCTGGGTCAGGCCGTCGTGGTAATAGAACCACGCGGTGCGCGCCAGCAGTTCCTCTTCGCCCATGCTGAATTCCGGATGGTTAGTCAAATCGGAAAGCGTTGTCTTCTCATTCATAGTGAACACTTATCAAAATGTAGATCAATTGTTCGTTAACAAAATGTTGTTAACTGTGATGTGTTTTGCAAATTTCAAATGATTACTGCCTGAATCATAACGCAGAGTATATGAGTTGAACAAACTGTGATCAGCACAAAAGTTTTCCCTGCCACCTCGGTCTAGTTTTATGAACAATGTTAAATGATAAATACATTTGTTCAATTAATGTATCAAGCCAGAGGCCGGTGTATGCAGAGCAGCAAACAGTTATCAGCAGACCTGCAAACCACGAACCTGCTGTTGCAGGTCAGCGGTGTCAGTAAAAGCTTTTCCGGCGTGGCAGTGCTGAAAGACATCGATTTCAGCCTGCAAGGCGGAGAAGTCCACGCGCTGCTTGGCGGCAATGGAGCGGGTAAATCGACACTGATGAAAATCATTGCCGGTGTCGAAATAGCCGACAGTGGCACGTTACTGCTCGGCGGCGAGCCTTTACTGGCGCAGTCACCAGCAAAAGCGCATCAGGCGGGGATTTATCTGGTACCGCAGGAGCCGATGCTGTTTCCCAGCCTGACCGTGCGCGAAAACATCCTGTTCCGCCTGCCTGCACATCAGGCCGGCGAAAAAAAATTGCAGCAAACGCTGGCTGATCTGGGGTGCAATTTACCGCTGGGTGCCCTTGCCGGAACCCTGGAAGTGGCCGATCAGCAACTGGTGGAAATCCTGCGCGGGCTGATGCGCGATGCGCGGCTGTTGATCCTTGATGAACCAACCGCCTCGCTGACACCGGCGGAATCCGCCCGCCTGTTTACACAAGTCCGTCATCTCACCGGGCAGGGCGTCGGGGTGGTATTCATCTCGCACAAACTGCCGGAAATACGTGCGATTGCCGACCGGGTCAGTGTGATGCGTGATGGCAAAATTGCGCTCAGCGGCAGGCTCGCCGAACTGGATAACGATGCGCTGATCCGCGCCATCACCCCGCATTCCCAGGACACCGCGCTGCCCGCAGAACAAAAGTTGTGGCTGGATTTACCCGGCACACGACGCAACCCGGCAGGCAGCGAACCGGTCTTGCAGGTGCAAAACCTGACCGGTGAGGGCTTTATTAATATTTCATTCAGCGCCCGCGCCGGGGAAATCGTCGGGCTGGCAGGCGTGGTGGGGGCAGGGCGCACCGAACTGGCAGAAACCCTGTATGGCCTGCGTGACGCCCGACGTGGTCAGGTGCTTTTGCAGCAACAAGACATCAGCGGCCTGACGACCTTACAGCGGCTGAAAAAAGGGCTGGTGTATTTGCCGGAAGACCGGCAGGCATCCGGCCTGTATCTCGACGCGCCGCTGAGCTGGAACACCACCTCACTCACCTTCAACCGTCAGGGCTGGTGGCTGAACATCAAACGCGAAGCGGCGGTGCTCGAACGCTATCACCGTGCGCTCGGCATTCAATACCGCGACGGGTCACAAACTGCCCGTACGCTTTCCGGCGGTAATCAGCAAAAACTGTTGATCGCCAAATGTCTTGAGGCACAGCCCGCGGTGCTGATTGTCGATGAACCTACGCGCGGCGTGGATGTGTCCGCGCGCGCTGACATTTACCAGTTGCTGCGCGAAGTGGTGCAACAGAACGTGGCGGTGATCCTGATTTCATCTGATCTGGATGAAATTGAAGGACTGGCGGATCGGGTATTCGTTATGCATCAGGGGGAAATGAGCGGCGAATTGCAGGGCAGCGACATCAACGTCAGCAACATTATGCATATCGCGTTTGGTAATCATGCCAAAACCCCCGCCACCGGAGGAACCTCATGCTAAAGCGGATACAAAACAATCGTGAACTGACCGCGCTGATGGCGATTATTGCGCTGTTTGCCTTGCTCGGTGCGATGGACCGGCAGTCGTTCAGCTTTCAGACACTGAGCATGATTTTTGGCAGCGCGCAGATCCTGATGTTGCTGGCGATGGGGGCCACTGTGGTGATGCTGACCCGCAACATCGACGTGTCGGTCGGTTCCGTTACCGGCCTGTGCGCCGTGACGCTGGGGGTTTTGCTCAACGGCGGCGTGAACCTGCCGCTGGCCTGTCTGCTGACTCTCGGCACCGGTTTACTGGCCGGAATATTTAACGGTGTGCTGGTCGCCTGGCTGCGTATTCCGGCGATTGTCGCCACGCTCGGTACGCTGGGTTTATACCGCGGGCTGATGCTGCTGATGACTGGCGGCAAATGGATTGAAGGCTTACCGGCCGGGCTGAAATCTCTGTCAGAACCGTTTTTCCTCAATGTCTCCCCGCTCGGCTGGCTGGTGATTGTCTTGCTGGCTGCGATGTTCTGGATGCTGGGTCGCACGGCGTTTGGCCGCAGTTTCTACGCTGTCGGCGACAACTTACAGGGCGCCAGACAACTTGGCGTGGCCGTCAACCGGGTACGCATTCTGGCATTTGGCATTAACGGCATGATGGCCGCCATTGCCGGAATTGTCTTCGCTTCACAAATCGGCTTCGTGCCCAATCAGACCGGCAGCGGGCTGGAGATGAAAGCCATCGCCGCCTGCGTGCTGGGCGGCATCAGCCTGCTCGGCGGCACCGGCTCCATTCTCGGTGCGGTGCTCGGCGCGTATTTCCTGACCCAAATTGACAGCGTGCTGGTGCTGTTACGCCTTCCGGCGTGGTGGAACGATTTTATCGCCGGGCTGGTGCTGCTGGCGGTGCTGGTATTTGACGGCAGATTGCGGCAGGCGCTGGAGAAAAACTTGCGGCGGCAGAAGTATTCACGCTTTCTGGCGGCCACGCCGCCGCCTCAGAAGAAACCCGCTGAACGCAAATCTCAGCAACCGAAAAATACAAGCCGCCGGCTAAGTACCGGCAAAAAGAGCGGGGTAGTGTGATGAACAAACTCCAACAATATGGCTGGGAAATCGCGCTGCTGGCGTTGCTGGTCATCGAAATCTTACTGTTCGGTTTCGCCAATCCGCGCATGCTGGACGCCAGTACGCTGCTGTTCAGCACCAGTGATTTCATCACCATCGGGATTGTGGCGTTGCCACTGACACTGGTGATTGTCAGCGGCGGTATCGACATTTCCTTTGGTTCCACCATCGGACTGTGCGCCATCGCGCTCGGTGTACTGTGTCAGGCCGGTGTGCCGCTGGCACTGGCCATTATGCTTACGCTGACACTGGGCGCGGCCTGTGGTTTGCTCAATGCGGCGCTGATTCTTTATACCGGCGTGAATCCGCTGGTCATCACGCTGGGGACGCTCTACCTGTTCGGCGGCAGCGCCTTACTGCTTTCCGGGCTGGCGGGCGCGACGGGTTTTGAGGGTATCGGTAATTTCCCCGATGCGTTCACCAACTTTGCCAATCAGATTGTGCTGGGCCTGCCCATGCCGCTGGTGATCTTCCTGCTGGCGACACTGTTTTTCTGGCTGCTGATGCACCGCAGTCGCACCGGTCGCAACGTCTTCCTCATCGGTCAGAATGCCCGAGTGGCGCGTTATGGCGCATTGCCGGTCAGCCGCACGGTGTTTGCGCTCTACGGCATGACCGGGCTGGCGTCGGCCGTGGCCGCCATTTTGATGACTTCGTATTTCGGCTCGGCGCGTTCTGATCTCGGTAATGCGCTGCTGATGCCCGCTATCACCGCGGTCGTGCTGGGCGGTGCCAATATCTACGGCGGTTCAGGTTCCATTCTCGGCACAGCGCTGGCGACACTGCTGATCGGGTATCTCCAGCAGGGTTTGCAGATGGTTGGCGTCTCCAGTCAGGTTTCCAGTGCGCTGTCCGGCGCGCTGCTGATCCTGGTGGTGATTGGCCGCTCTGCCAGCCTCAACCGTGGTCTTATCCGCAGTGTTTTCCAGCGCTATTGCCGGCGCGGGTCTGCGCCTTCTCCTTCCTTGACGTCTTCTCAATAAGCCGGGGTTAATGATGAAAGCCAACACAATGAAAATCTTGTTAATTGCCAGTGCCGTGAGCCTCGCGTGTCTGAGCGCACAGGCGGCTGAACGTATCGCCTTTATCCCAAAACTGGTGGGCGTCGGTTATTTCACCAGCGGCGGCAACGGCGCAATGGCCGCCGGTAAAGCGCTGGGCGCGGACGTGACCTACGACGGTCCGACCGAGCCGAGCGTTTCCGGTCAGGTGCAGATGATCAACAACTTCGTCAATCAGGGATACAACGCGATTGTGGTGGCGGCGGTATCACCCGACGGCCTGTGTCCGGCGCTTAAACGCGCGATGCAACGCGGCGTGAAAGTGCTGACCTGGGATTCCGATACCAAACCGGAATGCCGCTCGATTTACATCAATCAGGGCACACCACAACAACTGGGTTCGATGCTGGTTGAGATGACCTCCAGCCAGGTGAAAAAAGAGAAAGCGAAAGTGGCGTTCTTCTATTCCAGCCCGACAGTGACGGATCAGAATCAGTGGGTGAAAGAGGCGAAAGCCAAAATCGCCAAAGAGCATCCGGGCTGGGAAATCGTGACCACGCAATACGGTTATAACGATGCCACTAAATCCCTGCAAACCGCCGAAGGGATCCTGAAATCTTATGGCGATCTGGATGCGATTATTGCGCCTGATGCCAACGCATTACCGGCAGCGGCTCAGGCGGCGGAAAACCTCAAACGTACCAACGTGACCATCGTCGGTTTCAGTACGCCAAACGTCATGCGCCCGTATGTCGAACGCGGCACGGTGAAACAGTTCGGTCTGTGGGACGTGGTCAGCCAGGGCAAAATTTCGGTTTATGTCGCCGATCAGTTATTGAAAAAAGGCGCGCTTAACGTGGGTGACAAACTGGATGTGCCGGACGTCGGAACGGTGGAAGTGGTGCCGAACAGCGTGCAGGGCTACCAGTATGAGGCCAAAGGTAACGGCATCGTTTTACTGCCGGAACGCGTGGTCTTCACCAAAGACAACATCGGCAAATACGACTTCTGATCAGTAAGGAGAAAAGAAAATGGCAGATCTGGACGATATCAGAGACGGCAAAAATTTCGGCATCGGCACGCCGCAGGATAATCACGCGTTCTTCCTCAAGGGCAGCGGTCAGCTTGACTGGGGAATGCAGTCGCGGCTGGCGCGGATTTTCAATCCGCAGTCTGGCCGGACGGTGATGCTGGCGTTTGACCACGGTTATTTTCAGGGGCCGACGACCGGCCTTGAACGCATCGACATCAACATTGCGCCTTTGTTTTCGCATACCGACGTGCTGATGTGTACCCGTGGCGTACTGCGCAGCGTGGTGCCTGCGGCGGTGAACAAACCGGTGGTGATGCGGGCTTCCGGTGGTAACTCGATCCTGACTGAACTCTCTAACGAAACGGTGGCGGTGGCGATTGAAGATGCGCTGCGCCTGAATGTCGCCGCGATGGCAGCGCAGGTGTATATCGGCAGTGAATACGAACATCAGTCGATCAAAAACATTATTCAACTGGTCGATCAGGGGATGCGTTACGGCATGCCGACCATGGCGGTGACCGGCGTCGGCAAAGACATGGCGCGGGATCAGCGTTACTTCTCGCTGGCAACCCGCATTGCCGCTGAAATGGGCGCGAACATTATCAAAACCTACTATGTCGATGAAGGTTTCGAACGCGTCGCAGCGGGATGTCCGGTGCCGATAGTGATTGCTGGCGGCAAAAAATTGCCGGAACGCGAGGCGCTGGAAATGTGCTTCAAAGCCATCGATCAGGGCGCATCCGGTGTGGACATGGGGCGCAACATCTTCCAGTCCGAATCGCCGGTTGCCATGCTGAAAGCGGTGAAAGCGGTGGTGCATGAAAACGCCAGCGTGGCGCATGCTTATGAACTGTTCCTGAGTGAAAAGGGGTGAATCATGGAAGTGACACTGGTCGAAATTAATGTTCAGCCGGAAAAGGTGGATGAGTTCCTGGCGGTATTTCACGCTAACCATTTGGGCGCGGTGAAGGAACCGGGAAATCTCAGATTTGATGTGTTGCAGGACGAGGCGGTACCGACGCGCTTCTTTATCTACGAAGCCTATCAGGATAACGACGCTGTGCTGGCACACAAGAAAACACCGCACTATTTGAAATGCGTCGAGGCGCTGGAGGGGATTATGTCGGAGCCGAGGAAGAAGACGGTGTTTAAAGGGGTATATCCGTAAGGTAAAAACGGGTTTGCTCCACCTTTAGTGAGGACCATAGCGGAGCATTATTAGTTTTGGCTCCTCCCCCTGCGAAGGGGGAGGCTGGGAGGGGGTTTTAGGGGCTAACACTTAGTCAAAGCTGACTTTAACTGTCTGATTTTTCTTTAATACCCCACCCCAACCCTCCCCTTCGCAGGGGAGGGAGCAGTCTTGTATTACATCAACCCCTCAAGCCTCACATATAACTCCCTGAACACTTCACGCCGCTCCGCATACGCAGTATGCCGTTCTGCGTCCGGCTGATGTACTTGCTCAAGTGGCAGTTCCGGCAGGAACCGCTCCAGCGGTTGCCCCGGATTCATGGCGATTTGTGCTAAACGTGCAGCACCGAGCGCCGGGCCGACATCGCCGCCGGTGCGGTATTCCAGCGTTTTACCGCTGATGTCGGCCAGCATTTGCCGCCAGTAAGGGCTGCGGGCGCCGCCGCCAATCAGCGTGATGCTGTGCGGTTTCAGACCGGTTGCGTGCAGCACGTCCATTCCGTCTGCCAGAGCAAACCCCACACCTTCAAGTACGGCGCGGGCGATATCAGCCGGGCCATGCTGATGGGTCAGGCCGAACAATACACCTTTGGCATTCGGGTTATTATGCGGGGTGCGTTCGCCGGAGAGATACGGCAGGAACCAGACCGGTGAATCTGCAGGCGGGGTCTTTTCTGCCAGACTGATCAGTTCGCCAACCGATGCGGTGCCGGTCAGTTTTGCAGCCCAGTCCAGACAAGAGGCGGCGCTGAGCATGACGGACATCAGATGCCAGGTGTCAGGCAGGGCATGGCAGAAGCTGTGTACCGCCTGCTGCGGATTACTCAGAAAACCGTCGCTTACCGCGAAATACACGCCGGACGTACCCAGGGATAGCATCGCTTGTCCGGTTTTATACAACCCGACACCGACGGCCCCGGCGGCATTATCACCGCCACCGGCAATCACCGGCACGGAATCCATGTTCCAGCGTGAGGCGAGTTCCGGCAACAGGTGTCCGGTAATCTGATTACCTTCGAAAAGCGCGGGCATCTGCTGGCGTGTCAGGCCGGTGGCATGCAGTAATTCGTCATTCCAGTCGCGCTTAGCGACATCCAGCCACAGGGTGCCAGCGGCATCAGACATATCGCTGGCGAACACGCCGGTCATCAGCCAGCGAAGATAATCTTTAGGCAGCAGGACTTTGTCGATTTTGGCAAACAGATCCGGCTCGTTTTCACGTAACCAGAGTAATTTGGGCGCGGTAAAACCGGGCATCATCAGATTACCGGTGATCTGGCGGGAATTCGGGACGTCCGTTTCCAGTTGCTGACACTGGCTGAAACTCCGACCATCGTTCCACAAAATGGCCGGACGTAATACCTGCTGCTGTGCGTCCAGCACGGTGGCGCCATGCATCTGACCCGTCAGGCCAATCGCCTTTACGCCCTGCAGAGAGTGTTGTTGTGACAGTACGGAAACCGCACGGTCTGTTGCATCCCACCAGTCGGCAGGATTTTGCTCAGACCACAACGGATGCGGGCGGGAAAGGGTTAACGCCTCACTGTGGCTGGCGACCACCCGACCTTCTTCGCTGAGTAAAATGGCTTTCACGCCAGAGGTGCCAAGATCTATTCCGAGATACATAGTTTTCCCTTATCTGTTAACCCGAATCTGTAACGATTAACGCCCTGCAATTCCGCGCGCAGCGGGCAGGGCGTCAACTTATTTTAGCCGGTTAACCAAACAGATAGCGGTTAACCAGATTCTCCAGACGCTCCTGCTGACCGCTCTGGTGCTGAGGGGCCAGCGCGTTGTGTTGCGCATAGTTGCTCAGGGATTCCAGTGACATTTTGCCTTGCAGGATCTGCTGGCCCAATTCTGTGTTCCAGCCAGCGTAACGTTGGGCAACATGCTTATCCAGTTCACGGCTTTCAATCATACGGGCTGCCACTTTCAGCGCCAGCGCCATGGTGTCCATTCCACCGATATGGCCGTAGAACAGGTCATATTTATCGGTGCTCTGGCGACGAACTTTTGAGTCAAAGTTCAGGCCTCCGGTGGTGAAACCGCCCGCTTTGATGATTTCATACATCACCAACGCATTTTCTTCCACGCTGTTCGGGAACTGATCGGTATCCCAGCCACACTGCGGGTCGCCACGGTTTGCATCGACGGAACCGAAGATACCCAGAGCAATTGCGTTAGCAATTTCATGGTGGAATGAGTGACCCGCCAGCGTGGCGTGGTTGGCCTCGATATTCACTTTGATCTCTTTTTCCAGGCCAAACTGTTTCAGGAAGCCATAGACGGAAGCAACATCATAATCATATTGATGCTTGGTCGGTTCCTGCGGTTTAGGTTCGATCAGCAGGGTGCCCTGGAAGCCAATTTTGTGTTTGTGCTCAACGACCATCTGCATGAAGCGACCCAGTTGTTCGCGTTCCTGACGAAGATCAGTATTGAGCAGGGTTTCGTAGCCTTCACGGCCGCCCCACAGCACGTAATTTTCGCCCCCCAGTTGTTTGGTGGCATTCATGGCGTGCACAACCTGCGTTGCGGCCCAGGTATAAATTTCTGGATTAGGATTGGTCGCCGCGCCTGCGCCGTAACGTGGATTGGTGAAGCAGTTAGCTGTACCCCACAACAATTTTACACCGCTGGCTTCCTGCTTTTGCGCCAGTACATCAGTCATGATGGCAAAATTATTGACGTATTCTTTAATTGATGCCCCTTCCGGCGATACGTCAACGTCATGGAAGCAATAGTAAGGCACGTTCAGCTTCTGGAAGAATTCGAAAGCGACATCCGCTTTACTTTTAGCCAGCTCCAGCGCGTCACCGGGATGTTGCCACGGGCGGTCAAAGGCGCCCACACCGAACATGTCATTACCATTCCAGCAGAAGGTGTGCCAGTAACAAGCCGCGAAACGCAGATGCTCAGCCATCGTTTTGCCGAGGATCACTTCTTCAGGGTTGTAATGACGGAATGCCAGCGGATTAGTGCTGTTAGCACCTTCGTAGCGAACTGCGTCGAGCTTGTCGAAATATGCGTGCATTGATAACTCCTTGAAAACGGGCCCAGCGGGACTGGGAGGCTGAGGCTCTATCTTCGGAGTTGACGTGACATCCCACAATTACGTTATTTCACACTCAATTTAATAGAATTATTAAGTGTGCGGCAGATCGCATAAATAACCTTTTTTCTTGTCGTTTTTATCCGTCTTCCACGATATCTCGATAATAAAAGTATCTGGCTTGTGCATATTACAATCAAACTATGATCCCCATCATAATTCCTAAAATAAACAAAAAATCGTAATGCAGTGATTAAAATCTGCAATTGCCGATTAATTACCCAGCGACAACAATCCTTGTGTCATTGCTGTACGCACTTCTCTGTATCTGCCTCTACTTATTCTTATAAAAGGTCTGACATGATGAAAATGAATAAAGTAATTCTTTCTGCCTGTGCCGCATTAGTGCTTTTTAGCCAGTCAGGGTTAGCGAAAGAAATTAAAATTGGTATGGCTATTGATGACTTACGTTTAGAGCGCTGGCAAAAAGACCGTGATATTTTTGTGGCTAAAGCCAAAACGCTCGGCGCGGATGTTTTTGTGCAATCCGCAAACGGCAATGAAGAAACACAAATGGCGCAGATTGAAAATATGATCAACCGTGGCGTCGATGTGCTGGTCATCATCCCGTATAACGGCGAAGTGCTCAGCAACGTGATCGCCGAAGCGAAGCAGGAAGGCATCAAGGTGCTGGCCTATGACCGCATGATTAACAACGCGGACATTGATTTTTATATCTCTTTCGACAATGAAAAGGTCGGGGAGCTGCAGGCACAAAGCCTGGTTGAGCGTGTGCCGCAGGGGAATTATTTCCTGATGGGCGGCTCGCCGGTGGATAACAACGCCAAGCTGTTCCGCGCAGGACAAATGAAAGTGCTGAACCCGCTGATCAAAGACGGGAAGATTAAAGTTGTGGGAGATCAGTGGGCCGATGGCTGGTTGCCGGAAAACGCCCTGAAAATTATGGAAAATGCCCTGACGGCCAACAACAACAAAATTGATGCCGTGGTGGCGTCTAACGATGCGACGGCCGGTGGTGCAGTACAGGCTCTGTCAGCACAAGGGCTGGCAGGGAAAGTAGCGATCTCGGGTCAGGATGCCGATCTCGCGGCGATCAAACGTATCGAAGCCGGTACTCAAACCATGACCGTTTATAAACCGATTACCAAACTGGCCAATGACGCTGCCGAAATCGCGGTGCAGTTAGGCAAAGGGGAAACCCCGAAATCCAATGCCACATTAAATAATGGCAAAAAAGACGTGCCGTCTTATTTATTAACACCGATTCCGGTGGATAAAAATAATATTGAAAGCACCGTGGTGGCCGACGGATTCCACAAAAAATCAGACCTTTAATTTTTCAATATTTTCTATAGAAACAACACTTCCCCCCGGAAGTGTTGTTTCTGCTGGAGGTGAAAGTGCCAGAACAATATGAAAAATTACCGTTGCTGGATATGCGCAATATCACCAAGCGGTTTGGTGCAGTAAAAGCCGTTGATAATATTAGTCTGACGTTATCTGCGGGTGAAGTGCTATCGCTGTGTGGCGAAAATGGATCGGGTAAATCCACGTTAATGAAAGTGTTGTGCGGTATTTATCCGCAAGGAACGTTTGAAGGTGAAATTTATTTTTCAGGAGAACGTCTTACTGCGAAAGGTATCCGGGATACCGAGCAAAAAGGGATCGCCATTATTCATCAGGAACTTGCGCTGGTTAAGCAACTGAGTGTGCTGGAAAACATGTTTCTGGGTAATGAATGGGGCAGTTATGGGCTGCTGGATACCGACAAAATGTATCTGCGTTGTCAGCGCATGCTGGCGCAGGTCAAACTCAATATTGATCCGCATACGCTGGTCGGGGAACTGGGGCTCGGGCAGCGGCAACTGGTTGAAATTGCCAAAGCGCTGAACAAGCAGGTCCGTTTGCTGGTGCTGGACGAACCGACGGCATCATTGACCGAAAGTGAAACCGCGATTTTGCTCGATATCATTCGTGACCTGCGCCATCACGACATCGCCTGTATTTATATTTCCCACAAACTCAATGAAGTCAAAGCCATATCGGACAAACTGTGCGTGATCCGCGATGGTCGTCATATCGCCACCTGCAATGCCGCCGGAACCTCGGAGAAAGAAATTATCGCCATGATGGTGGGGCGTGAACTGACGGAACTCTTTCCGCCGCGTGAACGCCAGATCGGTAAGGAAATATTAAGGGTGGAAAATCTTACTGCCTGGCATCCGGTTAACCGGCATATCAAACGGGTGGATAACGGCGGTTTTACGTTACGTGAGGGCGAGGTGCTGGGTGTCGCCGGACTGGTGGGTGCCGGAAGAACCGAAATGATGGAGTGTTTATTTGGTGTTTATCCGGGACGCTGGTCTGGCGATATCTGGCTGCAAGGCGAGAAAGTGCAGATCACCGATTGCCGCGATGCCATGCGGCGCGGGCTGGCGATGGTGCCTGAAGACCGTAAACGTGACGGCATCGTGCCGGTTATGGCCGTTGGCAGCAACATTACACTGGCGGCGTTAAGCCAGTTCAGCGCTGGCGGTGTTCTGCGCGAAGCCGAAGAACAGCACAGCATCAGTGAGTCAGTGAAACAACTCAAAATCAAAACCTCTTCTCCCGAACTGGCAATCGGGCGGCTCAGCGGTGGCAATCAGCAAAAAGCCATTCTGGCACGGTGCCTGCTGCTAAAACCTAAAATCCTCATTCTTGATGAACCGACGCGCGGGATCGACGTCGGGGCAAAACATGAAATCTACAAACTGATCGGCCAGCTGGCGGCGCAGGGCATGGCAATTATCGTCATCTCATCAGAGTTACCCGAAGTGCTGGGACTCAGCGACCGCGTGGTAGTCATGCATCTCGGACAGGTCAAAGCCTGTCTGGATAACAATAATTTAAGTCAGGAACAGGTCATGGAAGCCGCATTGAGGAGTGAATCTTATGTCTAAATTTCCCCAACCAGGAACCCCGTCTGCGCCTGCAACTCAGGGTGGGGCCGACGCGTTATTTTCGATGCAGAAACTGAAGAGTATTAACCTGCAGGTGTTCGTCATGCTGGCGGCCATTGCGGTGATTATTGTCTTCTTTAGCGTCACCACTGACGGCGCGTATATCAGCGCACGTAACGTGTCCAACCTGCTGCGTCAGACCGCCATCACCGGCATTCTGGCTGTAGGCATGGTCTTTGTGATCATCTCAGCGGAGATCGACTTGTCCGTCGGTTCCATGATGGGGTTACTGGGTGGAGCGGCGGCGATTTTCGATGTCTGGCTCGGCTGGCCTTTGCCGCTCACCATTGTGGTGACTCTGGCATTAGGGCTGCTGTTGGGCGCATGGAATGGCTGGTGGGTAGCATATCGTAAAGTCCCGTCATTCATTGTCACACTGGCCGGAATGCTGGCGTTTCGCGGCATCCTGATTGGTATCACCAGCGGCACCACGGTATCACCGACGACACCTGCAATGTCGTTAATAGGTCAGAGTTATCTGCCGGATTCTTTCGGTTTTGGTATTGGTGCGATTGCGCTGGCCCTGTTTATTGGCTGGCAGTGGCGCAGGCGCAAACAGCGGGCGGTGCTGGGTTTGCCGCTGACCGCAGCAAAAAGTGATGTGACCCGTCAGGCACTCACTGCGGTTATCGCGCTGGGCGCTATTTACCTGCTCAATGATTATCGCGGTGTGCCAACGCCGGTGTTGATTCTGGTGGCGCTGATGTTGGGTGGCATGTTTATGGCCTCCCGCACCGCATTTGGCCGTCGTATTTACGCTATTGGCGGCAACATTGAAGCGGCGCGGTTATCCGGTGTTAATGTCGAGCGCAGCAAGCTGGCGGTGTTTGCGATAAACGGTCTGATGGTAGCGATTGCCGGTCTGATCCTCAGTTCGCGGTTGGGGGCAGGTTCGCCTTCGGCGGGGAATATCGCGGAACTGGATGCCATTGCAGCCTGCGTTATTGGCGGAACGAGCCTGGCGGGTGGCGTCGGCAGCGTGGCCGGTGCGGTTATGGGGGCTTTCATTATGGCTTCGCTGGATAACGGCATGAGCATGCTGGATGTACCAACGTTCTGGCAGTACATCGTTAAAGGCGGAATTTTACTGCTGGCGGTCTGGATGGATTCGGCGACCAAACGACGTGCATAAAGTCAGCAGAGATGGCAGTGATGACGGGCGGTCACTTAGGAAAGTCTGAGCAACCTCACAAATTCACTAAGCTAAATCTACGTAAGCCATGGTGTTGTGCTATTGACCAACCCAATCAGCCTCATTCATGAGTACAAATGAATGAGGCTTTAGTCTATTAGAAAACCGGTGAGAGACAGGCATGTTTGAAAAACGTTATCGGATCACGTTGTTATTTAACGCCAACAAAGTCTATGACCGTCAGGTCGTCGAAGGCGTGGGTGAATACCTTCAGGCCTCACAAAGCGACTGGGATATCTTCATTGAGGAGGATTTCCGCTGTCGCATAGACAACATTAAAGACTGGCTTGGTGATGGTGTGATCGCCGATTTTGATGACCGTGAAATTGAAACGTTGCTTGAAGGCCTCAATGTGCCGATTGTCGGGGTGGGCGGGTCTTATCATCAGGAAGAAGATTATCCGCCGGTGCATTATATCGCTACCGACAACTACGCACTGGTTGAAGCGGCCTTTATGCACCTGAAAGAGAAGGGGATTAACCGCTTCGCGTTTTACGGTTTGCCTGATGCCGGGGGAAAGCGCTGGGCGCAGGAACGCGAGCACGCGTTCAGAAAACTGGTGTCTGCTGAACAGTATCAGGGTGTGGTCTATCAGGGGATGGAGACCGCACCGGAAAACTGGCAACACGCTCAGAACCGGCTGGCGGACTGGATCCAGACACTGCCGCAGCAAACTGGCATTATTGCGGTTACCGACGCCCGCGCACGTCATCTGTTGCAGGTGTGCGAGCATCTGAATATTCCTGTACCAGAAAAGCTTAGCGTCATTGGTATCGATAATGAGGAACTGACGCGCTACCTGTCGCGTGTCGCCTTGTCATCCGTGGTACAGGGCACGCGCCAGATGGGCTATCGCGCCGCGAAACTTCTGCATCAGTTGCTGGATCAGCGTGATTTACCGTTACAGCGTATTCTGGTACCGCCGGTAAAAGTGGTAGAACGCCGCTCAACGGATTTCCGATCACTGCGTGATCCGGCCGTCATTCAGGCGATGCATTACATCCGTTACCATGCATGCAAAGGGATTAAGGTTGAACAGGTTCTCGATGCCATCGGCATGTCGCGTTCTAATCTTGAGAAACGGTTTAAGGATGAAACCGGACAGACGATTCACGGCGTGATCCACGAAGAAAAACTCGACCGCGCCCGCAACCTGCTGGCCGCTACCTCGATTTCCATCAATGAGATCTCGCAGATGTGCGGATATCCGTCGCTGCAATATTTCTATTCGGTATTCAAAAAAGGCTATGAAATGACCCCTAAAGAGTACCGCAGCATTCATGGCGATAGCGTGTATCAGGATGTCTGAAAGCCGCATAAAAAAATGCCCCGTTCAGTGACGAACGGGGCATGAACACATTGATACCAGAGAATAAATTACAGTGTTATCACCACCGGACCTGCACCGGCAGCCGGGGTCAGCAATATCCCCAGCGCCTTTTCTTTCTGCGCAGCACCGCTCACTTCCCTGACCGATTTCTGATTGCGCAGGCACAGTGCCCAGCCTGATGCCTGGCCTTCCCGGGTTACTGTAATTACGCCATCCCGCCGTTCGGCTTTCAGGGTGAAGACGGTTTTCCCGCTCAGATCGGTGATCACGCTTTCTGCCACCGCGCCGTCTTCCAGCTCGAACAGATGGAATTCAGGCTGCTGGCTGTAATCATAATCCGGCTTCTGATTATTACTGCCAAGCGCCAGCAAGGTATTCGGACGAACATACAACGGCAGGCTGTCGAAGCCATGCTGCTGACGATGCCAGCGCGCACCTTCGGCCACGTCGTTGCTCAGAAGGTGCGTCCAGCGGCCTTCTGGCAGATAGAAATTGACATCGCCTTCTTCGCTGAAAACGGGGGCGACCAGCAGATCATCACCAAGCATATATTGGCGGTCAAGATAATCGCATGCCGGATCGTCAGGGAACTCCAGCACCATGGCGCGCATCACCGGTGTTCCGTGGCTGGCAGCCTGGGCTGAAGCGGGGTAGAGATACGGCATCAGGCGGCATTTTAGCTGCGTGAACTGGCGCACCACATCGCAGGCTTCATCGTCATACACCCACGGCACCCGATAGGATTTGCTGCCATGCAGGCGGCTGTGGCTTGAGAGCAGGCCGAATGCGCACCAGCGTTTGTAGATGTGCGCCGGTGCAGTATTTTCGAAACCGCCAATGTCGTGGCTCCAGAAACCAAAGCCGGATAATCCGATGGATAACCCGCCACGCAGGCTTTCAGCCATCGACTCGTAAGTGGCGTAGCAGTCACCGCCCCAGTGAACCGGGAATTGCTGCGCGCCCACCGAGGCGGAACGGGCGAACAGCACGGCTTCGTCTGCGCCGAGTTTATCCTGCAACGTTTCGTATACCAGTTTGTTGTACACAAACGCGTAATGATTATGCATTTTTTGCGGGTCACTGCCGTCGTGCCAGACGACGTCGGTTGGGATACGTTCGCCGAAGTCGGTTTTGAAGCAATCAACGCCCATATCCACCAGACGTTTCAGATGGCCCGCGTACCATTCAGCGGCCTGCGGATGAGTGAAATCCACGATGCCCATACCAGCCTGCCATTTATCCCACTGCCAGACACGGCCGTCAGGGCGTTTGAGCAGATAACCTTTTTCTTTACCTTCACGGAAAAGCGGTGATTTCTGGCCGATGTACGGGTTGATCCACACACAAATTTTCAGGCCGCGCGCTTTCAGGCGCTGCAACATACCCTGAGGATCAGGGAAAGTTTGCGGATCCCATTCAAAATCACACCACTGGAAAGCTTTCATCCAAAAGCAGTCGAAGTGGAAAACATGCAGTGGCAATTCACGTTCCGCCATGCCGTCAATAAAGCTGTTGACGGTCGCTTCATCATAGTTGGTGGTAAACGAGGTGGTCAGCCACAGGCCAAACGACCAGGCGGGTGGCAGTGCAGGGCGGCCGGTCAGACGGGTATAACGATCGAGCACTTTTTTCGGCGTCGGGCCATCGATAACGAAATACTCGAGATATTCGCCTTCCACGCTGAACTGCACTTTGGAGACTTTTTCTGAGCCGACTTCAAAAGACACACATTCAGGATGATTTACCAGCACGCCGTAGCCGCGGTTTGTCAGGTAGAACGGAATGTTTTTGTAAGACTGCTCAGTGCTGGTGCCGCCATCGCGGTTCCAGGTTTCGACAGTCTGGCCATTTTTGACCAGCGCGGTGAAACGCTCACCCAGACCATAAACCGTTTCGCCAACGCCCAGATCCAGGCGTTCCATCATGTAGGTTTTATGCGAGTTCGCATCCTGAACATAGCCATTAGATTTCGCGACACTGCCGGTGATCCGGCGGCCATGGCGCAGGAAGTCCAGCGTCCAGTTATTACCTTTGGTGACGCGAACACTCAGATCACCGCTGTGCAGCGCGGCGAATTCATCGTTGTCTTCAAAGCGCAGTTCGGGGGTGTCGGTTTGCATTAACGGATAATGCGGGCCTTTATCCATTTCGCCATCAAAATGAGTAATACGTACACCCATCACGCCGGTCTGCGGCGAGAAGAAACGCAGCGTAAACAGTGGCGAGTCCAGTTGGCTGGCGCGTTCCGAGGCATCTTTCGGCGCAGCATAAATCACCATCTCATTACCTGAGCGTTGTACTTCAAACACCTGAAGCGGGTGTGTGAGTGACAATCCTTCCTGGATCAACCAGTTACCATCACTGATCTTCATAATGTCTCTTCCTTTTAAACTTCATCCAATTTATTTCATAAATTCTTGCTGATTGCGGCGGATGCCTTGTGCGACTTCATCAAGAATGCGGCGTAGCAGCGGGGTACGAAGAATGTAATAGCGTTTACAGATGATGGCGCTCAACAGGTAGCAAACTGCCGGAACCAGGGTGAACAGCGCGATAATGCTGGTCATGGTGGCTGCATTTTGGGTGGCGGCACCGGACTGATAACCGGCACCGGCCAGCATCCAGCCGATCATCGCGCCGGCCAGGGCCAGACCGAGTTTCAGAACAAACAGGGTACCGGCGAAGCTGATACCGGTCAGGCGTTTGCCGTCGTTCCATTCGCCGTAATCTACGGTGTCGGACATCATTACCCACTGAATTGGCGTGACCAACTGATGCAGAACGCCGATAACGAAGATGAAGATAAACATCAGCACGCTGCCGTTCACCGGCAGGAAGAACATGCCGAGGCTCAGAACCGCCAGAATGGCGTTGGTCCACCAGAAAACACTGACCTTACATTTCCAGTCGGTCAGCGGTTTTGCCAGCGCACTGCCTAACAGGTTACCGACGGAATAGACGCCAAGGAACCAGGCGAACAGCACCGGATTGCCGAGAATGTACGTCACGTAATACATCATGGCGCCGCCGCGAACCGCGACCGCAATGATGTTGAGGATGGTCAGCAGGCCGACAATACGCCACTGGTCGTTGTGCCAGATATCACGCAAATCTTCGCGCATGGTGCCGGTCGGTTTGCCCGGATCGATACGTTCTTTGGTGGTGGCAAAACAAATCGCCAGCATCACGGCCGCGACAATCGCCAGCACCGCAATCCCGCCCTGATAACCGAGCGCCTGATTTTCTCCGCCGATCAGTTTAACCAGTGGCATCATCAGCACGGTACTTAACATGCCGCCAGCAGTGGCCAGCACGAAGCGATAGGATTGCAGTGAAATACGTTGCGTCGGGTTAGAGGTAATCACACCGCCAAGGGCGCAGTAAGGAATGTTGACCACGGTATACATCAGCGTCAGCAGGGTATAAGTGATAGCGGCGTAAATCATTTTGCCGGTCATGCTCAGCTCTGGCGTGGTGTAAGTGAATACGCAGACGATGCCGAAAGGAATGGCGCCAAACAGCACATAAGGGCGGAATTTCCCCCAGCGCGTTCGGGTGCGGTCTGCCAGTAATCCCATGCAGGGGTCTGAGATCGCGTCCAGTGCGCGGGCCAGCAGGAACATCGTACCGACATAACCCGCAGGAATGCCGAAAATATCGGTATAGAAAAACATCATGTAGAGCATGACGTTATCGAAAATGATATGACTGGCGGCGTCGCCTAATCCGTATCCAATCTTTTCCTTGACCGAAAGGATTTCTGTACTCATTGCTTCAATGTCCATATGAAAAGGGTGAGTACGTTTTTAACGGTTGGCGGGGGCCTGAGGCTATTGAGATTTTTGTTTCTGAAATTATGTTTCTTTATTTCTGTGATCGCACAGTGCAAACGGAGGAAAGTTGAGCGGGAAAAGTGTGGAGGAATAGCCTGATAAGGGGCGGATACATGCGGAAAAAACCTCCCGTTTCCGGGAGGCTCCGATGTTTATTTTTTATATTTTGCTTCCAGCGTCGCAAACCACGGTGCGGTGAAATCTTCAGATTTACCCCAGCCAGGAATGATTTTGCTCAGACCGGTCACGTTGATGCCGTCCGGTTGGCTGAGAAGCAGAGATTGCGGAATGGTCTGTGCCGGGAATTCATAGGTTGCAGGGGTTTTCTCACCGGCAATTTTAAGCGCCACAATTCGCAGGTTAACCGCGCCAATCAGCTGTGTATCCACTGCAGCGGTCATCTGCCACGGGCTGCCTTTTTCGCGCATCAGTTGTAGATCCTGATTCGATACATCAATGCTGTAGAGTTTGATCTCGGTACGGCCATTTTCTTTCAGTGCTTTATACGCGCCCTGACTGAAGGCGTCCCATGCGCCCCAGATGGCATCAATCTGACCTTTCGGGTATTTCGCGAGGATTGCACCGACTTTGTTAGCTGTATCGCCTTGCACGTCAGAAGACACTGCGCCGATAGATTCCAGCTGATGAATACCCGGATTCTCTTTCAAAATAGCTTCGTAGGTTTTCTGGCGGCGTTCCATTGGCGGGAAACCGGCTACCCACAGTTTGACGATATTAGCCTTACCGTTGAAGTCTTTCACCAGCTGGCCGACAGACGCTTTCGCCAGTGAGGCATCGTCCTGACGGGTGACGGTCACGCCTGGAATGTTTTCCGGCACTTCGGTATCAAATGCGGAAACCGCAATACCTGCTGCCGCAATGCGTTTTGCCAGCGCTTCGGAATACGGGCCGCGTCCCTGGGACAGGATAATGCCGTCGTATTTCTGGCTGATGGCCTGATTCACGAAATCCTGAAATTTGGCGTCATCGCCATTACTCAGAAAGGTATCCACTTTAAAGCCAAGTGCGCGGCCTTGTTTAATGGCACCGGCCAGGAACTGCGTGGTGTTATCGTCGGAGCCAAGATTACGGATAACTGCGATGCGCACGGGACCGTTGTGCTGGGCGATAGCCGCCGGAACGGGCGCAGGTGTTTCACCGGCAGCGAAGGCCGGTACAGTGGAAAACAGGCTTAATGCCAGCAGGGATGCGGATATTTTTTTCATTATTGAACAGCTCCGTCGGACGCGATGTTTTTTCTGGTGTTTTTTTTGGTAAATCCGGGAAGGCAATGCGGCTTTCCAGATTGAGGATGTACAGAAGTCTGTCTGTCTGGACGTCTATTCTGTCGGAGCAGTTTACCGGTATGTTACGAAAGAAGGAATGCTTTGTTGTTATTATATTTAACAGTGTTGTTATTCCTGTGGGTTATAGCGGATGCGCAGCCTCTGAGCAAAATCAGGCACATGGCCTAAACTGAATTTTTGTCTGCGATTTTTACATTGATTGTTCATTCCTCTAATACAGCCTCCGGGAGAAGCCTTATGCCATTTTCTTTCCGCGACACCTTATTGCCTGCTTTTGCGCTGGTGATGTTAACCACCAACGTCTCTGCTGCGCCGAAATCCCCCGTCCCGCCGCCACTTGTCAGCGCGCAGGTCACTGAACTGGCAAAAGGGCTGGATCACCCGTGGTCACTGGCTTTTTTGCCTGATAATCAAGGGGCGCTGATTACCGAACGCAGCGGGCAACTGCGACTTTGGAAGCAGGACGTTGGATTATCCGCACCGCTGAAAGGTGTACCGGCCGTGTGGGTCGCCGGGCAGGCCGGTTTGTGGGATGTCCGTTTGTCGCCAGATTTTGCCAGTAACCGCCGGGTGTATCTCACCTTTGCGCAGCCCGGTGAAAAAGGTGAACCGCATGCTGCGCTGGGCTATGGCACGTTGACGGCGGACAATAAAATCCTGGCGAATTTTAAGGTCATTTTCGTACAGCAACCGGCGTTGCAAAGCGGTATTAATCTCGGCGGGCGCATCGCCTTCGATCAGAAGGGAAATATTTTCCTGACGACCGGTGACAATAATCAGCGCATCAACGCCCAGCATCTGAATCAGTTGCAGGGCAAGATTTTGCGTCTGACACCGGAAGGCGGCGTGCTGCAGGATAATCCGTTTGTTCAGGACAAAAGTGCGAAGCCGGAAATCTGGACTTTCGGCAACCGTAATCCGCAGGGACTGGCAGTTAATCCGTGGAGCGGGGTGTTGTGGGAAACCGAACACGGTCCGCGTGGCGGCGATGAAGTGAATCTGCTGAAAGCGGGTAAAAACTACGGCTGGCCGCTGGCAACCTTCGGGATTAACTATTCCGGGCAGCCGATCCCCGAAGCCAAAGGCACCACATTAGCGGGGGCGGAAGATCCGATTTATTACTGGGAAGTTTCACCGGCATTAAGCGGCATGGCGTTCTATAACGTGCAAAAATTCCCGCAATGGAAAAACTCGCTGTTTATCGGTGCGCTGGCAGGAGAATCGCTGATCCGCCTGACGCTAGACGGCGAAAAAGTCACGCATGAAGAGCGTTTACTCAGTGACCGTAAGGAACGGATCCGCGAAGTGCAGGTGGGTGCAGACGGATTTGTGTATGTGCTGACCGACGATCGCGACGGCAAGTTGCTGAAGGTGGCACCGCAGGGTTAAGTCCTGAAGGGTTAACTCAATAAAAAGGCGGGCTATTTCAGCCCGCCTCAGTTTCAGTCAGCGCAATCAGCGTTGCGTTCTTTGCGCCTTGAACAGGGCCCAGACGCTGAGCAACCCGACCATCATCAGGTAGTAGCCCGGTGCCAGACTGCTGCCGGTGGCGGAAATCAGCAATGTACAGATGAATGGCGCGAAGCCACCAAACACGGTCACGGCGACGTTGTAGCTGATCGCCATCCCGCTGGCGCGGGTGGTGATCGGGAACAGGTCAGCCATCATCGACGGCACGGTGGAGAAATACACCGATTTCAGTAGTGCCAGCCAGCTTATCAGCAACAACAAGGACATCGCCGAAGTGTGTTGCAGCATCAGCCAGAATGCCGGATACACGGTCAGCAACAGCAGAATAAGCGATCCCCACATCAGCGGCAGACGGCCAATTTTCTCCGCCCACAGGCCCATAACGGGCGTTACTACCGTCAGGATAATCCCGGCTGCCAGTGTGGCGCTGAACCCCGCCGAAGCAGGCAGATGCAGTGTTTTGGTGGCATATGTCGGTACGTAGTTCAGCATATAGTTGATGGCAGTAGACACCACCATCAGGCCAATCGCGGTAAAGAACAGGCCTTTTTGCGCACGCACGATTTCTTTCAGTGGAGACGCGGTTTTCTCGGCCTTGCTGAAACTTTCCGATTCCCGGATATGACGGCGGATGTATAAACCGACCGGCCCGATCAGCAGCCCGAAGATAAACGGAATACGCCATCCCCAGTCCTGCAGTTGTGTTTCACTCAGCACTGCCGATAAGCCCAGCCCGAATGCCGATGCCAGCAGCGTACTCGCACCCTGTGTCGCGAACTGCCAGCTGGCGATAAACGCTTTGCGTTCCGGGAAGTGCTCGACCAGAAAGGCCGTCGAACTGCCGAATTCACCGCCTGCGGAGAAGCCCTGAATCAGACGAGCTGCCAGGATTAACAACGGAGCCGCCATGCCAATGGTTCCGTAAGACGGCGTGATAACGATAATCAGGCCGCCGATCATCATCAGGCTGATGGACAGCAACAGTGAGGTTTTGCGTCCGTGTTTGTCTGCATACGCACCCAGCACAACCGCGCCGAGCGGGCGGATCAGGAATGACACGCCGAAACTGCCAAACGTCAGTAACAGGGAAACGGTCGGATCGGATGTCGGAAAATAGGCGTGAGCAATGTAGCTGGCGAAAAAACCGTAAATCGCGATATCAAACCATTCCAGCGCGTTACCGATACAGGTCGCAAAGAGGGTTTTCATCAGGCTTGGCTTTTCTGTCGCGTTGCCGGTTGTATGGGATGACGCCGTTAACTGGCTCATTTGGCACCTCCGGCGTGATCAATATGCTGAGCGAGCAGGGCGGTACCATGCTCGCCGAAATCCCATAACAGACGGGTCATGATCGCCAGCCCCTCGCGGGCGACGGAAATCAACATGTGCTCGTTGACGCCATGCTGACCGCAGGCCGGATACGAATGCGGAACCCACAACGTCGGCAGGCCGAGAATATCGGCAAAAACGTCGTTGGGCAGTGAACCGCCGAGGTTCGGTAGCAGCGCCGGTTTTTTGCCGGTAGTTTGCTGCATGATGTTCAGCGCCCAGCCGACCAGCGGGTCGGTCGGGTCGAAACGGGTGGCCGGTGAACCGCGCATAAATTCCACTTCAACCTGTGGGAAACCCTGTGCATCAAGATGGTCACGCACGTGTTTCGCCAGGTTTTGCCAGTCAGTGCCGACCACAAACCGTAGCTGACACACTGCCGTGGCGTTGCCGGGAATCGCGTTCATCGGGCGCTGCGGATTACCGGTCAGGAATGACAGCACTTCCAGCGTATTCCAGGCATACAAACGCTCGGCTGGCGTCAGACCGGCTTCTCCCCAGTCCGGGTCGATCTGCGGATCACTTTCGCCGCCACCGACGTCAACATCACGGAGAATGTCTCGCACTGCCTCACTGACTGCAGGCGGTTTAAGCGCTTCCACCTGCAGCTGCCCCTGCTGACTGACCAGCGAGGCCAGCGCATTGGCCAGCTGAATGCCGGGATTGGTCAGCAGACCGCCCCAGTTGCCGGAGTGATAGGCGTTGTCGCGGGCATTGATGGTCAGACGGAAATTGACCGCACCCCGCGAGCCGAGGAACAGCGTCGGGCGCACAGCACTCAGGCGCGGGCCGTCGGAGGCCAGGAAAATGTCGGCGCTGAGTTGGTCGTGATAATCGCGGCACAGTTCGGCCAGCCCCGGCGAGCTGATTTCTTCACCCATTTCGAACAACAGTTTGCAGTTAAAGCCGAGACGGCCACCACGTGCTTTGAAGATTTGTTCCAGCGCCGCAATATTAACGCTGTGCTGGCCTTTGTTGTCGGCGCTGCCGCGTCCGTACCAGCGGTCACCTTCTTCTTTCAGCGTCCATGGCGACAAATCACTGCGCCAGTTTTCATCGTCGCCGAACACCACGTCGCCGTGGCCATAGCTCAGTATGGTGGGCAATTCGCTGTCTTCAATGCGCGTAGCAATCAGGAAAGGACGGTTGGCGGCATGAGGATTTTCCACGCTGAGCAGGCTGAAACCCATCGCCGAAAGTGCCGGTTTAATCTCTTCATCGAGATAACGTGCCAGTTCAGCGTCTCGCTGATTGCTCTGGCTTTCGGTGGCAATAGCCACCCTGCGTGCCAGTGTTCTTTTGTATTCACCCTGATCGAACCAGGCTAATGCCTGTTCAACGATATTTTCCGCTGTCATGAATAACCTGCTTTTTAATGTTTTGAGGATTTATTGTTGGTTTTTTTAGCAGTTTCACTCTACGCGCGGCGCAAGCGTTGCCACAATAATAATAATTGCAACTTAGCGTTGCTTTTATTGTAATGCTTGTCTGCACAGTTATGAGGCAATACGGCCATGCAAAGTACGGAAATTCGCTACTTCCTGGTAGTGGCAAACACCGGTTCGCTGAGTGCGGCGAGTAAGCAATTATTTGTCGCAGTGTCTGCCATCAGTCGCCAGATCCAGCGCCTCGAAGAACGTATCGGTGCGCCGCTTTTTGAGCGTCATGCCCGCGGCATGGTGCTGAATGATGCCGGACAAATTCTGGAAAACCATGTGCGCAAAAGCATGATGGACATGGAACACGCCATGGCAGAAATCCAGGGGCTGAACGCGGTACGCCGCACGGTGATCCGCATGGCCTGCACCGACGGGCTGGCGTTTGATTTGCTGCCGCAGCTGTTTTCACAGTTCCGGCTGAACAATCCGGGTGTGATGTTTTATCTCAACGTCGGCACGGCGGTTGAAGTGTCGGAGATGATCCACAACGGCGAAGTGGAACTGGCGTTGCAGTTCAGTCTGGCGGCGGAGCGCGGTGTGGATATTCTGGCGTCTTTTCCCGCGCCGGTGCGCATGGTGATGCGTCCGGATCATCCGCTGGCGGAATCTGAGGTGCTGCTGACGGATTTGCACCCGTACCCGCTGGCGATGAACGAGCAGGGCAGCACCATCCGCCAGTTGTTTGATTTGTCCTGCCGGATGAGCGGCATTTTTCTTGAGCCTGCGGTGAGTTGTAACCGTTTCTCGACGTTGTACGATTTTATGGTGCAGACACCGGGCGCGATTGCGGCATGCAGCCATTTTTCCATTATGTACAAAGCGCGCCGCGACAATTTGCGGGTGAAACCGGTGAATATTGAACAACTGAGTCAGCGTACGTTGCAGTTGCAGTCACCGGCAGGCAAGCGGCGTCCGGCGGCACTGAGTCAGTTCATCGATTTTATTCGTGATGAACTGACGCGTGAAAACGAGAATTTTATTCGTGATTTCCGGCTGTAGCCGTCAGCATGCGTCTTGTTGCCGATGCGCGTAGCGTGACCAGTGCAGGTTGTGCCAGCCTTTTGCAGCAGCGAGCTTTTGCAGGGGCTCGCTGGCATTAATGACCGTAGCGACATCGGCAAACTCCAGCAAAGGCTGATCATAAAGCGTATGGCTGTAGGCGAAAATTTGCTGATAGAACGTCGGCTCGCGATTCTCCAGCCACAGTTTTAAGCGCTCAAGACGCCCCTCATGAAAGGTCAGTTTACCTTCGACCCTGCCGCTGAAACGCTGGTTAACGATACCGGCTTGCAGCCCGAGTCCGGCATTCGCACCCAGACGTCGGGCGACCGGCATGACCAGATGGTCGCCCGATGCGGAGATAATCAGGATTTCATCCCCGCGCATACGGTGCCAGTCGAGCCGTTCACGCGCCTGCGGATAAACCCGTGGCATGATATCCCGATGGATAAACCGCTGAACCCAGTTCGCCACGGTGGCACAGTTCAGGCCGCTCATGGGCTGTAACGTCTGAGAAAGATAGCGGCGGTAACGCTCGGTGGTTTGCGGGCAAATAACACCGCTGGCCGGAGTATTGTGCTGATGAACGGCATTCAGCCGGTAATGACTGAGTTCATCGCGGGGGGTGTAGCCCTGCGAAACCAGCCAGTGCAACCACAGATTGTGGCTGTCATCGCAAATCAGCGTGTGGTCGAGTTCAAATATTGCGAGATCCATGGGGCGGATTCCCTCATCTGAAAGCCTTCATTCAGCGTAGCGCAATTTCAAATATTGAGTGTTTTGTGAACAACATTGTCACGCGATCTTCATCAGGCGTGAAAGCGAGTCCACAGGCTTATCAGCAACCATGCTGCCAGTGACCAGCAGACCACGGCGCCAAACAGGGCGTAGGGGAGTTTCATCGAGCCGATGAAGAAATACAGAGAAATCAGATACACCATGTAAGGGATAACGGCCCACAGTCCGAAAATAATGGTGGTGCGCAGGGCTTCAATGCTGCGTTCGGTGCCGACGATATAATGGGCAATCAGCGCAAAAGTGGGGAACAGCGGAACCAGTCCGGCAATGTAATAATTGCGGGTTTTAGACAACACGCCGATCAGAATCACAACCAGTGCGCCAATCAGCGCTTTTACCACCAGACCTGTCATTGATGCCCCTGCGCCTGTTCACTCGCATTGATTTCTGTGGTGAATAAGCCCTTTATTGTTATAGGTATTTTGTATGTGATTTACAGACAAACTGCCCCAGCCGGATGGAATGGTCAAGTGCTTACTGCTGTTTTTATCATCAGTTGAATCTGCGCAAGCAGCGGAAAACTCTACTATTCTTAAGATCTTTACACTATTTAGGTTTATTCCCGACCCGGAAAGCAGTAGGTTTTACCTCTGACAGAGTTGCACAATCTGATTGAAAGATAAGATAAATTTCAGTTACTCGGACAAAAGCGCTGATACCTATGACAATTTCTTCCCAATTCAAACGGACTTTCATTTACGCGCTGGGCGGTGGAGTATTGCTGCTGGCGCTGCCTGCCGCTCAGGCGGATAACGCCCCGGTCGCGCCGCAGATTAACGCGAAATCCTGGGTACTTATGGATTACAACAGCGGGAAGATCCTGACGGAATCTAATCCCGATGCGCGTCTTGACCCTGCCAGCCTGAGTAAAATCATGGTCAGCTATGTGGTCGGGCAGGCGATCAAATCCGGCAAAATCAAATCAGATGATCTGGTTTCCGTCGGTAATGACGCCTGGGCAACCGGCAATCCGGTGCTGCGCGGCTCCTCGCTGATGTTCCTCAAACCGGGCGACCGCGTGCCAGTTTCTGAGCTTAACAAAGGTATTGTGATCCAGTCAGGTAACGACGCCAGTATTGCGCTGGCGGATTTTGTGGCGGGCAGCCAGGATTCATTCGTCAACCTGATGAATCGCTATGCCGAACAGCTGAAACTGCAAAACACCCATTTCAAAACCGTTCACGGGCTGGATGCGGACGGGCAATATACCTCCGCTACTGACATGGCCCTGTTGTCGCAGGCGCTGATCCGCGATACGCCGGATGAATATGCGCTGCACAAAGAAAAAGAATTCACCTTCAATCACATCAAGCAGATTAACCGCAACCGCCTGTTGTGGAGCTCTAACCTGAACGTTGACGGCATCAAAACCGGTTACACGTCGGGCGCGGGCTACAATCTGGTTTCTTCCGCCAGTGATTCCACCGGCATGCGTTTAATCGCTGTGGTGATGGGTGCGCCAAGCGACAGGATCCGTTTTAATGAAAGCGAAAGCCTGTTGACCTGGGGTTTCCGTTTCTATGAAACGCTCACGCCAATCAAGGCGGGTGATGCCTTTACCAGCCAGCGCGTCTGGTTTGGTGAGGAGAAAATGGTGCCACTCGGCGTGGCTGAAAATGCCTCGCTGACCATGCCTAAAGGCCAGCTGAAGAATCTCAAGGCCAGTTTCAATCTGACCAGTCCGCAGCTTGAAGCACCGCTGGCGAAAAATCAGGTAGTGGGTACAGTAGATTTCAGTCTGGACGGCAAGGTCATCGAACAGCGTCCTCTGGTGGCGTTGCAGGAAGTGAAAGAAACCGGTTTTATTGGCCGTATCTGGGACTTCGTGATGATGAAGATCAGTGGATTGTGGGGCAGTATTTTCGGCAAATGATAATCTGCTGACATAAAAAACGAGGCTCAGGTGGCCTCGTTTTTTTATGCTTTGAATAACGGAGCAGGGGATCAGTGCTGAACCCAACCTTTCTTGATCGGGAAAGCAAAACCGAAACGGTAAACCTTGCACATCAGGGCATTAATCGGTTCGCCGAACAAGTTCCACACCAGTTGCGCGAACAGGCACCCCAGCATACCTACCAGGAAGCCGCCCAGCATATCCAGCGGCCAGTGCACGCCAAGGTAAACGCGTGACCAGGCGATCGACAAGGCGGTTACCATCAGTAAAGCGCCTGACCAGATACGGTGCCAGAACAGGAAGGCCAGCGCGAAGGTGAAACTGACTGTACCGTGATCACTCGGGAAGGAATCATCCGGTGAATGATGCAGGAAGTTATAACCAAAACCTTCCACAAAAGGACGGGCATGAGGGAACAACATGGAAAACGTTTTAGCCGTTGTCATCGCAAAAAGAAGCGCAATGGCTGTCTTACTGATCATTTCGCGTTGCTTATCGATACGCTCCTGATGGCCCCATAGCCACAGGCCGATAATCAGCAGCGGGACAATCATAATCAGGTCATTAGCCAGAAAAGTGGCCAACTGAATCAGCGCTTTCGGCGAATCCGGTGTGGCGTTAATCCATAGAAAAATCAAATGATTTAGTTGCTCCATAATACTACCCTCATTTATACAGGCCAAAATAGCCATCAAAAGAATCCGGTAACTTGCTGACAGGACGAAAAAATTTCAGATACGTTAATTTGTGCTGCCCTGCAGGTAAAGGGGTCTGGTCTGAATATCCGCATTCATTGAATAACGGTATAGTTTCACGATGAAATAGAGTGTAAAGAGAAGAACTTAAGGAAGCCTTAAGCGGATGGTCATACCGCCTGAGCGGGGGACAGACAAAGTCTGAATACGGTAACGAGGAGAGTGTCAGAATGGAGATTCGTGAGGCTGACATCGGCGATTTAAGCCTGTTGCAGCGCCTGGGGCGGGAGACCTATCGCCATTATTTTGGTAGTTTATGGCAAAGCGGGGACGAACTGAATGCTTTCCTGGAGGAGGATTTTGGTGATGAGGCGCTAGCCCTGAGCCTGGAAAGTCCGGATTGCTGCTGGCTGGTTGCGCAGGATAACGGTGAGGCGGTCGGTTTCGCCAGACTGAATTTTAATACGCCGCTGGACGTTGCAGAAGGTCAGGGGGCGAAGTTATGCAAACTGTACTTCACCCCGCTGAACCGTTCGCGTGGTCTGGGATCTGAAGTTTTTGCCTTCGCCGAACGTGTGGCAAGAGCGCGTAACCAGCCCGTTCTCTGGCTTGATGTGTTGCAAAGTAATTTGCCAGCCATCGGATTTTATCAGCGTCAGGGGATGCATCTGGCGGCTGAGACGACATATGTCACCGCCACCCAAACCACCCGGTTGTGGATCATGAAAAAGGATATCAATGATTAAATTACGCCTCGGCGGTCTGTTTATCACACTGGAAGCAGGGGAGGATATTCCTTATGCGCCGGAATTTTGTGAACATTATACCTACCTTCTCCACCCGGTTGACGGTGGCTATGAGATTTTGCGCTACGATGCTTATTCCGGCTGGCATAGACGTCCTGACCAGCTATTTGAAGATGGCCATCAGGCATTTGTATTTGCCTATCAGGCGTACGAAAATGAATGGAATCAGACCGACGGGCGTTTAGGCGGTAAAGGCCAGCGCCTCGAACGGATTATGTAATAACCTGTTCTTGCGAATAGTCATCTACAGCCCCTATTTTAGGGGCTTTTTGTTGTCCTTAATGCAACCTTATTTTTAGAAAAATACAAAACATGACAGAGAACAGGCTCAATTCTGTGAATTATGTTTTCATGCCATAATATCGCGATGAAATTATTATAGGATTTAAATATCACTGTGAGAATGATATGAAATCACTCCTGGTCAAATAATTCCATAACTGTATGTTTTTAATTGCATTGTTATTGTACTGCGGGCTGTTTTAAACCTAAACAAACACCAAACGAAAGGTATTTCAAAATTTTTCTGGTTGCAACGAAACTTACCCTCGTTTATTTTTACGCCCATCTGTCCGGCCCGAAGGAGAAATATAACTTCATGGTGGCGGATAATAAAATCGCCGGACGGAAATTTAAACAGTTTATAAATAATCAAGGATATTGATGATGAAATTACGCGCGCTTTCTCTGGTAATTCCCGCACTGATGATGGCCGGCACTGCTGGCGCTGCCGAAATTTATAATAAAGACGGTAATAAACTCGATCTGTTCGGTAAAGTCGACGGCCTGCATTATTTCTCCAACGATGACAGCGCTGACGGTGACCAGTCATATATGCGTTTAGGTTTCCGTGGTGAGACTCAAATCAATAATGAACTGACCGGTTACGGTGAGTGGGAATATCAGGCTTCCCTGAATACTGCAGAAAGTGAAGATGCAAACAATTTCACCCGCGTAGGTTTTGCCGGTCTGAAATTCGGTCAGTGGGGCTCACTGGATTACGGTCGTAACTACGGCGTGATGTATGACGTGGCAGCATGGACGGATGTTTTGCCTGAGTTCGGTGGCGATACCTACGGCGCGGACAACTTCATGTTCCAGCGTGCGAACGGTGTACTGACATACCGTAACAAAGATTTCTTCGGCGTGGTCGATGGACTGGATGTGGCGGTGCAGTATCAGGGCAAAAATGGCAGTGCGACTGAATCTAACAATGGCCGCGATGTCCTGGCGCAGAATGGTGACGGCTACGGCATGTCCCTGACATATGATCTGGGCGAAGGTTTCAGCGCAGCAGCAGCGATGATGGCGTCTGATCGTACCAGCGAACAAAATGGCCGTAACAATCCGGCAATCATTGGTAACGGTGATAAGGCAACGGCTTACAGCGGCGGCCTGAAATACGACGCAAACAATATCTATCTGGCAGCAATGTACACCCAGAGCTACAACGCCAACCGTTTCGGTAAAGCGGGCAGCACGGCTTACGGTTACGCGGATAAAGCACAAAACTTTGAAGCCGTTGCACAGTACCAGTTCGATTTTGGTCTGCGTCCTTCGATTGCGTATGTACAATCACATGCCCGAAATGTTCCGGGTTACAGCAACCAGAACCTGACTAAATATGTTGATGTAGGCGCGTCATACTTCTTCAACAAAAACATGCTCACCTACGTTGATTATAAAATCAATCTGATGGATGACACCCGCCTGACCCGCGACGCCGGCATCAATACCGATGACATTGTAGCCGTCGGTCTGGTTTATCAGTTCTGATAAGCCGGCGCGCCCCTGTTAGTTTCAGGAACCGCGTCCTATGTGTCTGATTCCCCTGCCAGTTGGCAGGGGATGATTCACTGACTTTTCCTTCTTTCCTCATCCTTCCCACTCAGGCATCATGGCGTAACATTCAATGCATTACTGCTGATGAGGCCAGGATGACCGACTACGCCACCCCTAATCTTCCTTCCCGTAATTTCGAAGAAACCCAGTGCTTTTATGGCAGCTTTGGATTCATTACCACTTACGTTGATGACGGCTGGCTGATCATGACCCGCGGAACCCTTACGCTGGAATTCTTCCTGCACACGGATCTCGACCCGCTCACCAGTTGGTTCAGCTGCTGCCTGCGCGTTGATGACGCCGATGCACTTTTTGATGCGTTTATGGCGGCAGGAATCGGGCAGGATAAAAAATCCCATCCGTGCATTCATCAGCCAAAAATGCAGCCATTCGGGCTGAGAATGGGCGCAATGATCGATATCGACGGCACGCTGGTGCGGGTGATTGAGAATGAGAAATAAGCGCTGAAACACGTTCAGATACTCTTCAACTCACGTTAAATTTTCGCTATGTTATTGAAGTGAATATGATTGAGGAGATGAAAACGTGATAGTTAGAACATGGCACGGATGCGTACCCGTAAAACATGCAGCAGGATTTGCTGAACATCTGCAACTGACGGGCGTCCAGCATTCTCAGGGTATCGAAGGCAATTTAGGCGCTTTGGTCAAAAGCGTTTCGCAAGGGGACTGGGAGCATTTTTTCCTGGCAACCTACTGGCGGGATATCGAAGCAGTAAAAGCCTTTGCCGGTGATGACTATCATGTTGCCGTGACCTATCAGGACGATGAACAGTTTGAATTGCTGTCTGATCCTTATGTGTTTCAGCATGAGGTTGAGGGTGTGGTGGGTAAACTATGGAATTAATCGAAACGGAGTTATTCGGCCCATTGATAGCACCTGATGAATTTTGGCAGATTATTGAGTTTGCTTCTGTGGACAAAGACGGCGCACGAAATATCTATCTTTGGAGAGGTCAAGGCAACATTGAGTGGCCTATTCATAGCGGGGCATATAGACGGCTCGCGAAAGATAAAAGTTATCTTCCTTCGGAAATGAGTATGCGTGACTATGAAAGGGAGCTTCTAAGTAGTGCGAAACACCAAGGATATCATTACGAAAATGGGCGAGTGCTTTGTGATTTTGAATTACTGGCAAAGCTTCAACACCATGGTGCAGCAACACGTTTGGTAGACGTTTCAAGAAATATGCTTGTTGCCCTCTGGTTTGCCTGTAATTCTGAAAGAGATAAAATCGGACTATTATTCGGTCTGCATTGGGCAAGCGTTCGTGGCTTTGAGGGAAGGCCTGAACTACGAACTTACAATGAAATATTTGGTTCAGGCGATCCGAAACCAGATGATGTCTTGGAGGTGTGCCCAAGATTATGGCAACCACCTGTTGTGACGAAAAGGATTGCCGCTCAGAATGCACAATTCTTATATAGCCGAGTTAGCGATGAACTAGAGGGAAGCTTATTATTCCAAAAAAATTCGCAATGGGTAAAACTAATTGCTCTTACACCGGACATGAAGAGGGAGTGCTTAGTCATGCTCGAAAAGGTTTTCGACATCAGGCAATTTACTCTTTTCCCCGACATTGATGGGTTTTGTTATGCCAACAGCACCAGTTTTGAAAGTCATAGTAATGAGCGCTGGTAGTGATAAGTTTTATCTGGCACTCAGTATCTCAATGAGATTATACAATTAAAGTACGCTAAAATATTATTCCACAAGCAATGAAAGCATTGTGACCGGTGGGTTATATTAAACCTAATAGGCAGATGTATCACTTACCCGTTAAGGTTATATCAAAGTTAGTTGTGTCATCCTGGCTAGACTCAGACCTATTCTCGTTTTCATCTATGGTATACCTTTTCCTTTAGTTGCAAACATCTTCGACACCCTGCAGCCAGAACGGCTGGCAGGGTAGCGTTCACACATTTATTGACCAGTTGTCACTTTGCGGACTGCCATGCGTGATTCCCTCCAAAGAAGGGGATATTTAACTGTATACAAAAGGGTCTTCCCCCGTTGTGGTGGCTATTGTAGGATTTGGTTGTTCACCGAACAATGGGAGGTACCACTTGAGTAATGCTGCTGTTGTCATCAGAAATTACAGTTCTACTTTTCCTGACCCTATTTTGATAACGAAAAATGATACTGCCGTTATTAGCCATTGTGACCTTGAATATCCGGGGTGGGTATTGATAACACTCACCTCAGGGAAAGCCGGATGTGCTCCCCAACAAATATTTTCTCCCCCTCAGTTCTAAAGAAGTTATCTGTCTTGAAGACTATATGGCCCATGAACTCTCAGTCAGGTCCAGCGAGAAAATTCTGTCATCTAGTCTCTAAACTGCTGGTGCTGGGCGCTCAAACATTCTGGAGAGTATGGTTTGGTGCCAGAAAAATGTATAAGTACCTAACCAACCCAGAGCACTTTCATGGACAAAAATCCCTCTATCCTTATCCTGTCTTTACCGTGGCAGGTTCAGTTTCTTTCTCTTGTTGAAAAATCCTGTTCTGTGACGGACATTGTCGGCATTGCTGGGCACACACAACTGCCCCCCAACCTGCGGTAAATCCTGCTCCATACATGTTCACCGGCGTCGCAAGTGGCATCACCTCGATACCTGTCAGTTCAACCCGCTGGTTGAGCTGATGTCCCCTGCGTGGTCTTCACCGAGCACGGTTACCAGACACTTCCGGTTCCGTGGAAGGGCCAGGCAGCCGCTTTATGAAAAAGCATAAATATTAAGCAACCACAAGCTCCTCATTTGCAGTGATTGCTGCTGAACGCTCATTTTCAATAGCTAAGGACTCTCTATATTCTTTGGCGTCCGCAAACATTGTCCAGTGCGCACTGATGCTCATATCTTCAATAGTTGATTTGATATCCTTTATCCTGACATTGAAGAACTCTTTACGAGCATTAATCTTGTTCACTTGCCTGTCATTGAATACTTTATGCAAATGGTTTTCTAGTGAAGGCGCATCGTCACTGTAAATCATGGCATGTACATCAAATGAGAATGGAACGCTGGCGTCACCAAGTTCACGAACGCGGTCTAATGGTTCTAGACGACGTGTCATCCCAATTTTGTATACGTGTTCACCGAAAGAGCCAATATTGCTGATAACATATACGTGGCCTGCACGTGTTTGCTGGGCCATTGAAATTGCTCTTTGGTTCTTGGCCTCGGCTTCTTCATATTTGGTTTGAAGCTCAGCTAATTTTTTCTCAAGAGCTAAGCGTTGTTCTTCACTTGCAAGCATTAACTCTTGTGTCGCTTTATCGATGGCTTGCTGTATGGTTTTCTCTTCTTTCTCGGCTTCTTTTATCGCTTTCTCGTAATCACGGCGGGCTTTTTCTTCTTCACGCAGTTGTTCTTTAATTCGTCTTTGCTCCTCTTTTTCTTCAAGCATGATTTCATTTACTGCAACACCCCACTTAAGTTCGTTAAGTCGGGCCTGAAGGTAGATGTCGGTGATCTGAGCAGACCGAAATGCTGAGCCATTAAAATTCACCAACTGGAATGCATCTTTAATTTCTTGTGAAAGTTTACCGTAGTTGTTGTGCTTGATTTTAGAAAGAGTACTGTCAACTTTCCCATTAAATGCATCTAATACAAATTTAATTGCAGTGTTGCGCCTATTGGTTTCAACATACTCGCAGCTTGCGGCTTTACTTGTATTAATAAGAGACTTAGTTAACTCTCGCGCTTTTTGAAGTTCTCTTCCTGCATCCGTAAACTCATAATTGTCTGCAATTTCATCTAAAACGCTGCGGTTGGGAACTATCCATTCATCGCCATATCCTTCAATTTTATTTTTCATGGATTTGGCTACAGCCTGGTATGTTTCAGCAAACTCTTTCGCTTCATAGGCAGAACCAGCAATCTCTTTTGCTCGGATCTCTGCATCAGCGATTATTTTCATCGCATTATCATTTGCATTAGATATCAGCTCATCGGTTTTACTGTTGGCATTATCAAGCCGTTCTTTGGCTTTCAAACGAGCATCTCGCGCGTCTTTAGTGATTGCTACTGCTTCACTGTTTGCATTGTTTATTGTGAGCCGAGCTTGATTATGAGCTTCACTTATAGCTCTGGCGGCCTTTATTTGGGCTTCATCAATTTTTTCTTTGGCTATTGACTCAGCAGTCTTTATCTTTTTCTCAGCATTTTGGACTGCATCATGTAGTCTTTGATACTGCCATAAGGGAGCTGCTTTTCCTTCAAGTTCAGAATGCTCTCGAACAGCTTGAGCAAAATTTTCTTCAATCAGGCTCAGCTTCTCTTGGCTATCATATAATTCATTTGCGAGGGAAGTATTACTTGCGATAAGGTTATCGACCTCCACCTTATGCTTTTTGCTTTTCTTGACTAGGGTAACAGTCAGGATTGGAGAAAGTAGGGCTAACAAGAGTACTAATGTGACAAATAAATCCATTTCATAATCCTTTATTCTGTCAATTCAAAACTGGTGTGATTCTTACATATGTAATCTCTTCAATATCTGAAAAAACACACTCAAAACTGTTGCCTGCGGTGGGAATTTAAATCATGTCCTTGGGCAATCAGATGATTAGTTTAACTGAATAAGTTCCATTGATATTGATCAACCAGTGCCCATCACATACACCTATGAATTTGGTTCACAGATGAATGAGGTTATATCACACTGATATGAAGATATCTTTATCAAGTCTGGATGCCGACATTCATTAATTCAATTCAATTCAATTCAATTCGATTATCGGATATGGGATAACTATGAGCCTAAAAATTAGTACGCAAAAAGTTGATACATGGAAGAAGCGCATACAACGAGAAGGCCTGAAGGGGTCTACTTATTTTGCACAGCAGAGTGGGGTTGTATGGGTCTCTGCATCACAAGACCATCAAGCAATCTGTCTTAGAGTACTGGGAAGAGATTCAGGATCCAGTTCGTTGGATAGCTATCTTCGCTGGGATAATGTTAGCGCGATATCGCTCGTGGAATTGCTATATCAGATTGAAGTTGCCTAGCTGGCGGGACATTACACTTGCATTTCTTCCCGCTGCTTTGTCTCGCAACGGATCTAAATGAAGTACTCAATATGCCTTATGCACAAGGTATGAATTTCGGGCAAGAAAAAACCCGGCAATCTTGAACCTAATAAGGCGGGATTGACGGGCTCTCCAAATTTGGGGACTTCAAAGAAAAGCAGTGGCACTAATTAAGACTCTGGCTAACTTTAAAAGTTCGTGCGAGGGGGCAAAAAGTTAAAAAAATATTGATTTTTTTTTGCCCCATTACACTTCAATGAGTTACGTCATGCACCGGGCCAGATGATGACGATTAGCGTACCGGCGAGCGTCAGTAATACGTTAGCAATGGCATAGGTTCCTGCATAACCGAGTGCCGGAATGTTACTGCGTGCCGTGTCGCTGATGATTTCCATCGCCGGAGCGCAGGTTCGTGCACCCATGATGGCTCCGAACAGCAAAGCGCGGTTCATGCGTAAAACATATGCCCCGAAGATGAAGCAAATCACCACCGGCACCAGGCTGACAATCAGGCCGGAAAGCAGCATCTGGCCGCCTATTGCGCCGAGACCATTATTGATACCCGCACCTGCACTGAGGCCGACACCCGCCATAAACACCATCAGGCCAAACTCTTTCACCATATTTAGCGCGCCCTGCGGGATATAACCGAAAGTAGGGTGGTTGGCTCGCAGGAAGCCGAGCATGATCCCGGCGAACAGCAGTCCGGCGGCGTTACCGATGCCAAAACTGAAGTTTTTGAACTGGAAAGTGATGAGGCCGATCATCAGGCCGACAATAAAGAAGGCGCAGAAGGCCAGCAAATCCGTGAGCTGACTGTGTACGGAGATAAACCCGATACGCTCCGCCACGCTTTTCACCCGTTTTGCGTCGCCGCTGACCTGCAACACATCGCCTTTATTCAGCACGATACTGTCATCGATAGGCATTTCAATCTGACTGCGGATCACGCGGTTGAGGAAACAGCCCTGATCGGTGAGATTCAGTTGACTCAGACGCTTGCCGACCGCGTGGTTATTCTTGACCACCACTTCTTCGGTCACGATACGCATGTCGAGCAGGTCGCGGTCAAACACTTCCTTACCGTTACGGAAACTCGGGTCGAGGCGTGAATGTGCGTCCGGATAACCGACCAGTGAGATCTCATCGCCCACCTGCAATACGGCGTCGCCGTCCGGTGTCGCCAGGATGCCATTACGGCGGATTCGCTCTATATAGCAGCCAGTCTGACGATAGATCCCCAGTTCACGCAGGTTTTTGCCATCGGCCCAGGCCACCAGCTCCTGTCCCACGCGATAGGCGCGGATCACCGGCAGATACACTTTTCGTTTACTGTCGGTATCCAGGCCACGCTCGCGCGCGATCTGCTGGGCGCTGGTAGGCAAATCCTGATGTTGCAGCTTCGGCAGATAACGTGCGCCGAAAATCAGGCTCACCAGACCGATAAGATAGGTCAGGGCGTAGCCCAGGCTCAGGTTATCCAGTTCAGGCCCGAGCATCTTGTTACCGCCCATGGTATTACGCAGCGTGTCTCCGGCGCCGACCAGAACCGGGGTTGAGGTCATTGAACCTGCGAGCATCCCGGCGGTGAGGCCGATGTCCCAGCCGAACAAACGTCCGAGTCCGAGTGCCAGTAACATGGCGCTGCCGACCATCACCAGTGCCAGCATGAAATAATTTTTGCCGTCACGGAAGAAAATGGAAAAAAAGTTTGGCCCTGCTTCGACGCCTACGCAGAAAATAAACAACATAAAGCCGAGGTTGAGCGCTTCAGTATTAATACTGAAATGCTGCTGACCCAAAAGCAGCGAAACCACTAATACGCCGATAGAATTTCCGAGCTGAACGGAACCCAGGCGAATTTTCCCCAGGCACAGACCGAGTGCCAAAACCACAAATAATAACAGGATGTAATTCCCGTTTAACAAACTAGCGACGTTTATATTCACAAGGATAACTTATTGTTTACCAACAAATTCTTGATATAGGAGAATGTAAAGGATAAATTCAGAAACAGAAAATTCCTACTCAGGATCGCGCGGTCTGTTTCAGCCCCGGCGGGGTGGAAAATTGGGTTTCGGGCGTCATTTTAGTCACAGAACGCCAGTTCAGCCAGAGAAATGCCCGTATAAATCTTCTGAAAGCTTTTTTTGTGTTTCGCGGGAGTGCGGAACGCTCTGGGGAAATGAGCCAGAAGGCTCTGACAGGTAACAAAGAACGCATTTTATGCAGAGAACCTGTGAAATCTCGCCAACTTTAAGGAGGAAGTAAAATGGCAATTTGGCGAAAAGTGGTAGCCCCATTAATTTGTTGCACAATGTTCTTAATTATTTTTCTTATGTTAAAGAATGGCTGGATTATTGTTAGAAATATCGCGCCAGGCCCGGAATATGGCCTGTTATTATTTTTAATTCCCGGCGTGGTGACGTCGCTGATTTCCCGCGATTCGGCGATATTTTCGTCCTTTGTCGGCGGGCTGGTTTCCATCCCTGTGTGCTTTTTATTGCGCATGGCCTTTTATCCACGCGTTCGTCCGCTGATGCAGGAACTGGCCTATGCCACCAGTGCGATATTTTGGTGTGTTCTGGGCGCTATGCTGGTTCATTTGCTGGTCATTGCTTACCGGCAGTTCAGGCAACACTGACATGTCATGATGTAGAAGCCATAAAAAAGGCGCTCACTGAGCGCCTTTTGGCTGTGTATATCTTTATTTTATCGCGGATCAGTTGCTGAACAGCGCCAGATGCTCTTTGGCATAGGCTTCGAAGTCAGTACAGCCACCGATGTGTTTCTGATCGAGGAAAATCTGCGGAACGGTTTCTACCGGTTTACCCACGGTTTTTTCCAGGTCGGCTTTAGTGATGCCTTCCGCGTGAATATCGATGTAGCGGAAGTTGAAATCATCACGTTCTTCAGTCAGTTTTTCAGCCAACTCTTTAGCGCGTACGCAATAAGGACAGCCAGGACGCCCAAAAATTACTGCAAACATGGAGACTCCTTTGTTAATGCCAACAAGATAAATGAAAGGGGAATGTCTGTTTTTGTTAACCACATCACCTTTTTGATGTCGCTACTATGCCTGTTACAAATCATAAAAAAAAGCAGGAATTACCTGTCAGTCCGATACCTTTGACCTATCTGAATGAACCGGCAGTCTTTTTCAGACACAGTACATTGTTACAGCTACAGGTGCCGGAATCCTTGCAAACGGTGCTCACAGCATGAATGATTGGGGCAACTTTTTTATTTATCCTTACCGCTCAGGAATTTTTTAATGACGCCGACCATCGATCTTCTGCGCTCACACCGCTCCATCCGTGCTTTTACCGATCAACCGGTCCCGGACGAGCAACGTGAAGCCATTATTGCCGCCGCTCAGGCTGCTTCGACTTCGAGCTTTCTGCAATGTTATTCGATTATCCGCGTTACCGATCCTGTGCTGCGGGAGACGCTGGTGCAGTACACCGGTGGTCAGAAATATGTCGCCAGCGCCGCTGAATTTTGGGTTTTCTGTGCTGATTTCAATCGTAATTTACAGATCAACCCTCAAGCCGAGCTGGGTCTGGCCGAGCAGTTGTTACTCGGTTGTGTGGACACCGCGTTGATGGCGCAAAATGCCATGACGGCGGCGGAGTCACTGGGGCTGGGCGGTGTGTTTATCGGCGGTATCCGTAATCAGGTGGAAGACGTAGTGAATCTGCTGAAACTGCCTAAATTTGTGATGCCTTTGTTTGGTTTATGTATCGGAACCCCCGCGCAGGATCATCAGGTCAAGCCGCGTATGCCGCAGTCTCTGCTGGTGCATGAAAACAGCTATCAGCCGGTAGATAAAGAGCAACTGGCAGAATATGACGACGCGCTATCGGCGTATTATCTGCAACGCGACAGCAATGCGCGACGCGATACCTGGAGTGATTTGATTATTCGTACCCTTAAAAAGGAACAACGTCCGTTTATGCTGGACGCATTGCACAAGCAAGGTTGGGCAACACGCTAAACGGCGACGGAGTGTTGGATGAAAATTGCAATTCTTTCCCGTGACGGGTCGTTGTATTCGTGTAAACGCCTGAAGGAAGCGGCTGAAGCACGCGGACATGAGATCGACATTATCGATCCGCTGTCCTGCTACATGAATATCAATCCTGCTGCGCCCAGCGTGCACTATCGCGGGCATCAGCTGGATAAATACCATGCGGTGATCCCACGAATTGGCTCTGCGATTACCTTCTATGGCACAGCGGTGCTGCGTCAGTTTGAAATGCTGGGCAGTTTTCCGCTGAATGAATCGGTGGCGATCACCCGGGCGCGCGATAAATTGCGTTCCATGCAGATTCTGGCGCGTGAAGGCATTGATCTGCCGACGACCGGTTTTGCTAATGCGCCGGATGACACCGCTGATTTGATTGCGCTGGTCGGTGGTGCGCCGCTGGTGGTGAAGCTGGTTGAAGGAACACAGGGGATTGGTGTGGTGCTGGCAGAAACCCGTCAGGCGGCAGAAAGTGTCATTGACGCATTTCGCGGCCTGAACGCGCATATTCTGGTGCAGGAATATATCCGCGAAGCAGAAGGCCGCGACATTCGTTGTCTGGTGGTGGGGAAAAAAGTGGTCGGAGCGATTGAGCGTCAGGCCAAACCGGGTGATTTCCGCTCGAACCTGCATCGCGGCGGGACGGCCACCAATGTCAAAATTACGCCGCAGGAGAAAGACATTGCGGTTAAAGCCGCGCAGACTCTGGGGCTGGACGTCGCCGGGGTTGATATTTTACGTTCAAACCGCGGGCCGCTGGTGATGGAAGTCAATGCTTCGCCGGGGCTCGAAGGGATCGAAGCCACCACCGGTCTGGATATCGCCGGTATGATGATTGACTATATCGAACAAAGAGCGCGGCCGGGATTCCGTCTGAAATCCGGTGGCTAATTCTTATTCCCGTGCGTTAAATGTCCATCAATCCGGTAATGATCGTAGCGCTGACCGGCAATATTCCGTAAGCTATGACCCCTTCGTAATGCCGCTGGCGTTACGAAGGGTTTGTTTTTTTCGTTGTGTTGAACTCGTGAGGCATTCTATGGATTCGCTCATCGTCCCTGATTTAGCGCTGCTGCGGCGCTGGCTGGATCAGCTGGGCATCTCTTTTTTCGAGTGTGATTCCTGTCAGGCTCTCCATTTGCCGCATATGCAGAATTTTGACGGCATTTTTGATGCCAAACTCGATATTGTAGATAATGTGATTTTGTTTTCTGCACTGGCCGAAGTCAAACCGACGGCGTTGATCCCGCTGGTGGCCGATCTGAGCTCGATTAATGCCAGTTCACTGACCATTAAAGCGTTCGTGGATATCCAGGACGACAATTTGCCGAAACTGATTGTTTGCCAGTCACTGACGATTGCAGTGGGTGTGACGGAAGAGCAGTTTGCTTTCTTCCTGCAACAGGCTGAGGAGCAGATGTCGATGATTATTCTCGAAGCGCACGCCAATGACCTGCTTTTCCTTGGCGAGGAAGAAGAAGGCATGCCGGTCACTTCTGTGAATCTGCCTTTACTGCATTAATTTTCCATTTCCGGACATTCATTTCCCCCCTCTGAAGATCCTTTCCTGCGAGCCGTGCTTATTGCGGCTCCGCTGCCTTTATCCGCTTTCGCCATAAGTTATGCTGCATTGGTGTGGTTGTTGCCAGATATTTCACTTTGTTAAAAGGCAAAATGCCAGACGGTATAGACTAAATCTGCATAATTAATCGATAAACGCCGGTTTTGTCTCAGGAGGCTGGTACACAAGGGTTGCAGGCGCTATGCTTCTGACTCTGCATCAAGCGTGATTACGTCGTAAAACCAAACGGTTAATTCGCAGGCAGCGTATGCGTCAACGTTGAATGCCTATGCATATTCCATGGGTGTCGGTTGGCAGTTGTGTGAAAGGTTTTGTATCCGTCTCAAAGATACAAATTCGATTTATATTCCCTGTCTTGGAGGTAGTAACGGATGTTCACCCTGCGTAAAAAGTGGTTATCGGGTGTTGTCGCCGGCCTGGTTATGGCTGCGTCCGTCACAGCGTCTGCGGATGAAAAAACGCTGCATATCTATAACTGGTCCGATTATATCGCACCAAATACCGTGCCTGATTTCCAGAAGGAAACCGGCATTAAAGTGGTTTACGACGTGTTTGATTCCAATGAAGTGCTGGAAGGCAAACTCATGGCAGGCAGCACCGGCTTCGATCTGGTGGTACCGTCGGCCAGCTTCCTCGAACGTCAGCTGGCGGCTGGTGTGTTCCAGCCTCTGGATAAGAGCAAACTGCCAAACTATAAAAATATGGATCCTGAGCTGCTGAAGATGGTGGCGCAACATGATCCGGGCAACAAATACGCGATCCCTTATCTGTGGGCGACTACCGGTATCGGCTATAACGTCGATAAAGTGAAAGCCGTACTGGGTAAAGATGCCCCGGTAGACAGTTGGGATCTGGTGCTCAAGCCTGAAAACCTCGAGAAACTGAAAAGCTGCGGCGTTTCATTCCTCGATGCCCCTGCGGAAATCTACGCAACAGTCCTGAATTATCTGCATCTGGATCCGAACAGCACCAAAGCATCAGATTACACCGGTGCAGCCAACGATCTGCTGCTGAAACTGCGTCCGAACATCCGTTATTTCCACTCTTCTCAGTACATTAACGACCTGGCGAACGGCGACATTTGTGTGGCAATTGGCTGGGCTGGTGATGTGATGCAGGCGGGTAACCGCGCGAAAGAAGCGAAAAATGGTGTGAACGTGGCGTACAGCATTCCCAAAGAAGGGGCGCTGGCCTTCTTCGACGTGTTTGCTATCCCGGCAGATGCTAAAAATCTCGATGAAGCCTATCAGTTCCTCAATTACCTGATGGAACCAAAAGTTATCGCGCAAATCAGTAACACCGTTTACTACGCCAGCGGAAACAAAGCCGCGACACCACTGGTTAACGAAGATGTGCGTAACAACCCGGGCATTTATCCACCGGCCGATGTTCAGGCGAAACTCTTCACCCTGAAAGTTCAGGATCCGAAGATTGACCGCGTGATCACCCGTTCGTGGACCAAGGTTAAAACCGGCAAATAATACTCTTCATCCTTCAGGCTGCCTCTGCGTTGGCTGCGCGAACGCGCCCCGGTCACTGACGTGTGTCAGCTCCCGGGGACTTGCTCACTTGCCGCCTTGATGCAACCAGAATGATTTTGAGTATCGTTAACGCGGCTCCGCTTATTGATGGCGGGGCCGCTGACGTTTTGCTTCCGGCTGTATTTTGGGTATACCGATCAGGCACTTTCCCCCCTGACTGTTATGCTTATTTGAACTGCTTTATTCTGATACCGGAGATTTCTCTGAGTGAACGACGCTATCCCCCGCCCGCAGCCTAAGACCCAGAAAGGTTTCACGCCTTTGCTGGAAATCCGCAATCTGACCAAATCTTTTGATGGCCAGGCCGCCGTCGATGATGTGAGCCTGACCATTTATAAAGGCGAGATTTTCGCACTGCTCGGCGCGTCCGGCTGTGGGAAATCAACCCTGTTGCGTATGCTGGCCGGTTTTGAGCCGCCCACGCAGGGCCAAATCGTACTGGATGGCGTAGATCTTTCGCAGGTGCCGCCGTATCAGCGTCCGATCAATATGATGTTCCAGTCTTACGCCTTGTTCCCGCACATGACCGTTGAGCAAAACATCGCGTTCGGCCTCAAGCAGGACAAACTGCCGTCAGCGGAAATCAAAAGCCGCGTGGCGGAAATGCTGACGCTGGTGCATATGCAGGAATTCGCCAAACGTAAGCCGCACCAGCTTTCCGGCGGTCAGCGTCAGCGTGTGGCATTAGCGCGCAGCCTGGCGAAAAGACCAAAACTGCTGCTGCTCGATGAGCCGATGGGGGCGCTGGATAAAAAGCTGCGCGACCGTATGCAACTGGAAGTGGTGGATATTCTTGAGCGCGTCGGCGCGACCTGTGTGATGGTGACACACGATCAGGAAGAGGCGATGACCATGGCGGGGCGTATCGCCATCATGAACCGCGGTAAATTCGTGCAAATCGGCGAGCCGGAAGAAATTTATGAACACCCGACCAGCCGTTTCAGCGCCGAATTTATCGGCTCCGTGAATATATTTGAAGGTGTGCTGAAAGAGCGTCTGGACGATGCGCTGCTGCTGACCTCGCCGGGGCTGAGGCATCCGCTGAAAGTCGATCCGGATGTGTCTGTGGTTGACGGCGTGCCGGTGTATGTTGCGCTGCGTCCGGAAAAAATCATGTTGTGTGAAGACGTGCCGCAGGATGGCTGCAACTTCGCGGTCGGAGAGGTGGTCAATATCGCCTATCTTGGCGACCTGTCGATTTATCACGTCAGGCTGCACAGCGGGCAGATGATTACGGCGCAGTTGCAGAACGGTCACCGTTTCCGCAAAGGTATGCCAACCTGGGGCGACGAAGTGCGCCTGTGCTGGGAAGCCGACAGCTGTGTCGTGCTGACTGTTTAAAGGGGGATGAAAATGTCTGTAATCTCCGAAACCCCGGCCAGCAAACCTCCGGGCGGATTTAAAGCCTTCACCGGTCGTCTGCAACAGCGGCATGGCCGCAAGCTGGTGATCCTGCTGCCGCTGGTCTGGTTCCTGCTGCTGTTTTTACTGCCATTTCTGATTGTTTTCAAAATCAGTTTTGCTGAAATGGCGCGGGCCATTCCGCCGTATACCGATCTGGTTACCTGGTCAGACGGCATGCTGGATATTGCACTCAACATCGCCAACTACATCGGCCTGACCCAGGATCCGCTGTATATCGATGCGTATTTGCAATCGCTGCAAGTGGCAGCGATTTCCACGCTGCTTTGCCTGCTGATTGGGTATCCGCTGGCGTGGGCGGTGGCACACAGCCGCACCTCGACGCGCAACATCCTGCTGTTGCTGGTGATCCTGCCATCATGGACGTCATTCCTGATCCGCGTTTATGCCTGGATGGGCATTCTTAAAGACAACGGTGTACTGAATAACGTACTGATCTGGCTGCATGTTATCGACCAGCCTCTGGTGATTTTGCACACCAATCTGGCCGTGTATATCGGCATCGTGTATTCGTATCTGCCGTTTATGGTGTTGCCGATTTACACCGCGCTGACCCGCATGGATTACTCACTGGTGGAAGCGGCGCAGGATCTCGGTGCGCGTCCGATGAAAACCTTCTTCAAAGTGATTATGCCGCTGACCAAAGGCGGGATTATTGCCGGTTCGATGCTGGTCTTTATCCCGGCGGTGGGGGAGTACGTGATACCGGAACTGCTCGGCGGGCCGGACAGTAATATGATTGGCCGTGTCCTGTGGCAGGAATTCTTCAATAATCGCGACTGGCCGGTAGCCTCGGCGGTGGCGGTGGTCATGTTGTTGCTGCTGATCATGCCTATACTGTGGTTCCAGAAATACCAAAACAAAGAGCTGGGAGATAAAGAATGAATCAGTTACCGGTTGTCCGTTCGCCGTGGCGAATTCTTATTCTGGTGCTCGGCTTTACGTTTTTGTACGCCCCGATGCTGATGCTGGTTATTTACTCATTCAACAGCTCGAAGCTGGTAACGGTCTGGGCTGGCTGGTCTACCCGCTGGTATACTCAGCTTTTCCATGATTCGGCGATGATCAACGCCGTCGGCATGAGCCTGTCGATCGCTACCGCTGCTGCCACCATGGCCGTGGTGGTCGGTACACTGGCCGCCGTGGTGATGGTGCGTTTCAGGCGTTTTCGCGGTTCAACCGGTTTTGCGTTTATGCTGACTGCGCCGCTGGTCATGCCTGATGTCATCACCGGTCTGGCGTTACTGCTGCTGTTTGTGGCGATGGGGCACACTTTTGGCTGGCCGGCTGAACGTGGCATGTTCACTATCTGGCTGGCGCACGTGACGTTTTGTAGTGCGTATGTCGCGGTCGTGGTCTCGGCGCGTTTGCGTGAACTGGACCGTTCCATCGAAGAAGCGGCAATGGATTTAGGCGCACCGCCACTGAAAGTGTTCTTTATTATTACGCTGCCGATGATCTTGCCAGCGCTGATTTCGGGCTGGTTGCTGGCGTTTACGCTGTCGCTCGACGATCTGGTGATCGCCAGTTTCGTCGCCGGGCCGGGCGCGACCACGTTACCGATGCTGGTTTTTGCCAGCGTGCGTATGGGTGTCAACCCTGAAATCAACGCACTGGCGACGCTGATCCTGCTGGTGGTGGGCATCATCGGCATGATTGCCTGGTGGTTTATGTCGCGTGCCGAGAAACAACGGCGCAAAGAAATTCAGCGCGCTCAACGTGCTTAAATTTTAAGATAATTTTCAGGGCGGATGTATTCCGCCCTGAACGTAAATGGAGAACCCAAACGGATTTATGAAACTGGCATTTATCCCTGTTCCCGTCATGATCGGTGCGTCGGCGATTGTCGCGACGCGCTTGCTCGAATTCATATTATTGTTTGATGCTATGGGCTTTTCAGGGCTGATGAGCTTTATTGAAGTCAGTGCCGAGTCCTGGCTGAACTGTTTCATCATGCTGGCCAGTTTGCTGATTGTGTTGACCGAATGCCGTGCCGCGTACGCCATGATGCGTGGCCGCCGCTGGGGGCGCCGGGCATTCATCGGTTGTCAGGTGATCGTGGTCGGTTACATGCTGCTGGCGTCATTTGACTGGTTCGGCCCGCGTATCTTTCGCTTTAACGTCGAAACACAGGGCGAATTTCTCTATGCGCTGCTGATGCAAAAAATTCCCGATATGCTGGTGCTGCTACTGTTGTATGTGCCTGCCAGCAGCCGCAGATACTTTTCCCGTCGCAAATAGCCTCGATGTAAGTGAGTCTTTCCCGCCGCGCAGTGATAAACTGCGCGGCAGTTTTTTACTGCATCTGATGACCGGAAATTTTTCATGCATTGCGCACTTTACACCGCCGGAACCTGCCGTTCCTGCCAGTGGCTCGACAAACCTTATTTACAACAGTTAGCCGACAAGCAGCGGGATCTCAGCGATTTGCTGTCAGATTTGCCGGTGGCTGAATGGTGTGAACCGGTCACCGGCCCGGAAAGTGCGTTTCGTAATAAAGCCAAAATGGTGGTCAGCGGCAGCGTGGAACGCCCTTTACTTGGGATGTTGCACCGCGACGGCACGCCGGTCGATTTGTGTGAGTGCCCGTTGTATCCGACCAGTTTCCCGGCGGTATTTTCAGTTCTCAAAATCTTTATTGCCCGCGCGGGCCTGACCCCTTACAACGTTGCGCGCAAACGCGGCGAGCTGAAATTCCTGTTACTGACTGAAAGCCAGAAAGATGGCGGCATGATGCTGCGCTTTGTGTTGCGTTCAGACGCCAAACTGGCGCAACTGCGTGCGGCACTGCCGTGGTTGCAACAGCAGTTGCCACAGTTGAAAGTGATTTCCGCCAACATACAGCCGGTGCATATGGCGATCCTCGAAGGTGACACTGAAATTCCACTGACGGATGTTCAGCGGCTGGAAGAAGATTTTAACCATGTCCCCCTGTTTATCCGCCCGCAAAGCTTCTTCCAGACCAATCCGGTGGTGGCTGAAAAGCTTTACGCCACGGCGCGTGACTGGGTGAGGGGGCGAGGGGATATTCGAAGTATGTGGGATCTGTTCTGTGGCGTGGGCGGCTTTGGTCTGCATTGTGCAACGCCGCAGATGAAACTGACCGGTATCGAAATCAGCGCGGAAGCCATTGCCTGTGCGAAAGAATCGGCGGTGCGTCTGGGGCTGCAAAACGTTGAGTTTCAGGCGCTCGATTCCACCGGTTTTGCGACCGGCAAAGGCGAGGTGCCGGATCTGGTGCTGGTGAATCCGCCACGTCGCGGCATCGGCAAAGCGTTGTGCGAATATCTCAGCCACATGGCGCCGGACACGATTCTCTATTCAAGCTGTAACGCCCAAACTATGGCGCAGGATCTGGCGTTACTGCCGGACTATCACATTCTGCGTGTCCGGCTTTTCGACATGTTCCCGCATACCGCGCATTACGAAGTGATGGCGCTGCTGGTGCGGCGTTAAGCCATTCAGTCAGCCGCCAGCTGATTCATGATCAACACAATCTTATCCAGAATTTCACTGAACAGATGCTCGCTGAACGGGGCGAGCATCGGCATCATCAGGCTGATCGCCAGAATCCCAATGCTGAGGGTCAGCGGAAAACCGATGACGAAAACGGAAAGCTGTGGCGTCACGCGGTTTAACAGACCCAGCGCCATGTTGAGCGTCAGCAGCAATGTCACGATTGGCAGAGCCAGCATCATCCCGCCGCTGAATACAATGCTGCCCGCTTTGGCGACGGCCATAAAACCTTCGGCATTCACCGGATTATGGCTGATGGGCAGGGTATGAAAACTGTCGGCCAGCAGGGAAATCAGCCACAGATGCGCGTTGAAACTCAGGAACAACAACACCGCCAGCAGGTTTAAAAACTGTGCCAGCAGCGGGGTATTGAGACGGTTGCTCGGATCATAAAACGTCGCAAAGGAAATCCCCATCTGCAAACCCATAATTTCACCGGCCATACGGATGGCGGCAAAGGCCAGTTGCATGGTGATACCCAGCGCGGTGCCAATCATAATCTGCTGCATCGCCAGCCACAGTGCAGGCGTGGAGAAGATCGGCGTGTCCACCGGCGGCAGGGAAGGCGCAATCAGGAAGGTAATCATCATCCCAAGACCGAGTTTCACGCGGTTTGGCACTGACTTTTCACTGGTGATCGGCGCGGTGCTGATCAGCGCCAGAATTCGCAGCAGGGGCCAGAAATACATGCTCAGCCATCCGGCTAACTGGGTGCTGTCGAAGGAAACCATAGATTAACCGATGATGTAAGGCAGGTTGGTAAACAACGTGCGCATGTAATCGAGCAGCAGATTCAGCATCCACGGCCCGGCGATCACGATAGTCGCCACAACGGCCAGAATTTTAGGAATGAAGGACAGCGTTTGTTCGTTGATTTGTGTCGCCGCCTGCAACAGGCTGACGATAAGCCCGGTCACCAGCGCGGCCAGCAACAAAGGCGCAGCAACGGCCAGCGCCACTTTCATTGCCTCGTTACCCAGTGCCATTACCGATTCAGGAGTCATAAGATTCTCGTAAAAGAAGACGGGCGACTCCCTCCCCTGCGAAGGGGAGGGTTGGGGTGGGGTATGAATAGCAGCTCAGAATTTCAAGTTGCCTGTAAAACCCCCTCCCGGCCTCCCCCTTCGCAGGGGGAGGAGCAAAAAACGCCCAACAATTTTAGCGTTTTGAATTAACTGTAAAAACTCTGCGCCAGCGATCCGAGCAGCAGTTGCCAGCCATCGACCAGCACAAACAACATCAGCTTGAACGGCAGTGAGATGGTGGCGGGTGGCACCATCATCATCCCCAGCGCCATCAGTACGCTGGCGACCACCAGGTCGATAATCATGAACGGTATGAATACGGTGAAGCCAATCTGGAAAGCGGTTTTCAGTTCGCTGGTGACGTAAGCCGGTAACAAAATACGCATCGGCACGGCTTCCGGGCCTGCAAGAGGCGGGATATTGGCCAGACGCGCATACAAAGCGAGATCGCTTTCGCGGGTCTGGCGCAGCATAAACTGGCGTAACGGCTGAGCGCCTTTGTCCATTGCTTCCTGCATGGTGATCTTGTTTTCGCTGAAGGGCTGATAAGCATCGCTGTAAATTTTGTCGAATACCGGTGCCATCACGAAGAAGGTCAGAAACAGGCCAAGGCCGAGCAGCACCTGGTTTGGCGGCGCGGAAGGAGTACCCAGTGCATTTCGCAGTAAACCCAGCACGATAATGATGCGGGTAAAACTGGTACACATCAGCAGCATCGCAGGTAACAGGGTCAGTGTGGTGATAAACACCAGCGTCTGGATCGGCAGCGACCAGTTTTGTGTCCCGTTAGACATCTGCTGGCTGATGATCCCCGGTAACTGTGCAAAAGCTGCCGGGCTGGCAAGCAATAGCAGCGGCAGACACAGGTGAGTGACCAGGCGAACAGGGCGCTGACGGGCAGCGGTAAGGGCGGATTTCAACAAGGTCATGCCTGCTTTCCCGGACGTTTCAACATTTTCTGCATCAGCTGACGGAAATCAGCGGGTGGGTGATTGGGATTGCCTGAGTCTGGCGTCTGTTCAACCGGAGGCGCGCTCAGCGTATGCAGCGGGGTGATGTTTTGCGCCGTTACGCCCAGCACCAGCCAGGTATTGTCGACCTCTACGATCACTACTTTTTCACTGCGACCGACCTGTACACTGGCGGTCACTTTCAGCAGTTTGTTATTTTTAGACTGTGGCGCGAAACCGGCACGCTTAACCACCCAGCCGATAAACAGGATCAGTAGCAGGATGCCGCCGAGTACAGTACTGACTTGTGTCAGCACAGAACTGGCAGGCATCGCCTGAGGTGATGTCTGGGTGGTGGCGTGATTGACCGGGCCGGAAATGTACGGAGAATCCGTCGCGGCATTCTGGCTCATCAGCGGCTCAGGCGACGCATACGTTCGGACGGGGTGATGATGTCAGTGATACGCACACCGTATTTATCGGCGACCACCACTACTTCACCCTGAGCAATCAGATAACCGTTGATCAGGATATCCAGCGGTTCACCGGCCAGACCGTCGAGCGACACCACGGAACCCTGCGACAGACGCAGCAGTTCTTTGATGGTCATTTTGGTGCGACCTAATTCCACGGTCAGTTTCACCGGAATATCGAGGATCATGTCGATATCTTGCAAACTGCCTGTTCCGTCCTGGGCACCCAGCGCGGCGAAAACACCGTCAGTTGACGCTTTCGCGCCGCCCGCAGACTGTTGTTCGTTAAACGCATCAGCCCATAAATCGTCAACGTTATCCGATCCGGCGTCAGACGGTTTATTGGTGTCACTCATGGGGCTGTTCCTCATCTAGAGAATTTAAAATTGGGTTGATCAAATGTTCAACGCGCAGGGCGTATTGTTCGTTTAAGGTGCCATATTGGCTGGTCAGCACAGGCACGCCATCGACGTGAGCGATCAGGCGGTCCGGCTTCTCAATCGGCAGTACATCGCCCGGTTTCAGTTTCAGGATCTGCGACAGGCGCAGCGGGATTTCGACGAAATTCGCCACCAGTTCGAGCTCAGACTGCTGAACCTGATGCACCAGGTTTTCACGCCACTGACTTTCTTCATTACGTGAGTTTTCGACCGGCGGATTGGTCAGTAACTCACGTAAAGGTTCGATCATGCTGAACGGAATACAGATGTTGAAATCACCGCTCAGCGCACCGATTTCCACATGGAACGGCGTGGTCACCACGATGTCGTTCGGGGAAGAGGTGATGTTAGTGAATTTGATCTGCAATTCGGCACGCACATATTCAACGCTGAGCTTGTAAACGCCGCTCCAGGCATCTTCGTAGGCATCCAGTGCCAGCCTGAGCATGCGCTTAATCACGCGCTGTTCGGTGTGGGTAAATTCGCGGCCCTCCACTTTGGTCGGGAAACGACCATCGCCCCCGAACAGGTTATCCACTGCGATAAACACCAGGCTCGGTGCGAACACAAACAGCGCCGTGCCGCGCAGAGGTTTCAGGTGGATAAGGTTCAGGTTGGTGGGCACCGGTAAGTTGCGTGCGAAATCGTGGTAGGGCTGGATTTTGATCGCCCCTACGGTGATGTCCGGGCTACGGCGCAAGAGGTTGAACAGCCCCATACGGAAATGACGGGCAAAACGCTCGTTAATGATTTCCAGAGCCTGCAACCGCTCACGCACAACGCGACGCTGCGTCGTAGGGTCAAAAGGTTTTACACCGTCATCAGACGCGGCAGTCTTTGCTGCAGCCGCAGTGTTGCTTGCATTATCACTGTCACTGTCACCATTGAGCAGCGCGTCGATCTCGGCCTGTGAAAGTATGCTGTCGCCCATAATTTGTTTATCGCAGTATGAAAGCAGTGAAAAGCACGTCGTTGATCACCTGAGGAGGCTGACCTTTGACCAGTGGCGCGTCCAGAACCTGTTTGATGTCCTGAACCAGCTGTTGTTTACCCGCTTCGCTGGCTAACTCCGTCGACTTCTGACGGGAGAGCAGCAACAGCAGGCGGCTGCGAACTTCAGGCAGGTATTCATTAAGCGTAGCGCGATTTTTTTCGTCCGGCAGACGCAGGGTCAGCCCGACATACAGCACGCGGTCAGGATCGTTATCCGCCGTTTGCAGGTTAACGGTGAAGGTATCCAGTGCCAGGAAAATCGGTGCCGCAGGCGGTTCGTTCTTTTTCACTTCAGTCGTCTGTGTTCCATTTCCGGATTGTTGCTTGTGCAACATCCACCAGGCGTAACCGGCCGCACCACAGGCTCCGATGGCAATCAGTAACAGCAGAATGATCATTAACGGCCGCTTTTTTTTACGCGACGCCGAGAGAGCAGAGTCAGACATGGATGAGGCGATTTCCTGTAAGTATGAGCCGTCTGGCGCGAGAAGCACCACACTGCTGAGTCAATTCTGAAAACGATTATCCCGCTTATCCCGTTGTTCAATAGTCAGAATAGGCGGGGTAAATAAGGTCAGCTCTGCCGTTTGAATTAAGGACGAACTGACCGTCAGCAATTATCTGAAACAATTCTGCGAACTTTTACGCAAATTCCTACGCAAAAATGTCCACGCTGTTGTTGCCGCTGACCCGTGAAGCGAGGGAGGCCGGAACCGGCAAGGCATCGCTGGCAGAGGGAGTGCTGCCGGAGCTGAACGCCGCCCAACTGGCGGCATTACCTTGCTGCGAACCGGACTGACTTTGCTGCTGGGCTTGCTGCCACTGCGAACTGTCACTGCCGACGCTGCTCTGACCCAGGCTGATGCCGTTGTCTGCCAGCGCGGTTTTAAGCTCCGGCATGGCGGCTTCAATTGCCGAGCGCACGCCGCTGTGACCGGACACAAAGTGGAGCTGTGCCTGATTGTTTTCAATCTTCATGCTGATCTGGATAGAGCCCAGATCAGCCGGATGCAGACGAAGTTCCGCGGTCTGTTGCCCCTGACGGTTGAACATCATCACCTGCTGACCCAGCTGTTGCTGCCATTCCGGCGTACCGAGTTGTGCATTAAGCAACGGCGTTGTTGGCGCGGTCACGGCGCTGGTCATGGTTGGCGTGCTGGAAACCGGCGCGGAAGAGACAGCAACGGCGGCGGTGTTGAGCTGATTCAGTGCCTGCGTGCCGTTATCGGCAGTGCGGCTGTCATTTTGCTGCAGAGCCGCGGCATTGCCGGCTGCTGCGCTCATTGACGCCAGCGCGCTGCTAAAATCAGGTGTGTTGCTGGTGGCCGCTTTACTGCTGGCCGCATGTTGTGCGGAGCCCGATGCGGTATTGCCTGAGGCGGCGGCCGCTGCTTTCGGATCGGTGTCCGTTACTGCAGCGGTTTTGCCATCAGCCGTCAGTAAGGAAGAGGCGGTCAGACCGGCGAGCAGTGAACGCTGCTTATCGGTTGTGGTGGACTCACTGCTGACGGTTTGCGTGGCGACGGTGGTGGCGGTTTGAATCTGCTGAGCCGGTTGCTGCTGCGCCGCAAGTTGCGCGAGCAATGACTGAACAGAAAGGTCAGCACCGGCGTCAGTGCTGTCTTTATCTTTATCGCTCAGGGCGGCATCTTTGACCGGGACGGAGCCCGTGCCTTTCAGATTGCCGGTCGGCAATATCTGAATCGCGGCGATCATTTTGCTCAGATCACTTTCATCCAGCATCAGGCTGCCGTCTTCTTCACCAGAAGTCACTGCCTGCGTCAGGGTTGTTTTATCGACGACCACCCCTTTGGCAGAGATTTGCTGGCCGAGTTTGGCTAACGTACTGGTGATTTTCGGATCCACTTTTTCGCCGAGCTGGGCTTCAAGCTGGCTGGCGAAATCCGCCGGGCTGGTAGCGCCCGGCTCGGTGATCGCACTGACGTCCGTTGCCGGTGACGTACTGACAGAGGAACTGCCGGTCGCCGCGCTCGCGGTGGTCTTCGCCGTGGTAACGGCTGCAGGCAAAATATTCAGATTCATGGTTGTTTCTTCCTGTGTGCGCTGCGCTGGGCGAACTCATCGTTCTGCTTTTGATCAATCTTATTTTCCAGAGAACGTTGCTGCTCACTGGCGCGGGTTTGCAACGTCTGGTACGCATTGAGCCGTTGCTGCTTGTCCTGCCACTGGTTAACCGCCATATTCAGCCGCTGATCCCATTGTTGTAGCTGTTTGCGGTGCTGCTCAATCGCCACTTCCAGTGTGCCGATAAACTGTTGGTAGTTTTGCCAGGTATTCGCGGCAATCCCGTCGGTCATGGTGGAATTGAGTTTTTCCCGGTATTCACGCTGATAATTGAGCAGCATGGTGAGCTGCTCGTCAGCCTGACGTTGCGATTGTCGGATTTGGCCCAAATGACTGGTCGCCTGATCCAGCGCTTTTTGCGCCAGCGAGCAAAGTGTGATTAACGGCGATGAACTTTCCATTTATGCCTCGCTTATCTTGGTTTAGCCCGGGAACAACATGTTTAGTTCCAGACAGGCGTCTTCATATGTGCTGCGTTCCATGATGTCCTGTTGCAGGAAGTTCTCCATCTGCGGATACAGCTTGATAGCGCGATCGAGCATCGGATCGCTGCCTGCGGCGTATGCACCGACGCTGATCAGGTCACGGTTGCGCTGGTAGCTGGACAACAATTGTTTGAAATTACGAACGCGCCCGTACTGGGTGTCGTCAATAAGCGAGGTCATGGCACGGCTGATCGACGCTTCAATATCGATTGCCGGATAATGGCCGGATTCCGCCAGACGGCGCGACAGCACCACGTGGCCGTCAAGAATGGCGCGGGCGGAGTCAGCAATCGGATCCTGCTGGTCATCCCCTTCGGTCAGTACGGTATAAAACGCGGTAATCGAGCCGCCGCCGCTGATGCCGTTACCCGCGCGTTCAACCAGCGCAGGCAGTTTTGCAAACACGGAAGGCGGGTAGCCTTTGGTGGCCGGTGGTTCGCCGATCGCCAGGGCGATTTCACGCTGCGCCATGGCATAACGGGTCAGGGAATCCATAATCAGCAATACGTGCTGACCGCGGTCGCGGAAGTCTTCGGCGATACGCGTGGCGTAAGCGGCACCCTGCATACGCAAAAGAGGAGAGACGTCAGCCGGTGCTGCGATAACCACAGAACGGGCACGACCTTCGTCGCCCAAAATGTTCTCGATAAAGTCTTTGACTTCACGGCCACGTTCACCAATCAGTCCGACCACGATCACGTCGGCTTTGGTGTAGCGCGCCATCATGCCGAGCAGGACGGATTTCCCGACACCTGAACCGGCGAAAAGCCCCATACGCTGTCCGCGACCCACGGTCAGCAGGGCGTTAATGGCGCGGACGCCGACATCCAGCACATCGGTGATCGGTGTACGTTGCAGCGGGTTAAACGGCGGCGTGATAAGCGCCGCGCGATAGCCGGTGTCCGGCGGCGGTAATCCATCCAGTGGCTTGGCGCTGCCATCTAACACACGGCCGAGCAATTGCGTACCGAGCGGCAGTTGTTTACCTGCGGTCTGGCCGTCGGCGGCAATACGGGCATACACCCGCGCGCCCGGCAAAATACCTTCCACTTCTTCCAGTGGCATCAGGAACAGGCTCTGACCGTTAAAGCCGACCACTTCGCTTTCGACTTCCTGTACGACCGGCCCGTCATGGCGCTCAATCAGGCAGGTCGCACCCAGCGGTAACTGCAAACCGGTGGCTTCCAGTACCAGACCTGTTGCCCGCGTCAGACGGCCATAACGACGGACTGACGGCGTGCGCGCCATGCGTTTTTCCGCGTCATCCAGCGTTTTCAGCAAACGGCTCAGTCGGGCGGTCATCAGAGATCTCCCGGTGCGGCGAGACGGCACAGTTCATGCCAGCGGGTGGCCAGCGAAGCGTCCATATCGCCATCTTCGGCACTGACTTTACAGCCGCCGCTGTGGATCTGGCTGTCGGCCAGCAGTCGCCAGCCGTTCATGCTCAGGCTGGCTCCCAGTTGCAGTTCCACACGCTCGAAATCTGCCGGGTTAACGCGCAGTTGCGGTTTGCCCTTGAACATCGGTTCCTGCTGGATAAGTTGTTGGATCTGATTAAGCAGGGCGGAACCGTCACAAATCGGCGCCTGACCAATAATCTGTTTGGCGGCAGTCAGCGCCATTTGCATCAGACGGGAAGCAATGACGCTGTCCAGCGCATCCAGTGTTTGCTGGAAGTCAGAAACCATATGCTGCCAGTGTTCAGTCAGAACCGCCTGCTGTTGCTGACCTTCCTGCAAACCCTGCTGCTGCCCGGCTTCCAGACCTTGCTGGAAACCGGCGGCGTAACCTTGTTTCTGTCCGGCTTCGAGACCCTGCTGGAAACCCTGTTGTTCGGCGTGACGCTGAAGATTGAGCAATTCATTCTGGTCTACCTGAACTTTTGGCAGACCGTCGTCTTGCTCTGGTTCGCCGCCGGCCAGCAAAGGTTCATCGGGCGTGGTAAAGACGGGCATTCTGAGGTCGCCCGGTCTCCACCGCTGCCATGGCAAAGCATTGATGCGCTCAGCATGACGTTCTTCCGCCGTTTTCTTTTCCGGTGCCGGTTTGTCAGACTCTGGTGAGTCAGTATTAGGAGCATCAGACATAAGAATCCTCGCCGCCGCCAACCATCATTTCGCCGGACTCTGCCAGGCGGCGAACCGTCTGCAGAATTGCTTTTTGTTCGTTCTCGACCAGAGACATACGCATCGGTCCGCGGTTTGCCAGATCGTCGCGCAGGATATCTGCTGCACGTTGCGACATGTTGCGCAGGAATTTGTCGCGCAATGGCTGTTCCGCCCCTTTCAGTGCAACCAGTAACGATTCGCCTTCGACTTCCTGCAACAGGCGCTGGATACTGCGGTCGTCCACATCCACCAGGTTTTCGAACAGGAACATCTCGTCGATAATTTTCTGCGCCAGTTCGCCGTCGTAACCGCGAACGGCTTCGATAACCGCTTCTTCCTGCTGAGTTTTCATCAGGTTGATAATTTCTGCCGCAGTACGAACACCGCCCATCTTCGAACGTTTGAGGTTCTGGCCGTCGAGCAGGTTGTTCAGCACTTCGGTCAGTTCTGCCAGCGCCGCTGGCTGGACACCGCCGAAGGTCGCGATACGCAGCATGACATCGTTGCGCAAACGCTCGTCGAACAGCGCCAGAATATCGGCAGCCTGACCACGTTTGAGGTGAACGAGGATGGTGGCGATAATCTGCGGATGTTCGTCGCGGATAAGATCGGCTGCCATCAGCGGTTCCATGAAGTTCAGTGTTTCCATGCCGCTGGTGGTTTCGCGCGATTCCAGAATGTCTTCCAGCAGGCTTGACGCACGCTCCTCGCCTAGCGCTTTGGTCAGTACCGCACGCAGATATTCGCTGGTATTGACGCTCAGTGCGGCGTACTGCTCGGATTCGTCCTCGAACTCGTTCAGCACTTCCGCCAGCTGCTTGTTAGAAATTTGATGGATATTCGCCATCGCGCCACTGATTTGCTGCACTTCGCGAGGGGAGAGGTGTTTGAACACCTCCACCGCGCGGTCTTCACCCAGCGTGATCATCAAAATGGCGCTTTTTTCGGTTCCGGTCATAGTCATGGTTGTTCGGTACTCATCCATTGGCGGATAACCAGGGCGACGATACGAGGATCCTTATCGGCCAGCTCCTGCACACGTTGGGTCTGAACTTCAACACTGACACGCTGTTGTGAACGTTTACGTTTTTCCAGCTCGTCATTGCTGAGTTTGACCGGTTTACTGCCTTCAGGCTGTGGCATGGTGGCGGCAAGCGCGGCTGCGGCTGCGGCATCTTTCTCTGCCTGCTGTTTGCGCAGCATCGGACGAACCATCTTGCGCCACAACAGCCAGGCCACAATCAGCACCAGTAACCAGCGACCTGCATTGAGTAACTGATCGAAGAACGCCTGTTGTTTCCAGAACGGCAGCTCGCCGGAATCGTCAGCCGCTTCGTTGAACGGTGTATTCACCACGTTCAGCGTATCGCCACGTTCCTGAGAGAAGCCCATCGCTTCGCGTACCAGATCATCAATTTTCTTCAACTGATCCTCAGTCAGCGGCTTCGCTTTGCCATCCGGTCCGACCTGGTAGTTAACGACAACCGCCGCAGACAGACGCTGCACGGCGCCGGCGCTGTGCTGGGTATGCGTGATGGTGCGGTCAACTTCATAGTTGGTGGTTTCATCACGACGACGGTTAGACGGCACATTGGCATTCGCGGTGGTGGCTGCATTTTGCGCATTATTGCCGGTCTGATTTTGTGTGCCATTTGCATTGTTTGCCGCTGGCGGGTTCGTCACCAGTGCCGTCGCTGCCGGAGCAGGCTGGTTGCTCAGTGCACCCGGCACGCCGCCGACCGATGACGCGCCAATCTGGTCGCTGGTGCTTAACTGACGTGACCGCACAGCCGCTTTATCGGCTGAACCATTTGGCTGATAGTTTTCATCTGTCTGTTCACGGCTGGCGTAATCAATCTGCGCGGTGATTTGCGCATGCACGTTACCGTTGCCGACCACCGGTTGCAGAATGGACTCGATACGACGTTGCAGACGGCCTTCCACTTCATTGGCATATTTCAGCTGGGAAGCATTCAGGTCACGCCCGTTGTTATCAGATTGCGTCAGCAGATGACCGCTCTGATCCACCACGGTAACGTTCGCAGGCGGTAAGCCGGAAACACTGCTCGACACCATATAAACGATGGCGTTGATCTGGCCGTCATCCAGCGCACGCCCCGGCTGTAAATTCAGGGTCACAGAGGCGGAAGGATTTTTTTGTTCGCGGACAAATAAGGAAGGCTTAGGAATGGCTAAATGGACACGGGCGCTGCTGACCGGGCCCAGCGTTTCGATGGTACGTGAGAGCTCACCTTCCAGCGCGCGCTGATAGTTGATCTGCTCGCTAAACTGGCTGATGCCGAATTTTTCCTGATCCATTAATTCAAAACCAACCGCGCCGCCTTTGGGTAAACCGGCAGCCGCCAGTTTCAGACGCGTTTCATACACTTTGTCGGCAGGGATCAGCAACGCACCGCCGTTATCAGAAAACTGATAAGGAATGTTCATTTGGGTCAGCTGAGTGACGATGGCACCGCCATCCTGGTCACCGAGATTACTGAAGAGCACCTTATAAGTAGGCTGCTTAGCCCACAGCATCATGACAACAACAATAGCCACGGCTGCCGCAGCAGCGATGGCGATAGGAACTTTTGGGTTGGCGCGCAGGCGATTAAGCAACGCAGTAAAACCGCTTGGAGGGGTTTCTGCGCCGGCTATTGCGGAACTCATACAAGATCCCTATTTAGCTGTTGAATGGTGGTGTTCATGTTGTCTCTTAACAAAACAGACTCCCAAGTGCGCAATCGTTGAAGCGTGACATTTTTCAGTCCTCCATACAGGCAGGCCTATTTTCTAGGTGAGCCATTATTTGCCGCTTAACGCAAAGTTAATGGCCCGATAAGCCATGGTTTTTAGGTTCAATTACCGCGTTTAGGAAAAAACTGATGTGATAGGGTGTCATTCCATGAAAGAAGCCATTTGTTCACCGACACCCCGATAACCGGAGAAAGCATGTCAATTCAAGGCATTGAGAGCGTTTTACAGCAGATGCAGGCCACGGCTATCCAGGCCGGTGCCGCACCAAAGACCGATACCGCATCAGAGGCCGGTTTTGCCAGCGAATTAAAAGCGGCATTAGGTAAGATCAGCGAGACCCAGAACAACGCAAAACTGGAATCTGAAAAGCTGGAGATGGGTGTTCCCGGTGTCAGTCTGAACGACGTGATGGTCGATCTGCAAAAATCCTCGATTTCATTGCAGCTTGGGGTCCAGGTAAGAAATAAACTGGTAGCAGCGTATCAGGATGTGATGAACATGTCGGTGTAGGGGGGAATCTGGCGGATAAAGCGGGTGCAGGGGGTGAGCAAAAAGTTTGCCCTGTTATCACCTCCATTGAACACAATGAAAATATTATTTTCTAACTGATTAATTTGTATTAATAACTGCTAATTATTTCTCCTTCCTATTTCACTTAATAAATAACATCAGAAACACATCCGTTTTTTACGTTTAAGGCGTACTTTTACCGTTGTTATTCGCATGATAGCTTTTAATTAGCTTGTTAATCATCATGCGAGTTATTTCACCCGGATTTTTACAATCTGACACCATTGTTTTTAATTTGTATTAAGTTTGGTGTTCGGATATTTATTGTCCGGTAATTCTTATGAAGCCTGTAGATCCATGCGCAGGCAGGGGAAAATGATTAATAATCATTATCAGCATCCTTCGCGGCTGACCGGAGTATCAGCCAGATCAACAACCCGATGACCGCCAGAACGATGAGTACAATAAAAAGAATTTTCATCAGTACACCATGCTTAAATTTTCCGCCATGCTCTCTCAGATTGACATAAATTGACAATCTATTTCGGCGTGAAGTAAGCGTAATTATTGCTTCAAAACGTTACGTTATAAAAAGTTTAATTTAAGAGATGAAAAAGACAATGAAATTAACACCGCCATGATTGAAAATGACCGGACGGGATGCCGCCCGGCGGGGTTGTGAATCATTCAATAATCGTTTCGGATATCATTTATTGATGAGCTGATAAAGAACCATGCGGCAATACCTGTGATCATCGCAATACTTAACATTATGTTCATGTTTTCAGCCTCCAGTCTTTCATGCCAGTAGGGGAGCTTCATCTTTCCGGAGTATCTGATCGAATTGTTACAGTAAGTCAGTTATGGGGGGAATTCTGGCCACTTTATTTACTTTCCTCCTGTTACTATTATCGACCTTAACGGGCAGTAACTTGAGGCTGCAGAGTGAATAAATCAGCGTTGTGAATGGGATAACCGGCGAGTTGTAACGCAGAACTGTAAGTTTCAGAAAAAATGTTACCGGTGTCACAAAATTGTCCTTTGCATGGGCAGGTTTATTTGCCAGAATCGCAAAAAAAAACGCTTCACCTGCATAAAGCACCTGCACAAAATGATAATCCGTCCCCCTCGTCACTGGTTCTTGCGTTTGTTCGCCTGGCATGGTTCTGTCCTGCCCAGTATTCTGTTCCGTCTGAGTCTCAATTTACTGATGTCACTTGCCGCCATTCTCACTCTTCCCTGGTATGAGACCCTTGGCGTGAAACTCACACTCGCGCCTTTCAGCCTGCTCGGTGTCTCTATTGCGATCTTCCTCGGCTTTCGTAACAGCGTCGCGTACGCACGTTATATTGAGGCGCGGCAATTATGGGGTGGTTTGCTGATTGCCTGCCGGACATTACAAAGTCAGGTGATGGCTGTGTGTCCGGGAGAGGCGCAGCGCGTGACTGCGTTGCTGCTGGCGTTCTGTTTCAGCCTCAAGCACCAGTTGCGTCACAGTGATCCGCGTCCGGATCTTCAGCGTTTGCTGGGTGACGATGCGGAAGATATTCTGTCGCGCCGTGCGCCGACAAATATGGTTCAGCTGCGGTTGTCACAATGGCTGGCTGAACGACGCCGCAGCGGTGAACTGTCGGATATTGTCTATACCCATATGGATTCCACGCTGTTACAGCTTTCACAAGTGGTCGGTGGGTGTGAACGCATCGTTAGCATGCCGATTCCGTTTGCGTACGGTCTGTTGCTGCACAGGACGGTATATCTGTTCTGTAGTTTGTTGCCGTTTGCACTGGTGGTGGATTTGCACTACATGACGTTGCTGGTGTCAGGTTTTATTTCTTATAGTTTTTTGTCGCTTGATACGCTGGCGGAAGAGCTGGAAATGCCTTTTGGTCTGGCCAATAACCACCTGCCTCTGGATGCCATGTGCACCAACGTAGAGATTAACCTGCGTGAGATGAACAACCAGACGCAACTGCCGGATACCCCGATGCCGGATCCGCGCTTCCGTCTGACGTAGAGGTGATCGTGCGCACGAATTGGCTAATTATTAATCAGTGCAATGGCAAAATTCTTAATGTTCATGAAGCTGTCATAATTTAGAAACAAAAGTGAAATAGGATGTAGGAGCTAAAACAATCCCTTCCGATATCACGAGGTCGTTATGTCAGTTATTCAGGCCAAATCATTGCACGAAGCTGAAGATCTGCTTAATTCCGGTATGGTGAAAAAAGTCGAGCTGGCTTTTAATATTAACAGTGATGAGTTTTTCAAACTTGCGCTGGAATGTGGTGACCGTGGTGCGAAAATTACCAAGGGTAAAAATTTCTTTATCATCACACTTAAAAAATGGGTTATTCCGTCGAATGACCAGACTGCAACAAAAAGCAACGTTCTGATGTAATTGCTTTTTGCATCTCCATAACCCTGTCATAAGACAGCGTTATGGAGGTATTTATTGCCGCTTCTGCCGTTTCCCGTGCGTTACCTCATCGCTTTCATCATATAAACACTCAGCGGATCCGGGGACAACGCATAGTCGCCAAACGCTTCTGTCCGGCAATAACCCAGTTTTTCATACAGCGTGATGGCTTTTTCCTGAAACACACCCGTTTCCAGAAACAGGTCTTTGTACCCCAACGCTTTCAGTTTCTTTTCCATTGCGGCAATCAGTAATGAGGCAATGCCCTGACCGCGATACAGCGGGCTCACGTAAACACGTTTCATTTCCGCGAGGCCGTGTTTTGTGATAAACAGACAGGCGCAACCGGCCCAGTCATCATCAACCCTCGCCATAAAACACGTGATCTCACCTTCATCAAGTTCAGTGATGTTAATTCCCTGAAACGATTCCGGTGGATAGAGCGGATATTGATAGGCATCCAGCTCAGCAATCAGTCGTGTCAGATGCGGATGAGTCGCATCGGTTTCAAAAATCTGGGCACTCACAGCGCAGGCTCTCAATGTAACAAAGTGGATTTATATTTTTAACTTAAATCACCCCGAAAACAAGGGACTGGCAGGCAGAAGTGTGGCGGAAAACCGCCTTTGCGTAAGAAGAGTGTAAAATTTAATTATGTTCCTGATACGTCTGTCAGAGTTATCCGATTTTAAGTGCCTCCGCTTCATTTTATACATGTTCTTTATTTCTTTTATGTAACATTCATCCCGAGTGATTAATGTATGCGATGAAATAACCTGGAGTGATTAATGATTTGCGTGTTATCGCGCTGGGGGAAAGGAAGTATATTATAAGAGGTTGATTGAAAGGATAAAATTATGGCTGTCTATCCTGTTGGCGTTTTTGTCACGCTTACTTTTACACCAGGTTTATTTGAAATTGTCGCTGTTCTGGATGAGGTTAAACCAGTGCAATATCAGGTCATTAACGTTGAAACGGGCAATGTGATCAGGGTGAATGAACACTTTATCCGCGGCATCGTGAAGCCTTAGTGATTTGTATTAAATGACGATGAACTCAGGAGGCCGGGCAATACTGTTTGCCCGGCCTTTCGTTTTTAGTCCGGCATCAGGTTGTTAAAATCCTCTTCATACAGGCTGCGGCATTCTTCCATAAACTCCGGGTATCCCAGTTCTGAGGTCTGAACTTCACGGCCAAGTCGCTTTTCCAAATCTTCGTGAAACCACCCAAATTCGCCATGCAGGATGCCGGTAAATCCGGTCAGTATGATGCATTGCTGTGGCGTCAGTTTTTTCACAGGGGTTCCTCATGATTTTCGGGTGGCAAAAGACGGTTACGCCAGCTCTTGCGCAATATAAATGTTGAAAGAGAGAAGTGCTTCACGCCGGTATCCGGCAGGACGCGGCAATATATTCTATCCTCTAATTAATTCCACTGGAAAACAAGGAGTCACATATGGATCAGGATCTGTTTGAACAGGCACCGCTGCCGCTGCTTACACGGTTTGAGATCGGTGACAGGGTCAAGTTGCTGACGTTTCCGGTAGGCGTACATCCGGCCAGCTATCAGCTTGATGTGGCGATCACCAGAATTCATGATGGTGAATTTGAAGGTGAAATTGTGCGCATTGCGCCACTTGGCCGTCTGGGGCATCACGAGGCGCATTTTACGGTGGGCGGGCATGTTGAATTTTTCGCCCGCAACATTCAGGGGATGGCGGCCTGAAAGTCAGGTGGCTCCTGAAAACAAAACCCCGCGTTAATGGCGGGGTTTATGGCTTTCAAAAAACAATTTTTACATCAGGGGTTTCACGTGCTTGGTGAGCGCCTGGGTGGTTAATTCGTCGGCTTTAATTTTCGAACAATTTCCACAATAGCCCACAAGATACCAGTTCCCGTCTGCGCCTTTTTCCGGATTAACTTTGTAGCGTTCGTTACGTTTACCGTAAAACTCGCGTTCCGCGTTCTGTGCTGCGTCTTCCCAAAAGCACAACGAAAACTGATGTTGTTTATCAACATGCCGTTGTCCGTTGCGGCTTCCGCCAACCAGTAAATAATGATATTCAGACATGCATCCTCCTTTTCCCAATACGGGCAATTATCCTGACAACAAGTGTAAAACTCGTTTCACCTGGAAAAGCTCATCCGAAAGACTGCAAAAACTTCAAAGGGCGTGCTGAAGACAACCCGTCGCACAATTCTTATTCCTCTAAAATTATAGAGCACGATCTTACTTGGGTATGGAAAAGCGGGAAAAATGTGACCATTATCACTTTTTATTTTTTAACGAGTGTGATGCGCCTCTTACAACAAATTCATCTGTTGTGCGTTGTCCGGTGTGTCTGAGATTTTTTTGTTAGATTTTCGTTCTTTAGCGACCGGAGCAGGGCGCTGCATTTCCTGATGAAGCCAGTGCAAAATCACCGTCACGGCATAGTGCTGCTGTGCGGGTGTCATAGCCGTATGTGCGGGGATGTGATGCCACTTTTCCAGACAGCCGCGACAGCAGGTGGCCGTTGCGTGCTGGGCAATGAATACCAGGTGACCGCGCATCGGCGTCTGTTTTCCATCCTGTTCTGGCTCTGCCGGGGCAAGGCGCTTAGCAATGAAATCCGCCGCGTGCTGGCTGACCGTCTCCGGCCCTTTATCCTGGCAATACCGGTACTCTTTGGCACCGAGATGGAAACGCTGGCGGAAAGGTGAAGCGGCCAGGCGCTTAAAAACATGATCGATGGAAAACATAATCTGGATGTCCGGGTCAATTCTAGGCGCAGAAATAGCGGCGTTAATCACATCATCAGTCGCCATCAGCGGCTGCCAGACCATGTTAGTCTGGCCTGACTATTCCACTCCCGCAGGAACCTGCAATGGCAGAAAAACATGTTATAGATTTGGTCATGTCGGTCAACAAGCAAGCTGAAGAAACTGCCATGCAACAGATGATGCTGCGAAACTTTATCATTGTGATGTGTCGCAGTATGACCGACGAACAAAAGAATCAGGTGAGATGGCAGATGCGCCAGATCCACCAGGTGTCGGATGCTGAACACCGCAACGGCGATACCGACATGCTGGAAAAAACACGGCGGGATGTTGAAATTATGCTGGAGCTGATCAATTAGGTTTCATCTGATGCCCGTTTCATTTCTCATGCGCTATCGTTAACACAATGATAACCAAAGGGAGAGTAAGATGGGATTCTGGAGAGTATTGATCACAATTCTTGTGCCGCCATTGGGCGTATTGATTGGCAACGGTTTCGGCGGTGCGTTTCTGCTGAACATTATCCTGACACTTTGCGGTTACCTGCCGGGTCTAATCCACGGATTTTGGGTGCAGACTCGCAAATAACACATTGTCTCGCAATAACACAGTCTTGCAGTTATCTGATCCCGGTCAGCAGGCCGGGTTCAAGATATTAAGAGGGCATTCAGTGCAGGCAAACTCAGAACAGAGAGAAGAGAAGGACGACCGGCAGACTCATCGGCCAGGTAAATCCGATAATGCCGGAAGTTAACAGTCTTATTTTTATCGTATCGCGGCTCACCAGCAAAGTGAACAGCACCGCAATGCCCAATCCGCCCCAGTAAATTGTTTTAATCACTTCCCACCAAACGTGCACAACTCACTCCTGCCCATGAATAAAATAACGGCGTGTATGATATTCCGTTAACATCTGGTAATCAAATATTGTGTGATGTTACTCAAGGTTTTGTATTGTATCTGTTTGGCGCGAGTTGTTATATGTTGTCGATTGTGAGCAGCGCAGGGGTAGAAAGGGGGCGTAAATGACCACGGATGGCGGTAGGGGCGAATCCAAAACGTTTCCGGAAACGCTCGGCAAAACGCGAGCCGCTTTCATAACCTACCTGATGTGCAATATGTGAAATGGCCAGATCGGTGCATTGCAACAACCGCAGTGCGTGGGTCATGCGTACATCGATCATCAGATTTCGCAGCACACAATTTTCGCCCGCAAGACGTCTGCGCAACATCACTTCATTCATCATCAGCTTTTCTGCCACTTCAGCGGCGGTAAATGATTTATGCAGATTATTGACTAATAATTCACGTACGTTATCTGTCACGCTTTCACTGTGCTGTACGGAATACCGCACACCCAGTTGCGACAGCCAGAGTAACTGTTCAAGCATGCGGTGGCGGGTTATCGGTGCGGGCAGACCATGGTGCCAGAGAATGGCTGAGTGAGTGTCGGTAAAACTTTGTTTGAACGCACCGGGGATGTGCGGAATGACTTGCAGGGTATTAACAGCAAGAAGTGGCGGGCTGAAGCCGGTTGCGTGCAGGCCTGCATCACTGAGTAACTGATGATCCCATGCCATGATGGCGCAGCTGAAAGGGCCATTTCCGGATAAATGGTGAGTCATGCTCAACGTTTGTCCACTGTTAAGCACCAGCATTTCGCCAGCCTGCAGTGTGACTTGCTGTGCCTGATCCGTAATTGAGAGGCTTCCGTTCTGAATGAGAACCAATTGTGGCTTATCAATATAAACATCATGAATAAAAAGTTCACTATGCTGAATAAGCAGAGAAATGGTTCCTATCCCTGGAGTCACTTTTATTTTACGAACCATGATGATGATGCCCGAAAATGACGACGGCAACCTGTAGTGTGCTGCCTGATAAATAATTCCCGCTTTGCTAATACAAACAGGCTGCCGGTTAATATGTGTAAGTTATGGGAGCAGACAGAGAGAACTAGCCCTGGCAGCCAGGCGCTCTCTGCCTCTGAAACCTTATTTTTGCACAAGAAATATTGGAAAGAAAACAAACAAATATTTAATAATTATTGGCGATCGCCGAAGGCAATCGAACGGAGGTCAATTTTTCCGTAAGTCGTATTCACTTGTTGTTGTCGGGACGACTGACCAATCAGCTCGGTGAGTTTATTCATCCGGGCTTGTAACAATGTTTTAATCGTATTTTCGTTATCAAGAATAATGCGCAAATAGCGGCGGACATCATTCTGAATCATTACCGATGTCTGTTCTGACATCGGTAACCGGGTCGTGGCTTCGACTGCTTTGACGTAACTGACTTCGAGCTCAACCAGCTCATCCCATTTCTCTTCTCTCGCCAGCCGCAACATCTGCTCGCTTAAAGACAGGATCAGTTGATATTCATTAACCAGATACTGATGTTGATCCATTATATTGGTCCTGCGACGGGTGGTAGTTTGGGCCGATTTGCCGCCAGGCATCGGCGATATTTTCAAGCAAGGTCAGCACCTCAGCGATGGCCTCTTGATCGTTGTGTAAATTTGCATGCAATAAACGACGGACCATATAGGAATAAAGCGCTTCGAGGTTATCCACTAATTCAGGATCGCCTTTTTCACGACTTAATCCGGCTTTCAGTCCGCTGTCGATAATGTTAATTGCCATAGACAGTGATTTGCCTTTTTCGGCAATGCTGCCCTGCTGGATAAAAATACGAGCACGGATCAGGGCGCTGCGCGCCCCGTCGAATAACATCGTCACCAGCTGATACGGAGTGGCGCTCATGACGCCACTTTCAAGGCCTACCTGTGCGTAGGCCTGAGTTCCTTTTGCATTATACATATTCAGTTTCCTTACTAGCTTGAACTTGATGAGGACATAGCTTCGAACTGCTGCGTCAGATAATCCGCTGTGCTGTTGAGCTTCTGGATCGAGACATCAAGTGCCGTGAATTGCGTTTTATAACGGGCGATGGTGTCGTTAATGCTGGTGTTCACCTTGTTGTACTGCTCGGTGAGGCTTTTCAGCGTGGTGTTCACGGCTGTTTGGGCATTAGCAATCGTACCGGTGCTGGTGTTCAGGAACCCGCTGTTCAGGTTGCTGATGTTGGTCATCACGCCGGTGGTTTTGCCGTCACCTACCATCATGGTCTGCACAGCATTCGGGTTACTGGTTAACGCTGCACTCAGCTTGGTGCTGTCAACTTCCAGCTTACCGGTGTCCGGGTCAGTGGTAATACCGATACTCTGCAATGAACTTACTGAACCAGAACCCGAGACGCCGGTGATCGCTGACTTCAGACGTGTCTGGATGGTACGCAGTGCGCTGTCACCCAGTAATGCGCCGTTGGTACTGTCAGCCGTATCGGTGTTCGTCGCGGTGGCTGTGAACTTGGTCAGGCTGGAGAACGTATCCTGCAACTTGTTATACGCATCAACAAAAGTCTGGATAGCGGTGGAGGCTGTGGAGGTATCTTTCGCCACTGTCAGCGTTGCTGCGGTTGTGGTCGTGCCGGTCAGATTTAACGTAATCCCGTCCTGCGCGTCACTGATGGTGTTGCTTTGACGTTCCAGATCGATGCCATTAAAGGTCAGCTTGGCATTGCCTGCTGTGGCATTTTCGGTCATCGCACCGGTGCCGGTGGATGAGTTATATCCGATAATATTATTCAGCTGGTCATCACCGGTGACGCTGACGGTCATTTCTGAATTGGTACCGGTATTGTTCGCGCTCAGTACCAGCTTGTAGCTGCTGTCATCCACTTTGACGATACTGGCCGTGACACCGCCACCGGCTTTATTGATCGCATCACGAACGCCGGTCAGTGAAGTCTGATCATCGGTCAGTTTGATGCTCAGTGGTTTACTGCCGTCGCCCTGGCTGATGGTCAGGGTACGGGTATTATCAGTGGTCGTGGCGCCCAGTGCGGTTTTATTGCTCGACTGCGTGGCAGAAACCAAAGACTGCGCAGAGGCCAGCTGTGTCACGGAAACGGAATATTTACCCGCCGCGGCGCCGGTGCCGGTTGTCACGCTGAACGCAGACGTGTTGCTCGACGAAGCCGTGGTCGCCCCGTAAGTATTGGTCGATGACAATGCGGTCGCAGCGTCAGAAAAAGTTTGTAATGCGCTTTGGAGCGTGCCATAGGCCGTCAGTTTGGCGCTATAGCTGGTTTGTGCCGCGGTGATCGGGGTTAAACGTTTTTTTTCTGCAGTCGTCAGGTTATCCAGCAGGTCTGAAAGTTGTAAACCTGAACCGATACCTAATGAAGAGATAGTGCCTGAAGTGGCCATAATTATCCTTTACAGTTTGATTGCCCTGAGTACGTGAATTTACAGTCGCCTTCGCTTCGTTCGTTCACCGGTTTTCCTGACGGATGTCAGGTAACGGGTTCACTCCCTCGCCGCTTACTGCAACTCCAATGACTTTAGGTATAAAAGAGTCTTTAAGCCCTATCGGCACGACGGAGAAAAAGTTTAATAGATCACAACAAAAAGTAATGGCGTGAATAGGCGGTATAAGGAAGGGTAATTCTCAAAGTAAGAAAACCGGATTTTTTGAGAAATAATTCTAAAGGTTACCGCAGTACCGCCGATACAAGTTTGGACGGTGATGAACGCCGTGGGCAATAAGCCCGAACCCTTAACCAGATTTGAAGGAATACACTCATGGCTCAAGTTATCAATACCAACACGCTGTCTCTGATGACTCAGAACAACCTGAACAAATCCCAGTCCGCTCTGAGCACCGCTATCGAGCGTCTGTCCTCCGGTCTGCGTATCAACAGCGCAAAAGACGATGCTGCTGGTCAGGCGATTGCTAACCGCTTCACTTCTAACATCAACGGTCTGACTCAGGCTTCACGTAACGCCAACGACGGTATCTCTGTTGCGCAGACCACTGAAGGTTCACTGAGCGAAATCAACAACAACTTACAACGTATTCGTGAGCTGTCTGTTCAGGCTGCTAACGGCACCAACTCCGATTCCGACCTGACCTCAATCCAGGACGAAATCACTTCCCGTCTGTCTGAAATCGACCGTGTATCTGGTCAGACTCAGTTCAACGGCGTGAACGTACTGGCCTCTAACCAGACGATGAAAATCCAGGTTGGCGCTAACGATGGTCAGACTATCGACATCGACCTGCAGAAAATCGACTCTACCACTCTGGGTCTGAACGGTTTCTCAGTAGCAAGCAACGCACTGAAAACCAGCGATGCAATCACTCAGGTTGGCGCAAGCGGCTCCCTGAAAAACGTTGACCTGTCTGCAGCGGCAACTTCTCTGGGCCTGGACGCAAGCAAACTGTCTCTGAAAAACGTTCAGACAGCAGCTGGCGCAGCGACTGCAACTTACGTTGTTTCTGATGGTACCAGCAACTACGCTGCATCTGTAGATGACGCAACTGGCGCTGTAACACTGAACACCACTGACGTTTCTTACACTGACACTGACAACGGTGTTACTGCAGGTACTCAGACTGGCAAACTGGTTAAAGTTGGCGCAGACGCCACTGGCGCAGCGGTAGGTTACGTTACCGTTCAGGGTAAAGACTACAAAACTGCAGCTGGCGCTATCGTTGACGGCGGCGCTACCGGTACTGCGAACGTTGCAAGCACCATCGGCGACATCGCCAGTGCTGCTAACACCAACGCTTACACTGGCGTTGCGACTTCTGACCCACTGAAAGCAATCGACGCTGCTATCGCTAAAGTTGACACCTTCCGTTCTTCACTGGGTGCGGTTCAGAACCGTTTCGATTCTGCCATCACCAACCTGGACAACACCACGACTAACCTGTCTTCTGCACAGAGCCGTATTCAGGATGCTGACTACGCAACAGAAGTTTCAGCAATGTCTAAAGCACAGATCCTGCAGCAGGCTGGTACTTCAGTATTGTCTAAAGCTAACCAGGTTCCTCAGTCTGTACTGTCCCTGCTGCAATAATTGTCTTAGTCGACAAATTACGCAGTTCGGTTACAAACAGAACAAACCCCGCTCCGGCGGGGTTTTTTTTAACTAAAATTTACCATTCTTAAGGATTAATGCGGGGCATTCGCTGGTATAATTTAAGATAATCTTTATGTTGTGATTGTTTTTTAGTCAATCGTTTACGGTGTTACCGGCGGACGTCTGCAAACAGAATCTGCGAGACATAATCAAAATAACCGCGTTTTTCAGGCCTTATTCAGCCGATTGATTAGCGATTATCACTGGCACAATGATACTGACCCTAAATTTGCCAGGTTACGACAGTGAGCGATCTGTATACCGCCGACGGCGTGATAGACAAAAATTCTTTGTGGCAGCGCTATGTTCCGCTTGTGCGCCATGAAGCCCTGCGTTTGCAGGTGCGGCTTCCCGCCAGCGTAGAGCTTGATGATCTACTGCAAGCGGGCGGGATCGGCCTGTTAAATGCGGTTGAGCGTTTTGATGCGATGCAGGGGACGGCGTTTACGACGTATGCCGTTCAGCGTATTCGCGGCGCCATGCTCGATGAGTTGCGTAGCCGCGACTGGGTGCCGCGTAGTGTCAGACGTAATGCGCGTGAAGTGTCCCAGGCGATGCATAGCGCAGAACAGAAATTAGGGCGACCGCCGAGTGAAGGAGAGGTGGCGCAGGTGCTGGATATTCCCATTGAGGAATACCGGCAGATATTAATGGATACGAACAGTAGCCAGTTGTTTTCTTATGACGAATGGCGCGAAGAGCACGGCGATACTGCCGAGGCATTGATGGAAGGGCACGAAGAGGCCAACCCGTTACATCATCTGTTGGAGGGTAATTTACGCCACCGGGTGATGGAAGCTATCGATGCGTTACCTGAACGGGAGAAGTTGGTACTTACGCTTTACTACCAGGAAGAGTTGAATTTAAAAGAGATCGGGGCGGTGCTGGACGTCGGGGAATCCCGTGTAAGCCAGCTCCACAGTCAGGCGATTAAGCGTTTGCGAACACGCCTGGCCAACGACCACTGATCCGCTTTTTCCTGGCCGGTTATACATTTTATATCCCTTATCAGGAATAAATTTATGCCAGCGGGAATCAAAACAAGGCCTTTAAGCCGTTATCTTAAAGATTTTAAACACAGTCAGACTCATTGCTCACAGTGTGCAAAAGAACTCGACAGGATGGCACTGGTGTTTCGCGGGCAAATCATCAATAAAGAGGCCATCGCCAAGATGGACCAGCCTATTGATGATGACGTGTGGCACAACCTGTCGCAGGAACTGACCGCACTGTGTCGTTTTTGCAGTGAGATAAGCTGTAACAGCCATTCGTCCTATTTTGACATTATGGCGTTTAAGCAATATCTGTTTGAGCAGACTGAGATGAATCACAGCACGGTGCGCGAGTATGTTGTCCGCCTCCGCCGTCTGGATGAAATCCTCTCTGCAAACAACTATCCTCTGGATAAACTTTCAGGGGACAGTATCCACCAGCGGATCATCAATGATTTGCCGGTGGCGGGTCATGACAACTACCGTATTGCCCTGCGCAAATACGACCAGTATCTGGCCTGGCAGAAATCCGCGTAATCGGATCTCAGACAGACTGACACGCAATGCACAAACAGGCTCCTCCGGGAGCCTGTTTTTTTGTCTTGAATCTGTCCGCAGTTTCTATAAATTCTTTATATACTTACTCAATAACCTGTCTCTAAACTCAAACCAACTTCGACTATAACGACTTCGTGCGGCACCGTGCTGTGCGTCAGGGGAACATCGTGCCTGCTAAAATTTCTTTGCTTAAAACCCGGCTGGAAGCCTTCGATCGGATCGATTTACTGGGCAGCGCCACGCCGCTGGAAAAACTGCATCGTCTTTCCGAATACGCCGGACGTGACATTTACATTAAACGCGATGACATCACGCCGCTGGCGATGGGCGGTAACAAGCTGCGCAAACTGGAATATCTGGCCGCCGCAGCGCTGGCAGAAGGTGCGGATACGCTGGTGACCGCTGGTGCCATTCAGTCAAATCATGTACGCCAGACCGCCGCCGTGGCCGCCAAACTGGGCCTGAAATGCGTTGCGTTGCTGGAAAACCCGATCGGCACCACCGAAGTCAATTATCTGAGCAACGGCAACCGTCTGCTGCTGGATCTGTTCAATGTGGAAGTGGTGATGTGCGATGCGCTTGATGACCCGATGGCGCAGCTTGCAGAACAAGCCGAACGTCTGGAAGCACAAGGTTTTCGTCCCTACGTCGTGCCGGTTGGCGGTTCCAATGCGCTTGGTGCACTCGGCTACGTGCAGTGCGCGCTGGAAATCGCCGAGCAGTCTTCGGCCAGTTTTGTGGATTTCAGTGCCGTGGTGGTGGCATCGGGCAGCGCCGGTACGCACGCTGGTCTGGCCGTCGCTTTGCAACATTTAATGCCAGACACGCAGTTGATTGGTGTGACAGTGTCGCGCAGTGCCGATGCCCAGCGTCCCAAAGTTGAAGCCATTGCCCGGGAAGTGACAACACAATTACAACTGGGTGAGAAAACGCCGTCAATTACCTTGTGGGACGAATATTTTGCGCCACGCTACGGTGAGCCGAATGAAGCCGGAACCGCCGCCGTGAAATTGCTGGCAGAGCAGGAAGCCATGCTGCTGGATCCGGTGTATACCGGCAAAGCGATGGCCGGATTGCTCGACGGTATAGCGCGTGGTTTGTTCCCGGATGAAGGCCCGATCCTGTTCATTCACACCGGCGGTGCACCGGCACTGTTTGCGTATCATCCGCAGGTTTAATACTCTAAAATCCGCTTATGCTTTTTTGAGCTAAGATTATAGAATTATATTCCTGATAACTGACGCAGCGGGTGCTACTGTGCGCAAATTCGTAGGGGATATAGCGTTCTATAACTAACTATAACTGAGGTGAATATGGGTTTTTCTACACTGCGTCGTCGTTTACTTCTGGGTGCTGTTGCGGTCACGCTGACAGCAGGCATGGTCAGCAATACTTTTGCTGACGAAGGGTTACTGAAGAAAGTCAAAGATCGCGGCACCTTGATTGTCGGGCTGGAAGGGACTTACCCTCCGTTCAGTTTCCAGGGTGAAGACGGCAAACTGACCGGCTTTGAAGTCGAGTTCGCCGATGCACTGGCGCAGCACATGGGCGTTAAAGCGAAACTGCAACCGACCAAATGGGACGGCATGCTGGCTTCGCTGGAATCCAAACGTATTGATGTGGTGATCAATCAGGTGACCATTTCGCCTGAGCGTGAGAAAAAATATGACTTCTCTACGCCATACACCGTTTCCGGTATTCAGGCGCTGACTAAAAAAGGTCAGGAAGGCACCATCACTAAACCTGAAGATCTGAAAGGCAAAAAAGTCGGCGTGGGTCTGGGCAGTAACTACGAGCAATGGTTGCGCGAGAATGTGCAGGGCGTGGACATCCGTACTTATGATGATGACCCGACTAAATATCAGGATCTGCGCGTAGGCCGTATCAACGCCATTCTGGTTGACCGTCTGGCAGCACTGGATCTGGTGAAGAAAACCGGTGATACCTTAGCCGTTGCAGGTGCACCGTTCTCCCGTCTGGAATCTGGCGTGGCCATTCGCAAAGACAACCCGGAACTGCTGGCTGCTATCAACAAAGCGATTGCTGAAATGCAGAAAGATGGCTCGCTCGCCAAAATCTCTGAAAAGTGGTTTGGTGCTGACGTCACAAAATAATACCCGTAAAACCGGAGCGTCAGACTGGCGCTCCGGCTCATTACGAACTGATCCATAAGGTTCTTATCGGATGCAAGAAAGTATTCAACTGGTGCTGGATTCAGCACCATTTTTATTGAAAGGAACACTGTTTACGCTCCAGCTCAGTCTGGGCGGAATGGTGTTCGGTCTTATCCTGGGCTTCGTGCTGGCGCTGATGCGCCTTTCGCATTTCTGGCCGCTGTCATGGTTATCGCGTTTTTACGTCTCCGTTTTCCGTGGCACGCCGCTGATCGCCCAATTGTTTATGATCTACTACGGTCTGCCACAGTTTGGCATCGAGCTGGATCCTATCCCGGCAGCCATGATTGGCCTGTCGCTCAATACCGCGGCCTACACCTCCGAAACCCTGCGTGCGGCGATTTCGTCCATCGAAAAAGGGCAGTGGGAAGCGGCGGCCAGTATTGGTATGAATCCGTGGCAGACCATGCGCCGCGTGATTTTGCCGCAGGCCGCCCGCACCGCGCTGCCGCCGCTCGGTAACAGCTTTATCGGCCTGGTAAAAGATACCTCGCTGGCCGCGACCATCCAGGTGCCGGAACTGTTCCGTCAGGCACAGCTTGTGACATCGCGCACGCTGGAAGTGTTCACCATGTATCTGGCCGCATCGGTTATCTACTGGGTGCTGGCGACTGTTTTATCCTTCCTGCAAAACCGTCTGGAAGACCGCGTTAACCGTCAGGATCAGGAGCCTTCATGAGTACCATTGACGTAAAGCAACTGACAAAAAAATTCCACGGACAAACGGTGTTGCACGGTATCGATTTACAGGTCAACGCCGGCGAAGTGGTAGCGATCATCGGGCCAAGCGGTTCGGGTAAAACCACCTTGCTGCGCAGCATTAACCTGCTGGAAGAGCCGGACGGCGGTACCATAAAAGTCGGCAATATCGAAATTGATGCCAGCAAACCGCTCAGTAAACAGAAGAATAACGTTCGTGAGCTGCGCAAGCAGGTGGGGTTTGTTTTCCAGAACTTCAACCTGTTCCCGCACCGTTCAGTACTGGAAAATATCATCGAAGGACCGGTGATTGTGAAGGGCGAGTCAAAAGAAAAAGCCATCGCCACAGCACGTCAGCTTCTGGAAAAAGTCGGGTTAAGCGGCAAAGAAAATGCCTATCCGCGACGTCTCTCCGGTGGCCAGCAGCAACGCGTTGCCATCGCCCGCGCACTGGCGATGAGCCCGGAAGTGATTTTGTTTGATGAACCGACCTCCGCGCTCGATCCGGAACTGGTGGGTGAAGTGCTCAACACTATCCGCGCACTGGCACTTGAGCACCGCACCATGGTGATTGTGACCCACGAAATGAGTTTCGCCCGTGACGTGGCAGACCGCGCTATTTTTATGGATCAGGGGAAAATCGTGGAGCAGGGGCCAGCGAAAGAGCTGTTTTCGAATCCGCAACATGCCAGGACGAAACAGTTCCTGGAGAAGTTCCTGGCCCACTGAGATCAAAACCGTGGGCGTCGGCCCACACCGACTTGGGGGGCGGCTTATCTCCGCCGTCCCCCAAGACCCCCCCGGCTCTTTCACTGCGCGCTTCGCTGGAGGCTATGTTTCAGCGAGCGAGGTGACAGCCGCAAAATCCCGCCGCTACGCGGCAAGATTTCCAGCCTGTCGCAGTGTTTCCTGAAACATAGCTTGCGTGCGGATCACTTGTTTGAAAAAGCGAGGGGAGTTCAGAGGGGAAAAGCTTTTCCCCTCTGGTCGGTTTCGGCGCGAAAGGCCACATGATAACCGTTATTGAGAAACCGAAATTTTCTCGATTCAGCCCTTAATGTAACGGGAAATTTTTTCAGGCTTTTTTTAAAGCCGCCACTTGCAGCGGCTTTCCTGCAATCCCAACCTTTATCCGATCGTCATCAGACTCGCATTGCCCCCGGCGGCTGCCGTATTCACACTCAGTGAACGTTCATGCAACAGGCGTTCCAGCAGAATATTATCCTCGCCGCGTGCAAAGCCCTGTACCGATATAATGGCGCCCGGACGCTGCGCAATGGTCTGACAAAGTTCGCGCAACTGATCCGCATCACCGTGATAAATCACTGCATCAAATACCTGCGCATCGTTCTGCCAGTCTTTGGCGAAATCGACTCGCGCCTGCACTGCTTTTGGCAGGATGCTGAACAAATCACGTTGCAATGGCGCTTCCGGCCAGAGAATGCGGCAACCTGTCGCGGTGACAGCGGCAAGCTGGGTCAGGGCATCTTCCTGATTATCTGCCAGTGCCAGAACGCGCTCACGCGGTAACAGTGCGTAAGTGTTACGCTCGCCGGTTGGCCCCGGCAGTGTGCGCAAGGTGCCGCCCTGACTGGTTTGGGCGAAACGTTCGCAAACTGCGACAAACTCCTCACGGTGTTTCTGCTCCGTTGCCCATTGTTGCAGCGCCCGGTGCGGTGCCAGCAAGGCTTCGCGCACGGAAGTATCGAGCGGCAGTTCGCGATCCTGACGTAACAGGGTTTGCTGGACGGCGTCTTGCGGACGGCTGCTCAGCAGACGATAAAGATACAGCGGGCCACCGGCTTTCGGACCGGTGCCGGACAAGCCTTCGCCGCCAAAAGGTTGCACACCCACGACAGCACCCACCATATTGCGGTTCACGTACATATTGCCGACGTGTGCCTGCTGCGTAACGCGATGAATGGTTTCGTCGATGCGGGTATGAATACCCAGCGTCAGGCCATAACCGGCGGCATTAATCTGACCGATCAGCTTATCCAGATCCTGGCGGGCATAACGCACCACGTGCAGCACCGGCCCGAAGATTTCTTTCTTCATCTCATCGAAGCTTTCCAGCTCGATCAGCGTCGGTTTAACAAAGGTACCGCGGCTCCATTCCTGCTGGTCAGCCGTAAATTCCTGCGCAGCCTGATACACGGTGCGGCCTTTGGTGCGCATCGCATCGATGTGTTTTTCGATACCGGCTTTGGCTTCGGCGTCGATCACCGGCCCGATGTCGGTAGACAAGCGCTCCGGATTGCCCATCCGGCATTCCGCCATCGCACCGCGCAGCATTTGCAGCGTGTGGTCGGCGACGTCGTCCTGAATACACAACACGCGCAGGGCGGAGCAGCGCTGACCGGCGCTGTCGAAAGCCGACGCGACCACATCCGTCACTACCTGTTCGGTCAGGGCGGAGGAATCGACAATCATGGCGTTCAGCCCGCCGGTTTCGGCGATAAGCGGCGTCGGACGCCCCTGCAGATCCAGACGACCGGCGATGTTGCGTTGCAGAATACCCGCGACATCCGTCGAACCGGTAAACAGCACGCCGCGTACACGTTCGTCATTGACCAGTTGCGAACCGACCGTTTCACCCCGGCCCGGCAGCAACTGCAATACGCCTGCCGGAACTCCGGCTTCATGCAAAATGCTGACGGCCAGCGCAGCGACCAGTGGCGTTTGTTCAGCGGGTTTTGCCAGCACGCTGTTCCCGGCGGCCAGCGCGGCAGCAATCTGACCGGTAAAGATCGCCAGCGGGAAGTTCCACGGGCTGATACAGACCACCGGCCCCAGCGGACGGTGCGTGTCATTGGCGAAATCTTCGCGGATCTGCCCGGCGTAATAATGCAGGAAGTCCACGGCTTCACGTACTTCGGCAATGGCGTTATTAAAGGTTTTTCCCGCCTCGCGCACCAGCACGCCGAGCAGGTTTTGCAACTGCGCTTCCATCAGTTCTGCAGCGCGTTGCAGGATGGCGGCACGTTCTTCGGGAGGTGTCGCAAACCAGATTGACCCGGCAGCGGTTGAGGCATCCAGCGCGCGGCTGATTTCAGCTTCTGTCGCTTCGCGAACATACCCGACAATATCGGTATTTTCAGACGGGTTGATCACCGGCAGGAATTCGCCGTCGTCCGTTTGCGCATCAATTATCGGCTGCGCTTTGACCGGGTGGCTGGCGCTTTGCAGCAGGGCGCTGGAAAGGGAGGCCAGACGGTGCTCGCTGGACATATCCAGACCGGCAGAATTCACACGTTTGTCGCCATAAAGATTGCGCGGCAGGGCGATTCGCGGATGGGGTAATCCGACCTGACCTTCGCTGGCGGCCAGCGCTTCGACCGCCAGAACCGGATCGGCAACCAGTTCATCGATCGGTAACGTGGCATCGGCAATACGGTTAACAAAGGAGGTATTCGCGCCATTTTCCAGCAGACGACGTACCAGGTACGCCAACAGTGTTTCGTGTGTACCGACCGGGGCATAAATGCGGCACGGGCGGTTCAGTTTGCCGTCAGAAATTTTCCCCACCACCTGCTCGTACAGCGGTTCACCCATACCGTGCAGGCACTGGAATTCGTACTGACCGGGATAATAGTTATTACCGGCCAGTTGATAAATCGCCGCCACGGTGTGGGCGTTATGCGTCGCGAACTGAGGATAAATCAGGTTCGGCACGGCCAGCAGTTTACGGGCGCAGGCCAGATAGGAGACATCGGTGTAAACCTTGCGGGTATAAACCGGATAATCTTCCAGACCGTCCATTTGTGCGCGCTTAATTTCGCTGTCCCAGTACGCACCTTTCACCAGACGGACCATCAGACGGCGGCGGCTGCGCTGTGCCAGACTGGTCAGGTAATCAATCACCATCGGGCAGCGTTTCTGATACGCCTGAATCACGAAGCCGATGCCGTTCCAGCCCGCCAGTTCCGGTTCGAAGCAGAGTTTTTCCAGCAAATCGAGAGAGATTTCCAGGCGGTCAGCTTCTTCGGCATCGATGTTGATACCGATGTCGTAACTGCGTGCCAGCAAGGTCAGTGAAAGCAGGCGCGGATACAACTCTTCCATTACACGCTCATATTGCGCACGGCTGTAACGCGGATGCAGGGCGGAAAGCTTGATGGAAATGCCGGGGCCTTCATAAATGCCGCGACCATTGGAGGCTTTGCCGATGGCATTGATCGCCTGCTGATAGGACTGCAAATAGGCCTGCGCGTCTTTCGCGGTCAGCGCGGCTTCACCCAGCATGTCGTAGGAATAGCGGAAACCTTTTTCTTCATGTTTGCGGGCATTGGCCAGCGCTTCGGCGATGGTTTCGCCGGTCACGAATTGCTCTCCCATCAGGCGCATTGCCATGTCCACACCTTTGCGGATTAGCGGTTCGCCGCTTTTGCCGATAATGCGGTTCAGCGATTTTGACAGGCTGGCTTCATTATGCGTCGCCACCAGCTTGCCGGTGAACAGCAAACCCCAGGTCGCGGCGTTAACGAACAGCGACGGGCTGCGGCCCAGATGCGAATGCCAGTTACCGTTGCTGATTTTGTCGCGGATTAACGCATCGCGGGTTGGTTTGTCGGGAATACGCAGCAGCGCTTCCGCCAGACACATCAGCGCCACGCCTTCCTGAGAAGACAGAGAGAACTCCTGCAGCAGGCTTTGCACCATACCGGCGCGGCCGTTTGCACTCTTTTGGTTCCTGAGTCTGGTGGCAATGTCAGCAGCCAGTTTCAGCGCAGCATCATTGAGCGGGGCAGGCAAACGCGCCTGTTCAAGCAGCATCGACACGGCTTCAGGTTCAGGGCGGCGATAGGCGGCAGTGATGGCAGAACGGCTGACTGACTGTGGCAGGATCTGCTCGGCGAAATCAAGGAACGGCTGATGGGCTTCCTGCACCAGTTGCACAGCGACATCTTCCATACCTTCAGGCGCAGCGCCATTCAGCGCCGGAATTTCCGGCAGCGTATCGCCATTTTCCAGTCGTTCCAGATAGGAAAATATCGCTTGTTTGATCAGCCAGTGCGGTGTGCGGTCAATTTTGTGAGCCGCTTCTTTAAGCCTGTCGCGTGTACCTTCATCCAGCTTCACGCCCATCGTCGTCATACCCATGCGCAAACACTCCATATAAAAAATTTCAGGTGAATTCGTTATTTTATGCTGAGCAATATCTTCTATGTTGCAACCTTGTGCAACCCTGTTAATGCATGAAGTATGCCTGTTGTGATTTGTCTGGCATTTTTAACAATAAAATAACGGCATGGATCTTGCCTGCATTCACCTGAGGAGAATGTCAAAGGTTGCATCAGGTGCAACTTTTGTCAGTGCAAAGTACAACCGGTATTGCGGATAACTGTGATGGAGCGTGAATTTTGTGTATTTGAAATGTTAAAAATATTGAAAAGTGGATCAGGCTAAACCAGTATCCGGCCCGACAGTAATTTTGAACAAAAACCACACAGAGTCAGTGACTACGTAAAAAATATGGAGAGTCTTGCTGCAACCTTACAGGGTTTCAGCCATCATCTCGCCCCGGCAGGTTTTTAGCGGCACTTCTGGTGGAGTGCTTCAGGACAGACAGCTGCCGGACAACATCGCAAAAAATAAGAAGTGGAGAATGGAATGACAATGAACACACCGATGCTGGTGACGTTTTGTGTTTATATTTTCGGGATGATTTTTATTGGGCTCATCGCGTATCTACGAACCAAAAACTTTGATGATTATATTCTGGGCGGACGCAGTTTAGGCAGCGTGGTGACGGCGCTTTCAGCCGGTGCTTCTGACATGAGCGGCTGGCTGTTAATGGGATTACCGGGGGCGATTTTTATTTCCGGGATTTCGGAAAGCTGGATCGCCATTGGCCTGACCATCGGCGCGTACCTGAACTGGAAACTGGTGGCAGGGCGGCTGCGTGTGCACACTGAAGCCAACAATAATGCGCTGACACTGCCGGATTACTTTACCCATCGTTTTGAAGATTCCAGCAAGCTGCTGCGCATTATCTCCGCGATTGTGATTTTGGTGTTCTTCACCATTTATTGTGCCTCCGGCATCGTGGCCGGTGCGCGTCTGTTTGAAAGCACCTTCGGCATGACGTACCAGACTGCACTTTGGGCTGGTGCGGCGGCGACCATCATTTATACCTTTATCGGCGGTTTTCTGGCAGTCAGCTGGACTGATACCGTGCAGGCCAGCCTGATGATTTTCGCGCTGATCCTGACACCGGTTATCGTCATCCTCGCAGTGGGCGGTATTGATACCTCGATGATGGTAATCAATGCCAAAAACCCTGAATACACCGATATGTTCAAGGGCATGAATCTGGTGGCGATTTTGTCATTGCTGGGCTGGGGGCTGGGCTATTTTGGTCAGCCGCATATTCTGGCGCGCTTCATGGCGGCTGATTCTCACCGAACTATCCGCAGCGCGCGCCGTATCAGCATGACATGGATGATTTTGTGTCTGGCGGGCACCATTGCCGTAGGATTCTTCGGGATTGCGTACTTCAGCAATAATCCGGGCGAAGCGGGCAACGTGACGCAAAACGGTGAGCGCGTGTTCATCGAACTGACGAAAATTCTGTTTAATCCCTGGATTGCCGGTATTTTGCTGTCCGCTATTCTGGCGGCGGTGATGAGTACCCTGAGCTGTCAGTTGCTGGTGTGTTCAAGCGCCATTACCGAAGATTTGTATAAAGCCTTCCTGCGCAAAGGCGCAAGCCAGCGCGAACTGGTGTGGGTAGGGCGTGCGATGGTGCTGGTTGTGGCGCTGGTCGCGATTGCGCTGGCTGCCAATCCGGAAAACCGTGTTCTCGGTTTAGTCAGTTATGCATGGGCCGGTTTTGGCGCAGCATTCGGACCGGTGATCCTGATTTCCGTGATGTGGAAACGTATGACGCGTAACGGTGCGCTGGCAGGCATGATCGTCGGTGCCGTGACAGTGATCCTGTGGAAACAATACGGCTGGGCCGAACTGTATGAAATCATTCCCGGCTTTATTTTCGCGTCACTGGCTATCTGGATTGTCAGCCTGGCGGGGCGTAAACCTTCCGCCGCCGTGGAACAGCGCTTCACTGTTGCGGAAGCGGAATATAATACTATTTAACGGTATTTTACTTTTATGACACTCAGACCGGGGGCATTCAGCCCCCGGTTTTCAGCATTTTCCGCCAGATAAACCCCCTGACCTGATTTTTCCTGTCTATTTACCGATCACGCTTCAAAAAAAGGATCGGTTACCTCTTGTATTTCTTTTGGCAAGAATGATAATCACTATCGTTTCTTTTTACTTTTCTTTACAGAGACCTTACACATTCTGTTGTTCGTCAGAATTCAGGGCTCGGGAGCTCGTCATGTTCGTTCCGTTTCTCATTATGTTTCGCGAAGGGCTGGAAGCTGCACTGATCGTCAGCCTGATTGCCAGCTATCTCAAACGGACGCAACGCGGGCAGTGGCTCGGTGTGGTCTGGATTGGCGTTTTCATCGCTGCCGCACTCTGTCTGGCGCTCGGTCTTTTTATCAATGCCACGACCGGTGAGTTTCCACAAAAACAGCAGGAGCTGTTTGAAGGTATCGTCGCCGTCGTTGCGGTGTGCATCCTGACTTATATGGTGTTCTGGATGCGCAAAGTGTCGCGTTCTATCAAAGTGCATCTGGAAGGGGCGATTGATCATGCGCTGAATTCCGGCCGCGGTCAGGGCTGGGCACTGGTCGCGATGGTGTTTTTTGCGGTAGCGCGTGAAGGTCTGGAATCGGTGTTTTTCCTGCTGGCGGCCTTCCAGCAGGACGTCGGCATCGAAGCGCCGATCGGCGCAGTGCTCGGGCTTGGCGCGGCCATCGTGCTGGGTTTCCTGATTTACTACGGCGGGGTGAAGCTGCATCTGGCGAAGTTCTTCAAATGGACCAGCCTGTTCATTCTGTTTGTCGCCGCCGGGCTGGCTGCGGGGGCTATTCGCGCTTTCCACGAAGCCGGATTGTGGAACCGTATGCAGGATATTGCTTTTGATCTGAGCGGCACATTATCCACGCACTCTTTATTCGGCACGTTGCTGGAAGGGATGTTTGGCTATCAGGAAGCCCCGACGGTCAGCGAAGTCGCGGTGTACTTCCTGTATCTGATCCCTGCGCTGTTCCTGTTCTTTATGCCACAAGGTAAATCGCCTGTGGCCGCGCCGGCCTCTGCCGGGCAAAAAACACGACGTTGATCCTTAAACCTTTCCATCATCTTGCCTTTGTCACGGAGTTGTACATGACACATTTTCGCCGTAAAGCTTTACAGATTGCACTGTTATCCCTGCCGGCTTTTGCGCTGAGCGCCAATGTGCTGGCTGCTGATGTTCGTCAGGTCAAAATTGCTGTTAACGACAAACAATGTGAACCGATGGCGCTGACCGTGCCCGCCGGTAAAACCCAGTTTGTTATCCATAACAACAGTCAGAAAAACCTGGAATGGGAAATTTTGAAAGGCGTGATGGTGGTGGAAGAACGTGAAAACGTGGCACCGGGTTTCACGCAGAAAATGACGGCTAACCTTGAACCGGGCGAATACGACATGACCTGTGGTTTGCTGAGCAATCCGAAAGGCAAACTGACTGTCACCGCCGAGGGGACAGCCGCTTCCGGTAAGCCTGACGCCATGGCGCTGGTTGGCCCGATTGCGGAATACAAAGTCTATGTGACGCAGCAGGTCGCTGAGCTGGTGGCGCATACCAAAGCCTTTACCGACGCAGTGAAGAAGGGTGATCTGGCGAAAGCACAATCCCTTTACGCGTCAACCCGTGTTTACTATGAGCGTATCGAACCGATTGCCGAACTGTTCTCTGATCTGGACGGCAGCATCGACGCCCGTGAAGATGATTTCGAGAAAAAAGCCGAAGATCCTAACTTCACCGGTTTCCACCGTCTGGAGAAAATTCTCTTCGCGGACAAAACCACCAAAGGCACCGAACCCTTTGCTGACAAGCTTTATACCGATACCGTTGATTTGCAAAAACGTATCGCAGACCTGACTTTCCCGCCTAGCAAAGTGGTCGGCGGCGCGGCGGGCCTGATTGAAGAAGTGGCCGCCAGTAAAATCAGCGGCGAAGAAGACCGTTACAGCCGCACTGACCTGTGGGATTTCCGTGCCAACCTTGATGGCGCACAAAAAATCGTCAATCTGCTGCGTCCGTTACTGGTCAAAGCCGATAAACCGTTGCTGGATAAAATCGACGCTAACTTCAAAACCGTCGATGCGCTGCTGGATAAATACAAAACCAAAGACGGTTACGAGAATTATGAAAAACTGTCTGATGCAGACCGTAACGCAATGAAAGGGCCGATCACCACGCTGGCAGAAGACTTGTCCAAACTGCGCGGTGTGCTTGGTTTAGATTAAACTCTTCCCCCTGCGAAGGGGGAGGCAGGGAGGGGGTTTAGCAGACCATACACTGGCTGAAGCACGCTTCAACTTTTGTTTTTGACCGTAATACCCCACCCCAACCCTCCCCTTCGCAGGGGAGGGAGCTTTTAAATTCCCGAGGCATAGCAATGAGTCACAAAAACGATAATCAGAACGACGTTTCTTCTTCCCGCCGCAGTTTGCTGAAAGGTGTGGGATTGTTAGGCGGGGCATTTGCCCTGGGCGGCGCTGCCACGGCGCAGGCTGAGAAAACACCCGGCGCAAAAAAAGAGTACACGCCAGGCACGGTTTCCCCGGACGAACGCTGGGGCAGGCAACCTTATTACGGCGAGCATCAGGCAGGGATTTTAACGCCACAACAGGCGTCGATGATGCTGGTTTCCTTTGACGTGCTGGCCACCAACAAAGCCGATCTGGAGCGTCTTTTCCGTCTCCTTGATTCACGGTTTGCCTTCCTGACCAAGGGTGGCACCGCACCTTCAATGGATCCGAAATTCCCGCCGATGGATTCCGGCGTGATGGGGGCAGAAATCTACCCGGATAACCTGACCATGACGCTGTCGGTGGGGGATTCCCTGTTCGATGAGCGCTTTGGATTAGCGCCGCATAAGCCGCTGAAATTGCAGCGCATGACGCGTTTCCCGAATGATTCACTGGATGCCACACTCTGTCATGGTGATCTGTCACTGCAAATCTGTGCCAACAACAACGATACGGTGGTGCATGCGTTGCGTGACATCATCAAGTACACACCGGATTTACTCAGCGTGCGCTGGCGTCGTGACGGCTTTATTTCGTCCCACGCAGCGCGCAGTCAGGGCAAAGAAACGCCGATTAACCTGCTGGGCTTTAAAGACGGCACGGCGAATCCTGACTCGAAAGACACACCACTGATGGATAAAACCGTCTGGGTCACCGCCGGTCAGGGCGAACCGGCGTGGACGCTTGGCGGCAGTTATCAGGCCACACGTCTGATCCCGTTCAAGGTGGAATCCTGGGACCGTACGCCGTTGCAGGAGCAGCAGTCTATTTTCGGGCGTAACAAAGCCACCGGCGCACCTTTGGGGATGGAAAAGGAGCACGATGTGCCGGATTACGAAAAAGACCCGGAAGGTAAGACCATCCGCCTTGATTCGCATATCCGTCTGGCGAATCCGCGTACCAAAGCCACCGATGAAAACCTGATGCTGCGCCGTGGCTACAGCTATTCGCTTGGCGTGACCCATTCCGGGCAACTGGAAATGGGGCTGATTTTTGTCTGTTATCAGCATGACCTGGAAAAAGGTTTCCTGACCGTGCAGAAACGCCTGAACGGCGAAGCGCTGGAAGAGTATATCCGTCCGAATGGCGGCGGCTTTTTCTTCACGCTGCCGGGGAATAAAGATGAAAGCCACTATCTCGGTCAATCGTTAATCGAAGCGTAATTTAATGCCTCCCCCTGCGAAGGGGGAGAAGCTCAATCCAGAAATCCTTTTTACGCTTCGTTACGCAATTCACCGCCTGTTAATACTCCGCTGCATCCCAAAAAATCTCAGCAATGTCATGATGATAAATCGTCAAACTGATTTATTACGATGCCTGCTCCGAGACTGTTATGACCATCAACCATGCCCGCAGAAAATTACTGATCTTTGGCATCGGACTTTCCCTGACGGCACCACGCCTGTATGCCGCCCAAAAAGCCGTGCGCATTACCATGACATCAGACGCCAGTCAGATTTACCTGACGTTACCGGCAGCGGATAAATACAGCCGGGTGTTTATGCTCAGTGCGCCGGAAAGAGTGGTGATTGATATGCCGATGGCGTCATTTCCACCGGAACTGGAGCATGCGCTGACGGTGGTCAGGCAGAAATTTTCGTGGATAAAAGAGGGGAGGATTGCTCACTTCAGCCCGCAAGTGGCGCGCATTGTGTTGCAGGTAAACGGTAAACCGAAGATTACGCGCAGCACGGAAAACGGTGTGCTGAACGTGACGATATCCGGAGAAAGCCCTGACGCCGAGATTTTGCCCGTCACCACCGCTGCACCTCGGGCAGAGAAACCGCTACTGGTGATGATTGATCCGGGGCATGGCGGAAAGGATCCGGGCGCGATCGGCAACGAAGGCACCTATGAAAAACACGTGGTGCTGCACATCGCCAAACGACTGCAAACCTTGCTTGATCAACAGCACGGTATTCAGGCGGTGCTGACGCGCCAGGATGACGTATTTATTCCGCTGTATCACCGCGTCAGCCTGGCGCATCAGCATGAGGCAGATCTGTTTATCTCAATTCATGCCGACGGTTTTACCAACGATCAGGTCTCCGGTGCGTCGGTTTTCGCGCTGTCTGAACACGGCGCGGGCAGTGCGATGGCGCGCTATTTGTCGCAAAGCGAAAACAGCGCAGATGTGTTGTATGACGACGATTTTAAAACCGACGATCAATACCTTAAAGAAACGCTGTTTGATCTCGACCAGCACGAAACCATTCATCGCAGCCTGAATTTTGGCCATCATCTGACGGCAACTATTAGTAAAGTGCATCACATGCACAGTCCGCATCCTGAACAGGCGGGATTTGCGGTACTGAAATCCCCGCGAATTCCTTCCGCGCTGGTGGAGACATCCTTCATCACCAATAAACAGGAAGAAAAATTACTGGGTGAGCCGGTGTTTCAGGAGAAAATGGCGCATGCGCTGGCGGAAGGCATTAACAGTTACTTCATCAATGAAAAGAAAAATAATCTGCTGGGCTGAGAGAAATTCAGCACGATTAAAGAGGATCTGAAAAAGATCCTCATGATCCTATTGACGTCAGCCACAAACTTTTTTACATTTTGGTAACGCAAATGTTTCAGCTGTCATTATACTGACATTTATAAGCGGTAGTTTTCACGAGGTGTACGGCAGGTGCCGTTAATAACACTGCGGGGAGCGCGAATGGTAAAGTCCATGTTTGGGCTGTTGATCGAAAATAACACACTTCTCTCATTCACTCGTTGTTGTCGCTTAAATGCAAACGAGGGCCAGGCTTCCGACTCTCTAATATTTCAACCTTTACTTTCAGCTTTTTCCTGCCGCTTGCTGCAAAAAATATCATCCACTCAACCTCAACCCTGTTCTTTAACTGACCCCGTAAATGTTTACCAAAATGATGTGAATATCACTGGCTTTTATTCTGGAATTTTCATTGTATGGGTCAGCGGTTTGTCATTATTGACACTTTTGACAATGCCTCCTCGTGAACAGAAAACAACCAAAAGACTTTCCGTTAATCCCTTTGGTTTCTTTTCCTCTTCACGTTATTCATTGGCTCCACTTGGTCTAAAAGGAGACCAAAACCTCATTTGTTAGTGAAACATAACCGTGCGGGCATTATGCCTTAGCGTTAAGTGAATCAAACTGTAAGGTGCCACTATGGGAAGACAGAAAGCAGTGATCAAAGCTCGTCGTGAAGCAAAACGTGTTATTCGTAGTGATTCACGTAGTCACCGCCAGCGCGAGGAAGAATCTGTGACGTCATTAGTACAGATGGGCGGTTTGGAATCGATCGGCATGGCTCGCGACTCCCGCGATACGTCCGTCATCGAAGCGCGTACTGAAGCTCAAGGTCATTACTTATCAGCCATAGAGAATAAGCAGTTAATTTTTGCCACCGGTGAAGCCGGTTGCGGCAAAACATTTATCAGCGCTGCGAAAGCGGCAGAGGCATTAATTCACAAAGAAATCGACAGGATTATTGTGACGCGCCCGGTATTGCAAGCCGATGAAGATCTCGGTTTCCTGCCCGGTGATATTTCTGAGAAGTTCGCGCCTTATTTCCGTCCGGTCTACGACATTCTATTACGTCGTCTGGGTTCATCATTCCTGCAATATTGTTTGCGACCGGAAATAGGGAAGGTTGAAATTGCGCCATTCGCTTATATGCGCGGGCGTACTTTCGAAAATGCGGTGGTTATTCTGGACGAAGCGCAGAATGTCACGGCCAGCCAGATGAAAATGTTCCTGACCCGTCTCGGTGAAAATGTGACGGTGATTGTTAACGGTGATATTACCCAGTGCGATTTACCACGCGGCGTAGTATCGGGGCTCAGCGATGCAATGTCTCGCTTCGAAGAAGACGAGATGATTGGCATCATTGAATTTGGCAAAGAGGACTGCGTGCGTTCAGAGCTGTGTAAACGCACTCTCCACGCCTACTCTTAATTCTCCCATCCCTCCCATGAAAAAGGCCGCTCAGTTGAGCGGCCTTTCTTTTGTCATTCTTCATTCAATCAAAATCATTTGGGTTGTATCAGGGCGGCAACCCGAAGGATGAAGATTTAAAGCATAATTAGCATCATGTAGGCGCAGAAGAGGGCCAGATGCGCGGTACCGTTTAATACATTGGTACGGCCAGTGGAGAATGAAATCTGGCACAAGATCAGCACCGCCAGCATCACCACAATATTCGCCGGATCCAGGCCGAAAATCAGATCCTGACCTGTCAGGGTGGCGATGACGGTCACCGCCGGTACGGTCAGTGAAATCGTCGCCAGCACAGAGCCGAAGAACAAATTCATGGCGCGCTGTACCTGATTTTTCAGTACCGCTTTCAGTGCGCCCAGACCTTCCGGTGAAAGGATCAGTAACGCGACCAGGAAGCCGGTGAACTGCGCAGGAGCATTCAGTTCGGTCAGCAGGCTTTCCAGCGGATTGGCGTTGAACTTGGTCACTGCGATAACCAGCACCAGATGGACAATCAGCCAGAGCGTATGCGTCAGGTTACTTTTCAAAGACGGTTTTCCGTGTCCGTCTTCTTCGCCTTCATCTTCATGCTCGTAAATAAACAGGCTCTGGTGGGTTTTGGTCTGGATAAGCAAAAATACGCCGTACATGGCGGCTGAAATCATCGCGACAAACAACGCCTGTAGCGTCGAGAAATTGCCCGCCGGCAACGCGGCAGGCAGCACCAGCACAATCACCGCCAGCGGGAATATCGCCATCAGGTACTGTTTGATCCCACCGAGATTCACATATTGTGTCGCAAATTTGCGCCCGCCCAACAGCAGGGCAACGCCAACCAGACCGGCGGTAACAATCATGATGATCGAGAACAACGTGTCACGCATCAGCGCGGGCGCGGCGTCGCCGGTCGCCATCAGGGCCGAAATCAGGCTGACTTCGAGGATGACCACTGAAAGGCTGAGGATCAACGACCCGTAAGGTTCGCCAAGACGATGTGCCAGTACGTCGGCATGACGCACCACGCTGAAGGCGCTGGCGAGGATACCGACCAGCGCGATTAAATTGATACCGACAACCGAGGCAAAGTTACTGCTGTTGCCCCAGAGGATGAGAACGATAAGTGCAGCGATGGGAAAAACCAGGGAGTATTCCTGATGGCGGGTTTTGATTTTTGGATGTTCCTGTGAAGACACCATGATGATTATTCTCCTTATAAACGCTCACGTAATAACAACCGCCTGTCTGTCAGTTGTCAGAAAAATGCCTGGCAGCATAAAGGTCTAACCTGTTAAGTATAGTAGATAAATTAATCTATTAACAGGGTAAAGTCATTGTTAATGCATAAAAAATGACATATCAATTGTTTATCAGGGAATAATCTGAATTAACCAGCAATAAACACCCTAATAATTCGTTTTGTTAAAATATTAAGTCATTTAAAAACAATGTATTATATTGCTATTGTAGTAATATGGCGATTATGCGTCAGTTTATGTAAATCATCAGGATACCCACACAATTTCATGGAGGAAATGTGCAGTCAGCGGCCTGATAACGAGAATAATCTGGCAGCGTCCTTTGAGGGTAGCAGCTAGACTTTATCCTTTGCGCAGACGCCGCACATAAAAAATATCAATGCGATGAACGCTATGAAAAAGGAGACGACTATGCCTTATCAGAACCGCTCAGCGTTGCCTGAATCCGTGCGCAATGTGCTTCCTGCCCATGCGCAGGATATCTATAAGGAAGCGTTTAACAGCGCCTGGGATGAGTATAAAAAACCTAAAGACCGGCAGGGCGATGACTCGCGTGAGGAAACGGCGCATAAAGTTGCCTGGGCCGCTGTGAAACATGGGTATAAAAAAGGAGATGACGATAAGTGGCATCCTAAGAAATCCTGATATGAATGGCAGGTGAGGGCGATCCCGCGCCTGCCAGAAGGTCTGCCCGGCCTCCGGGTTCCCGCTGTTTTTGTTTTATTCCCCCCCTAAATATCAACATTCATGCAATGTTCATAAAATAATCACTTTATTTTCGTTTTGTGATCGCTCTCAACCTTGATTGCAACGAAAGAAACGAATAAGGTTTCATTCAGCAGGGGTATACGAAACTTCCTAATAAATTTGCCCTGCGGCCTGAAGCTCAGGCGAAACTGTCCGATAGCGTTATTAAATGAAACTCACGATAACGGAGAACACAGCGTTAACAGCATGGCATGTTCAAAAGTAAGTCGTACCGAAGGGGGAATGAATGTTAACTCGAGATTTCCTGCGTAACGCAGATTGCAAAACAGCATTCGGCAGCATTGATGAGTCGATGCTACTGACCCCTGAACAGCGCGCAGCCTCTCTGAGCTGCACGCTGGTGCGTCGCCCCGACAACAGCCCGGTCTGGATTTTTGGTTACGGTTCACTGATGTGGAACCCGGTTTTTGACTCGGAAGAGGCGCGACCCGCCACATTGCACGGTTATCATCGTGCCTTCTGTTTACGCCTCACCTCCGGGCGTGGTACCCATGCGCAACCTGGCCGCATGCTGGCGCTGCGGGATGGCGGAAAAACCACCGGTCTGGCGTTCCGTCTGCCGGAAGACACACTTCTCGATGAACTCGAATTGCTGTGGAAGCGTGAAATGCTGACCGGCTGTTATCGTCCGACCTGGTGCGAACTGAATCTCGACGATGGCCGCAAGGTGACGGCGCTGGTGTTCATTATGGATCCCTCGCACCCGCAATATGAGGCCGATACCGATTATCAGGTTATCGCGCCACTGATTGCGCAGGCCAGCGGCCCGCTCGGGACCAATGCACAATATCTGTTTGCCCTGGAAAAAGAGCTGAACAACTACGGCATGCGTGATGACTGCATGAGTGAGCTGGTCAAACAGGTACGAATGCTGTTGTCCGTTTCTCCCGGTTTTGATGTGCCGGGGCTGAGCTAAGCCCCGCATCTGCGCGCTGTGCGGGGCCTTCCGTGCAGCCCGCTTCCCTTAACACCCCCCGGTTTACGTGCTATTCATTCCCACATCCCTTCAGCGGGTATTTCCCTGTGGTTTGTACAGTAACAATCCCCCGCCAGACCGCATTCCGACGCTTTAATAACCAATCAGATAACGTTATGCAAAATTCGCATAACGATAGTATTTATCAGACTTTCTGGTAGGTTGAAGAAACTTTACACTCAACAAAACTTTAGCAATTTCGCTACCTTGGAGAGTCTGACCTGATGAAAGCTTTATTACCGTCCGTCCTGTTTACGGCTATTGCGGCTACTTTCTCTGCGCAGGCTGCCACGCCGCCGGATACTTTGGTTATCGCGCAATCCATTGATGACACCTCCAGTTTTGATCCGGCGCAGGGCTTCGAACTGACCACGGTTCAGGCTTTCAATAATATTTATCAGCGTCTGGTGCAGTCTGACCCGAACAACCCGATCGATTTAAAACCGACGCTGGCGGCCTCCTGGGAAACAGGTAAAGATAACCGCAGCCTGACCTTCACGCTGTCACCGAAAGCCACCTTTGCCAGCGGTAATCCGCTGACAGCCGATGATGTGATTTTCTCGTTATCGCGTGTGGTGAAGCTGAATCTCGAACCTTCGTTCATTCTGACGCAACTGGGCTGGACCGATAAAAACGTCGATACCTTCCTGACTAAAATCGATGATCAGCATGTGAAAGTCAGCTGGACCGCCGATGTCAGCCCGTCATTCGTGTTGAGCCTGCTGTCGGCGCCGGTATCTTCTATCGTTGACAGCAAACTGGTGAAAGCTAACGCCACTGCTGACGACCTGGGGCATCAGTGGCTGAGCAACCATTCTGCCGGTTCCGGCCCGTATCAGATCCGCAACTACATTCCGCATGAAGTGGTGATTCTGTCTGCGAATCCGACTTCGCCGGAAGGCGCGCCGAAGCTGAAAACCATTCTGATCAAAAACGTCCCGGATCCTGCCGCACGCCGCTTGCTGATCGAGCAGGGGGATGCCGATATGGCGCGTAATCTCGGTTCTGACCAGATGGCCGCACTCGCTGGCAAAAAAGGCGTTAAGCCTCTGGCGATCCCGTATGCCTCGCTGTACTTCATGCAGTTCAACGCCAAAGCTTCTCCGGCGTTGGGTAATCCTGCGTTCTGGGAAGCGGCCCGTTACCTGTTCGATTACAACCACATTGCGCACGACCTGATGAAAGATCAGTTCCAGGTGCATCAGGCCTTCCTGCCGGAAGGTTATCTGGGCGCGCTGAATGACACGCCATACACCTATGATCCGGCGAAAGCCAAAGCGATTCTGGCAAAAGCCGGGCTGACCAACGTCAGCTTCACGCTGTCTACCGCCAATCAGCCGCCGTACCTGGACATCGCCCAGGCGTTGCAGGCCAGCTTCGCGCAGGGCGGCGTAACGGTGAAACTGGATCCGGGTTTAAGCTCGCAGATCTCCACCAAAGTGAAATCACACAATTACGATGCGTATATGTCTTCGTGGGGACCGGATTACTTTGACCCGAACACTAACGCTTCGGCGTTTGCTTTCAACCCGGAAGATGGCAGCAAAACGCTGGCATGGCGGGCGAACTGGTCCATTCCGGCGCTCAATAAACTGACGCTGGCCGCGATTGCGGAACCGGATCAGGCCAAACGCGTGGCGGATTACCGTCAGTTGCAACTGGAAGTACAGAAAAACTCACCGTTCGTGATTGGCCTGCAAGCGAAAAGCCTGATTGCCGTACGCGACAACATCAAAGGTTACGTGCAGGGCATCAACCCTGACATGGTCTTCTACAGCAAGGTCACTAAGTAATGACAGACAGTTCAACACCCGCCGGATTCGTCCGGCAGGGTTGGCGCTGGTCAGGCCGTTTGCTGACTGGCGTGATTTCGCTGGCGCTGACGTTACTCGGCCTGCTGGCGTTTACTTTTACGCTTTCCCATCTTGCTCCGATTGACCCGACACTTCAGGTGGCGGGTGATCACGCCAGTGAAGCCACCTATGCGCAGGTGCGTCGTGATTTAGGTCTCGATCAGTCGGTGCCGGTGCAGTTCACCCGTTATCTGGAAAGACTGGCGCACGGCGATATGGGTATCTCCCGCATCACCGCGCAGCCGGTCGCCAGCGATTTGATGCGCACCTTCCCGGCAACGGTCGAACTGGCGACCTGTGCGATCCTGCTTGGCGGCACACTCGGCATTCTGCTGGCGCTGCTGGCGGTGTGGAAACCGGGAAGCTGGCTGGATAACGTTGCGAGAATGGTGTCGCTGCTCGGTTATTCTGTACCGATTTTCTGGCTGAGCCTGCTCGGCCTTTTGCTGTTTTACGCGGTACTGCACTGGGCGGGCGGGCCGGGACGGCTTGATGACCTGTATATGTACACTATGACGCCGCGCACCGGTTTTGTGCTGATTGATACCTGGCTTTCCGGCGACCGTGAAATGTTCTACAACGCCATCAGCCACTTATGGTTGCCGGTAACGGTGCTGGCGATGTTGTCGATGGCGGGCATTACGCGCCTTCTGCGTGCGTCGATGCTCGGCGAAATGAACAAAGAATATGTGATTCTGGCGCGCTCGAAAGGCGCGGGCAGGGTACGTGTATTGCTGTGTCACGTTTTCCCGAATGTGCTCGGCACGCTGATCACCGTGCTGACGCTTTCCTACGCCAGTTTGCTGGAAGGGGCGGTTCTGACGGAAACGGTATTTGCCTGGCCGGGCGTTGGACGTTATCTGACCACCGCGCTGTTCGCCGCGGATACTCCGGCAATTCTTGGCGCTACGCTGCTGATCGGCACCTGCTTTGTGCTGCTTAATGCGCTGGCTGACGCCCTTACTTATCTGCTCGATCCGCGGACCCGGTAGTTTCTATGACTCAAATGATCCCTGAACAACCCACGCAGGTTGAGGCGGAAGCCGAAACATCCGTCTGGAAACCGGCCCGGCGCATCACCACGTTTTCTGTGGGGCTGGTGCTGGTCGCTATTCTGGTACTGACCGCGCTGCTCGCACCGTGGCTGGCGCCGTTTGACCCGAACATTCAACACATCGAGCTGCGTCTGCTGCCGCCATCGGAAACCCACTGGCTGGGCACCGACGGTTTTGGCCGTGATTTGCTCTCGCGTGTGGTATATGGCGCGCGCCCGACGCTGTTGCTGGTGTCACTGATCCTGGTACTGACCATTCCGGTTGGCCTGCTGATCGGTATCAGCGCCGGTTACATTGGCGGCTGGTATGAACGCATTGTGATGCGACTGACCGATATTGTGATGTCCTTGCCCAGTCTGGTCATGGCGCTGGCGCTGGTGGCGATCCTGGGCCCCGGTCTAATGAACGGTGCACTGGCTCTGGCTTTCACCAGCTGGCCGCCGTTTGCACGACAGGCGAGGGCCGAGACACTGGCACTTCGCCGCAGCGATTATCTGGCGGCCGCACGGATGCAGGGCATCGGCGGGTTGCGACTGATGTTCGGCCACATTTTGCCGCTGTGCCTGCCCAGCGCTGTGGTGCGCGCGGCGCTCAGCCTCGGCGGCATCATTCTGGCCTCTGCCGGTCTGGGCTTTCTCGGCATGGGCATTCAGCCACCGACGGCTGAATGGGGCTCGATGGTTGCTGAAGGCAGCAAAGTCATTTTCGATCAGTGGTGGGTCGCCGCTGCACCGGGCGGGGCGATTCTTTTCGCCAGCCTGGCTTTCAATCTGCTGGGCGATGGCCTGCGTGACAAAATGGATCCACGACATGGCAACTGACTTTTTACATAAAGACAAATCAAATAGCGACAAGCTGGTCGCGAAAGATATGACCATTTACCTGCCGGGTGAACGTCCGCTGGAACTGGTAAAATCCCTGTCATTCAGCGTCGGACAGGAACGTGTGGCGCTGGTCGGCGAGTCCGGATCTGGCAAATCCCTGACTGCCCGCGCGCTGATGGGGTTGCTGCCACATCCGTGCAAGCTGCGCGCGTCACAGCTGACGCTGGGTGATAACGATCTGACCACACTCAAAGAACGTGAGTGGAGCACGCTTCGCGGTAACCGCGTATCGATGGTCATGCAGGATCCGAAACATGCGCTGAATCCGACGCAGAAAATCGGCAAACAGGTGGAAGAACCGCTGCGTCTGCACACCCGTCTTGGCCGCAAGGAGCGTCAGGAAAAGGTCACCGAGATGCTGAATGCGGTCGGTCTGCCGAATCCGGCTTTCCTGCAACAGCAGTATCCGCATCAACTTTCCGGCGGGATGGGGCAGCGCGTGATGCTGGCGATTGCACTGATCAACGACCCGCAATGGCTGATTGCCGACGAACCCACTTCCGCGCTGGATTTCGACATGCGTGAGCAGGTTCTGGGGCTGATTGAGCGTTTAGTCGAACAGCGAAATATGGGGCTGATCCTCATCAGTCACGACCTGCAACAGGTCGCCCGCTATTGTGAACGTGTGCTGGTGATGTACAAAGGCGAACTGCTCGATGAGCTTGCAGCCGATCAGCTGGCGAACGCTACACATCCTTATACGCATACACTCTGGTCATGCCGTCCGAGCAAATTTACCCACGGTGAACGCCTGCCGGTGCTGGATCGCGCGCTGCTGGCCTCTTTAAAACAGGAGCCGCGCCATGAGTGAGATTATTGCTGAACTGCATCAGCTGAGCGTGTCGCATCGTCAGGGTTACGAAACCCGCACGGTGGTACATAACGTCAACCTGACTATCAACAAAGGCGAATGCTTCGGGCTGGTCGGGCCGTCCGGTTGCGGTAAATCCTCGCTGCTGTGGGTGCTGGCGGGCCTGAACGGACACTGGGACGGCAGCCTGACGTTGCTTGATCATCAGGTGAAACCCGGTAAACCTTTTACCGGTAGCCTGCGCCGCGACGTGCAGATGGTTTTTCAGGACCCTTATGCCTCGCTGCACCCGAAACACAAGCTGCTGCGCACGCTGGCAGAGCCGCTGAAAATCCTCAATGAACAGGATATTGAACAGAAAATTGCCGAAGGTTTTCGCCAGGTCGGGTTGGATCCGGCGCTGATGAACCGCTATCCGCATCAGCTTTCCGGTGGCCAGCGTCAGCGCGTGGCAATTGTCCGCGCACTCCTGCTTAAACCGAAACTGCTGCTGCTTGATGAACCGACGTCTGCCCTCGATATGTCTGTACAGGCGGAAATTCTCAATTTACTCAACGACCTGAAAGCCAGCAGCGACCTGACCATGATTCTGGTCAGCCACGATGCGGATGTGATTGACCATATGTGTGATCGTGCGGTGCATATGGCGAAGGGTTACGTCTTGACGTAGTCCTTCCCCTTCGCGGGGGAGGGAGCTGGAAAATGCTTAATCTAATTTATTAAATAACAAAGCTTTATTTCATTGTTCGGGCCTTGCCGCTGCACCTCTACACTCGGAAAAACTGTCTTTTCACCTGTGGAGATCGACCTCAATGAAAGTACGTGTTCCTTCCCTGTTATTTCTGCTCATGATGGCGGCAACCCGTGTGGATGCGGCGACACCTGCGGATACGCTGGTGGTAGCCGGTTCGCTCGAAGGTATTATCAGCCTGGATCCGGCGGAGAGTTTTGAAACCGTCAGTTCCGGCAATCTGGTTAACCTGTATCAGCAACTGGTGGTTTCAAACCGTCAGCACCCCGATCAACTCGACCCGGACGCCGCCGCCAGCTGGCAGCCAGGGCCTGACGCGCACAGCCTGATTTTCACCCTTAAGCCGGGGCAGAAGTTTGCCAGCGGCAATCCGCTGACCGCTGACGACGTGATTTATTCCTTTAGTCGCGTGGTCAAACTCAATAAAAGCCCGTCGTTTATTCTCGGCGAACTGGGCTGGACACCAGAAAATGTCGACGGCAATCTGAAAAAACTGTCGGACGATAAAGTGCAACTGAGCTGGCCTGCGGATATCGGCAGTGGTCTGGTGCTGAGCATTTTATCCGCGCCGGTGGCAGGCATTGTTGACAGCAAGCTGTTGAAAGAACATGTCGATCAGAACGATTTCGGCAACAGCTGGCTGCGTTCACGTTCAGCAGGCAGCGGTGCCTTTGAAGTGCGTAACTATGTGCCTCACGAAGCGCTAATCTTCAAACGTAACCCGAATGCCAAACCGCTGGCGAAGCTGGAAAACGTCCTCTTTAAAAATGTCGGTGATCCTTCTACCCGCCGTCTGCTGGTACTTAATGGTGATGCTGACGTGGCATACGATTTAGGCGCGGATCAGTTCAGCTCGCTGCAAAAAGAAAAGGGTGTACATGTCGCCCAGTTCCCGGCGGCGAAAGTCTTCTATCTGGCGTTTAACGTCGGCGATACCACCCAACCGGCGCTGGCGAATCCCGCACTCTGGGAGGCTGCCCGCTGGCTGGTAGATTACCAGGGTATTTCAACCGATCTGCTCAAAGGCCAGTACGGCATTCATCAGACTTTCCTGCCGGACGGTTTAGCCGGTGCCATTGACGATCAGCCGTTCAAATACGACGTCGCGAAAGCCAAAGCCATTCTCAACAAAGGCGGCATTGCACCGGGGACAAAAATCGATTTAATCGTGATTAACCAGCCACCTTATTCCGATATCGCGCAGGCGTTGCAGGCCAGCTTTGCCAAAGCCGATATCAATTTAGTGGTGCATCCGCTGGTGGAAAGCGATGTGCTGACCCGCATGCGCGCGCATAAATTCCAGTCGATCTTCACTTACTGGGGTGCGGATTACCTCGACCCGAACACCAACGCCAGTACCTTTGCCTATAACGTGCCGAACGGCCCGAAAACACTGGCGCAGCGTATTCAGTGGGTGATCCCGGAAATCAGCAAACAAACCCGCGCAGCGGCGGCGGAATCTGACCCGACCAAACGCAAGGCGCTGTATGCAGATTTGCAGCGTGAATTGCAGAAAAACTCACCCTTTGTGGTGGCGTTGCAAAGCAAGTTGCTGGTGGCCATCCGCGATAACGTGAAAGGTGCGAGCCAGAATGTGGCGGGGAGCCAGTTGTATCTGGATACGGTGAGTAAGGAATAAGAGGGGCTTTATCATCCCTTATTCTCAAGTCATGACCCCGGGCCACCGGTCTCGGGGTCGCTCCTGTCAGCAGGGTCTTGATTGCGCCATTGAGGCTTGTCTGCTGCGGAGTTTTCATGACTTTTTCATAAAATCTTTCAGATGGGCGACTTTGTTAATGTCATCCATCAGGCGCGGGTTATTGCGCACTTCCCAAATATCGACATTGGTTTGCAGGTTTAACCAAAACTCGACAGAGGTCTCAAATGTCTTTGCCAGCCGGAAGGCAATATCAACGGTCAGTCTGCGGTTGTTATTCACCAGTGCGCTGATGGTATTGCGGTGAACATTCAGCATGTCGGCGAGATCGTTGATCCGCAGGCCTGCAGGTTCGAGAAATTCGTAAAGTAAAATATCACCAACAGTAGCGGGTTTACGTGTGGTCACAGCCATACGATGTTCCTTCTGGTATGTCTTCATTAACATCAAAGCGAATATGCTCATAATTACCGGTAACTCCTGTAACCGTGGGGATCTAAATACAGGCCATGTGCTTTTCCTTCCCGCCAGTAAAAAATCAGACGGTACTGCTCATTCACCCTGATCGATGAAAATCCCTTTAACGGGGGGGCCAGATCTTCATAGCGATTGCCCGGGGGCCAGAGTAAATCGCGATAATCCATTGCGGCATTGATCATATCCAGCTTCCTTTCCAGAGCAGTTGCCAGCGTCCAGGGTATTTTGCGATGGGGAGTGGCGAAGTGGAAAAAGTCTTCCAGCCATTGATCGCGGAAACTGCTTATCCTGAGCATATCGTTCATGAGATGAACCCATCCTGATTTTTAAGGTGGGGCATCGAAGCCTTGTTGCACTGTGCTTCGGTGCATAAATTAACAGAGTCTTTTGCCGTTGTATAGGGATTGTTCTCCCGGGAACGAACGTGACTTTAATGCTTCATGCATTTAGCGAAAGCGGTTGTTTAGGATTTTGCAGGATGTTTTCCAGAGAATTTGCATCGTCCGACAGAGGGGACGGCATAAGTGCGGCAAAGCGCGCAGAATGTTTACGCTGCATTGGCGGCGTAGTGACCGCACTTTATCAGCGTGGCGGCGGAACAGGCGGGGGACAACAATTTTCGATTTTAAGCCACGCCCCGGGTTGCGTCGGGCTGATGAGCATGATAATGATTTCCATCGGTATTCTGCCTGTCACTGTTTTCGACCACTGAGATCTTATGAGCCTGAAAGCTTTCAACCCTGACGTCCTGCAAAAGAGTGATCTGATTAACCTGCTGATCGCCATTCCCGCCGGGATTATTGCCGCGCTGGTGACAATCGCTTTTCGCGGGGCGATTTCGGGCATTAACGGCCTGATGTTCACCGATGGCAGCGACATCACCAAAGCTTTCAATGAATATCCCAAAATTGTCTGGCCGCTGATCACCACAGCCGGCGGCGTCATTGCCGGTTTTATCCTGATCCTGGCGCTGCGCTACGAAAACAAGCACGGCAAAATGCCTGATTATCTGGATGTTATCGATCAGCGTCTGCCGGGCATTCCGGTGGTCAGTACCGTGCTGCGCGGGCTGTCGTCGCTAGCCAGTATTGCCAGCGGTGGTTCAATCGGTCGCGAAGGGGCAATGGTGCAGTTATCCGCGCTGAGCGGCAGTCTGCTCGGGCGTTTTTCGCGTTTCAAAGGTGTACATCAGTCAGATATTATCGCCATGGCCGCCGCGGGCGGACTGGCGGCGGTGTATCACGCCCCGTTTGCCGGCGCGCTGTTTGTGGCGGAAATCGCCTTTGGTGTGACCGCAGTTCAGCGACTGATCCCGTTGTTTATCTCGACGTCGGTCGCGGTGCTTACTGTCCGTTCTCTGACCGATTACGCGCCACTGTATCTGTATTCTTCCGCCTCTTTCAGCCCGTCTTTCGGCGCGATTTTCACCGTGCTGATTATCGGCATGGCGACGGGGATTCTCGGGCCGCTATTCATCTCATCAATCGATAAAGTCCGTCAGTGGATGAAACCCATCTCGCATCCCGCGCTGCGCCTGGGGCTCGGCGGGCTGGGCGTCGGGTTGATCGCGATGATGTCGCCGCTGGTGCTGGGTAACGGTTTTGAGGTGATTGATTTAATCCTCAATAACGGCGATTTACAGACGTCGTTACTGGTGCTGCTGATCCTGAAAATTGTCGCCACAGCGATCACCATCGGGTCCGGTGCGGTCGGCGGGTTGTTTACGCCGTCGTTACTGATTGGTGCGGCAGGCGGGGCGCTGGTGTGTACTTTCCTGCAATGGCTGGGGTTCGATCCCGGTCCGGTCGGTTTATATGCCGCGATCGGCATGAGCGCATTGCTGGCGGCGACCAGTCATGCGCCGCTGATGTCGATCATGATGGCGTTTGAAATGACCCTCAACAGTTCGCTGCTGTTCCCGCTGATGCTGGCGACGGCGATTTCTTATGTCGTGGCCTCACGCCTGAAAGTCGGTGGCACGTATCCGGTGCTGACACGTCATAACGCGCGGTTTGCGGCGAAAAATGCCTTTGAATACAGTACGGTGGCGTCACTGATTTCGCCATGTTCGAAAATGTATGTTGATGCCTCGCTGTCTGAAGTGGTCAGCGAAGGGCTGAAACAGCGCACGCGATATGTGTACGTGGTGGACAGGGAGGAGCGTTTTCTCGGCGTAGTGCCGACCAATGTGGTGGCAGCAGGGCTTATCGATGGCAGCGTGAAATCCGGCAGCCCGATTGGCCCGTTTATCGAGCAGGAATTCACGACGATTTTCCAGCAGGCCAGTTACGAACAGGCGTGGGCGATGTTCAGCAATTCGCCGCTTGAACGTTTACCGGTGCTGGAAAACGCTGAATCCCGCCGTCTGCTGGGGGTGATCACCAAAGCCTCGCTGCTGAATAAAGCCAAAGATTTCCTGTAGTTGTTGTGCGGTTCGCGGCCATCAGCCGTCGTCGCGATGCCTTAATGCATACCAGCCCGCCAGCAGGGTAAACACGCCGACAATCATCACCAGCAAAATAAAACCGTGATGATTGCTGGCAAGCGGAATGCCCCCGACGTTCATGCCAAAGAAACCGGCCACAATATTGATCGGCAGCGCCAGCACGGTGATCACGGTCAGTACATACAGCGTGCGGTTGCTTTGCTCCATCTGGCGTGAAGTGATTTCTTCCTGCAATAACCGGATGCGTTCGGTCAGCGCGATAAGGTCATTGAGCACCACAGAAAATTCCTCGGCAAACTGCCGTAAATCCTGGACCACAGCGGGAGCTATCCAGGTAGGAGGGCGGTTCAGCAGGCGGAAAAGCGCAGTCGGTTCCGGTGCCAGTAAACGCTGAAACCGCAGCAGCATCCGGCGCAGACGCCCCAGATCGGCGCGGTTCTTTTTCACGTGATGGCTCAGGAGTCGCTCTTCGATGGTGTCCACGTACTGATTGGCCCGACGCACAATGTGTTCCAGTAAATCTTCCTGTTCTTCTAAAAGATGCACCAGCAGCGCGGTGGGCGTGCTGATGTTCAGGTGCTCCAGTCGTTTGAATAATTGCTCGATCAGCCTGACCGGTTTATGGCGTGCTGTGACCACCAGTTGCTGATGGCAACTGAGCCACAGCGTCGAAGCTTCATCACTGGTTTCATCCGGGCGAAAAATCACATCGTTGAGCACCGCCAGCAGCGTGTCATCGAGCCGTTCAATGCGCGTGCTGCGCGAGCCTTCGCGGATTTCCTCGAAAAACACCTCACCGACGCCAAAATGCTTTTTCAGCCATTTTTCTGACATGGCATGATTGAGATTGACGTGGATCCAGACGAATCCTTTGTCGTGGCAAATCTGCTGCCAGGCTTCCTGAACCTGTTGTGAAGAAACACGTTCGGCAGGGCGGTTTGGACGAAAAACGAAGCCGTAAATCATTCCGGTGACTTCATCGTTGAAATTGAGTACGGCGGGTTTTTCTGTCGGCATGTCGGATTTCTGGTGACCAAAGCAGGTGGCACCATTACGCCAGACATCGGCGTAAATACAATAACCTCCCGTCTAATTTCACAATACTGTCACATTCAAACAGCCTTACCCCCAATTTTCCGTCAGATGACGTCACTCCCGCCTTTTTGCTTTCTTTCCGAAATTATGACCAATAAATCATAAAGTTAACCCCGTTTAAATTTGTACCTCTTTGGGAGTATCTGGCGTTATGTAAATAAATACATGACGCGAAGGCGTTGATCGCAATCAAGTAGACGGCTCCCGCGCGTGCATACCCTGAGCCCATATTGAGCAATGTAGTTGTATTCCCCGCCATTCACATAATGACAAAGCGCAAATAAGCCTTTGCACAGGAGAGTTCCGGATGAGCAAGTTTCTTGACCGGTTTCGCTATTTCAAACAGCTAGCTGAACCTTTTGCTGACGGCCACGGCCAGACGCTGAATACCAATCGCGACTGGGAAGACGGTTACCGCAGCCGCTGGCAGCATGACAAAGTGGTCCGTTCCACGCATGGTGTGAACTGCACCGGTTCATGTAGCTGGAAGATTTACGTCAAAAATGGTCTGGTGACCTGGGAAACTCAGCAAACTGATTATCCGCGCACCCGTCCGGACTTGCCAAACCACGAGCCGCGCGGCTGTCCGCGTGGTGCCAGTTATTCCTGGTATCTCTACAGTGCTAACCGCCTGAAATATCCGCTGATGCGCAAAAAGCTGATCCAGTTATGGCGCGAGGCCAAACTGAATTACAGCGATCCGGTCGATGCCTGGGGCTCGATTGTGAATCAACCGGAAAAAGCCAAAGAATACAAAGCGGCACGAGGTCGCGGTGGTTTTGTGCGTTCAAGCTGGCAGGAAGTGAATGAGCTGATCGCCGCTTCCAACGTGTATACCGCCAAAACCTTCGGCCCGGACCGTATTATCGGTTTCTCGCCAATTCCGGCGATGTCGATGGTGTCTTACGCTTCCGGCGCGCGTTATCTTTCTTTGATCGGCGGCGTTTGTCTGAGTTTCTACGACTGGTATTGCGATTTGCCACCGGCTTCTCCGCAGACGTGGGGCGAGCAGACTGATGTCCCTGAATCCGCTGACTGGTACAACTCTTCGTATATTATCGCCTGGGGCTCCAACGTTCCGCAGACCCGTACGCCGGATGCGCACTTCTTTACCGAAGTGCGTTACAAAGGCACCAAAACCGTCGCGATTACGCCGGATTACGCTGAAATCGCCAAGATTTGTGACCAGTGGCTGGCACCGAAACAAGGTACCGACAGCGCGCTGGCGCTGGCAATGGGCCATGTGATCCTCAAATCCTTCCACATCGACAATCCAAGTCAGTATTTCACTGACTACGTGCGCCGCTACACCGATATGCCAATGCTGGTGATGCTTGAACCGCGTGAAGACGGTTCTTATGCGGCAGGGCGTATGTTGCGTGCCTCTGATCTGGTGGACAATTTGGGTCAGGAAAATAACCCGCAGTGGAAAACCATCGCCTTCGACGAAAACACCGGCGAACTGGTCTCGCCGTTGGGTTCGATCGGTTACCGCTGGGGTGAAAAAGGCAAGTGGAATCTGGAATCCCGCGAGGGGCAAGACGGTAAAGACGTCAGCCTGAAGCTGAGCCTGCTTGATGATCATGATGAGGTCGTGAATGTTGGCTATCCGTATTTTGGCGGCGCGGTCAGTGAGCATTTCAACAGCGTGGCGCTGGATGAAATTCTGATGCACAAATTGCCGGTCAAACGCCTGCAACTGGCAGATGGCAGTACCGGTCTGGTGGCCAGTGTTTACGACCTGACACTGGCGAACTACGGCATTGAGCGCGGTCTGAATGACGAAAACTGCGCGCAAGGCTACGACGAAATCAAAGCCTACACGCCAGCCTGGGCAGAAAAAATCACGGGTGTTTCTCAGCAGAACATCGAGCGCATCGCGCACGAATTTGCCGATAACGCCAACAAAACCCATGGCCGTTCGATGATTATCGTCGGTGCCGGGATGAACCACTGGTATCACCTCGACATGAACTACCGCGGCCTGATCAACATGCTGATCTTCTGCGGTTGCGTCGGTCAGAGCGGTGGCGGCTGGGCACACTATGTCGGGCAGGAAAAACTGCGTCCGCAAACCGGCTGGCAGCCGCTGGCGTTTGGTCTGGACTGGCAGCGTCCGCCGCGCCAGATGAACAGCACCTCGTTCTTCTACAACCATTCCAGCCAGTGGCGTTACGAAACCGTCGCGCCGCAGGAGTTGTTGTCGCCGCTGGCGGATAAATCCAAATTCACGGGCAGCATGATCGACTACAACGTGCGCGCCGAGCGTATGGGCTGGCTGCCGTCTGCGCCGCAGCTCAACGTTAACCCGTTGCACATTGCACAACAGGCAAAGGCCGCCGGTTTATCGCCGGCAGATTTTACCGTGGCAGCCCTGAAAGACGGCAGCGTGCGTTTCGCGGCTGAACAGCCGGACAATCCGCAAAACTTCCCGCGCAACCTGTTCGTCTGGCGCTCCAACCTGCTGGGTTCTTCCGGTAAAGGCCACGAGTACATGCTGAAGTATCTGCTGGGCACCGAACACGGTATTCAGGGTGATGATTTAGGCATTCAGGGCGGCGTGATGCCGGAAGAAGTCGAATGGCAGGCGCAGGGCGGCGAAGGCAAACTGGATCTGGTGGTGACGCTTGATTTCCGTATGTCCAGCACCTGTCTGTATTCCGACATCGTGCTGCCAACCGCCACCTGGTACGAAAAAGACGACATGAATACCTCGGATATGCATCCGTTTATTCATCCGCTGTCCGCGGCTGTTGATCCGGCCTGGGATTCAAAAAGTGACTGGGAAATCTACAAAGGTATCGCCAAAGAATTCTCCCGCGTATGCGTCGGCCATCTGGGTGTCGAAACCGATATGGTGACGTTGCCTATCCAGCATGATTCCGCCGCTGAACTGGCGCAGCCGTTTGGTGTGGAAGACTGGAAAAAAGGCGAATGTGAGCTGATCCCGGGGCGCACCGCCCCGCATCTGATGGCCGTTGAACGTGATTATCCGAACACCTATGAGCGTTTCACTTCCGTCGGTCCGTTGCTGGAAAAACTCGGTAACGGCGGTAAAGGCATTAGCTGGAATACCGACAGCGAAGTCGATTTGCTGAAAAAACTGAACTACACCAAAGCGGATGGCGCGGCGAAAGGCCAGCCGATGATCAACACCGCGATTGATGCAGCCGAAGTCATCCTGACGCTGGCACCGGAAACCAACGGTCAGGTGGCGGTGAAAGCCTGGGCAGCGCTGAGCCAGAATACCGGCCGCGACCACACGCATCTGGCGCTGAATAAAGAAGACGAGAAAATCCGCTTCCGCGATATTCAGGCGCAGCCGCGCAAAATTATCTCCAGCCCGACATGGTCTGGTCTGGAAGATGAACACGTTTCTTACAACGCCTGTTACACCAACGTGCACGAGTTGATTCCATGGCGCACGCTGTCCGGCCGTCAGCAGATTTATCAGGATCACGCGTGGATGCGCGCCTTCGGTGAAAGCCTGCTGGTGTACCGTCCGCCAATCGACACCCGCGCGGCGCAACCGTTGCTGAATGCGAAGCCGAACGGTAATCCGGAAATGGCACTGAACTTCCTGACGCCGCACCAGAAATGGGGTATTCACTCCACCTACAGCGACAACCTGCTGATGCTGACCTTAGGTCGCGGCGGTCCGATTGTCTGGCTGAGTGAAGACGATGCGAAACAGTTAGGTATCGAGGACAACGACTGGATCGAAGCGTTTAACGCCAACGGCTCACTGAGCGCCCGTGCGGTGGTCAGCCAGCGTGTACCGGCGGGGATGACCATGATGTATCACGCGCAGGAACGCATCGTGAATATTCCGGGATCCGAAATCAGCCAGCAGCGCGGTGGTATTCACAATTCCGTCACCCGCGTTTGCCCGAAACCGACCCATATGATCGGCGGTTATGCGCAACTGGCCTACGGCTTCAACTACTACGGCACGGTCGGTTCTAACCGCGATGAATTTGTGATTGTGCGCAAAATGAACCGCATCGACTGGTTAGACGATGAAGGCAATGACTACGTGCAGGACGCCGTGCAACAGGAGAAAGCCAAATGAAAATTCGTTCACAAGTCGGCATGGTGCTGAATCTCGACAAATGCATTGGCTGCCACACCTGTTCCGTAACCTGTAAAAACGTCTGGACCAGTCGCGAAGGGATGGAATACGCGTGGTTCAATAACGTGGAAACCAAACCGGGTCTGGGTTATCCGCACGACTGGGAAAACCAGGAAAAATGGAAGGGCGGCTGGATCCGCAAAATCAACGGCAAACTGCAGCCGCGCATGGGCAATAAAGCCAACCTGTTGCATAAAATCTTTGCCAACCCGCATATGCCGGAAATCGATGATTATTACGAGCCGTTTGATTTTGATTATCAGCATCTGCATACCGCGAAAGACGGTAAACATCAGCCGGTGGCGCGTCCGCGTTCGCTGCTGACCGGCAAACGCATGAAGAAAATTACCGGCGGCCCGAACTGGGAAGACGATCTGGGCACTGAGTTCAGCAAACGTTCTGCCGATCAGAACTTCGCCAACATGCAGAAAGAGATGTACGGCGAGTTCGAAAACACCTTTATGGCCTACCTGCCACGTCTGTGCGAACACTGTCTGAATCCGGCGTGTGTGGCGACCTGTCCGAGCGGGGCGATCTACAAACGTGGCGAAGACGGCATCGTACTGATCGACCAGGACAAATGCCGCGGATGGCGCATGTGCCTGACCGGTTGCCCGTACAAAAAAATCTATTTCAACTGGAAAAGCGGCAAGTCAGAAAAATGTATTTTCTGTTATCCGCGCATCGAAGCGGGCCAGCCAACGGTGTGTTCCGAAACCTGCGTCGGCCGCATCCGCTATCTCGGCGTGGTGTTATATGACGCCGACCGTATCGGCGAAGCCGCGTCAGTTGAGAACGAGAAAGATCTGTACGAAAGCCAGATGAGTATCTTCCTCGATCCGAACGATCCTGAGGTGATGGCGCAGGCCGAAAAAGACGGCATTCCGCTGTCGGTAATGGACGCCGCGCGTCAGTCGCCGGTCTACAAAATGGCGATCGAATGGAAGCTGGCGCTGCCGCTGCATCCTGAATACCGCACGCTGCCGATGGTCTGGTACGTGCCGCCGCTGTCTCCGATTCAGTCTGCCGCCGATGCCGGTGCTTTACCGCACAGCGGCGTGCTGCCGGACGTCGAAAGCCTGCGTATTCCGGTGGAATATCTGGCGAACCTGCTGACCGCAGGGGACACCGCACCGGTGCTGCGTGCCCTGAAACGTATGCTGGCGATGCGTCATTTCAAACGTGCTGAAACGGTTGATGGCGTAACGGACACCAGCGCGCTGGAACAGGTCGGATTGTCTGCGGCACAGGCGGAAGAAATGTACCGCTATCTGGCGATTGCCAACTACGAAGATCGTTTCGTGGTGCCATCCAGCCATCGTGAACAGGCGCGTGAAGCCTTCCCGGAAGCCAAAGGTTGTGGTTTCAGCTTCGGCGACGGCTGCCACGGCAGCGACAGCAAATTCAACCTGTTCAACAGTAAACGCATCGATGCCATCGACATCGGCGCGAAAACCGAAAGGAACCGCTGATGAACAGTTTACGACTGACAGGCTTACTGCTTGATTACCCGTCCGAAGAATTGTGGCAACACCAGCCTGAACTGCTGGAAGCGGTGGCAGAGTCTCCGGAGCTGACTCAGGAGCAGCGCCTTGATCTGGCGCTGTATATCACGGCGTTCTGTAAGCAGGATTTGCTGGATGCACAATCGGCGTATACCGGTTTGTTCGATCGTGGTCGCGCCACCTCGCTGCTGTTGTTTGAACATGTGCACGGCGAATCCCGTGACCGTGGTCAGGCGATGGTCGATCTGATGGGGCAATACCGTGAAGCCGGGCTGGAAATCGACAGCCGCGAGCTGCCGGATTACCTGCCACTGTATCTGGAATATCTGACCACGCGTGATGAAAATCAGGCGCGGGAAGGGCTGCGTGATATCGCACCGATTCTGGCGTTACTCAGCGCCCGCATGCAGGAGCGGGACAGTCATTACGCTGAATTGTTTGATCTGCTGCTGGCGCTGTCTGGCAGTGATATCGCGACCGAAACGGTGCGCGAAGGCATCAGACAGGAAGCCCGTGATGACACACCCGCCGCGCTGGATGCGGTATGGGAAGAGGAGCAAATCAAGTTCCTCGGCGAGCAAAGTTGTGCGTCGGGCGATGAGACTGCGCACCAGAAACGCTTCGCTGGTGCGGTCGCACCACAGTATCTGAACCTTGATGAAATGCCTGCGGGGGAACCACGCAAATGACCGACTTCCTCAACAACTTCTTTTTCAATATCTATCCCTACCTGTGCGGCACGGTATTTCTGGTCGGCAGCTGGTTGCGTTACGACTATGGCCAGTACAGCTGGCGCGCCGGTTCCAGCCAGTTGCTGGAGAAAAAAACGCTGCGTATCGCCTCGCCTTTGTTCCACGTCGGTATTCTCGGTATTTTCGCAGGACATGCCTTCGGTATGCTGACGCCGCACTGGATGTATGAATCCTTTCTGCCGGTGCCGGTGAAACAGCAGATGGCAATGTGGGCGGGGGGGGCCTGTGGCCTGATGACCCTGATCGGCGGCGGCATGCTGGTGTGGCGTCGTCTGAGCAACGAGCGCGTGCGGGCGACCTCCAGTTTTGGTGACATCATGATCATCATTTTGCTGGTGGTTCAATGTGCCCTCGGGCTGAGTACCATTCCGTTCTCCGCGCAGCATATGGACGGCAGTGAAATGATGAAACTGGTCGGCTGGGCGCAGTCCGTGGTGACCTTCCGTGGCGGTGCGGCAGCGCATCTGGATGGCGTGGCGTTTATCTTCCGCGTGCATCTGGTGCTGGGGATGACGCTATTCCTGTTGTTCCCGTTCTGCCGCCTGGTGCATATCTGGAGCGCGCCGGTGGAATATCTCACCCGCCGTTATCAGCTGGTGCGTAATCGTCGCTGATTGACCTGCATGATTGTGATCTGGCAATTTTGACATAAAAACGAAGGGCGCTATTATGCGCCCTTATCTTTATTTTATTGCTCAAGGACGCATCTGATGGCCACCCCAAGACAACCTATGACCGTAGCCCGCCGTTTACTTCGCAACAGCCTGATCTTACTGGTTATCGGCATTGTTGCCACTATCCACGGTTTAGTGGTCGGCAGCCCTGAAACTCCGCCAGGAGAAATGGCACCGCAACTGATGCTCGGCATCTGGTTTATCTTTATCGGCTGCGTGATGGCGCTGATCAGCTGGTTAGTTATCCGTAACAAAAAGAAAAAAGGCGAACTCTGATCTTTCGCTCCATACCGCATCAGCGCTCATCAGGGCGCTTTTTTTTATGTCTGGTGTGCCGGAAACCTGCGTTGCATCAACATCTGCTGCTCAGTTTTCACGCAATTTATGCTTTCAGTCGTCTTACAGCTAATAAAAATCCTAATCAACGTTGGCCAGGAAAAATAACATGACCAGAACGGTATACCTTAACGGGGAGTTTGTTGCCGAGCATGACGCGAAGGTGTCGGTATTTGATCGCGGTTTCTTATTTGCTGATGCCGTCTATGAAGTCAGCGCCGTACTGAATGGCCGTCTGCTCGACAACGCGGCACATCTGGCGCGGCTTGCACGTTCCTGTCAGGCGCTGAATCTGCGTCTGCCTTGCGCGCTCAGCGATATTGAGACCCTGCAAAAGCGTCTGATTGCTGAAAACCATCTGGTGGAAGGGGCGGTGTATCTGCAAATCAGCCGCGGCAACAGCGGTGACCGTGATTTTGATTTCCCCGGCGAAAGCGTAACGCCAACTTTTCTGATGTTTACCCAGGCGCGGCCGCTGATAGATCACCCCAAATCGAAAAGCGGTATTCGCATGGTCTCCGTTGAGGATATCCGCTGGCAGCGTCGTGACATCAAAACCGTGGGTCTGCTGGCTCCGTGTCTGGCGAAAGAGTATGCCCATCAGCATAATGCCGATGACGCCTTACTGATCGAAAACGGCCTGATCACCGAAGCCAGTTCCAGCAATGCCTGGATCGTAGATGCTGATGGCACGCTGATCACCCGCCCGCTGAGCACGCACATTCTGCATGGCATCACCCGTCAGGCGCTGCTGGAACTGGCGAAGCATCATGATATTCGCTTCGAGGAACGCCCGTTCACGCTCGATGAAGCACAAAATGCGCGGGAGATCTTTATCAGCTCGGCAACGACCTTCATCTGGCCGGTGATCGCACTGGACGGTAAGCCGGTCGGGGACGGAAAACCAGGTGCCGTCGCCGCAAAATTGCGGGCGATTTATGTGAACATGGCGGTGGAAGCGACGAGCCGGTAATTAACGTCAACGGAAGACGGCTCCTCCCCCTGCGAAGGAGGAGGATGGGAGGGAGTATGACGGTTGTCGCTGTGTACAGACGCGAACGTTTTTAACCTGGAAATAATCTCTCATCGCTTATTTATTTTAATGATAAAAATGACGCCATCATTTATTGAAAATGATTTACCGGTTGATTGCGCCGTTTCTCTCTTGTGACTAATTTTTTGAAGGCAGGGGCAATGGAATAATGCCCACCTTCGGAATTCATCACAGGAGAGGCATTTTGAAATCAATCATTAAATTCAGCGTCGCGATGTTTATTGTCGTGATGACAATGACCGCGTGTTCCACACATCAGTACGACCTGACGTTAGATAATCAAATTACCGAATTCGAAATTAAAGCTGACCGGCAATTTGTGACCTGGACTGCGCAGGCAATGGCTGACAATACGCAACCCGCCGTGCCGGTGGTTGCCTGCCAGGCTGCGGCCGTGGCGGCAGGGCAAACACTTTCACTGATTTCTCGCCTTTCTGAACCCGACAGTCAGTTCTTCAATTCCGCGGAAACCGATCTGGCGTTGATTGAATCCCGCACCAAAGCCTTAAATAACAATCCTGCGATTGATCAGCAGATTTTCGGCCTGAGAAATATCTTCTATCAGATCAAATATAAAAAGCAGCATTGTTCGCAACAGGATTCTCCGGCGTATATCGCTATTCAGCGTAAACAGGTTTCCGTGATTATGCAGTCAATGCTGACGTATGAGCGGGTATTAAAAAATGGCTCAGGCACATCGCAAAAATAATAAAGGTGAACAGGATGAGTGATATTTTTGATTTAAGAGACCGCGCAATCAATGCGGCAAAAGCTTCACTGGGCGCAAACTGGAATACGGTGGCAAGCAGTGCCGTCCCGCAGATTGAAGCCTTACTTCAGCTGACATGGGAGATTGAAAAGGGCAAAGGCAGTTTCCGTTCGGGGGAGTATGAATCTTTGCTGGCGACTCAAAAATCCACTTTCGTGGCGGTGCTGACCACCTATGAAGCGATCAGCGCAGAGATAGCCTGGCAGGCGCTGAATGCGGTCTTTGACGTGATTTTGAGCGGTGTGCGCAACGTCCTGTAAAAACGATCTTGCGGCGGGCGAGTCTAAAATTATCTTTATCGATAACCATTTTCATTTAGACTGACGGACTTGCCCGCCTCCGGGTCGTTTCTATGAGGATGTCTGATGCTCCGCCGTTTCTTCTCTTATTACGCGCCCTATAAAAAACTGTTCTTCCTCGACTTCGGGTGCGCCATTCTGGCCGGATTGCTGGAACTGGGCTTTCCGATGGCGATCAAAACCTTCATCGATAAGTTGCTGCCCGCACACGACTGGGTGCTGATTATCGGCGCGACGGTCGGTCTGTTGCTGATTTATCTGTTCAATACTGCGCTGATGGCGATCGTTAACTACTGGGGGCATGCACTGGGCGTCGGGATTGAAACCGACATGCGTCGCGAAGCGTTCAGCCATCTGCAGAAACTGTCATTCCGTTATTACGACAATACCAAAACCGGTCACATCATTACCCATGTCACCAAGGATCTGGAGGAAGTGGGCGAAGTGGCACACCACGGGCCGGAGGATGTATTTATCGCGGTGATGACCTTTATCGGCGCGTTCATTCTGATGGCGACGGTGCATGTCCAGCTGGCGCTGATGACCATCATTATTGTGCCCGCGATGACCTGGATGGTCAGCCGCTACGGTGCGCAGATGACTGAAACCTGGCGGCGCCTGTTCGGCCAGGTGGGTAATTTCAACGCACGTATAGAAGAAAGCATCGGCGGCATTCGTGTGGTGAAAGCCTTCGCTAACGAAGCGCATGAGCAAAAACTGTTTGCTTCTGACAACGATAATTACCGCACGACGAAACTGAAAGCCTATCAGATCATGACTGCCAGCCTGACGCTGAGCTATCTGAGTACGCGTCTGGTTCAGTTGATCGTGATGGTCGCCGGAACCTGGTACGTGATTAATGATCAGCTGACTTACGGCGGATTCGTGGGGTTCCTGCTGCTGGTGGAAGTGTTTTTCCGTCCGGTGGCAAAAATCAGTTCGGTACTGGAAAGCTATCCGAAAGGGATTGCTGGTTTCAAACGCTTCACGCAGCTTATTGATACCGCGCCGGATATCACGGACCGGCCGGGCGCTCAGGTGGTCAGCCATCTGCGCGGCGATATTCATTATGACAACGTGGTGTTCGGCTATACGTCAGTCAGCAAGATTCTCAATGGCATCACGCTTTCTATTAATGCCGGAGAAACACTGGCATTCGTCGGGCCTTCCGGTGCGGGAAAAACCACCTTGTGTTCGCTGCTGCCCCGTTTTTATGAGCTGGACAGCGGCAGTATCACCATCGATGGCATTGATATCCGCGACATGACGCAGACCTCGTTGCGTCATAACATCGGCATCGTGCAGCAGGATGTGTTTCTGTTTGGCGGGACGATCCGCGAGAACATTGCTTACGGTAAGCTCGATGCCAGCGAAGCAGAAATCCGCCTGGCTGCCAGCCGCGCACGCCTTGATGACGTCATTGACGCACTGCCGCTGGGCATGGACACGGTGATTGGCGAGCGGGGCGTGAAGCTTTCCGGCGGGCAGAAGCAACGCCTGTCGATTGCGCGGATTTTCCTGAAAAACCCGCCAATCCTGATCCTCGACGAAGCCACGTCTGCACTGGATACTGCCACCGAGCAGGCTATCCAGCAGTCGCTGGCGGAGCTTTCTGAGGGCCGGACCACGCTGGTGATTGCCCATCGTCTGGCGACGATTCAGAACGCTGACCGTATTATCGTGGTCGATAAAGAAGGCATTGTTGAGCAGGGTACGCATGAATCACTGCTGGCTCATCAGGGGCGTTATGCACAACTCCACGCCGCACAGTTCCGTTAATTTTTGTACCCTCTCCTGCAAAGGAGAGGGTTGGAACGGCGAAATAATCGCCACTCAAAAGTAAAGTCTCCCTAAAAATTTCCCTATCCTTCTCAAGTCTGCCCTCTCTTTTAATATTTTCTTTTTAGTAAAAGTCCGTTTTGAATAAAAATGATGCGATTCGGGCAGGTAAAAATATTCACTTTCGTTCAATTCAATCACGCAGGTCATTATTATTTCCTTTAATTTGACTTTATTTTGCTCAATATCTTTAGCGAAAATCCTAATTCGAAAAAAATTGCGTAGTACAAAAATCTTATGGCTGCTTTTTCTATTAATGTGATAATGAACTTACCCTTGTGATAATTACCCTGCTATGCACCATTTAAATGCAACGCGTCTAAATTCCTCCTTAATTCATTAACGATTGTTAACAGATAAAAACCTTTTGATAAAGGTGATCTCGGTTGCAATAACTTTACAATGCGAGACCTGTTTTGCACCAAAAAAATGCACCGCACCGTTATGGTGCAAAACGTTATGCTAAAAGCGCATATAATCAGGGGGTTAGCGGCTTATAACAGAAATATTATGTTACAACTCTTTACGCAAAAAAGACTTAATGAGGCGAACTTTTCCATTTTAACTTTTCGTGCTCAGTGTTAAGGTTCGAATCGTTTTACAGACAGACGTATTTCAAAACATGTACAAATACTCACAGCCCGATATTCCAGATATATAAAAGAAAGCGGGCATGAGAACTCCTTTATAAAAAATCAAGGAAACTTAAATAATGATGAAGCGCAGTGTGTTGGCCTTAGCGGTCTCTTTAATTGCAGTGGGATCTACCGCAAACGCGAGTGAAATCTATAATAAAGACGGTAACAAACTGGACCTGTATGGTCGTGTAACCGCTAAGCATTATTTCTCCGATGATAAAAGTTCTGACGGCGACATGACTTATGCGCGTCTGGGCTTTAAAGGCGAAACTCAAATTAACGACACACTGACCGGTTATGGCCAGTGGGAATATAACATTCAGGCTAACCACGCAGAATCTCAGGGCGACCTGGGCAATAAAACCCGTCTGGGCTTTGCGGGTCTGAAAGTGAAAGATTTCGGTTCTATCGATTTCGGTCGTAACTACGGTGTGGTTTACGACGCACTGGGCTTCACCGATATGCTGCCTGAGTTTGGTGGTGATACTGCTAACAATGACAACTTCATGGTGGGTCGTTCAAGTGGTCTGGCAACTTACCGTAACCAGGACTTCTTCGGTCTGGTTACCGGCCTGAACATCGCCCTGCAATACCAGGGTAAAAACGAAAACGACGGTCGTTCAGCGTCTAAAGGCAACGGCGACGGTTACGGCGCATCCATCGATTATGAAGATATCGCAGGTTCCGGCATCGGTGCAGTTATTGCAGGTTCTTCTTCTGACCGTACTAACGCACAAACCAACGCCACAATCGGTGCTGGCGACAAAGCTTCTGCATGGGCAACTGGCCTGAAATATGACGCTCACCAGATTTATCTGGCAGCGATGTACAACGAAACCCGTAACCAGGCGCCAGTCACCGTGGGCTCCACGAGCGGCTACGCTAACAAAACTCAGGGTTATGAGTTAGTTGCGCAGTATCAGTTCGAAAACGGTCTGCGTCCTTCAATCGGTTACGTGCAGTCTAAAGCGAAAGATGTTGAAGGTGTGGGTGATGCGGACCTGGTTAAATACTTCGAAATCGGTGCGACTTACTACTTCAACAAAAACATGTACACCTATGTTGACTACATGATCAACCAGATCGATGACAACAACAAACTGGGCGTAAGCTCTGACGACATCGTTGCTGTAGCACTGACTTACCGCTTCTAAGTTAGTGAACTAAATTATTACCCCATTCTGTGTCTGAAAAAGGTAATCGCAAAGGCAGAGTTCATTGGCTCTGCCTTTTTTTATACCTGTGATTTCGTGTAATGCCTCCCAGGCCGCCCCCGTTTCTCTTCTCAAATAACCACAATAAATTCATATATCTAACTCTATAGCCTAAGGTTATACCCCAGACCCAAACAAGTATTCGTCAGCCGGTTTCTCCCGTGGAATATTCTCTGCAGCTTAATTAAAACCACACCTAAAAAATATTCCGGAGAAACTGACATGCAGCAAATTCCAAAGCCGTATCTTTTATTTCTTGGTGATGTGATGGATCCGCTGGCGGCGAAAACAGCGCGCGGTATTCACGTCTGGCGTCCTGAAGCTTGCGTCGGACAAATTCGTCTGGCAACGGATTCTGTGTCCTTAGGGTTGCCGGATCTGGATATCGCCACGGCGAAAGCGCAGGGCGCGAAAACCATGGTGCTTGGCACCGCCAACTCAGGCGGTAAATTACCGGCACACTGGATTGATTCGATCAAAGCGGCCATCAGTGCCGGTCTGAATGTGGCGAACGGTCTGCATCAGGGGCTGAACGACATTCCTGAGCTGGTTGCGCTGGCCGCTGAAAATAATGTGCAACTGTTCGATGTGCGCCACATGCAACCGGCGCTGGATACCGGCACCGGCATGAAACGTAGCGGCAAACGCATTCTGACTGTCGGCACAGATTGCTCGGTCGGCAAAATGTACACCTCGCTGGCGCTTGAAGCGGCCATGCGTGAGCTGGATTTGAACGCTGATTTCCGCGCTACCGGTCAGACCGGCGTACTGGTGGCCGGTGCCGGTATTGCCATTGATGCGGTGATTGCCGACTTCATTTCCGGTGCTGTCGAAGCGCTTTCCCCGGCGAACGATGACGATCACTGGGACATCATTGAAGGTCAGGGCTCGCTGTATCATCCGTCTTTTGCCGGTGTCAGCATGGGATTGATTCATGGCGCACAGGCACATTTATTAGTGATGTGTCACGAGCTTGGTCGTCCGCACATGCGCCATCTGCCACATCAGTTTATGCCCACGCTGCGTCAGTGTCTCGATACCAATCTGGCGGCAGCCAGCCTGACCAGTCCTGGCGTAAGACTCGCCGGTTTCTCGCTTAACACCTCCTCCGTCAGTGAAGAAGAAGCCAAAATCGCGCTGGCGGAAATCAGCGAAGAATTCGGCGTCCCGGCCACCGATCCGGTGCGTTTCGGTATCAAAAATATCGCGCAATGGATCAAGGAAAACGCCTGATGATCCAGATGACTTTCCAGTCCGTTGAACTGCCGCTGGCAAAACCATTTGCGATTTCCCGTGGTATCCGCACCGCCGTCACGGTGGTACGTGTTTACCTGACGGACGGTGAATTTACCGCCGTCGGGGAATGCACACCGACCGCACATTATCAGGAATCCCCGCACAGCGTTGGCGAGCAACTGGAACTTATCCGTCCGCAGGTGGAACAGGGACTGAGCCGCGAGGCGCTGCAACAGGCGTTGCCGGTTGGCTCAGCGCGCAATGCCCTCGATTGTGCAATGTGGCGTCTCGATGCGGCAAAACAGGGCAAAGACCTGTGGCAACTGCTTGATATGCCTAAGCCTGTTTCGGTGATTACCGCCGAAACCCTGAGTCTGGATTCGCTGGAAAATATGGCCAATGCCGCCGCCGTGGCAGTTGCCGGTGGCGCGAAGTTGCTGAAAATCAAACTCGACCGCGAGCAGATTATCGAGAAAGTGGCCGCCATCCGCGCCACGGCACCGCAGGCTACGCTGGTGGTGGACGCTAACGAATCCTGGCTGGGTTTGGATCTCGACAGCCTGTTTCAGGCGCTGCATGAATTCAACGTGGCGATGATCGAACAACCCCTTCCTGCCGGTAATGACAAAGATCTGGTGCGTTGTTTGCATCCTGTTCCTGTCTGCGCCGACGAAAGCTGTCATGAGCGTGCGGATATTGCAGGGCTGCGCGACCGTTACGAGATGATCAATATCAAGCTCGACAAATGTGGTGGCCTGACAGAAGCGCTGGCCATGACCGATGTGGCTCGGCAGTTCAATCTGCGCATTATGGTCGGTTGCATGCTGGGCTCATCCATTGCGATGGAGGCGGCGCTGCCGGTAGCGGTGCAGGCGGAACGTGTCGATCTTGATGGCCCGATCTGGCTGGCGCAGGACGCTGAACCGGCATTGCGCTATGAAAACGGTGAAGTCTGGCTTTAACAGTTCAACTTATAAAGGAGGCGTTTATTGATGACAGTGCCCATTTTGCAGATTAACGATTTGTCGGTGACATTTTCCGGCCGGCAAGGCAAAACGCAGGCGCTGAAAGGCGTTTCCTTCTCTATTAATAAAGGTGAAGTGGTGGCGGTGGTGGGCGAAAGCGGATCCGGTAAGTCCGTCACTTCACTGAGTGTCATGGGTTTGCTGCCGGATTCGGCGCACGTCGATGCGGGAAGTATCGAGTTTTTTGGCCGCAACGGCGAATGTCATACCCTGACGTCGCTGTCGGCAGAATCGCGCCGCAAACTGCGCGGGCAGGAAATGTCGATGATTTTTCAGGAGCCGATGACCTCGCTCAATCCGGTGCTGCGTGTAGGCGATCAGCTTACGGAAGGGCTGCTGGATCACGGCATGGCGAATAAAGCCACGGCGCTGAACAAAGCCCGCGAGCTGCTGAAACAGGTTCGTATTCCTGACGTTGAACGTATCCTTAAATGTTACCCGCATGAACTTTCCGGCGGCATGCGTCAGCGCGTGATGATTGCGCAGGCGCTGGCCTGCGATCCGGCGCTGCTGATTGCCGACGAACCCACGACGGCGCTGGATGTCACGGTACAGGCGCGTATCCTGCAAATTCTGCGCGACCTGCAACAGGGCACCGATATGTCGGTTCTGTTTATCACCCATGACATGGGCGTGGTGGCGGAAATTGCCGATCGGGTGGTGGTGATGTATCAGGGCCAGGTGGTGGAGCAGGGCAGTGTGACGGAAATTTTCGCCAACGCACAGCATCCTTATACCCGCGCCTTGCTGGCCGCCGTACCGAAACTGGGCGACATGCAGGGGCTGAAATGGCCGCGCCGCTTCCCGCTGTTAAGAGATAAAACCGGCCAAAATATTTCGCCAGAAAAGCAATCGGTTGCAGGTGATCATCCTCACATTTCAGCGGGTGATGGCGATCAGAAAACCGCCAACTACGATGCGCCGCCGTTGCTCGATGTGCGCGGGTTGCGTGTCTGTTACCCGATCCGCTCCGGCGTGTTGTCACGCGTGACCAAAGAAGTTCACGCCGTGGAACAAATCGACTTCTCTATCTGGCCGGGCGAAACGCTGGCACTGGTAGGCGAGAGTGGTTGCGGCAAATCCACTACCGGTCGCGCGATTTTGCGGCTGGTGGGCAGCGAATCCGAAAGCATTCACCTCGAAGGTAAAGAAATTACCCTGATGCGCGACACCCCGTTTCAGGCTGTCCGTCGTCAGATCCAGATGGTGTTTCAGGATCCCTACGCCTCGCTCAATCCGCGTCTGACCGTCGGGTTTTCCATTGCCGAACCTTTATTACTGCATGGCCTGAAAAAGTCTCTGGCTGATGCCACGCCGGTGGTCAATCAGCTGCTGAAAAGTGTCGGACTTGAACCTTTCCATGCGCGGCGCTATCCGCACGAATTCTCCGGCGGGCAACGTCAGCGTATTGCCATCGCGCGTGCCATGGCATTGCAGCCACAGGTGATTATTGCCGACGAGGCCGTGTCTGCGCTGGATGTATCGATTCAGGCGCAGGTGGTCAATCTGATGATGGATCTTCAGCGTGATACCGGCGTTGCCTGGCTGTTTATTTCACATGACATGGCGGTGGTGGAGCGGATCGCCAACCGGGTGGCGGTGATGTACAGCGGACAGATTGTCGAGATTGGCCCGCGTGATGCCGTGTTTAGTAATCCTAAACACCCATATACCCAACGCCTGCTCAGTTCGGTACCGGTGGCGGATCCGACGCAACGTGTTTTACGCAATTTTGATGATGTGGAAGTGAAATCGCCGGTGCATCCGGCGGGTGTACAGATAGAAAAACTCAAATATTCCCGCGTCAGTGAACATCACTGGGTTGCACAGGGATAACTCAACATTCTTTTTTGGGACACACAGGAGAACACCATGCATTCGACCTTAGTGCGTAAAAGCCTGCTTGCCGCCGGACTGGCGCTTTGTTTTGCGGCGTCGGCTCAGGCCAAAGATCTGCGTATTTCCATGTATGCCGACGTGACCGGTTTTGACCCGCACGACACCACCGATACCCTGAGTTATTCCATTCAGAGCGGTATTTTTGAACGCCTGTTCCAGTTCGACAGCAAAATGGCCGTTGTGCCGGTGCTGGCGACGGATTACACCAGTAACAGCGATGCGACCGAATTCACCGTTAATCTTCGCCACGATGTGACTTTCCAGGACGGCACGCCGTTCAATGCTGATGCGGTAAAAGCCAACCTGGATCGGCTGGCCAATCCGGCCAATCATCTGAAACGTAACTCGCTGTTCAGCATGATCAAATCCGTTGATGTGGTCAGTCCGTATCAGGTAAAAATCACCCTCAACAAACCGTTTGGTGCGATGATCAACACCCTGGCGCACCCGTCAGCGGTGATGCACAGCCCGGCATCGTTAAAGCAATACCCGAACGAACAGGATCTGAGTGTGCATCCGGTCGGCACTGGTCCGTTTAAGTTTGTGGAATGGCAGCAGGGTAAAGACGTCAAACTGGTGAAATACGACAACTACTGGCAGAAAGGCTGGCCGAAAGTAGATTCCGTCACGCTTTACCCGACGCCGGAAGATTCCACGCAGGTGGCGAAACTGAAGTCCGGCGGCGTGGACGCGGTGTATCCGCTGCCGTCCGATCTGGTGGATACCGTGAAGAGCGATCCGAAGCTGGATATTGCGCAGGATCCGGGCATCTATCTGTATTACATCGCCTTCAATACGCAGAAAAAAGAGTTCTCTGACGTGCGTGTCCGTCAGGCGATTAACTACGCTATTGACCGTAATCTGTGGCTGAAAGTCGGTTTCGCCGGTCTGGGTTCGCCGTCCACCTCGCCGCTGCCGAAAAACGTTCAGTTCTATCAGAAACAAACCACGCCGGATTACAGCTATAACATCGCTAAAGCCAAAGCGCTGATGAAAGAAGCCGGTTATGAGAAGGGCTTCGACGTTGAAATGTGGAGCTCGAACAAAACCGACCGTATCCGCAGTGCGCAGTTCCTGAAACAACAACTTTCACTGATCGGCGTGCGCGTGAAACTGGTGCCGATGGATTCCGGTTCGCTTAACCAGCGTCTGTGGAGCACACCGAAACCGGCGGATGCCAAAGTGGAAATGTACTACGGCGCATGGTCGGCCTCTACCGGCGATGCAGACTGGGCGTTGCGTCCGCTGTTTGCCACCGAATCCTGGATCCCTTCTGCCTATAACGTCTCTTATTACAGCAACAAGCAGGTTGATGCGGCGATCACCGCCGGTCTGCAAACGGCTGATGTGGAAAAACGTAAAGCCGCCTATGCCGATGCGCAAAAACTGCTGTGGGCAGATGCGCCGGTGGCCTATCTCGGCGTGCCGGACAACCTGGTCGGTAAGAGCAAAGACCTTTCCGGCGTCTACATGCTGGCCGACGGCTCACTGATTTTTAATCAGGCACAGTTTAAGTAATTTTTTTGCTCCTCCCCCTGCGAAGGGGGAGGCTGGGAGGGGGTTTAGCAGGCAACTTCAGATTCAGAGTTGCCATAAATACCCCACCCCAACCCTCCCCTTCGCAGGGGAGGGAGTTTATTGAATTCAGGGAATCACTTTTATGCTGACCTATTTTATCCGCCGGATACTGGAAATGATCCCCGTTTTACTGGTGGTGTCATTACTGGTTTTCGGCTTTATCAAGCTGCTGCCGGGTGACCCTGCGCGTATTTACGCCGGTCAGGATGCGCCGGTTGAGGCGGTTGAGTCAGCACGGCAACTGCTTGGTCTGAATGATCCGCTGCCTGCGCAATACTGGCACTGGCTGGACGGCATGATTCACGGCGATCTGGGCACCACTTACCGCACGCGTCAGCCGGTGTTAAGTGTGATTGAAAGCGGGTTTATGCCGACATTGCTGCTGGCGCTGGCGGGCTTTGCCTGGTCAGTGGTGCTGGGGCTGGTGATTGGCGTGGTGTCTGCGCTCAAACGTGGAAAATGGCAGGACTGGACGCTGATGAGCATGGCGGTCGGCGGCATTTCCATGCCGCCATTCTGGCTCGGATTGTTGCTTATCCAGTTTGTCGCCATGCCGTTCGGGATATTTGCCGTCAGCGGATTTAATCAGCCCGCTGACATTATCTTACCGGCGATCACCCTGGGTTCCTCGGTGGCGGCAGTCATGGCGCGTTTCACCCGCTCAGCATTTCTCGACGTGGCGCAGGAAGATTATGTGCGCACCGCCAACGCCAAAGGATTACGCGCGCGTCTGGTGACGTGGAAACACATCATGCGTAATGCGCTGATCCCGATTATCACCATGCTTGGCCTGCAATTTGGCTTCCTGCTCGGTGGCTCGATCATTGTCGAAAGCGTGTTCAGCTGGCCGGGGCTGGGCTGGTTACTGATCGAATCCATCAAAACGCAGGATCAGCCGGTGATTCAGGCACTGGTCATGCTGTTCGTGTTTGAATTTATTCTGATAAACCTGCTGGTTGATCTGCTGTACGCGGTGGTCAATCCTGCTATCCGTCTGCGTTAGGAGCTGCTCATGACCGATCCTGTCTCTCCTCCGGGAGATATCCAACCGGCTGCGGTAGCCTCGCAAAACGATGATATCCGCTCGCCGTGGTACGACTTTTTTCACACCTTTATTCGTCATCCGATGGCGCTGGTCTCCGGCGGATTTATCCTGCTGCTGGTGCTTGTTGCGGTGTTCGCGCCGTGGCTGGCACCTTTTGACCCGATGACACCAGACTGGATGGCGCTCGGTGTCGGTCCGACGCCAGAACACTGGTTCGGCACCGACGACTTGGGAAGAGATGTCCTCAGCCGCATCATTTATGGTGCGCGTATCTCCCTTTATGTCGGTATTTTTTCGGTCACGCTCGGCATGATTGCCGGTGTGTTACTCGGGCTGCTGGCCGGATATTACGGCCGCTGGCTGGATATGCTGATCATGCGTGGCTCCGACGTGCTGTTCGCTTTTCCGGGCATGTTGCTGGCCATTGCAGTCGTGGCTATTCTCGGTCCGGGGCTGAACAACGTGATCATCGCGGTCGCGGTATTCAGCGTGCCGGTGTTTGCCCGCATCGTGCGCGCTGCTACGTTATCGATTAAACAAAGCGCCTATGTCGAAGCAGTTCGCTGCGTCGGCGCGCCGGACAGGGTGGTGATTTTGCGTCATATCCTGCCGGGCACACTCTCAAACGTCATCGTCTATTTCACCATGCGTATTGGCACCAGTATCCTGACCGCAGCCAGCCTGAGTTTTATCGGTCTGGGGCCGGAGCCGGATGTGCCGGAGTGGGGCAATATTCTGGCGATGAGCCGTAATATGATGATGGCGGGCAAATGGAACGTCAGCGTGTTCCCGGGGCTGGCGATATTCTTCACGGTTCTGGCATTTAATCTGCTCGGCGACGCGCTGCGTGACACGCTGGATCCTAAACTGAAAAAGTAATAGTCACCGAACAGCTGAAACGGAAAACTGATGCATCCGCAACAACATGAAGATGAATTTCAGCAGCAGGCGTTGTCCGCCTTGCTGCAACGCTGGCGCAGGTCGCGCCAGATTTTCCGCCCGCGCTTCCCGTGCGGTGCCACCAATTCACTGACTGATGTGACCGGCGTGACTGTCGGACACAGCACGCTGGCCGCCGGAGATATTCAGACCGGTGTCACCGCCATTGTGCCGCCCGGCGACGATCTGTATGAAAAGCCGTTGCCGTGCGGCGTGGCGGTGTTAAACGGTTTCGGCAAACCGATGGGGCTGATTCAGGTGATGGAACTGGGCGAACTGCAAACGCCGGTACTGCTCAGCAATACCTTCGCCACCGGCACGTTATTTAATGCGCTGGTGAAACGCAGTTGTCAGCAATTTCCGCAGATTGGCCGTCCTGATGCCACCATTAATCCGGTTATCCTCGAGTGCAATGATTTCTATCTTAATGATATTCAGGCGATGGCGGTGAGTGAAGACGACGCGCTGACCGCACTCGACAGCGCGACAAAAACCTTCGCCCGTGGCAGCGTGGGTGCCGGACGTGGCATGAGCAGCTTTGGCTTAAAAGGCGGGATCGGCACCGCCTCGCGCTGGTGCGAAACGCTAAACGCGACATTAGGCGTACTGGTGCTGGCGAACTTTGGCAAACTCTCTGACCTGACGCTTGACGGCGTGCGTGCCGGCGAAGCCATCGCCCAAATCTTGCCGCAACTGGCGCCGCAGGTGGACGCCGGTTCGGTGATTATTGTGATGGCCTGCGATTGCTATCTCGACAGCCGCCAGCTCGGACGCATTGCCAAACGCGCCGGTGCCGGGTTAGGGCGTCTGGGCAGTTACTGGGGGCATGGCTCAGGGGATATCGCGCTGGCATTTTCGACGAAACGTGACGGTGTCACATTACCGGATGCCGAACTTGAGCCTTTACTGGCACTGGCGGCAGACGCCACAGAACACGCTATTATTGATGCCTTACTGAGTGCTGAAACCGTTTGCGGATTCGACGGACATTACCGGCTGGGGTTGTCTGAAGTCCTGGACGCTCTGGCAAACCAAAAAGGGAACGACTGATGAAAGTGTTTATCTCTGCGGACATTGAAGGTATTGCGGGTGTCATGCGTACTGAGCAGTGCAGCCCGGGGAATTCAGATTACGAGGCCGCCCGTGCACTGATGGAAGGCGAAGTTAACGCCGCCATCGACGGCGCTTTTGCCGGTGGCGCGATGGAAGTGACGGTGGCTGACAGCCACGCGATGATGCAAAACCTGCGCGCCGATAAAATCGACCCGCGAGCCAGGCTGGTACAGGGTAAACCGCGTGGTTTATCGATGGTCGAAGGGCTGCAACAACAACAATACGACGGCCTGATGTTTGTCGGCTATCACACTGCCGCAGGCGAAAACGGTGTACTGGCGCACACCATCAATGGCCGCGCTTTTTACCGCGTTAAACTCAACGGTAACGTGGTCGGCGAAAGCGACTTATACGCCGCTGCCGGTGCGGAACTCAACGTGCCGTTATGGCTGGTGACCGGCGACGATCACCTCGAAACCTGGATCCGCCGTTATTACCCTGAATCGCAATATGTCTGCGTCAAACGGGCGATTTCCGCCAATGCCGCCGAATCCGACAGCCCGTCGATTGCCTGTGCCAAAATCCGTAAACAGGCGACCATTGCCGTCAGCAAACCTGCGCCGCTCACTGCCGGAAGATTCAGCGCGCCATACCATCTCGAACTGATGACTGCGAAACCGGTCCTGGCAGATTTATTTTGTCTGATCCCCGGCGTTGAACGTCTCGATGCCGTCACCGTTGGTTATCACAGTCCGACCGTTGCTAATATTATCAGCCTGTTAAGTGCTTTCTCGTACTTAGCCACCACACAGAAATAGGGCAGCAATGCGTTTACGCCACATCGAAGTGTTTCAGGCCGTGTTACAGGCGGGCAGCGTCAGCGGCGCGGCGCGCCTGCTCAACGTGTCGCAGCCGAATGTCAGCCGCGTGCTGAATCACGCTGAGCAGCAACTGGGTTTCACGCTGTTTGACCGTACACCGCAGGGGCTGATTGTGACGCCGGAAGGGCGGCGGTTAATGCCGGAAGTCGAAGCGTTATTCAGTCATATTCAGGCCATCGGTGAGCTGGCGGAACAGTTACGTCAGGGCGAAGGCCAGCATGTGCGCATTGGTTCGGCACACGCCCTCGGACACAGCGTGATGGCGCCGGTACTGGTGGATTTCCGCCGTCAGACGCCCGGCGGCAGCGTCGAACTGGTGACCGGACATTTCAACACGCTGAGTCAGGACTTGCTGCAATACAAAATGGATTTCGCGCTGGCATTTGGCGAGCAGGCCACGCAGGAACTGGTTGCTGAGTCGATCTATCAGGCCAATATGGTCGCGCTCCTGCCCAAAGATTCCCCGGTCGAAGGGCCGGTAACGCTGGCGTGGCTGTGTGAAAACGATCTGCTGATGTTGCAGCAGCAGGATCCGCTGGGGCAGGTGCTCAACCGCGTCCTGCGCGAAAACGGTCTGATGCCGCACTCGGCGTTGTTCATCAAAACCTACTCGGTGATCGCCGACATGGTGCTGGCAGGCGGCGGTGTCGGCGTGGTCGATACGTTTACCGCCCGGCGGTATGTTGATCAACTGAAGATCGTGGCGGTAGTGGAACCCCTGCCATTTGAGGTGATTTTGCTGAGCCGCCGGGATCAACCGGCGTCGCAGGCGGCGCTCAGGCTCAGGCAACTGATTAAGCGGAAAGTGGGGGAGTTGAAAGGAGTGCCTTTCGATCCCGTTTAGTTTTTAATTTCAAATTCAAATTCAAGGTCGTGGGCGTCGGCCCACACCGACTTGGGGGACGGCTTATCGCCGCCGCCCCCCAAGACCCCCCGGGCTCTTTCACTGCGCGCTCCGCTCGCTGACTATGTTCCATAAGCCGCAGTGATAGCCGCAAAATCCCGCCGCTGCGCGGTTCCCTCCCATCGGGTTACAACCCGCGCAAAAAGATGCGCGGTTTTCCACCTCTCGTCCGGCGGTATTTTGGAACCGGCCTCAGGCTCTTAATTCACAACCTGACTGATGTTGAAATCTAAAAACTGTCTGCCTTTGAATTTAAGATCGTGCGGGCGATTCAGAAATCTTGCTGAACGGAGCGGCCTGGAGACCCAAGGCTCCAGGACCGAGAGAAGGGACCGCGCAGCGGCAAGATTTCCAGCCGGTCTCCGTGGTAACTGAAACATAGTGTCTAGCGATAGCGCGCAGTTAAAAAAACGCAGGATTCCAAAGGGTTTCGTTTAAAACCCTTTGGGCCAGTTTGGGTGGCAACCCAAGGTGTTGACCTGAAGGCCAGTTTGCACAGCATGCGCAAAAAACTAATTAATTTTTGCCCCAAGCCTCTCCACTCTTTCAATCCCTCTTCTGACATCTTCAAAGGTAATATCCATTGGCATGTTCGCCATATCCGGCGTGCTCAGACTGCGGTCAATAATCACGGCCAGATCCTGCTCCGTCAGCCCTGTCGCGATATGCGCTAACTGTGTTGGTATGGCACTGTCGCGGGCCAGGGCGATGGCGGTCAGCAACTCATCGTCGCTGCGGTTTTCCAGTGCCAGCAGGCACAGGTTGCTGTAACCGACCAGTAAACCATGAGGGATATGTCGGGTTTTCGGGCAGGCGGTGAAACCTTCGTATAACGCATGGGAAGCGCCGGTGTGTGCGCCGTTGCTCATGACTGAGGTCAGTCCGGCGTAGAGGAAAATGGCATCGAGCACCTGTTCGAGGGCGTTGTTGGCTTTGCCGTCATGCACCGCAAAACAGGCGTCGGCGGCGAAATGTTCGATCAGGGTGTAACACAATTCACTGTTGGTTCTGGCGACACCTGCCAGGCCGGTAAGCTGATTCAGGTCGCTGATGGCACGATATTCATACCATTTTGCCAGCGTATCGCCGATGCCCGCTGAGAGCCATTGCAGCGGGGCGGTGGCCAGTAAATCAGCGTCGATCACCACCGCAGCGGGGCCACAGGGTAACGGCATCATGTCACGGAATTCACCATCCTGATGATAACGGAACGCCAGCGAGGTCACCGCCGAACAGGTGCCCGCAATGCCCGGCAGTGTCACCACCGGAATATTGCACGCCACGCCTGCCGCTTTGGCGGTATCCAGCGCTTTTCCGCCACCGGTGGCGATAATCACTTCCACCCCTTGCGTGCGGAACACGTCTGCCAGCCGGTTGATTTCCTCCTGACAACACACGCCGTTGAAGATTTCACTGCCAAGATAGCTGACCATCTGCTGCTCGAGCTGATCCGCGACTTTCTCCTCGACGCTGGCAATGGCGCGTTTACCGCCCACTAACATTGCCCGCTGGCCTAAGCGTCCGCACATCGCGCCCAGATGCTTAATGGCGCCGCGCCCGCGCAGTACGCTGGCAGGAAATACCAAACGATGGGTGAACATGCATGCCCTCATAAACTCAGGTGTTTTATGAAGTATAGAAGGCGCGCAGCAGAGCGTAAGAATATCAGCGGCGGCGCTGACGCACGACGTCGTGGGTTTTGCGCAAGGCGTCGCGCGCACCCGGCAGACGCTGCGCGACACCGATAAACAGACAGTCGATGATCAACAACTGGCTGGTCCGGCTGGCCATCGCCGCGGCACGAAAACCCATTTCGCGGCTGCTGGTTCGTAACACGATATCGGCCTTGCGGGCGAGGGCGGCACGGCCATTGGCGGTGATCGCCAGCGTTGTTGCCCCCGCGGCTTTAGCCTGTGTAAGCGCTTCAATGACATCTGCCGTCTGGCCGGAGTGGGAAATCGCCAGCGCTGCATCTGCATTCGTTAACTGACAGGCGCTCACCAGACTTTCGTCTGTGCTGCCAAAAGTCTGGGCGACAACGCCGATGCGCCGCAGTTTCTGGCAGAAGTCCTGAGCAACCAGCGCTGAGGCACCGGTGCCGTAAATATCAATCCGGCGTGCCTGTGAAAGGATGCTGACCGCCTGTTCCAGCGTTGCTGCGCTGAGGAGCTGCGTGGTCTCGGTCGCGCCTTTGACCTCGAATTCCAGCAGCTTTTGCAGGATCTGCTTGGGCGAATCATTGTCGCCGATATCCGCCGCCAGGGGCATCTCGATGGGCATCGGACTGGAGGTTTCTGCGGCCAACGCCAGCCGCAGCGCCGGATAGCCGGTAAACCCCAGCCGTTTGCTGGTGCGTACCACCGTGGCGGTGCTGGTTTCAGCGTATTTTGCCAGTTCCGTCACGCCCATTTTCGCCACACCCAGCGGATTGAGCCTGATAATGGTGATGATGCGTTTTTCCGCCGGAGAAAAACTGCCCTGTAATGCGTTCAGACGTGACTGCAGGTCACTGCCATTCATGCTTATTCCTCCAGTTCACGTAAATGATCGTCTTTTCTTAACGTCATCAGCGCAAACAGGCTGACCACGCAGGTGGCGACCACGTAATACGCCGGAATATCCAGATTGCCGGTCTCTTTAATCAGACCGGTTATGATCAAACCGGCACAGCCGGAGAACACGGCGTTCGACAATGAATAGGATAATCCCAGACCGGTATAACGCACGTGGGTCGGGAACATTTCCGCCAGCATCGCCGGGCCGGGACCGGCAATCATGCCAATTGTTGCCCCGGCAATCAGCACTGCAATGCCTTTCACCAGCAGACTGCTTTCAGGGTTTTGCAGCAAATGCAGCAACGGAAAACTCAGCACGATGACGGCAAATACGGCAATCATCATGACCTTTTTACGGCCGATTTTATCGCTCAGCCAGCCGGAAGGCAGAATAGCCAGCGCGAAACCGACGTTCGCCAGCACGGTGGCCACCAGTGCCTGTAAAAACGTGGCGTGCAGGGAGGTTTGCAGATAAGACGGCATCACCACCAGGAAGGTATAACCGCCCGCCGACCAGCCCATCATGCGGCCAATCCCCAGCGCAATAGCTTTGGCAGTGGCGACAGCAGAGGCTTTTTCAGCGGCTGTTTTTTGCGCTTTCGGTTCGGCCTTTTTACTGGCAACAAAGTTGGGTGTTTCATCGAGTTTCAGGCGCAGATACAACGCCACCAGCCCCATCGGCAGCGCCAGCAGGAACGGAATACGCCATCCCCAGTCTTTCATTTGTGCTTCGGGAAGGGTCTGAACCAGCAACGCGACCAGCGCCACGCCGGTCAGCAAACCCAGCGAAACGGTAAACGACTGCCACGCGCCGTAAATACCGCGTTTGCCTTTCGGTGCGAATTCGGTCATCAGGGAGACCGCGCCACCGAATTCACCACCCGCAAACAAGCCCTGGAACATGCGCATCAGTGTCAGTAACAGCGGCGCGGCTACACCAATCTGCGCATACGTCGGCAGTAAACCAATGATCGCTGTGGCGAGTGTCATCAGCAGAACGACGGCGATCAGTGTCGGCTTGCGGCCAATGCGGTCGCCGATGCGACCAAAAATGATCGCACCAATGGGACGACAGAAAAACGCCAGCGCGAACGACGCATACGTCAGAAGTAACCCGGTCAGGCCGGTCTGGCCTTCCAGCGTGAAAAAGTTACCGGCGATCAGCGTCGCCAGATAACCGTAAACGCCGAATTCATACCATTCGATAAAATTACCGACCGAACCGGCGACGAGCGCGCGGCGTGACTGGCTGGCGGTAGCAGGGGAAATCTGTCCGGTGCGGGTCATCATTAACCTCTTCAGGAAAAGAACATTGTTATAAGAATAGGATGTAAATAATTTTCTAAATTCTGGTGATTATTATGTCAATAATTTTCATGTATTGAACAAAATTAAAGCGGGAAGTGTGGGGTCAGGCAGGTTTTTTGGCATAAAAAAGGCTGCGCCTCGAAAGGAGCAGCCTGTTTAAAAGCGGGGCAGTTACAGCGTGTGGATGTCGATACCGTCACCGATATTACTTTTCTGGTAGTAAGCCCGCGGGACTTCTACCTGATACTGTTTGTCAGCGTAAGCGACTTCCAGAATAAAACGTTCGTTTTCGTAAGATTCCACCGGAATAAATCCGAAGAATCCTTCCGCGACGCTGATCGTCCGGGAAGACGGAATAGCGTAACGATGAACAATCCTTGCTCTGAGCGGTTCTTGCTTGCCAGTTAACGTATTCCATACGCGGTTAACGGGTTGCGCCAGAGAATCAATCACCTCTGAGGCCAGCGAGTTAAGAGCGGAGGGCCAGCTCTTCGGTGTTTTCATAGTCATGATAAATACCTCGTTGGTCTATATAACCCAATTCTTATAATTATCCGCGGCTAAGATCCAATCATTTTTTACGCTAAGTTTATTCAGGTTTTGTAAGTGTTTGATTTATCCGGCGACGGTTTTGCGTCTTTTGCCGGATTTACGTTCTGCTAGCAATAACGGGCAGGAAGGGCACATGGCGTGATCGGCCAGATCGTAGCGCAGACAGCATTGCTTGCGGTATTGCGGACTGTCGGGGTCTGAGGGATCTTCCGCGCGCAGCGGCTGAAATAACGGGTTTTTGCCGCCATAACGCAGCTCGCGCGATTCCATCAGCCGCATACCGTCCGAGATATCGGCATTGACCAGCTCTGCCTGTTTGACGCCCCAGCCGACGCGGATTGCCGCGTTGCTCCAGTAAATGCCCGGCTTTAAACCGGAGAATTCTGCCAGCGCTTCGCAAACCGGACGCAATTGCTGTTCGATCATCACATCGAAACGCGCCATCGGTTCAGCGGATGTCAGCGCTTCGCCTTCGCCGTCGAGATAAATTTGCGCAGGTAAGCCTTCTTCCTGCATGCACAGATAGACATTTTCAGCGGCGATAGGCAGTTGCCAGCCGTGACGCAGAGAGACGATCACCCAGCTCGGCAGCAGGGTGGCGAAATACCATTGTGACCACATCGAGATCCGCGCACGGCGTGTGTCGCACTTTGCGGCATCGGCGGCATTGGCATCCAGATAGCGTTTGAGCACGCTGGCACAACCTTCGGCAGTGGTCAGCAGTGACATCGGCACCGCATTGGTCACCAGCGGTGTCATCGGTTTGAAAGTCTCTGCAACCCAGCTGACCGGCGTTTCGCGGAAACTGTCGAGGAGTGTTTGCATCATCAGGTTATGAAAGTCATTCGGCTTGGTAAATCATGGGAATAGAGTAACGAATATTAAAGCGGAATAGTAATGATTTCGATTTAGATTGAGGGTTTTTGCCTCCCGCAGTGAAGGGGAGGCGCAGAGGAAACGTTAGCAGACGACACTGACGCCAGCCTGTTTCAAAATCTCACGCACAATCTTTTGTTTGTCATTGCTCAGCGGCAGCGCCGGTTTGAGTGAATACACCGGCATTTCACTGATGACTTGTGAAATGGCGTATTTGATGACGTTGTAGATCGGCGTATCCAGCGTGTACAGCGGAGGCAGGAAGGATAACCGTTGTTGCAGTTCTACTGCAGTGGCGAAATCTTTCTCTTTAAAGGCGCGGTAAATTCCGCAGGTGAGTTGCGGGGCGAAGTTGGCGCTGGCGGGGATCGCGCCGTCGCCGCCGAGGATCAGCGTGCCGAACAGATATTCGTCATAACCGGAGAACACGGCGAAATCAGGGCGCTCAGGTTTCACGGCCTGTATCGTTTCGCGAATGTGATTGAGGCTGTCCACGGTATCTTTCAGGCCGACAATGTTCGGGCATTCCAGCGCCAGACGTTTGATCAGGCTGACGGGCAACGGCTGACCCGTCAGTCCCGGATAGTTGTACATGATCACCGGCAAACCCGCGCCTTCAGCAATCGTGCGGTAATGCAGATACAGCGCTTCTTCAGTTATCGGGTTGTAATAAGGATTCACCACCACCACGCCGTCCGCTCCGATACTTTTAGCGTGTTGCGCGAAGGCCAGCGTTTCTGCCGTACCCGGATGCGCTGCGCCGATCAAAACGGGCACGCGCCCGGCAACATGCCTGGTGCAAAACTCAGCCACTTCATGACGCAGCGCCTGAGACATATGCGCGAATTCCCCTGCACTGCCGAGGAAAAACAGGCCGTTCACGCCGCCTTCAATCGTAAAATCAATCAGACGCGCCATCCCCTGACGGTCAAGCTGCTCATTCTCATTCAGGATCGTTGCGACAGGGGGGATCACGCCATGAAACAGTGGACGGCTCATACATTCGTTCTCCATATGAAAGTGGAAAGTACTCAACACCCCATTTATAGAACGCTGTTTCAAATTTTTATAGCGATGGGATCGAATTACATGGATTTAGCGAAGATTTGGAAGGGAAGTCACAAAGGCGGGGGTAACTCCCTCCCCTGCGAAGGGGAGGGTTGGGGTGGGGTATTAAGGTCAAAAACTGATGTTAAGGTTTGTTTAAACAGGGTGTTAGCCCTTAAAACCCCCTCCCGGCCTCCCCCTTCGCAGGGGGAGGAGCAGGGCAAAACCCGCTCGCGGTGCAGAGTGAAACCCGACTTACATCACCAGTGCCTGACCGTCTTTGCGGGATTCAGTGCCCGCCAGATAGCCGCCTGCCGGATTGGTGACAATCACCTGCGCGCCACCGAACGAATGGCCGCCGAGCGGGTCTTCGACGATCAGCTCATGACCCATTGCGCGCAGCGCTGCCAGCGTGTTGTGACTGAACGTCGATTCGATGGCCACCTGACGGCCGCCGTTGATCCGCCAGCGCGGCGCATCGATGGCGGCCTGCGGATTTTGTTTATACAGCATCACGCGCAACGCCAGTTGCAGATGTCCCTGTGCCTGCATCGGACCGCCCATCAGGCCGAACGACATCAGCGGTTTGCCCGCCGCATCCTGCGCAAAGGCCGGAATAATGGTGTGCAGCGTGCGTTTGTTTGGTGCGACGCAGTTGGCGTGTGTCGGGTCGAGAGTAAATCCGCAGCCACGGTTTTGCATACTCAGACCGGTGCCAGGCACCACGACGCCGGAACCGAAGCCCATGTAATTCGACTGAATGAAAGAGACCATCATGCCGCTGGAATCTGCCGTCGTCAGATACACGGTGCCACCCGGACGCGGTGCGCCGTAAGTCACGTCGCTGGCTTTGCTGCGGTCAATGAGTTTTGCCCGCTCTGCCAGATAATCATCGTTCAGGAACAGTTGCGGATCGAAGAACATATGGTCGCTGTCGGTGACGTGCTGGTCCAGATCCGCCAGTGCCAGTTTCATCGCTTCAATACACAAATGCGTGGTTTCCACCGAGTCCACCGGCTGGCTGCCGATATTCAGCTTGTCGAGAATGCCCAGTGCAATCAGCGTGGCGATACCCTGACCGTTCGGCGGCAACTCATGAACCGAGCCACCGGCAAACGACTGCTGCAGGGTTTCCACCCAGTCGGCCTGGTGATTCGCCAGGTCATCCAGCGTCATTGCGCCGCCGTGGGCCTGACTGTGCGCCACTATTTTTTCCGCCAGTTCGCCGCGATAAAATGCTTCGCCTTCGGTTCTGGCGATCAGTTCAAGTGAGTCAGCCAGTGCCGGATTACGGAAGATTTCACCGATTTTCGGCGCACGACCTTCGGGTGCAAAACATTCCATGAAGCCCGGCTGGTTATGCAGTTTTTTCACCGCGATTTCCCACAGGCGACCAATCAGCGGCGATACCGGAAATCCGTTGCGGGCATAATCAATCGCCGGTTGCGCCAGCGTGGTCAGCGGCAGGGTGCCGAAGCGTTTTGCCAGCGCCACCCAGCCGGAGACTGCACCCGGCACGGTAACCGCATCCCAGCCGTAGGTCGGTACGGCATCTAACCCTTTGTCCGCGAAATACTCCGGCGTCCACGCTGCCGGTGAACGGCCTGAAGCGTTGAGTCCGTGGGCTTTTTTGCCGTCCCAGACGATCGCGAATGCGTCACTGCCTGCGCCGTTGCCGCTCGGCTCAAGGACGGTGAGTGCGATGGCAGTGGCGATAGCGGCATCGGCAGCATTACCGCCCAACATCAGCATTTTCATGCCTGCCTGAGCCGCCAGCGGCTGCGAGGCGCACACCGCATTGGCACCCATCATGGTCGGACGCAGGGTCGGATAAGCCACATTAAAATCGTAATTCTCAGACATGTATTCTTCCTTAAAAAAGCTGCAAACGGTTTATTCAGAACGCGGGTCGAGCGCATCACGCAGCCCGTCACCCAGCAAATTGAAACCCTGTACGGTGAGGAAAATCGCCAGGCCGGGGAAAATTGACATCCACGGCGACTGCTCAAGGAAGCTGCGTGCGGTGTTAAGCATCGCGCCCCACGAGGCGTCCGGCGGTTGCTGGCCGAGGCCGAGAAACGACAGGCTGGCTTCGGTGATGATCGCCGAGGCAATCGCCAGCGTCGCCTGCACCAGAATGGGCGACAGCACATTCGGCAGCACATAACGCCAGAGGATCCAGCGGTCGGGCAGACCAATCGCCCGCGCCCCTTCAATGTATTCGTCGTTGCGGATACTCATCACCTGCGCGCGCGTCAGCCGGGCGAAAATGGGCATGGCGGAAAGCCCGATGGCGATCATCGCATTGCCCAGACTCGGGCCGAGAAACGCGCCCAGCGCGATCGCCAGAACCAGAAACGGACACGACAGCAGCGCCTCAACCACGCGGGAAATCACGCTGTCCAGCCAGCCCTGCCAGAAACCGGCGATAAGCCCCAGCGGAACGCCGATCACAATGGCGATAATTACCGACACGCAACCGGCCATCAGCGAGGTACGTGCCCCCCAGAACAGGCGCGATAAAATGTCGCGGCCCAGTTCATCGGTGCCCAGCCAGTGCAGGGCGGAAGGCGCTTTGCGTACCGCCATGAAATCGGCTTTGATCGGATCAAACGGCGAAATCCACGGGGCGAGCAACGCCAGCAAGGCGAAGGTGATGACCAGCACTGCGCCAGTCACTGCGCTTTTATTGCGCAGAAATTTGCTGAGTACGCGGTTTGGCTCGCGGGCAGGGAGTGACGTTGTCACGGAAATCACAGAAACGCTCATCTCAGGCTCTCCGCATGCGTGGGTTGACCAGAACGTACAGCACGTCGGCCAGCAGGTTCATCAGCAGAAATCCGACCGCGACCACCATCACCACGCCCTGAACCACGGCGTAATCACGGTTGAACACTGAATCGACAATCATTTTGCCAAAGCCCGGAATGGTGAAAACCTGCTCGCTGAGCACCGCGCCGCCCAGCAGTTCGCCGAACAGTAACGTGGTCAGGGTGATAATCGGCACCAGCGCATTACGCAGCGCGTGTTTCATGATCACTTTTTTCGGCAGCAGCCCTTTGGCGCGGGCGGTACGGATGTAATCCGCCTTGAGAACCGCAATCATCGCCGCGCGGGTATGGCGCATCAGCGTGGCGGAAAGGCCGGTTCCGAGCACCGCCGCAGGCAGCAACATGGTTTTCAGGTTTTGCAGCGGATCTTCTGAGAACGGCACGTAACCTGACGCAGGAAGCCAGTGGAGTTTCACGGAGAACAACATAATCAGCAGCACACCCAGCCAGAAATGGGGGATCGAAATCCCCGACAGCGCCAGAAAATTGGTGCCGTTATCTATCCAGGTGCCTTTGTTAACGGCCGCCAGCACGCCCATGGTGATGCCGATAATCAGCGCCACAATCATCGCCAGCAGCGACAGTTCCAGCGTCACCGGCAGTTTGCTGGCGATCAGTTGTAATACCGGTTCCTGCGTGCGCAGCGACGTACCGAAATCGCCGCGCAGCGCGTTGCCGACCCAGTGGAAATACTGGCTGGGGATCGGGTCATTCAGATGATATTGCTCGCGTAACTGCGCAATCACTGCCGGATCCCGCTCCTCGCCCGCCATCGCGGTGATCGGGTCGCCCGGCAGTAATTTCTGCAACGAGAACACCATCAGCGTGACCAGAAACAACGTCGGTATGGCTGAAATCAGCCGTTTCACCACCAGTTCTAACATTGTCTTTCCTCAGGCAATTACTTGTTCAGCGCCAGACCCTGCAGCCGGATCAGCCCGTCGGCGTAAGGTACGAAACCGGTCACTTTTTTACTCATGCCGAAAATGCGCGGTTCGAAGTACAGATACACCAGCGGATCGTCGAGGTTTTCCTGCACCACAATCTGCTTGTAGAGGGCTTTACGCTTCTCCACATCGCTGGTCAGACGCGCTTCCTGCAACCACTGATCGACCTGCGGATTGCTGTATTTGCCGTCGTTCAGGCCGCCTTTGGTATTGAGGAACGAGAAGATATTGCCGTCCGGATCCGGGCGCCCTGACCAGCCGGACATGCTCATTTTGAATTCGCCGCGTTGCTGGCGATCGAGCAGCGTGGCGTATTCGGTCATTTGCAGATTCAGGTTGATGCCTGCTTCGCTGACCATCGCCTGCAATACCTGCGCAACCTGCTGAGAAGTCGGGTTGTTGGCGACCAGGAAATCAATGGTCAGCGGTGTTTTCACCCCGGCGGCGGCCAGCAGCGCTTTGGCTTTCCCGATGTCACGTTTTGGCACCGGAATGTCGGCGTGATACGGGCTGGCAGGAGAGAACGCCTGATTCGCCGGAGTATATTGCCCCTGGAATACCACCTGATTCAGGGCGTCACGGTCAATCGCCAGCGACAGCGCCTGACGCACGCGGGCATCTTTCGCCAGCGGCGTATTGGTATTGGCGGTGCCATTGGCGATATTGATCGTCAGCCCCATGTAACCGAGGCCGGTGGTACTGGCCAGTTGCAGATTACTGTCGGCTTTCACCGTTGCGGTGTCGCTGGCGGCAATGCCTTCGGTGATGTCTAAATCGCCCGCACGCAGGTTGGCAAGGCGAACCGACGCATCCGGAATAGGCAGGAACACCACTTTATCGAAGTGATACGCGCCTTTGTTCCAGTAATTTTCAAAACGCTTAAGCACGATGCGGTCCTGCTGAACGCGGCTGACAAACTCGTACGGGCCGGAACAGACCGGATGCGCCGCCACATTGCCTTTGGCCGTCGCTTCCGGCGCCATCATGGTGCCCGCGCGGTCAGTCAGTTGCATCAGCAACGCGGCGTCTGCGGTTTTCAGATGGAAAACCACGGTGTACGGCGCGGTGACTTCCACGGATTCAATGGAAGAAAGCTCACTTTTGCGCAAAGAACCCGGCAGCGTCAGGTAACGTTCGATATTGTATTTCACCGACTGCGCATCAAATTTCTCGCCATCATGGAAGGTCACGCCTTCGCGCAGATGCAGGGTCAGCGTTTTGCCGTCGTCGCTGTACGCCCAGTCTTTCGCCAGACCCGGCACGATTTTAAGATGCTGATCGACATCCACCAGACGCTCACACATGGCGCTGAACACGAAACGCCCGTAATAGGTGCGCGCCGTGGCCGGATCCAGCATGTCAGGATCGCTGCCAAGGCCGATGCGCAGGGTGCTTTCCGCATGGGCGAGGCCCGCAGACGTCAGCAACATTAAGGCGGGAATGCAGGCAGTTAAGCGGGGTGCAAATCTCATGGTCGGGTTCCCTGGGTTGAGGTTGGAGTGGAAAGTGAAAGCCGGGACTGGCTCGCTTGTTCAAACAGCGCACGCCGTAAGGTAAAAGCGGCGGACGGCGGCGGAACCAGCACCGAGGTGCGGTCCCGTTGCAGTTCGCTCCAGCGGTGGCAGGCCACCATGCGGTTGTCACTGACGGTTTCGAGTGGCGGTTCCACCAGACGACATTCGTCGGTGGCGAACGCGCAGCGGGTATGGAAACGGCAGCCGGTGGGCATATTGGCCGGATTGGGCATATCGCCCTGTAACATCGGCACCGGACGTTTTACACCGGGTGTGAGCAGCGGCGCGGAGGCAATCAGCGCCTGGGTATACGGATGCAGCGGCTGATCAAAAATGTCATCGGTGCGGGCCAGTTCCACGATTTGCCCGAGGTACATCACCGCCACACGGTCGCTCATATGGCGGATCACTGCCAGACCGTGCGCGACGACAATCATCGTCAGACCAAACTGTTGTTTCAGGCTTTCCAGCAGATTCACCACCTGCGCCTGCACTGACACATCCAGCGCCGACACCGGTTCATCCCCCAGCAGCAGTTTCGGCGAGGACGCCAGTGCGCGGGCGATACCGATGCGCTGGCGCTGACCGCCGGAAAACTCATGCGGATAGCGGTTGCTGAATGCGGCGGGCAGGCCGACCGTGGTCATCAGTTCGCGCACTTTTTCCTGTCTGTCTGCTTTACCACTGACAATGTTGTGCAGCCACAGCGGTTCGCCGACGATTTCTTCCACGGTCATGCGCGGGTTGAGTGAGGCAAACGGATCCTGAAAGATGATTTGCAGGTCGCGGCGCAGCTTTTTCATCTGTTCAGCCGAAAACTGTTTCAGGTTTTCGCCTTCATAAAACACGTCACCGTCGGAGGCGCTGAGCAACTGCAATAACAGGCGACCCAGGGTTGACTTCCCTGAGCCGGATTCGCCGACAATCGCCAGCGTTTCGCCATGCCAGACGCGCAAAGACACACGATCCACCGCCTGCACGATTTTCGGTTTGCTGAATAGTGACGACGGCCCTTTAAAAACTTTGCTCAGCGCGGCGGCTTCCAGAATGGGGCGGGGAGTGAGGCTCATGCGCAGGCTCCTTCGGCGGACAACACGAAATAGTTTTCCAGCGGCGCAAAGAAACAGGCGACGTGGTGCGGCGACTGATTCAGGGCGCGCAATGGCGGACGCTCCTGGTGGCAGCGTTCGGTGGCGAACGGGCAGCGTGTCGAGAAGCGGCAGCCCTGCGGCATGTCTTTCGGTAACGGCACGGCACCGGGAATGGTGGACAGCGCGCCCTGACGCGGAGCCAGCGACGGCATCGACCCCATCAGCCCGATGGTGTAAGGATGCTGCGGATTATTGAAAATATCGGTCACCAGACCCTGTTCGACGATCTGCCCGGCGTACATCACCGCCACACTGTCGGCGACTTCCGCCACCACACCCAGGTCGTGGGTGATCAGCAACAATGCGCTGCCGGTTTCCTGTTGAATACGGTTGAGCAGGGCGAGGATTTGCGCCTGAATGGTGACGTCCAGCGCGGTGGTCGGTTCGTCGGCAATCAGCAACTGCGGACGGTTGATCAGCGCCATGGCAATCATCACCCGCTGGCGCATACCGCCGGAAAGCTGGTGCGGATAAGCCTCCATCCGCAATTCAGGAGCGGGGATCTGCACCTTTTTCAGGATTTCCAGCGCCTGTTCGCGGGCCGGTTTTTTGCCGACACCCTGATGACGCATGACCGCTTCGGCAAGCTGATCGCCCAGTGTCAGTGCCGGATTGAGCGAGGTCATTGGCTCCTGAAAAATCATCGCCAGTTCCTGACCGCGCAGGTCGGCGTACTGACGCTCAGACAGCCCGAGCAGCGAGGTATCATTGAGCCGGATATCGCCCTCCAACACTTTGGCGCTGGCGGGCAATAACCCCATCAGCGCCAGCGACGTCACGCTTTTGCCGCAACCAGATTCGCCCACCAGCGCCAGCGTTTTTCCGGCTTCCAGTTGTAAGGAAATACCGTCGAGCACGGTCGCGGGAGAACCGGAAAATTGCACCCTCAGGTCGTTAATGTGTAACAGCGGCCTGACGGGTCCGGCGGGGTCAGTCATCAGTAAAATCCTCGTCATCATCATGCAGGGTGGAAAGAAATGCCTGTTGCAGCGCCAGAAGGTGTTCGCGCATGACTTTCGCGGCTTCTTTCGGCTGGCGTGCGGCGATGTGTTCTACGATACGTTCATGGTGATCGTCGTAACGGTTCAGGCGCTCCTGATTGCGTGCCGCGTTGCGCACCGCCAGCCAGCTCGGGTCACGGCGGATGGCGTCGACGGCATCAAACAATCCGAGCAACAACCGGTTACCCGCGGCATCGGCAATAGCGCGGTGAAAGGCGCTGTCCCACAGCTCAATCTGATCCGGATCACCGCGCGACATCGTTTTCACTTTGTCCAGTAAACGGCGCATCAGCTGGATTTGTTCCGGCGTAGCGCGCAGTGCGGCGTATTTCGCCAGCCCCGGTTCGATTTGCAGACGGGCTTCCATCACTTCCTGCAAGTTGGATTGTTTCGGTAACGCCTGCAGGCTCAGCGGCTGGGCAGGACCATTCGGCCCGATAAACGTGCCTTTCCCCTGCTTGCGCCACACGCGACCTTCTTCTTCCAGCACATCCAGCGCCCGGCGGATTTCACGGCGGCCGACATCAAACATTTGCATCAGATCACGCTCCGCAGGCAGTGGCTGCGTCTGATCCGGATGCTGTTGTATCAGCTGGCGTAGCTGTTCCAGCGCTGAATTCGATGTGCCGTTAGAAGGGGGTAGCGCCCCGGAGTGCGTTGTCATATGTCAGTTTCCCGCTGGGAATTAAATCGTTAATCAGTCCTTTGCATTTTCTGAACCAATTTTGTAATGGTTCGTGAAAAAGTTTTGCAAACAGGAGAATTTGTTTTTAATTTCAAAAGACTAAAATTTACGCACTTTAGTCAGAGGATCGTTTTAATTTTTTATAAGATATTGATATTCATCTTATATGCACAAGTGTAGTGCGTTAAATTAATGTTAACGGATCGTAATGGTGCGTGATTTTGCGGGATGAGAAGCCGATCAAATAAATGGTATAAGTTGGCTAATGGTTCGCTATTTCGTTGCTTTACCAAAGAAGGAAAGGGTCGGGCGGGGTATTAAGGAATAATTCGCAAGCCGGAGCGGACACGGGCAGTGGTTTCGTCTGCAAGTTTGTGAGTAATGGTGAAGTTTTCGCAGGGGAGCCAGAGAATTCAGTTCAGCTCCCTCCCCTGCGAAGGGGAGGGTTGGGGTGGGGTATTAATGCAAAATCAGATAGTTAAAGTGTACTTTGACCGGGTGTTAACCCTTAAAACCCCCTCCCAGCCTCCCCCTTCGCAGGGGGAGGAGCTAAAACAATCGTCAGAAATAACAGGCTTATATACCGCTGTTCCCCCGATCATCCCCGGCACAAACCGTGTTTAATACCTATCATCAGAGAGGTGCGAACCCGGTTAGTCGTGACTCTGAGGGTTGAGGGCGCCCGAAGAAATACCCCTGGAACAACGTACAACCTTCTTCTTTCAGACGCCGGAACTGCTCGTCGGTTTCCACACCTTCTGCCGTGGTCTGAATGTCCAGACTGCGGCTCATGCCGGTGATGGCACGGATAATTGCCAGTGCTTCGCGGCTGTCGTGCATGTCGTTAATGAATGACCGGTCTATTTTGATTTTGTCGAACGGGAAAGACCGCAGATAACTCAGCGACGAATACCCGGTGCCGAAATCGTCCAGCGCAATCCGCACACCCAGCGATTTCAGTTTCCGCAATGTGCTGATATTGCCAAGCGTGTTATCGAGCAATACCGATTCCGTGATTTCCACTTCCAGACGTGACGGATCCAGCCCTGAGGCTTCCAGCGCTGATTCCACCACCGACAGCAGCCCGCTGTTTTTGAACTGAATCGGTGAAAGGTTAACGGCAACCGTCTGACTGCCTTTCCAGCTTGCGGCTTCGCGGCAGGCTTCGTGCAACGCAAATGAGCCAAGACTGTGGATCAGCCCCGTTTCTTCGGCAATCGGAATGAAATCGACCGGCATGATCAGCCCGTTTTCCGGATGATGCCAGCGCATGAGCGCCTCGTAACCCATTACGGCATCGTGACGGGCATCGGTGATCGGCTGGTAGTAAAGACGCAACTGATTACAGGTAATGGCGTCGCGTAAATCCATTTCGACCACCCGGCGTTTGCGCGCGGCGGCATCCATCTCAAGGCGGAAATCTTCATAACGGTTGCGGCCGTTACGTTTGGCTTCATACAGCGCCATGTCCGCACAACGCAGCAATTGATCGGGGGTGTTTTCCGTCGAACCGGCGAGCGCAATACCGATGCTCAGGCCGACGGATAACGAATGGCCATCGATAATGACTGGCGGACGTACTGATTCAATCAGGCGTTTGGAAATCTGGTGCGCGGCAGAAATGTCTTTCAGCCCCGGCAGCACCACGGCAAATTCGTCACCGCCGATGCGTGCCAGCGTGTCGTCATCGCGCAGCGTCATGCGCAGACGTTTGGCTATCGCGCGCAGCAGTTCGTCACCAACCTGGTGGCCGAGCGCGTCATTGACGTTCTTGAAGTTATCGAGATCCAGACACAGCGTGGCGGTGTGGCTGTGAGTATAGCTGTCGCGCTGCAAGGCTTCACTGAGACGCTGGCTGAACAGAATGCGGTTCGGCAGACTGGTGAGGTTGTCGTGATGCGCCATGTGGTGAATACGGGCGTGGGCGGCCTGTTGGTCCGTCACGTCATCAGCAATCATCATCACGTAGCTGGTCTGAGGATCGTGCCCGCGGATCACCGAACTGGTTGTCTGCAACGTCCGGTCGCCAATAGCCGTCAGTAATTGCTGCTCGCTGCGGTGCAGGCCTTCTGCGCGCAAACATTCATCCGATTGCTTATTAATAAAGGTGCTCAGTCCGATGCCCATACAATCCTGCGGGCGCTTACCGAGCATTTTGTCGCGGGGAATCCCCAGCAGACGCTCTGCCTGGCGGTTGACCAGCAGAATTTCGCGCGAGACGGCATTCTCGACAATCACCGAGGACGGGATATTGGCGATCACGGTATTGAGGAAATGTGACAGGGACGAGAGCTGCTCGCTGTTGGATTCGGCCAGTTCTTTGGCCTGCAACAGGGCCTTTTCCGTTTCACGACGCTCCGTGACATCACGGGTGATTTTGGCAAATCCGATGATTTCCCCGGCTTCGCGTAAGGCTTCAATAATAATGTGCGCCCAGAAGCGCGAGCCGTCTTTACGCTGTCGCCAGCCTTCGGATTCGTAACGGCCAGTGGAACGCGCCGTTTCCAGCCCGCGTTGCGGCCAGCCGTTTTGTCTGTCTTCTTCGGTGTAAAAACAGGAAAAGTGCTTACCGACAACTTCTTCAGGCGTATAACCTTTCGCCCGCTGCGCACCGGCATTCCAGTTCGCAATATGGCCATCGGGAGTCAGCATATAAATCGCATAGTCTTCTACGCGCTGAACCAGCAATCGATAAAGTACATCAGAATCTTCACTCATATTTTTTGCCTGATAGCTGGCCGTCTCTGCACGGGGTCCGTCCAAATCAGAGTCCGGCTAAATAGTGCGCCTGTTCCCGACGCATTTTTGCTGTGATGTGCCCGTGAAACGTTAGCATAAGAAAATTCTTACTTCGCCAAATTTTGCTTCTAACGTGCTTAAATTTAAGCGTATTTAGCAAAAAGATCGGCCTTAAGTGAAATCTGTTATTTGGGTTTTAACTAACGGGAGTGTTATCGGCAGGGAAATGCGGGGCTTTAATAAAAAGGCACATAATGTTCATGCGTTACAAGCAGTTAATCAGCATGTAAAAAAGCCGCAACACATGTGCGGCTGAGTCTTTGGCGCTTAAAGATGCTCAGGATTGAAACAACAATCAGGATAAAGCTGAATCCGCTGTGTTTAACGGATAATTTAAACTGCGTTTAGGGAAAGCTGATGGAGGCGCAGGGGCCGTTAATCACCGAATCCCGCAAAATAAGTTCAGACACAAACTTATTCTGTTGGGATAAATAACCGCCATCGAGCATGGAAATAATCTGACTGATGACTTCACTGACCATATCGCTGACCGGATCTTTCACACTCGACAGTGCCGGAATAAGAAACGGCGCGGTCGGGATATTATCAAACCCGATCACCGAAACCTGTGCGGGTACGGCAATACCGGCTTCGTTCAGTTTTTTCATCGCGCCGATCGCCATTTCATCGTTACTGGCGAGAATTGCGCTGAAAGTCTGACCGGCCATCAGCAGGGTTTCCACGGCGGCAGCGCCGCTGGCTGGCGACCATTTTCCCTGCGCAATCAGCGATTCCCTGACCGGCAATCCGGCTGCGGCGAGCGCCTCTTTATAACCCGAAAGACGTTCTATCGCCGTCGGGGAATCCAGGGAACCGGTGATAAACGCAATATTATGGTGACCGTGTTCAATCAGGGTCTGTGTGGCATTAAAACCGGAACCTTTGTGGTCGCAGTAAATACAATGGCTCTGATGTTTGCGCAATTTACGGTTAACCACCATCACCGGTTTTTTATATTTATCGATGATCTCATCCATTTCATCAACGGATAAAAAGCGCGGATAAATAATAATGCCGTCGCAGCGTAAATCATGCAGAAACTGAATGGCTTCCCGTTCTTCTTCGGCGCTGTGTTTGCCATCGACCAGGATCAACTGACGGCCATTGGCGTCGAGTTTTTTTGCCGCCTGAGAAATTAACTCACTGAAATAATTGCCGTTGTACAGCGTGTTGGTCACCACCAGGCCAATGCACATCGACTTGCTGGTCGCCAGATTCCGTGCCAGCAGATTCGGCCGGTAGCCCGCTTCCTCAATGGCTTTAAATACCTGATCTTTGGTTTCCTGGCTCACATAACCTTTACCGGAAAGTACACGGGAAACGGTGGCTTTGGAGACGCCCGCTTTATTAGCCACTTCCTGCATTGTCGACATCAGGGCTTCCTGAAAGTGAAAAATGATGCGTCATTCTACACATTTCAGCCGTTTTACGATGTTTTTGGCATAACAGAACGGCAGTGAGAGATCATCATCACAAAAATAAAACAACGTTGCATTTTTTTATTGAAGTTACAGAAGGAACTGCACATTCTCGTATGAAACCGGTTACCTATCGTTTCACAGCCTTTCATAAAAAAAGCATAACGTTCATAAAAAGTGATTTCACAGGAGCCAGGGCTTCTGAAAAACATTCATAACCCTATGAATCTGAGAGAGTTGTACACATGTCTAAAAATTTTGCAGCAATATCACAGTCGATTGTGGATGCCATCGGCGGCGCACAGAACGTTGCGGCAGTGACACACTGCATGACGCGCCTGCGCTTTGTGCTGAATGACGAATCTGTTGTTGATGCCGCCACACTGAAAGCCATTACCGGCGTGATGGGCGTGGTGCGCAACGAAAAACAGTGCCAGGTGATCATCGGTAATAACGTTTCTCAGGCGTACGCTGAAGTGCTGAAACTGCTGCCGGAAGGCTTCTCAGCCAGTGACGACAGCGCTGCACCGGCGAAAAATAAAATCACCCTGAAACGTATCGGCTCCGGCATTCTTGATGCGCTGATCGGCACCATGTCGCCGCTGATCCCGGCCATTATCGGTGGTTCAATGGTGAAACTGCTGGCGATGATCCTGGATATGACCGGCGTGTTCGACAAGGGCGCTTCCACGCTGGTGATCCTCAATACCATCGGCGACGGTGCGTTCTTCTTCCTGCCGGTGATGGTGGCGGCGTCGGCAGCGGTGAAATTTAAAACCAATATGTCGCTGGCGATTGCGATTGCCGGGATCCTTGTCCATCCGGCGTTTATCGATTTAATGGCGAAAGCGGCACAGGGGCAGAAAGTCGAATTTATCGGCATTTCCGTCACGGCGGTGAAATACACCTACACCGTTATTCCGGCGCTGTGCATGACCTGGCTGCTGTCTTACATTGAAAAATGGGTCGATCGCATTACACCGGTTGTCACTAAAAACTTCCTCAAACCGATGCTGATTATGCTGATTGCCGCACCGATCGCCATCATGCTGATTGGTCCGCTGGGCATCTGGATCGGTACCGGGATTTCAGCGGTGGTGTATACCGTTCACAGTTATCTGGGCTGGCTTTCTGTCGCCATTATGGGCGCGGCCTGGCCGCTGCTGGTGATGACCGGCATGCACCGCGTGTTCACGCCAACCATTATTCAGACCATCGCGGAAACCGGCAAAGAGGGCATGGTGATGCCGTCGGAAATTGGCGCGAACCTGTCACTGGGCGGTTCTTCACTGGCGGTCGCGTGGCGTACCAAAAACCCGGAACTGCGTCAGACTGCGCTGGCCGCAGCGGCTTCAGCGATTGTCGCCGGGATTTCCGAACCCGCCTTGTACGGCGTGGCGCTGCGGCTGAAACGTCCGCTGATCGCCTGCTTAATCAGCGGCTTTATTTGCGGTGGCGTGGCGGGATTAGGCGGACTCGCCAGCCATTCGATGGCGTCGCCGGGGCTGTTTACCAGCGTGCAGTTCTTCGACCCGTCGAATCCGATGAGTATTGTCTGGGTGGTGGGCGTGATGGTCCTCGCGGTGGTGATCTCCTTCTTCACTACCTTGCTGCTCGGATTTGAAGATATTCCGGTGGAAACCGTGGCGCCAAAAAATACAGCGCCGGAATCAACGGCTTCCGCCGCCTTTGCGGTTTCGCAAAGCGCAGTTAAATAAATTAAAGGAGAGGATTTTACATGTCAGCATCAGCATTTCCTGAAGGTTTTTTATGGGGCGGCGCGATTGCCGCAAACCAGGCCGAAGGCGGCAGTTTCGAAGGAGGCAAAGGGCTGACCACGGTAGATATGATCCCGCATGGCGCGCACCGTCTGGCGGTAAAAACCGGTCAGGAAAAACGTTTCTCCCTGAAAGACGACGAGTTTTATCCGGCGCATCAGGCGATTGATTTCTACCATCGGTACAAAGAAGACATCGCGCTGATGGCGGAAATGGGCTTTACCGTGTTCCGCACCTCGATTGCCTGGAGCCGTCTTTATCCCAATGGTGATGAGCAGGTGCCGAACGCAGAAGGTATCGCGTTTTACCGTGACGTATTTGCGGAATGCAAAAAGTACGGCATCGAACCGCTGGTGACGCTGTGCCATTTTGATGTGCCGATGCATCTGGTCATCGAATACGGCTCGTGGCGTAACCGCAAAATGGTGGAGTTTTTCGCCCGCTATGCGCGTACCTGTTTTGAAGCGTTCGACGGGCTGGTGAAATACTGGCTGACCTTCAACGAAATTAACATCCTGCTGCACAGCCCGTTCTCCGGTGCCGGTTTAGTCTTTGAAGAGGGCGAAAATCAGGAGCAGGTGAAATATCAGGCGGCGCACCATGAGCTGGTGGCCAGTGCTTTAGCGACAAAAATTGCCCATGAAGTGAACCCGGAGAATCAGGTCGGCTGTATGCTGGCTGGCGGGAATTTCTATCCGCAAACCTGTAAACCGGCTGATGTCTGGGCGGCCCTGCAAAAAGACCGCGAGAACCTGTTCTTCATCGATGTGCAGGCGCGTGGCGAATATCCGTCATATACCCGTCGCGTCTTTGCCGAAAAGGGCGTTAACGTCGTGACTGAGCCGGGCGATGACGACATCCTGAAAAACACCGTCGATTTTGTCTCGTTCAGTTACTACGCGTCGCGTTGTGCGTCAGCAGACATGAACGACAACAACAGCAGCGCGGCGAATATTGTTAAATCGCTGAAAAATCCGTACATCGAGGCCAGCGAATGGGGCTGGGGCATCGATCCGCTCGGTCTGCGCATCACCATGAACATGATGTACGACCGCTATCAGAAGCCGTTATTCCTGGTCGAAAACGGCCTCGGCGCGAAAGATGAAATCAACGCGCAGGGCGAAATCAATGACGATTACCGCATCAGCTATCTGCGTGAGCACATCCGCGCGATGGGTGAAGCGATCACCGATGGCGTTCCGCTGATCGGCTACACCTCATGGGGGTGTATCGATCTGGTCTCCGCCTCGACCGGTGAAATGAGCAAGCGTTATGGCTTCGTTTATGTTGACCGCGACGATGCCGGTAATGGCACGCTGGAAAGAAAGAGAAAGAAATCGTTCTGGTGGTACAAGAAAGTGATTGCCAGTAACGGGGGGGATCTGGGCTAATGCTGTAACGGGGAATATCCGCAGACCGGGTATTCCCCGTTACCGGATGGTATTAATTAATCATTTCATTTACTGAAGTTATTTTCGTCATTATTTATTATAGTTTTAACGTTATTATTTCCTGTAACAAACATGCAATATAATTATCCCATTGCATCCACTCTGCTATTCTTTTCTCCTTCTCCATTAATTCTATTTTAATTTCACCCTCTGTCACGCGGGGAAATTTTCCTGTTGGCTCAGCAAATTAGGTAAAAAGAGTGTGATCTTAATTGCAGAACCTGAGCATGCAAATTGCAGCTATTGTTCGCAGGTAATAAAAAGCAGCGAATAATATGAGTTAATGCATTTTAACATCAGGAGTGATGAATGAAAAAGCAATGGAGCAGGGAACAGGCGGCTGCGTGGAGTGAGCAACAGGGCTGGATTTGCGGATTTAATTATCTGCCGCGCACGGCGGTTAACTGGACCGAACTGTGGCAGCGTGAAACTTTTGATGCGCCGGTGATTGATCAGGAACTCGGCTGGGCACAGGAAGCGGGTTACAACCAGTTGCGCATCAATCTGCCGTTTATCGTCTGGCAGGCCGATCGCGACGGTTTGCTGGCGCGCATCGATCAGTTTCTCAGTATTGCCAGTCGTCATGACATCAGGGTCATGCTCACGCTGATGGACGATTGCGGATTCTCCGGCGATGAGCCGTTCCTCGGGCCGCAAAAAGCACCGGAACCGGGCAAACATAACAGTCAGGCGGCTGCCAGTCCGGGGCGGGATGTGGTCTGCAACCGCGATATGTGGCCGGAGGTGGAGATTTATGTGCGCGACATCATCCGTCATTTCCGCACCGACGACCGTATTGCCATCTGGGATTTGTACAACGAACCGGGTAACCGTGGCACGTTCGCCACCGGACTGGAAGAAACGATGTATGACGAAAAACTGGAAGGGTTTGCGCTGGAACTGATGCATAAGGCATTTGTCTGGGCGCGCGGGGAAGATCCCGTCCAGCCGCTGACCGTCGGTGCCTGGCATTGTTCACAGGATCCGGACCAGCCGGAAAGCGAGTTTTTCACCCATCCCATCGATGTGGCGGCGGCTGAACTTTCTGACGTCATCAGTTTTCACGCGTATGTCGCGACGCCGAAACTTTTACAGACACTGCGTTTCTGGCAGAAATTCAACCGCCCGATGTTATGTACCGAATGGCTGGCGCGCCATGTCGGCAGCGTGTTTGAGGAGCAACTGCCGCTGTTCAGCGCGTTCAATGCGGGCTGTTATCAGTGGGGATTAGTGCGCGGTAAAACCCAGACCACGCTGCCGTGGCCCTCGGTGCGCAAGGGCAATCACGATTATGCCCATTTATGGTTTCACGATGTGCTCGACGAATACGGCATTCCGTTCCGGCGCGCCGAAATGGAGCTGGTCCGCCGTTTAACGCGCATTAAGAGTACAGGTTGATTATTCAGGTTTTGACATGCTGAATTATTATGCTGCTGAAACAGCATTATGTTTCCATGTTACAGGCCGAAATTTGAAAGAAAAGGCGTCCGTTGGCATCCGGGAAACTGCGTGCTGACGGACTTTTTTTTACTTCATTAAGTTGTTCATATTTTTTCGTGATGAATTCCCCTAAAAATTTAAGTTTTGTCAAAAACGGGCGATAAAAGAGAAATACCGAATGGGTGACTGACAAACCCTGTCAGTGAGTTATGGATAATCACCACATCACCTCACTGTAGCTTTAGGATTAAACGATGGCGCGTCGCGTAAAATGCCGCTCGGCGGAGCGGCTGGTTGATATATTAACGGAGCTACACCTGAATGGCGTTGTTAAACGCAATTCGCTTATGGAGAAATTCTCAATCACTGAACGGACGGTCTATCGTGATTTGAATGCACTGTCGACGGTCATTGAGCACTGTGGCGAAGGTGAATACCGGCTTTCATCCGCCCTGCAATCGACACAAACGGAAAATTTGCATCATTCGCTGGCAAAATTTTTGCAGGCTGACAGTTACTTCCCCGAACGTGGAAGTGATTTTTGGCAGTATCTCGATGCCCGATTGAACGAAAAACATATCAGCATTCAGAATGCCAGCCCTGAACATACGTTAAAGGCCGATCTTCGTCGTCATTTCCCGGCCATCGAGAAAGCCATCAGACAGCGGAATCTCTGTAAACTGACCTATAAAGGTAAAGACCGGGAACTCCACCCGTACCGGCTTATCAATCAGCACAATATCTGGTATTTACAGGCGACAGATAAAGGGAAGCTGAAATCTTTTTCACTGAGTCAGATCGAGTGGCTGGATATTAAAAAAGAAACCTTTATTCCCGATATTACGGTAATGGCTTTACTGGAAAGCAGTCAGGATCCCTGGATTAGCCGGGAAGGCTTTGACGTGAAACTTCATGTGAAAGGACGCCATGCTCATTATTTCAAAAGACGTGACTTACTGCCTGAACAGAAAATGCTTCAGGATGACGGAAATGGTGTTGTCGTGAGTTGCCGGGCTGCGCATGAAAATCAAATATTACCGCTGATACTTTTCTGGTTGCCTGAGATAGAAATTCTTGAACCTTTCTGGCTCAGGGATGCGCTTTTCCGTTTATTAAAAGGCTACCTGTCCTCAGCTGAAAAATCCTTACTGCCCGCAGAGGCAAAATAATTTAAATAACAATGGAGATGTATTATGGCAATTCCTCTAATCATTTTAGGTGCCGCAGCAATTGCAACTGCCGTCGGCGGTAAAAAAGCGTACAAAGGCTATCAGGACAAATCTGAAGCCAATGAGATCCTTGAGGGGGCTAAAAATCGCTATGACAGTCGCAAGAAAGCCTTCGATATCGTCAATGATGACGCTTCCCGCAAACTTGAACGCCTGGGTAAAAAAGAATTAAGAATTGGCGAGGAATTCCGCGAGTTTGACACCATAGCTAAAGAACTTTTGGCAAAAATGGAGCAAGACGGCCATACCCAGTTGCGTCTGGAAATACCACAGCATCGTTTAAACAAGATTGAGAAGCTGGCTATTTCGGCGACCGAATATCTCGGAACTGTTGTGGGGGCCGGAACATCAGGTGCAGCGGCCGGATTCGCTGTTTACAGTGGTGTCGTGGCGTTTGCGGCGGCCTCCACCGGCACACCTATCGCAGCACTCTCAGGTGCAGCAGCCTATAATGCCACTATGGCTGCCATTGGCGGAGGCTCGCTGGCGGCAGGCGGTTGGGGTATGGCCGGTGGGGCGATGGTATTGGGCGGCGCGGTGGTTGCACCCATCCTGATGATCGCCGGCTGGGCTTATGCGGCACATGCGGAGAAAGCACTGGAAAATGCACAGGATGTCGCCCGTCAGGTGAGATCTGCCGTAGATAAAATGAATCTGGCCGAGTCGCATCTTAAAGTGGTGAATAAATATGTTGATTCTATTTATACTTCCTTGTCTCAGCTTCACACCCTTTTTGCGACCTATTTCACCCCGCTGAAAGAAATGCATCAGAAAATTCTCGAGCGTCGTAATAACAATATTCAGGATGCTATTGAAGACTCTGAAGAATGTCTGCGTATGATTGAGAATGGTTACATGCTGGCGGCTATTATGACTGATGTCATTACCACGCCGTTATTTAAACCAGTGACCAATGAAAAAAATGAAGCTGTTATTGAGAACGGTGTCGTGCAATTGCAGACCGATACGGATGGGATCAACGTGCTGAATAAACACGCACTGGATAAGGCGTTGGCTAAATCCGAAGTGGATAGCGCGAAATATACCTTAAAAGCTTAAAACTGACCGGGCCTGCGTGCCCGGTATTTTTCAGAGTGGCTATTTATACAACAGGTGGCATTATCCTATGGCGACGCAGGAAATAGATTGGGGAAAGGAATTACATGAGACTGTGGTGAAAAGTCTCGCAACATCATTTGGCCTTGATTTTCTGCTGCTTAAAGATCAGGACGGCGGTGATGTTAATACGATTCAAAATGTCCGAAAGGGGATTTACGCTACTGAAGAAGAACGCACGCGGTATGAAAACCGTGCAGCCTATGATCCTGATGTCTACCATCAACATGCAAACTATAAAAAAAACAACGCCAGCGTCAGTGCACAGCGCAAAGCCGGGACATTAACGGACAGCTACACGGGCGAAACGCTAAAGCCCAATGACAAGGTGCATCTTGACCATATTATTGCCGCCAACGAAATTCATCATGATGCGGGTCGGATCTTGTCAGAACTGAACGGAGCCGATCTGGCCAATGATGACAGCAATCTGACGCCGACCGGAGCAACGCTAAACACCTCTAAAAAAGCACTGCCGATGTCGGATTTCGTGAAAAAATTGCAAAAGGAATATCAGGTTAATCAGCAGGAAATCGCGACCTTAAAAAGTCAGCCGGTGCTGACGGAGAAACAGCAGAAGCGCCTGCAAAGTCTGGAAAATAAGTCTAAAGCAGATTTTGAACGGATGCAGAAAGCAGATGAAAAAGCACGGGGGCGTTATGAATCAGAAGTCAACCTCAGCTATTACACCAGCAGCAAATTTGCCCTGAATGTCGCCAGTGCGTCGTTATCAACCGGATTGCGGATGGGAAGCCGTCAGATGCTGGGGCTTATCCTCGCAGAGGTCTGGTTTGAAGTTCACGAACGCATCCCTTCCCTCTATGCCCGCCAGCGTAAACGCTTTGATGCCAGAGAATTCCTGGGTGATATCGGTGAAACATTGGTCGCCGCATGGGAACGGGTAAAAGCAAAATTTCGTGATTTCCTCACGGCCTTTAAAGACGGCGTATTGGGTGGCGTGCTGTCGGCTATCACCACGACGTTGTTTAACATTGTTTTCACTACGAAAAAGATGCTGGTCAGATTGATCCGCGAGATGTGGAATAATCTGGTTCAGGCATTCAAAATCATGGTGTTCAATCCGGATAATCTGCCGCCAGGCCAGCAGGCCAAAGCGGCGAGTCGCGTGATAGCCGCGGGAATTGCCGTCGTAACGGGTGTGCTGATTAATGAATATCTGGCGAGCGTATTTCTGTTCCCGTTCGGCCCTGAACTTGCTGCATTTTGCAGCGCACTGGCGACGGGGATCCTCACGCTGACCATGAATTATTTTCTGGAAAGCAGTGCTCTGATGCAAAAACTATGGGCATTCCTCGACAGATTCAAGGATAAGTATCAGAAAGCGGTAGACTATTTCCAGAATGTGAATGCGGAGCTTGATCGTTATATTCTGGAATTAACCCGGATTGAGTTTGCTATGGATGCGGATGAACTTGCCGCATTTACCGGACATTTAGGGTTGATCAATGATGAAATTTGCCGCGGATTGCTGCTGAAAGCAGAGGCGGAGAAACGCAATATCAGCCTGCCTTTTGAGGCCGGAAATGCACAATCCACCCGAAGCTGGCTGAGTTCTTTATGAGTCTGACGCCATCTTTTCCCTGTAATCAGTGCGGTGCCTGTTGCCGCCATGTTCATCGGGCAGAGGAAACGCGCTATCTCGATCGCGGTGACGGTGCCTGCCGTCACTACGATGATACCCGCCGCCAATGTAAGGTTTATGACCAGCGCCCGCTGATATGTCAGGTCGAAAAACAGTTTTTACTGAATTATCAGCAGCAATATAGCTGGCCTGAATTTATCGAACTCAACCAGATAGCCTGCCGCGTACTTGAGACGTTGTAATCATCAATACGCGCGGGGACAGGCTACCTGCACCGGTATTTCATCTCCGGCACACTTCTTGCTTAACCTGATCAACCTCTGTCTGATATCAGGTTCCTCTATGTCCCTTTCTGCCCTTAGTTTCGTACTGGCATCGAAAAAAAGTGAAATCATCTGCCTGCAACAACTGCTGGAGATGGGCAAGCTGGTCGGCGCGGTCAGCCAGCTGATCCATGTGCTGCAACGTGAGCGGGGCACGGCGAACATCTATTTATGTTCGCACGGCGAACTGTGGGCGGAACAACTGAGTGAGCGGGCGTTACAGGTTCAGATGGCGGAACAGGCGGTGGACCAGCAGTTGCTTTCGCTGGATCTTAACGGACAGAGCATGGGCAATGCGCCGCGTCTGTTCAGCCGTATCGCTGCCGTCTTACACAGCCTCAGCACATTGCCGGTGCTGCGCCGTCAGGTGCGGGCGCTGGATATCAGCCAGCCGGAAGCCATGCGTCAGTACAGCGAGGTTATCCGCACGCACCTGGCGCTGGTATTTGAAGCCGCCGATATTTCGGGTGACCCGTCCATTTCACGGGCGTTACTGGCGATGTTTAGCTTTATGCAGGGTAAGGAACTGGCCGGGCAGGAGCGTGCATCAGGCGCTGCAGGGTTTGCCGCGCGGCACTTCGATGACGTGACGCATCAGTTGCTTTTAGATCTGATCGAAGGTCAGGAGCGGTGTTTTCAAACCTTCAGGGAATTTGCCGATGTCCGCTGTCTGGCGCTGTGGCAACAACAACTGAGCGCCGACAGCAGCGAGTTCGAGCGCCTGCGCAGGATTGCCTGCACCCGAACCACCCCGGCAGATGACGGCCCGGATGCTGCGCTGCGCTGGTTTGAGGTGACCACCGTGCGTATTGACGGCATGAAAGTGGTGGAAGATTTACTGGAAGACATTCTGATGGAGTGCTGCCGTGAGCGGATCCGCGAAGCGCAGGCGTCGCTTGCCCTTCAGCAGCAAGATATCGGAGAAATGCCGCAGCAGGAGTCGCATTATTCGGCGCTGATGCCGCCGCAGCTCAGCCGTTGCGTACTGGAGCTGGTCGAGCAGCAATCCCGTCAGTTACAGGCGCTCGATGCCGAACTGGCCGGGCTTCGCGCCACGCTGGCTGAGCGAAAACTGGTGGAACGCGCCAAAGGGTTGCTCATGCAACACCACGGCCTGACCGAACCGCAGGCGCATAAAACTCTGCGTGATATGGCGATGAACCAGAACAAGAAGCTGTCGGAGATTGCCGAAGCGATGCTTGCGGTATCGGCTGTATTAGGGAAGAAAGGCGACTAATCCCTAAGGAGTATCTGCACTGTCCGTGTGCCATTGTGATGTGCACTGCGTGCTGTGGCGGTGCACCAGGCGGTCAGGCGAGTGCGGGAAATGCGCTAACCGGCTGATTTTATTGCGATGCACGAAGTTGGCATACAAGCTGCATTGTTTTACAACATAAGGACTAAACCAATGGCGGTTTAGTCAGGATTACGGATAAAGGCGTCCGTCAGCGTTCAGGAAACTGAGCGCTGACAGGACGCTTTTTTTTTGCTCATTTTTCAACATTACAGGAAGCCGCAATGACGCAAGACGATAAAAAAACTCCGGGGCAATTCTCCCGCCGCCGCTTTATTGCCGGCAGTGCGGTGCTGGGCGGCAGCATGATGATGCCGGGCTTTATGAACAGCGTCTGGGCGGCCGGTTCAGATGCGCCCGAGAAAAAAGAAATCCGCGTCGGGTTTATTCCGCTGACCGATTGTTCGTCCGTGGTGATGGCGGCAGTGAAAAAGTTTGATGAGAAGTACGGCATCAAAATTATCCCCAGCAAGGAATCAAGCTGGGCGTCGGTACGCGACAAACTGGTGTCCGGTGAACTCGATGCCGCGCATGTGCTTTACGGGCTGGTGTATGGCCTGCAACTGGGTGTGTCCGGCCCGCAGCATGACATGGCGATGTTGATGTCGCTCAACAATAACGGGCAGGCGATCACGCTTTCAAATCAGCTGAAACAGGCCGGTGTCACCGATGCGGCTTCGCTGAAAAAAATGGTCGATGCCAGCGCCAAAGGCACCTACACCTTTGCGCAGACATTCCCCACCGGCACGCATGCCATGTGGCTGTATTACTGGCTGGCGAACGCCGGTATTCACCCGTTTAACGATGTGCGCAACGTGGTCGTACCGCCGCCGCAAATGGTGGTGAACATGAAGATCGGCAACATGAGCGGTTACTGCGTCGGTGAACCCTGGAACCAGCGCGCCATACAGGACGATATCGGTTTCACCGCCGCCACGTCACAGGAGATCTGGCCGGATCATCCGGAAAAAATTCTCGGAACGACGTCAGCCTGGGTCGCGGCCAATCCGAATGCCGCCCGTGCGCTGACCGCTGCCGTGCTTGATGCCTCACGCTGGATTGACACCTCCGATGCCAACCGTACCGAAACCGCGCAGGTCGTCGCCGCACGCGCCTACATCAATACGCCGGTGGCAACGATTCAGGGGCGGATGCTCGGTGATTACGAAAACGGACTGGGCAAAAAGTGGAAAGACGCCCACAGCATGCGCTTCTTCAACGACGGCGCAGTCAACTACCCGTATCTCTCCGACGGCATGTGGTTCCTGACCCAGCACAAACGCTGGGGATTGCTGGACAAAGATCCGGACTATCTGGCGGTGGCCAAAAAAATCAATCGCATTGACGTCTACAAACAGGCGGCGACGGCGGTCGGCGGCATCAACCTGCCGTCCGGGGATATGCGCAGCAGCACGCTGATGGACGGGAAAGTCTGGGACGGCAGTAACCCTGCTGAATACGCCAACAGTTTTGCCATGAAACGCTAAGTGAGGTCGCCGATGTCCATGAATTCAAAACCTAATGTTATCGCGCTGACCGAACCGGTGAGTGCAGAAATTGTACCGATCGCCCCGGTAACGCAGAACGCCGCGCTGCCGGTCCGCGCCGCCAAAACGGCTTATCTCGCCCGGTTGCACGTGGTGATGCACCGCGTGTTGCAAAAAGCTATTCCGGCATTGCTGGGCGCCATCGTCGTGATCGCACTGTGGCAGATTGCCGCGCTCAGCAGTAAAGGGTTTCCGACGCCGCTGAAAACCTGGGAAGCGGCCAAAGTGATTTTCGCCGATCCGTTTTACATCGCCGGACCGAACGACATGGGCATTGGCTGGAACGTACTGGCATCGCTCAAACGTGTGGCGATGGGCTTCGGGCTGGCGGCACTGATCGGCATTCCTGCCGGATTCCTGATCGGGCGTTTCAGTTTTATCGCCAGCATGCTCAATCCGATCATTTCATTGCTGCGGCCGGTCAGTCCGCTGGCGTGGTTACCCATCGGTTTACTGCTGTTCCAGCGCGCGGAACCCGCCTCGGCGTGGACCATTTTTATCTGCTCGATCTGGCCGATGATCCTCAATACGGCTGAGGGCGTAATGCGTATTCCGCAGGACTATCTCAACGTCGCGCGGGTGCTGAAACTCAGCGAATTCACTGTAATGCGTAAGATCCTGTTTCCGGCGGTACTGCCTTACATCCTCACCGGTGTGCGTCTGTCGATTGGTATCGCCTGGCTGGTAATTGTTGCCGCCGAAATGCTCACCGGCGGTGTCGGGATTGGTTTCTGGATCTGGAACGAATGGAACAACCTCAACGTGGAAAACATCATTATCGCCATCCTGCTGATTGGCGTGGTGGGCATGGTGCTGGAGCAGGGGCTGATGGCCATTGCCCGCCGATTCAGTTACGACAACCGTTAGGAGCCTGAGATGAAAAACGACAAAGCCATTATCCGCGTGCAGAACGTCAGCCAGAGTTTCCCGACCGCGAAAGGGCAGTTTCTGGCGCTCGACAACGTCAGCTTTGATATTGCGCAGGGCGAAACGGTCAGCCTGATTGGTCATTCAGGTTGCGGAAAATCCACCTTACTGAATCTGATTGCCGGGCTGAGTCGCCCGACGGAAGGCGTGTTGCTGTGTGATAACCAGGAAATCACCGGCCCCGGCCCGGAACGCGGCGTGGTGTTTCAGAACCATTCACTGCTGCCGTGGCTGACCACTTTTGAGAACGTGGCGCTGGCGGTGAATCAGGTATTTAAAGGGGTGATGAGTAAAAGTGAAATGCGTGACTGGATTTCGCACAACCTCGACCTGGTGCACATGGGGCATGCGGCTGACAAACGTCCGGGTGAGATTTCCGGCGGAATGAAACAGCGGGTGGGCATCGCCCGTGCGCTGGCGATGAAACCGAAAGTGTTGCTGATGGATGAACCTTTCGGCGCGCTCGATGCGTTAACCCGTGCACATTTGCAGGATGCGGTGATGGAGATTCAGTCGCGCCTGAAAACCACGATTTTGCTGATCACACACGACGTGGACGAAGCGGTATTGCTTTCAGATCGCGTAATGATGATGACCAACGGCCCGGCAGCGAAAGTCGGCGACGTGTTGCAGGTAGAACTGGCGCGTCCGCGCTCACGGCTGGCGCTGGCGAACGATCACCTGTTCCACCAGTACCGTCAGCAGGTGCTGCAGTTCCTGTATGAAAAACACCGGTCAGTTGCCTGATTCAGCAGGCGGGATAAGCACAATGGATAAACCCACCTTGATAGTGATTGGCAACGGAATGGCGGGCGTGCGGCTGGTGGAACGGCTGTGCGAGCGTGCGCCGGAGCGTTACCGCATTGTGATCATCGGCGAAGAAAAACAGCCTGCGTATAACCGCATTCTGCTCACGCCGGTGCTCGCCGGTGAAAAACAGTTCGATGACATCGTGACCCATGATGCGCAGTGGTACAAACGTCACAACGTCACGTTTATCGCCGGTGCGGCGGCGACAGAAATTGACCGCACTGCCCGCAGGGTGCGGGCTGGCGGGCAGATGTTTGACTATCACCATCTGGTGCTCGCCACCGGTTCGCGGCCTTTTATGCTGCCGGTGCCGGGCGCACAACTGCGCGGTATTCACGGTTTCCGTCAGCAGCAGGATGTGGAAAACATCCTCAGCGGAGATTACGCCGGACAACCGGTCGTGGTGGTGGGCGGCGGTGTATTAGGCGTGGAAGCCGCTGCCGCACTGGCGTTGCGGGGTATGCAGGTCAGCCTGTTGCATCGCGGCAACCATCTGATGGACAGCCAGCTCGATGAACATAGTGCAGAACTGCTTCGCGCCAGCCTCGCCACGCGCGGCATTACGTCCATTTTACAGGCGCAGACCGTGGCCTATGCCGGTGACCCCGCCGGGAATGTACGGGCGGTGAGGCTCAGCGACGGGCGTGAAATTCCCGCGCAACGCGTGGTGGTAGCCGCCGGTGTCCGGCCCGAGATTGCCCTGGCGCAGTCCGCCGGACTGGACTGTGATCGCGGCATTCTGGTCAGCGACATGCTGCAAACCTCCGACCCGGCTATTTCGGCCATCGGCGAATGTTGTCAGCAGGGGGAACTGACCGCCGGTCTGGTCGCGCCGTGCTGGCAACAGGCTGAGGCGCTGGCGGCCCGTCTGGCCGGTGCACCAGTGGTTTCTCCGGTGATGCACAGGGTGCCGCTGCGCCTGAAAGTGACCGGCATTGACGTGTTCTGTGCCGGTGAACTGCACGGCGGCGACGGCGCACAAATTCACACGGTATCTGACCCGGTTGACGGTCATTACCGCCGCCTGTTGCTGCGTGATAACCGGCTCACCGGCGTGTTGCTGTGGGGTGATATCAGCGACGGACCGGAATATTTCGCCCGCATCAGCCATCCCGCCAACTGCCAGACGCCATTGAGCATATTCAGCCCCGGCGATGAACCGGCCATTAAATCAGAACAGTTACCCGCCGAGGTAACGAGGAGCACTGCAATGTCGAAACCCGTATTAGTCATGGCCGGACACGGCATGGTTGGCCACCATTTTCTGCAACAACTGGTCGAGCGTGAACTGCATCTGCAATATCAGGTAATTGTGTTTGCGGAAGAAAAATCACCGGCCTACGACCGGGTGCATTTGTCCGAGTTTTTCTCCGGTCGCAGCGCGGAGTCGCTGTCGGTCGTAGAAGAGGGTTTCTTTGCGTCGACCGGCATTGAACTGCGCCTCGGGCACAGCATCGGTCATATCGATACCCGTCACCGTTTTGTGGTCGATCATCAGGGGCGGCAGACGGCTTACGATTTGCTGGTGCTGGCGACCGGTTCTTATCCGTTTGTCCCGCCAATTCCGGGCAACGATGCGCCGGGCTGCCTGGTTTACCGCACGCTGGACGATCTGGCGGCGATTCAGGCCTGCGCTGCCACCGGCAAAACCGGTGTGGTGGTGGGGGGCGGTTTGCTGGGGCTGGAAGCCGCAAACGCGCTGAAACATCTCGGGCTGCAAACGCATGTGGTGGAATTCGCGCCACGTCTGATGGGCGTTCAGCTTGATGAAGGCGGTGCGGCGATGCTGCGCCGTAAAATTGAAGCGCTGGATGTGCAGGTCCATACCGGCAAAGAAACCCGCGCTATCGTGGCCGGAGAAGCCAGTCGTTATCGCATGGAGTTTGCCGACGGCGGTCATCTCGAGACCGATCTGGTGCTGTTCTCCGCCGGTATCCGTCCGCGGGATCAGCTGGCAAAAGAGTGCGGGCTGGAGGTCGGGCCGCGTGGCGGTATCGTGATTAACGATCAGTGTCGTACCTCTGATCCGGCCATTTTTGCTATCGGTGAATGTGCCTTGTGGAACGGGCAGATTTTCGGTCTGGTCGCCCCCGGCTATCAGATGGCGCGCACGCTGGCCGATACGCTTTCCGGCAGCGAGGTGGCGTTTAAAGGCGCGGACATGAGCACCAAACTGAAACTGCTGGGTGTAGAAGTGGCCTCAGTCGGCGATGCGCATGGCCGCACGCCGGGCAGTCAGAGTTATAGCTGGGTCGACGGTCCGGCGGAAGTGTACAAAAAAATCGTGGTCTCGCAGGACGGCAAACGCCTGCTCGGCGCGGTGCTGGTCGGCGACAGCAACGAATACAGCACGCTTTTGCAGATGATGCTTAACGATATGCCGCTGCCCGCCAGTCCGGAAAACCTGATCCTGCCCGCCAGCGCCGGTGCAGCGCCACAAACGCTGGGCGTCGCGGCATTGCCGGACGGTGCGCAAATCTGTTCCTGCCATAACGTCAGCAAATCAGATATCTGTGACGCGGTGAAGGGCGGTTGCGGCGATATGGCGGCGGTCAAAGCCTGCACTAAGGCGGCGACAGGTTGCGGCGGCTGTGCAGCGCTGACCAAACAGGTGATGGAATTCGCACTCACCGAAATGGGCGTTGAAGTGAAAAAAGACGTCTGCGAGCACTTTGCTTATTCCCGTCAGGAAATTTATCACCTGGTGCGCATGGGCAATATCCGCAGCTTTGCCGAACTGATTCAGAAACACGGTCACGGCAGCGGCTGTGAAATCTGCAAGCCGCTGGCGGGATCCATTCTGGCGTCCTGCTGGAACGATTACCTGCTCAAACCGCAGCATTTGCCGTTGCAGGACACCAACGATCGTTATTTCGCCAATATTCAAAAAGACGGTACCTATTCCGTGGTGCCGCGCATTCCGGCTGGTGAAATCACGCCTGACGGGCTGATCGCCATCGGTCTGGTCGCCAAACGCTACAACCTCTACACCAAAATTACCGGCGGGCAGCGGGTGGATTTATTCGGCGCCCGCCTCGAACACCTGCCGGAAATCTGGCAGCAACTGGTGGACGCCGGTTTTGAAACCGGTCACGCCTACGGCAAATCGCTGCGCACGGTGAAATCCTGTGTCGGCTCAAGCTGGTGCCGCTACGGTGTACAGGATTCCACCGGCCTGGCGCTGCAACTGGAGAACCGCTACAAGGGGCTGCGCTCCCCGCACAAAATCAAAATGGCGGTCTCGGGTTGTACCCGTGAATGCGCCGAAGCACAAAGCAAAGACGTGGGCGTGATTGCCACCGAAAAGGGCTGGAACCTGTACGTGTGCGGCAACGGCGGCATGAAACCGCGCCACGCTGATTTACTGGCGCAGGACATGAGCACGGAAGATCTGATCCGCACCGTAGACCGCTTTCTGATGTTTTACATCCGTACCGCTGACCGCCTGCAACGTACCAGCACCTGGATGGATAATCTCGAGGGCGGCATGGATTACCTGCGTCAGGTGGTGCTGGAAGACAGTCTGCACATCGGCGCAGAACTGGAAAGTGAGATGAACGCGGTGGTCGGCACGTACCAGTGCGAATGGCAAACCACGCTGGCAGATCCGGACCGGCTGGCGCTGTTCCGTCCGTTCGTCAACAGCAGCGAGCCGGATGAAGCGGTGGTGATGGTGACGGAGCGACAGCAGGTTCGCCCCGCGACGTCGCAGGAACGCGCCGGTCTTTCCTTCAGCGCCGTTTCTCAGCCGGTGATGGCGGTGCAGGGCTGGGTGGAGCTGTGCGATCTCAGCGCCATTCCGGCCAATGCCGGTATGGCGGCGCGGCTGGCTAACCGGCAGATTGCGCTGTTCCATTTGCCGGAGCATCCGCAGCAGGTTTTCGCGCTGAGTAACCATGAGCCGGACAGCGATGCCAATGTGCTGGCACGCGGGCTGGTGGGCGATGTGAAAGGCGAGCCGGTGGTGATTTCGCCGCTGTACAAACAGCGTTTCCGTTTACACGACGGGCGCAGCGTGGACGACGCGCAACTGGCGCTGAGCGTCTGGCCGGTGAAAGTCGAAAATGGCCGTGTCTGGGTGCAGGAACAGCCGGGGGTGAAAACCGCTGAAACCATTGCGACGGTCAGCGTATGAAAAGACCTCCGGCAACAGCACCGGCGCTGACCACCTGCGCTTACTGCGGCGTGGGATGTGGCGTCAGCATGGAACCGCAGACCGGGGGTTTCAGCGCCAGTGGTGATAAAACGCATCCGGCTAATCACGGACGACTGTGCGTAAAAGGCAGCGCGCTGGGAGAAACGCTGGGGTTGCAGGGGCGGTTGTTACAGCCGGAAATCGACCGCCAGCCGGTAAGCTGGACGCGGGCGCTTGATACGGTCGCGCAGCGGTTACAGGCGGTGATCGACGAACAGGGTCCGCAGGCTGTGGCGTTTTACGGTTCCGGCCAGTTGCTGACTGAAGATTATTATGTCGCCAATAAACTGATGAAAGGCTTTATCGGCGCGGGAAATATGGATACCAATTCGCGGCTGTGCATGGCCTCTGCCGTGGTGGGTTACAAACGCGCGTTCGGGGCCGACGCGGTGCCGTGCAGTTATCAGGATCTGGAACGGGCCGACTGCGTCTTGCTGACCGGTTCGAATACGGCATGGGCACATCCGGTGGTGTATCAGCGGCTGGCGCAGGCCAAAAAGGACCGGCCGGAGATGCGCATTATTGTTATCGATCCGCGCCAGACCGCCACCTGTGATATCGCCGATTTGCACCTGGCGTTACGCCCCGGCAGTGATGCGGCGCTGTTCTGCGGTGCGCTGAACGCGATGGCGGAGAGCGGAAAACTCGACACCGCTTTCCTGCAACGCCATACACAGGGTGCTGAAGACGCATTGCGGGCGGCACGGGACTGGACAGTGGCGCGTACCGCCGCGTATTGCGGATTGCCTGTGGATCAGTTGCTGGCGTTTTATCAGATGTTGGGCGACAGCCAGCGGCTGGTGACGCTGTATTCGATGGGGATCAATCAGTCCGGTTCCGGCGTGGATAAATGCAACGCCATTATTAACCTGCATCTGGCGACCGGCCATATCGGGCGCGAGGGGTGCGGACCGTTTTCAATCACCGGTCAGCCGAACGCGATGGGCGGACGGGAAGTCGGCGGACTGGCGAATCAGCTGGCGTCGCACATGGGCTTTACGCCGGAAGATATCAGCCGCGTGGGGCGGTTCTGGCAGAGTGACAACGTCACACAATCAGCCGGGCTGAACGCCGTGGAGTTGTTCCGCGCGGTGGAAGAAGGCCGGATAAAAGCGGTGTGGATCATGGGCACCAATCCGCTGGTGTCGCTGCCGGATGCCGACCGGGTACGGGCCGGACTGGCGCGCTGCCCGCTGGTGATCGTCTCCGACATTATACGCGACACCGATACCACCCGTGCCGCGCATATCTGCCTGCCCGCGCTGGGCTGGGGCGAGAAAAACGGTACCGTGACCAATTCTGAACGTTGTATTTCACGCCAGCGGGCGTTTCTGCCTGCACCGGGTGAGGCGAAACCGGACTGGTGGATCCTCAGTCAGGTCGCGCAGCGTTTAGGGTTTGCAGAGGCATTTTCGTATCAGCATCCGGCAGAGATTTTCCGCGAACATGCTGCGCTTTCCGGTTTTGAAAATCACGGTTCGCGGGCGTTTGATATCAGCGGGCTGGCGCAGCTTTCGGATGAGGAGTGGGACACCCTGCAGCCTGTGCAGTGGCCGGTGAATGCCGCCAATCCGCAGGGCACGGCGCGGCTGTTTACGGATAACCGGTTCTTTCACCCTGACGGCAAAGCGAAACTGATCGCCATCACGCCAAGGCTGCCGGTAAATTCGCCGAATGCGGCGTATCCGCTGATCATGAATACCGGCAGGGTCCGCGACCAGTGGCACACGATGACGCGCACCGGTAAGTCAGCGCGTCTGATGCAGCACATCAGCGAGCCGTTTTGTCAGTTTCATCCCGATGACGGGCCGCAGATCCAGCCCGGTGATCTGGTACGCGTTGCCTCCTCGCACGGCTGGTTGTTGCTGCGCGCCCAACCCGACAATCTGCAACCGCGCGGCAGCGTGTTTGTGCCGATGCACTGGAACAGCCGGTTCAGCCAGCAGGCGCGGGTCGATGCACTGATTGAAGCGCATGTTGATCCGCTGTCGGGACAGCCGGAAAGCAAACATATGCCGGTCAGCCTGAGCCGCTGGCCTGCCGCGTGGCAGGCCGAACTGTTTGTGCGTGGTGAAAATATTACGCCACCGGTGACCACTTACTGGAGCCTGATCACCCAGCCGGGTGTGACCCACTTTACGCTGGCCGACTCTTCGCTACCGGCAGACTGGATGGCGTGGCTGAAGGAATCTTACGCCACGGACAACCTGCTCTGCCAGACCGCGCAACTGGGCGATGACGGTTTCAGCCTGCTGGCCTGGTCTGACGGCGCGTTACAACTGGCGTTCTATGCCCGCCGCAGGCCGCCGTCACCCGACCGGCAGGCGGTGCTGGCGGCATTCACCACACCGCCGCACACGGCGCAACAGCGTCTGGCGTTGCTGGCAGGCCGTGCAGACCGTGATAAAGCGCCCGCCGGTGCCATCATTTGTAGCTGTTATTCCGTGGGGGAAATCCCGATCACTGAAGCCGTCCACCAGGGATGTCACAGCGTGCAACAGCTTGGCGAAAAACTCAAATGCGGCACAAATTGCGGCTCATGCATTCCTGAACTCAAAAAAATCATTGCCGGTCAGCTCGCCACGCTGACGGCGGGAGACAGCCAATGAACAACATTCCCGAAAGAACATTACAGATGCAGCAGATCGCGCAAATTCTGGCGGGTGCCAACCGGCGTAATCCGGTGTGTCGCGGTGAAGTCTGGCTGGTCGGCGCGGGGCCGGGGGATGTCGAGCTGCTGACCCTGAAAGCGCTGCGCGTGATCCAGCAGGCGGATGTGGTGGTGTTTGACCGGCTGGTGTCTGAGCCGGTGATGGCGCTGATCCCGGACGAGGCGCTGCGCATTGATGCCGGTAAATCGACGCGCAATCACACGCTGGGACAGGAAGAAATTAATCAGTTGCTGGTCAGTCTGGCGCTGGCCGGGCATCGCGTGGTGCGCCTCAAAGGGGGGGATCCGTTTGTGTTCGGTCGCGGCGGCGAGGAGATGGCACATTGCCAGCAGCACGGCGTAATGTGCCACATCGTGCCCGGCATCACAGCGGCGATGGGGTGTGCGGCATCCACGGGTATTCCGCTGACCCACCGCAGTCTGGCGCAGTCAGTGCGGTTTGTGACAGGTCACGGGGCACAGGGGGAGCCGGATGTTGACTGGCGGGCGCTGGCCGAAGCGCGTCAGACGCTGGTGTTTTATATGGGCATTGCCAACAGCGAAACCATCAGCCACCAGCTGATGGCGCATGGCTTACCGGGGACGACCCCGGTGGCAGTCATTGAGCGCGGCACCCGGCCGGAACAGCGGGTGCTGACCGGCAGGCTGGAGACACTGGCAGACATGATCCTTACCGGACAGGTGCAAACGCCTGCGCTGCTGATTGTCGGTGAGGTGGTGGGGATGTACCGGGGAGAGGGACAACGTCAAGACCGTGGGTTGCCACTCACACCGGCCCAAAGGGTTTTAACCGAACCTCTTTGCAATCCTGCGTTTTTTTAACTGCGCGCTAACGCTGGCTGGCTATGCTTCAGTTACCGCAGTGACAGGCTGGAAATCTTGCCGCTGCGCGGTGCCTTCTCCCGGTCCTGGAGCCTTGGGTCTCCAGGCCGCTCCGTTCAGCAAGATTTCTGAATCGGCAGCACGCACAACTCCCCCGCACGATCATCCGAAAAGCTTATGCTTAATTGATCCATCTATATCCTTTTTTGTTAGTGGCATCGACCTCATTCCTTATGCAATTCTCTGACTCACAAAAGAAAAAAAATTAAATCTCCTGCTTTGTAAATTTGGGGCGCAAGCCCTCTGCAGACTATTCATAAGGAAAAACGATGACCGTTATTCAGTTTAATCAACGTCAAATGACAACAAGCAAAATTGCTGCCGGGCTGGTTCTGGCAATCAGCACGCTTTCTACTTTTGCCGCCCATGCTGACCAGCTGGCGGATATCAAAAAAGCCGGTGTTGTGAAAGTTGCGACTTTCGATTCCAATCCGCCGTTTGGGTCTGTGGATGCGAAAACGCACGATATTGTCGGCTATGACGTCGATTTCGCCAAAGCGCTGGCGAAAACGCTGGGTGTGAAATTGCAACTGGTACCGACCAATCCGGCCAACCGTATTCCGTTGTTGCAGTCCGGCAAGGCGGATCTGATTGTGGCTGATATCACCATCACCCCGGAACGCGCGAAAGTGATCGACTTCTCCGTGCCTTATTTCGTCACCGGCCAGCAGTTCCTGGTGCCCGCCGGATCGCCGGATAAGCTCGATGCGTATGCTACGGCGCGCATTGGCGCGGTGAAAGGCACCACCGGTGAGCAGGAGTTGCATAATCGCTTCCCGCAATCCCGCGTGCTGTCTTATGACGATATTCCGCTGGCGCTTTCCGCTTTACGTAACGGCAACGTGCAGGCGATTACCCAGGACAGCACCATTCTGGCCGGTCTGCTGGATGGCGCGCCGGACAAGGCGAAATACAAAGTGTTGCCTGAATTGCTGAGCAAGGAAGAGATTGGCGTTGGCGTGAAAAAAGGCGAAACCAACCTGCTGAAAGTGGTCAACGACGAGCTGCTGAATCTGGAGAAAAACGGCCAGGCGGTCAGCATTTATAACGTCTGGTTCGGCCCGCAGACCAAATCTCCTCAGCCGCGTCTGTTCAAAATCGAAGCCAAATAATCTGTTTTATGCAAGGTAAGGCACATGCCGCAAGACACTTACTCAACCGCAGCAACGTCTGCGGTTTTTTCACATTCATCCGCCGGTAAAACCGCTGCCGTCGAATTTCGTCAGGTCAGTAAATCTTTTGGTCCGCATGAAGTGATCCGCAACGTTGATTTGCGTGTGGACAGCGGCGAAGTGGTGGCCGTTTGCGGGCCTTCCGGCTCCGGAAAATCCACCCTGATCCGCCTGATTAATCAGCTTGAATCCGCCTCAGGCGGCGAGATCCTGATCGACAATCTGCCGACGCGAAACCTCAAAGGTGCGGCATTACGCCAGTTGCGCACGCATATCGGTTTCGTGTTTCAGCAGTTCAATCTGTATGCCCATCTCACCGCCGAAGACAACGTCAGTCTGGCGCTGATCAAAGTGCATGGCTGGAAGAAAAGTGAAGCGCGGGAAAAGGCGCGGGCGCTGCTGACGCGTGTCGGGCTGGGGGATAAAGCGCGGCATTATCCCGAGCAGCTATCCGGCGGTCAGCAACAGCGCGTGGCAATTGCCCGGGCGCTGGTCACCGATCCGAACATTATTTTATTTGATGAACCGACTTCAGCGCTCGATCCGGAAATGATCGGCGAAGTGCTGCTGGTGATGCAGGAGCTGGCGAAAAGTGGCATCACCATGATTGTGGTGACGCACGAAATGAGTTTTGCCCGTGAAATCGCCGACCGGGTGATTTTCATGGATGGCGGAGAAATTCTCGAACAGGCGCAGCCGGAAGATTTCTTCCTGCGTCCGCAACATCCGCGCGCGCAGCGGTTTTTGCAGAAAGTATTGTTTCCGCTGCATCCGCAGGCAGGAGCAGAGCGATGATCTGGCATCCTGACTGGGCGGGCGTGCTGAGCGGCCAGCCTTTGCAATGGATTATCTCCGGCTTTCTCACCACGCTGTATGTCAGCCTGGCGGGAAGTCTGATCGCTACGTTACTGACTGTGCTGCTGATTGCGCTGCGCCTGAGTACCTCGCGTATTGCACGCGGCGCGGTGGCGGCGTTCGTCTCTGTTTTCCGTAACACGCCGCTGCTGGTGCAACTGCTGTTCTGGTATTTCGCGGCGTATGGCGCGCTGCCGCAAAGCTGGCGTTTTTACATTGGCGACAATCATCCGTGGGCGACGTTTCCGGGCAACATTGCCTGGCTGACGCCGGAATTTTTGTGTGCGGCCTGGGGGCTGGCGCTGTTCACGGCGGCGTTTCTGGTGGAAGAAGTGCAGGCGGGTCTGAATTCCGTGCCCAAAGGCCAGACTGAAGCGGCGATTTCGCAGGGGTTTAGCCGCAAGACATTGCTGCTTTCCATTCTTTTGCCGCAGGCGCTGACCAATGCGTGGCAGCCAGTCACCGGCCAGTATCTGAATCTGATGAAGCTTTCCTCGCTGGCGACCGGCATCGGTTTTTCGGAACTGACGTATCAGGTCAGTCAGATTGAAAGCTATAACGCACACGCCTTCGAAGGGTTTGCGGTCGGGACATTGCTGTATCTGGCGCTCGGGCTGATCCTCGGCGGGCTGATGACGGCGTTTGGTCCGAAACGTCCGCAGCGCAGGCCGCAGGCGGCAATGACGGAGGAAACCCGCGATGGAATTTGACGGGTCTGTTTTGCAGGATAATTTCACTTATCTGCTGTGGGGAAGACTGGCTGACGGTGAGCCGGGCGGGGTGTTGCTCACATTAATCATGGCGGCATCGGCGGGCGTTCTGGCGTTACTGGCCGGGGTTCTGATGGCGGCACTGGCGTGGCGTTTCGGCGGCTGGACGCGAAAAATTCTGTTTATCTGGGCGTCGTTTATCCGCGGCATTCCGCTGATTTTCGTGATTTTCTGGCTGTATTTCCTGCTGCCGGTGGTGTTTGGCGGATCGATCCCCGGTCCGCTGACGGTGATTCTGGCACTGGCCTGGTTTACCTCGGCGGCGGTGATGCATTCGACGCTGGCGGGTCTGGAAGCCTTGCCGCGCGGGCAAACCGAAGCGGGGATCGCGTCCGGCATGAGCTACGGCAAAGTGTTGTTGTTCGTGCTGTTACCGCAGGCGTGGCCGAATCTGCTGCCGTCCTATCTCGGACTGCTGATCTCACTGGTGAAAGACACGTCGCTGGCGTTTATCGTCAACGTGCCGGAACTCACCACGGTGGCCGGACAGGTGAACAACCGGGTGCAAATTTACCCGGCAGAAATCTTCCTGCTGGTCGGGCTGATGTATTACCTGCTGTGTGTGACGCTGGCGTATCTGGCGGGTAAATCGATAAAACGTCGTCAGGGTTTGCGGACGTAAACTAAAACCCCGCCTGTTTCGGGCGGGGGTTTTGCAGCGGAAAACTACGGTGACAATGCGGTTATTGTCTTTTGCTGACATTATGCGTAATGCCGGAGCGGATAATCTTTATTGTGCCGGTTTGAACTGACAACCGGCAGCGCATCAATCAGCTTTTTCGTCCACGGATGCACCGGGCGGTGGAACACATCATCGACCTTTCCGTGCTCCACAACACTGCCGTCTTTCATTACCATCACCCGGTCAGCCAGATGATGCACCACGCCTAAATCATGCGAGATGAACAACAGTGCGGTGCGGTGTTCGGCCTGCATTTTTGCCAGCAAATCCAGTACCTGAGCCTGAATCGAAACATCCAGCGCGCTGACCGGTTCATCGGCCACCAGCAGCGCCGGATTTGGTGCAAAGGCTCGGGCAATCGCGACACGCTGACGCTGTCCGCCGGACAGTTCACGCGGATAACGGTGCAGAAAACTGTCGCCAAGCTGCACTTCATCCAGCAACTGACGGACGCGGTTGTGCCGTTCCTCACCAAAAATGCCCACGCTGTCGAGGCTTTCGCCGATGATTTTTTCCACGTTATAGCGCGGATCAAATGAACTCAGCGGATCCTGCGCAATCAGCTGAATACCGCGCCGTTGCAGTCTGCGCTGCGCTTCCGGAACCTGGCTCCAGCGTTGCCCCTGAATTTCTATCGTGCCGGATACCGGTTCGGTCAGCCCGAGGATCATCCGCGCCAGCGTGGTTTTCCCTGAGCCAGATTCGCCGACAATGCCCAGCGTTTCACCGGCAAACAGTTGCAGACTGACGTGACTGACCACAGTTTTACCGGCGTACGCTTTGCTGAGGTGTCGGGCTTCCAGCACCGGATTTGTGAAGGAAATATTGCGTGCAGGCAGCGGTTCACCACGTTTGCCGGAAAGCTTAAACCCGCGCGTCGCCGGACTCGGAACCGCCGCCAGTAGCTGTTGCGTATAGGGATGGTCCGGCGCGGACAGCAGCTTTTCGCCGCGACCTTCCTCAACGACTTTGCCCTGATGCATCACCAGAATACGGTCGGCCAGTTGCCCGACCACCGACAAATCGTGGCTGATCAGCAGCAGGCTTTCGCCTTTATCGCGCCGCTGTTGCAGCAAATCCAGGATTTGTTTTTGCACCGTCATGTCCAGCGCGGTGGTCGGTTCATCGGCAATCAGTAAACCGGGATTTCCGGCCAGTGCGGTGGCAATCAAAACCCGCTGACGTAACCCTCCGGAAAGCTGATGCGGATAGGCACTCAGACGGTTTTGCGCATCGGGAAATCCGACCGATTTCAGGGAGGTGATCACCTGCTCGCTGAGCAACGTTGGATCGGTTTTGCGGCTGGCGGTCAGCGCATCGCGAAGCTGCCGCCCGACCTGCCGTAACGGATCGAGCGACACCAGCGCGTCCTGCAATACATAGCCAATCTGGCTGCCGCGAATTTTACGCCAGCGCCGCTGGCTGGCGCCAAGCATGTCTTCACCGCCAATCACAAAACGATCGGCAGTAATACGCGCTTTGCCATCCTGTAAGCCAAGCAGGCTGCGGGCTGTCACGGTTTTCCCTGAGCCGGATTCACCGACAAACGCCACGGATTCCCCGCGACGCAGTTGCAGATTCAGCCCGCTCACAGCGGCTTTTTCACCCTTTGCCGACGGAAAGAAAATCGACAGGTTCTGGATATCAATAAACAGTTCGTCGCTCATGGACGTTTTCCTTCAAAAGTGGCCTGCCAGTAACGCCCGAGTGTGTTGACTGAAATCACGGTCAGGGTGATTGCCACGCCCGGCCAGACGCCAATCCACCAGGCATTACGCAGATAATTACGGCCTTCGGCCAGCATCAGCCCCCATTCGGCGGTCGGCGGTTGCGGGCCCATACCGAGAAAACTCAGCCCGGCGGTGCCGATAATCGCCGTGCCCAGCCCGAGCGTCGCCAGCGCCGGAACGTGCGCAATGGCGTGCGGCAACACATGCCGCCAGACCAAAACGTGACGCTTCAGTCCCAGCGTGCGCGCCTGTTCGACATAACCAGAAGACATCACCAGAAAGGTTTGCGCGCGCACTACGCGGGTGAAGCGGGGCACTGACGCCACGCCGAGTGCGAAAATCAGATTGGTGGTGCCGGGACCGGTAAAGGCAATCAGCATCAGCGCCAGCAGCAAATCCGGAAAGGCTGAGACCACGTCCACCGCGCGGCTGATCAGCTCATCCAGCGGCCCTTTGAATAAACCCGCCAGCAGGCCAAGCAGGGTGCCGATACTGACCGCGACAACCATCGCCGCCAGGCTAATCAGCAGGGAATAACGGCTGCCATAAATGATGCGCGCCAGCACGTCGCGGCCTAACTGATCGGTGCCCAGCCAGTGACTGGCGGAAGGTGCAAGCTGTGCGTTAACCGGATCGGCATTGAGCGGATCGTAATGCGTGAGCAACGCGGGGAAGACAACCGCCAGCAGTACCAGAAATATAAAACCGGCTGCCAGCAAAACACCGTCAGAGAAACGGCGCGTAATACGCCCGGAAAGCAGAATCTGACTCATGCGTTTTCCTCCCCGGTAGCGGGCGCGTCGCGCAAGCGCGGATCGATAAACAGGTACAAAATATCCACCAGCGTACTGAGCACCACGTACACCAGCGCCGAGAAAATTGCTACCGCCAGCACCACCGGCAAATCCTTACCCAGCACGGCATCGACGGTGATTTTGCCCAGCCCCGGACGGCCAAATACCTGTTCGGTGATCACCGCGCCGCTGAGCAGACCACCAATCAGCCAGCCGGTGAGGGTGACGGCAGGCAGCGCGGCGTGGCGCAGCGCATGGCGTAAACGGATGACAGTGTTGCCCAGTCCCCAGGCACGCAGCGTCAGAACAAAGGGTTCATCAAGCGCATCTTCCAGTCCGCGGCGCAGTACCTGCGACACCACTGCGCCCTGCGCCAGTCCGAGGGAGAACGCCGGTAACACCAGCGACGAAAAACTGCGGTCACCGGCGACCGGAAACCAGCGCAAGGTAAAGCTGAAGATAAACAGCAGCACGATGCCAAGCCAGAAAGAGGGCGTGGACGCCAGAACCAGTTCGATGAAACCGGCGATGCGTTGCCCCCGGCGACGGTGCGCGGTCGTGACCGCCATCAGCACGGCAAACACCAGACTGACCACCAGCGCCAGACCGGTGAGTTTCAGCGTCGGCCACAATTGCGACAGCACCAGCGAACTGACGTCGGTATTGAGCATGTACGAACGGCCAAAATCCCCGTGCAATACGCGCCACAGGTAATGCAGATATTGCAGATACAACGGCTGATCCAGACCCCATTCGGCGCGGATCGCCGCCTCAATCGCCGGTGTATGCACCTGTTCGCCCATCAGCAAACTGACGATATCGCCGGGCGCGAGGTAAACGCTGATAAACGACAGCGTAACCGCTGCCCACAGCACCAGCATGCCGGTGAGTATCCGCCGGATGATCCGCCCGCGCCACGACGGTCTGGCCTCAGGGCGACGGGGAGAAATAAATGCAGTTTCAGCCGACATATTCTGATTCCTTACTTCTGATTAATGCTTGCTCAGCCAGACGTCATAGGCGTTTTCAGGCATCTGTTTGAAAGGCCTGAAGCCGACACCGTGAACGTAAGACGCTGCCGCAATCTGGTCTTCCGGCTCGTAAAGCGGGATCGCCAGTGCCTGTTGCAACACCGCAAAATTCTGCAACTGACCGTAGAAGGTTTTGCGCTGTGCGTTATCCAGCGTCAGCGACGCGCCTTTGAGCAGCGGAATAATTTCCGGCGCATCGGTGCGGCTGTAGTTGATCGCACCGCCGCCATTGACGGGCAGATAGTGATTTTCGATATCAATGCCGTCGGTGTCGGTATTGGAGTTGGCAATCGATCCGAACTGGCCGGTTTTACGCACTTCGGTATAGGTGCCGGAATCGACATAACGGATTTTCAGATCCACGCCCAGCCACTGCCGCGCCTGCGCCTGTATCGCCTGCAACAACACGTCGCGCTGGTCACGGACGGTCGCCTGCGCCTGAATAATCTCAATGCTCAGTGGCTGGCCGTCTTTGGTTCGGATGCCGTCAGCGCCTTTGGTATTCCAGCCTGCTTCATCAAGCAACTGGTTTGCGAGCGTCGGATTATTGCCATATTTACCGCTCAGGCTGGCGTCATACAACGGATCGACCGGCGACGTAATGCCCCAGACACGCGTCCGTTCGCCGCGATAGATCGACTGCAAAATCGGTGAAATATCCAGACCCTGTAAAATCGCCTGACGGACTTTGACGTCCTGCGTCGGGCCATATTTGACGTTGAGGAACAGAGAATACGGCGTGCCGGTATTGAGTGCGTGCTGATAAGAAAAATCAGGATTGTCTTTGAACTCACCGGCATCGTTACCGGAAACGCCTTCAATCACATCCACCTGACCGGACAGCAGCGCGCCGGTACGCACTGAGGATTCCGGCAGGAAACGGTACGTGATCCCTTCGAGATACGCCGGACCCTGATGTTTCGCATTCGCCGATGCCCAGCGGTAATCCGGGTTGCGCACATATTCAATCTGCTGGCCTTTCTCATAGCGTTTGAGAATAAATGGCCCGGTACCCGCGATGTCTGTACCACCGGATTTCAGCTGCGGTGAAGTCCATGAAGAAGGCGAAATCAGCTTCAGGCCGGAAGCAAAAGAAAGGAACGGGCTGTAAACGTCTTTCAACGTAATGCTGACGGTGTGCTCATCCGGCGTGGTAACACTGGCAATTCGCCCGGCCAGCGCGCAAATACTTGACCCTGCGCAGTACGCCGGATCCTGTGCATGACGAAAGTTTTCGGCCACGGCGGCGGCGTTAAATTTCTCGCCATTAGAGAATTTCACGTCATCGCGCAGGGTAAACGTGTAGGTTTTGCCGTCGTCAGCCACCTGATAACCGGTCGCCAGCCACGGAATGTACGAACCGTCGGGCTTGCGCGCTAACAGCGATTCATAGGCCACACGCAGGATCAGTTCCGCTTTTGACTGGCCGTTTAGCTGTGGATTGAGCGTATTGGGTTCGGTTTCCACGCCCCACGTCAGATTCCCGCCTTGTTGAGGTTGTTCAGCGGCATACAGCGACTGGCCGGAGGAAAGCACTAACAGCGCGAGCGCAGAAAGAGAACGAACATTAACAGAGGATTTCATACATTTCCCGTCAGGTAATAAGCCATGAATTATTCGAATGAACTCAATAAATAGCGCCGCGTTATTCTGCGCGGCTGAAGGGATTATTAATGTCAGGTTGCTAAGTTGTAAAATCACAATATTTGCTTATCAGAAACAATAAATGACTTAGTAAATGAGTGGCATGGCCGAAATAAAATGAAGGAGAATATAATTCGCTATCGATATCTGTTTTTTGAGTGACTGCCTCAAATTCAGGGTTGCTGGCGTCGGCCCACACCGGCAGAACCTTGGGATCGCCGCCCACTCGGGCTCAAAGGTCAACACCTTGGGTTGCCACCCAAACTGGCCTCAAGGTCAAGGTCAAGGTCAAGGTCGTGGGCGTCGGCCCACACCGACCAGAGACCCGGTAACGCGCGGGCCTCTGGACTCCGCGCTTTTTTCACTTCGCGCTGTCGCGGGTATGACGGACATGTTCTGGTGCACTAGTCAGTGGCGCAAATTCAGGTGCTTCGCACTGCCTTCTCTCGGTCTTCAAGCCATAGGTCTTGAAGCCGCTCCGTTCAGCTGAATTTTGATCACGCCAATCCACTTTTCTAAAAGATCACAACATTCTGTCTTTGAATTTAAGATCGTGCGGGCGATTCAGAAAGCTTGCTGAACGGAGCGGCCTGGAGACCAGAGGCTCCAGGACCGAGTGAAGGAACCGCAAAGCGGCAAGCTTTCCAGCCTGTCGCTGCGATACCTGAAACATAGCCAGCGAGCGGAGCGCGCAGTGAAAGAGCCGGAGATTCCTAAGAGGCGCGGCGATAGGCGCCTCTTGGGGCCGGTTTGGGTGGCAACCCAAGGTGTTGACCTTAGGGCCGGTTTGGGTGGCAACCCAAGGTGTTGACCTTAAGGCCAGTTTGGGTGGCAACCCAAGGTCTTGACCTTAAAGCCCGTTTGGGTGGCAACCCAAGGTCTTTATGTGAAGATTGATTTTAAGACGCGAGTGCGGCGTCCCGCACAGAAACAAACTGATTCTCCGGCTCACTTAACCCCAGATTCCCCCGCAGGGTCTGTGCCTCATAGTCCGTCCGGTACAATCCCCGCGCCTGCAAAATCGGGATCACACGGTCGGTGAAATCATCAAACGCCGTCGGGGTGCCGCCCCGGACGATAAAACCGTCGGCCGCACCTGAGGTAAACCAGTGTTCCAGACCGTCGGCGACATCTTCGGCGGTACCGGAGAAGGTCGGTCGTGGTGTCGCGGCTTCCAGTGCGGCCTGACGCAGGGTTAATCCGCGTTCGCGGGCGTTGCGTTTGATCTCATCTGTGGTGCTGCGGAAGCTGTTTTGCCCCAACCCGCCGATGTCCGGGAATGGTGCATCCGGGTCGTATTGTGCAAAATCGTGATGCTCAAAGTAGCGGCCAAGATAATCCAGCGCGCTTTCCAGCGTCACCAGTTGGGCGGTTTCCTGATATCGACGTTCAGCATCGGCAGGCGACTCACCGATAATCACGCTGATGCCCTGAAAGACGCGGATGTCTTCGGCGGCACGGCCGTTTTCCACCAGCTGACGCTGTACATCGAGACGAAATGCGCGGGCCAGTTCGGGGGTTTCCTGACGGGTGTAAATGGCGTCAGCGGCTTCGGCAGCAAAGGCTTTGCCCTGTTCCGACGCCCCGGCCTGAAAGACGATCGGACGTCCCTGCGGCGAGCGTCCGACGTTCAGCGGCCCCTGCACCGAGTAGTATTTGCCGTGATGATTGAGTGTGTGCAGTTTCTCCGGCACAAAGAACTGGCCGGTGGCTTTGTTGCGCACAAACGCATCTTCTTCCCAGGAATCCCACAGCCCTTTCACCACGCTGACGTATTCACTGGCGATGCGGTAACGCTCGTCATGTTCCGGGTGCTTATCGCGGGAGAAGTTTTTCGCCGAGCCTTCCAGCGGCGAGGTCACCACGTTCCAGCCCGCCCGGCCACCGCTCAGATGATCGAGGCTGGCGAACTGACGCGCGACGGTAAACGGCTCGCTGTAGGAGGTGGATAAGGTGGCGACCAGTCCGATGTTGTGGGTGACCAGCGACAGGGCAGAAAGCAGGGTAATCGGTTCAAAACGGTTGAGGAAATGCGGAATAGATTTCTCAGTAATATAAAGTCCGTCGGCGACAAATAAGAAATCAAATTTAGCCTGTTCAGCTCGTTGCGCTAATTGCTGGCAGAACTGAATATTAATACTGGCATCAGCAACCGCATCCGGATGACGCCATGCAGACATATTTCCGGATGCGCCCTGAATAATGGCACCCAGGCGTATTTGTTTTTTCTGACTCATTGTTTCATCCTTAAGAATATATTATTCAGCCGCCGTTAAACCAGCGTGCGTAATTCAGCGATGGAGCGCACCAGTGGCGCCTGCTCCTGTGCTTCGAATGCCTGCTGGTTGAGAATTTTGCGCAGATAGACCAGTTCGACACCCAGCGGGTTGGTCGCGGTATGAAATGGCTCATAACCCCGTCGCTGATACAACCCGGTCAGCCACGGATGTTTCACCGCTGTTGCCAGATACACCGCCGGTGATTTCAGCGTGTCACGCAAAAACGTCTCTTCCACGTAGCGGATAATTTCATTGCCAAATCCCTGGCCTTTGGCATGTTCTGCCACCGCAAACCAGTGCACAAACGGCCACGGTGCAAGATGATTTTTTGCCGGTGTCCACAAAAAACGGGTGGTCAGCGTCGCCGTCAGTACGCCGTCGTTTTCCAGCACATAGGTGGTTTCATTGCGGATAACATCCCGCACGTCTTCAACGCTGGCGCGGGTGATGGTGAAATGAATGTTATGTTCCAGCAGCGGCTCGTAAGCCTTTTGCAAAAGGCTGTGCAGCGCCGCTGCTTCAGACTCCTGAGCAAGGCGGATCACGTGGCTCATATCCAGTTCCTGTTGTTCGCAACACATCGTTAACAACGATTATTAAAGTCAGGAACAAAGGATGTAAAACAACAATAGTTGCTATGCAGTTGCGGGAGATGGAATAGGGGGTGGGGTGGCCGCCCATACGGGCGTTAACTTCAAAGTCAAAACCGTGGGCGTCGGCCCACACCGACTTGGGGGGCGGCCTGCCGCCGCCCCCCAAGACCCCCTGGGCTCTTTCACTAATACCGCCGGACGAGGTTATAAACCGCGCTGACAATCCGTTTCGTCAGCATGGCGGTGCGGCTCATAACAAATTTTCCTGACGTTCCAGCCAGCGGGCGTGGCTTTTTTCATCGAGAATTTTTTTCATGTACAGCGTGGTGTGTCCTTTGCCGATGTCTCTTTCGAAGACCGGCTGAAAACCCAGTTTCAGGTACATGTCACGCAGCCACGGATGGCTGGTGGCGGTGCCAAGCGAGTAAGCCGGGGCTTTCAGTTCGCGGATCAGAATGTTGTCTTCCAGCCAGTCCAGCAGCTTTTTGCCGAGACGCTGACCGGCGTAATCCGGATGCGTGCCTAACCAGCCAATATGCGGCAGGCCTATGAGTCCCGGCATTGCACCCCATGGGAAGCGCAGGGTGACCGAAGCCACCATCCGCTGGTCATCAAAGAGCGCAAACACTGCATGATCGTTGAGATGTTGTGTCACGCTTGCCAGATCGGCGGTGGCAGCATCAAACTGAATCCCGAGTGCTTTGATTGGCGCATAAGCGTCCAGCATCAGCGCCAGATAATCGTGTTTATCATCCAGCGTCAGCCGCCTGAAATGTTGTGTCATAACCCGGATCCCTCAGAAGAAGTCAGATGACCGGACTGCACGGCAAAGCGGATGACCTCATCAACTTTTTGCGCGGCGCGGCCGGTGTAATGAGCCGGATCTCACCAGTGGTCAAGATCCCGTTCAGTAATATTGGCCGCCAGCACCGGATGTGCAAGCAGAACAGTTTTAGAAGATGGCTATTTTTCAAACGCCTGCATGGCACAGTCATAAACCAGATGATGTGCAGTTTGTTTACCGGGTTATTGACCGTCAGACCGCAGGATTGCGTTTGTGTGGCATGGTGGTTGATCCGACAGGGGGGGTGCTGGTGGAAAGCCATAACAGCCTGCCCGAGCCTGACGTTAGCCACGGCTGCGATGTGCCGAATTCAGGGAGTCAGCAGGGAGAGGAAGAAAAAGGGCGTCTTTACAACGCCCGGAGATGTTTATGCTATTCGTCTGACGGGGGTTTCTTACCGGGCGTGCGCAACGGACGTTCAACAAATTGCATTGTGCGCTTATCGAAATACCGGCTTGGCCAGATAATCGAAGGCGGCACGCCGATAGCCTGGCTTATCAGCAATTCCCCCTTTGGCCAGGGGCGGGTAAGCGCATTGGCTAATGTGGTTGAACATAAACCCGCAGCGCGTGAAACCGCAGACAAGGTGGTGCCTTTTTTGCGCAGTGCAGCAATGATGTCAGCGGGGTGCCAGTCCTGATTAATCAGGATTTCTCCCTCATGCTGCTGGATGTACGACGTAGGAAACGGCAGGAAAGTCGGACTATGGGGCAGTTTCATAGGTATTCTCCGATGTGATAGTTAACCACCACCGGAGCTGCGAAACTCGTTTGGTGGTGGCTCAGACAAGGTTCGCAGTACCGGTCACATCGGAAGCCGGCCAGCCCGGAGGCTGCCTTGCCTGAGTCACCATAGGATGTACAAATTACAAGCATCTGTATCTGACAGGTGTACGGAGGCAAATACATAATTATTACATATGTATTTCCGATGTGGTATTCAGGCTGCGAAACCTAGCCGCGTATTTTTGACGCGACGAGGCAAATATAACGTAAGGAAGGTTTATAAACCAACTGGATAACGACATAGATGGGAGATGCTTTCCAGAGAAACAGATCTGTTGAAGAGTATTACAGCAGGCTTTTTTATCCGTGAGGACGAAGATAATAAAAGGGCAGGCGCATTGCCGAAAAACCTGTAATACGCCTGCTTAAACACTTTCAATTAGCGTGCCGGACAATCAGCGGGTCGGATGATTGACTTCCACCGGACGCAAATCAAACAGCAAGACTTCTGCCTGGTCGCCGTCCGTGAAGGTGAGTTTATCTTCCTGACGGATACGTGCACCGTCACCGGTTCTGAATTCAATGCCGTTCACTTTGATGCTGCCGCGTGCCACGTGGACATAGGCATAACGGTCAGGGTCAAGGTCGAACGTGGCCTGTTCCGCACCGTCGAAGAAACCCGCGTAAATCTTCATGTCCTGACGCACGCTCAGTGAGCCGTTGTCACCTGTTGGCGAGATAATCAGGCGGAACTGGCCGCGTTTTTCCGCTTCAGGCACAGAGACCTGCTGGTAACCCGGTTTGGTCCCATTTTCAGATGGCACGATCCAGATTTGCAGGAAATGCACCTTTTCGTCACCGGAGTGGTTGAACTCACTGTGCGTCACACCGGAACCGGCGCTCATCAGCTGCACGTCGCCGGGGACAATCACAGAACCGGTGCCCATTGAATCTTTATGCTCCAGCGCGCCTTCCAGCACATAAGAGATAATTTCCATATTGCTGTGCGGGTGCGCCCCAAAGCCGCGCCCCGGTGCAACCTGATCATCGTTGATGACCAGCAGGTCTGAGAAGCCGACCTGTTTTGGATCCCAGTAACTGGCGAAGGAGAAGGTGTGACGTGAATGCAACCAGCCGTGGTCACCCAATCCGCGTTGTTCAGAGAGACGTTGTTCAATCATGATGTGCTCCTCAGTTTGTCAGGGGGGAAGCGCGTTTGCCCTTCCGATGAACAGAGAATACACGTAAACTAATTTGCTCAACAATGCGGTTTTTTGACTATCACTGTCACGTTTTGGTTGACAATAAATGGCGTGAGAATAAAGGGTGCGGATAAGATGCAGACAGAAGATCTTCGTATTTTTATTGCCGTGGTAAAAGCGGGGAGTTTTACCACAGCGGCTGAACAACTGATGCTTTCTAAACAATACGTCAGTCGCCGCATGGCGTCGCTGGAGGCTGGCTTACATGCGCGGCTGCTCAACCGCAATACCCGCAAACTGTCGGTGACCGAGTCCGGCCAGTTGTTCGCGCAACATGCACAGCGCATCCTCGACGATATCGAAGAGGCCGAACGGGCGGTATCGCCCAGGCGGCAGGCGCTTCAGGGAACGTACCGCATCAGCATTCCGATGTCGTTTGGTATCAGCCACCTTTCGCCGCTGATTGCCGAGTTTTTAGGTCAGCATCCGGCGATTCAGTTTCAGGTAGAACTGGTCGATCGCTATGTGGATCTGGTGGGTGAAGGTTTCGATATCGCGCTGCGCATTGGTAATCTGGCGGATTCCTCGCTGGTGGCGCGGCGGCTTGGCGAACTGAAGCGGGTGATCTGCTGCAGCCCGGAATATCTTCAGCGTAAGGGGACGCCGGAAACGCCGGAGGATTTGCTCAACCATCATTGCCTGCGTTACGGGCGCGAAGGGCAGACCGGCTGGGAGCTGGAGCTGGAGGGCAAACGTCGTCTGTTTGATGTGCGCGGGCCAATTGTCAGCAATAACGGCGAAGTGCTGCGCGATGCGGCCGTCGCCGGACTCGGGCTGGTATTACTGCCGGAATTTATCGTCGGACCGGCGCTGCAATATGGCGCACTGGTTCGCGTTCTGGATGCATTTCATCCCGGCGCACTCAGCCTGCATGCCATTTATCCGCAGCACCGTCAGCGCAGCGAAGTCACCCGGGTATTTCTCGATTTTTTACAGGAAAGGCTAAAGGCACAACTGCTGGTATCGGCCTGAGATAAGCACCGCAGAGGTGAGCAGACCTGCGTCACACTTTTTGGGCGATCACACATAAATCCAGTGCTTTGTAGGATTTGCATCGTTTTTTCCTATAAAAACTGCCGTACTTTTATGTTACGCAAACGTTAACTGAAGGGGCGGAAAATGAATCATTCATCTGAGCAATATCTTGCAGCGCTGGGCGCAACACAACCATTAACTCCGGCGCAGGCTGACGAGCTGGAGACGCGCGGATACCTTGTTATTCATAATGTTATCGACAAAGACTGGCTGGAAGAGATGCGCACCGCGTTTGACATGCTGGTGGACAAAGAGGGCGATAATCTCGCCGTCGAACACCATCAGGAAGCCACCGCGACCCGTATCGCCAACATGATCAACAAAGGTACCGTGTGGGAAAAAGTGTGGTCGCATCCGCTGATCCTGTCCGTCTGTCATCATATTTTTGGTGGCGCGTTTAAGGTTTCGAGCCTCAACGGACGCGAAGCGCTGCACCGGGGCGGCCATCAGCCGCTGCATGCTGACTGGAAAAAGCCGCGTCCGGATTTTCCGAAAGTCCATCTGGTCAATGCCATCGTGGCGATTGATGATTTGAGTGCCGCCAACGGCGCACCGCGCATTATTCCCGGCACCCATCACCGCCCGGAATTGCCGGAGGATGTGCTGGCGGATGTTGAATTACCGCATCCTGATGAAGTGGTGTTCGAAGCACCGGCGGGCAGCGTGATGATTTACAACGCTCACGCCTGGCACGGCGGCACCAATAACCGCATCGGCACCCGTCGCCGCGTGCTGCACAGTTTGTATATCGACCGCGCGGATGCACAGCAGCAGGATCAGCGTAAATGGCTGAAGCCGGAAACGGCAAGCCGCCTGACGCCTGCGCAGAAATGGTTGCTCGATGTGCTCTGAATTTCTGTTTTCCCCAGGCCTGGCCTGCCGGTCAGGCTTTTTCATGGCATTTTTACCGGCCTTTATGACGGACATCAGAGGGCGGTCACAGTGTGGCTGGCCGCATCACCGCGTATGTGTTACGTGTATGTTATGATGAAGAGAAAACCTCTGAGAGACTGCCATGCTGCAAGACGTGATAGAAACACTGTTCCGATCGGTGTCCGGCAGTGATGTGTTTGCTGTCAGGTTTCCTGATAATTCCCAGCCGCCGCCTGAACTGGCCTCCGTGGTCAGTTTTCCCCGTATTGAATTTGTCGTTGAAGGCGAAGTCCGCGATCGCAGCATTGCCGCAGGCAAAGGGCTGCTCAGGCAGGGCGATGCGCTGTATATTCCGGGGGGAAAATGGAATCTGATGGTGTGGGACAAGCCCGCGATTGTGCTGAGTGTTCTGTTCAGCAAAGAAAAACTGGGGTTCAGTTTACAGTTTTGGGATGGCGTGACATTTACCGGCACGGATAAACAAAGTGTTTCCCGCCTTGGCCCGCGTGTAGGCTCGTTTCTGTTGCAGGCGATGAATGAAATTGTCTCCAGTCCTGACGACCAGCAAACCGCGCGCTGCGTGGTGGCGGGGCTGTTAAGTCATTGTCAGGAACAGCTCGCTAACAGGGCGAAGATCCTTACCCGCAGCGGGGCGCTGTTTGAGGTAATCAAAAAGTATATTGAAGAGAATGCCTCACTGCCGCTGACGCGCGAAAACGTGGCAAAGCGTTTCCATATCACGCCGAATTATCTGTCTCATTTGTTTCGTAAATCCGGAGATATCGGCTTCAGCGAGTATCTGAATCACGTCCGCCTGGAAAAGGCAAAACTGTTGCTTAAAGGTTATGAACTGAAAATCAAAGAAGTGGCGACCAGCAGCGGCTTCGTTGACAGCAACTATTTCTGCCGGGTTTTCCGCAAAAGCACCGCCCGTTCGCCTTCTGAATATCGCAGTCAGTGGCTGAGTCAGTTGTCTGAGCGAAAGTCGTAAACAGCCTGTAGCCAGAAAGTAAAACATTCCGCACCGCAATGGGGCGGGGTGTTTGTTTCTGGTGCAAAAAAACCGCATCTTCCGTTCACTTTTTACCCCCCGGCACATCCCATCCGCCGTAATCCGTGGCTTTTCACCCGCACAGAGAAGTTGGCATCCTGCTTGCTAGGTTGTACATACAAGTTAGTACATGTCAGGTCTGCAAAATAATCACACGCAGGCGCCTTATGAAAAACACTCCGTAATGTGGCTGGAAACGTAATGATTTCATTTGAGAGCATAAGCAAATTTTACGCAGATGGGACGGTGGCTGTAGACAGGCTGTCGTTCAGTGCGCCGACGGGACAAATTACTATGCTGGTCGGGCCTTCGGGCTGCGGCAAAACCACTTCACTGCGCATGATCAACCGGTTAACCGAGCCGTCTTCAGGCAACATTTTGCTGAACGGACAGCCGACCGCCGGGATGGATCTGGTTAAACTGCGCCGCAAAATAGGTTATGTGATCCAGAACGCCGGGCTGTTTCCGCACAAAACCGTGCAGGATAACATTGCGGTCACGGCGCTGCTCAACGGTGCGACACGCACGGCAGCGCGTAAAAAAGCCCTCGAATTACTTGAAATGGTCGGGCTTTCGCTGACGATGGCGGAGCGCTATCCGTGGCAGTTGTCCGGTGGTCAGCAACAAAGGGTCGGCGTGGCGCGTGCGCTGGCATCGGACCCGGAATTTATGCTGATGGACGAACCTTTCAGCGCCGTCGATCCGGTGGTGCGCGAACAGTTACAGGATGAGTTTTTAAGATTACAACGTGAAATCGGCAAGACCATTATTATGGTCACGCACGATATTGATGAGGCGATGAAATTAGGCGACCAGGTTGCGGTTTTCCGCCCCGGTGGTCGTCTGGCGCAAATCGCCTCACCGGTGAAATTACTTAATGAACCGGAGGATGCGTTTGTCGCTGACTTTATTGGCCGTGACCGCGGATACCGCAAACTTTCGTTCGATATGATCCCTGATAATATCAGCCTGACGAAAGAACCTGTGATCGCGCCGGGTATTTCCGTCAGCGAAGCCCGATCCCTTGCCGGAGAAAGTGCCTGGTTACTGGTGGTTGAAAATGAATGTCCGCTCGGCTGGTATGATGTGACACAAAATAAAACCACCGTGGACCCGGAAGATATTAATCTCGGCAGCACCTTTGCGCCGAAAAATGGCACGCTGCGTCAGTTAATGGATTCGGTATTAAGTTCTCCCTGTCAGCGCGGTATCGTGGTTGATGAACAGCAGCGCTTTATGGGTACGGCAAATATCGAACAGGTGTTTTCACTTTCTCATTCCCGTGCTGTGAGGTAATACCATGCGTTTTGACTGGTTATTTCAGCAGCGGGAAAATATATTAACGCTGCTCGGCTGGCATGTTTACCTGTCTGTTATTCCGGTATTAATCGGGCTGGCACTGGCTATTCCGGTCGGGGGTGTTTTGCACCGCTGTGGGAAATTTAAAGACGGCATTCTCAATATATTAGGACTGCTCTATACCATTCCTTCCCTGGCGTTATTTGTTTTATTACCCGGTCTGCTGGGCACGAAAATTCTGGATACCGTGAATGTCGTGGTGGCTCTGACACTTTATGCGTTTGCGCTGCTGATCCGTACCGTGTGCGACGGGCTGGATTCTGTTCCACATGAAACCCATCAGGCCGCTGTCGCCATGGGCTACCGGCCCTTGCAGCGTTTCCTGAGCGTGGAATTACCGCTGGCTGTGCCGGTAATCGCCGCAGGTATGCGGGTAGTGGTGGTATCGAACGTCAGTATTGTGTCGATTTCAGCACTGGTCGGCATGCCGCAGTTGGGGGCGTTATTTACCCAGGGTTTCCAGCTACATTTTCTGACGCCGATTATTGCCGGTATTTTCCTGTGCATTGTGCTGGCGCTGCTGCTGGATAATCTGGTGCTGCGCACCGGCAATAAAATGACCACCTGGCAACCGAAAAGGAATGCGAAATGATTAACTGGTTGCTGGACTCCGGTCACTGGCTCAACGATGACGGCTTGCTGGTGCTGATATTTCAGCATCTGATTTACAGCATTGAAGCGTTGTTTATTGCGGTGATTATCGCTTTCCCGATCGGTTGTTATGTCGGTCATACCGGCAAAGGCGCGATGTTATTAATCGGCAGCGCCAATGCCATGCGCGCATTGCCTTCATTCGGGTTGATCATTTTACTGGTAATTCTGTTCGGGCCGGTATTTGAATCAGACCTGGCTTTTATTGTGCCTTGTCTGATTGTGCTGATCATTCTGGCATTACCGCCCATCATGATGGGGGTATATTCCGGCATCAGGGCGATTAATCCGGCGATTATTGACGCCGCAACCGGCATGGGATATTCACCGCTGAAATTACTGCTGACGGTGGAAATACCCTGTGCAATGGCGCTGATATTATCCGGCATCCGCAGCTCTGCGCTGCAAATTGTGTCTACGGCTACGATTGCTGCGTATGTTTCGCTTGGGGGATTAGGACGGCTGATTATTGATGGCCGTGCGCAGAACGATTATCCGCAAATGGTTGCGGGTGCTTTTATGGTGGGAATATTAGCGTTACTGGTTGATGTATTTTTCTCTTTTTTAATTCGTTTCATTGTTTCACCAGGATTACGGCAGCGTGAACGCCGCCGTAAAAAAACAATTCCTTTATCGAATAACTGAATTATCTACTCACTCATTCCGGAGCCTGACAAAAATGAAATTGAAAAATCTGCTCGCCGTTGCCCTGTTTTCTGCTGCCGTCGTGCACGCCCCTGCCGCTTTCTCCGCTGAGACGGGGGGCACCATTATTATCGGTTCGGCGGACTTCCCGGAAAGCCAGCTGATTGCCACTATTTATCAGCAGGCGCTGGCGGCGAAAAACGTCAAGGTGGAAACCAAACTTAATATCGGCAGCCGTGAGGTGTATATGCCTGCGCTGCTTGACGGCTCAATCAACCTGATCCCGGAATACAGCGGTGCCACGCTGAGTTATCTCGACGAAAAAACCCAGGCGCATTCTGCTGAAGATGTGGCGGCGGCGCTGGCGAAAGCGCTGCCTGAGAAAATCAAAATGCTGGATATTTCATCAGCGCAGGACAGCGATGTGCTGGCAGTGACTGAAAAAACTGCCAAAAAATACAATTTGAAAGATATCAGTGACCTGGCGCCGGTGGCGAAAACGCTGGTACTGGGTGGTCCGGCTGAATGGAAAACCCGTCGTGAAGGTGTGAAAGGGCTGAACGAAGTCTACGGCCTGACCTTTAAGAACTTCAAAGTGCTCGACGTCGCAGGTCCGCTGACGCTGTCTGCACTGACCAACAATCAGATTCAGGTCGCGGATATGACCTCAACCGATCCGGCGATGAAAACGAAGAATCTGGTGGCACTGGAAGATTCCAAACACTTATTCCCGGCGCAAAACATTGTGCCGCTGATTGCAAAAGACAAAGCCAGCGAGGTGGTTGAAACCACGCTGAACAATGTGTCCAGGCAACTGACCACCAGCGATTTGATCGTGATGAACGGCAAACTGGCGAATTTCGAAAGCGTGGATGCTGTGGCAAAAGAGTGGCTGACCGGGCACGGGCTGAATAAATGATGACGCGCACTGTCATCTTGGGCACGGCGGAAACCTCCGTCCGTGACATCGCCGATATCGCTTACGGGGCGCAGGTGCTGCCGGACCCGTCAGCATCGGACGCCATGCTGATCGTGCACGAGAAAATCAGGCAGGCGATTGATAACAATAAAGTGATTTACGGCCTGACCACCGGCGTGGGCGACCTGGTCACTCAGCGCCTGTCGCCGGAGCAAATTTCCGACGTGCAACTCAATATGCTGAAAAGCCATGCCTGCGGTACAGGGCCGGTTCTGGCGCAGCATGAAGTGCGGGCGATGATGGCGGTGATGATGAAATCCCTGTTGCAGGGATTCAGCGGCGTCAGCCCGGCGCTGGTGCAGACGATGGCCGATATGCTCAATAAGGGGGTGACGCCGTGGTCACCCGCCAAAGGGTCGGTCGGCTATCTGATTGCCACCGCACATATCGGGCTGTCAGTGTTCGGCTATGGAAAATCGTTCTATCAGGGCGAACTGTTACCGGCACGGGAAGCCCTGGAACGGGCGGGGATTGCCGTGCGCATTCCCGGCCCGCGCGAAGGCCATGCACTGGTCAGCGGTACGTATGAAATCACTGCGCTGGGTTGTCTGGCGGCGGAAACTTTCCGCGAATTGCTGCCGGTGGCGGATGCCGCGGGTGGCATGAGCCTGGAAGTGCTGAAGGGAAACATCCGCGGGTATGACGCCCGCCTTCATGCGCTGCGCCCGCACGACGGTCAGCAGGAAACCGCGCGGATTTTGCGCAGTTTACTGCGTGACAGTGAGATCCTCGATAAATACCGTGATTTTCGCGTGCAGGACGCGCTGAGCCTGCGCTGTATTCCGCAAATGCACGGCGCGGCGCGGGATGTGCTGAGTTATTGCCTGAAAACGCTGACCACGGAAGTGAATTCTGTCACGGATAATCCGGTGTTTATGGTCGAAGACGGCGAGCTGAATGTACTGCCGGGGGGCAACGGGCACGGTGCGCCGGTGGCGCTGTGTCTGGATGCGCTGGCGATTGCCATTGCGCAACTCAGCACCGGTTCGCAGGCCCGTTCTGACCGCCTGACGAACAGCCATCTCAGCGGATTGCCGGCTTTTCTGGTGGCCAATGGCGGGGCGCATTCAGGGATGATGATCCCGCCGTATGCAGCGGCCGCGCTGGCAGGGGAAAACCGTGCGCTGGCAGCACCGGCCAGTGTGCATACCGTGTCCACCTGTGCCGGACAGGAAGATCACATTTCCATGGGCGTGACGGCGGCACGCAATGCTATTGATGCCGTTGAAAATGCCATTGATATCGTGGCGATAGAAATCCTGTGTGCCACGCAGGCGGTGGAATTCCACCGGCCACTGCGCGCCTCGGCGGGCACGGAAACCGTGCTGTCTCTGGTGCGTGAGCAGGTGGCCTTCCGGCAGAGTGACGAGGAAATGTATCCGGATATGCTGGCTATCCGCCAGCTCATCAAACAGGGCGATATCTTGCGCGCGCTGACACCTTTGATTTTCGCAGACACCGTTGAGGGAGAAACCGCATGAGTGTATCAGCGACATCCCGGCCGCTGGAAGGGATCAAAGTGCTCGACCTTTCCCGCGTGCTGGCCGGGCCTTACTGCGCTTCGCTGCTCAATGATTTGGGTGCGGAAGTGATCAAAATTGAAATGCCGGGTAAAGGTGACGATTCCCGTGATTTCACCCCGCATGTTAATGGCGAAAGCACCTATCTCATGCTGCTTAATCACGGCAAAAAAAGCCTGACGCTGAACCTGAAATCACCGCAAGGCCGGGCCGTGCTGGAGCAACTGATCGAAAGCGCGGATGTGCTGGTGGAAAATTTCCGGCCCGGTGTGACCACCCGCCTGGGCATTGATTATGACGCCGTAAAGAAGATCAATCCGAAGCTGGTGTATGCGAGTATTTCCGGTTTTGGGCAGCAGGGACCGCTGGCGCATAAAGCCGCTTACGATCATGTGATCCAGGCGATGGGCGGCATTATGCAGGTCACCGGCTGGGCGAACGGTGAACCGACGCGGGTGGGGGATGCGATTGGTGATGTGGTGTCGGGTCTGTACTGTTCGTGGGGCATTCTGGCGGCATTGCTGCAACGGGGCATTACCGGCCTCGGGCAACATGTGGATGTCGCGATGCTTGATGCGATGGTGTCGATGCAAATGGTCTCGCTGACACAACTGCTGGGCGGTATGCCGCTGGCCGGGCGACTGGGCAATGCACATCCGATCAGCGCCCCCATGGACAGCTACCGTGCGGCAGACGGTTATCTGGTGATTGCCGTCGCCAATGACAGCCTGTTCCTCCGTCTGGCACAGGCCATTGGCAAACCGGAAATCGTACAGGATGCGCGCTTTGCGACGGATCCGCAGCGCCTGAAACATCAGTACGAATTACGGGTGCTGATTGAAGAGTGGTTGCACGACAAAACGGTGGCCGGGGCGCTCGCCCTGCTCGATGCCGGTGGTATTCCCGCCGCACCGGTCTGGGGGCTGGATGAACTGCTGCAAAGCCCGCATGCCGCCGAACGCGGATTACTGCATCAGGTGATGCATCCGGTCGCCGGTGAAATCAGTATCTTACCGCAGCCCGTGAAGCTGAGCGGCATGAACCAGCTACCCGATTTAATGCCGCCACAGCTTGGCGAGCACACCCGCGCCATTCTCAGTGCACAACTGGGGCTGTCTTCGCAGGAGATGGACACACTTGCGCAACAGGGCGTCATTTAACCGGAGGCAGATAATATGGAACCAACGCAGGTTGCAGTCATTGGCGCGGGCACGATGGGCGCGAGGATTGCTGCGGTATTTGCCGCCAGCGGCTTTAAGGTGGCGCTTTATTCACGCACTGAAAACTCGCTGCACAATGCGGCCAAAGTGATCGACAGTATCGACGCCGGGCTGACGGCGTCGGTCACGTTTACGACGTCCATGGCGGAATGTCTGAAAGGCGCGAAGATTGTTTCGGAGAATATCGCTGAGGTGCTGGCGCTTAAGCAGCAGATTTTTCAGGAGATCGAAAAACATGTCAGCGACGACTGTCTGCTGACCACCAACACCTCCAGCGTCCCGGTCGGGCAGATTGCCAGCGTACTGGCGGTGCCGTCGCGCTTTATCGGCCTGCACTGGTTTAATCCGGCGGATGTGATGCCGATGGTGGAAATTGTCTGCGGACCGCAAACCCATGAAAATACGCGTCAGCAGGCCGATGCGCTTTGTCAGCAACTGGGTAAACAGACGGTGACCATTCATAAAGAAGCGCCGGGTTTTATCGTCAACCGGTTGCAATACGCCATGCTGCGTGAGGCGTTGCATCTGGTCACAGCCGGAATTGCCAGCATCGAAGACGTGGACTTCGCTGTACAAAGTACGCTCGCCCCGCGCTGGTCGGCGATGGGGCCGCTGAAGCTGATGGATTTTGCCGGACTGGACACGGTGAAAAATGTCGCCGCGATATTACTGCCAGCCTTATCGCGCGACGAGGAGCTGCCGCCGTGGTTGCTGGCGCAAATTGAGCAGGGCAATCTGGGCACCAAAACCGGCGCCGGGTTTTATCCGTGGACGGCGCAGGCTATTGAAGAAGGTCTCGCGCACCGAAACGCCACAATCCTTGCCATCAGCGGGATGCAAAAACCATGAGCGAACTTATCCGCTGTGAACGTCATCAGGGCGTGGCGCATATCATTCTTAACCGGCCGGAAAAACTTAACGCGCTGAGTGCAGAAATGCTGACGCAATTGCTGGAGAAAATGCGCGAACTGGACGGTGATAAACAGATCCGCGCGATGGTGATTTCCGGCTCCGCGCGTGCGTTTGCTGCGGGTGCCGATACCGGCACGTTGGCCACCGCCTCAGCGATAGCCCTTTACACCAGCGGTTTCAGTGAAAAGTGGGATCAGATTGCCGCCATTGAAACGCCGGTTGTCGCGGCGTTATCCGGTTATGCACTGGGCGGCGGGCTGGAACTGGCGTTGCTGTGCGATATCGTGATTGCTGATGACACGGCCATTATCGGGCTGCCGGAAACGCACATCGGGATTATCCCCGGCGCGGGTGGCACGCAGCGGCTGGTTAAATCGGTGGGGAAATCACTGGCGATGGAAATCATCCTCGCCGGGCGAAAAATCACCGCCACAGAAGCGCTGGCCGCCGGACTGATCAGTCGTGTCACCACGCCGGAAACGTTAACGGAACAGGCGTTAAAGATTGCGCAGAATATTTCCCGTGCCGCACCGCTCGCCGTTAAGATGGCCAAAAAAGCCGTGCTGGCGAGTTTCGATATGGGCTTAACGGCGGGCATCAGTTATGAACGTTCGTTGTCGGCCCTGATTGCGGCCAGTGACGACCGCAGCGAAGGCATGCGTGCACTGGCGGCGAAAGAACAGGCGGCGTTTACCGGCAAATAACGTCCGGTGAAATACGCCAGCCGCCGTGCTCCGTGCGACATACAAGGCAAGAATAATGTCATCAAACAGAACGCTATCAGAAATCATTGCGGACGCCGGAGACGAGCCTTCTCCGCTGTATAAGCAGGTGAAACAGGGGATCATTAATCAGATCCTGCACGGACACTGGCAACCGCATCAGCGCGTGCCGTCAGAAAGTGAACTGGTCGCCGAGCTGGGGTTCAGCCGGATGACCATAAACCGGGCACTGCGCGAGTTAACCACGGAGGGCTATCTGCTGCGTTTGCAGGGCGTCGGCACCTTTGTCAATGAAATGAAAGCGTTCACGCCGATGCTGGAAGTGAATAACATTTCTGACGAAATTAAGAGCCGCGGGCACTTTCATACCTCCCGCGTGTTGCAACTGGGTAAGCAAATTGCCGGTGACAGCATGGCGATGAAATTTATGCTGCTGCCCGGCGTGGTGTTGTTTCATTCGGTGATTGTGCATTACGAAAATGACATTCCGGTGCAACTGGAAGACCGGCTGGTGAATCCGGATATCGCACCCTTGTATTTACACCAGGATTTCACTAAAACCACGCCTTTCGCCTATCTGACCCAACTGGCACCGCTGACGGCGGGCGAACATACCATTGAAGCGGTGATGGCCAGTCACGACGAGCAGCGCCTGCTGAATATTCATCAGACCGAGCCGTGCCTGCAAACCCTGCGCCGCACCTGGCATCATGAAAAAGTGGTGACCTGCGCACGGTTGTTGTATCCGGGCGGGCGCTACAAAATGTTTGGCAGCTTTAAGAAATAAACTGAACAGGATCAGGCAAGGATTCAGGAGGACTGTGGCTTGTGACTTCGGCGGTAAATTCTATAGTTAACGGGTCATTAACGACTCAGGAGTTTACTGATGAAAACTGTTGGATTTGCTGCTTACGATCCTAAAAAACCGCTGGCGCCGTTTACGTTTGAACGCCGCGGCCTGCGTGATAACGATGTCGCAATGGAAATTCTGTATTGCGGCGTTTGCCATTCCGATTTACATACCGCAAGAAATGACTGGGGCTGGAGCTATTATCCGATTGTTCCCGGCCATGAAATCGTCGGACGTGTCACCAGTATCGGTAAAGGCGTCACCCGCTACAAACCGGGCGATCATGTTGCCGTCGGTTGCATGGTAGACAGTTGTCAGGAATGCGATCAGTGTAAAAAAGGTGAAGAACAGTTGTGCCGCGAAGGTAACACCGGGACTTACGCCGGTTATGATCGTTTCACCAAAGAGCCGACGCAGGGCGGATACTCCAAGCATTTAGTGGTGCGCGAGGAGTTTTGTCTGCGTATGCCGGAAGGGTTAGATCTCTCCAAAGCCGCGCCGCTGCTGTGCGCCGGTATCACCACCTGGTCGCCGCTGAAAACCTGGAACGTCGGGCCGGGCAGCCGTGTGGGCGTGATTGGTCTGGGCGGTCTGGGCCATATGGCGGTCAAACTGGCGGTCGGTCTGGGTGCAGATGTTACGGTGGTGAGCCGTTCAAATGCCAAAGAAGCCGATGCGCTGGAATTAGGTGCAAGCCGTCTGCTGGTCAGCGCCGACAGCGACGCGATGGCGCAGGCACACGATCATTTTGATTTAATCATCGATACCGTGCCGGTCAAACATGACGTCACGCCGTACCTGCCGTTGCTGGATGTGGACGGTACGCTGGTGCTGGTCGGGCAGGTCGGGCCGATGGAAGAATTCAACACCGTACCGCTGTTGTTAGGCCGTCGTCGCGTGGCCGGTTCGCCAATCGGCGGCATCCGTGAAACGCAGGAAATGCTCGACTTCTGTGCTGAGAAAAACATTCTGCCGGATTGTGAAATGATCCGCATGGATGAAATTAACGAAGCGTTTGAGCGTATGGAAAAAGCCGATGTGCGCTATCGTTTTGTGATTGATATGGCTTCCCTGACCGCGCCTGCGGCGGTGTAATCTGCCGCAGCAATGAAGACAAAAATGGCTCCTGCGGGAGCCATTTTTTCAGGCAGAAACCGGTAAGGTTGCGCGTCTTTTCAGCGGCACGGTGATAAAAATCAGACAGGCAACCACCAGCCCGATACCTGTCCAGCCCAGCGGCGGCAGGCGTTCGCCCACAATCACCACCGCCAGCACGGCGGCGACCGCCGGTTCCAGCAGGGTGATGGTGGTGGCCATGCTGGCCGGAATGCGTGCCAGGGCATAACCGAAACAGACATAACCGACAAACATCGGGATAAGCGCCATGTACGCGCCGACCGCGGCGTTATTCCATGACGCCAGAAGGGGCGCGCCGGTCATCCACAGCACCGGCATCAGCAGTAAACCGCCCAGCCCGAACGTGGCGCCCATTGCCGCGCGGGAAGGGACGCCGCGCTGCATTAAATGACGCGCCGCCCAGGCATAAAGCGCGTAGGTCAGCCCGGCAATCAGCCCGAGTACCACACCGGCTATCGCGTGGTCGCCCTGACCGGCGGTGGAGAGACTGCCACTTTCACCGACGCAAAGTAACACCATGCCCGCCACGCCAATGGCGGCGCCGGTCATCCAGCGGCGGGTGAGACGTTGTCCGTCGAGATAATATTCAATCAGTGCGGATAACAGCGGCGCAGAACCGAGGGAAATCACGGTACCGACCGTGACGCCCGCCAGGTGCATCGAGGCGTAAAACGCCAGCGGATAAACTGCGACCGCCAGTGCGCCGGTAAATAACATGCGTGCGTTGTTCACCAGAGTTACCCGGCTGGTGACTATCCTTCTGGCGGAAATCAGCGCCTGCAACAATCCGCCCAGCCCCATGGCCACTGCGCCGATCGCCAGCGGGCTGACGTCGGGCGCAAATGTCGCCGCCGTGCCGGTCGATCCCCACAGAACGGAAGCAAATACCACGGCGAGTACGCCCGTCATGCGTTCACGAGGCGTTATCGTCATGGCGCCTCCATCATTGAGGTCGCCATGTCCATCGCCTGACGGACACATTGACCGTTGCCTTCCAGACCTGCACGCGAAATCGCGCCTTCCAGTAAAAATGAAAAATGCCGCGCCATCAGGCGGGCTTTGGCCTCGTCAGTGGGGAACAGTTCGAGAAGATGCGCAGTCACGATAGCTTCAACATGTTCTTTATGCCCGCGCACGGCGTGCCTGCCGGGCGCTCCGGCGGGCAGTTCGGCGGCGGCATTCAGTAACCCGCAGCCACGAAAGCCGTGCTCATAGGCAAATTCAGCGTGATCGTCATACGCCTGAAACACGGCGAGCACTTTTTCTTTCGGTGTTTTAGCTTTTTCAACACGCCGGGCGTACAGCTCCAGCCATTCGTCATGACGTATTTCAATGTACGTCGCGACCAGTTCAGCCTTGGATTCGAAATTGTTGTAGAGGCTTTTTTTGGCGACACCGGCACGTTTGATGATTGCGTCAATCCCGGTCGCAGCAATGCCGTTGTTATAAAACAGAACCCGGGCGGCACCGAGAAGCCGGTCGCGGGCGCTTTCAGGAGAGGAGTCTGTGGTGGACATTTTTTTTACTCGTGTTGTTCATCTTGCCTGTAGGTATACCAGTCTACCTACTCAATGTAAACACCGGCTGAGAATAAGAAAAAGTGACGACTTAACCGTGCCTTTCGTGTGGGAAACCGCCATAATCCGCTAAAAGTTGTGGAGAGACAGCAGGTTGAGGTCATCTGCGGCAGGCAGAATTATTGTTAACTTCCGGAGGGATAAAAATGCTTCATGAATGGCTCAATGCCTTGCACGTGATTGCGGGCGTATTGTGGATTGGCGGCATGCTGGCGATGGCGCTGGTATCGATGGCCTGTTCGCGGACATCCGGTACTGCGGAAAGTGCAGGGCAGATGTTGTTACTGGAAACCGTGCGCAAATGGACGCGCAGTGTCACCAGCCCGGCGATGATCCTGTTGTGGGTGGCGGGCATCGTGATGATCGTCAGTTATGGCAAATTCCCCCATGCCTGGCTGCTGATAAAAATGGTGGTGGTGCTGGTTCTCTCCGCGCTGCACGGGCTGCTTTCCGGCGATTTACGTCGTCGCGCCACCGGTCAGCCGGTGAAAGATTTCGCGCTGGTGCGCAACGCCAGCGCGGTGATTATTGTCGGTGTGATCCTCATTGGTATTTTGGCGATAATCAGGCCTTTCTGACATCCGGTTTCCCGCAAAACTCAATCCACGTGAAAGCGTGGATTTTTTTATGACTCGCCGTTCACCAGCGCAATCAGGGTGCAGGGCACCGGCGGAATATTGCCTTCCTTTAAAATTGTCAGCGAATGGTTTTCGCGCACGGCAAACGATCCCAGCCCGATAATAACCAGCATCAGCGGAGCCGACAGCAGCATAATCGTCCATTAAAAAGCCCGCAAATTTGCAGGCTTCTTTTTATTGCTTATTGTGCAGAAAACAAAATACTTATTTTTTCTTATAAACGTCAGCAGTACCGTGAATTTTATTGTTGGTATTACCGGAGGTTAATACAAATACATCGCCGCCTTTTTTATCGGCTTTCTTAGAAAGATCTTTAATGGCGCCGGACTGCGAGGTTTTATTTGAGGTGGTCACAGAGCCGACTTTGGTATACTCAGAAGCCACTTTTTCAAAATCTATTTTCTTCATTAATTCAGCAGAATAAGTGCTGAAAGAGACACAGCCCATCACAGCCACTGCCAGCAGAGCTTTAGATATTTTCATGTAATCCTCAGATTTTAAATTGCCCAGTAAATTGAAGGAAAGTAATAGAAAGCTGTTTATTTAGTGAAACCCTGTTAATCAATAACTCACTGTTTAAAAGAGTGAGTTATCACTGCCATTTAGTAATAGACAAGGAAGTCAATAATTACAAGGAGGGAAGAAAAAATTAAGCAACCGGTGCGGTTTTTAGTCTTTTGTGCCGGAGGTTTTGTACACAGTAATAGCAATCACATACTTTTCGTTTCGCCTGCGCATGTTATCCATCTGTTAACCCCCGTCCGAAATATGTTTCATTGCTAATAATTAACTTTGAAGCAGATCACATTTATGCTTTTCCCCTGCACGGGCAGATTGTCACGGGTGAAAAAGCCTCTGATAATGTTACCGATAACATGTTACCGGTAACATTGCGGATGAGCATGAACAGGGTGGACATAACGAATAAAACCACTGACCCGTCTTTCGCGTTTTTTAACCAGTCGAGGAGCGCAACCGTGAACAATGATCAGAACCGAATTTATGTGTTTATGGGCGTATCAGGCAGCGGAAAATCAGCCGTCGCCAACGCCGTGGCACATCAGCTTTCCGCCGGTTTTCTTGACGGCGATTTCTTACATCCCCGCAGTAATATCCTGAAAATGGCCGCCGGTGACGCCCTCAATGATGACGACCGCGCGCCGTGGCTGGCCGCCCTCAATGATGCCGCGTTTGCCATGCAGCGAACCAATAATGTGTCGGTCATCATCTGCTCGGCATTGAAAAAACGTTACCGCGATCGTCTGCGCGCAGGCAACGCCAACCTGTCTTTCATCTATTTACAGGGCGAATTCCCGGTCATCGAAGAACGCATGGCCGCACGCAAAGGGCACTTTTTTAAATCGCAGATGCTGATCTCACAGTTTGCAGCACTCGAACAACCTGGCGCTGAAGAAAGTGACGTGATCGCCATCGGCATTCATCAGCCGCTTGATGCGGTGATTGCAGAGACCCTGCAACACATCCGTAGTTTTCAGCAACAGGAGCATTGCGCGTGAATACAGTGACTTTAGTCGGTACTGCAGCGGGCTCCGTGTTGCTGCTGCTTTTTCTGGTGATGAAAGTGCGTATGCACGCGTTCGTCGCGCTGATGCTGGTGTCGATTGCCGCCGGGATTTTCTCCGGCATGCCGGTCAATACCATTGCCGACACCATGCAGAAAGGCATGGGCAGCACGCTGGGTTTTCTGGCGATTGTGGTGGCGCTGGGGGCGATGTTCGGCAAGATCCTGCATGAAGTCGGCGCACTTGACCAAATTGCGGCCCATTTACTGAATCGTTTTGGCAAAAACAAAGCCCATTATGCTCTCGGGATTGCCGGGCTGGTTTGCGCCTTGCCGCTGTTTTTCGATGTGGCGATTGTGCTGCTGATTGGCATCGTGTTCGCGGTGGCGCGCCGTACTGACGGCAACATCGTCAGGCTGGCGATCCCGTTATTTGCCGGTGTCGCGGCAGCGGCGTGTTTCCTGCTTCCGGGACCGGTCCCGATGCTGCTGGCGTCGCAGATGAATGCCGATTTTGGCTGGATGATCGCCATCGGTCTGGTGGCCGCGATTGCCGGCATGCTGATCGCCGGTCCGCTGTACGGCAATTTTATCAGCCGTCATGTCAGCTGGCCGATGCCTGTTGAAGAAAATGCCCCGACGCTCAACAAAGATAACCTGCCGTCATTCGGTTTCAGTCTGGCGCTGATTTTGTGTCCGCTGGTGTTGGTGGGAATGAAAACCATCGGCGCACGCTTTGTCACGGCGGGTACGCCATTGCACGACTGGCTGGAGTTTATCGGCCATCCGTTTACCGCCATTCTGATTGCCTGCCTGATTGTCATTTACGGGCTGGCAAAACCACGCGGCATGACCAACGAACAGACGCTGGCCATCTGCTCAGCCGCCGTTCAGCCCGCCGGGATCATCCTGCTGATGACCGGTGCGGGTGGCGTATTCAAACAAATTCTGGTGGATTCCGGCGTCGGCCCGGCCATTGGTGACGCGATGATCGGCACCGGCTTACCGATTGCCGTGGCCTGTTTTGCACTGTCAGCGGTCGTGCGGGTTATTCAGGGTTCAGCCACCGTGGCCTGCCTTACCACTGTAGGGCTGGTATTGCCGGTAACCCATCAGATGGGGCTCAACGGCGGTCAGCTGGCCGCACTCGCCATCTGCATTACCGGCGGTTCCATTGTGCTCAGCCACGTAAACGATGCCGGTTTCTGGTTATTCGGCAAGTTCACCGGTGCCAGCGAACTGCAAACGCTGAAAACCTGGACGGTGATGGAAACCCTGCTCGGCACGACTGGCGGGATCATCGGCATGATTGCTTTCACGATGCTTTAAGAAAGGGGACAACATTATGATTAACAACACCGTGGCCCGTGTCACGCAGCGGATCATCAACCGTTCCGCATCCACCCGTGAAGCCTATCTGGCGCGTATGGATGCTGCCCGTTCGCAAACCGTTCACCGCGCGCAACTGGCCTGTGGCAATCTGGCGCATGGCTTTGCCGCCTGTCAGCCGGATGAAAAGAATTCCCTGAAAAATATGGTGCGCAGCGATATCGCCATTATTACCGCCTACAACGACATGCTGTCGGCGCATCAGCCCTACGAGCATTACCCGCAACGCCTGAAAGACGCACTGAAATCGGTGGGTGCGGTCGGTCAGGTGGCGGGCGGCGTACCGGCAATGTGTGACGGTGTCACGCAAGGGCAGGACGGCATGGAGTTGTCGCTGATGAGCCGTGACGTGATTGCCATGTCGGCGGCCATCGGCCTTTCACACAACATGTTCGACGGGGCGTTGTATCTGGGTATCTGCGACAAAATCGTGCCGGGCTTAGTGATGGCGGCGCTGTCATTCGGCCATCTGCCTGCGGTGTTTGTGCCCGCCGGGCCGATGAGTACCGGTTTGCCGAACAAAGAGAAAGTGCGTATCCGTCAGCTTTATACCGAAGGCAAAGTAAACCGTCAGGCATTACTGGAAGCGGAAGCCGCGTCGTATCACGGCATCGGCACCTGTACATTTTACGGCACTGCCAATACCAATCAGATGGTGATGGAAGTGATGGGGCTGCATCTGCCGGGTGCATCGTTTGTGCCGCCGGATTGCGCGCTGCGTGATGCACTGACCGATTCGGCAGCACGTCAGGTCACCCGTCTGGCCGAAACCACCGGCAACTATCAGCCACTCGGCCAGATGGTGAATGAGAAAACCGTGGTGAACGGCATTGTTGCGCTGTTAGCCACCGGCGGTTCCACCAATCTGACCATGCACATGGTCGCTATGGCGCGTGCGGCAGGCATTGTCATCAACTGGGATGACTTCTCTGAGTTGTCCGATGCGGTGCCTTCGTTATGCCGTATCTACCCGAACGGCCCGGCGGATATCAACCAGTTTCAGGCGGCGGGCGGCGTGCAACTGGTGGTGCGCGAATTGCTGAAAAATGGCCTGTTACATCAGGATGTCAACACCGTGGCTGGTTTCGGATTAGACCGTTACACGCAGGAACCGTGGCTGGAAAACGGCGAACTGGCGTGGCGCGAAGGCGCAGAGCATTCGCTCGACACAAACGTCATTGCCAGCGTGCAACAGCCGTTTGAGCATCACGGCGGCACAAAAGTGTTGTCGGGTAATCTCGGGCGTGCGGTGATGAAAACCTCGGCGGTGCCTGCGGATAATCAGATTATCGAAGCCCCTGCGGTGGTATTTGAAAGCCAGCATGACATTGTTCCGGCATTCGAGGCCGGTAAGCTGAACCGCGATTGTGTGGTGGTGGTGCGTTTTCAGGGGCCGCAGGCCAATGGCATGCCTGAGCTGCATAAACTGATGCCGCCGCTTGGCGTATTAATGGATCGCGGATTCCGTGTCGCACTGGTCACCGACGGTCGTTTGTCCGGCGCTTCCGGCAAGGTGCCTTCTGCTATCCACGTGACGCCGGAGGCTTTCAGCGGCGGTATGTTAGCAAAAGTGCGTGACGGCGACATTATTCGCGTCAACGGGCGAACCGGCGAACTCGAATTGCGTGTTGATGCTGCCGAACTGGCTGAACGAAAAGCCTGTCAGCCTGATCTGAGCGCAGAACATATCGGTTGTGGCCGTGAGCTGTTCAGTGCCTTGCGCAGCCAGCTTTCCGGCGCGGAACAGGGCGCCTGCTGCATTACTTTTTAATTTATCGAAACGGATGAGAAGACAAGAATGAAAAACTGGAAAACAAGCGCAGAACACATTCTGACGGCGGGGCCGGTTGTGCCGGTCATCGTTATCAATAAACTGGAACAGGCGGTTCCGCTGGCGAAAGCGCTGGTGGCCGGTGGTGTTCGTGTGCTGGAAGTGACGTTGCGCACCGCCTGTGCGATGGACGCCATTCGTGCCATTGCCAGCGATGTGCCGGAGGCGATTTTGGGCGCGGGTACTGTGCTGAATGCGCAGCAACTGCAAGATGTCACCGACGCTGGCGCACAGTTTGCCATCAGTCCGGGGCTGACAGACGAATTGCTTGCCGCCGCGACCGCCGGTTCCATTCCGCTGATCCCGGGTATCAGTACCGTTTCTGAACTGATGCTGGGTCTGGATCACGGTCTGCGCGAATTCAAATTCTTCCCGGCGGAAGCTAACGGCGGGGTGAAAGCATTGCAGGCGATCGGTGGTCCGTTCCCGCAGGTGCGTTTTTGCCCGACAGGCGGGATTTCACTGGCGAATTACCGCGATTATCTGGCGCTGAAAAGTGTGCTGTGCATCGGCGGATCCTGGCTGGTGCCAGCCGATGCGCTGGAAAGCGGTGATTACGATCGTATTACTGCACTTGCCCGCGAAGCTGTGGCAGGGGCGAAATAGGTTTTAGCCGTTCGAAATAATAGCGATAAAAACCCACGTGAGTACGGATGCCCGTACTCACTCCTTTATTTCTTCCGCAGTGCCCCGTTTCCCCTTTAAGAATTCCTTAACGTAACGCCTGTAGGATGGCGTTTTGACTGCCGGAAGTCTGGAATTCTCATCGCAGATATTTTGAATGAAGGGGCATCGTCATGGTATTGAACACCGCAGTGATCGCCGCACTGGGCAGTGTACTGATCACCCTCCAGTTTTCCTCTCTGTTGATCGCCTGGTGGCGAATGCGCCGCGGTATCCTGCGCGATGAAGCGCATGAAACCTCGGAATTTATCGTGCTGGTCAGGCCTTTGTGCGGATATAACGCCTTTGAAGAGGAAACACTGCGCTCCAGTTTTTATCAGGACTATCCCGCTTACGAAATTGTGTTCTGCGTGGCGTCACGCTTTGATCCGGTGATCCCGCTGGTGGAAAAGCTGATGGCTCAATTCCCTGATAAGCCTGCACGCCTGCTGACTGGCGATGACAAAATATCTGCCAACCCGAAGGTGAACAATCTTAATAAAGCCTGGAGTCATACCACCGCAGGCGTGGTGGCCATGGCAGACAGCAACCTGTTGTTACCGCCGGATTATCTGCGTTCACTGATGAATACCTTTGACAGTCAAACCGGACTGGTGAGTTCTCCGGCAGTCGGGATGATTCCGGAGAATTTCTGGGGTGCCGTGGAAGCCGCCATGCTGAACACGCATCAGGCGCGCTGGCAGTATTTGTCGGATTTTCTCGGTAACGGCTTTGCGCAGGGGAAAACGTTGTGCTGGCGGCGCGAGGTGCTTGATAATGGCGGCGGAATGGCGGCACTGGGTAGTGAGCTGGCGGAAGATGTCGCCTCAACCAAACTGGTGCGCCGCGCCGGGCTGAAAGTCCGTTTACCCGCACAGCCTTTTGCGCAGCCCATCGGGCATCGCAGTCTGGAAGCGGTCTGGAGCAGACAACTGCGCTGGGCGCGTATCCGCCGTGCCGGTTTTTTCTGGCTGTTTGTGCCTGAAATTATCATTGGTTTCTTGCCCGTGCTGGCGGCGGTGCTGTGGCTGACTGCCCGCGGTGATTTGCCACTGTTTGCTCTGCCGGTGCTTTTTGTGCTGTGGTATGGCGGTGAATGGGGGCTGGCCAAAGCGCTCGGCTGGCCGCATCAGCTGAGAGATATTCTGGCAATGTGCATCCGCGATATCCTGCTGCCCGCCTTGTGGTTATGGTGCTGGACCGGGCGCGGCTTTACGTGGCGGGGCACTGTTTTAGGTGAAAGGCACGTAGATAAAAAACACCCCGCATCTGCCAGCCAGCCGTCGGGGAAATAAGGACAGTATGTTTTCTCTTGAAACACTCGAAACGCTTATCAGAGCCCACGGCCTGCTGATCATGACGCCGCTGGCTATCCTTGAAGGGCCGGTAGTGACGGTGATTGCAGGCTACTTCGTTCGTCTCGGCTATTTCAGTTTGTCCGCCATGTTGACCGTGGTGATGATCGGGGAAGTGCTCGGGGATATTATTTTTTACTCGCTCGGACGCTGGGTGATCAAAGCTGACGGCCAACCGCCCGCCTGGCTGGCCCGTCTCGGGCTGACCCAGCCGCGACTGGAAAAAATGGTGAAAAGTTTTGACCGCAAAGGCGGGCGGTTGCTGGTGCTGGCCAAACTGACTCATTCCGCTGGCGCACTGGTGCTGACCGGCGCGGGCATGGCGCGCATGCCGCTGGTGCCTTTTCTGTTCTATAACATCATCGCGGCTGTTCCCAAGAGCCTGTTTCTTCTGGGTATCGGCTGGATGTTCGGCGATATCATCGCACAGGTGAACAACTGGATAGCCTGGGTATCCCTGGGTTTGTTCATCCTGCTGGCCGTCACCGGTGTTATCTGGCTTAAGTCTAAACAATGATCACGGTGAGTTGCATTATTCCGGCACACAATGAGGGCAGCCGCATCGGCAGGGTGCTGGACGTGGTGCAGAACCATCCTTTACTGCGGGAGATTATCGTGGTGGATGACGGCTCCGCCGATAACACCGCACAAATCGCGCAGGGTAAGAACGTCAGGGTGATCAGCCTGCCTGAAAATCGCGGTAAAAGTTATGCCGTTGCCGAAGGCATTGCCGCAGCAACGGGCAGCCATCTGCTGATGCTGGATGCGGATCTTGTCGGGCTGAGTTATGACGATATAACCGCGCTCATCAGGCCGGTGATGGCGCATCAGGCGGAGGTCTCGATAAGCCTGAGGCGCAACAGCCCGTGGGTCTGGCGGTTTATCGGGCTGGATTATATTTCCGGTGAACGGGTGTTTGCGCGCGAGTTAGTCGCGCAGCATCTCGCAGCCATCCGCCGGTTACCGCATTTCGGGCTGGAAGTCTGGATTAATCAGCAGTGGATTGCCGCCGGATTGCGCGTGCAGGTTGTCAGCTGGCAGGGCGTTATCAGCCCGTATAAAGCCGCTAAAATGGGCTGGTTGCGCGGATTAAAGGCCGATGTGTCGATGATGCGCGATATATTCCGTACCATCAGTTTGCGTGAATCCGTGCGGCAAATTATCTGTCTTAAGCGCAAAAGTCGGGTCTGAACAGGACAGAATATCAGTCAGCATTTTCTGTACTGTTGTCAGCCAGCGGCTATTTTTTAGTGAATTTTTTATTTGGTTACAAATAAACCACGCTTTACATCATATTCATATTTCTCCAGCACTCTGTTGCAAATCCTCATACTCCATTTCTTCCCTGGCGTTCAGTCAACTGATATCAATTATCATTAATAATTTGATAATGCGTCTTGTTGCCTGGAGTTTGCCCTTTGTTAGCCACATTTATTATCGGTCTTCGTGAAGGTCTGGAAGCGGCGCTTATCGTCGGGATCATTGCGGCATTCTTACGCAAAAACGGTAAAAGCCTTTTCGCGATGTGGATGGGCGTCGGGCTGGCGCTGATGCTTTCGGTGATGGTCGGCGTGGCGCTGGAGATGACCGAACGCGCGTTACCGCAGGCAAGTCAGGAAGGAATGGAGTCGGTGATCGGCCTGATCGCTGTTTTCTTTGTCACTGGCATGATCATGTGGATGAACACCCACGCTCACACCATGAAAAATGAGCTGGAAAGCGAAGCCGCGCAGGCGATAAGCCAGTCAGGTGCCCGGGCGCTGGCGAGTATGGCTTTTCTCGCCGTGCTGAAAGAAGGCTTTGAAACCAGCGTGTTTCTGCTCGCCACATTCTCGGTAGCGCAGTCAGCCATGTGGGCGGCGGCCGGCGCGGTAACCGGCCTGCTGGTGGCGGTGGGCATCGGCTGTGGCATTTATTTCGGCGGCATCCGCATCAATCTCTCGCGCTTTTTCCGCTTCACGGGGTTGTTCCTGATCCTGGTCGCAGGCGGATTAATCATTAACGCGTTGCTGACAGCACACGAAGCGGGCTGGCTGAATATCGGGCAGCAGCGCGTGGCGGATCTCGCCTGGCTGGTGCCGCCGGGCACTGTCCGCTCAGCGCTGATTACCGGCGTGCTGGGCATTCCGCCGGATCCGAACCTGATCCAGACTGTCGCCTGGCTGCTCTACATTGTCATTGTGTCGCTGCTGATTTACTGGCCTGCACACCGCCGTCCCTCCGCGATTAACGGTGCGCGGCTGCGGCTGGCATTTGCCGGTGTGATGGTCGTGTCAGCAGTGGGATTGCGCCTTTTTTACCCAAACTACACACTGCAACTGCCTGCCAGCGCACCGCTGGTAAGTAATGACACCCGGAACACCGCACCGGCGGGTGAGGTAAAACTGTTGTCTGATACGAACGGCTATCAGCTGAATGTGACGCCTGCGGACGGCAACGTGAGGGTGACCGTTCTGCCCGCCAGCGCCGCCATTGCCGGTCATCATGGCGGCCTGCAAACCCGCGAATGGCAAACCAAATCTCGCTTTACGCCTGCGGATGCGCCTGCCGTTCTGACGCTTGATCAACTGGTGGCATTCTATGGCAACCGTATTCCCATTGGTCTGAATCCGGCGATGCATCCGGGGCCTTATCAGGCGCAGTGGTCGGTCAGTTGCACTGTTCAGGCCTCTGTGGCGCAGGGCGTGTTGCTGGGGGCCAGTGCCCGGGCAGATGAGCTGATCACGCTTTCCGGCAGCGGCCTGCAATCCCCGCGAACCATCACCGTTCGTCATCCGACGGCGGCCGCTTCAGCCTGCAACTGGCAGGTGAGCGGGGCGTATCAGCAGACCGTTTCTGATGCCCTGCAACAACTGCAAATCGCACAAGATACCTACCGTTTCTGGGCATATATGTTGCCGGTCATTCTGGCCGCGCTGGCCCTGATTTTTGTTTTCTCAGCACGACGGGTTCTCCTGAAACACCGTAATGAAAGGCTGGCCGCTGCGGGTGAATACAGCCTGTCATTCGGTTCTCAACTACACACCAATTTGCCAAAAAATAAATAAAGGAAATGAAATTCATGCGTAAACCGAATTTTAAGAAAAAAGAATCTCTGATGACCACGGCGGGCCTGGCGGCGTTGCTGATGTTTTCAGTGGAAGCACCGGCTGATGCGGCGCAGGCAGCGGTAAAAAATGGCGTTTCACAAGTGAATATCACCATGACCGGAGACAACGGCGGTACGTGTGTGGTTGACCATAATTCAGCGAAAGCGGGGCCGGTGACGTTCAATGTGGTGAACAAAACGGCAACCGCCATCACGGAGTTAGAGCTGCTGAGCAATGATCGTATTCTGGGCGAAAAAGAGAATCTGGCACCCGGCCTGCCGATGGTGAAATTCACCCTGACTCTCGACGGCGGCAAATATCAAATCTATTGTCCGGGCGCGCAACATGAAATGACCGACTTTACCGTCACCGGCAAAAGCGCCACACAACCTGCGGGCAGCGCCGGGACCATTCTGGCGCAGGGCACCAAAGATTACGCCACTTATGTGAATGGCGTGGTGGATGCGATGGTGGTCGGTGTGAACCGCCTGAAAGCGGATATTGATGCGGGAGATCTTGCTACGGCGAAAGCTGATTACGCGAAAGCGCGTCCTTTCTACGAACGTATTGAATCTGATGTGAGCGGGTTTGTATTGCCGGGCTTCAAAGCGACGGACAACGCCGGTAACCTCGATTATCTGATCGACATGCGTGCGTCTAACCTTGACCCGAAAGCAGGCTGGCATGGATTCCACGCCATTGAGCGTGACCTGTTCGGTCAGGGTAAAATCACGAATCAAACCAAACAGCTGGCTGCCGAATTACAGAAAAACGTCGCACAGCTCGACACCCTGACCAAAGCGCTGACTTACAAGCCTGAAGATCTGGCGAACGGTGCCGCAGATCTGCTGGAAGAAGTGCAGAACACCAAAATCAACGGTGAGGAAGAAGCCTTCAGCCACTTCGATCTGGTTGATTTCGCGGGTAACGTAGAAGGTGCGCAACAGGCGTTCGCTTACCTGCAACCGGGGCTGGAAAAAATCGATCCGGCGCTGACCAGACAGGTTGCCGCGCAGTTCGCTGCCGTGCACGTTATGCTGGAAACCTATCGTGATCCTTCAGTCCCCGGCGGTTACAAATATTACACCGCAGAACTGAAAGCCTCTGATGCTGCCAAATTGAGCCGTACTATTCAGGCGTTGCAAGAACCCCTGTCTAAGATTGGTGAGAAAGTCGCGGCGAATAAAGGAGCCTGAGGAATGAGCGATAAACACCAACCGGCCAGGGAGGCCGGTAAGTTCTCCCGGCGTGATTTGCTCAAAGGTGCAGTGGCGGGCGCAAGTGCGCTAGCCATTCCTGCGGTCAGCCATGCGCACGGACAGACCGCCGCCCGTGACCCGGAAGATAAGGTCGATCTTTCACGTGAACACCTTTTTTACGGCACCGGCGGCCAGGCGGGGATCAGCACGCAGCCTCAGCGTCACATTATGTACATGACGTTTGATCTCACCACCACCAGCCGTCAGGATTTGCAGGTGTTGCTGGCGCGCTGGTCATCGGCGATTGCCCAACTGATGAAAGGTGGCACCATCGGTCAGATTGAGCCTCTGCGTAACAGTGGCGTCGGAATGGATACCGGCGAGGCGTTAGATCTGGGTCCGGCGTCACTGACCGTCACCGTTGGCCTCGGCCCGCGCGTGTTCAGCGAAACCTTTGGACTGGTGAAACAAAAACCGTTGCTGATGCGTGAACTGATGCAGCTCCCGAGCGATGACTTACAACCTGAAGTGACCGGCGGTGACCTCTCGCTTCAGGCCTGTGCGGATGATCCGCAGGTGGCCTATCACGCCATTCGTGATTTGGCGCGTATCGCCAAAAGTACCGGCGCTGCGCAGACCCGCTGGACGGTCATGGGCTTTGGCCGTGCGTCAGCCGGTAAAGGCCAGTCCACACCGCGCAATTTATTCGGCTTTAAAGACGGCACCCGCAACATCACCGAAAAAGCAGATTTTGACAAATATGTCTGGATCAACGATGGCGGTCCTGCGTGGCAGCAGCAGGGCACCTATCAGGTGGTACGCAAAATCAAGATGCACATTGAAAGCTGGGATACTGACCGCGTCAGCGACCAGAACAATGTGTTCGGTCGCCATAAAGTCTCCGGCGCGCCGCTGACCGGCACCAGAGAGTTTGATACGCCGGACTTTAAGAAAACGGCTGCGGACGGCAACTTAATTATTCCGGCCACTGCGCATATCAGCCTGGCCGCGCATGAAAATAATGGGGGGATTAAAATCCTGCGTCGTTCATATAACTACACGGACGGACTGAATAATATGGCCCAGCTCGATGCCGGTTTGTTATTCATCAGCTATCAGAAAGATCCGGCGCAGTTTGAAGCGCTTCAGAACCGTTTAGGCGCATCCGACGCGATGAATGAATATATTTCACATATCGGATCGGGTATTTTCTTCGTGCCACCGGCACCGAAGGAAGGCGAGTATATTGGTGCTGATATGTTTAAGGTGTAAGCCCGCCGGAAGCACCTACACTAAAAATCAGGCCAGCGCATTTGCTGGCTTTTTTGGCGTTATGCCGGGGGAGCGCCCTCGTTGTCATCTGAAAACCTTTACGTTCGCTTCCCGCGCATAATCGCGCGGAGCTTTGTGCCAGAAGCGGACGTCAGATCCGCTAATACAATCAGCGCAATGGCTTTGAGAAACAGACAGCTTCTGTCCTGCCTATGTATGGGCCGTAATTCTCAATACGGATATAACCATTTTTCTCGTAGAAATTTACAGCCCGATAGTTCATGTGTCGGGTTTCCAGCCTAAGTTCTGTATATCCCATCTCTTTTGCAGATTTTTCAAGAAAAGTGAGTAAGGCACCGCCAATCCCTGACACACTTCGGTCTGAAAACATTCTTTTAAGCTCGGCGATATTTTGCGTTAATGGCCGTATAGCACCGCATCCTATAGCTTTGCCATGAGAATTCTTTGCTAATGCCCATAAAGCTTTGTCATCACTCATTGCTTCAACGGTGAAATTGCTTTTGCCATTATCACCAGTAATAGCGGCAAGTTCTGCTGACAGCATTTCGATTAAGCGATGAGATTCTGAAGAAAATGGATCTGATTTCTCTACTGTTATCATGGTTATACCCTGCAGGATGAGTGTGACCAACATAAAGCATTCTGTTAAGGAAAGCATCAGCCAAAACGGGGGATGGGACAACACTGTTTCCAAACTATCCCGAGGGTATCATGCCTGCTGCTCGCTCAACGTTGCCTGTCATGCCTGCTTAAAAAACAGGCTTAACGTAGGGTGTTGTCCGTTTTCCAGGCAGGCCCTACAAGAGCAGAGTTAGATCATTTGCGTTGAATCTCATAACTGCTGATTTTAAATTCACACGTAATCATTTCCCTTTATGTTTATTAAGTTTTTTTGACAAAGCAATCAATCTCCATATTGAATTTAGCTTTTACAATAACTGGAAGAACGGGTTGGAAAAAGATTATTTAACTGCTCACATAAACAATACATAAACAAAAAATAAAAATCGAAAAGAAATCACCTGCTCAACAACAATAAAAAAGTTGAAAGGAAATATAGTATTACATTATTAAATAAAGATATTACAAATCGGTTGCTATGTTTATTTTGCAAGATCATTAGGCATTCTTTTACCAGAAATAATAACCCCAACTTTTGACAATGAGGTTTTAATTATGAAAGTAAGTAGAATTGCAGCGTTGTTATTTATCTCCTTTACGGGTTTATCCAGAGCAGCGGAACCACTCCACCACTTCAATACATCTTCTGTTGACCATCTGATTATTCTTGCAGGCGATGGCGGAGCGGGTGGCGACTAAGATCATATAAATCCCATACTGCCAGATCACACGATCTGGCAGTTTTTATAACACGCAGTTGAGGAGACTTCTTTGTGAATATGAATTTTAAATTAGTAGCATTTTTGTTTTGTACTGAGTTTTGCTTGTCGGGTGTAGTACATGCTGAAAATGCGATAACGCCGAACAGTACAGCTACAATCCCTGTGTCAGCAGACCAGGCCAGTTCCCTTAAGGTAGTGACGGTAAAATGCGGGCATTCTGGTAAAGATGGGCAGCCAGGTAAGGATGGTAACAATGGGCAGGGTGGTAAAGGCGGTAAAGGAGGTAAAGGCGGTGCGGCTGGTAAAGGCGGCGCGGCCATCCCATGTAGCAATTAAGGTAAGCGCTCTCAGGCAAATAGTGTTTTTCCAAAAAGGTGCTGCTTATGCGTCTGAAACTAATCTATATATTTACAGATCTCGTTTACTTGGCGTCAACATCGTTCGCCCATGCGGACGCATCGTCCAAATGGCCATCAACGCAACACAACGTTAATGGGTTCGTTCTGGTTGATGGTTCTCCTGGGGCAAATGGAGGGGACGGCGGGAACGGATGAACCAAGGTACGTTGCCCAGATGCGAACGAGATTATCAGGAAAATAAACTGCATGGTTCTTTTGCTCCTGTAAGAATCCCGCATAATCGTTCAATCCGCTTTTTAGAGGTTTTCTGTCATACGGATGAAGTGACCTTTAAAGCGAATGTCGCCTTCTCGCTCAAAGCTGTCCTCTTTACTGTTAGGGCAACTGAGTGGCAGAAGCGGAAAGATTGTTTTGGAAAAACTCTAAAGCCGTGGCCAGTTTTTGTTGACCATATATGGACGCCCCGGGTGTTACAAGTACTGGTTCGATACGGTTTGCGACCATATATCCGGCGTCGTTAGTGGGTTAATTTACCCGCGCCATGATGTTATCCGAGCCCTGTTTCCTTATCACTACACCGGTATATGATTACCCAGGTCAACTTCAGGCTGTTACAGGGACGGTAGCCGTTTTCTCATCAGTGCCTGCAAACTCAGTTAAATAAGTTTCTGTAAATTGCTGTTTTTAGCTAATTCATCGCAACGGCCTTCTGCATATTAAAATCAACCCCATCTGTCAGCACACGCCAGATAATTCTCGTCAGTTTATTCGCCAGTGCAACCGTGGTTTTCAGGAACCCCCGACGAGCTTCAAGCCTTTGCAGCCAAAGGCCCAGACTGTCATCGCGCTTTTTCATACAGCGCATTACAGACCGTGCTCCATGGATGATTAATGTTCTGAGACTACGATTGCCATTTTTTGTCACGGAGGATAATCGTTGCTTGCCTCCCGAACTGTGCTGCCGGGGAACCAGGCCACACCAGGCGGATAACTCTCTGCCGTTGGAAAATTGCCCTGCATCCACTTCACTGATAAACGCTGCCGCGATGAGCGGGCCGACTCCCGGAATAGTTGACAACTGGCGATAGGCAGCTTGTTGTGAAGACAATGCAGCAATTTCCTTATCCAGTCCGGTGACGCGTTCATTCAGCGCCTGCATGTCTTCCCGCAATGTAGAAAGTAAACGGCGGACAGTGAACGTTAACTCATTCGACGCGTCTTCCATCAGTTCAGGCAGGTGCTGCTGGAGGCACTGTATCCCGACAGGGATAATGAGACCATATTCAGCGAGCAGAGAACGAAGCTGGTTAGCCAGCGCCGTTCTTTGCTCAACCATGAGCTGACGGGTATTTCGCAGCGCTTTGATATCCTGCTGCTCAGCAGTTTTGACCGGAACAAAGTGGATGCCAGGGCGGAGTGCTGTTTCACAAATCGCCAGCGCATCATTAGCATCGTTTTTCTGGCTTCTGACAAAGGCTTTAACGTGCTGGGCAGGTATCAGTCTGACGTTGTATCCCATCGTTCTGAAGGTTCTGCCCCAGAAGTGCGAAGTAGAGCATGCCTCCATCGCGATAAGCGTTCCGGGCTCGAAGTGTCGAACGCAATCCAGCAATTTTGAACGGGAGATCTTCTTGTTATATGCAATTGAACCATCAACCATCCAGACGCATACCTGAAAAACAGATTTGGCAATGTCGATACCAACAACTCTGATTGTGTTCATGTGATATCACTCCTGAATTAATTGCAGTCAATAGAGTATGGCACTGGCTACTTCAGGGAGGGGCGTCCATAACATCACTACAAGTGCAATCTGACTAAGCCAAAACATTCTTTAGCCGTAGGCTCAAATCATGGAGTCCATCATTACTTACTGTGTGTCCAACAGGATAGGTCTTACGTGTAGCTTCATACCCCGCATTTTGCAGAGTATCCCCTGCTGTCATTGTCAGCGCGGTTAATACGATGTCGTCTTTCTCTCCATGGGCCATAAAGACAGGCGTTGTTCGATGTGTATCATGCTGCTCAGCTGAAGAAGCAGAGGCAAGAGGCAAGAGGCAGATAGCCAGACATACCAAAAATTCCGGCCAGACGATGCCCGAAACGGATGCCTGTAATCAGGGATCGTGCTGCCCTGAGAGAATCCCCCAATGACAATCCGCTTTCATACCGCGCGAATTTCGCGGTGTATCAGACTCTCATAATATCCCATCGTATTACGCAGTCCTGTTTCGTCTTCCGAACGAGAAAAATCAGAATGACGTTAATCGTACCAGGCCGGTCTGTACTGTCCCCCGCCCGCGATACTGCTTGAATTATTAGCGCTTTAACAACCAGCGCTTCTGGATCGAGATTTTCTGGTTCAAGTTAAAAATAATGAGGTTATTATCAAAGCATCATTCCCAGGGTAATCCTTGCTCCCAGCTTTCGACAAGCAGGTCAATAAAGGCCCGAATTCGCGGTGATAAATGTCGTTTACTGGGATAAATGAGCCGAATAGGTTCCGGAGGGAAAGGAAACTCCTCAAGCACAGGTATCAGCTTACCGCTACGCAAATCCTCCCCTAGCAAATAGGTCGGTAAGTGAACGATACCAAATCCGGAAATTGCCGACGCCCGCATGGCTTCCGAACTGTCGAGGTTAAGCCTGCCTGGCCCTTCATAAACAAAAGTGCCTTCCGGGGTCACAAACCGCCAGCTGCGTCTCTTTTCTGCACTCAGAAGAAAAATAGTGTCATGCCCGGTTAAGTCTGCGGGTGTTACTGGAGCGCCCCGTGAGGATAAATACTCGGGTGATGCACAAGTGACAATGTGCTGCGAAGCAATTGTACGGGTAAGAATACGTGAGTCATCGCGAGGTTCACCTATACGAATGGCAATATCAAAGCCTTCCTCTATCAGGTCAACAAACCTGTCGCTAAAGGACACTTCGGCACGAATTTCCGGCCACTTTTTCAGATAAATATCCAGAATGGGAAGGATATGTCGCTGCCCAAAAGAAAGCGGCGCACTCAGCCGGAGAGTCCCCGTTGGCTTACCCCTGCGCATGGCCATGGCGGCATCGACCTCTTCCAGGTCCTCGAGTATCTGGCGGCAACGATCAAACATGACCTTCCCTTCATCGGTGAGACTCAGACTTCGGGTGGTACGGTTAAGAAGACGAACCCCCATACGCGTTTCGAGCCGGACGATACTTTTACCAATCGCAGAACGTGTAAGCCCAAGGGAACTTGCGGCGTGTGTGTAACTCCCGGCTTTTACAGCCGCGACGAACGCGGCGATATCACCAATGCTGTTGATCTCCATACTATATTTTTCTCATCCAATACGGGCGTTGTTGTACCCTTATATGGGAAGCACATTCCCCAAATGTTGGTATATTATATATTTCTGTTCCACTTTAACGCAAATACAAACAGGAATACCGATGATGAATCAACAAACTAAGAAAGCCGTAAAAGAATGGTCAGAAAGCCTGGCCGGTCTGGGACCAATCCTTACGGGTGAAGATACCGTAACGCCAATGAGTGAAGTGCGTGACGCCTATACCCGTATGTTGGCTAAAAATCCTGCACCTGCAGGTGTTGGCTTTACTGAGGTCGATATGGGGGGCGTGCCGGGAACGCTGGTGACTCCTGAAAATCTAAAAACCGATGCCATCGTTATGTACATCCACGGTGGGGCATACATTGTCGGTGAATCTGCTGGCTATCACGGTATTGGTGGCAACTATGCCAGCATGCTGGGCGCACGGGTTTACATGCCAGATTACCGACTGGCACCGGAGTATCCTTTCCCTACGCCCGTTACCGATACCGTTCGTGCATATGAGTGGTTGATTGAACAGGGCTTTGACGCCAGCAAAATCGTGCTGGCGGGTGAGTCTGCGGGCGGCGCGATGGTGGTTACCGTTATGGTTGCGGCACGCAACAAGGGCCTGCCGCTTCCAGCCGGCGGGGTCGCTATTTCACCCTGGGCTAACCTTGAGCACACGGGTGTCTCTATGACCAACAGAGAAGGCCTTGATCCTCTGAACACCAAAGCGGGTCTTGATTTTCTCGCACGTACGTTCCTCGGCGATGCATTGCCTAACCATCCAATGGCATCACCGGTGTTTGCTGATGTAACGGGCCTGCCGCCGGTGCTCGTTCAGATTGGTGAAAACGAACTGATGCTGACCGACGCGATGCGTCTGGCAACTCATCTGGGTGATAACCGCGTACGCGTAAATCTGGAAGTCTGGCCGGGCATGTTCCATGCCTGGCATTTCTTCTCCACGTTGCAGCCAGAAGCGGTACAGGCGCTTGAGAGTTCAGTCGCCTTTATTGAAAAGGCTCTACGTGATGCAGCGAAGTAATCATCATTGATGATTGACTAAATAACGGGCGCAGCTGACTGCGCCCGTCAGGAGTGAAAATGCCCCCTCTACAGACACAACCAACCTATCCGTCGGATCTTGCCTCACATAGCGCATATAAGCGCGTATTTCGCCCGGGTAGTCTGACATTCGGCTTTATTATGCCGCTTGAAGGTTATCCGGATTCGCCTTTTCCGAACCTGCAGGATCATCAGGCGCTGGCACAATTTGCTGATGACGCCGGTTTTTCCGCTATGTGGATGAGAGATGTGCCCTTTTATGATCCACGGTTTGGTGACACAGGACAGATGCTTGACCCCATGGTCTACCTCGGATTCCTTGCCTCTCAAACCACACGCATAACGCTGGGTACCACCGGTATGGTATTACCCCTGAGGGACCCGATTATATTGGCCAAGCAGGCAGCCTCAGTGGACCAGCTAAGTGGTGGACGCCTTTTGCTGGGGCTATCCAGCGGGGATCGCGCTGTTGAATACCCTGCGTTTGGTGCCGATTACGATAACCGGGCCGAACGTTATCGCGAGGCGTTTGGTCTGATAAAAACCGTCTGTGAGACGTCCTTCCCGGTGGCTGAAACGGCGTACTACGGCAAGCTTTCAGGCAACCTTGATCTTATTCCCAAACCCTTTAAATCCCGCATTCCAATGATTGTGGTTGGTCGAGCACGGCAGGACCTGAGCTGGATAGCAGAGGAAAGCGACGGATGGATATGGCATCTGAGTGATTTCTCAACGCTCCCGGAACTGCTTGAATTCTGGCGTGGCGGTTACGACGACAATCGTTTCAGACCTTATGGCTATGCCACCTTTTTTGACCTGGATGCTAACCCTGACGCGCCGCTTCGCAGATTGATGAATGGCATCACCGTCGGCCGCAATGCGCTGATAAAGCTATGGAAGGAGCAGGAGCGCCAGGGAGTAAACCACGTTGCGTTAAATCTGAAACCGCTGACACGGCCAGCAGCCGAGGTGATGGCTGAAATGGCAGAATTTGTGTTACCCGAGTTTCCTTCTGAATAAATGCAGGGTAATAAATGAACTGTTTATTTCATTCTTCGGTGCAGAGCCTGAATACGTTTTGTGAAGCCTGGTCCGGTAACGCTTGCTCCGACAATAGCCAATGGCTGGACCCCTCGGTCAGATTAGTCAGCAGTCATCGTGGAACCGTTTCCGGCCGTGAAAATGTCACCGCCTTTTTGCAAAATGACTTTGCTGACCTGGACAACGTATCCGTTACACTGACAAACACCGTTGAGCGCAGGAACGATAAAGATTACGTCGCCAGTGCATACCTGCACGGACAGGCTTCGCGCACAGGTTCCGGACGTCATAACCCGGTACGGTTCGGGGGGACGGTCGTGATGAGGGCTGGCACAGATGAAGCCCAACCTGTGATCCATACCCTTCACCTCCAAATACACTGGACCTCAGGTGCAAGGCAGTTGTTATCGGGATGGCAGCTACCGGCTGAAGAGTCCGGCTGGCATCAGGGATTTCCGCCAGTCGCCATTATCAGTGAACTTGATGCTCCCTGGCATATTGTGCCAGAAAACCACCGTGCTACGGGTGACGAACAGGAGGTGATCGATATCTGGTATCGCTACGCGTGGGCGCTGGACCAGGCAGATTTCACACTTTTCAGCACATGCTTTAGTGAAAATGCCGCGGGTAACTTTACCCCCCTGGGCTATATCTCCGGGAGACGAAATATCATTGCCGCCATGAAAGCCTTCCGGCTTCCGTGGCCCTGGATGCAGCATTTTGGTAAACCTCTGAAAGTATGTGTCCACCCCGATCGCCAGTCGGCCTTCCTGATAATAGGCCGGGTTATTGCCGAGAAGACGCATGATTCAGTGGGTCGCAAAATCTACGGCGCGCATTACCGGGTTGGAATGGAAAAAGACGCTCACAACCAGTGGTCAATTTGCTGGAGCGAATATAATCCTGGCTGGCTTTCAACAGATGATGTATCCGGCATTGATACTGCATTACCGCGCAACAGATGAACGCTGCGCGCTCGACAAGCGTGCCGGCAACTCTTTTTTCAGTTCTTCAATCAAGGCTCTCACTTTAGGAAGCACCGTGTGAGTCCTGGGCCACATTGCTGATATGGGGGTGGGCGGTGCCTGAAATGTGGGTAGAATTGCACGAAGCTGCCCCTTTTTGATGGCATCACCACATAACCAGTCCGGAAGTTGCGTCACCCCACATCCGGCAATAGCCGCTTCCAGCATGGCTTGACCATTATTAAAACGGTAGGCTGAGGAAACAACATGCCTTACAACATGTCCCTCTTTGCCCCGGATTAGCCAGTAAGTTTGCCCATCTGACGGTAACCCTGAAATGCATCTGTGTGATGAAAGCTCACGAAGATCAATGGGGGTGCCTGCTCGTTCCAGATAGCCCTCAGAGGCGCAAATGATAAGCCTTTGCTCGCCCAGGCGGGTGGCAACCAAATCACCTGAGTCAGGCAGGGGACCAAGCCTCAGCGCTAGGTCAAAGCCGTCTGTCGCCGGGTCGCGCACCCGATCACTGAAATCAACTTCGATGTTCAGGGTCCGGTATTTTAACGCCATGATATTGAGTAAGGGCATAATGAAAAGATGCCCAAAGGCCACGGGAACCGTCAGCCGCATCAGTCCAGACGGCTCCACTATCCCCGCCTCTATTATGCTTTCAGCATCTGAAATCATATCCAGAGCAGCAGTGCAGCGATTGAAATAGATCTCACCTTCCGGCGTCAGCGACAGGCTTCGCGTACTGCGGTTGAGTAAGCGAACCCCCAGCCGAATTTCCAGACGCTTGATACTTTTGCTGAGTGCAGAGCGCGTCACGCCTAAACCCTCAGCAGCAGCAACGAAACTGCCTTTTCTGACGACTTCAGTAAATTCCTGTACGCCATTGAGTTGTGCCGTCACAAATATTGGTTCCTTTATCTCAACACTGAGGGGCTTTTTGCCCAGGTAATCATGGCCTTCAAATAAGGTTAAGATCGTTGCTAACAGATTTTTACCATGAAATGGCTTCAGGAGACAGAATGAGCGAGTTACTAAATATCTATACAATGAATGGAATAAAGCTTAATAATCGTGTCGTTATGGCACCAATGACCCGATCGCGGGCTTATGACCTTGTTCCCACTGACAGTATGGTCACCTACTATCGCCAGCGCGCAACAGCAGGTTTAATTGTTTCCGAAGGTTCACCTGTTTCAATGGAAGGTCGTGGACAGGCTTACACGCCGGGAATTTACACTGACGAACAGATAGAGGGCTGGAAAAAGGTGACAGAGGCAGTACATGCGCAGGGTGGGAAAATATTCATCCAGCTTTGGCACGTAGGACGTTCCTCACACGTTGCTCACCAGCCTGATGGGCAGGCCCCGGTCAGCTCCGTCTCACGCGTTGCAGAAGGCTGCACCACTCACATTCCCGGTGATAACTGTCAGTCTGTACGCGTATTTCACAGTCAGCCCCGCGCATTAGCAACGGATGAAGTCCCGCGGGTGACGCAGGATTTCGTTCGGGCGGCTAAAAATGCCATCGAGGCGGGTTTTGACGGTGTGGAGATCCACGCAGCTAACGGCTACATCTTCGAGCAATTTATCAATGGTGGACTTAACGACAGAACAGATCGTTATGGCGGTAATATTGCCAATCGACTGCGGTTTACGCTGGAAACTGTGGATGCTATCTCTGCAGCCATCGGGAGTCATCTGACAGGTATCCGTATTGCACCCTTTGGCCGCCTGCAGGATATGCATGGCTTTGATGATGAGCAGGATACCTGGTTATCTTTGGGTATCGAACTGCGTCGTCGACATCTCGCATATGTGCATTTGAGCGATCAGGAATCTCTGGGAGCTCAGGCCATTCCTGCTGGCTTTCTGACAAAGTTTCGCGAGGCCTACGAAGGTACCCTCATCGTCGCGGGCAGCTATACACAGGAGCGTGCTGAACTGGCACTCAGAGAAGGTTATGCCGACTTAATCGCATTTGGGCGTCCTTTCATAGCCAATCCTGATCTCGTTAAACGCATGAAAAATGGGTGGCCGATAGCTATTCCTGATAAGGATACGTTCTATACCGGGCGAGATGCAGGTTATATAGATTATCCCACGTATCACGTGGATTAAGATTCCCTGAAACAGAAATGCATCTGAAATGCATCTGAAATGCATCCTATCCGCATGCTCGCTAAGGGTCCCGACAACTATTTTTGAGTTCGTCTGATCTGCTCCCTTATGAGTAGCACACTCAATTGTTGGTGACGTTCGCTCCTGGCACAGAGCAGACAAACACGTGACGCTGAAGGTCTGCTGAGAGCGTGAAGCGGACATTGCGAGCATCGCGATGTATTAAACAACGCGAGCGGGTCAACTGAACCTACGTGAATAATTTCACAGGAATAGTACTGACATAATCATCTGTTCTTATGCCAAATCAAACATCATCCGGTGGTTGAATGTTTTACTACATACTCTTCTTTACTGACAGGAGTATATAGAGTGATTGATCACACCGGCTTCAGCGTCACCAATCTTGAAGACAGTAAACTGTTTTATATGCGAGTTCTGGCAAGCCTTGGTCATAATGTCCGGCTTGAAATCCCAGACAAAGCGGTAGGTTTTGGTTCAGCCAAACCTGATGAAGGGGCCGATCCGGGGGGCGCGTTCTGGATCACTCAGGGTAGGCCCTCCACGCCTAGGATGCATATTGCCTTCAGTGCAAAAAACAAAGAAGCAGTGGACGCATTCCACTCTAGCGCCCTCCGGGCTGGTGGAAAAGATAATGGTGCGCCGGGATACCGACCTCAGTATCACCACGGATATTATGCCGCGTTCATCCTTGATCCTGACGGGTATAATATTGAGGCAGTTTACCACGAGCCACGATAATGACTAACGGTGCGGAAGTGTTTGGATTACCCGCGGCTATGCATCTTTTTATACAATAACATTTCTATTTATGTGTGAATAAAAAGTGTAAGCCAAATGATGCGCTTGATATTACTGCAATTGTATCAGGGAAAGTCTTATATCTTTTACTTTACTTCCGCTCCTCTCATCTAGGATGACCAAGATTCTTTGATGACGGCTTGGTGCTGTGAGTTCAACGGGTCGATGCAACGCTATCCTTAATCAAGGGGGGGACGTTGCCAATATAGTCATCTATGTCAATTTAAAGAGAGCAGGTCAGTATCTTATTCAGCCGTCAGTAAGTTACCTGCCAGAAGAGAACGTTGCTGAAATCGAGTCGTGTTAATTTGTGAGCAACAGCTTAGTGGAATGCGGGCATGTAACGTAAAGCCACGGCAAAAAGTTAACAGACTCAGCTGATTATTAAGGAGATGAATTGAAGCTTTTTGATTATCTGAATATGAAGTTTCCTGATCTGACGCCTGAAGCCACCAAAGTCCATCTTGCGCAATTAAATGATTATAAAGAGGATCCGCTTGTTAAATTCCGTGGAGGCACTTTCGACGACTGGCAGTGCTGGCAGAAGCGACTGGAGTTTAGCCGCAGATATGTCGTTTCACTGATCAGGATCCCAGGGACTGAAACTTGGCTATTTGCGGGAGCATTTCAGCAGATAGGCAACGCGGGAAAGAAAGCCTACCCTGATCGTGAGGAACTGTATTATCAGTACCACCTTCAGAAAATCCCAGAGACTGAAGAATACGCTGGAAGGATGTATATCAGCTTTAAAAATACAGTCCGTAACTTCATTCGCCTCGGTGAAAGTATTCAGAGCGAACTGGTTATCAGCGCCATCACCCCGGCACGTCTGACCTTCGGCGAGTTTCCAGGCTACCGCTACGTCGTGCTGGACCGGAACAGCATCGGCTCGATCCTCAGACTTAATCTGCAATCCTGGCGTACCGCACTGTCCGTGGTTAAAGGCATCTATGTATTAACTGATCGGGACAGCGGAAAACTCTACGTTGGAAAAGCCGATGGAATCGAGGGGATATGGGGCCGATGGGAATATTATTTTGGTTCCGGGCATGGCGGCAATGTAGGGCTTAAGGAAGCTTTCGGCACAGGCGATGAAAACCGACTGCAGAATATCACTTTCGCGATCCTCGAAGTCATGGATCTTAATGCCGAAAAAGGTGAAATTGACCGCCGCGAAACTCACTGGAAACAAATACTGCTCTCGCGGGAGTTTGGCCATAACCGAAACTAATAAAGCCTGTAAAAACACGCTGAACTGCTTCCCATTGATCAGGATTCGACATCAATCATGGCAACAATTGCGAACTTCTCCTTATTGCCGCTCTTGGCCGTTGCCTGGGGCTGCTACGTGCCAGAAGCGGAAGTTGTTAACATATAGTGCATTAATCAACAGGGAGCAGGTCATCATGAATGTGCTGGTCTGATCCTGATTGCGGCCAAAAGTCCGATTTATTCAACAAAGCTAGGAATGGTGCTAAAAGCTTGTATCCAGCCATAGGGTTAATTGAAAAAAATTGAGTGCACAAGTAATTATTAGTAATTAGATGTATTATTTAGATTGATTTTGTAAAAAAAAGCTTCAAATAAATTCTGTTCTTAAGGTTTTTCTAAGGTTGCTCATGCATAGTTAGCATCATGAGTAATACGGACTCTCATAGTTGACGTTAAAATTTCATGGAAAGCGAAGATTCCGACATATTTATAAAACAACTTTTATGAATGCTAAGTATTTTTAAATTTCATACCTTTTTAATACATTGACAATTCTAAGGACTTATTATTTGCATGAGATTAAAATTTCGAGAGTGTAAATGGAAGAGTTTTTAATAAAAGCAAATCGTTTTCTTTATAGAAACCCTGAAAATGTAATTATAAAGTCATTAACAGGGGGGGATATGAAAGTCATTGAATATAATGATGGTGGCTATACCTATAGAAATTACTTTACGGAGGGGAGGAATATTTACGGGCAAGTAATCATTTCATTTAAAAAATTCCCCATATGGGTTATGCAGTATCAAGGCGGTGCAACCAATGATAGAATTGATGAAATAACCATTCGCAAAATGAAATCTTTATCAATGAAAAATCAAGGGCTTGCAGATGAACTTTATCCTATTAGAGGGCCTCGGGAAAATAAATTTTCGGGTTTCTTTTATTCCAATACTCTTTTTGGTTCTATCCAAAAATTCCAGGGGCAAGAAACAATACAATTTAATGACGAAACATATTACAGTCTAATTTTATCAGGAGGGGTGTTAGTATGATTCTACCCCCCTCACTAAGATTCTGGCATACCAACCACAGCTAGCTGACATCAATTGGCCGGAAGCAGTCGTTTAACCAGCTTCTAACCATAGATTGTCTGGACTGACCCGGTAGACGATCCTGCCCTATAGTTCAACTACAAAATGTCATTTCTGACATCGAGTTGATTTCCGCTTCTCACTCATAACTGCCAGGAGTTAGCTTGGTACTTAACAATCACATTACACTTTATCAATCTTACCAATTGGATGAGCTTAGAGTGCAGAGCAAACGAGAGTTGCATGATCCCACCATGGGTTATTATTAATCTTTGTAGCGCGAACGGAAAATTGTGCTTCCCGCACCTCATCCAGCAATGCCTGAAGTGGTCGTAAGGTACGCCAAGGTTGACCATTCTTTAGCAATTGATGTTTTTCGATATCATAACAGTCAATGTCTTCAGGGTTGTGGGGGCTCCCACACATGGAACTGATCACAAAGTGCCCTTTGGGTTTAAGAACTCGTTTTACTTCAGCCAGGCAGCGTTGCCGGGCTTCTCCAATAAGACAATGCAAACAACTACCATCAACAATCAGATCAAACTCTAAATCCGAAAATTGAGGTAGGTTGCAGACATCACCAACAATAAAATGGGCGGTGAGATTAGCTTGTTGAAAGCGTTCTTCAGCCCATTTTATTGCAGTTTCAGCTAAATCTACTCCCCAAACTTCATAACCATGCTCGGTAAGATACTGCGCTGCCATTGCGCCATTTCCACATCCAAGCTCAAGAACCTTTGCTCCAGATGGTGGAAGATATTCATGTATGCTGAGCCAGGAAAACACCCGTTCCTGCTGTTCTTTCGCCCTTACATAACCATCTCCAGCCCATGCTGTAGCCCCGTTCGCTATCAGTTCACGATACTGTTTCTCGTAAATATTCATATTGGACATGCTTTACACTCAGCAAATAATCAGCTGTTACTGTATAGCCAAATAACGTGGATATGAAGACGACAATAAAGGTAAAGCGACAGCGCCGCAGTGTCTCCTGTAGAGGAAAAGTTATGGATTGAGAGTCATATTGAACCGTTGCCCGTGCTCAAGGCACACTGTTTTCAGCCACATCGTTGTTATTCCTGGCGAGATATTTTTGTGGCAACGGCGTACGGTCCACTTTTCACTCTTAGCGGCGTATTGGCACTGCCACAGGCATATCTATGTAAAAAGCGAAGGTATTATAATTCAAGCATTCATTTGCCCTGATATACGATAACGATGATAAATAAAATACTGGTAAGTGCTTGCCTAATGGGGTTCAAAGTGCGCTATGACGGAAGCGAGAAAGCACAAATGACCGATCAGTTACAACGCTGGCAGAAAGAGCAGCGTCTTGTGATCCACTGTCCTGAACTGGCCGCTGGGTTGCCAATTCCACGTCCCTCAGCTGAGATTGTTTCTACTGATGGTAAAGACGTAATGAAGGCGCAGGTCAGAATACTTGAAATTACGGGGCAGGATGTAACTGAGCACTATCAGCTTGCCGCCTGGTTGGCATTACGTACAGCTCAGGAGTCAGGTTGTACCGCTGCGTTGTTAACCGACGGCAGTCCAACATGCGGTAGCCAATTCATCTATGACGGTTCATTTAGCGGCCAACGTAAGTCAGGTATGGGAGTCGCAGCTTCGCTACTCACTGAACATGGTATAGCCGTGTTTTCTGAGAAGAGGCTCGCCGATCTCATTGCTTGGATTGATGAGAAAGAACGCTGAACATATTTTTCATTGAGATACGAAAAGAAATCAGCTTTTTTGTTTATTCCTGGACACCTTCTCAGGCCGCTTAGTGCCAGAAGCGGAAATTTCAAATTAGCCCCACCCCAACCACAGACATCTGAACTTAGCTTTGACAAACAATGTAACAGCAATACTCTGATATTACTTTTAACCCATTAGTGATGTTTTTTTATGGCGGTACTTGATTCATTCTCTGACATCGAACAGCCCTGAGCGTATTGCGCGGGCTGTTCATGTCGGATAGCGAAGGGATTGCGGCGAAAAGGCAGAAAAAAACTTCTCGTTTGCGTCATTTACATCGTCAACACAATTTTTCCGACGTTGAGTCCGTCTTCCATACGCTGGTGAGCTTTACTGGCTTCTGCCAGCGGGAACACGCTGTCAATCACCGGGCTCAGTCCATCTTTACCGAAGCGGGTTAACCAGCACTCTTTAAAGCGGCGGGACATCTCATGCTTCACTTCTTGCGAACGCGATTTCATTACCGTACCGATAATCTGCAGATGGCGGTACAACACCCGATCCAGCGGGATCTTCGCGTTTTCAATGCCCCCCATAATGCCAATCTGCACCAGACGTCCACCAAAGTTGAGTGCGTTCACGTTCCGTTCAAAATAAGGCGCGCCAATAAAATCGAGAATAAGGTCAACCCCCTTATTATCCGTGATGCTGGCGACAACCTCGGGGAAGTCTTCCGTCACATAATCAATGACGTAATTGGCACCCAGGCGGCGAACGAGAGCGTGCGCTGCAGCATTCGCTGTGGTGATTACCGTCGCGCCCGTCGCATGCGCCAGTTGCACGGCGGCGCCTCCCACACCGCCGGCTCCGGCGTGGATCAGTACTGTTTCCATGGGTTTCAGTTTACCCAGATGGATAAGCGCTTCATGAGCGGTTACAAAGACCTCAGTAATGGCCGCCGCATGGATATAGTCCATACCTTCCGGCACCGGCATAGCCATCCGGTAATCAATGCGTGCCATTTCTGCATAAGCCCCCCCTCCGACGATACCCATAACACGGTCACCCACGTTATAGCCTTTTACATTCTCTCCAACGGCAATAACGTGACCGGCGATTTCTAGCCCCATAATCGTCGAGTCGCCAAAATCAGGGCGGCCATACCCGCCGCGTCGGTGGGTTAGATCGGCCCGGTTGACCCCCGCCGCCCGCGTGCGGACCAGCAGATCATTGGGGCGCAGCTGTGGGTCTGCGACTTCACTGATGTTAAGTACATCGGCCGGACCGAATTGATCAAAGGTGATTGCTTTCATGATTCTGTTTCCCGAAATAAGAAGATGAATAACCCGTCGTTCAGGCCTGTTCGTCAAACGTGGCATTGGCATAGCCAGACGCGGTAATCGCTGCCGGAAAGCCTGCGTAAAACGCCATGTGCGTAATCAGGGCGGAAATTTCTGTTTTGGTCAGACCGTTTTCAATGCCGCGACGCAAGTGGGCCGGTAGTTCATTGAAGTGATTCAGCGCAATAAGACAGGCGATGGTAATCAGACTACGGTCGCGCGGTGCCAGGTCCGGATCTGTCCAGACATCGGAATACAGCGGTTGCTCAACGAAGTCGGAAAGTTTAGGGGTAAATGCGCGGGCAGCTTCACGCGGGCGAGTAAAATCAACAGGTTTCATGGTCAGTTCCTCTTATATTCTGTCATCAGTGATAGTGTGTTTTAGATTTGGCTGATGAATTTATTCACCAGGTAATGGCCGATACCTTCCCGACCGCCCTCTGAACCATGCCCGCTTTCTTTCATGCCGCCGAAAGGCAGTTCCGTCGCCACCATGCGGTACTGATTAATGCCGATCATCCCGGCTTCAAGGCCATCACCAACATCCAGCACGGTACGGGCGTCTCGCGTAAAAGCGTAAGCTGACAGGGCATACGGCAGACGGTTTGCTTCTGCCAGACCATCCTCAAGCGCGTCGAACGGACGCATCACGGCAATTGGGCCAAAAGGTTCTTCGTGCATGATCCGTGCTTCCATCGGCACATCGGCAAGCACCGTGGGTTCAAAGAAAAAGCCTGGACGGTTGAGTCGTTTCCCACCTGTGAGCACTTTCGCGCCCAGGACGACAGCATCGGCAATCAACGCTTCCATTTTTTCCAGCTGGCGGATATTCGCCAACGGCCCCACCTGGGTGTTTTCTGCCATCCCATCGCCGATCACCAGTTGCTCCGTCGCACTCACAAAGCGTTCGACAAACTGTGAGTAAACACTGCGCTGAATAAGAAAGCGGGTTGAAGAGATACAGATTTGGCCAGTGCCCCGGAACCGGTTAGCCGCCCCGCCAACCGCCGCCGCTTCAATGTCTGCGTCGGCAAAAACCAGTACCGGCCCATGGCCGCCAAGTTCCAGGGTAATTGGTTTAACACCGGCGGCAGCACGCTCAGACAGCAGTCGACCTACCGGTACAGAACCGGTGAATGCCACTTTGCGAATAACCGGTGAGGCGATAAGAGTGGCGGAAACCTGATCTGGCACGCCAAACACAATTTGCAGTACGCCTTTAGGCAAACCGGCATCATCCAGGCAGCGTGCCAGAGCCAGCGCCGTCGCCGGGCTCTCTTCACCGGGTTTCAGGATTACGCTACAACCTGCGGCCAGTGCCGCTGATAATTTGCGTGCCGGGGTAATGGCCGGGAAATTCCACGGGGTAAAGGCGGCAACCGGGCCGATGGGCTCTCTTTTGACCAGTTGCAGCACACCGGGGCGATTTGACGGTACAACACGTCCATCAATGCGGCGGACTTCCTCCGCAAACCATTCAAAATAGTCGGCTGCCCGCAGCACTTCGTCGCGGCTTTCATACAGGGGTTTACCTTCTTCCAGCGTCATTAGCGAGGCAATATGTTCAGCGCGTTCGCGCATCAGGGCGGCGGCATTTTTCATAATGCGGGCGCGTTCGGCAGGCACGGTATGGCGCCAGACGTCATAGCCAGAACGGGTGGCTGAAAGAGCACGTTCAAGGTCGGCGGCGGTCGCCAGCGGCAAGCGGCCGATGGTGACTTCGGTTGCCGGGTTAATCACAGCGACGGTGTCGCGATTGCCCGCTTCAATCCAGTTACCGTCGATGAAAAGATAAAGGGGATCGTATTGATGATTTTGCATGGTCGTTATCCTCAGCGTGTGCGTGTTTATGTAATGTCATTCGGCTGAGGGGATATTAAGTTCAGCGTACATAACTGATAAGATGGCTTCTCCCCACAATAGCTATGCAAGAAATGCACAGATGCAATCAGAGAAATTTGCCGAGTTCCTTGGAGTCTTTGTCGATGTCGCCCGTGAGAGCAGTTTTTCGGGTGCTGGTCGCCGTCGCGGACGCACACCCTCCTCGATAGGACGGCAGATTGATGCACTGGAAGCTTACCTGGATACCCCGCTCTTTTTGCGGTCTACACGGCATTTAACCCTGACCGATGCTGGGGAAATACTGCTGATTCGCGCCAGACAGATCCTCGATTCACTGGTGGATACGCAGCAGGAACTGGCGTCGATGAAGGGAGAAGTAACCGGCGTACTGAGAGTGGCGTGTTATCCCACATTTGGTAAACGCTATGTGCTGCCGGTGATGGCAAAACTCTCTCGCCAGTATCCGGACCTGAGCCTCGATTTGGATCTGACCGAACGGCTGGCAGACCCCGTTGCTGAACGCCTTGATGTTGTCATCCGTATTGGTGATATGGCCGACAGCACGTTGATTGCCAGCAAAATAGCAACGCAAATACGTGTGCTGTGCGCAAGCCCGGCCTACCTGGAAAACGCGGGGATTCCCACCTCGCTGGATGACATCGCCTCACATCGTTTAATCGATAAGCTGCACGGTGCGGATCTGCTTTGCTGGTCGAGTGTGATTGGCCATCCGGCCAGAGAAAACACTAGCCAGCCCATGTTTGGCTGTGATGATTTCGAAGCGATGCGTCAGGCTGCGGTTGAGGGGCTGGGGATCGCGTTCCTGCCGGACTGGGTGGCAGGTGATGACATTAACAGTGGCGCGCTGGTACAACTCTTCCCGGAAATTACCTCACATCTGTATGTATCTACAGGAATATATGCTCTACGTGCGTTACGCAATCCGCCAGCCAGAGTTACGGTATTTCTCGACGCATTGCGTGAATTCATCGGACACCCTGCAAAATGGTCAACACGTCGCTGTCAGCTCTGACGACGTAAGCAAGATTGCCATTTTACACTATACGAACGTCCGCTGTTCGCTCATAGCTGCCCTTTGGTAACTCCTGTGCCAAAAGCGGAAGTTACCTCTCGGGGGCATTAAAGATTAGCCTTGGTTATTATGATAAATTCATTCAACTGTCAGGGTTCAATTAGGGTGAGAAAAATGCTCTTGGAAAAGCTGAAAGCACTTGAATGCAGTCTTCACGGTGTCCGGCGGAATGATCGGAAATGGCTTGAACAGATATTGCATCCCGAATTTCGGGAAATCACACGGTCAGGTGTAATAGTTGACCGCGCGGAGACGATAGCATCTTTGACTGGCGAATTAAGTCCAACGATCATTCTTAGCAGTGATTTCCGGCTGATCAGCATGGGAGAGTACTGCGCCATTCTGCACTACAAGACGTTTAATTCGGACGGCAGCCGAGCATCCCTACGTTCTTCTTGCTGGGTGTATTCTGACAAGGGGCAATGGGAGTTGGCTTTCCATCAGGGAACACCAGAGGCGGGTGCGGTATAAGTTCGGCAATGACACGCTAAAAAACCATCAGCCCGGTGGGTATCTCTTACAGGCATGAAAAGCCAATGTCAGCTCCCCGCTCAAAGCTGAAACTCACCAAAGCCAACGTCGCTTGGGTTCTTGCCAGATCCCCTGCCAAAGGTCAAAACGCTTGAGTTGTTCAAGTTTCTGTAGAACAACATCTTCACCCACGGATGAGAGAATTCGCTCTGGAATTGAAATGCCGAAAAGGTCTTCAGCGACCGGGAATATTTCACATTCTGATGTAAGTGACCCCAACGATTTTTCTATCTTCTTACGCTCTGCTTTTACAATTAACTGAAGTCCCATCAGCATTTAAACTCCACAATGGCTGCCTGCTCAAACGCTTGTCTGACCTGGGCCAGGACCTGGTCAGGGATTGATTGTCCTCTAATATCATAGACGACCCGGCAAGTTCGAATGTGCGATGGAAGCAGTGATAGTCCGTAAGATATTCTGGCAATATTGTACGCAATACTGAGTTTTATAGATTCCGGGGATGCCAGGCTGTGGCTGGCTACAAGTAGAAACTCTCCATGTTCATCATTAATAAACTCTGGGGTAAACATCACACCTCCCTTTTATTACCTTCACCGATTTCTATCAATTGAATGCCTTTTCATCAAAAATTTATCATAGCTGGTATCCTGACCGAAAAACGATGTCCGCTTCTCACTGTGCCGGAGGCGGACATCACAAGCAGCACAGCGTATTAGTTGTCAATGGTGAGGAGGCGGTGTCCGGATGTCGTGACAAAATATCTCTATTAGTGAATGCTCCGGTTAAGCGGGATACTTACGTATGCAAGCCAGATTTCTTATTCGACACGCTTCACCTCCGGATGACGCTCTGTTGCCGCCTCATGTAAAATGTCATCAAGCCAACCTGGAATTTCTGCCTCTGTCAGATCGTTCGGAATTGCGATGTCGTAAAGCCGGGAAAATTTTCGCTCTGTCAGGTCTGCGCGGAATACCAGCCAGCGCTCCCCCTCACGTTTGATACCAAGGTGTCGTCCAAAAACGTTGTAGATCAGCATTATTAATCTCCTGGCATTTTCATCAAAGTAAAGGTGACAAATTCACAGAGTTTTTTTATTTTAAGCTGATACTATTATTTTTCGCCCATTTCCTTAATCTGCCATTAGCATTGGCATAGGGAGATGATGTGTTAAATGAGATCATTCGCCCCATAGTCCATTTTGTGTACCATGGTTTAGCATACAAAGCGTCATCAGTGAGCCCATCAATAAGTTTCACTATTTCATCTTTTACTTCCTCGAGCTCAGTAATTAACGCGTTATAATCCAATTCGCTATAATCAGAGTAAAATTTTTGCGCCAGAAGCCCAAGTTGATTCCACTTAAAACCGGTTTCTGGAAAATTAACAGGCAATCCTTTCCCGTCGGAAGTGATCCACTTTACAACCAGAGTGTTCCACCCGAGCAGATAGGAAACCAGATCGCGAACACTCATTTCCGTGCCCTTGCAGTGTCCATCCATTGAGTTATCTAAGGTGAGTTCGGGGGGGATGGCATTAAGATAACTAATTAATTTATTGAAATTTTTATCGATTGCTAAAAGCAATTCAGATTTTGTTTGCGGTACATTCATACAGAGTTACCCCGCACTTCAGAAGAGATCCATAAAGACGCCATGTGGTGTTTAAATATCAATCAATTATGTACTTCTTGGCACGCCCTGTAAACAGCTCTCTCTTTGTTCAAGGCACATGAATCACCAGAGGTTTGAGGCTATCAGGGGCTGCGACAGCAGCCCTGACGGGATGCATCTGGATCTTTTGTGCAGCCGCTTGTCTACGACGTTTCATCATTGGGCCTTTTGTCAGCTGTTCGCTCGAAGCAGCCTGATGGGCTTCACCTACAGCAGTTTGGTGCCTAAAGCGGACATTGATTAACCCCGGAGCCAGGGGGTGAAAGTAAATCCGGTAAGCAACCCTTCAGGGCTGAGTAGCCGAGTGACTGTTTGCGCTCATAGTTCTGTGCAATCACTTTAGTTTTTTATTCAAAAAAATTGATGAAAAACACATTCACTTACATTTGTTTACTTAAAGCAGGCGATTTTAGAGAATACATTACACAAAGAAAATGTGGCTATCCTCCTGCCGTAAAGAAACAAAAAAATACGTGTCAAAATGATTTGCATATTTAATTTTCCATTTATGTTGTGAAAAGGAATTCAAAATAATGAGACATGTCCATTTTAGTATTTTTTCCATTTTTAATCATCAAGTGATGGCTTCAGCATTTTTGATTGTCTTTTTATTTTCCCCGGCACCATGTGGAGCATATGAGGAGATCGATCTCCCGGACGTGAAGGCTCTTTTAGATCCTCCTGAAATATATAGCAGGGGGGATGTGCTTTATTATAATGGAAAAATTACAGACACTTCTTACGTTGCTGTTTTGAATCTAACCATAAATCATGACATCAAAAAAATATCTATAAATAGCATTGGTGGTGATGCCAGAAATGCTATGGAGATAGGTGACTACATCTACAGAAATGGCCTCAGTGTTGATGTACGTAGTGTTTGCGCTTCTGCCTGTGCTAACTATATTTTCCCGGCCGGGAAGAATAAATATCTAGGTAATAATTCATATCTTCTGTGGCATGGTGGTGTCAACGGACCTGAGAGAGAAGTAACAGTATCAGGAAATATTTCTAAAGATGATTTTTTTATGCTTCAGGAATTTAAAAAATTAAAAAATGATGACATTGCATTCTATAGAAGAATTGGTGTGAACATCAGGGTGTCATTTTGTCCGCAATTAAAAGATGACTATAAAGAAAGATTTCCGGAGAAATGGTTTTCATACCCTCCGGAAGACTTGGAAAAATTTGGTATAAAAAACATTCACTACGCCATTTCAGCTTCTCAATGGGTTCTCTCCATGAGAAATAAGCACGTTATTTTTGCCAGTTACTGTAATTAGGAGAAACAACAATGCGTGAGCTTTCTTTAAGTGAAATCCTTACGTCCTTTGTGAGTACCGCCCCATCATCTGTATCGGGGCGGATCGAGTGTGTATTTATTGACAGTGCAATCGAACTACGTTCAGAAGCTATATGTCACTTTCAAGCTTCCAGTGGGCGATGCTTTTCGTTGCACAATCGGGCTGTTGCGTGCATCACCAGCCAACTGCGTAAAGCCTGTTGCGGCAACCACGCTCCAGTCTTGGTTGAACTTGTGTGTCCAGTCCATATTCAGTGAATAGGCATAAATCCCGGAACCGGCATCATATTGACTAAACCCCGATGCGGCTGACTGTGATGAACTTACCCCGTAGTAAGTTTGCATATAGTTGCCTGTTCCCCAACTGCTGGTCAGCGCCATCGTCACGGTATTTTCCGATGAGCTATAAAGCGGGCTGATAATGCCGAAATGCAGGGCCGCGCCATTGTCCCGCTGAGAAAACGGCACCTCAGCCTGCAATTGCAAATGAAGCCAGTCGGTGACCTTATACCCCAGACCCAATGCCCCGATAGCCGAGCCTTTGATATCGCCCATACCCCGCAAGTCGTCACTGCCATCGCTCAGTGAGTCGCTGTCCACGTCATGATCCTTACGGCCTGCGCGATAGCTCAGCGCAGTACTGTAATCCAGCTTGCCGGTGCTGTTGCCGTAACCGATACCCCGCGTGGTACTCACGAAGAACCCATTATGCATCGAGTAATCAAGCACCAGGGCTGTCGTGACGCGGTTTTCATCCGAACCAGAATAAAGTGGCGTAACATCCACGCCTCCTCCCAACGTTAAGGCGTTACCCTGTTGTGGTTCTGCCGCAAGTGTTGGGGTGGCCAGTAACGCCAGCAGCGCGCCCGGCAGCATTTTTTTCAGGGTGCGTCCTGAGAGTGAATAGGGGAACTTATGACGCAGTTCGAAGTTGCTCATTAAAGAAGTCCTTATGGATTCAAACGATTACGATACAAGCGGGTTTTAAACGCCAGAACGCTCAGTTTGAATACGCACCCTAAAGTTCTCATGAGCTAAAAATGAAGAAATACTTAAGCACGTACCGGTGACACAAACCTGATAAATTTCCTGATACCGTTTTTTTCTTCAGACGTTCTTCATTCACTGTTGATAACGTAACTATTGTGAAAATTCTCCTCATCGAAGACGACCTGGATCTCGGCAACGGCGTACGTATTGCCCTTGCAGATCAAGGATTAGATGTCATATGGGTTCGCCGCAAAGTGGATGCGCTGCATCAACTCGATGCCTGCGTGCCGGAACTTGTGTTGCTCGACCTCGGACTGCCCGACGGCGATGGCATGAGCCTGATGGCGTACTTGCGCCAGCAGCTCAAGGGGATCCCCGTCATCATTCTGACCGCGCGAGGCACTCTGCAGGATCGCCTGTGCGGGCTGGATGCCGGTGCTGACGACTATCTCGTCAAACCTTTTGTTCTCGCCGAGTTGTTGGCCAGGGTAAGAGCACTTGCGCGACGCAGTTACGGTTTTGAGAATGAGGTGATAGAAATTCGTGGGTTATCTCTCCACGTGCCGACTCGTCGCGTGACAGTGAGCGCGCGGAATGTTGAGTTGACGGCAAGTGAATACGCGCTGCTTGAAACTTTAATGATGCGCACTGATCGCGTGCTTACACGAAGGTTTCTGGAAGAAAGGATATTCGGCGCCAAAGAAAATATGAGCAATGCACTCGATGTGCATATGGGTAATTTACGTCGCAAAATCGGCGACGGTTATGTCCGAACGGTGAGGGGCGTAGGGTATGTCATTGATACCGTACCGATTCAGAAAGGGGCTGGTTGATGCGAAATTTTTGGCGCCACCTGAGAACTCCAACGCTCGTACGGCGAATTATGATCGCCCAGATGTTACTGCTTACACTGCTTTGGTGTCTTTTTCTGACCTACATTTTGTGGGAGAACTTGCGTAGCCCCCCGATGCTAACGGGCAGCAATACCTACGAAACCATTCTTACATTGGTTGATCGTATGGATGATCGCCCGCAGGATCGCAACGCGGTGCTGGAAAAGTTCAGCACAGCGTTGCGGGAAGGTTATGGCGGAGGTGAAGATCCTAAACTGTCAATCAGCCTAATCGTTCGGAAGAATAAAGAGATAATTTATTCATCTGATGGCGCTCCGTCAGGGGTGACAAACACCCTGTATGGGAAAATTCAGAGCATTCAGAGTGAAGGTCGCACCTGGACTAGCCGTACTCTCAAGTCCGGGAGATCCGATGCGGAGGTAACACTTGTCACGCCTGCCGGAGGCTGGAACTTTTTTATATACCTGAACTCGCGTGGATACTACATATTGCCGCTACTGGTGTGCATTCCTTTTCTTTTGTTTCCCGCGTGGCTGTCAATCCGTATTGCAATGCGACCCTGGAACAAGGTGATAAATGAAATTTCCTTACGAACTTCAGAAGATCTCTCTCCCTTAAAAGAAGTGCCAAAGCACATGGAGCTTCGCCAAATGGTGGACGCTACTAATCTATTTCTTGCCAGGGTACAAGAGAGTTCTGATAGGGAACGGGTTTTCATTGCAGATGCCGCTCACGAACTGCGTACCCCCCTGGCTGCGATGCGAATCAATGTGGAGGCGTTGCAGTCCTATGTAAGCAGTAATAATCAACAGGAGTTGCTGGCAGGGATTATTCGCAGCAATAGCCGTGCAGCGCGTCTTGTCAATCAGTTGCTACTGATGATGCACAGCGAAGTGCGCATTGACACTGTTATGGAGCCTGTGCCGCTGACAACGCTCATACAAGAGCGAATGGCTGCACTGGCACCGCTGGCGGCTGAGCGCAGGATTGAGCTCGAATTCTACTCTGATGATGAAGTCTGGATCACAGGCGTCAGGGAACGCCTGATGTCGCTGATTGATAATTTAATTGAAAATGCCGTGAAGTACAGCCCTGAGGGCGGACGGGTTGAGGTAGATGTACGATCACTTGATAAATCTACTCAGCTACGTGTTTCAGATGCAGGGCCCGGCATTCCATTTGAATTGAGGGAGCGCGTGTTCGATAGGTTTTTTCGCGATCCCAATCAGATACAAAGCGGGAGTGGACTGGGGCTTGCCATAGTCAAAGCGGTTGCGCAGCAACACAACAGCAGCGTATGCCTGAGTACGTCTGCAGAAGGTGGGCTCATGGTTACTGTTGACTTTCCAAACCACAAGTCCGCCTGAAAGAAAACATGATTTTGATACCAGCCCAGCGGAGGGCCTCTGTCAGAACAATGGAGTTGAAATTGAAATATTTGACGCTGTCTACACTATTATTTTCTATCTCAATCAGCGGATGCGCCATAACCGTCAGCGAATTAAAAAGCAGTCAATCATCCTATGACGGCAGCTTCACGAGCAAGACGGAGCCCTCCGATACCTATCGAACCTTAAGACACATGGCAAGGCAGTGCCTGGAATATGAGGCATATTCAGGAAATCCGGTCATCGTATTAAGCGAGTTTGACGGTGAGCGCAATGAAGGTGAGATCAATCAAAAGCTCCTTGCGCAGGGACTGTTGATTAACAACACGCTAATTGAAATAGAAAGACATGATGGGGACAAAGCACAGGTCAGCCTATACACAACCAAGAACATCTTGAGTGTGGGCATCAGGTCGCCAAATATAAGTGATATCAAGCGCTGGGCTGACGGCGATAGAGCTTGCTAGAACGACACTCTCGTCAATACCGTGAAGCATCTCAGGCCATATGACTTAATCCCCCGTTGATTTACACACCGCGATTTAAGTAATGCCTTCATCAGTAATGAGAACAACTGCGAACGTCTGCTGTTCGCTCTCAGCAGCCTGATGGGCCTCACCTACAGCAGCTTGGTGCCTAAATCGGACCTTGCTAATATCCTGCCATGTCGATAAATGTGAGCCGGTCACCCCGGGCGCACAGGCACCTGTTTACGCACTGCGTTAGACAGAACTAACGATGTGGTCACTGAACCATGAACCGCCAGGGCATCGACAACGGCTTCCAAATCAGCCGGTTGAGAAAAAACACAACGCACGATGAAGCAGTCCTCTCCTGTAATTCTGTCAGCTTCTATCACCTCAGGGATATCGTTAAATAACGCCAGATAGTGTTTGATGTATTGGTGGGTTGTGCGTACTCGCAGGATCGCCTGTAATCCCAGTCCAATCTCTCGCAAATTGACGCGTGCGCCGTATCCTTCAATGACGCCTGCACTTTCGAGTTTTTTGACCCGTTCGCTCATCGCTGGCTGCGAAAGGCCAATGCATTTGCCCAGAGAGGCCAGACTCTGACGTGCGTTCATTTGAAGTGCTTCCAAAATTTGCCGGTCTTTGTTGTCAAGCTCCATGCTAATCCTTTGCTCAAAATGTAGATGAATCATCGGTTAATCGGGCTGTATTTCGATGACTTGCCATTCAGGAACGATGTGTCATTCGCCTACATTATGTGAACACCTCTTTGGGAATCAAGACATGACATCTCCAATATTGCTTCTTCCGGGAATTGGCAACTCGGGCTCAGGACACTGGCAAACGCTATGGACACAAACTGACGCGTCAATGACCCTCATTTCGGGACAAGACTGGGATCATCCGGTTTGCGAAGAGTGGGTCGAAAATTTAGAAACTGCCGTCAGAAAGACCGGGCCAGACGTCATTCTAGTCGCCCATAGTCTTGGCTGCCTGCAGGTGGCGAACTGGGCACAATATAGCCGCACGGTTGTGAGAGGCGCGTTGCTGGTCGCGGTACCCGATCCCACACGCGATGTGTTTCCAGAAGAGGCTAAGGGGTTTAGTGTTCCCCGGAGTGAAAAGCGTTTCGCATTTCCGAGCATGATGATTGCCAGTTCCAATGACCCTTATGCCGATATCCATTACAGCCAGTGCTGTGCCGATGCCTGGGGCAGTAGTCTGGTCAATATCGGTGAGCGAGGGCATATCAACGCAGCCAGCGGACTCGGTGACTGGCCTCAGGGGCGTGCATGGTTAAAAGAGCTTATTGGCATGTCCATAAGCGCCTGCGGATATAAATAAATCCACTTAAAGGCTCGTTAAACACAAAAAATTCACGCCACACCTGTTACGGAAAGCTAAATGAACAATTCGTCCAACACGCCTGTCATATTTATCAACGGCTTAATAGGTACTTTGAATGATCCGAAATTTCACAGACCGCTGGGCGATCGGCCCGTTATTGCTCCTGACCTTAACGGCTACGGCGCACGCAGCGATATACCTGTAGGGAAAATAAACATCTGGGGGCAGGTGAAACGGATTTATGAGGTGATCCAGGCCGGATATCAGGGATCCGCCGTGAGCCTTGTGGGTCATTCTGTCGGAGGCGCTGTGGCCTACGCGTTTGCGCATAAATATCCCGAATGCGTTAAGGAGATTGTCAGTGTAGAAGGCAACTTCTCTCTTAAAGATGCGTTCTGGACATCCACCATCGCGAAAATGACATTAACGCAAGTCGAATCCATGTTGGCGGAGATGCAAGCTTCGCCAGAAACCTGGCTGGAGGGCTCCGGAATCGATCCGCAGTCTGACAAAATACAAATCGCGACAATCTGGCTTAAACATCAGCCAGCTTCAACGCTGCTTGCCATGGCCCGGTCAGTTGTCGAGGTCACCGGGGACCCTGGCTATCAAACTCTGGTCAAAACCGTGTTTACTTCTGTCCCTGTGCATTTACTGGCGGGTGAACATTCAGCGAGTGGCTGGGATGTTCCCGACTGGGCAACTCAGCACGCGAAAAGTGTCACTGTCATGCCTTCAACGGGTCATCTCATGATGTTACAGGATCCCACAACCTTCGGCCAAAGAGTGGCAGAAATACTGAGTTGATAGCAATTAACTTCAAAACAAGCTTATTCTTTCACTTAAACATATCTTTAAGCCCATTTAGTATCCTAATTTCTAATCAACCTCTTCATCATAGGAGTGAGTAAATTGAAAATTGATTGGCATAGCTCATTACTGACCAGTGCCACTAGCATTGATAAAAACTACAAAAATACGCAAAACGTTCGTCGTTTCATGATTAAGGAGTGTGGCGAAGATTTTCGATTCGATCGTGAATTTATGATGTGGATACGTAATGATGATCCAAAAACTTTGGGTGATGTTGTAAATGAGTGGAAGCGCAGACATTCGTTTTAATAAGCCGGGGTCAGCGCCTCGCTCACAGCGGACAGTCCGTCCGCGTCGGGCTGCTCTGTGCCAGGAGCGGACGTTGCTAACATCAGCAGGTCCATTGCGCACAGGTATTGTGCCGCGAGAACCATCACTAAACCAAGCGAGCGTCGCCCCGACAAAGGGGTAACGCTCTGAAGCGTTAAAGGTATGGGGATCTTCCAGAAACTGAATTGAGATTGGGGGGGTTGATTGGAAAGAAGGAGATTTCAGAAGTCACTCAAACGTTGAAAGCCACCGTATAGGCGGCTTAAATTCAAGGATTAGTAGCCCACACCGCGCACACCACCCGCAGCCCGGATGGATTCGCCTGTTACCCAATGTGAGTCTGCAGATGCGAGAAAAACGGCGACGGGTGCGATATCGCTGGGTTCGCCGAAGCGACCCAATGGTGTTCCTGCAAGCAGCTTCACCCCGAGTTCTCCCGCGAAATTTCCGTCGGTTGCCGGTGTATTGGTATGACCAGGCAAAATTGAGTTTACGCGAATGCCGCGTGGTCCTAGCTCACGAGCCAGCGCAAATGTCATTGTGTCGACCGCCCCTTTGGTTGCTGAATAGACACTAGAGGCAAGGTAAGGGTCGGTGCTCAGAATGGAACTAATGTTTATGATGCTACCACCCGCATCACCAAAATGTTTTACCGCCTCCCTGATTGCCAGAAAGTAGCCCAAAACATTGACGTTGAATTGCTTGTGGAACGCATCTTCCGTCATATCGGAGATCATTTCGAATACGGCGACGCCAGCATTGTTGACCAAAACGTCCAGCTTGCCATGGTCCGCCTTAACCTTGTCAAACAAACGGACGACGTCTGCCGACTTGCTCATATCCGCTTGCACGGCAAATGCTTTTCCTCCCGCAGCCTCTATTGACGCGACGACGGTGTTGGCACTCTTTTCGCTACTGGCATAGTTCACGATGACAGTGGCACCCTCTGCGCCGAGTGCGTTTGCAATGCCAGCGCCAATACCGCTTGACGCGCCCGTTACAACGGCGACTTTTCCAGGTAACTTCATTTGGTAACCTCTTGTTTAACGTATGTGCCTGAGGCGAATCACCTCGGTTGACAAGCGTTATCTTAAGGCGGTCACTCGCTCATAGGCGTGCCTGATCTTCGCATATCGTTGCCTATTCTTCTCGTTTGATTGCAGCGCAGAAGCGTTGGCGTATATTGGACGACATGACTGATACAATGAACGAATTGCGCGACTTAGTGATGCGTGCTGAAAATGAATGGACCGCTACCGGTATTCCCCGCGTAAAGATGGTCAGAGCAGAGGCTTGCTCGGACCAGGTGTATGAACCGATGCTCCATCTGGTCTTACAGGGCACTAAAAACCTGTCCATTGGCAATCAGGTTCTTTGGTTCGAACCAGCGTCCTATACGCTTATCCCAATCGACGTACCGGCTATAGGACAGATTCATTCTGATGCCCCGAACCGGCCTTTTCTGGCTGTTGGCTTGACTTTAGACCCTGTGGTTATCGCGACTATGTTCGGTGACCTTTGCGATACCCGGCCAACCCTGCGTGAACCCGATTTCTCGGCTACTGCCGCGTCCCCGGAAATGATGGACGCCTGGCTCCGGATGATGCGGCTAGTTGATCGCCCGGACGAAGCGGGGATTTTGGCGCCGATGATCGAACGGGAAATACTCTTTCGGGTTTTTCAAGGTCCACACGGCAATATGCTCAGGCAAATCGCGCATGCTGATAGTGGATTGTCACAGGTTCGTCGGGCGATCGACTGGATACGCGTGCACTTTACCGAACCTTTCCTCGTGGAAGATCTGGCGGCTCTGGCTGGGATGAGCGTTGCCGCTTTGTATCGCCATTTCAAAGCAGTTACCGCCATGACGCCGATCCAGTACCAGAAAAAGCTTAGACTTTTGAAGGCTCGGCGGCAGCTCATATTCGAGCCAGACGCAGCGGCTGCTGTGGCTTTCTCCGTCGGTTATGAAAGTGCCTCCCAGTTCAGCCGGGAATATGCGCGCATGTTTGGCATGCCACCCGTACGTGATGTGACCCGATTCAAAACCCCGATAGTTTGAAACATGTTGATTAGGTTTTATGGGTGAAGTTTATGTGCTCCGCAGTGACGCCGTAGCCTGCACTTTACTCATCCTCCTCTTTTACGCAGCCCTTGCAGTAATGCCTGTGTCGCACCAGAAGACTTTCCGGATGGCGAACAAACAAGACAAAATTCACGGTGTATAGAAGGTGTCACCGGCAGCACGCACAGGGCTCGCAATTCAGCTGGCAGGGCAGATTCCGGAATCAGCGTCACACCCATGCCTTCACGCACCAGCATGCAGGCGCTGACCCAATCCCGTACTTTTACGCGTACATCAGAGAGCTGCAAGCCTGCCTGCTCCATCAGACTTTTTCCATTAACGACACATCCGCCTGTCGCGAGAATAAAGGGTTGGTCTGCCAGTGCCTCTAGCGTTATGCCATCCGCCTTTGCATTCTGTCCCTGCAGATGACGGGATGGCATGACCGCCACCCATGCATCCTGTCCCAATACAACGTCTGCTCGTCCCGGTTCGGGATTCATGACCACGCCCAGATCCACCGTGTCTGCTGCAATCCATTCCTCCACTTCCTCGTCTGTACCTTCCAGTACCACCACGTCGATGCCCGGATGCAGACGCTTAAAGTCGCGCAGCAGCCCAGGCAAAAATATGGACGTCACCGAGGGAAAACTGGCGAGGCGAATGCGTCCGCCCTTTAAACCGCGGCTCTCATCAGCCAGCACGCGGATCGCGTTCAGCCGCTCAAGCATTATCCTTGCCTGTTCGATAACCTGCTCACCCAGCGCGGTGACGCCGATGTGTCGACGCTCACGCGTAAACACCGGGAACCCAAGTGAAGCCTCTAACTGGGCGATAGCCTGACTGGCGCCGGACTGAGTCATTCCCACCTCTTCAGCGGCGCGTGAGATATTGCTGGCATCCGCCACGGCGACCAGTAAGCGCCAGTGCAAAAGATTCATCATAGGTATCAGTAGCTCAGCTAATAGTTAATTTATGAATCATTAATTTTACAGCATGAGACACATTACGCACAGTGTGTTCAGGAACGGCCAGCATATTGCTAAAAAGCTTTTCAATTTTATCGGAGAGACCATGAAACTTTATTACGCCCCTGACACCTGTTCGCTTTCACCCCACATCGTGTTGCGTGAGCTCGGGCTTGAATTTGAACTGGTCAAAGTGGACAACAGAAGCAAACTCACCGCAGACGGACGTGACTTCCGTATCATTAATCCAAAAGGCTATGTCGCCGCGCTGGAACTGGACAATGGTCAGATACTCACCGAAGGGCCGGCCATTGTGCAATACCTCGCTGACTTGAAGCCGGAAAGGGGGCTGGCACCGCGAGCGGACAGTTGGGCGCGAGTGCGTCTGCAGGAATGGCTAAACTTTATCACCAGTGAAATACATGCGGGGTCCGCACTGCTGTTCAACTCCACATTGCCTGAAGACGTCAGATCGCTCTTTCGTGAAAAGCTCTTCCGGCGGTTCGATTATCTGCAGGATACGCTCAATGAAAAAGCCTATCTGACGGGCCCGTCGTTCAGCGTTGCTGATGCTTACCTTTTCACCGTGCTGGGTTGGTGTAAATTCTTTTCCATCGAACTGAATCGCTGGCCTGTATTAACGGCGTATATGGCAAATATCAATGCGCGTCCTGCCGTGCAGGCTGCCTTACTTGCAGAAGCATCTCAATAAGCCCGATAAAGCTTATGGCGGATGCAAATGTCTGACAGGTGCAAAGTAAAAGATCCGCTTCCCGCTGCCCAGTGACATCCTTTTTGTGGGGCGTTTAGTGCCAGAGCGGACGTTACAGCTAATACCCGTCCTGTTCTTGAGAACATCACTAACAAATGGTCGATTTTAATTCTCACGTTTATTGCATTGTACGAATGGGCGCTGGAGCATGGAGCAGAAATGGAACGGGCCCAGGAGGTGTACGACTCGTCCCGGGTGAAAGAGATTTAGAACTCTGCGGCCAGCGCGAGACTTTCGCGGGCAGAACGGGGGAATCTGGTCGCGTTACAGCTTCAGGAAGCCCCGGTACGGTGGAGCAGGTTTGACAGACAGCATTTGCCCGGAGGTCTCTTGAGGCCTGATGCATTCAGGCCGGAACAATAATTGCGCATTCAGGGGGGCAATAAACGACAGGAGATCGCCTCATCCGCGGCCAACCCCAGCGAGCGTGGCTTTTCGCGCCAAAGGCGATATCACATCATTAAAAATGATTAAATGTCATGACTCAGCCTGCAATAAGTTAATCATTAATAGCCGGTGAGTGGTTTTTATATCGTTCAATTAACAGGTGTAAAATCCCCATTGCACCGTGCGCATAAAAATAGACTTCAATAAAAGTAGTAAGGAACTTATGCCACCCGATAATTTTATCCGCTAAATCAGATTCAACAGTATTGAGTAAGAACCATAATCCACCCGATATGGCTACGCATAATAACGCCAGAACACCAAGCCCCTGAATAGTACTGGCAATGCCACCGGAATGGGCTTCAGGTAAGCGATATTTCATCAGCGTATTGATATCTTGTTTAATACCCTCAAAATCCAGCTTAGCCCAGGCAAAATAGTAAGTAAAACCTCTCTGGGTCATCATCCAGCCAAGCATCAGGAAGCCACAGATAATCAGCCCTGACCCGGAAATTACATGCACCCAGGTTATCACGCTGTCCAGGCCATGCCCGGCAAGCGCTTCAGTTTCAGTAAAGTTGGAGTTGATAATTTGTGAAAGTATTAAAAGTGCCACAACGATGTGCAGGGCACGAAAAAAAGGGGCGTACTCATGGGGTAACATATTCCAAATTCGTGATTTCATAGCGATTGCCTTAATGGATTGATCGACATTCTGAATCTTACGAAAGAATTATTAGCTTAACCTTAATTTTAAAATTATTTGCCAACACGTTCTCATTCCGTCAACGTGGCAATAAATATTGAGAAGTGATAACTATTATTATTACCATCGGCATTTTGGCCTATTAACTGAACCCATGGCCAAACGCATTTTGCCGGGATTATTTATGCTATCTGGCAAATAACGCCCCCCCGTTGCTGTCATTTCAGCCCGACGACATTATTTCCTCATGCATACCCTTAACCTGCCTTTTCTGCGAATCCCTCCGGCAGGCAGCCGGCAGGTTTTTGTGACTGAGGGTGAAACCCTGATAAATCATGATTAATTAGCAGAAATTAATCTATCGACGGCGGTCTTTAAGGTTGTCGGCTGAGAATATACGATATATTCTCAATGCTTAATTCTTCGCCGGATCACCGCCATGACGACTGCCAGACCCTTGCTCGACGTTCGCCACCTCGCCATTCATACCGATGCCGGATTACCGCTGGTCAAACCGCTTTCCCTGCAGGTGAATTGCCGTGAAATGGTGGCGCTGGTGGGGGAATCCGGTTCCGGTAAAACGCTGAGTTCGCTGGCGCTGATGGGATTGCTGCCGCCGGGTGTGAGTATGACGGGCGGTGAAATCTGGCTGGCTGATAAACAGATTGCCAGCCCGCAGGGCGCGTTTGACACGGCTGTGCGCGGTAAACGGCTGGGGATGATTTTTCAGGAACCGATGACCAGCATGAATCCGGTGCTGAAAGTCGGTGAACAGATAGCTGAAGTGCTGGTACGCCATCTGGGATTGGGCTGGAAGCAGGCGCACCGTGAGGCCATCGTTTTGCTGGATCGGGTCGGGATCCAGAATCCTGAGCAACGGGCGAAACAGTATATCCACCAGCTTTCCGGCGGCATGCGCCAGCGGGTCATGATTGCCAGCGCCATCAGTTGTAAGCCGTCGCTGCTGATTGCCGATGAGCCGACCACTGCGCTGGATGTCACCATTCAGGCACAGATTCTGGCGTTGCTGCTGGAATTGCAGCAGGAAATGGAGATGGGCGTGCTGCTGATCACCCACGACCTGAGCGTGGTGGCGCGTTACGCAGACCGCGCTTACGTCATGCATCAGGGAAATCTGGTGGAAGCAGGGCCGGTGGCAACACTGCTGACCGATCCGCAGGAACCTTACACCCGCAAACTGATCGCCGCTTCCCAGCCCGAACCGCGTCCGTTCAGCGCAGAAATCAGCGCGGCATCGCCGCTGGTGCGTTTGCGCGAACTGACCAAAAGCTATCCGCAGGCGCAGCGTTTACCTTTCATTCCGGCAAAACGGCAAACGGTGCTTTTCCCGACGTCGCTGGATATCCGTCGCGGCGAAATTCTGGGGCTGATCGGCGAATCCGGTTCGGGGAAAACCACGCTGGGGCGGGCGATCATTGGCCTGACGGAAACTGACAGCGGTGATATCGAATTTGATGGCGTTTCCCTGACCCGCGCCAGTCACGCCACGCGGCAGAAAATGCGCAGCCGCGCACAGATAATTTTTCAGGATCCGTACGCCAGTCTGAACCCTAAAATGACCATCGGTGAGCAAATTGCTGAGCCGCTTCGTGTCTGGAAATTGCGTCCTGCCGGGCAGATTCAGGCGCGGGTAGATGAATTACTCACGCTGGTGGGGCTGGAAGCGCACCACGCCAGCCGGTTGCCCGGCGCATTTTCCGGCGGTCAGCGTCAGCGCGTGGCGATTGCCCGTGCGCTGGCGTTAGAACCGGAACTGCTGGTGGCGGATGAAGCCGTGTCGGCGTTAGATCTCTCGGTTCGCGGGCAGATCCTGGCATTGCTGGATGAGCTCCGGCGACAACTCGGCCTGACCGTGCTGTTTATCAGCCATGATCTCGCTGCGGTAAAACAGGTGTGTGACCGCGTGGTGGTGCTTTATCACGGTAACATTGTGGAAAGCGGACTTACCGCACAGGTGCTGGGCGCGCCGCAGCATCCTTATACGCAAACTTTACTGGCGGCAGCGCCGGATATCAGGCAGGCGTTGCAACTGCGCAACGTCAGTTAAAACCCGTCAGCAGGGGCAGTTCAGGATGTTCCGCCCATTCATGCCAGGATCCGACATAAATGGCCAGTTGCCTGTAACCCGCCAGTTGCAGGGCGGTGAATACCGTGGCGGCACGTGCGCCCCGGTGACAATAAATAATGATCCCCCGGTCGGGATGCAGTCCGGCTTTCTCCGCGCGATGGCGGATTTCTCCGGCATCCTGAAACGCGCCGTTATGCACCACATCCTCCCAGAACAGCAATCTTGCACCGGGAATTCTTCCTGCCCGGTGACAGCATTCATGCGCAAATTCACCGCTGAATTCGGACGGACGCCGGGCGTCGAGAATCTGTGCGCCTGACGCCTGTGCCGCAAGCACTTCCGTCCGCGTGGCCGTCAGCGAATTAAGTTGCGCGATCACCGTACTGTCTGGCGCACGGTAATCCGGATTTTCTGCGCTTATCACTGCGCTGTTGCCGGTTCCCGGCATCAGCTCGCCGCCTGCGCGTTGCCAGGCATCCAGCCCGCCATCGAGCACCAGCGGCTGGCAGATGCCGCCGCACAGCGCAAACCACGCACCGCGCGGGGAGCGCATGCCGACCTGTTGTTCAAAGAAAACAGGTGTGACGTTGTCACGGATGTCCAGCGACTGCCAGGCACGCTGAAAGGCATTGAACAGGCTGTTCACACCGGCTTCAGTGCTGTCGGGAATAAAGTAATCATAAACATTCAGATGATGCGCGCCCGGCAGGGTTGCGGCCTGCCACTGAGCGATCTCACGCACATCAATCAGCGCGAACTGTTCGCCATTTTTGTGGCGTTCACGCAGCTCTGCGGCGCTGATAATGATGCGCGGCAAGGGGAAAGCAGAGTAATCAGGCAAGGTAAAATGACTCCGGAAAAAGCGGTAACAGCGTGCCGGTTCCCCGCTGCTGCGCGAGTGCCAGCACGCGGGCCGCCAGGGCGATGTCGAAAACGTTGAGGCCAAACGAGGAGAAATACACACTGTCATCCGGCGCAGGTCGCCAGCCATCGAGCAGCAGATTGCTTAAATCAGCATCAACGCGATCCGGCGAAAATTGCCCGGCGCGGTACATCTGGAAGAGGCTTTTGGCGCTGGTTTCGCAGAAATCTCCCCACAAATCGACCACCACTTTTGTGGCGAGGGCAATCGCCTCAAACGCGACTTCGTGATAACCCACCTGAATAACCAGCCTTCCGGGGCGGATTGCCTCCGCGCCCAGCAGCGGTTCGGCGGCGCTGGTGCAGGTGATCACGGCGTCGATGTCTTGTGCGCAGGCGTGCGGTAAACCGGTGATTCGGACCAGCGGCCACGGCAGGTTGTCGCTGTCTGGGGCAAAAGCAGATGCGCTGCGGCTCCACCAGCTGACCTGTAGCAGGTCCGGGAAAAGCTGACGCAGCATATCGAGATGCGCCGTGGCCTGCACGCCGGTGCCGAGCAGCAGAACGCGCTGTACGGGACGCGGTGCGGCATGGCGTAACGCCAGCGCCGAGACGGCAGCGGTGCGGGCGGCAGTCAGCGCGGCGCTTTCCACCAGCCCGAGTGGCAGACCGTTATCTGCGCGGTTAATCAGCGTCATCGCCATCGCCTGCGGCAGCCCGTCGTGGGCATCGGGGCGATGTGCCGTCCATTTCACGCCAGCGGCATTGAAACGACCGCCTACGCAGGCGGGCAGCGCGTAGGCTTTTCCCCGCGCACCGGCAAGACTGACGTGGGTTTCCGCTGGCATCTGCGTCTGTTGCTGGCGCATTAAGGTGACAACGTCACGCACGTCATCCAGCGCGGCCTGCGCCTGCGTACCGCCGAGCGCCATGACATCCCGCTGATTCAGATAGCGAAAACCCTGCGTCATCTCAGTGCTCCAGCAAGGTCTGTGCAAAGGGATACAGCGCCGGTGAGCCGCCACAGTGCACGAAAATCACCCGTGAACCGGCGCTGATTTTGCCTTGCTCCACCAGACTGATCAGCCCGTGCATGGCTTTGCCGGTGTAGACCGGATCCAGCAGCAAACCTTCGGCCTGCGCAACACGGTAGATGGCATCAATGCCGCCGTCAGACGGCACGCCGTAGGCGGTGCCGACAAATTCGTCTTCAATCCAGATATCGTCAGGCGTCCAGTGTTGTGGCCATTCCAGCAAATCAGCACAATCCTGCGCCATGGCGGAAATTCGTGTCCGGAACCATTCCGCTTTGGCGCTGACGCTGATACCCACGATTTTGGTGTCCGGCCAGTATTTACGTGCGCCGACATACAGCCCGGCCAGCGTACCGCCGGAACCGGTCGGCGCGACAATCACGTCCGGCGGCAACTGATGACGTTCTTTAAGCTGGGCGTCCATTTCTTCGATAGCGCGCACATAACCCAATGCGCCGAGCGGCGTGGCGCCGCCGAGCGGGATAATCAGCGCTTTTTCACCGCGTTCCTGTGCCGCGTCGGCATGGGCATTCATCGCCCCTTCAATCTGGGTGAAATAGCCGTCAGGGTCGAGAAACTCCAGCTCCGCGCCGAACAGTTTATCGAGCAGAAGATTGCCCTGATAGGTTTCCGGCTGATGGCCGCGCAGCACCAGCACCGGTTTCATGCCGAACTTACGCGCCGCCGCCGCCACCATCCGGGCATGGTTGGACTGATGCCCGCCGGTGGTGATAACCACATTGACCTGCTTGCGGCAGGCATCGGCCATCAGATATTCCAGTTTGCGGACTTTATTACCGCCGCCGCCGAAGCCGGTGTAATCATCACGTTTGATATCCAGCGTGATGCCGAGTGAGTCGCCGAGTGTGCTCAGGCGTTCGAGCGGTGTGGGGAAGAATCCCAGTGAAACACGTTCAAAATCATCTGCTTGTTTCATCATAATTTTCCTGGTGATTATCTTTTAAAACATTCCCGGATGTTGACGCAAAGCCTCGCCGGATTATTCCGGCAAAGCAGAAAAAGGGGTGTCGCGGGCGTAAAAACGGATCCAGTCGGTGACGGATTGCTGAAAGCGTTCCAGCCCGCGCAGGGTGACAAATTCATTCACGCCGTGCGCATTGCCGCCGTGGCCGAGGCCGCCAATCAGAAAGGCCGGTGCGATGCGGGCAAAGGTATACGCCGGTGCGCAGCCGGGTGCCCACGGCCAGACCTGCGGTTGCGCGCCCTGAGCCTGATAGCTGGCGAGCAGGGCATCGACGCCGGGGCTGTTGCGCGGGAAACGGTGGCCGGGGTAACTGTCGTCCAGCTCAAGTTCCACGCCGTCGAATTCCGCCCGGCAGAGCGTCTGGCGGATTGCCGCCAGCAGGTTTTCACCGTCAATGCCCGGCGGTACGCGCAGCGCGAGTTCCGCGCTGGCGCTGTGCGGGATCACGCCCCGCGCCTGTTGCGGATCACTGCAGATTTCTGAAATGTTGAGCACCGCGCCGTTGATCAGTTGTTGCAGGCAGGCCAGCGTATCGCCGCTGACCGATAATTTTTCACTGCGGCGAAAGTGCAGTTCATCGCTGATGCTGAACTGTTGCGCCAGGGTATGCAGCAGCCGGTTTGCCGGTTCATCCACCGTCTGACGGGCGATGACGCCGCTGTTTTCGGCGGGTGCAATGGCATGAAGGGCATGAACCAGCCGCCAGACGGGATTGGCAATCCAGTTGGCGTTACTGGCATGGATAGCCGCGTGAGGGCCACCCCATGCGCCGCCGCTGACCCGTAAACGGCCGCCGCTCAGTCCGCTGAAACCGAGATACACGCGAGGTGCGCCGCCGCCGTATTCACACAGCGAAGGGAAAAATACCGCCCCGGCGGACGGCACCGGACAGGGTTCCTGCGCCAGGTAACGCCGTAACCGGCCACTGCCCGTTTCTTCCTCGCCTTCGAGAATGATCTCGAGATTAACGTCCGGCCCGCCTGCGTCACACAGCGATTTTATCGCCATCAGCATGCCTGCCAGTGGCCCTTTATTGTTCTCTGCGCCGCGTGCGATATACACCGCACCGGTGCCCGGCCATTCGGTAATACCGCCGGTGAAGGGCGGGAATTCCCAGCCTTCGTCCGTGGCAGGCATCACGTCGTACATGTTGTACAGCACCAGCGTGTTTGCCGCCTGACGCTCAATGCGCATGTGCACCAGCGGCGGGGTGTCGTCGTCGTTCTGCTGGCTGACCGGCAACACCGGCACGCCGTGCAGATTCTGGCGGATCCAGTCTTCCAGCCACTGTGCCAGTTCGCGCTGCGGGTTGAGCTGGCCGGAAACACTGGCGAACGGCGTCATCGCCTTGAGTAAATCGAGCGTCGGTTGCAGCGCCGGGGGAACGGGATGTGTCACAGGCGGATCCTCGGATTGAGTACCACATAGAGCAAATCGATAATCAGGTTGATGCCGACAAACACCAATGCAGCAAGCAGCACAATGGCCTGTACCAGCGGGAAATCACGGTTCTGGATCGCCTGAACGGCGAGGCGACCAATACCCGGCCAGGCAAAAATGATTTCGGTCACCAGCGCACCGCCAAGCAGTGAGGCGAAATACATTCCCTGCACTGTAATGACCGGGATCAGCGCATTGCGCAAACCGTGGCGAACCACAATCCGCCAGCGGCTCAGCCCTTTGGCGCGGGCGGTACGGATGTAATCTTGTTGCAGAACGTCAATCAGGCTGGCGCGGATCAGCCGCGCAATGGCGCTCATGTAATACGCGCCGAGGCTGATGGCAGGCATCACCAGCTGACTGGCGCTGCCATAACCGCCGGACGGCAACCAGCGCAGGTTCAGGCTGAAGGCGATGATCAGCAGCAGGCCAAGCCAGAACACTGGCACCGCCTGACCGCTGAAGGCCAGCAGGCGTGAGACCAGATCCCATAGTGTGTTCTGATATAACGCGCTGACGATGCCGAGCAGCAAACCGGCGACGGTGCTCCAGAGCAATGCGGTAATGGCCAGCAGCAGGGTGGCGGGAACGCGCTGGCCGATGAGTTCGGTGACCGGCTGGCTGTAGCGCAGTGATTCGCCCAGATCGCCCTGTAAAACGCCGGTCAGATAATGCCAGTACTGCCACGTCAGAGAACGGTCAAAGCCCATGCTGTGGCGGAAATTATCGATTTCCTGCTGGCTGGAGCCCGGCGGCATCATGACCGCAGCCGGATCGCCGGTCAGGTGCAGGCTGTAAAAAATCAGCAGCGACACGCCAAACATCACCAGCACTGACTGCCCGAGGCGTTGCAAGATATAACGCAGCATATCAGTCGAGCCTCGTGTGGGTTTTACGCAGCAGGCTGTCGCCGAGCAGGTTGCAGCCAATCACCAGTGCGGCAATCACCAGCCCCGGATACAGCACCAGCCACTGTGCGAGCAGCATATAAGAACGGCCTTCGCCGATCAGATTACCGAGCGTCGGCGTCGGCGGCTGAATGCCCATGCCGAGAAAACCAATCGAGGCTTCCAGCACGATCAGGCGCGGAATATCCAGCGTCAGCAGCACGATCAGCGGGGTCATCAGACTGGGCAGCACATGGCGCAGCAAAATGCGCGGGGTGGAAAATCCCATGGCTTTGACCGATTCAATAAATTCCAGCTCGCGGATTTCCAGCGTTTTGGCACGGGCGACACGGGCATAAATCGCCCAACTGGTCACGCCCATGATCACAATGATATTGGTGAGTGACGCGCCGAACAGCGCCATCACCAGTAAGATCAGCAGGATGAACGGCACCGCCAGCTGGATGTCCATCAGGCGCATGATCAGCGCGTCGAGCCAGCCGCCGGTATAACCGGCAATCATGCCCAGCGCCGAGCCCGTCACCGCCGCAATCACCGCTGCCAGCAACACCACCATCAGCGAAAGCCGCGTACCGGATAAAATACGCGACAGCAAATCGCGCCCCAGCTGATCGGTGCCCAGCAGATGATGGCCGCCCGGCGAGGAAAAGGCCGCAGCCAGATCATTGGTCAGCGGATCCGGCAGGGGCAGCCACGGCGCCAGCAGCGCCGGAACAATCACCAGTAACAGCAACAGTCCGCCGAGAAGCCCGTCGCCGTAAAACCGGCGGCGGGATTTCCTTTGCAGGGTTGTACGCAGTGAAATCATTTCATCCTCAGGTCAAACAGCGGGATCCGCGAATCGGCGCGGCCGGTGAAGGTCACGTTGTCGGCACTGGCATACAGGGAATCTTCTTTGTACAGCGGGATAAGCGGTTGCTGGCTGGCGACAACCTGCTGTATCTGCTGCAAAATCTTCTCACGCTTGGCCGGGTCGACCGTGGTACGGCTGCTGTTGAGCAGGGCATCCAGTTCAGGCGAGTTCACCGTAGAATACGGCTCGCCGGAGTGCAGGATCGGATAAAGCGCGGCATCGGCGTCCAGCGTCTGTGTTGATCCCCACGCCAGCATGTACATCGGTGCCTGTTTCTGCGCCGCGACCTGCTGGGTATAGACCGACCATTCCGGCACTTCGAGTTGCGCTTTCACGCCGATGGCTGCCAGATCCTGCACAATCGCCTGGGCGACGTCGGCACTGGCAATATAACGGCGGGGTGCCTGGAAGCGCAGGGTGAAGCCTTGCGGATAGCCCGCTTCTGCCAGTAACGCTTTGGCTTTGGCGATGTCCTGCGCCGGTGCAGGGATCGCCTCATAGCCAAAATCTTTCGGTCCGGCCATGGTGCCGGTCGGCGTGCCGAAACCGTGCAGTAAATCGCGGGTATAGGCCGTGCGGTTCAGCGCCAGTGATAACGCCTGACGGACGCGCACATCATTCAGCGGTTTCTGGTCGTTCTTCAGTCCGAGGTAAATGGTCAGTCCGCCATTTTTTACCTGTTCGAGATGCACGCCCGGTTTGTTTTTCAGCGCCGGCACCAGATCGGCCGGTACGCCATCGACCAGTTGTACTTCGCCGGTCAGCAGGGCGGTGATGCGCCCGGTGGCCTCCGGGATCGGACGCCAGGTGACGGTATCGATGGCGGGCTTGCCGCGCCAGTAATCCGGATTGGCCTGCATCACCACTTTTTCATCGGGAATAAATGCGGTGAGGGTGTACGCGCCGGAACCCACCGGTTTGCGGGCAAATTCCGCAGCACCGACTTTGGTGACATACGCCGGTGGCACAATATAGGTCGGGTAGCGACTCATGCGGGTTGGCAGCAGCGGGTCGGGGCCGGTGGTGTGGATTTTCACCTGATAATCGCCGGTAACTTCCACGGATTTGATGGTGCGGATATACGAAATGGTCGGCGCGTGATTCGTGGGATCCAGAATACGGTCGATAGAGAATTTCACCGCCTGCGCATTGACCGGCTCGCCGTCGCTGAACTTCACACCCTGACGCAGGGTGAACTCCCAGGTGGTATCATCGGGTGATTTCCAGCTTGTCGCCAGCCCCGGTTGCAACTGCATATTGGCGTCGCGCAGCACCAGCGTATCAAAGAGGTTATCCACCAGTGTGGCAGACTCTTTCAGGAAACCCGGGTCCATCGCCGTGGCGGAAGCTGGCTGGGCGATCACCAGTTCAGAGGCGAAAGCAGCCGGTGTTGTCAGGCTGATAAGCAGGGCCAGTGAAGCCGGTTTAAAGGCAGGTATTCTCATTACGGTCATTCCCAAAGTGAAGCCGCCAGAAGAGTTGACGGAATTAACGTGAAGGTTGTGCGTCACAAAAACGGTCAATCAGTATTCAATTCCTCAATACATGATATATCCTATATAATGTATTTTTGGCAAGCTACAGATTAAACCGCAAAAGAAAAGCCATTATTTTGCTAAAGGAAAACGTCAGATGTTTGAGATGGAAAAAGCGCAGCGTGTCAGCCTCACTATGCAGGTGGAGGCCAAACTGAAAGGGGCATTAATTGTCGGCGTACTCAAACCGGGCGCGCGGCTGGTGACCAAAGAAATTGCTGAAAAACTGGGCACCAGCGTGACGCCGGTGCGCGAAGCATTGCTGCGTCTGGTGTCGGCGGGCGCGCTTGATGCGACGCCTGCACAGGCTTTTCTGGTGCCTAAAATTGCGCTGGCGCGGTATCAGGAAATCACCCTTATCCGCAAAAATCTTGAAGGGCTGGCGGTATCGCAAGCCTGCGGGCAGATCACTGCGCAACACCTCGCTTTGCTGAAAACGCTGAATACCCGATTTATGGCGGCGAAAGTGGAAAATAACGTTGAGGACGCTTTAGAGGCTAACCGGGAGTTTCGTTTCACTCTGTATGAAATGGCCGCGATGCCCACGCTGACTGCGCTGATTGAGCAGTTATGGGTGCAGATTGGTCCGTGTTTTAACTATCTTTATCCGCAGTCACCGCATATGGCGCAGGGCCAGCATAATTACGATCAACTGCTGGTGGCGCTGGAAGCGGGCGATGTTAAACGCTGCGTGAAGCTTATCCACAAATCGATTGATGACGGCGCAGCCATTCTCGGTAAGCATTATTTTCTACAGGAGTGACGGGCGGTTGCCGGGAGTCAGGAGGCATTGCCAGACTGCAACACGCAGTCTGGCAGGGTCGTTCATCAGAACATCAGCACCATCCACGGATAGGCAATCAGCATCATGCCGCCGAGGAAAATCGCGCCGAAGATGGTACCGAGGCGCCAGTAGTCTTTGGTTGGCAGATAGCCGCTGCCGTAATAAATCGGGCTCGGGCCGGTGCCGTACGGGGTGATGATCCCCATCACGCCCAGCGAGGTCACCATCATCAGGCAGTAAACCGGCATATTGATGCCCGGAATAGCCGCCGCAATGGTCAGCATCGCCGGTAACAGCGCGGTGGTATGCGCCGTGGTACTGGCGAACAGGTAGTGCAGCAGGAAGAACGCAATCAGCAGCATAACAGCGGCGACCTGCGGGTCGAATCCGTCGAGTAACTGACCGCCTTCTTTACCCAGCCAGGCAATAAAACCAACGCGGGCCAGACCATCCGCCAGCGCGACCAGCGTCGCAAACCACGCGAAGGTGTTCCAGGCCGGTTTATTACTGGTGATATCGTTCCAGTTCAGCACGCCGGTCCACAGCATCAGCACCACGACCAGCAACGCAGCCAGCGCGGGTTCAATCCACGCAGCGGCAAAAATCCACATCAGCAGCGCAGAACACACAAAGATCAGCAGCAGGATTTCGTTACGCGACAGCTTACCCAGTTTGTCGAGTTCGCTTTTCGCCCAGCGCGGCACCTCGTCATTAATCTTCACTTCCGGCGGATAGAACCAGTAGGCCAGCAAAGGCATGGTCAGGATCAGCAGCACCCCCAGCGGCAGGAACGCCAGGAACCACATACCCCAGGAAATCGTAAAGCCGGTGATACTTTTCACCAGCGCCAGTGCCAGCAGGTTCGGGGCCAGCGCCGACAGGAACATCGAACTGGTGATACACGCGGCGGTAATCGCCACCCACATCAGATAAGAACCGATTTTGCGCGCACTCGGATCATTGGGTTTGGAGCCGTATAACGGCGGCAGGTTGGCGATGATCGGGTAAATGGTTCCGCCGCTGCGTGCGGTATTGGACGGCGTGAAAGGTGCCAGCAACAGATCCGCAAAGGTAATGGCGTAACCTAATGTCAGGCTGCGACGGCCAAGATATTTCACCAGAATCAGCGCCAGACGGCGACCAAACTGCGTTTTGTCATATCCTGCGGCAAACATAAACGCGCCAAAAATAAGCCAGACCGTCGAGTTGCCGAAGCCGCTCACCGCCCATTTGAACGCCTCGGCGGGCATTTTAAATTTCGGGTTGGCGATTTCGGCCGGACTGAATAACAGCCACTGACTGAAGAGGGCGATCACCACCACGCCGGTCAGGCCGATCACGGCGCCGGGCAAGGGCTCGAAAATCAGGCCGACAATCACGCCGACAAAGATGGCGAAGAAATGCCACGCATAGGGTTCAAGCCCGGCGGGGACCGGCGTCAGCAGTAAAAGCACCGACACCAGCACCGGCAGGAACAACATAATCAGACGTTTTTTTAGTCCCCCGGAGGCCGGATCGGCCTTGCCGGGAACATTCAATGTCGATGTGGGTTTCATAAATTTTGTCTGCCCGTAATTGAGTGTGAGCGTTACGCCACGGTTATCAAAGATGGTGTTCTGATTCGGAAAACCATTAATTTCTTTCGAACTTAAATGCGTTAAGCGGTACGCAATGACAGCGGGTCCACTGTGACGAAATTAAGATGTTACTTTTATTCTTAGCCTGAATGACGCAATACATTCACTTATATCAATACGGTATCATTACAATAAGTATGGTTATTTATTTATCGAAATAATCCGTTTAAGTGAATGTAGAGTAAATTTGCGTAAACGCCAGTTGTTGCAGTCAACTCTATGATTTTGAAGGTGAGATTTTTTATGTTATTCTAATGTTGATTTTTGTCAACTCATCATTAACAATTGAAGGTGGCATGGGTTTCTGTGTCGGATAAATAAACAACTCCTGTTTTCAGCACGTTTATAACGCCAATTTCATCGCCTGATGCAAATAAATTAGCTAACAGATTTCTATATTCGCCTGCTTCGGATTGCTTAATTAAACGTAGTTTTTTACGGTAAGTAATGCGGTCATGGAAAAATTCAAGACTTACAGATTTCGGAGTTGATCATAATGAATAAGCTGACACCGGTACTGAATCCGCTCACGCTGCCAAACGGTGCGGTACTGAAAAACCGTCTGCTGATGGCCCCGATGACTACCTGCACCGGCTTTTATGACGGTACCGTCACCAGTGAACTGGTGGAATATTACCGTGACCGTGCTGGCAGCATCGGCACAATCATCGTCGAATGTTGCTTCATTGACCGCATTGGCCCGGCGTTTCCGGGTGCTATCGCTATCGACAGCGACAATAAAATTGCCGGTCTGAAGAAAATTGCCGATGCCATTAAATCCAAAGGCTCGAAAGCGATTTTACAGATTTACCACGGTGGCAGAATGGTGGAACCGGAGCTGATCGGCGGCCGTACGCCTGTCGCCCCAAGCGCCATCGCTGCACCCCGTGAAGGCGCGACCCGGCCAAAAGAACTGACCGGCGAAGAAGTGGAAACCATGATCACCAAATTTGGTGATGCCGTTAACCGCGCCATTAAAGCCGGTTTCGATGGTGTGGAAATCCACGGCGCAAACACCTATCTGATCCAGCAATTTTACTCGCCGAATTCCAACCAGCGCACCGACAAATGGGGCGGAGACCGCGACAAACGCGCCCGTTTCCCGCTGGAAGTGCTCGACATCACCCACAAAATGGCAGAGCGCTTTGCCGACGCCTCCTTCATTATCGGCTACCGTTTTTCGCCGGAAGAGCTGGAAGTGCCGGGCATCCGTTTTGACGACACGATGTATCTGCTGGAAAAACTCGCTGCGCGCGGGCTGGACTATGTGCATTTCTCGGTCGGACAACTGTTGCGTCCCTCTATCGTCGATACGCAGGACCCGACGCCGCTGATCACTAAATTCCGTGCCATGCGCTCTGAAACACTGGCTAAAGTGCCGGTGATTGGCGTCGGCGGCGTGATCAATAAAGCTGATGCCGAAAAAGGGCTGGAATACGGTTTTGATCTGATCGCGGTGGGTAAAGCCTGTATTGCTTATCCGGACTGGGCTGACCGCATCGTCAATAACGATCATCTTGAGCTGTTTATCGACAGCCATAAACGCGAAGAACTGAACATCCCTGAACCGCTGTGGCGCTTCTCTCTGGTTGACGCCATGATCCGCGACACCAGCGTCACCGGCCGTAAATACAAAGCCGGGGTGTATCAGGAGAAAGTCGAAGCCGAAGCGCTGAAACTGAAAATCAGCGTCACGCTCGACACTGACCGTATTACCGATATCGCGCTGGTGAAAGACGACTCGCTGGACGTCGATTTCACGACCACCTTCGAAAGCCTGCGTACGCGCATGCTGGTCGCCAACAGCCCGCACGTCGATGCCATTACCGGTGCGACCACCCAGAGTGAGGCGCTGAAAAAAGCCGTTTCCCGCGCGCTGGCAACTTCCAGCAAAGAACACGTCATCGAAGAAGGCGGCAACCCGCAGGCACCGCAAAACTACGACGTTGTGGTGATCGGCAGCGGCGGCGCAGGGCTGGCTGCAGCGATTCAGGCGCACGACGAAGGCGCGCATGTGGTGATTATCGAGAAGATGCCCACTATCGGCGGCAATACCATCAAAGCCTCCGTCGGGATGAACGCCGCAGAAACCCGTTTCCAGAAACTGAAAGGCATCGAAGACAGCAAAGACCTGTTCTATGAAGAAACGCTGAAAGGCGGCAAGTTCAAAAACAACCCGGTGCTGCTGAGAGAGTTTGTGGAACTGGCACCGGAAGCCGTCGAATGGCTGGCGGCGAAAGAGATTGAACTGAATGACATCACCATCACCGGCGGGATGAGTATCGACCGTACACACCGTCCGGCGGATCGTTCCGCCGTTGGTGGTTTCCTGATCAGCGGCCTGGTGAAAAATATCAACAAGCGCGATATCGAAGTGCTGCTTGAAACCTCCGTCGCCGAAATCCTGTCCGAAAACGGCGTGGTGACCGGCGTGAAAGTGGTGGATGAATATAATGACAGCCGCATTCTGAATGCGAAAAGCGTGATTGTCGCCACCGGCGGTTTCAGTGCTAACCGCGAGATGGTGGTGAAATATCGCCCGGAACTGGACGGTTTTGTGACCACCAACCATGCGGGTGCGACCGGCAGCGGGATTGCCTTGCTACAGAAACTGGGCGCGGACACGGTGGATATGGGTGAAATCCAGATCCACCCGACGGTGGAACAGACCACGTCTTATCTGATTTCCGAAGCCATTCGCGGCGGCGGCGCGATCCTGATCAGCCAGGCCGGAAAGCGTTTCTATAACGAGATGGAAACCCGCGATAAAGTCTCGGCTGAAATCATCGCCTTACCGGAGAAAAGTGCGTGGGTGATCTTCGATGAACAGGTGCGGTCGAATAACAGAGCGGCTGACGAGTATATCGCCAAAGGCTTTGTGATAAGCGCGCCAACGCCGGAGAAACTGGCAGTAAAACTCAATATGGATCCTCACACGTTGTCGGAAACCCTGCTGCGCTACAATCTGTTTGTGGTGGAGAAAAAGGACGAAGACTTTGGCCGTACCACTGCGCTGCGCCATCCGCTCAATAAGGGGCCGTTCTTTGCCATCCGCATCGCGCCGGGCGTGCATCACACCATGGGCGGTGTGACCATCAGCCCGGATACCGCCGTGCTTGATGTGCAAAAACAGGTGATCACCGGTGCCTGGGCCGCAGGCGAAGTGGTCGGCGGCATCCATGGCGCAAACCGCATCGGCGGTAACGCTGTCGCCGATATCATTATCTTCGGCATTCTCGCCGGTAAGAATGCGGCGGCGCTGGCGAAGCGGTAAGCGACAGAAGGTTAATGCTTTAAAATGAAAAACCCACGTGTGAGCGTGGGTTTTTTTATGGGGAACGGATGCCTCAGCCGAAAGCCTCCCGCACCGCCTGAATAAAACTGCGGATCTTCACGGTCTGTCGCAGACCGGCGGGTGTGAGGATATGCATGGGTCTTGAAGGTCCGTCGTAATCAGGCAATACCTGCATCAGTCGTCCGGCGTTGATCTCCTCGCGTAGCACATCTTCCGGCCCCAGCGTCACGCCGTATCCGCTGACGGCGGCGTGCAGCAGTGCGCGCCAGTCATTCGAGCGCAGACGGCCCTGCGGATGGATTTCCTGCATTCTGCCTTCCTGGTAAAATTGCCAGCGGCAGGGGGCCTGTGGCGACCAGATTCCGTAAACCAGACAGGAATGTGTCGCCAGTTCCGCCGGGGTTTCCGGTGCGCCATTTTGTGCAAGATAGCCCGGTGAGGCGCAGGCAATCAGCCGGTATGGCCGCAGCGGATAAGCAATCATCTGGCTGTCACTCAGTTCGCCAATGCGCAGGATCACCTCATAGCCTTCCTCGACCGGATCGACCATGCGGTCGCTGAGCGTCAGTTCAATCTGTGTCTCCGGATACTGCGCCAGATACTGTGTAATGAATGGCGCCAGTGACGATGTGCCGAAGGTGACCGGCGCATTCACCCGTAACGTGCCGGAAGGTGTGACTTTCATTTCGAGGGCGATAGCATCCGCTGCCTCGGCCTCTGAAAGCACGATTTTACAGCGCTCATAATAACTGCGCCCGATGTCTGTCAGGTGCTGACGCCGCGTCGTGCGGTTGATCAGTGCCGTCCCCAGCCGCGATTCCAGCCGGGCGATATGTTTGGCCACCATCTGCGGGGAAATACGCAATGCTTCTGCTGCTGCCGCGAAAGAACCCAGATCAGCGGTTCTGACGAACACGTTCATGCTGGTTAAGCGATCCATGATTCCCTCTTGTTTGTTGTTTGTTTATGTCTGCGGTGGCGATTTATCAATGTTCAGTGTGGAATTATTCTTACCCTATCGACAACAAAATGAAAGGTAAGAATCATGAAAATAGGCATTTTGGGTGCAGGGTTCGTAGGCAGGGCGGTGGCAAAACTGGCGATCAAAGCCGGACATCAGGTGATGCTGAGTAATTCTCGCGGTCCTCAGACGTTGTTCAGCCTGAAGCCGATGATCGGTTGCGAAATCGGTACCGCGACGCAAGCGGCTGCTTTTGGCGATATCGTGGTGATTGCCGTGCCACTGACGGCTATCGGACAACTGCCCGTGGCGGAGATTGCCGGAAAACCGGTCATCGATGCCGTAAATTATTACCCTGAACGTGACGGTCAGGTGGCAGAACTGGACGATCAGACAACGACTACCAGCGAATATCTCGCGGGCTTCCTGCCGCATTCAGAAATCACCAAAGCATTCAATGCGATTCAGATGACCGATCTCGAAAACGACGGTTTACCCGCTGGCGACCCGCAACGTCGCGCTCTGCCCGTAGCCGGTGATGATGCGGAAACGAAAAAGGCGGTGATCGCGCTGTATGACGCCTTTGGTTTTGACGCCGTCGATGCAGGCGCTCTCTCCGAAGGCTGGCGCTTCCAGCGCGGCATGCCGTCTTATTGTGTGCGGATGACCGAAAGTGAATTACGGGAAGTGCTGGAAGGCGCAGTAAGGCCGGAACCTGCGAGAAGATAAATGGGTGGTTTTATCCCTCTGAAATTTTAAATGTGCTTAGGCTTAGATAACGTTTAAAACCCCCACCCAACTTCCCCCTTCACCGGGGGAAGCGTTGATCAAGCCATCAGCGAGCTTGGCTTTTCTTCTGCCTTTAAACCCCCTCTGGCACCCACGCGCCCTGCAATTTCACCTGCGGGAAGCCTGCGGTCAGAATGCGCAATTCGGCATCGCGCGGAGTGTTGTCGCCCTGGCCCTGAATGCTGACGATGTCCTGCGGGCAGGCGGAGAAGGCGACGTAGCAGTCCATTTCGGCGCGCAGGATAATGTAGTCGCCAGGACGCGTCACCACCGGCAAGGTTTTCAGGGTACGGCCATCCGGCTGAACCTGAATGTTCATGAAGATGTTGAACGAGGCCAGATTGCCGTGCGGCAGTGTTACGCCCAGTTCCGCCATGCCTTCAAACAGGTTGTCGTGGCAGTTGCGGTGCGGTTCGGTGCAGCCGAGTAACTCGTAACGACGCGCATCGCACGCGGCCATAAAGGTGTCGTGCACGCCGGGTGAGGTGTCGGCGACCAGCGTCAGAATCGGGTGGCGCTGGCTGGTGATAAAGCTGTCGCCGACCTGCGGATTCAGCCGCTGGTTCCAGACACGGGTGGCTTCCATACACATATATTCACTGACGTCTTCGGCGTTATACGCCCAGCAATCCACCACCTGGGTGCCGTACAAATTCACCACCTGCACGGCTTCGCCTTTCGCCAGACGCACGGCTTTACCGTGGCGGGCGGCAATCAACTGGATGTCACGATGCTCAAATTCAGCCGACATTTTTTTCTCCTGATTAATGTTGCATGCTGCGACGGTAGCGCGTCATGCGAAATTCAATATGGCGCGCCAGCCAGTCAATCAGACTGTTCAGCACCCAGTAACACAGCGCGACCGTGAGATAAATCTCCAGCGGCGCGTAAGTCTCAGAAATCGCCTGTCTGGCGGCGTACATAAACTCCTGCACCGATACAATCGACAGCAGGGCGGAGTCTTTAATCAGGCCGATCATCAGCCCGACCAGTGGCGATAACATCTGCGGCAGCGTTTGTGGCAACACCACGTCGCGAAGTTGTTCCGTGCGGCTCAGCCCTAAAACACGACAGGCTTCCCACTGGCCGCGCGGTAACATCTCAATCGCCGAGCGTACGACCTGCGCGATATACGGCGCGTAATACAACGTCAGTGCCAGCACGCCGACCTGTGGCGAGGTAAAGGTGATGTCGTATTCCGGCAGGACGAAATAGAGCAGATAAATAACGATCAGCAGTGGAAGCGCCAGCGTCAGGCTGGTGTAAAGATGCAGCAACCGTTGCCAGAATGGCGGGGCACGCATCAGCGCGACGGCCATCAGCGTGCCCCATAACAGCGAGCAGATCGCCGCAATGGCACAAAGTTTTAACGTGGCAATCATGCCTGCGCCGAGCGACGGTAATGCGGTAAGAATTGCCTGCCAGTCCATTACGCCATCCTCCGCTTGGCTTCCAGATGCCGTACCGCGCTGATCAGCGGCAGGGCGATCAGCAGATACCCGGCTGACACCAGCAACAGCACCTGAGTGGCGTCGTAAGTGCGGGCGATAACGATTTGTCCGGCATAGGTCAGTTCGGTCAGCGCCACCACGGACGCCAGCGGCGTAGTTTTCAGCAAAATCGTAAACTCGTTCACCAGCATCGGCAGGCTGGCGCGGATCACCTGCGGGTTGATCACATACCACCACGTCAGCCAGCGGTTCAGCCCCAGCGTGCGCGCCGCTTCACGTTGTCCGCGGGTCACCAGACTCTGATTAACCCGCAAGATTTCCGCGACGTACGCCCCGCTGTTCAGGCCAATCGCCAGCACCGCCGCCAGCATTGGCTGACCGCCGAGGCCGAGACGCGGCAGGGTGAAGAACACCACAAAGAGCTGCACGATAGCCGGTGTGCCACGCATCAGGCTGACATACAACCGCCCGGTGACGCGCCACAGCCAGGCATTGCGTAGCTGGATAAAGCAGATGATTTGCCCGCACACCAGGCTCAGCAGCGCCGCCAGTAAGGTAAGTGTCAGCGTCATCAGCAGGCCATGGCCTAATTCGGGAAGTGCTGCAATCACCTGGTCATCCAGCCCCAACATGCGTTATTCCTCGTCAAATGCTGACAGATTTTCCGCGACCGAAAGCTTCAGCGGCGCGGGTTTATCGTTGCCTTCAATACCGGTGCAGCAGGCAGAAACCACAAAGACGGTATCGGCCACCACGCGACAGGTAATGCTGTCGCCCGGCTGCGTGCGGTTGGTTTCCGGCAAAATATCACCTTCTCGCGTCAGCCGGACGTGCATGAACAGATTGATGGGATCCGGCAGTTTCGGCACATTCATGCCCAGCCGTGCCAGTTCACTTTTTACCGACTCAATGCAGCCATCCCCCTGATAACCACGCTCAGCCAGCCATGCGGTGGTCGAACCCGGCAGCAGCAGGTCGTGGCGTTTTACGCTGTCCTTGCCCAGCACCATTACCGGACGACGGCGGTTATTCACCAGACGCATCCCAGAACCCAGCAGATAGCTGTTGCTGAATACGCGGGTGTGATGAACCGACAGCCAGACAGCAGGGTCGCTCAGGCTGAAGCCAAACAGTGCGGCCACCGCACCTTCGCCCGCTGCCGTGATGCGCAACAGTTGCCCGCGCAGCACGCGAATGGAGCCCGTCTCACCGGCTTTGATATCCACCGGCCCGGCCAGCGGACGGACTTCACTTTCGGCCCAGGCCTCACGCATTAACAGCATGCTGAATCTCCCCGTGGTAATGATTGCTGACCTGAATATCAACCGGCGTGACCTGCAAACCGTTGCCGGGAATGATGTCCTGCGGGCAGGACGACACCGCGCAAATCAGGTCACACAGCGCTTCAAAGACAATACAGTCACCGGCTTTACTGTTCGGGTCAGTGACTTCCATGCGGCCATCGGCGGTGACCGGCCCGTTCTGGAACAGGTTGAACGGTTCCGGCAGGCTGAAATAGGTCACGCCGTGTGCCTTCATGCCCTCAAGCAGGTTATCGACGCAGTTGCGATGGCCTTCAACACCGAAATCGATACTGAAACGCGTGCGGTCGCAGGCCGGAACATTGGCGTCATGAATACCAATGGTGTCGGCGATGATGCGCAACATCGGGCGGTTTTCACTCGACCACAGCGCATCTCCGGGTTTGAAGAACAGCGAGCGCAGATGCTGACGCGTATGCACCGGCGACAGTTTTTCATTCAGATCAGCGGCATTCACGGCCACAAAATCGGCGGCCTGCTGACCTTCGGCATCAATGACGGTAATAAATTGCCCTTTGTTCACGGTAAAGGTTTTGCCGTGACCGGCGGGCACCGTCAGCAGGGATTGGCACATAACTTACTCCTGAGGAATGAAATCGCTGGCGGGCACGGTAAAGGTGGTGCCGAGATACTGTTTTTGCAGCGTGGTGAGTTCGCCGTCTTTCTGCATCGCCAAAATATGATCGCTGATGGCTTTGTTCAGGCGTGTGTCGTCTTTACGTGTTGCCCACGCCATCCACTGTGACGGGCCAGCTTCGCCAACCTGAGCCACTTTGTTCGGGTATTTTTTAACGATCGGTGCGAGCACCGAAATGTCGTCAAACACGAAATCGGCGCGTTTAGTCATCAGCGTGCTGACGGTCTGATCCAGCGTATCCACGCTGATGATGGTGATCGGCTTCTTGCCTTCTTTGGTCAGCGTTTCGTTAAAGCCCTTGAGCAACTGTTCCGGCACGCTGGCGCTTTTCACGGCTCCGCTCAGACCAGACAACTGTTCCGGCGACAACGTTTTGCCGCTGAATTTTTTCACATCGGCCTCGCGCACCAGCACACCATTGACGGTTTTGCTGTAAGGCACCGTGAACAGCACTTTTTTGGCGCGTTCGGCGGTGACGTTAAGAGAAGAACCTTCGGCATTGAATGAGCCGGAGATCAGGCCGGGCAGAATGCCGCTGAACGCGGTTTTCTGAAACTCCAGTTTCACGCCGAGGTCTTTGGCGAAAGATTGCATGATCGCCACGCTGTAGCCGGTGATCTCGCCTTTATCGTTGGTGAATTCATAAGGCGGGAAGGTCGGGTCGATGCCGACGGTGATTTTACCGCTGCTTTTGATGTCTGACAGGGTGTCAGCTTGTGCGGTGCCAGCCGCGCCAGCAGTGATTAAAGCGGCGATCAGCAATGCTATTTTTTTCATTATGGTGATTCCCTGGTGTTGGTGAAATGTCACTGACCACAGAGCAGTTTCCATGCCACTTTTTTAATCAGTCGCAGCCTGAATATGACGGGAAACATTTTTTTCTTCCATAATCAATGAGAAACAAATGTTTCTTATTTTAATATTTATATTTCTCAGGTTTCATCAGGAGGCGTGAAAAAGCGGCGGAAAGATCCGCCGCTGCACTGATTTGGGGATAAGTGTTCAGCCGTTGCGCCAGTGCGGCGCATTACTCCAGTTCTTCGAGGCTCTGGTGCAGGGTTTCGATGGTGGCGAGATGGTAGCTGCCGGTTTTACCCATGCGACGGGCGACCAGTGAACAGAGCAGGTTACAGACGCCGGAAAGCGCCACGGTGCTGTCGAAAATCAGATTAACGTCGGTATGACAGCGCAAGACCCAGTTGGCATATTTCGCCGGTTTACCCGCCAGCACATCGGAGATATACAGCATCGGCACCTGCATGTCAGCCAGGGCACTCATGGCGGTTTCCAGTGCAGGCATACGGCGGCGCAGCCCGACGCAGATCACCACATCCTGCGGGCCAAGCGCTGCCAGATGTTCTGCCAGCGAATCACCGGCGCGCGGCAGCAGGCGTACGTCGGGGTGAACGTGGATCAGGTCGCGGTAAATCAGCATGGCGATGGTCTGACTGTGACGCCAGCCCATCACCACCACACGCTTCGCGTTGGCAATGGCCTCCACGCAGGCTTCAAGCTGGTCATCTTCCAGTAAACGGAACGTGTTCACCAGGCTGGAGACCTCTTTTTCCAGATGATTTTGTATCAGTGTGCCCAGGGGCGAAGCGCTGGGTGCGGCCTGAAGATACAGAGGCGAGCCACTGTTTTGCATTTCACGCGCCTGACGGCGGGCAGCATCGTAACTTTCATAACCGATATGGCGAAAGAATCGCGTGGCAGTCGCTTTGGATACGCCCGCGCTCTGCGCCAGTTCAGTCGCGGTATTCATCGCCAACTGGCCCGGCGCGGCTAACAGGACATCGGCTAAACGTTGTTCGTGCAACGAAAGCTGATCCCATTGCTGCCGGATACGGCTTTCCAGCGATGCCGTTTTTGCGCTCATGAATGATCCCCGGAAAGAAAAAACTCATCCTGCACAGAACGTGCCGGATTGTCATGCACAATCTTTATCGCGGTATTGACAGTGCACCGGGGATGATGGTTGTATTATACAACTATCAGTCAAAATCCCGGGTAAACGCATGCCAGATCACGCCTTAATCGAAGAAATCCGTTCCTCCTCGCGCCTTATGGTACGCGAGCTGGGTTTTATGAACGCCACGCTGGCGGCCACAGAATATTCACCTTCTGCCGTACACAGCCTGGTGGAAATTGAAAATCAGGGCGCCATGACCGCCGCGCAACTGGTGCAGATCCTCGGGCTGGAAAAATCCAGCGTCAGCCGCATGCTTGCCCGTTTGCTGGCAGCGGGTGAACTGCAGGAAGTGCCGTCGGAAAATGATGCCAGAGTGAAACAACTGATACTGACGGAAAAGGGCAAGCAGACGGTCGGGCGGATCAATGAGTACGGTGCGATGCGCGTGATCAAGGCGCTGGAAAATCTGGATTCTGCGCAGCAACAGGCCGTCGCAAAAGGCCTGGCGGCGTATGCCCGCGCCCTTGAACGTTGTCGCGACGGGGACCCGGTCGCGCCCCAACACAACATTGAAATCGTCACGGGATATCAGCCGGGCATGATTGGCCGGATTGCGGAAATGCATGGCACGTATTACGCCAGTAATTACAACTTCGGGCATTTCTTCGAGGGAAAGGTTGCCAGCGGACTGGCCGAGTTCTGCGGGCGTTTGCATGAACCCTGCAACCAGGTCTGGCTGGCGGTCAGCAACGGGCGGGTGGTCGGTTCAGTGGCTATCGATGGTCAGGATCTGGGAAATAACGAAGCCCATCTGCGCTGGTTTATTCTTGATGACCGCTGCCGGGGAACGGGCATGGGCAGAAAACTGCTCAGTGAAGCGATAGCGTTTTGCGACGGGCGCGGATTCGACGCTGTTCAGCTCTGGACCTTCAGCGGCCTTCATGCTGCGCGACGTCTGTATGAATCCTTTGGTTTCGAACTGCTGAAAGAATGGCAGGGCGACCAGTGGGGCATGACGATGACCGAACAACAGTTCACCCGCCGGTCACCGCTTCATTCCGCTGTGACCTTTTCAGCTTCAGTTAAAGGCGATTTTATTGATTTATGAATATTTGCTGCAGGAACCGGTTTTCCGAGGAAATAGCCCTGACCAATATCACAGCCGAGTTCCTGTAAAATAATCAGCTGACTTTTATATTCAATGCCTTCAGCAACCACTTTTACGTTGAGGGCGTTGGCAAGGGAGAGAATAGAGCAAACAATCTTATTCTGTTTCTCATTAGTCTGGAATGTATCAATAAAACTCTTATCAATTTTTAATGTATCAAAGGGAAAGTCACAGAGCTGAGAAAGGCTTGAGTATCCGGTGCCAAAATCATCGAGAGCAATTTTAACGCCTGCGTCACGGAGTCTTTTAAGTGTATATCGGGCCAGATGTCTGTCGCTAAACAGCGCGCTTTCCGTGACTTCAATTTCCAGTTGTTCTGGCGGGAAACCCACATCATCAAGAATACCTATAATTCTTGATTTAAGATTTTTGTCACATAAAAGTAAAGGTGAAAGATTAAAGGACAACCGTTTGTCGGATGGCCATTTTAGCGCTTCAAGACATGCCTCCCGTAAGAGATATTCTGTCAGTTCTGTTATTGCTCCTGTGTCTTCAGCAAGCGCAATGAACTTCGACGGCGGGATGAACTTTCCCGCCGAGATTTCCCATCGGGCAAGGGCTTCAAAGCCTATGATTTTTTCTGATTTTAGATCCACCAAAGGCTGATAATGACTCACAAAAACTTTGTTTTTCAAGGCTGATTTAAAATCACGTTCCAGTTGTGCCATGGATAATAAAGATTCTTCCATGCTCGCAGAGAATGCCCTGATCTGCTCTCTGCCAGCTTTTTTAGCAACATGCATTGCACAATCGGACTGTTGAATCACTTTCTTAAGATCGCACGAACCTTCCGGGGATCGTGAAATACCAATATTGGCTGAAATATTGAAGGTGAATCCATCCAGATTAACCGGTGAACACAGGCTACGCATAACGCGCCCGGACAGCGAGGTCAGGTCGGTTTTGTCAATATTGGGTCTCAGGACAAGAAAATCATCGGCGGCTAATTTATAAACGCAGCCAGGGAAAATATTCAGCAGTCTTTCTGCTACGATCTTAAATATCTCATCATGATAGTCATGGCCGAAAATATCATTAATATCCTTCAGTCTGTTTATTTCAATGGTGAACACACCAAAACTACTTTTGTTTTCGTGGTTATATTGTGCGATGGTAGAGTTGAGTATGATTGTATTCGGCAGCCCTGTTACCGGATCATGACATTCAACCCAATGAAAATTCTTTTCAGCTTCCATTCGCCTTGCTATTTCCTTTTCCATTGCTTTTATTCTCATAAGAGAAAAAATAAGCCCAAGAAAACCCGTTATATTCAGGGTAATGAAAACTTCGTCTAAATTATAGACTTCATATGCTTTAAAAAAAGAATAGAAAACTTCATTCATATTAAAATACAGGGAAAATAAATAGGTTGCTATGAGTATCCCTATCCATACATAAAGCTCGACTTTTGCCTTATTGCGAAGCTTCTTTAACATATGCAACCTCAAAATAAGTTAACAGAGTCAGTAAAATCATTTATCTGCATGTATTATCGGCATTCTGATGGGGCTATTTAGCCCGGATAAGGTTTTTTTTAAATAATGGGGCTACTTATTATGATTTTTGCGGGGGTGATCACTCTGGGCAACGGCACAGCGGAAAGCTTTTATCGTCCGTAAATGACCTTATAAGCGTGAAGTCAGGGGGATTTATGATAATAAAATCAGGATGTCATCAGTAAGGTACGTCTGTGTTTAGGGTATGAAGGCCACCGGCCGGACAGGGCCGGTGGCCTGATATTACTTGATTTCGGTGACGAAGTTTTCACGGCTGCGGCGAACTTTCTTCAGGTTCACCAGCCAGTCGCCTTCGTGGGCGCGGTAGCCCAGCGGCAGGATCACCACGCTGCGCAGGTTTTTGTCTTTCAGGCCCAGGATTTCATCCACGGCAGCAGGATCAAACCCTTCCATTGGCGTCGCATCCACTTCTTCAAACGCGGCGGCGATCAGCGCGGCGCCCAGACCGATATAGGCCTGACGTGCAGCGGCCTGATAATTCGCTTCGGTACCGCGTTCAGCGACAATGCTCAGCAGTTTCTGGCGGTAGTTTTCCCAGCCTTCGTTTTTAAAACCGCGAACCTCGTTGGTCAGGTCGAACATCATGTTCACGCGTTCTGGCGTGATGTCATCCCATGCCGCGAACACCAGCAGGTGGGAACAGTCGGTGACCTGCGCCTGATCCCAGGCAACGGTGCGGATTTTTGCGCGGATATCCGGATTAGTGACTACCAGCAGTTCGAAGGGTTGCAGACCGCTTGAGGTCGGTGCCAGACGCACGGCCTCAATAATGTTTTCAATCTTTTCAGCCGGAACCGTTTTGGCCGCATCAAACTTCTTGGTTGCGTAGCGCCATGCCAGTTTTTCGTTTAAGGTCGTCATCTTTTTTTCCTGAAGGATAAATTTGGAGGCGGGGGATTGCCTGTGACAATTATTCCCAAATAGCCGCCCGATAATCGCATGAACCGAATCCGGGAGTTTATACTTTTGAGCCTTGATAAAGACCGCCGTCAGTGAAAATTTGCAGGGTTAGCACACAGTTGTCAGCCGCTGGCGAAAAAATAAACTCAACGCTATCCCTGTAAACAGGCTACTATGAATCTAATTGCCCGCTGAGGGTGACTCATCTTTTCGGCCTCCCTGTCCCTTACCCATTTTCTTATCAAGTGAACTCTCATCGCAGCTCAGGCAACTGCCTTATCGGGTCCGCCTAAGGTATGCTGACATGAAAAATGCTGTGATTAACTGGTTCAAAATTAAAAGAGCACCCCCTGTTATTAGCCATACCCGGCGTCATCGCGCCAGCGCACTGGCGCACCCCGTACCGATCAGCGCCGAGCTTTTCTCCGCAGATCAGATGGAACGGTTCGGCGGCAAACTCGCACTCTCCCACAAACTCTCCGGCAAAAAACTTCCTTACTACCTGCTAAAGCGCCTCGACGATAACGAAAAGGTTTTAACGCGCAGTTGCCTGATCCTCAGCAGTGGAGAAAAAGCGGGCATTACCCCGGCCGGTGAATGGTTACTCGATAACTTCTATCTGATCGAAGAACAAATCCGCCTGGTGCGCCAGCTGTTACCGAAAAACTTTGGCAAGGGGTTGCCTTCACTGGGTTTACCGCATTCCTGCCCGCGCATTTATGACATTGCGACCGAGGTTGTCAGCCACAGCGACGGCCTGTGGGACATCAAAACCCTGACCCGTTTTCTCTCGACTTATCAGAGTGTGCGCCCGCTGACGCTCGGGGAGTTATGGGCGTTTCCGGGTATGCTGCGCTTGGCGCTGATCGAGAATTTACGCCGGGTCAGTATTGAAGTGGCGAATGCGCAGCAGGAACGTAATCTGGCCGATTTCTGGGTCAATAAATTGCAGGACAGCGCGGAAAACGATCCCGCCAGTCAGATCATCGTGATTGCTGATATGGCGCGCACCAATCCGCCGCGTAGCAGCGCTTTCGTGGCCGAACTGGTGCGCCGGTTGCAGGGGCACGGTTCGATGCTGGCGCTGCCGCTGACCTGGGTAGAGCAGCGGCTGAGTGAAGTCGGGCTGACCCAGCGTGAAGTGATCGATAAATTTAATCAGCAGCTTGCTGCCAGCCAGCTTTCTGTCAGCAACAGCATTATGGGTTTGCGGCAGTTGACCGAAATGGACTGGGCAGAATTCGCCGAAAACCTCAGCGTGGTGGAGAAAGTCCTGCGTGAGGATCCGGCCGGTATTTATGCCTCCATGCACTTTGATACCCGCGATAACTACCGCCATCAGATTGAACAGTTGTCGCGCCATTCCCTGCACGATGAGGCGTTTGTCGCCAGCCGCGCGGTGGCGCTGGCACAACAGGCAACGGATTCCTTTCAGCAACAACATGTCGGTTACTATCTGATTGATGCCGGGCGCAAGACGCTGGAGAAAGATTTGCAGGTGAGGTTTTCGCTGCAAACCCGCATCCGCAGCCGCCTCAGCCAGACACCGCTGCTTTCGTGGCTCGGCAGCCTGCTGCTGCTGACCACCGCCATCACCGCCGAGGTGCTATATCACACCGTGCATCCCGGCATGCACTGGGCATGGTGGCTGTTACTGGGGCCGGTAGTGCTGGTCGCCAGCCAGTTTGCGCTGAATCTGCTCAGTGAAATCACCACCCGTAGCCGCACACCGCAACCGCTGCCCCGACTGGAATTCGTCGGCGGCATCCCGGAACACGCCAGTACCCTGGTAGTGATCCCCTGTCTGCTGGGTAGCCGGAAAAATATTGATGCACTGATCAGCAGCCTCGAAGTCTGTTATCTCGGCAATGTTCTGTCACACCTGAATTTTGCGCTGCTCACCGATTTTCACGACAACCCTGAACAGCACAACGAGGACAACGATGCGTTGCTGAGCTACGCCACGCAGCAGATCCAGACCCTCAACCGACGCTATACCGACGCACAAGGGCCGTTATTTACGTTGTTGCATCGCGACAGTGAAATGAATGCGGCGCAGAGCGTGTGGATGGGATATGAGCGCAAACGCGGCAAGCTGAATGCGCTGAACCGCTGGTTGCGCGGCGAAGGTGAGCCGTTCTCCCGGGTGGAAGGCCGCACACAGGCGCAACTGCGCCAGGTGAAATACGTGATCACCCTCGACAGCGACACGGTGCTGCCGCGTGCGACTGCACATCAGCTGGTCGCCGCCATGGCCCATCCGCTCAATCATCCGGTTTATGACACTGAACGCCAGCGGGTGATTTCGGGTTACGCCATTCTTCAGCCCCGCCTGGCCGAAGAAATCCCCGAAAACGGGCAGGGGCGTTACGCCGCATTATGCAGCAGCGTGCCGGGCAATGATCCGTATTCGTCGATGTCCTCCGATATCTATCAGGACTTATTCGGCGAAGGCTCATTTGTCGGCAAAGGGATTTACGACGTTGATATGTTCATCCGGGCAACAGAAAATACCTGCCCGGAAAATTTAGTGCTCAGTCACGACCTGCTGGAAGGGTGTTATGCGCGTTCGGGCATGCTCAGCGATGTGGTGTTATACGAGCAGTATCCGGATCATTATCTGGCGGATGTGGCGCGTAAAACCCGCTGGATCCGTGGCGACTGGCAATTGCTGAACTGGCTGGGTTTTCGTGTCACGCAGGAAGATGGCACGCGGACCCGCAACCCGCTGACCACGCTTTCCCGCTGGAAATTGTTCGATAACCTGCGCCGCAGCCTTATCGCTCCCGCGCTGCTGACCCTCATTTTTTGCACGCTGTTGCTGGTGCCGAACAAGCTTTACTGGCTGGGCTTTATCACCAGTATGCTACTTTTCCCGGTGGTGGTCGCGCTGGTGCTGGATCTCTTCAACAAAGGCTCACGCCGCAAGGTCATTGCCCATCTGAAAAGTGTGGCATCCGCTACCCTCAGCCGTTGTTCGCGGATTTTGCTCCAGTTAATGACTCTGCCGCACGAAGCCGTGTATTCAATACACGCCATTTTGCTGACCCTGTGGCGGCTGAATGTCAGCCACAGGATGTTGCATGAATGGGCGAGTGTGAATATCGGCGAAAAATCCCGTGCGCACTCGCAGGTCTATTTCTATCGCCGGATGTGGGCGAATCTGCTGGCTGGTGTGGCCGTGATTATGCTGGCCGCCGGTGCGCATCCGCCGTTACTGTGGTTTGCCTTGCCGCTGGGTCTGCTGTGGCTTGTCGCGCCGCTGGTGATGTGCTGGATGAGCCGGCCTGCCGTCAGGCAGAAACCGGGCATTGATGCGCAGCAACAGCGTTTCCTCCGTCAGACCGCACGTGAAACCTGGTACTTTTTCGAAACGTTCGTCAACGCTGAGGAAAACTGGCTGCCGCCCGACAATTTCCAGGAAATTCCGCAGCCGGTGATTGCGCACCGTACCTCGCCAACCAACATTGGTCTGTCGTTGCTGGCGAATATCACCGCGTGGGATTTCGGCTACATTACGCAGGGTGAGGTGCTGGAACGTACCAGCCAGACACTCGATACGCTGGATAAACTCGAGCATTTTCGGGGTCATCTTTATAACTGGTACGACACGCGCACGCTGGCACCGCTCAATCCGCGCTACATTTCCAGCGTTGACAGCGGCAATCTGGCCGGGCATCTGCTGACGCTCAGCAGCGGATTACGGTTATGGCGCACGCAGCCCGCGCTGAATATGACCGCGTGGCTGGCCGGGCTGGCCGATACGCTGAACATGGCGGAAAGCCAGACCGACGAACTGCTGATGACTAAATTGCGGGAAAGCCTGAAACAGACCACCGCAGCCAAAGCCGCTGAAAGTATTACCTACCTGCAGGATATGCACGGCCTGATCGCTGCGTCGGCGCAGGGCTGGCAACAACGGCTGGCAACACAGCTCGCGACCGGCATTAAAGAGTGGTCAGATTTTTATGGGGCGCTGCCGGCGGAGGCTCAAAATCAACCGCTGCCAACGCTGCACTGGCTGGCGCAACAGGATGCCCGGACGTCACCGCTGTTATCCCGCTCTATCGGGCTGGCGCGTCAGCGGCTGGACATCATCGGTGAACTCGAACAGCGCCTGAACGAGCATGCGCACATGGATTTCCGCTTCCTGTATGACAAAAATACCCACCTGCTGACCGTCGGTTACAATTGTGACGCCCATAAAATGGACAGCGGAAAGTACGATCTGCTGCCTTCGGAAATCCGTCTGACGAATTACGTCACCATCGCCACCAATCAGTTGCCGCAAAAAAGCTGGTTCGCCCTCGGGCGCCTGTTCACCGTGATCGACAAACAGCCGTCGCTGATGTCGTGGAGCGGCTCAATGTTTGAATATCTGATGCCACAACTGGTGATGCCAGCGTATCCCGATACGCTGCTGGTGCAGATGTGTCAGACCGCCGTTGACCGGCAAATTGCCTGGGGTAAAGAAAATAACGTGCCCTGGGGGATTTCTGAATCAGCGTATGCGGCCTTTGATCTCAACCAGAACTACCAGTATCACGCCTTCGGTGTGCCGGGCCTCGGTCTTAAACGCGGCCTGGGTGAAGATATGGTCGTCGCGCCTTACGCAACGATGATGGCGCTGATGATCCGCCCGCAGGAAGCCTGTGTGAATCTGCTGGAACTGGAGAATTGCGGCGCCCGCGGTGAATACGGTTTCTATGATGCACTGGATTACAGCCCGTCACGTCTGGTGCGCGGGCAGATTTACATCGTGGTGCGTTCCTACATGGCGCACCACCAGGGCATGGGATTCCTGGCGCTGGCTAACGTGTTGCTCGGCGCGCCGATGACCGCACGCTTTGCGGCCAACGCGGCGTTCCAGTCCGCCCGTTTACTGTTACAGGAACGCGTGCCGGATGCCGTCGAGCTTTACAGCCCGCGTCGTCACTTCGAATCGCACGACAATATGCTGCAAAAAGTGAACGTGGAATTGCGTGAATTCACCGACGTCGACAGCCCGTCGCCGGAAATTCAGCTGCTTTCCAATACCCATTACCATCTGATGGTCACGCAGGCGGGCGGCAGTGTCAGTCGCTGGAAAGACCTGACCCTGACCCGCTGGCGCGAAGATGCCACCCGCGATAACCGCGGCATCTTCTGCTACGTCAGCGATCCTGAATCGGGTGCAGTGACCAGTAATACCTGGCAACCGCTCGGTAAACAGAAGGGAACCTACCACGCGGTGCTGACCGATTTTGGCGCAGAGTTTACCCGTACCCGCGGCCTGCTGACCCTGCAGACGCATATCGTGGTATCACCGGAAGATGACGTCGAAATCCGCCGTATGACGGTCACACATAATGGCCGCCATTCGCGTACGCTGGATATCACCACATATGCCGAAGTGGTGCTGGCACCCGCCGCCAACGACGCGGCCCATCCTGCGTTCAGTAATTTGTTTGTACAAACCGAACTGGTGCCTGCGCAGGAGGGGATTCTGTGTCACCGGCGACCACGCGAACCGGATGAGGCCTGTCCGTGGATGTTCCACATGATGGCTATCCACGGTGCGGTGGAACGGGAAACGTCATTTGAAACCGATCGCGCGGCCTTTATCGGGCGTGGCAACACCGCCGCCAGTCCGCAGGCAATGCAGAAGGGCGGAACACTCGGTAACAGTGCCGGTGCGGTGCTGGATCCGGTGATGGCGATTCGTCAGCGCATCCGGCTCAGACCCGGTGTGCCGGTGATTATCGACATGGTTTACGGCATCAGCGACACGCGCCTGCAAAGCCTGATGTTGCTGGAAAAATATCGCGACCATCATATTGCTGACCGGGTATTTGAAATCGCCTGGTCGCACAGTCAGGTAGTGCTGCGCCAGCTTAATGCCTCGGAAGATGATGCCGGGCTGTTTAACCGTCTGGCGGGGGCGCTGATTTTTGCCAGTCAGGAAATGCGCGGCGATGCACAGTCGGTCGCCGCCAACCGTCGCGGGCAATCCGGTCTGTGGGGACAGTCGCTTTCCGGCGATCTGCCGATTGTACTGCTGACCATGACCAGCAACGAAAATATCGGGCTGGTGACGTTGCTGATCCGTGCGCACCATTACTGGCGTCTGAAAGGATTAAAAGTCGATCTGGTGCTGTTGTGTAATGATTCCGGCGGTTATCAGCAGGCGCTGCAAAACCAGATCCTCAGCCTGGTGGCATCCGGCGCGGGTTCCAGCCAGACCGATATTCCGGGCGGAATTTTCGTGCGTAACGGCGAGCAGATGACACCGGATGACCGCATGCTGCTGATGAGCGTGGCGCATGTGGTGATCGACGACCGCCGTGGCAGTCTGGACGATCAGCTGAATCAGCGGACGCAAACGCCGCTCGTTTCCCTGCCCGCGTTGGTGCCGGTGCGTACGGTCAATGACAGTCAGCCGGTGATGTCGCCGCCACGTGAACTGGCCTGTTTCAACGGGCTGGGCGGGTTCTCGCCGGATGGTCGTGAATATCAGATTGTGCTTAACGAAGGTCAGACCACGCCTGCCCCGTGGTCGAACGTGCTGGCAAATGCCAGCTTTGGTACGGTGATTTCAGAAAGCGCGCAGGCGTATACCTGGTATGAAAATGCCCACGAATACCGCTTAACGCCGTGGGAAAATGACCCGGTCAGCGACAGTTCCGGCGAAGCCTTTTATCTGCGCGATGAGGACAGCGGCAGCGTCTGGTCGCCTGCACCGTTACCGGTTCGCGGCATCGGCGGTTACGTCACCCGCCATGGTTTCGGTTACAGTTGCTTCGAACATACCGAGCGGGGCATTTCCAGTGAAATGACGGTATTGGTTGCCGAACATGCGCCGGTCAAACTGATTATCATGACCCTGACTAACCTCTCCGGCAGGCCGCGCAGATTGTCGGTGACCGGTTATGCCGAATGGGTGATGGCGGATTTACGTGCCAAGTCCGCGATGCATATCGTGACCTCGGCAGCGCACGTAGTAAAAGGTTGCGGCGTACTGGCGACCAATCATTACACCAGCAACGGTTCTGAACGCACCGCTTTCTTTGCGGTCACCGGCGCACATTGCTCGGTCAGCGGTGACCGTCGCGAGTTCTTTGGTCGCACCGGTTCTGCGGCCATGCCCGCAGCCATGAAAAATCAGCGTCTTTCCGATAAAACCGGTGCGGCGCTGGATCCTTGTGGCGCGGTGCAGTCGGCCACAACGCTTATCGACGGCGACCAGCGCACCTTTATTTTCGCGCTGGGTCTGGGGCAGAATGCCGCAGATGCCGAAGCGCTCATTCATCAGTATCTTGAGGAAGGAGCGGCGCAGGCTGAGCTGGATCGCATTCATCATCACTGGCATCAGGTGCTGGATAAAATTCAGATCACCACGCCGGATAAATCGGTTGATTTGCTCGCCAACGGCTGGCTGATTTACCAGACCTTAGCCAGCCGGATCCTGGCGCGCAGCGGCTATTATCAGTCCGGCGGGGCGTTCGGTTTCCGTGACCAGTTGCAGGATACGCTGGCGCTAAGCCACGCGGCGCCGGAACGGATGCGCGAACAGATCCTCTTATGTGCGTCGAGGCAGTTCATTGAAGGCGATGTCCAGCACTGGTGGCATCCGCCAACCGGCAACGGCGTGCGTACCCGCTGTTCTGACGACTATCTCTGGCTGCCGCTGGCCATCAGCCATTACATCACGGTCACCGGCGATCATGGCATTGCCGAAGAATCCGTGCCTTATCTCGAGGCACGTTTGCTGGAGGCAGGTGAGGAGTCGTTCTACGAGCAACCGCAGGTCAGCGCAACGCAGGAAAGTCTCTGGCAGCACGGTGTGCGTGCGCTGAAGCATGGTCTGAAAATGGGTGAGCACGGACTGCCGCTGATGGGCGCGGGAGACTGGAATGACGGCATGAATCTGGTGGGGCTGGGCGGGCGCGGGGAAAGTGTCTGGCTGGGCTTTTTCCTCTACGACGTTCTGCAACGTTATGGCGCACTGGCAGAAGAGCGTCAGGACATCGCTATCGCCACCCTGTGCCGCGAGCAGTCGGCGCTGCTGAAGCAAAACCTCAACAAGCATGCGTGGGACGGTGAGTGGTATCTGCGCGGTTATTTCGACAGCGGTGAAACACTGGGTTCGCATATGAACGACGAATGCCAGATAGATGCTATCGCGCAAAGCTGGTCGGTGCTTTCCGGAGCCGGTACACCTGAACGCACCGCCAGCGCCATGCGGTCAGTCGATCAGCGTCTGGTCGATAACGATGCGGGGTTGATCAGATTACTGACGCCGCCATTTGACGGCAACGGCCCGAATCCGGGGTATATCCGCGGATATCTGCCGGGTGTGCGTGAAAACGGCGGGCAGTATACCCACGGAGCTATCTGGGCGGTGATGGCGTTTGCCCGACAGGGCAACACCGAACGCGCCTGGGAACTGATGTCGATGATTAACCCGATCAATCACAGCCTCACGCCGGAGGCGGTCAGCCGCTATAAAGGGGAACCGTATGTGATTTCCGCCGATATTTATTCGGTAGATCCGCACAGCGGTCGCGCGGGCTGGAGCTGGTATACCGGTTCTGCGGGCTGGACATACCGGTTGATCACCGAATCATTGCTGGGCATTACACGCCATGGCGATGCTATCGCCATCCACAGCAAATTGCCTGCGCTGTGGCCGGAAATCACGGTGACGTATCAGCAAGGCAGCAGCCGTTACCTGATAACGGTGCGGCACAACACCGGCGACTACTGTGTCACGCTGGATGGCCATGCCCTGGACGGTGATCTGATCCCGCTGACGGATGACGGTAACGAGCATCAGGTGGTGGTCGAACTGGGGAGCCGGGCAGAAAATGCGTAAACAGGTAATGTGAAGCATTAGTTTTATGGATATCATTGTGATTCCTCATCATCTAAACGTATGGTTCGTAGCGGATTGCAGCCGCATCTGAAACCGGAAGTCGGGAGAGGCAGGGTCAGTAAACTGCCGGGAATTTATGATGAAACAGCCAGGGCGACTCAATGCAAACAAAGCGGATCCTGATTATTGAAGATGATGCCGATGCGGCAGACGTTCTCGATGCGTATTTAAAACGCGAAGGATATGACGTACAGATTGCCGGTGACGGTGTTTCCGGGCTGGAGCATGCGCTGCGCTGGAAGCCGGATCTCATTTTGCTGGATGTGATGCTGCCCGGGATGCGCGGCACTGATGTGCTGGCATCGCTGCGGCGTGAAAGCAGCACGCCGGTGATTATGGTGACGGCGATGGGCGACATGCCCGATAAAATTGGCGCGCTGCGCTTCGGTGCGGATGATTATGTGGTCAAACCTTACAACCCCGGTGAGGTGGTGGCGCGGGTGCAGGCGGTACTGCGTCGTGTGGCGACAGACGAAAACAACACGTCTGCTGTGTTGCGCTGGCAGGGTCTCGACGTGGATGTCGGGGCGCTGACGGCGGCGGTTAGCTCTGCCTCGGGCGAACCGCATTATCTTGATCTAACCCCGACAGAATTTGGCGTACTGAGCACATTAATGCGGGCACCAACACGCCCGTTCTCACGTCAGTATTTGCTGGAGCATTGCCTGCCGGAAAGCGAGGCGCTGGAAAGGGTGGTCGATACGCATGTCTATAATTTGCGTAAAAAACTCGAATCTGCAGGCATCGTTAACGTGTTAGTTAATGTGCGCGGCGTCGGTTACCGGTTCAGACAGCCATGAACCACCACTCTCACTATCAGTCCCTGTGGCGCTGGATTTGTGTGCGGATCCTGACGCTGGCCATCGGCAGTGTCGTTGTGATTGCTCTGTGCATGTGGCTGCGTTTTGTCATTGAGAATCTTTGGGTATTGCACCATATGTCTCCCGCACTCAGGGCAGAGTTTTACGTGCTGCGGGATAATCCGGATCTTAATCTTGCGCGGTTTCATGAGATTGTCGATCAGGGCTGGGGGGCGCGTTACTCCGATCCCTCCATCGCCTCGGCCGACTGGATCATGGTTGGCATCCTGGTCGTCGTGGTGACGCCGTTTATCGCTATTTTGGGATTAAAAGCCGCGCGACCGCTTTCGTCACAATTCAGCCGTCTGGCCCAGGTGGCGCGTGCGGTCACGCAGGGAGATTTTAATACGCGGGCTGAGCCGGTGAAAAATGCGCCGGCGGAACTGATTCAGTTCACCGATGATTTTAACGCCATGATGTTGCAACTTTCGCGTTATGAGCGTGAGCTGCGGGCCTCCCATGTGGCGATGGCGCATGAACTGCGCTCACCGCTCACGGCGGCGGTGGGGCGTTTACAGGGCATGCTGGACGGTGTTTTCCGCCCGGAGCCGCAGCAGTTGCAGATGGTGATGACACAGCTTTTGCATCTGAACCGTCTGATCGACGAACTTCATCTGCTGTCGCTGGCGGATGCCGGTCAGCTTAACCTCAGCAAGACAGAACTGGATCTGGCAGATCTGCTGCGCGAGCGGATGACCTGGCTGAAACCTCAGTCGACGAAAGCCGGTTTTGACATCGCCCTGACGCCGGAGACGCCGTGCCGTTATGTCGGTGACCCGTTCCGGCTCGGGCAGGTATTTACCATTCTGATGGAAAATGCGCTGCGTTATGCGCAGGAAGGACGGCGTCTGGACATCGCCATCGCGCCCCGCAATGGCGGTTATGACATAACGTTCCGGGACAAGGGTCCGGGTGTGGATGACAGTTTTCTGCCTGTTATGTTTGAACGCTTCAGCCGGGCGGACTCTTCCCGCGCACGACATTCCGGGGGCAGCGGATTGGGTTTATCCATCGCCCGTGCGATTTGTGAAGCGCACGGCGGGGGGATCCATGCGGAGAAGAGAACGCACGGCGGGCTGATGGCCACGGTCAGTTTACCGCTGCCGGAAAACAGCCAATAAAAAATTCGCACTGTAATAAAAAAGGGATGCTGAATGCATCCCCTTTTTATATCCGTATCAGAAGTCGTACGTCATGGAGACTTTGAGCGCGCGCGTTTTTCCCTGATAAATATAGGTTCCGGTGCTGTCGATATTTGACCAGTATTTTTCATTGGTCACGTTATCAACACCGGCACGCCAGACCATATCATTCTGGTTGATTTTGGTGCGGTAACGCACGCCAAGATCCAGAACGGAATAAGCGTCGATTTTCTTCGTGTTGGCTGAGTCTGCCCACTGTGAGCCGGAATGGTTCACCAGCGCGGTGGCCGTCAGGCCGTCAACCGGTTTGATGTCATATTCCGCACCCAGCACCAGGTTGTAGCGCGGCACGCCAATCGCATCTTTACCGTTATAGGTGTTGTCTTGGGTTTTGGTCATTTCCGGATCAATCCAGGTCGCGCTGCCGTTGAGACGCAGGCCCAGCACCGGTTCGCCAAAGACGTTCAGCTCCACGCCCCGGTTACGTTGTTCACCGTCCAGATTGTAGAATTTATTGCTGTCCAAAATGCCTGACGGTTTTTTGATTTCAAATAATGCCAGTGAACCGCCTGCACGCCCGAAGTCCGCTTTTACACCCACTTCGTTCTGTTTTGAATGGGCAATGCCGGTGGTCGAACCGTAGTTTTTCGCGTTATTCGGTGCCACATCGCCCGGCTGTAAAGACTCGGTGTGGTTGGCGTACAGGGAAATCACCTGCCACGGTTTATACACAACTCCGTACGTCGGCATCCAGCGGCTGTCGCTGTAACGTGATGACACGTCTTCAGCGCCGGTCGCATTGCTGTAATTACGGACGATCACTTTCTGATGACGTGCGCCGACGGTGAACAACAGGGTATCATCCAGGATGCCCAGCGTGTCGGTTAACAGATAGCCCTGAGTCCGGTTACGCCCGGTGGTCAGCGGGTCGTCATAATTACCGCCAGACAGATTAGGTGTCGGGTTCGGGACATTCGTGGTGTGATAAATATTGGTGTTTTCAGCATTGGCACCGTAGGCCATACGCCACGCCGTATTATTGCGTGAAGTCAGGGCGGAATAACCAAAATTCACCTTGTGGGTGATGAAGGCGGTATCGAAATTGCCGCGAATTCCCGCCATTCCGCTGAAATTATTGATGATGCGGTTGGTATCCAGACGACCAATCGTTGCCGTTCCGTCAGCATCTTTCAGCGCAGGGGAAGCATAGTCGCCGGTTTCATGCGAATGCTGTGCGCCAACGCCGCCATACACTGTCCAGTCATCAGTCACATCATATTCCGCTTTGGCCATACCAAATTCGGACTCAATATTGCTGTATACCCAGTCCTGACTGTAATTGTGACTGTTGGATGGCACTTCCGGGATGAAATCCACACCACTGATATTCACGCCAAGACGGGCGTCGTGGAAGGTTTTCTTTTGATAGCCCATGTCCACAGAGGTACGAAGGCGGTCACCGCGATAATCGAGGCCCAGTGAGGCTGCGGTGGTGCGTTTTTTCTCACCATCAATACCGGTTTCGCCTTCACGGTTAACGGCATTCAGACGGACACCGAACTGGTTGTCATCGCCAAAACGACGGCCCAGATCCAGGGTGCCACCAACCTGAGAAGAGGAGGTGTAATCCACGCCGACACGGGTCAGTGGCGCGTCATCCGCATGCTTCGGCTCGAGGTTGATCATGCCGCCTACGCCACTTGTCGCCGCGCCGTTCAGTAATCCGTTCGCACCTTTAAAGATTTCTACGCGGTCGATTAACGACGCATCCATCACCTGACGCGGCACCACGCCCGGCAATCCGCCATACGTCATGTCATCGCCATCGAGCTGGAAGCCACGAATGCGGTAGGTTTCGGCGAAGTTGCCGTATCCCTGCACGTTCTGGACGGTGGCATCATTGCGCACCACGTCAGCAATGGTCCGCGCCTGCTGATCCTGAATCAGTTTTGACGTGAAGCCGATGACGTTAAACGGCACATCCATTGCCTTCTGTTCGCCAAGCATGCCAAGGCGACCACCATGCGCGACCTGACCGTCCAGATAGGCCGGAACCAGCTCATTGCCGCCGGATTTGAATTCATTATCCGGCGCACTGACGATAGTCATGGTATCGCCTGTCGCCGCCGTTGAGCTGGTCGCCGGAGCAGGGGCGGTGGCTGCCATCGCAGGCATGCAGCTTACGCTGACGAAGAGTGCCAGCAGGGTCGGTTTAAACCCTGTGGGTGAATTTTTTTCGCGCATAATGTAACCCTAATGTAAAAAGGACTGAGAATCATTATTATTTGAATTTGCGATTATGCGCATGGCGTTTTGGGATGCAAGAAAAATATCAGGGGACTAACTTATGTGGCGGAAATCGCCTCGTTCATCATAAAAAATCCACGGCATCGCGTGGATTTGGGTGAATACCGGGGTTTTTAGTTTTGCTGGAGGAGCGGAGCGGAATCGACCCTATTTCTTCTTATTCAGCATCGCCTGTAAATCGGCAAACGGGTTGTAGGTGGCGGCACCGACATCATCTTGCGCATCTTCACCGGCCACCACCGTTGAACCGTACTGATCGGCTTCGGTGTACTTTGAATGCTCGTGGTCATGACAATACAGGCACAACAACTCCCAGTTACTGCCATCTTCCGGATTATTGGTATGATCATGGTCGATATGGTGAACCGTTAATTCACGCAGGTTTGAATACACAAACTCCCGCGAACAACGTCCGCACACCCACGGATAGATTTTTAGCGCTTTCTCGCGATATCCGCTTTCCAGACGCTGGTAGTTTTTTGGGATCAGTGCCATTGAGATGTTACCCGTTACAAAGAGAAAATTTACGATAGTGCCCTTAATATATCCCGTAACAGAGCGGAAGGAGAAATAAAAGAGGGAGCTGAGGGCGATTTTAGGGGGGGATAAAAAAGAAAAATCCACGCAAGGGCGTGGATTCTGTGTGGAGCGGAAACTGAAGTTCGGTTCAGACGTTGAACAGGAAGTTCATCACATCGCCATCTTTAACGATGTAGTCTTTGCCTTCTGAACGCATTTTGCCGGCTTCTTTCGCGCCTTGCTCACCTTTGTAGGTGATGAAGTCTTCGAACGCGATGGTTTGTGCGCGGATGAAGCCTTTCTCGAAGTCAGTGTGGATTTTACCTGCGGCTTGCGGAGCCGTTGCGCCGACAGGGATGGTCCATGCACGAACTTCTTTCACGCCAGCGGTGAAGTAGGTTTGCAGGTTCAGCAGTTCGTAACCGGCGCGGATCACGCGGTTCAGGCCCGGCTCTTCAATGCCCAGTTCAGCCATGAATTCTTCACGGTCAGCGTCGTCGAGTTCGGCGATGTCAGATTCAACCGCTGCACAAACAGCAACGACCACGGAGCCTTCGGCCTCTGCGATTTTGCGTACGACGTCGAGGTAAGGGTTGTTCTCGAAACCGTCTTCGTTAACGTTGGCGATGTACATGGTGGGTTTCAGCGTCAGGAAGCTCAGGTAGCGGATGGCCGCTTTGTCTTCCTCTGTCAGATCCAGTGCACGCAGCATGCCAGCGTTTTCCAACTGTGGCAGGCATTTTTCCAGTGCGGCCAGTTCTGCCTTCGCATCTTTGTCACCGCCTTTGGCACGTTTCTGCACACGGTGAATCGCGCGTTCGCAGGTGTCGAGGTCAGATAATGCCAGTTCGGTATTGATAACCTCGATGTCATCAGCCGGATCCACTTTGTTGTTAACGTGGATGATGTTGTCGTTTTCGAAACAACGCACAACGTGGCCGATGGCTTCAGTTTCACGGATGTTAGTCAGGAACTGGTTACCCAGACCTTCACCTTTAGATGCGCCTTTGACCAGACCCGCGATGTCCACGAATTCCATGGTGGTTGGCAGGATACGCTGCGGTTTTACAATCTCGGCCAACTGGTCGAGACGCGGATCGGGCATTGGTACCACACCGGTATTCGGTTCGATGGTGCAGAACGGGAAGTTTGCTGCTTCGATACCCGCTTTGGTCAGCGCATTGAACAGAGTAGATTTACCGACGTTCGGCAGGCCGACGATACCGCATTTGAATCCCATGTTTTTCTCACCTTAATATCTTAATTATCAAACGATTAAATATAACCGCACGATGTAATGACCACAATTCCCCGCATTATACACGAGAACCGCATTTATCTCGATCCGCTTGTGGCCGCCACTGTTGTCAGTACACAGGATAAACCTTGCCTCGCCTGGTTCATTTTTAGATACTTGTCACAATTTTTTAACTGATCGGGAAATGTACCGGATGTTTTATGTTTAATCCGCGTGGTCTGAAGTTGTCTGAAATGAAGAACGAAACGCTGGCCGGATTTGTGGTGGCGGTATCAATGGTCCCCGAAGCGGTCGGGTTTTCACTGGTTGCCGGATTGTCGCCGATTGTCGGTTTGCACACGGCGTTTATTATCGGGCTGGTGACGGCACTGTTCGGCGGTAAACCGGGCATGGTGTCCGGTGCAGCGGGATCCATTGTGGTGGTGCTGATGAGTCTGGCGGCACAACACGGTATGGGATACGTGCTTTGGGCGACCATTTTTGCCGGGCTGATTCAGATTCTGATTGGTGTTTTCCGCCTCGGGAAATTTATCCGGCTGGTGCCGTTACCTGCGGTTCACGGCTTTGTGAACGGGCTGGCAATTGTCATTATGCTGGCGCAGTTGCACATGATTGCCGGGCAGGGACTGCTGATGTACGGACTGGTGTTGCTGGCGATTCTGGTGGTGGTGCTGTTCCCGAAACTGACCAAAATTATTCCTTCTTCGCTGGCAGCGCTGATCGTCGTTTCGGCCGTAGCGATCGGTTTTAACCTGCACACCTTGCGCGTGGGTGACCTGGCAGATATTTCAGGGGCGTTGCCGCACTTCAGCCTGCCGGTTGCGCCTTTCAATGTTGAGATGCTGAAAGTCGTGCTGCCGTATGCGGTAGTGATAGCGCTGGTTGGCCTGATTGAATCGCTGCTGACGATGACCGTGCTTGATGAAATGGGTCATCAGAAGGGCAACGGCAACCGTGAAAGTATTGCGCAGGGCGCGGGGAATACGATTTGCGGTCTGTTCGGTTGCTTCGCCGGTTGCGCGATGATTGGGCAATCGATCATTAATTTCACCTCCGGCGGTCGGGGGCGAATTTCCGGTACAGTCGGCGCCATTTTACTGATCCTGTTTGTGGTCAGTTTGTCCGGTTATATTGGCTTGCTGCCGGTCGCAGCGCTGGCGGGCATTATGCTGGTGGTCTGCTACAACACCTTTGAGTGGAGTTCGCTGCGCCGTCTTCGCCGCATGCCTAAAGCTGATGTACTGGTGATGCTGATTGTCACCGTCATCACGATTTTCACCGATCTTGCCGTGGCGGTGATCAGTGGCGTGATTATCTCTGCGCTGGTTTTTGCCTGGCAGCAGGCGCGTATCCGTGTGCGAGAGCATAAAACTAAAGGCGACCTGGCAGTGTATAAGCTGGACGGGCCGCTGTTCTTCGGATCTGCCGCGACCTTTGCCGAGCTGTTTAATCCTGAAAACGATCCGCAAAATGTGGTGCTGGATTTTGCCGGTACGCGGGTCATGGATTCGAGCGGAGTGGAGGCGATTGATAAACTGACCACGCGCTATCTCGATGCCGGTAGAACCATTCGCCTGCGTCATCTGAGCAATGATTGCGTGAGTTTGCTCAAAAAAGCCGGGCCATTCTGTTCTCACGAACTCGACGATCCGCAATATTACGTGGCTGAAGATAATCTCTGAAACCTCAAAGGTGTCGCTTAAAAACGGCACCTTTTTCGTTATTCACCCGCTTGTGCCCCTTTAAAGATAAATGCTTACAATTCGGGGCAAAAAAGCGGCCAAATTCATATCGCTGAAAATTCTGTAATGTTATACCGTTACGCCCGGTCAACTTCGCACTAACTGGCTTCAGGCCTGCGCTGCGGGGTATTTTTTCCACTGCCGGAGCGGACATGAGTACAGACAAAGTATCCGGGACGGATAACGCCAGTAAACAGCTGCGCTTTCAGTCTGCCGCCACCCACACGCGTTGGCTGAGCGGGCTGATCAACCCCATTATGGTGATCAGCAGCGTGATGTATCTGATCTTGCTGATGCTGTATCTGGTCTCTCCGGCATCGGTGTGGCCCTGGGTGACCGGCAACATCATGGCGGCGATGTGGGTTTGCGCTGCCTCCCTGCAATGTGCCCGGCGTATCTCCCGCTGGCGGACGCAACAATTTGCGCCTGCTGTTGAAACCGCCATGCCGGAAGCGTCTTCCGGATTTTCCCAACGTCTGATTTCCCGCCCCTGGATGCGTCCTGTTTTACGTTATGTTGACGCGCATGTGTTCTTCCAGGCGCTTCCTGCGTTTGCCGCAATTGTGCTCATCAGTGTGTTATGGCAGTTGCCAATACCGGCCAATGACGCCGGTGAGGCGGGGTATTTTGCCGGTTCGGTATTCATTCTCTGCGCCTTTGCTGTACTGGTTCTGGAGCGTCACTGGACGCTAAAAAACCCGCTGGAATGGCCGGAAGCAGCAAAGCTCGCACCGATGATGCGCATGATGATTGGCGTGTTTTTGCTGAGTGCATTAGCCCTGATGTTTGCCCGTGAGGCTTCGGTGTGGCCAGCTCACCTGCTGATGCTCACCGGATTATTACCGGGGATGGTGGCGCTGGAGCTTTTCCTGCGGGCGCTGATGGCGATGTTTTCGCCGCCGCGTGAGGATAAAGAGCCGGAGTTTATTGCGGGCAGCCTGCTGGCCGCGCAGATTTGCTGGCCGCCGCGTCCGTTACAGTTTGTGCAAAACGAACTGCATCAGCATTTTGGTATCGATCTTCGTCAGATCTGGGCGTTTCATTTTATGCGCCGTGCACTGTTACCGCTGGCCGCAATCTTGTTGCTGACCGGTTGGCTGCTGACGGGCATCAGCGAGGTGCCGCTGACCCAGCGCGGAATTTATGAATCCTTCGGCAAACCGGTGGCGGTCCGACAACCCGGTTTACATGCGGGTCTGCCGTGGCCATTTGGCCGTACGCGGATGGTTGATAACGGCGAAGTACATGAACTCACCACCGGTTCCGAAGAACCGGTCACCACCACACCGGTCACGGTGGCTGATACCGCCGAAGGCCCGGCGCCTGAAAGCGCAAACCGTCTGTGGGACTCCGGCCACAGCAGCGATAAATCACAAATCATCGCCAGTGCCACCCGTGAGAGGCAAAGTTTTCAAATCATGAATATGGATGTCCGCTTTGTGTACCGCATCGCCATGAATGACGGCGCGGCGATGGCGAGCCTCTATCACACCGACAATATGCCGGTGCTGATCCGCAGTATTGCCAACCAGGTGCTGGTGCATGATTTTTCCTCGCGTACGCTCGACAGCCTGCTGGGAAGTGATCAGACACGCCTTGCCGCAGATATTGGCCGGAAAGTACAGAGCCAGCTTGATCATCTCAACAGCGGCGTGGAACTGCTGGCTACGGTGATTGAATCAATCCATCCACCTGCGGGTGCGGCGGATGCTTATCACAGCGTACAGGCGGCACAAATTCTGGCCCAAAGCGCCATCGCCGGAGAGAAAGGGCAGGCCGCGCAGCAACTCAATGCGGCACAGCAATTTGCCCGTCTGGCGCAGGATACCGCCAGTGCACAAAGCCACGAAAATCTCGATCAGGCGCAGGTCATGGCGTTGCGCTTTAACGCAGAAAATCAGGCGTATCAGGCTGGCGGACAGTCGTTCCTGACCGACCGTTATTTTAGTCAGCTGATTCTGGCGATGCAGCAGCATCCGGAAGTTCTGATTGTTGATCACCGTATTGGCGGCGGGACTTCGCCGGTGCTGGATCTGAGAAATTTTACCCTGCCATTTACGCCCGGAGCGGATAAAGCGGCGCATTCTGTCAACGCGGAGACTACCCGGTGAATGATTCCCAACAACCTGAAGCCCACGGACACGATCACGATGCACATGGCGGACATCATCACGGTGCCGGACATCACCATCATCATTCCGGCCCGGCGGCCCCTGGACTCTGGCGACGGGTTACGATTGCTATCGTACTGGTGGCCCTGATTGCCGCCACCGCCTGTCTGGTGCAGGTGCGTTCCGGCGAAGCGATGGTGATCACGCGCTTTGGTAATCCGGTGCGTGTGCTGTTGCAACCGGGGCTGGCATGGCATCTGCCGGTGCCGCTGGAGACCGCGATCCCGGTGGATTTACGTATCCGCACCACGTCCAGTGGGTTGCAGGATGTCGGCACCCGTGACGGTCTGCGGATCATTGTTCAGGCTTATACTGTCTGGCAGGTGAAAAACGATCCTCAGCATGTGCAGCGTTTTATCCGCGCGGTACAAAATCAGCCGGATATGGCCGCCGCGCAGATACGAACGTTTATTGGTTCGGCGCTGGAAACCACCACCAGCGGTTTTGCACTGGCTGATCTGGTTAACACTGATGCCAGTAAAATCCGCCTTTCCGGTTTTGAACAGCATTTGCATGATCAGATAGCCCGCCAGTTGCTCGACAGCTATGGCATTGAACTGGTGCAGGTCGGCGTTGAACGGCTGACATTACCGTCGGTGACGTTAGATGCCACCGTGGATCGCATGCGGGCAGAACGGGAAACCATTGCCACCGAGCGGTCCGCCGAAGGTAAGCGTCAGGCGGCTGAAATCCGGTCTTCCGCCGAACGCGATGCCCGTGTGATTAAGGCCGATGCGTCGGTCAGCGCAGCCAATATTGAAGCGCAGGCGCAGGTTCAGAGCGCGGCGATATACGCTAAAGCCCGGACCAGTAACCCCGAATTGTACGATTTGTTGCGCTCGCTTGACACGCTCAACAGCGTGATCACGCCGGGCACCCGGCTGGTGCTGCGCACTGATGCCGCACCGTTCCGGCAACTGGTTGAAGGTCCGCCCGCCTTGCCCGCCGCCAGCAACGGGCTGCGGCCATGAATCCGTTGTCCCGCTTTCAGGGGAATGCGTGGTTTCAGGCAGGACGCATAGCCTGTCTGGCGCTGTTTGCCATGACGCTGATTGCCGCCGCGAACTGGCTGTTCTCCAATGTGCGGCAGATAGAGCCGGATAAGCGCGCGGTGGTGATGCGCTTTGGTGCGGTTTCCCGCACGGCGGGAGCCGGGTTGTTGCTGGCGTGGCCGGAACCGCTGGAGCAGGTAGAAATTTTACCCGCCGCTGACCGGGTAATCGAGCATCACGTGACCGCGTTGCTCAGAGAAAACATTGTGCCTGCGTGGACCAATACCGGCGGCGAGAAAAGTGATGCCGTCGCGGGCGCTGGGTATTTGCTGACCGGTGATTCCGGCGTGGTTCAGCTGGATGTGCAGGTGTATTACGTGATTACCGATCCGGTGGCGTTTGTGTTGCAGGGTGAACACGTGTTACCGGCCCTGGATCGTTTAACCGAGCACGCGGCGGTGGCGATTTGTGCCTCACGCGATCTGGATACCATTCTGGTCGCGCGGCCGGAAATGGTGGGTAACGACAGCCATATCGCCGAACGACGGGAACGGCTGCGTGGCGATTTACGTCAGGGCATTAATCAGCAACTCGCCGCCCTGAGAGCTGCAGGCAGCAACTCCGGTATCGAAGTCCGTCGCGTTGACGTGCAGTCTTCTCTGCCACCGTCGGCGGTTGAGGCGTTTAATGCCGTACTGACAGCCAGTCAGCAGGCGGATCAGAACATCGCCAGCGCGAGTAATGAGGCTGCCAGTGTGCATCAGGAGGCGGTTCAGGCGGCAGATCGCACCTTACAGGTCTCCCATGCCAAAGCCAGCGAACAGATAGCCCGGGCTTCCACGGAGACTGCAACTGTGGTGCAACTGGCGAATGATCATTCACCTGAATTACTGTGGCGTCTGTGGCGTGAACGGATGCCGGCAATCCTTGCCCATGCGGGCGGCGTCACTGCCGTTGATCCCCATGACGATGCACATCTGATCCTGCCGGGGCCAGACCGTCCATCCTCTCAACCCTGAGGTATTGCCCTGTGACTTCTTTTACTTCTGAAGAACCGGCAGCGAAAAGCGTGCTGTTAACGCGCCATGAACAGCGAAGCATGGCTGTACAGCTGCTTCTGGCGATGGCGGCGTTTGGTCTGCTGCTGTGCGGCTGGATCTGGCAATGGTTGTTTCCACAGCAAAGTGATGTCGGGCAAATTCTGTTTGGTGTGGCGTCATTGCTGGTGGCAGTTCCTGTGCTGCGCTCGGCAATTTATAGTTTGCGCAGCCCGAGCCTGCACGGCGTCACCGATCAGTTGATTGCGCTGGCTATGCTTGGCGCGTGGGCCACAGGAGACCTGATGACCGCCGCGTTGCTGCCGGGCATTATGATTTTTGGTCATATTCTGGAAGAGCGCAGCGTTATCGGTTCGCAGGAAGCCATCGATGCGCTCAGCCATCTGACCCGCAGCCGCGCCCGGCGGGTTTTGCCCGATGGTGAGATTGAGGAAATCGATAACCACCGGTTGCGAACCGGTGACCGGATTGAAGTGCGCGCCGGTGACCGGTTGCCCGCCGATGGCCGTGTGTTATCAGGTCGCGCCAGTCTCGATACCGCACCGATCACCGGCGAATCGGTGCCACAGGAAGCCTGCGCGGGTGACGATGTGTTCGGCGGTGCCATCAACCTCGACGGATTGCTTTGCGTTGAAGTCACGCGCACCGGTGCGGATGCTACGCTCGGAAAAGTGATTGCGTTGATGCAAAAAGCGGAGCATGCCAAACCGCCGATCACCCGTTTGCTCGAGCGTTACGCCGGGCAATATCTGGTGCTGATTTTGCTGATTGCGGCGGCGACCTGGTTTATCACCCGTGATGCTCACGCCATGCTGGCGGTACTGGTAGCGGCCTGTCCGTGTGCGCTGGTGCTTTCCGCACCCGCCACCGCAATTGCTGGTATTGCTGTTGCCGCGCGTCACGGCATTCTGATCCGCAGCTCCGCTTTTCTTGAGGAACTGGCGGATCTGAATGCCATTGTAGTGGATAAAACCGGCACGCTGACCCACGGTGAACTGCATCTGCAACGTACGGTGCTGGCAGAGCATCAATCCTCTGACGCCGTGCTCAGTCTGGCGGCCAGTCTGGGCGCGGCGAGCAGCCATCCGGTCAGCCGTGCGCTATCTAAGTTACTGCCGCGTGAACAATACTTACCGCTGGAAGACGTGTCGGAACAGCAGGGTATGGGCGTGCGGGCGCAAACTGCGCAAGGCGAGGCGTTGTTAGGGCGCCCGGCATTCTTCAGCCAGAACACTATCGCGATGACCGTCGTACCTGAACATGACGGGCCGCTGGTTGGTCTGGCGCTGAACGGGCATTTTCTCGGCTGGCTGTTGCTGGCAGATTCATTGCGGCCTGAGGCGCACACGGCGTTAGCTGAACTGCGTCAGCTTGGCCTGCAGCGACAACTGCTGCTGACCGGCGATCGCGCCAGCGTGGCTGAGCGTATTGCCGGAGAACTGGGCATCAGTGATGTGGTGTCGCAGGCTTTACCGGAAGATAAACTGCATCAGGTCTCCGCTGAAATTGTGCAGGGTTACCGCCCGATGGTGGTCGGTGACGGCATTAATGATTCGCTGGCGCTAAAGGCTGGGGTGGTGGGGATTGCGATGGGGGCGGGCGGCAGTGATATCGCGCTCGCCTCCGCCGACGTGGTGCTGATCGGCAGCGACTTACGCCGTCTCGGCACCTGTGTTCGACTGAGCCGTGCCTGCCGCAGGACGCTGAAAATCAATGTGTTCATCGGGCTGGGCTGGACGCTGGTGGTGATGGCGGCGGCCGCGATGGGGTGGTTAGGCGTGGGGGGCATACTGATTGCCGCGTTGCTGCATAATCTCAGCACTTTGCTGGTGCTGGGGAATGCGGGGCGTTTGCTGCGTTTTGATGAGCCGCTTTAAATAAAGTCGGTTAGTTATATTTCTAAAATTTCAGGTGTTAGCCAGGCTCGATTCTTTTGCACCTGGCTAACACTCTTGTCAAAAGCGGCGGTTAAAGCTCAGCTTTGAAGGTATGCAGGCGACGCATGGTTTTTTCCAAACCTTCTTTCATCAGCAACTCAGTACAGCGCAGCGACTCATCAATCGCGTCGTCAATCAGCTTTTGTTCACTGGCTGGCGGCTTGCCGAGCACAAATCCCACCACTTTGCTTTTATCGCCAGGATGCCCGATACCGATACGCAGACGGTAGAAGTTCGGGTTGTTACCGAATTTACTCTGAATATCTTTCAGGCCGTTGTGGCCACCGTTACCCCCACCCAGCTTGATTTTCGCCATGCCCGGCGGGATATCCAGCTCGTCATGCGCGACCAGAATTTCATCTGGCTCAATGCGATAGAACTGCGCCATCGCCAGAACCGCTTTGCCACTCAGGTTCATAAAGGTGGTCGGCACCAGCAGACGGACGTCCTGACCGGCCAGAGAAAGGCGGGCGGTATAACCAAAAAACTTACTTTCTTCTTTCAGTTGCTGGTTGTGCTGGCGTGCGAGAAGGTCGACGTACCAGGCGCCGGCATTATGGCGGGTCTGGGCGTATTCTGCGCCGGGATTGGCCAGTCCAACGATCAATTTAATGCTGCTCACGATGTTCGCTTCTTTATCCGGTGAGGTTTAGCGCGCTAGTTTACCTGTCACTTTGGGCTGTGCCAAATATCAGACAGGGCAAACCCGCCTGATGTGCCAGATTTTGAATAGTTTACGTGTCTGACTATTCACTTTCCGAACGTATCTGACTGGAAAACGTAAAGATTTGTCATTCAATGTTCTCTGTCTGTGATCGTGACCGCAAAGTGAACCGGATGGGACGTCTATAGTTAAAGGCAGGAAAAGACAAGACAGCAGTGATGCTAAGACTATCGACAACTGGAGGTGACTTATGAAACGTAAAACCGCAAGAATAATCGGCAATGGCCTGATGGGACTCGGTTTGCTCACAATGGTCGGTGGTGTTGGTTATTCCATCCTGAATCAGATGCCTGAACTGGGGTTACCACAATTTTTAGCGCATGGCGCAATTGGTAGCATCTTCGTCGGCGCCATTTTATGGCTGGCGGGAGCCAGAGTCGGTGGACAGGAGCGTGTTGCAGACAGGTACTGGTGGGTTCGTCACTTTGATTCCCGCTGCACGAACGGTAAGTCACACCGTCATTCCTGAGTTTATCAGGCTGTAATCTGGCTTCTTTGGTAATAAAAAAACCGTTGTCGCTCACACGATAACGGTTTTTGCATTTCAGGTTCTGTCAAAACAAAATGCCCCTGAAAACAGGGGCATAATGATTAATGCTCGAACATCGCAGAAATGGATTCTTCATTGCTGATGCGGCGGATAGCCTCAGCCAGCATGCCTGACAGGGTCAGGGTACGCACTTTTTTCAGTGCACGGATTTCAGCGGAGAGCGGGATGGTGTCACAGACAATCACTTCGTCGATGACGGAGTTTTTGATGTTTTCCACTGCATTGCCGGAGAAAATCGGGTGGGTGGCATACGCGAATACGCGTTTAGCACCGCGTTCTTTCAGTGCTTCGGCAGCTTTACACAGCGTGCCGCCGGTATCGATCATGTCATCAACCAGTACGCAGTCACGACCAGCGACGTCACCGATAATGTGCATCACCTGAGAAACGTTTGCGCGTGGACGACGTTTATCAATGATAGCCATATCGGTATCGTTCAGCAGTTTTGCCACAGCACGGGCACGAACAACACCGCCGATATCCGGAGAAACCACAATCGGGTTTTCCAGGTTCTGTTGCAACATGTCTTCAAGCAGAATAGGGCTGCCGAACACGTTGTCTACCGGGACATCGAAGAAGCCCTGAATCTGCTCTGCATGCAGGTCTACAGTCAGAACACGGTCAACACCGACGCTGGACAGGAAGTCAGCAACAACTTTAGCGGTGATAGGCACACGGGCAGAACGCACCCGGCGATCCTGACGTGCATAGCCGAAGTAAGGAATAACGGCTGTGATACGACCAGCGGAGGCGCGGCGTAAGGCATCAACCATTACGACCAGTTCCATCAGGTTATCGTTAGTAGGCGCGCAGGTGGACTGGATAATGAAAATATCTCCGCCACGTACATTTTCGTTAATTTGCACGCTTACTTCACCGTCGCTGAAACGACTGACGGCGGCGTCACCAAGGCTGGTGTATAAACGGTTGGCAATACGTTGTGCTAGTTCCGGGGTGGCGTTACCAGCAAAAAGCTTCATATCAGGCACGAGAAGAACCTCAGGCTTGCGTCCAGGGAAGACATTGGCTTTTGGCACCACCGGGCGGTGAGCGGTACCAAAGCATTATGCTCACGATACTTCTAAATCTTACTACTTAAATCTGTTGAATAATTGGCTGGCAAAGAACAGACACAAAACTACCGTGACTCTCTACGCTTTGCCCGCAGTTCTCAACCAGACGTCACGAAAACGGTGCAACGGCGAGATATTAACACCTTGTGCGACAAAACTCCGACTCCACGATGGTGTTTTGTCTAAAACCTGACGGGCGGCAGACTCGGTGTCGAATTCCGCAAACACACAGGCACCCGTTCCGGTCAGTCGCGACGGCGCGTATTCTAACAGCCAAGAAAGTAGCTGTTCAACCTCGTAAAAACGTTTTCTCGCAATCGGTTCGCAATCATTTGCGTAAGGCGTGTCTAAAAGCACATTTACAGTGCGTTTTGGTGTATTTCTGGTCAGTTGCGGATCGCTGAAAATCACCGGCGTCGCAATGCTGACACCCGGATGGGCGATCAGATACCATTTTTCCGCCGGTTCGACCGGCTGCAAAATCTCGCCAATCCCTTCAGCAAAAGCAGCATGGCCCATCACAAAGACCGGCACATCCGCGCCCAGCGTCACACCCATCTGAGCCAGTTCGGTATCAGAAAGGCCGCAATTCCATATCGCATTCAGTGCCACCAGCACAGTGGCGGCGTTGGAAGAACCGCCGCCCAGACCGCCGCCCATTGGAATTCGTTTTTGCAAGGTAATGTCTGCCCCCTGAGACGTGCCCGCGTGCTGTTGCAGAAGACGGGCGGCGCGTACCACCAGATTCTCGTCATCTGCAACGCCTTCAACTGGCGTGGTCAGCACGATATCGCCGTCGTCGCGGACTTTAAAACTCAGGCTGTCACCGTAATCCACAAACTGAAACAGTGTCTGCAGATCATGGTAGCCATTCGGGCGCTGGCCGGTGATATAAAGGAACAAATTGAGTTTAGCCGGAGAAGGCCACCATTGCTGCGTCATCTCAGTTTAGCGTCCAGTTATCCATTTTCAGCTTGATACGCTGTTCTCCCTGGGTCATTTCCAGACGCTGCGGCAGGGACGGTTTGGCATCCTCGTCATAGCTCTGATACACCACGGTGCCTGGTTTTCCGTTCTGCGTGAACTTAACTTGTGACAGGCGGTACTGACTGTCGAGGGTGAAATCGGTGCCGTCACCCGGCAAACCGAGCATCCACAAACGCAGATTAGCCAACGGAATCGACATGCCGGTCAGTTTCTGGATCATGTCATCCGGATTATCACTGGTGTAATGCTTGCCTTCATTGTTGGTCAACTGCGCAATACCGCTTTGCACTTTTAATTCCATTTCCGTGCTGCCCAGCGGATTGGTCAGCAATAAACGGTAGCTGTCAGGGGAATATTGTTGCCAGAAGAAGCGGGCATAGACTTTCTGTTTATCGGAAAGATAAGCGAAAGAACCGCGGGTCTGATAATGCTCGAGCTGTTTAACCTGAGCTTCGTGTTCACGCCACTGCGGTGAAGTCGGGCTGGTCGCCGGGCCTTTCGGCGCGTTAATCGAACAGGCGGCAAGGACTAAGCTTGCAAGAGGAAGAAGGCGAACAAAGTGTGCTTTACGCATTGGCATAACAGATAAAATCCTTTGTGCTTTGGCGAAATGGGATGCCAGGGCAAATGTGGCGTGCGTCAGTTTAGCACAGCCCGCGCGAGGGGTGATCTCAACCCTGTGCAGATGATCGGCGATTGAAAGGTTTTGGGACAATGCTGATGTGTAAAAGGATTTAACCGAAGATGCTGTTCGCCTTTTATTGATCTCGCGCATCTTGTAGAATGCCCAACAGACGTAAACCCATACTATTATAAAGTATAAGCCGATAATCGCTCTCCCTATGACCCTGCTTGCATTAGGTATCAACCACAAAACTGCCCCGGTGTCTCTGCGTGAACGGGTAACATTTTCACCCGAGACCCTCGATCAGGCGCTCTCCAGTCTGCTCCAGCAACCGCTGGTGCAGGGCGGTGTCGTGTTGTCTACCTGCAACCGCACTGAGCTGTATCTGAGCGTTGAGCAACAGGAAAACCTGCAGGAGCAACTGGTTAAGTGGTTATGCGATTACCATCATCTGAGTGAAGATGAAGTGCGCAAAAGTCTGTACTGGCATCATGATAATGAAGCTGTCAGCCATCTGATGCGCGTGGCGAGTGGACTGGATTCACTGGTGTTGGGCGAGCCGCAGATTTTGGGGCAGGTTAAAAAAGCCTTCGCCGAATCGCAAAACGGACGGGCGGTTTCCGGTGAACTGGAGCGTCTGTTCCAGAAATCTTTCTCCGTGGCCAAGCGTGTGCGTACTGAAACTGATATCGGTGCCAGCGCCGTTTCTGTTGCGTTTGCGGCCTGTACTCTGGCACGCCAGATTTTCGAATCCCTTTCTGAGCTAACCGTCTTGCTGGTCGGTGCGGGTGAAACCATCGAACTGGTGGCGCGTCATCTGCATCAGCATAATGTCCGCCACATGATGATTGCCAACCGTACGCGTGAACGTGCGCAGGTGCTGGCGACGGAAGTGAACGCAGAAGTGATCAGTCTGCAGGATATCGATTCCCGCCTCGCTGAAGCGGACATTATTATCAGTTCTACCGCCAGCCCGCTGCCGATTATTGGTAAAGGCATGGTCGAGCGCGCGTTAAAAGCCCGCCGTAACCAGCCGATGCTGATGGTGGATATTGCCGTTCCGCGTGATATCGAACCGGAAGTCGGCAAACTGGCGAACGCCTATCTGTACAGCGTCGATGACCTGCACAGCATCATTCAAAACAATCTTGCACAACGCAAAGCGGCGGCCATTCAGGCTGAAACTATCGTTGAGCAGGAGAGTTCAAACTTCATGGCCTGGCTGCGTTCGCAGGGAGCCGTTGAAATTATTCGTGATTATCGCTCGCGTGCTGATATTATTCGCGCCGACGCACAAGCAAAAGCTCTTGCCGCCATTGCGCAGGGCGCTGACGTCGAAGCGGTGATCCATGAATTAGCCCACAAATTGACAAACCGCCTTATTCACGCACCAACCCGTTCTCTGCAACAGGCAGCCAGCGACGGTGATGTGGAGCGTTTGCAAATTTTACGCGACAGCCTCGGGCTGGGTCAGCAATAGTTCTCCTTTTCTCACAGGGTTAAACACCACGCATGAAGCCTTCTATTGTTGCCAAACTGGAAGCGTTACAAGAGCGCCACGAAGAAGTGCAGGCGATGCTTGGCGATGCCGGCGTCATTGCCGATCAGGATAAATTCCGCAGTCTTTCCCGCGAATATTCACAGTTAACGGCTGTTTCTGAATGTTTTCTTGCCTGGCGTCAGGCACAGGAAGATTTAGAAACTGCTGAGATGATGCTCGACGATCCTGAGATGCGCGAAATGGCGCAGGATGAGATCAAAGAGTGCAAAGCCAATATCGAAGAACTCGAAGAAAAGTTACAGGTTCTGTTACTGCCAAAAGATCCGGACGATGAACGCGGTTGTTTCCTGGAAATTCGTGCAGGAACCGGCGGTGACGAGGCGGCTATTTTCGCCGGTGATTTATTCCGTATGTACAGCCGCTACGCCGAAATGCGTCGCTGGCGTGTAGAGATCGTGAGCGCCAGCGAAGGCGAACACGGCGGTTATAAAGAAGTGATCGCCAAAATCAGTGGCGAGGGCGCTTACGGCCAGTTCAAATTTGAGTCAGGCGGCCACCGCGTTCAGCGTGTACCGGAAACCGAATCTCAGGGGCGCATTCATACCTCTGCCTGTACCGTTGCCGTGATGCCGGAAATTCCGGAAGCCGAACTGCCGGAAATCAACGCCGGCGATTTGCGCATTGATACTTTCCGCTCATCCGGCGCTGGCGGACAGCACGTTAACACCACGGATTCCGCGATTCGAATTACCCACATTCCAACCGGTATCGTGGTGGAATGTCAGGATGAACGTTCACAGCACAAAAACAAAGCCAAAGCGATGTCCGTGCTGGGCGCGCGTATCCGTGCTGCGGAAGTGGCAAAACGTCAGGCAGAAGAAGCCTCGACGCGCCGTAACCTGCTCGGCAGTGGCGACCGTTCTGATCGCAACCGTACCTACAACTTCCCGCAGGGGCGTGTTACCGATCACCGCATCAACCTGACGATTTACCGTCTGGATGAAGTGATGGAAGGTAAACTGGACAGTCTGATCCAGCCGATCGTGCAGGAATATCAGGCCGATCAACTCGCCGCGCTATCTGAGCAGGACTGATGGATTTTCAGTCCTGGCTGCGTGATGCCACCCGCCGTCTTGCTGCGGGTGAAAGCCCGAAGCGGGATGCTGAAATCTTGCTTGGTTTTGTGACCGGCCGGGCAAGAACTTTTATTATGGCTTTTGGCGAAACGCTGCTGACAGCCGGACAACTTCAACAACTGGAAATTCTGCTTGCGCGACGTGAGCAGGGCGAACCGGTTGCCTATCTGACCGGCGAGCGAGAATTCTGGTCGCTGCCACTGTCTGTTTCTCCCGCGACATTAATTCCCCGTCCTGATACCGAATGCCTGGTGGAACAGGCGTTGATCCGTCTGCCTTCTCAACCCGTCAGCATACTGGATCTCGGCACAGGAACCGGTGCGATTGCACTGGCACTGGCCAGTGAACGCCCGGATTGCAAGGTTACCGGTGTCGATCTGCAACCGGATGCTGTACGCCTCGCCCAACACAACGCGCAAAAGCTGAATATCCTGAATGCGCGATTTTTGCCGGGCAGTTGGTTTTCACCGGTAGCCGGTGAACGTTTCGCGCTGATAGCCAGTAATCCGCCGTATATCGATGCCGCCGATCCGCACCTGGCGAAGGGTGATGTACGTTTTGAGCCCGCCAGCGCGCTGGTGGCAGAAAATGCCGGTCTGGCTGATCTGGCGCATATTATTCAGGCGGCACCCGCGTATCTTCACAAAGGCGGCTGGTTACTGCTCGAACATGGCTGGCAGCAGGCGACTGACGTGCAGGCGTTATTGCGCGATGCCGGTTATCAGCATATCGCGACGGTAAAAGATTATGGCGATAACGATCGTGTCAGCCTCGGGCAGTGGGAGCCGCTACACGGATCAGAAGAAAATCAATTGGTTAGAATTTAAATTTCAAAGGAAACGGACAATGGCATATGTCTGGATCAAGAATCTGCATCTGCTCACTATAACCCTGAGTATTGCATTGTTTGTTTTACGATTTTTTTGGAAATGGGCAGGTTCTGCTATGATGCAGAAACGCTGGGTGAAGACTGTTCCCCATATTGTGGATACAGTGCTGTTATTAAGTGGTATTTCGCTTATCTTCATCACACACTTTTATCCGTTCAGCCCTCAGGGAACCTGGCTGACCGAAAAGATTTTTGGCGTTATTATCTATATCGCGCTGGGTTTTGTGGCTCTGAGCAAGCGACCAGTCAGTCAGAACATCCGCTGGCTGGCCTTTATTCTGGCGCTCGCTTGCCTGTATCTGATTCTTAAACTGGCGCTGACGAAAATACCGCTGCTAATGGGATAACTATGAGTACCCTTGCTGATTTTGAATTTAACACCGCCCGGCTCAGTACCGGGGTGATCAAAGTAACGGAAGCCGTGCGTTTCGATTTCAATGCGGACGACGTACGCCACCAGTTACAGTCACTGGTCGATGAAGCCCGCCGTGTCGTTCCTGAAGAGCTTGATCAGGATCAGCAGCTCGAAGTGTTGATTGAACTGTTTTACCGCACCTGGGGTTTTGGGGGCGCTGGCGGCGTTTATCGTCTGTCTGATGCTATCTGGATCGACAAAGTGCTGTCTTCGCGTCAGGGCACACCGGTTTCACTGGGTGTGATTTTTCTGCACATTGCGCATGAACTGAGTTTGCCGCTGATGCCGGTGATTTTCCCCACTCAGCTTATCTTGCGTGCTGACTGGCTCGACGAAGAAATGTGGCTGCTTAATCCGATCAACGGCGATACGCTTAATGAGCATATGCTCAGCGTATGGCTGAAAGGCAATCTGGGCGTAATGGCGGAAATAGAAGATGACGATCTGGAAGAAGCGGAAAACACGCTGATCGTCCGCAAAATGCTTGATACGCTGAAAGCCGCGCTGATGGAAGAAAAACAGTTCGAACTGGCTCTGCGCGCCAGTGAAACGGTATTGCAGTTTGACCCGGAAGACCCCTATGAAATCCGCGATCGCGGGCTGATTTATGCTCAGCTGGAATGCGACCATGTGGCGATTTCTGATCTCAATTATTTTGTTGAGCAGTGTCCGGAAGACCCGATTTCAGAAGTGATTAAAGTGCAGATCCATTCGATTGAGCACAAACAAGTTACGTTGCACTAATTTATACTTACCTTACGTCACATCCGCAAAGTTATGACAGAACAATGAGTTATGTTATTTTCGGGTGAAAGATTTATCACTAAAAAGGCCAAAGCATGAAACATAAAGTGGTTAGCATTCAGGACATCAAAGTCGCCAACGATCTGCCGTTTGTATTGTTCGGCGGGATGAATGTACTGGAATCGCGCGATATGGCGATGCGTGTGTGCGAGCATTACGTCACAGTGACGCAGAAACTCGGCATTCCTTACGTGTTCAAGGCGTCTTTCGATAAAGCCAACCGCTCATCTATTCATTCCTACCGTGGTCCGGGCCTGGATGAAGGTATGAAAATTTTCCAGGAGCTGAAAAAAGCATTCGGCGTGAAAATCATCACCGATGTGCATGAATCCTGGCAGGCGCAGCCTGTATCTGAAGTGGTTGATGTGATCCAGTTACCTGCATTCCTGGCGCGTCAGACCGATCTGGTTGAAGCCATGGCGAAAACCGGCGCAGTAATTAACGTGAAAAAACCACAGTTCGTCAGCCCCGGTCAGATGGGCAACATCGTCGACAAATTTAAAGAAGGCGGCAACGATCAGGTGATTCTGTGCGATCGCGGCAGTAACTTCGGTTATGACAATCTGGTTGTCGACATGCTGGGCATGAATGTGATGATCAATGCTACGGGCGGTCATCCGGTGATTTTCGACGTGACTCACGCACTGCAAACCCGTGATCCTTTCGGCGCTGCTTCTGGCGGTCGTCGTGCTCAGGTTGCTGAACTGGCTCGTGCCGGTATGGCGGTAGGTATCGCCGGTCTGTTTATCGAAGCGCACGAAGATCCTGCTCACGCGAAATGCGACGGTCCGTCAGCCTTGCCGCTTGATAAACTGGAACCGTTCCTGGTTCAGATGAAAGCCATCGACGATCTGGTGAAAAGCTTCCCGGCGCTCGATACCAGCAAGTAATCTGACCTATTCAGATAAAACAAAGGCGACCTCCGGGTCGCCTTTTCCGTTTACCGCGCAGGTTTATAACGCGTCGTGCAAAGAACTGTGGAAACTCAGTTTGCCTTCCACCGGCTGCATTCTGGCGCGGGCCAGGGTTTTCAGCGGCTGGAAAGGGATCTCAGCGATTCGCAGTTCTGTGCCTTCCGGCAAGGTATTGATGAAGTTGCGTAATGCACTGACGCCACCGGCATCGAGTACGGCAACGCGATCCCATACCAGAATGATCACTTTCTTGCCTTCGCTGCGCACCTGCAATTCACTGAAGATACGTTCCGCCGCAGCAAAGAACAGCGGGCCATTGATACGCAGCACCAGCGTATCTTCCGGTATGTCGGCCATCACTTCCGTCAGGCGGGTGAGTTTGGCGATACGGCGCATAAACAGCAGCGACGCCATCACGATACCTGCGGTAATCGCAATCACCATGTCGAACAGTACCGTCAGGCTCATGCAGGTCAGCATCACCATAATGTCGTCTTTCGGTGCACGGCGCAGTAAATCCACCACTTTATGCGCTTCGCTCATATTCCACGCCACCATCAGCAATAACGCCGCCATCGCCGCCAGCGGCAACCATGAAAGCAACGGCGCGAGAATGAGCAGGGCGAGGATCACCAGCAGCGAGTGAATAATGGCCGAGACCGGAGATGTTGCACCGGCGCGAACGTTAGCCGCAGAGCGCGCAATCGCCGCTGTAGCGGTGATGCCGCCAAAGAAAGGGCTGACCATGTTGCCGATACCCTGACCGATCAGTTCGTTATCCGAATGGTGTTTTTTGCCGGTCATGCCATCGAGCACCACGGCGCAGAGCAGGGATTCAATCGCGCCCAGCATTGCCATGGAAAACGCAGCAGGCAGCAGCGCCTGCACCAGAGACCAGCTCAGTCCGCTGCCATCGGATTGAGTCCACGGCAGGGCGAATTGCGGCAAAATAGGCGGAATGCCGTTGCCCTGCGAACCGTCAGGCAGCAGGAAGTGAAAGCGTGAACCTATGGTGGCGACAGGGTGTCCTGCCTGCATGAAAATGGCCATCACCGCGCAACCCGCCAGCAGAGCCGGAAGATGGCCGGGCACGCGCAATCCCAGTTTTGGCCAGAGGATTAATATACCGAGCGTCACAATCCCTATCGCGGCATCGCCGATATCCAGCGTTGGCAGCGCCATGACCAGCGCCGCAACTTTACTCAGATAATGTTCCGGCACCGTTGCCATCGTCAGGCCAAAGAAATCTTTAAATTGCATGGTGCCGATGGTGATCGCAATACCGGACGTAAAGCCGAGCGTGACAGGCAGCGGTATGTATTCGATCAACCGGCCAAATCGCGCCAGCCCCATGAAGAGGAGCATAAAACCAGACATCAGCGTAGCCAGCAATAAACCGGACAAGCCGAACTGTTGTGAGACTGGATAGAGAATGACAACAAACGCCGCCGTCGGGCCGGAAACACTGAAACGTGATCCTCCGAAAACAGCGATGACAATCCCGGCAATGGCCGACGTATACAGCCCGTATTGCGGCGGTACACCGCTGCCAATGGCCAGCGCCATGGCCAGCGGGATGGCGATGATCCCCACGGTGACGCCAGCAATGGCATCTTTGAGTAAGCGTTGAAGCGTATATTTTTCACGAAAACAGGCGTCTATCAGTGCGCTGAAAGGCCTGATATGGCGTCTTCCTGAAGTATTCATAGGATGTAAATCACCTGACAGAAGAATGGATATTAACCCGGTATTCCTTCACCGGAAAAACGGTAGCCTACGCCTTTCAGGGCCACTACGCGTAGACATAAATCAAGCCTTGCTTACACAAAGGCGTGTTGCCGCCCTTATAGTGTAATTGTTCGCCATGTGATGTGCCGCCAGATATTTCATGCGTGAAAATAATCATGGCATTCATCATCTGTATTTAACTTAATACCCGAAATCAGCCTGAAAAAGCCCGGGAGGATGCATTTATCTGTGCCGGACATACGGTAATGATGTAGTTAAAAATAATCCCGGCAACCGGATAGGCTGCTGATGAATCAGCGGATCTACACGAAAAACGCCCGATGCAGACGAAGGCTATAGTCTGCATCAGGATTGGTTTTGGTCTCTCCCCATTTACCTGCTACGGGTGAGGCATAAACTCTGCCAGCGGATACTTTTGCTTTCCACGGTCATCAAGGTTGGAAGGGCTTAACCAACTTTCCATGGCCCGACGGATCCCATCCCACTCCTCGTCAATAATGGAGTACCAGCGGATGTCACGGCTATGCCCCTTCGAGACTTGTGTCCGTCTGAGCGTACCTTCATAGGTAAATCCAAGTCTTTCAGCCGCACTGATGGCGGCCTGATGCAGGCTGTCACATTTCCAACCGCACCGGCGATACTGGAGTGTTTCCAGGGTGTAAGAGAGTAAAAGAAATATGGCTTCTGTGCTGCACAAGGTCCGTTTCATAAGTGGTGACCAGTTAACCCAGCCAATTTCTACAGATCCGTTATCAGGGTCCATTCGTTGCAACGCGAGAAAGCCCGTGGCCTTACCCGTGGACAAATTAATCACCGCGTAAAAAAGCGGATCTTTGCTTGCGGAAAGTGAGGCGATATAGTGATCGCACTGTCTGATCGTGATGGGGCGTTTAATATGAAAGTATGTCCAGTCACGTTCGTCATCGATACTGTGCCAGGCGTCAAATAAATCCCGGCTATGTTTGAGATCAATCGGCTCAAGCAGACAATATTTCCCCCTAAGTATAACTTTTTGCGGGAGCGAGCGTGGCTGCCAGTCGGGGAGTGATTGACCCAATTCTTGTCCGTAAACATTTACTTCCGTCATTATAAACCTTCATGCGTGGTTAAATTTATAAAAGTGTCGCCGGGTGACAGTAGACAAAATGAACTCAACCTGAATACAGCAAAGTGACACACCAGTGATGATAATAATCAATACGATAAATCTGGAACGCCATACATTCTTTTTGAAAGATTTTTGAAAGTCAGTTTGGTTAACATAATAAAATCCTTATTTAACATATCCATATGTTTTCTTATATTATTTTAGCATTCCCTGGTGTGGGTGCATTGTAGCTGAAATATTTATCGGTAAAAAAATAATTTACCTTAGGTCGAAATTCATTAATTATCACAAATCAAACTCAATAGTTTGATTTATATGTACTTTAATTTTCACGGCGTTATCGGGTACTATTCAAAATAGTGCGCCAGATCACAGGGATGTATTGATGTTGTGACTAGCAGGCTAATGTTAAATGACGTTGTTATTCCTCGTTTTATTATAATTGCCCTCTGCTTTATTCTGGTTTCATCATATTATTTTTAGGTTTTTATGATTTGCGTAAATTATTTGTATTCGTTTTTTGAGTTTTCCGCGTAATGACATGTTGACAGGGCTAAATAATTAAATTGATCAGGATAATGAAAATGAGGCATACAAATTATTAAAATGTAGACTATGCTTATTAAGTTCAGGAACGTCTGGATGCAGTAGTATAAATAATGAAGTTTTTGGCGCTGATAGCCTGATGTATCAGCGCTTTTTTTTTATTTTCTATCATATTTTTATTTATTGCTCTGCCGTACGAATAAGTCTCATTCAGTCGAATATTTGGACAGTGGTAATATTATTGGTATATCAAAATCTTTAACCTTCTCACAATTAAAAGGAGCCTTGTGCGGCTCCTTTTGTTTAGCTTTCACCGTCGTGAATTATTTTTGCGTGCCATCTTCAATTTTCGGCGGATAGGGCAGGTCAGCGGCTTTACGCATCTTCGCCACATCTTTCGCGGTGACCGTGGCTCCCGCCGGATTGCCAAACTGTGTGCTGACGTAATGACTCAGCGTCGCAATCTGGTCATCATCGAGCTGACTGGCAAACGACGGCATCATGATTTCGCCTTTATCCATGTGGCGCTGGACGCCGTTGAGGATGACCGAAACCTGATTGCGGCTGTCGTAAGAACCGGTGCTGGTATGGCTGAACAGTGACGGATAGGCATGGAATCCCTCGCCGCTGCCTTCACCGCCTTTGCCGTGACAGGCTGCGCAGCTGGCATTAAACAGGGCGGCGGCTGACTGGTCGATTGTCTGGCCTTCGGCGCGCAGTGGGTAAATATCCTGATTCTGCTCACCCCATGCATCTCGCGGTTTGGTTTGCTTGTCATCTCCGATTGCCGGGACGGAACGGATATAGGTGGCAATCGCGTTCAGGTCACTGTCTGAAAGATGCTGCAGACTGTGCTCAATGGCTTCTGACATCGCCCCTGACGCTGACGCCTTACCGGCAACAAAACCTGTTTTCAGGTAAGTCACCAGATCCTGCTGCGACCAGTTGCCGATCCCGGCATTTTTATCCGGCGTGATGTTGAAAGCTACCCATGAGCCTAAATCGCCACCGGAAAACGCTTTGTCGGTGTCCATGCCCATGGTCAGCGTGCGCGGCGTATGGCAGGTGCCGCAGTGTTCCAGCGCTTCCACCAGATAAGCACCACGGTTCCAGTCCGCTGATTTGGACGGATCGTTTTTCAGCTCACCTTTGTCGAAGTTAAACAGCTTCCACACGCGCATGCCCCAGCGTTGGTTAAACGGGAAGGACAAGTCCGTCTGCGGGCCAGCGGAATGTACCGCTGGCAGCGACATCAGATAAGCTTTGATCGCTAAAACATCTTCACGTTTCATTTTGGTGAAGGAGTCGTAAGGCATAGCGGGATACAACTGTTGTCCGTCTTTGCCGACACCGTCACGTACCGCGCGCACGAATTCATCGTCCGTCCAGTTGCCAATACCAAACTGTTTGTCAGAAGAAATGTTGGTGCCGTAAATCACCCCGAAAGGCGACGCCAGCGGATAACCGCCGCCGAATTTTGCCGTTTTATCCGCCCCCGGCGCAGTATGGCAGGCGGTACAGTCACCGGCTGTCGCCAGATATTCACCGCGCTTAATTAAATCTGCGTTGCCCGCTGCGTCATCAGCCCGGGCGGCGTTAGCCGCGACCATTAACGGCAGCAACGCCAGCATGAATTTCATTTTCATTACTCAGTCCTCAGAAAATCAATCAGGCCAGGCTTTTCAGCACCGTATCAGCCATACGCAATGCCAGCGCAGTTCCCGACAGCGTGGAGTTCACCGTTGAAGCAGAGGGCATAATGCCGGTACCGGCGATGAACAGGTTCGGGTGGTCATGCGTACGGCAATCACCATCCACCACGGAATCTTTCGGGTCGCTGCCCATGATCATGGTGCCGGTAATATGCTGGTTGTTGTCGTACACCCCACGCTTGCTGTACACCACTTCGGTGCCGCCCATTTCTTTGACGATTTTCTGAAAATCAAGCATCGACTGGTCATAACCGCGGTGAACGTAGTCCGGGAATTTGTAATGCACTTCGAGGCGCGGAATACCCCATTCGTCTTTCTCGGTTTTGCTCAACACCACACGGTTTTCCGGTTCCGGCAGCATTTCCAGCAGGCATTTCAGCTGAATAAAACGCTCGGACTGATAGGTCAGTTTGTCGTTCAGCGCTTTACCGTAATAACCCTGACGCACCAGGCGCTCGGTCAGATAACGCACCGGCGACGTGTTGGCGACGTCGATACGCAGCGCAGAACGATCGCGGCGGAAATCACCATCACGCAGATTATTGATACTGCCCGGGCGCATCGGGCCGCGGCCGAAATACACTGGCTCGTCGGCGTAAAACTCAACAGAGGTGCCGGGGTGATCCATCAGATTTCGACCCACCATGCCGGAGCTGTTGGCGATACCGTTCGGGTATTTATCGCTGGTGGACATCAGCAACAGTTTCGGGCTTTCGATGCCGTTGGCGGTCAGCACGAAGCGTTTACCGGTGACTTTATGGGCCACTTTGTCAGCATCCAGATAGTGCACAGCCACGATCTCGCCGCTGTCATTGGCTTCGATGTTGTACACCACGGCATTGGCAATCACGCGCACACCGGCTTCGATAGCTTTGCGCGCCGAAATACCGCCGTGATACTGCGCATCAATCGGGCAAACAGGCATACAGTTATTGTTGCCGCAGCAGGCAGGACGACCGTCATAAGGAATACTGTTACGCGCCTGCGGGCCGATACCTAATACGTAACCGAGTTTGGCAATGCGTTTGCTGATGCGGTCAAAACCGTAGGGCAGCGGAATACCCGGCAGCGGATAGGGTTGTGAACGCGGTGAATCCAGCGCGTCGTCACCGGAAACGCCCATCTGAATTTCGGCTTCGGTGTAATACGGCTCCAGATCTTCATAACTGATTGGCCAGTCACGACCCACGCCATACAGCGTTTTGATTTTCATATCATTTGGCAGCAGGCGAAACGCCTGTCCCGCCCAGTGCCAGGTTGTGCCACCGACACTGCGCAGATACTGAGCAGCGTAGAGGTCCGGGCCTTTCTGGATCAGATAATTGTTATCTTTTGGCTGGAATTTCGGTTGCGGTGCCCAGGGTTTCGGCGGATAGGGTTCGGTAAAGTCGCCTTTGAGCGGTGACTGACGGAACAGTTCTACCGCTTCGTCTCGTTTGATCACCGGCCCGGAATCGAGCATCAGCACGGAAACGCCGGCTTTGACCATTTTCAGCGCAGCCAGCGAACCGGCGATACCGGCACCAATAACAACAACATCTGCATTCAGTGCATCAGCCATGAGCAATCACCTCCGTGGAATTTTGTTGCAGTGCAGCAGGCTTGTTGACCCAGAAATTCGGTTCACCCGGCGCATAACTCGGCGGCAGCAGGTTATTTTTCAGCAACTGATAGCTGACGATATTTTCAAATCCGATACATTTCTGACTGCCGGGTTGACCGACCACACCGAGATACCAGCCACTGACCAGTTGCTGATACAACTGCGCCAGCTCTGCCGGTTGCTGTGCAAGAAGCTGATGTAAATCATCACCCACCACGCCGCGGTGTGCGGTGATCAGTGCTGAAAGGGTACCGAGTTGTGAGTCGAGCTGCGCGTTGTTCTGCGACTGATGCAGCCAGCTGTAAAGTGCCTGAGCGAGGTGCGGTTCGAGCCTGTCCATGCCGGTCAGCTGTTTAGAAAGTGCCATAAAACTGTCTGGCATTGTCACAGCTGAAGCCAGCGGTGGCGCGGCATGGGCGAGGGTAGCAAATACGCCACCGCCCAGCATCTGGCTACCGATACCCGCAACCATGACGCCCGCAGTGCCGAGTATCCACCGGCGACGAGAGAGATTGATCATGCTGAAAGTCCGTAAATGTTCCGTATAAAACGGCCATGGGCGTGGCCGTCAACAAGAAGGAGTAATTGAAAGTGCCTGTTATTTCAGGACGCTGGCCGCTTTCTCAGAGGACTGGTTGTCGATGTCCTGCTTCGGTGTGCTGACACCGACTGCGCCCACCACTTCACCGTTAATCGTCAGCGGGAATCCACCACCCAGCGGCACGGCATTTGGGCTCGCCAATACGGTGGTTTCGCCACCCTGCAGGCGTTGCATGAATTTCAGCGAAGGAGCGTGGTAGAGCGCGGAAGTGCGCGCTTTGCCGATGGACGCATCAACACAACCGGCCGGAGAACCGTCAAGGCGCTGGAAGGCCAGTAATGAACCAGATGCATCAACTACCGCGACGCAACCGGTGCTGTGTTGTTCTGCAAGAGTGGATTTCACACTGTCGATGACTTTGGCTGCCTGCGCGTTATCCAGCGGAGGATGTCCGGCGGCGAAAGCGGAAGTGGCGGAGAAGAAAAGCGTGGTGGCACACAGTAAAGCCTGTGTGGTGGTTTTTTTAACAGACATAGACTCATCCCTTGTAGCAGTAGCAAAACATGACTTGACGTATTTTTCGAATAAGATTTTTTAAATAAGTGTTTTAAATCAATAGAATTAAAAACAATAACGTTAACGGGGGGAACACTCTGGTGTGTTTCTTAATGCCACACGAACAAAGGCGTTATTGGTTTTTGTTTCGCGGATGTTAATTCAATTAACAAAACAGCAAAAGTGACGGTTGCGCTGGGAAATTAATTCCCGGGAGATTTTGTGCGGATATTATGAGCAAAGCGGGCCTGCAGGCCTTGTTGGATAAGGACTGAACATTTTGTGCTGTTACGAACCAGATGATCCGTTTATATTAATTAAATGTGATCCTGTTAACAAAAAACCTCCCGAAAAGGGAGGTTTGTATTTTGCCGACAGCGCAAAGAAACGGGAGGGCTAATGGGCCGCCGGTCTGAGAGCCGGTGTACGGAAATCCAGCGATGCAATAATGCTGTTTGCTGCCTGTCGTCCGTCCGACATAGCTGTCACCACCAGGTCGGCGCCCCGCACCGCATCGCCGCCTGCAAATATCTGCGGGTGACTGGTCTGATACGGGAAGCGGCTGTGATGCGGGGCCTGTAACAATCCCTGTTCGTCGTGCCTCACCGACAGTTCATCCAGCCATGGCATAGCATGCGGCAGAAAGCCAAATGCCATAATGACCGCTTCCGCTTCGAGCAGGAATTCAGAACCGGCAATCGGTGTGGGTCTGCGTCTGCCGCTGGCATCCGGTTCTCCCGGGGCGGTACGGACTAAGCGGATACCGCAGACTTCGCCCCGGTTATTCAGCTCAATGCTCACCGGCTGAACGTTAAACATAAACTCAGCCCCTTCCTCGCGTGAGTTTTTCACTTCTTTCTTCGAGCCCGGCATGCTTATTTCATCGCGGCGATACGCACAAATCACGCTTTTGGCATTCTGGCGCAGCGACGTGCGCAGACAATCCATCGCCGTATCGCCGCCGCCGAGCACGACCACGCGTTTTCCCGCCATGCTGACATAAGGCTCATGTTTCAGTTCGGGCAGATTCATCAGATGTTTGGCGTTCGCAATCAGGAACGGCAGGGCGCTGTAAACGCCCGGCGCGTTTTCATTTTCCAGCCCGGCTTTCATCGCTTTATACGTACCCACACCTAAGAATATTGCATCGAACTCTTCCAGCAGTTGTTCCGCCTGAATGTCGACGCCGATTTCGGTATTGAGCCGGAACTCAATGCCCATTTCAGTGAAGATTTCCCGGCGTCTGACCAGCACGTTTTTATCCAGCTTGAACGCCGGAATACCAAAGGTCAGCAGGCCGCCGATTTCAGGGTGACGATCAAAGACCACGGCTTTTACGCCATGCCGCGCCAGCACGTCAGCGCAGCCCAATCCGGCCGGGCCTGCACCCACCACGGCTACGCGATAATTACGCGGAATAACCTCTGAAAGATCGGGTTTCCAGCCTTGTGCCAGCGCGGTATCGGTAATATAGCGCTCAATATTGCCGATGCTCACTGAGCCTTGTTTATCAAAAGTGCAGGCGCCTTCGCAAAGCCTGTCCTGCGGGCAGACGCGGCCACAGATCTCCGGCAGGCTGCTGGTGCGGTGCGAAAGCTCTACGGCTTCCAGAATGTGTCCCTGTTTCGCCAGCGCCAGTAATTGTGGGATATCGTTATGCAGCGGGCAGGTCCAGGCGCAGAAAGGGTGATCACTGCAATGCAGACAGCGGCCAGCCTGTTCTTCAACCTGCATCGGTGTAAAGCGCGCATAGATCTCATTAAACGTGCTTTTACGTTCGGTGAGCGGGGCTTTTGCCGCATCGAGGCGCGGTGGTGCCAGGGCGGCGGCGAATACGGCTGCTGATTTGCTGGTCAGTGAAACCTGAGGATTCCGGCCCATGGCGGCGCGGTATTGTTTATCAGCACGGTTCTGAGCAATGACCTGATCGGTGATGAGATGCAATGCCTGTGTCGGGCAGGCATTGACGCATGCCTGTCCGTCCGGGCTGTCATTGCACAGATCACATTTATGCGCCACGGCTGCCGCGGCGGGTAAGCCGGTCAGCGGATAGCTCTCATGCTGTACGATATCAATGGCGCCAAACGGACAGGCCACGGCGCAGGTTTTACAGCCGATACAGCGTTCTTCCAGCAACTGAATGCTGTCGTTACGACGAACGAATGCGTTTGTCGGGCAAACCTGTAAACACGGGGCATCTTCGCACTGACGGCATAGCACGGCGCTATGCCGATCGTTTTGCCGGATGACATGAATGCGCGGGGTAAACTGTTCTTTCGACGGATAACATTGTTCATTGTGAGACAAGACGCAAGCGACCTCACAGGCGCGACAACCTATGCAAGCCTGAGAATCAGCAATAATAAATTGGTTCATTTTTACCCTGTCGGCATTTTAGTTTGCTGTGGTCTCTCATAGACCACACAAATACTATGGGTTTGTTTGTCATCCTAATGGATACAAACACAGGGTTTATTTGAGGTGTGTCACAGTTTGACGTGTTGTTGCAGTGAGGGAGTTTAAAAAAACGCCGCCAGACGTGGGCCGGGGCGGCGTTTTGCAGGACAACGCTTCGCAGGTTATTTTTACGGACGCCAGTTGCTGCGGCATTCATCACGACGGAAACTCAGTACGCGGCTGCGGTTGGAAATCAGCCGGACGTTGTAGCCCTGGAAATAAAGACAGAAGTTTTTCTTCCACGGTCCGTCAGGGAGTTCCACCAGCAAACGCCCCGCACCCAGCGATGTTAACTGGCCGCTGGCACGCAGCGTGCCGACGCCCATCAGCAACTGATCGCCCTCAATATCAAAGGCGGCTTTCGATTGGGGATGATACCAGCGCCCCTGAACCATTTTCAGGCAATCATTGGTTTCCACCGGGGTAAAGTAACGCGGCGCGTGTCCGATTTCACCCTGAATGGCGGTGCCGTCCCAACGCAAACGCATCGGCATGTGCGCGGATAGGGTGATGGCTTCGTCGGCGTCCGCGCCCTGATAGAGGTTATCGGCAGCGCCGAGATAACTGGCCGTGCCGTTGCTGACTTTTAGCCAGTACGGCTCGGCAACGCTGGCGTATACACCATCCGGCAATGCATGGCTACGCGCCGGGAGCGGCGCAGCTAACAGTGACGACATGACTTCCAGCACATGGGTAAACGCTGTGGTGTCTTCGCGATTGGAGACCAGCGCAATGCCTGCATCAAGCTCAGGATGAAGCAGGAAATAGGTTTTATAACCGGCATGGGAACCGCCGTGGCCGTAAACCGTATGTTCACCGATTTTCGTCGAGGTGATGCCCAGCCCGTAAGCGGAAGGAATGTCGCCTTGCAGATAACGTTGTTCTGTCAGCGTTTGCAGTACGCCCGCGGCCGGTCCGTTTTGTGAAAGCAGGCTTTGCAGCCATACTGAAAGCGAACGTACGCTGCCGGTCAGGCTACCGGATGCAGACAGATGCAAACCTGCGACGGCTGTTTTCCAGCCGGTGGTGTCCTGCCAGTAACCGGGCACCAGGTCCGGGACGATATCGAACCAGGTTTCCGGCGCATGGAAAGCGATATCCAGCGGCTGCGCGATATACTTTTGCAGCAGATCCTCAAACAAAATGCCTTTTTGTTTGAGGATTTCTTCCACCAGCCGGTAACCGGTGTTGCTGTAGGAAATCTCGGTCCCTGCTGTGAAGTTCAGAGCGCCGTCCTGCGTCAGGAATTCTATAATGGCACTGGCTTCGCTGACGTTATAAACAGAAATACCCAGCAGCGAAAGGGTTTCCCGCACGTCCGGCAGGCCTGCGGTCATGTCCAGCGCCTGCCCGAGGGTCACTTGTGACATCGGCGCTTTCAGTTGCGGTAAATGCTGACCAAGGGTATCACTCACCGAAAGACTGGCATCGCTTTTCAGCAAGGCCAGTGTGGCGAAAATATGTTTTGTGACAGAGGCATAGCGGACAACAGAATCGATGCTGAAAGGTGTCGATGTGCTGAGGTTTGCCAGCCCTCCGGTCGCGAAACTGCGGAGAGTTTTACTGTCAAAAAGGGTGATCGCGCCGCCCGGTTCTCCGGGTTTATCCCAGTTTTTAGTTATGCGTTTTGCTGTTTCTTCAGCCGCCTGCCACTGTAATGCAGACTGTTCGGTGGATGTCATTAACGTCTCCTGACTGTCTTTCAGTGAAAAAGTGGGCAGCCCGGGCTGCCCGCGAAACCCAAATACGTTCACGGCAGGAACGATTATCCGGGCTCCTCTAAACTGAGACTTAACGATCGTAACTCGGCTGTGTGCGGATGGCTGACGTTGCCCATCCGTAAATCGTCTGTGCTCAGAAGTTCGACCATTTCACCACCAATCATTACGCCAATGCTGGTGCAAAGATGCGTAACGACGGCCAGATTGTGACTGACCAGAATATAAGTCAGTTTCCGGCGTTCACGCAGGTCGCTTAGCAGGTTGAGGATCTCCGCCTGCACCGAGACATCCAGCGCCGAGGTCGGCTCATCGAGCAGTAAAATTTCCGGTTCTGAAATCATCGCCCGCGCGATTGCGACCCGCTGACGCTGACCGCCGGAAAGCTGGTGCGGGAAGCGAAAACGCACCGTCTGCGGCAGGCCGACTTCGGCCAGCGCATCAGTGATACGTTTTTCGATATTCAGAAAACCGTGCACAATCAGCGGTTCGCTGAGAATGCGGTCAATGGTCTGGCGCGGATGCAGCGAGCCGTACGGATCCTGAAATACCATCTGCACGCGGCGGAAAAAGCGTTTCTGGCGCACCGGCACCTGATCTTCGCCGCCAATCACCATCCCGCCGGACCAGGACTGATTCAGCCCGGCCAGTGCGCGTAAAATGGTGGACTTGCCCGAGCCGCTTTCTCCCACGATGCCGAAACATTCACCGGGCGCGACACTGAAACTCACGCCTTTCACCACTTCGGTATCGCCGAACGCGATGCGCAGGTTATTGAGGACTATTTTGCTGTTATCCAGAGGAGGGCGTTCTGCTGTCATGAGGTTTTCCATGCTTCGTCACGCACCAGCACTGGCAGTCTGTCCCGAGGATGTTTCAGCGACGGCAGACATTCCAGCAGCCCGCGGGTGTAAGGATGTTGAGCTTTCAGTAAATTACCGGCTTGTAACGTTTCGACGATACGCCCGGCGTACATGACGGCCACGCGGTCACAGAATTTCGATACCAGTGGCAAATCATGGCTGATCAGAATCAGCCCCATGCCGCGGCTGGATACAAGGTCATCGAGCAGACGCAAAATCTCAGCCTGCACAGTGGCATCAAGGGCGCTGGTCGGTTCATCGGCAATCATCAGTTCCGGATCAGGAGCCAGCATCATGGCAATCATTACGCGCTGACCCATACCGCCGGATACCTCATGGGCATAACGCTCGGCCACTTTATGCGGCTCACGGATACGCACCTGATCCAGCAGTTCAATTGCTGCATTCATGGCCTGTTTTTTCGAGCCGCCTTTATGCGTTTGCCAGGCTTCGGCCACCTGTTTACCGATCGGCATCACCGGATTGAGCGAGTATTTCGGATCCTGCAAAATGAAACCTACCCGCTTGCCACGGATCTGACGCATTTGCTTCTCGCTGGCATTGCGCAAATCGATGCCGTCGAAAGACAGCGTTTCGGCGCGGCACCTGGCGCTGGAAGGCAGAAGGTTCATCAGGCAACGTGCTGTCAGGGATTTACCCGAACCACTTTCGCCTACGATGCCAAATTTCTCCTTACCCAATGACAACGATACGCCGCGAACGGCATCGAAACTGCCGCTGTTGGTCTGAAACGTAATATGCAGATCTTTGATATCAACCAGCATTATTGCTCCTTAGGATCGAGGACGTCACGCAGCCCGTCGCCGAGGAAATTAAACGCCAGAGAGGTCACAAAAATGGCAATGGCCGGAATTAACGGTACCCACCATTCACTGAACAGGAAGCGGCGGGCAGTGGCAATCATCGCCCCCCATTCCGGCGATGGCGGTTGAGCGCCCATACCTAAAAAGCCCAGACTTGCGGCAGTGATAATGATCGAACTCATGTCCAGCGTGATACGCACCACCAGGCTCGGCACACACAGCGGCATGATATGGCGCAGCACGATGCGGGCAGGCGTTGCGCCAGTCAGACGGCAGGCGGCAATATAATCCGTGCCGCGTACCTGCATGGTTTCTGCACGTGCAAGGCGGGCATACGGCGGCCAGGCGGTGAGGGCGATCGCCAGAATGGCACTTTCGATACCGGGTTTGAGTGCCGCCACAAAGGCCAGAGCCAGGATCAGACGCGGGAAGGCCAGAAAAATGTCGGTGATGCGCATCAGAATACGGTCAAGTAATCCGCCCGCATAACCGGCCACGCAGCCAATCAGCAGGCCGAGCGGGGCGACAATCGCTACCACGATAATCACCATTCCGAGCGTGATACGTCCGCCATAAAGAATACGGCTCAGGGTATCGCGGCCCAGTTCGTCTGTTCCCAGCCAGTGCAGGGAAGACGGTTTTGCCAGACGATGCGCCAGATCCTGTGCGCCCGGGTCGTAGCTGGTCAGCCACGGCGCGCAAAGGGAAATCAGCAACACAATCAGCACGGTAAACAGGCCGGTTACTGCCAGCGGGTTTTTACGCAGACCGAGCCAGATGCGGTAACGACGGCCCCAGACGGCTTGCGTGCGGGTGTGCGGCGTGTCGGCCAGCAGCCAGGCGCGGCTGCCCGCGCGGGGTTGAGGTATGACAGGTAAAGTGCTCATTTTACGCGGGGATCCAATAGTCGGTAGAGAAGGTCAGCCAGCAGGTTGAGCAGCACATAAATCGCGCCAATCAGCAATGTTGAGCCGATCACCGGATTCATATCCGCATTCATCAGCGACACGGTGAGATATTGTCCGAGACCCGGCCAGGAGAAGACGTTTTCTGTGACCACGGCGCCTTCGAGAAGGCCCGCGTACGTCAATGCCAGCACGGTGATCAGTTGTACACCGACGGTGGGGAAGGCATGTTTCCAGATAACCCGTTGCGCCGAGAGTCCCTTGGCGCGGGCGGTGATCACGTATTCCCCGCCCAGTGCGTTGAGCATGAAAGTACGCGTCATGCGGGTGATATAAGCCATGCTGAAATACGCAAGGATCAGCACCGGCTGCACCATATGGGCGAGGGCATCCCAAAATGCGCCCATGTCACCGGCCAGCAGAGAATCCACGGTAAGCAAGCCGGTGACCTGCGGGATCATGTCCTGATAAATGATGTCCTGACGTCCCGGCCCCGGCGCGATACCCAGCGCAGAGTAGAAAATCAGCAGGCTGAGCAGCGCCAGCACAAACACCGGCAGCGAGTGACCGGCCAGACATACCACGCGGATAGTCTGATCAATCCAGCTGCCCTGACGGGTGGCGGCCCAGACGCCCAGCGGAATACCGACAATGGCGGCGATAATGATCGCCGCCGTGGCCAGTTCCAGCGTGGCGGGGAAAAACCGGGCGATATCCGTGGTGACCAGATTGGAGGTCAGGGCAGAGCGCCCTAAATCACCGTGGAATACCTGACTGAGATAATGGAAAAACTGCAACCAGAGGGGCTGATCCAACCCCATTTCATGACGAACCCGTTCGACCACTGCCTGCGGGGCATTATCGCCAACCGCAGCCAGAACCGGGTCCGTCGGCATTACGCGACCGATAAAGAAAGTCACTACCGACAGACCAAACAAAGTAAGACAAACGCTGATGCAGGTACTCAGAAATCCTTTGAGTCTCTTGCTCACGCTTTAACAACCTTCTCGTAGGGGCTGGTGCTCATTACAGTCAGTACCACACCGGAAATCACTTTGCGGCAGGCGGCGGTCATGGTTGGTTGCAGCATGATGGCAAACGGGCTGTTTTCCATATGTTTGGTCTGCAATTCTTCATAGAGTTTGATACGGGTGGCCGGATCCGATTCTTTCAGCGCCTGGGTGCTCAGATCGGAGATTTCCTTATCCTGCCAGCTACAACGCCATGCCAGCGTACGGCTCTTGGCGGCGTCGGTGTTATCCGGATTGCTGCAGAAGGCTTCGGCGTTAGAGTTCGGGTCAAAGTAATCCGCGCCCCATTGGGTCATTGCCAGTTGTTGCTGACGAGCACGCATTTTGGTCAGTACCTGACGGCTTTCCGCAGCCAGCAGCGTCACTTTAATCCCCACTTCGGCGAGGTTAGACTGCAATGCCTGCACGATGTCAGAAGAAGGTGAAGCGGAGTAGTGATCTAAGGTGATTTCAAAACCATTCGGGAAACCCGCTTCGGCCAGCAAGGCTTTGGCTTTTGCCACATCACGTTTGTACATGATGGTGTTCACTGCCGCCGGGAAACCTTCAGGCAGGAAGCTCTGATGGATTTTGTGGGTCAGCGGCACGATATGCTGCTGGATATTCTCGTAATCGATAGCCCATTTGATCGCCTGCCAGACCTGCGGTTTAGCCAGATTCGGATGCGCGGTATTGGCAGACAACATAAAGGTGCCGGCGATACCTTTTTGTACCAGCGTGAAGTTTTTGTCGTTGATCAGCGGACGCAACTGCTCGGTGGTCAGGTTACGGGCGATATCCACATCGCCTTTTTGCAGCATCAGCAACTGAGCGGAAGGGTCGATAATATGGCGCATGATGATGCGCTGAATTTTGCCTGCGTGCGGGTTGTTCTTGTTGCTTTCCAGAATCACGGATTCACTGACTTTCCAGTCGCGCAACTTGAACGCACCGGAACCGGCACTGTTTTTCTTCAGCCAGGCATTACCCAAATCGTCACCGGTCTGATTCGCCAGACAGGCGGATTTTTGCACGATACTGCCGACGTTGGCGGTCAGGCAATACAACAGGAAGGATTCAGATGCCGGTTCAGCGGTTTTGATCACCAGCGTTTCGGCGTCAGGCGCGGTAATCAGGCTCTCGACGTTATCTTTGGTGTAACCAAACTGATTAATAATGTAGGCCGGGCTCTTATCGAGTTTCACAACGCGTTGCAGGGAGAAAGCGGCGTCTTCGGCAGTAACCGGTTTGCCATCGGCCCATTTGGCTTTCGGATCCAGCTTAAAGGTAAAGGTTTTTTTGTCGTCAGAAGCCGTCCAGGACACTGCCAGATCGCCTTCAATTTCATCAGGGGAGGCCAGTTTAGGTTTCACCAGTTGCTGATACATATTACCGGTAATTTCACTGCCCACGGACTCAAAGCTTTCATGCGGATCAAGGCTGGTAATGATGTCGAGCTGAATAGCCATGACCAGTATTGATGCCGGCGTGGCAGCAAACACGGCATCAAATTTCAGGTAGGACAGCACAGGTATTGCGGAAAAACCGGTAACAAATTGACGCCTGGTAACCATAACTACTCCCATCGTGTTGATATATAAAAGTAAAATTAAAAATTACGGTGGCAAACCCTTGACTTAACTCCGGGCAACTGGCTTAAATGAAAAACGGTTGCTTTGCACTCGTCGACGTTTCATATCGAAAACACTAATGTGAAGCGTACTGTGTTTGTTCAAAGCTGGTGCAGCATGACTCCATTACTGCACCCCGCATGAACAAATCTCCGTTGTCTTAGTCATGCTTAATCAAAGGTAGACCTTTTTTATGAATAACGTAGCGCACGGAACTGAAGAATTAATGCCGGTTTTTGATGGACATAACGATGTTTTGCTGCAACTTTGGACAGAACATCATCAGGATCCTGAACGCGCATTCCTTCAGGGGCCCGCCAGCGGACAACTGGACCTGCCGCGCTGTCGTGAAGCAGGCTTTGCTGGCGGGCTTTTCGCCGCCTGGGTGCCGACTCCGGATATTGATCTAGCAATTAGCGTGCCGGATCGTTCAGTGGACCCCCGTTTTCTGCCCGAAGGTACTCAAAAACATCCTGATTTTTCCCCTACACCTTCTTTCGATTTTGCACGTGATGTCACATTTGGCATGATGGCGTTCCTGCTGAGAATCGAAGCGCAATCGCAGGGCAAGGTGAAAATTTGTCGTACCGCGCAGGAGATCAGGCAGTCAATGCATAACCATGCATTAGCTGTGGTTATGCATATTGAGGGCGCCGAGGCAATTGATGAGGATTTGTATAATCTTGATGTGCTTTACAGCATGGGGCTGCGTTCCCTGGGGCCGGTATGGAGTCGTCCGAACATCTTCGGTGAGGGTGTGCCGTTTAAATATCAGACCTCACCGGATACCGGACCGGGGCTGACAGAGGCGGGTGTGCGTCTGGTGAAAGCCTGTAACCAGAAACGCATCATGATTGACCTCTCTCATCTGAATGAAAAAGGCTTCTGGCAGGTGGCTGAATTAAGTGATGCGCCGCTGGTGGCCAGCCATTCCAACGCATTCAGTATCTGCCCGCAGTCACGTAACCTGACCGATAAGCAGCTGCACGCCATCAAAGAAAGCCAGGGCTTCGTCGGGCTGAACTTTGCGGTGCCATTCCTGCGTGAAGACGGTAAACGCAGTGATGATACCGGCACCGATATTATGGTACGTCACATGGATTATCTGGTTGAGCATCTGGGTGAGGAGGGGGTCGGATTGGGATCAGACTTTGATGGCGCATCGATGGCACCGTTTTTGAAGGATGTGCGCGGGTTACCGGTGCTGGTTGAAGCCCTGCGCAAAGCGGGCTACGGCAATGCGCTGCTGGAAAAAATCTGCTACAAAAACTGGGTGAATGTGCTGGAACGTACCTGGGGAAACTAAGCGGGCCGCAAGGGCGTTCGCGGCAAAAAAAAAGGCAGCCACCAGGGCTAATGCCGATCAGTTAAGCATTTTTATGAATACAAATTCATTTTTGTGCTTCAAAGGATAATGAAGGAATCAGGCTTATAGCGCTATTTTTCTTCATCGAAGGCCCAAATTCACGGACCTCATTTCCTTAAGTGACCAGCATTAGCCACCTGGGCTGCCTTTTTGCTGTCTGTCATTCAGACTTATTTGAAGAAGTCTGCGCTTACAGTCAGGTTGCCACCGCTCTTGTTCTGCCACTGGCGGGTAATGTGGTAGAACTTGGCACCCTTGGCAGCCGCACGGTTCGCGACTTCCTGCGAAACATCCGTGGTGCTGTTGAAGTGGCCGGTAAAAGTGGTGGAATCAAACGGAACCATCTGTGCGGCAGTTACGTCATTCACTTCCTGAATCTTTGCACCGTTAGTGGCAGTGACAGTGTAACGCTTACCAGTTGATGACTGCGTTTCAAAGAAACGGCCAACATCACGGCTTGGGCTACCAGAGGATGCCACACCCGGAATTTCGACCTTGGCTGCTGCTGCTCCGCCCGCTGCCAGTGCTGCTTTACCGGCTTCAGAATCAGCAGGGATAGCATCCGGAGACTGAACAACACGTTTTTGTGCATCTTTCTTATAAATGAATGCAGTGATGTACTGGTTGCCGCCGCTGTTGGCATCAATCTGGCGAACGATGAAGAAGGAATACGCCCCTTTTTCTTTCGCTGCTTTCGTAATGGCATCGTTGACGTCTGGCTGGCTGCGGTAGAAACCGTTCACGGTGACGGTATCGAAAGGTTCGAGGCCGTAAGCAACATCTTTAGGCAGCTCAACCACACCGTTGATAACACGGTAGTGAGGATCATTGCTGATTTCTGGCGCATCTTTTTTATAGATGTCTGCAACTACGCGCCAGTTCCCGCTATTGTTAGTGCTGTTGGTATCTTGAATATAAAAATAATCTGCACCCAGCGTATCGGCACGGCGGGAAACGGCGTCAGCGGCGTCGCCCAGCGTGTTGAACCGCCCGGTAATAACAATGCGATCAAAAGGCTTGATGGCTGCGGCTTTCTGCGGGCTAATTTCCTGCGCGGCATGTGCAGCAGACAGCGCAGAAACAGAAAACAGGGCCGATGCGATGATCGTTTTTGTCAGCTTCATAAAAAATCCTTCCACCTTGCGCAGTAATGTTGAAACGTGCTGAATTCTTGATGTGTAACAGGTTAGCGGACGATTATTGCATGTAACAATGCCAAGTGTCTCAGCAATTTATGGCAATAATGCGTGTGCTACCGGTATATCACATCACTTTTATTACTGCGCATAACTTATATAAGTTTGTTGAATAATCCAAGTAGTGAAATAAATGTTAATTATTCACTATTTTCTAACTTTTATGCCCAGTCCGAGCGGGTTATGGTAGAAGGATCCTGAGTGATTGATCCGGTGTTACGGTTGTTATGAGGTGGATTAAAGGCTTGTTTCTCAGGGTTTGCAGCAGGTTTGCGGACCATATCGACTTTTTTAATATTAATTACCTGTCTATCGCTGTGATACGTAGATTATTGATTAGATATTCAGTAGGTTATAGTCAGCCTGAAAAAATAAAATTCGGTGGCTTATGAACCGACGGGCTTGTACTTGAATTGTTATGTCGATGACAAAAATCATCAATGAAAAGGGTGAAGGGAATACTATGCGTATTGGTGTACCAAGAGAGCGGTTGACCAATGAAGCCAGGGTTGCAGCCACGCCGAAAACGGTGGAGCAGTTGTTGAAACTCGGCTTTACGGTCGCTATCGAACAGGGGGCCGGTAAGTTAGCCAGCTTTGAAGACTCGGCTTATGAGCAAGCGGGGGCATCAGTCGTCAGCGGTGATGATGTATGGCACTCAGATATCGTTTTGAAGGTTAATGCGCCAGAAAACGATGAAATCGATAAATTACAGGCGGGAACCACGTTAGTCAGCTTTATCTGGCCTGCGCAAAACCCTGATCTGATCCAAAAACTGGCCGACCGTCAGGTGACGGCAATGGCTATGGATTCTGTGCCGCGTATTTCCCGTGCGCAATCCCTTGATGCCCTGAGCTCAATGGCTAACATTGCCGGTTATCGTGCGATCGTTGAAGCGGCGCATGAGTTCGGTCGTTTCTTTACCGGGCAGATTACTGCTGCGGGTAAAGTGCCACCGGCAAAAGTGATGATTATCGGTGCCGGTGTGGCTGGGCTGGCTGCTATCGGTGCAGCTGGCAGCCTCGGTGCTATCGTCCGTGCGTTTGATACCCGCCCGGAAGTGAAAGAGCAGGTCAAAAGTATGGGCGCTGAATTCCTCGAGCTGGATTTCGAGGAAGAAGCAGGCAGCGGCGACGGTTATGCCAAAGTGATGTCCGAAGCGTTCATTAAAGCGGAAATGGCGTTGTTTGCGGCGCAGGCCGAAGAAGTGGACATTATCGTCACGACCGCGTTGATCCCTGGCCGTCCTGCACCGAAGCTCATCACCAAAGAGATGGTTGCCTCTATGAAGCCGGGCAGTGTGATCGTCGATCTGGCGGCTCAGACAGGCGGTAACTGTGAGCTGACAGTAGCAGACAAAATCACGACCACTGAAAACGGCGTGAAGATTATCGGCTATACCGATTTGCCAAGTCGTCTGCCCACGCAGTCTTCCCAGCTTTACGGCACCAACCTGGTTAACCTGCTGAAATTGCTGTGCAAAGAGAAGAACGGTGAAATCGAGATTGATTTCGAAGATACCGTTGTGCGCGGTGTAACAGTCGTGAAATCCGGCGAAGTCACCTGGCCTGCGCCGCCGATTCAGGTCTCTGCTCAGCCTCAGGCTGCGAAAGCCGCAGAGCCTGTTGCCAAAGTTGAAGCCAAACCGGCGTCGCCGTGGACCAAATTCATCATTATGGCTGTGGCTATTGTGCTGTTTGGCTGGCTGGCGAACGTTGCCCCGAAAGAATTCCTTTCCCACTTTACCGTATTCGCGCTTTCGTGCGTGGTCGGGTATTACGTGGTGTGGAATGTCAGTCATGCGCTGCATACCCCGCTGATGTCGGTGACTAACGCCATCTCCGGGATTATCGTGGTCGGTGCCGTACTGCAAATCGGTCACGGCGGCTGGGTGAGTTTCCTGTCCTTCGTCGCTGTTCTGATTGCCAGTATCAATATTTTCGGCGGATTCACCGTCACTCAGCGCATGCTGAAGATGTTTCGTAAGAACTAAGGGGAATATATGTCTGGGGGTTTAGTAACAGCAGCATATATTGTTGCCGCAATTCTGTTTATTTGCAGCCTGGCTGGGTTGTCAAAACATGAAACATCCAAGCAGGGTAACATTTTCGGTGTCACCGGGATGGCGATCGCGTTAATCGCGACCATCCTTGGACCTGACTCCGGCAATGTTGGCTGGATCATCGTTGCTATGGTGATTGGCGGTGCGATCGGTGTTTATCTGGCGCGTAAAGTCGAAATGACCGAAATGCCTGAACTGGTGGCGATTCTGCACAGCTTCGTGGGTCTGGCGGCGGTTCTGGTGGGCTTTAACAGCTATCTGGATCACGGTGTTGTGCCGATGGAAGGTGTGATGGAAAATATCCATCTGACCGAAGTATTCCTCGGTATCTTCATCGGCGCAGTGACCTTTACCGGTTCGATTGTGGCGTTCGGCAAACTGCGTGGGATCATCTCTTCCAAACCGCTGGCATTGCCACACCGGCATAAACTGAATCTGGCTGCACTGGTCATTTCCTTCCTGCTGATGGTGATGTTTGTTCGCACTGAAAGCGTAGGGCTGCAGGTTCTCGCATTACTGATCATGACCCTGATCGCACTGGCGTTTGGCTGGCACCTGGTGTCCTCCATCGGCGGCGCGGATATGCCGGTTGTGGTTTCCATGCTGAACTCCTATTCCGGTTGGGCTGCGGCTGCGGCAGGTTTCATGCTCAGCAACGACCTGCTGATCGTCACCGGTGCGCTGGTGGGGTCTTCCGGTGCAATTCTGTCCTATATCATGTGTAAAGCCATGAACCGTTCGTTCATTAGTGTGATTGCAGGCGGTTTCGGTACTGACGGTTCTTCTACCGGTGATGCTGAAGAGATGGGTGAATATCACGAAGCCAGCGCGGAAGATGTGGCTGACATGCTCAAAAATGCCAGCTCGGTAATCATCACTCCTGGCTATGGCATGGCAGTTGCTCAGGCACAGTATCCGGTGCATGACATCACGGCGAAATTGCGCGCGAAAGGCATCAAGGTGCGTTTCGGTATTCACCCTGTTGCGGGGCGTCTGCCGGGCCACATGAACGTCTTGCTGGCCGAAGCAAAAGTGCCGTATGACATCGTGCTGGAAATGGATGAAATCAATGATGATTTCAGCGATACCGACGTGGTGCTGGTTATTGGTGCCAATGACACCGTGAACCCGGCCGCGCAGGAAGATCCGCGCAGCCCAATCGCCGGTATGCCAGTGTTGGAAGTGTGGAAAGCGCAGAACGTGATTGTGTTTAAACGTTCAATGAATACCGGTTATGCCGGTGTGCAGAACCCGCTGTTCTTCAAAGAAAATACCCAAATGCTGTTTGGCGATGCTAAAGAAAGCGTAGAGAAAATCCTGCGCGCGCTGTAATCAATCGAAATCCGTAATGCAAAAAGGCCAGTCAGTTGACTGGCCTTTATTTTTTGTATGAATCAGACTTTACTCGTCTTCATCTTCTTCGTCGTCATCTGACGTAATAGGGCATTCGAAATCATCGGGTTTGATTGCCAGCAAATCGCATTTCAGATGGTCGATCACCTGTTCGGTAGTATTCCCCAAAAATGCGGCAGAAAGGCCGGTGCGGCCAATCGCACCAAGAACAACCACACCTGCCTGCAAATGCTCTGCAAGGTCAGGAATGACTTCTTCCGGCAGGCCTTTTTCCACGTGCGTATATTTTTCATCAAGCTGGAATTTCTGTCGCAACGCTTTCATCGCAATCAGATGCTGACCGCGGATGGCGTCGTTATATACGCTTGGGTCGAAGTCCGGCAGTTCAATAGCAATATTGATTGGCGTAACCGGATAGGCGCCGACCAGATGGACTTCCGTCTGATTAACGTGAGACGCCAGCTCAATGGTCTCTTTCACCAGTTTAATGTTGAGCGGGTCGTGATAAGGTTCTTCGCTGGAAAGGTTGACAGCAACCACCGCTTTGCCGCCTTCCGGCCACGGCTGGTCTTTTACCATCCATACCGGACACGGACATTTACGCAGTAAGTTCCAGTCAGTCGGAGTGAAAATAACAGACTCAAGGCGGTCATGCTGATGAGCCATTTTCAACAACAAGTCGTGATTATTGGAAACGACTTCCTGAATAATGGCTTCGAAAGGTTTGTTATGCCAGACAACTTTGACATCAATGGGAATGCCAGCTTCGACATAATACCGGCACTGTTCTTTAATCCATTCTTCCCGTTCGCTGATCACACTTTGTCGCATACTGGTCCGTTCGTCGGGCGACAGCATGGTGGTCATCTCATAGGAGAAGTCATAAATCGACAGGAAGGCTTTGATGCGGCCGCCATTACGTTGCACCAGATAAACGGCACGACGTAGCGCGGGTTGGTCATCCTGATTGGGGTCTATAGCAACCAGTAAATTCTGATACTTAGCCATGGGGACTCCTTAACACCTGTAGAAGAACGGCGGTCAGTGTATTAAGTACAGAGTAAACCAAGATTAAGCAATCGGACAGAGGAGAAATTGAGTCGGATCAACAAATTATTCTTTGCAGATCCGACTCAATATTTATCAGGCAGAAACCGGAGCAGACTGACCGGCTAATTGAGAAAGCATTTCATGATTCTCAATGGTGATGTATTTACCTTTTACGCTCAGCATTTCTGATTTCTGGAAACGACCGAGTAAACGGCTGATAGTTTCCACGGTCAGGCCGAGGTAATTACCGATGTCGCCACGGGTCATGGTCAGGCGGAATTCGCGCTGAGAGAAACCACGTTGCGCAAAGCGGCGGGAGAGGTTGTAGATAAATGCAGCCAGTCGTTCTTCAGCATTTTTCTTCGACAACAGCAGGATCATATCCTGGTCGCCTTTTATCTCACCGCTCATCAGGCGCATCATTTGCTGGCGCAGATTCGGCATTTTTCCGGAGAGATCGTCGAGGGTCTCAAACGGAATTTCACAAACCATAGACGTTTCCAACGCTTGCGCAAAACTTGGATGCTGTAAGCCTCCAATGGCATCAAAACCCACTAAATCGCCCGCAAGATGGAAGCCAGTGATTTGCTCGTCGCCTTGCTCAGTGATGGTGTAACTTTTGATGGTGCCTGAGCGAATCGCATATAAAGACTTCAGTTCATCACCGGCTTTAAACAATGCCTGACCTTTTTGGATCGGCTTTTTCCTTTCAATAATGTTGTCTAACTGATCGAGCTCGTGTTCGTTCAGTGTGAAAGGAATACAAAGCTGGCTGATGCTACAGTCCTGACAATGGATTGCACAGCCACCAGATTGGATACGTCGAATAATACGCTTTTCCGGGATCATAAGAGTCACTCTGGCAATATTGATATGGGTCAATTTTAACATCTTTTGCAGCGAGTGATAAGTAGCTATAAGTAGCTAAAAGGGCGAAATGTTAAAAAACCCCGTTTTTTAACGGGTTTTTTTTCTCATTATTTTGATCTGCACTGAGAATTAAGCCCAATTGAGAATCAATGAGATTCAAAGCTGGATCAAATTATCACTAAAAAGAATATTTAAATTTTAGAGAATAAGTAGATTGAATCAATTTAGGAGAGAAAACGTCTATTTCATTATCCGTTTTGGTTCGTTATTGACCAAGATTTTTTGCAATTCTTGCCGTAAAAGACGCATCGGATTATGGCATAAAACGCCGTACCGGATCGACTTTGATACCCATTCACCTCACAACCGCTTACAATGGCTGAATTCGTTTAGCTTTCGTTTACTTTAGGAAAGGTGTAATGCAGTCTGATTCTCTGGGTTTTCCGTTTGAAACCACGCTTGTTTTTATCGTTGTAGCTGTTGCGGCGCTGCTGACTGACATCTTTGCCCACCGCAGTCATAAGCCTATCGGCCTGAAAAGTGCCTCCCTTTGGACCCTATTCTGGATCGCTGTTTCTCTTGGTTTTGCCGGATTCTTATATATCCATCACGGCAAAGAAGTCGCCAGTCTTTTCCTTACCGGTTATGCGCTGGAACAGGTGCTTTCCATTGATAACCTGTTTGTGATTATGGCCATTTTTGCCTGGTTTAAAGTGCCGGATGGCTATCGTCACCGCATTCTTTACTGGGGCGTGATTGGCGCAATTGTCTTCAGGGGGATTTTCGTGGTGATTGGTACCAGCCTGCTGGCGCTGGGGCCATGGGTGGAAATGGTGTTTGCCGTTGTCATTCTCTGGACCGCTATTCTGATGATGCGCGCCTCCAGCGATGATGAAGAAAATGATGATTACTCCGATCATATTGCTAACCGTATGGTACGTCGTTTCTTCCCGGTGTTCCCGAAACTGGTGGGGCCACATTTTCTGGTCAGCAGTGAGCAGGTAGAAGCTGAACTGGCGAAGCCGGAAAATCAGGGCTTCAGCTTTACGGTGAAGAAGGGCGTACGTTATGCAACGCCGTTATTGCTGTGCATTGCTGTGGTTGAAATTTCAGACCTGATGTTTGCGTTTGACAGCGTACCTGCCGTCATCGCTGTCAGCCGTGAACCTCTGATCGTCTATTCCGCCATGATGTTTGCCGTGCTTGGTTTACGTACGATGTATTTCGTGCTCGAGGCTCTGCGTAAATATCTGGTGCATCTGGAGAAATCAGTGATCTTCCTGCTGTTCTTCGTGGCGGCAAAACTGGCACTGAATTCCAGTAACCATCTGTGGCATCACGGGATTGAAATCAGCGCATTAGCCAGTCTTTACGTGGTGCTGGGTGTTCTGGCGTTAGGCATCATTGCCAGCTTACTTTTCCCAGGGAAAAAAGAAGCCGCGTAACGCCAGTCTGAAATTTATGCATAAAAAAACGCTGCGATTGCAGCGTTTTTACTTTCTGCGGTAATTCTTTTAAAAGGTGTTACACATCGCCTTCATTATCTTTTTCGACTGCTTCATGAATGCGGTCCAGCATGTCCGGGAAGGCGGACTGCACACGGCTCCAGCTTGGAATGAACGGCTTTTCGCTCGGCGTATCCACAAAAGCCTGACCGGCTTCCATGATCGCGCCTGAGAATAATTCTACCGCCGATTCCTCGCTGTGACGGTCAAAAGTTAACCCGTTCATTTTGGCGTCATTTTCAAATCCGTCGATCATGTCCAGCGCATTACGATAATAGGTCGCTTTCAGAATACGGAAAGACTCACTGGTAATATTCACGCCGAGAATAGCCATCTTACGATACAGCGCTTTGGTGATATCAATACTCATGCGCTGTAAACCATTAGACGCATCCTCTTCTGACATCGGCTGGTGTTTATGGTCGTAATTGTCGGCAATATCCACCTGACAAATACGCCTGGTCGCCGTATTACGGTGCAGTTCTGACAGCACACCAATTTCCAGCCCCCAGTCACTCGGAATGCGCAAATCGTTCAGAACATGCGTGCGCATCGCAAATTCACCTGAAAGCGGGTAACGGAAGGTGCGCAGATACTCAAGAAAATCAGAGTGGCCGTAAACGATTTGCAGGGATTTCAGCAACGGGAAAACCAGCAGGCGACCGACGCGGCCATTGAATTTCCCGTCTGCCACACGGGCGTAATAACCTTTGCAGAAATCGTAATGGAAGTTGGGATTGGCCACCGGATACATCAGGCGAGCCAGCATCTCGCGACTGTACGTGACAATGTCACAATCATGCAGCCCGACCACTGAGGTGCGGCGCGAGGCCAGCGTATAGCCGACACAAAACCACACATTGCGGCCTTTGCCCGGTTCATTCGGGGAAAGGTTTTCTTTCTTAAGCTCCTCATCCAGTGCAGTCAGGCGCGGACCGTCATTCCATAAAATGCGGTGACGCTGCGGCAGGCGGGAGAAAAATTCGCGGGCAAATAAAAATTGATCACGGTCAGCGCGATCTAAACCAATAACGATTTCTTCCAGATACGGGACTTTCGTCAGCTCGTCGACAATGCGCGTCAGCGCCGGACCTTCCAGTTCTGAAAATAACGACGGTAATATTAATCCCATTGAACGGCGGCCGGAGAACACCTGCAGATCGTATTCCAGTTCTTCGACTTTGCGGTTCGTCAGATTATGAAAATTAGTAATGACACCATCCTGATAAAAATCGCTCATACGGTATTCTCCAATTTTAGAATAGATAAAATTATTGGAAGTCTTCTCTGCAAACACAGAACGATAAACAATGTGGAAACCAACTGTTAATAAAGTATTTTACCTTTTCCATTTTTCCTTCAGAGAAGGGTAATAAAATGATTCAGCCCCTGACTCCAGCCGCGCGGGCCAAATTCATCGGTGCGAAAAACCTGTGTCACATCGTCTCGCTGTAGCGGCATTTCATGCTCATGATGGCCTTTGATCACCACGGCGTAATTCACCGCTTCCAGCATGGATAAATCATTAGGGCCATCTCCCAGACCTATGCTTAACACCGGATGACCGCGTTTTTGCTGATAGCGCGCCGTTAACCATTGCACCGCCTGACCTTTACCGGCACCAGCCCCCATTACGTGCCAGAAACGCCCGCCGCGTGTCAGTGACAGGCCTTCGCGCGTGAGACATTTTTTCAGGTGCGCGAAATCCAGATCATTACCGAACCAGATCAGCGGTTCAGAAGCGTCACGTTGCATCGCCAGTGCCGCGTCCTTGACCGCCAGTCCGGTCCAGACTGCGACCTGTTTCGCCGTGACATCACCAAAGCCGCGAAACTCAAAATCATAACGCTGGCGTAGTTCCACTAAAACCTGGCGGATCTCGCGATAACTCGCGCCGGAAAGGTGAAACGGCGCGGCGTCCTCATCCCGCCAGTCAGGTGGCAGATGAATGATTGCGCCATTTTCTGCAATAAAAGGCTGCTGTGTCAGATTCAGGTCAGCCTGTAATTCCGCCACTTCTGCTGAGGTTTTACTGGTGGTTAAAATTAACGGAATCTGGGCCACCGAGAGTTTATCCAGCCAGGGCTGCGCGGGTTGCCAACTGTAATCATGATGGTCGAGCAGTGAGCCATCAAGGTCAGTGAAAATAATCAAGGGATCATCAAGGTAAGGCATTTTTTCTCCTCAATTGTGCCGGGGAACCTAAGCACAAGCTCACTGGTTTACTTCTTCCCCAGCAGCTAAGTATAGATATAAAAATGAGTTTTAACGGCGGGCAGGGCATTTCCGGAATTTTTACCGACGCAGTTCCGCAGGCGTGTGACTTTACCCGCAGCGGGTTTATGGCGATAATTTGGTGCAGTCCCCCCGCTGAAAAAGAGGTAAGCAGATGAGCGAAGATGATGATTTATTCAGTCAGGAGATGGCAGGTGTACAGCCACTGGCGTCGGATAAACGGGTGGTCTACCTCAAAAACTCAGTTGCGGGGCACAAGGTGAGTGCAGACCCTGAGTCGGAAATACGTGAGAATCCGCTGACTACCGGCTTTCTGAATATTCAGCCATGCGATGACCCTCTCGAATACAAACACGATGGCGTACAGCAGGGAGTGCTGGATAAACTCCGGCAGGGGAAATACCCGCTGGAAGCCAGCCTGAACCTGTTGCGCAAACCTGTTGAGCAGTGCCGTCAGGAACTGTTTGCCTTTTTCTGTCAGGCACAGGCTGAAAATTTACGCACCTTGCTGATTATTCATGGGCGTGGCCGCGAAGACGAAAGTCATGCGAATATTGTGCGCAGTTATATTGCCAAATGGCTGCAGCAACTGGATGACGTGCAAGCGTTTTGCGTCGCTGTTCAGAAAGATGGCGGTGCAGGAGCCTGTTATGTCGCACTAAAGAAAACCGCGCAGGCAAAACAGGAAAACTGGGAGCGCCACGCCAAGCGCAGCCGGTAATTTTTATTGCGCTATGGTTCAACGGTGCGTCCGTTGCAGCGTGGTTTAAGCATCACCCCTTACTGTCCTGATACTTTTCATGCCCGGCGACGGGCACTTAATCGAGTTACTTCCATGTTCTCAAAACCGGTTTATCTGCGCTGTACACTTGTGTTGTGCGGCGTCAGCCTTTTATCTGCCTGTGATCGTCATATTCCTGAGCCGCTGGTGATTGAGGGCAAAACTATGGGCACGTTTTATCGTGTCAGTCTGGCAGGAGTGGATAAAAACCGGGAACCGGCGCTGCGCGAACAAATTGAAGCACAGCTTAAAGAAGACGATCATCAGCTGTCGACTTACAAAGATGACTCCGTACTGTCACGTTTTAATCAGTATCAGGGCAACGTGCCGCAGCCGATCAGTGAAGGAATGGCCGATGCGATTGTTACCTCCATCCGGATTGGCAGGCTGACCGGTGGCGCGATGGATATTACTGTCGGCCCGCTGGTGAATCTGTGGGGATTCGGGCCGGACAAACAGCCGGTAAAAATCCCGACAACGGAGCAAATCGATGCCGCCCGCGCCCGCACGGGTTTACAGCATCTTAAAGTGATCCAGCAAAATGACGGGCAGTACCTGCAAAAAGATTTACCCGGGATGTATGTCGATCTCTCGACCGTGGGCGAAGGCTACGCTACCGATCATCTGGCACGTTTAATAGAAGGCAACGGCATCAGCAATTATCTGGTGTCTGTCGGCGGAGCGGTGGTTTCCCGCGGGCATAACGCGCAGGATAAACCCTGGCAGGTGGCAGTTCAGAAACCGACGGACAAAGAAACTGCGGTGCAGGCGATTGTTGATTTGCAGGGCATGGGGATCAGCACTTCCGGCAGTTATCGTAATTATTACGAACTGAACGGCAAACGCCTTTCACACATCATTGATCCGGCGACCGGTTCGCCGATCACGCACAAGCTGGTGTCAGCCACGGTGATTGCACCGACCGCACTGGAAGCGGATGGCTGGGATACCGGCCTGATGGTACTTGGCACGAAGAAAGCGCTGGCGCTGGCTGAGCAACAGCATCTGGCGGTGTATCTCATCACCAGAGAAGGCGACACGTTTAAAAGCTACATGTCTCCACAATTCAAAGCCTATCTGAAAGATCCGGAGTAGGTTTTCGCTGCTTCAGATCCTCCTTATCTGAAGCAGCGCCAAAGTCTTAGTGTTTCGCGGTGCTGATCAGCTCGAACAACACGACAGTGCGGGAGGTGCAGACGTACTCGCGGCCAAACTCAAAGTTGTGCTCGTTGATGTCGTCCGGCTGGAAGGTATCGAATATATGTCGCCAGCTTTCACCGTGCGCCACCGAAGGCAAGGTGAACACCACGTCTTCGTGTGACGCGTTGAACAGCAGCAACACGGTGCTTAGTGAGCCCTGGCGAACCAGACCGGTGGGCTGGGCGCGCCCGTCAAGCAGCATCGCAATGCATTTGGCATGCGGATCTTTCCATGCCGCATCCGTCATTTCCGGCCCCTGTGGCTGGAACCAACTGACATCTTTCACTCCCAGTTTTTCATGCAATGCGCCCGTCAGGAAACGTCCGCGATGCAATATCGGGAAGCGCTTACGCAGGGCAATGAGCCGGTAGGTGAATAGCAACAACGACTGACCTTTGTCTCCAATATCCCAGTTCACCCAGGCAATCTCTGTGTCCTGACAATAGGCGTTATTATTGCCGTTTTGCGAGCGGCCAAATTCATCACCCGCAAGCAGCATCGGCGTTCCCTGAGAAAGCAGTAACGTCGCCAGCATATTACGCATTTGCCGCAACCGCAGTTCATTGATGGCCGGATCGTCAGTCGGGCCTTCCACACCATAGTTGGCCGAAATATTGTTATCGCTGCCATCCTTGCCGTCTTCGCCGTTCGCTTCGTTGTGTTTACTGGCATACGACACCCAGTCATTGAGCGTGAAACCATCATGGGCAGTAATAAAATTCACGGAAGCATAAGGCTTGCGGCCCCGGTGATTAAACAGATCTGCTGAACCGGAAAGCCGTGTGACAAACTGCGCCAGTTGGCCCTCGTCGCCACGCCAGAATTTGCGCACCGTGTCGCGGAACCGGTCGTTCCATTCCATCCAGCCCGGCGGGAAGCCGCCCACCTGATAGCCGCCGGGACCGCAATCCCAAGGTTCGGCGATCAGTTTGCACTGACTGAGGATCGGGTCCTGACGGCAGGTGTCGAGAAAACCGCAGCCCTCATCAAAGCCATAGCTTTCACGTCCGAGGATCGTCGCCAGATCAAAGCGGAAACCATCGACCTGCATCTCGGTTGCCCAGTATCGCAGCGAGTCTGTGACCATCTGTAATACGCGCGGATGACTGAGATTGAGCGTATTACCGGTACCGGTATCGTTAATGTAATAACGCTTATTGTCCGGCATCAGCCGGTAATAGCTGGCGTTATCGATACCTTTAAAAGACAGCGTCGGACCCAGCTCGTTACCTTCAGCGGTATGGTTGTAAACGACATCCAGAATGACCTCAATACCCGCAGCGTGCAGGGTGGCGATCATTTGTTTGAATTCGTTGACGGTATGCGTTGCCATATATTGCGGATGCGGCGCAAAGAAACTCAGCGTGTTGTAGCCCCAGAAATTATGCAGACCTTTGTCCTGCAAGTGCCGGTCATCGGTGAAGGCGTGGACCGGCATCAGCTCGACAGACGTGACCCCGAGAGAACGGATATAGTCCACGATATGCGGCGTGCTCATGCCGGAAAACGTGCCGCGCAAATGCTCAGGTACTGCCGGATGGCGCATGGTATAGCCGCGTACATGCGTCTCATAAATCAGGGTTTTTTCCCAGGGGATATGTCTTTTACGTGAACGGGCCCACGAGAATGCCGGATCAATCACCCGGCATTTAGGCAAAAACGGTGCGCTGTCACTGTTATCGATGTGCAAATCTTTCTTTGGGCTTTGCAGGTCATAGGCAAACAGAGCATCGTCCCATTTCAGTTCGCCGACAATCTGCTTGGCGTAAGGGTCGAGCAGTAACTTGGCGGGATTAAACCGGTGACCATCGTGCGGCGCATAGGGACCATGCACGCGATAGGCATACAGCAGGCCAGGACGGGCATCCGGCAGATAACCATGCCAGACTTCATCGGTATATTCCGGCAGTTCGATCACATCATATTGCTCGCCGTTTTCGTTAAAAAGACACAGTTCTACCTTGGTGGCGTTGGCTGAAAACAGTGCGAAATTTACGCCCAGCCCGTCCCAGGTCGCCCCCAGAGGCACCGGCAGTCCTTCGCGTACCCGTGTGGTGTGTCCGGAATCGAAACTGCGCACAATTTCACCGTCGCTGTAAGGCTCGATAATACGTACGCCAAACTCATCTACTGCAATATCAACCTGTAAATGCGCCGGAAGGGTGCGGATTGCTTCCGTTGTTACGGCAGGTTTACTTATCTTGCTGGATCGGGCCTTTGCCATACTTGACGTCACTCCGTTTCAGGGAAATCTGACAAAAATTGCCGAAAAGGGCCGTCTGCGTTCACGCAGACGATAACAACGAGTGTAGACCGGACTTCGTAACTTCTCCCGTAAACCGCCGAAAAGCTGTACAAGAGGAAGGGCTTCGTCGATAGTGAAAGCGAAAAAGCTAGCCTGCTAGTTATTGTCTGACTTTATCCAGAGGAATCTCCATGACCATCGCGTTGCTCAGCCATGTTGAACTTGATGCTGGCTATCCTGACCGGTTCGAAGTGGCCGGTTTTACTCTCTTTTTTGCGACGACGCCTGAACAACGTGCGAACCTTGATCCGCAGATTGCTCAGCAAATCCGTGCGGTATTAACCATTGGCAGCATCGGACTAAGTGCAACTGAAATGGACGCGTTACCGGCGCTGGAAATCATTTGTGCACAGGGTGTAGGGTTTGAACATATTGATGTCGCGGCTGCAAAACAGCGCGGTATTCTCGTCACGAATGGCCCCGGCACCAATAACGCTTCTGTCGCTGACCATACACTGGCGCTGATGCTGGCGGTCACGCGGAAAATCCCGCAGTTTGATGCCGCTGTACGTACGGGAGAATGGAAAAAAACGCGCTGGAATACGCCGGGAATGGCGGGTAAACGTCTGGGAATTATCGGGCTGGGAAATATCGGTGCATTGATTGCCCGCCGCGCGGCGGGCGGATTTGATATGGCGATCGGGTATCACAACCGGCGTTCGCTGGAAGACAGCCCGTACCGTTATTTCCTCACCATCACTGAGCTGGCTGAGTGGGCTGATTATCTCGTGGTGGCGACGCCGGGCGGCAAAAATACCGCCAGGCTGGTGGATGGCAATATTCTGCGCGCGCTGGGGCCGGAAGGGTTTTTGATTAATATTGCGCGGGGAAGTGTGGTGGACAGCGCCGCGCTGATTGCCAGCCTGCACAATAACGAAATCGCCGGTGCCGCACTGGATGTGGTGGACGGCGAGCCGCAGGTGCCGGCAGAAATGCTCACGCTGGATAATCTGGTGATCACGCCGCACGTCGCGGGGCGTTCGCCGGAATCAGTAGAAAATATGCTGACCCTGGTGTTATCAAATCTTGAGGCGCATTTTGGCGGCAAACCGGTCTTGACGCCGGTGCCTGAGTAAGGCGCTGATTGTTACCGTATTGCTGAGAATGCTTTAAAAACGCTGCTTGCCGGCGTTTTTTTATGGCGGCCAAAAAACAGACACCTGATTTCTATAGTCGTAAAAAGCATAAGTAACCGCTTTTTCTTATTTGTCTGGCATAGCAACAGATCGTAACAATAGGGTTTTCGGCAAGCAAAGAGGCAGACAGCGGTGAACTTTCAACAACTCAAAATTATACGGGAATCAGCGCGATGCAATTACAACCTGACCGAAGTATCGAACATGCTGTTCACGTCGCAGTCAGGTGTCAGCCGTCATATCCGCGAGCTGGAAGATGAGCTGGGCGTTGAGATATTTATCCGTCGTGGAAAGCGCTTACTGGGGCTGACTGAGCCGGGTAAAGAGTTGCTGGCAGTGGCTGAGAGAATTCTCAATGAGGCGCAGAATATCCGCCGTCTTGCGGATGTTTTCTCTAAAGAAGATGCGGGCGTGCTGACCATCGCCACCACTCACACTCAGGCGCGTTACAGTTTGCCTAAAGTCATCAAAGCCTTCCGTGCAATTTATCCGGGTGTACGCCTCGAGTTGCATCAGGGCTCGCCACAGGAAGTGCTGACAATGCTGCTGAGCGGGCAGGCGGATGTCGCCATCGCCAGCGAAAAGCTGATGAATGATCCGTCAGTCGCCGCGTTTCCTTATTACCGCTGGCATCACGCAATTGTCGTACCGCAAGGGCATCCGCTGACGTTGCAACACCCGCTGACGTTACAACATCTGAGCGAACAACCGCTGATCACCTATCGTCAGGGTATCACTGGCCGTTCCCGTCTCGATGAAGCTTTCAGCCGTGCCGCGCTGACCGCCGATATCGTGCTGAGTGCGCAGGATTCTGATGTGATTAAAACCTACGTCGAGCTGGGGTTGGGCGTGGGTATCCTGGCAGATAAGGCATTTGAAGCCGCCCGTGATACCGGCCTGCAGTTGATCAATGCCGAGCATTTATTTGAAGCCAATACGGTCTGGCTGGGACTGAAGAAAGCGCAATTGCAGAGAAACTACGTATGGCGGTTTATTGAGTTGTGTAATCCGGGTCTTTCTGTGAATGAGATCAAAGAGAAGGTATTTGCGACGGGCGGCGAGCCGGTGATTGACTATCAGATCTGAGGGGCAAGCTTTTCGCTCCTCCCCCTGCGAAGGAGGAGGCTGGGAGGGAGCTAACGGAGCTAGGTAAATTTTACATATAAAAAAACCGGTCATGAGACCGGTTTTTTACCTTCGCTAAAAGCGAAACCTAGACTGCCGGTTTGGCGATCACATTGCGGTTTTCCATGCGAACTTCAGCAATGTTCACCTCAATGATGTCGCTCTGGCGGTAGGCCACTTCGCCTTTGATCAGGACAGTACCGGTATCGGCGCTGCACACCAGTTCGTCGCGCACGCTGTGCAGGAACGGAGCAGGGATGAACGCCACGGCACCGATATCTTGCAGACGTATGCGCAGGCCGCCGCGGGTGACATCGATAATTTCAGCACCGAATTTAACGTCAGTGCCGACTTTATCTTCCAGGTAACGGGCATACAACCAGTCACCCACATCGCGCTCGGCCATGCGGTTGGCACGACGGCGTTCTGCCAGTTGAATGGTCATGTCGTCCTGCGGTTTTTCAGCAGACTGTTGCAGGATCATCGCTTTCAGCAAACGGTGGTTCACCATGTCGCCGTATTTACGGATAGGTGATGTCCAGGTCGCATAAGCTTCCAGCCCCAGACCGAAGTGCGGCCCCGGAGTGGTGCTGATTTCTGCAAAGGTCTGGAAACGACGGATGCGACTGTCGAGGAACTGGGTTGGCAATGCATCAAGCTTACGGCGCAGAGCGCAGAAGCCCGGCAGGGTCAGCAGTTCTTCAGCGTTGGCTTCAACGTCATTCGCCTGCAGCACGGTGACCGCGTTTTCCACCAGCAGAGGATCAAAACCGGTATGCACGTTATAAACGCCGAAACCGAGGCTGTCGCGCAGGGCGATAGCGGCACAGACGTTGGCGGCAATCATCGATTCTTCAACGATGCGGTTAGCAATGCGGCGATGCTCGGCGATGATTTCCAGCACGTTGCCTTTCTCACCCAGCACGAAGCGGTAATCAGGACGGTCTTTAAATACCAGTGCATGTTCGGTCCGCCATGCGCTGCGCACGTCGCAGACGCGTTTGAGCAGGCGGATCTGTGAGGCGATCACCTCGCTGGCCGGTTGCCATTCGCTTTTCTCATCCGCTTCCAGCCAGTCAGACACGTCGTCATAAGCCAGTTTGGCTTTCGACTCGATAGTCGCCGCGAAGAAACGAATGTCGCTGCCCAGTGTGCCATCTGCGCCGACTGTGACAGAACACGCCAGAACCGGACGGCTGACGTCCGGCCACAGGGAACAGATATCATCGGACAATTCACGCGGTAGCATCGGGATGTTGAAGCCCGGCAGATAGTTGGTGAATGCGCGTTTTTTCGCAATGTTGTCCAGCTCGCTGCCTTCGCTGACGTAAGCCGTCGGGTCAGCAATTGCGACAGTCATTTGCAGGGTGCCGTCGCCGTTGTCTTTCACATACAGCGCGTCATCCATGTCCTGCGTACTGCCGCTGTCGATAGTGACAAATGGCAGGGCGGTCAGGTCTTCGCGGGTCAGGCCTTCATCGCGTAGCTCGGCAATGTCAGATTTCGGCGCTTCACGTTCAAGGTTATGACGTGCCAGCGTGACCCACCACGGCGCAAGATCGTCGGCGCCGGTGGTGATCCATTCGGTGATTTCAGCCTGGAAGCTGTGGTCGCCTTCTTTCAGCGGGTGACGGCGCATTTCAGCCACACACCAGTCGCCATCACTCACTTCATGATTGATGTTGCGGGCAACGCGGCACTGAATAGCATCACGTAATAAAGGATGATCCGGAATGATAGAAAGACGGTCGTCTTTCTTCGTTACGCGCCCAACAAAACGGCTGAGAAAAGGTTCAACCAATGTTTCCGGCTGGACGACTTCACGCTCTTTTTCGGTTTGCAGGGAAGCGATAACGCGATCCCCGTGCATGACTTTTTTCATGTACGGAGGCGGAATGAAATAGCTTTTTTGACCGTCTACTTCAAGAAAGCCAAAGCCTTTCTCAGTGCCTTTTACGATGCCTTCGACACGCGGAGTCTGAGAGTGAAGTTGCTGTTTTAGCTGCGCGAGCAGCGGGTTATCTTGAAACATATCGTCCAGAGAATTGGGGGTTAATGTGGCTCGATTAGCGGCAGACAGTTTTACGCGATCTGACCCCTTCGGGCAAGCGGCATCTGCCCCTTTCGCCTCATAACCCTGAAGCGAAAGGGGAGATTTGCGCGATGTCGCGCAAGTACGACTTATGCGATACGTTGCAGGTCCACTTTTTGTTCGCAGCGACGGATAGTCACCGGTACGGCTTTGGAGGTCGGGGTGTGAGTCTGGTCACCAAAACTGGACATCGGCACCAGCGGGTTGGTTTCCGGATAATAAGCCGCCAGGTTACCGCGTGGAATATCGTAGCTGACCAGTTTAAAACCGGTCACTTTGCGCTCAATACCGTCGTTCCACAGCGTTTCGATTTCCACCAGTTCACCGTCTTTCAGGCCCAAGTCCGCCAGATCCTGCGGGTGAATGAACAACACTTCACGCTGGCCGTAAACACCACGGTAACGGTCATCGAGGCCATAAATGGTGGTGTTGTACTGGTCGTGAGAACGTAACGTTTGCAGGGTGAACGGCGCATTCTGGTCGCCCATCGGGATCAGCACTTCAGGCAACGGTGATGCACTGAAATTGGCCTTGCCACTCAGGGTGTTGAATTTCAGCTCTGCTGCCGCATTACCGAGATAGAAACCGCCTTTGATATCGCAGCGCGCATTGAAATCCCGGAAGCCCGGAATGGTGGCTTCAATATGATCGCGGATAAGATTGTAATCGTCAGCCAGCGCCATCCAGTCGAGGTATTTATCACCCAGAACGGCATTGGCGATACCGCAGACAATCGCGGTTTCAGAACGCTGTTCTTTGGATAACGGAATGCCTACGCCTTCGGAGGCATGTACCATGCTGAATGAGTCTTCAACGGTGATGAACTGCGAACCGGTCGCCTGCATATCCAGTTCGGTACGGCCCAGCGTTGGCAGGATCAGCGCTTCTGCACCCGGCGTCAGGTGCGTACGGTTCAGTTTGGTGCTGATCTGAACGGACAAATCCAGATTGCTTAGCGCCTGTTCTGTACGCGGAGTATCCGGTGCCGCCGCCGCCAGATTACCGCCAAGGCAGATCAGGACTTTGGCTTCTTTACGCAGCATGGCTTCCAGCGCTTCTACGGTGTTGTGACCCGGGACACGCGGTGGTGTGAATTTGAAGTGGCTTTCCATCGCATCGAGCAACGCTTTTGGCGCTTTCTCATCGATACCCATGGTGCGGTTACCCTGCACGTTGCTGTGACCGCGCACCGGACACAACCCGGCGCCAGGTTTGCCAAGCTGACCAAACAACAGTTGCAGGTTGGTGATTTCACGCACGGTCGGCACAGAGTGTTTATGCTGCGTCACGCCCATCGCCCAGGTACAAATCACCCGTTCGGCGTTCATATAAATGCTTGCCGCTTCGCGCAAGTCCTGTTCACTCAGACCTGACTGTTCAGTAATTTTTTCCCAGCTGGTGGCATCGACCACGGCCAGATACTCATCGACACCGGCACAGTTTGCCGCGATAAATTCTTCATCGAACAGGGAAGGCTGACCGGAAGCAATACGTTCGCGGTGTGTCTGCAATAACGCTTTAACGATACCGCGCACGGCCGCCATGTCACCGCCAAGGTTTGGCTGGTAATAGGCGGCGCTGATGCGACCCGCTTTCGGTGTGACCACTTCCAGCGGTTTTTGCGGATCGGCAAAACGTTCCAGACCCCGTTCACGCAGGGTATTAAAGCTGACCACTTTTGCCCCCCGGTCAGACGCATGACGCAGACTGTGCAGCATACGCGGATGGTTGGTGCCGGGATTCTGGCCGAAGACAAAAATGGCATCGGCTTTTTCAAAGTCATCCAGACGGATAGTGCCTTTACCGACGCCGATGCTTTGTTTGAGGCCCACACCGCTGGCTTCGTGACACATGTTCGAACAGTCAGGGAAGTTGTTGGTACCGAACATACGGCCGAACACCTGATACAGATAAGAGGCTTCGTTACTGGCACGCCCGGAGGTGTAGAAATCTGCCTGATCGGGACTTTCCAGCCCGTTAAGATGGCTGGCGATCAGTGAGAATGCGGCATCCCAGCTGATAGGCTCGTAATGGTCGGTGGTGCGGTTGTAACGCATCGGATGGGTAAGCCGCCCCTGATATTCCAGGAAATAATCGCTCTGTGCACGCAGCTTACTCACACTGTGTTGAGCAAAGAACTCAGGTTCGACGGCTTTGCGGGTGGCTTCCCAGCTAACGGCTTTCGCACCGTTTTCACAGAAGCTGAACGTGCTGTGATTATCGTCTCCCCAGGCACAGCCCGGACAGTCAAAACCGCGACCTTTGTTAACACGCATCAGGTTACGCAGGTTAGAAAGGACCTTCTTACTGTCGAAGACGAAACGGGTGGTGGATTCCAGTGCACCCCAGCCGCCAGCCGCGCCGTGGTAGGGTTTGATCTCAGTTTTGAATTTCATAGTTATGCTTCGCAGGTGGTTTTTGTCTTGTCTGTGAACAAACCGGATGATGAGTTGTTAACCGGATTGTTAATTTTATGTCACAAGTTTAGGAGCGGGTGACAAGAACGTCTAATCGAATGCTGTGATGGAGCGATAGGAATCCTCTATCGCAGGGAAATATCGGGGAATAACGGAAATTCCCCGCAAGGAAAGGGGCGCATCACGGCATTTCATCCCTGTTGAAAACAGCGGGTTGTGATAATAAAACCTGATTGCAGGCTCAGTGGCAGGTGTTGGTGGAAATTAACGCAAGTTGTAACAGAACCGTTTCACTATGAAATGGTTAGCAAAAGACTAAGGGTTTTTCTGCAGGGGGTTTTAGTGCAACCTATGCCGCAGATTTTATCCCATAGGTTTTTGATATATTGCCGAGTTTAATAATAGCCCGGCAATATGGCGTGTTTAAGGAAGATTCAGTGAAACGTAGTGTAATGAGTGTTTTATCTTGTGTATTGATGTTCTCCGCAGGCAGTGCGAAAGCTATCGCGCCACTGGATTTCCCTGTCGTGCCGCCAAGCATTGACGCCGCTTCTTTTGTGCTGATGGATTATGCCAGCGGTGATGTGCTGGCCGCCGGCAACCCGGATGAACGCCGTAACCCGGCCAGCCTGACCAAACTGATGACAGGTTATGTCATTGACCGCGCGTTAGATCATAAAAAAATCACCATGGATGATGTGGTGACGGTACCGCAGGAAGCCTGGGTCGCTGGCAATAAAAGTCTGGCCGGTTCTTCACTGATGTTTCTAAAGCCAGGTGACCATGTCACCGTGCGTGACCTGATCCGCGGCATCATCATTACTTCCGGTAATGACGCCTGCGTGGCCATGGCCGATTATGTGGCGGGCAGCCAGGATTCATTCGTAGGAATGATGAATCAGTACGTGGTGAGCATGGGGCTGACCAACACCCATTTCGAGACTGTGCATGGCCTGGACGCGCCGGGGCAATACACCACCTCTTATGATCTGGCGAAACTTTCCCGCGCCATTATCGGCGGGGAGCCTGAGGAATATCATATGTATGCTGAAAAATCGCTGACGTATGACAACATCACTCAGCAAAACCGTAACGGCCTGTTGTGGGATAAAAACCTGCAGGTTGATGGCCTGAAAACAGGTCATACCGAAAGCGCCGGTTTCAACATTATTGCCTCTGCGACGCAGGGCGACCGTCGTCTGATCGCCGTCGTGATGGGCGGTAAAAGCTCAAAAGGCCGCGAAGAACAGGCGCGCAAACTGCTGACCTGGGGTTTCCGCGAATATACCAGTAAACAGATTTTCAAAGCTGATCAGACCGTTTCCAGCGAACATGTCTGGTTTGGTGCTAATGCACAGGTGAAGGTCGGTTCACTGAGTGATGTCTTTATCAGCGTGCCGCAGGCCGATGCCGATAAACTGAAAGCCCAGTACGTGCTGACCCGTCCGCAGATTGACGCGCCGCTGAAGAAAGGTCAGGAGCTCGGCAGTATTAATATCGTAGATAACGGCAAAGTCATCAAAACCGTGCCGCTGGTAGCACTGGAAGATGTCGCAGAAGGCGGGATCATCAGTCGTGCGATTGATTACGTGAAACTGAAAATTTAACGTCTGTTCCGCTGGTCAAAACGCAAAAAGAGCCTGCCCGAAAAGCAGGCTCTTTTTTTGCACCTGCTGCACCACAGTTGACCATTCTGCGGCACCGGGGCGACATCTTTATTCCTCCCCGTCGGACAGGGCAGGTGTAATTACCTGAAAATCCCATCGAATCAATGTGGCATGTTTGTTGCTGAGAACTTATTTCTTGCTAGCAATGTTAAAAATCTTTGGCTGGCGTTGACAGGAAATAAGGGAGACGACGAATGACAACATTGAATATGCCCATGACAATCGCGGCCAGCGCACGGTGGCGGCAGTTAGTTCTGGGGCTGATTTGCATGGCGGCGATTTCCAGTCCGCAATATGTCTGGACTCTGCTGACTAAACCGCTCGCGCTTAAACTGGGGGTTCCGCTGGCAGAGTTACAGGTTACGTTCTCGCTACTGATAATTCTGCAAACCTTCTTTTCTCCTTTTCAGGGCAGCCTGATTGAACGTTTTGGCCCGCGGAAACTGATTTCAATCGGCACGCTGTTATCAGGGTTCAGTTGGGTACTGGCGTCACAAGTCAGCAGCATTACGGGCCTTTATCTGGTCTATGGCTGCATCGGCGGACTGGGTACCGGCATTGTTTATGTCGGTGTCGTCGGGTTGATGGTGCGCTGGTTCCCGCATAAACGTGGCTTTGCGGCGGGAATGGTGGCTGCCGGGTACGGAATGGGCGCAATTCTGACCACGTTCCCTGTTTCGACGTCCCTGACCAGTCGCGGGCTGGAAAGTACGTTGATTATCTTTGGCGTTATTTTCGCCGTCATTGGTTTTCTGGCCAGCCAGGGATTACGGCTGCCGCCGTCGCTCAGCGAGCGTCAGGATGTGCCGGTCATGGTGACGGAAGGCAAACAGTACCGTCCGAAACAAATGCTCAGACAGCCTTTGTTCTGGCTGATGTTTTTCATGATGGCGATGATGTCGACTTCAGGGCTGATGGTCACCTCGCAAATGGCGGTGTTTGCCCATGATTTTGGTATCACGGAAGCGGTGGTGTTTGGCATGGCCGCGTTGCCGCTGGCACTGACCATTGACCGTTTTACCAACGGGCTGACACGCCCGCTGTTCGGTTTTATTTCGGATAAATTTGGTCGTGAGCAGACGATGTTTATCGCATTTGCGCTGGAAGGCTGTGCGATGATTTTGTGGCTGATGTGCCGCGACAATGCTGTGTTGTTTGTTCTGCTGTCCGGCGTGGTGTTTTTTGGCTGGGGAGAAATTTTTTCCTTGTTCCCGTCAACGCTGACCGACACCTTTGGCAGTCAGAATGCCACTGCCAATTATGGCTGGTTGTATATGTCGCAGGGCATAGGCTCCATTTTTGGCGGCCCGCTTGCGGCACTGATTTATCAGCACACGGGCGGATGGAACATTGTATTCACCTGCGCCATCACGCTGGATTTTGTCACCGCCATTCTGGCGCTCTGGGTACTGAAACCCTGGCGTGCCCGTTTTATGCAGGCAGCCCGTGACTGAATAATCCTAAACTAGCGGGGTCTGGAGACGTTGTCACAGAGGAATGTTAACAAGCTGTAATTCAGGTAAAGCAGCGGGGCGACCGGCTCACGGACGCCCCGAACGGCCTAAAACACTTTCGAAGAAAAATCCGTTTTCACTTCGCTTTCAATGTAGGTATTTAAACCCCAACCGGCGCGCGCCAGTTCCTTCATTTTTTCGAGATGTTCGGGGCCAGGATGGCGGATATCGTAGAGATAAACGTGATTGTTCTTGAAGCGGATTTTGATCGAGTTGGCATCAATCTGGAAGCTGACAACCTGTGAATCACCGCTTTTGTTGGCGTAATTTTCCATGCTGCATCCTGTTAGCTAAGCCTGATTTCGGGCGACATCTTCTATTAACCACGTCCGGGCTTTTCTTGCAGGGCGACAGTTCACAGTTTCTTCAACTCGCTGAAAACTTAGCTTATCTGTGTATTAATAAACTCGCCTTTGCGTAGTTTAAGCCCTGCTGCGGCTGTCGCGAGGCGCCTTGTCTCAATAAAGGAAGCCATCTGTTTTTGTGCCTGTTCAACGTGTTTCGCGGATGCCACACGGGGAGAACCTGACGAAAAGGGCGGTTCAGGGTCGTACTCCATTTGCAACTGAATACCTTGCGCTATGTCGTTGCCATAGATATCGGCAATGACATTCAGGGCAAAGTCTATGCCTGACGTTACCCCCGCACCGGTGATCCGGTTGCGATCCCTGACGACGCGTTCATTAACCGGTTCGGCCCCCAATAATTCAAGCTGGTCAAGCGAAGCCCAGTGGGAAGTGGCTTTGTACCCCTGCAACAGGCCTGCTGCGCCCAGCACAAGAGAACCGGTGCATACTGACGTCACCAGCCGGGCATTTTCACTTTTCTGGCGGATAAAAGTGAGCGTCTCATCATCGGACATCAGTTTTATCTGGCCTGGCCCGCCGGGGATGCAGATGACATCCAGTTCAGGGCAATTTTCAAATGTGTGAGTGGGTAAAATACGCAGGCCCCGGTCAGACGTCACGGGTTCCGGCGTTTTCCAGATAAGATGGACTTTGGCCCCCGGGGCTCTGGCGAAGACCTCAAACGGCCCCGTCAGATCTAATTGGGTCAGTTCCGGAAACAAAAGCATGCCGATTGATAAAGCCGGAAAGTCGCTCATTTAATGGTCCCCGGTTGCCAGACATCAGAGGTCAGATTGATAAAGGAAGTGATTAAGCAGAGTAGTCAATTAACCTGCGTATGACTACCCATCACTCCCCAATTTTTCGGGAAGTGATGGAACCGGGGGGCGTTACGCTTCTTCGCGATTATTTCAGCAGGAACGAATGATCAAAGGTGCCGCTGACATTCAGCGCGACGGGCAATAATCCCTGCGCGTGATAGAAATCTGCTGTTTGCTGTTGCTGCGTCTCGGTTGCGGCATCTATCGGCTGCCAGTAGGATTTACGCCGCTCGAACCCCAGCTTTGCGGCGTCCAGCGGGAAGCCGATGATTTTCGCCAGTTTTTCGCTGTACGCATCCAGATTTTTGTACGCCCATATCTGTGCATCGCTCAGGCGCTGCAGATAGTCAGCGATGGCCTCGCGTTTAGCTTTATCTTTCAGCGCCGTATCCGTCGCGGCAAGGAAGCTGTTACCCGACCACAAGCCGCGGCCATTTACGACCACACGCAGATGATCCTGAGTCTCAGCGAAGGCGGTGTAGGGTTCCCACGTTGCCCAGACATCCACTGAACCTTGCGTCAGTGCCAGCTTCGCATCGCTTGGCGGCAGGAAGCGGAACGTGACGTCTTTGGCGCTCAGTCCGGCAGAGGCAAGGGCTTTCAGCGCGACAAAATGTCCGATGGAACCGCGGTTGGTCGCGATACTTTTGCCTTTCAGATCCGCGGCGCTTTTGACCGGGCTGTCCGGTTTCACCAGCAGCGCGGTGCCGTAGGCGTCTGACTTATCCACGGCGATGGCTTTTACCTGCGCACCTGCGGCCTGTGCAAATAACAGCGGCGCATCACCGATAATGCCCACATCTACCGCCTGTGCATTCAGCGCTTCTGCCAGCGGCGCAGCAGCCGGAAACTCTGACCATTCAATTTTATAGGGCAGCTTATCCAGCTTATTTGCCGCTTCCAGCTGTGCCCGCATGTTGCCTTTCTGATCGGCGACCCGCAGGGTAATTTGTTCGGCATTTGTGGCGAACACAGCGCCGGTCAGCGTGACCAGCAGCAGAAGATTTCTCACATTCAGTCGCATCGGGTTTCCTTAAATCAGGGCAGTAACGGCGGTGTGTTTTCGGGCTTCCCGCGCAGCGATTTTCTGCTTCGTCAGCGGGATCAGACTCTTACCGTATTCGACGGCGTCATTCAGCGGATCAAAGCCGCGGATCAGGAAAGTGGTGATGCCCAGATCGTAATATTTCAGCAGTGCATCGGAGACCTGTTCCGGCGTACCGACCAGGGCCGTAGAATTGGAACCGCCGCCAATCAGCCCGGCGATGCCGGTCCACAGGCAGGAATCGAGACGATCGCCTTGCGCGACGGCTTTCAGTAAACGCTGAGCTCCCACGCTTTGGGGTTTGGCTGCCAGCACCTGACCTTTCTCAGCTTGCAGGGCGGTGGCTTTAGTGAGAATTTCATCCGCTTTCGCCCAGGCTTCTTCTTCTGTTTTGCCGAGGATAGGGCGGAAGGAAATACTGAAGTTAATATCCCGGTTGTGTTTTGCCGCAGAGGCTTTTACCGCTTCCACCGTTTCTGCCGCACTGGCCAGCGGCTCGCCCCATAACGCAAACACATCCGCCTGTTTACCTGCAACACGGATGGCATCATCGGAAGATCCGCCGAAAAATACCGGCAGTTTTTTCTGACAGGGCTTAATGGCAGAGAAAGCATTTTCCGCCTGATAAAATTCACCCTGATGGTCAAAACCGGTTTCTGAATACCAGCTCTGTTTCAGTACATCGATGTATTCATCCGTGCGCTGATAGCGGCCGGATTTCGCCACATAATCACCGTCACGGCGTTGTTCCGCATCGCTGCCACCGCTGATGATATGCACTGCCACGCGACCATCAAGCAGGTGGTCGAGGGTCGCCAGCTTACGGGCGGCGAGGGTCGGCGCGACGAATCCCGGCCGGTGAGCCAGAAGAAAATGAATGCGGGATGTGCTGGCCCCGGCGTGCGCGGTGACCAGAAAAGCATCGGGCTGGTCGGAGGCATAGGCCACCAGAATGCGGTCAAAGCCAGCATCTTCATGGGCTTTGGCGAAATCGGAAATGTATTTTTTATCGAAAATCGGGCCGGTCGGTGGGATGATTTCAGAAGCCAGACGGTGTCCGATCATACCAATAAATTGCACGCTCATAGGCTGTCACTCCTCGGGATGAGGCCAGCGGATGAAGGTCTGCGCTGGCAGGAGTTATCACCATAAACGGCAACTTACTATGTGAGAAATTCATTATCTTCATAAGCTAATATAAAAAATGTGCATGAACAGGTGTTGCTTTGGGCATCGCGCCCAGGGGGTTGACCTTAATGCCAGTCCGGATGGCAATCCCATAATCACTACCTGCCACAATCCAACCCGTTAGCTATCGCCGCGGCAAACGCATCAATCGCTGGTACCTGACTCGCAGGAACGTTGGGATAAATCAGCCACAACTGGCTGCGGGGGGCGAAATCTTTCAGGTCATACAGCGCCAGTTCAGGGCGCAGTGCATGTTTTTCTACCAGCGCGCGCGGCATCAGCCCCAGGCCGCGCCCTTCAGCAATCAGGGATAATTGTAAGGTCGTGCCAAACGCCTCAAGATTGATGAGCAAAGGTAAACCCTGTTCAGTCAGCGCGCGCTGCAGGGCGGCGCGGAAACCACAGCCATGCGGATTGAGGATCCACCCGTGCTGATAACAATCTTCCAGACGTTGTGGCAAAGCCTGCGGTGCTTTCGGGCCGACAACCACTAAATCGACCGTACCCAGCGGCTGGTTTTCGACACCCTCAGGGAATTGCTTACTGGCAGGGAACAGCACGACCGCGGCTTCCAGTTCCTGCTGCTGTATCCGTAACAATAATTCGTCGCCCCAGCCGCTGGAAAGTCGCGGCTGGATTTGCGGAAATTGCGCAGACAGGGTTTTCAGGGCAGGCAACAGACTGCTTTCGCTCAGGCTTTGTGGCACGGCAAGGCGCAGAAGGCCGGAAGGTGGACTGTCGGCGGCAACCAAATCACTGAGCGCATCCACCTCACGCAAGATATGACGGCATTGCTGATAAACACGGTTGCCCATCAGCGTGGGTTTCAGGGGTTTGGTCTGGCGGTTCAGCAGCGGAATGCCCAGCGATTCTTCAAAATTTTGTACCCGACGGGTAATTGCCGGCTGTGTCAGCCCCAGCTCATCGGCAGCAAGCCGGGTAGATTGCAGGCGGATAACGGCGACAAAAGCAGTCAGGTCTTCAATTTTCATAGGCACTCAGCGTCAGGATTAACGTAAAAACGGCTGCCGGCAGGATAAAACAATTTTCACGCGGACGCTGGATCCTGATGCACATTTTTATGTGTGATTTGCATATTAGCTTATCCATAAAATGAATTTTGCTTGGATCATGGCGATGCTAACCTGTCGGAAACAGTGATGAAGTATGAGGAAAGTGATGACGACTTTACAGCTCGCGCCGCTGAGACAATTTCTGGCGGACTTCACCCGGCTGGTGCAGGAACCGCACGGTCAGACGCAAATACTGGCGCAGGGAAGCGAACTGCTGACCCGTCTTATCGGCGAAGATAACTGGCTGCCGGAGGAGTTTGCGCAGCCTCATCCTGAACATTATCAGCAATATCTCTTGTACGCCGATCCGCTGTCGCGTTTTTCTGTGGTGAGCTTTGTCTGGGGGCCGGGGCAGAAAACACCGGTGCATGACCATCGTGTCTGGGGGCTGATAGGTATGCTGCGCGGTGCAGAAGTCAGCCAGAATTATACCCGCCACCCCGACGGAACGCTGCAACCGGAAGGAAATCCCATTACGCTGCACGTTGGCGACGTCGGGAAAATCTCCCCCGATCACCTGGATATCCACCAGGTCAGCAATTTTTTCAAGGATCAAGTATCGGTCAGCATTCACGTTTACGGCGGCAATATCGGTGCGGTTTCACGGGCGGTTTATCTGCCAGACGGCACCGGGAAAACCTTTATTTCCGGCTACTCCAGCCCGCACCTTCCCAATATCTGGGACCTGTCAAAAGAGAGAAATCATGACTGATTCATATTCACTGCCTTTGCGCCATTTTTCTGAACTCCGCGAGGCGTTGCTCGAAGGACAGGATGTGGCGCTGGTTGACCTGCGTGAAGAAGCGGCCTTTGCCACCGGACATCCCTTATTTGCTGCCAATCTGGCTTTGTCTAAACTCGAACTGGAAGTGCTGGATCGCATACCAAACCGTCTGACGGCTATTACGTTGTATGACAATGGTGAATTTTATGACGTGCAGCGCGGCGAGCGTAAAACCATGCGGGCGGCTCAATTGCTGAAATCGCTGGGGTATCAGAATATCGCGTTGCTGGCCGGTGATCTGGCTGGCTGGAAAGAAGCGGGTGGTGAGATATTTATTGATGTGAACGCGCCCAGTAAAGCCTTCGGGGAATGGGTTGAACATCATTACGAGACACCGTCCCTGAGTGCCGAACAGGTGCTGGCATTGCAACAGCAGGGGGCAAACATTGCTGTGCTGGATGTGCGCCGTTTTGATGAATACCAGGTGATGAGTATTCCGGGCGGCGTGAGCGTACCGGGAGGCGAACTTGTGCTGCGCCTGAAAGATGTGGTGCCTGATGACAACACGCAGGTGATCATCAATTGTGCGGGGCGTACCCGCAGCATTATCGGCACGCAATCTCTGATTAATGCCGGATTTACGCAGCCGGTGTCTGCATTGCGTAACGGTACGATTGGCTGGACGCTGGCGGGGCAGGCACTGTCGCACCTGCAACATAAACAGTTTCCGGCACTGAGTGAAGCCTCACGCAGGGTTGCGCTGAAAGGCGCGCAAACTCTGGCTTTACGCGCGGGCGTGCGCTCAGTGACGTTGTCACAATTACGTAACTGGCAACAGGATGATTCCCGCACGTTATACGTGTTTGACGTGCGCACGGCAGAAGAGTTTCGTGCCGGGCATCTGGCAGGCACGCGACACGTTCCCGGTGGCCAGTTGGTTCAGGAAACCGATCACTATGCCAGCGTTCGTGGCGCGCGAATAGTGCTGGTGGATAATGATGGTGTGCGTGCGCGCATGGCGGCCTCATGGCTGGCACAGATGAACTGGGAAGTGTACATCGCCGAAGTGAGGGCTGAAGATCTGACTGAACAAGGCGACTGGAAAGCCCGGGTTGCGCCCGCACCGGCTGTGGAATCTGTCAAACCGGAACAACTGCTGAACTGGCTGAGTGAGGGTAATACCGGCATTCTCGATCTCACCACCAGCGCGAATTTCCGTAACCGGCGCATTCCGGGTGCGGTCTGGACAACACGGGGCAATATCCCGCAAATTATTGCCTTACAACCGCAGAAAGCGCGTTGGGTTGTCACCTGCACCAGCGGTTTGCTGGCACGTTACGCTGTCACGGAAGTGGCCGGATTAACCGGCAAACCCGTTTATTTGCTGGAGAAAGGCACGGTGGGCTGGATCGACCACGGGTTGCTGCTTGAGCGGGGGGATTCTGTTTATCTGGACGACGCGCAAGACAGATATCGTCGTCCGTACGAAGGCACGGATGTCAGCCCGCAGGCGATGCAGGATTATCTGGACTGGGAATACGGGCTGGTCGGGCAGTTGGAAAAAGACGGAACGCACGGTTTCAGATTACTGGAAGCCTGAGGGCTGAACCTCTGCGTGAGGAACGCAGAGGTTCAGTTAACGTTTAACGACGACCACGCGGATGAGTGCGGGCTGTCCAGTCGTATGTTGCAGAAGTGCTTGGAACGGCTTTATTACGGCGCTTTTCGGCCCGCGCTTTCGCAGCGACTTTTTCTTTTTCTGCCATCAACGTATCGATGTAGTCATCTTTAATCCGGTTATTTTCCGAATTCGTCAGCTCACGGCCCTGTGCTTTACGGGCTCTGTCCAGCAGTGTTTTTAACTCACGCTGTTCGCTTTCCGTCATATCTTGTTGGGTCAGTCTTTTCATTTTTACCGCATCCTGTGAGGAAAGTGGCTACCATTGTAGTCGAAATGGTGGCAGGAGTCGCTGCAACTCATCACCTTACTTGTTTTGTTTTTTTAAAAGGCAGTTGTTTCAGAAAGCTTGCTGAACGGAGCGGCAGCGTGTGTTGAAAACGTGAAGGGATATCCGGGAGGGAAAAAGCACTTTTCTCTCCCGGTGGTTTCGGTGCGAAGATCGTATGATAACTGTTATTAAGAAACCGAAAGGTTCCCGATCAGGTCATCGGGCTTTCACTGCAAGTGATAAACCGCCGGTGATATCCGCTCCGACATCACCGCGAATATTACTGTGAATCCTGGCTGGTCCCGGTCTTAGGACTTGCCGCTGAACTGTCACCCGCATCGGCGGTTTTGGTATACACAATCTTCTGACTGTCATTGCCGCAGTGGCCCACGACCTGCCCGCCAGCCTGATCGGCCTGATCATTTGGCACGATATCGAGTTTAAACCCTGATTCAGGCAAGCCGTTTGCCACGATTTTCTGGGTAATGTCAGCTTTTACGCTTTCACAGGAAGCCTGTGCCATCAGCGGTGCGAACATAACGACAGCAAGACCCGCTAAAAGTGTCTTTTTCATCATTCATTCCTTTTATGAAAACCAGTGTACTTATGAGTCTAGCAGATAGGATTTACGGAGCCAGTAACTGACGGCCATTACGACGGTCAAGGCAGCGCTCAGTGTTCGGTTCCCAGTACGCATTGATGTTTTGGCTGGCCTGACACTTGTCGCGCAGATCAATCGAATTGTCGTATTTGGAGAAGTCTTTCTCGTTACGCTGGTTTTTCATGGCGCGCAGGCGTTGGGTTTCATTCCATTGCTCTTTGCTCTGACGTGCTTCTTCGTTGGTCATGGCATCATTGCCGGTACCGCCAAAGACACAGGTTCCGCCCGCACAATTGGTGGCCGCGAGTGCAGGCGCCTGCCAGCTGGCGGTTATAGCCAGCAAAGCCACAGGCAGAATGCTGCGGGTCAGTCGGGATTTAAACGTTGTATTCATCAGCTCATCCTTTTAATTTACACATCGCTCAGGCGAATAATTGCATTATAACATCCGGCCGAATGACGTCACCCTCTGCCGGTAAACTGGTTGATATCTTATTGAACTTCGGACTGTAAACCTGGCCCAATTATGCTCAAAACGTCTTTACTGTTCTTTGCGACCGCACTGGCAGAAATCATTGGCTGCTTTTTACCTTATCTCTGGCTGCGCAAAGGGGCAAATGTGCTGCTGTTATTGCCTGGGGCGCTCAGCCTGGCGGTGTTTGTCTGGTTGCTGACATTGCATCCGGCGGCAAGCGGCAGGGTGTATGCGGCTTACGGCGGGGTTTATGTTATGACTGCCATGCTGTGGCTGCGGTTTGTCGATGGCGTGAAGCTCAGCGCCACCGACTGGCTGGGCGCATGTGTGGCACTGGCGGGGATGCTGATCATCATTTCTGGCTGGAAAACGGCGTGAACGGCTATTGCGATAATCTTTCCATCAGCACAATCACTTTCTGAATCACAATTTGCGCCGCGCGGGATAACTGGCGGCGCGGGGCAACGCACAACGCCAGCGTCAGCGGTTTGGCGCTGCGGCCCTGAAGCGGCACAAACGCCAGTCGCTTTTCCTGTAAATCTGGCAATACATCTAACAAACTCAGCACGCCAACGCCGGCCCCTTTGCGGATAAGTTCGCGCATCATGCGCACGTCATTACAGACGATCGACGGCGTTTCCAGTAACTGATAGCGGTTATACAGCAGTCTGGCGCGGGCATTGACCATCAGCGGTTCGGAGGGAATGATCTGCCGGTAGGAGGCGATATCGCTGAACGACAACGATTCCTTCTGCGACAGTTTATGACCCACCGGCATCGCAATCCCGATGGGTAATTCCGCAAAAGCGCGTACTTCCAGCCCGGTATGTTCGACGGGATCGAGCAACAATCCAAAATCCACTTCCGCTGAACTGACCTGTTCGCTGATGTTCCGGCTGTCTTCGATGCGGATATCAAACGTCAGGTAAGGGTGTTCTGCGCCCACGTCGGCAATCAGTTCCGCCACCATGCCTTCGCTGAGAGCGGCAATCATAGAGATGGTGACATGCCCGCGTCGCAGTCCCTGAATTTCATCGAAACGTTCGCGGGTGCGGGAAAATTCTTTCCGCCAGCGGCGGATGTCATCGAATAAAATTTCGCCTGCTGAGGTCAGTTTCAGGCCTGTCGGCAAGCGTTCAAACAGCGGGGTTTCCAGCGTTTGTTCAGCCTGCAGGATCTGCCGGTTTATGGCTGAAGCCGAGACGTGCAGCACTTCTGCCGCTTTGCGCAAACTTCCTGTTCGGGCGACTTCGGTAAAATATTGCGAAAAACGGGAGAATGGCGACATGGGTGTACTAATTTATGCAGTGAATAAGTGAGATAACTATTATGGACTGCATCACTCATTTTTCCTAGATTGTGCGATGCCCCTTTGTAAAACAATCACCTCAGGTTGTTTTACAGGCAAAACGGGCAATGACAGGGTTCGTCAAAACACGTTTAGGCTCGCGTGCCGTATTCCACGGGATAATGGTGGGACGAATTGTGGCGTTCGTTCTGCTGGTGCGCGCGCGTGTGTTTTGAAAAACAACACTAATAACAAGCGTGCATTTTTGATCACCAGACTGAAAGTGATCACGCGACCAAGAGATTCCTTCTCATGTTAGAAAAACTATTTAAGTTAAAAGCTCACCGTACTAACGTGCGGACTGAGATTGTGGCTGGACTCACTACATTTTTAGCAATGGCCTACATTCTGTTTGTTAACCCGTCTATTTTGGGCGCGACGGGGATGGATAAAGGTTCGGTTTTCGTGGCTACTTGTCTTGCTGCCGCAATCGGTTCCGCACTGATGGGCTTTATCGCCAACTACCCGATCGCACTGGCTCCGGGCATGGGTTTAAACGCCTTCTTCACCTACACCGTGGTGCTGCATATGGGTTACACCTGGCAGATCGCGCTGGGGGCCGTTTTCCTTTCAGCCTGTATTTTCTTCGCGTTATCGATTTTTAAAATCCGCGAATGGATTATCCGCAGTATTCCGCTGCCATTGCGTTCGGCCATTGCGGCGGGTATCGGTTTATTCCTGGCGCTGATTGCGCTGGAAAATGCCGGTATCGTGATCGCTAACCCGGCGACGCTGGTCGGTCTGGGCGATCTGACCAAGCCGGGGCCGCTGTTTGCGATGCTCGGTTTCATTCTGATTGTGGTGCTGGAAGCGCGTAAAATCACCGGCGCGGTGCTGATCGGTGTGCTGGCCGTGACCGTTCTGGCGATTGCGCTGGGTTATTCGCCGTTTGGCGGCGTAATGTCGATGCCACCTTCCATTGCGCCAACCTTCATGCAACTGGACATCAAAGGCGCGTTTAACGTTTCGCTGATTAGCGTGGTGTTCGCGTTCCTGTTCGTGGATGTGTTCGACAACTCCGGCACCCTGATTGGCGTGACCAAACGCGCAGGGCTGGCGGATGAAGACGGCAATATCCCGAAAATGGGCCGTGCGCTGGTCGCTGACAGTGCGGCGGCGTTGTTCGGTTCACTGCTCGGCACCTCAACCACCACCAGCTACATCGAATCCGCAGCAGGCGTGAGCGCTGGCGGACGTACCGGTCTGACGGCGATTGTGGTGGCTATTCTGTTCCTGCTGAGCCTGTTCTTCGCTCCGCTGGCAGGCAGCGTTCCGGCCTTCGCAACGGCTCCGGCTCTGTTGTTCATCGCGGTTCTGATGACGTCTGGCCTGGCTGAAATCGACTGGAAAGACATCACCGTGGCAGCGCCTGTTACCGTGACTGCGCTGACCATGCCGTTCACGTATTCCATCGCCAACGGTATCGCATTTGGTTTCATCACCTGGACGCTGGCAAAACTGCTGACCGGTCGCTGGCGTGAGCTGAATTCTGCGCTTATCGTCTTGTCGATTCTGTTTGTGATTAAACTGGGCTGGCTGAGCGCGTAATACGTTTTCGGTTGCCGGATGTCGGAAAGGCGCGGGCAGGTTGCCGCGCCTTTTTTGTGCGCACTGATAAAAGGCAGATAATAAAAAAGCAGCCGGAGCTGCTTTTCGTGTCAGTCAGGGCGCAATATTACCCTTCGCGATGTACCTGCAAACCGGCGAGAGACTGGCTGACCGGCATCATTTCGATGCTGTTGATGTTGACGTGTGCCGGCAGGGTGGATACCCAGAATACGGATTCGGCTACATCGGCTGCGGTGAGCGGATTAGTGTTATCGTAGGTTTTACTGACTTTCTCGTCGTCGCCTTTAAAGCGCACGCTGGAGAATTCAGTACCACCGCACAGGCCCGGCTCGATATTGGTGACGCGAACGTGGGTGCCATGCAGGTCGGTGCGCAGGTTCAGACTGAACTGACGCACAAACGCTTTGGTCGCGCCATACACGTTGCCGCCTGCGTATGGCCAGTTGCCTGCGGTGGAACCGATGTTTATCACATGCCCGGTGTTGCGTTCAACCATGCCCGGCAACACGGCGCGTGTCATGTACACCAGCCCTTTGGTGTTGGTGTCGATCATTTTGTCCCAGTCTTCCAGCGAGGCTTTATCCGCTTTTTCCAGACCGAGTGCCAGACCGGCGTTGTTAACCAGAACATCAATGTTACGCCAGTCAGCAGGCAGGCTGGCAATAGCTTCTTCAATAGAAGCCCGGTTAGTCACGTCCAGTTCAACAGCGTACAGCGCGTCTCCCAGTTCGGCTTTCAGGTCATCCAGACGCTCTTTACGGCGACCGGTAGCAATCACTTTATGGCCTTCTTTAACAAATTTACGTGCGATTTCAGCACCAAATCCGGCAGTTGCGCCGGTAACAAAAATAATCATCCCGGTATTCCTCAGTTTTTAAGCAAGGTGTGCACGAGGCCCACTAAAGAAACTCTTTAAGTATTAACACAAAAATAACGAGACCGGCATAGTCAACCGGTCTCAGTGCGTATCATTTTGTTGCAGTTACTTTTTCAGATAGGGCGCGATCAGCGATAAATCCGCTACAGACAAGCGATCCGGTGCGGTCTGCGCCTGATGCCAGTAAGGATACAACAAAGGTAACTGGCTGACCTGATTAAGTCGTTCAATTTCTTCGTTATTGAGGGTTAAATCAGCGGCGAGCAGGTTATCCTGCAACTGCGTGTCGTTGCGCGCCCCGACAATCACCGAGGTCACCTGCGGACGGGCAATCAGCCAGGCCAGCGCAATCTGCGCCGCAGAAACGCCACGGGCTTCGGCGATGTCCACCAGCACATCGACCACGTCGTACAGCGCACTTTCATCACGCACCGGCGGTTCGCCCCAGTCGGCCAGATGACGGGTGCCTTCCGGTGCCGCCTGATTGCGGCGATATTTACCGGAAAGCAGGCCGCCTGCCAGCGGGCTCCAGACCAGCACGCCCAGCCCCTGATCCTGCGCGGCAGGCAGCAACTCATATTCAGCTTCACGCGCCTGCAGGGTGTAATGGATTTGCTGACTGACCGGGCGGATGTAGTGGTTAGCGTCGGCCACGCCCAGCGTTTTCATCACGTGCCAGGCGGAGAAGTTAGAGATACCGACGTAACGCACTTTGCCACTGCTGACCAGATCGTCGAGCGCCCGCAGCGTTTCTTCCAGTGGCGTCAGGCCGTCCCATTCATGCAACTGATATAAATCCAGATAATCCGTGTTCAGACGTTTCAGGCTGGCTTCACAAGCGCGCAGAATATGATGACGGGACGAACCACGGTCATTCGGGCCTTCACCCATTGGAAAGCGGGCTTTACTGGCCACCAGCACGTCGTGACGTTTGTTGCCCAGTGCTTTACCGAGGATCACTTCCGATTCACCGCCAGAATAGACATCGGCGGTATCGAACAGGTTAATCCCGGCATCAAGACATAATCCTGTCTGGCGTTGTGCGGCCTCAACGTCAGTTTGCCCGGTTTTGGCAAATTTCCCCTGACCACCAAACGTCATGGTACCCAGGCTGAGAACTGAAACTTTCAGGCCAGACCGGCCTAACAGACGGTATTCCATAGTTTATCTCCATTGAGAGTCATTTTTACCGCAGATCCTCTGCCAGCCGTTCACCGGTCTGGGCATCAAACAGATGGATCGCCTCGCGGTTGGCATCGAGATACAGCGGCTGACTGGCGCTGATACGGGCGCGTCCGGCGAACTGAACGTGCAGCGGGAAACCGCACCAGTCGATGTGCAACAGGCTGCTTTCTCCGGTCACTTCCAGCAACCGTAATGTGGCGGCAGGTTGGGTACTGTGCTCTGCCGGTTTTAAATCGTGCGGACGCAGGCCGAGCGTGACGGGTTCTCCCTCAGCGTGCCGTGCCTGCAACGCCCACTTCTCCGGCAGTGCGAACCACAACTGATTACAGTTCACACCTGGCTGACCGTCAATATTGCGGAAGACGCCGCTGAGCAGATTCATGGGCGGTGAACCGATAAAACGCGCCACAAAGGTATTTACCGGCTTATCGTAAATCGACAACGGGTCGCCCTGTTGTACGATAAAACCGTCTTTCATCACCACGATATTATCGGCCAGCGTCATGGCTTCGATTTGATCATGGGTCACATATACCGTGGTGGTACGGAACTGCTGATGAAGCGATTTGATTTCTGCGCGCAGTTCCATACGTAACTGGGCATCGAGGTTGGAAAGGGGCTCATCGAACAGAAACACTTTCGGATTACGCACCAGCGCACGACCCATCGCCACACGCTGGCGCTGACCGCCGGACAAATCTTTCGGCAGGCGTTTCAGTAAGTGATCGATACCCAGCACTTTTGCGGCCTGTAGCACTTTGGCCTGTTGTTCGGCTTTCGGCACCTTCTTCACCTGCATGTGGAATGCCATGTTTTCGGCCACGGTAAGATGCGGATACAGTGCGTAACTCTGGAATACCATCGCAATATCACGATCGGCGGGGTCAAAATTATTGATCTGCTGTTTATCGAGCAGAATATCGCCGTCAGACAGGGATTCCAGCCCGGCCAGCAGGCGAAGTAAGGTGGATTTTCCACAGCCCGAGGGGCCGACCAGCACGGTGAAACTGCCGTCAGGGATGGTCAGATCCAGCGGTTTCAGCACCTGCACTTTGCCATAATGTTTGGCGACTTTTACCAGTTCTACCAGAGCCATTTAGATTTTCTCCACAAGGCCAAAAAGTGATTGCCAGTCAGGGTAACGGCGCGGGGAACTGCTGATGGCACAACCGGCAACGCGAACTCCCCATTGCAGCGCCGTGGCAGGCGGCAGGCCATAAATCAGCGCGGATAAAAACCCGGCATTAAAACTGTCTCCGGCACCGATGGTATCGACCACCCCGACCGGTTCGGCGTGCTGATGCAGCGTCAGATTTTTGGCCCACAGACGCGCACCCTCCGGCCCGCATTTCGCCACGCAAAAGGCGTTATCCGCCATCTGCTCCAGCAACGTCAGCGCGGCGGCGTCCAGTGTGGTGGCGTCGGCCAGCCCGAGTGTTTCGACTTCATTGAGCAGCAGCGCATCGCAGAATGGCAGCCATTTTGCCGCCTGTTCACGTAACGCATCGCTCCAGTCTTCCGGCGGCCAGCCACTGTCGACAGCCACCTGATAACCACGCTGTTTCAGCGCTGCCAGGAGTTGCGGATAGTCAGTGTAAAGCGCGGTACACAGCCAGGTGCCGCACAGCAATACCCAGTCTCCGGCCTGTGCCGTTTCAGGGATTTGCCCCAGAACGTCCTGCATGGATAAACGAACTATATGTCCCTGATTGCTGAAAAATGTTCTTTCGTGATCAGGATGTGTCACGCCAAAGGTCAGCGAGGTTTCGCAATCGCAGGTCGGCCAGCGTGAGGCGCTTTCCGGGAACATACCTGCCAGCCAGCCGCTGAACTGGTCATTGCCCTGATTTGCCACCAGACGAAAAGGGGAACCGAGCGCAGAGAGTGCCAGCGCGCAGTTTCCCGCCGACCCGCCGGGGCGCAGTGAACTGCTTTCGAGCATCGCTTCCGTGCCTTTTTTCGGCCATTCGTGCAACGTGCTCATGATCAAATCCACGTTGATATTGCCCGTCACATACAGCGTGGCGCGGGTCAGAGGTTTTGTTGTCATTGATGAGGTTTCCCTGATGTTCATTTTCAGCCCTTGCTGCCACCGGCGGTCAACCCGCTGACCATGGTTTTTTGCAGCCAGAGCGCAATAAAGAGCGGCGGAATGGCCGCAAGGATCCCGACAGCGGCAATCAGACCGTCGTCAGTGGCGCGCCCGGCGGTGAATCCGGCGATGGTGACCGGCAGCGTCTGGGCGTCGATATTGTTGGTAAACAGCAGGGCGTAGAAAAATTCATCCCAGGCCAGCAACCAGCCAAACATCGCAGATGCACCCAGCGCCGGTTTTGCCAGCGGCAGGGTGATGCGCAGCAATACTTGCCAGTAACGTAGCCCGTCGAGACGCGATGCCTGTTCGATATCCACCGGCAGCGCGTCAAATTGGTTTTTCAGCATCCAGGTGAGGAACGGCAGGATCATCGAGCAATACACCAGAATCAGCCCGAGATGGGTATTGAGCAGCGCAAGCTGTTGCAGGATGAAATACAGCGGCAGCACAAACGCCACCGGCGGAACCATGTAAATCGCCAGGCTGCCAAACAGCCAGCCGTCGCGACCGGGATAGCGCGAGAAGCTATAGGCCGCCGGTATCGCCAGCATCAACGACACCAGTGTGGCACCACAGGCGACCAGCACACTGTTGCCGAGCGCATGCAGGAACAGCGCACCGGGCGTTCCGGCCTGTAAGGTCAGCAGGCGGGTATAACGGTTGAAATCCCAGTGGCGCGGCAGCCATTCCAGCGGAATGCGGGTCAGATCTTCCGCCGAGCTGACGCTCATCAGGAACATCCACAGCAGCGGGGCAAGAATCGAAATGGCCACCATCAGCGCCGCAAAGTAACGTAAAACGAGCCGGATTTTTTGTTTCATTCGTTGCTCCCTGAACGGCGCTGACGCAGTAACATCACCATGTAAATCATGATCAGCAGTGCGCAGATCAGCGTCATGAGTATCGCGTACGCAGCACCGCTGCCAGCGCGCAGATAACTGAACGATTCCTGATAGACAAAGAAACTGATGGTTTTGGTGCTGTCGAGCGGCCCGCCACGGGTCATGACATAAATGATGTCGAAGATTTTGAAGGCGTCGATGGTGCGCAGGACAAGCGCGACGGCCAACGGTGCGGCAATCGCCGGTAAGGTGATTTTACGAAAACGGCGGAAAGCCGATGCGCCGTCGAGCCGTGCGGCTTCGAATAAATCTTCCGGAATGGTTTGCAGCGCCGCCAGCACCAGCAGGGTGATCAGCGGATAGTTTTTCCAGATATCCGCGAACATCACGGCATTGATCGCCGAAGACGGATCGCCGAGCCAGCTACGGTAGGCGTCAATCAGCCCGAGCTGAGAAAGCAGGGCGTTAATGCTGCCGTAATCGGGATTAAAGTTCAGCCGCCACAGGGTGGCGTTGACGATAGTCGGCAATGCCCATGGCAGAATCACCAGCACGCGCAGAGCGCTGCGTCCCCAAAACGGCTGGTTCAGCAACAGCGCGACCAGCACGCCGATGATGCCTTCAATAACCACTGAGACGACAGTGAAATAGAGCGTCCGCCAGAGTGCGGCGCGAAAATCCGGATCCGTCAGCGCATAGATGAAATTCTCGCTCCCCACCCAGTTGGGCGCAGAACCGTCGCCGATTAACCCGGCATCCGTAAAGCTGAGCCACAACGTGCGGGCGAGCGGCCAGGCGGTCAGTAAGAACATCATCAGAAGCATGGGCGCAAGCAGCAACCAGGCCTGACGTTTCTCGCGTTGGGGTAATGTCAGCATATCTTTTCCCAGCCCGTCCGGCCGGAACCGGGCGGGCTATTATAGTGTTGGCTTTAAAACTTAACGTAAACGATCAGCGGCTTTGGTTGCGGCTTCCATACCATCCTGAGCCGGGGTTTTACCCTGCAATACCGCCTGAATGTTTTGCTGCAAGATGTTCGACAGACGGGAGTAATCTGCTGTAACCGGGCGCGACAACATCACATTCAGCGAGGTTTTCGCCGCCGCGATCAACTGCTCCTGATCTTTCTGCACCGCCGGATCTTCATAAGACGATTTCCAGATTGGCAGACTCAGTTTGGCGTATTTGTTCTGCACTGGCTGCGACGTCATGTAGCTGATGTATTCCCATGCCTGGTCCGGATGTGCGCTGGCTTTGGCGATGCCCAATCCCATCGACCCGTTAACGCCGGATGCGCCGCCTGCGGTTTCACCCGGTGCCGGAATGACCCCCACGTCACCCGCGACTTTGCTCTGTTTCGGGTCGTTCGCCATGTTGTACATGTAGGTCCAGTTCAGTGCGAAAGCCGCATCACCGTTGGAGAACGACTTACGCACATCTTCTTCCAGATATTCACGCGAATTCGGGTTAGTCAGCCCTTTATCCAGCGTCTCTTTCATGTAGCTGATGGCTTTCATCGCGCCGGAATTGGTGAAATTCAGTTTGCCGTCTTTGTAGAAATCCCCTTTGAACGCCGACACCAGCGTGGTGTAGTCGCACAACAGCGCTTCGGATTGTGACCAGCTCCAGACCAGCGGATATTTCACGATGCCTTTTTCTTTCAGGATCTCAGATTGCTTTTCAACATCAGCCCAGGTGGCGGGCGGGGTAGTGATCCCGGCTTTGGCCAGCATGGCTTTGTTGTAATACAGATATTTGGTGTCGAGGATCCACGGCATCCCCCAGCGTTTATCTTTGTAGGTCACGGTAGAAATCGCGCCGTCAAAAATCTTGTTGCTTTCTTCAGCCGGAATACGCGCCGTGACATCCTGCAACAGGCCGTATTTGTTAAATTCAGCAGGCCAGATCGCATCGAACAGCACCACGTCATAACCTTTGTCACCGGCACCGCGTGCGGCGACGATTTTGTCGTGCAGGGCTTCATATGGCACAAACTCCAGGTTCACTTTGATATCCGGATGCTGTTTGGTGAACTCGGCGGTCATTGCGCGGATATCCGCTTCGCTGTACGCCGCCTGAGTCATAAATAAGGCACTGAGCGTCGTATCGGCCAGCGCGCTGGCGGAATATCCCAGGGTGAGGGCAGAGAGGGCGCACAGGGTGGCCGCAGGGGTAAATCGTAGGCTCATCGTCATTCTCCGAAACAGGGTTAGGTTTATTAAATCAATTTGATTGCTTTAATCGGCTAAAAAAAATGGGAAGGCATAACTCTGCCAGTCCCTGCGTCCCTGCCGGATTTACCCTTCATACTTCGGGCTGCTGATGCGTTGGCTACGCTCCATCACCCGAATCACTGACTTATGTCAGCTCATCGGGATTCACTCGCTTGCCGCCTTTCTGCAACCCGAATTATCTTGGGTATAAAACGTGTGCTACACGGATGATTCAAATCTAAATAATGACTGGCGATTATTATTAACATGGCAATAACATTCAAAGCTGTGATGCCACCGTCATATTCATATCATCCCAGGTTAACCCTAAATAATTCGGGTTGCAGGAAGGCGGTAAGGCACGAATCCCAGGAGCATAGATACCTATGTGACCGGGGTGAGTGCGCGCAACCAACGCATCTGCAATACGAAGTATGACGGGTTAATAAAATCAATTTGATTGCTGTAATCACTGGCCACATACTGCCCGCAAGGTCTTCACCGTGGAGAGGGATGTGATAACAACGTCTGGTACCAATCTTGAGCACGCCCGTGCTCACAATCGTCGGGTGGTGATCGAAGCCATTCGCCTTAACGGTGAACTGACCCGCGCTGAAATCGCCCGGCTGACGTCGCTCACCCCCCAAACGGTCTCCAACATTGCCACCGAACTCGAGCAGGCGGGTATCCTGTCTTCCCACCTGCCGCGCCGTGCGGGAGGGCGTGGTCAGCCAGCAACGCCACTGACACTCAATCCTGACAGCGCCTATTCAATAGGCATCCATCTTGATCATCAGTCGCTGCTGACTGTGCTGGTGGATCTGACCGGAACTGTTCGCTTTCGCAAACTGATCCATGTACAGAAACCGCAGCCAGAGCCCACGCTGGCTCTTATCGATCAGGTTCTGCAAGAAATGCGCCAACAGGTGAAAATTGACTGGCGAAAAATATTAGGCGTGGGTGTGGTGATGCCGGGGCCGTTTGGCGTAGAAGGCATTTCCTCACAAGGGCCGACCACGTTGCACGGCTGGGATAATATTGATATTGAAGCGCGTTTAAGCGCCGCGACCGGCTGGCCGGTGACGCTGGAAAACGATGCGACGGTAGCCGCAATCGGTGAGCGTTTTCACGGTGTGGCCAAGCAATTATCGTCGTTTGTGTATCTGTATATCGGCACCGGGCTGGGTGCCGGCATCTTCACCGACGGACGGATTTACACCGGTCATGCACACAATGCGGGCGAAGTCGGCCACATTGTGGTGCAATCGGGCGGGCGAGAATGTTATTGCGGCAACAAAGGCTGCCTCGAACGTTATGTTTCTTTGCAGGCGGCGTATGAAGCCTGCGGACTGGATCCGATGTCGGCCATGCCCGAAGATCTGCTGAAAGTCGATGAAAAAGTGTTCGATAAATGGCTTGATACTGCCGTCGAACCGGCACTCCAGGCCATCAATATTATGGAATGCGTGTTCGATGCGCAGAGCGTGATTATCGGCGGCACCATGCCTAAACCATTGGTGGAAAAGCTGATTAAGCGCCTGACGCCCCTGTATAATTCGGTGCGCAGCCGGTACGCGCAGAGTGCACGCATTCGCCTCGGGATGTCCGGCAGCGACACACCCGCGCTCGGTGCTGCCGCGTTGCCAATATTTGATGAATTCAATCCGCAATATGAAGTGCTGTTGAAGTAGTCTTTCCGCAGGCCGTAAAAAACATCCAGACGGTCTGACCGGTTGGTCAGATTTGGCATAAGCTTTGCAAATGTTCTGTTATCAATCGTGAACGAGAATGTTGCAGAGAAGGACAATGCCATGAGTCAGATCATCACCCGCGCCGTCCGCGGAAATTTCTTCGATGTCCGCGAGCCGGTATTACGGCCGGAAGATTTAGAAGCGCAGGTGCGTTATATCGAAGACGGCCTGATGTTGCTCAGCGGCGGCACAATCATCTGGCTGGGAAGCTGGCAGGAAGGTGAGGGCAAGCTGGCGCAGGCACGTAAAACCGCTGTTCTGGAAATTGATGATTATCGCGACAAGCTGATCGTCCCGGGCTTTGTCGATACGCATATTCACTATCCGCAGACCGAAATGATCGGCGCGTACGGCGAGCAGTTGCTCGAATGGCTGACGCGCTATACCTTCCCGACCGAACAACAATATCACTGCGCGGATTACGCCAGGCGCATGTCGAAATTCTTCATCAGTCAGTTGCTGCTTAACGGGACCACCACGGCGCTGGTGTTTGGCACCGTTCATCCGCAGTCCGTCGATGCCCTGTTTAAAGAAGCCTCCGACATCAATATGCGGCTGGTGGCGGGCAAAGTGATGATGGACAAAAACGCCCCCGACGCCCTGCTGGAAACCCCTGAAGAAAGTGAACGCGACACGCGCGGGCTGATTGCGCGCTGGCATAACCGCCAGCGTCTGAGCTATGCGCTGACGCCGCGTTTTGCGCCGACATCTTCGCCTGAACTGCTGCAAAAAGTGCGGTTGCTTAAGCAGGAATTCCCCGACGTGTACATGCATACCCATCTGAGCGAAAACGTCGCCGAACTCTCCTGGGTGAAAGAAATGCACCCTGAACATCAGCATTATCTCGACGTTTATCATCAGTACGGACTGACCGGCGAACGTTGCGTGTTTGCACACTGTCTGCATCTGGATGACAGTGAATGGGATTGCCTGCACGACACCGATTCGACTATCGCTTTTTGCCCGACGTCTAATCTGTTTCTGGGCAGCGGTCTGTTTAATTTGCAGAAATCCTGGCAGAAACAAATTCGCGTCGGCATGGGCACGGACGTCGGTGCGGGCACCACCTTCAACATGCTGGAAACGCTGTCAGAAGCCTACAAAGTCGGACAACTGCAGCGTTACCGTTTATCCGCATTCGAAGCCTTCTATCACGCCACACTCGGCGGCGCACGGGCGCTGCACCTCGACGATAAAATTGGCAACTTTAATACCGGTAAAGAGGCGGATTTTGTGGTGCTCGAACCGGGTGTCAGTGCGCTGCAAAAATTACGTGCCACCAACAGTAAAACGCTGGCTGAAAAGCTGTTTGTGCTGATGACGCTGGGTGATGACCGTAATGTGTATTGCACCTACGTTGACGGCGAACCGGCGTATGTACGGGATGCTCAGCGGGAGGAACTCTCAGCATGATGAACAGTGATACCGGCGGCAAAGTCCGCCTTGCGCGTGAACGCACCCTGGAAAATATCCACGCGGCGGCCATTGCAGAATTCAGTGAAAAAGGTTTTCAGGGGGCAACCACTCAGGCCATTGCTCAGCGCGCCGGGATCAAAAAAGCCCAGTTGCATTACTACATCGCGGGCAAAGAAGAGTTGTACGAAGAGCTCTTGCAGAAAGTGCTGAAAGTCTGGGGCGATATCATTCAGTTCGACCCGTCCCTCAGCGAACCCGAGGCGGTGCTCAGCCGTTATATCCGCAATAAGCTGAATTTCTCGTTCGATCAGCCGCAACTGTCGCGCATTTTCACCAGTGAGGTGCTAGGCGGCGGTCACTATCTGCATAAATACTGGCCGCTGGCCACGCAGAATATCACCGGCAAAGAGAACCTGATCCATCAGTGGATTGAGCAGGGGAAAATCCGTGCGCTGGATGCCCGCCTGTTCATCATGCATATCTGGGCGGTGACGCAGTATTACGCCGATTTTGCGGTGCAGGTGAAGCATATGTACGGCAATTTCGAAGGCGATGAACAGGCGCGTGAACACATTATTGGTGAGGTTACGACACTGATTCTGAATGGCTGTAAAGCCTTTGCTCCTCCCCCTGCGAAGGGGGAGGACGGGAGGGGGTATTAAGGGCAAACTCCCAGTCAAAGCATACATCAACTTTTTGATTTTGCTTTAAAACCCCACCCCAACCCTCCCCTTCGCAGGGGAGGGAGCAAACCAGTGATTTTTGAAGGATATGATCATGATCCAATTTCTGATGAACGGCAGGATCCACACGGAAAATCTGCCCGCTGACACGACGGTATTACAATATCTGCGCCGCGATGCAGGGCGCTGTGGTACCAAAGAAGGCTGTGCCTCCGGTGACTGCGGCGCCTGTACGGTGGTGCTGGCAGAAAAGCAGGGTGAGCAACTGCAATACCGCACGGTCAACGCCTGCCTGACCTTTATGCCTGCGGTGCATGGCAAACAGCTTATTACGGTTGAAGATCTGAAACATCGCGGCGAGCTTCATCATGTACAGCAGGCGATGGTGGATAATCACGCTTCGCAATGCGGTTTCTGCACGCCGGGTTTTGTGATGTCACTGTTTGCGATGGAAAAAAATAAACCTGTTTTTACGGTTGAAGGCGTGCAGGAAACCCTTTCCGGCAATCTTTGCCGTTGCACGGGTTACCGGCCAATCATGGATGCGGCGAAAGCCATTTGTGAAGCCCCGCAGGCCGATCAGTTTGATGCTGATGCCCGGCAAACGCTGGAAAAACTCGCCGCGATATCCGCGACTGAACAGCCGGTGACTATTGATGAACTGGCCGGACGTTATCTTGCCTGCCCGGATTCCCGTCTGGTGGCAGGCGGTACCGATCTGGCGCTGGAAGTCACACAACGTTATCAGCGCCTGCCGAAGCTGATTTCGCTGAGTCATATTCCCGAACTCAAGGCAATTACGCTGACCGGTCAGGCTATTCATATTGGCGCCGCCGCGCCGCTCAGCGCCTGTATGCCGTTTTTACATGAAGAGTTCCCGGCGTTTGGCGAACTGCTCGAACGGTTTGCATCACAACAAATTCGCAACCAGGGGACCTTCGGCGGCAATATCGCCAACGCTTCGCCAATCGGTGACGGCGGGCCGGTGTTGCTGGCGCTCGGCGCTTCGCTGCTGCTGCGGCGTGGCGCTGAACAACGGGAGTTACCGCTGGATCAGTTCTTCCTCGGTTATCGCAAAACTGCGTTGCAGCCGGGCGAATTTATTGAACAAATCCGCATTCCCCGCAATACCCCGGCGGCACGCCAGTTACGGGTTTATAAAGTGTCGAAACGGCTGGAGGACGATATTTCTGCGGTCTGCGCGGCGTTGCATATTGAAGTGCTAAATGGCGTGGTGGTGCATGCACGCGTGGCGTTTGGCGGCATGGCGGAAGTGGCGAAACGGGCCAGCGGCTGTGAGGCGCAATTACTTGGTCAGCCGTGGCAGACGGCAACTGTCGAGCGGGCCTGTCAGGCGCTGGAACTGGATTTCACGCCAATCAGTGATTTTCGTGCCAGCCGGGAATACCGCATGCAGGTGGCGAAAAATCTGCTGCGCCGCTGCCATATCGAAATGACTTCTCCTGAAACACTGATGCGGGTAACACATTATGTCTGAATCGAAACCATCACTTTCTCAGGCTGAGATGGAAGCGTTGTTCCGCACGGGGTTGCAGAGCGGCGTGGGCAAAAGCCAGAAACATGAAAGCGCGGAGAAACACGTCAGCGGTGAAGCGGTGTATATCGATGACCGGCTGGAATTCCCCCGTCAGTTGCATCTGGTGCCGCTGCTCAGCCCTCATGCGCATGCTGACATTTTGCATATTGATACCGAACCTTGTTACGCCGTACCGGGTGTGGTGCGGGTGATGACTGCACAGGATGTGCCCGGCAATCTGGACATTGCACCGCTGACCCATGGCGATCCGCTGATGGCGCAGGGCACCGTGCAGTATGTCGGCCAGATTGTGCTGGTGGTGGCGGCAACCTCAATGGAAGTCGCCCGGGCGGCGGTGGCGCTGGCGAAAGTGGAGTATCAGCCGCGTGACGCGGTGCTGACGGTAAAACAGGCGCTGGCGCTGGAACATTACGTCGAAGAACCGCATCAGCATAAACGCGGTGACGCTGAGATGGCGCTGGCCTGTGCGCCGCACCGTTTACAGGGCGAACTGGAAATTGGCGGCCAGGAGCATTTTTATCTCGAGACGCAGATTGCCTCAGTGATGCCCGGCGAAGACGGCGCGATGCTGGTATACAGCTCGACACAGCATCCGACAGAAGTGCAGAAACTGGTGGCCTCGGTGCTGGATTTGCCGATGCACAAAGTCGTGGTTGATATGCGACGCATGGGCGGTGGTTTTGGCGGCAAAGAGACGCAGGCCGCTGGTGCAGCCTGCCTTGCCGCGCTGGCGGCGCATCTGACCGGACGTCCGGCAAAGATGCGGCTGTCGCGTCAGGATGACATGCTGATCACCGGCAAGCGCCATCCGTTTCATGTCAGCTATGACGTAGGGTTTACCGATGACGGCGTCATTCACGGTATCGACATTAAACTGGCGGCCAACTGCGGTTATTCGCTGGACCTCTCCGGTTCTATCGTCGATCGCGCCATGTTCCATTCCGATAACGCCTATTACCTCGGCGATGCGCTGATCACCGGTTATCGCTGTAAAACTCATCTGGCGTCGAACACCGCTTACCGCGGATTTGGCGGCCCGCAGGGCATTGTGGCGATTGAGCACATCGTTGATCATATTGCCCGCGAACTGGGTCTGGATCCGCTGACGGTACGCAAAAATAATTACTACGGTCAGGAAGCCCGCAACGTTACGCATTATCACCAGCCCGTCGGGCAAAACCTGTTGCAGGAGATGACGCAGCAACTGGAAGATAGCGCGGAATACACCGCAAGACGTGACGCTGTCACGAAATTTAACCGCAGCAACCCTTATCTGAAAAAGGGGCTGGCGCTGACGCCGGTAAAATTTGGTATCTCCTTCACCGCCAGTTTCCTCAATCAGGCAGGCGCGCTGGTGCTGGTCTATACCGACGGCAGTATTCAGCTCAATCACGGTGGCACAGAGATGGGACAGGGGCTGAATACCAAGGTCGCGCAGGTGGTGGCTGAGGTGTTTCAGGTGGATATCACCCGGATTCAGATCACCGCGACTGATACCGGTAAAGTGCCCAATACCTCGCCGACGGCAGCGTCATCCGGCGCTGACCTGAACGGTAAAGCGGCGCAAAACGCGGCAGAAATCATCAAAGGGCGCATGGTTGAGATGCTGATGCGTGTTCATGATGCACAGGAAACTGACATCACCTTCAGCAACGGTCAGGTGCGCGTTAAAAATCAGTATTTCAGTTTTGAACAGGTGGCGACCCAGTGCTGGCTGAATCAGGTGCCGCTGTCCAGCACCGGCTATTACAAAACACCGAAGATTTTCTATGACCGCAGTAAAGCCGCCGGGCATCCGTTTTATTATTTCTCCTACGGCGCGGCTTGCGCGGAAGTATTGGTCGATACGCTGACCGGTGAATACAGGCTGTTGCGGGCAGACATTCTGCATGACGTCGGCGACTCACTGAATCCGGCGATTGATATCGGTCAGGTGGAAGGCGGATTCGTGCAGGGCATGGGCTGGCTGACCACGGAGGAGCTGGTGTGGAATGACAAAGGGCGCTTAATGACCAGTGGTCCGGCGGCGTATAAAATTCCGGCAATTGGCGACATTCCGCAGGATCTGCGCGTGAAACTGGTGGAGAACCGTAAGAATCCGGAAGATACCGTTTTCCATTCCAAAGCCGTGGGTGAACCGCCGTTTATGCTCGGGATATCCGTTTGGTGTGCCATCAAAGATGCCGTCGCCAGCCTGGCCGGTTATCGTGTACATCCGCACCTTGATGCACCTGCCACGCCGGAAAGAGTGCTTAACGCCATAAATCAGATGCATTTTCAGGGTGACGTTGTCACTTATTCCGCTATGGCTACCGCAAAAATTGCCGGCTGACGGGGGTTCTCATGCGTACTGATGACTGGGTAACGCGTTTACATGACCTGCAACGTCGCGGAGAACCGTGCGTGGTGGCGACGCTGGTGGAGAATCAGGGCTCCACGCCGCGTGATGCAGGCAGCAAAATGGTGATCACCGCTGACCAGCAATTTTATACGCTGGGCGGCGGCAATCTTGAGTTTCAGGTTACAGCCATTGCCCGCGAGATGTTGCAGCAGGGTGCGAAAACCAGCCGCTTCGAACGCTTTTCATTAGGGGCGCGGCTCGGACAATGTTGCGGAGGCATGGCGTCGGTGTTGCTTGAACCGCTGGGGCAACCGCAACCGCACGTTGTGGTTTACGGCGCAGGTCATGTCGGGCGGGCACTGGTGAACATTCTCAGCACCTTACCCTGTCGCATTACCTGGGTAGATGCCCGCGCCAGTGAGTTTCCGGCACGGGTGGACCCGCAAGTCACCTGCCTCGTGGATGAGGAACCCGAAAGCACGGTGGCGCAGATGCCCGCTGACAGTTATTTCATGGTGCTGACGCACGATCACCAGCTGGATTTCGCCCTGAGTGAGCGCATCCTGAAGCGCGGCGATTTCCGCTACTTTGGCCTGATTGGCTCGGATACCAAGCGTAAACGCTTTGATTACCGTTTATCGGGCAAAGGGATTTCGTCTGAGCAACTGGCGAGAATGCGTTGCCCGGTGGGGCTGCCCGATGTGCGCGGCAAACTCCCGGCAGAAATTGCCGTGGCGATTGCCGGAGAATTTATCGCCGCGTATGGAAAATGATTGTTTCTTATAGATAATCTTTTTTCTATTCAGAACTCTTCAGATATTGCATTGATTTATAATGTGTTTTAATTAAAAGGAAGTGATTCATTTTAATCAGGAAGTTATATCGCATTTATGTCTTCTCCTGCCATGTCGTGTCGAACCAAACCTTCGCCACCGGTTCATAAAACAGTCACAAAACCGCAGTAATTTGTTTCCTCATTGAACGGGCCAGTGCCGCTTTGAGGAAACATCCGACGCATGTCTGCCATACAGATTTCCCACCTGAGTAAATCCTTTACCACTCAGCCGGTGCTCAATGACGTCTCGCTGCATATTCATCACGGTGAGTTTGTTGCCGTGCTCGGTCCCTCAGGTTGTGGCAAAACCACGTTGCTGCGTACCATCGCGGGATTCGAGCCGGTAAACAGCGGCACAATCATCGTCGGTGAACGACTGTTTTCATCCACCGGCGTCCATGTCCCAGCGGAAAAGCGCGATCTGGGCATTGTGTTTCAGAACTACGCGCTGTGGCCGCATATGTCGGTGGAGGAAAACGTAGCGTACAGCCTGAAAGTGGCGGGGATGGATCGCCATGAACGACGCACGCGAACGCAGGATGCGCTGGCGCTGGTGGGGCTGAGCGATTACGCCATACGCCGTCCTTCCGATTTGTCCGGCGGTCAGCGACAACGTGTGGCACTGGCACGTTGCCTGGTCACACGCCCCGGCGTGGTGCTGCTGGATGAGCCGCTGGCAAATCTTGATGTGCATTTACGTGCGGCGATGGAAGAAGAGTTCCGGCGTTTTCATCAGCACACCGGCGCAACGCTTTTGTATATCACCCACGATCAGCAGGAAGCGATGGCGATGGCTGACCGTGTCGTGGTGATGAACGAGGGCAAAGTGATGCAGTTTGCTACGCCGCAAACGCTGTACCGTGAACCAGCCAACGCCATGGTCGCGACCTTTATCGACGAGGGTCGCGTTATCCCGGCACAAAATATTCAACCCGCCGAAAACGGCACGGCCTGGGCCGATGTTTTCGGTATGCGTATCCGGTTACGGGCTCCGGCACATCAGACAACGGTGAGTGAGGCGCAGGTGTGTGTCCATGCTGCGGATTTACGTTTTGCTCAGCACGGCGAACCGGGCATCGCTGCGCGGATCACCCGGGTGATTTACCGCGGCGGCTATCACCAGATTGACGTCGCGCCGGTAAACACGCCTGCGCTGAAGCTTTCCCTTCATTCCTCTGTTTCGCCCGATAGTTACGCGAGTGACGTTGTCACTTTCGTCATTGCCGACGGCTGGATCCTTCCCCAATAATTTTCTCATTCTAAGGACAGGGCTATGCATATTTTAAAAACCATCACGTTATCCTTGAGCGCATTGCTGATTTGCGCCACGCAGGGAGAGGCAAATGCTGCCGAAACCGCCTCCGGAAAGCTGGTGGTTTATACCTCCCAGGCACCGGAAATTGCCCAGCAAACGATTGACGCCTTCAAGGCGGCTTATCCCGATGTGCAGGTGGAGTGGACGCGCAACGGCACGACGCAACTGATGAATGTTTTGCAAACTGAAATGATGGCCGGGGACGTAAAAGCTGATGTGCTGCTGGTTGCGGATTCCATCAATCTGGGCGCGTTGAAAAAAGACGGCAAACTGATGGCCTATACCGATGCGCCGGTGGGAAATATCAGCCCGGATTTTTACGACAAAGATAAAACCTGGTTTGGTACCAAAATTATCGCCACGGTCATTGCCTACAACACTAAGAACGCCACACCGGTTGATAGCTGGATGGCGCTGACCGAACCGCAAAACAAAGGTCAGGTGGCCGTGCCAAGCCCGCTGTATTCCGGGGCGGCGTTGTATCACCTGCATACGGCCATTAATACGCCGGACATCGGCTGGGCGTTTTATCAGAAACTGGCGCAGAACGGCATTACCCCGGAAGGTGGCAACGGCCCGGCGCTGAAAGCGGTAGCGAGTGGCATGGCGAAGTATGGCGTGATTACCGATGCCGATATTATCCGCGCTAAAAAGCAGGGCTCGCCGATTGATCTGGTGTATCCGAAAGAGGGGGCTTCATTTGTGACTGAGCCGGTAGCCATTCTTTCCGGGGCACATAACGTGCCTGCGGCGAAGGCGTTTGTTGATTTCATGCTCTCACCGCAGGGCCAGCAATTGGTTGCGAAACAAGGTAACCGGCCAATTGAATCCGGCATTGCGGCACCTGAAGGCTTTGCACCGCTGGATTCGATTAAGCTGCTGACGCTGGATTCGGATAAAGCGGTGGCGGATGATAAAGAAGTTCGCGCGAAATTCACTGAAATCTTCGGTGGCTGACAGCCCAAAGGACAGCCAGATGAGCGTGATGAGTGAAATTCAGCGCCGCGCCACCCCCTCGCGTCGGTTCTGGCCGGGCAGCGAGAAGTGCGTGCTTTGGGCACTGACGTTGCTGATCGGGTTATTGTCGATAGCGCCCCTGATGCGACTGGTTTGGGCGGCAATGGCGCCTGAAGGTGCGCCGGACATCTCGCGGCTCAGCCATTTACTGGGCACACGAAAAGTCCTGACTGCCACGCTGAATACACTAACGATTGCTGTCGTCTCAACTTTTCTGGCGATGGTGCTGGGTACGGTGGCGGCGCTGCTGATCGCGCTGACTAATTTGCGCGGTAAGCAGGCCTGGGTATTTACTTTTATTCTGCCACTGATGATCCCGCCGCAGGTGACGGCGCTGGCGTGGGTTCAGGCACTTTCGCCATCCAGTCCGGTATTGCTGTGGCTGGGGTTAACGTTGCCCGCCGGTTCGACTTCGCCGCTGTATTCGCTGACCGGCATTATTGTTCTGCTGGGATTGCACAATGCGCCGCTGGTTTTCCTGATGGTGCGGGCCGGGTTGCGCAGGTTGCCAGCCGAACTGGTGGAGGCCGCGCGCAGCGGTGGGGCACAACCGTGGCGGGTATTGTTTACCGTGATTTTGCCGCTGGTGCGCCCGGCTATTTTTGCCGGTGCGGCACTGTCGTTTGTCACCGCAGCGGGTAATTTTGGTATTCAGGCAATGCTCGGCATTCCCGGTCGTATCCCGACGCTGATCACGCTGGTGTATCAGCAACTCAACAGTGTGGGTGCGTCGGCGCTGACGGATATGGCAGTGCTTTCGCTGCTGATTGCCGCTATTACGCTTGCCGGACTGATGTTCAGCCGCTGGCTGGGCGGGCGGCAGGATGTGCGTGTCACGGGGACGCCGCGCGCGCTGCATCAGTCTCTGGGGCGATGGCGTTTACCGGCAGAAATTGCGGCCTGGCTGTGGATGTCGCTGACGCTGTTATTGCCGCTTTCCGCGCTGATGACCACGTCCCTGACCACGGGTTTTGGTCAGGCACTGACCTTGCAGAGTCTGACGCTGAGCAATTATGCCAATGCGCTGTTCGGGTATCCGGCAATCCGCCATGCCTTTATGACCAGCCTCGGGCTGACCGTGATGACCGCGCTGATCCTGACACTTTCCTCGTTATTTCTGGCGTATTTCCTGAGCTGGCAGCGAACGCGGCTGGTGCATATTTTACAACTGTCGACCGAACTGGCTTACGCGTTGCCGGGGATAGTGACCGGAATTGCGGCGATCCTGTTTTTCCTCAAACCGTTGCCACTGGTGCATGTCAGCCTTTACGGCACGGTATGGATTATCCTGGCGGCTTATCTTTCCAGTTTTATGGCACTGGTGCTTCGTCCGACGCTGGCCGGTTTTGCGCAAATCGAGCGTTCGCTGGATGAGGCCGCACAAATATTCGGTGCCAGTTTCCTGCAACGGATGCGCGATATAGTGATGCCGCTGGCGGCGCCGTCGGCCATGGCGGGCACGATTCTGGTGTTCCTGACCGCACTGAATGAGATTCAGGTGTCGATTCTGCTGGTCACATCCGGAACGCAAACGCTCGGACCGATGATTGTGTTTCTTGATGAAGGCGGTTCTTCCACGCTGGCCGCAGCCGTGGGGTGCCTGATGATTGGTGTGGTGCTGGTCTTTATGCTGCTGGCGTCGCTGTTTGCGCGTCGATTGCCGGAAGGCGTATTGCCGTGGCGCGTCTGACATTCTGCCTGCTGCAGAAATCCGCAGCAGGCAGAGTTTTACAGGGTTTTCAGTGGTTCACTGCGCTGCCAGAAAGCAACTGCAGACCCCAGACACAACAGATAACCCATCAGTTCGGTGCCTTCTTCGACAATATTTTTCACTGTCCGTACGTATTCGCCTTGCATCACCACTTTCCAGATCATATTCATCCCAAAGACCCGTGAGAACACCAGGATCAGTACCAGACCGCAAACCATATAGTGACAGGCCGGATGAACCAGAAAAGCTGACAATCCGCGCAGGCTGGTTTTCGGCGTGATGCAGGCCCAGGCGATACAATAGACCGCGAACAGGCTGGCGAAATACACCCATGAGCCGTAGTGGATCAGGTCAAACAGGGCATCGAGTTCGCGGATAAGCATGCAGAAGAAGAACCCGCCAATCAGGATCATACCTCCCCGCAATGCCGGATGTTTTTTGGCCTGTAAGAAAAACAACGCGCTGATGGCCAGCAGTGAAAGTTCCTGAAGGAACTCAGTGGCGGAAATTTCCTGGATACCGTCTTTAAATATGGCCACATCCAGCCAGATGACCAGCGCGGTACAAATGGCTCCCAGGGCTAATAAGATAAAATTGAGTAAGTGTTTAAAAAATGTGTGTTTCATTATTGTCCTGATTTCAATACGTTGGCGTGCATACTTCACGTGTTCTGAACATTTTTCTGCGTTGCGTGAGGTGCTGCAAGGATACGGAAGGTGATAACAGGGATATTGTGAATGCGTGCGGGAATGATAATTATTATGAATGTTATGTGCTATTTATTGGGATTTCTCGCATGATTTGAAACCCCACGTCATTTACTAATGACGAACGCGAGCAGATGGTGATAGGTTGCACGGAAACTGCCAGAGAGAGGCCATTTAGCAATCCATGAGTAATCAAACTACAACCGCCAAGCAGCTGGAAGTTCAGCGCATTGTCGATGTTCTGTCTAAAGCCATCGCGCAGCAACGCCTGCGTCCGGGCACCCGGCTGGTGGAATCACAGCTTGTTGACGCGCTGGGTGCTAACCGTAACCACGTTCAGGTGGCGTTACAGCGTCTGGCGATGCAGAGAATTGTGACCATCGAACCTAACCGTGGCGCAATGGTGGCGCAGCCCACCGCCAAAGAAGCGCGTGAAGTGTTTATCGCCCGTCGTGCTATCGAACGGGCGATCGTTGAATGCATCGGGCCGGATGTGATCCGGCGTCACCGTCACCGTATTAGTGCCCATCTGCGCGGAGAGCGTGAAGCTGTGCAATCTGAAGACCGGCGCGCCATTGTGCGTGAGCTGAGTGAATTTCATCTCATTCTCGGGGAAATTTCGGGCAATGATGTACTGAGTGAAATTCTGTCGAATCTGATGGTGCGCAGTTCCCTGATTGTGTCGTTGTACCAGCGTAACGAAGTGCCGTCGTGCCAGTGTGATGAACATCAGGCGATTATCGATGCACTTGAAGCGGGGGATAATACGCAGGCCGCTGAAATTATGCAGGAACATCTGGACGATCTGGAAGGGGTGTTGGATCTTGATGACGAGGCCGCCGGAGAGGTGAATCTGCGTCAGGCGTTGTCTGATTTATAAAGCCTGAAAAATCCTGCCCGTCGGTTTTCGACCCGCGGGCAGGATACGTATTACGATGATTTCAAATCGCGCAGCTGCGCACGGTCATTGTAGAAACGTTTGTAAGCGAGATAACCGGCAATAATCGTCGATAAGCTCGCAGTCGCCAGCAGCATAAAGGTCACCATAATCTGATATTTGATGGCTTTCACCGGATCGATACCCGCAAAAATCAGCCCGGACATCATGCCCGGCAGGCTGACAATCCCGACAGTTTTCGCTGCATCTACGGTCGGGATCATGGCGGCACGAATGCTGTCACGGATAATCCGGTCGGAAGCCATTTTTACCGGCGCGCCGAGGCTCAGCATCTCGAGGATCTTTTGCTGATTATCGAGAAAACGCTGGTTAAGGTTGCTGTAACACAGGCCTACAGCCACCATCGCATTCCCGGCAATCATCCCCGAAATCGGAATCACCTGCATGGGCAGAAATTCGATCGAACCGCTGAGGATCAGAATCATTAATGTCAGCGAGGTACCCACCGTGATGGCGATAAAAGAAATGATAAATCCGTTATCGATATTACGGCTGCGCTTTTTGGCATTCAGCGCCGCATTCACGCAGATAAACAGCACCATCAGCACGGTTAACAGGCTGTTATTGATATCAAAAATGTATTTGAGAACGTAGCCGACAATCACCAGTTGTACGATAGCGCGGGCAACGCTCCAGATGATGTCTTTTTCCAGTCCGAGCTTTTCTTTCTTGCTGACGAGCAGGGCGACGACGACCAGGATCAGCGCGAGAGCCAGAGACTGGTTGGTAATATTATGCTGATTCATGCGACGCGCTTCCTGATGAATGACGGGTCAGGGTAATGACGTTTTTGGCGTGGCGGATTTCGTTCAGGTCATGGCTCACCCATAACACGGCGATCTGCTCTTTCTCAACCAACCCGGCAATGATGTCGTTGATGTTGATTTTATTCTCTTCATCCAGCGCGCTGGTGATTTCATCAAGTAATAAAATATCCGGCATAAATTGCAGATTGCGCAGCAATGCGATGCGCTGTTTTTCCCCGCCGGAAAGCTCCTGCGTACGTTTGGTCAGCATGTCTTCGGATAAATTTACCTGTTTCAGCCAGTCGCGAAGCTGCCCGTCATCAGGTTTTTTATTGCGGATCTGATAAGGCAGGGCGAGGTTATCGTAAACCGTTTCGCCAAATAACGACGGTGTCTGGAAGCAATACGATACGCGCTGGCGGTACGCTTCAGGTTTGATCTGCGTAATATTTTCGCCTTTGAAATAAAGATTTCCACCGGTCGGATTTTGCAATGACGCAATAATCTTCAGCAACGTACTTTTCCCGCTCCCTGAAGGGCCGGTCAGTAAGGTAAATTCCCCCGGATTCAGGGTGAGGGAAACAGGCTCCAGCAGCGGGATATGGTTGAGTGTAAAAGAAACGTCTTGCAGACGAAGGAGGTCAGTGGGAGTGGTCACGCCTGAGAATCCTTTGGTAGCGGAGGTTTTACGCCTTCCCCACTCATGAGGGGAAGGTTGGGATGGGGTGTGGGTTAACGCTGGCAGAAAGTTCGGTTGTAAAACCGTCTTCCAACCTCCCCCCTGGCTGGGGGGAGATGTAAAGAAGATTACTGAGCCGGGACGGGGGCAGGTGCCGGAGCCACTGGCGTTTCCTGATCAGGGGTTGCTGCTGGCGCTGCCGGCCCACCCAGAATACCGAAAAGACCGGCGAATTCCTGCAATGTCATTTTCTGGCCATTCAGGTCAACCTGATTGTCAGCGTAATGGAAGCTGCTGGTAATAGTATCGTCTTTCACGGTGGTCAGTTTAAACATCTGACCCATCGCTGCCAGACCCTGAACCTGCTGCTGTGCCAGTTTAGCGGCGTCGTCTGCGCTGTAACCTTCCAGCTGAGCCACCTGCGTGGTGACCTGAGTGGCCATCGGCAGAGGAATAGTCAGTTTGGCATCAACCTTATTTACCAACTGAGACAGCATTTGATCCTGAGTCTGTGCCGGCGTTGCGGCCGGATCTTTGAGATCCAGTTGCAGGGTGAAGTTACTTTCGCCTTTGCTATTTTTCCAGCTCAGCGGTGCAATGCTGATGCCCGGATTGCCTTTGAGCAGCAGTGGCAGGTTAGCCAGCAGTAAATCGGTAGCCTGTTGCTGATAAACAGCCGGATCAATCTGACCCTGTTGCAGCAGAAGTGCGCGGGATTGCTGGTTATAGTTGTCTGCGAACTGTTTCATCGCCGCGCCATCGAGTTTATCCAGCTTCAGTGTCAGTTTGGCTGAACCGAAATCTGCACCCTGAATTTTCAGTGCGTCGAGGGTGTAATCCTGCTGACCGGCGATGTTATTGCCATTTTCAGAGAATTTGCTCACCAGTTTGAAGTTATCCAGCGAAGCGGCATCTTTGCCGTCAACGTTCACCAGGATTTGCTTCACAGTCAGGTTTTGATCACCCACGCCGACCTGAAACTTACCTTGTTTGGTGTCGCTGTCCATGCTGAAACCGGCCAGGGTCACTTTTTCAAGCTGACCCCACTGATTTTTAGAGGTCAGAGCGATGCTGTCGGTGCTGGCGTCCAGCTTCATGGCCGTCAGATCTTTGTCGACATCGACATTGATTTTACCGCCAGAGAAGGCCAGCTGGCTTTCATCTTTCTGATACGTCACAGGAATGATGTCAGCCGCCGAAGAACTTGCGCCGCTGTAGGAAACGCGGGTGTCAATCGTGACCAGAGATTTGCCTTTGGTGACATCAAACAGACCTTTCACCGTTGGCGTGTTTTGCAGCTCTGAATGAACAGAAGCCATGCTTGGGATCAGATTGAATTTTTTCAGCTGAGCGGCAGGGAAAGGGCCGTGATCGATAGTTTCGATAAAGGCAATTTCGTCACCCGTTTTCAGTACGCTGGTGCCCGCCGTTGCGGCAGCAGGCTCCGGTTGCAGAACAATGCGCATTTTGCTGCTGAACAGCCCGCGCTGATAATCCTGATAGCTGACTTTCAGCCCGGCTTTCGGATAAGCACTTTGCAACTGGCTGTTAGCCGCCGCAACCTGTTCATCCATATGTTGTTCGATCAGCTTGCCCGTATACCACGAGACGCCTGTCCAGGCCGCGCCAAGGACTACAATGACGCTTACAGCGACTAACGACTTCTTCATATCTCTGTTTATCCTTATGAAATGTCCCGAAAATAAAAAACGCCTTCCGGCGTTATTAGTCTACAGAGTGTAGCTGAATCAGCAAAAAAATCACCAAAATGGGGCGTTTAGCCCCATTTTGTTTAATCAACTGTTCATTTCGCGAGTGTATTGAACACGCGTGCTATGCGGCCGTTGCCGCTGGCAGTCACCGGTGACTCAGTGGCTGACAGGAAACACGACTCACCCGGATTGAGAACCAGGGTTTGATTGTTCTTCACCAGAACGCTCTGACCCTCAATACAGAAGACAATCGCCGCGCTGTCCTGCTCCAGCGTTTGCGGTTCAGCAGAGAGGCTGTGAATTGAAAAAGCAAAATCTTCGACCGGGATCGGGAAGTTGAGTTCCGCACCTTTGACAACCGGCGTGGTCAGCAATTCAGAAGCGGGTCTGGCGTTGAATTTCAAATTCGCCAGCAACTCAGGAATATCGATGTATTTCGGCGTCAGACCTGCGCGCAGCACGTTATCGGAGTTCGCCATCACTTCCAGCGAGACGCCTTTCAGGTAGGCATGCGGCGTTTCGGCATACAGGAACATGCCTTCGCCCGGTTGCAGGGTGATTACGTTGAGCAGCAGCGGGGAGAACAGGCCGCTGTCATCAGGATAAAATTCAGAAATACTGCGGATGGTGTCCCACGGCTCACCCTGTTGTTCATCCAGAACGGATTTCAGCACGTCCAGCGCCCGGGATTTATCTTCACCTTCCAGACTCAGCAGGCCCGCAAACAGCGTGCGCAGGTGATCAACATCCGGAGACGTCAGGAAGCTGGCAATTAACGGATGCGCACCGGCCACGGGTTGCAATAATGAAACAATTTCGCGCAACTCGCGGAAACCGTTCATGGCCTGGAAAGGGGTCAGGGCATAAACCAGTTCAGGTTTGTGGTTCGGATCTTTGTAGTTACGCTCGGCGGCATCCAGTGGAATACCGGCAGCATTTTCTTTGGCATAACCGATTTCAGCCGCACTTTTGCTCGGGTGCACCTGAATCGACAGCGGCTGATCGGCGCACAGCACTTTAAACAAGAAAGGTAATTCGCCAAAGCGCTTAGCCACTTTTTCGCCCAGTTGCGCAGACAGTCCGGCACTTATTTGGTCGCGCAGAGAGAGGTTCTCCCCACGGGAGTTCTCAATCTGAGAGCTACATTTCGGATGAGCCCCCATCCACAGTTCAGCCATCGGACGGCCTTCTGCATCTTTAATTCCATAGAGTTTGGTCAGCGCGTCTTTGCTGCCCCAGGCGTAATTTTGTACACCGTTATGCATCTTTTGCATTGCTTCATCCTGAATAGAAAATATTGCCGACTAGTAAACAATGACGAAGGGGGCTTTACAACTGCGAAGGCCCAAAAAGTGCGGCTGGCATGCATTTTCAGATTGGGGATCGAATCCAATTACACGCCCGGCTTATATGTCACTATAATCAACAGGCCGCCAACGGATGCGTGGGAGCGCGTGCGGCAAACAGTAACCTGCAAAAAAACTGATTTATCATCGTAATAAGCATCTAAGGAGACAGTAATGGCATCTACACGCGTTGAGAAAGACTCAATGGGGCCAATTGATGTTCCGGCAGATAAGCTTTGGGGCGCACAGACGCAACGTTCCCTCGAGCATTTTCGTATTTCCTCTGAAAAAATGCCAACGGCGCTGATTCACGCGCTGGCACTGACAAAGCGTGCGGCAGCCAGCGTCAATATGGACCTCGGGTTACTGCCTGCTGAGCGGGCAAACGCCATTATTGCCGCTGCCGATGAAGTGCTTGCCGACAAGCATTCTGCCGAATTTCCGCTGTCCATCTGGCAGACCGGTTCCGGTACCCAGACCAACATGAATATGAATGAAGTGCTGGCTAACCGGGCAAGTGAAATTCTCGGTGGCGTGCGCGGCGAAGAACGTAAAGTTCACCCGAACGATGATGTGAACAAGAGCCAAAGCTCCAACGATGTTTTCCCGACGGCCATGCACGTTGCGGCAGTGATTGAACTGCGCGAAACCCTGATCCCGCAGTTGAAAGTGTTGCACAAAACGCTGTCCGATAAAGCCACGGCATATCGTGACATTGTGAAAATAGGGCGTACGCATTTGCAGGATGCCACACCGCTGACACTGGGGCAGGAAATTTCCGGCTGGGTAGCCATGTTGGGACACAGCCTGACGCACATTGAAAACAGCATCCCGCATATTGCCGAACTGGCGCTGGGCGGAACTGCAGTCGGTACCGGGTTGAATACGCACCCGGAATACGCCGTGCGTGTGGCGAAAGCACTGGCAGAACTGACCGGACAACCGTTTGTGACATCCCCGAATAAATTTGAAGCGCTGGCGACCTGTGACGCACTGGTTCATGGCCACGGCGCGCTGAAAGGGCTGGCCGCTTCACTGATGAAAATCGCCAACGACGTGCGCTGGTTATCTTCCGGCCCGCGTTGCGGCATTGGTGAAATCTCGATTCCGGAAAACGAACCGGGTAGCTCGATCATGCCGGGCAAAGTCAATCCGACGCAGTGCGAAGCGATGACTATGTTGTGCGCACAGGTGCTGGGAAATGACGTTGCAGTCAACATCGGCGGTGCATCCGGTAACTTTGAGCTGAACGTGTTCCGTCCGCTGGTCATCCATAACTTCCTGCAATCCGTTCGTTTGCTGGCTGATGGTATAAGCGGCTTTAACGAGCATTGTGCGGTCGGTATTGAACCTAACCGTGACCGTATTACCCAGTTGTTGAATGAATCGCTGATGCTGGTGACTGCGCTGAATACCCATATTGGCTATGACAAGGCGGCGGAAATCGCCAAGAAAGCGCATAAAGAAGGCCTGACCCTGAAAGCGTCGGCGCTGAAACTCGGCTATCTGACCGAAGAACAGTTCGACGAGTGGGTGCGGCCTGAAGCCATGGTCGGTAGCATGAAAGCGTAAACGGCCTGCTATTTACATGTGAAATGAGGTCCGGGCAACCGGACCTTTTCACGTTCTGAGCGGCTTACAGCGGATGGTCCGTATAAAGATGCAGACGTTTGATCAGCAGGCTCAGTGGCTGCGACTGCGGTTTATATTTATGCTTCACGGATGACACATCGTAATCATGCAGTTCCCCTAACTTAGGAAGTTGCATCATGGGCGAACGCAAACATAACGCAATCAGCGGCAGCGGGCAGGGGTGTTGCACCTGTTTCTGGTTGTTGCGATACCACACGCGGGCTATGGGCTGAACTTTCACCGGGCGTTTGAATTTGAGCGCCGCGTGTTCCGGCAAACGCTTCACGTCTATCATCTCGCGGTTAATATTTTCCATCCATTGCTCACGGGTATAAGGCGAGACAGCGCGTCCGGCATGCAGACTCTTTTCCAGTTGTGCCAGAACTTCATCGCGGGTCACGTTCTTAATAATATGTTTGTTCGCCCAACCAAAGCGCACGGAGTCCGGGTCATTGAGATACGTCACCGAACGGTAAGCGTTCAGCGTTATCAGGCCGCGAAGGTGGGTATGTACAAACTCAAAACGCTGTTCACGGGCGAGACCGGACTCGACGGTCACGATATGTTCCAGTTCAGCTTTCAGCTTATTCACTTCTTCAATCAACAGCAGGGCAGACTGATGCTCCGCGGCGTCCACGGCATAACACAACACACCGGGTAAACGGACGGCGGATTTACTGCTGACATTCTCGTTATTATGATGAATAAACAACCGCTGAAAATGCTGTAATGCCAGTTGCTGTGCGGTTTCGCCGGTGTGAGGCATGACAGTGATTTTGTCCGCCGGATTATGCTCTTCGCCTTTCACTACTTCAGGCAAGGTAAATACCCGCGCCTGCAATAATTCCAGTTGCCCCAGGAAATTCCCCAAATCTTGCAATGCCATTTCCAGTTCGTTAAAACAGCCGTTCATCCGGGCAATTAAATCATAATCCGCCATAAACCCTCCGGTTAGTTACAACATACAGTTTAGGGCAAAATGGGAAAATGTACATACCTGAATAATAGGGAAATCATAAACTTCCCCTATAAACAATTTAACCAGACAGAAACTCAATGCTTAGGATATTTCAATGAGCAACCGTCCGGAAAGTTTTAGATAATCACACTAAGGTGGTGGCAATATGTTTTATTCGCTGGGTTGAAATTGGCGCTTCAATTTGAATTTCATCAACGCTGTTAAAGTCGCGAATGAGAGCACTGTGCGCCAGGGCACGAGCCTCACTAACTGGCATGCTCGCCACTAATTCAGCCGGTAAGGAAGCTAACATCGCCTCGATTAATGCATTTTGATCACGTTTGTAGTTTTCAACAAATGAAAAGCTACGCTTTCCTAATATATTGATCTCATAGAGGTATTGGAAATTTTGTTTCCCCATGAAAGTTCTCGTTTTCAGGAAAGCCTTTGCCCCTTTTTTCGTCCTGGAGGCAAAGACAGTGTTATCTCCAAATACCCGAAACTCTGTGTTATCCCGGCTGATTGTTCCAAAAAATCCCTGAGCTTCTATTATTTCTGGCCCGCGCGAATCGTATCTATAAGCACAAGAATTACCTTTGGAAATAAAGGATTGCGGAAAGGTTTGGTTCTTCTCAACTTCTTTACCGTGAGGGGGTGTTGCGGGGCTAAATATACGACCTAAACGACTAAACATGGTTCCATCCTGTTTATAAAGAAGCGTAATATAATTCCTATGCCCAAAAAGGATGATGACGTAAATCAATCTCTGCCACCGAAAAGACCGGGGGATAGAATTTCATTTATGCAAAATCATGACTCATAAATTAGTTACAACATTCGGTGATACCCATAACCAATAAATGTGCACACATAAACATCTGTGAAATCATTAAATTCAGTGTGATACTCGCTCAGCAGGGTGAAGAAGAAGTTTACCCCTTCCATGCACGGGTCAGGTTAGAATAAAGAACTTTCTGCTTTCAGGAGTTCGCGATGACAGATCTGATCCGTTGCCCGTGGGGCACGAGTGACCCGATGATGATTGACTATCATGATGATGAATGGGGCAAGCCGGTACGTGACAGCCGTGCACTGTGGGAAAAGCTGATGCTTGATGGCTTTCAGGCCGGATTATCCTGGCGGATCGTGCTGAAAAAAAGGGATGCCTTGCGCCTGGCCTTCTGCGATTTTATACCCGAGAAAGTCGCAGAATTTACCGAAGAAGACATCGAAAGGCTGGTGAATAACGCCGATATTATCCGCTCCCGCAGCAAAATCACGGCGGTTGTCAGCAACGCCCGGGCCTATCTGTCCATGCAGCAAGCGGGTGAAGATTTTGGTGAGTGGATTTGGGCGCAAATCGGCGGGAAGGCGATTCAGCATACCGGGCCGGTTCCGACTAAAGATGCGCTGTCTGATCAGATTTCAAAAGATCTCAAAAAGCGTGGATTCAAGTTTGTCGGCCCGACAATAGTCTATGCCTGGCTGGAAGCTACCGGCCTGATTAATACCCATCATCCGGATTGTTTCCGGCGTGCTCAGGTAGCAAAAGAAGCCTGATTTCTCGAAGGTTTTTTCAACGGGAATACTGCTTTTGATATTGTGACGGTGTCACGGATAATTGCCTGACGAACGCACGTCGCAAGATATCAACGCTGGAAAATCCGCACTGTGCCGCAACCTGCTTCACCGCCATTTCCCCCGTTTCCAGCAGTTGCCGCGCGTGAAATATCCGTTGCTGTTCCAGCCATTCTGCCGGTGATTGCCGCAGCGCCTGATTAAACAAACGCGTCAGATGGCGGACACTGATCCCCATATGAACAGCCAGGCTTTGCACATTATGCGGTTGGTCGAGCGAATTCATCACCCACCGCTGTACGTCCTGTAATGCTGACCGGCCACTCAGCGACGCCTGACCATGGCGGCTGAACTGCAACTGCCCGCCGGGACGTTTGAAGAACATCACCAGTTGCGAAGCGACATCCAGCGCGGTTTCCCGTCCAAGATCTTCTTCCACCATATTCAGGGCTAAATCCAGCCCGGAGGTGACACCTGCTGCTGTTCTCAGCTCACCCTCGGCAATAAAAATAGCGTCAGCTTCGACATTCACCCGCGGATACTCTTCGCTTAGCTTTGCGGCGACGGACCAGTGTGTGGTCACGCGCCGGTCGTCAAGCAACCCGGCGGCGGCAAGTAATAACGCACCGCTGCACACGGAACCAAAACGCTTCGCATGGTGGCTCCAGGTACGGATCCCGTCTTTTAATTTTTCATCCCGCAGGAATGTCTCAAGCACAGGTGCGCCTGCGACCAGAAAAGTATCGACGGCAGCGGGAAGTGGGGTTGCAAGAGTGAGATCTGCAAACAGACGCGCGCCGGAAGAGGTGCGTACAACGGGATCGTCGCCAATCGCCATCACGCTCAGGGTATAAACGTCGCGGCCGCGTTGCCGGTTGGCTTCAGCGAAAACATCCAGCGGACCGGAGACATCGAGAAGTTGCACGCCCGGCACGGCGAGAATAATGATGTGTTTTGGCATTTGAATATTTCCTGTCGCAAATGAACAATTATGTCTCATAACGTCATATTACGATGATTGATGACATTTATCTTGCCGCTTATGCTGACTCTATTCAACCCAACAGGACAAATACTATGACTCTGAACATTAAGGGTATCCGCATTCCCGACAGCAAAATGGCCCGTGAAGCAACAGAACGGGTCCGTGATATGGAATCCGATTTACTGTTTCATCATTCCAGCCGTGTATATTACTGGGCCGCGCTGGCCGGGCAACAACGTCAGCTAAAGGTTGATCATGAGCTGCTTTATATTGGCTGTATGTTCCACGATGTGGGGCTGACACGCGAAATTTCTGTTCAGTGATCCGCAATTCCCGCTGGAATGGCTGATGAGAAGAAAAGGGCGCGTGGAGAAGGGATCCCGGCGCGCCACACGCAATTAAAGAAGACGAAATTCAATCATAAACAGTGATTTCAGCCCCGGATAAATCTCGCTGATGACCTGTTTAAGTTCTTCCAGTGTCATGTTTTCCTGCACCGCGTGCTGATCGTTGAGATCGTCGAACTGTACACCAGTGACAGCGATAATTTCAATGTTGCAGAAAAACACGTCATCTTCATAACGGCTGACGCGAACCTGATTGCCTGCTGTAAAATCCGCGTCGCTGGCTTCACGCAGGGTGATCGTTTTACGGCCAGCAAGAATGTCAGCCTCAAAACGACTGTAAAAAGTGATATTTTTCATGAGGTTTCCTGCGTTAAATAGAGAGAACGTCCGGTTGATGGTATAGCGTGCGCATATATCAGGCAGATATTAAAGAAGGACAGGGTGGCTAACCATCTCACCGTCATTGTATCTGTGAATCATAAATGACAAGAAGTTGTTCACGGGAGGAACAATTGCCGTGCCAAGCCACAAAGGATTTTCCGGGCAGATGGAGCCGCAAATATAAGCCGGTATTCCGGCCAGTTGCCCGGCCATTGACCGGTGAACATGACCTGCTGAGATAGCGATGGGTTTTCGCGGATGCTCACTTAAAAACTCAGCCAGTTTTACCACATCGCGACACATTATCTGATCTAAAGGCGGAATGCCGCTGCGGATAACCGGATGATGCATGAAAAGAATGGAATTCGCGGAACCGTCGCTGATCAGATTATCGGCCAGCCACGGCAGATGTTCGCCAATGGCTCCTGCGGGATTTCCCTGGATGGTGGTATCAAGGCCGATAAGGCGGAGTTCACCGATGTCCGCGACAAAATGCAGCGCGTCATTTTCGCCGGAATTGCACCAGTAATGGCAATGCAAAATTGATTTCATTGCTGCACGGTCGTCTGAATTACCGGGCAATATGAATGACGGGTAAGATCTTTTATTCAGCTGAGCGGCGATAGCGGCATAACCATCACGCCAGTTGTCGTCAATCAAATCACCGGTCAGCACAAGGGCGTCAGGCGTAATGAGATCAATCCACGTCAGTGCGCGTTCAAAGCGTGCGAGGTTATCATTATTTTCTGCGGCATGAATGTCAGACACCTGAGCGATAATCACCAAAACCTCCGGGAGGATTTCCCGTTATCAGAATAAGAACAATGTAGAGGATATAGAACGGATAATCAAAGTGCGCATAATGTATATTATGTTAAATAGGATATCAACTTACGCACCAGACGCCATCATTTTCCTCATTCTGCCTCACCTGCTTCGTTCAACGTTTTTTCACCGTAATGAATGGCCAGCCAGATGGTCGTTCCATTCTGTTCAGTCCATTCGACGCGGTGTCTGCACAGCGACGGGATATTCACGAAGTCGCCTGCTTTCAGAATGCGCACCTCGGTTTCGGTATCAAACCTCAAACCAGCCGAACCTTGCAAGATCAGTATCCATTCGTCATGCGTCTGGCAATACCAGAATCCCGTCGGGCTGGCTTGTCCTGTGGAAATAATCCGCTCAATACGAATACCGGGTCGTGTCAGCAACTCTTCAAAGGTCTCGCCTTCACCATTGCGTGCAGCTCCAGGAATATCTGTGAATATGTTATCTGGCATTCACCACCTCCGTCCGGACTTTCAGGGTTTCAAATTGATCGCGCTACGTGAATTCTGAGAATTGAACAGCATAGTTGTACTGCAGATTTCACGTAGCACGTCCATTTTTCAGTGCTCTAAACACTATAAACCGGCATAGGCTTTTTCGACTTTGGCCATGTATCTGGGTGCCTGCGGCGCCGGATGATACTGACGAACATGCCAGTTAAAAGCTTCCGGCGTCAGTTGATTAATCATTTGGATTGCCGTCTGCCGGTTACTGGAAAACGTTCTAAGTAACGCTCCCGCACCGTTGGCATACGCGACTTCTGTGGCATAACGGCGCGTCAGCGGATCGTTAATCCAGTTAAGTTGCTGACGTTGCAATGCACTGATGTATGCCGTTCCCAGATCAATGTTGGTTTCCGGATCCAGCAAATCATCGTCGTCCGGGCAACCGCGTTTACCTTTATAACGATATGCATCGCAACCGCTGGTCGATGCTTTCAGCTGCATCAGACCAATAGCATTAGATGGACTGACTGCTTTGGGATTAAATCCGGATTCGACCTGAATGATTGCCTTCACCAGTTTACGGTCAACTTTGTATTCATCGGCAGCATCTTCAATCTCATCATCAAAGGCATGGGTGTCGTATTTCTTATAATGAGGTTTGCCCGAGCAGCCAGCCAAAATCATCAGCATAACCAACATGCTGAATTGTGAAGTTTTTTTGAATAATGAAATCATAATCTTCCAGGATCTAAATGAACGTTTCTCCGGTTGATAAGATACCGTTATCGTCACTCAGGGTCATGTATTTATGAGGGATTTTCTGACATTCAACGGTATCAAAAGTGCGAAATCCGGTCCCTGCGCCCTGCTTTCACGTTAATTTACTGGCTGAGTGATTCAATAACAGTATTCGCAGATTTGACTTATTTAATACACATTGTATTTTTAATGCCATGAACACATTCCTGATTATCGTCCCCGACGGGGGCATGTTATTCGAAGCAGCAGGCATTGCTGATATCCTCATGCAGGCAAATCGTCTGTTGCCTCTCCACGCCACGTCTGATTCCAAAATTGCGCCTTATCAGGTGACTGTGGCGACCACACAACCGCACCGTGTGATTCACGGTGTCTCAGGGCTTAACCTTCTCGCGGATCACCGGTTATGCGATCTTGACCCCACATTGACCCGCGACACTATCTTAGTCACCGGTAAAGGCTTATCTGAAGAAGAAGGCTCAAACGTTGTTTGCTGGTTACAACAGGCTGCGCCGCATGCCCGCCGCGTGGTATCTGTTTGTGGCGGCGCGGTGTTGCTCGCCCAGGCGGGATTACTCAACGGCCGACACGCCACCACACACTGGCGTCTGATCGACACCCTGCAGGCACAATACCCGCAGGTGACCGTTGAACGCGGCCCGATGTATGTTCAGGACGGTCCGGTCTGGACGTCAGGTGGCGTCAGCTCCGGCTTTGACCTCACTCTTGCATTGGTCGAAGAAGATCATGGTTTCAGCATCGCTAAAAATGTTGCTCAGGATTTAGTAATGTTTCTCCGGCGTCCGGGTGGACAGTCGCAATTTAGCCGCTATCTTTTGAATCAGGCCAGCAATGGCTCTATCCGCGAACTTCAGGCCTGGTTACCTGAGAATCTCAACAGCGATTTATCTGTCGAAAAACTTGCTGAACGTGTCGCGATGAGTCCGCGAAACTTCACGCGCGTTTTCACACGCGAAACCGGCATAACCCCGGCAAAATATGTTGAGGAAGTCAGGCTGAGTGCCGCGCGACAGCTTCTGGAACAAACAACACAAAACATAGATCGTATCGCCCTCACGACCGGCTTCGGCGGCGGGCTGAACCTGCGCCGCGTTTTTGAACGAAATTTACAACTGACACCGACAGAATACAGAGAACGCTTTTGCTCCAGATATTTGGCGTAAATTGATCTTTTATTGTCATTTACGCCAACCCTCCTGCGTACTAGATTAACTGTAAAGCAGATAACTAAGGAGTTCATCATGGTCAAAGTAGGTATCAATGGTTTTGGCAGGATTGGACGGAATGTTTTGCGCGCCGCACTCGGGCGGGATGACTTCCAGGTGGTGGCAATTAATGATCTTACGGACAGTAAGACTCTCGCTCATCTTCTGAAATATGACTCACTCTCAGGCACGTTAAAAGCTGACGTCGAAGCGGGTGAAGGCGAATTACGTGTTGATGGAAAACCGGTACGCGTTTTCTCAGAAAGGGATCCCGCTGCAATTCCGTGGAGCTCTGTGGGCGTTGATATCGTTATTGAAGCTACCGGCTTCTTTACTGAAAAAGCCAAAGCGGAAGTTCACATCACCCGGGGCGGAGCAAAACGCGTCATTATTTCCGCACCGGCCAAAAATGATGACATTACTATTGTGATGGGCGTTAATGACAGCGATTACGACCCGGCAAAACACAAAGTGGTCAGCAACGGCAGTTGTACCACCAACGGTCTGGCCCCTGCCGCTCAGGTTCTGCATCAGACCTTCGGCATTGAACACGGCCTGATGAACACCACACACGCCTACACCAACAGCCAGGCGTTGCATGATCAACCTGAAAAAGATTTACGGGGTGCGCGTGCGGCCGCGGTTTCCATTGTTCCGTATTCCAGCGGCGCAGCGAAAGCGATCGGGAAAGTTATCCCGGAACTGGACGGACGCATGACCGGTTATTCACTACGAGTTCCGGTGCCGGTGGTTTCCATCGTCGATTTAACCGTTAACCTTAAACGCGAAGCGACTGTTGAAGAAATTAACGCCGCGTTTCGTAAGGCGGCTGAATCCGGCCCGCTTAAAGGCATTCTGGGTTACAGCGAGGAGCCGCTGGTGTCGAGCGATTATCGCGGTGATCCGCGTTCATCCATTATTGACGGGCTTTCAACATTGGTGATTGGCGGCAAGCTGGTGAAAATTCTCGCCTGGTATGATAACGAATGGGGCTTTTCAAACCGCCTGGTCGATCTGGCCCTGTTAATGGAAAAACGCGGTTTATAACCTCCTCTTTTCCTGCCAGAATAATGACAGACACCGCTTTATGCGGTGTCTTTTTATATGTCAAAGACGATCACCATTTTTAATAAAACACACTGTATGTTGTAACTAATTAATTATTTCTTGCTCCAGGAATGAACGTCATTTCTCCTGCGGCCCGATGGTCATAAACGGGTTATAGGCGATTTCCCACAGATGTCCGTCCGGATCGGCGAAATAACCCGAATATCCACCCCAGAACACTTTCTGTCCCGGTTTAATCATTTTACCTCCCGCACTGACTGCCTGAGCCAGAATGGCATCCACTTTAGCTTCACTGGCCACCGTTTGCGCCAGCGCCATACCGCGAAAACCATTCCCTGCCGGGCTGACTTGCGCATCTTTTGCCAGTTCGTCCCACGGAAACAGAGAAAGCCAGGCACCTGCCAGTTCAAAAAAACTGACACCTTCAGAATCGATAACCACTTTTGGAAAGCCCAGTCCGTGCTGATAAAATTCGGTAGAAGCGGCCAGGTCTTTAACACCCAGCGTGATCATGTTGATGACAGGTTGCATTGTATTTTCTCCGTCAGAGGGATAAAGCAAACAGGTAAAATGGCTTTCCGGATAGCATAAATAGTTTCCGGAAACTTTACTTAGATAACCCTTCCACTTGTCTCAAAATGTTAATGGCACCCGTCCTTTTCTGATAAATGCTGCTTATCGTGCTAATCTGACGTCTCAGAACCTGCTAATCCCCGACGTTGAGGATCTCCTGTGACCATATTACGCCGCCGCCCGGAAGCCACCTCTCCTGCCGTCCGTTTCCTGCCTGAAACCATTCATATCGGCCGTCAGTTGCGGACTTATTGTGATGCCCGTTTCAAAACTATTGGCCTGACACTGGCTCGCGGGCAAGTGTTATTACATCTGGAAGCCGCCAGCGGACGCCTGCCTCAGGGTGAACTGACCGCGTTGCTGGAAGTGGAACACCCTACCGCCATTCGCCTGTTTGACAGCCTCGCCGAGCTGGGCCTGCTGGAACGCTGCCCCGGAGAAACCGATCGTCGTTCGAAAGATATCAGACTGACAGAAACCGGAACTGAGCTGGCAAATCAGGTACGCATCATGACGGATGACATTCTGATCCGCGTCATGGAAGGTATTCCGCAAAATGATGTGGATATCGCCCGGGGTGTTCTCGCCAGTATTACTGCCAATATCGCCGCGCTTTAATTGGCGATTTTTCACGTTTTATAGCTTTTCCCGCCTGCAATAGTCACTTCCGTTACTGATTTGTTACTCGTTATTTTCATTTGTAAATATCACCAGTATGAATAATTGGGTAGACACCGTGGAAACGCCTTATTACATTATGTAGCAAGGTACAAATTAGTCGGGTAATGACTTACAAGGCAAAACGATGACGACGCGTTCTGATTCAGATGTCCGGCAGGATGCCGGTGAATTATCAACACGGGAAGCATCACCACACCAGGAACAGGCAGCACAACCTGAAGCGGTGCGCATTGAACTGGAACCGGGACAGCAGCAAAGTAACCGTCTGCGTCCGGGCATGTCCACCATGGTCAGCGTAGATACTGCACAGGCCCCGGTCAGCCAGCAGTATTAGCCCCGGGGAAATCGGAATAATAGCGCTGTGCCACGTCAGGATGTGAACGCAGCCGCCCTTTCAGATAATTGAAACCCACATCGCGGAATAACGGATTCAGCGGATCGCTTGCCTCTCCCCGCGCTTCCTGCGCCAGTTCTGCGGGCAACGGGAATAATGGCACAACAGCATCAAGCTGAGCGCCGAGGAAAAATGCCAGCGACAAGCGCTCGCCGCCTTCCGGTGGCGAGACAACCCGATGTACCGTAGCGCGCAGATAGCCGTTGGTGGCAAGTTCCAGTAACTCCCCGATATTTACCACCAGCGTATCAGGGACCGGAAACGCGTCGATCCACTGGTTTTCTTCCACTTCAACCTGTAAACCGCGCTGTTCATCCTGCAAGAGAAAACTGAGGAATCCTGAATCCTTGTGCGCACCGACCCCCTGATTTCCGGCGCCCACCGTGCGTCCCGGATAACGAATCAGTTTGATATGTTCATTAGGCTTTTCGCCATACAGCGGATCAAACGCGTCTTCCGGCAGTTTCAGCGCCAGGGCAAAAGCCCGCAGCAGACGCAGCGACATGGCCGTCATCTCCCGTTGCCAGCGCAGTAACAACGGGCGCAATTCCGGCAATGCTTCCGGCCATTGATTCGGCCCCTGCAATCTTGCCCACGCAGGCGTACTCTCTGTCACCGGCAGTTTTGGCCGCTCGGCACCGAGATCAAACTGTTCGCGCCAGTCCGGCTGACCCCGGGTAATCTCCGAGGCGGCCCGGTTATAGCCGCGAAAGTGTGGTGAGTTGATCATCGCCACAGCCAGTTTGTCTTCCTCTGGCAGGGCAAAGAATTGTCGGGCAACCCGCTGAACATCCTTCAGTAACTGCGCATCAACGCCATGATTTTTCAGGTAGAAAAAACCAATCTCACGCGCGGCATAACGCAGTTGCGCAAGGAACGCTTCCCGCTGACCGGGCGTTGCAGAAAACTGACTGAAATCGATCAGAGGGATAGAGGGGGATGTCTGACTCATCGCGTAGTCCGCCGTGATGTTATTAATAATTATCAACGCTATCACGGTTGCCGGATGACAGACCAATAGCCAGATGGTCTGGTTTATACTTCAGGGTTATGAATGAGAGGCAGAAAACAGCCAGCCCTTCCGTGGACAGACCGCTGATTTTTAATGACTTAAGACTTATTGCCAAGATAGTGATACACCACCGCCAGATCCTTCCCGCCATAACCGCCATCGACCGCACCCTGCCAGGTCTGACTGATACGTTTCATCACCGGCAGTTCAAGATTGCTGCCCGCTTCCAGCGCCAGATTGATATCTTTCAGGGCCCAGGTCAGCTGCATCTGCGGGGTGTAATCACCGCTTTTGAACATCTCCATTTTGCCCCTGATATACGGCGCAGCAAGCGGACCGCCTTCCAGCACATTCCACAGATCGTCGGGGGTGAAACCCAGCGCTTCGGCAAGTTGCGTAGTTTCTGCGATACCTTGCATCATGGCAATCAGCCAGGCATTGACCACCAGTTTCATTTTGGATGCACGCCCGGCTTCGCCCAGCCATTTTGTCGCTTTGGAAATGGCGGCAAATACCGGCTCAATAGCCGCACCCGCTTCACGATCCCCGCTGGCCAGCACCACAATTTGCGCCTGCTCGGCCGGTGCTTTCGTCCCGGAAACCGGTGCATCAAAGAACACCACATCAGGACGCAGTGTTTTAATCAGCGCCATCAACGATTCAGTCGCGTCTACGCCGAGCGTTCCCATTTGAGCGATAATGCCGCCCTGTTTCAGGCCGGCAAGCAAACCGTTGTCACCCTGATAAACGTCAAGGGACGTTTTGCCATCGGACAGCATTGTAATCACCACATCCGCCCCTTCAGCGGTTTCACGCGGTGTCCGGCCGCGTGTCGCACCGGCTTTCACCAAATCATCACCCCGTGAAGCCGTCCGGTTCCAGACGCGGGTATTGAACCCTTTTTTGATCAGGTTAGCGGCGAACGCGTGCCCCATTGCGCCCAGCCCCAGTACGGCGACCGTGGGTTGTTGCTGACTCATGCCTGACTCCTTACGTAAACAATGTATGTTGTAAAAAGGCTAACACCCCGGCGCGCTGTCCGGGGCATTGGCTTCTGTAAGCGAATGCAACAGAAAGGCTGATATTACTTAACCTCTGCTGAGTAAGTGGCGTAACATACGCGCTTTCGCGCCTGGCGTTTAATATTGATTTATTCAGGCAGCTTATGATTTGACTGATAATTTTCAGGAGTGGCAAGCATTATGAGTAAAGTTGTTTTGATCGGGATTGTTTCAGTCATTTTCGTTTTGATGGTGCTGATGTTGGGCTCAGTGTATATCTACCCGTGGTGGATGCAGCGCTCCACAGAAGGCGCGTGTGCCGATATCAGCAAGGACAATGCCATCGATACGGTCACCCGTGATTACATGGAAAACCGTATCCCTAACTGGGGCAACGATAAAGACAACATGGGCACGTCGGTGCCGGTTCTGAATTTCATCAGCGATGACGCTAAAGAAGACAAAGGGACCTATAACATCCCGTTCAGCGCGAAAGGTCCGAACGGCACCCTGGGTTATGTCGCGCACTTTAACTGTTCCAATCACTACGTGAAATATTCGACGGTGGAATAAATCCAGCCGAACACCCTGGGCTTGCGGCCGTCACCCCGCCCGCTGGAACACAGACTCCGGCAACAGCGCGCAGTGAGAAAAACGCAGGATTCCAGGGGGTTCGTTTCAAATTCTTTGAGCCACTGTGGGCGGCAACCCACAACCTTGACCTGGATTCTAAATTTAAAAGCGCTCCGGAGCGCCCGCTCAGGCATCAGCTAAGCCGATTCCCTCTCCACCAGCCCCGGTGGCACAATAATATTCTGCGCTTCCAGATTCTGCCCGCCAATCCTCAGCAACAAGCGCCTGGCCGTTGCGTGGCCGATTTCCCGTGCGGAGTTCGCAATGGAGGTCAGCGGAGGCTCGGTCAGCTCCGATTCCGGTGCATCTTCCATACCTATCAGGGCAATTTTTTGCTGGAAGAAACTGTCTACTGCCCCGCCGCCGACTTGTGCGCCGGTGCGCAGAACGCCGAAATAGGCACCCAGTGCGACAGAAGATTTATGGCAGACAATCGCGCTGATTTTCGGATAGCGGGATAATAAGGTTTCGGCAGCATCGGCGGCACATTTTTGCTGATAGTCACATTCGATAATCCATTCAGTGCGAAATGGCAGACCGTATTGCAGCAGTGTGGCGCAGAAGCCGCCGAGACGTTCGGCACGGGTTAACGAATTGCTCAATCCGCCAAGATAGGCGATTTGTTTGTGGCCCTGTTTGATCAGATATTCCGTGGCCATTTTCGCCGCAAGCATATTATCGGGACGGACAACGTCAACCCCCTCAATACCCCCGGAGCGCGCGGCACAAATCAGCGGGACGCCATGTTCTTCGGCCTTTTCTCTCAACCCACCGAGGGTATTCACGCCACCGGCGATCACAATGCCGTCCACGCCGTGGGTCAGCAACGTATCGAAACAACGCATCAGCCCTTTACCGGACGGGCCGCTTTGCAGCAGAAATAACACTTTGCCCTGCGCTTCAAACATCTCACTGAGACCGGCGGTCATTTCGGCATAAAACGGTTCACAGATATCGCGGACTATCAGCCCGACCACGCCGGATTCTCCGCCGCGCAGCGTACTCGCCTGCCGGTTGCGCACAAAACCCAGCGCATCAACCGCCCGGTTAACCCGTTCTGCGGTTGTCTGGGAAATCCGTCCCTTGCCGCTGAGCACCAGTGAAACCGTGGTCACGGACACTCCCGCGTGCTGCGCCACATCTACGATCGTGATTTTTTTAGGGTTCATCGGGTGTTGCCGTTGATTTGAAATGCCATGAAACAGGATCCCTGCCCGCCCGCTTTACTCGAAGGCTGGAATAATTAGCGTGGTCAGACAGTTATACCTAATTCCACTCTTTGAGTAAAACGTTTAACCTTCCTTTCACCAGCGTAGTGCAAGCATCATTAAATATTGTGAGGTACGACACGTATTATTTAGGTAAAACGTTTTATCTTAGCCGCCATCAAAAGCAGCTTAATAAAACAACTCATGGAGCGGGTATGCCTGCAAATAAAAAACAACGTGTCACACTTTGGGAATTCTTCCAAAGCCTGGGGAAAACTTTCATGCTTCCGGTCGCCCTGCTGTCGTTCTGCGGCATCATGCTGGGCATCGGCAGTTCGTTAAGCAGTCATGATGTGGTGACGCTGATCCCCGCATTAGGGAATCCGATCCTGCAACTGGTTTTCGTCTGGATGAGCAAAGTCGGATCGTTTGCCTTCAGCTTCCTGCCGGTAATGTTTGCTGTCGCTATCCCGCTGGGCATGGCGCGTGAAAACAAAGGTGTGGCGGCTTTCTCCGGCTTCGTCGGTTTCGCCGTGCTGAATCTGGCGATTAACTTTTTCCTGACCGCCAACGGCACATTGCCGACCGTCGACCCGATGGTGCTGAAAGCCAATAATATCCAGATGATCCTCGGCATTCAGTCTATCGACACCGGTATTCTGGGCGCAGTGATTGTCGGTATCATCGTGTACATCCTGCACGAGCGCTACAACACGATCCGTTTGCCGGATGCGCTGGCCTTCTTCGGCGGCACGCGTTTTGTCCCGATTGTCACCACGGTGGTGCTCGGTCTGGTCGGTTTGCTTATCCCGCTGATCTGGCCTTTCTTCGCCGCTGGCATTAACGGTCTGGGCCGTCTGATTCAGGGCGCAGGGGTATTTGGTCCGATGATTTTCGGTTCCGGCGAGCGTCTGCTGTTACCTTTTGGTCTGCATCACATTCTGGTTGCACTGATCCGCTTCACCGAAGCTGGCGGTACGCTGGATGTCTGTGGTCGCGAAGTCAGCGGCGCGCTGACCATCTTCCAGGCGCAGCTTTCCTGCCCGACCACGCACGGTTTTTCTGAAAGCGCGACACAGTTCCTTTCTCAGGGCAAAATGCCTGCGTTCCTCGGCGGCTTGCCGGGTGCTGCACTGGCGATGTACCACTGCGCGAAACCTGAAAACCGTCATAAAATTAAAGGTCTGCTGATTTCCGGCGTGGTTGCCTGTGTGGTTGGCGGCACCACTGAACCGATCGAATTCCTGTTCCTGTTTGTTGCGCCGGTTCTGTACGTGATCCACGCCATTCTGACCGGCCTGGGCTTCACCATCATGTCGGTTCTGGGTGTGACCATCGGCAATACTGACGGCAACATCATCGATTTTGTGGTCTTCGGTATCCTGCACGGCACTGCCACCAAGTGGTATCTGGTGCCGGTTGTGGCGGCTATCTGGTTCGCGGCTTATTACGCCATCTTCCGCTTCTCCATCACCCGCTTTAACATTAAAACCCCGGGCCGGGAATCTGAGAACATGCCTGCTGCCGCAGTGGTGCCGTCTTCCAGTAAATCTGGCTACAACGTGCCGGTTATTCTGAGCGCGCTGGGCGGTGCCGGTAATATCGTTTCTCTGGATAACTGCATCACCCGCCTGCGTCTTTCCGTGGCAGATATGTCGCTGGTCGACGATGCCACGCTGAAAGCCAACCGCGCCATCGGTGTTGTGCATCTTAACGAACACAATCTGCAAGTGGTGATTGGTCCGCAGGTGCAATCAGTGAAAGATGAACTTGATTACCTGATCCGCACCGCGGCGAGTCAGCCCGCGCCGGAACCGGCTATCGCGTAACTATGATTAACAGGGCGACTCCGGTCGCCCTTTTCTGCTTTATTCAGGGAGTGAAAAGAATGACTTTTGATTTCTCCACCGTTACCGACCGTCATGGCACCTGGTGCACCCAGTGGGATTACGTTGCTGACCGTTTCGGCAGTGCAGACTTACTGCCATTTACCATCTCCGACATGGATTTCCCCGCCGCGCCCTGCATTATCGATGCGCTGCAAAAACGTCTGCAACACGGCGTGCTCGGTTACAGCCGCTGGCATCACGATGATTTCCTCGGCGCGGTGGCGCACTGGTATCAGCAACGTTTTAACAGCCAGATTGACCGCGAAATGGTGGTTTACGGCCCGTCAGTGATTTACATGGTTGCGCAACTGATCCGCCACTGGAGCCAGCCGGGCGACGGCGTGGTGACATTTACGCCCGCCTATGACGCCTTCTTCAAAGTTGTGGATGGCAATCAGCGCCAGATGCTGGCCTGTCCGCTGATTAAAAACGCTATCGACTGGGCGCTGGACGCAGAACATCTGGAAAGTCTGCTGGCGCAACCGGCCTGCACTTTGCTGTTGCTGTGCAGCCCGCATAACCCGACCGGTAAAGTCTGGACGCGTACAGAACTGGCGCTCATCTCAGAACTTTGCGAACGCCACCACGTGCGGGTGATCAGTGATGAAATCCACATGGATATGGTCTGGGGCGAAAACCGCCACACGCCGTGGAATGAAGTCGCACGCGGCGAATGGGCGCTACTGACCTCCGGTTCGAAAAGTTTCAACATCCCGGCGCTGACCGGCGCTTACGGCCTGATCAGCCATCAGGCCCCGCGCGAGGCGTATCTGCATCAGCTAAAATCCTGCGATGGCTTATCGTCTCCGGCAGTGCTGGCCATTCATGCGCACGTTGCCGCGTATCATCACGGTGAACCCTGGCTTGATGCGCTGCGGGAATATTTACAGGGCAATCTGCAATACGTTGCGGAACAACTGAACGCCGCCTTCCCGCAGCTCAACTGGCAGCCGCCGCAATCCACCTATCTGGCCTGGATTGATTTGCGCCCGCTCGGGCTTGACGATAATCAACTGCAAAATGAGCTGATCGAACATCAAAAAGTCGCCATCATGCCGGGTTATACCTACGGCGAAGAAGGCAACGGCTTCCTGCGCCTGAATGTTGGCTGTCCGAGATCGAAGGTGGAAGCGGGTGTTGAAAAATTAATCAATGCCATCAGGGAGTTGGTCTAAGCTCCTCCCCCTGCGAAGGGGGAGGACGGGAGGGGGTTTTAAGGGCAAACACCTGGTCGATTCACACTTCAACCTCCTGATATTTCTTTAATACCCCACCCCAACCCTCCCCTTCGCAGGGGAGGGAGCAAATTCAAAACCCTTCTTGTTGCGCAACTAAATACAGTTATAATGCCCCGCACATTTCAATAATAATGAGTGCACACCATGATCGACACACGCCTTCCCCTGACCGACATTCACCGCCACCTTGATGGCAACATCCGCGCTCAAACCATTCTCGATTTAGGCCGTCAGTTTAACCTGACCTTGCCTGCCAATGAACTTGAAGCCCTGCGCCCGCATGTCCAGGTGATGCATACCGAACCGGATCTGGTGAGTTTTCTGCAGAAACTCGACTGGGGCGTAAAAGTGCTGGGCGATCTCGATGCCTGCCGCCGTATCGCCAAAGAAAACGTTGAAGATGCGGCGCGTGCCGGTCTGCATTATACCGAGTTGCGTTTCTCCCCGTATTACATGGCGATGAACCACAAACTGCCGGTCGCTGGCGTGGTGGAAGCGGTGATTGAAGGGATCCGCGAAGGTCAGCAACATCATGATATCGATGTGCGTCTGATTGGCATTCTGAGCCGTACCTTTGGTGAAGATGCCTGCCAGCAAGAGCTTGAGGGTTTGCTGGCGCACCGCGACGGCATTACCGCACTGGATCTGGCCGGTGATGAACTGGGTTTCCCCGGCAGTCTGTTCCTCAGCCACTTTAACCGTGCGCGTGACGCAGGCTGGCGCATTACCGTGCACGCCGGTGAAGCCGCAGGGCCGGAAAGCATCTGGCAGGCGATCCGCGAGCTGGGCGCAGAGCGTATCGGCCACGGTGTGAAAGCCGCACAGGATCCGCAACTGATGGATTTCCTGGCGAAGCATCAGATTGGTATCGAATCCTGCCTGACTTCCAACATACAGACCAGCACCGTTGCCTCTTTTGAACAGCATCCGCTGGCGATTTTCCTGCGTCACGGCGTGCTGGCTTCAATCAATACCGATGACCCGGCGGTTCAGGGCATTGAGATTGCTAACGAATATAACGTCGCCGCACCGGCTGCCGGGCTGACGCCAGACGAGATCCGCAAGGCACAGGAAAACGGCCTGACCATGGCGTTCCTGACCGACGCTGAAAAGCAGGCCATTCGCGACAAAGTATCGGCGTAACGCTTTCTGTGACAATAAAAAAGGGCGGAAATAATTTCCGCCCTTTTCTTTTCGATTCAACCTGTTAAACCGTTTTTACTTCTTCTTTCTTCAGCAGTGCCGCGGCTTCTTCACGTGCCACACGTTTGGCATAGCGTGAGGCCAGTACCGCGCACACCATCAACTGAATCTGGTGGAAAATCATCAGCGGCAGCACCATCGCCCCTACGGCGGCAGCCGGGAACAGCACGTTCGCCATCGGAATACCGTTCGCCAGACTCTTCTTCGACCCGCAGAACACAATGGTGATTTCATCTTTGGTGTTAAAGCCAAACAGACGCGCCACGTAAGTGTTGATGATCAGCACAATAGTGAGCAGAACAACAGAACAGCCGAGGATCGCCAGCAGCGACCAGCCGTTGATCTGATGCCAGATCCCCTGCACCACCGCTTCACTGAACGCCACATATACCACCAGCAGAATCGATGAACGGTCAGTGACGTTGACGATTTTCTTGTGGCGCTGTACCCAGCCGCCAATCAGCGGACGACAAAGATGCCCGATGATAAACGGCACCATCAGTTGCAGCACAATAGAACCGATGGCGTGCAGGGTGTCAGTGGTGCCGCCCTGTGTATGCATCAGCAGGCCGACCAGCACCGGCGAGAGGAACACGCCAAGAATACTGGATGCCGACGCGCTGCAAATAGCCGCCGGAATGTTACCACCCGCCACCGAAGTATAAGCAATCGCAGACTGCACGGTCGCAGGTAGTGCGCAGAGATACAGGAAACCGTAGTACAACGTCGGCGTCAGGATCCCCACCGGCACCAGCCATTTCATGCCCAGACCGAGCAGCGGGAACAACGCGAAGGTGCTGAGGAACACCACTACGTGCAGACGCCAGTGGCTGATACCCGCCATGATCGCTTCACGGGAAAGCTTCGCACCGTGCATAAAGAACAGCAGCGCGATAGCGGCCGTGGTCAGGTAACCGAAGAAGGTTTTATAAATGCCTTCACACGGGAAAAATGAGGCGACCACGACAACACAAACCAGGATCAGCAAAAACTTGTCGATTTTCAGACGTTGTAACCAGGACATGAACCTTCCTTGCAAAGTGAATAACAAATGAAAAATAAAAGTGCCACCAAAGTGACACTTAAGAAGCGTAGACGACGTGTTAGTTCTTGATGACTTTCAGGGTCGCCTGTTGTTCTGAGGACTGCATCCCCAGTTCGAGCATTTCCATCACACGGATAGCATCCGCCGCCGGAACCGGATTGTCGCCCTGTCCGTTAATGGCATCCCGCACCCCGGCATAATAAGCCGGGTAATTGCCCGGAATGGTCAGCAGCGATTTTTCCGCCAGTACGCCGTCGTGGCTCAGCGTAATCACACCATCGCGCTTGTCGAATCCCCAGTCAGGCTGTGGCAGACGTTCACCGGCTTTCAGGCGATCTTCCTGCGGATCCAGCCCGAATTTCACGTAGCTGCCCTTTTCGCCCTGCACGATAAAACGCGCAGTTTCGGCAACCGCATACACCGTACTGTGCAACACCACGCGACGGCGCGGATAGGTCAGCACCGCGTTGAAATAGTCCACGGCTTTACCGCCGGGGCGCAGTACAGCCAGATCCGCCTGCAACGTTTCCGGCAGTCCGAACAATTGCAGCGCCTGATCCAGAAGATGCGAACCCAAATCGAACCAGATGCCGCTGCCCGGCGCATCACTTTCACGCCAGCGCTGCTGAACCTGCGGTTTGTAACGGTCGTAATGGGATTCGAAATAGACGATATCGCCGAGCGCACCTTCTTCAATCAGCGTTTTAACCGTGAGGAAATCCGAATCCCAGCGACGGTTATGAAATACTGACAGCACCTTGCCTTTTTCACGCGCCAGCGCGTCAAGCTCGCGGGCTTCCTCAAGTGTTACGGTAAAGGGTTTATCCACGATAACGTGCTTACCCGCTTCCAGCGCCAGTTTCGCCAGCGGGAAATGGGTGGTGTTGGGCGTCGGGATCACCACCAGTTCAATGGACGCATCGGCAAACAGCTTTTCCGGCGAATCTACCACCTCCACATTGGGCCAGTCCGCATGGACTTTGCCCGCATCGCTGCTGGAAACCACCGCCAGCTCAAGGCCGGGCGTGCCATCAATCAGGGGTGAATGAAAGGTTTTACTGGCGAAGCCGTAGCCGACGAGGCCGGTACGCAGGGTCTGGGTCATAGGATTTCCTTTATTTAACGGTCTTACCCGCTGGAGGCTAATCATCTGATTTGACACCAGCCACGCAGGATGAACAAGTGAAAAATTTGCCCTGTCTCTTTGCACCGCCCCCTGCGAAGGGGGAAGGAGTTACCGCCCGATGAACGCATTAATATCTCGCGCCAGTTCCAGCCGCATCCCCTGTTCCCATATCCTCTCTGCCCCTTCCTCCGACATCACCCGTGTTGCCAGCGAGATAAACTTCTGTTTAAGCTGCTCATCAGAAACCGGATTTCCCGGTGCGCCAAGCGCGACATCAACCCGCACAGTTTGCGACTGGCCAGAACGGGTGAAGAGCGTGACATCCGGCTCGCCGTCGGCGCTCAGGGTGTCGTCTTCCCGCAAATCAATCCGGCGGATCATCTCCAGCAAGGCCGGATCCTGACGTTTATCAGCGTCATACGCCGCCAGCCCTGCGTGTCCAAAGACCACACGGGCGGCGATAGCGTAGCGGATACTCATCTGCGCGGCGGCCAGCGTGGCGATTTCGTTGTCGCCGCACATGCCGTTGAGGAACGGGCACAAGCGCACAACGATTTTTTCGATATCCCCCGCGCTGGCATTCAGTCTTTCCAGCAAAATGCCGGTGGCATCGATGGCTGAATGCGTGCCACGGCAGGAGGCGTAAGGCTTGATGGAACAACGTTCCAGCTTCCAGATTTCCCCCAGTTGCGCGGTCAGCGCTTCCGGCGTTGCACTGGCAGGGGCCAGCGTGGAAAGGAATCCTCCCCATTTATCCCCGAATAACTGCGACGGGCCGCTGATGCCCTGCCTGGCGCTCAGCGCGGCCAGCACACCGCCTTCGGCAGCACGTCCGGCGTGCAGTTTTTTACTCTGCGAACCGTCGTGGATAAACGCCCACAAGCCGCCGCTGAAACTGCCGGAGATGCCTAACGCCGAACTGATTTGCGCCGCATTCAGCCCCATTAATTTTCCGGCTGCCGCCGCCGCACCAAACACGCCGCAGGTGGATGTCGAATGCCAGCCTGCGCCGTTATGTGGTGAATATCCGCCACAGGCTTCCAGCACGCGGCGCGCCACGTCATAACCGATCACGACCGCAGTGATAAACGCTTTTCCGCTGACCGGTTGCGGGCATAACGGCAGTACCGCCAGCAAAGCCGGAATCACCACCGCGCCGGAATGATCGCAACCGCCGGTATCATCAAGTTCCAGCGCATGCGCCGCCACGCCGTTAAGCAGCGCGGCGTTGCGTGGCGACGTCAGTTCGCGACAGCCCCACACCGGCGAAAGCGGCAATGCGCCTTCACCGAGGATCATCGCCGCCACCTGTTTTGCAACATCGCTGGCAGATCCCACCAGCCCCGCGCCGAGCGTGTCGAGGATATGCCGTTTGGCGCGTTCAACAAGCCGTGGCGGCAAATCCTCAAAACGGGTATTCACCACAAATCCGGCGAGAAGCTGCTGTTGTGAAACATTACTCATGGCTGACTCCCGGCGCGGTGTGTTGCATCCAGATTTGCGCCGGATGCGACGCCTCGTTTTGCGGCTGATTCTGCGACCACCAGTCCGCGACTTCCCCGGCCGTCGCCACCCAGACGTCCGGGTGCGAAGTGATGTAATCCAGCAGTTCCGCCAGCACACCAATGCGCCCTGCCGTGCCGATCACTTCCGGATGCAGGCGCAGCACGTAACACAGGCCAAAACGGTGGAAACCGTCGAAATCCATCTTCATATTGCCGAGGGTATGGCGGTAAGAGGCAATCCGCGACTGCGCCGGAGGCACCGCCGGGCTGAGGTTAAAGGCAAAATACGGCTCGTCTTCCATTTCATAATGCAGCGGCAGTTCCACCAGCCGCGACGCCAGACCATCCTGCATCGGCTGGAAATAGGGTAAATCATCACCGCGCCAGCCGGATGTCCAGCTGAATCCTTCATCCGCCAGCACATCCGCAAAACCCGGCGCCCAGTTACCGGCGGGTAAACGAAAGCCGCGTGGCACTTTACCCGTCAGCGCTTTCAGCGCCGCTTTACCCCGTTGCAGGCTGTCAGTTTGCTGATGCAACGACAGGCCGTCAAAATGGACGAATTCATAGCCACAGGTCGCCAGCTCGTGACCGGCACCGTCTATATCACGGATCTTCTGCGGGTTTTCATCCGCCACAATGCCCGGCACACACCACGAGCTGCGCAGGTTTTTCTCCTCCAGCAAACCCAGCAGCCTGTCGATGCCGCGCAGCGTGCCATAACGCCAGACGGACAGCGTTTTTTCGCGTCCGGCCACCGCAGGCACCTGACTGAGAATGCCGTGAATATCATTGAAATCAACAGTAATCACCACCGCAGAGCGGTAACCTGCGGGCCAGTTTTGTTCAGTCATTGGCATGCTCCTGCATCCACCAGTGTGCGACGTCCCGGCAACGTGCAAACCACACGTCATCCCGCGCTTTCAGGTGAGCAAAAAATGCGTCAAGTAGCATAATGCGTCCGGGTTTTCCGCTGATTTTTGGATGGAACAACGTGGTCAGGCTCAGCCCTTCATCCATTGCGCCATCGAATTCACGACACCAGTTATCCAGCGTCAGTTCATAGCTGGCGGTGCGGTCTAAGCCTGAGGGGAAATTCGGCTCGCGGGTATAAGCAATAGAAGCGTAATCGTCCATTTCCCAGCGGCCCGGGATTTCCACCAGCGGGCGATCATGCCCCGCAACCTTGATGAGATAAGGCCGGTCGTCTCCGCGCATACTGCTGGAATAGGTCACGCCCGCCTCCAGTAGCATGGTGGGGGTTTCTGCATGCCAGTCACCGGAAGGCGTGCGAAAACCCTCGGCACGGATGCCGAGAAACTGCCAGAAAATCTCGCGGGATTTCTGCATCACCCACAACTGTTTCTCCGCGCTGATGGCGTAAAAAGACTCATGACGGTAACCGTGATACGCCACTTCATGGCCGCGTCCGACAATCGCCTGACACTGTTTCGGCCAGTTCTCCACGACCCACGCGGGGATGAAAAATGTCGCCGGAAGCCGGTGATCATCAAGCAAATCAAGAATGCGCTCCAGCGCGCGGTAGGGTCCGTAAGCGCCGAAGGTAAAGTAATCCGCTTTCTGCCAGAGGGTGCCGTTAAGCATCGCATCACCGGTCGGGCCGTCGAGGTCAAACGCCAGCGCCATGCAGCCGCGTTTGTTTTGCGGCCATAAACTGGCCGCCTGTTGTGAAATCGTCATGAGTCAGTCCGTCACCTGAGGTTATTTGCCTTTATTGATGGTCACTTCCTGGATTGCACCATCCTGCAAACCCCATTTGGTGAGGATTTTCAGATAGGTACCGTCGGCGATCATGTCGGTCAGTGCGCCTTTTACCGCGTCAATCAGCGGCTGATCGTCCTTGCTGATCCCCATACCGGTCACCTGATAGGCAAAAGCTTTGCCCAGCGGTTTATAGGTGTCTTTCTCCAGATTCATGATGTACGGCAGGGTTTCGCTGCCCTGCACCACGCCTTCAATACGCCCCTGACGCAACTGAGTGCGCGCATCCGCCGTGCCTTCCGCGCCAATCACCACGATGGCGGGCTTACCTGCCGGAACACAGTTAGCTTCACTCCAGGCCGCAATTTCAGCCGGGAATGTGGTACGGCGGCTGGTGCCGACTTTCTTGCCGCACAAATCCAGCATGGTATTGATTTCTTTGTGCGCGACGGTGGTATAGAACTGCGGTCCGCTGTTGTAGTAATCGACGAACGTGGCGATGTCCTGACGCGGTTTGGTGTCGGTCATACCGGATAAAATCATATCGACACGATGGGTGGCGACGGCGTTAACCATCTGTTCAAAGCCGATTTCCTGCCAGCTGATTTTGCGGTTAAGGCGTTTGCCGAGTTCCATGCCCAGATCGTAATCCATGCCGGTCAGATTACCGGTGGCCGGATCTTTGAATTCCAGCGGCGGATAGTTCGGCATCATCGCCACTTTAATTTCGTCTTTTTGCTTCAGCTCCGCCGCGCTGGCGACAGAAACAGCGCCGTTCAGCAGCACGCCAGCGGTAATGAGGGACAACAATGTTTTTTTCATGAAGGCATTCCCATAGTCAAAAGTTAACGTCAAAAGGGTCAGATCAGGACGGCAGAAATAAAGTTCTGCGTCCGTGGATTTTGCGGGTTGAGCAAAATGTCTTCCGGATTACCACTTTCTATAATTCCGCCCTCGTCCATGAAGACCACGCGGTTTGCCACTTCCCGCGCGAAACCTAATTCATGCGTAACCACAATCATGGTCATGCCTTCTGCCGCCAGGCCGCGCATCACCGCCAGCACTTCGCCCACCATCTCCGGGTCGAGCGCCGAGGTGGGTTCATCAAACAGCATCACTTTGGGTTTCATCGCCAGCGCCCTGGCAATCGCCACGCGCTGTTGCTGGCCGCCGGAAAGTTCCAGCGGATAAGCATCACGCTTATGCGCCAGCCCGACGCGTTCAAGCAGCGCCATCGCTTCCTGCGTCGCCTCTTTCACCGGACGCAGCAGCACCTGACACGGCCCTTCGATGATGTTTTCCAGCGCGGTTTTGTCCGGGAACAGATTGAAACGCTGGAATACCATGCCGGTTTTCAGCCGCTGACGGGCAATCTGCCGGTCGTTAAGCGGATACAGCTTTTTGCCGTCCATGCGGTAACCGACCAGTTCGTCATCGACCCAGACGCCCCCGCTGTCGATGCGCTCAAGTTGATTGATGCAGCGCAGAAATGTGCTTTTCCCTGAGCCGGAAGGCCCGATGATGCACATCACTTCGCCGTGTTTAACCTCAAGATTGACGTTTTTCAGCGCCTGAAACTGATCAAAGTACTTATTGACGTTGACGGCTTTGATAATACTTTTCATGGTCAGGCTCCTGTCAGTGGCTGGTGCGGCGGCGGGTGCCACGGCCAAAATAACGTTCCAGACGGTTCTGCCCGAGCGACAGCACGGTCACCACCACCAGATACCAAATGCCCGCCACAAACAGCAGTTCCATTACCCGCGCATTGGCGAAGTAAATGGTCTGCGCGTTATAGAGCACTTCGGAATACTGGATCATGCTGGCAAGGCTGGTGGTTTTCACCATGCTGATGAATTCGTTACCAATGGGCGGGATAATCACCCGCATTGCCTGGGGCAAAATAATCCGCCGCAGCGCATGCAGACGGGTCATGCCGATGGATTTCGCGGCTTCGTACTGCCCGAGATCGACCGAGATCAGCCCGGCACGCACCACTTCCGAGGTGTACGCGCCCTGATTAATGCTCAGGCCGAGCAGCGCGGCGGTGAACGGCGTCATGATATCGACGGTCTGAATGCTGAATACGCCGGGAATGGCGATGACCGGGAAAATCAGCGCCAGGTTAAACCACAGCAACAGTTGTAAAATCAGCGGGGTGCCGCGAAAAATCCACGTATACCCCATCGCCACGCTGCGCAGGACCGGGTTTTGCGACATGCGCATCACGGCGATAATCACCCCGAACACGATCCCCAGCGCCATCGCCAGCACCGACATCACAATGGTATTGCCCAGCCCGAACAGAATGGCTTTGGCGGTCAGGAACTGCGCCACGTACTGCCATTCGATTTTGCCGTGCGCAAAGGCATTCACCAGCAACGCCAGCAGCAGCAGGATCACCACCGAGGCAAAAATCCGGCCGTAATAACGTTGCGGCACGTAGTGATATTCGCTGAGATCAATCTCTGCGCTTTTCGCGCTTTCCGACATTTTCTGATAAGGGGTCATAAGCCTTCTCCCGCCCGGTTATAAAGACAAGCCAGCGTAGCCTGTAGCCCAGTTCGCCTGCGCCTGCAGACGAATTTTCAGCCGCGCAATTTGCTCCGCCACCCGCACCGGCGCCGTGCCGCCTTTGCCGCTGCGGGCGTTGATCGCCGCTTCCAGCGTCAGGCATTCACGCACGTCCGCGCTCAGGCGGGCATCTACTGCCAGTAACTGCGCGTCGCTGACTTCGTGCAGCGCCAGATTATGTTGCTCACACACCTGCACCAGTTTGCCGGTGATTTCGTGGGCTTCCTTGAACGGCACGCCACGGCGCGACAGCCAGTCGGCCACTTCAGTCGCCAGCGTAAAGCCTTCCGGTGCCTGTTCGCGTAAACGCTCAACATTGACGGTCATGGTATCGATCATGCCCGCCATCGCAGGCAGCACTAACAGCAACTGTTCGACGGTATCCAGCGCATTACGTTTGTCTTCGATAAGGTCACGGTTATAGGAAAGCGGCAGGCCTTTCATGGTGGTCAGCATGGCGGTGACGTTGCCAATCAGCCGTCCGCTTTTGCCGCGCGTCAGTTCAGCGATATCCGGGTTTTTCTTTTGCGGCATGATGGAACTGCCGGTGGCGTAGCCGTCGTCCAGTTCAACCCAGCGGAACTGGCGCGATGCCCACAGACACACTTCTTCACTGATGCGGGAAAGATTGACGCTCAGCATACTGCCCGCAAACAGGAATTCTGCGACGTGATCCCGGCTGGCTACGGCATCAATCGAGTTCTCGCAGGCACCGTCATAACCGAGATCTTTGGCGGAGAGTTCCGGGTGCAGGGCAATCGCAGAACCCGCCATCGCCGCCGCGCCCAGAGGCGACAGTGCGCAACGCTTATCCCAGTCCTGAAAGCGTTCAATGTCACGGCAAAAGGACTGCGCATGCGCCATCAGCTGATGCCCGAACACAATCGGCTGCGCCTGCTGAAGATGGGTAAAACCCGGTGCCAGCGTATGAATATGCTGTTCCGCCTGCTTCACCAGTGCAGTCTGAAGTTCGAGCAATGCCGCCACAATCTTGCGGGCGTGGTCGCGCAGGTAGAGGCGTAAATCGTTAGCGGTCTGATCATTACGTGAACGCCCTGCCCGCAGCTTGCCGCCGAGTTCCCCCAGCCGCTCGGTCAGGCTGCGTTCGATAAACGTGTGAACGTCTTCATCCCCCTGAACCGGCTGAATAATCCCGGCACGGAAATCCTTCGCCAGTTGTTTAATAGCCTCCACCATCAGGACGGTTTCATTTTCGTCGAGTAAACCGGCGCGGCTTAATTCATACGCATGGGCGCGGCACCCTTCCAGATCATATTCGGCAAGGGAAAAATAATATTCCGGGCTGCGCGATAATGCGCTTAATGCGGCGGCTGGCCCGTGTTTGAAGCGTGCTCCCCACAGTAATTCTGGCTGTTGCGACATAATTTTTTCCTTGTATGGCATAAATGTTGCAAACCTGGATCCGGTGGCATGTCTGACGGTAAGAGAAAATAAAACCCTTCCGGCAACATGACAAATGACACTGCACAATCTGAGGCTTGCAAGGTAATAACGAGTGAGGCTACGTGAATTTGATGGTGTAGATTTTAAAGGCGGGGGTAAATATTAATTATGGAAAGTCCACTTTCCAAATCAGGAAACACATCACCCGCAAAAAGTGATATTAACCAGCACAGCCTTGGCGTCGCCGATTTAAAACTTTTGCGCGTCTTTAAAACCGTTGTGGAAGCCGGTGGCTTTACCGCCGCATGCAATGAACTGAATATTGGCCTGGCGGCGATCAGTAAACAAATTTCTGATCTCGAAATCCGTTTTGGCATGAAACTTTGCACCCGAGGACGCGAAGGATTTTATTTAACCGAACACGGTAAAGTGGCTTATCAGGCCTGCCTTGATTTATTTTCATCCATCAATCAGTTTCGCGACAAACTCAATCACGCCCGTCATGAACTGTTTGGCGAGCTGAATATTGGCATCATCGATAACACCATCACTGACCCGCAATCGCCCGTAGTCAGTGCGTTGGGTGAGATTTACCGTCAGGCACCGAAGGTCAGTATTCGCCTGCACGCCACTCAGCTGGACGAGATTGAACGCGGGATTATCGACGGACGTTTTACCTGTGGCATCATGCCGGTGTATCAGGAAAAACCGGAGTTTGATTACTATTTCCTCTATCATGAAATGGCTTATCTTTATTGCGGCGACAAACATCCGCTGTTCAGCGTCCCTGCCGATGAAATAAAAGAATCACAGATCAAATCGTCGCACATGGTGAATCATTTTTACGCCAATCACAGTAAAAAAAATATCTTTTCGGATGTCACTTCCACGCACGCCATTGCGGTACAAGTCGAAGCCGTCACCATGCTGCTGATGACGGGAAATTATCTCGGATTTCTGCCTGAACATTACGCCAGTGCATTTATGGGCGGAAATAAACTCCGCGCACTGATGCCGGAGAATATTGAAATTGCCACACCGTTCAGCCTTGTACTGAAAAAAGGCGCACCGTTTAATTCGGTGATGACGTTATTTTACAACGCCCTTAAACAGGCATTAATCCCCGTTCCTGAAGCCAGAGCCAGCTGACCGGCTTATGCACCCTTTGCATATCACTGTTTTTCTGCACCCTGAAGGTGCAAAGAAAGTCATGTTGTGGTGCGGATTATCACTTTTAATTATAAGTTCATTTACCTTCTTCTCATTAATTATCTAAAAATGTATAACATCAAAGCCCTGCATGATTTCCTTCTGCGATTTCAACTGTGGCGCAGTAATTGCTTCACCCACTTGTCTATACAGGGTTGCACATTAGGATTTTTATTGGCCGTCTTTTTCTCTTCCCACACCAAGCGAGGAAATTATGTCACCTTCTCAGACCTTTACGGGTTTCTTCAAAAACAAACTGGCTCTGGCCTGTTGTCTTGGCGCACTCAGCACATTCAGCCTGAGCACCTCCGCCGCTGCACCCGAAGCGGGCACGTTCAAAATGGGCATTGAACCCTGGCTGGGTTACGGCCAGTGGCACGTCGCACAAAGTCAGGGCATTTTTAAACAACAGGGGCTGGAGAAGGTCGATATCATTAACTTCGCCGAAGATAAAGACATCAACGCCGCCTTAGCCAGCGGCCAGATCGACGGCGCAAACATTGCCACACATACCGCGATGGCGATGGTCTCTGCCGGTTTGCCGATCAAAGTGGTGCTGTTACTGGATCAAAGTGAAACCGCAGACGCCCTGCTGGTGGGCAAAGACATCACCACGCTGAAAGATCTGAAAGGCAAGCAGGTGGCCTTTGAAGAAGGCACCACCAGCGACATTCTGTTGCACAGCGCCGTTAATTCTGCAGGTCTGAAATGGAGTGATATCACACCGGTGCCGATGCCAGCCGATTCTGCGGGCAGCGCGCTGATTGCCAAACGCGTCACTGCTGCCGTCACTTATGAACCCTATATTTCTGCCGCGAAAAAACAGGACCCGTCGCTGAAAATGCTCTACAGCGGCTCTTCCGATCCCGGCCTGATTGGCGATGTGCTGGTGGTCCGTGATTCCGTACTGAAAGAAAAACCGGGGCAAATCGCTGCGCTGATCAAAAGCTGGGACGCCGCCCTGACCCACTACCAGGCCAATACCACAGCGGATCGCGCCATCATCGCCAAAGCAGTTGGCGCAACGCCTGCAGATCTGGAAACCGCATTTGACGGCGTGAAATATTACTCGCTGGCGGAAAACAAACAGGTGCTCAGCCATTCCTTCTCCGACCAGACCTTCGCCCACGTGCTCAAAGCCGCCACCGCCGCCGGGCTTATTCCTAAACCGGTAACCGCCGCCGGGGTGATTGACGCCAGCTTCGTGAACAGCCTGCCATGAGTTCGCGTCGTAAACCGCTCAATCTGATGGTGATTGGCCGCCTGCCGTCGCGCAAAGTGTTCGTCGGCATTGCGGTCACGCTGTTCGTGATTCTGTTTCTTGCCTGGGGGCTGGCAACCCGCAGCGGCGCGATCCCGCCGATTTTCCTGCCCAAACTGACCGATGTCTGGCTGAAAATGGTCAGTCTGGCGCAGGACGGCACGCTATGGAGCGACATTAAAAGCAGCCTGTACCGCATCAGTATCGCCTTCGCGATTTCCTCAGTGATGTCGATTGTGATTGGCGTGCTGGCAGGCTGTTACGGTTTCTTCAAAGCGCTGACCGAACCGCTGGTGGACTTTATCCGTTACATGCCGGTGGTGGCGTTCGTGCCGCTGACCATTCTGTGGACCGGCACCGACGATGTGCAGAAATTCCTGATTATCTGGATCGGTACATTCTTCCAGCAGGTTCTGATGGTGATCGACGCCGTGAAACGGGTGCCCGGCGATTTTGTCGGTTTAGGCCGCACGTTAGGCATGCCGGATCGCAAAATCTTGTTCCGCATCGTTTTACCCGGTGCACTGCCGGGTATCTGGGACGCACTGCGCATCAGTCTCGGCTGGGCGTGGACGTGGCTGGTGCTGGCCGAACTGGTGGCATCCACGTCCGGGCTCGGTTACCGCATCGTGGTGTCGCAACGTTTCTTCCAGACTGACACCATCATCGGCTACATCCTGCTGCTGGGTATTCTGGGTTTAATCAGCGATCAGATCATGCGTGCACTTGAGCGCGTGCTGTTCCGCTACAACAAGAGGCGCGCCTGATGTCGGTGTTAACCATTTCCCATCTGCACAAAAGTTTTCAGGTTGGCAAACAAACGCGCGAAGTGCTGCACGACATCAGCCTGACACTGGCGGACAATGAATTTGTTTCGGTGGTTGGCACATCCGGCTGTGGCAAAAGCACCTTATTGTCGATTGCAGCCGGGCTTGAGGATTACGACAGCGGCGACGTTCAGGTGGATGGCAAAACCATTCTCGGCGCGGGCATTGACCGTGGCGTGGTGTTTCAGTCATACACCCTGTTGCCCTGGCTGACAGCGCGCCAGAACATTGAGTTTGCGCTGAAAGCCGCCGGATTCAGCCGCGCGGAATGCCGTGAAAAAGCCAGTCAGCATCTCGAACTGGTGCAACTGACGCAGTTTGCTGATGCCTGGCCCGCGGAGCTTTCCGGTGGCATGAAACAGCGTGTCGCCATCGCCCGTGCGCTGTCTTACCGCCCTAAAATCCTGCTGATGGATGAACCCTTTGGCGCGCTGGATGCCATGACCCGCCATCAGATGCAGGAATTACTGACCGGCATCTGGGAGCAACACCGGCTGACCGTCATGTTCGTCACCCACGATATTGAAGAAGCGGTATATCTTTCTGACCGCATTGTGGTGATGGGCCCCGGCACGATTGCGGCGACTTACGACGTACCGTTACCGCGTCCGCGCCGTGAGGAACTGACCGCCAGCCCTGAATTCACTGATCTGCAACGCCAGGTCCTGCACACTATCCGCAGCGGCCATCCCCGCGCTGCACTGGCCTGATAACCGGAGATTGACCATGTCTGCACCTTTTCAAGCCGTAACTTTTCATGATCTGAGTGATTCGTCTGAACTGCCAGCGGAGCTGTTCAAACGCACGGAAGCCGATTTGTCGTTTTTCACTGAGCGCGTTGCGCCGATCATTGAAGCGGTGCGTACCGAAGGCGATGCCGCCCTGCGCCGTTTTGCCCGCGATTTCGACGGCGTTACCGCGCCGCATATGAGCATTCTGGCGGAAGATACGGAATTCGAAACGGCGTTTGAACGCCTCGATCCGCAGGTGGTGGAATCGATCCGTTTCGCCGTCGAAAACGTCCGCGCCTTCCATGAAGCACAAAAACCGGAAGACATGTGGATGAAAGAAATCCGCCCCGGCGCCTTTGCCGGTGACCGCCATGTGCCCATCGATTCCGTAGCCTGTTACGTGCCACGCGGCAAAGGCTCATTCCCAAGCGTGTTACTGATGACCACCATTCCGGCGGTGGTCGCAGGTGTAAAACGCGCCATTGTCATCACCCCGCCAGGCCCCGACGGCAAAGTCGATGACGCCACGCTGGTGGCCGCTCGTCTGGTTGGCATTACCGAAGTGTACAAATGCGGCGGCGCACAGGGTGTCGCTGCCGTGGCATTTGGCACTGAAACCGTGCCGAAGTGCCTGAAGATAGTCGGCCCCGGCAGCCCGTGGGTGGTGGCCGCCAAGCGTCAACTCTCGAATCTGATCGACCCCGGCATTCCTGCCGGTCCAAGCGAAAGCCTGATCCTCGCCGATGACACCGTGGACGGTGCGCTGGCAGCGCTGGATCTGATCATCGAATCAGAACATGGCCCGGATTCTTCGGCGTATCTGGTCACCAGCAGCCGTCGGGTCGCTGAACAGGCCATCGCCGCACTGCCCGGTTACTGGGCGCAGCTCGATGAAAAACGGGCCGGATTCTCACAGGCCGTATTATGCGGAACCCACGGCGGCGTGGTGCTGACAGCAGATTTCACCGCAGCCGTTGAATTTGTTAATCAGTACGCGCCGGAACATCTGGAAATTCTGGCCGAAGAGCCGATGGCCGTGATGGGCAAAATCCGCAATGCCGGTGAAATCCTGCTGGGCAATTACACACCGATCACGCTGGGGAATTTCGTCCTCGGACCGAACGCAGTTCTGCCGACCAATGGCGCAGCGAAAACCGTCGGGCCGCTGTCTGTGTTCGATTACATGAAACGGATCTCCGTAGGCTATGTCACCCGCGAAGGCTATCAGCCGCTGGCCGATAAAGCACACGCCTTTGCATTGTATGAAGGATTCCCCGGCCACGCGCTGGCGGTATCGGCTTTACGCACTGAGATCATCAACAAAAAAGGCCAGTAACGATGAGCAATATGACGGGCAGTGAACCGCTGGCCGCGCAGGCGCGTCAGTTAGTGCAGGCGGGAGAATGGCAGCAGGCGGCAGACGTTTTGCGCCAGCTTATCGGCGAAGTCACCGGCGTGGCTGCCGGTCAGCTCACCATCAACCGCGATCAGTACAGCCTCAACTCTCTCAACGGCACCGTGACCCTTGAGGATGGCCGCGCCCTGTTCTTCAAATATCACAATGAAGAAGGCGAAGATAAAACCATCGAGGAGTATTACAACGCAGAATTGCTGCGTGAAAGCGGCTTTCGCGTGGATGTTCCTGTCTATGCCTGCGGCGAGCCGGGGCGGCAGATTCTGATGTACACCCTGCGCCATGACCGGCGCATGGCGGACATCTGCCGCGATATCGAACAGCAGCAGGCGTGGGACCAGGAAGCGGAAATCGAAGAGGCACAGCGCCGCGCTGACCGCGATATTCTGACCCATACCCTGCCGACGCTGAAACCCGGCTCAGTCAGTGCGGTGGCGGCCGAACCTGTCCATCAGTTGTTCTATCACCGGCTAATTTCTCCGGAAAACCCGGAAATCACCGCGGGTTTTGGTGGTCGCGTGGCCCGTTTTTACGTCGGTAAAACCTTCCGGCTGGAAGATGAGGAACTGGAATGGCAGACACTGAGCAACCTGCGATGGGTAATCAACGGCGTGGCTTATCAGCACAGTTTACGCCAACTATTCAGTGAAGCAGGCGTCCGCCTGGCACCGGCGGCACTGGCCGATCACGGGGTGATTACCGCGCACGGTGACGCGCATAATGCCAACGTCTGGTACGACACCACGGAAGAAATCCCGCAACTGGTCAGCTTCGACCCGGCGTTTGCCGGTCGCAATATTCCGGCGCTACTGGCGGAAATCAAAGCCACATTCCACAACATTTTTGCCCATCCGCTGTGGCTGTATGAACCTTCACGCTGCGGCGAACTTTACAAAGTGACCGTGATGCGTCGCGGCGACACGTTATATGTCGATCATAACTGGCAGTTAACCCCGCTGCGCGCAGCGTTTTTACGCGACAAAGGCGAGGAATACTGGCAGCCGTTACTGACGCAACTCGCCCGCCACGGCTGGCTGCCACCCCACTGGCAGCGGATCTTCCGGCTCGCCATGTTCTGCTGCCCGACGCTGGTGCTGGATTTACGCGCCGGAGGTTTCAGCGGCCATACGCCAACCAGTTCCGCCCTCGGGCTGGCAATGGCCGTCATGCTCGGCAGCGAACCGGTCGAAGATACCGATGAGTTCAGCGACTGGCTGGCGCGGATAAGCCCGGTGGGGAGACCGTGATGGCCTCTCCTTTCTCCCTGCAACGTTTCTCGCTGCAAGGCAGGCGGGTACTGATCACCGGCAGTTCACGCGGCATTGGTCAGGCCCTGGCTTCAGGTATGGCACAAGCCGGAGCCAGCGTCATTGTCTGCGGGCGTGATATCACCACGCTGAATGCCGTTTGCGAACAAATCCGCCAGCAAGGCGGTGACGCCACGCCGCTGGTACTGGACGTCACGCAGCCCGCCACTTTTGCCGACGCTTTCGCCTCCCTGCCCGCACCGCCGGATGTGCTGGTTAACAATGCCGGTACTGAACAGTTATGCCCGTCGATGGATGTCGACGAAGTGCTGTGGGACCGCATTCTGACCACCAATCTTAAAGGCGCATTTTTCTGCGCCCAGGCCGCAGCACGGCTGATGGCTGAAAATGGCGGTGGCAGCATCCTGAATCTGTGCTCCCTGACCAGCCAGGTCGGCGTGCCCGGCGCTGCTGCTTACGGCGCATCTAAATCGGCGATGGTCGGCCTGACACATACTCTGGCGACGGAATGGGCCGGTAAAAACATCCGGGTGAACGGCATCGGACCGGGATATTTCAAAACAGACCTGACCGCTGAGTTTTATGACAACGCCGCCTGGTGCCGGCAGATGCAGGCAAAGATCCCGCTGGGAAGATTTGGCGAACTGGAAGATCTGATCGGCGCAGCGGTATTTCTGAGCAGCCCGGCCGCAGCGTATATCACCGGGCAGGTGCTCTATGTGGACGGGGGATATCTGGCGGGGATCTGATGTCAAACACGGGTTGGCTCAGGCCCCGTGCAAGCTCGGCGTTCAACCGGAGTGTACATAAGTTACTGTTTTGTCTGTAATACCCCACCCCAACCCTCCCCTTCGCAGGGGAGGGAGCCGACCGGGTTGCTTGTGGGATTGGCTTTTGCTCCTCCCCCTGCGAAGGGGGAGGCCGGGAGGGGGTATTAATGAAAAACCAATAAGTTAAAGCTTGCACGACACACCTGAAACTCTAAAAATCCTTAAATTCTCGCCCCCATTTCCTCCACCCTTGCAATTGCCGCATACAGCGCCTCCGCCGTCACCTGTCCCGGCATATTCGCCATATCCGGCGCATGCAGTGATGCCTGCACAATACTTTCCAGCTCATCCTCATTAAGATCGGCTATCTCACTCAGACGCAGCGGCACAGCGCAGGCTTGCGCAAGTCTGACGGCTTCCAGCAGTTCCTCATCACTGCGGTTTTCCAGCGCCAGCAGGCACAGGTTGCCGAAGCCGACCAGCAGACCGTGGCCGAATTCACGGGTTTTATCACAGACCGTGAAACCTTCATAAATGGCGTGGGAAGCAGCGGCATGTGCCCCGCTGCTCATCAGCGATGTCAGGCCCGCAAACATGAAAATAGCATCGAGTACCTGATCCAGCCCGGCGTTCGGTTTACCGGCGCGGACGGCGTCGCAGGCCGCCGGGCCGTAAGATTCAATCAGGTCATAGCAGATCCGGCTGTTGGCGCTGGAAGAACGTGCGACGCCGCTCAGCTGGCCGTGATGACCGCTGATGGCACGGAATTCATACCATTTTGCCAGCGTGTCGCCAAGGCCTGCAGCCAGCCAGCGCAACGGGGCAACAGCCAGAATTTCGCTGTCGATGATCACCGAAGCCGGTGCCTGTGGCAGCGGGAATAAATCCCGGAAATGACCGTCGTCGTGGTAACGGATGGTCAGCGGCGTGACGGCGGCGCAGGTCGCGGCAATCGTCGGAATCGTCACAACCGGCACACTGGTTTCCACGCCAACGGCTTTGCAGGTATCAAGAGATTTGCCGCCACCCACACCAATCACGATATCGGCTTTTTTATCTTTAACGATTTTAGCCAGGCGGCTGATATTGCCCTCACTGCTTTCCCCGCCGAACCATTCGCTGCCAACCAGTTCCACGGCGGAACCCTCAAGCTGGTGGCGGATTTTATCCCCCACGGCGGCCAGTGCCTGATGGCCACCAATCACCAGCGCACGCGTACCCAGCAGTGCGCAAATGTCACCAAGCTGAGAGATAACGCCGGGTCCGCGCAGGATTTGCGCCGGGAAGATAATATTCTGTGCCTGCATAACTGCCTCTCCGTGATTTTTGTATTTGACGGGTCTGATGAAAATTCTCTGAAGATGCTTTTGTTATTACTTCAAATCAATAGGGTTGTTGACGCAACAAATGCGGCCCAAGCTGGCGAACCGACGTGCAGCCAAGCTGCGCCATCGTGCGGTCAACTTCCTGCAAAATAATCTCCAGTGCCCGTTGCGCGCCCGCCTCACCGGCTGCGGCGATACCATATAACATCGGTCTGCCGAGCAGCACCGCATCCGCGCCCAGTGCCAGGGCTTTCACCACGTCAGTGCCACGGCGAAAACCGCTGTCGATGAGGATCGTCGCCTGCGAACCGCACAGCTTGCGGATTTCCGGCAGCACTTCCAGTGCACTTACCGAACCGTCGAGCTGACGCCCGCCGTGATTTGACAGCACAATGCCATCGGCTCCGCTCGCAAAAGCGAGCCGTGCATCTTCCGGCGCGAGGATCCCTTTGATCAACAATGCGCCCTGCCACTGGCTGCGGATCCAGCGCAGGGTTTCCCAGTTCAGACGGGTATCCATTTGCGCTGAAAAGTAGCTCGCCCCGCCCGCTCCTCGTTGTTTATCTGCCGGAACGTAGGGTTTGAGATTGCCGAAACCAGGCATTCCTGCCGGTTTTAAGGTTCGCCAGACCCAGCCCGGATGCAGCGCGACATCAATCATGCTCAGCACCGATAGCTTCATCGGCCGCCGGTAATTACGCTTATCTTTTTCGCGGTTACCGAAATGCACCGCATCAACCGAGACCACCAGCGTGGTGCAACCGGCTGCTCTGGCCCGCTCCAGCAGGCTGGTGGTGACGCTCCGGTCTTTGAGCACATACAACTGAAACCAGTGCTGTGGCAGATTTTGTGCCGCGATTTCTTCAAGCGAAGCGGTTGAAACCGTGCTCTGGATATAGGCGATACCCGCACGTTTCGCTGTACGGGCCAGCATGGTATCTGCGCCGAAACGCAACATGCCGTTATAGCCTGTCGGTGCAATCAGTAACGGTGCAGAAAGCCGCTGCCCGCACACCGTGACGGACAAATCGCGCTGGCTTGAATCGTTCAGTACCGGTGGAATAAAGCGCCAGCGGCCAAAAACCTCACGGTTATCCTGCAGCGTTTGCTCATCATCCGCCCCGCCTTCAACATAGCTAAACGCAAAACGGGGCAAGGCGCATTTCGCCTGCCGGCGCAGATCGTCAATGTTCAGCGCAGCACGTTTCACTCCGCCTCCTCCGTCAGGATACGTTTCAGGCTGTCGATAAACTGCCGGTTATCCTGTTCATGACCGATGGACACGCGGATCCAGTTTTCATAACCGGTTTCACGCCAGGGTTTGATAATCACGCCATAAGTAAGCAAGCGTTGTGCCAGTTCCGTAGCCGGGCGGCCGCAATCGAAGAACAGGAAGTTGGCATAGGATGAGGCGACGTTAAAACCGAGCGCGGTAAGTTCGGCCGCCATGTCCTCACGCAGTGCGGTGACCAGCGCAATGCTGTCGCGGACATGCTGTTTATCCTGCAATGCCGCCACGGCAGCCACCTGCGCCGAACGGTTGATGTTGAAAGGTGTCCGCACCCTGTCCAGCAAATTCACCAGTTCAGGGTGACTGGCTAAACCATACCCCACCCGCAGCCCGGCCAGCCCGTACGCTTTCGAGAAAGTCCGCAACACAATCCACGGTCGTGGCTGCTCAGCCAGCACCAGCAGACTGTCCGGATAGGCAGCGTCGGTTTCGCAATATTCGAAATAGGCTTCGTCAATCACCAGGACGCAATCCGCTGGCGCAGCATTAATAATACGGGTGAATCCTTCCCGGTTAAGCATGCAGCCCACCGGATTGGACGGGTTGCTGAAAATCAACATTTTGGCCGGTGCGCGCAGTGCGGTTTCCCAGGCTTCAACATCAAATTCCTGCTGTGCATTCACGCCGACCATCGTGACATCCGCCCCCATCATGCGCGGGAAGATTTCGTGTAAACCAAACGAGGGGATCAGCGTCACAACACGGTCGCCGGGGTTAAGAAACGCCAGCGCCAGCATATGCAGAATGTCTTCGGAACCGTTGCCGATAACAATATTTTCGGCTGCCACGCCGGTATCCGCTGCCAGCGCGTCACGCAGCACCGCACTCGATGCATCAGAATAAATCGCACTGAAACGCGCATCCGCTTCTAACGCCACCACCACCTGCGGGCTGGCACCAAGCGGGTTTTCATTACTGGCCAGTTTGGCAATATGAGTCACGCCGTATTTTTTTTGCACAGCATCAGCCGAAAGCCCGGCGTTATAAACGCTCAGTGACCGCGCCCCGGGCCTTGCCAGATTTTTCAGAAGCTGTTGCTGCTTTTTAAATGCCGAATCAAGAACTGCCAGATCTGAAGCCATTACTTACCTCACACTGTAGATATGCTCCCGAGTATGCCGTAAATCAGCGGATTTTTACGCCACTTTTTGCAGCATTTTCCGAATGTTTTTGAAACAAAACGGGCAACGGCCTGCGCCACTGCCCGTGAGGTTTGTTCAATTTAATTTCTCAATGAATTAATCACTTACCATTATTACTTTGCGAGCATTGGCAAATTCAGGTGATGACGTTCAGCACAGTCTTTTGCCTGTTCATAGCCAGCGTCTGCGTGGCGCATCACACCGGTTGCCGGGTCGTTCCACAGCACGCGGTCAAGGCGGGCATCGGCTTCCCGGGTACCGTCAGCCACAATCACCATTCCGGCGTGTTGCGAGAAGCCCATCCCGACGCCACCACCATGATGCAGACTGACCCACGTTGCGCCGCCCGCAGTATTGAGCAAAGCGTTCAGCAGCGGCCAGTCGGAAACTGCATCAGAACCGTCTTTCATGGCTTCCGTTTCACGGTTTGGTGAGGCAACAGAACCGGTGTCGAGATGGTCGCGGCCGATAACCACCGGCGCTTTCAGCTCGCCGTTACGTACCATTTCATTGAATGCCAGACCGGCAATATGGCGCTCTCCCAGCCCCAGCCAGCAAATACGCGCCGGTAACCCCTGGAAAGCGATACGTTCGCGCGCCATGTCCAGCCAGTTAATGAGGTTTGCGTTGTCGGGGAACAGTTCTTTCAGTTTGGCGTCGGTTTTGTAGATATCTTCCGGGTCCCCGGAAAGCGCCACCCAGCGGAACGGGCCTTTGCCTTCACAGAACAGCGGACGGATATAGGCAGGCACAAAACCCGGGAAATCAAAGGCATTCTCCACGCCTTCGTCTTTGGCAACCTGACGGATGTTATTGCCGTAATCGACCGTCGGAATGCCCATCGCATGAAAATCGAGCATTGCCTGAACGTGTTTGGCCATCGACGCACGGGCAGCTTTCACCACCGCTTGCGGATCTGACAGTCGCGCATCCTGCCATTTTTCCAGGCTCCAGCCTTCCGGCAGATAGCCGTTCAGCGGGTCATGTGCCGAGGTCTGATCAGTGACGATATCCGGGCGCAGACCGCCTTCTTTTGCGCGGGCAACCAGTTGTGGCATCACCTCTGCGGCATTGCCCAGCAGCCCCACGGAAATGGCTTTTTTCTCGGCGCAGGCTTTTTCAATCATGGCCAGCGCTTCATCAATGCTGTGTGCTTTGTAATCGAGATAACGGGTGCGCAGACGGAAATCGATGCGCGATTCCTGACATTCAATTGCCAGTACGCAGGCCCCGGCCAGCACGCCCGCCAGTGGCTGGGCGCCGCCCATGCCGCCCAGACCGGCAGTCAGGATCCATTTGCCGCGCAGGTCGCTGTTGTAATGCTGGCGTCCCGCTTCCGCGAAGGTTTCATAAGTACCCTGCACAATGCCCTGCGCACCGATGTAAATCCAGGAACCGGCGGTCATCTGGCCGTACATCATCAGGCCAGCTTTATCCAGTTCGTGAAAGTGATCCCAGTTTGCCCAGTGCGGCACAATGTTGGAATTGGCAATCAGCACGCGGGGCGCATCGGTATGGGTGCGGAAAACGCCAACCGGCTTGCCGGATTGCACCAGCAGCGTTTCGTCTTCACGCAGCTTGCGTAAACTGTCAAGAATGCCTTCAAACGCCGGCCAGTTGCGCGCGGCTTTACCAATGCCGCCGTAAACCACCAGATCTTCCGGGCGCTCAGCGACATCCGGATCGAGGTTGTTCTGGATCATGCGGTATGCCGCTTCAATCAGCCAGTTCTGGCAGCTCAGTTCCGTGCCCTGTGGCGCACGAACAACGCGGGCAATGGCCGTTTTTTGTGGAGCGTTCATCATCGTTTCCTTCTCTGAAATAGGGTGTTTGAATCAATCTTTACAGGACAAAAGTCATCAGGCAAAGCTTGGCAGCAGCGCTTCAATCGCCGCAGGCCAATGCTCGCGGGAAGCCCACAGACGCATCATTTCAACGTCCGGTGCCATCAGGCGGTCTTTTTCAAGAAACGCCACGTTTTCACGGATAGCTTTCATTTCATTTTCCAGCGTCGCTGAACTTTGCAGCGGACGAAGGAAATCAATACCCTGTGCGGCGGCCATCGCTTCAATGCCCACGACCACGCTGGTGTTAAAGCACATGTCACCCAGACGGCGGGCGGCGTAGGTTGCCATGGATACATGATCTTCCTGATTCGCCGAGGTCGGCAGGCTGTCAACGCTGCCCGGATGCGCCAGCGATTTGTTTTCCGACGCCAGTGCCGCTGCGGTTACCTGCGCAATCATAAAGCCGGAGTTCACACCGCCGTCATTGACCAGAAACGCCGGTAAACCGGAAAGCCCGCTATCGAGCAGTAACGCCATACGACGCTCGGAAATCGCGCCGATCTCAGCGACGGCCAGCGCGATGATATCGGCAGCAAAAGCCACCGGTTCGGCATGGAAGTTACCGCCGGAAATCACGTCACCGTTTTCGGAAAACACCAGCGGATTATCAGAAGCGGCATTGGCTTCAATGCGCAGGATACGGGCAGCGTGGTGCAGGTTATCCAGACAAGCCCCCATCACCTGCGGTACACAGCGGATGGAATACGGATCCTGTACGCGGCCGCAATCCGCATGAGACGTGACAATGTCACTCCCGGACAGGATCTCGGTCAGTGCCGCCGCCACCCCAATCTGACCCTGCTGGCCGCGGGCTTCGTGAATGCGTGCATCCAGCGGTTTTACGGAACCTTTGATGGCTTCCAGCGACAATGCGCCCGCCACCAGTCCGGCAGAAAATACGCGTTCGGCTTCAAACAGACCGGACAACGCCAGCGAGGTGGAAACCTGTGTGCCGTTAAGCAGGGCCAGCCCTTCTTTCGGCCCAAGTTCAAATGGCTTCAGGCCTGCCGTCGCCAGACCTTCAGTCGCCGACATTTTTTCGCCTTGCGCCGTGACCTGCCCCTCACCAATCAGCATCAGGGAGAGATGCGCCAGCGGCGCTAAGTCACCGGACGCTCCCACGGAGCCTTTCTCAGGAATACACGGATAAACACCGGCATTGAACAAGGTAATCAGTGCATCGATCACCTCAATGCGGATGCCGGAATGGCCGCGAGACAGGCTCAGCACTTTGGTCGCCATCACCAGACGCACCACGTTATCCGCCAAATCCTTGCCGATGCCGACGCTGTGCGACAACACCAGATTGCGTTGCAGTTCCGCCAGACGCGCCGCCGGAATACGCGTCTGTGCCAGCTTGCCGAAACCGGTATTGATGCCGTAGACCACTTTCCCCGACTCAACAATGCGGGTGACCGTTTCCTGCGACGCCAGCACGCCAGCGCGCGCCTCCTCAGCCAGTTCAAGGCGGACATTGCCCTGATAAATCTTGCGCAGCATGGGCAGATCAACATGACCTGGTTGCAGGCGGCAAAGGGTTAACGCATTGGATGAAGAAGCCATAATCTATTCCTGTATAGACAAGTGAAACCGGAAGTAAACCCGGCTAAGGACGCAGCCCGCCGGGCATTTACGCATTACATGACGAATCTACAATCTATTCTGTACAGATGCGGGGCGGTGAAATCAGTGGTCCATTGCCTGCATCGTTTCGGTACGAATTTCTTCGGTAACCCGCGCTTTCAGCGCCATAAATTCCGGCGACGTTTTCAGGGTGTAGTCCCGCGGATGCGGGAAATTAACCGCCACTTCGGTTTTGATCCGCCCCGGCCGGGCACTGAAAATCGCCACCTTATTAGCCATGAAAATCGCTTCGTCGATATCATGTGTCACGAACAACACGGTTTTGCGCGAGGATTCCCAAATCGATAACAGCAGTTCCTGCATCATCACGCGGGTCTGATTATCCAGGGCGCCAAAAGGCTCATCCATCAGCAAAATTTTCGGGTCATTCGCCAGTGCGCGGGCGATGGCGGTGCGTTGCTGCATCCCGCCGGAAAGTTGACGCGGGAAGTGCTGCTCAAAACCCCGCAGCCCGACCTTATTAATAAAGTAGTCGCTGCGCTCTTTTTGCGCTGCCTTACTCACGCCACGCTCCTGCAAACCGAAACGGATGTTCTGTTCAACGGTCAGCCACGGAAACAAGGTATAACTCTGAAAGACCATGCCGCGATCGGCACCGGGGCCGTCTACCTGTTCACCATCGAGCCACACTTCGCCACGCGTTGGCTGATCCAGCCCGGCGACAATGCGCAGCAGCGTGGATTTACCACAGCCGGAAGGCCCGAGAATGGTGATGAAGTCGTTTTCATCAACCCGATAATCCACCGGCAACAGCGCCTGCGTTTTCTCGCCCTTCGGGCCGGTAAAAATACGTTCCACCTGACGGACACTCAGTTTCGGATGGCTCATCACAATGAACTCCATACAAACAGCCGACGGTTGGCCGCTTTGAACAACAGATCGGAGAGCAAACCAATGCAACCAATCACAATAATGCCGAAGATCATTTGCCCGGTATTGAGCAGTGCCTGACTGTTAACAATCATGTGTCCGATACCGCTCGAGGATCCGATAAGCTCCGCCACAATGACATAAGTCCATGCCCAGCCGAGCACAAGGCGCAGCAACTCAGCAATTTCCGGTGCCGCACCGGGAATGATCACCCTGCGCACCACACTCTGGTTGGTGGCGCCCAGCGTATACGCGGCTTCCACCAGGTCACGCCGCGCTGCCCCCACGGTTACCGCCACCATCAGGGTGATCTGGAAGAAAGAGCCGATGAAAATCACCAGAACTTTCTGCATTTCACCAATACCCGCCCACAGGATCAGCAACGGCACAAACGCTGACGCAGGCAGATACCGGCAAAAGGACACAAACGGTTCGAAAAAAGCTTCGATCAGTTTGTAAGACCCCATGAGGATGCCGAGCGGAACGGCAATGGCGCAGGCCAGAATAAAGCCGCCCAGCACGCGCATCACCGTCATGCCTATATCAGTCGTAAAATCAAAATCGGTAAAGAGTAAAATCCCTTCCTGCAACATGCTCGCCGGGCTGGCGAGGAATGTCGGGGAAACAAGGCCGGTAAACGTCACCAGCGCCCACACAGCAAAAAACAGCACAAAGAAACAGAACCCGAGAAACCAGCGACGCCGCGACGCGACCGGACGCAAAGGCACCATCATCGGGTTATGCCAGACTTTTTTGCTTGCCGGCAACGGTGCCGGCTCGCGTAAGGCTGACTGCGAAGTCATATGTTGTTCTGCTGTCTGGCTGACAGGGCTGTTCATATCGCGGTCCTTCATGGCTATTTCACGTACTTCGCGTCATATAACGTATTGATATCCGGCGTTTTACGCAGAATTTTCATCTCAGTCAGCAGGCGCGCAGCTTCGTTAGTGAAGGTCACAATTTCACCGCTGAAGAATTTCTGATTGGCCTCACGATCCTGCCAGCGCAAATAACTGGATTCTTCTGCAAACTGTTTGCCGGTCTCTTTCACTGCTGCGCCCATGATCTCGTTGGATTTCTCCGGTTCTTTCCTGATCATATCCAGCGCTTCAAAGTAGCTGTTCACCAGCGCCTGAGCGGCTTTAGGATTTTTATCCAGCCAGTCTGGCGTACAGCCCAGCGTGTCCATCACCATCGGATATTCCAGCGTGGTTGCCAGAATCTTCCCTTTATCCGGGCTCTGACGGATGTTGGAAAGATAGGGTTCATAGGTCACTGCCGCATCATTCTGTCCGGCAATAAAGGCATGCGCAGCGGCATCCGGCCCGAGCGTGGCGAGTTTGACGTCTTTCATCGTCATGCCGTTTTTATCGAGGATCCACGCCAGCAGGAAGTAAGAAGACGTACCCGGTGCATCCACGCTGATGGTTTTGCCTTTCAGATCGGTAATCTTGTTGATACCGCTACGCACCGCGATACCATCTGCGCCGTAAGATTTATCCAGCTGTACGATTTGTTTGATCGGCACCCCGCTGGCGTTCCAGGTTAAATAGGTTTCCACGGTGGTCGCCGCACATTGCAGGGAACCGGAAGCGATGGCCAGATGACGCGACTGCTGCGGCACCATTTTCAGCGTGACATCCAGACCGTTCTTTTTAAAGATGCCCGCTTTGTCTGCCAGGGTCAGTGGTGCGAAACCGGTCCAGCCAGAAATACCAATAGCAACCGGCGTATTCGCCGCTTGCGCCACGCTGACTGTCACACTACCCAGCGCCACTGCCAGCCCTAACAAAGACAACGAACGCTTCAGTACAGCCCTGGAAATCATGTTGCTCATCTGCCACTCCTGCCAAAGTATCTGTCTCGGGGGAAATGCCTGTGGCAGTGAAAGCCGCAGGCAAATTACGCTACTGTATATTCTTGTCTATACAAGTCAGTCGACAATATTTAAGCAAGCTTTATGCCAGTTTCTGCACATGCACTTTTACAACATTCAGCGCCGGTTATGGGACGTTTTGCGCGGGCTGATGAATCAATTCGGTGCGCGCCATGCTCCCTTTTAGCGCAATCCTGTAAGGTATTTATCAGGTGATCGCCGCCCACAACAGCAGGCATCTCTGTTGCTGAGCAACTGGGGTCAGACTCACGGAACCCTGTTGCGATTGTGCCGCTGTCTCAGACCAGTAATATCCCTCGCCCGCCCTCAGCAGCGGGCCATCCGCCAGTTGCCACATCCCGCTGATGACATAAATCACGCCACCTTTTTCCCGCGTCACCGTCAGGTGCTCGCGTGCGGCAATCACCCGTGCGGCACATTCAGTACGTCGCGTCATGATGTTAAAATCAGTTGTCACTCCTCCCATCAGGCGGGCATGGAGCGCAGTATCACCGCTGAAGGCAAAAGGCTCACCAGCGACAACGAGTAAGTGATCGACATCAGGCTGTGCCTGCAAATGCACACCTTCCCCGCTCAGCAAGGTGATGGAACGGTCAATACCGGGAAATGCCGAGAACGGGCCATCCTGTGCGATGGTGGCAATACTGGCGCGCCAGTCAAAATCATGGCCACCGGCAGGGAAACTGAAGATTTCGCGGGTTTCGCCACCGCCGTTACGCCACGGGCTGACCGGCAGGTCATCGAAGGTGAAATGTTGCCAGGCAATCATGCAACGTCCCCCGCCAGCTGACGGAGAAGCGCGAGGAAATCCGCCGCCGCAGCCTGTTGTTGTTCATGCTGGCCGTTCACAATGCGCGCAATACCGCCGACATACACATCACGGATCTGCCCGGTATTACCGGCGAACAGCCAGCGGTTGAGCAGTTCACTGTTTTTTGCGGCGGCAAGATAGGGATCCTGCCCGTCGAGCACCAGCCAGTCGGCACGATACCCCGCAGAAAGCTGCCCGATAGCCGCGCCGCAAGCCTGTGCACCGCCCTGTAATGCCTGCGTATACAGCACATCGCCTACAGAATTTTGCGCAGAGGTCGTCAGCCGGTTACGTCGCTGGTCACGCAGGCGTTGCCCGTATTCAAACCAGCGCAGTTCTTCAACCACGTTCAGGGAGACATGGCTGTCGGAACCGATCCCCCATCGACCTGACTGCGCCAGATAATCGACGCCGGGGAAAATGCCATCGCCCAGATTAGCCTCGGTGGTCAGACACAACCCCGCGACCGCCCCGCTGTTTGCCATGCTCGCCAGCTCGAAACGGTCAGCGTGCGTGGCGTGGATCAGACACCAGCGGGAATCAATATCCAGATTGTCATACAGCCAGGAAATCGGGCGCTGCCCGCTCCAGCCCAGACAATCGTTCACTTCTTTCTGTTGTTCGGCGATATGAATATGCACCGGCAGGTTTTTATCTGCGGACTGCAACACCTGCTGCATTTGTTCCAGCGTGACTGCGCGCAGGGAATGGAAGCACAATCCCTGATTTTGCAGGCTTTTACCGCTGAGTTGTTTGCGGATAATTTCCTGTTGTTTGAGGTAACTGTCCGTATCCTGAATAAACCGTTTCTGTCCGGCCTGTGCCGGTTGCGCGCCAAATCCGGCGTAACTGTAAAGCACCGGCAGCATGGTCAGTCCGATGCCGGTTTGTGACGCGGCTTCACTCAGATGGGCAGTCATTTCACCGTGGTCGGCATAAGTCTGACCGCTGATGTCGTTATGCAGATAGTGGAATTCAGCCACCTGCGTGTAACCCCCTTTGAGCATTTCGATATACAACTGACGGGCAATGACACCCACCTGCTCAGGTGTGAGGCGCTGCACCATGCGATACATCAGGTCACGCCAGGTCCAGAAGCTGTCCTGCGGATCACCGGCGACTTCCGCCAGCCCGGCCATCACCCGCTGAAAGGCGTGCGAATGGAGGTTCGGCATGCCCGGAACCACCGGGCCGGAAAGGGGAAGACACCCCTGCGCATCGTTGTCCGGGGTCACTGCAGTCAGCATTCCGGCTGCATCGACGTCCAGCCGCACGTTATGCGCCCAGCCATCTGAAAGTAAGGCGCGTGAAGCAAAATAAGCAGGCATAACAGCATCATTCCTGAACAGTAAGAAGAAACATAAATGCAATTTTACGGAAACAATTGCAAAACTTTTAACCGACTTGTCTATACATATACATATGCCTGATTGCGCTGTAAACTTGCAACAACCCTTTTTTTTATAAATTTAGTTTTCCGTCACGCCCTTTCCGTTTACTTTCCACTGATGGAAAATGCCGGGCGAACAGGCAAGCTTTCCCAATATTTCTGGAATTTCATTGAGTGAGGTAAGAGACATGTCGGAGCCCACACCACTTTCTCAAAATGGTGCCGCGCCACATCAGGTCACACAACAACAGGGCGTGTCGCAGCAGACATTGTCCGAACTGGCGGCCGCGATGAGCGATACACCCGCACCGATTTATCAGCGGGTGAAACAGGCGATCATCAGCCAGATCCGCGCCGGTGTCTGGAAACCGCATCAGCGGGTACCTTCTGAAAGTGAGCTGGTCAATGAAATTGGCGTCAGCCGTATGACCATCAACCGTGCTTTGCGTGAACTGACCAGCGAAGGTTTTTTGATCCGCATGCAGGGAGTCGGCACGTTTGTGGCCGAAGCCAAGGCCTACACGCCGATGCTGGAAGTGCACAACATTGCCGATGAAATTGCCCAGCGCGGTCATCGCCATGACAGCAAGATTCTGGTGTGTGAAGCGCGGCTGGCGGATGCCGATCAGGCGCTGCAACTGGGTATCGCCACTGGCACGATGATGTTTTATTCGCAAATTGTTCATTACGAAAACAACGTCGCGGTGCAGATTGAAGACCGTTTTGTGAACCCGGAAACCGCACCCGATTATCTGCAACAGGTGCTGAACAAGCAGACGCCCTATACGTACCTGATGGAAATCGCGCCGCTGACGGCGGGTGAACATCGCGTTGAAGCCATCAGTGCCAGCGATGAGCAACGCGAGCTGTTGCAACTGAATGAACATGAGCCTTGTCTCCTGATCCACCGCCGGACCTGGAGCGGCAGCCGCGTAGTGACTTCCGCGCGCCTGATTTACCCGGGTTCCCGCTATCAATTATTTGGACGTTTCACCAGCCACGGCTGATTCCGGCACACCTTAATGGCGGCTTTGTACGGCCGCTATCTCTTCGTTCAAATTTTGGAAGACGTCTCGTAATAAGAAAAAACTATCGCCGGGCGCCTTGCCGGTTTAACGGTTATGCGTTAGGTTGACTTTAGTTGTCTATACAAGATGAATTCAGCCTGGAGCCTGTCATGCCGGTAGCGATATCCCCTTCTTTTTCTTCCGAACCCCCTTCCCGTTGTGACAGCGTATGGCGCGGTGCCACGCTGGTCACCATGCAGGACGGCCATTACAACCTGATTGAAAACGGGGCGATTGCTGTCGCAGGCGGGAAAATCGTCTGGACCGGCCCTGCCGCAGATTGTCCGGTTTTCGCAGGCGCCACACAGCATGAATTCAGCGGCGGGATCATCACGCCGGGCTTTGTTGACTGCCATACGCATCTGGTATTTGGCGGCGACCGCAGCGCAGAATTTGAACAGCGGCTGAACGGCGTCAGCTACGCAGAAATCGCCGCAGCCGGTGGGGGAATTCTTTCCACCGTCAATGCCACGCGCGAGGCCACCGAAGATGAACTTCTGGCTCAGGCGTTGTTCCGCTTACAACCCCTGCTGGCCGAAGGCGTAACCTGTGTTGAGATTAAATCGGGTTACGGGCTGAGTGTAGAGAGCGAGCTGAAGATGCTGCGGGTGATCCGCCGGTTAGGTGTCATGCTGCCAGTCGAGGTGAAATCCACCTGCCTTGCCGCTCATGCCCTGCCGCCGGAATTCAAAGGACGCGCTGATGACTATATTGACCTCATCTGCGACACATTATTACCGGTGGTTGCCAGTGAAAATCTGGCCGACGCCGTCGATGCCTTTTGTGAACATCTGGCATTCTCACCGGCACAGGTTGAACGGGTGTTTAATGCCGCAAAAACCTTAGGTTTACCGGTTAAATTACACGCCGAACAACTGTCTTCCCTGCATGGTAGCGCCCTGGCTGCACGACATCATGCGCTGTCAGCCGACCATCTGGAATACGCCACAGCAGAAGATGCTCAGGCAATGGCCGCCAGCGGCACCGTCGCCGTATTACTGCCGGGGGCCTATTATTTGCTGCGCGAAACACAATGCCCGCCGGTGGATGAGTTCCGCAAACATCGGGTGCCGATGGCGCTGGCCAGTGATGCCAATCCGGGCACATCGCCTGCGCTTTCATTGCGTCTGATGCTGAACATGGGATGTACCTTGTTCCGCCTGACGCCTGAAGAAGCGCTGGCCGGGATCACCTGCCATGGTGCACGTGCGCTGGGTTTACAGGACACGCACGGCACGCTGGAAGCGGGCAAAGTCGCTGACTTTATACACTGGCCACTGTCGCGTCCTGCCGGGCTGGTTTACTGGCTGGGCGGTCAGTTGCCCTGCACTGTTGTTTTTCGTGGAGAAGTACGAGGAGAGTTCCGTTCATGAGCCTTTCAACTGCCAATGTTATCGCTGAACCGTACCATTTTATCCAGGGGACAGCGCCGTTACTGATCAGTATCCCTCACGCAGGTACACATCTGACGCCAGAAGTCGCCAGCAGTCTGAGCGAAGCCGCCCTGCCGCTTTCCGATACCGACTGGCATATCCCGCAACTGTACGATTTTGCGCGCTCACTGGGTGCCAGCATTCTGGTCGGCCAGTATTCACGGTTCGTTATCGATCTCAACCGGCCTTCCGACGATAAACCGCTGTATACCACTGCCACCACGGGTTTGTATCCCGAGACGTTATTTGATGGTCGCGCGACCTTCAAACCAGGCATGACGCCGACAAATACCCAACGCCAGCAATATTTGGATCAAATCTGGCAACCGTATCACCAGAAAATCCAGTCAGAACTGGCGCGCATGAAACAGGAATTCGGTTATGCACTGCTGTTTGATGCGCATTCCATTGCATCGGTGATCCCGCGTCTTTTCGACGGCCAGTTACCGGATCTCAACCTCGGCACCAACAGCGGCGCAAGCTGTTCACCGGCGCTGAGTGAAATCCTTGAGAGAACCTGCCAGCAACAAACCCGCTTCAGCCATGTGCTTAATGGCCGTTTTAAGGGCGGATATATCACGAGGGCTTACGGCCAGCCTGATATGGATATTCACGCTGTTCAGCTTGAGCTGGCGCAGGTGAATTACATGGAGGAGATGGAGCCATTTGCCTACTCGCCTGATAAGGCGGCTGAATTGCAGGTGTTATTGAAACAGTTGCTGGAAGGGATGGTGAGATGGGGGACGGACAGGTATAAACAAAGCGCTGTTTAATTTCGCTTTTCGCTGGCCGCTAAGGGTAAAACCTGGGTTGCCACCCAGACTAGGCTTAAGGTCAAGACCGTGGGCGTCGGCCCACACCGACCAGAGACCCGGTAACGCGCGGGCCTCTGGACTCCGCGCTTTTTCACTGCGCGCTATCGCTAGTAAATCATGTTTCAGGTATCACAGTGACAGGCTGGAAATCTTGCCGCTACGCGGTGCCTTCATTTCGGGATTGCAGCCTCAGGTCTGCAACCTCTCATTCAGCAAGCTTTCTGAAACGCCCGCACGATCTTAAATTCAAAGACAGCCTGTTTTTCGTCTTTTTAATAAGTTGATTGGCGTGCTCAAAAATGGCACCGAGTGAATGGTTCGAGACCCGAGGCTCGAAACCTGAAACTCGGGAATCGCGCAGCGATGACATTTTACGCCACTCACTGTTGCTAATGAACATGTCCGTCGTGCCCGCGATAGCGCGCAGTTTAAGACGTGGGAGATCCAAGAGGGGCCCGTCATGGCCCCTTTTGGTCGGTTTCGGCGATCAAAGCAGAGTGATAGCCGTTATTAATAAACCGAAATTGTCTCGATCAAGCCCTCGCTGCAAGCGAAAAACCGCCCTAATGCCCGGTCTGGCATTATTTAAAGTCCGCATACGGCACTAACGGTTCCGGCGGCATATCCAGATCCCCTTGCCAGCCGCTCATCGAATATCTCGCGTAGAGCAGAAAGTGGCTTGGCGTGTAATCCTTCGCCTGCTGAATATCAATCCCCCCGCCGACGGTCCAGTGAGAACTGACGCGCCGTTCGAGCAGTGCCTGCAATGTATAGCCAAAACCGGATCCACTGCTGCCAGTTTCGATGGCATTTTTATCCGGTAATGAATCCGGGATCAGATTCTGGATCGGATAGCGTTTCTGATCGCTGGTTGAGGAGCGCGACCAGGAGACCGAACCGCCAAGCTGCCATGACCAGTTCTCCGTGCGCTGGCGATAACTGACCGGTACGGAGAGTGAGAAGTATTGCTGCGGGCTGTAGTAACCGCCCTGTCCCAGCGTGTAACCGCTGAGATCTTTCTGGTAATGCCAGAGCATGGAGCTGAGCCCCACCGTGGCGCGGCGGTTATCTTCGTTAATGACTTTGTAGTAATAGCCCCCCATCAGGCGTTCGCGCGTGTTGTCTTCGACATTTTCACCGGTCAGCTGATGCGCGCTGAGATCAGCCCACACGCCGTTAGCCTGCCCCTGATCGTAACTTAATCCCAGGCTGGCACCGGTCGCGCGAACGCCGCCCCAGGTGGTGCCGGTACCCGGATCTTTTGCGCCCGCGAAAGAAAGTAACGAACTGGAAACCGGACGGCGCGACACCGTGGTCGTCCAGCCGATATCGCCCCAGTCACCGCTGTAAGCCAGCCCGCCGACCCAGTCTACAACCGGGAAACCCAGTGGCGTGGTGCCTAAATCGCCTTTCCATTTGTCATTTTCCCATCCTGCGCCAAGGCTGACGCCATTGGCGTTCTGGCTGCGGTAACGGCGGCAGTTTTGATCGCTACAGGTCCCGAAACTGGCTTCGTAATTACCGTCTTCGTTATCAAAGGTTCCGGCATCCATCCGCACCCAGTCGGCCCGCAGGAATCCGCGCCCCTGATAAACCGGCATATCCGCCTGCAACATGGTGGTGTTGGCCGTGAGATCAGATTTCCCCGGCGTGCCGCTTGATGTCCACGAATCGGTGTCCAGCGTGAAATTCACATCCTGCTGCCGGTACAGATCATGCGCGTCTGAACGGATACCGCGTTTCAGCCAGTCATCCGTGGCATTGTTGCGGGTCAGGCGCGTATAGCTGTCGTTATCTTCTGGCACTTGACCGGTGATGCCGCTGGCGACCATCGCCTGTGCGTAATCCTGACGCGCCGTTTGTGGCTGTCCGAGTTGCTGCTCAAGGTTGGCGGCGTTGCGATAAATCAGCGCCTTGTCTTGTCCGTCCGGCTGCGAACGCGCAGCCGTTTTCAAGGGTTGTAACAGCGCCGCCGCTTTGGTGGTTTCACCGACATCACGCCAGGCCATGGCGACCTGTCGTTGCTGATTCAGGCTGAGTTCATGCAGATCAACCTGCTGCAACTGCTGTTTCGCCTGCGAGGTATTACCGGCAGCAAGGGAAGTATCAATGGCGGTCAGGGTTTTACCGAGCTGAATGCGCTGCGCCATTTCGCGCATGTTGTCGTCCCATTTCGCCTGCGGCAAGGTATTGAGATGGCGCAGTGCGGCGTCGTCACGATCGGAACCGGACAGATACAACGCATAAGCGTAAACCTGTTGCGGATCCACCGGACGCTTCGCCGCAAGCTGTGCAAAAGCCGCATCCGCCTGCGCCGGTTCACCCGCCTCACGCAGGGCACTGGCATAATGGTAGGTCGTCCAGACATCGTCCGGATTGAGTTTCAGCACCTCGCCGTAGCGGTTCGCAGCCTGATTCCAGTTGTGTTCGGCGGCATATTTTTGCGCCTGCTCAGTGACAACGTCACTTTGCAGGCCACGCTGTTTATCGCTGAGTTTCGCCTGCGATGCACCAGGCAATGAATTAATGTAATCCAGCGCTTTTTGCGGTGACTGACGCTGATAGATATTCGCCAGCCCGCGCTGGGCGCTACTGTTATCGCGCTCCAGCTTCAGTGCGCGGCGGTAAGCCTGCTCCGCCTGCGTGTCATTTTTGCGCTCAACCGCCACATCCCCAAGCCCGATCTGCGCCCACGGGTCGCGGGAGTCCAGACGTTGCGCCTGGTTGTAAGCCGCTTCGGCCTGATCAAGCAGCCCGGTTTTCAATGCCTTATCGCCCTGTTCGATTTTCAGCCAGTAGCTGTTGGACCGGATCAGGCTGTTCCATTTACCCGCGTTATAGCCATCTGTTTCGGCGGCTTTCGCCCGCTGAAACAAAGTCAGCGCCTGCTGGCGGTTACCGGCGCGGGAATAAGCCAGCCCCATCGCACCGAGGACTTCAGCATCGTCAGGTTGCGCCTGCAATGCCTGCTTCAGCGGTGCAATCGCGCCGGTGGAGCCACCATTATTAATCTGCGCCAGACCACGGAGTCGCGCCTGATAACGCGGATCGGCCAGTAACGCCTGCTGGCGCTGAAGTTCCTGCTGCGCGGCAATCACCTGCGGACCGGTGTCGAACGTGGCGATAAACTGTTGCAAGGCATCGACGCTCGGGTTGCCCACAGGCTGGTCTTTAATCTTCTGCAGCCATAAATCAGCGGCCGGAGAACGCCCTTCATTGGTGGCGGCGATTTGCTTAATCAGCCCGACAGCTTTGGCGTTATCCCCTTCGTCAAACGCCATCTGCGCCAGTTGCAGACGTAACTGCACATCACCCGGATACTGATTATTCAGCGCCTGAAGCTGTGACTGCGCACGGGCTTTTTGCCCCGGCAGCCGCGCAATAAGTTGCCAGTATTCTACTGCCAGATCCAGCGTTGGCGGCTGGCCACCAAACAACTCATCATATTGCGCTTTGGCTTCATCGAGCCGCCCTGCCGTTGCCAGTAACCGCGTCTGCTGGAGTTTTTGCTGCATTTCCGGGGAGGCGATTTTCAGGCTCAGCTGCGCCTGCCGGTATTCATCCGAACCAGGCGAAACCTGTTTAATTTTTTCCAGTTGCTGCTGTGCCTTGGCCTGATCGCCTTCGCGGAGAAGCAAACGTAAACGGGCGGACATGACTTTCGGGTTTTGCGGATCCATTAATTCCAGGCGAAACAGGGACTGACGCACCAGATCGTCCTGATGACTGGCTTCACCGACCCGCACCTGTTCCAGTAACCATTGTTCCGGTGAAACAACGGGGGCTGCAACCGCAGGCGCAGCCAGCAAGGCCAGTCCGATCGTCAGGGCCAGTCTGCTGCGCAAAAGCAGGTTTGTGCGCTGTGTGTTCACGGACTTATTCCTGGTCATCATCAGACAGACGACGACGGGCCAGAGAACGCAAACCGGTCCACAACAGGATTGCTGCCAGAATCACCACGATCACCGCCATAACCGCCAGCAATACCGGATGGTTCGCCAGGGCGTTCCATACCCGCTCCCACCACGGCAAATGGCCAGCATAATAGGTATCACCGACTTTCAGACTGCTGACGCCGGAATCACGCACCACCGCCACCGAGCCAAAGACCTGCGCCCTCTGTTTGCTATCCTGCATCGACTTGTTCAGCATTTCGAAGCCCTGCTGACCGTTTGCCATCAGCGCGACCACGCTGCGCTGATCAAAGTACGGCGACTGTAACCCGACAACCGCCGCAATCGGGCCTTGCGCACTGATTTGCGCGCTGGCATCCACCCGCGCATCGCTGGCCGGTGCCGTGTTATCCGGTAACGATGTCTGGCGGACTGGCGTATTCACCGCATCGCGCGCTGCCTCGATCAGTAAGCTGGCCTTTTTCTCATCGCGCATGCTGTCGTCACGCAAATCCGCAGGCAGATTGCCGATCACCAGCAGATCGGCGTCGGTGGATTTTGCTTTTGCCGCATCTTCGGTCAGCCCCACGCCAAGCGCCGGATAACCGGTGAGTGCGCCAATATTGCCCATCGTATCAAGCAGCGTAGTTAACTGAACCGGTTGCGGTTGCGGCTGAACCACAAACAGCGTCTGGGATAAATCCGCCAGGCGGCTGAACGGGAAACCGGCGTTGGCGAAGGCGCGCAAGTCAGGCATCGCCATGAAATGGCGGTAACCGGAGAAGTCGATAGTGGAGCTGTCATCTATCACCACATGATTTGGCACGGTGTTATAGGTTTCACAGCGCCCTTCGGTGCCGCTCGCCAGCAGCGAGGTGTAGTCAAAATCGAAGCGCATCTGGTTAACCGCACCCAGTTTCAGCGCGGGAATATTCAGGTCTTTGCTGCCATCCAGCAGCCCCTGTAACAGGGACAGATGCAGTAATTGTGAATCCTCATCGTGTCCGGTTTTCAGGGTCAGATCCTGCACAAACTGGTTATTCAGGCTGATGCTCAGGCGAGAAGTGTTTTTCAGCTGTGGCGAGGTATAACGGTACTTCAGCCGCATATCGATACCGGAGCTGTTAATCAGGAACAGATCCGGCGGCAGATTAATGTTGAGCGTGATCGGATTCGGCTGGATGCCGTCAGACTGTAACTGTTCCGCATACTGTTTCAGTTCGCCAAAGTTCATCGGGCGATCGGTACGCACCCAGTTTGGCGCGTCATACGGCTGGCGTGGCTGGATCCTGTCCACTTTATCGACGCCGATCGTTTCGCCACGAAACAGGATATTCCCCTGCGCAATGCCTTTTACTGCCGTCAGTAAGTCCTGATCATCACGACCGAGGATCAGCAGCATTTTGATGTACGGATTATCCGGGCGGCTGATCATCTGCACCACCGGCCCTTTCACCGGCGGCAATTCTTTGAGGAAATCAGGGCGTTTGCCATTGGTTGCAAACACCACCGCGTGGCCGTCCGGCAACTGGTTATACAACGTCGGGAAGGATTGCCCGCGCCACTGGGCTTTGGTGCCGAACCAGGAGGCCAGAATCGCCGCTGCCTGTTGCTGGCCGGCATCCGGAGACGTGGCAAAGACCATCGGCAGGCTCAGCGGACGACTGTCGCGCGCATCAAAGAACGGTACCGGGAAATGTGCCAGATCGTTGCTCAGCGGCAGTTTCTGATATTGCAGGCTAAGCGAACTGCCCTTGCCGATTTCCAGCCACAGGGTGGTGTTCGCCGGGTTTTCACAGACGTTCTGGTAGTGACCAATAAACTCCAGACGGATGCGGTTGAAGTCGGTGACATAACGCGGGTCAATGGTCATCTGCAGGTGATTTTTCTTGCCGAGCTGGTCTTTATCAATCACTTCAACGCCCATCAGCTGGTCGTTGAGATACACCTTAAGATGCGACTGAACCGGGATCAGCGATGGCGACGGCGTGAACTCGAGATTCAGTGTGGCCTGTGTCACGACTTCGTCACTGCGCACACCGAACTCAATCTGTCCGTTCGGCTGAATACCGCGCAAGGTGATGGCACCCGGCCGCGGTGCCACATCGGCAAAAGGTAATGTCACGCTGCGCACCGGCGCACCCGGAATAATCATCGGGTTTACCGCAGGCGCCACCATCGGCAGGGTCACTTCAGGCGCAGGCATGGCGTTGCCCGGTAAAACCGGTGCAGGCGCCTGTTCACTGAAGGCCGGAGCCACAGAACCCAACGCCAATGTCATCAAGGCAGATGCCATAAAAGTGGTTAACGGAAGTCTTTTCATTGTTTTGTCATCATCAGGTTGTATTCATCAGGCTGAACGGCAAGCGGCGGATTACGCGGAGCGAAAGACAGCAGCCAGCGGCCAAACGTTCGGGTTCCGGACGCCAGCGGACGGTAGCGTTGCGGGGCGATGTCCAGCATCCGCAGATAGCCACGGATCCCCAACCCCAGCACCTCACGCAGGCTTTCCATCGGTTTGTCTTCAGGGAAGTTGTCTTCGCGTAATACCCAACTGTCGGCCCGGGCAAACGTACATTGGATGAAATCGATATGTTGTTGGGTGGTTAATGGCAGTAACTGCATGCCGATGTTTTCACCAAACACGCGGCTGATCTGCATCGGGAAGGTATATTCCTGTTGTCCACGGTGAAGCAGTAACGTGACGTTGTCACCGGCATGAAACTGGCTTGCGCTCGGGGTTTCCAGTCCGACACCGTTGTCGGAGTAGTCCTGAATGGTGCAGACATAAATGTGTCCGTCGGGTTTTAACAGTGACGCGGGCATTCTGGCTTCTACACGGTGTGCCTGGCGCACCTGTTTGGATTCGAACGCCACGGCAATCGCCCCGCCCAGAATAATCATGTTGTAAATCACCCACGCCATACTCACCAGCACCGTCAGGATTTCATCCGGGCGGCCATAGACAATGCGGTAGGCACCGAAGAATAAACCGGCCAGATTGAGCAACATCAGGATCTGATACGGGCGGCTGATTTTCCAGTCAACGTAAGCGTGCTTATTCAGGCCGCCTTTGGCCGTGACGTTGAAAGCCCCGGCATGCGGATTAAACAACGCCACGGTGGTCGGCCTGGCGATATACCAGGCCAGCACGGTTTCGTAGATTTCATTCCAGAACGAATGGCGGTATTTGCCCTGTACGCGGGAGTTAGTCAGGCTGGCATGGATCATGTGCGGCAAGACATACAGTGCGATGGCAACGGCCGGTGCATAAATGATGTAAGCATGCAGCAGCAGAAACGCCAGGGGCGCTGTGAGGAAGATCAGGCGCGGAATACCGGCCAGAAAATGCAACATGGCGTTGGCGTAACACAACCGTTGCGCCAGCTTCAGCCCTTTACCAAACATCGGATTGTCGAGGCGGAATATCTGTACCATGCCGCGCGCCCAGCGGATCCGCTGGCTGATGTGAGCAGAGAGGCTTTCTGTCGCCAGCCCCGCCGCCTGCGGAATACGAATATACGCCGACGTGTAACCGTGGCGGTGCATCCGCAGAGACGTGTGCGCATCTTCAGTGACCGTTTCTACGGCGATACCGCCGATTTCATCAAGCACATCGCGGCGCAATACGGCGCAGGATCCACAGAAGAAACTGGCATCCCACAGGTCGTTGCCGTCCTGCACCAGTCCGTAAAACAGTTCGCCTTCGTTTGGCGTGCGGCGCATACGGCCCAGATTACGTTCGAACGGATCGGGCGAGAAAAAATGATGCGGCGTTTGCAACATGCTGAGTTTTTTATCTTTAAAGAACCAGCCGACCGTCAGTTGCAGGAAAGAACGGGTCGGCACGTGGTCGCAGTCAAAAATCGCCACAAGCTGGCTTTTCGCCTGTTTCAGTGCGTTATTGATGTTGCCCGCTTTGGCATTTTCACGCGTTTCACGGGCGATGTATTTCACACCAATTTCATGGGCAAAATCGGCGAATTCCTGCCGGTTGCCGTCATCAAGCAGATAAATGGTCAGTTTGTCCCGGGGCCAGTCGAGACCCAGCGCGGCGTACAGCGTCGGTTTCACGACGCTGAGATCTTCGTTATACGTCGGGATCAGCAGATCCACCGTCGGCCACGTCGAGACATCCGCAGGCATCGGCACCGGTTTACGGTTGAGCGGCCAGAGGGTCTGGATATAGCCCAGCACCAGCACCGTCCAGGAATAGGTTTCCGCACCTAACAGAAGCAGGCCGCAAATCAGACTCAGCGGATCTTCCCAGTTCAGCGTTGAGGTGTAGCGCCACCATAAATAACGGCAGGAAATGGTCAGCGACAACACGATCATCATCAGCGCCGGGAAGCGGCCCGGAATACGGCGAATAATCATCGCAATGCTCCACAGCAGCACCACGAAGACGAACTGTGCGATGTAACTAAAAGGCTGAGAAATACAGAACATCGCCAGGGTGAGCGCCACCAGTGCGGTCATCCAGACCAGAATACGTTTACCGAGACGGCTCATTTTGCCGATACGGCGCGTGACCTTAATTTCCAGCGGACTGTGTGTGACCTGTTCAGGTAATAATTCGAGCCACAAATGGACTTTTTTGCGCAACTGCTGTGGCCAGCGGGTGTGAATCACACGTCCGCGCCGGCTTTCAGCAGGCAGGATGATGAGCAACCACAGGCTTTGCACGATATAGCGCAGCGGATCGGCCAGACGCGGGCGCGACGGCGAAATTTGCGGATACCAGCGGGTGCGTTGTGCTTTAACACGCTGCCAGACTGGGGATTCAAAACGCAAAAACAGCCAGCTAAGCGCCACGCAGAAAATCATTACGCCAGCGGCGGTCCGTGAGGAGTGGCTGGCGCGATAGTACCGGTAGCGGTTTTGTAATTCGAAAACTACCGGCGGCACCAGAAACAGGTTGAGCACGCGGTTCATTTTTCCGGACTCCGCCCCATTGTCTGGCTATGCACATCCCCTGAATGGCGCAAATGCAGCAGGAACCAGTTCGCCAGCGTGTTAATTTCGCGACTGATTTTACTGTTACTATTCCATTCCCCTGCCGGTTGTTTCGCCGCCAGTGACTCCGCCATGGCTTCGTCGCGGTGCAGAATTACCGGAATCAAAACGGGCAAAGTTTCCTGCCATAACAGCAAAATATCCTGCTGTAACTGACTGGAAGGAATGAACTGATTGAGCAGATAGCGCCCGTTGGCTGGCAGCACATACTGATGTAAACGGGTGTGTGACTGGGTATCGGCGTGGAGAAGCACTACCGTACTGTCGGCAATATTTTGCGCGGTAAGCGGATCGGCTGCCGGAGAGTCGATCAGGATCCAGTCATATACGCCGGTATTTTTAAGCTGAGTGATCGCCTTTTGCCAGTCAAAATCCGGCTGACTGGCGTCGCCGGTCGTGGCATGCCCGTAAGGCAGGAAATCAAGATGAGAGTGGTAACGCAGTGCGGAGTTTTGCCACGGCTCTCCTGTATTGTGCGCATAGCGCCATCCGCGAGCCTGAGCGAAAGGCATACCAAAGTGCAATCGCAGTAAGTTTTCCGGTGAAAAGTCGATGACCAGAACCTTTTCATTTAATTGCGCAAGACCCCAGGCCAGTGCAGCCGTGACTGAAGTGGTGCCCGTACCGCCACGAATTCCCTGTAAGGCAATGACAGCCATATTATTTTTTCTCCGCGCCGCGTTCACCGTATTGCGCCAGCTCAGCCAGTAGCGGCCAGCGGGACATTAGTTGCGGAATCTTTTCTTTACGGGCTATATCGACATAATTTAATTCTGACAAAGAAAAAAGGTGACTCAGTGCAAAGAAATCATCATCTTTCGTCGGTTCGGATTCCTCCGGGTCTACAATATTGGCTCCCACCGATTCTTTCTCCCTGCTTCAATCTAAATACTGATACCACGACAGCCAAAATGCGCTGACCTGTCTGGGCTTTTTAGTATCAAACATTATTGTGAAGTATTATGATTATTTAATGTAGCAATGATAGAATTTATTATACTCACATTTCTCAGTGTGTCCCAAGCAGACTTTTAATCAAAAACGATACAAGCAGATTAACTATATGGCACTCTCCTTTTCATTGGGCATGAAGCAATTCTGGAATGGATTAGCCCGGATGCAGGCTCAGGGGCTTTACTGGGTTAACACCGAAAGTCAGGAAGCCGCTTATCATCTTTGCGGACAAACGGTTGAGGCTCAGCAAGGTGAAGTTCCGGTCAACGTTTTTTTCCCACAGCACAATTTAATTTGCACTGCACAAGAAAACAGGCTATCTGACGATGATATCCTTCTCACTTATTTAAAAAAATATCAGAAAAAAACGTTTTATTACCTGTTAGCGAATGGGAAGAAAGCATTTCTCTCTCTTGCAGCGGATATTAATCGTTTGCCTGCTCACTCAGCCTCATTAATGATTCTATTACTTCCGGTCAGTACCTGGCAGGCAGTAAATGATAAACAATGGGTCCGCTGGCTGAGTGAAATGAGCGCATGTGTCAATAATAAAGGTGCAACTATCCTTATTATCTGCTATGGAGCCGGTATTAATGCGGTTAAAACTCAGCTTCATTTATACCATCGCAATATATGCGGTCTTGCGGATTTGAAAACAGATGTTGAACCGAACCAGTGGGGCGTTTCCTGGTGGCATGACAATTTGGGGGCAGAAGCTAATACGCTTTATCCACTGACGCGCCGCCTGACCGGCTGGGAAATTCAAAAGAACGCCTCTGCCGCTGTTTCCGAACAAACCGGCGATGATCAGTGGATGCTGCTGGCCGAACGCTCAGTGCTTGAAGGCGCTCCTGCGCTTTCAGAACGCTGGTTCCTGTTCGATGATAATGAGGCGCTGAGCGAGCGCGCGGCACATGCGCGATCGGCGACGGTCATTTTCGCCCTCACCGGTAATGACGAAGTGGAAGTGCTGGCCCGTCAGGTTCATCGTTTACGCATGCAGCGTGGCAATGGTTTAAAAATTGTCGTGCGCGAAATGAATTCTTCTTTGCGCTATGTCGATCAGCGTCTGCTCCAGGCCTGTGGTGCGAATCTGGTTGTGCCACAAGCAGCGCGCCTCTCCAACTTTCTGACCTTGCTCGATGACCTGCAAAATCTCACTTATACCCGCCATGTGCCGGATGATATCGGGCTGCTGCTCGACAGCCGCCTGCCCACGCATCATAAGGGTTATCTGCCACTGCCGGTTTTCTGCGAAGTCATGCACGATATCTGGAATCACGCCGCGCTGGCGACGGAATCCCGGGGCATTTTAATTTCGCTGCGCCCTGCCGCCGGGATCAGCCCGCAGCAGGCGATGTCTTTGTGTTCGCTGCGCCGCGACGGCGATATTCTGACCGTTACCGGACGTCATCTGTATCTTTTCCTGTCGAACTGTCAGGTCAGCGACGTCGAAAATGTGCTGGCGTTTCTGTTTAATCTGCCGGTCAAAGAAGTGTTCACCAGCCAGACGTTCTGGAGTCAGGAGCTGGATATCCGCACGGAAGTTTTGCGTCTGGCCGCCAGGCCGCCGATGGCAAATCCGGTGTCTGAAGCGCAGCCTTTTGTGGCGCATAAAACCGAACCTTTAAAACGTGCCCAGGTTCATCAGCCCGTTCCCATCACGCTGGCCGTGAGCGATACGCCAGTTATTCAGGCGCGGGAGTAAAAGAGATGGATATTCAGGATATTATCGAAATCTTTATTCTGGCGGCGGTGATTTTTATCCCGCTGGGATATGCCCTGCGTAGCCGTTTGCCGCGCTGGAAAAACCGCTTTGCGACGCGATTTCTGTCGCTGCGTTATTTAACCCCCATGAACATCAGCAGCATCAATAAGAACCGCAAACGCTCCGCTACTTTGCCTGAAACTTCTGCGGCTACAGGAAAATCCAAAACTTCACTATGAACGAATCGCAATCTTCTTCGCCGCGTTTGCGGATCTGGCAATCCTGGCGCGGCCTCGGTGCCTGGAACTATTATTTTTTACTCAAATTTGTTCTGCTTTCACAGGGTTATCTGAATTTTGATGCCCTGAGCAATGTCGTCTTTGCCGCCGTGTTGCTATTCCCGTTACGTTCGCTGCGCCTGCACCGCTGGAGACAGTGGATTGCCCTGCCTTTCGGGCTGGCGTTGCTGTATCACGATACCTGGCTGCCCGGCTGGCGTTCAATTGTCAATCAGGGGGCGGACGTAGCAGGCTTCAGTTTCAGTTATCTGCTCGAACTGGCCGATCGCTTTATCAACTGGCAGTGGATTGCCATCGGTTTCGCTTTGCTGGTCGGTTATCTGTTTATATCCCAGTGGATCCGGCTGACCACGTTTACCGTCATTGCGCTGCTGTGGCTTAACCTCAGCGGGCTGATCACACCGTTTTTCGCACATTCGCCGCCACCGGCTATCGCCCAAAATGCCGTAACGACACCAGTGACCGTTGCGCCATCAGCCACTGATAACACCGTGAACGGCCCGCCAACCAATGCCAACCTGAACGCTTATTTAGAGCAGTTCTACCAAAACGAACGGCGTAAGGCGACGAAGTTCCCCGACGCACTTCCTGCCGATGCACAGCCGTTTGACCTGCTGGTGATCAACATCTGTTCGCTGGCCTGGTCAGATCTGGACGCCGTGAATCTTTCGAATTCACCGCTGTGGTCGCGTTTTGATTTTGTGTTCAGCAATTTCAATTCAGCCACAGCCTACAGCGGCCCGGCATCCATCCGTCTGCTGCGCGCCAGTTGCGGTCAGACATCGCATCATGATTTGTATCAGCCTGCCGGTCAGCAGTGTTATCTGTTTGACGATCTCGCGCGTCTGGGCTTCACGCCTCAGCTGGCAATGGACCATACGGGTGTGTTCGGTAATTACATCGGTAACCTGCGTGATGATGCTGACATGAAAGTTCCGCTGATGTCCCAGGCCGGTCTGGGTTATGAGCTGACGTCCTTTGATGGCTCACCGATTTTCAACGACGGACAACTGTTCTCCCGCTGGCTGGAGAATCAGGAGAAAGCCGGTACCGCACGCACCGCAACCTTCTTTAACCTGATTCCGCTGCATGACGGCAACCGTTACGTGGGCAGCAATAAGGGCGCTGATTATCATAACCGTGCGCAAACTCTGCTGAATCAGCTGAATATCTTTATGGATCAGCTGGATAAATCCGGCCGCAAAGTGATGCTGGTGGTGGTGCCTGAACACGGCGCCGCGCTGGTGGGCGACAAGATGCAAATCTCGGGTCTGCGTGATATCCCGAGTCCGGGCATTACCCACATTCCTGTCGGGGTGAAATTCTTTGGGATGCAGGCACCGCACGCGCCATCACCAATGAAAATTGACGGCCAGAGCAGCTATCAGGCGATTTCAGAAATGGTCGCCCGCGCAGTCGATGGCAAAGTGTTTACCAGCCCGACGATGGACTGGAAAACCTTCGGTTCGAACCTGCCACAAACGCCGCTGGTATCTGAAAATGAGAACTCAGTGGTGATGGAATATCAGGGGAAAATCTATATTCGCCTGAATGGCGGGGGATGGGTGCCGTATCCGAGCTGAATGAAACCGGTAAGCAAGGTTTTGGTTTGCTCCTCCCCCTGCGAAGGGGGAGGACGGGAGGGGGTTTTAAGGGCTAGAACCGGGTAAGAGTAAACCTCAGGTTTAGATTTTGACCTTAATACCCCACCCCAACCCTCCCCTTCGCAGGGGAGGGAGTTGTCCGTCTTTCTGCATTTATTCCGCAAATAACTGGTCATACACATGCTGTAAATGCCGGCTCATTCTTGCCTTCGCCCCTGCGCCATCCTGCGCCAGAATCGCGTCTAAAATCCCCTGATGATCGGCATTCATTTCACGGGCAAAATCCACTTCGGTGTAATGACTCTCCAGACGCATAAACCGACGTGAACGACGTTTATCCCACAAATATCCCATCATATCGTGCAGCACTTCGTTGCCGGTCATTTCGCTGATCATCATATGGAAACGGCGGTCAGCTTCGAGAAAAGCGTCGTTATTGGCATTCAGTTCGTTTAATTCCCTGGCGATAGCTCTCAGTTTTTCACGCTGTTCGTCGGTGCCGTTAATCGCCGCCAGTTCTGCTGTCATCGATTCATAAACCTGACGCGCTTTCACCAGCGATTGCAGGCTGAATTCCTCTTCGGTACTTACCGTTTGCACCGCAGGTGTGGCCTGCGGCAACGGGTCGCTGACGTACACGCCGTTGCCGGTACGGATTTCCACCCAGCCAGTGATCTCCAGCGCAATCAATGCCTCACGGATAGATGAACGGCTGACGCCAAGTTGTTTAGACAAATCCCGTTCTGACGGGATCATCGCGCCCGGGGCAAACTGCCCGGTATTAATGCAGTTAATCAATACATTAGAAATCTGGCGATACAGCCGTTCAACTTTAAGGGTGGGTAATGCCATTATTTTCTCCGTGTTCATGCTGAATCCCAGATCTGTTATCCCGGTCACATTAATGTTCGGTTTGATGCTGAATCATATGTCGGTCTGATGGCCTGACCAGCAGACCACCTGACCAGACCGCGCATTAAGATTGAACTTATCACCGGCCCTGCGTCAACTACATTCAGACAGTCAGTTAACAATTTTAAGGAAAACACATGGAACAGACATGGCGTTGGTACGGCCCGAACGATCCGGTTTCACTTGATGATGTGCGTCAGGCTGGCGCAACCGGCGTGGTTACCGCCCTGCACCATATTCCTAACGGTGAAGTCTGGCCGGTAGAAGAGATAAAGAAACGTAAGGCGATAATTGAAGCCAAAGGTCTGGTGTGGTCCGTAGTGGAAAGCATTCCGGTGCATGAGGAAATCAAAACCCGCAGCGGAGATGTTGAAAAGCACATTGCTAACTATCAGCAATCTATCCGTAATCTGGCGGAATGCGGCATCTATACGGTCTGCTATAACTTCATGCCGGTTCTCGACTGGACACGCACGGACCTCGGCTATCTGCTGCCGGACGGTTCACGCGCCCTGCGCTTTGACCATATCGCATTTGCGGCCTTTGAATTGCATCTGCTGAAACGCGAAGGCGCGACGTCTTATTACAGCGCGGATGAGCAAAAACAGGCAGCCGAATACTTTGCGGCGATGACACAGGCGGAGAAAGATCAGCTGGTGTCTAACATCATTGCCGGTTTACCGGGTGCGGAAGAAGGCTACACGCTGGATCAGTTCCGTGCGCGTCTGGCGACTTACGACGGTATCGACAAAGCCAAACTGCGCGAAAACATGGCGCATTTCCTGCGCAGCATTGTGCCGGTTGCCGAGCAATGCGGTTTAAGTCTGGCAGTTCACCCGGACGATCCACCGCGCCCTATTCTCGGCCTGCCGCGTATTATCTCCACCATTGAAGATATGCAGTGGTTGAAAGAAACGGTCGACAGTATCCACAACGGTTTTTGCTTCTGCACCGGTTCTTACGGCGTGCGTGAAGATAATGACCTGGTGAAAATGATGACCACTTACGCCGACCGCGTGCACTTCATCCATCTGCGCGCCACCCAGCGCGAAGACGTGCCGGAAAGCTTCCATGAAGCCGATCATTTAGATGGTGATGTGGATATGGTGGCGGTTATCAAAGCGATTCTGACGGAAGAACAAACACGTCGCCGCGCTGGCAATCTGCGCGCTATCCCGATGCGTCCGGATCACGGCCATCAGATGCTGGATGATTTGCATAAGAAAACCAATCCGGGGTATTCGGCGATTGGACGTCTGCGGGGACTGGCAGAACTGCGGGGTGTGGAGCGGGCTTTGAAACAGAGTTTTTTTAATCAATAATTTTGCACCTCCCCCTGCGAAGGGGGAGGACGGGAGGGGGTTTTAAAGGCTAACACCTATACCAAAGCAAACTTCAACTTATTTATTTGACCTTAATACCCCACCCCAACCCTCCCCTTCGCAGGGGAGGGAGCAGTTCAGTGCTTTGACTTTCCCCTGCTATGGGAGAAGAGCAAGGCAAAAACTCAAAAATGATACGCCACGGCATTTTCATGCTCAGGCCACGGATGTGATTTATACGGCTTGGCCGGATAGTTAATCTCCACACTCCGGCGGCGGAAATCACTCGGGCTGACCCCCACCCGTTTACGGAAGACCCGCGAGAAATACAACTGATCGTCATATCCCACCACGCGGCCAATCGTCGCGATGGATTCCTGCGTCGTCTGTAATAAAAGTTTGGCGCGGATCACCCGCTGATCTTCGCGCCAGCGCAGAATGTTGATCCCGACCTGTTCACGGAATAAATGCGCCAGCCGCGATGGTGAGAGGCAAACATGGCGCGCGACTTCATCGATACGCAACTCACCCGCCAGATTGCCGGTAATAAACTGGCAGGCTTCGATGACACGTGGGTCCATGATTTTCTGCGGACTCTGCGGATCTTCTTCCATGGCTCGCAGCAACAGACGTTCCAGCAGATTCATCCCCAGCTCTTCGCAAAAACGTCGCCCCGATTTTTGCGTTTGTTCGATGTTGGCAAACAGACGGTCAAATTCCAGCAACAAGGTATTATTCGGTAAAGAAAGACGCCCAACATCGCGGGTTTTGGTGTGCCATTCCAGCCAGTCTGCCCAGTAGGCGCGCGGGCGGAAATACACCCAGCGATGATACCAGGAGTCGGCGTTGGCAGAACGACTGTAAAGATGGCGGGCTTTCGGTGGGAATAACAGCAGATCACCGGGATTGCAGTAGAACGTGTCTTCGCCGTCGAAGACTTTACCCTGCCCCTTCACCGTCAAATTAAGAATGTAGCCTTTCATTCCACCCGGACGGTCGATGGCGAAATCCAGTGGCCCGTCAGCAAGGATAGGTGTCATACCGGCGACCAGATAGGCATTGAAACTGTAACCCGGTAACAGCGGATTTTGCTGCTGATCCTGAATCATACGGTGATACATCGAACCTCCTGAAACTTCACTGGACTATGGACTTTTCATCTATTCTAATCGGCAGTGAAAACGCTGCCAGTAAAGGTTGCTAAATTGTGAACAACCACGCGTTTTTTCGGCATTTAACCCGTAATAGCGTTAAATGCCGCGTGATGATTGCGTGAAAGCGTTATCACAAAACCAGATTAAACGGTCTTTTTCGCTTTCTGTTTGTAGCGGTCGAAGATAACTGCCGCCAGCAGGATCAAGCCACGTACCACATACTGCGAGAACGGAGAAATGTTCAGCAGGTTCATGGCATTTTCCACGGTACCCAGAATGAGGATCCCGGAAACCACATAGGAAATTTTACCGATACCGCCTTTCAGGGAAACGCCACCCAATACGCAGGCAGAGATAACGATCAGCTCGAAGCCCAGTGAGGTCATCGGCTGGCCGCTGGTCATACGTGACGCCAGAATGATCCCCGCCGCCGCTGATACCAGCCCGGACAGCACGAAGATGATGATTTTCGTACGCACCACCGGCACACCGGCCAGACGCGCCGCATCTTCATTACCGCCAATCGCCAGCGTGTTACGCCCGAAGGTGGTTTTGTTCAGCAACAGACCAAAGATGATCAGACAGCCGACCGTCAGCCAGATAGGTGCAGGCAGCCCCAGCCAGTTGGCATAACCGAGGGTGAAGAAACGTTCGTCTTCGATGCCCACCGCTTTACCGTCAGAAATGATGTACGCAAGACCGCGCACAATCTGCATAGTGGCAAGCGTGGTGATCAGCGCATTGATTTTCAGACGGGCGATAACAAAACCGTTGAGCAAACCGGTCAGCATCCCGAGCAGTAAACCGGCAGCAACGCCGATCCACAGGCTTTCGGTCATGTTGATCACCACGGCGGTGGTGACGCCCGCACAGGCAATCACCGATGCAACAGACAGATCGAAGTCACCGGAAGCCAGACAGAACAGCATCCCGCAGGCCACCATGCCGGACATCGAAATCGCCAGCCCCAACCCTTTCATGTTGATGAAAGAACTGAAGTTTGGCACGAAAATGGTACAGGCGATAAACAGTACGGCGAACACCACTAACATGCCGTAACTGTCCCAGATACGCATCAGACCCTGGCCGCCGCGTGAGGCTGCTGAAGGTTGATCCGGTTTGGCTGAATTGGTTGTCATACTCGACATAATATTTTTGCTCCTCAGTCAGGCAGCGTCATGGGCAGAATCAAGAACTGGCGTGCGCAACATAGCGAGCCCCAGCGCTTTTTCTTCGGTGGCGTCGTCATGCAACAGTTCGCCGGAGATTGCGCCTTCGCGCATCACCACCACCCTGTCGGCCAGACCCAGCACTTCCGGTAAATCACTGGACGCAAACAGCACCGCAATGCCTTGTTTTGCCAGTGAATAAATCACATTATAAATTTCATGCTTGGCGCCAACGTCGATACCCCGCGTTGGTTCATCCAGCAAAATGACTTTCATTTCTTCCGACAACCAGCGGCCCAGAATGGCTTTTTGCTGATTGCCCCCTGAAAGGTTCATGATCAGTTGCTGGTCGCTGGGGGTTTTGATATTCAGCGCATCGATATGTTTACGCGCATTTTTCGCTTCCCAGGCGTTGTTGATCAGGCACCCTGCCTTCACCGTTTTGCGACGGGCGCTGATGTTGATGTTGTCGCGCACCGAGTGCACAGGAATAATGCCGTCAGCTTTGCGGTCTTCCGGACACAACATGATGCCCTGGCGGATCGCATCTGCCGGTTTACGAATATTCAGCGCTACACCGTCCAGCCGGACGGTACCGCCGGTAATACGCGTACCACCAAATAATCCTTTCATCAGCTCACTGCGCCCTGCACCCACCAGCCCGAACAGGCCGACGATTTCGCCCTGACGTACCGTCAGGCTGACCGGCGTTCTCACGCCCGGTGCTTTCACCTCATCCAGTTCAAGGCGAATTTCGCCGTGCGGACGCGGCGCGTAACCGTAAATGTCATCGAGATTACGGCCAACCATCGCCTGCACCAGCTTGCTGTTATCCACCTGTGTCATGTCGTCAAAGGTGCGAACGTAACGTCCGTCTTTGAAAACGGTGACGGCGTCACTTAATGCAAAGATCTCTTCCATACGGTGTGAGACATATAAAATCACACGCCCTTCTGCCCGTAACTCACGGATAACACGGAACAATTGTTCAATTTCGCGTGCAGAAAGCGAACTGGTAGGTTCATCGAATGCAATAATTTTGGCATTGCGCGCCAGCGCCTTGGCAATTTCCACCATCTGCCACTGGCCGATGGAGAGATATTTCAGCGGTGTATCGGGGTCGATATCCAGCCCGAGATGTTCAAGCTGAAGTTTGGCTTCGTAACGCAGCAATTTACGGTTTACAAAACCGTGTTTGCTCGGCAACTGCCCGAGATAAATGTTCTCTGCTACCGTCATTTCCGGCACCAGATGGAGTTCCTGATAAATGATCGCCACACCGGCATCGAGCGCATCCGTGGTATGGCTGAACGCGACCGGCTGGCCTTTGATATGAATATTGCCCTGGGAAGGCTGATAGTTCCCGCTGAGGATCTTCAGCAGGGTGGATTTCCCCGCTCCGTTTTCGCCCATCAGCGCATGAATTTGTCCGGCGTAACAATTGAATGAAATACCGTCCAGCGCTTTCACGCCCGGAAAAGTTTTGCCAATGTCATGGAATTCCAGATACGGCCTGGCCGCATCAAACTCCGTCAGTGACGGTGTCAGCAAAGGCGTCTTATTATCGAAAGATTGCTGAGTCATAGTGGCTACCTGGAAGTTGAGTAAGTATGGATGCACGCCACTGCAAAGCAGAAAACAGTTCAAACTATTTAAAACTGTCGTCCGTTCTGCAGCAGCGTCTCTCCCCTTCATACTTCAAGTCGCAGATGCGTTGGCTACGCTTACTCACCCGAATCACTTACTTATGTAAGCTCATCGGGACTCGCTCACTTGCCGCCTTCCTGCAACTCGAATTATTTAGGGGTATTGCTTGTTTCAACCACATCTGAAGATCACATAAGACCTTTTTTCTTCAGCTCTTCTTTGAAGTTGTCGCGGGTGATCAGGACAACATCCGTCACTTCGGTAAATTTCGGTGGTTCAACGCCTTTGGTAACCCATTCATTCAGCATCTGGATACTTTTGTAACCGTGGATATCCGGGCTAGGTAACAGGGAACCGTAGAAGCCGGTCTGGGCGCTTTTTGACAACTCATTCACTGCATCCACACCGTTGATGCCGATGCCGATCACGTTAGCCGCTTTAAAGCCCTGACCTTCGGTTGCACGCACGCCACCCAATACGGTGTTGTCGTTCATGCCGATGATCAGCCAGTTTTTCACTTGAGGATGTTGCACCAGCAGGGAGTTACCGGCATCCAGTGCGCCCGGGATGTCGTTAGATTTAGTCGGGACTTTGTACATTTGTTTTTCCGGGAAACCGGCAGCTTTCAGTGCCTCCATTGAACCGGAGGTGCGGCGGCGCGCCGTATCGAGTTCATCGGCAGTAATGGCCATCACGCCGGTATCAGCGACTTTCCAGCCACGTTTTTGCATTTCTTTGTACAGTTCCTGCCCCTGACGTTCGCCGATTTTGGTCGCGGCCATCATGACTAATGGCACTTCTTCCATTGGCTTGCCTTTGGCATTCACAAACTGGTCATCCACCTGGATCACTTTCATGTCATAGCTGCGCGCTTTCGCCATGATGGCAGGGCCGAGACGCGGATCCGGCGTACAGATGACAAAGCCTTTCGCGCCGTTGGCCGCCAGGCTGTCGATTGCATTCAACGTTTTTTCACCATCCGGCACGGCGATTTTAATGACGTCGAAGTGGAGATCCTTACCGGCTTTATCTGCGAACCGCCATTCAGTCTGGAACCACGGCTCTTCCGGCTGTTTAACCAGGAAGCCCAGCTTCGGATTCTCGGCTGCCATAGCTGAATGTGACATAAGGGCAGCTAACCCGACCGCCGCTAATGCCTTAGTGAATTTATGCATGATGTTCTCCGACTTTTATTGTTGTTTTTCACAATCACAGTCTTAAATCTGGTGGTTTGCCGCAATCGTGAAAACGTTATCAGTAGCGTAAAGAAACAAAGTGAAAGTGCGGCGAAGTCCAGTTTATAGAGGATTTGCGTCACACTCTCTTGTAAGACGGGTTAAGTTTTAGCGGTAATTTTGCAGCGGAATGTAGAGCGCTATCACACGGCGGGAAAACAGCAGGTTTGTGCATAGATATAGCGATTTTAGCCAAACGCTAACATTTGACCAACCTCACAGAAACATCATTGGGAGCAGATTTGTGCATACTTCCAGCTAACGCCTCCTCACTCACTTTTTTGCATCCTCCTACTGTTAGAGCAATTCGATTCGCCGCCGTAATGACTACGGCAAACCTGAAGGAGTGAGAAAGAATGACGCAAGGTGCGATTGCTCTTGGTCTTGATTTTGGCAGCGATTCCGTCCGTGCCCTGGCTGTGGATTGTCAGACCGGTGCCGAGATGGAAACCGATGTGGTTTATTATCCGCGCTGGAATGAAGGTCGCTATTGTGATGCGGCAATAAATCAGTTCCGCCATCACCCGCTCGACTATATAGAGGCAATGGAACAGGCGATTAAAAACGTAGTGCAACGTCTGGGCAGCGAGCGGGCTGCGCGCGTGGTGGGTATCGGCGTCGATTCCACCGGCTCAACCCCCGCTCCTGTCGATGAGGAAGGCAACATTCTGGCGCTGAAAGCGGAATTTGCCGAAAACCCGAATGCCATGTTTGTGCTCTGGAAAGATCATACGGCAATAGAAGAAGCGGAAGAGATCAACCGTCTGTGTCGCAGCGGCGATTTCCCCGACTATTCCCGCTATATCGGCGGCGTTTATTCCTCAGAATGGTTCTGGGCGAAAATCCTGCACGTTTCCCGTGCTGATGCTGCGGTTAAACAAGCAGCCGCGTCATGGGTTGAATTGTGCGACTGGGTGCCCGCCCTGCTTTCCGGCACCACCGCGCCGGATAAAGTGGTGCGCGGACGTTGCAGCGCCGGACACAAAATGCTCTGGCATCCGTCATGGGGCGGCCTGCCACCAAAAGCGTTCTTTGCCGCCCTCGATCCGCTGCTGGTTGAACATCTGCCCTATCCGTTGTTTACCGACACCGTCACCGCCGAACAGGCTGTTGGCACACTGACACCTGAATGGGCAGAACGTCTTGGCTTACCCGCCAGTGTGGTGCTTTCGGGCGGCGCATTCGACTGCCATATGGGGGCAGTCGGCGCGGGCGCACAGCCTTATACGCTGGTCAAAGTGATCGGCACCTCTACCTGCGACATCCTGATCGCCGATAAAGAACGCGTAAACGACCGTGCTATCGCCGGGATCTGCGGACAGGTGGAAGGCAGCGTCGTGCCGGACATGATCGGGATGGAAGCCGGACAATCCGCTTTCGGCGACATGTACGCCTGGTTCAGCCGTCTGCTGAGCTGGCCGCTGATTCAGGCCGCCAAAGCCCATCCGGAAATGGCACCGCAACTGACCAGCCTGCAAAAAAATCTGCTGACCGATCTCACTGTGGCCTGGGCCGCTCATCCGAAACTGGATCATCTGCCGCTGGTGCTCGACTGGTTTAACGGCCGCCGTACACCGTTTGCCAACCAGCGCCTGAAAGGTGTCATTACCGATATCAATCTGGGCACAGAAGCACCTGAACTGTTCGGCGGCTTTATCGCAGCGACCGCTTTTGGCGCGCGCGCCATCATGGAATGTTTCGAACAGCAGGATATTCCGGTGGAAAACGTGCTGACGCTCGGGGGCATCGCGCGTAAATCGCCGGTCATCATGCAGGTTTGCGCCGATGTGATGAACCGTCCGTTGCAAATTGTCGCTTCCGATCAGTGCTGCGCCCTGGGTGCCGCGATTTTCGCCGCCGTCGCTGCCGGGGAGTTCAAAGATGTTCCTGCCGCACAGGAAAAAATGGCCTGCAGCATCGAACGTACGCTGACGCCAGATCCGCAGCGCGTCGCGCAGTATCAGCGCCTGTACGAACGTTATCAGCAATGGTGTGCCACGACTGAACCGCTGTTTGCAGCGAAACCGGCGCATTAACCCGTATTTCATCTATCCGATATTCAGGAGTAATAAATGGACGCGTTTAAACATCTCGAAGTGTGGTTCGCCATTGGCAGTCAGCATCTGTACGGTCCGCAGGCATTACGTCAGGTAAAAGAGAACGCCGAGAAGGTGGTCAGTAGCCTGAACAGCGAAGCCGGTTTGCCGATAAAACTGGTGCTCAAACCGCTGGTGACCACGCCGGACGAAATCACCGCATTGTGCCGTGAAGCCAACTATGACAACGCCTGCGTGGGCATCATCACCTGGCTGCATACCTTCTCGCCGGCCAAAATGTGGATTGCCGGGCTGAGCATCCTGCATAAGCCGCTGATGCAGTTCCATACGCAATTCAATGCTGAAATCCCATGGGAAACCATGGACATGGACTTCATGAACCTGAACCAGACCGCGCACGGTGGCCGTGAATTCGGCTTCATCGGTGCCCGTATGCGTCAGCAACACACCGTGGTAGCCGGTCACTGGCAGGACGGTGAATCTCACCGCCGTATCGCCCAGTGGATGCGCGTTGCTGCCGCCAAAAACGAAAGCCAGCACCTGAAAGTGGCACGTTTTGGCGATAATATGCGTGAAGTTGCTGTCACCGAAGGCGATAAAGTCGCCGCCCAAATCCAGTTCGGCTACAGCATCAGTGCCTACGGAATTGGTGATTTGGTCAGCGTAATCAACGAAGTCAGCAAAGGCGACATCGATACGCTGGTGGAAGAATATGAAGCCACCTATCGCCTGACGGATGCGGTAAAAATTAACGGCGAACGTCGTGAAAACCTGCTGGATGCTGCCAAAATTGAACTCGGTATGACCCGTTTCCTCGAACAAGGTAAATTCGGGGCATTCACGACCAACTTTGAAGATCTGCACGGCATGAAACAACTGCCCGGGCTGGCAGTCCAGCGTCTGATGCAGAAAGGCTACGGCTTTGGTGGCGAAGGTGACTGGAAAACGTCTGCCCTGCTGCGCATCATGAAAGTCATGGCCAGCGGTCTGAAAGGCGGCACTTCTTTCATGGAGGATTACACCTACCACTTCAAACCAGGCGGTGATCTGGTGGTGGGCTCGCACATGCTGGAAGTGTGTCCGTCGATTGCCAAAGAAGAGAAGCCGCTGCTCGATGCGCAATATCTCGGCATAGGCGGTAAAGCGGATCCGGCGCGTCTGATTTTCTCCACACCGGCAGGCCCGGCGGTCAATGCCAGCGTCATCGACATGGGCGACCGCTTCCGTCTGCTGGTCAATCTGGTGGATACCATCGAACAGCCACACCCGCTGCCAAAACTGCCGGTTGCCCGCGCTATCTGGAAAGCCCAGCCATCACTGGCAACAGCGGCAGAAGCGTGGATCCTCGGCGGCGGCGCGCACCATACCGTGTTCTCTCAGGCACTGGATATTGACGCGCTGCGGTTATATGCGGAATTTTCCGGGATTGAATTGCTGGTGATCGATAACGACACGACGTTGCCGGACTTCAAGAATCAGATCCGGTGGAATGAAGTTTATTACAAACTTTGCAGTCGCTGATTTGTTTGCAGAAGGCCGCTGCAATGGCGGTTTACACTGCTAAAGCGAGTTAGCGTAAATTTCGGTTTCTTACGTGCGGTGATCACTTAACGCGCTGCGCCGAAACCGCCCAAAAGGGGAAAGTGCTTTTCCCCTTTTGGATTTCCCCACGCTTTTTCAACACGCGCTCCGCTCGCTGGCTATGTTTCAGTTGCCGCGGTGACAGGCTGGAAATCTTGCCGCTACGCGGTACCTTCATTTCGGGATTGCAGCCTCAGGTCTGCAACCTCTCATTCAGCAAGCTTTCTGAACGCCCGCACCATCTTAAATTCAAAGGCAAAATGTCTTTTATCTTTTAGAAAAGTGGATTGGCGTGCTTAAAATCCAGCTGAACGGAGCGGCTTCGAGACCTGTGGCTCGAAGACCGAGAGAAGGCAGTGCGAAGCACCTGGATTTGCGCCACTCACCAATGCGCCAGAACATGTCCGTCATACCCGCGACAGCGCGCAGTGAAAAAAGCGCGGAGTCCAGAGGCCCGCGCGTTACCGGGTCTCTGGTCGGTGTGGGCCGACGCCCACGACCTTAAGGCCAGTTTGGGTGGCAACCCAAGGTTTTGTCATCCGTCCGTCACATTCCCCCTTTACCCTCACCTGCACTAATAAGTCCCAAAGAGGATAGTACCAACCATGATCATTCCAGCTACAGCCAGCGGGAATGCGCCTTCGCGCATGTCTTCTCCCCCCGCGATCTCTGTCCATCAGGTGTCCCATTTCTTTGGGAGCAACCCGGTACTCAATCACGTCAATTTATCCGTGCCGGAAGGCACGATCCTCGCCCTGCTTGGCCCTTCCGGCTGCGGAAAAAGTACGCTGCTGAAAATGCTGGCGGGATTACTCCATCCTGCGTCAGGACAAATCAGCTTCGATGGTGTCACTGTCGCCAGCGGGAAAATCAGTCTGCCACCGGAAAAACGTAATCTCGGGATGGCCTTTCAGGATTATGCCCTGTGGCCGCACATGACCGTGCGCCAGAACGTCGCGTTTCCGTTGCAGATGCGCGGCATCCGCGGTGCGATACAGCAGGAGAAAGTGATGGCGGCGCTGGAGCGCGTCGGACTGGCGGATTTTGTCTCCCGCCGCCCTGCCGAACTTTCCGGCGGTCAGCAACAGCGTGTGGCCCTCGCCCGCGCCATTGTGGCTGAGCCACGCATTTTGCTGTTCGACGAGCCGCTGTCGAATCTTGACCGCGACCTGCGGGAAAGCCTGTGCGAGGAAATGGCAACATTGTTGCGCCAGCTCGGCACCACGGCGGTGTATGTCACCCACGATCAGCACGAGGCTCACGCACTCGCTCACCGCATTGCGCGCATGGACAAAGGCGCGATCGCCAGCATTGACCAGATTGACCCTTCCGTTGTTTCACCTTTTGTTGCTTAACCTTTGATGGAATGAAAATGATGACCCGCACACACAACAAAACCTCCAAAACGTTTTCCCGTACCAAAACAGGCGTAATGACAGCAATGACTCTTTCTCTCGCAATGGCGGCAGGCAACGCTCAGGCACTGACGCTCTACACCGCCGGGCCGGGCTCGCTGGCAAAAAAACTGGCGGCAGGCTATGAAAAACAAACCGGCGTAAAAGTCGATGTGTTCCAGGCAACAACCGGCAAAGTGATGGCTCGCCTGGAAGCCGAACAGGCCAACCCGCGGGCCGATATACTTATCTCAGCATCCTGGGATACCGCAACCGATCTCGAACAACGTGGCTGGTTGCTTGAATACCAAAGCCCAAATGCGGCACAAGTTCCCGCGCAGTTTAAAACCCCCTATTACGTCGCTCAGGGTATTTCCGCACTGGGCATCGTCTGGAACACAAAAAGTGGGACGACCGAGCCTAAAGACTGGGGCGATTTAGCCAAACCGGAATTCAAAGACAAAGTGACCACGCCGGATCCGTCTCTCTCCGGGGCGTCTCTGGATCTGCTGATCGGTCTACAAAATGCCCACGCGCAACAGGCCTGGAAACTGTTTGAGGATCTGAAAGCCAACGGCATGATTATCGCCGGACCCAACGCACAGGCGCTGACGCCGGTCTTACAGGGCGCGAAAGCTGCGGTATTTGGCGCGGTTGATTATGTGTCTTACGCCAGTATGCAGGACGGCGAATCGGTCAAAGTGATTTTCCCGAGCAGCGGAACGGTTATCGCCCCGCGCCCGATGATGATCCTCAAATCCAGCCAGCAGCCCAAAGAAGCCAAAGCCTTTATCGATTACGCGCTGTCGCCTGAAGGCCAGAAACTGGTCGCCGATGCCTGGCTGATGCCAGCCCGTACGGATATCGACGCCAAACGCCCGCTGTTTAAATCGCTGAAATTATTACCGGAAGCATCACAGGCTTCCGCATCACGTAAAGACGTTCTCGACCGCTTCGCGAAACTGTTCGGACAGCAATAATCCCTTCCCGGGCTGTTTGAAAAAGCAGCCCGCTTCTGAGATTTAATCAATGAATAGAAATGCTTTCCTGCCGGGCATGACGGGCATTGCGCTGTTACTGCTGGTCGCGGTGCCGGTCAGTTTTGTGATTTTACAGGCGGTCTTTCCGCATCTGGATGCCGGCAGTTATTCGGCACCGTTCAGTGCATTTTATCGTGTTTTCCAAGAACCTCAGTTACGTGAACTGTTCGCGACAACATTAAAAGTCGGTCTGGGCGTGGCGATATGCAGCGGCCTGATTGGCATTCCATTAGGTGCCTTGCGCGGCCTGTTCGTGCTACCCGCCGCCGCGCTGTGGGACATCCTGTTTCTGGTGCCCTTCCTTTTACCGCCGTATATTGCCGCGCTGTCATGGATGCTGGCGTTACAGACCCACGGTTATGTCCAGCAACTGCTGCCGTGGCTGCATCTGAATGATTTTTTGTTTTCGCTGCCGGGCATGGTGATGGTGATGACGCTGAATGTGTTTCCGGTCGTGTATTTCGCGGTATCGCGCAGCATGGCCGCCAGCGGCAGTCGTCTGGCAGATGTTGCGCGTATTCATGGTGCGGGTCCGTGGCGGGCATTTTTGCGCATCACTTTACCCATGGCGTTACCGGCAATGGCCTCCAGTTTGTTACTGGCGTTTACGCTGTCGATTGAAGAATACGGCGTGCCCGGCGCGCTGGGTTCGCGCAGCGGCATTCTGATGCTCACCACCGGCATCGAACAGCGCCTTGCCGACTGGCCGATCGACCTGCCCGGCGCGGCAGTGCTGTCGCTGATGCTGGTAGCAATTGCGCTTTGTGCGTACAGCGTTCAGCGTGCAGTGCTGGCGGGCAAGAATGTGGAAAGCGTGACCGGCAAACCGGCGGACGTGACACAAAAAACGCCGGGAGTCTGGACAATTCCGGTGCTGATGTTGTTTACAGCGGTGGCAGTGATTGCCGTCGCACTGCCGATTGTCTCCACATTGGCCACGGCGTTTTCCCGCACGTTGTCCGGCGGGCTGTCGTGGCAGAATCTGACCTTCCGCCACTTCAGTAATCTGTTTGCCGCGCACGGCGACGCGCTGAGTGCGCTGTCGACCAGCCTCAGTCTGGCGCTGGGTACCGCGCTGATCGCCGGGGCGACCGGCTTTCTTGCCTCGTGGCTGGTAGTGGCACGAAAAATTCGCGGTGCGGCGGTTATCGACGGTTTATCGCTGTTACCGGCAGCATTGCCGGGGATTGTGGTGGGTGTCGGTCTGATTCTGGCCTGGAACCGCAGTTTCTGGCCGGTGACGCCTTACAACACCTGGGGAATTCTGCTGCTGGCTTACTGCTGCCTGTTGCTGCCTTATCCGGTGCGTTATGTCAGCGCCGCGTTGAAGCAGATTGGCGGCAATCTGGACGCCGCCGCACGGGTGCACGGTGCCACGGCGGCGCAGACATTGCGTCTGATCCTGCTGCCGCTGGTATTTCCGAGCCTGCTGGCATCAATGATGATGATTTTTGCCGTGGCGTCACGGGAACTGGTGACGTCCCTGCTGCTTTCACCGGCGGGCGTACAGACCGTATCGGTGTATGTCTGGCGTCAGTTTGAACAGGGTTCGGTGGGCGACGGGATGGCGATGGCGTCGGTTGCAGTGCTGCTGAGCCTGACGCTGATGTTGATTGCGGTCAGGCTGCAACAACGGCCCCCGGCTTAGCTTTCCCGCTGCGGTTCAGCGTGCGGGCGGTCACCGGAGGGGATCAGTAAACCGGCGGCGACTGCCAGTAGCGAAATCACTGCAGACACCACAAATACCCAGTGCAGCGACGCCGCCACGCTGTCGGTCAGAGCACCCAGTTGCTGGCTATCCATTGCGCTGCGGGTGGCTTTCTCCATCAACAGCTGTACCGGATCGTTTACCTGCGGCAGACGATATTGCAGATTCAGATTCAACGTTGCGCCAAGCACCGCGGTGCCAATGGCGGAACCCAGCATACGGGTAAAGAGTGTTGAGGCCGTCGCGATGCCGCGGATAGCCGGTTCAACGCTGTTTTGCACCGAGACAATAAAGGTGGTATTACACAACCCCATGCCCGCGCCAATCGAAAATGCCGCCAGACGCGCCATCCACAAACCGGACGATGGCGAAAGCAGCAACAGCGCCAGACTTCCGCCGACCAGCAATAATCCGCCAATGACCGCCGTTGCACGGTATGAAGTCGCCTGCATCAGACGGCTGCTGAACATGCTTGCCAGCGGCCAGCCAATCGACATCAGCGCCAGCGTGGTGCCCGCCTGTAACGGCGTTCCGCCGAGTACTCCCTGCACATAGGTTGGCAAAAATGCGCTGATACCCATCATGGTGGCACCAATGATCAACCCGCCAACATTTCCGGCAATAATCACTTTGCTTTGCCACAGCGCCAGCGGGAACAAAGGCTCCGGCGTTTTACGCTCCTGGCGGATAAGCAGCCATGCGCTGCAAACGGCTAATGCCATCAGTGCCAACGCCCAGTAACCCAGCACTTCAGCCTGCAACAGCGCCAGGAGTAAGGCCGCGACAGAAAGGGTCAGATAACCGGTACCGGCCAGATCCAGCTTATGTGGTTTACGCTGTCCGTCCGGCGGCAGGTATTTCACCAGAATGATCATCGCCACCAGGCCGACAGGCACGTTCACCCAAAACACCACCGCCCACGGAAAATGGGAAACAATAAACGCTCCCATCAGCGGGCCGACAATCGCCGAAACGCCCCATACGCTGGACAAATATCCCTGCGCTTTTGCCCTTTCCTGCGGGCCGTACACATTGGCAATCAGCGTGGTGGCTATCGGCGTGATTGCCCCTGCACCCAGTCCCTGCAGGGCACGAAAGCCGATCATCCAGCCAAGCGAAGGGGCGAATCCGCACAGAACAGAGCCGATCAGAAACAGCGTGGTACCGATGAAAAACATTTTCCGGCAACCATACAAATCCGCCAGCCGCCCGTAGATGGGTACGCTGATCGCCTGCGTCAGCAGATAGACGGCAAACACCCAGCCGAGCAGCGAGAACCCACCCAGATCGCCAATAATGGTCGGCATCGCCGTCGCGACAATGGTCACTTCTACGGCGGCCATAAACATCGACAACATGCAGGCGGCAAGGATTAGAGGTCGGTGAGAAGATTTAACAGCAGACTTTACTTCAGGATGATTGACGGCCATGTTCTTTGTTTTCTTTAGCATTGTTTTGATGAGTGCACGCAGGCAGATACCAAATTATAGACAAAAAAGAGGCGCCGGGTTTGCACACAGCGCCTGTTAAGGACAGTTTAATTATGACAACATCAGTTATAAGTGTTGACTAAAAAAAGATGATTTATTGAGAAAGCGATTATGCGTCCTCTGGCCTGAATAAATGGATGGGTAAAGTGAGGCGTACGGGGGCTAATAAGTTGGAAAAAGCCAATGACCGGGAGGGAGCAAAATGTCCACTACCATTAGTCCAGCGCGTCAGTCGCCCGGCACTAAATACGAGCTCACCAGCGAAATAAACTCCGCGTTCCCTTTCTATTATCACTCCCCCTTTTTTATGTTCACAGATACCCGTAAGAGAAGTATGTCCATGGACATTTTGATAATCTGCCTTGCCGCAAATAACAGCCCCCGGAGCATCATCCATGATAGCAAACACCCAGCCACCTCCATTTGGTACAAGGGTGCTTTGAGGATCCATTATATTAACAAGTTTATAATTTCCCGCCGCCTCACGGATAACTTCATAAACATATAACGGATTAGCGGGCTCCTGATCGACACATTTAGGGTCGATCACTTTCATCATTTTGCGTTTAAGCAACATGCTGTTCAATTTTGAATATTGCTGTTTTTCAGGCACTTAATTCCATCCATGATAAATTTTAAAAAACCGTCAGCCTCATACTTTAATCACCATTTCCAGGTTAAAGCTGGACAGGTCGATAAACTTCGCCATATCGCGGCTTTCCGCACGAGGTAAATACGGAATTTCACCGAGCAGCGGTGCGGAAATATTGACGCTGAGCGCATCAATCGTTTCCTGGTAGTGAGCCAGACAGGGATTAATGCGGTTCGCCACCCAACCAAGCAGTGGTAAACCATCCGCAATAATCGCCTGCGCGGTTAATAACGCATGGCTGACACAACCTTCCTGAATACCTACCACTAATACTACCGGCATATTTTGCTGGCGGACCCAGTCCGAATATAAAAGATGCGGTGTGATCAATGTTCTCCAGCCGTCGCACCCTTCAACTACAACGGAGTCAGCCTCCTTACGCATGAAATTAAGACCGTTAGTCATTATTTCAAAAACATTTTCAGGGACCTGGCTGGCATAAATATCTTCATCAGCTAATGCCAGCGGAGTTATTTTATTAAAAGGATAAGAAATTGAAGATGACTGCTGGAGCGTTACCGCATCTTTATTTCGAACCCCGTCGGCCAGCTCCTGACTGCCTGTTGCAATAGGTTTATAGCCTAAAACGCAGCGATCCTGCGCGGCTAAAGCCTGAAGCAAGGCACGTGTGACAATGGTTTTACCTACACGGGCATCCGTACCCGTGACGAAAAAGTGCGTTAACATGGAATTCAGGCTCCGGGATCTCTCCGTCTTATTGAAAGATAGTCTCCGGTAAGAACACACCGCCAGAGACAAAGTCACGACAGAAAGTCTAGGCGATGCGGGATGAGAGCGGTTTGCGTTAGCGCAATGTTTTGTTGACTGTCCATGCAGTTAATGCCGAGGGCTTATATTTTTTTATTTACGAACACAGGTTAATGATATATCCCAATTAATGGGAATTATGACAGGGCGGCAAGGAAGAAAGTCCCGATGCGCTGACGAAGATCAAGGATTCGGGCGAACAAATGCAGCCAATGCAGAAGTAACTTCAATTTTGCAGGATATTAGCCTTGCAGTAATTTAATTAACAGGGATCCGCTATATAACGCATCTTTCACTAACGCCGCGCCGGGCATCGTTCCCTGATTATAGAATTGTGTCGATTCAAGTTTGATATTTTCGCTATAGGCGGGAAGCGATTGCTGCTGAATACAGGACATTATCGCGGGATGGAGAATATCCTGAGATAAATTCAGCGGTGAGCCGATCAGCACTTTCTCCGGATTAAACAGATTGACCATGATCGCCAGAATGCGTCCAACGCTTTGTCCGACGCTAATGATCACATCACGCGCTAGCTGATCGCCACGGTTTGCTGCATCACACACGGCCTCGATAGTCAGCGACACACCATGCAGTAAGCTGGCCGGAACCGGGACCGTTAACCGCTGACGAACCAGATCAAGAATGCTGTCAGTGCTGGCGACAGTTTCAAGGCAACCGTGATTGCCGCAATAACAGCGCTTGCCGTAAGGATCGACCTGCGTATGGCCGATTTCCGCCACACTGCTGCTGCCCGCGTGCAACACGCGCCCGCCCGTGATCACCCCGGCTCCGACGTTGTGATCAATCACCACCTGTACCACATTTTTACAGCCCCGGGAGGCACCGTATAGCAACTCGGCCAGCGTCCAGGCACCGATATCGTGCTGCACATACACCGGCAAACCGGTGTGCTCAGACAGCGTGTCACCCAGCGGCATATCAAACACGTCATGATAAAACGGCATGCGGTGCACAATGCCACGCCGTGCGTCGATCATGCCCGGTAAGGTAATGGCGATGGCGGTGAGACGTTCGAGTTTGCGCTGATGACGGATAAAAAACTGATCGATTTCCGAAATAATACGTTTAAGCAGAGGTTGCGACGCCTGTTCCGGCAGCGGGAGGACTTCTTCTACCACCAGTTTACTGCTGAGATCACGCAGACCCAGGGTAATGGAACCGAGGCTGATACGTGCTGAAAGATAATGCCAGGCCTGCGTATCGAGCGCTAAACCAATGGCCGGACGCCCGCGGCTACCGGGATCCTGAAATTCAGTTTCCAGCACCAGATGCGCCTGGATTAACTCACGAACTATCTTGGTGATACTGGCAGGAGCCAGTTGTGCTTTTTTTGACAATTCAATGCGCGAAATAGGACCAAACTGATCTATCAGGCGGTACACAGCACCGACATTGGTTTGTTTTATCTGATCTATATGTCCTGGTTGCCCGTCGGGGATCACTCAAGGAACTCCTGTTATTTTCGCGCTTCAAAATAAAGATTAGGGCTATGTTGGAGTTTTTGTTATATGTCGTCAACTATTTGATTCGTTATGTGATTTGGTGCACAAATTGCGCGAAAACACGCTCAGAATTGACTGGAAATACAGCATCTTCTGACTTCGCCTCCTTATTCTTCGTGTAACAACAAATCCATAAATGCCCGGGCTGCGGCAGTCGCAGGACGCCGTGCGTGATTCACCAGCCAAAGCTCTGTCGTGCCCTGCAGTGTGCCAAATCGCAAATACCTTACCCCTTCAACCTGAATACGCAGATAAGAAGCGGGCAAAATTGACACCCCGAGACCGGCCGCGACCAGGCCGATAATGGTCAGCGGTTCGCCGACTTCCTGAGTGATATACGGCGTGATCCCCTGCACTTTGAGCTGGCCGAGTATATCGTCGTAAAGCGACGTGCCGACATCTTTGGAGAAAAACACAAAAGGCTGATCGGCAAGGTGCTGAAAAGTCAGTTCACCCTCTTTAAGCGCATTCAGCGGATGGTCTTTGTGCACCACAGCAATCAGCGGCTCGGACAGCACAAGATGGTGTTCCAGCTCCTCCGGTAACTCGCCATTACGCATAATGCCCAGATCCAGTTTTCCCTCCAGTAACGGTTCGATCTGCTGTTTGCTGTTGAGCTGCTCAATGCGAATATTGACATCCGGATAGGTCAGACGAAAACGGTGCAAGGTGCGGGAAACACGACGTAAAAACGGTGCCGAAGAGGTCAGCCCGAGGGTCAGATTGCCAGACTCGCCGCGATGAATGCGTGCCGCCTGAGCGGACGCCTCACCGACACGCTGCAAAATCTGCCGGGCTTCCGGCAGAAACGCCTGTCCCGCCTGCGTCAGCCGCACGCTGCGGTTGTTGCGGTAAAACAGCGCGGCGCCGAGATGGGTTTCCAGCGCCTGAATTTGCTGGCTCAGCGGCGGCTGGGACATGTGCAGACGTTCCGCTGCCCGGCCAAAATGCAGTTCCTCGGCAACAGCGATGAAATAACGTAAATGACGCAGTTCGATGTGGTTCATGATGTGGATTAATTCGCCCGATTGATACTTTAAACATATCGTTTTTGACTGATTAATATATTAGACAATAAACCTCGCAGCGTTAAAATTCTTATACATTTTAAAATTAAGTTTTACAGCCCCCGTATTAAGGACTTCCAGTGAAAACCTCCCGGCGGATTTCCGCTGCACCAGCCAGTGATTCAGTTAACGACGACGAGTTAAATCCTGAAACCCCCGTCGCCCGCTCCGGACTTAAAACTCCTTTTATCAAACGTGGTACGCCGCAATTTATCCGCGTCACCCTTGCGCTGTTTTCAGCGGGTCTGGCGACGTTTGCCCTGCTGTATTGCGTCCAGCCAATTCTGCCGGTGTTGTCGCATGATTTCGGCGTTTCACCGGCCACCAGCAGCCTGTCGTTGTCGTTGTCCACCGGTTTAATGGCGATTGGCCTGCTGTTCACCGGGCCAGTTTCTGATGCCGTCGGGCGTAAATCAGTAATGGTGGTGGCGTTATTTCTCGCTGCGGGCTGCACGCTGGTCTGTTCCTTTATGCAAAGCTGGGATGGCATTCTCATCATGCGTGCGCTGATCGGCCTGTCGCTGAGCGGCGTGGCGGCAGTCGCCATGACTTATCTCAGTGAGGAAATCCACCCGAGCGTGGTCGCTTTCTCGATGGGCTTATACATCAGCGGAAATTCTATCGGCGGCATGAGCGGACGTTTAGTCAGCGGCGTGCTGACGGATTTCTTCTCCTGGCGTATCGCCGTTGCCGTCGTTGGTTTCTTCGCGCTCGCGGCGGCAATTATGTTCTGGCGCATTCTGCCGCCGTCAAAACATTTCCGGGCAAGCTCGCTGAAACCACGCAAGCTGCTGATTAACTTCAAGCTGCACTGGCGCGACAGCGGCTTGCCGCTACTTTTCGCCGAAGGTTTCCTGCTGATGGGGAGTTTCGTGACCATGTTTAACTACATCGGTTACCGTCTGCTTTCATCGCCCTACAATCTGAGCCAGGCGATTGTCGGCATTATCTCTGTGGTCTATCTGATGGGTACCTACAGCTCGCCGAAAGCCGGTGCGCTGACCGGTGTTTATGGCCGCGGCCCGGTGCTGATCGGCGCAACAGCGCTCATGCTGCTGGGGATTTTGATCACCGCCTTCTCGCCGGTCTGGCTGATTTTCATCGGTATGATCCTGGTTACCGGCGGGTTCTTCGCCGCCCACTCCGTCGCCAGCGGCTGGATCGGGCGTCGTGCACGCCGCGCAAAAGGACAGGCTTCCTCGTTATACCTTTTCAGTTATTACGCAGGGTCGAGCGTCGCCGGGACGTCAGGCGGATTCTTCTGGCACTCATTTGGCTGGTACGGGATTACCGGGTTTATCAGTTTGATGCTGATTGCCGGTGTCGGTGTCGGCTTTAAGCTGATGAGCTTATCTGAGGCGAAAGCGGTTTAACTGGTTTGCTCCTCACCCTTCGCAGGGGGAGGAGCAAACCCAAAATCTACTCCCCTAATTTCCCCATCCGCCGCTGGCTATCCCCCTCAAACAACTGCATTCGTGCAGTATCAATCTGTACCCACACGCGATCCCCCGGCGCGGCACCCGATCTCACCATGCTGTAAACACTCAGGCTTTCACGGCCAAATTTACCGTGGATCAGTTCGCTCAGACCGGTCGGTTCAATCAGCGTGATGTCCAGCGGCACGGCGCCCGGCGCACCCTCTTCGCACAGCACAATGGCTTCAGGGCGGACACCATAAATCACCTCTGAACCACTTTGCAGATTCATGATTGAAGGATCCACCGGCAGCGTTAATTCCGGCGTAATCCGTAACTGCGGTGCAGAATCACCCAGTTCCAGTGTGCCGTTGATGAAATTCATTGAAGGCGACCCGATAAAGCTGGCAACGAATTTATTGGCCGGTGTGTCGTACAGTTCCAGCGGCGTGCCGACCTGCTGGATCAGGCCATGATTAAGCACCACGATACGGTCGGCGAGCGTCATGGCTTCGACCTGATCGTGCGTCACATAAACAATGGTGTTTTTCATTCTCTGATGCAGGCTTTTGATTTCAATCCTCATCTGCCCGCGTAACTGCGCATCCAGGTTGGAAAGCGGTTCATCGAACAAAAACACCTGCGGTTCGCGCACGATCGCCCTGCCCATTGCCACCCGCTGACGCTGCCCGCCGGAAAGCTCTTTCGGGCGGCGATGCAGCAGCGCGGTCAGTCCGAGGATATCGGCAGCTTTATTTACCGCAGCCTCAATCTCCGCTTTCGGGCGTTTTTGCACTTCGAGGCTGAAGCCCATGTTGCGCGCCACGGTCATGTGCGGATACAACGCATAACTCTGGAATACCATTGAAATGTCACGGTCTTTCGGCGCCACCTGATTCATCAGACGCGAACCAATATGAATGTCCCCCGCCGTCGCCAGTTCCAGCCCGGCGATGGTGCGCAGCAGGGTCGATTTACCGCAACCGGACGGCCCGACCAGCACCACAAACTCGCCGTCTTTAATGGTCAGGTTGATATGTCGCAACACTTCGACATTTTCGTAACGTTTTTGAAGATCGGAAATCGTAATCTGAGCCATAAAATTATCCTTTAACCGCACCCGCAGTCAGCCCCTGAACCAGGTAACGCTGAATGAACGCAAAGAACAGACAGGCAGGAATGAGCGCCAGCACGGCCGCCGCCATCATGTCGCCCCATGAAACCGCGAATTTCGACACAAAACTGAGTAAGCCAACCGGGAACGTCATCACCTCGTTTTTGTTGATGAGCATCAGCGAGAACAACAATTCGCTCCACGCGGCGGTAAACACGAAACCTAACGTTGCCGCCATGCCCGGTAACGTCAGCGGGATGATGACTTTGCGCAGCGCCATAAAGCGGCTGCACCCTTCCAGCATCGCGGACTCTTCCAGATCCTTCGGAATGCTGTCGAAAAACGACTGCATCAGGAACGTGGCAAAAGGGACGTTAAAGGCGGTGTAAATCAGCACCAGCCCCAGCAGGCTGTTGGTCAGGCCGAGCGGTGCCATTACTTTGTAAATTGGCGCGAGGATCATCACCAGCGGGAACATCTGCGTAAACAGCAGCAACGCGGCCATCACCGTTTTGCCGCGAAAACTGAAACGGGAAAATGCAAAGCCTGCACCGGCAGCAATGATCGTGGTCAGAAATGCCGTGCCGAATGACACAATCAGACTGTTGAAGAAATACAGTGGAAACTGGCTTTCCGTAAACACCCGCTGAAAATGTGTCAGCGTCATCTCACCCGGCCACATCCGCACGCCTTCGCTGTAGAGCAGTTTGTCCGGTGTGATTGAGATTTTGATCAGCCAGTAAATCGGGAACAGCGCGAACACCAGGTAAAACAAAATTCCCAGCCGGTGTCCGCCCTTGCGCAGCCACGCGTTGAATGACAATGCGTTCATATGAGCCTCCTTATTTCAGCAACTGATGGCGGATGCGCAGTAAAACCAGCGCGTAAAGCGTCATCAGCACCAGCAGGAACACCGCCATCGCCGACGCATAACCAAAGTCGAGTTTGCGGTACGCAGTGGTGAAGATGAAACTCGACAGAATCGAGGTGGAATTCGCCGGGCCGCCGTCAGTCATCACCACAATCAGGTCGGCGAAATTCGCAATCCAGATGGTGCGCAGCATCACCGTGATGGCAATCATCGGTGCCAGAAACGGCAGTGTAACTTTGCGAAACTGCTGCCAGCCGGTCGCCCCGTCCATTGCCGCCGCTTCGTACAAATCTTTCGGAATCGACTGCAACGCCGCCAGCAACGTTATGGCGAAAAACGGAATGCCGAACCAGACGTTGGCCACCACCGGGCCGTACAGCGCCAGTTGCGGATCAGACAGAATATTGTACGGCTCGGAAATGATATGCAGATCAGCCAGCCAGTAAGGCAGTACGCCAATCACCGGATTGAGCAACCACGCCCAGGTCAGGCCGGAGAGAAACGCCGGAACCGCCCACGGCAGAAACACCAGCGCCTGCACCCAGCGGCGGCCGGGAAACTCACGGTTGAGCAATAAGGCTAACCCCAGCCCCAGCGCGAACTGCAACACCAGTGAAGTCAGTGTCCAGTTGAAGGTATGGCGCAGCGCAGCATAGAAATGCCGGTCATCAAACATGGTGCGGAAGTTATCCAGCCCGACCCAGCCGGTATCGAAAGGGTTAAGCAACTGGATGTTCTGAAAAGCATAGGAAATGCCGATGGCCATCGGAACAAAGATAAACAGGCCGATCAGCACCAGCGTCGGGCTGAGATAAACCCAGGGTTCCAGCAGCGCCCGCAAACGCGGGAAGCGCGGCACGGCAGCGGTGTCTGGCGGTGAAACTTCCAACATCATGACGCGTCTCCGTTGAGAAGAATATTGAACTCCGGCAGCAGATTCGCGCCGGAGTTATCCGGTTTACTTTTGCGCAGCCAGCCAGGCTTTCTGTTCTTTGGTCAGGTATTTCGCCCAGTCTTTCACCATGCTTTCGGTGTCGTTCTGGCCGAGCAGCGTTTCCTGCGAACTGTCTTTCACAATCACCGAGTTGAAATAGCCCCAGCCTTTGAGGTGCGTTGGCATAGTCAGCGGGATGTAATCCGGGCTATTCAGCTCGGCAAACCAGCCTGCAAACTGCGGCGCGTGGTAATACGCATCCTGCTCTGCGCCCTTATAAATCGGTAAGGTGCCGACAAATTTCGACCAGGTGAGGTTGTTTTCTTTGTTACTGAGGAAGGAAATCAGATCCCAGCTTTGATCCTGATGTTTGCCCTGTTTGAACATCGACCAGCCGGTATAACCGATGGTCGGATAGGCTTTGCCGTTCGGCCCGAGCGGCATTGGCGCGACCGAGAAATCGTCAGGATTCATGCTGTTTTTGATGGCGATCAGCGCGTCCGGATCCTGATCGAGCATTGCGCATTTACCGGAATAGAATCCGGAGACGATTTCGTTAAAGCCCCAGTTGACGCTGTCTTTTGGCGCATAACCCTTCTGGTACATATCCACCAGGAATTGCGCACCTTTAATCGCACCAGGTTTGGTCAGCGTGCTGTTGCCCTCTTTGTCGAAGAAGTCCGGCGAGCCGTTCATCGCCGCCATAAACATCATCCAGGCATTCGTACCGCCGACGCCGCCGCGCATGCAATAACCGCTGATGCCGTTACCCAGCGCGCTGATTTTCTTCGCATCCGCCATAAACTCGTCCATGGTTTTCGGCGCCTCGGTCAGACCCGCCTGCTGGAAGAGTTTTTTGTTCCAGAACATGGCCCGCAGATAAAAACCGTACGGGATCATGGTGGCGGTGCCGCCGGAAGAACGCGCCATGGTCAGTGTTTTGTCAGTCAGATCCGGCGTGCCCGACCAGCCTTTCAGCCGCGGTTCGAGATCAGCCAGCATGCCGTTACTGGCATACAGCCCTTGCCAGGTGTCCGGCATTTCCACCACATCCGGGTATTGTCCGCTCTGGATCATGGTGCCAAGCTTTTCAAACGCCTGTCCCCACGGCAGCGACACCACGTCGATCTCGACATCAGGGTGCTGCGTTTTGTAAGCGGTTAACATTTTTTGCAGCATTTCAGTACGCGCCGGGCTGGTGATCACTTCCACCAGCGTCAGTTTGGTGGCGGCAAAACTGGCGCAGGAAAACAGGCTGACGCTGAGCGCCAGCAGGCTGAGCACATGACGTTTCGGGTGTCGCATAATCTTGATTCTCCACGGTGAAAAAAGTCGGAACACAGGAACGGTCTTTCAACAAAGGCCTCAGGAACAGGCGCTTTCGATGGCGTTTTTCAGGTCACGCCATAAATCTTCGGTCTCTTCCAGCCCGATAGAAATGCGGATCACGCGGGGCGACACACCGAAATCTATTGCCGAGTTGAATTCGCCCGCCTGATTCAGCACAGAAATGGCTGGCATCACCAGACTTTCGAAACCGCCCCAACTGACCCCCATACGGAACAGATTCAGCGCGTTACAGAACGTCGGAATATCGATGCCTTCGCTCAGCTCAAAGGAGAACAGACCGCTGTAGCCGGTCAGCGTAGAAGTCGGCAACGGGTCAAGTCCCGGATGATTCACCTGCGTGATGCGCGAATAGCCCTGCAACCGGCGCGCCAGTTCCAGCGCACTTTCGTGATGCTGGCGCATACGCAGCGGCAGCGTGCGCAGGCCGCGCAGCAGCAGCCAGGCTTCATTGGCAGAAAGTTTGCCGCCTAAAAACGGGCTGATATAACGACTGATGGCGCTGATGCGTTCCTGGCTGGAAATCACCAGCCCGGCGACCACGTCGCTGTGCCCGCTGATGTATTTCGACGCGGAATGAATGACCAGATCGATGCCCGCAGCCAGTGGCTTCTGGAAAATCGGCGACGCCCAGCTATTGTCGATCATCGTTATTACGCCGTATTTTTTCGCCAGTTCCGCGATGGCCCGCAGATTTTGTTCGCCCATCACCCAACTGTTCGGGCTTTCGAGATACAGCAGTTTCGCGCCCTGCATCGCCTCTTCCAGCGCGGGCAGTGAACCGCCATCGACAAACTGTGATTCAATCTGAAAACGGGTGCAGAAACCGCGCAGGAAACGGTAGGTGTCCGGGTAGACGTGATTCACGCACACCACTTTATCGCCGGGACCGGCCACGCTGAGAATGGCGTTACTGATCGCCGCCATGCCGCTGCCGAACGCCAGACAGGCTTCGCCGCCTTCCAGTTGCGCCACTTTTTTCTGCAATTCGACGACGGTCGGGTTATCAACGCGGGAATACAAAGCATGGTCGCTGTCGCCGCGAAAACGGGCAATCATGCTGTCATAATCAGTGAAACTGAATAACGAAGACTGATAGATTGGCGGCGAAATCGCTCCGCGATCGTGGCGGGCGTCGTGCACTAAACGGGTGTTTTCCCCTAACTCAACAGGCTGGCTCTTATCATCTTGCTGCATTGATCACTTCCTTCATGTCACGTTCAGTTATGTTCAGAATGTCGTTGCTTAGCCTGCGCGCGTTTTCCGGTTCACGGCGCGCAATGGCTTCAAATAACATGCGATGCAGCGGAAAAGAGTCGCTGAACAGCGCCTGCTCAGGCGGCGATTCAAAAAAGGCATGCAGCAGGTCATAAATGCCGCCGACCATTTGCAGCAGCAGCGGATTGTGCGCCGCGCTGTAGATTGCCGCGTGAAACTGCCAGTCTTCTGCCCCGGCGGAACCGACGCTCAGATGGACTTTTTCCATCACATCCAGCTTCTGTTCGATAAACAGCAAATCGCTTTCCGTCGCACGTACCGCCGCCAGCGCGGAAGCCTCGCATTCAATGATCCGGCGCACTTCCAGTGCATGAAGCATGGTGGCTGAGTCATTCTTAAAGCGCAGGGACAGAAAGCTGTCGTTGGCGGTAATTTCAGACTGCAAAAACGTGCCGCTACCTTTTTTGCGCACGATAATCCCCAGCGCTTCCCAGCGTTTCAGCGCCTCGCGTACGGTGTTACGGCTCACCGCCAGCCCTTCGGCCAGCACGCGCTCGGGCGGCAATTTCTCGCCGATACGGGTGCCGGACTGCGCCACATAGCGGGTCAGTGCATCGAGCACCAGCGTGTCGCTTTGTTGTGGCGCAATCGGATGCAATAAATTTATGTCGCCGTTCATTGGCTTCTCCGCACTTTGGCTTGTGCAAAAATCGGCCATAATTGGCCCAACAACTCAACCTGTGGACCACTTTGCAATTTGTCTGCCAGTTTTAAAAACAACCGTTAAGCGAATGATTTACAGACACAATGAGTAAATTTAATCCCAAACGGGAAAGCAGCGACAAGATCGCGGTGGTGCAAAAACATGGAGTTTTGTTACGACGCTGTGCAGGAAATGTTCTGTGATGTAGCACGGGATGAATTGACGCCCATCCGTGCAAATGATAACTGTTATCATGTAAATTCATCCCGTCAGGCAGGTTGGAATGACACCGAACACTGAATCCTCCGCAGCAGCGTCCTGCTGCATCGTCGGCGGTGGCCCCGCAGGATTAATGCTGGGATATCTTCTGGCGCGAAAGGGAATTGACGTCACCGTGCTGGAAAAGCACAGCGACTTTTTACGCGATTTTCGCGGCGATACCATTCATCCGTCTACACTGGACATCATCTGGCAACTGGGTTTTCTCGACGAATTCCTCGCCCTGCCGCATCAGCGCGCTGAAAAGCTTTTTGGCGAGATCAACGGCCAGGAAACCACGCTGGCGGATTTCAGTCATCTGCCGACGCAGTGCAAATTTATCGCTTTTATGCCGCAGTGGGATTTTCTCAACTTCATCGCCAGCAAGGCTGCGCAACTGCCCAATTTCCGGCTGATTCATAACGCGCAGGTCCTGTCATTGCTGGAGGATAAATGCCAGGTATCCGGCGTTCTTGCTGAAGTGAATGGCGAAACGCAGCATTTTGATGCGGATCTGGTCGTCGGTTGCGACGGGCGTAATTCCATCGTGCGCGAACAGGCCGGGATGGAAATCCGCCGTTATGGCGCGCCACGTGACGTGTTATGGCTGAAAATTCCCAAACGTCCGGATGATCCTCAGTGGTCGATGGGGCATCGCGGGCCAAAGAAAAACTTCATCATGATCGACCGGGGTGATTACTGGCAGTGTGGGTATTCGATCCCGAAAGACAGCCTGGATGCGCTCAAAGCACAGGGCATCGCGCCTTTTCTCGACCTGCTGGCGGAAGTGTCGCCGTTTGAGCGCCAGCGCTTAGCCGACGATATTCTCAGCTGGGAAAACGTACGCTTGCTGGTGATCCGCATCGACCGTCTCAAAGAATGGGCTAAACCGGGTCTGTTGTGCATCGGCGACGCGGCACATGCAATGTCACCGATTGGCGGCGTCGGCGTGAATCTGGCGATTCAGGATGCGGTGGCGACAGCGAATATCATCACTGAACCGCTGAAGGCCGGACGCCTGACGCTGCGACACTTAAAACGTATCCAGCGCCGCCGCGCGTTCCCGACGTGGGCGACGCAGGCATTACAGATCATGATCAGTAAAGCAGGACAGAAACAAAGGAAGCGTGCCCCTTCACGGCTGGAAGCGTGGCTGCGCGGGCGGAAATTTATACCTTTCCTGTTTGGACGCCTCATCGGCGTGGGATTTTATCGGGAAATCCCGAAGCTTTGATTTTTCAGGCAAACGTATTGATGTGCACGGTCAACTCCCTCCCCTGCGAAGGGGAGGGTTGGGGTGGGGTATTAAAGCGAAATTAATAAGTTGAAGTTTGCTCAAACGCGGTGTAAGCCCGTAAAACCCCCTCCCGCCTCCCCCTTCGCAGGGGGAGGAGCCGTACCGAATCCTCTTCTGAACAGGCATCACAAATTTAAATATTCCCCGCTTTTTCATCACCCATAATTGATAAGCGTCATAACGCCCGGTGAACTATTTCGGCAAAGTGCCCGCCTTTCACTTGGATCCAAATTTAATCTCGGGGAATACAATAATGCTGGAATTACTGATCGGGCTGGTAGTCGCCGTCTTTGTCGGCCGCTATATCATTAAAGGCTATTCACCCACCGGCGTTCTGATGGTCGGCGGCTTATTATTGCTGATTATCAGCGCCATCATGGGTCACAGCATCCTGCCGGAAGGCACCAAAAGTACCGGCTGGAATGCGACAGATATCGTTGAGTACGTCAAAATTCTGCTGATGAGCCGCGGTGGCGATCTGGGGATGATGATCATGATGCTGTGCGGTTTCGCAGCCTATATGACCCATATTGGTGCCAACGATGTGGTCGTCAAACTGGCGTCGCGCCCGTTACAGATGATCAATTCACCGTACATTCTGATGGTTGCGGCGTATATTCTGGCGTGTCTGATGTCCCTGGCCGTGTCTTCGGCGACCGGTCTGGGCGTGTTACTGATGGCAACGTTGTTCCCGATTATGGTTAACGTCGGCATCAGCCGGGGCGCGGCGGCGGCGATTTGTGCGTCTCCTGCGGCGATCATTCTTTCCCCTACCTCAGGTGATGTGGTGCTGGCGGCGCAGGCGGCGAATATGCCGCTGGTGGATTTTGCCTTTAAAGTCACCCTGCCGATTTCGATTGCTGCCATCGCGGCGATGGCGGTCGCGCACTTCTTCTGGCAACGCTATCTGGATAAACGCGATACCTCCGTGCTGGCAGATGCTGTCGATTCCAATGCTGACGATGTCATTGAAACCAATGCTCCGGCTTTCTACGCTATTTTGCCTTTCACGCCGATTATCGGTGTGCTGATTTTTGACGGTAAATGGGGACCCAATCTGCATATCATCACCATTCTGGTGATTTGTATGTTGCTGACCGCCCTGATTGAAACCGTGCGTAACCGTAACGGCAAAGCGGTATTCGCCGGACTGGACGTGGCTTATCGCGGCATGGCGGATGCATTCGCCAACGTGGTGATGCTGCTGGTCGCGGCGGGCGTGTTTGCTCAGGGGCTGAGCACCGTCGGGTTCATCAGCAGCCTGATAGGACTGGCGCAAAACTTTGGCTCCGGCAGCATCGTCATGATGCTGGTGCTGGTAGTCATCACCGTGCTCGCCGCCATGACCACCGGCTCCGGTAATGCTTCGTTTTACGCCTTCGTCGAACTTATCCCAAAACTGGCCGCGAAAATGGGCATCAACCCGGAATATCTGGTCATCCCGATGTTGCAGGCATCGAACCTGGGTCGCACTATTTCCCCTGTTTCGGGCGTCATAGTGGCCGTGGCCGGTATGGCAAAAATATCGCCTTTCGAAGTCGTCAAACGCACGTCCGTTCCCGTGCTGGTTGGCCTGATTGTGGTAATTGTCGCCACCGAAATTCTGGTGCCGGTGCATTAAAGCCTTTCTATTTAAATCCCCTTCCTGAGCGAAGGGGATCATTGATCACATAAATACGATAACGAGAATGCCTCTCACAGGTTAAGCTACTGCGCCTTGAAGGTCGGGGAAGTTTCCCTGTGCTGATTTGATAGCAAAACCAGCGTGAGAAAAGCTTTTATGTTGAATAATCCGGGTTATAAACGTATTGGCGGGTGGCTACTGGCCCCGATGGCGTATCTGATTGTGACGCTGCTGAGCGTGGTATTAATGCTGTTTCTGTTTTCAATGGCGTTATTTATGCCGGAATCGCGCGAATATCTCATCACCAACTCCCAGGCATTTACCCTGCAATGGTATTTCTCGGTGGTGACCACGTTAGCGATGGGGTTATTTACCGTCGCGGTATTGCTGCAATTCTGTAAGCGCGCCAGCGTGTTACCCAAAATGTATATTATCTGGTTATTGTGCACAGTACTTCTGGCGGTAAAAGCCTTTGCATTCTCACCGGTTACCGATGATTTGGCCGTGCGTAACTTATTGTTACCTTTATTGGCCGCCGCCGTCTTTGTGCCTTATTTCAAGCGCTCACTGCGGGTAAAAGAAACCTTCACGGAATAACCCTGAGGTTTTTAATGTTTATTATGTCCGGGCAATTGTCATGACCTCTTATTTATTACTTTTTGTCGGCACTGTGCTGGTAAATAACTTCGTACTGGTTAAGTTTCTTGGCCTGTGCCCGTTTATGGGCGTTTCCAAAAAACTGGAATCCGCTATCGGTATGGGTCTCGCCACCACATTTGTGATCACCCTGTCGAATATCTGCTCGTGGATCGTCAACACTTTCGTTCTGATGCCGCTGGGGCTGGTCTATCTGCGCACTATGGCCTTTATTCTGGTGATCGCGGTTGTTGTGCAGTTCACCGAAATGGTGGTGCGCAAAACCAGCCCGTCTCTGTACCGCCTGCTGGGCATCTTCCTGCCGCTTATCACCACCAACTGCGCCGTGCTCGGTGTGGCGCTGCTGAACATCAACCAGCAATTCAACTTTATGCAATCTGCGCTGTACGGTTTCGCTGCGTCACTGGGCTTCTCGCTGGTGATGGTGCTGTTTGCCGCTATCCGTGAACGTCTGGTGGTGGCTGACGTCCCGGCACCGTTCAAAGGTTCTTCGATTGCGCTGGTCACGGCTGGCCTGATGTCATTAGCCTTTATGGGCTTCACAGGTCTGGTGAAATTCTAATGTTTGAATTATGGGTAGCGATTGGCGCGCTGACCGCTCTGGCGCTGGTTTTTGGCCTGCTGCTGGGTTACGCCTCGCGCCGTTTTGCCGTGGAAGGCAACCCGGTTGTCGATCAGATTGACGATATCCTGCCGCAAAGCCAGTGTGCGCAATGTGGCTATCCCGGCTGCAAGCCTTACGCCGAAGCGGTCGCCAATGGCGACAACATCAATAAATGCGTGCCGGGCGGCGAAGCCGTCATGCTCAAGCTGGCGACCTTGCTTAACGTTGAGCCGCAGCCGATGGGTGAAGACGCCGCGGCTGCTGTCCCGGTGCGTAAAGTCGCCTATATCGACGAGAGCAATTGCATCGGCTGCACCAAGTGTATTCAGGCCTGTCCGGTGGATGCCATCGTGGGTGCCACCCGCGCCGTACACACCGTGATTACTGATTTATGTACCGGCTGTGACCTGTGCGTCGCGCCGTGCCCGACGGACTGCATCGAAATGCTGCCAGTAAAAACCACCACCGCAAACTGGAAGTGGGATTTGAAATCCATTCCGGTTCAGGTCATCCATGCGGAGTAACATGTTTAATCTGTTTGCGGCGCTCAAAAAAGACAAAGTCTGGGACTTCGACGGCGGTATTCATCCGCCGGAAATGAAGACTCAGTCGAGCCACGTTCCGCTGCGCAACGTGCCGCTGCCTGAGCGCTTTATCATCCCCCTTCAGCAACACCTTGGCCCTGAAGGCGAGCTGTGTGTGAAAGCCGGCGACCCTGTGTTAAAAGGTCAGCCGCTGACCACTGGCCGTGGCCGTACCGTGCCGGTTCACGCGCCGACGTCGGGCGTGATCACGGCCATCGAACCGCACATCACCGCGCACCCTTCCGGTCTGAAAGAACTCTGTGTGCTGATTGAAGCCGACGGCCTTGATACCTGGTGCGAACGCGAATTCATTGCCGATTACCGCCAGCTTTCTGCTGATGAACTGAATCAGCGCATCAGTCAGGCCGGTATTGCCGGGCTGGGTGGCGCAGGCTTCCCGACCGCCAGCAAATTAGCCGGTGGCCTGACATCGACCCGCACACTGATCCTCAACGCGGCCGAATGTGAGCCTTACATCACTGCCGATGACCGGCTGATGCAGGAACATGCCATGGAAATTCTCCAGGGCACGCGCATCCTCTGCCACATGTTGCATCCTGAACGGGTGCTGATCGGCATCGAAGACAACAAACCTGAAGCGATTGCCGCGCTTAAAGCCGCGATCAGCGCTGAAATCTCCGACGGAGTGCGTTTCGAACTGCGGGTCATTCCGACCAAATACCCGTCCGGCGGTGCCAAACAGCTGACCAAAATCCTGACCGGCCTCGAAGTGCCGAAAGGCCATCACTCGTCGTCCATCGGCGTACTGATGCAAAACGTCGGCACCGTGTTTGCCATTAAACGCGCAATCATTGACGGCGAACCGTTGATCGAACGCGTGGTCACGCTGACCGGCGAAGCGATGGCAAAACCGGGTAACGTCTGGGCGCGTCTGGGCACGCCGATTGAACACCTGATGCAGGAAGGCCAGTTACAACCGCAGGGCGATAAAAAGATGGTGATTATGGGCGGCCCGCTGATGGGCTTCACCCTGCCATCGCTCAATGTGCCTGTGGTCAAAATTTCCAACTGTCTGCTCGCGCCGTCTGACGCCGAACTGGGTCAGCCGGAGCCGGAAGAAGCCTGTATCCGTTGCAGCCTGTGCGCGGAATCCTGTCCGGCCGGTTTACTGCCTCAGCAACTTTACTGGTTCAGTAAAGGCGAAGAACACGAAAAAGCGCGCAAGCATAATCTGTTCGACTGCATCGAATGCGGCGCCTGTGCGTATGTCTGTCCGAGCAATATTCCGCTGGTGCAATATTACCGTCAGGAAAAGGCCGAAATCCGTGCCATCGATGCAGAGACTGCCCGGGCCACCGAAGCCAAAGCCCGTTTCGAAGCCAAACAGGCGCGTATGGAACGTGAGAAATTAGCGCGTGAAGAGAAACATCAGAAAGCGGCAGTGAAGCTGGACGACGTCGCAGCAAAAGAAGTACCTGTCGCTGAAAAAGCCACGGAACAACAGGCCGAAGCCGATCCGCGCAAAGCGGCGCTGGCCGCTGCCATTGCCCGTGCGAAAGCGAAGAAAGCCGCCGCTGAGCAGGAAATCCCGGTGGCTTCTGAGCCGGTGCCTGAAACGCCGCCATCTGCAGAAGACGATCGTAAGGCCGCCGTGGCAGCCGCTCTTGCCCGCGTGAAAGCGAAGAAAGCCAGTAATAACGGCGTTGTCGTGGAAGCCAAAGAAAGCGAACTGAACGTTGCACCACAGCCCTCCGCTGACGACGATCGCAAAGCTGCTGTCGCCGCCGCCATTGCCCGCGTGAAAGCCAAAAAGGCCGCTGCTGCGCAACCTGCGGGCACTGAAGAAAACGTGACAACGTCACCTGCACAGCCTTCCGCAGACGACAAACGCAAGGCGGCGGTGGCGGCTGCCATCGCGCGTGCCAAAGCCAAAAAAGCCGCTGCGCTGAGTGAAGCGCAGGACGCTGAACCGGAAGAAAAAGAAACATCACAACAAGAAAGCGATCCACGCAAAGCCGCTGTAGCGGCTGCGATCGCCCGAGTTAAGGCCCGTAAAGCCGCTCAGACAATGTCGAACGAGGAATAGATGGCCTTCAGGATTGCAAGTTCACCTTTTACGCATAATCGCCAGAACACCAGTACCATCATGATGATGGTGATTCTGGCGTGTATTCCCGGCCTGCTCGCTCAGGTCTGGTTCTTCGGTTACGGCACGCTGATTCAGCTGACGCTGGCTATCGTCATTGCCCTGCTGGCAGAAGGCGCGGTGTTACAGTTGCGCAAACTGCCGGTGAAAAAACGCCTGGGCGATAACAGTGCCCTGCTGACAGCCGTTTTGCTGGGTATCAGCCTGCCGCCGCTGGGCCCCTGGTGGATGGTGGTGCTCGGCACGATTTTCGCCATCATCATCGCCAAACAACTTTACGGGGGTCTTGGTCAGAATCCGTTTAACCCGGCCATGGTAGGTTATGTGGTGCTGCTGATTTCTTTCCCGGTTCAGATGACAACCTGGCTGCCGCCGGATGTTTTACAGCATCATCACGTCGGATTCACCGACACGCTGCTGACCATTTTCACCGGCCATAACAGTCAGGATCTGACCGCGTATCAGTTGAACATGAACGTGGATGGCGTGACGCAGGCGACACCACTGGATGCATTTAAAACCGGTTTGCGGTCCGGCCATACCGCCGATCAGATCCTCGGGACGCCGCTGTTCAGCGGCACACTGGCCGGTCTCGGCTGGCAGTGGATTAACCTCGGATTCCTGGCCGGTGGTCTGTTCCTGATGTGGCGCAAAATCATCAGCTGGCATATTCCGGCCGCCATGTTAGGCATGCTGGTCATTTGCGCGGGTATCGCGTGGGGTCTGGCACCGGAAAACTATCCTTCACCGCTGATCGGACTGTTCTCCGGCGCGACGATGCTGGGCGCGTTCTTTATTGCCACGGATCCGGTGACAGCATCCACCACCCCGAAAGGCCGCCTGATTTTCGGGGGACTGATTGGTTTACTGGTGTGGCTGATCCGCAGTTACGGCGGTTATCCGGATGGTGTCGCTTTTGCCGTTTTACTGGCCAATATCACCGTGCCACTGATTGATCACTACACACAACCACGCGTTTACGGGCATCGCTGAGGAAGAATTATGTTAGCTACAATGCGACGCCACGGCCTGATTCTGGCTTTCTTTGGCGCACTGATGACCGGTATGACGGCACTGGTCAACCTGATGACCAAGCCGACCATTGAACATCAGGCGCTGTTACAGCAAAAAACGCTGTTTGATCAGGTGATCCCGGCCAGCGTGTACGACAACGACATGCAAAACGAATGTTACAACGTCACTGATGAGTCACTTGGCAGCATGGCACCGCACCGTCTGTATCTGGCGCGCAAAAATGGTCAGCCGGTGGCTGCCGTGGTTGAAACCACCGCGCCTGACGGCTATTCCGGTGCGATTCAGTTGCTGGTGGCGGCTGATTTTCATGGCAAAGTTTACGGTTCCCGCGTGCTGGAACAGCACGAAACGCCGGGGCTGGGTGACAAAATTGAAGTGCGCATTTCCGACTGGATCAAACATTTCGCCAATCAGACCGTCAATGGTGCAAGCGATGAGCGCTGGGCGGTGAAGAAAGACGGCGGTATGTTTGATCAGTTTACCGGTGCGACCATTACACCGCGCGCCGTCGTCCGCTCGGTAAAACGTACGGCGCTGTTTATCGGGACGGTACCGTCTCAGCTTTCCCACCTCACCCCTTGTGGAGCCCGTGATGAGTGAAGCCAAAAAGATAATCGTTCAGGGTCTGTGGACCAATAACTCCTCGCTGGTGCAGTTGCTGGGGCTTTGTCCGCTGCTGGCCGTGACGTCGACTGCCACCAATGCCCTCGGTTTAGGGCTGGCGACCACGCTGGTGCTGACCTGTACCAACGCCATGATTTCCGCATTCCGTAAGTGGATCCCGGATGAAATCCGCATCCCGATTTACGTGCTGATTATCGCCTCGGTGGTCAGTACCGTGCAGATGCTGATCAATGCCTACGCATTCGGTCTGTATCAGGCGCTGGGGATTTTTATTCCGCTGATTGTGACCAACTGTATTGTGGTCGGACGTGCCGAAGCCTGTGCCGCCAGCAGCCCTGTGCATCTGGCTGCCCTCGACGGTGCGATGACAGGTCTCGGGGCAACCTGCGCAATGTTTGTGCTGGGTTCAATGCGTGAAATTCTCGGCAGCGGCGTGCTGTTCAATGGCGCTGATTTGTTGCTCGGCAGTTGGGCGAAAGTGCTGCGCGTCGAAGTGCTGCATCTGGATAACCCGTTCCTTCTGGCAATGCTGCCGCCGGGCGCATTTATCGGCCTCGGTCTGCTGCTGGCCGGCAAATATCTGATTGATCAGCGTATGAAAGCACGGCAAGCGGCACAGCACGTTGTGGCGGAAGAAAGTCTGCCAAAGGGAAGCGTTCATGAATAAGGAAAAACGCACCGAAATTCTCAGCCGTTTGCGCGATAACAATCCGCATCCCACTACCGAACTGGTGTATACCACCCCGTTCGAACTGCTGATTTCGGTATTACTTTCTGCGCAGGCTACCGATGTCAGCGTGAACAAGGCGACAGCAAAGCTGTATCCGGTCGCCAACACGCCGGAATCGGTTCTGGCGCTTGGCGTGGACGGCGTAAAGGAATACATCAAAACCATTGGCCTGTTTAATGCCAAAGCGGAGAACGTGATTAAAACCTGCCGTATTTTGCTGGAAAAACACCATGGTGAAGTGCCGGAAGACCGCGCCGCGCTTGAAGCGCTGCCTGGCGTTGGCCGCAAAACCGCCAACGTAGTGCTCAATACCGCCTTCGGCTGGCCGACCATTGCCGTGGATACGCATATTTTCCGCGTCTGTAACCGCACGAAGTTCGCGCCGGGTAAAACCGTGGATGACGTCGAAGAGAAATTGCTGAAAGTGGTTCCGGCCGAGTTCAAGCTCGACTGCCACCACTGGCTGATCCTGCATGGCCGCTATACCTGCATTGCACGTAAGCCGCGGTGCGGGTCATGTTTGATCGAAGATTTGTGCGAGAGTAAAGAGAAGGTTTATGCGGAGTGAAAGGGGGTTCCCTTTGGATCCCTTTAAATGGCTTTAAAAGCTTTAAAAGCTTTAAAAGCTTTAAATAGAATTGAGTAAATTTCGGTTTCTCAATAACGGTTATCACACGGCCTTTCGTGCCGAAACCGACCAGAGGGGAAAGGCTTTTCCCCTCTGAACTCCCCTCGCTTTTTCAAACATGTGATCCGCGCGCTGGCTATGTTTCAGCAACCGCAGCGACAGGCTGGAAATCTTGCCGCTGCGCGGTTCCTTCGTTTCGGGATTGCAGCCTATGGTCTGCAACCTCTCATTCAGAAAGCTTGCTGAATCGCCCGCAGGATCTTAAATTCAAAAAACAAAATTACTCTGTTTTAGAGAGTTCAATGGCGTGCTCAAAATCCAGCTGAACGGAGCGGCTTCGAGACCTGTGGCTCGAAGACCGAGAGAAGGTAGTGCGCAGCACCTGGATTTGCGCCACTCATCAATACAGCAGAACATGTCCCTTGCGCCAGCGGAGCGCGCAGTGAAAAAGCGCGGAGTCCAGAGGCCCGCGCGTTACCGGGTCTCTGGTCGGTGTGGGCCGATGCCCACGGTGTTGACCTTGAATTTGAATTTGAAGTTAAAAGCCGCCATTGCAGCGGCCTCTGCAATCAAATAAACGATTTCGCCTGCTTCAGCACCACATCACAGGCTTTGGTTTTCACTTTCTCTTTCACCTGCGTCAGCCCGCTCCCCAGATTATTCAGATCCACACTTTGATCTTTACCGGTTTTCAGCAAACCACCCAGACCCTGCTGATAATCCTGGCTTTCAGCACCCTCTGCTGTCTGGATGCCCAGCTTGCTCAGCAACTGATCTTTCACATTCTCAGTGCTGGCTTTGGAAAGTACGTTGTTCTTCACGCAGTACTGCAACACACCTGCGACGTTGTTCGCGCTGGTCGACGTCAGGGCACTGTCGCCGCCACTGAGCAGCGAGGTCAGCGAAGACGTGGTGCCGGCAGAACCGGTTTTGCTGCTGGTGCCATTCAGTCCTTCGTTGGCGGCCTGCTGCAGTTGTCCCAGAAGATTATTCGAAGCCTGTGCACCTGCTGAAAGCAAAATACCCGCAGAGGCCATCGCCAGAACAACGGCTTTCAATGTTTTCATGTCTTACTCCATCCATTTCACATAAGTATTGCGGCAAAGCTTGGGCTGAAAGTTTCATTACATCAATAGGAATACCGGACAGAACGTCTTTATTGCGCCACATTTGACGACTTGTTAAGCGCCTGCTGCGCCAGCCAAAGCCCGGCGGCGGTGAAGAAATGCTGCGCCAGCGGCGTTGCCCTGCCCGCTTCGGCGACGACCAGCGCGGCATGACGACTCATCGGCGTGATATCCAGCGGGCAACGTTTCAGTGCAGGATGCATTTCATCAATCAGATGTCCACGCGGCACCAGCGCACAGCCAATTCCGACAAACACGCCCTGCATCAGCTGGAAAATAGACGTGCTTTCCAGCCGCGGATGCAGCTCAAGTCCGGCCTGGCGGAAGAAATTATCCAGATACCGGCGGAAATAGCGGCTCGGTTCAGACAGACACAACGGCAGCGCGGCAACCTGTTCGGCGGTTATCCGTTCAATGCCCTGTAACTGCGGAAAATGATCCGGGTGATACACCACGTCAACACCGCCGTCATCGAGCGGCACCAGTTGGAAGCGCAGCTCATTGAGCGTCGAGAACTCAAAGAAACCGATACCGACATCCACCGAATGGCTGCTCAGCGCTTCAATCAACTGATCAGCACTGACTTCTGCCACGCGGTAATCCAGCCCCGGATGCGCTTCGCTGACCGCCTTAATCAGTTGCGCCAGCGACACGCTGCATTGCGGCATCACGCCGATACGCAAGGTCCCGCTCATGCCCTGTTTCAGCGATTCGACTTCCAGTTTCAGGCCTTCATAGACAGCCACGATTTCCCGCGCCCAGCTCAGCACCCGCAGACCTTCTGCGGTAAAACCTTCGAAGTTATTACCGCGATTGATCAGATTCAGGTCGAGCTCTTTTTCGAGGTTTTTGAGACGCATCGACAGCGTCGGCTGGCTGACAAAGCTGGCTTCCGCCGCCCTGCCAAAATGCCGTTCGCGTTCGAGGTTACAGAGATAGATAAGTTGTTTGATATCCAATTTATTTTCTAATTCAGCCGGTTGTTATGCCTTATCGATTGCTGCTGATTATAAGCCAAAGTCATGATAATGACGCAGCGGATTAAAACCGGCTAAGGCATCCTGACGTTGTTTGCGGGCGCGACGGGCCAGTGCATAGGCCGGATCGCCGTTGAAACCGTGGAATCCGCCCGGATAGATGCTGAATTCCACCGGCACGCCAGCGCGGATTAACCGGCGGGCATAGTCGATGTTTTCATCGAGGAACAAATCAATTGAGCCGACGCCAATCCAGGCCGGTGGTAATCCGCTCAGATCCTCTGCGCGGGCAGCCGCAGCGTAGCAGGAAATATCCGGCAAACCCGCTTCGTGACCGAGGTAGGCGTGCCAGCCGAAACGGTTGTCCTCGCGCGTCCAGGAGAATTCGCCGGTCACCGGATTCGGGTTGGGATCGGTCACAGTGCGGTCGTCGAGCATCGGATACATCAGGTTTTGAAACGCCAGTGTCGGACCGCCCCGGTCGCGGGTCAGCAGCGCCAGAGAGGCCGCCAGCCCGGCACCGGCGCTGTCACCCATCACACCGATATGTGCAGGGTCAATACCCAACGCCTCTGCCTGTGCGGTCATCCAGATCAGCGCCGCATAACAATCTTCCAGCGGGCCGGGGAATGGCGTTTCCGGCGCGAGACGGTAATCCACCGATACAATGACGCAGTCGTGCTGTGCCGTCGTCGGGCGGGTCAGCGGCATCGACTGTTCAGGGCTGCCCAGCACATAACCGCCACCGTGAATATGCAGAATACCCATCCGGCCTTTCCGTTCATGCTGCGGCGAAATCACCACGACACGCACCGCTGGCGCATTTTCGCCACCTGAAATGTGATGCTGACTAACCGTTACCGGCAACCCGTCATCCTGTAACAGACTTTCCAGCGCCGCCGTCTGACGTTGCTCGCGCATGGCAGGCAGAACGGAGGCTGTAAGCACACGTTCTGGCATCAGATCCAGTAACGGGCGCAGTTCGGGGTCAACAAGGTGGGCAGTTTTCATGGCGGGATCCATTTATCCGTTTATCATCCCGTCATTTATAACGCCTTGAGCCGGTTTTAAAAAGTCTGAATTGTTATTGCTTATGACTGATTACGTTAAGATTTTTTAGGAGGTTAAGCCCATAACCCCGTGAATGCCCATATAAATCCCCACCAGCGCGATCAGCACACTGGAAAAATAAGGCGCCCGGCGCGCCAGCGTGTTTAAACCGCTCCAGCGTTTAGCCGCCTGGCGGACACTGACGGCAGCCGCCACGCCTACAGTTACCAGCGTCAGCGCCAGTCCGATGCTGAAACACACCACCATCGTCGCTCCCAGCGCCAGTTGTTTAAGCTGGATGCAGATCAGCAGCACGGTAATGGCGGCCGGGCACGGGATCAGCCCGCCGGTCAGACCGAAAAATAAAATCTGCCCGTTAGTCACTTCCGTGCTGGCAAAACGTCGCTCAATATCGCTGGCGTGCGCCAGTTCATGGGCGTCCTGATATTCCTGCGGCGACAGGCTGATACGCTTCATGCCGCGCAGGTTATTAAGTCCCCGGGGCTGAACGTGACGCTGAACATTCGCATGCGTGCGGGAATGTCCGTGATGATGGTCATGATCAGCATGATGCCCGTGCGCGTGCTCCTTCTTCCAGAGTTGTTCACCACGAAATGTACGCCAGAACATCCATGCCGCCGTGCCCAGGATGATGACCGCAGACACCAGTTGCAACCACGGCTCGACAGCCTCTGCGGTGAACCGGTTGCTGAGATACATGCCGCCAAACGCGATGATCCAGACAATCGCAGTATGCGAAACCGTGGCCGCCAGCCCCAGTAAAATAGCCTGCCGGACAGTGCCTTTAATCGCAATGATAAAGGCGGCCATCATGGTTTTCGAATGGCCGGGCTCAAGCCCGTGCAAAATCCCCAGCAATATGGCGCTGGGTATAAAGATCCACGCATTTCCCTGCTGTAAAAGGGTAGAAAAGTCATTCATGTTAATGATTCCCGATAAGGTAGGCGCTGGGATTCTACTCCCCCCCAGTATTAAATACACCCCCCCAGTATCCACAAAATGATATGATCGCGCCGTCATTGGTGTCACGGAGGAAGTGAGATGTCCCATACCATTCGCGATAAACAGAAGCTGAAAGCCCGTACCAGCAAAATTCAGGGTCAGGTGGCGGCGTTAAATAAAATGCTGGATGAGCCCCATGAATGCGCGGCTGTTCTGCAACAAATTGCCGCGATCCGCGGCGCGGTGAATGGCCTGATGCGGGAAGTGATTAAAGGCCATCTGACTGAGCATATTGTTCATGAAGAAGATGTTGTGAAACGTGAGGCCGATCTGGACGTCGTACTGAGCGTGCTGAATTCTTACGTGAAATAACCTCCTGTGCCGCAGGTCTGATCACGCCAAAAGGGGCCGAAGCCCCTTCTTTATATTTCCGTCACTGAGTATCGCGATTAGCTTTTGACTTGTTTGGTGGCAAAACCTTTGTTTAGTTTGCGCCAGTACACCAGCCAGGTGATCAGCGCACAGACCACGTAAAACACCAGGAAGACTTTCATCGCGCCAGCCGGTGAACCGGTCAGCGCCAGTGAAGTCCCGAACGCTTTAGGAATAAAGAAACCGCCAATCGCGCCGATTGAAGAGATAAAACCGAGCGCCGCAGCAGTATCCGTCACCGCTTCACGCAGCGCTTCATCATCGCTGGCGCCACGCGCTTTAGCCTGGTCAGTAGTGAGTTTGCGGAAAATCACCGCAATCATCTGGTAGGTAGAGCCACTGCCCAAACCGGCCGTCAGGAACAGCACCATAAATACCGCGAAGAATGCCGGGAAGTTGCCGCCCGCGCCGCCGACCGGCAAGGTCAGGAACAGTAAACCGGCAAAAATCGCCATGACGATGTAATTCACCAGGGTTACGCGAATACCGCCAAGGCGGTCTGACAGCATGCCTCCCGCAGAACGCGCCAGCGCGCCAAAGAACGGGCCGAAGAAGGCGAATTGCAGGATGTTAACGTCGGGGAACTGGGTTTTAGTCAACATCGCAAAACCGGCGGAGAAACCGATAAACGAGCCGAAAGTCGCCAGATACAATATGCTCATGATCCACAGATGACCGCGTTTCAGCACCGGCAACTGCTGGCGGATTGAGGCTTTAGAAGACGCCAGATCGTTCATACCAAACCAGGCAGCAAGCGTACCGATGATCAAAAAGGGTACCCAGATCCACGCCGCATTTTGCAGCCACATGTCCGCACCGTTCGCCAGCGTTTGTTTATCGCTGAAAGCCGCAAACACACCCAGGGAGATGACCAGCGGCGCAACCAGTTGCATCACACTCACGCCCAGATTACCCAGACCACCATTGATCCCTAATGCGCCGCCCTGCTTCGCTTTCGGGAAGAAGAAGCTGATATTGGACATGCTCGAGGCGAAGTTTGCTCCACCGAAACCGCACAACAGCGCAATGATCAGGAAAACGTTATACGACGTGCTGGTATCCTGCACCGCAAAACCCAGCCACAGGCACGGCAGCACCAGAAACACGGTACTGATGGCTGTCCAGCGGCGGCCGCCGAACAGTGGGATCATAAAGGAGTAAGGCACGCGTAACAGTGCGCCGGACACGGACGGAATAGCGGTCAGCATAAACAGCTGATCCGTGGTGAAGTTAAAACCGACTTTATTGAGGTTAACGGAGACCAGACTGAACAGCATCCAGACGCAGAATCCCAGCAACAAACAAGGCACGGAAATCCATAAATTACGGCTGGCCACTTTATGCCCGGTCTTTTCCCAAAAGGCCGGATCTTCCGGACGCCAGTCCTGCAGCAGGCGTGACGGTTTTTCCGTCGGTGAAACTGATGTGTGTGACATGTGTACCTCGGTGGCAACGCATTGTTGTTGTAATGATTAAGTTATGTCGCACACACTAGGTAGAGCCCCGCTTCAGGATGTTGATACAAATCAACGCAATCGCAGGTGGATAATGCAGGAAAAATGACCATGAATCCTTTGTGAGTATCCGGTGAAAAAAGAATAAACTGCTAGTATTCATAAAGTTGATGAAGAAATATTCTTTCATCTAATGAAGGTATAAATCAGATGGAAATAAAGGAGTAACCATAAAGAGGTATAGGGAAACTTCCTCTGATCATAAAAAATGCCCACTCTGTACAGGCTGGCGTCAGCCCGGCACGGTATCCGCAGCTTTCGATATAGGTTCAGGAAATACTATTCATGTTTAAACGCGCACTGCCTTCTTTGTCGCTCATCAGCCAGATCACATTGCTGATGCTGCTGCTCGGCCTTCTGGGCATTGGCGGAATGAGCATGGCGGCGTGGATGGCGGGCAGTATCGAAGGCAACGCCCATGCGATTAATAAAGCAGGTTCACTGCGTATGCAGAGTTACCGGCTGTTGTCGCAGGTCCCTCTGAGCGAAACCAGTGCCCGTTATATCAGCCAGATGGAAGCTGACGAAAGCAGCGCCGATTTATTACAGGCGGTAGAGCGCGAAAACCTGCAACCGCAGTTTCTGGCGTTACGTCAGTACTGGCAAACTACCCTGCGCGACCAGCTTCTGGCGGCTAAGCATCCGCAAGATGTATCAGCCAATATCGCCGTATTTGTCGGCCAGCTTGATGTGCTGGTCGCCGCACTTGAGTACAAAACCGAATACCATCTGCAACAGATTTCGCTGATTCAGCGCGGGCTGGTGGCGGTCACTGTATTACTGATGGCGCTGACCATCTGGTTCCTGCGCCGCCATCTGTTAACGCCCTGGAAAAGCCTGCTCGCACAGGCCAGCGCCATTACCGCCGGGGATTTCAGCCACCGCTATCAGCGCAAACGTGTGGCGAATGGCGATGCGCATAATGAAATGGATATTCTCGGCGATTCGCTTAACAGCATGTCGCTGGCGCTGGCGGAGATGGTTGATAATCTGGCGCAGCGCGTGGCAGAAAAAACCGCCGACCTGCAACAAAAAAATCAGATGCTGGATTATCTGTACCGTGTGAGCCGTCAGCTTCACACCAGCGACCCGCTTGAGGTGCGCATGGAGCCGGTGCTGAAAGAGTTACAGTCACTGACTCCGCTGAGCGGCATTCAGTTGCGGCAATACGAAAATAACAGTGTGGAAGTGTTCAATGAATTTAGCCATGCTTCACCCCGTCAGCCTGACAGCCCTAAGGTCGGTGAACATGCGGATGACGGCGGCGAATCCCTGAGCTGGAGCCTGCGCGACGATCGTGAAAATTACGGTGTGTTGCTGGCACAGTTGCCGCCGGGCCAGTATCTGGATGACGATCAGCAGCAACTGCTACATACCCTGCTGGAACAGCTCACCAGCACCCTGATGCTGGCGCGTCAGGCAGAACATCAGCAGCAGTTAATGCTGATGGAAGAACGCTCAGCCATCGCCCGCGAACTGCACGATTCGCTGGCACAATCGCTGTCGTGCCTGAAAATTCAGGTGGCCTGCCTGCAAATGCACGCTGACACGTTCTCTGAAGAAGATAAAAATCTGTTGCAGCAAATGCGTGAGGAACTGAGTACCGCTTATCGTCAGTTGCGGGAACTGCTGACCACGTTCCGACTGACGCTCAATACTCCCGGCCTGCGTGCTGCGCTGCAACATACCGTGGATGAATTCTCGCGCCGCATGGGTTTGTCCATCGGTTTTGATTACCAGATCCCGCCGCGTTCCGTGCCGGCCAATCAGGGTATTCACCTGCTGCACATCGCCCGTGAAGCCCTGAACAATGTTTACAAACACGCTAACGCCACGCAGGTATCGCTTTCACTGCACTGTCATGACGGCGAAATCAACATGTGTGTTTGTGACAACGGCGAAGGCATTTCACAGGACGTCGAGCGACAAAATCATTATGGCCTGATCATCATGCAGGATCGCGCCAGTACCTTACACGGCAGCTGTCGGGTCGCCCGACGCCCGGATGGCGGCACAGAAGTCACGGTGCGTTTCCGTCCGGAAGCCCTGCCTGTCAATCCCCAGGAGCAAGTATGAACGACATCACCCCTTCCACTATTTTGCTGATTGACGATCATCCTATGCTGCGTAACGGCGTGAAACAGCTGATCGCGCTGGACTCGCGTCTCAAGGTCATTGGCGAAGCCAGCAATGGCGAACAAGGCGTTGAACTGGCGAAACAGCTCGACCCGGATCTGATCCTGCTGGATCTGAATATGCCGGGCATGAACGGGCTGGATACCCTCGACAGCATGCGCCAGACCTCGCTTTCCGGTCGTATCGTGGTATTCAGCGTGTCGAATCACGAAGATGACGTGGTGACAGCCCTGAAACGTGGCGCGGATGGTTATTTACTGAAAGATATGGAACCGGAAGATTTGCTGGCCGCGTTGCATAACGCCGCCGCCGGGAAGATGGTGCTGAGCGAAGCGCTGACGCCGGTGCTTGCCGCCAGCCTGCGTGAAAGCCGCCCGAGCGGTGACCGCGATATTCAGTCCCTGACGCCGCGCGAACGCGACATCATCAAACTGATCGCTGAAGGTTTACCGAACAAAATGATCGCCCGCCGGTTGAATATCACCGAAAGCACGGTGAAAGTGCACGTCAAACATCTGCTGAAAAAAATGAAACTCAAATCCCGCGTCGAAGCGGCGGTATGGGTGTTGCAGAGTAATGTGCTTTAACAAGGTGTTAGCCTTTAACCCCCCCTCCCTGCCTCCCCCTTCGCTGGGGGAGGAGCAAAAAGCCAGACCATCAGTGCAGTGGCTCGATCAGAAATTCAGCCCCGCGTCGTTGCCGTATTGCGGTTGCGCAGTCAGCGGCGGGGATACATTGAGGGTGATCCAGTTTGACGTCACTTTCTGCGATTTACTGTCTTCCACGGTCACCGACAGACGATAAATGTTGGTGGCGTCCGGGGAATCATCCCACGGCGGCACAATCACACTCCAGCCATCGGGATTACGGTTATTCGCGGGTGGCGTCAGGCTCAGCGCCTGCGTATCGCCCTGCCAGCTCAGCGCCACCACTGAATTCAGCGCGCGCAGTTGCAGTTTCAGCGGCACAGTTTCACCCGGCTGCAATGACCACGGCGGCGTGGCTAAAAACACCGACAAGGTTTTACGCTGTTTGAATTCCATCACCGGCATATTATTGCGATCGACCATGTCCATGCGGCTTCCGCGCAGCGAGCGCGCTGCCGCGACATTCCGGAAAGACAATTGTTGATCCAGCGGCACACCCAGCCGGTAATTGAGGGTTAGTTTCACCACATCCTGATTATCGCCATCCTGCCCGGCCTGATGCTCGGCCATCACCGTCACCAGCGGTACCGGTGTGTAATTCACGCCAAACGACACCGCCGAGGGATTACTCTGCCGCGTGCCGTTGCCGAACAAATCCACCTGATGACCGAAATACTGCTCATAACTCAGCGAAGCCCCCAACTGGCGGTAGAACGGTAAATAGCCTTTGGTGGTGATGTCATAGCCACGCGCCTGACGGCGCAGTTGCGCAGACGTACTGCTGTCGGCTTTATAGGACGAAAACGGATGATAATAATTGGTGGAGAAACGCAGGTAATCTGTCCAGGCTTCCGCGCCCAGACTGCCGCGCGTCAGCTGATGATCGAAATCGTTATCCACAAAAGCGTTATATCCCAGCATCCACGCGCCGGTGTTGAAGCGCTGGCCCAGGCCGAAATTACCGACAGTGGCATCCGTCTCGCTTTGCAGGCCAATCTGGCTGTAAACCAGATTGGTTTGAGAATTATATAGCGGGCTGAAAAGCCGGCCGGAGCTGCCGTCAAGATTACGCCCGGTCATATCCAGTGAGGTGCTGACTGTTCCCAGCGGCGAAAGCAAACTGCTGGTTTCTTTTTGCACCAGTTTCGCGGCCTGACTCAACGCCAGCGTCTCCGCCTGCACACGCAGGGGATCATCGCTGTCCGTAGTGGTGGCTCCCAGCTCTTTCAGCGTGGTAGCAAGTTGTTTTTCAGTGGCCGTCGGTCCGGTATTGTTATGGATATACTGGCTGCCAAGGCTCGGTAACGTCGGAGACGGTTGGGTCGGGGTGCCATTGTTAAAGACAGAACTTTCGTTGCTGGCAGGCAGAAAACCGCTGAGGTTATAGCTGAGTGCGCCGTATTCGGTGGGTTCTGCCGTCAGCGCACTGGCGCTTACAGCATAGAAGGCGGTTCCCCCAGCCATCAGCAAAGAGGCGCAGGTCTTGCCTGCAAATCGCTTCAATAAATCAGAAAAAAAATCTGTGACGTCAGTCATACCTTACACATTTTGCCCGTAAGGTTTGATCTTACCGCACGGTCAGCATAATTCAACCTTCACGCCACGAACGGCCACATACATCATTTCCTTAAATGAAATCATGCCAATTCATTTCCATAGTGAATACATGGATGATTTGCCGTCACATCACAAAAAATATCACCTAAAATAACACCAAAGATATCATTGCACACATTTGATAACATTTTTAACAAACCAACCATTTATCTTTACAGTCTGTTTTCATTTATCCTTAGCAGGTTAACGATTATCCCGACGCCACCCGACTGCCCTGGCAGAGTGCGTCCGGACCTTAAAGTGATGTATACCAACAGGGAACATAAATGAGCAAAAAAACCTTGCCCGGCGTGACCCGCAGACAAATTCTCTCCTTCACGGCCGCCTCCGCAGTACTGGGTGCCGCCAAAGCCGCAAATGCGGTGACGCTCAAAGGCACGCCCGTGTGGAGCCCCTTTGACGCCAGCCCGCCGCCGCAGATTGAGACCGATGGCTGGGCGTTCTTCACCGACGCCGAAGCCGCTGCTATGGAAGCTATTGTTGACCGTCTGGTGCCCGCCGATGACCTGAGCGTGGGCGGTAAAGATGCCGGATGCGCAGTGTTTATCGACCGTCAGCTGGCCGGATTCTACGGCACCTATTCCCGCCTCTACATGCAAGGCCCTTTCCAGGACGGTACACCGGAACAAGGTGACCAGTCACCGCTGGTTCCGCAACAGCGTTACCGTCTTGGTCTGGCCGCACTGGATAAATACACCCGGTCACAGCATCAGAAATTATTCAAAGATCTGCCCGGTGACCAGCAGGATCAAATCCTGTCAGGCCTTGAGAGTGGAAAAATTGCCCTTGATGGGATCGATTCCAAATTGTTCTTCGCCATTGCACTTAAGAACACGATGGAAGGTTTCTTCGCTGACCCGATTTATGGCGGTAACCGCAATATGGTGTCGTGGAAAATGCTGGGCTTTCCTGGCGCACGCTACGACTACCGCGAATATGTCGGCAAACATAACCAGAAACTCGATCTCGAACCGCTGAGCATTTCCGGCGGCGACGCATGGAAAATGAAAAGCTAAGGGCAGAACAATATTATGGCAAAAAAATTACCCAAAACCGACGTGGTGGTGATCGGACTCGGCTGGGCCGGCTCGATCATCGCCAATGAATTGTGCGACGAAGGTCTGAATGTGGTGGCGATTGAACGCGGTCCGTGGCGTGATACGGCGCGCGATTTCAACGTAGCGACCGTTACTGATGAATTGCGTTACAACACCCGTCAGGAACTGATGTTACGCACCCGTCAGAACACCATCACCATCCGCAACAATCCGGCGCAAACGGCTTTGCCGATGCGCGAATGGGGATCTTTCCATCCGGGTAACGGCACCGGCGGCGCAGGCAACCACTGGGCGGGGATCACCTTCCGTTTCCAGCCAGATGAATTCCGCCTGAAAAGCCATCTGACTGAACGTTACGGCGCGAACGCCATCCCGGAAGAGTTAGTTCTGCAAGACTGGGGCACCGACTGGGACGAAATGGAACCGCATTACGCCTCTTTCGAACGTCTGGCCGGGGTTTCCGGTAAAGCCAGTAACGTGAACGGCGAACATCATGACGGCGGTAACCCGTATGAAGGGATGCGCTCGATTGAATATCCGACCCGCCCGATGGATCAGCCTTACGGCCCGACACTGTTTGCTGAAGCCGCGCGCAATATGGGCTACAAAGCGTTCCCTGTGCCCTCTTCCCTGATTTCCGAGCCTTACACCAACCCGCTCGGTGTAAAAATGGGGCCCTGTACCTACTGCGGCTTCTGCACCAACTACGGCTGCGCGAACTATTCCAAGGCCAGCGCCATCACTACCGTATTACCGGCACTGATCCGCAAGGAGAATTTCGAAGCCCGCACCAACTGTGAAGTGATGCAGGTGCTGACCGATTCCACCGGTAAACGCGCCACAGGTGTGGTCTATATCGACTCGTCCGGTGACGAGTGGGAACAACCGGCTGATCTGGTGATCGTCAGTGCCTTTACCTTCGAAAACGTCCGTCTGATGTTGCTTTCCGGTATCGGTAAACCCTATGACCCGGTCACCTTAAGCGGCACCACGGGCCGTAATTACGCTTATCAGACCGCCAACGGTGTACAGCTGTTCTTCGATGACAAAAACTTTAACCCGTTCATCGGTGCAGGCGCGGTCGGGATGGGCATCGACGATTTCAACAACGACAACTTCGATCACAGCGGTCTGGGCTTCTTTGGCGGTGGCAGTATCCGTGTCACACCCATCGGCGGTGCGCCCATCGGCTACCGCCCTGTTCCGCCGGGAACGCCGAAATGGGGCAGCGAATGGAAAAAAGCCACGGTCGCCAACTATCTCAGCTCGATGTCGATCGGCTGTGAGGCCAGCAGCTACACCACCAAAACCAACTATCTGTCGCTGGATCCAAACTATAAAGACCGTCTGGGTCGCCCGCTGCTGCGCGTGACCTTCGATTTCCCGGAAAACGATCTGAAAATGGCCGCGTATTGCACCGGTAAAGTGGCCGAAATCGCCAAAGCGATGAATCCGCGTCAGCTGGTCGCTAATCCGATGAAAGGCCACTGGAACGGTACGCCGTATCAGTCTTCCCACGTGGTCGGCGGATTTGTGATGGGCGCGGATCCGTCCACCAGCTCGGTAAACAAACATCTGCAAGTCTGGGATGTGCCTAATCTGTTTGTGGTCGGTGCGTCTGCCTTCCCGCAAAACCCCGGTTACAACCCGACCGGCACCGTCGGCGCGCTGGCGTTCAAAGCCGCCCATGCAATCCGTAACTACTATCTGAAAAAACCGGGAGAGATGATCGCATGAAAAAGTTAACCTCATTCTCACTCGGTTTACTGGCTTTGAGCATCAGCGGGCTGGCCCACGCGGCAGGCGACGGCTCTTTCGAACAGGTGGAACGTGGCCGGTATCTGGCAACGGTGGGCGACTGCGCCGCCTGTCATACCGCCTCCACGCCGGATGCCAAACCTTTTGCCGGCGGCGTGCCGATTGAAACACCATTTGGCCGTCTGGTCGGCGCAAACATTACGCCAGATGTGCAAACCGGTATCGGCAAATGGACGTTCGATGACTTCCAGCGTGCGATGTCCGAAGGCATCGGCCACGGCGGCAAACGTCTTTACGGTGCGATGCCGTTCACGGCCTACACCAAAGTAACCCGCGAAGATAACGCCGCCATTTGGGCGTATCTGCAAACCCTGCAACCGGTGCATCACGAAGTCGAGACTAACCAGTTGCCGTTCCCGTTCAACGTGCGTACCAGCCTGATGGGCTGGAACTGGCTGAACTTCACCCAAGGCGAATTCAAACCGCAGATGGATAAATCAGCGGAATGGAACCGTGGCGCGTATATCGTTGAAGGTCTGGGACACTGCGGCACCTGTCATACACCGAAAAATATGATTGGCGGCGACAAGGACAGCGAGTTCCTGCAAGGCGCGGTGGTGGAAGGCTGGGTTGCGCCGGATATCACCAGCAACAAGCACACCGGTGTCGGCAACTGGACGCAGGAAGATCTGATGCAATATCTGAAAACCGGGTCTAACCGTTTCGATATCGCTTCCGGTCCGATGGCGGAAGAAGTCACTAATTCGTCTCAGCACTGGACGGATGCTGATCTCAAAGCCGTGGCGGTGTACCTGAAAGACAGCGGTCATGACAGCGGCAGCAAAGCCCCTGCGCCGGTGAAAGCCGATGATAAGGCGATGGTGGCCGGGAAAAATATCTATGCTGACCGGTGTTCCGCATGCCATACGCCAGCCGGAAAAGGTCAGGAAGGTCTGTTCCCGCGCCTGGCCGATTCACCGCTCATCAACCAGACCAACGCCACGTCGCTTATCCGCGTGGTACTGACGGGCAGCCGTCCGGTGGCTACCGACAGCCAACCGACCGCGCCGTCGATGCCATCGTTTGATGCCAACATGAGCGATGCTGATGTCGCTAACGTGCTGACGTATATCCGTAACAGCTGGGGAAATGCCGCCGCGCCGGTTTCTGCCTCAGACGTGAAAGAGTTACGCGCAGAACTGAAGAAATAAGCAGGGATTTGCTGAAATGTTAAAGGCCGCGAGAGCGGCCTTTATTTTGAATGCATCACGGAGAAATCAGTGCCGGGGCGGCATCTGCATAATCTGCACTATCAGATGATCATTATTCTGGTTTAATTGCACCAGATGTTTGCATTCTACTTTTATTGCAGTGAGCTGTTCTTCAGTCAGCGAGTACGGCAGATTAATATCAATGCTGTACATATTCTGCTGCTCAGCCAGTTCAATCAGCCGGACAATATTGGTCTCGTCGCTGACCTGGGTGGAAACTACCTGTAAAGCCAGTGCGCGCAACGCTTCCTGCCTGGATTTTTCTTTTTTCGAACGGGATTTCAGAACCATGCCAAAGAACGGCATCACGCCATAAATAGCGTCGACAAAACTCCATTTCTTTTTGCAGGATGCGGACAAGTATTCCATGTAGTCAAAGGATGCTTGTTGACTGCGCGCATCGGGTACCAGGCGGTTTTCATTCATCCCCTCTTCCTCTTCCTGGTCAGGGTCAATCAATTATTTAATCAATGTATAACGCCGAAGATATTCAGCTATATAATGGCATAATTCACTAACACTTTGCCAGTCGCTTCCGGTGCTTTCCGTAACGGAAACTGACATGTTCTATTACGCTAGCACGATAGCGTCGCCCTGCGGGTCACGCTATGCTAATCACCGGATTTCTTAAAGCAGCAAGCCAATGAATAAAATCGTTTTTGTAGAAGATGATGCAGAAGTCGGCAACCTGATCGCCGCCTATCTGGGTAAACACGATATCGACGTGCTGGTTGAACCGCGTGGCGATACCGCGCAGGCGCGTATTGAAAAAGAAAAACCCGATCTGGTTCTGCTCGACATCATGCTGCCGGGTAAAGATGGCATGACATTATGCCGCGATTTACGCCCGATCTTCCCCGGCCCGATTGTGTTGCTCACATCACTCGACAGCGACATGAACCACATTTTGTCGCTTGAAATGGGCGCCAGTGATTACATCCTGAAAACAACGCCACCAGCGGTACTTCTGGCCCGTTTGCGGCTGCATTTACGTCAGAGTCCGGCGCAGAATAGCCAAAATGAACAACCGGTTCAGACGCTCAAAAGCGGCAATGCCCTGCATTTCGGTCAGTTGTGCATCGACCCGGTTAACCGCGAAGTGACACTGGTGGATGAAACGATCGTTCTTTCTACCTCCGACTTTGATTTGTTGTGGGAACTGGCAACACACGCCGGGCGCATTATGGATCGCGAAGCGTTGCTGAAAAACCTTCGCGGGGTCAGCTATGACGGGCTGGATCGCAGCATTGATGTCGCGATCTCCCGCCTGCGTCGCAAACTGTATGACAACACCCTTGAGCCATTTCGCATCAAAACCGTGCGCAATAAAGGCTATCTGTTTGCTCCCAACGCCTGGGAGACGTTACAGGAATGAAAAAGCTTTTCATCCAGTTCTTTCTGTTACTGCTGGTCTGTTTTCTGGTGATGGCGATGCTGGTCGGACTGGTTTACAAAGTCACCGCTGAACGTACCGGCCGTCAGTCCATGAACGATTTGATGAAAAGTTCGCTCTACCTGATGCGCAGTGAACTGCGGGAAATTCCGATTAAAGACTGGAACAAAACCATCAATACGCTGGATCTGAATCTGTCTTTCAAACTGCATATCGAGCCGCTCGGAAAACGCAAACTCAGCCCTGTGCTGGATCAACGTCTTAAAGACGGCGAAATTATTGCGCTTGATGACGAATACACTTTCATTCAGCGTGTGCCGCGCAGCCATTACGTGCTGGTGGTCGGCCCTATTCCGTACCTGTTTTATATGCATGAAATGCGGCTGCTGGATCTGGGGTTGCTGATCTTCATCGGTTTATCGCTGGCCTTGCCGGTATTCCTGTGGATGCGCCCGCACTGGCAGGATTTGCTGCGGCTGGAAAACTCCGCGCTGCGCCTCGGTAACGGCCATCTCGACGAACGTATTGATTTTGATTCCACCTCCAGCCTTAACCGGCTGGGCGTGGCCTTTAACCAGATGGCAGACAACATCAGTACGCTGGTCGCCAGTAAAAAACTCCTGATCGACGGTATCGCCCATGAGCTGCGTACGCCGCTGGTCCGCCTGCGTTACCGGCTGGCGATCAGTGAAAACCTGCCGGAGTCGGAACAAAATGCCATCAACCGCGATATCGGGCAGCTTGAAGCGCTGATCGACGAATTGCTGACTTATGCACGTCTGGACCGTCCGCAGGTGGCGCTTAACCTGGAAAAAGTCAATCTGGCCGAATGGCTGGAAGACAAAGTCGATGATTTCCGGCTGATCACCGAGCGCACCATTCTCTATGACGCGCCGCAAAATGCCGATTTCGGCGGTGTGGATTTACGTCTGATGGAGCGTGTGCTGGACAATCTGGTCAATAACGGTCTGCGCTATTCACAACAGACATTGCGCGTCAGCCTGTGGTTAGACAGTGAACTCGCCTGCCTGCAGGTTGAAGACGACGGGCCGGGCATCCCGCCGGAAGAACGTACCCGCATCTTTGAGCCCTTTGTTCGCCTGGACCCGAGCCGTGATCGCGCCACCGGCGGCTGCGGGCTGGGGCTGGCAATCGTCCATTCCATCGCCGTCGCTTATCAGGGGCGTATCGCCGTTGACGGCAGCCCGCTCGGCGGTGCCAGTCTGCGTTTCAGCTGGCCGGTAAAACCCACATTCAATCTGGCTGCAGAACAGCCTAATCACGAAAATCAGGAAGGGAGCCACAATGACCATCGCCTATAAAAAATTACACGACACCTTCGCCCGTTTGTCCCGCTTCGGCCATTTATCGGCTATTGCAGGCTGGGATGCCGCGGCCATGATGCCACCGGAAGGCGGACAAGCCCGCTCGGAAGCGCTGGCTGAACTGAGCGTGCTGACGCATCAGATCCTCACGGCGAAACAGGTCGGTGAATGGCTGGAACAGGCCAGCGGCGAACAACTTAATGACGTTGAGCAGGCCAATCTGCGCGAAATGCGCCGTCACTATCAGCAGGCGGCTTTGCTGCCGGAAAGCCTGGTACAGGCAAAATCACTGGCCGGCGCACGTTGCGAGCAGGCGTGGCGTATCCAGCGTAAATCGAACGACTGGGAAGGCTTCTCGGATAACCTGAAAGAAGTGGTTAAGCTGAGCCGTCAGGAAGCACAGTTGCGCGCCGAGGCTGCGGGCATCAGTCGTTACGACGCCCTGCTCGATTTATACGAACCGGGCATGACCTCACAGAAGCTGGATGTGCTGTTTGGCGATCTGAAAACCTGGCTGCCGGACCTGTTACAAACCGTGGTTGAAAAGCAAAAATCCGAAACCCGTATTGCGCCACAGGGGCCGTTTGACATCGAAAAACAGCGGCAGCTTGGTCTGAAAGTGATGGGTAAACTGGGTTTTAATTTCGATGCCGGTCGTCTGGATGTCAGCGCGCACCCGTTCTGTGGCGGGGTTCCGCAGGATGTACGTATCACCACACGTTACAATGAAAATGAATTCCTCAGCGCCATGATGGGAGTTATCCACGAAACCGGTCATGCACGTTACGAGCAAAACCTGCCAAAAGAATGGCTGGGCCAGCCGGTTTCCAACGCCCGTTCGATGGGTGTTCACGAATCACAAAGCCTGCTGTTTGAAATGCAACTGGGTTGCAGCGAGCCGTTCCTGAAATCTGTGTATCCGCTGGTTATCGAGCAATTCGGTCACCGTGAAGGGCTGGATGAAAGCAACTTTATGAAGCTGAACCAGCACGTCCAGCCGGGCCTTATCCGTGTCGACGCCGATGAACTGAGCTATCCGGCCCACGTCATCCTGCGATATGAAATCGAAAAAGCGCTGATGGAAGGTGAAATAGAAGTTGATGATATTCCGGCCCTGTGGAACAGAAAGATGCAGGAATATCTTGGCATCGACACTGTCGGCAACTACCGCGACGGCTGCATGCAGGATATCCACTGGACCGACGGTGGCTTCGGTTATTTCCCGACATATACCCTCGGCGCGATGTACGCCGCGCAGTTGTTCCAGACGGCTAACAAAGCCATTCCGACGTTGCAGGATGACATTGTCCGCGGTGACCTGACCGCCCTGTTCCAGTGGCTGCAACAGAATATCTGGCAGCACGGCAGCCGGTTCACGACAGATCAGCTGATGAAAAACGCGACAGGCGAAACGCTGAATCCGGCGTTCTTCCGGGCGCATCTTGAAGGGCGATACTTGTAGGCGGAAGGCGTGCGTTGTCGATTTTTTAAATATAAATCAATAAGTTGAAGTTTGCTTTAAAAGGGAAGTTGCCATTAATACCCCCTCCCCGCCTCCCCCTTCGCAGGGGGAGGAGCAAACACGCGGTCCGCTCCCTCCCCTGCGAAGGGGAGGGCTGGGGTGGGGTTTTAAAGCAAAATCAATAAGTTGAAGTTTGCATTAAACGCAAACACGCGATCCACTGCCCCGTAGCAACTCCATCGCTATACCCTCCAATTTCACCGTAATTCCCTGATTTTATTACGCCCCCTCCTTTGTACATTCCGTTACACGCCGAAACCAATCACTCACGGACAACCAGATCCAACACGCCTAGTATTCTTCATACCGGCCCCGCAGTGGGGTGGACACTTAAACAAAAATTCTGAGGAATTAAAGATGAAAAAAGTATTAGCTCTGGTTGTAGCCGCTGCAATGGGTCTGTCTTCTGTCGCTTTCGCTGCTGAAACTACTGCAACTCCGGCGCCAGCTGCTGCTGCAACTACCGCTGCTCCAGCACCTGCTGCCAAGCATGTGACTAAGCACAAAACTCACAAGAAAGTAGCTCAGAAAGCGCAGGCTGCTAAAAAACACGTGAAACACGCTAAGAAAGCGGCTCCAGTAGCTCAGAAAGCCCAGGCTGCTAAAAAACACGTGAAACATGCTAAGAAAGCTGCACCAGTAGCTCAGAAAGCCCAGGCTGCTAAAAAACACGTGAAACACGCTAAAAAAGCGGCTCCAGCTGCAAAAGCAACTCCAGCAGCATAAGTAGTCAGTAAAAGTCTTTGTGAGCGTATCTACTCACCATTATCAAGACTGATGATTTAACACCCGGTTCGCCGGGTGTTTTTTTCTCCGGTTTTCTATCTTGAGGTACTGATGGAAGATGCTGCGCCGCTACCTGTTCGAAATCACCCTGTGTTCCCTGATCCTTTGCGGTCTGATCACCCTGTTCTTCTACTTCTGAGATACCCCGCGATGACGCCCGTCATCGGCTCAAAAGGCTGAGTTACCAGACAAATATATCCACCACGAAACATAACCGTCTATAATCGTTCCATAATTACGGCTTCCCGGGTTCTCCCTGTTTTCAAGGTCAGAATGTTATGCGCATCGCGTTACCGCTGTTTTTGTGCTTTTTCTGTTTTACCGCCAGTGCCCTTGTACATGCAGACTCTCCTGATGATGCAGATTCCGACACACCTTCCATCAGCATGAAAGAAAAAACGGCCCTTTTCTTTGGTCACGATCAGCGCACACCGGTGGCTGCGGCGGCGCACTGGCCATGGCAGGCCATCGGGCAGATTGAAACCGAGAGCGGCAATTTATGCACCGCGACGCTCATTTCTAAACATCTTGTCCTCACGGCGGGCCATTGTGTGCTGGCGCCTCCGGGCAAAATAGACAAAGTCGTGGCGCTGAGATTCATTTCTCATGATCAGAAATGGCGATATCAGATCACCGCATTACAAACGCTGGTGGATCCGAAATTGGGCAAGAAACTGAAAGCGGATGGCGACGGCTGGATTGTTCCGCCTAAAGCGGCACCGTTTGATTTCGCACTGGTTCGCCTGACAGATGAAAAGCTGGCATTGCCGATCAAACCCCTGCCATTGTGGGAAGGCTCCCGTGACAACCTGACCGCTCTGCTGAAACAGGAAGGCAGGAAAGTGACCCAGGCCGGATACCCGGAAGATCATCTGGATGATTTGTATGTACATCAGGATTGTCTGATCACCGGATGGGCGCAACCGGGTGTGTTATCGCATCGCTGCGATACTTTGCCGGGCGACAGCGGCTCACCGTTGCTGCTGAAAAATGCCGATGGCTGGTCGCTGGTGGCAATTCAAAGTTCCGCGCCAGCGGCACAAGACCGTTATCTGGCCGATAACCGTGCGCTGGCCGTTCCGGCCATCCGCGATGCCCTGAATACGCTGTCCTCAGGTGTGATCAGTGCGAGCACGCCGGTAACGACGCCCGCTCAGTAACCGTAAGCATCACCATTTCAGAGCATAAAAAACCGCCTTCGTGTATCAGGCGGTTTTTTAGTTTTGAGAACCGGTTAAACCAGTTGCTCCATGGTCTGCAAAATCCGTTTATCCGAAATCGGATACGGCGTGCCCAGTTGCTGAGCGAAATAGCTGACGCGCAGTTCTTCAATCATCCAGCGTATTTCTTTCACCTCATCACTTTGCTGACGCACCGGCGGCAGTTTGTTCAACCACTGCTGCCATTGCTGCCGGATGTTTTCCACTTTCAGCATCTGCGCACGGTCGCGATGCGGATCCATCGCCAGTTTGTCCATCCGGCGTTCAATGGCCTGCAAATAGCGCAGCGTATCCGGCAGACGTTTCCAGCCATTTTGCGTCACGAAACCCCGATAAATCAGCCCGGACATCTGGGTTTTGATATCTGAAAGCGCCAGCGCCATGTTGATATCGATCCGTCCTTTCAGCCGTTTATTGATGCTGAAAACGGTCGTCAGAATTTGCTCCACCTGAATCGCAATCTGCACCACCGTATCATTCAGGTTGGCGCGCACGTGCTCATGCAGTTTTGCGAAATCTTCTTCACGCCACACCAGCCCGCCGGACTCCGCAATCAGTTTGTCGATGCCGCAGGAAATGCAGTCGTCAATCAGATCCAGCACTTTGCCATACGGGTTAAAATACAGCCCCAGTTTGGCTTTGTTCGGCAACTTCTCATGCAGGTATTTGACCGGTGAAGGAATGTTCAGCAGCAGCAGACGTCGCATTCCGCTGAGCATTGCCTGTTGCTGTTCCAGTTCACTGTCAAACAGGCGGATCGCTACGCTGTCTTTCTCATCCACAATCGCCGGATAAGCTTTTACTTCATAGCCGCCGCGCTTTTGTTCGTAGCGTTCCGGTAAGGTACCAAAGCTCCAGACATGCAGATCGCGTTGTTCGATACCGTCATCAGCCACCGCAGAAAGCGTTTGCTGAACCTGCTCTTTCAGGCCAGATTTCAGCGCGGCCAGGTCTTTGCCCTCGCGCAGCGTTTTGTTTTTATCATCGACAATGCGGAACGTCATTTTGAGATGATCGGGCACCTGATCCCACTGCCAGTCTTCGCGTGACACCGTCACGCCACTCATCTTACGCAGTTCCTTTTCCATCGCATCCAGCAACGGCATCTCGAACGGTTTGATGCGCCCGAGCAAGGCATCCGCGTAATTTGGCGCAGGCACAAAATTGCGGCGAACGGGTTTTGGCAGCGATTTAATCAGCGCCATGATCAGATCACGACGAATGCCCGGGATCTGCCAGTCAAAACCTTCTTCACTCACCTGATTGAGCAGCGGTAAAGGAATATGTACCGTTACGCCGTCAGCATCGGTACCCGGCTCAAACTGATAGGTCACGCGCAGTTTGAGATTGCCCTGATGCCAGAAATTCGGGTAATCGTGAGCGCTGATATTGCCCGCGCCCTCTTTGATCAGCATGCTTTTTTCAAAGTTCAGGCTGTCCTGCGGCTGCGTTTTCCACCAGGTATCAAAATGACGCGCCGACACCACTTCCTGCCCGATGCGTTGTTCATAGAACAGGAACAGGGTTTCGTCATCAACCAGAATATCGCGGCGACGGGATTTGTGTTCCAGCTCTTCCACTTCGGTGCGCAGACGCAGGTTAGCGCGGAAGAACGCATGACGGGTCTGCCAGTCGCCTTCCACCAGCGCATGCCGGATAAACAGTTCCCGTGACACGACCGGATCAATCGTGCCGTAATTCACCCTGCGTGCCGCCACAATCGGCAGGCCGTACAGCGTGACTTTTTCCGTCGCCATCACCGCGCCCTGGGCTTTTTCCCAGTGCGGCTCGCTGTAACTGCTTTTCGCCAGATGCTGAGCCAGCGGCTCGATCCATTCCGGTTCGATACGCGCGGCAATACGCCCCCACAGGCGGCTGGTTTCCACCAGTTCGGCGACCATCACCCATTTCGGCGGTTTTTTGAATAATCCGGAGCCAGGGAACACCGCAAAACGGGCATTGCGTGCACCGGTATATTCCTGCTTATCGGCATCTTTCTGGCCGATATGCGACAGCAAACCGGTCAGCAATGCGCAATGAACTTCGCGGTATTCAGCGGGCAGGCTGTTCACCGGCAGCCCCAGTTCTTTCACTACCTGACGCAACTGGGTGTAAATGTCCTGCCACTCGCGCACGCGCAGATAGTTGAGGAAATCGCTGCGGCACAATTTGCGGAACTGTGCAGAAGACAGCGCTTTCTGCTGCACCTGCAGGTGATCCCACAGGTTTACGAATGCCAGGAAATCAGAGTCTTTGTCGGCAAAGCGACGATGTTTTTCATCGGACGCCTGCTGTTTGTCCATCGGACGCTCGCGCGGATCCTGAATCGACAGCGCGGCGGTAATGATCATCACTTCACGTACGCAGCCGTTTTTCTGTGCTTCCAGCACCATGCGCGCCAGACGCGGATCCACCGGCAACTGCGCCAACTGACGACCGAGCGGTGTCAGCGTATAGCGACCATCGACGGCGTTATTAATGGCGTTCAGCTCTTCCAGCAGACGGACGCCATCCTGAACATTGCGTTTGTCCGGCGCCTCAACAAACGGGAATGCGGCGATATCGCCCAGCCCCAGCGAGGTCATTTGTAAAATGACGGAAGCCAGATTGGTGCGCAGAATTTCAGGGTCGGTGAATTCCGGGCGCGAGAGGAAATCCTGCTCCGAATACAGGCGGATACAGATACCTTCGGAAACACGTCCGCAGCGGCCTTTACGCTGGTTAGCCGACGCCTGCGAAACCGGTTCGATCGGCAGGCGCTGCACTTTGGTGCGGAAACTGTAGCGGCTGATACGCGCGGTGCCGGGATCAATGACATATTTGATACCCGGCACGGTCAGCGAGGTTTCGGCGACGTTGGTCGCCAGCACGATACGGCGACCGGAGTGCGACTGGAATACGCGGTTCTGCTCGCTGTTCGACAACCGCGCATACAGCGGCAAAATCTCGGTGTGAGGCAAATCCAGACGGTTCAGCGCATCGGCAGTATCACGAATTTCACGCTCACCGCTCATGAAGATCAAAATGTCGCCCATGCTTTCGCGGCCGAGTTCATCGACCGCATCGAAAATCGCCTGCAACTGGTCACGATCCACATCATCTGCGTCATCCACAATCGGGCGATAACGCACGTCAACCGGATACGTCCGGCCGGAAACTTCAATGACCGGTGCATGATTAAAATGACGCGAGAACCGCTGCGGATCGATAGTCGCCGAGGTAATAATGACTTTCAGGTCGGGGCGTTTTGGCAGCAACTGACGCAGGTAACCGAGGATAAAGTCGATATTCAGGCTGCGTTCATGCGCTTCATCGATGATCAGCGTGTCGTACTGCATCAGCATGCGATCCTGCTGGATCTCCGCCAGCAGAATACCGTCGGTCATCAGCTTAACGAGGGTGTTTTCACTGACCTGATCGTTAAAGCGAACTTTATAACCGACCGTGTTACCGAGCGTGGTATCCAGCTCATCGGCAATACGGTTGGCCACAGTACGCGCCGCCAGACGTCGCGGCTGAGTATGACCAATCACGCCTTTAATCCCGCGACCGAGTTCCATACAGATTTTCGGGATCTGTGTGGTTTTACCGGAGCCGGTTTCACCTGCGACAATCACTACCTGGTGATCGCGGATAGCGTTATAGATGTCTTCTTTCTTCTGGCTGACCGGCAAGTTTTCCGGATAGCTGATTTTTGGCCGTGAGGCTTCACGGGCACTGACTTTTTTCAGGCTCTCGTTGATGGCGGTCTGGATTTCAGCACTTAACGCGTCGAGTGCTTCAGGTTTATCAATCTTTCTGGCACCCTGCAAACGGCGTTGCAGGCGTTGCCGGTCACGTAGCATCAGCCCGTCTAACTGCGCTGATAATGCCGCGAGCGGTGATTTCACGTTCACAATTCCTTGTTGCATGTCAGCCGGAGAGCAAAACGTCTGCGCCAGCTGAATCTGAATGGGTGATGAGGAAGGTTTAAGCCTTGCCTGCTTGTGTCTATGTTAACACAAGGTATTGAACATGCTGAAAACGGGTGATTACGCCGCAGGATTAAAGTTGTTCAAAAAAATCGATGATAGGTCTCTAAATATTGCGCTATCACTGAATAAGCTTTGTGAATAAAGTAAGTTCCATTCGGGGGACGTTCTGGTTATAAAAAACCATTCCCTATGTATCACACAGTTAAGGAACTCACTAATGAGCAAAGTACTCGTTCTGAAATCAAGCATTCTGGCTAACTTCTCTCAGTCAAATCAACTGGCCGATTACCTGATTGCACAGTATCAGTCTGCAAACAGCGGTTCTGCCGTGACAGTTCGTGACCTGGCGGCTAACCCAGTCCCTGTATTAGATGGCGAACTGGTTGGCGCACTGCGTCCTTCCGATGCTCCTCTGACTCCACGTCAGGAAGAAGCACTGGCGCTGTCTAACACCCTGATTGACGAACTGCAGGCGCATGACGTGATCGTTATCGCTGCACCCATGTACAACTTCAACATCCCGACTCAGCTGAAAACGTATTTCGACCTGGTTGCCCGTGCTGGCGTGACCTTCAAATACACCGAGAAAGGCCCTGAAGGTCTGGTGAAAGGCAAACGCGTTATCGTTCTGACCAGCCGTGGTGGTATTCATAAAGACACCCCAAGCGACCTGGTTGCCCCATACCTGTCTCTGTTCCTGGGCTTCCTGGGGATGAGCGACGTAGAATTCGTTTACGCGGAAGGTATTGCTTACGGTCCTGAAGTGGCGACCAAAGCACAGACTGATGCGAAAGCAGCAATCGATGCCGCCATCAAAGAACTGGCTGCTGCATAATTATCGTTATCACAATCTGAGCACCCATTCACTTAAGAATCTGTCCGTTCCGCTCAGATGATGTTGTGATAAAGCTATTGCGCGCTGAAAGGCGCGCTTTTTTTTGCCTGCGATCCTCTGCTTACTTCTGCAACCACTTACCATTTATGCCACGGACGTATTCGCCCTTCCCGGCACGGGCGACCAGCTTTTGTCCGGCGAGTTTTGCCACATCGTCGGTGCTGACGTTATTGTCCCGCGCCACCTGTTCGTATTGCTGTTTGCGCCCCTCGTTAATTTTTGTCGCCAGCGCGACACTGTCGGCGTCTTGTTTCAGCGGTGCCAGATAGCCGGACAAGGTTTCGCCCACGCGCCCTTGCTGTTTGGCTTCATTGAGCGTTAACGCGAACGCCTGACTGCAAAACAGTAAACCACCCGTCAGTAACATCAGGCTGATTCTCCTGATGCTGTTTTTATTGAAAAATATCGCGGACATAGTGGCCCCTAGAATAAATCGCTTTGATTCTTCAACAGATTTTCCACGTCTTTATCCACTTTGATATGGATCTCGTGTTCGATTTTCACGTTCATGTTGATGGTGATCGGCTCTTTCGGCGCGGCCAGTTCGATACGCGGCACGCAACCGCTGAGCATCATTACGCAAAGCGCCACGCCCGGGCCGACAACTCGCAATTTCATTGTTCCTTCCTCACTGTTGGATCCTTTTTCTGTCCCGCCGCAGACGGATTTTTTGACAGCGCATCAGCAGGCAAAGACATCTGCTGTTGCAGCCATTCCTGAAGATTGTCGCCAAAACGCAAACTGCGCCAAAGCTGATAGATATTTTCCTCATGGGAATAATTGAGGACGATTTCACGTTTTTCTTTATCGCCACCGTGCGTCGTGTCGGTGTAATTCACACCGTCAACTTTAGCCTTCATGGTCAGCACACCAAGATTATCCAGACTGACCTGCGCATCGGAACGGCTGATTTCCAGATAGCGCAGCAGGCCAATGACCATATTGTTGGCGAAATTGCCGCTGGCCATTGCATCGGCAAATTGCGGGTCGAGGCGCAGCGTCAGGCTGCCGTCGTTTCTGATCCAACCGTTATGAATGATCCACTGCGGATTTTCCACATACAGCGGCAACTCACCATAAATCACACCGGACATCGCCAGTTGCTTGGGTTTCAGCGCCGTAAACAGTTCGCTGAGATTGATTTTTTCCAGCTTCAGCACAGCCGCATCATGCTGCGGCATACGCAGCGCCGACAAGCTGAGATGACCACGCAATATATCGACACCGAGATTGCTCAGGGTCAGTGGCGTTTGTTCACTCCACGGATAATGTCCCTGTAAATCGGCCGTCACGTTCTGCATTTTGACCAGATTGTTCACTTCGCCGATACGCAGCGTCACCGGCTTTTTCACTCCGAGCTGCCAGACCTGATCCTGAAGGCGATACGGCAGGCTGAAATCCAGCCCGCTCAGGTCGCCGTCTTGCATCCAGAAGCCCCCGTTTTTCACCACCCAGTGCCCCCCCGCGACAAATCCCTGCCCGCGCGCGGCCGAAAATGCCGACTGCGCGTAGAAGGTGCCTTCACGTAATTTGATGTTCAGATCCGGCGTGAGAAGCGGCTGGAACGCGGTCAGTTGCTGTTTCGGCCACCAGCCTTCCCCGCGCAGACGTTCGCCATCCCAGCGCCCGTTGAGCCGGATCGGGCCGATCGGTTTGGCATCCAGCATCCCGCGCATGATGAAACTGTCCGGGCTGCCACCGCTGAGCTGTAACGTCAGCGTGGCGGGCGGCAGATAGCCGCCGTTCGCCAGCGAAATCTTCTTCGCCACCAGTCTGATGTCCCCTTTAAACGCCGTTGGTTCATCAGGATACTGCGGTTTGAAGCGGGCGGATGGCGGACGTTTCCAGATCAGAGGGTGTTCGAGCGTAAGGCGCGGCGCATCGACATCTGCCAGCCCGTAATGCAGGCGGTCAAAGCCCGTCGAGAGCGAATTAATGCTGATCAGATTGTCGTGCCACTGGCCTTTGCCAGACATGTCCCAGCGGCCGTTCAGTGGCGGCAGATGCCCGTTGCCCCAGTAATTGAAATTCCACAACCCAATGTCCGGCCAGAACGCCAGCGATTTCCCGCTGAGATGCAGATCAAACGCGCCCCAGAAACTGTGACGTGCTTTGAGGATCGCTTGCAACGGCCCGCTCACGCCCTCTGCGGAGACTTTGACCCCCGCCAGTGGCCAGCGCGCATCGCTGATGGTCAGTTCCGGCGTCGGCTTACCCCACGCACGTAACAACGAACCGCTGCGCAATGAAAGCGTCGGGTTAAGCACCGAGCCGCTGAGCTGACCGGGCAATGACGCACTCAGAGACGTGGTCTGTAAATTTGCCTGACCGGTCAGGCGGAAACCTAAATCGCTGTCGAGTAAACCAATGCGTCCCGGCCCGAGCGTCAGCACCACGTTGGCCTTGCCGTTGTGGCCCTGCGTCAGCACATTCAGCCTTGCGGTAATGTGGGTCTGATCAAACGCCGGTGACCAGTCGCTGAGGGTCAGATTTACGCCCCCTGCCAGGGGTTGTGCGGCATAAGGCCAGCGCCATTGTCCCTGCGTGATCTGTAATTCGTTATTGTTGAGTTTCCATGGCAGCATCGCCAGAGGCTGATCACTGCCCTTTTCGGTCAGCGTCAGAATACCGTCGGTTGCCTGCCAGCTCAGCGTAATATCCAGCGGCTGAGGCACCTGCACCGTTTGCATTTCGGCGTGCAGTTCGCCGGATTCAGGCAGATGATCGAGATTCGCTGGCAGCAGCAGTTTACCGCTGAGCGTCACCGGCTGCGTACTGCCCGGCGGCGTCAGACTGAATGAACGGATGGCAAGCTGACGGTTACCGTCAAGCACGGCGTCAAGTTTCAGGGCATCGCCATTCACAGAAAGATGTTGTACGCCGTCCAGATTACTGAGCTGCACACTGGCGGCGTAATGCTGCCACGGCGTTACAGAAAGCTGGCCGATACTGACGTCACCGGCAGGCAGGAGTTGCTGTATCTCTGCGAGGGAAAGCGTTGACTGACTTTCGCTTTTGGGCAGTTTTGCCAGACAGGCGGTATCGACCGTCAGCGCATCAAGCTTCAGCGCCCATTGGCCGGTGTTATGACTGAGGCGGGCATTTCGTGCCGTCGCGAGCGTGCAGTCCCCGGCCTGATAGCGCACGCCCGGCAGTTGCAGGACGCCGTGCGACCAGTGCGGAGAACCACTCAGCACCAGTTGGGTTCCGCCCGGCAACCAGTGGCTGGCAACAACGGGCAACCAGCGCGGCACGGTTTTCCATAACACCCACAACAGCAGCGCAATAATCACCACTATACTCAGGAGTATCTGCGCGCTTTTCTTCAGTCCGTTCCTCATGACTTGCCTTGTCTTATGCTTCACTAAATGATCTAAACGCCCGCAAGATATCATAATTAGCGTAACAACTGATGACAGGAATGCCAGAGCACCTGAATCAAATAGCACAGGATAAATTGTCTGCCTTCCTGCGCTCTGCTAGTTTGATGGCATATTGCGAATTGTTTCTGAAACTGTTTATTCCTTATAAAACATGCGGAAGCCGTTTCGCCAGAGATTCAAACTCACTGCGGAGAAACACCATGAAAGTGGCTGTCTACAGTACTAAAAATTACGACCGGAAATATCTGGAACTGGTCAACGCGCATTATGGCTATGAACTGGAATTTTTCGACTTTCTGCTGACCCCGCAAACAGCGAAAACGGCGGTAGGTGCCGATGCAGTCTGCCTTTTCGTGAATGACGATGGCGGCCGCGAAGTGCTGCAGGAACTGGCCTCTCTGGGCATTAAAACGCTGGCACTGCGTTGTGCGGGCTTTAACAATGTCGATTTAGATGCCGCAAAAGAACTGGGAATTTCGGTGGTGCGCGTACCGGCTTATTCGCCGGAAGCGGTGGCTGAGCATGCAGTGGGAATGATGATGTGTCTTAACCGCCACATCCATCGCGCTTATCAACGCACGCGTGAAGCCAACTTCTCGCTGGAAGGTCTGATCGGTTTTAACATGTATCAGCGCACCGCCGGTATTATCGGTACGGGTAAAATTGGCGTGGCGACGATGCGGATCCTGAAAGGTTTCGGCATGCGCATTCTGGCGTTTGATCCGTATCCCAGCCCGCTGGCCCTCGAACTCGGCGCGGAGTATGTCGACCTGGATACGCTGTATGCCGAATCCGATGTCATTTCGCTGCACTGCCCGCTGACACCGGAAAATCATCATCTGCTTAATGCAGAAGCCTTCTCCAAAATGAAAGACGGTGTGATGATCGTCAACACCAGTCGTGGCGGATTACTGGATGCCACTGCCGCTATCGATGCCCTGAAAAAGCAAAAAATCGGCGCACTGGGCATGGACGTTTACGAGAATGAACGCGATTTATTCTTCGAAGACAATTCTAACGAAGTGATCCTTGATGACGTCTTCCGTCGTCTGTCGTCCTGCCACAACGTGCTGTTCACCGGCCATCAGGCCTTCCTGACCAGCGACGCACTGACCAGCATTTCAGAAACGACGTTGTTGAATATTGATCAGCTGTCGAAAGGTGTGGTCTGCCCGAACCTGCTTTAATCACGTAATCAGCATCATCATTATAAGGCTCACTCCGGTGAGCCTTTTTACTTTCTGCATCTGCGCTGAAACACACTCAGCGGCTCAGCACCCGGCTGATTTCCGGGCCGTAGCCGGTGAGGGTCAGGACATCATCAGCCAGCGTGACCGAGGAAAATGGCAGGCTGCTTTCGCCGTCGACCATGCCTTTCAGCGTAATAAAATCAGTATTGTCTACACGGTCATAACCGCCACGGTGATCGTGACCGGCGAAATAGGCGCGAACGTCGTACCGGCACAGCAATTCCACCAGCGTTTCACAATTCCACAGGTTGTGGCTGTTAACCGGTGTCAGCGGATAATGGCCGAAAACCAGTACCACCTCGCACTGCTCACGCGCCTCAAGCAGGTTTTTCTCAATCCATTCAAGCTGTTTCGGCCCGACCGCACCGTTCCAGGGCTGCGCCTGCGACTGCTGACATTCTGTCAGTTCTTCCAGCATATATTCTGCTAACTGGCGGTCATCGGCATTGGCGTGGTTGCAATACAAACTGACGTCGTTACCGTCGATGACCAGAAAACGATAGCCCGGCAAACTGAACGAATAATAACTTTTCGGTAAACCGATGGCCGGTTTCTGCGCCCCGAGATGCTCGGAAATCACCTGCGCGTCGTGGTTGCCGATCACCGCCGCATGCGGGTGGCGCAGCGCCTCATAACGGGCAAGAACGGCCTGAAAGCTGCTCCAGTCGCGGTCGACCAGATCACCCAGCGTGACCACAAAATCGAGTTTGAGATCATTAAGCTCATTGATGGCGGTGGCCAGTTTATTCAGGCTGTTGCGGTAATAACGGATTTTTTGGGGTTCGGCATCCGCATACTGCGGGTCGGCAATCAGCCCGAAACGCAGCCGTGTGCCAGTGACCAGCGCATCGTGAACGTCCGGCAACTGATAAAATGCACTCACGTTGCCCAGCGCCAGCGCCTGCCGTTCGGATATCAAAGGGGATAAAGTGGTGACGGCCATAACATTCTCCTGTCGGGATCTTAACGGATCCCTGCCCGCATAAAGGATTGAACAAACTGACGCTGAAATATCAGAAATAACACCAGCAGTGGCAACACGGTCATCAGGGTGGCGGCACTGATCAGCGCCCATTGCACGCCCTGCTCCGGCGCGGAAAACAACTGTAGTCCGACCGTCACCGGCCGCACTTTGACGGAATCGGTGATCACTAACGGCCAGAGAAAATCGTTCCAGTGGAAGCTGATGGAAACCAGTGCAAAAGCGACATAAATCGGTTTCGCCAGCGGGATATAGATTTTGCGCAGGATATAAAACCGGCTGGCGCCTTCCACAATGGCGGCTTCTTCCAGCACCAGCGGAATACTTTTAAACGTCTGGCGCAGCAGGAAAATGGCAAACGCCGAGGCAAAATACGGCAGCGCGATGCCCGCCAGCGTGTCACGCAACCCGAGCGCGCCAATGGTTTTGTAGTTGTTCAGGATCAGCACATCGGGGCTTATCATCAGTTGCAGCAAAATGAGCGCGAAGATAAAGCCTGCCCCTTTCAGTTTAAACCGCACCAGCGCGTAAGCCGCCAGGGTCGCCAGAATCAGCTGGCACACCACAATCATCATCACCAGCAAAGTAGTGTTCATGAAGTAGCGCGCGAAAGGTGCCGCCTGCCAGGCGTTGATGAAATTCTGAAAAGTCAGCGGCGCAAACAGCGAAAAACTGCCCTGCACTGACGCCGGATGAATCGCCACCCAGACCGCAACCAGCACCGGTAAAAACCACAGTAACGCCGCCAGCCAGATGGCGAGATTCAGGATCAGGCGGCTGAAAGAAAACGGTTTCACTGATAATGCGCCCTTTTATCCAGCAGGTTGAATTTAATCAGCGCGATGACAGCGAGGATCACCAGTAACACGACGGTCATTGCCGACGCAGCCGGTAAATCCCAGTAACTGAACGCCGTGCGGTAGATGTAAAACAGCAGCAAACTGGTGCTGTTGTTCGGCCCGCCATTGGTCATCGCAATCACCTGATCGACAATCCTGAATGCATTCATCGAGGCGTTGATCAGCACGAATAATGTGGTTGGCATCAGCAGCGGCCACTGTACCCGGCGGAAGAAATAGCGCCGTGATGCCCCTTCGATTTCTGCCGCTTCGGCCAGCCGCGGGTCGATTTGCTGTAATGCGGCAAGGTAGAAAATCATGAAGAACCCGGCCTCGCGCCAGACTGAAACTGCCATCAGGCTGTAGAGTGCCGTGCCCGGTTCACCCAGCCAGTTGACCGCAGGTAGCGAAAAGAGCGCCAGCATTTTGTTGAGCAAACCGAGTTGCGGCGTATAGAAAAATAGCCACAGATTGGCAATCGCCACCATCGGCAGCAGCGAAGGAATAAAGAAAGCGGCGCGGGTCAGCGCATTGCCGCGCAGACGGCGGTTGACCGCCAGCGCCATCAGCAGCGCAAGGGCAACCGACAGCGGGATGGTGATAAGGGCGTAGAGCAGATTGTTGCGTAACGACAACATAAACACATCGTCGTCCAGCAGCGCACGGTAGTTATCCAGCCCGACAAACTGCGGCGGATGCCCGCTGCGGGCAGCGCTGAACAGACTTTCCCACACCGTTGCCAGCGCCGGATAGTGGGTAAACAGCAGCAGAAAGCCCAGCGCGGGCAGCAGCAACAGATAGCCGTAAAGTTGTAATGACAACCCGCGTGTGCGGGTGGCCGGAAGAACCGCGTGAAATGTGCTCATGCTGTTCCTTTCGCGCTTACTGATACGGTTTCAGCAGGCGGTCAGCCTGTTTCTGCGCCGAACTCAGCGCGTCTGCCGGCGTTTTTGCCTGTGTGACCGCAGCTTCAATCGCGTGGTTCATCAGTTCCTGAATTTGCACGCTGTTATAGGTCGAGAGTTCCGGCTGCGAATATTTCAGTTGTTCGCGGGCCACCAGCGCCTGCGGAACCTGTTTCACATAATCCTGCATGACCGGGGTTTCCCACGCAGCAGGCGATGTCGCGACATAACCGGTGGCGATACTCCAGCGCGCCGCCTGTTCAGGGGCAGAAACCCAGCGGATAAATTCCAGTGCCGCTTTCTGTTGTTCCGGCGTGGTGTTTTTGAAGACGTAAAGATTACCGCCGCCGGTCGGGCTGCCACGCTGCGTTTTCTCCGGCAGCATCGCCACACCAAACGGGAATTTCGCGTTCTCACGCACGGTCGTCAGGTTGCCGGTCGTCGTGACCATCATCGCCGTTTTGCCGTCGATAAAGTCCTGCGGAGTGGTGCCCCAGGCGATGGTGCCCTTCGGTGACACCGCTTCTTTCTGCGACAGATCGGTCAGCCATTGCAGGGCTTCCACATTGGCAGGTGTGTCAAATGTCACTGCCGTGCCTTTGCCATTATCCAGATGGCTGCCGTTGGTGGCCGCAATCCCCTGGAAATTCCAGTAACCGTTCGGCGTGGACGGGATTTCAATGCCCCACTGCTTCACTTCAGAACCGTCACGCACCACCAGTTTTTTGCCGAAATCGACCACCTGCTGCCAGCTGGCAGGCGGCGTGTCGCCATTCAGACCCGCCTTCTCAAACGCCTGTTTGTTCCAGTACAACACCACCGTCGAACGCTGAAACGGAATGCTCCAGACTTTGCCCTGAATGTGGCGGATAAAGGCCGGATAGAAGCCGTCGATCCATTTTTTACCGTCTGCGTCATTCGCCAGATCGCTGACCGGCAAAATCGCGCCCGCGTCGATCAGGGAATACGCTTCAATATCGCCGATCACCGCAATTTGCGGGGCATTGCCGCCACGAAACGCCGTCAGCGCTTTGGTGACGGTGGTGGCGTAATCACCGGTATACACCGGCTGAATGCTGATATCAGGATGTGTTTTCTGGAAATCTTCTACCAGCGTATCCACCGTATGACTGATTTTCCCGCCGACAGCAATCGGGTAATACATTTGTAATTTCACCGGATCTGCCGCAAAAGCAGAGGTGCAGGAGATGAGCAGAACGGCGGTAGCGAGACGTGAAAAACGGTGAACAGATGACATAGTTTTCCCTTCGGCAATAGGCGTTGTATGAGTCAATAAAAGTGAATAACGGCAAAAAATGACAACTACACAGCAACTCTGTGATCTGACGGTAAACAGGATTGCTCAGCGTGGAAGCAGCGTTTTCCGTCTGCTGTAATGAAAAAATATTGTGCGCCCGTGGTCCATTGCAGACCGACCCTCTGACCATCAGCAAAGCGTTTCATGCCCGCGACTTTCACGGTCATTAGCTCGGGATATCCGGCAAGTGCGCAGGCCACCAGGGTGTCCGCCCCCATGTATTCATGGCTGACCACCCGGGCGGTCAGGCTGGCGTGTTCAGGCGAAATCAGCTGAATATCTTCGGCGCGCAGGCCGAGACTCAGGGCGTTTTCGTTGAGGTTTTCCACCACCGGCAGCGGCGTACCGGCGAGATAGTGATGCTGCCCCCGGCGTTCGAGCGGCAGAATATTCATTGGCGGCGCACCGATAAATTGCGCGGCAAAAATGCTGGTCGGGTTGTTATAAAGGTTATCCGGGGTGTCGTGTTGCTCGATGCGGCCATCGTTGAGCAAAATGATTTTGTCCGCCATGCTCATCGCTTCGGTCTGATCGTGCGTGACATACAATAAGGTCAGGCCGAGCTTCTTCTGAATTGCACGGATTTCGCGGCGCATACTCTGGCGCAGTTTGGCGTCGAGATTGGAAAGCGGTTCGTCCATCAGGCACAGCCTGTTGTTGGCAATCACCGCCCGGCCCAGCGCCACGCGCTGTTGCTGACCGCCGGAAAGCTGCGAAGGTAAGCGGTCGAGCAGCGGCTCCAGTTCCATCAGCCTGCTGACGTCCGCCAGCCGCGATGCAAAATGACGCTTGTCTTCGCCACGCGCACGCAGGCCGAAAAGCAGATTTTCGCGCACATTCATGTGCGGAAATAACGCGTAAGACTGAAACACCATCGACAGTTTACGCTGCGAGGGTGCCAGCGACGTGACATCGGATTGCTGAAAATACAACGTACCGCTTTCCGCCGTTTCCAGCCCGGCGATGGTGCGTAATAACGTCGATTTTCCGCAGCCGGAAGGTCCGAGCAAGGCAATGAAATCACCCTCTTCCACATCAAAACTGATGTCATTGAGGGCCACTTTCGTCCCCCAGGATTTCCGGATGTGATGCAGTGATAGGTAGCTCATGCCGCTGTAAGTCTCTCTGACCGGTGATGGGCATAACCTATCGGGCTAAAATGACGCTTTTATGATCGGGAGATGACGGGACAAAGACGGACAAGGTTTTAAGCCCCTCCCCCTGCGAAGAGGGAGGGAGTTAAGGGCTTAAAATCCCCATTCATTCACGCTATAATGCGCCAACAAATATCGCATAAGTCAGTTGAATATATCGACATGGCGAGTGCCAAAGGAATATTTCTCAGGAGAGAAGATGAAGAAGTCACTTTTTGTTCTGGCCGCCGCGATGACCCTGGGGGCGTGCAGCATGAATCAGAATACCGCCGTTAAACAGACCGATTTGCAGCATCACCGTTTTGAGTTGCTGAGCGTCGATGGTCAGACGGTTCCTGCCGCGCAAGGGCGCATTCCGGACATTGAGTTCGGCTCAAACATGCACGTTTCGGGAAAAATGTGTAATAACTTCATGGGTCAGGGCCAGTTGCAAAACAACGTGCTGACCGTGAAAGGACTGGCATCCACCATGATGATGTGCCCGGATGAAAACCTGAATAAGTGGGATCACGTGATCAGCGATGTGCTCAATAACGGCGCGGCGCTGACCTTGCAGGAAAACAAACTGACCCTGAAACAGGGTAAACACCAGTTGATTTATCGTCTGAAAGACCGGATGTAAATTTATTGCCACGTTAACTGCAAAAACGCCAGACGACTGTCTGGCGTTTATCAGGCTTTACACACACCCTGCATCAAAGCACTTTCCGAGCACTGACGACCATTAGCCATCGAACACATACCGACGCGGCTGCCATCAAGTTGCGGCGCCATCCGTAATTGCCCGCCCGCCATAGAACAGGCTGCATACGCCGGGCTATCCATATTAACGGTACGTTGCCCGATATTAACGCTGTTGCCTTTTTGTGGAACGTCAGCCGAATCGTCGTGGCTGCTGCATGCGGCTAACACCAGCACACCGGCGGCCAGTAACACGCGAAACGCAGTGATCATCTGTCCTGCTCCTGAATATGACGGGGATTTTTTTGCGAATCGCCATCATATCCGACGTTTTTCGCCTGCGTCGAGCCTTTCGGCAAAATAACATCAACTTTTTCCTAAAATAATCTCAAATTTAAAAACTCAGACACATTTTATTTCGGCCGGTTATTTCTTTAACGCATAAAACCAACAGTAATTAACCGCTTTTCCCGCTGCATTCGCGGGAAAATATAATGATAAGGCGCTTATATGCTGACTGAATTTGTCGAAAGATATTCATTAATCATCACGCGCGCGCCCTTCACGCCCCTATTTAGCCGCTGTCCCGAACCGGCTTCTGCACGACAGCTAATAATAATCCCAGCGCCTCGGGTTATTCAGTAACCGCTTAAAATATCAGCCGAAATAGCCCTGCACACAATCAGGATAAATCGATTAATCCGCCCTCTGCTAAGCTTTTAACATTCCCGCCAGCAACCGACTTTTCCGCTGGCTGCCATTGTGAGCAAAGCAAAAAAGGTATTCCATGATCACCACTGATGGTAATAATGCAGTAGCTTCCGTGGCTTATCGTACCAACGAAGTGATTGCTATCTACCCGATCACCCCCAGTTCAACCATGGCCGAAATTGCCGGTGCCTGGTCAGGCGAAGGGAAGAAAAATTTGTGGGGCGATGTCCCGACGGTAATGGAAATGCAGTCGGAAGCCGGTGCGATTTCCACCGTGCATGGCGCGTTGCAGACCGGCGCACTGTCGACCTCGTTCACCTCGTCTCAGGGTCTGTTGCTGATGATCCCGACGCTGTACAAGCTGGCCGGTGAACTGACGCCGTTCGTGCTGCATGTCGCTGCGCGCACCGTAGCCACCCACGCGCTGTCCATTTTTGGCGATCATTCGGATGTGATGGCCGTACGCCAGACCGGTTGCGCCCTGCTCTCTGCCGCCAGCGTGCAGGAAGCGCAGGATTTCGCGCTGATTTCTCAGGTTGCCAGTCTCAACAGCCGCGTGCCGTTCATTCATTTCTTCGACGGTTTCCGGACCTCGCACGAAATCAACAAAATTGCCCCGCTCAGTGATGACACGCTCCAGCAGATGTTGCCGCAGGCGCAGATTGATGCGCATCGCGCCCGTGCTCTGTCGCCGGACCATCCGGTGATCCGCGGCACTTCCGCCAACCCGGACACTTATTTCCAGTCCCGCGAAGCCACCAATCCGTATTACAACGCCACCTGCCAGCACGTCATTGATGCGATGAATGCTTTTGCCGTCCTGACTGGCCGTGAATATAAGCCGTTCGAATATGTTGGCGATCCGCAAGCCGAACGGGTGATTGTGCTGATGGGTTCCGGCATCGGCACCGCCGAAGAAGTGATTGAAACCCTGAATGCCCGTGGCGAAAAAGTCGGCGTACTGAAGGTCCGGCTGTACCGTCCGTTCAGCGCCGGACATTTGCTGTCCGTGCTGCCACAAAGTGTGAAAAGCATCGCGGTGATGGATCGCACCAAAGAGCCGGGCGCGCTGGCTGAACCGTTATACCTCGACGTGATGACCGCGCTGGCCGAAGCCTATTCCCGTGGCGAACGCGATTCACTGCCAAAAGTGAGCGGCGGCCGTTACGGATTATCCTCGAAAGAATTCGGGCCGGATTGCGTGCTGTCGGTGTTCCGCGAACTGTCGCTCAGCCAGCCGCGTCCGCGCTTTACCGTCGGCATTTATGACGACGTCACCGGCCTTTCCCTGCCGGTGGTGGAAGAAGCGTTGCCGCAGCACGCGTCGCTCGAGGCCCTGTTCTACGGGCTGGGCAGTGACGGTTCGGTGTCGGCCACCAAAAACAATATCAAAATTATCGGCAACAGCACGCCGATGTATGCGCAGGGTTATTTTGTCTACGACTCCAAAAAGGCCGGTGGCCTGACGGTGTCGCATCTGCGCGTCAGTGAAAAGCCGATCAAATCCGCGTATCTGGTGAGTCAGGCGCATTTCGTTGCCTGTCACCAGTGGCAGTTTATCGATCTGTATCAGATGGCAGAACGCCTGCGTCCGGGCGGGATTTTCCTGCTCAATACGCCGTTCAGCGCTGATGAAGTCTGGGCGCGTTTACCGCTGGAAGTTCAGGCGACACTTATCCAGCGCGAAGCCCGTTTCTATGTGATTAACGCTGCCAAAATTGCCCGCGAATGCAAACTCGGCGCGCGCATTAACACCGTCATGCAGATGGCGTTCTTCCACCTGACGCAGATCCTGCCGGGCGAACAGGCGCTGACAGAGTTGCAGGGCGCGATTGCCCGCAGTTACCGCAGCAAAGGCGAAGAGATCGTCACCCGCAACTGGATGGCGCTGGCCGCTACGCTGGAAGAACTGGTCTCCGTGCCGCTGCAGGCGATCCCTGAAAATCCGCGCAAACGCCCGCCGATTGTTTCCGATGCGGCACCGGATTTCGTCAAAACTGTCACCGCCACCATGCTGGCCGGTCTTGGCGATGCCCTGCCAGTTTCCGCGTTCCCGCCGGACGGCACCTGGCCGACCGGCACCACGCAATGGGAAAAACGCAACATTGCCGAAGAAGTGCCGATCTGGAAACCGGATTTGTGTACCCAGTGCAATCATTGCGTCGCCGCCTGTCCGCACTCGGCGATCCGCGCCAAAGTGGTTCAGCCGGAATTTATGGCAGATGCGCCGCCTGCCCTGCAATCGCTGGATGTGAAATCCCGCGACATGCGCGGTCAGAAGTACGTGTTGCAGGTCGCACCGGAAGACTGCACCGGCTGTAATCTGTGCGTTGAAGTGTGTCCGGCGAAAGACCGTCAGGATCCGTCCATCAAGGCCATTAATATGGCGGATCGCATCGAACATCTGGAAGAAGAACGCGCCAATTACGATTTCTTCCTCAAACTGCCGGAGATTGATAAAACCACGCTGGAACGCATTGATATCCGCACGTCTCAGCTGATCACCCCGCTGTTTGAGTATTCCGGTGCCTGCTCCGGGTGTGGCGAAACGCCTTACATCAAACTGCTGACCCAGCTTTATGGCGACCGTCTGCTGATCGCCAATGCCACCGGCTGTTCTTCTATCTATGGCGGTAATCTGCCTTCAACGCCGTACACCACTAACGCCGAAGGTCGCGGTCCGGCATGGGCAAATTCACTGTTTGAAGACAACGCCGAGTTCGGGCTGGGCTTTCGTCTGACGGTGGATCAGCACCGCCGCCGCGTGCTGCGTCTGGTTGCATCGCTGGCGGAACATATTCCGGCGGACGTCCTCGGTGGCCTGCGCAATGACACGTCCACGCCTGAAGTGAAACGCGGGCATGTCACGGCGCTGCGTAAAATTCTGGCAGACATCGACACGCCGGATGCGCGTCAGTTAGCCACCGATGCCGATTATCTGGTGGATAAATCCATCTGGCTGATTGGCGGTGACGGCTGGGCGTATGACATTGGTTTCGGCGGACTGGATCACGTCTTAAGCCTTACCGAAAACGTCAACGTGCTGGTGCTCGATACCCAGTGTTATTCCAACACCGGCGGACAGCAGTCGAAAGCGACTCCGCTCGGTGCAGTCACGAAATTCGCAGAACAGGGAAAACGCAAATCACGCAAAGACCTGGGAGTGAGCATGATGATGTACGGTCATGTGTATGTGGCGCAGATTTCACTCGGCGCGCAGCTTAACCAGACCGTCAAAGCCATTCAGGAAGCCGAAGCTTATCCGGGGCCGTCGCTGATTATCGCGTACAGCCCGTGTGAGGAACACGGCTATGATCTGGCGCTCAGTCACGACCAGATGAAACAACTGACTACCACCGGTTTCTGGCCACTGTACCGCTTCGATCCGCGTCGTGTCGAAGAAGGCAAACCGGCACTGGCCCTCGATTCAAGACCGCCTTCCAGCGGGCTGACCGATACGCTCAATAATGAACAACGGTTCAGAAGACTGAACTCCCAACAGCCGGAAGTAGCAGAGATGTTGTATGCGGCGGCAGAGAAAGAGTTACAGGCTAAATATGACTTTTTAGCCATGCTGGCGGGGAAGAAGACCGAGCCGGAGTCTTGAGTTTTTAAACTGTGAGTTGAGAAAAAAACGCGGTCGGCTCCCTCCCCTGCGAAGGGGAGGGTTGGGGTGGGGTATCACAGACAAATCAAAAAGTTAACCTGTGCTTTGACGGCCGTTTTGTCTGCTAAACCCCCTCCCGACCTCCCCCTTCGCAGGGGGAGGAGCAAACAAGCGACCTCACTAAACTAACCGGTATTCCACCCGATATTCCCCCGATCCCACCTCAGCGGTGTATCCCTGTGCACAGCGCACAAAATCAATCCCGTCCGCTTCCTGCAAGCTTTGACCGTCCGTCAGGACAAGTGTGGCGGTGGTATTGGCCGGAATACTGACCTTAAGAATCACCTGCTGATCACTCACTTCCCAGCGTACGCCAATCGCACCATAGATTGACTGATAGCGGGTATCCAGCCAGCTCAGGCCGCCGCCGGTCTGCGGTTTGATGATGACGTGTTTGAATCCGGGCTGTTCCTCATCAGCTTCAATCCCTGCCGCCACGCGGTAGAGCCATTCCCCCACCGCGCCGTAAGCGTAGTGATTGAAGGAATTCATGTCCGCGCTCCACATGCTGCCGTCCGGTTTGATGCCGTCCCAGTGTTCCCAGACAGTGGTGGCACCGGCTTTCACCTGATACAGCCACGAAGGGAAATCCTCTTTCAGCAGTAAATTCCAGGCTTCTTTAGTGCGTCCATTCTGGCTGAGTGCGTGACAGAAATACGGCGTGCCGACGAAGCCGGTCACCAGATGCCCGTCGTGCTCGTTGAGCAATTCAACCAGCGTATCGGTGGTGCGCTGGCGGAATTCGTCAGGGACCAGATTGAAGTACAGTGCCAGAATATGCGCGGTTTGCGTTCTGGCCGCCAGACGACCCGATGGCGTAAAGAACTCCTCCTGAAAACGACGGACAATCGCCTGATGCAAGGCAGTGTAATGTTGATAGTCTTCAGTACGATTCAGCGCTTTGGCGGCTTTGGCGAACAATTGCGTGGAATAAGCGTAATACGCCGTGCAGGTCAGGTCGTTTGGGGTAGCACCGAAATAACTGCCCTCTTTGGCATCCAGCGCCACCCAGTCACCAAACTGTAATTTGTAATGCCAGAGGTGATTTTCCGCATGCGCGGTCATGAAATCAATCCAGCCTTTCATGCTGGCATACTGGTTTTCCAGCACGTTGGTATCGCCATACATCAGGTACATTGTCCACGGGTTGATCACCGCAGCATCCGCCCAGGCCGAGGCAGAATGGGTTCCGCCTTCAGACAACAGGCGGTCCTGGCCACAGTAACCGGTCAGAATATCCGGAATAACGTGCGGCACACCGCCCTCAGCCGTCTGGTCATAACGAAGATCGGTCAGCCATTTGGCGAAGAAATTGCGGGTTTGCATCAGATAACTCGCCGTACGGCAAAAAATCTGCGCATCCCCCGTCCAGCCAAGCCGCTCGTCACGTTGCGGGCAGTCCGTCGGCACGTCGACAAAGTTACCTTTCAGCCCCCACAGAATATTGTGGTGTAACTGATTCAGGTCCGGGTTTGAACAGGCGAAAGACCCGGTCTGCTCCATATCGGAATGCAAAACAATGGCGGTGAAGTTATTCAGATCCAACTGCGCCGGATATTCCTCAACCTTCACAAAGCGGAAACCTTGCCAGGTGAAGTGCGGATGCCAGGTTTCTGCCCCTTTACCTTTGAGCACATATTCAGTGCGCTGTCGGGCAGAACGCAGATTATCGAGATACACATTGCCCTCTGCGTCCAGCACTTCAAAGTGGCGTAACACGACTTTATCGCCCGCCTTGCCGCTGACCGTAAACTCTACCCAGCCACTGAGATTCTGGCCAAAATCAATGACTGTGTCGCCTTGCGGCGTGGTGAGCAGCGCAACAGGCTTAATTTCTCCCATTTTCCTGACCCTGTTGCTTCCCTGCGCCACCAGTGTGGATTTTTCATGCATCGCCAGACTGACCGGACGCCATCCCTTCTCTGCGAAACCTTTCACGCACCAGCCGGGGATTTCCCTGCGCGCATCGTAAGTTTCGCCGTCATAGATTTCTGAAAACAGAATGGCGGAATCCTGCCCTTTCCAGCTTTCATCGCTGACCACAATTTCATGCGAGCCATCGTTATAATTTATGACCAGTTGGGAAATAAGCGCGCTCCGTTCACCATAATAATTGCGATGACGGCTGAAGCCCATATCGCCTTTGTACCAGCCCGCACCGACAATAGCGCCAATAACGTTTTCACCTTTTTCCAGATGTCCCGTCACATCATAAGTCTGATAAAGTAAATGATGGTGATAACTCGTCCAGCCTGGCGTCAGGGCATCTTCTCCGACTTTATGACCGTTGAGATGTAATTCATAAAGTCCGAGTGCACTGACATGAATAAAGGCAGACTGAATATCTTCCGCACGGTTCAGAACAAAAGGTTTTCGCAATAATGTTGCACCGGAATTGTCTTTATCTGCCGACGTTTCGGCGGTAATAAAATCAGCCAGCCATTCATGGCTATACAGCACGCCGGAAATCATCTCCGCAGGTGAACTCCAGGCACTGGTTTCGTCATAATTATCACGTACCTGTACACGGATAAAATAATGCTGCGAGGATGTGAGCATTAATTCCGTCAGGGAAACATTATTTGAACATTCGCTTTCCTGCCATTCGCCGCGAAGCAGGATATTATCGAAATTCTGATCCTGGCTGATCTGGATCCGGTAAGCAGTTTGCCGGACATTTCTGTTATGGCTTTCAATTTCCCAACCTAATACAGGCAGTTCCTGCACACCGTGCAATGCAGATTCCTGATTTACTGTAAGTCTGATCACTGCGAGCATAATGCCTTACTCCTCATGTAATGTTGTCTGAGCGGTAAAATAAACAACTAGATTTGCTTTATGGCGGATGCCGGATATTGTGTTGCCGGTTCTTTAATAACCGTACCGGCTTCGCTGTTAAATTCATTCCTTTGCTTGCCGTGGAAACAGATCCAGCCGATCAATAAACCGGAAGCCACCGTAGAGGATAAGATGAAATACAATACCAGCGGACCGGCATCAAGCAGCAGTGGCGTAATGAATGCCAGCACACCGCATAACAACCGGGAAATAGCGACGATAATACCTTGTGCTGTAGACCGGAGCATGGTCGGGAAGGATTCCTGCGACCAGACTTTCATTATCCCTTCGAAGGCCAGACCACTGCCTATCGCGGTAAAGAATAAACAACAGAACCAGGATACGGGTGAAAAGTTAAATACTACCGGCAGGAAGAATCCTCCCGCGAAACAAAATGCCCCCAAAATAAACGCGGGGATACGCTTCGGTGTATCGACAAAACGCATAAACATGATCCCGGCAAATACCCCGACCGGCATGGTCAGCAGGTTCCACAGCGAGTGTTGCCCGACGGAAATACCCACTACGTTAACTGCAATATAAGTCCCAAACTGACCGCCGGTATTCGCTGCAAGATTGGTAAAAGTATAGAACAGGCACAACGCAATAAACGGCCACAGATATTTCCCGTGGATAAGATCTTTAAACGACGCTTTCTGCGCACGCACCGTGACAATGCCTGCACGCCGTTCGTTTCGGGCAATCAGCCATAAAGGCGACTCCGGGATCGTACAGCGCAACGCCAGCAGAACGACGGCCACCACGCAGACATGCAGATACATAATCTGCGCACCGGGCCTTCCCCAGTCGCCCACCATGGCAGAAATTGCCATCGTGGTGCCAATCCCCAAAAACCACAGCAGATTCGACAATCCGATAATTTTCCCGCGATTTTTATCCGTCGCCGCTTCAGCAATGGTCGCCAGTGATACCGGTAAGTCTGCACCGGTAGCTAACCCGACCAACAATGTGCCAGTCAGCAGCACCGGAAAGGTATTGCCGAATGCCAGCAGCAGCGTACCGATAATGATCATTGCCATGGTGACAATAAACACTTTGCGTCGGCCATAACAATCCCCCAGTCTGCCGCCCAGAAATGCACCCAGTGCAATACTCAGGGTTAATATGCCAGAAAGTATGCCTATCTGAGCTGATGTTGTCCCTATCGTTTTCTGATAAATAACCAGGGCCGTTCCGTTTGAAACAATCGCGGCTGAATCAATATATGACGCCATGCCGGAAACCACCCCGACGTACCAGGGATTAGGTTGTTTAGTGGTTGACATAATAATGTCCTTCAGAGGTAATGGTGAATAAAAAAGTCCGTGAGTTATCCTGAATTATTAGTGCTGTTATGGTTTTATATTATTAATTCTTATTATTGAATTTTGTTTTTAATAGCGCGTTTTAATCACACTATTACTGACTCTCATTCGCTCCTGCGAGGGTGTTCTGTGAAACTCTTTTTTATAGGCTTCCGTCAGACGTGATGGGGTGGAAAAACCGCACACGGTGGCTATTTTCCCGACAGTTAAATCTGAGGTACGCAATAATTCCTGTGTTTTTAACAGACGGTAACGCTGCTGAAATTTTTCAGGTGTAAATCCTGTCATCTCTTTTATAAATCTGAACATCGTTCTTTTTGCCACACCACTTTCTTCACATAAATAATCCCAGTTGATGCTGCATGTGTAATTCTCGCGTAAATAATTCAGCAGATGTCGCTTGCCGGAATCTGTCGGGCTGGCCCGGCATTCCCTGCGGGTTGCACACTGGTACAGGATGACCATCATCGAAAATAAATAAGACTCTGCTGTGGCAAAGTAGGCGTTGTCGTAACAGGCATCACTTTGCCGGGTGATTTTATCGGTCAGCTCAATAACTTTCGTCAGTTCACCGTCCGTTAATCCTGCACGCCGCTTTTTTATCGAGGCAGTATAATCTTTGATCCCCGCCGTCAGTTGTCCAATGTTATTGAGAAAATAAAACGGGCGCTCTTTATGGAGCAAAATATTAGTAATTGACAGCTTATTGGTGGATTCATAACAATGGACATCATGAGCCCTGACGATGAAAAAATCGCCTTTATGAATAAATTCTGCCTGGTCGTTGATTATATGAAACCCGCTGCCGTTGCGGACAATAACCAGCTCATCAAACTCATGCCCGTGTACATCTTCCATCGACTGGCGATTCATATCGAATAAACTGAAAGCATGATGTTCCGAGAGAAAGAAATCACTGACCTTGAGTATTTTCATATATTCACCGGGTTAATAACTAAAATAAATATCGTTAATCACTCTGCGCCATAAAATGTTATGTCCTGATAAAATGATTAGACCGTAATAATTATGACAAGTCTATATAACCCACTGGCACTGGGGCGTAACCGCCCGTGACGTTTGTTTCATTTTTGTATCAGTGAGCTCATTTGAGGATCATCAGACATAAAAAATGCGCAGAGAGATCTGCGCATCGGGAGGAACGGCATGAAACGGTTTTGCTGAACGTTATGTCTGATGCAACCGGTGCTTATGCCCTTTCATCAGACTCAGCGAGGCAGAAAATGCCGCACCTTCGTCACCAGCCATAATCGCTTCGTAAATACGTTTATGTTCACTGAGGCACATGCCCCCTTCTTTTGAGGAATACTCAAAGAACCATTTGAAAATGGTGGTCAGCACGTTGCCGAACGGCACGTAAAAACAGTTTCCGGAGGAAATGAAAATCATCCGGTGGAACTGCGTATCGATATCGACCCAATGTTGTGCATCGAAGTTTTCGGCTACGTGACACATCTGGCGATAAATTCTTGAGAGTTCAATGCGTTGCTCTTTACTGGCGTTCACCGCCGCCAGCGCGGTGGCGTGCGGTTCAATCGCTTTGCGAAATTCCAGAAACTGGTGGTAAATATCTTCCGTCGCTTCCATGCCCTGCATCCACTCCAGCAACTGCGGATCCAGCATGTTCCATTGCGGACGCTCTTTCACGCGGGTGCCGATTTTTGGCCGCGACTCCAGTAATCCCTTGGAAGTCAGCAGTTTCAGCGCTTCACGCAACGCAGTACGGCTGACGCCAAACTGTTCGCCCAGCTCGATTTCACTCGGCAGTATCGCGCCTGACGCCAGTTCGCCCGAAAGAATTTTGCGGGCGATGTCGCGGGCGATATGGGTATTCAGGCCACGGGTCATGCCTGCGGCGGTTTCAAACTGCATCGTCATGCTCTTCCCTTTTTCCTGTGCAGATTGCCGACATCATAGTTCAGGTGGCGGCGCGCTGCATGCCCCCGCCACACTGAAACACCCGAACTGTGCGCTACGGCGCCATCTGGCCGCCATTCACATCCAGAATCTGGCCGGTGATGTAACCACTGCAGGCGTGCGACGCGAAAAACAGGTACGACGGTGCCAGTTCTTCAGCGGTGCCGAAACGGCCCATGGCGATGGAACCGGCGATTTTTTCGCGCACTTCTGCGCTCTTATCCGCGTGAAAAACGGTGTCGATGGTGCCCGGCGCGATCACGTTAAAGCGGATATTGTCCCGGGTGAATTCTTTCACCCAGTTGCGGTGCACATTGTGCAGCCAGGCCTTTGAAGCGGCGTAGAGACTGGCACCCGGCCCGCCGCCTTCGCGTCCGGCAATCGAACCGGTGCTGATCACCGATGTGGTTTTGCCGCTTTGTTTCGCCGCGTGACGCAGATGCGGAATAGCAAATTTTGTGACCATCAGCGCCGAGCGGGCATTGAGATCCATCACATGGTCATAAAAATCATCGTCAATGCTTTCCAGTCCCTGACGTCCGCCCAGGCCGCCCGCGTTATTAATCAGCACATCAATGCCACCAAAGCGTTCGACAAAACTCGCCACCAGCGCTTCGCACTCGGCCGACTTCGTCACATCCGCACCAAAATACGCCACTTCGCCGCCGTTCTTAGCAATATCAGCCGCCAGTTTGTCCAGGCTGGCATCATGATGATGGCCGTTAATCCCGACTTTTGCGCCCGCTGCGGCAAATGCCTGCGCCGCCGCCAGCCCGATACCTTTGGTTGAACCGGTGATCAAAACACGCTGACCTTTCAAATCGTTAAACATAGTGACTCCTTTATGATTCAGGGATGTTCAGAGGTGAAACGGATTGCCACGCCACGCTGAACGCATCTTCCGCAGCCGGTGCGGCGCGGTTGCTGATGCGGACGTTCAGTGTCCGGTTGGCGGCAAAGTAAATATTCAGTTCGGTTTGCACGTCGTCATGGCTGACCACGCTGACGCGTTCAACCTTGCCGCGCGCGTCGAGGGACATTTCGCTGGCTTCATCAAAATAGCCGTGGGTTTCAAACACGCTGGCGAAAATGGCGTTTGTCCCCCGGGTTCGCAGCAGTAAAGCGGGTTCATTACGCAGGTTAAAATTCGGATCGCTGGCCCCGGTGCGGGCGACAATCAGTTCGCCACCGTCGGGAAAGGCGCTGACCAGGGTGCGATAACTGTCGCCGTCAAGCCAGCTGAATAAGGCCGAATCTCCCGCCGCAATATCAGCCCTCGCGCAATCCCATAAATGCTGATAGCCGTGATCTTCACCGAGTGGCGTCAGCTGGCTGGCAGCATCAAGAGCGGCATCAGTGCGGACAAACTGACCGAGATGATGCAGGCAATAATCGTACTGGTGCGGCTCATGGCTGGTAAGCCGGAACACATCCACGATCAGCGGCGAAGACAGTTCCGGCAGGCTCAGCATCAGCACCGTTCGTTGCTGGTTCACCCCCGGATAATAATCATTAAGCCGCGCACTCATCCCCTGACAGGCCGGATTACCCGTGACGAAGAAATGCGGTTCGCCCCAGCGTGTTTCGGCCTCAAGACTGTTGCCGCCATTCTGGCTTTGCCCGTCAACCACCACGGTGTTATGCGCGACGGTCTGCTTGCAGTAACTATTGTTTTCAGGAATATAGCGGCCACCGAATTTAGGCTCGACGTTGACCCAGCGGCCAAAGCCGTAATCACGCAGGAACTCGCGTCCGCCGCTGAACAGGCTAAGATGCAGGCCGTCAAAGTGGCCGTGATTGAGCGCCGAATGCAGGCGGGGAATGCTGCCGTGCTGGCCGTACCACATCAGCGCCATGTCCTGATTTTCTGCGTCACTGCGTAAAATCCCGATGCCGCCCTGCGTGCCTTGCGGGCCATCGAGCAGTTCTGCGCTGCCCCAGTCCACGGGCGTTGCCGGGGCTTTTTTCAGGGCAGCAGAGAGTTTCAGCGCGGCCGCACTCACCCACACCGTTTGCTGTTGTTGTGCGACAGCGATCCACTGCGGATTGTGGCCATAGCGGGAATAGCAGACGCTGGCGGCGATCACCGCGCCGTCATCACGGATATTGATGGTTTTAGAGGAATCATTCAGCGCAGGCCAGACGCCGTCGGGGAATGCGGTCTGCATCAGGGCTTCACAGGTTTTACGGATAATCTGCTCACGGAACTGATAAATCTGTAAATCCGGCTGACGCCGTTCAATGGCCTCCGCCAGCAGTAACAACGGACGCAACGCAAAGCGGTGGTAATACGGCCCTTCGATATAATAACCGTCCGGCGAAAAAAGCTGGCTGAGCTGGGCAAAGAATCCGCCACTTTCACTGTCGCCTTTCAGGCCATATAAGGCTTTTTCTACCAGCGATGCATCGTCCAGCACATAACCACTGATCGCCGCCGCGGCAACCGACCAGATACCGTGATTATGCACGATATCGAAATCACGGGTATGCCGGTTCAGCGCATCATCTGCCATCACCTGAAACAGGTTAGTTTCGATATGTTCCCGCTGAGCCGCGGTAAGCGATGGCATCACACAGTGGTAGCCTTCGACGGCGTACAGCCAGAACATATTTTCATTCAGGGTCTGATGGAACAAACGACCGGGCGCATTGCTGTCTTTGCTGGTCGCGCTGCCCAGCGAGGGATAAATGTCGGCGTAACCGGTCAGCAGCGCCAGCGCGTAATCGCCATAACGTGGCTCACCGGTGATCAGCGCTAAACGCCCCGCCAGATTGATTCCCAGATAGTTTTGCTTGTGCTGCGTATGCTCAGGGCCACCTGCCTCGCCGTGGCCGGGAATCGTCGGCGGCTGCACGAGCATGTTTTCCAGCGTGGTGATTTGCGCACGCAGCGCCGCACCCAAAGGAGAATCTGCATTAATCTGCCCGCGCAGTTCATCCGCTTCGCCCGCGCTTATCTGCAACGGCTGCCAGTGATTCATTTATGCATCTCCTGAGGCTGTGGCGCGACATATCCCGCCGCAAACGATGGCAATGACAGCAGCCAGGTTTCGCGTTCGGCCTCCATCACCGCGCCACGGGTCACGTCTTCGTGGTATCCGCCGGAAGCCGGTTTCACCGCTGGCGGCAAGGTGAATTTCGCGCTGCGGATGTATTGTTCGTAACGGTTTTCACCCGTAGCGTTATCCGCCCAGGACAGCAACGGCACCGGACGCACACGGATCTGATCCAGTGACTTGTATGGCCAGGGCACTGACGGATCGGTAAAGCGCGCCATGAAATCCAGCGAGGTCAGCACGCTGCCGCCTTGTGACGTTTTGTAATGCCAGAGGTCAATGCCGTTTTTCTGCGCCAGCACCGCCATCATGCTGATTGCCTGCAAATTGAAGTAGCTGTAATGAAACGAACGCGTGCGCGCCAGCTCGGCAGGCTGCGTGCCATCGGGTTTGAGTTGCACATCCAGCTTGCTTTTCATCAGTTTCGCCATGTCGCCAGTCAGCGCTTTATCGCCCAGATACCAGGCAATACCGGAGACTTGTGTCACATACCAGTTACCGTGATTGTTCTCCGTTCGCCCTTCTTTTTTCGCGATTTTACTGCCCTGCAACCACTGCAGATAATCCTGCATCCACGCCCGCATTTGCTGTTCGTCGTTATCTGTCCAGGCCGGATTTCCGCGCAACAGCACTAACGAATCGACAATTCGGGTGGAGAAATAGCGGCCATCCAGCACACCGGCGTTACGTCCCGGCGAAATGCCCGGCACGCCCTGCGCATAATTCAGATTCGGGTTCATGCGCGTTTCCGGGTTGATAAACCAGGTGCGCAGCAGGCTGGCGGCTTTATCGGCGTATTTCTGTTCGCCGGAGAAATACCACGCCAGCGTCAGGTTCTGCACCCGTGCGGTAAAATCGGCCAGCCGCACGCCATCACTCTGGTCGTTTTTACTGGCGGGATTCACATGACCGTCCTTGCGCACCCACGGCAGTCCGTCGGGTGTGCTGTCGTCCGGCCACCAGTACGCACTCAGGCTGAGATAATCATGCTTCGAGCCTCCCGGCGGCGTCATGCCTTTGTCGGTCACGCTCAGCTCAGGCTTGTTCAGGGCGGAATCCGCCGCGGCCAGCAAGTGCTGATACGCCTCCGCCGTTTGCGGTGCCGCACGGTGATCGTGCAGTTGCTGGCGGACAACAGACATTTGCGCCGTATTCAAAAATGCCGGTTCCGCAGCCAGTGCTCCGGCAGAACCCGTCATCAGCGTCAGCAACAGCACCAGGCTGGCCGTCACTCCTTTTCCATTACTGCACAGCATTAACGTCATGTATTCTCCCGGCTCCGCGCCATTTCCCCGTTGAGATTTCACGCTTTAGTCATACTAATAAAGCAATGAACCTTCATTTTCGCCAGCCAGAATTGACTTAAAAGCCGATATTAGGCCAAACAAGTGACCAGAATCACAATTTGATAACAAACTAAGCATTTCTTATTTGTCCGACTTTTAATTTCAATTCCCTCTTCTACGCTTGCTCAATACATAACCAAAAAACATCTCACCCTACAAACAAGAGAGTAACGACAATGGATATCAACGTTCTGGTCATGATCGGTTACTTCGTCTTAATGATTGCCATCAGTTATGCCTTCAAAAAAATGGCGTCCGGCTCCTCGAGCCACTATTTCCGCGGCGGCGGGCGAATGCTCTGGTGGATGGTCGGCGCGACCGCCTTTATGATCCAGTTCAGCGCCTGGACATTTACCGGTGCGGCCGGTCAGGCTTACCGCTACGGTTTCAATGTCGTCAGCGTGTTTGCCGGTAACGTGTTCGGCTATCTGATCGCCTGGTGGTGGTTTGCCGCCCGCTTCCGCCAGTTGCGTGTTGATACCGCAACCGAGGCAATCAACCATCGCTTCGGCAAAGGTAACGAACAGTTTTTCACCTGGATGATCATTCCGCTGAGCATTCTCAGCGCCGGCGTATGGCTGAACAGCCTGGCGGTGTTTGCCAGCGCGGTATTCCGGCACGACATCACTCTGACGCTATGGGTGACGGGCATCGTGGTGCTGGTGATTTCGCTGCTGAGTGGGGCGTGGGGCGTGGTCGCCAGTGATTTTGTGCAGACGCTGGTGGTGGCGATTATTTCCATTGCCTGCGCAGTGGTGGCGTTATTTAAAGTCGGCGGCCCGGTGAAACTGGTGACGGAGTTTCCTTCCGGCTTCATTACCGGCCCTGACGTTGGCCCGCATTATATTTCCCTGCTGGTGGCCTGTTTCCTGTTCTTCTTTATCAAGAATGTGCAGAGCATCAACAATCTGCAGGATTCCTACCGCTTCCTGAATGCCAAAGACAGTTTCAATGCCAAAAAGGCGGCATTGTTCGCGTTAGTGCTGATGCTGGTCGGTACGATTATCTGGTTCATTCCGCCGTGGGCGGTGGCGATCCTTTATCCTGACGCGGCAACCGCGCATCCGGAACTGGGCAAAAACGCGACCGATGCGGTGTATCTGATTTTTGCAGAACGCGCCATGCCGGTGGGCACCGTCGGCCTGCTGATGGCCGGACTGTTCGCCGCCACCATGTCTTCTATGGATTGCGCACTGAACCGTAATTCCGGGATTTTTGTACGCAGCTTCTGGACGCCGGTCATTAACCGCAACAGTGAACGCAGCGACAAATATCAGTTGCGCGTCGGCCAGATTGCCTGCGTGGTGAATGGCGTACTGGTCATTCTGGTGGCGCAATACATGCACACCATGCAGACAGTCAGCCTGTTCGACCTGATGATGAAAGTCGGCACGCTGATGCAGGCACCGATTGTGGTGCCGCTGTTCCTCGGTGTGTTTATCCGTAAAACGCCGGACTGGGCGGCATGGGTCACCGTATTATTCGGATTATGTGTGTCTTATGTGGTGGCGAACCTGTTCACCGCGCCGGATGTCGCCCGTCTGCTGGGGATCACCCTGACGGCACGTGAACTGCTGGATGTGGCGATCATGTGGAATATCTTTGCGCACCTGGTGTTTACCGGCGGGTTCTTCTGTCTGACCACCCTGTTCTATCGCGAGTCCGATACGGTGCGGGAAACTCAGCGCCAGCAGTTCTTTTCTGACATGGAGACACCCGTCTATGCCGACCATGAACAAGATGAGTTTGACCGCCTGCAGCGCGATAAAATCGGCCGTATTTCGATGTACATGGGCGCGGGGTTGCTGCTGATGGTGCTGGTGCCGAATCCGTTGTGGGGACGGCTCCTGTTCCTGCTGTGCGCCCTGTCAGTTCTGCTGTTCGGCTGGATATTGCACCGCAGCGCAGAAAAAGGCATGAAAGCCGCACTGGCCAAAAAAGCATTAAAACGCAATGTGGTGACGTCGCAAAGATAGGGGCAATGAGAAAACCAATGCAGAGATTTGGGCAACGGTTTGCGATAATCCGTTCATAAAAAACCCGCTTTAGCAGCGGGTTTTAATATCAGACAAAAAAAGATTACGCACCGGATTTACTTCGGAAGTTCTGTTACCTGTTTCACTTCAGTTTTGCTGATTTGCTGTTTCACACCATTGGCGTCGGTATATTCCAGCAGACCGGAATCTGCTTCTTTCGGTTTACCGTCGCTGATGATGGTTCGCGCATCATTGGTCTGAATCGCATAACTCGTGCGGGTACAGCCAGACAGCGCTGCGACACACAGGATAGCGGCTAAAGGCAAAAGCATTTTTTGAGGCAATAAATTCCTGTTCATCATTCTCTCCTTTGTCAGAATTTCCGGATAAATCAGTTATCCAGTTCACTCATATTTTTAACCTGGTCGCGATTGATCTGCTCGGTTTTACCCGTCTCGGCATTTTTATAAGACACCAGACCGGTATCGTCATCTACCTGAGGTTTACCGTCTGTGACGATGGTTTTCCCGTCCGTAGTTTTAATCGCCTGATTAGACGCGCAACCTGCGACAAAAAGAATGGATACAGCGGCAAGTGACGCGGCAATAAGGTTTTTCCTGTTCATACTTCTCTCCTGAAAGTGATTCTGATTTAACAATGCGTTTAGTAAGCATAGTTAGCATTTCAGCTTGTTCATTGAGAAACATCTGTATTTGCCCCGTACCTTCATCACAGGTGTGTCATTCAAGGCACAAAATCCCTTAAACAGCCACGCTTCCCCTCTGCGGACAGGTAAAATAACCTAAACTGTTGCCTGAAAAAATTTGCCGATTCTTGGCCGGAGATGACCGAAAGTACTCATGAACATCTGAAAGTTTATTTGTCGTTATGACACCGGAAATAAGGGTCGCCTCTTATTCCAGACCTGCAACTCCCTTTCCCCAAGCGGAGCATGCCGGAATGCTGCTATAAAACGCGCTGACATTTCACGGCGTAATCCGTATCATACGCGCCACACGAACGCATGCCGGATGCTGACTGCGGGAACAAACCCGCCTTTTATCATCGGCAGTTGGAGCATGAAAGCGACCCGACCGGTATGCTGAACAAGAAACTCGCGTTGCAGGTTTTCCCCCTGCTGCGCCACCAGACGAATCGAACATCAAAAAATGTCAGATAATCAATTAGTTAATAAAAAAGAGCAGTACAATCTCAACAAGCTACAAAAGCGCCTGCGCCGTGACGTTGGGAAAGCAATTGCTGACTTCGGTATGATCGAAGAAGGTGATCGCATTATGGTTTGTCTTTCCGGCGGAAAAGACAGCTACACCATGCTCGAAATTTTGCGCAACCTGCAACAAAGCGCGCCGGTGAATTTTTCACTGGTGGCGGTCAATCTTGACCAGAAACAACCGGGGTTTCCGGCACACATCCTGCCTGAGTATTTAGACGCGCTGGGTGTGGAATATAAGATTGTCACCGAAGACACCTATTCCATCGTCAAAGATAAAATCCCGGAAGGCAAAACGACCTGTTCCCTGTGTTCACGTCTGCGCCGCGGGATTTTGTACCGCACCGCGACGGAACTGGGTTGTACCAAGATTGCCCTCGGCCATCACCGCGATGACATTCTGCAAACCTTGTTCCTCAACATGTTCTACGGCGGCAAGCTGAAAGGAATGCCACCAAAACTGATGAGCGACGACGGTAAACACATCGTGATCCGTCCGCTGGCATACTGCCGCGAGAAAGATATCGAACGTTTTGCGATTGCGCGCGAATACCCGATTATCCCTTGTAACCTGTGCGGCTCGCAGCCAAACCTGCAACGTCAGGTTATCGGCGACATGCTGAAAGACTGGGATAAAAAATATCCTGGCCGCATTGAGACCATGTTCAGCGCGATGCAAAATGTGGTGCCTTCGCATCTCAATGACATGAATCTGTTCGATTTTAAAGGGATCCGTCATGGCGATGCCGTAGTCGACGGTGGAGATCTGGCGTTTGACCGTGAAGATATGCCGCTGCAGCCTGCTGGCTGGCAGCCGGATGAAGATGAAGCGGCGGTGCCGGTTGAACGTCTGAACGTGCTGGAAATTAAATAATCTCCCGCGCAGCGTTCACTGTGAATCTTATAGCCCGCGCAATGCGGGCTTTTTGTTTATCAGGCTAGTGTGAACGTCTCCGTCCAGTTGTAATTAGTCATGACAAGGTTCACCGGCAAACTCAGCGAGCCAAAGTCTTTCTGCCGGTTTTCATGGAACCAGACACGCAGCGATTCAGGCAGATATTGCGCGCTGTAACGCAGCAAGGTGCTGTGCCAGAAGACTTGCGGGATTTCCGTGTTGGGGAATCGCTCTCTGATCCTGGCTGCCCACGGCGTATTCAGCAGATGCTCAACCAGCGCCTGTCTCACCCGCAAACTTTCCGCGTCCGGAAATCCGGCCAGCAGAAGCTGATCCGGTAAAGCCACCAGCCGCAAATCGCTGATCTGCATAACATGGCCACAGCAATACTGTTCAAAAATGCTGATCAGATCCGCGAGGCCTTCCGCGTCTTCAGGGCGGTCATACAGCGCCTGCGTGATAGCGAAAAAGGTGAAATGCATGCCGTTAACCTGCGCCACATCGGCCAGCGGATCCCCCTGCGCAGCGGTGGCTAAGTCTGCCAGTAACCCCGCCATCCGGGGGCCTGCGCGATGACCGCTGGTGATGGCAAGCCGCGTCGGGTGATAAAAAGGCTCAGTGCGGATTTCGCCCGTGTCGCGGTGGTTTTTCCAGATGCCGGATGTTTTAGTGGTCGTATTTTCATACGCCTGATGAATCATTTCCCGGGTATGCACAGCAATCTCCTGTTATGTCGAAAATAAGGCAGGCAAGCAAAAATGCCTGTACAGGCCTTCCGCAGGGGAGAAACCTTAAAAAAGATTGAGCGAAATCAACATTAGAATGGCTGAATCGGTGCAGTATCTATTCCGCAGGTGAATGCAACGTCAAGCGATGGGCGTTGTGCTCCATATTGTCTTATTTCCAAATTTTTAGAATTAATGCATAGCACAATTTAATTCGAACGACGCCGGTCTTATGACCGGCTTTTTTTTGGCTTTTTTTCAGCCAGTTAATGCTCTACAGCCACCGGCTTTTTTTCATCCACAGTGCGACACCACCGCCCAGCGCCAGCAGACAGGCACAGAAAATCCCGAAACCAAACGGCGAGGTATTGCCGGGAATACCGCCCAGATTGACACCAAACAGACCGGTCAGGAACGTCGCAGGCAGGAAGACCATCGCCAGCAGCGACATGGTGTAAGTACGGCGGTTCAGTGAATCGGCCAACAGTGAGCTGATTTCATCCGAGAGCACGGCAGTACGCGCAATGCTGGCATCCAGATCATCCAGCCCGCGCCCCAGCCGATCCGAAATTTCCTGCATCAGACGGCGGTCATCGTCATTCATCCACGGCAGGCGTTCACTGGCAAGGCGGGAGAACACATCGCGCTGCGGCGCCATATAGCGACGTAAAACGATAAGCTGTTTGCGCAGCAACGCCATCGCACCCCGCTCCGGCACCTGCTGCTCCATCAAATCATCTTCAATATCGATAATTTTATCGTGCAGATCTTCAATGAAATTACTGGTGTGATCGGTCAGCGCATCGCAAATTTCCACCAGCCAGCGCCCGGTATTCCGCGGCCCGCTGCCTTGCTTCATATCCCCGATCATCTCTTCCATGGAAAACACTTTCCGGTGCCGCGTGGAGACAATCATTTTATCGGTGAGGTAGACGCGGATGGTGACCAGCTGATCGGGCCGCGCATCCGCATTAAGATTGATACTGCGCAAGGTGATCAGCGTGCCCTCGCCTACGCGCATAACTTTCGGGCGGACGCTGTCCCCGGCCAGTGCCTCGCGCACGGTATCCGGTAACACCGGCGTGCTGTTGATCCACTGTTCGCTGGCAGGAAGCGTGTAATCAAGATGCAACCAGCAGGGTTTATCTTCACTGGCGACACATAGCGGACTGATATCGTTCACGCCGCCCTGTCCGTCCATCTGGAAAGCATAAACGGCATCTGAAACCTGTAGTTCTTTTCCCTTGATGACTTCCACGACATTCCTCGCTTTTTCTTCGTTATCTGTTTTAAGTTTAGCGCTAAGTCTCTCAGTTTCGCGACATAACCGAGTGTTTCTACCCGCCGGGTGTCTGCATTTCGGCCAGTTCAGGCATCACGCCGCGCATCATTTCGAGGAATTTGCGCAGGCGCGCCGGATAATAACTGGAATACGGATAGACCAGATAAACCGGCAGCGGCAAGGCGTTCCAGCCGGGTAATACGCGCTGTAAACGTCCTTCGGCGATGTCTTCTTTGACGATCCACGCAGACACAATGCCCGCCCCTAATCCCGACAACGCGGCCTTACGCATGGCGTATAAACTGTCAGTCGCCATACGCGGCGCAATGTTGCAACTTTCCATTCTGCCGTCATTGTCATGTTTTAGCGTAAATTCGTTGCGGTAATACGTGCTGAAAGAAATCCAGGGTAATTTTGCCAGTTCGCTGACCCGGGTAACCGGATGCTGCCGCAGCAGTTCCGGCGTCGCCACCACAATACGTGGCACCTCGGCCAGCAAAATGGCCACCATCGACGGATCGGCAACATTCCCCACCTGAATGGCGCAGTCAATATCTTCAGAAATGAAGTCCGGCGTGCGGTCATTCAGCATCCAGTCGACGGAAAGATTCGGGTATCGCTGTAAATAACGGGTCAGCGGCGCTATCAGCTGGTCCTGTCCGAACGCATGCGGCGCACGCACCCGCAGGGTCCCCACCGGTTCATCACCCGCCCCGCTTAGTTGATCTTCCAGCGAGACCCAGCGTTCGAGTAATAATTTTGCCTGCTCATAACACCGCTGGCCGTCGTCGGTGAGCTTCATCGCGTGGGTGGTGCGCAGGATAAGTTTCGCGCCCAGCAGGCGCTCGAGTGACTGCAAACGGCGACTGACGGTCGGCTGGCTGGTGCTCAGTTGCGCCGCAGCCGCAGACAAACTGCCGCTTTCCACAATACGCACAAAAGTTTGCATCAGGTCGATACGGTCAATACCGCTGGTGACGGGTGTATTCATACGCCTCACGTATAACAGTTTTACCTTTCCGCAGGCTACCACTTATAACCATTCGGGTGAAGAATGCATTCCACGCACTTACGGCTACAAACTTATTATTCAGGGGTCACGTTATGTCAGAACTTACCAGCACATCCCATGTTGAGGGATCCGCCCTGTCGGGCAAAATCATTTTTACACTGGCCGCCGGTGCGGGGTTAAGCGTCGCCTCGATTTACTACAGCCAGCCGATGCTCGGCATTATGGGCGGTAATCTGCAAGCCAGCACCACATCCGTCGGTCTGATTCCGACGCTCACACAGGCCGGTTACGCATTGGGAATTCTGTTTCTCATTCCGCTGGGTGACCGCCATGACCGCCGCACCATTATTCTGCTGAAAAGCATTTTACTGGCCGCTGCGTTGTTGCTGTGTGGTTTTGTGCCAGGCATTCACGGTTTGCTGGTCGCCAGCCTGATCACCGGTATCGGTGCCACCATGGCGCAGGATATCGTGCCCGCCTCGGCGCATCTGGCGCCAGCTGCACAGCGGGGGAAAACGGTCGGCACGGTGATGACCGGTCTTCTGGTCGGGATTTTGCTTTCCCGCGTACTCAGTGGTTTTGTGGCCGAATATTTTGGCTGGCGGGTGATGTATCAGCTGGCGGCGCTGAGCGTCGCGCTGATTGGCGTTGCGCTCTGGCGGGTATTGCCGCGTTTCAAACCGGATACACGTATCAGTTATGCCGGTCTGCTGCACTCGATGTTTGGCTTGTGGAAAAACTATAAAACACTGCGTCATGCCGCACTGGCTCAGGGTTTGCTGTCCGTCGCGTTCAGTGCCTTCTGGTCAACGCTGGCGATTATGCTTAACGAACAGTTCCATCTGGGCAGCGCGGTGGCCGGGGCATTTGGTCTGGCGGGTGCAGCAGGGGCATTAGCTGCGCCGCTGGCCGGTGCGTTAGCCGATAAGAAAGGCCCGGCGCGGGTCACGCAAATGGGTTCAGCACTGGTGATGATTTCTTTTGCGGCGATGTTCCTGTTACCGCTGTTGTCACCGCACGCTCAGCTGGCGCTGATTGTGCTGAGCGCCATCGGTTTTGACTTAGGTATTCAGGCCACGCTGGTGGCACATCAGACGCTGGTGTATGGCCTTGAACCAGCGGCACGCGGCAGACTGAATGCCCTGCTGTTCACCGTGGTGTTTATCGGCATGTCAGCCGGTGCGGCGCTGGGCAGTAAAGCGCTGGCAACCGGTGGCTGGACGGGTGTGGTGGCGCTGGCAACGATTGCGGCAGGTGCGGCACTCTTGCTACGTCTGTTCAGCCGTAAAAACTGAAAGATGAGATAAAAGAAAAGCGCCCGCAGCTATTCACTGCGGGCGCTTTTTTACGTCAGAAATATCAATGTCTGAGGATGTACATTTCCTGACTGTAAGCCACATCCTCCGGGTTATTAATCGGATAGCCTTTCACCCAGGGTTTGATCAGACGGCCGTTGGTGTACTGATAAATCGGCGCAATGGGTGCCTGCCCGGTAATAATCTGCTCGGCTTTGTTGTAGTCATTATTGCGGCGCGCTTCGCTGGTTTCACGGCTGGCGTCACTGATGACTTTATCGTATTCCGCATTGCTGAATTTGCTGATGTTGCCGTTATGTGTGGACGTCAGCAGCGACAGAAACGTCGAGGCTTCGTTGTAATCGCCGACCCAGGACGCGCGGATCACATCGAAATTACCGGTGTTGCGGCTGTCGATGTACGTTTTCCATTCCTGATTCACCAGTTTCACATCGGCACCCAGCGTCTTTTTCCACATCGATGCCACTGCGATGGCAATCTTCTGATGGCTTTCCGAGGTGTTGTACAGCAGCGTCAGATGCAGCGGTTTTGACGGGCCGTAACCGGCCGCCGCCAGCAGGCTTTTCGCCTGTGCGTTCAGTTCTTCCTGTGAATATTGCTGCAGCTCACTTTCAACCGGTTTGAAGCCGTTGGTCACATCCGGCGTAAAGCGCCACGCCGGTTTTTCGCCCGTGCCCAGCACTTTTTCAGCAATAATTTTACGGTCAATGCTCAGTGAAAGCGCCTGACGCACCCGGACGTCGTCGGTCGGCGCACGGCGGGTATTGAAGGCGTAATAATAAGTGCCGAGCTGATACGGCGTGTAAACCTGCCCCGGCAAATCATGCAGCAATTTTTTGTACTGGTCTTTCGGGAAGGACTCGGTGATGTCGATATCATTGGCCAGATAACGTTTCGTGGCGTTGGATTCTTTGTTGATCGGCACGAAGGTGACTTTCGTCAGCACCGTGCGGGCATGATCCCAGTAATACGGGTTCGGTTCCAGCACCAGCTTTTCATTGACCACGCGGTCTTTCAGCACATACGCGCCGTTACCCACCAGATTGCCCGGTTTAGTCCATTCATCACCGTATTTTTCAACAGTGGCTTTATGCACCGGGAACAGGCTGAAATTCGCCAGCAGACTGACGAAATAAGGCACCGGTTTATCCAGAGTAACGCGTAAAAGCGTCGGGCTGACGGCGGTCACACCCAGTTTATCCACCGGCATTTTCCCGGCGATAATCGCATCCGCATTAGCAATGCCGGCCAGCCCGGCAAACCACGCGCCGGATGATGACCCTTTCGGATCCACCAGACGCTGCCAGCTATAGACAAAATCCTGTGCGGTCACCGGATCGCCGTTCGACCATTTGGCGTCTTTGCGTAAAGTGAACAGGAATACCTGATTGTTCTGGTTTTGCCAGCTTTCCGCCACGCCCGGAATATTTTTCCCGGTGGCGTCCTGATTCACCAGCCCTTCGAATAAATCACGCGCCACCTGCGCTTCCGGCAGGCCGACAACTTTTGCCGGATCCAGTGAGGCGGGTTCGTCTTTAATGTGACGGACAATTTCCTGTTTGGTAGCGAGCTGGGAACCGGCAGGAACCTGAGCGGCGATAGCCTGACTGGCAGTCAGCGCCACCAGCGCGGCGCATGCGGAATACGATAAAAGCGGAAATGGATTTCCCTGCAGCATAAATTCTCCTGAACTGACAAAGGGCTACGCCCTGAAACATTCACGAGTTTTATCATTACCGGTAATAATTCCCTATAAGAAATCATTACAGATTTGCCTTCGCGCACAAAACCGCCGGGTTTGGTGAATAAAAAGCCGGGCGAAGTCAGTCCGAACCGGCAACGTCAATGCCACCGCAGTGAAATTTCATGGCCGGTTCGACGTCCTGAGCCAGCCAGGTCGGGCCATCAAGGTCAATAAACTTAGCCCCCGCCGTCAGCGGTAATGCTGCGCGAACCGCCCGTGACGTGCACAACATGCAGCCGAGCATAATCTCAAAACCCTGTTCACGCGCGGCTTCTGCCAGCACCAGTGCACCGGTGAGTCCACCGGTTTTATCCAGTTTAATGTTCACCATGTCATAGCGGTTTTTCAGCGCCGGTAAGCCTTCAACCGTATGACAGCTTTCGTCAGCGCAAATCGGCAGCGGGTGGATAAAGTTTTCCAGTACCGAATCCTCACCGGCAGGCAGCGGCTGTTCAAGCATCAGAATGCCGAGGTCAGCCAGCAACTGACAGCGAGCCGCCAGTCCGTCACTTTGCCAGGCTTCATTGGCATCGATAATCAGCGAGGCGTTCGGCACGGCGGCACGCACCGCCACCAGCCGTTCGGCAATCAGGCGGTCATCAAGTTTGATTTTCAGCAGAGTCGCCCCCTTTTGCTGCAAGGCCAGCGCCGCTTCCGCCATCGCTTCCGGCGAACCGATACTCACCGTCTGAGCCATGCTGATGGAAGGCAGCGGTTCAGTGCCGGTCAGTTGCCATAAATTCAGGCCACTGGTCTGGGATTCAAGGTTCCACAGCGCACAGTCCAGCGCATTGCGGGCGGCGCCTGCCGGAAGTATCTGTTGCAGTTTTTCGCGGCTGGCACCCTGTTCTATAGCGGTAACGACGCTGGCGATTTGTGCCATTACCGAGGTTTCGCTCTCGTCATAACGCGGATACGGCGTGCATTCCCCGACGCCGCGAATGCCGCTTTCTTCTATTTCGACCACCACCACCCGCGCTTCAGTGCGGCTGCCACGGGAGATCACAAACGGCGTATGTAACGGCCAGGCTTCAGGATAAAAGCGAACACTTCTCATAGCGTCTCCAATAGTGAAATGCGCCCTGCGGGATACAATCAATACATACAACTTATTAACAAATAATCTATATCCAACATAGCATTGTTCCCCTAAACTGAAAGCCGTTTGACTCAAATGGAAATAGGAAATAATCATGACCCAGACAGTACACTTTCAAAGCAACCCGGTTAGCGTTGCAGGCAAAATCCCTCAGAAAGGCGATGTTGCTAAGCCTTTCACCCTGGTCGCTAAAGATCTTTCTGATGTCAGCCTGAGCAGCTTCGCGGGCAAACGTAAAGTCCTGAACATTTTCCCAAGCATCGATACCGGCGTTTGCGCCACGTCCGTCCGCAAATTCAACCAGCTGGCGGCTGACATCGACAACACTGTGGTGCTGTGCATTTCTGCTGATCTGCCCTTCGCACAGTCCCGTTTCTGCGGCGCGGAAGGCCTGTCCAATGTGATTACCCTGTCCACCCTGCGTGGCGGTGATTTCAAATCCGAATACGGCGTGGGCATTACCGATGGCGCGTTGTCCGGTCTGACTGCCCGTGCGGTTGTGGTGCTGGATGGTCAGGATAACGTGTTGTACAGCGAGCTGGTGAATGAAATCACCACTGAGCCTGACTATGAATCTGCGCTGGCTGTGCTGAAATAATCACTTCTTAGCAGATGAAAAAAAAGCAACGGCGTAATCCGTTGCTTTTTTATTGTGCATAATTTCTGAACCGGGAATTACTCGTCGCTGTCGCCCGTTTCGCCACGACGACTGCTGAGGCCGTATTCGCGCAGTTTGTTAGCAATAGCCGTGTGTGAGACGCCCAGACGTTTCGCCAGTTTACGCGTGCTCGGATAAGTGCGGTAAAGCCGGGTCAGCACGGAGCGTTCGAAACGTTTGCTGATGTCGTCAAGCGAACCGTTCAGTGCTTCCTCACCTATCGTCACTTCAGCGTCAAAGTCCGGCAGAACGATGTCCTGCGGGCGTAGCTCTCCGCCTTCCAGTTGCGTCAGCGCACGATAAATGGCATTTTTCAACTGGCGGACGTTGCCCGGCCAGCCGTAGTGCGTCAGGTAATTCGCCAGCTGTGAAGACAGTTTCGGACGCGGCATCCCCTGTTCATCCGAGAAACGCGCCACGAACAGTTCAGTCAGCGGCATCACATCCGCAGGACGGTCGCGCAGTGGTGGCAGTGTCAGGCTCAGCACGTTCAGGCGGTAATACAGATCCTCACGGAACTCGCCGCGCTGCACCAGTTCCACCAGGTTTTTCTGAGTGGCGCACATCACGCGGACATCCACTTTCACTTCGTGCTCTTCACCCACGCGACGGAACGTACCGTCATTGAGGAAGCGCAGCAGTTTGATCTGCATTCTCGGCGACATTTCACCGATCTCATCGAGCAGCACGGAGCCGCCGTTAGCCTGTTCAAAGAAGCCTTTTTTGCCTTCCAGCGCATTCGGATAAGCGCCTGCCGCGTAGCCAAACAGCTCACTTTCTACGACGTCATCCGGCAGCGACGCACAGTTCAGACCGAGGAAAGGTTTTTTGCCGCGTGCACTGCGCAGATGGCAGGCATGCGCCAGTAAATCTTTACCGGTGCCGGTATCACCGACAATCAGCAGCGGCGCATCCAGCATGGCAAGTTTACGCGCCTGATCCAAAACGTGACGCATTTTGGTGCTGACTGCGACGATGTGGTCAAACTCACTGTCATCGTTAACAGTCAGATCCTGCAACTGACGTCCCATGCGGGCAGCCGATTTGAGCATGACGACGGCGCCGGCAATTCCGCCTTTTTCGTCTTCGTCATCCACATGTATTGGCGTGAGATCCATCAGGAAATCCTGGCTGCGGATCACAATACGTTCGGTGTGTGGCTGGGCATTTTCGCTTTCCAGCCAGCGCGTGACGTTGTAACCGGTGATCAGATTCGCTGCTGTCACATTGCGGATTTTGTCTTCATCAAGTTCAAACAATGCCATCGCCGACGGATTGGCCTGCTCGACCTTGCCTTTCATATCAATGGAAAAAACCGGTTCCGGCATGGAAACCAGTAAAGCGCGTAACGCACGATGCTCCCGTTCGGAAGGCATGAACGACACGGTACGGACGTCCGTCACGCCGTCGATGCGGCGGATTTCAGCCATCAGGGCGCGAAAAGTATCAAAATCCAGTTGGGAAAAATTCAGGTAAATACGGCCAATCGAGGCAATCTCGATACCGCGTAAATCAATACTGCGTAAAACCAGTAAATCGAGGAGTTCACGGGTGAGACCCAGGCGGTCTTCGCAAAAAACTTCCAGACGCATCAGTGTTGACCTTTTTCTGCCGGTGCGGAAATCGCTGCAGGCATAATACTCTTTCATGTACACCGGAAGAAGAGACTGTCACGAAAAGTTGACAAAATAATTCGCTGAATGACATCTGACTGCCATGATGATCGGGTAAGGATTTTGCTTTCATAGTGATTTCTGCTGACAGCATCCGGCACATGTTGGTTTCGCCATCCCGCCTTTTTCTGCTACTATCGCCCTTCTGATTTCATCGCCAAATGGTTCCCGACTATGAAGTTCGTCTCCTTTAATATCAATGGATTGCGCGCACGTCCACATCAGCTTGCGGCAATAATCGAACAGCACCAGCCTGACGTTATTGGTTTACAAGAAACCAAGGTGCATGACGATATGTTCCCGCTGGAAGAAGTCAGCCAGCACGGGTATCACGTGTTTTATCACGGGCAAAAAGGCCATTACGGCGTTGCCATGCTGACCAAGCAAGAACCCGTCGCTGTACGCCGTGGTTTCCCCGGTGATGATGAAGAATCTCAGCGCCGCATCATCATGACCGATATCGAAACGCCACAAGGCATTCTGACAGTCATCAACGGTTACTTCCCGCAGGGTGAAAGCCGCGACCATCCGACTAAATTCCCGGCAAAAGAGAAGTTTTACCGTGATTTGCAGGATTACCTGACCACCAGTTTGTCGGTGAACAATCCGGTCGTGGTGATGGGCGATGTGAATATCAGCCCGACCGATCTGGACATTGGTATCGGCGAAGACAGTCGCAAACGCTGGCTGCGCACCGGTAAATGTTCGTTTCTGCCGGAAGAACGTGAGTGGATGGATCGCCTGAAAGGCTGGGGTCTGATCGACACCTTCCGTGCCGCCAACCCCGACACCGCTGATAAATTCTCGTGGTTTGATTACCGTTCACGCGGCTTTGATGAAAACCGTGGTCTGCGTATTGATCTGATCATGGCGAGCACGCCGCTGGCCGCGCGTTGTATCGCCACCGGGATTGATTACGATATCCGCGGGATGGAAAGGCCGTCTGACCATGCGCCAATCTGGGCGACGTTCGACCTGAAGTAATGACCATGAAAACGATTGACGTGGTCGCCGCCCTGATTGAGCGCGAGGGCAAATTGCTGCTTGCCCGTCGGGATGCGTCCGGCGATCAGGCCGGTTTGTGGGAATTTCCCGGCGGCAAAGTCGAAGCCGGGGAAAGCCAGCCTGCTGCATTAGTGCGCGAGTTGCAGGAAGAAATGGGCATCACTGCCACGGTGGAAGATTTCATCGCCACCAGCGTTGTGCAACAGTCTGAACGGTTAATTCGTTTGCATGGCTGGCGGGTCAGCGGGTTTACCGGCGAGATTAGGTTACAGTGTCACTCTGAAATCTGTTGGGTAACGCCGGATGAGGTGCTGTCGTTTGAACTGGCACCGGCGGATATCCCGCTGGCACAAGCTTATCTGGCAAAATTTGCCGGTTAGCGATCATGGCAAATAAAAAGGCGCGGACTGTTGCCAGTTTCGCGCCTTTTTTGTCTGAACATTTTAAGAAAGCGTTATTTCTTCAACACTTGCCATTTGAGTTCGTTGGTGCCCACCACATTCGGATCACGGGAACACTGCAGGACCACGCTGTCTGCCGTGACAACGGCCCCCTCGCTGTAACTCTGGTTGTTGTAGATACAGCAATTGTGGCAGGTTGGCGCGCTGTTATTGTTGTTGCCGCTGTTCTGCCAGATTTGCGGCGGCAATGGCACAACGACATCCGTACCGTTGCCGATATTGCTGCGGTTCGCCATCGCCGGTGCAGCCAGCAACGCGGAACTGATCAGCGCTGCCATCAGAACTTTACGGATAAAAACATTATTCATCACTGTTTGCTTCCTTCCCTTTGGTACTCGCTTTGCGGCGTTTAGGGGCGCTTTTGCCTTTCGCCACAGCGCCCGCCGGTTTGGAAGGCAGACTGCGGAATGCCGAAGACACCCGGTTCGTTTTGGCCTGCATGATGAGATTCTGCAACGTCGCGACCAGCGGTTGCATGAAATCCTGATAACGGCAGCTCTTTTCACTGATACGCGTCAGCGTGGATTCCCAGTCAGCGGTCATATCCGGGCGGGCGGCGATGTCCGGCAGCGAGTGGATCAGCGCGCGGCCGGTATCGCTGGAATGAATATAGCGCCCTTTCTTATACAAAAATTCGCGGCGGAACAGCAGCTCGATAATCCCGGCACGCGTTGCTTCCGTACCTAATCCATCTGTCGCACGCAGGATTTTTTTCAGTTCTTTATCCTGCACAAAACGCGCAATCCCGGTCATGGCGGAAAGCAATGTAGCATCGGTAAAAGGCCGCGGCGGCTGGGTCTGGCGTTCAACCACTTCTCCGCGCTCGCACAACAGTTCGTCACCTTTGGCCACCACCGGCAGTGGCGTGCCTTCGTTTTCCTCGTCGCGTTCTTTACTGCCCAGCAACGTGCGCCAGCCCGCCTCGGCCAGAAAACGCGCTTTGGCGATAAATTTACCGCCCGCGATATCCAGGTCGATAACACATTTGCGGTAAACCGCATCCGGGCAGAACTGCATCAGATACTGACGCGCCACCAGGCCGTAAATTTTGCGTTCGTCATCCGTCAGATTGACGTTACTGCTGCGCGCCGTCGGGATAATCGCATGGTGCGCATCAACCTTTTTGTCATCCCAGCAACGGTTACGTAAATCGGTATCCACTGCCGGTTGTGGCATCAGGTCAGGCCGGTGAACGCCAATGGCATTCAGCACGGCATGACGCCCGGCAAAATGCTCCTCTGGCAGGTATCGGCTATCCGAACGCGGATACGTAATCAATTTGTGCGTTTCGTACAATTTCTGGCAGATATCAAGAATTTGCTGAGCACTCAGCCCAAAGGCTTTCGAGCCTTCAATCTGCAATGTGGAGAGTGAAAACGGCAGCGGCGCAATATCATTCTCACGCTTGTCATTATAGCCGGTGACCATCGCCGGTTGTCCGGCAATACGCGCCACGACATGATCGGCCAGCGGACGGTGCAGCAATCGCCCTTCTTCATCCTGATACGGCTCGCAGGAATCACTCGGCTGCCACAGCGCGACAAAACGCTCTTCGGCAGGTGTGACGATATGCGCTTTTACTTCAAAGAAATCTTTCGGCACGAAGTTTTCGATATCTTCATCGCGACGGACCACCAGTCCGAGAACCGGGGTCTGTACGCGTCCGACGGAGAGCACGCCGTTGTAACCGGCGTTGCGCCCCAGAATGGTGTAGGCGCGGGTCATATTGATGCCGTAAAGCCAGTCGGCACGGGCGCGGGCCAGCGCGGAAACACACAGCGGAATAAAATCACGGTTGTCGCGCAACCGCTCAATAGCACGCTCGACGGCCTGCGGGTTGAGATCGTTAATCAGGCAGCGCTGGGTCGCGTGACGTTTTTCCGGCGTCAGTTCGAGATAATCCAGCACTTCATCCACCAGCAACTGCCCTTCGCGATCCGGGTCACCGGCGTGGACAACCTGCGAGGCCTCGAGCAATAAGCGTTTAATCACGTTGAGTTGTTTGGCGACGGAAGAACGCGGCTGAAGCTGCCACTTTTCAGGAATGATCGGCAAATCGGCGAGCGACCAGCGCGCAAAGCGGCTGTCGTAGGCATCGGGCTGCGCCTGTTCGAGTAAGTGGCCGACGCACCAGGTCACCACCTGATCGTTGCCACAGGCAATATAACCATCGCCCCGGCGATGAGGTTTCGGCAGGACATCCGCAATCGCGCGGGCAAGGCTGGGTTTTTCGGCAATGAACAGACGCATCAACAGGCACCTGTTTGCGGTGTAATCGCGACAAAGATTTCCATTATCCCACCCTTCATTTCACTACGTCCTCATCATGCAGAGTGGCTATGTTAGCCGCTGACGGCGTAATTAGTAAGATGGTTACAAGGATCCGCGACGGCGGTCGCTCATTTAGGCAGCAAAAAACCGGTTTAATCGGAAAAGGCCGATCAAAACCGGTTGATAAGTGAGCGGTCTGATTTTACAAATGCGTGACGAATGGCGTGCTGTCGGCCGGGATCACCTGCAAACTGGCTTTCAGTTGCGGTGTACCGAGATACAGGAAACCGACGATTTTATCGTTTTCACCACATTTGAATGCCTTGCGTACGTCCGGATGATCAGTCCACGCGCCGGTACGCCAGATGCCGTTAAAACCCTGCGCCAGTGCAGCCATCTGCATGGCATGAACCGCACAACCGGCGGAAAGCAACTGTTCCCATTGCGGTACTTTAGGACTTTCTTTGCACACGGCAATCACGGTAATAATTTGCGGTGCGCGCAATGGCGCCTGCGTGGCTTTCTCAATGGCTTTTTCATCCGCGCCGTCTTTTATGGCGGCCGCGCGCAGCACCTCACTGAAACGGGTCAGGCCGTCGTTTTCAGCAATGACAAAACGCCAGGGTTGCAGGGCACCGTGATCCGGGGCGCGCATACCCGCATGGATGATGTTTTGCAGCGCTTCACCGGCCGGTGCCGGTGCAGCCAGGCGGGAAGCAGAACGGCGGTTAAGTAATAAGTCCAAAGCGTCCATGATATTCTCCTGAGAATAATTGCTATTTGAATTACGTTAACATAATCGTAACGCCTTTTTCCAACGGTCAACTGGCTTTCAGATAATGCATCACTGCCAAACTCTGACATGATTTAAAGCTGACATTTTTCTGGCGGGTCATTAGGATAGCGGGACTTATCTGTCTTGTTGGAGAGACCATGCGCACATTGTGGCGAATTATCGCCGGTTTTTTTAAGTGGACCTGGCGTCTTCTTAATTTCGTCAGAGAATTCATTCTCAACGTATTCCTTATTCTCATTATTCTGGCTGGTGTTGGCATCTGGTATGCCGTGCAGGACAAGCCTGTCGAAACGACCCAAGGTGCACTGCTGGTTGATCTCAGCGGCTCAGTGGTCGACAAGCCTTCCGTCAATAATAAAGTCCGTCAGTGGGGCCGCGAATTGCTGGGCACGTCGAGCAGCCGCTTGCAGGAGAACTCGCTGTTTGATCTCGTCGAGACCATCCGCTCCGCTAAAGACGACAAAAACGTTACCGGGATTGTGTTACAGCTGACCGATTTCACCGGCACCGACCAGTCTTCACTGCAGTACATCGGTAAAGCGCTGCGTGAATTCCGCGATGCAGGCAAACCGGTTTACGCCATCGGCGACAGCTATAACCAGTCACAATATTATCTGGCCAGTTACGCCAACAAAATCTATCTGTCGCCGCAGGGCGCGGTCGATCTTCACGGTTTTGCCACTAACAATCTGTATTACAAATCCCTGCTGGATAAGCTGAAAGTCACCACCAATATCTTCCGCATCGGAACCTATAAATCTGCCGTTGAGCCATTGATCCGTGATGATATGTCTCCTGACGCCCGTGAGGCAGACAGCCGCTGGATTGGCGGATTGTGGACCAACTATCTCAATACCGTGTCAGCCAACCGTCAGATCACGCCCGAACAACTGTTCCCGGGTGCGGCGGGCGTGCTGGCGGGTATGCAGGCAACCGGCGGTGATATGGCGCAATATGCGCTGAAAGCCAAGCTGGTTGATGCACTGGCGTCACGCACCGAAGCCGACAACGAGATGGTGAAAGCCTTTGGCTGGAACAAAGACACCAAAGACTTTAATTACACCAGCATTTACGATTATTCGCCGAAGCCAAAACCGGACAACAACGATCCGCAAATCGCGGTGATCTTTGCCACCGGTGCAATTAACGACGGTGAAGAACAACCGGGCGCAGTCGGTGGCGACACCACGGCACAGCAAATTCGTGATGCCCGTCTGGATCCGAAAGTGAAAGCGATTGTCTTGCGCGTTAACAGCCCGGGCGGCAGCGTCAGCGCTTCTGAAGTCATCCGTTCCGAACTCGCGGCTGCGAAAGCCGCAGGTAAACCGGTTGTGGTTTCAATGGGCGGTATGGCGGCATCCGGCGGTTACTGGATTTCAACACCAGCCAACTACATCATCGCCAGCCCGAGCACCCTCACCGGCTCCATCGGTATCTTTGGTGTAATCAACACGTACCAGAACACGCTCGATTACGCGGGTGTGCATACCGACGGCGTGGCAACGTCACCGCTGGCGGATATCGCTTCCACCAAAGCGCTGCCGCCGGAGTTCTCGCAGATGATGCAACTCAATATCGAGAACGGTTATAAAACCTTCCTCGGTCTGGTTGCCGATTCACGCCACAAAACGCCTGAGCAGATCGACCAGATCGCCCAGGGCCACGTGTGGATCGGTTCAGATGCCAAAGCCAATGGCCTGGTTGATGAGCTGGGTGATTTCGATGACGCTGTGAAGAAAGCCGCTGAACTGGCCAAACTGCCAAAATGGCAACTGAACTGGTATGTCAGCGAGCCAAGCCTGAGCGACCTGGTATTCTCGCAGGTCAGCGCATCGGTCCACGCTATGTTGCCAGCGGCAATCCAGGCGTATCTGCCTGCGCCGGTGAGCAAAATGGCCATGGCGCTGAAATCACAGGCTGACCTGTTCAGCAACATGAACGATCCGCAGAACCGTTACGCACTCTGCCTGACCTGTGGTGATGTGAAGTAACGTTCCGTTTTGGGATAATGTGGGATAAAGAATCGCCTTAATGCACAGCCCGGAGCTTCTTGCTGAGAACTCCGGGCTTTTTTAGGGTGGGACGTCAGCCACGAAGCCTTTATACTTAGCGCAGTTGCTTTCACCTTTCTAAAAAAGAACATCTTCGATGACTAAAAAATCTATTTACGTTGCCTATACCGGCGGCACAATCGGTATGCAGCGTTCTGAACAGGGTTACATTCCGGTGTCCGGCCATTTACAACGTCAGCTGGCGCTGATGCCTGAATTCCATCGCCCTGAGATGCCTGAATTTACCATTCAGGAATACGCGCCTCTGATGGATTCCTCCGACATGACGCCGGAAGACTGGCAGCACATCGCCGACGATATTCAGGCGCATTACGACGACTACGACGGTTTTGTTATCCTGCACGGCACCGACACCATGGCATTCACCGCTTCTGCACTGTCGTTCATGCTGGAAAATCTGAGCAAACCGGTGATTGTGACAGGGTCACAGATTCCGCTTGAAGCGTTGCGTTCTGATGGTCAGATCAACCTGCTGAACTCGCTGTATATCGCCGCGAATCATCCGGTCAACGAAGTCACCCTGTTCTTCAACAACCGTCTGTATCGCGGCAACCGCAGCACCAAAGCGCACGCAGATGGTTTCGATGCCTTTGCCTCACCGAACCTTTCGCCGCTGCTGGAAGCCGGGATCCACATCCGCCGACTTTCCACGCCGTCACTGCCTGAAGTGCCTGCGGCGAAGCTGAAAGTGCATCACATCACGCCACAACCGATCGGCGTGGTAACGATCTACCCGGGCATTTCCGCCGAAGTGGTACAAAACTTCCTGATGCAACCGGTAAAAGCGCTGATCCTGCGCTCCTACGGTGTCGGTAACGCCCCGCAAAAAGGCGACCTGCTGAAAGTGCTGAAAGACGCATCTGAGCGCGGCATTGTGGTGGTTAATCTGACGCAATGTATTTCAGGGCGCGTCAACATGGGCGGCTATGCCACCGGCAACGCCCTCGCCCATTCCGGTGTGATCAGCGGCTTTGATATGACCGTGGAAGCGGCACTGACCAAGTTGCATTATCTGCTCAGCCAGTCACACACTCCCGAGGAAATCCGCGAACTGATGCAGCAAAACCTGCGCGGCGAACTCACCGAATAAATAAGAGGGCGATATGAAATCTGCTTTGTTGCTGGTCGATCTGCAAAATGATTTTTGTCGCAGCGGCGCGCTGGCCGTGACTGACGGCGACGCCACGATTGCGGTTGCCAATAAGATGATGACATGGTGTAAAAGCCATGACATCGCCGTGGTGGCATCGCAGGACTGGCATCCGGCGGGACATCGCAGCTTTGCGGTGAATTCCCACGCGGAGCCCTGGACGTCGGGCGAACTGAACGGTCTGCCGCAAGTCTGGTGGCCGGTTCACTGCGTTCAGCGTGAACCGGGCGCTGAATTTCACCCGGGGCTGAATCTGCCGCAGGTGGATTTTGTGGTGCAGAAAGGCACCAATCCTGACATCGACAGTTACAGTGCGTTTTTCGATAACGGACATCGTGCTGCTACGATGCTCAATGACTGGCTGAAAGCGGCGCAGATTACACATGTGTATGTGATGGGGCTGGCGACGGATTACTGTGTGAAATTCACGGTGCTGGATGCGCTGGAGCAAGGTTATCAGGTGACACTGCTGACCGACGGTTGCCGTGGCGTCAATCTGCAACCCGAAGACAGTGCTGAAGCGGTTGAAGCGATGCGTAAAGCAGGGGCAAAAATCAGTACCTCTGAGGCAGTAACAGGCTGAATTTGTCTTCCCGTCTGACTTGATAAAGGCGCTTCAGCGCCTTTATCAGCAAACAGCACTTTCGCAACCCGCCCACTTACTCCGGCTTCAGTTTAATCAGCGTATCCTGCGTAAATTGCTGTTTCAGTTCCTGCTTGCTTTTGGTGACAATCTGCCCGTCCGTGCCAATGCTCATGTGCTGGGCATCAACATTGTGACGCGACTGATACAGCATCACGGCCTGCAGGCTGTGCTCTTTCTGTTCCGGCGTCAGCGCGACACCGTCCGGCCACTTTCCGAGTTCAACTGCCTGCGCGAGACGTGCGTAAATTTCCGGCGTCATTACATCAATAAGTTGATTAATTTCCATCTGAGCACCTTGTGTTCATCTGTATTATTCAAACGGTTTTGAATAATAGCTGAATCGATTTTGTCGGTAAAATTACATCACCATTTTCTTGCGAACTAACCGCGGGTTTTATTGCCACTTTTGCCATCCGTAAAGCTCATTGAGGCAGAGTTTATGCAGTAACGTTCACCTGTCGGTTTCGGGCCATCCGGGAAAACATGCCCCAGATGAGCTTCACAGCGGGAACAGCGGATTTCGACACGCGCCATTTTATGCGAATTATCAGTGAGATATTTGATCGCATCAGGGTTAACTGGCTGATAAAAACTTGGCCAGCCACAGCCGGAATCGTATTTGGTATCGGAGTAGAACAACGCTGACTCGCAGACCACGCAATGATAAATCCCTTCGCGGTGGTTGTGCAGCAATTTTCCGGAGAACGGAGGTTCTGTTCCGTGCTCCTGCGTGACATAACGTTGAATTTCAGTGAGTTGGTCAAGTGTAGGGGAAGATTTGGCTTCAATGCTCATGATTCTCGTTCTCTGACGAATATAAAAATCAACTTAAATAACAGTTTATAATAACAAAAAATTAACAACGAGTCTGCCCGTTTTGTCCTAAACTGTATGGCATCAGCGTTAGCCAGCTTGCAACTTGTGATGGCGATCACACTCCTGATCTTCCGGCTCTTTATATTCTGTTTTTCGCCCCCATGTGGTTGTGAGCCGATTTAAAAACGGAACGTGCAATAAGCGAGCAAGAGTAGGTCGTCGCTTTGACTTACAGCAATAATTGACACGATTCCGCTTGACGCTCAGCAAGGTTTTTGTAATTTTACAACCAACCTTTTATTCACTAAAAAAATAGCTGGTGGAATATATGACTATCAAAGTAGGTATCAACGGTTTTGGCCGTATCGGTCGCATTGTTTTCCGTGCTGCTCAAGAACGTTCTGACATTGAGATCGTAGCAATCAACGATCTGTTAGACGCGGACTACATGGCATACATGCTGAAGTACGACTCAACTCATGGTCGTTTCAACGGTACTGTTGAAGTTAAAGACGGTCACCTGGTTGTTAACGGCAAAACCATCCGTGTTACCGCTGAGCGTGACCCAGCTAACCTGAAATGGAATGAAGTTAACGTTGACGTTGTAGCTGAAGCTACTGGTCTGTTCCTGGATGATGCGACTGCTCGTAAGCACATCACTGCAGGCGCTAAGAAAGTTGTTCTGACTGGTCCTTCTAAAGACAACACCCCAATGTTCGTTATGGGTGTTAACCATAAAGAATACGCAGGTCAGGAAATCGTTTCTAACGCATCTTGCACCACTAACTGCCTGGCACCACTGGCTAAAGTTATCAACGACAACTTCGGTATCGTTGAAGCACTGATGACCACTGTTCATGCAACTACCGCAACTCAGAAAACCGTTGATGGCCCGTCTCACAAAGACTGGCGCGGCGGCCGCGGCGCATCCCAGAACATCATCCCTTCTTCTACCGGTGCTGCTAAAGCAGTAGGTAAAGTTATCCCAGCTCTGAACGGTAAACTGACGGGTATGGCGTTCCGCGTTCCTACTCCTAACGTTTCTGTTGTTGACCTGACTGCACGTCTGGAAAAACCAGCGTCTTACAAAGAAATCTGCGCAGTAATCAAAGCAGCTTCTGAAGCAGGCGATCTGAAAGGCGTTCTGGGCTACACCGAAGACGACGTAGTATCTACCGACTTCAACGGCGAAAAACTGACTTCCGTATTCGATGCGAAAGCAGGTATCGCGCTGAACGACAACTTTGTGAAACTGGTTTCCTGGTACGACAACGAAACTGGCTATTCAAACAAAGTATTGGATCTGATCGCTCACGTTTCCAAATAATTGGTTATGTGAATGAACTGATTGAAGGGCGACGCAAGTCGCCCTTTTGCTTTCTGTCGGATGCACTTTTTTATCAGCACATGAGTGCGATCAAACAGACGGGTTTGGTTCATGTGTAGTCTTGGTTCAAAATCGTAATTGTTTAACCCTGACAGGATTTTAGATAATGACAGAACAACTCTTTTCTCTTCCGATCGTAAACCAAATCTCTACCTCCGTTAGCCAGCGTCTTGTCGACGAACTGCCGGTACTCGTTGTGACTCATCCGAAAGTCCGTGCTGCCATTGCCCTGCAAGGTGCACATCTGTTGGCATGGCAGCCTGAAGGCGAAGAGCCGGTGCTATGGATGAGCAGCGCCAGCGCGTTCAAAGAAGGCGTTGCGATTCGTGGCGGTATCCCTATCTGCTGGCCGTGGTTTGGTCCGGCGGGCAAACCCTCACACGGTTTTGCACGTAACGTTGCGTGGGAACTGACTGACCACAAAGAAACTGACGAAAATGTGGTACTGACCTTAACGCTGAAAAGCTCCCCTGAAACACTGGAATTATGGCCGCATGCATTCACGCTGACGGCACGCTTCACGCTCGGGGCAACCTGCCACATCGAGCTGGAGTCGACCGGTGATTTCGAAGCCAACAGCGCCCTGCACACCTATTTCAACATTGGCGACATCGCCGATGTCACTATTAAAGGCCTGGGCAACAGCTTTATTGATAAAGTCGATGGCGCAAAAGCCAAGCAGGAAGACGGTGATCTGACCTTCACGGGCCAGACTGACCGCATCTACACCCAGCCGCAAGCCACCAGCGAAATCGTTGATCCGGTTCTGAAACGTACGCTGGTTGTCGCACATGAAAATAACGCCGATGTGGTGGCCTGGAATCCGGGTTCTGCACTGTCGGTGAGCATGGCTGATATGCCGGATGACGGATATAAAACCATGGTGTGCGTTGAAACGGCGCAAGTTTCTCATACACACACCTCTACGCATGCCGCGCCAGCGCGTCTGGCAGTGACCTTCTCTGTCCGTAAATAACCGGTTTAGGTTTGCAGCAAAGATGACATAGGGGCCAGATGGCCCCTTTTTATCGTCTGATGACCGATGTGAATGATTGACTTCAAACCATATCCAGCGGCGTTTTATGATTCGGTGCCGGGAATACTGTGTCAATTCGTGCTATTTCATCGGCCGTCAGGCTGAGCGTCAGCGCCGCCGCATTATCTTTCACGTGCTGCGGTTGTACCGCTTTAGGAATAGCGATCACGTTACCGGTGCGCGTTACCCAGGCCAGAGCAATCTGCGCGCTGCTGACACCCCGAGCGTTGGCGATTTCCTGCATCACCGGTGCAGTCAGGACGTCGTGACGTAACTTGCCGGCCTGCGCCAGCGGGCAATAGGCCATAACGGGAACGCTGTGCTCCTCACACCACGGCAGCAGGTCAAACTCAATGCCACGGACTGCCGCGTGATACAGCACCTGATTGGTCATGCATGCATTGCCTCCGGGGATTTTCCACAGCGCCTGCATATCGTCAGTATCAAGATTAGAGACACCCCAGCGCCGGATTTTGCCGGATTGCTGCAATTTTTCCATCGCCGTGACAGTGTCATGTAGCGGAATCGAACCACGCCAGTGCAACAAATACAGGTCTAGACAATCTGTTTTTAAACGCTTCAGACTTTGCTCACAGGCGGCGATCGCTTTCGCGCCACCGGCATGATGCGGATACACTTTTGACACCAGAAACACGTCATCACGCCGCCCGGATATCGCTTCACCGACCACCCTTTCCGCACCGCCATCCGCGTACATTTCTGCAGTGTCGATCAGCGTCATACCGGCATCCAGCCCTTGCTGCAAGGCCTTCACTTCGGCACGGAGATCACTGTTCCGTTCCCCCATATACCAGGTACCTTGTCCGATTGCGGGTACTGTCGTGCCATCAGGCAATTGCACGGTCTTCGCTTTCATCTGTTTCCTCCGGTTGGGTCATAGCTGAAAAGTTAATTCGATTCTTTGAAAATTTACTGATCTATAAATGTGCAAATGGGGCGATACGCCCCACTAATGTGCAATATGTTCACCATGATGGTGCATTGCCTCAGAAGGTGTAAGTCACACCCGTCCACAACACGCCAGTCCAGTTATTTTCGATGATCGGGCTGTCGGTCACTTCACTGGACAGACGCAGGTAGCGACCGGTCACGAACCCTTGCCATGCTGGCGTGAAGTTATATTTTGCGGAGACTTCAACATACGGGCTGAAGCTGTCGTTCGGGGAATAGCTATGGAAGCCACTGCGACGGGATTCGTCTTTGGTCACGCCATAATAATACTGGGTGAGATTCGAGCTAAACCAGGTCACACCAAAGCCCGGTACCACAGCCCAGTTAGAGCCTTTAATGGCATACAGATAAGCCAGATCAGCAGTCATGCCATTGCTGGTATCCAGCGTATCCGCATTGAAGCTGGCGCGGAGGGTACCCCACTCGGCATTATGCGAATAAGCCAGACCGGCCATCAGCGTTGAGTGACGTTTATCGAGGCGCTTCATGCGCTTATCGTCGCTGTCGCTTGGGTCAAAGCTCAACGGGAAATAGCTGGCGGTGACGCTCAGTTTGTTGGCGTCATCATTCCACAGGTAATAGCCCGCCATCAGGGTGTGAAAATAGAAATCATCATTGTCGTAATTGATGATCGGTACCGGGTATACGTGGTCATTATTACCACGGTACGGATCCGGAGCGACCAGCGCAGATGCACCCGCCTGCCAGGTTCCCGCCACGGCAGCATGACTGCAAAGCACTGCCGCGCTAACGATGGACAGTGTTTTTAGATTGATCATTTTCATTGTCTTAATTCCATTAAGTAAAAAAACGTCGCTAGTGTAAATGAACCTTAAACGTCACGCTTAGCAATTCTGGGTCTATAAAAAGACATATCCAGAAAAACCGGGGCGATCGCACAATTTAACTGCAAAATATGAAATAAAAATGACTAAAGAAACAACTTCCGCTCTGCAGGGCACGTCCTGTAAGGCTTTTCAGAGCATTCCGCACAACTGAGTCATTGATATGACTTAAAAAACGCCAAAACCAGAGAGGAAATTTTCTTAATGCCAAACTACGCTTATAAATAGATGAAAGACTTAGCCTGAACGGTTGCCCGTCCCACCGAATAAAGACAGTTCTCAAACCATCGAGATTGTCGCTTTCCAAGGGGTTTTGCAAGTTGGCATAAGGGTTGCTGTATTTCAGGTGGGAGATCTTTCTTCCGGGAGCGCTGAAAAAAGCTCTCATTAACCTGTGCGTTACCCGAATCATTGGAATTGCAGCAAGGCGGCAAGTGAATGATTCCCGATGAGCTTACACAGTTAAGTGACCCGGGTGAACAAGCGAAGCCAACGAAGGTGCGGTTCCAAAGACGAAGGGTAAAATAACGAAGGACGGGCATCGTATGAACATATTTGACCATTATCGCCAGCGCTATGAGGCTGCCAAGGACGAAGAGTTCACACTGCAGGAATTTCTTACCATTGCACGGCAAGATCGCAGTGCTTATGTCAATGCGGCGGAACGTCTGTTGATGGCAATCGGTGAACCAGCGATGGTAGATACCGCGCTTGAACCACGCCTGTCGCGTTTATTCTCGAACCGTGTTGTTGCACGTTACCCTGCATTTGAAGAATTTTACGGCATGGAAGAGGCTATCGAACAGATTGTCTCCTACCTGAAACACGCCGCGCAGGGTCTGGAAGAAAAGAAACAAATCCTTTATTTACTGGGCCCGGTGGGTGGCGGTAAATCGTCACTGGCCGAACGGCTGAAATCCCTGATGCAACGTGTACCGATTTACGTGCTGAGCGCCAACGGCGAACGCAGCCCGGTAAACGACCATCCGCTGTGCCTGTTCAATCCGCAGGAAGATGCGCATATTCTGGAAAAAGAATACAACATTCCTCCGCGCTATCTCGGCACCATCATGTCGCCATGGGCGGCAAAACGTCTGCATGAATTCGGGGGGGACATCACGAAGTTTAAAGTCGTGAAAGTCTGGCCGTCGATTCTCGAACAAATCGCCATCGCCAAAACGGAACCGGGCGACGAAAACAACCAGGACATCTCCGCACTGGTCGGGAAAGTGGATATCCGTAAACTGGAAAACCACGCGCAAAATGATCCGGATGCTTACGGTTATTCCGGTGCTTTATGCCGCGCAAACCAGGGTGTGATGGAATTCGTTGAGATGTTTAAGGCACCGATTAAGGTGCTGCACCCGTTACTGACGGCGACACAGGAAGGTAACTATAACGGTACCGAAGGGATCTCCGCCCTGCCGTTCAACGGCATTATTCTGGCGCACTCCAACGAATCTGAATGGGTGACGTTCCGTAACAACAAGAATAATGAAGCGTTCCTTGACCGTGTGTACATCGTGAAAGTGCCTTATTGCCTGCGCGTGTCTGAAGAGATGAAAATCTACGACAAGCTGCTCAGCAACAGTGAACTCTCGCATGCTCCTTGTGCACCGGGAACTCTGGAAACGCTCGCGCGCTTCTCGATTCTCTCGCGCCTGAAAACGCCTGAAAACTCCAGCAGTTATTCCAAAATGCGGGTGTATGACGGTGAAAGCCTGAAAGATACCGACCCGAAAGCCAAGTCCTATCAGGAATACCGCGATTATGCGGGTGTGGATGAAGGCATGAACGGGCTGTCGACGCGCTTTGCGTTTAAAATTCTCTCCCGTGTTTTCAACTTTGACCATGTGGAAGTGGCTGCCAACCCGGTGCATTTGTTCTACGTGCTGGAACAGCAAATCGAGCGCGAACAGTTCCCGCAGGACATCGCTGAAAAATATCTGGAGCACCTGAAAGGCTATCTGATCCCGAAATACGCTGAGTTTATCGGCAAAGAGATCCAGACTGCTTATCTGGAATCCTATTCAGAATACGGACAAAACATTTTCGACCGTTATGTTACCTACGCTGACTTCTGGATCCAGGATCAGGAATACCGCGATCCGGATACCGGTCAACTGTTTGACCGTGAATCGCTGAATGCCGAGCTGGAAAAAATCGAAAAACCGGCCGGGATCAGCAATCCAAAAGATTTTCGTAACGAAATCGTCAACTTCGTGCTGCGTGCCCGCGCCAATAACAGCGGCCGCAATCCAAACTGGACCAGTTACGAAAAACTGCGCACGGTCATTGAGAAAAAAATGTTCTCAAATACCGAGGAATTACTGCCAGTTATCTCGTTTAACGCCAAGACGTCGACAGATGAACAGAAAAAACATGATGATTTTGTCGACAGAATGATGGAGAAAGGATACACACGCAAACAGGTACGCCTGCTGTGTGAATGGTACCTGCGCGTAAGAAAATCCTCGTAACAGAAGATCGTTGGCAACGTCGTTTGGGGGAAATATGACGTATTTTATTGACCGTCGGCTGAATGGCAAGAATAAAAGCGCGGTGAACCGCCAGCGCTTTTTGCGCCGCTATAAGTCGCAAATCAAACAGTCGATTGCCGAGGCCATCAACAAGCGTTCGGTTACCGACGTGGATAGCGGGGAATCCGTTTCGATCCCCAATTCCGATATCAACGAGCCCATGTTTCATCAGGGTCGCGGTGGCTTGCGCCACCGTGTTCATCCCGGCAACGATCACTTTGTGCAGAATGACCGCATCGAACGACCGCAGGGGGGCGGTGGCGGTGGCAGTGGTCAGGGCGATGCCAGCAAGGATGGTGAAGGCGAAGATGAGTTTTCATTCCAGATTTCAAAGGACGAATATCTCGATCTGCTGTTTGAAGATCTGGCGCTGCCAAACCTGAGAAAAAACCAGCATAAACAGCTGAATGAATTTAAAACCCACCGCTCCGGTTACACGTCTAATGGCGTACCGGCCAATATCAGTGTGGTGCGCTCTTTGCAAAACTCGCTGGCCCGCCGCACGGCGATGACAGCGGGTAAAAAACGCGAGCTGCGTGAGCTGGAATCGACGCTGACCGAGGTCGAGCACAGCGAACCAGCACAATTACTGGAAGAAGAACGGCTGCGTAAAGAGATTGCTGAGCTGCGGGCAAAAATCGCCAAAACGCCGTTCATCGATACCTTTGATTTGCGCTACCGTAACTATGAACGTCGCCCCGAGCCTTCGAGCCAGGCGGTGATGTTCTGTCTGATGGATGTCTCGGGTTCGATGGATCAGGCAACCAAAGACATGGCCAAACGTTTCTATATCCTGCTCTATCTGTTCCTGAGCCGGACGTATAAGAACGTCGACGTGGTCTATATCCGTCACCATACACAGGCTAAAGAAGTGGATGAACAGGAGTTCTTCTACTCGCAGGAAACCGGCGGGACCATCGTTTCGAGTGCACTGAAACTGATGGATGAAGTCATTCAGGAACGCTACGACCCGGCGCAGTGGAATATTTACGCCGCGCAGGCCTCCGATGGCGATAACTGGGCTGACGACTCCCCGCTCTGCCATCAGCTTCTGGCACAGAAGATCCTGCCGATGGTGCGTTATTACAGCTATATCGAAATTACCCGCCGCGCCCACCAGACGCTGTGGCGTGAATACGAAGTGCTACAGGAGAAATTCGATAATTTCGCCATGCAGCATATCCGTGAACAGGAAGATATTTATCCGGTATTCAGGGAGCTGTTTCATAAGCAGGTTCAGGATCATTAATGTTTAGTCTTTAAAAACAGCCGGTTAAGTTACTTTTACTGGCTGTTTCCCTTCACTTTTGAGTGCATATTCCCTTTCAATGAGATCAATAAATTACTCTTCGTTTTGGTGAAGATTTTCTTTCCATACGTCCAAACTATACCGTTTCATATGACGCAACAGCACAGTGAGTAAAATAATTTATTGATTAAAAAAGTAAATATCACCATTTATGAACGTATTTATTGGCAAATCATTTCAAAAGTGATGAGCATGCGAAAATAAAGTTACTAAGGACTTCTCTCCGGCATGCCTGCAGATAACCCATTGTTCGAATCGTTCAATGGCAGTCTGAGGAATGCCTGAATATCCACTCGTTCCTGTCGATCGAGAATGCGCAAGAAAAGCTCGATCGCTGGCGGAAGGAACATAACCATGATGGGCCACATTCCTCGTTAAATAACCAGACTCCGGCAGAATTTATCCGAAGCCTGCAAACAGGCCCGGATCTCTGATTTATCCTGGCACAGATATTGGGAAGGGATCAGAAACCGGAAATCTCAAAAAGTGCGTGGAAGTAAAACAGGTGTGCTTACATATTCAGTGTGCATTACAAAACGTGGAAGAGACGTGTTTTGGGTGTGCTAATATCTCAGGCATCACACCCATGGCAAACATAATTAGGGCAATCATGGACAGCAAGATGCTTAACGAAATAAGTAAATTTCTAAGTTATATTTTACGTCATAAACCTGACACCATCGGATTGCAACTTGATGTAGAAGGCTGGGCAGATATCAATTCTTTGATTCTCGGCGCGGCGAAAGAAGGCCGCGTACTTGATCAGGCAATAATTCAGACAGTAGTAAATAGCAGTGATAAGAAACGTTTTACTCTCTCCGAAGATGGCCAGCTTATTCGTGCAGTTCAGGGACATTCTACACCAGACGTGAACCTTCAACATATGGAGAAAAAACCGCCAGAATTCCTCTACCATGGCACTGCAACACGCTTTCTTGAATCTATTCTTCAGCAAGGATTGATTGCAGGTTCACGTCACCATGTGCATCTATCACAAGACATAACCACAGCCGTAGCTGTCGGACAGCGATATGGAAAGCCTGCGGTGCTAAAAGTTGAAGCCCTGCGGATGCACCAACAGGGATTCAACTTTTTTCAGGCTGAGAATGGCGTATGGTTAACGAACCATGTCCCCAATTTTTTCATATATCAGGAATAGCCATTGTCTTTGTCTTCGACTTGCTCGGCTTTATAGCGGGAAGACTCTTCTTTGGCAGCACTAAACCATTCAGAGAAACCAGAATAAGACAAATTATCCCAAGGACTTAACTTCGGTTTTGAATAATCATAAATCCGGACACCCGTAGTGCCATCCTTACCTCCCCCATCAAAACAAGCAAGAACAACCCAGCCATCATTATACAGCCCTGACTCATCTTGAATAATTGCAAAGGGAACCAGGGCAGCCCCCGAAAACTTCAAAAGCATCGAGCTGTAATAAAAAAGAGATGTCGCCATATCTTTCGATAGAAGCCGCCAAGGCTCTATATCTAAAAACTCATCAGCTAAAACCACATCTAAATAATCAACAGGGAATTCAAAACTATTGGGTAAAATTGGAAGGTCGTACAAAAAAGGCTTCATTATTTAGCACCTCCAGAAATACGTGGTGGTTCTGTTGAACCGTAAGGATTAGAAGTAGAAAACCCCCCTGACTGTTTGTTTATACGACCAGTAATGGCCTCACCCCAAGTATTAAAATTCTGCCACCCTCTAGCCTCTTGAATAGCTGGCGTCAATGGATCATCAAATCCACGGACGCTAGCTTTAACGTCGATCCCCGCCTCTCTGGCCGCGGCAATTCGAGTGTTATCCATGCTAGTCAGCTTGCCATCAGGCATTTTAACGACGTCAACTGGATCACCTTTCCAACCATTAGTCCGCATGCTTTGTACCAAATCGTCGTATGTGTAATTTTTACCCGTGTCTCGGTCAGTTTTATTGAATGAAAAGCTATTTTGCGAGAACCGAATATCCTCAGCCGCATGGAATGTGACACTGCCAGCGCCTTTTGCACCCACATCGGCAGTAACTGACGTCGCTTTTCCTACTCCGCCAATCCCCGCCGCGCCCACCTGCGTCAGGCCGTAAATCCCTTCCGAGTACTGTGGAGAGACTCCCAACCCTTCCAGCAAATACGCACCGCTGGTTTTCTGGTTGACACCAGACAGGAAGGTGTTAAAGCCTGCATTAGCCGTATCTATCCCTGAGGCTGCCAGATAACCGCCTGCCAGGCAAGCTACACCCGCGGTGGTCGTGCATATTGCTGCCCCACCCACCGCCTGGAGTTCCCCGGCGGTAAATTGCGTCAGGCCACCTAAACGCGTCCCCACACCGTAGTGGGATAGCGCATCCCCGGTTTGATCACTAACCGAATACCCGAACATCGGCAAACTGGCGCTGGCATAGCTGCCCATTGCGTAGATCAGCTGGTTACCGCTCTGTGATGCCAGTACTGTACGCTCACTGGCATACGCATCACTGTTACCTAACTGCTCCAGCGCCTGCGCTTTCACATAATCCGGAGAACCTTCCGCAAACTCAGCGGAACATTTCACCAACGCACAGGCCGCCGCTTTCAGACGCGCTTCTTTATCTTTATCCCCACCGGACAATTGCTGGATCCGGGCTACTTCATCCGGGTGTAACTGGCGGTTATAGCGTTCAGCATCCAGTGAGACGGCTGCACCGGACTGTGCACCGGTCGTTCCGCCAATAATTCCGCCAATTGCACTACCACTTAACGTGGCGGCCCACTGGGTGATAGCCCCTCTTTCATTGCGGTCCAGTTGTGTGTTGTTACTCAGATAAGTATCGACCATCTGACTAAACGCTTCGCTGCTCATCCCGGCCAACCCGCCGGCCAGCGCATTGCCGCCGCCGAAACTCGCCTGGATTGCACCTATCACACCGTGGATCGCGGCTTTTTCGGGGCTATTCGGTCCCCAGCCCATCGCCTCACCAAGATCACCGGCAGCTGAGTTCGCCATCTGCCCGAACAACGCCGCCAGTTCCTGTTGCTCGGCAATTTTCTTCTCATCGAAAATCTTATCGATATGACCATTGGCGTTGTCGGTATCGCGGCTTAGCCCTGCAATATCCTGCGTCTGCTTCTCACTGTCTCGGATGACGATACTGCCCGCAGCAATGGCCGATTGCGTTGTACCTGAAGCGTCACCGCTGCTCTTAACACCAATAACAGGGACAACGCCGCCGCCGTTAACCCGCTCGCCTTTATTATTTTTTTCCGATGAAAAGCCACCGGCAAGCCCCTGGCTACTGGCACTGTACTGCGCTTCGTTATTGATATCGCTCCAACCCAACGAACCGGTATCAAGCAGGTTCTTATCGGCTGTTGCAGTGCTCGCTATGACTGCACCACCCAGTTGGGTATGGTTGCCTACCGTAATATCGAACCCTTTATCCCCGGCAAACAACCCGCTTTGCTCACCAACGCTTGCGTAGTCGCTGTCGGTTTTGCTCTTATTAATACTCAGTGAGGCTGAACCGGTCATTGACCCGAAAGTGAAACTGGCGCCGCCACTCACGCTTTTCTGCTGGCTGTGGTACTCGTCAGTATCCTGCAGGCTGGTTATCGTCAGGTCGCGACCCACCTCAGCAGTGATTTTTTCACCCAACACCTGCGCACCGGAAATAACCGTATCCCGTCCGCTGCTCAGGCTAAGCCCATCACTGGCGTTGACCCGCGTATTAACATATTCGGTACTCTTACCGTCAGCCGTTCCTTTTGACTGGTAACCGCTGGCCGACACGCCAATTCCCGTCTCCTGACCCAGCGATATATGCACACCGACATTCCAGCCGCTGCTGTTATTCTTACTGGTTTGCTCGGTGTTGTTCGATGCGGCATCCAGCAGCAGATCATTCTGCGCCACAAGAGTGACATTATTGCCTGTCACACCGCTGCCGCTGATATGAAGATCACCGCTGGTACCTTTGTTACCCGTAGCCACCAGCGTGGTATTTCCGCCTGCGCTGAGGGTGCTGCCGCGTACCTGATTTTGTGTAGAACTGGATTCAGATGAGCTTTTACTCGAACCTACGCTGAGTTCCACCTTCACGGCGTTCAGATTGCCCTGGGCTACATCAGTCGCCATGGAAGAGGCACCCGCGACAGCTATCCATGCGTTATCTGCCGCCTGCACGGCATACAGCGTTTTCAGCCGTTCGTCGCTGACCTCCCCACTTCGTTTGAGTGTGCTGTTCGCTGCAAGAATGGCATCGGTCACCGGGCTGGACACTGACAATGTCAGACCGCTCTTTTTCTGTTCGTAACTCTCTTTACGTCTCAACAGATCGTTACCGGGGTCAACCACAATTTCGCCCGCGACAACGTTCAGGTTTTTATCGGCAATCACATCCGCGCCGCTGATATGTGCTTTTTCACCCGCGATAATATTTGCGTTACCGCCGGTTGAACCAATAGTGCTGACACTCTGACTCTGAGTGGTACCCTCTTCATTGAGCTGATGTCGCGATTGTGCGCTGCCGATGGTTACACCAAAACCTCCCGTGCCCATCAGCCCGCTTTTTTTAGTCTCGCTCAGGCGGTAGCTGGAACTGGTATCGGTGGCTGCAAGGATATTGACATTTTTCCCCGCTTTCAGCGTCACATCCCCGTCACCCACCACGGACGAGCCCTTCACCGTCAGGTCTTGCCCGGCAACAATTGACACCTTGTCGCCACTCAGCTGCGAGGCTTTCTCTGTGGTGGCATAGTCCTCTGCAACGGTATGCGTGGTCGTGCCGGAGAACAGGTGTTTTTTGGTTTTGGTTTTTTCGTCGTAGCTGTACTGGCTTTCCTGTGCGGTGGTGATATTCACATCCCGCCCGGCGTTCAGGGCCAGGTCGCCGGTGGCCTGTACTTGCGCGGCCTGTGTCGTAATGTCACGCCCGGCGGCAATGCTGGTGCTTACGCCGCTGACCACCGCTGTCCCTTCCTGCCCCACATTCTCGCGGATACTCACGCTTTTACTGCCGTGGGTTTCGCTGTAGGTGCTGGTCTGATGCGCGTTCAGGTTGACGTCGCGACCGGCGCTGAGTGAGGCGTTGAGATCGGCGGTGAGTTGCGCCGCCTGCGAGTTAAGGTCGCGCCCGGCGCTGAGCGTCAGGTCACCGCCGCTGCTCACCACCGTGCGGGTGGCGTTGTTGCTGTCAGCCTGATTTTTGCCGCTGGTCTGATGGCTGCTCTGATCCATCGTGTTGAGATTGATGTCGTTGACTGCCGCCAGCGTGGCGTCGCCTTTGGCGGTGACGGCGCTGCCCGCCACGGTCAGGTCGTGTCCCGCGCTGGCCGATAAATTACCGCCCGCGCTGACCGTGCTGGCCTGGCTGTCGGTGGTCTGTGTACTGCTTTTCGCCGTGGTTTTGCTGGTGCTGAGCGCGTTGCCAGTGATGCTGATATCGTTCAGCGCCACCAGTTGCAGGTCACTGCCCGCCGTGAGTCGGGCACCGGTGTTGTTGATGTCGTGACCGGCGGTAAGCGAAAGCCCGTCAGTGGCCGAGATACCGGCCACGTCGCCGGTCTGGGTCTGGCTGAAGGTCAGCTGAGACGTTTTGCTTTTGCTGGTGGTCGGCGCGGCCGTCCACTGCTGCGCCTGCGTGACGTTATTGATGTCGCCGCTGACCGAGGCCAGTGCCACGGTCTGTCCGCTAATCGAAGAACCGATATTATTGATATCGCCCAGCGCGCTCAGCTGCAGGCTGCCGTTAGAAGCAATCAGCCCGGCGTTAAGGTTATCCAGCGAACTGCTGCTTTTTGCCGCCAGTTGCGTCCGGGCCTGCAGGGTACTGCCCGCGTTGACGATATGCCCGGCGTCGAGATTGACGGTGTTCCCGGAAATCACGCTGCCGGTCACCGCGTGGGTGTCGTTAGCAGAAAGATAGAGTTTAGGGGCCAGAACCGTCTGGCCGTTGACGGTGGTTTTTTCCCACCAGACGATGCTTTTGGTCAGCGCCGCGACCTGTTCCGGCGACAGGCTGACGCCCAGTTGCAGGCCCAGACCGGCCTGCTGTTCGGCGGCGTTATCAATCAGATACTGCATCTGCGCGAGGTCTGACCCTGTGCCGCCGACGTAGCGCTGTCCGGTCTGACTGAGCACGGCGTTATCGACATAACGGGTATCGAAGGCGGCATCGCCGAGGAATTTGTAGTCATAGTCCGGCGTCAGCTTCAGCCGGTCCATAAAGTAGGCCGAGCCGAGGAACTTGCTCTCGTCGGTATAGACCGGTGCCGTTTCAATGCGCGGGTTGGACGGCGTGCCAGGCTGAACCGCAGGATGGACAACCTGACCTGCCACCGGCGTTGCAGAAAAGGCCGCAGAGGTCAGGCCGGTACCACCCGGGGTGGCCTGTTTGCCCACGGCAGATATCGCAGACGTCGGTCGCGCAAGGTAATCGTTCAGCGCATTGAACAGTGACGGATCGGTTTTACCGATCCCGCCAAGTTGCGGGTTGGTGGTGATCAGATACGGGCTGGAAGGATCCTGACTCGCCACAAACAAACCGTTATTGCCGGTCGGCAGCGGGTAATCCGTCAGTGCAGCGCCCTGATTGCCGATTTGCTTTAACGCATCGGTGACGGAATTGTTCCACTGTACCGAGCCGACGGTCAGGTTTTGTGCGGATGCCAGTTGTTTACTTTGCGAACCGCTGACCTGTTGCAGGCCCGACGTGCCGTTCAGAGACGGGGCGCTTATCGCATGGGATAAACCGCCTGCGTTAGCGGAGGTCGTGGTATTGCTGATGTTATTGCTGAAACTGGCGTTAACTGCCCCACCGGCCTGAATAACTGAGCGGAGGCCTTCGCCGGTGCTGAGGGTTTCGTAAGTTGCGCCGTTCGCTAACTGATAGGTAACTTTAGTATTGGTATCGGCATCAACGTAATAGCAGTTGCCACAGTCAGGGTCAAAGTAAGCTAAGCCGTGGAGTTTATCGAAGCTCTCAGTGGCTGTAACGCCCGTATATTTATAGGTCAGATATTCATTTTGGACGCCATTCTCATAAGACTGATTATTCAAAGAACTGCCGGACAGGGTGATGTTTCCCCCTGCCAAAATATTGCTGGCGATATTATCTACATTACTGGCTGCAATATTTAAATCGCGGTTTGAAGCAATACGCCCCGCGCCTCCTGAGGCGGTAGCATTAACGGTTGAGGTACTGACCAGATATTTCTTTTCTGCAGCCGTCGCTTTCGGCGCAAGGTAAAAATGGTCATCAACGGAACCGTTACCTTGTCCCATACTTCCGCCAGTTCTGACCGATACCGTGTAATAACCGAGGTCGCTTTCGTTGAGATCCCCTAATCTCATGGTCACGGAGCTTTGCCCCAACCATGACGGCGCATCCACCGGCGTTTGAGAGGAACCGGACACACTCAAACCGTCCCGCTGATTCAGCAGATGGCCGGTATTGATGGTGATATCGCCGTTGGTGGTTTCGATATCCCCCGACGTGTTGACCACTTCACTGTTGGCGTTGCCCGCCGCGTCCCGCTGCAGCCACAGGCTGTTGCCTGCCAGAATATCGCCGTAGTTATTGTGAATACTGTCGGCCAGCAACTGCATGTTGTTACCGGCGTACAGCAGTGCGCTGTTGGCAAGCGGCCCGGCTGCGGACATCACCACGTTGCCCGCCCCGCCGACAAAGCCGCTGTTGTTAAGCACGCCACGGCTGGCCAGGCGGATATCCCCGCCGGACTGTACGCTGCCGCTGCCGTTGAGCTGGATGTTGCTGGCGTCCACGCCCACCGTACCGCCGCCACCGCGCAACTGACCGCTGTTGGTAAAGTTGCCCGTGGAACTGAGCTGGATACCGTTGCCCTGCAAGGTGCCGAGCACGTTCAGGTCGCCCTGCGTGCTGAGGTTGAGGTTCTGCCCCGCTGCCAGCGTGCCGGTCTGGGTAAAACCCGAACCGAGTTGCAGCGTCATATCCCCCAGCGCCAGCAGGCTGCCCGCCTGATTGAGCACCGGTGTCACCAGCGTCAGGTTGCCTGCGCTGTAAAGTCTGCCGCCCGCCTGGTTGTCGGCGTTCTGAACGTTAAGCCCCAGTGACTGGCTGCCCAATACGGTGCCGGTGTTATGCAGTTCGTTACCGGTAAGCGTCAGCCGGTCGCCCTGAAGCTGGCCCTGATTGGTCATCTGCGTGACGTTCAGTGCGCTGTCGCCCTGTCCGGTCAGCGTACCGCTGTTGTTGAGCGTGCCGCCGGTCATGGTGAGGCCCTGTGCCTGCAGCGTGCCGCTGTTGGTCAGCACCGGTGCAGACACTGTCAGCCTGCCGCCGGTCAGTAAGGTGCCCTGGTTGTTGAGATTACCGGTGAGGGTCAGATGGCTGACGCCGTCGCCCTGCAGCTGACCCTGATTGAGCAGCGATTGTGCGCCCAAATCTAACGTCCCCTGACTGCGTACGGTGCCGCCGCTCAGATTGGTGATGCCGTTTTGTACCGTGCCCTGCAGGCTTTGCTGGCCCTGTAACTGCCCGGCGTTTGAAATGCTGTTGGTAGTGAGCGTCAGATTACCGGCCTGAAGAGTGCCGCTGTTAGCAATATTCCCGGCGTTCAGCGTGGCGGTGCCGCCACTGAGTAATGTGCCGCCCTGCTGAACCTGAAGTTGCCCGCTGAACGTGGCCGTAAGCGCGCTGACACCGCTGATACCGCCGCTGCTGGTCAGGACACCGCCGGTAAGGGTCAGGTTATCCGCCGACCAGTTCCCCTGATTATTCAGGTTCGCCGCCTGCAAAATAGCCAGACCGGTTGAGATGATTTTGCCCTGCGCCTGCGTGTTGAGCGCGCCGGTCAGGTTGAGGTTGGCGCGCGAGGCGGTCTGGATCGCGCCGTTAAGATCTAACTGACCGGCGTGTACATCGGCGCTGTCGGCCTGCCAGTTGCCGTTGTTGGTGACGTGCGCGGCGGTGACGGTGAGTGCGCCCTGCGTCAGCATCTTGCCGGACGTGGCGTTGGTTAAATCCTGCTGCAGCTGCGCCGTCAGGCCCTTCAGGCCAATCAGGTTGCCGCTGTTGTCCGCGTTGTTCGCCGTAAGCGCGAGCGTGTCGCCCTGGATCTGTCCTGTGTTGCTGACGTGGTCAGCCGTCACCGTGGCGGTTTTATCGCTGAGCAACTGGCCACTGTTTTCCAGCGTGGCGGCGTTCACCGTGACATCACCGGAAGAGAGCAGGCTGCCGCTGTTGGCGAGATCCCCCTGCATCTGCGCGTTCAGGCCATTCGTGCCTAATGCCGTGCCGCCGTTGGTCAGGCTGTTACCGGTAAGATTAAGCTGGCTGCCCTGTAAACGTCCCTGATTCTGGGTATCGCCTGCCTGCACACCCAGCGTGCCGCCGGACAATACCTGCCCCTGCGTACCGTTGGTTAACGTACTGGCGGTGAGCGTGGTGCCGCCGTTGCCCTGCATCAGCCCGTTGTTGCTGATACCCATGGCATTCACGCCGACGGTTTGTGCCAGAAGCTGGCCGCTGTTGGTCACTACCGGTGCCGTCACGGTCAGACCATTACCCGCCGATATCACGCCGGTGCCCTGATTGGTCAGACTGCCGGTGACATTCACGCCGACGTTACCGCCCGACACGTTGCCCTGATTGACCAGCGTCTGGCCTTCCAGCGTCATCTGGTTCTGCGCAGACAGGCTGCCTTGCTGCTGCAACGTACCGGCTTTCACATGCAGGCCGTCGTCGGCGGTGATGGCACCGCTGTTGGTCAGCGAGCTGGCCGTGATATCCACATTGTCCGCACCCAGCGCCGCGCCGTTGGTCAGCGTACCGGCCTGAACTGTCAGCGTGCCCGGTGTCACCAGTTTCCCGGCCAGATCGGCTTTTTCAGACGCACTGATCCCCAGCGCGTTTTTACCCTGCGTCTGCGAGCCGTTGCCGGTGGTGAGCTGTTGCGTGGTCAGCGCCGCGTTACCATCTGCGGAGAGAAAACCCTTTAAGTTCGCGGTATCCGCACTGAGGTTCACATCGCCCTGGCTGGACTGTACCGATCCGGCGCGGGTGGTCAGCGCGGTGGCGTTAAGTGTTGCACCCTGCGTGCCGGTCAGCGTGCCGCCCAGATCTGCCTGGGCGGTGTTGAGCGTCAGCTGACCATCGGCCAGTAAGGTTGCCGCATCACCGTTGGTCACGCCGTCCCGCGCGTTCAGTATGATGTCGCCGCGGGTGCCGGTCAGCCCCTGATTGTTGAACTGACTGAGGGTCAGCGTCTGGTCACCGCCGGACTGCGCCGTGCCGTTGTTATTGAAGGTGTCGCCGTCAAGCTGCTGCGTGCCGAGGGATTGCAGCAGGCCGTTACTGGTCAGGGTGCCGAAGCTGAACTGCCCGTTGCGGTTGGCGGCCAGCGTGCCGCCGTTGCTGAAATCGTGTGCGGTAAAGTTCAGGTCACGTCCGGCAATCAGGCTGCCGGACCACTGCCCGCCGCTGGCAACCGTGGCCTGCACGTCATTTTGTGCCGAGGTTTTACCACCCTGTGCGGCATTAAGCCGGTCAGCGTTAATCGAAAGATTATTGCCCGCGCTGATGGTACCGTCGAGCTGCTGCTGGCGGGCGGATAACTGCATATCTCCCGTGGAGGCCAGTGAACCGGTGCCGGTCACCTGCAATGTGCCGCCACCGGCTTCCAGCGTGTTGCCGTCGAGCGCACCGGCCACCGTGGCGCTGCCGGTTGCCGTCAGGGATAAATCTTTATCGCTGTGAACGGAACCCTGCGCCCCGACGGACAGATCCGTAGCGTTCAGGCCGACGTTGCCGGAGGTCGACAACTGGCCGCCCAGCGTCTGCTGCGCGGCAGTAAACTGAATATCGCCAAGGCTGGTGATCAGCGAGTTTTGCCCGGCGTTCAGGGAATTACTGTTGAGCGTCAGGCCATTTTTGCCGGTCAGCGTGCCGTCGACAATCATCTGACCGCCGCCGATGTTCAGCCGGTCACCGGCAAACAGCGAGCCTTGTTCACCCACGGTCATCTGGTCAGCAACCTGCAACCCCAGCCCCTGCTGTGAACCGATCAGCCCCTGATTGCTGAGGGTATTGGCGGTGATGTTTTGCGCGCCGCCGGACTGCATTTTGCCGCTGTTGTTCAGTTCGCTGGCGTTCAGGATCTGTGTACCCTGCGCCTGGATCAGGCCGCCGTTGGTCAGTTTTTGCGTGGCGAGCTGCGTGTTGCCGCTGGCGGCCAGCGTGCCATTGTTGGTCATGTCGCCCGCACTGACGCCCAGATTACCGCCCGCCGTCAGGCTGCCATTCCACACACCGTTATTGCCCGCCTCCGCCTGCACATTCCCGACAGCGTAAAGCTTAGCGCTGCTGGCCGAACTCAATGAGCCGCTGCTGAGCTGCAGGTTTTGTCCGGCGCGGACGTTCCCGCCGAGTACCGCACTGCCCTGCACGCCGATATCCGCATCGGTACCGGACTGAATTTGCGACCCTGCGAGGGTGGAAAGTTGCCCGAAACGCCCGGTCAGTTGATTGTCACTCGACAGCAATCCGCCAAGCTGCGTTTCTCCGGCGGTGAGGGTCAGGGCACCGCTGGCCTGCACCACCCCGCTGTTATCCAGCGTTGTCGCCTGAAGATCTTGCGTCCCCTGTGCCTGCAGCGTGCCGGTATTGGTCAGCCGCTGCGTGGTGATACGGGCGTTTCCGTTTGCGGCGATCAGCCCGTTATTGGTCAGATCCCCGGCGTTCAGTTGGAGATCTTTCCCCGCCGTCAACTTGCCCTGCCACTGGCTGTCATTACCGGCGGTAGCATGAATATTGCCTGCCGCAGACACCTGCGCGGTATTGCCTGAATTGAGCTGGTCAGCGGCCAGCGTGATATTGCCGCCGCTGGTCACCTGACTCCCCTGAACGGCCAGTTGTCCCTGACTGTTGAGCGCCATATCGCCGCCCGACTGCTGGGTGCCGTTAAGCGCGATAGCCTGCGCATTCGCCGTCAGCTTGCCGGTGGAAGTCGCATTACTTAGCGTCAGCCTGCCGCTGGCATCAATCTGCATATCGCCGACCGAGGCATTCAGGTTGCCGAGGTTGACCCCGACGCCCTTGTCGCTGGAAACCAGATGAATGCGGTTGGCGTACATACCGCCGAGTGCGCCGGTGTCAATCGCCACCGCCGGTACGCCTGCGCCGGATATCGGCGTGGCATTGCCCTGCGCATCGACACGGTTGGCACCCAGGGTGACGTTCAGGTCTCTGGCGTACAGCCCGGCGTTAATCTGCGCGGCGCGGGAAATCAGTGAAAAAGAATCGCTCGTGCGGGCATCCAGCCCCTGACCTTCAACGGTGATCGCGCCCTGCGTGACGTCGAGGGATTGCAGCGAGCCGTCCGCATTCAGCACCGGCCTGCCGGTGGTCAGCGTGGCGTTAGGGGTGTTGAGGAAGCCGCAGCCGTTACAGGTGATGCCGTAAGGGTTGGCGACCATGACGTTCGCGGCTTTACCGGCGACTTCCATGTAGCCGTTAAGCTGCGAAGGGTTCGACGACACCACTTCGTTAATGATGCCCTTCGCTTCCTGACCTGCCGTAAGATTGGGGTTGTTCTGTATCAGCCCGCCCAGCTGAGTCTGGGTCAGTTTGCCGGTGGCGTTGTTGAGAATGAGGCCCTGCTGGCCGACGTTGAAATCGTTGTATTTATTATGCGAAATCCCGGCCTGATTCGGGGTGGCGATGTTCACCACCGGCACGCCGTTACCCGCCTGATCGGTGCGGGTGTTGCCTTCGGCTACCGTGATACCCGCCGCAAATGCAGGCATCACCGGTTGCCAGACCAGCCAGCCCATCAGCCCGTAGGCCAGCGCTTTACGCCATAACGCGACCGGTTGCTCTGTGATCGATTTCATCGCCGAATTCCTTCTCTCTTATGCAGAGGTACAACGCTAAAGTGCAAAACCGATGCGGTAGTAGACCGTGACGCGATCCGGTGCCAGTGAGTCCGGATAGCTCAGCGGCCAGCCGACGGTAAACTGGCTGGAGAAATGTGCGTTACTGCTCGATAAACCCACCGCCCCGCCCCATAAGGTGCCGGACGCATTGGTGTCGTGATTGCTGCGTTGCAGGTAGCCGCCGTCGAGGGCCGTCACGGCGCTGATCTGGCCGAGCACCGGCAGCGTGAACAGTTGGGTATCCAGCTCATTACGCCAGTAGCCGCCGTTGTCGCCGGAGATGTATTGCTCTTTGAACCCCCGCACCGAGCTTTCGCCACCAATCGTCAGGCGTTCGCTGCCGTAAAGACGGTCATCGCCCCACTGGCCGTAGGCGCTGGTCAGCCAGGTAATGCGTTGCGTGACAGGCCGGTAATAGCTGGTGGACAGCGTCCATTTAGAGAACTCCGCACGCGGGGCATCCGGATTTTTATCTTCATCGCTTTCGCCGCCAAACCACGGCACGCCACGGCTGAACGCCGGGTTAAGCGTGGCGTATCCGCCCCAGAGTTTCTGGCTGTGATTGATACCGGCGGTCCAGCTGGTCAGGCTGCGGGTGCTGCTTTCCAGCGGGGCATCGTTGAGATAATTTCGGTTGAGGCGGTGCGTCAGCCCGAGGCTGGCGGCGGTTTTCATGTCGCCGTTGCGAAACAGTACGCGGGAAAGCGTGAAGCGGTGCGCCTGGCTGTCGCCGGTGGAGCGCCACAGATAGCCCTGCGATTCAATGGTGCTCAGGTAGTCGCTGTAGCTGTAGTTGTAATCGAACAGCCAGTAGCCGTAAGGCAGATTAACGCCCGCCTGCACGCTTTTCGCGTCATGGTCGCTTGCGCCGTCGCTGCTGCGTGACGCACTGACAAACCACTGATCCGCCAGCCCGAGCAGGTTATTGCCGGTCAGCGAGCCGCTGACCTGTCCGGTGCCGGTGCTTTTCTGCCCTGAGTTATCAAAACCGGCGCTGGCCTGCAGGGGAAACTCAGGCTTTGAGGTGAGGTTGACGATGGAGTATCCCGGCTGGCTGCCGGGCTGGATTTCAATCTGCACCGGCGTTTTGCGCAGCCGGTTAATCTGCTCCATCCCCTGTTCGATATCACGCAAATTAAGGATGTTGCCGGTCAGCCCCGGAAACGCCATCGCCAGCATTGCGCCGCGCTGGTTTTCCATTTTGATGGCTTCGAGTTTGCCTTCCATCACCGTCAGGCTGAGCGCGCCGGAAGACAAATCCTGTTCAGTGAGAAACGCGCGGCTGGTGATGTAACCCTGGCCGATATACCAGTCGGAGACCTGTTTCACCAGGGCATTAATCTGGCCAATGCCGAGGCACTGTTGCAGATAGGGTTGAGTGAGTTTTTGCTGTATTCGCGCGGGCATATGGTCTGCGCCGCTGAGGGTAATGTCGTGAATATCAAAGCACGGGCCGGCGGGTTGCGCTGGGGTTTGCGGCGCGGGGGCGACTGACGTGCTGCGCTCCAGTTCCTGACGCTGCTGCTGGTTCTGCTGCAGAAGTTGCCGCTGCTGCTGTTCGATACTGTCGCGGTCAGCGGGGCTGAGCGGCGCGGCCTGCGCGGTGAGGGAAAACATTCCGGTAAGTACCAGCAGGCAGGAAACTCGCCACCGCAGGGAAAGACACGCGCACGCCGAAACAGTGCGGGCTAATGGTGTAAGAAAGCTTATGATTTCCATATCCGGTGTTTTCTATCGCCAGAACCGCTTGCCTGTACGCCTCAAAAACACAGCATCAGAAGTGGCTATGGCATTGATTTAAGATTAAACATTCGGTTTCTATCGGCAGGGATAAGATTTACTTTAGGTTTTTTTTAAGTTTATAAAAAAAATTCTGCAAGAAGCATAGCGCGAAACATAAGAAATCATGGTTTATAGGGGTATTCACTCTGTTGCCCCTGCCAGCACCGTTTGTGGCCTTCAGGGATATTTTCTTGTGGCTTACAAGCAGGATACAGGGAATATAATCGGGAGGCTTAATAGCCATCCGCTTATTTAAAATTCAGTGCAAGATGCTGGCAAAAATAACCCATAAAAAAAGCCAGAGGATTTCTCCTCCGGCTTTTCTGCATAATTCCCCGGGGGAAATTACAGACCGTACACCAGGTTTACAGACGTCACGGTGTCGGTTTTATCCGGCGCACTGGCTGGTGGTTTGGTGTTATAGGTTACGTCATACGCCACTTTCAACGAGAAGTGGGAGTTGATCGCAACGGTCAGCGCGGTTTCTGAGTTCAGCGTAGTTTCGTCGTTCGCTAATACAGAAACACCCTGCGTGAAGCGCGCAGTGTCGCTGATCTGGTAACCGTAAGTGCCTGAAGCGTAAGCCAGCGCACGAGTGGTGTTACCGCCCTGTTCGAATTCATCATGACGAACACCAGGACCTGCTTCCAGGTTCAGCGTATGAACCGGGCCGCTCCAGATCTGACGACCATAACCGACAGCGCCCACAGTCCGCGAACGGTAACCGTTATAACGGTCGCTCAGCCAGCTCCCCTGACCGAAAATATAGTTCGCGTTGTCAAGGTTATAACGCGTACGGGCACCGGCCTGATACTTCTCGGATGAACGCACACCGGAAGAAGAGGTGTTACGCGCAGAACCCCACAGGCTGTTAGCCGTGTTGGTATCAAACCAGGTCATGGTGGTATCAGCATTCAGCGTGGAGTTGCTGGTGTTACCGGTTTGCGCACTGTAACCCGCCTGAATATTGCCCTCGAACGGTTTTTTCGCCTGAGCCGGATCATCTAACGCGGTGAAGATGGTGGTGTCTGCAAGGCTTGAAATACTGAACAGCGCTGCACCGCAGACTACGGCACAAGCTGGTAAACGACGTACAACCCGAAAAAACATTTTGTTTCCCCAATAAGACTTAAGGCAAATAACGAGACTGGAACCACACGATTTATGCCATTAATTAGGATCCGTTAATCAAGCCTGGCAACTCCATTTCGATGGCATATGCATACAAATATTTCTACCGCAACAAATATAACGCACTCAGCCCGGAATATCTTAATAAAGCGGCTTTTTTGGATAGTTCCGAGTGACATATATTTCCGGCAATAGAAACATACAAAATCATTACCCTTTCTTGCATTGATTTCTTATTTCAATGAGGAATGGAAATGGTTCATTACGCGCCACACTTTACGTCTTCCCGCCACTTTGGTTCGAAATATTGCGAGCCGGCAGCGTACAGATTTCCGCCTAACTCGTCGCTGAATCTTGTCCTTTTGAGCGATGCGGGGTAGTTTTGTCCTGATAACGTCTTATTTTTGCCTCGGGTTCCTCGAAGGCAGCCTTCAGGAGGAGTGGTCATGGCTTTACAACAAGAGATTATTCAGGCTCTGCACGTCAAACCCCACATCGATGCCGCACAGGAAGTTCGTGTCAGCGTCGATTTTCTCAAAAGTTATCTGCTGGCCCACCCGTTCATCAAGACACTGGTTCTGGGTATCAGCGGCGGGCAAGATTCTACTCTTACCGGCAAACTTTGCCAAACAGCAATTAGCGAATTACGCGCACAAACAAATGATAGCGCTTACCAGTTCATTGCGGTGCGCTTGCCATATGGCGTGCAAGCTGATGAATCGGACTGCCAGGATGCCATTGCGTTCATCCAGCCAGATCAAGTTCTGACCGTTAATATCAAGAATGCCGTCCTGGCAAGCGAAGCGACCTTACGTGAAATCGGTATCGAACTGAGCGATTTCATTAAAGGCAACGAAAAGGCCCGCGAGCGCATGAAAGCTCAGTACAGCATCGCCGGGATGAAAAAAGGCGTGGTGGTCGGGACTGATCATGCTGCCGAAGCCGTGACCGGTTTCTTCACTAAATACGGTGATGGCGGCACGGACATTAACCCGATTTTCCGTCTGAACAAGCGTCAGGGAAAAGCCCTGCTCAAAGAATTGGGTTGCCCGGAACATCTCTATACGAAAGCCCCGACCGCTGACCTTGAAGATAACCGCCCTGCCTTGCCAGATGAAGCCGCACTCGGCGTAACTTACGAACTGATCGACGACTATCTGGAAGGCAAGAAAATCGACGATAAATATGCCACCATCATTGAGGGCTGGTACCTGCGCACTGAACATAAACGTCAGCCGCCGGTCACGGTGTTTGATGATTTCTGGAAGAAAAAATAAGTCTTTCGTCACCGCTTAGATCACGGACACCTGCGGGTGTCCGTTTTTATTCACAGCGCCCGCCGGTCTGATTATCACAAGCTTCTTTCCATTCATTAACGAAATCATTACCCTTAGCGTCCTTTCGGATGACTGACAGTGATGTTTTCAATGCAAAAATTCCTTTTCCTGCTGCTGAGCATGGTGCTGCTTGGCCCTTTAGGTATTGATTTGTACCTGCCCGCCATTCCCGCCATCGCGCTCGGTTTACAGAGCACCGAGGCGGTCATTCAGTCCTCGATTTCATTATTTATTCTGGTGATGGGGCTGGGACAACTGGTGGCCGGTCCGCTGGTGGATAAATTTGGTCGTCGCCCGATCGCCATTATCGGCGTCATGGTGTATCTGGCAGGGGCGATAGTTGCCGCGACCTCCGTAACACCGTGGATGTTTTTATTATCCCGCGTCATTCAGGGACTGGCAGTGTGCTGCACTTCCGTGGTGATTTTCAGCGGCGTACGCGACCGGATGAGTGGCAACGATGCCGCCCGTGCATATGGTTTCCTCAATGGCACGCTGAATATCATTCCGGCACTGGCACCGCTGATCGGTGGCCTGATTGCGCAATATTATGGCTGGCGTGCGCCGTTCTGGGCATTAACCGGTTATACACTGGCTGTCTTACTGCTGGTTATATTCAAACTGCCTGAGACTCGCCCTGCTGATACGCAGACCAACACCGGCCTGCCATTCCGTCAGTACGCCCGCATTTTATTCAATGCGCGTTTCATTACTTTTGCTCTGGTGAATGCAGGTGCAATGGGTATGGCGCTGACGTATGTCTCGCTGGCGCCGACCGTTTTGATGAACACTGCCGGGCTGACGCCACTGCAGTTTTCACTGGTATTCGGCGCAAACGGATTCTGGATCATGGGGATGAGCTTTATCGCCAACCGGATTATCCGTAAAGTGGGCCGTCCGGTATGTCTGAAAACAGGCGGCATCCTGATGTTTATTGGCTGCCTCGGGCTAATCGCTGGGATCACGTTGGTTCCGCCTGCGGAACAAACAGCAACCTGGCTGTATATGGTGCCAGTCGCCAGCGCCTGTGCCGGTCTGGCTTTCCTGATGGGCCCGGCCACCAGTTATGCGCTGGAACCGTTCTCCGGTGAAGCAGGCGTGGCTTCGGCACTGGCAGGTTCGGTGCAAATGGCGGGCGGTGCACTACTTGGTTTTATCGCGATGGCATTACCGTTGCAGCCTAAGCTGAGTCTGTCGCTGGTGATGCTGGCAGGAGGATGTCTGGCGATGCTGGCTCGACGCGCCAGCAAAAAATCGACGGGCCAGCTGACCCGCCTGGGACAGTAATACGTTTTTTAACCGATTGTCGACACCGGTACGCGGGGTGCCAGCGCACTCAGCAGTTCGTAACCCAGCGTACCGGCCGCTGTTGCCACGTCATCCACCGGTAAATTATTCCCCCACAACTCAACCGGCGCACCCATCTGCGCCTGCGGGCATGGCGTTAAATCCACAGCCAGCATATCCATTGAAACCGTGCCCGTCGTCGTCGTTCGCACGCCGTCTACCCAAACCGGTGTACCGGAAGGCGCATGGCGCGGATATCCGTCCGCATAGCCACAGGCCACCACGCCGATACGCTGAGGACGAGTTACACTGTAACGCCCGCCGTAACCCACGCGCGCACCGGCGTTAAGTTCCTGTACGGCAATCAGCTCACTTTTAAGCGTCATTACCGGTTGAAGACCGGTATGCGCAATATCTTTCCACTCACCGCTTGGCGACGCGCCATAGATAATAATTCCCGGACGGATCCAGTCATGATGTGTATGCGGATGCCACAGCGTCGCAGCGGAATTGGCCAGACATCGCGGGCCGCGAATGTTTTGCCCGGCGAGGTTAATCACACTCATCTGCGCATCGACACCTTCCGCACTGTCAGCGGTGGCGAAATGGCTCATCAGCGTGATTTCCCCCACCTGCTTCAGCTCACGTAACTGCTGCCAGACAGCACCGGCGCGCTCAGGCGCAAAACCCAGGCGGTTCATGCCACTGTTTACTTTCAGGTAGATACTGACCGGCAGGCTGATGCTGGCCTGCGCAAGGGCTTTTATCTGCCATTCGCTGTGTACGGCCGTGGTCAGGCGATATTTATCAACAATAGCCAGATCCTCTGCGGTAAAAAAACCTTCAAGCAGTAATATCGGTCCCTGCCAGCCGGACTCACGCAGTAAAATCGCCTCATTGAAATCGAGTAAAGCGAAACCGTCAGTGGCGGATAAACTGCGCCAGATACGGGATATACCGTGGCCGTAGCCGTTGGCTTTCACCACCGTCCAGACTTTACTGTTGGGGGCAAAACCGCGAATGATGTTCAGGTTTTGAGTTAACGCAGACTGAGACAATGTGGCTGAAATCGGGCGAGGCATACCAGCTCCGGCAATAAGCAAAGTAAAAACCATGCGGTATCAAACCCCGCATGGGATCGGATTACAGCAGGTTCAGCCTACCGGATGCATTTTGTGCGGGCCAGCCGGACGGGCAATGAAATCCGGGCTGTAACGCTCAACCGAGAGGTCATCGGATGGGATCGCAGGCGTCACGCCGGACATAATGTCCGAGAGCAACTGCCCGGAGCCGCAGGCCATCGTCCAGCCCAGCGTGCCGTGGCCGGTATTGAGATACAAATTCTTAATGCGCGTACGCCCGACAATCGGCGTGCCATCCGGCGTCATCGGACGCAACCCCGTCCAGAACGTGGCCTGTTCGACGTTGCCGCCGTTCGGATAGAGATCTTTGACCACCATCTCCAGCGTTTCGCGGCGCGCCTGCGCCAGCTTCAGGTTGAAGCCGACAATCTCCGCCATACCGCCGACGCGGATGCGGTCATCAAAACGGGTGATAGCAATTTTATAGGTTTCATCCAGTACGGTAGACACCGGCGCAGAAGCCGGATCAGTAATCGGAATCGTCAGGGAATAGCCTTTCAGCGGATAAACCGGAATAGAGACCAGATCACGCAGCAACGCGGTGGAATACGATCCGAATGCCACCACGTATGCATCCGCCCTGACGAACTCATTGGCACACTGCACGCCAGTGATTTCGCCATTTTCAATATGCAGCTTATCCACCGTGCGGTTAAATTCGAAGATAACTCCCGCCTGACGCGCCATGTCTGCCAGCTTGCGGGTAAACATCTGGCAGTCGCCGGTTTCATCATTGGGTAAACGCAGGCCGCCGGTCAGTTTGTGCGCAACCTGAGCCAGCGCCGGTTCTGCAGTCGCCAGCTGGCTGGATTCGAGCAACTGATACGGCACACCGGCGTCTTCCAGCACCGCAATGTCTTTGGCTGCGCTTTCAAACTGCTGCGCGGTGCGGAAAAGCTGCAACGTGCCGCCCTGCCGACCCTCGTACTGAATGCCGGTATCTTCGCGTAACGCTTTCATGCAGTCACGGCTGTATTCCGCCAGACGCACCATGCGGCTTTTGTTGGTCTGATAGTGGTCCATGTTGCAGTTACGCAACATTTGCCACATCCATTTAAGCTGGAACTGTGTTCCGTCGAGGCGAATCGCCAGAGGCGCGTGCTTCTGGAACATCCATTTGACGGCTTTGACCGGAACCCCCGGAGCCGCCCACGGCGCAGCATAGCCCGGTGAGATCTGTCCTGCATTACCCGCACTGGTTTCTTCTGCCGGGCCGGACTGGCGGTCAATAACCGTCACCTGATGACCCGCTTTAGCCAGATACCATGCACTGGCGACACCGACCACACCACTGCCTAAAATCACCACACGCATATCGACTCCACTCCACGACAAAACAAAGCATAATATTCTGATGACAGGAAATTAACCTGACTAAGAAAAATCACCAACACAGGCACTCACAACCGTGAGGTCTTTCACATTTATTTATCGTTCATGACAGCATTTATTTCAATAGCCAGAAATAAATAACGATATTCCGCAACATTCCGGCCATGCGACAAGAAATTTATGGCGTAATGACAGCATTGATTGCATTGATGTCACAAGACTCCCGACGCATCAGGGGCAGTTTTGCTGCAGGTTTTTATTCTTGTATACAAGCCAATTGTCGGAATAAAACACCACAAAAAAACAGGCATGTGATATTCCCTCACGCTGCGCGGAGAATTGACGTTCAGGTTGAACGGGGATTTATAAAACGAGGCAAAGCCGAAGTGGCTGCGTAAAACATTAAGGCCACTATTCATAGTGGCCTTATATTGCGGGAATTTACCGGCGTAACAGAAAAAATCAGGCAGACGTCGTTTCCAGTCTCATCAGAGAGACAGGTTTAAACAGGCCCGTCTGCCCTTCCAGTTGCACACAACTTTCGCGGCGAATTTCTTCCGGTGAACTCGATTTCACCCTGAACGCGGTAATTTTGCCGGTAACGCCCGTTTCGGCATCCATTACACGAACGCCCTGGCCGATACGATTTCTATATCTATCATAAGTAAAGGTATTTACCATTTTCTTGACCTCCTAAAGCATCAATAACAAACAATAGCGGGTTAATGCTATACCCGTAAAAATTAAGTTTCAATATATAAACCCTGCTAAGTATCAGGTTAAATTTCATACCCTGTCCCGCCACGTTGCCATTTTAAAAATGTGACTCATATCGCAACGACGCAATTACTGACCTACACTTCAATCGGTTTCTGTTTTGCACCGTTCATTTCAGCAATTTTCAGCAATAAGGAGTCGATTGTGAATAACTCAAACTTTCTGAAGCTTAAAGATGGTACACAACTTTTTTATAAGGATTGGGGCAGCGGACAGCCGGTGGTTTTTAGTCACGGCTGGCCCCTGTCGTCGGATGCTTTTGAAGATCAGATGCTGTTTCTGGCAGAACATGGTTATCGCGTTATTGCCCACGACCGCCGCGGACACGGGCGTTCTTCTCAGTCATGGGAAGGCAATAATATGGACCAGTACGGAGATGACATGGCCGAACTGACGGCTTATCTGGATCTCAAAGACGCGATACACGTCGGGCACTCTACCGGCGGCGGCGAAGTTGCCCGTTATATTGGCAGGCACGGCACCTCACGGGTGGCAAAAGCGGTGTTAATTGGTGCAGTGCCACCGATTATGATCAAAACGGATTTCAATCCCGGAGGATTACCTCTTTCTGTTTTCGATGGTATCCGTGGCGGTGTGACGAAAGATCGTTCCCAATTTTTCCTGGACTTACCCGACGCATTTTATGGTTTCAACCGCCCCGGTGCTGAGGTGTCAGAAGGTTTACGCCAAAGTTTCTGGCTCCAGGGTATGCAGGGTTCAATAAAAGCACTTTATGATTGTGTTAAAGCGTTTTCTGAAACCGATCAGCGCGAAGACCTGAAGAAGATGACGATCCCGACGCTGGTGATTTACGGTGATGATGACCAGATTGTGCCACCCGCTTCCTCCAGCGAAGCTGCGCTTAAGTTGTTGCCAAATGGCAAAGGTAAGGTTTATGCGGGCGCATCTCATGGTCTGTGCAGCACACACAAGAATCAGATAAATCAGGATTTGTTAGAATTTATCCGCAGTTAATCCCCCGCTGTTTGCGCCTGTCTCCTGATATTGTTCGCCCAAAGCCAGACTGTACGCGGCTTTGGGCTCTTTATTGCCCGCCGATTGACAGTCTCCGGCCTTAAGGATATAGATTTGTTGAGGAATGGATTCATGGTGTTTATCTAACGACACACTCAGATTGAGCTACGATTATCAATGGACGTGCGAAATCTTAAGAAAAGGTTGTGAATCAAACACTCTGTAGCGTCCATAACTGAATGAGGGTGCGGCTTATGACGACAGTGACCCAAAAGCAAAAAACTGAGGACAAACGTCTTAGCGATGGACCGGACTGGACGTTTGAGTTATTGCAAACCTATCTCGAAGAGATTGACCGGGTGGCGAAGTCCTACCGGCTTGAAACTTATCCGCATCAAATCGAGATCATCACTTCCGAACAAATGATGGATGCCTATTCCAGCATTGGCATGCCGATCAATTACACTCACTGGTCGTTCGGGAAGAAATTCATCGAAACCGAACAGCTGTATAAGCACGGACAACAAGGTCTGGCGTACGAAATCGTCATTAACTCCAACCCGTGTATCGCTTATCTGATGGAAGAAAATACGATCACCATGCAGGCGCTGGTGATGGCCCATGCCTGCTACGGGCATAACTCTTTCTTCAAAAATAACTATCTGTTCAGAAGCTGGACCGATGCCAGTTCCATCGTCGATTACCTGCTGTTCGCCAAGCGTTATATCAGTGAATGCGAGGAACGCTATGGTGTCGATGAAGTTGAACGGTTGCTGGATTCCTGTCACGCGCTGATGAATTACGGCGTTGACCGCTATAAACGTCCGCAAAAAATCTCCCTGCAGGAAGAACTGGCGCGGCAAAAAAGCCGTGAGGAATACCTGCAAAGTCAGGTGAATTCTCTGTGGAAAACGCTGCCACGCAAAGACAGTGTAGACGCACCAGAACAGGCGCGACGTTTCCCGCCGGAACCGCAGGAAAACCTGTTGTATTTTATGGAAAAAAATGCACCTCTGCTGGAATCCTGGCAGAGAGAAATTTTGCGCATTGTGCGTAAAATCAGCCAGTATTTTTATCCGCAGAAACAAACTCAGGTCATGAACGAAGGCTGGGCGACATTCTGGCATTACACCATCCTGAATCATCTGTATGACGAAGGAAAAGTCTCCGACCGTTTCATCCTGGAGTTCCTGCACAGTCACACGAATGTGGTGTATCAGCCGCCTTATAACAGCCCGTATTACAGTGGTATCAACCCGTATGCTCTGGGTTTCGCGATGATGCAGGATATCAAGCGTATCTGTCAGGAGCCGACGGAGGAAGACCGTTACTGGTTCCCGGATATCGCCGGTTCAGACTGGCTCGACACGCTGCATTTTGCGATGCGTGACTTTAAAGACGAGAGCTTCATCAGCCAGTTCCTGTCACCGAAAGTGATGCGTGATTTCCGTCTGTTTACGGTGCTCGATGACGATCACAATAATTATCTGGAAATCGCCGCGATCCACAATGAGGAAGGCTACCGTGCAATTCGTCAGGAGTTGTCGGCGCAGTATAATCTGAGTAATCACGAACCGAATATTCAGGTCTGGAATGTGGATTTGCGCGGAGACCGCTCGCTGACATTACGCTACATTCCGCAGGACCGGGCACCGCTTGATAAAAGCCGCCGTGAAGTGATGAAACACGTCCACCGCCTGTGGGGCTTCGATGTCTTTATCGAGCAACTCAATGAAGACGGCAGCGTCGAGTTACTCGAACGTTGCCCGCCACGTCCGACACCGCTGTAAAATTTCCATTTTCAGGCATTAAAAAAGGGCGCTAAGCGCCCTTTTGTTATTACTGGCTCCCTCAATCCTTCAAATTATATCGAGGCAGCCAACGATGAGACTGTTTGAAGGATATAGGGAATTAACGATGTTTTTGTTCGGCCAGGTCACCCGGCATAGCACCCTGCATGCTGTGCCAGATTTCACCGCTCTGACGGCCATAATTACGCACACAATCCACAATCTGCTCATAGCTTTTCTCGTGGCAGATATCAGACAACTTTTTATAGAAAGTGATCGCCAGTTTGCGCGCTTCAGGATTGGAGAAGTAATAGCGTCCGACGCGCGTATAAAGACCACGCAGTCCGTTGATGATCAAACCATAAATCGGGTTGCCAGAGGCGAATGCCAGACCACGGAAAATGCCGTAATCGAGCGCCGTAAAGGCTTCGGCATGATCTTCAACCTGAGTCGCTTTCGCGAGAACCTGTTGGGTTTCTTCCGGGTTGGTACGCATCGCCTTGCGGATAAAGATCGTCGCGATGTTGGTACGCACAGACAGCAAATTATCAATCAGCTGCGGTACGCTGTCATGATCCAGACGCGCCAGCGTTTCAAGAATATTCAGGCCGGATGTTTCCCAGAAATTATTCACTTTCGTCGGTTTACCGTGCTGAATGGTTAACCATCCATCGCGGGCAAGCCGCTGTAACACTTCACGCAATGTGGTTCGGGTTACACCAATGAGTTCTGAAAGCTCTCTTTCAGCAGGCAAAATTGAACCCGGAGGGAAGCGGCTATTCCAGATACTTTCGATGATATACTCTTCGGCAAAACCGGCAGGACTTTGTGCCTTAATAACCATGTGTTTGTCGTTCCGTGTGGGGCTTTTATTAGGGATATAGTTCATCTCATCATACCAGATGAAAATGCCCTGTTATAGCGTCCCGACGGAAGTAATGTTGAAACTGTGGGTGGGCTGACAGAATTTCACATTTTTCATGGATTTATTGCATCGCCCTTTATTATTGAAAAATCCAGTCAGACGATTAAACTTACCTATCTTTTTGAAACATTAATAAAATATATATAAAGGACCTTTGGGCAATATGGAAACAACCTACAGCCGCGCATTCATAAAGAATTTTCTTGGCCAGTCACCAAACTGGTACAAAATAGCAATTCTGGTTTTTCTGATTGTTAACCCGCTGATTTTCTTCCTCATCAGTCCCTTTATCGCGGGCTGGTTGCTGGTGATTGAGTTCATTTTCACATTAGGTATGGCGCTTAAATGCTACCCGCTTCAGCCGGGTGGATTGCTCGCCATCGAAGCCGTCATGATCGGCATGACCAGCGCAGGACGGATCCGCGAAGAAGTGTCTGCTAATCTGGAAGTCATCTTGCTGCTGATTTTCATGGTCGCTGGCATCTATTTCATGAAGCAGTTGCTGTTAACCGTGTTCACCAAATTGTTGTTGAATCTGCGCAATAAAATTGCCCTTTCACTGGCGTTTTGTTTTGCTGCCGCCTTTCTTTCCGCATTCCTGGACGCACTGACCGTTATTGCCGTGGTGATCAGCGTTTCAGTGGGCTTTTATTCCATTTATCACAACGTTGCTTCAAATCAGAATGAAAATACTGAGGTCAATGACGACAGCTCTTTTACCGGCAATCAGCAGCATCAGGCTGTGCTTGAACAATTCCGCGCATTTTTACGCAGCCTGATGATGCACGCCGGTGTCGGTACCGCGCTGGGTGGCGTGATGACGATGGTTGGCGAACCGCAAAACCTGATCATCGCGAAAAGCGCAGGCTGGCAATTCATCGATTTTCTGATCCGTATGTCACCGGTCAGCGTGCCGGTCTTTTTCTGCGGATTTATTGTATGTGCGCTGGTAGAACGCTTCCGCTGGTTTGGTTATGGTGCGCAACTGCCACATCCGGTGTATGAAGTGCTTAAAAAGTTTGATCAAAAGAACAGCGAGAACAACACGAAGCAGGAGCGTATAAAACTGGCTGTGCAGGCGGTGATTGGTGTGTGGCTGATTGTTGCGCTGGCATTCCATCTCGCTGAGGTTGGCCTGATCGGCCTGACGGTGATTATCTTTGCAACCGCGTTATGTGGTGTGACGGATGAACATGCCATCGGCAAGGCATTCCAGGATTCACTGCCGTTCACTGCCCTGCTGACGGTATTTTTTGCCATTGTTGCCGTGATCGTCGAACAGCATCTGTTCAGCCCGATTATTCATTTTGTGCTTCAGGCTGCACCGTCCAACCAGCTTTCACTCTTTTACCTGTTCAACGGTTTGCTCTCATCGGTTTCAGATAACGTTTTCGTCGGTACGGTCTACATCAATGAAGCCAAATCGGCGCTGGAAAATGGCATTATCGATCTGAAACAATTTGAGATGCTGGCCGTGGCCATTAATACCGGCACCAACCTGCCTTCAGTGGCGACACCCAATGGTCAGGCAGCCTTCCTGTTCCTGCTGACTTCTGCCCTTGCACCGCTGATCCGGCTTTCTTACGGAAGGATGGTCTGGATGGCATTGCCGTACACTGTGGTCATGACACTCGTCGGCCTGTTGTGTGTTCAGTATCTGTTGCCCGATATGACCCAGTGGTACAGCGACATGGGATGGCTGAGTTTGCCCCCGGTAACTGAGATCATGCCGGTGCATTGATGAAGGAAAGATTGAGTCAGTAATCTCCTGTAAGCACCTTCACTCAGGAAATTACAGAATTTAAAGTCGAATTGTCCGATTTATATTAATTATTTACCGAATATTGATTCGGACAGGCTGGCAGCAGCAAGCAATTGGTTTACACTGCGTGTCAGTAGCTAACTGCAGGGAAAAATTTTCTATGTTGCAATATCTTAACCGCTGTTCACAAGGTCGCGGTGCATGGCTTCTGATGGCTCTGACTGCACTGGCACTTGAGCTGGTTGCATTGTATTTCCAACACGTGATGTTACTTAAGCCCTGTGTCATGTGTATTTATGAACGTTGTGCTCTGATGGGTATTCTGCTGGCTGGCCTCGTCGGTGCTATCGCACCTTCCACATGGTTACGCTATGCCGGGATCCTCATCTGGCTCTACAGTGCTTACGAAGGTATCCGCCTGTCATGGGAACACACCATGATTCAGTTGCACCCTTCTCCGTTCGCCACCTGTGATTTTGCCGCGCGTTTCCCAAGCTGGTTGCCACTGGACAAATGGTTCCCGTGGATGTTTATCGCCAGCGGTGATTGTGCAGAAAAACAGTGGGAATTCCTGTCACTGGGCATGCCACAGTGGCTGGTCGTGATTTTCAGCGTGTTTATGGTGATTGCTGTTCTGGTGCTACTGGCTCAGTTCGTTAAACCAAAACGTCGCGATTTATTTGGTCGTTAATTCAGTCCTTGCTGACACGGAAAAGCGCCTCTGATGGCGCTTTTTTTATGTCTGTGGAGGAGAAGATGTTTTCCAAAACAGACGTGATGTATTATCTGCAGCGCCCGGTCAACACGGGCTTTCTGCCTCTGTGCTTTTTATTACCATTATTGGAACGTGCAATGAAAAATCTTCCCGTCTGGGCCATTTGGATCATTTGTGTAGGAGCCTGCGTCGCCTTCTGGGTCGTCGCTGGTTTCGTGTTATACGGTCTGTTTAAATAAAATTTAAACATCAGGGATAGAAATCGACAGTGACGTTTAACGGAAATGGAATGACAGGTATTAACGCGGGTGCAATGGCGGAGTTCCATTAATCCCGGCGTTGCTTTTGATCAGAGGTAAGATTTCCCCCTTCCCCCTTCTGCACACAACACACTGCACAAAAAAAGACCTACGTTTGTAAATTCGTCAATGCATTCTATGCTACGAGGGCTAAAAGATTTATCAGAGGAACAAAAATGTTCATTAAAGGATTTTCAAAAGGCTTTTTCATCGCAATTCTTTTTATCGTAACTTTGGCTTTCTTCGATGTATTAAGGCCTTACTACTCTTCCGTACTATGGGCCATTATTCTCGCCGTCATCTTCAATCCGTTAAAAAATCGGCTGAAACAGGTTGTCGGTGATCGCAACGGTGTGGTCTCTCTGCTGACCGTTTTGATAATTTGTCTGATTGTCTTCACCCCTCTGGCGATTATAACCTCGTCGCTGGCACTTGAATTCAATGCGGTTTATACCAAACTGCAGGGAAATCAGACACAGCTGCCCGTGATCCTGGCGGATTTCATCCATCATTTACCACGATGGGCACGGCACTTCCTGTCAGACCATGATCTCGACAGCACCGCTGAGATTCAGAAAAAACTTTCTGATGTGGCACTGCAAGGTAGTCAGTATCTGGCTGGCAGCGTTTTCGTAATAGGTAAGAGCACATTCGGCTTTGTCGTGGGTTTCGGCATCATGCTGTATATCCTGTTCTTCCTGATCAAGGATGGCGCTTACCTGGTCAATCTGACACTCGCCACCCTGCCGTTGTCACGGTATGTAAAGCATCATCTGTTTATGAAGTTTGCAGCAGTTTCTCGCGCGACAGTAAAAGGCACCGTTGTGGTGGCGGTTGTACAGGGCGCGCTGGGCGGTATTGCGTTTTACATCGCCGGTCTGGACGGAAGCCTGCTTTGGGGTGCTCTGATGGCGTTCCTGTCGATCATTCCGGCAGTGGGTTCAGCCATTATCTGGGTGCCTGCGGCGATTTATTTCTTCGCCTCCGGGATGCTGTGGCAGGGGATCTTTATTGTGGCCTTCTTCGTGGTGGTCATCGGCATCGTGGATAACGTGTTACGTCCGCTGCTGGTCGGCAAAGACACCAAAATGCCGGATTATCTTATCCTGGTCACCACACTTGGCGGTATGGAAGTGTATGGCATCAATGGCTTCGTGATTGGCCCGCTGATTGCCGCGTTATTCATCGCCTGCTGGAACATTCTTTCCGGCCGGGATCATCAGAACAATACCGATGAGATTAATGAAGACTTTATCGAAGAAGGGAAAAACCATCCAGATGCCTGAGGCTCTCAGCAACTGCGACAATCCACCGAGTTTTACCAAATATGATTATGAAGTTTTCATAACCTGGCGTAGAAATAAGAAGCAATAGATACTCTTTGTCTGAAGGGGCAATGAATGAAAAATATCATCTTAAGTATGGTCGCAAAAATCTCCCACATGGAAGCGGATTCCAAGCAACTTACCGCACAGGTTGAGGCTCAGTCCCTTTTGCTGAGTGCTATATTTTTAACTGTCGGCAAAAATGGCGGCCCCCAGGAAATTATCGAAAGCGTGAACAAAGCCATCAACTCAGTGCTGGACTCTGCTGATGAGATGCTTAAATCAGACGCTAAGATTTTGTTCGAGCAATTCCAGGCACTCATTGAACTGACCCGACTGATTGATAAAGAAGATCCTGAACTGGATGCCGAGGCTCTCAGCGCCATGAACGGTGTCAGACCCGACTCTGAGATTTAGTGTAAAAATTCGTAATAAAAAGCCCCGGCAATGATTGCCGGGGCTTTTTGTTTTCTGATTGCGGGCAAAATCGGTTATCTGGCCCAGCTTGGCTTATTCAGGATGTGATCCTGCCAGTCTTCAACGTCGTCTTCGCGCACGGCGATGTAGCGTACGGAGATCTGCGCTGTATGCATGGCCGATTTCGATGCTTTGTTCAGCAGCGGATGCCAGGGAAGCAGCGGGCGTCCTTCGCCGATCAGGCGATAAGCGCAGGTTGGCGGCAGCCAGTCGAAGGTTGTCAGGTTTTCGCGGGTCAGTTTAATGCAATCTTCTTCCAGCGTGAAACGACGTTCATAGTTACGACACTGGCAAGACTTGATGTTGAGCTGGTTACAGGCGACGTTGGTGAAATAGATTTCATCGGTGTCTTCGTCGATCAGCTTATGCAGGCAGCATTGTCCGCAGCCGTCGCACAATGCTTCCCATTCTTCGTCGGTCATTTCAGACAGCGTTTTGTGCTGCCAAAAAGCGGGTTCAGTCATAATGTGCATCCGGTATAAAGAAAATGAGGGTGCTTATATAGACGCTTTAGCCTGCAGATGCAAGTAAAGCCGCCGGAAATGGGTTCCGGCGGAGAGGAAAAACGCCGTCAGATCACGCGGGAACTTACCTGTTTACCATTAAGTGTAGCCACAATTTCATCACCCGCTTTTAGCGGGCCGACGCCGTGTGGTGTACCGGTCAGAATGATATCGCCCGCGCGCAGCGTGAAGAAGCGGCTCATATAGGCAATCAGTGGCAGAAGCGGCGTCAGCATATCGCGGGTATTCCCGCTCTGACGCACTTCTCCATTGATCTCTAACCGCAGTTCAGCCTGTTGTGCATCACCAAATTCACTTACCGGAATAAATCCGCTCATCGGGCAGGAACCGTCAAACCCTTTGGCTTTTTCCCAGGGTTGTCCGGCTTGTTTGAACGTCGACTGCAAATCCCGCAGCGTCAGGTCAAGTGCCAGCCCGTAACCAGCGATAGCATTGGCGACGCGATCTTCCGTCGCCTGCTTCAGTGGTGTGCCGATAAGTACCGCCAGTTCGACTTCATGATGTACCGCACCGAGATCCTTCGGGATGACGATGGGTTGGCGGAAATCGCACAAAGCGGTTTCCGGCTTGATAAATAACACCGGTTCCGCCGCTTTCTGCCCGCCCATCTCTTTAATATGATCGGCGTAGTTACTGCCGACACACACGACTTTGTTGACCGGAAAATCCAGTAATGCGCCGTGCCAGTCTCTGTGTTGGTACATACAGCTACTCCTTGAAGTTAGGAATTTCAGCCGCTGAACGGATTATGCGGTGCTGGCGCTAACGGTGCAGAAGGCGCCGGAGTTGTCGCCGGTGCTAAATCGCCGGAAACCACCGGTGACTGCGAGCCCATAATACCATCCGCCATCATGCCGATACTCAGCGCGAAATAGGTTGAACGGTTCCAGTGCATGATCGTACGGAAGTTATCGTAAACCAGGAACGCGCGCCCCTGCGTGTCATCCGGTGTGATAATCCATGAACGGGTCGCTGTCGACATTAGCGGGTTGCCGTCAACTTGCGTCACGCCGCGCTGCTGCCAGTAGCTGGCCGGATGCATCTGGTTATTTTTCAGCCCCGACAGAGCGCCATCAAAGTTAGCTGGTAATTTCACTTCCTGGCCCCAGCCCTGATCGCCTTTCCAGCCTTCTTTCGCCAAATAATTGGCCGTGGAAGCAAAAACATCATCGGTGTTTGCCCAGATGTCTATCTTGCCGTCGCCGTTACCGTCAGCGCCGTAAGTCAGATAAGAACTTGGCATAAACTGCGACTGCCCCATCGCACCCGCCCAGGAACCTTTCATCATGTCGCTGGTGGCTTTACCGGAATCGACAATTTTAAGCGCCGACATAAATTCTTTGGTGAAGAAGGCTTCACGACGTCCTTCGAAGGCCAGTGTGGCCAGCGCAGAGAATACATCCTCTTTACCCTGAATTTTGCCGAAGCTGCTTTCCATCGCCCATAACGCCACAATGTACTGCGGCTGAACCCCATAACGTTCGCTGGCTTTTGTCAGCGCAGGCAAATTACTCTGAAGCTGTTCCTGCCCCTGTTTAATCTTCCATTCAGGCAGAACGCGTGTCAGATAATCGTCGAGGGTAATTTTCTTTTCGAGCTGATTGCGATCTGAATTGATCACGCGGTCAACAAAATGAATGTTGGCGAAGGTGCTGTCGATGGTCTGCTGGCTGATCCCTTGCGAGAGCGCCTGTGCTTTGAGTTGTTCGACATAAGCCGGGAATTCCGCGGGGTCCCGCCCCTGTTCAGCCAGAGACGTTTTGCCAGAAGGCGCTGCCGGTGCGGCAGCAGCAGGCTGTGTTGCCGCAGTGGATGGTGTAGAGGGTTGCCCTGAGGTAGCTTTCTGTGCTGCACAACCACTGAGGATGATCAGCGGTGTTAACACGGCCAGTGCCGACAATTTCATCAATTTCTTCCTTTTGACTTCTGCAAGTGATTCATCGCTATAAGCTTTGAGCACGACCAAGATGAATGCAAGTCATGCCGTCTGAAAGTTCGAGGAGTGCCGAGACAAATGTCAGGAATGCGTTATTTACTGGCGTCGTTCAGATGAATATTCAATAAACTTTCTACCGGCGGTGGAACCTGCAGATAATAACCCTGCTCTTCCAGCGACTGACGCACTTTAGCAATATCTGCTGTGGCAAGTTTTTCACGGTTTGCCAGGTTTAGCATCATTGAGAACTGAGGCACGCCAAAACCTTTGAGTAATTCTTCAGGCACACGGGAAAAATCGTCTTTTTTTTCGACATACAGATAAGTCTGGTCGCGTTTAGTACTTCTATAGATCACACAAAGCATTTTTTTAACTCTATTTTATTGAAACGGTGGCTTGCCTAGATATAACTGTAACTATAACATGCTTATCGTACATCGGAATATCGCCCCCCGAGTGGTATTCCGGGGATTTAGAGTTGCTGAGACTGAGTCAGGATAGATGTCACAATCGCCAATAGAACTAAAAGGCAGCAGTTTTACCTTATCGGTTGTTCATTTACATAGTTCACAACCTGAGGTTATTTACCAGGCATTACAGGAAAAAGTGGAGCAAGCTCCAGCCTTTTTGAAAAATGCCCCTGTTGTTATCAACGTTGCCTCACTGACCGGTGAAGCAAACTGGAAAGACATTCAACAGGCTGTCGCTTCTGCAGGCTTTCGCATTGTTGGCATCAGTGGTTGCAAAGATGAAGCGCAAAAACGCGCACTTTCCCGCACCGGTTTACCGCTGCTGAGTGAAGGCCGCGCACAGCGTATCGCCGCAGAACCACCGGTTCCTGTCGTGCCCGACAATGCACCGGCTAAAACCCGCATTGTCAGTACTCCGGTCAGATCCGGCCAACAAATTTATGCCCGTAACAGCGACCTCATCGTGACCAACAGTGTCAGCGCAGGTGCGGAACTGATTGCCGATGGCAATATCCACATCTACGGCATGATGCGAGGCAGAGCGCTGGCTGGCGCCGCAGGCGATGCAAATTGTCAGATTTTTTGCACGCAGTTAGGCGCTGAACTAGTCTCTATCGCAGGGCAATACTGGTTGAGTGATCAAATCCCGGCCGATTATCTCGGTCAGGCAGCGCGCCTCAGCCTGTTAAATAATGTGTTAACCATACAACCTTTAAACTAAGCCCTTTTGACAAGGAATCCATTCATGGCACGCATCATAGTTGTTACATCGGGTAAAGGGGGCGTTGGCAAGACCACTTCAAGCGCGGCCATTGCTACCGGTTTAGCTCAAAAAGGCAAAAAGACTGTAGTTATCGATTTCGATATCGGTCTGCGTAATCTCGACCTGATTATGGGCTGTGAGCGCCGGGTGGTTTATGATTTCGTTAACGTGATCCAGGGTGATGCCACGCTGAATCAGGCGCTTATCAAAGATAAACGCACCGAAAACCTGTTTATTCTTCCGGCTTCGCAAACACGTGATAAAGACGCACTGACCCGCGAAGGCGTTGAGAAGATCCTGAACGATTTAGCCGAAATGGAATTTGATTTCGTGGTGTGCGATTCCCCTGCGGGCATCGAAACCGGCGCACTGATGGCGTTGTATTTCGCCGATGAAGCCGTGATCACCACCAACCCAGAAGTCTCTTCCGTTCGTGACTCCGACCGCATCCTGGGCATTTTGTCTTCAAAATCTCGCCGTGCGGAACAAGGCTTAGAGCCTATCAAAGAACATCTGCTTCTTACCCGTTACAACCCGGGCCGTGTCAGCCGTGGCGACATGCTGAGCATGGAAGATGTGCTGGAAATCCTGCGTATTCCTCTGATCGGGGTTATCCCGGAAGATCAGTCTGTACTGCGTGCGTCCAACCAGGGCGAGCCGGTCATTCTGGATCAGGAATCCGATGCAGGGAAAGCGTATGACGATACTGTCAGCCGTCTGCTTGGGGAAGAACGTGCATTCCGTTTCATTGAGGAAGAGAAGAAGAGTTTCCTGAAACGCCTTTTTGGGGGATAAACCATGGCATTGTTAGATTTCTTTCTGTCCCGCAAAAAATCGACAGCCAATATAGCCAAGGAACGGCTACAGATCATCGTAGCCGAACGGCGTCGAGGGGATAGTGAACCATCCTATCTGCCTGAACTGAAACGTGACATTCTGGCGGTCATCTGTAAGTACATTAAGATTGACCCAGAAATGTTGCAGGTTCAGTTCGAGCAAAAAGGTGACGATATTTCCGTACTGGAACTTAACGTCACCCTGCCAGAATCGGAAGAAACGCCTAAATGACAGCAGTCTGTTTGCTTTGTTCGCAGGTGTTTTTTTCAGCATAGCGCCCCCTGTTTTTTCAGGGGGCTACTGCTTTTTATCTCGTTCCCTTCCGCTATTCTCTTCCCGCCCCGAAATAACCACTGTATATAACCCCATTAAACAGGTTCTTTTTCCGTCTGTTTGTGCTTATTCCTGATAATTCTTGATTAAGACTTCTCTCATTTTAGCTGGAATTTAATATCCCCAGACTGGCCTGATTGCCGCTATTTTAGGATTAAGCGTTATCGGGAAATATAAAATAAAAAGAGCGGGACAATTGCCCGCTCTTTTTAACGCATATTCACTTTCCTTCTTAAAAGAAGGAATCAATAATTGCTCAAAATTTCATTCAGTCTTTCAGCTAACAACTTCCCGCGCCAGCCACTGATTAATTCAGGTTGTGATTCTTTATCTTTTAACTTCCAGTGATGGGTCAGTAACTGATTAATCTGGCGACGTGATGCCAGCATTTCAACACTCAGTTTACTCTCTTCACTGACAGTCTGAATAAGTGCCTTAATATCCTTAAAGACTTTGCGGTAACCCGGCTGATCAATCAGGTTCAAAATCGGTGCGGGCAGTTCAGCTTCATCCAGTGCATTCGATTCCTCCACCAGCGCCAGCAACGTACGCCCGTGATAGCGAATCTCCGGGCCACTCAGACCAAGCGCTTCCAGCTCGCCCAGCGACGTTGGCTGATAGCGCGCCACCTGCCAGAGGTTTTCCTCACGTACTACAAAATTAACGGCCAGATCACGCTGACGGGCCTGGTTCAGGCGCCACGCGGCTAACAACTTCAGGCATCCCAACTGGCGTGGACGCAACTGAAAAGCGTTACTGATTTCCAGATAAGCCAGTTCCGGTTGCAGCACTTCCTTACGGCGGCGGCACAGAGCAAGGCATTCATCCAGCGCGGCATCCATCCACCCTGCGTCTTGTGTTTCACGCATCAGTTGATCGGCCAGCGGCAGCAGATACCACACGTCAGCCGCAGCATAGACGCATTGCTTTTCGCTCAGCGGACGGGCTATCCAGTCAGTGCGCGATTCGCTTTTATCCAGCTCAACGCCGGTGGTTTCAGCCACCAGACGTGCAAAACCACAGGACAACGGGCGTCCGCTGAAAGCAGCGAGGATCTGCGTATCAATCAGCGGTGAAGGCATCACCCCAAAGGCATTCAGGAAAACTTCCAGATCTTCGCTGCCGGCATGCAGGAATTTGATGACATCAGGATCAACCAGCAAATCAATGAAGGGTTGCCAGGCGGTGATTGGCAATGGGTCGATCAGCGTCAGCCTTTCGCCATCGAATAACTGTATGAGCCCCAGTTGCGGATAATACGTGCGGGTACGGACAAATTCGGTATCCAGCGCAATTTTACTGTGCGCTTTGGCCTGAAGACAAACTTGCTCCAGCGCGTCATTGGTGGTGATCAACTCATAATTCAAAACATCATTCTCTTAATCATTACTGCGTTATAACGTGATAACGCCGGACATCGCCGGCGTTAAGAATCTGACTCTTTCTGACTGAACAGGCAATCCGCTATGCCGCATCCTGCTTCGGAGTGGCTTTCGGTTTCAGCTGCTCATCACGAAGTTCCCTTCTGAGAATTTTACCGACATTTGACTTCGGCAACTCGTCGCGGAACTCGACAATCTTCGGTACTTTGTAACCGGTTAATAACCGACGACAATGTGCGAGAAGCTCTTCGCTGGTCAGTGATGGGTCTTTCTTCACCACGCAAATTTTGACGATTTCACCCGACGACTCATCCGGCACGCCAATGGCGGCAACTTCGAGTACCTTGTCATGCTGTGAAACCACCTCTTCAATTTCGTTAGGGTAAACGTTGAAACCGGAAACCAGAATCATGTCTTTTTTACGGTCAACAATCCGTAAGAAGCCCTGCTCGTCCACTGTAACGATATCGCCCGTCGATAACCAGCCATCTTTTAGCACCTCATCGGTGGCGGAAGGCCGTTGCCAGTAACCCAGCATAACCTGCGGGCCTTTAACCCACAGCTCGCCAGGCTGGCCAGGCCCGACATCCTGGCCGTTATCATCCACGAGACGGACTTCCGTGGATGGCACTGGCAGACCGATACTGCCACTGTAATGTTTCAAATCATACGGGTTACCCGCCACCAGCGGTGAACATTCTGTCAGTCCGTAACCCTCCAGCAGATGTTTACCGGTCAGTTTTTCCCACTTCTCTGCCACTGATTTCTGCACCGACATTCCGCCGCCGACAGAAAGACGCAACGAGGAGAAGTCAAGCTCACGGAAATCTTCATTATTGAGCAACGCATTGAACAATGTATTCACGCCGCTGATAGCCGTGAAAGGATATTTCCCGAGTTCTTTGACCATCCCCGGCACGTCGCGTGGATTGGTGATGAGCAGGCTTTTACCGCCCAGTTCAAGGAACAGCAGGCAATTCACCGTCAGTGCGAAAATGTGATACAGCGGAAGTGCGGTTACCACCAGCTCATGTCCCGGCTGTAACAACGGCGCGTAGGCCGCTTTCGCCTGCTCGAGATTCGCCTGCATGTTGCGGTGGGTCAGCATCGCCCCTTTCGCCACGCCCGTCGTTCCGCCGGTATATTGCAGGAACGCCAGATCATTATTAATGATATCGGGCTTGATGTATTGCAGACGACGTCCGCGCTGTAAGGCGGTGCGGAAGGAAATCGCGTTCGGCAAGTGGTATTTAGGCACCAGCCGTTTGATATATTTCACCACAAAGTTAACCAGCGTCCCCTTCGCCGCAGAAAGCTGATCACCCATTCGGGTCAGGATCACATGCTTAACCTGGGTTTTGTACACCACTTTTTCCAGGGTATGTGCGAAGTTTGAAACAATCACAATGGCACTGGCACCGCTGTCGTTGAGCTGATGCTCGAGTTCACGCGGCGTATACAGCGGATTGACGTTGACTACCACCATGCCGGCGCGCAATACGCCAAACAGGGCAATCGGGTATTGCAGCAGATTCGGCATCATCAGGGCAACGCGGTCGCCCTTCCTGAGCCCAAGCTCATTTTGCAAATAGGCGGCGAAAGCACGGCTGCGCTCTTCGAGCTTGCGGTAAGTCATCACCTCGCCCATGTTGATAAATGCCGCATTGTCAGCGTAACGCAACGTAGCATTTTCAAACATCTCGACCAGCGAACTGTAGCGGTCAGGGTCGATGTTCTCAGGAACATCTGCCGGATATCGTTTTAGCCAAACCTTTTCCAAGGTATCACTCCTGAAATCATGTTCTGTTGCCGTCTCTATTCGACGAGTTTTATCACGTCTTTAACAATATTTTAACTCAGCTTACCAGTTGCGTTTCAAACAATGTCGAGGTTGAGAGGCGGGTCACTTTTTCTGTGCCCTTACTTTGTCAACCGTCCATGGCAGAAAATAAAAAGGCGGCAATTAAGCCGCCTTAACAACGCTTCTCTTCAGGTCATTTCCCGGGCAGCGGCAGAACAGAATGCGTCGCTGCCGGTTTTACTGTTGCCGGGGGAAGCGCGCCATGAGAAGGCGGAGCTCCACGCGGCGGCGGCGGTCTATTCGGTGACGACGCTTTCGACCCGGGCCGGTGCTGTATTATACCAGCCGGGACCCCAACCGGGCCCAAACCCCCGCCCCCAGGAATCATACGGCCCGCCAAAACCATAGCCCCACGGGCCGATAGGTTGCGGAGGCATGACGACCTGTTGCTGTATCCGCCAGCGTTTGTAGCTGTTGACATTAACGGTAACGAAATCATAAGACGTCTGGCCGATGGTGCCCTTTTCCACGCCGGTAATTGGCCCGACGACGGTCACTAACTGATTGCGGTAATCCACCGGATCCACAAAACCGTTAATGTAAGCCATAATGCGTCCGCGTGATGCTGCCCCTAAAATCGGGCGAGCACCGTCATCCAGCGGAACAGTTGCGATTTCCAGACGCGTCTTGTTTTGCAGGTTGGTTACGGCAATCACTTTGCCGCCAAAACGCGACTCCTGCCCGACGTACAAATTCGGCGCGCCCTGCACGGCCTGTAAATTCATTTGCGGCGTAGCCGTGGTCCCACGAATTTCATCGGGCACGGTGACACACCCTGATAATACCAACACGCTGAGTGCAACAGCACTCCGCACCATTTTCTTACCCGTTACACCTGATAACTGCTGAACAACAGACCACTTACGCATTACGATGACTCCTGTGCAAACTCTTCATTTTGACCGTCTTTTGATGCACAAGTTGCCATGACTTATCGGCCTGGCAGCTTTTTCCACGTAACTTCATTACGCAGGTAAGTCGGTTCAGCATCTTCCGGATTAACGCGAATACCGTTTTCCCAGAGCTGCAGCGCCAGCGGCAACATATCTTCCGCCTGCGGCAGTAACATTTTTCCATCAAATAAATCCGCCGCCGGGGATTCACCCAGTAAATGCGGATAGGCTTCCCAGCCCGTACCCACGGTGGCAAAGCGCCCGTTTCGCTCAACGGTACGCGCCAGCAGTTGTTCAGGTTTGATGACCGTCTCGGTATTTTCACCGCTCCAGACACCTTGTGTATTGCGGGTAAATTCACCCCAGTACACTTCGCCCATGCGGGCATCAATGGCTGCCAGCACCTGTTCCGCGCCGGTCTGGCGGTAAGTACCCTGCGCCATGGTGAGTAAGGTGGAGACGGGCAACAAAGGCAGTTCCGCGCCGAGCGATAAGCCTTGCGCGATACCAATGCCGATGCGCACGCCGGTAAAACTCCCCGGTCCCCGGCCGAAGGCCAGTGCGTCGAGTTGTTTCAGGGAAAGCCCCGCTTCGGCGAGGATCTGCTGCACCAGCGGCAGAATGCGCTGCGTATGTTCGCGGGCGCAGAGTTCAAAATGAGCGAGCGTTTCGCCCTGATCGTAAAGCGCAACCGAACAGGCTTCTGTCGCCGTATCAATTGCTAAAATTCGCGTGGACATGCCAAACCTCAGGCGGGAAATTAATAAGTTATACCCTCAATACCTCGCGCGCAGTCAACGCATCTGCAACGTGAAATATGACGGGTACAAGAACCTTTTTCGGGGCGGCATCTTAGCATAAACAAAGGGCTAATTCTGCTCTTCAGCGTTCTGTAAAAAGCGGATCGCTTGTGCCAGATCACGGGTGCGCGGTGTCGGCGGCAAACTGTTGAGGAAAACTTCACCATACGGACGCATTACCAGCCTGTTATCGCAAATCACCATCACCCCGCGATCATCCGTATCACGGATCAAACGTCCGACACCCTGTTTAAGCGTAATGACAGCATCCGGTAATTGTACGTCATTGAACGGATCTCCGCCGCGCAGACGGCAATCCTCAATACGGGCTTTGAGCAATGGATCATCAGGCGACGTGAACGGCAGTTTGTCGATAATTACGCACGACAGCGCGTCACCGCGCACGTCCACCCCTTCCCAGAAACTGCTGGTGGCGACCAGTAATGCGTTACCGGCTTCGACAAACTGCGCCAGCAACTGGCCCTTGCTGGTTTCGCCCTGCAACAAAACCGGCAGCGTCAGGCTGGCCCTGAATTCTTCCGCCAGTTCACGCATCATTTTGTGAGACGTACACAGGAAAAAACAGCGGCCTTTATTAGCTTCGATAAGCGGGCGCAACATCCGCGCCAGCTGTTTCGAACTGCCCTGCACATTTGATTCAGGCAGAAAGCGCGGAACGCACAACAGCGCCTGTTTGGCGTAATCGAACGGGCTCGGCAGCAGCAACGTTTCTGCCTCATCCAGCCCCAGACGCTCAGTAAAATGATGCAGCTGATCGTTCACCGAAAGCGTTGCCGAGGTGAAAATCCACGCCCCCGGCTTTTCTTTCATCATCTCGCTGAATTTGTCGGTCACCGACAAGGGAGTCAGCGCCAGGACGAAATGGCGTGAATTACATTCGTACCAGTAACTGTAACCGGGGATCGACACGTCTTTCAGGCGTTTGAGACGGTTGCGGTAAAGCGTGGCGCGCTCGAAAGCCGCATCCAGCAACGCAGAACGGCCGAGGGACAATTTAACCACGTCGTAGCAAAGTTCCAGCGCGTCATCGAGCAACAGTAAGGCACGCTGAATGGCGGGCTGACTGAGAACATCGCGAAGATTGCCGCGAAAACCGGGCTCGCCGAGCGCCAGACGGAAATCCATCGTGCTCTGGCTAAGCCGGTCAGCGCTTTTCTGCAACTGCACAGAGTCACGGACTTCCGTGCGGTAAGCAATAGTAATGTCTTTTGCCATATCAAGCAGCTGGCGGCTGGTGACCTGCTGGCCAAAATACTGGCTGGCGATGTCAGGGATCTGATGGGCTTCGTCGAAAATCATCACGTCAGCTTCGGGGATCAGCTCACCAAAGCCGCTCTCCTTCACCACCATGTCCGCCATAAACAGATGATGGTTCACCACCACCACATCGGCGTCCATCGCCTTACGGCGGGCTTTTACCACGAAGCATTCTTTGTAAAGCGGGCAGTCACTCCCCAGACAATTGTCGTTGGTACTGGTCACCAGCGGCCAGACAAAGCTGTCTTCAGGTACCACGGTGCAGGTGCTGATATCGCCCTCTTCCGTGCTGCTCGACCAGTGACGCAGATGCGCCAGTTCGCTGAGCGCCTGGCTGGCAAGATCGCCGCCGGAGAGCGATTGCTGCTCCAGACGTTCCAGACACAAATAGTTTGAGCGCCCTTTCAGCAGCGCCAGACGGCCTTTGAAATTCAGCGCGCTGGCAACTTTGGGCAAATCGCGGGAATAAAGCTGATCCTGTAAGTTTTTCGAACCGGTGGAGATAATGACTTTTTTGCCGGAGCGCAATGCCGGTGCCAGATACGCGTAGGTTTTACCGGTACCAGTACCGGCTTCCACCACCAGCCCTTGCTTACCGCTGATGGCTTTGCTGACAGCCTGCGCCATCAGACGCTGAGGTTCACGGGGTTTAAAACCTTCAATTTTCTGCGCCAGTGCGCCGTCTGTTGCGAAATCGTCTGTCACTCTGTCTCTCTACCTGTACGGATCAGCAGTGATTATGCCAATCCCTCGCCCCGACTACCACCGCCATCTGCCAATCCAACGTATTCATCCTTTGTGATACCCTTAGCGGCATCATAAAAAAGTGACTAACTGGAGCCATAATATGACCATCGAGCGTATCCGACCTGAGCCACGGATGTCCGACATTGTTATCCATAACAACACCATTTATTACACGGCAGTGCCGGAAAATTTGGACGCGAATGCAAAAGACCAGACCGCAGAAACGCTGGCCATTATCGATGCTGCGCTGACGGAAGCGGGCTCGGATAAGAGCAAAATTCTCGATGCCACACTGTTTCTGGTCAATAAAGAAGATTTCCCGGCGATGAATGAAGCCTGGGATGCCTGGGTATCACCGGGCAATGCACCGGTACGCTGCACGGTTCAGGCTAACCTGATGAATCCGAAATATAAAATTGAAATCAAGATCATTGCCGCACGCTAAGCACTGATCAGCAGACATAAAAAAACCTCCCGCGGGAGGTTTTTCATTTTCAGCACGTCGCTGTTTTAGATCTTTGCACCGGCGACCGCTTCTTTCGCCAGCTCAGTAATGCGTGCGTAATCACCGCTTTCCAGCGCATCGGCTGGCACCAGCCATGAACCACCGATACACAGCACGCTTTTCAGCGCCAGGTAATCACGGTAGTTCGCTGGCGAAATTCCGCCAGTCGGGCAGAAACGCACCTGCGGGAACGGACCGGCAATCGCCTGCAACGCTTTCACACCGCCATTGGCCTCAGCCGGGAAGAACTTAAATTCACGCAGACCAGCATCCAGCCCCATCATCAGTTCAGATACCGTACAAATCCCCGGGATTAAAGGAATAGAACCGGCATTGGCTGCTTTCAGCAAAGCATCAGTCAGGCCAGGGCTAATCGCAAACTGGGCACCCGCCTCGGTCACTTCAGCCAGTTGCTCTGGATTGAGTACCGTACCTGCGCCAATGATAGCGTCCGGCACTTCTTGAGCAATGGCACGGATCGCATCCATCGCGCATGGGGTGCGCAACGTCACTTCCAGCACACGGACGCCACCCGCAACCAGCGCTTTAGCCAGCGGAACCGCATGCTCCAGTTTGTTGATAACAATCACAGGAACAACCGGCCCTGAGGTCAGAATTTGTTCCGCGCTTGTTTTCCAGTTTTTCATCTTGTTCTCCATTCATGCCCGCAGGCACCGTTGTGATTGATGGCGCGCCCCTGCCACAGGGACCAGCAGAATTTAAACCCTGCCAGTAACCGACCACACCCGATTGGACGATACTACTCTCCCCGTCATACTTGAAGCCGCAGCGGCGTTGATTGCGCTTGTTCACCCGAATCACTGACTCATGTCAGCTCATCGGGACTCACACACTTGCCGCCTTGCTGCAACTCCAATTATTTTGGGGAGTAATGACTCAATAAATTATTCGTTACTCGAACTCGTTCCAGGAACGGCCGTCGCGGGTGATCATCGCCACGGAAGCCACCGGCCCCCATGTCCCGGACTGATACGGTTTTGGTGCTTCGCTTTCCGCAGCCCATGCGTTCATGATGGAGTCGACCCATTTCCAGGCTTCTTCCACTTCGTCACGACGGACGAACAGCGCCTGAATTCCACGCATGGTTTCCAGCAGCAGACGCTCGTAAGCATCGGCAATATGCTGTTCATTGAAGGTTTCAGTAAAGCTCAGATCCAGCTTGGTGGTTTGCAGACGGTGTTTGTGCTCAAGACCCGGCACTTTGTTCAGCACTTCGATCTCGATACCTTCGTCCGGTTGCAGACGAATAGTCAGTTTGTTCTGCGGCAACTGCTGGTAAGAATCACGGAACAGGTTCAGCGCCGGGTTTTTGAAATACACCACGACCTCAGAACATTTGCTCGGCAGACGCTTACCGGTGCGCAGGTAGAATGGCACGCCCGCCCACTGCCAGTTGTCGATATCCACACGAATAGACACGAAAGTTTCGGTGCTGCTGGTTTTTTTCGCACCTTCTTCTTCCAGATAGCCAGGGACTTTTTTGCCCTGCACGAAGCCGGCTGTGTACTGGCCGCGCACGGTGTTTTCACGCACGTTTGACTGGTCGATACGACGCAGTGAGCGCAGCACTTTCACTTTTTCGTCACGGATACGGTCGGTGCTCAGATCAGCCGGAGGTGACATGGCGATCATGGTCAGAATTTGCAGCAAGTGGTTCTGGATCATGTCGCGCATCTGACCCGCGTCATCAAAGTAACCCCAGCGGCCTTCGATACCGACTTCTTCAGCGACCGTGATCTGCACATGATCAATGGTGCGGTTATCCCAGTTGCTGGCAAACAGATTGTTAGCGAAACGCAGTGCCAGGAGATTCAGTACCGTTTCTTTACCCAGATAGTGGTCGATACGGTAAACCTGGGACTCAGCGAAGTATTCCGCGACTTGATCGTTGATAACCTGAGAAGACTCCAGAGAGTGTCCCAGTGGTTTCTCCATCACGACGCGCGCAGGTTCTTTGTTCAGCCCTGCTTCGCCCAGACCGCGGCAAATCGCACCGAAGTGGCCTGGCGCAATCGCAAAGTAGTTAATGGTGGCGCGATTTTGCTGGTCAAGCATTTTGCCCAGCACTTTGAAATGCTTCACATCGTTGACATCAAGGTTACAGAAATCAAGACGGGCGCTGAGCTTATCCCACAGTTCCGGATCAATTTTTTCTTTCATGAAGGTGGTCAGTGCTTCTTTGACCACTTCGGTATAGGCCGCTTTGTCCCATTCCGCACGTCCGACACCGATGATGCGGGTGTCCGGGTGAATGTGACCCGCTTTCTCTAACTGATACAGGGAAGGCAACAGCTTACGGCGCGCAAGATCGCCCTTTGCACCGAAAATTACCAGATCACACGCCTGGGCTGTCTGAGTTACCGCCATGTTCTTCTCCTCAATGCAGGAATACCTAACATATTTCTGGTTGCTGTGCGTGAGCCGCAACTCGAATTATCTCGGGTACATATTGTAATTTTATTTCAGCAACAATGTACTCTGATTGCCCGTGAGCCGTAAACCATGTTCTGACAGGGGGATAACTCTGCGGAAAAGCTTGTTTTTATCATAAATGTCTCAGCGGATAGTAAAACCCACCACATTCTGTAATTTTATGACAAAACTGAACAGAATTTACCATACTGAAAGTTAGATCCCGGTCAAACTCTGACAAAAAAAGCGTTTTTTCGCCTGACTGACGCTGCCAACAGCATTAAGCGCGTAGTATATTTTCATCAAATCAACACGATTTCCTCTTTTCAAAGAAATCGTTGAAACCTATGAGTGTCATGCTTATGAATACGTTGGAAAAAATCCAGACCCACCTTGACATTCTGAGCAAGTCAGAACGCAAAGTCGCCGAAGTGATCCTGGCATCCCCACACATTGCAATCCACTCCAGTATTGCCACTCTCGCCCGCATGGCGGACGTCAGTGAACCTACTGTAAACCGTTTTTGCCGTCGCCTCGACACAAAAGGGTTTCCAGATTTTAAATTACATCTGGCACAAAGTCTGGCAAACGGCACACCTTATGTGAACCGTAACGTGGATGAAAGCGACAGCGTCAGCGCTTACACCAGCAAAATTTTCGAATCCGCTATGGCCAGCCTCGATCAGGTGAAAAATACTCTCGATATCGCTGCCATCAACCGCGCAGTCGATTTACTCACCCAGGCGAAAAAGATTTCTTTCTTTGGGCTGGGCGCATCGGCCGCAGTGGCGCATGATGCCATGAACAAATTCTTCCGCTTTAACATTCCCGTGGTGTATTTCGATGACATCGTCATGCAGCGCATGAGTTGCATGAATTCCAGCGAAGGCGATGTGGTGGTGTTGATTTCCCACACCGGCCGCACCAAAAATCTGGTCGAGCTGGCGCAACTTGCCCGCGAAAACGACGCTACGGTCATTGCCATCACGTCCTTTAATACGCCACTGGCGCATGAGGCCACGCTGGCTCTGTTACTGGATGTTCCGGAAGATACCGACGTTTATATGCCGATGGTTTCTCGAATCGCTCAGTTGACGTTGATTGATGTGCTGGCTACCGGGTTTACGCTGCGTCGTGGTGCAAAATTCAGAGATAACCTGAAGCGGGTCAAAGAAGCGTTGAAAGAATCGCGCTTTGATAAGGGAATGGTTGTCCCTAACCTGCCGGAGTAAGCTCGTCATGCGAGTCAGCACATCAAATCATTCATAGAATATATGAACAAATCATCATTGATTTAATAGGGAGTCTGGCGGGAAATCTACGCGCAAAGTGCGCAGGGTAAATGTCAGACATGAGGTCAGCGGGTCACACAGGTGAAACCCTTTTGTATTACAATTACACCTAAACCCAATGTGGGCTCGCTGTTTTTTTGCATTACCATGTTTCATCAGTTAACGGAGTTAGGCATGTCCAGAAGGCTCAGAAGAACGAAGATTGTTACCACGCTCGGCCCTGCAACTGACCGCGACAATAATCTTGAGAAGATCATTGCTGCTGGTGCGAACGTTGTGCGTATGAATTTCTCCCACGGAACCGCTGAAGATCACATTCTTCGCGCTAACAAAGTGCGTGAAATAGCCGCGCGTCTCGGCCGCCACGTCGCGATTCTTGGCGATCTGCAAGGTCCGAAAATCCGTGTATCGACCTTCAAAGAAGGTAAAGTTTTCCTCAATATCGGTGACAAATTCCTGCTCGATGCCAACATGAGCAAGGGTGAAGGCGATAAAGAAAAAGTCGGCATCGACTATAAAGGTCTCCCAGCTGATGTGGTGCCGGGTGATATTCTGTTACTTGATGACGGCCGTGTGCAGCTGAAAGTACTCGAAGTTCAGGGCATGAAAGTGTTCACGGAAGTGACCGTGGGCGGCCCGCTGTCTAACAATAAAGGCATCAATAAGCTGGGCGGAGGTCTTTCTGCCGAAGCGCTGACTGAGAAAGATAAAGCAGACATTATTACTGCGGCCAAAATGGACGTAGATTATCTGGCAGTTTCATTCCCACGCACCGGCGAAGATCTTAACTACGCGCGCCGTCTGGCACGCGATGCAGGCTGTAATGCGCAAATCGTGTCTAAAGTCGAACGCGCTGAAGCGGTGGCGTCAGATGAAGCAATGGATGACATCATTCTGGCATCCGATGTCGTGATGGTGGCCCGCGGTGACCTGGGTGTTGAAATCGGCGACCCTGAGCTGGTGGGTATCCAGAAAAAACTGATCCGTCGTGCACGTCAGTTGAACCGCGCGGTGATCACTGCGACCCAGATGATGGAATCGATGATCACTAACCCGATGCCAACCCGTGCAGAAGTGATGGACGTAGCGAACGCCGTGCTCGATGGCACAGATGCGGTCATGCTGTCAGCGGAAACGGCTGCCGGTCAATATCCTGCTGAAACTGTGGCAGCCATGGCGCGCGTATGTCTGGGCGCAGAAAAAATCCCAAGCATTAACGTTTCCAAACACCGCCTGGACGTGGAATTCGATAACATCGAAGAAGCCATTGCAATGTCCGCCATGTACGCGGCAAACCACCTGAAAGGGGTCACGGCGATCATTTCCATGACCGAGTCCGGGCGTACCGCGCTGATGTTGTCACGTATCAGCTCCGGCCTGCCGATCTTTGCCATGTCGCGCCACGAACACACACTGAATCTGACCGCGATTTACCGCGGCGTTACCCCTGTCTTCTTCGACAGCGCAAATGACGGCGTAGCGGGCGCACAGGATGCCGTGAACTTACTGCGTGATAAAGGTTACCTTTTGTCAGGCGATCTGGTGATCATCACCCAGGGTGATGTCATGAGCACCGTCGGTACCACCAATACCAGCCGTATACTGCGTGTTGAATAATAGTTAAATGTAATAAGATATAAACATATGGCCGATCATCGTGATCGGCCTTTTTTATTTTCGTCCTGCCCCTGAATCTATTACTCCCTCCTGCTGGTCAGTCAACAGTCTTAATTTGATCATTATTTTGCCATTCTTTTGAAATAATCGGGTTCCCTGCATAAAACATTGCGTGATGAAAATTCATTACACCTACAAACATTGCGCTTAAATATAACTTTTTATCGCAAGACAACCCTTCTTTTAAGTCAGCAAACGTATAACAAATACAGATTCATCTCATAGGAATGTGTACTCCGTACTTATCCTTCAGAAATTTATGTGACATACATCACATTAAACAATCAAAAAGTTCTGTTATGGGCAAATGTTCAATGTCGTTATTGAATGATAATGATTTGCATTTATAATGATTCTCAATCGTTAAAACCTTGTATAAGTCCGCACTAAGGAATTCAAACAAGACATATCACTGTTTATTTTTTATAACATAAAATATTTAACCATACACTTTACAGGCATGGCCATCAGCCCTGCCTGCTGATGCTTACGTTCACTGCTAAATCCTGACTTTATCCGGGTGGCCGCCCCACGCCTGCTGAGGATGAAAAGGACTAACCAAAAGGATCCAGAATGAGCCAGATAAATAACTGGGAATTAATGCAATCCGGCACTCAAGACCTGACAATCACTCAGGCGAATATAAGCAAAAATAAAGGTTATATTTTTAACCAGAACAGCACTTCTGAATGGCAGACACTGATTGAGCAAGGCCTCGAATTAATTAAATCCCATATTAACCATACTGAGAAACCTTTTTCCGGCGTTTCTCCGGCTGAATTAGCCGAGCAATTTCGCCATATTGACCTGACCAAACCTTTAGACGGAACGCGGCTGGCGCTGGAAGAACTGGATGATTTATATCTTCAGCACGCGGTCTATTTCCACCATCCGAAATACCTCGCGCATCTCAACTGTCCGACCGTAGTACCTTCCCAACTGGCGGAACTGTTTATCAGCGCCATCAACTCCTCTGTGGATACCTGGGATCAGAGCGCAGGCGGCACACTCATCGAGCAAAAAGTTATTGACTGGACACTCGCCCGGATCGGTTTTGGCGCACAGTCAGATGGTATTTTCACCAGCGGCGGTACGCAGTCTAATCTGATGGCAATGCTGCTGGCACGAGACAGTCATTGCAAACGCACCCGCCCGCAACACAGCATCAAGTACCAGGGGCTGCCGCCGGAAGCCAACCGCTGGCGTATTTTCAGTTCACAGGTCAGCCATTTCAGTATTCAGAAATCCGCTGCCCTGCTCGGCCTGGGTTATGACGCCGTGGTGCCAGTCGCCTGCGACAGCGCTTTCCGTATGGATATTGCTGCGCTCCGTCAGGAAATTGAGCGCTGCCACACTGAAGGGTTGATTCCAATTGCGGTCGTGGCAACCGCCGGTACGACTGACTTTGGCAGCATTGACCCGCTGAATGAGATCGCTGAAATCTGCCGCCAGGAAAAAATCTGGATGCATGCTGATGCCGCATACGGCTGCGGTTTGCTGGTTTCACCTCAGCATCGCCAGCGCATTGAAGGGATCCATCTGGCCGATTCCGTTACCGTGGATTATCACAAATCCTTCTTCCAGCCGGTGAGCTGCAGCGCGTTTCTGGTTAACGATCACAGCCATCTGGAGCACGTCACGCACCACGCTGAATACCTGAATCCGCTGAGTGCGAAACTGGAAGGCACGCCAAATCTGGTGAACAAAAGTATCCAGACCACCAAACGTTTTGATGCCCTCAAAATGTGGCTGACGTTGCGCATTATGGGTCAACAAGCACTGGGGGAATCATTTGATGTGCTGCTGGCACGCGCAACAGAAACGCATCAGATGATGGAACAAAATCCGAATATCGAAGTGCTGCATAAACCGGAACTGAGCACGCTGGTATTCCGTTTTGTGCCGCGTATCTCCATGAGTCATGAACAGATTGACGAAATCAATGCCGGGATCCGCAAGGCCATTTTCCGCGACGGCAGCGCCGTTATCGCCGGTACCAAAGTGCATCAGCGTCAGTATCTGAAATTCACCTTACTGAACCCCACCACCACCAGGGAAGACGTTGCCGATGTGCTCAGCCTGATCACGCATTACGGCAAAGAACTGACTGCCAGCGCGCTGAGCGCCGCGAAAAACCGGTAAAAGGAGCCGCACCATGAATATCCATTCAAACGACCAAACGTATGATTTCATCGCCGTGGGCATCGGCCCGTTTAACCTCGGGCTGGCCTGTCTGACTGAACCGGTGAAAGAGCTGAACGGTCTGTTTTTAGACCAGAATGACAGCTTCGACTGGCACACCGGTATGATGCTGGAAAGCGCGCATTTACAGACGCCGTTCATGGCAGATCTGGTGACTCTCGCCGATCCGACCAGCCCTTACAGCTTCCTGAATTACCTGAAATTACAGGGGAAACTTTACTCGTTCTACATCCGTGAAGACTTCTTCATGATGCGTAAAGAGTTCAATCAGTATTGCCAGTGGGCATGCAGCCAACTGACCAGCCTGCAATTCTCCACGCGCGTGGAACTGGTCACCTGGGATGCCGTGCAGGAATGCTATCTGGTTGAAACGCGCTCAACCAAAAGCGGCGAAAAGCAGATTTACCGCACCAAAAGGCTGGTTCTCGGTACAGGACCGTCGCCGTGGATACCCGCCTGTGCGCGGGATGCCGGCAGGAACGTGCATCATTCCTCGGCCTATTTGCCGAACAAAGAGCAGGTACAGAATTCGAAATCCATTACCGTGGTCGGCAGCGGCCAGAGTGCCGCAGAAATTTACTATGACCTGCTCTCTGATATCGATAAGCACGATTACCACCTGACCTGGGTGACCCGCGCTCCGCGTTTCTACCCGCTGGAATACAGCAAACTGACGCTGGAAATGACCTCACCGGAATACATCGATTATTTCCACGCGCTGCCAATGAGCAAGCGCGATCAGCTCAATCGTGAACAAAAATGCCTGTATAAGGGCATTAACATCAGTCTGATCAACGACATTTATGATCTGATGTACGTCAAACGTCTCGACGGCCCGCTGAATGTCAATTTGTATACACATTCGGAACTGAAAGCACTGACCCGCAGCCGCAGCGGCGAACTGGAAATGACCCTGCTCCACCACGAACAACAACAGGAATACCAACACCGCACGGAATCCGTGATCCTCGCAACGGGTTACGGCTATCAGCCACCGCAGTTTGTTGAAGGCATTTACAACCGTATTCAGTGGGATGACGCGGGCCGTTACGCCGTCAGGCGCAATTACAGCATCGATGCGCACAACCAGATTTTCGTACAAAACGCCGAGCTGCACACGCACGGCTTCGTCACTCCGGATCTGGGCATGGCGTGCTACCGCAACAGCACCATAATCCGCGAGATGCTCGGCAGTGAAGTGTATCCGCTGGAGAAATCCATCGCCTTCCAGACCTTTGGGTCCCGCATCCCTGGCGCAAACTAACGGAGAATTTACCCATGTCTGATGCCATTTCAACCGCCGTATTCTCCTGCCAGCGCGACGCAGGAAAACTGTCTTTACGCCCGCTGGCGCTGGAGAAAGATGCCGCCGTTTTACATGACTGGATGACGCAGCCCTACGCACATTTCTGGGGAATGCAGAACAGTACCCTCGCAGAAGTCGACAGCTTCTATCGCAACCTGACTCACGGTAAACCGCTGGCGGCGTTGATGGGCGAAATAGACGGTCAGCCGCAATTTCTCATCGAATGCTATCCGGTTCAGGATGACCCGTTGCATGAACATTACGACGTCCGGCCCGGCGATATGGGCATGCATATTCTGCTCTCTCCGGCCGAAAAACCGGTGTCAGGCTTCAGCTGGCAGGTGTTCTCGGCCGTGATGGAATACCTGTTCAGCCAGCCCGAAGTCCGCCGCATAGTGGTCGAGCCGGATGTTCGTAACGAAAAGATTCACAAGCTGAATAAGCGCGCCGGTTTCCGCTATCAGAAACAAATTCAACTGACACACAAAACTGCATGGCTGGCATTTTGCCAGCGTGAAGATTTTTTTCAGGCAAGCCAGAAGGAAAAACACACCATGACTCCTGCAAATCTGCAAACCGGTGAGCACCTGCAACCGGAACTCTGGGCAAAAGCGAATGCCCTGCTGCTGCGTAAATGCCTGGCGGAACTGACCCATGAACGTCTGCTCGCGCCGCAGGCGTTGAAAACGACCGGCACCTGGACTGACTATCAGCTGGCAGTACCGGCCTCGGAAATAGAATATCGTTTCCGTGCCCGCCAGTTGCCTCTGAATGACTGGATGATTGATCTCGACAGCATTCAGCGCCTGGATAATTTTATCCCGCAGCCGCTGGACGCGGTTAAATTTATCATTGAATTCGCGGAGCAAATTGGTATTTCCCAGGCCATGCTGCCGACCTATCTGGAAGAAATCAGCAGCACGCTTTACAGCAGTGCCTACAAACTGGCAAACAATCACACCACAGCAAAACAACTGTCGCAGGCCGATTTCCAGACCGTCGAAACCAGCATGACCGAAGGCCATCCGAGCTTTATCGCCAACAACGGCCGTATCGGTTTTGATGCCGGTGATTATGTCCGTTACGCGCCGGAAGCGGCCAATCCACTGCAACTGGTATGGGTGGCGGTTCATCATGACAAAGCACATTTCGCCAGTGTCGAAGGTTTACCGTATGAAAAACTGATCGCGGAAGAACTGGGTGAAGCGCAGATTTGTGCTTTCACGCAAAAGCTGGTTGATAAAGATGTCGACCCGAAAAATTACTACTTCATGCCGGTACATCCGTGGCAGTGGCAGAACAAATTACTGACCGTCTTCGCACCGGATATCGCCCGTCAGTTTCTGATTTATCTCGGTGAAGGTGATGATAACTATCTGGCACAACAGTCGATCCGCACTTTCTACAATGCCAGCCGTCCGAAAGGACGTTACGTTAAAACGGCGCTGTCGATCCTGAACATGGGCTTTATGCGCGGGCTTTCACCTTACTATATGGCGACCACTCCGGGCATTAATGAATGGCTGGCGGATCTGGTCGAAAACGATGCGTATCTGCAATCCACCGGTTTCAGCATTTTGCAGGAAGTCGCGTCGCTCGGGTATCACAATCACTATTTCGAACAAGCCATCAAAGGCGACAGCGCGTACAAGAAAATGTTTGCGGCGTTGTGGCGCGAAAACCCGGTCGCCTTGTTGCAGCCAAATCAGCGTCTGATGACCATGGCCGCCCTGCTGCACACCGATAAACACGGCGATGCGCTGATTGTCGAGATGATCAAATCATCCGGTCTGGCCACCGGCGACTGGCTTAAACGCTACATGCACGCCTATCTCAGCCCGCTGCTGCACTGCTTTTATCAGTACGACCTGGTGTTTATGCCGCATGGCGAAAACCTGATCCTGCGGTTCGAAAACAATATTCCGGTGAATGCTTTCATGAAGGATATCGCCGAGGAAATTGCGGTGATGAACCCCGACGCCAGCCTGCCGGAAAAAGCCAAACGTCTGGCGGTGGACGTACCGGAAAATCTTAAAATTTTGTCGATTTTCACTGACGTCTTTGCCGGGGTATTCCGCTTTATCGCCCGTATTCTGGAAGAACATGGCAATTATCCTGCCGGGCAGTTCTGGCAGGTGGTAGCCGAAGTGGTACGCGACTATCAGATTCAGTATCCGGAACTGTCGGAGAAATTTGCCCGTTATGACATGTTTGGCGCCGAGTTTACGCACTCATGCCTGAACCGTCTGCAACTGGCGAATAACCAGCAGATGATCAACCTGTCAGATCCGGCGCAGAACCTGAAATTCGCCGGCACGCTGGAAAACCCGATTGCGGCCTATGCTAACCGCTACTGAAAACCCGGTTTAATCTGATGAAGCTTTAATGCCATGAATAGTAGCGCGGCTTTCACAGGCCGCGCTTTTTCGATTTTAAGACCCGGAGAATTAAGGTTATGTCGTCCGTTTCCGAACCCGCTTCGCGGCTGAATTTCCGCCAGTGGCTGTTCCCGCTGTCGCTGGTGCTATTCGAGTTCGCCACCTATATTGCTCACGATATGATCCAGCCGGGTATGCTGCAGGTGATCAGTGATTTCAGCGCAAGTGCCGACTGGGTTTCAACCTCGCTAACCGCTTATTTGTGCGGCGGTATTTTGCTGCAATGGTTGCTCGGGCCGCTTTCCGACCGCCTTGGCCGCAGGCCGGTGCTGCTGACAGGCGTGGCCTTTTTCACCGTCACCTGTCTGCTGACGGTTTTCACCCGAAACATTGAACAGTTCATTCTGATGCGTTTTTTACAGGGAATGAGCCTGTGCTTTATCGGCGCGGTAGGTTATGCCGCCATTCAGGAAGCGTTCAGTGAAACAATGAGCGTTAAACTGATGGCGCTGATGGCGAACATCACGTTGATCGCTCCCCTGCTCGGGCCGCTGGCTGGCGCGGCGTTTATTCATTACGCACCATGGAAAGCCATGTTTGCGTTGTTCTCACTGGTCTCTGCATTCTCATTCTGGGGTCTGTGGCGCAGTATGCCGGAAACCGCCAGCGGTCGCGGGGAGCGTTTTTCAATGCGCAGGCTACTGACCGATTACCGCGAAGTTTTCACCAACAAAGGCGTGGTGCTCGGTTCGCTGTCTATCGGGTTAATCACCCTGCCGTTGCTGGCGTGGGTGGCGCAGTCGCCGGTATTACTGATTCAGGATGGCGGAATGACGCCGCTACAGTACGGATGGTGGCAAGTGCCGGTATTTACCGGATTGATTATCGGTAACATCACGCTCAGCAAACTCAGTGGCAAAGTGAATATCCGCACGCCTGTTTGGCTCGGTCTCGCGCCGATAGTTCTCGGTCTGGCAGTCAGTGCTTATGCCGCGCTGTTTATGGTACATGCCTGGGGCTGGATGATTGGCGGGCTGAGCCTCTATGCGCTGGGCTCGGGACTGGTAAATGCCGGGCTTTACCGCCTGACGCTGTTTTCCAGCCCGACCGGTAAAGGCACGGTCGCCGCTGCACTTGGGCTGCTCACCATTGTGGTTTTTGCGGCGGGTATAGAAGTGGCAAAGCAGTTATATTTCGCACTGGGCAACGGCATTTTTATGCTGGCAGGCATGATTTCCGGTGTCACCGGCACATTGCTGATTGCAGTGTTTCTCAAACGTATCCCTGAAAAAGCATAAAAAAAAGCTGAGGTGCGAGCCTCAGCTTTTTCAAATCTTTTTACCGTTACTTTTTGGGATAAAGCTCTTTGCGTGAATAGGGCTCAGGCTCACCCGGTTTGCGGGTTTTAAGCAACTTGAGGATCCAGGTGTACTGTTCCGGATTCGGCCCGACCAGCACTTCCACTTCCTCATTCATCCGGCGCGCAATGCGGTTATCATCGGCAGTTGCCAGATCATCCATTGGCGGGCGCACATAAATATCGAGACGTTGTTCGTGGCCGTTATACACCGGAAACAACGGTATGATCGACGCACGGCACACTTTCATCAGGCGTCCTACCGCAGGCAATGTCGCCTTGTAGGTCGCGAAGAAATCGACGAACTCGCTGTGCTCAGCACCGTGATCCTGATCCGGCAGATAGTAGCCCCAGTATCCCTGACGCACCGAACTGATAAACGGCTTGATGCCATCATTACGCGCATGCATCCGGCCACCAAAACGACGGCGAACGGTATTCCACAGATAATCGGTCAGCGGGTTTTTCTGATTATGGAACATGGCGGCCATCGGATGTCCGTCAGCGGCCATCAGCATCGCCGGAATATCCACAGCCCATCCATGTGGCACCAGAAAAATCACATTTTTACCTTCGGCATGCATCTGATCGACAATTTCCTTGCCGTGCCAGTGAACGCGCTGCATGACTTTTTTGGGGTCACGGATCGCCAGCTCAGCCATCATCACCATGGATTGTGGCGCGGTGGCAAACATTTCATCGATGATATGTTCACGCTCCGCTTCAGAGGTTTCCGGCAGGCAGTACAGCAGATTAATTTGCGCACGACGACGTGCGCCTTTCGCAAACTTTCCGGCCAGACGGCCAAGACTGCCTAATATAGGGTCACGAACCTTTGCGGGCAGATACGCCATTGCGGCCATCGCTCCGACGCCCAGCCAGACGCCCCAGTAACGCGGATAATAGAAGGCTTTCTGAAACTGCGGAATAAATTCTACGGTAGATCGTTTTTCTTTTTCTGGCTGCATGCTCAGGCTCTTATGACAAATTCTGCCTTAATGATAAGTGCAGTGATTTATTTTGCAATAAATCACTGCCTCACAACATTAAGCGCAAAAGGGGATCCTGAACGGTCAGTCCAGCTTCAGTTGAGGAACAACCTGACGAACGGTGGCCAGGTAAGTACTGCGATCTTTACCTGTCAGCCCTTCGGTGCGCGGCAGTTTAGCCGTCAGCGGATTCACAGCCAGCTGGTTAATCCACATTTCAAAGTGCAGATGCGGGCCGGTTGAGCGACCAGTATTGCCGGAAAGCGCGATGCGATCCCCCCGTTTCACTTTCTGACCGGGTTTCACCAACAGTTTACGCAGATGCATATAACGGGTCATGTACTGACGACCATGACGAATGGCCACATAGTTACCCGCAGCGCCGCCGTTCTTGGCAACAACCACTTCGCCATCACCCACCGCCAGAACAGGCGTACCGACAGGTACGGCGAAATCGACGCCACGGTGCGGCGCAATACGCCCGGTCACCGGGTTCAGACGACGCGGATTGAAGTTAGACGAAACGCGGTACTGTTTGCCCGTCGGGAAGCGCAGGAAACCTTTCGCCAGCCCGCTGCCGGTACGGTCATAGAACTTACCGTCTTCGGCGCGCACGGCATAGTAGTCTTTACCGCCAGTGCGCATACGCACTGCCTGCAATTCACTTTGCTCGTTCTTACCGTCCAGCACTTCATTGGACATCAGTACTGCAAAGTCGTCGCCTTTCTTCAATTTACGGAAATCGAGTTGCCATTGCAGCGCCTTAATGACAGCACTGACTTCAGCGCTGCTCAGCCCTGCCGCTTTGGCACTGGTGACAAAACTGCCGTTCAGCGTCCCTTTCAATACGGAGTCTTTCCATTCCCCTTTCAGGGTTTCCAGAGACGATTTGAAGGTATTGCCGGAACGGTCAAAGGTATAGGTTTCGCGACGTGACTTTTCCCACGTCAGACGCTGTAAATCCCCGGCATCGTTAAGTGTCCAGGAAATCTGCTGGCCGATTTTCAGATTACGTAAATCACGGTTGGCGTCAGAAAGCGCAGCAATTTCCGACATATCAATGCCGTACTGATTCAGAATGCTGCTGAGGGTATCACCGGTAGAAACCACATACTCATGCACGCCCGCTTCATTGACAGTTTTATCGTCAAGATCATCTTGCGGAATGTCATCATCAGCGGGGGGAGACTGGTCGATGGGTTCGCTGGCTTCAGGAAGCAGTGAACGCAGTTGCTGATTATCAAGTGTGATATTTTTAACCAGCGGTCGGGTATCAGAAAGGTCATTGTCCGGGTGGTAAGCTAACGGTTTCCATACGGCCACAGCCAGTGTGACGACGGTAAGAGACCCCAGCATAATGCGATGGGGCCGTGGAAGGTTGCTATACGCCAGAGCGATAGATCGGGCTATCAGCTGCACTTAAATTCTGTCCTTTTAGCTTACTTCAGGCAGCTCAGGTACTGGTTCGTCAGCTGTGACAAAAAGTTCACATAGCTGTCCGCACCCAGTGCAATGCTGCTCCCCAGAGGATCCAATGTGCCCATACGCACTTTTGTTCCCTGGGCAACAGCCGTTATGACGGCCGGCCTGAATTGTGGCTCAGCAAAAACGCAGGTCGCTTTTTGCTCAACCAACTGTGTTCGAATGAGATGTAATCGCTGTGCACCGGGTTGAATTTCGGGATTGATCGTAAAGTGACCAAGTGGCGAAAGGCCGAAGTGTTTTTCAAAGTAGCCATAGGCATCGTGAAAAACAAAATATCCCTTACCCTGAACAGGTTGCAGAATACTACCAAGGTTTTTGTCAGCTTTTGTCAAGGTGTCTTCAAAATGAGATAAATTTGCATCTAATTGTTGCTTTTTTTGCGGAACCAGCGCTACGAGCTTGTTATGGATCACAATAGCAGCCTCGCGGGCGATTTCCGGCGACAGCCAGACATGCATATTGTATTCGCCATGATGATGATCAGCGTCATCGTGATCATGGTCATGATCAGCCTCATGTTCGTCATCATCACTGCCCTTAATCAGCAGCGGTTTTACTGCCGGTAACGTCGCGATGGCCACCTGACGGTTCGGCGACAACTGCGCCGCAGATTTGGTCATGAAAGCTTCCATTTCCGGTCCCACCCACACCACCAGATCGGCGCTACGCATGCGTGCAATATCCGAAGGGCGTAAGGCGAAATCATGTGGAGATGTGCCGTCCGGCAGCAACACTTCCGTCGGCATAACACCATCGGCAATGGCTGATGCGATAAAACCCAGCGGGCGTACGGAAGCCAGAACCACGGCCTGCGTGCTGAAAACCGCGCCTGAACTCAATATTGCGGCTGCCAGAAACATCCGTTTAACGCTTTTTTTCTGTATCATGCTGAGTGAACTCATCTTCAGGTTGGGGGAAAACTGGTTATTTTTAGCGAAACGCAATATTATAACATCCGATTTGTTCTGCAAGACCCTATGACATGCCCACATTAGCTACGCTCCAAAATATTTCAGTGACTTTCGGTTCGCGACGCGTGTTGTCCAACATCTCGCTAAGCCTGCAACCGGGGAAAATTCTGACCCTTCTCGGCCCAAATGGCGCAGGGAAATCCACATTAGTGCGCGTTGTGCTTGGCCTGATTGCGCCGACAGAAGGCACGATGACTTGCGAACCCGGTTTACGTATCGGCTATGTTCCGCAAAAAATTCATCTTGATCCCACCATGCCGCTGACCGTCAGCCGCTTTATGCGACTGAAACCCGGTGTGAAGAAAAGCGATATTCTGCCCGCGCTCAAACGCGTACAGGCTGCGCACCTGCTGGATCAACCGATGCAAAAACTTTCCGGCGGCGAAAATCAGCGTGTTTTACTGGCGCGTGCGTTAATGAACAGCCCGCAGTTACTGGTGCTCGATGAACCGACGCAAGGTGTTGACGTCAACGGACAACTGGCGCTGTACAACCTGATCGACAGCCTGCGCTGCGAATTGGGGTGCGCGGTGCTGATGGTGTCGCATGACTTGCATCTGGTGATGGCGAAAACGGACGAAGTGCTGTGCCTGAACCAGCACATCTGCTGTTCCGGCTCGCCGGAAGTGGTCTCTACGCATCCGGAATTTATTGCGATGTTCGGTAACCGTGGCGCCGAGCAACTGGCGATTTACCGTCATAACCACAACCATCGTCATGATTTAAAGGGAAAGATAATTTTGCGCAACACCGGAGGTCGTGACGCATGATCGCGCTGTTATTACCCGGCTGGCTGGCGGGTGTATTGCTGGCGATTGCCGCTGGCCCGCTGGGCTCGTTTGTCGTCTGGCGCCGCATGTCCTATTTTGGCGATACGCTGGCCCACGCCTCTCTGCTCGGCGTAGCGTTTGGCTTGCTGCTTAATGTAAATCCTTTCTATACCGTTATCGCCGTCACGTTATTGCTGGCCGTGTTACTGGTGGTGCTCGAGCGTAAACCGCATCTGGCCGTCGATACCCTGCTCGGAATTATGGCGCACAGCGCCCTGTCACTCGGTCTGGTGGTGGTCAGCCTGATGTCCGGCGTACGTGTGGATCTGATGGCGTATTTGTTTGGTGATTTGCTGTCAGTGACCTACAGCGACATCTGGATGATTGGTGCTGGCGTAACGGTGGTGATTGCGGTGCTGTGCTGGCAATGGCGGGCATTGCTTTCCATGACCATCAGCCCGGAACTTGCTCATGTTGATGGCGTAAAACTGCAACGCACACGTATCGTCCTGATGCTGGTAACAGCGCTGACGATCGGTCTGGCGATGAAGTTCGTCGGCGCGCTGATCATCACCTCGTTGCTGATTATCCCCGCCGCGACAGCGCGACGCTTCGCTAAAACGCCTGAGCAAATGGCCTGCGTCGCGGTGGCGGTTGGCATCATTGCGGTGACCGGCGGCCTGACGTTCTCTGCATTCTATGATACGCCTGCTGGCCCTTCTGTCGTGCTGTGCGCTGCGGTGTTGTTTATGCTCAGCCTCAGTAAAAAACAGATTGCCTGACCGCAACGCCAGAAACAGAAACGGACGCCCTGAGCGTCCGTTTTTTTATGCCTTTTCTTCCTGGCTTTTCTCCCGTGCCTCCCGCTCTTCCTGCGCTGCTTCCTGCCTTGCCTGCCGCCAGTGCAGCACCGGTGATACGGTTATGCCGTGGATCACCACGCTGGTGACAATCACCGTGAACGCGATGTTGGTCATATAGTTGGCGTCCGCGCCATGCAATCCGTGCGTCCAGGCGTAAGCGATATAGTTCATACTGCCGATACCGCGAATACCAAACCAGCCAATCATCAGCCGCCTGCCCTTGGGCACGTGTACGCCTATTGTCGTGATATAAACAGCCAGAGGACGGATGACGATAAACAGCAGCGCAGCGATCAACAGCCCCATCGGCTCCCAGTGTTCCGCCAGCGTTATCCCGAGCACCATGACAATCCCGGCGGCAAAAATCCGCTCAATGGTATCGCCAAATGACAGTGCATCACCCACCATCAGTCCGATCGAATTGCGCGGCATTTCAGCTTGCATCGAATGACGCTGGTGTGGATTGACCATGCCTTCAGCGGGTGGCGGGCGCGACCCGTCCGTCAGATCCTCCGGCGGATGCAAAGAGACCACGCGCACTTCCGCGCTGCGCAACCCGACACCGGCGGCAAAGGCTGCAAGGAAACCGGAAGCATCAAGAGATTGTGCGGCCGCGTAACTGAGCGCAATCAGTGACAACGCCAGAAAATCACTCGGTGCGACCGTACGCTGACGGCTGTGAAAACGCGTCGCACTTAGCCCGACCAGTTTCCCCATCGCGAAGCCAATTGCCAGCCCGCCGAGCAATGCCCAGATCACATCGCGCCATGCCCAGTGCCACAATTCTTGTGAAGATAATCCTTCATGCGCGGTAAACAACATCAGCGCCAGCATCAGGATGGGCAGCGCGGAGCCATCATTCATCCCCGCCTCGCTGGAAAGTGCAACCCTGAGTCCGTCATCATCATTGGCATCATTCACTGCAATCATGCTGGCCAGCACCGGATCCGTCGGCGCAATGATGGCACCCAACGCAAGAGCCAGTGGCCATGAAATACCTGTAATGTAATGGGCAATAGCCGCGACGCACAGGACGGTCAGTAACATGGCAGGAAAAGCCAGTAACACACCGACGCGCCAGCTTTGTGCGCGAAAGGGCAACCGGAGTTTCAGTCCGGTAATAAATAATGACGCCGCCATGGCGATTTCAGTGAAATGTGCGGTGAGGGTGGAATACGCCACCAGATCGATATGCAGTAAATCCAAAACCCAGGGACCGCAGACGATCCCTGCGGCCAGATATAAACCAAACGTCGTCACCGGACCGCGGGAAATCCACCCCGATGCGAGTGACATAATCAATAGCAGTCCTCCGACCGCCGCTGTCCAACCTAAAAATCCCATGTCTATCCCATACTAAATATCAATCTATTAAGCATAGTACATGTATGCAGATGAATGATTTTTCAGATAAATAACATCAGGCACAAATGGCGCGGTGTATTCTTAGCCGGTAGGCTAAAATTGATTTTTATCCGGGAAAAGACGAGTCATAAAATGATTAAATACAGTGTGCTGTATCCAAATATCGAAAACGGAACCTTTGATCATGATTATTATCGTGATGTGCATTTACCGCTGATCAAACGCCGCATGGGCGAGTTTTGCCATTCTTACGCTATTGATAAAATGCCTGAGGGCGCTCCGGCTGAGTCGCCATTCATCGCCGCCTGCCATATCTATTGCAACTCAATGGAAGATTTTGAAAAAGGCATGAAAGACAATGCGGCAGATTTTGTCGCTGACGTGGCAAACTTCACCAATATCGAACCCGTGAAGATGATTTTCGACGTCGTTGTCTGAGCCATTCACCCTGCCCTGAAGGTAAAAAAGGCGATTAACCCGTCAGATTAGCCGCCTTTTTTATTGTCGTGTGGACGCTGTATAAAACCCTGCCAGCGCCATTATTTCATCAGTAACTTTTTGATTGGCGCACTCGGCTCGCGCCTGATGGTATGCAAAAACTCCTGCGCCTTATCATTGACCGCATAATCGGCGGTGACGCCAAAATCCTGCACCATTGCCCACTTTTCAAACAGTGCTTCATCACTCTTACGCATAAACCACAGCATTCTGATTGCCGTTACCGCCACTTGTGGGATCTGCGTCACAGTGCCGTTGATCCACTTATTTAACGTGCTGCGAGGCAGTCCCAACAGGATACACAACGCGGGCTGGTCGATATCCAGCCTCCGGACATAGTCCAGGAACTCATTTGCGTTATCTGCCATAAACTTATCTCCAATTTATATAACCCTGCTCATTGTACAGGAATCTCATAGGGATTCCATCCCGTCGCTATTCGCTACGAAAATTACTGGTTTTCAGTGTCACTGACACAAAAATTAGTGTCTGCTAGCTACAAACAAACAAGCTAAGTGAAACAAATTCATGTAGCGCTATAACTTTACGTTTCTTGACATAAGTCAAACGTTCGCTGAATGCGTGAAGCAAGTCACATTCACCGCATGTATGATTTTCGTAAAGAGACAGAAAGAGCGTTCTGATAATGCTTCTTATTTGTCGCTAACAGATACTTATTTCAATATCGGAAAAAACAAATGACTGCACAAGTTTCAGAACGAATTCAACATAGCGCCGCTGCAAATCGCAAAGTTAATCGCGAGAATAAGATCCTCACGAAGCCATTTGGAATCTCTGCTGCTACGTTTTGCAGGATGCTTGCAGGGTCGTTACTGATGGTTAGTTCTGTAACTTTCATACAATCAGCCAGTGCGGCCTTCACATCGCAAGAAACGGATGCAGTTAATCAGTATCTTTCCGCACATCAGAGTTACCCAAATTACATAAAACAGGGAATTGAAAGCGCCACCAGTTTCCAGCAGGTACACGACTACCTGTTGAACAATACTTACTACAACGGAACCTCGACAGTTCCGGTAGACCAAATTTCGATGGCTGAGCCAATAAAAACAGAAACCGTGCCGTTAATTACTTTAACCCCCGCAGAACCCGCTAAAGATGGCGTTGTTATAAATGACCCTACCGGGAACCCTGTGCTGATCACTCCGGTCAAAAATGACCCTACCGGGAATCCTGTACTGATCACTCCGGCCAAAAATGACCCTACCGGGAATCCTGTACTGATCACTCCGGCCAAGAATGACCCTACCGGGAATCCTGTGCTGATCACTCCGGCCAAAAATGACCCTACCGGGAACCCTGTGCTGATCACTCCGGCCAAAAATGACCCTACCGGGAATCCTGTGCTGATCACTCCGGCCAAAAATGACCCTACCGGGAATCCCGTTAGTGTTAACACGACAGAGCAGCAGAATCCTGTTATTCCCAAAAAACAGGGGATTACATCGCAGCCCGGCTCCTCCCCCTATTCACAAGATATAAGGGTTCGTTCAAGCTATTACGACCAACAGATCACTGCCCTGAATGCCGAAGCTGAACAAAATCACGCCGAAATTCTCTCTGAATCTCACAGCCGTGCTGCCGCAGATGCTCAGGTGTTGCAGAAGTCTCAGGACTACACCAACTCAAAATTCTCCGCGTTAAAATCTGAGGTTGATGACAACAAAAAAGAAGCCGCTGCCGGATCGGCTTCCGCTATGGCGCAGGCCAATATCCCTCAGGTGCAGGAATCCCAACAGTTCGCGGTGGGTGCCGGTGTCGGCGGTTATGATGCGCAAAACGCTCTGTCCGTTGGCGCTTCATTCCATGCCAGCAGATCCACCATTGTCAAAATGTCAGTCTCCGACGACACGCAAAGTAACTTTGGTTATGGCGCTGGCGTGAGCGTTGGCTGGTAAATCGTTCCGGGGGCTCAGTCCCCCGTTCTTCCCTTTCAGGTAAATCTCAATGAAAAAATTTATCGTTTTTGCAGCCATTATCCTGCTTTCCGGTTGCTCTACTCAGGCTTCAAGAATGGCTGACTGCCAGTCACAGGGCGTCTCCAAAGATACCTGTTATATGGCTGAACAAAATCGTCAGACCGCCATTCAGAGTGTTGCCCTTAAGCAGGCAATGGAAAATGCCTCCACGCAATATGCCCAGGCCGCTAAAAAGATCGTGCATGCGCGCATTAAAGGTATCGACGTCAAAATCTTTCCTGCGGATAAACAGGGATATATCGAAGGGACCGCCGCATATCTTGATGAAGATAACGCAGATGCTCAGGTCTATCGCAAAGGCGTTTTCACAGCGATTTATTACAAGCGCACGCACAAGCTGGTTCTGATGCGTGACGGGCAAATTTATGGAAGGACGCCGATATGAAAAAGCACCACACCGATCAGTTCAGACATCTGCCACCGGGGCAGCAATATACCTGCCTGAAAATGTTACAGCGCGTTGAGGAAACCCCGCTGACCGACGGGGTGACCGGCGTTGCTGTATCGGTCATGATGAAAGACGGTCATACCGCCACACTCAGTAAATTCATCGCGCAACCTGATGAAATCTCAATTCTGGTCAGTTGGGAAAAAGAAAGAGAATAATGCACTCTGACTACGTTTTTATATCTCCTGCCCTCCTCTCCCGCCAGTCCCGCACTTCTGTTCTAGTATATAGAGGTGCGAAACCCACCTTCTCTGCACCTTTGCCCTAATTAATTGATGAGTCTGTTCAAAAATTTGCGTTTGTAACTCACGCCTTATGCGCGGACGATGGACTCTCTTGCTCATGACTAACGCCTTACAGGCGCAGGAGTAAACGTGGGATTTTTAAGCGGGTTTTTCGCCCGTATTGCAGGTCAGAAACCCGCGCAAGATACGGAAAAAACATCACCTCATGAGGAGTTAAAGATGGCAAAAGTACTGGTTCTCTATCATTCCATGTATGGTCATATTGAAACTGTGATTGGATGATAATAAAAATCGGTAAAGTTCGCCCAAAAGCGCATTAAATAACAGTTGGTTAGAATCAGCCAAAATCGCCAACGACAAACTTATGCGATATTTGACTATTTTTTTTGCCCCACAGGTGCCCCATTGCTCGCCCCCTGCTCATACAGAATCAGAATACCTTTTAAACTACACAGCAGCAGCTCCCAGTTTTTTCTTCATATCACTGCGCTCACATCAGGGCGAGCTTAAGTCAAATTAACCGTGCAAATACCGTTCAGGTTGTTTTAACATTGCCCACCCTTTTTATATGGATATTTGAATAATGGCTATACCAGCATATTTATGGTTGAAGGATGACGGCGGCGCGCTGATCAAAGGCGGTGTGGATGTTAACGGTCGGGAATACAGCATCGAGGTTAAGGGATTCCATCACAACCTGATGATCCCTACGGATAACGCGACGGGTAAAGTAACGGGGACCCGCATGCACTCCCCTTTACTGATCGTGAAGGACTTCGACTGTTCAAGCCCTTATATTTATAAAGCGGTGGCAACAGGCCAGAGTCTCGAATCTGCCGAGATTAAATGGTACCGGATTAACGACGCAGGCCAGGAAGTTGAGTATTTCAACATGTTGCTCGAAAAAGTTCGGATAGTGTCCATCTCTCCAGCTATGGCAACTGGTGATAATACTCAGGACAACCATCTTGAAACAGTAGAGTTACGCTACGAGAAAATTACGTGGAAGCATAACGACGGCAACATTATTTTTGCCGACTCCTGGAACGACCGCCAGACGGCTTAATGTGAAAAAAGGGGCGCTATGCCCCTTAATCGTAAAGCCACTTACCAGCCTTTGCAGACTCAATAATCATTTCAACAGTAAGAGTCTTGTACGACTTTTCTTTGTACTCCCGCCGCAGCCTAAACCACCACCACGGTAATTCGGGTTGAAAATAATCATCAATGTTGAAGTTGTCGTGTTTGATGTTATACCGTGTGAATAAATCTAAAAGCATTTCTTCCAGTTCTTCCGGTACAAAGTAAAAATGTTCTCTAAAAGTCCAGTCTTTGCTGACCGGTTTCTTCCGTTCACTGTAATTTTCAGTGATGTATTGAAGAATCTCACTTTCATCAATTGCCATCAGAAGTACGTCCACGCCACACGGTCTTGAGGATACGCAATGAGGTTGTATTTTTTACGAGTATCCCTTGCCACAAGAGCAACCATTACTACTGCCTGAGCGTAACCAAGATAAGGAACTGCGCGGCCGACGACAGCACCGACTTTGTTCGTATGGCGTACCTCGCCCAGTACCAATGATTCAATACGCATTCCGTCAGGGAATCTTGCATTATTAAAAATGCGTCTTGCCATCTTCGACGCTATGCTGATTTTGTTGCCTTTAGCCCCCAGTACCTTGCGCTTAGGTAAAATTGGCTGACCTGCAATAATGGTTGCGGCAGTTTCAACAGCCATTCCACTATGGTCTGCGAAAGATTCGATGAAGATAAGCCAGAACAGCTCTTCTTTCGTTACGTTGGCATGACCGTGATAGAAGTATGTTCCGTTTAGCGTTTCAGTTGTATCCATTCTCAATATCCTTTTGATTTGAAGGGTTTTAGAATAAACCCTGCGTCTTCAGCAGGCAATTAAATCAAATACACGGAATATCATCAAACTCATCGGTCGTCGCATCATTGATGATATGCGTAACGACGCCGAAAATTATCGTCGCCTCTCCTTCAAGATCCCCCCCACAATAAGCGTTTCTATTTCAGGCTGATCGAGGGATGCCGGATAGAACCCATTGCTCTTTGATGTATTTCGGAGCGGCAAGCATTTCTTCGCCCGCTTCCGTTTTTTTACCTTCAGCCCTATTCTGCTGGCCGGTCATCTTCATAAAGATCATTGGAGCTGTTTGAAATGAGCACACACAACATCATTCAGTTAGAGCCTAATGACTGGGTAACAGAAGATTTATTGATCGCGCTAACCAGGTTGAAGTCAGGCACGATTAACCAGGGGGACAAAGCAGCATCGAATAGATGTTCAATTGCGGGAATATGGCCGTTCAGTATCCCATGCCTGTACTTTCGTTTTCAGCCCAAGAGTAATGCGCCACAATGAAAACTCCGGCTATCATTATGCAGTGGGTTCCCTCAGCGCAATCTGGGAAACGGCACTGAAACGCGCAGGTTTAAAATATCGCAAGGCCTATCAGTCTCGTCACACCTATGCGTGCTGGTCGCTTTCTGCGGGTGCAAATCCGTCATTCATCGCATCACAGATGGGACATTCGAGCGCCCAGATGGTGTTTAACGTTTATGGCAGTTGGATGCCGGAAAGCAGCGCTGATCAGGTGACGATGCTAAACCAGAAGCTAAGCAGTTATGTCCCATGCATGCCCCATGGAGTAAAAGGGGCTGTATAAAATAAGCTTAATTGCCCTAATTAATTGATGAGTCTGTTCAAAAATTTGCGTTTGTAACTCACGCCTTATGCGCGGACGATGGACTCTCTTGCGCATGACTAACGCCTTACAGGCGCAGGAGTAAACGTGGGATTTTTAAGCGAATTTTTCGCCCGTATTACCGGCTCCAAAACCGGGCAGGATACGGTAAAAACATCACCTCAACAGGAGTTAAAGATGGCAAAAGTACTGGTTCTCTATCATTCCATGTATGGTCATATTGAAACGATGGCGCAAAGTGTTGCAGAAGGCGCACGCAGCGTACCCGGGGTTGAAGTCACAATAAAACGCGTCCCTGAAACCATGCCGGAAGAAGCCTTTAAGGCTGCCGGTGGTAAAACCGGTCAGACGGCAGAAGTCGCTTCCCCCGCAGAACTCGGCGATTACGATGCCATCATCTTCGGCACACCGACCCGATTCGGTAACATGACTGGCCAGATGCGCACTTTCCTTGATCAGACCGGCGGCCTGTGGGCCAAAGGCGCACTGGCAGGCAAAGTCGCCAGTGTATTCAGCTCAACCGGCACCGGCGGCGGTCAGGAAATGACCATTACGTCAACCTGGACCACCCTCGCCCACCACGGCATGATTATCGTTCCAATCGGTTACACCACACCTGAACTGTTCGATATTTCTCAGGTTCGCGGCGGTACACCTTATGGTGCCACCACCATCGCCGGTGGCGACGGCTCGCGCCAGCCGAGCGCAGAAGAACTACGGATTGCCGTACATCAGGGCAAACATGTGGCGACCATCGTCAGTAAACTGGTCAGCTAAATAACCGCGTAAAATAAGGCGCAGAATTCTGCGCCTTAAATTCCCATCACCAGTAAGTCCAGTGCTGCAACAACATCAGCACGATGAATATCCGCATTTAACACAGGTTCATGGCGTAGCTGCGTCGCACTCACGCTGGTCAGGAGATTAGTCATCAGCACGTATTGATGATTTTGGATCCTGATAAGGGGATGAAGATGCCTGATGGGTTTCAGGTTGCTAAGTGCAGTTAGCGGCACCACGATCCGCTCATTGAGTCTTTCAAATAAGGGATTCTGAATATCCATAAAATAGGGATAAAGATTTTTACCTTCTCCCTGATTTTCGTACACATCAAATTGCGCCATTACAACACTCCACGACCTTGAGAGAAGAGTCCTGCCTTTTCAGTGAAGGCGTTGCAGGAATCCATTGCTTGCTGATTTTCCTCTAAGAAAAGTTTCCTTTGCTTCTCTTTCACCGCTTCTCCTAACGCTTTATCGAAAGTTGCTGAAAGATTAATGCCGAACACTTTGGCCTGTTCTAGTAAATCGGCACTCAGCGTGACATTCGTTCGTTTTTTATTTCCGGCTACTGATGACATAACATCCTCTTCATACACACCTGAGATGCGCATTAGAGTGTCACACAATGAAGTCATAAACTATTAAATCCTTTTCTACGACCAAAAAAAACGGCCCTTGCGGACCGTTTTGTCTCTGACGGAGATTACGCCGGTTTTGCTTATTTACCACGCGACGCAATAATGTTTTCGGCCACATTGCGCGGTGCCTCGGCATAGTGATTGAACTCCATGCTGTAGGTTGCACGACCTTGCGACATCGACCGCAAAACGGTGGAATAACCGAACATTTCAGACAGCGGCACTTCGGCTTTGATAATTTTACCGCCACCGCCCGCGATTTCTTCCATGCCCTGCACCGTACCGCGACGCGACGATAAATCGCCCATCACGCCACCGGCATACTCTTCCGGCGTTTCCACTTCCACTTTCATCATCGGTTCCAGAATCACCGGATCGGCACGTTTCGCCGCTTCTTTGAAACCAAAGATCGCCGCCATTTTGAACGCCATTTCCGAGGAATCGACCTCGTGATAGGAACCAAAGGTCAGCGTCACTTTCACATCGACCACCGGATAACCGGCCAGAATGCCGTTGTTCAGCGCTTCCGTGACCCCTTTTTCAACCGCAGGGATATAGTCGCGCGGCACCACGCCACCTTTGGTCGCATCCACAAACTCAAAACCTGTGCCTGCCGGCAATGGTTCGAGCGTGAAGACCACGTGGCCGTACTGACCTTTACCGCCGGACTGACGCACAAATTTCCCTTCGACATCAGTCACCGTTTTGCGCACCGTTTCACGGTACGTTACCTGCGGTTTGCCGATGTTGGCTTCCACGCCGAACTCCCGTTTCATACGGTCGACGATGATTTCCAGATGCAATTCGCCCATACCGGAAATGATCGTCTGGCCGGATTCCTCATCGGTGCGGATACGGAACGACGGGTCTTCTGACGCCAGCCGTGACAGCGCGATGCCCATTTTCTCCTGATCGGCTTTAGTCTTCGGCTCGATGGCCTGCGAAATCACCGGATCCGGGAACTCCATGCGCACCAGCGTAATGATGTCCGAAGGATCACACAGTGTTTCACCTGTCGTCACATCTTTCAGCCCCACACAGGCGGCGATATCACCAGCACGAATTTCGTCAATCTCGATACGGTCATTGGCATGCATCTGCACGATACGGCCAATACGTTCCTTCTTGCCGCGCACCGGGTTATACACGCTGTCGCCTTTTTTCAGCACGCCGGAATAAACACGGACAAACGTCAGCTGGCCGACATACGGGTCAGTCATCAGTTTGAATGCCAGCGCCGAAAACTTCTCGTTGTCATCAGAGTGACGGAAAACGTCGTTACCGTCTTCGTCTGTGCCCGCCACCGGTGGAATATCCAGCGGAGAAGGCATCAGTTCGATCACGGCATCGAGCATACGCTGCACGCCTTTATTCTTGAACGCACTGCCGCACAGCATCGGCTGGATTTCACCGGCGATAGTGCGCAGACGCAGCCCTTCGGTAATTTCATCCTCAGTCAGCGTGCCTTCTTCGAGATATTTATCCATCAGCGCGTCATTAGCTTCAGCGGCTGCCGACACCATTTTCTCGCGCCATTCTTCTGCCAGAGCCTGCAATTCTGCCGGGATCGCTTCATAGGTAAAGGTCATACCTTGTGTCGCGTCATCCCATAAAATGGCGCGCATTTTGCGCAAATCCACCACGCCGGTGAAATGCTCTTCTTTACCGATCGGAATGACAATCGGCACCGGATTGGCTTTCAGCCGGTCCACCATCATCTGGCGGACACGGAAGAAATCTGCGCCCTGACGGTCCATTTTGTTGACGAACGCCAGACGCGGCACTTTGTATTTATTGGCCTGACGCCAGACGGTTTCAGACTGTGGCTGCACGCCGCCCACGGCGTCGTACACCATCACCGCACCGTCGAGAACGCGCATGGAACGCTCTACCTCAATGGTGAAATCCACGTGCCCCGGGGTGTCGATAATGTTAATGCGGTGCTCATCGAAGGAGTGATCCATCCCGCGCCAGAAACAGGTCACGGCGGCTGACGTAATGGTAATGCCGCGTTCCTGTTCCTGAGCCATCCAGTCTGTGGTCGCACCGCCGTCATGCACTTCTCCCAGCTTATGATTCATGCCGGTATAGAAAAGAATACGCTCGGTGGTGGTGGTTTTACCTGCGTCGATGTGTGCTGAGATACCGATATTGCGGTAGCGCTCGATTGGCGTTTTGCGAGCCATATAACGTCCTTACTGGTTGATGGCTAAGTTGGCGGAGAGTGGTTTTCACATCCCGTCACAAAGTAATGGGTACTAAACTTCTTAATGCGGAGAGTATACTACAATTGTACGTGTATATTCGTACAATAAATTTATTCTATCGATGAAATTGGTCAGAGGCCGTCGCGTTGTACAGCAGCAAAGGGATAGGCTATATTGCGCGGCCGCCGATGAGCGTCGTTAAAGTAAAGGAACAATATGATAGCCAACCATCCTGAGCGCGAGCAGATCCGCCTCGAAAATGTTCTGACTGCGCTGGGTAATCCGTTACGTCTGGCCGTGGTGCGCACCCTGGCAAAAGGTGGCGAGCATCCTTGCGGAACCTTATTACAGGGCCTGTCAAAATCGACGCTGACGCACCACTGGCGCGTATTGCGTGACAGCGGCGTTATCTGGCAGCGCCCTGACGGTCGTGCCAATTTGCTTTCGCTGCGCCGCGAAGATCTGGATGCCCGCTTCCCCGGCCTGCTCGATTCCCTGCTCAGCGCCATCGAATCCGACGGCATTACACTGGAATCCACCCAGAAACACATTTCCGAGCAGCACCTTTAATGAGCCGTCAGTTGCGATTTTACAAGATCGCAAAACGTATTGATTATAGCCGATGAATGGCTGTCTTCGCGCCGCGCGAGATATAACGGTGCGCTGAGTTGTGTCGCGGCGTCCAGCGGCAAAAATATCACCCCGTCCCCGCCCAGCCGGGTCATGGATTCCGGCACAATAGAAATCCCCAGTCCGGCGCCGACCAGGCTCAGACAAGAGGTTAAACGTGGCGCTTCCTGCACGATATGCGGACTGAAACCGGCACGCACATACGCCGCCAGTATGGCATCGTACAATCCCTGACCGGCGCGACGGCGGTATAATACAAAAGGCTCGTTATTCAGATCTTCGAGTCTGAGTGGCTGACTGGCTGGTTGCGACGCCAGTTTGTGTCCGGCCGGAACCGCCACCCACATCGGTTCCTCCAGCACCTTTTCCATCTCTAATTCCGGCATATCTTTGACCCGCATGCGCACAAAAGCGACATCCAGCTCGCCCGCCACCACGGCGGCCAGCAATTCGCCACTGCCACTTTCCTCAAGCTGAGTGCTGACGGCCGGATAAATTTCCCGATAACGGCGCAACAGCGCGGGCACAAAAGTATGCAGCGCGGCGGAACTGGTGAAACCGATGCGAATCCGACCCTGTTCGCCCTGCGCGGCGCGGTGCATGGCAGCGCTGAGCTGAGCGGCCCGCGCCAGCACAGCACGGGCTTCCTGCAATAACACTTCGCCCGCTTCGGTCGGGATCACCCCACGCGGCAAGCGTTGTAATAAAGGGATGCCAAATTCCTGCTCCAGTCCCTGTAACAGGCGCGTCAGCGGCGGCTGTTGAATAAACAGCAATTCTGCGGCGCGGGTAATGCTGCCCGCTTCCACCACGGTAACAAACGCATTCAGACGTTTCAGTTCAATCATAACCATACCTTCAGGGTATCTTTAGCCATTAATAAATGCATTAGACATCATGGCACATCCACGCGCATGATCCTTAACAGAATTTACGCCTCTGGCGGCTTTGGATTACTTTTGAGGGAGAGTGTGAAAATGTCAGCGCAAACGCAGGAAAAATTAATGCCTGAGACAGAAGAAAATACCGCGCCACAACCCGATTGCAGGCAACTGTTTATGGGCTTTTTCGTCCTTGGCCTGACCGGTTTCGGTGGCGTGCTGCCGATGGCGCGACACATGCTGGTGGATAAACGCCACTGGCTGACCGCCGCTCAGTTCACCGAGTTGCTCGGGTTGTGCCAGTTTTTACCCGGCGGCAACATCATTAACCTGTCGGTCGCGCTGGGGATGGAGTTCCGCGGATTACGCGGCGCATTATCGGCGCTACTCGGGCTTATTCTCGCGCCGACGATTTGTGTGGTGCTGCTCGGCCTGGTGTATGCACGTTATCAGAATGAACCGCTGGTGGAACATCTGTTCGCCGGAATGGCGGCGGCGGCGGCCGGTTTACTGCTCTCGACCGGCATCAAAATGCTTGCTCCTTTGCGGGGGAAATGGCTGCAACTTTTGCTGGTTGCCGTCGGCGTAATGGCAATTGCCGTGTTCCGGATCCCGATGCTGCCGGTCATGCTGGTGCTGGCCCCGGTCAGTATTTTCATCTGCGCGAGGAGTAAATTCTGATGCCAGTTTTACTTTCTCTTGCCCTGTTATTTACCGAACTTTCCGTGCTGGCATTTGGTGGCGGAAATACCGTTCTGCCCGAGATGCAACGTGCAGTGGTGCAGGTGCATCACTGGATGAGTGCGCAGGAGTTCAGTGCGCTGTTCGCCCTGGCACAGGCCGCTCCCGGCCCGAATATGATGATCGTGCCGCTGATTGGCTGGCAGGTTGCCGGATGGTCAGGATTGCTGGTGTCTTCTCTGGCAAAATTCGGTCCGTCGTCAATCATTACACTTGTCGTGATGGGCGGCTGGAAACGTTACAAAGACCGTCCGTGGCGGCAGATAGTGCAACGCGGGCTGGTGCCGGTGACTGTCGGGCTGGTGGTGTCGAGCGGATTACTGATCGCCAAAGCCTCAGCCACCACGCTGACGCTTGCGGGAGTGATCGCCTTGTGTACCCTGCTGGCGCTCAGTAAGCGTATCCGCCCGTTATGGGTACTGGCCGTTGGCGCGGTGCTCGGACTGGCATTCGGCTGACATCATTGCGAAGCAGATCGCAACATTCAGCAGGCAAATAGGTTATTGATTGGGAATTGAGTTCTTCTATAGTTATCAACCATTAAGGACGATGATGAAAATCAAACCTCTGAGCCTTGCTGTCGCTGCCCTGCTGCTTTCCTCACCTTCTGTTTTTGCCGCCGATAATCAACCGGAACTTAGCCAGCGCGAAGTGACGCTGCTGACTGTCGACGGCTTACAGTTCAAAGATCTCGATCATTCCGGGAAACTGGAACCTTATGAAGACTGGCGACTGACGCCGGAAGAACGAGCAGCGGATCTGGTGAAACGCATGACGCTGGAGGAAAAAGCCGGGGTGATGATGCATGGCTCGGCACCGACGGCCAACAGCCCGATCGGCGCAGGCACGCATTATGACATGGCAGCGGCGGAAAAGATGATTGCCGGCGCGAAGGTCAACAGCCTGATCACCCGGCTTTCGGCGAACGACCCCGCCATGATGGCGGAAGAAAACAATAAACTGCAGCAGATTGCCGAAAAGACGCGCCTGGGTATTCCGGTCACCGTCAGCAGCGACCCGCGTAACTCATTCGAGTATCTGGTCGGTGCGAGTACCTCTTCCGGTAAATTCACCCAGTGGCCGGAAACCTTAGGACTGGCGGCGATTGGCAATGAGAAACTCACCCGCCGTTACGCCGATATCGTCCGTCAGGAATATCTGGCCGTCGGTATCCGTGAGGCACTTTCACCGCAAGCCGATCTGGCAACAGAGCCGCGCTGGGCGCGTATCAGTGGCACCTTCGGCGAAGATCCGACACGGGTGCATAACATGGTGCGGGGTTATATCGAAGGGATGCAAAACGGTCCTGACGGACTAAATCAGGGCAGCGTGATTTCCGTGGTCAAACACTGGGTCGGCTATGGCGCGGCTGAGAACGGTTTTGACAGCCATAACGTCTACGGCAAAAACGCCGTCTTCCCCGGCAATAATCTCAAAGAACACATCTATCCGTTTACCGGCGCGTTTGAAGCCAAGGTCGCCAGCGTCATGCCGACATATTCAATCCTGAAAAATGTTTCCGTGGACGGCAAACCGCTCGAACAGGTCGGTGCCGGATTCAGTCATCAGTTGCTGACCGACATTCTGCGCGGACAATACGGTTTCAAAGGCGTCATTCTCAGCGACTGGCTGATCACCAGCAATTGCGAAAACGAATGCCTGAACGGTTCGCCGGAAGGTAAAGAACCGGTGCCCGGTGGCATGTCGTGGGGTGTCGAGAATCTGACGCCGCAGCAGCGTTTCGTGAAGGCGGTGCTGGCGGGTGTCGATCAGTTTGGCGGCGTGACCGACTCACAGTTGCTGGTCAGCGCAGTGCATGAAAAGCAACTGACTGAACAGCGCCTGGATGAATCTGTTGTGCGTATTCTTGAGCAAAAATTCCAGACCGGACTGTTTGAAAATCCGTATGTCGATGTGCAGAAAGCCACCCAAACCGTCGGGCGCGCTGACTGGCAAAAAGAAGCCAATTCGGCGCAGGGACATTCACTGGTATTGCTGCAAAACACCGATGATGTGTTACCGCTGAAAAAAGGCAAAAAGATCTGGCTGTACGGCATAGCACCGCAGGCCGCGACGGCAGCCGGTTTTACCGTGGTGGATGCGCCGGAGAAAGCCGATATTGCGCTGATCCGCGCCCATGCCCCGTACGAGCAACCGCATAAAGCCTGGTTCTTTGGCAAGCGCCATCACGAAGGCTCGCTGGCCTTTACCGGTGACAACGCGGATTATCAGGCGATCGTGAAAGCCAGCAAAGCAGTGCCGACAATCGTCACCGTTTATCTCGACCGTCCGGCGATCCTGACCAACGTGAAGGACAAAGCGAAAGTGATTATCGGCAATTTCGGTGTCAGCGATACCGTTTTGTTTACGCGCCTGACCAGCACCGAAGCCTATACCGGTAAGCTGCCGTTTGAACTGCCATCGTCTGAAGAAGCCGTGCTCAGACAACAGTCCGATATGCCACATGACAGCGAAAATCCGCTGTTTGATATTGGCTTTGGTCTGGCGCGTTAAGCCCTGTTAACCGGTGACCCGCGCCAGCACAAAACCGTCCCAGCCTTTGCTGCCGACGGTTTGCAGCGCGGTCGCTGATAAACGCGGTTCCTGTTCAATCATCTCAATAAAGCGACGCACACCCTGCACCCGGGCGTCGTCGCTGTGCGGATCCACCACCGCGCCGTCCCTCACTGCATTATTTCCCGATCTCCGTCGTGAACTTTTTCGATTTTAAAAAACTCATTCTTAAAGCTAATCCGTAACTGCGATTTTGTCTGCGTTTTCAAGGGAATTCTTCAGATTTCACGATGCGGTAATCACATCCGATATCCATTGCCTGAGTAGGGTTGTTCGTAAAACAACCAAAAAGACCCTGTTTTTCATCAGGTTAAAAATGCGTCACTTCACATTTTTGGCGTAAAGTTCCCTTGAATTTGTAAAATAATAATGATAACAATTATCATTAAGTTTAACATCCGTCACGTTTCGGTTAAGTGACTGCCCTTCGCACGTCACGCTTTTGTGCGGAACACATGTTGGCTTTTGGGTTTATTACACACGCATCAATTAATCACTCAATCATTATTGAGTTATTTATAGGGATTATGAATATGTTGTTGGCTTTCCCCCTCAAACGCTCGGTGCTTATGTGCGCGCTGGCAATGCCGGTTGCCTCAATGGCTGCTGAAGACACCGTCATTGTCAAAGCCGCGCCTGCGGATACCGCCGATGCTCCGACGCAGGGTTACAGCGCGAAAACCAGTAAAAGTGCGACCAAAACGGATCAGCCGCTGATCACCACCGGTCAGGCCGTTTCTGTTGTGACCCGTCAGCAAATGACTGACCAGAACGCCACCACGGTTAACGCTGCACTGAACTACACGCCAGGCGTATTCACCAACTTTGCCGGCGGCGCAACGCGTTATGACACCATTTCCCTGCGCGGTTTCCACGGCGGTGACGTCAACAACACCTTCCTTGATGGCCTGCGGATCCTGAGCGATGGCTCGACCTATAACTCCATTCAGGTTGATCCGTGGTTCCTGGAACGTATTGATGTGGTGAAAGGACCGTCTTCTGCGCTTTACGGCCAGAGCATTCCCGGCGGTGTGGTGGTGGAATCCACCAAGCGCCCGCAGTTTGCTGAAGAAGGTCACTTCCAGCTTTCCGGTGGCACGCAAAATACCAAAGGCGGCGCATTCGATTACACCAATGCCATCAACGATCAGCTGGCATTCCGTCTGACCGGGATGACCCGCAGCAGCGATACGCAGTACGATCACCAGCGTGAAGAGCGTTACGCGATTTCGCCACAGTTGCTGTGGACGCCGGATGAAAATACCTCGCTTTTACTGCGCGCGTATCTGCAAAAAGATCCGTCCGGTGGCTACCACGCCGCGGTTCCGGCTGACGGCAGCCTCTACGGACAGAAACTGAGCCGGGGTTTCTTCGATGGCGAAAGCACCCGCAACCAGTTCAAACGCTGGGAGCAAATCTACAGCTACGAATTCCAGCACGCGTTTAACGACGTCTGGTCATTCCGCCAGAACGCCAACTACACCCATTCCAACACCGAGTTGGATCAGGTGTATCAGGCGGGCTGGAATGCGGACCGTACCGAGATGAGTCGTTATTATTCCGGTGAGAAGTCCTCGCTGGATACTTTTGCGATTGATAACCAGCTCGAAGCGGATTTCGCGACCGGCGAACTGGCACATAAAGTGGTGATCGGTTTCGATTACTCCCACTTTATCAATGATGTGAAATCTGACGCTGCTTACGCTGAAAACCTCAACCCGTACACTGGCGTTGGCGGTGATGCACTGGATTATTACAGCCTTAAGCGCGGTAAAAACCGTTATGAGCAGATGGGTACCTATCTGCAAGATGAGATGAACTGGAACAAATGGTATCTGACCCTGTCAGGCCGTTACGACACGCTAAAAACCTCCAGCCGCAGTTACGAAAGCATCTACGGCACCACCAGCAACAGCGAACGTAAAGACAGTCATTTCAACAGCCGCGCTTCCCTGCTGTACGCCTTTGACAGCGGCATTTCACCGTACGTCAGCTACAGCCAGGCGATGACGCCATCTGCCCTGCCAGGCGCTGACGGCACGCTGCTGAAACCGATGCAGAGTGAGCAATACGAAGCCGGGATCAAATACCAGCCGGTCGGCACTTCCGATATGTACACCGCGGCGCTGTATGATCTGACGCAAAAAGACGTGGGTAACCGCGTGGTGGTCGGCAGCTACTACGAGCCGGCAGGTAAAATCCGCTCACAGGGTCTGGAGCTGGAAGCTAAGAAACAGGTTACCGAACGCTTTAACGTGATGGCCGGTTACACCTACAACAAAGTGCGTATCCGTGATGCGGCTGAGAACAACGGCAACACGCCGTATGTGACGCCAAAACAAATGGCTTCCATCTGGGGTCAGTACAACACGCCGATTGGTGTGGATATGGGTGCAGGTGTGCGTTACATCGGCACACAATGGGCGGATAACGAAAACACCCGCCACATGCCTTCTGCCACGCTGGTTGATGCGTCACTGCGTATGAATCTGGTGCAGTTCAATCCGCAACTGAAAGGCGCGTATGTGCAGCTGAATGCTAACAACCTGTTCGACAAGAAATATGTCGCAGCCTGTTACGGCACCAGCTACTGCTACTGGGGTCAGGAACGTACCGTGGTTGCTACGGTAGGGTATGATTTCTGATAGATTTTTCAGCGCCTCCCCCTGAGAAGGGGGAGGTTTGTGAATCGCCCGAATACGTTTATTATTCTGCAAGATTCAGCCGCGCCTTCAGCGCTTTCTTCGCACTTTCCAGCAACGCATCTGAAACTTCACGATCAGGCTCACAACGTGCCAGCGACAAACTGCCCATCAGTTCCGCACTCACCGATATCGCCTGCGTTTGCGGGTTGTCCACGCCCATCTCTGTCAGCTGGCGGATAATCATCCCACGGATACGTTCGATGCCGCGCGCGAACTCTGCCTGACAGGGCGCGGACAAGCGTGGCGTTTCAGAGGCCAGCGCCGACACCGGACAGCCCTGCGCCCGGTTATCGCGGTGCCCGGGCGACAGGTAGAAATCGATATACCCTGCCAGTTGCTGCTGCGCCGTCAGCCCCTGATTTTCTTTATCCCAGCGGGCCATAACCTGATTAAACATCTGCCCGATGGCGGCCTCAATCAGTGCCTCTTTTGAGGCAAAGTGCGCATAAAACCCACCGTGCGTCAGGCCAGCTTTGCTCATTACACCTGCCACGCTGACCTGCAACGGCCCTTTGGTACGGATGTCTTTCGCCGCCTCCTTCAGGATCCGCTCGCGGATTTTAGGTTTATGTTCACTCTCATAGCGCATAATAACACCCTGATAATCAGAAAATTGCTGTCATAGCTTACCTGACCGCATCGGTTAACGAAACGCGCGCATCCACGGATAATCCGGGGCGTAGCGCCGCTAAATCTGGCTGACCGGCGTCAAGCCGGATCCGCACCGGCACCCGCTGAACAATTTTGGTGAAATTACCCGTGCCCGGCTCAAATGGCAGCAATGCAAACGTCGAACCAGATCCCGGCGCAAGGCTGTCGACTTCACCGCGAAACGTCACGCCCGGCAGCGCATCCACATGCACGTCCGCACGTTGTCCCGGCTGCATTCTGCCGGTCTGTGTTTCTTTGAAGTTGGCCGTCACATAAATGCCCTGTTCAGGTACCAGCGTCATCAGCCGCTGACCGGGTGTAACGTAATCGCCAACCTGTACCTGCCGGTTTCCCGCTATGCCATCGATGGCAGCAACAATAGTGGTGTGATTGAGATCCTGCTGTGCCAGCGCTTGTGCCGCCTGCGCTTTCACCACAGCGGCCTTCGCCAGTGCCAGCGCCGCCTGAATTTCTGCCCGCCGGGCGTGTGTCACCGCCGCCTGATTTTGGGCAACATCCAGCATCGCCGCGGCGTGCGCCGAGGTTTGTTCTGCCGTCACCGCCACCGTTTTATACCGGTCGGCATCATTACGTGATGTGGCACCGCTGACCGCCAGCGACTGATAACGCTGCTGCTCGGCTTCAGCATGTTGCTGTTCCGCACGCGACGAACGGATCGCCGTGCGCGCGGCTTCGATTTGGGTGAGTGCCAGTTGTTCCTGCGCCTGCTGGCTCAGTAACGCCGCTTCCTGTTGCGTTACCTGCGCGCGGGCATCTTCAAGTTCTCCCTGCGCAGACGCCAGACGAGCCGTAAACTCTTCGCTGTCGATCAGCACCAGTTTATCGCCGGCATGTACCCGCTGGTTATGACGCACCAGCACCGTCGAAACGAAGCCTTTTACTTTTGGCGCAACGCTGGTGGTGTCTGCCGTCAGATAGGCATCATCCGTGGATTCCGACGCGGGCGCAGCCAGTAACCATGCCGCGCCACTCAGGGCTACCATCAGCGCAATACCGCTGACCACAAAGATCCGCTTTGACCGTTTAGTGGCTTTTACTGCCGGGGACGGGCTCCCTTCATCTGCTGTTACTTCGCTCATTTTTAATTTCACTCATTGTATGATGGTCATCATATTAATATGATGACCATCATATAAACAAGTCCCCGGGATCTCATAGCCATGTCTGTCACCCTGACTCCAGCCGCGACGCTTTCGCCTGCGGATTATCCGACATCACGTAAGTTTTTGATTTTCAGCATTATGGCGTTCGGTATGTTTCTGGCGCTGATCGATATTCAGATTGTCGCCGCCTCGTTAAACGATGTGCAGGCCGGGCTTTCCGCCGGACCGGATGAAATCAGCTGGGTGCAAACCTCGTATCTGATCGCCGAACTGGTGATGATCCCGTTCTCGGCTTTTCTGACGCAGGCACTTTCCACCCGCTGGCTGTTCAGCGCATCGGCGGCGCTGTTCACCCTCAGCAGCATCGGGTGCGGATTGTCGTGGAATATCGAGTCGATGATCTTCTTTCGCGCGTTGCAGGGTTTTACCGGCGGCGCGATGGTACCGACAGTATTCGCGACCGGCTTCGCCATGTTTCAGGGCAAACAGCAGGCGCTGATCCCGGCGATCCTCGGCATGGTCAGCGTGCTGGCCCCCACACTTGGGCCGACTGTGGGTGGCATAGTCACGCAGTTACTCGACTGGCGCTGGATTTTCTTCATCAACATTCTGCCCGGCGCTCTGGTTGCCACCGGTGCCGTGCTGTTTATTCATGTGGATAAAGCGGATTATCCGATGCTTAAACGTATCGACTGGATACATTTATTGTCGATGGCGATAGCGCTCGGTTGTCTGGAATATGTGCTGGAAGAAGGCCCGCGCAAGAACTGGTTCAGCGATCCGCAAATCCAGATTTCGGCGTGGTTCTCACTGGTGGCCTTTGTGCTGTTTCTCGAACGATCCTTTTATTCGAAAAACCCGATCGTACGCCTGACGCCCTTCCGTGACCCGACATTCACCTTCGCCTGCCTGTTCAATCTGGTGGTTGGATTTGGTCTTTATGCCTCTACATATCTGACGCCGGTTTTCCTCGGCCGCATCCGCGATTTCAACAGCCTGCAAATCGGTACAACGGTGTTTGTGGTGGGTGTCGGGCAATTCTTCAGCACGATTATTGCCGCCAGATTAATCAGCCGCGTTGACCGGCGGATACTGATCACCGTGGGTTTATCCGGTTTCGCACTGAGTTTATGGCTGACGACCGCCGTGACCCCTTACTGGGGAGCAGAACAGTTTTTCTGGCCGCAGGTGGTGCGCGGCCTGTTCATTATGTTGTGCATCGTGCCGAGTGTGAACATGGCGCTGACCGCGTTTCAGGGGCCGGAACTGCGCTACGCCTCCGGGCTGTTTAACCTGATGCGTAATCTCGGCGGCGCGATTGGCATTGCCACGGTGAATACCTGGTTGCAGGACTGGACCCGCGTTCATGCGGCACGTTTCGGCGAATCGCTGGGGCAATACGGGGATCATGCGCAGGAAGTGATGGGATCGCTGGCACAAAAAATCGGTCACCTGACGCCTGATACCGCTCAGGCATTGCTGATGGCGAAAGGCGTGTTTGGGGCGAAAGTCGCGGCGCAATCGCTGACGCTGGCGTTCAACGACATCTTTCAGGTCATGGCCTGGATGTTTATTGCCGCACTGGTTATGGTGCCGTTTTGCCGTAAATAAGGTCAGGAATGTGAAGGAAATGTGCAGGCTGCCGCAAAAAATGCGGTTGTGGCAGGGAACTTTTCTAACAAGGTGAGAAAGCTTTGGCCTGTTTGAAATAAATCCTTATAATTAGCGGCCCTGAAATGCGATTCGTTACACATACCGGATCCCTTTCAAGTGCTATGTGCAAGTACACTATTCCTCCGGCCGGTTTCTATCGGATCGGGGGGAATCAACATCCTGACAACTGCCAGTGTGGCATTAACGACCAACGAAAATATGAAAATGAGCATTCGCGCAATCCTTACCCTGGTTTTGGCAGTTGCTGCATATAGCCAGGCGTCTTTTGCTGTGGTCTACCCTCTTCCGGCCAATAATGGTCGTCTGGTCGGTGAAAACATCACAGTTACTGTTCCGCAGGGCAGCAGCCTGCCACTGGAACATTTTGCAGCGCAATACCAGATGGGTTTGAGCAACATGCTCGAAGCTAACCCTGGCGTTGACCCGTACCTGCCAACCCCGGGCACCGTGCTGACCATTCCTCAGCAGTTGATCCTGCCGGAAACCCCGCACGAAGGCATCGTGATCAACAGCGCTGAAATGCGTCTGTATTACTACCCGAAAGGCACCAATACTGTGGTCGTGCTGCCGATCGGTATCGGTGAGCTGGGCAAAGACACCCCGATGAACTGGGTCACTACCGTTCAGCGTAAAAAAGCCGGTCCGACCTGGACCCCGACGGCGAAAATGCATGAAGAATATGCTTCTCGTGGCGAATTCCTGCCAGCCGTCTTCCCTGCGGGTCCGGACAACCCGATGGGGCTGTACGCGCTGTATGTCGGGCGTCTGTATGCAGTCCACGGCACCAACGCCAATTTCGGTATCGGTTTGCGTGTGAGCCACGGTTGTGTGCGTCTGCGTGATGCTGACATCAAATGGTTGTTCGACAACGTCCCGCAAGGCACCCGCGTTCAGTTCATCAACGAGCCGGTGAAAGCCACCGTGGAACCAGACGGCAAACGTTATATTGAGATCCACAACCCGCTGTCCTCTAACCAGGAAGAGTTTGATTCTCAGCAGCCGCTGCCAATCACTCTGGCAGGCAGCGCAAGCAGCGTATCGATGGATCCGGCGGTCAACCAGACTGTTGTTCAGCGCGCTATCGAGATGCGTTCCGGTATGCCGGTACAGATCAACTAATTACGTCTTTGACGTTGTTGTGAAAAAGCCCCGTTCATCGGGGCTTTTTTTTGCATAGTGCCGATGCAAAGGCGGCTTCTCAGTTGCACTGAAAAGCTGACCGAGAAAGTTTCGGTTTCTCAGTTGCACTGAAAGCTGTGCCGAGAAAGTTTCGGTTTCTCAGTTGCGGTGATCACTTATCGGGCAGCGCCGAAACCGCCCAAGAGGGAAAAGTGCTTTTTCCCTCTTGGATCTCCCTTCGCTTTTTCAACAAGCGCTTCCGCTCGCTGACTATGTTTCATCAGCCGCAGTGATAGCCGCAAAATCCCGCCGCTGCGCGGTTCCCTTCGTTCGGGTTACAACCCGCGCAAAAAAGACGCGCGGTTTTCCACCTCTCCTCAGGCGATATTTTGGAACCGGCCTCAGGCTTTTACTTCACAACCTCACTTACTTCATTCTTTAAAAAGTCGCGGGCGATTCAGAAAGCTTGCTGAACGGAGCGGCCTGGAGACCAGAGGCTCCAGTACCGAGTGAAGGAACCGCAAAGCGGCAAGATTTCCAGCCTGTCGCCGTGCTACCTGAAACATAGCCAGCGAGCGGAGCGCGCAGTAAAAGAGCCGGAGATTCTTAAGAGGCGCGGCGATAGGCGCCTCTTAAGGCCAGTTTGGGTGGCAACCCAAGGTCTTGACCTTGAAGTTGAAGTTAAAACCCAGTCTCACGGCCAGTCCGGCGCCTGTCATTAAAATGTCACAACTCTCCCTTAACCTTCCGGTAACAAAAAATATCGATATGTATATTTTTATTTCCGATGGTTTATAAAAAGGAGTTTTGATAATGCAACAATCCGTATCTCTGGTCGCCCGCGCAGTCACTGCCGCCCTGCTGCTTTCCGCTTCTGCCTCCACCCTCGCCGCTGACACCGACACGCTGACCGACCGGGCGGCAAAAGGCGTGCTGACGGAACCGGGCGGTGCCCGCCGTCTGAGCGGTGATCAGACTGCAGCGCTGAAAGCCTCGTTGTCAGACAAAACGGTGAAAAACGTGATTTTGCTGATTGGCGACGGCATGGGTGATTCTGAAATCACGTCTGCACGTAACTATGCAGAAGGCGCAGGCGGCTATTTCAAAGGTATTGATGCCCTGCCGCTGACCGGTCAGTACACGCATTATTCTCTGGATAAGAAAACGCAAAAACCAAGTTACGTGACCGATTCCGCCGCATCAGCCACCGCCTGGGCGACCGGTGTTAAAAGCTATAATGGCGCGATTGGTGTGGATGTAAACGGCAAAGATCACCAGACCATTCTTGAGATCGCCAAAGCCGCAGGCAAGGCCACCGGCAACGTCTCCACCGCAGAATTGCAGGATGCAACGCCGGCCGCACAGATTGCCCATGTGACCTCACGCAAGTGCTACGGCCCGCAAGAAACCGCAGAGAAATGCGCCAGCAACGCGCTGGAAAACGGCGGACACGGTTCGATCACAGAACAGTTGTTGCAGGCTCGCGCTGATGTCACGCTGGGCGGCGGCAGAAAATCGTTCAGCCAGCTGGCCAAAGCCGGTGAATTTAAGGATAAATCCCTCAAAGAACAGGCGCTGACACAGGGTTATGTCTGGGTGGAAAACGCAGAACAGCTCAGTGCCATCACGCAGGCAGACCAGAAGAAACCGGTTCTTGGCCTGTTCTCCGAAGGCAACATGCCGGTGCGCTGGCAGGGTCCGAAAGCCACTTATCACGGCAACATTGATAAACCGGCTGTCACCTGTGAAGCCAATCCGCAGCGCACCGCTGACATCCCGACGCTTGCCGCCATGACTGAAAAAGCCATCGACTTGCTGAAAGCTAATCAGAACGGTTTCTTCCTGCAGGTTGAAGGCGCATCGATTGATAAACAGGATCACGCCGCTAATCCGTGCGGACAATTCGGTGAAACGGTGGATCTGGATGAGGCCGTGCAAAAAGCGCTGGAGTTCGCCCGTCAGGACGGCAACACGCTGGTTATCGTCACCGCCGACCACGCCCATTCCAGCCAGATTATCGAATCCGATGCCAAAGCCCCCGGTCTGACCCAGACGCTGACCACCAGGGACGGCGCACCGATGACCATCAGCTACGGCAACTCAGAAGATGATTCACAGGGACACACCGGGACGCAGCTGCGTATTGCCGCGTTTGGCCCGCATGCGGCGAATGTGGTGGGTCTGACGGATCAGACGGATTTGTTCTATACCATGCGGGATGCCATGGCGATTAAAGCGCAATAGTTTTGAAAATGAGGGTTTTGCTTTGCTCCTCCCCCTGCGAAGAGGGAGGACGGGAGGGGGTTTTAAGGGTAAATACTGACACTAAAAAAATTTAACTCTTTGATTTTTATTTAATACCCCACCCCAACCCTCCCCTTCGCAGAGGAGGGAGCAAACCCACAACCTTGACCTTAGTGCAATAAATTATCCAGTCTGTCGTCATCAATCCCGTCCGGCTCCAGATGAGCCGTCACATCCGCAGACTTAAACAACTTGCTCACCGCCATTTCAGCCGCATCACCGATATCGTGCCCGACATCCACCGTCAGATTGCCATCAACCTCGACGTGAAACTCGACAAATACGCGGTCGCCGCCGTTGCGGGTGCGAATGTCATGTACGCCGCGCACGCCTTCAACACTTAATACTGCCGCTTTCACGCGCTTGCGGTCATCTGCACTCAGTTCGCGATCAAGCAACTGGGTCAGTGCATCTGCCGCCATACCGCGCGCATTCCAGATCATATAGAAGGAAATCAACAGCGCGCCGATGGAGTCGGAACGCGTCCAGCCGAAGTAACGCTCGAAAATCAGCGCCAGCAGTACGGCAATATTCACGGCGACGTCCGTAATGTAGTGCGCGCGGTCAGCCGCGATGGCCGTTGATCCGGTACGTTTCACCACATAGGTTTGCATCAGCACCAGTCCGGTGGCGGCCAGCGAACTGCCGATGATCACCCAGATACCAAGACCGAGCTGCGCCAGGGGTTCCGGATTAATGATGCGCCCGATGGATTCACCGCCGAGCACCAGCCCCGCGCCGCCCAGTAACAGCGCTTGTACAAACGCGGCCACAGCTTCGGCTTTGCCGTGGCCGTAACGATGGCCTTTGTCTGCCGGCCGTCCGGCATAACGCACGCCGATCAGCGTCACCATCGAGGCCAGCACATCGACCAGACCGTCGGCAGCAGAGGTCAGCAGCGCAATCGAACCGGTGGCGGTCCATGCCCAGACTTTGACGCAAACCAGGATCAGGGCGACGCACAGCGACACCAGCGAGGCAATACGTGTCAGGCCTTTATAGGAAGGCGCGGGACGGGTCATGGGTTGACCCACAAGAATGGTTGTTGTTGGGAATGTTTCACAAAAATGTCCTGAAGCAGAGAATCAACTTTATTTGAAAAATACAAATACCAGCCCGGCATTATAACCCATTTCCAACTTTTAAGACGTTCCCTATGGTTTGGATCTTTGTGCTTTCCCTAAGGTTAATTGACATGGATTTACTTGCATTTACATCAATACGTTCTAGCTTAAAACAAGATTTCTTTGTTCCGGCGCGTGGCGGCCGATAATCAGAAGAGCACTATTCAGAAGAGCATTATGACAAACGATAACAAGACACAGCCCTCCGCGTCCGGCGACGCCAATACTGAACTCGATTCCAGCCAGGTAAAATCAGGAGGAGGTCACACTCAGGATCCCAAAGACCAGAAAAATCCCGACGACAGTAAGCAGGATAACGATGAAAAGCGTAAAGGCCCCGGCAAGAAACCCCTGATCATCCTCGGGATTGTGGTAGTGGTGATGGTGGTCGTGGCACTGGTCTGGTGGCTGATGACCAAAGATCAGGTCAGCACCGATGACGCCTTTACCGAAGGTGATGCCGTCACCATCGCGCCGAAAATTGCCGGTTATGTCACTCATCTTGCGGTGAAAGATAACCAGTTCGTGAAGAAAGGCGACTTACTGGTGGAAATCGATCCGCGTGACGCGACCGCGCAGCGCGATCAGGCACAGGCTCAGCTCGGTCTGGCGGTCGCGCAGTTGCATCAGGCGCAGGCGCAATACGATCTGGCGAAAGTACAATATCCGGCGCAGCTTGCTCAGGCGAAAGCCCAGCAGACGCGGGCGGAAGCCAATTTGCTGAATGCCACTGCCGATTTCCGTCGTCAGCGCGGCGTAGACCCGCGTGCCACCACGCAACAAAATATTGATACGTCCAACGCGCAGGTGCGTTCTGCAGCCGCTGATCTGGAAAATGCCAAAGCGCAGGTGCAGGTTGCCGCGCAGGTACAGCTGAATATCCGTCAGGCTGAAACCAACGTAGAAGCTCGTCAGCAGCAGGTTGAACAGGCGAAAGCCCAACTGGAAACGGCGACGCTCAACCTCTCCTATGCGCAGGTGCGCGCACCGTTCGACGGCTACGTCACCAAGCGTAATGTGCAGCTCGGTACGCTGGTTCAGGCCGGAACCTCGCTGTTCTCAGTGGTTTCAAAAGATATCTGGATCGCCGCAAACTACAAAGAATCGCAGCTCGAACGCATGCGCCCCGGCAACAAGGTGGAAATTACCGTCGATGCCTTCCCGGACATCAAACTTCACGGCCACGTTGACAGTATTCAACAAGGCACCGGTTCGCGCTTCTCGGCCTTCCCGGCTGAAAACGCCACCGGCAACTACGTGAAAATCGTTCAGCGCGTACCGGTGAAAATCGTCATCGACAGCGGTCTTGATGAGAATCACCCTCTGCCACTTGGCCTGTCTGTCGAACCGACGGTGACCGTCGAATGAATGAAGATCGCAGCTACTGGAAACCCAAGGCCAATCCGTGGGCAGTTGCCGCCGTCGTGACCATTGCGGTGTTCATGGAAATCCTGGACACCACTATCGTTAACGTGGCGCTGCCGCACGTCGCCGGTTCATTATCTTCCAGTTATGACGAATCGACCTGGGTGCTGACGTCCTATCTGGTGGCGAACGGTATCGTGCTGCCGATTTCGGCGTTTCTCAGCCGCGTGATGGGCCGCAAAACTTACTTCCTGATCTGTATCGGCATGTTCACCGTTTGCTCCTTCCTGTGCGGCATCGCCACCGAACTGTGGCAGATGATCTTATTCCGCATCCTGCAGGGCTTTTTCGGCGGCGGTTTGCAGCCGATCCAGCAATCGGTATTGCTGGATTACTTTAAACCGGAAGATCGCGGCAAAGCGTTTGGCCTTTCATCGATTGCCATTATTGTCGCGCCGGTCGTCGGCCCGACACTTGGCGGTTACATCACGGATAACTTCAGCTGGCGCTGGGTATTCCTGATCAATATTCCGGTCGGGATTATTGCCCTGCTGGCGATTTATCAGCTGCTGGAAGATCCGCCGTGGGAGCGCAAGGCCAAAGGCAAACTCAGTATTGATTACATCGGTATCGGGCTGATTGCGCTGGGTCTGGGCTGCTTACAGGTGATGATGGACCGCGGCGAAGACGATGACTGGTTCCAGTCCGGCTTTATTGTCACCTTTGCTGTGCTGGCGGCCACCGGGATTGTCGGCGCGGTTTACTGGCTGCTGTACGCCAAAAAACCGGTGGTCGATCTGCGCTGTCTGAAGGATAAAAACTTTGCTGTCGCCGGTTTACTGATGGCCGGTATGGCGATGATTCTGTATGGCAGTTCGGTGGTCATTCCGCAACTGGCGCAGCAGCAACTGGGTTACACCGCCACACTCTCGGGGCTGGTGATGTCGCCGGGCGCGGTGCTGATCGTGCTGTCGATCCCGCTGGTGCTGAAGCTGATGCCCGTTGTACAAACGCGTTACATCATTGCCTTCGGTTTCTTCCTGCTGGCGGCCTCGTTTATCTATTCGGCAACGCTGACACCTGATGTCGATTTTGAAACGCTGGTGCTGTACCGCAGCGCGCAGTCGATAGGGCTCGGTTTCCTGTTTGTGCCGCTGACCACTATCGCATTTATTACCATCCCGCAAAAAATGAACGCCGACGCTGCCGCGCTGTTTACCATGTTCCGTAACGTCGCGGGGTCGATTGGTATTTCGCTGGCGACAGCCGGTGTCACCGAGCGAACGCAGGCACACAGTGCGCATATGGCGCACAACATGTCGCCGCTCAATGAACAGTTTAATCAGGCGGTGAGCAAAAGCGCTGAGGCGATCCGTGATTTTGCCCACGTGGTCGGCGACCCGATGCAACTGGCGACCGTGCGCATGTATCAGGAGATGATTTCGCAATCGCGCATTCTGGCCTACATCGACGTATTCGGTTATTGCGCCATCGTCGCCGTTATTTTGATCCCGTTTTGTTTCCTGCTTTCGCCAGTTAAGAGCGAAGGTAATGCCGGAGCACATTAAGTTGAACAAGAAAAGCTCTACTCTGAGAAATCAGCCATCCGTGATGCCGTCCTGCTCCCCCCTCTGCGAAGGCCGGGGCCGGAAGGGGGTTTTACATTCAGGCACCCGTTTTCTGACTCTCTCGACATTAACGCTGGTATTAGCAGCGTGCTCCGTTGGCCCGGATTATCAGAAGCCGAATCCGGTGACACCCTCGGCCTATAACGATATGACCCAGCCGAAAGACAAAGACGGCGCATCGATTGCCCTGCCCTCGGAGCCAAATCCGCTGTGGTGGAAAGCCTTTAATGACCCGCAACTCGACAGCCTGATCACCCGTGCGATTGCCGGGAATATTTCCCTGCAACAGGCAGTACTGCGTATCGCCGGTGCCCGCGAGCAGGTGAAACAGGCCGAAGGCGCCTGGCTGCCATCGGTGCAGGGCAGCGCGAAAATGACCCGTCAGCAGCTCGGTCTGAAAGGTATTCTCGATTCCAGCGGCGCCTCGCAACAGCTTGACGATCTCGGACCGGAAGCCTCCGGCGCGATCAGCACGGCTACGCGGCCGGTGAATTTGTATCAGGGCAATTTCGATGCCAGCTGGGAGCTGGATTTGTTCGGCGGCACACGACGTCAGGTCGAAGCCGCCAATGCCCAGACGCAATCGTCCATAGAACAACGCAACGATGCATTAGTTTCGCTGGAAGCTGAGGTCGCCCGTGCCTATCTGCAACTGCGTGGCGCGCAAAGCGTAACGGCGGCGATACAGACGCAAATCGATGTCGCGCAGCAAACCTTAGATCTGACACAAAACCGTCAGCAAAACGGGCTGTCACCGCAGCTTGATGTCGAAAATGCCCGCGCACAGTTGGGTTCCCTGCGCGCCCAGTTGCCGCAATATCAGGCGCAGGAACGTCAGGCAATGAACGGACTGGCCGTGTTGCTCGGTCAGACGCCTGGCTCGCTGGATGCTGAACTTTCTGCCCCTAAACCGATGCCTGCCCTGCCCGCTGCCGTGCCGGTCGGTGTGCCGTCACAGCTGGCACGCCGTCGTCCGGACGTACGCAAAGCCGAGGCTGATCTCCACGCGGCAACCGCCAATATTGGTGTATCCGTCGCGCAGATGTTCCCGAGTATTTCGCTCACCGGCCAGTTCGGCATGCGTAACACAGACGTCAGTTATCTCGATAACTGGAGCAGCCATTTCTACTCCTTTGGCCCGCAGATTTCCCTGCCGATTTTCCAGGGCGGACGTCTGGTCTCCAGCGTGCATCTTTCCCGTGCGCAACAGGCGAATGCGGCGCTGAATTATCGCCAGACCGTGCTGACAGCGTTGCAGGATGTCGATAATGCGCTGGTGAATTACCGCACCGATCAGGATCAGGTCAGCGGTTTAGACCAGACGACCGAAGCGCTACAGACCGCGTTTGATCTGGCGAGCGACAGCTACCGCCAGGGGCTTTCTACCTTTATCAACGTGCTTGATGCCCAGCGCCAGCTGGCACAGGCGCATCAGCAATCCGCTGAAGCGAAAGTGAAAACCAGCACCGATCTGGTCTCGCTGTATAAAGCGTTAGGCGGCGGCTGGGAGCCGTATCAGAACGTCGATTTGCCGACCTACACCGTCTTTGGTCCGGCAGCCACGCCGGATGTGAAGGTACAAACCACGTCTGGCGTGACACCGTAACGCCTTATTAATGTGAAGAGATAAAATCCGACGGCGTGGACGGGGCAGGCAATGAAAAATTCTGCCTCATCCGCGCCACTTCTCTCACCGGCGTCAGCCCGAATAAGCGTTTAAATTCGCGGCTGAACTGCGACACACTTTCATAGCCCACCTGCGCGCTGGCCGCCGAGGCGGTCAGGTTATTGCGCAACATCAGTAATCTGGCCTGATGCAAACGGGTGGACTTGAGATACTGCATCGGCGACGTATCAGTGACGGTTTTAAAGTGACTGTGAAACGTCGGCAGGCTCATCCCCGCTTCTTTTGCCAGCGCATTCACATCCAGATGCGAGTGGTATTCTGCGTGCAGTTTTCGCAGGGCTTTTACCACTTTGCCAAATTGCCCTTGCAGGGTCAGTGCGCTGCGCAGCGTGCCGCCCTGAGCACCGGTCAGCACGCGGTAATACAACTCACGCATCATCGCCCTGCCCAGAATTTTTGCATCCAGCGGAGATGCCATCACCTGCAAAAAACGTAATACGCAAGCCCGCATCGCGTCATCCATCAGGCTCGACACCATACTTTTCGGCGATTCCGGCTGCGGGGCGTCATAAGCATCGAGCTGCAACATCAGTTCTGCCGCCAGACTGAAATCGAGCCGCAGATAAATTGCCAGCATCGGTTCACTGGCGGTGGCGTCAGTTTCCATGGTGAAAGGCACCGGCACCGATACGGTCAGATAATGCTGTGCATCATACAAATAGACATCATTACCTAAGAATCCGCGTTTTCTCCCCTGCACCACAATCACGATCCCCGGCTCATACAAAACCGGCGTGCGCAGCAGCGGACGGTTTGAACGTAAAAAACGCACATCTGCCAGCGTCGTCAGGTTGTAGCCTTCATGGGGCGTAAGCTGGTCCAAAAGCACGATCATTTGCTCAGTCACTGTCAAAGATGGAAACGTCATATGAACCTGAAAATATGCAGCGGAAAGTGAATGAAGTGTCGCACCGGGAATCAGTCGCGTCCAGACGCCTCAGAGGAACAGGCAAACATCAGAGAGGATCGGGGCTACGGATTTGCTGCTGTCCCCCCTATTCTGCAAGTCCGCTTTTTACTGAGGAGTTTGTATGAGTCAGTCAAAATTACTATTCATCACCGGCGTCAGCAGCGGATTTGGCCGTGCGCTGGCAGAAGAAGCCCTGAAAGCAGGACATCGCGTGGTCGGCACGCTGCGTAATGCACAAGCCTGCGCAGAATTTGACGCGCTGGTCCCCGGCCGAAGTTTTGGTCGCATGCTGGATGTCACTGATTTCGAGGCCATCGCCCCGCTTGCGGCTGCCGTGGAACAGGAAATCGGCGCCGTTGACGTGCTGGTCAACAATGCCGGTTACGGGCATGAAGGTATTATGGAAGAGTCGCCGTTAAGCGAGGCGCTGCATCAGTTTGACGTCAATGTTTTTGGCGCGGTTGCGGTCATCAAAGCCTTCCTGCCGTATTTTCGTCAGCGCCGCGGTGGACATATTCTTAACATCACGTCGATGGGAGGCTTTATTACAATGCCGGGCATCAGCTATTACTGCGGCAGTAAATTCGCCTTGCAGGGGATCTCTGAAACACTGACCAAAGAACTCAAACCGTTCAATATTGCCGTCACGGCCATTCAGCCCGGGTCTTTTCGTACCGACTGGGCGGGACGTTCGATGGTGCGCTCACCGCGTGCCATCAGTGATTACGATGCCAGTTTCGACCCCGTGCGGGAAACGCGGGAAAAACGCAGCGGTCATCAGCCGGGCGACCCGCTAAAAGCCGCACAAGCGATGTTGCAGTTGCTCGATGCGCCTGAGCCGCCTGCCTCGCTGTTACTCGGCAGTGACGCCGTTAAATTTGTCAGGGAAAAGATGCAACAAATGCGTGAGGATATCGATATCTGGGAAACGGTCAGCCGGTCTGCCGATGGCTGAAACATTCTTTTAAAGATCCCGTCAGCGCATTTCCCGGAGACTGCGCTATTCTGTTCAGACACTGAAATCGTCCTGCCTGCGGGCAGGATTTTCGTCTGAATAACAATCGGGTAAAACAATGAATTCCATTTCCAACGAAGATAAAAAACCCAGCTGTGATTCAGTGATTAACAGCGTGGCTTACCGCGACGGTAAACGATTGCAGGATGTGACGGTCGAAGACATCAGCGAAGTCCTGAAAGAGCCCGATACCTTTGTCTGGCTCGGACTGTGGCAGCCGGAAGATGCCTATATGCGCAGCATTCAGGAAGAATTCGGTCTGCACGACCTGGCGATTGAAGATGCACTGACCGCCCATCAGCGACCGAAAATTGAGCAGTACGGCGAATCGCTGTTTATCGTTACGCACACTGCGCAGAAAGTGAATGAAACCATCGAGTACGGCGAAACACACCTGTTTCTCGGCAAAAACTTTCTGATCACCGTGCGTCACGGTGCGTCATCCAGCTATAAAGAAATCCGTAAACACGCCGAAGAACGCCCGGAAATGTTGAGTAAAGGGCCAGCTTATGCACTGTATTGCGTACTCGATTCCATCGTGGATAACTATCTGGAAATCCTGCATCAGTACACCGAACAGTTTGATGCCATCGAAAAACTGATGTTCCGCAACACCTTTAATCAGCAGGCGGTGCAGCAGGTTTATAGTCTGCGGCGGGATCTGCTCTCGCTGCGCAACGCCGCGGTACCGATGGAAGATATCTGTAATCAGCTCAGCCATCACTACGAAGAACTGATGCCTAAGAGCCTGCGGGCTTATGTGCGTGATGTGCAGGACCACGCTAATCAGGTGATCCGCACGACGGACGATGTGCGCGAAATGCTGTCGAACGCCATGCATGTGAATCTGGCGCTGGTGTCGGTGCATCAGAACGAAGTGGTACAGCGACTGGCGGGCTGGGGCGCGATTCTGGCGATCCCGACAGTGATTTTCAGTCTGTACGGCATGAACTTCAAAAACATGCCGGAGCTGGATGACTGGTGGGGATATCCGGTAACGCTGGGCGTCACTGTCGCCGGTTGTGTGTGGTTATACTGGAAGCTTAAAAAATCAGGCTGGCTGTAAGTTAATTATCACCTGAAAACACACGTTAATTAACATGCGAATAACAGAAACCGCTGTTATTCGCGTTCTTTAATTATCCTGACAATTTTAATCCTGACTTATTCTGTTTGTCCTTTCCTCTTCGCCTTATTTCCTTATATACTCGGTCGCATCTTCCTTACGGAAATAATATTCATCATGTCAGTTCGTTTCGCGATTTCACAGTTCATGCATTCGCTGCGCTTGCCCGGCAAGCGGGTCAGTGTGTTGCTGTTCGCGTTATGCTGGCTTGTCCTGAATGCCCAACTGGCGCTCGCCAGCCATCAGTGCGATATGCGCCCGCCGGTGGAAAACACCGCCATGGCACATAACATCACCATGCAAATGCCTGATTCTCCAGAGCACATGCAGAGTCAGTCGCTGTTGTGTGAGAAGCACTGTGCCCCTGAAAGAACCCAGTCTGACAGTGGTTCCGTGCCACTGGTGGCATTGCCCGTCGCTCCGGCATTAGCCATGCTCACCGTCGATGCCAGCACAGCGGTCACCACCGCGGACTGGATTGCGCCAACCGTCACTCCGCCTCCCGCTGAAGTTCAGTTCTGCCGATACAGAGAATAGCCCCTGCTGTCCTGAGTGTTTTTCCGCACTCAATATTAAATGAAATTGTTTTGCCAGATTAATGGCCAGTTTTTATCTAATGACAGTATTGGAGTATTTCCCATGCGTGCAATTTTAAATGTATTTACCGCAAGTCTTTTCTTTATTTCAGCTTATTCTTTTGCCGATGCTATGCCAATGAATCACGATGCTATGGCGATGCAGCATAATATGCAGGCCTATGAATCCGAAGGCGTGATCACTCAGTGGCAGTCTGATCGCGTGGGGATTTCCCATCACGCCATTCCTGCGCTGAAATGGCCGGCCATGACCATGAATTTCCGTCTGCCGCCGGAGATCGCCGCCAACTCCCTGCCCGCCGGTACGCCGGTCACCTTTAGCTTTGTCAAAACTGAGTCCGCTTATCAGTTACAGACACTGACACCGCTGAAACGCTGACCGGGAGATTCACCATGTTGACTTTACCGCGCCATCACCGGATGACGTGGCAATGGCTGCTGGCTTTTGTGCCGGTCAGCGCGTTTGCCACACCCGTTACCCTGCCGCAGGCGCTGGTCGCTGCGCAGGATTATTCCGCCGAGCTTTCTGCCAGTCGTCACCAGATCAATGCGCTGGATAACCGTGCCGATTCGGCCATGCAACTGCCGGATCCGAAGCTGAAATTCGGTATCGAAAACCTGCCGGTCAGCGGCGGCAACACCGACCGGTTTACCCGTGAAGGGATGACGATGGAACGTATCGGCATCATGCAGGATTACATCAGCAGCGATAAGCGCCAGCGCAAAGCCGACACGCTGCGTGCAGAATCCCGGGAAGTGGCGGCTACCCGCCAGAGTATCCGGGCACGTTTGCAACGCGATGCGGCGCTGGCCTGGATGGAACTGGCCATCGGCGGGCAAACCGTCTCGCAATTACAAAAACTGGTGGACGAAAGTCAGCGCCAGATTGGGGTTCAGCGGGGCGGTGTCAGCAGCGGCAGTGCGCTGCCCGCCTCGGTGCTGGACGCGCACCTGACGCTCATCAGCATGCAAGACAAACTGACCGAAGCCGAACGGGATGTTCAACTGGCGCGCACCCGCTTAAGCCAGCTGACCGGCATCGATCAGCCTGAAATTAACGGTGCCATTCCGCCTTTCACCGAACTTCCTCCACAGGCATTACAGGCGACAAGTGTCGAACAACATCCTGAAATTATTCAGGCTCGGCGTGAAGCCGATGTGGCGCAGGCGAAATCCTCGCAGTCAGCCATTGCGGCGCTGCCGGATGTCGGCGTGGAAGTCTATTACGCCCATCGTGCCGACAGTTATGAAGATCTGGCAGGGGTGATGTTTACCGTCGATCTGCCGCTGTTTACCGCTTCGCGTCAGGATAAAGATCACGCCGCCGATCAGTCGATGGCAATGGAAAGCAATGACCGGCTGGCGCAACTGATGCGCGACCATCAGGCGCAACTGACCAGTTTGCTGGCGCAATATCAGGCCGCCACCACGTTATGGCAGCGGCAAAAAAACAACGTTATTCCCCTGCAACAGCAACGCATCAGCGTGATTCAGGCACAGTATCGCGCCGGAAAAAGCAGCCTGAATGACGTTCTCGACGCCCGCCGCAACCTGATCGACAGCCAGATTTCCGAACGCAATGCCGGGCTGGAAGTGGCCCGCTATTGGGTCGCCCTGCGCTATCTGGCCCCCCAGGAGATTCATTAATGACTTCCGCTAAAACTTACAGCCTGCTGGCCGTCGCCATCATGGCCGCACTCGCCGCCGGTTACGTGGCTGGCCGTCACAGCCCTGCGGCGCAAACGCAGGCTTCTGCTGCTCTGGCCGAACGCAAAGTGCTGTACTGGTATGACCCGATGACGCCCGGCCAGCGTTTCGATAAACCGGGCAAATCGCCCTTTATGGATATGGATCTGATGCCGCGTTACGCCGATGAAGCCACGGATGACGGCGGTGTGACGGTCAGCGCCCGTCAGCAGCAAAATCTCGGTATGCGCAGTGAAAAGGTACAGCGACGGATGATTTCCGCACCGCTTAATGTGTATGGCACGGTCAGCGCCGATGAGCGCAGCCTGCGCACGGTCGCCGCCCGTGCGAATGGTTTAGTCGAAAAACTTTACGTCGCTGCCAGCCAGCAGCCTGTGAAAAAAGGTCAGAAACTGGCCACACTGTGGATCCCCGACTGGACCGCCGCGCAGCAGGAATATCTGGCCGTGCGTCAGCTTGGCGACCGCAGCCTGACCGCTGCCGCCCGTCAGCGGCTGGCTTTGCAGTTTATGCCGGAAGACATTCTGCGCCGCGTCGATAAAACCGGTCAGCCGCAAACCCGCATCGACGTGGTCGCGCCGGAAGACGGTTATATCAGCCTGCTTTCCGTGCGTGAAGGGGCGCAGGTCAGCGCCACACAGCCGCTGTTCGAACTGACCAGTCTGAAACAGGTTTGGATTGTGATGGATTATCCGCCTTCTGCCGCCAGTCAGATCCAGATCGGCGGCAAAATTACGGCCAGTGCCGACAGTCAGCCGGGCGAGATATTTCACGGTACGGTCAGCGAATTGCTGCCGGATGTGGATGCCGTCAGCCGTACGCTGAAAGCCCGCGTGGTGATTGATAATCCGCAGGAAAAACTGCGTCCCGGCATGTACCTGAATTTATCGCCAGATGTCAGTGCGCAGACGGCGGTTCTGGCCATTGCGCAGGAAGCGCTGATCCAGACCGGCAGCCGCAATACCGTGCTGCTCGACGACGGCAACGGACATTTCACCCCGCAGAAGGTCACCATCGGCGTGACGCGTGATGGCTGGACGCAGGTACTTTCAGGCCTGGAAGAAGGTCAGTCTGTTGTCACCTCCGGACAATTCCTGATCGACTCCGAAGCCAGCCTGCGCAGCGCACTGCCTGCCACCGACGCCCCCGCGCCGGACGCGCACCAGCACGGAGGTGATTTATGATTGCCGCTGTGATCCGCTGGTCGCTGAAGAACCGGCTGCTGGTGTTACTCGCCGCGCTGATGATGGCGGGCTGGGGCATCTGGTCATTGCAGAAAGCGCCGCTCGACGCCCTGCCGGATCTCTCCGATGTGCAGGTGATCGTGCGCGTGAGTTATCCGGGCAAGGCACCGCAAATCATCGAAGATCAGGTGACCTATCCGCTGACCACCACCCTGCTGTCAGTGCCCGGCGCGAAAACCGTGCGCGGCTTTTCGATGTTCGGTGATGCCTATGTTTATGTGTTGTTCGATGATGGTACCGATCCTTACTGGGCGCGCTCCCGCGTGCTGGAGTACCTGAGTCAGGTTCAATCCTCACTGCCCGCCGGAGCCAAAGCCTCGCTGGGGCCGGATGCCACCGGCGTCGGCTGGATCTATGAATACGCGCTGATCGACAAAACCGGCAAACACAGCCTCGAACAACTTCGTGCCCTGCAGGACTGGACGCTGCGTTATGACCTGAAAACCGTACCGAATGTCTCTGAGGTCGCCAGCATCGGCGGCATGGTGCGTCAGTATCAGGTGGTGGCCGATCCGCAACGGATGCGCGCCCGGGGCGTGACACATCAGCAACTGGTGACCGCGCTGCAAAACGCTAATCAGGAAAGCAGTGGCTCGCTGCTGGAAATGGGCGAGGCCGAATACATGGTGCGCACCTCCGGCTATCTGAAAAGTCTGGATGATTTCAACAATGTGGTCGTGACAGTCAACAGCGGTATTCCGGTGCTGCTGGCGGATGTCGCCACCGTCCGCACCGGCCCTGAACTGCGGCGCGGCGTGGCGGAACTTAACGGTGAAGGTGAAGTGGCGGGCGGCGTGATTGTTATGCGCTCGGGTAAAAATGCACTGGAAACCCTGAAGGCGGTGAAAGAGCGGCTACATGCCCTCGCCCGCACGCTGCCTGCGGGGGTGGAAATCGTGCCGGTCTACGATCGCCAGCCGCTGATTGAAAACGCCGTCGAAACGCTGTCGCATAAACTGCTGGAGGAATTCGCGGTAGTCGCGGTGGTCTGCGCGCTGTTTCTGTTCCATTTCCGCTCGGCGCTGGTGGCGATCATCACCCTGCCGCTCGGCATTCTCGGCGCGTTTATCGTCATGCATTATCAGGGGGTCAGTGCCAATATTATGTCGCTCGGCGGTATCGCGATTGCCATCGGCGCCATGGTCGATGCGGCGATTGTGATGATCGAGAATATGCATAAGGTGCTGGAGCAATGGCGGCACGATCATCCCGGCCAGCAGCCTGCCTCGGCGGATTACTGGAAGGTGTCTGAGCGTGCCGCCACGGAAGTGGGTCCGGCGCTGTTTTGCAGTTTGCTGATCATCACCCTGTCGTTTATTCCGGTGTTTTCGCTGGAAGCACAGGAAGGCCGGATGTTCTCCCCGCTGGCATTCACCAAAACCTACGCGATGGCGGTGTCTGCCGGGCTGGGCATCACCCTGGTGCCGGTGCTGATGGGCTATTTTATTCGTGGCAAAATTCCTGATGAAAACGCCAGCCCGATCAACCGCTGGTTGATTGCCGCCTACCAGCCGGTGCTTTCTGCCGTGCTGAAACGTCCGAAAACCACGCTGTTATTCAGCGGCCTGTTCCTGCTGGTGTCTCTGTATCCGCTGGCAAAACTGGGCAGTGAATTTATGCCGCCGCTCGATGAAGGCGACCTGCTGTATATGCCGTCGACGCTGCCGGGAATTTCAGCCCGCGAAGCCGCACGGTTGTTGCAGCAGACGGATCGGTTAATCAAAACTGTGCCCGAAGTCGCCAGTGTATTTGGCAAGGCCGGACGAGCCGACAGCGCCACCGACCCGGCGCCGCTGACCATGATCGAAACGACCATCCGCTTTAAACCGAGGGACCAGTGGCGACCGGGCATGACGCCGGACAAACTGGTGACAGAACTCGACAACGCGGTGAAATTGCCCGGCATCGCCAACGTCTGGGTGCCGCCTATCCGCAACCGTCTCGACATGCTGGCCACCGGCATCAAAAGCCCGGTGGGCATCAAGGTGAACGGCAATAACGTTGCACAAATCGAGCAGATCGCCCAGCAGATCGAGCATATCGTGAAACAGGTGCCGGGCGTGACCTCGGCACTGGCCGAAAGGCTGGAAGGTGGTCGTTACGTCGATATTGATATTAACCGGCGTGAAGCGGCACGTTACGGTGTCACGGTGGCTGAATTACAGTCGCTGGTCTCAACGCTGGTCGGCGGGGAAAATATCGGCGAAACGCTGGAAGGCCGCGAGCGTTATCCCATCAACCTGCGTTATCCGCGTGAGCTGCGCGACAACGTGCAGGCGCTGCGGGATTTACCGGTGCTGACCGCCTCCGGCGCACAGGTGCCGCTGTCGGCGCTGGCATCCGTCAACGTCACCGATGGCCCGCCGATGCTGAAAAGTGAGAACGCCCGTCTTTCAGACTGGATCTATGTGGATTTGCGCGGACGAGATTTGAAATCTGCCGTCGAAGACATGCAACAGGCGGTCAACCAGCAGGTAAAATTGCCGGAAGGGGTGACAGTCAGTTGGTCGGGGCAATTCGAGTATCTTGAACGCGCTACGGCAAAACTGAAAATCGTGCTACCGGTGACACTTTTGATCATCTTCGTCCTGTTATACGTGACGTTCAGCAGCGTGCGCGACGCCCTGCTGATCATGGCGACACTGCCGTTTGCCCTGACCGGTGGCGTCTGGCTGTTGTACCTGCTGAGTTTCAATCTGTCGGTCGCCGCCGCCGTCGGGTTTATCGCCCTGGCCGGGGTTGCCGCCGAGTTCGGGGTGATCATGGTGCTGTATCTGAATCAGGCGGTGCAACGTCAGCAAAAAGCCGGCGGGGATATGAGTGAGGCAGAACTGTGCGACGCCATTCACCACGGTGCGGTGTTGCGCGTCCGGCCAAAAGCCATGACTGTTGCCACCATCATGGCGGGTTTACTGCCGATCATGTGGGGCGGAGGAACCGGTTCAGAAGTGATGCAGCGTATTGCAGCGCCGATGATCGGCGGCATGGTGAGTGCCCCGTTGTTGTCGATGCTGGTGATCCCGGCGGTGTATTTGCTGATGCATCGGAGAAGGAATAAAAAAGTTTAAGGGAAAGCCCCTCCTCTTCGCAGCGGGGAGCCGAACGGATCATTCTTAGGGTTTTGTCCTGGCTCCTCCCCCTGCGAAGGGGGAGGTCGGGAGGGGGTTTTAAGGGCTAACATCTTGTCAAGGTATACTTCAACTTATTGATTTTTCTTTAATACCCCACCCCAACCCTCCCCTTCGCAGGGGAGGGAGTCGACCGGATCATGCTTTGGATTTTACTCCTCAACCGGAACGATCCTCTCTGCCGGTTTCTCCAGAATCATCGTCTGCGTCTGACTCAGACTGATCCCCGCGGCCCGCAGCATCTTCAGGATTTCGTAAAGCAAATCACTGCGCGTACCGCTGACCATGCGCGGGCTGTTCACAAAACCTGTCACACTCAGCACAATCCCGGTCGGTCCCAGTTCTTTAAAGCTGACCGAGGCCGGTGGGTTTTCCAGAATGGATTCGTGCAAGTTGTAGGCTTCCAGCAGCAATGTCTTAACCTGTTCCGGGTCGATATCCAGCGGGAAGGTCAACGTGATAGTCGCCACGCCCTGCGCGTTACCCATGGTGGCATTACGCACGTTCTGTGAAATCAATTGTGAGTTCGGCACAATCACGGTGGATTTATCGCTTAGCTGAATTTCAGTTGCACGGACATTGATACGGCGGATATCCCCTTCCACACCGCTGATACTGATCAAATCCCCCACTTTCACCGGCCGTTCGGTCAGCAGGATCAGACCGGAGATGAAGTTCTTCACAATCTCCTGCAAACCAAAACCGATACCGACCGACAAGGCACTGACGATCCACGCCAGTTTGTTCCATTCGATGCCCAGCGAAGACAGCGTCAGCAGGATGATCAGCACGTAGCCGACGTTGGTGAACAGCGTCACCAGCGAGGCACGCATACCGCGATCCATCATGGTTTTTGGCAGGAAATCGTTATCCAGCCACCTGCGTGCGGAACGCAAAATATACCAGCCGACCACCAGACACAGCACCGCGTTGACCGCGTGCGCCGGAATGATGTTCATGCTTTCGAGACCTTTACCGCCCCAGATATCGACGATTTTTGCCAGCAGCTCCAGCGGCGTCGTCGTGCCGAAAGTACCGTTAAGCAGCGCGACAGCGGCCATCAGCAGCAGTCCGGTTTTACCGATTGCCGAGAATAACGTGGCCGCCAGTGACAGGTGACGGTCATTGACGCTCAGCGTACTTTTGAGGATTTTGCCGCTGTGCGTGGTCGGCGCAAACAGACTCTCACACAGGTCCACGACAAAGTGGATCAGCAGATACAGGCAACTGACTACCAGCCCGATCCACAGCAGTTCGAAGGTCACAAAACGCGCCAGCGGAATATAACCAATCAGCAGCGCCATCAGAATGACAAACGCCGTCAGGCTTATCACCAGATGGATAAGCCCGGCCAGCGTGGAACGTGCTTCGGTCTGTTCCCCTTCGGCCTTCATCTTGCGACGCATACGGTTGATACGCACTGGCGCGATCAGGCAGTTGAGCGCCACGAGTAACGCCGCCAGTCCGTTGCCAAATAACGTTGCTGAGACGCTGGCACCGACCAGGTTATTCAGCTGTTCGATGATACCGAACAGGAAAATAAAGCCCGCCAGCAGCACCGGGAATGATGCCAGTGTTTTTGCCAGCGGATCGGCAATGCCCGGCAGACGCCACGACGGATGGTTATTGGAAAGTAATGCAATCCCCAGACCGGCGATCACGGCAGAGAAATAGGTCAGTTCAACCAGTTGTCCGGCAAATTCCGTCACCCACGGCGAGGTATCCGGCAGACGGGTGAAAATATACCCGAGCAACTGAACACTGATGCCAAGCGTCAGGGTGGTGCTCAGCGTAGTGAAACAGGCCAGAAAACTGCGACGGAAACGCCCCTGCGGCAACCAGCGCGGCAGGATCCAGTTCATCGGTCTGTCCAGCACGCGGCGACCGGCCAGGCCAATCACCAGCGCCAGTAACAGATAAATTGCGGTGCCGATGCGCCATTCCTCGCTCCACGCCTGCATCCACGCGTCTTTAACCTGCGAACCGAAGTCATCAAAACGCGCCGCATCATCATCGTTTGGCGTAATAAGCGGTGCCCAGAAATTCCCTCCGAGAATGCTGCCGGTATTGAGCGCAATCTGGGTTTTCAGTGCATCACGACGTAATCCGGCGATTTGCGAAGACAGGTTTTGCGCGCCAAGGGAGATGGCTTTGGTCTGCTCGATTTGCGTGGTCAGCAGCGTTTTGCTGTTGTTGAGCTTATTACGCTGGCTGATCACTTGCGGCGTTTCCGTGATCGTGCCCGGTGCAGGCGCCGGACCCAGCACGTCGAGCTGTGCCTGCACCTGCGCCAGATCCGGCGTCAGCGCACCCGTCAGCTTGTCGGCATCTTCGGCCAGTTTCTGCGCAGCATCAGTCAGGCCGGTAAATTTCTTGTCGGTTTTCGCCGAAGAGACCTGCTGTTTCAGCTGATCCAGACGCTTTTGTAATGCCGGTAACGCGGTCGTGACGTTCACTTTAACCGGTTGTTCCGCCGTGGCAGGCTGGCCTGTACTTTCGTCAGCCTGACTCAGCACCGGCGTTATCAGCAGACATGACAACAATGCCAGCAACAACGGCACTCTTAACATTTTTTGCATAGAAGGATGATTCCGGGAGTTCGGGAAATTATTGTTTGAAAAATCCGGCTAAGGATACGCTTTCTCGTGCCAAAAGGAGTAGGGATTTTCTGCTTCTCAGGCTGCGGTGCATAACCCTAAATCATTCGGGGTGCATCAGGGCAGCGACTGAGCAAATCCCCGGCAGCATACATAAGTATATGACCGGGGTTTGCGAACGAAGCTAACGCAGAGGCAGCCTGAGGGATGACGGTTAGTGCTGACCGAGCATCTGGCGAAGTATAGCCGCAGACTCCGCAGGCTGAAGCGCCAGAATGCCGGAGTACAGGCTGATGGAAATTTCGCACACTTTTTCGCGATCGACATCCGGTTTGGTCAGGTCATTAAACATCTGCAACTGTTCTCCGTACATACTGGCCAGGGCTTCACGCACCGGCACCATCATCTGCACCACTTTTTCCGTGCTCACAGGGGCAGGCATAACCGTTTGCCCGCTGCCGGTCGCCAGCAGTAAATCATTCATGGTGTCGAGATCTTTGCGGAACAGTTCCGGCGGCAGCACCTGTGCGGTATTCACGCCGCCGCTGACCTGCGGATAAAGGAATTTAAAGCAACTGCCGTCTTTGCGTGCCTGCAGCGTCTGCATTTCTTCCAGATTTACCTGCATCGCCTGGTTCACATTGGCGTCCGGTGCGTGGCTGATGCGTTGCGAGAGTAACAATGACACCATTGGTTTGACGGTATCAATGGCTTCCTGCTGCGGTTTACCCTCTTTCTTCATATTCAGGATATTGCTGCGGATCTGCGCATACAGTGCCGGTTCCTGCATTCTGATGGTGTTGTACAGCGGCAATTCGGCCAGCGCCTGATCGATTTTCTGCTCTTCACTGTTACCGGCAAGACGCGGTTTGATGACGCCCCCCCACAGCAGGTTACCGCCGATGATCAACACCAGAAATAAGATCACCGCAGGTACCCGGCCAATTTTGCCTTTTTTGTGTAATGCCCCGATCAGCGAGCCAATGACCGCACCGCTGATGCCCCACACCATCACTTCATTCCAGTTCATTTTCCTTTGCCTTCAGTAAACAATTTAGTGACTTCCAATCTGTGCGACCGCATCGCGGCTGGCGTCAATACGCGCCTGCCCGTGCAGTTCGTGCAATTTGCCCTGTCGCATTTCCAGCAGACGATCGGCGTGTTCAAAATAGTGATCATCATGGCTGATTGCCAGCACGGTTTTACCCATATCACGCAATTGTGGCAACAGCTCGCGGTAGAAGGTACGGCGGAACTGGGGATCCTGATCGGCCGCCCATTCGTCAAGCAGCAGGAAATCACGCCCTTCAGCAGCGGCCAGCAACAGCGCCACCCGTTTACGCTGTCCGGCAGACAGTTGCAGATTGGTCACTTCATTGCCGTTGAACTGGAGTTTTTCTTTCATTTTCAGGCGTTGCAGCCAGTCTTCCACCAGCAGCGGGTCCGGCATCTCGCCTTGCGGACCCATGAGCTGACCGAACAGGTGGAAGTCAGTGAACACCGCCGAGAAAATCTGCCGGTATTGTTCGGCGTTTTCGGCGGTGACCGGCACGCCGTCGAGCAGGATTTGCCCGGAACGCGGCTGATACAGGCCGGTCAGCAACATCGCCATTGTCGATTTTCCGCTGCCGTTGCCGCCAATCAAAAATACCAGCTCGCCACGGGTGATCGTCAGGTTCAGCGGACCGACGCCAAAACCAGCGCCCTCTTCTTTGCCTGCGTAACTGAAGGTCAGGTCGCGCAGTTCAAGGGTTTGCCACTTTTTCGCGACAATGGCGGGGGTAAAGGCTGCGTTATATTCCGCCAGTTTCAATGCTTTCAGTTTGCCAAAAGCCACCTGTGCGCTGAGCAGCGTCGGCAGCGCACCCACAGCCTGTAACATTGGCGTGCGCAGGAACAACAGCGTCAGGGAATAAGTAGCGGCAACGTCGGTATCCGACCAGCCGAGCGTATTCGCCATGAAGAACACCAGGCCAATCGCGCCCAGCATCATGATATTCGACCAGTTCACGGCGCTCAGGTGGAAGGTGTCGGCGCGGATGATGTGGTGACGATATTCTTCGGCATCTTTACGGTATACATCATCAAACAGATGGCGCGCACGCTCGCGGTTCAGCGCCAGCTCTTTGCGCCCCTCGATCACTTTCTGATAATCGGTTTGCAGTTTGTCTTCCGCATCACGCACTTTCGCCAGATGACGGTAAACATGCGACACCAGTTTGAAACCGCCGAAAATAGTGATCAACAGCCAGATGACCGTCACCAGCAGCATTTCCGGTGACAGCCAGGCCAGATATCCCGCACAGCCAAGGGTCAGGATAATCCCCTGCACCAGCTCCGGCAGGCGCACAAACGCCAGTGTGATGTTACGGATGTCGCTGCCCAGGCTGGCAAGCAGTTGCGCATTACCGATTTGCTCGATGCGTTCGATATCGGTATCGAGAATACGTTTAATGAACTGGCCACGCAGACGGTAAATGAAGTGATGACCGAGCACGGTCAGCGCCAGCTGAGAGCCTAACGTGACCGCCATCAGCAACAGAAGTAATCCGAGGAATTGCGGAAGAACCATCAGCGAGCCTTGGGTGGTTTCAATCAGTTTCAGATTGATAAACGCGATCAGCCCGATGCCCAGAACGGCGCTGAGCAGGCTCAGCGCCATCACCCCTAAAAACGGCCAGCGGTATTGCTTAAAGACAACACGTAACAACTCCATGAATTTTTCTCATTCTGAATGCAGGAAAATGATGCTGCACGCAGTTTAATGACACGCATTGTCATATCAAGAACAATTCTCATTTTACCCGCGTATCCTGGCGGATCACCATGCGCTCGAACTTACCGGCGACCACCAGATAGCCAAACATGCCGAGCAAACCGTGTGCGCCGACAAACCACAGCGCGAGGTTAAAGGAGCCGGTTGCCGCGACGATATAACCGATCACTACGGGCGTAATAATCCCCGCAACGTTACCCAGACAGTTAAACACCCCGCCGCTCAGGCCGATCATTTTCTCCGGCGCGGTATCTGACATCACTGCCCAGCCGATGGCCGATAAACCTTTGCCAAAAAATGCCAGCGTCATCAGTGCAATCACCGCCGCATCAGTGGAAACAAAGTTCGCCATGGCCAGCATCGCGGCGAAGAACATACCCAGCACAAACGGTGTTTTACGCGCTTTCGACGGGCTGACCCCGCGGCGGATCATGTAATCGGACATCACGCCACCGAGCACACCGCCTGTAAAACCGCAGATGGCCGGTAAAGCCACCACCCATCCGGCTTCCATGACCGTCATCCCCCGCCCTTTGATCAGGTAAATCGGGAACCAGGTCATAAAGAAGTAACTCATCGAGGTAATGCAATACTGACCGATATAAATGCCCCACAGCGTGCGGCTCTGGAACAGTTGCATCACTTCACGCAGGGTGAATTTTTGGCGTGACGCGCGGCGGTTCAGCTCCAGATCCACCAGCGCACCGTTGGCGCGGATATGTTCGAGTTCAGCAGGTTTAATGTGCGGGCTGCTGTGCGGTTCTTTATAAAAGGCGAACCATAAAATCCCGGCGATCAGCCCGACCGCGCCCATCCACAGGAATACATGTTCCCAGCCGAGGGCATGAGTCAGCCACGCCATAATTGGCGTAAACACGCCAATCGCCATGTATTGTGCGGAATTAAACAGTGAAGTGGCCGTGCCGCGTTCATGGGTCGGGAACCAGCAGGCGACGATGCGCGCATTCGCCGGAAACGCCGGAGACTCCACCAGACCGAGCATAAAGCGCAGGAAGAACAGCATGATAGCCGCCGAAATCCCGCTGACGCCAAACCAGCCGACCGTGCCCTGCAGCATGGTGAAAACCGACCACAGCACCAGACTGCAACCATAGACCCGCCGTGCGCCGAATTTATCCAGCAACCAGCCACCGGGGATTTGCCCGATCATATACGCCCAGGCAAACGCCGAAAAAACCATCCCGAGCATCACCGGATCCAGGCTCAGCACCCGCGAGACTTCGGTACCGGCAATCGACAGCGTGGCACGGTCGGCGTAGTTAATCACCGTGATGGCAAAAATCATCCCGAGAACCACGTAACGAAAATGCCCCGGTTTCGCCGTCTCTGCCGCCGCTTCGCGGATAACCGGTTTTGCGTTATCTGACACATCTGTAGGGGACGTCATGTTTTCTCTCCAGACTGATGACTGCTTTCCCTGCTTTTTGTGACCGGATGCACAGTTTTTCGTGTTTCGGCCACGCTTTTTAGATCTAAAAAATTCAAATTAATTAACAGAGTAGAAACATTTGACGATACGGTCTAAGTTAAAAAGACAATGGAACAAGTCAGAAATTGAATGATTGAATTAAACCAGTTGCGTTGTTTTGTGGCGGTCGCGGAGGAATTACATTTCGGCCGCGCGGCGAAAAGATTGTTTATGACGCAGCCACCACTGAGCCGTCAGATCCAGTTGCTCGAGCATGCGTTGGGCGCGCGTTTGCTCGAACGGACCAACCGGCATGTCAGCCTGACCGCCTCCGGCAAAACTTTTTTACGTGATGCAAAACTGATCCTCGAATTTACCGGACAGGCGCAGGAGACAGTAAAGCGGGTCGAGAAAGGCGAAATTGGCCGGCTGATGCTAGGATTCACGGCGGTCAGCGGTTACTGGCAAATCCCGCAGATTATCGCGCTGGCAGCTCAGGAATTGCCGGAAATCACGCTGGTAATGAAGGAAATGGTGTCGTCAGCCCAGCTTCAGGCACTGGCGGCGCGCACGCTGGATATCGGCTTTGTGCGCCAGCCGGTGACGTTATTTCCGCTGGCCTATCATTGCGTACTGCGTGAGCCTTTATGCGTTGCGTTGCCTGCTTCATCCGCGCTGACCGCCAAACCACGCCTCCGTCTGCGGGACTTTGCCGGACAACCTTTCATCATGTATTCCGCCAGCGAAGGAAAATACTTTTACGACTGTATCGCCGGGCTGTTTGCACAGGCCAACGTCGTGCCGCATTACGTGCAACATTGCAGCCAGACTCATACTATTCTCGGGCTGGTGCGCGCCGGTGTCGGGCTGGCGATTGTACCCGACAGTGCCCGCCAGCTGGCCTTTCCCGACATAGAATTCCGCCCGCTCAGCCATCCCGACGCCGTTGCTGAAATCCATATGGCATGGCGTCAGGACGGAGAAACACCCGCGCTGGCGGCGTTCCGGCAACTGGTTATCGCGCACTGCACGGCAAGTGGCGCAATCGCAAGAAAAAAGCTGACAGTCCGCCGCTCGCTTCCTAAACTGAGGTAATGGATAAAGAACAAGAACTTCGCCGAAGTAAACGTAACGCGCTGGGGTTGCTGCTGGTTGCCGCCGCCCTGTTTGTCATCACCCTTTTCCTGCCGCCCAACTTCTGGGTGTCCGGTCTGAAAGCCATTTCCGAGGCCGCGATGGTCGGGGCAATGGCTGACTGGTTTGCCGTCGTGGCACTGTTCCGCCGCGTGCCGGTGCCGTTTGTCGCCTCGCATACGGCGATCATCCCTAAAAACAAAGACAAGATTGCCGATAATCTGGCGGTGTTCGTGCAGGAGAAATTCCTCGCGCCCGCCACACTTATCACACTGATCCGCCAGCATGACCCGGCGCGGATGCTGACAGACTGGCTGAACGCGCCCGACAACGCACAACGGTTTGCCAAATATGCCGTGAAGATGATCCGCGGTTTTCTGGACGTCACTGACGATCAGCGCATCGCCCAGCTTATCCGCCGTGCGCTGTACCGGGTGATCGACAAAATCGACCTGTCGGCGTCGATTGCCACCTTGCTGGAAAGCCTGACCAAAAACGGCCGCCATCAGGAACTGCTGGATCAGGCGATGGATCAGCTGGAAATCCTGCTGGCAAAAGACAGCACGCGGCAGTTTATCTCCGCGCAGATTGTCGGCTGGATGAAACGCGAACATCCGCTGACCGCCAAATTACTGCCCACCGGCTGGCTGGGGCGCAACGGCGCGGATATGGTCTCCAATGCCGTGAATTCCGTGCTCGACGATATGGGCAACGATAAAACCCACGCTTTCCGCAAAGGCTTCGATCGCTCGGTACAAAGCTTTATCTGGAAGCTGCAAAATGACCCGGCGACCGCGCAGAAAGCTGAAGAGATCAAACAGTATCTGAAAGATGACGAAAAGCTGAATACGTATGTTTTGCAGTTGTGGGGCGATATGCGTAACTGGCTGAAAGAAGATTTAGAAAGCGAGGATTCGCGGGTGTTCGCCAAAGTCACCGAATCCGGGCAATGGCTGGGTAATGCGCTGGCGCAGGACGAAAAGCTGCGCCTCTCGCTGAATCAGCAGATGGAAAGTATTGCAGAGAAAGTCGCACCGGAATTCGCCGAATTCCTGACCCGCCACATCAGCGACACAGTGAAAGGCTGGGACGCGCGCGATATGTCGCGGCAAATAGAACTGAATATCGGTAAGGATTTGCAGTTTATCCGCATCAACGGCACGCTGGTCGGTGCCTTTATCGGCCTGGTGCTTTACCTGCTGTCACAACTGCCGGTGGCGATTCCCTGGGTGATGGCGCGGATTTAAGGCGCCTGAACAACCTGTATTTTACCCCGGTTCTGGTCCTTAAAACCTCTTCTCAGACTCCCCCTCTGCAGGGGGAGTAGCAAAAAGCCAGGCCGGGAATAGCCCGACCGGCGCCCTCTCCTGCGAAGGGGAGGGTTGGGGTATTAAAGACAAATGAATGAGTTAACGTGTGCATTCGCCTTACCACCCGCATGCCTCACTTTTCCCAAAGGCACAAGCCGATAATTACTTCACAGTTTTACTGAACGCATCCACCGCCAGAATGGCATTCGCCACATCTTCGGCGGACAGGTTGTGGTTCAGATTGCCCAGCGTATCGCCCTCGCCGCCTGCCAGCGCACCCACTTTCACCAGATTGGCGAAAGATTCGTTTTCCAGATGCATTTCTTTCAGCGTGGTTGGCATTTTGATGGCGCGGTAGAAGCGCACGTATTTCGCGATTTCTTCGTCCGGACGTTGTTCCAGCACCATCTGCGTCAATGTACCGTATGCCACTTTTTCACCGTGCGTCAGGTGGTGAATATCACCAGAGATCGCAGTAAAACCATTATGGATGGCATGCGCCCCCGCCAGACCGGCATTTTCAAAGCCCAGACCGGAAAGCAATGTGTTGGCTTCCACCACGGCTTCAACCGCTGGCGTCACCAGTTTCTGCTCAACTGCGGTGTAAGCACTGTAGCCGTAAGTCAGCAGCGTTTTTTCGCAGGCTTCGGCAATGGCCATCCCGGCGATAGTCGGGTCGCCGCCTACCATAGACTGGGAATGGGAACGCAATACCGCCTGCGCTTCAACAAAGGTCGCCAGGCCGTCAGCGATACCGGAGGCGAACAGGCGTACCGGTGCCTGTGCGCAAACATGGGTATCCACCAGCACCAGATCCGGGTTTTTATTGTAGAAACGGTAGGATTCGAAAACGCCTTCATCGGTGTAGATAACCGACAGCGCACTGCACGGCGCATCGGTAGAGGCCACGGTCGGCACAATCACTACGTTTTGTTTCAGTTCATCTGCAATGGCTTTAACCGTGTCGAGCGTCTTACCGCCGCCGAGCCCGACCACTACCTGTGTTCCCGCATCACGGGCGATACCTGCCAGACGGGTGATTTCGCTGGCAGAGGCTTCACCGTTAAAGCGCTCGTAGTGGAATTCTACGCCCGCTTTTTTCAATGATTTCTGTACGCGGTCACCGATAATTCCCCAAACAACATCATCAGCAATCAGGAATGATTTTCCCCCCAGGTCGGGCAGATAATCCCCTAACTCATCCAGTACACCGCTGCCCTGAACGTATTTTCTTGGCGAAGAGAAGATAAATTTACTCATGATAAAAACCTCTTTTCGTTGATAATGTGAAAGTGAATAACTCTCCGAGGGTAACGCAGCATGACAGGAAGCCCAACCCTTTTAATTCACATTAACAGCATGACTCGCAAAGAATTTCTTCAATTAATGCGGAAGTTTAAAATAATAAGACAATTCATATTTGAACGATTTAATACCTCTTAATGATTATTAAAATTCGCATGATTCATCGCGGATAGATAAAGCGCAGTCTGTTAGCTTTTAACTATTGAATGCATCAATAAAAGCGACTTTCCCTTATCAGTAAACCCCGTAGAATTCATCGCATTGGCAGCACGTCGTAAGCAGTGGTCATTAGCCAGCTCGCTGTTAGCCATTCCATTAATATTTCTGAGATTAATAAGGAACAGCATGTACAACTTTCAGCGCTATAACGCCAAAGAACTGGCGCTTGCCTATATGAGCAGCAAACCACACGACTTTTCGCCGAACGAATTTTTACAACAGTTGAAAGAGATCGAGAAATCTTTCGACATGGCGCTGCGAAATCCGCAGCAGCAGCCACAGAACGGAATGTTGGTGAAGGCGTTTTGATTGCCATCTTGCCCTTCATCAGTTAAGTGTCGTGCGTTACCCTTGCTTTACCCGTGGAAGTATTTTGCACGTGCCTGTATTGGGTTCATCTGCAAAAATAAAATAGAAAAAAAGCAAAAGCCCCGAATAGTCGGGGCTTTTTGTATTTATTAATGACAACTCCCCTAAATCATTCAAGTTGCAGGAAGGCGGCAAACGAACGAATCCCGATGAGCTGACTAAAGTCAGTGATTCGGGTGAGCGAATGCAGCCAACGCACCTGCGGTTTGAAGGATGACGGGGACTACTTCGTCATCTGACGGTCATCAATGTACTTGCGTTTATCCGGCGCTGGCGGGAAATACTGATACAGCCAGGTTTCAGACAGCGCAGTCTGGCCGTTGCGCAGGAACATACGCAGCTCGACCGGCGCGACTGAATCGCTGTCAGGATACCAGTCAAACAGGATGCGGTAACCGTCGAACGGCTGCACATACAAAATTTCGATGTTTTTGATTTTACCCGCCGAGACGTTGATCACCGGCTCGATCCCTTTATCAGCAAAGGCTTTCAGCTCGCCACCAATGAAATCGATAGCAAAACGACGCGCCCAGACTTGCGGATAGTTCTCACCCGGCGCCCACCCTTCCGGGAAACCGCCCATACCGGTACGTGTCGCCAGCACATTCGCCAGCGGGCTGCGGTGAGGAGGTACGGAACTCCAGTACAGCTTATAGCTGAAACTAAATTCAGCACCGGATTTCACCGGTGTTTCCGGTTGCCAGAAGCACACCACGTTATCCAGGGTTTCACCCGTAGTCGGGATTTCCATCAGATTGACGGCGCCCTTCCCCCAGTCCCCGACCGGTTCTACCCACAGGCTCGGACGCTTGTTGTACCAGCCAATCACGTCCTGATAATTATTGAATTCATGGTCAAGTTGCAACAGACCAAAACCTTTCGGGCTGTTGTCGCTGAAGGCGTTGAACTGCAATCGCTGCGGGTTGTTCAACGGGCGACAAATCCACTCACCGGTACCGGTCCACATTTCCAGGCGATCAGAATCGTGGATTTGCGGGTGGATGGTGTCGCAACGGCCACGTTCACTGGTGCCACAACTGAACATGCTGGTCATCGGAGAAATGCCCAGTTGTTTGATATCTTCGCGGGCATGCAGATGGTTTTCAATTTCCATCACCACACGGGTCGGTTCGCAGTGGATCACGAATTTATACGCGCCGGTAATGCTCATGCCGTCCAGCAAGGCGTAAACCGTAAAAGTCGTGTCGCCAGGTTTTGGCGTATCAAACCAGAATGCGGTGAAATCAGGGAATTCTTCCGGCTGATCGGTAAAGGTATCGACCGCCACACCACGGGCTGACAGGCCATATTGGTAGGTATCATCTACTGCACGAAAATAGCTGGCACCGAGGAAGGAAACCACGTCGCGGCGCGTCAGTTCAGGGGCTTTATTGACTTTAAAACCGGCGAAACCAAGATTTGAGAAGCCTTCCAGTTGTTTGGTATCCACACCGGCATCGTGATAGTTAAACAATTCAGGGCGGAAATGGATTTCGCGCGCCATGTGTTTCACCGGATCTACAGAATACATGCGCACGCGGCGTTTGAAGCCCATGCCGACGTGAAACAGTTCCACATCAAGCTGACGGTCAGGCAGACCATTCCACAGCGAATGTGCATGATCATACTGAATCGCGTTGTAGGCCTGTGGCGTGAGTTCAGCCAGCGTCTTCGGCAACGGCTGCGGCGCGCCACCGTAGGGCTTGTCCGCCAAATCTTTCGCCATTTTTTTCAGCGCGTTGAAATCAAACGGCAATTCGCCGCCGTCTGCCACATTCGCCTCTGCCGCTTCTGCGGAACGGGTGAACAGTGTGGACATAGCCGGCACACCACACCAGGCGGCGAATGCCATAGATGCTTTAATAAATGCTCTTCGTTCCATGCCAGAATCGTTTCCTGTACTGGGCAAAAAAATCCGGGGGCTTCGTCACAAAAACGCAGTCCCCGCGTATTCAGAATTTTCGACCCTAAGGCTAACGTAAAATTCACAAGCCGAGTACAAGAAATTGAATGCATTCAGCTAATATTTCACTTGAAAAAGTTAGCGCTTATGACAGTGCTCATCCCCCGTATGACAGGGGATGAGCCGGTTTTCAGAAACGCCGGTTTTAGCCGTAATTCCTGCCCTGTTGAGGTGCGTAACCCCCCGGTGACTTTAGGAACATTCTGTTACCGGAAGGTTACTATCACTCATGATTCAGCGTGTTATCCGCGCCGGGTTAGCACGCCTTTGTGTCCGCCCTGCTATGCTGAAATCTCATCGCTTTGTGATTTTTTGTTTTACTGCAAGAGGTTTCAGCATGTCCGATGAACTGATTCAGGAGAAAGCCCGTGCGCTATACGCGCAGTTAACCGGCAAAATTTCACTCCCCTGCACGCTCCATGTCAGCGGTGCCGGAAATCTTCCCTCTTATTATCCGGTAACCCCGCTGATTGCCGCCTCTGTTGCGCTGGCAGGAATCGCAGTGTCGCAACTGGTCGCCCTCAGAAACGGCAAACACGATACCGTAACCGTGGATCGCCGTCTGGCCTCGCTGTGGTGTAAAACCAGTATCCGGCCTGACGGCTGGGAAATACCGCCAGCCTGGGACAGTCTGGCGGGTGATTACGCCACGGCGGACGGCTGGATCCGTTTGCATACCAATGCCCCCGCGCACCGTAAGGTAGTTGAAACACTGCTCGGCAAAGCGGAAAACCGCGAGGCGCTGGCGCTGCGGGTGGTGATGTGGAAAAAAGCAGCACTGGAACACGCCGTGGTGCGGGCGGGTGGATGTGCCGCGCAGATGCTCAGCCCGGAAGAATGGCAGCAGCATGTTCAGGGAAAATCGCTGATCGCGGAACCTCTTTTTCAGCATGCGTTGTCCGTTAAAGTGGCACCGCCGCATTGGGAATTATCCCCGCAACAGCCGCTGGCGGGCGTGAAAGTACTCGATCTGACACGGATTATCGCCGGGCCGGTGGCGACGCGTTTTCTCGCAGGACTGGGCGCGGATGTATTACGCATTGATCCCTTTGGCTGGGATGAACCCAGTCAGGAAGCGGATGTCACGCTGGGTAAACACTGTGCGCGACTGAACCTGCATAACCCGCAGGACCGGCACCGTTTCGAAGAATTACTGCGGGACGCGGATGTGATTGTGCATGGCTATCGCGCAGGCGCGCTGCACAAACTGGGTTACGGCAGTGAACAGCGTCGCGCGATTGCGCCAGGGCTGGTGGATGTGTGCCTGAATGCCTATGGCTGGAGCGGGCCGTGGCGCGAACGGCGCGGGTTTGACAGTCTGGTGCAAATGAGCTGCGGGATCGCTGAACAGGGAATGCAGCGTTCCGGTCGTCACAAGCCTGTTCCGCTGCCGGTTCAGGCGCTGGATCACACTACCGGCTATCTGATGGCTGCGGCAGTGCTGCAGGGTTTGGCGCAACGTATGGAAACCGGTCAGGGCAGCGAATGCCGCCTTTCACTGGCACGTACTGCCCGCGAACTGATGGAAAATAGCACCTTAGCAGAAAGCGGCGAACCACTGATTGAATCCGCGGATCCGGCCGACTTTTTACCCGAACAGGAACGTACGGTCTGGGGCAATGCCCGGCGTTTGCTTCCTCCTGTTCGTCTGGAAAATACGACATTACACTGGCGCTTCCCGGCTTCACCGCTCGGCTCTGCCCCCGCCAGCTGGCGTTAAGTCGTCAGAGAAAATGCCGCCTTGCGATACTGCAACGGCGTTTTGCCGATCATCTTTTTAAAACGGGTAATAAAATACGGCGCGTCAGTAAATCCGCATTGCAGTCCGATTTCTTCGACCGAACGGTCGGTGGAACGCAGTAATTCACATGCCCTTTTAACCCGCCGGGTGGCAAGGTAATCCTGAATGGAGCCCCCGGTTTCCTGCCCGAAAACCCGCGAGATATAACTTTCTGACAACCCGATGGCCGCTGAGAGCTGCGCCAGAGAAAACTTCTGCACGTAATTTTCTTCAATCCACTGCATCACTTTAGAGGCCGTTGTCCGGCTGATGGTTTTCGGCATTGCGTCCTCTGCGGGCATAAAGGCCATCAGTTGCAAAATCAGCAGGGTAATTTCTTCCCACTGATCGGCCTGCGCTTCAGACAACTGATTGAACTGCTCGAGAATGACTTCTATATGGCTGGCATGTTCGCTGAGATCATAAATGTGTGCCGCGCGGTCGGCATCCCACAAACTTGCGAACCGTGCCCGGCGTTGCGGGAACGATTGCAGGCAGCCATCCAGCAACTGGTGGTCCAGATGAATGGTAGTGCGCAAATACAGGTTCTTTTCACCGGATTCGACAAACACTTTGTGCAGTTTAAAAGGCGGAAAGACAAACAACCGTCCCGGGCGCAACGTGTATTGCTGATTATCCACAATGACAATGCCGTAACCCTGACTGACGAAAAGTAACTCCAGACACTGATGCCAGTGGAAATAATTAGCACTCCCACGGTTCATCCGGTTAAAGGAAACCTGACGTTCATTAAGGGCAATGCGTTCCAGATAATCAGATACCGGCATTCCTGTTTTCCTCAGTTCATTTTTACGTCATTAACGGCAAGGACAACAAAACACAATTTTCAGTCAGTTTTTTATAATTTAAGCCGTTTTAATCGTGGTTTGGTAATCACAATTTCAAAAATCACGCCATTCTGTGAAGCACGTAACAATCAGCGATTTTCAGTTCTCTATATTTCACTCGCAGCACAGAGAATTGAAATAATATTTCAAATTAATAAACCCTTATTTTCTGCTTCCCTCACATCACCGGGAGAGTTTTTATGACGCCGAAAAAAGTGAACATCAATAATCCGTTACAGACCCGCGATGATGTGCAGCATCTCTTGCAAGAATTGCTCGCGGCGGTGTCGCCTTATACGGAAGAAGGCAAAAGCGGAATCAGTCTGGGCAATTCCACCACCCATTACGGCAAAGAGATTGCCAAAATGGAAGCGCTGTCACGCATGTTGTGGGGAATATTCCCGCTGCTGGCGGGTGGCGGTGAATGTGAAGATTTGCCTTTTTATCTGAATGCCATTCGTTTCGGTACCGATCCGCAGCATCCGCAATACTGGGGGAAAATCCGTGATTTTGATCAGCGCTGTGTGGAAATGGCGGCGTTTGGCGTCGGGCTGACGCTGCTGAACAAGCAATTGTTGCAGCATTTCAGCGCGCAGGAGCAACAGAATCTGGCTGACTGGCTGAATCAGGGACGTGATGCCACCATCCCGAATAATAACTGGAATTTCTTCCCGGTCATGGTGCAGATGGGTTTTAAAGTCTCCGGATTACCCTGGGATCAGGAAGCCGTGGCGGCCCGATTTGCGCTGATGGAAGAATATTATCTGGGCGATGGCTGGTATTCCGACGGTCCCGGCAGGCCGCGTGATTACTACATTTCGATGGCGTTTCATTATTACGGGCTGCTGTATGCACAGAATATGGCCGATGTGGATGCGCCGCGTGCGGCCATGTTACGTGAACGCGCACAACGTTTCGCACAGGATTTCATTACGATGTTTTCAGCAGGCGGCGCGGCGGTGCCTTTCGGACGTAGCCTGGCTTATCGTTTTGCCGAAGCGGCGTTCTGGAGTGCGGCGGCGTACAGCAAACTGGAGGTGTTCAGCCCGGGTATTATCAAGGGGCTGATTTTGCGTCATTTGCGTCACTGGCTAAAAGAGCCGATTTTCGACCGCGACGGCGTGCTCAGCATTGGTTACCACACACCAAATCTGGTGATGGCTGAAGACTATAACGCGCCGGGTTCACCTTACTGGGCATGCAAACTGTTCCTGGTGCTGGCATTGCCGCCGGACGATGCCTTCTGGCAGGCAGAAGAAGCCCCGCTTCCCGCACTGCCCGCGGCTTACTGTATTCCTCATGCCAGTCAGATCCTGACCCGCGATACCGAAGGCCAGCATGTCGTGATGCTGACATCCGGGCAGCTTGAGCTGAATAACTTTGTGAATACCGAAGCCAAATACACCAAATTCGCCTATTCCAGCCAGTTCGGATTCACTTTAGATCGTGGCAGGTACGGGCTGAATCATGCCGGTTGCGATTCAATGCTGATGTTCTCGGAAAGTGACGGTTATTTCCGCGGACGTCGGGACTGTGCAGAGACACGGATCACCGGCGAGATGATTTACTCCCGCTGGCTGCCGTGGCACGACGTTGCCGTGCGTACCTGGCTGCTCCCCTGCGGTGACTGGCATCTGCGCGTTCATCACATCGAGAATCAGCGTCCGCTGGAGACGGCCGAAGGCGGTTTCGCGGTAATGCAGGAACCTTCAACGCAAACACAGCTGTCGGCAGAAAAACATGGTGTGACAGTCACGGCACGCAACGGCGTCAGCCGGATTGTCGCACTTGAAGAAAGCGAACCACGCGAAGCCTCCGCCGTTATCACCCCGCCCAACAGCAGCATTATGTTCGCCGAAACCGCCGCCATTCCGGTGCTGAAATCGTCACTGCCTGCCGGTTCTCACTGGCTGATATGCGCCGTATGTGCGTCTGCTACCCGTGATATCAGCGCGCTGGCCGGGCCGGAAGTCAGTCGTCAGGGGCAACAATTGCGCTGGCAATATCAGGGTAACAGCGGGCACATCACGTTAGGTTAATCCTCAGGATCCGTTTCAGGAGTCACTATGAAAGCCATAAAAACAGCCAGTAAAACGGCTTACTACAAAATGAGCAGCTTTATATTCCTGTATTTCTTCACCTGGTCTTCAAGCTTCGGGCTATATGCCTTATGGCTGGGGCAAAAAGCCGGACTCGACAGTGTCAGTATCGGTACCGTGTTTGCCGTTAACGGCGTGTTCGCGGTGATCATGAAGCCGGTTTACGGCTATATCATGGACAAAATCGGCATGAGCAAATCTCTGCTGTACTTTGTCGTGCTGGTTTCTGCCCTGATGGCACCGTTCTTTATTTTCGTTTATCAGCCCCTGCTGGACAGCCATCTGATGCTCGGGATTATCGTCGGTGCGCTGTATCTGAGCCTCGGCTGGTACGCCGGTGTCGCAGCATCCGAATCTTACGCCGACCGCTTCAGCCGCCTGTATCACATGGAGTTCGGGCAGGTCCGCATGTGGGGTTCGCTGGGCTGGGCGCTGGCCGCGTCGTTCTCCGGCGTGCTGTTTAATCTCTCCCCGGCCTGGAACTTCGGGCTGAGCAGCGCCACCTCGCTGGTCATGCTGGCGGTGCTGTTGTCGCTGAAAATCGGTGATGAAGAACTCAAAGATAACGACGTGATTTCACAACAAAAGATCGTGTTCAGCGATGTGATTTTACTGCTCAAAAACCGCAAGTTCTGGATGTTCTCGCTCTATGTCGCCGGTGTGGCGTGGATGATGTTTGTCGCCGAACAGCAATTTTCACGTTATTTCGTCACCTTCTTCGACACTAAAGAGCAAGGCAACGCCTGGTACGGTTATCTGAGCACCGTGCAGTCCGGCCTCGAATTCCTGATGATGATGGTGATCCCTTTCCTGGTGAATTATTTCGGCGCCAAGAAAAGCCTGCTGCTGGTCGGTGCACTGGTGGGATTACGCCTGATTGCCTCCGGGCTGACCAACGATCCGCTGCTGATTTCCATTATCAAGCCGTTCTACGGGCTGGAAATCGCGCTGCTGCTGGTGTCAGTGTTTAAGTACATCGCCGAGCATTTCAGCAAACGCGTCAACGCCACCATGTATCTGCTGGGCTATCAGGCCATGATTTATGTTGGCTCGATTGTGGTCGCTCCCCCTGCTGGTTACTTCTACGACCGCATCGGTTTTGAACACACTTATCTGATTATGGGCGGTATCGCACTGTGCTTTACGCTGATTTCCGCCTTCACGTTATCCGCCTGCCACAGCCTGCGCTCAGGCACACCCGTACCGGCTGAACAGGTTGAAGTTGAAACTATTGGAATGGAAAGGGAGAAGGTATGACTATCACCATCGCGAAAGAGACGTTGTTACCCGTGGAACTGAATCAGCTGGATAAGATCGCCTTTGCACACAAAATGCAGCGCGCGCGCCAGACGGTGCTCAGCAAAATTTCCCGCAATCTGGAGAAGTTCGGCAATAAGTTCCCGGCGGAAACCTGCGAAAACGGCCATTACCCGCTGACAGAGAATGTGGAGTGGACCACCAGTTTCTGGACCGGTCAGCTATGGCTGGCATGGGAAATGACCGGCGATGACCGTTACCGGCTGGCGGCAGAAAAACAGGTCACGTCGTTTGGTAACCGTATCGCCAACCGCATTGATACCGCGACGCATGACCTCGGTTTTCTCTACAGCCTCTCATGCGTCAGCGCGTATAAACTGACCGGCAACCGGCAGGCGCGCGGTTTTGCACTCCTCGCAGCTGAAGCGCTGATGGAACGTTTTAATACCCAGGCGAAAATCATTCAGGCGTGGGGCGATTTAAATGACCCGGAACAGGCTGGCCGCATGATTATCGACTGCAATATGAATCTGCCTTTATTGTACTGGGCGAGTGAGCAAACCGGTGAACCGCGCTTCGCCGAGGCTGCCCGCGCCCATGCAGAACAGGCGGCGAAATATATTGTCCGCCCGGACGCCTCGACCTATCACACCTATTACATGGATACCGTGACCGGCGAGCCGCGTTTTGGTAATACGCATCAGGGATATGCTGATGACTCCTGCTGGTCACGGGGTCAGGCCTGGGGCATCTACGGTTTTCTGCTCAGCTATCGTTATACCGGCGATGCAGATCAGGTTGAGCTGTCACGGCGTCTTGCGCATTATTTCCTTAACCGCTTACCGGAAGACGATGTCTGCCACTGGGATCTTGCACTGCTTGGCACCAATGCCGTTCGCGACAGTTCGGCTGCGGCTATTGCGGTCTGCGGCCTGCTGAGTCTGGCCACCGCGCTGCCAGCCACCGATGATAAACGTGCGTGCTATGAAGAAATGGCGCTGCGCATGATGGACTCACTGACTGAGAATTATCTTACCGGTGATCAGGAGGATTGTGACGGTTTGCTTAAGCATTCTGTCTATCACATGGCGAGCGGTAAAGGCGTAGATGAGTGTTGCAGCTGGGGGGACTATTTTTATGTCGAAGCGCTGACACGCGTGACGCAATGCTGGCAGTCCTACTGGTAATCTCTGTGACGCAGTGTTTACGCACTGCGTCCGCTTTTCCTGCCATTTTCATTCGTGAATTGTTTTTAAGCATACGCAGGGTTATCAGCATATTGTTATGTCTTCAAGAGTGTTACTGTAACATCATAATCAATTAGCTTTTCTTCTATGTCCTTACATCCATTAAGAATAGTCTTAATTCGAGTCATTTTTTTGTTCAGTCACAAAATAAATTGTGACATAAACCAAATTTACCAAACCCCTTCCTACCTCTTACGGGGTAAAAAAATCACTTCCAACCGGACAGATTTCATGCAAAAAGTAGAGTCAGCATGCAGTTTGTGCCTTTTGTGCTGACACCAAAGAATCCAATCATTATGCAGAACAGGGATGTCCTATGGGGACTTACTATGCAAACGATAATCTTGGATCCATGCCGGTATACGCGTCTCGGATTGCAACAATTTCTCGCCAGTGAACAAGACATCAGTTACGTCAGCCATTTTGAGCAGCTTCTGAATGGTTGCAGCAAACTGAATCCTTCCCTTGTTTTTATTAACGAGGATTGCATATCGCCTCATTCAGGTAATAAAGAGCGTCTGGGAGAACTGATCACCGAATACCCTGATACGCTGTTTTTTATTTTTATGTCCCGTACGCGTATTCATTTTGAAGAGTATATTTTTGTGCGTAAGAACGTGATTATCACGTCGAAATCCATTAAGGCCGATACCCTTAAGCAGTTAATCAATCATCCGTTATTGCCGCAGTCGCAGGATCCTGCCAGCAGCGGAATGCTCGATACCCGGCCCGTGATGCTCAGCCGTTCTGAATCAGCGATGCTCAAGATGTGGATGTCCGGCAACGGTACCATTGAAATATCCGATAAATTACAAATTAAAACCAAAACGGTGTCTTCCTATAAGGGAAATATTAAAAGGAAAATAAAATCACCGAATAAACATATTATTTATCACGTCGTCCGTTTATGTGATCAGCTTACCAACGGCATCTACGTCAATTAACCTCCGCCCTTCTTTTTCGGCCTCCTGCTACAGGCTACGCAACGGTGTGGCCTGTAGAAATCGTCGTTAATCTCTGAAAATGAGATCTCCGCCACAAATATAAACTGAATCCCTGCGCCGGAATGCCGATGACACCCTATGGCGTTTTTTTCGTCAAGGCCGGACTTGCCCGCTGGCAATGCCTTTATCGCTGTCACTGACCGCCCGGAACAGGCGGTATACAGGATCAATTGAGCGGAACAAAATAAAATGGATACTCCTACACAGTTAACGACCAGAACCTCCTTTATCAGCAATATTCGCCTTGTTACCCTGATTAGCCTGATTCTTACCGGGATCCTTTTCCTTTTTGCTGTGTCCATCGGCACCTCCGGTTTCTTTCTGAAGCAAAGTAATGCCGCGCTGGCAAACGCCACCCAGGAGCTGCAAATCCGTCTGGCGCTTTCCAACAGTTCAAACCATCTGCGTACCGCACGTTTGCTGTTGATTCAGGCCGCTGCAGCCGCGCGTATTGGCGATCAGGATGTGTTTAGCCAAAACCTGAAGGACGCTGCCAGCCGCATTAAACAGTCACAAACCTCGTTTGATATGTATATCAACCGGCCAAATAAAACCGATAAAGATCGGGCGCTCGATGAACCGCTGAAAAAAGCCTACGACGCCTATCTGACTCAGGGCATGGCGCCGATGCTGGAATCGGCCAAACAGGCACATTTCGAAGAAGTGATTTCTCAGGAAGCAGAAACAGTACGTGGCCTGGATCTCGCCAATAACGTCCCGCTGCTGGCGGCGATTGCCTATCGCACCCAAACCGCTAACACCATCAATGATAAAGCGCAGCGCAATGCCGTGCTCGGTTATACCCTGATGGGCGGCGGGTTCCTGCTGGCACTGGTCCTGACCTTCATCACTTATCTGGTCATGCGCAAAGTGATTATTCATCCGCTGAACCGGATGGTGATGCGCATTCAGAAAATTGCCGAGGGAGATCTGACGCAGCCCACCCGGGCACATGGCCGGAATGAAATCGGCGTACTGAGTAACAACGTAGATCAAATGCAACGCTCGCTGGCGTCAACGGTGCTGACCGTACGTGAAGGCGCGGTGTCTATTTATCAGGGGTCGACAGAAATTGCTTCGGGCAATACCGATTTATCATCGCGAACTGAACAACAGGCGGCGGCACTGGAAGAAACGGCTGCCAGCATGGAACAGCTGACGGCTACGGTGAAACAGAACTCCGAAAACGCCCACCACGCCAGCAAACTGGCCGCCGACGCCTCCAATAAAGCGCAAAAAGGCGGGAATATTGTGGCGGAGGTTGTCAGTACCATGGATAAGATTTCCCGCAGTTCGACCAAAATTGCTGAAATCACCAATGTGATCAACAGCATCGCTTTCCAGACAAACATTCTGGCGCTCAATGCAGCCGTGGAAGCGGCACGCGCCGGTGAACAGGGGCGCGGATTTGCGGTGGTGGCCAGCGAAGTGCGCAGCCTGGCACAACGAAGTGCACAGGCAGCGAAAGAAATCGAAGCGCTGATTGAAGAATCCGTCGATTACGTCGGCGAAGGCAGCATTCTGGTGGGCGATGCAGGTGACACGATGTCAGAAATTGTCACCGCGGTCAGCCATGTGACGGACATCATGGGCGAAATCGCTTCCGCATCGGATGAACAAAGTCGTGGGATCAGTCAGGTCAGCCAGGCGGTGTCGGAAATGGATGGTGTCACGCAGCAAAACGCCTCACTGGTGCAGGAAGCCTCAGCGGCGGCCGCGTCACTGGAAGAACAGGCCGCGCGCCTGACACAGGCTGTCGCGGTGTTCCGTCTGGATGGCAGCACACGCAGTGCGCAGCCACAGTCCCCGGCATCATCCCGCGCCCTGCCCGGCCCGGCTTCCCGTTCGTCAAAAGGGGTGAACGATGAGCCGAACTGGGAAACGTTCTGATAGTCGCGTCAGCGTTATTCCGGACGGGCAATAAGTAAAAAAATACCGGTGGCAAACCTTCTGCCCCGGTATTTTTTTATTCGTAACGGATGTAGCGTAAACGTTATTCAGAACCTTCACGTGGTTCGACAAACGTGCCGTCTTTGGTGTCGCCTTCATTGAAGAACCAGATGCCCGCCGGATATTCCTCCAGTGAAACCAGATACATGACGCCTTCGTAAAACTCCTCTACGGCTAATACTTTACCTTCGCGGCGCGGCCCGCCGTCGGTTTTCACTGTCACAAGATCATTAACTTTCATCAGGTTATCCCATGGTTTTCAATTATGATTATTGTAGTACAGACCACCGCACAAAGGCATGGCATGAAAGGAAAGATAATGCGAAACGGTAAAATACCCCTGCGGGACTCCTTTTCATTTTCTTAACGAATTGAAGCAAGAATCCTGACTTTCATTTTCTCTATACTGGCGGTGTGCTTACCCCCCGAGGAAGTACATAATGAATGTCATAAGAAATATTTTGCCCGCCGTTATGCGGGCTTTTTTTTATCTTTTTGCCAGAGACCGCCGGATAAAACAGCAGACGCTCGCAGAAATGACAAACGGCGTATCAACGATACGGTTAACTGACAAGGGGTTAATGACAAACAACAGACGTAAAAAAACCCGCGCATGCGGGTTTTTGTCATCTGTACTTTTATCGCTGAAACAGCGGTAAAGTAAGATTAGATAGCGGTAACGTTAGCCGCAGACGGACCTTTAGCACCGTTCTCGATAGTGAACTGTACGTTCTGGCCTTCAGCCAGGGTCTTGAAACCTTGATCCTGGATAGCGGAGAAGTGTACGAACACATCTTTGCTGCCGTCAGCAGGAGTGATGAAGCCAAAGCCTTTAGACTCGTTAAACCACTTAACCTGACCTTTCATCATTGACATAAGAATTACCTTTTAAAAATAAATTTCGCCACCATGGGCATGTTATAGCCGGATTTCAGTCGTTACTTATGGAGGCACTAAGAAGGAAATTCGTCAGAGCAGGGTTATCATGGATAACGCTTTAAATTGGAACAACTTTACTCAGGATGTCGTGCATAAATAGGTCTGTACCACAGGCCGGTATGTATTTACTCATGACTGCCCTTTAATAGCAACTCTTTTTAATGCAATGCTGCGGTAAAGCGCGAAATTAGTCTAATTTTGTACCGAACAGTTCAATAGATGTACAGTTATCAGGCTATTTTTCAACAGGTTGTGGTTTATCGGCCGCTAAGACCGCTCCGCAATGTGCGCAAAATTTTGCATCTATTTCATGGCCAGAATGCAGACAAGTCTGACAAGAACGGGCAGCACGCCCTTTTTCCAATTCCTGCGACATATAAGCCGTTAAAATCCCGGTCGGCACGGCGATGATCGAATACCCCAGCAGGATCAGCACCGACGCAAGCATTCTTCCCAGTGCAGTATGCGGTGTAATGTCCCCGTATCCGACCGTCGTCAGCGTCACCACGGCCCAGTAAACAGACGCGCCCAGCGACGTAAATCCGCCGTTGCCGCCTTCGGCAGCAAACATCAGCCCGCCGAAAAGACAAAGAATAATGGCGACAAAGCCAAAGAAGATGCAGAGCTTACGTTTCGCACGCATCAGGCTGCGCCATAAAACCCCGGCGTCGCTCATGTAGCGCAACAATTTCAGTACCCGCAGCACACGTAAAATTCTCAGCAGGCGGATGAGGATCTCCAGATTCCCCGCCCCCGCGAAGGAAGGCAGCATCCACAGGATGTACATGGGCAGAATGGTGCAGAGATCGATAATGCCGAAAAAACTCACCGGATAACGGGTTTTGCGCGGCGAACAGACCACCCGTAAGACGTATTCCACCGTAAAAAGCGCGGTAAACCCCATTTCGACCAGGCCGAACAACGGGATGATATTGGGTGTCGCCGGAAACAAATCATATGCACTGGATTCGATAAACAGCAGCAGAACGCTGAGCAGTGACGCCAGGATCCAGAATATTTCCATCCGGCGGCCGCTGCGGGTGCGGTGTTCAAATAAAAGGGCATAACAGCGGCGTCGGGCTGACGCAAAAAAGCGGTAATCCTGAGACATAACCGGCACCAGCAAAAAGGAATTATGGCAAGAATAGACGCTTTTCATCGCCCTCGCCTGCGGACAAAAAGTCCAAAAAAAACGCCAGTCGCACAAGGTATTGGTGAAATACACTGTGCGACCGGCGTTGACTGACGGCACGGAGAATTAATCCATTAATTCAGACACCGCGTGACGAACATATGCCGTGATTTGCGCGACGTCGTCTGCGTCTGCACTGCCGCCGCCAATCGACCGCACGGTATTCTCCAGATGGCCGATATCCTGTTCAACTTTCTTGGCAATCTGCACTTTAACAATAGTGTCGACTGAAGAGATAAAAGCCCGCATGACGGCTTTCAGCGCGAAAATCTCACCGAAAGAATCGTACGCAGGTTTGTCAGAGGCCGCTGGTTGAGCAACCCGTGGTGGCAAGTTTTTCAGCCTGTCCACATGTTCAATCATCAGATCCATGTCTCTGATGAGTTCGTCAAAACTCTTAGCCACTGGTTTTCCTTCGCCCGGCGAAAGGCAGCAGGATACCACCGCGCTTTCAAGCCGAGAAGTCACAGAAACGTGTAAAGAGTAAATTTCGCCACAATGCGCCCGCCCTGCCGTGTTCTTCAACAGAGAGAGTCGTAAGCCGGACAGGCACATCAGGTCGCTATTTAGCTGCTTATTTAATCAACGCAGCGCAATACGGCCTTTCAGGCGTTTTTCAATGACGCCATATCAACAACAAAGCGGTATTTCACGTCGCTTTTCAGCATGCGTTCGTACGCACCGTTGATGTCCTGCATGTCGATCATTTCCACATCACAGGAAATGTCATGCTCAGCACAGAAATCCAGCATTTCCTGGGTTTCAGCGATACCACCGATCAGAGAACCGGCAACGGTTTTGCGGCCCATAACCAGTTTGCCGCTGTGCAGCGCAGGTTCGATTGGCTCAATAAGGCCGACCAGAATATGGGTACCGTCACGTTTGAGCGTGTCCAGATACGGGTTCAGATCATGTGGATTAGGCACGGTGTCCAGGATGAAATCGAAGTGGCTTTTTACGGCGGCCATTTGTTTTTCATCAGTAGACAGCACCACATGGTCCGCGCCCAGACGGTAAGCTTCCTGCTCTTTACCTTTGGAACGGGTGAACAGCGTCACGTCTGCGCCCAGTGCTTTGGCAAATTTCAGCCCCATGTGACCCAGACCGCCCAGACCCACCACAGCCACTTTGTGACCTTTCCCGATTTTCCAGTGTTTCAGCGGAGAATACGTGGTGATACCGGCACACAGCAGCGGTGCAGCAGATTTGATGTCCAGTTTTTCAGAAACACGCAGAACGAATTTTTCTGAAACCACGATTTGTTCGGAATAACCGCCGTAGGTCATCATATTGTCATGACGATCATGGCTGTTATAGGTCATGGTAGCGCCTTCTTCACAGTACTGTTCCAGGCTTTCCGCGCAGGATTCACAATGCTGACAAGAATCGACCATACAACCGACACCGACGGTATCGCCCACTTTGAAGCCAGAGACTTTCGCGCCAACCTGTTTCACACGTCCGATAATTTCATGCCCCGGAACCATCGGATAAATGCTTTGATGCCATTCATTACGCGCCTGGTGGATGTCAGAGTGGCAAACACCGCAGTACAGAATGTCGATCACAACGTCGGTATCACGCGGGTCACGGCGAACAAAATTATGAGGCGCAAGAGGCGCATCCGCTGAAAGTGCAGCGAAACCACGAACGTTAAGCGTCATTTTTATCTCCTGATTGGATTACGGAATACTTCATGCCCGCAGAAAAGGCAGGCACCGCAAAATTATGACGGTTTAAGATGACTTACTGATATAACGATCCTCGCCATTACTTGCCTGAATCTGTTTTTTTCAGGATTTTCAGGCGGGATTGTGCAGAGACTAAACAGTGGCACTTTGCCCGCAAAGCGCCACGTTTTCAGAAAGGATTAAATCAGACCCGCTTCTTTCAGTTCGCTTTTCAGATAAGCGTAATAGATAGGTGCAGCGACCACGCCGGGTATGCCAAACGCCGCCTCGAAGATCAGCATCGCCAGTAAAACCTCCCAGGATTTCGCCTTGATGCGGCTGCCAACAATGCGGGCATTCAGGAAGTATTCCACTTTGTGGATGATGATCAGATACGCCAGCACCAGCGCGCCGACCCACAGCGACAGCGACAGGCCGACGATGAAAATCAGCGTATTCGAAATCAGATTACCGATAACCGGCAGCAACCCGCAGACGAAGGTCACGACAACCAGCGTTTTTGCCAGCGGCAGATGAATGCCGAACAGCGGTAAAATGCCAAACAGGAAAATGCCTGACAGCACGGTATTGATCAGGGAAATCTGGAACTGCGCAAAGACCACGTTACGGAAGGCTTCGCCCAGCAAATGCATCCGCTGCAACAGCTCCTTTTTCAGCGGGGCGTTCAGCTCGCCCTTGCGCGGCTGCTGAAGCGAGATAATCGCACCGAGGATCATACCGATAATCATGGTCAGGAAAACGTGGGCAGCATTCTTGCCAACGGCCTGAATCATCACGATATGTTCACGCAGCCATTGCAGGAAACTGCGCTGCAACTCTTCAATATTCGCCGGTAAATAATGCAGTAATACCGGCGATAAACGGCTTTGTGCGTCTGTCAGCAGATGCGAGACCATGGCGTTAAACGCCACCGGATTACGCATATCCTCCATCAGAAAATCCGCAATGCCCGCAATCGCCAGCGTCAGACAACTGATCACCAGGGTCGCGATAATGGCCACCACCACCCAGCGGGCACGTTCGCCACTGATGATTTTTTGAAAGTACGGGGTAAGCGCATTGATGAGTTCAAACACTAAAAAACCGGCAATAAAACATGCCAGTAAATGAAGAGGAAGAATCAGTAACAGCCCGCCCATCACAATCAACACACTGAGCCAGCGAATTTGATTCGATCTCATAATCTGCATTGCCTGTATCCTTAAATCTCTGTTCACCGGGCTTTGCCCTGACGTGGTCACATCATAGCACTGAACGCCGGCGCACAATCCTCCGGTAAGTTAAACAGTTAAGAAAATTTTGACTGGCGGGGAGGTTCTTTTATTATCCCCCTGAAAAAGTCGTAAAGAAAATCTGAGAGTCTGGAGAAAAGTATGTCTGAATTAATCCGCGATAAACTGAGCCTGCCTGCAGGGCACGATAAATTATTACTGCATTCCTGCTGCGCACCCTGCTCGGGCGAAGTGATGGAAGCCATTCAGGCATCGGGGATCGACTATACAATTTTCTTCTACAACCCGAATATTCACCCGCAGAAAGAATATCTTCTGCGCAAAGAAGAAAACATGCGATTTGCCGGACAGCATGGCATTCCTTTTATTGATGCAGATTACGACACCGATAATTGGTTTGCGCGGGCGAAGGGCATGGAAAATGAACCTGAGCGCGGCGTGCGCTGCACCATGTGTTTTGACATGCGTTTTGAACGTACGGCGTTATACGCCTTTGAACATGGTTTCAGCGCCATCACCAGTTGTCTGGGGATTTCCCGCTGGAAAGACATGAAGCAAATTACCGGCAGTGGCGAACGCGCGGCGGCGCCTTATCCGGGCATGGTTTACTGGGATTATAACTGGCGTAAAAAAGGCGGCTCTGCGCGCATGATTGAAATCAGCAAACGCGAACGCTTTTACCAGCAGGAATATTGCGGCTGTGTTTATTCCCTGCGCGACAGCAACTTACACCGTAAATCGCAGGGGCGGGACTTAATCAAACTCGGTGTGAAATATTACGGCGACGAAGACGGCGAATAACCCCGCCCCAGCCCCTCTCTTTTTGTTATACCCGTCCATCAGGCCGGGTTATTTATTCTGTTATTTCGCCCGCGCCCTGTCAGATACGCCAGTCACTATTTCCATACCAGTTATTTATTTCGTCAGAATGCTAAACATCAGATTCATAGAATAATTTCCTATGACCTCTCCGGCCTTTGCATCTTGCGTTCACCGTTAACGCTTGTTACTTTCCGCCTCACGCTTTTATATACGCATTAATTCTAAGTAATAACACGCAGTTATTACCCGCGTATAGCGCTGTTCAGATCCATTAAAAATATAAAACAAACACAACATTATTGAGGGACAAAATATGTGGGTTTTAATTGGTATTCCGATCGTCGTGCTGGGTTTTGCACTGCGGTTTAATCCTTTATTAGTGGTGACCGTGGCCGGTATTTCTACCGGTCTGGCGGGCGGCATGCATACTATCGATATCATCAGCGCCTTCGGCAAAGCGTTCACCGATAACCGCTATATGGGATTGATCTGGCTGACACTGCCGGTGATCGCGATCCTCGAACGCAGCGGCCTGAAAGAACAGGCCCGTCATCTGATTTCCAAAGTGCATGCCGCCACTACCGGCCGTGTGCTGATGCTGTACTTCTTCCTGCGTCAGATGACCGCCGCACTGGGGCTTAACTCGCTGGGCGGTCATGCACAGATGGTTCGCCCGCTGATAGCGCCGATGGCTGAAGCTGCGGCCACCACCAAATACGGCGATTTGCCTAATGATGTGCGACAGAAAATCCGTGCTCACGCGGCAGCCGCCGATAACGTGGCGGTGTTCTTCGGTGAAGACATTTTCATTGCCGTGCAATCTATCCTGCTGATCAAAGGTTTTCTGGAACAGTACGGCATTAACGTTGAACCGCTGCACCTGTCTGTCTGGGCGATCCCTACCGCCATTGCTGCGCTGATTATCCACTTTATACGGTTATGGCTGCTTGACCGCTCGCTGGCTAAACGCTTCGACGTTCATCACGGGAGTACAGCGAAATGATTAACCTGCAGACTGTTTATATTCTTGCGGGCCTGATGTTCTGCGCCTATGCGTTCTTCAACGTGCGCGATAAAAGCCATTCCCGCCGTTATGTCAACGCGCTGTTCTGGGGCATTTACGGTGTCACTTTCCTGTTTGGCGCTGAATTGCCGCACTTCGTGACCGGCTGTATGGCGATTTTACTGGCGGTCATTGCCGGTAGCGGGAAACTGGGTAAAGGCAAATCAGACAGTGAGCAGCCCGGACAGGTCGAAAAACGCGAAGCGGGCGCCAAACGTTTTGGCAACAAACTGTTTATTCCCGCCCTGCTGATCCCGATTGTGACCCTGATCGGCACCCTGACGCTGAAATACACGCCGCTGGTGGAAGCCAAAAACGTGACGCTGATTTCGCTGGTACTCGGTACGCTGGTGGCCTTTATTGTGGCGCTGGTTATGCTGCGTGATTCGCCGGTCAAAGCCGTGAAAGCGGGCGGACAGACAATGGATACCGTCGGCTGGGCGGCAATTCTGCCGCAGATGCTGGCCGCACTCGGCGCGCTGTTTGCGCTGGCGGGGGTCGGTGGCGTGGTATCGGAACTGGTCAAAAACATCATTCCGCTCGGCTCACCGCTGGCGATTGTGATTGCCTATACCTTCGGCATGGCACTTTTCACCATGATCATGGGCAACGGTTTTGCCGCCTTCCCGGTGATGACCGCGGGGATCGGGCTGCCACTCATCGTCAACCAGTTGGGTGGAAATCCGGCGATTATGGGCGCGATCGGCATGTTGTCCGGTTTCTGCGGCACCTTAATGACGCCGATGGCGGCCAATTTCAATATCGTGCCCGCGGCGCTGCTGGAATTGCAGGACAAGAATGGCGTGATTAAAGCGCAGTGGAAAACCGGTGTATTGCTGTTGCTGGTGAATACCGCGTTTATGTATTTCTTTGTGTTCCGTTTCTGATAAGGAAAGACGATGACGACGCAACAAAGTACCGCCCTGACGCCAGAGATGGCGTCCCGTTTTGCCTCACTGGCGCTGAATCATTTAACCCGTGAATTCCCGAACAAACTCATGCATGCCATGAGCAGCGCGGCAGATGCGCAAACGCCACGCCAGTTACATCCGGTCTTTTACGGCAGCTATGACTGGCATTCCTGCGTGCACGGATACTGGTTATTGCTGCGCCTGCTGGATCGTTTTCCGCAATTACCGGAAGCTGAAAAAATCATTGCGGTGATCGGCCAGCATTTCACGCCAGAAAACGTCGCCGGTGAAATGGCCTATCTGCAACAACCGCAACATGCCGGATTTGAAAGACCGTATGGCTGGGCGTGGTTTCTGGCGCTGAGCCAGCAATTGCATGAGATGGCATTGCCGCAGGCTGCTGAATGGGCAAAAACGCTGGCGCCGATGAGCCGGTTCTTCGAAAAGAGTTTTAGTGAGTTTTTGCCCAAAGCCACCTATCCCCTGCGGGTCGGCAGCCATTTCAACACCGCGTTTGCACTGGCATTAACGCTTGATTATGCGCGCTGCGTTAAGCATCACAAACTGGCAGAACTGATCGAAGAAACGGCGCTGTGCTGGCATCTGGAAGATGTGCATTGTCAGGCGTGGGAACCAGGCGGTGATGAATTCCTGTCACCCTCCCTGATGGAGGCTGAACTGATGCGGCGCGTTCTGCCGGGCGAAGCATTTGTGACCTGGTTTGGCCGTTTCCTGCCGGATCTGGCTCACAGTCAGCCTGCCACGCTTTTCACCCCCGCCACGGTCACTGACCGCAGTGACGGTAAAATTGGCCATCTGGACGGACTGAATCTCAGCCGCGCCTGGTGTCAGCGTTCGCTGGCCTCTGCGCTGCCAGCGGGCGATCCGCGTGCGGCCTTGCTGCGCCAGACGGCAGAAGCCCATCTGCACAGCGCGCTGAACCATCTTGACAGCACCTACATGGGCGAACACTGGCTGGCGACCTTTGCCCTGTTGGCACTCGAAGCCTGACAGTCCTCTTCCTCTGTTCAGCCGCAGGGTTATCGTGAAATCGTTAGCGAATAATCCCGCGCGCTGAATCAAGGAAAAATGCATTGAAGTGGCACAGTAACGGATATTCCGCGCTGAGCTGCTCAATTTCCCCCTTCACCCGTTCCACCGATTCCGGCTGGTGATAAAGCAAATCGTACAGATAGCGGATGACATTTTGCTGCGCTTTGCCGGCCCGGCAAAATTCCGTTGCCTGCTCGTTTATCCCTTTCGGCACCGCGCGATTTCCCCCCGCTATCACAAAAGGCGGCACGTCCTGCACCACACAGGTATTAGCAAGGAGATGGACGCCCGTGCCAATAATACAAAACTGATGCACCGCGCTCAGGGCATCAATCCGGGCATCACTGCCTAATGAAACATGCCCCGCCAGAGCACTGTGTTCGCCGATAAACGTGGCATTTCCTATCTGACAGTCATGGCCGACATGCACGCCCCCTTCAAACACATTCAGGTGCCCGATCCGGGTCATACCACCGCCCTGTACGGTGCCGCGATGCAGTGTCACGTGGCGGCCAATGCGGTTTCCATTGCCGATTTCCAGCCCGGTGGGTTCTCCGGCGTATTTCAAATCCTGGCTGATCTCGCCAATGGATGAGCCCATGCCAATCTGGTTATCCGTGCCAATTTTGGTATTGCCGTTGATAACGACATGAGAAGAAATGTGTGTTCCTTCGCCGATTTGCACACCGGCGGAAATAAAGCAGAAAGGCCCGATAACCACTCGCGGGCCGATAATGACACCTGGCTCTATGATACTGCTGGCCGCAATTGTGGCCGAAGATGAAATCAACACGAACATCCTTCTGACAGCCAGCAGGCAGTCAGTAGTGAATTAAACCGGACAGGCATAATCAGGGAAAGATCAAAATGAGCGGAGGGAAACGCACTCAGAGAGGTTTAAACAAGGGGAGTGTTTCGTTGAACATCCGCATCGCTACACCGCACAGCATAAGGCTTCAGGATCGAAAAGGCGGTCTCTTATATTTTTTTTATTTTCTGAACCTTTTCGGAAACGCTGCATAATGAAAATTTTATGACAGGTAGATTAAGGCTTTCTTAAGCTTGGATGAATATTCTATTGGATATTCATTTCTATACGTTATGTTTCCTTCACATCAACGCTGCTACCACCACCCTGTTGGGAGTTTTCATTGCGCTCTATATTTCCGAAGATTAGCTACTTTACGCTGACTTTACTGCTGACCCTGTATTTTACCTTTATCGTTAATCTGCCGATTTTGCTGCATTTTTATCACATCTTACATGCACTGCCCGCGTACAACCTGGCTTTTGCCCTGAGCATTCCGGTTGCGCTGTTTGCCGCACTGAACTTTGTGTTCACCCCTTTCAGCTTTCGTCCATTGCTTAAGCCGTTCTTTATTATCGTGCTGCCGGTCAGTGCCCTCGCCAGTTTTGCGATGATGACCTTCCAGGTCGTATTTGATCGCGGCATGATCGAAAATATTCTCGAGACGCAATCGGCTGAAGCGTCGTCTTACCTGAATCTGAAAGTGATACTGTGGTTTGTCTTCACCGGCGTTTTGCCTGCTATTTTGCTTTTCCTGACACCGGTCAGCTATGAAAAAACGCCGTTACGCCGTCTCGGTGTCCGTCTGGTGTCGATGGTGATTTCATTGCTGGTGGTTGCCTCCATTGCCGGGATTTTTTACAAAGATTACGCCTCTGTAGGCCGTAACAACCGCACCCTGAATCTGGAAATTGTGCCGACAAACTACCTCTACAGCGCGTTCCAGTACATCAATCACCGTTACTTCACGCCGAAAATGCCGTTCCAGACTATTGGCAACGATGCAAAACTGGTGCAGCAACCGGGGCAGAAACCAAATCTGGTGTTCCTGGTGATTGGGGAAACCGCGCGGGCGCAAAATCAGTCATCTGAGGGTTACGCCAAACCGACTAATCAGTACACACAGGCTATTCCTGACGTGGTGTTCTTTAATAAAATGACGTCATGCGGCACGGCAACGGCGATTTCTGTGCCGTGCATGTTCTCGAATATGAAGCGCACCCGCTACGACGCCAACCGCGCCCGTAACAGTGAAGGCTTGCTGGATATCCTGCATAAAGCCGGTGTTTCGGTGTTCTGGAAAGACAATGATGAAGGCTGTAAAGGCGTATGCGACCGTGTGCCGAATATCACCATCGATACAAAAAAAGACGGTAAATACTGTGATGGCGATACCTGCTACGACATGGCGCTGATGCAGAATATCGATGACGACATCAAACCTGACGGCAAAAATACGCTGATTGGCTTACATCTGATCGGCAGCCACGGCCCGACGTACTACAAACGCTATCCGCAGGAATTCCGTAAGTTTATGCCTGACTGCCCGCGCAGCGATATTGAAAACTGTTCTCAGGAACAACTGGTGAATACCTACGATAATACCCTGCTTTACACGGATTACACGGTGTCGCAGGTGATTGAGAAGGCGAAGCAGTATCAGGATAAGTACAACGTGGCCGTGATTTATCTTTCTGACCATGGCGAATCGCTGGGTGAAAATGGCCTGTATTTGCACGGCACGCCTTACAGCGTGGCACCGGCGCAACAGACACACGTGCCGATGCTGTTCTGGTTATCCAGCGGTTATGTGAAAGCGCAGGGAATTGATCTGCAATGCCTGAAATCGTATGCCGTGAACAAAGACGTTTCACAGGATAACCTGTTCCACACCGTGCTGAGCGCGATGGACGTGCAAACCTCGGAACGTGATCCGCAACTGGATATTCTGGCAGCCTGTCGTACATCACAAAGGTAATCACGCCCCTGTTGAAACGGTTTGCTGCCAGAACGTTATGGCAGCAAACCGCACTCCGTCAGAATGCTTTTTGCCAGCGTGCTGACCGTTTTATCAAACCGCTCAGATTCATTATCCATCACCATATACAAAGCCGTTTGCCGCACCGTTCTGGCTGATAATTCCAGTCGGCGGAGCAAACCGCTCTCCAGCGCTTTTTCCACACTTTCCAGCGGCAGCCAGCCGTACCCCACGCCCACCGCAATGGCTTCCATTGCGGCCCCGACAGTGGTGAATGTCCAGCTGGCAACAGGGCCGGATGACACATTTTCTGCACGCGGCGTGTGCCGGTCGGCCACGCTAATCAGCGGAAAACGCGCCAGATCCTGCGCAGTCAGCGGAACGGTGAGGCTCATCAGCGGATGATCGCTTTTGGCCACCGGCACAAAATCCACGTCGAGCAGGAAGCGCCCCTGTATCGCATTTTCCGGTGCCAGTGTGGTGATGTATAAATCCGCTGATCGTTCATTTAATTGCTTAAGGCTTTCGCCGCGCAGAATTTCTGTCAGATGAACACGGGTATCGGGAAACTGCTGCTGAAAATTTTTGAGTGCGCGAAACAGACGGTATTTGGGAAAGACACTGTCGACAACCAGGCTCAGTTCGGTGCGCGTCCCGTCTTTCAGCCCGGCGGCGCGGTGCTCAAGTTGCAAAAAGGCGGAAATCAGCGGCGTGGCCTGCATCAGCAACGCCCGCCCCTGTTCCGTCAGTGTCGCTTTACGGCCATGAATCTCCAGCAACGGCAGACCGAGACGTTCCTGTAACCCACTCAGGGCATAACTGACGGAAGACTGACTGCGGTTCAGTACCTCTGCGGCCTGCGCGTAACTTCCTTGTTCAATCACCGTTTGTAATACCACCCACTGCTCAAGTGTGGTGCGTGGAAGTGCCATACTGTTCCTTCCTTCAGATAAAAACACATCTAAATTTTAGATTATTTTAATCTGAAATCAGCGTTTTTTTATCAATTTTTTAGCGCGTAATATTCTCCTCATCGAAACAAAACATTTCACCTGTTACTGCGTTAAGGAGAATTACAATGAGCAACTTTGATAAACATGACCTGAGCAATTTCATCGGCAAACACGTTGTTTACACTTACGACAACGGCTGGAATTATGAAATCTATGTGAAAAATGCCGAAACGCTGGATTACCGCATCCATAGCGGGCTGGTCGGTAACCGCTGGGTGAAAGACCAGAAAGCCTATATCGTGCGTGTGGCTTCTGATGTGTACAAAATTTCCTGGACAGAACCGACCGGTACAGATGTCAGCCTGATTGTAAATCTGGGCGACAACGTGTTCCACGGCACCATTTTCTTCCCACGCTGGATTATGAACAACCCGGAAAAAACCGTGTGCTTCCAGAACGAACATATTCCTTTGATGAATGCTTACCGCGATGCCGGACCCGCTTATCCGACTGAAGTCATCGACGAATTCGCCACCATTACCTTCGTCCGTGACTGCGGCGCTGACAATGACACTGTGATCGACTGCGCTGCCAGCGAGTTACCGGCTAACTTCCCGGACAATCTGCGTTAATCGTTAACCCGCAGACATAAAAAAACCGCAGTCCGTCATGACTGCGGTTTTTTTCATGAATACCGTTTCAGGGGGACAGGAACATCAGCGCGCCAGCGTTTTCAGCAGCGTCGCATTGAATCTTTCCGGTTCTTCCATCTGCGGTGCGTGGCCCAGACCTTTAAACTCAATCAGTTTCGCGTGCGGAATAAGCTTCGCAACCTGTTTACCCAGCACGTTGTAATGACCGATTTTTGCTTTTACCGCAGGCGGCGCAATATCGCTGCCGATGGCTGTGGTGTCAGCCGTGCCGATCATCAGCGTGGTCGGTACACGCAGGTTTTTGAATTCGTAAAAGACCGGCTGCGTGAAAATCATGTCGTATATCAGTGCCGAGTTCCAGGCCACCAGTTTATGCCCCGGCCCGTTGTTCAGCCCTGCCAGCATATCGACCCAGCGGTCGTATTCCGGTTTCCACTTATTCACGTAATAGGTTTTGAGTTCGTACTGTTTAATGCTTTCCGCCGAGGTTTTCAGCTCACGGTCGTACCACTGATCGACGGTACGATACGGCACGCCCTTAGCTTTCCAGTCTTCCAGACCAATCGGGTTCACCAGCACCAGTTTCGATACTTCCGGCGCATACATCAGGCTGTAGCGCGTCGCCAGCATACCGCCGGTCGAATGCCCGACAATCACCGCTTTGGTAATCTTCAGACTTTTAAGCAAATCATGCGTGTTGGTTGCCAGCTGCTGGAAACTGTACTGGTAATGGGAAGGTTTGGTCGACGAACAGAACCCGACCTGATCGGGCGCGATAACCCGGTAGCCTTTACTGACCAGCGCCGAAATAGTGTCACCCCAGGTCGCGGCACAGAAATTCTTGCCATGCATCAGCACCACGGTCTGACCATTTTTATGCCCGGTGGGCGGCACATCCAGATACCCCATTTGCAGCGGGGCACCCTGGGAATTAAAAGAGAATTGTTTCAGCGGGAACGGATAATCAAATCCCTGCAATTGCGGACCGTAAGAAGGCGCATCGGCAGCCATTGACGCGCCGGAGAAGGAGAACGATAAAACAGCAGCACTAAAGAGCAGTTTAAAACGGGGAAGCATGGGGTTGTCCTGGTGGTGTTCACGGAACAGACGGCGTAAAGCCTTATGCTACAAACTTTACGCCGTCAGGAAAACCACTTATCCAATATTCCGGATAATTGTGATATGGCGTTATTCTCAGACATATTTCACACCTTATGATTGACCCATCACTTAACGTTAATAAAGGTCTTTCGTCAGTGTGAAGCAAAGATATTTTTTCATTTCTGACTTAAGACACCTGTTGAGATAATTATTCATAAGGACAGGGAATATTCCATCTTTCTTAACATAATAAATATCACATATCCCCCGGCGGGATATAAACACAAACATAATGATATAAAAAACCCATCATTAAATTAAAAAACTATTTTTATATATTGTCAGGGTAGAAATATCGGTTCAGATAGGTATTTTTGAGCAAAACGTCACCTTTAAATCAGTGCCATACCGAATCTTCTTCGCAAAGCTCCACACCGCAGAGCGGGATTATGAGGTATATTAACGGGACAAAATGCCGCTCTCTGACTCTCACTGGGGGATACCCTTGGCCCTAAACTGGTTAACCCGACGCTCTGTCCGAATATGCCTTTCACTACTCGCATTCCTTGTTGTTGCTGCTCTCGGCATACTGGCGATCTCGTGGCAAACTTCTCAGGGATTACGCCGTGATACCGCCGCAAACCTGCAACAGTCGGTGAGGCTGGTGGATATGACGCTGGATAATGCCGCCATTGCCACCAGTGCCGTTGAGAATCTGATTGGCGTCCCCTGTGATGCCAACACCGTGCAGGCGCTACGCTGGCAGGTAGCCAAAGTGCCCAATGTCCGCACGGTCAACCTCTACCGCCAGAATACGATTTACTGCGCCTCCTTATTCGGCCCGCGTGCTGACAATATCTCGACCGACAAATATATCGACGGACGGTTAATGCTGATGCGTGGCAACAGCATCACGCCCGATCATCCTCTTATTGCCTATCGTCATGACGTTAACGGCAGCGGCGTGCTGGTTGGTGTGGATGGCTATTTTCTGCACAACATCCTGTCGTTGCTCAGCACTCACGCTTATCTGGTATTGCAGGTAGGCGACCAGTGGATGGACAGCAATGGCAGCATTCACACCGGTGAAGGCTGGCCGGACGGTGAACGTATGGAGCTTGCTTCTCAGAACTACCCCTACGCGATTCGCTTAGTGATCCGACCCAGTGACCACTGGGGTTATGTTTTTGATTACGCCACCGTCAGCCTGATATTGTTCCCGCTGCTCAGCTTATTTATCGCTTTCATGACCTACAGTCTGCTCGGTCGTGTCGGCAGCCCGACGGCGGCGCTGAGAGAAGCGCTGGAGAAAAAACAGTTCATTCCTTATTTACAGCCGGTGGTGGATGGCACCACGCATGAGGTGACCGGCGCTGAAGTGCTGATGCGCTGGCAGCATCCGCAATCAGGGCTGATCCCGCCTTATCAGTTTATCCCGCTGGCAGAAGAGAGCGGCCTGATTGTGCCCATGACGCGCCTCATCATGACGCAGGTACGTGAACAGTTCGGCCCGCTGGCAGCACAGTTGCCTAAAAATTTCCATTTCGGTTTCAATATCTGCGCCAGCCATTTCAAAGACCTCTCACTGGCTGAAGACTGCAAAGCATTTATTGATGCCTTCAGGGAGAACCCGATCAATCTGGTGCTTGAGCTGACTGAACGTGAATTAATCGAGCCGGGTGAAATCACCTCCAGCCTGTTTCACACACTTCGCCAGATGGGCGTGCTGATCGCGCTGGACGACTTTGGCACCGGGCATTCCAGCCTGGCGTACCTGCAAAAATTCCACATTGATATTCTGAAGATTGACCAGAGTTTCATAGGCCGGATTGGTACAGACGCGCTGGCCGGGCACATTGTTGATAACGTGATTGACCTGGCTAAACGTCTGCAAATGATCATCGTGGCCGAAGGCATTGAAACCCAGACACAGGTAAATTATCTTGCCCCGTACCGGCTGGAATTCCTGCAAGGTTACTTTTTCGGAAAGCCTGTACCGCCCGCCGATTTTATCCGGAAATGGCTCTGATTTTCATGCAGCCTGTGGCGGGCGCTATCTCTTCATACTGCGGGCACATTCGTGACTCAGTGACTAGACTAATAACGTGAGCTGCGTCTTATAAGATGTCTGTGCTTTTTGCTAAAAAACTGCCGGTGTGTAACATCCATACAGGATGAGTCCGATAACTAAGCTAACTTGTTGAAGTTACTTGTATTGGAGTACTCTGGCGGAGAACCCTGCTGACAATCAGAATGATCACTTTGCGAGCAAGATGATGATTAAGTGGCCGTGGAAAGCGAATGAACTGAAAATTGAGAAATCAGACGCCTGGAATGACGCGCTGAATATCCCACTTTTATCTTGCCTCAACGAAGATGAGAAACTGCGTCTGATTCAGGTCGCCAGCCAGTTGCTGCAACAAAAAAGGCTGGTTCCTCTGCAAGGCGTTGAGCTGACTGAACTGATGCAGGCCCGTATCGCGCTGCTTTTTGCGCTGCCGGTGATGGAACTGGGCGCTTCCTGGCTCGATGGCTTTCACGAAATCCTGCTCTACCCTTCCCCGTTCGTGGTTGATGCTCCCTGGCAGGATGAAAACGGGCTGGTGCATGCCGGTTCACAAATTCATGCCGGACAAAGCTGGGATCAGGGCCCGATTGTACTCAACTGGCAGGACATCGAGGACTCATTCGACAATTCTGGTTTTAACCTGATCATCCACGAGGCGGCGCATAAACTGGATATGCGCAACGGCGGCGAAGTCACGGGTATTCCGCCTATTCCGCTGCGTGAGGTGGTGTCATGGGAACACGATTTACACGCGGCGATGCAAAATCTGCAGGATGAAATCGACACTGTCGGCGAAGAGGCTGCCAGCATGGACGCCTACGCGGCGACCGATGCGGCCGAATGTTTTGCGGTACTGTCAGAGTATTTCTTTAGTGCACCAGAATTACTTTCAGAGCGTTTTCCGCTGGTATACGGCCATTTCAGCCGTTTTTATCAACAGGACCCGCTGGCAAGGCAACTTCGCGGTCAGCGCTGCGATTGTTAAATTCCGTTTTGACGGACGTTTTTCCGCAGTAAAGTACCCTTTTATGGCGACATTGATTAGTTGCTGAGCAGTCGGACATTTTTGACTAATTTAGCGTTGACACTCCGCAGCCCTCTGGATATTATGCGCCCCGTTCCAACGATTCCTCTGTAGTTCAGTCGGTAGAACGGCGGACTGTTAATCCGTATGTCACTGGTTCGAGTCCAGTCAGAGGAGCCAAATTTATGTTTTCATGCATCTTCACGAATCTTTATACGATTTAGATTCAACGAGTTAGTGTGAAAAGTCTTCCCGATGCATTTTTAGTTTTCCCTCCGCATCGGGAGAATTTGGTGGTCAGATTTGGGGTCATGTTGGTTCGATGACGGAGTGACCCCCAAATGTCTCTTAACGACACAAAAATCCGCAGCTTAAAGCCATCCGCTAAACCTTTCAAAGTTTCCGATTCTCATGGCCTGTACCTTTTAGTCAATCCAGCCGGTTCACGTCTCTGGTATCTCAAATATCGTATCAATGGTAAAGAATCCCGCCTCGGCCTAGGTGCCTATCCCGACGTATCTTTGGCTGATGCCCGTCAACAACGTGACGGTATCCGTAAACTCCTCGCGCAAAATATCAATCCAGCACAACAGCGCTCCGCTGAAAGAGCCACTTCCACACCAGAAAAAACTTTCAAGTATGTGGCACTGGACTGGCATAAAAGCAACCGAACTTGGTCAGAGAACCACGCAACCCGCCTGCTTGCCAGCATGAACAACCATATCTTCCCGATAATTGGACACCTGCCGGTCACAGAACTGAAAACCCGCCATTTTATCGACCTGCTGAAAGGGATTGAGAAAAAAGGTCTGCTGGAAGTCGCAGCACGTACCCGGCAGCATATGTGCAACATCATGCGTCATGCCGTACATCAGGAGTTGATAGAGCACAATCCGGCAGCAAATCTGGACGGTATCATCGCCCCTCCCGTTAAACGCCACTACCCTGCCCTTCCGCTGGAGCGACTGCCGGAGCTTTTGATTCGTATTGAGGACTACCAGCAAGGACGAGAGTTAACCCGCCTGGCAGTATCACTTACTCTGCACCTGTTCATCCGTTCCAGCGAACTGCGTTTCGCCCGTTGGTCTGAGATCGATTTCAAAAATAGAATCTGGACCATTCCTGCCACTCGCGAGGCCATTCCCGGTGTCCGCTACTCCGGGCGTGGTGCAAAAATGCGCACTCCACATATCGTTCCACTCTCCCGTCAGTCCATTGCTATTCTGAAACAGATACGGGAAATATCCGGGCATCAGGTACTGGTATTCCCCGGCGATCATAATCCGTATAAACCGATGTGCGAAAACACGGTCAATAAGGCGCTACGCCTGATGGGTTATGACACAAAAGATGAAATCTGCGGCCACGGGTTTCGGGCAATGGCCTGTAGTGCCCTGATGGAGTCTGGCCTGTGGGCACAGGATGCGGTTGAACGGCAGATGAGTCACCAGGAACGCAATAGCGTTCGAGCAGCCTACATCCATAAAGCAGAATATCTCGATGCCCGTAAAGCGATGATGCAGTGGTGGTCGGATTATCTGGATATGTGCCGGAAAGCGTATGCCCCACCTTATATTTGTGGGAAGGAAATCAGTTGCACAATGGGATAACCACTCTGACAAAATAAACCACAAAAATAACCGTATCAGTCTGTACTGGTACGGCATTTTTCTAGTTTCAGTTCGGATAAATTGTTAAGCCGTTTATGAGCATCGTCAGCCAGACTGTCCAGCGTGAATCGAAAGTGTGAAGTCCGCTTCTCATACAGAACTATCCACGGAAACGTATTAGGCCTGTTATGAGCGAGGAGCAGACCTTGGCACATATGATTAATATTCATATGATTAATATTCATAGCAACTAATTTAAAAGATAACTACCGACGCTGTAGCTATTCAGCGGTTTCAATAGCTTGACTTGTCCACTACATTTACAATGTGTCATCACGACTTGAGCTCAACAGTTTAATCAGTCATCTTAAGGAATCGTCTCAACTGTTTATTTTTGATAGTACGGGTACAACACTTTTTTACTGTAAGACTTAATACACACACTTCAAAAGGATTGGCTATGCGTTTGAGTAAAGTTCGAGTGCAAAACTATCGGAGCATCATTGATACCGGTGAGTTTGATGTTGAAAGGCTTAAAACAATTCTAGTTGGCCCAAATGAAGCAGGTAAAACAGCCATTCTTCAAGCTATTCAACAAATTAACCCACCAGTAGGCACTAAAAAATTCAAACCCTTACGCGACTACCCAAGAGCTCAATATACCAAAATCAGCCGAGGGGACCTGGATCCGAATGAGGTGGAAGTAGTCACTGCAGTCTTTGAACTTGAAGAGTTTGATTTAGAGCATGCACCAGAGCAAATCAAGGGCAGTCCAATCAGTTACACCTTCACTCGGTATTTAAACAATAATGCGAGTCATGGTTTAATAGGTTTCACATCTCCAACTTACAATGACGTCAAAAATGACCTGATAAGACTGACTGCTCATTTAGATCGGTCGTCTGCTGCAGGTGAAGCAAAACCGCATTCAGAAAGCCTTAGTAAAATAACGAATGGCTGGGCACAAAATAAATCTTTATATACTGATTCTGCGATTTTAAAAAAGTGGCTGGAAGATAAGCTTCCATTTGTTGATGAAGAAGATGAGAAAGAGGTTACGCGTTGGGAAGTAATTGATTCAAAATTGAATTTATCAATTGCTATCTGCAGTTTTCTTGAATATCTAGACAAGAACAAGCCTGTATTTGTACTTTACAGCAATTACTTCCGAGTTAAGCCTATCATCCATTTAGGAAATCTTGCTAAACGGCTTGAATCTAACAGCCTTGATGATGATGCCTATGATTACGGCAACAGTTGTCTGCTCAGATTGCTTGGTTTTACTGCACAGGAACTTTCTGAACTCGGAAAAGCATCCGATCCAAGCCACACTTCGACTGATCTTGAAAGCTTCAGAGAAAGACTCGACCAGCGTAGCTATGAGCTCAATGCGGCCAGTGTTGAATTGACTCAGCAAATAATCAAAGTATGGAACCCTGATGATAACAAAGCAGAGGCAAGCAGGCTTAAGCTGACTGCCGACGGACAATATCTAAAAGTAGTTGTCGAAGACAACATAGGCGTTGAGGTTGAACTCGATCAGCGCTCCGAAGGTTTTCAGTGGCTAGTGTCGTTCTTCATAGTGTTCTTTGCTGAGGCTAAAGGTAAACATAAGAACACAGTTCTCCTATTAGATGAGCCAGGAGTTAGCCTCCATGCCCTGAAGCAAAGAGAGTTTAGAAAAACTATCTCATTACTTGCCGATAACAATCAGACTTTATACTCAACTCATTCACCATTTCTAGTTGGCCCGGATGAACTCGATATTGTGAGAGTTGTGGAACTGACCGATAGGACTGTTGGTACGAAAGTACACACAACAGTCTCCTCCAGTGATCCTGCAGCGCTGTTACCGCTACAGGAAGCGCTTGGATATGATTTAGCTCAGAGTCTATTTGCCAACCAGCGTAATTTGATTTTAGAAGGTTTGACAGATTATTGGTATGTCGAAGCCATATCCGGCCTGCTTAAGGATGGCGGAAAAACATTTTTGCACGAAAAGATCGCGCTTGTACCAGCCAACACAGCAAGCAAGGTCGTCTATTTCGCGACAATTCTTACTTCACACAACCTAAAGGTCGCGGCTTTACTTGACTCAGATAATGCTGGTGATCAAGCAGCAAATCAGGAAATTCTGGTTCACCGTCTCAGCAATAAAAGAATCCTTCGAACATCAGATTTTACAGTTCCTAAAATTGAAAAAGCAGAAATCGAAGACCTGCTCAGAGATACATTAATCGGAATAGCCAAATCTGAACTAAATTGGGATTTAACCACGGCGATGGCAAGCGCTGGGGATAAGCCTATTATCAATTTGTTCCAAAGTGAAATTGGCAAAGATTTTTCCAAATATAAGTTAGCTAAGGCTTTCTTAAGATGGTCTCGAGATCATTCGTTCACTGATCTATCTGCTAATGAGATCCAAGGCTGCACGAATCTCATAAATGCGATAAACGCTGCACTGAAGTGATCATTTTCAACTGGCTCATTCGCTTGGTATGAGCCAGTTTTTTATAGATTCCTTTGTGTGGATATGAGCTGCAACCCTAAATTAACATAGAACGACGTCAGCACAGTCCGCTTCTGGCACACACCAGACAAACACGTGACGCTGAAGGTCTGCTGAGAGTGAACAGCGGACGCTGGGGTTCTTTATAAAAATTCGGTTTGTGTTGTTTTGCATTAGTTTAGAGACGAAAAATATTGCGTCGGTGATTTACCCAGCGCTTTTCTGAACATCGTAATAAATGCGCTGACCGAATCATATCCCAGCGTTCCGGCTACGCGCTGCACGGACTGACCTTCAGCCAGATGGCTCAGGGCAATCATCAAATGCAGTTGCTGACGCCAGCGACCAAAGCTCATTCCTGTCGCCTCTTTTATCAGCCTGGCCAGCGATCGTTCGCTGGTGACCAGATGTGCAGCCCACTGCTTTAACGTTCGCCGATCATCAGGCTCATTAAAAAGTGCCTCCGCCATATTCCGGATTTTAGGATGATCGGATATGGGAAGATGGAGCGCTTCAACCGGCACATCCGGAATATGCTCCAGCAGCACCGCTGCGAGCCTGGCAGTTTTACTGTCAGGAGAATAAGCCTGTCCCTGTTCTGCCAGATACAGAACAAGCTCGCGGACCAGAGAAGTCATCGCCAGGGTACAACAGATTTCCGGCATCGCTGCCGCGCCGGGTTCGATAAACAGAAAGCAGGTATCTGCATTCTTCGTGACCCGGCAACTGTGGGGGATTTCACCCGGAACCCAGACAGCATGTCCGGGTGGAACAAGCCACAGCGCATCCTCAACCTCACAGCTCACTGCACCGCGCAAAGAGATAATAAGTTGTCCCTTACGGTGAGCGTGCGGACTCTGACCTGCATACTCGCCTGACGATGATACATGCAGCGCGATAGCAGCCTGACTGAAAGCATCGGAATTAAACTCATCCGGTGAGGTCACCGGTTTTTTATTAAGTGGCATGATTTAGTTATATGTTGTCAGGTTATCTATATTCTGTAACTCATGCGTCCTTTAAAGTCTTTCTTTTTACCAGAGAAAGCAAAATTTATGTCCCACACTACGAACAAGTGGTCTTCAATCATACTTGTGACCGGCATCCTTTTTATAGCTATCAACCTGCGTGTTCCTTTTACCGCTATCGCACCCGTTTTAGAGTCTATTCGCCATGATTTTGGGCTAAGTATTACTGCCGTTGGGTTGCTTAACTCGCTGCCTTTACTGGCATTTGCCGCCTTTTCACCGCTGAGCGCATCCATCTCACACAAGTACGGTCTTGAACGCACCCTTTTTGGTGCCCTGGCCGTGATTTCAGCTGGCATCCTGCTTCGCTCCACAGGCAGTGTCTGGGCGCTTTATGGCGGAACCATATTGATAGGTATCGGGATTGCCCTCGGCAATGTCCTGTTGCCTGGCCTTATCAAACGCGACTTTTCTGGCAACGTGGCTTCCGTGACGGGGGCATATTCCATCACCATGGGCGCGGCTGGTGCTATTGGTTCAGCCGTTGTCATTCCTCTGACGCAGAACTGGGGCTGGAACATCGCGTTAGCCATGTTGGTTATTGCACCGCTGCTTGCGTTGCTTTTATGGTTGCCCCAGTTAAAGATGAAGCATCAGTTGCCAGCAGCGGGTGAGAAAACAACGGCGACCGTCGCGGTCTGGCGCTCGCCTCTGGCATGGCAGGTCACCTTGTTTATGGGCCTGAATGCGATGCCGTTTTATGTTGCTGTCGGCTGGCTGCCCGCCATTCTAACGGACAGTGGACTCTCCTCAGCCCAGGCCGGTGAAGTACACGGCATTCTTCAGCTGACCACCGCCATTCCCGGCCTGATTCTGGCCGCCACGCTGCGTCGCCTCAACGATCAGAAAGCAGCCGCTGCCGGCGTCAGCCTGTTAACCGCTGCGTCCTTTATCGGCATCATGTACCTGCCGAATCTGGCGATGCTGTGGGCTGCTCTTCTCGGCTTCAGCTCGGGTGCCAGTATGATGCTGGGCCTGACCTTCATCGGACTTCGTACCAAAAATGCCGGTGACGCCGCCGCGCTGTCAGGCATGGCGCAGAGCGTCGGTTATCTGATGGCGGCGATGGGTCCGCTGCTGCTGGGCAAAGTACAGGAGTTGTCCGGAGGCTGGACATTGCCATTACTGATGACCGCAGCAATCGCGGTCGCAGGTGCCTGCACCGGAATGGCTGCCGGACGAAATGCGCATCTGGAACCTGTACAGCAGACGGGCTGAATTGGCTGGCACCACAGGGGAACGATCGGTTCCTCTGCTGTGGATGCTGTCCATTATCGTTCTGAAGCGTACTCTTGCTCTCAAGACCATCTCTTACCGGGAAGGCCGTTTCTCACCTGCGACATCGTTGAAAAGTTCGCCGACCCAGTCAGCAAAAGCACGCACGGCGGGAGAGAGAAAACGCTGATGCGGATAGAGCATCGTCACCGGCACGGAAGGTGGCTGCCAGTCCGCCAGAACCTCGACCAGTTTGCCTTGCCGCAGATTCTCCGAAATCACATTCTCAGCAAGCTGCGCCAGCCCAAAACCCTCAAGGCACAGTCTGATATAGAGTCCCGTTTCGTTAACGGCTGCATCCCCCTCAACCGGCACAGAGAAGGCCTCAGTGCCTCGTGTGAAACGCAGTTCATTAGTGCGTCTTCCCGAACCGGAAAAGTAATGAATCGCCCGATGCAGCGACAACGCTTCCGGCGTCTCAGGCACACCGTATTGCCTGAGATAGTCAGGCGAGGCGCAGGTCACCCAGCGAAACCGGCCAAGTGGCCGCGCAACCAGCGTGGAGTCGGTTAATTCTCCGGTTCGGATCACGCAATCTATCCCTTCCTGAACAAGATCGACCTGCCGGTCGCTGACGCCAATCATCAGGTAAATATCCGGATAGAGCCGGTAAAATTCTTTCAGATTGGGCATGACGACGAAGTGGGCGATACCCCCTGGCATATCAACCCGCAGCCGTCCCTGGGGTCGCCTGACGGAATCACTCAGGCTGGATTCACTAAGTTCAATTAGCGACAGGATCTCCCGGCACTGCACCAGATACTGCAGTCCTTCAGGTGTGAGGCTGACCCGTCTTGTTGTCCGGTTAAGCAGACGTACCTGCAGGTATTTCTCCAGATTTTTAATCGTGCTGGTGACGGTGGAAGCTGGCAGTGACAGTGTCTCTGCCGCGCGCACAAAGCTTCCGGCTTCAGCAACCCTTATAAAAACCTGCATAGCCTGAATCCGATCCATCGTCCTGCTCCTGGGTAAAAGTGAGTCTGATTATTCGCGAATTATGAATTATGAAAACGCTTTAAGCATCTTATTCAGGCTAATAACGTGGTGTATCGTTTCCCCATTAATCAGGAAAGAGGCAGGTTTAATGACCAAATACATCCGAAATATTGTTAACAATCAGAATGTCACTTCACAGGCTACGTTGATTCGTGGCGCGACGATACTGAGCATGGACGGGAACGTCGGTAACATTGAGCGCGGCGATATTCTCATCAACGGCTCAACGATTACCGCCGTCGGCCAGAACCTTGATGTGCCGGGTGCGCATGTCATTGATGCCACCAACATGATCGCCATGCCGGGAATGGTCGATTCTCATCGTCACGCATGGGAAGGACAGTTGCGCCGCATTAACCCAAACGCCACCTGCCTGGACGACTACAGCAACGCCACGCACTTCTCCTTCGCTAAATATTACCGTCCTGCCGATATCTATGTTGGCAACCTGCTGACGGCGCTGGGCGCTATTGACGCGGGCATCACCACAATGATCGATAACTCGCACAACAGCCGAACCGCAGCGCATTCCGATGCCGCCGTCGAGGCCCTGCTTGATACCGGCATTCGTGCCATTCATGCTTCCGGCGCACCGGTAGCTGGCGAATGGGATAAAGCGCACTGGCCGGGAAACTGGCAGCGTCTGCAGGATAAGTATTTCACCGACAACCCTGAAAGCCTGGTCTCTCTCGCCGTCATGGCCCAGCTGGAGCCGGAGTTGTGGGCCGAAGCCCGCCGGCTGGGACTGTCGATTGTCACTGAGTTCTTTGGCGCTGAGATGGGGTCTGAACTTGAGTCGCTGCATCAGCAGGGGCTTCTGGGTCCGGACAATATTTTCAATCACTGCACGGCGCTGCCCGACAGGGGATGGGAAATTCTGCGGGAGGCCGGTGTCCGGGTGAACGTCTGCCCGCGCTCAGATTCGCACTATGGCATCGAAAGCGGGATGTTCGCCATTGAGGCCGCGCAGCGTCATGGCATCAACCCTGGCCTGAGCGTAGACAATGAAACGTCGTACAGCACCGATATGTTTATGGAGATGCGCGTCGCCTTTTACCTGCAGCGCGTGATGGGCATGCATCAGCAGCAGTGCTGCGATTCTGAACATGCGCTGAAAACGCTTCCGGCGGCGCAACTCCTTAAAGCCGCGACTCTTGATGGCGCTGCCTGTGCAGGGCTGCAGGACAAAGTTGGCAGCCTGACGCCAGGCAAACAAGCCGACCTGGTGCTGATTAGCGTCAGTGATCTCAATCTTTACCCGTCCGGCAATGCCTTTGGCACGGTGGTTCATGCCGCCGAGCGCAGCAACATCGACACCGTCATGATCGGCGGACGCATCGTTAAACAGAACGGTAAGGTGCTGGGCGTAGACAGCGCGCGACTACGTGCGGCGATTGATGAGTCGCGTGAGCACCTTTTTGCAGCCTCTGGCTACCAGCCTGACATTTTTGCTGACACCTTCCTGCCGCTGGTGCAGGCCGACTGACCAGGATGAAAAGCATGGGCATGACCTATTACGTAATCGCTTTTGCCGCAGGTCTGGGGATCACCCTGCAGACGACCCTGAACAGCCAGCTGGCAAAGGGACTGGGCGGCGACCCGGTCACTGCGGCGCTGTTTTCATTTACGGCGGGCGCGTTCAGTCTAGGGATTTACGCGCTGCTGCGGGGTGGGTTGATGACATCGCTAGCGGCGATCCCGTCGCAACCCCTCTGGAGTCTGGCGGGCGGAATGATAGGTGCATGTGCACTGTTCAGCTATGTCGTGCTTGCGCCGAAAATTGGGTTTTCAGCTCTGCTCGGGCTGGCGATTGTCGGACAGTTACTTTCCTCGCAGATGATTGATCATTTTGGCTTGTTGGGCGCTGTGCGGCGTCCGGTTTCGTTACTCAGGCTGGGGGGAATGCTGGTTATGCTGATCGGACTTGCCGTCATGCTTTTCAGCGATCGACTTTCTGCGCGTTATCTGCAGTAACTGCGTTTACCCACGTTTACCACAGCGCAGACGCGGGTGAGTCACGCTCAATGTGCAGTACGACCTTTATTTATCCGGAGGATTAACATGTTTTCAATTGCAGCTGATGTCAGGAATACGCTGGGAGAGTGCCCCCTGTGGTGTGAAAGAACATGCAGACTCTATTGGACTGACATTGAATGCAGTGAACTACTCGCCTTAGAAGAAGGCGATGACGCTGTGATGCGCTGGTCGCTGCCAGAACGCCTTGGATCCTTTGCCCTGACCGAAAAGAGTCACATTCTGCTGATGGGACTCGCGTCCAGGCTGGCTTTCTATGATCTCAACACCGGTATTCTTACAACGGTGGCAGCCTCACCGGGAGAAACAGGCACCCGCACAGGTGACGGACGGTGCGACCGTGCCGGTAATTTTGTCTTTGGGACTATGGATGAAGGTTATCCCGTAAAAGTCATCGGTAAGTTTCACCGACTAAATGCTGCAACGCTGACTGTTGAAACGCTTGCGCTGCCCGAGGTCGCCATCCCGAACAGCATCTGTTTCAGCCCCGATGGCTGCACGATCTATTACAGCGACTCGATGCAGGGCAAAATATTCTGCTGCGATTATCCATCTCTGGAGAACCCGCGCGTGTTCACCGAAACAGCAGGCAATGGTGCACCTGACGGCTCCTGCGTGGATGCGATGGGCTATTTATGGAATGCTGAATGGGGAGGGAATCGTATTGTTCGTTACAGTCCGGATGGGACCACAGACACTATCCTGCCATCCCCTGGTATCCAGAGCACCTGTCCGATACTGGCCGGTGAGGGCTTCACCAACCTCTACTGCACCACTGCTTCTGTGGGGCTTTCTGCGCCATCAATTTATGACGGTGCTTTACTGAAGGCCGAATCTGCAGTCTTTGCCGGTTTACCAGAAAGCCGGTTTGCAGCATAAACAATGTGAGAGCTCTAATTGCCGCATGCGGGCAGGACTTTATCTGCTTCAGTCTGCCAGTAATGTCCGCTTCTGGCACCAAACTGCTGTAGGTGAAGCCCATCAGGCTGCTTCGAGCGAGCAGCGGATCTTTGACACTGAGATATTCAGCTTCTACTGGCATTTATTTTGTACCAGCCCTTTTCGGCCTAAATACGAACCGGACATCCCATATATATTTTATTTCAGACGGGTGACTCGCCCAGCACCCAACTGGGTCCGGTATCGGTAAAGCCCGCAGGGAAACGACTCGCGGCATTATATGACTGTATCCAGCCCGGATAACGAATCCCTGGATGACTGACCTCATCGAGCATTCCTTTTTCTTCTTCACTGAGCTCAACAGACAGTGCGCAGAGGTTGCCCCTGAGTTGCTCCACATTACGCACGCCCGCTATAACGCTGGTCACCTGCGGTGACGAAAGCAGCCAGGCGAGCGCAATGCAGGCTGGTGTGGTGTTGTGTTTTTCAGAAACTGCTCTGAGCACATCCACGATATCCCATGCCTGGTTCTTGTCGACGGGTGGAAATTCGATCTTCGCGCGCCTGCCCGAAGCGTCATGATTGCCGCTGCGATCAAACTTGCCTGAAAGCAGCCCGCCTGCCAGTGGACTCCAGCACAGAAGTCCGCTGTGGCTGTCCTTGATTGCCGGCAGGAGTTCATGCTCAATGTCGCGGCAGGCCAGCGAATAAAAAGACTGTACGCTGACAAATTTCTCAAGCTTATGTTCAGCCGAGACACCCAGGGCTTTGGCAAGCTGCCAGCCCGCATAATTCGAACAGCCGATATACCTGACCTTACCCTGTCGCACCATATCATCCAGTGTCCGTAAAACCTCTTCAGGCGGCGTTGCAGCATCAAAGTTGTGAACCTGATATAAGTCAATGTGATCGGTTTTAAGCCGCCGCAGGCTGGCTTCAAGCGCCTGCATCAAGTGATAGCGCGACTGGCCTGCATCATTTGGGCCCGCATTCATTCTGCTGTGCGCTTTTGTTGCAAGGAAAACCTGACCGCGGCGCTGCGCCAGCACTTCGCCCAGCACGCTTTCAGAGCCCCCCGAACCATAGACATCGGCGGTATCAATAAAATTGATGCCGGCGTCCAGCGCCTCACCAACGATAATATCCGCCTCTTTGCCCGTCAGACGGCCGATGGCATTACCGGCGGCATTATCCGCCCCGCCAAATGTCATCGTCCCGAGACAAATGCGTGAAACATAAACCCCTGTTTTACCCAGTTCTGCGTATTTCATTTGGTTTTCTCCGTTAAGCTCCAAATGATAATGACGCAGATAAAAGCTTTCTTTTATTATAGAAATCCCTTTTTTATTATTCATTCGTCCAGGATGTTATGGATCCGCTGTCTGATATTCTTTCACTCCTGAAGGTAGAGGCCATTCTTACGGCCCGTATGGAAGCACGTGGCCCCTGGGCAATGCGGTTTCCCTCTTATAAACACATTAAGTTCGGCACTGTGCTTGAGGGGAACTTCTGGCTCTGGATGGTCGGAATGCAGCCTCTGCTGCTTGAAAAAGGGGACTTCTATCTTCTGACCTCGGGTGACGCTTACTGCTGTGGCTCAAGTCCGGCATTGATGGTGAGTGACGGACGGCAGATATTCTCTTCTCACCGTGAAGCGGATGGCGTGGTCCGCTACGGCCAGGGAGAACTTATCAGTGAGGGGATTGGGGGAAGATTCGTATTTGAGGAGGCTTCCAGCCCGCTGCTTTTAAAACATCTGCCTCCGGTTCTGGTTTCACGACGAGAGGAAAGTTCTTCTCCTGCACTCACCGCCCTTATCACTTTGCTTTCGCATGAAACATCAGCGCTTCGTCCCGGACACGACATTGTGGCCAGTAGCATGGCAATACTTGTTCTGGTGCAGATGCTGAGGGAATACTTAGAGGGTAATCAGAAAGGGACATCCTGGCTGAAAGCGCTCGGTGACAGGAAAATAGGAACCGCACTGTCACTGATACATTCTTCTCCATCTGCAGACTGGACGCTGGCAAGTCTGTCTGCTAAATCAGCCATGTCCCGCAGTGCGTTCGCTAGTCGGTTTCACCAGCTTACCGGTTCAACGCCCGGGAATTATCTGACGTCATGGCGAATGGAGCTGGCATGCGCTGAACTCAGGAAACATCACTTAAGTATTAGTGAGATAGCAAGATTAACCGGATATAAATCTGTTCCCTCTTTTTCGCTGGCATTCAAACGTCATACCGGAAGAACGCCAGGAGGCTACCGCAATCTGCATAAGAACACTTAAGAGGCCACTCTGATAATTGTCTTTTTAATGCGTTTGCAAAATTATCAAAAAGTTATCGCAGCGTGCAAAGATACAACGTCCGCTTCTGGCACAGAGCGGACCTCTGGTTATGAAAGGTCCGCTGTGAGCGAGGAGCGGACATTGTGCCTGAAAATGTAGCCGGACAACTGCGTTTGGATATACTTTATTCCCAAGGTAAACCTTGCTCCCAGCTTTCCACAAGCAGGTCAATAAAGGCCCGAATTCGCGGGGATAAATGTCGTTTACTGGGATAAATGAGCCGAATAGGTTCCGGAGGGAAAGGATACTCCTCAAGCACCGGTATCAGCTTACCACTACGTAAATCCTCCCCTAGCAAATAGGTCGGTAAGTGAACGATACCAAATCCGGAAATTGCCGATGCCCGCATGGCTTCCGAACTGTCGAGGTTTAGCCGCCCGGGTCCTTCATACACAAAAGTACCTTCCGGAGTCGCAAACCGCCAGCTGCGTCTCTTTTCTGCACTCAGAAGAAAAATAGTGTCATGCCCGGTTAAGTCTGCGGGCGTTTCTGGAACGCCCCGTGAGGACAAATATTCTGGAGATGCACAAGTGACAATGTGCTGCGAAGCAATCGTTCGGGTAAGAATGCGCGAGTCATCGCGGGGTTCACCGATGCGAATGGCAATATCAAAGCCTTCTTCAATAAGATCAACAAACCTGTCGCTAAAGGACACCTCCGCACGAAGTTCCGGCCACTTTTTCAGATAAACATCCAGAATGGGAAGGATATGGCGCTGCCCAAAAGAAAGCGGAGCACTCAGCCGGAGAGTCCCCGTTGGTTTCCCCCTGCGCATGGCCATGGCGGCATCGACCTCTTCCAGGTCATCCAGTATCTGTCGGCAACGGTCGAACATGACCCTCCCTTCATCAGTCAGACTCAGACTCCGGGTGGTACGGTTAAGGAGACGAACACCCATACGCGTTTCGAGCCTGACAATACTCTTGCCAATGGCAGAACGAGTGAGCCCGAGGGAACCCGCTGCGTGGGTGTAACTCCCGGCTTTTACAGCCGCGACGAATGCGGCGATATCACCAATGCTGTTGATCTCCATGCTTTATTTATCTCCTTTAATACGGGCTTTAACGTACCCTGATACGGGAAGCACATTCCCTAAATGTTTATATACTATAGGTTCCTGTTATTTTTTAACGCAAATACAAACAGGAATAAAAATGCTGAATCAACAAACCAAACAAGCCGTAAAAGAATGGTCAGAAAGCCTGGCCGGCCTGGGTCCAATCCTTACGGGTGAGGATACCGTAACGCCTATGAGTGAGGTACGTGACGCCTATACCCGTATGCTGGCTAAAAATCCTGCACCTTCCGGTATCAGTTTTACTGAAGTCGACATGGGGGGCGTACCGGGCACGCTGGTGACGCCTGACAAACTTGAAACTGATGCCATCGTTATGTACATCCACGGCGGGGCTTATATTGTCGGCGAACCGGCGGGCTATCACGGTATTGGTGGTAACTACGCCAGCATGCTGGGCGCACGGGTTTACATGCCGGATTACCGTCTGGCACCGGAGTATCCTTTCCCCACGCCCGTTACCGATACCGTTCGTGCGTATGAGTGGTTGATTGAACAGGGCTTTGATGCCAGCAAAATCTTACTGGCGGGCGAGTCTGCGGGCGGAGCAATGGTGGTTACCATTATGGTAGCTGCACGTAATAAAGGCCTGCCACTTCCGGCCGGCGGTGTTTCCATTTCCCCATGGGCCAACCTTGAGCATACGGGCGTCTCCATGACCAACCGGGAAGGTCTTGATCCTCTGAACACCAAGGCCGGCCTGGATTTCCTGGCACGCACCTTCCTGGGCGATGCGTTACCTAATCACCCAATGGCATCACCGGTGTTTGCGGATGTGACGGGTCTGCCGCCGGTGCTGGTTCAGATTGGCGAGAATGAACTGATGCTGAGCGACGCGATGCGGCTCGCAACTCATCTGGGTGATAACCGGGTTCGCGTAAATTTGGAGGTTTGGCCGGGTATGTTCCACGCCTGGCATTTCTTCTCCACGCTGCAGCCAGAAGCAGTGCAGGCTCTGGAGAGCTCCGTCGCCTTTATGAAGCAGGTCCTGCGGGATGCTGCGAAGTAATCATCAATGATGAACTAAATAACGGGCGCGACTGATTGCGCCCGTCAGGAGTGAAAATCCCCCATTTACAGATACAACTCACTTATCCGCCGGATCTTGCCTCACATAGCGCATATAAGCGCGTATTCCGCCTGGGCCGCCTGACCTTCGGCTTTATTATTATGCCGCTTGAAGGTTAACCAGTCGGCCTTCCTGATAATAGGCCGGATTATCCAGGAGAAAACGTATGACTCAGGGGGGCGAAATCTACGGTGCTCATTACCGGGCAAGAATGGAAACAGACGCTCACAATCATTGGTCAATATGCTTGAGCGAATATAATTCTGGCAGGCTTGCGGTCGCTGATGTATCAGGCACTGATATCTCATTATCTCGTAACAGATGAACGCTGCGCGCTCGTTAACAGTGCCGGCAACTCTTTTTTCAGTTCTTCAATCAAGGCTCTCACTTTAGGAAGCACCGTGTGAGTCCTGGGCCACATTGCAGAAATGGGGGTGGGCGGTGCCTGAAAGGTGGGTAGAATTGCACGAAGCTGCCCCTTTTTGATGGCATCACCGCATAACCAGTCCGGAAGTTGCGTCACCCCACATCCGGCAATAGCCGCTTCCAGCATGGCTTGACCATTATTAAAACGGTAGGCTGAGGAAACAACATGTCTTACAACGTGCCCCTCTTTGCCCCGGATTAGCCAGTAAGTTTGCCCGTCTGATGGTAACCCTGAAATGCATCTGTGTGATGAAAGCTCACGAAGATCAATGGGGATGCCTGCTCGTTCCAGATAGCCCGCTGAGGCACAAATGATAAGCCTTTGCTCGCCCAGGCGGGTGGCAACCAAATCACCTGAGTCAGGCAGGGGGCCAAGCCTCAGTGCAAGGTCAAAGCCGTCTGTCGCGGGGTCGCGAACCCGATCGCTGAAATCAACTTCGATATTCAGGGCCCGGTATTTTAACGCCATGATATTGAGTAAGGGCATAATGAAAAGGTGCCCAAAGGCCACGGGAACCGTCAGCCGCATCAGTCCAGACGGCTCGACTATCCCCGCCTCTATTCTGCTTTCGGCATCTGAAATCATATCCAGAGCAACAGTGCAGCGATTGAAATAGATCTCACCTTCCGGTGTCAGCGACAGGCTTCGCGTACTGCGGTTGAGTAAGCGAACCCCCAGCCGAATTTCCAGACGCTTGATGCTTTTGCTGAGTGCAGAACGCGTCACGCCTAAACCCTCAGCTGCAGCAACGAAACTGCCTTTTCTGACGACTTCAGTAAATTCCTGTACGCCATTGAGTTGTGCCGTCACAAATATTGGTTCCTTTATCTCAACACTGAGGGTCTTTTTGCCCAGGTAATCATGGCCTTCAAATAAGGATAAGATCGTTGCTAACAGATTTTTACCATGAAATGGCTTCAGGAGACAGAATGAGCGAGTTACTGAATATCTATACAATGAATGGAATAAAGCTTAATAATCGTGTCGTTATGGCACCAATGACCCGATCGCGGGCCTATGACCATGTTCCCACTGACAGTATGGTCACCTACTATCGCCAGCGCGCAACAGCAGGTTTAATTGTTTCCGAAGGTTCACCTGTTTCAATGGAAGGCCGTGGACAGGCTTACACGCCGGGAATTTACACTGACGAACAGATAGAGGGCTGGAAAAAGGTGACTGAGGCAGTACATGCGCAAGGTGGGAGAATATTCATCCAGCTTTGGCACGTAGGTCGTTCCTCTCACATTGCTCACCAGCCTGATGGGCAGGCACCGGTCAGCTCCGTCTCACGCGTTGCAGAAGGCTGCACCACTCACATTCCCGGTGATAACTGTCAGTCTGTACGCGTATTTCACAGCCAGCCCCGCGCATTAGCAACGGATGAAGTCCCGCGGGTGACACAGGATTTCGTTCGGGCGGCTAAAAATGCTATCGAGGCGGGTTTTGACGGTGTGGAGATCCACGCGGCTAACGGCTACATCTTCGAGCAATTTATCAATGGTGGACTTAACGACAGGACAGACCGCTATGGCGGTAATATTGCTAATCGCCTGCGGTTTACGCTGGAAACGGTGGATGCCGTCTCTGCAGCCATCGGGAGTCATCTGACAGGTATCCGTATTGCACCCTTTGGCCGCCTGCAGGATATGCATGGCTTTGATGATGAGCAGGATACCTGGTTATCTTTGGGTATCGAACTGCGTCGTCGACATCTCGCATATGTGCATTTGAGCGATCAGGAATCTCTGGGAGCTCAGGCCATTCCTGCTGGCTTTCTGACAAAGTTTCGCGAGGCCTACGAAGGTACCCTCATCGTCGCGGGCAGCTATACACAGGAGCGTGCTGAACTGGCACTCAGAGAAGGTTATGCCGACTTAATCGCATTTGGGCGTCCTTTCATAGCCAATCCTGATCTCGTTAAACGCATGAAAAATGGGTGGCCGATAGCTATTCCTGATAAGGATACGTTCTATACCGGGCGAGATGCAGGTTATATAGATTATCCCACGTATCACGTGGATTAAGCTTCCCTGAAACAGAAATGCATCTGAAATGCATCCTATCCGCATGCTCGCTAAGGGTCCCGACAACTATTTTTGAGTTCGTCTGATCTGCTCCCTTATGAGTAGCACACTCAATTGTTGGTGACGTCCGCTCCTGACCAGCAGACAAACACGTGACGCTGAAGGTCTGCTGAGAGCGAAAAGCGGACTTTGTGCTTAAATAATGATGACTCTGGCAGGATGGGTTTTCAATGCTTGAAAGGTAGCCACTAATTCAGGTGACGTAAATGTGTAGCAATCCCCCACTTTAGGCCGATACATTTTCCATTAATCAGGTCGATAACAGAATAACTTGCATTGGGGTGAGCATAGCGAGGGAAACTATTGACAGTCCCTTCTTTAAGAATTGCCAGAGTGCCCTGACTGACATGCCCGTGAGACACAATACATATTGTTTGTTGATGTGATGAGGTATCTTCCAGGTTTTGTAAAAAACGCATAACTCGCTGAGAAGCATGCGCCAGTGACTCCCCCCCAGGTGGACAATACTCTGCATCAAGCCTGAATAACTCATTTGCATAGTTTGGATGTTTTTGTCTGAGTAGTTCTAACGGCATACCTTCAAACTGACCAAAGGCCTGCTCTTTAAGGGCCGGTTCAGCCGTCAGTGAACAATGAAAGTGTTCAGCCAGGCTTTGCCCCATTTGCCAGGCACGCCCAAGCGGAGAAGCGTAAACACGCTCTATTTGATACTCACTTGCACTAAACGCTGCTAGTAGGACGGATGTTTCACGCAAACCCCGACAGGTCAAGGGGCTATCGCTGTGCCCCTGAATAATTCCTTCCAAATTCCACTCTGTTTCTGCGTGTCGAACAAGTATCAATTTCATCGTTAGCTGGCCATGCTCGTTGTTGATCAAAATGTCCCAACTGCGCGATGTCAAACACACACCGTTGAAGCAGCGGAAGGCTTTCCTGTTTTGGAAATAATGAACAAGTGTAGCTTATTGCCATTATGCAGCGGCTCTGGAGGTGAGGCGCTGAATTTTATCCGTAGTTAACTTCCGCTCTTGGCACACAGCAGACAAATACGTGACGCTGAAGGTCTGCTGAGAGCGCAGGCTGTGTGAAAACTTTTTTGGCCGCTGAAACTGCCAAAAACAGAGCTGAAAACCGCGCTCATACGTAAAATTCGGCTCTACTAACCGGTCGATTAATTTCAGATTTTGCGTAGACACGCTCACATCAGTTTTGGACTAGGGTTTTCACACAGCCTGAGCGAAAAGCAGAAGTTCAAAATTGTTCTCTCAGTTGGTGGAGGAATTACTAACATTGCAGTGTTTTAATCAGCGGGAAACAGGTCACGGTTTCCCAGCGAATATCTTCAGGCAGCGAGAATTGCGGAATGCTGACGAAGATGATTTTGGAAAAGTTCTGCATAATCTGATGATACAGCGGCTTGTACACTTTCCCTTTTCGCAAGTGCAGCTTTCCACGCTAAAGCACGTGGAAGCCCCTCAAAAATCGCCTCAGAGACTGATGCATCGATGATGGAGAAGTAACGGAAAACAGGAGCGTAGACCGCATCAACCATACTGAATTCGGCACCAGAGAAATAAGGTCCCAGGCTCAATTCAGATTCAATACGTTCAAGCTGCTCACGGAACACCGCGCGTTTGCTGTCTGCAATGACCTGATCAGTCGCATTTAAAAATTGCCATGCATTTCCAAGCATTGATGTAGAGAACTCGATCCATGCGCGCTGTCTGGCTCTTACTAATGCATCGTCAGCATACATCGAATAACCGTCCTGTGTTTCATTAAGGTACTCGCAGATCACCATGCTCTCGAAAATAAGAGCACCTTCACCATTTTCCTGACACACTTTAAGTAGCGGCACCTTGCCAGTGGGTGACAGAGCAAGAAACCAGTCAGGTTTGCCGATAAGTCTACATTTACGCGTTCAAATAGCACATTTTTCTCGAGAAGAACGATCGCTGAACGCTGCACAAAGGGGCACAGTAGGTGGCTAATAAGTGTCAGGTCACAGGTAGACATCTCAGACTCCAGATAAAAAGATAGCCCGCCGCTATAAAAGGTGGCGGGCTTGATGAATTGTAAATCTTATTTTGGTGGCTTAGATTGAAACGCCGCCGTCGATGATGATTTCTGAACCCACGGTCCAGGCAGACTCATCAGATGCGAAGTAAAGTACCGCTTGTGCTACTTCCTGAGGCTTACCAAAACGACCGGCAGGGATGGTTGCAACGATATCTTTCATCACTTGATCATGATATTCCACTGGGATCCCCGCCTTATCGTAAAGCGGTGTATCAACAGGGCCAGGGCTCACTGCGTTGATACGGATCCCACGAGAAAGTAACTCGTTGGAAAGTGTTTTCGACATGTTCAGTAATGCTGCTTTTGTTGAGCCATAAACTGAAGAGTTCACCGGTCCCGTGTGAGCATTTACAGAGGTATTAAAGACCACTGATGCAGAGCTTGCGAACACTGGCAGCAGCGCCTGCATCAAGAAGTAAGGACCTTTAACGTTGATATCATAAATGCGGTCGAACTGCTCTTCTGTCCATACCTCAATTGGCATATACATTGATATACCCGCATTCAGAAAAGCGATATCCAGTTGTCCAAAGTGTTCCTGAACTGTCTGAGCCAGCGCTTTCTGTGCGTTCACATCAGCGGAATCAGCACTCACGACTAACACGTCATTACCCAGTTCTACTTTCGCCTTTGCGATAGAATCAGGGTTAACACCCGTAACAATTACGCGTGCACCTTCTGCAACAAACAGCTTCGCTGTTTCAAGACCAATACCACTTGTTCCACCCGTGATCAGTGCGCGTTTACCTTGTAATCTAGCCATATAACTATCTCCTGTTAGTTTTAACTACTGACCGGCGAATGACCGATTTGATAGCCACTGTATGCTCATGCTCAGATAGTGATAAGATTGTATTTTTAAATATCTTTCATGCATTAAAAGCATAAATGGGTTTTAGGATGGATAGATTACTGTTGATGACATGCTTTGTCCGTACCGCTGAAACAGGCAGCTTTTCCGCAGCCGGCAGGGATTTGGGCTTAGGGCAACCGAACGTGAGTCGTCATATTGCAGCCCTCGAAGAGCATTTGCAGACCAGATTACTTCACAGATCAACCCGCAAGCTTTCCCTGACTCCTGAAGGAGAACGTTATTATTTGGAAGCAAGGCGTATTCTGGAAGCGGTCGAAGAGTCAGAGTCTTCTTTCAGAGGAAATGTTACACCCACAGGGCTATTACGCGTTGCCTGCCCCACAGCATTGGCTCACACATTCTTAGTCCCGCACATCTCAGATTTTTTAGAACGCTACCCTGAGATAACACTCGATCTACAGATTAATGACCGCTATATCAATCTCGTTGATGAAGGGGCTGAGCTGGCAATCCGCATTGGACACCTGGAGGACAGTGCTATGCGTGCCCGCAGACTTGGCATGTTTGAGCGAGTCTGTGTTGCCAGTAACAAGTACTTAGCGAAACGTGGAACCCCTAATACCCCCGAGGATTTAAAAAAACATGATTGTTTGATTTATACCTTGCTGACAACAGGAGCTACCTGGAGATTTCAAGATATCAATGTTCCTGTTTCTGGTCGGCTCAGGGTCAATTCACCCGAAGCAGTACAGAAATTTGTCAATGCAGGGATTGGGATCGCACAGGGCCCAGAATGGTTGTTCGAGGAGGGACTGGAAAGTGGCAATTTACAATTATTACTGACTGATTACACTGCATCGCTCGTTCCCATTCAAGCCGTTTATGTTGCTAATCGACTTTTACCAAAACGGGCGATTGTGTTCATGGATTTTGTTGCTGAGATTTTTGAAAAAAATCCCGGCTTCAAAGTTCAGAACTCAATGAAATGAGCCTGAGATAACGAACTGACATGTTCCCCAATAATTAATGCAGTGTAGAGCTAGCAATGTCTGCTTTGGCACAGAGCGGGCATTTCAGCTTTGCCCTACCCCTGACATCTGAACTTAGCCTTGATACCAGAACCCAGTAATTAGCCCAGCGCACTCATACTGGTCAAACGCGCCTCATGGCTTCATAACGATGCGGCCAAGCGGTTTCGCTGTCTCGGCGAATTCGTGGGCCGCAGCAGCGCTGGCCAGGGGGAAGATGCGGTCAATGACAACCCTGATGCGCCCTGCGGCTAGAGCCTGCAACATGTCGTCCACACTTGCCCGAACTCCGGGCTTTTCAAAAAGGGGTCCCATAAATACCCCCATGAGTGTCTGGTTAGACTGCATTGGCGGCCACAAGTCGACAGTCAGGCTGCCACCGCCCGCATTACCGACGAAGACGAGACGTCCTTGCGGAGCGAGTGCAGCAAGCGAAGCAGGTAACGTCGTCCCCACCGGATCGACGACGAGGTCAACACCGGTGCCATGGGTGTACTGTCGGACACTGTCCACGACGTTATTCTCTGCACGATCCACGACATGATGGGCACCAAGTTCAAGCAACCGGCTTCTTCGCTGCGTCCCGCTTGCCACGGCGATGACCGTCGCGCCTGCTTGTGAGGCAAGCTGAACGGCCGCGAGCCCCACGCCACCCGCTGCTGCCTGAATAAGGACGGTTTCCCCGTGCCGGAGCATGCCTCGTGTGAAAAGGCAATGATGCGCGGTTCCAAAAGAAATCGGTAACACCGCCGCTTCTGCCGTATCCACCCCGTCGGGTATCAGCCAGGTTCGTTCCGCAGGCACAGCCCAACGTTCCGCATGTGATCCCTGTATGTTAAAAGCGGCGACTCTGTCCCCAACCTTACGGCTACTGACTTTCGATCCGACTGCAATAACTGTGCCCGCGGCCGCGTAGCCGACGATCCATAAAGGATGAGGCGGCGGAGTTGAACGGCGGTTGATCAGATCCCCACCTTCAATCGAGATAGCCTCGACAGAAATCAGGATGTCGTCAGGCCCTGTGACCGGATCCGGGATATCGACATATTTCAGGACGCCGGGAGCGCCTTCCACGTCATAAACCGCTGCTTTCATAAATTTTCCTCTGTCTCATCAGTCAATCCGGACCCGTCCGGCAAACCATCCCGGTCCGGCCTATAGCACGTCAGAAATCTCTCTGTTGCCTTTACAGGCAGCGCGGGCTGCCCTGTTGAATTTTCGACGGGCGGAAAGACCCGTAACGCTCAGGGTAGCCTGGCAATCACCTTAATCTCAAACTTGAATCCGTAAAGCCACGTCACGCCGATCCCGGTCAACGTAGGGTAAGGCGCTTCCCCCCAATATTCTGGCAGGATACTCCAGATAGCGTCGAGGTTTGACTCGGGATCGACGACAAAGAGGGTAACGTCAACCACGTCACCGAACGTGCAGCCCGCAGCCGTGAGAACAGCATTAAGGTTATCGAATGCCAGCCTGATCTGCTCTTTAAGATCCTGTTCAGGCGAACCATCCTCCCGGCTACCCACCTGCCCCGAAACAAACAAGAAACCGTTAGATTTGATGGCCGGTGAATACCGATTGCGCTCATAGAGCGCCTGTCGCCCGAAGGGAAAAACTGCTTCGCGTGTTGTCATGTTTGTACCTTTGCAATGGGGCGAAATCTGCCCAATGAATATAAAGACACTTTACAGGTGCCAGATCGGGTGGATAAACAAGCGACTTTGTTCATCATTGTTTGTAAAATCCAAACAATCGGTGAAAAGAGAGGGTAAGGAATGGATCGTTTCGATGCGATGCGCGCCTTTGCTCGTGTGGTAGAGGCAGGTAGCTTCACAAAGGCTGCCCAAACACTCCATATGAGCAAAACCACGGTGACACAACTTATTCAGCAGTTGGAAGCGCGGCTGCGCGTCAGGTTACTCCATCGCACCACCCGCAAGCTTGGTGTCACTCCTGATGGAGCGGCTTACTACGAGCGCGTCATCCGCCTGCTGGCGGACATGGAGGATGCTGAAAACAGCCTGTCAAGTACGGCGATTACGCCCGGAGGACGGCTACGGGTGGATGTGCCCAGTCCGTTGGCCCGCCTTGTGCTGGTGCCGGCACTACCGGCTTTCCACGCGCGCTACCCTGATATCCAGTTCGACATGGGCGTGAGTGACCGGGTGGTGGATCTGATCGGCGACAATGTGGATTGCGTCCTGCGCGGTGGCGAAATCAACGACCAGTCCCTGATCGCCCGTCATGTCGGCGATTTGCAAATCGGCGTCTACGTCGCCCCCAGTTATGTGGAACGCCTTGGTGCCCCTGCGCATCCGCGAGAGCTGGAAAATACTGACCATCGCATAGTGGGATTCTTGTCCTCACGCACCGGCAAGATTGATTCTCTGTTACTGCACTGTGAGAGTGAACATATTGAAATCAAGAGCAGTTATGTGCTTGCAGTGGATGATGGCAATGCTTACCTCGAAGCTGGGCTGGCCGGGTTAGGCGTGATTGCGCTGCCAGTCTATATGGCGGCAGCACATCAGGCTTGTGGCTCCCTGATTCCGCTATTTGAAAATTGGCGTATTAATCCAATGCCCCTGTACCTGGCATTTCCGCCAAACCGCCATGTCAGCGCCAGACTGCGAGTTTTTATTGATTGGATCGTTGAATTGATGCAGCAGCATGTCCCCCATTCCAACAATAAGTAATGACATCCCAGCCCCCTGATTCGCTCATCAGCGTCGATTGGTGCTCAGACCGGGTGGCATTTGCGGTTCGATGATGGCGTGACTACCCAATGTCTCCGGATGATAAATAAATGAGCAGTCTCAGGCCTTCTGATAAACCCTTTAAAGTCTCCGAGATTAACCGTCTCTTCAACATTGAGACGATTTATTATGAGCTTTCTGTACCACATCCCCGGCACGTTCATCTCACCTGATTATTTGCAAATAAAACCTCTTCACATCACTGCCCTCGCCAAAATAAACAATCTTAAACACCGAACAGAAGATGACTCTCAGCGCTAATTTCTACCCTACTGCAAAAAATTAAGGTTTTTCCACTGATCAAATGAACAAACCGTCAGAGCTGTCAGGTGAAACTAAAAGTGAGAGCTGTGTAACGTTCCCTTAACACGACAATTGACGAATGTTTTGCCGTGGGTATTGTCTATATCTTACAAACGAGCAAACAAAACTGATCATATGAGCAAAAAGCTGAGTATCTAAAACCATAAACCCGTTTGTTTGTCGTTCAGTTATCACTTTCAGCTCTGTCATTTCTTAACGATAGTTCAGAGGTAGTTCTATGAAACAGGACCTTGTAGCGGGTATAGATTCCTCCACCCAGTCTTGCACCGTCATGCTGCGTAGTCTTGAAAATGGCAAGGTGATCGCACAGGCTCGTAAGTTGCACCCACCGACCACGCCGCCGTGTAGCGAGCAGGATCCGCAAGCCTGGTGGGATGCTTTAGTCTCCGCGCTCACTGAATTAAAACAATGGTGGCCACGTATTGCAGGTCTGGCTGTCGGTGGTCAGGGGCACGGCCTCGTCATGCTTGATAATCACGATCGCCCGCTGCGTCCTGCGAAGCTGTGGAATGATACGGAGTCTGCGCCGCAGGCGCGTGAATTGTGCGAGAAGATTGCTCCGGAAGAATGGGCACGCCTGACGGGCTCTGTTCCGGGGCCGGCAATGACCATTTCTAAACTGGCCTGGACAGAACAAAATTATCCGGGGCTGCTGGAAAAAGCCCACCGCATCATGCTGCCGTTTGATTATCTGGTTTACCGTCTGAGCGGTAGCTTTGTGTGCGAGCGCGGCGGGGCATCCGGTACGGGTTACTTCAACCCCCTCACCAATAGCTGGGAACCACAGCTGGCAACGGTGGTTAACAGTCAAATTGACTGGATTTCCCGCTGGCCCACTATCATCCCGTCGCATCAACCGGCTGGCGTGGTGAAGTTAATGCCTGAGCTGGAGGAACTGGCGGGTGCAATCGTGGGTGTCGGGACCGGCGATAACATGTCTGCCGCGTTAGGGATGAACCTCAAAACCGGTGATACCGGTATCTCTATCGGGACCAGCGGTACGTTATATGGCATCACCAACAAGGGTATTACCGACAGCACCGGCACCATCAACGGTTATGCCGATGCGGCCGATCGCTTTATCCCCATGATTACTACGCTGAACGCCGCCAAAGTCACCGATACATTTCGCAAAATGCTGCGCGTTACCCCTGACGAATTCGACGAGCTCGCGCTGAGTTCCCCACCCGGCGCCAACGGTCTTCAGCTTGTTCCGTGGCTGGACGGCGAGCGCACCCCCAACCTTCCTGACGCCACGGGACACATGCGCGGATTACGTACCACCACAACGATGCAGGATATGGCTCGCGCCACCGTGGAAGGCGTACTGTGCGGCCTGCTGGCGGGCGGTCTGGTACTGAAACAACACGGTTTCACTGACGACGGTCGCATTGTTGTCACCGGCGGTGGCGCAAAGTCGCGCGCCTATCGTCAGATTCTGGCTGACCTGACGGGCAAGCCCGTTTGGATTTCTCCGGTGGGTGAAACGGCAGCCGCGGGTGCAGCCATTCAGGCTGCCGCTGCCGTGCTGGGATGCACAAATATTGAAATGGCCGATCGCTGGAGTGTGCCGCTCGAGAAAGTGGCCGGGCCACAACAAGATGCGCGCCATGTCCTGAACGCTTACGTTACCTATGCCAATGCATTATCAGGAGAGCTGCAATGAGTTCAATAACTACCCCTGCAAAAATCAAACCGCCTAAGCAGCCGCTCAAAGTCCCTGCAGAAGCGGGTATCGCCGTGGTTTTCTTACTGGTCATGCTGGGCGGGTTTATCGCCACGCCTAACTTCCTGACTGTTTCGAACATGATGGTGTTGCTTCTGAACGGCGCAGTCATCGGCTTCCTTTGCCTGGGACAATCCTTTGTCCTGCTGACCGGGGGTATCGACCTCTCCTGCGGCTCCATCGTGGCGATGACCTGCGTGGTTGCGGCGTTGCTGATGGAGAAATTTGGCATTCCGTGGCAGCTTGCCGTACCCATCGTGTTGGCGGTGGGTGCGCTGAGTGGGCTGGTAAATGGTCTGATAATCGAACGCACTGGCGTGCCGCCATTCATTGTCACCTTTGCGATGATGGGGGTTGCGGCATCCATACCACAAATTATCACCGGCGCCGAATCGATACGCGTGACGCAAATTGGTTACAGCCTCATCGGTCAGTCAAAACCGCTGGGTATTCCGTTCCCTGTCATAGCGCTGCTGCTGGCCATTGTTATTGGTGTCATCTTCCTGCGCCGCACCATCACCGGGACTCACATCTATGCGGTAGGCGGTAACGCAGATGCTGCACGCTTATCGGGGATCAGCATTCCACGCATCACCCTGTTGGTGTATGCCATTTCCGGGCTTTGTGCGGCATGCGGCGGCCTGATTTATGGATCGCGTCTGATGACAGGCTATCCGACGGCGGGCCGTGGTGACGAACTGTTCTTCTCAATCGCGGGTGCGGTGGTCGGTGGCGTCAGTCTGTTTGGCGGCACCGGCAGCCTTATCGGCGCGATGATTGGCGCCATGCTTATTGCCTCAATATCGAATCTGATGAACGTACTGAACGTCAGTGCCTACTGGCAGCCGCTGGTCATCGGCCTGATCATCCTGTTCGGCGTCACTTTCGATACCTTACGTACCTCGAAAAAAATCGTGATCCCCTGGCTCAAAGTCAGGAAGTCACGCAAAACACAACAATAACGCTTCTTAAACCCTGACCTACATATATCCAGGAGATAAACATGAAACTCCGTACCACAATCACCGCAGCTGCAGCGATAGTCGCGCTGTCCTGTATGCTCGCCGGCTGTAACCGCGAGGATACTGAAAGCACCGTGGGTGCCGGCAAAAAAACATTGGGCGTTACGCTGCCGAACCTCACCAACCCTTATTACGTTGCCATGAAAAAAAGCTTTGAAGACAATGCAGCGGCACAGGGCCTGAACGTAAAAATTTCGATTGCTGATAATGACGACGCCAAGCAACTTTCGCAGGTGCAGAACTTCATTGAACAGAAGGTGGATGCTGTCGCAGTGAACTGCGTCTCCTCAGGCCCGTGCGTGTCGATCATAAACCAGCTTAATCAGGCAAAAATTCCGGCGTTTGCCATCAACATCCTGCCGGATACCGAGGGGATGAAGCAGCAAAACGTCACGCTGGTTCAAGGTGTTCAGACCGATCAGCGTGAAGGCGGCAAGCTCATTGGCCAGCAGTTGTTGAAAGACATTGGTGAAAATGGCACGGCGACAGTGGGTATCGTGGGAGAACCAACCTCCATTGCCGCAAATGCACGTGATGAAGGCTTCAGGGAAGCCGTGGCATCCAACAAAAACATTAAGTTCGTCGCGCTGGTCAATGGCAAAGTAGAAGAAACAACCTCCCTGAAAGTCACCACTGAAATGCTGCAGGGCAGGCCAGAAATTAACGTCGTGTACTCAGACACCGAACCTTCCGCGCTCGGGTCACTGGCGGCAATCCAGCAACTGGGGGTCAGTGACAAAGTGAAGCTGTATGCGTTTGTGGATAAAGAAGGCGTCAAAGCCGTTCAGAACAACAGCATATTGAAAGCCGGTGCGATTCAGGAGCCGGTTAAACTGGCTCAGTTGCTGGTTGAAAATGCCAGGAAGAGTCTGAACGGTGAACAGGTTCCAGCCATGATCAACAACCCACCGCTGCTGGTCACCAAAGACAACGCAGCATCGGTAATGGGTTCAGCATACTGACTTAAGTGAAAGGCGAAGAATGATGAATTATGTGGCGAAGCAGGTCAAAATCGGTTTTTCGGGTGTGCAGGTTCTCCACGGTGTGGATTTCAGCGTAAAGCCTGGCGAGATCCACGGCCTCTTTGGCCATAATGGAGCGGGTAAATCAACGCTACTGAAAATCCTGGCGGGCGTTAACACGCAGGATAGTGGAGAGCTGATGATCGGCGAAACGCCGGTGCACCTTGCTTCGCCACGGGATGCACTCAACAAAGGTATTGCTTGTGTGTATCAGGAACTCCGTCTCATTCCCGGCATGAGCGTCTGGCAAAACCTTTTTCTCGGACGTGAATGTCGTAAAGGCAGTGGCTTTATAGATGATGCAAGTATGATCGCGCATACCGAGAAAGTACTGAATGATTACCATCTGAGTTTCAGCGCTACCGCGCTGGTCAAAAATCTGTCACATCCTGAAAAGCAGATGCTGGAAGTGGTTTCTAACCTTGATCGCGACGCCCGTTTTCTTTTCCTCGATGAACCGACGACCGCGCTGGAAGGTGCGCAGGCAGAAGAACTGCTGCAGGCAGTACAACGTATCGCACGCGAAAAGCAGATTGGCGTGGTGCTGGTTTCTCATAAATTAGATGAAGTGTTGGGTGTTTGTGATGAAGCGACCGTCATGTGCGGCGGCCGGGTGATTTACAACGAAGGCAAAAAGACGCTGAGCAAAAGCGCCATCATTGACGCTATTGTGGGCGATGCAAATGCCTATCAGGCGCCGTCTAACAGCCGTAGTCTGATACGCGGCGCGATGGGCAAACCCTGGCTCTCGGTCACCAACCTGCAGACTGATCGCCTGAAAGGCATCAACCTTGAGGCATATCGCGGGGAAATTTTGGGTATATACGGGCTGGCCGGCGCAGGGCGAACGCGCTTGTGCCAGACGCTGTTTGGGTTGGAAACCGTTACCGGTGGTGACATCCGGCTGGGTCACAAAGAATACCATCCTTCTTCACCGGCAAAAGCCATTGATAAGGGGATTGCTTACCTGACAGAAGAACGTAAAAAAGATGGCTTCATTCCTCAGATGTCGAGCTATGCCAACGCCATGCTGCCGGTTCTGAAAAAATTCCGTTCTGGCGGATTTGTCAGTCACAGCGCGGCGCGGCAGGCCGCCGCTGAGTTGCTGAGCAAGATGAATACGCTGGGAACGCTGAGCGGACCGATTAAATCGCTTTCCGGCGGCAATCAGCAAAAAGTTCTGCTCGCCAGGGTCATTGCGCAAAACGCCAATCTGGTATTGCTGGATGAGCCGACCAAAGGCGTCGACATTGGGGCAAAAGCGGATATTTATCGCATCATCCATCAGTTGGCAGATAAAGGCTGCTGCGTCATCGTGGTATCGAGTGAGGAAGAGGAATTGCTGGACGTGGCAGATACCATTACGGTGTTCCGACAGGGTAAATGCGATGGTGTGATCATTCCTGCACGCGACCTTAAACCCGCAGATCTTCGCAAAGCCGCATGGGAGCATGCTGAAGCCCAGGCTTAGGGCACTCATTCCGAACAGAACGCATCCAACGGCCAGCTAAGCTGGCCGTTTTTGTTTCAGCATTTGATTAACGTTATAGTTGCCCTCCTGCAGAAGCCCCAAACAAATTGCATCAAGTGAGTGACCCCGCATACAGGCTCTGAGCGCTGGCGCAAAATGAGTGGAAAAATTGTGCAATCTGTCATTGGCATATTTGCAACAGGGCAGATATTAAGTTGTGCAAAGTGGCTATACGGCATAGCGCAGAAGGGGCAAGAGAAATGGCAGACTTTTACATCTCGGGTATACGCAGAGACAATGCAGGGCAACACATTCAGTACGTTAAAATCATCAAAGCCGGTAATGGGGAGAAGGACGCATCAATTAACTCGCGTCAGTTTGTCGCTGAGTTGATAAATGCCGGTAAGACAAGCTTTCAAACAATTACCTACGTGAATGACAAGTGGGTTTAGGGCGCAATGGTTCATGTTATTGATGGGATTTACCTCACGACTGATCCTAATGATACCAAACGCGATAACCTGGGTAATTTGCCCACTTTTTAATGATGTGATGTTATAAACGAATGAGCGCTTCCAGCGAAGCGCTCAGTGTCATTACTCAAAATCAGCGTGTCGTTTAAACATGGTTTCACTGGTTTCACGCAGTTGGTCCATGAGTTCAAGCACGATGGCATCGTAGGTGATAAAGCAGAGTTGCTCGAAAGAGGAACCCATTGGCTGCGAAAACTGGCCCGGAGTGCGATCGTTTTCAGTTTTGACCGTTCCCGGTAATACCAGCACGCAGTTGGCCAACTGGCCAATCGCAGAGTCTTTCTTCATGGTGACCAGCGCCACGTCGACACCACACTCAACGGCTTTCTGCGCAAGGCTCTTGAGACTGCCTGTTTCGCCACTGCCTGAACCAATAATTAACAAATCACCCGCTTTCGTATGAGGTGATGAAATTTCCCCGACTACGCTGACCGAGAAGCCTAAATGCAATAAACGGTTAGCGAACGCGCGGATGGCAATACCGCTGCGCCCTGCACCTTGCAGGAAAATATGCTTCGCATTACGGATCTTCCCGATAAAATGCTGTGCCTGATCATTGTCGATATTGAGCGCGTTTTGTTCTAGTTCCCTGAGAATACTAACAGTATTTTCTTGAACACCCATTTTCTTTTCCTCCGGTCAGGCAATTGTACGGCCACCATCCATGAGGATCGTCTGTCCCTGGATGTAAGAATTTGACTTATCAGCAAGGAAGATGGCCAGGTTTGCGACATCATCGATTGTACCCAGACGACGGACCGGAATTTTCTCCAGTACTGCGTCTAAATCTGCCTGCGTCGGGTAATTAACACGCATCATTTCGCCGGTGTCGATAAGACGCGGCGCGATAGCGTTGACGTTAACACCTTTTGGACCCAACTCCTTTGCCAGACCACGAATAAGGCCTTCCCCCCCCGCTTTACTGGCTGGATAGCTCACCCCCCCGCCGGTACCTGACAGCGCAGAACCGGAGGAGATGTAAACGATTGAACCCTGGTTAGTTAAGAAGTCATCGTAGAAGGCTTTGACCGTATTGAATAAACCCGTCAGGTTGATTGAGAGTGTTTTGTTCCACTCTTCGAAAGTAATGTCTTTGACTTTATTAGCAAAAGCGACACCTGCGTTCAAAACCAGAATGTCGATACGGCCATAAGCCTCGATAACTTTTCTGCGCACTTCAGCCAGTGCCTGCGGATCAGAGACGTCCGTTTTGACAAAGAGCGATTTAACATTGCCAAAGGTCAGTTCTTGCGCAGTTTTGATGCCATTAGCCTCGTTATAATCGACAATGACGGTATGCGCACCGCGTTCGGCGAATTGTTTTGCAATTCCTTTACCAATCCCATGCGCACCACCGGTAATTAGCGCAACTTTACCTTCAAAATGACTCATCGGTTGTTCTCCTGAATCTTTGTACTTAACGTGAGAGAAATCCCCCACGTCTGCGGTCTACATAATGATTACGCGCTCAATTAAGAGCGCGTGAATATATGTTGGATACTTAATGCATGACAGACTTTAATGCCTGATAGCTTGCTTTAGGGTTGTCATTAAATAATGCGCCACCGACAACAATTAAATCAGCACCCGCCTCCTGTACTTTTTCCGCTATTTCCAGATTAACACCACCGTCGACTTCAATTTGAATGTGTCGGCCAGCAATCATTTCTCTGGTTTTCCTGATTTTCTCGAGGCTTTTCTCGATGAAAGTCTGCCCGGGTTGCCCCGGGTTAATGGTCATAATCAGGATGTAATCAATATCGTCCAACAAATATTCCAGAACACTTTCAGGCGTACCCGGATTGATGACCACACCGGCTTTTCGCCCGGCCTTTTTTATTTTCTGTAAAATAAAATGCACATGCGGCGTTGATTCATAATGCACTGAGATCATTTCTGCGCCGGTATTAATAACATCATCAATATGTCTTTCAGGATTAGCCAGCATCATATGTACGTCGAAAGTCATTTTGCTGGCTTTTTTCATTGCAGAAATTTGATTCGGCCCAAAGGCAATATTATTTACGAAGGTTCCATCCATTAAATCAACATGCAATATTTCAGTATTCTCTTCTTCTAAAAAACGGAGCTCATCTTGCAGACTTAAGATATTCGCGCCAAAAATTGATGGTAAAATCTGTGCCATGGTAAGCAAACCTCATTTTTAAAATCAATGGAATACAGTGCTCAACCAATACGTCAATACTTCCCACGGGCCAGTCAGTACAAAGTCAGTACCCTGCCCCTGCAAGCCGACTCCTGCGCCATGCAGGAATTGGGTTGCACCCGGAGCCACATACCCGCCTAAATACATCACGACAATACTGAACAGTAAGGTTGAAATAATTGAGCGGATGACGTTTCCGTTGCTGGCCATTACGGTCATGGTTGTCATATAGATGATTGACATCAGAACACCGATGGGGAAAATCATGATCCCCGGTAAAATCAGTGCGCAAAGCATGGTCAACGGAATGGTGATAACGGTGACGGTGATGGTCGCTGGGTCGCCCAGTGCCAGGGCACAGTCCATACCGATGTTCAGTTCGGCGTCTTTACCCATCTGCTTTTGCATAATCTCTTTGGCACTTTTCCCAATTGGAGACAGTCCTTCCATCAGGACACCCACCACTTTAGGCAGGAGCACCATTACCGCAGCCACCCCCATTGCCATCGGGACAATAGTGGTCACAGGCTGTTTCGTCAGCAGTCCAAGCAGACAACCTACAATGACACCGATGATAGCGGGTTCACCAAACACACCCAGACGTTTCTGTACGCTCTCCAAATCAACGTCGAGCTTGTTCAGGCCGGGGATCAGGTCGATAATTTTATTGACCAGCAGTGCAAAAGGTAATGTCCAGCCTATATGGATCATGGTGGTACAGGTCGTCCCTTCCAGGCCATAATATTTCTGCCAACGGGGAGCAATTAAATCGCCAATAAACAGAGCGATAACGCTAAGTGCGACTGCCACGCCAAAACCGATAAAGAAGCTGTCAAACACGAAATAGGCCAGCGCGCCGGGAACCAGGAAGTGCATATAATTCCAGATATCAACGTTCAGCGTTTTGGTTAATTTAAGACGAACAAGTAGCAAATTAAGAATAATACCCACTGGAACAACTAAAGCGGCAAAGGGTGCCACCCATGCAGCCGCGCCCACCGCAGGCCATCCGATATCAGCCACAGTGAATCCGCTTCCCAGTTTTGAATAGTAGGCAATTGCCGGCTGCAGGGATGTACTCAACAGATTAACAACCAAACCTAAACCAATAAAACCGATACCCACGGTGATACCAGACTTAATGGCAGCACCGACTTTCATGCGGAAAACCAAACCCAAAATGAAGATGACAAGTGGTAGGATTGCCGTTGCCCCCATGCTTGTTATCGTTAGCATTATGTTTTTTAACATGTCCATCTTGTCATCCCCTGTGTTTTCTTATTAGTTTTTAGCCAGCTCTGTTAATAAATCCCCTAGTTTTTTTCGTAATACAGCTTCATTAATCCCGGTGATAAACCCGGCCACACTCATATGCGGTTTTCCGATATCACCTTTGTAGTTATTCGTGGTTAAAATCACATCAGCATTCTGTAATTCAGAAGGAAGTTCTGACATGCTGCATTTATTTATTTTGAACTGAGTAATGCCATATTCTGTACACACGGATTTCACTTCATCAGCAGCGATAGTTGACGTTGCGACACCGCTCCCGCAGGCTACGAGGATATTAATCATCATTATGCTCCTGAACTCTTATTGCATGACGGTGGAAATAAAAAGTGCCTGCGCTTTCTCGGAAGGAAGCTCAAGTAAATTTTGATAAAAGTCTTCCATTTGAAGATTACTAAAAAGGGCCTTCAGCAGTTGCAACTGATTAGCCGGATCGGTAACGACCAAATTGATAATGAGTTTGACCCACAATTTATCGTCGCCATCAGCCTGATCAACCTGAACCGGTTCAGGTAAGCGAATAATATAAATCGACGGGCTGTTGGCCTGGTTGCTGTCGCAATGTGGGATCGCCACAGAATAACCATCAAGCAAAATACCGGTTGGATACATGGCTTCGCGTTCGCGCAGTGCTGCCAAATAGGTCTTTTTCACTATCCCTTCTGAATACAGCTTTTCATGGATGTGCTGCAGCACCTCATCGTAATTTTTGAATGCTGCACCATCTGCAACATTAATAGCGACTGTACTCACCTTTTCACCTCGCTTTTTTGCTCATTAGAGCAAACACAATCGATCACATGAGCAGTTATAGCATGCCAATTTTCCGCGCAAACAGAAAACATGCAAAAGTTATAAGCTGATCACAAAATAAATGCATAAGTGCACGCAAATAATTGCTCACATGAGCAACATCGAGTAATTCATCTTTTAGATCAATCAAGTCAACCGGAGAGGGGAAGTAAAGTTTTTCTTATAAATCAGACTGATAATAGATTTTTTGAAGGTTTATATATGCGAACTGACCTATGTCAGAGGATTTGGCCATGCTCTGATCTAAGTCATGAGGGTTTACAGAATGACTGATAGCAGTGCCTAATGCATGCCTGAGAGGAAGGTGATCAAGGGCGCGGGCTACGCCCCTGTTGCTGATGTTCCGGGATCTATTTCAATCAGGAATTGACAAGCTTCACCGCAGTATCGAAGTCAGTGATTAACACATCTAAAAGGCCTGACTTCAGGGAAGCGACGATGCCTTCATACTTCTGTTCTCCCCCCGCCACACCAATCACGGTTTTCGTGTTACGCAATTGTTCGGTTGAAATACCAAACCCAAGACGGCTCATCGGGCTATCAAGGATCTCGCCTTTACTGTTAACGAGAGTAATGCAGACATCCGCAGCGATATCTTTCTCAAACAGATTTTTTTGCCACGACTCGGGAAAAATATCACACAAACTGGATGAGCCCGTTTTCCAGGCGCCAATACCGGTGATGACAACATCCAGCTGAGAATAATATTGTTGGGTATCCACCACAGCCGGATCACTGGCCAGTTTTTGGGCCAGGCTTTCATCATCCACCCACATCGGCACATACATAGGATGTGCCTTGCCCTGAGAGATAGTCGACAGTCTGTGGATAAGGTCGATCGGGCCCTGGCTAAATTCAATGCCCGGATGAACGCCAGATAGCTGCACAACATCTAATGCAGGCAAGCTGGTGAGTTGACTCACTGTGCTGGATAAAACGCGTCCCCAGGCAATACCAACCTTCATTCCCTCAGCGAGATTATTGTTGAGATAACTTGCAGTGATACCCCCCAGCTTCTCATTCAGTTCTTCCTGATTGGACCAGGATTCTGACACGGAAAGCACGATTGCCTTCTGCAGACCATACTTTCCGCAGAGATTAAGTGCGATCTCTTCGTCAAGCAGTTGCTGCTTTGGAAAGAGAAACTTCACATACTCTTCCTTTATTGCCTCATCGATAAGACGCGCCGCTTTAAATCTCGAAATCTCGAGTTCTTCAGCAATCTCAGTTTTGGTCTTCATCTCAACAAAGTAACGTCGGACGACGAGAGAATAGATATAGCGGGGATCGTAACCTGACCAGCGGCTGTTTTTTATACGTTTAGGCATAGAGCATTCCATCTTCATCCAAAGACAATATCAGCTGAGTTAAACTGTTACCCCTGCAATTTACTCATAAGAGTACACTTTTACCTGCTCTTTTGACATGAGCAAATGAGTCTTATCTTTTGGCGGTGTGATAGCTGACACATCTGATGATAATGGGTGAAGAGACCAGAGTTTTTTAGACGGTGGCAGGCTTTACATTATGTGCTCTCAATCAGTGACGCTGAGGCCTGTGATTTCTGTTTTTTGGCGTGAAACGGGTTACATTGCTCATGTGTTCCTCGCAAATAAAAATGCCCATCGGGTGCGGCCTGAGTTCCACCGGGACAACCATTCATCCCAGATTTTCCGTTTTTTCCATTAAGACCAGCCCCACCGTTTTGATTACCGATTACCACGGTTCCCCCTTTTCCTCCAGTTCCGCCTTTCCCGCCTTCACCTCCCTGACAGGCAAAGGCTATAACGGAAAATCCCGTTAAAAAAAGATAAGAAAACAATTGAGCTCTGTTCATGTCTTTTCTCCAGGTTGCATCGGGTTTCGTTAGTTAGGGTAGCTGATTTACATTTCAATCCGTTCACTTTGCGCTGCGCCATTCTAAATCAGTACAAAACACATAGCGAAAAGATCTGATAGCCACATAAGCACAAGATAACAATAGGATTTTAAGGGGTGTACTCATAAAATCCCCACATCCATGTGTGAATTTACCCATTTCGTAGCCAGTGACTCAGAAACTATTTACACGCTATAAGATTGGCCATCTGTTCCTGGTCCGGCAGACCGACGATCTGTTGAAGCATGTTGGCGTGGTTAAGATAATAAATTGCTGGCGTACCGCTTGCCCCCACATCTTCCATCAATTTCTGGTTGTATTGGATCTGCGAGAAAATCGGCTGCGGCGTTTTCTCCAAAAGTGCAGGCTTGTTTTTGCCACCCGACAACTCGAAATCCTGCCAGACCTTCGCGGGGTTTTCAGAAGACAATATCGCAGCCGCGTAACGGCCACTGTCGGGATGCATGACACCCACTAACTGCGTTTTCATAGCGATTTTATTGTCCTTAATATAGGGCTGCACTTCCTGTCTGAATTTTGTACAGTAAGGACAGAAAGGATCGGCAAACACGATAATCTGACAATTTGCATTATTACTGCCTTCCGTGATACCGGCAGCTTTGGAGAGTGTTTTCCACATCTCGCGGCCAGCAGGGATGTAAATCTCCTCTTTTATGACCTGTTCGCTGAGGTTACTTCCATTCTCATCGTACATATAACCTGATATGGCATGTTTTTTATCGGGGGTCAGATAAATTGTCACCCCCGTTCCCTGATATTTTCCCAACCAGCCCTGGACCCCGCCTGGAGCCGTGAAAGGTTTGATTATTTCTATACCTTGTTTTTCCAACTGCTTGATCGGTGCGGGAAGCGCTGCGGGCGTTACTGCCTGAACCTGCGAGCCGATAAGTGCAGCAGATAACGCGAGGATGTATTTGTTCATTCTTATCTCCATATAATACGGCCCTGTTACGAACCGTTGTAGGTACTGCTGCTTTCAAAATTCAGGTAGCATCGCCAGAACTCGCACTCAATGCCTTGCTTATACGGTTGAGCCCCTCAGCAAGCATAGCGCGTGGACAAGCCAGATTAAGGCGGATGTGCCCGTCGCCGTTACTGACAAACATTTGCCCCCCTTCAAGCAATACACCCGCATGTCTGGCAAAAAAGAGGGTTACTTCTTCCTGATTACTGACATCTACCAGACGAGAGATATCAATCCAGGCAAGATAAGTCCCTTCCGGAATGATAAAACGGGCCAGCGGATGATATGTCCCCAGGTAGTCCTGCAGAAAACGGAAGTTCTCGTCAATGTAGTGCCTGACCTGAGTCAACCACTCATCGCACTCGGACCAGGCGGCCTTGTTAGCCACCAGGCTCAGCGGAGAGATAAAATCATCATGCAGGCGAAGCCATTCGGCTCTCACTGAGGCATCAGGGATCATGATGTTTGCCAGCAGGTTACCCGCCAGGTTGAACGTTTTGCTGGTCGACATACAGGTGATAATTTTATGATTTTCAGGAAAAATTGACGCGGCGGGGATATGCGTGACGCCCGAGCGGGATAAATCACAGTGGATTTCATCAGAAATAACCCACACATCATGTTTAAGGCATAACGCTATCATTTTCTGCAACTCATCACGTCGCCAAACTCGCCCGGTGGGATTATGCGGGTTACAGAGAAAGAAGGCTTTAATTCGCTGCTGGTCATCGCTCAGGGCTTGTTCCATTGCCTCAAAATCTACCGCCCAGTGGCCTTCGTTATTTCTAAGCGGGCAATCGACGACGCGACGACCGCTATAGTCCCCGGCTTTTTTAAACGGTGCGTAAGAAGGGGTCAGGATGAGGATGCTATCTTCTTCGTGGGTGAGTAACGGCACCAATCGGTTAAGCGCAGGGATAATACCGGGGGAGAAAACAATGCTTTCTTCCTGAAACCGGTATCCGTAATGCCTTTCACACCAGGCCCCAAAAATCTCATAGTAGTCCCTGTCATAAACGCGGGTGTAGCCAAGAATTTTTTTATCTAACCGGGAACGTATGGCTTCAAGCACCGGCTCGGGTGTGGAAAAAGCCATATCTGCTACCCAGAGGTTTATAAAACCATTCGCCGGTACTTCCGGCGCGGGGCCTTCATGGGCACCAAACATATATTCACGCCAGCCGTCGACGGTTAAGCTGTCTGTCCCTGCTCTGTCCACTGCTTCATCAAAATCGTATTTCATAGAGGTTACCCGATTAGTTTATCCAAAGAGGTCACAGCGTCACTGATTTTGCTAACGATTAGATATTCCTTTGCTTTAAAACCTAAAAAATCATTTGCAGAGTGATCAAGTCATGACTGGCACGTTGATATCAGTGTCGTATTTTCTGACCCGGTGCCTTGATCACCAACAGAATGCCCGCAAGGACTGCCAGCGTTGAAAATGCCATTCTGAGGCTCAGTGACTCGCCCAAAAATGTTACGCCTCCCAGCATCGCCAGACAGGGCACACTCAACTGAACCGTACTGGCTGCAACAGACTCAAGACGAGGTAAAAGTGAATACCAGAGTACATAGGCTCCTGCAGAAGCACCCGCACCAGAGAGCACTGCCAGGAGAATTCCGATACCGTCGAAGTGCGCTCCCTGGCTAATGAACGGCGACAACACCAGGGCAAAAGGTACAGCAAGGATGAAATTTGCCGCAGTGGCCTGCGCTGCATTGGGAGAGCGCTTTCCGCAAAGGGTATAAGCCGCCCAGGCAAGGCCTGAAAGCGCCATCAGAACAGCGCTGCCCAAGGGGGGCGTTTTGGCACCAGGTAAGAGAAGAGCAGCCATGCCGGCTACAGCCAGCCCAAGCCCCGTTGCTCTGGAAAAAGACAGCCTTTCCCCATGGAAAAGGCCATGAGCCACCATCGCCAGTTGCACAACGCCAAACAAGAGCAAAGCACCTGTTCCTGTATCCAAATGGATATAGGCAAGGGAGAAACACAGGGCGTAGGCCATAAGAAAGAACCCGCTTTTCAAGCTCCAGACGCCCTGCTTTTTCCCCTCACGTCTCAACAACAGTGGTAACAAGACCACCGCCCCGCTCATCAGGCGAAGGTCACTGAACGTCACCGGATCAATATGTTCGCCTTTCAACGCAATCCGACAGAGCACAGAATTGGCTGCGAATGCCATCATTGCTATCACTATCTTGAATCCAACAGACCGCCCCATCAGCGTGACGCCTCAAAATTAATAAATTACGTGATAATCTATCAATTAGTAGGTAGGATGGCAATATCTACTTATGGTAGCCAGACACTAAAATGGTACCCCTTTTCAGGTCATGCCTGGAGCATTGACCTTTATCATTGCCAGATTTATGTGAAGCCGTAGACCCGCTACTAACAAAGGAGAACATATGCAAGATTTCAACGTACTGCTCGAAGCAGCATCAGATTATAACGAATTTGTTGGCAGCGGAGCAGAAGAAGACCGCAACGCATTGAGGCATTTTGAGGGGCTTGCCAACGAGGCATTACCTGACGATGTCATCAGTAAGCTCTCGCAACTTCCGGGTTCGTACAGCATTCTGGTAGCTGCTGAAATGTGGTGCCCCGACTGCCATAAAAACTTGCCTGTAATCCATGCCATTGCCGCGTCAGCGCCAGCAATACGTCTGGGTATTATCACCCGCGACAAGGCTGAAGCCGTCTTTAAGGCACACTTTGGTGTCGATAAAGTCAAAATTCCGTTTGCCGTGGTACTGGATGAGAACGCGACTCCGCTGGGGCAGTTTATTGAACGACCTGAAAATGCTACCGGCAAGAATGGAGAAGTGAGCGAGAGGTACAAAAACGGTGAGCTTCTGGTCGATACCGCCCGCGAAGTGACTTCAATTTTTCCAGGAAAATAAGAGAGCGTTAAAGTTAAATTAATTGAATCTCAACTTGAAGGTAATAAACCTGGAAGTTGAGCAATGCTAGGGAAATAATAAAAATAAACCATAGCAACAATGCCCTTAGCCCTGCATCTAAGCAGGGCTTTTTTCGCGTAAAGAAAGCATGCTACGCAGTCTTGTATGTGCAACCAAAATGCTACGCCCGTTTATTCAGTGGCCAACGACAGCACCTGCAGCTTCACGAAGCTTTACACGCCCTTTAAATGTAAGCAGAACTCCAGGCAACGATAATCCCGGCAACATATTCCGCATCCTGAGGATGCGTCAGAAGATGATCTGCTTCACCCAGTGAGATAAAGCTTTTGGGGTGTCTGGCGGCTTTAAAAATTTTCTCTGCCTGTTCAATCAGCACGGTATCATCATTGGGAGCATGAAAAATCAGCAGCGGCTTATTCATGGTAAATACCTTCTCCGCTATTTTATGCTCCTGAATGTTATCCAGCATTTGCTTTTTGAGCGTGAATACCCGGCCTGCAAGCTCTACCGGGAAAGCGCCATGGTTCCTGATATCTTCGATATTGTCTTTGAACAACCGCTGTACATGCGTCAATTCGCCTGGCGAACCGATGGTTACGACCGCTCTGGCTTCAGGCACTTTGGCTGCAATAGAGAGGATTGCCGAACCGCCAAGGCTGTGACCAATCAGCAGCGAAGGAGCCTCGTATTCCCGACGAAGATAATCGACCGCGCACAGCAGGTCAGAAATATTCGAGGAAAAATTAGTATTGGAAAAATCGCCTTCGCTGTTTCCTAACCCGGTGAAATCAAAGCGAAGCACCGCAATTGAATTTTCTGTCAGTTTCCTGGCAATGCGTGCAGCTCCTTTCAGATCCTTCCCGCAGGTAAAGCAGTGCGCCAACAGGGCAAAGGCTTTTGGATTTTCTGGCAATTCAAGCAACCCGGCAAGTTCCTCACCTTCTGCATTTTTGAAGGTAAATTTCAATTTTTTCATTATGTTAACTTTCAGAATGGTTGAATTACAAGTAAGATACCTATCAGCCGCCCCATCATGGGGCGGCTTTGCGAGGTTACGACGAGCTTATCTGCGAACGGCCATGATACCGGCATCGACATCCCAGATGGCGCCAGTCACCCAGGAGGCTTTGTCGGACAACAGGAAGAAGATGGTATTGGCCACATCTTCCGGCGTACCGACACGCCCCAGCGGATGGAAAGCGTTCAGCGATTGCATTGCGCCGGCAATGTCTTCTTTCGCCATGAAGCCTTCATAAATCGGGGTATGCACGATCCCTGGCGAGACCGCGTTCACGCGGATACCCGCACTGGCCAGCTCAATGGCCAGGTTGCGTGTCAAGGCGTGGAGACCGGCTTTGGCCATGGAGTACGCGGAAGCCGGTGAGTCGCCGAGTGCGGCTTGCGCGCCAATGGAGCCCACGTTCACAATCGCCCCTTCACGTCCGTCGGCCAGCATGTTCTTCACCACGTCCTGTGTGATGAAGAAGGTTGCCCGGTTCAACATCAGGTACATGTCGTAATCGGCTTCCAAATGCTCGGTAAAGCCTTTCGGCATGAAGATCCCGGCCGCATTGACCATCAGGCTAATATCGCGATGATTAGCATTAATCTCCTGACGAATGGCGTTCATGCCCTCTTCGGTCATCAGGTTTGCCGCAATCACGGACACGGAACCCAGTGGGCTCAGCTCTTTCTGAACCGCTTCTGCCTTGTCTTTTTTATTGCCCGTCAGTACCACGCTGCCACCGGCTTTCAGCACCATACGCGCCGTTTCCAGACCCATGCCGCTGGTGCCACCCACGACAAGCAGTTTTTTGCCTTTAAAGTCATCGCTCATTTTGAACTCCGTTATTTGCAGGGTAGATTTGCCGGCAGTCAAGCAGCCGGCTCGTTCAGATTTCAGATGCTGCAACCGTCAGCGCCGCAGATCTGTCCATCGGTTTTTGCCAGTTCAGCCGCTTTTTCTTCCCAGACTTGCTTCAGCGCGTTCAGGAAGTTGTCCGCAGATTGCGTGCCGCTGATGGCATATTTTTCATTGAGCAGGAACAGCGGGACACCGCTGACCCCGATCGACCGGGCATGGGCTTCATCTTCGGCCACCGATGCACGGAAGGCCTCATTGGCAAGGGCACTTTCAGCGTCGGCTCTGGACATGCCCACTTCGGTAGCTAACGCAATGAGCTCCTGCGGATCGAAAATGGAACGCCCCTCAGTCACACTGGCCCGATAAAACCGTTCTGCCATGGCGTCGCCCATATTGGCGTGACGTGCAGCCGCGAGCAGCGTATGGGCATCTTCGGTATCGCCAAAGAGCATGGTGTCAAAGTTATACTGGAGCCCTTCTGCCTTCCCGGCCGTGCCCACCTGATTCATCATCAGTTCCGCCCCATGTTCCCCGCCAAACTTCTTGTAAAGGGCTTTGCGGAACGGCACGGCAGGCCGGTCGCCGGAAATACGGAAACTGTGGTGGCGGACCACGACCTGTTCCTTGTGTTCAAAGGCGGCAAGGCCCTGTTCGAAACGCTTTTTGGCAATCCAACACCAGGGGCAGACCAGATCTGACCAGATATCTATCGTAATAATCGGCTTAAGGGTTTGCATATTGGCTCCTGAATACCCCATTAATGTCGTCTGGCGGTGCCTCTTTATGTGGGCACCGCAAATACCACCAGCTACGTGGCGTTAGTTGGCTTCCCAGGCGGGATAATCGGTGTAGCCTTTTTCCGGCGACCCCGTCACGCCGTAATACGTCGTGCGATCGCTTTCAGCCAGCGGCCAGCCGTTCTGCATTCTTTCGACCAGATCAGGGTTGGCGATGTACGGCACGCCAAACGCAACAAGATCCAGTTCGTCTGCCTCAAGTGCGGTTTCGGCAATCTCGCGGGTGAAGCCGCCGGCGGCAATAACGGTGCCCCCCAGAGTTTTACGGAACGCGGCTTTGAAACCGGCAGGTACCGGTGCCTGGGTATAAACAGGTTGATAATAGAGGTGCACATAAGCCAGCTCACGTTGGCCGAGGGCCGCAGCGATACTGGCCCAAATCTCTTCTTCACCTTCATAAGGCGCCAGGTCGTAAATCCGCCCGAACGGTGAAATGCGCAAGCCCACCTTATTGCTACCAATAGCCGCAGAGATGGCATCCACCGTTTCCAGCAGGAACCGCTGACGGTTTTCCACAGAGCCACCGTATTCATCAGTGCGAGGGTTCAGTTCACTGCTGAGGAACTGGTCGAAAATGAAGCCGTTAGCCGCCATGATTTCCACGCCGTCAAACCCGGCCTCCATTGCCAGACCCGCTGAATGGACAAAGTCAGCGGTAACGCGTCGAACTTCTGCGGTTTCAAGCGCACGCGGCTGGCTTGGAACGACAGGCCCCGGTTCGCCAGACTCGTTCAGTGCAAAGACGGTGGTGTTAACCGCTTGTACGGTACCGGCGGAAACTGGCGCGATGTTGCCCGGCTGAATTGAGAGATGAGACATCCGGCCCACATGCCACAACTGAGCAAAAATACGACCACCCTTCGCATGTACCGCATCGGTCACTTTGCGCCAGCCCTGAACGTGCGCAGCGTTATAGATGCCGGGGGTATACAGATAGCCGCGCCCTTCTTCAGAAACAGGCATGCCTTCGGTGATAAGCAGCCCCGCAGAGGCGCGCTGGGCGTAGTAAAGTGCAACGACGTCATCCGGCACGTCGTTCATTGTGCGGGTGCGGGTCATCGGGGCCATGACCACGCGGTTTTTTAACTGCATGCCTGACAGATTGTAGGGGGTGAACAACTTACTCATCGTATACCTCGCAAGGCGAAAGTGAGAAAAGCCCCGCTGGGGCCGGAGTTAATACTTAGCGGGCCGGGGAGCTGACGATCGCTTCCTGATGCCGGTTAAGCGTATGGCTGCACTATACCTACCTACTAGTTGATTGGTCAATAGGTAAAAGAACAAATCATGCTGTCCTTTTGTCACCGGAGACAGGCACAGGGAATGCTGTGTAAGGTGAGCTCCCGTCGGTGAGATGGTCGTCATCCTGTGAAATCAGGGAATTACAAATATCATTATTGGGCGTTATGGAGCTAAGACTGGCCGGTTCAGGGCGGCGAGGAGTCTTTCTCTCCCCTTATCATTGGGATATTAATCACCCCGATGGAGAAGAGTAAATGTCCAAACTTCACCTTACTGTTATCAGTACATTATGCCTGGCGTTGTCGAGCCAGGTCGCTTTTTCAGCCAGTTTTACGCTGACAAGTCATGAGCTTGAAAAAAACCGTTTCCCCGCAGCTCAGACCCTGAGTTCACCTTATGGATTTGGGTGCAGCGGTGGAAACCTTGCCCCCTCTTTTAACTGGAGTGGCGCGCCGGCAGGAACTCAAAGCTTCGCTCTCAAAATTTATGATAGGGATGCGCCGACAGGCCTCGGTTGGATCCACTGGCAGGTGGTGAATATTCCCTCATCTCTTCACTCGTTACCGGCTGGGATAACGGCGGATAACAAAAATCTCCCGCAAGGGGCTCTTCAGACCCGGACTGATTTCGGTATCCCGGGTTATGGCGGCCCTTGCCCGCCGAAGGGTGAAACGCACCGTTATGAGATTACGCTGACGGCACTTCGTGTCGACAAACTTCCGGGAATAACGGCGGACTCGACGCCCGCCCTGGTCGGCTTTATGGCAAAAGCGAACTCACTGGGCGAAGCCCATCTTCAGATTACGCAGGGCCGCTAACCGCAGCCAGGTTGCCGATAGCCTGGCCGGAAACCCGGACCAGGCTGGGGCTGAATCCGAAGCGAGTTCGAAATCTGGCGGCGAACTTAGACGGATTTTCATAGCCGACTTCCAGGGATATGCGGGTGACTGAAAGATCGGTCACCTGCAAAAGTGTCAGTGCACGACACATGCGAATGTCAGTCACCAGATGGGTAAATGAGGTATTTTCGGCATGCAGATGGCGTCTCAGGGTGGTGGCCGACATACCCAATTCAGCCGCCACCTGCGCAGTATTCCAGTCTTGTGATATGTCTGCTGCAACGAGTTTGCGGATTTTTATCGCCAGTCCGGTATGTTGTTTCAGCGCGAAGAAAATTCGGTATTCATCCAGCCAGCTCAGCATCTCTTCCATACGCCTGGCCACGATACTTTCAGGGATGTTTTCAGTATCTGTAATGGCCTCCGCAGTGTGATAAAAGGCCTGGCGAAAACTGTTGCCTGGCTCTGCCATTTTATTTGCTTCGTTCATGCTCATACGTGGGGCATGCATGAAGCAGTAGTTTTGGACGAAATCGGCACAAAAACTCAGCCATGATGCTTCGTACCTACCCGTTAAAGGTGATGGTGTATTGATGATATCAAAAGAGTGCCCCTCCCCGATGACCACCGCGTCCCCCGCTTCCAGCGTTATCTCCTCTTGCGCCCAGCGGATTATTTTCCTGCCATGGCGGACCAGGATGATTGTGGGTTCATCTATAGTGATATGGCGCATCATCAGGGGCTGCGTATGCAGCACATGCGCTGTACTCCCCACATTAATACGACTGGATAATGTTCTTTCCATCATCGCCTTACGAAAAGGAATAGGCCTGCCCTGTAGGCCGACACTTTATGGATGGGCTTGCTTTTTTATAAAGTAATCCCGATTTTACAATACGTCAGTTTTCTCATTCAGATGGAATGAAATATCATAATCCTCAGCACGCCGTCCACATAAGATGACGCTTATCCATTGATAAAACATGGCATTATCTTCGCTTAAGCACCTTTCTATCGATGATAGCTTTTTATGTTAATTAAACAAACCAACTAGTAGGTAGAATTACTATCAAGTTACATCCTGCAGGAGTGAATGATGCGTGAATTAACCCTTTACAATGAAGATAATTTTAGAGAAATCGAGAGGCATGAAGGGGTTGCGGTGGTGCGCTTCTCTGCCCCCTGGTGCCCACCTTGTCAGATGAGCGAAGACATTTTTAACCATTTTGCCGAGCAGATTGAAAGCGACATCAAAGTCGGCAAAGTGAATGTGGATCTGGCACCGGTACTGACCACCAAATATGAAATTTGGGGACTGCCTTCCGTACTGATGTTCAAGGATGGGCAGTTGGTCCAGCGTATACCGGGTGTTAAATCGGCAGGGTTTTATCAGCAAGCATTGTCAGAGCTGAAAAAAGGGCAGTGATGCCATTTTATCTATGTTTAAAAAAGTCTCTTAGCGGTCTGATGCATCATCGGCAAGCGGTTACCTCTCGTTCAGAGTGATAACCGCTTTGTTATAAAATAACCGACCAGTCTGCTTAGCGTTATTTATTGCGTTGGAAGGCCGGCATCAACGCTTTGTTATGTTCGATCACTTCATCCAATGCATTTTCAAGCAGTTGACCGCTTTTGACTAGGGGATTAATAACCAAGGCACGCCATGCCGTATACCGATTACCACTGATGGCTGCCTCAATGGTCAATTGCTCAAAGCTTTTCATCAGTTGAATCAGACGAAGTACATCTTCCGGGAAAGGTTCGACATTCAGTGGTATCGGTCCAGAACGGGTGATCATTGAACTGACCTCAACCGCACAGTCATCCGGCAGGCCCGCAATCGCACCATCGTTTCGCGTATTGACATGCATGATGATGCGTTTGTCGTTATATATTGCGCTCATCAATTCACATGCCGCATCCGAATAGTACTGCCCTCCCCGACCTTCCAGCGCTTTCGGTTTCTCGGCGAGTTCCGGGTTTCGATAAATTTCGAATAGTTCTCTTTCGAGCTCCTTTACGATCTCACCACGAGTCCCTTCCCCTTGTGCTTCGCCAAGCTCCTGACGGTACATGTCGTCGCTCATGTAGTAATAACGCAGGTAGGGGCAAGGTATCATTCCCATATTCGCCAACAACCGATCCGGCCATTTGAAAGGAGGAATATTTTTAGGCACCAACGGATCATTCCCCTCTGAAATCAGCTCAATGACCTGAGGAAGCTTATCCTTACCCTCATGATAAATATGGCGCGCAAAAATGAAGTGATTAAGTCCCGCGACCTGCATGATAAATTCATTGATATCGCTGACACCTAAAGCACTGGCAATACCCTTTTGCATAATAACAGGCACGTTGCACAGCCCTACGGTTTTGACTGTGCTGTGTTTCAGTATCGCTTCAGTGACCATTCCCGACGGGTTGGTGAAGTTCAGCAACCAGGCATCCGGGCACAGTTGTTCCATTTCTTTCGCTATAGCCAATGCAATCGGGATAGTGCGGCATGCATTGGCAAATCCACCCAGACCATTGGTCTCCTGACCGATCATGTCGTATTTCAGCGATATCCTTTCGTCGCTGATCCGTGCGTCCAGGCAGCCGGCCCTGAACTGAGAACAAACAAAATCGGCACCGAGCAGTGCTTCTGTGCGGTCAAGGGTTTCATAAGCCGGTATATCCAGCCCATTTTTTTCCAGCATCCGTCGGGTGAGGCCCGCGATAATCGCCATTTTTTCACGGCCATCCTCAATATCAACCAGCCATAACTCGCGGATCGGAAATTCATTTTGACGCTTGATAATGCCTTCCATCAGTTCAGGTGTGTAGCTTGAACCCGCTCCAATAACCACTAACTTAAGACCCTTCATTAGATATTCCCCTCATCGTTGTTGTCAGGACGTCTGTTGGGCCAATTAAAGAGGACAAGGGGCTTAGTGGACAAACGATCAATTCCGGGGTAAGCATTACTGTAAATAATGCATAAGAGAAAATTAAGAAGGAAAATGATGAATGCTCGCTCAACAGAACATACTGGCACTATTGCATACGTTTGAAACGGCAGCACTGCATATGAGCTTTACTAAGGCGGCGACTACTCTCAATCTGACGCAAGGGGCCGTTAGCCAACGCATTCGTTCTCTTGAATCCATGCTCGGATTCAGACTGTTTATTAGAATGACCAGAAAGCTTCAGTTGACCGATGAAGGGGAGCGTTTACTTGGCGTACTCGCGTTTTCACTTAAACGCATCAGTGATGAAATAGAAGATATTCGCGTGCAGGGGCTGAGAGGAACCTTGTCTGTCGGCCTTCCACCTACCTTCGCTTTTCTCTGGCTGATGCCGCGCTTACCGGTATTTACCGAACGGTGGCCGGGGCTGAATATCAATTTCAGAGTGAGAGCCGGTCTGGTAGATTTTAATCTCGAACGAGTAGATGTCGCTATCTACTACAGTAATCTGAAATACCCCGATCTCTACTGCGAACGGTTATCTGAAGAGACGCTGGTTCCCGTCTGTATTCCATCTCTTGCAAAAAAAATCAGGCAAGCAAACCATTGGTTAGCTGAAGTCCCATTCATTCATACGTCTGAATCCGTTGACTCCCAGAATGTTTTTTCCGAATGGCGAGAATGGTGCAGGGAGTCTGGCAAAAACCTGCCTGTTGAAGATAATTTTTTGAGCTTCAACAATTGTCAGATGTCTATTGAAGCGGCACTCAATGGCGGCGGTATCATCATGGGCAGAAAACGACTCATTCGACATTACCTCGATGAGGGCCGACTGATTGCCCCTTTTGAAATAGAAATACCCGCCGGGCGAGGATATGACCTCATTATGCCACGAGAAAACCTTAACCGACCGGGCGTTCAGGCTTTGGCCGAATGGGTAAGAAATGTGTTTAACGAGGAATAAAGTCTGTTTTCGTTCTGATAAAGGGCAATGTAAGCCATATCAGACCTAATGCCAGAGAGCATGATGAAAATGTATGTCAGAAGTGAAAAAAGGGCAGTCATGCCCTTTTATATTTTCAACGCGATAACTATTGCGCTTTCAGTTGCTTAATCGCATCCAGCGTACGCGCGGAATAGACAACGGCAGCGCCTGCATTCAGGTTGATTGCCACACCCAGGGCTTCAGCAATTTCTTCTTCTGTGGCGCCAGCTTTAACGGCAGCTTCGGCATGGACGGCGATGCAACCATCACAGCGAGTCGTCACCGCACAAGCCAGTGCAATCAGTTCACGCACTTTCGCGCCCAGGAGGTTGGTCTTATTGCCGGCGTTGCCCAAAGCCATGACGCCTTTTAGTGTTTCCGGGGTCAACTTACCCAGATCACCAACACGTTGCATCACTTCTGAGCGGTATTCATTCCAATCTAACATGGGGTCATCTCCAGAATTATTTTCTTTTAACAATCATTAGGATCTGTTCAAGCGTATCGTTGAAAAGCTCAGGCTTATTAATCGCCCGGGAAACAACGCTAGCGCCCTCGCATAAATTCAAAATAAGCAGAGCCATTTTTGATGGCAGCAGGTCAGCAGTCAGCTCCCCTGCATCAACACCACGGCTGACAATCTTGGTCAACCAGGCAATCTGCATATCGAAATATTCGGTCGCCTGTACTCTGATATTCGGTGGCAGATTGGCCATTTCCGAAGACAAAGCACAGCACAGCGGCATACGCGACGTGCGATAGCTTTCGATGAAAAGCTCTACGTAGGCGGTAAGCATCTGCGCAACCGTATTCTCCGTCGCTTCAATCTGTTCAAATCGGTTTTTGGTATCGGTATGGGCCTGAATCACCACTTGTTCGCCCAAAACGTCTTTGGTTGGGAAGTGGTGATGAATACTGGCCTTAGTGATACCAATGCTCTTTGACAAATCAGCATAGCTGAATGCAGAGTAACCCCGTTCGCGCATCAGATGGTCCGCTTCATTCAGAAGCCTTTCTCGTGTCATGACTGACATATAATCCTCACAATTATAATCTACTAGTTGGTAGATATTATCTGCGCCTGTTGTTCCCTGCAAGGGGACATCAGTTCACAACAGTAATTTAACCTTCTCTGATAACGCGTTTTGGTCGGAGTTAATAGCCATCAGGCAGTAGGGAAATGACAGTGTTCAGGCATTTCCCTCTCTGAGCTTTACCTACACCAACCGAGTATCAATATTGACCGGGTTCGCCAACGTATCGTGGATCGGCGAGCTTTCTGGCAGTGCACGAACCATTTCTTCAAGCTGTTCACGGCTGGCGGTCGGACTGGAGAGCTTAACGCCAACACGGATCGCTTTCGCCCCGTTGCGAACTTTTTCGTCAAGACCCAGGAAACCGTTCAGATTAATGTCGAAGTTCAGGTCAAGTTCAATACCATCAAGCTCAATGCCCTTTTCTGCCGCCATCACAGTCAGAGTCGCGGTATAACAGCCGGCAAGTGCCTGCAAAATGTACTCAGCTGGGCCCATACCGCTATCAGTACCCGATAAATCAGCAGGTTCATCGCCAACATTAGCAAATTTTCCGGAGCGACTGGTATCAACCTGGCCGTTCTGGATAGTCGCATGAGTTTCCACACGGACGGATACCCCACCGTTGGATTTACTCTTCATGTTAAAGGTGAGATTGCCCAGCTCTGGCTGCTGGCGAATAGCTTCTCGTGTACCGCGAATAACATTAGCGTCAGCAAAAGGTTTTTTTGAATTAGTCATGACAACTCCTGAAGTGTCGAGTGATCTCAAAGATAAGGTTGGTGCCAAACGCAATCAACCTACTAGATGGTAGATTACTTTAAGATTGAGGTGTTGTCTACCACTATGGGGCAACTTCTTAAGATAGAGCTACAAACAGGGACGTAAACGCTGCGATATCTACATTATGCGATGTATCGTGCTGACGTCCGAGTTCGGCATCTTGCTAAGCATCTTAATCGCTTGTGAGCTATGACCTCCTGACGGCATAGAATCTATGCATCTTTAACAGTACCCAAGTATAGAAGCATAGTTTTCAGTAATTATTGAGTATGAAGGACTGATCAAAAGAAACAATATAGGCAATCATCATAAAAGTTATTTCTCTCGTACTAAATAACCGTTATAGACTGAAATCACAGAACGATTGACCGAAGTGAAATCAACATTCAGCAATTCAATTAGCGGGGGAGCGACCATATGGAAATCCACAACCGGACTCCAAATGTATATGACTTGCTTGAAATAAACAAAATCCTACTTTCAACTTCAAATAATGGTGAGTCATTTGAGAAAGACTTACATCTCAATGGATTCATAGAAAAACCATGGGGATATGAGTATAGAGTTTATTGTGATTCTATTTTTGATGTATGGCGCCTTCATATATCAAAGAATCAATCCACTTCAATGCATTGTCATATACTCAAAGACACCGTCCTTATATGCCTACATGGTGATGGCGAGACCAGATTTCTTGATGGTACACATCAGGCGTTAAAATCTGGGGACAGCATATATATTGCAAAAGGTGTATTCCATCAGACTATTTCGGGAAAATCAGGCATCGAATTAATCGAAGTTGAAAATCCAAGAAACAAATTCGACTTACTCAGACTTAAAGATAATTATGGCCGGCAAAATATGGCATATGAAAAGAAATCACAGGAACATGATCTTTTACCTCCTTTGCAACAGATAGCTGCAGGCACATTGATCAGAGAACATGACCTACACAAATTAGCATACTTTTCCGTCAAAAATCTTGATAGAAAAATGTTGAATGACGAGGATGATTTTATTTTTATTTCATTAGATGTAAAAAGCCATCTAATGGGAAAGATTCATATCCTACGAGCTAAAGATGCCATCTCAGAAATGTACTGTGGTCAGAATGTATTTTTAATTAACGTCCCGTAACGCAATAAGAAGGAAAATAACATGTCTAATCCGACACGAGTAGTGATAATCACTGGTCCAGGTTTTCAGGATCACGATGTAGTTTATACTTACTATCGTTCTAAAGAGGAAGGATACGATATATCTATTGCAACAAAGGATGGAAGTGCAGTGACAGGGAAATATGGCATCACTGTTCCTATGGATAAAAGATCCAAAGACAATATTAATTTTGATCAACTCAACGCCACTGATTTTGATGCTGTTATTCTCACTGGCGGTCATGAAGCGCCTGATAGAGTTCGCCAAGATCAGAGAGTTAAAGATTTTCTAAAGCAGATGGTAATACAGGGGAAAGTTGTGGCTGGGCTCTGCCATGGTCCCTGGATTATGATTTCTGCCGGTATTCTAAGAGACAAACTCACCTGCGCTTATGTTGGTCTGAAAGACGATATGGTTAATTCCGGCGCCAATGTAATTGAAGCAGATGTAGTTGTCGACGGGAATATCATAACTTGCTCCTATTACGCTGAATGTGGAAAATTTATGCGTCAGACATTCGATGCAATAGATAGATGGAAGCGCGGCGAAACTCTTAAAGAACCGCTGGTGGTATAATTCGATGTTAATAGCAATGGATTTCGACGGGGTCGTGGTTGATGGAGTAGACGAATGCATGCTAATTACATGGAATGTATTACATGACAGACCTCTCAGTGATTTTAACCAAGATGTACTTCAAAACATCCCACGCCTGATGGCTAAACGATTCAGGAAATTAAGGAATTTTGTACGCCATGACGGTCACTTTATTGCCTCATTCACTGAATTTGGTAATGAAGCTATAGATAATGACAGATTCACTGCTATATATGAATCAATTCCAACTGAAGATAAGAAAATATTCAGGGATAAGTTCATCCATTATAGGAAGCTGGCAAGAAGTCTCTACCCTGATTTTTGGGCTGAACTACACCGTCCGCTATTGGATGTTTCAAATTTATTTGAAACAGCTAATGATATCTATATTGTATCAGGAAAGGATGAAGAGTCTATATTATACATTCTAAGTAAATATGGTTTAAACATACCCGCGAATAAAATATATGGAAGGATGACTGACAAAAACAAGACTCTTACCTTGCTAAAATCAATAGCCTTCGATAAAAACGAGGATATTCTATTTATTGATGACAATATCCAAAATGTTATTGATGCATTAGATCATGGCATTCAATCATTTTGGGCTAATTGGGGATACAACATCCCTGAGCATAAATTAATGGCACTTCAAAAAGGAATTAATGAATTAGATACCGAGGATCTCTTGAAATTAGTCAAGAAAACCTCTTAACGCAATATTATTTCAATTTTTTCTGTATGAGGAGTAATAACTCATGGCGAAAGAAATACTATGTGGTTTTGGAGTGGGTGTAGATGCCGTTGCAGGCTGGCTATCTTCTTATGGGGGAGAAGATTCTCCAAGCGATATATCTCGCGGTATGTTCGCTGGCGAAGTAGGTACTCCACGTCTTCTGAATCTATTTGACCAGTTTAATATCCCCACCACCTGGTTTATGCCTGGTCATTCCATCGAAACCTTTCCTCGGCAAATGGAAGCAGTTGTCAATGCTGGACATGAGGTAGGGGTTCATAATTACAGTCATGAAAACCCAATATCTATGTCGCCTGACCAAGAAAGAGAAGTCCTTCTAAAAGGCATTGACATGGTCACAAAATTAACAGGGAAGAGACCTACTGGGTATGTCGCTCCATGGTGGGAATTTTCTCCTGTAACCACAGATCTTCTATTAGAAAATGGCATCAAATATGACCATTCACTAATGCATCATGATCATCAGCCTTATTATGTCAGGAAAGGTGATTCCTGGACCAAGATAGATTATTCCAAGACACCGACCGAATGGATGAAACCGCTGGTACGCGGAGAAGAGACGGACCTTATTGAATTACCCGCCAGTTGGACAATCGACGATATTCCTCCTTTCATGTTCATGAAAACAAAACCCAACAGCCAAGGTTTCATGAATCCCAGGGACATCGAACAGTTGTGGAGAGATCAATTCGATTGGGTCTACCGTGAGCATGAATATGCGATCTTTACTTTTACGATTCACCCGGACGTATCTGGACGCCCGCACGTATTAATGATGCTCGAACGCCTCTTAACTCATATGCTTGGTCATCCAGGGGTGAAATTCCTAAAATTGAATGACATTGCAGATGACTTTGCCAAGCGATCTCCACGGATAAAATAATGACACGGCAGCCGATGAGGCTGCCTGTTTTATGTATCTCAAACCATAAATCCGCTATTTTTTGATAGTTCGAGAATTCTGTCTCTTATTCCTGAAACGAGTGGGTTACGTAATGAGCTATCAATCCATACCAAATAGATTGAATTTATAGGGAGTCTCTCATGGACATTCACTTCAACGATCTGACCTCCTGCTATGCTTTGGGCGCATAAATACTCAGGCATCACAGTCCAACCAATATTTTCTCGGATCATTCTTTCTAAAATCCGCAAATCCGGTACAGTAATAGACGGACGAAGCAGTGCAAAAAATCGCGAAGAATCCTGGAAAACTTCCCTTATCAAGGGTAACTGTTCATCGTAAGCTATTAGAGGAAGCTTCGACAGCGTATCAATCACGTCCTCGTTTTCTTTGAAGTTGTCTGCTATGAGTGACGCTACCACAACTATTAACTTTTCCATTCCAATTTCAGCATATCCAAATTTTTGTTTATCCGGCATAGAAGTTGTGAAACCTAGTTGACAACTTCCGTCCAGAAGACAGCTGTATATGCGCTTCCTATTTCCTGTCAAAACTTTAAATTTAATACCTTCATTGAATAATATTTTCACCAAGTACGGTAATTTTGACCACATTAATTCTGCTGGCCCGATGAAAGATACTGTCCCCGAGGACTTTCTTGTACGTGATCTAAGCATCGACAACTTCAGTTCAATCGTTTCTAAATCTGAAGCCACCAATCTCGCCAATTCCTCCCCATCCACTGTAGCCACCACACCATGTGAACGACGAGTAAAGAGAACACACCCGGTAAAAGCCTCAAGTGAATGAATGTGGGCAGACATTGCAGGCTGGCTTATGCCCAACCGCATTGCCGCTTTTGAAATCGAACCAGCTTTGTATACTTCAACAAAACTTCGTAACTGAACCAGATAGCTCATACTGCGCATCCTTAAGAGCCTGAAGCTCTCCGATTACGACATAAAATCGAAAGCCTGCACAGTATTATGTTATAAACATGTTCCGTTAATGCTTCTATACATATTAACTTATTTTAACAATTAAAGGATTTTATAGGGCAAGGATAGAACATATCAAGATAACCCATTGATATAGCTATATTTAACGTGCGTTATACTGGTTGGCATTAAGGTTTCAAGCATGCCATGAGATTCGGATTGGCGTGTTGTCTTCTATTACATACTCTGGGGAGTGATAGTCGCTAAACCTTTAAATTGACTAAACAATCATTGTATTTTTATCTATTAACGTTGACAACCTCAACTCAAATCGAGTTATCACAAATTCCGTTGGTCAGCGAAGCGGTTAGCTTCTTTTAGACCGGTTCGGACTACCTCTCGGAACATTAATCATCATCCCATGGTGCCCGTTTCCATTTTTCAGTCATGAAATCAATAAATACACTTAGCCTACGGGGTATTGGTTCTCGCCGCGCCCGGACAACACTGATCTGAGATGTGTTTGCTTCCCAATCAGGCAGAACTCGGCAAAGTTTCCCAGCTCTCAATTCATCATGAATATCCCAAGTTTCTCGAAGAGATATGCCAAGCCCCGCCAAACTCCAGGCATGCAATACGTCTCCGTTGTCACTGATAAGGTTGCCAGTAACGCTGATGCTTCTTTCATGACCGGCTTTACGTAACGTCCATGAATTGTGTAAAAAACCCGGGTAAGCGAATACTAAGCAGTTGTGATTTAAAAGATCTTCTGGTCGCTCAATGGGTGGATGATTCTTCAGATATTCGGACGATGCGATGAGAATACGTCTATTATTTGCTATTTTTCTGGCCAGAAGGCGAGAATCAGCCAGATCCCCCATACGAATAGCCAGATCGAAATCACCACTGTAAAGATCCTGGATTTGGTCAGATAACCTTAAATCAAAGCCCACCCTCGGATGTACTTGGCAGAATGCAGCGATCGCAGGAGCAACATATTTTCGGCCAAACGGTGCGGGCGCAGTCAAACGAATATTTCCGCTTAACTCCTCACTATCCCCTCGGGAAAGTTCCTTCATCTCATCCAGAACGGCCAACGCTACGCGAGCCCTCTCAGCTATAGCTCTGCCCTCGTCTGTAATACGCAGATTACGGGTGTTTCTTTCAAAAAGTGTAGTGCCAAGTGCAGTTTCCAGCCTGGCTATCTGCTTGCTCACCATCTTGGGGAGTATCTGTAGGTCTCGTGCTGCGGCAGAGAAATTGTTTCTGTCGACGACGTGTAAAAACACTTCAAGGTCGTCATTTCTCAAGTTTATTTTGTTCATTTTGGGGTAAGTGTTTGTCCGTTTAGGTCTATTTAAAGGATAAATAGATTGTTCCACAATAAGACTCAATATGACAAGTCTGTTATGTCGCATGCAGTCAGAAGAATTTTGCTTTAAGTCCCCCCATATAGAGGAAGTTAAAATGCCTAAACGTATCCTGTTTGTATTGACCAGCCATGACCGTAAAGGTCAAGCCGAGAGTAAAGATGCCGCACCCAGTGGTTTCTATCTTTCTGAGGTGTCTCACCCCTACGATGTACTCACAAAAGAAGGATATGAAATTGATTTCGTGAGTCCCAAGGGAGGCAAGACACATGTTGACGGTTTAGACCTCAGCGATCCGGTTAACGCCTCCTTTTGGAATAATGATTCCTTACGCGAGGCAACTAAAACCACATTAAAACCCTCGCAGATTGATCCTGACGTCTATGACGCCGTCTACTATGCAGGAGGGCATGCGACGATGTGGGATCTCCCTGACAATATAGAGTTGGCGGGTGTTTCATCACGAATTTATGAAAAGGGTGGCGTTGTCGCTGCGGTTTGTCATGGCCCCGCCGGATTGGTGAATATTCGGCTTTCCGATAATGAATATCTGGTTGCGGGCAAAAAGGTGTCAGCTTTTACCAACGATGAAGAACGTGCTGTAGGGTTGTACGACATTGTTCCATTCTTACTTGAAGACACGCTGAAGCAAAGAGGTGCTGAGCATCTTGCAGCCGCAAATTTTCAGCCACAGGTGATTGTCAGCGAGAGATTAGTGACCGGACAGAATCCCGCTTCCGCAAAAGGAGTCGCTGAGGCAATGCTGCCTTTGTTGGCTTCTATTGAAAATAGAAGAGCCTGAGTTATGAAAGAACGCATGCCTTTTGTTATATATGTCTTTGCCCTCTGCGCTTTTGCTTTGGGATTCACTGAATTTGTCACGATCGGCTTAGTTTCCAGGATATCAACTGAGCTAAACGTCAGTGTCAGTCATGTAGGTACAGCGGTGACAGCCTACGCCCTCGGTGCCGTAATTGGTGCTCCGGGATTAACTGCGTTGGCAACACGATGGCCTCGTAAAAGATTATTACTTGTTGCTATGGGCCTGTTTACAGTTGGCAATGGTATCGTCAGTGTGTCTGAGTCCCTAACGCCTATGTTGATTGCACGATTTGCTTCCGGTTTAGGGCACGGAGTGTTTCTTGCTGTTGCTTCAAGTGTGGCAACCCAACTGGCTGGGCGACATCGTGCTGGCGCTGCTGTTTCGGTCGTTTTTGGCGGTCTTACAATTGCGTTGGCATTAGGCGTACCACTTGGTACCTACATCGGTAGTCTGTTGAGTTGGCAGTCTATATTCATGGCAGTAACGGCAAGTGGAGCGATCGGTTTCATTGGATTGGCAATGCTGATGCCCACGGATCAAAATGACCCCTCCTTGCAAGCAAATGCCATGGACGGTTTAAAAGCCATGTTCAACCCACTACTGCTTGCGGGAGCAGGAATTACAGTTTTGGCCTATGCAGGATCTTTTGCCCTGTATACGTATATTTCCCCAATTCTACTTCAGGTAACGCATGTAGACGAGCGTACGAGTAGTTTGCTTATGTTGGTCTACGGCGTGATGGCCGCTATCGGGAATGTCTGGGGTGGTCGCCTGACTGACAAGCAAGGTGCAGACCGTGCCGTGATGACAATTCTTATTGGTCTGGCGATCGTCCTCTTTGCTATGTGGTTCTCTGTCTCATCCTTAATGTTAATGGCACTGTTTATTGGGTTGCTTGGAGCATTGACATACGCAGCGGTCCCCTCAATGCAAGCAAGAGTGATAGGGCTATCTCACATACATGCACCTGAAGCTCCAGCTGTGGCAGCAGGACTGAATATTGCCGGTTTTAACGGAGGAATTGCATTAGGGTCGCTATTGGGGGGTGTAGCGCTGGATGTTACTGGTCTTACAAGCCCTACTTGGGTTGGAGGCGGAGTTGTAATCGTTGGTATTTTGTGGATGTTATTACAAATAAATTCGAATAAAAGACGCACCACCTCCGATTACTCCTGATAGTACACATAGCATTTAAAATGGCTCAGTGAACACCAAATCACTGAGCCATTTTATTTTACCTCTTTGAAAAATGTCACAACCAAACACAGATTATTTTTTATTTTATAAAATCAGCCTAAATCATTCTGTTCTATTTCATATCAATCAGAATTTTAAACATCTTTCAAAAACACAGCGAAATTCATCAGCAATATCATTGTGTGAAAGGAGATGTACTATGTCAAAAAAGCCCACTTACCCAAACATTAGAGATGGAATTCCAGATTGGATAACTATCAGGGAGGCGGTAAGACTTCTCAATGGATTGAATGGGTGTAAAATAAGAAAAAGTGATTTTTATCGATTTGCTCTGCATGGGAAAATTCGGTTTTCAATATATTTTCAATCCCCAGTAATATTGAGGAAAATTAAATCACGAAATCATAAATTAAAGCTAAGACCAATAAAAAGTTCGTCAACGATGAAATCATTCATGCTTGCCGGAAGTTCCTTTGTCAGCGAAAACAATTTAACCTTCAGTACTGAAGGAAGATATATCCACCCTGTACAAAGAGTCATTGACACAACATTGCTCGGCTATGAATATGTCCTTATACAGCGTTTACTTGCACATTCATTAAAGATACCATCACCTGTAACAGGAGCAAAGTCGTATAATTATGGCATTACCGTTTGTTTATTGGGGGAAACGTTTCAACTTTTCGAAAAAATGACATGGCATGAAAGAATCGAACGACACGTAAAAAGGCTACCTAAAGATATTTCATCAGATGATTACGAAGATATAATACTAAACGCTACAAAGAAAGGTTCGCATAAATATTATTTTCCTATGCATGAATTACCGAGTGATGCCTGCTTTGTCCTCAGAAAAAGTGAACTTGAGAAGCTGATCAACAAACCGATCGAAAAAGAAATACTTCAACCGTCTTCAACTCGGATATCCACCCCTCTATCACGCCTCTTCTGGCTTGCCTGCAAAAATAATGAAACTATCAGTCCGTTAATCATGCAACCGTATAAACTATTGTCCATTTTTGAACAATGGGCATCTGAGGAAGGCATTACCGATCGATTCAGTGGCGACACGCTCAAGACTGCGCTTGAGCGCGGCTCGCCCCCTTCCCTACCAACACAAAAGTAAGATGATGCCCTTCGCTATGAAAACCCGTATTAAGGATTGTATTTTCCGTAATACGGGCTCATCAGCTTTCTCCACACCACTATTTTGTGTTGTCGTGTGTTCTCCCGGCTAGCGCTATATCTGCCACAGGAGAATACCGTGACATCTCATCAGTTATTACGTCTGAAACAGGTTGAAGAAAAAACTGGCCTGAAGCGCTCTCAAATCTATCTGTATATGAAAGACGGTACCTTCCCCCGCTCAATCAAGATTGGCCCGGCCAGTGTCGCCTGGCTCGAATCGGAAATTGACGAATGGATCAATATTAAATTAGTCCGCCGCTCAATAGGCTGAAGGGAGAAAATACCATGATTATCCCATCACTGAATTACGCCGTATTAACCGATGCCCTGCATGCATTGAAGGAGGGCAACATTCGTTACTGTGAATCGCTAGGATTCACTTTCGATGAAATGAATGCCCTCAACCAGTTGTCACTAGACGAGCTGTTAATCCTCAGTCGGGAGTCTGCGCAGTTTTTGGCTGTGACGGTTCATCACGACGCATTACACCTGCTTCTGGCTAAATCCCGTGAGGAGGTTCTGCAGCAACAGCGTATCAATCATGCCATCCGGCTGGGTGGGTCAATAGCGCTACTCAACAAGTATTTTGGCCTCACCTCCAACGAAGTTTGCCTTCGCCGCCGGTTACTGGGCGTCCGTGTGCCTTATGGCCGGACGCCAGAGCCGGACGAAGATACGGATGCGGCCATCTGGCGGCAATGGCAACAATGCCGGGTGGCAAACCTGGAATCGACCGATGCGCTGGCCGCCATGATGCAGGTAACGCAAACCCTGCTGCCGAAAGTCGAAGGGTTGTCACTGACCATCGTCTGGAAGCGTATCGCACTTTGCGAACAGGAGGCGTCAGACCGGAGGGCCACACATGCCGGATGAGATTGACCGCGATCAGGAATTTAATGAGCAACGACTGGAGGATATGATTGAACAGAGTCGTTTTAAGCCAGGGTCTACGCCATCATTATTCCATTGTCGTGTATGCGGTAAGCCCATTCCTGAAAAGCGACGGCAGGCACTTCCGGGCATAACCACCTGCACGGAATGTCAGGAAAAACTTGAACGCCGAAGACGTTAATAATGGTCACAGAGACATGCAGGAATATTTCCCCTGCATGTCTCTATCATTAACTATAAATCCACAGCCGTCTTTATTATATATTTCACTTCCTTTTATTTACCCCAAAGCTTATCCCCTTCCACCGCTCATTTATCTCTCTCATTTCAACTTTGAATTTATCGTTTATATACCGCCCCGGATATCTGATCATGAAAACGTCATTGCATAATAGTTACCCGTATTGACGTTAATTCTCTTGGGACGGGTATTGTTCTTTAAAAATAAGGTTCGGGCTGTCACATAACCACAATTCAGGGTGCCGCTGAATGTTCTCGCTGACCCGTTAAAACCGGAATGCAGAATTGGGATGTGACATTTATTTAACTCATCGTTGTTTTTATTAGAGGAGGCTACATGCGAAAACCCATTTATCACGTATTTGTCACCCAGGAAAGTCAGCCCGACCCACAGGGTGAAAAAAACACCTGGTGGACGAAAGTCGGCGTGGCTTTTGCCCATCACGGTAAACCCGGACTGAACGTGGTACTGACACCCGGCATTGCCGTTTCCGGAAAGCTGGTGCTCCTTGAGCCCAGGGATGACGGCGACACGACACAGGATACTCAGCCCGTTTAATCGCCCTTCTCCTTTTTCCGGCCCTGTGCCGTCTGATGGCGGTACGCGTTGCCCGGTTTACCGTTCCGAGGCCACCATGCTTTCCACCACCGTATTTCTGGCGGCGGCCATGCAGTGCGCCGCCAGCATTCACCCGTCTACGGCACTCGATGTGGCGCGTGTCGAATCCGGTTTGAATCCGTATGCCATTGCTGAAATCCTGCCCGGTGGCAAAGGCGTGATTTCACATTTCCCCGCCAGCAAGGATGAGGCCGTCAGCCTCACCGGACGGCTGGCGGCAGAGGGCCGACGTTATTCGGTCGGGCTGATGCAAATCACCAGCACCAATTTCCGTCATTACGGCGTGAACGCCCGTGACCTTCTTGACCCCTGTACCAACCTGTCCGTCTTTGAGCACATCCTCACCGACTGCTACCGCCGCGGCGGTTCCCTGAAGCGTGCGCTCAGTTGCTACTACTCGGGAAATTTCACGACCGGCCAACAGCCGGAATCCGCTTTTAACCAGACCAGCTACATCCAGCGCATCGGCTACGCCGTACCGTCAACGCGGGAAGACCGGCAGCGACCTCCCGCCGAAAAGCTCGTGCCGGAAATCCGTTACCCCACCGCCGTCATGCGTGGCGAGCTTACCGATAACGCCACGCCAGTTCTGACATCCCTGCGCTACCCCAACGCCGTGATACGCGGCGCGTTACCCATCCCCGGCCCCCAGGAGGAACAATGATGAAACGAAAACAGACTGACTGGCCCGTCCTCACTTGCCTGTTAATGGCAAGCCCGGTGCTGGCAGCAGACAGCGGGTTTAATAAAGCCAATGAGACGCTGAGCAACACCTCTACCGGCCTGCTCGGACTGGCCGCCGTCACCATCACGCTGGCCACCATGTGGGTGGGATACAAAGTCTTATTTGACGGCAAGAGCCTGCATGACATGCGCAACGTCATCATTGGCGCCATCCTTATCGTCGGTGCGTCAGGTTTCGGTGCCTACTGGGCGTCATAAGGGAGGCAACGATGGCTACGCTGAACAAAGCGCTGACGCGACCTGCCGCCATAGCCGGCATTCCCCTCGTGCCGTTCGTGATGGTCAGCGGGGCCATCGTCCTGCTGGCGGTCTATGTCAGCTATTACCTGATATTACTGCTTATTCCCGCCTGGCTGGAGATGAAGGCAAAGGCCAGGACCGATATTCACTATTTCGGGCTGCTCTGGCTGGCCTTTAAAACCCGTGGCCGGTTTGGCACCAATAAACATTTTGGTGCCAATGCCCTGCTGGCAAACCGCTATGACGCCGTCGACGTCTCGGAGTTTATTGAAAAAATGAAGTTAAACGAGTGCGTTACGCTGGATAAATACATTCCGTATTCCTCCCATATTCACCCGCACGTCATCAGAAACCGCCAGGGTGATTTGGTTGCCAGCTGGGAACTGGAGGGCACCGTTTTTGAATGCGAGGATGAATATCACCTGACGTTAATGGCGACGCATCTCAATAACGTGATTCGCGCATATGAAGGCCTGCCTATCACTTTCTATCTTCACCGTATCCGGGAAAAGTACCACGATGCCTTTGACGCGAATTCAGGTATTCCCTTTTCTGATGAAGTGACCCGGCTGTATTACCAGCCAATCAACGAAAAGCCGTTCTGGCGGCACCGGCTGTTTTTTACCCTCTGCTACGCGCCCTTCTCTCCGCTGGAGAAAAAGGTCATGAAGGCGCAGCCGTCAGGTAAACGCAAAGCGGTGCTGGATGATGCCCTGAAAGTGATGCTGGAACACCGTGAGGCGCTGGCTTCCGCGCTGTCCCGCTATACGGCGACGCCGCTGGGGATGTATGAAGACAACGGGCGGGTGTATTCCGCCCAGCTGTCCTTTTATCACCGCCTGCTCACCGGCCAGTGGCAAAAGGTGGCGGTCACGCCTGCGGCGTTTTATGAAACTTTAAGCACGCCGGATGTCTTTTTTACCACCGACACCGCCGAGTGCCAGACCGTCGGCGGATCTCGTTTTTTCCGCAGTCTGGAAATCAAAGATTATTCGCCGGAAACCGCGACCGGCCTGCTGGACGCGCTGCTTTATGCCGAAAGCGAGTATGTGATGACGCAGTCCTTCACCTGCATGGCCCGCGATGAGGTGCAGAAGCATATCCGTCTGGCGGAAAAGCGCCTGAATTCGGCGGACGACGACGCCATTTCGCAGCGTGAAGAGCTGATTGTCCTGCGTGACCTGCTCCAGTCCGGGCATGTGTCCTGCGGGAAATACCACTTCTCCCTGCTGATATCTTCAGACAGCCCCGAGCAGGTGGTGAAGGATACCAACGCACTGGCGCAGCCTTTCGCCGACCTCGGCATCATGACAACGCTGTCGACGCTGTCGCTGCCCGCCGCGTACCTGGCGCAACTGCCGGGGGTATATACGTTGCGCCCCCGTCTGGTGGCCGTCAGCAGCCAGAACTTTGCCGACCTGGCGAGCCTGCACAACTTTCATTCCCACAAGCGGAGCGGTAATCCCTGGGGTGACGCCATCGCCATCCTCAAATCACCGGGTGGTGGCGGGTATTACCTGAACCTGCACGACAGCCAGAGTGGGCGGGATGACTTCAACGAAAAAACGCCGGGTAATACAGCGATTATCGGGAAAACCGGCTCTGGGAAAACAATGCTGATGACCATGATGCAGCAACTGATGCAGAAGTACCGCAATCCGGCGACGTTCTCCGCCTCAGCCACAATCCAGCGGTTCACAACGGTGTATTTCGACAAGGACCGGGCGGCGGAGATGGCGATACGCCAGATGGGCGGGCGTTATTTCCGTATTCGCACCGGTGTGCCTACCGGGTTCAACCCTTTTGCGCTGGCCCCGACACGCCGGAATATCAGCTTTATCAAACGACTGGTGCGCATGCTGTGCGGCCGCAACGACAAACCGCTCGATCCACGCGATGAGGAGCGGATCAGTGCCGCCGTAGATACCATTATGCTCGACTACCCCCCGGAATACCGCAAGTTCGGTATCACCCGGCTGCTGGAAGTCCTGCCGGAGCCGCCAACCCCCGACGCCCGCATCAACGGGCTACGTATTCGCCTTAAACAGTGGGCTCAGGGCGGCGAGTTCGGCTGGGTATTCGACAATGAGGAGGACACCTTCAACATCAGCAACATTGATAACGTGGGTATCGACGGTACGGAATTTCTCGATGATGACGATATTCGCGGCCCCGTCACGTTTTATCTGCTTTACCGCGTCACCGGCCTGCTGGATGGGCGCCGGCTGGTGATGTTCATGGACGAGTTCTGGAAATGGCTGGCCGATGTCGAATTCTCCCGCTTCTCGCTCAATATGCTGAAAGTGATCCGCAAACTGAACGGCATCTTCGTCCCCGCCACGCAGTCGCCTGACGAAATCGTCAAGCACCCGATTGCCCCGGCGATTATCGAGCAGTGCAGCACGCAGATTTTTCTCGCCAACCCGAAGGCCAGCCGGGCGGATTACGTGGAAAAGATGAAAGTGCCGGAAAGCGTGTACGACATCGTCAGAAACCTCGATCCGGGTGAGCGATCTATGGTGGTCCTGAAAACGCCGTTACGCGCGGGTGAAACCCGGCCTTTTGTGGCGATGGCGAAAATGGATTTATCGGGCCTCGGGAAACTTACCAAAATGCTCAGCGGCAGCGAAGACAACCTGAAGCTGTTCGACACCCTGTATCTGGAAGGAATGCAGCCTGATGACTGGAAAGCCGCCTTCCTTGAACAAGCCCTGTAATATTCATGACGGAGGTAATAAAAATGCGGTTCAGAGATATCATACTGGCATTATCACTGTTTATTTCCACCCAGGCGATGAGCGCCGGAATACCGGTATTCGACGCCGTACAGAATACCGAATCCATGAATCAGTGGATCCAGAAACTCCAGCAGTGGCAGGAAACCGTTACCCATTACAGAAGTGAACTTGATGCCTACAAGCAGCAATTAGCCACGGCAACGGGCGTGCGTGACGTTCAGGCATTTCTCCGCGAGGCCAAAAGTCTGAAAACCGATATTGATAATCTTCGTCAGCAAGGTATTTCACTGGATGACCTGCTGAGCAACCAAAGCGGGTCATATTCGTCTGAACTTAATAGCTTGTATAACAAATATAAAACGTTCGATACCTGTAACCCGTCCAGCGCTTCACAACGCTATCTGGACAGCTGCAAACAGATGATCCTGAATCAGGCCGTAGCGATAGAAAATACGTCCGAGGTTGAAAACAAGATCACGGGCACGCTCGACGATATATCGGATTTATCAGACCGCATTGCTAATGCGCAGGATTCGAAAGAGTCACAGGACCTGGCTAACGCCATCGCGGCCAAAAGCGTACAATTAAATGCGCTGACCAGCCAGTGGGAAATGTCAGTCAAACAGGCTGAACAGCGAACAACGCTGCTGGAACAGCAAAAACAGAAAGCCTTTGAGCAACAGCAATTAACTGCGCCCGTTGCCGATCTGAACTCTCTATAGGGAGGTTAACATGTTAAAACCCGTATTAACCTTATGCATCATGTCAGGCATTCTCGTCTTATCCGGTTGTAAAGAGACGAAATCAGAAGCCTGGTATAAAGAACATCCCGATGAAACCTATAAAGTCTATACGCAATGCCTCACGGATGGTGAGGCAAGCGACAACTGCGAGTTTGCGCACCGGGCAGCACTCATGTTTGCCCAGACAGGCAAACCCGGCATCAGGGAAAAATTCGAGACACTGTTTCAGCAGGAAGCCCAAAAAAGAAAATCCGTCACTCAGTAAGATCCCCGCCAACAAAAACAGGGATCCCTCCCTGTTTTATCCCCTGTCTCTTCCTGACTAATGAGAGGTACCATGTCCGGTGGTATTTTTGTTGGTATGGACAAAAACATCATGGATGGACTCAACGCCGTGTTAGAAGGTCAGTCTTCTAACTACGGCACCCTAATCAGTGCGATTATCGTCAGTTCCTTCACCCTGTTTATTACGTATCGCGGGTATCAGACGCTTGGCGGCAAACTCCAGACGCCGGTTGAAGATGTTGTCTGGGATGTGGGGCGCATGTTGCTGATCATCACTTTTGTTTTAAACCGCGAGGGCTGGCTGGATGCCATCATTGCGGCCATTGAAGGGCTTAAGGACGGCATCAGTGGCGATGATAATGTCTGGGCACTCCTCGACACGGTGTGGGAAAAGGCACAAGCGCTGGGGCAAACGCTGTTTAATCTCGATACCTCCACCTACGTTAAAGTGAATGGCGGTTTTGCCGAGGTGCTGGTCTGGGGCGGAGCAATCGTTCTGTTACTGGCTGCAACCTTTGTCAACCTGCTCGCCGAAATCACCATTCTGTTAATGACCACCACCGCCCCACTCTTTATTTTCTGCCTGCTGTACGGTTTTCTTAAACCCATGTTTGATAACTGGCTGAAAACAATATTTACCGCAATCTTAACGACCATGTTCTCTGCCCTGTCTGTCCGGATCGCCATCAACTACCTGAATAAAATACTGGATGCCGCAACAGCAACGTCTGCTGAAAGCAATATGGTGACCCTGGCGGCGCAATGTTTGCTGGCCGGGATTACATCAGGCGTCGTGGTGTATTTTTCAGCGAAAATAGCCACTGCGCTGAGCGGTGCCGCCGTGCAGGCAGTGTTACAGGGTGCAGCCATGAGCGGACTGCGCGGGCTGGCGAGCAAATCTGCCGACGTCGCCGGACCCGGCATAAAGGCCGGGGGCCGACTGACCGCCAAAGGTGGCATGGCCGCAGCCGCGACAACCGGCAGATTCATTGCCGCAGGTGCGGGCAAAACCGTGAGCGCCTGGCAGAAACGTGCCACCGCCATTGACAGCATGAAACGCCAGAATCAGCAGCGTCACCGTTAATCCTCCCGACCGCTAACTTCTTTTCTCCGTCACGCCGTGGCCTCTGCCAGCGGTGCGGCTTTCCTGCATTTACCCGATAAGAGGCTTCCATGAAATTCAGCATCTTGCTTCTGGTGTTGTGCGCGCTTACGGGCTGCGCGCAGCATCAGGGCGACCTCCCGCCGGTGTCCGGCGATCCCCAGCCGGTTAATTCCCCCGCCATCATTCAGGAGCTGACCCACCATGTCTGATATTCAACATATCATTAATGTCTCGCGCTCTTTTGAATCCATCCTGCTGGAAAAGGAAGAGCGTTCCCGCAAAACTGCCTGGCGGGTGGCCGCTGCCGGGCTGATTCTGGCTGCAATGGCAATTACGGCCATGATTATTCTGCTGCCGCTGAAAACCACTGACATTGAATTGTGGTCGGTGGATAAACAGACCGGTCGTTATGAGTATATGACCCGCATTAAAGAGCGGGATATTGCGTCTGAAAAAGCGCTGGCCCATTCACTGGCGGCACACTATGTCAGGCTCCGCGAAGGGTATAATTATTTCGCCCTCCAGCGTGATTATGACGACGTACAGTTATTTAACAGCGACAGCGTGAACCGGGATTATCTGGACGGGTTTAATGGCGACCAGGCTCCGGACGTTATTTTTAATAAAGCCGAATATGTCGTCTATATCGACATTATTTCTAATGTGCATGCGCCTGCCACCGGGCCGGATAGCCTGGCAACACTGCGTATTAAGCGTACCCTCCGCCGTATTTCTGATAATTCAGTGAAAACGGACTTCTGGAATATCCGCCTCACTTACCGCTATGTCCCGCATCAGCAACTGACGGACAGCCAGCGTGAAGTGAACCCGCTGGGCTTTATCGTCACCAGCTACCAGCGCGATAAAGAACTGAGGAGCGAATGATGCTGAAAAACATCCTGGTCCTGACGGGCTTACTGGCGTCATGCGCGACATGGAGCGCCGCCACCCCGCGCGGCAGCGCCTATGACAGCCGGATGCAGAACGTATCGTATAACAGCCAGAACGCCACCGTGGTGAATACCCGCCCTGGCTACGTCACCACGCTGCTGTTTGACGACGATGAAGCTGTGATTGATGCGCAAGCGGGTTTTCCAAAAGGCTGGACGGTGACGAAAAGTGATAACCGGGTAGACGTCAGCCCGAACCCCATCACCCAGCCGGTGACGGACGCCAGCGGCAACAACGTCAGCCAGGTGTTCCTGCCCACGGCAAAGGACTGGAAGACCAACCTCTTCGTGGTGACCTCAAAGCGTGATTACAGCCTGGAGCTGAACGTGCTGGACCACGATTCCCCCGCGCAGGCGTTCGTTATCCGTTACCACTATCCGGCCGAGGCTCGCCAGCAATCCGCCGCCGCCAGCGCCGCACGTCAGACGCAGCAACGTGAAAGACAGGAGCAGCAGCAAATAGCAGCGGCATTCGGAGAGGCCAGCATGCCACGCAACTGGCGCTACACCAAACGGGTCGCCGCCGGTTCGGCCACCATCGCACCGGATTTTGCCTGGGATGATGGTCGTTTTGCCTATATCGGTTTTTCCCCCATCAGAACCCTGCCTTCCGTTTTCCGGGTGGTTAACGGACGGGAGCAGGCGCTCACGCCCCGGACGGTTAAGCAGGGTAATTACACCGTGATGGTGGTTCCTGCAGCGCCACAACTGGTGTTGCGTTACGGCACCTCGGTGGTGGGGATCGAAAACGACAGATTCGGGCGCATCCCGATAACCCGTAGCGACACTGTTTCACCGTCCGTTACGCTGGAGGCGAAATGACCGATAAACCTGTCCCGGACGAACCGGAAAAAACCACCGCAGAACGGGAAGCGGAAGCCCGCGAACGCGCCCGTGCGGCAATGGCGTATCAGGAACCGGAGCAGAGAACATCCCCCGGCCAGCCGGAAGTGACCCGTTTTCGTAAGGTATCCGGTCGCCGCACGCTGATCGTCAGCCTGCTGAGTCTGACTCTGGTGATCGCCCTGGCATCCGGCGGCGATCGTCTTTTCAGTGCATTGAAAGGGGGTAATGAGAAAGAAGCCAACACCGCGCCGCCGCCCTCCGCCGGGAAGACGCTTCATGAGCGTCAAAATCTGGGGATGGACAGTAACCCGTTTGGCCTGTTCGGGCCGCACACACAGGACGGAACAGACCCTGTCAGCCAGACCGTCTCCTCCGCACCCACCCTGCCACCAGCCCCACCCGCCCTGAACAAGGCAGCCGCGCTGGCTGACGGGGTGAACAACGCCCGAACAATGCCGGGCGATAATGCACACACGTTCCCGGGTGAAACGCGCAGCCACGCAGACACGTCCGACAGTCGGTCATCATCCACAACGTACACATCCTGTCCATCAGTACTGACCAGGGGAAAGGATGGCAGCCTTCGCTGCCCGGAGACTGCCGCGCCGGAATCGGGCAACAACGACAATCCGGGCGTCGCCCGTGTCACTGGCGTCAGACGGCTGGGCCTCGATCCTGATCTCTATATCCCGGTGGACCGCTATATCCCGTGTTCGATGATGTGGCGCTTCGTGTCCGATGTCGGGGGGCATATTTCCTGCCTGGTCAGTGAAGATGTTTACAGCGCCAGCAACCATGTGACGCTGATCCCGGCGGGAACGGTCGCCCGTGGCATCTACCGCACCGGGGCGCTGCAACACGGACGCAGCCGGATGTTTGTGCTGTGGACGGAGCTGCGTACGCCTGAGCCCGGCAGCCTGCAAATCCCGCTAACTGATACGCAGGCCAGCGGCCCGCTCGGCGAGGCGGGGATCTCAGGTTGGATCGACAACCATTTCTGGGAGCGCTTCGGCAATGCCCTGATGCTCAGTACGGTGCAGGACGTGGCTGCGGCGGCGTCGGATGCTGCCCCGGGGAAAGACCGCAATACCGACTACACCGAAAACACCCGCGCCGCCACGGCGGAAATGGCGAAAACGACGCTGGACAACAGCATCAATATCCCGCCCACCCTGTATCTGAATCAGGGTGATGTCATCGGGATCATGACCGGCACGGATATTGATTTCTCATCCGTCTGGCAGCTGCGACTGAAAAAGAGGTGGTATGAACGCTGAAAACCTGTCGCTGGACTTTATGAAAAACCAGATGTTTGGTGATTTTATTGCGCAGGACGGCCTGACGGAAATTGCCGTTAACCGGCCGGGTGAACTGCATACCAAAATCCGGGGGAAATGGCGAAGACATGAAGCCCCGATTACGCTGCGCCAGTGTTACGCCTTTGCCAGAGCGCTGGCGTCCTGGCAGGACGATAATATCGACGACACATCGCCGATCCTTTCCGCCACGCTTGAATCAGGCGAGCGCATTCAGGCCATTATTCCCCCGGCCTGTGAGCGCAATACCGTGTCTATTACGCTACGCAAACCCTCATTCGGGCAGAAAACACATCAGTCATGGATTGATACGGGATTTTATAACCGGGTAAGCGGTCAGGAGCGAACGGAAGGCAAAGATGTTGAATTGACCCGCTATTATCAAGGTGGGGATATTTCCCGCTTTATGGAAAAAGCGGTGGAATACGGCAAGACGATTTTTATCGTCGGTGAAACCGGATCCGGTAAAACCACCTATATGAAAACGCTGCTGCACTATATTCCCAGGCACCTCAGGCTGACCACCATCGAGGATAATCCCGAAATCCGGTTCTATCACCACACCAACTATGTCCATCTCTTTTATCCGGCGGATGCCGGGGATAATGCCATTGTCACGCCCGGCAGGCTGATACGCGCCAATTATCGTATGAACCCTGACCGGATATTACTGGCTGAAATTCGCGGACAAGAAGCCTGGGATGCGCTGAAAATCGTCGGTTCCGGGCATGAGGGATTAATGACTTCCCTGCATGCAGGCAGCCCGGAAGAATGTATTGAAGGGTTAATTGACCGCTGCTATGAAAACCCTGACTGCCGGAACATGCCTTTCGACGTGCTGTTACGCAAGGTGCTTAAGAGCATTGATGTGATCGTCAGCATTGATATTCACGGTGACATACGCCGGATGAGTGATGTTTATTTTAAACCCCTTCATCTTAATGGCATGAGAGGTGTATTCAGTAAAGGACTTCAATAAATAACTTATCGAATTACGCAACACTCGTTTAAATATGAAGGTGACCGAAATGAAAAAAGCAATATCCTCCGCATTATTGCTCTGCATTATAGCGTCATATTCAACTTCCGTCATGGCCGCTGACGCCTGTGAAGTGGTGTTATGCATGTACGGTAAAGCCACCGGGAACGGCGGCGGCAATGGATGCCATTCGGCCGAACGAGCATTCTTTAATATCGTGAAAAAGAACAAGCATGGTTTTCTGCCGGACCATACGGCCGATGCCAGAAAATCGTTCTTACTTGAGTGTGATTCGGCAGACCCGGCAATTATCAGCCAGATTATCAATAAATTTGGCCGAATGCGTCGTTAATTAACAGAGGTAGTCATCATGACAAAACCGGGTTTTATTCAGCATCCCTGGACACGTCAGCGCGGAGATTCCATGCGCGCAGCCCGTGTTATTGAACACATTGAAAATGAGGCAATGCACGGATGCGGCCTTTATTATGAAATTTATCACTATCGCGTTGTCTGCCGGTTATTGCAGTTGCTGCAAACGCTGAACGCCACCGACAGAGTAACGCTGACAGAAGAAGCTAATCTACGTGGATTTACGCTGAATGAAACCAGCATTAAAGAAAGCCGTCAGTGTTATTCCAACATCATGAGGGAAATCCGCGAGAGCCAATATTAACCCCTGCCTTAATTTTATTCGCAGGTCTCCTATAGCGCCAAAATATTTCAGCCGGGTCCGGCTTGAGGCGTGGTGGTTTTCAGGTTTTTACGGCATAGCACATTTTTCACGGATTAAGGAGCGAAGAAATGGAGCCGTAAAAATGAGGCAGCGGACAGAACTATTTTCGCGGGGTAAGGAGCGCAAATATTTCAGGCGCCGCGCCTCACCGGCAAACAGCCGCGCCCACGCGGATTTTGCCGGCCGGGGGAGCCGAATAAATTTCGCCGCCCCAGCGAGCGAAAAGCTGTCGCCCACGACAGCGGTTTATTTGGGGGGCACAGCCCCGCACACCGTCGCGGCTAAGTCTCCGGCCAAAAGCCGGTAGCGTGGCGCGACCACCCTCTTTAAAGGTCAGCTTCCCTTTTATTCCCGCTGCGAGGAACGAGCAAAGGGAAGAAAAAGGCGAAAGCGACCGTCTTAAAGGGGGTGGTCGCGCGTAGCGGGCGACGGTGTGCCGCCGTTGACGTCGGGGGTTTTGGCGTGGCGTCCAGCCACGACATTACCCCCATGTGACATATCATAAGGGCGTCCAGCCCGCATGTACTGGCGCACGCCGTTTCGTGCAGGGAAGCATGCTTTCCTGCATATGGCCGCACAGCGGTCACCTTCTTTGCCCCTGACATTCGCCCCGCCTTTTCGCCCGACACCGTGGGGCGAACTGATGGGGCGATGTCATGGGGCGAACTGCTGACGAAGGAGGCATCGTGATTTTGAATAAGCTGGCCGTTTCACTGTCGCCGATAGTGAATGGCGCGCTGAGCTTCATTACTTTTATGCAACAGCATCAGCTGATGCTGGCGCTGTTATCGGGGCTGACGATGCCGTTTTTCGCGTCGATGAAAAGCGATGAACGGCAAAAAGCCCCGCTGTGGCAAAAGCTGATTATTGCTTTCTCCATGGTATGTTTTATTTGCGGTTCGATGGGGCCGGTACTTATCTGGATTTTCCAGTGGCTTTATCAGGGCTGTATTATCGCCAGCATTCCCGTTCTGGCATGGCCTGTGCTGATTACCTTTACCGTAACGGGTTTTATTTTGCATATCCTGCTATGCAGGGTATTAACACCTGAATTAGACAAAATAAAAAAGCGCCTCGTCAGAAAGACAACGCTTGAACGGGAATTACGCACCGATGTCCGTACGGTGAAATCACTGCTGCCGGAAACGCTGCATTATGATCCGCTGGATTATATCGACCTGAATAAAGGGGTATTTATCGGCATGGACCGCGATATTCAGCCGATGTACCTGCCGTTAAAAGACTGGCAAAAACAACACGCTGATATTATCGGCACCACCGGGGCCGGCAAAGGGGTTGCCACCGGGATATTACTATATCAAAGCATTCTGGCCGGTGAAGGCGTATTTGTGATGGACCCCAAGGATGATGAATGGGCACCGCATCTTTACCGGAAAGCCTGCGAGGATGCCGGTAAACCTTTTGCCCTGATTGACCTGCGGAAACCCCAATACCAGTTTAACCTGATTGAAGAAATCACCGCCGATGAACTGGAAGAATTGTTTGTTGCCGGTTTCAGCCTGGCGGAAAAAGGCCAGGAATCTGACTTTTATCGGATTGACGACCGGAAAGCGGCCCGAATAGCCGCGCAGTTTGTCACCCGTAATACTTACTCAACCATTCGGGATGTGTATAACGGAGACTACGTTCAGGGTATTGCAGATAAGATAAAAGCCTTTTTTGGAAAAATCGAAGAGCTGGCCTTGCTAAATGCCATCAATGCCCCCACCGGATTTTCGCTTAATAGGATATTTGAGGAAGGCGGTTGCTGTTATGTGATTGGCTCGATGCGCAACAGCAAAATCATTACCGCTCAGCGCATGCTGCTGGTTCGCCTGTATCAGCTGGCGGAAAAGCGCGAGCGAGTGAAAAACGTGCCCCGCCCCATTGCTATTTATCTTTCTGAACTGAAATACCATTTATCCAGGCCAGCGCTGGAAGGTTTGGGCGCGGCACGCGATAAAGGCGTGCATATTATTATGGACCATCAGTCGATTGCCGATTTAAAGGACTGCCCGGCAGATTTGAAAGGCGACGCCGTTGTCGGCGCTGTCGTTGAGAACGCTAAATTCAAACTGGTTTATCGTGTCATGGACCCGGATACCGCTGAATGGGTGGCGAGGATGTCAGGCACTATATTAGTCGATGATGAGGTCCGCAAAGCCAAAACCGATGCCGTGCTGACAGAGACTATCGACGATGAACGCACCATCAGGCAGGCGGAGCGTTTCTTTACCGACAGCAATATGATCCTGAACTTACCCGATTTTGTCAGCTTCATCTTCACGACAAAAGCACTCCCGTCTGCTTCTCTGATTTCGCCCATCAGGGTGAGAAAACGCGAGCTGGAAATCTGTGCCGTATCGCCCTCGATTACCGCCACCGCCGCAACGGTAAACATCACCCTGGATTTTAGCGAGGAGGAAACCTCCCCCGGACCGTCATCAACGCCGGATATCACCACAACTCGATCCGATCTTTTTTTTGATACGGATGAAAAAGACACGACAACACTGAATACCAATACAGAGGAAAACCCGTCATTGCTGGATTTTTAAAGGAGGAATGATGCTGATCACCGCATACCGCGAACGCCAGACGCGGCACCACGAAAAAATACAACGACTGCTGAATTTTCTGAAGGAGGAAACGTACAGTGACTTTAAAACACTGATGCTGCTTTTCGGCTTCCGGGATCATAAATCGATGTATTCCCTGCTTTCAAAAGTCGAGGACATGGGGTTAATACACAAGCATGTTCTGGTGTCGCGGACGATGAAAATTTCATTGTGGGGCATAACCAGTGACGGACTGGCCGTGGTCTTAACTCCCGACGATGTGCTTTTCCCGGCGCGGTTTGAGCCGTCAAAAATTACCGGCTGGACGCTGGAGCATCACCTTGATAATCAGGTGGCCAGGATAACCCTTGAGCAAAAAGGCGCGTCAGGGTGGATCAACGGCGATCGCACAACCTTCCTCAGTCGTTACCAGACCAGTCACCGCCCAGACGGACTGATTACCCTCCCCGGCGGCACGGTGATCGCCATTGAGACCGAGCGTCGTCTGAAAACTAAAGCCCGATACCAGTCAATCATCGCCAGCCATTTACTGGCCCGGACCCGTAAAGACTGGATTTACGTTTTTTATATCGTGCCGGACCCGCAGAAAAAGCGTGGCCTTGAACGGCTGTTTGACAGCATCAGGCACGTTATCGTTAACCATCAGCACATCCCGCTGGAAACCCGCCACCGGAATGTCTTCCGCATCTACACGCTCGACGAGCTGCAACGGCTCGATTTAGACCACGGCATATAGTTCTTCTCTATCACTTACAGCCCCAACCCACCCAACCAGCAGCGCAACGACCTGAAATAATACCCCTCGAAACACTCACCCAAAATCAGAACAGACAGGACACCAAATGAACAGAGAAACTGACCGACTTTCGGACGTACTAACCGAAATGAGCGCAAAAGCGTTGGTGACATGGATGACGCATTCCGCATTACAGGACATACCGCGCGAAGCATTACTGGTTCGCGGCCACGATTTTGTGTACGCCCTCCACGCAAATTTTGTGCTGATGCGTGATGTCCTCTCAGAAACACTGGAAGATATTGAGCAGCAAAGTCATGGTATTGAAGAAAGATTGGATAGCCTGGAACAGCGCCTTCAGACGCTTCAGAAAGATACTGATAATTTGTATTAGCTCACTTTTGACCTGGCACAACTACGACACAGGGCCAAACCTAATCTGAGAGGCAGCTCTGTGCCAGGAGCGGACGTTCGTCAGAATTGTGCTTTAAATTACTCAGATAAAATCGACAAATTTTTTTGTACTCGATGGTTATCAACAGATCTGCCAGAAGTTCATCTAACTATTCCAGTTTTTCCGCTGGCATGTCTTCCACCAACAGTTTTTCATTTTCGACGTGGCCTACTATAGCGAGGTTGATTAGTTCCCTGCCGGCTTGCGTCATTCTGACCAGCATGCTACGCACATCGTCTGGGTTAGGTTCACGCATTATGAGGCCACGTGTTTCCAGGATTTTCAGGCAATGCGTCGGAGTTCGCCACCGGCGAACGGTGACAGCGCGGGGGCCGTCAGGCCACATGATGCGATGGTCTTTGAACTTGAGCGAGGATGCAAGCCCGACAGGGGCGAGACTCAACGCGGCTCGATGCGCAGCACGACAGCCGTTTCAGGGGCGAAGCTCCTGAACGCTTCATAGTGAGGATTTTACTATGCGAATAATATACTGAATAAGTTGTATGTCGGCCTATACTTTCATAGGCCTAAATCGGTAAATTCATCAATTGGTAGGAATATGTTATGAAAACTATCTCTGCTTTTTGTCTGTCTTTAATTGCCATTAATGCTTATTCAGATCCAGTTCCACTCCAGGAATTAGATGCCGCACTTCAACAACTCCTGGATGAGGATCAGCGCGCATTTTATGGAATGCCTGCCAACTACCCTGTACCCAAACCATACCCTAAGCGAAAGCCGCTTTCATCTACCTCGAATTTATCTTTATCTAAAGGCAGCCAACTCTCTCTAAGGTCATACCCTCGCAATGGTAATGCTGAATTATTTAGGTCTAAATTGCAGTACCCTAAACCCCTCAGTGTTGCTACAACTCCGTTTGGGCCTCCTTGGGTATTTGTCAAAAATATCACATTGATTCCAATAAAAATAAATTATGCCTCACCTGGTGACTCTGCCATTCCAGACTCAATATACAGGTCAAAAATTCAAGGTTTTAATTGCACTCAACAAGCACAAACAATAAAAGGAAAAATAACCAACTCTTATAAAATTACACGCAACGCTGTAGTTAATTCAAATATAAAATCTGACTCAAAATTTGCTCTCGGATTTCCTATAGGAAACACCGGGGCAACCATTGGCTTTGATAAAACCTTTAGTGTTGGCATAGGCGAAAGTGTCACTACTAATGATGAGCGTTCAGCCACTGATGAAGATGAGATAAATCAGCAGGTTCCTCCAAACACTAAACGTACTTACAAACTTGAGCGAGTCGTCAAGACAGGGTATTACTACTTTGATGGAACTGTTCTTGCAGACGGCGACCTATCTCCTAACCCCAGCCCTGAAAGCTCCGATCCATTTTGGGGGTTACTAAGCCAAAAGCTCATTAAACCAGAACTCAAAGCCCCTCAGAGACGAACTTTCCATGTTTCGGGTTACACCTGGAACGCCAGCGGCGTGGATAAAAATTTTTACTGGGCTGATGAGCCTCTTACTCAAAGTCAATGTGCAGATTTAGTTAAGTCAACTGGGAAGCAAGTTGATTTCATTTCTGTATCAGATAATGATTCGCAGCTAGTAGCATCACCTTTGTTCAATGGAATGCTGGTCGAAACAGCAAATACTTCTGGCGATATCTTTGTACGAGCAAGGTCAAATTCAAACCAAATGTGTAATGTTTCTTTCAGCACACTCGATAAATCAGTCAGTATAAAAGCCCCTTCTAAGGGCTGGTCTGACTGGACTATTTTGACAACCTACACCGGACAGGCTTCATATTCTGTGAATTATACGGTCCCTGATAGCCCGGAATGTTTAACAGCAGTAGAACCACAAATAAAATATATGCGAAGCATGAACCTTAAGGATTCATCCATATAATTAAGCGTGAGGTTAATAATGTCAAAATCTGGCGATGGCGTAATGAATTTAACCTGCGAACAATGTGACGAAATGTTCCAGGAATGTACCAACGAAGTTCCTCCAGATGCCCCTGCGGGGTATCTTCAATGCCAACTATTGTGGGAAGCCTGTAAAAAGAAGTGCAAGGGAACATCGGCACTCACCGCTGAGGAAGTAGACAGAATTGTTCGTTCAAAAGTAGAGCTACCATAGTAGCCCCTACTTATCATTTGCATGAGGCCCACCGCCCGAAGGGTTATTTTGCGCATGCGCAAAATTACGCGTAGCGCAGGGCGTACCCGTCAGGGGCATACCATTTAGCAGGCCCGGTCTTCCTTAACCTTAAAGAAATCCCCGCAAGCGCGGGGATAAGGTCAATCGTCAGGTAGGGGTCAGTTTGGAGATCGGAAATTATTGTACGGCAAGCCGGTTTTTTGAACAGGATTAGCTATAGCAATAGGGTGTACTCCCGCGCTAGGCCTTTACGGATTGAGTAACAGGAGCTAATAAGGTGCGTAATTGCATCTGACTTGACTACCCAATTGCATTTTACTTGGCGACCGTTTGAAGATTACTTGACCATCGCCAACTAAAATTGGTGTATAGCACACATCTCATGACGGAGTCCGATCTGAATGGCGGCAGTGTGCCAAGAGCGGACAGTTTGAAAAATAACTGTGCTACCCAGCAACAGGTACATAGTAGTTTATGTTTTTATAAATTTTACAGCCCTACAATGATTCTATGGACAAAAGTAGGTTAGACACAAACTATCCAAAATGGATATGATTACTGTGTTAGCAAAAACTCATGGTTATCACAGAGGGCTATTAAGTGCTTGATTATTTATCAAAGCTTCCTTTACCGGCTGAGCAAATACCTCAGGGTTTAAAGGAACTATTATTTGTTGAAGACAATTCTAACCCCCAGCGAGAAGTTACTGTAACCCATCGGTACGAAAGAAATAAATATCAAGATGATTATGATTACACTCATATGATCATGGCCGTAGTTCCCGAGGATGATGTCGAAAATCTAAGTGTGTTACGTGAATCCTGTGAAGGTGTCGTCACATTTTCCACGCAGGACTGCACAGAGAAAGGAGGGGCTTGGGGTACAGATATATCTATCTCCGGTTATGGGTATATTGTAGCTTCTTGGGGATCAAGTCTTCACTACTCCTTTTTTTTGGCCGAAGATGTCTGGATGAAACTAGGATTGAAACCAAGGCTCATAGGGGATGATGAACAAAAAGTAATTTTTGATGAGGTTTCTTCGCCATCATATGGAGTCGCACAAGGCGATGTCTCAAGCGAATATTATTTCAAAAGCAACAAAGATGTTAAATGGACGATGAGGAATGATTACCTCAGAAAATATTTATGGATGAAAGGTTGTGTTGGAGTAAAAGTTTTCTTCTTCGAAGCCTATATCGAACGAACTAAAGAGGTAATCGAACTCTTATCAGGTTCTAATCACTTTAGAATCGAACTTCCTTGGATTGAATTTGAAATAGTTGATCATACAGATAGGATATTGCTTCAAGCATGGGGAACTGTTCAATCTGTTCAGCCAGAGCTTTGCTTTGAATTAGACGTCAACACATTGGTATGGCCCGGTCACAAGTCACCGATGACAATGTCACGAGCGACCGATTATCGTAGTGGCGAATACGTATATGTTGATGATGCTTTTCTTACTAAATATGAGAAAGATAAGACATACGAAGCCATCCCATTTTTTGATGGTAATCACTATCATGCAGACCCTAGCTATGGCGGGCAATGGGCATTTAGAGACTGTGTCAGAGTCGGTAGAAACTTAGTGAAAATACCTTTTTATGAGCTTTACCGAGGAGTTCCAGAAAAGGAAATATATCATGTGTTTGATTATGCGAAAGACCAAAGCCTTATTGATACTAATTCATTAGATGATGAGCATATTGTTTCTAAGACTTTTAGATTTGCTAGAGAACTGGCTGAGCTTAATGAAAACCTAGTATCTCTAGGTAGAGTTTTAGATGTTCCCCTGTCGAGTTCTGATATTTTTGAATACAACAAAGATGAACTTGATGATGAAGGTATTAGAAACTATCCTGTACTGCAAAAGCTTGCTCATGTAGCCTCAATCGATATGCAAGAGCAAGATTTCCTGGCTAGATGCAAGACTATAAACGAGATCATTAATAAGATTAAAACTGGTTCATTAAAGAAATTAAGTATTGCTATGGGTGTAAAGGCTAAGGATATTGAAAGATTGCAAACGCTAAAATTATTGCAAGGAATATTAAACCTTACAAGGATTATTAATGAACAAAATGAAGAGCAATCCTCGCTAAGACATGCCAATGAACTTGCAAATTATAATTCATCTAATCATACGTTAGCAGCTCTATTTATAAATAATGACTTGAGGAACGCTGAAGCTCATGAAGCAGTCAATAAATCCATTGAACATTTAGCTAGTCTTGGTTTTGATAGTGCAACTTTGGCATCAGGTTATAGCCATGCTTTAGATTTTATATTTGATCAAGTCATTGAGAGCTTGAAGAATTTTAATGCAACTTTAAATGAAGTCCTGCATTAATGTTAAAGTGCAATATAAGCTTTAGATGATATTCTAAAGCTTTTTATTCAGTTAATACTTATTGGTGCTATTAACAAGTGATTTTTATGTCTTCTGGAATCTTTGTGCAGATAAAAGGGTCGTTAGTAATAAATTCAACAGTTGCGGACTAATTGCCAATGTACGCTCCTCGCTCATAGCAGACCTTCGGTGCTGGCAGCTTAGTGCCAACAGCTGCCAGTAACAGATTGGCAGATTTGTACAAGATGAGGACGCATAGTTAATACGTGGTTTGCTATTATCATTTTTAGCTACTGAAATACATATCGAATTCCATGGTAATCAACTTTTGGTTTCGTTTAACAAGTCTTTCATTGCTTGTCTACCGCGTTCTTTTCTCTCCTGCTTAAAAATCCTTTTTAAATATTTTTTAGATGGCGAAGATCTCTTCTTCTTTTTTTTGGATTTAGGCATTACATCCGGAGGGCAAGTTTCATTTAAAAATGTACGGATTGCTTTTCTGTAATTAAACAGCATTTCAATACCTACAGTGATTTTATCACCAGCCACAGGCATTGGATCAATAAACCCTGATATTAAATTAAGAGACTTAGTATTCCATCGACCGTTAGCATGGCACAATGAATTTCTAACGGCAATTAGTTCTAGACAACCCTTTTTTGACCACTCATAGTCATCATTAAGTAGCGTTGAAAGTTTTTCAACTTTTGATTGAGGGAATACATCGGGATTGAATTTTAACTTAACCATAGCATCTGCCATCATCTCATCGAAGATCACTGTCAAATCTTGAATAAGCATCTTAATTATCTGACCAGAGATCTCGTCAAAATGTAAATTGGGGTCTCGCCGAAACTCAAGACTCTTGTTATTTGAATGAGACGGCAAAAGAGTTGTGGAATATGAACAAATTGGTGAAATCCAACTATTCGCATCTCTGAAACGTTCATTAAGTGTTGACTTGTCACCAAAATTAATTTCTTTTGCCATATGCAACGAGTGCACTAATGTATACAGGGTACGAGTCCAAACGTTAACGCGATTCCAATCCATAATTTTATCTCTAAAGAATTTTACCCTTACGAAAAAATTATTTCGGGTAACTGCTTTTCACTCTGAGCTGATGATTACGTATAGGAGAATCCCTGCATTTCCTGATTTTGTCCATCAATTTTTTAAGAAGTCGTAGCAGCCGCAATGATTCTTTACCTCCGGTTTCACTAGGCTGAGCGTTAGATTCTAATCGATAACACCTGTCACAACATACATGGTCCGCTCCTCGCTCTCAGCAGACCTTCACCGTCACGTGTTTGTCTGCTGCGTGCCAGAAGTGGACATTTTGTAACATTGGATATGCACTATCGGACAGATTACCTTCTTCGTATAAGGCACATTTGTTAATTCTGCGAGGTTATATGAATCAGGCCGACAAGAAATTTTTAAGAAGAATGAGTGGATATTTTTTTCGCACTGTACGCATAGATAAACTGGCTCATGTCCTTGATCTGCCAGGACCAGAAAGTAGCGGACGGTATCATCGCCCTGGACAGCCTATACTCTACATGAGTCCGGAAATAGAATGGTCAATAAGGGCTGTGTCCGGGTATATGCGGGCTGACGGAATTCGACGCGTAGTTGTTCCACTCTATATCGACGAGGCGTTTGTCTTGGATCAGAATGATGAACTAGCTAGTAGTGTGTTGGGGATTGATCCAGAGCTTTCAAAAAAACCTTGGATACCTGCGCTACAGGAAAATCGTGAACCTCCATCATGGAAAAACTCTGACCTTGCTCGTAGATACGGTGCTGATGGCCTTATTGATTGCTCAAGATTAATACCGGGCGGCTGGCATCTTAATCTATTTCGATGGAATGAACCTGGTGCTCCAGCTGTACACATTTGCGGAGAACCTATTGAATTCAGGCTATCTGTGGAAGGGAATAAATGGGATCTGTAACAAAAGAATCAGCCTCATGAACTTCACCATTACAACATTATGAAGATAGCACTCTGAGATGGGAGTAAGGAGCCAGAACCGAGGAATAAAGCCGCGAAAATGTTTTTTTACGGCGATTAGCATGATTGCTGGGCTTGAACATTCTTTTCTTCGCCAACGTCGACTCCTGGCTCTTAACTGACTGTCATATTTAGTTGTGTACTGTACGAGAAAGCTGTACAGCGATATGAGCTTATACAATTAATCACATGGAGTAACTACACATAAATCCCTTCTTGGGGTTGTTTTAATTCCACTGCAGGAACATGACTGTTCGGTGCTCGCCCTGTCTGCGCTCCGCCTCACTCATGTCCCTACAGCGTTACTGTTTTAAAAGACCCCTACACGCAAAGCCCCACTCCTTTGCAGTGCATTCCCGCTCAAAGCTTATCCATCAAATAACGATGCGCTTTGGATGACGCGCTGGCGGCCTTGAAAATATAGCGCTTGTCGTTCTTCAGTGCTTTCAGCCAGGAAGCGATATAGCTTTCATGCTGCACCTCTCCAACGATCCCCAGATCCGCCATCAGGAACGCGCTTCCCAGTTCGGCGATCAACTCCTCAAACGCATACCCCTCACTGCCAAACGTCCCTTTCATTTCACGGTTCAGCCGACTTTTTGCCCCGCTCCAGTGAATTAGTTCATGCAGGCCGGTGGCGTAGAAATTGGCAGCATCGGTAAAAAGACAACGTTCCGGTAAACGGATTTCATCGGTTGACGGTGCAAAAAAGGCGTTTTGTCCCTTCTCAATGATGGTTGCACCACTGTTACGGAAAAGCGCTTCCGCACGCGGTAACGGCTCAAAGGTCTCTGCCGCACAAACGGCTTCGTCACTCAGAGGCAAACCATCAATTTGCTCAACATTAAACACGGTGAACGTCTTCATCATTGGGATATAGTCAGTTTCTCCGTCGTCATTTTCCTTTTCCAGCGTGGTATAGAAAATGGCGGTAGTGCCGTGTTCTCCCTTGCGCACCTGCCCGCCTTCCGCTTTTGCCTGCTTGTAGGTCATCCAGCGCGAATCACTGAATCCCTGTTTTGAGGCACTGCACCATAGCAATATGATATTCATTCCACTGTAAGCAGCACCAGTCGCGTAGTTTGAAGGTAATCCTGACATGCCTGGTACGCGCTGCCACGGGCAGGACCACGGCTTAACGCCTGTTTCAAGGGCAGAAATGATGCTGTCAGTGACTGTCTGATAAATATCGGTTTTGGTTCTGGAAAATTTCGTTTTTGAGGAGCCTGACTGCTCCAGCGGGGATACGCTGGTCTCCGTTGCGGTGTTAGGGGCGCTAGTCTGGGTATGCAGGGAAATAGTCATGGTTTTTTCTCCGTCAGTGGTGTGATTTTCGTCTTCGTATCGCCTGACGGTTCGCTTTCCCGGCATCGTTCCATCCCGCAAGGGCGCAGCATGCGTGCTATTTACCCTTGCGGGACGGGTTGTGTTGGGAAACGATTAACCGGAAGCAGATACGAGGAATGAAAAGCACACAGGAGAAAAGGATCAGTCTCTACATAACCAGATGTAGCCCCCCTTGCTCCGCAGCGGTGAAAGGGATTTGGGATTTGGGATTTGGGATTTGGGATTTGGGATTTGGGATTTGAATTTAACGATATTAGTTCAGACTTGAACTGTCATTCTGACCTGCTCTCATTGATTAACTCAGAATGATGCGAAGTCTGCTTTTGGCATACATTGGGCTACTGTTGCAACCTGACAAGCTTACACTTGAATCAATTCAGTTACTTTTAGGGCAACATCAACTTAAATGCTCAGATAACGAACCATACCCTCCAATTTTTTGGCCCAACATGGCCCTTGCAAGGACATAGCTAATCCTCTCACACAAGCATTGCTATCTACCCATCAAAATAAGGCTGTCTTACCAGTTAAGGATATGTTGGCAAGAACAGTACCGGGATAGTAACAAGCTTCCTTTTGTGTGCAACTTCCTCAGCTTTATCGGTGCAGAAACGGTTTTCTTGTCGTTCAGGTTTGCTCAAACGTTGGGTTAGTTTTATGAAACTAAATGCTTCCATATGTTTCAGTCAGGGTTTAGGATAAATCTTAAGGTTAAGTATAGTGTTTGGGATCAAGAGATTGACTATTGCTTTTTCGATTGCAGTTGGCAGGAGCTGGTAGGAGATACGTCTTGAGAGCCGATGGTATGAACCTAGGAGATAATGCATGTTTTTGAACGATCAGGAAACAGCAACGGACCTGTTGTATTACGAAGCGATCGCCAAAACAGTGGTCAGGCTCATCGATCAGACATCCAATGTCCCGATCACTATAGGTGTTCATGGAGACTGGGGGGCAGGTAAATCAAGCGTTCTGAAAATGCTTGAGGCATCTTACGCTGGTGACGAGAAAACACTCTGCCTTTGGTTCAACGGCTGGACGTTCGAAGGGTTCGAAGATGCTAAGACAGTTATAATCGAAACCCTTGTTGAAGAGCTCATTCGGGCTCGCCCCGGTTGTACTAAAGTAGCTGATGCAGCGAAGAAAGTGCTGCGCAGAGTTGATTGGTTCAAAATCGCTAGGAAAGCTGGCGGACTCGCATTCACCGCTTTTACAGGTGTTCCTACGGCCGAACAGTTCAAAGGTATTTATGATTTCGCCACCAATCTATTGAGTTCACCACAAGACCATATATCAGCAGATGATATCAGAGATTTTGCCAGTAAGGCCGGTGAATTTATTAAGGAAGCTGATGGCGAGAATGAATCCCTTCCTAAACATATACATGCTTTCCGTCAGGAATTTAAAGAGCTTCTTATTGCTGCTAAAGTCGATAAGCTTGTTGTTATTGTAGACGATCTTGATCGGTGCCTACCTAAAACGGCAATCGCTACTCTCGAGGCGATTCGACTATTTTTATTCGTTGAAAACACAGCATTTGTGATAGGTGCAGATGAAGCGATGATTGAATATGCAGTGCGCGAACATTTTCCTGATCTACCGCAAAGCACAGGCCCTCTAACTTACGCTCGAAATTATCTGGAAAAATTAATTCAGGTTCCTTTCCGTATCCCGGCGCTAGGTAGTGCTGAAACAAGAATCTATACCACGCTGTTACTTACTGAAAATGCGCTCGGCACGCAGCACAAGTCTTTTGTACGACTGCTTGATAAAGCACGCGAGGAGATGAAACGTCCCTGGACCAGTCGTGGGCTGGACTGGGATGTAGTCAACGCGGTGATGGAGGGGAATATTCCGCCAGATGTAGAGCAGGCTCTGCAAATCAGCGCTCATGTTACCCCTCTGCTGAGCAAGGGAACCCGTGGTAATCCACGACAGATAAAACGATTCTTGAATTCTATGATGTTACGACAAGCTATTGCAGATGAGCGTGGGTTTGGTGAAGACATCAAGCGCCCTGTTCTGGCCAAGGTAATGCTTGCTGAGCGCTTTTATCCCACCTTTTACGAGCAGATCGTTCGCCATACTAGCAATCATAAAGACGGCAAACCTGACGTGCTGGCTGAGTTCGAGGAGCATCTCAGAGACGGAAAGACAGAAATCCCTCACATGGAGCCGCCCACTGAAAAAGATAATGAAAATAAGGATGCTGTTCTAGCCGAGTGGTTGAGAAATGAATGGGCTGTTGGTTGGGCTAGAATTGAGCCGAAGCTTGCGGGTGTGGACCTGCGTCCTTACGTATTTGTGACACGCGATAAGCAGAGTTCCTTCTCCATTTCGCAAATAGCGAGCCATCTAGCTGCGCTAATAGAAAAACTTATGGGACCTAAGCTCGCAGTTAGTGCGGTGAAAGACGATCTCGAAAAACTCGGCCCCCCGGAGGTGGACGAAGTATTTGACACTCTGGTCGAACGTATCCTTCAGCAAGATAGTTTCGTTAAAAAACCCGATGGCGTTGATGGACTTCAGTTCGTCGTGAAGATTTTACCCCAGACGCAGCGTAAGCTTCTAGAATTTATTCGGCGTATTCAGGTACCTAAAACAGGCGGCGCGTGGCTTCCCGGTTTTATGCAATGTTTTGTAGATCCTTCATTTGAAAGGGACTTTCGGGCAATAATGAATGATTGGGTTGAACAGCAGGAGAACATTCCTTTGAGCAACGTGACAAAAGGATTACTTAATATGCCAGGGATAAAAAAATAAATGGGGACTTCTAAAGCTTATGGTGGGCCAGCAACAGGTTTGGTTCCAGATTTTGTAGACAATCCGCCAGAACCTACGCTACCTCTACCTTCCGCCCCCCCGGCTGACGACCAGCCCCAGGATGAAGCCTCCTCAGCCCCAGTAGCACCTCCAGACTCGAGTGGTAGCGGTCCGCTCAGCTCGCCTAAAGGTGATTTCACGCGCTATGCGCGCTCCGGGAGCCGCAGCGCACTTGGAAAGGCCATTGCAAACTATGTACGAAATGGTACTGGTGGAGCAGGAAGAGCAAGCCGACGGATGGGATCGTCACGTGCCGTCGCAGGGGGATTGCTCAGTATCCTCGGTGATTTCCAGCAAGGTGGGGCTGCGCAGGCACTACAGCGCTTCAATCTGAATAATTTGTCTGACCAACCAGCTACTACCGTTTTCGTCTCTTTGATTGAGTTTCTCTGCCCACCAGGGGGATCTGTCGATGAAGGCATCGCAAGACAGGCAATGCTAGACACCATCGGCGACATGTCGGAGAGCGGCTTGGAGAGTTTCAATGCGTTAACATTCGAGCAACTTCAGGAAGTATTCATTGGGTTCGTGGTGCATTCAATCGAAGGCAGGGTCATGGCTGACATCGGGCACAACGCCATCAAGCTGCCCGATGACATCCAGGCTATCAGTGACATTCAGGCGACTCTGCATGATTTTGTAGATACGGCGACCCGTACTCAGTTGCAAGACGAAATAAGGGATATTGGCGGACTCTCTGGAGTCGCAGTTGAGGAAAAGGTTGAGAGAATCTATGAATATGCATTTGAATTGATAGCCAGTGAAGGAGAGAGATCGGAATGAGCCATCACACAATAATCGCGAGACTAGGGGCTTCGGATACGTTTCAGCCGGTGCTCAATCGTCTGCAAACACATACGACTGAGATCAATTTCCTGAAAGATAACGGCCGGCTAGATTATGGCCTCGGTCAGGCGCTGGAAGGGCTTGCTGAAATTGGATTAACGCCATCTGATAATTCTTTCGACCTAGCGCTGCTGGCGTTGACTGTCACCGCGGCGGACACACGAATTTCGCGTGAACAGAATGCGCAGGACAGGTGGACACGGGAGATTGCATTGCATGTCCCTATGGCTGATCCTGCGCTGTGGACGACACAGGCAGGACTTCTTAGCAAGCTCCTAAATTTCCTTACAGGTGATCGCTGGACTCTGCAGTTTCACGCGCGACCTGAGTTACAGGTAGAGCTCATTAGTGAATCGCCCTATGATCGCACAGTTGAACCTACATCTGTTTGTTTATTCTCGGGTGGTCTCGATAGCTTTATTGGCGCTGTTGATCTGCTTTCTGCAGGACACTCTCCGCTTTTCATCAGCCATTACTGGGATTCTGTTACCAGTCAATATCAGAGCGACTGTGCGGTTCGCCTGCAGAGGCATTTCGAACAGCCCTTTGCACACGTCAGAGCGCGTGTTGGTTTTCCTATTGGCACCGTTGAGGACGATGAGGGCGAAAACACATTACGCGGTCGTTCGTTTCTATTCTTCTCGCTCGCGGCAATGGCCGCTGATGCTGTAGGTGGCGAGACTGTAATCAATGTGCCGGAGAATGGACTCATATCGCTTAATGTTCCGCTTGATCCACTGCGCGTTGGGGCGTTAAGTACACGTACGACGCATCCGTACTATATGGCTCGATATAATGATCTTTTGCATAACCTAGGCATTACCGCCCATCTGGTTAACCCTTACGCGTTCGCGACAAAAGGTGAGATGGTTGCAAATTGTCGGGATCTGAATTTTCTGAGGCAACATGCAGCGGGTACTATGTCATGCTCATCTCCACAAAGCCGCCGCTGGGACCCAGACGAAAATGAACGTAAACCCAAACACTGTGGCCGGTGTGTGCCTTGCCTGATAAGGCGCGCGTCTCTGTTTAACGCATTTGGTATCGACAGCACACCTTACCGTATACGAGATCTCAGAGCGCAGGTTTTAGACAGCAATAAGGCTGAGGGAGAACATGTTCGTGCCTTCCAGTTCATACTGGCGAAGCTGGCGGATAACCCGGGACGCGCGAAATTCGACATACATAAACCCGGACCGCTCAGTGATAATCCCGATAAAATCATCGATTATGAGGGTGTCTATACCAGAGGAATGCAAGAGGTGGGACGCCTACTCAATGGCGTTATTACGAGTCCGTTATCATGAGTAATGCTCAGAAGAAAGTCTCCCCACAGTGGGTCGACTTTCACTGCCATCTGGATCTTTACCCCGATCATAAGGAGGTCATTGCCGAATGTGACAGAGCGCGCGTGGCCACACTAGCAGTGACGACAACGCCCAAAGCCTGGCAGAGGAATTGTGAGTTGGCGGAGCATTCACCCTTCGTACGTATAGGACTTGGGCTGCATCCTCAGCTGGTTGCAGAGCGCGAGCAGGAAGTGATGCTACTTGAGCGCTATCTCCCTGCCACGCGTTACGTCGGCGAAATTGGCCTCGATGCAGGACCAAGGTTCTATAAAAGTTTTGAAGCTCAAGAGAGGGTTTTCTCCCGTATTTTGTATGCCTGCGCGGAACAGGGAAATAAAATCCTAAGCATCCACAGCATACGTGCTGCGGCTAAGGTTTTGAGTCACTTAGAAAAAAGCCGACTGCACGAAAACGGGCAGGCTATTCTCCACTGGTTCACGGGCACTGTTTCTGAAGCAAGGCGAGCTGCCGAGCTTGGTTGTTATTTTTCGATAAATGAGGAGATGCTCAGGTCAGTAAAGCATCGAAAGCTCATTACCAGCCTGCCTTTGAACAGGTTATTAACCGAAACCGATGGTCCGTTCATACAGAATAACGCTGTCTCAATACGACCAACGGATGTTCACCGGACAGTTCGTGGGATAGCAGAACTTCACGGCCTCAATAATGAAGTAGCTGCTTCTTTGATTCTCAGCAATCTCAGAAATCTTGTCACCCTATCAGGAAAGAAATAACTCTTTCTTGGATGCTACTTGCGTTGATTGAAATTCGCGGTTAAAGGTCCATGCGATGGTAGTTTGAAACGTCGCAACGGCTACGAGGACATTCCCCCTCTGATTAGTAAGCGGCTGCCCAGCACCGTGTTGACAGTTATTCAGCAGAGATGTTGAGATTCTACGGCAAGAGATCTTTGATCTTATTGATGGGGTGATCCGTGATAGGGGCCAGCACATAGCGCAGATACGCTTCCTGCTCCACGCCGTTTAGTTGGCAACTACCTATACTTACTTCGCTGGCAAGTATCTGCCCGTTCCAATGATGGTGAGGGACTTCGATCCACGAGTCATCGCGACATACAGATGCTTTGCATCAAGTACATCGGCGTCAAGGATGACGGCATGATCATATTCCAGTCCTTTAACTAACAGCGTTGTCCCGATGAGCTTTTGGTGGATGAGTGGCCGCCCCTTATGTCTCATCTCACGTTGATAGGTGTTTGCAGTCTCAGAAAGCGTTTCCTCCTTAACTTCGATGTGCATTTTAAGCACGTTGAGGAAGCGATACAGCAGATCACGACGATAGATCGACGTCTCTGGGTTGGCCTTCAACGCTAGGAAGAATGACTTGAGTTGGCTGCTTGTTGGGTTGCTCAAGTAGCCATTCGCCGCGTGCAAAATCATAGGATACTTGGTCACTTTAGTTTGTTTTGCTACCTCCCCCTTCTTCGTCCCAGCCGTCAGTGTTTTATCTACACCAGTGAAGCACTTCTTTGCGAAAACAACTGCAAGAAGGAAGCCTGCCTGGGCAGTCTTCGCAGCGCCGAGCTTCTTGAGGAAAATATGAAGATCTTTGCCTTCTACTTCTTCAATAGAGGAAAACCGGCCTGCCATAGTTCGGGCCAATTGATGAGTTTTATTCTTGGACTGTTGATCTCCACCATGCAGAGCAACTACGCTGCCCTTATGGCCCAGAAGATCGCAGAGTGAAGAATACTGTTTTGACAGGAGGTATTCTGGTTTGGAGTAGACACGAACCACACAGGGCGGAGGCCCAGTCAATAGGTCAATTTGCTGACCCTGTTCTATTTTATTACGCACCTCCTTAAGCCAAGCACCAAGCTCGGGCATCCCTGCGTTCATCCAGCGCCAAGGAGTATCCAACTGCCCTAAACAATCGAAAGTAGGATAGACGCTCGCAGGCCAGTCGACGAGTTTGCCTTCGCCAAAGTCAAAGATGGCTTGCATAGGATCTCCCAAAATACGGCAGGGCAAGAACTCTGCCAAGGCGCAAACCAGTAGGTGCTGCGAGTCAGAGCAGTCCTGATACTCGTCTACATAAACGCCATCGTAGGTGGACGCTACAATATTCCGAATGAATCTCTTCTCAAGCAATCCTGAACAGCTCCCATAAAGCTTGTTCCACTGCTTGCTGGTCGGATTTTCCGTCTCCCACCCCGAAGTCTTGGGGTAGGCCAAGCAAAGGCGGAGTGACCAGCTTGCAATCGTGTCCACCTGATACTTAGAGACAGGAACACCAAGTGCAGTCATTTTGGTCTTGATTGAGTTCACACCTGCAAAGGTGTGGGTCAAGATCAGTTGCCTGCCAACAGAAGTTCGCACTGCCAATGCGATGAGATGCGTCTTTCCATACCCAGCAGGCGCGATAACATAACCTTTGGTTGTGCAATCGTTGAGCTTGATTGCCAGTCCCTCAGACATGTTCTGCCCACTCCCAAAGTTTGAGGAGTTCAAGCGCAAGATTCCTCTTTTGAAAAGCAGCATCCTGGAAGGACGAGCTTATAGCCTTGAACCATAGGTCGCCTTTAGTAGTGTCCTTAAACCACCCTGCCTTCTTCGACGCGACACCTATAGCAGTTCGTAACTTGGGGCTGTCATTCCATGTGTCAACATCCTTGTCCAATTCTTCAAGGTACTTAGCTCGCACCTGCGCGTGGGCAGGGAGACCCAGTTCTTCTTGAACGAGTTTCACACTGGCTAACACATTGACCCACGGTAGATCCTGGAAAGCCCGTTCCTCCAGTGAAAGATTCTCGCTCCACATTTGAACCGGAATTCCAGACATAACAAGCTCTTCCTTATCGGCGCAAGAAAATTGATCCTCAGCGTCACCATCAGCAAGCACCGATACGTCATAGCTAAACGCTTTGAAAGCCTTCGCAAGTGCTTTCACCTTGCTGGCTCCCTTCGCATCTAGTAGCGCTACACCGTGGAAGGAAAACGGGTCCTTGTTATTTTCTACCTGATAGTCGTCAAAACCTCTTAGGAAGCCAACCTCTGTAGCGCCTTCACACACCACCACCTTTTTAGCCAGAAATGCTTCGGTGCTAGATCGAATCTTTCCCTGCATCTCGAGTTCTTCAAGGCCCTCTTTGGCCGCAGAAATAATGTGAACTACACCGTTCTTGTTGTGAACGATGTAAAGCTCTTTCACCGTAAGTTCTCGCAACACGATAGGAGAGTGGGTTGTGATGAAGTACTGCCCACGCTTGTCATCTCGAACGTATTTGATGAGGCGGGTAATCCGATGCGGTTCTAAGCCAAACTCCACCTCATCAAACAAGGTGATATGACCTTCTTCCAGGCTCACAGTCTGAATGCCACATAGCAGCATTCGTCTCGATCCAAGGCCTAGCTGACGCAAGGGCATGTCGCCATCATGCAAGGTTAGTCCACCCACCTTCAGATTTATAGATGCCAGATCGAGGTGAGCCTTATAGGCATGCTGTACAGGAACACCCAGCAGCTTGGCTATCTCCTCCGACTTAACAGCCGCAGCGTCAAAGTTTGTGAGGCTATTAGCCCTGCCAGCGTCCAGCGAGGTTCTAGCCGTTCTAGAGGTATTCGCCAACAGCTCATTCAAACTCTGTGCGTCAGTCAACTTTGCTAGTGCAGTTCCAGCCGCCCACGAGAGTTGCCTCTCACTGTATGCACCGATGAGCCCAACATTGACTTTACTTCTGTCGGCTTGCTTAAATGGAACACCTTCGGGACTGCGGTCGCAGACTGCGTTCCACTTCGGCTCCAAATCCTTCTCAACCGTGAGACGCACAGTCAAAACGCTCTCCAAATGGTCATCCGGCTCATCCGTTATCTTGAGTGATGCTGCGTCCCAACCCCGGAGATAGTTGCCATATTTGGTGAGGGAGCAGAATTCTTCAATTAGATCGCCAATTGTCACTTCAATAACAATAGAATTCTCAATCATGCATTGATAGAAGTCCGAGTCGCTGAGGGTGAGATTCCATTGGGGATAGAATACATATCGGATTGCTTCTAAGATGGTTGATTTTGAAGAGTCACCTTTTCCTATGAGGCAGAAGATATCACCTGCTGGAAGGCTCCAGTCGAACTCCTTAATGCCACGAAAGTTCTTGATCTTTAAATTTCTAATTTTCACCGAGCAACGTCCTTTGTAACTTAGCAGATTAATTATGGGCGAACTCATGAGGTACTTGATACTTTGCCTTATCCTCTCATAAACAGAAATAGAGAGGTTAATGAAAATAAAATAGACCAAATGGCACTTGTTCTATTCTGGTCGGCAGTTCACGGAAAGTGACCTACTCCCCCGTTATTAAATACATCTCGATGTTCGCAATGTCCGCTTCACGCACTGAGCAGACTATCGGATGTGATTGTACATGGTTCCACTTAGGGCAGACTTTTCGATGCCCGCTCTAGCTATGTTTCCCTTTCAGGGAACGATCATCATCTACAACAGAGCGCTCAACCTGCGACTATTGGTGGTCATTCTGGTGGTCTTGACAGAAAGGGAATTCAGGTTTAGCTTGCTTATTAGCCAGTTAATGGCAAAGGCGATCCCAGTCAGAGGAGCCAAATTAGAAAATCCCGCTTAAGGAAACTTAAGCGGGATTTTTGCTTTTTATGCCCGGAGCCCGGGCCTGTATGGCGTTGATGCAATCAGTGAGTGTGAAAATAGCCCTGATGCATTTTCAGTCTTCCCTCCGCGCCGGGAGCATTTGGTGGTCAGATTTGGGGTCAGGTGAGTTCGATGACGGAGTGACCCCCAAATATCTCTTAACGACTCAAAAATCCGCAAATTAAAATCATCCGCAAAAATCCTTTAAACACGTTGCCCCGGCATCCGTAATTTCTATAAACCAATGAGTGAAAATACGGTTAATAAGGCGCTGAGGCAGATTGAACTCACAAGTGAACCAGTCCGCCATCCACAGCGTACTGGCTTCCGGTTACGTAAGACGCATCATCTGAGAGCAGAAAAAGTGCGACGGCAGCCGCTTCATCAGCTGTACCGGCTCGTCTGAGAGGCACCTGGCTTACTACAAAATCTTCAAACTGTTGCCGCGACTCCTCGGGCATGAAGTGTCTAAAATTAGTCTCGACAGGCCCTGGCACCAGCGTGTTGGCGCGAATGTTGCGTGCAGCCAGCGAGGCGGCCCAGCTTTTTACCATGGCGACAACGGCACCTTTTGTTGCAGCATATAAGCTCGTCATTGGCGCACCTTCATAGACTGAAGACGATGCAGTGACCAACACTGATGCACCTGGGTTCAAAATGTTGGAAAGTGATGCAAGCTGGAGCATAGGCCCGCGAACATTGGCATTCATCATGCGATTAAAGGCGTCGGCCGTAACGGATTCCGGTGCACCAACCTCTGCGTAACCCGCATTCAGCCACAATCCGTCGAGATGCCCCCAGCCGCTGACTGCCGTTGCGAGCGCATCAATGTCTGCCTCACTTGCTGCATCACTTTTCAGGATCAGTGCAGTGTCCGGCAACAGCTTACGGGCCCGGGCCAGACGTTCTTCACTCAGCCCTGTGATGGCAACTTGTCCACCCTCTTTCACAATTCGCAGCGCTCCTGCAAGCCCCATACCGCTGGTGCCCCCCGTTATAAGTACACGTTTACCGTGAAATCTTCCCATAATGACTCCCCTTTAATCGTTATAACCGCCATTTACCTTACGAAAGAACTCCATTACTGCCCATCCCTTCTGAGGGATTCACAACTACCGGCAGTTAAAGCCGGAGAAGTACTGTTTCCTTTGCTTAATGATCTGAAAGACTGAATTCCAAATACCCGGGCGATCCGCAAACCAGCAACATAACAATAACAGATGCGGACACCCGCAATCTGATTTCAGCTCCGCTCACTGCACTCGCAGAAATGAGCACGACAGGAATGAGGTCGAGGCCTTTCTCGGTCAGCGTGCAGAAATCTTTGCGCCTGTCGTCGGGGCCGGGCACCCTCGCAAGAATGCCCTGCTGCTCAAGAAAAGCCAGCCGGGACGGGAAAAACCACAGACCCTTGCCCTGTGACAAGGATCTGTGGTGAGACTGCACGACAAAAATACGCTTCAGCCATTCGTCCGGGACTGCTTACGCTAATTCCGTCCGTGCGTTCTGCTGCTGTTCATCAGGCCGTATCCTGAACCAGATGGCATACATTGCCGGCAGGAAGACCAGCGTGATGATGGTGCCGCCAAACGTCCCGCCAATCAGCGTATAAGCCAGCGTTCCCCAGAACACCGAGTGGGTCAGCGGGATAAACGCAAGAATGGCCGCCATCGCCGTCAGCAACACCGGTCTGGCCCGCTGCACTGTTGCCTCCACCACCGCATGAAATGGCGGCAGCCCTTCCTGTTCGTTGTGATGGATCTGCCCTATCAGGATCAGGGTGTTACGCATCAGGATGCCCGACAGCGCAATCAGTCCGACCAGCGCATTGATGCCAAACGGCTGGTTAAAGAGCAGCAGCGTGGGCACCACCCCAATCAGCCCCAGCGGTGCAGTGAGGAAGACCATCACCATCGCCGACATCGACCGCACCTGCAGGATAATAATCAACAGCGTCATGGCAATCATGATCGGGAACAGCGGTGCCATCGCCTGGGTGGCTTTTCCGGATTCTTCAATAGAACCCGCCTGCTCGATACGGTATCCGGCCGGGAGCGTATCAATGACCGGCTGTAAGGCTTTGGTCATTGCCGTGGAGACATCCGGCGGCTGCAGGTTTTCGGCAATGTCCCCCCGCACGGTAATGGTTGGCGTACGATCGCGACGGCGCAGAACAGGATCTTCCATTTGCACCTCAACCTCCCCGATCTGCGACAGCGGAATGCGCTGGCCGGAAGAACCCACTAAGGTAAAACCGGCGATTTTTTCCGGATCAAGCCGGATATCTCCTGCCGCCCGCCCCATCACCTGCACCGAACGGATATCTTCACGCACCGAGGTGATCGGAACCCCTGAAAGCAGGAACTGAAGCTGCTGTGCGACCGCATTCGATGTCAGCCCCACCGCCTGCAGGCGATCCTGATTGAGCGTGAAATGCAGCGCCGGTACACGCGGCCCCCAGTCGGTGTTGACGGTCCTCATCATCGGGCTGGCCTGCATCACCTTTTCGACCTTGTCTGCAATTTCGCGCAGTTTATCAGGATCCGGCCCCATCACCCGGTAGGCCACCGGATAAGGAGAATACGGACCGAACACCAGTTGGGTCACACGCACGCGCGCCTCAGGTGCCAGGCCGCTGGCCGCCGCTTCACGTAGCCTGAACTTGAGCGCCTCGCGCGCTTCCTGACTGTCCGTCAGCACGACAATTTTCGCAAACGACGGGTCAGGCAGCTCAGGCGCCATGGCCAGATAAAAACGCGGTGACCCCTGCCCGATGTAGGACGTGACGATTTTTGCCTCTTTCTGCTTTCTCAGCCAGGCTTCGATTTTCGCCGTGGTGGCGCTGGTCTGCTCAATAGAAGTGCCATAAGGCATCTGCACTTCAACCAGTACTTCCGGGCGGTCAGAGGTCGGGAAAAATTGTTTTTTCACCAGCCCCATGCCAAGTATAGCGACCGTAAAGACGGCAATAACGGTACCGGCGACTATCCACTTGCGCGCGATGACGCGGGTCAGCACCCGGCGAAAACGGTTGTAATGACGGGTGTCGTAAATCGCCGCATGCCCGCCCTCCACCGTTTTGATTTTCGGCAACATTTTCACGCCCAGATAAGGCGTAAACACCACCGCCACAATCCAGGAAGCAATCAGGGCGATACCGACAATCCAGAACATGTTGCTGGTGTATTCACCGGCAGTGGACTGGGCAAAACCGTTGGGCATGAATCCGACGGCGGTGACCAGCGTGCCTGCCAGCATCGGGGCTGCCGTGTGACTCCAGGCATAGGCCGAGGCTTTGATGCGGTCGTAGCCCTCTTCCATTTTCACCACCATCATTTCGATGGCGATGATGGCATCATCGACCAGCAACCCGAGCGCCAGGATCAGCGAGCCCAGGGTAATACGGTCAAAGTTTTTGCCGGAAGCCTCCATCACCACAAAGACAATCGCCAGCGTCAGCGGCACCGCGGCGGCCACCACCACACCCACGCGCCAGCCCATACTGACGAAGCACACCACCATCACCACCAGCAGCGCGACGAAGAATTTGATCATGAACTCGTCAACGGCGGAGCTGATGTTGACTGACTGATCGGTGACCTTGGTCAGGGTCATGCCCAGCGGCATGCCCTCATTGATTTTGGCCGTTTCCGCATCCAGCGCCTTACCCAAATCCAGACCGTTCCAGCCGTCGCGCATAACGATGCCCAGCAGCAGCGCCGGTTCACCCTGATTGCGGATCAGGAAGGTCGCAGGATCTTCGTAGCCCCGTTCAACGGTTGCCACGTCAGAAAGCTGCAAGGTTCTGCCCTGTACGACGATGGGCGTTTCGCGGATTTTCTCCAGTTTGTCGAAGGCACCGTCCAGGCGGATAAAGACCTGCGGCCCTTTGGTATCAATCGAACCGGCGGGCGTCAGGACGTTCTGGCTGTTTAGGGCGGAGAAAATATCCTGAGGCGAAATACCCAGCGTGGCCAGCCGGTCATGCGAGAACGACACAAAGATGCGTTCGGCCTGTTCGCCGATGATATTGACCTTCTTGACCCCCGGCACATGCAGAATTTGCTGGCGCAACGATTCCGCATCGCGCACCAGCAGTCGCTGTGGCTCCCCTTTGGCCTTCAGCGCAAAGAGCGCAAAGGTCACGTCAGAGAATTCATCATTGACCATTGGCCCGATGACGCCTGCCGGCAGGTTTTTGGTCTCATCCCCCAGCTTCTTACGTGCCTGATAAAACTCTTCCTGCACCTGTGAAGGCGGTGTGCTGTCCTTCAGCGAAAGCATGGTAAAAGCCAGACCGGGACGCGTGTACGTTTCGCTGCGGTCATACCACTTCAGCTCCTGCATACGCTTTTCCAGCGGTTCAGCCACCTGATCCTGCATTTCCTGCGCGGTGGCACCCGGCCAGGCAGAAATAATGGTCATCTGCTTGACCGTAAACGGCGGATCTTCAGCCCGTCCCAGTTCAAAAAACGAAAGAATACCGGCCACGGTAATCAGGATAATCAGGAACAGCGTGATTGAGCGCTCACGCACGGCGAGCGCAGAAAGATTGAATCGCCCCGCGCTCATGGCTGGCTCCCGGCGACGCTGGCATCGCTTTGTTCGGCCAGGCGTACGGCCTCACCGTCATGCAGCAGATGCGCCCCGAGAGCGACCACCTGCTCTCCCGGCTTAAGGGAACCGGTCACCCTCGCCGCATCGTCACCCAATCCCTGCACCTGCACGGGCCGCCATGACACTTTGGCGGGCTTACCCGAAATCTCCCAGACCCCCGGCCCTTTGCCCGGATCATAGATGGCCGCTAAAGGCACCTGCATCACCTGGCCCGGTAATTTATCGTCTGCAATATGCAGCGTCACGGTGGATCCCAGCGGGGCATTCGCCAGTGCTCCCTCAAGTACATATCTCGCCTCGAAGGTGCGGGTTAGCGGATCTGCCGCATCGGAAAGAAGCCGCAGTTTCGCAGGGACAGCCTGTTTACCGGTACCGTACAACGTTGCTTCGGCCTCGCTTCCGGCAACCGGGCGTAACGTCTCAGGCAACTGCACGATGGCCTCGCGTTGCCCTGCTCTGGCCAGCCGGACCACCGGCTGCCCGGCACTGACAACCTGACCGGGTTCAGCCAGCGTATCCATGACCACGCCGTCGGCGTCAGCCAGCAGCACGGCGTAGCCCGTGGCGTTTTGCGCCACATTGGCCTGGGCCTGAGCCGCACTGAGTTCCGCTTTGGCCGTATCTGCGGCGGCCTTTATCTGATCGTAGGCCGATGCCGACACTGCGCCTGCAGCGACCAGACCGCGATAGCGCACCTCGTCATCAGTCGCTTGTCTTGCACGGGCCCGTGCCGCCGCGACGGTCTGTTGCTGAGCCTGTGCCTGCAGACTCAGGTCAACCGGATCCAGACGCATCAATGGCTGACCGCGTTTAACGGTCTGGCCGGTATCGACCAGGCGTTCAAGGATTTTGCCCTGCACTCTGAAACCGAGGTCGCTTTGAATCCGGGCGACAACAACGCCGGTAAATGCGCGGGAGGCATCGGCAGCACTCACCACGGTCGCAGACCTGACCAGAGGAGGCTGAGTACGGGGATCGTCGGTGCCGGAAGAGTCGCCGCAGGCCACAAGGGCAAGCGGCAACAGGCAAACAGCAAAGGTGGCAGGATTAAGCCTGAGCATGGGTTCCCTTAATTGAATTAGCAGGACAGTAACCGCATTCTCAGACTAGTGACCAATAATGTCAATAGTCACCACTCAGGGTGACAGACTTCTCAGTATCAGTGAGGAGAGGAGTGCCGCAGCCGCCGGTGCCGTTTCCAGATTGTATTGCAACTGTACCGGACTGATGTAAGGCCGCATGACCAGATATATCGCGTGCGCCGCCTCATCCAGCGGCGTTTTTCGTTCAAACTCGCCCGCCTGCCGCCCTTCAACAATGATTTGTTCAATCAGTGTTCTCAGACGCTCTTCATGAGCCTCTGCCGACGGCCACTTATCCCGCGCCGCCACGGCAGCAATGTCATAAAGCTTGCGATCGTGAAAAAACAAATCACTGCCGGCTTCAGTCAGTGCCCTGAATAAACGCCGCAATTTTTCGGAGGCCGACGGGGCATCTGCAATCGCTGAATTGACAATCGCCATGATCATCGCCAGCCGGTTAGTGCAGATCACCTCGCCGATCGCCTGCTTGGAATCGAAAAATTTATAGATGTAGGACTTTGAAAACCCTATTGATTTAGCCAGTTCTGACACCGTGGTTTTCTCGTAACCAAAATGCCCGAAATGCTCTGTGGCAGCGTCAACGACCTGATCACGCACACTGTGATCCGATGGCCCCCTTGGGGGATGTACATTTATGTGTTTAGTCATTTTTCCAGCTTAGCTCAATGAGCCCTGATTGACAACGAGTGACCATTTGGTAATGTAGTCACACTTCAAAACTGACTCAAGGAATATCAATGTTCCCCCTCCGTACTCTTGCACTGGTGGTGAGCAGCGCCTTACTGGCGGGTTGCGCCGTCGGGCCGGATTATCATCGCCCGGATGCCCCCCTTCCTGAACGCTATCAGGCACAGTCTGCCGTCCAGCAGAGAAGCGCCTCCAGACCCGCCAGTTTTGCCGTCTGGTGGGACGGCTTCGGCGATCCCCTGTTAAGTCAGTACGTTACCGACGCCCTCGCGCAGAATCTCGATCTCGCACAGGCCACCGCCCGCATGGCCCAGTCACGCGCCGGACTGGGCGCGGCCACAGCAGCGCTGTTACCTTCAGGGAACGTCAGCGGGCAAGCGGCACGCGCGTATCAGTCGGCCGAAACCCCGCTGGGTCAGGTTCTCAGCGCAACGCCGGATTATAATCGCTACGGCAATAGCTATGAAACCGATCTCAACGCAAGCTGGGAGATTGACGTATTTGGGGGGCTGCGACGCGGGCGTCAGGCTGCACTGGCTGACTATCAGGCTTCCGAAGCGGGCGTCGCCGCCACCCGTCTTGCCGTCGCGGCTCAGACTGCCGATACCTATATCACCCTGCGCGGATTACAGACCCGGCTGTCCATCGCGGAGAAACAGGTCAGTACGCAGCAGGAGCTGCTGGAAAAGGTACAACTCCTGAACGCTAAAGGACTGGCTCCGGCGTATCAGGTTCGCCAGACCGAAGGGGAACTGGCGCAGGTTCAGGCAACCGTACCGGTTCTCCGTACCGGGCTTGATGCGGCCATGAATGCATTAGATGTCATGCTCGGCACGCCTCCCGGCACCCATCGCAGTGAGTTAGCGTTGCCGGGTGCCATACCGCAGGCTCCGCAGATAACCTCAACGGGCACACCTGCCGACCTGTTGCGCCGCAGACCCGATATTATCGTGGCGGAGCGCCATCTCGCGGCGTCGAGTGCACGTATCGGCGTGGCGGTCAGTGAGTATTATCCGAAGTTTTCACTCAGTGCCCTGCTCGGCAGCGCAACGGCTATGTCGGGCGACAACCTGTTCTCCGGCGGTGCCAGCCAGTCGGCAGCCGTGCTGGGACTGCGCTGGCGGCTCTTCGATTTTGGTCGCATCAACGCCCAGATAGATCAGGCGAAAGGCCAGGAAGCCGAAGCGCTCGCGGCCTATCGCCTGTCGGTATTACGCGCCACCGAAGACGTCGAAAATGCTTTCTCTGCTCTGGTCAATCGTGAAACACAGGCCGCCACGCTGACCCGCGGTGAAACCGCCCTGGCCAGCGCCCGCCAGTCATCTTTTATCGCTTACCGGCAGGGAACGGCCAGCCTGATGGACGTCCTGCACAACGATGAAACCCTGTTACAGGCTTCCGACGCCAGGGCGCAGGCGCAGACAGAATCTGCACGCGCGGCTGTTGCTACGTTCAGGGCGCTCGGCGGAGGCTGGCAGCCACCGGAAACGGCCACACCATAAGATGCCGCAGATCTTCCCTTACTTGTGTCACAGACGTGACGACCTTTTTACCGTTGATAACACGACAGAGCCGTACTGATAACCGGGGGACTGATGAAAAGGATAGGTATTCTGGAGGTAGACGCGTTAACTGAAAAACTGGTACGAGGATTGTTTCTTGCCGCGCCTGATGCACAGGTATTTCTGGTTTCGGGAAACAACGAACGCGTGCGCAAGCTGGGAAGAGAGTTCCCCTGCTGGACGCTGGACAGTTACCAGGATGTCATCAATGAGACTGATGTCATTATTACCGGCGTAGATCGCCATGCTCTGGATGAAATGGCCAATCAGGTGCAGTTGCGAAGCGCGCAAACGCTGGTTTCACTGGTGCCGGGGCTGCCATCACAGAGTCTGCGAAAGCTATTCAGACACACTGATTGTGTCAGACTGATGTTTTCCTTCGCCGCTGAAATCAATAAATCGAGCGTGATCCTGACTGGTGCTGATCAAGAGGTTCAGCGTTTATTTTCCCTGCTGGGCCCCCTGACCGTCTTGCCTGACGAGCCGGACTTTGACTTAGCCACGGTCAGTCTTTGTATGAGTCATGGCTTTTATTTTCTGGCGGAAGGCTTAGCGTGCTGGCTGACCGGGAAAGGTATGGCGGATGACACTGCCCGCCAGCTTGTCCTTAACGGTCTGAAAGACTGTGCTGAATATGCGGGTTATCACCCGTCCATCAACCTCGGGGAACTGGGGCAGGATATGTCATCTGCTGCACCCGGTATGTCGCAGGGGGTTGAGGTTCTTGCACGAATGGCGGCGCTTACCCCCTGGCATGTGGCTTCTGATACGGTTTTATCGGAAATTCAGGAAAACCCCGCTGCGCAAATAACCCGCTGAAATGAAATACTCTTTTTTCCAATGTCGAATGACACTCCGAACTCAGAGTGTCGTTTTTGACCGCTAAAATCCTCAGGATTAACCGGCGCATCCGCCCGCGCCAAACAGGCGTCAGAGTCAAAGATATCTTATTAGTGTACGGCTCAGGGGATTTACCGTAGCGTTTAAACGTAAATGCTTTCATCGTCTTATTCTTCATTTATTTTTTCGCATCAAGCTGAAGACTTTTGCGCACCACCTTATCCAGGAATGACGCAGGGGCGAATCTGAGAATAAAATTCAACTGACCTGCCAGCTTTCCCGCCGTATAGCGAATCTTCGGACGTGAAGTCTGAGCCACTTTAACCACCACGTCAGCCACCACCTCCGGACTTTCCGCCTCAGCCATTGCCTTGCTCACCACTTTCGTCAGCTTAGCCCGGATCTGGTCATACTCTTCAAGCCTGGCATCCGGCTCGATATTATTGGCTTCAAACTGTGTTTTCATGTAAGCAGGTTCGATGACAGAAACTCTGATGCCCTGCGTGCGCAGTTCATGATCCAGTGCGCCCGAATACCCTTCCACCGCATGCTTACTGGCCGCATAAAGTGCCACATACGGCAACGGAACGATGCCGAGTATCGAACCGATATTGATGATGCGTCCGCTGCCCTGACGGCGCATATGAGGGATCACTGCCCGGCTCAACCTGACGATGCCCAGAAAGTTGGTGTCGAAAATGTGTTTGGCCTGATCGACAGAACTTTCTTCCGCCGCCGCCGGAGCGACCCCAAAGCCCGCATTGTTCACCAGAACATCGATCTGCCCCTCCAGACCCAGCAACTCCTCAATGGCGGCTCCGACAGAAGCGTCGTCGGTCACATCCAGCGTCAGTAACGGAAACGGATGTTTTCCCGCCTGTGAACCACGCCGGCTCGTGCCATATACAGTAAATCCAGCGGCTAAAAGTTTACGGGCAGACGCTTCGCCAATACCTGAGGACGCACCGGTAACCAGTGCTACACGTTTTTTTGTCATGCTGAATAAGGCCTTCATGATGTGTTTAAGGTTTCTCATCGCTGATGAGACGACAGGCTGTAAGGGATTTATGTCGGATTTACCGCTGTGCAGAACAGCCGGAAGACCGTTCTGCACAGTGCACCTCATTGATTACCGTGTTTTATATCGTTCAGCGGCTTCATCTTGTTTGATGTCTGAGAGCAGCACCTGACGTGAAGCATCGAGGGTGTCCCAGCGGGCAGCATTATGTAAAGGCGGGATGGTGACCAGTTCACGGCGGTCAAAGCCCACCAGTGCGGCATCCACTAACTCGCCCACTTCCATGAATTTTGCCGAGTTACTGATGTCGATACCCGCACGGTCCCAGATTTCCGTATAAGTGCCCGCAGGGAGCACCGCCTGGATATAAATGCCTTTAGATGACAGCTCGACATTCATTCCCTGAGACAGGAAAAGCACAAAGGCTTTGGTTGCACCGTAAACCGTCATGGCAAATTCCGGGGCGAGTCCGACGATGGAACTGATGTTGACGATCGATCCTCCCCCCGCTTGCACAAAGCGTGGTGCCACGGCGCTGGCCAGTCTGGTCAGGGCGGTGACGTTAAGCGCGATAAGGCTTTCTATCGAATCAGGCGTCTGCTCGGTAAAACTGCCGGACTGCGCGATACCCGCGTTATTGATAAGAATGCCAATCCGTGTGTCTTCACGCAGACGGGCTTCGACCGCGGCTAAATCACGCGTTTGCGTGAGGTCGGCAGGCAGAACGTCGACAGAAATGCCATTTTCCTGTCGCAGACGCGCGGCCAGTGTTTCTAACTTCGCTTTGTCGCGCGCGACCAGAACCAGGTCGTGGCCCCGGCGGGCAAACCGTTCCGCGTAAACAGCACCAATACCCGTGGATGCGCCTGTGATGAGAACTGAAGCTTTAGTCATAAGTTGATCTTCTTTCTTAATGTGTAAACAAAATCCGCAATGTGCGATGTAGGTAGGGCTTTACTTGCTGGTCTCCGTCAGCGACGGGTAATCGGTATATCCCGCTGCGCCACCGCCATAAAGAGTTTCAGGATTGAGTGAGGCCAGAGGCGCGCCCGTCTTCAGCCTTTCAACCAGATCCGGGTTGGAGATGAACGGACGACCGAACGCGAACAGATCGGCTTTGCCTTGCGCAAGCTGAGCGGACGCCAGTTCCAGGTCATAGCCATTGTTACCGATGTAGGTGTTTTTAAAACGGCGGCGCAGGGAGTCGTAATCGAACGGTGATACATCACGCGGGCCGCCCGTCGCGCCTTCAACCACATGGAGGTACACGATGCCCAATGCATCGAGTTGTTCAGCGAGGTAATCATATTGTGGCTGCGGATCACTGCATGAAATCGCATTAGCAGGTGACACTGGTGAAATGCGTACGCCAGTGCGTTCTGCGCCGATCTCATCTTTTACGGCCGCCGTGACTTCCAGCAGCAGGCGCGCACGATTCCCGACAGAGCCGCCGTACTCATCGGTACGCTGATTGGCACCGTCTTTCAGGAACTGTTCCAGCAGATATCCATTCGCGCCGTGGATCTCCACGCCGTCAAATCCGGCGGCAATGGCATTGGCTGCTGCCTTTCTGAAATCGTCGATAATCCCCGGTATTTCCTGCAACGCCAGCGCACGTGGCTCAGAGACGTCAGCAAAACCGTTGTTCACAAAGGTCTTGGTCTCAGCACGGATGGCGGACGGCGCAACCGGCGCAGCGCCACCGGGCTGTAAATCGACATGCGAAATTCGTCCTACGTGCCATAGCTGTACAAATATGCACCCGCCTTTGGCATGCACCGCGTCAGTCACTTTGCGCCAGCCATCGATCTGAGCTTGTGTATAGATCCCCGGTGTATCCTGATAACCCTGCGCCTGTGCGGAGATCTGCGTCGCTTCGGTAATCAGCAATCCTGCGGTGGCACGCTGGGCGTAGTAGGTCGCCGCCAGTTCGCCCGGCACCAGCCCCGCTCCGGCCCGGTTACGTGTCAGCGGTGCCATCACGATGTGGTTGGCCAGTGTTATTGAGCCAAGATCATAAGGTTGAAATAGTGGTCGGTTGGTCATGTTTATTCGCCTGCTAAGTGGTGGGTCAAAGGTCAATATAATGATGATGATCATCATCTATAAAGTCAACCAGTTTGATTATGGTCATCATCAATGTATACTTAAACCCTATTTTTGAGAGGGGCAGGAAAGCATGAAAGTGTCAAAAGAGCAGGTTCGGGAAAACCGGATGCGCATTGTAGAAACGGCCTCAGAACTTTTTCGTGAGCGCGGTTACGATGGCGTGGGCGTGGCGGAACTGATGTCTGCGGCAGGCTTAACCCACGGCGGGTTCTACAAACACTTTGGTTCCAAGGCTGATCTGATGTCGGAGGCGATGAGCTGCGGTTTCAGGCGATCCGCAGAAAGCACGGCAGGTGTAGACCGGGAAAAATTTATTGAATACTACCTCTCCCGACAACATCGGGCTGATATGGGAAAAGGTTGTGTGATGTCGGCACTGGGCGCCGATACAGCCCGTCAGTCTGCGTCAATCAGGGCGGCATTTGCCGCCGGAATTGAACGTCAGCTGGCAGTTTTAGGAAATGAAAAAGAGGTGGAAGGCAGCACGCGTGCCGACCTGATTGACACGATTGCCCATCTTGTCGGTGCGCTGGTGTTATCCCGCGCCTGCCCTGATGATTCGTCTCTTGCGGATGAGATTCTGGAGGTTTGCCGCAGCCGGATTTTGAGCACCGGGATGTCTGGTGATTCATGAGCCTGAACTGAAACCTATTTCCCGTGGCTTATGCGAAATGTCACCCGCTGGGGATGGTTTACTGACACTAAATATTCAACCGGTTGATTCAAGCGGTCAGTAATCACCCCCCGATACACCAGAGCAGGACTATGGGGTTGTGCATTTAATAACGTCTGTTCTTCTTCATTCATTAGGGTCACGCGGAGCGTGCCTTCGTCTGAAACGCCTAAAACACCGTAGTTTTCTGCCAGAAGACGATACAGCGAACCGCTCTGCTCAAGCATCTCAGCGGTCAGGTCCGGAATAATCGCCCTTGGCAGGTAGCTGGTTTCCAGACAAAAAGGCTCACCGTCAGCGAGACGCAGGCGTTTAATCATCACCAAAGGGTCGCCAGCCTGAATTTTTAGTAATGCGGCAATACGCGGGCTGGCTTGGGCCTCCTGAAAATAAATCAACCGGCTGCCCGCTACCGCACCATTTAACTCCGTGATTTTGCTGATGCCGTGCTCGATTGTCTGCGTCAGTGGCCGCTGTATCGTGGTCTCAGTCAGCCATGTCCCCTGGTTTCCCCGCCTTTCCAGCATTCCGCTGCTCACAAGCTCATCTGTAATTTTTCGTAATGTCATCCTGCTGATACCCAACAGGCCCGACAGATCACGTTCTGCCGGAATTTGATCGCCTTCGTTGAATTCCGTGTTTAACAAATTCAGCAGCACCTGCCTGGCCGCCAGATAGGCTTTCCGCGGGCGGCGTTTACTTTCACTTAACTCAGTCATGGTCTGTTTTATAGCCCAATAAAATTAAAAAACAGGGGTTATTCTAGCCAATGAGTCGTTGATCTGTCACCGGAAATATCCTTCACAGAACGGTAATCACCGATAAAAAAACAGACCATAACATCATAACTTATTATTATACCTGATTAAAATCATTAAATTGATTGCGTATTCTTACCTGCTGGCGTATATCTTTCATGGTACATTTTACGGTATATTTAACGGGAGTGAATGATGAAAAAAACGCTTGCCCTATTTTCCCTTGGCCTTGCGATGATCGGGCTTTCCGGTCACGCATCAGCGCAGCAACAAATCCGGTTTGGTACTGACGCGACATTTCCGCCCTTTGAGTTTAAAGCTGCCGATGGCAGCCTGCAGGGGTTTGATATTGATCTGGGTAATGCGATTTGCGCTCAGCTCAAGGCGAAATGTGTTTGGGTTGAAAACGGATTTGATGGTCTGATCCCCGCGCTCCAGGCGCGTAAATTCGATGCCATTATTTCTTCGTTGTCGATCACAGATGAGCGTAAAAAAGCGATCAACTTCTCCGATAAATTATTCAACACACCGGCGTATCTGGTCGCTTCAAAAGACAGCGGCCTCAAACCTCTGGCCGAATCTCTGCGTGGTAAACGTGTGGGCGTACAGCAAGGCTCAGTGTTCGAAGCCTACGCGAAGAAACACTGGCAATCACAAGGCGTCGAACTGGTTTCCTATCCCGCAGCAGAGGCAGTTTACGCCGATTTAGTCGTCGGCCGTCTGGACGCGACGCTGGACGATGCGACGGTGGTGACCACCGCGTTACTGGACAAACCCCAGGGAAAGAATTTCAGCCTGATTGAACCGCAGGTAAAAGATGATGCCATTTTTGGCCCGGGTACCGGTATTGGCATTTCGAAGCAAAATAGCGAACTGCTGGAACAACTCAACGGGGCGATTAAGGCGATACGCAATGACGGTACTTATGACCGGCTGGCTAAAAAATATTTCAATTTCAATGTGTACGGTGACTGATTTATGAATACTTCAGCAATTATCTCCTCTCTTATCGAACAGCGCTTCCTCCCGCAGGGGGGACTGAGCCAGGTGTTTCTTGTGGCCTGCGGCGGGTCGCTGGTGGATATGTATCCGGCAAATTATTTTCTTAACAGTGAGTCGACGGCTTTACACAGTTACATGATGACCGCAAACGAGTTTGTTCATGCCGCACCAAAGACATTAGGCCCTCAATCCCTGACGATTGTTTGCTCACATGGCGGGAATACCACAGAGTCTGTCGCGGCGGCCAAACTGGCCCAAAGCCGGGGCAGCGTTACGGTGACACTGACGCACAATGAAAATGCAGACCTTATCGGCTTTTCAGACAGTAACTTGCTTTATGCCTGGGGAGATGACAGCCAGGTGATTAATAACCCGATGGCAATCATTTTGAGTCTTTGCGTCGAAGCCTTGCAACAGACCGGGGGTTATGCCGGATATGCCGATTTCCAGGCAGGCATGGCGCAAATTGATGGGATTATCTTCCGGGCCAGACAGCAGGTTCAGGCGCGCTGCGCCGCCTTTGCTGAGCGCTACAGCCGGGAATCACTTTTCTACATTCTGTCCAGCGGGGCTTCCTACGGACATGCTTATGGTTTTGCCATATGTTCATTAATGGAAATGCAGTGGCTGAATGCGGCATCGATTCATAGTGGCGAATTCTTCCATGGTCCGTTTGAAGTGACAGATATGAATACCCCCTGGATCCTGATGATGAACGAAGGCCGCACCAGGGCACTTGATGAAAGAGTGCGCGATTTCCTTCGGCAGTACGGAAATAAGGTGGAAATTGTGGATGCAAAAGAGCTGGGGCTTGGCGTCATACCCGCCAGCGTGGTGGAGTATTTTAACCCCGTCCTCTTCTACAGTGTGATGTGCGAATATCGCGCGGCATTAGCGAAGATACGTCAACATCCGCTGGAAACACGACGATACATGGGACAGGTCGCTTATTAGGAGATGACAACATGAGAGTACTTGGCCTGGGCGATAACGTGATTGACCGGTATACCCACACAGGTATCGGTTATCCGGGAGGAAACGCGCTTAACTTCAGTGTGTACGCCCGCTTATTATCCGCAAATGCGGCGTATCTGGGCGTTTTCGGCGACGACAGCGCGGCAGAACATATTCGCCGCGTCCTGGCAGCAAGGGAGATTGATACCTCTCATTGCCGGGTTGTACCGGGTGAAAATGGTTATGCCAGTCTGACCGTTGATCAGGGGGAGCGACGGTTTATTGACTCCAACGCCGGGGGGATCCGGCAGACGACGTCGATGGATTTTGTGTTAACCGATATGCCCTGGCTAGGTCAGTTTTCGCTGATACATACCAGTGCTTATAGCTATGTTGATGCGCTATTGCCCGAATTAAGTATGCTACCCGGCAGCTTATCCTATGATTTTTCTGATGATTTTGATGCCGGAAAGATAGGCCCGTTATGTCGTCAGTTAGACTATGGGTTTTTCTCATGCGCTGAACGCAGCATGGAAGAAACCCGCGAGATACTGGAAACGGCATGGCATGCGGGATGTCGCCTGCCTGTTGCAACGCGCGGGTCTGAGGGGGCGTTACTGTTCAATGGCAGTATCTGGATCAGTCAGCCATCGGAAAATATCACGCCGGCAGACACGCTTGGGGCAGGAGATGCTTTTATCACGGCTTTTTTGCTGGCGCATGTTAAAGGCGATACGCTGTCCCAAAGCTTGCGTCAGGGCACCCTTTTCGCAGCAGAGATTTGTTTAACTGACGGCGCTTTTGGTGAGGGCATCCCCTACTGATCGTCTCAGGTTAACACCGGATCCGCGCGGCGGCAGAAAAGTGGCTGTATTCAGACGCCCCGGCAGATGCCCGTAACTGAGTGTCATTATCCGTCACGTGCAGCGCCGGGCAAGCGGAACTACCACATCAAATCATCCGGCACTTTGAAATCAGCATACGGATCTTCTTCATCCTGCTCTTCCTGACTCAGCGCGCTGTTTAATACAATACTGTTGGCATCGCGCTGGGCAATTTTATCCGCAACGCTTGCGGGGATAATGGCATATTGCGTCTCGCCGCTGTGATCAGCAACCAGACGCGCGATGGCAAGACGACCACTAATCAGCTGAGACTGGGTGGTCTTATCCACCACCATTTTTTTAATCAGATTATTATCGGTGAAGTTAAAATCAATATTGCCTGTTGAAATGACGATCTTGTTCATTTCAATCAGTTGCTTCACCTGCGCTTTATATTCTTTAGATAAGGCAGCTTGTTTTTGTTGTTCGCTCAGTTGCTTATCACGCTCCATCTGCGCTTTTTTATTTTCTTCCACCGCCTCTCTGGCCTCGCGCGCCTGAACGCGTGATTTTTTCGCCGTTCTCTGCACTTTGTCCATTTTTTTGCTGGTGACTAATCCTGCTTTCAGCAGTTGCTCTTGTAAGGAGAGTTTTGTCATTTTCGTTTCTAAATCCATTGAATAATTTGTGCGATTATAACCGTAATTCCTGAGGCGATACAGGCTACAGAGCCTTTTCCACTTGCGTGCGGAATCGGGAGCGTCTTTAAGCGGCTGCCAGGTCTGCTGTATTTATCGCTACAGTTATTACGGAAACTGCCGATAACCTTTCAGTTTCATGCCCGCATCAGTTCCTTTTATGTTGTACCGAACAGGAGAACAAAATGGATGTTTCGCAAATTGCATCGCTGGCGACCGGCCTTAATAGTCTGGATACCAGCACTCAGGTCAACAATATCCTGCTGAAAAAGTCGCTGGATAGTCAGCAGACGGCAGTGACCAGCATGATTGACGCGATCCCCGCGTTACCTGCTAATCCGGCAATCGGTCGCAATATCAATACCACCGCCTGACAGAGACAAAAAAGCCCGCGTGAGTAAACTCAGCGGGCTTTTTGTTTTTTATGACCGCTTACCCTTTAGCGAAATTCGCCTGAATACGCTGTTGCAGATAAGCTTCCGCGCTGATGGCCGGATACTTCGCCTGCGGCCCCAGAATTTCGACGTCCTTGTTAGCCTGACAGAAAAACGCCAGGCTATAGCGCGCGCCCTGATATTCGCCGGGCAGCGGACTTCTCACCCGATGGAAATTGGATGGCAACTGATCGTCGCTCCAGCGCATCAGCATGTCGCCGATATTACAGGTGATCACGTCTTCGCGCGGTTCGATACTGGTCCACTGCTGGCTTTCGCGATCCTTGCCCGGACAAACCTGCAAGCCGCCCTGACCGGGACGCTGGAACAGCAGCGTCAGACAGTCAAAATCCGTGTGCGCACCGGCACGCCACATCCCTTGTTCCGATTGTTCAGTGGCATAGTAGTGCAACATACGCAGCGTACTCTGATAGGTTTGCTGATCAGGATTGTGTGCCTGCTCGAAAAAGTGTTCGGGGAAACCCAGTCTGAGCGCAAAACAGGAAAGCAATTTCATGCCCAGTTGCCAGCATTGCGATTCAAAACTCAGCATGGTGTCTTTAAAGTCTGGCAGTTCCTGTTCGCCCGGCCACAGCGACTCCATCAGCGGACGGGTGATCTGGTAGGACTCTTTCTGATCCGGCGTTCGGGTCGACGGACGTACCTGAGACTTATTTTCCCAACCGGCGTTACGCGCCAGCGGATACTGCGCTTTGACTTCGTCGGGCAGCGAGAAGAAATCTTCTGTCATGCTGAATGCCTGACGGATATCGGCCAGCGCAATGCCGTGATTGCTCACCTGAAAGAAGCCGATTTCCACCGCTGCACGCCAGAGTTCGTCGGCGATCTCACTTTTACGGTTTTCGAAATCTGAAAGATCGATGCAACGCACTTCGCGGGTAAATGTCTCTTCGCCCATCGCGCCCATTCCCGCTTCTTTCTCCAGTTCCTGTAATGCATAGCCTTGTGTTTGAGCTGATGATGTGTGAGTGGATTGTGTCATTTTTTTATCCTTCAGAATCAATTAGGTTGGCCCGCAGCGCGCTGTTGCAGGGTACGAACGGCAGACATTGCCTCATGGCGCATGGCGTCCAGATCGAGACCGGGAATGACGTCGTTTTCGACGATGACGCGGCCATTGACCATCAGCGCCTTCAGTGAGGCGCGGCCGCCGCAGGCCACCGGGCCGATTGCCATGTCGTGCAAACCGAAGTAACGCGGGTCGTCCAGCCGGTAAATGGCGATATCCGCCAGCATGCCCACCTGCACGGTGCCACTCTGTTGCAGGCCGAGGATCTGCGCCCCGCCCGCGCTGCCCCAGCGCACCACGTCTTCGATGGATGCCGCATCGCCGCCGCCCTCAAAGGTGCCGCCGTCATAGCGCGGCTTCGCCAGCATGCCTTTTCGGGCGCGCTGCAACAGCCAGGCGGCATGCGCTTCACTTTGCATATCCGCGGCTTCGTTGGATGCCGCGCCGTCAACACCCAGCGAAACCGGTACGCCAGCCTGTTCCAGCGCCAGCAAATCAGCGATGCCGCTGCCCAGACGCCCGTTACTTTGCGGGCAGTGCGCGATACCGGTACGGGTTTGCCCCAGCATCGCAATCTCCTGCGGCAGTAACTTAACCAGATGCGCAAACCACACGTCGTCCCCCAGCCAGTCGTGTTCCGCACAAAACTGCACCGGCGTCATGTCGAATTTAGCGCGCGCCGCATCGAGATAATCCACGGTTTCTGACAAATGGCTGTGCAGCCGGATACCTAAACTGCGCGCCAGTTTCGCCATTTCACGCAACTGCGCACCGGGCGCCGAATGCAGCAGCGTCGTCGGTGCCATCACCACACGACGCAGAGACGCCGGTTTTGGATCGTGATAGCGGCCAACCAGCCGTTCCATGTCCGCCATATAGTGGTCGAAATTTTCCGGTCGCAGCGCCTGCGGTAAATCCTGCTCAATCGCCCGCCCCTGCGTTGCGCCGCCCCGGCACAACACAATGCGCATGCCCAGCGCCTCCCCTTCACTGAACAGGATTTCCGAGGTATCGAACGGCATATCCGGCCAGTAAAGATAATTGTGATCCGCCACGGTGGCGCAGCCGGAACGCAGCAGTTCGGTCAGGCCGATACGCACCGCGAGGCGAAAGGTGGATTCATCAAACGTGGCGCGAAAGCGGTAAGGCGTCGCGCTTAGCCATGCAGTGAGACTTTTGTTCAGCCCCTGCGGCTCGCCTTTGAGCAATGACTGAAACAGATGATGATGCGTATTGACCCAGGCCGGATAGACCACGCAGTCGCGGGCATCAATCAGGCGCTCGCCGGGCAACGCCGTCAGGGGGCCGATCGCCTCGATGACGCCATTACGCACACGGATATCCGGCCCGGCGTGACGCGCGGCTTCTCCCGGCAGACCGGTGAGGATGGCGTGCGCATTTTTAATCAGTAAAGAGTCAGATGACATGGCAACACTCCTCAGGGTTTAACCTGCATGTGCTCAACAAATTCGGTGGTATACGCCTGCTTCCAGTCGGTATCCGCGTTTAGCAGTTTGGCGTTCACCATGAAATCACGGGTTTTCTGCCAGCGGGCTTCGGTCATGGTGCCCCAGCCCTGCGTCGCTGCGTCGCCGCCATCAATCAGGTGGTGCGCTTTGATTTGCTCAACACCCCAGGCCAGCAGGTCGTCGGTCATCTTCGGGTTATCCTTTTTGATCAGCGCATTACCCGGCGCGGGATTTTGCAGATAACTCACCCAGCCTTCCATCGACGCCTGTACGAACTTCGCCATCGCGTCTTTACGGCTGCTGATAAGTTCCGGGCGGGTGATCAAAATGCCACCGTAAGGCGGATAGCCGTGCTCCGAGAACAGGAAGAAATTGGATTTCACGCCAGCCTTCTGCGCCTGAAACACTTCAGAGCTGACATACGCCTGTTGCGCCACGTTCCCGTCGGCGACAAAAGGCTGAATGTTGAAGGTATACGGACGAACCTGAGAATCACTGAGCTGATAACGCGCCTTAAGCCACGGCCACCAGGTCGATTGCCCGGAGCTGGACACCAGAATGGTTTTGTCTTTCAGGCCGTCGAGCGACGTTACGGACGCATGCGTCAGTAAACCCTGCGGGTCGAACTGGAAAGGAGCGGCGATAGCTTTGGCCTGAAAACCACGCTGCACGGATTCGAGCAACTGGAGGTCATAACCGATGATCACATCCGCGCGTTTTGACAACAGTAACTGCATGCCGTTGATCTGCGGGCCGCCGGACTGAATACTGACATCCAGCCCGTAACGTTTGTAAATGCCCGTCGCCAGCGCCTGATAATAGCCGCCCTGTTCAGCCTGCGCGTACCAGGAAGTCAGCAGCGCGATTTTCTCATCGGCCTGCGCCGACAGTGAGAAAGCACCAGCAATCAGCGTGCTCAGCACGCAGCAAGACAGGGGAATGCGGGAAATTGACTTCATTGCTCCTCTCCTAATCATCGCCGGAGGGAGGATAAGCAAACGCGGCTCAGCCCCCTGACCGGCTCAAAATGAACCGCGAAATGGTTGCTGAGCAATGTCCCGCGCAGTTGCCTGCACTGACCGCTTCTACTCACGTTTAACTATACAAAAACGATGCCAACTTCGCAGACGCGCTTTCCCTGCGCCTTGTCGGGATAAACAGACATCACACCCTGCAACCTTTGATTCATCACAGAGCGCCAGGCACCAAATCAGTGCAAATCAGTGCCGGTCGCGCCCCGGCGTCTGGATCTGGCTGAATAACATCTCCAGTTGTTTGAGCATCATCGAAGCGGCCAGAGAAAGTTGTCGTGAAGGGGCGACGCACAGGGAGAGCGTGAAGGTTTTTAACTGCGGATCGGTCAGCGGAATAAACTGCAGTTCGTCGCTTTTCACCTCATCCATGATATCGAGCCAGCACAGAATGCCGATGCCCATTTTCTCCTTAATCAGCGAGCGGATCATGTGGATGTTATTCGACACCGCGACCTCATGAATCATGTCGCCGTTGATATTCATCAGCGCCTGCACCGGCTCGGCCAGCATCAGCGGCGCGGCGGGCAGGATAAACGGATATTCCATGCACTGATTAAAACGCACGCCGCTTCTGCCCCCGAGCGGGTGCCCTTTCGGCACAACAACACCCAAATCGATTTCGGCAAAAGCCCGCACCTGCAACTCGCGGGAGCTTTGCGGATTCAGCATCAGTCCGAAATCAGCATCGCCCGACATCAGCGCCTGCTGGATGTCCACGTTGTTCATGGTGGTCAGTGTGAATGAAATGTTCGGATACTCGAGATGCACCTTTTTGAGCATCGACGAGAAAAACTGCCGGTTGATGGCATCAATGGTGGCAATGCGCACGTGTCCGCGCCGTAACCCGCGCAGATCGTCGAGCTGTTCGCAGACACGCGAGAAATCCTTTTTCCAGTTATTGGCAGCATGCAGTAACAGCTCGCCCGCCGCCGTCAGCCGCAGCCCGGTGGGGTGTCGCTCAAACAGCGGCATGGCTAATTCTTTTTCAACCCGCAATATCTGCCGGTCAATTGACGATGCGGCAACGTGCAGGGTTTCCGACGCCTTACGGAACGATCCCTGGCGGGCAACCTCAGTGAAGTACAGCAGAAACCGGGAGAATGCGAACATAATGAGTGCTCTCTTTTATGCAACGGGATGTGCGAATCAAAGCGCTGGACGCAACAGTTTTATAACAATAACGTAGCTTTCATTGCAACGGGAACAATCGTTTCACCGCTCATCAGGCCGACTCCGCGCAGTAATGCGCGTTAAGACAGCGGGTTATGCGGCAAACGGACCGACTCCCCTTTTTATGAATGTTTCACCAGAGTCAATACGGTAAATGACGATGAAAGATGCCGGATTAATCCCTGTCACAATTAAAACCGCCAATATCAACGGTGTCGGGAATATTTCCCTGCAGCTTGTTGCGCAGCAAGGAAGTTTATTACCGGCTTATTTACCGGGAGCACACATTGACGTTTTTATTCCCGAACTCGGCCCGCGCCAGTATTCTTTGTGCAGTGAAAACAGCAGCGGTGAATATTATGAAATTTGCGTCAAACTGGCGGAAAACTCCACCGGCGGCTCGCACTTCATTCATCATCATTTCCGCCCCGGCGATAACCTGATGATCTCGGCACCGCGCAATCATTTTCCGCTGCCACAGGCCGGGCGATATTTACTGTTTGCCGGGGGGATCGGCATCACGCCGTTGCTGGCGATGGCGGAACACCTGGCTGAGCAACAGATTGAATTTGAACTGCATTACTCTGTTTCAGACAGGGAACACATTGCGTATCTGCCGCGTTTAACCGCGCCTGCCTTAGCGAAACACGTCTTTTTTCATGACAGCAGCGCAAACGATTCCCTGCGCCATAACACGCCACTGAGTTTGTTGCAGCCGGATGAGAATACCCGGGTGCTGGCCTGCGGCCCGGACGGATTTATTCAGCGGCTTAAAGACATTATGCAGACCCATCACTGGCAGGAAAATCAATTATCTTTCGAACGGTTCAGTAATGCGAATCTGAATAATGAAGCCGACAGCCAGGCATTTCATATTCAGCTTAACTCCACCGGACAACGTTATTTAGTCGGCCCGCACCAGACGATTGCTGAAATTTTATTAAGTGCCAGAGTCGATATTATGCTGTCGTGCGAACAGGGTATTTGCGGCTCCTGTATTACTGACGTGATCGACGGTATTCCCGATCACCGTGACTGCGTGCTGACTGAAGAAGAGAAAGCGGAGAACACGCAGATAACGCTGTGCTGTTCGCGATCCAAAAGTCCCGTTCTGGTCCTCGACCTGTAATGTCCACGCGGAGCCTGACGATGAACATTCCCACCCCCGCTGCAACACTTAATGGCATTGCTAACGTTCGCCTCCCCGCGTGGTTGCTGCCCGACGGATGGCCTTTGCAGGCAGGCGAACCGGTGACGGCAGATGTGCGTTTTGATGCAGGCAAAATTGCGTCCATGACGCCTTATCAGCCAGAACAAGATGATTTGTGGAACGCGCACGGCGCACTGGCGTTACCGGGGCTGGTTGAACCCCATGCGCATCTCGATAAAACCTTCACCCTTGCCCGCAGTCGCCCGTCAAAACCCGGTCTGCTGGCAGCCATTGAAACCCTGCATCAGGACCGTCAGCACTGGACGGCGGCTGACATTCGCCAGCGTGCCGGCAAGGCACTGAGCTGGGCAGCGGCGAACGGCGTGACCCGTTTGCGCACTCACATTGACTGGTTTGACGTGGTGCCACCGCAGGCCTGGCTTGAGCTGGGCGGGATGGCGCAACCGGGTGTCACGCTGGAGCGGGTGGCGCTGGCACCGCTGAGCTTTTTCGCCGATGCCGAAGCGGCTGACCGCATCGCCCGCGCGGTGGCACAAAGCGGAAAAGAGTGCCTGCTGGGCGGATTTATCCACTCCTCAAACTGGGATCCGGCGGCGATGACCCACCTGATGCACAGCGCCGCACGCTGGCAACTGAATCTGGATTTGCATATCGACGAGGAGCTTTCGCCGGTGGCACACGGCCTGAGCTGGCTGGCGGATTACCTGTCGGAGAGCACATTCAGCGGCCATATCTGTTGCAGCCACGGCTGTGCGCTGGCTTCCGGCAGTAAACAACAGGCGCAGGAGATTTTGAGTGTGCTGGCGGCGCAGCGCGTCACGCTGATTGCGCTGCCGATGACCAACCTGCTGTTGCAGGACGCCGTCACAAGTCGCACGCCGCGCCAGCGCGGTATCACCCTGCTGAAAGAAGCACAGGCGGCGGGCATTCCGATGCTGCTTGGCTGCGATAACGTGCAGGACGCCTTTTGTCCGGCGGGCAGTTATGACCCGCTGGATACGCTGAGCTGCGCCCTGTTCGCGCTTCAGCTTGAAAACGTTTTTGATCAGCAGTCACGGCTTATTTGCGATGTCGGCGCGCTGACCGGTGAGGCTCAGAACGTCCTGCCGCTTGCGCCCGGCAGCGACGCCACGCTGGTTCTCTTCCCGGGCAGCGACAGCCTGACCTGGCCTTTACACAGCGCGGCCCGTCTGGTTATTCACCACGGCAGGCTGACGCACCAACGTACCTGGAATCAGGAGTTATCCCATGAGTCTTGAAGCGGGAGCGGGAAAACCGCTCGCCAAATATGCCGCGTGGCGTCGTGCCGGTGATTTCGTTTTTCTCTCCGGCATTATTCCCGTTAACCCGCAGACGGCGACCATCGTGCGCGGTTTTCAGGATATCCCCGCCGAAGCACGCCTGCTGCTGGGCGAAACCGGCGAATTCTCGACTGACGCCAAACAGGGGCCGGTTCTGGCGCAAAGCTGGTATGTGCTCGAAAGCATCCGCCACACCATTGAAGACGCAGGCGGGCAAATGAGCGATGTGATCAAGCTGGTGCAGTATTTTCGCAATCTCGATCACTTCCCGTATTACAGCCGGGTCAGAAAACTCTTTTATCCCGGGCAGCCGCCGGTTTCCACCGTGGTACAGGTCAGCGAAATGCTGCCAGATGCCGGGGTGCTGATTGAGGTGGAAGCCACCGCCTGGTTACCCCAGTCCCGCTAACCCTAAAATGTCCGACCACGAGGCACAGCATGATTAACGGTTATATTCCCGCAGCGCGTTTTCTCCCTTTTCTGAGCTGGACGGCCATTGCCGCCCTGCCCGACAAAGCCAACACCGTGATCGTCTTACCGACCGGTGCGATTGAGCAGCACGGGCCGCATCTGCCGTGTTCGGTTGACAGCGTGATCTCCTCCGGCGTGGCGGGCCATGCCCTGGCGCGGCTGCCGGAAGCTATTCCTGCTTACGCTATTCCGCCCATCACCTACGGCAAATCTGACGAACATTTAAATTTCCCCGGCACGCTGACCTTAACCGGCGACACGCTGTTGCAGACGGTTTTAGAAATTGCCGAATCCCTGTATCGCGCCGGATTCCGCAAGCTGCTGATGATTAACGGTCACGGCGGACAACCGCAGGTGCTGCAAATGGCTTCGCGGGAAATGCGCCTGCGTCACGGCGACATGATCATGATCCCTCACGACGTGTTCCGCGTGCCCAACGTGGAAAATCAGTTCCTGAGCGCGCAGGAGCAGAAAATGGCGATGCATGCCGGTCACAGCGAAACCGCTGTAATGCTGGCGCTGGCACCGGAATGTGTCCACATCGAACATGCCGTCGCCAATTATCCGCCGGAATTCCCGTGCCCGACGCTGTCATCGGGCCGCCCTGCCGCTGCCTGGGCTTCCTATGATTTTGGCCCGAGCGGCGTCATTGGCGACCCGACCGGCGCAACCGCTGAACAGGGCCACGCGATCCTCGATTCGCTGGCGGCAAGCTGGGCGCAGGCGATCACCGAAATCCATCACATGCAATGGAAAGCCCGCAGCGAGCCAACCTGGGGAAAACACCACTGGAACGGCTTTGTGCAAACCAGCTTCACTCCTCCTTCGTCTTCTCTGGCCTCTGAATAAAGGAATTCTCAAGATGAAAACACAGCGTCCCTTCACTTACAGCCTGCTGGCCGTGCTGCTGGCCGGGGTTTCCACCACCAGCATGGCGGAAGAGAAATTTACCTTCCTGACCAACTGGTACGCGCAGGCGGAGCACGGCGGTTTTTACCAGGCGCAGGCCAAAGGGTTGTACAAAACCGCCGGTCTGGATGTCAGCATCAAAATGGGCGGCCCGCAGGTCAATGTGATGCAACTGATGGCCGCCGGACAGGCTGACTGTACGCTCGGCGACAACGGTCAGGCGCTGGAAACCTGGCAGGCAGGCGTGCATGCGGTGACCGTCGCGACGGTATTCCAGCATTCGCCGACGGTGTTTATCAGCCACGACAAAGTGGAGAAAGGTCAGGAACTGAAAGACAAAACCTTCCTGCTGGCCACCGAGGCATATACCTCTTTCTGGCCGTGGGCGAAAAGTGAACTGGGGCTGGGGAGTGCCAAAATCCGCCCGTACACCTTCAGCGTGCAGCCGTTCCTGGCGGACAATAATCTGGTGCAACAGGGTTATGTCACCTCCGAGCCTTTCTCGATCGAAAAAGGCGGCAAACCGTTCTACGTCTACATGCTCAGTGACTGGGGTTATCCGCCGTATGGCAACTCGATTATCTGCATGGCGGATACTGTTAAAAAACGCCCGGCAGCGGTGGCCGCTTTCGTGAAGGCCTCGATGCAGGGCTGGAAGGAATACTTGCAGGATCCGGCCGCAGGCAACCAGCTTATCACTCAGGCCAATCCGCGTATGGGGGCAGACCAGATTGCCTTCGGCATCGCACAGATGAAGAAGTATGAGCTGGTGACCGGCGGCGACGCACAAACCGGCGGTATCGGCATCATCACTGAACCGCGTCTGAAAAAGACCTGGGACATGCTGGTGAAAAACAAGCTGATCGACGCGGATAAAGTGCCGTTTGAGCAGACTTATACCCTCGACATGATCAAAGACGCGAAGGTTATGCCATGAATTCAGCCCCCAAACTGACCGTGATGAGCGATGTCCGCTCAGCCAATCCTCCGCCCGTGCCTGCCATCGAAGTGCTGTCGGCGGAGAAAATTTACAGCAACGGCACCCGCGCCCTTTTGCCGGTCAATCTGACCATCAATCAGGGTGAATTCGTCACCCTGCTCGGCCCGTCGGGCTGTGGCAAAAGTACGCTGTTAAAAATGGTCGCCGGGCTGACGGAACCCAGCGACGGCAAACTGGTGCTGTGGCGGCGCGACAGCCGTGAAAAAGCGCAGGTGCCACTGTCATTCGTGTTTCAGGAAGCCACGCTGATGCCGTGGAGCAACGTACAGAACAACGTGCGTTTGCCGCTGGATCTGGCGGGCGTGCCGCGAGCCGAAGCCAATACCCGCGTCAGTGAAGCACTGGAACTGGTAGGACTGGGGAAATTTGCCAAAGTCCTGCCGCGCGAACTGTCAGGCGGCATGCAGATGCGCGTCTCCATTGCCCGCGGGCTGGTGACGCGTCCGAAACTGCTGCTGATGGATGAACCTTTTGGTGCGCTGGATGAAATCACCCGCAACAAGCTCGACAGCGATCTGCTGCGCCTGTGGCGGGAACAGGGGCTGACGGTGGTGTTCGTCACGCATTCGATTCACGAAGCGGTATTTCTGTCGCAGCGGGTGATCATGATGGCCGCCCGTCCGGGGCGGGTAGTGGAAGATATCGCCATTAACGAACCCTTCCCGCGCAACGACGATTTCCGCGTCAGTCCGGCATTTTCACGCTATGCGAAGCAGTTGCAGGACAGCCTGCTGCAAGCCAGCCAATCGGGTATGGAGTAACGCTATGCAAACTCAAAAATCCTCTCCGTGGATCAATAACCAAACCTTTCGCAAGGTGCTGTATCCGGCTGTGGTCGCGATTGTGGTGGTTTTGCTGTGGCAGGGCTGGGTGAGTTATTTCAAAATCCCCCAGTTTCTGGTGCCTTCGCCGGTAGTGATGCTGGAAAGCCTGTGGACCAACTTCGGTACGCTGACCATGTCACTGCTGTTTACGCTGAAAATCACTTTGATCTCGTTTTTACTCTCTATCGTCATCGGTTCGGTCGTGGCTTTCGTGCTGGTGCAGAACCGCTTTGTTGAAACCGCGTTGTTCCCGTACATCGTGTTTTTACAAGTGACGCCGATTGTCGCCATCGCGCCGCTGATCATCATCTGGGTCAAAGACACCACGTTGTCGCTGGTGGTGTGTTCGACGCTGATGGCGGTGTTCCCGATCATTTCTAACACCACGCAGGGGTTGCGCAGCGTCTCGCCCGGCCTGCTGAGTTATTTCCAGCTCAGCCGCGCCAGCCGTCTGCAAATCCTGATCCGCTTACGCATCCCTTCTGCGCTGCCGTATTTTTTCGGCGCGCTGCGCATTTCCAGTGGCCTGTCGCTGATTGGTGCGGTGGTGGCTGAATTCGTGGCGGGCACCGGCGGCAATAACACCGGCCTGGCCTACCAGATATTGCAGGCGGGCTATCAGCTCGACATCCCGCTGATGTTTGCCGCCCTGCTGTTAATTTCACTCACCGGTATCGCGCTGTTTGGTGTGATGTCGTGGATTTCGAGGCGCGCCCTGAGCGCCTGGCATGAAAGCGAAGCCGTGCAATCTCATTAACCTCATTCATTTTTGGCAGGAAGAATATGGACAGCGAACAACGTCAACAGGCGCTCGCCCTGATTCAGCAGGCGCTGCCTGATCTCGACTGGACTTTACAGGCGCCGAAGGTTAAACGCCTTTCCCGTGATTTTCACTGGTTCAGCCCGGTGCTCAAGCGGCAACTGGAAGACAAACAGGCCGATGCTGTGGTCAGGCCGCGCAGCGAAGAAGAGCTGATTTTGCTGGTGAAAGCCTGCGTTCAGCACCAGTTACCGCTGATTTTGCGCGGCGGCGCGACCGGCAACTACGGCCAACTGGTGCCGCTGGAAGGCGGAATTCTGGTGGACATGACCGGGTTTAATCAGGTTTGCGAACTGGCTAACGGTGTGGTGCGGGCACAGGCGGGGATCCGGCTGGCGGAGATTGAAACCCTGACCCGTCCGGCAGGCTGGGAACTGCGCTGCATGCCCTCCACTTACCGGCTCGCCAGCCTGGGTGGCCTTTACGGCGGCGGCTTTGGCGGTATCGGATCCATTAACTACGGCCCGCTCGGCGCACCGGGCAATGTGCTCAGCGTAAAAGTCATGACCATGGAAGCCGAACCGCGCATTCTGCATGTGCCCGCCCCGCAGGCATTGCTGCTGCATCACGCGTATGGCAGCAACGGCATTGTGCTTGAGGTTGAACTGGCGCTGGCACCGGTTCATCAGTGGATTGAACGGCTGGACGTGTTCGACGACTTCACCGACGCACTGGATTATGCCAACGCCTTTGCCCGTTCACCGGGGCTGGTCAAACGCCAGCTCGCGCTGTTTGCCGCGCCGATCCCGTCTTATTTCAGTCATCTGAACGGGCATTATCAGGCCAGCCAGCATGCGGTGATCAGCGTGATTGCGCAGGAAAGCGAAGGTTTCTGCGCCCATCTGCTGGAAAAGTACCACGGGCACAGCGCAGTGCGTCAGTCTGCCGACGCGGCGCGTGAGGCTAATGCGTCGCTGATGGAATATTGCTGGAACCACACCACGCTGCACGCGCTGAAAATTGACAGCACCCTGACCTATTTACAGACGGCGTTTAATTATACGAATTATCGCCAGCAGATCATCGATATGGCGGCTTTGTTCGGCGACGAGGTGATTTCGCATATTGAGTTCCTGCGTGACAATGACGGCAATATCACCGCCAGCGGTTTACAACTTGTGCGTTATTCCACCGAAGAAAGACTGAACGAAATAATGAAAATCTTCCGTGATAATGACGTGAAAATAAATAACCCGCATGTTTATCGCATTGAAGAGGGTAAACAGGGAGAAATTAAACCTGACGTCGTTTCGGTTAAAAAGTGTCTTGATCCCGACGGGTTACTTAACCCCGGCAAGCTCAGGGGCTGGGAGGTACGCGACACCCTGGAATTAGATAACAATCCTCTTTTATTGCGTGACTGAAAAAAAAGCCCGCTTAATAAAATTTAAGCGGGCTTTTGGCTTTCAAACGATCAGTTCAGATCAAAGCTCGAATCTGTCCAGATTCATCACTTTAGTCCAGGCGGCGACAAAGTCTTTCACGAACTTCTCTTTGGCGTCACTGCTGGCGTAAACCTCCGCGTTGGCACGTAATATGGCATTCGAGCCAAACACCAGATCGGCACGCGTGGCGGCGAATCTGACTTCTCCGCTGACGCGATCACGACCTTCAAAACGCTCACCGGAGCCATCAACAGGTTTCCATTCGGTACGCATATCCAGCAGGTTGACGAAGAAATCCGTGTTCAGCTCACCGGTTTTTTCCGAGAACACGCCCAGATTACTGCCGTCGTAGTTAGCCCCCAGCGCACGTAATCCGCCGACCAGCACCGTTAATTCCGGCACGGTCAGGGTCAGTTGCTGAGCCTTGTCGATCAGAAGATTTTCAGTCGATGTATTGGCCGTTTCGCCACGGTAGTTACGGAAACCATCCGCTTTAGGCTTAAGCAGTTCGAACGACTCAATATCCGTCTGATCCTGACGCGCATCCACCCGACCCGGCGTGAAAGGCACTTCGATGTCGATATGAGCCGCTTTCGCCGCCTTTTCAATACCAACCGAACCGGCTAAAACGATCACATCCGCCAGAGACACCTTCTGGAATGACTGCTGGATAGCTTCCAGAGCAGGCAGCGCGCGGGCTGCAATGGCATTCACTTCCCAGTCTCTTTGCGGACGCAGCGCCAGACGCGCACCGTTCGCACCGCCGCGTTTGTCACCGCCACGGAAGGTCGACGCTGACGCCCACGCCACCGAGACCAGTTCACTGACGCTCAGGCCGGAAGCGGCAATTTTCTCTTTAAGCTGCGCGATATCGCCAGCCGTCGGGTGATACACCGGCACCGGCAACGGATCCTGCCAGATTAAGTCTTCCTTTGGCACTTCCGGTCCGATGTAACGGGCTTTCGGCCCCATATCGCGGTGGGTCAGTTTGTACCATGCACGGGCAAAAGCTTCGTTGAAGGCCTGCGGATCACCGTGGAAACGACGGGAAATTTTCTCGAATTCCGGATCAAAACGCAGCGTCAGATCGGTCACCAGCATGGTCGGTTTGCGTTTTTTTGAGGTATCGAACGGATCAGGAATAATGTCCGGCGCATCAGCGGCTTCGAACTGAATCGCCCCTGCCGGGCTGCGGGTCTGCACCCACTCGTATTTGAACAGGTTCTCGAAGAAGTAATTGCTCCACTGCGTCGGGGTTTGCGACCAGATAACTTCCAGGCCGGAGGTGATGGCATCCGCACCGACACCGGTTCCGTGACTGCTTTTCCAGCCCAGACCTTGTGATTCAATCGGTGCGGTTTCCGGGTCAACACCCACATTATCGGCCGGACCTGCGCCGTGTGTTTTACCGAGTGTGTGACCACCGGCAATCAACGCGACAATCTCTTCATCATTCATGCCCATATTACCGAACGTGGCACGAATGGCCGGCGCAGCCGACGCCGGATCACCACTGTGATTCGGCCCTTCCGGGTTGACGTAAATCAGCCCCATTTCCGTTGCGCCCAGCGGCGATTTGGCCAGCTCTTCAGGATGGCGGTGTTCCAGCCAGGTGGTTTCATCACCCCAGTTAATGTCCAGATCCGGTTCCCAGACGTCTTCACGCCCGGCACCAAAACCAAAGGTGCGGAAACCGGAGTTTTCCAGCGCGACGTTACCCGCCAGAATATACAGATCGGCCCAGGAAATTTTCTGACCGTATTTTTGTTTCACCGGCCACAACAGACGGCGCGCTTTATCCAGACTGACGTTGTCCGGCCAGGAGTTTAACGGGGCGAAGCGCTGCTGGCCGCGACCGGAACCGCCGCGTCCGTCGACGGAGCGATACGTCCCGGCGCTGTGCCATGCCAGACGAATGAACAGACCGATGTAGCTGCCCCAGTCCGCCGGCCACCAGGGCTGCGACGCAGTGAGCACCCCTTTGAGGTCGGCTTTCAGTGCGGAGTAATCTAATTTGGCAAATTCTTTACGATAATCAAAGGATTCGCCCAACGGGTTTGAGCGATTTGAGTGCTGATTCAGCAGGTCAACCCTGAGCTGGTTAGGCCACCAGTCACGGTTAGTTGTCCCGCCGCCAGAGGCTTTATTTGAGTTTCCTTCATGGAAAGGACATTTACCGGCACCGGCTTCTCTGTCTGCTTCAACAATTGGCTTTGCGTCGTTTGCTTCTTCATCAATAGAACTGCTCATGCTCACACTCCTGTTATGTAGTCTCATTGCTACTCTATACGCGGATTGAAACCAGTCACATCTGAATCACCCTATGTATTTGATAGATTTTGCCTTAGGACTTATACGCGATTTTTGCGGGTTTTATCACCAAAATGCCACCCGCTCTGATTATAGAATAGCCCCTGACTGACAGAGGTTTCTCTGTCAGCGTCTCAAAATGCAAAAAGCCCGCCTGAGTTTCCTCATGCGGGCTTTGGGTTTCTGAAACTTTCTTCAGCGATTATTCACGCCAGCCCATTTCAGGGGCGACATATTTGAGGATTGACTCAATCACATGCACGTTGTAATCGACGCCGAGCTGATTCGGAACGGTCAGCAATAAGGTGTCGGCTTCGGCGATCGCTTCATCCTGCTTCAGCAATTTGATCAATCTGTCCGGTGTCGCCGCATAGCTGCGGCCGAAAATCGCCCGGGTTTTCTCATCGAGGAAGCCGACTTTGTCGCCATCATCGCCGCTGCCGCCAAAATACGCGCGGTCGCGGTCATCCATCAGGGCGAAAATACTGCGGCTGACGGACACACGCGGTGTACGCTCATGCCCCGCCTCAGCCCAGGCCTGACGGTAAGCGCGAATTTGCTGCGCCTGCTGAATATGGAACGCCTCGCCGGTTTCATCATCTTTCAGCGTGGAGCTTTGCAGGTTCATGCCCAGTTTCGCCGCCCAGACGGCGGTAGCATTCGAGCCCGCGCCCCACCAGATACGTTCACGCAGCCCGGCAGAATAGGGTTCAGGGCTTAACAAACCCGGCGGATTCGCAAACATCGGTTGCGGATTAGGTTTCGCAAAACCTTCGCCGCGCAGGACATCAAGCAGTTTCTCTGTATGACGGCGCGCCATATCGGCTTCCGTTTCGCCTTCTTCCGGCTGATAACCAAAATAGCGCCAGCCGTCGATGACCTGCTCAGGCGAACCACGGCTGATACCGAGCTGTAAACGCCCCCCGGAAATCAGATCCGCAGCGCTGGCGCTTTCCGCCATATACAACGGATTTTCATAGCGCATATCGATAACGCCGGTACCGATCTCAATCTTGCGGGTTTTCGCGCCGATGGCTGCCAGCAACGGGAAAGGCGACGCAAGCTGGCGCGCAAAATGATGCACCCGGAAATAAGCACCATCGGCCCCCAGTTCTTCGGCTGCGACAGCCAGATCGATAGATTGCAATAAGGCATCAGCCGCCGAGCGCGTGCCCGACTGGGGGGATGGCGTCCAGTGCCCGAATGATAAAAATCCAATCTTTTTCATAGCGTCTTCATCCTCATAATCCGTAAACCGGTGCCCTGTCTCTGTCATGCGGAACAGGGCTTAGTGATGGGTTTACTTTACGCGACTCAGGATGAGAATAAATATCATTTGTTTAACATACTGATTCAGTTTATTTGATTAACAACGGGGGATTTTGCGGGTTCTGGCAGCAGATGCCTCGCCACGGCGCATTGAAGGTCATCGTCCGCGGGCCGTATCAGGCTTATTTTCTTTCACTAAAATAGAGCGCAGGCGTGCAGCCGACAGACTTCTTAAACATGGTGATGAAAGCATTGACTGACTCATAGCCTAATTCATTCGCCACATTTTGTACGGACTGGCCGCTGGCAAGCCCCCGTAGCGCAATAATCAAATGCAGTTGCTGACGCCAGCGTCCGAATGAAAGTCCTGTTTCGCGCACCATAAGTCGTGCAAGGGAACGTTCACTTAATGCCAGGCGTTTTGCCCACTCACGCAATGTACTGCGGTCTTGCGGATGGCTGACCAGCGCATCGGCCATCTCTCGTATTTTGGGATTTTCTGAGACCGGCAAATTAAAATTCTGCTGCGGCATATTCACCAGTTCATCAAGCGTGACCCGTGCCAGCCGTGCCGCATGGCTGTCCGGCGGGTAATGCGCATCTTCCCCGACCAGACGACTAATCAGTTCGCGAATAAGGGGAGAAACAGCAAATGTGCAGCATTGTTCTGGTAGTGCGGCGGCTCCCGGCTCAACAAATAAATAGCTGAGATGCGCATTCCAGGTGGCTCTCGCACTATGGGGAGTTCCTCCGGGGATCCATACGCCGCAGTGAGGCGGCACAATCCATATGTCATTCTCAGCCCGACAGGTTACCGCACCATACAGGGCAAGGATGAACTGTCCCTTTCGATGGGTGTGAACGGGAACTTCCGCTTCGTACTCGGTGAAATCAATGTGGCGCGCCACAGCCGCACAGCCGGTGGAGTCGGGATCAAAAAGTGAAATAACGTCGCGGGAAAGCGTCATATTGGCCGGATTCAGGTATTTTTTGGCAGTATAGAGTATTTCCACCCCTGAGTAATCTGGCAATAATTGCCGGTATACGCAAATGACTCTTTTGCCACCACCGCTTGCCAGGGGCCATTACTCTCATGTTCAACTCTTTACGCAGGGCATTCCCCTCCTCCTTGCTTCTTAACGATGCGAATGCGTTGTTATATTCAGCCAAGACGTTTACCGCTGCCATGCTGGCCTATTACATCGCTTTGTCTGTCGGTCTGGACAGGCCTTCCTGGTCAATTATTACTGTCTATATCGTTTCGCAGACGTCCGTCGGTGCCTCACTGAGCCGAAGCGTTTATCGCCTGACGGGCACGATCACAGGCGCGGCGATGACGGTGGTGATTGTGCCCAATTTTGTCAACACACCGATAATTTGCAGTCTGGTACTGACCGGCTGGATAACACTTTGCCTTTATTTTTCGCAGCTTGACCGTACCCCCCGCGCCTATGCTTTTGTTCTGGCGGGCTACACGGCAAGTCTTATTGGTTTTCCTGCGGTGTTCGAACCCGGCGCAATTTTTGACATCGCCATCACCCGGGTACAGGAGATCATGATCGGGATCCTGTGTGCCAGCTTTATCCACCGCTATGTCATACCCAAACGCATTACGGGTCTTTTCAACAGCAAGCTCGCGGTAACACAGCGTGATGCCCGCCAGATGGTGATTGACACGTTAAAAAGAGAAGCCGGCGAGAAAGAAAAGCAGCTTCAGCTTGCGCTGACGTTACAGTCCCTTGACGGGTTTGGTCATCATCTGCCCTATGACTTCGCGATATCAAAATCATCACGTAAAGCACGTCAGTTAATACATGACAGATTGTCGCGGCTTTTGGTTGTGAGTAACCAGTTACATGATTATCTGCACGAATTAAACCTCTTACCGGACAGCATTGCGACGCTGGTCAGTGAGGTCACAGACTGGCTCGCCTGTGAGGATTCAACCGCGCGTAAGGCCGGTGCTGAAAGGCTGCGGCGACGTTGTGTGGCGTTGCAACAACGGTCATCCGCTGACGAATTAAATTTTAAAGAAGCGCTGCGCGTTAATTTTGTCAAACGGCTGGAAGAGACAATCATGCTTTTGCAGCAATGCGAACAGCTTTCTCATGTCCTCCTTTTGGCCAAACCTGAGCATATGATTGATGGAGCCGAAGAGGCAAAAGGTTACGTTTATCACCGGGATCATTTTACGGCTGCGCGTGCAGCGCTGGGGGCGTTTGCCATCATCTTCAGTGGCTGTCTGCTGTGGATTTACTCCGCGTGGCCCGATGGCGCCACAGCGGTATCGATTCTCGGCGTCTGCTGCACATTATTTGGCAGTTTCGACACGCCGGTTCCTCATATCGTTAAATATATTGCAGGCTCCGTCTATGGCGTGATTATCAGCCTGATTTATAGCTTCATCCTTCTCCCCCAGGTGACCGAATTTAGTGTGCTGGTTGCGGTACTTGCGCCTGCTTATTTGCTGGCCGGATCTCTGCAGGCCAGACCGCCCACCACGTTCATGGCCATGGGCATCACGCTGACACTGCCCATCTTGTCTGAATTAGGCGCGCGCTACAGTGGTGACTTTGCCACTGCCATCAACACGGCGGTCGCGTTATTTGCCGCAACCGGCTATGCCGTGGTCAGTATGGGTTTATTACAGACCGTACAGGCGGATTCTGCTATCCGTCGTCTGCTGCACCGATGTCGCCGTGACATCAGATATCGCGCAAAGGGTCTCTCATCCATGAATGATGTGGCCTGGGTGAATCTGATGATAGATCGAACTGCCCTGATCCTGCCCCGGCTCCCGCGCAGTAACCAGACGGCGGACTCGGTGCTTAATAGCCTGCTGCATTATTTAAATATTGGACTTGCAGTGACTTATTTAAAACGCTCACTGAATAAGCTGGAGGGAGAAACCGCATTACAGGTAAATACACTTCTCAACCTGCTGGCCCGCGGTGCGCAGCCCGGTGAATTACAGAAACGTATTAGCCTGATACTCGCCATTAACCCGCCGGTTTCACATCAACAACCGCACGCTCTTATTGAGCATATTATTGATCTGCACTGTGCGTTAAAAAACTGTGCATTAAAAGAGAGGGATAAGGAACAGTCACATGATTACTGACATTAATATCGGTGGCGTCTTTTTGCCTGGCTTATTAGTCATGGCTTTGATGGCATTTTCCGGCACGATTTTAATCACACCCTTTTTATCTTTTAGCAGATTCTATCGGCGTTTACCCTGCCGGCCGCTCATTGATTTCACGACTTTTATTATTATCTTTGCCTTGTTAATGCAGGGGCTGGACGCGTCAGGATTATCAGTATGAAACCATTTTTTTCGCTGTTAGGCCGCTATATATTTACACTAAGCGCCGTCATGGTGGCAGCCATTATTGCCTTCATGCTGTGGAAACATTATGCACAGACGCCCTGGACGCGTGACGGTCGGGTACGGGCAGATGTAGTGCAAATCACGCCAGATGTTTCCGGGCCGGTAAACCGCGTTGCCGTGATGGATAACCAATGGGTTAATCGCGGAGATATTCTTTATTCAATCGATCCGCAATGGTTGAAACTGGCGGTGCTCAGCGCTCAGGCTGAGGTTGATGCGAAGCGAAATGAAATGCAAATGCGTCAGGATGCTGCCAGACGTCGCAGTCAGATTAGCGGGGTAATCTCTAAAGAAGATATACAAAATACCAGCAGTGCGGCGGGCGTTGCGGCGGCGGAATATCAGGGGGCGCTGGCCGCGCTGGAACTGGCAAAACTCAATCTTTCCCGCGCGACAATTCATTCTCCGGCAGACGGCTATGTCACGCATCTGAGACTGCGTCCCGGCGATTATGCCAACGCGGGGGAGACAAAAGTTGCCATTATTGATGCCAGCAGTTTCTGGGTAGTGGGTTATTTTGAGGAAACGAAAATGCAGCGTATTCATGTCGGTAGCACGGCAAAAATCGTGCTGATGGGATATGCACCAGCGCTGACAGGCCACGTAGAAAGCATTGGTCGCGGGATAGATGATAGCAATGACGCACCCGGTAGCCAGGGCCTGCCGGATGTAGAGTCCACGTTTAGCTGGGTGCGACTCGCTCAGCGTATTCCGGTACGCATCCATATTGATCATCTGCCCAACGGGGTCGAATTAGTGGCGGGCATGACTGCCAGCATCGCCATTAACGCGTCAAAGAGCGCGGACACTAAAGCAGGGTATGCGGATTTTTTGTCATCTGACCGGTGAATGGCTGAATAACCCATCCGTCAGAAAAGCCGCCGCAGGATGGCATTTATCCTGCGGCGGGCATAACGCATAACCTCTGTTACCGGTGCAGGCGCAGCATACTTGAGACAGAAGATAGCGCAGAGATAAGACAGGCCAGCCCGAAGACATAGACGGCGAACTGTGCCCCCGCCTGCCCCGTCAGTCCGTTCAACAGTGCAATAACCATCGCGACCAGCGCCGCACCAATGGATTGCCCTGCTGTCCTGGCGGTTGACAATACCCCCGAGGCCGTGACCGTTCGGTTCGGTGCCACATTCGAGAACATCTCTTTATTATTCGGCGGCAGGAACAGTCCATAGCCAATCCCGCAAACCGCCACGCGCCAGAGAAAATCATTCACCGTCGCCGCTTGCGGCAACAGAGCCAGAGATCCTAAACCCAGAGAGAAAATCACCACGCCGGCTGTCGATATCTGGGTAGGATTTAAACGATTGGACAGCCTGCCCGCCACCGGGGCGCAGATTGCAACGGCAACCGGCCACGGTGTAAAGATGAACGCCGATTCCAGCACCGAATAGTGATAGGCATGCTGCAGTACAAAGGGCAACCCCACCAGCGCCATCCCCTGTGCCACAAACATTGAGACAGAAGAGATCACCGCAAAGGTATACCGCCTTGAACGGAATATATCGAGCGGCAACAACGGGCTTTTTGAGCGCGTCTGCACGCTGACAAAGATGGCCAGCAGCAGCACCGAGGCGACGCCGCAAAGCATGAGTATGCGGCTATCCCAGCGCCCGATCTGATCCACAGCGATGACCATCAGCCCTAAAGCGACGGCTGAGGTCACCGCACCTCCCCAGTCGAAGCCTTTTTCCTTCTCAGTATCGACGCCCAGGGAGATCAGGGAGAAGACAATGGCAAGTGCACCCAGCGGGAGATTGATATAGAACAACCATGGCCAGTCCAGATAAGAGATGATCAGGCCGCCTAACGCCGGGCCGATGGCCGTCCCCACCGCAAAAGCCAGCGCGTTCAGCCCTAAAATGGTGCCCAACGTATGCGGCGGAAAGATAACCCTGTACAGACCCAGCCCGACGCTGATCATGACCGCATAGCTCACCCCCTGAAGTATACGCATGGCAACCAGCATGCCGAAGGTCGGGGAGAGGCTACAGCCCAGCGATGCCAGCGTAAACAGCACCATGCCCGCGGTGTAGAAGCGCCGCTCCCCTATCCTCGAACCCAGCGATGCACAGATCAACATCGTTGCAGCGCTGGCAACCTGATAGGCGTTGGTCACCCAGATGACAGAGGCTGAATCTACCCGTAAAGCCTCCGCAATAGAGGGCAAGGATATATTGACGATGGAACTGTCCAGCGCCGCCATAACCACACCAATCAAAATGGCGGCAGCCGCCAGATAGCGCCTTGGCGCCTCAAATCCTTGCTCTAAGGGACTACTGCTTACCAGCGACATATCCTTATCATCCTATATTGAATTGAAATTACGCACAGAGGCTTTCAGCCTCAGCAACCGGTCCTTCGAGGTAGGCCAGCAGGCCCAGCATCAGCACTTCTTCCGGGCTGGCAACAACGGGAGAGCGCGGCGCTTTCCAGGGCTGTTTACTGCCGTTGATGCGGATACTCCTCAGGAAACAGTAGGTGGTGAGGACATAGAACCGGTTGCGCATACTTTCCCCCATCAGCGGCAGCAGGCCGGAAATACCGCCTAACTCAGGGATCTCGCTAAGAATGCTGCCGTAGTCCGGTTTCGCCAGCACGAACATCAGTGCATCCGCCATCGGGACCATTTTGACTGCATCCTTCACCTCTGCCGCAAGCTCATGCCAGAACGAAAAAGCAAACCGCGAGAAGCCGAAAAGCGGATCCAGCCCGCGTACGGAAAAGTCAGGGTCAATGAAACGTGTCTGAGCATGCTCCTCGTTATAGAGCACATTGCCGAAGTGAAAATTGAAATGGGCTTTTTCTACCGATCTGAACTCTTCAGTCCGGGCCAGCTCCAGCGCTCTTTCATAGACTTCCCGGGCCGTGGTACTGAAACGCACCCCGTTAAGCAGAATAGGTTTATCAAACAGCTCATGAGCGAAGCGCGTGCCTTCCCACTCTTCCTGTAATCTGGCAGGCATCTCGTGGGTTATTGCCGACGAGGTTTCTGATTCCAGGCTGATCGCTTTCTGTACATTTTCCAGTGCGTTTCTGACGATCATCCTGCGCTCAGCCAGCGACCGTTGTTCGTCAAAGACGATCCTGGACAGCGGAAGGGAATCCATCTTCTCGAGAATATAAAATTGCCGCCCGGCTGCCAGCCCGTCGTGCAAGACCGGCACCATCAGTTCCGGATAAATATCGTGCAATGCACGGATCTGATCGACTTCGGCTTTCAGTTTGCCATTGAACATTTCGGACATGGCCGTCTTCACAACGAAGCCTGAACTCAAAAAATCTACAGTATGTGAGCTTGTCATTTTTCAATCCCCTGGAAAGTTGCCACTGGCAGGCCAAGCGCGAGGCTGCGCGCTACAGCACGTACCACAGCGCTGTAGCCGACGGTGTTGTTAACAAACGACTGGATGACGACCTCACTCAAATTCTGACTGGCCAGATAGGCTGGCCGGAGAATGAGCAAGTGATTCTGATCGGAAAGAATGGTTGAACACCGGCGCTCGAAGGCATATGCACGGCTTCCTAACGGTGACCGCGATGCTTTCACAACATGAGGATGCGTCCCGCTCACCCGCTCAATCGCCGCCTCAATGAGACCGGTGGTTAACGCACCGCCATCCTTAACGATGAAACGGTTAATCTGATAGCCGGGTGCATGCACAGGCGCGCGTAATGAGACGGTATTCACTAACGGTGCCCAGGGCATCACCTTGTCCTGACTCATGGCAATTTGTGAGAAGCTCGGACGGAGATTGTCGCGCGCATCCTGCAGGCGACCTTCAAACGATCGGGTGCCGAGTACACCGTTAGGCGTATCCGGATGCACGATATCGGTTTCAACCGACACAATATGCGAGGCGTTGCATTGGATAGCCCTGAGCGCCTCGGTGAGTACGCGCAGTGAGGCATGCATGCCATTGGTCTGGCAGGAGCCGAGGCAATACATGCCCGAACCGACCACCTGGCGTTGTATCGTGTCGATATCATCGCGGGTCAGATCTTCCAGACAGCCATAGATACTCGGCAGTTCGTTGGCCTCTGCAACGCCCAGCACCACGTCCGCGAGTTCTTGCATGTTGCGGGCGACAGGGCTGTTTTTGTCCATATCCAGCTTGCTGGTTGCGATAAAGCCAATGTCGAAGCGACCTGTCTGCGGAGGAAGATCTTTGGCAAGATCGCCAAAGAAAAAGTGAACCTCACGACCGTCGATCCGCAGGGTGTCATGATCGATAATGTCGATGTGAGACTGGATGCCGGGATGCGCCATCGCCAGACGGGCTACGATGCCATCTATCGGACGCAGTTCAGGATAATGTTTATCTAAAGAAGGAGGATTCGTGACGACGGTTTGAATAACAAAACCATCCTTCGCCGGATCATTCTGAATCAGCAAATTCGCGCCGATCTCCGCTCCGCAACCCACTAATATGGCTTTTTTCACTTCATCACCTCGCGCTAAATGAATATAGGTAAGTGTGTTAAATGCGGCCTAGTCCCAGGAGAACATTTTCAGCAAATCAGTGACGGACATGGCATCAAGCTTCGATTCCGAAATCAGGGTTTCGGCCAGAATATGGGCGCGGTCACGCAGCGGGCTGTCTGAAAGATTCAGATGGAATTTCGTCAGCAGCGCCCCGAAACACTCTTCACGGCGACGAACATGGCCGAGCGGATATTCAATGGTTTCAGAGATCTCTTCAGTCATGCCATGACACTTCAGATAGAGCGCATTGGGAATGGCGCGCTTGTCAGGGTCGTAGTAGTTCTCTGTAAAGGAAGGGCGTTCAGTGCAGGTGATTTTCAATCGCAGTGCATCCAGTTGAGGATCACTGGCGAGCGGTTCGTGGAAATCTTTAATCGTCAGATTTCCGGTCTGCAGCCCCACGGCAACCATGTACTGGAGACAGTGATCGCGATCGGCGGAGTTATTCAGCGGTCCTGATTTATCAATAATCTGAATCGCCGGTCGGGTTGTTTCTACCCGCACATACTCGATGCTCTCAGGCGTAAACCCGGCTGCCAGTATCCGTTCCCGAAGGTTAATGGCCGCTTCTACAGCAGTCTGGGCGTGGTACTCAGCGGGATTGGGAACCTTGAACAAGATGTTCTTAATGACAAAATCTGACAGGTTGCGCGACAGATTGAAGGGTTTGCCCCGCAAAACAGCATCATTGAATCCCCACCGGCTGACCGTCAGCGCGCTGGGATAACCCATTTCACCGGTTTGCGCGAACAGCGCCAGTTGCAGGCCACGCGCCGTGGCGTCTCCGGCGGCCCATGACTTACGGGTACCGGCATTTGGCGCATGCCGGTAGGTTCGGAGAGAGTGACCGTCGATAATAGCGTTGGACAGTGCACTCAGTGCCTGGTCTTTTGACAAGCCGAGGAGTTGAGCTGAGGCAATGGCAGAAGCCACTTTCACCAACACCACATGATCAATCCCCAGCGCATTAAAACAGTTCGACAGACACAGCACGCCGTGGATCTCATAAGCACGAATCATCGTATTCAGGACGGCTGTCATATCAGCGGGCGGCTGATTACCGTCAGTCAGGCTATGCCAGGTTGCGGCAGCCAGGATGGCCCCCAGATTATCGGACGGATGCCCCCACTCCTGCGCAAGCCAGGTGTCATTGAACTCCAGCCAGCGGATCATCGAACCGATATGAAAGGCCGCCTCGATCGGTCCCAGTCTGAGTCCGGTACCGACAACCGGGACACCCGCCTGACTCTTGCTGAACTGAGCGCTGCCCATTAGTTTCAGACAGTCGTGATCGGCAGAGGCGGCAATTGCGCAACCTATCGAATCCAGCAGACAATAACGCGCCAGGCGTAAAGTCTCATTATCAAAGGTTGTCCGCTCATAGGCGTAGTCAACCAGCTCAACCATTACCTCATCAAACTCTGCATGCGCCATATTTCACCCCATAAACAAAAATGAATTGTCGAAATACACGTAATTGAGATCCGGTAATATATATATCCAGATAATAGAAATAGACAACGCGTTGATTTATATGAGAATACTCTCCATCACTCATAAAATCGTAATGGGCATGGCAATAAAAGACCAGCGAATAAAATCGAGGCATTCATCGAAAGTATTGATGCCCTGACAAAATGCCTGCTGAGGAGGACGGGAAGTTCAGGGAAATGAGCATGAGTTACAGAGCGTGAAAATAAGCACAGTCTGTTGTTGAAATTCGTAATTCAGAATTAATGTCTGCCGGAAAGGTAATAATAATGACACGCACCCTGATGTGGCCACGCAGTGCCCGCAGTGGTAGCCCGGAGCGGAGATTTTAAAACATAGTGACAAACTCACTAATACAGAATATAAATAATTGTTGTGACGGTGAACTAATTTTTAGCATGAGGTCTCAAATGAAGCTAAGTGAACTTCTTGCGTTCGTGACAGTCGTGGAGACAGGGAACATAACCCAGGCAGCCGAGCGTCTGAATCGCGTGCAATCGAGTATTTCCCACCGAATCAGGAGCCTGGAAGATAATCTGGATGTCACCCTGTTAGATCGAAAAACCGATGGGTGCTCACTGACTGCGCAAGGCCAGATACTTTATGACTACGCACTTAAAATATTGAATCTTGCGGATGATTGTAAAAACAACATTTCCCACTCCAAAAATAGCCAGCTGAATATGCGTATTGGCATAATCGAATGTCTACCCCCCTATATTGTCAGTTCACTGATCGATTTAGGTCATGATTTGGGCTGGAATATCGATATTTCGATTGGGAACACCATAAGCCTGCTTAATGCCTTCGACCAAAACGAATTTGATGCGGTAATAATCGGTGCAGGTTTTTCAAACACGCAACATGCTCGCTCCATATTACTCTCCAGCGAACTGGTTATTATTACAGAGAAAAATTACCCCACCATTAAAGACATCTCCAGTCTGGATGGCGAAGTTTTTTTACTCAGCAGCAAAAAATGTGCAACTACTACCCGCAATTATAATGTCCTTTTTAATGAAGGGCATATCACGCCTAAGCGGGTGGTAGAATGTGGTTCCTATCCCGTACTGTTCTCCAGCATCGCTGCCGGCAAAGGCGTATCGTTAGTTTTACGTTGTTCGATCAGCGGCGAGGTACAAAATAAGATAAAAATTCATGAACTCAGTGGCCAGTTCAATGACTTCAAAATAGAGCTTGTTTATCGTACAGATTCACCTTATCTGGATAGCACTAAATTCAGAGGCATAATGACCTCACTTTTTCAGGATCCCCGGCTGCACAATATCGGTTATTAAGGCATTCGTAGCCAACACGTACACTCCCCATGTTAGTGAAATTCCCTCATCTCAAATACAAATGGGAGAGCATACATCTGCCGTATGCCCTCCCATCCCATAAGCCTGCTCTCCCCCGTTCGTTGTATTCTGACGACAAGATGATCAATACTCCGTTATCCGTTATGAAGGTTTACGCAGAGCCACTAAGGCTTTCGCTCTGCACTTCTCCAGTATTAATTTCATCACGGGCACTTCAAAGTACTTATATAAAAAAGAGGCAAATGAGACGGATAAAACCAACGCGACGGCGATAAGCGCAATTCCCTCCGGTAAGCTAAACTTTCTTCCTGCCGTAAGATTCAAAAAATAAAAGAGCACTAAGAAATGAACCATATAGAAGGAATAGGATATTTCTCCTAACCACACCGATGTTTTACTGTTTAACAGAGTGTTTCGGTATTTTAAATCATCACCCGCAATCGAAACGATTAATAAACACACCGGGATGATGAAAACCACGCTCATACTGAACTGGTAAGGGATATACATGGAACCGATGTAAGTTGCTGCAAGCAGGGTAAACGACGCCGTTTTCGTCAGCACGAGCATTCGTCCGTTCATCAGCAGCCGGGCTGCAAACATACCGGCAAGGAATTCAAATATGCGTGATGGGGGAAAAATATACGAAACCCAAAAGTGTTGCTGCGAGATCGGAAACGCCCCCATCATCTTGTCCGGCTCAACCCAGAGGTAAATATATGTTTGAACCAATAAGGATGCCGCCGTTACTATTATTAATCCGGCTAAATCGAATTTTTCAGGTATTGTCTTCATTACTCTGAAAAGAAAGGGGAAAGAAAGATAAAACATCGCTTCTATACAAAGAGACCAGCTGGGTCTGTTACCGACGAAAAAATAGTGAACATCATCAACCCAGGTATTCAATAACAGAAGGTTTGATGACCAAAGTTTATATTGATAGATACTCATGGCACCAATAATGAATGCTATAGCCCAGGTCAGACAATGCGTAGGGTAAATCTTTGCAAAACGTCGCAGGTAAAAATCTCCCACGGTGTCATTATCTCTCGCAGACCACACCATAATGAATCCACTGAGTATGAAGAAATATGAAACGCCGAGCCAGCCCGCTTTACCCACAATAACGGTGAAAATGTGCTGTATGGTTGGATCTGAAAAGGGAGCGAGATCGCTGGGTAGCGATGAATGAAATAAAAAAACTAATAAAGCCGCCCAGAATCTGCTTCCGGTAAGCGATGGAAGTTTGATCTGCGGGGGTAATTTCCCGGTTGTTATTGGCTGACTCCCCGCCATTTCAATGGCGTCAGCATGAATAGCATCAATACTTATTTCTCTGTTTATTGCAGGATTCATGGTGTTCCCCCTGAGGATAGTATTTTATACCGGAAGATTTATTCAGTAGCATAGCGACAATGTTACACAGCAAAAATAAATAGCGGCAAAGCAACTTAAGCAGAGCCTGACCGGTTACCAATAATTAACCGTTGCGTTGCCGGTCAGGAAATAAAGTATTTTCAGAGCAGAACGTTCTGATGAAAGTTTTAACTAGTGGATATCGACGGTCACGTATCCGGATTTACGTTTTTCAATATAACCAAATCCTTGTTCGCCAAAATGCATACCACCGACAAGAACGCTGTCCGAGCTCACGCTTTCAAGTATGCGGGAACGTGTCTCTGCCGCCATTTGAGGATCATAGTCAAAGGCAATGGCAACATCCGGTTTTAGCAGTTGAATATGAGGAAAATGAACAATATCACCCCAAATCAACAGGCTATCTCTGTTACCCTCAATCCGGTAACCTGTATGACCCGGCGTGTGACCTTTCAGCGGGATCGCAAAAACACCAGGAAATACCTCGCCTTTATCGATGAGACGAAGATTTTTCTGATACTTTTTGAATATACTTCGCGCCAGCAGGAAATTGCCTTTTACGCGGTCACTGACGGCAGCGAAATTTTCATCATCTTGCAGATAATTAAATTCATCGCTGTTTATGATCAATTCGGCATTAGCAAATACAGCCTCACCTTCTGCGTTTAACAATCCACCAATATGATCAGGATGGGCATGTGTGAGTAATACCGCGTCAATATTGCCAGGTTGTATCCCCAGCAGATCCAGATTAGCAACCAGTTTGCCGCCCCAGCCCTTAACGCCTCCTGCCCCGCTATCGATAAGAATATTTTTACCCTTCTGGCGGACTAAAAAAGTATTAATATGCACCGCATTGAGTTCACTGACTTGTGCACTGCGCTGAATTTCCTTGCACTCGTCCTCATCCACATTTGAAAGCATTCCGAAGTCGACATGCAGATATCCATCACTTACCGCAGTAACCGATATATCGCCGAGATCTCTTGTTGGAAAATTAACATTCATAATCCGTTCCTTAGTTCTTTGCATAAATATTACCCGCTTCAAAAGAGAAACAGCGAATTCTCGCTATGACTCCTGTCTTCTCCTTAATTAATAAATCAACCTGATGCATGAATTCATCCAACACCGACAGGGTTCGGAAAACTTCCTGGCGTAGTCTTGCTTCGAAATAGACCGGTGTGCCAAAACCTATCTCTGCGGTGAGGTAGCTGATGTGAATATTATTTTCTTTCGCTTTCAGGATCTCTATGGCGAGACGGGCTAAAGCCGTTGAAAATTCCGCAAAGGCCTCTGCATCTAACCGGTGGCTTGCAGCGGTATAGAGAGTAATACTGGGCATCTTCGACTCCTTCGAATGGATATTTACGCCGCCAGGTTATTTTATACGGCTCTGACAGACACTAATCGCATGCTTTTTATGACATCGGGATTGACCACCGTGCCAATGTCCGAAGCCCCCCGGCGGAGTTGGTCAATTAACTCGATGCCACTCGTTACTTTCCCAAAAGCAGTGTAATTCTGGTCTAAAAAACCTGCCCTCGCGGAGGTGATGAAAAACTGATGACGGGCGCTGTGTGGATGCCGTGATCTGGCCATGCCGACGGTACCGCGTTCAAAAGGCAATCGGTTAAACTCTGCGGCCAGCGCCGGTAATTTCGTGTAATCCAGCCCTGTATCTTTTATCGGGTCACCCGTTTGTGCCATAAAGCCTTCTATGACCCGGTTAAACGGCATGCCATCATAAAATTTGGCCTGTACCAGCGATTTTATGCGTTCAACATGCCCGGGGGCCAAATCGGGAAATAAGCGGATGCTCACGGTTCCACTCTCCAGTTGCATCTCGATAATATCTCTCTGAGCCATTACCCCTTTGAAGGCAGCCGGAAGCATTGCAACACCCGCGCACAAGCCCAGGCTTCCACCAATAAATAACCGACGATTCATAGAATTTACTCCGTTCGCGCATCAGACTTTTCATCGTCTGCCATGCCAGATTTGCTCATTAACAGCGCCCGTACGTCCTTACAGGCGCTGACTGCCTGCGCTGATTGTTAATGCGTATTCTTGTTATCAATGAACGAGATGATTTCATCAGTGAGCGCTTCGGGTTGCTCATAATTCGGTAAATGGGCGGCGCCGGGTAGGGTATGCAATTGGGCATTGCGCTTGTCGGCCAGACGTTGCGCGTAGTCCGGAGGCGTAAGTTGATCCTCACTTCCTCTGACCACCACAGCCCTTACCCCCGGAATATTCATATCGGTCAGATCGGTGTCGGCGATGGCATAAGAGCAACCCGCGAAGGCTTCAACCGAAGTGCGGCGCAACATCTGTTTCATACCCTCCGCGTAGGGCGAGTCGATAAATTTCGGTGTGACCCATTTGCTTAGAATCCCCATTTCGAGATGCTCAACACCGTGGTGAAATACATCTTCAGCCCGGGCGCGCCAGAGCGAAGGCGGAGCGGCATTCACCAGTGCAGTATCAACAATGATCATTCCCTGAACTCGTTTGGGGATCTTGAACCCAATCCATTGCGCTATTGTTCCGCCGATTGAGACCCCGGCAACATAAAACTCGTTGATGTGAAGATGGTCCAGCGCCGCCACGACATCGTCGGCCAAATCTGACATTGAAAACTGCAGAGAATCGACTGCGCTTAATCCATGCCCACGGATGTCCAGGCGAATAACACGATAACGCTCACTCAGACGCGGCATTTGCAAATCCCAAAGGTGCAAATCCGTCCCCAAAGAATGAAGAAGTACCAATGTCGTTGCATTTTCAGAACCCTGCACATCGACGTGCTGAGTTAATTTAAGTGGCCGGATAAACATTTAATACTCCATATTCTTTATGCTTCTGTTTCGTCGGCTCTCCGTCACGCATTACCTGATCCGACGTCTCGTCCTGCTTATAGAACCATGAATTCTGCTACGCCATAGTCGCAACGTATCCATAACGACATGCTGATATTATTTTTTCAGTTTCATGCAAATAAATTTTTTCGTTATGAGGGTCAGCCTTAAATACGTTGTTAACGCTGTTATTATTAAAACAATTCTTATCGTCGCTCTAATGGATAATTTCGATATCACTATCGAAATTGTAGATACGGGGTGGACCTTAATAGGGGAAAACGTGGCGAAGAAACAGACTGACCGGGGAAATGCTGCGCAGCAGGAATTGCAGGCAATAATTTTTCTGCACGTTGTTCGGTATGCCGCTGATAATAAAAAGCCCGCACAAGAGAACGGGCTTTTTATACATCAGTGTTTGATGAAATTACACATGGGCGATTTTCTTCGCATCCAGCGCTTTATGAATAGCCGCTTCCAGTTCGTTGATTTCAAACTTCGCCACGTAACCGTCGGCGCCCACTTTACGCACGTGATCTTCGTTGGCGCTGCCGGATAATGAAGAGTGAATGATCACCGGAATATTTTTCAGGAATTCATCACGCTTGATATTGAGCGTCAGCGTAAAGCCATCCATTTCCGGCATTTCCAGATCAGTTAAGACAAAGGAGATTTTATCGGAAATGGGCAGCCCCTGGGCTTTGCATTCTTCGGCCATTTTGCGGATTTTATTCCAGGCTTCCAGACCGGTGACATGCATCTGCGCCGGAATCTCCATCATGTTCAGGCCTTTTTCCAGCATCTGACGGGCAACTTTAGAGTCTTCGGCGACAATCGCCACCGTACCCGGCTTGAGTTTAAACGCGCTGGTTTTCTTCTTATCCATGTTGATATTGCTGTTGGGAATAATGTCATGGAGAATTTGTTCGACGTCGAGCACCAGCGCCAGACGGTTACTGGATTTATCGCTGTCCAGACGCGCAATACTGGTGATGTTGCGGCTCTTCACACCGGCTTCGGCGGCCAGCACCTGACTCCATTCAAGACGCACAATGTCGTCTACGGATTCCACTGCAAACGCCTGGGTGCTGCGCGCATATTCGGTGACCAGCAAAATGTTCAGGCCGGTTTTTGGTACGCATCCCACCACGGCAGGCAGGTCGATGACCGGAATAATTTCGCCACGGATGTTCGCCATGCCCATCATCGGCGAGACCATTCCGGCGGCTTTGGTCAGCGTTGGCATCGGCACGATTTCGCGCAATTTAAAAACGTTGATACCAAAAAGTTCAGATTGCTCATCATCCGGAGAGGTCCCCAGACGGAACAGCAAAAGCTCAAACCGGTTTGATGAAGTGAGATTGGTTCTCTCATCAATTTCTTTCTGAAAATTATCCATACTTTCCCCATGCCTGTTGTTATTCGTTTTTGACTATGTTTGCGCTGTACGTCATTCGGAAAATAAGGAATTCCATTCTCTTTTTTCTCAGAGGGACATTCTTTATATCGGCCGCTCAGGAGGAATTCTTTATAGCGGGGAGAAAATTGAAGGGAAAGCACCCGGTATCACGGAAATACCGGGCAAAAAGGGTCAGCCGCCGATTTTCACCAGCGTCCGGCCCTGAATTTTATTGTTCAGGAAATCGGCTGCGACAGCCGGAGCTTGTTCCAGGGTAATTTCCGTCGCGGCCTGCTGATAAAAATCATCCGGCAGTGTATTCAGTAAACGCTCCCAGACGGCAGCACGGCGTTCAGCGGGAACCGAAACCGAATCCACCCCCTGCAAACGGACGTTGCGCAGAATAAACGGCATCACGGTCGTCGGCAGGTTAAAGCCCCCGGCCAGACCGCAGGCCGCCACGCAACCGCCGTAGTTGGTTTGCGCCAGCAGTTTAGCCAGCACTTTGTCACCGACGGTATCGACCGCACCGGCCCAGACTTGTTTTTCCAGCGGACGGGTCTCTGCAAAATCATCGCGGGAGAGAATTTCGCTGGCACCCAGTTTACGCAGATAATCATGCGTAGATTCACGACCCGTCACCGCAGCCACGGTGTAACCGAGTGTATGCAACAAGGCCACCGCCGTACTACCCACGCCGCCGCTGGCACCCGTCACGACCACGGTGCCGCTTTCGGGTGTCACGCCCGCCTCTTCCAGCGCCATGACGCACAGCATGGCAGTGAAACCGGCGGTGCCGATAATCATGGCATTGCGCGCAGCCAGACCTTCCGGCAGCGCGACCAGCCAGTCACCTTTGACGCATGCCTGCTCCGCCAGACCGCCCCAGTGCGTTTCGCCGACGCCCCAGCCGGTGAGAATGACGGATTGCCCGACGGAGAAACGCGGGTCGTTGCTGCGGCTGACATGGCCCGCAAAATCAATGCCCGGCACCATCGGAAACTGACGAATGATTTTGCCTTTCCCGGTGATGGCCAGTGCATCTTTGTAATTCAGCCCTGACCAGCTGATATCAACCAGTACGTCGCCTGCCGCCATGTCCGGCAGCGCAATCTCTTTCACTTCGGCCAGCGTGGCCTTGTCTTGTTGTTCCAGAACCAATGCTTTCATTTTTTTCCCTTTATGATTTCAGGAGATTAAAGTTTTTGTCATGAGATATGCGATGACTCACGTAATGATTGCAGGTGCTATTTTTTGAATTTATGGCCGACGAGTTTATGAATGAACAGGTGACTGCAGCGTATGACGGAAATACGCCCAGAACTGATCCAGCGGTTCGGCCGAGCGGTACAGTTTTGCGCGCATCACCGCGCCTTCCCAGCCAGACCAGAAAATCTGCGCCAGTTGCGCAGGCGGCATGTCTGATGCGATATCTCCGGCCTGCCGGGCTTCTTCCAGACAGGTGGCAACACGGCCTTCCCATTCGCCCAAAATCGATTTGAGTTTCTGCGAAAAATCTTCCGGCAACAGCGGGGATTCCTGCAATAAATTGCCGACCAGACAGCCGCGTCTGAACTCAAACTTTGCCATTCCCTCACCGGCATGGGTCACAAACGCACCGATGCGTTGCAGCGGTGACACCTCAGCCCTGAGCAGAAACTTGTCGAGTTTGTGGGCGAAAAATGATCCGTAAGCCGTCAGAACGGCCATGCCGAAATCCTGCTTACTTTTGAAATAGTGATAAAACGATCCTTTCGGCACCGCGATATTTTTAATCACCGCGTCGATGCCTGCCGACAGGTAGCCCGTTTCGGTGATCACTTCAAGCCCCGAACGGATCAGCGCTTCACGCGTATCATCAAACTCGCGTGCCGTTCTCGGCGGACGCCCGCGGCGCGGTTTGACTGGCACGTCAGGTTCAGTAGAAAGCTCAGCACTCATCATTTAGACCGATCGTTTTTTAATTGCAGAAAGCCTACGCCCAATTTTTTAGGCGGGCAAGTCCGTGAGTGTTTTTACAGGGTAAAAAGTCCCGGACCTAAAAAACCTGCAAAGCAAAAAGCCCGCCCGGAGTTACCGGAGCGGGCCTGTGATACAGCATGAGTATGTTGTAACTATTTTTCGTTCACTGTCTCGCGGCGGGTTTCCTGCACGCTATAACGGTTGGTTTTGAACGGAATATTCAGGCGCTCACGCAACGTCGTTGCCTGCGAGGGATGCCAGTAGCCACGGGCTTCCAGCACCGGTAACACCAGCCGGGTAATGTCGTCCAGCGCTTCGGTCAGTACCGGTCCGCTGATGATGAATCCGCTGGCACCGCCCTCTTCCACCCAGCGGATCAACTGGTCGGCGACCTGCTCAGGCGTGCCGAAGAATTCGCCGCGCGGCAGCGTGGTCTGATACGCCACTTCACGCAGCGTCAGGTTTTCCTCCCGCGCCAGCTTCTTGATGCTGTCGGTGGTGGAGCGGAAAGTGTTTTGGCCTAAATCGCCCAGTTCAGGGAACGGGCCGTCCGGCGGATACTGGCTGAAATCATGGTGATCGAAGAATCGCCCGAGATAGGCCAGCGCATCGTCAAGTGACAACAGCGACAGAAGATACTGATATTTGGCCTCGGCTTCCTCTTCGGTTTTGCCGACAATCGGGCTGATGCCAGGGAAAATACCCACCGGATGGCGGCCATTTTTGCTGACCTGTGCCTGTAATTTTGCCGAATATTCCTGTGCTTCTTCCAGCGTCCGGGCGTTAGTGAAAACGGCATCGGCAGATTTACCTGCCAGCGCGATACCGGCATCCGACGCGCCAGCCTGGAAAATCACCGGCTGCCCTTGCGGTGAACGCTGGATATTCAGCGGCCCTTCGACCGAGAAAAACTGTCCCTGATGATTCAGTTTATGCAGCTTCGCCGCGTCGAAGAACACACCACTTTCGCGGTCACGCACAAACGCGCCGTCTTCCCACGAATCCCACAGTCCCTGCACCACGCTGATGTATTCTTCGGCAATCTGATAGCGCAGCGCATGTTCAGGATGGTCTTTGCCGAAGTTTTTCGCCGAACCGGCCAGCGGCGAAGTCACCACGTTCCAGCCCGCCCGTCCCTGACTGATGTTATCTATTGACGCCAGCTGACGTGCGACGGTAAAGGGATCGCTGTACGAAGTTGAAATAGTGCCTGCCAGCCCGATGCTGTGGGTGGCCGAAGCCAGCGCAGACAGCAACGCGACAGGTTCGAAACGGTTGAGGAAATGCGGCAGTGATTTTTCGTTGATGTGTAATCCGTCGGCCACAAACAGGAAATCAAAACCAGCCGCTTCGGCGCGCAAGGCTAAATCACGGAAATAGGGGAAATTGACACTGGCATCCGCAGGCGCTTTTTCGTGACGCCACGAATTCATGTGGCCGCCCGCACCGTGCAACATCAGACCCAGCTTGATACTTTTTGAATGGCTCATGAAATCTCCTTAAAGCTGGCCAGCCAGCAATTCGATGGACTTCAGCCGCACACCGGCTTCAGTCAGTGGAGTGTGAATAACAAATTCGTTCACGCACAGGCGGCGCTGAATATCGCGCAGTTGCTCGTGGATATCGCCCGGCGTGCCGTGCAGCACGCTGATTTGCTGCTGTTCGATATGGTATTGCGTCGCACCTGACTGCCGCACAAAGGCTTCAGCCTGTTCGCGGGAACCCACCGTAACGTGCCGGTCGCCCACCGTGACGCGAAAATTATGCTGGCCGGTCACCCGTTCAGCGGCCTGCTCGCGGGTTTGTGCCGCCAGGGCCGCCAGACTGACCAGCGCCTGCCCTTGTCCGGCGGAATATTCGTGGAAGGCCAGCACCGATTCGGTCATCACTTGCGCTGAAGCATTGATAAAACCGGCGAAGACAAAGTTCCAGCCCAGTGACGCGGCCAGACGCGCGCTTTCTTTGCTGGCACCGAGTAAAAATCGCTGCGGTGCCACCGGCGGACGCGGCAACGCACGGGCTTCTGTGCCCGCCAGATGGTCATCCAGATGCGTGAGATAATGTGTCAGTTGCTGTAACTGCGCCGGGAAACCAGGCGATGATTCGGCCGGTGCGTGGGCACGCAGCGCTTTGGTTGACAGGGGTAAACCACCGGGCGCTTTGCCGATGCCGATATCCACGCGATCCGGCGCCAGTGATGACAACAGATGGAAATTCTCTGCCACTTTATACGGGCTGTAATGTTGCAGCATCACACCGCCGGAACCGATCCGCAGCCGGGAAGTGCGCGCCAGCAGCCAGGCGATCAACACTTCCGGCGAGCTACCGGCCAGCTTTTCAGTATCGTGATGTTCTGACACCCATAAACGGTGATAGCCCAGTTTTTCTGCAGCCAGCGCAAAAGTCAGCGTGGCGTCTAGCGCCTGCGCAGCGGTCTGCCCGTCATTGATCGGGCTTTGATCTAATAAACTCAGTCGGTAATTCACCTGCGCATCCCTTTTTATCCGTTGTGATAAAAAGAGTTCCACGAAAGAAGTTCAAAGCTAAATAATAAAAACACGTTTCTATAGTCAGTATTTTGCTATGCAGGCCACTGTGCAAAACGACTATAAATTATAGCGACTGAGTATTTAGTGATTGGCTTCTGTCTGACTAGCATGAAATGAAGCGCTACATTTGGGTAACAATCATTTTCAGACAATAAGGTTATTTCGCCATGAGCATTTCACTTGCCGAAGAAACAAATAGCATTGCCCCCCGACATGAGACAGGACTGGAAGAACAACTCATCGCTTATCGCCGTGAATTACATCAGCATCCTGAATTATCCAATCAGGAATTTGTGACCACGCAAAAGATTACCCAATGGCTGAATGCTGCCGGGATCCGCATTTTATCGCTCGGGCTGAAAACCGGCGTGGTGGCTGAAATTGGCCCGGAACACGGCCCGGTTGTTGCCCTGCGCGGTGACATCGATGCCCTGCCGATTGAAGAAGCCTCCGGTGTGCCGTTCAGTTCGCAACAACCCGGCGTGATGCACGCCTGCGGCCACGATTTTCATACCTCTGTTATTCTCGGCGCGGCCCATCTGCTTAAAGCAAGGGAAGACCAGCTACCGGGCCGCGTACGGTTGTTTTTCCAGCCTGCGGAAGAACGGTTTGGCGGTGCGTCGCAACTGATTAAAGCCGGTGCACTGGAAAACGTTGATGCGATTTTCGGCCTGCATAATGCGCCAGAACTGCCGGTCGGCACCTTTGAGACAAAAGGCGGCGCATTTTATGCCAATGTGGACCGCTTCCAGATAACCGTGACCGGCAAAGGCGCGCACGCCGCACATCCGGAAGAAGGTACCGACAGCATTGTCACCGCCAGCCACATTGTGACCGCGCTGCAAACGGTGGTCAGCCGCAACGTCAGCGCTCAGGAGGCGGCGGTAGTCAGCGTCACCCGTATTGAAGGCGGCAACACCTGGAACGTATTACCCCAAACCGTGGAACTGGAAGGCACGGTGCGCACCTACAGCAACGGGATCCGCGAGCAAATCCCTCAGCGGATACGCAAGGTGATTACCGGGGTGGCAGATGCGCTGGGGGCGAAGGCCGAACTGCACTGGTTTGGCGGGCCGCCAGCGGTGGTGAATACACCGCGCTGGGCAGACTTTGCCTTACAGGCCGCTGCGGAATTTGGCTATAACGCGCAAGTGGCGCAGGCACAAATGGGTGGAGAGGATTTTGCATTTTATCTGCATCATGTGCCGGGTGCGTTTGTCAGCATCGGCTCTGCCAGCGATTTCGGCTTGCATCATCCGCAATTTAATCCTGATGAGTCGGCTATTTACCCGGCGGCGAATTATTTCCAGCAACTGGCAGAAAAAGCGCTGAGTGAATTAACCGGAAAATAACCTTTTCATACCTGACTTTATTTCCTCACGCCCGGATATTCCGGGCATTTTTTGTGCAAAATTTCCGGCGCAATGTATTTCCACTTTATCTCTTTGATTATTTAATTTTGTTGTTTTACATCCCTGTAACACTCGGGAATAGTGAAAGCGTCACCTCACGGTCATCACCACTTAAAATAAGAATGCAGGGTAAAAATAATAATGATGAAACATAGCGTAACCATCACAGCCACCGCCATCGCGGCAATATTAAGTTTTTCATCAGCGGCATACGCCGCGCCAGGTATTGATCTGATTGCCAATGAAACGCCGGTGAATACACCGAAAAGCCCGGAAGCCGTGGCAAAAATCCCGGCCAACTTTAAGTTTGTCGAACCGGGTACGCTGACCGTGGCGCTGGCTGTGCTCGGCAGCGCCCCACCCTTCGGGCTGTACGCCCGTGACAATAAAACCGTGATCGGCAGCGAGGCGGATATCGCCCGTCTGGTCGCCGACGGTTTAGGCCTGAAACTCAAAGTGGTGCCGGCTTCGTGGGAAGACTGGCCGCTGGGCGTGACGTCGGGGAAATACGATGCGGCCATCTACAACATTACCGTCACCAAAGACCGCAAAACCAAGTTTGATTTCGCCACCTATCGTCAGGACACGCTGGGCTTTTACGTGAAAAGCGACAGCAAAATCACATCCATTACTTCTGCACCCGATATCGCCGGTAAACGCATTATTGTCGGCTCCGGCACCAATCAGGAAGCCGTGTTGCTGGCGTGGGACAAAGAAAACCAGGCTAAAGGATTACCGGCGCTGAAACCGCAATATGTCACCGATGACGCTGCCGCGACGCTGGCTATCCAGTCCGGTCGCGCCGATGCCACGTTCGGCCCGAACGTCACCGGCGCGTACAAAGCGTTGCTGACCGGCAAAACCAAACTGGTCGGCACGGTGCCGGGCGGCTGGCCGAAAACCGCCAATATCGCTGTGACGCTGAAAAAAGGGAATGGTCTGGTGGATGCCGTGCAGGCATCGCTGAACAGCGCCATTGCCAGCGGGGCTTATATCAAAGTGCTGGACCGCTGGGGCGAAAGCGTCGAGAAAATCGATCACTCTGAAATTAACCCGCCGGGGCTGGGCGACTGATCAGGAGCAGAAACGATGAGCGAAGATATTTTCATTCAGACCGTGCCGGAAGACCCGCTGATTGCGCCGGTCATCGAAGGATTATTCGGTGAATACCGCGACCGTTACGGCGATTTCTTCTCGAGCCAGCCGCCGGAAGATGACAGCGTGTTTTCCGCGCCCGATGGCACCTTCATTGTTCTGCTGAGAAACGGCGCGCCCATTGCAATGGGCGCGTACAAACGCTACGACGAGCAGACTGCCGAACTCAAACGCATCTGGACTCACCGCGCGCTGCGCCGTCAGGGACTGGCACAAAAAATCCTGCATGAACTGGAACGTCGCGCAGCCGCGTACGGTTACCGGCGGGTATTTCTCACCACCGGATTCCGCCAGCCCGAAGCGGTCGGATTGTATTTATCCCACGGTTATCAGCCGCAATTCGACACCCGCCTCGATCCGGAGGTCTATTCCCGGCCACCGTATGACGGGCGCCTGCCGTTTACCAAAACGCTGAAGGCGGACGTGCCGGTCACGTCATCTGCAACGTAACAGAAAGAGAAAATGATGAGCGAAAATGCCCCTTCATCTGTGAATCATCCGCCGCTGAAAGTGGTGCCCGCGCGCTATCCGTGGCGTCTTGCCGGTGCGGTTTTTTCGGCGTTTATTCTGCTGGGCATCATCCAGTCGATTGCCACGAATTCCCGCTGGGAATGGGGCGTATTTCGTCAGTGGTTTTTTGATCCGGTGATCCTGTCCGGGCTTGGCAAAACCCTGTTGCTCACGCTGCTGGGCACCCTTTTTGGGGTGATTTTCGGCACGGCACTGGCCCTCGCCCGCCTGTCGAAATCCTATTTACTGAACGCACTGGCCTGGGGGTATATCTGGCTGTTCCGTTCCCTGCCGTTGTTGCTGGTGCTGATCATTCTCTACAACTTTTCCTATCTCTACGACAACCTTTCGCTCGGCATTCCGTTCACCACGATTTCCTTTTTCAGCACCCCGACGGTGGATTTGCTGGATCAGTTTTCCGTCGCCGTGCTCGGTCTGTCGCTGGTGCAGTCGGCCTATACCGCCGAGATCATTCGCGGCGGGATTTTAGGGGTAGAACACGGCCAGCATGAAGCTGCGGCCGCGCTGGGATTACCGGCCTACCGCCGGACCTTCCGCATCATTTTGCCGCAGGCGTTACGTTCAATTCTGCCGACCGGTTTTAACGAAGTGATCAGCCTGGCGAAAGGCACATCGATTGTTTACGTCCTGTCGATGCCGGAACTGTTTTACACCGTGCAGGTGATTTACAACCGCACACAGCAGGTGATCCCGCTGCTGATGGTCGCCACCATCTGGTATCTGCTGATCACCACCGTGCTGTCGGTTTTGCAGTATTACGTCGAACGCTATTTCTCCCGCGGCACCGTGCGTCAGGTCGCGCCGACACCCTTGCAGCGCCTGCGTCAGTGGCGCGTCGCCCGTTCTTAATAAAGGGAAAGCACTATGTCAGAAGCCTTTGATTTATTCGTTAACCGCCCGCAGGAAGCGCCTGTTGAGCAGCTGTTTCCACGCAAACCTCAGGCTGCTACCGTCGGGCGCATCGAAATCAATAATTTGAGCAAATACTACGGCGCGCACAAAGCGCTGGATAACGTGAGTCTGCGCATCGAACCGGGCACCGTGACCGTGATCCTCGGCCCGTCCGGCTCGGGGAAATCGACCCTGCTGCGCACGATTAACCATCTTGAGCGCGTCGACGAAGGTTTTATTCAGATTGACGGCGATTACATCGGCTACCGCCGCAAAGGCGATACGCTGTATGAACTGAAAGAGCGCGCCATCCTCAAACAGCGCACACATGTCGGTTACGTTTTTCAGAATTTCAATTTATTCCCGCACATGACGGTGCTGGATAACATCATCGAAGCGCCGGTGGTTCACGGTCTGCTGAGCCGCAAAAACGCCATCGCCCGTGCCTATGAACTGCTCGACACGGTCGGTCTGCGCGAAAAAGCGCACGCATGGCCGCGTCATTTGTCCGGCGGACAGCAGCAGCGCATCGCCATCGCCCGTGCGCTGGCGCTGAATCCTAAAGTCATGCTGTTTGATGAACCGACGTCCGCCCTCGATCCCGAACTGGTTGGCGAAGTGCTGGATGTGATTAAGAAGCTGGCGCAGTCGGGCGTCACGCTGGTGGTCGTCACCCATGAAATCGGCTTCGCGCGCCAGGTGGCGGATCAGGTGGTGTTTATGGTGGATGGTCGCGTGGTTGAAAGCGGCGCTGCCGCACAGGTGCTGGAACGGCCGGTTCATGCCAGAACCCAGGCTTTCCTGGAGAAGGTGCTTTAAGACTGGCAAATTTAGTATTTCTTAAGACCGGGAATATTTCGGTTTCTTACCCGCAGTGCTCATTTGACGCGCTGCGCCGAAACCGCCCGGGAGGGAGAAGTGCTTTTCCCTCCCGGATCTCCCTTCGCTTTTTCAACCAGCGCTCCGCTCGCTGGCTATGTTTCAGGTATCACCGCGACAGGCTGGAACCTCTCATTCAGCAAGCTTTCTGAATCGCCCGCAACCCACAATCCGTATTTTCCCCGTTTACCAAACGCCATTTTGGAATACACTTCATTCCTAAATTTCATACTCCGTTTTGTGGCGCAGATCACATCTTAATTGTATGATGAATACATTATTCAACTGGGTGATACACCATGAGCACCGCAATCTCTCTGGTATTCCAATATGTTCGGGCGTTTATTCTGATTTATCTCTGTTTATTCGCCGGGAATGCGATTTCATCTCTTTTACCGCTCACCATTCCCGGCAGCATCATCGGCATGCTGATCCTGTTTGGTTTGCTTTCAACCCAAATTCTGCCGTTCAAATGGGTCAAACCGGGCTGTAATGTTCTGATTCGCTATATGGCGTTACTGTTCGTCCCTATCGGCGTCGGGGTCATGAATTATTACGAGCAACTGCGCACGCAGTTCGGGCCGCTGGTGGTGTCGTGTCTGGTCAGTACCCTGATTGTATTGCTGGTTGTCGCCTACTGTTCCCACTATATCCATGGTGAACGCGGTGCGGTGACGGATAAAGCGGAGGATAAAAATGATTGATATATTGTGGTCGCTGCCGCTGACGCTGGTGGTGTTTTTCGCCACCCGTAAGCTCGCTATTAAACTTAAAATGCCGCTGCTCAACCCGCTGCTGATGTCGATGGTGGTGATCATTCCGCTGTTGCTGGTCACCCATATCCCTTACGCGCGCTATTTCGCGGGCAGCAAGATCCTCAATGATCTGCTGCAACCCGCCGTCGTGGCGCTGGCGTTTCCCTTGTACGAACAACTGCATCAGATCCGCGCCCGCTGGAAATCCATCATCAGTATCTGCTTTATCGGCAGCGTGGTGGCGATGGTGAGCGGCACCGCGATTGCATTATGGATGGGAGCAACGCCGCAAATTGCCGCATCGGTATTACCGAAATCCGTCACCACGCCGATTGCCATGGCCACCGCGCAGTCGATCAATGGTATTCCGGCCATCAGCGCCGTGTGCGTGATTTTCGTCGGCATCCTCGGCGCGGTCTTTGGTCATACGATTTTGAATGTTCTGAAGATCACCACCAAAGCCTCACGCGGGCTGGCGATGGGTACCGCATCACACGCACTGGGTACCGCCCGCTGTGCAGAAATGGATTATCAGGAAGGCGCATTCAGTTCACTGGCGCTGGTGATTTGCGGCATCATCACCTCCCTGCTCGCCCCGTTCCTGTTCCCCGTCCTTCTCGCCCTCTTCGGTCATTAACCCATAACGAGCACAGATTCCTCTAACGCGTTCGGATTGTATCAAGGCGGCAACTGAGCGAATCCCCGGGAGCTTACAATAAGTAAGTGACTGGGGTGAACGAAGGCAGCCAACGCAGAGACAATTTGAAGCAGGACGAGGAAAAAGTGTATGTCACTTAAACCTTAGAAAAAGTGACATACAAAGCTGAAAGTACCCGGTTTAAGTACAGTCAGAAAAGAATCTGCCGGTCTGCCGTAAAAGCAGACAGGCAGCGATAACGAAGAGATGGAGCCTGGCGCGTAAGCTTACGCGCCGGAGAGTATTACGAATTCATCTGGAACAGTGACATACCCTGCATGGCGCTGTAGGTCTTATAGGATGCCTGAAGCGCAACCTGCTGCAAGGTGTAGGTCGAAATTGCTGAGGTCCATTCGGTATCGACCAGATTACTGAGTTTGGTCGAGTTCGATACATCACGGTTGTCGCCCAGTGTATCGAGATTATCCAGTTCGGACATCTGCGTACCCAACTCTGAACGCACGGAAAGCACGTTGTTGAGTGAGTTACTCAGGCCACGGTTGGCTTTATCGATGGCATCGGTGTATTGCGTATCCGTGGTGTTATCCGCCGATGGCGTTCTCAGCGCAGTCAGCGCACCGTCGATGGTTTTGAATAAATCTGATTCGCTCGGAGAACCGTCCGGTTCGGCTTTCGCATCACCGGTTAAGGCATTAAAAATCTGGTTACCGGTATGGTTGATGGTCATGGTACGACTGGTATCAACCTGCTGAGTAATAGACGTCGTGCCCCCGGAATAGGTTACCGCACCCGTAGTAGCGTCCTGCGTATAAGGCGGAGTATCACTTTTGTAACCGGCGAAGATGAAGCGGCCGTTACCGTCGGTGCTGTTCGCCAGGTTCACCAGTTGCGATTTCAGGCTGTCCAGTTTGGTCGCCAGAGAAGAACGGTCGTCATCGCTTAAAGAACCGTCACCGGCCTGAACGATCAACGTCTGTGCATCCTGAATGGTCGAGGTCACGCTGCTTAAAATCGACTCTTCCTGACTCATACTCTGGTTAGCAAAGGTACGGGCCACGGAAAACTGGCTGTTCTCCGATTGCGCCTGCCGTACCAGCACCGCCTGCGACGCCGCCAGCGGGTCATCCGAAGGCTTGCTCACTTTGCTGCCGGTCGACAACTGTAAACCGGTCGCCTGGAAACGGTTCTGACCATCCAGTACCGCATTCATGTTTTGGTTGTAAATCATATTGGTACTAAGACGCATGGCATCAGTTCCTTATCAGTTCTGGGATCAGCGAATGTTGATGATCGCGTCGAATATCGTCGAAGCCGTCTGCACGACCTGCGCGTTCGCCAGATAATATTGCTGGTAACGTTGCAGATCGCCGTATTCTTCATCGAGGTTAACCCCGGAGATAGACTGCTGTTGAGCGGTGAGCTGCGTGACGATATTCGCCTGTGAGGTGCTGGTGGTGGTCAGCGTGGAAACCTGGTTACCCACGTTACTTACCATGCTGGCGTATGCGCCCGACAGGGTGGATTTACCTTCCACCAGTTTCGCGGTTTGCAGATTCAGCAGTTTCTGCGCGTTGGTGTTGTCACTCACGCCGCTGTCTGCCGCACCCGCTGCGGCGATCAATGAAGAATCACTGATAGCCAGATTCATGCTGCCCGCAACATTGCTGACCGTTTTGATGGTGATGCTGTCATTGGTATTCGGCGTGCCGGTGACGGAAACCGACAAGCCATCGAAATTCATCGTCGGATCACCGTTGCTGTCGGTGCCCGCCGTCGGGGTGATTTTTGCCCCGTCGGAAACGCGGGTTACATCCCAGCTGGTGCCGTTGTAAGCCATGGTGTAATCGCTGGCTTTCACCGCGGCCGTGTCGGTATATGCCACGCTCAGTTGGGCGCTGCCGGTATTTTTGGTGTTGCTGACCGTGGTCGCGCCGGTGAAGGAGAAGAAGTCCGTCCCCGCGTCACCGTTGAGGTCAAAACCGGCTTTGTTGGTGGTATTGAAGCTGTCAGACAGCGCCAGCGCCAGTTGCCCGAGCTGGTTAATGGCCGGTTCCAGGTTGTCTTTACGGAAAGCCAGCGTGCCGCCGAGCGAACCGGTGGTCAGACGGCTTTCCTGAATTTCAGAAACCGAACCGTCCGGTTGGGTCATGCCGACCGTCAGTTTGGAAGGATCGGCACTGGACGGCATCGCAACCACCGTTTTGGCGTTGCCGCCGCTCACCAGCGGCGTACCGTTGGCGAATGAAATATTGTAAGTATCGCCGTCCTGCTGGGTCACGACCACACCGGTGACGTTGTTCAGCTGACTGACCAGTTGGTCACGCTGATCGAGCAAGGCGTTAGGTTCCTGTCCGGTGCTGCCACGCGTCGCGGTGATCTGACTGTTCAGTTTGGCAATCTGCGACGCATAGGTGTTGATCTGGTCAACATTCTGCGTGACTTGCTGGTTAACGGCGGTATTCATGTCGTTCAGGTATTTGGCTGAACTGTTGAACTGCGCGGTTAAACCCTGTGCCTCACCCAGCACTGCCTGACGAGCCGCACTGTCGCTGGCATTGCTGGTCAGCGTTTGCAGGCCTTTAAAAAAGGTCGACATGGTGGCATCGATACCTGTGGAACTGTCGCCGAGCAGGTCATCGATAGAGCTGGCCTGATCAAGCTGCGTTGACAGCGCGCTGCCGGTTGCGCTGGCACCCAGAAGCTGCTTCACCACGAAAGAGTTGTACTCACGATTCACACCGGTCACCGTCACACCGTTGCCGATATAACCGGCAGGAGTAGAGATGCCATTACTTTGCGTAATAATGGCGGTCTGGCGGTTATAACCGGCCACACTCACGTTAGCGATGTTGTTCCCGGTGGTACTGAGCGCCGCCTGCGCTGCGTTCAGTCCGCTCATTGCGGTATTAATTAAGCTACTGGACATGAGTGACCTTTTGGCTGCCGGTGACTTTTTACCACCGTGTAATTAAGGAAGCTGAGCCGGGGGTTTCCCCTTTTCCCATTCTGATCGTGTTATCGGCCTGCACCGCTAAAACTTGAGAAAAAAAACGAGGATTTGCGGGTCTAGAAGATATCTTTTAAATCATGGCTATAGGCTTTCACCGCCTGCTCGCCCGCGCCTTTGATTTTCTGGATCACACTCACCAGTTTGTCGGCATAATTCGGGTCGGTCGCGTAACCTGCTCGTTGCAAGGCATGCGCGGCTTGTTCAGGAGTACTGGCCGAGGCAACCTGCGCATAACGCGGGTTGTTGGTGAGCAATTTGATGTAGTCGCTGATGGCTTCCACATAGGAGCCGTACACGCGGAAACTGGCCTGCACTTTTTTCGCCACGCCGCTGGTATATTCCGTGGTGGTGATTTGGGTGGTCGGACCGTCCCAGCTGCTGCCCGCTTTGATACCGAACAGGTTGAAGCTGCGTTTGCCGTCGGCAGTCGGGATCTCGCGCTGCCCCCAGCCAGATTCCAGCGCGGCCTGCGCCATGATCAGCTGATGCGAAATCCCGCTGTCTTTACTGGCGACCTGTGCCGGAATGGTGAGGCTGGAAACGAACTGTCCGCTGTCGGCTGGCAACGGTGCGCCGCCGGTGGTGCGGTCCGGCGCAGTCGGAATGACTTTGCGCAGATACTGTTCCATCGCCTGCAACGGCATGGTTTTCAGCACTTCGCCGTCCAGCGCCATCGGCACCGTTCCCGCCAGTTCTGACGGTTGCTTGCTGCCACCGGTCAGTTGTTCGACCATCATGTCGGCCATGCCCAGCCCTTTGTCGGACATGTCCTGAGCAATTTGCTGATCGTACATCGATGTATAAAGTTTGGTGGATTCGTTATCCAGAATCCCCCCTTGCGGCAGTGCCTGACGCATGCTTTTCAGCATCATCTGCACGAACACCCCTTCAAACTGCTTCGCCACTTCTTTGATGTGCGCCTGAGGATCCTGCGCCACATCCCGCTTCAGTTTGTTAAGGGATTGCGTGTCATACGCCGCCCCTGACATCGACATCAGATCGCTCATCAGATAATTTCCAAATCAGCACGCAGGCATCCGGCTGTTTTCATCGCCTGCAGAATGGACATCAGATCGATAGGCGTCGCGCCTAACGCGTTCAGGGTACGGACAACGTTGTTCAGGCTGGCACTGGAACGCACCTGCTGAATCGACCCGCCGGACTGGCGTACGGAAATATTGGTGTTCGGCGTCACTACCGTCTGACCGCCGCCAAATGGCGTATTCGGCTGGCTGACATCGTTCTGGCGATCGACCACCACAGACAGATTGCCCTGTGCAACCGCACAGTTATCCAGGGTCACATCGCGGTTCATGACCACCGAACCGGTACGGGAGTTGATGATGACTTTCGCATCCATCGGCCCGACGTTCACTTCGATATTTTGGATCTGCGCCAGAATGCGCACCTGAGAGGTGTTGCCACGCGGCACCACCACCTGAATATTGCGGGAATCCAGCGCTGACGCCACCCCCATTCCCTGACGGTTGATGGCGTCACTGACCTGCTGCGCCAGGTTGAAATCTTCGTCGTTAAGTTGCAGGCTGATCACGCCTTCGGTGCCGAACGTACTCGGCAATTCGCGTTCAATGGTTGCCCCGCCGGTAATACGCCCACCTGAAACCTGGTTAACTGTCACGCTGCTGCCACCGGAGGAAGCGCCTGCACCGCCGACCAGCACGTTACCCTGCGCCAGTGCGTAAACCTGATTATCCACCCCTTTCATCGGGGTCATCAGCAAGGTGCCGCCGCGAATACTTTTGGCATTACCCATGGATGAAACCACCACATCGATGGCCTGACCGGCACGCGAAAACGGCGGCATTTTGGCGGTGACCATCACCGCCGCCACGTTTTTCAACTGCATGTTGGTGCCTGCCGGTACCGTGATACCGAGCTGGGACAACATGTTAGTCAGCGTCTGGGTGGTAAAAGGTGTTTGTGTGGTCTGGTCACCGGTACCGTCAAGGCCCACCACCAGACCGTAGCCGATCAGGGCGTTATCACGCACACCCTGTACCGTCGTCAGATCACGAATACGGTCGGCGGATGCGGGCAGTACCACCAGGGCGGACATCGCCAGACAGAGAATACCGGAAAGGAGTTTTCGCATGATTGCCTCGTTATAACGGCGATAAGTTTAAGAAGAACCGCTGCAACCAGCCCATGTTCTGCGCTTCATTGATGTAGCCATTCCCGACGTACTCGATGCGTGCATCTGCCACCTGCGTGGAGATAACGGCGTTCGAACCGCTGATGGTGCGCGGGTTGACCACACCGGAGAACCGGATAAATTCAGTTCCCTGATTAATTTCGATTTGTTTCTCTCCGACAACTTTCAGGTTGCCGTTTGCCAGCACTTCCCCAACCGTCACGGTCAGGGTGCCGCTGAAGGTGTTATTGGCCGCTGCGCCGCCTTTACCGGCAAAGGTGTTGGCACCGGTCATATCGAGGTCGGCACGGGCATTACCGAACAGACCTTCCAGATAACGTGGCGCTGTCGCTGCGCCAAAGCTGGTCGCGCCGTTGCGGCTGGCGTTCGCTGAGGAGCTTTTGCTTGCACTGACATTTTCCTGCAAGACAATGGTCAGCGTGTCGCCGACATTACGTGGACGGCGGTCTTCAAACAGAGGCTGATAACCGTAGTTCATCGGCTGAACTGACTGGAAAATCGAACCGTTAGGAACCGGCGGTGCCGCAGGCGCAGGGGTCGCTGTGGTTGCTCCGGGTACCAGCGGGGTATGCGGCATATACGCGCAGCCATTCGCCAGTAACGTGATTAACAGCGGCAGCACCAGCTTGCCTGGTCGGTCTTTAGAAGAAGTCATTACCGACGTGTTTTTTTTGGTCACCACAGTTATCGCCTTTAAAAAATCGACCTGGTAGGGATCTGAACCGGTTCAGGACAGAAGCGTTTCCGCCCCTGCCCTCTTGTTTTCAATCAACCGCCAAACATTACAGCTGGGAAAGTTTCTGTAGCATTTCGTCCGAGGTGGACACGGCTTTACTGTTAATTTCGTAAGCACGCTGGGTCTGGATCATGTTGACCAGTTCTTCCGCCACGTTGACGTTAGAGGTTTCCACATAACCCTGATACAGCAGACCTGCGCCGTTCAGACCCGGAGTGCTTTCGGTTGGTGCGCCGGAGCTTTGGGTTTCCTGGTACAGGTTTTCACCGAGTGATTCCAGGCCGCTGTTGTTGATGAAGGTGCTCAGCGTCAGTTGCCCCACCTGCTGTGCCGCCGTCTGACCTTGCGTGGTCACACTCACGATACCGTCACGCCCGACCGTCATGCTCAGCGCATTCGCCGGAACGGTGATCGCAGGAATAACCTGATAACCACTGGAGGTCACCAGCTGACCGTTCTGATCAACCTGGAAAGACCCGTCACGGGTATAGGCCGTTGTGCCGTCCGGCAACTGAACCTGGAAGAAACCTTCCCCTTTGACGGCAATGTCTTTGCTGTTGCTGGTCTGCGACAGGTTGCCCTGCGAGAACAAACGCTCAGTAGAAACAGGACGCACACCGGTACCAATCTGTAAACCGGATGGCAGGTTGGTTTGCTCAGAAGACTGCGCACCAGGCTGACGGACTGTCTGGTAAAGCAGGTCTTCAAATACCGCACGCTGGCGTTTAAAACCGTTGGTGCTGACGTTCGCCAGGTTGTTGGCGATTACATCCATATTGGTCTGCTGGGCATCCAGACCGGTTTTCGCAATATACAGCGATGGGATCATGTCATTACTCCTCTGCCATCATCAGCTCATTGACAGCAGATTGTTGGCACTCTGTTCATTTTCATCGACGCTGTGGATGACTTTCATCTGCATCTCAAAGCGGCGGGCGTTGGCGATCATGTCAACCATGGTTGAAACCGGATCCGCGTTACTGCCCTCAAGCGTTCCGGGCATAACGTGAATAGTCGGGTCAGGCTGTAAAGCCGCACCCCGTGCCTGAACGGTCGCCGGCGTTGGCCGGAACATACCATCATCGCCACGGGTGACTTCATTGTTGGCCGCTTTCACCAGCTTGAGCTTACCGAGCTGGCCCATGGTGTTGGGGTCAGCACCGGCTTCAAGCACGGCAATGGTCCCGTCCGCAGAAACCGTGAGCTGAGAATTCGGCGGAACTTCAATCGGGCCGTTATCCCCCATCACCGGATGACCCTGAACGGTCAGCTGGTTAGTCGGTGACACTTGCATGTCACCGTTACGGGTATAGGCTTCAGAGCCATCAGGCATCTGCACCGCAAGGAAACCGTCCTGCTGTAAAGCCACATCCAGCGGACGGCCGGTGTAGTTCAGCTTGCCCTGCGTCATATCTGCGCCCGGCGTGGATGCCGTGACCAGCGTGCGGGTTTGCAGGCTTTCACCGTCTACCGGCACTGCGCGCATCGCTAAAAGCTGCGAGCGGAAGCCCGGTGTATTGGCGTTAGCCAGGTTACTCGACGTCACCGACTGCTGAACCAGCGTCTGGCTGGCTGCGCCGCCTGCGGTGTAGATAGCGTGATCCATAATGCTGCCCTGTTCTCAGGTGATAAAACGCGTATTAACGCAGGTTAACCAGCGTGTTCAGGATGGAGTCCTGAGTTTTGATGGTCTGCGCATTCGACTGGTAGTTACGCTGAGCAACAATCATGTTGACCAGTTCCGCACTCAGATCGACGTTGGAAGATTCCAGCGCGCCGCTGGTCATTGACGCTAAACCGCCCTGACCCGCGATACCGGTTACAGCCTGGCCGGAAGACGCGGTAGCCGTCCACACGTTGTCGCCTTCAGATTTCAAACCTTCCGGGTTGGAGAAGTTACTCAGCACAATCTGGCCCAGTAACTGGGTTTTGTTGTTGGAGTAAGTGCCGGAGATTGTGCCGTCGTCATTGATGGTGTAACCGGTCATCTGACCCGCTGCATAACCATCCTGAGTCTGGGAACCGATGCTGTCGCTGCCGGTGCTCTGCTGGATACTGCCGGTGAAATCCAGGGAAACGGTTTGTGGCGTCACCGTCCCGTTAGTCGCGGTGTTCATTGGCAACGTCAGTGCCAGACCGGCATTGGCGACGCCTGCGGCGTTAGTGGTACTCACCAGCGCACCACTGGTATCAAATTGCATTGCACCAATTTTGCCAGCTGTTGAACCTGTGACGCTGCCGTCTTGCGCGTAAACATCCCAGTTGTTCGCAGAGGTTTTCACGAAGTAGACGTTGTTATCGTGGGCATTACCCTGTGAGTCATAGGTGGTGATGCTGTTCACGTAGTTGTAGCTGGTGTCATCGCTGCTGCTGAACGTTTTGGCGGCCGGGATCGCCGTATCCGTTGAGTTCAGGTTGGCCACCATCGTACCCACCGTGGTGGCTTTCGCGCTCATCAGAGTGGTCGGGATGTTCAGGGCAACCGGCTGTGCGCCTGCGGCGATAGTCGGGGGGGTGCCGGTGGCCGGAAAACCGGTGACACTCAGACCCTGCATGTTCACCAGATTACGGTTGGCATCCAGTGAGAACTGACCATTGCGGGAGTAATAAACCGCGCCACTGGTGTCCGTCAGACGGAAGAAACCGTTGCCGCTCAGGGCCACATCCAGACCGCGGGAGGTGTTGGTGGTCGTACCGTCATTGAAGTTCTGAGTGACAGCGGCGACTTTAACGCCCATACCGGTTTGGGAACCGGCAAACATATCGGCAAAAGAGGCGGTGGCTGTTTTAAAACCGACGGTCGCGGAGTTGGCAATGTTGTTACCAATCACATCGAGGTTAGTCGATGCCGCGCTCAGGCCGCTGACTGCTTGGGAAAAGCTCATGTTAGCTCCATTGTACTGTGTGTAGTGTTTTTAGCTCCTGCCCCGGCGAAGGGGAGGGAGCGGTCTGAGTGACTCACTTACAAAATCTGGCGTACAGAATCGACTTTCGCGGTTCCGCGTACGCCCAGATCCAACGCGGTATTCCCGGCTGAATCTGTCGTTACACCATTGACCAGCGCATAGTTCAGCGGTGTCGCCACCATTTGCTGACCATTGTTCAGGGCATTGATGCTGAAGGTGTAGCTGCCATCCGGTGCTTTGGTGCCATCGTCCTGTGTACCGTCCCAGGTATAGCTGTGCACACCGGCAGTCTGGGAGCCCAGCGTGATGGTTTTCACCACTTTACCGGTGGCGTCGCTGACTGTAGCGGTGGTGGTATCGGAGGCCGTTTCCAGTTCAAATCCGAATGGCGTGGTGCTGACAGTGCCGTCAGTGTCGCTGCCGACCAGAATTGCGCTGCCGGACACCATCACGCCGTGACCGATCAATGAACTTGCCTGAACAGATGAACCACTGGTGATTTGTCCGGAAATGCTGCCCAGCGTGGTATTGAGTTTTTCAATCCCGCTGACGGTGCTGATTTGTGCCAGCTGACTGGTCAGCTGACTGTTATCCATCGGATTGGTGGGATCCTGGTTTTTCAGCTGGGCGACCAGCAGCGTCAGGAAACTGCTGGATAAATCATCCGCAGAACTGGTTCCGGTTGTGGACGAACCACCGGAACTGGTGCTGGCGATCGTGGTGTTATCAGTGGTGTCATTTATCGACGTGGTAATTGCCATGATTCGCTCCGCTATTGCCCCAGAGTGAGGGTTTTCATCATCAACGACTTGGTGGTGTTAAGCACTTCGACGTTGGCCTGATAACTGCGGGAAGCGGAGATGGTGTTCACCATTTCGCTGACCACATCTACGTTTGGCATCTGCACATAGCCTTTTGCATCCGCCATCGGATTGCCCGGCTCATACACCATGCGCATGGGTGCCGGGTCATCAACGACCTGCGCCACTTTCACGCCGCCGGTTTCCTGACCCGGTGCCGCATCCACCTGGAAAACCACCTGCTTCGCTTTATACGGCTTACCATCCGGGCCGGTGACGCTGTCGGCGTTGGCCATGTTACTGGCGCTGACGTTCAGGCGCTGAGACTGCGCGGCCAGCGCAGAACCGGCGATATCAAAAATACCAAGCATTGACATGGGCTATTATCCTTGCAGCACCGACATCATCCCTTTGATTTGCCCGCCGAGAACGGTCAAATCGGTCTGATAGCGCACGCTGTTATCCGCAAAATTGGTACGTTCACGGTCCATATCGACCGTGTTGCCATCTGCCGATGGCTGGTCAGGGATCCGGTACATCAGATCCATATCAGCAGGCTGTACGTTGGACGCCGGGATATGGCGGTCAGACGTCAGAGACAAGGAGATGCCGCTGCCGCTCGCACGCCCCTGCTCCATCACCTTCTGCAACTGACTGGCAAAATCGATATCGCGCGCCTGATACCCGGGGGTGTCGGCGTTAGCGATATTGGCTGAAAGAATTTCTTGCCGCTGGGCGCGCAGGTTGAGCGCTTCCTGTTGGAACTGTAGTGCGGCGTTCAATTTGTCGAGCATGCGCCCTCCGCAAAGTGAGATTTTGGAGTCGACAGCATAAATGCGAGTGTCAACTGGCTATCGTCTGAATAAGCATGAAATCGGGCGCTATTTGTCCCTTTAGGAATTGCAAAGTGAGCGTAGACTTGTGGCCAGTAGTAGGTTGGCACAAAGGTAAAACGCGAATGAACATGCTGAAAATATGTCGTACAGGCATTACGCTGGGCTGCATCATGACCGGTGCGACGTCTGGTGCTGTGAGCTATGCGCAGTCTTTGCCAGTGCAAGTCAAAAGCGTGCCGGCCTCGTCCAATAGCGATACACTGCTGTCCTCGCAAATTCAGCAGTTCTTCCGCCAGCAATATGCTGAAAGCGGAATGCAGGTGACCGTGGTCGTGAACACCCCGGCGGCGCGTCAGCCCCAATGTTTATCACCACAATTTATGCTTTCACCGAACAGTCGCACCTGGGGCAATGTCTCCGTGGCGGTGAACTGTAACGGCAAGAAAAGTTACGTACAGACCAAAGTGCAGGTCAGCGGAACGTACTGGGTGGCGGCGAAGAACGTGCCAGCGGGCGCTCACCTGACACAAACCGATATGCAACAAAAAACCGGGCGACTGGATCTGCTGCCACCGAAAACCATTCTTGACAGTCAACAGGCGGTGAATGGCATCACGCTGCGAAACATCAGCATCGGCCAGCCGTTAACCTTATCCATGCTGCGCCGTCCGTGGATGGTGCATGCGGGGCAGGAAGTTCAGGTTCAGGCAACAGGCAGTGGTTTTAATGTATCGAGTGCCGGTAAGGCGATGAACAATGCTGCAGCGAATGAATCAGTGCGGATCAGAATGCCGTCAGGTGCAATTGTGAACGGAACAGTAGGCTCAGATGGGTCTGTGACAGTGACGATATAATCCTAAAGTGCAGCCGTTGTTCTGCAAAAAGCTGCAATAAAAGCTAAAGTTATTTCGCCACATGTCGATAACACACGTATCAGAGTCGTCCGCGACGGCATTTTTAAGGGTTTTCATGAGATGTTCAAAACCCTGATCCCCATACTGGAGAAGAAATTTATGGCTATCGATCGTACTCAAGGTGTTTCACCTTTAACCTCGATCCAGCAACGCGAACCGTCTGAAGCTTCAGTACAGAACACGCGTAAAGAAGGCACTGTTTCTGGCACCACCACCAGCGGTACGGCGGTGACCCTGAGTTCAGCACAGGCATCTCTGACTCAGTCAAGTGCGCAGGACATTAACACGGCACGTGTCGAAGAACTGAAACAAGCTATCCGCGACGGTAAACTGACGATGGATACCGGCAAAATCGCTGATGCTTTGTTACAGGACACGCAGGATTATCTCAAAGGTCTTTAAGCTGAAGACCTCAGTGTGAAGACAAAAAGTTGGAAGGTAATAAGGCCCGATGAAGAACTTTATCAAGACCATGACTACCTTGGTTGAAACGTTGCAAGCGCTGGATCAGGTGATTAATCACGAACAAACGATACTGTGCTCTGGCCGCGTAAATGGTGCAGCCTTGCAGCATATAACCGAGCAGAAAAGTTCATTGTTAGCCACGGTAGACTATCTTGATAAACAGCGTCGTCAGCATGACGAACGCCTCAGACAAACCGCACCCTACTCAGATCCACAAGGGCAGAGTCAGCCGGAAATCGCCGCGATGTGGCAAGATATTGTGCAAATGACCGCCAGGCTGAGTCAGATAAATCGTCACAACGGCATGTTACTGGGCAAACAAATCGCCTATAACACCGAGGCGCTGGCGATCCTTAACGCCAGTCAGACGCAGAAATTCTACGGACCGAACGGGCAGGAAACCGTATCGGGGCAAACCGTCAGGAAGATCTCCGTTTAACGCCAGACGAGGGGAACGGTTTCCCCTCCGTATTCGTATTTTCCCCGCTATTCACATCCCGACTTCTGCTGATACCTCTGTCAGATTAGCCAGTCTTCTGATTTATTCCGATTTTTTCCACCCGTCTGATGAGCAGAATGGCTTGCCTGCTGGGCTTTGCCCTGCCCCCGGTTCAGATAAGTTGTCAACGTGGTTTACCTGGCTCCTCCCCCTGCGAAGTGGGAGGATAGCCTACACATCATATTGAATATTAAAGATATTAATTTTCTATTATGAATTTATATCCTGTTTTTTATCCAGCAAATAAATCTTATACAAACTAATTTCTGTTGTGAAGAAAAGAGCACAAATAGTTCAAGCGTTATTCAAAACTACAATTCACTGGATAAATTTTACTCATTGAATTCATTGAAATTTGACATTATTTCCACATAAAATGCAGGTGTATATTATCGTTTTCTCAACGAAACGGTAATCATTATGCCTCACACGACAAAGCGTCTCTACTTCTATGCTCCCGGTGATCATTTCCATCTTGCCCCTCTTGATATGTACGTAGTCTCAAAGATATCTGTAAGAGAGAATGGCATTCACTGGCTGGAACCGGTTTGGTCAACTGGCCTGACGCCCGATAAAAACGGGCTGCTTTTATTCACTTCAAAACTTGACGCTCTAATATGTGCTTTTGTACTAAACAAAAGCTCTGGTGAATCTTGGAATGTATATTCGTTTAATGATGTCAGCGTTACAGAAATGATGATCGATGTTGCACCAATCACAGCAAAATATCACATCCATATAGCATTCGGTTTCAGTATAGATAATAAAGAATGCCTATTATTTAAAAACGATAATTTGAAAACCCGAAGTTTTATACAGAGTTTTACAATTGAAAAGGAAATGTCTGCATTATCACCCATAACGCTTAAATTTAATAAGTCGTATTTTGATGAAATTAATTTTTATTGGGAGCAATGTTACCAAAACTATTGCGAAAGCATCAAAAAACAGAATTTAATGGATAATTCATTGCTTATGAATATAGCGTTAGAAGCTATAAAGAAAATGAACCTATCAAAAATAGATAAAGTTAATGACTGTGACTGCATATCACATTATTCAATAGACAAACAAAAATGGATAATTTCATTTAACTAGAAGGAAATAAAAATGGCTATTGGATATTTTATACGGCTGGGTGATAAAACCTCATGCGGCGGAAAAGTAGTAAGTGCAACAAGTCGTATTATACACCACGGTTTAAATTTAGCTCGACTTGGTGACAAAGTTACATGCGGTAAAAATGAAGGTGTGTTTATCTTATTAGGTGGAATTCATAACTATACGAGCGACGGTCTGCCCTGCATCGGTACGCTTGAGAGTTCTAGTAGTTGCCCTTGTAAGGCGAGATTATTCGCAAGTGAATTTTCATCCAGTTACTATCCTGAAGCGCCGAAAATGGCGTCACAGAAAACCACTGACAATGAACCTGAGCAACACGCACAGGCGGCAAAGAAACAGATGGTTACTGAAACTAAACCAGAATCGGCACCAGCTTCCCCTCTAAAAGAGGATATACCACCACGCGAACCGGTGGATGCTGGATTCTGTATTGTTGATTTACCTGCGAATGTAAAAGATTTTGGTGACTATTTATTTTATAACCCTGTAGCAGGTGCAAGAGAATTATACGATACACTCAACGGCAGCGGACCAATCAAACCCGCTTCTATTCTTTTGTTAGTTGATCCTGAGAAACAAGATCCAAACCAAATCGAAACTTTGAAGAAAGCAAAAGCAAAAGTTGATACAGCATTAAGTGATTTAACTATGGATGAAGCCAGTTTCTTACATAAACACAAAGATACAATAGATACTTTCACCGGTTTTGGAAGTGGTATTACTGGCATGGCATCAGAAGTCGGCGGAAAATATTTTGAAGAAATTGAAAAGGTATTAAAAGAAATACAAGAAACTTACAAGAATGCTTATATTACAAGAGGTGCATTAATTGGTGAGCAATTCTATACTCAAAGGAAGATTCATTTCAAAAAGCTCAATTTGTTGCTTAATAATTTCATGAAATACAAATTGGGTATGAATGAGTATTCTGACATTAGACGGGCATTAGGTCTATCAAGTAGAAGCATAATGCGGCATTGGTCGCAAACTGGCGTAACAGAGATAGAAGGTTATGCAACGTATATTGAAAAATCATCGAAGCTGATTAAAGCAATGAAAAAATTTGGATATGTTGGTATCACCTTAGATTTTGCAAACACGACTAATACTATTTATGATGCTTGTACAGTTGGTAGAGAGTCAGAGTGTAAGAAAATGACAGTTGTGGAGTACAGTAAATTTGCTGGTTCTCAAACTGGCGGATTATTCGGTGGGATAATAGGTGCTCGATTATCAGGGGCGGCCTGTGTGTGGGGGCTGGGTTTGCTTACAAGTGAAATTGGTGGTGCAGGAGCGTTGTTATGTTCTGCTGTAGCAGTGACAGGAGGGTTAGCCGGGGGAGAGGTTTTAGGATCGGTAGGGCAAGACCTCGGTAGTAGTGCCGGGCAAGCTCTGTATGAGGCATTCTATAGTGAGTGATAAAAACGTCATTGATATGATTACATTCTTACTACTTATATTAGTAATAATATTAGAGTTGGTAGTAACATTTTTCAATGAAAGACGTTATAAAGAACTATGTAATGAATACAAAAAGAAACATAACATCACCCCCCCCGGAGTTATGTCATTTAAATATTTCAATTTTAATATTGTATATATAAGTGTCCCGGTTGAAAAAATATCCTATGTTTACTTCCCACTTTTTTTAAGGAAAGAAAATCGTCTGATCAAAAAGGATTTTTATTTTTGGCATGATTTTATAAATACAAGTAAGTTTAAATTATGGGGAATGATTGAAGTTTCTTTGATTATAATATCCGCAATTATCTTCATTTCCTTAATTGCTCATTATTATTTTTTTTGATGAAAAAAGATGAAGGTATCTTTAAAGAAAAAGGTGCGGGCTTTAGTGTCTGTGATCGGCATGATTCGGATATCCTTTCGAGTAAGTTGATATCCGGTTTTATATCCGGTTTGATGTGCGCTGTCTAGCAATTGCACGCCAGCGCAAGCAACACTAAATCACTTTAAAAACAATTGATTATACCGATGATGCAATGGTGTGCAATGGCCTGCAAGTGTGATATTTCCCCCTGCGAAGCGGGAGGTTGGGAGGGGGTTTTAAGGGCTAACACCTGGTCAGTGCAAACTTCAACATATTGATTTTTATTTAATACCCCACCCCAACCCTCCCCTTCGCAGGGGAGGGAGCCGTTCTCAGTTACAGGTGATCCTGGTGTAGCGACCCGGCCAGATGAGTTCCGGTGATAGCTGAACATCCATACAGATAAAATGGGCAAACATTGAGAATGGGAGACGGCGTCCGGAAGGTTTTCAGGGATTACTAGAGCCGGTGGAGGGCTTACTTATAGTTCACGATCACTTCATTACTGATCACCCGCAGCGGCGTATTCATTGCGCCAGCGCCGGGGACAAAATAAACCAGTCTTAATGGTGAAGTGGCGGACTGGCCGTAAAACGATTTTGTCACCCCGCCTTCGGCGTCCAGATTGATGCAGTGATTCATGGTGTTGCAGAGTCTGACCTGTAAACCGGCGGGTCTTGCGCCGAGCACTTCATATTTCCAGCTTAGGGTTGTGATGGTTGCGGAACCAGAACTGCGCACGGGCGCGGATGCCGGCGGTGCTAACGCGCCCGACGACATCATCACGCCACGGTTTTGCAGCACCACGCCGCGCTGGGTATCGGACCATGAACCGGACGCGGCCAGCGCGGGCAGGCTCAGTGTGGTCAGCAACAACAGTGTGGCGCGGCGCATGTTATTCACCGCCGATGGTGGCGGTCATGCGGATCTGGCGGCTGTCGCTCATTTCCAGATTGGACATCACGACGATATTGGGCAGTGAACGGCGCAGGAAGCGTGACAGCAGCGGACGCAGTGCGTGGTTCACCAGCAGAACCGGTGGCGCGCTGAGCATATCCTGACGTTGTAATGCCGCCTCGGACTGGGTCAGCAAACGTTCAGCCAGACCCGGTTCCAGACCACCGCCGCTTTGCAGCGCCTGTAACAGCAGACGTTCCAGGGAGGTATCCAGTCCGATAACCTGCACTTCACCGCTGCCCGGGAACCACTGCTGGGTAATCGCCCTGCCGAGCGCAACACGCACCACGGACGTCAGTTCGTTAGGATCCGGCTGGTTCGGGGCATATTCCGCCAGTGTTTCAACAATGGTGCGCATATCGCGGATCGAAACGCGTTCAGATAACAGGTTCTGCAACACTTTGTGCATATTGGTCAGGGAAATGATGCCCGGAATGAAATCTTCCGTCAGCTTCGGCATTTCTTTGGTGACACGTTCCATCAGTTCCTGCGTTTCCTGACGGCCAAACAGCTCTTTGGCGTGCATGCTGATCAGGTGATTCAGATGCGTTGCGACCACGGTACTGGCTTCCACCACGGTATAACCCTGAATTTGCGCCTGCTCACGCATAGCAGGTTCAATCCAGACCGCCGCCAGCCCGAATGCCGGATCAACCGTCGCTTCGCCTGGCAATTCGCCAATCGCGCTGCCCGGGTTGATCGCCATCCAGCGGCCCGGATGCGCCGCACCCGTGCCGATTTCCACGCCTTTCATCAGGATACGGTAGCCCGCTGGCGGCAGTTCGAGGTTATCGCGAATATGAATAACCGGCGGCAGATAGCCCATTTCCTGTGCGAATTTTTTACGGATACTGCGGATACGTCCCAGCAGCTCGCCGTTTTGGGCGAAGTCCACCATCGGGATCAGACGGTAGCCCACTTCCATACCCAGCGGGTCTTCAAGCTGAACGTCCTGCCAGCTGGCTTCTACCATTTGTTTACCGTTGTCTGCCACGGCCGGTGCGGCCGCTGCGGTGGTCGGTTTTTTCAGCTCCTGACCGCGAGTCCACCACGCCAGCGCCAGCAGCCCGGCGGTGAACATCAGGAAGACAAAGTTCGGCATGCCCGGCACCATACCGAGTAACCCCAGAACACCGGCACTCAGCATCATGACGCGCGGATTGCGGAACAACTGGGTCACCATCTGCTCGCCGACGTCTTCGTTGGTGCCGACGCGGGTGACGATAACACCGGCTGCAGTAGAGATAACCAGCGCCGGGATCTGCGCAACCAGACCGTCACCGATGGTCAGCAGCGTATAACTTTCAGCCGCATGGCCGAGATCCATACCGTGTTGCAACACACCCACCAGCAGGCCGCCGACGACGTTGATGATCATGATCATCAGACCGGCAACGGCGTCACCCCGCACGAATTTACTTGCACCGTCCATTGAACCGTAGAAGTCCGCTTCCTGCGTCACGTCGCTGCGGCGTTTTTTCGCTTCGTCTTCGCCAATCAGACCGGCGTTCAGATCCGCGTCAATCGCCATCTGTTTGCCGGGCATCCCGTCAAGCACAAAACGCGCGCCCACTTCGGCAATACGCCCGGCACCTTTGGTGATAACCATGAAGTTGATCAGCACCAGGATGATAAACACCACGATACCGATGGCGAAGTTGCCGCCGACCAGGAAGTGACCGAAGGCTTCAATCACCCGCCCCGCGGCCGCGCCGCCGGTATGCCCTTCCAGCAGGATCACACGGGTTGAGGCAACGTTCAGCGACAGACGTAATAAGGTGGAAAACAGCAGAATGGTCGGGAATGCCGCGAAATCCAGCGTGCGCTGGGTAAACATTGCCACCAGCAACACCATGATGGATAACGCAATGTTAAAGGTGAACAGCAGGTCAAGGATGAACGGTGGTAACGGCAACACCATCATCGACAGGATGATCAGGATAAGAATTGGGCCTGCCAGTACCTGCCATTGTCCGGACTTAAAGTTGGCGGGTAAACGCAGTATCGCGGCCAGATTAGCCATGGGTATCACTCTCTCCTGCTGCAAAATCCAGACCTTCAGGGACTGGTAAATGTTGAGGTTTTTTCGGGATCAGCCCGCCTTCGCGCTTCCAGCGTTTCAGCTGATAAACCCAGGCCAGAACTTCAGCCACGGCGGCATACAGCGTCGCCGGAATTTGCTGACCAATGTCACTGTGCCGGTAAAGCGCACGCGCCAGAGGCGGCGCTTCCAGCATCGGAATTTTGTGCTCGACACCGAGTTCCCTGATGCGCAGCGCCACGTCTCCCGCGCCTTTCGCCAGTACTTTCGGTGCACTCATTTTGTTTTCACTGTATTGCAGCGCAACGGCGTAGTGCGTCGGGTTGGTCACGATAACGTCTGCTTTGGGCACATCGGCCATCATGCGGCGCCTGGCCATCGCACGTTGCTGCTGGCGGATACGCCCTTTAACGTGCGGGTCACCTTCCTGACTTTTATGTTCGTCGCGGATATCCTGCTTGCTCATACGCAGCTTTTTCAGGTTGCTCCAGATTTGCCAGAACACGTCGAAACCCACCATCGGCGTTAATCCCAGTACCACCATCAGCCCGCAGAACACCACCATGTTCAGTGCTTCACCCAGCGCCGGAATGGTCGGTTGCGCCATGAGGCGCATCATGTCCGGCCATTTATGCCACAAATACAACCCGGCGACGGTGCCGACCAGCAAGGCTTTAAGAACGGCTTTCAGCAGCTCCGCCAGCACCTGACCGGAGAATAAACGTTTCAAACCGGCAATCGGATCCATACGGCTGAACTTGAACTCAAAGGATTTACCGCTGAACATCAGGCCGCCGAGTAACAGCGGCGCGGCGAGTGCGATCAAAATCAGGCCGCCGATCACCGGCAATAATGCCCAGACTGCGCGGCCCAGCAGCGTCGCCATCTGCTGCAAAACCTGCCGGTCATCGCTGACCATGCCGTGATCAAACTTAAGACCTTGCGAAATCATCACGCCAAGCTGCCGCGCCATAGATTCGCCCGACATCCACAGCAGCGTTAAGCCGCCTCCCAGCATCAGAATTGAGGTCAGTTCGCGCGAGCGCGGTATCTGCCCTTCCTCACGCGCTTTTTCAAGCCGGTGTGCGGTGGGGGCCTCACTTTTTTCGAGATCGCTTTCTTCAGCCACCGGCGGTTCCTGTCAGGGTTTACCCGGCATGTAAAACACGACGGGCACAATTTCATGCAAACTCCCAACGTCACTGGAGTTGTAGCAAGGCAGCAAGCGAGAGGATCCCGATGAGCTGATATGAGTCAGTGATTCGGGTGAACGAACGACGCTACAGATTCAATGACGCAGGGATAGCATGACAAAAGCGGCGAAGTCTTATTGGTGAATTAGAGAGGAAAAATGGCGGCTATTCAGCAGATGAATTTATTTGTAAAAATTTCAGATAAGAAAAACACCCCTCAGTGCGAGACGGAGAGGTGTTTATTGCTGACGTGCTGGCACATCAAAAACCTAATGAATCCAGCAGATCGTCTACCTGTTCTTGTGAGGCCACAACACCGACACCGTTGGAATCGAGTTGCGGGCCGTTCAGCAGGCTGTCGTTTTCGCGCTTCGCTTTAGCCTGTTGTTCAGGAATATTTTCCATCAGCACCATTAACAGCTGATTTTCGATTTCCTGTACCACGGTCATCATGCGTTTAATGACCTGACCGGTCAGATCCTGGAAGTCCTGTGCCATCATGATTTCCATCAACTGAGCATTGGTAAAACTGGTGTGCTCAGGGATTTCTTTCAGGTAGCTGCGGGTGTCCGTGACCAGCTCGCGGGCATCCGATAATTCAATCGGATTTTCAAACCATTCATCCCAGCGCTTATCAAGTTTCTTCGCGGCAGATTCAAGTTTGTTCTGACGAGGCTGCGCAGCCTCAACACAGTTCAGGGCGCGTTCAGCCGCCTGAGCCGTCATGGTAACAACATAATCAAGACGATCGCGGGCATCCGGAATTGCTTCGGCTGCCTGAGCAATGGCCTGATCCAGACCAAGTTCACGCATGCTGTCACGCAACATACGGGTCAGTTGCCCAATACGGGCGATAATTTCGCCCGCGGTTGCTGCATCATTTGCAGGCATTGGTATCTCTGCCATATACGGACTCCTACATGCCCAGTTTTTCGAAGATTTTGCCCAGTTTTTCTTCCAGCGTGGCGGCGGTAAAGGGTTTAACCACATAACCACTGGCCCCGGCCTGTGCGGCGGCGACGATGTTTTCTTTCTTCGCTTCTGCGGTTACCATCAGCACCGGCAACTTGCCCAGCGCAGCGTCAGCACGGATGGTTTTCAGCAGATCCAGACCGTCCATATTGGGCATGTTCCAGTCGGATACCACGAAGTCAAAACCCCCGGCGCGCAGTTTGTTCAGCGCATCAACACCGTCTTCTGCTTCTTCAACGTTGTTGAAGCCCAGCTCTTTCAGCAGGTTGCGCACGATACGACGCATGGTAGAGAAATCGTCTACTACCAGAAATCTCAGATTTGGATCGGCCATGTTTTATCTACTCCTAAGGTTTGCTACCCAGCACAAGGCTGAAAAATTAAATACGTAATGCCTGACCGGCTGATATTTGCGCCAGCATCCGCTGGCTGATTTGGCTGAGATCCACCACTTCGTTTACGCCACCGGTGGCGATAGCCTCACGGGGCATACCGAACACCACACAACTGGCTTCGTTTTGTGCAAGGGTGTAAGCCCCTGCCCGGTGCATCTCAAGCATGCCGGCGGCGCCGTCATTGCCCATTCCCGTCAGGATCACCCCAACGGCATTGCGTCCGGCAAACTGCGCCACCGAACGGAATAAAACGTCGACCGACGGACGATGGCGGTTCACCGCCGGACCGTCGTTCAACTTAACCTGGTAGTTGGCGCCACTGCGCGTGAGTTCCATATGTCTGTCACCCGGTGCGATATACGCATGGCCCGGCAAAACACGCTCTCCGTCTTCCGCTTCTTTCACCGTGATCTGACATAACTTGTTCAGACGGTCGGCGAAAGAACGGGTGAAACCCGGTGGCATATGCTGGGTAATCATCAGCGCCGGACAGGTCGGCGGCAGCGGTTGCAGCACGTGGCGGATAGCCTCTGTGCCGCCCGTTGATGAGCCGATGGCAATCAGTTTTTCACTGCTCAGCAGCGGCGTATGGCTGAGAATACGCGGCTGATCAATGTTGACGCTTTTGTTCAGACGCGCTTTTGAGGCCGTGCGGATTTTATCGGCAATCATCTCGCTGTAGGCCAGCATACCTTCACGGATACCCAGTTGCGGTTTGGTCACAAAGTCAATCGCGCCAAGCTCCAGTGCACGCAGGGTAATTTCCGAGCCTTTGCCGGTCAGTGAGGAGACCATCACCACCGGCATCGGACGCAGACGCATCAGCTTTTCGAGAAAATCCAGGCCGTCCATACGCGGCATTTCAACATCCAGCGTCAGCACGTCCGGGTTAAATTTCTTGATGAGATCACGCGCCACCAGCGGATCGGGGGCGGTCGCGACCATTTCCATATCCGGATGGCTGTTGATGATTTCCGTCATCAGCTGACGCATTAACGCCGAGTCATCGACGCTCAACACTCTGATTTTATTCATTACCTCTCCTTGGCGAGGCCATAGACAGTCTGACCGCGCAAATAAAATTCCCGGCTGATTTGGCTGAAGTTTTCGGAGTGTCCGGCAAACATCAGACCACCCGGTTTAAGTAACGGAACAAATCGGCGTAAAATTTTCTCCTGCGTTTCTTTATCGAAATAAATCATCACATTACGGCAGAAAATTGCATCAAACGGACCGTTCAGCTGCCACTGGTTCGCCAGCAGATTCAGTTGCTGGAAAGCCACCATCTGCGCCAGTTCGGGACGCACACGCACCAGGCCACTGTGCGGGCCTGTGCCTTTGAGGAAAAATTTCTGTAACTGCTGCGGGCTGAGCGTGCGCAGTTCTTCGAGGCGGTAAACCCCGGCGGTGGCTTTCTCAAGCACCTGCGTATCGATATCACTGGCCTGAATGCGGCAGCTTGCCATCCGCGGCCCCAGCGCTTCACTCAGCGTCATGGCGATGGAATAGGGTTCTTCGCCGGTCGACGCCGCCGTGCTCCAGACGCTGTAACTGTTCGGACGCGAACGGGCATGTTCTGCCAGGATCGGGAAGTGATGCGCTTCGCGGAAAAACGCCGTCAGGTTGGTGGTCAGCGCATTAATAAACGCCTGCCATTCCGGACTGTTGCTGTCGTTTTCCAGCAGCGCCATATAGCTGGTGAAATCATTAAGCCCGAGTATCCGCAACCGCCGGACCAGGCGGTTGTAGACCATTTCGCGTTTGTGATCCGCCAGCACAATACCCGCGCGCTGATAGATAAGCTCACTTATCCGGCGGAAATGGGTATCGGACAGCGGTAAACGCTGGATCATCTGTGCCATGATCGAAGTGTTATCAGCACTCATTGGCGAGCCTGGTTGATTCATGGTGCAGCTCCATTAGAGGGACAGGTGGTGTAACGGGTACCCAATTCACTCTTCATCTGGTATCAGAATGTTTCCCAGTTATCTGCCGATACCGCGCCTGCGGTTGCCGGAAGTAATGCGGGTTGGGCCACCTGGCGGGATGTCAGGCCCTGAGCCAGTCCGCTGCGGCGTTGACCTGCGCCGTCAGTGGTGGCAAGGCGAAACACCGATACCGCACGGGTCAGATTTTCAGACTCGATCTCCAGCGCATGCGTGGAAGAAGCGGCCTGCTGAACCAGCGTGGCGTTTTGCTGTGTAACCTGATCCATTTGGGTCACGGCAATCGAGACCTGTTCGATGCCACGACTTTGTTCGTCAGACGCCGAGGCGATTTCGCCCATGATGTCAGTTACGCGGGTGACAGCACGAACGATGTCATCCATGGTATTTCCGGCGGATTCAACCAGTTGGGAACCCTGACTGACGCGGCTGACAGATTCATCTATCAGTGCTTTGATTTCTTTCGCGGCCTGTGCGCTGCGTTGTGCCAGGGTTCGTACTTCACCGGCCACGACCGCAAATCCACGGCCCTGCTCACCGGCACGTGCCGCTTCAACCGCCGCGTTCAGTGCCAGAATGTTGGTCTGGAACGCAATGCCATCAATGACGCTGGTGATTGCGCTGATTTTCTTCGAGCTGCCTGCAATATCATTCATGGTTTTCACCACGTTGCCGGTCAGTTCACCGCCTTTTTCTGCGGTATTCGACGCATCGCGTGCCAGTTGCGTGGCCTGACGGGCATTCTCGGCATTCTGTTTCACGGTGGCGGTCAGTTGTTCCATGCTCGCTGCGGTTTCTTCCAGCGCCGACGCCTGCTGTTCAGTCCGTGAAGACAAATCAGTGTTGCCCGCCGCGATCCCTTTCAGGCCGGAGAACATGGTGTCAGCGCCGTGACGCACGGTGCGGACGGTGTCTGCCAGCGACGTTTGCATCTGCTGCAGGCTTTCCAGCATGACTTTAATTTCGTAGCGCCCTTCTGCAACGATGGGCGAAGAGATATCACCGGCCCCGATGCGGTCGAAATGTCCGCGCATAATGGTCAGCGGAGTAAACAGAATGCGGCGGGTCACCACCAGCGCCAGTACCGTCAGGGCAATCAGCAGAACCAGGGCGACGGAGGTGTTGATCATGACATTCTGGTAAGACGCTGCGGTTTGCGTTTGCGCTTCCCCGAAGCGGGCACTGACGTAGGCAGTGTAATCACCGACATCTTTCTGGAACTGATCCTGATACTTTTGCGCCGGGCCGTTCAGAAAACCGTTCATGTCGCCGCTGGACAGCAGCTCAGTCAGCGTCTGCAACATATCGTGCAGTTGCTGATAACTCGCCTTGTTCACAGCGGTCAGTGCCACCGCTTTTTCTGTTCTGCGGGGCAGAGCCAGAAATGCAGCGTAAGCGTCTTCGGCCTTTTTCAGGCTGGCTTTGGCATCCGACATCAGCTGAGTGATGTTTTCCTGGGGCTGTTTCAGCGCCAGACGCGTTGCCGCGCGGTTAAGGGTATTACGGGTCTGCAACAGATAAGACCAGGACTGGCTGAGCGCATCACGCTGTTCAGCGGTGTTGGATATCTGCTCAAAATTCAATTTATCCGTGTGGGCGGCCTGCAGCGATAACCCGCTGTTAACCAGTTGCATAACAAAGAACACTATCAATAACAAAAACATGCAGGTGGACACACGGATGTGCTTAAACATGGATAACCTCATTAGGTGCCAGCCCAGACCGGCACCTTTATTCTTATACCCTTCATACTCGGGACTGCCTTTGCGTTAACGGCAAACCTGACTCTTTCGGGTCGCGATGTTATGTACGTGCTTAGAAGGTTTCCCAGTTTTCGGTTAAATCTGTTCCCTGCGCTCCACCCTTACCGGCTTTAGAACCAGAAAGGTTCGGAGTCAACAGAGACAGCCTCGCCGAAGATGCCGGATTCTGGCGCACGTTGTTATTTGCGGTCTGGCTCAGCGTAAATACGGCCACTGATTGCGTCAGCAGGCTCGCCTGCTCTTCCAGCGCCGCAGAAGCGGACGCGGATTCTTCAACCAGTGAGGCGTTCTGCTGCGTCACCCGATCCATTTCAGTGATGGCTTGTGCGACCTGCTCAATCCCGCGGCTTTGTTCATCCGATGCCGAGGTGATTTCGCCCATAATGTCAGTCACACGCGTAACGGCATTCACCATGTCATGCATGGTTTCACCGGCACTTTCCGCCAGCACTGAACCGGTATTAATGCGGCTGACAGAATCATCAATCAGCCCTTTAATTTCTTTTGCTGCCTGCGCGCTGCGTTGCGCCAGGGTACGGACTTCACCGGCCACGACCGCAAATCCACGGCCCTGCTCACCGGCACGCGCCGCTTCAACGGCGGCGTTCAGCGCCAGAATGTTGGTCTGGAAAGCAATCCCGTCGATCACACCGGTAATGTCGGTGATCTTTTTCGAGCTGCTGGCGATGTCATTCATGGTATCGACCACGTTTGCTACCACTTTCCCGCCCTTCTGTGCGGTTTCGGACGCGCTCAGTGCCAGCTGGCTGGCCTGACGGGCGTTTTCGGCGTTCTGTTTCACGGTCGCGGTCAGCTGTTCCATACTGGCGGCGGTTTCTTCCAGCGCAGACGCCTGCTGTTCGGTACGTGAAGACAAATCACTGTTGCCTGCGGAGATCTCGCTCGCACCGCTGTAAATTGCATCAGCGCCATGACGTACACCGGAGACCGTGCGGATCAGTTCGTCCTGCATGTACTTGAGACTATCGGCAAGCTGGCCGATTTCATTACGGCTTTTCACGACTATTTCGTGCGTCAGATCACCGGTTGCAATTTTACGGATGGTATCGACGATATTTTTCAGCGGATGGATCAGGATGCGTTGCACGCCAGTCCAGGCCAGCAGGATGAAAATCGCCAGCACAATCAACACGGTACCCAGCATCCATATGGCATGCGTGAAGGAATTCTCGCTCACTTTCACCGCCTCGTTATACAGACGGTCGTTCTGATCGATATAGGTGACGAAAGCTTTTTCGAAGTTGTCCTGATACTGCTGAGTCGGTTGTTCGAAGAAGTCATTGATACGCCCCAGACCAATCAGCTCAATCAGTTCCGAAAGCGCGTCATGCAGCACCTGATATTGCTTTTTGGCGTCGGCGGCAAATTGCGGGTTCTGGCTGGCATCAGCGGGGATTTTTTGATAACTGGCAAAGTGCTGATCGGCGATTTGCAGATCTTTGGTGGCGGTATCAATCAGTTCTTTGACCGTTGCGCCGCTGCCCATCTGGTTGGCGTCGAGCATGAAACGGATACCCGCACGGTTCAGGGTGTTGCGGGTTTGCAGCAGATAAATCCAGCTGGCGTTAAATTCTGCCTGTTGTAAACGGATTTGCTGAGACGTGGTGAAATTATCTTTGTCTGTCTTTAACGATTTAAAGAACAGGCCACCGGATACCAACTGTAAAGCACCGAAGACCACCAGTAAGATCACGATGCCCGTGACCACTTTCATACGGTTAAACATGTTGTTCCTTTTCAAATGAGAATTATCTGGAACAGTTATCGGCAGGAAGAACAGGAACTTTATGTGATGGGGGTCAAATTTTTTCGGGGGAAGTGATCAGGCAACGGTGGCGACAAAACTCTTTAAAACTGCGATGCGATGGGCATCCGGATTGACCAGAAGGTCGTGATGAATCATCAGCACCACGCCTTTAAGTAACTCTGTGGTGTTGTCGATCTGGGACAGGGATTTGAGTTTTTCGATATCATTACCGATCTCGCGCCCTTTCAGGGAAAGGCGCTTATTGGCCAGACCGGTCGCCAGTTCGGACGTCAGCAAGGTCACCAGGCGCAGGGCCGCTTCAGGGTTTGATGCCAGCTGATGAATATAATATTTGAGCAGTAACGGCACGAAATCAGGGGTTGCCCCCAATTCCGCACTCGCCATGTTCAGCAGATCAATCATGTGCGCAGGCACACGGGTTTCCACGGCTTTGCGTTGTATCTGCAACTGCTTTTTGATGGCAGGCACAGACTGAAAAGGGATCACCGCAACGCTGTCGCAGGTTTTACATACGCCCGCAATGATATTTTTCACCATACCGCTGCCGTCATCAAACGGCACATCGCGCAGCTGATAGCTGACAATGCGAAAAGCCTCACAGACACCACACATCGCCTTTTTCTCGTCTCCGACTTTATAAATAATCATATTCTTCCTTAATGATGAACGCTGATAAAAACACTGGTGGGCTCTGTAAAATACCACTTGATGTACCAGGGTACTCCGGCACTACTGACGGTGATGATGTGGACATCAATACTGCTGTCAAAATGGTAGGGGCGAACCTGATAATGATCTCCGGATGCCCTGCCGATTAAGGCAGCCACTTCAAAGGGCGAGATGTCACCCGTACTTAACAAATTCTTAAGCTGAATCCCGCGTCTTGCCTCAAATTCAATATTTCCATTCTTCAAACATTCGATCACCTTCCATTTGATCTCTCTGAAACTCATGAGCCCTCAATGTACGCCAGTTGTCGTACTTAATCAAATTATCATTTTGCATCACGACTATTTCCGTGAAGCCCCGTCCCGCAGGGCTATCACGCCATATTCAGTAAAAAGATGCGCAGGGAAAATGATTATTTTTCAGACAAATGGAAGACATTACGCAAAAACGCGCTGCACGATATGCAACGCGGATTTGTAAACTCAGGACGGCTCGCAAGACACCGTTTTACGCCGCCCCCTGCCGTTAAAAAGCAAATAACTGAGAAGTGCCAGTACCCATACGCCTGCCGCGCCATAGAGCAGAATGCCTGCAAAGCCATCAGTCAGTGCCTGCGCAATCTGTCCGCTTTGCAGGGGTTCAATGGCTGAGCCGCCTGCAATACGTTCTGCCAGCGAAGATAATTCCCCTGCTGCGGGCATGACTTTTTTCAGGCTCGCGGCAATTCCCGCCACCAGCAGGTTTCCCATGAGCGCAATGTTGATCGCCAGGGTAATCAGGCGCGCACTGATATCAATCCCCGACGCCATTCCCGCGCGGTTGGCCGCAACAGAGCCGGTTGTGGTGTTGGTGACCGGTGTATTGGTCAGCCCCAGCGCAATGCCTGCCAGCAGCGCACCCGGCAATAGGCTAAGGTGATGAACGACGGCGATTTGCATCAGCATAAAACCTGCGCCTATTGTGAATAATCCCAGCGGGATCAGACGTGACGCGCCAAAACGTGTTGTCAGTTTTTCACCGAGCGGTGGCATCAGCAACGTGGGTAACGTATAAGCCAGCAGTGCCATACCGGTAGCGACACTGCCATAACCCAGCCCGCCCTGATAATACACCGGCAGATAAATCATCAGCGGCCAGAAGCTGAAATTCATCCCTACCGACCCCATCAGCGCACCAGAAAATGCCCGGACGCGGAAGACCGAAAAATCAAACATCGGGTGCGGATGGCGTTTTTCAATGCGGATGAACATCACCGCGCTGACGGCGGTAGCCAGCAGAACAGCGCCTGCTGTAACACTGCTCCAGCCCAGACTGCTGCCCTGAGTAATGAGGAACGTCGCGCCCAAGACCGTGACCGAAAGGGTAATCAATCCCCCCAGATCCAGTTTTTTAGCCTGTCCGTCACGGGATTCCACCACGTTTTTCAGCGCCAGAATCAGGGTCAGTACGGCGATAACAACGTGGATCAGAAACACCCATCGCCAGCTCAGCCAGGCGACCAGCGTGCCGCCGATGATCGGGCCGAACCCTAACCCGAAACCAAACGTAATCCCCCATGCGGCAAACGCCTGACTGCGCGCTTTCCCTTGCGGAAACTGCGAGGAAAGGATCGCAATCAGGCAGGTCAGCATTGCGCCGCCGCTCAGTCCCTGAAGAAAACGTCCTGCGATAAGCCATTGCGCGCTACCGGCGAGACCGCACATCAGCGAGGTCAGCCCGAACGCTGTAATGCTGATGATAAAAACACGTTTCCGTCCATAGCGGTCTGCCAGCGTACCGGTCGCCATCAGTACCGTGGTGCAGGCGAGCGTGTAAGCGTTCATGATCCACTGAAGCTCGCGGAAACTGGCATGCAGTTCCTGTTCGAGTACCGGTGATAATACGGGGACGCTGGAAATTTCCAGCCCCGACATCAGGGCGGCCAGACAAACCGCCATCAGTGCGAGTGTGTTTTTCATGATTAAATCCTGCGGGGATAAGAGACGCATAGCATGGAAGATTGGCGTCAGAGTAGAAATCTGCCGGTATGCCATGTATCGTCAAGATCGTGCCAACCTGAGGGTTATCCTTTCATGCAAAAAGTTGATCTGCCGCTGATGTCTTCCTCCCGCCATCCCGCTGCGCCCAACCGGCGACTGGTGCTGCTGGCTTATGAATGTCTGTGTACCTTCGAGTTTGGCATCGCCGTCGAAGCCTTTGGCCGTGCCGATGAACTCACGGGCGAACCGCTGTACGAGTTAGCCGTCGCGTCGGTAGAAGAAGGGACTTTCGGCGCGCAAGGTGGCGTGCGGCTGGTGGTGGATGGCGGGCTGGAACTGCTGGAAGACGCCGGTACGATTGTGATCCCCGGCTGGCGAAGCATTCACGAACCGGCGTCTGAGCGGCTGATTGCTGCGCTGCAAAAAGCCCATCACAACGGGACAAGAATTGTGTCGATCTGCGCGGGAAGTTTCGTGTTGGCCGCTGCGGGTTTGCTGGACGGTAAACGCGCGACGGCGCACTGGAACAGCACCGATGTCCTGGCGCAAAAATTCCCTGACGTGCAGGTTGAGCACGGCATGATTTATGTCGATGAAGGCAGCATCATCACCTCTGCCGGTGGTGCGGCGGGCGTCGATTTGTGTCTGCATCTGATCCGCCGTGATTATGGTATCGAAGTCGCTAACCGTACAGCGCGCCGCATGGTGACGCCGCCGCTGCGCGAAGGGAATCAGGCTCAGTTGATCCAGCAACCGGTACCACGGCATCAGACAAAAACGCTGGCGCCCTTGCTCGATGACTTACGCGGCCATCTCAATACACCGCTGGTGATTGATCAGCTCGCCAGACAAGCCGGTATGAGCCGCCGCACCTTCCTGCGCCGCTTCCATGATGCTACCGGCACCACACCGGGAGAATGGATGCTGACCGTGCGGCTGGAAAAAGCCTGCGCCCTGCTGGAAAACGGCACACTGAGTATTGACCGCGTTGCCGAACAGGCCGGTTTCGGTTCGCCGGAAACTTTACGTCATCATTTCCGCCAGCGGCTGGGCATGTCGCCGACACAATGGCGCAAAGGGTTTGTTGAACGGGATTTGGTGGGATGAGTTTTGGGGGGCTGGCAGCAGTGGACTTCCGCCGCCCTGGTGATGCATTTCTAAGCTGCCTGTGCGGCAGTGAACACTATGACACAGCAATCATGGGAGAGATACGATTTCTAAGCTGCCTGTCCGGCAGCTCAACGAATTACCTACATTTTCATTTAAAATCATATGGATGAGCAAGTTTCTTAGAAATAGTTCAAAGGTTTTCAACATTAAATTAATTCCTTTAACTTCATATAGTTAAAAATAGTTTTGGGGATGAATTATTGACTGTATTTTTCAGGAAAGGTATTCTAATTAAGAAGTGTGTTTATCCAGTAGCATGAGTTCAATTCTCATGAATACGCATTTTGTTCCGGCTCTTCTAACAATACTAATCATTACAATTCCACGCGTCATAAGTGTTGTTTTGATGAATCTTGCTAATAAGGAAAAGCCTATGAATAAAATATTCCGTACTACCCTAATGATTGCTTCATGTTTCTGTGAAACCGTATGGGCTGGAATAGTAAGCGTGTTTGCAGGCGCCTTGGCTGTCCACTCCGAGCTAAGCTCGGTACTGGATAAACGCATTTGCATTTATGCTAATGCTCTTGTCTAAAGTATCAGGGCGGGGGGTTCAAATCCCCCCAGATCCACCAATTTAGATAGGACAGTGAAGGGACAAACTCATACAAACCAGTAAGTTATGAGTAACGTTAGGACTCAACACTGACACCATCTGGACAGAAAAGGATACGTAAAAGATACGCGGCTCCTTCTGTTGAGAGAACCTCCGTCACCAACGGAGGTTTTTTTTCATCTGCACCAAACCGCCAAAGTGAAATGTTCGATTACTACCCCTGATATTTCCCCAGTATTTGTGCAGCATCCTTTCGGATCTATGATACTCAAGAGTTTTTCGGCATTTGCCGATTGAATACACACAGATGCGTACTTGACATAGATTGGGGCGCGAATACATTTGCCAGGATAATGTCATAGAGCGAAAATGGATAAATTAATTAAAATAAAAAACCTGTCCGACATGGAGGCTGTGCTTCAGCTTCTTCAGGATGGCGAAGATGTTGAAGTTGAAAACCTTGATTTTTCAAATCTAAAACCTCTCCAGATAAAGATCTATGGTGACGAAGATAAGTACAATGGTACTTTGCCTTCCTCTTTATGTTACGGCCTGTGCGATTTTCAAAATGAGCTTCTCAAAACTTACTGTCTTATTAAGTACAAGACTGATAATTTGCGCTATCTTAAAAACGCAGACAGGGAACTCTTAGAAGTTGTTTTTGAAATCAAGCCTGGATGCACCGACCTTTTAGCTTCGCTTACTGACTTTACAAAAGCTTGTGGTGAGGCATTTTCTAAGATGACACAAGGTATGAGCGGGACACAAAAAACTGCTTGCATGATTATCCTAATACTCTCCTTAGCTGGCGGGTCGCTCGTCTACACCCAAATAGAAGCAAAGCACGACGTAGCCGTTCAGCAAATCGATGCGAAAAGGGACGAGGCTAAAGCTAAGACCGAGAATGAGCGAATGATCATCCTCAGAGACGGTATGCTCGATGCTATCCATAAAAACGATGCTTCTGCCTCTGATGCGTCGGCTGTTGTAGAAGGTATTAAGTTACATTCAGCTAAGGCTTACGAGGGTCTGATGAAACCCTTAACAGATGCAGATAAAGTAGAAATTAATGGTGCAGCTGGGAAGGTTGAGCTTTCTCAGAAGGATATTCAAAACTACGTGAGCAACCCTATCCAGAAACCTGAGCATCAGGACCAACTTCTTGAAGTTGAAATTGATGCTATCAAAAAAGGTCCAGACAAGTTGACTGTCACCTGCCATCAGGTGGGGAGCGAAGCCAGTTTTATTGTTTACGTGGATCTTAGCTTCGTTGAACCGCAGGAAGTCGCCATCTTATTTGATGCTTTTAAAAAATCATCGACCGTGAAAATCCAAGGTAATTTCAAAGTTAGAGGCGGAGTTATTGAACAGGCAAACTTATCAAGCGTGACGGAATAATAGTTCTCTCATGTTCAATCTGAACCCGGCTACCGCGCCGGGTTTTTTGTGCCTGCAATCTGGCGTTTCACTACATTCGAACTACTCTCAGTACAGCTGACACAAGATCAGCAAGTCTGCCAAGGTGCTATGAGTGCCTATCTTCTGATAGCCCGCCGTTAACGCGGGCTCTTTTTTAAATGCACGGTGTATCATCAAACACCTGGTTACCAGCATCATTGATAATGAACGTCTGACCCTGCCCAAAAATCCTGCTCCATTCAGAAACAAAATTCAGGCATGATAAAGACTCCCCTGAACTGATTTTGGGTCAGGGTCATCCCAACCCATAGAATTGCGAGACACGCTAAGGGCTACTCAAATGCCTAAAACACCACTGCAACAAACGAAAATCTCCGGTTTGCCCCCGGCCAGTAAAATCGATGAAGACACAATATTTCGCCTGTCCGCTGATTTAAATTCAGACCCAAATTTTGCTTCCATTTCTTTGCTTATTCTGAGACAAGCGTTGGGGTTTGATTTCGCCTACACCGATGCATCAAGCGGCGCTGCCGCTGTGTCCACCGGCACGTCTTTCTTTGTTTTCGAATCGGCTGAAAAACTTTTTGTGTTGGGGTACGTAAAGGCGGTAAACGGCGAGCCGACCCCGATACTCGATGATCAGGGTGCTCAGGTCAGGGTACCTACTACAAAACAACTCACACAACTCTCCAAGCGCCTTACTGCCGGTGGGGCGGATCTTATCCCCCTCAACCAAGGAGGTGTGCTGAGTAAAGCGCTGGGGTACACCACGTTGGAAATGTGTGGCGCGGACCCTACAGGTCAGACAGATTCCACGCAAGCAGTGATCAACGCCTTTACTTCCGGGTACCCTATTAAACAGCAAACCCCCGGTACCTATTTGTTGAACTCGCCTATTTTACTGACCGAAATCCCTGTCAGTTTTACCGGTATTGGGATGAGTAAAACGGTGTTCTTGGTGAACCATTACAGCGACGCGATTCGCATTGGGGCACCAGTGAACCAGGCAACAAAGAATGAACATTACTTTGGCCACTTTGGCATCACCCGCTTGAACTATGCCGCGTACACGGGCACCATTGGTCCAAAGCACCTTTATATCTCAAATTCACGAAACAGCGTTGTAGAATTTGTGGAAGAAAAAGGCGCCATCGGGTACGGGATTCAATTCGATTATTCAGACAACGTCATGGCGCAAAATAACTACGTTCATGACCACTTCGGGGGCAGTGCAGTCGCGTCAGGTACAGACGGAATTCATTTCTACCGATCTACTAATATCACGGCGAAAGACAACCTGTTTGAAAACATCGGCGATGACGGATTATCCGCGGGTTCCTTCGATTTGAACTACCCTGTGTACAACGTGAAGTTTTTAAACAACACGTTCATTAATACGCAATCTGGGATGAAGCTTTACAGCTTTGTTGACACAGCTTTCATTCAAGGAAATATTATTAACGGTGCTAAGCAGGCTGGGGTCTATTTAACCAATGACCGAAATGCCTTGGCTGGCGCCTACGTGAAAAATATCACGGTGAAGGGTAATCAGTTCAAGAATATTTTCTCGGCTGAGGAAACTAACATCGAGTCCGGACCTTTACGTATTCGGGGCTGGCTGGGGGCAGACGCGACCTTTGATAATATTGTCTTCGAAGGAAATATTTCGGATAACGTTTATTCGGGCATTTGCTTCATGATGGAAGCCGCAGCTCAGCGACTGAGTAATCTCTACATTCGGGGTAATGAGTTCAGTAATCAAATACTGGGCACAACCAACTCTCGCCCGTGGTTACGTTTGCCGGCAGTAGACGCTAATCTGGTTATTCATGACAATGATTTTACCGAGGGATCTGGTGGGGTACTGGCCATGGATTATGCGGCCTCAGGTTCCTTTACCGCTCAACGCAGTAAATTAGGTCGCTATCGCATTACAAACAACCGGTGTTCTAACTGGAATAAATCAGTTACGTTGGGCATCGTTGGCTACCGGTGTTTCTGGCTGCGTGGCGATTTACCAGATTGTAATATCATGATGACCCACAACATCGGAGTTAATCAGTACCGAACAGATACTAGTACGGATTCCCGTTTTATTGAAGTTAACCGTATCCATCCTGACAGCATTTTCGGAAACAACGTTGGGGATGGGCAGATTTATTTCGGAGCGAATAATGGTGCGTGGGTTGGCCCAGACAAAACCATCCCAGATTTGTCAAATGCCTTAGGTCCGCAGTCCGGAACACACCGTGTTGCCTCGGTGTTGCGTACAGAAGTGCCCGCAATAAACCGTTACAATGAATATACCATTGTGACTGCGGGAACGTGGGACACCATCACCGGCACTGCAACAGGTACTAGCGGATCCCGTTCAATCACATTGGTATCGTCCTCTGGACTCTATGAAGGTGCATGGATCCAGATCACTGGGATTACAGGAGCACGCCGTGTCGTGCGTTACAACGCGGCGACGGGAGGCTGTCAATTGAATACTGCATTGAACTTGACCATCACTGCGGCCTCCTTTACTAATGCACCGGGGACATATATTTCACGTTCGTTGATTGGTGGAGTGCCCCCGATCCCGTAGACAAACCTGGCCTATATTTTGAGCATAGCACCTCACTAGTAAGCGGATTTAAACTTTTACCCTCATCAAGTCGCTAAAACGAGTCGTGTATGCAGGAGAAAGCATCTGGCGTTTCATTTCCCAGCTTTTTTGTACCCCTTGTCCAGCAAACCACACCCGCCCTTTCCCGCTGTGATTTATGCCATCGAGAACGGCCATGAGTTGCTCACTGTTAGAACGTGGCTTGTACTCGTCGAAAAGGCCAAGTTGGGCAACTCCCTGACTGTAGAAGTCACCCAGCATCACACCGCATTTTTGGAACCGGTGACCATCTTGCCAGATTGCATCCAGGCACTGCGTGGCAGCGGCTACTATATCGCGGCTGTCTTGAGTAGGTATCTGCAGTTTTGTACCTGCAGTTTTGCCGTAATAGACTTCATTCATAGCGAACGGGCTGGTTTTGATGAATGCGGAGATGTGCCGGCAGTACTGATGTTCACCGCGCAGTTTCTCTGCTGCCCGCACTGCATGGCTGCAGATAGCTTCACGCATCAGGTCATATTCGGACACGCGGTCACCAAATGAACGAGAGCAGACGATCTGCTGCTTGGTTGGGGCAAACTCCTCAAGCTCTAAGCAAGGCTCCCCACGCAGTTCTCTCAAAGTTCTCTCTAAAACTATGTTGAAATGTTTGCGGATCAGTGGTGTAGGCGTATCTGCAAGCTGGAGTGCGGTTTTAATTCCCATATCGTTTAGCTTTTTAGAAATTCTGCGTCCGATTCCCCAAACCTCCCCAACCTCGACAAGAGCCATCAGTTTTCTTTGACGAGCCAGTAACGATAAATCAACGACACCACCGGTCTTCGTCCATTTTTTTGCAGCATAGTTAGCCAGTTTGGCGAGTGTCTTAGTCGGTGCAATTCCAACGCCTACGGTCAAACCTGTCCACTGAAGAACCTTGGCCCTCACCTCACGCCCAAACTCTTCTAAATTCTGGCAATTACTAATCCCTTGCAGATTCATGAATGCTTCGTCTATTGAGTAGACTTCCACAGCTGGAGACATTTCTTCCAGAATGGTCATCACCCGTGAGCTCATGTCAGCGTAAAGCGCGTAGTTACTGCTGAAGGTAACAATCTTATGCTTTTCGAAGATGTCACGCATCTTGAAGAATGGCTCGCCCATTCGGATGCCTAATTTTTTTGCTTCTATACTGCGGGCTATTACGCAACCATCATTGTTACTTAGAACGACAACAGGTCGTCCCCGTAAGTCAGGGCGAAACACCGTTTCGCAACTGGCATAGAAGCTGTTCACATCAGCCAGAGCAAACATTATTGAAACCCGTTAATACTGAAGGTGACGACGCCGAAGACTTCCAACTCATCACCGCCGTCATGTAAGACAATTGGGGGGAAATCGGGATTCATAGGCACAAGCTGGAAGACTGGATGCGTACAAAGCCGCTTGACTGTGTATTCTCCTGCCAATGAAGCGATGATTATGTCGCCGTGCTTTGCCTGCAGGCTACGGTCAACCACAAGCAATGATCCCTCATAGATGCCCGCATCCACCATGCTCATGCCCGTTGCCATTACAAAGTAAGTCGCGGCGGGGTGATTTACACAAAGCTCATTTAAATCAATACCTTTCTCAATGTAATCCTGTGCTGGTGATGGGAAACCGGCCTGCACCTTGTCTTGGAAGAAAGGCAAAGAAAGCTTAACTGGGTCAGGGATTGGATAATAAATACTCATAAGTCACACTCGCATAACACTGTTCATATATACAGTATAATCATAAGAGTTTTTGATTGTGAAGTAAGGAAACGGGTGAATGTTTTATGCCGCTGATCGACAAGGAAAGAAAGTTATGAGGCCGGTATGCTATTGCCTGGGGGGTGTTCAAATTCCTCCAGCCCGCGCAGGAAAATTGTCACCAGCCTGTAAACCTCATGCTACTCTTGATTCGATGATTTGCCGGTTATGCATGGCAACTGCGGTGTAAAATGATTACTTTGATACGGAATGTTTATGATTAACAAAACAGTAAAAAGCTTTCTTCTGAAAATCCCTCAGGTCAAAAGCTATGTTGATGGCGTAAACAAAATTCGTCATGAAAACTCCATTCTAAATGAACAGCTTTTGAATATTGAAAAATTAATATCGTCATCTAGAAGCCCGCTACTATTTAGATCCGAAAATGATTTTTTAACAGAACGACTTATGTCGCACCCCGTCAGATTTGCCAAAACGAATATAGAACTTAAGAGCATTGATGCCGGTGACATAAATAATAGAGTAGAAGTGGCAGAAAGATTAATAGCCGCCTACCACTTAGCAATTGAGGACGAAATTCGTTCACCGCTAAAACGTGATGGCGAAGATTTATGGACTGGACTTTTAAGAAATGAGTTGCCAGAGCTAATGGACGCCATTGATCAAAGAAATCCAGAGAAACTTGCGGAGTTTCTTAAAGGCTTCGGGACTTCTTTCGTGTGGTTCGGTGGCATTACAACATGCATTGATGGATACAACAAAGATCTTAGGCCTCAGAGCGTTGCTCTTACATACTATGATAAGCTTGTCAGCCTTGCTGAAAGTTTGGGTGTGTTGCGGCTGGAGAGCCCTGAGTCAGGCCCTTGGGGTGACAATTTATCCTTATCGCCTCAAGAACTCGCAGAAAAAATTGAAGAAAAACTTGGGATAAGCATCCGTCCTCCGATGGGTATAATTCATACAGATGGTATAGATATTGGTGATTGTTTACTGCATTACAGGCACATCAACGCCCTATATAGTGCAACTCGTGTTCATCAAGTGAACAAGCAATCAGATTCTGTCTGTGAGTTTGGCGGCGGCCTTGGTATGACTGCAATGTATTCGCGTCGACTAGGTGTTAAAGATTATACAATTTTCGATCTTCCGATCACTTGTCTTCTGGCCGGACATTATCTCATTCATGCTGCTGGGGGTGAAAATGTCACATTGTATGGCGAAAATAATAAAGTTGACTCAATTAAACTTATCCCATACTGGGAGTGCCAGAATGCAAAAGATTCAAGATTTTCTTTTGCTCTCAATCAGGACAGCTTCCCGGAAATTTCAGATAACCTTATTTTGGAATATCTGTCGCAAATAAAGAGAACTGTTACTAATGGTTTCTTAAGTATCAATCATGAATGTTTTGATCCGAGAACTGTAAATAATTTCATTTCTCAATCAGGTGGATTTACAAAAATACATCGCTCTAAATGCTGGGTCCGAGAGGGGTATGTCGAAGAGCTATACCGTCTTTGATATTCTAAGTAGCCCTAAATTTTAGGGCTACTTATTGCTTTTATGGCTCTGTAGGCCAAGTAATATCTGGTGCTGCCGAAGTATCAATAGCTTGCACCTCCTGCGCGTACTTCATCCACATCGTGAGCGTTACTTTGTCTTCATCCGTGATGATCCCTAAAGCAAGTTGAGTCTGCAAAATCTGTGTTGTTTCGTTGATGGTCAACAGAATTTGAGATTTTTGCCTTTCTGCTTCAGCAACTAACTCTTCATGGGTCGGTGCGCGTACCACAGGGGCAACAAATTCACCATTGGCAACTGTATAACCAATCGCCGCAACATCTCCATCTTGTATTTCTTTCACCGTCTGGCCTACATTAGGAGACCATTCGGCCATCCCATCCCAAATAACGATGTTGACTACAACACCATTTTCAATAATTGCGTAATTTGCCATTATGCGTACTCCCAGATAATAATCACACCAGGCGCACCTGCACCACCGTTCACGTTTGGAGTCGGTGCTGTGGCATTGTTTCCTGTAGCAGAACCCGAACCACCTGCCCCAAATCCTGTTCCAGATTTACCCGCGTTGGTTGTAGTCCCCCCGAGTCCGCCTGAACCTAGCGGGCAATTTCCGCCTTTGCCAGCCATGTAACTATTGCCGGTTGAAGCATTTGCAGGTGTGCCAGCATCTCCTGCTAGGTTTACTATATTTCCACCTGTCGCAGAGCCACCAGAGCCCGGATAGCATGAAAATGGAGGTGTTGAATTTGTGCCGATACCCCCTGTGCCGCCTCCACAAACAATTAGCGAACCAAATAAAGTTTGTCCGCCAGAACTTCCGGCCGTAGGGCTAAGGTTCCCGCCTGCCCCTCCCGACCCAATTGTCATCGTCAGCCCTGTCAAGGAAGCGACAGGGTAGAAACCTTTGGCGTACCCGCCTGACCCACCACCAGCCCCGACCGATATCGACGTAGATGCTGTGCTACCAGAACCACCACCACCACCGCCACCGCCCTGAACTTCAACAAGACAATTTTTTGTGCCGACCGAAGGGGTGTATGTCTGGTTTGTCGTGATGACCTTAGGTGCGCCTAGTAAACGGCCTGGACCTGTAAGAGCCTTTAGACCTGCCAGTAGCTGCGCATCGTTAGTCGGGTCAAGTGTCAGCCCGGCAGCGGTGACAACGTTGGCAATTTCACGCTGCACCGTGTTCAGCCATGCGGCATCTAATATTGTTGGCGCGGTGCCGGCAGCAACATTACCGTTTGTCCACTCACCGTTAGCATCAGCAGTAGACGTAATGCTCCCAATTTTTTGCATAGAAAATTCCTCGCCAGCAAAGGCGCTAAAGAGATTGTGTTATTTAATTGGCATAACCGAATTTAACTACGGTATGAGATGGAGCTAATTTCGTCAGTTGGCATTCAAGCCGCTTATTTCCCCAAGACCGCAAAGGATCTCCTGCATAAGACTGGCCAGCCTGGGCATAGGAAATCGTTGTTTCGGGTGCAGTGACCAGCCAGGTAAAAGGCCAGTTTTCCCCGTTAAGCGCATCGCCGCAGACCGACATTCCTGCCCGTGCCTGTCGGTAAACAGTCACGGTAATGTCATAACCCAGCGCTTTGGCTACGCCAATAAAATAGGCTGCTGATTGCCCACCTGTGCTGAATAGCTTCGAGACCACTGACTTTTGTCGGATCGCGATACTGTCATTTTCCCCGATGGCGCAATCATCAGGTAAACCAAGGGTCTTCTCCCAGTCGGTTAACATAATGGTTGCCGTCGCCGGAAACGCCCCGATGAGCAATGATACTGCCGCATCATCACTGTCCTGATATGACTGTGCCAGCGCCCGCAATACGGCTGTTTGAACACCATCCGTTTTGCGTGACCATATCAGTCCGGTCGGCATTAAATTTTGCAGCGCTGACGTGTATTCTTCCAAAGTAAACCGGCTCATGTGTAAGTCACCGTACCCCTTACCGGCAATTGCCCGGTCGTGGTGGTAATATTTGCCGAGGGAGATGTCAGGATAAACCCACCCGTTCCGCTGACATTACTGATGGCAATCAGCAGGTCAGACAGATAAATCGTGGCCCCCTGAGGGTTACCGGACTCGAACAATACCCCATCAATGGCAGCGGCAATCGCGGCCGTTGTTGTACTGTCAGCCGATGTCAGGCCACTAATCGTAAAGTTGATGGTCGTTTTAATTGGCGAACAGACATACACCAGTGCCGTGACAGGCTGAAGGGAATAGATATAGTCCGCCACCCTTTTTTGATCACCGGTCGCCTTGGTCCCTGACCAGCTGTCGAGTGAGGAAATACCATCGGTACCTACGGGAAACCCATTATTCGCGGTATCAGTGCCGTCAATCATGATATACACGCCAACGGTACCGGCCCCCATAAGCCTGCGTGCCGTCCATGCCCGCGTAACACCTGCTACGGCAAGCGCCCAGGCTTCATAGTCATCATCATTTCCGCCCTGTGGCGTATTTTGATATGCCAGAAGGGTCCGGGACCGGAACGAGTCTTCAGTTTCGATATCCGCACCGTCGGTAATGGCCGTGCTAACGGTTGCCGTCGAATCGACGCCCGAAATGCTGACATCCAGCGTCAGCTGGGTACCGGCAGAAGTATTACCCGCGTCACCGCCGCCTGTCGGGTCATCGTTTGGATCAGGAAGCACCGCGGTGATTGCGCCGGTTGCAGAGCCGGCTGACCCAATATCAACCTCAGTATCTGTCGTGTACTGGTAACCGTCGCCCCGGTTTAATACGGTACCGGCCGGAATAGTGACTCCTGCAGTACCGGTGAAAATGGTGGCTTTGTTGGTTCCGGCGTTGGCCGCTTTTTGCGTCACGCTTTTTAAAGCAGCCCACCCCGCCAGATTCTCATCGGTCGCGCTCCATGGCACTGACTGCTTTGCTATCCAGTCAAGATAGCCATAATGAAGATAGGCCAGACCCGCATCTGCCGTTCCGAGGATGTTCAGATTTGAAAACCGTAACGGCGTGCCTGTTCCTTTTAATTCTGATTCAATCGCGGCGAGGTTACGCGCGAGCAGCTCGGTGAGCGTTGGCCGGTTATATGGCATCGGTTAAGACTCCCAGACCCAGAAATAACGCTTTGACACAGCGTCCTGTCCTGGCTTTTGGTAAGTGATAAAAAGGTTAAGGCGGTTCGGATACACGATTTGTGAGATGGGTGTAATGCTGGAAACCACGCCATCATCGGTAAGCCACTTCAGCGCCTCGGCGGCAAAGTCCTGCGCTTTGTTTGCAACAACTAACGTCAGTTTCTGACGGCGCAACAACCAGAGGCGTGACCCAATGGGATAATCCTGATCCTGATCGCCCCACCACCCGCGGCGGTTATCGCCATCGTATTCGTCATCTTCCCGCGCCAGCCGGTCAGTAAAAAGGCTGATTAAAATGGCCGTCTCGAGGTCGTCGCCCAACTGCAGGTCTCCGGATGCCTCAGCCCAGTCGCCGATGGATTGTTCAGCATTCCAGAGTGTTGTGATGTCCGTCATTGAACCTGCTCTCCCGGTTTTTCACTGGTCGGTGATGAGCTGCCGCTCTGCACGTTTTTCACCATGTGATCGTGATTGTTGTAGGTATCGCGCAAGTCTTTTAGGGTGGTCGAGTTACTCCCCGCGTTATCAATGATGTCCCCGGAACACCTCAAAACAGGGGTATCCGCAAAAATCTCTTCTGAGGCAACGATGGTGACGGTGGTTGAATTAATGACCTTTACAGGCTGGCCGTTTGCATCAATTTCTATCCCCGTTTCAGTGAGTTTGATGTGCTGCCCCCACTGGTCATAAATGATGGTTTCACCCGGACTCAGGCCGGTTTTGCGGCTGCCCTTATGACCGGATGCAATTACAACAGCGTTTGAGCGGTCACCGGATAGATAGGCAATCAGCACGTCAGCGCCATCCGGCAGTGAAGAGGAGAAACCGAACTCCATCAGGCGGGGCGTATCGCTGCGCACTTCAAGCGGCGTCTGATACTGAACTTTCTGGATCCCACCATCATCATTCGTCAGCGATACGCTACCCACGCCGAGCATCATCATCGCCCGGCGGTAAAGCGTGTTGAGCATCGTCATCTGTTCAGCTCCTGAATGACGTTGTAGAAACGATATGGCTGAATCGAGAATGCCGCTGGCGGCATCAGTACCATCTGCGCCACCGTGCCCTGGTCATCTTTGATAAAAGTGACTTCCGCCAGTAGCCATAGCACGTCATTAATCCCCATCTTGGGGATATTAACTGGGATCAGGGTATTGGGTTCCCACAACTTGCCCGCGCTGTCGCGCCAGTTATCAATGGTGACCTGAAGAACCTTAGAGCGGCCATAACGCCGGTTCATTTCCCAGTCAATCGCCTGCTGCGCCAGCTCGGTGGTGTTCATGGTGCTTTCGACAATGATGATCCGGTTCCGGTATCGCATTTTGGCAACGTCCGGATCATTCGCGGTGGCTTTGGTCACGGCACCATAACCGCTGTCATCGACCAGCGGGTTAACCGTCATTGAGACTCCGGTGTATTCGGAAAATCGCTCGTCCATAGAGGCCTCGTAGGCCGCCGCTTCAATGTTGATACCTTGCGCCACGCCGCTTGCGGCTTTTCGGGTACCGACGCGAGTCAGGTAGAGACTGCCGTCCGGCAGGTCATAGTAGAGAAGCGCCGCCCAGCGCGTGATGCGGTCAATGATTTCCTGCGAGCTTTCTCCCCAGTTCAGCGTGAACTGGGGGACATTTTTCATATCAGTCACGTCGCTCGACACGGTAATCCCATAGGGTGCCGCCAGACGCTGCACAATCTGCAACGGGGTAGCGCCGGTGATCACGTTGTTGTCCCATTTGGCGGAACAATCCACCAGGTCTTCGCACTTACTGCGCCCCGTTGCCCGGACTTCGTGCCTTGAGGCGGAAATCATCGGTGCCCACCGGTCGATGTAGCCGGTAATGACCGTATCGCTCCCAAGCTTTACCACACAGGCATCGCCTTCTTTGACCAGTTGCTGACCATCACTGCCGGGAAATTCATCCATCAGCGAAAGGTCAAAATCGCTGGGAAGGTGGTCGATGCTTCGGGTTACGCGGACAGAGTCCCAGCCGGAAAGCACCTTGCCACCAACGGTTAACGTCATTTCATCGTTCATGAAGAAAGCGCCCTGAAAGAAAGCGGCATAAATGCCGGATGGACAGGATCGGCCATTTTTATCAGCCCCTCCGTCCGGCCTGCGTCCTGATACAACCGGTTTGCCAGATTAAGTGCGGGAAGTGCCGCGCTGAATGTCACGGTTGACACGTTCGCCAGCTGCGCCCCTTTCACCTGAAGCGTGGTTTTGACCGTTGTTTTAAGATCGGACATCTCACTGAAGACATCGTCATAACCGGCGTCAGCCGCCGCCAGTGACACCGTATCGATCACGCTGACCACGCGCTGAAGTAGTTCAGCAGCATCGTCATAGCTTACAGGCTCGTAAAGAGACGCCGCATAGGCCATTGCGCCAGCACTTAGCGTGATGAGGTAAATTTGGGCCGCAGAAGCAATGCTGCTGTCGCTGCTGTCCGGCCGATATATTGTGTCCGTGAACGTCACCAACGTTTCCAGCAGGCGAACCAGGTCCAACCCTTTTGCCTCACTCGACAGTAATGCATTGATCACATCCTGCGCGCCGCTGGCATATCCCGCTACGCTGACTGACGCCAGAAGGCTGGCCGTTACATCCTGAACTTCTGCCCGGTTTTCGACTGATGCCGCCATTTTTTGCGAAACCAGAAGGTCGTAATTATCCGTGTCTGCCGTCGTCGTCGTGGTGTTTGTCGCGCCCGACGCATTCCCGCCAACATCGCCCGTGTTATAACGCCCATAACGGCTGCTGCCGAACGTGGATTTCAGCGTATTGCTGAGATTCGTCGCCTCATTTGCCGTGCGGGTCACCATGCTGGTCCAGAATGAAACCGTGCTTTTAAGCGTTTTGATCGCCTGCGTCACTGTGCGTAAATCAGAATTGACCTCCGCAATAAACGTGGCAGCCGTTTTGGCCGCCAGCGCCAGCCATGACGTCTGAACCGTTGAAGCGGCTGAAACTGCTCCGGTCACAGCAAAAACCCGAAGGCCTGACTCAATGACGGTGAGAGAGAATTCAAAAACCCGCTCGGAGTCTTTGCTTTCCCGCAACTTAAGCCCGCCGTCGGGTATGCTGACCGTCAACTCGCCCAGCGTAGGATGCACCAGCGTGCCTGCGCCCGCGCTTTCACAGGCGGCGATAAGATTATCCCGCTGTGTCATGACATCAGCGGCGCTGTAGATCAGGCTGGACTGGATAATGAATCCGTTTAAGGTCAGACGGCGGGTAGAACGCCCCAAATCTTCGACCCAGACCGTGTCGCGGTAGGGGTATTCATGGACGGCCTGCCGGCGGCCAAAGTTGCCATCCGCATCAATAATGGCAAAGGGCACGCCGCGAAATGACGCCGGATGAATATGGTCCTGCCAGTTCCAGCTGTCGCCCGAAAAGCCTAACAGCGAAGACAGCGCGTTTTGTAACAGTGGCATCCTGTCCTCCAGAAAGAGAAAACCCGCCGAAGCGGGTCAGGTTGATATGTCAGGGCATTGGCATTGCCGTGGTTACTTTGCCGCCGGCACCGGAGATTTTTTTACGCTCCCCGGTTCGCCCATTAATCAGCGTCAGCTCAATTTCGTTCTTATTGTCTTTCAGCACCTTAGATAAAACGTCGGCAACTTGTTTGACATCGACGCCGCCGGACGCGCCTGCGCTGGCAGATAAAGGTGCGTTGATATTGGGCTCAGCCCCCCTGTCTGGTTGATTAAATCCAGCACTTTGTAAGGACCTTTGCGACACCATCCAGCGCGGATCGGTCATCGAGGTATTGATGCCGCTATCAATATCAGCCTCGCTGTAGGGTTGGCTGCCATTTTCATGACGGATCATGGCAGTCATCAGGCGCTTAAGCACCGCTGGGTCACTCAGATTCAGTTTATCGTGCGTTCCGAAGCCGGTATCTTTCGTTACCGCGTTGATATACGCCTGAGTGTTATTTTCGCTGCTCGGGGCATACGTATGAATAATGCCGTAAGGCGTGTTGTTCCCCCTGCCCCCGTACAGTTGCAGCTGCCTGCTCATGGCGGCAAGCCCGTCATTTGCGCTGCTGAAAATAGGGAAACTGCCGTCGTTGCCCACTGCATTGGGCGCCGCGCGCAAGTTCCCAGGATTATTGTTCCGGATACCTCGTGCATTCCCGCTTCCCGGCTGATTGAACGATAATGGCGATTCAACAGAAGATGGACCCTGCACATACAGCCCTTGCACATCCTTTTGTAACTGACGGGCCTTATCCGTCGGGCCATAAAAACTGTTCAGTTTTTTAACCAGATCGCCTGAGGCATAGCCTAAACGGAGATCCAGTTTTTCATCCCACGACAGCGTTTTCTTAAATTCGTCATTTTTTTGAGCATCGCGCAATCGGTCGGCCTGCTTTCCCCCGCCGTTCCACGTCATCAGGGAGCCCACCGTTGCGGCATCGAACCCGTGCTGCATGATCTGGGAAGCATCATCAAAACTTTTCTGAACTAACGGGGCCTGTCCTAGCCACGCCTGCCCCTTCATCAGCATGCCGTCCCACGACGCTGAAATCTGATTGACCTGATTGCGGAATGCCAGGGCATTCTGTACATCCTTATCAGAAAAAATCAGACCGTCACGCTGCGCCTGATCTTTAAGGCGCTGAACCTGATCAGTGCTTTGCCGCAGGTAGTTCAGAAGCTCGGGTGAGAACTGCCCCACCTGCGCAATCACAGCCTGCCGTGCGGGGGACTGCTGAAGCATGGCCTTATTCAGGTCATCCATCAGTTTTACAACGTCAGCCATGCCCTCCTTGGTTTTGCTGATCTTGACGCCCATCTGCGCCAGAAGGGCGTTAAAAGGATCATCCCGACCGTTAAGCGCATCGTTGGCACGCTGGTAAAGTCCGGTAACAGAGCTTTCCGCAGAATCCCGCGTTGCCCCGTTTTCAATCATGGCACCGGTCAGTTCCTGATAGGCCCGGGTCGTTGCGCTGATGTTTTTGGCGGTAGTATCAATTTTATACCCGGAATCCGCATATTCCTTGATTTGTGATTTTACACCATTCATTACAGTGGCCAGCCCACCTAACCCTAAGGTCAGGCCGCCCACCATTTTCAGAGGGGGAACAAGATCCCCGACAAACTGCACGCCATCCCGGGCATTTTTTGCCAGCTTCTCAAGGCGCCCGCTGACTTCATCAAGACCCTCTGCAGAACGGCGACCGCCGAGCTGCACAACTTTTTGCGCATCATTGAGCTGGGGCGTCAGTTTCTTCACCGCATCATCGATGTTCTGGATAGACTGAGAAACCTGATCGTCCGCTTTCAGCTGGAAATCAAACACATTAGCCATTAATCGCGTTCCTTTAACTTATTGATGCGCAATGCCTGATCCCGCCACCAGTTGAGCTTCGACCACGTCATTCCCCAGCCCTGATCTGGCCCCCAGCCGTAGTAATACGTCACATCGGCGATACGTTCACGCCACCTCCCGCCGTCGGGGAGAAATTTAAAAAACCCAGCATGTAACCCTCGCAGCGTTTGTAGTCCGTAAACGGCAGGCGGTTAACGACTTGCGCCGGAATGCCGGAGATGTCAGCGATAAGCGCGGACATCGCCGCCAGACCGCCTTTTACAGTCTGGGTTTTATAAAACTGGTCCACCTGGTCAAGACAGGGTTCACCAAGATCGATACCTGCCCAGTTTTGCTCCCCTTTGCCATCCTGAAGGGCTTTTGGCAGCACGATCACCGTGCTGCTTTCAACCGTCGTGACGGGTTCGGGGAGGTAATTTAAGAAGATGAGAAGAAAACACTCACACTGTTTGAAAGTGGTAAACGGCATGCGCCTGACAACCTGCGGCGGGATCCCCGATAGCAGCGAGATAAGGAGCCCCATCGCGGCCAGCGCGCCTTCCGCCTTCTGCTTATCAAAGAACTGATTCACTTCGATGAGCGCAGGTTCATGCAGTGGAATACTTTCCCAGACCAGTTTACCGCTGGCATCCGCCAGCGGTTTATCCAGAGAAATAACGATACTTTTTTCCTGCTCTTCCACGATCAGCTCTCCACGACTGAGAAGCTTTCCCAGCGGACATCGAACACAGCGTCTTCACTGTCCACTTCCTGTGATTCGACCGTCCACATCCCGGTACCGATAATCGTTTTACCGTTGGCGAGTTCAGCCACCACGGTGACATCGGTCATGTCGTTAAAGTCCGCCACCGTGGTACCACCGCTGTCGCGAACCTGACAGGAGATATACGGCGCGGAAGGCTTTTCTTTATAGCCATGAACGCGATCCATCCCCGTCAGGGTTTCACGTTTTACGGTTGAAGGACTGTATTTGAACTGCCCGGCGACCATGATTGTGACGCCATTGGTCGTCACCGACGCGGTGCCTGCCAGGCGGTTGGAGGTATCACCCATTGTTATTCCTTACGCCGCGGCTTGCAGGCGGAACTGGTTAAGAAGTGCAAATACGCGCAGCTGGTTGATCAGCACGCCGTCCCATAACACGTCTACGCGGTTCGGGTTGGTCGTGCTTTTCGTCACAATCAGACCGGCGGCGAAGGCTTTGGAATCCTGCACATAGCCGTTGTATTCCAGCTGTGTGTACTGGGCGATCAGCTCAGCCCGGATGATGTTCGGCGTCACAATCGAGGAACCCGGTGCGAAACGGGTACCATCGGCGGCCAGCTTCATGCGCGCAAATTTCGACGTGATCTGCGTGCGGATAAAGCGGGTGACGAACATCAGCAGGAACAACGTTTCCACCTGCAAATAGCTGTCATCCGCGTCCCCATATTTATTGGTCTGATACGTGGTGATCAGGTTTTCTACCTGCACCGTGCTGTCATCAGCCACCGTGAAGGTTGAAATGCCGCTGTAAAGCAGGTTGTTGCGCTCGGTCAGCTCGAAACGTGAAGCCAGTGGCGGTGCCAGCACGCCGGAAATCGTGAGCGTTTGCAGAGGGCGCCCCGGATCATTGCGCAGGCTTCCCGCTACCGCGCCCGTTGCAGCCGCAGCCCAGACATAAGCCGGCGTTGGCGAGTCATATACCCCCAGCAAAGTGGCATGCTGATCGTTGCGGGCTTCGCCGAGCGTGGTCAGTTGTCCATAGGTGCCAGATACGGCACCAAAGACGTGGCCGTAAAGCTGTGAAGCGTAGCTCCAGCGACCGGTGCTGTCCGACAGCAAATTCTTCAGCGCATCTAGAGAAGTCGTGTCGGTGTAAGGAGTAACAATAAAATCAAAGGTCCGGTCGCCGAGGTTTGCCAGCGCCGTCGTCATGTCCGGTGCACCAGCCCCGCCGTTGAGGGCGGTAAGCGTAATACCCAGGCCATCAGGCGTGGTTTCCCCGCCCGCGCTGCCCAGATAATTCAGCCGCAAATCGATGCTGTTACCGTGGGCGCCTTTGTTTTTTGCCGTCAGCGTAATGACGCCGGCGGCCGATGCAGCCGTTACCGGCAACGCAATGGTGGCATTGATCGCCGCCGTCAGCGCTGTAGCCATTGAAGTCACTGTGTCGGTGCTCAGCACCGTGGTCTGCACCCGCTGGCCCGCGACATACAGTGAAATTACGCCGGTTTCACTCGGCGCCGTGGTCAGCGTAATGGTGCCGGTCGCCGCCACCATCGATGCCCCATCAACCAGCGGCAGCAGATAAATTTCACCGGCAATGTCGTTTGCCAGATACGCCGTCACCTGGTTATGTAACATCGATCCTGCGCCATAAATACCAGCAGTATTCGATGCTGATGATTCGATAACCGGGATATTGGGATTTACTGCGGCGTTCGTCAGCATCTGACCGATGATCAGCGTGCGCTGGGTCGCCGTTGCGGTATTCGCCTGCGAGTTATCAAACTCTGCATAGAAAAGCGGCGTCCGCAGATTGCTGGGGATATTTTGAAAGTTCATTAGCTCGCACTCCCGGTGTCCGTTGAAGCGGCTGATTTATCAGTGGTGGCCGTCGAGTCAGCGCCCTTTGCCGCCGCCGGCGATTTTACTGCCGGTGCTGAACTGTCAACGGTGATCACATCCCCGTCGCGGAGCCGGCGGTTCCAGAACATACTTTCAGCGACCTCTGCCCCTTCTTCGGGCAAAAAGGTGCCTTTAACCGGGTCACGCACAGTGCGCCCGGCTGCGGGTTTTACAAACATGGGATACTCCAGAATGTTATTGAGGCAGATCGATGGTGACGCCGACTTCCGGCGTGCCGTCAGGCTCGATAAGGGTGACGTCGATACCCTGAAGCGGATCCGCTTCGATGGGGTAAAATTCTTCCGGCCCCTGGTAATACTCGATATCCAGTTCCATCAGTAACTGAGCGATATGCCCTTCGCCGGCCGCGCTGATATCAATCGTGGAGCGCAGCTGCAAAAACTGCTGAATCTGTCGGGTCAGGTCAAAGCTGTTGATCACCGCCCGCTCGATTTGTTCGCGCAACTGCTCCAGCGCCTCTTCCGCTTTTACCGCCCCGTTATCCTGATCAAGGTCATCGAGCTCCTGCAGGCGGCCTATGATCCGGACGGTGGTCACGGTCGTAAACTGCGGTACGTTACGCCCGAGGGAGTTTTTCACATCGAAGGGGGTTTGCACGAGAATAGCGGGATACATATCCTCAGACGTGGGCCAGTCGCGCGGGGAATAAACCCGTTCAAGAGCATCTGTCTTACCCACAAGCGCGTTGATAACGAGCCCCCGTAAAGCTGCTGCATTCATACCTTCACCCTGTTAAGAATAAGCTTTGAGCCGCCGTGGCTGTCCGGCCGGATATCGGCGATGGTAAACAACGTGTTTACCGGCTCGCCGCCGACCGTGCCGATAAACACCCGATCCCCCCTCTTCGGTGGAACGCTGAACTCACTGTCCAGCACACCCAGGACGGGAGACGTAGTATTTATCGTGCTACCGTCATCCAGAGGTTCAACCTCCTGCGTATAGGCGCGGTCGAAAATTCCGCTGATGGTATAAGCCGCACCACCAGCGGGCCGGAAATCAACCGGGTCACCAAACACCTCCTGTAACGGCCTGAGCAGATGCTGATCCCAGTTGATGCCCATCAGTCAGCTCCGTTCTCAGGTGTCGGGGTTGCCGGAGCTGAGGTGGTAATGCTGGTTTGACTGTCGGCCTGGGTCACAGAAACTTCCTGCGCGCCGGCGCCTTCCAGCTCCTGCTGCAAATCAGACAGAGACTTCACGAAACCCAGCGCAATGAGGCGCTTTGAATCCGCTTCGGATAACTGGACACGCGTATTCTGAGCGTATTCCTCGCCGTCATGCCGCAGATGTTTTCCCTTGAGAACAACCACGCTGACCAGGTCAACGGCCTCTGAGGCCGTTTCAGTTGTTTTATCTTTTGCCATGTTCACACCACCGTCGCACAAAGGGCCGCGTTAACCCGGCTTGGGATAACGATTGGGGAAGACTGCATCATCAGAAAACGCTGGGCAGGATCTTCTTTCAGCCAGCTTTTCGGTGCATAAGCCATCGGGCCATAATTGAAAGCAGGATCCATAATCGCCCCAAAAGCACGGGTACCCATCAGGTCAGCGCCAGACATGATCACCGAACCATCGGCAAGCATCGGGGTTTCAATGCCGGTATCCGGATCAATGAACCAGTCGTTGTAAAGCCAAAGGTCAAACTGCCCCCAGCGCCCTTTGTATACTGCGCCCTTCTGCACGCGCGCGCCGGCGTCAATCTGATTGCCGAACGGGCTCAGTGCAGGAAACACAATGGCGTTGTCTTTGATAGTGGTATCCAGGCGAAATGCCTTCCAGGACTTGTTGGTGAAAACCAGATCAGTCGGCGCAGCGCCAGACTTTTGCAACACCAGCGTCTGCCAGGTTTCAATGTCGTCAGAGGGCTGGGTGTTTGTCGCACCAGCGGCGAGACTCGTCGGCCATTTATCAGAACCGCTGAGCGCAATGGTCAGGGAAGGGTCGCGGCCAAAGTCAACAACAGTGGTCGGGAAGCCTTCGCCTTTAATGGTGACGGTACCGGTAGACAGCGCACTGCATCCCATCCACTCGAGGCGACGATTCAAAATATCGATCTGGTCACTCATCTCGAACTGGATGTTCAGCATTTCACGCTCAGCAGCGGTGTATTCCCCCCCAATGCGCTCGCCAATCTGGCGACGGATAGGTTTACGCAGATCAGGCGCACGCTTATCTTTGATGTAAGCAGGCTTGAACTTGTCGGTCTGATAACGGCGGCTTTCAACCAGCTTACCTTCGACTAAAGGCGAGCAAAACGGCGCCATACGACGGAGACCAACGTCTACATCGATCGCCACATATTCATCGTTGCTGGTCTCGATGTTTGGGAAAAAACGGTCGAGGATCCAGTTTTGTGACGTCATCAGGTTTGGAACCAGCCCGACGAGCGTCACCGTATCGTAAATAGATTGAGACATAGCGTGTTCTCTCTGTGTCCCGACCTGCTGGCCGGGATAAAAAATGGATGCATAACGCCCTACCCGGTAAAGGGCATGCGAAGAAAGCGATTTAAAGGGGAGCTACGTTTTAGCTGGCAGGTGCCTGAACACTGTCACGCAGGAAAATACCGTAAGGGCGGAGTGCCGTTTTAAGCGCGGCCAGCGTCCAGCTCGCATCAAAGGTAATGCGGTTTTTATTGATTTCGGCCATCAGATATACGCCGGCTAACGTGTCCGCTGCGGTGGCATTCACATCATCGGCCAGAATGGCCTGCGGAACCTGGCTACCGTCGGTTGCTGTCGCCACGCTCAGGGTGTACTTACCCGATGCAGTAATCACCCCCAGTACGGTACCGCGCTTATAGGTTGCCGAACTCCCCGTCAGAATCGTCACCGTATCAGAGACAACCTGCAAAGGGCCGGACAGCAACTGGTCCGGAATGAAGGTGTCATGCTGAACGCCGGGCACCCAGGCGTTTTGTCCTACCTGATTCACAGTCATTGTTTTTTACCTTTTACCTGGTTGTAGAGAGCGGACGCACGAGATACCACTGAGTTTGCTGAAGGACCACCGTTGTCAGCGTTACCCAACTGGTGATTTTCAACTTTAGACATGCGTTCATCCAGTGACATGCGGCGGGGCTGGGATGCAACCGGTGCAGGACCAGAGCTCGCCATCACCCGGATTGCCGCGGCGGAACTCATGCCGGTGGTAATCGCCAGTGAAACGGCCAGTGGGCCTTTGCCTGCAGCGAATTTACTGCCGAGAATGCGGGAAATACGATCGCGCTCAGCGCGGCGACCTTTTTTGACGTCACGATCATCTTCATCATCGTCACCGTCACCGTCATTTTCGTCGCCTTCATCCTCATCAGCGTCCGCATCGTCGTCATCATCCTCCGCACGGTGGGATTTGGCTTTTTTAGACTTTTCCTTGTCATTACCATCTTCGTCGTCAGAATCATCATCTTCTGCACGCTGAGATTTTTTGGACTTATTTTTATCATCCTGATCGTCGTTGTCGTCCTCTTCTGCCCGACGACCTTTGGCCTTTTTGGACTTCTCTTTTTCGTCTTCATCATCTTCGGACGCGTTAGCGCCGCGGCCAAAAAGGTGACCAAAACCTTTGATTTTCATCGACATCGTTATTCTCCAACTAGTTGTAGTAAATCGCGGAATGCCGCATCAGGCGAGGCCACGCGATCGGCCAGCCCCAGTTGCACACCGTCGGCGCCAAGGAAACAGGCGGCTTCGGTATCCCGGACGGTTTTCTCTGTTATCCCGCGATTGCGGGAGACGGTACTCACGAACAAGCGCCCCATTTCGTCAATATCTGACTGAATGGCTTTGCGCGCCGTTTCGCTTAGAGGTTCATACGGATTAGACTCTGCCTTGCGATCGCCGTAGGTAATGATGGTGACCTGCAGCCCGTCATTTTTGATTTTCTGCGACCAGTCAACGTGCATCACAATGACGCCGACAGAACCGACGCCGCCGGTACGCGGCACGATTATCTTGTCCGCCGCACTCGCCAGCGCGTAAGCTGCGGAATAGGCGCTTTCGGATAAAATGGCCCAGACCGGTTTACTGCCGCGTGCGGCATAAATCTCATCGACAAGGTCAAAACACCCCGCGACTTCGCCGCCGGGCGAATCAATGTCCAGACAGATGGCTTTCACTTCACTGTCATTCAGCGCCCGCAGGAAACAGGCACGGATGCCGTCATAGCCCGTCATCCCGCTGTAAGGCCGCAAGGTACCGAGTTTCTGCACAAGCGTCCCCTGAATCGGGATAATGGCGATCCCTTCCACCACGTCATAGCCCGTATCACGGGCCTGTCGGGAAAATGAATCATCTTCGTCATCCCAGTCAGACATGGACTGAATGCGCGTCAGGCCAAAACGGTCAGTCAGCGCCGCCATGACCACTTCGGCCTTTCGGGGATGCAGCGCCAGCGGCGTGTTAAACAGGCGCTGCGCTAAGTGCGGTAAATTCACTGTGCCTCCGGATCTTTAATTGTTTGAGGTGCAAAGGTGTCAGCCTGTCCCCATGTCGGAACTGGCAATCCGCGTTCTTTGAAGGCTTCGATCTCGCGGGCGCGCTGATCGAGGAGTTCTTCCCAGTCTTCGCCGACGTTTTCTGAGACTTCCATTTCCAGCGTTGACATGCCGGAATCCATGCCGAGGATCGCGCCTTTTTTCTCAGCAACGGGGTCAACCCAGCCACGACCGGGTCCCATCCACTGCGCACGGCAATACGCCGCTTTGGCCGCCAGAAATTCCGGTGCGCCAGCAGGAAGAGGCACCTCACCAATATCGTGGAGTTCTTCGATAAAGCTGCTGAAGATAGGTTGAGCAAAGCCGCTGGCAAAATCATCGCGGCGGCGCGTCAGGGTTTTCCAGGCTTCCAACATGGCTGAACGGGCGGAACTGTAATTCACATCCGACCAGTCCTGCGTTAACTGCTGGGTCGAAATGCCCAGGGCTGCGGCCACATTTCGTAATGCTGCGCTTTCGAACGCCGCAAAATTACTGGTGGGACGCGCCGCGTTCACGGTGTCAATCTTTTCCCCGGGGGCAAGGATTGGCATCCTGGCACCGCTTTGCAGAGAGATGCGTTTATCATCGTGATACTCGGTACGCATGTCCTGATAAGCCAGCACGTCGTCCGTCTGAAGTGAATCAGCAAATAAGCCCGGGTCATAAGGCGAGGTGATGTATGCCCCGAACACGGCATTGAGGATTGAGGATTCCAGCTCTACCTCGTCGTATTTGATCAGCATTTTCAGACGCTGAACGATAGGCGTAAAAATACTGCTGCCCCGATGCTGAGCGGCTCGGTCGCCGTCAAAGTCATGCACGACAATTGGCCGTCCCCAGGCGGTTTCACGCCTGACGCGTTCCCACGTCATCGTTTTCTCAGCACTCCACCAGTCGCCCATGTGGGCTTTACGTATGTGATACGCCACCGGCACGCCATCGTCGTCAATTTCTACGCCGCCGCGGATGTTCAGCATATCGAATACCTGCTGTGGGTTGCTCAGCCGGTCCGGGTCAATAATCTGTATGGTTGTTGCATACCGCGCACGACCGTGCCCGAGCCGGTCAGTCCGGTATTGCAGAACCGCCAGCGCATCGCCGTCCACCAGCTTGTGGCGAAAAGCCAGACGCAACATCTGGGAAACCGTTTTTTTCCGCTCAACGTCGCAATATCTTCCGGGGTCATTTGCCCAGTTACGCCAAGCCGCCTCAACGGCCCGACCGTACTCATCCGCCCATTTGGCATCAAAAGCTTTCAGGCCGGTTTGAAGCGCAAGTGCGCGATAATCCACTTTAGCGATCGGGCGAAAATTAGCCCCAACCGCATTGTCCAAAATGCGGGTTACGCTGCCTGATGCCCAACCGTCATTTCTTGCCATGTCGCGAACGCGGGAAACGATGCGGTCGCGGTAGATGTTGACTTCGTTGTCCGGCGACCAAAGCGCTGGCTGCCAGTTCGCCATCGCATCACTAAAGGAATCGGCTGCGTCATAAGGAACGCGGCCGGAACCGTTCAGCATGGAGGCCTTTCGGTTCGATGGTGGTAATGGCCGGCCGTTTGGCCCGAGAATTCTGACCTCTCCGCTTTTCATCAATACCGAAACCTTAACGTCACGCGCGGACGTTTAACGATGCCTAACTGAGCCTGAAGAAGCTGGATCAGCGCGGTGAGTTGTCCAATATCTGTCTGTTGATAAGCGACCGAGCGCGTACCGTCGCCCTGCGTGTAAGAGAAAGACACGCCCTTCGCACCCGTCGAAAGTTCGAGATAGGCCTGCTGTGCGCTGGTCAGCGCGGCCTGTAACTGGTCACGCGTCATCGCACCAGCCAACAGGCTGGAGTTGGGATTAAACATAGAGGTCCTTAAGCGAGGCGCTTATGCAAAGGTTTACGCTGAGGTTTCTCAGGTTCGGTAATAATGACGCCCGGCAGGCGCAGGTTTTGTTTTTCTTCGGGATCGACCGGCGGGGGTAAAAGCTTACCGGCGTCTGCAGTGATACTGTCAGCCAACCCGTTGAGTTTCAGCCCCATATACATCAGGCCGCACAACGCGCCGTAAGAATAGACCCGGCAGTCCAGTGCTTCGTTAGCCCTGCCCGGCAGTTGCTCCCAAACGCGGTATCGTTGTCCACCCGCTGTTTTCGTAACCGAGCGCTCAGCCAGTAACTGACCAAAATAGTTAAGGTCACGATCCACAGGAAAATGCATAAAGCCTGCAGAGGCGGTACCGGCTTCAGGGGGCTCAATATGCAATCTGGCCCGAACAGAATCTTTTGCCGCATTCACGCCCAGAATAATTGGCCGAAACTGCGCTTTACTGCGAGATGTGGGCTTTTTGGTCGGCCAGACCGGGGAACGTTTACCCCCGCGAGCGGACTCACCTTTGATGGCCCAGATCCGACGACCCAGACGCTCTTTGGCAAACTCATAAACCTTTTGTGTGTGATGACCGCCGGAATCCATGCAGGCTGCCATTAATGTGAAACCGCGACCGTCGGCGCGGCGCCATACCTGCTTGAGATAGGCATCAAGCCTTTTCCAGGGTTCATCGGTTTCGAGATCCCCCTCGATGACGTCATAGGCAATCGACCAACTTTCTTCGTTACGGCCCCACCCCACCACTTCAATCTCGAAGCGCCCGTCCTGCGTATCAATGCCGGCAGTGATCGCCGCCACGCCATCAGGCACTTCAGCGGCGTAGACCTCACACCGCTCAACCAGTTTTCTTTCACTCAGGGCTTTTTCGCCGCGGTCTTCGTAGACTTCCCCCAAGACCAGGTTGATAAACGTCTGACGCATCAGCGCATCGTCTTTCACCCTCAGCCATTCGGCCACGAGATGTTTCCAGGCGGCATTCGGAAAGAGACTGTAACCCGCCCAGATATGAAATCCTGCGTGCCCCTTAAAAGGCCTCGTGGCTCGCCACTCTCCCTGTTTCACCATCACAGACAGGTCATTGTGATGGATGACGCACCCGGAGTGCCGGCAGACGTAGTAGGCCGTTTCCGGTAAACCATTTCCCTCTTCGTCTTTATCCCACTTGATTCCGTATGGCGTATCCGGCCCCCCCCATTCCAGAACCTGAAACTCACCGCAATGCGGACAAGGTACGTTGAATTTGCGCTGGTCACTTTCTCCATACGCCTTTTCAATACGTGATATGCCTTTCACCGTTGGGGTCGAGCCCAGCACTATTTTGCGATTCCAGAAAGTTTCAGAACGTTTGATACCCAGGGCAATCTGATCCCCCTCAGTACCGGCACCGCCGGAGGGATACCCGTCAACTTCATCGAACAAAATCACGCGGCAGGTGATACGACGGAAACCACCCGGACTATTGGCCCCCACCAGCGTCAGATTTGAACCATTGAGAAACTGTTTTTTTAGGATGGTCTGATTGCTGTCTTTGGCCTTGCTGTCCCCTGCAATAGCTGCCAATACCGGTGTATCACGCAGCATTGGTGCTATCTCGGTTTTGCTGTAATCTTCGGCATCCTCTACGCGGGGCTGTACAACCAATATTGGAGACGGATCATGCTGAAGGTAATAACCAACGACATGATCAAGGATCTTGGTGTAACCCACGCGGGCTGATTTCATAACAGAAACCTGCGTCACCAGCGGGTCGGTGATAGCATCCATCATGCCATCCTGATAACCAAAGGAGCGGAACCGCCCCGTTTGCGCACTGGTCTCTTTTGACAAGACGGCATATGTATTGGCCCACTGGCTTAATGAGAGAGGCTCCGGCGGCGCAACGTCCGTCCGACGCAGCCTCAACTCTCCGATGAAGTTTGACCACGCACCGGAATTAGTCACCGCCTCGTTTGTCATCTGCATCAAGGCTCAACTCCTCCATTGCCTCATGAACCACCTCCTGCAGCGCCGACACGAACTCTGCATCACTGGTGGTCGAGGCAAGCACCCGCAAGCGGGGGCCATGTTCGGGAGCAATCGCAATAAGACGGGTACGCATGCGGGAATACTCTTGCCCAACGGCGGCGATCATATCTTTGTAAGGGAGTACCTGGCCGGATTTAATCTCGTATTCAAGCTGGGTAAGTAAAGCCAGAAAGTTTTCTTTCAACGTCCGGGCTTCATCGAGCGTCATCTTGGCACCGCTGTCAGCGATCATGCGCTCGACGATTTTAGTTGGCGACTCATGATGATCTGCCGGCGTTTTGTTACCCAAGTTGTTACCCTTGGACTTGTTACCTGCTCTGTTACCCTGTTTGTTACCTACGGCACTTTTATCGTTTTTTTTCTCGGTCCGGGTAACGGTTTTTCTATACCTTTCAATGTTGGCATTTGATGCCTTCACATCAATATCATCACCATCAAGAACCAGCCAACCACGGGCTTTCCAGGTGGTTACCGTCTTACGGCTGACACCATGAAGTTTGGCAAAATCTGACTGGTTCATGTGTTACCTCAGTTGTTACCTGTTACCCAAATTTCAAAATTTCATAGCTAGACGCAGAACGCGGCGCGCAATGCCCGTGCAATAGAAAGGACCGGGGAAGGACCCATTTTTTATATGGTGATAATCTGCATACTGTTGTAAGGATTAATTCAATAGGAGATGTTTTATGGATAACAACCAACGTGCAATGGAAGAAATGCTAAGCGAGCTTTATACCAGCCACGCTTCACTTGAACGAATCACTGTGGCCATGCTGGCGATCTTAACGCCTGTGCAGTTGGATGCCGTCAAAGAGATGGTTTTCACTCATAGTGGAATAGCTGAAGAAACCATCGGTAAGGAGCAAGAAACAAGAATTTTACGCGAGAAGAAAATTCAGCAACGGGCTTTTGATTTACTGAGTCGAGCCACGCCTCATATATAGCCTGTCGTTTCTGTTCCTGCTCGATAAATGCTCCCCATTCGCCATCAGGATGGGGAGTGTTAAATGACAGCATCCACTCAGCTAACTGACGTTTATATTCTTCGCTCTGCTTATCAATCATCTGCAATAGCCTCATTTTGCGCTTTTCAATGCCTCATCAATCGCTTTGCTGATGGCGCCCTGCATCAGGGCGACAGCCATCTTCTCCGCTCTGTCCATATATCCCAGTGTGGGTTTCACAGGCAGAGCATCACCGAACCGGATCAGCAGCTTTGGCATAGGGTTCTTCTCACGTGCACGGCGGGTGCCATTGGCCGACCGCTTCTGACGCTTCTTACCCTTCCGACCCCTCTTGGCCTTTACCCGCTGCCATACACCATTGATGCCATCAACATCACCTATGAAGACATTCGACTTAGCTTTGAGTTGGGATATTTTGTTACGTGACAGGTTGCCGTACTTATTAAGCTTGATGTCTTTAGGGTTGAGGAGCGCCTGACCATTGAGCTTATGCACACCACCAAACTCTAATGGAGCCAGGTAGCCAGCAGCAATATCCCTGACAAAAACGGTCGCTGTCAGATTGTCACGCCGCGCGCCCACTGCGCCAACTGAGTTGACCGTAAAAGGTGTCGGATTCTCCAATTTCCGCTGGAAAGCCGTTTTCTCTGCCGCGGCTATTTGACGGGCTACACTTGTCAGAGCCTGCGCCGTGGCAAAGGGAATCTGTTTTTTTAATGACTGAAGTTTGGCAGAAAGATCTTTTATATCGGCCATATTAACTCCAATAAAAAAGCCGCCCGGATGGCGGCCTATTAAATTATCTAAAACTTATGGTACTAAGCCACCGACAAATTCATCAGTAAGTTTAGTGTGCGAGCCATAACTAACCTCGTATCCTTTACCTAATACCTCTAGCATAGCCTTTGCATCTTCTTCATTGTGATAGATACCAGCCAAATGCCATGGATCATTTGAAAAACAAGCCCAGCATAATATAGAGCCTTTGTTATCCGGATCAGCTTTAAACCCAGTGTAATCAAACATAAAAATCCCCTTTTTGATAATTAGAGATTTGAGATTACACCGCACACTGAGCCCAATAAAGCATTATCACAGGCACTCATTGAATGCCTGCTGTAATGCCCGGGCTAGCTACGGCAAAGAAGTCCACCAGTTTGCAATGCTTTTGGGATGGTCTCTCCCACAACCTCAGTAATTGCAGCCTTCATGTCAGGGCTCAGTTCTACTTTTGTTGAAAGCGCGCCTGTCGAGATAACAGCGTTTTTGATTAATACTTCTTTTTCCCATTCGTATTTTTCCATTTATCAACACCTATTGAATTTTGCACCGTTTCTGGGCTTCAGCGGCATAGCCCTGAAGGTATTGAATTACTTCGGCGTCTCTGCTGGTTGACTCTCTGAGACTGAGAACAGCCTTTTGACCTACCTCAAGTATCTTTAAGTTTTTAACGTAAATTACCATTTTGTGCTCTATTGTTAGATGACAATGCCAATAGAGTAGAAAAGATGGAATGGAAAGTGGTAGATGGAATCTTTCTAACGCCTGATAACCTGCAAATATTGAAAGTTACGGCGGAGGGTGATTTAAAGTTCTTGATATGGATTAAGTCTAACTTTGAAGTCCCCCTAAACTGCATGCTTACGCCAGTCATCGACGGATATATAGCCAACCATGACAAGGGCCATTTTGTCGCGATTCAGAAAGCGGTGCCATACAGCCTGAGCGAGTGGAAAGCTGCAAAAATGGCGCAACATCCATCCCATTCAGTTCATATTGATGGGGTTACCCCAGATCATTAAGGTGTACTTTGTTTGGCTAAATACTCAATGTAACCTTGAAGATACTCTATTACTTCGTTGTCTTTGATAATGCTTGCTCTGAGATCGAGAACAGTCTGTCCACCTGCAGGAGTGAGGTCGATTTGTACTGCATCGCCCAGGCTGCCGCTCTCGGAAGTGCTGTTCCCGACGAGCTGACAGGTGGCAAGGTTTGCGGCGGAGATTTGCACCCGGCGATTACCAGCAGCAACATCAGCGCGCAACTTCTCATTCTTGGCCTGTTCATCTGCTAATTCCTTGGTGTGTTTGGCATCCAACGCAGCCAGCGCGGTTTGTACCGCTTCGGTGCGCTTCTTCTGATTGGTCAGGTCAATCACTGCATGATCGCTAAATTTCTTCAGCTCTGCAGTGTGTGATTCTTTCAACTTTGATACGTCGGCGTCCCAGCGCAGCCCTTCAATCCACCAGGTGAGCGCAGCGCCAGCCACGAAGGCCAGCACAATCGATAAATTGTTATTCATCCAGCCCCCAGCACGTCAGTTCGCTTTCCTGATCACGCCTGATGACCTGACCAGCGCAGTTGTTCGAACGAATTCGGCAGTCCTTCCCGCCATCCCAGATCCAGCGTTTAATCTCTGCGCATGCTCCGAGACGATCACCAGCGCTAATTTTGCCGTAGAACGTCGAAGGGAAGCATTTGCCGGGGCCGATATTCCACGGGCAGAATGAAGCAATGCCAACTTTCTGCGGCTCGGTCAAAGGAACGTGAACATTCTTCTCAACCCAATCCAACGCCTTGGCCTGCTCTGCTTTATCGATGGTTTCGCACTGCTCCCGGGTTAATTTCATGCCCTTGAACACAGGCTTCCCATTCACAGAAGTAACGCCACCACAGATAGTCCAGACGCCGCCCTGATCCTGATAAGCAATCAGGCTGGTGCCTTCTTTCTCTTTTTGGAACTGTTCCATCAGCACAGGTGCGCATGCGCCAGCAGCAATCAGCGCCAGCATTGCGGCACTGAGTTTAGTTTTAAGGTTTGCCACATCAGACCTCGCTGGTTTTCTGCGCGAGTTCGTTAACAACCTGGGCGGTTGCTGATGGATTTTTTGCATCCACCTTGTCGGCGATTTCTTGAAGAATACGGGTGCGCTTCATCTGTTCGCGACGATTCAGGAAGTACGTCAAAGCAGTAAAGAGCGCCCCGATCAGCACGCCAGCGATAAAGCCCCAATCCTGAAGGGATAAGCTTGCAAAGAAGGCCGTAATTCCAGCACCACCATATGTAGCGTTACTGTATTTTTCGTCCATTTTCATAGTCTCCCCCTCCGGTCTGCCGGTTGGGTGCGTAGTCGTAATAAAAGAAGGAATTAGCGGCTCAGTCACTTTGCGAAAGTGGAATGGTTAGCTGATTGACTGACCGCTAAAACGAGAAAAAGCCGCCAAATTGGCAGCTTCTATAAAATGTTTTATAGTGATATCACTATTTTCTATAAGGACATATCATGAAAAAGCTTCTCTTTGCTGCCTTAATTCTTGCCAGCTTTTCAAGCTCTGCAGAAATTACGAGCTGCCGATTCGAAGTAGGAAACATCAGCACTTGTCAACCATACCCTTCAACAAACGATGCCCCTCTATTGGGTCCAGATGGAAAGGTCCGTTCTTGCGCAATCAACGCTGGAAGTATAGGCCTATGCTCTTCGCATTATGACGGAACAATAATTCTCAAAAGGTCTGGTGGGGGTTATTCAGAATGTGATGTTTCATATGGTGAGATTAAAGGCTGCTCTACTCCTACCTACACGGGATCAGCGATTATTGACACCAGCCAGGAATAGCAGCAACTGCTTATGGTCCGGTTCCCTTGGCTCGGTAATAAAAAGGCCCCCCGAAGGAAGCCCATTCAAATGCTGATTCTGTTTAGTTCACGATGCCCAACAGTTTTGCCCACTCTTCTATCTGGGATCGATATATGAATTGAACAGACTGCAGGGAGTAACCGCCCTCGCCTTCTACAATTTGTGCAAGGCAAGGGAATTCTTTGGGTGCCTGACGCAGAATTTCTCTTTCAAGCTCGTCAGGTTCGAAAACCGAAGGAAACTCCTCATCCAAATGAAGGTAGCCTTTTACTATCCATTCTCTGTATTCAAATTCGTTATTCAGTAGCTTCATGCCAATGGTCTCAGGTGATGTTTTACATAAGATAGCAGGCATCCAGCAAACGAACGATGGTGATGATTATCTTTTACGCCCCTTATAATTTATTTAAGCAAAACTCAAGCGTACATTTCCGTATGCAAGCATTGACCTGCATCTGGCCCCTTGTGGGGCTCGGGCAGCATTACTACTGCTGCTGTGGCTGACGCATGCGGTCTATCCGTTTACTGGTGCATTTTCTATCCTCCAGAAACGACAAAGCCCCGGCGTTTGCCGAGGCTTGATATCAATATGCGTGATTCATTTAGTTTTTCTGGTCGCAAATAGTAAACATAACAACACCCACGCCCCTATCTGCAATCCAAGTCTGAATATATCCACGGACAATATATATGGGCGCCCGATGCTGTGAAGATTTAATTCATACTCAGGTGGAGCCTGAAAAATCAGGAAATAGCCCTGAAATATCTCAGATGTACCCACGGGGAAATGTTGAGTCGCGATCCAAGGAGGAAAAATAAGCATAGCTATACAAACGACAACAACAATGAAAAACCATGTTCTTGTAAATTTGAAGCTCATTTAACCTCTCTCTGATTTTCTAAGCTTTGTGACTACGTGACCACTCTTAACAGGTTACAAGAGTTTTTGCGTAGCGCACTAGAATTATTTTAAGCGACTTTTGCCACTCGGATTTTCTGGGTATAGGCGTCCATTTCCAGCACAGCGCCTGTCATGGCCAGGCAGCCATCAACGAATCCTTCAGCAACTTGCAACTGCTGGCGGATCAGGCCTTCACTGACCTTATACATCTTCGCGATTTTCCGTTTCGACAGACCAAAGCGATAATGCAGCATGATGAGTGTTACCTCTTCCGGTTTACGGACGGCAGCCAGACGACCTACTGCGGCATCTACAATCAGGCCATCATCATCACAGCAGGATTCGACCTTGCTGGATTCTGTCGGCAGCAGGCCTTTAAAGCCCGCTGCAATCGGTGACCAGCTCACGCCGGAATTATCGCGAGCCCAAACGCCATAACGAGCCAGTACCAGTTGAATATCACGCATTATTCTCTCCACACTCTTATTTTGCTTTGCCGGTAGCGATAACACCCATCGCCAGTGCGCGGTCTAATGTCTTCAGAACCAGAAATACCTGTGTGCCGTGTTCTGATTCCCAGGCTGGGGTATTCGCATGAAGTAAGTCATGACACCGTCTGCACAGCGGGATCACGAACAGGTCATGCGCTTTTGTCGCCATTCCACCAAATCCATTGCCGGTGATGTGGTGCGGATCATCTGACCCGTTTCCACAGGCACAGCACGGCTGGCGCTTTACCCATTGGGTGTATTTCGTGTTTTCGTACCGGCGACGCTTCGGGATCAGGGCATAAGACTCTGGCGTCTCAGGGTCGATGGCCAGCGCCAGCACCGGTTTGACATTGTTCGCCAGTTCTTCGCGGGGTTGCTTCTCCCACGGGTTGATGTCTGCCTCTTTACGCTGGCCACCGGGCGGGTTGTATTTCATACCCAGTGCCGCGCATACCACTTCTTCCGGCAGCAGGTGTACCAGCCCTTTCGAAACTGCCCACCAACACAATTCAGGCAAGGTCAGGTGACGACCATCAGGCAGGCCATACCGGTACCGGATTGCTTCTGTCACGAACTCGGCGGCGTTCGCCTGCGCGGTAGCGTCCAGTTTCGGCGACTCTTTGCCGTGAAACTCGTTGTCATGCGCCCAGCACAGGCAGACCACGCCACGACCACGGATAACCTGATTCAGTTCGTGGTGATGGTATTCGCCTTTGTAGTCCGGGCACTCGCAGGCGCGGTGGCGTTTAACCCACAGTTTCAGCGCCGCCATGCCGCCGACTTTCCCGATCACTTCAGGAGACGACAAGAATCCAGACAGGCGCGGATCCCGTGAAAGTGATTGTGCTTCTGCTGGCACCAGGCCATCCGGCGCGGTATGCAGGTCAGCGGGTTCATTGGTGATCAGCAGGCGTTTACTACTGAAGAACTTCACCATGTCCGCAGGCAGCGCGAACTGCACGATCCCCAGCTCTCGCTGGGGATACGGTTTTAACAATGCTCTCACACGTGGGCCTCCTGTTTGTGTCGCAGATAACCAGCCCACAGCCCGGCAACCCATTCAACGCCCTTTGCAGTGAATCTGGCCTGGCGAAACGCATGCTGATTCTGCTGGCTGGTACCGGTTTTCACCTGGAACCGGCCTGCCTCTAAATGATTGGCCTTTGGCGTCAACTGGCCTTCCAGCCGGTAAACAATGTCTTTCTCGAGCAGGAACATTCGGAATTCCGGTTCTTTCGCATGCAGCAATTTGCAGACAGCGCGGAATCCCATAGAGCCCTTAGCCATAACGTACTGATCAACGAATTCCACTTTCGGGGCCGCCAGCGCCAGCTGTGATTCCAACGCCTGCTTTTCTTCGGCCAGATCAGCAGCCAGTCGCAACGCCTCCGGCAATGACTGGGGCAACTGGTTTTTCAATTCCAGCTCCTGCCAGCGGTCCACTACCGCGGCGGTGAACTCTGGCGACAGGCGGGCAACCAGCACCAGAGAATCACGTTTATTGAACCAGTACTCCTGATACTCCTGTCCGTTTTGTTCATGGAAATAGGGGGTGTGCGCCAACGGCGCGCTTAAAATTCCACCAACTGCGAGCCGTTCAGCTGACCGCTTCACATCGCTATGCTTACTTTGCACCAGCTCAGCAATCTCACGGCTCGACATCGTTACCACTTTTCCTGACAGCAAACTGTTCGACATAATCACTCCACACGTTAAACCGGCTGCACACCGGGGGTTTTGAAATCAGTAATCGTTATTTCTGCCTTACCACCCTTCGTTACCTCTCCCCATTCAACTGTCATGCGTTTGACCTGGCTGTCGTCCTTCCAGATCCCGGCGTGGGTCAAGCCATCAAACAGCGCCTTCTGGAAATTATCTAAATCCCGTTTAGCCCGGTTCGGTGGGTAGAGAACAAGATGCACATCCAGTTCGGTGAGTAGTGCCGTCGGGCGGCTGCGCAACTGCTGATAAATCGACGCCAGCGCATTTGACCGGAAGTTCCGTCCGCGCGCGCTGATCAGCACGCCCTTTTGTGTGGAGCGCCAGTAACCGTTGACGCTCGGTGGGAATGGCAGTATCAGTTGCATGCAACCTCCCCCGCCTTGATCAGACTATTCAGCACGGCGTCAGCGTGTTCCCGCGCAGCGGTGTAATCAGTGGGATGCAGCTCCCCCGAAGGGGAGACAGCCGTCAGCCAGCCGTTATAAGCAGCCAGCCAGATTTTCTGAAATTCGCTCACGCAGCCACCTCCTTATCAGCACCGCACATTTCCGGCAGGTTAGCGCGCACCAGCGCTTCAGCGAACGGCGGCGGTACGGCGTTCCCGCAACGCGCGACCTGCTTATCTTTGGCGTATTTCTTGCCTCGGTAGTCCTGATCGATGATGTACCAGCTCGGGAAACCCTGAGCAGCGTAAAGCTCATGGGGTTGCAGCATGCGCATGCCAATATCAACGATCTGGTAATCGACGCCTTCGACTGTGACCAGGCCGAACCGATCATTCGTGGTTACGGTGTGCAGGGATTCATCCAGGCTGACGCCTTCTTTTTCGTTGCCGTAATACTTGAGTAAGAAAGCGCGAACCTCACCGATATGCAGGCCGCCGGCAGTGATGGTTGGGGCTGGTTGAGTGACGGGCTGGCCGTCTTTGCAGGTGCCACGCAACTTAATCAGATTGGATGTGACCAGCGCATGATGATCGGTGGTGGTAACGGTGTGAGCTGGTGCATCCATCGCCGCGCCAGCACCGGTGTAGTTACCGCCGAAGTGTTTCGCGAGGAAAGCCGTGCATAACTGACTTTTGCCGCCACCGCCCGCCGTGATAGTGCCGTTTGGCTCATCAGCAGCGTGTCCAACACTGTTGCCAAACTGCCGGGCGATCACCGGAGCCACCAACAGGTGTTCTGCTTTGCTGGTTACAGTGGTCAATGGCTTGCCAGCTGCATACGCCATGCGGTCACCGCCGAAACCGGTTTGTCCGATCCGGGCAATAACCGGAGCGATCAGCGCAGAGTGGGATTCTTTCATCACTGTGTGAAGCGGAACATCTGTTGCACGCGGTTTGCCCTGATATTCGGAACCACCGGTGCCTGCAATGAAAGGTGACAGGGTCGCTTCAACCATGCCAAGAGCATGCCCATTTCCGCCCGGGCGTTCTGAACTGCCTGCGGTGATCGTCAGCAATGGTTCATCAACTTCCTGACCAGTCGCACCGGTGCGGAATTTGGTGATGTGCGGCGAGAATTTAGGCTCCACGACCGCATAACCATGAGTTTTAGTGATCGTCTGCAGAGGCTCATCCAACGGCTGGCCACGGAAGCAGTCATAACTGGTTTTAGTGCTGGTGTGATTACACTTCACGATAAACGGCGTCGGGTTGTCGATCACGAAGCGCTGGATGCCGCGAGCGATACGCTTGAGGGTGTTCTCTGCCAGTGGCTTTTTGCGGTCGAAAATGCTCGGGCATGGAATTGACCAGTCGATACACTCGGCAGCTGTTCGGTATGGCGCCAGCTTACCGCTCTGAACGTCCAGTGATTTCGGGTCCCCGTGGCTTGCAGCAGGCCATTCAACAGGTTGACCGTCGCAGCGCATCACCATGAAGAACCGGCGGCGTATAGTCGGCGCACCGAAGTCGCAGGCGCGTAATTCGCGGTGATCGACTACGTAGCCAAGCCCGGCAACCAGTCGGCGGACATCGTCGCTGTTCTCATCGATGTTCAGCACTTCACAGCATTCGGTGATGGCCGGATGCTCAGCTGCAATGCCGGTTGTCAGCATGCCGATGAATGCAGCAAATGTTTCGCCAGCGCGTGCCGGATCCGGATGTTCTGTGCCGTCATCTGCGGTCAGCAGCGGACCCCACGTTTTAAATTCTTCGACGTTCTCCAGCATCATCACCCGCGGGCGCTTCGCCAGTGCCCAGCGGATCACAATCCAGGCCAGACCACGGATTTCTTTTTTAACCGGTTTGCTGCCCTTCGCTTTACTGAAGTGACGGCAATCCGGGCTGAACCATGCCAGACCGACAGGACGCCCAGCGGTTGCCGCGATAGGGTCAACATCAAACACCGATTCGCAGTAGTGCAACGTTTCAGGGTGATTGGTGCTGTGCATAGCAATGGCGTTCTCGTCATGGTTGATCGCGATATCCACGCTGCGACCCGTTGCCATTTCAATACCGGTACTCGCACCGCCGCCGCCCGCAAAATTGTCTACGATGATTTCTTTCATGCTGTTGCTCCCATTGCGCGGGCCAGTGTGCCAGCGGTGTTAATGATTTCAGCCGTTGGCAGGCCGTCCATTTTCAGGCGATTAATGTGGTGACGCAGTTTATTCTGCAGGTGATCGGAGAGGTTTGAAGACTCAGGTACCTGCCCAAAGAGGTAATGCACTTCGGCTGGCCACACGCGGTTATTGGTTTCAGGTACCGGAATAATTTCTGGAATATTTTGCGGCTGGCTTTGTTGTAATGCGCTAGCAGGAACAGCCAGATAATGACCAGCCAACACCTTGACTCGGGAGTTACGCGCCGGGGGGATCGTGGTGAATGTTGCCGGTACCAGCTCGATATCGTTGAACGGGTTTTCATTGCCCCAGTGATGCCAGCCAGCAGCTTCACCGCGACTGAAAAGCTCGATGCGGGAAACCTGACCGTAAAGCTCTTCAAGACGGAAGCGAACTTCGGCAGGCTTTTCGCTATGTTCGCCACGGCAGCTGTAAACGACCTGCTTAACGCTGGCGCTGAGGCGTTCAAGCCCGGCGCCGCGTGTGGCGATCAGAACATCTTCGCTATTGCCACGGGTGTAATTGCCGCCGTTCATCACCGTTTCGGTGCTCAGCGCATCAAGAAAATCTTCAAAATCGAGCATGGTCTGATCTGCCAGCGCCCTTTCTATACGTCCGCGCGCCTGCTCGTAGAGCTTGACCCAAGTAAAAGCTTTCATGGTTTTGACCTTGAAGCCCCAGGCCTGCGCCAGCTCAACCGCTTCTGAGGCGAAGTTTCCGGTGTACCACATCGCAAGAATCGCGTTTTCATCAGCAATTGACCAAACCGGCAGGCGCTTCATTTCTTCGGTTGGCATAGTGCTGTAATGGTCACCCGCTGCGCCATTGCTTACTTTGTTGGAATACTGCCAGGCCGGATCTGCATAAATCAGTTGATAGCTCATGCTTTCACTCCCTGCTGGCGCTGGGCGCACTCTTTCCAAATCTTGGCCCACGTCGTAATGGCGAAATCTGCGCGCATGCTGCGAACGCTGGCTTTGCTGGCCTCTGTACACACCATTTTTTCCAATGCACTCGGTGCTTTAGTCGCCGCAACGCCGCTGATGAACCGGCGGTATGCCGCATCCCGCTCAGCCGTATCAACTTCTACTCCACCTTCAGCGGTCCATTTTCCGTTCACACATATCGGACGCCCGCTCTTCGCCCATTTGGTCGCGCTGAGCAGGTAGCCTTCAAACTTGGCTGGTTGGAACAGAGTTGCCGGGCGCAGATATTCAGCCATTTTTGGAGAGTCGCCCCAGTGAACCTGCTTGTATTCGATAACCAGTTGCAGTTCTTCCAGCGTGTGGCCTTCACGGAGACGGGCACGCATGTTTTCCAGTGAGCTGTTAGCGGGCTGATACCGTGAACCGGTGATTTGGTTCAGGTGTTTCAGTGCCTGTTTGGCTTGATCAGTAATTTCAACTTCGGCGTCGGTCTGCGCAGCAGGCTGACAAGAGGTTTTATTATCTGATGGATCTTGTTTTGAATTTACTAACGGATCCCCCCCAGATTCTGGCGGGTGAAAACCGGTATTCGTGTTCGATTTTGATGCGTCGGATTTTGACCGGTCAGAATTTGATGTGTCAGATTTTGATGTGTCAGAATCTGACGCATCAGCAGCAGCCCGTAGCTTCGCAATATTCAGCTGATACATATTCGATGTGTTGCGGTTTCCCTTGCGGCGCTGGGTGCTGGTGATCCAGCCGTCAGCCTCAAGTTTGCCCAGCGTAGTGCGCACAGTGCTTTCACCAGCGCCCAACTGGCGGGCAATGGTGGTAATTGACGGCCAGCACAGGCCTTCGTCAGAACTGAAGTCAGCGAGGCGCGCCATAATGGCAACCGCCGATATTTTCAAACCGGCAGCAGCGCAACCATCCCAGACGTATGCGGATAACTTAACGCTCATGATTTATCCTGCCTTTGCAATACGCGCCAGATAGCCAGCGACATAAAATTCAATCCACTTTTTCAGAACCACAGAAGCAGGCACTACCTTGTGGTTGTCCGGTTTTCCCGGCTCCCGTACTATCTGCACATACACACATGGTCGCTGTGAGACACATTGAAATTGCACGGCAGGCCGAACGCGGTTTACACTGTTCATGCGTTAATTACTCCACACGTTTAATTGATGCGCACCCGACGCCTCGGGACTGCACTCCTGAGGCGTCACCTTCTCCAAACAGCAGTTCTGTCACGGCCATGATTTCCGCCACCAAACTCTGAACTCGATACCCCTTGATCCTCATCCGCTTGCTTTCGTCACGATCTAGAACACCGTCAGATGTGAATTCGTTGTGAGCCTTTGCAAATTGACCCAGTGCTGCCAGCAACTCATTGAACTTAACCAGCAGTTCTTCGTTACCCATCTCCTCAATATCTGGGAACTTAACGAAGGTTCCGCCGTTGATCCGGCACATAGCTTCAGTGATGTCAGAGCGCCCTGAAATTTGCTCCATCATGATCGCCATACCGAATGGCACCATCTGACCGCGAACCTGACGAACGCGATTGCTCAGGGCGTTATGAGTCCCGTCATGCGCCAGCCGTTGAGACATCGCGCCATATCCGCCAGGAAATGACGTGATCAGCTTGTGCATTGCTGTTGTTATGTCTTCTGGAGCGGGATAGTTTTTATTGTCCACAAGGCATTACCTCGTTTTGTGGTTTATATCAGGCCGTTTGAGAAGTAGTATTCCCGTAGATATCAGGCCGTAATTGACTCTTGGTAACAGCGCCAGCAGTTTCTTCTTCAAGGCGTTGAGCAAGGGAAAAACCTGCCTTTTTGTAGCCATTGAAAACGAGTCTGAGATAACCACTACTGCTACCAACTTTTTTAGCCAGGGCGTTTTGCTCTGGTTTTGTTAAAGCATCCCAATAGTCTTTAATCATATGTACCTCCGAGATACATTATGCACTATTTAAATGAACCCGCAAGATACTTGTACCCAATAGGTACACGAAGTTTAATGAGTGTATGAAGACAAACGATGAAATCCGGCGGGATAACGCCAGGAAGCTCAGAGATAGTGCCGGGGGAAATTCTTCCTTTGCTGGCCTAATCGAAAGAGAGCCAACCCAAGTCAGCCGAGTGATCGGAAAGAATCCTACGAAAAAAATTGGGGATGATTTGGCACGTCACATTGAGAAGTGTTTTGATTTGCCAGATGGCTGGTTGGACAAGGAACATCAGGCCACGAATATTACTTCAGCTCCGGATGTCACTGACACCGAACTCACCATCAAAATGGTGCCGGTGATTTCATGGGTGCAGGCTGGGGCTTGGACTGAGATTGGTTATTCCGAGGTAGATTTGAGTTTATCCGAAACATATCCCTGCCCGGTCCCTTGCGGCTCTATGACCTACATTCTTCGAGTCATTGGCGATTCAATGATCGACGAGTATCGTCCTGGCGATATGATTTTCGTTGATCCAGAGGTTGCACCTGTTCATGGTGATGATGTGATCGCTTTGCTGCTTGATTCCGGCGAGACAACGTTCAAACGACTCGTAGAAGATGCGGGGAGTAAATATCTGAAAGCCTTAAACAAGGGCTGGCCCGAGCAGTACATAAAAATTGATGGTAATTGTTCAATAATCGGCACCGTTGTTTTCTCAGGAAAACCAAGACGTTACAGAGCCTAAAGGAATTATTATCCCGCAACCTGCTTCGGCAGGTTTTTTTTCGCCTTGACAATGTACCCCATAGATACATAATGTATCCGCAAGGAACATGCGCAACGGAAAGAACACTGGGGGTTGAGGGACTCACTTACCATCAACCCAATATGACCACAGTCCCAGTGTTCTTCCCGTTGTGCATAGCATCCTGGTGATGGTCGGGTTCCCTACCCGATTGCGGGTTCGACTCCCGCCGCCCAATCAGATCGACGTGGAACCTCGATAATTGCTGTGTGTAGCTGTCTTTCGGCGGTGGCATGACTCTTCAACCATCCAACATCAGGGGGAGCGAAGATAATGTTCTGATCATGACCACCGCCAATTTTTCGCAGGCATAGACAAGGGCCGCTGGCACCCACCCAGCACGCCCTGTGCATTACCGGCCGCCCTTGTCTATGTGTGTGAGTAGTTAACCAACTGAGAAGGAAATGAACATGTTTGGAATGTTTAAGAAAAAAGCGCGCAAAGCAGTCGCCGAAGTGAAAAAGATGGAAAACCGTGATGCGGTTGAAGCCACTGTTTGGGGTGCGTACGCCATCGCATATGCAGACGGTACCTGTGACGCGAAAGAAATTGCTGTTCTGGAAAAAACCATCAGTGCTTTACCGGCTTTCTCCCCGTTCGCAGGAGAAGTTGCCCAGATGAGCAGCAACATCCGCGCACGTTACGAAGCATCGCCACGCAGCGCAAACGCACAGGCTTACCGTGAACTGTCTGATGTCGCTGGCACCTCTGATGCTGTAGATGTCCTGTGCCTGTGTCTGGACATCGCCGATCAGGACGGCATCGGCGAGGAAGAAGAAGTCACTCTGAAGAAAATCGCTCAGTCCCTGCAACTGTCTTTAGACCAGTACTTATGATCGGCAAACTCCGTCTGGTCGGTGCTGGCCTGATCTTGTTTCTGGTCGTCGCTGTGGACTTCACCAGCCGCATTATGTCAACCGTCGCCGATGGTTTTCTGGTTGTGGTTCTACTGGTGGTTATCTGGCCGGTGATTAGTAAGAAGTCCTGAGTTTTATAGTGCGGGTTTCGGCCCGCATCAATGGTTCACAAAGTGCATTGTGAAACAGAGGAAATGCAAATGGCTGAAAGTCGTATGACCAACGTCCCGGAGTTTCTCTCCGAACTGGACGCCGGTATTTTCGAAAACAAAATTGCCGCCGCGCTGAATACTGCCGCTCTGGGTGTTCTGAATAACGGCGGTAAAGGCAAAGTGACCATCGAGATTGATGTTTCCCGGATCAGTAATTCGATGGAAGAAAAACGCGTGATGCTGGCTCACAAACTGAAGTTCACAGCACCTACGCCGCGCGGGAAATCGTCTGAAGAAGACACCACCGAAACCCCAATGTACGTGGGCAAAGGCGGCAAGCTGACCATCATGCAGGAAGACCAGGGCCAGTTGTTCACCATCAAGGGCGATCCTGACGGCAAACTACGTGACGCGCGATAAACATCGTTTAACCTCTCCGATAAAAGGAAATTGTTATGTCTCAAGTTTTAGACGCATCAGCAATCAAAGAAGTTCGGGATATGTCCCTCTCCGCCTTACTGGAAGAACGTCTGTCATCAGCTGACTGCCCTGCTGTTGCCTTGCCAGAATCAGTACGCATTCATTCGCTGGAAAACCTGCAAGATGGCCGGTTCCGGTTCCGCGGGAAAATGGAAACCGCCAGCATTCAGGATTTCTCCCGCTACTGCAAAGATTACGCAGGCGAAGGCGTCCGCAGCTTCATCAATGCTGACAACATGGCGGCGGTTACCGTGTTTAACCTCGGCACGCTGGCTGCACCAGGTCACGCAGATAACATCGCAGTTTTGAAACTGAAACGCACTGCGCCATTCCAGGCTTTGCTGAACATCAATGGCGATAAAAACTCACAGAAGGATCTGGCCGAGTGGCTCGAAGACTGGTCTGAATTCCTGATGGCTTTCACCGCTGACGGAGAAGTGCTGGACATCAAGAAAGCGATCGGCGGCGTCCGTAAAATTACCATCGAAGCATCCAGTTCTGCGGATCATGAAGATAGTGATTTCGGCGCCAAGCGCTCAGTGATGGAAAGCGTTGAGGCAAAAAGCAAAGAAGTCATGCCTGCGGCATTCGAATTTAAGTGCGTGCCATATGAAGGGCTGGGAGAACGCCGATTCCGTCTGCGCTACAGCGTGCTGACCGGCGGCAATGCTCCGGTGCTGGTTCTGCGCATCGTGCAGTTGGAAACGGCTGAAGAACTGATGGCTACCGAGTTCCGCGAACTGCTGGAAGCCAACTTCACCGACGTTGAAGTCGAAACATTCATCGGTGAGTTCAAAGCCTGATAGCGCGGCCTTAAATGCCCTAGTCCACTGGGGCATTTAGTGAATCGTTATTACTTAAATTTAATTGCCAATGCTGGCAAGGAATTCGCTCACGCCGAAATCTGGGAATTACTTATTTAGGAATGCAGCCATGATTGAAACAACCCGTTCGCATTTCGTCAGGCTGTTTTTTGTGAAAAGAATGCTGAATCTGTGGTTTGTCCCAGTTGAGTTTGCACCAGCAATGCCGCCGGGTATGAAAATGCTCTGGTGGCGAGCTGGGAAATATTACGGCCGATTTCGGGTCAGTCAGTAAACCGGTGTGCAGCCGGCTATAACTAAACGTGTGGAGTAATAGTATGGGTCAATTAGTTTCTTTAGTGGAATGGGCAGCAGGACCAAATGGCTTCAAAGAACCTCCCAGTAAAGCCACCCTTCACCGTATTGCGAAAACTCGGCAAACATATCCCCCAGCCGTTAAGCAAGGTCGCCGATGGGTTGTTGATGAGGAAGCCAGGTTTGTTGGTATGGTTGAACGGGTCGAAATATCGAACCATCTCCCAGCCAGCGCCCGCACTTTAGTGGAGAAAGCACTTAATGGCAGCAAGACCCCGTAAATACAACATTTCAACACCGAACTTGTATTGCAAATTGGATAAGCGAAACAACAAAACGTACTGGCAATATCGTCACCCCATTACGGGGGAGTTTATTGGTTTTGGTACGGATTCAGATGCCGCGCATGCAGCGGCACTTGAAATGAATCGCATTACTGCTGAGCAATTAACTTCTCAATCTTTCGCCCTGATAGATATTGCGAAACAAAAAGCCGAACCCAATGCTCAGAACATGCGTTTAAAGCAATGGGTAAAGGAATACAAAGCCATCCTTGACCGACGTGTGCAGCGAAAAGAGCTTGCATCATCTACTGCCAGGGGGCGCAAGGCATGCGCTGAACTTCTTTCAGCTCGTTCTCAAAACATATTGCTCAAAGAGTTCGGCGCACGTGAGATGGCTGCATTGATAAACGAATATGTCGATGCAAATAAAACAAGAATGGCACAGGTCATGCGAGCTGCATGGATCGATATGTTTAAGGAAGCACAGTTTGCCGGTGAGGTTCCGCCCGGCTTTAATCCGGCACTGGCCACACGTAAACCATTGGATGAAGTCTCCAGACAGCGACTCACGCTCGAGAACTGGTGGGCGATCTATCACGAAGCAGAACGTAGATCACCGTACATCTGCAATGCAATGCTGCTCGCTGTAGTTACTGGCCAGCGGCGTGGCGACATAGTAAAAATGAAATTCTCTGATATCTGGGATGACATGCTTCATGTTGTCCAGGGAAAAGGTAAAGGAAAAATCCGGATAGCGATCCCCCTCTCGTTGCGATGTGACGCCATCAACATGAGTGTTCGTGATGTGATTAACAAATGTCGCGACCGGGTGCTGAGTAAACATCTTGTCCATAATTCAACAGTTGTTGGCGGCTCAGCGCTGGGTTCACCTGTGGCTGAAGGGTCATTGACACAACGATTCGCAGAAGCGCGTGATTGCGCAAAAATTAAAATTGAAAAGGATAAAACACCGCCGACATTTCACGAACAACGTTCTCTTTCTGAGCGACTGTATAAAGCGCAGGGGATCAACACTCAGGAATTGCTGGGACACAGTTCAGCGAAGATGACGGAGCTCTATCATGACGAGCGCAGGGAGAAGTGGATCGTCATCGCCGTTTAATTATCAGCCGGTTTTGGGGAAGAGTTTTGGAGGGTTTTTGGAGAGGGAATTTATTTAAAGAAAAAACAGTAAGTTATTGGATTTGCGTGCTGCCTGTCCGGCAGTGAACTGTTGGGTTCTCAGCTTTAGGCTTTGAACGGCAAGAGATTATCCCTGTTTTAGCAGAAATACCCTCTTTTTTTGTGTGTTCGCGTGCACTCATTAAATCAATGAGTTAGGAGCAGTGCAAAAAAGAGGGTCAGTTCAGAGATGCCATTAATACCCCATCCCGGCCTTCCCCTTCGCCGGGGAACGAGCAAGAAAAAAAACTTCTGCCCTTATTTTTAACAGGAAGAATCAGAACGAGGGTTTTATTCGATCGAGACTGGCGTGATCAAAAATCTTGCTGAACGGAGCGGCCTGAAGAGCGGGGGCTTCAGGACCGGGAGAAGGCATCGCGGAGCGACAAGATTTTGCGCCACACGCTAGGGTGACAGAACATGTCCGTCGTGCCTGCGACAGCGCGCAGTGAAAAGAGCGTGGAGTCCAGAGGCCCGCGCGATTGCGGGTCTCTGGGCCAGTGTGGGCGGCGAGCCCACGACCTTGACCTTAAAAACGAAAATCAAATTTTCGTCACACTATCAACGAGTGCCATTTCTTCACTGCTCAGCAGCTTCTCAATATCCACCAGGATCAACATACGGTCACCCAGCGAACCCAACCCCGTCAGATACTCCGTCGACATGGTCACGGCGAATTCCGGTGCCGGGCGGATCTGATCCTGGCTCAGCGACAGCACGTCTGATACGCCGTCAACCACGATCCCGACAACGCGGTTTTCGAAGTTAAGTACAATCACCACCGTGTTTTCGTTGTAAATCACATCTTCCTGAGCGAATTTCACCCTCAGGTCGAGGATCGGCACGATGACGCCGCGCAGGTTGGTGACACCTTTAATAAAGGCCGGGGTGTTAGCAATACGGGTTACCTGATCGTATCCACGGATTTCCTGCACTTTGAGGATATCGATGCCGTATTCTTCATCGCCTAAAGTAAAGATCAGAAATTCCTGACCTACTGTTTCGCCCGCAATTTTCGCCACGGTTGCAAGTCCTGCCATGTTGTTCACCTTTGCTTTTATCTTTAAATCGGCCTGAGTTTTTCACACCCGGCAACCTTGCGGTCACCGGCAGCTTTGCTTGTTATGCGGCGGTGGAGCCTGTTGCTAATTTATCGCGGTTCAGTGACTGCAGTGCAGACACGTCCACGATCAGCGCCACACTGCCGTCGCCCAAAATAGTGGCGGCGGAAATGCCCGGTACTTTGCGATAGTTGCTTTCCAGGTTTTTCACCACAACCTGATGCTGACCAATCAACTGATCAACCAGCAACGCGTAGCGACGCCCTGCACTCTGCAAAATCACCACAATGCCCTGCGTGGCTTCGGTTTTGGCGTCTTCAACATCAAAGACGTTGTACAACTCAACCAGCGGCAGGTATTCACCGCGCACCTGCAGAACACGTTCGCCACCGGCCATCGGATGCAAATCCTCTGACAGCGGTTGCAGAGATTCCATCACCGCGTTCAGTGGCAGAATGAAGACTTCTTTACCGACTTTCACTGACATCCCGTCGAGGATCGCCAGCGTCAGTGGCAGCAGGATACGGATGGTGGTGCCTTTGCCCTGCTGGGAATGGATTTCAACGTGCCCACCCATTTCCTGAATGTTTCGTTTCACCACGTCCATGCCGACACCACGGCCTGAAACGTCAGTGACTTTTTCTGCAGTCGAGAAGCCTGCGGCAAAGATCAGCATGCCGACTTCTTCATCGCTCATGTTGTCATGGACATTCATGCCCTGCGATGCGGCTTTCGCCAGAATACGTTCGCGGTTCAGACCGGCACCATCGTCGATCACTTCGATGCAGATATTGCCGCCCTGATGTTCTGCAGAAAGCGTCAGGTTACCGGTGGGTTCTTTACCATTGGCAATACGCACATCCGGCGTTTCCACACCGTGATCCAGACTGTTACGCACCAGGTGCGTTAACGGATCGATGATACGTTCGATCAGGCTCTTATCCAGTTCGGTCGAGCTGCCGAGTAGTGTCAGTTCGATTTGCTTATTCAGTTTGCTGGCCAGATCTCGCACCAGACGCGGGAAGCGGCTGAACACGAATTCCATCGGCATCATACGAATCGACATCACCGATTCCTGCAAATCACGGGCATTACGTTCGAGCTGGCCCATGCTGTTGAGCAGGTCACTGTGGACAACCGGATCCAGCAGATCTGAACGCTGCGCCAGCATGGACTGGGTGATCACCAGTTCGCCCACGAGGTTGATCAACTGGTCAACCTTTTCAACAGCAACACGGATGCTGGTGGATTCAGGGGCTTTAGGTGCACGGGCTTTCGCCGGTTCGCTGTTCGGCACTGCCGTCAGTACCGGAGCCTGACGGGCGACGACCGCCGGTGCTGCGGCCACTTCCGCCACAACAGGCGCAGATGCGGCAACCGCAACGGCCTCAGAAGCAACCGCTGCCGGGGCGTGAGTGAAGCTGATTTGTTCCGGCTCCAGCACAAAACACAGCACGGCAATAATGTCGTCTTCGCTAACGGTGGTGACCAGGGTGGCTTCCACGCTGTCATCAGTCTGAACCGGATCTTTTATCTCGCCGAGATTGCCGAGTTCATCCAGCATCACAGGAATTTCCTGTGTTTTCAGGCCGGAGAGACGAACGCGCAAATCGCCCTTACCGGCAGCGGGTGCAACCGGCGCTGTCGCGACAGATTGTGCCGCTGTCTGGTCTTCAACCACGTGAAGATCAGGCACAGGTTCACGCGCCTGTTGCGCTTCGAGGGCCAGTTGTCTCAGGGCCGCACAGATATATTCAAAGCTTTCTGCGTCAGGATCCCGGGAAGATTTATAGGCGTCGAGTTGCTCCTGCATAATGTCTTTTGTTTCCAGAAACAGGTTGATGATGTCGGTGCTCAGGCTCATTTCAGCGCGACGAGCACCGTCGAGCAGGTTTTCCAGTAAGTGAGTCGTTTCCTGTAAAACCGTAAATCCAAACGTGGCTGCACCGCCTTTGATTGAGTGCGCTGCGCGGAAAATCGCATTCAGTTGCTCAATGTCAGGCGCCTGCGGATCAAGTAACAACAGATGTTGTTCCATGTCCGCCAGCAACTCGTCTGCTTCATCAAAAAATGTCTGATAAAAATCAGTAATATCCATGCTCACGTGATCACCTCTGCTGTGAATCGCGGCTTGTTAATGTGTCGCAGGTGCCGTGCCCGCCGCGGCAGCCGGAGCTGCCGTCGCAGGTTGAGCGCCTGCCGAGGGTGTCACTGGCGTCTGCGTCTCAATCCCGGGTATTGATGGTGCTTTCTCTGGTGTGGCCGGTGCCGGGTTTGCCTGTGGCGCTAACGCCGGAGCTGCCGGAGCCGAACTCATTTTTGGTGCTAATGCCGGCACTTTTTGTGTGCCTTGTACTTGTCTTTGCAGCTCGCCAGCGTCACTGATCGTGATCGCCTCGCCCTCGCTGTTTTCCCGTTCAATCGCTTCTTCCGCGTGTTTGTTCAGGACCAAAATACTGATACGACGGTTGATGGCGTCACCTGCCGGATGGTTTTTCAGTTGCATGGAAGACCCCATGCCCATCACCCGCAGGACTTTCCCTTCGCTGAGGCCGCCGCTCATCATCTCGCGACGTGAAGCATTCGCGCGCTCAGTCGACAGTTCCCAGTTGCTGTAGCCACGTTCACCTGTGGCATACGGCATGTCATCGGTATGCCCCGCCAGACTGATCTTGTTCGGAAAACCATCCAGTACCGGGGCAATCGCCCTGAGGATATCGCGCATGTACGGCTCAACAATCGCGCTGCCAAGCTGGAACATCGGGCGGTTTTTGCTATCGATAATCTGAATGCGCAAACCCTGCTCGGTCAGGTTAATCATCAGGTGTGGACGTAAATCTTTCAGCCGCGGATCCGACGCCAGCATGTCTTCCAGCTTTTGCTGCAACCGCTGTAAATCGTCCGACTCACGCTTACTCGCCCCCTGCGACTGCTCCATTTTATGGACTTCCCCGTCCTGTACGGTCGGGTCTTCGCCACCGCCCGGGATCGGGCTGGTAGCATCGCTGCTGCGCGGCCCGCCGGTGATCGCCACCGCAAGGGGGGTACGGAAGTATTCGGCAATTTGCACCAGTTCTTTAGGGCTGGAGATCGAAATCAGCCACATCACCAGAAAGAAAGCCATCATCGCTGTCATAAAGTCAGCGTAAGCAATCTTCCACGAACCGCCGTGATGCCCTCCGCCGTGCTTATTCTTTTTCTTGCGTACAACAACGATTGGATGGCTCTGATGCTTCATACTTTTTCTTCTTCAGTTTGTTTCTGACCCGGCGACTTGACCTGGCGAACGTGTTCCTCCAGTTCAATAAACGAAGGTCGCTCCGAGGTGTACAACGTTTTACGGCCAAACTCGACGGCAATTTGTGGCGCATAACCGTTAATGCTCGATAGCAAAGTCACCTTGATGCACTGCATCATTTTGGCGTTTTCAGCACTCTTCTGGCGTAACACGCTGGCCAGCGGAGAAATAAAACCGTACGCCAGCAGGATACCGAGGAAGGTCCCGACCATCGCGTGGGCAATCAGTGCCCCGAGTTCTGCGGCAGGTCGGTCAGCAGCGGCCAGGGTATGTACGATCCCCATTACCGCAGCGACGATACCGAATGCCGGGAGTGAGTCACCCACCAGCGCCAGGCTGTTCGCCGGCACTTCACTCTCGTGCTCGTAAGTTTCGATTTCCTCGTCCATCAGCGCTTCAATTTCAAAGGCATTCATGTTGCCGCTGACCATGAGGCGCAGATAGTCAGTCAGATATTCGACTAACTGTTTATCGGCAAGGATGCGCGGATAATTAGCAAAAATGTCGCTTTCGGCCGGATTGTCGATGTCATTTTCCAGCGACAGCATCCCCTGTTGGCGTGATTTGGCTAATACCCGGTAAAGCAGCGCCATCAGATCCATATACAACGCTTTATTGTATTTTGATGCGCGGAACAACTGCGGCAGCGCGCGCATGGTGGATTTGATCGCTTTGCCGTTGTTACCGACGAAGAAGGCACCGATGCCGGCACCGCCAATAATGAGCAATTCTGCGGGTTGGTATAACGCGCCCAGCTCACCGCCGACGAGCATGAAACCGCCGAACACAGAGCCCAACACCACGATGTAACCTATTATCACTAGCACGATGAATCCTTAATTCGATGTGGTTTTAGGGCGAGGTTAAGCGCGCGCCATGTGCCTGACCGATTTGTGCCGTAGAAACGTGCATAAAAAGTGTCAGAGAATGGCTGAGATGTTAGGGGGGAATTGATGAGCGGTGGTAGCCACCGCTCAGAACGACTTACTGCAACCCAACTATCTCAAACTGCGTGCTTGACCTGTTCGTCCAGCTCTTGAGATGTTATATCGGCAACCTGCGGGGAAAGTTTACGTTTTTTTACTGCTCGGGACGGGGGCTGGCAAAGACTGCAAACAAACCCGTGGCGGGGTTGGTGTGCATGGGTAATAAATGAGCCATCACAGCAGTTACACGCTGAAAGCTGCAACATGCCGCTGTCGACAAAACGTACTAACGTCCAGGCACGGGTCAGCGCAAGGATCGGCGCTTCCCCCGGCTGCTCAGGACACTGTTCCAGATATAAACGATAAGCCTTGATCACCGCCTCCACGCCATTACAGTGGCCGCTCTTTAGCAGGAAAGAGTAAGCGTTGTAAAACATGGAGGAATGGATGTTCTGTTCCCAGGTCATGAACCAGTCAGTAGAGAACGGCAACATGCCTTTCGGGGGAGGACTTCCTCGCAACTCTTTGTACAATTTAATCAGTCGGCCACGACTTAATTGCGTTTCGCTTTCCAGCATCTGCAATCTGGCACCCAGCGTAATCAGTTCCATAGCCAGCTGAATGTCCCGTGCTTCCTGAACAATACTTTTTTCTGCTGGCTTGGTTGACGCATCTTTACCAGACATAGCTACGCCCTTTTCTTCATCGCGCCGCTTTCTTTCGCGGCCAGGCCTTTCAGCAGATGGCTGGACAACAAGATACCGGTATGGATTTGTTGTAAGTCATCCACCCGCGATTCCTGGGTCAAGCGTTCAATTGTCTTGCTGTCATCAAAGCGGAACTGACACAAAAGCTGGTTCGTTTCAGCTAACTTCACCATCTGAGGCAGCGTCAGCTGTCTCAGGGTATCTGCCATAACGTCATCGATCCCCAGGCGAAACATCGCTGAGGCCTTTTCGTCGTTAATCAAACGCTGTGCCAACAGTAAATATGACAGGTTGATATCATATATGTGCTTAAGCAATTCGGACATTCTGTTCTACCCCATTACCGATGCCGTTTTTTTAAGACGGCGGATTGATAGACATATTCCATGCAGCAAGAGTTTTACCCGGCGTGACAGGAGTATTTTTTACTATCAAAACAATTGGATCATTGGCTGATTAATAAATCTCACGATGATTATTAGATTTATCCCGCGGTATTTACTTCACCGCCAATACAAAGTTGTTCCTGATGTAAACTAAATTAATTGTGACAATTGCACTGCTAAGTAATCGAAAAACACTTTAGTTTTGGTGTACTGGCAGAGTCCGTTGCTGTGATGGCGCCTCATTCAGTGAAACGCTTTTACATACATTATTAGGAATAATCTTACTACGCTGCAACTCTAACCCCGTTTCCTTTATACATACAATCTTACCGTTGACGAATTTTGAATAAAGTGTGATGGAGATCACACTTTATAACTTTATTTTGCTTCTGAAAGTGCAATTTATCGTAAAAATCTGCGCATTTTTAAGCCAAAAGTAAAAAAGCGTCTAAAAAGCTCTCTTCAGACAGCCTTTTTTAGCCTTTTTTAGATCAATTTGTACAAAGGCCAGCCAAAGCCAAATGAACAGCACAGATAATAATTAATAACTTCTCATGCAGCTATTTATGCTGGAAATTTCAAATAGCATGATCATTGTGCTAAATACACTCAACCCAGTCAGCACAAGGGTTTTCGGGGAGTTGTCCTAATGGTTTGTGAGGAAATTAAGCGCGAATTGTTCTTAAACCGTGAGCAAGCACGCGGTTTAAGAAATAAAAAGACAATTATTGTAATAATTTATGACCGGACACGCGGAAACATCCAGCAACAAGGCCGGATTGATAAGAAGAAGTGATGGAATGGCATAGTGGTGCCGAACTTAACCTATCGGCAACTGTTCAGGAAAACTTTAATCATTGCGCTTAAAAAAGTGATTTATACCGCGCAATAGCAAATTAAAAACGCGCGACTAGGAATTTTATTACCAAACCAGCATCTGTCGCCAGTTTCACCTGCAGATTGGCGATTAAAACGCATTTTTAACTACGCTGTCAGAAGAATATTAGACAGCAAGCTTAAAAAATGTACCGCCATTAAACCGGCTAATTAAACGGAAGGATAAAATAGGCGTTGCAGGATAAATGAATAGTTTCCTGCACATGAGAAAGGGGTTTTCCGAACGTTAATGCAGCAGACACTTAACAACCTGCCGAAATTTCCGGCAGGTCATAACGTGAAATTATCTACACCGCGTTTGGTGATTAAAAAGGCATGGTTCGCGGATCAGGATGCTGATATTCAAAGCCAAGTTCTTTGCAGATCCGCTCACCATCGACGATTTTGCCCTTCTGTGCTGAAGCTTGTTCAGCAAAAGTCGGCGGCTCCAGCCCCATCTGTCTGGCCAGCGCCGGATAAAACTCCGCTTTGGCAGGATGAGCAGGTGCGCACAGGTTATACGTATGGCCGCCTTTCGGCAGACTGAGTAACAACGCAATCGCGGCAATCACATCATCCTGATGCACCAGGTTGACGCCATGCTGACCGCCTTTCACCTGCGTCTTTCCGGCCATAAAACGTCCCGGATGGCGATCGCCGCCGACCAGACCGGCCAGACGCAGTACATCGACAGACGTATTGGGTAAACCATGGAGCCAGTTTTCGAGTTCTTTAAGCACCTTTCCGCTGGTCGTGACCGGCTCAAGCGGCGACCCCTCACGCACCACACCCTCTCCTTCACCGTAAACAGATGTCGAGCTGGTGAAAATAATGCGTTTGACGTTATGCGCCAGCGCGCTGTCGGTTAACAGCTGTACCGCCTGGAAGTACAGTTCGCTGCCGTCCACCGTCCGGCGCGCAGGCAAGGTAATGATCAGCGCATCGACATTCAGCAACTGATCGAGATCTTCCGCCACACATTCCATCTGCGGCGTAAACACCAGCGGGAAACACTCGATCCCCACGGCTCTGGCGGCATCTACCCCATCCGGCGTGGTTTTACTGCCGACCACCTGATAACCTTTTGGAGCCAGCGCCATCGCCAGTGGCATTCCCAGCCAGCCCAGTCCGATAATCGAAACCTTCTTCATACTTCGCTCCGTTGTTTCATTGGCATGTGGCATCACATCACCCACTGCTGATACTGCTTCCTTTATACTAGCAAATGTCACCTTTTCCCGGTTCAGCCTGCGTAAGGTTTTCTCTGCCTCTGTTAACAGATCATTCATTTATTCGATGAAAACCCTGCTGCAGATAAGAAAAACTCATCATCGGAAAAAAAGGTTGCGCTGTTACCGCCCGATAGTTTAGTTTTATTGGCAGCGAATTTGATATGTGTGGCGAATGATTCAAATCTGAATCACGCGGCATATAAATGAACATACTGAGAAACTGACATGACAAACGTTCTGATTAACCACCGTCATCACCATCACCCTGACTAGTCTTTCAGGCGATTGGTGCTGGGAGACTGTTTAGATCTTCCAGTGGCGCAGAACGCAGAGATAGCCCCCGGAAGATTTCTTCCGGGGGCTTTTTTTTTGGCCTGACGGATTGAAGTTAACGCCTTTAAACAAACGATTTTTACGATAAATAATTAAGAAACTGAGGTCATCATGCTGGATAAAACACGTTTACGGATAGCAATGCAAAAGTCGGGTCGCCTGAGCGATGAATCACGCGAACTGCTGGCCCGCTGCGGGATCAAAATCAACCTGCAGGAACAGCGTCTGATCGCCTTCGCAGAAAACATGCCGATCGACATTTTGCGCGTGCGTGATGACGATATCCCGGGGCTGGTGATGGACGGTGTGGTGGATCTGGGCATCATCGGTGAAAACGTGCTGGAAGAAGAGTTGCTGAGCCGCCGCGCCCAGGGCGAAGACCCGCGTTATTTCACCCTGCGTCGTCTGGATTTTGGCGGTTGCCGTCTGTCACTGGCGACGCCACTGGACACGGAGTATACCGGTCCGCAAAGCCTGCAAAACGCCCGCATCGCCACCTCGTATCCGCACCTGCTCAAGCAATATCTCGATAAAAAAGGCGTCGATTTCAAATCCTGCCTGCTGAACGGTTCTGTGGAAGTCGCCCCGCGCGCCGGTTTGTCGGATGCGATTTGTGACCTGGTCTCTACCGGCGCCACGCTCGAAGCCAACGGCCTGCGTGAAGTGGAAGTGATTTATCGCTCCAAAGCCTGTCTTATCCAGCGCGACGGCGAAATGCCACAAGAGAAACAACTGCTGATCGACAAAATGATGACCCGTATTCAGGGCGTTATTCAGGCACGCGAATCCAAGTACATTATGTTGCACGCGCCAAGTGAGCGTCTTGATGAGATCGTTGCCCTGCTGCCGGGCGCTGAGCGTCCGACCATTCTGCCGCTGGCAGGCGATCAGCAACGTGTGGCCATGCACATGGTCAGCAGCGAAACCCTGTTCTGGGAAACGATGGAGAAACTGAAAGCGCTCGGCGCCAGCTCCATTCTGGTTCTGCCAATCGAAAAAATGATGGAGTAAGCCATGAAGCCTGACGCGTTCACTACCCCGATTGACTGGCAGCAATGCGACGAACAACAGCGTCGCGAGCTGCTGACACGCCCGGCAATTTCGGCGTCTGACCGTATTACCGAATCTGTCAGTGAAATCCTGCGCCGCGTGCGCAGTGAAGGTGACAGTGCGCTGCGCGAGTTTTGCGCCCGCTTTGATAAAACTGAAGTCCGGGAATTGCGCGTCACTGCACAGCAAATCGGGGCAGCGGCCGCGCGTTTAGGTGAGGACGTTAAACAGGCGATGGCACATGCCGTGCGCAATATCGATACCTTTCATCAGGCACAAAAACTGGCTGTGGTGGATATCGAAACCCAGCCCGGCGTACGTTGCCAGCAACTGACCCGCCCTATTCAGTCCGTGGGTCTGTATATTCCGGGCGGTTCTGCGCCGCTGGTGTCCACCGTATTAATGTTAGCGACCCCGGCGCGTATTGCCGGATGCCAGAAAGTGGTGCTGTGTTCTCCGCCGCCGATTGCCGATGAAATTCTGTATGCCGCTCAACTGTGTGGCGTGGAAGAGGTGTATCAGCTTGGCGGTGCGCAGGCAATTGCCGCGCTGGCCTTTGGCACCGAAACCGTGCCGCGTGTGGCGAAAATCTTCGGGCCGGGCAATGCCTACGTCACCGAAGCCAAGCGTCAGGTTAGTCAGAGCCTGGACGGCGCGGCAATCGATATGCCAGCCGGGCCTTCAGAAGTGCTGGTGATTGCCGACAGTGGCGCAACACCTGACTTTGTTGCCTCTGATTTGCTTTCTCAGGCAGAACACGGCCCCGATTCTCAGGTGATTTTGCTGACGCCGGATTTGAAAATAGCGCAGGCGGTTGGTGAAGCCGTTGAACGCCAGTTGCAGACATTATCCCGCAGCGAGATTGCCCGTCAGGCACTGGCAAGCAGCCGTCTGATTGTGGCGAAAGACATCGCGCAGTGTATCGAAATCAGCAATGCGTACGGTCCGGAGCACCTGATCCTGCAAACCCGTGAGCCGGAGCAACTGGTCGACAGTATCACCAGCGCCGGTTCAGTATTTCTCGGTGACTGGTCACCGGAATCCGCAGGCGATTACGCTTCCGGCACCAACCACGTCTTGCCGACTTACGGTTACACGGCCACCTGTTCCAGCCTCGGTCTGGCAGATTTCCAGAAACGCATGACCGTTCAGCAGTTAACGCCTGAAGGTTTGCTCGGTCTGGCAAATACCATCGAAACCCTGGCGCAGGCTGAACAACTGACCGCACACAAAAATGCCGTGACTTTGCGCGTTAACGCTTTAAAGGAGCAACGCTGATGAGCAATGAAAACACCCTCAGCGTTCAGGCGCTGGCACGTAAGAATGTGCAGGAACTGACCCCGTATCAGTCCGCACGTCGTCTCGGCGGCAACGGTGATGTGTGGCTTAACGCTAACGAATACGCCATCGCGCCACAGTTTGAACTGACGCAGCAGACCTTTAACCGTTATCCGGAATGTCAGCCTGCGCTGGTCATCAACCGTTACGCAGCTTATGCGGGTGTTGACCCGGAACAGGTGCTGGTCAGCCGTGGCGCAGACGAAGGCATTGAACTGTTGATCCGCGCATTCTGTGAACCGGGCAAAGACGCTATTCTTTATTGCCCGCCGACTTACGGCATGTACAGCGTCAGCGCCGAGACAATTGGCGTGGAAGGCCGCACCGTGGCCGCAAAAGCCGACTGGTCTTTGGATCTCCCGGCCATTGAAGCCGCGCTGGATGGCGTGAAACTGGTTTATGTGTGCAGCCCGAATAATCCGACCGGCAATATCATCGATCCGCAAGAGATACGTGCTGTGCTGGAAATGACCCGCGGACGCGCCATTGTAGCGGTCGATGAGGCCTATATTGAATTTTGCCCGCAGGCGACAGTGTCGGGTTGGTTGCAGGAATATCCGCACCTGGCGATTTTGCGCACGCTGTCCAAAGCGTTTGCCCTCGCCGGTTTGCGCTGCGGCTTCACGCTCGCCAACAGCGACCTGATTGGTTTATTAATGAAAGTGATCGCGCCTTATCCTTTATCTACGCCTGTAGCCGATATCGCTGCACAGGCGCTGAGCCCGGAAGGGCTGGCGATAATGCGTCAGCGGGTGACTGAAGTGACGGAAAACCGCGCGTGGTTGCGGGAAGAACTGGAAAAATGCGCCTGTGTTGAAGAGGTTTTTGCCAGCGACACTAACTACGTCCTCGTCCGCTTCTACGCTTCAAGTGCCGTCTTTAAAAACCTCTGGGATCAGGGCATTATCCTGCGTGACCAGAACAAGCAACCGGGACTTTCCGGCTGCCTGCGGATCACAATCGGTACCCGGGAAGAACTGCAACGGGTGATCACCGCCCTGCAGCCTTTACCTGGCGCTACCGCATCCACTCTTAATGATAATCAAAATAGCCCCCGCAAGGAGCACATGTGAGCCAGAGTCCGTTATTGCAAAAAACACTGTTCATCGACCGCGACGGTACCCTGATTTCCGAGCCACCTGAAGATTTTCAGGTCGACCGTCTGGACAAACTGGCCCTCGAGCCGGGCGTCATTCCGGCACTCTTAGCGCTGCAAAATGCCGGTTTTAAACTGGTGATGATCACCAATCAGGACGGTCTGGGCACCGCCAGTTTCCCGCAGGAAACCTTCGACCCGCCGCACAACCTGATGATGCAGATCCTGACCTCACAGGGCATCGTTTTCGACGAGGTGCTGATTTGTCCGCACCTGCCAGCCGATCACTGCGATTGCCGTAAACCAAAAACCAAACTGGTGGCGGGTTATCTGGAAAGCGGCGTGCTGGACACGGCAAACAGTTATGTGATTGGCGACCGTGACACTGATATCCAGCTGGCGGCCAATATGGGTATCGCCGGGCTGCGTTATCAGCGAGATACGCTGAACTGGGCGACGATTGCAGAGCAACTGACTCAACGTGACCGCCATGCAAAAGTTAACCGCGTAACGCGGGAAACGGCCATTGATGTGGATGTCTGGCTGGATCGCGAAGGTGAAAGCAAAATCCGTACCGGCGTCGGTTTCTTCGACCATATGCTGGATCAGATCGCTACGCACGGCGGTTTTCGTATGAACATCGAAGTGAAAGGCGATTTGTATATCGACGATCACCACACGGTGGAAGATACCGCACTGGCGCTGGGTGAAGCGCTGAACAAAGCGCTGGGCGATAAACGTGGCATTGGCCGTTTCGGATTCGTACTGCCAATGGATGAATGTCTGGCTCGCTGTGCACTGGATATCTCCGGGCGTCCGCACCTGGAATACAAAGCTGAATTTAACTATCAGCGCGTCGGCGACCTGAGCACGGAAATGGTCGAACACTTCTTCCGTTCACTGTCTTATGCGATGGCCTGTACCCTGCACTTGCGTACTAAAGGCAAGAACGATCACCACCGTGTTGAGAGCCTGTTCAAAGCCTTTGGCCGCACACTGCGCCAGGCAATTCGTGTGGATGGCAACACCCTGCCGAGCTCGAAAGGAGTGCTGTGATGAATGTCGTTATCCTTGATACCGGCTGTGCCAACCTCTCTTCCGTGAAATATGCAGTTCAGCGTCTGGGCTATGAGCCAACGGTGAGCCGTGAACCGGAGATTGTGTTGCAGGCTGACAAATTGTTTTTACCGGGCGTCGGCACGGCGCAGGCGGCGATGGAACAGCTCGAACAGCGTGAGCTTATTGACCTGATCAAAGCCTGCACCCAACCGGTGCTGGGCATTTGTCTGGGTATGCAACTGCTGGCTTCATCGAGCGAAGAAAATGGCGGTATCGATACACTGGGTATTATTGAGACGCCGGTGCAGCGCATGCCAGACCTTGGTTTGCCGCTGCCACATATGGGCTGGAATCAGGTCACCGCCAACGCCGACAGCCATTTATTCCGCGGCATTGATGAAAATGCTTACTTCTATTTCGTCCACGGATTTGCCATGCCGGTATGCGAAAACACAGTCGCTCAGACACTTTACGGCGAGCCCTTCAGCGCCGCCGTACAAAAAGACAACTTCTTCGGCGTGCAGTTTCATCCCGAACGTTCCGGTGCCGCGGGCGCACAGTTGCTGAAAAACTTTCTGGAGATGTAAACAGCATGATTATTCCCGCTTTGGATTTGATCGAAGGCAGCGTGGTGCGTTTGCATCAGGGCGATTACGGTCAGCAACGTGACTACGGCAATGATCCGTTACCGCGTTTGCAGGATTATCAGCAGCAAGGTGCGCAAGTTCTGCACCTTGTCGATTTAACCGGCGCGAAAGATCCGGCTGCACGCCAGATCCCTTTGCTGACGAAATTACTGGCCGGTGTTTCCGTGCCGGTGCAGGTCGGTGGCGGCATCCGTAATGAGCAGGACGTTGAAGCACTGCTTAACGCTGGCGCAACCCGCGTGGTGGTCGGTTCGACTGCAGTGAAAGATCCGGCGACCGTACAGGGCTGGTTCAGCCGTTTCGGCGCGGATGCGCTGGTGCTGGCACTGGATGTACGCATCGATGCCGAAGGTAGCAAAAATGTGGCCATCAGCGGCTGGCAGGAAAACTCCAATGCCACGCTGGAACAGGTCGTCGAGCAATATCTGCCGTTCGGCCTGAAACATGTGCTGTGCACCGATATTTCCCGTGACGGCACGCTGGCCGGTTCCAATGTCGAGCTTTATCGTGAAGTGACAGCGCGTTATCCGCAGGTGGCGTTTCAGGCTTCAGGCGGTATCGGCTCACTGGATGATATCGCTGCATTGCGTGACAGCGGTGTGGAAGGCGTGATTGTCGGGCGCGCATTGCTCGACGGTAAATTTAATGTGACGGAGGCAATTTCATGCTGGCAAAACGGATAATCCCCTGCCTCGACGTTAAAGACGGTCAGGTCGTCAAAGGCGTACAGTTCCGCAATCACGAAATCATCGGCGATATCGTACCGCTGGCGCAGCGCTATGCGCAGGAAGGCGCGGACGAACTGGTATTCTACGACATCACCGCCTCAAGCGACGGCCGCGTAGTGGATAAAAGCTGGGTATCGCGCGTGGCTGAAGTTATTGATATCCCCTTCTGCGTGGCGGGCGGCATTAAAAGCCTTGAAGATGCCAGCCAGATTTTGCAGTTTGGTGCAGATAAGATTTCTATTAATTCCCCTGCCCTGGCGGATCCGACACTGATCACCCGCCTTGCCGACAGGTATGGTGTACAGTGTATCGTCGTGGGTATCGATACGTGGCACGATACAGAGACGGGAACTTATCAGGTTCATCAGTTTACCGGTGATGAAGCGCGTACTAAGATCACCACCTGGCAGACTATCGACTGGGTGAAGGAAGTGCAGGAACGCGGCGCAGGTGAAATTGTGCTGAATATGATGAATCAGGACGGCGTGCGTAACGGGTATGACCTTGAGCAACTGAAGATGATCCGCGAAGTGTGTCATGTTCCGCTGATCGCTTCGGGCGGCGCGGGGACCATGTCACACTTCCTTGACGCCTTCCGCGAAGCACAGGTCGACGGCGCACTGGCCGCCTCCGTGTTCCACAAACAAATTATTAATATTGGCGAGCTGAAAAGCTACCTGGCCGAAAATGGCGTGGAGATCCGCTTGTGAGTAATCAGGATGTAAAAACCGGTCTGCTGACCGATGAACAGATTAGCCAGCTCGACTGGGAAAAAGTGGATAACCTGATGCCAGCCATCATCCAGCACGCGGTGTCGGGTGAAGTGCTGATGCTCGGATATATGAATCAGGAAGCACTGGGCGTTACGCAGTCTTCCGGCAAGGTAACGTTTTATTCACGCACCAAAGAGCGTCTGTGGACCAAAGGCGAAACGTCAGAAAACTATCTGAACGTCGTCAGCATCACCCCGGATTGCGATAACGACACGCTGCTGGTGTTGGTCAATCCGGTTGGCCCGACCTGCCATAAAGGCAATAACAGCTGCTTCCACCCTGCTGAAACCGACTGGGCGTTTCTGTATCAGCTCGAAGAACTGCTCGCCTCGCGCAAAACCGCCGATCCGGAAAGCTCGTATACCGCCAAACTTTACGCCAGCGGTACCAAACGCATCGCACAAAAAGTCGGTGAAGAAGGCGTTGAAACTGCGCTGGCCGCCACCGTCAACGACCGCTTTGAACTGAAAAACGAAGCCTCAGATCTCATTTATCACCTGCTGGTATTGCTGCAGGATCAGGATCTGAACCTGAGTGCGGTCATTGAGAATCTGCGTCAGCGTCATAAGAAATAACGTCGAAAATTCAAAAGTAAAAGTTCAGACGTAAAAAAGCCGCCTTTGCTGATGCATTGGCGGCTTTTTTTGTCTCGACGTGACAACACCGGCACGCTTAACACGTGCCGGTCAGGCAATTAATCCAACCATTCGGTATGGAATACGCCATCTTTGTCGGTACGTTTGTAAGTATGCGCACCGAAGTAGTCACGCTGTGCCTGGATCAGGTTGGCGGGCAGAACCGCAGAACGGTAGCTGTCGTAGTAGTTGATCGCAGCAGAGAAGGTTGGCGTCGGGATACCGTTCTGAACGGCATAAGACACGACATCACGCAGCGCTTGCTGATATTCATCAGCAATGTTTTTGAAGTACGGAGCCAGCAGCAGGTTAGCGATAGAGGCATTTTCAGCATACGCATCGGTAATTTTCTGCAGGAACTGTGCACGAATAATACAACCCGCACGGAAAATCTTCGCGATTTCACCGTAGTTCAGATCCCAGTTGTTCTCATCTGATGCGGCTTTCAGCTGTGAGAAGCCTTGCGCGTAAGAAACGAGTTTGCCCAGATACAGAGCACGACGCACTTTCTCGATGAACTCCGCTTTGTCGCCAGAGAAAGGTTTCACCGCCGGGCCGGACAGTACTTTAGAAGCCGCAACACGCTGGTCTTTCAGGGAAGACAAGTAACGGGCAAACACAGACTCGGTGATCAGCGTCAGTGGTTCGCCCAGATCCAGTGAGCTCTGGCTGGTCCATTTACCGGTGCCTTTGTTCGCTGCTTCATCCAGGATCACATCGACCAGGTATTTACCTTCTTCGTCCTTCTTAGTGAAGATGTCTTTGGTGATGTCGATCAGGTAGCTGCTCAGCTCGCCTTTGTTCCAGTCAGCAAAGGTGGTCGCCAGCTCTTCGTTGCTCAGGTTCAGGGACTGCTTCAGCAGAGAATACGCTTCTGCGATCAGCTGCATGTCGCCGTATTCGATACCGTTGTGAACCATTTTGACGTAGTGACCGGCACCATCTGCACCGATGTAAGCCACACAAGCGTCGCCATCTTCAGCACGGGCTGCGATTTTTTCAAGAATAGGTGCTACCAGCGCGTAGGCTTCTTTCTGACCGCCAGGCATGATAGACGGGCCTTTCAGTGCGCCCTCTTCACCGCCGGAAACGCCGGTACCGATGAAGTTGAAACCTTGCTCGGACAGTTCGCGGTTACGGCGAATGGTGTCTTTGTAATAGGTGTTACCGCCATCGATCAGGATGTCGCCTTTATCCAGGTGCGGAGTCAGGGATGCGATGGTTTTATCAGTTGCTTCACCGGCTTTCACCATCAGCAAGATACGACGAGGTTTTTCCAGCGAGTCAACAAACTCTTCGACGGTGTAGTGCGGAACCAGATTTTTACCCGGATTTTCAGCGATGACTTCATCAGTCTTGTCGCCTGAACGGTTAAAAATGGAAACGGAATAACCACGGCTTTCAATGTTAAGCGCGAGGTTACGGCCCATGACCGCCATACCGACAACGCCGATCTGTTGTTTGGACATTAGCAACTCCTGTCTGAAATAGTTGATCGCCCAGTTTTTAGTCTAAACCCCTGTAAACAGTGAGTTTAACTGCACTGAGCCATACAAATGAACACAAGCATTGTACATGAGAATGGCGAAGGGTGAACCTATTGCAGCCATAACAATATTCTGATCGCACATGCCAGCAATCCCCTGCTTCGCCCTTCTCAGAGGCCAGCTTTACTTTACCGGTAACATGTGGGGAATGCAGGTAAAAAAGAGCTAAAGTGACAGCGAAAGTTTTGTTGCCTCTATCAAGCCGCTTAGAGCAGCGTTTCTGTACGATTGGCATATAAAGTTACCTCCTCCAATTGGGGCTGCGACAAGTTAGATTTATCTGAGGGGATAAACCAACATAAGGCATGTATCCTTTAGCCCAACTTTGGGGTTAAAATTACCGGCTAAGGGTAAAGTGTTGTCTATTAAGACCCCCTATAGTAGAAGCATAATGAGGTTTTTATGAGTTATGAGGTAGTTGCCTAATGCAATCTTTCAACGCGTCCCCCCGAGAATTCGTGGCAAGCGCTGTACGCAACCGAGCATTAATTTATAACCTGGTCAAAAGGGAAGTTGTTGGGCGATATAAAGGCTCAATGCTGGGTATCCTTTGGTCGTTTTTTAACCCTGTATTTATGCTGGCCGTTTATACCTTCGTTTTTAGTGTCGTATTTAATGCGAGATGGGCAGGTGGTGGTCAGTCAAAAACAGAATTTGCACTTATACTGTTTGCAGGGCTAATAGTTTTCAATTTATTTGCAGACTGTTTCAATCGTGCACCGGGTCTGGTACTTGCTAATGCTAACTATGTTAAAAAAGTTGTTTTCCCTCTAGAAATCCTTCCTTGGGTGTCGGTCGGTTCAGCACTATTTCATGCAATGATCAGCATCATCGTCTGGGTCATCTTCTACATTTTCGTCGTCGGAGTTCCGCATTTAACTATTCTGTTACTCCCGATAACAATTATTCCATTAGTTCTGCTTTCTGTTGGTGTGAGCTGGGCTCTGGCATCCCTGGGTGTTTATTTACGCGACGTTTCACAACTTGTTGCGGTACTGACGACAGTCCTGATGTTTTTATCGCCAATTTTCTTCCCTATTGAAGCATTGCCGGAACATTATCGTCCTTTATTGAAGATGAATCCGCTGGCACCCGCTATCGCTGAAATGCGCGACGTTCTGTACTTCGGTGGGATCCCAAAGATCAGTTCTTTCTGCATTTATTTTGCAGCTTGTAGCCTGGTAGCCTGGCTCGGTTTTGCATGGTTCCAAAAAACAAGAAAGGGGTTTGCCGATGTCTTGTAATTCCATCGATTCTTCGATAGACGTTAAGGCTGAAGATATTGATGTCAGCACAGAAGAAATTGCTATTAGTGTCGAAGGTCTGGGGAAATGTTATCAAATTTATGAAAAACCCCGGGATCGCCTCCTACAAATATTTTTTCGTGGTCGCAAAAACTTCTTTAGAGAATTTTGGGCATTACGGGATGTTTCCTTTAAAGTACGCAAAGGGGAAACTGTAGGGATTATTGGCCGCAATGGTTCAGGTAAATCCACACTCCTTCAGATGATTTGTGGAACATTAAACCCAACGGTTGGTAATGTCACTGTTCAGGGCAAGGTCGCTGCCCTTTTAGAATTGGGGGCAGGTTTTAACCCCGAATTTACCGGGCGTGACAACGTCTACATGGCGGCCTCGCTCTATGGCTTAAGTCGTGAAGAAGTGACGAAACGATTCCATTTAATTGAAACATTTGCAGATATTGGCGAGCATATCGATCAGCCAGTCAAAAATTATTCAAGCGGAATGTATGTACGACTTGCGTTTGCTGTCATTGCGCATGTGGATGCTGACATCCTGGTTATTGATGAAGCACTTGCCGTTGGTGATGCAGTATTTACGCAAAAATGTATGCGTTTTATTCGTAAATTTAAGGAAACGGGTACACTGATTTTTGTCAGCCACGACATGAACTCGGTACTGAATCTTTGTCAGGATGCCGTATGGCTTCATAAAGGTGATTTAGTAAAAACGGGATCAGCCAAAGAAATCGCAGAAGATTACCTGCAGTACACATTGCAGGAAGTCTACGGTGAGGATGCCAAACTCCAGGCATTAGCGGAATCGACCGGAAATGCCAACCAGGCTCTTGACGAAGCCTTCGAAGCTAATGAGCCAATACTTCTCGATTACGAAAGTAAAATTAAGGTTACGGATAATCTGAGTCAAGCGAATGGCTGGAAAAGTGGTGCCGGAGAGATTACCGCTGTCGAACTGACCACTTATAACAATGAAACGAAAACGGTGTATCAGGGTGGAGAATCCGTCAAGTTGGTGATCAAAGCCAAAGTTGAAACCCATTTTGACCGCCCTATTCTGGGTTTTATTGTCAAAGACAGATTAGGTCAGGATTTATTTGGTGAGAATACTCTCCCTTTCACCAACTTACATCCAAAAGAAATTGAACCTGGGCAGAATATTGAGGGAGAATTTAAATTTAAACTCCCCATGCTGCCTAACGGTCAATATGTCGTCATGGCATCACTTGCTAATGGTGATATTCACGATCATGTTCAGCACCATTTCCTGCATGATGCCCTTATTATAAATGTCTCTTCAAGCAAAGTTCGCTGGGGACTGGTTGGTATTAATTTTTCAAAAGTTGATCTGAGAGCCATAGTATGAAAAAACTTTACGATTTGTACGAAGAAAGCACAGGTAAAATTTCAGATAAATGGAATATTTATTTTGATGCTTACGATAACATCATGGCTCCCTATCGTAATAAAGCAGTCACCATGCTTGAGATTGGTGTTCAGAACGGCGGATCTCTTGAAGCCTGGTCAAACTATTTCCCTCATGCTGAAAAAATTATTGGTTGTGATATCGACGAGTTATGCGGAAATTTAGAATATACCGATCCTCGCATTAGCGTTTTTGTGGGAGACGCCACCTCCGAGAGCACCAGTAAAAAAATTATCAATTTCCAACCTGAACTCGATATTGTTATCGATGATGGCTCGCATACATCACCTGATATTATTCGTGCCTTTTGTAAATATTTCGGCACCATTAGGAATGGCGGTGTGTTTATTGCTGAGGACCTGCATTGTAGTTACTGGGAGAATTACGAAGGGGGTATCTACCATCCCTATTCTTCCATTTCGTTCTTCAAAAGACTTGTCGATATCATCAATCATGAGCACTGGGGAGTTGATAAAGCATCCGGAAGCGTACTTGATGAATTTAAAGAGCACTATCAAGTTGAAATCGATGACGAAATTTTATCAAAAATTCATTCTGTCGAATTTATAAACTCTATCTGCGTCATCCGCAAAAAAGAACATGAACAGAACATTCTGGGTGAGCGATACATTGCCGGGGAGGAAGAGTCCGTTGTTGTGGGTAACAAGAACTACCACAAAACTCTTCTTAACTCCCCCCCTCAGAATGACAATATCTGGTCTACCATGCTGCATTCTCCTGCTGCCCAGTGGCTTGAGATGAACGAAAGCTTAGCCAGTCTGACAACAGAGCATGAGCAGAGCCTGCATGAATTAGAACAGCTCAAAGCAGAGAACAGTAAGGTTCAGGAAAAATGTATGCAAGTCCTGGCTGATAATGTGGATTTGCATCATTTACTCGACAAGGCCAATTCAACGACGAGCCATTTACAAAACCGTGCATCTCAACTCGAAAGCCGAGTCATTGATTTAGAAAAACAAATTAATGAAATCTGGAAATCGAAAAGCTGGAAGATAACCAAGCCTATTCGTTGGTTCTTCATTAGCCTGCGCAGAGCAAAATTACTTTCTCGTCTAATTGGTCCATCTATTAAACGAGGTGGCGGCGTATCCAGCACATTCAGAAAAGCAGTCGGAGTTTATCGCCGAGATGGACTTATGGGGATCCGCAGACGCTTACGCTCAGTTGCGCATCACCTGCCCTCTGAAAACTTTATTCACCCGACTTACCCTATTTTAAAAGAACAGATCACGTTACCCGCCGAAAAGATTTTAGTGCCGCGGGTACTAATCATTGGGGAACTCAGTATTCCTCAATGCAAAAAATATCGTGTACTTCAAAAACAAGAAATGTTCCGCCAAAGAGGATATGAGTGCAATATTCTAGACTGGAATGATATCGCCGGGGCTTTCGAAGCATTACAGCGGCATTCCGTGGTCATTTTCTACCGAGTTCCAGGCTTCGAAAGTGTCATGCATGTGATTGCCGAAGCGAAGAGACTGAACATTAAGACTTACTGGGACGTTGATGACCTAATTTTTGATGAAGAGATACTGAGAAACAGTAAAACGCTTCAGGGCCTTGATCCTACTGTTTTAAAAGATCTCATCAATGGTGCAACACTTTATCGGAGCACTATGTTGGCCTGCGATGGTGGTATCGCCTCGACTCCCGGCCTGGCAAAAGCAATGCAGGAAGCCGGAGTAAAAGATGTTGTAATCATCGAAAATGCGCTTGATCACCAAACTATGGTGACGGCCGATGAGATCAATAATTCAGCAATAAGTTCAACTAAGTCAGATGAATATGTACGTATAGTTTACGGTTCAGGAACTAATACACATAATATTGATTTTGAAGAAGCGGCACCGGCTATTGCAGTAATTTTGGCAAAATATCCTAATGTGAAATTTAGAGTGATCGGTCAACTGGATTTACCCGATTATTTATCAAAACATATCTCACAGGTAGAATTTTTCCCTACCTGTACATATGAAGAGTATTTGGTGCTACTCTCTGAATGCGATATCAGTATTGCACCACTGGAAAATTATATTTTCAACGATTCAAAAAGCAATATCAAATATATTGAAGCCTCATCACTTCATATACCATCAATATGTTCACCGCGCTCTGCATTTACTCAGGCCATCATGCATGAAAAAAATGGTTATCTTTGCAACAGTGAATCTGAATGGATCATGGCATTCAGTTCATTAATTGAAGATAAACAAAAACGTATTGAAATAGGTGAAAGAGCCTATCAAAATGTAATGTCTCACTATTCACCAGTGAGTATTGCACAAGATCAAGTTCAACCTTTTATTGACCATATTTTTAGTGAAAAAAGACGACAAACAATTCTTTCCGTGAACTGTTATTATTCCCCACGTTCATTCGGTGGTGCAACGATAGTTGCTCAGGAAATTAACAAAGAGCTTCGTAATAACGGAACAATTGTACATGTGGTCACTGCATTTTCTGACCGCGACGTAGCATCGTACCAATGTAAGCGCTATGAAACTGATGGAATGAATGCATTTGGCATTGGCATTCCGGATAATTTAAGCTCAAGAGAAAGCTTTGATAACCTAAATATCACGTCGGTATTTGAAGATATTGTAAAGGTCACTAAACCAGATATTGTTCATTTCCATTGTATTCAGGGAATGGGTGTCAGCATGTTAGACATATGTAATCAATTTAATGTTCCATATGTTGTTACCCTTCATGACGCATGGTGGCTCAGCACAAACCAGTTTATGATTGACACAAATGGCGTTTATGTCGGTCAGGCGATGATTGATGCTGAGCGTGAGACTGGAAACATTGCTAATAAGCATTTCAATTTCCTTAGGGATTCGCGGGTAAGAGGAACTCTCAATGCAGCAGCAGCCATATTATCACCAAGCAAATATTTTGCCGATTTCCATATTGCCAATGGCTTTAAAGATGTCATTATTAATAAAAATGGCATCCTGAAGCCTAAAAGCACCAAGCATGTACGCTCAGGTAACACACTAAGATTTGGCTACGTTGGCGGTAATACTGAAGTTAAAGGTTTCCACCTTATCCGCAAGGCATTCACTAAGCTTTCAGATAAAGACATCAGCCTTAGCATTGTCGATAATACAACAAATCTTGGGTATTCCTCTTTCACGGAGTCTGAGCTTGATTTCTTCGACAATACTATTCTTGTTCCTGGATATACTCAGCAAAATATTGACGATTTCTTCTCCAATATTGATGTATTACTTTTCCCTACTCAATGGAAGGAAAGTTTTGGCCTAACGGTTAGAGAAGCGTTAATCCGTAATGTCTGGGTCATCGTCACGGATGCTGGTGGTGTGACTGAAGACATTATTGAGGGGGAAAATGGTTTTATCATACCTCTTCAGGATAAAGGTGAAGCTCTATATGCAGCCATTAATAAAACAGTTGCTATCTATTCAGAGCGCTATGCGCAAGGTGAAGTTGTATTGCCGAGCAATACAATTACTACCTTTGAACAACAAGCAGTCGAATTACAGCATATTTTTGATAAAATATTAAGCACTAAAATTCCTGACTAAGTTTATCTAGCATTTAAAACAGATAAAGCCAACAATTGTTGGCTTTATCATTTGAATAAGTAATACACGTCAATGTCTGCGATTTAAGAAACCATCTTTAATAGCTCGTAAAAAGCTATGTAGGTATTCTCTCTTTTTACTCTTTTGGGTAAGAATCAAAATAACCTGATGTATAAAATTGAAAATAAACTCACGAACGACCATCAGTTTAGGTACATGCTTCATTCGTAACAAAAAGAAAGCATTACGTACACGATAATATCTTCTGAATGGCGAATGTACGGGAATATTGAACATGAAAAATCTAACGATCTTATCGCCAATAGAATGTGTCATACGGGCAGAGGTCCCTACATAAATAGTGTATCCTTGGCTAGTTGCTCTCAAACACCATTCCGTATCGACATAATCAATAAAAAGTGATTCATTCATATAGCCTATCTGACGTATAGCGTCGATAGGTATCATTGACCCTGACGAAATAATCAGTGATGTTGCAAAAGGGGCACTATAATTTTCAGGATTTATTTTTTTACGTAAACCAAACCGATTAATATCAATAACTTTATAGTAAAAACCATGCCTGGAATCCGTAAACACTGGTCCTATAGTCGCTATTTTGGAGTCATATTGTCTGACTCTCAAAAAATCTTGTGTCAGCGCTCGGATGTAATTCTCATCAATTTTACTGTCCTGATCAAAGAATACGATGTACTCAGCGCCCTTTTCTTCTGCCTTTCTGATACCTATATTTTGTGCTGCCGCAATCCCAAGGTTTTTTTCAAGCTCAATAAAGACGCAAATCTCGCGTAAGTTTGCAAATTTTTCACGGCCCAGACTGCCATTATCCACGACGATAGATTCGACCCCCTGTCTTTTGAGTGAATCAATGAGATGCATGAGGTCATTAATTATCGGTTGATAAGAGACAATAACGGCAGCCGGTTTTATTTTTTCACACAACATGCATCACTTCCCTATTTCCCAGCAACCAAAACCGTCAGGTATGACGTGACTCATTTCTTTGTACACACCGGGAGCGCGGACAGGCAAGTTTTATTGACTTCTTTTCTTTTCCTGTCAAAAATCCAACCCCATTTATTAAAATAAAGGATCGAAGATTTAATATGGCACATTAATAAAGATGTATTTTTGTATGACCCCTTACCAAACTCATGAATGATTTCTTTACCTGAACAATACATTATTTCAGTATGGTCCAGCGCTCGTCGACATAGATCAACATCTTCAAGATACATAAAGTACCTTTCGTCAAAACCTTTGAGCTTTATTAATAAATCAGAAGAAATTAGCATAAAACAACCCGAAACCGAAGGGACAGAAAAGTTCCTGCTAAAATCGGCATCTTGTATTTCATATCGCTGATCCATTTTCTTCGCTAACGACGGCATGAAACGTCTTAAAAAGAGATTCAGCGGAGTCGGCAAGAGTTTACAGCTATATTGCTTGGAGCCATCTGAATAACGGATTGGAGGAGAAACAAATTTGTAGCCATGACAACGGCACTCTTCCAATAAATAAGAAACAACGCCCTCATTAAAATATACGTCGGGATTACAGATTAAAAAGTACTCACACTGAGGTAGAAACTCCGCCATTGCCTGGTTATGCCCGTGGCCAAAGCCACAGTTTTTGTTGGATTTAAGAACTATAATACGCGGATTGTTAAGGGAAAATGCCCAGCCGCAACCACCATTGTCAACTAATACAATCTTGGCTATCTGCGGCTCACGAAGCAGAGAATTGATAGTACGCTCAATCTGGGCATAGGTATGATTGAATAAGACGATCGAGGCAATGACGTCTGATTTCACTAAGTCAGCAACCATGATTTACACTTCCTATCCCCTGATATGTGAGGGGATTTTATATTCAATCAAAAACAGAAATGATTTTTAACACTGATATTTAATTGAGGCAGGCTGAACCAACCTCAATTACCCGTCCGACGTTTATGCACTGACTTCATTCAATATTTTAGGGATAATCGTTTCCAGTTGTTTCTTCCAGTTTCCTGGTGCAATACCTGCAGCATTCAGTTTATTGGTATTCATGACTGAATAACGCGGACGAGCAGCCGGTGTTGGATACTCTTCAGTAGTAATCGAAGATAATGCCGGTATCCGGGGATATGAACCTGAAGCATGCGCAGTGGCGAAGATACTCAGGGCAAACTGATACCAGCTAACGCTTTCATCGCCACTATAGTGATATAAACCCGGCTTGAAATTAGGTATCGACAGTATTTCGATAATAGCCTGAGCCAGATCACCCGCATAAGTTGGACAACCGTACTGATCACCGACAATACTCAAAGCATCGCGTTGAGCGCCGAGGCGAAGCATTGTTTTAACAAAATTATTACCATATTCGCTAAATACCCACGATGTGCGGATCACAATCCCTTTAGGTGATTGTAAAACTTCCAGTTCACCAGCCCGCTTTGTCACCCCATAGACACTTTTAGGGTCACAGTTGTCTGATTCACTGTAGGCAATTTTACTTTCACCATTAAACACGTAATCCGTTGAAACATGGATGAAAGGAATATTGAGCTTACCGGCCTGGCTTGCCAGATTCTTGACAGCCTGACAGTTAATGGCAAAGGCGGCATCGTAATCAGATTCAGCTTTATCTACAGCGGTATAAGCTGCCGCATTAACAATGGCATCAGGCTTGAAACTATCAATAACTTTTTGAACTGCAACAAGGTCGGTAATATCAAGTTGCTTTCTGTCAGTGGCTAATATTTCCAATGATTCGCCAGCGCGATCACTAAAACAGCGCCCCAGTTGCCCCTCTGCTCCCGTCAGCAAGACTCTCATTTGAAAAGCTCTCCGAACGATTTACCTTTACCATCTTTTTCCGAAAGTAATGGGCTTTCAACAGGCCATTTTACCCCGACTTCAGGATCGTTCCAGATCAAACATCCTTCATTGCGAGGATCATAGTAATCAGTGCATTTATACTCAAAATCGGCGAAGTCTGAAATCACCACAAAGCCATGGGCAAGACCGGGTGGTACCCACAGCTGATTCTTATTGTCTTCCGAAAGATATACACCTACCCACTTACCGAAAGTTGCGGACTCTGGACGGATATCAACCACAACATCAAATACTTCACCACGGACAACACGAACCAACTTGCCCTGCGGTTTAGACGTTTGAAAATGTAAGCCACGAAGAACGTTTTTCGATGAACGGGAGTGGTTATCCTGAACAAAATCCAGATCGATTTCTAACATTTCCTTGTAGCGATTTTGCTGAAATGTTTCCAAAAAGAATCCGCGATCATCACCGAAAACTTTAGGTTCTACTAATTTTACGCCAATAACTTCTGTGTCAATAACATTCATTTTTATAGCTCACTCGTTATGCAATTATCCAACGACACGTTACCTTTGCTGTATAAACGGTTGTTGATGCCGTTCTTACAAATTCCATTTATGAAGCATTCAGCCATTCCCATTTTCTAAAAAATCGTACCACAAATGCCTATTGCGGCTCACTCAGAATCTGGCTAAAAGTTCATTTCTCGGCTAACTGTATCTTTACTATACGGTTCGTTGCTTACAAACTCATCCGCAATTTGCAATACACTGACCAGCAGAGCACCGTGACCGATAATGAGACAGCCATACCCCTCTCTGAAACCAAGTTTTTGCTGCAAATTGGACAATTCCTACAAGAACCCTGAGTCACAAGTAATATGATACCTGTCCAGTTCTGGCAGAAGATTTTGTGTGTGTGCCCCCCACAACAGCAGGGTACTTTTCAAACAGACCGTTGATATATTTTAGTTAAATATAGCTTGCAGAAATATTTAGCATGAAAATGCAGGAATCACCTGATTATAGCTGCGCTTACACTAACTCTGCGCTACGCTATGTTCTTATTCGCGACAAAAGCGAAATAGCTGATTTTTTGGGCATGTGAAAAAGCTAACACTTAATAAATGAGTACGTATATATGAAAATTTTGATCACCGGTGGTGCCGGTTTCATCGGTTCAGCAGTTGTTCGTCACATTATTGATAATACAAAGGATAGTGTCCTGGTTGTCGATAGTCTCACATACGCGGGCAATCTTGAGTCACTCCTTCCCGTATCATCTGATCCCCGCTATCAGTTTGCGCAGGCAAATATTTGTGATCGCACAGAACTGGATACTCTTTTTACTGACTTCCAACCGGATGCTGTTATGCATCTTGCTGCTGAAAGCCATGTTGATCGCTCGATTGATGGCCCGGCAGCCTTCATCGAAACCAACATTGTTGGCACTTATGTGCTTCTGGAAGCAGCCCGACATTTTTGGCTTTCTCTGCCTGAAGAGAAAAAATCGGCTTTCCGCTTCCATCATATTTCAACGGATGAGGTGTATGGCGATTTGCACGGCACAACGGATCTTTTCACTGAAACGACGCCATATGCGCCAAGCAGTCCCTACTCTGCATCAAAGGCCTCCAGCGATCATTTAGTGCGAGCCTGGCAGCGCACTTACGGCTTCCCTACGATTGTGACAAATTGTTCGAATAATTACGGTCCTTATCATTTCCCGGAAAAACTCATTCCACTCATCATTCTGAACGCACTTTCAGGTAAAGCATTACCGGTATACGGTGATGGCGCACAGGTGCGCGACTGGCTGTATGTTGAAGATCATGCCCGTGCACTTTATAAAGTGGTTACCGAGGGTGTCGTAGGCGAAACCTATAACATTGGTGGTCACAATGAGCGCAAAAATATTGACGTCGTTAAAACCATTTGTGAGTTGCTCGATGAACTGATTTCCGCAAAACCAAATGGGATCGCCAAGTTCTCCGAACTGATTACATTTGTGAAAGATCGTCCTGGTCACGATATGCGTTACGCCATTGATGCCAGTAAGATCGAGCAAGAGTTAGGCTGGAAACCACAAGAAACTTTCGAAAGCGGAATTCGTAAAACGGTTGAATGGTATCTGAACAATGAAAATTGGTGGCGCCGGGTTCAGGATGGTTCTTATGCCGGTGAACGTCTTGGCTTGACTAACTAATTTTAAGGAGAAGAATCTAGTGAAAGGTATCGTTTTAGCTGGCGGTTCAGGCACACGCTTGTACCCCCTAACCCGCGGTGTATCGAAACAGCTGTTACCGATTTATGATAAACCGATGATTTATTATCCAATATCTGTGCTTATGCTGGCAGGTATTAATGAAATATTGGTGATTTCTACCCCTGAAGATATGCCATCCTTTCAACGCTTACTGGGTGATGGTTCTCAATACGGCATTAAACTCGAATATGCAGTACAGCCATCTCCAGATGGCCTTGCCCAGGCATTCATCATCGGTGAAGAGTTTATAAACGGCGAACGTTGTGCACTTGTTCTTGGCGACAATATCTATTTTGGTCAAAGCTTTGGCAAACAGCTTGAAGCCGTTGCTAAACGAGAAACGGGCGCAACAGTCTTCGGCTATCAGGTTCAAGACCCCGAGCGTTTTGGCGTGGTTGAATTTGATAAGGACTTTAAAGCACTTTCCATTGAGGAAAAACCATTAAAACCAAAATCTCAGTGGGCAGTGACCGGACTCTATTTCTATGACAAAAATATCGTTGAAATGGCTAAACAAGTTAAGCCATCTCATCGTGGTGAGCTTGAGATAACGACATTAAACGAAATGTATCTTGAGAAAGGTCAATTGCAGGTGGAGCTTCTGGGCCGAGGTTTTGCGTGGCTCGATACAGGAACACATGATAGCCTGATTGAGGCTTCACAATTCGTCCACACCATTGAAAAACGACAAGGTTTTAAAGTAGCTTGTCTGGAAGAGATTGCGTTTCGTAAAGGATGGTTGAGCAAAGAGCGTGTTGCTGAACAAGCTGCATTAATGAGCAAAACTGCTTATGGCGCGTATCTGACCCAACTACTTAACGAACATAACTGATTATAAATTCAGGCTGATGGGCTAGTCCGGCCTGAATTATTTTCTAAATATCACTTCAGATAAAAAAAAAGCACCGAAAATTCGGTGCTTTTTATTGCTCGAAATAAATTAATTTTTACTCTTCAGCAAACTCTTTCAACCATGCCTTGAACGCTTCGCCCTGCGTGTTATGGCGAATACCGTACTCAACAAACGCCTTCATATAACCGAGCTTATCACCACAGTCATGTGAACGGCCAGTCATGGAGAAGGCTTCAACAGTATGTTTTTTCATCAGCATGGCAATGGCATCAGTCAGCTGAATTTCATTACCTGCACCATACGGTGTGACTGCCAGCAGTGGCCAGATAGCTTCGGACAGAACATAACGGCCGACAACCGCGAGGTTTGATGGCGCGTCCTTCAGTTCCGGCTTTTCAACGATAGCCGTCATTGGCGCGCTTTCGCCCGGTTCAACTTCTACGCCGTTGCAGTTAACAATACCGTACTTGGAAACGTCTTTCTCCGGTACTTCTTCAACCATGACCTGACTGTTGCCAGTTTCCTGGAAGCGACGAAGCATGGCAGCAAGGTTATCTTTACGCAGATCGCTGGTGGAATCATCCATCAAAACGTCTGGCAGAATAACCGCGAAAGGAGAATTACCAATCAGAGGTTTTGCACACAGAACCGCATGCCCAAGGCCTTTTGATTGCCCCTGACGTACGTTCATGATGGTCACGCCTTTCGGGCAGATAGACTGCACTTCTTCCAGCAGCTGACGTTTCACACGGGATTCAAGCATACTTTCCAGCTCGAAAGAGGTATCGAAGTGGTTTTCGATCGCGTTTTTCGAAGAGTGCGTGACCAGAATGATTTCTTTGATGCCCGCCGCAGCACATTCATTAACGATGTACTGGATCAAAGGCTTATCGACGATAGGCAGCATTTCTTTTGGAATGGCTTTCGTCGCTGGCAACATACGTGTGCCCAGACCGGCAACAGGGATAACAGCTTTTAACATTGTAAAGGATACTCCTTGAAACCTATGGTGTGTAAATTCAGTCAGTTACCATCCAAACGCGTCAGGGATTTCGCTGAACTGAAATTGTAAAATTGATTTAAATTCCCAATCCGATAGTTCTTCCATGAGTATAGTCTCTGTGATTTGGTTTAGGGAGACCATACTCATGACTTTAGGACTCAAACACGATTATGTTAATTCAGTTACGATACCAGTAAGCCGCACCAAACAGTAAGCTAAAGGCTTATTTTTAGGAATGTTATACCTGTTCGGTGATTTAATAATCGTAACTTGCTGCTTTCCAAATCAGTCCTGACGGCTTTTTATCACATCTCATCCTTCTTCCCCTGGGCCCCCTTGCCGGTTTGCCTAGACCGCTGTTTTAGATTTGAAATTTGTAGCGCTGGCGCCCATTATTCAACGTGCGACAATCGTCGTGTAACCAAAGGTGAAAAACGCAATATGGAATGGATCGCCGATCCCTCGATTTGGGCCGGGCTTGCGACCCTGGTAGTTCTCGAAATTGTCCTGGGGATAGACAATCTCATTTTCATTGCCATCCTGGCGGAAAAACTTCCGCGCCAGCAGCGTGACAAGGCTCGCGTCACCGGGCTTTTGCTGGCCCTCGTGATGCGCTTACTTCTGCTGGCCTGCATTTCCTGGCTTTCGACACTGACCCGCCCTCTTATTGCCGTGCTCGGGCATCCGTTCAGCGCGCGCGATATGATTATGCTTGCGGGGGGGATATTCCTGTTGTTCAAAGCGACGATGGAGCTTAATGAACGACTCGAAGGCAAAGATGAAGAACAAAGCCATCAGCAGCGCGGTGCTAAATTCTGGCCGGTCGTTGCTCAGATTGTCGTGCTGGATGCGGTCTTTTCACTCGACTCGGTGATTACTGCAGTCGGGATGGTTGAGCATCTGGCCGTCATGATGGTGGCGGTGTGTATTGCTATCGGCCTGATGCTGCTCGCCAGTAAACCACTGACACGTTTCGTGAATGCGCATCCGACTATCGTCATCTTATGTCTCAGTTTCCTGCTGATGATCGGCTTTAGCCTGGTTGCCGAAGGTTTTGGCTATGTTATCCCGAAAGGGTATTTGTATGCCGCGATCGGTTTCTCGGTGATCATTGAAGGGCTGAATCAGCTGGCACAGTTTAACCGCAAACGCTTTTTATCCTCGCGCCGCTCTCTGCGTGAACGCACTGCAGAAACCGTATTGCGCGTCTTGCGTGGCAAACATGAAGAAGCCGAACTTGATGCTCACTCTTCAAACATGATTGCAGACAGCGCTGACGAAGAAGATGCGATTTTCAACCAGCAGGAGCGTCACATGATTGAACGCGTGCTGGGACTCGGGCAACGCACTGTCAGCAGCGTCATGACCTCCCGCCATGATGTAGACCATCTTGAACTTAATGACCCTGTCGACGTGCTGACGCAGCAAATCGCTGATAACCAACATACCCGTATGCTGGTCACCGAAGACAGCTCCACCGACGAACCGCTGGGCGTTGTGCACGTTGTCGACCTGCTCAAACAGCAACTGCTGCAAAATGAACTGGATCTTAAGGCGCTGATCCGCCAGCCTCTGATCTTCCCGGAACAGCTTTCTCTGCTGATGGCCCTCGAACAATTCCGCCAGGCAAAAACGCATTTTGCTTTCGTGGTCGATGAATTTGGTTCTGTCGAAGGAATCGTGACCCTGACGGATGTGATGGAAACCATTGCCGGTAACCTGCCAGAGTCTGACGAAACGCCTGATGCACGGCATGATATCCAGCAGCAGGAGGATGGAAGCTGGATAGCCAACGGCTACATGCCGCTTGACGATCTGGTGATGTATATTTCCCTGCCGGTGGATGAAAAAAGGGAATATCACACGCTGGCCGGTCTGCTGATGGAATATACCCAAAGTATCCCGCAGGTGGGCGCACAAATACACATTAATGACTATCTGTTTGAGCCTTTAGAAGTCAGCAGTCACCGCATTTTAAAAGTGAAGATCACGCCACCTGATACCGCCTCTGAAGACGATTACGAAGTCTGACTCAATACTGTAAACAAAACGGGGTGCCTGCGATGGCACCCCGTTTTGTTTATGCTCAGAATTGGCTTAGAAAAGAGATTATTTGTTGAGTAATTTCTCAACATCGCTTTTTTCTTTACTGTCCTTACGCTTGTCGACCCAGTTCTGAAGGGCGCTGCGAGCGCTTTGTTCAAACGTACGCCTCAGTATCTGGTCCACCTGCAGCTGATATCCCATCTGAGCCCAGGGTCCGTAAACCCGCAACGGGATGTCTGTCGTTTTCAGGGTATTGATCAGATTATTGTCACCTTTCCAGCCACCGGTAACGCGGATCAGCAGGTTCATATCCACCTTTTGATTCGACATATCGATTGTTCCGTCACCTTTCGCAGACACCATTGGCGACTGACCTTCAAGATTATTCAGCGTCAGAGTACCTCCGGCCAGATGTCCCTGCGCTTTCAGCGTATCGATCTGGCTATAGTGCTCATACTTTTCAAGTCCCTGAACATTACTGGTATTACGGCTGACCGCCTGCTGAATGAGTTGCTGAATATTAAGGCCATTCAGACGCGCGTTATCCATTGAAAGCTGCCCCTCGCCTTGCCATCGCCGTGCAAAATCAACGGCCGACAACCCTTCTCCGTTAACATTCCCTTGCATAGAGAAGCTCCCGGTCAGGACTTTCGGTAACCCGTAAGCTGTCAGTAAATCACCCAGTTCAATGCTGTCCACATCCGGTGTCAGATGGACCTGAATTTTATTCCCCGTGACATCCAGGGTGCCTGGCAGAGAAAAGCGCCCTGTTCCCAGGTTGCCGCTAAATGCCGGCAAGGAAACCTGGCCCTGATGATTGACCGCATTCAGGGCAAGGTTCTGGATTTTCATACCGCGATAAGTGAGATCAGCAACTTTCAGCGCCAGGGTGGCATTGAAGGTTTGCAAATCATTCAGCCCGTTTGGCTGTTCATCCACATCACGGGCGATAACGGGTGCTGACGTCACAGACTGCGCGGTTTGCGACGATTGTTCCTGCGTATCAGGCTGCCAGCCGGAAAGCGCATCAAGATCAAGCTTATCAGCGGTTAAATTGAGCTGATAATCCGCCAGTTCTCCCAGCTTCGCAGAGGCCGTGCCGGAGATCTGATTATCATTGGCCGACAGCGCCAGCTGGTTCAGCGTCAGCATATTGTTATCACGCTGATAGCTCACCTGCATGGAACCATTCCCCTGAAGGCCTTTCACCGGGATATCGGCACCATTGAGTTGATAAGTGAACTTGCTGATGCTGGCAGAGACAGCCTGCGGATAGTGCTGCATATCCAGGTCGGCTTTCATGGTGAACGACAGATCGCGCTGGTCGCGGTTTATGCGACTTGAAAGCTGGATACTAGCCTGACGGTTGTCATTCTTTTCCATTTCCAGATTGATATCACGCACGTTGATCTGCTCGTCATCACCGCGCTGCCAGATGAGTAAACTGTCAGCCACGCTGATTTTATCAATATCAAATTTCCAGCCCGCTTCAAGTTCGGATGCGCCGGGCGCAACAGGCGTTGGCGTAGAAGGTGCGACCGGTGCATTGGGCTGATTCTCTTCCGTTTCCGGCGTTAAACGAATGACGGCGTTTTTCAGCAGAACCTGCTTGACCGCGAGCTGATGAGAAATAAGAGGCCAGAGTTTGACATCCAGCCGCATGTTCTCAGCGCTGACAACCGGTGCCTTAGCCCCAGGCGCGGTCAGAGAGGTCTGTCCGGCAATGATGCTGAGCTGCGGCCAGACATGCCAGCGCAGGGAACCGTTGATAGCCAGTTGATAGCCGCTTTTCACCTCGACCCTCTCTACCATGTACTGGCGGAAATCGTTCGGGTTAATCAGGAATACCAGCGAAGTCATACCGGCAATGATAACCACCAGTAAAATCACCAGTGTTGTCAGGAGTCTTCTCATGCCTTCCTCACGTTTTTATCCGGTAAACGGATAAAAAACAGAATCAGTCTTTATCAATACGACTGGCAATAGCGCTTTGCTGGTCGCGGTATTTCGCGTCCTGACGGCTATTGTATGGCCGTGCAGCAGAACCGGATAACGGTTCAAAACTCAGCGCGCCAATCAACATTCCCGGGCGAAGCGCCAGCGGGAGCTTACCTGAATTATAAAACTCGAGAACAATACGCCCCTGCCAGCCCGGATCAATGCGGTGTGCGGTCACGTGCACCATCAGCCCGAGACGCGCCAGTGAAGAGCGTCCGTCCAGCCAGCCCACCAGATCGTCAGGAATGGTGACAGACTCAAAGGTTACCGCCAGTGCCAGTTCGCCCGGATGCAGGAAGAACGCCTCGCCTTCCGGCAACACAATCTCATCACTCATCACTTTATCGAGTGCAGCGCTGACTTCGTCTTTAGGGCCACTCAGATCGATATAACCCGCATTGTGCCCGAGGAAAACGCGAAATCCGTTACCCAGACGCACATCTACCGTTGCACCATTAATCCGTTCGACCGGAGGACGGGGTGAAATACCTAATTTGCCGCTGTCCAGCCAGGCCTCTATATCTCGGTCGCAAAGTCTCATCGTATCTCCGGTATGGTTTTAACGGATTGTTCCGCGATTAATTGAAGAACTGGCTGATTTTAGCCTTGAGGATATCAATCGCAATCCGGTTTTTGCCGCCGCGCGGCACAATGATGTCTGCGTATTGTTTTGAAGGCTCGATAAATTGCAGGAACATTGGACGAACCGTTTTCTGATACTGCGCCATCACAGAATCCATCGAACGACCACGTTCATTGACGTCACGCTTCATACGGCGCATCAGACAGATATCCAGCGGAGTATCGACGAAAATGGAGAAATTCATTTCGTCACGCAAACGTGCATCGGTCAGGAGCAGGATCCCTTCCAGGATAATCACTTTCTTCGGTTTAAGGGTCACCGTCTCAGGCAGACGGGTATGCTCAATGAAACTGTAGCTTGGCAATTCAATCGCCTGACCAGACTTCATTGCCTGTAAATGCTGGAACAGCAAATTGTGGTCCATCGCACTGGGATGGTCGTAGTTGGTTTTGACCCGCTCTTCCATGGTCATGTGACTTTGGTCTTTATAGTAGCAATCTTCCGGGATCACCCCGATATGCTCATCACCGACCTGATCACGAAGTTCACGGTATAACGTACTGGCGATGAGGCTTTTTCCCGAAGCAGATGCGCCAGCGATACCCACGATGACACACTGATGGAATTTGTCAGACATAAAATTAAAGACCTGATTTGGAAGTTGGAAGGCAAGCACAGATATATGCTTTGAACGCGCCAATTATAAGTACAACACACTGCCCGATGCCAGCGTTAAGGCTGTGTAATCGCTGACATCAGGTAATAATTCACAGAGTTGGGGGATTAAACGGCTCTGAAGGCAATTTCTGTCGGGATGGCATCGCCTTTCCAGAACAGTTGTGACGCAATTTTTGCCGCCAGCTCACGGTAAATTGCCGTGAATTCACTTTCAGGATTGGAAACAACTGTTGGCTCACCACGATCTAAATCTTCACGCAACGAAATATGCAGCGGCAATTGCGCCAGTAAATCACAGCGGTATTTCTCAGCCAGACGTTGTGCGCCACCGGTACCGAAAATCGGTTCGTGATGCCCGCAGTTGCTGCACACATGCATACTCATGTTCTCTACAATCCCCAGAACCGGCACATGCACTTTTTCAAACATCACGATGCCTTTCATTGCATCGAGCAGCGCAATATCCTGCGGCGTCGTGACCACTAAGGCGGCGGTAACCGGGATGTTTTGCGACAGCGTCAGCTGAATATCACCCGTACCCGGCGGCAAATCGATGACCAGATAATCCAGATCAGGCCACAGCGTATCCTGAAGCATCTGCATCAGCGCTTTACTGGCCATCGGCCCGCGCCACACCATGGCATTTTCATCCGTCACCAGATAGCCAATCGAGTTGGTCGCCAGGCCGTGTGCCATAATCGGCGACATGTGCACGCCGTCCGGCGAGGTCGGGCGTTCTTCCTCAGTGCCCAGCATATTCGGTACTGACGGGCCGTAAATATCGGCGTCCAGAATACCGACTTTGGCACCTTCTGCTGCCAGCGCCAGCGCCAGGTTCACCGCCGTGGTCGATTTCCCTACCCCGCCTTTACCCGAACTGACCGCCAGAATATTGCGCACACCTTTGATACCCGGCTGATCGTTTGCCCGTTTGATGGTGGCAATATCGTGGCGCAGATTCCACTGAATGGCCGAAGCACCGGTCACCCGCAACAATTCGCTGCTGGTTTGTTCTTTTAATACATCAAAACCACTGTTCCAGGCGAACGGCAGGGTCAGATCAATATGTAAAACGTCATCCATTAACACGCAGTGATGCAACGCTTTCATCGCGGGCAAATCTTTTTGCAGTGTGGAATGGCGGAAGGTGGCCAGTACGCCGGTCACGAGTGCGCGCAGCCCTGCGGGTGTGGTCTGCTGTGGGGATTGAGATGTCATCCCGGCTCCTTGAAAGGGGGTTATCAGACTATTTATCTATCCATAAGCATAACAGAACACACGTAAGGAGATCCCCCGTTTGTTTACGCGGGGCGGCGCTTTCGGTTAACATCAATGCCCCTGATTTCAACTACAGAAAGCAAGCTCTTACTATGGCTCAAGTCGCGAAAAAAATTTTGGTAACCTGTGCACTTCCGTACGCCAACGGATCCATCCATCTCGGTCACATGCTCGAGCACATCCAGGCTGACGTCTGGGTCCGTTACCAGCGAATGCGCGGCAATGAAGTGCATTTCATCTGTGCGGACGATGCACACGGCACCCCGATCATGCTGAAAGCGCAGCAGCTCGGTATCAGGCCGGAAGAGATGATTGCCGAAATGAGCCAGGAGCATCAGAAAGATTTCGCCGGCTTCGGCATCAGCTACGACAACTATCACTCCACGCACAGCGACGAAAACCGTGAGCTGTCTGCGCTGATTTATGGTCGTCTGAAAGAAAACGGTTTTATCAAAAACCGCACCATTTCGCAGTTGTACGATCCTGAGAAAGGCATGTTCCTGCCAGACCGTTTCGTTAAAGGCACCTGCCCGAAATGTAAATCACCGGATCAGTACGGCGATAACTGTGAAGTGTGTGGCGCAACCTACAGCCCGACGGAACTGATTGACCCGAAATCTGTGGTCTCCGGTGCGACGCCGGTGTTGCGTGATTCCGAGCACTACTTCTTTGACTTACCTGAATTCAGCGCGATGTTGCAGGCGTGGACCCGTTCGGGCGCGTTGCAGGAACAAGTGGCAAACAAAATGCAGGAGTGGTTCGAGCATGGTCTGCAACAGTGGGATATCTCACGCGATGCGCCATACTTCGGCTTTGAAATTCCTGATGCGCCGGGCAAATATTTCTACGTCTGGCTGGATGCGCCAATCGGCTACATGGGTTCATTCAAAAACCTGTGCGACCGCCGCAGTGACCTGAATTTTGACGAGTTCTGGAAAAAAGATTCCACCACCGAGCTGTATCACTTTATTGGTAAAGACATCGTTTATTTCCACAGCCTGTTCTGGCCTGCCATGCTGGAAGGCAGCGGTTTCCGCAAGCCGACCAACCTGTTTGTGCACGGTTATGTCACCGTCAACGGCGCAAAAATGTCCAAGTCTCGTGGCACGTTCATCAAAGCCAGCACTTATCTGAACCATCTGGATGCGGACTGCCTGCGTTATTACTACACCGCGAAACTGTCTTCACGCATCGACGATATCGACCTGAATCTGGAAGATTTCGTGCAGCGCGTTAACGCTGATATCGTGAACAAAGTGGTTAACCTGGCCTCACGTAATGCCGGTTTCATCGCCAAACGTTTTGACGGCAAACTGGCTGACACGCTGGCCGATGAAACGCTGTACAAAACCTTCACCGATGCCGCTGAAAGCATTGCTCAGGCGTATGACAGCCGTGAATCAGGCCGTGCAATCCGCGAAATCATGGCGCTGGCTGACCTGGCAAACCGTTATGTCGATGAACAGGCACCGTGGGTTGTCGCAAAACAGGAAGGCCGTGATGCCGACCTGCAGGCCATCTGCTCAATGGGCATCAACCTGTTCCGCGTACTGATGACCTATCTGAAGCCGGTTCTGCCTTCACTGTCAGAGCGCACAGAAGCCTTCCTGAATACCACACTGGACTGGGACGCGATTGCCCAACCATTGTTGTCGCATCAGGTAAATCCGTTCAAAGCGCTGTTTAACCGTATCGAACTGGATAAAGTCACCGCGATGGTTGATGCCTCGAAAGAAGACATCGCAGCTGCCAAAGTACCGACAACCGGTCCGCTGGCCGATGACCCGATTCAGGAAACCATCACGTTTGATGATTTCGCCAAAGTGGATATGCGTATTGCCCTGATCAAGAGCGCTGATTTCGTGGAAGGTTCAGACAAACTGCTTCGTTTGCAACTGGATCTGGGCGGTGAAACCCGTCAGATTTTCTCCGGTATCCGCTCTGCGTATCCTGATCCGAAAGCACTGGAAGGCCGTCTGACCATCATGGTCGCTAACCTCGCACCGCGTAAAATGCGCTTCGGCATCTCTGAAGGAATGGTGATGGCGGCGGGCCCAGGCGGAAAAGACATCTTCCTGCTCAGCCCGGATTCCGGCGCACAGCCGGGTATGCAGGTTAAATAAAACTCATGACTGCTCCTCCCCCTGCGAAGGGGGAGGTTGGGAGGGGGTTTTACAGACAAAATAAAGAGTTGGAGAAACTTCAGCTTATTTTTTTGACCTTAATACCCCACCCCGGCCCTCCCCTTCGCAGGGGAGGGAGCATAATCACTTCGGCCAGTTCGGCCAAATGGCTTTCGGATACTCTCTGTCGATATCCGATTTCGCCAGCCCGATATCTTTCAATTGATCAGCACTCAGCGAATGCAAAATCTTGCGGCTGACGCGGCGCTCATTCCAGCCATGCACGATAGCAAACAACTGTTTTATCCATCCGCTCTTTTTTTGCGGCATCTGTACTGCCCTATCCGCCCCCAAGATATCAGCACAAGCGCGTGTCTCACATCCGGCAAACTGCCGTTCTTCAATGATATTTTTCATATTCTGCTCCCGTTGACGACCTGACATCAGGATCTTACAAACAGTAAAAACATTACAGATTCAGTTTTTTTATATTTCGACCATACAGATCTGGATCTGATGACAGATTCAGCGTTAGATTGTGTCCATCTGTACTGCTTTCTTTGCGCAGGCGTTGAGGAAAAGATAATGAATCGTTACGAAAATCTGGCAAATGTCTTGAGTGACCGTATTGAGCAGGGGCTGTATCCGGCGGGTATCCGGCTGCCTTCGGTGCGGGTGTTAAGCAGTGAACATGGCGTCAGCGTCAGCACGGTTCAGCAGGCCTACCGCGTGCTGGAAGAAAAACAGCTGGTGGAGGCACGACCAAAATCAGGCTACTTTGTCAAAGATGCACGCTTGCAGGCAGCGCTTCCGGCAGTTTGCCGCCCGACGCAACGTCCGGTGGATATTTCCCAGTGGGATCAGGTACTCGAACTGATTACTTCCCCGCACCGTCCCGGCGTGGTGCAGCTCGGGCGGGGCTCGCCGGATGTTACGGCTGCCACGCTCAGGCCCCTCAGCCGCCTGATGGGGCGTGCCGGCCAGCATCAGAATCTCAACGCGTTTCATTACGACAGCATTTACGGCTCGGAAGAATTACGCGAACAAATCGCCCGTCTGATGATTGACAGCGGCAGCCATATGGATGCCAGCAATATTCTGATCACCACCGGTTGTCATGAAGCGCTGTCTATCGCCATCCGTTCGGTCTGCGAACACGGCGATATCGTGGCGGTGGATTCGCCGAGTTTTCACGGGGCGATGCAAACCCTGAAAGGTTTTGGCATGAAAGCGCTGGAAATCCCGACCGATCCGGTGACCGGGATCAGTCTGGAAGCGCTGGAAATGGCACTGGAACAGTGGCCGGTCAAAGCCATACAACTGACGCCCAACTGCAATAATCCGCTCGGTTACAACATGCCTGATGACCGTAAGAAAAGCCTGCTGCGTCTGGCGCAACGCTACGATATCGCCATTATCGAAGACGATGTTTATGGTGAACTGGCGTATCAGTATCCGCGCCCTGCCACCATTACCTCTTTCGATGAAGATGGCCGCGTATTGCTGTGCAGTTCGTTTTCCAAAACGCTGGCGCCCGGTTTACGCGTCGGCTGGATCGCGCCGGGTCGCTATCACGACCGTGCGCTGCACATGAAATACATCACCACTGGCGCCTCGGCTACGCTGCCACAAATCGCTATCGCGGATTTCATCAAACAGGGGCATTATCTGCAGCACATGCGCCGGATACGTAACCAGTACCAGCGCAATCTGTGCACCATGACTGACTGGGTGATGAAATATTTTCCGTGCGGCTCCCGGGTTAGCCGCCCCCAGGGCGGTTTTTTGCTGTGGATCGAACTTGATGAACGCGTGGATACACAGCGGCTGAACCGGCTGCTCGAAGAGCATTTAGTGCAAATTGCCATCGGTTCGATATTCTCTGCTTCTGGCAAATACCGCAATTGCCTGCGCATCAATTATGCACAGCCCCTGACAGCAAAAACTGAACGCGCCATCCAACAGGTGGGCCTGACGATTTCTCAGATGCTGGAAAACTGCTAAACGTCCATCCGGAGACACTTTTACCGTGCAGATAGAACCGTTACCGCCACTGAACACGCTGGTGGCTTTTGAATGCGTGGCGCGTTATTGCAGTTTTTCCCGGGCAGCCGACGAGCTGAATCTTACCCAAAGCGCCATCAGCCGCCAGATCATTCAACTGGAGGAAATGCTCGGTTGTAAGCTTTTCCAGCGCGCCCAGCGTAAAACGACCCTGACGCCGCGCGGTGAAACCTATGCGCAACAAGTGCGTAAATTACTGGGCGATATTTCGCAATCCACGGCGGAAGTCATGGGCTGGAACGGTTTGCCGCAGGTCACGCTGGCCTGCACCAGCGCCATGAGCGGCCTGTGGCTTTCGTCGCGTCTTTCCTCGTTGCGCCAGTTGCTGCCCGACCTGCAAATCCGCATGAAGATTTCCGACAGCTTTTCAGATCTCAAGTCATCAGAATTTGATCTGGCTATCTTCTATCTGCGCGAGCCACCGCCCGGTTATCACGTACAGGCGCTGTTTGACGAAGTCTGTTATCCGATGTGCTCGCCGTCATTCCTCAGCCGTATGCCACCTGACGCCAGCGCCGCCGATTTACTTGAACAGACATTGCTTATTCAGGATGACCCGCAACGCGAATGGACCGGCTGGCGCGACTGGTTTGCGTCGCAGGACGTCAGCTTCGTCACGCCGCGCAGAACATGGCGGGCCAACAACTATCCGTTTCTGGTGCAGTCGGCGGTGCTGGGAGATGGGATTTTGCTGGGCTGGGAAGGACTGGTGCAGGATTACATCAATAACGGCCAACTGGTCGCCGCACATCCCGGCAAACTGGCTGCCGCCGGAAAATGCTACATGCTGACGCCGCAGGACCGGTTCCTCAAACCTGTGGTGCATAAAGTCATTAACTGGTTAAAACAGCCGTAAAGTGAATGAATTTGCCAGGCCGGATATCCGGTCTGGCAATGAATATTCAGCAGGATTGACGAGATCATGTTCACAGTGATTTATGAAAAATAATAATAATCCGACGTCATAATAAAATATTATGAATTGACATCGGCTGGCGGTATTTTGTTTTTCTCCAGATATCTGCGTTTTCTCGCAGAATTCATACCAATTAATGTGAATAACAGCCAGCATGACTGCGAAATACAGGATGCAAGGTTGAAATCATGACTTAACGAATACAGGCCAAACACGCCGCCGATTATATTAAGATAGGCGTAACTGTTAGCATCAACCGCTAGCCTGCGCATTTGAACCAGCGCATAAGCCAGAAGATAGCAAAACACGCCAATTAAACCGACAACCGTATGCAGTTCCACCGGTCACTTCCCTTTCCAGACGTTGATAGCTGAGAAAAATAAAGCTTTTCAGGGTGTTCTGCCGCGCATTTTTCGCATACCCTCATGATAAATTCTCATGCAAGTTCAACAGGGGGTTTTGATATAAATCATCAAGGCAATCCATTGCGCCAATTTAGAAACACCCGGGGTATTTCGCCTGCACCTATAAAATTCCAGCACGTACTATGGAGATAATTAATGAAAGATAATAATTCCCCTTTGACGAAATTAATGCAGGATGCACAACTTAGCCGTCGCGGCTTTATTACCAGCGTTTCTGCTGTGGGTATTACCAGTGCTATGGGCTTTTCACCGTTCTCTGCTTTTGCTGCTGAGCCGAAAAAAGGCGGCATATTAAAACTGGGTATGTCAGGGGGAAATACCAGTGATACGCTGGACCCGACATTATTCAGCGACTGGGTGCCATTAAATCAGGCATATATGCTGATGAACGGCCTGATTGAAATTGATGAAAATAACAAAGCCACGCCTGAATTGTTCTCCGCCTGGGAAGCCAAACCCGGTGCCACCGAGTGGGTGTTTACCGTTCGTGATGGCGTCACCTTCCATAATGGTAAAAAACTGGATGCAGATGACATTCTTTATTCCATCAACCTGCATCGCGGCGACAAATCCAAAAGCGCCATCAAAACTCAACTGGCCCCGATTACCGGTCTGACCAAACAGGGCGACAACCAGATCCTGATCACGCTTGAAAGTGGCAACGCCGACCTGCCGTATCTGCTGGCGGATTACCATCTGGTGGTGGTACCCAACGGCTTTACCGACTGGTCGCATCCGATCGGTACCGGCGGTTTTATCCTTGATCAGTACGAACCGGGCGTGCGATCGCTGTTCAAGCGCAACCCGAACTACTGGAAGCCGGATCGCGCCTTTGTTGATGCCGTGGAAGTGCTGGTCATCAACGACCCGACCGCCCGCACCAATGCCCTGATTTCCGGCCAGGTTCACGCGATTAACCGTGTCGATTTCAAAACCGTCGATTTCCTTAAACGCAGCCCGGCACTGAACATTGTGCGTTCATCCGGCGGTCAGCATTTCACCTTCCTGATGGATTGCAGCGTCGCACCGTACAACAACAACGATGTGCGCATGGCAATTAAACACGGCATCGACCGTCAGAAAATCCTCGATACCGTGCTGCGCGGCTACGGTTCGCTGGGCAACGACCATCCGATCCCGAAGACAGACCGCTTCTTCAATCACAGCCTGGAACAGCGCGTTTACGATCCGGACAAATCGAAGTTCTACCTGAAAAAAGCCGGTCTGACGGATCTCAACATCGAACTGTCCTCCTCTGACGCCGCTTTTGCCGGTGCACTCGACGCCGCCGCCCTGTTCCAGGGGCAAGCACAAAAAGGCAGTATTCAGGTCAACATCAAACGCCAGCCCGCCGACAGCTACTGGGACGATGTATGGATGAAAGCCCCGTTCAGCATGGGTTACTGGGGCGGACGTCCGACTGCTGACCAGATGTTCTCCACAGCTTATCAGTCAACTGCCAAATGGAACGACACCCACTGGAAAGATGAGAAGTTTGATGCCCTGCTGTTGCAGGCCCGTTCCCTGCTTGATGAAGGCAAACGCGCTGAAATCTATGGTGAACTGCAAAGTATCGTGCGCGACGACGGCGGTGCAATGATCCCGCTGTTTGGCGATTATCTTGATGCAGCCAGCAAAAAAGTCGGCGGTATCAGGCCACATCCGATGTTCAACTTCATGGGTGGTCGTCTGGCCGAGCGCGTCTGGCTGGAGGCATGATGAAAAAACGGATTTTACAGCGGATCCTGTTAGGCATTATCACGCTGTGGCTGGTTTCTGTGCTGATTTTTATCGGCACGGAAATGCTGCCCGGCGACGTCGCGACGGCCATTTTAGGCCAGAGCGCCACGCCTGAAACCGTTGCCGCGTTGCGCCTGCAACTCGGGCTGGATGAACCGTCTGTGCTGCGCTATCTGCACTGGCTGGCGGGTATTATGCACGGCGACTTAGGGCATTCGCTGGCGAACGGTCGCGCCATCAGCGACGAACTGCTGCCGCGTCTGGCGAACACGTTGTTCCTCGCCGGATACGCTGCGGTGATCGCTATTCCGCTGGCTGTCGGTTTGGGGATCGCATCAGCCATCTGGCGCGGTTCCGTTTTTGACCGGCTGGCAAATACCCTGACGCTCATCAGCATTTCGGTGCCGGAGTTTTTTGTCGGCTACATTCTGGTGATCGCCTTCGCCATTCGTCTGACCTGGTTCCCGAGTCTGGCAATGGTCGACAGCAGTTCGTCGTTCATCGACCGGCTTTACGTCTGCACCCTGCCGATGCTCACCCTGACGCTGGTGGTGCTGGCACACATGCTGCGCATGACGCGTGCCTCAGTCACTGCGGTGATGGCCAGCCCATATATCGAAAGCGCGGTGCTTAAAGGCATTCCGCGCTGGCGCATCGTGGTCGCGCACGCGCTGCCAAACGCCCTTGCACCGATCATCAACGTGGTGGCATTCAATCTGGCCTATCTGGTGGTCGGTGTGATCCTGGTGGAAGTGGTGTTTGTCTATCCGGGCATCGGGCAATACATGGTGGATGCGGTAACCAAGCGCGACCTGCCGGTGGTTCAGGCCTGTGGCCTGCTGTTTGGCGGCACTTACATTTTCCTCAACACCACAGCCGACTTACTGGCGATCTGGTGCAATCCACGCCTGCGCCATGCGCGCTAAAAGGGGGACACATGAACCGATATTTCATTAACATCCCGCTGTCGGCCTGGATAGGGATTGTGATTATTGCGGTGAACCTGCTGGCAGCTATTTTTGCGCCATGGCTCGCCCCGCACAGCGAAACCGAACAGGTCGGCGACATCTGGCTGCTGCCTTCCGCCGCCACGCCGTTTGGCACTGACAGTCTCGGGCGCGATATGCTTTCCCGCATTCTGTTTGGCGCACGCACCACCATTGCCATCGCGCTGACCATCACTTTCAGTTCTTTTATCATCGGCATTATCACCGGCTTTACGGCGGCAATTTACGGCAAATGGGTGGATGTGGTGCTGTCACGTATCGTCGATACCGTGATGTCGATTCCGGTGCTGATTTTCGCGCTGATCGTATTGTCGGTGATGGGCACGTCCATTCCCGTACTGGTGCTGACCATCGCCCTGCTCGACGCCACCCGCGTGTTCCGTCTGGCACGGCTGGTGGCGCAGGCGATTGTTTGTCAGGAATACGTCGAAGCTGCGCGTCTTCGTGGTGAAGGGTTGCGCTGGGTGCTGTTCAAAGAAATTCTGCCCAACGCCCTGCCACCGCTGCTGGCTGAGTTTGGCATGCGCTTCTGCTTTACCTTCCTGTTTATTGCGGGCTTAAGTTTCTTAGGTCTGGGCATTCAGCCGCCATATGCCGACTGGGGCAGCATGGTGCGCGACAACGCGCAGGCGATTAACTTTGGTCAGTTCGCGCCGTTGTATCCTGCAGCAGCGATTGCCCTGCTGACGATTGGCGTCAATCTGGTGGTCGACTGGCTGCTGGCGCGGAATAGTCTGCCGCATGGAGATGAAGCATGACGCGCACAATTTTAGAAATGCGCGGGCTGCGCATAGAAACCCTCGACGGTTCGCCGCTGGTGCAGGATATTTCCCTGAAACTGGCGGCGGGTGAAGTGCTCGGTCTGATTGGTGAATCCGGGGCGGGGAAATCCACTATTGGTCTGGCAGCGTTAGGCTATGCGCGTCAGGGCTGCCGCATTGCCGGTGGCGAAGTTTTCCTGGATGGCACCGATATCGTTTCTCAGCCTTCCAGCGTAAAGCGCGAATGGCGCGGCAGGCGCGTGGCGTATGTGGCGCAAAGCGCGGCGGCGTCATTTAATCCGGCGCTGACCATCGAAAAACAGGTCTGCGAAGGCCCGATCCGCCACGGTCTGATGAACAAAGAAGAAAGCCGCCAGTGGGCAATTTCACTGTTCCGCTCACTGGATTTGCCGGATCCGGAAAACATCGGCAAACGCTATCCGCATCAGCTTTCCGGCGGCCAGCTTCAGCGCGCAATGGCCGCGATGGCGATGTCCTGTAAACCTGATTTGCTGATCATGGATGAACCGACCACCGCGCTGGACGTCACCACGCAAATTGAAGTGCTGGTGATGCTGCGCAAACTGGTGCGTGAATTCAACACCGCCGCGCTGTATATCACCCACGATCTGGCCGTTGTCGCACAACTTGCCGACCGCATTATGGTGCTGCGCCACGGCAAAGAGGTGGAAACCGGCAGTACGCAAACCATTCTGGAAAACCCGCAGCAGGAATATACGCGGCGTCTGGTGGCAGAGCGTGAACACGCACTAACACCGCTGGCCGATGGTCATGAATCTGCCGGTCAGCCGCTGCTGACCCTGCGAAAACTGAGCACCGGCTACAATGGTAAACGGGTGGTACACGACGTCAGCCTGCAACTGCCGCGTGGCAAAACGCTGGCGATTATCGGCGAATCCGGCAGCGGCAAAAGTACGCTGGCACGGGCGCTGGTCGGATTGCTACCCGACACCGAAGGTACGGTGGATTTCGACGGCATTGCGCTTTCGCATAATTTTCACCAGCGCAATAAAGAAACGCTGCGCCGTATGCAGATGATTTATCAGTTGCCTGACGTGGCGCTGAATCCGCGTCAGACGCTGCTGGATATCATTGGCCGTCCTCTGACCTTCTACTTTGGGATGAACAAAAAACAGGTGCGCGAGCGCGTGGAAGAGTTACTCCGCCTGACTGAACTGCCGCTTAAACTGATCGACCGTCGTCCCGGCGAGCTTTCCGGCGGGCAGAAGCAGCGCGTCTGTATCGCCCGCGCACTGGCCGCACAGCCGGAACTGATTATCTGCGATGAAGCCACGTCGGCGCTCGATCCGCTGGTAGCGGAAGAAGTGTTGAATCTGCTGCGCCGCTTACAGCAACAGCTCGGGCTGTCGTATCTGTTTATCACGCATGATCTGGGCACGGTAAAACGGATCGCCCATCAGGTGGCGGTGATGTATCAGGGTCAGGTGGTCGCCAGCGGCGATACCGACGTGGTCTTCAGCGCGCCAATGCACAGCTACACTGAAAAACTGCTGACCTCCGTACCGGAAATGCGCACCAGCTGGCTGGACGAGGTTCTCGCCCTGCGCGGCACGGCGCTTCCTGCGGCAGCCATTTCTTCGACAGGAGTCTTATGAGCACCAAACGCATCGTGACTGAATTCCCTCACGCCGTCACCGTGACTGAACATCTGTGGATCCCGCTGAGTGACGGCACACGTCTCGCTGCCCGCCTGTGGCTGCCGGATGACGCTGAACACCAGCCGGTTCCGGCCATTCTCGAATACATTCCTTACCGCAAACGCGACGGCACCCGCACCCGCGACGAACCGATGCACGGCTTTTTCGCCGGAAACGGCTACGCAGTCGTACGTGTGGATATGCGCGGCAGCGGCGAATCCGACGGATTGCTGGCGGATGAATATCTGTTGCAGGAACAGGACGATGCGCTGGAGGTGATTGAGTGGATCACCGAACAACCCTGGTGCAGCGGCAACGTCGGTATGATGGGGAAATCCTGGGGCGGCTTTAACAGCCTGCAGGTCGCCGCCCGCCGCCCTGCCGCCCTGAAAGCCATCATCACCGTGTGTTCAACTGACGACCGTTACCGCGACGATATTCACTACAAAGGCGGTTGCCTGCTTAATGACAATCTCTGGTGGGGCGGCATCATGCTGGCGTACCAGAGCCGACCTTCCGACCCCGCACTGGTCGGTGAAAGGTGGTACAAAGACTGGCTGAACCGTCTGGAAAACATGCCATTCTTCCCGGCATTGTGGATGGAACATCCGCTGCGCGACGCATACTGGCAGCATGGTTCGGTGTGCGAAGACTGGTCCGCCATTCAGTGTCCGGTGATGGCCATCGGCGGCTGGGCAGATGCCTACAGCAATGCAGTGTTCCGCCTGATGGACAATCTGAAAGTGCCACGCCGCGCCATTCTCGGTCCGTGGGCGCATATCTATCCGCAGGACGGCACGCCGGAACCGGCGATCGGTTTCCTGCAGGAAGCCGTGCGCTGGTGGGATCACTGGCTGAAAGGCGAAGACAACGGCGCGATGGCAGGCCCGATGATCCAGACCTGGTTGCAGGACAGCCAGCCGCCCTCGGCGATGCGTCCGGTCAGCCGTGGTGAATGGGTGGGATTTGATCGCGGCACCGCCAGCAATATCAATCACATCCCGCGCTGGCTCACGCGAGGCCAGCTCAATACTCAGCCGGACGTTGACGCAGGCGTTATCAATATCTGTTCACCGCAGAATCACGGTCTGATGGCCGGCGAATGGATGGGTGCCGGTGTGCCCGGCGAAATGCCGCCGGATCAGCGTGTCGACGACGGCATGGCGGAAATCTTTGATGGCGAACCGCTGGCCGAGCCGCTGACCATTTTTGGCTTCCCGGAATTTAGCGTCGAACTGAGCAGCGATAAACCGGCTGCGATGTTGTACGTCCGGCTTTCTGACGTTGCACCGGACGGTTCGGTAAACCGTGTCACGCACGGCTGGCTGAATCTGTCGCATCTGCACGGCCATGATCAATCTGTGCCGCTTATCCCCGGTCAGAAAGTCAAAGTACCGGTACAACTGGATGGTATCGCGCACCGCTTTGCCACCGGTCACCGGATGCGACTCTCGCTGGCGACCACCTTCTGGCCGATGATCTGGCCGATGGCGGAGGTCGCCACGTTGACGCTGGATTTGCACAGCGCGCAGCTCAGCCTGCCGGTGTGCGAACAGCCGGTATCCATCGACGGCCCGATTGCTGAGCCACAAAGCGCGCCGCTGACACCGCAAACTGTGCTGTCGCCGGGGCGCGTGGATCGCAACATCACTTACGATTTCCTCACCGATAGCTGGACCAGCGTGACCAACGGCGTGGGTGGCGTTTTCGGTGAAGGCGTTTACCGCTTCGATGATATCGACACGACGGTCGATCACAATCTGCGGCGCGAGCTGACGGTCAGTAACAGTGATCCGTTATCCGCGCGCTATCTGCTGACGCAGACTATGAAGATGGGACGTGAAGGCTGGTGGATGGAAGCAGAAATCACCCTCGAACTACGCAGCGACCTGACGCACTTTATCGTCAGCGGCGATATGGTGGTCAGCCTGAACGGCGAAGAGGAATTCACCAAATACTGGCACGAGAGGATTGCGCGGTAATGTTTTTTTGCTCCCATAAGCCGTGATTTTGCCTTGCTCCTCCCCCTGCGAAGGGGGAGGCCGGGAGGGGGTTTTAAGGGCTGACACCTCGTTTAAGTAAACTTCAACTTATTGATTTAACTTTAATACCCCACCCCAACCCTCCCCTTCGCAGGGGAGGGAGTCGACCGAATTCTCGATCAAGATTCAGGAATAATCGCCTTTATATCCCGGCTTTCCAGCACCCGCCCGTCCTGCGCATGGATTTCCAGCTTACGCAGCGGCTGGCGATTTTCGATATCTACCAGTTGCGTGCAGGCTTCGCCAGCTTCAAACAAATATTCACTTCCCCACTGCCCCAGCGCGACCAGCACCGGTTGCAGCGCCAGCCCTTTTTCCGTCAGCACGTAATCCTGATACGCCGAACCATCTGCCGCCGGTTCAATCTTCATAATGCCTTCGGCAACCAGCGCTTTCAGGCGGGAGCTGAGAATGTTCTTCGCCGCCCCCAGACTGCGCTGAAATTCACTGAATCGTGAGAGGCCGTACATCGCATCGCGGACAATCAGCAACGTCCACCAGTCACCGATGAGATCCAATGCGCGGCCAGCCGGACAAGGCGTGTTTTCCAGACGGGTTCGTTTCATGGCACTTCCTGCTCAATGCGGTTTAAAAAATCTGGTTGCATTATAAAACCACCAGTGCTAAAAATCACCTGGTTTTATTATTAAACCACCCTATCCAACACCGAGGTTCTACTATGTCAGATACAATTCGCACTCAGTCCGTGGCCTTAATCACCGGCGCATCAAGCGGCATCGGGGCCACTTACGCCGACCGTCTGGCGAAACGCGGTTATGATTTAGTGCTGGTTGCCCGTGATGCAACGCGCCTGAAAGCACTGGCTGAACGCCTGCAGGATGAAACCGGCGTAAAAATCACCGTGTTACCCGCAGACTTAACCCGCAGCGAAGATCTGGCACGCGTTGAGGATTTTATCCGTGCAACACCGCAGATTTCCCTGCTGATCAATAACGCCGGGGCTTCGCTGAAAGCCGGTTTTGAAAACAGCGATGCCGACGCCATCGGGAATCTGATCACCCTGAACGTCACCTCGGTGGCGCGTCTTTCACGCGTCGCTTTCGACGGTCTGATCAAGCATAAAGACGGGGCGATTATTAATATCGCCTCGGTAATGGCGCTGACGCCAGAACTGCAATCTGCGGTGTATTCCGCCACCAAAGCCTTTGTGCTGACCTTCAGCCAGACGCTGCAATTTGAAATGGCCGAGCGCGGTCTGTACGTTCAGGCGGTGCTGCCTGCCGCAACACGAACGGAAATCTGGGAACGTTCGGGCAAAAATATCGATGAAGTGCCGGGTGTAATGGAAGTGGGTGAACTGGTGGATGCCGCCTTGCTGGGCTTTGACCGCAAAGAAAAAATCACCATTCCGCCATTGCAGGACGAAAAACAGTGGGATGAATTTGATGCCCTGCGCAGTGCAATGGTACCGAACTTCCTGCAGGCTCACGCCGCACCGCGTTACAAGGCCTGACAGTGACACATTGACCAGTAACATAAATTTACTGGTCAATGTTGATTCGCTTTGCAAATATGTTAATTCGATAACTTTGTGAAGTGAATACGATGACTGAATATGTAATTGCTGCACCCGAAGTTCCGTCTCTCGCCGTCGAAGGCCAGAGCGCCCGCTTTCCGTTGCGCCGCGTGTATTGTGTTGGCCGTAACTATTCCGAGCACGCCCGTGAGATGGGTCATGATCCTGACCGCGAACCGCCTTTCTTTTTTGGCAAACCGGCGGATGCCGTGGTTCCCGCCAGCGGCAATGTGCCGTACCCGACGCTGACCGACGATCTGCATTATGAAGTAGAACTGGTCGTTGCGATTGCCAGAGGCGGTAAAGATATTGCCGCTGAAGACGCACTGTCACACGTCTGGGGTTATACCGTGGGCGTAGATTTAACCCGTCGTGATATTCAGGCGCAGGCCAAGAAACTGGGACGTCCGTGGGATTTCGCCAAAGGGTTTGATGATTCCGCACCGGCGAATCCGCTGCAACCCGTGAGTCAGACAGGTCATCCGGCTGCCGGTAAAATCTGGCTCGATGTGAACGGTGAAAAACGTCAGCGCGGTGATTTGAGCGACCAGATCTGGCAGGTAGCGGACGTCATCAGCTATCTCTCTCAGGCGGTTGAACTCAAGCCCGGTGATCTGATCTATACCGGCACACCAGCAGGTGTGGGTCCGGTAGTGCGCGGTGATGTGATCACCGGCGGCATCGAAGGTCTGAGTGATTTCAGCTTCACTATCGTGTAATGCATGCAGGACGCCTTATTTCAGGCGTCCTTCTCACCAATTTTCCGGGCCATTTCTTCTTCAACCAGCGGAATAAGCTTCTCGAACGCACAGGCACTTGACGGGTCAAACAGCGACAGCGTTTCTATCTGGCTCAGTAAAATCACCTTACGAAACTTCAGCGCGCTCACCGGATCTGATACCGGCGTGATGCCATGTTCCTGATAATAGCGGGCATAATTATGCTCAACGCGCAGTTCCAGTGTGTCTTTATCGCGATAACCGCTGACCATCGGGATCACGACCACATTGTCCGACGAACTTGTTTCACACCTTGCGGTATGCACCATGCCGATATAAACACGCCGCGACTGCAGGGTGATGAATACCATATCGCCCTCTTCCATACACTGATACAACAGCCCTTCCACGCCGTTGGCGCGGGTAAGTTGTTTGTACAACTCTCTGCGTCCGGCAGTATTAAGGCGCAAGCCCGGTGACCAGGTAGTGCGGACCAGACACAGCATCACGGAGACGGCAAGCATAATCACCACCGGTGCCTGAATGCCTAAGAAACTCCAGTTGATGAAATCACGCTGGTAGTGCACATCCTGATGCAAATGCGGCAAGGCGGGCAGCCAGTTGATAACACCGGAAATCCCCCACAGCGCCAGATATAGCAGTGCTATGACCAGTACACCCTGCAGGACAAAAATACAGCCATACAGCGCCACCAGAAAATAGACGTCCCAGCCAAAGGTGCGTTTAAGTTTGAAGCGCGATGAAATGTCGCGGGTGGTATACCAGTAGCCGCAGACCATTAACACCATGAAAACGGCTGTCGCCATTACAGCACGCTCATGCGTTTGACGTGGCGGGCAAAGTCTTGCTGCATCTCCTGATTAGCCGGATTGACTGATGCCGTACCGTTTTCATCAATCAGAATACGCTCGCCCTCTTCCAGCGTATTTTCCATGTCTGCGGCACTGAACAGTCCGAGAAATTTTTCCGGGCTGGAAAATATTTGTAAAACAATCTTCAACATAGGTTTGCCTCTCATCATAAAAGAATAAGCCTAGTCAAAGGAAAGAGACATTGTGGCTGTTTCAGATTTTTTACGGGCAGGAATGAAAAAGGGCCGCCATGACGGCAGCCCTTTGCTGGAATCTGCGAAACGAATTACTTCGCTTCAATACTTTCCTGATGTGCTTCTTCCTGCGCAGCCTGTTCGGCATGCACTTCAGCAGCACGTTTGCGCAGACCTATCCAGCCCAGTACCAGCAGAATGATCAGCACCGGAATGGTCGCCACCGTGTAGGTGCCGTTCGGGTAGTCAAACGCCATCAGGATCAGAACGCCCGCCAGGAAGGCCAGCGTCAGCCACGAGGTCACCGGTGCCCACGGCATTTTGAAGGAAACGTCTTTCGCACGACCTTCTTTGATTGCAGTACGCAGTTTCATCTGACAGACAATGATGAAAGCCCATGAACTGAGGATGCCGAGTGAGGCGACGTTCAGGACAATCTCAAACACCTGCGAAGGCACGTAATAGTTGAGCACTACACCGATCACATAAATGCCGACAGTGACCAGAATACCGGCGTACGGCACCTGCTGCGCACTCATCTTCGACATGAATTTCGGTGCTGAACCGCCCATCGACAGGGAACGCAGAATACGACCGGTGGAATACAAGCCGGAGTTGAGGCTCGACAGCGCTGCAGTCAGAACCACGATATTCATGATGGTACCGATGTAAGGCACGCCCAGCTTGCTGAAGAAGGTGACAAACGGACTTTGGCCCGCCTGATAGGCATTCCACGGCAGCAACAGCACCAGTAACACCACGGAGCCGACGTAGAACAAAGCGATACGCCAGATAACGCTGTTAATGGCTTTCGGCAGCACTTTCTCAGGATCTTTGGTTTCGCCCGCCGCCGTACCGACCAGCTCAATGGCCGCAAAGGCAAAGACCACGCCCTGCACCAGAACCAGCGCCGGTAACAAACCGTGCGGGAAAATACCGCCGTTGTCGGTGATCAGATGCAGACCGGTGGTGTTACCGTCCAGTTGTTTGCCGGTGCCGAGGAACACCACGCCAACCACCAGGAAGATAGCAATCGCCGCCACTTTGATCAGCGCAAACCAGAATTCCATCTCAGCGAACCACTTCACGCCGATCATGTTCATGGTTGCCACTATCGCCAGTGCGCCCAACGCAAACATCCATTGCGGAACATCACCGAAGGTTCCCCAGTAGTGCATGTACAGAGCCACTGCGGTGATATCGACAATGCCGGTCATCGCCCAGTTCAGGAAGTACATCCAGCCTGCTACGTAAGACGCTTTTTCACCCAGGAATTCACGGGCATAGGATACGAAGCTGCCACTGGTCGGACGGTGTAAAACCAGTTCGCCCAGTGCACGCAGGATAAAGAATGAGAAAATACCACACACCGCATACACGATAGCCAGCGCCGGACCCGCCATCTGTAAACGCGCACCCGCGCCGAGAAACAGACCGGTACCGATAGAACCACCAATGGCAATCATCTGAACCTGACGGTTGCCCATACTCTTGTGATAACCATGATCGTGAGAGTCCAGCCAGCGCCGTTTAGCCGCGTGCTTCGCCTCTGCCGTTTTTTTATGAGACTTCATTATGAGTTGTTCTCCAAAATAACCTTCACCTGACGCCGGGTGCTGCAAGCAAACGATTGCAAGCCTCGCCGTTTATGGGGTTTACCCACTGTAGTTTTTTTAGCCGGAACTGTTTTGGTGCAATAACGGCGAAGGATGCTACCTGTTCTCACTAACCGTGGCAAAAAAAACCGTCATTAAAAATTGTGAACAGTCATATTTCGCGCAGCAAATTTTGCGCTTGCGTGCGCTCAGGACGATTCTTTCGGCAGACACTCTTTTCTCACCCGTTCGATATTAATGGAGAGATACATAATTTCTTCCGTGGTCAGTTCGCGCTGATATTGCGCGGCCAGATAATCGCCGATTTTTTCCGCGCACAGCCACGCCTGTGGGTAATTTTCTTTTACCGCCACGTGCAGGGTCATGTCATCGTCGGCCACCACCGTGCGGCTGAGCATCCGCTGGGCGAAGAATTTAAGATGGGTGACGAAGCGCTGGTAGCTCAGCGACTCCTCGTCGTATTCAATACGCAGCTGGTATTTCACCAGATTGAGGATTTCCTGCATCACGCGGGTAATCTGCGCCACTTCCGGCATTTCGCCGTTAAGCTGCGCATTGACCAGATGCAGGGCAATAAAACCGGCTTCATCCACCGGCAATCGCACGCCGAGGCGCGAATCGATAATCTCCAGCGCTTCCAGCCCGAGCGCATATTCCTTCGGGTACAGACGACGGGTTTCCCACAGCAAGGCATTGCTGATCGGCACGCCCTTCTTCTGCCGTTCAATGGCAAAATTGCAGTGATCGGTGAGTGCGATATACAGGTTTTCCTGTAATTTCCCCAGCCGTCCCCGCGCCAGCGAAATAATCTGATCACAGGTGGTCATCACTTCCATCGGAATATGCGACAGCAACTCCGTCAGATGCGCGACCAGTTCGTCATTCTGCAGGGCAAAAATTTTCTCGATTTTGCTTTCATCCAGCTCATCCCCGGCTTTCTTCATAAATGCCAGCCCGCGCCCCATCACCACCTGTTCGCGTTGCTGCCCGCTGACGACAACCACCACATTATTATTGAGTATTTTGGCGATTTTCATTGTAACTCCCTGAAAAGAAAAACCTGATCGTCCGTATGGATGATCAGGTTTTGTCTGCCGCAGTCTTGGGATCTGCCTGATGATTTTACCAGATCCGATCCTCAGTCAGACGTAAATTTTGCCCTCAAAACGTGACGATGGCCTTAAGTCCCTTCAGACCGGATCAGATCAGGATGTTAATGACGCACCGTTTGAATTAATCACTTCCTGATACCAGAAGAAACTTTTCTTACGGCGGCGCTCCAGCGTGCCATTGCCCTGATCGTCGCGGTCTACATAGATATAACCATAACGCTTGGAGAATTCCGCTTTCGAGGCGCTGACCAGATCAATCGGTCCCCAGCTGGTGTAACCCATCACTTCCACGCCGTCTTCAATGGCTTCACGCACCTGAACCAGATGGTCATTGATGTACTGAATACGGTAATCATCATTAATGCTGCCGTCAGCTTCGACTTTATCCCGCGCACCCAAACCGTTTTCCACAATAAATAGCGGTTTCTGATAACGGTCATAAAGCTCATTCATTAAGAAGCGCAACCCTTCCGGGTCAATCTGCCATCCCCATTCGGAACTTTGCAGATGCGGGTTCGGCACCATATTTAATATATTGGCACGCGCTTTAATATTTTGTTCTTCATCCGTGGTGACACAACCGGTCATGTAATAACTGAATGAGATAAAGTCGACGGTTTCTTTCAACGCGGCTTTATCTTCAGAAGTAATATTAATTTCCATGCCGCGGTCTTTAAAGAAACGCGGCATATAAGCCGGATACGCGCCACGCACCTGAACATCGCCGAAGAATAACCAGTCGCGGTTCTGCTGCAAGGTTTCCATCATATCGGCCGGTTTGCAGGTCAGCGGATACAGCATTCCGCCAAGCAGCATATTGCCGATTTTGCCGTCAGGAATGATCTCGTGACAGGCTTTTACCGCTTTGGCACTGGCAACCAGCTGATGGTGAATGGCCTGATAGATATCCTGTTTGCTGCTGTCTTCCGGCAATCCGACGCCGGTAAACGGCGCATGCAGCGACATATTGATTTCGTTAAAGGTCAGCCAGTGTTTGACTTTATCTTTATAACGGGTGAACACCGTGCGGGCGTAATTTTCAAAGAAACCGATGGTATCGCGGCTGCCCCAGCCACCGTGTTTTTTTACGATGCCGTACGGCATTTCGTAATGGGAAAGCGTCACCAGCGGTGTAATACCGTATTTTGCCATCTCATCAAACAGTCGGTCGTAGAATGCCAGCCCCGCTTCGTTCGGCTGCGATTCATCCCCCTGAGGGAAGATACGCGTCCAGGCGATTGAGGTACGCAATACGGTAAAACCCATTTCAGCGAACAATTTCATATCTTGCGGATAACGGTGGTAGAAATCGATGGCGACATCTTTCACGCCGAAATCCCCTTCCGTGCGTTCCTGCACCGGGCCGAAAACACCCTGCGGTTGCAGATCCGATGTGGATAAGCCTTTACCGTCGGTCAGGTAAGCCCCTTCAACCTGATTAGCGGCAACGGCTCCGCCCCATAAAAATCCGTTTGGAAATGGCTTGTTCATATGAACCTCCTGGCTCTGTTCGTTAGCGTAATAAAGTCAGTAAAAGGGTTTGTTCGCTGGCGTCCTGTCCGACACCGGCCGGAATGACGTCGAGATAATCGTCGCTGTTGGTGACCAGCACCGGCGTTGTCAGGTCGTAACCGGCATCAGTGATCCCCTGCACGTCGAATTCCAGCAACAAATCGCCCTGCTTCACCACCGCATCGACGTCAACGTGTGGCGTAAAGAATTTGCCGTCGAGCTTCACCGTATCGATGCCGACGTGGATCAGAATTTCTGCGCCGTCTGCCGATTCAATTCCGATGGCGTGATGGGTTTTGAACAGTGAAACCACCGTGCCGTCTACCGGTGAGACCACCCTTCCGGCGACAGGCACAATGGCCACACCTTTACCCAGCAGGCCGCTGGCGAATGTCGGATCTTTCACTGTATCGAGTGCGATACACGGTCCGCTCATCGGGCTGGCGATCAGCGTTTTGCCGCGCGGCGCCTGTAACGCATCGGCCTGGGCCTTCTCGCTGACTTCCGGCGCGACCGCTTCTTGTTTTACACCGAAGAAATAAGTCGCCAGTGCGGCAAACAACAGCGCAATCAGGGTGCCGGCAATCCCGGCGGTCACTGTTTTATCAAAACCAGTGGGCGGAATAATCTGGGTAAACGTGAAGACACTGGGGAAACCGAAGGAATACGCCGTGGTCTGGAAGTAACCGAGCACCGCAGCGCCGAGCGCACCGCCGACGCAGCCGAAAATAAAAGGACGCCGATGCGGCAGGGTGATGCCATACACCGCCGGTTCCGTGATACCGAAAATCCCGGCGCTGATCGCCGACCCTGACAATGCTCGGGTACGGACATCTTTGGTCCGCAGCATCACACCCGCGACCGCACCAACCTGTCCCATCACCGCAGGCAGTAACAGCGGCAGCATGGTGTCATGGCCGAGCACGCTGAAGTTGTTGATCATCAACGGCACCAGCCCCCAGTGCAGACCGAAGATCACACAGACCTGCCACAGTGCGCCCATAAAGGCACCGGCGACCATCGGGCTGACGTGATAAACAAACTGGTAGCCATGGGCCAGTTGCTGACTGGCCCAGGTCGCGACCGGCCCGATAACCAGGAATGTCAGCGGCACAATCACCATCAGGCAGATCAGCGGTGTGATGAAGTTACGCAGCGCGCCGGGTAAAATTTTCATCGACTGCTTTTCCAGCCAGCTCGATGCCCACGCGGCCAGAATCACCGGAATGACCGAAGAGGTATAATTGATAAAGACCAGCGGGATGCCTAAGAAATGCTCGCTGTGCGCGCCGGACTGCTGCACATCAAATGCGGCGATCATCAGCGGGTGCACCATCGCGCCGCCAATCATCATGGTCACAAACGGATTACCGCCGAATTTTTTACCGGCGGTATAACCGATCACCAGCGGGAAGAAATAAAACATAGCGTCGCTGGCGGCGAACCAGACTTTATAGGTGCCACTTTCCGGCATCAGCCAGCCGCAGGCCAGCGCCAGCGCCAGAAAACCTTTGAGGATCCCCGATGCCGCCATAATGCCGATAAACGGCGTGAATATGCCGGAGATGACATCTATCGCACGGGCAAACACACTGCCGTTATCACCCCTGTCATCATCGCTGCCGTCTGAAAGCGCACTGCCTCTCACCAGCGCTTCATAGACGGCACCGACGTGATTGCCAATCACCACCTGAAACTGACCGCCGCTCTCGACCACCATGATCACGCCCGGATTTTCTTTCAGCCCGGCAGCATCGGCTTTGCGGGTATCTTTTAGCTTGAAGCGTAAACGGGTGGCACAATGCACCACACTGTTGACGTTGTCTTTTCCGCCCACTCCGCGGAGAATTTCGTCGGCTAATGTTCTGTATTCCATAGTGTCATCTCATCAGAGTAAGGGCGTCGTGCACGACATTGCCGTTGCGTTGCAAAGGGGCGGCTGGCCCCTGAATTCAGGCCAAAAAAAAACCTAAACGTCCGGTATCTTCGTCATACACGAAGAAACGAGAAGTTTAGGTTTTGCCTGTCAGACAGTAACAATCCTGCTTTCTGAAACGGATTCTCTGGCGAATCGGAAACAGAAACAAGTCGTAATATCCGCCGGATGATGAAACTGTGATCGGCTTCAGACTTTGTGCAGACTGACGCCCGTCCCTGAGCCTCGGTCTTTTTTGTCCTGACTAACGCAGCCCCGCCACCGTAAATCCGCCATCGACCAGCAGATTCTGACCGGTCACAAATCGCGCTTCATCACTGCACAACCACGCCACAACATCCGCGACATCTGCCGGTTCGCCCACGCGCCCTGCGGGTGTCAGGCGCACAAAAGGGATCAGCGTTTCTTCATTTGCGCCCATCCGCCGCGCCATCGGGGTATCGATAATGCCGGGATTAACGTTATTGATGCGGATATTCTGCGCACCGGTTTCCAGCGCTATAGCGCGGATCATCGCGTCAAGCCCGCCTTTGCTGGCGGAATACGCAGCAGAGCCAATACTGGCTCCGTGCGCCAGCCAGGAAGAGGTATTCACAATCGCACCGCCACGCCCTGCGGCGGTCATGGCTTCCAGCTGATATTTCACTGACAGCCAGACGCCTTTCAGATTGGTGGCAATCACCCGGTCAAATTCCGCTTCTGTCATGTCACTGACTGGCGCAAAACCTTCCACACCCGCATTATTAAACGCGGCGTCCAGTCGCCCGTAATGCGCCAGCGTCGCGGCAATAAGATGCCGGACCTGTGCGCTGTCTGACACATCGGCCGGCACCGCCAGGGCATCACCACCCCGTTCACGGATCATCATCACCGTTTCCTGGAGCGCCGTTTCCCGTCTTCCTGCCACCACGACTTTCGCACCATCGCGTGAAAACGCCAGTGCGGCCGCCCGCCCGATGCCTGAGCCGCCGCCCGTGACTAGCGCAACCCGCCCCTGTAACCGTAATGTTTGCGACATATTTTTCTCCGTTGATGAATTTTCCAAACCGAGGCCTGACTATAAGCGCATTGATTGTTGTGAATAAGCCATGTTATATCGCATGCTTTACTGGCTTTTATTCATCAATAGGAAACTGATGCGCACCCACGAATTCGGAGAACTGAGAGCATTTGTCGCCGTAGCGGAAGAGAAGAGTTTCCGCAAAGCCGCGGCGCGGCTAAATTTAACCGCTTCAACGCTGAGCCATTCCTTACGTTCGCTGGAAGAGCGTCTGGGCGTCAGATTGCTGAACCGCACAACGCGGCAGGTATCGCCCACCGAAGCGGGTTACGCATTGCTGGCGGAAGTGGTGCCGGCATTATCAGTCATCTCTGATGCGATGGAGAAAGTGAACGCTTTACGGGGGATACCCAAAGGCACGGTGCGTATTAATACGCCACGCATCGCTGCTGACATGGTTTTCCTGCCGCAGTTGCCCAAATTTTGTCAGGCGTTCCCGGATATCACCCTGGAACTTGCCACCAATGACGGTTTCGTGGACATCATCAGTGAGGGGTTTGATGCAGGCGTACGCATCCGGGGCGATGTTCAGCAGGACATGAGTGCGGTACGCCTGACCGCCGATTTTCACTCTGCGGTGTACGGTTCGCCGGATTATTTCGCCCGCTGCCCGCAACCACAAACGCCTGCCGATTTGAAAAACCATGCCTGCATTGGGCGTCGGGAAATTGCCAGCGGTTCGCTGTACCGCTGGGAGTTCGAAAAAAATGGGAGACAGATTACCGTGCCCGTCAGCGGGCCGCTGGTGGTCGACAGCGTCAGCATGATGACCCGCATAGCGCTCGACGGAATCGGGCTGGTGTACAGCGCGCAGAGTGCTGAACATGATGCGCTGGTGGCGGAAGGTAAGCTGATCCGGGTGCTTGAAGACTGGTCGGTCACCTTTCCCGGATTCTTTCTCTATTACCCCGGCCACCGCCAGTTGCCCGCCGCATTAAAAGCGGTGACTGGTTATTTCCGCTGGCGGGAAGAGTTATAAACCCCCTTTCACCGGAGATGGCATCCCGCTCAACGCGGGCCTTTGCCAGTCCGGATCCCCGTGCCGATGAAGCAAACACCACCGTCAGTTTGATCCCGTTCACAAATAAAAAACAAAATCAAAAAACGTAAATTGCATATTCATTTCCTCAATTGTTTACCTGAGTTCTATTCACAATACTTTTGGCACCATTTTACTTCCCAGGCTGTTTATCTTTTTTTCCGTTAAAGACATGAATTATTTTCCGTCGGTTATCTCTCCTTACAGAAAGCAGGTAACAAATAATGGTGATCACTCCGGTTCTTTCAGTAAAAGATAAGATTGGCTACGGACTCGGCGATATGGCCAGTGCGCTGGTCTGGCAAACTGCGACTTTATTTCTCGCTTATTTCTACACGGATGTTTTTGGTTTACCCGCCGCGATCATGGGCACACTATTTTTAGTGGTACGCGCCGTGGATGCCTGCGTAGATCCCTGCATCGGTGCGCTGGTTGATCGCACCACAACACGCTACGGGAAATTCCGTCCGTGGCTGCTGTGGTTTGCAATACCGTTTGGGGTCTGTTGCCTGATCACATTTTATGTACCAGACATATCACCGACCGGTAAAATTATTTATGCAGCAGTCACTTATACATTACTCAGCCTGGTGTATTCCGCTATCAATGTGCCGTATTGTGCCATGCCGGGGGCGTTAACACTCGACCCGCGCGAACGCCATTCGCTGCAGTCGTGGCGCTTCGGACTGTCATTTGTCGGGGGGCTGGTGGTAACAGTGATCGCCCTGCCGCTGGTGGCAAAACTCGGCGCAGGTAACCCGCAGAAAGGCTATTTCTATGCCATGAGCCTGATGGGATTACTCGGTATCGTATTATTTTTCTGTTGTTTCGCACTGACGCGTGAGCGTTATCAACCGCGCAATGACACCTCCGGTTCAATGCTGAGCGACCTGAAATTACTGTGGAATAACTCACAATGGCGCATTGTTTTTATTTTTAACATCTTACTATTATGTGCCGTCGTTATCCGTGGTTCCGCCACCATGTATTATGTGAAATATGTGCTAGGCCGCCCGGATCTGATTTTTAATTTTATTGTTTTTGGCATGATCGCCTCGTTATTTGGCGCACTATTGTCTGAGAAAATACTGGGTAAATTCGACCGGATTAAATCCTATCAATGGACAATTCTGACTTTTGTGGTGTGTAATGCAGCGATTTTCTTTATTCCCTCCCCTTCCGTCAGTCTTATTTTTGCCCTCAATCTTGTGTTCAGTTTTATCCAAAACCTGACCACCCCGCTGCAATGGACGATGTTCTCCGACGTTGTGGATCACGAAGAATCCCGCACCGGCCGCCGGCTTGACGGGCTGGTATTCTCCACTGCGCTGTTTGCCATCAAATTCGGGCTGGCACTGGGCGGTGCCATCGTCGGCTGGGTGCTTGGTATGGTCGGTTACCTGCCGAACGGCGCCACGCAAAGTGCTTCGGTGATGCTGACCATCAATTCACTGTTCACACTGGTGCCCTGTGCGTTATTCCTGCTGATGGCCGCGCTGCTTTTTACCTACAAACTCAACAGCCGCACCATGCAAACTATCGCCTCATCCCTCGCAACGCGACGTTCTTTCGGGGGCGACGATGACCCCGTGCTCAGCGGTTCACGCCCTTTGATTAATCAAGGAGATGTAAGATGACTTATCTTTATCAGGATGCTTCACAGCCCGTTGCCCGCCGCGTCGCCGATCTTCTGGCACGCATGACGCCGGAGGAAAAATTCGCGCAGATGCATGCGTTCTGGCTGATCCTCGACAGCAACGGCAATCACAAAGAACGTACCGATCTGAGCGATGATTTTTCCGGTCACAAACAGAGTCAGGCGCTGGAACAGCAACTGGCACTTGGCACCGGGCAAATCACCCGTCCGCTCGGCACGCACGTGGTCAGCCCGGCAGAAGGCGTACAGGCGCTGAACCGGCTGCAAAAAACGCTGGTAGAAGACACCCGGCTGGGTATTCCGGCGATGTTCCACGAAGAATGTCTGGTCGGCTTATTGTGCAAAGACGCCACACTGTTTCCCTCGTCCCTGAGCTACGCCTCAACGTGGGATCCGCAACTGATGGAGCAAATTGCAGGTGCTATCCGTCAGGAAGCACAAAGCGTTGGTTGTCATCAGGGGCTGGCACCGGTTCTGGATGTGTCGCGCGATGTGCGCTGGGGACGTACCGAGGAAACCTTTGGTGAAGACCCGTATCTGGTCGGCGTGATGGCGACCGCTTACGTGCGCGGATTACAGGGCGAAGCGCGGGACCTGCTGGCCACGCTGAAACATTATGTCGGGCACTCTTTCAGCGAAGGGGCGCGCAACCATGCGCCGGTTCATCTTGGTTTTCGCGAGCTGAATGACACTTTCCTGCTGCCGTTTGAGATGGCGGTGAAGCTGGCGAATGCCGGTTCTGTGATGCCGGCATATCACGACATTGATGGTCAGCCTTGCCACAGCGATCACTTCCTGCTGACGGAAATCTTGCGTGAACAATGGGGGTTCGACGGTCTGATTGTTGCCGATTACGGTGGTGTCAGCCTGCTGCATCAGCATCACGGTGTCAGCCACGACGATGCCGAATCCGCCGCGCTGTCGTTCAATGCGGGTCTGGATATTGAATTACCGAAAGGTGACTGCGCACAACATCTGGCGGATGCCGTTTCGCGTGGCCTGATTGATATGGCGAAAATTGACGAAATTGTCGCACGCGTGCTGACTGAAAAATTTCGCCTTGGCCTGTTTGAACAGCCTTACGCCATTGAGCCTGAGCCGCAGCTTCAGCAACCTGCCACGCGGGAACTGGCCTGGAAAGCCGCGGTCCGCTCAATCACTCTGCTGGAAAATAATGGCATTCTGCCGCTGAAACCCACATCCGGCCAAAAAATCGCGGTGATCGGCCCGACGGCAGATGATCCTCTGGCGTTGCTCAGCGGTTACAGTTTCCCGGTGCATCTGATCATCAGCGAAATGGAAGCGCAGACGGAACAGATCACCACGCCGTTACAGGCCTTGCGTGACGCCTACGGCGAGCAAAATATCCGTTATACCAAAGGTTGCCATATTCTTGAAAAACGCACAGCGGGCGCGCCGGTCTTCCCCGGCGATGCCGCAACACCCATGCAAAACTCGCCGGTATCACGAAGTACCGCGCTGATCCCGCAGGCCGTAAAACTGGCGCAGGAAAGTGACGTCGCGCTGGTGTTTGTCGGCGATCTGGCCGGTTTATTCCAGAGCGGTACTGTCGGCGAAGGCTCTGATACAGACAGCCTGCAACTGCCGGGCGTTCAGCAGCAGTTGCTGGAAGCCGTGATCGCAACCGGCAAACCGACCATTGTGATAATGACCGGCGGTCGTCCGTATTCCCTTGGCGGGCTGGAAGAAAAAGTCGCCGGATACCTGATGGCATTTGCACCCGGACAGGAAGGGGGACGCGCCATCAGCGACATTATCAGTGGCAAACAGGCTCCGTCCGGGCGGCTGGTGGTTTCCGTACCGAAAAGCGCCGGTGCGATGCCGTATTACTACAATCACAAACTGAAAAGTGGCGGCACGCCGATCGCCTTCCACTTTGGCGCAAAATACCCGTTTGGCTACGGACTGAGCGGCACCACGTTCCGCTATCACGACCTGCAACTCAATCAGCAACCGGTCGCCATCGAAAATGGCGATATTGCAGTACAAATCAAAGTCACCAATACCGGAAATCAGGCGGGCAGCGAGGTGGTGCAGGTTTATCTGCGTGACTGTGTGGCATCACTGGTACGCCCGATGCAGGAACTCAAAGCCTTTGAACGCGTTGAACTGGATGCCGGACAAACTGCGACGCTCAGTTTCAGCATTCCGACCGATATGCTGAATTTCACCAGTCACGCCGGTAAGCGCATCGTCGAACCGGGTTCTGTTGAAGTTCAGGTGGGCTCTTCAAGCGCCGATATTCATGCAACAGGAAAGGTGATTCTGGCGGGTGAAGTACGCGAGTTGCCACGTAACTGGCGGATGGTCAGCCGCTGTGAAGTCAGTCGTTAATACCTGATGAGGGAAAGCAAAACGGACGCTCAGGGCGTCCGTTTTTTTATGCTCAGGAGATCTGTTACTCAGATTCTCTGGCAATACCGAAATGCTTATACGCATGATTGGTCGCCATACGCCCGCGCGGTGTGCGCTGAATAAACCCCTGCTGGATCAGGAAGGGTTCGATGACGTCTTCAATCGTCTCGCGCTCTTCGCCAATCGCCGCGGCTAAGTTATCCAGCCCGACCGGCCCGCCGCTGAACTTATCGATAATGGCCAGCAACAGTTTGCGGTCCATGTAATCGAAACCTTCGGCATCAACATCCAGCATATCCAGCGCGCCGTTAGCCACATCACCATTAATGGTACCGTCGCCTTTCACTTCCGCGAAGTCACGCACACGGCGTAATAAGCGGTTAGCGATACGCGGCGTTCCGCGTGAACGGCGGGCTATCTGATGCGCGCCCTCTTCCGACAACTCCAGCCCGAGGCAGGAGGCGCTACGCCCGACGATGTGCTGCAAATCAGCCACCTGATAGAACTCCAGACGCTGTACGATACCGAAACGGTCACGTAACGGTGACGTCAGGGAACCGGCGCGGGTCGTCGCACCAATCAGGGTAAACGGCGGTAAATCGAGTTTGATGGAGCGTGCCGCAGGACCTTCACCAATCATGATATCCAGCTGATAGTCTTCCATCGCCGGATAGAGAATTTCTTCGACGACCGGTGAGAGACGGTGGATTTCATCAATAAAAAGCACATCATGCGGCTCGAGGTTGGTCAGCATCGCGGCCAGATCACCGGCTTTTTCCAGCACCGGCCCCGACGTGGTACGTAAATTCACGCCCATCTCGTTCGCCACGATGTTGGCCAGCGTGGTTTTACCCAGTCCCGGCGGTCCGAAAATCAACAGGTGATCGAGCGCATCTTTGCGTTGCTTAGCCGCCTGAATAAAGATTTCCATTTGCGAACGCACATGCGGCTGTCCAACGTATTCGCTGAGCAACTTCGGGCGGATCGCACGGTCAATGACCTCTTCTTCACTGAAAACTTCGGAAGAAATCAGGCGGTCAGCTTCAATCATCGTTTACCTCACAGCGCTGCGCGCAGCGCTTCTCTAATCAACGTTTCAGATTCTGCGCCCGGTTTGGCCACCTTGCTGATCATGCGGCTGGCTTCCGGTGGTTTATATCCGAGGGATATCAGGGCTGCAACGGCTTCGCCTTCGGCGTCAGATTCTTTAGCTTTCGACGCCGATGCAGGTAGCGTGATATCAGTATGATTGTTAAATAGATCACCGTTTAATCCTTTAAACCGGTCTTTCATTTCGACGACCAGGCGTTCTGCGGTTTTCTTACCGACGCCAGGTAACTTAATTAATGCGGTGATTTCTTCCTTTTCTACCGCACTGACAAACTGCTGCGCCGACATGCCTGACAGAATCGCCAGCGCCAGCTTCGGCCCAACGCCGTTGACTTTAATCAGCTCGCGAAACAGCGCGCGCTCTTGTTTATCGTTAAATCCGTAGAGCAACTGGGCATCTTCACGGACGATAAATTGCGTGAAGATGATAGCTTCCTGACCCAGTTCCGGCAATTCATAAAAACAGGTCATCGGCATATGCACTTCATAGCCCACGCCGTTGGTTTCAAGCAGCACCAAAGGGGGCTGTTTTTCCAGAATAATGCCTCGTAGTCTGCCTATCACGTTCATTTTCCTTATCAGGTCAAAAGCAGCGATGTTTATATCATAAAAAAGGCTGGATGGATATCCAGCCTAATGGACTTGCGGCGTCTATCGCATACGTCCGCGCGCCATCTGTAATTTGTCACTGCTGAGCCGGATAGCATTCTGGCTCATATGACAATGCGTTATGGCAATTGCCAGCGCATCGGCGGCATCGGCCTGCGGGTTAGCCGGTAATTTCAGGATTGACCGCACCATATGCTGAACCTGCGCTTTTTCTGCCGCACCGGTACCGACCACGGTCTGTTTGACCTGCCTCGCCGCATACTCAAACACCGGCAGATCCTGATTGACAGCAGCGACAATTGCCGCACCGCGTGCCTGCCCGAGCTTTAACGCGGAGTCAGCGTTCTTCGCCATAAACACGGATTCGATGGCAAAAAAATCAGGCTGAAATTGCGTAATGATTTCCGACACACCGGCGTAAATCAGTTTCAGACGTCCCGGCATATCGTCCACCACGGTGCGGATACAGCCGCTGCCGAGATAGCTGAGCTGACGCCCTGTCTGGCGGATAATGCCATAGCCGGTAATACGCGAACCGGGGTCGATCCCCAGAATAATAGCCATAGCCAGTCAACGCCTTGTGTTGTCGTTTTTTTGGAAAGTTGGGGAGAGTATAAACTGCTGAGGGACAACAGGATAGCCAGCCGGTGGTAGCCACCGGCGGCACTGAGATTACAGGGTTTCTGCGATCTCGTCGGAGATTTCACCGTTGTGGTAAACCTCCTGCACATCGTCACAATCTTCCAGCATGTCGATCAGGCGCAACAGTTTAGGTGCAGTTTCTGCATCCATGTCGGCTTTGGTCGATGGGATCATCGTGACTTCAGCGGAATCAGCTTTGTAACCGGCGGCTTCCAGCGCATCTTTCACTTCGCCCAGATTTTCCCAGGCAGTGAACACATCGATAGCGCCATCATCGTAAGAAATGATGTCTTCAGCACCCGCTTCAAGCGCGGCTTCCATCAGCACGTCTTCATCCAGACCAGGAGCGAAAGTGATCACGCCTTTTTTGGAGAACAGATAAGCCACGGAACCGTCAGTACCCAAATTGCCACCGGTTTTGGTGAAGGCATGACGCACTTCTGCCACGGTACGGTTGCGGTTATCACTCAGACATTCAACCATGATGGCTGAACCGCCAGGACCGTAACCTTCATAAATGATGGTTTCCATGTTGGTGTCTTCGTCACCGCCCACGCCACGTGCGATAGCCCGGTTGAGGGTATCGCGGGTCATGTTGTTGGACAGCGCTTTATCGATAGCCGCACGCAGACGTGGGTTTGAACCCGCATCGCCGCCACCCAGACGCGCAGCGGTAACCAGCTCACGAATGATTTTGGTAAAAATTTTGCCGCGTTTAGAATCTTGCGCCGCTTTGCGGTGCTTGGTATTGGCCCACTTACTGTGACCTGCCATAAATATCTCCAAAAAGTCTAAAGTCTTAACAGACCGAATAGTTTACAAATTCTTCAATCGCCTGCTGGTTGCTCGGGGAGACTGTCAGCGCTGCCGCTGCCAGTTTATCGAGCCACCGGTACGCATGATGTTCGGTGAGAACCACATCACGCTCGTCGGGTAACGCCAGACAGAACCAATGTTCTTTATTGCGGGTCACACCGGGAGCATAGCGATGGCGCAAATGCGCAAATATTTCAAAGTCCTCGCAGCGATGGCAGTCCTGCAGAGTCAGGTTTTCACCTGCAATGTCGATACCGACCTCTTCCATGACTTCACGCTGCGTGGTTTGATTTGGGGATTCCCCGTCTTCCAGACTGCCGGTCACCGACTGCCAGAAATTCGGGTCATCCTTTCGTTGAAGCATCAGCACCCTGCCGGTGTTTCTGGCGTAGATGACGCACAGTATCGACTCAGGACGCTTATAGCTCATTAGTTATTCTCTGTATTTGTGTCTGGTGTCACTTCTTTTTTCGCCACAACCGCAATGCCCAGTTCCAGCAGCGACGCAGGGTTGGCAAAACTTGGCGCTTCGGTCATCAGACACGCCGCAGCGGTAGTTTTCGGGAAGGCGATCACGTCACGGATGTTATCCGTGCCGGTCAGCAACATCACCAGACGATCGAGACCAAATGCCAGACCGGCGTGCGGAGGCGTACCGTATTTCAGGGCGTCGAGCAGGAAGCCGAATTTCTCGCGCTGTTCGTGCTCGTTAATACCCAGAATGCTGAACACGGTCTGCTGCATTTCGCTGCGGTGAATACGCACAGAACCGCCGCCCACTTCGTAGCCGTTGATCACCATGTCGTAGGCGTTAGCGATAGCAGAAACCGGGTTCGCTGCCAGTTCTTCTGCGCTCATGTCTTTTGGTGCAGTGAACGGGTGGTGCATAGCGCTCAGGCCGCCTTCGTCAGTGTCTTCAAACATCGGGAAGTCGATCACCCACAGCGGAGCCCACATGTCTTCTTTAGTGATTTTCAGGTCACGGCCGACTTTAAGGCGCAGTGCGCCAATCGCGTCAGTCACAATCTTCGCGCTGGCTGCGCCGAAGAAGATCATGTCGCCATCCTGTGCACCAGTGCGTGCGATCAAGGCAGCCAGCAGTTCTTCATTCAGGAATTTAGCCACCGGGCTCTGGATACCTTCCAGGCCTTTCGCCACTTCATTCACTTTGATATAAGCCAGGCCTTTCGCACCGTAGATTTCGATGAATTTGGCGTATTCGTCAATTTGTTTACGGCTCAGGGAGGCACCGCCCGGAACGCGCAATGCAGCCACGCGGCCTTTCGGATCGTTGGCCGGATCAGCAAACACTTTGAACTCGATGTTTTTCATCAGGTCCGCAACATCCACCATTTCCATCGGGTTGCGCAGGTCCGGTTTATCAGAACCGTAGCGACGCATGGCCTCTGCGAAGGTCATGATCGGGAAGTCGCCCAGATCCACGCCTTTCACTTCCTGCCACAGTTCACGGGCCAGTTTCTCCATCACTTCGCGCACTTGTTCGGCGCTCATGAAAGAGGTTTCCACATCGATCTGGGTGAATTCAGGCTGACGGTCAGCACGTAAATCTTCGTCACGGAAGCATTTTACGATCTGATAATAACGATCAAAACCAGACATCATCAGCAGTTGTTTGAACAGCTGAGGAGACTGCGGCAAGGCGTAGAACTTACCTTTGTGCACACGGCTTGGCACCAGATAGTCACGCGCGCCTTCCGGTGTAGCTTTGGTCAGCATCGGAGTTTCGATGTCGAGGAAGTCATGGCTGTCCATGAAACGGCGTACGAAGCTGGTGATTTTTGCACGCGCTTTCAGGCGGTTAGCCATTTCAGGGCGACGCAAATCCAGATAGCGGTATTTCAGACGCGCTTCTTCAGTGTTGACGTGGTTGGAGTCCAGCGGCAGCGATTCTGAACGGTTGATAATGTTCAGATTACTGGCGAACACTTCCACTTCACCGGTCGCCATGTCTTTATTGAACTGGCTTTCCGGACGTGCACGCACGGTGCCGGTTAACTGGATGCAGAACTCGTTACGCAGTTCAGACGCCAGCTTGTAGGCTTCTGCCTGATCGGGGTCGAAGAAAACCTGAACGATGCCTTCGCGGTCACGCATATCGATGAAAATCAAACCACCCAAATCGCGGCGACGGTTAACCCAGCCACACAATGTTACTTCCTGGCCCACATTGGACGCATTCAGTTTTCCACAATATACAGTACGCATAACGGTATCCTTTTGATCCCACTACCCGGCCTCATGGCTCACAGGCACAGAAACGGTTATTGACTCTGGTCGCCCGCCGCAAAACTCAGCAGCGCACGGAATGGGTTTTATTCAGGTCGAAAAAAGGCGGCTATTATAAAGGAATTTCCGGCGAAGGATAAGTGCGAACACGTCAACGCTGGCGCGGAAATTCACTCGTGTTGCTGGCTACACATAATTTAACAAAATTATATCTTTTTGCTCCCCGCGCTAGCATAGACTCACGCAATCCCCTTTGTACACGCACTAAATGATTCCTTTCTCTCATTACCCATTTTGAAAACCGGGAGCTAAACATGAAACTTGATCCAAAAAACACCGCGCTGGTACTGATTGACTTACAGAAAGGAATTTTACCGTTCGCAGGCGGCCCGCACACCGCACAGCAGGTGCTGGATAATGCCACTGAACTGGTAACCCGTTTCCGTAAACTGGGTGCGCCGGTCGTCATGGTGCGCGTGGGCTGGTCTGACTCTTTTGACGAAGCGCTGAAACAACCGGTTGATGTCCCTGCGGCTGCGCCGGAAGGCGGTTTACCGGCAAGCTGGTGGGAATTCCCGGAACAACTGGGCGTAACCGACAGCGATCTGCTGGTGATCAAACGTCAGTGGGGCGCGTTTTACGGCACCGATCTGGATTTACAACTGCGCCGCCGCGGCATTAAAAGCATCGTGCTTGCCGGTATTTCCACCAACATCGGCGTGGAATCTACGGCCCGTAATGCCTGGGAACATGGCTATGAACTGGTGATCGCAGAAGATGCGTGCAGCGCACACAACAATGACCATCATCAGTCCAGCATGCTGTTTATTTTCCCGCGTATCAGCCGTGTCCGATCCACTGCCGAAGTGCTTGCTGCGTTACCAGAGTAACGTTACCCTGATTTTATGCCTGCCCGCCGCCCGCTGAGGCGGCGTTTTATTTGGGATTTGGCCCGGAAAAGGGAGCATCGATATGTATATTGGTTTACCGCAATGGCATCACAGCGCCTGGGCAAAGATGGGTTTACGTGATCTGGCCGATTACGCGCGGTATTTCAATTGCGTCGAAGGCAATACCACGTTTTACGCCCTGCCCAAACAGGAAGTGGTGATGCGCTGGCGTGATATGACGCCTGAGTCTTTCCGTTTTTGTTTTAAATTTCCTTCCATCATCAGCCATAAAGCCGCACTGGCGAATTGTCAGGAAGACGTCGATATGTTTTACCGCACGCTCGAACCGCTCGGTGAACGCATCGGCCAGCTCTGGCTGCAACTTCCTGCCGCATTTGCGCCCGTACATCTTGATCGCCTGTGGCAATTTCTTGATGCCCTGCCCGCCGGTTTCGATTACGGCGTTGAAGTGCGCCATGCGGATTTCTTCAATAAAGGTGAGGAAGAACGGGCGCTGAATCAGGGATTACATCTGCGCGGCATTAATCGTGCGATCCTTGACAGTCGCCCGGTTCACAGCTCAACCTCCACCACCGAAGCGGTGCTCGAAGCCAAACGCAAAAAACCGATATTGCCGCTGCACGCGCTGGCGACATCCTCCCGCCCGATTGTCCGCTTTATCGGCGGCGACAGTCTTGAGGCAAACCGTCCACTGTTCGGCCAGTGGATTGCAAAACTCAACGACTGGCAATCACAGGGATTGTCACCGTATCTGTTTATTCATACGCCCGATTGTTCCGACGCGCCCCAGCAGGCACGCTACCTGTGGCAGGATCTGCGTCAGCACATTCCTTCGGTCCAGCCCGCGCCGGACTGGCCGGAGCAGGATGCGTTGTTCTAAGAATATTCAGGTTTTTCTGACGACAGTTTTATGCCTTCCCGTTATCATGGCTACGCAGCGGAAAATCAGTGCTGTTCCGCCGGGATACAGGGAATAACCAAGGAAGTCATCATGATTAGCGCGTTATATGTCGTGCTTGCCGCCATACTTTTGATCAAACTCTCTTTCGATGTTGTCCGTCTGCGGATGCAATACCGTATCGCCACCGGCGACGGCGGATCCTACGAATTACAAACCGCCATACGTGTACACGGCAACGCTGTAGAATATCTGCCAATTGGCTGTTTATTATTGTTGTATATGGAAATGAACGGCGCGGCGATATGGACTGTACACGCCTGCGGCCTGTTACTGATCCTCGGCCGGTTATTCCATTATTACGGGCTGAAAAACCGCGAATTTGCCTGGCGCCGTAATGGCATGGCTGCCACCTATATTTCTCTGGTGCTGATGGTGGTGATCAATATTATCTATCTGCCGTGGTCGCAATTCCTCAACTTTGACTGAGCACGGAACATTTGCCAGACAGATTTGATGCCCTTTTGAAACAACTCCCAGGCGCGCAGGTATCTGCCTGCGCCAGTATCTGCTAAAATCTGCCCTCAACTTTTTACCCACATTCTTTTTGGCCTGACTCACCGCTATGGCAAACCACGATACGCTGTTTTCTGCACCTATAGATAAGCTTGGCGACTGGACGTTCGATGAACGCGTCGCGGAAGTTTTCCCTGACATGATCCAACGCTCTGTTCCGGGCTATTCCAACATTATTTCGATGATTGGCATGCTCGCCGAGCGCTTCGTTCAGCCCGACTCCAATGTCTATGATCTGGGCTGTTCGCTGGGTGCTGCCACGCTGTCGATGCGTCGTAACATTAAGGTGCCGGGTTGCGAAATTATTGCTGTCGATAACTCTCCCGCCATGGTGGAACGCTGCCGTCGTCACATTGATGCTTTCCGTGCGGATACACCGGTCAGCGTGATCGAATCCGATATTCTCGATATCGAGCTGAAAAATGCCTCGATGGTAGTGCTCAACTTTACCCTGCAATTCCTCGAACCGGCTGACCGCCAGCGTTTGCTGAATCAGGTGTATCAGGGCATGCGTCCGGGCGCGGCGCTGGTGCTGTCAGAAAAATTCAGCTTCGAAGACAAAGACGTCGGCGAACTGTTGTTCAATATGCATCACGACTTCAAACGTGCGAACGGCTACAGCGAGCTGGAAATCAGCCAGAAACGCAGCATGCTCGAAAACGTTATGCTGACCGATTCCGTCGAAACGCATAAAGCCCGCCTGCATCAGGCCGGTTTCCAGCACACGGAAGTCTGGTTCCAGTGTTTTAACTTCGGCTCACTGATTGCGCTGAAAGCCGGAGAAGCACAATGATTGATTTCGGTGATTTTTATCGCGTTATCGCCAAAGGGCCGTTAAGTCCGTGGCTCAATACTTTGCCTTCGCAACTGACCGCGTGGCAGAAAGAATCTCTGCACGGCAAATTCAAACTGTGGTTTAACTCGGTGGATCGTTTGCCGCTGTTGCAGCCGGAACGTCTGGATTTGTTGCACAGCGTCAGCGCCAATATGGAAGTCCCTTTGCCTGCCGGTCAGCGCGAAGGGATTGAAAACCTGCTGCGTAATATGATGCCATGGCGCAAAGGACCATTCTCGCTGTACGACGTTGAAATCAATACTGAATGGCGCTCTGACTGGAAATGGGATCGCGTTTTGCCGCACATTTCCTCCCTTGCTGGCCGCACGATTTTAGATGTCGGCTGCGGCAGCGGTTATCACATGTGGCGCATGATTGGTGCAGGCGCACATCTGGCGGTGGGTATCGATCCGATGCAGTTGTTCCTGTGTCAGTTCGAGGCCGTGCGTAAATTACTGGGGGGCGATCAGCGCGCACATTTGCTGCCGCTGGGCATCGAACAATTACCCGAGCTGAACGCTTTCGACACCGTTTTTTCTATGGGCGTGCTGTATCACCGCCGTTCGCCATTAGATCATCTTCTGCAACTGAAAAATCAGCTGGTCAGCGAAGGGGAACTGGTGCTCGAAACGTTGGTTGTCGAAGGTAACAGCGAGCAGGTCCTGGTGCCGGGTGACCGTTACGCGCAGATGGGGAATATTTATTTCATCCCTTCTGCTGAAGCCCTGAAAAACTGGCTGATCAAATGCGGCTTTGTGGATGTGCGTATTGCGGATGTCAGCGTCACGACACTTGAAGAACAGCGCCGTACCGACTGGATGACCAGCGAATCACTGGCTGAATTCCTCGACCCGAATGATCCGACCAAAACTATCGAAGGTTATCCGGCTCCTCGCCGCGCCTTGCTCATCGCCCGCAAACCATAACGACCTTCCTCCTCCGCCAGACATCTTCCTGTCTGGCGGAAGTCATTGCTCACACTTTATCCTCACTTTCAGTCACGTCACTCTGTACATCACGCTGTAAAAAGGTCTAACCTTTCAGAAGGCTATCGGTTTGTTATGACGGAGATCGTCGTTCGCATTACGGGAGGAAGTATGAAGTTCCCTAAAGGCAGCATCGTTAAACACAGATCTGGCGATATCAAAGGTACCGTGATGAATACTTTTGAATCAGAGCACGACATCGTGTCGTATTACGTTTCCTGGGAAGATGGCAGCAGCAGTCTGCACAAGGAAAACGAATTGCACTGGGCAAATATTGACGTCGCTATCAGAATAAAAAATTTTTACGAGAAGTAATTGTTTCCGCGTCAGCCACAGCCCTTTGTAAAGCTCCACGTTTTGACGCTATATCATTGGATTGATTCATAGCATTTCGTGTATAAATTCGGCCAACCAATTTATCCGTACGCAAGTATTTCGTGGAGAAATTAATGCGCAGAAGAATTCGATTCCTCATGGATCGGGCTGTTATTGTTCTAGGCCTTTTCGTGATGTGCCTGGTGGTGAAAGCAGGAATGTTCGGTGTGGCGCTGCTGACCTGGGGCTGAGTGTTGCCCGTCATAAAAAGCGCCGCCCGGGGCGCTTTTTCAGGCCAAGAAAACCGGATTAATGGTCATCTTTAAATTTTGGTTCGGGTAATACCGCTGGCGTTGAATCCTGATATTGCAGCCAGTTGCTCCAGATATCTTTAACACGCAACTCGATGAGTTCCATTTTCCGCGACAGCGACATCACGCCTCTGATCGTCCCGCCCTGATAGTCGGTGTACGTCGCAAAAGTGGCTTTCTCTTCAAACGCATCCCACGCCTGAGTTTCCTCATCAAACGCTTTCAGCACAGCTGCTGCGTCAGGATCCGGGTTCGGACCTGTAGCCGTTTGCTCAATACGTTTTCTGGCCGCCACAAGGTACGTCTGTTTCACCCAATTCAGCTTGTCGATTTTTTCCGCATAACAATCGTTCATATCCAGCGTCGTTTGCTGAGGGTTGCCTGCACAGTCAATGGCAAATGTCTCAGCACCATTATCCAGAACACTGCTGGGTTGTTTATCAGCGGCAAATAATGAGTGCGTAAATCCCAACAGCGCGAGAGTAATCACTAACTTTTTCATGTCCCTGTCCGGCGGTAACAATTTGATGAGCAGACAGATTATCCGAATCAATTACACAACGACAGCAGAATCAGGAGCACAAAAAAAGCCCCGCCAACATGACGGGGCCTGGTACTTGCGCAGGGCGACGCAATAAGGGTCGTGTGACCCGGTTAAATCTTTGAGTTATTACGCCGTGCGGGATATTTCATCGTCAAACTGCAATGTGCTTTTCATTGCAGCAACAATATCGCCATCCACGCAATAACGACTGAATTCATCAAAGTCAGTATCAGAACTCATAGTGACACCGGCTTTCCGGTAGCGCATGGCGGATTTCACCTGACGCCCTGCTGAACTGTGTAACTCCGTCAGCCCGATATCCACAAACTTCTGCAAATTCGTCAGACGCACACCCGCGCCAGCCATAATAATTGGACCACGCGTCAGCTGATTGAGTTCCCGAAGCATCGGTAAACCGACTTCAGCATTTTGTTGTTGCCCGGAGGTCAGAATGCGCGCCACCCCTAACTGAGTCAACTGCTCCAGTGCAATCTTCGGGTTAAGGCACATGTCGAATGCGCGATGGAATGTTACGGCCATATCGCCGCACAGCGCCATCACCTCCCACATTCTCGCCATATCAATATGCCCTTCCGCATCCAGCATGCCGACCACCAGACCCGGATAGCCGAGATCGCGAATACAAGCGATGTCGCTTTTCAACACCTCAAATTCACTCTGGCTGTAGCAAAAGTCACCCCCCCTTGGACGGACAATCGGATGTACAGGGATGGTCACTTTTTCCCTTGCCAGTTTGAGGGTACCGTAACTCGGCGTAATGCCCCCGTCAGCCTGACTGGCACACAATTCAACACGATCGGCCCCGGCTTGTTCTGCTGTCAATGCACAGTCCACGCTGTAACAACACACTTCTAATTTAGTCATGTGATCTCTCCTGATTACGGCATTATGCTACAACACTTGTCTGCAGCCGGCCATGTCGCGTAGGCTTTGAGATGAGCATCCCCACCCAATCTGTTTGCTTAGGAAAGCTAACTATGACACTCAATTTTGATTTATGGGTAGACCGCAGTCACAGTGATAGCGTTAAGTGGAATAAATACAATAATCAGGATGTGATACCGCTTTGGGTTGCCGATACCGACTTCACTTCTCCGCCTCAGGTTATCAAAGAGTTGCAGCAACGTGTCGCAGAAGGCGTATTTGGGTATGGTTTCACACCGCCGGAACTCATTGATTTAGTGGTAAAACGTCTGGCGGATCGTTACGAATGGGCTATTAAGCCCGAATGGATCGTCTGGTTACCAGGCCTGGTGTGCGGATTAAACGTCGCCGTTCGCGCCACTGTTGCACCACAAAACTCCAGTCTGATGCCCATGCCCATTTATCCGCCGTTTATGCAGGCGGCTCAGGCTGAAGGGCGTCAGTTTAAATCCATTAATGTAACTGAGCAGCAACAGCGCTGGGTGGCCGATTTTTCCACGGCCGACAATCTACTGGATGGCAGCGAAAAGCTGCTGATGCTCTGCAACCCGTATAACCCCGGTGGCACGGTGTATCGTCGCGAGGAATTACTCGAACAGCAGGCCTTCGCGCAACGTCACGATCTTGTGGTGTGTTCGGATGAAATCCACTGTGACCTGATCCTCGAACCGGGCCTGAAACACATCCCGTTCGCCTCACTCAATGCCGATGCCGAACAGCGTTCGATCACGCTGATGTCACCGTCCAAAACCTTCAACCTTGCCGGTCTGGGCGCGTCGATGGCGATTATTCCTGACCCGGAACTACGCCGGAAATTCCTTGAGGCCAGTCACGGCATTGTGCCGCACGTCAATATTTTGGCGTATGTCGCCGCGACCGCCGCTTACCGCGATGGCGAGGAATGGCTTAACGCACAGCTCGAATACCTGCGAGGTAACCGCGAACGGGTGACAGCCAGAATCAACGCTATGCCAGGATTGCGCATGCTGGCGCCGGAAGGCACATACCTTGGCTGGATTGATGCCAGCGCACTGCCGGTGCAGGACCCTTACCATTTCTTCGTGGACGCCGGGGTCGGTTTCTCAGGTGGCGCTGATTTTGGCGCACCGGCTTATGTGCGTATCAATCTGGGTTGCCAGCGCGCGTTACTGGAAAAAGCGCTGGATCGCATGGAAGCGGCGTTACTGACGCTGCAACGTTAACCGTCTTCCCTTTCGCTGGCGACAATCGCCCGCAGGCTGTGCGGGTGAAATTTGATGGTCACAGAGCCGTCAGTGATCGCCAGCGTCGGGTTAGGCAAACGCTCGTTCTCCCCTTTGGGCGCACTTTGTTTCAGCTTAATACCGGGCGTCATTAGCGCTTCATCAGCAATCAGCGCCAGCGCCCGTGTATATAATTCGTCTTCAGCACCGGGCAGGACAATCTCAATATGTTCCCAGCCTTCGTGCGGGTAACGTTTATCGCCGGGATATGGTAACTCGACCAGATCAATACTCAGCGGCCCGACCTGCAAAGGTTCGTTGAGCGAAAACAGACAAATTGGCCGGCCGTTAATCAGGGTCTCATTCAACAGGCTGCCGCACTTTTCCAGGCCGGTTTTCCAGCGATCCGCCGTCGTGTTCTGATGACAACGCACTGAAATATGATCTGCGTGAAACCCATCCAGATTAATGTGCAATTTTGCAGCGAACGCCGTCAGTACGTCGACAAAGCGCGGTAAATCATCAGCTAAATCCTGTAACTCCGGCACGTGATTCATGGCGGTCATCCTATCTTGTTTTCGTTTGCAGATCTTCAGGGTCGGGTAATTTACACAGCCTTTCATCCGGTTGCCAGAGACATGCCGCACAATCGCGTTTTCCTTAGCCCGGACGTGCGGTGATACTGACGCCGCAAGGCTAATATGATATAAACACGCATCATTTTAGGTTCGTCCACCATGGGATGAACAGCAAACAACCACATTCCTAAATAAAGGTACTTCGGTGAATATTCAGTCACTTCTTTCAGAAAAAGTCAGCCAGGCGCTGATCGCTGCAGGCGCCTCAGCCGACAGCGAAGCGCAAGTCCGTCAGTCCGCTAAAGCTCAGTTTGGCGACTATCAGGCTAATGGTGTTATGTCCGTGGCAAAAAAACTCGGTATGCCACCGCGACAACTGGCAGAGAAAGTCGTTGAACTGTTAGACCTGAGCGGCATCGCGAATAAAGTCGAAATCGCCGGGCCGGGTTTCATCAATATCTTCCTGGATCCTGCTTTTGTTGCTGCGCATGTAGACAGCGCTCTGAACGATGAAAAACTGGGCATCACACCGGTTGAACCCCAAACTATCGTCATCGACTATTCTGCGCCAAACGTGGCGAAAGAAATGCACGTTGGCCACATCCGCTCCACCATTATCGGCGACGCGGCTGTGCGCACCAATGAATTCCTCGGCCATAAAGTGATCCGCGCTAACCACGTTGGCGACTGGGGTACACAGTTCGGCATGCTGATTGCCTATCTGGAAAAAGTACAGAACGAAAACGCCGGTGACATGAATCTGGCTGATCTGGAAGAATTCTACCGCGCGGCGAAGAAAAACTACGACGAAGACGAAGCCTTCGCCGAGCGGGCGCGTGGCTACGTGGTGAAACTGCAAGGCGGCGATGAATACTGCCTGCAGATGTGGCGCAAGCTGGTTGACGTGACCATGAAGCAAAACCAGCTAACCTACAATCGTCTGAACGTCACCCTGACCGAAGACGATGTGATGGGTGAAAGCCTGTACAACAGCATGCTGCCGGGCATCGTTTCCGATCTGCAGGCCAAAGGTCTGGCCGTCGACAGCGAAGGCGCGGTTGTTGTCTATCTTGATGAATACAAAAATAAAGAAGGCGATCCGATGGGCGTCATCATCCGTAAAAAAGATGGCGGCTACCTGTACACCACCACCGATATCGCCTGCGCGAAATACCGCTACGAAACACTCGGGGCCGACCGCGTGCTGTATTATATCGACTCCCGTCAGCACCAGCACCTGATGCAGGCATGGACCATAGCGCGTAAAGCCGGTTACGTGCCCGATTCCGTGGCGCTGGAACACCATATGTTCGGCATGATGCTGGGCAAAGACGGTAAGCCGTTCAAAACCCGCTCAGGTGGCACGGTGAAACTGTCTGATCTGCTGGATGAAGCGATTGATCGCGCACGTAAGCTGATCACCGAAAAAAATCCGGAAATGAAAGACACCGGGGAGCTGGAAAAACTGGTTAACGCGGTGGGTATCGGCGCAATCAAGTACGCTGATCTGTCAAAAAGCCGTACTACCGATTACATCTTCGACTGGGACAACATGCTGGCGTTCGAAGGTAACACCGCGCCGTATATGCAATATGCCTATACCCGCGTAGCCTCTATCTTTAAACGTGCAGACATCGACGTGAACAGTCTGACTCAACCGGTTGTACTGAGCGAGGAACGTGAAGCTGCGCTGGCGACCCGTCTGTTGCAGTTCGAAGAAGTACTGACCGTTGTCGCCCGCGAAGGCACGCCACACACCATGTGTGCGTATCTGTACGACGTGGCTGGCCTGTTCTCCAGCTTCTACGAGCATTGCCCGATCCTTAATGCAGAAGATGAAACCAGCCGTAACAGCCGCCTGAAACTGGCACTGCTGACACAACGCACGCTGAAAACCGGTCTGGATACGCTGGGTATCGAAACCGTAGAACGCATGTAACGCACGGTCGCAGATATTAAAAAAGGGCGCTCATGCGCCCTTTTGTGTTTCTGTAATCTGCGTCAGTCCAGCTTACGGGCAAATTCTTTCACCCTGAAGCCCAGCAGGCCAAGCACGGCAAAGTAAGCGACTACGCCGACAGCAACCACTGCCGCCAGACGCGCCAGACGATACGCCATTCCCCCCACATCCCATGCAGGCATCAGCCACATCATGCCGAGCAATGCTGCTGACATGGCAACCACCGCGACAATCAGCTTAATCAGGAACACTCTCCAGCCCGGCAAAGGCTGGAAGATATCCTGCTTACGCAGTTGCCAGTAAAGCAGCGAAGCATTCAGACAGGCGGCCAGACCAATCGACAGGGAAAGCCCCGCGTGTTTGAGTGGGCCGATAAAGGCCAGGTTCATCACCTGCGTCATCAGCAAGGTAATGATGGCGATTTTCACCGGTGTTTTGATGTTCTGACGTGAATAAAAGCCCGGAGCCAGCACTTTCACCACGATCAGCCCCATCAGCCCGACGGAATAGGCCACCAGTGCACGTTGCGTCATCGAAGCATCAAACGCGCTGAACTTGCCGTACTGGAATAATGCCACCGTAAGCGGTTTGGCCAGAATCCCCAGGGCGACGGAACTTGGCAACGCCAGCAGGAAACACAGACGCAAGCCCCAGTCCATCAGGCGATTGTATTCACCGTGATTTCCGCTGGAAAAGCTTCGCGCCAGCGAAGGCAGCAAAATCGTGCCCAGCGCCACGCCCAGCACACCGGAAGGAAACTCCATCAGGCGGTCAGCGTAATACATCCATGACACGGAGCCGGAGACAAGAAACGAGGCAAAAATCGTGTTGATGATCAGTGAAATCTGGCTGACGGAAACACCCAAAATCGCCGGTCCCATCTGGCGCATTACGCGCCATACACCGGCATCTTTCAGGTTCAGGCGCGGCAGCACCAGCATGCCGATTTTCTTCAGGTGTGGCAGCTGATAACCGAGTTGCAGCAAGCCACCGGCCACCACGGCCCAGGCCAGCGCCAGCACCGGCGGGTGAAAATACGGCGCGGCAAATAACGCAAAACCGATCATGCTGACGTTCAGGAAGGTCGGCGCAAACGCCGGTATTGAGAAGCGGTTCCAGGTGTTGAGTATCGCTCCGACCAGCGAGGCCAGAGAAATAAGCAGGATATACGGGAAGGTGATCCGCAGCAGAGAACTGGTGAGCGCAAATTTGTCCGGTGAATCCACAAAACCCGGCGCAGTGATATAAATCACCCACGGCGCCGCGAGCATGCCCAGCACGGTGACAATCGCCAGAACCAGCGTCAGCAACCCGGAGACATACGCAATAAAGGTGCGCGTAGCTTCTTCGCCCTGCTGAGTTTTGTACTCGGCAAGAATTGGCACGAACGCCTGTGAAAATGCACCTTCGGCAAAAATACGTCGCAACAAATTGGGCAATTTGAACGCCACAAAAAAGGCGTCGGTGACCATTCCGGCACCAAATACACGTGCCACAATGGCATCGCGGGCAAAACCTAATACACGTGAAAACATCGTCATGGAACTGACGGCTGCCAGAGATTTAAGTAGATTCATGTCACTTTTCTTGTTTACCGGTTTACATGTATATCAAATAGTTAAACCATCACGCCTGCATCAGCAGGCGTGAGAGATGAAGCCGCATGGCTCAAAGATGCGCTTAGTCTACGCATCCGCAATACAATAGCCACCGGCAGTTGTTTTATGTTGTTATAGAGTGTTAACCACGCCATCCCGCGCGGCTTTTTTGTTAAGAATTCAGAATCTTCTCGATCATTGCCTGCGCATAAATCGCCTGCTCGCCGCTGGTTTCCGGCGCCGTCTGATTACTCACGCAGGCCACAAAGTGTTCAATGGCACCAACAAATCCGCGCTGTGTCAGGGTACTTTGCCAGCCCGGTACCGGCAGTTGTGTGAGAATATCCTGCTGTTCCTCGCGCCAGATTTGCATATTGTCCAGCTGATACACCGCGCCTTCAGTCACCGCCTGCACGCTCTCGCGGAAAGTCCCTGCCCGGCGATGCATCGATGTCGTCACCAGCGTTTCGCCACAGAGGAAATGATGTTCGCCGTACAACATCTGATTCGCTTCGTTAATCTGAATCAGACCGCTTTCCAGACTGGCATTACCGCCTGCCAGCCACAGCGCGGTATCGACCACGTGCAGATAATCGTCCAGCAAGGTGAATCGCAGATCGTTTGGCCCCACGCTATCCGTCCGGTGTTTGTCCATGCGCAAAGATGCAGCGCTCTGCATGTTATCTTTGAGCTGACGATACAACGGTGCAAAGCGACGGTTGAAGCCGACCATCAGCGTTTTGCCTGTCTTGCGCGCCTGTTCAACCAACTGCTCAGCCTGCTCAAGTTCAGCAGCCAGCGGTTTATCGACATACACATGCACGCCCTGCGCCAGCAATTGCCCGACCACTTCAAAATGGCTGGCGGTGCTGCTGTGCACAAAAACCGCGTCACACTGCCCTGCCAGTTCATCCATGCGGGAAAAACACGCCATACGATAACTGTCGCAAATGGCCTGCGCCTTTTGCTGATTCGGGGAAAACCCGCCGACCAGCGTCCAGTTTTCAGCGTGACTCAGCACCGGCAGATAGGCTTTTTGCGCAATCCCACCCAGCCCGATAACACCAATACGTAATTTACTCACAACCCGCTCCTGTTAATCAGCCAGATGTTGCAACAAATTTTCCAGACGCTGTTTCAGCTCCGCCACTTCAGCTTCCAGTGTTTCCACGCGCGCGATCAGAGTCAGATCAGCGCTTTGTGCCTCGGCGCTGAACAGCGGTTCTTCATGGGTACTGGCCACATTACTGACTTCGCCGCTGAAAAGATGCATATAGCGGCTTTCACGTTTCCCGGGTTCTCGGGCCAGACGCACGCAGAACGGGCCGTCTTCGCGGTTTGTCAGTTCAGTCAGCGTTTGTTCAACTTCGGCAACGTCCGAGAAATCATGCAGACGGTTAGTGCGGGTACGCAACTCGCCCGGCGTTTGTGCGCCGCGCAACAACAGCGTGGTCACCACCGCCACTTCCTGCGGGGAAAATTTGAGATTGCCGAATTCAGAATTACAGAAACGGTGCTCATACTTCATGGTACGTGAGCCGCTCAGGGTGCGGATAATGTGTTTGCGCAGCAGCAAATCCAGCGTTTGCTGAACGTCACTTTCGCTCAGTTCCATCACCGGCTCGCGGTTCGTCTTCTGATTGCAGGCCGTGGTCAGGCCGTTAAGGGTCATCGGATACTGTTCTGGCGTGGTGAGTTGTTTTTCCAGTAAACAGCCCACAACACGGGCCTCCCGGGCGCTGAGTTCGTGTTTCATGTTGCTCTCCTTATCGGGACGGGGGTGTCCATTCTTGCCAGGTTAATGCCGTCAGCACGTGATCCTGCCATTTGCCGTCAATCAGCAGGTAATCTTTGGCGTAACCTTCGCGTTCAAAGCCGAGACGTTCGAGAAGCTGGCCGCTGCGTTTATTGTGCGGCATGTAATTGGCCATGATGCGGTGCATTTTTTGCTGGCGTTGCATATAGCGGATAAGCGTCTGCAACGCTTCCTGCATCAGACCTTTACCCTGCCATTCCTGGCCGAGCGAATACCCGAGGAAACAGGCATGGAAAGAACCGCGCAGCACATTGCTGAAATTCGCCACGCCCATCACGCGATTTTCATCGGGGTCGAGCAGGATGAAGTAATACGCACTGCCTTGTTTTTGCATCTCGGTAATCAGCCCCAGACGCGCCTGCCATCCTGAGGGATAACAATGGCTTTCATCCCTGACCGGCTCCCACGGTTTCAGAAACGCGCGGTTCTCAGCGTAGTATTCAGCCAGCCGGTGCGCATCACGGTCATGAACCAGGCGCAGGACCATCCGATCAGTGGTAAGCCGCACCTTTGGCACGGCAGATTTGTAGCCAAACATCCCTTCCCTCCACATCCCGCATGGGTCGATAAATAGAATTTATAGGAAACGACAGATCACCGCTAATTCTGCCAGTCAGAGCGCGGCTTGACGATAAAAAAATATTATCAATAGCGCCCTATCTAAATGCCTGTTTCCGGTTCAGACTGGAACGGTCTTTTCTCCTTTCTGTATCTGCCGGACAGGATACATATAATCGCTCATGGTGAAGCATGTCTCTGGTATCACAAGCTCGGAGCTTGGGTAAGTATTTTCTGTTATTAGACAACGCGCTGGTTATTTTAGGCTTTTTCGTGGTTTTTCCGTTGATCTCGATCCGATTTGTCGATCAGCTTGGCTGGGCGGCAATGGCCGTCGGCCTGGCACTCGGCGTTCGTCAGCTTACGCAACAGGGACTGGGCATTTTTGGCGGGGCGATTGCTGACCGGTTTGGGGCGAAACCCATGATTATCACCGGCATGTTATTGCGCGCGGCAGGCTTTGCCACGATGGCGATGGCCGATCAACCGTGGATCCTGGTCTGTTCGTGTATTCTCTCCGGTCTTGGCGGCACGTTGTTTGATCCGCCGCGTACCGCGCTGGTCATAAAACTGACCCGTCCGCACGAGCGCAGCCGCTTCTTCTCCCTGATGATGATGCAGGACAGCGCGGGTGCCGTCATTGGCGCACTGATCGGTAGCTGGCTGCTGCAATATGATTTCCATTACGTGTGCTGGACCGGAGCCGCAATCTTTTGTCTGGCCGCGGCCTGCAACGCCTGGCTGTTACCGGCTTACCGCATTTCCACCCTGCGCACCCCTATGCGCGAAGGCATGATGCGCGTGCTGCGCGACCGTCGTTTTCTGGCCTACGTGCTGACGCTGACTGGCTATTACATGCTGACCGTGCAGGTGATGCTGATGTTGCCGATTGCGGTCAATGATGTCGCGGGCAGCCCGTCGGCGGTGAAATGGATGTACGCCATTGAAGCCGTACTGTCGCTGACGCTGTTGTATCCGATTGCCCGCTGGAGCGAAAAACGTTTCCGTCTTGAACAGCGCCTGATGTTCGGTCTGCTGATCATGACATTGAGCCTGCTGCCGGTCGGGCTGGTTACCTCAATCAATCCGTTATTGTTGCTGATTGGCTTTTTCTACATTGGCTCGATCATCGCCGAACCGGCGCGTGAAACCCTGGGTGCATCTCTGGCCGACGCCCGCGCACGCGGCAGCTACATGGGCTTCAGCCGTCTGGGACTGGCTCTGGGCGGCGTCATCGGTTATACCGGTGGCGGCTGGATGTACGACACCGGCCGTGCGCTCGAACTGCCTGAATTGCCGTGGTTATTACTCGGCGTCGTTGGCTTCATCACCCTCACCGGTTTGTACTGGCAGTTCAACCTGCGCCGCATCGAACCGGCCATGCTCAGCGGCAGTTGATCTTCCGTAATTTCTTATGCAGTACCCTGATGGAAACCGCGTTCCAGAGAATGCGGTTTGATCTCACATCCATCTATACCCATACTGAATCATAGCGTTAGACAAAATCCGAACCTACATCCGGCAGTTTTCATGCACCCTACAGGTCACCGCCGGCGATAACAGGAGCTACGTACTATGAGACTTTACGTTTACGAACATTGCCCTTTCTGCGTGAAAGCCCGCATGATTTTCGGTTTGAAGAACATCCCGGTTGAGATCAAGGTGCTGCTCAACGACGATGAAAAAACGCCCATTTCAATGGTGGGTAAAAAGATGGTGCCTGTCCTGCAAAAAGAGGATGGCGGCTTCATGCCGGAAAGTATGGATATCGTGCATTACATCGACAAAAGTGACGGTAAACCGCTGCTGACCGGCCCGCTGAACGCGTCTGTTGCCGCGTGGTTGCGTCAGGTTTCTGAATATACCGGACGTCTGTTGTTGCCGCGTTTTGCCACCGCACCACTGGAAGAATTCTCCACGCCGGAAGCCCGTAAATACTTCGCCGATAAAAAGCAGGCTGCCAGCGGCAGTTTTCAGGAGCATCTGCAACATTCCGAAGGTCTGGTGAAGAAAATCAGTCAGGATTTGCGCGCACTCGACAAACTGATCGTCGAGCCGAATGCGGTGAACGGCGAGCTTTCCGAAGATGACATTAATCTCTGGCCGTTGCTGCGTTCGCTGTCGATTGTGCAAGGCATCGACTGGCCTTCACGGGTTCAGGCCTACCGCGATAATATGGCGAAACAGACTCAGGTAAATCTTCTCTCCCGTCTCGCAAGCTAAGCCCGTTATACTTTTTGCCGGAAGTCCGCTTCCGGCAATTTTCCCTTTTATTCCCTCCCTTCAGCACTTAGGCTAATCAGCGTTGTCTGATTGGAGCCATGATGCTTTACGGTCATGCTGACGAAATAGTTTTTACGTAATGAGGGAAGAATGACAAAGCGATTTCTGGGTGCCGCAGTACTGATGTGTGCCAGCTTACTGGCAGGCTGTAATCAACTGACGCAGTACACCATCAGTGAGCAGCAGGTGAATGATTACCTGCAAAAGAACAACAACTTTGAAAAACAGTTGGGCGTTCCGGGACTGGTGGATGCCAAACTGGTGCTGACCAATCTCAGCAGCCAGATTGGCCGGGCTGAACCCGGTATCGTGACGCTGACCGGCGACGCCCATGTCGATGTATCCTCACTGTTCGGCCCGCAGAAAGCCGATATGCGCCTGACCCTGAAAGCGCATCCAACTTATGATCGCGAGAAAGGCGCCATTTTCCTGCGGGATATGCAGGTGGTGGATTACACCATCAAGCCTGAGAAAATGGACAACGTGATGAAAGGCCTGATGCCTTATCTGAACAATTCGCTGAACACCTATTTCAACCAGCGTCCGGCTTATGTGCTCAATGGCGATCACAGCAAAGGTGAAGCGATGGCGAAGAAACTGGCGAAAGGAATTGAAGTGAAACCGGGTCAGTTGGTGATACCTTTTACTGATTAGTCTGAGTAAACCGATAATAAGAAAGCCCGGCGTGATGACTCACCGCCGGGCTTTTTACATGCTGTGTTCAGGATTACTGGTCGTCTTCTTCCGCGTCATCCAGATCCGGCGGCAGTTGCTCTTCGAGTTCGTCGCGCATCGCCTGCAAGGCTTCGCGGCTGATTTCAGACAGCGTGCGGTAGAAACCGCTGGTTGCATGGGCTTCCACTTTACCGAGGAATTTACCGCACCACGGGAACAGGTAGTCATCAAACAGCGTAATTTGCGCGCTGACTTCATCTTCCTGCGACTGATCTTCCAGCCAGGAGGCGGCCAGTAACATGGCACCGAAATGATCAGCAGGTGTTTCGCCCAGCGGCATACCGCGCTGTTGCAGGAATGTGCGCACATCCATTTCATTTGCGCCGTCAACGTAATCACTGCGGAACGGCGATACCGCACATTCTGAACCGACAAACAGACGGTTAAATTCAGCGGCCAGCGCTTGCGGATTGGCACTTTCCTGCAAGCGGATCAGCAATGCATCTTGCTCCAGCGGCCAGTGTTCACGCAGCTTTCCGTCCTGAATCAGACCAAACAACGGAACCAGCAACGGATCCTGCGGCTGACGGTAAAACAACGTGCCCAGCACGCGGCAGACAATCGAAAATTCATTCATAACAGTAACCTGCTCAGACAATGAAAAGGGTTAATCCCCCGCAATTTGGTCGCGACAATGTCACAGTTCGCTTAATTCAGCAATGGGCGCGCGACCCCGGGCCTCGAGAAAATCGAGGAAACGACGCGGGCTGACATTAAGAATACGGTCTTGCGGAAAATCAATTTCACGCAGGATACGTTCGCAATGTTCAAAGCCCCCGAGTGAATAAGCGATGTGCGAATCTGACCCCAGCGCCAGCCAGCCACCGGCTTCTTTTACTGCCAGCGCAATCGCACGGCAATTTGGCTCGCTGCCCGCACGTGAATGAATAAACGATGAGTTATTCAGCTCCAGCGCGACGTTATATTTCGCGGCAGCCGCCGCCACAGCAGGAATATCAATCGGGTATTTCGGGTTGCCCGGGTGCGAAATAATATGCACTTCACCCCCCGCCATCGCTGCAATCATCGCAGCGGTATGGGTTTCTTTATCGACGGGCTGCATCACCGGCTCATGGAAACCGGCAATAATCACGTCGATTTCTTTGAGCATCGGGCCGGTACAGTCGATATCACCATGAATGTTTTTAATATTCGACTCGATGCCACGCAGAATACCGATGCCATTCACCAGACGCGGCCAGACCCGCATATTCATAAAATGCCAGTAGTGCGGCGCATCAGCCATATCAGGACCATGATCAGTGATGGCAAACAGCTTAATGCCCTTTTCGGCGGCTTCATCAATGTAATCATGTAACGTGCTGTAGGCGTGGGTGCTGGCAACGGTATGCATATGTAAATCAACCGGGTAAGGCATGTACTCTCCTTGAAAGTATTCCGCTGCGGCAACATAACCGCAGCATTTATAATGTTAGCAGATGAATATCAGTAACCCCGGCCGGGATCGACACGTCCCGTCGGCTCGCGCCCTGCCTCTATCGCCAGAATGTTACTCACGATGCTGTCCATCGCCTGCTCCGGCAACGTATCCGCACCGACGTGTGGCGTGATGCTGACCCGCGGATGCGACCAGAACGGGTGCATGCCCGGCAACGGTTCTTCAACGAAAACGTCGAGCGTGGCAGCGGCAATCTGCCCGCTGTCGAGCGCACGCAGCAAATCGCCTTCCACCAGATGTCCGCCACGACCAAGGTTAATCAGGTACGCATTATGCGAAAGATTTGTGAACAGTTTATGATTGAGAACACCGGCGGTGTGCGGCGTGTTGGGCAACAGATTGATCAGCACTTTGCAGCCGCTGGCAAACGCTGCCAACCGATCGTCACCATAGAAACTCTCTACGCCTTCCTGCGACTTGGCGCTGCGGCTCCAGCTACGCACGGTGAATTGCATATCCACCAGTGCTTTCGCCACGCTGCTGCCGAGCACACCGGCACCAAGAATACCGATAATGAATTCACTGCGTGAATGCGGAACAAGCGGGCGCCATTGTTTTTGTTGCTGGAAGAGCTGATATTCATCCATCCGGCGGAAATAACGTAATACCGTCGCCAGCGCATATTCCTGCATCTGCAACGCCATGCCGGTATCTTCCAGGCGCAGCAACGGTACGCCGGCGGGCAATGTGCCCGGCTGACGCTGTTCCTGTGTCAGGATGGCATCCACTCCCGCCCCCAGCGCGAAAATACCTTTCAGCATCGTGCGCGGCGCGAGCATGGCATGCGGTGGCCGCCAGACCAGCGCGTAATCCGCCGGGTCCTGATCATTCGCCTTCCACGCACGCACGTTGGCCTGCGGTAATCTTTTTGTTATTCCGTCAATCCAGGGTTTTGCATCAGATGTAGGGTGGTAAAAAATAATGTTCATCGGGGAAGCCTCCTGTGAACAGATAGATTTCCCTGAATATCATCGGGATGCAACCCTGTGGCGTAAAAAAGAACAAGCCCCGGAATTCGGGGCTTGTGAAGTGAGTGACGGAGACTGCGAATAAATCAGGCGGCAACCGGCTCACGGTGGATCATCCGGCGCAGCAGCGGGATAAGCACCAGCAGCACCACACCCGTGATAACGGAACCCCAGCCCAGCGCATTAAACACCTGACTGTAGCCCGGATTGGTCAGCGCTGGCGTACTGCCCGCGTTCTGCGGCATCAGCCCGGAAATGTAACTGGCCAGCACCGACGCCACGCCGGTGACCATCATCCAGCAGCCCATCATCACACCCTGATAACGCGGCGGTGCCAGCTTGCCGATCATCGCGTAACCGATCGGTGAAATCAGCAGTTCGCCGATGCTTTGCAGCAGATAGCTGAGGGCAATCCATTTAAACGCCACCAGGCCGTCGCCGCCCGCCAGATGAATCCCCAACGGCAGCACCAGCATGCCCAGCCCCATACAGAACAGGGATGCGGAGAACTGCGCCGGAATATCGATGTTCCAGCCGCGCTGACGCAGGCGGTTGAACCACAGTGCCATCAGCGGCCCCCCGATCACGATAACCACGGTATTAATGTTCTGGATCCACTGCGGTGCCACGCGGATACCATATACATTCAGGTTGATGTTGTTTTCAGAGAACAGCATCAGCCCCATGGGTGCCAGCTGATACAGTGTCCAGAAAACTAACGAACCCAGCGCCAGCAGCAGATACGCCTTCATGCGGCGGCGTTCATCCGCATCCCGATGGCGAAAAGTGACCAGCGCCATTAATGCGAAAATCACAATGCCCAGCGCGACCACAAAATAACTGCTGAATTCTGCGTGGGTCAGCAACATGCGGATAACCGGCACCAGTACAATCAGGATGGCAATACCGACCGCCATCCGGCGCAGTAACTGGCTGCGGCTGGCCTCTTTCAGCGGCGTGCTGATATCGGCCAGAATCGACCAGCGGGAAAGTGTCACCACAATCGCCGCGACATTCCCTAACGTGGCGAACAGGAACAGCGCGCGGTAGTTTTCACTGAGCTGGAAATAACCGGCGACCGCAAAACCTATAAAGAAGCCCAGGTTCATCCCGGCATAATTCCACAGGAAGGCCGATTCACGGCGGTCATCGTCCGGAGCAAAACGCTGGGTCAGCATCATATTCAGACAGGTCACATTCAGTCCGCTGCCGGTCAGGAACATGGCTAATCCCCAGTACAACCCGGTCACACCTTCCAGCGCAATCAGCGCACAGCCAAAGACCTGCAACACCATGCCGAGCACGAACAGATTACGGTTGCTGAGATAACGCCCGCCAAGGTAGCCGCCGAACATATGCAACCCGTAGTTGAATGCGCCGAACACGCCCATGATGGCGTTGGCGTTATCTTCACTGAAACCGAGTTTTTTGGTGGCGTACAGGACCAGCGTGGAATACAGCACCGCAAAGCCGAGCGTTGCGAATGTCTGAACGAAGAATAATGTGCCCGCTCCGGCAGGAATTGCCGTCCGGTGTTGCGACGCGGTCGCGTTATTTGACTGACTCAAGAATAACCCCTGCCCTTATGTGATAAATAACCCTGCTTCAAAGGATGACTTGTACAGTTCTTATGCGAAGCATTTTTTCAGAGTGCATTGTTATACCGCTACCCTGAATGATTACCACAACATATCTTGCTATTTAGCCGTAACAAAAAGTGTTTGCGGGATAATTGTGCTTTCATGCAAAAATTCTACTTATTTATGCATTCTGATAAGCAATTTTAATCACGCCCTGCAACCAGATACCGGCTGTTCATCCTTAACGCATTTTTTGCTCTTTAAATCATCAGATTGCTCTAAGTTTGTCTAAACGGCATGGAACCTGCAAAAGAGTGTTGACGGTGAGGCGACTTTTCCCTACATTAGCGCCGGTCAGCAGCACTGCGGTGCAGCCGACGACTGGAGAGGTGTCTGAGTGGCTGAAGGAGCACGCCTGGAAAGTGTGTATATGAGCAATCGTATCGAGGGTTCGAACCCCTCTCTCTCCACCACATTAAACAAAAAAGGTTCTGATGAAAATCAGAGCCTTTTTTGTTTTTGGGCGCTTTCAAAATCCGCCAGCCACGGCATTCTCCCGGCGAACAGACTCTGAGCGCCTGACACAAAACGCTGAAAATTTTCTTGACCCTTCGCGGCGGTCTCCCTATAGTAGCGCCCCGTTGCAACGTGCGCGCTGTAACGAACACGGTGAGGTGTCTGAGTGGCTGAAGGAGCACGCCTGGAAAGTGTGTATACGAGAAATCGTATCGAGGGTTCGAACCCCTCTCTCACCGCCAAATTAAAGAAAAAGGGTCCTGATGAAAATCAGGACCCTTTTTCTTTTGGTGCAACGCATCCCGATAAAGGGAATGAGTTGCGGCTGAGATGCCATTAATACCCCACCCCGACCCTCCCCTTCGCAGGGGAGGGAGCTGATCGCGTTCTACTCTGCGCGCACCGTAAGCGGGTTTTTGCCCTGCTGCTCCCCCTCCGAAGGGGGAGGTTGGGAGGGGGTTTTGCAGCTACTGCGGTGCTTTTACTCATCAGATTTTCATCAGCATCAGCCCTGCCCTTAACCCCAGCGCCACATTCGGATTCGGGAATAACACGACTTCTTCCTCTGCTTCAACCTTGTAGGTTTTACCGCTTTCTTTAGCAATGACAAACCCCTGCCTGAACGCTGTAAAATTCAGGGCATCTGCCGGGACAAATAACTCGAAATCTTCCTGTGACCGGATCACATCCTGCACCACACGGTAATGCACCAGCGGCGCGGCGGCGTCACGGGCAGGCATCGGTTCGCCACTCACCAGCGTTTGCAGCGCGCGGCGGATACCGGTGAACTGCGCGTGATCGTTACTGCCGAACGGCAGCGCTTTGCCCAGTTCCAGCGTGCAACTGTCGGCCTGAAAAACATCGCTGCTGAAATGTGTGAATGTACCGCCCGGCGATCGGTGATGCACCAGCGCATCCAGCCCGGCGGCATCGAGCCAGGCGAGCATCGCTTCGCTTTTCGGACGACTTTGTAAAGGCAGCAGCCCGAAGCGCACGTGTTTTGAACCGCGGATCGCCGTGTGCAAATCATAGTGGAATCGCTGCGTGGTTCCCGCCGCCGTGGCACTGCGGTAAAACAACGCCATCACCTGTTCGAGTTCCTGCGCCCGGCGGGTTTCATCATTCGGTGTATAACGCGCATGACGCCCGCCGAACATGCGGTTCATGTCAGCCTCCACAAACCGCTTATTGATGCGCAGTGACGGCGGATTGCCCAGTAACACCAGCAGCCGGACCCGCAACAGCCTTTCGCCAGACAGCAGCTCGCTGACCAGTTGATTGAGCAGTTCAACCGGCGCAGTTTCATTACCGTGAATACCGGCGGAAATCACCACCGCCGCCTCACAAGACTGACGCGGTGAAAGCTCGAGAATGCCTTCACCACGCCATTGCCAGTCCAGCGTTTCGGTTTGTCCGGCAGGTTCTTTCACCGCATCACCGGCAAGCGTCGTCGCCAGTAAATCAAACATACATTCACTCCTGTGATGGCTCAGCGCTGGAACGGATAAATCGCACCCAGCCCGAGAATATTGGTCAGTTCGTCGAGCGCAGTACGCACTTCGGTCAGAAGCTGTGGATCGGCCAGATCTTTGGCCTGCATCCGGTCACGATAATGCGTGTCCACCCAGGTATTGAGCCGCGTGAACTGGCTGTCACTCATCAGGGAAGCCACATTGATTGCATTAAGTTCGTTGCGGTTGAGCGCGACACGCAGGCGCAAACACGCCGGGCCACCGCCGTTGCGCATGCTTTCACGCAGATCAAACACTTCAATCTGATCAACCGGGCCACCGCTGTCTTTCAGTGCTGAAAGATACGTCCAGACGCCGGTGTGCTGGCGGGACTCTTCCGGCACCACCAGCATCATTTTGCCGTCGGATTTGGTCAGGAGCTGGCTGTTAAACAGATACGTCGCGACCGCATCGTCGAGAGACACTTTTGACTGCGGCACTTCAATCGGGTGGAAATCCAGCTCAAGCGCCGCCATTTTGCGACGAATTTCCTCCAGCGCTTTGCCTGAATTCACAAACGCCTGCTCGTGATGGAAAAGCACGTTGCCGTTGCTGACAGAAATGACGTCGTTATGAAAAACGCCGCTGTCGATGGCTTGCGGATTTTGCTGAATAAACACCGTGCGCTTTTCATCAAGCTGATGCAAACGCGCTACGGCATCACTGGCTAAACGGGTCTGACGTGCCGGATAACGCACCGGTTCGTTGTCGCCGGTCGCCAGCCCGTCGCGTCCGTAAACAAACACCTGTACGCCGGGTTTATCGTACTCACCGCATAACCGGTTATGATTCGCCGCGCCCTCATCCCCCAGCGCTGCCACCTGCGGCAGCGCATCGTGATGGGCAAAATATTTATCGGCATGGAAGGTCGCGCGTAAAATGGCAGATGTGGTTTCTGCCTCAATGGCCCGGTGAAATTTATTATTCAGGTTGGCAACCGTGAAATGCACACGCCCGTCTGCACTGTCTGCCGAAGGCGACACCGTGGCCGCATTCGCCACCCACATGGAAGACGCCGAACTCAGTGACGACAGCAAACGCGGCGAATAAGCCTGCGCCTTAGTCAGCACTTCGCGATCGCTGCCACCAAAACCCATTTTGCGCAATGTGCTCAGATGCGGACGTTCATGCGGCGGCAAAATCCCCTGTGCAAAACCGAGATCGGCCAGCGATTTCATTTTCAGCAAGCCCTGTTTTGCCGCCAGACGCGGGTTCGCCACCGCATTCTGGTTTTTAGTCGAAGCTTCATTGCCAAACGACAGCCCCGCGTAATGGTGCGTCGGCCCGACTAAGCCGTCAAAATTTGCTTCACATCCAGACATTGCTGTCTCCTCAGGTTGTACGGAAATCAATACCAGGCGACAGCGTCGCAGGGAGTTCCAGCTTGTCTGTTTCCAGCGAGGCCATCGGCCAGGCACAATAATCCGCCGCATAATAAGCACTTGGACGGTGATTGCCTGAAGCACCGATGCCACCAAAAGGCGCGTTGCTCGATGCGCCAGTCAGCGGTTTGTTCCAGTTCACAATGCCCGCCCTTGCTTCCAATAATAGCTGCTCAAACTGAGAGCGCTCAGCAGAGATAAGCCCGGTGGCCAGCCCGAAACGGGTCTGATTGGCGAGGGCGACGGCATTGTCGAAATCGCTGTAACGGTAAATGCTCAGCAACGGGCCGAAGTATTCTTCATCGGGAATGCCCGCCACACCGGTCAGATCGATAATCCCCGGCGTCAGCAGGGTATTGAGCGGATCCGGGCGCGTCAGCAACAGCAGAGGTTTACCGCCCAGCGCCAGCAGTTCGTCCTGTGCTTTGAGCATATTGCGTGCCGCCACGTCAGAAATCACACCGCCCATAAACGGCTGCGGATCATCGTTCCAGCCGCCCACGCGCAGTTGCATGGTGACATCGAGCAAACGCGCGATAAATGCATCACCTGCCGCGCCCTCTTTCACCAGCAGACGGCGTGCACAGGTACAACGCTGTCCGGCAGAAATAAACGCCGACTGAATAGTCAGATTAACCGCTGCATCAATATCTTCTACCGGCTCGACAATCAGCGCGTTGTTGCCGCCCATTTCCAGCGCCAGAATTTTTTCAGGCTGACCGGCGAGCTGGCGGTGCAACTGATAGCCGGTGCCCGCGCTGCCGGTAAATAGCAGACCGTCGATATTGCCGCACGCTGCCAGCGCCTCACCGGTCGAACGACCGCCTTGTACCAGATTCAGCACACCTTCCGGCAGCCCGGCCTGTTGCCACAATTTCACCGTTTCCTCGGCAGTTTTGGGCGTCAGTTCGCTCGGTTTGAAGACCAGCGTGTTGCCCGCCAGCAAGGCCGGAACGATATGGCCGTTCGGCAGATGTCCGGGGAAATTATACGGACCAAAAACCGCCAGCACGCCATGCGGCCGGTGGCGCAGCACGGCTTCACCGTCGGGCATGGCGGTGTGTTTCTCGCCAGTGCGTTGCTGGTTGGCTTCCAGTGAAATCGACACCTTGCCGATCATCGCCTGAATCTCGGTCAGCGTCTCCCAGCGTGGTTTGCTGGTTTCCAGACTGATAATTTCCGCCAGCCGTGCTTTATGTTCCGTCAGTAAATCCGCAAAACGTTGAATCACTTCGGCGCGTTCGGCCACGGTTTTACGTGCCCAGGCGGGAAATGCCGTGCGGGCGGCTGTACAGGCAGCATCGACATCTTCCGCATTGGCGCTCAGTGCCGACCACAACAACGTATTATCTGCCGGATTGGTTTTGTTCAGTTGCGCACCTTGTCCGCTGCGCCACTGGCCCTGAATAAAAAGTGCAGGTTGCATCATGCGAGACTTTCCTTTTTGAGAATAGGGGTTGCAGGAGCCGGTTTATCGCCGGGGAAAAGCGCCACGGCGCGCAGGGTATCGCCCTCGCGCAGGCCAAGCATGTCAGCCTCGCGGGAATTAAGCGTCAGCGAATCTGCTGAATCTCCACCCGGCACCAGCAGGGCGCGGAAATGCTGATATTGTTCGTTGGCCACCAGGTACAGCGGCTCATCACGACCGCTGCGGTGTTCCGCCAGCCGCACCGGCAACAGACGGCTTTCTTTGACGGCGCGTAACTGATCGATTTCACCTTCGAGCGTCGGACCGGCATCGAAGATATCCACATAACCTTCGTAACACAGCCCTTCACCTTCAAGTACGGCACGCGCCGGGGCGGTTTGCGGATGCACTTCGCCGATCACTTCACGGGCCTCATGGCTGAGCAATTCGGTATATAAAGGATGCTTTGGCATCAGTTCGGCAATAAAGGATTTCTGTCCCATGCCGGTCAGACGGTCAGCTTCGGCGAATTCCATACCAAAAAAATGACGCCCGACGCTGTCCCAGAACGGGGAATGGCCGCTGTCGTCAGACATGCCGCGCATCTCCGCAATTACCTTGCGGGAGAAATACTCACGAAATGCCGCCAGAAACAGGAAACGGACCTTCGACAACAGTTGCCCGTTTTTGCCGTGACGGCAGTCCGGATCGAGGAACAGCGTGCAAAGTTCGGTATAACCGGTGTGATCGTTACTCAGAAACAGCGTCGGTACCGGCTTATAAATATTCAGGCTTTTGGAGGCGTGCACCAGCGTGCCGAGGCGAAAGTTGTACCACGGCTCACTCAGCCCGACCGCCACTTCAATAGCGCTGACGCCGACAACTTTTTGCTGTTCGGTGTCTTCGAGCACGAACAGATAGCCCTGTTCGCCTTTTTCCAGGCGACCTTCCCAGGTCGCCACTGAGCGCTCAATGCGCCCGCGTAAATGCGCTTCATCCTTGGGCAAAGACGTTAAACCGATGCCGGTTTTGCCTGACAACTGCAGGATATCGGCGAGATCGCCGGGCCGCACAGGTCGAATCAACATCATGATGCTCTACCTCATTTAACCCAAAGAATCACACGCACAGGCGCGCGACAGCCCGCTCAAGGCGGTTCAGCCCTTCTTCAATATCCGCGCCCGGAATAATCAGTGATGGCGCAAAGCGCAGTACATTTGGCCCGGCAATCAGGGCGATCAGTCCTTCTTCTGCCGCCAGCGTGTTCAGCTGTTTGGCCTGATCTTTATACCGTTCACTCATCACAGCGCCGATCAGCAGCCCCTGCCCGCGCACTTCGCTGAATACCTTATAACGGTCATTGATGCGTTTCAGGCCATCGGCAAACCACTGATGACGCTTTTGCACACCGGACAACACTTCCGGCGTGTTAATCAGCTCGAAGACTTTGCCCGCCACCGCCGTCGCCAGCGGGTTACCGCCGTAAGTGGTGCCGTGCGTGCCCGGCTGGAATAACGCAGCATAGCGGTCAGTGGTCAGCATCGCGCCAATCGGGAAACCGCCACCCAGCGCTTTGGCACTGGTCAGAATGTCCGGCACCACGCCGTAATGCTGATACGCATACAGCTCGCCGGTACGCCCGACGCCGGTCTGTACTTCATCGAAAATCAGCACAGCCTGATGTTTGTCACACAGCTCACGCAGACCTTGCAGGAAACCGGCCTCTGCCGGTACCACACCGCCTTCGCCCTGAATCGGTTCGACAATCACGGCACAGGTGCGGGAAGAAATCTGGCTGGCAACGGCGGCCAGATCGTTAAACGGCAGATGGGTAATCGCCTGCGGTAAAGGCGCAAAATCTTCTGAATATTTCGGCTGACCGCCGGTCGTCACCGTAAACAGCGTGCGGCCATGAAACGCGTTTTTGAAGGCGATGATTTCATTCTTTTCGCCGCCGGATTTATTACCGTACAGCCTGGCCAGTTTCAGCGCCGCTTCGTTGGCTTCCGCGCCGGAGTTACAGAAAAACACTTTGTCCGCAAAGGTGGCGTCGATCAGTTGCTTCGCCAGACGCAGCACCGGTTCGTTGGTGTAGCCGTTGCCTAGATGCCAGACTTTATCCGCCTGCTCATGCAGGGTTTTACGAATTTCCGGATGCGCATGTCCCAGCGCATTCACGGCAATCCCGCCTGCGAAATCGACATAATCTTTACCCGTCTGATCCCACAGCCAGGATCCTTCGCCACGCACAGGAATAAACGCCGCCGGGGCATAAACCGGCACCATCCAGTCATCAAAGTTCTGGCGGCTGACGTTTTGTGGTTGCTGTTGGTGTTCCATATAAACCTCTTTTTCGCTGATTTCAGGGTGCACACCCCCGTCCCCCATACAGACAGGAAGTGCACCGGGTTCCGATGTTTTTGCACATTTAGCGGGCAATCGCGCTGGCGAGAAATGGCAGTTACTAATTTGTTATTTAAAAGTTAACAAATAATTTCACTCAGTCTCATCATAGATTGCAGTCTTCATGCCAGCAAAGGAAAAAAGTGAATAAAAAAAATGACATCGAGAAAAAACAACCACTTAATATCGCCTGTTATTCACTTTAATTGCATAAAAAATGAATAAAAGAAAAAATCCCCTTTTGCAGCAACGAGGGCACAAGAATGAGTATGCAGGGAAATATTTTGATTTCGGGTGGAATGTTTTATGCAGGATTGTGATCCGGCGCGGATCACCCGCGCTTCAATGCAGAGCAATGCCAGATAAAGGTGCAACAGCGCACGATTTTGGCGCACCCGCGTCCCGTGACGCTGCTCACAGTCTGTGCAAATAAAAAAAACCACGCGGTCTTTCTTTCAGGAAAAAGACCGTTATTACTTTCTCATGTTTCTTAATTGTTAAATATTAGGTATTTTTTTGTTTAATTGTTATCGGTAACATTTATCAAATCCCAGGCTATGATGGTTTTTATATTTTTAATTAACTTAATTTTTACATATAAAACCACTTAATTTAACATTTTAGGGCTTTGATCACATTCCGTTCACGACCACGCGAAAACAGCTTTCCCCTTAAGTTAATCTCTGAATGTGGAATAAATAACCACCACCCGTTCCCTACACCAAAACAGAACCTCATAAGAAAGGTACAGACATGAAATTTAACCTCGCATTAGTCAGTGCATGTGTGGTTTCAGCATGCATGTTATTCACAACACCGTCGTTCGCCGCCAAACCCTATGACATTGCCGTCGTCGCTAAAGTCACCGGTATTCCCTGGTTCACCCGCATGGAAGTCGGCGTAAAAGAAGCCGCGCAGAAGCTGGATGTCAACGCCTATCAGGTAGGCGCATCCACGCCGGATCCGGCACAGCAGGTCAAAGTGATTGAAGATTTGATCGCCAAAAAAGTCGACGCCATTATCGTGGTACCGAACGACGCCAAAGTGCTGGAGCCGGTGCTGAAAAAAGCCCGTGATCAGGGCATCGTGGTGTTAACGCATGAATCTCCCGATCAGCAGATTGGTCAGTGGGATATCGAAACCATCGACAGCCAGAAATATGCCGAAGCCAATATGGACGAGCTGGCGAAAGATATGGGCGGCAAAGGCGGTTATGCGATTTATGTCGGTTCCCTGACCGTGCCATTGCATAACGCATGGGCTGATGCCGCCATTAAATATCAGAAAGAAAAATACCCGGACATGCATGAACTCACTTCACGCCTGCCGGTCGCAGAAAACATCGATAAGTCTTACTCCACAACGCTCGATTTAATGAAAACCTATCCTGACCTGAAAGGGATTATCGGTTTCGGTTCGCTCGGCCCGATCGGTGCCGGTCAGGCCGTTCAGCAGAAACGTGCGAAAAATAAAATTGCCGTTGTCGGTATCGCTATGCCAGCTCAGGCCGCGCCCTATCTGATGCGTGGCGATATTAAGAAAGTGCTGTTGTGGGATCCGAAAGATGCCGGTTACGCCTTAGTCACCGTTGCTGACCAGATGTTGCAGGGTAAAGAAGTGACTAAAGATCTGAGCATTGACGGGCTGGGCAAAGCTGATGTGGATATGGATAAGCATGTGATCCGCTTTAATAAAATTCTGGAAGTCACACCAGAGAATGCGAAATCACTTGGCTTCTGATTTAACTTTTTAATGCTTTTATTTACCGGATATTTACCGGAGATAAATTTATCTCCAGCGCCACACCAGGCAAATAGAAACAGATACGGCGATGTTTGCTGTGCCGTATCTGAATTTCTAATCAGACATTGAAAACTTATACCCTAAATAATTCGAGTTGTGGGAAGGCGGCAAATGAGTGAATCCCGATGAGCTTACATAAGTAAGTGATTCGGGTGAGCGAGTGCAGTCAACGCATCCACAGCGCGAAGTATGAAGGGTATGTTGTAAGGATAATGTGATGAATACTCTCACTCCGTCGTCCAGTTCGCGCACGTCCCCTGCCCCTGCTGAGGCCTTTATCAGCCTCGAAAAAATCAGTAAAAAATTCCCCGGCGTATTAGCGCTGGATAATGTCAGCCTGACGCTGAATAAAGGCGAAGTGCATTGCCTCGCGGGTCAGAATGGCTGCGGCAAGAGCACCATTATTAAAGTCATTTCCGGGGTCTATCAGCCGGAAAAAGGGGCGGCGATTACCCTCGACGGGAAATTATTTCATACCCTGACGCCACAACTTTCTTCTTATTACGGCATTCAGGTTATTTATCAGGATTTATCTTTATTCCCGAATTTATCGGTGGCTGAAAATATCGCTATTCACCGTTATTTACCGGGCGGCGATTTCTGGGTACATCGCGAGGCAATGCGCAAAAAAGCGGTCGCGGCGATGCAACGCGTCGGCGTCTCTCTGGATCCGGATCGTAAAGTCGAAAAGCTGTCGATCGCAGACCGTCAGTTAGTGGCAATATGCCGCGCAATCGCCGCTGACGCCAGTCTGGTTATCATGGATGAACCAACCGCCTCACTGACCCGCACCGAAGTAAACGGTCTGCTGCGGGTGGTGAATGAGCTGAAAGCCGCCGGTATTTGCGTGGTATTTGTCAGCCACCGTCTTGATGAAGTGATGGAAGTCGCTGACCGTATCAGCGTGATGCGTGACGGCAAACTGGTCGGCACCTATCCGGCCAGCGAACTCGACAGCAATGAGCTGGCCTTCCTGATGACCGGACAGCGTTTTACCTACAGTCATCTGCCGCACCGTGCGCCCGCAGACGTGACGCCGCTGCTGGAAGTCCGCCGCCTGAGCCGCAAAGGTCAGTATCAGGATATTTCGCTGTCGCTGCGTCAGGGCGAGATCACCTCGATTATCGGTCTGCTCGGTTCAGGGCGAACGGAGCTGTGTCTGAGCCTGTTTGGCATGAGCCAGCCGGACAGCGGGGAAATCCGCGTTAACGGCAATGCGGTAAAATTCCGCAGCAACCGCGACGCCATCCGCCACGGTATTGCTTATGTGTCGGAAGACCGTCTGACACAAGGGTTGATCATGGAGCAATCCATTTACGACAACACGCTGGTATCGATTTTCGACAAGTTGCACACCCGCGCAGGGCTGATGGATCACCGCAAAGCGGCGTCAGTGGTGAAAGACCTGATCCGTGATCTGAACATTAAAGTGTCGGACAGCGGCCTGCCGGTGAAAACCCTGTCCGGCGGCAATGCGCAGCGTATCGCTATCGCCAAATGGGTGGCGACGCAACCACATATCCTGATCCTCGACTCCCCCACGGTGGGCGTCGATATCGCCAACAAAGAAGGGATTTATCGCATCGCACGTGATCTGGCGGAATCCGGCATGGCAGTGCTGATGATTTGCGATGAAATCCCGGAAGCTTATTACAACAGTCACCGCGTGCTGGTGATGCGCAAAGGCGAACTGGTGGCGGAATTCGCCCCACACCAGAGCAGCGAAGCGCAGATTGCGGAGGCGATCAATGGATAATAAATCTCTCTCGAAACTGTTTTCTCAGCACGAATTCTGGCTGGGATTACTGGTTCTGCTGCTGGTGATTGGCCTGAGTGTCAGCACCAGTGAATTTATGACGCTCGGCAACCTGACCGATGTCGCCACCAGTTACGCCATTCTCGGTATTCTGGCCTGTGGCCTGTTTGTGGTGCTGATCGCCGGTGGCATCGACATCTCCTTCCCGGCCGTCACCTCCATCGGTCAGTACGTGATGGCGAGTTACATCATTCATCATGGCGGCAGCTTTCCGCTGGCGTTTGCCATGTCGATGGGTACCGGTTTGTTACTCGGGCTGGTGAACGGTTTTCTGGTTTACTGGCTGCGCGTTCCGGCCATTATTATCACCATTGCCACGCTGAACCTGTTCTACGGTTTGCTGGTGTATCTGACCAACGGCACCTGGCTGTACGGTTTCCCTGACTGGTTTATGAACGGCATTAACTGGTTCTCCTTTACCGCTGCCGACGGCTATGACTATGGCCTGACGCTGCCGCTGCTCAGCCTGCTGGGCGTGATTATCGCCACCGGCGTGCTGATGAACCGCACCCGCGTGGGACGTCAGATTTACGCGATGGGCAGCAACCGTGACGCCGCGTCGCGTCTCGGTCTGAACATCCTGCGGCTACATTTTTACGTCTACGGTTTTATGGGATTGCTGGCGGGTATCGCTGCCGTGGTGCAGGCACAAATTACGCAGTCGGTGGCACCTAACTCACTGCTCGGTTATGAGCTGACGGTACTGGCGGCGGTGGTCTTAGGCGGCACCAGCATGACCGGCGGACGCGGCTCGCTCACCGGCACCATTCTCGGTGTGATGCTGCTGGCCTTCCTGCAAAACGGCCTGACCTTGCTGAGCATTTCGTCTTACTGGCATCAGGTTTTCAGCGGCGTGATCATTCTGGTCAGCATCAGCAGCACCGCGTGGAATGAAAAACGCAAACTGGCAAAGGGGATGTGACATGACAACCTTAAACCGATTCTTCCCCGGCGACCGCATCATCCGTTTGCAGTTGCTGATCATCGTCGCCGTTGCCGTGTTGTTCTCATTCACGCTGGGCGGCAGTTTCTACAGCGTCGGTAATTTCCAGTCGATCTCTTCGCAGTTGCCGATTCTGGGCATGCTGGCGCTGGGGATGGGCATCACCATGCTCACCGGCGGTATCAACCTTTCGGTCATTGCCGGTGCCAATGCCTGTTCGCTGGTCATGGCGGCCATTCTGGTGGCACATCCGGATCAGCCGCAATATTTCGTGCTGGCGATGCTCGCCGGTCTGGCTGTTGCGGTTGTCATTGGCGTACTTAACGGCGCGCTGATTGCGTATATCGGTGTCTCACCGATTCTGGCAACGCTCGGCACCATGACACTTATCGCCGGGCTGAATATTCTGCTGACCAACGGCGCGGTGATTTCCGGCTTCCCGGCGGCGATACAGTATCTGAGCAATGGCAGTCTGCTGGGCATTCCCGTCGCCCTGCTGCTTTTCCTGCTGGTGGCGCTGTTGTTGTGGGTTTTACTCGAACACACCACGCTTGGCCGCAGTTTGTATCTGATGGGTTCCAACGAACAGGCCACGCGCTTCAGTGGCGTCAATACGCACAAAGTGACCATCGCAGTGTATGTGCTTTCCGCCCTGCTCGGCTGGGGCGCGGCACTGCTGATGATGTCCAAATTTAACTCGGCAAAAGCAGGCTACGGTGACTCGTATTTGCTGGTAACCATTCTGGCCTCCGTGCTCGGCGGAATTAACCCCGACGGCGGCTTCGGGCGGGTCATCGGACTGGTACTGGCGCTGATCGTCCTGCAAATGCTGGAAAGCGGCCTGAACCTGATGGGCGTCAGCAGTTACCTGACAATGGCTCTGTGGGGCGGCGTCCTGATCCTGTTTATCGCTCTGCAAAACAGAAAATCTTAAGCGAAAGCTTTTTACCGAAGGGAAAGAACATGGCGAGTTATTTTATTGGAGTAGACGTAGGAACCGGCAGCGCCCGCGCGGGCGTCTTCGACATGACCGGCCGCATGGTCGGCCAGGCCAGCCGTGAGATTACGTTGTACCGCCCGAAAGCCGATTTCGTTGAGCAATCTTCTGATGAGATCTGGCAGTCCGTTTGCAATGCCGTGAAAGACGCGGTCAATCAGGCGGACATCAACCCGATTCAGGTGAAAGGTATCGGTTTCGACGCCACCTGTTCGCTGGTAGTGCTGGATAAAGAAGGCAAGCCGCTGACCGTCAGCCCGTCCGGGCGCAGCGAGCAAAACATTATTGTCTGGATGGATCACCGCGCCATTACTCAGGCCGAGCGCATCAACGCCACAGGTCACCGCGTGCTGGAATTCGTCGGCGGGATTATTTCGCCGGAAATGCAGACGCCAAAATTGCTGTGGCTGAAACAGCATATGCCCACCACCTGGAACAACGTCGGCCACCTGTTCGACCTGCCGGATTTTCTGACCTGGCGCGCCACGCAGGACACCACCCGTTCGCTGTGTTCTACCGTCTGTAAATGGACGTATATCGGCCATGAAGACCGCTGGGATCCCAGCTATTTCCGTCAGATCGGACTGGAAGATTTACTGGAAAACAACGCGGCGAAAATCGGCAGCGAAGTGAAAACCATGGGTGAACCGCTCGGACACGGTCTGACCCAGCGTGCCGCTGCAGAAATGGGGCTGATGGCCGGTACCGCCGTCAGCGTTTCCATTATCGATGCCCACGCAGGCAGCCTCGGTATTCTCGGTGCCAGCGGCGCCTCCGGTGAATCGGCCGATTTCGACAACCGCATTGCGCTGATTGGTGGCACGTCCACGGCACATATGGCGATGTCCCGCAGCGCACGCTATATCGGCGGTATCTGGGGGCCATACTATTCGGCCATTCTGCCTGATTACTGGCTGAACGAAGGTGGACAATCCACTACCGGGGCGCTGATTGACCATGTGATTCAGTCGCATCCGTGTTATCAGGATTTACTGAAACAGGGCAAAGACAGCGGCAAAACCATCTATGAAGTGCTCAACGGCATTTTGCGAAAAATGGCCGGTGAACCGGAGAATATTGCCTTCCTGACCAAAGACATTCATATGCTGCCCTATTTCCACGGCAACCGTTCACCGCGCGCTAACCCGACGCTGACCGGTACGCTGACCGGCCTGAAACTCTCGCGTACGCCGGAAGACATGGCGCTGCATTATCTGGCCACCATTCAGGCGCTGGCGCTGGGCACCCGCCACATTATCGAGACCATGAATCAGAGCGGATATCGCATTGATACCATGATGGCAAGCGGCGGCGGCACCAAAAATCCGGTGTTTGTTCAGGAGCATTCCAACGCCACAGGCTGCGCGATGTTATTGCCGGAAGAAAGCGAAGCGATGCTGCTCGGCAGTGCCATGATGGGCACCGTCGCGGCGGGCGCCTACGACTCTTTGCCAGAAGCGATGGCCGCCATGAGCCGCATCGGCAAAACCGTGACACCGCAAACCAACAAAATTAAAGAGTATTACGACCGTAAATACCGCGTATTTCATGAGATGTACCACGACAGCATGAAATACCGCCGCCTGATGCAGGGGGAAACCCAATGAATGCGGATGAAGAATTTACCCTGGCGTGTCAGGGCTGGCAGACCTACAGTCAGGAATTACTGGCGTTACAGCATCATCTCGATGCTGATATATGGCAGCAGTTACTGACGCTGGTCACCGGCTGTACGGGCAAAATTGCCGTCACCGGCGTCGGCACGTCGGGCATTGCCGCGCGGAAAATAGCCCACATGCTGGCGTGCGTCGAGCAACCGGCGGTGTATCTGAGCGCCACCGATGCCGCCCACGGTGACCTGGGATTTATGCGCAGCAACGACCTGATGATCCTGATTTCCCGCGGCGGCAATTCTGAAGAGCTGACGCGCCTGTTACCGACGCTGAAAGCCAAAGGTGTGGCAATCATCAGTGTGACGGAGAATCTGGATTCGGCGATTGCCCGCGCCGCCACGCTGGTGGTGAAAACGCATATCCGGCGGGAAATCGACCCGCTCAATATGCTGGCCACCACGTCTGTCGTGCTGGTGCTGGCAGTGTTCGATGCATTGTGCGGCAATATCATGCTGCGCAACGGCTTCGATCAGCAAAGCCTGCTGAAAGTGCATCCGGGCGGAAATGTGGGTAAGACGCTGCGTGAGCAGGATCTGTGAACAACATTCTCAACCTTTAATCTCTTCCGCCACCAGCGCCGCCAGAATGGAGATGGCGCGCGCGGTGTGCGGCCCCCATTCGAAAGAGGTATTGATACGGATGCAATGGCTGAAGCGCTTGTCGGCAGAAAACATGGTGCCGGGCGCGACGCTGACGCCTTTTGTCAGCGCGCGCTGATAGACCCGCGCCGCATCCACATTGTCACCCAGATCCAGCCACAGAAAATAGCCGCCTGCAGGTTGCGTCACCGACACCTGCGCCGGAAACTCCGCCAGAATCGCATGACGCATCGCCATCTGCCGTTGTTCGAGTACGCGCCGTAAGCGTCGCAGATGGGTATCGTAACCTCCCTGCTGCGCCCCCTTTTGCAGATAATCGGCTAACGCCAGCTGAACCGGCACGCTGGCCGATAACGTGCTCATCAGTTGCAGGCGCTGAATACGTTCAGCATAAGCCCCCGCCGCCACCCAGCCCACGCGAAAGCCCGGCGCGAGGGATTTCGAAAACGATGAGCAATGCAGAATGTCGCTGCGATAATCTGACGCCTTCAGCGGCACCGTTCGTTCGCTGCCAAAATACAGTTCGCTGTATACGTCGTCCTCGATCAGAGCCACTTTATGTCCCTGCAAAATACTCACCAGCCGTGCTTTTTTCTCCGGCGGCAAACTGCATCCGAGCGGGTTCTGAAAACTCGACATCAGCCAGCAGGCTTTGATCGGATAAAGTTTCAGCGCCTGTTCCAGCGCATCGGGATCCATGCCGTAACGCACGTCAGTCGGAATGGCGATGGCTTTTAATTTGCGCCGTTCAATCGCCTGCAATACGCCGTAAAAAGCTGGCGATTCGATAGCAACCCAGTCACCTGGCTCTGTCACCACCTGCAAACTTAACCCGAGCGACTCCATCGCACCCGACGTAATGACGATTTCATCGGGCGCGACTTCAATACCATTTTGTGCATAGCGCTGTGCAATGCTGCGGCGCAGTTCTTCATTACCCGGTGGCAGATTCGCAATGGCGCTGTGCGGGGACATCCGGCGCACCGCGCTGGCCAGGGAACGCGCCAGACGTGGCTGCGGAAAAAGTGTCGGATCAGGAAACGCGGAACCGAGTGGCACCACGGCGGGATCTTGCCCGGCTTTGAGAATGTCGAAAATGGCGTCATTGACGTCCACCTGCTCTGCAGCATGCAAATACCCGTCGGGAGATGGACGCACCGGCCGCTGTATACCCGCTGCCACGTAATAACCGGACTGCGGACGCGCGACAATCACCCCCTGACTTTCCAGCAACTGATAGGCCTGCAAAACCGTCATCAGACTCAGGCCAGACTGTTTGCAGGTATCACGTAAGGAAGGCAGCCGGTCGCCCGGCAACCAGACCTGCGTGTCAATTTGTCTGCGCAACGTACGCGCCAGCGTTTCATAACGGGATTGAGTCATAATTCATCAGCACTGTTATAGGAAGTGTTAATCAAATGATAACTATTATGCCTGATTTTGCGCTTTTCCCCGGAGTAAACTGTTCATCAACAGCAATCAATGTTTACCCGGGAGGTATGGCGGCGAAACATTCGCCATGGTAATGTGTGAATTCATCGCATTACTCAGATTTATCTGAGCTTCCCTTCACACCTGTTCGCGCAACCTTACGCTTTCTAAACACTTTCTCCACGATCGCTGGAAAAGTAACATCACGCCTTTCACTCTTTTACATCCACACCGCATTACTATTCATTGGATTGCGTAGACTTGTTTTCGTCGAAACAAAACGGGCGAATTGCCTGAATCTCCAATGAGGAATTTAATTATGCGTAAACTTACCGCAATGATTGTGGCTTCAACTCTGGCTTTGAGCTCTGCTTCTTTCGCATTTGCTGCTGAAACCGCAGCCACACCGGCCACTGATGCCACGACCGCGACGCACGGCAAAATGCTGCATCATAAAGGACCGCAACATATGAACCCGTTTGCGGCGCTGAACCTGACTGAGCAGCAGAAAACGCAGATGAAAGAAATCATGAAAGACAGCGGCGCGCGCCCTGACCGCGCAGCGATGAAAGCCCAGATGGATCAGATGCACAACCTGGTGGCTTCCGACAGCTTCGATGAAGCCAAGGTGAAATCGCAGATTGATACCATTACCAAAGCACAGTCTGATCGTATGCTCGACCGTGCCCGCGCAGAGAACAAAATGTATAACCTGCTGACACCAGAGCAGAAAAAACAGTTCAATGAGAACTACCAGAACCGCGCGGCCAAAATGGAACAGATGCGTGACCACAAACCGGGTCAGGAAAAACCAGTAACCGCTGAATAATTGGCTGACCAGACAGGAAAACCGGCCCCGTGGCCGGTTTTTTTGCTTTTTTACTTACCCGCCACAACTTTATTGTCATCCGACCAGTCTTCTCTGCGCAAAGCGTCAGCCCCATCACAAATTCATCTTTAACTTCATACTTTTCTGTATAAACACATTATTTTTAAACAGTAATTCAACAAAGTCGCAACCGCATTCGGCCATGCGACCCTTACCTCTCCACATCACACTCTCGACATAAAAAGTGGCTGGCTATCACCGGACCACTCATAAGGAGTTGTACATCATGAAAAGCGTCAAGTCCGGGATAACCTGGCTGGTGGTGGCGTTAATCGGGGCTTTTGCCTTTGGAATGCTGGCCCTGAGCCGGGGCGAACATGTTAACGCCCTGTGGCTGGTGGTCGCTGCCGTTGCCTGTTACAGCATTGCCTACCGTTTCTACAGCCTGTTTATCGCCGAAAAAGTCTTCGAACTCGATGACAAACGCATGACACCTGCCGAGCGTCGTAACGACGGGCTGGATTATGTGCCGACCAATAAATGGGTTTTGTTCGGCCACCACTTTGCCGCCATCGCAGGCGCGGGTCCGCTGGTCGGCCCGATACTGGCTGCGCAAATGGGTTTCCTGCCGGGCACGATCTGGATCCTGGTCGGCGTGATGCTCGCCGGTGCGGTGCAAGACTTCCTGATCCTGTTCATCTCCACCCGTCGTGACGGCCGTTCACTGGGCGAAATGGCAAAGCAGGAACTGGGCAGTTTCGCGGGCGTGATCACCATGCTCGGCGCGCTGGGCGTGATGATTATCATTCTTTCCGCGCTGGCGTTAGTGGTCGTCAAAGCGCTGGCCGATAGCCCGTGGGGGCTGTTCACCATTGCCGCGACCATTCCCATTGCCCTGTTTATGGGCATCTATATGCGTTTTCTGCGTCCGGGGAAAATTGCAGAAGTGTCGGTGATTGGCTTCGTGCTGATGATGCTCGCCATCGTTTACGGCGGCAACGTCGCGGCGGATCCTTACTGGGGACCGTTCTTTACCCTGCACGGCACCACGCTGACCTGGGTGCTGGTGATCTATGGGTTTATTGCCTCGGTATTGCCGGTCTGGCTGCTGCTGGCACCGCGCGATTATCTCTCAACGTTCCTGAAAATAGGCGTCATTGTCGGGCTGGCGGTCGGTATCGTCTTTGCCATGCCAGAGATGAAAATGCCAGCGGTTTCGCGCTTTATTGACGGCAGCGGCCCGGTATTCTCCGGCAGCCTGTTCCCGTTCCTGTTTATCACTATCGCCTGCGGGTCGATTTCCGGTTTCCATGCGCTGGTCTCGAGCGGCACAACGCCGAAGCTGATTGAGCGCGAAAGCCATATCCGCTTTATCGGCTACGGCGCGATGCTGATGGAGTCGTTCGTGGCAATCATGGCGCTGATTTGTGCGTCGGTTATCGACCCGGGGGTGTATTTTGCGATGAACTCTCCGGCGGCGCTGATCGGCACCACGGCAGAGAGCGCTTCACAGGTGATTAACGGCTGGGGCTTTGTCATCACGCCAGACATTCTTACGCAAATAGCCAAAGATGTCGGCGAGCAGTCAATCCTTTCCCGCGCCGGTGGCGCACCAACCTTCGCTGTCGGGATGGCACACATCATCACCGATGTGTTTAACAGCCGCGCGATGATGGCCTTCTGGTATCATTTCGCGATCCTGTTCGAAGCCTTATTTATTCTGACCGCAGTGGATGCCGGTACCCGCGCCTGCCGCTTTATGGTGCAGGATCTGGTGGGGGTCGCCGTCCCTTCGCTGGCGAATAACCGTTCGTGGATCGGCACTTTCGCCGGTACCACCGTCGCGGTTGCGGGCTGGGGCTTCTTCGTTTATCAGGGTGTCGTCGATCCGCTGGGCGGCATAAATACTCTGTGGCCACTGTTTGGTATTGGTAATCAGATGCTGGCCTCGATGGCGTTGATTCTGGGCACCGTGGTGCTGTTCAAAATGAAGAAACAGCGCTACGCCTGGGTCACGATTTTGCCGACTATCTGGCTGTTTATCACCTCGATGACTGCGGGCTGGCAGAAGATTTTCCACGAAAAACCGTCGATTGGATTCCTGGCGCAGGCGAAGAAATTCTCTGCCGGGATCGACAGCGGCGAAATCATTAAACCGGCCAAAACGCTGGCGGACATGCAAACCATCGTGCTGAACAATCAGATCAACGCCATCCTGTGTGGATTCTTTATGCTGGTGGCGGTCACCATGCTGATTTCAGCGTTCTTCGTTATCCGTCGCGCGCTGCAATCGAGCACACCGACAGTGCATGAAACGGCTGTCGTACAACGTCGCGAGGCCCGCCATGTCTGATTCAAGAGCATTATTTAAAACCGCGCGCCCTGCGGCGTTACACGTCATCCGCTGTCAGCCGTTGTTCACCGTGCAGCCAAAACCACACAATGTGACCGGCTGGCTGAAACTGGCGATAAAACGCACTGCTCAGAGTTTTCGCCTGATGGTCGGCGTGCAGGATTATCAGAATTATGTCCGGCACATGAAGGTCAGACACCCGGAAATGACGCCGATGACCGAACGCGAATTCCACCGGCGATGCCTTGAAGCGAGGTTCCCGAGCGAAGGCGGGAAAATGGGAAAATGTCCGTGCTGACATCAGAGTGACCCCTCCGGCTCAGTCACGATGTCGTGTTTTACACCTTCCTCTTCACACAGGGGAAGGTGTCGTCACACCACCTGAAATGCAAAGCCTTTTATATTTTTTAATTGCCCGGTGATGTCAGCCTGAAAACCTCACAGTGAAATGTGTTGTCTTGTGATTTTAGCCCCCTCGTATCTGGTGATAATTTAGCCGCATTAGTTTTATTGAGAATTCATTTTTACTTCTGAGGGCATCACTATGATCGAGGCAACACATATCCGGGACATCCTCCTGATGGATCACCGTATTGTACTTTGCGTCATTGGAATGGCGGCGTGGGGCGGGATTGTTCGCTATATCATGCTCAGGCAGCAGAAACCCATCCTGGATGAAATCAGGGCATGCCTGTTGCAGATTGTTGTTTCCTGCTTCAGCGGAATGCTGTTGAGTATTTTCGTTCTGTCACGCAATGCCAACGATGACCGGTTACTGGTCATTGCCGGTTTGGGCGGGGTATTTGCCGGGCCACTTCTCACCCTTATCGGTAAGAGAATCGCTGGCTTTGTTGACAACTACAGTCCGGCGTCTAAATAAGCGCATTCACCTCTTCCCCGGCAAAATCTATGCGCCGGGGATTTTTTTGCCTTGCTCTGGTTAGCTGAATGTTAACGCCCCGCTTAACTCGCCACTAACATCGGCTCTGCCACCGGAGCCGTCTGTTCGAAAACCAGAGACAGCAGGATCTTCTTCACCGCCATGGCTTCCTGCGATAACGCCAGCGTTTCACAAACACACAGCGAAAGCGGAACCTGAATCGCCGGACTGCTGATGCATGACATCCAGGCTTTAGCCGGACCCGTCATGGTGCGGGCAGCGGATTCAGGCAAAATAGTCGCCCCCAGACCGCTGGCAACGGCGGCAGTCAGCGTGGCGGAAGATTCAATTTCACCAATGATATTGGCACTTAAACGGCGCAACGCCATCGCATCATCCACCAGACGGCGGGTGACATTGTGGGAACGCGGCATGAACAGGTTTAGTTTTGCCACCTCAGCCAGTTCGACATATTTACCCGGATTCGGCACAGAATGCGCGCCGACCAGATACAAATCTTCTTTCATCAGCGGCTGACTGCTCAACCCTGAGGCCACGCTGGTGCCATAAAAGACCGCCATATCCATGCGCCCGTTGAGCACTAAATCGCCCAGCGCAGTGCCGAAATTCTCGTTGAGATACAGCAGAATGCCCGGGTGCTGCTTGCGGACAGCCTGTAGCAACGGCAACGCCAGCCCGGAGGCGGCAGTGCCCGGCGCAAGGCCGACAGAAACCTGTCCGCTAAGCGATTGTCCGGCGTTATTCACGGCACTGTGGATTTGGTCGCACTGGCGCAAAATGGCCTGGGCGTGGGAATAAAGAATATTACCTGCTTCGGTAGGAGTGACGCCGCGCTTGGTGCGAATCAGCAATTGTTGCTGCAATTCCCCTTCCAGTGTCGCCAGTTGCTGGCTTAATGCCGGTTGGGCGATATGCAGAACATCAGCGGCCTGTGTCAGGCTGCCAATATCGACGATTTTCACAAAGTATTTCAGACGTCTGAGATTCATCTCTGTCTCCATTTTGCGCGAAAAGGGATAACCCTGGACTGTTGTTATGAAGGTAAGTTATCTACGCAAACGATTAGCGTGACTGATAAAAGCAAGATTTACGCCAATCTCCGGCACGCAGATTAAAAACGCCTGCTTCAGAGGCTAATACCGCAAAATATAAGAGAAAACTATTACGCGTGACGTGTGGGAAACGGAGGGCGCGGGGAATCTCAGAGGGAATTCACTGCGCTGATAAAGAAGGATGCACCAATATCATGCATTCTTATAGGTCACCCTTATAAATTAGCAGGGTTAATAACAGCGATGCCACGAAACAGATTCGCAGCATCACGTCCTGACGTCGCGTTTATATTGACGGGATCATGCCGCCATCGACGCGGATCACCGAACCGGTTACATATGACGCCTGCTGGCTGGCAAGAAACGCCGCCACAGCGCCATACTCTTCCGGTTTACCGTAGCGTTTTGCCGGAATGCTGGCGGCACTTTTTGCCGCTACCTCTTCGACCGATGTCCCTTCCCGCCCGGCGCGTGCGGCATCGAGCTGACCCAGACGCTGCGTGGAAATACGCCCCGGCACCATCACGTTAACCGTGATGCCGTCACCCGCCACTTCGGAGGCCAGCGTTTTCGACCAGCCGACCAGCGCCATGCGTAAAGTATTCGACATGCCGAGGTTGGCAATTGGCGCGATCACGCCCGACGACGTGCTGGTAATAATCCGCCCCCAGCCCGCATTGTGCATATCCGGCAGCACTTTATCGGTCAGTTGAATAAGCGAACTCACCATCGTGGAGAACTGAGATTGCCACGCATCCGGCGCGACGCCAGCGGCCTTCGTCGGCGGTGGCCCGCCTGAGTTGTTTATCAGAATACCCACCGGTCCGAATGTGCGGCGGATTTGCATCAGCACATCATCAAAGCTTTCCGGTGCTGTCAGATCCAGCACCCACGCCTGCGCGGTACCGCCCTGTTTTTCAATCAGGCTGACAGTTTCCTGCAACGCACTCAGCGTTCGCCCGCAAACCGCCACCTGAACGCCTTCGCCTGCCAGGGCAATGGCCATCGCACGGCCTAAACCGCCGCCTGCGCCACTGACCAGCGCCACGCGGCCCTGAATACCAAAATCCATCACTTTTTCCTCTGGTTTATGTAAGACAAAAACAGCGGTTCACCCCACTTTGCTGACTTTGTTAAGCACCATCTGATAAGCCGATTGCAGGTGGCTGCGCATCATGTCCGCCGCCGCTTCCATCCGCCCTTCCAGCACGGCGTCGATGATGGCGACATGTTCCTCGCACCATTCGCGCACACGCTGTTTATTGGTGTAACTGCCGAACTCCAGCAGGCGGCGCAGCCGGTTTTGCTGCTGAATTGCCTGTAATACAAAAATATTGCCGCTGAACTCCGCCAGCATTTCATGAAAGGTGGCGTCCGTTTCGAAAATCTGACGGCCATCAACGGCCAGAATATCCGGATGCGTAATCAGATAAATATGCTGCATCCGCAGGCGGCGCAGCGCGCTTTTATCGGCGTGAAAACCTGCCGCCATTAGCGCGCCCGGCTCAATCATCAGACGGAATCCGTAGCCGTTACTCAGCGCTACATCGGTATTCAGGGTCGGTAAGAATGACCAGCCATGCCCCTTGTTGCGGGCGATCAACCCGTCTTCCGCCAGACGCAGCAACGTGCGCGCCAGCACACCACGATCGACGTCATAGCGCTGGGCGATTTCCGTCTGCGTCAGGGAATCCGGCAACTTTCCGGCGATACGGTCTTTCACCAGTTGCTCGTATAAATCCTGATCATTACTGGCGGGGATATCAATGCTGATGCGCTGAAGTTCATCGAAGGCTTTCAGCAGGAAAAAACCCTGATTGCGCCGCGCTTCGATAATGCCTAATTCACACAGTAATTTCAGGGCAGTACGCACCGGCGTACGCGACACACCGAGCATATCAGCCAGTTGTTGCTCCCTGAGATGATGACCTGGCTCAAATTTTGCTTCACGTATCAGGTCAAGGATTTGGTTTGCCAGACGCCTTCCGCTGGCTGTCGTAGTTTGGGTCATGGAATAGCAGCACCTGAAAGTATTTGTTGTTTAGGTTTGTACAATATCACAAGCCTTGAGGATGGTGAAGTCTGGTTACAAAGCCCCCAAATCGTGCAATTAATGCACCAAAAAAGAGCCTTGACTCACAAATTTAATTGTATTTAATGAGACACAAAGAGCAATCCTGCTCATGGGAAAATGGAGTCTGTCATGTCAAAAAAAGCTTTTTTGCGTCGATATGCCGCCGTCTCTCTGGCCGCTATTTGCCTGAGTGCCCCGTTGTTCAGCCAGGCTGCTGCGCCAGTTCTGGTCAGTAAAGGTCATCTGACGTATGGCACCGCCGCCACGTTCATGCCGTTTGAATTTACTAAAGATGGCAAGCTGACCGGTTTCGATATCGATCTCATCACCGCCCTGTCGAAAAAACTGGCGCTGACACCGGAACCGATGTCGATGGAGTTCAAAGGACTGATCCCCGCGTTGCAGGGCAAACGTCTCGATATCATCAACTCAGCGATGTACATCAACCCGACCCGTTCTGAGCAGGTGGATTTTGTGTCGTACCTGAAAATCGGCAGCCGCGTCATTGTGGCGAAAGGCAATCCGGAAAAAATCACCGGTCGAGATTTGTCCCTGTGCGGCAAAAACATCGCCGTGACGCTGGGCGGCATTGAAGAAAGTCAGGCGCGTGCAGACAACCAAAAATGTCTGGATGCGAAAAAACCGGCGCTGACCGTGCTGACCTTCCCGGCTGCCACGGATTCCGCCGTCGCAGTGGCACAAAAACGTGCTGATGCAGAATTCCTGTCAACGCCGGGTGCTGTGGCGCTGCTGAGTGAAAAAGGCGATACCTTCGAAGCCGTCGGCGCTGAGTTTGAAGCAGACACGCACATCGGTTTTGCCGTGCGTAAAGGCGATACCGAAATGAAATCGCTGCTGGAAAAAGGCCTTCAGGACGTGGTGAAAGACGGAACTTATCAAAAAATCATCAGCAAATGGCAGTTCCCGGCTTCGGTGTCCATTTTCTGAAACCGTGATGTTAAGTAAAGCGTTGCCCTGACGTTGAGGAAAGTTCATGTCACTTGATCTTGTTTGGCAATACCTGTTCTCACCGGCGTTCTTTCAGGGCGCATTAATGACCTTGTTGTTAACGGTGTGCTCGTTGTTCTTTGGCATTATTGCGGGGCTGGTGCTGGCCCTGCTGCAGGAATCCCGCTTCCGGGCGGGATCCGTTCTGGCCTTCTTCTATCTCTGGTTATTTCGCGGCACACCGGTGCTGTTCCAGATTATTTTCGTTTACAACGTCCTGCCGACCTTCGGCCTGCGCTTCTCCGCTTTCACCTGTGCGGTGATGGCGTTGTCCTTAAATGAAGGGGCGTATATGGCGGAGATTTTACGCTCCGGCTTACAGGCCGTACGCAGCGGGCAGCGAACGGCGGGGATGGCGCTCGGCATGACTCAGAGCCAGATCATGCGCAAGATTGTGTTGCCACAGGCCGCGCGCATCGTGTTGCCGCCGATGGGCAATCAGATGATCAGCATGCTGAAGTCGAGCGCACTGGTGTCGGTGATTGCCGTGCAGGAACTGCTGCTTATCGCCAATCAGACCGCCAGCGCCAGCTTCCGATATTTCGAAGCACTGTGCGCCGCAGGTATTTACTACCTGGTGCTGACTTCCGTATTCATGGTCGGACAGGCCTGGCTGGAACGTTCGCTTGATCCGAAAAAGCGCAAGAAACCCGCGCTGTCACTGACTGAACGCCTGCTGCGCAGCAGCACGCCAAACTGAGGAGAAGTCCGTGAGTCAATCCAAACCGGTTCTGGAAATCATCGGCGTCGATAAACATTTTGGCGCACAACACGTGCTTAAAAACTGTTCCCTGAATGTGGTTCAGGGCGAAACCGTGGTGCTGATTGGTCCGTCAGGCTCAGGCAAATCTACCCTGCTGCGCTGCATCAATTTGCTGGAGCCGATCCAGGGGGGGTCGATCTTCTTTCGCAATCAGGACATCACCCACGCCAGTATCGAGCCGCATAAATTACGCCGTGACATCGGCATGGTGTTCCAGAACTACGAACTGTTTTCCCATCTGACGGCGGCCGAAAACATCATGCTCGCGCCGATGACCGTGCTGGGCGTCAGCCGCAGTGAAGCCGAGGCGCAGGCACTGGAACTGCTCGGCAAAGTACGAATTCCTGATAAAGCCGATTCGTTCCCGGATGAACTTTCCGGCGGCCAGCAGCAACGTGTCGCCATTGCCCGTGCACTGGCGATGAAACCCAAACTGATGCTGTTTGACGAGCCGACTTCGGCGCTCGACCCGGAAATGATCCGCGAAGTGCTCGACGTGATGGCCGATCTCAGCGCCGAAGGCATGACCAGCATTGTGGTCACGCATGAAATGGGCTTCGCGAAACGTGCAGCCAATCACATCGTCTTTATGGAAAACGGCGAAATCATCGAAAACGCGACCGGCGAAAAATTCTTCGGCGGCGATGTCAGCCTGCGGGCACAACGTTTCTTAGATCAAATCTTACATTGATCCTTTTCAGCACTCTCAAAACACCTATTGCGCCCTCACCAGGGGCCTGACTTTTGCCACAAAACTGTTTTTCAGGAGACACCGATGAGTCTTTCATCGCCCGATATCAGCAGAATGAAACGCGATCTTGCCGCACTGGTGGCGATCAATACCGAAAACCCGCCGGGACGTGAACGCGAGGCCGCAGAGCTTATCAGCGCCATGCTCAGCGACATCGGCTTCGACCTGACGCTCAGCGAGTACGCACCGGGACGCACCAACGTGATTGGCAGGCTGGAAAACGGCAGCGGCCCGTGCTTTGCCTTTAATACCCACATCGACGTCGTACCGGCCGGTGAAGGCTGGCAGCAGGATCCGTTCACCCTCACCGAACGCGACGGGCGGTTGTATGGCCGCGGAGCCTGCGACGCTAAAGGCCCGCTGATCGCCATGATCGAAGCCATGCGCTGGCTCGCGGCCAACCGCAATGACTGGCGCGGCACGCTGATGGCGATTTTTGTCGCCGACGAAGAAGTCGCCAGCGAAGGCGCGAAGTTTTATGTGCGCGAAGCCCCGGCGCATATCGATTACGTGGTGATCGGCGAACCGACGTCCAACACCACATACTCGGCGCACAAAGGCAGTTTACGTCCGCTGGTTCGCGTTCATGGCGTCACCGCGCATTCCGGCACACCGGAGCTGGGCGAGAACGCTATTTTCCGTGCCGCGCAACTGCTCGGTCTGGTGGAAGAAACGCATGAACATACCGTGCGTTGTCGCTGCCATCCGCTGGTCGGTAACGCCAGCCTGACGGTCACGCGCATTAGCGGCGGGCATGCCGATAACGTGCTGCCGGGCGCCTGCGAATTATTGCTCGACCGGCGTATGGTGCCGGGCGAAGACGAAAACGCCGTGAAACAGGAAATTCAGGATTTACTGCAACTGGCGCAGGAAAAATTCGGTGTGCGCAGTGAAATCATCACCTACAAACCCACCACCGGCGGTGCGACCGAAACCGATTCGGACGATCCGATTGTGCGGGCGGGCGTTGAAGCCTGCGCCGCCCAGGGCAATCCTGAACCCGGCCCGTTCGGTTTTCAGGGAGGATGCGATCTGGTGCATTTTCGCAGTCTGGGCACTAAAGGCATCATCATCGGCCCCGGTTCGCTGGCCGTCGCGCATAAACCTGATGAATTTATCCCCATCGATGAATTCGTAGCAGGCAGCAAAATTTACTGCGATGTTGCCTTAAAAATGCTCAAACGCTGAGGGGAAAACGGTGAAAGCGACATTATATCGCGCCGACCTGCGGTATCCGCATCTGCAACTTTATACCGCCTCGTCGGGCAGTGTGCCGGGGCTGGACACCTTGTATCTGCTGCTTGAAGACAAAAACTTCAACGGGCTGGGCGAAGTGCGCATCAACATGGCGTATCTCAATGGTTACAGCGCCGAACGGGTGTTGAGTGATGTGATCCGTGCGTTGCAGCAACTGGATCTCAGTCAGCCTGCCAGCACAATTTTGCTCAATCTGCCGCAACGGCTGGCGGATTTTCTGGCACCGACACGCATGCTGCTGGATATCGCGCTGCATGATCTGATCGCGCGTCAGGAAGGCATCAGCGTGGCGCAACTGGCGGGCGCAGATAATAGCGAAACGGTGAGTTATCACACCAACCAGACGCTGTTCTGGACGCCGATGGCGCAGATGCTGCAACAGGCGACGGCGTATGTGGATCGCGGTTTTACACAGCTTAAACTGCGCGTCGGCGTGGCTTCGTTCGAAGAAGATGAAGCACGGCTCAGTGCGCTGCGCCGACGTTTCGGGCACGAAATCAGTTTGTCCGCAGATGCCAACGGCCAATGGCAGCCGGAAGCCGCGCGCAGCCATTTAATCTCGCTGGCGAAGTTTGACATGAGTTATCTCGAACAGCCGGTTTCTGACGCTAATGCGCACTATTATCCGACGCTGGCCGAAGCCAGTCCGGTGCCGCTGATGCTCGATGAAAGCATGAGCAGCGAGGCGGATTTAGAACGCATTTTGGCGCTGAACGGCAAGATTATGGCGCATCTCAAACTGGTCAAAATGGGCGGCATTGCGCCGACAATGGCTGCCGCACGACGTCTTACGGCAGCGGGCGTGCCCTTCATGATTGGTCAGATGAACGAAGGCGGTGCCGCTACCGCCGCCGCCCTGCACGTCGCCCGCGCCTGCCAGCCCGCTTACGCCGAACTTTACGGTGCCGACGGGCTGGGTAACGACCCGGTTCACGGCCTTTCCTATCATCAGGGGTTACTCAGCAGCCCGCCGGGCGCGGGGCTGGGTATCCGCTTCACCCCTTCCCAGGCAGAATTTATTCAGGAGTTTGAACAATGACAGCAACATCATTACCCGATACGGGCCGCGTCGTGCCAGGCGCAGAATCTGCATTTCACGAAGAAGAATATCGGCAGCGCATGGCGAAGGCGCGTCAGTTACTGGTGAAAGCCGGTCTGGACGTGATGGTGATCACCGGGCCGGAAAACATCTTTTACCTGACAGGTCAGCAAACACCGGGCTATTACACTTTCCAGACGCTGGTACTGCCGGTGGAAGGCGATCCGGTGTTTGTTATCCGCCAGCTTGAGTATTTCAACTTCATCTCCAACACCTTTATCCGCGATGCGGCGATTTATACCGATGGCGATAATCCGGTGAATTTCCTGCTCGATGTGCTGAAAGCGCGTGGCTGGATGAAGAGCCGGATCGGTATCGATAAACGCGGCTGGTTTCTGCCGATCGCAATATACGAAGCCTTACAGGCTGAAATCGGCACGATCCAGGATGCGGCTGGTGTTATCGAGCAACTGCGCGCCGTGAAATCAGCCGCAGAACTGGAAAAAATGGCGCACGCCGCCCGTTACGTTGACGCTGGCATGCTGGCAGGCCGCGCGGCGATTGCCGCAGGTGCGACAGAAAACGATCTGGTTTCCGCCATGATGGGGGCAGCGATTGCCGCCGGTTCCGAATATATGGGCATGGAACCGCTGGTCTCCAGCGGCCCGCGCACCGGTGTGCCGCACGGTACATGGCGACGCCGTAAAATTCTCGGGGGCGACCCGATTTTCCTTGAAATGGCCGCCACTCACGACCGTTATCACGCGGCCCTGATGCGCTCCGCCTGGCTCGGCAAACCGCCAGCCGTGGCGCTGGAAATGGAAAAAGTCTGTCAGGAAGCGTTGCAGGCTGCACTCGATGCCATCCGTCCGGGCGCGACATGCGAAGCGCCGCATCTGGCCTGTCAGGCCGTTATCGACCGCGCTGGCTATACCGATAACTTCAAAAAACGCACCGGTTATTCGATTGGTATTTCGTTCGCACCGGACTGGGGCGAAGGCGCGATCCTCAGCCTTTACAGCGGCATCACCACCGAATTACAGCCGGGAATGACCTTCCACATTCCGCCTGCATTGCGCATTTACGGCGAATTCACCGTCGGTGTCAGTGAAACCATTGTGGTGACCGAAACCGGCTATCGCGCCCTCGGCACAGTGGATCGTCCGCTGACCTTACTTTGATTTTGCTTTTAACCAGATGATGGGAATTGAATAAATGAAAGACATCAGTGAAAGTCAGGCGCGCCTGAAAGGTATTTTTAATATTACCGTGACGCCTTTTACGGCGGGCGGCGAGTTTGATTTTGCCGGGTTATCCCGCAACATTGAGCGGGTCATCGGCCTCGGTTATGACGGCATTTTGATTGGCGGCACGTACGGTGAATTCCCGGCGATGACCGCCGACGAACGCGCCACGCTGTTCCGCCATGTGATGGAAGTGGTGGGTGACCGCGTGCCGGTGATGTTGTGCAGCGCAGGGTCAGATGTCCGTGTCGTGCGTGATTTAACGCAACTGGCGGGCGATCTGGGTGGCCTGCCGATGGTCACGCCGCCGTTTGTTTCTGAAGTGACCGACGCGCAAATTATCAGCTTCTTCAAACAGATGGCACCGTTATCACGCACCGGTATTCTGGTGTATAACGCACCGGGTATCGGCATTACGTTGCCGCCGGTAGTGCTGGAGCAACTGGCCGACATCGACGGCGTGGTGGGTATCAAACAAGGTGATCTGAACCCGACCGCCATCGACCAGATTGCCAACCGTCTTGGCGGGCGTCTGCGTCTGTTCTGCGCCTCCGATCTGGCATTTTTAGGGCCGATGATGTGTGGTTTTGACGGCATCAGCACCACCAACAGCGGCGCTCTGCCGGAAATTATTCTGGCAACCTATCGTGCGCTGGAAAGCGGCGATGCCAGCACCGCACGCGAACTGCACCGTCTGTGGTATCCGTACCGGGCGCTGGCCCGCCGTTTCGGTCAGCCGCAACTGGTAAAAGCGGCCATGAACCTGCGCGGTTTTGACGGTCACCATGTGCGCGCCCCGCTGATTGATCTGCAAGCTGATGTGATCGGGCTGGTGGAGCAGGAACTGCGCCGTCTGGCCGCCGATCCGCGCTCCGGCGTCACCCTGAAGTAACCCGCTTTAAGCAAAAATCCCCGTCTTTGCAGGCGGGGATTTTTCATGGTGCCGTCAATTTATCCGTGCTGAGCTGACGCCGCTTTCAGAAAAGCTATCAGCAACGGGTGAGGTTTCACGGGCAGTGATGACAACTCCGGGTGGCCCTGCACGCCGAGATAAAACGGATGGCGTGTGAATTCGATTCCGTCAGCAATCTTGCCGGTGGCATCGGTCCCGCTGATCAGCAATCCGTGATTTTCCAGATCCGGTTTCAGTTCAGGTGCAAGGTGAAAACGGTGGTTGTAGCGCACGATAAATTCATCGCCAAGAATCTCATGCAACCGGCTGCCGGGGCGGGAATGCATCCGATGATCCCCGAGGCGGTGAACCGGAAATGTGGGCGTATTCGTTAGCGGCACAAAAGTTTTAATATCAGCATCAGGATCCGCTTCCGCCAGATTGGCTTTCGCAGAACCCATCATGTTCTGCACGATGGCCGTAGTCATGGTTTGCATGCCCAGGCACAAGCCGAGAATGGGAATATGGCGATTCAGGGCGTAATGTGCGGCACAAATCTGTCCGGTAACATTACACATCGCGGATCCGCCCGGCAGTAAAATGCCATCGACGTTTTCCATCACTTCATGCAGATGATCTTCCAGCACCTGGGGCGCGGCATACACCATATCAAGCGACACTGATAAAGCATCCGCGGCATCACCCAGCGCAGCGAGCGTGGCCGGATAGGTCGTGCACTGCTCGGACTGCGCACCGACCAGCGCGATACGCAGCGAAGTGGTGGTTTGTGGCGGCGTATCGTGATTTATCCAGCGCCCATAACGATCACGCCACCAGCATCCGGCGGCTTCATCCGTCAGTCCGTGCCGCCTGAACATATACCCCTGATTTTCGCGCTCAACCGTAATCAATTCATAGTCAAACGCGTTTTCGCGAACCTGCCGTGCAATTTGAGTGAACTGAATGATCTGTATTGGCCCGAGGGGGATCACCACATCCCCGATGCCATACGTCTTCAGCAATTCTTCCAACTTCATCACTTTACCGGCACTTTGCAAAATCAGCCGTTCTGCCCAAAGCAACCCGCTGGTTACCCGTTGCCCTTCACCAACGACGTGCTGGCAGGCATCAGGGTAGCGTGCGGTATCCCAGCTCACCGGCAGATGCGCCAGCGGTAAATCCTTTTGTGCCGCCAGTATTGCCGCCATCGCACCGTACAGCGACGGCTCAGGTGTGTCATGTGCAACAAAAATAAAAGCCATAAGACAACCTTGAATTATAAATGAAAAGTTCAGACAGCCCGCAGGCTCACCGCCAGCAATACCCGCTGCCCTGCCGTTTCCGTCAGTAAAATACCGCTCAGCACGAAGAAATTATGAGCAAAGCAAAAAGAAGAATGGTAAGTTTAAATTGGTTTTAATGATTCACATAATACAATTTTGTTATTGTTCATACAGGGGAAACAATGTCTGCTGAATTTCTTGCACCTCGTTTGCGTCGCGTGCGCCCTTCGCCGACAGCGGCGATCTCCGACCAGGTTCGTGCGCTCAGCGCGGCAGGTACTGATGTCATCAACCTGGGCGAAGGTGAGCTGGATTTCGATACTCCCGCACATATTAAGCAGGCCGGCATCGACGCGATTGTACAAGGTGACACAAAATACACTGCCGTTGCCGGTACCGCCGCGCTTAAACACGCCATCATGACTAAGTTTAATCGTGAAAATAGGATCAGCTACCGCCCGGATGAAGTCATCGCGGGCAGTGGCGCCAAGCAACTCATTTTCAACGCACTTTTGGCCACCGTTTCGTCTGGCGATCAGGTGATTATCCCGGCCCCTTACTGGGTGTCTTATCCGGATATGGTGGCACTGGCGGAAGGTGAACCGCGGATTGTTCATTGTCTGGAAAGTGATGGCTGGAAATTGCAGCCGGAAGTTTTAGCCGCCGCAATCACCCCGAAAACACGTTGGGTCATCCTCAACTCCCCGAACAATCCGACCGGGGCAGTCTATTCAGTTGACGAACTCCACGCACTGGCCGCCGTTCTGCTGGAGCACCCGCAGGTGCTGGTGATGGCAGACGACATCTACGAACAAATTTGTTTTGTGCCCGGTATTTTCGCCACACTCGCCGAAGTCGAACCTCGTCTGAAAGAGCGTATCCTGACCGTAAACGGTGTTTCTAAAGGCTATTCAATGACCGGCTGGCGTTTGGGTTATGCGGGCGGCCCCGCGTGGCTGATTTCTGCCATGCAAATTTTGCAGTCGCAAAGCACTTCCAACCCCAGCTCCATTTCTCAGGCCGCGACTGTCGCCGCTCTGGAACAGGGCAATGCATTCATCGCGGACTGGATCGACATCCTGACGCGCCGTCGCGCCCTGATCATGAACTGCGTGAATGCCATTGACGGCCTGAGTGCCGAAACGCCGCCGGGCGCATTTTACGTTTTCGCTAATTGTCAGGGGATGTCAGGTAAAACGACACCTTCAGGCGATATTCTCAGAACAGATGAAGATTTTGCAGCTTATCTGCTGAAATCAGGCCATGTCGCCACGCTTCAGGGTTCTGCTTTTGGTGCGCCGGGTTATTTGCGTATTGCTTATGCCATCGATGACAACCGGTTGCAGGAAGCCTGCGAGCGAATCACCCGCGCTTGTCGTGAATTGCGTTAAGACCGAAAAAGGCCTGCTTCAATATGAAAACGGGCCTTTTTGACTCTATTCTCAACAACTTGGCTAAAGTATCAGCAAACGCACACATTTATTCAGTTTCCCCTTTGACATGCCACGGGGCAGTCGCTATTATTCGCCCCGTTCCAACGATTCCTCTGTAGTTCAGTCGGTAGAACGGCGGACTGTTAATCCGTATGTCACTGGTTCGAGTCCAGTCAGAGGAGCCAAATTAGAAAATCCCGCTTAAGGAAACTTAAGCGGGATTTTTGCTTTTTATGCCCGGAGCCCGGGCCTGTATGGCGTTGATGCAATCAGTGAGTGTGAAAATAGTCCTGATGCATTTTCAGTTTTCCCTCCGCACCGGGAAAATTTGGTGGTCAGATTTGGGGTCAGGTGAGTTCGATGACGCAGTGACCCCCAAATATCTCTTAACGACTCAAAAATCCGCAAATTAAAACTCCCCGCAAAACCCTTTAATGTTTCTGATTCTCATGGCCTGTACCTTTATGCAATCTTATGACTGATTAACGCAGCTGGCCTTTCGGTAAGGCGGAAAAAAAATCGGCATGAGAAGGAGAGCGCGTCTGTTGCAGAATCTCCGCTAACGCCTCCAACGGCGCATCGGACCAGTCAGCGCGCAGATCAACGCTGGCATACTGGCGGTCGCACCAGATTTTCAGCGCCGCAGATTTAAGCCCGCGCCGGTCGCCGCCGGCCTGCGCACCGGCGTTCATGGCCCCCAGAAGGCGGTCGGCCAGCGGCAGGTCAGTTTGCAGGTGATAATTTTCCAGCATCGCAAACAGCGTTCGTTCCCCAGTCAGTAAATTCCCACCGACGACACATTGATGCCCCGCGATGCTTCCGGCCCAGACTCCGCAATCTGCCCCGCTCCACTGCGCCGTATTGCCCTGATTATCGACTATCAGTAGCTGCCTTCGGGCAGCGTCCGCATCCTGCGCCAGCAGGTTTTTCAATGTATATGCCGCATCGGCCCCCTGGTGTAACAACGTCAGACCCCGCTCCCCGTAAAGTGGATTGGTCATTGCCTGGGTGGCAATCGCGCCGGTCTGCGCACGTCCGTGTACCACCAATGCACCCACGGCAGGGCCAGCGGTAGCGGTGGCGACACCCACCGCACCTGAGTGCGGATCCCGCGCCACGATAGAAAAAGTCATAAGTACTCCGCGACAGTCTGGTTAAATTTATACGTATAAATTATTGCAATTCAGTTAATTTATACGCATAAATAATAAACAGGACAACGCCTGATTTTTTTCTGAGGTTTCCACATAGCGTTTTATTAAGCGACGAGGTCGATATGCTGCCAGCTTTGCAAAAGTCATTTATGCCAATCTGTTTTTGTCTCTTTGCGCTGTCGTGGCAGGCTCAGGTGCAGGCCAGAACCCCTGCGGATGCGCTGTTGATTGGTCAGGTGGCTGAGCCACAATCACTGGATCCACAGGTTGCTACCGCAGCCAACGACTCGCGCATTCTGGTGAACGTTTACGACGGACTGGTGCGTAACGGTGAGGGGAAACTGGATATCGAACCGGCGCTGGCCACCCGTTGGACAATCAGTCCCGACGGCCTTACTTACCGCTTTTATCTGCGCGAAGGGGTGAAATTTCAGGACGGAACACCGTTTAATGCCGATGCGGTGAAATTTACCTTTGACCGTATGCTGGATGATAAAAACCCGTGGCATGACACCGGGCCTTTCCCGTTGTCATTTTTCTTCTCTTCGATAAAAAACATCGAAACACCGGACCAAAATACGCTGGTCTTTACGCTGAAAGAGCCGTTCTCACCGTTTCTCTCCAACCTCGCCACGCCAACCGGCCTTATCGTGTCACCAGCGGCAGTGAAAAAATACGGCAAAGAGTTTGGCCGTCACCCGGTCGGCACTGGCGCATTCCGCTTTGCAGAATGGAAAGCCAATCAGCGCGTGGTGGTGACGGCCAATAATGATTACTGGGACGGTAAACCTGCGGTACAAAACGTGGTGTTCCGCCCCATCACCGATGGTAATACGCGGGTCGCCGAGATGCTTTCCGGCGGCATTGATGCAATGGTAGAAGTGCCTCCTGACACGGTGAAACTGTTTAAGGAGAAAAGTGACCGCTTCCGCCTGTACCAGACTACCGGCCCACACGTCTGGTACGTGATGCTCAATACACAAGTGCCCCCCTTTAACGACGTGCGGGTGAGGCAGGCGGTGAATTACGCCATCAATAAACAGTCGCTGACAGATAAAATTTTGCAGGGTTCGGCCGACGTAGCCGAGGGCCCGATCCCCCGCGCCTTTAACTGGGCGGCCAATAAAGAGGTGACGCCCTATCCTTATGATCCGACTAAAGCCCGCGCACTGCTGAAAGCCGCCGGAGCAGAAGGGACAACGCTGACCTTCTACGTCGCCGAGGGGGGATCAGGCATGCTGGATCCCATCCCGATGGCCACCGCCATTCAGGCTGACCTGAAAGCAGTAGGTCTGAATGTTTCGCTCCAGACCTATGAGTGGAATACCTATCTATCGAAGGTTAATGCCGGTCTGGACAATCACACCCATATGGCGGAAATGGCCTGGATGACCAACGACCCTGACACCCTACCTTTCCTGACGCTACGCACCGACGCCTGGCCGAAAAAAGGCGGTTTTAACTCCGGTTATTACAGCAATCCGCAGGTGGACAATCTGTTGCAACAAGCGCGCATGACCACAGACACCGCAACGCGCGCCGCGCTTTACAGGCAGGTGCAGCAGCTCGTACATGACGATGCACCGTGGATTTTCGTCGCCAACTGGAAACAGAACGCCGTAACCTCCACGCGAATTCAGCACTTCGCACTGCAACCGAATTTCAATCTGTTGCTCAACCGGGTAACCAAACAGTAATCGGAGAGAAACTTATGGGGAGTTACGTGCTTAAAAGGCTGCTCTCGACCATTCCGGTGTTTATCGGGTTGTCGCTGATTGTTTTTTTGATTATGGCAATGATCCCGGGGGATCCAGCTCAGGCGTTGCTCGGTGCCTGGGCCACGCCGGACAATGTCGCACGGATCAATCAGGAACTCGGGCTAAATAAACCGCTCTATCAACAATATCTGATCTGGGCGGGCAATATTTTGCACGGCGATTTTGGCCGTTCTTACGTGCTTAATCGCCCGGTCATTGATGAAGTGATGGAGCGTTTTGGCGCCACGCTGTTGCTCGGAGGCTGCGCACTGCTGTTAAGCACCGTGCTGGGGCTGCTGGCCGGAATACTCTCCGCCGTCCGCCAGTTTGGCCTGGGCGACCACATCATTACGTTGCTGGTGCTGCTGGGAATTTCCATGCCTTCGTTTTGGATTGGTCTGCTGCTGATCATGCTGTTCGCCGTAGAGCTACAATGGTTCCCTGCTTCTGGTATGTATGCCATTTGGGCCGGTGGCGGCTGGCTCGACTTGCTGCATCATCTGACCTTACCCGCTATTACGCTGGCGATTGTTGCCACCGGCGTTATCGCTCGCCTGACCCGCACCGCGATGCTCGAAGTGTTGCGTCAGGACTTCATTCGTACCGCCCGCGCCAAAGGCCTGTCCGAGCGCAAAGTGATCTATAAGCACGCCTTTCGTATGGCGCTGGTGTCAGTCATTCCGGTGATCGGTATTCAGGCCGGTTTTGTGCTCGGCGGCGCGGTCTATATAGAGACGGTATTTCAGTGGCCGGGGCTTGGCGCAATGATGGTGAAAGCCGTCGCCACCCGCGACTTGCTTCTGGTACAGGGTGGCGTGCTGGTTGCCGCTGCGGCCTATGTACTGATCAACCTGTGTGCTGACATTTTACAGGCGCTTCTCGACCCGAGGTTAAAATCATGAGCCAGAACATCACCACTGTCACGCCTCGTCATCGCCAGCCGTTGTGGGCGCTGCTGTTGGCCAACCGGCTGGCCACGCTCGGCCTGATCATGCTGGTGCTGGTGGCAGGTGCCGCCCTCGCCGCGCCGTTGCTGCCGTTACCAGACCCTGACGCCACCGATCTGCTCAACCGTCTGCTGCGACCGTTTTCGCCCGGCCACTGGCTCGGCACAGACCCGCTGGGCCGGGACATGCTCTCCCGCCTGCTGTGGGGAACCCGCGTGTCACTGGCAATGGGAGTTTGCGCCACGCTGCTGGCCGCACTGTTCGGTACACTGATTGGTCTGGTCGCCGGGTATGCCGGAGGTAAAACCGACAGCCTGTTGATGCGCCTGATCGATATGCTGATGGCCTTCCCTTATATACTGTTGGCGCTGGTGATCGTCACGGTGCTGGGTCCCGGACTGCTCAATGCGCTTTACGCCATCTCGGTGGTGAATATTCCTTTCTTCGCCCGTAATATTCGCGGTCTGACCGTTGGCCTGCGTCAGCGCGATTTTATTCAGGCGGCGCGGCTGTCGGGCAAAAATCATTTGCAAATTTTGCTGACCGAAGTGCTACCCAACATGATGCCGGTTGTGGTGGTCACCATGTCAACCACCGTCGGCTGGATGATTTTAGAGACCGCCGGGTTGTCGTTCCTCGGACTGGGAACCCAGCCACCCAACGCTGATTTAGGCTCGATGCTGGGTCAGGGACGCGCACAGATGTTCAGCGCACCGCACGTTTCCATCGTACCTGGATTGACGATTTTCATTCTTGTCATGAGTTTTAATCTGCTGGGTGACGGCGTGCGCGACCTGCTCGATCCACGCCTGAAGTCCGGCATTCTATTGCGCGGGAAAGCCGTCACTACGGTCAATCGTGCCAGCGTTCCCTCTGCCATACAGGGCAAGAATGCGCTGCTGGAAGTGGTGGATTTACAAGTGAATTTCCGCTCGGGAAAACAATCCGTCGCAGCGGTCAAAGGCGTAAGTTTTTACGTTGCCAAAGGAGAATGTCTGGGGCTGATTGGGGAGAGCGGATCTGGAAAAAGCGTCACTGCGCTGTCCGTGATGGGGCTGGTATCTTCCCCACCGGGAGAAATCACCGCTGGCGCGATTTACGTCGGCGGCGAAGAGATGCTGTCGCGAACGCAAAGCCAACTGCAACAGTGCCGCGGCGCGCGGGTGGCCTATATTTTCCAGGATCCGCTGACCACCCTGCACCCTCAGTTCAGCATTGGCGCACAAATCATTGAAGCCATTCAGGCCCATCAGCCGCTGTCAAACCGGCTGGCTAAAGAGAAAGCACTGACGCTGCTCCACAGCGTAGGAATTGATGAGGCTGCGGCGCGCTTCGACGCCTTTCCCCATCAGCTTTCTGGCGGGCAGCGTCAGCGTGTCGGCATCGCAGTGGCACTGGCCAATGACCCGGAAATCATCATCGCCGATGAACCCACTACCGCGCTGGATGTCACGGTACAGGCACGTATTCTCGAGCTGCTGCAACAGCTGCGTCGTGAACGTGGCCTGACGCTGCTATTCATCACTCATGATTTTAGCGTGATCGCCCAGATTTGCGACCGGGTGGCAGTGATGCGTAACGGCGAAATTGTTGAAAGCGGTGAAACCCGGTCAGTGCTGCGGGACCCGCAGCATGATTACACCCGCAGGCTGATTGCCAGCGTGCCGAAACTCGGCCAGGGACGCGATTTCCTCAAACAGGTCGGCGAACTGTATGCCAACTCAAAACCACAGCCGGGGGCAATATGAGCAACGTGATTGAAGTCAACGGGCTGGTGAAAACCTTCGGCAGTACCTCAGGCTGGTTCTCCGGCCGCAAACTGCAGGTTGAAGCGGTAAAAGGGATATCTCTGCATCTGGCTGAAGGCGAAACGCTGGCGGTAGTGGGTGAAAGTGGTTCAGGTAAAAGTACGCTGGCGCGAATGCTGGTCGGTCTGGAACGTCCGACGTCCGGCACCATTAAACTGATGGGCGAAGCGATGTCGACACATGCTAAACGCAGCGACAAAGCCTTCGGCCAGATGATTCAGTATGTTTTTCAGGATCCTGTGGCCTCGCTCAACCCCCGAAAAACCATCGCTGATACGCTGGATGTGCCGCTGCGTTATTTATGCGCCTACCCCACCATGCGACGTAAAGCGCGAATGCTGGAATTGATGGAGGCAGTGCAGATGCCTGCCGACGCGCTCAGTGGTTATCCGCATGAGTTTTCTGGCGGTCAGGCTCAGCGGTTAGCGATTGCCCGCGCACTGGCGGCCGAGGCCCGTATTCTGGTGCTTGACGAGCCGGTCAGTGCTTTAGATGTATCGGTACAGGCACAGGTTTTGTTATTACTCGATCGCCTGAAACGTGAGTTCGGTCTGTCGTATCTGTTTATCAGCCATGATTTAGCGGTGGTGGAGTCCATTGCCGATCGCGTGGCGGTGATGTATCACGGTGATTTAGTAGAATGCGCGGATAATGATCGGTTGTTCAACGCACCGCAGCACGCCTACACGCAACGTCTTCTGGCCAGTGCGCCAAGGGTTTAAATCAATGAAGGGATTTATGAGTATTGAAATGACACACCAACCGGAACCGGTACGCCGCAAGCGCACTGATGAAATTGTCGATGCCATCAAAGAGAGCATCATCAGCGAGAATCTGCTGCCCGGCGACCGTCTGCCGCAGGAGAAAGATCTGATAACGCGTTATGCCGCAGGCAAAGGCACTGTGCGTGAAGCGCTGAAATCTTTAGAGGTTCAGGGGCTGATCCGCACCAAAACCGGCCCCGGTGGCGGTGCGTTTATTGATTCAATGACCGAATCTCGCGCCATGAGTTTGCTGTCCAATTATCTGTTTACCCGTCAGCTTTCCATCAGCAATATCTACGCCTTGCGCAAAGCGCTGGAGCCTCTGGTGGCGGTCAGCGCCATCGGCAATATCGACGCCAAAGGCTTCGTGCAACTGCATCAACTGATTGCCGTCTACGATCATGAACCCGCTGACGAAGCTGAACGCTGGGAACAGCGCATGGCCGAACTGGATTTTCACGGCGTGGTGGCCAGTTATTCTGACAACGTTCTGCTGGCGTTTATCTGCCATTTCCTGCAACGTCTGCTCAAAGATTTGGCCGTCTGCAAAGATATTTACCAGCGCCCCGAGCCGGTGGCGCGCAGCGTCGGCATTGATTATCAATATCGCCTGATCGACGCGATGCGCCGTCAGGATGCCGCCACCGTTCAGCAGATCATGACCGAACACATGCAGCATGCCGAAGACGCCATGCTTGGGCTGGAAGCCACGCTTGAGGAGCGTTTTTTGAGCGACCGGGCGGAGTGACGCGTCTTCTGAAACCTGTTTCAGCGTGTAAGTATCCCGCTTAAGCGGAAGTTAGATCAGAACAGAGGTATGGCTGTCGCTGGTGTTGTGAGCAGCCAGATATTCATCTATTTTTATTATGCTGATGAAAATAAGAGAAAATGTCATGCGCCTGTACATGCTTTACCTGGGGACTATGCAGCCGGGTGATATACCTTTACCGGGATATTTGATTCAGACAGACGAAGGAATAAATATCCTTGTCGACAGTGGCTGGCCGCGCCAGGAGAGCAAAAGTTATTCCGCGTCAGACAATACGTTGCTGATAAGAACGGTCTGACAGCGCACCCCGGGCATCATTTTTTCCAGGCCGTCTGTCAGCATTCTGCCGGCCGCATGCAGCTCTTCCACAGGCATTTCAGGCAGGCTCTCAAGGATGAACCACATGCTGCTGTCTGCCACGCTCAGCCGCGTCCGGACGCCTTGTCGCCAGTTCCACCGGCGGCAGGTCACGCCGGTGTCATCGCGCCAGACAACTTCTCCCGCCTCCGGTGACTCGCTTCCCGGCTGACCGTCTTTCATAGTGTCAAAAATTTCGGTTCCGTCAGCAACAACCAGCTGCGGCATCCCGGCGTAAGCCGCAAGGTTTTCACCACCTACCGGAATGGCATACCGGATGCTGACCGCGTTATACAGATCAACCACCGGATCGAGAGCGGCCATCGTGCCATCCTTTATGACGCGCTTTCTCAGGGCTTCTGCCGAACAGGGCGTACGCTTAGGTTTTGCACCGAAGGCGCGGAATACCTCCGCCCATGCGCTGAGGTGGGCCTCAGCCCAGGCAGGCTGCCCGGCCTGAGCGGCCTCGCAGGCTTCCCGCAGCGCGACTTCCCCCACCCGCTCATCGGCCACGGGGGCCGCTTTCACGCAGATGCTGAGCGCACGAAAACCCGGTGCGATGCGGTAAATTTCAGGGCTGATTGACGGTGACACGGCTGGCATAGGATAATCCTGTAATGACTGATTTATTACATGATAATGACCGATGACCAGTAAAGTCAATATAACGACCGATACCGATGCTGCCAGAATAAACGAGGCCGTTTCCGCGCGCATAAAGCTTTACCGCAGCCAGAAAAAAATGTCGCTCGATGAGCTTTCCCGCCGTGCGGGCGTCAGTAAGGGAATGCTGGTTGAGATAGAAGGATGCCGGGCCAACCCCAGCATTGCCCTGCTCTGCCGCCTTGCGTCTGCGATGAACGTATCCGTGGCCGATTTTGTCAACGTGGCTGGCAAGCCCGCTGTTCATCTCATCAATGCCAGTGACATTCCCGTACTCTGGAAAGGAGAAAAAGGTGGCAGCGCGCGCCTGCTTGCGGGCACGAGCGGGCCGGACATGGTCGAGCTGTGGGAGTGGGTGCTTTACCCCGGGGAAACCTTTGAGTCTCCCGGCCATCCGGAAGGCACCAGTGAACTGCTTCATGTGTCCGGCGGGACCCTGACGCTCGTCGTCAGCGACACCACTTACGTGATAAGCCCCGGGGGTGCAGCGGTTGCAAGAACAGACGCGCCGCATGCCTATATGAACAGTGGCACGGAGGTGACCGTGTTTACCATGACGGTAAATGAGAAAGGCCGCTGAAAACGGTGGCTGCTGTTTCCCCGGGTGTGATTCTGAGTAGTTCGGCTACCGGTCAGCCCGGTGAGGAAAGTTCGAGGTGCGCTAAATAACCTTGTAAAAACAGCGTGCGAGAGTGAGCAGTCTCGGGCAGGGTCAGCCTGCTCACGCCCCGATGTCACGCCTAAACTGTCATCTTGACAGTTTGCTGGCTCATCTGATAAAGAAGAAGTCCCGATTGATCCCCCATCATCACTCAGCCTGTTTTGTGCGTGTTGCGGCGCTTTCTCAGACAATAAGAAGGTCAGAGTCTGACACTCCCGAAATCTGATTTTAGTATCTACCTGTATCAGGGACTAACTATGCCATTTTTGAAGTATGAAAGCGGACTTTTTACTAAAAACAAATCACGTAAAATTCTGTATATGCCAATGGCATTATCGGTGATGCTGTGTATTTTTGTTATGGTGTTTAATCTTGTCGCATTTTCTACAAAACAGAACGAGGGTTCCTGGATACAAAATTCTGGCTGGATATTTGATGGCATCCAATTGCTGATACTTAACTTTATCTTGTGGAACTTTAATCGATTATTATTGAAAACCAGTCTTCGCCGATGGATAAACGCGGGGCTGATGATATGGATTGTGTCTGCAGCATTTGATCTGATGGATGAAATTATTCGCCAGCCGATGTGGGTCGGGTATTATCTTGAGGATCTCAGTAAGCTGGCAGGTATGGTCTGCGTCTCGGCAGGCATCTATTTCATCGTACGTTATGTGAATAATAAATATTCGGATATGAGCATTAATTCATTCCGTGACGAGCTTACGCGTTTGCCAAATCGTCGTTATTTTAAAAACGCCCTTATGGACTTAGATAATGTCAGTGTTTACGTCTTTTTAATCGATATTGACTTCTTCAAAAATATAAATGACAAATACGGCCACTACATTGGCGATGATGTCCTGAGAGCCTTTAGCCTGATGCTCAGTGAACTCTTTAAAAATAACGTCATCGCCGCCCGCGTCGGCGGAGAAGAATTTGCCGTCATCGTGCAAACGTCAGTATTTGAAGAAGCACGATTAATGGCCGAAAAAATATTAGTTCATGTCAGAGAATTAGTGATTAATGATGAAATTCGCTTCACCGTCAGCATCGGTGCCGGGATAAAAAAAGAAAATGAAAGCCAGGAAAGCTTGTTCCGACGTATAGATATCGCGTTGTACCAGGCGAAGCACTCTGGAAGAAATCGTGTCGAATGGGTGGAGGAGTAAGAGATACAACGATCGGGTATCAATCCCCCTGCATAAGCCCTCCCGATTCCGTGTCCGGCCATATCATCGCGTTGATTAAAGTTGTGTAAATGTGAATCATTTACACTTTGCAATGATTGTAACTGTGAGTGATTATCATTTATTGTGCGCATGCCGCAGGGATCTTGTCCTGCCCGGGTCACAATTAGTTTCAATTACTCTGGGATATCAACGATGAATGCTTTGCCTCGCACCGGACTGCGCCGTATCACGCTTGCATCGGCTCTGGTTTTCTCCGTCAGCCTTCCGGCTTTCGCCCAAGATACTTTGACGCTTTATACCACTCGCGAACCCGGTCTGATCCAGCCATTGCTGGATAGCTGGACACAATCGAGCGGCATAAAAGTCAATACGGTTTACATCAAGGATGGCATGCTCGAACGTGTTAAAGCGGAAGGCCAGAACTCCCCTGCCGACCTGCTAATGACGGTAGATGCAGGAAATCTCATTGATTTAGTGGAAGCAGGTGTGACACAACCTGTGGAGTCACAAACGCTTAAGACGGCTATTCCGGCAAACTTGCGAGGAGCAGATAATCAGTGGTTTGCGCTTTCGATGCGCGCTCGCGTGCTTTACGCCGAGAAATCGCTGGCGATGGATAACTGGCATTACGAACAGCTTTCCAGCCCGGAATACAAAGGCAAAGTGTGTATTCGCTCCGGCCAGCATCCTTACAATACCGGACTGATTGCCGCCATGATTGCCCACCACGGTGAAGCGAAAACCGAAGAGTGGCTGCGTGGTGTGAAGGCTAATCTGGCACGTAAAGCGACTGGCGGCGATCGTGACGTTGCTCGCGATATCCTCGGCGGTATTTGCGATATTGGCCTCGCAAACTCTTACTATATCGGCCATATGAAAAACGCCAAAGAAGGCACCGATGCGCGTAAGTGGGGCGATGCCATTAAAGTGGTGAAACCTACCTTTGAACAAGGCGGCACGCACGTGAATATCAGTGGTGCTGCAGTGGCTCGTTATGCGCCGAACAAAGCTGATGCCGTAAAACTGATGGAATATCTGGTTTCCGCACCCGCCCAGCAACAATACGCCAAAGCGAACTTTGAATACCCGGTGCTGAAAGGTGTGGCGCTTGATCCGGTGATCACCGCCACCATCGGTGAAATCGATGTCGATAAAATCCCGTTAACCGAGATGGTGAAATACCGTAAACAAGCGAGCCTGCTGGTAGATAAAGTTGGATTCGATCAATAAATCACTTCGTCTTCCGACGTTACGCGGCCTGGTTTCCGGGCCGCAGTCATTATTAACGCCGCTGCATCTTGCCGCGCTAGGTATTGCGCTTGGCGTACTCACACCTATCGTTGCGCTAATCTGGCAGGCGACACAGGCTGATTTCTCGCACTGGGATAATCTCATTACTTTTGTGCTGCCTTCGGTGTTGAAAAATACCGGGCTTTTGCTGGCAGGTGTCGCCGTGATCGTGGGGGTGACTGGCGTCGGCAGCGCGTGGGCGGTCACAGCATGGGATTTCCCCGGACGCAAAATACTTAGCTGGGCGTTACTGCTGCCGCTAGCCATGCCGACTTATATTGTGGCCTTTGCCTGGCTTGACCTGCTGCATCCCCTTGGCCCGCTACAAACATTCATTCGTTTTTTGCTGGGCTTCGACAGTCCGCGGCAGTTCCGTTTACCGGATTTACGCTCCCTGCCCGGCGCCATTATTCTGCTCGGCTTAGTGCTGTATCCTTACGTTTATCTGACGACCCGTGCGATGTTCATCAGCCAACCTGCACATTTGCTGGAAGCCGCTCGTACCCTGGGTTGCAGCGCTGCCGGTGTTTTCTTTCGTGTTGCCCTGCCGATGGCTCGCCCGGCGCTGGCTGTCGGTATCAGCCTGGCACTACTGGAAACGCTCAATGATATCGGCGCATCTGAATTTCTTGGCGTACAAACGTTAACCGTCACCGTCTACACCACCTGGATTTCGCGTTCCGATCTTGCCGGTGCCGCGCAAATCGCCTGCATGATGCTGATGTTTATTTTCTGCATTCTGACGCTGGAATTTTATGGTCGCAGAAAACAAGGCCTTAGCAGCCGCAGCTTGCGAGAGATTCAACCTACCAGAGTACGCGGCTGGCGTGGATGGCTGCTCAGCTCGGTTATTGCGTTACCGGTTATTCTGGGGTTCCTCGCACCGGTTGTATTTTTAGCCTGGGAAAGCGCAAAGCGTTTAGGTGAAGAAAATCCCCTCTCCCCTTCGTTGCTTTCAGCCTTACAAAATACGCTGTCGCTGGCGGCAGGCACCACTCTGGTGGTGGTTTGCGTCAGTTTACTGGTGGCCTGGAGCGCGAGGCACAGTGCCGCAGATAACACGATGTCGGGCTTTCGTCGCGGCGTAATGCGCCTTGCGTCCTTAGGCTATGCGGTGCCTGGCACCATTCTGGCGATTGGTTTTCTCACTCCGGCAATGGCAGCAGACAAATGGTTGGCAGATTTAATGGATATTCGCGGCTTACCGCTGATGTCCGCCGGTATCTTGCTGGTTATCTGCTGCGCGATGCGCTTCCAGGCCATTGCCATCGGCGCACTGGATTCCGGGCTTGGCCGTATCCCTCTTTCGCTGGAACAAGCGTCGCGTTTGTTGGGGGAAAATGGTGCGGGGACTTTCGTGCGGGTTCACTTCCCGTTGCTGCGCCCAGCGCTGGTTAGCAGCGCATTATTAGTCTTTGCCGACGCGATGAAAGAACTGCCGACAACCTTGCTTTTACGCCCGGTAAACTTCGAGACGCTGGCAACGTTACTCTATGCAGAAGCAGCTCGTGGAACCTATGAAGAAGGGGCCATTGCCGCCTTAATGATTGTTCTCGCAGGCACGCTGCCGGTTATATTGCTGGTGCGTCATCAGATGACTCGCCACGGCTAAAGGAACCACCATGTCAGAAATTGCGTTACGCCTTCAGGATGTGCATGTGGCTTATGACAACGGCCAGCAACCGGTATTGAAAGGATTTTCAATGTCAGTACGTGAGGGGGAGCTTGCTTGCTTATTGGGAGCCTCGGGTTGCGGGAAAACCACGGTGCTGCGTGCCGTTGCCGGGTTTGAACGGCTGCAAAGCGGTGAGATCTATGTTTCACAGCATCGCGTTGCCGGGCCAGGTCTTCATCTGCCGCCAGAAAAACGTCATGTCGGCATGGTCTTTCAGGAATATGCGTTATTCCCACACATGACAGCTCAACAGAATGTCGCGTTTGGCCTGCGAAGGATACCGCGTGAGGAGCAACAAGCCAGAGTGACGGCGCTGTTAAGACTGGTGGAATTGCATAGCCATGCCAGCCGCTATCCCCACGAACTCTCCGGCGGGCAACAACAGCGCATTGCGTTGGCTCGCGCGCTGGCACCGAATCCAGAGATCCTATTGCTGGATGAGCCCTTTTCCAGTCTGGATAAAAAAACGCGCGAGCGACTCGGCGGCGAGGTGCGCGATATTCTGCGTGAAGCCGGGCAAACGGCACTTCTGGTGACGCACAGTGAGCAAGAAGCGCAATTGATGGCAGATCATATTGGTTATGTGCAACAGGGTGAATATCACAAAATAAAGGTGGACGATTCGAATTACGCGAACATTTAGATTTCAAGTGCAGCAAGTATTACGGTTTCCATTTTCTCCGGGGTGGTGAACGGTGCAAAACGCTTGAGCGGTTTGCCGTCGCGTCCGATCAGGAACTTAGTGAAGTTCCACTTGATCCGCCCACCGAGTACACCGGGCAATTCGTTTTTCAGATACCTAAACACCGGGTGCGTAGCAGCGCCGTTGACCTCCACTTTTTCGAATATCGGGAAGCTCACACCATAGTTGATGTGACAGGTCTGCGCGATTTCGTCGGCGCCGCCGGGTTCCTGCTTACCGAACTGGTTGCAGGGAAAACCAAGCACCACCAGACCCTGTGCAGCGTACTTCTTGTAGAGCGCTTCAAGGCCTGCGTATTGTGGCGTGAAGCCACAATGGCTGGCGGTATTCACCACCAGAACCAGCTTACCCGCATAGTCGGCCATAGAGATGAGCTGGCCATCCAGACTGGTGGCGGTGAGTTGATGAAAGGTGATCATGTCGGGCTCCTCAGAGGGAATTGGCAAAGTCGAACGAAAAGAAAAACAAACCGACGTGCTAAAGGCCTCGCGTCGCGTGAGTAAGATAGAGTCAGTCGCAGCGCCGGTTCAATGAGTCTGCCCGCAAAACCGATGACTATGGGCATCCGGGCACTCTGTAGATCTCAGAAATAACCTGCATCGTTGCGTCTTCGATCATTCCTTCATTACGGCATAAAACCCAGCCGTGATCTGCAACTTCCCGCTCGAACGCCTGGGTACAGGCGACATGATCTTCCAGTTTATGAATCACCGTACTACTTAGCCCACGCGGTCGGGCTGCGGCCCTCGCCCATGAAATATCAGGCGCGGTAACCACCCCGACATGCAGGTCTGGCATTCTCACATTTCGTTCAATGTTAAGCTGTAAAATCTCTGCAAATGGAACCATCCGGCGAAACGCGGCTTCCGACGGGTACCAACGATCCATCAAGATAATGCTGTCCGGTGGCTGTTTAGTCAGCACATGCCGGGAAATCCATGCACGGCTATCAGCAAAGCGCTCACAAACCTCCAGCTCCAAATCCCGGGAGGGATTTCTGGCGAGCCTGTTCACGAGGGCCATTGTTTCCCTCCTGTAAGGATCGCTTTTTTTCTCGCAAAGCCGGACCACCTTCTTGTTGTCAGCCCTGAGTACTTTCGTCATGGCCTCCAACAGTGTGGTTTTGCCGACCCCCTTGGGCCCATCCAGAGAAATAAACAACGGACGACTCATTCCTGAAATGACGACTGATACAGGGTTTTTGTAAAGCTCAAATCTGGCAAAAACATCTTATTTCCTTCAGATGAACAGACACTGATGAACATTCCGGCAAGGGTTCTGACTCACGGGTTGTGACCTGCACGGTGTAGTTTAAGGGATCCGCTTAGCAAACGGAAAACATCCCACGTTAAGCCTCACAAATTCATCACCATGCCAATAGCAGCGAGATTCTGGATAAGTTTTACTTTATATATCGTCCTCTCAGCCAGAACCTTTCAGGTTCAAAACTGTATTTAATCGAAATTTTATGTAAGCTGACATACTCATGTACTAGTCAGGTGGATTGAAGATGAATTTTTTGTCAATTGAAGATGTTAGAAATCGAATCGATCAGATTGATCGCGAACTGGTTAAGATGATCGCGCAACGCAGCGAATGTGTTAAAGCTGCAGCAGCTTTCAAAATTGACCACTCAGCCGTTCGCGCGCCTGACCGCGTCCAACAGGTCATCGACAAGGTATGTCAACAGGCCACTGAAGCAGGACTTCCCGAAGTGATTATCGAAAAGGTCTACCGGACAATGATCGGTGCGTTTATCGATTATGAACTCGAGCAACACGACCAGCTGCGACAGGAAAAACGCTGACATCATGCGCCAACATACCATTCAACTTCTCCCCCTTACTGTAGCGGGTATCGAGGCGGTAAACGCCAACAGCGATATCTCTTTTGGGCGGCATACTCACGACCAGTTCGGCATTGGTTTGATGGACAGCGGCGGGCAAAAATCCCTGTATACCGGTGTGGCTTACCTGCTGTTTATGGCGTGGCAAACGCTACGGGATAAGACACTTTTATCTGCTGACTGCCCCGGGTTGGCGTTATCTCATCGCGCCTTGATACAGCAGGCTGTGGTTGCCAATCTTCTTAATCCCAAGCTTTCGCTATTTTTCCTGGCATTTCTTCCGCAGTTTATCGCCGCCAGGGATGTACACCCCACACAGAGCATGTTGATTCTTTCTGCAATTTTTGCGGCCATGACTTTTGCTGTGTTTTCTCTGTATGGCATTTTTGCTTCGGCTGTTAGTCATAGTGTATTAGGAAATCACAGGGTGATGACCGGCATTCGTTGGGGTGTAGCGCTGGCCTTTACTGCAGTTGGGATTCGACTGGCGATGGCCGTGCAATAATAAATATTCGTATTAGATAGCACTGGAAAAAAGTGTGCTTATAAAAGCTATTGGATGTCCGAATTTGGCACTAACCGGCCCGCTACGTTGGAAACGTCGGCTCTGAGCGAAGAGCTGACGCTACTCCTGGAAAATAAATACTTATTAGCCATAAAAATGAACAAATAAAAAAGCATCTGCTATAAATATCAGCATGCATTGTGTTTTGAAATCAATGAAGGTGAATGAGATGGCTGATGAAAACATGCTCATTACTGATAGTAATGAGCTTGAGCAACTTTACGGTGCGGTAGCAAAGCCTTCTTTAACAAAGGTGACAGACCATATTCATCCTGCCTACCGCCCCTTTATTGAAGCATCAACATTCGTGGCGCTTGCAACATCGGGACCTGATGGTCTGGATGTATCGCCAAGAGGTGATCCTGCAGGCTTCATTTACATCGAGGATGCTAAAACTTTATTTTTGCCTGACCGCCGGGGTAATAACCGCATTGATAGTCTACGCAATATATTAAATGACAATCGGGTTGCGCTTCTCTTTTTAATTCCCGGCATTGGCGAAACTTTGCGTATAAGTGGCACAGCTGAAATACGTAAAGACCCGGCTTTGCTGGATAAATTCGCAATCAATAATCAATCCCCTAAAACGGTGTTGCGCATTTCAGTGGAAAGCGTTTTTTTCCAGTGTAGCCGAGCGATCATTCGCTCAAAACTCTGGGATCCTGCCGCACAAATTGACCGGCAGGCTCTGCCCAGCACAGGAAGTATCCTGAGTATGATCTCACAGTCAGAAATTGATGGTTTGGCTTACGACGAGGCCTTGCCGGAACGATTGAAAAACACACTTTACTGATTGTAATGTTGGGTGACTAAATAACATCAGCATCGATATGCCGAAGTAGCCAACAATCCCCTGATACCCCGGAGAAACGCAGGGAATGCGAACCTGGATTGACAATCCTTAACCCTCAGGCAATCTTTCATCTGATAGATGAACCCTGTGAACTTCAGAATTGAATTAATTTTTTCAGCCCTGCTTGCCGGGAAGAGCAGTGACCTTTTGCCCCTGCGCAACAGCAGAACAGCTCAGAGCCAACAAAAGTGATAAAGAAATCCCGGCTTTCATCAATGACCCTCTCTTTTCGGCTGCATTAAATTTTGCGCCACTATTGCTGATAAGGCGCGTTAACCGCGCCACCCTCACAATCCATTTTCATCGCACTCAGCTCCCTGGTTGATTCGCAAGGGTGAGAGTCGTGGCGCTTGTTCAGGCAGTGGCGGTACGATGCCATCAACAACATGAGGAACATACGGTGCTTCCAGCGCTGCAATTTCTTCTGGCGATAATGTCAGCTTAAGTGCTTCCACGGCGGTGGACAGGTGCTCCGCTTTAGTGGCACCGATTATAGGTGCGGTAATCACAGATTTTGACAGCAACCATGCAAGTGCAACATGTGCACGAGGAACGCCCCGCCCGGCGGCCACCTGCGCCACAACCTCAACCACTTTCTGGTCCTGCTGCGCGGCATTTTCATACATTTTCAGCGCAAAGACGTCGTTCTGCGTTCGGGTGGTGGTTTCATTCCAGTCGCGGGTCAACCTGCCGCGCGCCATCGGGCTCCAGGGAATAACACCCACGCCCTGATCCTCACAAAGCGGCAGCATTTCCCGCTCTTCTTCCCGGTACAGTAAATTGTATTGCGGTTGCATAGAGACAAAGCGCGTCCAGCCGTTACGCTCAGCGACATGCTGCATCTTTGCAAAACGCCAGGCTTCCATTGAGGATGCACCGATATAGCGAACTTTCCCGGTTTTCACCAAATCGTGAAGTGCTTCCATGGTTTCTTCAACAGGTGTGCCGTGATCAAAACGGTGAATCTGATACAGATCCACATAATCCATACCCAACCGGGTCAGGCTGTCATCGATAGACTGAAACAGCGATTTTCGCGAGAGAAAACCGGTATTGGGTGAGTTACGCCATGGGAAAAATGCCTTAGTAGCGACGACAATTTCATCCCGGTACGCCATATCGCGTAGCGCCCGACCAACAATTTCTTCTGAGCTTCCACCTGAATAAATATTAGCCGTATCAAAAAAATTAATTCCCGCCTCAAGTGCCTGGCGAATCAACGGTCGCGAAGCACTTTCATCAAGCGACCACGGCTGAGGAAGGCGTTCCGGTTCGCCGTAACTCATGCATCCCAGACACAGTCGTGAGACTTTCAGGCCACTGCGCCCCAGGTTTACATACTGCATAATCATCTCCCTGCCACGTTATTTAATGAAGATTGCGACGTCTGTTATTGCCAGTTGCCCACCATTTTCGGGATGAATTCACGAATCTCATATTCAGCGAGATTGGGGTGATAGGCGTCTTCGCTCAGAATAGCGTCCAGCTCTTCCCGGCTTTCAGTCTGAGCAATAATCACCCCTGCTCTTTCGCGATCGGAATAGGGACCGATGAGAACAAACTTGCCTGCATTGAAATACTGCTGAAACCAACTGACATGGCGCGTGAAAAGCGCCTCATGCTGAACAGCCGTAATATCGCCATTCACCGTAATATTGATGAGATACATTTTCCCTCTTCTCCTTTACACAGCCATTTTTAAAGCAGGGGTAGTTTCTTTAATCGCGGTAATCAGACGCGCGGCATGAACTTTTGCCAGTGCTTTCTGTTCGAGGACTTTAGCTTCATCACGCCCTGCATAGCTCATCCCAAAGGTGTAAACCGGCTCCTGCCAATCCAGATTGCACAGCAGTGCCGTGGTTTCAAACGGTGTGATGTATTGCTGAATGTCGTGACCGAACAAACCTTCAGGGGAATACAGGCCCTCTGGTGCTCCGGCGGTAAAGGAAATGATCAGCTTTTTGCCACCCAGTTTTGCGGTTGAGCCATGGGCAAAGCCGTGAACTAATACCTGATCAATCCACAACTTCATTAACCCCGGCACTGAATACCATGAAAAAGGAAACTGCCAGACAATCACATCAGCTTCGAGTAAGGCTTGCTGCTCCCGTGCCACGTCGATCCGGTAGTCAGGATACAGAGCATCAAGAAAGCGAATTTTGGCCCCGGGCAACGCTTTTGCGACTTCATCCAGGATAGTGGCGTTACCAATGGATTCACTAAGATTCGGATGACCTGAAATAATCAGTACATTTTGCATTTTTGGCTTCTTTAACAGGGGTTTGTTTTACTGTAAGTGAGTATAACCAACCCTGATTCTGTTTTTTAGAGCAGTAATAGCTCATACACTCTTAGCCAATAGCTAATAATCTAACTTTGTTTCCTCTGCTGGATGTCGCCATGAACAATGTCATTTACAACCAAATCCGTATTTTCCAGAGCATCGCCCGTGAAGGCAGCATCACTGCTGCGGCCAGGAAACTTGAGATAACGCCACCTTCGGTCAGCAAAGCGCTAAAACTGCTTGAGCAGCATATTGGTCACCCGCTTTTTGTGCGCACCACCCGGCGCATTGAGCTGACGGATGCCGGGGAACAATTGTTGCAACAGACATCGCGGGCTGTGGCGTCACTGGAAAGTGCGGTGGAAAGCATCAAAGACCTGAATCAGGAACCCTCCGGGCTGGTCAGAATTACGCTGTCACGCTTTGCCTACCTGCTTATCCTGAAGCCCTTTATGGCAGAGTTTTGCCAGAGCTACCCCGGAATACAGCTTGAGATATCCGTTTATGACGGAACAGTAAACATGGTTGATGAACGTTTTGATTTGGGCATTCGTTTTGGCGATATCCTTGAAGAGAGTGTTGTGGCCCGCCCGTTGATGAAACCGTTTCGTGAAGGTTTGTATGCTTCTGCGGCCTATCTCGCGGAACACGGTACGCCCAAACTGCCAGCGGACTTGCATCAGCATCAACTCATCGGCTACCGCTTTATTACCAATAACCGCCTCCTCCCTCTGATGCTGGAAGATAAAGGTCAGCAATTAACCGTTGAGATGCCAGGGCAGCTCATCAGCAATGATATTGATGTCATGGCAGATGGCATACGCAGCGGTCTTGGAATTGGCAGATTGTTTGAGCCGGTGTATGAATTGCAGCCCGATAAAGAGCAGTTTATCCCGGTGATGATGCCTTACTGGAAGACCTATCCACCGGTTTATCTCTACTACTTAAAAAACACCGGCAAGGCAAAACGAGTCAAAGCGCTGATTGATTTTTTAATGATGAAAACCAAAAAATAGCTGACGACATAACCTGTTAAAGGTCCACATCCGTTTGAAGCGCTAAACAGCGCTACAGGTATATCGCTGCGTGCGCCGTAGCCGTTAAGGTCAGGAGCAATAACTGGCCGACCACCCGGAGGTCTGTGAAATTTCGGATCCCTCAAAGTACCGGTTAAGCCGTTGATAAATATGACAGGTGCGATGTTACCTCAGTCTTTTGGTGGTTTTGACAGGATAAGAATTCAAATTTAGTTTATTTATTAGCCAGCTCATGGCAAAAGTGATCCAGTCAAAGGAGCCAAATTTAAGAAGCCCGCTTAGGAAACTCAGCGGGCTTCTTGCTTTTCATGCTCCGGTACTATGCCTTTATGGCTTTGATGCAATCAGTGAGTGTGAAATTTCCGAAGACAGCCACAGATTCCATGCATTAGCATTTAGGTAACTTTATGATTTTTCCATACCATTTCTGAGAAACCCGCTAAGGACCAGACTGCATTTGTTTAACATCAGATATTGAAAACAGTACGGCAACGGCTGTCATCTTCATTCCAGGCATCATTCACTTCGCTTAATGGCCGAATACGAAATGGGACTGAGAAATCACTCAAAGCAGCAGCTTGTAATAGTTCACCAACCGAAGCGACCAGTTCAGCATCAGATACGCTGCCAAGTCCGCTCCCCATCAGGGTCAGTCCTGATGAGCGTAGTAATTTGCTATGTAATGATATTTCTTGTCCACTTAATGAGCCGATCTGCACAAAACGCACCAGTCTGGCACCTCCGGCAGCGGCAGACTTCATAATATCAAGCGCACTCTCCCCCCAGAGATAATCCAAAACGACATCAACACCCTGTTCCATGAGTGCCGGGAGTTCATGCGATAATTCATCCAGCGTAAGCGTGATATCAGCCCCCTGAGTACGGAGTTTCGCCAGGACTTCAGTATTACGCCCAGTCGCGATGATTTTCCCCGCGCCCAGGTGACGAGCGATACGCACCGCCAGACCGCCGGAGGTGCCTGTCGCGCCATTGATGAGAACAGTTTCCCCTTTTCGCAGCTGCGCCCTGCGCGTTAATGCTGTCCAGGATGACATTCCGGGATTACCAATGGCGGCTGCCATTGAGAGATCAAGTGTTGCCGGGAGCGGCACAATACTTTTAGGCGTAACCAGGGTCATCTCAGCCATACTGCCAAAAGGGGAGCTCAATGCGAAAAAAAAGACCGGGTCTCCGTTAGTCAGATAACCTGCGCCATCAATTCCGGGTATAAACGGATATTCCATTGCTGAACTGTAGTGTGTTCCCGCGGCCCGCGACTTGGCCAGTTGACTGATTGCAGCGGCTTTAACGTTGACCACTATATGCTGCTCATCTCCCTGAGGGTCCATGAAATCACCGTAAATCGGCGTTTCGCCTTTGCCATTAACAAGTGCTGCTTTCATTAAGTTCACCTTTAGCTCAAGAAATATATGTGTACAATGCACACATTATTCCCACTCCCGGATGCCGTCAATGAAAAGAGTGCAAAATACACATAAACCCGATTATTTTGATGATTTACATGATACGTTGCTGGCTATCGTCGGTGCTTTCAATCGGCCGCAACGTGATGAAATAATGATAAAAAACTCCGGTATTAATATTGACCGTGCATTATTTCCACTGCTGGTCCTGATAGGCCGCTTTGGCCCTATAGGTGTAGGAGAACTCGCTGATCGGGTGGGGCGGGATTATACGACGGTAAGCCGTCAGGTAACTAAACTCGGGCAAATGGGCCTAACCCATCGACAGAGAAATGTTAAAGATAAGCGAATTAACGAAGCGGTCGTTACGCCTGAAGGAAAAATGATGACCGATAAAATCGATCACACGCGAGCACTCATTTATAACGACATCTTCAATAGCTGGCCGGACAATGACCGCGTCGAATTCGAAAGATTATTGAAAAACTTCGTTCATGATTTTAATGCATTGGAACCCATTAAGTCCGTTTGATCCGGACTTATGAATATGCAGGCGAAGTGCGCAATAAACTTAGCCTGCACGTAAACAGCCGTACATGGCAGGGTCCGCTAGTCTACAGCTCCACGCTCCTACCCTCCTCCCAAGGCCTTGTAAAGGGTAATAAGACTGTTTTGCTGCGAAAGTCTGCTCTGAATCAGAGACTGTTGCGCAGAGAATAATGTCCGCTGCGCATCCAGCACATTCAGGTAGTCCGTCGCACCGTTAGCATAGCGATGGCTCATCACCATTCCCAACCCTACCGTGATGTGTTGAGCATGTCTGACTCATTCAAAGGCACTTGCGCTGAACGCCTGCGTCAGCGGCTTCTCTTTGCCTTTGAGAAAATATCAAAGGACAAAAAAATCCAGCAAATGCTGCGCTTGTCTTTGACTGAGGGTGTACGTCTTCCGGAAATTGTTGATCGTCATTATGACGAATTCGTAGAGCCTCTGGCAGGAGCAATAGGCAGCTTAATCTGAAATATGCTGCCCGGTGCTTTGTCAGGGGATAATGCGTGCCGCTCTCAGTTGCGTGAACAGGCTGAAAAACATTTCGTGGGTGGCCTGCATACGGGTAAAGCCTGCCCGGCGCAGCTTGCTGCCATCACCAAACATGTCGTAATCCCAACCAAACACAAAATCTGCAAAACTCCCGTCGTTCAGCTGTAAAATGTCAGTTTCCATCAACCGCTGCCCGGCAAGTTCACGCCATGTCGTGCGGTAGTCCTTAAACAACTGATGAAATGACAGCCGGACCGGCGGTGCGTATTCCAGCTCAAACCAGCGCGCGATATGCGGCCAGAGCTCGCTCCAGCGCCAGATGTCACCGTTATTCACGTTGAAAGCCTGGTTCTCTGCCGCAGGCGAGGTTGCAGCCCACAATGTCGCCTCTGCCAGCAACCCGGCGTCAGTATGATCAACGATGCTATGCCAGGTTTGTTCTGAACCGGGAAAGCGGAGAGGTAAATCCTGAGCCTTACACAGCGACGCATACAGTGCGATGCTCATTGCAAGATTCATGGCATTGCCGGGCACCGCGCTGCCAACCACACCCGGCCTGATTGCATTCCAGTGCCACGTTTTCCCACGCTGAAAATGGCTGAGCCATGTGAGCTGAGCCGCGTTAAATTCTGCGCCGGGTATGGCGGGATCGCTTTCACGCGCCGGGGTTTTGAACGGTCCAAGATGTGCGCCATAAACTTTGTATCCTTGCATCAGGCTTACAATCTGGAGGGGTGCCGTTTTCTCAATGTTACTGACCAGATTGCGCAACATGGTGACGTTCGGTTCAACCATTTCTGTCCAGTTCGCGGCGTTCACCCAGGCGCTGTAAAAAATATGGGTGATGCGGCTGAGTGGTTGCAGTGCCTGCGCGCTGTTTTGCGCATCCAGTAAATCGACGTTTACAACCTGAATATTATCAGGGTGAGATAATGCATTGCGGCTCAGCCCGATAACCTCCCACTCATTTTGCAGAAGTGTTTTGACAAGCTGGCTGCCGACAATACCGCTGGCGCCGGCGACCAGCGCGACCTTTTGTTGCTGCGTCTTATTCATGGTGTTTCTCCAGAGAAGGTGACAGATACAGTGTGATATATTATTTTTTTCACACATATCCCATGAAACTGATGGCACTTATAAGCAGAATCATTAAATGAATAATAAGCTCAATGCCATTGCCACCTTTCTGCGCGTAGCACAAGCAGGCTCTTTTTCTGCAGCCGCCCGCCAGAGCGGTATGAAGCAATCTGCGGTCAGTCAGCAGATTGCCGCACTTGAGGAGGAGCTCGGTGTGGTATTGCTGCATCGTACAACGCGTGTGATGGCGCTTACTGAGCAGGGAGAAAGTTACCGGCGTGATATGCAGCTTTTGCTGGAGGCCATGCGGGAAGCAGAAAGGCGTCTGAACCCTGCCGATCACCACTGGCATGGCAGGGTTCATGTGCAATTGCCGAGCGGGCTGGGCCAGCTCTTTTTACCCCATCTGCTGACGCTTCAGAAAATGAACTCAGGATTGCACCTTACGCTTTCACTTGATGACCGCATCGCCGATCTTGTCACTGAAGGGGTGGATGTCGCGCTGCGCTTGACCCATGAGCCTCCGCAAACGCATGCGGCGCGCGTGCTGGCACGTATTGAAACGGCGCTTTTTGCCGCCCCCGGTTTTAAACCGGTTCATTCTGTGAGTGAGCTGGCGGCACATCCACATGTGCGATTCAGCGGCATCGCGCCGGAGGCACCACTACGGTTAGTTTCTGATAGTGAAACTATCGACATCAAAGTTAATACCGTGTTCCGGGCTAATACCAGTGAAGCGCTGTTACAGGCGATAGAGTCAGGCATGGGTATCGGTGGCATGCAGCTACCGCTCGCGGCCAGGGCTTTGCAAGCCGGTACGCTGGTTCCGGTATTACCCGCCTACAGGTTAGCTGATCGCTTCCTCTATGCGGTCTACCCGGACGCCCGCTTTATCCCGCAGAGGGTCAGAAGCATTATCACTGTAATCGAACAATTACTGCCTGAGATGACGGGGCCTTTACGCATTCTATAATGCTTTTTTCATAAAAATACGGCTCGTGCCTTCCGGTTGACAGTCAATACGCCCAACCCCTTCCCTCCCATCAACATGAACTCCCCCACAAACGCCGGCTTCAATTCAGAGAGTGGAAGACCCTCACTGTGGGTAACGCGCTGATTGACGCATTTATTGACCGGGGCTCATGCGATCTGGCAAAGGAATTTGCGTTCCCTTTAACCTGGCTCATAGACATGGTGATGGCGGGACTGCGCGCGGGGGCACCGCTACGCTCTGTTTCTCAATAGACGACGGCAAAGCGTGCATGCAGAAACTTCCTGCGATATCAATATCGTTGTATTACTGTCTGCTGAACTCTACCTCTATTTTATCTGTATCCCCCATCGCGGGGAGTGTCCCGGGATTTACAACGTTCCCGATGGGGGTGTAGCGATATGAAGAGTCAAATGAGGCATAGAATAAAACCAACGTTTGCGTTCCGTACAACATGAGATCACCGGCATGAAGGGTCCCCGGCCGCACCGGGCTGGAAGGCAAGCGATGAGGCAGTTCGGCAAATTTCTCGTTACCATTTAACTCAGTCATTTCGAGTTGCAGAGGTAACATATTAACAAAGGATTTAGCCGCCGGATTGTCGTGAATTCTGACTTCAAATGGTTGGCCATTAATGATCATTCTCGCCTTCATGACGTTATCCTTACGCAGTGTGGTGTCGGCATGGCTTGCAAAAGCGCACACCCAAAGCAGGCTCGTGAGTAAATATTTCACATGACCTCCGGAAGAACAGCCACACCCGGCAGGATGTGGCTTTGGCGTTTAACTGAGGTGAGTTTTAAAGAATGACGCCAGCTTGGCGAAAGGGATCAAATCGGTACGGTCATACAAATCGACATGGCCAGCACCCGGGACGATATACAACTCTTTCGGCTGTCCGGCACGTTTGTAAGCATCTTCGCTGAATTCCTTCGAATGCGCCTGGTCGCCGGTGATGAAAAGCATCGGGCGCGGAGAAATCGTTTCGATATCATTGAACGGATAGAAGTTCATAAACTTCCCTATGCTGCTCAGCATCGGTTTTGTTGTCAGCTCTTCTTTCTCGCCCTGTGGCGTATAACCCCCCCGTGATGTGCGATAGAAATCGAAGAATTCCCGCTGAACCGCAGAGGTTGAATCATCGAGCTTGTTCACGGTTCCGGGAATATAGGCAATATCGCCGCCTTTAAACTCGACCAGCCGTTGTTCTGTAGCCGACTTAATAAACGCTTTGCGCTGTTCAGGCGTCACGGAATGATTAAGACCATTACGGAACACAGACCCCATGTCATACATGCTGACGGTGGCAATGGCCTTCATTCTCGGGTCAATTTTGGCTGCACTGATAACGAAGCTGCCGCTACCACAGATACCCAGTGCACCAATTCTCTGCGGATCAACATAAGGCTGAGTGCTGAGATAATCGACTGCAGCACTAAAGTCATCCGCATAGATTTCAGGGGAAATCAGATGACCGGGTTTGCCGTCACTCTCCCCCCAGAAGGAAAGATCAATCGCCAGCGTCACGAACCCTTGTTCCGCCAGTTTCTGGGCATACAAATTTGAGCTTTGTTCTTTCACCGCCCCCATCGGATGACCAATGACAATAGCGGGATGCTGCACGTCTTGCTTCATCCCTTTCGGTATAAACAAATTACCGACGACTTTCATTTGATACTGGTTTTTAAAGGTCACTTTTTGCCGGGTGACCTTATCGCTTTGGTAAAAGTTATCTGCTCCGTTAGACATATCGGCTCCTGTCGCAGCAAATGAGCTGATTAACAGCCCTAACAGCAGGGTAAATACTTTCATTGATGAATCCTCAGTGGGTTGGATGGATATCTTTACGTGACGTTAATAAAGCCAGGGCAGCCGCGATGACGAGTAAAATGACACTGATGAGAAAAGTGCTTTGATAACCACTATGGTCAAAGGCAAAACCCCCGAGAGTGGAGCCCATAGCGATTGACAGTTGCACGATGGCGACCATAAGACCTCCGCCCGCCTCCGCATCTTCCGGCAGGGTTCTGGCAATCCATGTCCACCATCCGGTGGGGGCCGCCGTGGCGATTAATCCCCACAACCCCAGCAACGGCGCAACGACCCATACACTGTTTCCAAAAGCAATCAGCGCCCCGGCGATTGCAGCCATCAGCAAGGGAATGGTGATAAGTGTGGGATAAAAGGCGGTCTTCAAAAACGTGCCAATCACCAGGGTGCCGATAAAGCCCGCCATACCGATGGTCAGCAAAATGAGCGACAGCGTGGTGATATTTACCTGCGTGACTGTCTCGAGGAACGGGCGCAAATAGGTGAATAAGGAAAACTGCCCCATAAAGAACAATCCGCAGGCGGTAAGGCCAGCGGCCACAAGCGGGTTAGCAAAAAGACGAAAAACATTGGCAGTCCCCTTATCGGCTTTCTCCGTGGTCATTGCAGGCAGGCTGAACCACTGCCATATAAAGGCAATGACCGCCACCGGAACGATACAAAAGAACGCCCCGCGCCAGCCGATGACAGACCCGAGATAACTCCCCAGCGGAGCGGCTATAACGGTTGCCAGCGCGTTACCGCCGTTAAAAATAGCCAGTGCACGGGGAACCCGATGCGCCGGAACCAGGCGAATAGCCGTAGCGGCAGAAAGTGACCAGAATCCTCCGATCGCGATACCAATTAATGCGCGGCCCACCATGTAAATCAGATAACCAGGTGCCAGCGCGATAATTGCACCGGAAACGGCCATCAGCAACGTCATGCTCAGCAGCAATACCTTGCGGTTGAGTGTTCCGGCCAGCGCAGAAATGGAGAGACTGGTCAGTACCGCAAACAGACCGGAAATCGCGATCCCCTGCCCCACGCGTCCCTCGCTGACACCTAAATCGGCTGATATCGGCGTCAGCAAGCTCACAGGCATAAATTCCGAAGCGATGAGCGCAAAGACGCATAACGTCATCGCGAAAACCCCGCTCCAGTAAGCGTGCTCTTTTTGACGTTTTGTATGACTCGGCAATGCGGACATAAATAGTAATTCCCAATAATCCAGGGTTATTTGCACACCCGCTGAACGCTATTCGCAGAAATAACGTAAAAAATAGAACGTGAAATAAAGATGAAAAAATAAGAGCGTTAATCTTCCCTCGCGGAATAAGCTCTTGTTGAAAATTTTACACGCGGTGTGCATCATTACTAGCTAATGGATACTGAATGGGCTTATAAGCATTACTTATTAATAAGGCGGGAAGAACTTTATGAAACGCAACCTGAACGATCTTCTTTATTTTATTACGGTTGCCCGTGAAAGCAGCTTCACCCGCGCCGCTGCAAAGCTGGGCGTCACCCAATCCGCACTGAGCCAGGCGATTTCGGCACTTGAAGAGGATATGCAAATTCGCCTGCTGACGCGTACAACCCGTAGCGTATCGCCGACCTCTGCCGGAGAACGGTTGCTACTGACCATAGGCGATCATGTTGATGGCATACTCGCCGAGTTAGACATGCTGACTGAGATGCGTGATAAACCCGCAGGAACTGTTCGCATCACCTGCGGCCCCCATGTTCTGAAAACCATACTGTTGCCCAAATTATCGCCTCTGCTGAAACACTATCCGGATATCAGACTGGAGTTTGATGCTAACCACGGTTTTCGCAACATCGTCGCCGACAGGTTTGACGCGGGTGTCCGTCTGGGTGACACCATTGATAAGGATATGATAGCGATACCGATTAGCCCGAAGTTGCAAATGGCTGCGGTCGCATCGCCTGAGTATTTTGCTACCCATGCGATGCCGCAGACGCCACACGACCTTCTCCAGCACAACTGCATTAATATGCGGCAAGCGACGTCAGGGGGACTTTACGTCTGGGAGTTCGACAATGAAGAAGGCCCGGTAAATGTCCGGGTTACCGGGCAACTGACGTTTAATACGTCAGCACACATGGTGGACGCGGCATTAGCCGGGCTTGGCATTGCTTTTCTGCCGGAAGAAGAGTTTGAATCACATATTGAGGAGGGGCGCCTGATACGCGTACTTGAACCGTGGTGCCAGCCATTTCCCGGCTATTACCTGTATTATCCCAGCCGTAAGCAACCCTCACCCGCATTTTCACTGGTCGCTGATACCTTACGCCACAAGGCATAGAAAAGCCCGCGGGCCTTCAGGCAACGATGAGCGAAGAGATGACCAGATCTTGTTATGTTAGCCAGTGGCAGGCCGACATATGGCGTCTAAATTTCCATGCCCATGATGTGCAACTTACTTATCTGTGATTCCGTTCTGAATTCAGTATCAGTTATGTGTCGCATGCCTGAAGCTTCATAGAATTTACGAGCGCGATCGTTTTTCTCTCTCACCGAAAGCCACAAAAATTTCTTATCTTGCTTTTGCGCAGCTGTAACGATTTCTTTAAATATTTCTTTTCCAAAGTGTTTACCCGTCGCTTCCGGTGCAAGATAAAGCCGGTCAAGCGATACCCCAGAAATAGCCGTTCCCGGAATCGTATTGATCCACGTGAGTTTGGCAAATCCAACCGGTTTATCGTTTTGCGCCAGAAACCAGCAAACTTTTGGATCCCTTAGTCCGTCATTGAGTGCGGACAAAGAGAATTCACTTTCCAGATACGTATTCATTTCGCGCTCTGACAACCACATATGTCTGAAGTGCGCCGGATATATATTGAAAGCCAGCCTGCGCAACAGGCTGGCATCTACCGGGTGGGCGATTCGTGTATTGATGTTCATGCAGAAACCTTAAACCAGCAATAAATTGGAATGACTTAACATATCAAACTTACTTTAATAACGGTCGAACTCTTCAGCAAGGGTATTCATCACTGCCCTGACTCTTGCAGTGTGCGACAGATCCTGATGCATAACCAGCCAGACCTCATAAGGGCTTTTACGCGTTCTTTCTGGCCACAGGCGGATAAGTTCCGGGTACATTTTCGCAAGATAATCTGGCAGCTCACCCAGGGCCAGCCCTGCGCGAATAAACGTTGCTAACATCATGCTGGAGTCCAGCTCTGCCACTACGCGCCCTTTATGTCTCGGTTCTCCTGCCAGCAGTCCATCCTGAGAGCGCGTAATGCCTGACTGGTAAAGCGCGATACGGTGCCCGTCAAAGCCTTTGCCGGGTTCTGGTATGCCAAACCTGTCGATATACTTATGCGTCGCAAAAAGTCCCACCTCCCTGGAGGCCAGTTTACGGGTAATCAAATCCGGCTGTTCTGGCCGAATGGTGCGTACCGCTATATCCGCTTCGCGTCGGCCGATATCCAGCAGGCGTGTGGTAGTGGTCAGATTTACCCGAATATTGGGAAAGTTATGCTGTACGCGCTCGATTGCCGGTAAAACAAAATCAATGGCCAGCGAGTCAGTGGCAGTCACATGCACTTCTCCTTCAAGCCGGTCATCATCCCCGGAGCCGCGACGTTCAAAGCTGACCGTCAGGCGCTCAATCTCTTCTGCAAGTGAGAGTATTTTTCGCCCGCCAGCGGTCAGAACCCAGCCCTGACGGCTTTTTAAAAATAGTTTACTCCCCAATAATTTTTCAAGCGTATTGAGTCTGCGGCCTACGGTAGTCTGATCAACTGAAAGCTGCTCAGCCGCGCTGCGTAAAGTACCTGCGCGGTATACCGCCAGGAAAATCCGGACATCATCCCAGTTCATCGTTCCTCATGCTGCATTTTTGCAGGTATTGCCTGCATGATAATGCATTTAAGCAGGATGAAACAGACGTTAAGCTACGCACTTCTTTTGCTGATAACCCTTTTCAACACCGGGAATTTTATGCCTCGACTCTCTTTTATTATTACCGTTGCTATGCTGAGCGCGTTCGGTCTCATCGCGTCCGATATTTATCTTCCGGCGATGCCAGATATGGCACGCGAATTTGCGGTGGATCCATCGCGGATATCTCAGACCATTTCAGCCTATTTACTGGCACTGGCCATATGCCAGCTTTTTTACGGTCCTCTTGCAGATCGCTTTGGACGAAAACCCGTACTGCTCGCTGGCATTGCGATTTACATTGGCGGATCGCTGGGATGTGCAATTGCTGAGAGCTATTCTTCTTTTCTGCTCTTTCGCCTGCTGCAAGGGGCAGGTGCAGCGGCTGGTCTCGTCATTGGTCGCACGCTGATCGCGGATACCTGTAATAAAGCCATTTCTGCCAGGGTCTACTCGGTCATCTATCCACTGGTCTCATTGTCACCTGCAATAGCACCGATGATAGGTGGACATCTCGCCGCCACATTTGGATGGCATACGGATTTCATTTTCGTCGCCATTTTCGGCATGGCTACCATGCTGATGATCATTTTCATGCGCGAGACGCGACCTGAAAATATCTCTGCTACGACCTCGCCGTTTTCTGGATTTAGCGTAATTTGCAGCGATACGGGTTTCTGGCGTTATACGCTTATCGTCTGTTGCATCTACAGTGCATGGTTTATTTATCTGACTCAGTCTCCTTTTTTATTTGCGCAGCTCGGGATGAGTGAGGAGGCGCGAGGATGGCTCTATATTCCCTTAACGGCAGGTATTATCAGTGCCAATGTGTTAACGAAACGGCTTTTAAACTTCTGGCAATATGATCGCATTGTTACTGCCGGCATCATGTGTTTTGTGCTGGGTGGTCTGGCTTATGCCACAGTAATGTTTACGGCAGAAAAAGGGATTTTATCTATTTTGCTTCCTATGTGCCTGGTCAGTCTGGCAAACGGCTCCAGCCTTTCACTGGCAATATCCGGGGCAATCAGCAGCGGGCATGGTCATGCCGCCACGGCCTCCGGAATGATTGGTTTTATGCAGATAGGCAGCGCGGCTGTTTTTGCCAACTTCATAAGTGCAGAGTTTGGTTTCAGCCAGCCGGTACTGGGCTCTTCAGTTTTATTGCTGGCTCTCACCGCACTTGTGGCCTGCCGTAAACAGCGTATCCGGCGCCATCATATTCAATCCTCCCGTTGAGCCTCTGACCGGCTGTGAAGGTTGTAATGTTTATTTCTGTCTCGAAATAAGAGTAATTAATCAAAGTTTAAAATAGCGCATTATTTTCACTATTAATGAATTTCTTCAGGCTTAACAAATAACAGGTCATCAACGATGCAATTTTCTTCCCGCAAATACATATCCCGGAGTTTTATATAAATAATGTATAAATAATGGCACAACACTCATTGAGTGCATGCCTTTTTTGATCATGCCAATATTCTCACGACTTCAAACGTCAAACAGTATTAACATCTATTTAATTAAAGGATATTTGCATGACAAATTTAAATTATAAACCGACAATCTGGACACGTGCTGATGCTCTGAAGGTCAACGAAAATGACCCGACCACCACACAGCCTGTTGTTAGCGCCGATTTTCCGGTTATGAGTGATGAAGTATTCATTTGGGATACGATGCCGCTTCGGTCATTAGACGGCACGGTGGTTTCTGTCGACGGATGGTCCGTTATTTTCACGCTGACAGCGCAGCGTAATAACAATAATTCAGAATATCTCGATGCAGACGGAAATTATGATATTACCAGTGACTGGAATAATCGCCACGGACGCGCCAAAATTTGTTACTGGTATTCCCGTACGGGTAAGGATTGGATTTTTGGTGGCCGCGTGATGGCAGAAGGTGTTTCCCCTACGACCCGCGAATGGGCAGGGACGCCAATTTTGCTCAATGAAGACGGCGAGATTGATCTTTATTATACCTGTGTCACGCCAGGTGCGACCATTGCAAAAGTGAGAGGCAAAGTGCTGACCTCAGAAGAAGGCGTAACACTGGCCGGTTTCAACGAGGTTAAATCATTATTTTCAGCCGACGGCGTGTATTACCAGACTGAAAGCCAGAATCCATACTGGAACTTCAGGGATCCAAGCCCGTTTATCGATCCTCATGACGGTAAACTCTACATGGTGTTTGAAGGTAACGTGGCGGGTGAGCGGGGTTCTCACGTCATTGGCAAACAGGAAATGGGTACCCTTCCGCCGGACCATCGTGATGTGGGCAATGCAAGATACCAGGCGGGCTGTATTGGTATGGCCGTCGCCAAAGATCTTTCAGGAGATGAATGGGAAATTCTCCCTCCTCTGGTCACCGCTGTCGGCGTCAATGATCAAACCGAACGCCCTCATTTTGTCTTCCAGGATGGAAAATATTACCTGTTCACGATCAGTCATAAGTTTACCTATGCGGAGGGTCTGACGGGGCCTGATGGTGTTTACGGTTTCCTGAGTGATCGCCTTACCGGCCCTTATTCTCCGATGAACGGCTCCGGTTTGGTATTAGGTAATCCACCTTCTCAGCCCTTCCAGACTTACTCGCACTGCGTAATGCCCAATGGCCTGGTGACATCTTTTATTGATAACGTTCCGACCACCGACGGTAATTATCGTATTGGCGGGACAGAGGCTCCTACTGTAAAAATTGTCCTGACCGGAAACCGTTCATTTGTAGAACGCGTGTTTGATTATGGGTATATCCCGCCGATGAAGAATATTATTTTAAATTAATGAGGTGATCTGCCTTTCCGCATACGCTTTGCGGAAAGGCAGTGCAACTGGATTAAAACGGCACCGGCCTCCCCGCTGACTGAACGATTAAAGATTTATATTGATTCCAAAATCCCTGCCAATACATCTCCCGGCCTTTCAAGCACGGCCAGGTGAGTTCTGGCATTCTCCAAACGTTTCACCTCAAAAAAATCATGCGCCATAGCGAAACGCTGTTGTAAAGCAAGGTATTCGTCGTTTCTGTCGAGGGAATAGATATGGGTAGCCTTCGGTGGATTTTTGAGTTTTTCAAGGCGCTGGAGTGGCGAACCGTATGTCTGATAGGCATCGGCGATCACCTGCCCTGCAAGTCGCCACAACGGGTAGCTGGATTCAGACATTTCGGTTTTGAAATGATGGATCATGGTGGGTGACTCGCTTCCTGCCAGCCAAAATTCGTACAGCTGGTTCCGTGCAGACTGCCAGCGTTCTTCATGCTGCATCTCGTTGATTGAAGTGAAAAACGCCGTTGCAGGATGATTCATGATCCAGTCAAGGAATATCACCGCAGGCACACGTTCTTTCAAACTTTCGGCCAAATCAACCGCTATCCAGCTGGCATGTGCAACGGAAACCGGTACTACGCGGGTCAGACCGAGATGGTCAATGAGTGTCAAAGCGTCTGTTAATAACGCCGCACCGTCAAAATCCTTGCCATCGGTCGATGATTTTCCATGACCACGCCAGTCAATAATGACAACACGGAAAAAAGCAGCGGCCAGTTCAGAGAAGTCCTTGAAGACAGTTTTTGGCTGGCACCAGCCTGGCATAAGGAACAGCGTTGTGTCACCCGTACCGATATCCTGATAATCGATATCGCCATGCTCTGTATGCAAAATAGGCATGTTTTCGCCCCGTAGTGAAGTGAGTGGATAACTAACCTATCCGATCCCTCACCAATTAAACAAGCATTTGCTTGTTTAAATAGCACTAATGTCTTATCTCACGAGAGATCGCTAACTGACCTTTTGATTAACGCGATTATTTTCGAACTGCATAATAAGACTCAGCGCAGCAGGCAAAACAGTCAGCGTGACGAAAGTGGCAACGATCAGCCCGCCGATAATCGCATAGGCCATCGGCCCCCAGAAAACCTGCTCAGCAATCGGGATCATTCCCAGTATGGCAGCGCACGCCGTGAGCAATATGGGCCGGGAACGGTGTTGTGCCGCCGCTTTGATGGCTTCATCGCGGTCAAGCCCCTCCCTGACGTTATTGTCCACTTCACTGATGAGGATCACCGCATTGCGGATAATCATGCCTGCTAATGCGATGATGCCGAGCAACGCAACAAATCCCATCGGCGTACCCGTCGGCAACATCGCCAGCACAATGCCAATCAGTCCGAATGGCGCCATGAACAACGCGAGAAGCATGCGGGAGAAGCGCTGCAACTGGACCATCAGCAGGATCAGCATAACAAACAGTGTGACCGGCAACACCGCGAATACCGAGCTGTTGCCTTTGTCCGACTCGTCTACCACACCGCCCTCCTCTATCGTATATTCCGGCGGTAAGCTTGCCCTGATACGTGAGACCAAAGGAGAGAGTTGTTGAGAAACAGCCTCTGCCCGCAGACCTGCAGCTAAATCCGTCTGTACCGTGATAAACGGCAGGCGCTGCCGACGCCAGATAACCGGGTCATCAACTCCCCAGACCGGCGTCGCCACCTGACTCAGGGGGATTTTCTGCCCGCTTGCCGTGGTGATCATCAGCCCGGACAGCGTGGTCAAATCCTGACGTTCGCGCTTATTCCCGCGCAGAACAACGTCAATCAGCCGGTTTTTATCCCTGACGGTGGTGACAACGCTGCCAGACCAGACAGTGTTGAGCAACGTGGCGAGACTTTCGGAAGAAACACCCGCCGCCCGTGCTGCGGTCTGATTCACCTGTAACGTGATGACCCGCTCAGGTTCACCGGCGGTCAGATTAACTTCGCGGGTCCGGGGACTGTTTCCGAGAACGCTGGCGAGGTGCTGCGCAATCTGCCTGACCTTCGCATAATCCGGTCCGCTGACGCGATATTTTACCGGCCAGCCGATCGGCGGCCCCAGTTCCAGCGGCGAAACGCGCGTCGTGATATCACTGAAATCCCGGGCCAAAATAGTGTCCAGTTGCGCACGTAACTTATCCCTGTCCTCCAGACTTTTGGCGACAACAACCAGTTGTGCCGTGTTCTCATCATCCAGTAACACGTCCATGGGCAGGTAAAACCGCACCGCGCCTGACCCCACGTAGGTAGAAAAATGATCTACGTTCGGATTGTCTTTCAGGGCGTGCTCCAGCCTCTCCGCCCGGCGTGCCGTGTCGCTTTGCGAAACGTTACCGGGAAGCGTAAGGCTGACCAGCAGTTCCGGGCGATCGGACGCCGGGAAAAATTCGCCCTGCATAAACGTGGTCGCATAAGCGGCAAGCCCTAACAAAAGGCAGGCGAAACTGAGAGTCGCCACGCGTCTTTGCAAAACCTGATTCAGCAGACGCTGATAGAAACGCATCAGTCTGCCCTGTTTTTCAGCGTGTGATGCCAGTTTCTCAGGTAACAGCCAGGTTCCGATCAGCGGTGAAAACAGAATGGCCACTACCCAGGAACATAAAAGCGCAATCAGCACCACGGCGAAGAGAGAATAGCAATACTCTCCCGCACTTGAGGCAGCAAAGCCTACCGGAATAAAGCCCGCTATCATCACCAGTGTGCCGGTCAGCATCGGGAAAGCAGTCGTTTCAAATGCGTAAGTTGCCGCCCGCCATTTAGAATCACCGGCCTCAATACGGGAGACCATCGCCTCGACGGTTATCATGGCATCGTCCACCAGCAGCCCCAGGGCGATGATTAACGCCCCCAGCGAAATACGTTGTAACCCGATGCCGGCAAGCATCATGCCAATAAACGTCATTGCCAGCACGATGGGGATCGCCGCAGCCACCACCAGCCCGGCACGGGTGCCTAATGAGACGAAGGACACCGCCAGCACAATAACCACAGCCTCAATCAATACACGGATAAAGCCGCTTACCGCCTGCGATACTACGGCCGACTGATCCGCGACTTTAACCATTTCAATGCCGTGCGGGAGCTGTGCGCTAATCACGGCCATCCGGTCACTCAGCGCCTTGCCAAAAGAAAGCATGTTGCCTGTAGAAGCCATGGAAATGGCGAGACCGATCGCGGGCTGACCGTTGACCCGAAATGCCGGTGACGGGGGCTCGGCATCCTGGCGGCTAATGGTCGCGATATCCGTCAGCGGAATGTAGCGCCCGCTAATATGCAGCGTCACGGCACGTAAACTTTGCTCTGACGTCAGTGCGCCGCTCACACGCAGGGCAATGTTTTCACGATCGCTTCGCAAGACCCCCGAAGGTTCTACCGCATTTTGAGCCTTCAGTGCATCGGTGATTTGCTGGAGATCCAGCCCCATTCCCGCCAGTTGTGCCGGTGAAAATGCGAGAACAATATTCTCTTCCTGCACGCCCAGCAGGCTGGCTTTTCCCATATCCGGCAGCGACATCAGACTGCGGCTGATATCATCGACCTTGTCACGAAGCTCACGCGGCGTGAAACCTTCCGCAGTAAAGCCATAAATGGTGCCAAAGGTGTCATCAAATTCGTCATCCACCGAGGGACCCTGCACACCTGCTGGCAGTGACGGCGCGATATCCTGCATCTTTTTGCGCACCTGATACCAGATACCCGCAACCTCTGCAGGTGGCGTGTTATCGCGAAGATTCACAAAAATAACCGATTGCCCGGCACGCGTTTCACTTTGCACAAAATCAAGATAAGGCGTTTCCTGCAGTTTTTTCTCCAGCGTATCGGTGACCAGATTAACCGTATCCTCCACGCTTGCCCCCGGCCAGCTCGCGGACACCACGGCAGTTTTAATGGTAAACGCCGGATCTTCATTACGGGGGAGTTGCTCATAGCTGATGACACCCGCCGCCATTAACAGCAGCATAAAAAAGGCAATCAGTGACTGATGATTCAGCGCCCAGGCTGAAAGGTTGAAGGCCCCGACCGGGGAAGACGGTTTCATTCGCTGTCCTCCCCTGGCATGACTTTTTCACCTTCACGAAGTTTACTCACACCGGCAATGACCACCCTTTCGCCAGGGTGTACACCGGCAGACAGGAATATTTCAGAGGTACTGTAACGCCCGATAACCACGGGCCGTAAATGCAGCGTCAGCGTTTTCTCATCAACAACAAAAACCGCCGGTTTATCACCGGATCGGGTCAGCGCAGAAGCAGGCAGTGCTGTCAGACGCGGACCTGACGCGTTAAGTGTCAGTTGAACACTGGCACCGAGTGCCATGGCCGGTGGCGGGTTATCGAGGGTGATGCGGAGGCGCCAGGTGCGGGTTTGCGGGTCGGCCTGCGGGCTGACGTCGCGGAAATGCCCCTGCGCAACCACGGAAGGGGCCGAAAGTAACGATATAGTAAACAGGCTGTCAGCTTGCTGAGGAACAGACTGGGGATCGGCCACATCAAATACGGCATCACGCAGGCTGCCACTGGCCAGGGTGATCACAGACTGTCCGGCACTGACCACTTGTCCTGCCGACGCGCTGACCTGGGTAATCACGCCGTCAGCCGGAGCCGTGAGTTTTGTCCAGGACACGTTTTCCTGCGCATTTTTGAGCGCATCTTCACTGCTCTGACGCTTCGCGCGGGCAGCCTGCCAGTCAGCTTGCGCACTATCAAGCTGCGAGCGTGCGATAGCCCCGGAAGGCATCAGTAACTGCATACGCCTGAGACTGAGCGCCGCAACCTGCTCTGCCGCGCGGGCACTGTTCAGATCAGCCTGCGCACTGCTGAACTGGTTGCGGCTGGTCTCGCTTTCTTGCGTGGCGAGAACCTGACCGGCGATCACACGATCCCCCACCTCAGCCTGCCGCGTCAGAATGCGCCCGTCCAGCCGGAACCCAAGCGTCACCTCTTCATGGGCGCGTATTTCACCCGTTTGAATCAGGGAACTCAAAGCAACAGGAGGCGGTGCGGAAATGGTACGCACCGGCCTGACAGAGGGCGCTTGTTTATGGGCTTTGTCACCACAACCTGTCAGCACAATAGCAACGATGATCAGACAGGCGGCGGGAATGAAGGGAAGCATCCGACCGGTAGCGGATAAATGGCGAATGGCGTGACGCGCATAATCGGTGAAGGTAACAGCCATGACAGTCTTCCTGAATTGAGATGTCGCTATTCAATCCAATCACTGTCCAGATTCCCGTAATATTTCATCAAGAAACCGTCAAGATGCGCACTTTTTTGCAAGATGGCTGACCGGCGCAGTGACAGCGGACGTGCAGCATGTAAATCAACATCGGCAACGTCCACCGCATCGTCGTCTTCAATAATCAGCATCTGCCTGGTCTCCATACAGGTCATCTTGACGGTTTCTTCATAATTCCCCGACAGTTTATTGACACTGCCTCTTCATACTTCGGGTTTCAGACGCGGCTGCAATCCGCTACGAACCAACGTTTAGGTGATGAGGAATCACAATGACATCCAGAAAACTAATGCTGCAGATGACCTGTTTCAGCCTGTCCGCCACAGTGCTGCAGGCAATGGCCGACAACACGCCGTCTGCGCCGACGTTTACCGTCGGCATGGGTGCACAAAGCGCGCCGCGCTACAGCGGTTCCGATCAGCGCCACTGGCTGGTCGGGCCGGTCATTCAGGCGCGCGATGGCGCCTTTTTCTTCGATTCGCTCAAAGGCGTGGGTTATGACCTGCAGGCGGATAACGGCCTGTATCTGGAACATACGCTGGGATACAGCCTCGGGCGGACAGACAAAAATTCCACCTGGCGGGATGGCTCGAATAAGCTCAAAGGCATGGGGAATATCGATGCGACCATGAATACCGCGCTCGCGGTGGGCTGGTCTGCAACGCCGTGGCTGTCTTTTGAAGGCAAAGCCACCCTGCCACTGACGGACGGGCAAGGTGTGCATTATCAGACTTCCGTCACGGTACTGCCGCTGCAAAACGACACTGACACTGTTGCACTTCAGTCGGCAGCGCTCTTTGGCGACCGGCGCTATATGAATACCTTTTATGGTGTGAGCCGCGAACAAAGCGACCACACTGACTTCGCGCCTTATCAGTCGGCCGGGGGTTTCTATGGCGTGGACAGCAGCCTGACCTGGAGCCATCAGTTCACGTCCCACTGGGGCGGCGTTATCAGTGCCGATTACACCTGGCTGGACGACAAAGCCGGTAACAGCCCGATTGTCGTTAAGCGCGGCGGCACGACTTACAATTTGGGTGTGCTTTATACCTTCTGATGCAATGAACATGAACCTATGAAAAGTCGTCCCGAACGGCGACTTTTTCATAGGCCCAAAAACACAAAGTCACAACCTTTCTGATAATAAAGGCAGAACACATGAAAGGAGATATCGCAACGCTGGTTTCAATTATTTTGTTTTATATTTTCTCATACTATTGCGTCTTTTTGACGTTATCCCCTCCGCAATTCGGCGGTCATTTCCGGCATATTCTGGATGTCCTCTTAAACTGAAAAAATATATGTGTGATCACAGAAAAATAAGCGCACATTCCCGGGCTGGTGCTGTTTAGAAAAGATATTTAAAACGAACGCGTGCGCCATAACGGTCATCCGTATTACCGGTTTTTACCGACGGCGATTCCAGCCAGGAGGCATAAGCCCCAAGATAAATATTGAAGTCAGGCATATCCATGATATCAGGCAGGTGCCATGAGGAATGGATGGTGTGGATGTCATATTTTCCCGGCGCCAGAATCGCGCAGTCGCTGTCACAGTCACTGGCTACCCCGGCCATATTGAACTTGTCGATATTGTTGTGCGCATAGATGTAACCCAGTTCCACGCGGTGCCATAAGGCATTTATGCCTGCGCTGAAATCTTTTTCGTCAGCGGCGTCGAGATAAGCCGTACTCAGGTTAACAACCGCACCGTTTTCTGCATCGGTTTTAAGCGTGTTCCAGCTCATCGTCATGCCGTAACCGGTCCGGCCCGACTGGTCTACCCAAACACCCCGAGTATCCTGATATCCATAGGCATTGTTCACCAGGTTGCTTTCGACAGCGGCGGCAACCGACCACGCGCCGGATTGCCAGGCCACGACCGGGCGGGCATAAACCACATTTTTACGGTTATCTAACGCATTGCCGTGATAGTTATTGTCGACAAATAGCGAACTGCCATCCTCTATAAGCGTGTTGAATTCGAAATACCAGTTATCGAGTGTCTTACTGAGCAGGAAATTGCCGCCGCTGCTGCTGCGCCCGCGCCCCTCTTTCATCATGTAGATATAACCGTAACCGTCACTGTAGAGATCGTTGGCGGTATTACCGGAATACTCAATGAACGTATCCTGATTCAGCGGGAACATATCCCAGGCCTCGAAGCGACCTATTTTAATTTTCCAGTCATCCTGCTGACCAAAGAAAAATGCCGCATCGTCGAGATTCATTTTTCCGTTTATATCAGCCAGTGGCTGAACAGTGAATCCGGCATATTTTCCATTAACCCCGTTTCGCAGACCATCAAACCCCAGAAGAATACGACCATTCATATCCCAGCGTTCTTTATCTCCGGGCGCCCAGTTTTTATTTGTACTGGTTTTTACCGACGTCAGGCTGCCCGTGCGGCTGGCACCGTCCATATTAAATTCAACGTCCCCGTAAAATTTAATATTACTATTCCCGGTGAGCTGAATAGCGGGAGTCGCGGGAACTGCGGGTGTATTGTTTACCACGGAGGATAATTGCTTCTCCTGCCTGAGGGCGCGAATTTCTGCCTCCGCACCCGCAGCGCGTTGCTCGGTGACTTTCAGCCGCTGCTCCATTTGTTCCAGCCGTTGTTCGAGGGAAAGCGTATCCTGTGCATTGGCTACTGAGGTACATACAGACGTCAACATACATCCGACCCAGATTTTATTCATCGGAAAAGACCTTCTTATTATTGATATTAGTGTGTCATTTTTTGTATAAATACAGCCCGAAGATAAACGCAGTAATAACCCGCCCATCATCAAAGACGGGTTATTCGCGACGCTGAACAGAATTTATTCCAGCTGCCAGGCTCCGGCATCGGATAATGTTGCCGTTCCATGCCAGGCAAATAAATTTAATTCGCGGCGACCGGCATCAGGATATATCCGGCTACTGAGGCAGGCCTGGCCGTCATTAACAAATACCTCGACGGATGAGCTGTCGATAAACACACGTAAAGCCAGAGGAGCGCCGGGCACTAACGGTACGCTGCGCGTGCCACATAATCCGTACTGCGGATAGCGGCGCTCCAGCACCAGACGCTGCATCTGGGTATCAACATAGACACGTAAACCGTCCCCCAGGCTAAGTCCATACTGCTCCGCATCACTGCGTGCGCCATCCCAGTGAAGCGCAACTTCCATCGACTCCCCTTTTTCCGCCATCAGGATCTGCTGATTTTTCAAGGTACTGACAGGCCACGGGAACCAGGCCTGACGCAGTGCTTCCACCTCTTTCGCGGGACGCATCTGCAGACGATTGTTCTCATCAAGACTCAGCTCACGCGGCAGAGACAGCATCCCCGCCCAGCCGTCCTGTTGCTCCGGCATCGGCGACTCCCACATAGCCAGCCAGCCAATCACGATGCGGCGGCCATCCGGCGTCAGGAAACTCTGCGGGGCATAGAAGTCGTGCCCGTGATCCATTTCAACAAATTCTCCAGCACGGACAAACGGCTCGCCGGGCTGCCAGTCCCCCACCAGATAACCGCTCTGGAACAGATTACGGTTCTCAAAACCCTGCGCGGCTATCCCCTGCGGAGAAAACATCAGGACGCGTTTACCATTAAGGGTAAAGAAATCAGGGCACTCCCACATAAAGCCCATACCGGCTTCTGCCTCATCCAGGATCCCTTCATCCTGCCACTGACGCAGGTCGGCTGAACGATACAACCGTATTTGCCCGGTATCGCCAACGCGCGCACCGACGACCATGTACCAGCTATCCCCTTCGCGCCAGACCTTAGGGTCGCGGAAATGATGCAAGTCCGCCGGGGTATCGATAATGATCCCCTCACGTTTAAAGTGAATACCATCGCCACTGGTTGCCAGGCACTGCACCTGATAAAGGTTTTCGTCATTACCGGCGTCGCCGTGAAATTTATGCCCGGTGTAAATCAGCGCCAGGGTATCGCCATCCACCACCGCCGAACCCGAAAAACAGCCGTCTTTGTCTTCCGGTCCTTCCGGGGCCAGTGCAACGGGCAAGTGCTCCCAGTGAAGCAAATCTTTGCTCCGCGCATGTCCCCAGTGCATCGGTCCCCACTGGGTGGAATACGGATGATGCTGATAAAAAGCGTGATACCAACCCTCAAACCAGATCAGGCCATTAGGATCGTTAATCCAGCCAGCCCTCGCGGCCAGGTGATAGCGCGGGTACCAGCGCAGATTTACCCTCCCGTGCTTAGCCTGAAGTTCCTGTTCAGCATGAGCAATTGTATACGTCATCGTTTTCTCTCTTTTCAATCAGATAGTAGAAAGTTGCGGTATCTGTGGATCCCTAGAAGGCTTACCTGAGCGCAACAAGAAAATAGAAATAAAGGTGATACAGAACACCATCAGCCCCATAACCAGGTAGGACTGGGCAAATCCATATTTTTCGTAGCTGTAGCCGGCGAGGGGGGACAACACGGTGGCTATCACTGAGCTCGTACAGGCAAAACCCACCAGATAGAGCGTGGATGAGAGTCGTTTATCGAAGTTAAGACTGTTGTATTTGAAGATAGCGATTAACAGTACCGGGAGTTCGACGGCATGCAGCAGCTTAGTAATGGAGATAAGCAGCGGGCCTTCCACTAAACCGGAAGCGACCATGCGCATCGCCATCACCATTCCGGCGAAAATCAGACCATTTTTGGCACCGATACGATTGACCAGCCACGGCGCACAGAACATGCCTGCGGCCTCCAGGAACACCTGAAACGAATTAAGATAACCGTACATGGCATTCCCTTCATGTTGCGTCGGGAACTGTGAGGAAAAATAGACCGGGAACTGCTGATCGTAGACGCCGTAAATACAGGTGCCGACCACAAAGAATACCAGAGCCCAGAAGCGCGGCAGGGTCAGCAGGCGTAATGCGTCCTCAAGGGTGACTTTGCCGCCTGACACGGCTTCCTGCATCGCGTGCGGTGCCGAGGAGACGCGTAACCGCATCAAAAGCATAAAGAAGATCAGACCAGAACAACTGGCGACCGCGAAGTTCAGTTTCGGGTTGATATTAAACAGTAACCCGGCGAAAAACGTGGCGACAGCCCAACCCAGCGATCCCCACATTCTTGCTTTTCCGAATTCAAACTGGCTCTGGCGGGCAACACGCTCGGTGTAGGATTCAAGTACACCAATACCGCCATTGAAGGTCAGGCCGATATAGATCCCGCCAAAAAAACTGCCCAGAAAGACATTAATTTTCAGAAGATGTCCAAACAGCAGATAGGCCGGACCGGAAAAGATCAACAATGCCGTGATAAACCAGAGCAGGTTCTTACGCAGACCGAGTTTATCCTGAATAAAACCATAACAAATTTGCACAAACAGCGTGGAAAGCGACATCACGGAAAAAATGATCCCGGTGTCCCCTGCTTTCAGACCCACTTCCTGATGTAGCCAGATCGAGAGCAACGACCCTGTAGAGGACCAGGTCACAAAGAAAAAGAACAATAAAGCGCTGAGTATCAGATAACTGTGAGAATGACGGGTTTTCATCATGGCAATCTCATGCTGAGGTGGAGCGCAAATGATAACGTTAACATAAAATAAAACGCATGCCGTTTTACGGCGATTCTAGATGTTAATCACAAAAGTTAACGTTAACATTATCAGTGTGAGATCATGATCAACTTTTCGGGTTTACAGCAAACGACACACGCAGTCCAAAATCACGTATGATCCTTTTACATCAGCAAGTTAGTTTTATAGCCTGTCGCGTAGTGACAAGTTTGGAGCGAGAAGAATGGCATCCCTGAAAGATGTGGCAAAACTGGCAAACGTGTCGCTGATGACGGTTTCCAGGGCATTAAACTCCCCGGAACGCCTGAAGCCGGAGACCCTGGCTCGCGTACAGTCCGCTATCGACGCCACTAATTACGTGCCCGATTTATCGGCAAAAAAAATACGTGGCGCTCACGCGATTGCAAAAACCATCGGTGTGCTGGCACTTGATACTGTGACCACCCCCTTTTCAGTGGAAATCACACTCTCCATCGAAGAAACCGCACGTGCGCATGGCTGGAACAGCTTTGTGGTTAACATGTTTTCCGATGACAGCCCGGAAAAAATCGTTGATCTGCTTCTCTCACATCGCCCGGATGGCATTATCTATACCACCATGGGATTGCGGCAGGTACCGCTGCCCGGAAAGTTGTTAAACCTCCCCTGTGTGCTGGCCAACTGTGAAAGCCTGCATCAGCAGGTAGCGAGTTATATTCCCGATGATGAACATGGACAGTATGTTGCGGTGCGGGCACTTTTATCTGCAGGCTATCGTCGCCCGCTCTGCTTACATTTGCCTGCCAACCATCTTGCGACTGTCAGACGCCGCAAAGGGCTGGAGCAGGCATGCACGCAAGCCGGTATAGCTCCTGATACGCTCGACCACCATTACATGGAATATGGCGATGAGCATTATCACGATATTCCCGACATGCTTTTGGCCCATATAAACCAGGGCAAACCTCAATTCGATTCAGTGGTGTGTGGAAACGATCGTATTGCATTTATGGTCTATCAGACGCTGCTGTCACAGGGCTTAAGGATCCCTGATGATGTCGCGGTGCTTGGCTACGATAATATGGTGGGTATTGGCGATCTATTCTTACCCCCCCTCTCGACCGTGCAATTACCCCATTACGAGATAGGACGCCTTAGTGCGCTTCATATTATTAACGGTGAGTGCCATAAGAATACTGTGGCCGTTGAAAGTCCGTTACTCCTTCGTGAATCAGTAAAAAACCACAGTAAAAGCAGATGAATATGATCAGCCGCTTTTAAAAGAATGGAAAATATAACGGGCCTGAGAATTGTCCGCAGAAAGCGTTCAGGAACCTTATCGGGTAGTGAATTAGACTGATTTTCTGGATTGTCTATTCAGCGTTGGAGTGCTTATTTTCACGGGATTAATGTCTAGACTCAACTTTCTGACAAATACCTAAGGAGCACACCATGGCAGACCATTCTGTTAAAGGCAAAGTTGTGATCATCGCAGGCGGTGCTAAAAATCTCGGCGGTTTGATCGCCCGCGATTTAGCCGCTCAGGGGGCGAAAGCCATCGCCATTCATTACAACAGCGCCTCCTCAAAAGCAGATGCTGATGAAACGCTGGCCGCCATCGAAGCCGCCGGAGCCAGGGCGGTGGCATTGCAGGCAGATTTGACGACCGCTGCAGCCGTCGAAAAACTCTTTGCTGACACCATCGCCGCCGTTGGCAAGCCGGATATCGCTATCAACACCGTGGGCAAAGTCCTCAAAAAACCCATGGCGGAAATAAGCGAAACTGAATACGACGAGATGACATCCGTTAACTCGAAAACGGCTTTCTTTTTCCTCAAAGAAGCCGGTAAAAATCTCAACGACAACGGTAAAATCTGCACGGTAGTCACCTCACTTCTGGGTGCCTTTACCCCGTTTTACGCCGCGTATGCAGGCACGAAAGCCCCGGTGGAGCATTACACACGGGCAGCGTCCAAAGAGTTTGGCGCGCGCGGTATTTCGGTCACGGCGGTAGGACCAGGTCCGATGGATACCCCTTTCTTTTATCCTGCTGAAGGCGCTGACGCGGTGGCATATCATAAAACTGCAGCAGCACTCTCTCCTTTCAGCAAAACAGGCCTGACCGATATTGAAGACGTGGTGCCTTTCATTCGCCATCTGGTGAGCGATGGCTGGTGGATCACCGGCCAGACTATTCTGATCAACGGCGGCTATACCACCAAATAACCGATGACATCTGAATATCGGACTGTAAAAAGGATGGGTGATATGCTGAAGGCCCTGGAATATCCCCGTCCCTGCCGCAGACAAAGAGCAATAGCGAATTTCCTTTGTCAGGTATAACAACGAGATATTAAAGATGGACAGGTTCAACCAATATCGCGTATTCACGCAGGTCGCAGAAATGGGAAGCTTTGTTCGGGCCGCCAGCGCACTCTCTGTGCCGCGAGCCTCCGTTTCTGCCGCCATCCAGCAATTAGAATCGCAACTGGGCGTGAGGCTGTTGCATCGCACCACCCGCACAGTGCGGCTGACTACCGACGGCGAGCAATTGCTCGAACGGGTGCGCCCTTTACTGGCAGAAGTAGAGGATATCGACCAGTCATTTCAGCTCAGCCAGCGCCAGGCCTCAGGGAAGCTGACCATCGATGTCCCCAGCCGCATTGCCCGTCGCCTGATTGCCCCGGCCCTGCCAGAGTTATTGCGGTGCCACCCCCATTTACAGCTGGTTCTGGGGTCATCGGACAGGGCTATCGATTTGGTACAGGACGGCGTGGATTGCGCTATCCGTGTGGGCGTATTGCATGACAGCAGTTTAGTCGTACGCTCCCTGGGTCACATAACCCTGATCAACTGCGCCAGCCCTGCATATCTGAGCGAACATGGCCTGCCCTCCCAGCCGGACGATCTCGTCGGGGAGCATCTGGCCATCGGTTATATTTCATCAAGAACGGGTAAAGAGTTACCCTGGCAGTATCAGTCAAAGGACGGACATATACACAGTGTCAGCGTCCCCAACCAGGTTGGGGTTAACAATGCAGAAAGTTATATCGCCTGCTGCCTTGCAGGCCTTGGGCTGATCCAAATCCCCCGCTTCGATGTTCAGCATCTTCTGGATTCAGGGGAACTGATTGAGGTCCTGCCAGATTACCGGGCAGCGTCTATGCCGGTATCACTGATCTATCCGCATCGCCGCCAGCGATCCCGGAGACTGGCTGTTTTTCATGCATGGTTTGAGAAACTGATGCAACCCCATCTGGATAATTGAATTATCTCGTTTATTGACCAGAGAATTGCAGACTAAAATTAGCCACACAGACAACATCAGCAACCTGTCTCGCCCAGGCGAACCTTACCGATTCGCCAGCCGGTTTAAAATTCGTTATCATCCGCTCCCACTCTTCATCCGGGTATCCTGATGTCTGCGATTATCGATACTTTTATTGCCCCGCCGTGCCATGGCCAGATCGAGACGCTGTATCAGGACGAGCATCTGGTGCTTATCAATAAACCCACCGGACTGCTCAGCCTCTCGGGGAAAAACCCGCAAAATCTGGATTCCGTACATCACCGGCTGGTAAAGATATTTCCCGGCTGTACGCTGGTTCACCGTCTGGATTTCGGCACGTCCGGGCTGATGGTGATTGCACGTAATAAGGCTATCAATGCCGCCCTCTGCCATCAATTCAGCCAGCGCACGGTGACCAAAGTGTACAGCGCATTGCTTTGCGGGCATCTGCAACATAACGAGGGGGTGACAGACGCGCCGATCGCCAAAGATCCTGCACTGTTTCCCCTGATGTCAATTTGCGCCGTCCACGGCAAGCCCGCCCGCTCCGGCTACCGGGTGGTTGAGCGCTTTTATCGTGAGCAGGAAAACGGCGAATTACTGCCACTGACGCGGGTACTGCTGACTCCGCAAACCGGGCGCACTCATCAGCTTCGCATTCACTGTCAGTATCTGGGCCACCCGATTTTGGGCTGTGATTTGTATGGCGGACGCCTGCTGCCGGGCACGGAACAGACTCCGCGACTGATGCTGCACGCCAGTGAACTGCATTTTTTTCATCCCGTCAGCGGAGAACGGATCGAAGCCCGCCATGCCAGCCCGTTCTGAAAGCGAAATCCTTTTTAACACCCCGCCCGGCACATTCCCTGCATTAAATTGCCCTCCCGCTTTGCAAAAGCGTTTTTAACCTGACGTTTGACGCTGTAGTCTCAGTAGCGGTTTTTATTTTGCTGCGTTCCAGCCAGGTAAACGGCCTTTAACCGATTTTAATAACGAAAAATTTTAGAAATCTGACGAACAGACAGGACAATTATGGACTCCATGCTCACCGCCCCCCACCCCGATGAGGAGATACCTTCATATCACCGTGCCCGCCGGGCTGCCTGGGGCAGTTTCGTCGGCGCAGTCGTAGACTGGTTTGATTTTTTGCTCTACGGCATCACCGCAGCATTAGTGTTTAACAGCGAATTTTTTCCGCAAATCGACCCGGCAATGGGCACACTCGCCGCATTTGCTACTTTCGGCGTCGGCTTTCTCTTCCGCCCGCTCGGCGGCATTGTCTTCGGACATTTCGGCGATCGCCTGGGTCGTAAGCGGATGCTGATGATGACCGTCTGGATCATGGGCATTGCCACCGCGTGCATCGGTATTCTTCCCTCTTTCGCGATGATTGGCTGGTGGGCTCCGGCGCTGCTGGTCACCTTGCGCGCCATTCAGGGATTTGCCGTGGGCGGCGAATGGGGTGGCGCGGCACTGCTGGCGGTGGAAAGTGCACCTTCCGGTAAAAAGGCGTTCTACAGCAGCGGGATACAGATGGGATACGGCGTCGGCCTGTTGCTGGCGACCGGACTGGTGTCACTGATCAGCAGCCTGACCACTGATGCGCAGTTCCTCAGCTGGGGCTGGCGTTTGCCATTTTTGTTCAGTGTGGTGCTGGTGCTGGGCGCGCTATGGGTGCGCAATGGCATGGAAGAGTCGGTCGAGTTCGAACGTGCTCAGGAAAAGCTCCCCAAAGCAGCAAAAAAGCGGCTACCGGTATTTGAAGCGCTGTTGCGCCATCCCGGCGCATTTTTGAAAATCATCCTCCTGCGCCTGTGCGAACTGCTGACGATGTACATTGTCACGGCGTTCGCCCTTAACTACTCGACGCATAATCTGGGGATGTCGCGTGAGCTGTTTCTGAATATCGGGCTGCTGGTCGGCGGTATCAGTTGCCTGACGATCCCGTTATTCGCCTGGCTGGCAGACCGTTTCGGCCGTCGCCGCATTTACATTACCGGCGCACTCGTCGGCGCGATGAGCGCCTTCCCGTTCTTTATGGCGCTGGAAGCCCGCTCCATTGCCGGGGTGGTGATCTTCTCGCTGCTGCTGGCAAATATCGCTCACGATATGGTGGTCTGCGTCCAGCAACCGATGTTCACGGAAATGTTTGGTGCAGGTTACCGCTACAGCGGTGCGGGTGTCGGTTATCAGGTCGCCAGCGTCGTGGGCGGCGGATTTACACCGTTTATTGCCGCCGCATTGCTGAATTTCTCCGGCGGTGAATGGCATTCCGTCGCCATTTATCTGATGGCTGGCTGTTTGCTTTCTGCCCTGACGGCGATGTTTATGAAGACACCTGCACCGCGCTGAACCGCAGGCCATGTAGAAAAGCCCGCTTAAAAATATTAAGCGGGCTTTTTTGCACCTGAAACAGATTTATACCACCCGCAGTTCCTCGTAAGAGATCATCACATGTTCCGCAAATGCCGGACGCTGTGTGAGTTTTTCATAATAGTGTTCAATAGCGGGGAAGGACGGCCGTTCAATGGCAATATCGAAATAGCGATACAAACTGTGTCCAAACTGAATATCGGCCAGTGTGAATGCGCTTCCGGCAAGGTAGCCATGCCGGGCAATCTGCGCTTCGGCAATCGCCAGCTTCTTGTTCAGATTCTGCAATGATTTTTCTAATGCCTGATGATCCTGATCTTTAGCCGCCGTTCTCACCACCATCCAGAACACCGGCGCAGTGAAATTCATCGCTACGCTGATTTTTGCCCATTCCGTCCATTTATCGGTTTCGGCTCGCGGTTCAGGATCCTGCGGCCAGAATTCATCAGCACCGTATTTTCCTGCCAGATAACGCAGGATGGCGCCGGTTTCCCACAGCGGCTGGCCTTCACCATCGCGGATCACAGGAACCGTGCCATTGGGGTTCATCGCCAGAAATTCCGGGGTGTCATTCCCCCCGTATTTATGGCCGATGTCAAACCGCTCATACTCCAGCCCTAATTCCCCGATACACCACATCAGCGCCTGCACATTTGACGACGTTTTTCTGCCCCATACCCGAATCATTCACTTCCCCCTGTTCGTTCATAAAAGCACCATCCGGCTCTTGTACCCTAATAAAACATTGGCGACACCGTGCAGACAAGCCATATTTAGAATGAATGATGATAAACGAAGCCCAAAGGAAAAGCGTATGGATAACAAGTCCCTCACCCCCTCACAGGCGATTGAGAAGCTCGAAAAGATGTACAACGACTCTGTGGCCGCCCTGCGGGATGCGATTAAAGATTTCATCGTTCAGGGTACATTGCCTGATATCACAGCGCGTGCTGCCGGGCTGTTTGTTTATCCGGAACTGCGGGTCAGCTGGGATGGCGTGACGCCAGCCAAAAACCCGACCCGCGCTTATGGCCGTTTTTCGCATCCGGGCCGTTATGCCAACACCATCACGCATCCTGAGCTGTTCCGTGATTATCTGCTGGAACAGCTTTCCCTGCTGGAAGAGGAATATGATGCGGTGATTGAAGTGGTGCCGTCACAGCAGGAAATCCCTTATTCGTATGTGATTGACGGCTCGGATCTGACGCTTGACCGGTCGATGAGCGCCGGGCTGGCGAAGCATTTCCCGACCACAGAACTGTCGCAGATAGGCGATGAAACCGCAGACGGCCTGCATTATCCCGGTGACACTTTCCCGCTGTCGCATTTCAATGCGCTGCGCGCTGATTTCTCGCTGGCACGCCTGCGCCATTACACCGGCACGCTCACCGAACATTTTCAGCCATATGTGCTATTCACCAACTACACCCGATACGTCGATGAGTTTGTCAGCTGGGCGTGTGCGCAAATTGCCGATCCGGAAAGCCCGTATGAAGCACTGGCCTGCGCGGGCAGTGTATTTATCACGGCAGAAACACAAAACCCTGAGCAGGCAGTGTCTGATCTGGCCTGGAAAAAACACCAGATGCCCGCCTATCATCTGATTGCCCGCGACGGTGCGGGGATTACACTGGTGAACATCGGCGTCGGCCCTGCCAACGCCAAAACCATTTGTGACCATCTGGCGGTGCTGCGTCCCCATGTCTGGCTGATGATTGGTCACTGCGGCGGATTACGTGAAACACAGTCGATCGGTGATTACGTTCTGGCGCACGCTTATTTACGTGACGACCATGTACTGGATGCCGTACTGCCGCCGGATATCCCGATCCCAAGCATTGCTGAAGTGCAACGTGCCTTGTATGACGCGACCAAAATGATGAGCGGCATGCCGGGTGAGCTGGTCAAGCAACGCCTGCGTACCGGCACGGTAGTGACCACCGATGACCGTAACTGGGAATTGCGTTATTCCGCCTCGGCGCTGCGTTTTAATCTCAGCCGCGCCGTCGCCGTCGATATGGAAAGTGCGACCATCGCCGCGCAGGGATACCGCTTCCGGGTGCCTTACGGCACGCTGCTGTGCGTATCGGATAAGCCGTTGCACGGTGAAATCAAACTGCCGGGTCAGGCGAACAAATTCTACGAGGGCGCCATCTCAGAACATCTGCAAATTGGTATCTGTGCCATCGACCTGTTGCGCGCTGAGGGTGATCATCTGCATTCACGCAAATTGCGTACCTTTAACGAACCCCCTTTCCGCTGATAACCACTCTGATTCCCCTTAAAGAGTTCGTGCTGCAGGCAGGCGGCAATTTTGATAATCCCGGTGAGCTGACATTAAGTCAGTGATTCGGGTTATTAACCGCAGCCCCCATCTGCGGCAAGAAATATGGCGGGGAATTAAGGATTTCCTAAAAAAGACTTTGCATAATGCAGAGTCTTTTACCATCATAAATTAAAACGCTGTTCTACTTTCTTCCACACTGGAATTCTCTTGCAAAACGTCATCGTCTCTTTGCGCAAAGCCATCGAGCGCACGCCCTGGTATCCGAAACGGCGTTCTTACCGTACGTTGTTCTGGCGCGAAATAACGCCCCTCGCTGTCCCTATTTTCTTCGAAAATGCCTGCGTACTGCTGATGGGCGTACTGAGTACTTTTCTGGTCAGCTGGCTGGGCAAGGAAGCAATGGCAGGCGTGGGCCTGGCTGACAGTTTCAATATGGTGGTGATTTCATTCTTCGCCGCTGTCGATCTTGGTACCACCGTCGTCGTGGCGTTCAGCCTCGGTAAACTCGACCACGAGCGCGCCCGTGCGGCAGCACGTCAGTCACTGGCGATCATGACCGTTTTTGCCGTACTGCTGGCGATACTTCTGCAATTTTCCGGACATGTAATTGTCGACATGATCGCCGGCAATGCCGAGCCGGAGGTAAAAGAACTGGCGATGTCTTACCTGCAAATGAGCAGCTGGAGTTATCCGGCGGCAGCCATTGCCCTGATCGGTTCCGGTGCTTTGCGTGGTGCGGGTAACACCAAAATCCCGATGTTACTTAACGGCGGGATGAACATCCTCAATCTGGTGATCAGCAGTGTGCTGATCTATGGTTGTTTCGGCTGGCACGGTCTGGGCTTTATCGGTGCCGGACTGGGGCTGACCATTTCACGTTATATCGGCGCGGTGGCCGTCATTTTCGTGCTGATGATTGGTTTCAATCCGTCCCTGAAAATCTCGCTGAAAAGCTATTTTCTGCCGCTCAATACCAACATTCTGCGCGAAGTCTTAGGCATCGGTATTCCGGCCAGTATCGAATCGGTATTGTTTAACGGCGGTAAATTACTGACGCAGGTTTTTGTCGCAGGCATGGGCACCAATGTGATTGCCGGTAACTTTATCGCCTTCTCGATTGCGGCGCTGATCAACCTGCCGGGCAACGCGCTGGGTTCTGCCTCGACCATTATCGTGGGAACACGTCTGGGCAAAGGGCAAATTGCCCAATCTGAGCGCCAGTTGCGCCATATTTTCTGGCTTTCCACCTTCGGGCTGTGTGTTCTGGCCTTCCTTTCAGTGCCATTTGCCGGTTTGCTGGCACGGTTTTACACCAACGAACAGGATGTTATCGACGTCGTCAAAATCCTTATCTGGCTGAACGCCGCCTTTATGCCTTTCTGGGCTGCCTCGTGGGTATTGCCTGCGGGCCTGAAAGGCGCGCGTGATGCCCGCTTTACCATGTACGTTTCTATGCTCGGGATGTGGGGCTGCCGTATTGTGGTGGGCTATTTCCTCGGGATCGTCCTGGGCTTCGGCGTAGTCGGCATCTGGCTGGGAATGTTCCTCGACTGGATCGTGCGCGGCCTGTTTTTCTACTGGCGTATGGCCAGCGGCCGCTGGTTGTGGAAATACCCGAAGGCCAAAAGGACAGCATGACTTACTGCGGTTATGCCCGCCGGTACATCCGGCGGGGATGGCCGATTTTCCCGTAGAGCATGTCGACTTTCAAATCGCCTTTCTGCACACAGTGTTCGAGATAGCGGCGGGCAGTGGTTTTACTCAACCCCGTTTCGCTGACGACTTCATCCACTGAATAGCAGCGTCCGGCATCCTGCATAAAGATACCTTCCACCAGATTCAGCGTGTTTTCCTCGATGCCTTTATTACCCGCTTTCGGCGTGAAATCCTTCGCCTGGAGCTGATAAAGGCTGTCTACGTTTTGCTGATCCACCACTTTCCAGGTCCGCTGTGTCTGGCTGAACTGGATAAAGCGATCCAGCGATTGTTGCAGCCTGTTCCACGACACCGGTTTGAGGATGTAATCAAAAGCACCACAGCGGATCGCCTGACTGCAGGTATTCATGTCGCTGGCGGCGGTGATAAAAATCACCGAACAGGGTGTTCTCTTCAGCAGGTCATCTTCAATCAGTGAAATCCCCTGACCGTCAGGCAAATAGTTATCCAGCAACAGCAGTTGCGGACGCTTTTCTTCGATAAGCACTTTCGCTTCATGCAGCGTGGATGCGACACCCACCAGTCGCAACCAGCGGTGATTATCAATCAGTTCGGCATACAGTTGTGCCAGCTGGTTTTCATCTTCAACAATCATTACGTCAATCATTTCAGCTTGCATCATTTGCTCTCTTCCAGTTCTTCTGGTCGGGGATTACCGGCATAAAGCCACCTTTTTCTTCAGGGCAGCACACCGGAATAAAGACCGAGAAAACAGCGCCGCTCGGCGGATTATCGGACACTTCAATGGTTCCGCCCGCATGGCTGACATAGCTGGCAACCAGATACAATCCCAGCCCGTGATCGCCTTGCGTTTTGGATGTCACCCCCAGCGCAAAAATCTGTTCGCGCCGCTCCTGCGCAATCCCGATGCCGTGGTCAGCGACTTCAATCACCAGCTCATCCGTGCCGGAAACGACATACACTTCAACCGGCCCGGCATCACTGCCGCGCAGTAACGTGGCTTCGATGGCGTTATCCAGCAGGTTGCCGATGATCGACATCAGTTCAGTTTCACTGAGCGCAGCAGGCAGATACGTTAATTCACAGGCAGGATCGAATGTGAGCTCAACACCTTTTTCCCGTGCACGGGCATATTTTCCGAGTAATAAACCGCACAACCTTGGCGAGCAGAACCGCTCTGAAACGAAATCCAGCAATTCCTGCGCACTTTCAGACTGGGCCTCGATATAACGAATCGCCTCATCGTAGCGTCCCATATGCAGCAGGCCAGCGAGCGTTGCCGTCCAGTTGAGCTGTTCATGCCGCATCACCCGCAGGTTATCGGCATAACGCTGCACCTGACTTAGCTGGATGCTGAGCCGGTCGATATCACTGCAATCCCGAAAAGTGATCACCCAGCCCTGAAGCTGGTCTTCCAGCATGATCCGCACCCGACTGGCAATCACGGTCAGGTTATTGAACAGGCAGATTTCGTCGTGAATGTCTTTTTTCAGCATGACCTGCGGGTCAAAGAAACTGACCGGCGCAATCACCTGCCTGAGCGGCTGACCACGCAGTTCACGGGACGGCACGTCAAGGTTGAGCAGCTTTTTGGCCGCCTGGTTGATGACCGCCACGCGGGAGTGCGCATCAATGGCGATCACCCCTTCGTAAATCGACTCCATCAGCGCCTTTTGCTGACGCACCAGCAGGCCGATTTCCCGGGGCTCCAGCGCAAACATCTGTCGTTTAATCGAACGTGAAAAAAACCATGAAAAGGTAAACAACGCCAGCAGCAAGGTGGCGGCCGCCAGTAAAATGCGGATGGCTTTTTCAACGGTCAGACTGTTGATGTGGCTGGTGAGATAGCCGACAGAAACGATACCCATCACCTTGCCTTGCGCGTTCACGATCGGTGCTTTACTGCGCAGCGACAGCCCGATCCCGCCCAGCCGGATGGTGGTGGTGCTTTTACCCGCCAGCACTTCTTCGTTGTCCCCTCCGACCAGCGTTTTTCCGACGCGGTCAGCATAAATCGAATGAAACAGATGTATCGCTTTACCATCGCCGATCACCATATAACTGGCATCGCTGTGAGCAGAAATATTCCTCATTAAACTGTTAATTGCTGAAATGTCCTTATTTTCAACTGCGGTAATTAATGAGGGAATAAGTGCAATTTCCTCTGCCTGAACTTTTGCACGAATACCCATATCTTCATATAACTGACGTTCTATATCGTGATAGTAATAAACACCTGTCAGCGAAAAAAGCGCCATAAATAACAGAACAAGATAAACAAAAAGCTTTATCTGAAAAGAAGGACGGAACCGCATCGGAGAACCTATCGCCAGACCGTGATATTAACAAACAGTACGTGAAGATTATCATTCTCCGGTATTTCCGTCAGAATGAAGGATCAAAGTTGCGAGGCATGCCGCAGAACACCTTCAGGCACTGCAAGCCTCTGACGGCACAACACATAATTCACAACAGCTATTTCACGATAAATTAACAGTAATATTATAATTACAAATAACACCATAAAAACCACGAGAAAATAAACGCATCACGCGTTTTTAAATTAATTAAAACCATAAAAACCTTTCGCTCCTTTAAAACACCCTGTCTAATTTGCGGCACTTCACATATTACCGGTTATTATTTCTCTTACACTCCCTGCACAAATTGACACAGGGGATTCATCATGAGTACAACCGACGACACTTATTCTGTTCCCGCGGGAGTTTCTTCCGCAAAACAGCTCTCATTAAAAGAAAAATGGTGGCACATTCTCGACACCTGGAAAATCGGCATTATTCCGTTGCCGCTGTTTGCCATGGCGGGGTTGCTTATCGCAATAGATTGTCTCGACGGCAAACTGCCGAGCGACATCGTGGTCATGGTCGCCACGCTGGCGTTCTTTGGATTCGCCTGCGGCGAATTCGGCAAACGTCTTCCTTTCATCGGCAAGATGGGCGCGGCAGCGATTTGCGCCACGTTCATTCCTTCCGCGCTGGTCTATTACGGCCTGCTGCCGGATGTCGTGGTGGAATCCACCACCAAGTTCTATAAAAGCACCAACATTCTGTATCTCTACATTTGTTGCATCATCGTGGGCAGCATCATGAGCATGGATCGCAAAGTGCTGATCCAGGGTTTCATGCGTATTTTCTTCCCGATGCTGTGTGGCGAAGTGGTCGGCATGCTGGTCGGGATGGGCGTGGGTCTGTCGCTGGGCATGGAACCTTTCCAGATTTTCTTCTTCCTGATCCTGCCGATTATGGCCGGTGGCGTCGGTGAAGGAGCGATTCCACTTTCCATCGGTTATGCAGCCATCCTGCATATGGATCAGGGCGTAGCGCTGGGTCGCATTCTGCCTATCGTGATGCTGGGGGGTCTGACCGCTATCGTCATTTCCGGCTCGCTCAACCAGTTGGGTAAACGCTATCCGCATCTGACCGGCGAAGGCCAGCTGATGCCGTCCTCCAAAAATGCCACCGCTGACAGCAGCAAGCTGAGCGGCACCGGTGGTAAAACGGATGTCACCACCATCGCGGCAGGCGCCCTGCTGGCCGTTCTGCTGTATATGGTGGGCATGCTGTTACACAAACTGATTGGTCTTCCTGCACCGGTCGGCATGCTGTTTGCGGCCGTTGGCCTGAAACTGGCGCACGGCGTTTCACCCCGCCTCCTCGAAGGCTCTCAGGTGGTGTACAAATTCTTCCAGACTTCCGTCACCTACCCGATTTTGTTCGCCGTCGGCGTGGCCATCACACCGTGGAATGAACTGGTCGCCGCATTCACCATTTCTAATCTCCTGGTCATTGTCAGCACCGTTGCGGCGCTGGTCGCCACCGGCTTCTTCGTCGGCAAGAAAATTGGCATGCACCCGATTGATGTGGCCATTGTTTCGTGCTGCCAGAGCGGTCAGGGCGGTACCGGTGACGTCGCCATTCTGACAGCGGGTAACCGCATGCAACTGATGCCGTTTGCCCAAATTGCCACGCGCATTGGCGGCGCCATCAATGTTTCAGTCTCCCTGCTGGTGCTTGGCAACTTCCTTGTCTGACGCCGGGCTAACCCTTTTTTAATTCAGGACATTTTTATGAAACTGGCAAGTTATCTCTATCAGGGACGCAAGTCCTACGGCATCGCGACAGAGCGCGGCATGATCGACCTCGGCCGCCATCTCGGGCAACGTTATCCCGACCTCAAAGCCCTGCTGGCAGGCAATGCACTGGCACAGGCCCAGGCGCTGGCTGCCCTGCCCGCTGATGTGGATTTCGACGACCTGACTTTTCTGCCGGTGATCCAGAATCCGGAAAAAATTCTCTGTGTCGGCATGAATTACGCCGAAAAGCGTAAAGAGTTTGATCAGCATAATCCGGCCCCGACGCTGTTCGTCCGCTTCGCCGATTCCCAAACCGGCCATGCCTCTCCCGTTATCAAACCGAGCCTTTCTGTCGAGTTTGATTACGAAGGTGAACTGGCGGTGATTATCGGTTCTGCGGGGGAAAATATCTCCCGCGAAGATGCACTTACTCATGTCGCAGGATATAGCTGTTATATGGACGGCTCCGCCCGTGACTGGCAGCACACCTGGTTTACCGCCGGTAAAAACTGGCCGCAAACCGGTGCGTTCGGACCGTGGATGACCACCGCCGATGAAATCCCCGACCCGCACACCCTGGCGATCCGCACCTGGCTGAACGGCCACATGGTGCAGGACGACAACACCCGCAGCATGATCCACAAAGTCGCCGAACTGATTGAGTACATCAGCACCTTTACCTCGCTGAGTGCCGGTGACGTGATCATTACCGGCTCACCGGGCGGCGTGGGTAAAAAGCGCGTACCGCCGCTGTTTATGAAACCCGGCGACCGTATCGAAGTAGAAATCGAAAAGATTGGTCATCTCAGCAATATGATTGTCGCAGCAGACACGAAGGTTGCCGCCAGCCGTCAGGTGAGTCATGCCCAGGCAGCCCACTAACCGGTTAACACTGACCGAACTGGCCGGGCATTCAGCCCGGCGTTTTAAACATCGCTTTGACTTACAGCCGACATCAGGAACGCATTATGTTCAGCCGTGACCAACCGGACTTTCATGTCATCAGTGTCAGCCAGCCGCCGGAAGGCATGCTGGAGGATATCCGCACCCTGTTGCAGCAAAGCCAGTTAGGCATGGATGACGACATTGAGCAGTTCGTGGTGGCCTGCTCCGGCCGCCGTCTGGTCGGCTGCGCCGGTCTGGTCAGCAACACTATCAAATGCGTCGCCGTGGCCGCCGACTGGCGCGGGGAAAATCTCAGCGCCAGATTGCTGGGTGAAGTGGAAAATCTGGCGGTGTCCGGCGGCAAATTCCATTTATTTCTCTATACGCGGCCATCGAATCTGCAGCGCTTTCGCGGCTGCGGATTTTACCCGCTGGTGCAATGGGACGACGTTGCCGTGCTGATGGAAAACACGCCGGTAGGCATCAGCCATTATTGCCGCGGGTTGCAGCGCCATCACCACCACGGCCAGCGCATCGGTGCCGTGGTGATGAATGCCAACCCGTTCACCCTCGGGCATCGCTTTCTGGCAGAACAGGCAGCGGCAACCTGTGACTGGTTGCATGTGTTTGTGGTGAGCGAAGATGTGTCGTATTTCCCGTTTAAAGAACGTCTTGAAATGGTCCGTCTGGGTGTCGCGGACCTGCCCAACGTGACGGTGCATGCCGGTTCTGAATACCTGATCTCCCGCGCAACTTTTCCCGGCTATTTTCTCAAGGACGCCGGGCTGGTGAATCAGGCGTGGAGCGTGATGGATTTGCTGATTTTTCGTCAGTACATCGCACCGGCGTTAGGCATTACCCACCGTTTTGTCGGCAGCGAGCCTTTCTGTCCGGTGACCCATCAGTACAACTGCGACATGCATGACTGGCTGGAAGCGCCCGCACGCCTGGCGTCGCCACCGCTGAAGGTGATTGAGTTGCCGCGCAAACGTCACGCCAGCGGCCGGGCCATTTCGGCCTCAGAAGTGCGTGCGCTGCTCCGGGCGCATCAGTTACCGCGCATCCGGGACATTGTTCCGCTCAGCACTTATGTACACCTTGAACAACACTATTCCGCCACTGCGCCCGCAGAACCGGCGCATGACGATGTTCTTATTATTTCACCCTCACTTTGTTAACAGCAGGAAATATTGATGAAAATTGTGAAGGAGGCGCTGGCAGGCACGGTTGAATCCAGCGATTTACTGGTAAAAATCGCCCCGGCCAGTGAGCTGAATGTGGTGATCAGCAGCGAGGTCGCCAAACAATTTGGCGACCAGATCCGCAGTGTGGTGAATGACACGCTGAGTGCACTCGGCGTCATCGCGGGTTTGGTGATTATCGAAGACAAAGGTGCGCTGGATTGTGTGATCCGCGCCCGGGTACAAAGTGCAGTACTGCGTGCGGCACAGGCTGAAGAGATTAACTGGGAGACATTACGATGAAAAAACTCCGCCGCAGTATGCTGTTCCTGCCGGGGTCCAGCGCCGCCATGTTATCCACGGCATTTATCTATCGCCCTGACTCCATCATGTTTGATCTGGAAGATGCCGTTTCGCTGCGCGAAAAAGATACCGCGCGCATTCTGGTATTTCATGCCCTGCAACACCCGATGTATCGCGATATTGAAACCGTGGTGCGCATCAATCAGCTCAGCACCCCCTTTGGCCTTAAAGATCTCGAGGCCGTGGTGCGGGCGGGCGTGGATGTGGTGCGCTTACCCAAAACCGATACGCCGGAAGATATTTTTGAGCTGGAAGCGCATATCGAACGCATCGAGAAAGACTGCGGTCGCGAAGTTGGCTCCACCAAAATTATGGCGGCCATCGAATCGGCCATTGGTGTGATTAACGCCGTGGCGATCGCCCGCTGCTCGCCGCGTCTTATCGGCATCGCGCTGGCGGCTTTCGATTATGTGATGGACATGCAAACCGAGCGCGGCGACGGTACCGAACTGTTTTATGCCCGTTGCGCCGTGCTGCACGCGGCACGCGCCGCCGGAATTGACGCCTTCGATGTGGTGTATTCCGACATCAACGATGAGGCCGGTTTCCTGCGTGAAGTGGAACTGATCCGCAAGATGGGCTTTAACGGCAAATCCCTGATCAACCCGCGACAGATTGAGCTGCTGCATAACGCTTACGCACCGACGCAGGAAGATGTCGACTATGCGCACCGCGTGATTGCCGCCGCAGAGGAAGGCGAGCGCAAGGGTCTGGGCGTAATTTCGCTCAACGGCAAGATGATCGATGGCCCGATCATTAACCATGCGCAGGTGGTACTGGAACGCGCCAGTGCATCCGGCATCCGTCGCTAGCCCTCAATTTTGCACAGGAATATCAAGATAATGAGTCATTTAACTGAAACTTTGCACAGTCTTTATCCGCAGCTCAGGCATCTGACTGCCTTTGACGGCGCGCACCGCAATACGCCGTATCTTTCCGATCCCGATGCCCGCCTGCACCGTAAACTTTGCGATTCACTGGAACAGGCGATCGCCCGCAGCGGCCTGAAAGACGGCATGACCATTTCCTTCCACCATGCTTTCCGTGAAGGTGATCAGGTCATTAATAACGTCGTCGCCACACTGGCGAAGCTCGGTTTTAAAAACCTCACGCTGGCGTCCAGTTCGCTGATGACCTGCAACGATGCGCTGATCGAACCTATCCGCAACGGCGTCATCACCCGTATTTATACCTCCGGGATGCGTGGCAAACTGGCCGATGCCATTTCTCACGGGCTGATGGAAGAACCGGTACAAATCCATTCGCACGGCGGGCGGGTTAAATTATTGCAGGACGGCGAGCTGAAGATTGATGTCGCGTTTCTCGGCGTGCCATGCAGCGATGAATTCGGCAATGCCAACGGCACGCACGGTAAATCCTGCTGCGGTTCGCTGGGCTACGCGATGGTGGATGCGCAGTTCGCCAGAACCGTGGTGCTGCTGACCGAAGAACTGGTGCCCTTCCCTAATATGCCCGCCAGCCTGGTGCAGGATCAGGTGGATTACATCGTTAAAGTCGATCAGGTCGGCGATCCGGCAAAAATCAGCGTCGGCGCAGCGCGGGTGACCAGTAATCCGCGCGAACTGATGATCGCCCGCACGGCGGCTGAAGTCATCGAATACTCCGGCTATTTCAAACCGGGCTTTTCAATGCAAACCGGTTCCGGCGCAGCGGCTACGGCCTGCACCCGTTTCATGGAAGAGAAAATGGAACGCAACCAGATCACCGCCCGTTTTGCCCTCGGGGGCATCACCGGCAGTCTGGTGGATTTACATGAAAAAGGCCTGATTGAAACGTTGCTGGATACGCAATGTTTCGACGGTCAGGCTGCGGCGTCACTTAGCCGTAACCCGCAGCATATCGAGATTTCTACCAACGTTTATGCCAATCCGGGAGCCAAAGCCGCGAGCTGCGATCAACTGGATATTGTCATTCTGAGTGCGCTGGAAATTGACACCGGCTTTAACGTTAACGTGATCACGGGTTCCGACGGCGTTATGCGTGGCGCGTCCGGCGGTCATTGCGATGTCGCCAGTGCGGCCAATCTGACCATTGTCGTCGCGCCTTTACTGCGCAGCCGAATTCCGACAGTCGTACGTCGCGTCACCACCCGCGTCACACCGGGGGAAAGCATCGATGTGCTGGTGACTGACCACGGCATCGCCGTCAATCCGGCACGTCCTGAAATCCGTCAGCGGCTGGAAGAGGCTGGCATGAAAATCATGGACATCGAAGCGTTGTATCAGCGGGCGATTTCCCTGACCGGCGAACCGAAACCGATTGAATTCACTGACCGTGTGGTGGGCGTTATCCGCTATCGCGACGGCAGCGTGATCGACGTGGTTCATCAGGTAAAAGAGGACGCATAATGACCATCATGACGCCTGCGGATGCAGGCGTCAGCCTGGAGGATTTGCTGGCAGCAAAGGAACTGCGTGCCAAACGGCAAACCGACTGGCTGACTCAATTCTCACAACCGCTGATTTCACTCACGCTGGTGACGCCGGGGCCGGTGAAAGACTCCGTGGCCTGGCGTCAGGTGATGCGCGAGGCGTTGCAACGTGCCGAAGTTATGCTGCTGCAACACGGCTGGCCGGTGCTGAAACATCAGGTTTTCTGGCTGCCGACCGGCGCCGAAGCATTCTGGTGCGTGGCACATCCTGCGCCGGAAGTGAAAGCGGCCACGGTTGAACTGGAACAATCGCATGCCCTCGGGCGTTTATGGGATTTCGATGTGATCTGCCCGCAGGCGGGTGTTGTTGGCCGCCGTTCGCTGGACAATGCCAGCCGCCGCTGCCTGATTTGCGACGGTCCTGCGCATGCCTGCGCCCGTTCACGTCAGCACCCGCTCGTGGACGTTATCGCTAAAGTGGAGGCACTGATTGATGGCTGGCACCGCACGCGCTGAACACCCTGCCTGCACGGACATCGCCACGCTGGCGGCAGAGGCGCTGCGCCGTGAAGTGTGGCTGACGCCCAAACCGGGACTGGTCGACAGCGCCAATAACGGCTCGCACCGCGACATGGATTTACCCCTGTTTCTGCGCAGCATTGACGCCATCACGCCCTGGCTGCATCAGTTTTTCGCCCTTGGTCAGCAGGATTTCCTGCAACCGGCGCAGGCGATGCTGACGCGCATCCGCCCGACCGGAATAGCCTGCGAACAGGCGATGTTCGGTGCCACACAAGGCGTTAATACGCATAAAGGCGGCATCTTTTCACTGGGATTATTGTGCACCGCCGCAGGCAGGCTGACCGGCCAAAGCCAGCCACTGACCCGCCACCGCTTATGCGCTGAAGTGGCCGCCATGACGCAAGGGCTGGTTGAACGTGAATTGCAAAGCTGCCGCCAGCCGGTGACTGCCGGTGAACGGCTGTTTATGGCGCACGGCATGACCGGTGCCCGTGGCGAAGTGCAGAGCGGGTTCCTCACTTTACGCCGTCACGTTTTTCCGTACTGGTATCAGGAAGGCCATTCCGGGCGCCGCAGTCTTAATGCTTTGCTGCGCCTGATGGCCTATAACCCCGATACCAATCTGGTAGCACGCGGCGGGCTGGACGGATTACATTTCGTGCAGGACTACGCCCGCCGGTTGCTGATAACGGGCTGGAAGACAGAGGATTTGCAGCAGATGGACCGCGCCCTGATCGCCCGCAATCTCAGCCCCGGCGGCAGTGCTGATTTGCTGGCGATTGCCACCGTGCTGATGGCTTTCCCGCAATGAATTCGTCCCCTGAATTCACCCGCATGCTGGTGCCCGGATTACGTGACAGCGAGGCCGGACACTGGCAAAGCCGCTGGCATGAGCAGCATCCGCACTGGCTGCGTATAAAACAGCGCAACTGGGCGCAGGTTGATCTCGAGGGCTGGATCACCGCCATCGATCGCGAGCAAAAACAGGCGACATCCCCGCTGCTGCTGATCGGCCACAGTTTTGGCGCGCTTGCCAGTCTGGTGTGGGCGAACCGTCATCCGCAACGCGTGGCGGGTGTCATGCTGGTCGCCCCCGCCGAGCCTGTGCGGTTCGGACTGGGTGATGACATTCTCCCTGCACCGCTGGCCGTGCCGGGGCTGCTGGTCGCCAGCCATACCGATCCGCTGCTGACCTTTACCCGCGCGGAATTTTGGGCACAGGCGTGGCGCTGCGAGCTGGCAGATATCGGCGAAGCCGGACATATCAATGTGGAATCAGGATTCGGCGACTGGTCGTGGGGGCTGGCAAAACTGGAGGTGTTTGCCGCGCAACTGGCGGCAAACTTGTCGGATTAAATGCGCAATAATGCTTTCAGCGTGACGTTACTCAACAATGCGGGTTTGTGTGGTCGGCGCAGGCTGTGATTTCTGGCAGCACAGGAAAACCATCACCAGCAGCGGGATCCAGCCCAGCACGATGCCCAGCGTGATTTTCATCCAGACATAGGTTTCCGGTGAAGCGTATTGCATCAGGATCGTATTCAGCAGGCGCGAGACAATACCAGCCAGATAAACGCCACCAAACCACCAGCCGGAACGGTTGATGTCGTGCATACGCCGGACACCGACCGCCAGCAACGGTAATGCCGTCGCCAGCGCAAACAGGGTGTAAGCGACACCCGCGTAGAAAATGCTGTAAGGATTACCCGCCAGCGCGAACAGGAATGACACGCCCATCGTCAGCAAAATAATAATCAGCAAATTACCCAGCGCAAAGGTCCAGAACGCCTTGCGGCTCGCCCGACCACGGAAATCCACATACTTTTTCCAGCCCTGCACATAACACTGCCATAGCGTCATTTCATCACGTCCTTTTGCCTGTTCATCTGATGTTTCAATGGAAATTTCATTCTGCTTTTCAATAAGCCGGGAATTAAAGCGTTTTCTTACTGGCCCCGCAACTGCCGCGCCAGAAGATCGAGCTGATCGGCTATCTGATTGAGATCTTTATCCTGCTGCCCGGGCGCACGGGTCGAATTACGCACCACCAGTTTCGCAGGCAGAATTTTGGATGACATCACCTCCGCACTTTCGGCCAGTAAATGTTCAACCGCCTCTTTGCTCTGCAAATCGAGATCCAGTGACACGGTGGTCAATGACGGATGGAAGAATGCGCTGTCGTACGTGTCATCGTAGCCAATGATCGACGCCTGCTGCGGAATGGCCACATTGTGCTGATGCAGCGCACTGATGACGCCCAGCGCCATCTGGTCATTGCCCACCAGCATGGCGGTGAATTGCGGAGTTTCACGCAAAATCTGCAACGCGCTGTAATAACCGCTTTTCGCACTCCAGTCGCCGTGGATGACAGTCACCGGCTGAATGCCCTTCTCTGCCAGCGTTTCCTGCCAGCTTTTCAGACGCAAACGGGAAGACACAGAATCTTCCGGCCCCGCCAGCAAGGCAAATTCCCGATGCCCTAAATCATGCAGATATTCCACGCTGGCACGCGACCCGTCAGCCGGATTAAAGCAGACGTTAAACACCGGACTGGTCGGGTCGACATCGAGAAACAGACACAGAATGTCGCGGTTGTTTTCATAAATCCGCTCAGCCTCGGCACTTTCCAGCGGGATGTTAATGATCATGCGGTCAACGCGTTGTGATTTCAGCTCGTTAATGGAGTCCTGAATGCTCTGATTGACGTCCTCATCAATCATTGAAATCAACACCTGATACCCGGCCTGATGGGCATATTTTTTCACTGACGCCGCAATTTGCGACGGCGCGTGTAACGCCAGTGATGTGGTGACCAGTCCGATGGTAAAACTCTGCTTTCCAACCAGTTGCTGCGCCAGCCGGTTCGGCACATAGCGCAGAACTTCAATGGCCTGTTCGACCTTCAGACGCGTGGCATCTGAAACATTGGCCGATTTGTTTAACACCCGCGAAACCGTCTGGTACGAAACACCGGCATAGCGGGCAACATCTTCTAATGTCGAACTTTTTGATTTCATTCTTTCCCCACACAGCAGCCCGTGATTTTGCTCAATCTTATGATAATCGAGCCAACGTACGGGATCTCATTTAAAAGTTCAATCCGGGCGTTCTTTGCTGCATAAGTTATACGTTAACATTGCATATAATCGTGATTTACATCACTTCTGATTTATCATTAATTCATAACTTGTAGACATATCTCACATTTCACAATATGTAAAATTGATCATTATTGTTTCTGGGTATCTTATAGATTTCGTAAATGTGAACGTCATACAATCATAAGGAAAAAAAATGAAACACAACTTACGCACTCTGGCTGTGGCGGTTTCCCTCGCCATCACAGCGGGCCCTGCTGTGGCAAATGATATTGATTTCCATGGATATCTGCGTTCGGGGCTGGGGGTTTCTGGCGGTGGCGGTCTGGAACAGTTCCAGAAAAACAAAGTCGGGCGTCTGGGTAACGAAGATGACACCTACGGCGAAGTCGAACTGGGCAGCGAAGTTTACAAGAAAGACGACGTGAGTTTTTACGTCGACTCGATGGTCAGTATGGTGTCTGACGGCTCCAATGATGATGAAAACACCCTGAATGATGATGCACAGTTCGGCCTGCGTCAGCTGAATCTGCAAATCAAAGGACTGGTGCCGTGGGATAAAGATGCAGTGATCTGGGGCGGTAAACGTTATTACCAGCGCCACGACTTACACATCATCGATACCAAATACTGGAACATTTCCGGTGCCGGTGCCGGTATTGAGAACCTGAAAATGGGTGAAGGTGCGCTTTCTCTGGCGTGGATCCGTGGCGATGCCAATGACGTGGATTACCGCGTGGATGGCAATAACGATGTGAACATTAACTACATCGACGTGCGTTATGCCGGGATCAAACCGTGGAGCGGTGCCTGGATGGAAATCGGTGCCGACTACGCCATGCCAAACCTGTCGCATGACCAGAAAGAGTACGGCGGCCTGTACGATGCGGATAACGGCGTGATGCTGACCGGTGAAATCAGTCAGGATATGTGGGGCGGCTATAACAAACTGGTGTTGCAGTACGCGGATAAGGGCCTGGCGCAGAACATGATTTCGCAGGGCGGTGGCTGGTACGATATGTGGAACTACACCAATGACGCCACCGGTTATCGTGGCATCATCACCGGTCTGATTCCGATCACCAGTAAGTTCAGCCTCAACCATGTGCTGACCTACGGCCATGCAGAAAACATTACGGATTACACCGACACGACTGAGCTGGTTTCTCTGGTAGGCCGCGCGCAATACCAGTGGACAGAATACGTGCGTACCATCGGTGAAGTCGGTACCTTCTATCAGAAAGATGATTACAAGAACGGCTCGAACTACAAGCAAGGCGGTCAGAAATATACATTAGCGATGGGTCTGGCAGCCGGTCCGGAGTTTATGTCACGCCCTGAATTGCGGGTGTTCGCGTCTTATCTGAATGATTCTGAGCATGGCGATACGTTTGACGACCATACCAAAGCGGATACGTGGAACTTTGGGGTACAGGTAGAAGCCTGGTGGTAAATTTCCTTCATTCTTGAAGCTGTTGCTGCGTTGGCTGCGTTTACTCACCCGAATCACTGACTTCAGTCAGCTCATCGGGACTCGTTCACTTGCTGCCTTGCTGCAACTCCAATGACTTTGAAAAAATAGGTGTTAGTTATTAAAGAAATATCCTCATTGTTATACAGCGACAGATAAAAACTTAATTTCTCTTGTAGGGGATCGTTACGTTTTTTCTCCGCACAGCAGCATCATTATTATTATTTATAAAAAGCAGAAACAATAAAGGCAGCCTTGTGTCGGGCTGCCTTTATTTTTGGGGTTGTTTCAGCAACAGCGTTTAATTACTTTTCAGTCCAAACTTCTCAGTCATTAATTTCTTCAGGCTGTCGGATTGTTTACCGAATATCGCATGAACTTCCTGGCCGATAATCACCACGCCAATCGCACCGGTCTGCTGGATAGCACCGGAGTTCACGCGCTTAAGTTCTTTTACCGTCACGCGCAGGCGGGTAATACAGGCATCGACATTCACAATATTATCGCGCCCGCCGAGTGCATCAATTAATAACGCCACGTCAGTCGATGGCGGCACTTCATTGTCAGGCGTTTTATTCTTCGCAGAGAATACATGCATAAAGTCTTTAATATTTACCATGATGAACACTCTCTTTCAGGAATGAAAAAAAACGTGCAACCGGGAAATCCTGATTGCACGTCGCTGTTAAAAATAATGGGTTAAGAAATAACAGATAAACGCCGCGACAGGATCTGACAACCGAATGCCGGAAGCGTCAGTGTGCGCGGTAATATACCGCCGTGAACCATGTCGCGGTAATCATCCGGCAATGTCACCGTCTGGCTGTCGGCGGCATAGTTTTGCAGGAAGATAAATTCACTTTCACCGTCGGTGCGTCGTGCGGCAGTGACACCTTCAGGCAGATCGGTGGCTATCGCCCGTGGCAGCTTCATTTCTTTCGCCAGCGCGGTATAAAAATCGGCGTGGAATTGCTGATCGTTTCGGGAAGCCAGATAATACGCCTGCCCTTTGCCAAACAGATTCACGGTCACGGCTGGCGTGCCGGCGTAGAAATCGTCACCGTACGTCGCCAGTGCGGCCGCACCTTCCAGGTGGATCACTTCACACAATTCGCTGGCGCGATACGGGCCGTTTAACCCCAGCGCATTGCCTTCAGTGCCGCTGACACTGTTGTGCTGATCGTCGGTCAGGCTGTCGATTTCTTCCGCCCAGATACCCAGTACCGGACGCAACGGTCCCGGGAATCCGTTGAGGAAACACAAATCGCTTTCGTTAACGATACCGCTCCAGTAAGTCGCGACGAACCGCCCGCCGGCCTGCACGAACGCGGTGATCCGCTCGCCGACGCCTGCCCTCACCATATACAGCATCGGCGCAATCACCAGGTCGTAACCGGTTAAATCACAATCGGCATTGATCACATCGACCGCAATGCCCTGCGACCACAGCGCACGGTAATGTCCGGCAACCGTGTTTTCATATTCCAGTCCCTGATTGCGCGGCCCGAGGGAATCGTCCATCGCCCAGCGGCTTTCCCAGTCGAAGATAATTGCCACTCTGGCTTCTACGCGGCTGCCCGCCACCGGAGCCAGCGCCGAGAGAATCCCGCCCAGTTCGGCCACTTCGCGGCCGACACGGGTATCGATATGCCCGACGTGATCGACGACCGCGCCGTGGAATTTTTCTGAAGAACCGCGGCTTTTACGCCACTGGAAATACTGCACAGAATCCGAACCATGAGCGACCGCCTGCAAAGAAGACAGAATATGCATGCCCGGCTTTTTCAGTTTGCTGACCGGCTGCCAGTTGGTGAAACTCGGCGTCGATTCCATCAGCACAAACGGCTGTCCCTGTTTCAGCGTCCGCATTAAATCGTGATACATCGCAGTGTACGCCGCCAGACCGATATCATCTTTGCGGGTATGCCACATCGGATAGCTGTCCCACGAGATGAAATCCAGCACGCTGGCGAGTTTCCAGTAATCGTAATCGTAGAAATATTCCATGAAATTGGTGGTCGCCGGTAACGCCGGATTCTCCGCTTTGAGCGGGCGGATTTCCTCGCTGCAAAAACGGGTGACCTGATCGGTGTTAAAACGACGCCAGTCGAGATTCAGGCCGTGAATACCGCTTTCGCCCTGCGGCGACGGCGATTCGATCTGCGCCCAGTCGGTATAGGTGTGGCTCCAGAAAGTGCTCCACCAGGCTTGATTCAGCGCATCGAGCGTGACGTAACGGGCTTTCAGCCAGTCGCGGAAACGGGTCTGGCAGTAATGGCAATGGCACTCGCCGCCGTATTCGTTGGAAATATGCCAGCCAATCACCGCCGGATGATGCGCGTAACGCTTCGCCAGCGCACTGTTCATCAGTTGCACTTTTTCGGCATACACCGGCGAACTCATACAGTGATTGTGACGCCCGCCGTGCAGTGCTTTTACGCGGTCACGCCCGACACGCAGAACTTCAGGATACTTTTGCGACATCCACGCCGGACGTGCGCCGCTTGGTGTGGCGAGAAATACCGAGATGCCATTTTCATGCAACTTGTCCAGCACCTGATCCAGCCAGCCAAAGGTAAAATGACCTTCTTCAGGCTCCAGCGCTGACCAGCTAAAAATCCCGACTGACATGACATTACAGCGCGCCTCTTTCATCATTTCGACATCGCGAATCAGCACATCGGGGCTTTCCAGCCACTGTTCCGGGTTGTAATCCGCACCATGTAATAGCCCGGAAATCTTACTGCTCAGAAGAGGAAATTTCGTCATGCTTGGGTCCTTAGGAACTTTAAGAAATATCAACTCCCCGGCCAATCAAGCCGGGGAAAAAGGGATTAATTGAAGACTTTGATGGAAGGAAGAACCTGACCGTCACAGCTGAACAACGCCTGATTTTCGCGGGCATTGCCCTCTTTCCAGTGGTCGTTGATGTAGGTCATCCCGGCCGGTGTCGCCCAGCCTGCGCCGTCAACGGCGATCCAGGTAGGTTCCCAGTAGAACAGACCCTTGCCGCGATGATCCGGTACGGCGACCAGGCTTTTGATCATGTCGCTGAGGAAATCAGCCTGCCCCTGCACCGTGCCCGGATAGCCGCCGTCTTTGGCTTCTTTTTCGGTAAAGCTGTTTTCAGCCGCATCACAGTTTTTGGTGGTATAGCCGTAAGCCACTTCCACCACGATCACGTCTTTGTTGTAGCGCTTGCTGATGTCGTCCATGTTGGTCTGCAACGCGGAAACCGGACCGTTCCAGTAGGTATAAAATGACAGGCCAATCACGTCGTAAGGCACCTTGCGCTGATTAATTTCATCGAACCACCAGCGGAAGGTGTCGTTCTTAGTGCCTTCGGCCAGATGCAGCATGATTTTGATATCAGAAGGATTTTTTTCATCCGCACGCACACCGGCAATCGCCGCATTCAGCAACCCGGCCAGACGGTCAAACTCCCCGCCGCCCGCGCCCCAGCTTTTGCCTTCAGGCCATAAAATGCCGCCGTTCATTTCGTTGCCGACCTGCACCATATCCGGCACGGTGCCTTGTGCACGGAATCTGGCGATCACCTCGCGGCTGTAATCATGAATGGCAGTTTTCAGTTGCGGATAATCCATTTTCTCCCAGCTTTTTGGCTTGAACTGTTTACCCGGATCAGTCCAGAAATCGCTGTAATGGAAATCGAGCAGGATTTTAAAACCCTGCGCTTTGGCGCGCTTCGCCAGCTCCAGCGTGGTGGCCAGATCGTTATTACCGCCACCGTACGGATGCCCCTGCGCATCTTTCGGATCCACCCACAAGCGCAGACGCACGTAGTTAAAACCGTTTTGTCTGAGGATCACCATCGCGTCGGTCTGCTTGTGGTTTTGATCGAAGAACTTACCGCCGTGCTTTTCCACATCAATCAGCGTCGAAATATCCGCGCCTTTGATGAAATCCGCCGGAACGTTGGCGACTTTTTTAATCACCACCTCCTGCGCCACCCCGGAAAATGACACCGCCAGCAGCACGCAGGCCATTGCGCTTTTGTTGAAAATCTTCTTAGAAAAGAAAGTCATCGGATTATCCTTTTGTACTGCCAGCCGTCAGGCCGGAAACGAAGTATTTTTGTAAAGCCAGATAGAAAATGGCGACAGGCACAGCGATCAGTACCGCGCCTGCGGCGTACATGGTGTAGTTGGCACCCATTTTTTGCGCGACCAGGTTGTACAGACCAATCGGTAAGGTGTACTTATCCGGTGTGCGTAAAATGGTGCTGGAAAGAATGAAATCGCCCAGCGGTCCGGTGAAGGAAAACAGCGCGATCACTGCCAGAATCGGTTTGGACAAAGGCATGATGATTTCGATGAAAATGCGGAAATTGCCCGCGCCGTCCATCCGCGCTGATTCATCCAGATCTTTCGGAATGGCGTCGAGATAGCCTTTCATCAGATAGGTGTTCATCGGGATCATGCCGCCGACGTAAATCAGCACCAGTGCCAGATGACTGTTGATAAGCCCGAGTAACTGCGCCAGCACAAAGATGGCGATCAGCGCGGAAAACTGGGGGATCATCTGCAATAACAGAAACAGCATCAGCCCGTCTTTGCGGCCTTTAAAGCGAAAACGCGAGAAGGAATAGGCGGTGAAACTGACACAAATCAGGGTCAGGATCATGGTCAGGAAACTGATTTTCATCGAGTTCCAGTACCAGCCGACATAATTCACTTCGCCGTTAAACAGGTCTTTGTAATGCTGGAACGAGACGTTCTCCGGAATAATCGACGTGCTGAGCAGGCTGTTACCGGCATTCAGTGATGCGCCGACGGTCCAGATCAGCGGATAAATAATGATCACCGCCACAATCAGCAACAGGAAATAACTCAGCCCGAGGCGGATAAACCGGTTTCTTTTAATACTGCTGTTCTTACTCATGCCCTTCCCCCGGTTACGCCATATCATCTTGTTTAAATGAATTGGTTGAGCGGAATTGCCACAGAGCAATACCGACCACAAATATCGACAGCAAAATCGTAATGGTCGCGGCAATGGCATATTGCGAAGATGACATGGTAAGTTTATATATCCACGACACCAGAATATCCGTCCCGCCTGCATTCGAACCGGCCACTGCCGGGCCGCCGTTATTAAACAGATAGATAATATTGAAGTTATTAAAGTTGAAGGTGTATTGCGTGATAATAATCGGCGCAATGGAATATAAGACCAGCGGCAATGTAATGGTTTTGAGTTTCTTCCAGGTACTGGCACCATCCATTGTCGCGGCTTCATATAAATCGTTCGGAATGGCCTGCAATACGCCGGTAGTCATGGCAAACACAAACGGGAAGCCCAGCCAGGTCTGCATCAGGATCAGCGCCGTTTTGGTCCAGAACGGATCGGTCAGCCAGGCTTTAGGCTCAATGCCTAAGGCAGCCAGAATGCCGTTATTGATGACACCGAATGAGTCATTGAACATGCCCGCAAACACCAGAATGGTGACAAAACCCGGCACCGCCCACGGCAAAATAAGCACGGTGCGAATCAGCGCCTTGAAGCGCAAATCTTTCTGATTGACCAGAATTGCCAGCATCACGCCAACCGTACATTGCAGCGTGGTCGCCAGCACGGTCCAGACCACCGTCCATTGCAATACATCCAGCAAGGTCGAGCGCCAGATATTGAGCGTGAAGATATTAATAAAGTTTTTGAACCCCACCCAGTCTACTAATTTAGCCGGCGGCGTGTGGTATAAATTATAATTGGTAAACGCGATGGAGAAGCCGAATATAATCGGGAAGACCACCACAAACACCAGCAAAATAAAGCCCGGTGTAATCATCAGATAAGGGAAACCTTCACGCAGCAGCAAATGATATTGCTTGCGCACGCTGGGTAATTCCATCCCCTGGTCGCGGCGTTTACCATTTGCCCACGCATCGCGCAGACTCCAGTAATAAAAGGCCATGCCGAACGCGCCAATCAGCAGGCTGATAATGCCTTTGGCGAGCAGAAATATCGAATTATCACGCGGCACTTCTTCGCCCAGTGTATATAAACCCCATAATCCCTGACGCAGGAAATCATAGAAGACGCCGGCGAAACAAATAAGAATGATAAAAAACAGTATTCCCTTGGCCCATTGCCGGTTATAAAACTGCCCAAAACCGGGGATCAGCGCCACAGCCAGCGCCACCGGTGCATGGTGGCTGGCAGAGAGTGGCGCCTGGTTTTCCTCATGAAGACGCATAGACACAAAGATGTTCCTTTCACTGGTGAGGGAGTGAAATCACTCCCTCCGGTCAGACATACGTGGGTTTCAGCAGGCGTTGCCGGTTATTCGTTGCTGGCTTTCGCCGCTTCGATTTGCATCTGGATATTTTTCACCGCGTCGTTGAGCGCGGCATCAACCGGCTGTTTGCCAGTCACACCCAACTGGATGCCGTTGTTCGCAGGCCCCCAGACTTCCTGCATTTCAGGTACACCCGGCATCGCCGTGGCGCGGGTAGACTGTTCGGCCACCGCGTTGGCTTTCTCATCATTTTTGATCATCGGATCATTAACCAGCGCCGTCAGTGCCGGGATTTCCTTGGTCACTTCGTAGCGCACTTTGGCGTACTTCGGCTGGTTGATGAAGGTGATGAATTTTTCCGCCAGCGGTTTTTGCTTGCTGTAGGTTGAAACCGCATAACCTTTCACGCCGAGGAACGAACTCATCGGTTTGCCGTTTGGCAACAGCGGCAGCGCTTTCACGCCATAGTTAATGCCAGCAGCTTCATACGGCTGGAAGGCCCAGGGACCGGTGATCACCGCAGCCGCTTTCTTTTCAGTAAACAGCGAGTCGATGGCGTTCAGGCCGTTATCGCCGACAATCCCTGCCGGGAATAATCCGTCGGCATAGAATTTTTTCAGGTAAGTAATGGCTTCAATGCTGCCCGGTTTATTCAGGCCGATATCTTCGACGTTGATTTCGCCTTTAGCATCCTTACCGAATATATAGCCGCCCATCGAGGCCATCGCGCCGTAGGCGTAATACACTTCATCAAACTTGGCTAACAGACCATATTTACCTTTCGCCCTTTCGGCTTTGGAGAAGGTGTAATACTCGTCGAGGGTCGCCGGTGCCTGTGGCAGCAAATCTTTGTTGTAAATCAGCACCAGCGTTTCCACCGCTTTCGGCACACCATAGGTCTGGCCTTTAAGCTGGAAGGCGTTCAATGCTGGCGGCGTAAAGCTCGCAAGAAATGCTTTGTCGAGATTCAGCGGCGCCAGTAAACCCTGTACCACTGCCGTGCCCAGCTGATCATTGGGGATCACGACGACGTCGGGGCCGATACCTGCCGGACCATCCAGACGTAATTTCTCCGTTTGTTGTGCATAAGGCGTTTCCTGCACAACGACTTTGACGTTGTTCTCTTTTTCAAAATCTTTCACCGCGTCGGAAATACCGGAAGATTTCTTAATATCTTCCCAGACAAGTAACTGTCCCTCTGCTGCCCGGACGGCCTGGCTGCTGAGACTTAATGACATCAGTACCAGGGCAGTAAGGTGGGTAATTTTCATTGTCGCTCCTGAATGTGAAGGTATAACATTTTTGTAGGGTACGTAACGACAGTCAATCAACACTTTATGCAAACAACCCTTTAAAATCTGATTTAGCAATGATGAATGTCGCCTTAAAAACTATGTTATACGTTAAACTTACACACCATAAATCACTACAAAAAGATGCGCATTGTGTGATCTTCTCTCCAAAATTCAAACCCGCCTGTGCAAACGCTTACACAAGGTGGTTATAGTCCGAAACATCAGCGGTATGAATTCTTCATGAGGTCAAACATGTCCAGCATCAGACTTAAAAATGTGGTCAAGCGTTTCGATAAAACAGTGACGTTGCATGGCATCAATATTGATATTGAAGACGGCGAGTTCACCGTTTTCGTCGGGCCGTCGGGGTGCGGGAAATCCACCCTTCTGCGCATGATTGCCGGGCTGGAAGATATTACGGAAGGAGACGTTTACATTGGCGAGCAACGGGTGAATGACGTCGACCCGTCACGCCGTGGCGTGGCGATGGTGTTTCAGTCTTACGCGCTGTATCCGCACATGACCATTGCGGAAAACATGGGTTACGGGCTAAAAGTCAACGGCGTACCGAAAGAGGAAATTCGTCATCAGGTGGAGATGGTTGCCAAAACCTTGCAGCTTTCTCATTTGCTGGACAGAAAACCGAAACAGCTTTCCGGCGGTCAGCGCCAGCGCACCGCGATTGGTCGTGCGATTGTGCGAAATCCGCAGGTGTTTATGTTTGATGAACCGCTGTCTAACCTGGATGCCGAGCTGCGTGTGGATATGCGTTTACACATTTCCAAGCTGCATCAGGAACTGAAAACCACCATGGTGTACGTGACGCACGATCAGACCGAAGCCATGACGCTGGCCGATAAAATCGTGGTGATGAATTACGGCAAAGTCGAGCAGACAGGCGCGCCGATGGATCTGTACTACAACCCGGTGAATCAGTTTGTGGCCGGATTTATCGGCTCGCCGAAGATGAATTTTCTGCCTGCAGAGGTGCTGAGCTGGCAGCCGGAGCGGCTCGAAGTGCGCCTGACGCCGGAGAAGACGCTGACGCTGGCGCTGAACACCAGCGAACTGGCAGCAGGCGATAAAGTGACGCTCGGCATCCGACCTGAACATCTGCTGTCGCAGGAAACTGAAAACGTGCTGGAATTTAACTGCGAAGTGGTTGAACGGCTGGGCAACAGCACCTATCTGTTTGGTCAGTGTTATGGCACCGACGGTTTCAAAATGCTGCTGCCGGGCGATATGGCGTTCAATCCTTATCAGAGCCTGACCACCTGGTTCGATGCTAAACGTTGCATGGTATTCAGCGAAGACGGTATGCGCATCAGCGCACCGAGCCTTTCACATCTGCATTAATGTTGTCAGACCGCCCGCTGCGGCGGTCTCCTCCCGCACTTTCCCCGCTAAAGGGCTTTCCCCCATCAGATTCATTTACACCCTTTCCTTTATGCAGGGCTTTTGCGCCGCATAAAGGAAAGGGGCTTACCGGGACACTTCACCTCCCGGCAGTTTCAGTGCTATATCTCTTTATCATGATTTTCAGATAAGGGATCCCCATGCCACTGCAATGCCGCATTCTTGATGATTACCAGAACGTTTCCCTTTCGCTGGCTGACTGGCGTTCACTGGCACCGCAGGTGGAATGCCAGGCGCTGACGGAACATATTGCTGATGAAAATACCCTCGCTGAAACCCTGAAAGACGCCGATATCGTCGTGATTATGCGTGAACGCACACCGTTCACCGCCGCGCTGTTTACCCGTTTGCCCAAACTGAAACTGCTGATCACCTCCGGTATGCGCAATGCCTCAATAGATCTCGCGGCGGCGAAAAAGCATGGCGTGACGGTCTGTGGCACCGGCAGCGGGCAGTCTGCGCCGGTTGAGCTGACATGGGCACTGATCCTCGGGCTGGCGCGGCATCTGATGACTGAAAATAATGCGTTTCGCCACAACGGCTCGTGGCAAAGCACGCTGGGTTTTGGCCTGAGCGGCAAACGTCTTGGTCTGCTGGGACTGGGAAAAATTGGTCAGAAGATGGCACATATCGCGCAGGCGTTCGGTATGGATGTGTGTGCGTGGAGCCAGAACCTGACCGCAGAACGCGCGGCGGAACAGGGTGTGACACTTTGCGCATCGAAAGAAGAATTACTGCAAACCAGCGATGTGGTGTCCATTCATCTGGTGCTCGGCGAACGCACGCGCGGCTTGCTGGGTGCGCAGGAACTGGCGCAGATGAAGCCCTCCGCCTTGCTGATTAATACCTCGCGCGCCGCGATTGTCGATCAACCCGCCCTGCTCAATGCGTTGCAAAAGGGTGTGATTGCCGGTGCCGGACTGGATGTGTTTGATGTCGAGCCGCTGCCGGCAGATCATCCTTTCAGAACGCAACCCAACGTACTGGCGACGCCGCATCTGGGCTACGTTTCCGACGGCAATTATCAGGTGTATTTCACCGAAGCCGTCGAAGACATTCAGGCGTTTCTGGCCGGAAAACCGGTACGCGTTTTGGAATAAGGTAAACAACAGGCGTAAAAAAACCGGGCATCAACCCGGTTTTTGTATTCGGTCGCGACGAAACTACTTGGTTTCGTTGGCTTTGATTTCGCCCATTGCTTTCAGCTTTTTGGACATTTCACGACGTTCTTTCGACAGGTCCGCATTGCGGATGATGTAATCATCAACGCGATCTTCATAGTCGCCGCGCATGCTGGCAATGATCGCCTGAATTTCGTCGATGCTCATACCTGGTTTGATGTAATCACTCAGGTTGTCGAGCAGCAGAACACGTTTCTGGTTGTCACGGATTTTCTTTTCGTTGTCAGCAATTTCGCGTTGTAATTTGTTTTTACGACGGAAAATGCGCACAAACTCCAGAACGTCCTGGAAACTCGGCTTATTGATATTGTCCATTTTAACACCTTCGATTAAGTTACACAGATTCAGTGACTGACTTGTCGCAACCGCTTGTCCTGCCTTAACTGTCAGCTAGCAGAAGAGTAGCAAAGATCGGGCTGCGCGCTCAGATAATCGTCCAATAACGCCATCTTACCCGTTTTAGGCCACAGACAAAAATCCCTTCATGCTTTCGGCGTTTTACCGCTGATTATTTGAGCGTCTTCTTTTTGCATCGTCATGGTGATCAGGTCGCCCATAGCCCGCAGTTGTTCCGCCACCTGTGAGCTCAGCCACACGTAGCCATACACCTGCGCTTCCAGATGATTTGCCGCATTCATTTCCGCCATCAGCGCTTTCAGCTCTTCCGCAGATTCGTTGAGCTGATGATTGATCGTCAGTTCGTCGCCTCGCGTGCCGTTCATCAGCATCAGACTGAGCTTTTCCAGCGTATTGAGCATCAGCAGTTGCGCACTGCGCAGCGTGCGGGCATTGAGCATCAGGAAATGGCTTTCGCGCGAACTCCAGTAGGCATCGGCCAGCAGTTCCAGCGTACACAACAGATTACGGCTCAGGGTCTGGATCGCATCAAACACTTCACGCGGAATATGCGATTCCTTACTGGCGGGAGCGAACAGAGCGCGCATCTTGACCATCTGCCCCATCGTCGTTTTCATTTTACCGTGCAGATGCGGGCGTTCGAGCATATTCGGCGATAACCACGCGCTGTAGAGTTTGTTCAGCGACATCAGGTAATCGGCCATCTGCATGCGCCAGTGAATAAACGCGCGCTGCGGATAAATACTGGCGAAAAGCAGCGCCAGCAGGGAACCGAAAATCACATCGCCGGAACGCCACAGCGCGGTATTCATATCGCCCGGCCCTGCGCCACACACCACCGCCAGCGTAATGCCGATCAGCAGCGCCATATACGGACGCTTGCCAAGGGTCAGATAGCCGCTGACAAACATCACAATCCCGCACCACACCAGCATCAGAGGAAAAGAGTACAGCTCGAGCCATAAGGCAATCAGCCCGGAAACGGAACCCAATACCGTGCCGGTAATGCGCTCCAGCACCCGCTGAAGCACGTTTCCCCAAAACGACATCGGTCCCATCACCACGACCAGGGTGATCAGCGGCCAGGTACCTTCGGGGATTTTCGTCAGACGGACAATCAGGAATGTCAGAATAAATGCCACCGCGATCCGCAGGGCGTGAGTCATTCTGTAATTACGGTAAATGACGTTATCCAGCGCAGAAATTTTCTTGTCGAGACGCACGTTGAGCCTGCCGTAAGGCGTAAATTCAAAGAAGGCGGTAGTTTAGCCGAGTTACCAGAGGGGATCACCCTGGTTTTTGTCAGGGATTTGGGGGATCGGTGCGGTATTGCGGAACAACGGGCCGATTTTGATGATGTGTTCCATGCCTGCGCATTTTGTCATGACTTCATTGTGGCGGATGGTATCCTAGTCGCCGTCGAGTTCATTCATTCCGCACTGATTAAGGTTATTTCCGTCATGTCAGACAAGCCGCAAAAAACTTTTTATTTCCACGATTACGAGACATTCGGTAAAAACCCGGCGCTGGATCGCCCGGCACAATTTGCCGGTGTGAGAACTGACGAAGATTTCAATATTATCGAAGAACCGCTGGTGATTTATTGCCGCCCTTCTGACGATTATCTGCCTGAACCTGAAGCGGTGATGATCACCGGTATTACGCCACAAGTGGCGCTGGAACGCGGCCTGATCGAAGCAGAGTTTACCGCGCAAATCCATAAAGCTTTCAGCGTGCCGGGCACCTGCATTGTCGGATATAACAATATCCGTTTCGACGATGAAGTCAGCCGTAATATCCTTTATCGCAACTTTTACGATCCGTACGCCTACAGCTGGCAGAACGGCAATTCCCGCTGGGATTTGCTGGATGTGATGCGCGCCTGTTATGCGCTGCGTCCGGAAGGCATCAACTGGCCGGAAAATGATGACGGTTTTCCGAGCTTCCGTCTGGAACATCTGACCAAAGCCAACGGCATTGAACACGAAAATGCCCATGACGCGATGGCCGACGTCTACGCCACTATCGCTATGGCAAAGCTGGTGAAACAGGCGCAACCACGTTTGTTCAGCTTCCTGCTCGAGCATCGCAGCAAACATAAACTCAATACCCTGATCGACATTCCTGCCATGGCCCCGCTGGTGCATGTTTCCGGTATGTTCGGCGCGGCGCGCGGGAATACCGCGTGGGTCGCACCACTGGCGTGGCATCCTGAAAACAAGAACGCCGTGATCATGTGCGATCTGGCCGGTGATATGTCGACGCTGTTAGATCTCAATCCTGATGAGATGCGCGAACGTCTGTACAGCCGCCGCGAGGCGTTGCAGGCCGGGCAATCTCCGTTGCCGGTCAAGCTGGTGCACATCAACAAATGTCCGGTGCTGGCACCGGCCAAAACACTGTTGCCGGAAAATGCCGAACGGCTGGGTATTGACCGTCAGCGTTGTCTTGAGAATTTGCAGTTACTGCGTCAGAACCCGCAGGTGCGCGAGAAAGTGGTCACGATGTTTGCTGAAGCAGAGCCGTTTACGCCTTCCGATGACGTAGACGCCCGCCTTTACGACGGTTTTTTCAGCGATGCCGATCGCGCGGCCATGCGCATCATTGTGGAAACCCGTCCGGAGAACCTTCCCGCGCTGGATCTGACCTTTAATGATTCCCGCATCGAACCGCTGTTGTTTCGTTTCCGCGCCCGCAACTACCCTGCCACGCTGACCGATGCCGAACAGAAACGCTGGATGTTGCATCGCCAGGAGAAACTCACAGACGAACGTGTGCAGGCGTACATTTTAGAGCTTGAATCGCTCTATAACTTGCATGAGGGGGATGTTGAGAAGATGGCGCTTCTCAAGGCGCTGTTTGAATACGGGAAGAAACTGGTGGGTTAATTTTTGGGGATTCCCGAACAACCCCTTCCGGAATAGTGAGAATTTCGGTTTTTCAAAAGCAGTTCCCATGCGGCTTTTTGTGCCGAAACCGACGAGAGAGGAAAGTGCTTTTCCTCTCTCGACTCTCCTCGCTTTTTTCACTGCGCGCTTCGCTGGTCACAATGTTTCAGGTAGCACAGCGACAGGCTGGAAATCTTGCCGCTGCGCGGTTCCTTCTCTCGGTCTTCGAGCCACAGGTCTCGAAGCCGCTCCGTTCAGCAAGATTTCTGAACCGCCCGCACGATCTCAAATTCAAAGTCGGATTGTTTTTCATCTTTTAGAAAAGTGTATTGGCGTGATCAAAAATGGCACCGAATGAACGGTTCGAGACCCAAGGCTCGACACCTGAAATGAGGGAATCGCGAAGCGATGACATTTTACGCCACTCACTGTTGCCGGGAAATATGTCCGTCATGCCTGCGGTAGCGCGTGTTGAAAAAAGCGGGGGGAATGCAAAGGGGGAAAGCACTTCCCCCTTTGTTCGGTTTCGGCGCGACACATTCAATAATCACCGTTCGTGAGAAACCGAAATATTCTCGATCAGATTTGAAAAGTCGCAATCACAGCAACCTCTGCAAAGTAGAGCCGCCATTGCAGCGGCCTTTCTGCAAAGAAAGTTTCCTGCCCTTTTCAAAGGGCAAAAATCACGCTTCCGGCGCTATCTCCCCGCTCATCTGCGGAGGCTGCTTACGAAACGCATTGGTGATGAACGCCAGATATCCGAGGCCAATCGCGCCCCAGACTAAGCCCAGAGTCATCGAACTCGATTCCAGATTCAGCCACAACGCACCGACGGTCAGCGCACCAATCACCGGCAGGATCAGGTAACTGATGTGATCTTTCAGCGTACGGTTACGTTTTTCACGGATGTAGAACTGTGAAATTACCGACAGGTTCACGAAGGTGAACGCCACCAGCGCACCGAAGTTAATCAGCGCGGTCGCTGTCACCAGATCAAAGGTTATCGCAGACATCGCCACAACACCGACCAGCAATACGTTGAACGTCGGGGTACGCCATTTCGGATGCACGTAACCGAACAGTTTTTCCGGGAACACGCCATCGCGGCCCATTACGTACAGCAGACGGGAAACACCCGCATGTGCGGCCATGCCTGATGCCAGAACGGTTACACAACTGAAACACAGAATGACGGACTGGAAGAACTTACCTGCCACGTACAGCATGATTTCAGGCTGAGACGCGTCCGGATCTTTAAAGCGCGAGATGTCCGGGAAATACAGTTGCAGGAAGTAAGACACCACCACGAAGATGATGCCGCCAATCAGCGCGGTCAGGAAAATCGCTTTCGGAATGACTTTGCCCGCGTTTGGCGTTTCTTCAGACAGTGAACTGATACCGTCAAAGCCCAGGAATGAGAAGCACAGAATGGTCGCACCGGTAATCATCGGCACCACGTGCGCATTCTCACTGAAGAACGGCTTAGTGGTTGCCAGCGTACCCATCCCCTCGCCCATATAAACGCCACGGACTAACAGACCCAGGAACACCACCATGATCGCCACCTGCACCACAACGATAATGCTGTTCAGGTTCGCCACAATCTTGATGCCGCGCAGGTTGAAGGCGGTCATCATGCCGACCAGCGCCACCACAAATATCCATGACGGCACGCCCGGGAAGATGGCTTCCAGATAGATTTTCGCCAGCAGGATGTTGATCATCGGCATGAACAGGTAGTCCAGCAGTGATGACCAGCCGACCATAAAGCCGACGTGCGGGCTGATAGCTTTTTGCGCGTAAGTGTAAGCAGAACCGGCAGACGGGAAACGCTGCACCAGTTTGCCGTAGCTCACGGCAGTAAACAGAACGGCGATCAGCGCGAAGATGTACGCTGTCGCGACGTGACCATCGGTCAGGCCGGAAACAATGCCGAACGTATCGAAAATGGTCATCGGTTGCAGATAGGCAAGCCCCATCATGACAACCTGAACCAGTGTCAGGGTTTTACGCAGTTGTACACGCTGAGTGGCCGGAGCGGCAGATGCATTAGCAGACATGGTTCAGCCCTCCCTGGATTGCAGACACCGGGCGCTTAAACGCCTCTGAAAGCAACGTACAGGGAAAACTTCGGGAGTTATTACCAGTAAACGGGGGGTAGATCTTCACGTCGCTGAACGCGGAGGTGAAGGCTGTGCGAATGTGACCGCAGCTGACAGAAGCACCGGCAGGCACCGGTACAGGTTTGAAGTATTGCCCCATATTACATTTCCTCATAGTGGCGACCGTTTTTAATTTGGGATCGCACACGAACCTTGTTATCTATCCGGATCTGGGTCCGGCCTCTGTTGAATTAGTTTGGGTACTGCATATACAAAAAAAATAACCGGCGCCTTTAAGCGTCGGTTATCTGCAGTGCGGCGTATTTTGCACAAATCACGCATGAATGACAACATTCACAGGCGTTGCGTTACAAATTCTTTTCCAGTATTGAACATAATGCGCGTATTCGCTAACCGTGCTACGCGTTGCGGAGCATCCAGTCTATCTCCGTTTCCGTCACCCTTCTCTCGAACTGCAACAGTTCATCGGATTTACAGGTGTGATAGACGTGTGAGAAACGTTCGCCGAGGATTTTCTTCAGCGCGGGCTGATCGTCAAAATCATACAGCGCATCGCTCTGGCGGATAGGCAGCGGAATACCTTCCTGTTCCAGACCGTTACCGGTGACCGGTTCGGGTAACGGCAAATCGTTGTCCAGACCATACAGCATGCCCGCCAGTACGGTGGCGACCACTAAATACGGGTTAGCATCGGCACCGGCCACGCGATATTCCACGCGGTGATCGGCGGTTCCGCTGCAAGGAACACGCAGGGCAACGGTACGGTTATTGTGCCCCCACGACGCCTGCGTCGGCACATACATGCCCGGCTGGAAGCGGCGGAAGGAATTGACGTTTGGCGCCAGCACCGCCATAGAGGCCGGCATCAGTGCAATCATGCCAGCGAGCGCGCGTTTCATCAGTTCAGAATCTTCGCCACTGGCATTGGCAAACAGGTTTTTACCGTTGTCGTCGAGCACGCTGAGATGGATGTGCATCCCGCTGCCCGCATATTCATCGTAAGGTTTCGCCATAAAGGTGGCGTCCATATCGTGATTTTCAGCTACCAGCCGCACCAGACGTTTGAGCATCAGGGCGTAATCGCAGGCGCGCAGAATATTTTCGCTGTGGTGCAGATTGATTTCGAACTGGCCCGGTGAAGATTCCGCCACCGCGCCATCCGCAGGTAACCCCTGAATGTGCGCCAGACGATCAATGTCACTGAGCACATCCGCAAAGTGATCGAGATTATCGACGGAGTAAACCTGAGTATGCATGCTGCGTTCCTGCGTCCCCGGGGTGCAGGGTGGCTGAATATAGCCTTCCGCATCACGCTGCCTGTCGAGCAGATAGAACTCCAGCTCTACCGCTACCACCGGGAACAGGCCCCGCTGGCGCAATGTTTGCCAGATATGATTAAGCACATTGCGTGGTTCAACGTTAAAGGGAGTGCCATCTTCGTCAAGCATGGTCAGAAGCAACTGGCCGGTATGTTCAGGGTCGGAAGCCGATGGCGTTAAGGTTCCGGGAACCGGCACACAGGTGCGGTCGGGTTCGCCCAGTTCCTGGCCTAGTCCGGCTTCTTCCACAACATTACCGAGAATGTCCATGGCGAAGACCGATGCCGGGAAATAACAACCTTTTTCGAGTTTACGGAGTGCTGAGACGGGAATGCGTTTGCCGCGGAAGGAGCCATTGAGATCGGTGAGCAGGACGTCGACGTGAAGGGTTTGCGGGTGACGCTCCAGGTATTGGGATACTTCATCCTGGAACGCGCTACTTCGCTCTTCAACGTGCTTAGCGAGGGGCTCGGTCCCGCTAATCTCTTTCTTAATTTCATTCATCAGTTCAGTCGCTTGCATAGGTTTTCCGCCATTTGCTGGTTTCCGGCATATCAGGCTCCAACAGGGTGCCAGCCGGTTATCTTTACCGGGTCATCACTTTGTTCAACGCTGTGCTCTCATGGAGTGGGGATCCTCTCAGTTTTTTACTCAAAGCTCTTTTATGCTCAAACCGTTTATTGCTCAAAATAACGGCCATATCATTAACCCTAGCCTTAACATTAATTATTTGCAACATGTACATTACCGCAACATATCAGTTTGAAAAGCGACCTGAGCGCTGCTAAATTGGTCAATATAAGGTCAATATTCTGAGCAGTAACGTGCGGGGAGGCACGTACTGTCAGCCAATTCATCTACTCAACGAGGCGGTATTATGGGCAATATATTTTCCACGGCATCTGCGGGAAAAGAGACGCGCTACAGACCGGTCATTGGGGTAGTCATGTGTAAAAACATCGTTGATGAAAATCCTGCCCTGACTGTCCACGAAAAGTATCTGGACGCCATTTTCAACGCCGATGCCCTTCCCGTTTGTCTGCCACATGAACTGGCAGCGCGCGAAGGCGCGATAGACCAGATTCTGCGCGGTCTCGACGGCATCTTCCTCACCGGCAGCCCCAGCAATATTGAGCCTCATCAGTACGGTGAAGAAGGTGTCGAGGAGCAGGCCGATCCCGGCCGTGACCGCCTGAGTTTGCAGTTGATCCGCGCGACGCTGGATAAAAAAATCCCGTTGTTCGCCGCCTGTCGCGGATTGCAGGAACTGGTGGTTGCCACCGGCGGCAGTTTGCACCGTAAAGTGCAGGACGTGCCGGGCTATATGGATCACCGCGAAGACACCACCTTGCCGCACGACAATCAGTATGATCTCGTGCATCCGGTACATATCGAACCGGGCGGCTTACTTTCGGAATTATTACCCGATTATCAGCAGTTTCAGGTGAACTCCCTTCACGGTCAGGGAGCCAACCGTCTGGGTGACATACTGACCGTGGAAGCACGCGCACCGGACAATCTGGTGGAAGCCGTGAGTGTCCGCAATCATCCGTTTGCCCTTGGTGTGCAGTGGCATCCGGAATGGCACAGTCTGACCGACCCGGTGTCGCGTCAGCTGTTTAACGCTTTTATCGCTGCCTGTCGCAAGGGCCATCAGGCCCGGAGCGCACGAGAGGAATAAACGGATGAGCGAAGTCAGTCTGGCGCCTGGTCGCCGGCTTTCTGAAATTCGCCAGCAACTCGGGATGTCACAGCGCAAAGCCGCCGAGTTGTCTGGCCTGACACACAGCGCCATCAGCACCATCGAACAGGATAAAGTCAGCCCCGCCGTCAGTACGTTGCAAAAGTTATTGAGGGTTTACGGGCTGTCACTTTCGGAGTTTTTCGCCGAAGAACATAAAAGTAACGCGCCGCGTATCGTGATTAATGCGGCGGATTTAATTGAAATCGGCAGCCGCGGCGTGTCCATGCGCATGGTCCACAACGGCACGCCAAACCATACCGTTGCCATGTTGCTGGAAACCTATCAGCCCGGCAGCACCACAGGTGACAAAATCAAACATCAGGGTGAGGAAGTCGGCACCCTGTTAGAAGGAGAAATCATCTTAACCGTCAACGGTCAGAGTTACCCGCTGCGTGCGGGGCAAAGTTATGCCATTAACACCGCGAACCCTCATAGTTTCAGTAATATTTCGACGCGGATTTGCAGGATTGTCAGCGCGCATACCCCTAATACCTTCTAGTTGTCATCGGCTCCGGGCGTGGCAACGGGAACCCGAAGAAGGATGTCATCATGACTGCTCAAACAGGAAGTCCCCGCGCTGCCGGTGTGCCGCACACCGACAGCTATTACGCCGGTTCTGTCAACGACCACGCCCCGTGGCCGGAACTGACAGACAATATTGAGTGCGATGTCTGCATTGTCGGTGCCGGTTTTACCGGCATTTCTTCTGCTTTATATCTGTGTGAAGCCGGTTACGATGTGGTGGTGCTTGAGGCCGCACGGGTCGGCTGGGGCGCCAGCGGGCGTAACGGCGGGCAGGTGGTCAACTCTTACAGCCGCGATATTGATGTGATTGAAGACCGCTACGGACGGCAGACCGCTGATATGCTCGGCAGCATGATGTTTGAAGGGGCGAACATCATCCGTCAGCGCATCGATCAGTATGCCATCGACTGCGACTATCGCCCCGGCTGTATTTTTGCCGCGCTGAGTGCACGCCAGCTTTCGAAACTGCGCGACCAGCAAAAACTGTGGAACCGTTACGGCCATACTGAACTGACCCTGCTGGATGAAACCGCCGTGCGGCGCGAAATCGCCACCGACCGTTATGTCGGCGGGCTGCTGGATAAAAATGGCGGCCACCTTCATCCGCTGAATCTGGTGCTGGGCGAAGCCGAAGCGGTGCGGCGTCATGGCGGGCGCATATTTGAAGGATCGGCAGTCACGCGCATTGACCACGGCGAACCGGCGTTAGTGCACACGGCCAAAGGTCAGGTCAGCGCCAAATATGTGATTCTGGCGGGCAACGCCTATCTGAGTCAGCAGCTTGCGCCGCGCCTCACGCGTCTCAGCATGCCGTGTGGCTCGCAGATTGTCGCCACAGAACCGCTGTCCGATGACATGGCACTCTCACTGTTGCCCAACAATTACTGCGTGGAAGACTGCAATTATCTGCTCGATTATTTCCGTCTCACCGCTGACAACCGGATGCTGTACGGCGGCGGTGTGACCTACGGCGGTAAAAATCCGCCGAATATCGATTCGGTGATCCTGCCCAAACTTAACCGCACCTTTCCGCAGCTTAAAGGCGTCAAGATTGATTACCGCTGGGGCGGCAATTTCCTGCTGACGTTATCGCGCCTGCCGCAATTTGGCCGGCTGGAAAATAACATCTATTACATGCAGGGTGACAGCGGGCATGGCGTGACGCTGACGCATCTGGCCGGGAAACTCATCACCGAAATGCTGCGCGGAGACGCCGAACGTTTTGATGCGTTCGCCCGTTTACCGCATATGCCGTTCTTCGGTGGCCGCAATTTCCAGGTGCCATTTACCATGCTGGGCGCAGCGTATTATTCCCTGCGCGACCGCCTGGGCGTGTAATCCTTTCATCCTGCAAAGCCCCGCAGTTTAACTGCGGGGAAATCCCTGTGTCAGCCTTTACCCGCCACCGGAAATTCGCTGTCAGTGCCGACTTCGGGCAACTCATTCAGATCTGGCTCGATCCCTTGCGAAATGTAATCTTTTGCCGCAATCGACTGTTCATTGCCTTGTGCGTCGCGGATAAGCACATGTTTGATCGCGCCATCTTTCATCACCTCACGGTGTACACCGGTAAATTCACTCATTGTGGTTTCCTTTTTGATGAACTGCACGTAGACATCGCTCATCTTTAAGCATAGTTTTTTATTCTTAAGTGCAACTAATAAAAATCCTAAATGACCTCAGCAACGCGCTCATTTTCCTGATAAATTAGAGGTATTGTCACTGATGACGACACCGCACGCCCCCGCACCACTCATGCCTTACAAGGAGAACGCTCTTGGACGCCAGCACGATTAATACTCTTTTCTTTATTGGCGCCCTGTTAGTCGCAGCGAGCATTTTGCTCAGTTCGTTCTCTTCTAAGCTTGGCATCCCTATTTTAGTCATTTTCCTGGCGATCGGCATGCTGGCAGGCATCGACGGAATTGGCGGCATTGCGTTTGATAATTACCCCGCCGCCTATCTGGTCAGCAACCTGGCGCTGGCGGTGATTTTGCTCGACGGCGGCATGCGTACCCGCGCCTCTTCCTTTCGTGTGGCCCTGTGGCCCGCGCTGTCGCTGGCGACGGTCGGCGTTCTGATTACCGCCGGTCTGACCGGGCTGGCCGCCGCGTGGTTATTCAATATCAACCTGATGCAGGGTTTACTGATTGGCGCGATTATCGGTTCAACCGATGCGGCAGCCGTCTTCTCGCTGATTGGCGGTAAAGGTCTGAACGAACGTGTCAGCGCCACGCTGGAAATTGAATCCGGCAGCAACGACCCGATGGCGGTATTCCTGACCATCACCCTGATCGACATGATTTCCAAAGGTGAACACGGCCTGAGCCTGATGTTTGTGGTGGATGTGGTGCGCCAGTTTGGCCTCGGCATTGTGTTTGGTGTCGGCGGCGGCTGGCTGCTGCACAAGCTGATTAATAAGATCACGCTGGCGGCCGGGCTGTATCCGCTGCTGGCGTTCAGCGGTGGTTTGCTGGTGTACGCGGCAACCATGTCACTGGAAGGCAGCGGCATTCTGGCGGTGTATCTGTGCGGCCTGATGCTCGGCAATATGCCCATCCGCAACCGTCACGGTATTTTGCAAACCTTCGACGGGCTGGCATGGCTCAGCCAGATTGGTATGTTCCTGGTGCTCGGTTTGCTGCTGACGCCCAGCGATCTGTTGCCGATTGCCATCGCGGCGCTGGCGCTGTCATTGTGGATGATCCTGCTGGCACGCCCGCTGTCGGTGTTTGTCAGCCTGATCCCGTTCAAAAACTTTACCCTGCGCGAACGCTTCTTTATCTCGTGGGTTGGCTTGCGCGGTGCGGTACCGATCATTCTGGCGGTATTCCCGATGATGGCCGGACTGCCTAATGCCACGCTGTATTTTAATGTCGCCTTCTTTATCGTGCTGGTCTCCTTGCTGCTTCAGGGGACGTCATTAGGCTTTGCGGCCAAAAAAGCCAAAGTGCTGGTGCCGCCGCAACCGACGCCGATTTCCCGCGTCGGTCTGGATATCGATGTGTATAACGACTGGGAGCAGTTCGTGTATCAGCTCGGCTCCGATAAATGGTGCGTCGGCGCGGCACTGCGTGATCTGCAAATGCCGCAGGCGACACGGATTGCAGCGCTGTTCCGTGGCAAAGAGATGCTGCATCCGACCGGCAGTACACGGCTGAAGGAAGGCGATATTCTGTGTGTCATCGGACAGGAAAAAGATTTACCGGAGCTGGGCAAGCTGTTCAGTGACAGCAATAAAGTGGTGCTTGATGATCGTTTCTTCGGTGATTTCATTCTGCAGGCCGATGCCCCGCTGGATGCGATTTCTCAGTTATATGGTCTGAATCTGGAAGACACCGTGGATCAGTCGCAAACCCTGGGACATTTCGTCATTAAGCTGCTCGGAGGCGAACCGGTGATCGGTGACCATATCGAATGGGACGGACTGACGTGGACGATTGCGGAAATGGAAGGAAATCGGGTGAGTAAGGTCGGCGTGAGGATTGTGACGCAGAAGGCTTGAATTCCGGCTCCTTCCCCTCTCACGAGGGGAAGGAAAACGTATTACTGAGCAGCCTGCGGGTCTTTGTCGTAGTCTGAACAGGACTGATAACCTTTGTTCATGACATGACCGGTGTCGTTAAAGCTGACGAAGTAGGTCTGTGCTTTACCATCACGCGGGGCGACCGCATAAGTCTGACAAGTCCCTTTGGCGTGGATCAGCGTCGCTTCCGTTGACGGTGGCCCTGCAATGGCACGAACCTGCGATTTCGTCATCCCGACTTTAACATCGCTGACTACCGGTTCTTTAACGTAACTCGCCGCACGGTCATAAGTCTGACACCCTGCCAGTACCGAAACTGCTGTAGCAACCACAAGTAACATTTTCTTGTTCATAACTTCTCCTCCTGAGTATTTTTGTATTGTTAAGCATAGAAGACATAAGGGATTTAGCCAGCCGATATGACTTCTATTTATTAATTGCACCATATTTTAAGTTTTTTCTGATAACCGGAATGGAGATTTTTAGCGCGGCCTGACATGCATTTTTATGTGTGCAAAAAGAAGATATTCAGGGCTTTTTGATCTATACATGAAAGAGGTAAGCCATTGATTGCTCGACAAGGAGCTATTACTGATGCATTTGGATCGACGCCGGTTTGTGACTTTGCTGGGTGTTATAGCCCTGATGCCGATACCCCAAACGGGCTTCGCGACTCCCCGGGAGGTTGCCATGGATACTCTGCGGATTGATAAACCCGACGGCGGTGTGCCGAATAATACGTTACCGGTGCTGATTTATCACCGCGTCATTCCGCCTGATACCGCCGATAATGCCGACTATCTCGAACACCTTTTCCGCGCCAACGGCTGGCCGCCGCAGTGGCGTTATCCCGTCTATACCTTTACGCATTTTCATTCCAACACACCTGAAGTGCTGGGTGTTTTTGCCGGTACGGCGAAGCTGCAACTGGGCGGCGAGCACGGCAATATTATCGAAGTGAAAGTCGGCGATGTGTTACTGCTTCCGGCCGGAATCGGCCATAAACAGATTTCTGCCGATGACGATTTTATGCTGGTCGGCGCGTATCCGCCGGGCATCAAAGCCGATTTATGCCATGACGAATTGCCGCAACTGGCGGCTCGCACCAAAGCGGTGAACGCCGTCCCGCTGCCCGCGACGGATCCGGTGACCGGACACAGCGAAGGCAGCATGCTGGTGTGGCATCAGAAATAACCGGGCATCACGCGGCGGTCAGGGCAAACCGCGCCACGGCTTTTTCCAGACGCTGCGACTGGTCCAGCAACTGCTGGGAAGATGCCGCCGCATGATCCGCCAGTTTGCCGTTTTGTAGCGTCACATGATTAAGCGCGGTAATGCGTTCGGAGACATCGTGAACACTTTGCCCCTGATACAACGTCGCTGCCGAAATCTCACTGACTAACGTGCTCAGGCCGTTGAAGATATGAATTATCTCTTCCAGACTTTGCCCCAGCACCGTAACGGATGCCGAACCGCGATCAATTTGCTGCACGGAATCATCAATCAGCTGGTGAATGCCGCGCGTCGAATGGCTGCTCTTTTGCGCCAGCACACCGATTTCTTTCGCCACCACAGCAAACCCGCGTCCGTGCTGCCCGGCATGCGCCGCTTCAATCGCCGCATTCAGCGCCAGAATATTGGTCTGAAACGCCACGCTGTCGATCATCGAGACAATACTGCTCATTTCTGAAGACTGGCTGACAATCTCTTTCATCGCGGTATCCACCTGCCCCATCACTTCCCCGCCGCGCGTCGCCACGCCTTTCGCCTGCTCGGCGCGTTGACTGGCCTGCAACGCATAGGCGGCGTTTTCTTTCACACGTTCATTAAGATGGGTGATGTGTTCAGTGGCAGCGCTGAGTTCTTCGCTCTGAATGGCGGCCTGTGCCGATAATTCCTCGTTACCCTTTGCCATCTGATTGATATTGATCATGATATGCGAGGAGGCATCGCGCACTTCACTGACCAGTTTTTGCAGGCCGTGCTGCATGTTGCGCAGGCTGACACCCAGCTCGCGGACTTCAATCACCCGCGCGTGGTCATCTTCGACATCGCGCGATAAATCCCCGGCGGCCAGCACGCTGATGTGCCCGATCATGCGTTGCAACGGACGGATAATCCACGCAGACACACCGCGCCAGACCAGCACCGCAATCACCGCCAGAATGACCAGCGCGCCCATAAACAGCGTTTTCGCCTGCGTCAGCGCGTTGAGTAAGCGGTCGCTCAGGGACACCGCTGTGTGCTCATTAACCGCCAGATAAGCATAATATTTCTGGCTGAAGTCATCCTGAAACGCCTGGATCGGCACTTCAAAGAAGGAATCAATATTGTTGTTCTTTTGCAGACCGTTCGCCTGTTCCCGCAAGCCGTCGTAGAACATCTGATAGCTGGATTTCAGCTCGGTGGCAGCCGTATCGGCGTTTTTCGTCATACCTTCGAATTGTGCAAACGCTTTTTGCGACGCGGCAAGCGAACCCAGCGATTCTTCCATCAGGCTGTTCCAGCTCCCGACCGAGCCGGTTTCTTTATCCTGCATGTAATAAATACCGGCACGGTTCAGTTTGTCGCTGGCCATCAGCAGTTCCATACGGGCTTTATCCATGACGGCTTGCTGCTGACGCAGACTTTCGGTCGCAATAACGTTGTTATGTGCATCCTGCAGGATTTTGGTGAGCACCACGGTGGAGAAGATTTGCAAAGCAGAAAACAGGGCGATAACGCAAATTACCCCGAAAAGGATCCCCCGTGGACGTTTGATGAAACCCGATCGAAACAATCTGTTGAATGGTATTTTACCAATAAGTGAACGAGAAGTTAAATTCATGATTATTCTGCATTATTTAGAGAAGAAACAGAATTTTACTCGCGGGAAATGACAGAAGTATTTCAGGGAGCGGCGCTGAACCGCTCCCTGCGATTACTTATTGTTTCGGGAAGATCCACACATGGTTTTCGGGAAGTGCCAGACGGCAATGCTGCGGGTCGCGCACATCGGTGCCGTAAGCACGGATCACAAAATCATCGCCGGTTGTGCGGAACAGATATTCCCAGCGGTCACCGAGATACATGCTGGTCAGAAGCGGTAATTCCAGCTGATTCTCGCCCGGCCCGTCGGCCAGCACCACGCGTTCGACGCGGATCACCGCCGTCCCTTCTTGCCCGGCCTGCACCCCCTCACCCGCCAGCCCCCACAGCACCCAGTCGCTGCCTTCGATACGCGCTTTACCCTCACGCACTTCGGTGACTTTGCCGTGCAGACGATTGTTGCTGCCCATAAATTCTGCGGTAAACAGGGTTTTCGGCGAACCGTACATTTCCTGCGGCGTACCCTGCTGTTCAATTTTGCCGTTGTTGAGCAAAAGAATACGGTCAGAAATCGCCATCGCTTCATTCTGGTCATGCGTCACCATCAGCGCCGACAGTCCGAGTTTAATGATCAGTTCGCGCAGGAACACCCGCGCCTCTTCACGCAGTTTGGCATCCAGGTTTGACAGCGGCTCATCGAGCAAAATCACCGGCGGGTTGTAGACCAGCGCACGGCCAATCGCCACGCGCTGCTGCTGACCGCCGGAAAGCTGATGCGGGTGGCGCTTGCCCAGATGCCCGAGGCCCAGCTGATTCAGCACATCCTGTACGCGCCGGGTAATTTCACCCGCCGAAACCTTACGTAATTTCAGCGGATACGCCACGTTCTCAAACACGGTTTTATGCGGCCACAGGGCGTAAGACTGAAACACCAGCCCGAGATTGCGCTCTTCGGCCGGAATTTCGCTGCGCGGTGTGCCGTCATAAACTTTGTTTTTGCCAATGACGATAGTGCCTTTCACCGGCTTTTCCAGCCCGGCGACGGCACGCAGCAAGGTGGTTTTTCCGCTGCCGGAAGGCCCGAGCAATGACACCACTTCGCCGCGTTTCAGATCCATGGAAACGCCCTTCAGCACCGGATTATCACCATAAGTCAGGTGCAGATTGTCGACAGATAATTCAATCATGTAATTTCACTCCGAAACGAAGGGCAATACCCAGACCTAACACCACCAGCAGGATGTTAATAAAGGAGAGCGCGGCAACAATATCAATGGCGCCCGCCGCCCACAGGGAAACCAGCATCGAGCCGATGGTTTCCGTACCCGGCGAAAGAAGATAGACACCAGTGGAATATTCACGCTCGAAAATCAGGAACATCAGCAGCCACGAGCCAATCAGGCCGTAACGCGACAGCGGAATGGTAACGTGACGGGTGATCTGCCCGCGGGTCGCCCCGGTACTGCGCGCCGCCTCTTCCAGCTCCGGCCCGACCTGCAACAGTGTCGAGGAAATCAGCCGCAGACCATACGCCATCCACACCACGGTATAGGCCAGCCAGACGCTGAAAATCGTACTGCGCAACGATCGCAACCAGACCACCAGGTTATCGCGCAACCACTGTGACCACGGCATGCCGGAAAGCCAGCCGGATTTGAGCGCGTTATCGAGCCACATCGGCAGGAACAGGAACACCCACAGGAAAGCCAGACCGGCCAGCAGCCCCGGCACCGCACGCGGCACCAGTACGCTGTAATCAAGGAAACGGGTGACGCCGTCGGGTTTACGGTGCATCGCAATACCGATAAACAGATAACAGGCCACTGCCAGCGCACCGCCAATGACGCCAATGGCCATCGAGTTGACGATAGCGCGCAGCAGGTTCGGCTGTTCCCAGATAGTGCGGAACGTGTTGAGCGAGAGTTCATCCCAGATGGAAACCCCGACGCCCCAGTTAGAGATAAATGCACGCAGCATCACACCAATCAGCGGAACGCCGATGGTCACCGTCAGCCAGAACGCCACCACAGCCCCGGCCACCCAGCGCCATTTTCCAAGCGGTAAAGCACGCGCCTGCGACGCTTTACCTTTCACCGTCACGAAGCGGTTGGCGGTACGCATCAGGCGGCGCTGCAACATCACCAGCGGAATAGTGATACAAATCAGCACCACGGCAACCGCAGCCATCAGATGATAAGACGGCGTACCAAGTTTGTTGGTCAGCTGATAAAGATAGGTCGCCAGCACCATGTTGCCTTCCGGGTCACCCAGTACCAGCATCAGGCCGAACACTTCCAGCCCGAGGAAGAACAGCAAAACGGTGGCGTACAGAATCGACGGGCGCACCATCGGCAGACTGACCGCCGTCATCACCTGTAACGGCGAGGCGCCTGCGGTTCGCGCGGCTTCCTCAACATCCGACCCGACGCTGCGCAACGCCGAGGAGATATACAGATAGGCGTGAGGAACATGCGTCAGACCGGCAATCACCACGATGCTCGACATGTCGTAGATGTTCCACGGCACGAAACCGAGGATCGCCTGTGCCCACAGTGAAAAGAACCCGACCGGTCCGGCGGCCACCACGTAACCGAAACCTAATACCATCGGCGACACAAAAATCGGCACCAGGATCAGCGGTTCAATCACGCGTCTGCCCGGCAAATCCGTACGCACCATCAGGAACGCCAGAATACCGCCAAGCGGGATGGCGATGACCACCAGCCCGAAGGCCAGAATAAAGCCGCTTTTCAGGGCCTTGTAGAAATCCGGATCAGTAAAGATGAATCCAAAGGATTCGAGGCTCCATTCTTTCGACGGCGAAAAGAACGGCGCGGAGAGGAAACTCTGTATCACGATGAACGACAACGGAATGTAGATAACCAGCGCCGTTATCAACACCACAATGCCGCGCGGCAGGCTCTGCCACTTTCTGCGCAATGCATTCATGTTACTTCCCTTCGGTTAGAAACAAGGAGAGCGAAATCAGGCAGGAAAAAGGAAGCGCGGCGGAAAGTGACGCGCTTCGATATGTCACTACTTGGCAGCAGCGGTACGCCACTGTTTGATGTAATCCAGGCGTTTTTTCTGTTGCAGGTATTCCAGCAGGGTTTCATCCACCGGGATGGGTTTGAGCGCGTTGCCCAGCATTTTGGTCATACCATCGATATCATTTTTGCCTTCGATATCGTTACGGATGGAGGGAATGTCAGCCTGATTGGCCAGAATGCTCTGCCCCTTCTCGGACAAGACATAGTCCAGCCACAGTTTGGCCGCGTTGCTGTTTTTCGATTCCTGACTGATGAAGGAAACGCGGGAAAGCACCAGGGTGTAATCCTTCGGATAAGAAATCCCCAGTGACGGGTCAGTTTTAGCGCGGGCTTCGGCGTAGGAACCCAGGATGTTAAAGCCGATCAGGTTTTCGCCGGAAGAGACACGTTCCATCATGGTGCCGGTAGAGGATTGCACTGCTAAGCCGCCTTTGGCCACGTCAGCCAGCGTTTTGAAATAATTCGGATCGGCTTTGAAATCCTGTACGGACAGCATGAAGCCGAGACCGGATTTCTCAATATCGTAAGTCGTGACTTTTTTGTTGAACTTTTCGGTCTGGCTGGCGATCAGTTTTGCCAGTGCCGCATGGGAATCAGGCACATCACCGGCCGGGATCAGGCGTTTGTTATAGATAAACACTACCGGTTCATACGTCGTGCCGTAGGCTTTGTCTTTCCACACTGCCCATTTTGGCAGTTGCCCCTGTTCAGGGGATTTATATTCCTGCGCGTAGTCGGTCGCCAGTTTCAGCGCGGTATCCATCGAGGAACTCCAGACCACGTCGCCGCTGGTGCCGCCCGCCGCCTGTTCGCTGATATAACGGTTGTACAGCTCGGTGCTGTTCATGTCGTTGTATTCGACTTTAATGCCCGGATACGTCGCCTCGAAGCCCTGGATCAGCGGGCCAGCGGCTTTGGTGTCAGTCGTGGAATAGACCACGACTTTGCCTTCTTTAGTCGCCGCATCGACGATTTTTTGATAGTCAGCCGGGTAGCCTTGAGGTAATGCAGACATTGCAGAGGAAGACATCATTACAGCCAGAGCAATCAGAGAGATACGTAATTTATTCGACATTATTGTTAACCTCTAGTTACATTTGGGAAACTAAAAATCAACATAACGCATAACATCGGACAGGCAATAGGGTAACGTTTTTATCTTCCCGATTTGTGATTCGTGGCGTTTTTTAAGCAATTAACACCATAAAAACCACGGTGGAAAACGCAAAACAGGCCCTCTGAATGGCCTGTTTTTAAGGACAGAAAACGGGGATTATTTAAAATATCCGGCGGTATCAATATCGGTCAGTAAATCCTGATGTACGGGTTTCCAGCCCAAAATATCGCGGGTGATCTGACTTGAGGTCGGATTATTTAATGAGGCAAAATGGGTAAACCAGCCAAAATGTGCCGCCAGATCTGGCCCGTTTTTACTCACCACCGGCAGGTTCAGGTGCTTACCGATGAGGGTGGCAATCTCACGGAATGGCACACCTTCTTCTGCATTCGCGTGATAAATCGCATTCTGCGCGCCCTTCTCCAGTGCCAGCACAAACACTTGCGCGGCATCAAAACGGTTCACCGCCGGCCAGCGGTTTTCGCCATCCCCCGGATACGCTGATTCCCCCTTTTCCCGCGCCAGCGCAATGAGCAGCGGCACAAATCCATGATCGCCCGCGCCATGCACCGATGGCGGGAGACGCACCAGTGACACCCGCACGCCCTGCTCTGCCAGTTTAGCGACGGCAAGATCGGACGCCACGCGAGGATTTTGCCCGTACGGATCGGGTAAATCATTTTCCGTAGCCAGACGGCCATTGTTCACCAGCGCCGTGCCGGAGGTGACGATCAGCGGTTTATGGGTGCCCTTCAGCGCAGCGCCTAATGCGCCAATCGCCAGCCGGTCTTTTTCACAATTTTCCAGAAACTTCGAAAAGTCATGGATAAACGCGGTGTGGATCACCCCGTCGGCCTGCGCGGCGCCGGATGCGAGGCTCTCAAGATCTTCAATACTGCCGCGATGAACACCGGCACCCGCGTCGGTCAGCGCCTGCGCCGAGGCATCCGAACGGGCCAGCCCCAGCACCTGATGACCGGCCCGCAGCAATTCCTGAACCACCGCAGAACCGACAAAACCTGTTGCACCTGTCACAAATACACGCATTGCGAATTTCCCCGTTGTTGGCTAAACCTGTCGTGGCTACAAAAGCCCAGAACTTACGTCATAAAATATAGGGGCTGGAGGAAAGACGATCTATGCGCTAATGTCCGCATTATCTTTGCAATCGTCCGGAGTCGCTGATGGACCCTCTTTCTGATGTGTTATCACTGCTGAAGCCGCGCAGTTATATGTCCAAAGGTTTTGAAGCCGGAGGCGCCTGGTCGGTGCAATTTCCCGACCATTATCAGTCGATTAAATGTAACGCGATTATTCGCGGTGAATGCTGGCTGGCAGTCGATTCCGTGCCAGGCGCAGTGCATCTGAAAGCCGGAGACTGCTTTGTGTTACCCAGCGGACGCCCGTTCCGGCTGGCCAGCGATCTTAGCCTTCCGTCCGTCGATGCCGGGCCCATTTTCCAGCAGGCGCAGGATGGCGGAACGGTTTCCTGTAACGGCGGCCAGGATTTCTTCCTCACCGGCAGCCGGTTTGCGGTCAGCGGCGCAAACGCCTCTACCCTGCTGGCGATGCTGCCGCCGGTGGTGCATATCTCAAAAGAATCCGACAGAGCCAGCCTGCGCTGGGCGGTTGAACGGATGATGCAGGAACTGCGTGACCAGCGTCCCGGCGGGTTGCTTATTGCGCAGCATATGGCGCACATGATGCTGGTACAGGCGCTGCGGATGCACGTCGATAACGCGCCGGAAGGTGAAACCAGCGGCTGGTTTGCCGCACTGGCCGATAAGCAGTTATCCAAAGCGCTGAATGCAATGCATGAAAACCCGGCGCAGCGCTGGACGGTGCAAACGCTGGCAGAACGGGCGGGTATGTCGCGTTCTGTATTTTCTCAAAAATTCAAACAGGCTGTGGGCAGTGCGCCGCTGGAATACCTGACGCGCTGGCGGATGTTGCTGGCTGGCGACCGGCTGGCGAATACTAAAGAACCGGTATCAGCCGTGGCGCTTTCGCTTGGGTACGAATCAGAAAGTGCTTTCAGTACGGCGTTCAAACGCACACTGGGATGTTCGCCAAGGCAATACGGGCAGAAAGAAGCCGTCTGAAGAATAAGTGGAGGGGCAAAGGGGGAATTTCAGATACAAAAAAAGCCGCTAATCACTTAGCAGCTTTATTGTGTTGTTTATGGCGGAGGAGGAGAGATTCGAACTCTCGAATGGTTTCCCATCGCCGGTTTTCAAGACCGGTGCCTTCAGCCGCTCGGCCACCCCTCCGTAAACAACAAGTACGTTACGACCTCAGTCGTTCAGTACGGGGCGTAGTATACAAGACCGGAAAAAAGATGCAAATATTATTTTCAGTCTAGTTTGTTGATTTTATGAGCATTTAAACCGCGTACACAAAGTCGGGCATAAATGACAGAGACAAAAAAAGCCGCTAATTGCTTAGCAGCTTTCTTGTGTTGTTTATGGCGGAGGAGGAGAGATTCGAACTCTCGAATGGTTTCCCATCGCCGGTTTTCAAGACCGGTGCCTTCAGCCGCTCGGCCACCCCTCCGCAACGAAGCGAACTATAAACAGTGCCGATCCGCTTGTAAAGCCTGATTCTGTTCTGATTGCCTGAAAAACAGGCATTCGGTTCGCAAGCGGCGATTTAAGCATCATTTCGGTGATTTTGACGTCAGGATACCGCGCCGTGCCCCGCTCCGGGCAGGTAAAGAAGGGTAAAACGTCTTTAATGACGCACCGCAACTACTTACACTGCAACCTGTTTGTATTTTCACCGACTCCAATTAGATACCCAAAATAATTTGGGTCGCAGGAAGGCGGCAAGAGAGGGAGTCCCGATGAGCTTACGCAGGTAAGTGATTCGGGTGACCGGGCGAAGCCAACGCATCTGCGACACAAAGTATGAAGGGCTTAAGTGAGAATTTTATTATGAACCGCATGGATCGTATCGTTGCATCTTCGTCATCATCACGCGCTGGCTCGTTGCTAAGCACGCACCGGGTGCTGCGTAATACTTATTTCCTGTTAGCACTGACTTTGGGCGTATCCGCGATTACTGCGACAGCAAGTACGGTTCTGAGATTGCCGTCCCCCGGTTTTCTGCTGACCATCGTTGGCTTCTATGGCCTGATGTTTCTGACCTACCGCACAGCCAACAGCCCGGCGGGTATTTTATCTGCCTTCGCGCTGACCGGTTTTATGGGGTATACGCTGGGGCCACTGCTGAGTTCGCTGCTTTCCGTCGGTGCCGGTGACATTATTATGCTGGCACTGGGCGGCACTGCGCTGGTGTTCTTCTGCTGTTCAGCCTATGTGCTGACCACGCGCAAAGATATGTCGTTCCTGTCCGGCATGATGATGGCAGGTTTTGTGGTGCTGCTGGTGGCGGTTATCGCTAACCTGTTCCTGCAAATTCCTGCGCTGTCACTGGCGATCAGTTGCCTGTTTATTTTGTTCTCCGCAGGCGCAATCCTGTGGGAAACCAGCAATATTATTCATGGCGGCGAAACCAACTATATTCGGGCGACCGTCAGCCTGTATGTCTCGCTGTACAACATTTTTGTCAGCCTGCTGAGCATTCTGGGCCTGTCATCACGTAACTGATAAAGCCTGAAGTGGATCGAAGCCCCGCCTGCGTGCGGGGCTTTTTATTTTGTCTGACCGGCGTTTTTGCTAAACTAACTGCCGCATTTTTACAGGTTTGAGGTTGTATGCTGGAGTTTGAAGGTCAGGTTATTGAAACCGACGCTCAGGGTTACCTGAAAAACAGTCAGGAGTGGCAGGAAGGCATGGCGCCGCTGCTGGCGGAAGAAGAAGGGATCGTTCTGACTGACGCCCACTGGGAAGTCGTGCGGTTTGTGCGCGAGTTTTACCTCGAATTCAATACTTCTCCCGCCGTACGCATGCTGGTGAAAGCAATGGCGCAGAAATATGGCGAAGAGAAAGGCAACAGCCGCTATCTGTTCCGGCTGTTCCCGAAAGGTCCGGCCAAACAGGCAACCAAAATTGCGGGCCTGCCGAAACCGGTGAAGTGCTTGTGAAAGATTTCAGTATTTGATTTTAAAATCGCTGTAATTGCCAGGCGCGGTCGGTTCACTCAGTACGCGATCAACACGTGCATGTTTCGGCCCGCCCTGCTTTAGCCAGGCTAGCAACTGATCTACTTTCTCCTGCTCTCCGCACGCCACCACTTCGACGCTGCCATCCTCAAGATTTTTCGCGTAACCGCTCAGACCGAGACCGGTGGCCTGATGCTGGGTCGCAAAACGAAAACCGACGCCCTGCACCATGCCGTACACATAGGCGGCTATACTGACTGTTGCCATAATATTCTCTCCGTTAGCGGTATGGTTCGTTGCAATTTGACCTGCATGACCGGACAATGTCGCTCTTTTTTGTCTCCGAACCGACAGAACCTAATTTTATGACTGCACGTTTAATTCTGGCCAAAGGCCGTGAAAAATCACTTCTTCGTCGCCACCCGTGGGTGTTTTCCGGCGCGGTTTCGCGCATCGAAGGTAAAGCCAATTCCGGCGAGACTATAGATATTGTAGACAGTCAGGGAAAATGGCTGGCGCGCGGCGCCTATTCGCCGTCCTCGCAGATCCGTGCGCGCGTCTGGACATTCAAACAAGATGAAGACATTGATATCGCGTTCTTCATCCGCCGTTTACAACAGGCGCAGAGCTGGCGCGATTATATCGCTAAGCGCGACGGACTGGACGGTTACCGCCTGATTGCTGGGGAATCCGACTGCCTGCCAGGTATCACTATCGACCGCTTCCAGAATTTCCTGGTGCTGCAATTGCTGTCAGCCGGTGCGGAATATCAGCGTGCCCCGCTGATTGCTGCACTGCAACATTGCTATCCGGAATGTGCAATCTGGGATCGTTCCGACGTGGCCGTGCGTAAAAAAGAAGGGCTGGAACTGGCTCAGGGACACGTATTTGGCGACGAGCCTCCTGCCTTGTTGCCGATTCAGGAACACGGAATGAGCCTGCTGGTGGATATTAAAGAAGGTCACAAAACCGGTTTCTATCTTGACCAGCGTGACAGCCGCCTTGCCGCACGTAATTATGCCGCAGGCCGCAACGTTCTGAACTGTTTCTCTTATACCGGCGCTTTCGCGGTGTCTGCGCTGATGGGCGGCTGTACAAAAGTCACCAACGTGGATACCTCCCAGGCAGCGCTCGACGTGGCCCGTCAGAACGTTGAACTGAATAAACTGGATCTCTCGAAAGCAGAATTCGTGCGTGAAGACGTGTTCCAGTTGCTGCGCAAATACCGCACCGAAGGCCAGCAGTTCGATATGATCGTGATGGATCCGCCGAAATTCGTTGAGAACAAAAACCAGCTGGCAAGCGCCTGCCGTGGTTACAAAGACATTAATATGCTGGCGTTGCAACTGTTACGTCCGGGGGGGATTCTGCTGAGTTTCTCCTGCTCCGGATTGTTGCCAACGGATTTATTCCAGAAAATTCTGGCTGATGCGGCGCTGGATGCCGGTCGTGAGATCCAGTTCGTCGAGCAGTTCCGTCAGGCAGCCGACCATCCGGTGACCGGCGCTTACCCTGAAGGCCTATATCTGAAAGGGTTCGCCTGCCTGGTAATGAACTGACAAAATAAGCACGGTGTGCTGTTGCGGCGGCACGCCCGCGAATTTTAAGCAGATTACGTGGTCAAAACTTGAAATAGCCCGTTTTATCTCCATATAGAGATTAATGAATTATTTTTGGGAGGTGACTATGATTGCCAGTAAATACGGTATCGGACAGCAGGTCCGCCACAGAATGTTAGGTTATCTGGGTGTGGTTATTGATGTTGATGCACAATATTCGCTCGATAAGCCTGACGTCAATGATGTCGTTGCTGATGATTCAATGCGTACCGCTCCCTGGTACCATGTCGTGATGGAAGATGAAGAAGGTCAGCCGGTTCACACTTACCTGGCTGAAATTCAGATCGATCATGAAGCGGCACGTTCACATCCTGAACAAGCCTCGCTGGATGACCTGGCAGCCTCAATCCGTAACCAGTTACAGGCACCGCGACTGCGTAACTGAGCATGATGGCTTTTTCCTGACAAGATGAAAGATAAAAACCGGCGCAGTAGCCGGTTTTTTTACGGGCAGGATCCACAGACGTTTACTTTTCCATGCCCAGTCGCGGAATTTCAATTTTCGGGCAGCGATCCATCACCACCTTCAGCCCAGCCTCTTTTGCCAGCACAGCAGCCTGTTCATTAATGACGCCCAGTTGCAGCCACAGCACGTTCGCCTTAATCGCAATCGCTTCCTGCGCCACGCCATAAGCGGCATCCGCATTACGGAACACGTCCACCATATCTACCGGATGGGGGATTTCTGCCAGAGAACCATAAGCTTTCTGGCCGAGCAGTTCCTGCCCCGCCAGCTTCGGACTGACCGGGATCACCTCAAAGCCCTGAGAAAGTAAATACGCCATGACGCCGTAACTTGGTCGGCCGGGATTATCACTGGCCCCCACCAGCGCGATGGTTTTCACTTCTTCAAGAATCTTGCGGATATCGTTGTCTTGCACGGGTTTATCTCCTTTGGCCTGTATGCATTAAGTGTAACGCAGCCTGACCATTTCGACAGTCTGTACGTGAAAAAGAGCCGTTGCAGGATCACGTCGGTGGGAAATTAAAACATTTTGTAAAACTTTGACACACAATCGTCATTCCTGAATAATAGAGGATGAGCAACGTTGTATCTGAGGAGAGAGGAATGAAAATCTGTCATGCGCTGGTCGCATTAGCGAGTCTCAGCCTGATGGTGTCAGCTTCAGCGACCTCACTTAAATTGTCCCCCGATGTCGATGTTCTGGTAATCGATGGCAAACAGATGTCTGGCGCAATCCTTAAAGGTGCAGACAGCCTCGAACTCGATGGCGGTCAGCACCAGATTCTGTTTCAGGTCAGCAAAAATGTCCGTTCCGTCACTCAACAGGCACCGATAATCTACCATTCGCCTGCCCTTATCGTGACCTTCAATGCTAAAAGTAATCGTTCCGTTTCTTTCGTTCTGCCAAAACTGAGCAACGACAATGAAACGACACAATTTAGCCAGCAGATGAATTATCAGCTCATTGATGAACAAGGCCGTCAGATACCGACACAACGTGACGTCCTGAATATGTTTAATCCCGGGCATACTGCCGACGCTGAAAAATTAATGATGACTTATAATTTGTCGGGCGCACGTGCGGCGGTTCCTTCATTCGCCAAAGGCAGCGCGGATAAAAAATCTGCGTTAGCCACCGACGCAACATCTCAAATTTCTATCGTTTATCTTCATCCGTTGTGGACACGTCTGGCCGCGAATGCTGGCTTTGAGCGGTTGTTACTCTGGTTAAAACTGCCGGATAATCAGGAACGCGCGTCATAACTTAATCTGCATCACGCATTCCTCCTTCTTAACGGCGAATTATTCCCCCTGAGCTATGCAGTAAAACGGAGTTTCAGTATTCTGTGATCCACTTTTACTTTCGCGTTGAAGGGAATTAGATGGAATACACGACCCGCACGATCGCAAAACAAAAACATATAGCCCTGGTCGCGCATGACCACTGCAAAAGTACCCTGCTGAAATGGGTTGATAAAAACGTTGCTGAGCTTTCGCAGCATATCCTGTATGCCACCGGCACGACGGGTAACCTGGTTCAGCGTAATACCGGGATTAATGTCAAAAGCATGCTAAGCGGGCCGATGGGCGGCGACCAGCAAGTGGGCGCGCTGATTGCCGAAGGCAAAATCGATATGCTGATTTTCCTCTGGGATCCGCTCAATGCCGTTCCGCATGATCCGGATGTGAAAGCCCTGCTGCGCCTGGCGACCGTATGGAACATCCCGGTGGCAACCAATCTGTCTACTGCTGACTTCCTGATCCAGTCTCCGTTGTTCCAGTCTGAAGTCGAAATCACTATTCCTGACTACCAGCGCTATCTGTGGTCACGCCTGAAAGAATAATGATTCAATAGGCTGATTTTTAAAAGTAAAAAGCCCGGCGATTGCCGGGCTTTTTATTGATCTTATCTATGGTTTTCGCTGGACCGGTACACCGATATCTTCAAGCTGTTCTACGAAGACGGAAGGACGTTCTTTATCCTGCAGCAACCAGACCTGATGCTTCGCACGCGTCATCGCCACATACAATAAACGCCGCTCTTCGGCATCCAGAAAGTTTTCCGGTTCAGGCAATAACACTTCCTCCAGCAAAGATTCCCGCGCGGGCGCAGGGAAACCGTCATTGCCATCATGCAATCCGACGATAATCACGTATTCAGCCTGTTGTCCTTTACTGGCATGAATCGTCATGAAATCAAGATTAAGCTTTGGCCAGCGGGTCGCGGCTTTCTCCAGAATTTGCGGTCGAAGATGGTGATAACGCGCCAGCACCAGAATATGTTCATCAACGGTGACATAGCCGCTAAGTTTATCCAGCAATTTTTCCATCTGGTCCTCAGGCAGTATCACGACATTTTTCTTGTTGCCTTTGGTCAGACTGTTCAGCGGCTTCTTCAACTGATAAGGGTTTTGCTGCACAAACTTATTGGCAATTTCACCGATGCGGTCATTGAACCGGTAAGTCGTATCCAGTGCGCATTGCGCTCCTTCGCCAAAATTGTCAGCAAACGCCGTGGTCAGGGACAACTCCGCACCGCTGAAACGGTAAATCGCCTGCCAGTCGTCCCCCACAGCAAACAAACTGGTATGTTTGTTAAGTTTACGCAAGGCAGAAAGCAGCAGTGCACGCTGGGGGGAAATGTCCTGGAATTCATCCACCAGAATATGCTTCCACGGGCTGACAAAACGCCCTTTTTCCAGAATATTGACTGCCTGATGGATAAGCCCGGAAAAGTCCACTGCGCCCTCTTCTTTCAGTGCCGTTTTCCAGGCTTTCATCAGCGGTGCCATCAGACGAATACGCTTTGTAAACAGATCTTTGACGTCTTCCGGCGCGCTTTCGATCATCTCCGCCTGACTGCCACCGTGCATACGCATCAGGCTGAGCCAGCGTTCAAGGCGGCTTCCGAGGCGCTCCGCCAGCGATTTATTTTTCCAGTAATCACCCTCAGGAACGGTCCATTCCAGTTCGTCTGTCATCCATTGCCGCCAGCCGCTGGCCTGCACTTTTTTCTCTGCACACTGCTGCTGCCATGTCTTAATCAGTAAGCTGCGCCGGGCTTTCGAATCGGTTTCAAGTTTGCTGATTTTGGGGGCTTTTTTGCTGCCTTCCTGGATAATCTGCAAAGCGAGCGCATGAAATGTCTTGGCCTTGATGCCTTCAGTATGCAAACGCTCTTTGATACGCCCGTTCATTTCATCCGCTGCCTGACGACCAAAGGCCAGCAACAGAATTTGTTCAGGATGCGCTTCCTGACGGCGCAACAGCCAGCCCGCGCGCGCCACCAGCACCGACGTTTTACCACTGCCCGCGCCAGCCAGCACCAGCACCGCGTCTTCACCGTTCACGACAGCGCGGCATTGGCTGTCATTGAGCGGCGACACTTCAACGGTATCAAAAAAGTCACGGTTATCAGCAATCACCCTGTCAGTCCAAGCCAGATTGCGCCGGTCGACACTGCGTTTACCCTGCTCAAGCCAGCGCAGACAGGTCTGATAATCTTCCCGACAATTATCAAATTCAGTAAGACGTTCAACAGGCACCGGGATCGCAGAAAATGCCTCAGTAATGTCTTTCTGCACATCCGCCAGATCAATGCGTTTGAACCATTTGTCTTGCTGTTCAATCTGGGTAATTTTTTCAACCTGCCCGCGCAATACTCCGGCGCTGACCTCGCTCATCTCGAGACTCCAGGTCTGCCAGATATTGAGCAGGTATTGATAAAATCGCTGTGTTTCCTGCCATTCGGTGCCGTGCAGCCGGACCACTTTTTGCTCCGGCAATTCAAATTCAAGCTCCCCCCAGACGATGCCACGTTTGCAGCGAATCTGAATAAGCTGATTAAAAGGGATCAGATAGTGATGTTTATCGCCGCTGACTTCCACGCCGGCATTAAGCAGACGCACCCGGTTATAAGGGTGCTGCGCCAGATGTTTCCCGAATGAGGTCGATTTCAGTTCCATATCATCACACCGTGTTTTTCTTTAATTCCTGACATTTTACATGCAAGAGCATTTAAGAGTTTACCTTTGATAAGCGCAGGCGATCCACGCTCCAAAACAGAGTAGAATAAGAGGTATGTTTGCGTTATGTGAACACGAAATTTATCAACTTTTTAACCTCTTCGGGAAGAGCTGCCATGCGTACCGTACTCAATATTCTTAACTTTGTTTTAGGTGGTTTTTTCACCACGCTTGCCTGGCTGCTTGCTACGCTGGTCAGTATCGTGCTGATCTTTACTCTGCCACTCACCCGTTCTTGCTGGGAAATCACCCGTCTTTCACTGCTGCCATTTGGCAATGAAGCCGTACATGTCGATGACCTGTATCCGGAAAAACGCAGCGCGTTGCTGTCCGGCGGAGGTACTCTGTTGAATATCTTCTGGTTTATTTTTTTCGGCTGGTGGTTATGCTTGTCGCATATCGTTGCCGGTATCGCGCAATGTATCAGCATAATCGGTATTCCGGTGGGCATTGCGAACTTTAAAATTGCTGCCATTGCACTCTGGCCGGTAGGACGCAGGGTCGTTTCCGTCGAGCTGGCAAAGCAAGTTCGTGAAGCTAATGCAAGCCGTCAGAGAGAAAACGGACGCATTCGCTGATTGCGATGTTTCAACATTTTTGAATTTTAAGGTGGGTTTTTCGTGCTTTCTATTGCACCCGGTTTACGGCGCTATGCCTATAACAGCAATATTCTTTATCACATCAGGATTTTCATTGCGCTGACAGGGGCTGCGGCATTGCCATGGTGGTTGGGTCAGTTCACGCTGACAATCCCCCTTACACTCGGTGTGGTTGCTGCGGCTCTTGCCGATCTTGATGATCGTCTCGCTGGCCGTCTGCGCAATTTGCTGATTACTCTGGTCTGTTTTTTTATTGCTTCAGCATCCATAGAATTACTCTTCCCCTATCCGTGGCTTTTTGCGCCCGGGCTGATGATTTCAACCTGCGGATTCATCCTGCTGGGGGCCCTGGGGCAGCGTTATGCCACGATTGCCTTCGGCGCGTTGCTGATCGCCATATATACGATGCTTGGCACCAGCATGTATCACATCTGGTATCAGCAACCGCTGATCCTGCTTGCGGGTGCTATCTGGTATAACCTGCTGACGCTGGCTGGCCATATTATTTTCCCCATCCGTCCGTTACAGGATCAGATCTCCCGCTGTTTCACGCAACTGGCGGCTTATCTTGAAGCTAAAGCAACGTTGTTTGATCCCGATCAGGAAGATAACAACCAGCAACTGGTCGAGCTGGCCATGGCCAACGGTCAACTGGTCTCCACACTGAACCAAACAAAAAATACGCTACAGACCCGGCTGAAAGGAGATCGTGGCCAGAAAGGGACCCGCCGGACATTACATTATTATTTTGTGGTGCAGGATATTCATGAGCGCGCCAGCTCGTCCCACGTGCAGTACCTCAAACTCAGTGAACAATTTCATCACAGTGATATTCTGTTCCGCTTTCAGCGCCTGATGAGCATGCAGGCGCGGGCCTGTTTACAGCTGTCACAATGCATTCTTTATCGCCAGCAATATACCCACAACAGCCAGTTCGAACGGGCGTTTTCCCGGCTGGAAGAAGCCCTCAAACGTCTGGAATCTCATCACGAACACCGTGAGACATTACAGGCGTTACGCCATCTTTTACGCAATCTGCATGCAATTGACGCGCAACTGGCAAATATCGAGTCGGAGCAGTCTCTGCCGGAAAACCAGACCGGCAAAAGCCCGTTTGCGGAAGACCGTCTGACTGGCCTTGATGATATCTGGCTGCGCATTTCCCGCCATTTTACGCCGCAATCGGTGTTGTTCCGTCATGCAATTCGTATGTCTGTCGTGCTCTTTGTAGGCTACGTTTTCATTCAGGTCAGCGGCTTAAATCACGGCTACTGGATCTTGCTCACCAGTCTTTTTGTCTGTCAACCAAACTACAGTGCGACCCGCCGGAGGTTAGCTCTGAGGATAATCGGAACACTCGCCGGTATTGCTCTCGGGATCCCTATCTTGTATTTCGTTCCGTCCGTTGACGGGCAAATGATTCTGATCGTCATCAGCGGGTTATTGTTCTTTGCGTTCCGCACAGTGCAATACGCGCAGGCCACAATGTTCATCACCCTTCTGGTGTTGTTATGCTTCAATTTGTTAGGCGAAGGATTTGAAGTCGCTATCCCGAGAGTAATCGATACGCTGATTGGTTGTGGTATCGCCTGGGCGGCAGTGACCTTTATATGGCCCGACTGGAAATTCAGGCAACTTGATAAGGTGGTCAGAAAAACGTTCGATGCTAATTGCCGTTATCTTGATGCTATTCTGGTGCAGTACCATCAGGGGAAAGACAACAGTCTCGAGTACCGTCTGGCCCGCCGTGATGCGCATAATTGCGATGCCGAACTGGCGTCCGTGGTGTCGAACATGAGCTCTGAGAGAAATAACGAACCGGCGACACTCGAAGCGGCGTTTCGCCTGTTATGCCTCAATCATACTATGCTGAGCTACATTTCAGCGCTGGGTGCCCATCGCGAAAAACTCAATGATGCCGAAACCCTGAGGTTGCTGGATGATGCAGCATGCTGCGTTGACGGCGCTTTGCATCATCTGCCTTCTGAAGCAGAACGCATCCAACACGCGCTCGGTGAACTCACTGCACGTATTCAGATGCGTACAACGGATATCGACAGTAAAGAGCAGCTCGTGCTTCAGCAAATTGGATTACTGGTGGCTCATTTGCCTGAGCTCACCAGTCTTAATACTAAGATCCTGCCGGCACAAAATCGGCTCTAGTTGCAGATAACTTACGCAAACTTAGTGCACAACCGTTGATAGCTGCTCTTGGTGATGGTTAAACCAGTGAGTTAATGACTCTCTGGATTCCATCGGCAAAGCGGCTTCATGGAAGCCCAAAATTGCCCCTTCGAGTGCCATCAGTAAATTAATCCCTAAATTCTTTTTTTTAATGGCACACAGTTTGAGGTAGGTATGGCAGGCCCCCTGTAACCGCAAGTCCCCCGAGTTCTCAATGCCGACTTGCCAGAGCATCCTTTCTAGCGCCAGCGAGAGATTGGGTAAATCTTTCAATCGGACCGCTTCGTTGTTTTTTTTCAGCTCTATATCCCGCAACATCCCTTGCAACGATAATCTGCCCAGCTCGCACAGTGCCTGGTGATCACTCCATTGCCGGGCACTCACTTTGAAATAACGCAACTGCACATCCATGCCTCGCTTGCGATAGGTCAGCCTCTCCATCTTTTTGCGGCGAAAATGAGTTTCGGTTTCTCCGGTCGCTCGCAGATAGAGTTCACCATCAGAAACCAGGGCGAACATGACGCGGTCAGCGGACAAGCTCATCCCCCCAAATTGGGTGCGGGAACGAATATTACCCAACGGGGCAAAAATATCCAGACACTCAAGCACTCGTTTTTTTGATTTGTTTATCATTGCGTTATCCTTTTCACGTTAATCCCTTGCTTCCATTTTGAGTTACCAAAACAGCTAAAAGCAAAATACGCAATCTTATGAACTCCAACAAACATAAAATGCCGTTACAGCCTGTTGCCTTCAAAATTTGCGAGATATCTTGGAAAAATTGGGTTGATCTTTGCTCACCGCCAGAGTACTGTACATACATACAGTAACTCACTGGAGTACATCATTATGCGAACTCAACACCATACAAATCATCATTTTAGTCAGCTTGCTTTGCCCGTCACTCCGTCACAGGTAAATACGTCTGCATCCTTGAATAATGGTCTGATCACTGAGTTCGTCTATAGTGCGAGCCAACCTGCTTTTGCGCAGTTATTACTGCCCTTACTGCAACACCTGGGTATGCAGTCTCGCTGGTTGTTGTGGCTCACACCTCAACAAAAACTGAGCCGTCATTGGTTATCTCAGTCAGGTCTGCCGGTGGATAAGATGGTGCAAGTTAATCAAATTACGGCGATGTCGACGGTAGATGCGATGGAGAAAGCCTTGCAGACGGGTAACTACAGTGTCGTGTTGGGATGGCTTCCGGATTTGAGTGATACTGAGAGGGAAAGATTGCAAATTGCAGCACGCCAGGGTGGTGCTTACGGCTTCATAATGAGACCGACAAATGAACAGAATTCAGCTTGTGGACATCATTCCACAGTAAAAATTCACTCTTCCGTATACCATTAGTTCAAAATAGGAATCTTCCTATGAAAATAATGCGGAACTTAGTGATTTGTGCTGAATAATGCCTGCAAGCCAGTAAAAACGGGCTTCCGGAATGCAGATTAGTGCCAGATTTTGTCAGCAAATTGCCAAAGCCGTTAAGAAATGTGTCAGTTTTTCCCTTTTTTTCCACGGTGTTAACACATCAAGCTTGTAAGTTTCGCGCCACGTTGTAGACTTTACAACGCCAAGGTTGCTCGATAATGCCAACGTAAAGTGGCAAGTTCTGAAATGAAGCAATAATCTTGGCGTAAGGATTTTAACCAAGGGCTTAAAAAGCTTAAAGCTCAATTGCCTATTTGGATGATAACGAGGCGCAAAATGAAAAAGACAGCTATCGCATTAGCAGTGGCACTGGCAGGTTTCGCTACCGTAGCGCAAGCCGCCCCTAAAGATAACACCTGGTATACCGGTGGTAAATTGGGCTGGTCCCAATACCATGACACTGGTTTCGCAAACGCTTACAACGGTATCGGCAACGGCCCTACCCACGAAAGCCAACTGGGTGCAGGTGCGTTCTTGGGTTACCAAGCGAACCAATACCTGGGCTTTGAAATGGGATATGACTGGCTTGGCCGTATGCCTTACAAAGGCAGCGTAAATAACGGCGCGTTCAAAGCACAAGGCGTTCAGCTGGCTGCTAAACTGAGCTACCCGCTGACTGACGATCTGGACCTGTACACCCGTCTGGGTGGTATGGTTTGGCGTGCAGATGCTAAAGGTAACTTCAACAACGGTGCTAATGGTCGCGTAAGTGATCATGACACTGGTGTTTCTCCACTGGCAGCAGTTGGTGTTGAATACGCAGTAACCAAAAACTGGGCTACCCGTCTGGATTACCAGTGGGTTAACAACATTGGTGACGCGGCTACCGTTGGTGCACGTCCTGATAACGCAATGCTGTCTGTAGGTGTTTCTTACCGTTTCGGTCAAGATGAAGCAGCTGCTCCAGTTGTTGCTCCAGCACCAGCTCCAGCTCCAGTTGTAGAGACTAAGAAATTCACTCTGAAATCTGACGTTCTCTTCAACTTCAACAAAGCGACTCTGAAACCAGAAGGCCAACAGGCTCTGGATCAGCTGTACAGCCAGTTGAGCTCTATCGATCCTAAAGACGGTTCTGTTATCGTTCTGGGTTACACCGACCGTATCGGTTCAGAACAATACAACCAGAAACTGTCTGAGCAACGTGCTCAGAGCGTAGTAGATTACCTGGTATCTAAAGGTATCCCTGCTAACAAGATCTCTGCACAAGGCCAAGGTAAATCTAACCCAGTTACCGGTTCTACCTGTGACTCCGTTAAAGGCCGTGCTGCTCTGATCGACTGCCTGGCACCAGACCGTCGTGTAGAAATCGAAGTTAAAGGCTACAAAGATACTGTTACTCAGCCACAGGCTTAATAACACGCTTTAGCTTTTGCTACAGATACTAAAAACCCCGCCATGGCGGGGTTTTTTTTATGCCTTCGGTCAGAGCAAATAGCTGACTCCCTGAGACGCGAAAGCAAATCTATCCAATATCTTTCTTGCCGAGTATTTGTTCTAAATCTTCTTTCAATGAAGACATCTGATTCGCGTATTTCTCTTTACGCTCGGCATCTTCAAGCAGTTGAATGATCGTGTCAGAAAGCGTGACACCACGCCTTTGTGCCAATCCCGCTAAACGCTGCCAAACCAGAAATTCTAAATCGATAGATTTTTTGCGAGTGTGCTGATGCTCGGCATTGAAGTGACGCTTACGGCGTGCACGAATCGTTTGCTTAAGACGATTTTCCAGCGCCGGATTCATATTATTAACAATCCAGTCTGACACTTTGACCGGCTCGTTTTCCAGGTTGAGAAGTTGATTCACGGATTCCTGGGCAGCGCTGTTTTCCAAATGGCGGGTGATCCGCTCACCTTCCCGGTGTTTTTTCACCAGATACTTCCATTTCCAACCACTTTCGAGATTTTCCAGTTGCTGATATTTCATCGTGAACTCTTCGGTGACCACGTAACTTTACTAAGCATAACAGCTTTAATTCAATTTTCACCCCAAATAAAACCGCTTATTTTGGTTGTTTTTTGCCCACCTGTACAGCAATGTGCACTAAGACCAATTCCGCTACGACTCTCATTGTATGCAGCCGGATTTATTCTTGTATAATCGCACTTTCCCTTTTTATAGAAAACAGCTAACACATTGACCAATAACCGACTTGACTGGCAGCTTTTACTGCCCGACTCCGCGCCTTACGAGGCAATCTTTGCAACGGCTGCCCAGTTAGCCCCTGTCGATTTTGCAGGAATTCAGCCCCGGCTGGAAAATGGTTTAACGCTGTTTTGTCATCCCCGCTCACGTGTGCGTTTTATGACGCTCAAGGCGCAGGAAAATCGCGAATACTTGTCACGCATTACGCAGGTGGTCAGCGACTTACTACCTGAACCGGCGGAAGTCACGGGTAATCGTTACCATATTGAAGGCAATAAGGTAACGCTGCTGGCGGCGAAGACAGCGGAAGATGCATTCGCGGCGAAATCGACCTGCCAGTATCGTGAATGGGTTGAACCTGAACAGCTGTTCGGGTGCGTGCGCATTTACAAAGACCAGATCCAGCTGGAGCCGGGATTGGTACACCAGGTGAATGGCGGTGTGCTGGTACTTTCCATCCGTACCCTCATTGCGCAGCCTCTGATGTGGTTGCGTCTGAAACAGATGATCACCGAAGGTCAATATCATTGGGTCTCACCAGATGAGACGACACCTTTACCTGTGACAGTCCCTCCGATGCCTTTGGATATTCGCCTGATTCTGGTCGGTGACCGCTTATCGCTTGGTGACCTCAGTGATATGGAGCCAGAGTTGGTGGATTCTTCCATTTATGGTGAATTTGAAGCCGACCTGCCGCTGACGGAAGAAAGCGATATGGAAACCTGGTGTGGTTATGTCAATACGCTGGCTGATGAGCTTGAGATCCCACGCCTGGCCGCTGATGCATGGCCCGAGTTTCTGAAAATGGCCATTCGTCACAGCACCGATCAGGGCAGTCTGACACTCGATCCGGTATGGCTTAACACCCAACTTAGCGAAGCTGCACTCTATAATGAAGACGAGTTGCTGAGCGTTAAGTCTCTTGAAGCGGCATCCGGTGCACGTGCATGGCGTGAGAGTTATCTCCAGGAGCGTATGCAGGATGAAATCGAACTTGGACAAATTCGCATTGAAACAGAAGGCGAAGTTGTCGGGCAGATTAATGGCCTGTCTGTACTGGAATATCCGGGGCATCCGCGAGCGTTGGGTGAACCTTCCCGAATTAGTTGTGTCGTACATGCCGGCGACGGCGAATTTACAGACGTCGAACGTAAAGCCGAGTTAGGTGGTAATCTGCATGCCAAAGGCATGATGATTATGCAGGCCTTTCTGATTTCCGAGTTAGAACTCGACCAGCCTCTGCCCTTTTCCGCCTCGATTGTATTTGAGCAGTCTTACGGAGAAGTGGACGGCGACAGCGCTTCACTTGCTGAACTCTGCGCACTGATCAGTGCGTTGTCGATGCAGCCGATCAACCAGCAAATTGCGGTCACCGGCTCTGTCGATCAGTTTGGGAATGTGCAACCTATTGGTGGCGTAAACGAGAAAATCGAAGGTTTCTTCGAAGTTTGTCAACGTCGCGGTTTGACCGGTAAACAAGGGGTCATTCTGCCAACCAGCAACGTGCGCAACCTGTGCCTGCATCAGCAGGTTCTGGACGCCGTTCGCGAAGGCCAGTTTCATTTATGGGCAGTTGATAACGCAGCCGAAGCGCTACCTATCCTGACCGGATTGATTTACACAAACGAAGAAGAAGCTGAAGAAGAGCGTCCGAGTCTGCTGGGATTAATTCAGCAGCGTATTGCGCTGGCGACATCGCAAGGCAGCCCGCGTTATCCGTGGCCTCTTCGCTGGTTGAACTGGTTCAATCGCAGCTGATCGGAGTTGTTCAGCTTACAGCTGTTCGCTAAACTTCGCCCTTCATTAAAATAAGGCTTACATAGAACATGGTAGATAAACGCGATTCCTATACGAAAGAAGACCTCATAGCTTCTGGCCGCAGTGAACTGTTCGGCGCTGGTGGCCCTCCGTTACCATCAGGCAATATGCTGATGATGGATCGTATCGTTAAGATGCAAGAAGACGGCGGCACCCATGGCAAAGGCTATGTTGAAGCTGAATTAGATATCAACCCTGATCTGTGGTTCTTTGGTTGTCACTTTATTGGCGATCCGGTAATGCCTGGTTGTCTGGGTCTGGATGCCATGTGGCAGTTAGTGGGCTTCTATCTGGGCTGGCTCGGTGGCGAAGGCAAAGGCCGCGCACTGGGTGTGGGTGAAGTTAAATTCACTGGTCAGGTTCTGCCAACCGCAAAACTGGTCACCTACCGCCTGAATTTCAAACGTGTTATCAACCGTAAACTGATCATGGGCGTAGCTGATGGTGAAGTGCTGGTTGATGGTGTGGTGATTTACACCGCAACTGATCTGAAAGTGGGTTTGTTCAAAGACGCGGCTGCTTTCTAAGAGAGCCTGTTGCTGAGTCTGATAAAACGGTGAGTCTGATGGGCTCGCCGTTTTTTATGCGTGTTTTTCAGCGAACAGGGATGGTATTTGCCACAAACAAAAACCTCCGCGCACAGCGGAGGTTGTTCCTTATTCTGACAGGGTAGCCGCTTAAGCGGTAACAGCCCTGTCCTCCATGGCTTGTCGCCAACCCCCGAGCCAGTGTGATCGGGCATCTAATGATTGGTACGGACAAATCTCTTTTGAGCGTCCGCCAATACCTGCTTGATATCCACGTGATTGTGCCCGTTCCAGGCGATCGCGTTTTTGTCTCTTCATGCCTTGTATCCCTCATTATTCAGGTCAGGTGGAAAGAAAACAGTGGCCCGCTTCTGCGTCCACATCTAACAAATAGCTGCAATATGAGGAGAGGTCAATGCGCAAAATTCACGCCAATGTCACATTCGTGAGCTATATTATTGGATTGTGCACAAAATAATCGCGCCAGTTAATCCCTCATCTGGCTGATCCCCATAAAAAAATCCCGGTGTCTGTCAGGTCAGAAACCGGGATTTTTTATCTTTAACTTAAAAAATATTAAGCTTAAAAAAACGTCATCTTATCTGCGCAGCAATCTGGCCCGCTTCTTGCTGCCAGCCGGTAGCCAACGTTCTGACCAGCGCGTCATAACCATCTTCGTTTTGCTTGAGATTCAGGGTGAAATCACGCTGAATCATCTGCCCGTTGCGTGTCAGGCTCCAGCTGCCACTGACGATCACAATACCGTCATAGCGGCCATGGAAACCGGTGACATTAACGTTCAGCACATCCTGATCGTCGGTATTCGCCGCCTGAGTGGAAACCAGCGAGCCCGGCAAGTCCCGGCGTAAATAGGTGACCAGTGCTTGCTGTAGTTGCTGATCCAACGGACTGGCCCAGAGATTATTCTGGGTCAGCGTGTACTGCACATCATTGGTCTGATATACCAGCCCTGACCCTGCCAGATAATCAGCAACACTCACCCGCTCAACCCACAGATGCCGCTGTACGGCACCTGCAGACATCACGCTACCTGTTGTTACGGTGCTGCTCAGCACAGGCAACTGGTAGTAGGTTTTCTGATCACTGCTGCTACAGGCAGTCAGGAATAATGCTAAGACGACAGGTATCCATTTCATCATTATTTGGCCTTCTTCGGCTGAGGATCATCTTGCCCTGGGGCAGCGAAAATCAGTGCGTTACTTTTCTGATTCAGCGTTTTCAATACCGGTTGCAGCTCACGCAGGGTTTTATCCAGACTCTGCATATCGCCGACCAGATTGCCGTACGCTGGCGAACCAGGCTGGAAGCCTTTCAGGCTGCGGTTCAACTGAATCAGCGTCTGCTGCATATCCTGAGGCAGATTTTTCATCTCTTTACTGCTGACAATCGCGTTCAGAGACTCAATCGTTTTCTGCGTTGACTTCATCGTCCTCTGACTTTCAGCCAGCGTACTTGTCGCTTCGCGCATCATCGGTTCGATTGGCAAATTGTTGATCTTATCGAGGGTTGTCATCAGTTTTTGCTGAATCTGTGCAAAGCCTCCGCTCACCGTCGGCAACAATTTATGCCCGCCAATTTCCAGCGGCCCTTTCCACGGTTTTTCATTCGGATAGAAATCCAGATCGATATACATCGCCCCTGTTAACAGGTTGGCGGATTTCATCGAAGCACGCAGACCCTGAGCAATACCGTCACGGATATGATCTTCAATATTGAAATTACTGCCCAGCAGTTGAACGAAGCGATCGGGTTCAATGCGGATCAGCACAGGAATACGATAATCGTCCGACATCTGCTGTTTCACCACATTCATCGGATAAGGCACTTCGGCCACAGTACCCAGACGAATACCACGGAATTCAACAGGTGCGCCAGGTTGCAGACCGCGAATAGAATCCGAGAAGAACATCACGTAATCCGTGTGACGGGTATACAGCGATTCCTGAATGCTTTTCTGATCATCAAAGAGCTTATAACTGTCACCATTTTTGGCTTCGTTGCCCTGCGTCCAGCCATTCGGAATATCAAAGCTGACACCACCACTAAATAACGTGGTCAGTGACCCCATTTCGACACGCATACCGGCGGCAGACATATCGAAGTTCACGCCGCTGTCTTTCCAGAAACGCACGTTATCAGTTACCAGTGTGTCGTAAGGCGCACGGATGAAAAGCTGGTATTTGATGTTACGTGCTTTCGGATCAAAGTGACTGGTTTCCACCGTACCGACCTGGAAACCCCGGAACAACACCGGGTCGCCTGGACTCAGCTGACCGGAACGCTCACTTTCCAGACTCACGCGGATCCCTTTCGCATCAGGTGAAGCCAGCGGGGGGGAGTCATCCAGTTTATATTCTGATTTTTCTCCCCCCTTGTTACCCGGCTGCAGCTGAATATAAGCGCCGGACAATAATGTGCCCAGACCGGAGATGCCTTCACGTCCGATTTGCGGTTTCACTACCCAAAAAACAGAGTCCCCGCGCAGCATTTTTTCCATGCCGGTGTTCAGTCGTGCTTTGATGATAACTTGTTGTAAATCATCGCTAAGCGTAACGGACTCTACTTTACCGACATCGACGTTACGGCTTTTGATGGTGGTTTTGCCACCTTCGATGCCCTCAGCGGTGGTAGTGATCAGCGTGACTTCCGGGCCCTGATGGCTGTAGTGATAAAACAGGATCCACGCGCCAATCAGCGCAGTGACGATCGGTACGATCCACACTGGCGACCAGCGTTTAATTTTCTCTACTTTGGCAGTTCCGTCATGCTCTGCCATGTTATTTCCCGCCATCTTGTGGCTCCTTTGTAGACTTCATTCCAGCACGATCCCAAATGAGCCTTGGGTCAAATGTCGTTGCGGCAAACATGGTGAGGATAACTACGCCGGCGAACAGCAGCGCGCCAATATCCGGATAAATACTCATCAGTTGCCCCATTCTCACCAGCGCCGCCAGTACCGCAATAACAAACACGTCGATCATTGACCAGCGGCCAACGAACTCAACCACCTCGTAAATGACATGTAATCGTTCCCTATCGATCTCTTTATTACTGTTCGCATCCCAGCATAGCCAGCCAATAGCGATCATTTTGAGCGTCGGTACCATAATACTGGCGATCAAAATAACCAGAGCCACGGGATAGGAACCTTCGCTCCATAACAGCGCCACCCCGGCCATAATCGTAGACGGTATCGGATTACCCAGTACCTGAGTGATCATGATAGGCAACAGATTTGCCGGGATATACAGCAGAACGGAGGTCACCAGCAGAGCCATTGTCCATTGCAGACTATTTTTACGCCGTGCATGACCATGGGTTTTGCAACGGCCGCATTCTTTCTGATCAACCGGTAAAATTGCCATGCAGCAATGACAGGATCGCAGACCCTGACGCAGACCGCTTTCTCCCATGCGCAGTGGCTGATCTACCGCCGGAGCAGGTTCGATGTGCTGCCATATCCAAAGACGGTCAGTGCATTGAAAGGCACGCAATTGCAGAAGGCAAAACAGGACATAGGGATAAAAACTGCTGCCCACGCCCACGTCGCCATAAGCCATGAGTTTCACGAAGCTGACCAGTACCCCGGCAAGGAAAATCTCGACCATACACCAGGCTTTCAGTTGGAATAAGGTCCGGGCAATGACAACTTTCCAGCGAACGGGAATATTGAAACTCTGGCAGAGGATGATAATGGACAGCATGCAGATGGCCGGGAGCAGTTGCACCACGATCATGAATAACGACGCCATGCTGGCATAGTCTTCTGAAACCAGAACCTGAGGGATTTGCACCAGCGTGACTTCGCTGCTCAGCCCGGCAACATTCATATTGACGAAAGGAAAGAGATTGGCCAGCAACAGCATGAACAACGCACTGATGGCATAACCGACAGGACGTCTTCGAGGCTCATTCCAGCGGGAGGTTAGCGTAGTGTGGCAACGGGGACACACCGCTTTTTGCCCGATGTGCAGGCCGGGTATTGCCACCAGCATATCGCATTGGGGACATAATATGTGCGGGTCATGATCATGGGCGTCAGAACACACTATCGACTCCTCAACAGCGGAAAGACTACGAATATCGGCAACCGGCCTTCCCTTTATCCGGTTGCCAATCATGAGGCAGTGTTAAGCGTTCTTCTGCGCTTCCAGCGCTTCCCAACGTTCAAACGCCTGCTCTAACTCAAGCTCTGCGGCAGCGAAAGCGGTGAGCACCTGCTGCGTTTCTTCATGAGGAAGGGTGAAGAAATTTGCATCGCTCATTTGCTGTTGCAAGGCACTGATTTTTTCTTCCAGAGTGCTGATTTGCGAAGGCAATTGTTCCAGCTCACGTTGCTGATTATAGCTGAGCTTATTCGCGGTGCGTTTGGCCGGTTCTGCTTTAGGTTGTGCAGCGGGTTTATTTTCCGTGGTCACCGCCTGACGGATTGGCTTCTGGTTGCGGCGCTGATGCTGTGCATCATGGTAACCACCGACATAGCTGTTGATCACGCCATCGCCTTCATAAATCCAGCATTCGGTTGCCGAGTTATCAACGAATTCACGATCATGACTCACCAGCAGTACCGTGCCCTGATAGCTGTCGATCATCTCTTCCAGGAGTTCAAGAGTTTCCACATCCAGGTCGTTGGTCGGTTCATCGAGGATCAACAGGTTGCTTGGGCGCAGGAATAATTTTGCCAGCAGAAGGCGGTTACGTTCGCCACCTGACAGCGCTTTCACCGGTGTCATGGCACGTTTCGGGTGGAACAGGAAATCCTGCAGGTAGCCCAGTACATGGCGTGCACGGCCATTGACCATCACTTCCTGCTTACCTTCGGCCAGGTTATCCATCACCGTACGCTCAGGATCCAGCTCAGCACGGTGCTGGTCGAAGTACGCCACTTCCAGTTTAGTACCGCAGTGAACACGGCCGCTGTCTGCCTGAATCTTACTTAACATCAGTTTCAGCAACGTCGTTTTACCACAACCGTTCGGGCCAATCAGCGCAATTTTATCACCACGCATGACTTGCGCAGAGAAGTTGCTCACCAGTTGTTTTCCGGCAATGCTGTAATAAACGTCTTCCATTTCAAAGACAATCTTGCCTGAACTCGCGGCTTCGACCACCTGCATTTTGGCGGTGCCCATCACTTCCCGGCGATCGGAACGCTCTTTACGCAGGGCTTTCAGAGCGCGTACGCGGCCTTCGTTGCGGGTACGGCGGGCTTTGATACCCTGACGGATCCACACTTCTTCCTGCGCCAGTTTTTTATCAAACTCGGCGTTCTGCAGTTCTTCAACGCGTAAGGCTTCTTCTTTTGCCAGCAGATAGGCTTCGTAATTACCTGGATAAGACACCAGTTTGCCGCGATCAAGATCGACAATGCGCGTCGCCATATTGCGGATGAAAGAACGGTCATGGGAAATGAAGATAATGCTGCCCTGGAATTCCTTCAGGAAATCTTCCAGCCACGCGATACTTTCGATATCCAGATGGTTCGTCGGTTCATCGAGCAGCAGAATATGAGGCGCGCTGACCAGAGCACGGCCCAGCGCCGCTTTACGCAGCCAGCCGCCGGACAGGGATTTCAGCTCTGTATCTGCATCCAGACCCAGCTTCAGCAATACTTCGTTGATACGGCTGTCGAGCTGCCACAGGCCCTGATGATCGAGGATCTCCATCACCTGAGCCAGTTTGTTCATGTTCTTTTCGCTCGGGTCGGTTTCAACCAGATGCGAAATCGCGTGATACGCCTTCAGATGTTCAGCCTGCTCGAACACACCTTCGGAGACGAAATCAAACACCGTACCTTCGACATTGCGCGGCGGATCCTGTTGCAGACGCGCAACAATCAAATCCTGCTCATACACGATACGCCCGTCATCGAGCGGCACTTCGCGGTTCAGGATCTTCATCAGCGTCGATTTACCGGCACCGTTACGGCCAACCAGACAGACACGCTCATTCGGCTCGATGTGTAATTCGGTGTTATCCAACAGCGGCGAGTCACTGAATGACAGCCAGGCACCTGACATACTAATTAACGACATAAACTTTATTTTTCCTCGCCGGCATGGGACAGCAGCCAGCAGTTATGAATCTGACGATTACGGGCGAAATCCTGTGACAGGGTTTGGCTGGTGATTTCTTTCGCGCTCAGCCCCAGTTTACTCAGTCCGTCGAGATCCATCTGGAAACCGCGCTTGTTGTTGGAGAACATAATGGTGCCGTTGCGACGTAAAATGCGTTTCAGATCTTTCATCAGAGCCAGATGATCACGCTGTACGTCAAAACTTTCGGCCATACGTTTCGAGTTGGAGAACGTCGGTGGATCGATAAAGATCACATCAAACTGTTCGTCACACATGCCCAGATAAGACAGGCAATCCGCCTGGATAAGTCGATGCTGGCGGCCGGTCAGATCGTTGGCACGCAGGTTCTTTTCCGCCCATTCCAGATATGTGCGGGACATATCTACCGTGGTCGTGCTGCGCGCGCCGCCCAGGCCAGCATGAACACTGGCGGTACCGGTGTAAGCAAACAGGTTAAGGAAGTCTTTACCTTTGCTCATTTCACCCAGCATTTTGCGGGCGATGCGGTGATCAAGGAACAAGCCGGTATCGAGATAATCCGTCAGGTTAACCCACAGTTTAGCGTTGAATTCCTCAACCAGCAGGAACTCACCTTTCTGCGCCAGTTTCTCGTACTGACTGGTGCCTTTCTGGCGCTCACGGGTTTTCAGGATCAACTGGCTGGATGAAATATCCAGTACAGACAGGGTGGCGTTTATCACGTCAAACAAGCGCTGACGGGCTTTTTGTGCATCAACCGTTTTTGGCGGCGCATATTCCTGCACCACCACTTTGCTGCCATAGCGGTCAACCGCAACGTTATAATCCGGCAAATCGGCATCATACAGGCGATAGCATTCAATGCCCTGCTGTTTGGCCCATTTTTCCAGTTTTTTGACGTTTTTACGCAGGCGGTTAGCGTAATCTTCCGCCATTTGCGTACCGGCCGCACCCGTCGGGTTTTCTGCCAGCTGATAGTTTTTCTGCACACATTCCAGCGGGCCGTTTTTAGCTTTGAACTGGCGCTCAGCACGCAGTTGCAGGCAGCTCAGCAATTCCGGTGACGCACTGAACAGCGACAACTGCCAGCCACCAAATTTGGTCTTCATGATGCGGCCGAGCATGTTATGCAGCGCAATCAATGCCGGTTCGCTTTCCAGACGCTCGCCGTATGGCGGGTTGCTGATGACCGTACCCACCGGGCCTTCCGGCAGCGGATTCACCAGTTTCCCAACTTCTGAGGCTTCAAAGCTGATCAGTTCCGCAACACCAGCGCGACGGGCGTTCGCACGCGCCATCTCAATCACGCGACGGTCGATATCAGAACCGAAGAAACGGGACGTGGTTTCCTGCACCGCACGGCGGGTACGAACCTGCGCTTCTGCGGTCAGTTCGCGCCACAGTTCAGCGTCAAATTTATTCCAGCCGGTAAAGCCCCAGTGCTGACGATGTAAGCCAGGCGCGCGATCGGCAGCGATCATTGCCGCTTCAATCAGCAATGTCCCGGAACCACACATCGGATCGACCATCGGTGTGCCCGCCTGCCAGCCGGAGCGCATTACAATCGCTGCTGCCAGGTTTTCTTTCAGCGGCGCCTGACCGGTCAGATCGCGGTAGCCGCGCTGATGCAGGCCTTCGCCGCTGAGATCCAGCGCGACGCTGGCGGTATCACGTTGCAGGAAGACGTTTACGCGGATGTCGGGCTGCTGTTTCGCCACATTCGGACGTTCGTCCATTTTGCGGGTAAAGCTGTCGACGATGGCGTCCTTCACTTTCAGTGCACCGTACTGGCTGTTACGGATTTCGTCATTCAGGCCGCTGAAATGCACAGCGAAGGTTTTTTCCACGCCAAAAACGGCCGGCCAGTCGATCGCCATCACGCCAAGATAAAGATCCAGATCGCTGTGAACTTTGAATTCGTTCAGCGGCAACAGGATGCGCGAAGCCAGACGGCTCCACAATAAGCTGCGGTACAGCAGGCGATCGTCACCTTCAAAATGCACCCCTCCCTGCACAACTTTACAGGCTTGCGCACCCAGCGTTTCCAGTTCGCTTTTTAACAGTTCTTCCAGTCCACGCGCCGTGCTGGCAAACAAAGAGTTCATATCGACATATCACCAAAAATAAAATTGTTGCGCATTATAGCTAATCCCCGCCTCTTGTCATAAAGTCTCTGGTTCTTCTTAAGACTTTACACTCTGAGAGGCAGTCTTCAGTGCCCATTCTTTCACGTTTATTTGTTCACCCGGTCAAATCCATGCGCGGCCTGCAGGTTTCATACTCGCTGGTGACAGCAACCGGCCTGGCGTTCGATCGCCAGTTTATGATTACCGATCCGCAAGGCATGTTCATTACAGCCCGCCAGTATCCGAACCTCGTTCTGTTCACGCCGGTTTTGTTGCCCGATGGTCTGATGATCTCCGCGCCCGAAGGCGAAAGCATCACAGTCAAATTTCGTGATTTCGCAGGCGTTCACTCGCCGACGGAAGTCTGGGGCAATCAGTTTACCTCACTCATCGCGCCGGAACCCGTAAATCGCTGGTTAAGTGGCTATTTAAAGCGTGACGTTCAACTGCGCTGGGTTGGCGATGAACCGACGCGCCGGGTAAAAAAACATCCGGAAGTGCCGCTGTCGTTTGCTGACGGATTCCCGTATCTGCTGATCAATGAAGCCTCAATGCAGGATTTACAGCGCCGCTGTCCGGGCGGTGTCAGGATTGAGCAATTCAGGCCGAACATCGTGGTCAGCGGCGCACAAGCCTATGCCGAAGACAGTTGGCAGACGATCCGCATCGGGGAAGTGATTTTCGATCTGGTGAAACCTTGCAGCCGCTGTATTTTTACCACAGTCAGTATCGAAAAAGGTCGCAAACATCCGCGTGGCGAACCGTTGAAAACATTGCAGGGCTATCGTACCGCCAGCGACGGCGATGTCGATTTCGGTCAGAACATGATTGCCCGCAACAGCGGCGTGATCCGCGCAGGCGACAGCGTTCAGGTGCTGGCAACCAGGCCACCACGGCCTTACTGCGCGGGCGATATCATTGAAAATGTGGAAGCGCCAAAAAGCACCGCGCAGGACGTCCGCATTAATTATCAGGGAACGCAGTTTACCGGCAACAATCAGCAGATTTTGCTCGAGCAGCTGGAATTGCAGGGATTACGTATCCCCTATTCCTGTCGTGCAGGAATTTGTGGCGCGTGCAGGATGATATTGAAAGAAGGAAAAGTGGCACCGCTGAAAGAGAGTGCAGTGGGAAAAGATGGAACGATATTAGCGTGTAGTTGTATTCCGGCTACGGATATCGTGCTCGGCTAGAGATGTATTTAATGAGGATCAGGCAGGAAACTAAACTGCCTGATCGTAAACATCATCCCTGTCAACGCGGAATGCTGCTGGCATTAGCCGGTCATGCATCACTTTAATAGCATCCCCCAGCACCATGCCGCGCCCTGCGACCGTCAGCCGTTCCTGCGCCAGCAGGCACAGACTGGCATTATCACCGGATTCTACCACCAGTAATGTCGCCTGTTCACCGCTTTCCATCACCTGCACCTGAGCAAGCTGACCATTCGCAGGCTGGTAAGGACGCATCTGCTGACTGAAATGCCAGCTCTTCGGCATCAGCGGTTTTAAAAAACGATAAGCGACTAAGGCGTTCAGAACTAATTCAGCGCGTTGTTCAGCTGCGAGACGAATATGTTTGCACTGTTCTTCAAAATCAAAATACAGCGCCGCATCATCGACACAAAATGACATATTTCCGAAAGCATCAGGAGTTAACATTTTGGCGGGAAAACGGGAACGGAAAATCATGCCATTGGCGAGGTCCAGCATAAGCCGGTCATGTTCTGTATCAAAATACCAACGCCAATTATCATCTGGTTTAATTTTCATTTCGTCATCCTGTTTACCCTCATGCCCTCTGCCTGATTTCATTACCGGCTAATCTGTAAGAATAGATTTTTCAGTAACGAAACGATATCAGACAAATCCTGAGCCTGAATTACGGTCAGTGGACAAAATATAGACGAGCCGGGTTAATAAATAAACCCCTGACTCGTCTTCAGGATGAAAAATATTAGATATGGGTAACAATATCTTTGATCAGACCCGGACCTTTAAAGATAAAGCCGGAATAGATTTGAATTAAGGAAGCGCCTGCGGCCATTTTCTCACGGGCCGCCGTTAATGAATCAATACCGCCAACACCAATAACCGGCAGACGCCCTTGTAATTCATGAGAGAGCATACGGATAATTTCTGTGCTGCGCAGCTGCAACGGGCGCCCGCTCAGACCACCAACCTGTTCGCAATAATTTAGCCCCTGAACCAGTTTACGATCGAGTGTGGTATTGGTCGCAATCACGCCATCCATATTATGGCGCACTAAACTGTCGGCTATTTGGATCAATTCTTCCTCAGAAAGATCCGGTGCGATCTTCACCGCAACAGGCACATATTTCTGATGGCGTTGCTGTAACTCAAGCTGCTTATTCTTAATCGCTGCCAGCAAATCATCCAGCGCTTCACCGTATTGCAGTGAACGTAATCCCGGCGTGTTAGGTGATGAAATATTCACCGCGATATAACCGGCGTACGGATATACTTTTTCCATACAGGTCAGATAATCGTCTGCGCCGTGCTCAACAGGCGTATCTTTATTCTTGCCAATATTAATCCCCAGAATGCCGCCAAAATGTGATTTTTTGACATTATTCACCAGATTATCCACGCCATGGTTATTGAAACCCATGCGGTTAATCAGGCCTTCAGCTTCCACAATACGGAATAAACGCGGCTTATCATTACCGGCCTGCGCACGCGGGGTCACAGTACCGACTTCAATAAATCCAAAGCCCATTGCCCCCAGCGCATCAATACATTCGCCGTCTTTATCCAGGCCTGCGGCCAGTCCCAAAGGGTTCTTAAAGGATAATCCCATGCAGTTTACCGGTTTGGTGGGCACTGACTGGCGGATCAAGAATTCAAACGGGGTGCCGGAAATGCGGCTCAACTGACGAAAGGTTAACTCGTGGGCGCGCTCTGGATCGAGCTGAAACAGTGCTTTCCTGACAAGAGGATAATACATGGAGACTCCTGGATTCCCGGTGGCTAGACGGGGCGGTATTATTGACTAAGCGCCGGACAATTGGAAATGATAACCGGCATATTGGCCAAATAATTGCTTCGCTGCGCAAACGATTACCTTTTTGTTACCTTTAATTCACTTTTATTTCCTTTCCCCCCATCGCCCCGCAGCACACCCGACACGTGCTTTATCTGATTTGAAACTTTCCATAGCCAAAATTGAGATTTCCGCTGCGCCGCCTCTGCCTGCTAGGTTTACCTCACTTCGTTAAGAAAAATGATAGTTCTATAACAGATTGTTATAAGGAATAAGCAAATGCGTGTAGTGACTCTGGCAGGCAGTCCGCGACAACCCTCCCGCTCCTCTTCCCTGCTGGCACTCAGCCACCAGTGGCTGGCGAGCCGTGGCGTTGAAGTCTTTACCTACAATATTCAGGATTTTTCAGCAGACGATCTGCTTTTCGCTAATTTTGGCAGCCCGCAACTCAAGCAACTGAATGCTGAACTGGCGAGTGCTGATGGCCTGATCGTCGCCACACCAGTGTATAAAGCGTCTTTTTCCGGCGCACTGAAAACCCTGCTCGATTTACTGCCAGAACGCGCGCTCGACCATAAAGTGGTGTTGCCACTGGCTACAGCCGGATCTATCGGCCATATGCTGGCCGTCGATTACGCACTAAAACCGGTACTCGCCTCGCTGAAAGCACAGGAAGTTTTGCAGGGCGTTTTCGCAGATGACAGCCTGATCACCGATTATCAGACGTTCCCTGCGAAGCTGGCCCCCGCACTGGAAGAGCGTTTGATCGAATCTCTGGAAAACTTCTACCTGGCGCTGAGCCGCCGCCGTCCGCAGCTTCCGTCTGTTGCATCCCTTTCTGCGCAAGCACTGCGTGTCTGACTTTAAAAGGAATTAATCATGCCTGCTTCTTTCTCTTTATTACGCCGTATCCCGGTTGTGGCCAGCCTGCTGACCAGCCTTTTCCTGAGCGGCACCGCAACGGCTCAGGAAAAGGATCCGGCGCAATTACGTATTGCCTATCAGAAAGGATCTGTCGGACTGGTGCTGGCGAAATCACACCAGTTACTGGAAAAACGTTTCCCGGACACAAAAATAAGCTGGGTAGAATTCCCTGCCGGGCCGCAAATTCTTGAAGCGCTGAACGTCGGAAGTATTGATCTGGGCGGTACCGGTGATTTGCCGCCGTTGTTCGCGCAGGCAGCGGGGGCAGATTTGTTGTATATCGGCTCTGAACCCCCGAAACCGAAAGCAGAAGTGATTCTGGTCGACAGCAAGAGTCCGATCAAAACCGTCGCAGATCTCAAAGGTCATAAAGTCGCTTTCCAGAAAGGCTCCAGTTCGCACAACCTGCTGTTGCGTGCCCTGCAACAGGCGGGCCTGAAATTCAGCGATATCCAGCCGGTCTATCTGACCCCTGCCGATGCACGGGCCGCATTCCAGCAACATGATGTGGATGCCTGGGCTATCTGGGATCCGTATTATTCGGCCGCGCAAGTTCAGGGTGATGTGCGCGTTCTGACCGACGGCTCGACGCTCCACCAGACGGGCTCCTTCTATCTGGCACCGAAAAAATACACCGAGGCCAATCCTCAGTTCATCAGTCAGGTTCTGGAAGTGTTAACGCAGGCGAATGCGCTGACCAAAACTGACCGTGAACAAAGTATCAAACTGCTTTCTCAGTCGATGGGGTTACCGGAAAAAGTGGTCGCCTCTTATCTGGATCATCTGCCGGATATGCCTATCACGCCGGTCAGTGCGGAAACAGAAAAGCGCCAGCAGCAAACCGCCGATTTGTTCTATCAGAACCATATTTTGCCAAAGCCGGTTGAAATTAAAGACCGCATCTGGAAACCAGCCGTACAAGCTAACTGAACATCCATTTAGCCGCCGCTGAGCGGTAACGAATCGCACACTTTGAGAGGAACACAACGATGAGTCTGAACGTATTCTGGTTTTTACCTACCCACGGCGACGGCCGCTATTTAGGCACAGAAGAAGGTGCCCGCGTGGTCGATCACGGCTATCTTCAGCAGATCGCGCAAGCGGCTGACCGTTTAGGTTTTGGCGGCGTGCTACTGCCAACGGGTCGTTCATGCGAGGACTCATGGCTGGTAGCGGCTTCCCTGATTTCTGTCACACAACGTCTGAAATTCCTGGTGGCGCTGCGTCCCGGCATTATTTCTCCGACACTGGCAGCCCGTCAGGCAGCAACACTCGACCGGCTTTCCGGCGGTCGTGCACTGTTTAATCTGGTGACCGGTGGCGATCCGGCTGAACTGGCGGCTGAAGGTTTACACCTCAATCATAAAGAACGTTATGAAGCGTCGGCGGAATTTACGCGTATCTGGCGTCGTGTTCTGGAAGGTGAAACCGTCGATTACGAAGGCAAACACATTCAGGTCAAAGGCGCGAGCCTGATGCATCCACCGGTTCAATACCCCCGCCCGCCGCTGTATTTCGGTGGTTCTTCCGACGAAGCGCAGGATCTCGCCGCCGAGCAGGTGGAACTTTATCTGACCTGGGGCGAACCTCCGGCGTTAGTGAAAGAGAAAATTGAACAGGTGCGTGCCAAAGCTGCCGCACAAGGCCGCACCGTGCGTTTCGGCATTCGTCTGCACGTGATTGTGCGTGAAACCAACGAGGAAGCCTGGCGTGCTGCCGACAAACTTATCGCCAACGTGGATGATGAAACTATTCAACGCGCGCAGGCGGCTTTCGCTAAAACCGACTCTGTCGGCCAGCATCGTATGGCGGCATTGCACGGCGGCGACCGCAACAAGCTGGAAATCAGCCCGAATCTCTGGGCCGGCATTGGTCTGGTACGCACCGGAGCCGGGACAGCGCTGGTGGGCGATGGCCCGACCGTCGCCGCGCGTATGCAGGAATATGCTGATCTGGGCATTGATACCTTTATTTTCTCCGGTTATCCGCATCTGGAAGAAGCGTACCGCGTCAGCGAACTGCTGTTCCCGCATCTGGAACTGGCGAAACCGGAAGATGACAATACTGTGAAGAAAGCCATTTTGCCGCGTGGCGAGCTGGTCGCTCATGACTTTGCGACCAAACGCACCGCCAGTCAGCACTGAGGAGAATACCGATGACAACGACACAACGCTGGCTGAACCGCGCTGCTCCCTGGGTAGTGCCGGTGGTTCTGATCGGTGGCTGGCAGTTAGCTGTCGAAGCGGGCTGGTTATCCAACCGCATTCTGCCCGCTCCCAGCGCAGTGGTGGAAGCCTTCTGGACACTGGCGAAGAGTGGCGAGCTGTGGCAGAACCTGAAAATCAGTACCTTCCGCGCTCTGATTGGTTTCGCTATCGGCGGCAGTCTCGGCTTGCTTCTCGGCTTTATTACCGGGCTTTCCCGCTGGGGCGAACGTCTGCTCGACAGTTCTCTGCAAATGCTACGAAACATTCCGCATCTGGCGCTGATCCCGCTGGTGATCCTGTGGTTCGGCATTGATGAATCCGCCAAGATCTTCCTGGTGGCGCTGGGAACGCTGTTCCCGATTTATCTCAACACCTACCACGGCATCCGCAATATCGACCGCGGTCTGCTTGAAATGTCGCGCAGTTACGGGCTTTCCGGTTTCCCGCTGTTTATTCAGGTGGTATTACCGGGCGCGTTGCCATCAATTATGGTCGGCGTCCGATTTGCGCTGGGGTTCATGTGGCTGACGTTGATTGTGGCCGAAACCATTTCCGCCAACTCCGGGATTGGTTATCTGGCGATGAATGCCCGCGAGTTTTTACAAACTGACGTCGTGGTTGTCGCCATCGTGCTTTACGCCATTCTTGGCAAACTGGCCGATGTCCTTGCCCGCCTGCTGGAAAGTGTCTGGCTGCGCTGGCACCCTGCATATCAGAAAAAACAAGGAGATGCCGCATGAACGCCCCCGCACGTATTCCGCAAGGCACGCCGGTGACACTGTCCGGCATCACCAAAAAATACGGTAACCGCGCCGTGCTGAACGATATCAATCTGCGCATTCCGCCCGGCCAGTTTGTAGCCGTCGTCGGGCGCAGCGGTTGTGGCAAAAGTACCCTGCTGCGTTTGCTGGCCGGGCTGGAAAAAACCACTCAGGGCGAACTGCTCAGCGCCAGCGCACCGCTGAGTCAGGTGCGCGAAGATACGCGTCTCATGTTTCAGGATGACCGACTGCTGCCATGGAAAAAGGTGATTGATAACGTGGGATTGGGCCTGAAAGGCCAGTGGCGTGAAGCCGCACAAGCTGCACTGGAAGAAGTCGGGCTGGCAGATCGTGCCGACGACTGGCCGTCAGCATTATCCGGCGGACAGAAACAACGCGTGGCACTGGCGCGTGCATTAATCCACCGCCCTCGCCTGCTGTTACTGGATGAACCGCTGGGCGCACTGGATGCCCTGACGCGCATCGAGATGCAAAGCCTGATCGAGCGTTTGTGGCAGCAGCATGATTTCACCGTGCTGCTGGTGACGCACGATGTCAGTGAAGCGGTGACCGTCGCTGACCGTGTGATCCTTATCGATCAGGGGCAGATTGGCATGGATTTAACGGTTGATTTGCCACGTCCGCGTCGTAAAGGTTCTGCGCGACTGGCGGAGCTGGAAGCCGAAGTGCTGGAACGCGTGCTGACGCCACAGCCTCCACACACGGTGGCGCAGGAAGCAAAACGCGCGCAAAACTGATCTCTCTGTTCAGCGAATACAAAACGAAAAAAGGGCGATGTTTCCATCGCCCTTTTGCTTTGCGGTTAATTGCGATTACGCATCTAACGCTTTGGTAATTTTCTCGAACAAATCACCGGACAGATTTTCCAGCCCTTTCAGCTGTTGCAGCGCCTGACGCATCAGCGCCTGACGGTTTTGGTCATAGCGTTTCAGGCGGATCAACGGCTCGATCATACGCGCCGCTACCTGCGGGTTACGGGTGTTAAGATCGGTGAGCATTTCAGTCAGGAACTGATAACCGCTGCCATCTGCGGCATGGAATGCAGAAGGATTGGCAGACGCAAAAGCACCGATTAATGAACGGACCCGGTTCGGGTTGCCCATGCTGAATGAACGGTGGTTCAGCAGTGAGCGGACTTTCTGCAATACATCGGCTGCCGGGCTGGTCGCCTGCTGGATAAACCATTTATCCATCACCAGACCGTCGTGATGCCAGCGCTCATCGTAAGCCGCCATCAGGGATTCACGGCAAGGCAGTTGCGCGGAAACCGCCGCAGACATCGCCGCCAGAGAATCCGTCATGTTATCAGCCTGCTCAAACTGCGCTCTGACAAGTTGATCTGCCAGCGTCACATCGGCAAAGGCCAGATAATGCAGGCAGGTGTTACGCAGCGAACGTTTACCGATATCTTCATGCACGACACGGTATGCAGGCAGACGGTTAGCGTTGTAAACCGCCAGGAATTCATCCGCCATTTCGGTTGCCAGACAACGGGTGATCGCATCGTGAACAGCGCTGATCGCTTCAGGATCGATAATATCGAACAGTTCAGCAATTTCATTTTCAGACGGCAGAGTCAGAATCTGCGACGCCAGCGCCGGATCAATGTTCTCATCCAGCAATACCGCGCGGAACGCATCTGCCACATGCAACGGCAGGGACAATGGCTGTTTCTGCTGATGACGCGCTACGTTCAGTTTGATGTAAATTGCCAGCAGGCTTTGCGCCGCATCCCAGCGGGCGAAATCATTACGCGCGTACTTCATCAGGAAAGTCAGCTGATGATCGCCCCATTTGTAATCGAGTTTCACCGGTGCGGAGAATTCACGTAGTAATGAAGGCACCGGCGGATATTCCACGTCGTCAAACACAAACGTCTGCTCAGCTTCAGTCACGTTCAGCACGTTACTGACCGTCTTACCCTGTTGTTTCAGCGCAATCACATTGCCCTGCGGGTCATACAGTTCAATATCCAGCGGGATATGCAGTGGCAGCTTTTCAGTCTGATCAGGCGTCGGCGGGGTTTTCTGGCTGACAGTCAGGGTGTATTGCTGTTTTTCCACGTCATAGTCGTCGCGCACGGTCAGCACTGGTGTACCAGACTGGCTGTACCAGCGACGGAACAGGGAAAGATCGACGTTTGAGGCATCTTCCATCGCCTGTACAAAATCGTCACAGGTTGCCGCGCTGCCATCATGACGCTCGAAATACAACTGCATGCCAGCCTGGAATTTCTCTTCACCCAGCAAAGTGTGCAGCATGCGAATAACTTCTGAACCTTTCTCGTACACCGTCAGGGTGTAGAAGTTATTCATTTCAATGACTTTTTCCGGACGGATCGGGTGCGCCATCGGGCTGGCATCTTCAGAGAACTGCGCACCACGCATGACACGTACGTTATCGATGCGGTTAACTGAACGCGAGCCCAGATCAGAGCTGAATTCCTGATCGCGGAATACGGTCAGGCCTTCTTTCAGGCTCAGCTGGAACCAGTCGCGGCAGGTCACGCGGTTGCCGGTCCAGTTATGGAAGTATTCATGGCCGATCACCGCTTCGATACCGAGGTAATCTTTATCGGTTGCGGTTTCGGCTTTCGCCAGCACGTATTTGGAGTTAAAGACATTCAGGCCTTTGTTCTCCATCGCGCCCATGTTGAAGAAATCAACGGCGACAATCATAAAGATGTCGAGGTCGTATTCCAGATTAAAACGGGTTTCGTCCCATTTCATGGACTGCTTCAGGGATTCCATCGCCCAGCCTGCACGATCCAGATTGCCACGATCGACAAACAGTTCGAGCGCTACATCCCGGCCGGAACGGGTTTTGAAGGAATCGCGCAACACATCAAAATCACCCGCGACCAGCGCAAACAGGTAGCAAGGTTTCGGGAACGGGTCCTGCCATTTGATCCAGTGTTTGCCGCCTTCCAGCTCACCCTGATCAATACGGTTACCGTTTGACAGCAAATAAGGATAGCGGGCTTTATCCGCCACAATGCGGGTCGTGAAACGCGCCAGCACATCCGGACGATCCAGATAATACGTAATATGGCGGAAACCCTCGGCTTCACACTGCGTACAAAGCGCTTCACCGGAAAGATACAATCCTTCGAGCGCAGTGTTTTTTGCCGGATGAATTTCATTAACAATCGCCAGTTCAAAGGCTTCCGGCACACCGGTAATTTCCAGTGCGCCTTCTTTTAACTGATATTTTGGCCAGTCCTGGCCGTTAACCTTCAGGCTAATAAGGGTCAGGTCTTCGCCGTTGAGCACCAGCGGCGCGCCCTCTGCGCCCTGTCGTTTAATCTGACTGACCGCAGTCACAAGGGTCTTCTGTGCATCAAGCTCGAAATTAAGGTCAATGTCCGTGATGGTATAGTCCGGCGCACGATAATCGTGGCGGAACTTGGCTTGTGGCAGTTGAGTCATAAAAAACCTTTTGACGTGTTGGTGGTTAGTAGTGATGGCGATATTGATTAATGAAGCAGGTTTTGCAAGTCAGCGAATCGCTGCACAGCACACCGGACGACCTTCATACTTTTTATCTTTAAACTCTACCACAGGCATCAGGAAATCCCAGATTGTTGCCAGTTTGTGAGTGCGTATGCGCACCTTTCAACCAAAACACAGAAATTTCTGTAAAACAGCGGGTTTGGCGCATCCGGCAAAAACACAACCGTCACGGACAGCTTGTCGTATGGCTTCATGGTATTCACATACTGGTCGTGATGCGGGTGATCGGTATTTGGGGCAAAAAAAACCTGAATCACTCTCGAAAACATCAGTTCGTTTACTATCGTGAACAAACGTAGCGAAATGAACATAAGAAAACCGGGGTTTAATCGCCCCCAATTTTTTCTTCCTTAATGTCAGATTGATTAAATTTATGTAATCAATTCGTGCTTTTTTTACGCCGGAAAATCGCCAGCTTGCCCATATTTCCTACATTTAAGCACATTTAGACCTCGACCATTCCCCGACAATTATGATGTGATGAGGGTTCTTTGACGGGATAATACGGTATACTTCACAGACTTTGCTGTTTTATCCAGAACGTTTTTTTTACGGAACGGTTGTTTGTGTTCAAACACTCAGTTTCTGACGAGGATGCTGTAAACGCGCTATGACTCCATACGCCTCCCCGATTTTGACTTCGCTGTTAGATACCGATGCCTACAAGCTTCATATGCAGCAAGCAGTCTACCATCGCTACCACAACATCAGCGTCGTGGCAGAGTTCCGTTGCCGTGGTGATGAACTGCTGGGCGAATACGCCAGCGAGGTCCGCCAGCAAATCCAGATGATGAGTCAACTGGCGCTGACGGACGACGAGTTCACCTACCTTTCCGGGCTGCCGTTCTTCACGCAAGATTACCTGAACTGGCTAAAAACCTTCCGCTACAATCCTGAACATGTAATGGTTTCCGATCGCAACGGACATTTGCATGTGCGCATCGAGGGCCCGTGGCGTGAAGTGATTATGTGGGAAGTGCCGCTGCTCGCGGTCATCAGTGAAGTTGTCCATCGCCAGCGTTCTCCACAAGTGACGGCGCAAATGGCAGTGGAGCACCTGCGTAAAAATCTCGCCAGTTTTAAAGAACAGGCCGCAGATATCGATCTCGGTGCCTTCCGTCTGATGGATTTCGGTACCCGTCGCCGCTTCTCCGGTGAAGTTCAGGAAGCCATCGTCAGCACACTGAAAAATGAATTCCCTTATCTGGTCGGCACCAGTAACTACGATTTAGCGCATAAATTGCAGCTGGCACCGGTCGGCACGCAAGCCCACGAATGGTTCCAGGCACATCAGCAAATCAGCCCGGTTCTGGCTAACAGCCAGCGCGCGGCGTTGCAGGCCTGGCTGGACGAATACCCGGATCAACTGGGGATCGCTCTCACTGACTGCATTACGATGGATGCTTTCCTGCGTGATTTCGGCAGCAAATTCGCCAATGCCTATCAGGGACTGCGTCATGATTCCGGGGATCCGTTTGAATGGGGTGAAAAGGCGATAACGCATTATCATGCGCTGGATATCGACCCGATGACCAAAACGCTGGTCTTTTCCGACAATCTGGATCTGGACAAAGCGTTACACCTGTATCGCCATTTCCATCAACGGGTGAATCTGATATTCGGGATTGGTACGCGTCTGACATGTAATATTCCGGGCGTGAAGCCGCTGAATATTGTCATTAAATTGGTACAGTGCAATGGCAAACCTGTCGCAAAACTCTCTGACAGCCCAGGCAAAACGATTTGCCAGGACAAAGCTTTTGTTAAAGCCCTGCGCAAAGCTTTCGATCTGCCGCTGGTGAAAAAAGCGTCCTGACTCTCCCTAAAGTGCCGGAAATCAATCCGGCGCTTTATTCAGATTTTCTTTCCTTTATATAGTTGCGATCTAATTCTGCTCGGCTTTTATTCACTCTCTCAATATTTCCCCACAACTCTCTTCATTCGCGCCACAATTCTTGTCCGCTGACGACGATTTCTGCTTGTGTCCTGAGAAAGCCTAAGTAACATAGCAAAATCCCTATTTACAGGGTGTCCAATATTTCTTAGTCAACATATATAAAGAAAGAGAGAAATCTATGAGCGTTGTGCCTGTAGTCGACGTACTGCAAGGCCGTGCTGCGGTTGACAGTGAAGTCACCGTACGCGGTTGGGTACGTACCCGGAGAGATTCTAAAGCTGGTATCTCATTCGTCGCCGTTTATGACGGCTCCTGCTTTAATCCTTTACAGGCCGTCATCAATAATTCTCTGCCCAATTATCAGGAAGACGTATTGCGTCTGACGACGGGTTGTTCAGTAGAAGTGACCGGTATTGTTGTCGCCTCACCTGGCGAAGGCCAGAGTTTTGAGTTGCAGGCAACGACCGTCAACGTTGTTGGCTGGGTGGATGACCCTGATACTTATCCGATGGCGGCAAAACGCCACAGCATCGAATACCTGCGTGAAGTGGCTCACCTTCGCCCGCGCACCAATCTGATTGGTGCTGTCGCCCGTGTGCGCAACACCCTCTCTCAGGCCATTCACCGTTTCTATCATGAAAACGGGTATTTCTGGGTGTCCACACCGCTGATCACTGCCTCCGATACTGAAGGCGCGGGTGAGATGTTCCGCGTATCGACACTGGATCTGCAAAATCTGCCGCGTACAGACAAAGGCGAAATCGACTTCAGCGAAGATTTCTTCGGCAAAGAAGCGTTCCTGACGGTTTCCGGCCAGCTGAACGGCGAAACGTATGCCTGTGCGCTGTCCAAGGTTTACACCTTCGGTCCGACTTTCCGTGCAGAGAATTCCAACACCAGCCGTCACCTTGCGGAATTCTGGATGGTAGAACCGGAAGTCGCATTTGCGACACTGGATGACATCGCAGCACTGGCTGAAAACATGCTTAAATATGTTTTCAAAGCCGTTTTAGACGAACGCGCAGACGATATGGCCTTTTTTGCTGACCGTGTAGACAAAGATGCTGTTGCACGCCTTGAGCGATTTGTAACATCCGATTTCGCCCAGGTAGACTACACCGATGCAGTAGAAATATTAATGAATTGTGATCAGAAATTCGAAAACCCGGTTTCATGGGGTGTCGACCTTTCTTCTGAGCATGAACGTTATCTCGCGGAACAGCATTTCAAAGCGCCGGTGGTGGTTAAAAACTATCCGAAAGATATCAAAGCCTTCTACATGCGTATGAATGACGATGGTAAAACCGTCGCGGCAATGGATGTTCTGGCACCGGGCATTGGTGAGATTATCGGTGGCTCTCAGCGTGAGGAACGTCTGGACGTACTGGACGCCCGTATGGCTGAAATGGGGCTAAATAAAGAAGATTATTGGTGGTATCGCGATCTTCGTCGTTACGGCACAGTCCCGCATTCAGGCTTCGGCCTTGGCTTTGAACGTTTAGTCGCCTATGTAACCGGTGTTCAAAACGTTCGTGACGTGATCCCGTTCCCACGTACACCACGTAGTGCAACCTTCTAATTAATTAAACTATTTTTAATTAACATAATAGTTACAAAACTAAGGCCAGCTTTGCTGGCCTTAGTCATTTTCAAAGATAGATCCCTGTCACAAAGTTCCGTAAAATACACATTTTGAAATACATTCTTTCCCACTGAAACATATTTAGTAATTTAGTAGCATTTTCGCTGTGGATTAAGCTCACCACGGATGGAATAGTGCGTTCAGACACAGGAGACACCAAACTTTCGTGAATAGTTCCGTAAAGAATTATTTAGGCAGTGGCAGGTGTCCAAATAAAACCAATGAGGGTAATAATAATGATGAAGCGCAATATTCTTGCAGTGGTAATCCCTGCTCTGTTAGTTGCTGGTGCAGCTAATGCAGCTGAGATCTATAACAAAGATGGCAACAAACTGGATCTGTACGGTAAAGTTGACGCACGTCACACCTTCTCTGACAATGCTGGCGACGATGGCGACCAGACCTATGTCCGTTTCGGCTTCAAAGGCGAAACTCAAATTACTGACCAACTGACCGGTTACGGCCAGTGGGAATACAACGTTCAGGCTAACCATGCAGAAAGTGCTGGCGATGAAGGCAACAAAACTCGTCTGGGCTTCGCAGGTCTGAAATTTGGTGATGCAGGTTCTTTCGACTACGGTCGTAACTACGGCGTAATCTACGACGTAATGTCCTACACCGACCAATTGCCAATCTATGGCGATGACACCATGTACCAGAACAACGACAACTTCATGGTTGGTCGTGCTAACGGTGTGGCAACTTACCGTAACAGCAACTTCTTCGGTCTGGTTGATGGCCTGAGCTTCGCTGTACAGTACCAGGGCAAAAACGACGAAGGTCGTGATGGTCGTGGCGCAGTTGATTCCAATGGTGACGGCTGGGGTACTTCTGCCGCTTACGCTATCGGCAACTCAGGTGTTAGCATTACTGGTGCTTACTTCTCTTCTAACCGTACTGTTACTCAGAAACAAGACGGCACTGGCGACAAAGCTGACGCATACGCATTCGGCGCTAAATACGACGCTAACAACCTGTACCTGGCAACCTTCTACGGTGAATCACGTAACACCACCGATTACGGTAACCCGGATGCAATTGCTAACAAAACTCAGAACTTCGAAGTTGTTGCTCAGTACCAGTTCGATTTCGGTCTGCGCCCATCTATCGCATACCTGCAGTCTAAAGGTAAGAGCCTGAACGGTTTCACCAACAACGGTTCTACCTACGCTGGCGGCGATGCTGACCTGGTTAAATATGTAGAAGTTGGTACTTACTACTACTTCAACAAAAACATGTCTACCTATGTTGACTACAAAATCAACCTGCTGGACGACAACAGCTACACCAAAGCAGCGGGTCGCAGCACTGACGACATCGTGGGTGTTGGTCTGCAATACCAGTTCTAATATCACTTAACGATGCGCTTACGGGCGCAGCAAAGTGGATATCAAGGCAGAGCTTCGGCTCTGCCTTTTGCATTTCTGAGTCTTGAAAATACCGCTTTTCCACCCTCGCCTATAAAATATTTTAATCTCCCACGCCTTCTCACAACTCTGTTTTCTTTTTGCCGCAAACGGTTGGCAAAAGGGGGCGCTGGCGTTACCCTAATGACCTCTTTCGTAATATCAGGCTATGGAATTTTCCGACATGTTTGAAAAAATCACTGCAGCACCTGCTGACCCTATCCTGGGTCTTACCGATCTTTTCCGCGCTGACGACCGCTCTAATAAAATCAATCTGGGGATTGGTGTTTATAAAGACGAAACAGGTAAAACGCCGGTTCTGGCCAGCGTGAAAAAAGCCGAACAGTTCCTGTTGGAAAATGAAACCACTAAAACCTATCTGAGTATCGACGGGTTGCCTGATTTTGCCCGTTGTACACAGGAACTGCTGTTTGGCAAAGACAGCACGGTTATTGCTGATAAACGGGCACGCACCGCACAGACTCCGGGCGGCACCGGCGCTTTGCGTATCGCAGCAGATTTCATCGCTACACAAACCAGCGCCAGACGCGTGTGGGTCAGTAATCCGAGCTGGCCGAACCATAAAGGTGTGTTCTCTGCTTCAGGTCTGGAAGTTGTGGAATACAATTACTATGACGCCGCAAATCACAGCCTTGATTTCGATGGCATGCTGAAAAGCCTGAGCGAAGCGAAAGCAGGCGACGTGGTGCTGTTCCATGGCTGCTGTCACAATCCAACCGGTATCGATCCTACGGAAGAACAATGGGCACAGCTGGCAGAATTGTCGGTGAGCAACGGCTGGTTACCGTTGTTCGACTTCGCCTATCAGGGCTTTGCAAAAGGTCTGGAAGAAGATGCGGCGGGTCTGCGCCTGTTCGTGGCAAAACATAAGGAATTGCTGGTCGCCAGTTCTTACTCGAAGAACTTCGGCTTATACAATGAACGCGTAGGTGCTTGTACGTTAGTCGCAGCCGATGAAGAAACTGCCGGTCGCGCTTTCAGCCAAATGAAATCGGTTATCCGTGCAAACTACTCCAACCCGCCGTCACACGGTGCTGCGGTTGTAGCCACCATACTGGGTAACGAAGCTTTGCGCACGCTGTGGGAGCAGGAACTAAGCGATATGCGCCTGCGTATCCATCGTATGCGCCAGCTATTCGTCAGCACCTTGCAGGAAAAAGGCGCTCAACAGGATTTCAGCTTTATTATTAACCAGAACGGGATGTTCTCTTTCAGCGGCCTGACCAAAGATCAGGTATTGCGTTTACGTGATGAATTCGGCGTGTACGCGGTGAACTCCGGCCGTATCAACGTTGCCGGCATCACGCTCGAAAATATGGCACCGCTGTGTGAAGCCATCGTCGCCGTACTGTAAAAGATAAGCAGTGTTGCTCAATTAAAAAAGCCCGTCAGGTATCCTGACGGGCTTTTTGTTTTTTGCTGATAAACAGCAAACGTAATTACCAGACCGGCATTTCATCCTGCAGGAACGGGTTCGTTTTACGCTCATAACCAAAGTCTGACATCGGGCCATGACCGGGAATAAAGACCATGTCATCGCCGAGCGGTAATAATTTCGTTTTGATGGAATGAATCAGCGCCTGATGGTCACCACGCGGGAAATCACTGCGGCCTACGCCACCCTTGAAAATCACATCACCAGAAACGGCAATTCGCGCTTTATCATTGATGAAGGCAATATGCCCCGGCGTATGGCCTGGACAATGCAACACGGATAAGATTTCTTCACCAACACTCACTGAATCCCCTTCTTCCAGCCAGGTATCAGGCGTCAGCGGGTCACAATGGTCGAGGCCAAACATCTGGCTTTGGGTCGGTAACGCATCCAGCAGGAATTCATCTTCTTTTTGTGGTCCGATAACCGGTACCTGATAGTGCGCAGCCAGTTCTGCTGCGGCACCAACGTGATCAAGATGTCCGTGAGTCAGCAAAATTTGCGTAACCAATACACCTTTGGCAGAAACTTCCTGGATGATCCTGGCGGCTTCACCGCCCGGATCAACAATGGCGGCCTGATTGGTTTTAGCACACCAAATCAGTGAGCAGTTTTGGCTGAACGCCGTGACGATAATAAGATGGGTTTTCATAGAGCTCCACAAAATGGCCTGCACATTCCGGCAGGCCATTAATTACACACATCACCAGGTCCGCGCGGGACCGGTATCGATGTGCACAAAGTTACTTCGTGGATAATATCCTACACCACCCATCCGCATTTTTAATGCTGCTTTGCGGATATTGCTCAGTTCGATGCCCTGAATGTGGAAATCCATTGCCTGCCCAAGCGTGTGATAGCTGTGCTTCGCTACCCCGCTTCCGGGTTCACGCATGCTGTTGTTTGTCGCCAGTGAGCGGTAACCCGAAATCAGCTGGACTGGTTTATTCGTTCCGCCAAGCATCACCTGCAAACGATAGAGGTGATCGAACAACGCGGGATCGATAGATTTTACTTTTTCCGCACGATAGTCCCTGAACAGATGATTCAACCGGGCCAACTCATCCTTGTTGTAACGCTTTCCATCAAAAAACTCGGTTTTGAGGGTTTCGCCGGTATTGATATTGTTAACGACTAAAATACGCGGGCGAGGTGTGGAAAGAGTGGCGAATGCACGACCTGGAAGTAATGCAATCCCCATAGCGGCACTGCCTAATGCCAGCCATTTACGGCGATGTTTGTCGATTTCATTCATGAACAGTTTACTATCCGGTAAGAGAGTCAAAAATAAGCTCTGATCTGAGCCGTTTTGAACCTTAACTGCCAATTTTCTGCGAGTCAAGGGAACCCATATAAGCAAAACGAGCGTGCCAGTGGCTCACGCTCGTTCGATGGCCAAATACTCTGACCCTTATCAGATTAGTTTTACTGCATTTATTGAAGCAAAATTTCCGCCTGAGGCAGAATTTGTGCACCGGATCTCACCGTTGAATCATAATTGTAAATATCTGTTCTGAATTGCGGCTTACCGTCATCCGCGACCCACGCCGTCAGATAAAACAGTTTTACCGGTATATGATGGCGTATTGCCACATACGTAGTATTGCCGCCCTGCAATGCAGAAGATATTCGCGTGTCATTCCAGCCTGCATCCTGTAACAGCATATTGGCTAATTCAGAAGCCTTATTCACCCTCACACAGCCAGAACTCAGCGCACGAATGTCTTTGCTGAACAAGTTATGGTTTGGCGTGTCATGCAGATAAATAGCATCAGAACTCGGCATATTAAATTTATACCGCCCCAGAGAGTTGCTTACGCCCGGCGCCTGACGGATGCGATAGGGGAAATGGTTGGGTGATATCATTGCCCAGTCGATCATTGAAGGATCGATGATTTCAGCATCGTTACTCCAGCCAGACAATACCTGATAGCCATGTTGCTGGAAGTAACCGGGATTGTTCATGGCTTTAGGCACGATATCTTCACGCACTAACGTTGTGGGCACATTCCACGGTGGATTGACCACCACATTATTCAACGCACTGCTCATTAACGGCGTTTTACGGCTTGGACGACCGACAATTACCCGTGACGACAACACTTCATTGCCATTGAGATAATAGGTGAGCTGATAGTTTGGAATGTTCACCATGATTCCGGTGTTCACATTGCCTGGAAGAATGCGCAGACGCTGAATATTCAGCGCCAGCAAGGTAGCACGCAATTGCGGAGAGGCATTCAGCCACTGACGGGTACGTCCGCCAATAATACCGTCCGCTTCCAGCCCCTGCCATTTTTGAAAACGCTTAACAGCTTCCACTAAATCCGGTGTGTACTGATTATCAGCGACAGCCACTGGCGCGGGTGTCGCTGGCACTTCTGTCGACTGAACCGTTGGCAGGACATCTTGTACTGATGTTGCGGAAGGGCTGACAGCCGGGGTCGATTGCTGGGCCTTATCAGCGGTTTCATCAACAGACAGATCGTCATTTGCCGCGCTTCCCGGCGTGTTCGGGGCGATAGTTTCATCTGTCGGTTTAGCCACCTTATTCTCTTCAGGCGAGGCAACCATCATACCGGTTCGGGTCAGGATCTCCCGCAAGGCCGGGACATCGTCACTGATCTGGTCCGGACGCAAACTGGCTGATCCTGTCATCACGGGCCACGGTCGATTGTCCGTCAACATGGTTTTCAATGCATCATGCATTTTGGTGTAATAAGGGTGCTGTGGTGCGAGAGTCGACAAATAGTGTGACGTATTGCCCTGACGCACAGCCAGCTGCCACTGATTAATCACAGTCAGCGACGGCGTCGTCATTTTGTACGGTGTGGCGCTGTATAACCACTTATCTCCATTGGCTTCCACGCTGCTCGTAAACTGCAAATAGCCCAGCATTGCATCTGACAACACCACATCACGGGCCATGCCGGTAACTTGCGGATCCGTCAGCCATTTCACCCATTGCGTGAACTGAGGCTGGATCCCCGATATGGCCAGCTCGGCGAGTTGCTGCTGGAATAACTGAACTGTTTCGCGATCGTTCCACATGGGCTGCATATGATTTGCAGCATAAAGCGATGACAGAGATGACAGATACAACGGCCTGATGCCCCTTGGCAATAACTCTGCCTGCAACTGGCTCATGCTCTGTACGCTTGATAGCGTGGTTTTTCCTAATGGCAGCGCGGGCACGGTAGCCCATGCAGCAAACCACGGCGAGAGACCGCTCGCCAGCAGACAGCTGGCGACTAAAAACCTGAGAGACCTTTGATTCATTAACATCTTCCCTTGCCTCCCGATAAGGTGCTCAATCTCATCCCCAAAATTGAGCCAACAGCTCTTGGAATAAGTATATAAAGAGAATTCTTTTTTTGCGTAGGAACTCAATGAAATAGAGCCCGCGTGTAACGTAAAGACTCTAAGCCAGCTGTCAGTTTAAATAAAGTCTTCCCTTACGTGTTTATGTGCTGTTTTCAGGCATTCGTCTATAAATTGCGCAGCACCTTAGCGTTGGCTTACAAACTATTTAGTTCACCACAACTTTTTAAAGAAATATAAGTGAAATGGATGCAATTTCAATAAAAAGCCCCGGCGCTCAGGCCGGGGCTTTTAAAAATCAGACATCTTATTTATCTGAAAACACTCAGGAAACGTCAGCTTCCGTATTGACCAGTGCCGGAAGTTCAGGTGAGAATCCACGCAAACCGACCACGTGTACATGTTCATTATTGCCGAACACTTTACGTACCAGTTTATAGGTCGTGCCTTTTTCAGGGCTGATGTTTTCCGGTGCCGCAATAATCAGCTGCATTTCCAGACGGTCGCAAAGCTCGAACAGCGTGGCGATAGATTTAGCATCCAGACGTGCGGCTTCATCAAGGAACAGCAGACGACAAGGCGAAATATCCTTCCCGCGCATACGGCTCGATTCGTCTTCCCAGCTCTGAACCACCATCACCAGAATCGACATACCGGTACCGATCGCTTCACCCGTTGACAGCGCCCCGCTTTCTGCGCGTAACCAGCCGTCAGAACCACGGTTCACTTCCACTTCCATTTCGAGATAGTTGCGGTAATCCAGCAGTTCTTCACCAATAGTTTGCGGTGTGCGCTGACCCATATCGATTTGCGGGTTCAGACGCTGATAGAGTTTCGCCAGCGCTTCCGAGAAGGTCAGACGGTTACTGCTGAAGAGATCCTGATGCTGTTCCTGCTGTTCAGACAGCACATCCAGCAGTCCCGCGTGCGCTTCGCGTACATTCACGTTCAAACGTACACTTTTCACCTGACCAAAGGCCACAGCCTGCAGGCCCTGGTTCAGCTGGCGGATACGGTTCTGTTCGCGCTGAATGGTTTTACGGATGATATTCGCCACACTTTTCGAACTGATAGCCAGTTGCTGCTCACGGGCTGTCAGTTCTTCGGTCAGACGGCCCAGTTCGATTTCCATCTGTTCAATCGCTTCAACCGGATCATCGGTACGAATAATATCCTGACGGATACGTTCGCGCAGATGCTGGTATACAGCAATGTAGAACTGGATTTTACGTTCAGGGCGTTTTGGATCTTCGGACAGACGCAGTACATCGCGCAGATGTTCGTTATCAGAGACCGCCAGACGCAGCGCGCCAAGGGATTTATCCGACATGGAACGCAGTTCGTCGCCATCCATATACGCCAGCTCACGACGGTGCAAACGACGTTCAACGCCATTGTCTTTCACCAGACGCATCACCGCACACCAGCCCGCTTTCGAGGTCACTACCTGTTCGCGGCTCTGATGATAATCACGCTCAAGTTTGCGCAATTTCTTCTGCAGGTTATCCATTTCTGCTTCGCAGAAGGTGATTTGTTTTTCGAGCTGATTACAGCGTGCCCGGTTGGTGCTGAGCGCGGTGTGCAGTTCGTCACGGCGGGTTTTAGCACGTGCTTCAGCATTTGCATCAGCCTGAACACCGATATCCTGCAATTCCTGGCTAAGTTCTTTGAGCATATCGCGTTTGGCATCGAACGAACTTTTCAGCGAGGCCAGAACCTGACTGTACTGCGTCAGTTGTGTCTGATGCTGACGCATTTGTTCACGGGCACGCGTACGTTCCGCTTCCGCATGTTCCAGACGCTGACGCAGTTTGTCATTCAGATCACTGTTTTCATTCAGCATGCCGGCGGAGTCGGTATAGCTGAAGTGAGCACGGCGCTGAACCACTTCCGTCAGAGCGAATGCCTGTTGCTTCGCCAGACGCTGTGCATGCTGCGCCTGTGCGTAATCTTCTTTCAGTTGCTCATGCTGTTCCGGGTCGCTTTGCAGCACCGATACCAGCGGTTCCAGCTTGCTCAGTGAAACACCGTGTTGCTGAATGAAACGGGCGGAATCCTGTGCCTCTTCCATTTCTTCGCGGATTTCTTCAACGCGATCAATCAGCGTTTCGTCACACAGCAAGCCGACACGTGGCTGCAATTTATTAAGCATGCCGATAGCGTCTTTCGCCTGCTCGTATTGCTGACGCTGTTGCTGATTCTGGCCTTCATGCGCATTGATAGCGCGTTCCAGTTCGCCACGACGCCCGCTCAAAGTGCGAATTTCAGCTTCCGGGTCGGCGTCAAACGCCACGGCTAAATGACTGCCGATGAAACGACTAAATGCCTGATGTGCACGCTGAATTTTCTGCACGTCAAACGACAATGTCGCGTAACGCTCTGACAGGTTTTCGCGTTCTTTATGCAAGGTTTCCAGACGGTTCTCACGCGCCGCACGGCCAAACAATGGCACCTGTGGGAAGTGAGAATAACGCCACTGGCGATCACCCGTTTTGACCAGTACCGCGCCCTGCATTTCTTCTACTTCAAAGACATTGTCATCAAATGACTGTGGATCCCCTTCGATAAGATAGAGGTCTTCCGGGCAATCATCCAACCCATCCAGCTGATCGCGGATCAGGGATAAATCAGGCACCACAATCGCGTGGCGGGACGGACCATACAATGCAGAGAAGTAAGGCGCATCGTCGATGGTGACGTCATCATAAATTTCCGACAACAACACGCCACCGAAGCGTTCTGCAAGCGCGATCATGCGGGAATCTTCCGCACCACTTGGCTGGCTGAGGCGGGTTATCTGCCCTTCAATACGACGCTTGCGGGCAGCCACTTCGTCACGCTCAACCGTCGTTTCGCGTTCCGTTTCCAGCAACTGCTGCATGTATTCGGTCACCTGCTGGCTGCTTTCCAGCGGTTCCTTACTTTGCTCGCTTAACTGGCTAAGTGCTTCCTGCGCGGCCAGCCAGACGGGTGCACGGGCGGTCAGTTCGCGAATGCGAGACTGAACACGTTCAAGTTCCTGACGCATTTCCATGCGACGCTCACCTGCCTGCGACACAACACCCTGTAATTCTTCGATCTGTACTTCCAGCTCACGCTGCATTTCGTCCAGATCTTCGGGATGCACATCCTGACCCGTACGCTTGCAGAATTCCTGCAACTGACGTTCGGCATCCTGCTGTTCACGCAGGCGGCCTTCAAGTTCGGACAAGCGCATGCGCAGCGGTTCGACACGTTCGGCCTGATGCTGTTGTGAAGACCAGTCGCGCAGTAATTCACGCGCCGTTTGCCAGGCGTCACTGCGGCTCACTTCACCGGCGATTTTTACCACCAGCTGATAAGCCGTTTCAAACTGATTATGGGCGGCAGAAGCGACGCTCATCTTCTGTTCCAGCATCAGCAGGATTTCAGTCGCTTCCTGCTCTTTACTCTGGAAAGTTTCCAGCCATGCTTCACTGTTCTGAATGCTCAGATCGGGGATCTGGCACAAATCGCGCGCACGCTCAATGGCCTGCAACGCCTGCTGATACTGAATCGCACGGGTCTGCTGAACATCCAGCGCCTGCTGGTAATCGGCCAGCTGGCTTTTCAGCTCATCCACTTCCAGTTCAGCGGCTTCAGCGCGCGCTTCATGTTCAGCGTGCAGCTCGCTGGCTTCAGCCACCACTTCGTTCTGTTCTTCGAGACGATACGTCAGCTCTTCGAGATCACTTTCATAACGCTCGATTTTTTCCTGTTGACGCATTGCCGTCTGAACCAGACTCAGATGATCGCTGGCAGCCTGATAATCGGTTTCTAAATCGCTTTGCGCACCACTTTGCTCAGCCAGTTCACGTGCCATTTCGACATGACGGTATTGCTCGCCGGACAACTGTTTGCGGCTGGTGAACAAATCATTACGCAGTACCAGCGCACCATCGAGATGAATACGGCGTTCATTGGCGTGACGCATATAGTCTGCAGCCACGTAAGACGTCGCTTCAGAAATCAGGTGTTTAAACAGGTCGCGGTCAGACTGAGTAACGCGGATAGCTTCCAGCGTCATACGGTTTTCACGCAGCGCCGCTTCCATATCCTGGAAGGCTTTCCGCACACCACTGTTTTCCGGCAACAAATAGTCGCGCAGGGAACGGGTGATGGCACTGGAAATACCGCCATAAAGCGAGGCTTCAATCAGACGATAGAACTTGCTACGGTCGGATGCCGATCGCAAACGACGTGGAATAACACCCAGATCAAACATCAGGGCATGGTAATCGGTAATCGAGTTGAACTGCTTGAACTGCACGCCTTCCATCGCTTCCACGCGATCTTTCAGTTCCTGCAAAGACAGCACACGAGCCTGACGCTCGCCGACCGTTTCAGTCAGCATTTCCGTCGGATTGACCGCAACCGGCAAGCCCTGAATCGTGAAAGGTTTGATGTCGACTTTACGGTCACGACCAGCGACCTGCTGCAGACGAACCCCCACGACAATACGCTGGTGACGGGAGTTCACCACATCCAGAACAGAGTAACAGACACCCGCGCGCAATTTACCGTGCAGGCCTTTATCACGCGAACCGGAAGTTGCGCCCGCTTCGGTGGTGTTACGGAAATGCAGCAACGTCAGATCGGGGATCAGCGCCGTGACGAAAGCCGCCATCGTGGTGGATTTACCGGCCCCGTTACCGCCGGAAAGCGTGGTGACCAGTGAGTCGAGGTCAAAAGTACGGGCAAAGAACCCGTTCCAGTTAACCAGCGTCAGTGAGCGAAATTTACCGCGTTCAATCATTCCTGTTCATCCTCTGCGCTCTCATGCCCTTGCTGCACTGCCAGCGATTCGCCGTCCTCACTTTCGTCATTCAGTGACAGCGCGCTGTCGACCGGCATTGCTTCACCGTCGCGGATCATCCGCAGTTGTGCTTCGCGCGCGTCATCGCCGCTGCGGACATCCGCACCAAACCGGAATACCGCTTCAGTGATACGGAATTTGCTGCTATCAACCCCCATGAAATACACCATGCCCAGCCGGCGTAGTCGGTTCAGGGACGTGCGGACTTTGTCCTGCAATTTCTGGCGATCCAAATCTGAGCCGGTTGAACGTTGGTTGACGTATTTAAGTAATTTGCTTTCATCCGCCAGGCTCAGTAATTCGTCATACAGTTCCTGCTGGGTAAAAATCCCCTCATGCGCCAGACGTTCCGGGCTGAGATACAGATAGCAAAGGATTTTACCCACCATCATGTCCAGTTCAGATAAGACTGAACGCGGGATAAGCGTAGTGGAGCGCGGACGCAGATAGAAGAAACCTTCAGGTGCCCGGATTAACTCCACGTTGTAGCGGCTGTAAAAGAGTTCCATTTCTTCCTGATAGTCCATCAGGAAAGCGTGGTTATCCAGCTCATCAATACCGATATGACGGCCAGAACGCAGCTGGCTGTCGAGAGCAGGAAACACTGAGTTCGCCAGTGCCTGCGCCAGCTTAGCTGGCATTATGTGTTCAATATTTGTCGATGACATGGGCCTGCACCTTGGCTCCGTAATCATTGATTGCCTGCCATTCGGCATGCAATCCTGAAAAATCTGCTTCAGCCACACCAAGGCGCACAGCCTGGTCGACCACAATTCGCGCGACATCAAAATGTCGGGCACGCGGATACTGTTTAAGATATTCGCGCATTACCATGCCCAGATTGAGCGGCGTTTTTTGTTGCTGATAAACCTGTAATGCCTGTTCAATCAATGCCGCAAGTTGTTCGCGGATTTCGTTAAATTCTTCAAACTCAAGATCTGGCGGAAGTTCGCCGGTCACTTCCTCGCTGCGCAAGGCCAATTCTTCATCGCGCATATCCAGCAGACGGTCAGCATTGGCGAAGGTCAGCGTCCATGGCTGATCAAAATAGTTCTGAACCGACTGGCGCAGACGCTGGGCGAACACCCGATTTTTATCCATGTCGATGGCGGTACGGATAAATTTATGCACATGCCGGTCATAGCCAATCCACAGGTCAATAGCCTGCTGGCCCCAACTGGTAATACGGTCGAGTTTGTTCTGCAGGTCGAAAACCAGTTTGTCGACAAAGCTCAAATCGAGTTCGACCATCGTGGCATCCTGAATACGCATAAGATGCGCCTGCAACAGGTTACCGGCCGCCTCGAGCGTATCCTGCAATTCACGCAGCGTGCCGGAAGTTTCTGACAGGAGGATTTCACAACTGGAAATTGCCGCACGCCAGTCTTTATTGAGCAACGCGGCAATGTCGTCTTTCACGCCCTGCTGCTGCTCGTCCATGATCCGCTGGGTCATGTCGATGCTGTCAAAAATTTCAGCTACAGAGTATTTAAGTGGCGCGTAAACATTGCGATGCCAGTGAAAATCATCACCGCCCTCTTCGGCTGCATCGGCTGCACGCTTGAGTTCCTGCGCAACGATCGACAACTGCATAGACAACCGCAACGTTGAGAACTCACGCTGGCGGATGTAATAATCTGAAATGCCGATCGCCAAAGGCGTCAGGCGATAAATGGCATTACCGTCGGCCAGTTCACTGACAAAACGGTTGAGCAAACGCTGACGCACCATGTCATTGATGGCGTTATTGGCACGTACGGTGATGGTTTCATTTGTCTGCTCAAATCCCTTGCTGACATGACGAAACGCGTCCACCAGTTCACCCTCACTCATTTCTCCATCAAGGCGCTCGCTGTTTAATGTGGCGATTGCCAGAAGAAAAGCCAGCCGCTCCGTTGGCAGCGAAATTGAGAAATCATTTTTGCGTGCCCAGGCGACCAGTTCGGGTACAGTCTGGGAAAATTCACTCATAATTCGTCCTTCAGAATGGGTTTGTGCGCCATCACGTGGATGTAACGTCCCAAACTAACAAAAGGTTCCTGACGACAATAACGCTGTTCCAGCGCCAGAAGCTCATCAAAATCCTGTTTATGTTGTTGTCTGTTTCGCAAATAATCGTGGAACACTCTAACACCGGTCTTGCCGCTGATCTGCATCCCAAGTTCTTCCAGCCACTGGTAAACCTGTGCGGGTTCCAGCGGGTGATCGGGTAGCAGGGAGCTTTTTTTGATTTTTGGCACACCCGCTTCAACATGAGCAAAATTGCCAAGGATCATGTGCCGCATGACCAGACCGTGGATATTGTAAAACATCAGTGATATTGCGCCACCGGGCTTCAGACAATCGACCAGTGCGGCCAGAGCCTGTTGAGGTTCGGCCAGCCATTCGATGACCGCATGGAACAATATCAGATCAACCGGCTGTTCCAAATGTTCGGCGATATGCTGAGCCGGACATTGTACAAATTGCATGTTGTCGCTCACACCTTTTTCCAGCGCAGCCGCCTCGGCGCGGCGGATCATCTCACCGGAGAGATCACACAACAAGACCTTATGTCCTAAAGCTGCCAGTTCACAGGCCATTTGTCCTTCACCGCCGCCCGCATCAAGGATGCGCAGTGGCCGCTGAGGCAAAGTCTGTAGTAAATCATGCAGATCCTGACCCAGCACAGCCTGACGGATACGTCCCTTTGTTGTGCCGTAGATATTGCGCGAAAACTTCTCGGCCATATCGTCGAAATTACGATCCTGCATGAAATGAACCCTGTTTCTAAAAACAATTTGTTAATGATGGCTGTGCGGTGATACCGGGTGAAGTGCTATTTTGGCACAGGCTGGCATAGAATAAATCATCCTGACGCGGATTCACGCCCGGATGTCGTTTTTTCACCCAAAAGGATCGGTTTCTGATGTTATTTATCCTAAAAAAGACGCTGGGGGGCCTGCTATTACCTCTGCCATTTATTCTGCTCTTCATGGCGATTGCACTGGTGTTGCTGTGGATGACCCGCTGGCAAAAAACCGGAAAAGTGTTTTTTTCACTGAGTTGGCTGCTTCTGTTGCTGCTCAGCTTGCAACCTGTTGCGGATAACCTGCTGCGTCCTATTGAATCGGTTTACCCCACTTACCAGGCCAGTGGCAATGTGCCGGTAAAATATGTTGTCGTACTGGGCGGCGGTTATACCTATAACCCGGCGTGGGCACCGAGTTCTAATCTCATCAATAACAGCCTTCCTCGCGTGGCCGAAGGGATCCGCATTTACCGGGCAAATCCCGGTTCAAAAATGATCTTCACCGGTGCGCGGGCCATGACCAACCCGATGAGCAGTGCTGCGGTCGCCGGGAAAGTTGCGGAGAGTTTAGGGGTGCCGGAGAGCGATATTATTCTGCTCGACAGGCCACGGGATACACATCAGGAAGCCTTGCAGGTTAAAGAAATGCTGGGAGAGCAGCCGTTTGTGCTGGTGACGTCGGCAAACCATCTGCCGCGGGCAATCATTTTCTTCCGGCAACTGGGACTGAACCCTATTCCGGCACCAGCGAATCAGCTTGCGATAGATTCCCCGCTCAATCCGTGGGAAAAAGCGTTGCCACAGGCACTGTTCTTGTCTCACAGCGAGCGGGCATGGTATGAAACGCTGGGGCGCGCATGGCAATGGATGACGCTGCCGGCACCCGCAGCGAAGTAACTCAGTTAAGCCACGGCAACAATTGCTGCCGTGCATAATCGAATTGCCGGCGATCAAGCTTACCGGTATGAATCAGATGCGCGACTGATTCCCACACCAGATACAACCAGCGCCGTGCGAGGAATGTTTCTGAAACAGGTGCTTTTTGCAGATAACTGAACAGCAATTGCTCGCTCATGCCTTTTTCCCACAACCTGAAAAGATCAAACTCCCTCGGCGCCCATAACACGGTGCCGGGATTAATCATTGCCAGCAGTTGATCGCTGCGAGGATCTTTGAGCATGCTGCGCAACGAGAGATTGCCGTGTACCAGTACCGGTGTATCGTCGAACTCTTCAAATAGCTTAGGAATGCAGGCACGGGAACGGAAAAGCAGCGTGCGGTCGTCAGGTGTGAGTTCGGATGCCTGTAAATTCGATAACGTTGCCCACAACACCTCCACCCGCTGCGGGTACCAGTTTTCCCAGCGATTTTCCTGCGTGCTGTCAACAGAACCGACACAACCGTGGCTGTCAATCCGGTGCCACGCCAGCATCGCCTCGACAATTTGCTCCTGCAAGATTTGCCAGCGTTCAGGGGTGCGTGTTGGCGCTTCCGCCGATACGCCGCGCAGACGTTCAATCAGCAATATTTCCTGATACGGTTTCTGATGCGTGGTGACCATGCCATAAACCGTAGGCACCCTCACCACGCCCTCCCGCGCCAGCATTGATAATTTATAAGCCTCCTGCCCGGCGATTCCCTGACAAGTAAAACTCTTCGCCATCAATGGCATCGCATAACCCTGCTCATCATAAAGGGAAAAAAGATGGGCATAAGGCTGCTCACTGACACATTCGAGGCGGGATAAACGCTCGCCCAGCACAATACTCAATTCGGCTTTTAGCTGTTCCATAACGTGTTCGCAGTGACGAATAAATTAACGTTTATGATGAAAGTTTCAGGAAAGGATTACCCCGTTTCAGATCAAACAAAAACCGGATAGTCGGGGCAGAAACAGGAAGGCAGTGCGCAAAACGAAAAGAGAACAGTGATGACAAAACGGAATGCCGGAACATTCCGCTTTTATGACTTTTTATACTCTGTGTGGTCAGGAATTTTTATGCCCCAAAATCACGCGCACACGTTCCAGATCCTCAGCGGTATCGACACCCACAGAAGGAATGGCCTTCGCTACATCAACGTGGATTTTTTCACCGTACCACAGCACCCGGAGTTGTTCGAGTAATTCGATGTGCTCAAGTTTAGTCGGTTCCCACTTCACATACTGGCGAATGAAACCAGCACGGTATGCATAAATACCGATGTGACGAAGGAAGACATCACCAACCGTTTCTTTCGACACGGCAAAACGTTCACGTTCCCAAGGAATTGTAGCGCGGGAAAAATACATGGCGTAACCTTTGGCATCCCGAACCACTTTGACCGCATTCGGGTTAAACGCTTCTTCCGCTGTTTCAATTGGCACTGCCAGTGTTGCCATTCCTGCTTCACTGTTTGCCAGATTATCAGCCACCTGACGGATGATAACAGGCGGGATCAGCGGCTCGTCGCCCTGAACATTAACGATAATTTCATCATCGGAAAACTGACATAAATCGATGACTTCTGCCAGACGCTCAGTGCCTGACTGATGATCAGGTCGGGTAAGACAAACTTCACCACCCGCAGCTTCAACCGCCGCCACAACGTCAGGATGGTCTGTCGCAACAATTACACGTTTAGCACCCGACTCCCGTGCACGTTCCATCACATGCACAACCATAGGTTTACCGTTGATATCGGCCAACGGCTTCCCCGGCAAACGGCTTGACCCGAAGCGGGCCGGGATAATAGCAACAAAACTCATGGGTGTGTCTCATCAACAGAAAGCGGGCGGGCCTCGTTTTCTAATAAAACAGGGATACCCTCACGCACGGGATAAGCCAGGCTGTCTGCCTTACACACTAATTCCTGCGACTCTTTATTAAAGTAAAGCTTCCCGTTACATACAGGGCACGCAACGATTTCAAGCAAACGGTGGTCCATAAATTCCTCCCGGAGGCGAATACACCGCATTTTCAGCAAGGTGTAACGTAAAAAAGCATTGGAAACACAACATAGCGGTTCAGGAGAATAACATAACGCCGCACCCCGCGTTAATCCTCACTCATCCTCCGATACGACTTCAAAGAAGTTACATTTCTGTAAATAAAAAATATCTCCTGAGGAGCATTGCGCTGCCGATTTCGTGGGAGTACAATTTTTTTGTGATGCACATCACACTAAACACCTTCAATATGAGCACTAAAAATGAAAACCATTAACAAAATCATCGCAATGTTCGCTAACTTCAGCCACTAAGCTGGATGCCACCTGCAATCATCGTGAAATAACGGCTGCCTGATGCAGCCGTTTCATTTTGTGACATTAAATCTGCCAGTCTCTTTCCCAAAACACCGTTAACGTTTCAGGTACTTTCAAGGTTTTGACTTTTTCAGCTCCCTGCCACTGTGCAAACCGGCTGATTGCTCCGTGTATATCTTTTGCACGTCGTGAAGACATCGTCACATCGGGCTCGAGATGGAGGCTTTTCACTTCCAGTAGTTTTTCTTTGCGATGCATTTTTGCATCCACCCGACCAATCAGTTCACCCCGCTGCAGTATGGGTAGCGTGAAATAGCCGTACTGGCGTTTTGCTTCCGGCGTATAGCATTCGATCCGGTATTCAAAATTAAACAACATTGAGGCGCGTTTACGATCCCATACCACGGGATCAAAAGGTGAAAGCAGCGTGGTGACCGTTGAACCGATCCGTGATTCAGTGGCTTGTTGCAGAAGGGGAAACTGTTTCCGGTGGACATAGTAAATATCTTCAAGCCCGGCCACTTCGACCGGTGTAATTTCCTCATCCATCAGTAATTGTGCAATCACAGCCTTGGTATTCACCCGCCTGAGGCGATAATAGTCCGCCAGCCATTCCGGTCTAAAGATGCCAAGATATTGCGCCGAGCGCCGCAGCATCTGATATTCCGCTGCAGACTGTTCAAGAGTCTGGCTCGCATCGTCCCAGCCAGGCATCACCCGTTCAGCAAGGTCGTAAACCCGGTGGAAATTACGCCGTTCAGACACCATCAGTTTCCCGGAAGTAAACAATGTTTCCAGGTGCTTTTTATGAGGCTTCCAGTCCCACCAGCCGCTGGCAGACTTTTTATCTGTACTGAAATCGGCCGAACGCACAGGGCCATTTTCAGCAATGTGTCCCAGCAGTGCCTCAATATCCGTCTGATGTTCATCAAACCAGGTCTGAGAAAATTTCCACCCCATCCCCTGAGGATTGAGCATCCGGTGGCGCAGGAGTCCGTAATCTTCACTGGGAATAAAACAGGCCTCATGTGCCCAATACTCGAATATTTTTCCTGCCGGGAGGGCTTGTTCCAGCCATTGAGGGTCGTAATTACCTAAGCGGCTGAACAACACCAGATAAGGACTGCGCGCAACCACGCTTATCGTGTCAATTTGCAGCAATCCCATATCACGGATCGCCTGAACGACATCCGCAGCAACAGGCTTTCGGGTCACTGGTTTAAGAAGATTTTGCGCAGATAGATGCAGGGTGCGGGCTGAAGCAAGAGATATAACCGGGTGAGACATATCGGTATCCGTGGCAGCAATTTAACTGTGGATACCGATAGCATATTTTTACCGGAGCGTAAAATTCAACTCAACGGTGAACAACAAAACCGGACTCAGAAAGCAATAACATCAGCCGCGGAAGGGCCATGTGTTACGCTGCGGTAAGTGGTGAACTCCACCTTCTGACCGGCACTCAGAGATTTATTCCCTGTATTGGCGATGGAAGTACGCTGAACATAAATTTCAGAAGAACCATCAAGCGGGCAAATAAAACCGTAGCCTTTAGCCTGATTATACCATTTAACTAAACCCATTTTTAACATCATAATTTCTATCCTTTCTTTTGGGCATCCATGAACACACTTTTTTATTATTGTTCGGATGCGTTTGCCCATTGCTAAGTTATTTTTTTATAAAAAACCTCTAATGAGCGAATTAGTTTTAACGACTACTTTTACAACTTTCACGACGTCTTATAAACGCCGTATTTACCTTTTCAGGTATGTAAAACCCGCCATCCGGCGGGTTTTACTCTGCTGATATGATGAGCGATTAACGTTGTTTCATATCATCACGTTTGTCTCTTATCAGAGTGCAATAACGTTAGCAGCAGCAGGACCGCGCGGGCTATCCTGAATGGTGTATTCTACACGCTGGCCTTCGGCCAGAGTTTTGAAACCATCGGTTGCGATTGCAGAGAAATGTACGAATACATCCTTACCGCCATCAGCCTGTTCAATAAAACCAAAACCTTTGCTTTCATTGAACCACTTAACCTGACCATTTTTCTTCGACATATTTAAAACCTTTTACAAAATATAAAATCCTGCCATTCGGCAATGCTAGCCAATAGTTCAGACAATTACTTATGGGGAGGACTTAGAAGGTTCGTCTTGGAAGCGGAATCATCGGGAAAGAGATAACGTCTGGGAGGAACTGCTTTACTCTACACTCATACATAAATAGCGCTGCAACACAGGCTGCACGCATTTACTCATAAGTGCAGCGCAATAGCAAGTCACGTTGCGCAATTATTCTGACGTTAAACATTAACGGTGAATATTAGTCTTTAAAATCAGGGGGATTGAAACTTTAGATTTACGTAAATTTTTATCAGACGCACGAAAACGGGCTGTTTTTGCTGTATCAATGCATCTTTTGCAAAATAAGCTCAGCTATTCTTTGGAGCAGTTTCTCAGCCTGATCACCCTCGATTTTGGCGTCAACCGGTAAATACCACCAGTCTGGCTGAGCAAAAGAACGACATTTTACTGCATCCTTTTCAGTCATCAGAAGGATCTGTCCTGGTGCCTTCACAGCTGACAGTTGTCCGGAGGTGTAAGCCTGATGATCCGAAAAAGCGACTTCCTTTTGTACATTTATCCCTAGCTGTTTCAACGTGGAAAAGAAACGCGGTGGATGCCCGATGCCGGCAATCGCAACCACATTTTTCAATGCAGAAGCATCACACTGTTCACCTGTGACCAAATTTATCGCTTTGCCAGGTTGCAAGAACATCGCTAACTCACCAGGACGGGCTGTGCCGCCATTGGTAATAACCGCATCCACTGACCGCAAACGAGATTCTCTTTCACGCATAGGTCCTGCAGGTAACCAGTGACCATTACCAAAACGGCGGACTCCGTCGATCACAACAATTTCGATATCACGCTGAAGTGCATAATGCTGTAATCCGTCATCCGTAATGATAACGTCTAACTCATTTGCACCAAGTAATGCTTTTACCGCATCAGAGCGAACCGGAGACACCGCAACCGGTGCCCCGGTTCTCTGAAATATCAGCACAGGCTCATCACCTGCCTGCGTGGTGGGCGTCGCCTCCGTCAGCAATAAGGGATAGTGCTCAGCCCTGCCACCATAACCGCGCGAAACGACTCCAACACGAAAACCATGCTGCTGGAGTGTTTCAACCAGCCAGATCACCACCGGCGTTTTACCATTACCTCCGGCAGTCAGATTTCCGACCACCACGACAGGCACCGAAGCCCGCCAGCTTTTTTTAAGCCCCGTTTTATAGCTGTAACGGATCAAAGTTGAAACTAACCCGTACAACCATGAAAGAGGCAGGAGTAACAGATATAGCGGTGATTTCCCTGACCAGATGCGCTCAATCATTGGCCAAACTGCATCCGGTACAGCTGTGAGTAAACACCACGCTCTTCGAGCAGGCTCGTATGTGAACCACGTTCCACCACGCAACCATCTTCAATGACCAGAATCTCATCGGCCTTTTCAATAGTGGATAAACGGTGTGCGATCACCAGGGATGTGCGGTTTTTCTGTAGTTCGTCGAGTGCAGCCTGAATAGCACGCTCAGATTCAGTATCAAGGGCAGATGTCGCTTCATCAAGGATCAGAACCGGCGAGTCACGCAGCAAGGCACGCGCAATTGCGATACGCTGACGCTGGCCACCAGAGAGCAGAACGCCATTTTCACCAATGACCGTATCCAGCCCTTGATCCATTTTGCTGATAAAGTCCATCGCGTAAGCCATCGTCGCCGCTTTTTCGATTTCTTCGCGGGAGTACATATCCGTACGGGCGTAAGCGATGTTATTGGCAATGGTATCATTGAACAGGTGGACGTTCTGAGAAACGAGTGCCACCTGATCACGTAATGACGACAGGGTATATTCCCGCAGATCATGACCATCCATCAGGATTTTACCTTCCTGAATATCATAGAAACGGGTCAGCAAATTCGCGATAGTCGATTTACCGGAACCTGAGCGGCCAACCAGTGCAACGGTTTTACCTTCCGGCAGGTTAAAGGAAATATCACGCAAAGCAGGAATATCGCGCCCCGGATAAGTGAAGGTCACGTTTTTGAATTCGACATTTCCGTTAACGCGTTTGACTTCCAGTTTCCCTTCGTCTTTTTCCTGTTCCATATCCAGGATTGAGAACAGCGTCTGACAAGCGGCCATACCGCGCTGGAACTGGGAGTTCACGTTAGTCAGGGACTTCAGCGGACGCATCAGGGCAATCATAGAAGAGAACACAACGGTGATAGTACCCGCGCTGAGCGTTTCCATCACGGACGGGAAGCTTGCCGCATACAACACGAATGCCAATGCCAGAGAGGCGATCAACTGAATAATCGGGTCTGAAATTGAAGAAGCGGAAACCATACGCATACCCTGCTGGCGCATACGGTTACTCACTTTATCAAAACGCGCGGTTTCAACTTTCTGGCCACCGAAGATCAACACTTCTTTATGACCTTTGAGCATCTGTTCCGCGCTGGTCGTCACCTGTCCCATGGTGTTTTGCATTGTTTTACTGATATTACGGAAGCGCTTAGACACCACACGGATAACAACAGAAACAATCGGCGCAATCACCAACAGGATTACAGAAAGCTGCCAGCTGTAATAGAACATCATGACAAACAGACCAATGATTGACGCACCTTCACGTACGACGGTCACGAGCGCACTGGATGATGAAGACGCCACCTGCTCGGAATCATAGGTGATACGGGAAAGTAAAGTACCGGTAGATTGCTGGTCAAAGAATGCTACGGGCATTCTCATCATGTGACCAAACAGACGACGACGCATATGCATCACCACTTTGCCCGAAACCCATGAAATGCAGTAACTCGAAATGTAGCCACTGACCCCACGCACAACCATCAGACCGATAACGACCAATGGCATCCAGAGTAGGATCGAGCGGTCAGCTTTACCAAAACCGTCATCTAACAGAGGCTTCAGCAAAGACAGCATGAAAGTATCACTGGCGGCGTTTGCGACCAGCGCAATAGCCGCAGCGATCAGCCCGGCTTTAAAAGGTGTGATCATCGGCCAAAGGCGACGAAATGTCTGCCATGTGGAGAGATCTTTATCGTTCATCATGCAATATCAACCAGCATCGAAAGAAATAGCGGTCTATTCTACTCATTATCTGTAGATACTCCAAACTGGCGGTGATACCAACGGGGGATTAATTGCTCACGTAAGCCTTTAATTGTCCAATAATCATCAAAAACGAAGAGGCTGAGTTGACCCGATTCAGACGTTGAATGCCAGTCATAGTGCGCTTTGTTGTATCTGCTAACAACTTTATGTGCCGGCAGATGCCATTTATTAAAACGGGATGCGGACGCCAGTGCGATAACCGGCTTAACTGCCCGCAAAAATGGAGGTGTCGATGACGTATTGCTGCCATGATGAGGAACCTGAAGTACAGTGGCTTGCAGTTCGCTCCGCCACTTCCTGACTAACGCTTTTTCTGTTTCAGTTTCAATATCTCCGGTCAGGAGCAAACTGAATGAACCGTCATCAATGCGGATAACGCAGCTGTCGTTATTCCCTGCATCCTCTGACATTTTATCCGGCCACAAAACGTTAAAATCCAGCCCCTGCCAGCGCCATTGCTCGCCTGCTATGCATTTCAGATGATGCTGATCCGACAAAGCACTTTCACGAACGCTGGCGGCAGGATAACGGTTTTGTAACGGGGCCAAACCGCCCCGGTGATCCATGTCATTATGACTGATAATTATCTGTTCCAGCTGAATATTCTTCCAATTTAAATAAGGGATAATATTTTGTTCAGCGGCTGAGCCCCCTTCCCAACGGTTGCCGGTATCATAAAGAATGCCCCGGCCGTTTTTGCTGATAAGAACAGACAAGCCATGTCCGATATCAAGCATATCAACCCGCCAGCGCTCCGATGGATTTCTGTTCAGCCAGACAGAAGAGATCGCAAAAAGAGACAGCAACAGTGAAAGACAATATCTCAACGGGCAAATCCGCCAGCACAGAAGCACCAGCCATCCCATCAGGCTCACGGCCAGAAATGACTCACCCAATGGGATCCAACCGCCCGGTAATGCTTTTACCCCCCACAAAGCCAATCTCAATGTGGCATCCGCCAGTTGCCAAAGCAGAGCTTGTGCGTTATCCATCAATGCGCAGGGCGCGACGTTCGTCAACAAGGCCAGTAATACCAGCGGGACTGTGATCAATGAAACAACCGGAACTGCCCACATATTGGCCGGAAACGAGAAGACGTTTACGCCGTGGAAAATCCAGACCTGTAAGGGCAACAGAAGAAGTGTCATTCCCACCTGCAGATGCCCCCAGCGAAACAATGCCCAATACCATGCCTGCTGAAACATTGCAGGAAGAGGCACCCACTGGAACCAGAAAACCAGAGCCCCCACCGCGAAGCATGACAACCAGAAGCTGTCGGACAATAAATTCATAGGGTCGACCAACAGAAGCATAGCCACCACCCAAAGCCATATCTGGCACGGATGACAGCGGACACGGAACAGACGCAGCAGGATCCACATCAACACCGCAAACGTTGCACGCAGCGCAGGTGCATTGCCTCCGGAAAGCCAGGTATAGAACAGCAGAAAAACGCCGCTCACGAATAACGGAAAGCGGTAGTCAATCAGTTTTACCGGCAGCAGATACTGCAATCCACGCGCCAGCCACCATCCAAATAACGCCGCAATTCCGATATGTAGGCCTGATATCGCCACCAGATGCGCGATGCCAGTCTGTTGTAACATTAGCTTGTCTGCAGCCTGTATTAATCCTTTTTCGCCAAAAGCCAGTGCAATCAGTACGGGCGTATTTTCCATCGGTGGCATCTTCTGCTGCAACCGCTGAATAAATTGCTGACGAAGCGAACTTCTGGCATCTAATAGCTGCCTGTTACGGACAGTTGCTGTCAGAGGTGCATGCTGAGCCAACGCCCAACGCTGGGCATCAAATCCGCCTTCATTCAGCAAGCTGTGGACGGGCCGCATACTGACGATCATATCCCAGCGCTGGCCCGCTAACAGTTCTCCCTCTGTCTTGTCCCATTTAGTGCGGAACATGACCGGCGGGAAAATTATTTTTCCTTCTGCTTTTTCTATTTTGAAGAGTACAGAAGATGTACTGGTGCTCCCGAGATTAATACTCTCTACCACGGCGATAACATGACGCTTTGTGCCCTGAAGCGCTGAAATCTGATCGAGCTGAATACCGCCCTGAAACGAGGCCCAACTGAAACTCAGCAGGCCGATCGCTATCAGGCTGAATATTTTGTGATGAAATCTGAAGCAGCATGAGGCGCAAAGACACAGCGTGACCAGATGAATAGCCGAAGGAAGTTGGGAAAAAATAAGCAGTGGCAACATCCCTGCAATAACCGCTAAAGCAGCCTCGTCCAGTGAAATTTTGATGTTTTACTCCCTTCACGTTCATCAGACATGTTTTCGTGCCGGAGTATGATTTTCATGCAAAGAAGGAGCAACCAGGAAAGCAAAACGCTGCGTGACGTTACGCAAAAATTTTATGATCGCAACTGAAAGAGGGGGGGAACTTATTCGTCATAAAGCAAAAAAAAACGGCACCCCGAGAGGTGCCGCTTTACGTTCGCTATAGGCAGACATTTACGTTCAGGCGAAAGCCTCAGCCGTAAATATTCGCGCGATCACGCAACTCTTTCCCTGGCTTAAAGTGAGGAACGTACTTGCCGTCCAGCTCGACTTTATCGCCAGTTTTAGGGTTGCGCCCAACACGCGGAGCACGGTAGTGAAGAGAAAAACTGCCAAACCCACGGATTTCGATGCGTTCACCATCAGCCAAGGTTGCAGCCATATGCTCAAGCATCTCTTTCACTGCATCCTCAACAGCTTTCGCCGGGATATGAGAGTGCTGGCCAGCAAGTCTTTCAATAAGTTCAGACTTGGTCATAGTACCTCCAAGCTTTGCAGCTAAACTACCGTTTCGGGGCGACTGAGCCGCCCCCCGTCATTACTCGCCTTTTGCCGCTTTGAACGCTTCAGCCATAGCACTAGAGAAGTTGCTTTCGTCTGGTTTGTTGTTAACAACAGCGATTGCATCTTTCTCGTCAGCTTCGTCCTTAGCACGGACGGACAGGCTTACTACGCGGTTCTTACGATCAACACCGGTGAATTTAGCTTCTACTTCATCACCAACGCTCAGAACCAGAGTTGCGTCTTCAATACGGTCGCGAGAAGCTTCTGAAGCGCGCAGGTAACCTTCTACGCCGCCAGCTAATTCAACTGTAGCACCTTTGGCGTCAACTGCTGTAACTTTACCAGTAACAATAGTACCTTTCTTGTTAACAGACAGGTAGTTATTGAATGGATCTTCAGCCAGTTGCTTCACGCCCAGGGAGATACGTTCACGTTCTGCATCAACTTGCAGAACCACAGCTGCGATTTCGTCACCTTTTTTGTATTCACGTACTGCTTCTTCGCCTGCAACGTTCCAGGAGATGTCAGACAGGTGAACCAGGCCGTCGATGCCGCCGTCCAGACCAATGAAGATACCGAAGTCAGTGATTGACTTGATTTTACCTTCAACGCGGTCGTTCTTGTTGTGGGTTTCTGCGAATTGCTGCCATGGGTTGTTTTTGCATTGTTTCAGGCCCAGGGAGATACGACGACGTTCTTCGTCGATATCCAGAACCATAACTTCAACAACATCGCCCACGTTAACAACTTTAGATGGGTGGATGTTTTTATTAGTCCAATCCATTTCAGAAACGTGAACCAGACCTTCAACGCCTTCTTCGATTTCTACGAAGCAGCCGTAATCAGTCAGGTTGGTAACGCGACCAGTCAGTTTAGTACCTTCTGGGTAACGTTTAGCGATAGCGACCCAAGGATCTTCGCCCAGTTGTTTCAGACCCAGTGATACACGGGTACGCTCACGGTCAAATTTAAGAACTTTAACAGTGATTTCATCGCCAACATTAACGATTTCGCTTGGGTGTTTAACACGTTTCCAAGCCATGTCAGTGATGTGCAGCAGGCCGTCAACGCCGCCCAGATCAACGAATGCACCGTAGTCAGTGAGGTTCTTAACGATACCTTTAACTTCCATGCCTTCCTGCAGGTTTTCCAGCAGTTGATCGCGCTCTGCGCTGTTCTCAGACTCAATTACTGCACGACGGGAAACAACAACGTTGTTGCGTTTCTGGTCCAGTTTGATGACTTTGAACTCAAGATCTTTGCCTTCGAGATGCAGCGTGTCGCGAACAGGACGAACGTCTACCAGTGAGCCTGGCAGGAACGCACGAATACCGTTCAGCTCAACAGTGAAACCGCCTTTAACTTTACCGTTGATAACACCGGTAACAGTTGCAGATTCTTCGTAAGCTTTTTCCAGCGTGATCCAAGCTTCATGACGTTTAGCTTTTTCACGGGACAGCAGAGTTTCACCGAAGCCGTCTTCAACAGCGTCCAGCGCAACATCAACTTCGTCGCCAACCTGGATTTCCAGTTCGCCCTGTGCGTTTTTGAATTGTTCTGCCGGGATTGCAGACTCAGATTTCAGACCGGCGTCAACCAGTACGATATCTTTGTCGATAGACACAACAACACCACGAACGATGGAACCAGGACGGGTTTCGATTGTTTTTAAGGATTCTTCAAAGAGTTGAGCAAAAGATTCAGTCATGTTGATAATCTTTAGGTTCTTAAGTTTAACGTCCATCTGGCTTCCTGCTGGATGGGGTTGTTTCAAATGCCCCGCTACAGATCCTTGCGGCGAGGTTAAAAAAAACTATAGCCAAAACTGGCACTGAATATTCTTCAGCACCAGAGTGAGGCTCGATTACCGGGTTTGTTTTTGCGGCAATCCTAGAATTTCTGTGGCATAAGCCAGTGCTTTTTCGATGACTTCGTCGATGGACATGCTGGTTGAATCCAGCAACAACGCATCGGAAGCAGCCACTAGAGGCGCGACGGGCCTGTTACGATCACGGTCATCGCGCTCTTTGATCTCGGCTAAAAGCCGTTCAAAGTTAACACTAAAGCCTTTTTCCTGCAACTGTAGCATTCTTCTGTTTGCACGTTCTTCCGAACTGGCATCCAGAAATATCTTCACCGGTGCATCAGGGAAAACCACCGTCCCCATGTCACGACCATCCGCAATCAGGCCCGGTGCATCACGGAATGCGCGCTGCCGGCGCAATAATGCTTCACGAACGCGGGGAAATGCCGCCGCCTGAGACGCAGTATTGCCTACCGTTTCGGTGCGGATTTCATGGGTAACATCCTCACCTTCTAAAATAACGTGCAACTGCCCATCCTGAGCCACAAAACGAACGTCGAGATGTGCGGCAAGCGGAACTAGCGCCTCTTCTGAGACAATATCAACCTGGTGATGCAAAGCCGCCAGCGCCAAAACGCGGTAAATCGCGCCGGAATCCAACAGATGCCAGTTAAAGGCTTCGGCCAACGCTTTACACAACGTACCTTTACCTGCACCACTTGGCCCATCAACGGTGATTACCGGGGCTAAAGCCGTCATTTTTGTCTCCTTTCGGTGGGGTATGCCCGCTTCATTAGCCTCACAGGACTAATTCAGGAGCGGCATTATACGCTGCCTTCACTGCAACTGTTACCCCACATTTTTCAGTTGGCTAAAAAGCGGACGGTTCTGAGCCTGAAAACAAAAAAACGGACATCAGGGATGTCCGTTCATACACGGGCAACCAAGTGAAAAACTATGCCAGTGTGCTGATTGCCGCCAGACGGTCAAAATAGTCCGGGAACGTTTTTGCGGTACACTTCGGATCAAGAATGGTCACCGGCGTATCGGATAACGCCACCAGCGAGAAACACATCGCCATGCGGTGATCATTATAGGTGCCAATTTCGGCAAATTTCAGCGATTGAGGCGGATCAATACGAATGTAATCTTCGCCCTCTTCCACTGTTGCACCGACTTTACGCAGCTCAGTCGCCATCGCCGTCAGGCGATCGGTCTCTTTAACACGCCAGTTGTAAATATTACGCAACGTTGTCGGGCCTTCAGCAAACAAGGCAGCGGTAGCAATGGTCATTGCTGCATCAGGAATATGGTTCATGTCCATGTCAATGCCGTTCAGTTCACCGCGGGTACATTCGATATAATCATCAGCCCAGTGAATAGTAGCACCCATTTTTTCCAGCACGTCTGCAAAACGAATATCGCCCTGCATGCTGTTTTTGCCGATTCCGGTCACACGAACCGTACCGCCCTTGATCGCCGCAGCGGCCAGGAAGTAGGACGCTGAAGAGGCATCACCTTCGACCAGATATGCCCCCGGAGACACATAATGCTGACGTCCTTGGATGCTAAATCTCTGGTACTCGTGGTTTTCCACTTCAATACCAAAGGTTTTCATCAGGTTCAGCGTGATATCGATATAAGGTTTGGAAACCAGATCACCTTTAATCTGAATGGTTGTATCGTTATCTGCCAGCGGAGCTGTCATCAATAACGCTGTCAGAAACTGGCTGGAAACACTGCCATCAACACTGACGTCACCGCCACTAAATCCACCCTGCAGGCGCAAAGGCGGATAGTTTTCCTGCTCCAGATAATCAATCTGCGCACCGCCCTGACGAAGCGCATCAACCAGATGCCCGATCGGGCGCTCTTTCATGCGCGGCTCTCCGGTCAGTACAACATCCTGTTCGCCCAGGCATAATGCTGCCGCCAGCGGACGCATTGCGGTTCCTGCATTCCCAAGAAACAGTTCCAGACCTTTAGCATTGGAAAAAGCCGTGCCCAGACCATCGATTTCACACTCGGTGCGGGATGCAGATAAACGATGCGTGACACCCAGTTGAGTGAGTGCTGTCAACATATGACGCACATCATCGCTGTCGAGCAGGTTAGTCAGGCGGGTAGTACCCTGTGCAAAAGCAGCCAGTAAAAGTGCGCGGTTAGAAACACTTTTTGAGCCAGGTAAATTGATGCTGCCGTTAACCAGCGCAACGGGTTGTAATGTCAGGGATTCCACTCTTTCTCCAATTCTTCTTTTCATAAAATGACCCCGGACATTGAGCCGGGGTCATTTTTAAGGCTTCTCAATGAAGCATTCTGCGAGCCTGAAAGCCAGCACACTTAACCGTGACGTTTTTCGAACTCCGCCATAAAGTCGGTCAGGGCTTTTACGCCTTCAATCGGCATTGCATTATAAATAGATGCGCGCATACCGCCAGCCACGCGGTGGCCTTTTAGTGCATGCAGACCGGCTTCCTGTGCCTGATCAAGGAACAGTTTATCCAGCGAGGCATCTGCCATCTGGAAAGGAACGTTCATCCACGAACGGTTAGCCGCCACCACAGGGTTACGATAGAAGCCGGTGCGATCGATTGCGCCATACAAAAGTTCGGCTTTTGCACGATTGCGCTTTTCCATTTCGCGCAGACCGCCCTGCTCTTTCAGCCACTTGAATACCATACCTGACAGATACCATGCAAAGGTCGGCGGGGTATTGAACATAGAGTCGTTCTCAGCCAGCACGGTATAATCGAGGATAGAAGGCAATTCAGTGCGCGCTTTGCCCAGCAGATCATCACGAACGATAACCAGGGTCAGACCCGCAGGACCGATATTTTTCTGCGCGCCAGCATAAATCACCCCAAAACGGCTGACGTCAATCGGGCGGGAAAGAATGCAGGATGAATAATCTGCTACCACGATTTTGTCGCCAAAATCAGGCATTTCATCAATAGCGATACCATCGATAGTTTCATTCGGGCAATAATGAACGTAGGCAGAATCTGCACTCAGTTTCCATTCGCTCATCGGCAGAATGCCACGCTTACCATCAATCGTAGTGGTGACATCAATCACGTTTGGCGTGCAATATTTTTGGGCTTCTTTAACTGCGCTGTGTGCCCAATAGCCACCATCAATATAATCAGCGGAGGATTTTTCACCCAAAAGGTTCATTGGCACAGCAGCAAATTGCGCACGGGCGCCGCCATGGCAGAACAGCACTTTATAGTTCGAGGGAATATTGAGCAGGTCACGGATATCCTTTTCGGATTCTTCAGCAACCTGGATAAATTCCTTACTACGGTGACTGATTTCCATCACCGATGTACCCAGTCCGTGCCAGTTACAAAGTTCCTGTTCCGCACGACGCAATACTTCAGCCGGGATCATTGCCGGACCTGCACTAAAATTATAAACCTGAGTCATTTCCCCTCACCACTTCTCTGAGACAGTCACATAGTAGTCACTAATTTAACGGTTTTATCATCCGAGACAAGCAGTCTGCAACGGTTATTGATGACGACCTGATAAACAGCGATGAGATGTTGATCACAAGGTTCATTCCTCCTTTTAACCCTGATTTTTCGGAATAATATGTGTAAGCACCGTCAAATTTCACACGGTATAACAGCGTGTTCAAACTCAAGCCTTTGACTTCACACAGCGATTACATTCTTAACACGAATACATGGAGCTAATGTGCAAAACCCCGTATCATTGCACGTTTTTAGCACGCTCAAAAGTGAACTCAATGACCCAAACTTTTATTCCTGGTAAAGACGCGGCGCTGGAAGACTCCATTTCCCGCTTCCAACAAAAACTCACCGATCTCGGCTTTAATATCGAAGAAGCTTCGTGGCTGAATCCGGTTCCCCACGTCTGGTCAGTGCACATTCGCGATCGCGACTGCCCGCTGTGCTTCACCAACGGTAAAGGCGCCAGCAAAAAAGCCGCACTGGCTTCTGCTTTGGGTGAATATTTTGAGCGCCTGTCGACTAACTATTTCTTCGCTGATTTCTATCTGGGCAAAGAAATCGCTAATGGCGATTTCGTTCATTATCCGAATGAGAAGTGGTTCCCGCTTCCGGAAGACGACAGTCTGCCCGCCGGGATCCTGGATGAGCGCCTGCACGCATTTTATGATGCCGATAAAGAACTGGTTGCCCGTGATCTGATCGACCTGCAATCAGGCAATCCTGATCGTGGTATCTGCGCTCTGCCATTTACCCGTCAGTCCGATCTGCAAACCGTCTATATTCCGATGAACATCATCGGCAACCTGTACGTTTCCAACGGGATGTCCGCGGGTAACACCGCCAATGAAGCGCGGGTTCAGGGGCTGTCAGAAGTCTTCGAGCGTTATGTCAAAAACCGCATCATTGCAGAATCCATCAGCCTGCCTGAAATCCCTGTTGAGGTTCTGGCACGCTATCCTGGAGTGGTTGAAGCCATTGCCAAACTGGAAGAAGAAGGTTTCCCTATTCTTTCTTATGACGCCTCGCTGGGCGGCAATTATCCGGTCATTTGCGTGGTTCTGTTCAACCCGGCGAACGGGACCTGTTTCGCGTCCTTTGGTGCACACCCTGATTTTGGCGTCGCACTGGAACGTACCGTGACGGAACTGTTGCAAGGCCGCAGTCTGAAAGACCTGGATGTCTTCACGGCGCCTACTTTTGACGACGAAGAAGTGGCTGAACACGCTAACCTTGAAACCCATTTCATCGACTCAAGCGGTCTGATTTCATGGGATATGTTCAAACAAGACGCAGACTATCCGTTTGCAGACTGGAGTTTCAGCGGTACCACTGAAGAAGAATTTGCGACACTGATGGCTATCTTTGATAAAGAAGATGCTGAAGTGTATATCGCCGATTACGAACATCTGGATGTATACGCCTGCCGCATTATCGTTCCGGGCATGTCTGACATTTATCCTGCCGAAGATTTATTGCTGGCGAATAACAGCATGGGCGCGCATTTGCGTGATCAACTGCTGGCGTTGCCGGGCAGCGATCTGCCAAAAGAAACCTATCTTGAGATGATCACTCAACTCGACGATGAAGGTCTGGATGACTTTACCCGCGTTCGCGAACTGCTGGGGATCGCCAGCGGCAAAGACAACGGCTGGTACACGCTGCGTGTCGGTGAGCTGAAATCTATGCTGGCTCTTGCCGGTGGTGATTTGGATCAGGCGCTGACCTGGGCTGAATGGGCGCATGAGTTCAATTCCTCGGTGTACAGCGATGAGCGCAACAACTATTACCGCTGCCTGCAAACCCTGCTCCAGTTGTCTCTGGAAGAAGATCGCGAGCCAGCCCAGTACTACAACGCTTTCGTGAAAATGTATGGTCAGAAAGCAGTTGAGGATGCTTCGGCGGCCATCAGTGGAGAAGTCCGTTTCCACAGTCTGTTTGCAGTCGACCCTGAGCTGAAGGCCTTGCCAGCCCATCAGGCGCTGCTTGGTGCATACGAAAAGCTGCAAGTCGCCAAACGTCGTCACTGGTCGAAAGCCTGATTCACTGACACTTTGAAGCGATTAAAACCGACGGGATTTCCTGTCGGTTTTTTTGTTTATAAATTCGCTATCAGTTCACTATAAATCCTAAGCTTCTGCTGCTGTATTTGTCCGCAAAAGTTTGACTCGACCATCAAAATGACGTGTAATTCCGCGCGAAATAATACCCGCTTGTCATTTTTGCGAGAAAAATATAGCAATTATTTTATAAGTTAATTGAAAGTGAAATTTATAAAATCAAAATAACGATATTTATTAACACTGAATCCTTTGTATTAACTGAAATCTGAAAATAAACGCTTGCTTTCTCAACTTTATTTGCAAAAATTAAAATCTTTTTATTCGTTTATTTTCAATTAATTACCCATAAAACCACCCCTTTGGCAGTCCATTAAAAACCACCAAAAACCCCCTCATATGATCCACGTCAATTTTTACGTTATACTGCTTTGCTAGTATCTCGTTGCGCAGTGCATAGCCCTGAATAAGAGAGTTAATGTGAAAGCTGACAACCCCTTCGATCTCATTTTACCCGCCGCGACAGCGAAAATTGCTGAAGATGCTGGCGTTTATAAAGCCACCAAACAGCCGTTAAAAACATTCTTTTTAGCCATTACTGCTGGCGTCTTTATTTCTATTGCTTTTGCTTTTTATATCACCGCCACTACAGGCACCGGTACCGTCCCTTATGGCCTTGCAAAACTGGTTGGGGGCATCTGCTTCTCTCTGGGTCTTATGCTGGTTGTCGTATGTGGTGCGGACCTGTTCACGTCCACTGTACTTATCGTCATTGCGAAAGCCAGCGGTCGAATCACCTGGGGGCAATTGGCGTGCAACTGGGTCAATGTCTATATTGGTAACCTGGTCGGCTGCTTATTCTTTGTGGCTCTGATTTGGTTCTCCGGTGAATACATGGTTGATAACGGTTTGTGGGGACTGAACGTTCTGCAAACTGCTGATCATAAAATGCATCACACATTTATCGAAGCCGTATGTCTGGGGATCCTCGCAAACCTGATGGTTTGCCTGGCGGTATGGATGAGTTACTCCGGCCGCAGTCTGATGGATAAAATGTTCGCTATGATTTTACCGGTCGGCATGTTTGTCGCCAGCGGCTTTGAACACAGCATTGCTAACATGTTCATGATCCCTTTAGGCATCGTAGTGAAAAATTTTGCGACACCAGAATTCTGGCAGGCTGTCGGGGCAACACCGGCACAATTCGCAGAGCTGAATATCCCTAACTTTATCATAGACAATCTCATCCCTGTGACCATCGGTAACATCATTGGGGGTGGTTTGCTGGTAGGGTTAACGTACTGGGTCATATATCTTCGCGATGAGAAACACCACTGAAACAATGTGGCAGTCTTGTTACGACAGTTTTACACGTGATTTTTAAAGAAATCCAAATTAGAAGGTAGGTGCAAAATGTCCAAGCTCAATGAAAAATTGACCAACGCATGGCAGGGTTTTAGTGCTGGTGAATGGCAGAATGGCGTAAACGTCCGTGACTTCATTCAGAAGAACTACACACCGTATGAAGGTGATGAGTCCTTCCTGGCTGGCGCTACCCAAGCGACAACCACCCTGTGGGATAAAGTAATGGATGGTATCAAACTGGAGAACCGTACTAAGGCTCCAGTAGATTTCGATACCGACGTTGCCTCTACCATCACCTCTCACGATGCCGGCTACATCAACAAATCATTGGAAACCATCGTTGGTCTGCAAACTGACGCGCCATTGAAACGTGCCCTGATCCCTTTCGGCGGCATCAAAATGGTGGAAGGTTCATGTAAAGTTTACGGTCGTGAACTGGATCCGGCACTGAAAAAAGTCTTCACTGATTACCGCAAAACCCACAACCAGGGTGTTTTCGATGTTTACACTAAAGACATCCTGAACTGCCGCAAATCTGGTGTGCTGACCGGTCTGCCAGATGCCTATGGTCGTGGCCGTATCATCGGTGACTACCGTCGCGTCGCGCTGTATGGTATCGACTTCCTGATGGCCGACAAATACGCACAATTCCAGTCTCTGCAAGACGACCTGGAAAATGGCGTAAACCTGGAAATGACCATCCAGTTGCGTGAAGAAATCTCAGAACAACACCGTGCTCTGGGTCAGATTAAAGAAATGGCTGCTAAATATGGCTGCGATATCTCTGGTCCTGCAACAACTGCACAAGAAGCTGTTCAGTGGACTTACTTCGGTTACCTGGCTGCCGTTAAATCTCAGAACGGTGCTGCGATGTCCTTTGGCCGCGTCTCTACTTTCCTTGACGTGTACATCGAACGTGATATCAAAGCAGGCAAACTGAACGAAGAACAAGCTCAGGAACTGATTGACCACCTGGTTATGAAACTGCGTATGGTGCGTTTCCTGCGTACCCCTGAATATGATGAATTGTTCTCCGGTGACCCAATCTGGGCGACAGAATCCCTGGCAGGTATGGGTGTTGATGGTCGTACTCTGGTTACCAAAAACAGCTTCCGCTTCCTGAATACCCTGTACACCATGGGACCTTCACCAGAGCCAAATATGACCATTCTGTGGTCAGAAAAGCTGCCAATGAACTTCAAAAAGTACGCAGCGAAAGTGTCTATCGATACCTCATCTGTACAGTATGAGAACGATGATCTGATGCGTCCTGATTTCAACAACGATGACTATGCTATCGCTTGTTGTGTGAGCCCAATGGTTGTGGGTAAACAAATGCAGTTCTTCGGCGCTCGTGCAAACCTGGCGAAAACCATGTTGTACGCAATCAACGGCGGCGTTGATGAAAAAATGAAAATCCAGGTTGGTCCTAAAGAAGCACCAATGATGGATGAAGTGCTGACCTTTGATAAAGTCATGGATCGCATGGATCACTTCATGGACTGGTTGGCTAAACAGTACGTGACTGCGCTGAACATCATTCACTACATGCATGACAAATACAGCTACGAAGCATCGCTGATGGCTCTGCATGACCGCGATGTTTATCGCACCATGGCATGTGGTATCGCAGGATTGTCTGTTGCTGCTGACTCCCTGTCTGCTATCAAATATGCAAAAGTTAGCACCATCCGTGACGAAGACGGCCTGGCTGTAGACTTCAAAATTGAAGGTGAGTATCCACAGTTCGGTAACAACGATTCTCGCGTAGATGACATCGCTTGTGACCTGGTAGAACGTTTCATGAAGAAAATTCAGAAACTGCGTACCTACCGTGGCGCTGTAGCAACTCAGTCTGTTCTGACCATCACCTCTAACGTGGTTTATGGTAAGAAAACAGGTAACACTCCAGATGGTCGTCGTGCTGGTGCTCCGTTTGGGCCGGGTGCTAACCCAATGCACGGTCGTGACCAGAAAGGTGCGGTTGCCTCTCTGACCTCCGTTGCTAAACTGCCGTTTGCTTACGCGAAAGATGGTATTTCTTATACCTTCTCTATCGTGCCAAATGCGCTGGGTAAAGACGATGATGTGCGTAAAGCCAACCTTGCGGGTCTGATGGATGGTTACTTCCACCACGAAGCGTCCATCGAAGGTGGTCAACACCTGAACGTGAACGTCATGAACCGTGAAATGCTGTTAGATGCGATGGAACATCCTGAAAACTATCCTCAGCTGACCATTCGTGTTTCTGGCTACGCAGTGCGTTTCAACTCACTGACTAAAGAACAGCAACAAGACGTTATTACCCGTACTTTCACTAAGTCCCTGTAATAATTCAACCTTGTAATCTGGTCTGATAAAAAGGCTCCACAACGTGGAGCCTTTGTTTCATCCCTCCCTGCCCGCACTGTCTGTACGACAGTCTGTTTTGCCAGAGCGCTATACGTTGTGGACTTCTGGCAAAGCAGTACCGCCATTGCTGACAATCAACCTTATTGATTGTCTGGTATCATAAACCTGTGGTTTCCAGTTTATCTCTGCCAGGCCAGCATCCGCACATGTAGACTGCTATTTATTGGTCACTATGGAGAACAACCCGCAATGTCAGTTCAAGGTGACATGATTTAGGGTTTACTTTATTGAAATATAAGGATTTATTTCAAGCTGCGTCCATATATTGACCATTTCGAGATTTAACGATAAAAAAGCCCCGCATTTTAATTAGCGGGGCTTTTTTTTTATTGAAGTAATTTGAAATAGCTAAAATGTCTTTGGCAAGATGCTTGAAGAAAACAGATATTAGCCATAAGAAACCCCGCTTTTGTGAGCTTCATTTTTGATGTCTTTTCAGTGCATCTGGAGAGATTGCTGCTGATGTTTGTCAGGGTGTAACTGAACAGCATGAACGGTACCAGGCTCAACAATGATGTCAGCGATCGACTCATGGGTTTTAAACGTACAACTGCAGTTAATGTTCTGACACTGGTGATAGCGTTCTTTGGTATTGAGGCTCAGGTAACGGCTGGAACGGGCGTGGGCGGCGTGTTGGCATTTCGGGCAGTGCATCATAGCAATCACCATGTAATCATTTTAATCAGATTTAATCATTGTATGTTATCCGCAAAAAAAATACATCCAACATTACAGTGAATTACACTCCACCTTTGAAAAGGGTATGCACCGCACTGGGTAAATCTCTGCTATGTTATTTGGAATAAGCAAGGAGAGGCAATGAAACTACTGCAGAATGAATTCGACTACCGGACCTGGATGACTGACGAGTTTTTGGAATATGACGATAGTCCATCATCTGCAATGAGTCAGGACGAATTAGAGCAAGAACTACTGCGTATGATGCCACTCAGCTTTCCTTGTCTGGTTTATGTAGCCTACAGCGGCAATCCCAATGCACCTGAACGACTTATATTTACTTCCCGCAACCAGTTGGCGGAATGGGCTGCGGCAATGGGATTAACCTAATCTCTTCATTTCGATGCATACATTTTTCCTTACCCAGCGTCATGAGTTTCCGTCGCCTCATAGCTGACATCTGACAGCAATACCTCAAGATTTAACGTCGTCACAAATCCGCTGCCGTCCAGGTTGTGCGTCACCTTGCTGATTAGCCAGGGCTGCGCGTCGATCACGGATTTAAAGCCCGACACCGCCACCGGCGTCTCAGGGAATAAATCCGCCCGCCCGCGAGCCAGGGAGATCGAGAACTCGGCGACACCGCGCTGGAGTTTGTCCCACTTCGCCTGGGCTGCCCGTATGGCGGCCTTTTGCGTAGCGTAGACCGTCGTCAGTGCAAACACGTTTTCATCACTGCCCACTAGGTATTCCCCCTCTTTCGCCTCCGGCATTTTCTGTGCCTTCACCGTGGTCTTTTTGGCTGCCGGATGCTGCAGGGCGCGCAAATGCTGTTCTTTTTTCTTCCGCTGCACCTTCACCTTTTTCGGCTTCGGGTCTTTGGTATGCAGCCAGGTGGCTGACACGCCGGTATAGGCATCACGGTCAGCAAGAGTAAACGTGTGACCGTCGCCATCGCTGCGGGTCAGCGTCGTTTTCGGTATCGGCTTGCCGCTGGCGGTCACGGCAGCGCCGGGTTTGATAAACAGTAGCTTTCCGGCCTTGATGGCGACAACCCCGCCGTTCAGCTCGGCCAGGCGGGTAATGAATGCGGCATCGTTTTCCTGCGTCTGGTCGATATGCGATACCTTCACCCCTTTAAACGCCTCCGCGACAGCAGGCTGGAGGTTGTTGCGCGCCGCCACGGTGGAGACAATCGCCTCCAGCGTTGTGTCGTGATAGGAGTGATCGCGGCGGGAATTCAGGCTGCCGCGATAGTCCGCGCTGCGGGCGCGCAGCGTCAGCGTATCCGGTGCACCGCGATGCTCTACCTCATCCACGGTGAATTCTCCCTTGTGGATGAGCGCCTGACCTTTCCACCCCAGAAAAACGCTCAGCACCGCGCCGCGCGGGGGCATCTGCATCAGGCCGTCTGCGTCGTTCAGCGCAATATCAAGCTGGTCAGCCTCAAATCCGCGGTTGTCGGTCAGCGACAGCGAAATCAGCCGCCTGCTGATATCGGCGGTGATGTCTGAACCGGCAAGTTTAACCCTGTAGTCCGGCGCAATCTGCGCGCCGTTATCTATTGCGAGAGTGGACATCATGACAGCAGCCCGCCTGCAGACTTCTGTGCACTGCGGGCAATCCCGCCCGCCTGATCCAGGAGACCGTCAGCCTGGGATTTGATATCACCAAACATGGCGGTCAGGCTTTCGTCCACGCGCTTGAGGCTCAGCGTAAATTCAATTTTGCGGGCCGCCCCGTTGGCAAAAAACACCGAATGCTCGTCACTGAGGCTTTCGATCACGAACATCCCGTAAATCGCCCCGTTGCCGCCAATCAGCGACCAGGCGCGCCCCTGGTCAGCCATCAGGCGCAGCGCGTCCAGGCTCAGCCTGCCGCCGGTGATTTCCGGCAGCAGCGTGCCGGTCAGGGTGATTTTTTCATCCCCTTGCCCCAGAAACTGCGGCGCGGCGCGCAGGCCGATCCGGTCATTAGTCGGCCAGCGGTATTCCGCCGAGCGCTGCAAACTCTGATAGGGCAGCGTTTGCAGCATAAACACGAACATCCCCAAAGCCAGCATCATAAAAGCCTCCTTAGCCGTAATGCATTGCGCTGCGCGCCGCCGAACGCTGGCGGCGCAGGTAATCTTCAAACAACCGCATCGCCTCGGCGGCGACGTCTTTCGCACTTTGTCCGGGTGCCGCGTAAACGTTAAAAGTCGGGGCTGCCACCGGTGCCTGATTACGCATCAGCGCCGCCGTATCCCGCCGCCCCGTCACGCTGACCGGACCCCGCACCAGCTCCGCGCCGTTCTCACCCACAATGCCGACTTCACCGGCGGCAATGTCGCCGCCTTTATCGAACATCCCCGCGTAGCCGTAGGCCGCGCCGCCGGTGCCGTAAAACTGCGCAGGTGAAGAAAGCCCCGCCGGTTTCGGCAGTCCGTTGCTGACACCCACTGACAGGGTTTTATCGCCACCTGATTTCATCCAGTCCGGCAGAAAATCCGTCATGCTTGAAAGCTTGTCTTTCAGCGCCTGCCATTTTTCGGCAATGCCGTCCATCAGCGCGGTGATCATGCTGCTGCCCGCGTCCTTAAACTTGCCCGGCAGGCTTTTCACCACGTCGAAAATCTTCTGACCAAAAGACGTGAGGAAATGGATATAGGCGTTAAATCCGGCTTTCGCCCCGTCCTTAATCGCCGTCCAGACCGCCGCGAACTTCTCTGACAGCCCCTGCACGCTGGCAACGATACTGTTCCAGGTATTGCTCAGCCAGTCCGTCATCGTCGTCCAGGCTTCGGTTGTCCAGGCGGCAATCGCGTCCCACATCTTTTTAAACTTCGGTGCCAGCGTGCTCCAGTTCGCCCAGATATATATCGCCGCCATGGCAATCAGTGCGACCACGGCCAGCAGGGGATTCGCCATCGCGGCGCGCCCCATCCACAGCAAGGCGGTGCCCACACCTTTTAATGCCATGCCGATATAGCCCAGCCCCTTCACCACCGGCCCGACTACTACACCCAGCACACCGAGGCCGACAACCAGGCTCGTCACCGCCAGCGCCGATTTAACAATCGTGCCGGTCAGTTGCGGATTGGCCTTGACCCATTTGCCCACGTTGCCGAGCCAGTCCGTCGCCGATTGGGTCAGCTTTCGCAGGCTGGAGTCTTGCTTATCGAAGGTTTCAATCTGCAAATCCTCAAAGGCGGACTGCATGTTTTTCAGGTCGCCGTCGAGGTTATCCGTCTGCGTTTTGGCGACCGCCGCCGCCGAACCTTGCGAATGTTCCAGCGCGTTTTTCTTCTCGCCGAGCCTGCCGTTGCCTGCGGCCTCCACCAGTTTCACCGCACCTTTCATCGCCTCCTCACCGAAGATCACTTTCAGGTATTCGGCCTGCTGCGCTGTCCCGAGTTTGTTCTTTTTAAAAGAGGCGTTAATGTCAGTGAGAATCTTTTGAACAGGCAACATGTTGCCTTTCTTATCCCGCGTGGTGATCCCCAGCTCTTTCAGCGCCGCCGGTGCCTGGCCGGTCGGTGCCTGCAACCGGCTGAACATCGCGCTGGCACCGGTGCCCGCCATGCTGCCCTTGATACCGTTATCGGCCAGCACGCCCAGCATCGCGGTGGTGTCTTCAATACTGGCACCGGCCGCCTGCGCAATAGGTGCCACGTATTTCATGGCTTCACCCAGCTCAATCAGGTTGGTGTTGGAGCTGGTAAACCCTTTGGTCATGACGTCTGAGACGCGCTTTATCTGATCCATCGGGATGTTGAACGCCGACTGCATATTGGTCACGATGTCAGCGGCGTCGGCGATATCAATCCCCGAGGCCAGGGAAAGATTCACAGTGGATTCGGTCGAGCTGAGAATGGAGTCGGCGTTATACCCTGAGCGGGCGAGAACGCCCTGCGTGCGCGCCACGTCCATCGGGGAAAAGGCGGTACTGCCGCCGATATCACGCGCCTGTTGCCGGATGGCCGCCAGCTTTTTATCGCTTTTATCCAGGCCAAGAATGGCCTGTGTGCCCGACATCTCTTTATCGAACGTGATACCCGGCGAGATAAATTTACCTTCGGCATAGAGGGCTGCCGACCCCACGCCCGTCGCTACCGCGCCGTTGTTGCGCAGGGAATCGCCGACCCTTTGCGTGGCCTCAAAGCGTCTTTTTGTACTGGCCTGCCGCTGCTGCTGCTGGCTCAGCCGCGCCAGAGATTGCCGCTGGCGTTCCAGGGTGGCATTCGCCTCCTGTGAGCTGGCTTTTAACCGGCGCTGCTCCGCCGCCAGCGTGCGCGTGGCGATGCCCGAGGATTCCAGCGCGGTACGCTGCCGCTGCACGGAAACCCGCAGGCTGTTTTCCTTGGCCTGCAACTCACCGGCGACGCGTTTGGCGGCCTCCATCAGCCGGGTCTGTTTTGCGGTAGGACTGGCGGTATTGGCAAACGCCTGCGACAGTTTGCTGGCTTCTTCTTTGGCCTTTTTCAGGCTTTCACGGGTCACGGCAAGCTGCGCGCTGGACTTGCGAAAGCCGTCGATTTGTGACGCCTGCGCGTTGAGTTTGCGCAGCGTGTCCTGCGTGTTGCGGATGTTTCCGCTGAGTGCCTTACTGGCTTTTTCCACCGAGCGGAAAGGACGGGACGCCCGATCCACGGCGTTCAGCAGCACCTGTAATTTTAAATTACTCACTGTCGGCTCCACTGCGAAGTAACGCGCGACGCCGCCACCCGATGATCTCGGTCAGCGACATCGCAAAAAGTTCAGAAGGCTGCCAGTGGAATACCGTCGCAATGTCAGCCATCAGATCGTCAATGACCAGTCCGGCGGGGAGTTTTACTGTGCCGATTTCGGCGATAAAAAACCGACCACCTTGCTCGCCAGCGCAATCAGGTCAGGCAGGCAAAGGGCGTGGCATTCCTGTTTGGTCAGGATCGGCAGCGTGATGCGCGGCAGCACCGTCACCAGCGCGTCAACGTCCGCATTGGACAAGGAAGCCAGGCCGATGCCGCGCAGATGACCGGCGTTAGGTTTGATGATTTCAACCTGGCTGATCACCAGCTCGCCGCGTGCGATCGGCTCTTCAAGGATAACGATGTTTTCATTCTGTTCTGACATAGCGGTGTCTCTTCTTCAAAAGGTGAGGTTTTGCGCCGGTGTCCGGCGCGGGTTACGGGTTACAGGCCGATGTTTTTGCGGTGTTCCGCCAGGCGGTCGGTGCCGTTAACGATTTCCACCATGTTCACGGTGTCCACCTCGATCACGTCCTGCCCGTTAATGCTCAGCTTGAAATAGGTGCACTGGGTAGAGACTTTGGTTTCGGTGTCTTCTCCCTGTTTGTACTCACCAAAATCAACCTCTTTGTGACGCCCGCGCAGGGCGACTTCTACCGCCATCGTCTCGCCGGTGTCGTCCTGCTGGAAGGAACCGGCAAAGCGCAGCGGCGTCGCATCGACGGCGCCCCACTGTTGGAGCACCAGCGTATCCAGCCCGCCCATCGTCCACTCCAGCGTCAGCGCATCGTCGTCCAGCCCGAAATCAATCGGCGCGGCGCCGTTCATGCCGCCGCCTCGATAGTTCTCCAGCTTGCGGGTCAGTTTCGGCAGCGTCAGCGCGCTGACCGTGCCGAGGTAGCTGTTCCCGTCGTTAAACAGGTTCAGGTATTTCAGTTTCTTAGGCAGTGCCATGTTTTAGCGCCTCTTAGCTGTTGATGGCCGTGGCGAACGTCGCCAGGTACTGGTCGGTGATGCGCTGCCGCAGGGTTAAATCTTCCAGCGGCGGCACCGGCGTATAGTCGTAATCAATGAACAGCTTGCCCGCTTTCAGTGTTTCAACGGTGTTCGCTTCCGCGTCATACCAGCAGGTGCCGTCAATGATCAGACCGGCGGTTTTCATTTCGCGCAGCCTGGCGTTAATGCCCGCAATCATGTCTTTGATAAGCGTCGGGGTCATTGGCCTGTCCATCGCCCACAGGTGCGCTTCCGCCATCGTGTCCGCCAGCACCTGCGCGGTGCGGGTGTAGTTCTCGAACAGAAACAGCGGATCATCTGAGCAGGTGCGCTGCCCCCAGAACTTAAAGCCGTCTTTGCGGATAAGCGTGGTCACGCACGCCTGGTTCAGCAGGTCAGCATCGGTGCCGGGGGTCTGCAAATCCCAGTACACGCTGGCGGACAGACCGGTGACACCGTTGATGCCGACGTTAGAAAGCGTTTTATGCCAGCCGGTTTCCGCGTCGATTTTGGCACGCAGGCCGAGCGCGTAAGCCGTTGCAGGGGCGATGTCGCTGGTGTCGGTGGTGGTGTTCCAGGCCACGAAATCCGGCCAGACCACCATCAGCTCACGCTGGCTGAAATTGTCGCGGTACTTGATGGCATCAGAGACCGTTTTACAGCCGTATGCGCTGACGTAGCCAAAGGCGCGGAGTTGCTGACAGACGGCGGCAAGCGCGGCGGCGACTTCCTGGTTATCCAGACCCGGCACGCCGAGAATGCGCGGCTTTACGCCGAGTTCAGTCTGCGCGGACAGCAGGGCTTTCATGCCGGTATACATGCCGGTGTCGTCTGACCCGCCGATGATGTTGGAGGTGGTTTCCGCCTCGGTTTCGCCTTGGGCGACGCGCACCACGACAACAACCGGTTTAGCCTGGTTAGCGATCGCCATCAGCGAGGCGCGCAGCGTGCCGGTTTTACCGGCCTTACCGGCGGCGGTGAGTACATTGGTAATGAGTACCGGCGTATCCAGCGGGAACGTGGCAGCGTCCGCATCCTCTGCGGTGCAGACCATCCCGATGATAGCGGTGGAAACGGTGGAGATAACGCGGGTGCCGTCATTGATTTCAACAACGCGCACACCGTGATGATAATCAGCCATGGTGTTTTTCCTGTGATTGGGGTGAGGTCAATCATCGCGTGTTGGGGACAATCAGGCACGGCGGGAGGGATGTTTGAACAATGGCACAACGCGGCTGCAGCACAGTCGGATTTGACTGTGTTACCAGGCGCTGGCCAGAACAGTCAGATATGACTGTGCTCGATACAAAAAAGCCCCTTTCGGGGCATGAATTACATGAATTACGCGGGGATTTCAGGCCAGGTAATATCCGGCGCGGCAGACAAATCCAGCCGGTTAAGGGCGACGCGGTATTTTTTCCAGGCGGTCAGGCTTGCCCGTTCCGCCTCCGTGGCATCGTCAATATCGATGGCATCCTGTAAAGGTGCGATAGCCGCGTTTGCCTTTGCCATCAGGGCGGACAAGGCCGTGACGGCTTCGGCCTTGCGTTCTTCAACCGTCGGCGGCGGAATATCCCCCCAGGCGGGCAGACCGTCAGTGCCCGCAACCCGCATTTTACCCTCTGGTGGCGGGAGGGTTTGATATTCACGGTAAACAACATCGCTGACCGCAATGCCATCATCCGGCCAGCTTCCGGCATCGTCGTACACGTCCCGCAACGCACGCGGATAAAAACCGTTGGTGAGCGGGCTGTAAACATAAAGACTTGAGGTGACTGCGCTGTAATAGTTGCTCATTATTTTCCCTTACCAGCCGGTGGCTTCCCAGTAACTGCCGCCGCTGTCCTGGCCGCAGGTGAAACCGATGTTATTAATAATTTGCGCCGTACCAAAGTTGTCGCTGAACGTCCCGCCGCCGCCATTGATGGCGGTCACCTGAATGTTGACGCAGGTGCTCGGGAAGGGAATGGGGAAATTCACCGTTGACCAGCCGCGGCTCCCTTTGTTGACGACGCCCCACTGCTTAATCATTCCTGTGTCACCGCATCGCCACCAGCCGCCGCCGAGATTGGCGGTGTTGGTATTGACCGGCTGCCGGTTATTGGGGCTGAAAACACGCTGCCCCATCTCATAAACCCCGCCACCTTCGGCGGAAATACTCCCCTGTGTCGCCAGGTCACCGGTGCCGGTAAATCTGACAAAGCCCGTTTGTACGGAATTCGCCTGATTAACGGTGCGGAAAAGAAAGCCACCCACGCCGCCGCCCCGGTTGTTTACAAAGTCGGATTCGCCCTGGCCGCCGCTTTCGTTCCAGCCTAAATAGGTCCCTTGCCCGTCGCCAGGGTGCGGGATGGTTATCGCACGGAGGTAATTCGCCGTGACGCGACCGTTCACATCACCGCCCACGCGGGGAAATGCGCCCACATTATCGGCATTCAGCCCGATATCCTGGGTGCCATCAAACGCCACACCGGCAATCTTTCGCGCCGTGGCTAATTTAGTTGCCGCTGCGGCTGTGCCGCCTGAAGGCAGTGCCCCCACGTTTGCCGCACTAAGGCTGATATCCTGCGTGCCATCAAACGCCACACCGGCAATCTTGCGGGCAGTGGCGAGTTTGGACGCCGCGACGGCCGTCCCGCCCGCCGGTAGTGCGCCGACGTCTGCCGGTGTCGGTTTGTTGGCCTGGCAGTAAATTTCATTCCAGTTAGTCCACGGGCCATCGACGCCGTTCCATGCCCCCGACGCGCCACGGGTAAACTGTCGTCCGTTGTTGTTAAAGGCAATCTGCTGCGTCGCATTCGGACCCCACGTCACGAAAATCACGCCGACAAAACCGTTCATCGGGTAGCCTTTATCCGTGGTCGCGGCGGCGGCACCGGGCACGCCGTAATGTCCGAACATGGCCGTGCCATGCAGCGCGTTGGGCGAGTCTGTCGCGGTTAGGTTCGTGCGGATTTTAAAGGCCGTCGCCACCTCATCCGCCAGCGCCTTTTCACTGGCGGCGCTTTGCGCAGCCGTCCATGCCCCCACGTCGGCGGCGGTGGGTTTGTTATTCGCGCTGTACGTGGGCACCCACTCTTTCCAGGGACCATCGACGCCGTTCCAGTCAGCGGACAATCCGCGATTCCAGATATTGCCGGTGAACGTGACGTACATCTGCTGACAGCCGTAGGCGCTTGGCGTGACGTACAGCGTGCCTGCGATGCCTTGCGGATAGTGCAACGCCGCCGTGGCGTTGGCATTTTTAGGCTGCGCGTACAGGGCGGCACTTCCGGCTCCGCTGGCAAAGCCCAGGGTATTAATATCCGTGGTTGTCAGGATGGCCGACGGCACCGTGACGGAATTCACCGCGCTGACCTGCACCCAGTCACGCCAGGGTCCATCTGTGCCATTCCAGGACGCATTCAGCGCCCGCGTCCACACCATGCCGGTGTTTTGCACGGTGTAACGCTGCAGCACGCCGCCCGTCCAGGACGCGGGGATCACCTCCAGCACGCCTGCGGCTTGTGCGCCTGGCGGGTAGCCATTGGCGACGGTGGCATTCGCGCCGGTGCTCTGCACGTAAACCCCGATGTTTGCCAGATTAAACGTATTGATATTCGCGGTACCGAGTACGGCGGACGCGACAGGCAGCGCCCCCACGTCCGCTGCCGTCAGGGTAATGTCAGCGCTCAGCGCTTTATTGTTCACCTTGCGGGTGGACGGTACGCGGGTGTTGGCATTGTCGTTGGCGGCCTTGACCGCTTTGGGCGTGGCGGCCAGCGCTTCGCTGGTACTGCTGACCGCGCTGCTGAGCTGGACAAACCCTTTTGCCGTCAGCGTAGCGTCGGGATGGTTGCGGGATTTTTCATGTGCGGCCAGCAGGTCATTCACATACTGCTCGGTGGCCATAATCACCGAGTCGTCAATCAGCAGGCTGATGGCCTCGGTATTGCTGACGGCAATCACCATCCGCAAAGTCTGCGTGCGGCCTGAACCTTCCGCCAGGGTCGGTTTGTAGGTATCCGCCATGTTGCAGACGGCAATCAGCGTGCCGTCGTCAGCCAACAGACCCATTTCACGCATCCAGAAGCCGCCGACGCTCGCAGAAATCACCGCCTCGGCAATCACCCAGTTACCATGAGTCGGGTCGGGCTTTAAGGAATTGAGCGGCGTGCGGTACACCTCTTTAACCAGCTTGGTCTGCGTAGCGACGGGCGTGGTCGCCTTGCCGTTGCCGTCACCGACGGCAAGCTGCGTAATGTTGATGTCAGTCCCCGCCGCAATGGCGGCCGCAATGCGCGACTGCCCGAGCGTGGTGACAACGGATTTAAATGTGCTCATAGCATCCTCTTATGCGGGGTAAACGGTCAGCAGTTCGCCCAGGTAGTGCGCCGCGCCGGTGTAAACGTCGCCTTTAATATCCTGGGTGATAGTCAGGCCAATCAGATGGCGGCTGGCCGGTTTGGCGTCGGCAATCAGCCGCTCCATCTCCAAATACATGTCTTCGGTGATGCCGGTTTCTAGCACGCCGATATCCAGGCGAAACGTGCCGGGTTCGTCATTCGTCTCCCACCACTCGGTCACGTTAATCAGGTAGCCGAGCGGCTCCACTACGCGCCGGATGGCACCAATGGTTCCTTTATGGCAGTGAATGAACCACGCGGACTGAATGACGCGGCGCTTGGTATAGAGCGGCCAGTTTTCATCCCAGCGGTCAACCGACAGCGCCCACGCCAGGTAAGGCAAAAACCTGGCCGGACAGGTCAGCGGATCCCAAAGCTGCCGCAGCGGCACCGGCACGTTTTCAAGCGCGGCGCAGGCCTCGGCGGCGGCAACTTCCAGCGCCGAGGAACCGACGGGCAGCAGGCGATCACTCATCGTAACCGCCCACTTTCAGGGTGTACGCGGTGCAGAATGACGCCTGCGTTTTATCCAGCTCGATGTCAGCGGCGGGGCTTTTCAGCTCCACCCGCTGCACGCCTTCAACGTGCAGCGCGGCATATATGGCGGACAGCCGGATGTCGCGGCCTAAGCGATGTTGTGCGGTGGTGTAAGCAATCAGTTTTGCCTCGGCGGCTTCGCGGATAGGTTCGGCTTCGGGACCCGGAAACAGGTACAGCACGGCGTCGATGGTGTAATTCACCACCGTAGCCGACTGGACGGTCACGCGGTCAGCTACGGGGCGCACGTTCTCGTCATTAAGCGCGGCCTGAACCACCGCCAGCAGGTCAGCGGGGGCGGTGCCGTTGCCGGTCTGTGCCAGCACGGAAATCGTCACGCAGGCAGGCGACGGACTGATGACCGAAATATCCGCCACCCGCCCGTCAGCCGAGCGCCCGTGATACTCATAGGAACCGACCGGACCGGCCACGCTCAGCCCTTCAAACGCCTGCTGCGCACGGATACGCAAATCCGCATCGCTTTCCATCACTGCTGCCACGGCGGGCACGCTGACCGTATCCGCGGGCGTGATGGTCAGGCGCGCCACGCTAAACGTCGCCGCGATGTTGTCCAGGTCTGTGCCGGTGGCATACGCCAGCATCACCGCCTGCGCCGCTTCGTTAACCCGCTGACGCAGGATCACTTCGCGGTAAGCGTTCTCCTCCAGCAATTTCACAATGGGTTCAGACTCCAGGGTCAGCGTGCGGGCGATGGCGGCCTGCTGGTCTTCGGGATAAAGCGATACCAGCGTGGCTTTGCGCTCCGCCAGGAGGATTTCGTAATCCAGCACCTCCACCACGTCGGGGGCGGGTAACTGGCTGAGATCAATCGTTGCCATAATTCAGCTCACAGGAAGGGTTAAGGAAATGGCGGCGGACGTGTCTTTGCGGGTGCCGGTAATATCCACCACCATTTTTCCGTCGAACGTCGTTTCAAAGGTGATGCCGGTCAGGCTGACGCGTGGCTCCCACTTGAGGATCGCGCTGTAACAGGCCGCCATAATTTGCAGGCGCAGCGCCGCATTTTGTGGGCGGTCAGTCAGCATCGATAGCAGTGAACCATAATCACGGCGCATGACGCGGGAACCGACGGGTGTGCGCAGAATATCGCTGACCGACTGCTGAATGTGTGCCAGGTCTTCGACGCTGCGCCCCGTGTCGCGAGCCAGGCCGATGTATTTCGCATTCGTCATGAAGGCACCTGCGTCTGACCGCCGCCCGTCTGGACGCCGCCGTGTTTATGGGTATGAACGACAATGCCGTTTGACGTCAGGCTGCCGCCGGAATGGGTGAGGTTCCCGGTCATCGTGCCGCCTTGTTTCACCTCCAGGCTGCCCGTCGTGAGCTTCTTGGTGCAGACCACCTCCGGCGCGTCGAGGGTGATGCGGGTTGATGCGGTGCAGGTAATCAGCGGAGCAGTCACCGCCACCTTATCCGAGGCATTCACCGTGGCGGACTTGATACCGGTAGCCAGCAGCGCGCCGGTTTTCGGTTCGTACTCGATCACCGCACCGTCAGGGAAAGTGACGTGCACGGCATCGGCAGAGGCTGACGGCGCAGGAAATTCATCAGAGAAAACGCCTGGCATTACAAAGGCGGTATCCAGCTCACCGCCCAGGCAGAACAGCAGAACCTGTTCACCGGCGGACGGTGCCCACCAGGAACGCGAGCGCCCTGCGCGGGAGGTCAGCCAGTGCAGCCAGTCGGTGACGTTGCCGCCGGTGTTGACGCGACAAGTTGCCGCCTCTAAATCCACCTCGGCAACGGTGCCAATGCGGATCAGATTGCGCAGCAGGCGCGGAATGTCGTTGTTGGGGATGGATGTATTCATGGATAAAAGAATGCCGCCCTGTCAGGCGGCATACAATTTGGGGCGGGTTGGTGTTCGATGGCACAACGTCCTAGAGATTATAATTACCAATTCCTGAATGGAATAAGACTTTCATTGATAAGAGCATTAACATTCCTAGTTCGGAGGAAATCTCGAGTCGCTGAAAGTGCAAGCTCCTTATTAGGAGTATGACCGATAGTTACCTTATAAATAGCGTTGGTAACACCATTTGCTGATTTTATTTTTATGAACGGAATCAACGTTGAATTACCAGGTCTAAAACATAATGCATGATGCAACTTTATAAAGTTTCCAATAATCCTCCATTCAGCCTCATCTTTAAAGCTTTCGTGTTTTATTAAAGGGAATAATAGAGCTAACTCTCGGCTCAATGTCCCCGCTAAAGCTTTTTTGATATATTCCTTTTTTTCTTCATCCTTAAATTCATCAGGGAAAACATAGTGACCAGCAAGAGAATGTTCAATGACTTTCTGGATTTCATCCTTCTGTTTTTGTAAGTCATAAATGCATTGTTTTAGTTCGCAACCGTTCTCATTTGCCATGTTCGAAAGTAAAGCGGCATCAAAACCAATTGCATAACCTGCCATTCCTTTTGAATAACCTCTCCACTGGCTTAGTGAATCATCTTTTTCTGAAAGTGAGCAAACAAATACACTCTCCACACTATTTAAAAGTATATTCTCCAATACATCAGATATTATTTCTTTATTTATGTCGGAGGAGGCTGACGCCAGTTTTTTCGTTAATAACTCACTTGCAATTTCTATGGCTAGTACAAACTCCTTATTGTCATTCAAGTATTGAATTTTAGTCGCCCAAAGCTCTTTTTCCTCAATTATACCAAGAAAACCCGCCTGATCAGTATAATGATATAACTTCAATTGTTGCTGCATTTACGCCTCCAGTAAGTTCTATTAAATCTCTTACTGTGTAACATGAAATTAATCTTTTAGGATTAACTATTTAGTACTTTTAGCAACTCATCCTCCACAATCTTCATATCCTCCGCGTCCAGACCTAACAGCGGGCGCGACGGATACTGCATTTCCTTTGCACGGACGGACGGACGATCCCGCAACCCGTACTGATGCACTTTAGCCATCCGTTGCACCTGGCCGGTAAATTCCACCACGGCGTCGTCAGCGGTGCCTTTGGCTTTCATGTATTTTGCCGTGCGCAGTTTGGCGAACATTTCCCGCTTAATGCGGCCTTTCTTTGCCCGCAAAGGCTGCGGGCGGCGCGGGGTGAACGGCTGCCCCTCCGGTGTAACCTGCTGTTTAATGCGCTGCTGCTGATGTTTGCGCAGACGCTTTGCAATGGTCGCCGCCATCGCTTTCCGGCTTTGCGGTGACAGCGCGGCAATCAGCCCCGCCAGGCGGGTATCAAAGGCTGACCGTTCACTCATGCCACTGACTCACTAACTCGCCGTGCAGGTACAGTTCACGCGGCCTTTCCACCGGCTCCGGCAGCGGCGGTTCCGGAAAATGTTCCACATACAGACCGGCGTCAATCTGTTTAACGATCACGCGCTCGGTCAGTTGCAAATAAACAGCAATATCGCAGCTGCCATCGTTGAGCATGTCGGCCTTAAACTTAAAGTCGCTCTGCTGCTTTTCCGGCGTCGCCATGATGTCCGGCTGATGCTCGCGCAGCCAGGCCAGAATGGGCACCATGACCAGATCGCTGTCCAGGGCAAAGTCGGTGATCAGCAGTTCGACCTGGTACTGATATTCGAACGACAGAGAACTGGCTAACGTGGAAACGATGCGCCCGTTATCCACAAACATCCTCAGCTGGTCGGGGCTGGTTTGCAGCACCGGCACGGCGTCAGTGAGGGCTTTTCGTAGCTGTGCGGGTTTTAACACGGTGTTCCTCCTGGCATTGTTTGACCGCTTCCACCTGGAGGCCGCAGGCGGTCAGCGCGGCCTCCAGGTTTCTGACATCACTGCTTAAATCGCCGTTAGTGGCCGGTGAGCTTGCCGGTATCGGGCAGCTCGTCACCGCCGGACAGCCAACGTAAATAATCTGCGGCGCTGGTGAAGGCGGGACGGGCGTGCATCCGGCCAATGCCGTCAGGCAGGCGAGCGCTATACCAATCACGCATTTCCTGATTTTCATTGAGTAACCTTTGAATTGTGTATTCCCGATCCCGCGCCCGCTGACCGGCCTGTGAGAGCTGGGCGCGCAGGGTTTGTTCCTGGCGTTCGCGGCTCAGTGCATCATCATTCAGGCGGTGAATGGCGTTGTCGCGGCTTTTGATACCGGCGGACAGCGTGCCGATGATCCGCTGCGCTTGTTCTACGTCATCAGTCAGGCCGCCAATACGCCAGGTTTGCAGCCCTGCCAGCGCGCACGCGGCCAGCAGTAACAAAATTAAAATGCGCATCAGACACCCCGCAGGCAGTAGGCCAGCTCATTCGCGCGGCGGCGTTCCAGGCCGGTGACGCGCACGCCGTTCACAAACACCCAGCGCGGCAGCTGTTCGCAGGCTTTTCGCCATTCGCCCTTGTTGATGAAAAACGCCAGGGTAGATTTACACGCCGCCGTCACGCCGACGTTGAACGCAAAGGACGCCACGGCGTCATAAACCGGCTGCGGCATGTCGATCGGCATACAGCGCGCAATGCCTTTCTCGACCCGCATCACGTCTTCCACCAGATTCACGGCGGCCTGCCGTTCGCTGATATGCATCTGCGGCTTCACGCCCGCCGTGTGCCCGATGCCGTTTGTCCAGACGCCCGCGCTGCACTGGTATGCCGACAGGCGGCAGCCTTCGAAATCAGCAATCAGTGCCAGACCGGCGGCGGACGTTTTCAACGTCGGCGTTTGTGGCAGCAGCGCGGCAATCGCCAGGACAGCGGCGACGGCGCAGCGTCTAACGATTGATGGCTGCATTGATTTCTCCACTGATGCCCATTGCTTTCAGGAGGCGATAGGTTTTGCGCCGGTAGTACCAGTTCACCAGGAAGGTCGCGACGCCGACGCCTGCACCGACTAAAAAGGCAATATCCTGCGGTGACATTGCGCCGAGCCAGGCAAGAAAGGCCGCGACGCAGTAACAAATAAACGAGGTGATGCGCTCCATGGTCATCAGTCCCAAAGTGAGACGGTTTCACTGACTGCGGGCAGGCTTATGTCCGGCAGCTCCACCGCGTAGCCATGGGGCAATATTGCCCCGGCTGCGGCTAACCCCACGTTAGCCGCGTAAACCTGCTCGACCACCGACTCGGTGCGCCCGTAGTATCGCCAGCAGAGCGAGTCCACGGTGTCGCCCTGTTCGGCAGTGACTTTCATCAGAGCAGCCCGATGATGCAGTGCGACACACCGGCGACGTCGCTGATCGCGTTGCGTCCGTCACGCCACAAATCATCCACCGTGCTTTCCACGATCGCGGCCTTTTTGCTGCCCTTATCGGTGGTGTCGTTGTTCGGGTAACGCTCCGCCAGGAAGGCCGCCGCAATAGACGCCACGGCGCGCTGATAGGCGCAGACCTTCACGCTTTCATCATCAATCTGATCGGCAGGAACATCCGCCAGGCGTGTAAAGCCCTGGGCAATCTGCGCATCGCGAAAGCTGAACAGCTCGGCGTTCACTTCGGTCATGGCAAACTTTGCGGCGGTACGCAGCCGTTTCGCGGTGACGGTGCCCTCCAGCCGCAGCGTGTCGCGCAGCTCAACCGGATCCACATCAGGCCAGAAATGGGTATTTTTAATCGCGGGTTCCGTCGCGGCGTCCGGTTTCGGTGCAGGTACAACAAGAGACATAATGACCTCTGAATGGGGGGCGGTGGACGCCAGCCTTGAGCGCGGTCAAAGACCGGTCTCGGCTGTCGTGCCGCCCTGCGCGGGGCGCATGCTTTTTAGCTGCCGGATGCCTTTTTAATGGCAGACTCCAGGCGCTCAATGTCTTTTTTTACGCCTGATTTGCCGTCGAGAATTAAGGCACTTTTCAGACGCTCCAGGGCTAACGTGTCCTTGCCGCCGTCGCGGTAGAGATAGCCGATAATTTTGTGCAACTGGGCACGGACTTTATCGGGCATATCCTCAGCGTCAGTCAGTTCCAGCACTTCCAGCATCAGCTCAACGCTGACCGGTTCACCGGCGGTGCGGGCACGTACAGCCTGGTCGATCACTTCCTCAGTGAAAGCGCATCCCGCCGTGCGGGTGCCGAACGGCATCGCGAGCCGGTGTTTAAAGGCGTAGCGGGCAATGTTCAGCGCACCGGCAATATCACCGGCATCAATACGCCAGATCATGACGGTCATCAGGATGGCATCCTGCGCGCCGCTCCCTTCGGCGAGTACGCCCGACACCCACGGGGCGTATTCCGGCAACAGCTTGCGTTTTAACGCAGCCTTGTCCTGGAAGGACTGGATCTTGTGCAGTGCCTGCTTATCTGCATTGAGCTTTTGCATTTGCAGTTCGTAGCCGGTGGCATGGGTCAGCTGACCGGCGGCCTGCTGTGCGGCGATGATGGCGGACTGTCGCAACATGTGACGACGGCAAGGGCTAATCATGACGTCCCCCTTTATTCCGCTGATTCAGGCGCGGTGGTTTTGAAGGTGCCGAGCTGGATGTTTTCAACCAGGCAGCCGCCGCGATAGTCTTCCACCACGAAATCCTCGTTAATGGATTCGTAGTTTTCGATGCGGTCACGCTTTGGCACTTCTTCGATGTGGCGGCGGTGTGAACCGTCCATCCAGTAAATGGACAGATTATCCAGGCGGGTGATAAAGAAAGCATTAGCAGGGAAGCCCGGCACGCGCACCGCCGGTAAGTTACCGATGCGTTTCTGGCTGATAATCATATCCGCCGCCAGGCTTTCCGAGTTCTCCTGAGCCTTGTTCACCAGCGGGAAATACTTGTCTGCCAGCAGCTGACGCCCGCAGATCACCACCAGTCCGGTATCATCCTGATAAATCGGGTCAACCATATTGTTGGTGGCATCCATCACCAGCGCGTCGAGGTTCTCAAAGTCGCCCCCGGCACCGACGCGGACGGTCGCGGAAATCACGGCATTATCATCTCCGAGAATTTTGCTCATCACGCGCTCCGGCGCATTGTTGCGGTACTTTTGCAGCCAGCCCACGTTCACGTCCTGCAACAGCGGGTTTTTGGTGCGGTTTGACGTTGCCGCACGCTCAACACCGTTAAAACCGATGGTGATGCGGTCCAGCGCCTGGCGTTTCACGATGGCATCACGTAAACGCGCCTGGAAATCCTGATAGCGTGCCCAGAGATCGAGCGTGGCGTAGCGGAAATGGAAATCGTAGTTCGTCTGGCGGCACTCATAACCCTCAGCGGTCAGGGTATTAAAATCAGCCGTCTGACGTTCGCCGGTGCCGCTGGTGTCTGCGGTGCTGGCAATGGAACCGGACACGCCGACGCCGACCTTTTCACCCTTCATTTCATCCACCGGAATGATGTTAATCATCTGCAGGAAGGCGGAAGATTCCTGCACGCGGGTCATCAGCGTCTGCGTCACCGACGGCTCCACGCTGAATTTTTTATCCAGGTCGCCGGTGTCCACCGAGTTCAGCTCGGCAATGCGGGACAGGTAGGCGTTAAATTGAAAGCGGGTAGTTTGTTTCATGCGTTTTATCCAAATGGGTTAACGGGTTAAGAGCGAGCGCAGTGCTTAGCAGTCGGTGAAATGGGCTGCATCACCCTTTCCGCCGCCGCTTGAAACGGGGCGCTGCGTGTAGCTCTGCGGCGCGGACTTCTCCAGCTTGCCTTTGAGCGCGCTGAACTGTTCGCGGTCATCTTTCGCGGTTTGTTCCAGCGTGTTGAGGCGTTCCGTCAGTGAGGTTTGCAGCGCAGACAGCTTTTCATCGCTGGCTTTCAGGCCGGTTTCGACGTGCTCCACCACCACTTCCACGGCGTCATGCACGTCTTTAAAACGGGCATCATCTGAGGCGGATTTGCTGGAAAGCAGTTGTTTCACGCGGGAGAACAGCGACTGCGCAGCCGGTACGTCTTCCACGAACTCGAACGCCGTTTCTTCGGCGGCGGTAAAGAGGTTTCCGGCATCCTGTTTGCGGCTCGCCAGCGGGTTTTGCTGTGCCTTCGCACTGAACTGCAGGTACTCGGTGCCGAGGCTGGCGGGGCTGTCGGTCACGGCCAGGCCGATCAGGTAGGCTTTGCCGGTGTCGGAAAACGAAGGATTCACTTCGATTGAGGTGTAAACCTTCTGGCGGGCTTTCACCATTGACACTAAATCCGGGGTCGGGTCGATATCGGCATACAGTGCCAGCTTGCCTTTCAGGGCACCGTCCGCCACTTCTTCGGCGTAGACGCCGGTGACATCGCCGTACATACGAAACGCACTGTCAGGGAAATAGCCCTTGATGTGCTCCATGTTGATACGTGCGCCGTAGACCTTCGGGTCATAGGTCGCCGCCATCTGTTCAATCCAGTCGCGGGTAATTTCGCGGCCGTCGGTGGTTGCCCCTTCGGTACAGATACGAAAGCGCTTTGCTTTTGTTGCCATGTGTCGGACTCCAGTCGGTGTGTGCTTCTGAGGAGTCCAAGTTTCCAGACACACACCCAACACTGCCAGCCGATGCGGGTTGATGCTTGATGGCACAACGTGGGCAGCAGGAAAATCAGCGAGCCGCCCGTTAACGTGGCCCTCATGAAAATGACAAACTCAACCACTATCAGCGACCCACGGCGACAGGCGGCACTGCTTTACTGGCAGGGGTTTTCTGTGCGTCAGATTGCGGAGATGCTGAACCAAAAGTTACCGACGGTGCAGAGCTGGAAAACCCGCAATGCCTGGGACAACGTCGCGCCCATTGCCCGCGTGGAATCCAGCCTGGAAGCGCGCCTGATTCAGCTCACCACCAAAGACGTCAAAGGGAATGCGGACTATAAGGAAATGGAGGCGTTAGGCCGGTTAATGGAACGCCTGGCCAGGGTGAACCGCTACGGTCAGAGCGGGAATGAGGTGGATTTAAATCCTAACGTTGCCAACCGGAACAAAGGTGACCGCAAGAAGCCGACTAAGAACTTTTTCAGCGAGGAGTCACTGACGGAGCTGGAGCAAATTTTCTTTAAGAAGTGTTTCCCTTATCAGCGCATCTGGTACGACGCGGGACTTAAACACCGTATCCGCGACATCCTGAAATCCCGCCAGATTGGGGCGACGTTCTTTTTTGCCCGGGAGGCATTATTGCGCGCCCTGGCAACCGGCCATAACCAGATTTTCCTGTCAGCCAGTAAAACGCAGGCTTACGTTTTTCGTGAGTACATCATTCAGTTTGCGCGCCTCGCCGGTGTTGAGCTGACCGGCGACCCGATTGTGCTCGGCAACAACGGCGCAAAGCTGATTTTCTTAGGCACCAACTCCAACACCGCCCAAAGCCATAACGGCGACCTGTATGTGGACGAAATCTTTTGGATCCCCAACTTCCAGAAGCTGCGCAAGGTCGCCAGCGGCATGGCGTCGCAGGAACATCTGCGCACCACCTATTTCTCCACGCCGTCGGCGCTGACGCACGGTGCGTACCCGTTCTGGTCAGGCGAACTGTTCAACAAGGGGCGGGAAAATCCGAGCGACAGGATTGAACTGGATATCGGCCATCACGCCCTGGCAAAGGGGCGGCTTTGTGAAGATGGCCAGTGGCGGCAAATCGTCACCATTGAGGATGCCTTAGCCGGTGGCTGCAACTTGTTCAACATCGACACGCTGAAACAGGAGAACAGCGCCGAGGATTTCCGCAACCTGTTCATGTGTGAGTTTGTAGACGATCAGACGTCGGTATTCCCGTTCGCCGAGCTGCAGCGCTGCATGGTGGAGAGCGCGGAGGAATGGCAGGATTTCAGCCCGTTCGCGACGCGTCCGTTTGGTTATCGCGCCGTCTGGATTGGTTATGACCCGTCACACACCGGCGACAGCGCAGGCTGTGCCGTACTGGCTCCGCCGCTGGTGGACGGTGGGAAATTCCGCGTACTGGAACGCCACCAGTGGAAGGGCATGGACTTTGCCGCCCAGGCGAAAAGCATTGAGGAATTAACGAAACGCTACTGCGTGGAATATATCGGCATTGATGCCACCGGCATCGGCCAGGGCGTTTTCCAGCTTGTCCGGCAGTTCTTCCCCGCCGCGATGGAAATCCGCTACAGCCCGGAAACGAAAACGAAAATGGTACTGAAAGCGAAGGACACCATCACCTCCGGACGCCTGGAGTACGACACCAACCACAAAGACATCACGTCGTCATTCATGGCGATCCGCAAAACCATGACCGCCAGCGGCAGCCGTTCCACCTATGAAGCCAGCCGCAGTGAGGAAGCCAGCCATGCCGATGTCGCCTGGGCAATCATGCACGCACTGCTTAACGAGCCCCTGACCGCCGCCAACGGCGGCCAAAGCCCTAACATTCTGGAGTTTTATTAATTATGAGTAAGCGCAAATTCCGCAAGGCGGTACAAACAACAGTCACAGCAACCGCACAGCCGACCGGCGGCGCAGAGGCGTTCAGCTTTGGCGACCCGACGCCGGTTTTAGACCGCCGCGAAATCCTGGATTACATCGAATGCACGGGTAACGGTCAGTGGTACGAGCCGCCGGTCAGCTTTGACGGCCTGGCTCGCACGCTGCGGGCAGCGGTTCATCACAGTTCATCGCTGTATGTGAAACGTAATATTCTGGCCTCAACCTATGTCCCGCACCCGTTGTTATCGCAGCAGGAATTCAGCCGCTTTGCCCTGGATTATCTGGTATTCGGGAATGCGTTTTTAGAAGTGATCCGCAACCAGCTCGGCGACGCCGTGGTGATGAAAACCGTGCCCGCCAAATATGCGCGGCGAGGCGTAGAGCCAGATACTTACTGGTTTGTGCAGCAGTGGAAGGACGCGCATCAGTTTGAAGCAGGCAGTGTGTTCCACCTGATTGAGCCAGACATTAATCAGGAGCTGTACGGTCTGCCGGAATATCTCAGTGCCCTGAACTCAGCCTGGCTCAATGAGGCCGCGACGTTGTTCCGCCGTAAGTATTACCAAAACGGTGCGCACGCCGGATACATCCTCTACATGACCGACGCGGCACAAAGCAGCTCGGACATAGACCAGATGCGTAAAGCGATGCGGGACACAAAAGGCTTAGGTAATTTCCGCAACCTGTTCATGTACGCGCCAAACGGAAAGCCAGACGGCATAAAGATTTTGCCGCTGAGTGAAGTCGCGACGAAAGACGATTTCTTTAACATCAAGAAAGCCAGCCAGAACGATTTGCTGTGCGCGCACCGCGTACCACCGCAAATGATGGGGATTATTCCGGAGAACAGCGGCGGGTTTGGCGATTCGGTGAAGGCGTCGCAGGTATTTGTACGCAATGAGCTCACGCCGTTGCAGGAACGATTTAAGGAGTTGAATGCGTGGTTTGGGGAAGAGGTGATTAGATTTACTTCTTATGAGCTTACCCCAGATTAATACTTGATTAGCTCTAATAGAGAGTCTGCATTGTTAACTCTTCTTGCAGGATACTCAAATCACCTGTAGTTAGTTACAATAATCATTGGGATGACAGAAACTGACGTTAACATCATCCCGAATCGACAAGTTATTGCATAGCTGAGACCAAATCCATTTTGGTAGGATTGAGATCTTGTATAATGCTCTAAGAAGTTACTAATTTTAATATTGGACAACGCTCAAGTAAGTTCCTTAGAGCGCTCATTACAGAAGTCAATAACTTCTGTAATACCCACTTCCTCCGCTGACAGTCGGACTTTTAAATCGTCAAGTTCATCTAATTTAAGTTGAACGCTAGCCGGTATAACTCTAACGTAAAAGTTAGCATCATATTCTCGTCCTACTCTCGTAAACTCATTGCCTAACTGATTTAGTATATGATCGCGTAAAATAAGCTGATTCCTCCGGAACCGGATCAAACGATGACAATAAAAGAAATCTGACCGCTTTGAAGAAACAAAATTTCTGCCATTCCACCCCGTTTCTCGTGTGGAACGATACAACACTCGCTCTTGTACATCCTTCCAAATAACAAAATTAAAGTCGTTCTTAGGGGTAGGGTTTTCGTGGGTTGCCTTAAGGAAAAAATTTGTTCCGTCATGCTGGTGTTTATCTAATATTGCTAAAGCACGATTCTGTACGTGAAGCATCTTGCTAATTGAGCATGGCAAACTGAAATTTATTAATTTGGATGAATTCAAGATACGTAGTTCTCTGTGAAATTCCTCGTCATCACGATCCCAGTGTCTTTCAGAACGTTTAGGAACCCACTGGAAATGAATATTTAAGAAACGAGAAACTCCAACTGCACCAAAAGGAACAATGCGCATCCCTTCCCCTTCCTCAAAATCATGAAGAAAGTAGTATGCAGTTCCATAAAAAACCAATGACGCAGCTATCTCTTCAACCATAGAACGTAAGACTTCATCGATGCGACGAGTTCCATATCTTGTTTTTGTATTTTCAAATAACTTTCTGGCAAGCTCATCATTGTTAGATTCTATATCAAAAAGATTCTCAGAATGCCTGGATACATTGTTAAAAATCCTTGAGAAATCCTCATTAAACATCCTTCTATTAAAGGTATCTCCTTCAGATTGAGTTCTGATAAAAAATTTATCTATAAAACTAAGTTGCAAGTCATTTAAATTATATAAATGAAGAGGTAATGATTTAATAATTTTCATTCCAAGCCTCCCTCGTCTTCTTCACTTAACTTATTGGCAAGTGAAGTGATATGATAATCAATCTCGAAGTCAATTGGGTCAAGTTGCGGAAGAATATGCAAGGCTAAAAACAAATGAGATGCTTCTGAATGGGAGCTAAGAAACTCTCTGATTATTTTGTTCCTGTGAGGAGTTCCTCTACTCATAGCCATTTGAACATCAAATCCATCTTCTCGTGCACGTCTCTCGAATGCCATTTCCCAATTTGTACGAATCATCGCTCTTGGAGAAGCACGCCAACTGAAAGTGTATGGGTTTGAAACAATTACCATTTTCTTCAAGCTGCTTTGCTTGTTGGGAACTTTCTCAAGCCACGAGTTAAACGGTTTGAGCGCGGTATCTGATAGTTTAATATTGTCAAAGTAAGCGCCGTAAAGGATTGCAAATCCAAGTACAGACGTAAGGTCATTAATTACAGTTGAAATGAGGTGTAATCGATATTCTTGATCTACTTCAAATGCTGGGTTTATGAATTTGAATTCTGACATTAGCAATGATAATGACATAAACATAGGGAAAACTTTGCTGAGTTTATTTTCGTCATTTTCTTCAAGTGATTGAATACATGCCTCTGCCAATTCGAAATATATCTGCCCAAAATGATCTGGTAACTCGTCATTATGTTCATGTTCAAATATATGCCCAATAATATCTGCCTTACCAAGCATTGCAATTGCTTCACCCCGTGCAAACATAAGCTGCTCAATCATATCAGTGGTTTTGATTTCTGGCAGCTTATATTGTTTTTCTGTGTAATGTCCGTACTTCTTATATCTCTCTAAAAGCTGAGACAGATCCTCAAACCAGCGAGGTAATTTCCAATGAGAGTGCAGGCTCGCTAGAACTACTTGAGTTGCTGCTTCTGACATTTTCATTTTGGTCAGTGAGTTGACAAAATCCGGCACAATACTTGCGTAAAAGCCACATACTGAAGGCAATATCTTTGCATATTGTAGCAGTAACTTCTGAACAGCCAACTGCTGCACATATTTTGGCTTGGACAACCTCTGCCCTTCGATCTCTATTTCAAATTCTATTCGATCAATGATAAATGCCAATTCTACTTGCAAAAATGCAGGAAGAGTTTGTAGGGATTTACGTGTCCAGACATCAGCTTCGAAAAACTGTCCCAACTCCTTTTCAAAAGTTATAATACGCCGTAAAGTTTCAAGACATAGATTACTCCCTAGCGCAGCCCATGAATCTGCAATTCCAATACGCATCATCCTTTCTTCGCTACTCTCAGCGACTTTCGTCTTAGCAAAGGCATTTTCAATGAGAACCTTCATTTTCTGGAGCTCTTGCATTCCTATCTCAAACTGGAACTGTCCTGCATAAGTGGATATTCGAGAGGAGAATTTACTAATAAGATTTAATCCAAGCTCGAAATCACCTATCTCTAATGCAATTTCAATGTGGCCAACCAATCTTTTGATTATTTCGTTTTCAAGCCATTGATAATTTGCTTCTTCTTCAACCGCTAATTGGCTGCTAGTTTGCAAAGCCATAGAGGTTGCGCTGTCTCCAGCTAAAAACCATTGCTTATGTTTTTGTTGTCTTGGGAACCAGTAGCTTTGATGAGCGATTCTATGTTTCTGGTGGAGGTAGTGGATAAGCAGCGCAGTATAATCATCACTGAGAGCTGGTAGGTTGTCTCCTAGGCCAACCTTCTCTCCTTTCATACGGTCATCTATGTAGCAAAGTTGCTCAAAAGCCGATCGTGCATCTCTTGAGTGATGATTGGCTAGAGAGACCGAATTTTTAGGATTAGCAGCATCTTCAATGTCACGTGCAATTCTTGGTAGTATTTCGCTGCGAGCCAACTGATTCAGGTTAAAGAAGTTGAATAATCTTTGCCCCAAGGGGAATAGAGCCAGGGAACTTATGAGCGTTAAGAACGTCCCGATTGCATATACGAATAGACCAGGTTCAAATCCAAACAAAGGGAGAGCTGTTGCACTGAGACAGAAAACAGACGAAAGAACCAAGACCTGCGAATAGACGCTACCAACCTGCTCAGTAGTGAGTAATTGGATAATATCCCGCCTAAGCCTAGTATAACCAGTGCTCAGTATGATCCCAATTGTGGCGAAATAAATAGAAAATATAGCTGTGAGCAGCTGTGCGTATAATCTGAGTTGCTCAATATTAAACTTTTTATCATCAACGCTAAGTGGTTTAAAAAAAATCGAATGACTTCGAATAAAATCCTCACTCAAATTTAAGAATGATAATGCTAATGCAGAGCATAAAAGACCATTTAAACCGATCCGTGTGAAAGCACCAAGAATGCTGGCATTGGCCTTAGCCTTGTATGTGGATAAGCGCCATTTATGAGCTCTTCTTTCAAAGAGAAATTCAATTATCACAAGTCTAGACCTGAACTTCCAGAACCAAGATTGTGATATCAACCAGACTCTAATTATATCAATCAAAAAACACCTGCCTTTTCGGATACTCACACAATATATAGTTGCGCAATAGAACCATGGACAACATATCGACTAAGAATGAAGTCGTATGAATTATCATTTGAAAGATTGTGTGAGTCAAATTTTGCTATTTATTAGATTTGAGAAAGTATAAAGATCACAAAATATACCACATCAACCTTTCATCCTTCCCGCCCCGGCATTTTAGAGCAATCTAGAGCGAATCAGGAATTTTTTGAAACTAAAACGGAGAAAACGTCGCAGAGTGCTACGGTTTATTCCGTTTTCACCTTGCTGGATTTCACTGCGCGCAATGTTACCCGCCTGCCCGCTTCTGACTTAACTCACCGTTTTTAATGCATGACTAAGATCGCCGCAAAGTAAGGCGAAAGTGGCGATCAGGTGTTTTTTGATCCTCTAGGTGGCATGCAAAACCATGCGCATAATGCATGCATGGCTCAGCCATACGACCGCGCTCGATACACATCATTTGTATTAGCTCAGACTTGACCTCACACAACTACGGCACAGAGCCAAAGCGAATCTGACAGGCAGCTCTGTGCCCAGGTTGTGTGAAAACTTTTTTGGCCGCTGAAACTGCCAAAAACAGAGCTGAAAACCGCGCTCATACGTAAAATTCGGCTCTATTAACCAGTCGATCAATTCCAGATTTTGCGTAGACGTGCGCACTTCAGTTTTTGGTCAGGGTTTTCACACAGCCTGTGCCAAGAGCAGACCTAAGCTGCACAATGTTGATTTAATAATCAGTATGCAGTTCCTGATACTATGCAGGTATTAACAGATATTTTATGGTGGAGATCATATAGATCTGATAAAAATAACGACTTTGTGGCCTCATTTATTGATAATCTGACTTCTAACATCTTAATTTATAATGGATGAACTAAACTATGCGGATAAAAAAATTAAGACTATTCAATGGATACAAGCGCTTTCACGACTTGACCATCGATTTAGGTGAAAACCCTTCTAGAATCATCGCGTTGGTAGGACCCAACGGATGCGGAAAAAGCAGTGTTTTAGATGGTCTTCTTTTTCATCATAATGCGTATGGCCATTTGGGTAATAAAAATCAAAGAGATCACTCTTATCACTCTATGAATAATGATCCTGCTTTTAATTTTCAAAGCATCAACATTGAATTTACCAGCGGTACTTATTCCGAAGTTAGAAGTTGTAGGAATGGTAAGGAAAATACTTTATTTTCCTTCCGGAGTCCTTACAGGTACAATTCAAATTTAAACGTAAAGGAAAGTAAAGCCGTTGGAGAAATATATTTAAACAACTATGGGGCATCTTCAGCTTCAGACCTTGACGATAAAATGGAAGAAAGCTATCGCAGGCTAAACATCAAACTTAATAAATACATGCATGATGAAGATTGCAAACCTAGCGAGGCCAAAGAAAAAATTATAGGAAATTTAAATCGCTCAATAAAAAACTGCTTGAATCTCGAGATTGATAATCTCGGAAACATAGAGAGTTCTCAAGGGATGATTTATTTCAGGAAAGACGATCATCCTAAACCGTTCTCATTTAATGTGCTGTCTTCTGGAGAGAAAGAAGTTATTGACATACTCCTTGATTTGTATTTGAGGCAAGATGAATATAACGATACCATCTATCTTTTAGATGAGCCTGAGTTACATATCAATACTTCCATTCAAAAAAAACTACTTATTGAAATAAATAGGCTCATTGGCAAGGATTGTCAAATTTGGTTAACAACTCATAGTATCGGTTTTATGCGTGCTCTACAGGACGAATTCAAAGAAGAATGCCAAATAATATACTTTGAGGAGAGTTACAATCTCGCTGCTGAAGTTAAAAATATAACACCTACTCAAAAAAATTCTGACATGTGGCGAAAAATTTTCGGTGTTGCACTGGATGATCTTGTTCATCTATTAAGCCCGAAACGAATCGTCTACTGCGAAGGGCGTGATAGTCCAGGTCGAGGTGGGATGGAGAGAGGCTTAGATGCAAAAGTTTATAATAATATTTTCAATGAAAAATACCCTGATACATTATTTGTCTCAAGTGGTGGGAATACTGAGCTTGATCAAAGAAGTGAGATCGCAATAGCAATATTATCTAAAGCTCTACCACATTTAGAAGTGTTGGTTTTAAAAGACAGGGACTCTGGTTCTGGTCGCTGCATTTCATCTACGGAAAGAGAAATATACCTCGACACCAACCCTAAAAATCACCGAATGCTAAATCGCTGGGAAATAGAAAATTATCTATTCAGTAAAGATTCTTTGATGAGTTACTGCAATAAAAACGGCCTCACCCTCGACGAAGTTGAGTATGATAAAATTGTTAAAAACATTAACGATGACAGTGTAAAAGAGCTTTCCAATTACTTTAGAAACTTTTGCGGAATAAAAACAAACTTGAACCCAGAAGTCTTCAAGTTAAAAATATCTGAATGCATTGTGAATACCTCTGATACATACGTTGAGCTTGAGAAATCTATATTTTTTCTAGAGTAACCAATGGCATTTGGCGCGATTTAAAATAAACCGCGCCTCTTAATATTAACCTATAATAAGTTGTTCGTAATAGTAATGGATGACTTCATTTCATATCTACATTAAACACCACAGCCAAATACCATTGGCAGAATTATACTTTTATACCTGATTGTATTTAGTGCATAAACTTCCATCCTGTGTCCTTGTTAACATCTTTTACAATCAATTTTACTATTTAAATTCATACCTCCATCCTATCTTTCTCGTTGTTCATTACGTAGCGACTTTAGGTTCGTCATCGTTCAATCCAGACTGTCAGATTTGATGATGTTTTACCTCGGATCAAGTCTGAACTAATACACATCATTCAAACTCAGCCCAATCCGGCATCGGTTCAAAACTCATAACCAGATTACCAAAGCTGATTTCCGCTCCACGGCTCAGCGCTTCCAATTCCCAGCGTTCAGCCGTTATGCTGTGTTTCATCAATTCGCTTTCGATTTCCGGCAATCGCGCCCGTTCTTCTCCCGTCAATCTTGCCGATGGGGCAACATCACGGCCTTTTGTCGGATCGAAACTGCGCTGTGCACTGCTGACTCTCGGCGTTTCCTCGCGTATACGTGTCACAATGGCCTTCATGGCCGCAGTGTCGGCCCAGTCAATTACCATTTGGTTGGCAGAAAGGAACGCTGTAGCGGCGCTCCCAGCCTGGCTATCTCGACCATTTGCAGCGGCTTTCTTTCCACCTAACCCACAGTTATTGACAGGACTCCGAGGCGCGCCGGAGGCGCTTATTAAATTCAAAGGATGAAGGGCAACTTCAACAGCCTTGGCGACAATGCGCCATTTTGTTGTGCGTGTTTCGTGGATGAGGTCAGTGCCAAGATGAGGGGCATAAACGCCGATGATTTTCTGGATCTCTTCGTCGTACTCGTTTAACTCATCAATCACTTGACGGGCGGTTCTTACCGTTTGCTCATCGCGTGGGATATTCGCCCCACCCTGCGCAGAAATATATGCGGCGAAATCACCACCGTCTGCCGCTGCTCTTGCAGCTTCGACAAGTTCGTCAAACTCGCTAGCGATACTCACACCACGCGGCAATCTGCGCAGCTCGCGATAGGCTCCCATTGTTGGTACACCGATAGATTTAAATTGCGGTATACGCCATGTAGAAGCCCATGCGGTAACGGCTGCGGCAGTCTCTGACAATGATCGGCCAGTCTCATGGTCTATCTCACCTTCCAGAGCATACCCATCAATGTTCTTGGCTATATATTTAGCGATATAGCCTGCCGCTCCGCCTTTATTTAAATGCTTGCACTCAAAACGCTGGGCTAGTGCCCCCCGTTCATCTCCATCTTCTTGGAGGGCATAGCGGCGCATGATGTCTACGGCAGGCTGACGATGAGCTTTGTCGCAAAACAGCATCATATGCCAGTGAGGTGTAGCGTCATGGTGAGGTTCAACTACGCGCATTCCGTAAACCTTGATGCCGTTGTCTTTGAATGCTGTCCGCATCTTGCCCCAGATTTTCACCAGATAGCGCTGACCATCCTTTGGTGAAAACGCCTCGTCATCCCACTTATGATTGAAATTAACGCGGCGATCAGTCTTTTTCCCGACCATGCGTGTTGGATGGTATTTTGACGGAGTGGTTATCGTGAGGAACATGCCGACATGACCAACTTCTGCGGCATATTTCTCAATTCCTGCAATCGTGCTCATCAGCTCCATACGACGGATTTCAGGGTTAGAAATACTCCCCATAACCTTATCGATGAGATCTATACGTTCCCCTGTTTCGATGTTTTCTAAATCGCAGGATTTAAGATATTCCATGTTTGCTAAACGGCGCGCCCGAACATCCCGGATAGCCTGTTTGCTGGCATAGCCAGACTTTTGCAGACTAACCTCGCCAACAGCAATCAGGAGAGATTCGCGCCATTGAGTGCGCTGCGCTTTTAACTGTCGAATCCACCACTCATCATTTACCAATCGCGCGATGCTGGAGAACGCTGAGCGCATATCCAGTTTGCGTTTACAGTATTTTTGCCAGTGCATTGGAGTGATATTAAAAACTCGGGCAGCACCGGCAACCTCACCATAAATTTTTTGCTGTGCGCTGTCGGTGAATAGCTTGGCTTGTACGCCGTTATACTGACTTAGAAGCTGATCGCTCTGCTCTTCATATTCAGTGAACAGCCGGGATGAAATTTGCATCGCGAGACGTTTTAGCGCTTTATCATTCATTCCAGCTAACTGGCGATAACTCTCAGCCTCATCAGTAAAAATTTCATTAGCTCTGCCACTTAAGGCCAACGCATATTTAGCCTGTACAACCTCGATACGTGGCCAAATTCGGGGCATAAAAACATTGATGAGGTAACGATGTGCAGCCAACAACCCTGAGCTTTCTTTAAGGTATTCATACCGGCCAGAGAAAACGCCACTTAGAAAAAATGGCAGCGCGTGGATCTTGCGTAAGGCATCTTGCCCCTGATGGAATTCATCACGGGTAAGAGGTCTTTCTTTTGAGATTGCAGGACGGGGAGCGTTCCAAGGGTATGCGCCGACAAAAGGAACCTTGTCGGCTTTTATTAGCTTAGGTGGTGGCGAGGGCGCGATACGCCCTCTCGCATTTATCAGCACGTTATTTACCGGACTGCGTCACGTTAAAAGCAACCCGGCAAAGATCTCCAATATCAGCTATCTCATCAGCCAGTTCCGCAAGGGTACGGACATCAGAATCTCTGATATGAAAGTGCAGTAATCCTTTCACCAACTGGTCAATCTTGGCGTAGTAAGCCGTGGCTTCTAAATATTCCTGTCCTTTCTTATCGCCAGAAAGAACAGTTTTCTTTTTGTTGAGAATGAACTGGTAGCAGTCACTCGTCACAACCCAATTGTCACCTACAGAAATTCGAATCATGCTTAGTTCCTGAAATGTTTTTTCTGTTGTTCGGTGATTTCTTGGCATGACACACAACGCACGACACCGGGAAATGCAGCCCGCCGCGCCGCAGGGATTGGCTGGTCGCAGTCTTCACAGACTGAGGCCGATACCCCATTGCTATGAATACGATGTGCAGCTACCTGATGAGTCAAAATTTCGAGATTTCTTTCCTGCACGGAATCCATTAAATCTGGCATTACATCACCCCTTTATTTTCTAAACCTTCGTTGTGAAAACGGATGGACTCTTGTCCGAGTAACTCAAGGATTTCAACCCTGTCTAATTGCTGTTGAATCGCGTGACTAATTAGCGAATCCAGATGCGAAGAAAAGGTGATTGCTGCATCAGCCTTAGCCTGATTTCGTGCCTGATTTAACATCCAATTCGTTGCTTCGCTGTCTGCTTTATTTCTCATTTCTTGACCAACTGTTAAGCTCATCTCTGGCTCCAGACAAAGGGATCCCCTACGCAATCAAGCGCAGAATTAAAAATGGTTAATTAGTGGAGGTAAGTTTCGGGGCGAACCGACGTTAATACAGTCGGCGCATTTTCAAACAGACTAAATAATTCCCGTAGAGCTCGAAATAAAGCCTCTCGCCATGAGCATGTTTCGTCATCAATTCGCCAATATGGCTGGCTGAATTCTTCTTCCGTTAATCCTGCATGAAAATATAAAGTGCGGCGTTCGCTAATATTTAAGCGTCCGATAAAACATGATTTAGTGATCCTGAAGCTACGGTACTTTGCAAAAGCAGCCCGGAGCTCATCAATTGCGCAGACAATACGTTCACGATCGCAATCGTTCATTTCCTGCAATTTCATGACGGAATGGCGTTGTCTTAACTGAGCATGAAAACAGATGGTCAGACGTTCACGCTCGCTCATCTTGTTATAGAAATCACAAGAGGTTTGCCAACGAGCGGGCGCAAGGCGCTCCCCAACAGCAGCACGAAGCCCAGCAGGCTGATTCATTACGATAGCCGCAGTGATTACTGTCATTTTTTTCCCCATGATAAAAACCGTTTCACCGCTACCGCGCGCATAGAACGGCGTGAACAGATAATGATTCCTTTGCGACCTTTCCCATGTGTAATTGAATTATTCATGGGACGTGTGGTTTGATGATTCCAGAGCAGTGGTGCTAATGAGATTGGGTTTTGCATATTACTGCCCTCTTCTATGCTGCGCGGCCGCGACCACGGCAAGGTTTACTTGCACTGATACGGTCTTTCCATCCATGCCACTCTGCCGGTGCATCTTCAACAAGCTGATCAGCAAACTTGTCCCATTCTTTGCGGCTAATCCATAGCTCTGCGTGCCCACCCGGCTTTAATGGATCAGCCATATAAAACGCTGGCAATTTTCCTGCTTTGGCCATCGCAACAATCGCAGCCGGTGTTTTACCGACATACAATGCGAAACCTTCCTTTGAGAGAAGGTTTCCCGGCTTTTCTGACAAATTGATTGGCTTCCGCTTTGCCCCTGCCTCTGTATTGATGGTGGAATGTTCATCTGAACTCTCAGATTCAATGGTTTTCGCTTCTACTGTCATTTGCTATTCTCCGACTTGGCTCCGTATCACGTTCTGGCACCATTTAGGCTGCTTTGAGTGTGATTGCGGCTCTTAGTTTTCAATATAATTACGAGAACTCGATATTATGTCAACATCTCAAGGCGAAAAACTTAAACTCATCCGTGACTCCGAAAGGCTAAGCATTCGGGAACTAACTGATATTGTTGGAATTAGTTACACCACCTATCACGGCTATGAAAATGACAAATCAAAGATGACCTTTGAATCTGGCGTCAAGCTGTTCAAGCTTCCTCGTTTTCGCAAATATCAGAACTGGTTCATGTTCGATGAGACCGATCCCGCATCCGGCCAAATAGCGCCGGCACTCGCACACTCTGGGCAAGAAAATCCAACCTCGTCCCACTCAGACCAAAAGACTGGCTGACCATATACGCCGCACAAATTTGTGATTTTTGTACAGTGGCCGACTGTTACAGCCACAAACAGACAGTACCGAACAAAGTTGTAACCATTGGAGAGCTTCGCTATGTCAATTAAGAAGCTCGATGATGGTCGATATGAAGTGGACGTAAGGCCGCAGGGTTCCGAGGGAAGAAGAATCCGGCGTAAATTTAATACGAAAGGTGAGGCTCAGATTTATGAGCGTCATGTGCTGGTTAACTACCATAATAAAGAGTGGTTAGAGAAACCGGCAGACCGCCGCAAACTGACTGATTTACTGGAATTGTGGTGGCTATACCACGGCAAGCACCATAACCGTGGTCTGATAGAAAAAGGCAGGCTTTCAGCAATCATGATTAAGTTTGCTGAAATCGGGGTGACCAGAGCTGACCAGATAACCAAGAAAGCGATAACGGATTATCGGGTCAAGATGATGAATGAAGGCTTGAAACCAGCCAGTGTGAACCGTCATCAGGCTATATTCAGCGGCATGTTTACCAAGCTGATTGATGCCAATGAATATCACAGCGAGCATCCTTTCAGAGGCGTGAAAAAGCTTAAAGAGGCTGAGCCAGAAATGGCGTTTCTTTCTACTGAAGAAATCACGCAGTTGCTCGATATGCTGGAAGGAGACAACCGCAACGCTGTGCTGCTTTGTCTGGCCACCGGTGGTCGCTGGAGTGAAGTTGCAGATCTTAAAGCTGAGCACATTATTAACTGCATGCTGACATTCATGAAAACGAAGAATGGTAGACGCAGAACAATACCGCTGTCTGAGGGCTTGGTTAAAATGGTGAAAAAACGTAGTACCGGGAAACTGTTTACGCCCAATTACGACACGGTGCGAAACACACTACGAACTATGAAGCCAGACCTACCCGCCGGACAGGCTGTCCATGTTCTGCGGCACACATTCGCCACGCATTTTATGATGAATGGAGGTAATATTATTACACTACAGCGAATTTTAGGGCATTCCACCGTACAACAGACCATGGTTTATGCGCACTTTGCACCGGACTTTTTGCAGGATGCAGTCTCATTAAACCCACTTAACGGAGTGTCCATATAATGTCCACGAATCTGCACTATTTAGGACTAAGTGAAACTTTATGAGTAACTTAACTGATTGTATTTCCAAGGAAAGCACCACCGAGTCAGGGGGTCAGATGTCCGTTCAAGGTCGCATCCACTCATATGAATCCTGTGGCACCGTTGACGGCCCAGGTATCCGTTTCATTGTTTTCTTCCAGGGTTGCCTGATGCGTTGCATGTATTGCCACAACCGCGATACCTGGGATACACATGGCGGAAAAGAGATCAATGTTGATGATTTAATGAAAGAAGTCGTGACGTATCGTCACTTCATGAATGCTTCCGGCGGTGGTGTAACAGCCTCTGGTGGCGAAGCCATTCTTCAGGCAGAGTTTGTGCGTGACTGGTTCCGCGCCTGCCAGAAAGAAGGGATCAACACTTGCCTGGACACCAACGGTTTTGTCCGCCGTTATGATCCGGTGATCGACGAATTATTGGATGTCTCTGATCTGGTCATGCTTGATCTCAAGCAGATGAATGATGACATTCACCAGAATCTGGTGGGCGTGTCCAACCACCGCACTCTGGACTTTGCCCGCTATCTGGCAAAACGTAATCAGCGCACCTGGATCCGTTATGTCGTGGTGCCGGGCTGGTCTGATGATGATGACTCCGCGCATAAGCTGGGTGAGTTCACCAAAGATATGACCAACATCGAGAAGATCGAACTGCTGCCATACCATGAGTTGGGCAAACACAAATGGACGGCAATGGGTGAGAAATACGGTCTGGATGGCGTAAATCCACCCACCAAAGAGATCATGGAAAGAGTGAAAAATATTCTTGCCAGTTACGGGCATAAAGTTATTTATTAACAGTCTGATATGCTCATAAAAAAGACGCCAAATGGCGTCTTTTTTGCTTTATGGCTCAGAACATACCCAAAATCATTGGGGTTGCGGCTTTAATTATGAAAAAGGATTAAGCAGTCGCTACAGGATTATGCGTATGATCCGCTTTGCGCATCAGCATCACCAGATACACCAGCGAAACCACCGCAATCATCACGAACAACAGACGGTCGGAATAACTCTGCATTAGCATCGCGGTCATTGTCGGCCCGGCGAGGCTACCGATGGTGTAACTCATCAGTAATGCCTGGTTCATCGCCACCAACTCCTCTGCGTTGACTTTTTCGCAAGCCCAGGACATAGCGACCGGATACAGCGTGAAACCAGCACAGCCCAGAATAAACAGCGTCGGAGCCATCGCATAGCCACTGAGCATCGCAATGCTGCCAAGGATAACGGCGAAGATCTGAATGCGCAGAACCATCAGACGGCCATAACGGTCAGCCAAACGCCCTACCGGCCATTGCCCGATAATCCCGGCGCTGACCAGCAATGCCATCCAGTAACCTACATCTGCATCGCTCATTCCCTGATGCGTCAGGAACAAAGGCATCAGGCCGTATAAAGATCCCAGAACGATGCCGGAAATAATACAGCCGTTAATCCCCAGCCGTGCATTACGGCGTCTGAACATCGGCATTACCGCATGACGCGGCTGCCCGCTTTCCTGGTTCTCAATATGCGTTAATAACAATGGCAGCATTGCAATGACAATCAGCGCTGTCACCCACGGCAGTACACTTAAAATTGCCGTCGGCACCGTACCCACCAGAAGCTGCCCAACCACCGTGCCGATGTAATACATGATCATATACGCTGCCAGTAACTGGCCGCGGTTTCTGACGGTTCCGCTGCGTAGCAACGCACTTTCCACCACTACCCAGATCAATGCGCAGCCGATGCCTGCAACGAATCGCGCCGTCACCCAACTCCAGAAACTTATTGAAAGTGCCAGACCTGCGGTCGCGACAGCAAACAGGATGCAGGAAAGGTAGTAACTGCGGTTAAAACCAATACGTTTAATCAGGCCGCCCGCAAGCAAAGTACCCAGCAGATTACCGGTAAAATAGGACGAACTGACGAGTCCGACCTGCCAGGTTGGAAGTTGCTCATGACTGAGCCACAAAGGGACCAATGTGTTTAAAACGGCGATAGAAATCGTCAACAACAGAAGTCCGCACAGGAGCAGAGAAACAGGACGGGAATAGGCGGACATAGGGCGGTGATGACCACAAAGAGGAAGAAATTGCGCGCATCATGCCACCGGCGGTTTAAAAGTCAATCTGGCAAAAATTGACCTGAGCACAAAGTGGAGAAGAATGATTGAAAACACTAATCAAGCTTAATGATTAAGATGAATGACACTTCAAAGACAGGTTAATATCACCATGATAACAAACAAGTTTGCATTTCCCGCAGCCATTACATTTTGCGTCATCAACAGAAGGTTGATTCTGTTGATTAAAAAATATTGCCGTGCGCGGACAGGCAATTTCGCACATTCGGCACAAGTCATCCAGCCGTCCCAGACACTGGGACAAAATAACCGGACGCAAACCAGTATCCATTGGCACACACTGATCCAGCGCCTCTCTTTCGCAAGCCTGCGTACAAGCACCGCAAAAGTCACATTCAGCATAATCGATAGCCAGCGAAGCCTTTCCTCCCTGGATGCTTATAATGCCGACCGGGCACGCCTGTGCGCAACGTCCGCATCCATCACATTGTTGCTGAAACATCGGTTCGGCAATGGCCTGAGGCGGACGGGCAATCACGCGCGCCAGCAAGTTCGCAGAAGGCTGTGCCGCCTGTTCAATTGCCTGTTTGCCCGGTGACAGCAAGCCGCGGAATAACCCACGGCGGCTGACCGTTCTGCTGCTCATCCAGGCACGATAGTATCTGGCGTCGCGGGAATCGCTCATCAGAAATACAGATCCACGACGGGCGCTTCCAGACTACGTTGTTGTTTCCAGCCCTGTAGTGTGGATTCTGCCAGTACGGCCACTCCGAGATAAAACGGGTGTTCTGCTTTCTGACGGAGTAATTCGAAATAGCGTCCGGCCCACGGGAATAAATGCTCTGTCAGAAATTCATCCAGCAAAGAAGGTGAATTCTCGGCTAACCATGCAGACATCATCAGCAGCAAACCGATGTGATCTTCCGGCTCTGCCTGCTCCAGATGGGGTTCAATACCGTTTTCACGCATCCACTGGCGCAATGCCAGCGTTGAATCGCCAAACAGCACTGATTCTTTGTCCAGATACACCGAGCCCCAAGGTGGCGCGGGTAACGAATAAGGGCCGATAAAAAGACGCTGATACGCGTCATCCAGACTTTCAGACGCGGCCGTAATCTGGCTGAATGTTTCTCCCGCCTGAGTTTTAGCCTCGTCACTCGCACATGGCCATGACTCCGTCCAGACGCTGCTTTCAAGTAACGTAATTAAGACGCTAACTTCAGGAGAGCTCGGCGGATAAAACAGCATCGCGCCTAATACTTTACCGGTTAAACTAATTGATTCTGCTGACATAATTAACTCATTTTGCAGAGGCACATCCTTACTGGCGACGTGCCTCCTGATAAACCTGACTACCTGAAATTAGCCGCCCACTGCCATTCCCACTGTCATATGCAGACCGTAGAAAATCGCCCGACCAATCAGTTCTCCGGCAAACACCAGCACAAAGGCCAGTATCATTGAGGCCAGTGCAGGTCGTTTACGCAGTATAAGCGGACAGAACCAGCAGCCCAGTCCAAGAACAACCAGCACCAGCCGCCACACCGACAACACACCGTATTGTGGGATAAGCGCTGACGCAGCCTGAACGGAACTGCTGATGCCTGCCAGACTGGCGCTTTGCATAACAACAACAGCCATACTCACGACCAGTGACACAAAGCTGATGACCGGCAGCAGACGTAGCGCACAACCATTAATATTAGCACCACGCAGCAGCAGGTAGCCCAGAACCGGTCCGCCAATCAGTACCGTCAGGCCAAAATGAAACGCGGTATACGCATTGTCCCAGGTTGGCACAGTATTGATTGCATACACACGACACATCGCGAAGACGAATCCAACACCTGCCAGCATGGTCACGATTAACCAGATTTTAGCGAGCACGCGTGGCATCTTGTTGATCATCGCCAGCAGCCAGTAAATCCCGCCCAGCGCAAAGAAGAGCGAGCCGCTGCCAATTTCGTTGCTCAGCGGCGACGCGCCCAGCCGGTTAAGCGAATTGAATGCCCGCAGCGGTGACCCCAGATGCAGAACCGAGGCGATGAAAGCGATCGCCATCAACACCCACAAAAAGAACATCGAGAGATGGATCTGGCGGTATTCTTCCCTACTGCGCTGAGTCAGCAACGCAATGGCAAGCACAATAAATGCGCCAACGACACATTGCCCCAGAACCGTAAAGACCATCAAAGGCCATTCATGCCATCCGTTTCCCATCTCAAACCTCCTTCGGGTTAGCCAGATAACCCGTGGTATCGCCTACAGGACGGCAATTCGCATTGGGTTTAATGACGATATTTGGGTGAGTGAAATGTGAAGCAGGCAACGGTGCCACTTCAGCCAGTTCACCGTATTTCGCACGCAGTTCTTCGATTGGCGCCATATCCAACGCACGCAGCGGGCAGGATTCAACACAAATCGGTTTTTTACCTTCAGCAATGCGTTCGTAGCATCCGTCACATTTGGTCATGTGACCTTTGGCTTCATTGTATTGCGGCGCGCCATACGGACACGCCATATGGCAATAACGACAGCCAATACAGATATCTTCGTTTACGACCACAAAACCGTCTTCACGCTTATGCATCGCGCCACTCGGACAGACCTTGGTGCAGGCGGGATCCGCACAATGGTTACAGGAAATTGACAAATAATAGGCGAAGACATTCTGATGCCAGCCATCTCCGTCTTTTTGCCAGTCGCCGCCAGCATATTCATAGATACGGCGGAAACTCACGTCCGGGGTTAAATTTTTGAAGTCCTTGCATGCCAGTTCACAGGTTTTGCACCCTGTGCAGCGGCTTGAGTCAATATAAAAGCCATATTGAGTTGTCATGATTTACTCCGTTAAACCTTAGCCACTTGCACAAGGTTGGTATGAGAGGGGTTACCTTTCGCCAGCGGTGAAGGTCTTTGAGAAGTCAGTACATTAATGCTGCCCGCACGATCTATTTTTTTACTGTCAGGGGAATACCAGGCACCTTCGCCAAGTGCGACAACGCCCGGCATCATGCGCGGTGTCACTTTGGCGGCTATATGCACTTCCCCGCGATCGTTAAAGATGCGGATCATGTCGCCGTTGGTGATACCACGCTGTGCGGCATCCATCGGATTGATCCACATTTCCTGGCGACAGGCTGCTTTCAGTACATCAACATTGCCGTAAGTGGAGTGGGTACGCGCTTTGTAGTGGAAACCCGTCATCTGTAACGGATATTTACTGGCCAGCGGGTCGTCATAGTTTTCGAAACCGGCGGCATACACCGGTAATGGATCAATAACGTCCTCTTTAGAGAGTTCCCATTCAGCCGCAATCTTGGCCAGTTCAGCAGAGTAAATTTCGATTTTACCGGACGGCGTACTCAGCGGATTGGCCGCAGGATTTTCACGGAATGCTTTGTAAGCCACATGATGCTGGTCGGGGTCACGTTTTTTGAATATGCCCTGTTTGCGGAAGGTCTCGAAATCTGGCAGTTCTGGCAGCGCTTCACGTGACTGCTGATACAGATGACGCAACCATTCTTCCTGCGTACGGCCTTCGGTGAACTGCTGCTCTACCCCCATGCGGCGGGAAAGCTCGCTGGTCATTTCATAGATGTTCTTGCACTGGAAACGTGGCGTAATCGCCTGATCGGCAAAAATTACATAATCCATGTTGCCGCACGAGGCATCGAGACAGAAATCCATCTGCTCAGAGGCCGTGCAGTCCGGCAGGATAATATCTGCGTATTTTGCTGACGAGGTCATGTGGTTATCAATCACCACAATCATTTCACACTGTTTGTCATCCTGCAGAATGTCATGGGTGCGGTTGATATCTGAATGCTGATTGATCAAACAGTTACCAGCGTAGTTCCAGATAAACTTAATGGGCACATCAAGTTTATCCTTGCCGCGCACGCCATCTTTCATGGCGGTCATCTGCGGACCACGCACAATTGCATCCGTCCACAGGAACATAGAAATACTGGTCTGAACCGGATTTTCCAGCGTCGGCATACGTACAAACGGGATCTCATAGGAACCTTCGCGGGCACCGGAATTACCGCCGTTAACGCCCACGTTGCCAGTAAGGATCGCCAGCATCGCAATTGCACGGGTTGCAATTTCTCCGTTAGCGTGACGCTGCGGGCCCCAACCCTGCGTGATAAATGCTGGTTTTGCCTGTCCGATTTCACGTCCCAGCTTGACGATTTTATCCACGGAGATGCCCGTGATTTTTGCCGCCCATTCAGGCGTTTTCGCTACACCATCTGGCCCTTTGCCGAGAATATAAGCCTTGTAATGCGCATTCTCAGGCACACCCGCCGGCAAGGTTTTTTCGTCATACCCGACGCAATACTTATCGAGGAATAGCTGATCAACCAGATTTTCAGTGATCATGACGTGCGCCAGCGCCGCTGCCAGCGCGCCATCAGTACCCGGACGGATCGGCACCCATTCGTCTTCGCGTCCGGCACCGGTATCGGTATAGCGCGGATCCACAATGATCATACGGGCGTTCGAACGCTGGCGAGCCTGTTCGAGGTAATATGTCACCCCGCCACCGCTCATACGGGTTTCACCCGGGTTATTGCCGAACAGCACCACCAGTTTGCTGTTTTCGATATCAGACGGGCTGTTGCCGTCCGCCCAGCCGCCATAGGTATAATTAAGACCCGCTGCAATTTGCGCTGAACTGTAGTCGCCATAATGATTCAGATAACCACCGCAGCAGTTCATCAGACGAGCGATCAGTGTCTTACCTGGCGGCCATGAACGCGTCATCGTGCCACCCAGCGTACCGGTGCCGTAATTCAGATAAATCGCTTCATTGCCATAGCGATGAATAATGTCTTTAAGGCTGCCCGCCAGGGTGTCAAAGGCTTCGTCCCAGCTGATAGGCTTGAATTTCCCTTCACCACGTTTGCCCACGCGTTTCATCGGATACTTCAGACGGTCCGGGTTATAAACACGACGACGCATTGAGCGCCCGCGCAGACAGGCACGAACCTGATGCAGTCCTTCATAATTGTCATTACCGGTATTGTCGGTCTCGACATAGCGGATCTCGTTATCAACGACGTGCATTCGCAACGGACAGCGGCTGCCGCAGTTAACAGTACAGGCACTCCAGACGATTTTCTCATCTGTAGATTTGGCCGGGGCCTGTAGCTTTTCCGCACGTATTGATTTGAACGGCAACGATATGCCGCCAACTGCGGCTGCTATACCGGCGAGTGTGGTTCCCTTAACCAGGTCACGGCGGCTGATCCCACCGCCTGAATCGGTTTTATTACTGTTTGAATCTGACATTGCTTACTCCGTAACGCCCTTATCTGAAGGACGAAAATTTAACAACCCTGTCATCGGGCCCTGGCTCGTGGCTCGTGGCTTCTTTAGACTTTTTCTATTTGAATCAAATTTGTATGCTGAGGATTACCCTTCGCTAACGGTGAGGGGCGTTGGGTTGTCAGCGTGTTCATACAGGCACCATGGTCAATACGGTCACCACTCATATTGGCCTGATGCCATGCGCCCTGCCCCATAGCCACAACGCCGGGTATGATGCGCGGGGTGACTTTTGCCGCTACACGCACTTCACCGCGGTCATTAAAGACTTTCACTTTGTCACCGTTTTCAATGCCACGGGTGTTGGCATCGATCGGGTTAATCCAGACTTCCTGCCGGCAGGACGCCTGCAAAACATCGATATTGCCGTATGTGGAATGGGTGCGGGCTTTGTAGTGGAAGCCGAACATCTGCAACGGAAACTGGCTACGTTTCGGATCGTCCCAGCCTTCAAAGGTTGAGGCATATACCGGCAGCGGACTAATGGTTTCATCTTTTTGCAGCTCCCATTCGCCGGCAATTTTCGCCAGAGCAGAGGAGTAAATTTCGATTTTACCGGAAGGTGTTTTCAGCGGATTGGCCTGGGGATCCTGACGGAATTTTTTATAAGCCACAAAATGCCCGGCAGGATCCTTACGCTTATATATCCCCATTAGCCGTAGTTCTTCATAAGCAGGCAATGCCGGGTCTTTCGCCAGCATTTTGGCATACAGATATTGCAACCACTCCCGCTGGGTACGGCCTTCGGTGAACTTGTTATAAACATCCGGGCCAAGACGACGCGCGACTTCGCTCATCATCTCGTAGATGCCTTTACGTTCGAACTTAGCGGACGTTGCGGGCTGGATGAAAACCAGATACCCCATATTTCCGGCGTAGTCATTTGGAATAATATCTTCCTGCTCGACGGTCATAAGGTCAGGCAGCAGGATGTCGGCGTACTTCGCCGAGGAGGTCATGAAGTTTTCCAGCACGACGATCATCTCGCACTGCGTGTCATCCTGCAGAATATCGTGGGTTTTATTGATGTCGGAATGCTGGTTGGTGATGGTATTACCGGCATAGTTCCAGATGAATTTGATCGGCACATCCAGTTTGTCTTTGCCGCGCACGCCATCTTTCGTGGCAGTCATCTGCGGGCCACGGGCAATGGCATCAGTCCAGCTAAAACAGGAAATCTGTGTTTTGACCGGATTTTCCAGCACGGGCATGCGTTCAATGGTGATGGTATAAGTGGATTCACGTGCGCCACTATTGCCGCCATTAATGCCAACATTGCCGGTTAAAATCGGCAACATAGCGATGGCTCGGGACGTCAGTTCACCGTTGGCCTGACGCTGTGGACCCCAGCCCTGAGAGATATAGGCGGGTTTTGCCTGACCGATTTCGCGGGCCAGTTTGACAATACGATTGGCCGGAATACCGGTAATGCGGGACGCCCATTCAGGTGTCTTTGCCGTCGCATCTTCGCCCAGGCCGAGAATATAGGCTTTGTAATGACTGTTGGCCGTTGCGTCCGCAGGCAGGGTTTTTTCGTCGTAGCCCACACAATACGAATCAAGGAAGGGTTGGTCGACCATGTTCTCAGTGATCAGCACATGCGCAAGGCCAGCCACCAGTGCGGCATCCGTCCCCGGACGAATAGGGATCCACTCGTCTTCCCGACCTGCAGCAGTATCCGTATAACGCGGGTCGATCACGATCATACGGGCATTGGAACGCTGGCGTGCCTGTTCGAGGTAATAGGTGATGCCGCCGCCACTCATGCGCGTTTCAGCCGGATTGTTACCGAACAGGACGACCAGCTTGCTGTTTTCAATATCTGACGTACTGTTGCCCTCGTTACTGCCATACGTGTATGGCATGGCGCAGGCGATTTGCGCGGTACTGTAAGTGCCGTAATGACTGAGAAAACCGCCATAGCAGTTCATCAGGCGGGCAACCAGCGAAGCGTAAGGAGAAGAACGGGTGATGTTGCCGCCTACAATGCCGGACGTGTAATTGATATATACCGCTTCATTGCCGTATTTCGCGACAATACGCTTCAGGTTATTGGCAATTTCATCGAACGCCTCTTCCCAGCTAATGCGTTTAAACTTACCTTCACCGCGCTTGCCGACGCGCTTCATCGGATAATTCAGGCGCTCCGGATGATTCATGCGGCGGCGGATAGAACGCCCGCGCAGGCAGGCGCGCACCTGATGATCACCGTAAATATCCTGCCCGGTATTGTCTGTTTCGACCCAGTACACCTCATCATCACGTACATGCAAACGTAACGCACAACGGCTACCGCAGTTGACTGAACAGGCGCCCCACACCACTTTATCTTCGGAGACTAAATGCTTCGCCTCACCCACTCCCTGGGCCAGTGCTTTACGGCTAAAAGGAAGGGATACGCCATCCGCAGCAACGGCCAGCCCTGCCAGCGTTGATGTTTTGATCAGTGTCCGGCGGCTGATACCACTTTTTAGCGTGGTGATTTCTGATTTGATTTCCGACATTTTTCGCTCCGGTAATGAGGCAATACCCACTCAAACAGCATGGATACTACTTATTAGGGGGTACGAAACCTTGTCTGCTATCAAAAAAGGCGGGGTTGAAGAGAAAGAAATACGGAATTCGTAACGTAACGCATGATTTCATGCATAAAAAAAAGCGCCCTAAGGCGCTTTTCGCTATGTTAGTGCAGATATAACGGGATTAACCGATATATTCTAAACCGCCCATGTACGGACGTAATACTTCCGGCACTTCGATACGGCCATCAGCTTGTTGGTAGTTTTCCAGCACGGCGACCAGTGTACGGCCTACAGCCAAACCAGAACCATTCAGGGTATGAACCAGACGTGGTTTTTTATCGGTTTTGTTGCGGCAACGCGCCTGCATACGACGGGCCTGGAAATCACCCATGTTGGAGCATGAGGAGATTTCACGGTATGTATCCTGCGCTGGCAACCAAACTTCCAGATCGTAGGTTTTGCAAGAGCCAAAGCCCATATCGCCGGTACACAACAAAACTTTGCGGTATGGCAAATTCAGCAGCTGAAGCACCTTTTCTGCATGGCCGGTCAGTTCTTCCAGTGCGTCCATTGAATCTTCAGGACGAACGATTTGCACCATCTCAACTTTGTCAAACTGGTGCATGCGGATCAGACCACGGGTATCACGACCATACGAACCGGCTTCTGAACGGAAACATGGCGTATGCGCTGTCATCTTCAGTGGCAGAGATTCTTCTTCAAGAATTTCATCACGGGTCAGGTTGGTCAGCGGCACTTCCGCCGTCGGGATCAGCGCATAGTTACTGCTGCCCGCCTCTTCATCCAGGGGTTTGGTATGGAACAGGTCTTCGCCAAACTTAGGCAACTGACCGGTACCGTACAACGTTTCCTGATTGACCAGATAGGGAACATAGGTTTCCAGATAACCGTGTTGCTCTGTGTGCAGATCGAGCATGAACTGCGACAGCGCGCGATGCATACGGGCGATTTGCCCTTTCATCACGACAAAACGCGCACCCGTCAGTTTAACGGCAGCGGCAAAATCCAGGCCGCCAGCCATTTCGCCCAGCGATACGTGATCGCGCACGGTGAAATCGTACTGACGCGGCGTGCCCCAGCGGCTCACTTCCTGGTTATCGTTCTCATCTTTACCGGCAGGCACGGAGTCATCAGGCATGTTTGGAATAGCAGAAGCGATATCGCGGATGTCATTTTGCAATGCATCCAGTTCAGCTTTCGCTGCATCCAGCTTCTCACCCAGCGTATTCACTTCCAGACGCAGGGGTTCGATGTCTTCGCCACGGGCTTTTGCCTGACCGATAGATTTCGATCGGGAGTTACGTTCAGCCTGTAGAGTTTCCGTTTCTACCTGCAAGACTTTGCGGCGTTCTTCCTGAGAACGCAGCGTTTCCACATCGAGTTTAAAACCTCTGCGAGCGAGTTTTTCTGCAACTGCGTCTAGCTCATTACGCAGCAGATTGGGATCCAGCATGCTAATCCTGTACGTGTCGTTATTGAATGTTAATTTGATGATGCACGCTGTCTGAAATGGCAGCGTGTCAAAGAGTTATCACGGTAACCTTACCGCAACGATAAAATTAGCGGTAGCGTTTTGTCGGGCTATTTTGATCTTGTTCGGCAAGCCATGCCAACTTTTCGCCGATCTTGCCTTCAAGCCCGCGTGATGTCGGGTAATAATACTGCGTACGGGCCATTTCAGGCGGGAAATAATCCTCTCCCGCCGCATATGCATTCGGTTCGTCATGCGCATAACGATACTCAGCACCAAGCCCCATTTCTTTCATCAGTTTGGTAGGCGCATTACGCAAATGTTCCGGCACATCAAAATCTGCCATTTCGCGTGCATCACGCATGGCAGATTTGAATGCGGTGTATACAGCATTACTTTTCGGTGCACAGGCCAGATACACAATCGCCTGGGCAATCGCACGCTCACCTTCAGCCGGGCCAACACGGGTAAAACAATCCCAGGCAGCGAGCGCCACCTGCATGCCCCGTGGATCGGCATTCCCGACATCTTCTGAAGCAATCGCCAACAAACGTCGGGCGACATACAACGGATCACCACCGGCGGTGATGATTCGGGCATACCAGTAAAGTGCCGCATCAGGCGAAGAACCCCGCACTGATTTATGCAATGCAGAGATTAAATCGTAAAAACGATCGCCTTTATTGTCGAAGCGCGCACTGCGTTCACCGGCAATCTCAGTGAGTAATTCCGGCGTGAGTGTCCTGTAACCATTGGCGTCGATTTCCGCCATATCGGCCATCATTTCAATACTGTTCAGCGCCCGGCGCGCGTCGCCATTCACCAGCTCCGAAAGCATCCGGCGGGTTTCCGGCGGAACACGGATTTTCTCATTGGCGTAACCGCGCTCAGAATTGCTCAGTGCCTGATCAATCACTTTCTCGATATCTTCAGCCGTCAGTGATTTAAGTAAATACACACGAGCGCGAGACAGCAATGCGGAATTGAGTTCGAAAGAAGGGTTTTCGGTGGTCGCACCAATAAATGTAATGGTGCCATCTTCAATGTGCGGCAGGAAAGCGTCCTGCTGACTTTTGTTAAATCGATGGACTTCATCAACGAACAAAATGGTACGACGCCCGGCATCGCGATTCTGCCGGGCTCGCTCAATCGCTTCCCGAATATCTTTAACACCGGATGTGACCGCAGATATACGCTCAACATCGGCGTTTGCATACCGGCCAATCAGTTCTGCCAGCGTCGTTTTCCCGGTACCCGGCGGCCCCCACAAAATCATCGAATGCAATTGCCCTGCTTCAATGGCCCGCGGCAGAGGTTTGCCCGGCGCTAACAGATGCTGCTGTCCGATATATTCTGCAAGAGTGACTGGCCGCATTCTGGCGGCCAGTGGCTGGAATTCATTTTGGGAAAAATCGAGTGACAGATTACTCAAACTAACCTCACTGACGCTGGTCGTCCACCGTCACACCCTGCGGCGGAGTAAATTTAAACTTGGCATCATCAACAGACGCATTTTGCTCACCTTTCAGGGTATAAGCACTTTTCTGCCCGTCCTGTTCAACGGCAGTGAAGCTTTTGATAGTGCCTGAAGGGGTCACATTGATCGCAAATTGTTTCAGATTACCGGTCGCAGCTTTCGGCGTTAATTCAAAGTCATCTCCTTTCTGTTTCACGTTATATTTTGCCCAGTCACTGCTATCATTACGCGTGATCAGCATGAACGGCGTGTTGCCGGTGGCATTTTTAAGCCAGGTTGCCGTGACTTGTTCAACGAACGGGTTATAGAACCATAGGGTTTTACCGTCGGAAACTAAAATGCTCTCATCCGGCGTAGTCATATGCCAGTTAAACAGGTTTGGACGTTTCACCCACAACTGACCTTCGCCCTGCTGAACGGCTGCACCATCATCGCTGGTTACCGTCTGCGTGAAGCTGGCATGGAAAGTATTGAGCTTACCCAGACGAGATTTGAGATCACTGCTGGCATCCGCTAAAACGGAAGCAGAGGTAAATGCGGTCAGTAAACACCCTACCATTAACAATTTTTTCATTCTTATACTTACCTCAGAAATCCATAAACTTCAGACGATGCCTTTTACACAGGCAAAAGACGTATGGTGCGAACTCTATCCGAGGCTGCGCCCCGGCGGTAGCTCATTCATCTGAAAAACAATAGTTTTACGCATCTTTGCACAAGGGTCGCATTCGCGACCCTTCTTAACAAATGCAGGCAAACCGGCTGGGTTTACTCGTGTGACGGTGGTGCCAACACTTCGCGGTTACCGTTATGACCCGGCGTACTGACAATGCCCTGCGCTTCCATTTGCTCAACAATGCGCGCCGCACGGTTGTAACCGATACGGAACTGACGCTGAACACCCGAAATCGACGCACGGCGTTTATCGACTACGAACGCAACCGCCTGATCAAACAGCGCATCGAGCTCTTCATCACCGTCCAGCCCTAAACCGCCACCCTCACCATCTTCACCACCGGAAACAATGCTTTCGATGTATTTTGGACGACCGCGCGCTTTCCAGTCCTGAACCACCGCATGCACTTCCTGATCGCGGACAAAAGCACCGTGAACACGCACCGGAATCGAGGAGTTTGGTGCCATATACAGCATGTCCCCCATCCCCAGCAGTGATTCTGCGCCGCCCTGATCCAGAATGGTGCGGGAGTCAATTTTACTCGAAACTGTAAAGGCAATTCGGGTCGGAATGTTGGCTTTAATCAGACCGGTAATAACATCGACAGAAGGACGCTGAGTCGCCAGAACCAGGTGAATACCTGCCGCACGGGCTTTCTGGGCCAGGCGCGCAATCAGCTCTTCAACTTTTTTACCGACAGTCATCATCAGGTCAGCAAACTCATCGACCAGCACCACGATAAACGGTTCTTTCTGCAGATACGGCGGCTCAGCAGCCATGCCATCGCCCGGCTTCCAGAACGGATCAGGAATGGGACGTCCCATCGCCTCCGCTTCCAGAACACGTTCATTGTAACCGGCAAGGTTACGCACACCCAGCGCCGACATCAGTTTATAGCGACGTTCCATTTCACCGACACACCAGCGCAGCGCATTGGCTGCATCTTTCATGTCAGTAACGACTTCGGTCAGCAGATGTGGAATACCTTCATACACCGACAATTCGAGCATTTTCGGGTCGATCATAATGAAGCGCACATCTTCAGGTTTAGACTTGTACAGCATACTCAGGATCATGGCGTTAACGCCGACGGACTTACCGGAACCGGTCGTACCGGCCACCAGCAAGTGAGGCATTTTCGCCAGATCGGCGATAACCGGCTCACCTGAAATATCTTTACCCAGCACAATTGTCAGCGGCGACGTACTTTCTTTAAATTTCGCACAGTCCAGCACTTCGCGCAGATATACCGTCTGGCGCTTCTTGTTTGGTAATTCCAGGCCGACATACGGTTTGCCCGGGATCACTTCCACAACACGCACCGCAACCGCAGACAATGAACGGGCAAGGTCACGCGAAAGGTTAGAAATACGTGCAGCTTTCACGCCCGGCGCCAGATCCAGTTCGAAACGGGTAATCACCGGCCCCGGCAATTTCCCCACGACATCGGCTTTAATGCGGTAATCATTCAGACGCGCTTCGATCAAATTTCCCATCTGTTCCAGCGCGAACTCATCCACAGGCTCAGCTTCAGCCGGCGGTGAGGTCAGCAAATCCAGTGATGGCAGCGGTGTGGTCGGTTTCACCAGCGGCTGTTCATTACGCATAAGGAACGGATGGATCAGGCTATCCATATCAGGCTGCGCCGATGGCGAAGACTGTCGTGGAGCCTCATATTCCTGCGCATGCTGTACGGGCTCAGAAGACGTAGCGCGCTGATAAGGTTGTTGTGCAAACGTTGCAGCCTGCGGTTCTTCTTCCACTTGTGCCGGCAATGTAAACAGCGGTTCAGAAGGCGTATCGTCCACCAGGTCAGCCATTGGTGAGAAGCTGAATGCATCATGCTGGCTGAGTTTCATGGCCGCAGCGGCAAAATCATCAGCAACAGCCGGTAATTCAGTCTGCTGATTTTGTGAATGGTGATGCTGTACCACGCCGCTTAGCGGTTCGACATCCTGCTGATAGCGGGCCTGCTCACGCGCAGCAAACGCATTGCGCAATTCGGCTTCCTGCAAGGCAGTTTCTTCATCAGGTTCATTTTCAGTGACCGCATCGCCATAGCGCTCTTGTTGCTGAGCGGCAAACGCCTGCTGCAATGCTGCTTCCTGTAGCGCTTCTACGTCTGCCTGGATCTGTGGATCGCTATGCGTCGCAGACTGTGCCTGTTCCTGCTGTTCTGCCATACGCTGAGAAGGCAGCTTGATGCCATACGAGGCCAGCTCACGGCGTGTAGGTATACGCACCGGATTAGGACGCGGCAACTCAGGGCCAAAGCCTTTTTTCACCTGTGGATTTTCATCGCTCACAGCACTGAAGGCTGGCATAAAGGTGTTACCAGCGGAAGATGCCGTGGACTGCCCTGCCTGTGCAAGGCCGGTCGCCAGTGCTGCGGTGGCCGCCACGCTGGCCGCCTGAGCGGCATCAGGCACTGCTGAACTGAAATCAAACGGAGAACGGGAATGCTCCACGGCAGTTTGCCAGTTGCCCAGACTCGGACCATCTTCCTCTCTGCGCTCAACTGGCGCTGGTGAAGGCGATTGCTGAACGGGCTGCGGATGGCGCGGAACTGGTGTTTCTTCCGGGATCTCGAAATTGTATAACGGCGGAATGGCCGTTGCCGGTGCTGGCTGCGGTGAAATATTAGCAACCGGCGGCTCAGCAGCATAAGGATCCGCTGCCTGTACCGGTTCAGCAACAGCCGCGCTCGCAGCAGGTGCGGTAGCCTCAGAAGAGGCCTGCGCCACAGGTTCATTCACCGAAGGCGCAGAGAACAGCACGTCATCTTCATCAGCTTCGGAAGCGGCGGCAGTTGCAGGAGCCGCTGCAGCAGCGACGGCCGGCGCGACTTTAGCAGCCGGTTTTGCGTCATCGTCTTCCAGTAGCGGAGCGTCCTCCTCGTCGTAATCATAATCATCGTCACGACGGGACCGGTTGGTCACGATATTTGTTACACCCAGCACGGCACCACCGATCTTTTCGGCGATCGTCAACCAGGACCAGCCGGTAAATAAGGTCAGGCCAGCAGCCCAGACGCATAACAGCACCAGAGTCGCCCCCACATTATTAAAGTAAGGTGTCATCGCGGTACTGAGCAAACTGCCGATTACACCGCCGGAAGCGAAGTAATACAGGTCATCAACGTTGACGGCTGCAAGACCACAAGACGTGACAATGAGCGCCAGCGTGCCAATAAGGCGCAGCGAAAGGGCAAAATAATCGACGAAATCCTGTTTATCCCGCTGACGGAAAGCCGCCCAGCAGAGACACAGAATAATAGGTGGAATAGCGTAACCAAATACGCCAAAGATGAAGAACAGCGTGTCGGCCATCCATGCACCTACACCACCGCCCCAGTTATGAATTGGCCCATGCCAGGCTGTCTGAGACCAGCTTGGATCAGAGGGGTTAAAACTCACCAATGCCGCCATTAAATAAGCAGCAAAAATCGCTACCACAACCAGCAAAGCCTCCAGAAGACGGCGGCCATTGCTCAGTTTTTTCAGGGTAACTTCTTTATCTTCTGTATATTCCTGGCTCAAGAAAGGCTCTCCAGGTTCCTGTGAACTGAGAAAAAGCAACAGCGCCGAGACTCCCCGGCGCCATAGCTGTATAGATACACAGGAGTGTAGCTAAAATGACAAGGTTTTGCACCAGAACAATTACCGGGTCTTAATGACCAGGCGATTTGTCTGTTTCACTTCTTCCATCACCACGTAGGTGCGGGTGTCGTTAACACCTGGCAGACGAAGTAAAGTCTCACCTAACAGCTTACGGTAAGCAGACATATCAGGTACGCGGGTTTTCAACAGGTAGTCGAAGTCCCCTGAAACCAGATGACACTCCTGAATATCTTCGAGTTTTTGTACTGCCGCATTGAACTGTTCAAACACATCCGGGGCGCCGCGATTGAGGGTAATCTCAACAAATACCAGCAACGATGCGTCCAGATAATGCGGGTTGAGCAATGCAGTATAACCATTGATGAAGCCCTGACGTTCAAGACGACGAACGCGCTCCAGACATGGAGTTGGAGATAATCCCACACGTTTGGAAAGCTCGACGTTTGAAATCCGGCCATCCTTTTGCAATTCGTTGAGGATGTTACGGTCAATACGGTCGAGATCTTTTCCCGGACGTTTTTTGTTGTCTACCATTATTATTGTCTCTCTGCTGTCCTTCCCTGCACCTGCCATACCCCAGCCAACTTCAATGTCTAAGGGTTGTCCCAAGCGAAGACCCGATGATTAAGGTTTACGCATCCAAAAGCCGCGTTGATCCCCTGTCAAAAGGAACACGGCCATAAAACGGATACTCAAAAGAAATAACCTTGTGAAATTAATAGATTGAAAACCACCAACCTGATTCACTAAACCCTGCTGCGACATAAAAACCAAAAAGCAATACCAGGACGGGTCCGTAGCAGCCAATTGCATAAATTCAAGTCACAGACAGGCAGTTAATTTCTTCTTCCCCTGATGTTTTCGCAAATGCACAGCGGATTGTCAAAGTAAAAGAAGCAAAATCAGAAGAACGTGCCAGATTGAAAAGCGGACGCCCCCTTTTTAGCTGTCTTTTATCTATGAACAATAACAACGCATCTCACCCATTATTTCGGCCAAATCCCTACAAACAATCCTGAATTGTGGCTAAATTAACGCGTTCTGATGAACAACGTTCACAACGATCGGTCGCCGGAATGCTGGTTTTTCATCCTATCCATCAAACAGTTATCTGCCTCATCAATATTGGCGAAATCCTTTTTACGCGGGTTACGCAGTAAAAACTATCAGACAAATCGTTAACAACATCTGAGTTTACTTTTTTTACTGCGCCGTTTTCCCTACAATCGGTTTATCGCTTGTCGCCATCGCGGAGATGAATTACGCATGAGTACGGTTAAACACAGTAAGTTATTGATCTTGGGTTCCGGTCCGGCGGGTTATACCGCAGCGGTTTATGCTGCGCGTGCAAACCTCAATCCGGTATTAATTACCGGTGTGGAAAAAGGCGGTCAGCTGACCACCACTACCGAAGTGGAAAACTGGCCAGGTGATCCGGAGGGCCTGACCGGTCCGGGCTTAATGGAACGTATGCATGAGCATGCCACCAAATTTAATACTGAGATCATTTTCGACCACATCAACAAAGTCGATTTGCAGAACCGTCCGTTCCGCCTGACTGGTGACAGCGGTGAATACACCTGTGACGCGCTGATCATCGCAACCGGCGCTTCAGCACGTTATATCGGTCTGCCTTCTGAAGAAGCTTTTAAAGGTCGCGGCGTGTCAGCCTGCGCAACCTGTGATGGCTTCTTCTATCGCAACCAGAAAGTCGCGGTTGTCGGCGGTGGCAACACCGCTGTTGAAGAAGCTCTTTATCTGGCCAATATTGCCTCTGAAGTGCATCTGATTCACCGTCGTGACAACTTCCGTGCAGAAAAAATTCTGGTGGATCGTCTGAATGACAAAGTGGCCAGCGGCAATATCGTTCTGCATACCCATAAGACCCTGAATGAAGTGGTCGGCGATCAGATGGGTGTGACAGGCGCGAGCCTGCTCGACGTGCGCACTGATGAGAAATCGCAAGTGGATGTGGCGGGCGTGTTCATTGCTATCGGCCACAGCCCGAATACCGGCATTTTTGAAGGCCAGCTGGAACTGAAAGATGGCTACATCAAAGTGCAGTCCGGCTCTCATGGCAACGCCACCCAGACCAGTATTCCGGGCGTCTTCGCAGCGGGCGATGTTATGGATCATATCTACCGTCAGGCGATCACTTCTGCCGGAACCGGTTGTATGGCCGCACTGGATGCAGAACGCTATCTGGACGGTTTATCTCAAGCCCCGGATTTATAATTACGCCTGCGGCTAGTTATCGGACCAAGAGTCCATACAAAGAGTAACGAATAAGGCGGCTTAATTGCCGCCTTATTGTTTTCAGTGTTGAGCCAAGCATGTAACATGAGCGCCCTCCCATCCGGATTGCTGCACAGACTGATGCCTGATGAATAAAACACGACAACAAGAACTTATCCGCTGGTTAAAACAACAAAGCTCACGCGCCAAAGGCTGGATCCGTCTGTCTATGATGCTGGGTTTACTTTCCGGTTTGCTGATCCTCGCGCAAGCCTGGCTGATGGCCGGATTACTGCACAGCCTGATCATTGACCACACACCGCGTGATGCCCTGCTGCAAAGTTTCCTGTTAATGGCGCTGACGTTTGTTCTGCGCGCTGTGGTCACCTGGCTGCGTGAACAGGTGGGCTTTATTTGCGGACGTGTTATCCGTCAGGAAATGCGCAAGCTGGTGCTGGATCGTCTCGAGAAGCTGGGACCTGCCTGGATCCAGGGAAAACCGGCTGGCAGTTGGGCCAGCATTATTCTTGAACAAATCGAAGATATGCAGGATTACTATTCCCGTTATCTGCCGCAGATCGCTCTCGCAGGTATTATTCCCCTCCTCATTCTGGTCAGTATTTTCCCGATTAACTGGGCCGCCGGGCTTATTTTGCTGGTGACAGCGCCGCTGATCCCGCTGTTTATGGCACTGGTCGGTATGGGGGCCGCTGATGCGAACCGTCGTAACTTTGTCGCGCTGGCGCGTCTGAGTGGGAATTTTCTCGACAGCCTGCGCAGTCTTGATACGCTTCGCCTTTTCCATCGCGGCACAGCGGAAATCGACCAGATTAAGCGTTCAACTGAAAACTTCCGCGCCCGCACGATGGACGTTCTGCGTCTGGCCTTTTTATCTTCCGCTGTACTCGAATTCTTCGCCTCTATTTCTATCGCCGTTGTCGCGGTTTACTTCGGCTTCTCCTATCTCGGTGAACTCAATTTTGGCAGTTACGGCACGCCTGTGACCCTGTTCGCTGGCTTTCTGGTACTGATACTTGCCCCTGAGTTTTTCCAGCCTCTGCGTGATCTGGGCGCGTTTTACCACGCCAAAGCGCAAGCCATCGGCGCAGCAGAAAGTTTAGTCACGTTTCTGAGCGCAGAAAGTGCCGATATGGGTGACGGCGAGCAACCCTGGCCAGCCGGGCAGACAGTGGCACTGGCAGCCCGCGACGTCATTATTCAGTCACCGCAAGGCAAAACGCTGGCCGGTCCGTTAACGTTTAGCATTCAGACCGGACAACGTATCGCGATTGTCGGCCTGAGCGGCGCGGGGAAAAGCTCCCTGCTCAACGCCCTGCTGGGCTTCCTGCCTTACCAGGGTTCCCTTACTGCCAGCGGTATTGAACTGAAATCATTGCGTAGTGACGAATGGCGTAAACAGCTGAGCTGGGTGGGCCAGAACCCGTATCTGCCCGAACTTACCCTGCGCGCCAACATTCTGCTTAATCAGCCGGAGGTCAGTGACGAACAGCTTCAGTCCGCCATTGAACGTGCGTATGTGAATGAATTTCTACCCTTGTTACCGCTGGGGCTGGAAACTGAACTGGGTGACAGTGCTGCGCGGTTATCTATCGGACAGGCGCAACGCGTCGCCGTTGCCCGCGCCCTGCTCTCACCATGCAGTTTGTTACTGCTCGATGAGCCGACCGCCAGCCTGGATGCGCACAGCGAAAAACGTGTGATGAGCGCGCTGAGCGAAGCCTCTAAAGCACAGACTTCACTGCTTGTAACGCATCAACTGGAAGATACCCGTGACTATGACGAAATCTGGGTGATGGAGAAAGGCCTGATCGCTGAGCGTGGCACCTTCGCGCAACTGGTGACTCAGAACGGTTTATTCGCCAGTCTGCTTTCCCGGCGGAATAAGGAGCTTTAATGATGAAAACCCTTCTGCCTTATCTTGCTCTGTACCGCCGCCACGGGTTCCGTCTGTCACTGGGTGTTATTCTGGCCATCGTCACCTTACTGGCGAGCATCGGCCTGCTGACGCTCTCTGGCTGGTTCCTGGCAGCCTCGGCAGTGGCCGGTGTCGCCGGTTTATACAGCTTCAACTATATGCTGCCCGCAGCCGGTGTGCGCGGTGCTGCGATATTTCGTACCGCAGGCCGCTATGCTGAACGTCTGGTCAGCCACGACGCGACCTTCCGTGTGCTGGCGCATTTGCGGGTGTTTACATTCACAAAAATTCTGCCGCTGTCACCGGGGGGAATTGCACATTTCCGTCAGGCTGACCTGCTTAACCGCCTGGTCGCCGATGTCGATACGCTCGATCACTTATATCTGCGGGTCATTTCTCCGCTGGTGAGTGCGCTGGTGGTGATCATTCTGGTGACCTTCGGCCTGAGCTTCCTCGACGTGAAACTGGCGCTGACGCTGGGCGCGATTATGCTGGTGCTGATGCTGCTCCTGCCGGTGATTTTCTACCGCGCGGGAAAACCTGCCGGACGTGAACTGACGGCGCTGCGCAGTAACTACCGGATGCAACTGACATCGTGGTTACAGGGGCAGTCTGAACTGGTGGTTTTCGGCGCTCAGTCGCGGTTCCGCCAGCAACTCAATGATATCGAACAGCGTTGGATGTTGCGCCAGCAGCAGCAGGCAAAACTCACGGGCCTGTCTCAGGCAATGGTGATCGCGGCGGCCGGTCTGACCGTCACACTGATGCTATGGCTGGCTGCCGGTGGTATCAACCAGTTCCCGCAACCGGGCGCACTGATCGCACTGTTTGTCTTCACCCCGCTGGCGGCATTCGAAGCGCTGGGACCTGTAGCCGCCGCATTCCAGCATCTCGGGCAGGTTATCGCCTCAGCTCAGCGCGTCAGCCAGATCATCGACCAGCCCGCAGATGTGACCTTCCCGTCTCAGGGCCCGCTGGCCGGTGAACGGGTTAGTCTGTCGCTGAAAAATGTGAATTTCACCTATCCGGGGCAACCGTTGCCGGTGCTGAAAAATATCAATCTGGATGTCCGTGCCGGTGAGCACATCGCCCTGCTTGGTCAGACCGGTTGTGGCAAATCCACCCTGCTGCAACTGCTGACTCGCGCCTGGGATATCAGCAACGGTGCGTTGGAAATCAACGGTCATCCGGTTGCTGATTATGATGAAGCGACACTGCGCAAAATGATCACCGTCGTCAGCCAGCGTGCGCACGTCTTTAACACCACGCTGCGCGAAAACCTGCGCATGGCATCGCCGCAGAGCACCGACGAACAAATCGCCGATGCTCTGAAACAAGTTGATTTACATGTCCTGCTGGAAAACGAAGGCCTGAATGCCTGGCTCGGTGAAGGCGGACGTCAGCTTTCCGGCGGCGAACAGCGTCGTATCGGGCTGGCGCGAGCTTTGTTACATGACGCGCCACTGTGGTTGCTGGATGAACCCACGGAAGGGCTGGATGCAGAAACGGAACAACACATTTTGGCACTGCTGCACAAGCATTGTCAGAATAAGACGCTACTCTTAGTGACGCACCGTTTGCACGGTCTGGAAGCCCTCGACAGGATATGTGTTATGGAAGAGGGGCAGATTGTGGAACAAGGCGATCACCAGACGTTAGCCGCGGCACAAAGTCGTTATGCAAGGTTCCTTGCCCGCGCCTGACGGGGTTGTTTGTGGTTTTACGGCGGACGTGTCCGCCGGATAAGGAGATCTATGCGGTTAGTTAAGCTTGAGGCCAATTCATTGAATTTCCCGGAACCTGAAACCGCATTGCAGGAGCCGAATGGCCTGCTGGCTATCGGGGGCGATCTTACCGCTCCCCGCCTGCTTTCCGCGTACCAGCATGGCATTTTCCCCTGGTTCGAGCCGGGGGAAATGATCCTCTGGTGGTCACCTGACCCCCGCGCAATTTTGGTCCCGGGAGAACGCCACGCCAGCCGCAGTCTGAAACGTTTTATGCGCAAGATGCCGTTTCGTTTCACCCTCAACCAGCAATTTGAGCAGGTGATCCATGCGTGCGCCATGCAGCGTGAAGATGGCACCTGGATCGGGCCGCTGGTGCAGCGTGGTTATCAGGAATTGCATGAAGCCGGACGCGCGCACTCGGTTGAAGTCTGGGAAGGTGAAGAACTGGTTGGCGGTTTGTACGGCGTTTCTGTCGGCGGATTATTTTGCGGTGAGTCGATGTTCAGCCGGCGGGAGAATGCCTCTAAGTGCGCGCTTATGCTTTTTTGCCAACATTTTTCCCGCAATGGAGGAGAACTGATTGACTGTCAGGTGCTCAACCCTCACACTGCGTCGCTGGGTGCGAGAGAGATCCCCCGCCGCCAATTTTTGCAGCAGTTATCCGCACTTTCGCAACGCGCGTTAGCACCGGATTGCTGGTTGCCACAAGACTTATCCCCACATGATGAAGACCTGCCGGTGTTCCCGAAGGATAGGGAATAGGTGCGGTCATGGACCATACTTCTTTACATAATGTGGGTTTTTCGGCATTATCTTGCCGGTTAAAAACTATGGTAGTTAGACCTAGAGGATTCGATGGCCAAAGAAGACAACATTGAAATGCAAGGCACCGTACTTGATACGCTGCCAAACACTATGTTCCGTGTAGAATTAGAAAACGGACACGTAGTTACCGCTCACATCTCCGGTAAAATGCGTAAGAACTACATCCGCATCCTGACGGGCGACAAAGTCACTGTAGAGCTGACCCCGTACGACCTGAGCAAAGGCCGCATTGTCTTCCGTAGCCGTTAATAAGCGGCTCACTCATCGCTGATTTTCCGGCGATACCTGAGGATACCCTTTTCGCCCTTCCTGCTGTTGCAAGGGCGTTTTGTGGTATCCGCAATCCGGCGTTTTGTTCCATTATCCTTTCTGAAATCCCTCACTAATTACTGCAATTAAATAAAGAATTTCAGAAAGAAAAAAGGCGATGTTTTCACATCGCCTTTTGTTTTTTCATGCTTTATGAAAAATTAATGCACCGCACCTTCCGGTTTTTTCTTCTGCGCACTCATAAAGTGATAAGTGAGCTTGTCAGCCGCCTTATCCAGTGCCACAGAGACGGAACCGCCATCCACCAGTGAACCAAACAGCAGCTCGTTAGCGAGTGGTTTTTTCAGGTTTTCCTGAACGGTACGGGTCATCGGACGCGCACCCATCGCACGGTCATAGCCTTTCACTGTCAGCCAGTCGCGAGCCTCGTCGCTGACTTCCAGAGAAACGCCTTTCGCATCCAGTTGCGCCTGCAGTTCGACGATAAACTTGTCGACAACCTGCTGGATAACTTCCGTAGACAAATGGTTGAACCAGATAACGTTGTCCAGACGGTTACGGAATTCCGGCGTAAAGGTCCGTTTGATCTCTTCCATCGCATCCGGGCTGTTATCCTGATGCACCAGACCAATCGATTTACGTTCCGTTTCACGCACACCGGCGTTAGTGGTCATCACCAAAATCACGTTACGGAAATCTGCTTTGCGACCGTTGTTATCGGTCAGCGTACCGTTGTCCATCACCTGCAGCAGCAGGTTGAAGACATCCGGATGCGCCTTCTCTATTTCATCAAGCAGCACGACGGCGTGCGGATGTTTAATCACCGCATCCGTCAGCAAACCGCCCTGATCAAAACCGACATATCCCGGAGGCGCACCGATCAGACGGCTGACCGTATGACGTTCCATGTATTCCGACATATCAAAACGCAGCAGTTCGATATCCATCGCTTTCGCCAACTGAACCGTCACTTCGGTTTTCCCCACCCCGGTTGGACCGGCGAACAGGAACGAACCGACAGGCTTGTGATCCTGACCCAGACCGGCGCGGCTCATCTTGATCGCTTCGGTCAGTGCTTCAATGGCCGGATCTTGTCCGAAGACCAGCATTTTCAGGCGGTCACCCAGACTTTTCAGGACATCACGGTCTGTCGCAGACACAGTTTTTTCCGGAATGCGGGCAATACGCGCTACGACACTTTCGATATCGCTGACATTCACGGTTTTCTTGCGTTTGCTGACCGGCATTAACCGGCTACGTGCGCCCGCTTCGTCAATCACGTCGATGGCTTTGTCCGGCAGATGACGGTCATTAATGTATTTGACCGACAGCTCGACCGCCGCACGCACCGCTTTTGCGGTGTAGCGCACATCGTGATGCGCTTCGTACTTGGTTTTCAGGCCGTTAATAATCTGGACGGTTTCTTCAACGCTTGGCTCAGTAATATCAATTTTCTGGAAACGCCGTGCCAGAGCGCGATCTTTCTCAAAGATATTGCTGAATTCCTGATAGGTCGTCGAACCGATCACGCGGATTTTGCCGCTCGACAGCAACGGTTTGATAAGGTTCGCCGCATCCACCTGACCACCTGACGCCGCACCGGCACCGATAATCGTGTGGATTTCATCAATAAACAGAATGCTGTTTTTATCCTGCTCCAGCTGTTTCAGCAGAGATTTGAAACGTTTCTCGAAATCACCGCGGTATTTGGTACCCGCCAGCAACGAACCAATATCCAGAGAATACAGGGTGCAATCCGCCATTACTTCCGGCACATCGCCCTGCTCGATTCGCCATGCCAACCCTTCGGCAATGGCCGTTTTACCTACGCCGGATTCGCCCACCAACAGCGGGTTGTTTTTACGGCGACGGCAGAGCACCTGAATGGCGCGCTCCAGTTCTTTGTCACGGCCAATCAGCGGATCGATACCACCTACGCGCGCTAACTGGTTAAGATTAGTGGTGAAGTTCTCCATACGATCTTCCCCCGCCGACTGTTCTTCGTTAACTGGGTTTTCCGCATTGTTTTGCGCCTGGCTACCCGATTCATCTTTACGGGTGCCGTGCGAGATAAAGTTCACCACATCAAGGCGGCTGACATCATGTTTACGCAGTAAGTAGGCAGCCTGAGATTCCTGTTCGCTGAAAATCGCGACCAGAACGTTGGCGCCGGACACTTCACTGCGGCCAGAAGATTGCACGTGGAATACCGCACGTTGCAGAACGCGCTGGAAACTCAGCGTAGGCTGGGTGTCACGTTCCTCTTCACTGGCAGGTAAGGTGGGTGTGGTTTGCTCGATGAAGGCTTCCAGTTCCTGGCGCAGGGCCACTAAATCAACTGTACAAGCTTCGAGCGCTTCACGGGCAGCAGGGTTGCTGAGCAACGCCAGCAACAGGTGCTCCACGGTCATAAACTCATGCCGGTGCTCACGGGCTCTTGCGAAAGCCATGTTGAGACTGAGTTCAAGTTCTTGATTGAGCATAGGCACCTCCCAAATAGATTGCCTTAATCAGGCTTTTTCCAGCGTACACAGCAACGGATGCTCATTCTCCTTGGCGTACTCATTTACGTGTGCGACCTTGGTTTCCGCGACTTCGGCAGTATAAACGCCGCATATCGCTTTACCTCTGTAGTGCACCTGGAGCATCAGTTGCGTTGCACGTTCAATATCATAAGAAAAGAACTTTTGCAGAACGTCAATCACAAATTCCATTGGAGTGTAATCGTCGTTGTTTAATATAACTTTATACATAGATGGCGGTTTTACCTCATCCTTTTGCTTATCCGCCGCCAAATGTTCAAAATTTAGCCAGTCTTGATTATTACCCATTGCCTGTTCATCACCTGTGAAGATCGTATTGGAAGCCAAATACACAAACGGGAAGACTTTCTGCAGAGCCTCGCGCTGTTATTACCGTATTTTACCATCTCTGGCCTCACCTTGCCGCTGCACAAAATGTCTACGTACGTCAGACAACGCCGGGCAAAACTTAACAAAATATGTCAATAGCGTTACCTGCTTCAAACTTTGGTTATCTGCTCCCCCGCGACAAATGCCGTTTCCTTGACGTCTAACTCTATTCCACTAGAGTGTAAATTCGTGAGCTGAACGGAGTTTAAACCGGCCTGAACAGACGCTTATCCGCCGTGTTCCGGCCTTCGGGCTCACTCAACTGGCTTTATCTATTTACTACCAGACTAGTCATGAGAGGGATGTAGAAGCATGCAGACGGGTACTGTTAAATGGTTCAATAATGCTAAAGGCTTTGGCTTCATTTGCCCGCAAAATGGCGGTGAAGACATCTTCGCTCACTACTCCACAATCCAGATGGAGGGTTACCGGACTCTGAAAGCCGGCCAGCAGGTCAATTTCGACGTTCATGAAGGCCCAAAGGGGAATCATGCCAGTCTCATTATTCCAGTGGAAAGTGAAGTGGTCGCCTGACCGGTTCAGCATCACGCATCAGATAACGCTTCAACTGCAAATGCCGGTCACTTACTGACTGGCATTTTTATTTATGGGGGAGAATGCTTCCGGCTTCAAGTCCTGAGCGTGAAAAAAAGTACATTTTTTAGACACAAATTGCTAAGACACGTCATATGAGGATGTAAATCTAAACATCATCTCAACAAATTACATGCAATTTCTCCATAATTCCCACCGTTGTATACCTGTTTATTCTTGGCCTGATGAAATAGCCACCACAAAACTCTGGCTCACGACAACAGGTATTTCCATGACTACTTTCAGCTACCCTTCTGTAGAAAAGGCGCCACTTACCGGCCTTCAGTTAATGAAGGCATTGCTCACCCGTCAGATAACGCCAGGGCCATCATGGGAATTACCACGCTATCGCCTCAAATTCCTCTTCCGCACGCTGGCGCACCCGCGCAGAACGTTTGGGATGCTTGATTATCTGGCACAGCATCCGCAGCGCGACGAAATCCTGACCGCCATGCCCAGCCTGCCTTGTAAGCTGCACCGGGCGTATCAGTCGGCAAACATCACGCCGCAACAGGCGATGAAACGCATCACTGATCACTACGATATGATTGGTCATTGCCTGCCCGACGCGATTAATCACGGTTATCTGAATAAAAAGCCGATGGCGATCGCCACGCTGACAGGCAAAGAGGGGCAACATTTTTTTGTCGCCTTTAATGCCATCAGCCGTCTCGATAAAGAAGGCGAAGCCACCCTGACATTTAATACTCCGCAGGGTGAACCAATTGCGATCGTGACGTTTTCGTTCATTGAATATCAGGGGCGTCCTACGCTGTTTATCGGCGCGTTACAGGGGCCACGCGCGCACGTGGATCATCTGGAGATACAAACAGCGACCAAAGCCTGCCACGGTTTATTCCCTAAACGTCTGGTGATTGAAGCGCTGACCACACTCGCAGACGTCACCGGCATGCAGCAAATCGTGGCGGTGGGAAATCACACCCATATTTATGAAAACCCGCGCTACAAAAAACGCAAAGGCATGGTGTTTGCCGATTACGACAGTTTTTGGGAAACGCTGGATGCTAAACCGGGCGATGACGGTTATTTCCACTTACCCTCACAGATTGCCCATCGCCCGCTGGAAGAAATCGCCAGTAAACGACGCTCGGAATACCGTCGCCGTTACCAGCTGTTAGACGATCTGGAAACGCAGATCCGTCACACTTTTTCCAGCGGACATGGCAACCCCGTGATAACCGAAAACAGCCACGCCGCTTAATCCGCCCTGCCGCGTGCCAGCCATGCCACGCGGGAAAACATTTGCCGCAGCAGCGCAGGAATAGACGAGGTTCCCCGCAACGAGGCCGCAAGTGCCACATCAATCGCCAGATCTGGCTTCGAACTGCGGTGAATGGCTTTATCGATAATTCTTCTCGGCGACATCGGCACATTGTCCGGTATCGCCGCATTCTTGCGGTAAACGTCTTCGAAACCCTCGCGATACAGGAAGTGTTCGATATCCTGCGACGGCAACGCCGTCAGGCGATATCGCAGCGTATCGTTGTGGTTTTCCACGTTCGCAATCACTGTCGCAGCATATTTGCGACCGGCTTCGTCACCGTCGACCAGCGCATGCCATTCGATGCCCATTTGCCGCGCAAAACGCAGCAGAGGCTTCAGGCCACATTGTGCAAACTCAATAACCTTTATCCCTTCCGATTCAAAATGATAACCACACTGACGCGCCAGCTGATTCAGCAACCAGACTTCGGTCTCGCCTTCCACCAGCAGCCAGCAGCGGGCGAATAAAGACGAGGGACGGTTAAAACGGATATGGAAAGCGATGCGGCGGCTGTCTTCCATACTCAGCCCTTCAGGACCGATGGCGTAAGCCGCGACGCGGCCGGACTCACGCACCAGTCTGCATATTTGCTCAACGGGCACCAGCGACAACAAATCGCCGGAGTTGGTGGTGGTGATGCGCTGCAACGGCAACTGATCCAGTAATCCCCAGGCCACCGATAACATGATCGGATGCAAACGGGTTTCGGGGTCTTCAATGAGTAACAGTGGCCGGGCATCCGGATGCAGCACCACCGAGCCTTTCGCCTGTAACAATGTCGAGAACATGCCGAGCAGCATCACCCGCATACTGCGGCTGTTGGGTTCGGCAATCATGCGATTGATGTTATCCAGCGAACGCCATGCGCGGCGGCTCTCCGCCCGGCCATGACGCTTTTGCTGCCAGGGTGCGCTGCTGGACGTCCCCTGCTCGGCAAAATAGTGTTCCAGCAACTGTCGCATTGCCGACAGGCCACTGCGCAGTTCACTGTTTTTCAGCGTCTGCGGGCTGTGAACCAATTCGCGCGTCAGTTCATCGAGCTGTTTTGCCAGCTCTTCATTATTGACTGCCAGCCGCGGCGCCAGTGTTTCGCTGCGCAGACGGCGAATAAAGCGCGCATCGCGTAAGCGTAATACCGGGTTCAGGCGGATCAACGCCTGCGCAAGCGGATCAATCGTCGTCAGATTTAAAGGCTGACCGTTGGACGACAGAAAACTGCGCAGCGTCATCACGCTGCCATCGTCGTCCAGCTCTCCTTCAAGACGATAATAGATACGGTTCAGTTTATCGGCACATTTCACCCAAAGCGGTGAGAGCGGATTAAAGCGCGGCGACATATGATGACCGGCCTGGTTCTCGCAAAATGTAAACACCACGTGCAGGTACTGTGATTTGGCCTCCTCTTCGCCTGCCGGGAAATAGAAATCCTCCTCTTTAAAGCAGTACAATTTAGATTCGGGGGAAAGCAGCAGAGTTAACGCATCGAGCAGGCTGGATTTCCCCCAGGCGTTCTCGCCGATTAACACGGTGTTGGTCAGAAAGGATTCGGCCTGCCCCTGATGGGCAGAACCGGTAATCGATGCGCCACGTTGCGCGGGCTGCGTCAGCGTCAAAGACAGGCGGTTAATCCCGCGAAAACCGACAATATCAACACGTTCCAGATACATCAGACGCCTCCTGTGTGCTCAAAACTTTCCTGAGCATGGCGTTAAAAATCGGTTCAGGTCAAGCTCGCAGAGATATCTCTGCGTGCCGAAGCTGCTTTACAGTCAGATAACTTTTCGTTAGCGTGGCGGGCGGCATTTTATGTGCTGCGCGCCACTCATGGGATCTTACTTTTCAGGGACTTTTGCATCATGTATTCCGGGCTGTTAATTATTCTTTTGCCGCTGATTGCCGGCTACCTTATTCCGCTCAAAAACCGTGCCCTGTTGCATCTTGTTAACCAGTTACTGAGCTGGATGGTGTACGTCATCCTGTTCATTATGGGCATCAGTCTGGCTTTCCTGGACAATCTCAGCACCAATTTGCTGCTGATTTTCAAATATGCCGCCGTCTGTTTCCTGTGCATCTTCGTGATGAACTACGCCGCGCTGTGGTTGCTGGAACGCCGCAAGCCCTGGAAAACGCAGTATAAACAGGAAAAATTGCCGTCCCGCATTCACATGGCACTGGAATCACTGAAACTGTGCGGCGTGGTGGTCGGGGGTTTTGCGCTGGGTCTGACACAATGGCACTGGCTTACCTTCGCGTCGCAGGCCAGCGAAATCGCGTTGTTATTCCTGCTGGCGCTGGTCGGTCTGCAACTGCGCAACAGCAGCATGACCCTGCGCCAGATTATCCTGAACCGTCGCGGCATGATGGTAGCAATCGTGGTGGCCCTCAGCGCCCTGATTGGCGGTGCACTTGCCGCACTGCTGCTGGGTTTACCGCTGAAAACCGGGCTGGCCATCGCCTCCGGTTATGGCTGGTATTCGCTTTCAGGCATCGTTCTGACAGATTCTTTCGGACCGGTGATTGGCAGCGCGGCCTTCTTTAACGATCTTGCCCGCGAACTCTGCGCCATCATGCTGATTCCGACACTGGTGCGCAGCAGCCGTTCGACGGCTCTCGGCCTGTGCGGCGCGACATCCATGGACTTTACCCTGCCGGTGTTACAGCGCAGCGGCGGACTGGATATGGTGCCTCCGGCCGTGGTGCACGGCTTTATCCTCAGCCTGATTGCCCCGGTCTTAATGGCCTTTTTCTCTGCCTGATCCCTGCCCGTCCCGCTGCTATCCCGCAGCGGGAACCGCCCTGCAAAACTTGCGATAAATCAACTCCGCGTCACTTTGTCTTAAAAATCCCTTCATTTCTGTCTCAGCCAGCTCTAGGCTTGCATCAAAACAAGCATTTCAAATGCAACTTTAAAAGGACCTCATTATGTTTTGTGTGCAATGTGAACAAACAGTCCGTACCCCGGCGGGCAATGGTTGCGCGTATGCGCAAGGTATGTGTGGCAAAACAGCCGAAACTTCTGATTTACAAGACTTACTGGTTGCGGTGTTAGAAGGTTTATCTGCCTGGGCACTGACCGCACGCGGCTATGGCATCATTGATGAAGAGATCGACAGCTTCGCGCCCCGCGCCTTTTTCTCCACGCTGACCAACGTAAACTTCGATTCTGATCGTATCGTCGGCTATGCCCGTGAAGCCGTTCTTTATCGCGAATCGCTGGCTACCCGCTGCCGTCTGATGGATGCGGAAATCACCATTAACCATCCGCTGGCCGCACTGGAACTGGTGAGCGATAATCTCAGCGAACTGCAACAACAGGCACAGCAATTTGCGCTCAACGGTGACAAAGCGCAGATCGGTGATGACATTCACGGCCTGCGTATGCTGTGCCTGTATGGCCTGAAAGGTGCAGCGGCGTATATGGAGCACGCGCATGTTCTGGGCCAGTCTGATAGCGCCATTTACGCCGAATATCATCGCCTGATGGCGTGGCTGGGCACGCAACCGTCCGACATGGGCGAGCTGCTCGCGAACGCGATGGCAATCGGCAAAATGAACTTTGGCGTGATGGCCATTCTGGACAAAGGCGAAACCGATGCTTACGGACATCCGCAACCGACGGCGGTCAATGTCCGTCCGCTGGCAGGTAAAGCGATTCTGATTTCCGGTCACGACCTGAAAGATTTGCAGATGCTGCTCGAGCAAACCGTCGGCACCGGTATCAATATTTACACCCACGGCGAAATGCTGCCGGCGCACGGTTATCCCGAACTGAAAAAATTCCCGCATCTGGCCGGTAACTACGGCAGCGGCTGGCAAAATCAGCAGGTGGAGTTCGCCAAATTCCCCGGCCCTGTCGTCATGACCTCGAACTGTATTATTGACCCGAATGTCGGGAATTATGGTGACCGCATCTGGACCCGCAGCATTGTCGGCTGGCCGGGTGTGCAACATCTGGAAGGCGAAGATTTTGCGCCGGTGATTGCGCAGGCATTGCAGCTTCCGGGCTTCCGCTACAGCGAGATTGAACAGGAAATTACCGTCGGATTCGGCCGCCAGACGTTACTCAGCGCAGCAGACACCGTCATCGATCTGGTTGCCGCAAAAAAACTGCGCCACATCTTCCTGATCGGCGGGTGTGACGGCAGTCGCGGAGAACGCAGCTACTTCACCGATCTGGCGCTTAGCGTACCGCAGGACTGCCTGATCATGACGCTGGCCTGCGGCAAATACCGCTTCAACAAACTGGATTTCGGTACGCTTGAAGGCCTGCCTCGTCTGCTGGACGTCGGCCAGTGTAACGACGCCTATTCCGCCATTATTCTGGCCGTGAATCTGGCCGAGAAATTAGGCTGTGGTGTGAATGATTTACCGCTGAGTCTGGTGCTTTCCTGGTTTGAACAGAAAGCGATCGTGATCCTGCTGACCCTGCTGTCGCTTGGCGTAAAAAATATCGCCACCGGCCCGACGGCACCGGCCTTCCTCACCGATAACCTGCTGGCGATCCTGAATGAAAAATTTGGCCTGCGCGCAATCACCTCGGTTGAGCAGGATCTGAAAACCATGCTGCCGGAGTAAGCTGACATGAAATTTCCTTTATTTCCCGATCAGCCGACCGCGTTGTGCCAGAACCGCATGCAGGTGTATTCCGTCACACAGGAAACGCCGGATGTCCGCACGCTGTCGCTGATTAATCACGATGTGTATTCGTACCGTCCCGGCCAGTTTGCTCTGGTGAATATTGGCCAGAGTGGTGACGTACAGCGTGCCTATACACTGTCTTCCACACCGGGCAATAGCCGCTTTATTCAGCTGACGGTGCGCCGCATCGGGGGCGGCGAAGGTTCGCCATGGCTGACGCAGCAGGTGAAAGCCGGTGATTATCTCTGGCTGAGCGATGCGCAGGGGGAATTCACCTGCGATACGCCACAGCCTTTGTTGTTGCTGGCGGCTGGCTGTGGCGTGACGCCAGTTATGTCGATCACGCGCGATATTCTGGCGCATCATCCGGCGCAAAGCGTGCAGGTGTTTTACAGCGTGCGCAGCCCGAAGGACATCATTTTTGCCGAAGAATGGCAGCAACTGGCCGCAGCGTATCCGCAGCTTAATCTGATTCTTCTTGTGGAACAGGATGCAAAACCCGGCCAAATCGCCGGTCGCCTGAGCCAGGATCTACTGCAAAGTCAGGTGCCGGATATCCGTGAACGTCGGGTAATGATTTGCGGCCCTGCGCCTTATATGCAACTGGCCGGAGAATGGGTGAAACAACTGGGCGCAACGGCAGAGAATATCGTCAAAGAGCAGTTTCAGGCACAGCAAACTGAAGTGTCTGCCGACCAGCAACTGACGCTGACCCGCCTGACACCGTTACAGAATTACCGCGTACCGGTTGGAACGACATTGCTGGCAGCCATGGAACAGCACAGTTTGCCGGTCACCGCAGCCTGCCGTGCAGGCGTCTGCGGCAGTTGTAAAACCCGGATACTTTCCGGTGATTACCAGACCACCAGCCGCATGACACTGACCGACGAAGAGGTCGCTCAGGGTTATGTGCTGGCCTGTAGCTGTCAGCTCCAGGGCGACGTCACCCTCGCCTGATCTCCCGCAGTAACTCACTGCCCGCTCATGACTTTTTACAGTCTGCGCGGGCAGATTTACAATTCTTCACCTCCCTCCTCCGCATATTTTTGTATGGTTTAAGGCTGAACATTCAAGGATGTAATCAGTGGACTATGCTTAATCCACTTATTTGAAAATTAGCCCTAAATCATTCGAGTTGGATCAAGGCGGCAACTGAGTGAATCGCCGGGAGCATACATAAGTATGTGACCGGGTTCGCGAAAGCAGCCAACGCAGAGGCAGCTCGAAGGATGACGGGCGCACCGGAGGGACTATGAAACAAAGCGTAGCAGCATACCTGGCGAAAACTCTCGAGGCAGCAGGCGTAAAAAGGATCTGGGGCGTCACCGGCGACTCCCTGAACGGGTTAAGCGACAGCCTGAACCGCATGGGCACCATCGAATGGCTGGGTACGCGCCATGAGGAAGTGGCCGCATTCGCCGCCGGAGCCGAAGCACAAATCACCGGCGAACTGGCGGTGTGCGCAGGTTCTTGTGGCCCGGGCAACCTGCATCTGATCAACGGCCTGTTCGATTGCCATCGCAATCACGTGCCGGTTGTCGCGATTGCCGCGCATATCCCGTCGAGTGAAATCGGCAGCGGTTACTTTCAGGAAACCCACCCGACCGAATTATTCCGCGAATGCAGCCATTACTGCGAACTGATCAGCAATCCCGAGCAACTGCCGCAGGTGCTGGCGATCGCCATGCGCAAAGCCATTCTCAACCGTGGCGTGTCGGTGATTGTGCTGCCGGGCGATGTGGCGCTCAAGCCTGCGCCGGAAGATGCTAAAGTCAGCTGGTATCCGCCTGTGCTGCCAAAAGTCACGCCACAGCCTACAGAACTGGAAAAGCTGGCGGAACTGCTGAACGGCGCGACCAACATTACGATGATGTGTGGCAGCGGCTGCGCGGGTGCGCACGATGAAGTGATCAGACTGGCTGAAACCCTGAAAGCGCCGGTGGTGCATGCACTTCGCGGCAAAGAACATATCGAATGGGATAACCCGTACAGCGTCGGTATGACCGGGCTGATCGGCTTCTCTTCCGGTTATCATGCCATGCTCAATGCCGACACGCTGATCCTGCTCGGCACGCAATTCCCGTATCGCGCGTTTTATCCGACCGATGCCAAAATCATTCAGATTGATATCAATCCGGGCAGCATCGGTGCACATTGCCATGTGGATATGGCGCTGGTCGGCGACATCAAATCCACCCTGACCGCCCTTCTGCCGCAGTTGCAGGTAAAAAATGAACGCAAGTTCCTCGACAAGGCGCTGAAGCATTACGAGGAAGCGCGCAAAGATCTCGACGGGCTGGCGACGCCGAACGACAAGCAACCGATCCACCCGCAATATCTGGCGCAGCAGATTAGCCGCTTTGCCGCTGCCGATGCGATTTTCACCTGCGACGTCGGCACGCCGACCGTCTGGGCGTGTCGTTATCTGCAAATGAACGGCCAGCGCCGTTTGCTCGGCTCGTTCAATCACGGCTCGATGGCCAACGCCATGCCGCAGGCGATTGGTGCGCAGGCCATTGACCGCTCACGTCAGGTTGTGGCGCTGTGCGGCGACGGCGGATTTGCCATGCTGATGGGGGATTTCCTGACGCTGGCGCAGCAAAAGCTGCCGGTGAAAATCATTATTTTCAATAACAGCGTACTGGGCTTTGTCGCAATGGAAATGAAATCCGGCGGTTATCTGACGGATGGCACCGAGCTGAAAAACCCGGATTTCGCCGCTATCGCTGAAGCTGCAGGCATCAAAGGTATTCGGGTTGAAAAATCCTCCGATATCGACACCGCCTTGCAGGATGCGTTCGCCTACGAGGGGCCGGTGCTGATCGATGTGATCACCGCCACTGAAGAACTGGCGATGCCACCGCAGATAAAATTCGAACAGGCAAAAGGCTTCAGCCTGTACATGCTGCGCGCGGTGATCAGCGGCCGGGGCGACGAAGTGGTCGAACTGGCAAAAACCAACTGGCTGCGATAACCCCGACAGGGCTATAGTGCATGATTAAATAATCATACCTGCCCCCTTAAGGGGCATTCACCCAGAAGGAAGCCACGTTGATCGATTTACGCAGTGATACCGTAACCCGCCCCAGTGAAGCTATGCGTCAGGCCATGGCCCGCGCTGAAGTCGGCGATGATGTCTACGGCGATGACCCAACGGTAAATGCTTTACAGGACATGGCGGCAAAGTTGTGTGGCAAAGACGCGGCGCTGTTTTTACCAACCGGTACGCAGGCCAATCTGGTGGCGTTGCTGACGCACTGCCAGCGTGGCGAAGAATATATTGTTGGTCAGAAAGCTCACAATTATATGTATGAAGCAGGTGGAGCCGCGGTGCTCGGCAGTATCCAGCCTCAGCCGCTGGACATGGATGCTGACGGTTCTATCCCGCTGGATAAGATCGCGGCAGCCATCAAGCCCGATGATATCCATTTTGCCCGGACCCGTCTGCTGAGCCTGGAAAACACCCACAGTGGCAAAGTGCTTCCGCTGGATTATCTGCAAAAGGCGTTCGCCTTCACCCGCGAAAAAGGGCTGGCACTGCACATTGATGGCGCGCGTATCATGAATGCGGCAGTGGCACTGAACGTGGAATTACGTGAGATCACTCAGTATTGCGACACGCTGACCATCTGCCTGTCGAAAGGTCTGGGCGCACCGATTGGTTCCCTTCTGGTCGGCAGCAAAGAGTACATCCAGCGTGCTAACCGCTGGCGCAAAATGACCGGTGGCGGTATGCGCCAGTCCGGTATTCTGGCCGCAGCAGCAATTTACGCGCTGGAAAATAACGTTTCACGTCTGCAAGATGACCACGACAATGCACAGTGGCTGGCACAGGAACTGCGCAAAATCGGCGTAGAAATCGCTGAACCCGGTGCCCAAACCAATGTGCTGTACATTAAACAAAGCGCGGAACTGGCAGCCAAAATGGGGCCGTGGATGCAGGAGCGCGGTGTGATCATCAGTGCGGGGCCGGTCACACGCGTGCTGACGCATATCAATATCAGTCGTGAAGATCTGCAAAAAGTCGTGGCGCTGTGGCAGGAATTCCTGCATCAGCACGCCTGACAATCCGGTTGACGGCGATAGCCTGCGCGGGTATCGCCGTACTTTCTGCTTTATCTCCCTTACACTGACCGAGCAAATGGAAATGCCAATCACGACACACACTGGCCGGATCGTCGTTCTCGGTGCCAGCGGGTATATCGGACAACATCTGACGGCGCATCTGAGCCAGCAAGGTTTCAAGGTCACGGCCGCCGCACGCCGTATCGAATGGCTGCAACAGCAAAAATGGCCAAACGTCCGCTGCTGCTTCGCGGATGTCTATCAGAGTAAAACGCTGGCTGCCGCCTTTGAAGGCGCTGACGTGCTGGTGTATCTGGTTCACGCCATGGCAGAAGATGATGATTTACTGGAAAAAGAACGGCAGGCGGCGCAGCACACTCTGCTGGCACTGAAAGATTCCTCCATTAAGCACATTGTTTATCTCGGCTCAATGCAGCCGGAAGGCAATCATTCAGCGCATTTGCAGGCGAGAAAACTCACCGGCGATTTGCTGCGCATGAGTACCATTCCGGTGACGGAAATGCGCACCGGCATCGTGATTGGTGCCGGTTCTGCCGCGTTCGAAGTGATGCGTGACATGGTGTACAACCTGCCGGTGCTGACGCCGCCGCGCTGGGTTCGCTCAAAGTCATCGCCCATTGCACTGGTAAATCTGCTTAATTATTTACAGGGGCTGGTGACACTGCCTGCCACAGAAAATCAGATTCTGGAGGCGGCGGGGCCGGAATACATCAGCTATCAGACGCTGTTTAAACGCTTTATCGCGATGAGCGGTAAACGCCGCTGGCTGCTCCCCGTTCCCCTGCCAACATCTTTTGTTTCGGTATATTTTCTCAGCCTGATCACCTCCGTGCCGACGTCACTGGCAAAAGCGCTGATCCAGGGGCTGAACCACGATTTACCGGCCGACAGTGAGAAACTGCAAAAGCTGATCCCGCAAACACTGATCCCCATTGATGAGGCGATCCGCAGTACGCTGGAAAAAGAACAGCAACAGATCATGGATTCACCGGACTGGGGATACGATCCTGACGCCCGTGCGCGCTGGCGTCCAGGCTACGGTTATTATCCGAAACAGGCGGGTTTCACGTTGGAAACGTCGGCGTCAAAAGCCGCATTATGGAAAGTCATTCAGCAGCTTGGGGGCGCTGAAGGGTATTTCTATGCCAACGGTTTGTGGAAAACGCGGGCACGGATCGACGATTTACTCGGCGGCGGCGTGAAATACGGCCGTCCGGATCGTGATTTCCTGAAACCTGGCGATAAAATTGATGGCTGGAAAGTGATCGGCCTGAAACCTCAGCGCGAACTGGCGCTGTTATTCGGCATGAAAGCGCCGGGGCTCGGTCGTTTAACGTTCACGATTACCGACCACGGTGAAAGCCGCAGCCTGGATGTGCGCGCCTGGTGGCATCCGGCAGGGTTCAGCGGCCTGCTTTACTGGTTCAGTATGATGCCCGCTCATCAGTTTATTTTTCGTGGCATGGCAAAACGCATCGCCAGCCTTGCCCGGCAGAAAGACCGTTGCGGACGCTAAAGAGGGTCATTTAATCTGCTTTCAGACACAGCTTTCCCCCTTTCCCATTGCAACCCGCACAATTTCACGAAAGAATGGCACCCTTATTGCTGAGGGGTGCCAGAACCCCGACGCTGACAACAATTTTTCTCTATTTATGAAGGCATTGGCCTGTATATGAAGGTTTTGGTTACCGGTGCGAGCGGCGGTCTTGGAAGAAATGCCGTTGAGTTTCTGCGAAATAAAGGCATCAAAGTCAGGGCGACGGGACGGAATGCCGCCATGGGATCGCTTTTGCAGAAAATGGGCGCAGAATTTATTCACGCCGATCTCACCACGCTGGTGTCTGCTCAGGCCAAAGCCCTGCTGGCAGATATCGATACCGTCTGGCACTGCTCAGGGCTGATGTCGCCGTGGGGCAGTGAACAGGAATTCGAGCTGGCGAATGTGCGCGCCACACGGCGTCTGGGCGAATGGTCCGCGGCATATGGTGTGGAAAACTTCGTGCATATTTCGTCACCGGCGATCTACTTCGATTTTCACCATCACCGTGATATTCAGGAAGACTTTCGCCCGCACCGTTTCGCCAACTCCTTTGCACGCAGCAAAGCCGCCGGTGAACAGGTGATCCACACGCTGGCATTGTCGAATCCACAAACGCATTTCACCATTTTGCGACCGCAGGGCATTTTCGGCCCGCACGACAACGTCATGATGCCGCGTTTGCTGCAAATGCTGAAATATGGCGGAACACTGATGCTGCCACGCGGCGGAGAAGCGCTGGTGGACATGACCTACGTTGAGAATGCCGTGCATGCAATGTGGCTGGCGACGCAGTCGCAGGCAACAGAATCAGGTCGCGCGTTCAATATTACAAATCAGCAACCGCGTCCGCTGTGTACGCTGGTGAAACAACTGATGGAAAATCTGGATATCAAATATCGCATCCGTTCGGTACCGTATCCGCTGCTGGATATGATGGCGCGGGGCATGGAGCGCATCAGCAAAAGCTCGCAGAAAGAACCGGTGCTGACGCATTACAGCGTGGCAAAACTCAATTTCGATCTCACGCTCGACACACAGCGTGCGCAGAAAGAACTCGGTTATGTGCCGGTGATTTCACTCGATCAGGGGATTATCCGCACCGCCGACTGGTTACGCGATCACGGTAAACTTCAGGGGCTGCACGGCATCGGCCCGAAACGCGACTGACCGTAAAAGTCAGTCGCTGGTTTCAGTCGTTCTTATCCGGAAACTGCTGTAACAGCGCCCGGACGATCGCTTCGGTTTCAGCATCCGCATGGCCGCGATAATCACTCTGGCGGAAATGCATCTGGAATGCCGCAATCACCCGACGCTGCTGACGCGGCGTCATATTATCTTCCACTGAATATCCGTATGCTTTCAGCAACACCAGCAACTGCGCCTGATCGACAGGCTGTTGCGGATTACGTCCTGCCAGATACTGATTCACCCGCGCCGCATCCGGCCACGCGCCAACCCCACGTTCGGCCATTTCCTGCCAGGGGAACAGCGGACCGGGGTCATCTTTGCGCTGCGGCGCGATATCGCTGTGCGCCACCACATTGCGCGGTTCTATCTGATAACGCGCGACAATCTCCTGGCTCAGATTAGCCAGTAAATCTATTTGCGCAGGCGGGAACGGATAGAATTTTTTGCCGAGCAAATAGTTGCTGTAGCCTTTGTTCTCCAGTTCGATGCCCACCGACGTATCGTTAAGATTGGTACGCCCGCGCCAGCTGCTGGCACCGGCATGCCAGGCGCGCATATTTTCAGGCACCAGTTGCCACGCCACCGGTTTACCCGCTTCAAGTGGCGGTTGCGCCGGGATCAGATAATGTGCGCTGACGTGCTCATCTGTAAGCGTATTTAATGCGTTGTTGAAATCTTCAGCGGTGTAATGGATCACCAGAAAACGGATCCGCTGATCTGCGCCCTGCGCCTGTCGCGCCGTTTCCAGCCGGAATGGCGCATCCGCGCCCTGCTGGCTGGCGTGCTGACAACCCGCCAGCATGAGTAATGCGACGGTGAACAGACCCTGTTTCACACGCTGACAGATCATTTGCGATGCACAATCACTGCGGTGCCGGACACGCTGACCATCAGCATGCTGCTGTCTTTGCCCACGGTTTCATAATCGATATCAATACCGACAACCGCGTTCGCACCGCGCTCTTTCGCCTGTTCTTCCAGTTCACGGAAAGCAATTTCACGCGCCTTGCGCAGCTCTTTTTCATAAGCGCCGGAACGCCCACCGACGATATCGCGCACACCAGCAAAGAAATCACGAAAAATATTTGCCCCCAAAATCGCTTCGCCCGTCACTACGCCGCAATATTCAGCGATGGTGAAACCTTCGAGGGTCGGAGTGGTTGAAATTTGCATGCGTATTCCTTATCAGTTGTCGTCCAAATCCTGACAATAATGTCATTAATAGCATAAACCCTGCGTGAGAGATCAAGGTATTACCTTTGACTGATTTCTCTTCGTCATGCATTAAGCCAAATCGGTTTTATACTGTATGGTAAAGAACGTCATGGTGAAAATGTTCAATCTTTCAGTAAGGAATACAATGAAAAAGAAAACCCTTGTCGCCGCCATCCCGCTGGTACTGATGTTAAGTGCCTGCACCACGGTAGAACCTGCATATAAGGACATTGGCAGCCGCACCGCACCCTGTGTCGATGGCGGCCCTGACAGCGTTGCTCAGCAATTCTATGATTTTCGCATTAAACAAGGCGGCAGCGGATTACCCAATTCCAGCCAACTGGCGGCATACCGACCTTATCTGAGCACCGCATTGTATGATGCGCTGCTGAAAGCGCAGTCACATCCGAAAGTCGATATCGCCGCCTCACCGAACGAGAAAACGGGTGCTGGTTCTGGCGATGGTGACATTTTCTCCAGCCTGTTTGATGGACCGACGTCTGCCTCCGTAGACAGCGCCTCCACCATACCGAACACCGACGCCCGTAACATTCCCCTGCGTGTCACCTTCACACATGAGAAAGACAAAGGCGCATCGACAAGCTGGAAAGATGAAGTGCTGATGGTGCGTGAAGGCCAATGCTGGACGGTTGATGATGTGCGTTATATGGCAAACCTCGATTTCGCTTCAAGTGGCACACTGCGCCAGGTTTTAGAACACCAGTAAGCCATTCCTTTCTCTAAAATAGCGGTTGCATAATGTGGGTCAGTGATGAATATCGTCATTGACCAACATCCCCGTCACAGCGGTTTAACAATATGATGTGCTACACTTTGGCATTCCTGCGGTAACACATAATTTTTAAGCCGCGATCGTTGCATAACTATGCTGCGGAAGTTACCATCTGCGGCATCAATGGCTATTCACTATTTGCGCATGAGTATTCAACTTAATAGCATCAACTGCTTCTACGGCGTGCATCAGGCGCTTTTTGACATTCAGCTCGACTGCCCTGCCGGTGAAACTCTGGTTTTACTCGGCCCAAGTGGTGCAGGCAAAAGCTCCCTGTTACGTGTTCTGAACCTGCTGGAAATGCCGCGTTCAGGCACTTTGCAGATCGCCGGTAATACCTTCGATTTCACCCGCAAACCGGATGAAAAAGCCGTTCGCGAATTGCGTCAGAACGTCGGCATGGTTTTCCAGCAATACAATCTGTGGCCGCACCGCACGGTGCTCGACAACTTACTGGAAGCGCCTATGCGAGTGCTGGGGCTGACCAAAGACGTTGCGCTCGCGCGTGCCCAGAAATTGCTGACCCGTCTGCGTCTGACCGATTACGCCGATCGTTTTCCGTTGCATCTTTCCGGTGGCCAGCAACAGCGTGTGGCGATTGCCCGTGCGCTGATGATGGAGCCTCAGGTTCTGCTGTTTGATGAACCTACCGCCGCGCTTGACCCGGAAATCACCGCCCAGATCGTCAGCATTATTCGCGAACTGGCCGGCACCGGCATTACTCAGGTTATCGTGACCCACGAAGTTGAAGTTGCGCGTAAGACCGCCAGCCGCGTGGTGTACATGGAAAATGGCCGCATTGTCGAGCAAGGCGATGCCTCCGTTTTCGCACAGCCGCAAACCAAAGAGTTTGCCAGCTACCTTTCCCACTAAACTGTATTTCTATCAATACATTGATTGATGTTTCTACGGAGTTTGCGATGAAAAAATTAGTAATTGCCGCGGTTCTGGCTACCGTCAGTTTGTCTGCCAGCGCTGCTGATACCATCCGTTTCGCGATGGAAGCGTCTTATCCTCCGTTTGAGTTTGTAGACTCCAGCAATCAGATCCAGGGCTTTGACGTCGATCTGGCGAACGCCATGTGTAAAGAGATGCAGGCAACCTGTACGTTCACCAATCAGGCGTTCGACAGCCTGATCCCGAGCCTGAAATTCCGCCGTTTTGACGCGGTGATTTCCGGTATGGACATCACGCCTGAACGTCAGAAACAAGTGGCTTTCACCAACCCGTACTACGATAACTCTGCTATTTTCATCGCCCATTCTGGTCAGTTCACTGACGTTGCTGCGCTGAAAGGCAAACGAGTCGGTATGCAAAACGGCACGACTCATCAGAAATACCTGATGGATAAGCACCCTGAAATCACCGCCGTACCTTACGACAGCTATCAGAATGCCGTACTGGACCTGAAAAACGGTCGTCTGGATGCCGTATTCGGTGACACCGCCGTGGTGAATGAATGGCTTAAACAGAACAAAAATCTGGCCGCTGTGGGTGACAAAATCACTGACCCGACTTACTTCGGTACCGGCCTGGGTGTTGCGGTTCGTCAGAACAATACCGAATTGCTGACTAAACTGAATGATGCTCTGGCAAAAGTGAAAGCAGACGGCACTTACAAGACGCTGTATTCAAAATGGTTCCAGCAATAAGTTTGCCTATCAATGACTGAATTCCAACCTTTAGCAAGCGCCGCCGGGATGACCGTCGGCCTTGCCGTTTGTGCGCTGATCCTCGGCCTGGTGCTGGCGATGATTTTCGCAGTCTGGGAATCCGCGCCGTGGAAGCCGCTTAGCTGGCTGGGCACCGCGTGGGTTACCGTGCTGCGCGGTCTGCCGGAAATCCTGGTGGTACTGTTCATCTATTTTGGTTCCTCACAACTGCTGATGGTGCTGGCCGATGGCTTCAGCATCAACCTTGGCCTGTTCGCCATACCGATCAAGTTGCCGATTGAGAACTTCGAAGTCAGCCCGTTTGTGTGTGGTGTGATCGCCCTTTCCCTGCTGTATTCGGCTTATGCATCGCAGACATTGCGCGGCGCACTGAAAGCCGTGCCGCAAGGGCAATGGGAGTCCGGTCAGGTGTTGGGCATGAAAAAGTCGGCGATTTTCTTCCGCCTGATCATGCCGCAGATGTGGCGTCATGCGTTGCCGGGGCTGAGTAATCAGTGGCTGGTGCTGCTGAAAGATACCGCACTGGTATCCCTTATCAGCGTGAACGACCTGATGCTGCAAACCAAAAGCATTGCGACCCGTACGCAGGAGCCATTTACCTGGTATGTGATTGCGGCGTGTATCTATCTGCTTGTTACCCTGTTCAGCCAGTTCGTGATTAAACGTATCGAATTGCGTACCACACGCTTTGAACGGAGTGCATCCTGATGTGGGAATATTTACCTGAAGTCCTGAAAGGATTGCACACCAGCCTGACACTGACCGTGGCGGCACTGATTGTTGCACTGTTACTGGCGATGATTTTCACCGTCGTTCTGACGCTGAAAGTGCCGGTTGCCAGTCAGATCGTTAAAGGTTACATCACGCTGTTTACCGGCACACCGTTGCTGGTGCAAATCTTCCTGATTTACTACGGACCGGGCCAGTTTCCGTCGATCCGCGAAATTCCGTGGTTATGGGAAGTCCTGTCGCAGCCGTGGCTTTGCGCGATGTTTGCATTGGCGCTGAACAGTGCGGCATATACCACACAGTTGTTTACCGGTGCGGTACGCGCTATTCCGTCCGGCCAGTGGCAGTCGTGCGAAGCACTTGGCATGTCGAAGCCGCAAACCTTGCGCATTCTGTTGCCGTACGCCTTTAAACGCGCGCTGTCATCGTATTCCAACGAAGTGGTGCTGGTGTTTAAAAGTACCTCGCTGGCCTACACCATTACGCTGATGGATGTGATGGGTCACAGCCAGCTGATGTACGGTCGTACGTATGACGTGATGGTATTCGGTGCGGCCGGTGTGGTTTATCTGTGCGTGAACGGGTTGCTGACCCTGATGATGCGCCTGATTGAGCGTCGTGCACTGGCATTTGAACGCCGTAACTGATAGCCAGAGAAGAATCTGAAGGGACGAGAAATCGTCCCTTTTTTTGTGCCGGAAAAAACATCCCCCTGTTTCAATTTATAATTTTTTAATCAAATTTATTGCATATAAATTCATTTAGTGGCACTTTGTTCTCAGGTTTCACTTCCTGCCAGTTACCCGATTAAATTAATAAAATCAGTAAACTGTACCATGAAGGGAATGTCATTTTTTGAACAGGAATATATTGCATGAAAAAGCTGATCCTCGCCGCCCTCTTGTCTGCCACGGTTTTCACTGCCACCGCTGCGGACACCATTCGTTTCGGTACTTCCGCCACGTATCCGCCGTTTGAATCTATCGGCGCTGACAACCAGATTATTGGTTTTGATATCGACCTGGCGAACGCGCTGTGTAAGCAAATGCAGGAAACCTGTACCTTCACCAATCAGCCGTTTGATGGTCTGATCCCGGCACTGAAATTCCGTCGTTTCGATGTGATTATTTCCGGTATGGATATCACGGAAGAGCGCAGTAAACAGGTGACGTTCACCCAGCCTTACTACGCTAACACGGCAATGATTATCGGGCCGAAAGGCAAGTTTGCTTCTATTGCGGATCTGAAAGGTAAGCGTGTTGGCCTGGAAAATGGCACCACGCACCAGAAATACCTGATGGAAAAGCATCCTGAAATCACTACCGTCGGTTACGACAGCTATCAGAATGCGATTCTGGATCTGAAAAGTGGTCGTCTGGACGGGCTGTTAGGCGACACCGCCGTGCTGAACGGCTGGCTGAAATCCAACCCGAATCTGGGTGAAGTCGGCGAGCTGATTAAAGATCCGCAATACTTTGGTACCGGCGTCGGCATGGCGGTGCGTCCTGATAATAAGGAACTGCTGGCGAAGCTGAACACAGCGCTGGAAGGGATCAAAGCTAACGGCGAATTTAAAAAGATCAATGACAAGTGGTTCCCGGCTCACTGATTCCCCGTCATACTTTTTTAACAGCCGTCTGAAAAGGCGGCTGTTCTGCGTAACATCCCTCAAAAATGTAATCTGCCAGAACTTATTACATCGAAAAAGTGACATTCATCACACTACATTCATGGAATGACTTTTACACTGTTCAACCGTAATCACTGCGAGATCGAATGTTTATGCACGCACGTTTTCACACCGCCTTTGCGGCACTCCCTGAAAATTTATCCTCCGCGCTTGAGCCGTTTTTGCGTCATGATGACTTCCCGGCAATGCTCACTGCGGCTGATGTTGCGCAGATAAAACAGGCGACCGGACTGGACGATGACGCGCTGGCATTTGCCCTGCTGCCTCTGGCCGCAGCCTGTTCCGTTACGCCTATCTCTCATTTCAATGTCGGTGCGGTTGCACGCGGAATTTCAGGCAATTTGTATTTCGGTGCCAACATGGAATTCACCGGTGCGCCGATGCAACAAACGGTTCACGCTGAGCAATCCGCAGTCACGCACGCATGGCTGCGTGGTGAAACCCGTCTGGCCTCCATCACCGTGAATTACACCCCTTGCGGGCATTGTCGTCAGTTTATGAATGAGCTGACCAGCGGCACAGCGCTGGATATCCATCTGCCCGATCGTGATGTAGCAACACTTGGCGATTATCTGCCGCACTCCTTCGGCCCGAAGGATCTGGACATCACCACCCTGCTGATGGACCAAGTGAATCACGGTTACACACTGGAAAGCACCGACTCCCTGGCACTCATGGCACTGGATGCCTGCAATCAAAGTCATGCGCCTTACAGTAAGTCGCACAGTGGTGTGGCGCTGGAAACTCATAACGGCAAACAGTTCGGTGGCCGTTACGCCGAAAACGCCGCATTCAATCCGAGCCTGCCTCCTTTGCAGGCCGCGTTAATCCTGCTGAATATGTCAGGTGAAGATTGCCTGAAAGTGCGCCGTGCAGTACTGGTCGAGCAAAAAGATGCGTTGATCACGCAAAACGATGCCACGCGTGCCACGTTAAAAGCACTGGGCTGCAAAGATATCACCACGCTGACCTGCTGATAGTGTGAGCCGGTTAACACTAAAGACTCTGTTTCCGGAGTCTTTAGTTACATAACATTGTCATTACATTTGTCATTTGAAATCCTTATTTCCTCTCTGTTACCCTCACCGCTCCGAAATATAAAAAACAACATTCTGAAAACCGGAAGAGTAAAACGATGGAACTTGAATACGAAAGTAAACGCCCCCTGTACATTCCCCACGCTGGCCCGATCCTGTTAGAGTTTCCGTTACTGAATAAAGGCAGCGCTTTTACTGAAGAAGAGCGCAGCAACTTTAACCTTCACGGTTTACTGCCGGAAGCGGTGGAAACCATCGAAGAACAGGCTGACCGTGCCTACCGCCAGTTTCAGAATTTCAAAACCGACATCGATAAACACATCTATTTGAGAAACATTCAGGACACCAATGAGACACTGTTCTACCGTCTGCTGGACAACCATCTCAGCGAAATGATGCCGGTGATTTATACCCCGACCGTCGGCGAGGCCTGCGAACACTTTTCCGATATCTACCGCCGCGCCCGTGGCCTGTTCATCTCTTATCCCAACCGCGCCCACATCGATGACATGTTGCAGAACGCCACCAAACAACACGTAAAAGTGGTGGTGGTGACTGACGGCGAACGCATTCTCGGCCTGGGCGACCAGGGCATCGGCGGCATGGGCATTCCGATCGGTAAGCTTTCCCTGTATACCGCCTGTGGTGGCATCAGCCCGGCGTATACCTTGCCGGTGGTTCTGGACGCCGGCACCAACAATCCGCAGTTACTCAACGACCCGCTGTACATGGGCTGGCGTCATCCGCGCATTACGGGTGAAGAATATGAAGCGTTCGTTGATCAGTTCATTCAGGCCGTAAAAATCCGCTGGCCAAACGTGCTGCTGCAGTTTGAAGATTTCGCGCAGAAGAATGCCATGCCGATCCTCGAACGCTACCGTGATGAACTGTGCTGCTTTAACGACGATATTCAGGGCACAGCGTCCGTGGCGCTGGGTAGCCTGATTGCCGCCAGTAAAGCCGCCGGGGGCAAACTGAGCGATCAGACAGTCGCCTTCCTCGGTGCCGGTTCTGCCGGTTGTGGTATCGCAGAACAAATCGTTGCGCAGATGAAATCTGAAGGTCTGAGTGAAGAAGAAGCCCGCGCCAAAGTCTTTATGGTCGACCGCTTTGGTTTGCTCACCGATAAACTGCCTAACCTGCTGGATTTCCAGAGCAAACTGGTGCAGAAAAGCAGCGCACTGGCCAGCTGGGGCATGGAAAGCGACAGCGTTTCCCTGCTGGATGTGGTGCGTAACGCCAGGCCAACCGTGCTGATCGGCGTTTCCGGCCAGCCGGGGCTGTTCACCGAAGAAATTATCCGCGAAATGCACAAACACTGTGCACGTCCGGTGGTGATGCCCCTGAGCAATCCGACGTCCCGCGTGGAAGCCACACCTGCCGATATCCTGAACTGGACAGACGGCGCCGCGCTGGTCGCCACCGGCAGCCCGTTTGCACCGGTGAGCCACAAAGGCAAGCTCTACCCTATCGCACAGTGCAACAACTCCTTCATCTTCCCGGGGATCGGGCTGGGTGTGATTGCCTCGGGCGCCACCCGCGTTACCGACGGGATGCTGATGGCCGCCAGCAGAACGCTGGCAGAGTGTTCGCCGCTGGCCACAGAAGGCACAGGCTCGCTGCTGCCGGACGTTGACGATATTCAGGGCGTGTCTAAATGCATCGCGATGGCCGTCGGTAAGGCCGCGCAGTTGCAGGGCGTGGCGATGGTAACGTCAGAAGATTCTCTGTCGAAAGCCATTGAGCACAACTTCTGGGCACCGCAGTACCGAAGTTATAAGCGCACGTCTTTCTGATCCGACGGTAGTAAAAGAAGTCCGGCTATGATCCAGACCAATGCCTTATGCATTGGTCTTTTTTTTCGTCCAAATTGCAGTACGTCGCGCAGATTAAGAAGTAATTCACTGAAAAGTGCTGAAAAAAGCTGCGAAGCCTGTGGATGCAGAGTCCAACGTATTGCGAACCCCGAACAGGTAAAGTAGCCTTGGATCCGATTTCCATCCGGTCATAACAGGGATACCTATGATTAAGCGACTTATAGCTGGCGTTTTCGGCATCATTATTCTGATGCTGGCTGTCGCTATTGGGCTTGATCAGTGGATAAGCTTACGTACCCAGCCCTACATTTATGACGAAGTACAAACCCTGCCGCACCGTCAGGTCGGCGTGGTGCTCGGAACAGCGAAGTATTACCGCACCGGCGTCATTAATCAGTATTACCTGTACCGGATTCAGGGCGCGATTAATGCCTACAACAGCGGCAAGGTGAAATATCTGCTGCTGAGCGGTGACAATGCACAGCAAAGTTATAACGAGCCGAGCACCATGCGCCGCGACCTGATTGCCGCCGGTATTCCCGCCAGCGATATCGTGCTCGACTACGCCGGATTCCGTACGCTCGACTCCATCGTGCGTACCCGCAAAGTCTTCGACACTAACGATTTCATCATTATCACCCAGCGTTTCCACTGCGAACGCGCGCTGTTTATCGCGCTGCACATGGGCATTCAGGCACAATGTTTCGCCGTACCATCGCCAAAAAATATGCTCAGCGTGCGCAGCCGCGAGATCTTCGCCCGCCTCGGCGCGCTGACGGATTTGTATCTGCTTAAACGCGAACCCCGCTTCCTTGGCCCGCTAATCCCTATTCCTGCGGTACACACCATTCCGGACGATGCCCAGGGCTACCCGGCGGTAACACCGGAACAACTGCTGGCATTACAACAGCAACTTGAAGCCGAGAAGAAAGCCGCTATCGCCAAAGCCGCGGCAGATAAGGCAGCAGCGGATAAAGCTGCTGCGGAAAAAGCGGCCGCAGACGAAGCAGCCAGAGTCAAAGCGGAGCAGGAAGCCAATGACGCCGCTCAGGATGAAACCGAGGATGCCGCACCGGCACCGCAACCTGAACCACCGAAACCTGTGGGCAGAAATCCTTTCCAGCAGTAAGAACCGGACTGCGCCTCCCCTTCGAAAGGGTTTGGCCTTTAGCGCCTCACCCTGCGAAAGGGGAGGGAGCAGTCCGTTTCCGAATTTACGACAGCAAAAAGGCCGCGTATGCGGCCTTTTGTTTTTACTGCCCGATCACTTATTTCTTCTTGGCGTATTTCAAAGAGTCCAGCGCCACCGCAAAGATGATGATGCTGCCCTTGATAATGTACTGCCAGTAAGGGTTCACGCCGATGTAGGTCAGGCCGTAGTTGATGACGGTGAAAATCAGCACCCCTGTCACCACCCCTGCCACAGAACCCACACCACCGGCGAATGACACGCCGCCGACCACACAGGCTGCGATGGCATCGAGTTCATACATAAAGCCGAGGTTGTTGGTCGCACTGCCGATGCGCCCTGCTTCGAGCAAACCGCCGAACGCGTAGAACACACCAGACAATGCATAAATCATAATCAGGTTTAACGGGACGTTAACGCCGGAAACTTTCGCGGCTTCCGGGTTACCACCGATAGCAAAGATGTTTTTACCGAAGCGGGTTTTGTTCCACAACACCCAGACAAAGGCGATCGCAATCAGCGCATAGAACGTAATGTAGGAAAGCTTCAGACCACCTAAATGGATAAAGCCTTGTGCAAACTGGGAGAAGCCCGGGTCAAAGCCTGCGACCGGTGAAGAACCAACATAATCGTAATACAGGGAGTTAATCCCGTAGACGATAATCATCGTGCCCAGCGTGGTAATAAACGGCGTTACGTTCAGGTAAGCGATAATAATACCGTTCAGCAAACCAATTAATGCACCAACAATACACACGGTCAGAATAACCAGCGGAATGGGCACCACTTCCAGATTCGGGAATACTTTGTTGACGTTGTCCATCGCCTGCAACATGGTGGCCGCAACAACCGCTGCTAACCCGACCTGACGCCCGGCTGACAGGTCAGTACCCTGGGTGACGATAAGCCCTGCCACGCCCAGTGCGATAATAACGCGCACAGATGACTGAGTCAGAATGTTACTTAAGTTGACGAGACTGAGGAAGCTCGGATCCTGGATGATAATAATGGCCAGTAAGACCAGCAGGACCACATAAATCCCGCCCTCTTTTAAATAAGTGAGCACACTTTTCTTATTTAATGCTTTCATAATAAGAACCCTTAAAAATTAGAGATGCAAGGAAGCCAGGCGTAATATTTCGTTCTGCGAGGTATTTTTAGTTTCAACAATACCCGCAACCTGTCCATTACTCATAACCAATATTCTGTCAGTAATACCCAGCAACTCCGGCATTTCAGAGGAGATAATAATGATCCCCTTCTCTTTTTTCGCCAACTCGGTGATTAACTGGTAAATTTCAAACTTAGCGCCAACATCAATGCCGCGCGTCGGTTCGTCCAGCATTAATATCTCAGGGTTGGTTAATAACCAGCGCCCGATAATAACTTTTTGCTGATTACCGCCTGACAATGAACCAATGCTGGTTTTATGTCCCGGCGTTTTCACCCGCATGGAATCGATAACCCATTGGGTATCGCTTTTCATCCGGGCAGTGTCGAGTAAACCGGCTCTATTTTTATATTGACGAATATTAGAAATCAGCGAGTTAAAGCCGATGTCCAGATATGCATAAATACCGGTGGAACGACGTTCTTCCGTCACCAGTGCAAAACCATGGTTAATGGCTTCATTGGCACTGTGATTATTAATTTTTTTGCCGTGTAATTTAATGGTTCCGGCGACTTTCTCGCGGATACCAAATAACGTCTCGACGATATCTGTACGTTTTGCACCGACTAAACCGGCAATTCCGAGGATTTCCCCTTTGTGTAAATCAAAGGAAATATCACGAATGGAAGGCTGGCGCAGCGAGGTCAGATTACGGACTTCGAGGATAACTTCACCCGGTACGTTCTGGCGGTCAGGGAAACGCTGGCTCAGTGAGCGGCCGACCATCATGGAAATGATTTTATCCATGTCCAGGCCTTCCAGCGGCTGAGTAATAATCCACTGACCGTCGCGCAGAATGGTTATCTCATCGCACAGCTGGAAGATTTCTTCCATCTTATGCGAGATATACACAATGCCGCAGCCACGATCTTTCAGCTTACGGATGATGGTGAACAGATGGTTCACTTCCTTTTCCGTCAGCGAGGACGTCGGTTCGTCCATAATGACGATTTTTGCATTGTAGGAAAACGCCTTAGCGATTTCGATCATCTGCATCTGCGAAACGGACAACTTACCGACCTTGTCGCGCGGGTCGATATCAATATCCAGTTCGTCGAAAATCGCCTTGGTGTCTTTGTACATTTTGTCCTGATCGACAAATAGTCCTTTGGTCGGATAACGTCCCAGCCACATGTTGTCCATGACCGTACGTTGCAACACCAGGTTTAATTCCTGATGGACCATCGACACGCCTTGTTCCAGCGCTTCTTTCGAACTTTTAAAATTAACTTCCTGTCCCTGAAAAAGAATGGTACCGGAATCTTTGCTGTATATCCCGAAAAGGCATTTTAATAATGTGGATTTACCTGCGCCATTTTCACCCATCAGGGCGTGAATAGAATGAGGACGCACTTTTAAATTCACATTATCTAACGCCCTGACGCCAGGAAATGATTTATTGATACCACTCATTTCCAGAAGGAATTCGTCCGGTTTTGATGTTGTGTCAGATAACGTATTATCGGCCATAGTTATACCTGGCTAAAGATAAAAATAAACGGGTGTATTAATACCTGATGTCAGCCCTGCGTATGGCCGGTATACGCACCACACGCAGAGCGACATGACGTCCTGTCAGATAAGCATTAACGTCTAATCATACTTAGTCTTTATTTACGGCTTAACCGCAATTATTTTTGCCACTGCTTAGCTTTGTTTTTTATTGCTGTCTGTCTTTACTGCTGCCGTTGCATTCTTATTTCACGAAGGAAGACAGGTTGTCTTTATCCACAGCGACGTAAGGAATACGCACGACTTTGTTTTCGATTTTCCAGTTAGTCCCTTCGGCCGCTGGTTTACCGTCAGCCAGATTTCTCGCCAGATCAAACGTGGCTTTCGCCTGGTTGTTTGCATCATTCAACACGGTACCGGCCATTGCGCCAGATTTCACCAGTGCCAGCGCTTCTGACAGGGCATCCACACCAAATACCGGAATGCTGGTTTTGTTATGGGATTTCAGCGCTTCTACAGCACCCATTGCCATCGCATCGTTGTTGGCGATAACCACTTCGATTTTGTTAGCGTTAGGACCGGATAACCACGCATCCATCTTGTCTTTCGCCTGTGCGGTATCCCACATGGCGGTATCAAGCTGCAGTTGTTGAGTTTTCAGGCCTTCTTTGCCATTCAGGGTGCTGATGACGTACTTAGTACGCGCTTCAGCGTCCGGATGGCCCGGCTCGCCTTTGATCAGCACGTATTGGATCACGCCGTCTTTGTTCAGATCCCAGGCCGGGTTAGCTTTCCAGTGTTTAGCAATCAGCTCACCCTGGATCACGCCGGATTCTTTAGAATCAGTCCCGACATAATAGGCTTTGTCGTAGCTGTCTAAATCTTTACGCGAAGGTTCTTTGTTATAGAAAACGACAGGAATGCCAGCACCGCGGGCTTTTTCAATGATGACCGGGGCAGCAGCCGGGTCAACCAGGTTAATGGCCAACGCTTTAACACCCTTCGCCAGCATAACGTCAACCTGGTCGTTCTGGGTAGACTGGCTGTTTTGCGAGTCATTCATCAGCAGTTGCACATCTGGAGTGGCTTTCGCATCTTTCTCAATGGCTTTACGAACTTCGGACATGAAGTTGTCGTCATATTTGTAGATGGTGACACCGATTTTAGTATCAGCAGCATGTGCGGCAAAACCAAACATCATGCTTGCAGCCAGAGTCGCCAGGGTGAAGACCTTCTTATTCATTTGTATCTCCGGTTATGTAGGGTGTTACAGAATTTGGCACCGGAAATCCCTGCGGGAGCAGTACAGCTCCACGTCACGATTGTGGGTGCCTGCCATCCTTGACTTATAACGTCCTGACTCGCTGTGAAACAAGTCCGGCAAACCGGACCCAAATTGAATCATATTGAAAACGAATGAATCATAATGCGCCCGATGTTAATAAACTGTGAAAGTTCTCACAGATTGAAAACGGTTACATCGCGTTATTTGATCAATAAGTGACGGGTGCCACATTTTGCCAGGGAGCTACCGAGTGGCGTCTGACCAGCGTAGGCATGAAGCAATGCGAAACGCCCGTAGCTAACTGTTCTGCCGCACCTTTTAAAGCCAGTTCAGTGGCAAGCGTCGCCATGGAAACGATCGGATAACGCACAGTGGTCATTTTCGGGCTGGTATAGCGGGCAATCGGAATGTCATCAAAACCGATCAGCGAAAAGTCATCGGGAATGTTAATTCCGTTTTCTTTCAACACGGCCATCGCCCCCGCAGCCATCGAATCGTTGTAGGCGAACACCGCGCTGAGGTGCAGATTACGCCCGAGCAGTTCCACCATCGCCGCTTCCCCGCCCTGCAGATCCGGCGAACTTTGCGCCCGCCATGCAGCAGGTGGCGCATCTCCGCTCTGATGTGCCTGCGTCATTGCCTGCGAATAGCCCTGGTAGCGCTGCAAATCGTCTTCGATACCATGACTTGAACCGATATAACCAATGCGCTGGTGCCCCTGAGACAGCAACAGGCGGGTTGCCATTTCCGCGCCACTGACGTTGTTAAGCCAGACACAGCGGTGCTCGTAGCCCGGAATGACACGGTTAATCAGCACCATGCCCGACACCTGATCCATAAATCGCGAAAGCTCGTCATCCCCCAGCGCCTTGGAATGCACAATGAGTGCGTTACAGCGCTGACGAATCAGAACTTCAATGGCGTACCTTTCTTTTTCAGCAATATGATAGCTGTTGCCTATCAGGACGTATTTCTGATGCTGCTGCGCGACGGTATCAACGGCTTTCACCAGCGCGCCAAAGAACGGGTCTGAAACATCCATCACCACCACGCCGATGGTATCGCTGCTTTGCGTCGCCAGTGCCTGCGCATTGGCATTGGGCCGGTATCCCAGCGTGGCGACGGCCTGTAACACCTGCTCGCGCGCTTCTTTGCTGGCAATAGACGGATTGTTCAGAACACGTGACACGGTGGCGACAGAAACCCCCGCCAGCCGGGCGACATCACGAATTGTGACCATGCGTCGCTCCGTGATCAGTCAGGGAATGGTACGGAGGAATACGGAAATTTTTGACCCAGGAGGTAAAGAAACCAGACAAAGAGAAGCGAGGTGAAGTGCGCATGGCGTTTCCTTTTTTAGTGTAGTGGTCATCGGAGAGGCACGACCGCTATCCTAAACATTTTGCGAAAACGCCTGCGTGAATCTCGTCACAGGAAAGAAAACGTTTACATACAAATATGCAACCTTCATCCCAAATCCATCATTTAGGATGATATATCAACGTCAGGTTCAGGCAGCTTTTAGTTCTTCACCCGCTGCTTTCGCCGTCAGTTGACGCCAGAGCCACTCCACCGGCCCCTGGCGGAAATGACGCAGCCACAGCAATGTCACCAGCACATTGCACACCCAGACCAGCGGCACCAGTGCGACCAGCTGCAGGCGGTCAAAGTGCTGATAGAAGCCGAAAACATTGAAGAAGGTGATGCAGATGAGCGTCTGTAACAGGTAATTGGTCAGTGCCATGCGGCCAGTCTGCGAAATCCAGTGCGTTATGCGCCAGCGGGAAATCAGCGGCCAGAAGCCGTAGCACAGCGCCAGATAGCTCACCGCCTGCATCAGCGAGCCAATTTCACGCGGCACCTGCAACAGAAAACCGCTCCAGCGGTAGTCCCAGCCGGTACGGTATTGCAGATAAATCGCCGGGATCTGAATCAGCAATGAAAGCGGTAACAGTACGGCTGCGACCTTGCGGTAATGCGAGACGCGAAACGCACCTTTGAGCCATCCGCTGCGCATCAGGCCGGAGCCAATCAGCATGGCGCCCGCCAGTTCCCAGCCGTATTGCGCGCCAATCGCCAGCAAACTGGATGACAGTAAATCGAGCCGGTTGCGGATAGCTTCCCAACCCCCTTTCAGCCGCCAGTATTGTTCATACTGAATTTCCGCCGGTCCCGGAAGCCAGAAACTACCGGGCTTTGGCGAGGTAATAAATCCCAGCATCGCCAGCACAGCCACACCGATCAGATACAAAATGATGCCCGTTGAAATCAGCGACTGACTGCTGCGCCCTTCCCGCACCATCCTCCAGCACACCAGGCCAATCAGCCCGTATGACAGCAAAATATCACCGTCCCACATCAGGGTGGCATGAAGAAAACCGCACAGTAATAAAATCGACAGCCGGGCCTGGATCCAGTGTTTGCCGCGCGGCAGCAATAAAAACAGACCGCCGCCAAACAGCATGGCGAACATCATCAGGAATTTGCCTTGCGCCAGCGCGTCGAGCACCGCCCAGGTCCAGGTATCAGAAGCTGAAGGCGTTCCGGCAAATGCCGGATTCAGGTAAGCGGCTTTCGGTAAACCGAAGGCGCTGATATTGAGCAGAAGAATGCCAAAAATGGCGAGACCACGGGCAAAGTCGAGCGTGGCAATACGTGAGCGCACCCTGACATTCCTTTTGAAGATTATTGAGATATTTAAGAATAAGGGAAGAAAATCAGGGTGGCTACCATCCAAGTAAATGAAGTTGCAGCATGGCAGCCAGCGAGAAGAACCCGATGAGCTGACTGATGTCAGTGATTCGGGTCTCCGAACGCAGCGAACACCGCTGCGGCTTTAGTTACGACGGATGGCGGACGGTTCTTAAAAATTCTTGTCGCGTATTCTGGCTGGATTTGAAAAGACCACCGAGCGAAGTCGTCGTCGTTGCGCTGGTCGCGTCACGCACACCACGCGCTTTCACGCAGTAATGCACCGCATCAATGGAAACCGCGACATTGGTGGTGCCGAGCAGGGTTTGCAGGGCAACCAGTATCTGCTGGGTCAGACGCTCCTGAACCTGCGGGCGCTGTGAGAAGAACTGCACAATGCGGTTGATTTTCGACAGGCCGATTACGGTGTCTTTCGGGATATACGCCACGGTCGCTTTGCCGTCGATGGTCACGAAATGGTGTTCGCAGGTGCTGGTCAGGGTGATATCGCGCACGGTGACCATTTCATCCACTTTCATCTTATTTTCGATGACGGTGATTTTCGGGAAGTTGGCGTAATCAAGTCCGGAGAAGATTTCATCCACATACATCTTGGCGATGCGGTGCGGCGTTTCCGCCAGACTGTCATCGGAAAGATCCAGATTGAGAAGCTGCATGATGCCGGTCATATGTTCCTGGATCCGCTGCTTGCGCGTTTCATTGTCGATCGGCAAAGCTTCACGCAGAGGGGTTTCCAGACCACGGGCTAACAGGGCCTCGTGAACCAAAATGGCTTCTTTACTCAGGATTGGCATTCTTTCTTCTCCGGCAGATGTAATCACTTTGACGCAGATCACGCTAAAATGAGGTGGCTTACTGTAGTAGAGAGCCGGTTCAGAATCCAGTGAATGTGCTTCATGATGGATGAAATAGCTGCAACTTATCGTTTATGCCGGAAGACCAGCGCCCCGGCAATAATAAAACCGGCCAGCGCGACATACAGCGCAGGCTCCAGACGATGGGTCAGCGCGGTAGAAATCGCCGACAGAACCGGTCCGAATAACTGGCCAACAGCGTAACCGGTCGTCAGCAACCCGGCCATATAACGGCTGTGATTGGGTGCAAGCTCGCGGCTGTATTGTAAGGCCAATTGCACCACGCTGAGGAAACCACCGCCGGTCAGTAGCGCGCCAAGCACCAGACCACTGACGCCCGGCACCACTTCCGCGCACAAAATCCCCAGCCCCTGAATCCATAGTGTCAGCGCCAGGCGGGTATGCGTAGTCAGACAATGGCGGGTAAGAATACCGATGATGATGCCGATAACCGCAGCGCCGCCAAACACCGGCCAGACAAACTGCGCGAACAGACTGTCAGGAAAACGTGCACTCGCCATCTGAGATAAAAACGTCGCGGGCAGGATATAGCCAAAGCCCGCCAGACTGTAACTCCACACCAGACGTTTCAGCGCAGGCGTCATTATCAGCGGCTCAGTCGCCATGTGCGAACGGTGCAGGTCGCCTTTGCGCGGCAGATTCGGCGTGATAATTGCCACGAAAATCAGCGCCAGCACGCCGTAAACACACCAGGCCTGCGCAGAGGTGAGCTGCAAACTGTGAATACCCACCGCTAGCATGCCGCTGAGGAAAATCCCCGCGCCCGGCCCGGCAAACACCGCGGCACTCATTGCCGGACGGCCATAATGCGCCAGCCGTTCGTTACACCACGCTGATACCATGACCATCGCCCAGCCGCTGGTCCAGCCGATCAGGAAGCGCACAATACTGTGCAGCACTTCGCCGGAAATTACCGCCGACAGCAATGTCAGGATCACGCCGCCCCACACGCCCAGCCACAAACGGCGTTCAAGATGTTTGCTGGCACGCATGCCATCAAACGCGCCACACAGATAACCGAGATAGTTGAACGCGGCGACCAGCCCCGCGCCGGTCAGGCTGAACTGATGTTCAGCTATCATTAAAGGAACCTGCGGCGTAAAGGCAAAACGCCCGATACCCATCGCGACGACAAAAGCCAGAAAACCACTTAGCGCAATACGAAAAGCCATAACTGCTCCGTCAAAAGAAACCGCAATGCAACATATTAGAAACAGTGAGTAAACATACTCAAACCTGTCGCCGAAAACAGCAGATTTCTTAAAAGAAAGTTAATTGGAAGTTGTCGCTATGATGCCTTATGAGTACAATCACGGAAACTGAATAATACAAACCAACTTGTTTACGATTAGAGAACACAGGAACCCATCATGGATCTCACTCAGTTACGGATGTTTTGCTGCGTAGCGGAAACCGGTTCGCTGGCGCGTGCGGCAGAGCAACTGCATCGTGTCCCGTCGAACCTGACCACCCGCCTGCGCCAGCTCGAACTCGAACTGGGCACCGATCTGTTTATCCGCGAGAAGCAACGCATCCGCCTGTCCGCCATGGGCCATAACTTCCTCAACTACGCCGAGCGCATTCTGGCGCTGAGCGACGAAGCGATGAGCATCATGCATGCCGGTGAACCGGCCGGGAATTTCGCGCTGGGGTCGATGGAAAGCACGGCGGCAACACGCCTGCCTTCTTTGCTCGCCGCTTATCATCAGAAGTTTCCGCAAGTGGCGCTGTCGCTGGTGACGGCGACTTCCGGAGAAATCATCGACAGCGTGCGTGCCGGACGTCTCGCCGCAGCCCTGGTTGATGGCCCGATCGATTTTGACGATATCAATGGCTGTATTTCTTTTCGCGAGCGCATGGTGGTGATTACCCCGCCGGGCGAGTCGCCGCTGGAAGTGCCTGCGGGTCGCAGCGGCCACACCGTTTTTGCATTCCGCCCCAGTTGTTCCTACCGCCAGCGTTTACAGGGCTGGATCAAACACATGAATGTGCCGGTCGCTAACACCCTGGAGATTCAGTCCTATCATTCCATGATGGCCTGTGTCGCCAGCGGTGCGGGTATCGCCATGATCCCGCGTTCTGTGCTGGAACAGTTGCCCGGCCACGAGCGGGTAGAAATTCACGAAATGCCGGATGAATTCGCCGATACCGCCACCTGGCTTATCTGGCGCCGGGATGCGTTCAGTCCGAATGTCCGGGCGCTGAAAGAACTGATCATCGAACAGAATGACGGGGTGATCCCGTTACTGAAACATCCGCTCGCCGCAGAACACGATCCGGCGTTGCATCCGACTTATTAACTTAAAATCCGAATAAGTAAAAACACCTGACTGGAGCTAAAAAATGCAAATGATCAAAACACGTGCGGCCGTCGCCTGGGGCCCGAATCAACCTCTGTCCATCGAAGAAGTGGATTTGATGCCGCCGCAAAAAGGCGAAGTGCTGGTGCGTATTGTCGCCACCGGTGTTTGTCATACTGATGCTTACACGCTGTCCGGCAAAGATCCGGAAGGCGTTTTCCCGGCGATCCTCGGCCATGAAGGCGGCGGTGTCGTCGAAGCCGTCGGCGAAGGTGTCACCAGCGTGGCCGTGGGCGACCACGTGATCCCGCTGTACACACCGGAATGTGGCGAGTGTAAGTTCTGTAAATCCGGCAAGACCAACCTGTGTCAGGCGATCCGCACCACACAAGGCAAAGGCCTGATGCCGGACGGCACCACCCGTTTCTTTAAAGACGGCAAGCCGATTTTCCATTACATGGGCACTTCGACCTTCTCCGAATACACTGTGGTGCCTGAAATCTCCCTGGCGAAAATCAATAAAGAAGCGCCGCTGGAAGAAGTGTGTCTGCTCGGTTGTGGCGTGACCACCGGGATGGGCGCGGTCATCAACACCGCTAAAGTGAAAAAAGGCGACACCGTGGCGATCTTCGGTCTCGGCGGGATTGGTCTTTCTGCGATTATCGGCGCGGTGATGGCTGGCGCAGGCCGCATCATCGGTATCGATCTGAACACCAGCAAATTCGATCTGGCGCGTAAACTCGGCGCAACTGATCTGATCAACCCGAAAGATTTCGACAAGCCGATTCAGGACGTTATCGTCGAAATGACCGACGGCGGCGTGGACTTCTCCTTCGAATGTATCGGTAACGTCAATGTGATGCGTTCCGCACTGGAATGCTGCCACAAAGGCTGGGGCGAATCTGTCATCATCGGCGTGGCCGGTGCAGGCGAAGAAATCTCCACCCGCCCCTTCCAGTTGGTGACAGGCCGCGTATGGCGTGGTTCTGCTTTCGGCGGTGTGAAAGGTCGCAGCCAGTTGCCGGGCCTTGTGCAACGTTATCTGGACGGCGAATTCGCCCTGAACGATTTCATTACCCACACCCTGCCGCTGGAAGAAATCAACCAAGCCTTTGACCTGATGCACGAAGGGAAATCTATCCGTACGGTTATTCATTTTAATAAGTAAGGAATGTGTCAATGAGCAGCTCGATTGAACTACTCGAAGAACACCGGATGTTTGGCGGCTGGCAGCAGCGCTACCGCCATACCTCTGAGAGCCTGAATTGCAGCATGACGTTCAGCATTTATCTGCCTCCGGCGCAACACGACGCGCCGCCGCCGGTGCTGTACTGGCTGTCGGGCCTGACCTGTAATGATGAAAACTTCACGATCAAAGCCGGGGCGCAGCGCGTCGCGGCAGAACTCGGTGTGATTCTGGTGATGCCGGATACCAGCCCGCGCGGTGAAGGTGTCGCCAACGACGACGGTTACGATCTCGGTCAGGGCGCCGGTTTTTACCTGAATGCCACGCAGGCGCCATGGGCAGCGCATTACCGGATGTACGATTACCTGCTTGATGAACTGCCTGCGCTGATCAGCGACCATTTCAAGGTCAGCGAACGTCAGTCGATTTTCGGCCACTCAATGGGCGGCCACGGTGCGCTGATGCTGGCGCTGCGTAATCCGCAGCGTTTCTGTTCGGTGTCAGCGTTTGCGCCCATCGTGAATCCGGCTCAGGTGCCGTGGGGACGTAAAGCGTTCAGCGCGTATCTGGGGGATGACGAAAGTCAGTGGCTACAATACGACAGTTGCCACCTGCTGAGTTCATTGCCAGCGGATCAAAAACCGTTCCCGATTTTAGTCGATCAGGGCGATAGCGATCAGTTCCTGGCGGATCAGCTACAACCGGCAAAACTGGCGGAGATCGCCCGACAACGCGGCTGGCCCTTACAACTGCGGGTTCAGCCGGGGTACGATCACAGTTACTTTACGATTGCGTCATTTGTGGAAGATCACCTGAAATTCCATGCGGAGTTTTTGCACTCCCCTTCATGAGTGCAGGTTCCTAAAAATAGAAGCCATCTGCTTCTCCCCTGCGAAGGGGGAGAAGCAAAAATCTCAGTTCTTCAATTTTGGATCCAGCGCATCCCGTAATCCATCCCCCAGCAAATTAAACGCCAGTACGGTCAGGAATATCGCCAGACTTGGGAAGATTGCCACGTGCGGCGCCATGACCATATCGGCCCGGGCTTCGTTGAGCATCGCTCCCCACTCCGGCGTTGGCGGCTGTGCGCCCATGCCCAGGAACGACAGACTGGCGGCGGTGATGATCGAGGTACCGATACGCATGGTGAAATACACCACTATCGATGACAACGTGCCCGGCAGGATGTGGCGGAATAAAATCGTGGCGTCAGAGGCGCCAATGCTGCGCGCCGATTCAATATAGGTTTGCTGTTTGAGTACCAGCGTGTTGCCGCGCACCAGTCGCGCAAAGGCAGGAATGCTGAAAATCGCCACGGCAATAATCACGTTCGACATGCCATTGCCCATCACCGCCACGACGGCAATCGCCAGCAAAATACCGGGGAAAGCAAACAGGACGTCACAGACGCGCATGGTGATGCGATCCCACCAGCCTTCGTAATATCCCGCCAGCAAGCCGAATACCGTGCCGATTGCCGCGCCGAGCACCACAGAAAGGACACCAGCCGTCAGTGAAATCCGCGCACCCATCAGAATACGGCTGAAAATATCACGCCCCAGCGAATCCACACCCAGCCAGTGGATCAGCGACGGGCCTTCGTTCAGACGGTCGTAATCAAAATAATTTTCCGGGTCAAAGGGCACCAGCCACGGCGCAAGAATGGCCGCAGCAATCAGCAGCAGGATAAAAACTCCCGCAATCATCGCAATGTGCTGCCGTCGAAAACGACGCCAGAACGCTTTCCACGGTGTCCTTCCCGCCTGTGGTTGCACAGTTCCCGGCGTGATTACCGGTAAACCCGCGAGTACGGCATTTCGCCGCCAGTTTTTCATGCGCTTACTCACTTGTATCGGATGGAAGGGTTGATGACGGCGTACAGCATGTCCACCAGCAGATTGATGAGGATAAATTCCAGCGAGAACAACAGCACTTCTGCCTGAATCACCGGATAATCGCGCATCTCAACCGAATCGACCAGCAACCGCCCTAACCCCGGCCAGTTGAACACTTTCTCCACGACAATCGAACCGCCGAGCAGGAAGCCAAATTGCAGTCCCATCATAGTCACGACGGGGATCATCGCGTTACGCAGGCCATGTTTGACCACGACCACCGCTTCGTGCACGCCTTTGGCACGCGCAGTACGCATATAATCTTCCTGCATCACTTCGACAAAAGAGGCGCGGGTAAAGCGGGCCATGATCGCCGCCACCGCTGCACCGAGTGTGACAGAAGGGAGAATATAGTGCTGCCAGCTGTCAGCGCCCACCGTCGGCAACCAGCCCAGTTCAACAGAAAAGATTTGCATCAGCAGCATGCCCAGCGCGAAGGCCGGGAAGGAAATACCGGAAACGGCGAGCGCCATGCCCAGTCTGTCCGGCCAGCGGTTACGCCACACGGCGGATACCACGCCAATCACCAGCCCGAAAATCACCGACCACACCATGCTGGTCAGCGTCAGCCAAAAGGTCGGCATAAAGCGCGAACTGATTTCATCAATGACCGGGCGTTTTGAGACCATTGAGTGGCCGAAATCACCGGTCAGCGCATTGCCAAAGAAAGTGAAGAATTGCTGATAAAGCGGTTTATCCAGCCCCAAATCCTGACGCACCAGCGCCACTACGCTGGCATCGGCATCCTGCCCGGCCATCAGCCGCGCCGGATCGCCCGGCAGCAGATGCACAAATAAAAACACCAGCACGGCCACAATCAGCAGTGTCGGGATCAGTCCGAGTAATCGTTTTAAAAAATAATTAAGCATGATTCGCTGTCTGTGATTTCACGGTAGACATCCATGTTCCGGACCCGGAACACACGAGTTCAGGGCACGCACGCTGTGCGCCACGCGCCCTGAAAGCCTCACCGCCTGTTATTTCACATCTGCATCATCAAAACTGAACGCCGTATCGGGCATCACATAGAAGCCGGTCAGACGTTTGTTTTTGGCTGAAACCAGACGTTCAGTGACCAGGAACGCCCACGGCGCATCGCTCCAGATTTGCTTCTGGGCATCAGCGTACAGTTTAGCTTTCTCAGCTTTGTCAGTCGTTTTCAGCGCATCGGTCAAATCTTTATCCACCTGCGCATTGCTGTAGAACGCGGTATTGAACTGCTTCGGTGGCGCGGCCTGTGTGGAGAACAGCGGAGACAACGCCCAGTCTGCTTCACCGGTAGACGCCGACCAGCCGGTGTAGAACATGCGGATGCCCGCCTCTTTCTGCCCCACATTCTCAACCTGCGCAGCACGCTGTGCGGCGTCCATGGCGGTAACCGTCACTTTGATACCGACCTGTGCCAGTTGTTGCTGGGTGAACTGCAACACTTTTTGCGCGGTACTGTTGTTGTGTGAGGACCACAGCGTAGTGGTGAAACCATCCGGGTAACCGGCTTCTTTCAGCAATGCTTTGGCTTTTGCCGGATCATACGGCCACGGTTTAAATTTCGCGGCGTATTCGATGCCCTGCGGCAATGGCCCTTCAGACGGCACGGCATAACCGGCAAACGCCACTTTGATCAGCGCCTGCTTGTTAATCGCGTAGTTAATCGCCTCACGCACTTTCACATTATCGAACGGTTTTTGCGTGACATTGAAACTGATGTAGCGATGCAGAATCGACGGCGCCGTCACCAGATCCAGTTTGGCATTTTTCTCCAATAAGGCTGCCTGTTCGTAAGGCACCGGGAACGCCAGATCCGCTTCGCCGGTTTGCAGCATGGCTGCCCGGGTGTTGTTATCTGCCACCGGACGCCAGGTAATGGTATCGAGTTTCGGCTCACCTTTTTTCCAGTAACCGTCGAACTTCTTCACTTTCACAAAGTCAGTCTGGTTCCATTGTTCAAGCGTATACGGGCCGGTACCGACCGGATGGAAACCGATGTCTTTGCCGTATTTGGTCAGCGCCGCCGGGGAAATAATCACCGCAGACGGGTGCGCCAGAATGTTGATAAAGGCGGAGAACGGCGCTTTCAGCGTGATTTTCACCGTGGTGTCATCAACGGCTTCAGTGCTGGCGATATTTTTAAACAGGTTATAACGCTTGAGGTGACTGTCCGGGTTACTGGCACGATCAAAGTTGACCTTCACCGCCGCCGCATTGAAGTCAGTACCGTCCTGGAATTTGATGCCCGGATGCAGTTTGATGGTGTAAACCAGACCGTCTTTACTGACGGTATAGCTGTCCGCCAGAAGGTTTTCCAGTTTCATATCTTTATCAAAGCCAAACAGCCCCTGATAGAAAGATTTGGCGACCGCCTGCGATAAGGTGTCGTTAGCGTCATACGGATCAAGCGAGGTGAAGTTAGAACCTACGGCGATAACCACGTCTTTTGCCGCCCATGCAGAAGCCGACGCCAGCGAACCGAAAACAGCGGCAGCGAGCACGGCCTGACGGACAACGTTCTTACCTTTAGATTTCTGCTGATTCATGTCAGTTCCTTTTCCTGTCTTACCCGTTTGTCTTACTAAGAATTGACGACTCAAAATAAGCCGCCACAAAAATCAGTAAATACCCGCAATCGTATGTCTGGCGACGAAATGGCCTTCGCCCACCTTCACCAATGGCATCACCACCGGGTCATCGTGCAGCCCGCGGATCGGGCTGGGGATTTCATCCACCAGCAGCGCCTGGTCTTTTCGCTTGTGCGCCGGATCGGCGACCGGTACAGCCGCCATCAGTTTGCGGGTATACGCATGTTGGGGTGTTTCAAATACCGCACGGCGCGAGCCGATTTCCACTATCTGCCCGAGATACATCACCGCCACGCGGTGGCTGATGCGTTCAACAACGGCCATATCGTGAGAAATAAACAAAAATGCCAGACCAAACTCTTTCTGCAAATCCATCAGCAGATTGATGATTTGCGCGCGGATAGACACATCCAGCGCCGAAACCGATTCATCGGCAATCACCACTTTTGGATTAAGGGCCAGCGCACGCGCAATGCAAATTCGCTGCCGCTGGCCGCCGGAAAACTCATGAGGATAGCGCTGCGCGTGTTCCGGCAGCAGTCCGACTTTTTCCAGCAACCACGCCACACGGGCTTCGGCTTCTGCGCCTTTTGCCAGATTGTGAACCAGCAGCGGTTCCATAATGGAATATCCTACCGTCAGGCGCGGATCGAGCGAGGCGTAGGGATCCTGAAAAATAAACTGGATATCACGGCGCAGATGTTGCAGTTCACTGCCGCCGATATCAGTCAGCGTCTGGCCGTTAAAGGTGATGGTGCCCCCCTGACTCTTCACCAGTTTTAGCAGCGAACGGCCGGTGGTGGATTTACCACAGCCTGACTCCCCCACCAGCGCCAGCGTTTCACCGGGATGCAAATCAAAACTGACTTTTTCCACGGCATGAACCCGGCGGGTCACGCGATTGAAAATGCCGCTGCGCAGGTCGAACCGCGTAACCAGATCACGCACCTGTAATATCGGGGGCACGCCTGGCGTCAGGGTGTTTTGAATCAGTTCCGGATCGCTTTCCTGTTGTGTGGGTGCCGGGAAGCGTGCGGGCAGCGGTTTACCCGCCATCGAGCCGAGTTTTGGCACCGCCGCCAGCAACGTCTGGGTATAAGGCGCCTGCGGAGAACGGAATATCGCGTTCACTTCCCCCGTTTCCACACTGTTGCCCTGATGCATCACCAGCACACGATCAGCAATTTCGGCCACCACCCCCATGTCATGCGTGATAAAAATCACCCCCATCTGCATCTCTTTTTGCAGCACCCGGATCAGTTGCAGAATTTGCGCCTGAATGGTGACATCCAGCGCCGTGGTCGGTTCGTCGGCAATCAGCAACGCAGGTTTACAGGAGAGTGCCATCGCAATCATCACCCGCTGGCGCATACCGCCGGAAAGCTGATGCGGGTAACTGTCGAGAATATTTCTGGCTTCGGGAATCCGCACCAGATCCAGCATCCGTAATGCTTCCGCACGGGCTGCCCGGTGATCTTTATTTTGGTGCAAGCGGATCGATTCGGCGATTTGCTCCCCCACCGGGAAGACCGGATTGAGCGACGTCATCGGCTCCTGAAAAATCATCGCCATATCCGCGCCGCGCAGGTTACGCATGGCGGGCTGCGTGGCGTTCATCAGATCGACTATCTCACCGTTACGGCGGCGCAACTGCATTTCACCTTGTGAAATCTTCCCGCCGCCCTGTTCCACCAGCCGCATCAGCGCCAGTGAGGTCACTGATTTTCCGGAACCCGATTCGCCAACAATCGCCAGCGTTTCACCGCGTTTTACCTGAAAACTGAGATGACTGACCGCCTGAATGACCTGCCTTTCATGGGCAAACTGCACGCTAAGCTGGCTGACGGCAAGCACGTGTTCGGGCGGCAGAATAAGAGGACCGTTCATCGGGCTGTTCATGAACGGTAAATGCTGACGACGGGCGCATCGCCCACACGGGCGAATCCACGGTACATGCCTTCGCTGTTGAAAGGCAGCACCACATTGCCAAATTTATCCACCGCAATCATCCCGCCGCTTCCCCCCAGGGGCAGCAGTTTTTCCTGCACAACTTTATGTGTGGCCTCTTCCAGTGAAAGGCCGGCGTATTCGATAAGCGCGGCCACATCATAGGCCGCCACCGTACGCATAAACACTTCGCCGGTACCGGTGCTGGAAATCGCCACCGTATTATTGCTGGCGTAACAACCTGCGCCAATAATCGGCGAATCGCCGACGCGTCCGGCCTGTTTGTTGGTCATACCGCCAGTGGATGTGGCTGCCGCCAGATTGCCCAGCGCATCCATCGCCACCGCACCGACGGTACCGAATTTATGTTCAGGATCCAGCGGGTCAGCGTCGTTAAGCGAAGCGCCGTCGTGATCGAGCATGACACCCTGATCAGAGGCGATGGCCCGCTGCAACTGATCGTAACGTTCCTGGGTGAAAAAATAGTCCGCCCCGACCATTTCCTGGCCGTGCTCGCGGGCAAAGGCTTCCGCCCCCGCCCCGGTGAGCATCACATGCGGACTGACTTCCAAAATTTTGCGGGCGGTCAGGATCGGATTACGGATATGATTCACGCCACTGATGGCTCCGGCATCGAGCGTCCGGCCATCCATAATGCAGGCGTCTAACTCATGCGTGCCCTGATGGGTAAAAACAGCCCCTTTTCCCGCATTAAATAACGGACACTCTTCGAGCAGACGCACCGCCTCGGTGACCGCATCCAGTGCACTGCCGCCGGAGGCCAGAATAGCCTGTCCGCAGGTGACTATTCTCTCCAGTTCGGCTAAATAAAGTCGTTCTTTTTCAGCGCTCATTGCCGCGCGGGTAATCGCCCCTGCACCACCGTGGATCGCAATAACCGGCCGCTTCTTGTCCGAAACGGAAGCCGCTGAATTATCAGTAGAAAAACTCATTAGCGCTGCACCTTTCGATGTTGTATTTATGTATAGGAAAATGTTGAGCTGTTTTTGACTATATTTAGCCCGCAACAGTATGTAAAGCGGAAATGTCGCACCATCAAAAAGTCGCTAATTGCTTAGATTGTTTAGGAAAAACAAATGCTGCAATTGAATATACCTGCGGGACAAATGACCAAAGAACAGCAATAATAAACGTCTTAACTACGGATAAAAGCATCTCTGGATAAGCTTTCCGCCGCTTTTTTATTTTCTCTTTTTAGGAAATCAGTTTATGGAAACTGTTTATAACCGCCGTCGGATTAATGTGATCTCATGGCTCAGCTATTTCTTTACCGGTGGACTGGTTTCCACTCTGGGCATTGTTATCGGGCCGGTGGCTACGGCATTTAACAAAGATCCGGGCTTTATCGGTCAAATGTTTTCCTTAATGAACATTGGCCTGTTCCTGCCCATTATGATCAGCGGCATTCTGATGCGTAAGTTTGATCTGGGCAAACAACTGATGACCGGCTCTTTCATTTCCGTGCTGGTGTGTATCGCGCTGTTTATCATGCCGTCTATTACACTGTTCGGCGTGGGTGTGTTCCTGATCGGCGCCACGGCGGGCCTGATGATGTCTATCGGCAGCTATCTGGTCGTACGTATTAATGACGATCCGAAAAAACGTTCCGCGAACCTGATCTTTACCGACTTCTTCTTCGCGCTTTCCGGTATGACGCTGTCGCTGGTGCTGGGTTTCCTGTTCAAACATGGCGCAAGCTGGCTGGCGATGTACGGCATCATGGGTATCCTGAGCCTGCTGATGATTTTACTGTGCGCGGGTCAGAAATTCCCGAATGTTCCGCAACCGGTTAAAAACGAATCGACGCACAACGTGGTGAAAGAGCCATGGGGCATCGCGGTATTCTTCCTGTGTATTGCGCTGTTTGCTTTTGTCTTCACCGAGCTGGTCTTCACGCTGTGGATGCCAAGCTGGCTGCATGAGCACTTCAATATGGAAACGGACCGTGCCGCGATTTACATCACCACCTACTGGATGGTGAAAGCGATTGGCCTGTTCCTGAACCAGTTCACCGTGCGTTTCGTGAAACTGCGTACTTTCCTGCTGATTTCCGTGATTGTCGGCATGGCAAGCCTGGCGGTGCTGACCACCAGCAATTCGCCGACGCTGGTGCTCGTCGCCGTGGGTCTGTTCGGTTTCTGTAACTCAGGAATGTTCTCCGGTCTGATGAGCTACGGCAGCCTGCAGGTGAAAAACTCCCCGCCAACGCTGACCTCTGCGCTGCTGACCACCAGTTCCGTCGGCACGCTGATTTTCGCGTCCTTCTCGTCTTTCATCTACAACGAATACGGTTTGTTCTGGGCGCTGAATATCGCGACCATTTCCTATGCGTTGCTGGTGCTGATGGTGGTACTTGCCGGCCTGAAGAGCAAAGCAGAGAGAATTAACCACGAAGTCAGTGCACACTGAAACGTTGTTTGAGTAATAAAAATCCGACCTCATTTTTGCGGTCGGATTTTTTGTGTCCATCCGTTCGATAATATATACACACCTCGAAACAATATTATTACCCCCTATTATTTAATCCTCATTATTCATTACGTTAACGCCCACATATTACACATTCATAAACATCTTAAATTAAGCATACCTTAATATACAATTAATAACCTAAAAAATAAATATGCGTAGAATGTCCGCCAGACTCTTTAAAAAATTCTGACGGGACGAAATATAAAATGGGAAATAATCCGGAAAAATGGAAAACTGTAGCACTTAGATTAATAAAGCTGACCCCTCTGGCGATATCTATCTCTCTGGCTAATTACGCGCTTGCAACAGATATTAGTGATAAAGATGAATTTGGCAATGTGACAAATTTACCCGTGTTAGATATCAGCGGAATGGTCCCCTTTGACCTTTCCACCGAAGGGTATCTGGATGGCGTAAATGCAACCACCTGGTCGGAAGGCATCACTTCCAGTATTCCTGCCTTTTATATTCATGATGGTGGCGCACTGACACAGTCAGTTGCGGCACCGGTGACGATCACCACTCAGGGCTCTTTAACTGATGCGATGCTCATTAACCGTGGCGGAAGCGTTGATTTACTCGGACCGCTTATTATCAACACTTACGGCCAAAGTAAAGGCATTATGATGGAAGGAATAGGAACCTCTTTCCTTTCTAAAAATGATGTTACCATAAATACCTATAATAACAGCACCCCCGGATTCACGGTGAATAATAATGCCACCGCGACGATTGCCGGCACTCTGTATATTAATTCAATGCAGAACGGCTCTGATGGTCTGGTTATCCAGAATGGGGCAAAGGGCACAATCAATAAAGTCAATATCACTACTGCGGGTGATTATTCAGAAGGCATTATTTTAAACAACATCAATTCCAGTCTGCACAAGAGGAACGACGTTCTTATCACGGGAAGTGGTAGCACAGTGACCACCCACGGTAAGCATACCAATGCCTTATATGCAGAAGATAACGGATTTATTCTGTTTTCTAATGACGCGACAATTACCACCACGGGCGAGGACTCGCGGGCGATTTATTCCACCCGTAATGCCGGTGTATTAATGAACGGGGGTTCTGTTAATACAGAATATGCAGGCAGTACGGCGATCGAAAGTAATCAAAATAGCTACGTCACCTTAGTGAACACTGACATCCATTCCGCAGGCACGGCGATAAGCTCAAACGAAAACTCTGTTATCTCGGTATTCAATGGCAATATCAGCAGCGGCAATACCACCAGCGGCATAGAAATCAGTCATCAGGGCAACGTTAACCTTAACCAGGTCGTGATGGAAAATGCACTGTCGGACCAACCGCTGGTTGACCTGATCACTTCCTACGCCACACCTGATTATGCCTACGGTGGCACACTGGACGTCAAAAACTCCCGGCTTGCGGGTAAAACCCAGGGCGTACACGCCACCGAAGGCGAATGGGCCGTCACACTGGATAACAGTTCCCTGAATGCCGCCGATGCCTTTGTCGTTGCCGGAAGCAACAGCAACCAGATTGCAGACCTTTCGGTCAACGCCAGCAACGGCAGCATCATTAACGGTAACCTTATTGCGTTAAGCGCAGATGAAGACCCGATCGCCAGCCAGCTGACGCTCAATTTGCTTAACTCAACCTGGCAAGGCAGCGCGATGAATGGCACGGAATTTTCTTCTGCTTCTGCCGGTACGATTAATATTGATGCTCAGGACAGTCAGTGGCTGATGACCGATTCCTCGCGCATCGACTCACTCAACATGAATAACGCCAGCGTTCAGTTTTCCGGACAAGGTGATTATAAAACGCTGGAAACGCACAATCTGTCAGGCAAGGGTACGTTCTTTATGAATACGTCGCTGGAGCAAGATGCGCAGGGAAACAGCACTGGCGATCTCATTCATGTTACGGGCAACGCGTCCGGGCAGTTCGGATTACATATCTCTGCGTCGGGTAAGGCAGCACAGACAATTAACGACGGAATACGTGTCGCTCAGATTGATGATGCCAGCCGTCATAATGGCCTGTTCAGTCTGGAAAACAGCGTCAGTATCGGCGCTTACGACTATTATCTTTTTGAAGGAAGCAAGGATGCCACCGGCGATATGAATGACTGGTATCTGCGCGCTGAAATCCCAACACCTGACGCGCCGGTTCCTGATGTCCCAACGCCAGATAATCCGACACCGGATGTTCCTGCGCCTGCCCCGGCTACACCAGACACTTACCGTGGCGAAATCCCCAGTTATATCGCAGCACCTTATCTGAACTTGTATTATGGCATGCGTATTGCTGGCACGCTGCACGAGCGTATGGGCGATACAGAAACCTATGGCAAAGGCTACAACAATCGCGCATGGGCGAGAACCGGCGGAGAACACACTTCCTTCGATGCGGGACGTTTTGGGTACGACAGTGATTACTGGTTCGCGCAATTCGGAACCGACTTATATCAGGATGAACTGAAAAACGGCACACGCGTCCACGCTGGCATCATGGCGACATTGGGCAACCAGAGTACCGACACGCAGGATCAGGTGCGCACGTTGGCGGGGAAAAGTGCGGATGCTGGCTCAGTGCGCAGTGATGCCTACAGCGTTGGCAGCTATTACACCCGATATGCACAAGATGGCGCTTACGTTGACCTTGTCGGCCAGTTCACCTGGTATCGTAACCAGTATGAGAGCCTGCATGATACGAAACAGGACAGCTACGGCGTATTGCTTTCTGCTGAAGCAGGTCAACCCTATGCCGTCAGCACCAACTGGAAAATCGAACCTCAGGGGCAGATCATTTATCAGTATCTGAATTCAGAAGATTTCAGCGATGAAATTTCTGATATCTCTGGCGTTTCTGTCAATCAGGGCACAGCGCGTGCCGGGTTGCGTTTGTTACGCGACCAGGCAGAAGATAAAGCCAGTGAAAAATTCAAACCTTACCTGACCGCCGACGTACTGAGTAATTTCTCGGATTCACCGGATATCAATGTCGGCGGAATCGATGTCAGTACAACGGATTTTTCCGATCAATACTGGCAGACCGGCGCGGGCATGACGGCGCAACTCGCACCGAATACCTCGGTGTATGCTGATGTGAAATACGTCAAAGGTTTTGACGGCGATATGGAAGGCTACGTCGGCCATATTGGGATCCAGGGGCGTTTTTAATTCAGGTCTCTGAATCACACGCATAAAAAAGGGAAGGCATCAAAGCCTTCCCTTTTCTTATTTCGTTGCTGCGTTTAAAGCTGCGGGCAACGCTGCAAACTGTTTAGCCAGGATGTTTCAGGCTGAGCGGCCAGACGACGCGCACGTCCGTGGCGGCGCAAAATCAATCCTTTGTCCTGCATTTCACTCAGATCGCGTCTGATCGTTTCGAGACTTACATCCAGCGATTGTGCCAGTTCGCTTACCTGTAGCACTTCATGTTGTTCAACCAACTGAAGGATGGCCTGATGGCGATTTTTTTTAAGCACCGGTTATTCCTGTTTATATGACAGTTATGTGACGAAGATCACAAATAACGGTAACTATAATACCTGCGTTACATTGTTAATTTTGGGATCGATCTCAATTTTTCAGGAATCCGCGCAGAATTTTTACGCCTTCGGCGCTTTTTGGTTCGCTGCGTTTCTCTGTCATACTATGCGCATGCTCCATTTCCCTGCCCGGCACCGCTGAAAATACCTGCTACGCCGGGACGAATGACTAAGGATTTTTTATGGAATTCAATACTGCCGGTCTGATCTCACTTGACGAAGCGCTGGATAAAATGCGCGACTGTGTACCGCCTAAAACAAGTCAGGAGGCCGAATCCCTGCCACTTGCTGGCGCCGCGGGCCGCATAACCGCCGCACCGGTGCTTTCACCGGTTTTTGTGCCACCTTTTGATAACTCCGCGATGGATGGCTATGCCGTACGTTGCACAGACTTGCACGACGGCGCGGTGTTCCCGGTCGCGGGCAAAGCCTTTGCCGGTGCGCCTTTTCATGGCGAATGGCCTGCCGGAAGCTGTATCCGCATCATGACCGGTGCGCCAGTTCCCGCCGGTGCCGACGCAGTAATCATGCAGGAACAGGCTGAAGTTTCAGATGCAGGAGTACGTTTCACTGCAACAGCGCAAAAAGGCCAGAATATCCGCCTGACCGGAGACGACATTAAACAGGGCGACAGCGTGCTGCCTGCCGGTGTACGGCTCGGTGCGGCAGAATTACCGCTGCTGGCCTCACTGGGCGTCACCCACGTCAAGGTCTGGAAACCGCTGAAAGTCGCCGTATTCTCCACCGGCGATGAACTGCAACCGGTGGGAACGCCTTTGCAGGAGGGGCAGATTTACGATACCAACCGTTTCGCTGTACGCCTGATGCTGGAACAACTGGGCTGTACCGTCCTGGATTTAGGCATTATTCGCGATAATCCCCTGGCGCTGCGTAAAGCCTTCGAAGAAGCCAATGCGTTTGCCGATCTGGTGATTTCCAGCGGTGGCGTATCGGTGGGTGAAGCCGATTACACGAAGCAGATCCTGGATGAACTGGGTGAAATTGGTTTCTGGAAACTTGCCATGAAACCGGGCAAACCTTTTGCTTTCGGTAAACTGGAAAGCAGCTGGTTCTGCGGTTTGCCGGGGAATCCGGTGTCGGCAGCACTGACGTTTTATCAGCTGGTTCAGCCATTTATTGCACAGTTGTCCGGCCATACGGCCTGGCAGTTCCCGCCCCGCCTGAAGGCAAAAGCGGTGACACCCTTGAAAAAATCCCCCGGACGTCTCGATTTCCAGCGCGGTATTTTCAGCACCAGCGCCGAAGGACAACTGGAAGTGCGCACCACCGGCCATCAGGGTTCGCACGTATTCAGCTCATTCAGCCAGGCCAACTGTTTTATCGTGCTTGAACGCGGGCGCGGTAACGTGGCCGCAGGCGAAATCGTTGAAATCGAACCGTTTAACGCCCTGCTGCGGAGCTGAACATGCCTCAACTGCCGGAACTGACGGACGCTGAAACCCTGCGTTATAACCGCCAGATCGTTCTGAAAGGGTTTGATTTTGACGGCCAGGAACAACTGAAAGCCAGTCATGCGCTGATTGTCGGACTGGGCGGTTTAGGCTGTGCCGCTGCGCAATATCTGGCGGCGGCAGGCACCGGTACGTTAACGCTACTGGATTTCGACACGGTCTCGCTGTCAAACCTGCAACGCCAGACGCTGCATACTGACGCCCGGATCGGCATGTCGAAAGTGGAATCCGCCGCAATGGCGCTGGCGGCAATCAATCCGCACATCGTCATTCATCAGATTAATACACAGGCCAGCGACGACATGCTGCGTGACCTGATCGCCGCCTGCGACGTGGTGGTCGATTGCACCGACAACGTCACCACGCGCAATCAGCTGAACGGTGAATGTTACGCGCAGAAAAAACCGCTGGTTTCCGGGGCCGCCATCCGCATGGAAGGCCAGCTCAGCGTGTTCACTTATCAGCCGCAGGAACCCTGCTACCGCTGCCTGAGCCGGTTATTCGGTGAAAACGCCCTGACCTGTGTGGAAGCCGGTGTAATGGCACCTTTAGTCGGCACCATCGGCAGTTTACAGGCGATGGAAACCATCAAACTGCTGACAAAATTTGGTGAAACCCCGCGCGGAAAACTGCTGATGTACGACGCCATGACGTTGCAGTTCCGCGAAATGAAACTGATGAAAGACCCGCATTGTGAAGTGTGTGGGGATTGTTGAATCAGTAAATTCAGACACAAAAAAACCGCCTTTATCGGCGGTTTTCTATTTTTTATGACACCCAAAACAATTCGCATAATCATTCGCGTTATATCAAGGCGGCAACTGCACGAATCCCCGGGAGCTTACATCGGTAAGTGACCGGGGTGAGTAAAGGCAGCCAACGCCGAGACAACGTGAAGGATGCAGCGAATTAACTATTGATGCCCTGGCTACGCAGATAATCTTCGTAATTACCCGAGAAATCAATCACGCGCGTCGGCGTCATTTCCAGAATACGGGTTGCCAGCGAGCTGACAAACTCACGGTCGTGGGAAACGAAGATCAACGTACCTTCATACATTTCCAGCGCCATGTTCAGCGATTCGATGGATTCCATATCAAGGTGGTTGGTTGGTTCATCCATAATCAGGATGTTCGGACGTTGCATCATCAGTTTCCCGAATAACATACGACCTTTTTCACCACCGGAAAGTACTTTCACTTTCTTCTTGATATCGTCCTGACCGAACAGCAGACGGCCTAACACACCGCGTACGGCCTGCTCGTCGTCTTTCTCGGATTTCCACTGGCTCATCCAGTCAAACACGTTCAGGGTGTCATCGAATTCATATTCGTGATCCTGCGCGTAATAACCGATCTTGGCGTTTTCAGACCATTTTACTGAACCGCTTTCCGGTTCATGCTCACCGACCAGCGTTTTCAGCAGCGTTGATTTACCGATACCGTTGGCACCCAGAATCGCGACTTTCTCGCCCACTTCAAGCATCAGGCCGAGATTTTTAAACAGCGGACCGTTGTCGAAACCTTTGGTGATTTTTTCCACTTCCAGCGCATTACGGAACAATTTCTTGTCCTGCTCGAAGCGCATGTAAGGGTTCTGACGGCTGGATGCTTTGATTTCATCAAGCTGAATTTTATCAATCTGACGGGCACGGGAAGTCGCCTGTTTAGATTTGGAGGCGTTCGCGCTGAAGCGGCTGACGAACGATTGCAGTTCAGCAATCTGTGCTTTCTTCTTGGCGTTATTGGCGCTGAGAAGTTCACGAGCCTGCGTCGCCGCCGTCATGTATTCATCGTAGTTGCCCGGATAAACACGCAGTTCGCCATAGTCGAGATCCGCCATGTGCGTACACACCATGTTCAGGAAGTGACGGTCATGGGAAATGATGATCATGGTGCTGTTACGTTCGTTCAGCACCTGCTCCAGCCAGCGAATAGTATCGATGTCCAGGTTGTTCGTCGGTTCGTCGAGCAGCAGGATTTCCGGGTCGGAGAACAGCGCCTGCGCCAGCAAAACACGCAGTTTAAAGCCCGGGGCGATTTCGCTCATCGGGCCATAATGTTGCTCGACAGGGATCCCCACGCCCAGCAGCAATTCACCCGCACGGGATTCTGCGCTGTAGCCGTCCATTTCGCCGTAAGCGACTTCCAGATCAGCCACTTTGTAGCCGTCTTCTTCGCTCATTTCCGCCATCGCGTAAATACGGTCGCGCTCTTCCTTCACTTCCCACAATTCGGTGTGGCCCATGATAACGGTGTCCAGCACGCTGAACTGCTCGAAGGCGAACTGATCCTGGCGCAATTTACCCAGACGCTCGTTCGGGTCCAGCACAACGTTACCGCCAGAAGGCACTAAGTCGCCACCGAGGATCTTCATGAAAGTGGACTTGCCACAACCGTTCGCGCCAATCAGGCCGTAACGGTTACCGCCGCCAAATTTCACGTTAATATTTTCAAATAACGGCTTGCTGCCGAATTGCATGGTGATGTTGTAAGTACTTAGCACAACGCTCGCTCTTAATTGGGAAATGTGATTTGGCGCGCATTATGCCACAACAGCGCGTCAGGATCGCCTGTAGTTGTGGTCATTTTTCACTCAACAGCTAAAAAAAATGCTTAATGTGCGACTTTTCAGAAAGCAACAAAAACAAAAAACCCGGCCGGAGCCGGGTTTGTCGTACAACCGCTGAAATCAGAAGTTGTAGCCAATCACGCCGTAGTAACCCCAGCCGGTGGACTTCACATCGAAGTTACCGTTACCGAAGTTCAGCTCAGCGCCGTCAGCCCACTGGCCGCCGTTGTGGAAGTAACGCGCCACGAACGAGTAATGCCAGTGTGTGTAGTTCAGCGACAGGATATGGCTGGAGGCGATAGAGTTGTTAGAACGCGCTTTGTTGCCGTTCAGATCACGGAAATCGTCATCACCCAGTGAGGAGCCCCAGTCGAAGTTGGTGAACCCGATATAGCTCAGGTTGCCACCCCACAGTTGCGTCAGAGGAACGAAATATTTCACTTTGAAACGGTAACCGTCCCAGCTGTTTTCATTCGCTGCGCCGTAGTTTTCCCACTGGTATTTCGCATACACGTTCAGAGACAGGCTCATCGGCAAACCGGTGTCGATGTCGGTGCCCAGCCCCATGTACCAGGTATTTTGACGGTTATCGCTATCCGGACCCATGTCGTAGATATAGTTGTTCGCGAAGTACCATTCTTTGAACGGACCGAAGCTCAGATCAGTACCGGTCAGCTTATCAATAGAGAAACGCGGTTCGATTTCCATAAACAACGGAGAACCGTTTTTATCCCAGATACCGGTGTCATTACCATTACCGGCGCCGAAGGTTTTAGGAATATCGATATAACCGTAGAAATCAAACCAGTCTTTGTGCGCAAACGCTTCATATTCAAGGTAAACATCGTTACGCAGCGTAGGCCCGAAACGGGTATCGGCGCTACCTACAACGTTGACACTTTGGTGCCACCAGTCAGAAACAAATTCGCCCTTGCTATCATCAGCGAGCACGGTCGCGCTGTAGGACAAAGCCATCAAAGCGCCTGCTGCAATAATTTTATTTTTCATATTTTTACCAGAAGCGGGGGGTGGAACAACGCCTTGCCACTTTCAGACGTTGCATAAAACAAACCCTAAAACTGTGATCCGCAACCGATTGCTGCACATAGTGCAAAAAACCTGCAATTACCAGTTACTTCCTACAAGAGTCGACTTTTCTTAGCTAATAAATAGATTTGGTCAAGGTTTGTCAATTTATGTTTCATTCCGATACATCCCCAATGTGACATTCATCACATTTATCTTTCCGTGCGCTTTTATTCAGTACGGACTGATGCAAAAAGTTATCGTTGATAAAATGACCATTCGTTATTTGTCATGCTATAATCATGACAAATAACGGTGCGGAGGCACACATCATGAATTCAAAAATTACCGGGCTGTCTTCCAGCTCTGTGCAAGATTCTGCAACGCCGCTTTGGCAATCTGCGGGCCTTCCCGCAAGCAGCGGAATCAGTTTGATAAATGCCATACAAAAGGGATTTCCTGTTGATAGTATCAGCCGTCTTAATACTGAGCTGGGATGGCCAAAAATGGTGTTACTGGAAATCATGGGCATTAACGAACGCAACTATGCCCGGCGTAAAGCCGGGAACGGATTGCTAAAAAGTGAAGAGAGTGAACGTGTGGCGCGACTGGTTCGCATCGTGGATGCCGCAACTGATTTGTTCGAAGGGGATCGTGTCTCGGCGCTCGAATGGTTCACCCGCCCTGCTCCGGCACTGGATGGTTCACGTCCGCTGGAACTGCTGTCTTCTGAAGCGGGTGCTGTGGAAGTCAGCCGCCTGATTGGTCGTCTCCAGCACGGTGTTTTCAGTTGAAGCTGTTTCGTATCGTGCAGACCCGTCATCTGGCGACAGCCTGGTCGGGAGCCGGCGCGCAACTTTATGGCGGTCGCTGGAATCCGCCAGGCAGGCCGGTCGTCTATGTCACCACCAGCATCTCACTGGCTATCCTGGAAATTCTGGTGCATTTGCAAAACAGCATGTTGATGCGTTCCTATACCTTGCTGAGTATTGAGGTGCCAGAGGAACTGCTGGATACGCTGGAAGTTTCAGAGCTTGCCGCCGACTGGCGAAGCGCATCAGTGCCTGACAGCACTCAACGTCAGGGTGACGTCTGGCTTGCAGAAGGTGAATATGTCGGGCTGAAAGTGCCGTCAGTGATTGTGCCGTCGGAATACAACGTATTACTTAATCCGCTACACCCGGCTTTTGCCGATTTACTGAGTTCAGTAGAACGCGAGCCCATGATGTTTGACCCGCGCCTGCAATAAAGCGCGGGTCTGCTCTCTGTCAGGAAATCACTCTGCTTTCCGGTTGCTGCGATAAATGAGTGCCAGTGCGATGATCAGGCAGGGAATAGCCGCAATCCGGTGCCATGACAGCGCGATCTGCGGATTATCCAGCCAGCCGAAATTATCAATCAGCATACCCATTGCCAGTTGTCCGAGGATTACCGCGACCGTTGCCACCGCCGTTCCGACACGGGGTACCGCTGTCACCATCACAATGATGTAAGGCACGCCAAATAATGCGCCCGCGAGTTGCCACTTCGGTACGGTGAGCAAAGTTTGCGGCTGTGGTGTTTGCAAAAACAGCACCAGCACTGCGGTAATGGCAGCCCCGACGCTGAACGTCAGGAATGCGCTTTTCAGTACGCCCACTTTCCCGCCTAACTGCCCGTTCACCGCCGCCTGCATACTCAGCGCGGCACCGGCCACAATGGCCAGTATTATCATCATCAGTTCAGTCATGGTTCAGTCCCAGGCAATCAAAACAAGTGCAGCAACGATAAACAGCAGCGCCAGCAGGCGTTCGCCGCCGACTTTTTTGTGCGGTGTACCAAACCAGCCGTAATGGTCGATCAGCACGCTTTTCGCCACCTGCCCTGACAAAATCGCAATCATGGTCATGCCGATACCAATGACCGGCGTCGCGAGCGTCAGCACCACGACATAAACCGGGCCGAGCACGCCACCCAGCAATGTCCAGCCCGGTTGTTCATTGAATGACGGCGCATTACGCGGGCTGAAAAACAGCACCAGCAGGCCGGTGAGCACCGCGCCCACACCAAAAATACTCAGCGTGGCCCACAGATGGCCAACCTCCGTTCCCAGCGGACCAATCAGCCCGGCCTCCAGTGAAAGCCCCATCCCCGCCAGGACGACCAGCGGAATTAACATCAGATTCATCATTGCCCTGCTTTCTGTTTTTTTCGAAGCGGCGACTATAACGTGACAGAACTATGCGAAAAACAGCACAATCAGGAAAATACCTTTGCGGGATACGCACAGATGAAAGGTTTTAATCAGATCAATATTCAGGCATTACGGCTGTATGTCGCGGTACTGGATCAGGGCAGTTTCTCTGAGGTGGCGCGGCGTGAGGCGATGTCGCCGTCAACCGTATCGCGGGTGATTTCCCAGCTTGAACAGGCATTACAGACGCAACTGCTGTATCGCAACACACGCGCCGTCAGCCCGACAGAATCCGGCAAACTGCTCGCCGGTCATGCGCGACAGGTGCTGACACAGCTGGATCTCGCCACGCTGGATTTGCAGGAGCAGGACAGCGAACCCGGCGGACTGGTGCGCATCAATGCGCCGGTAGTTTTTGGTCAGCGCCATCTTGCGCCGTGGTTGCATGAGCTGAGTACACGTTATCCGCGCCTGAATATCGAGCTGATGCAGACCGACGATTTTATCGACCCGTTGCAGGACAGCGTTGACTTGCTCATCCGTATTGGCGTGATGGCGGACTCCACCCTGCAGGCGCGCACGCTCGGCCATCAGAATTTTCGCCTTGCCGCCAGCCCTGCTTATCTGGCCCGCGCAGGAAAGCCGGAAACACCGGAGGATTTAGCCAGTCACAGTTGCCTGGTGTTCAAAGGATTTGCCGGTCCGCAACGCTGGTACTTTCGTCAGCCGGAACAGGAATGGCATTCGATGACCCTGCGGGGATTACTGACCAGCAATAATGCGGAAACCCTGACGCAGGCCGGGATCGACGGCATGGGGCTGGTGGTGTTCCCCACCTGGCTGATTGGCGATGCCCTGCGCGACGGTCGGCTGGTCAGCGTACTGGAAAATTATCAGGTATCGACGTCACCGGAGCCGCAGACCATCAGCGCGCTGTATCCGAACAGCCGCCGCCCGTCGATCAAAGTCAGGGCTGTGATTGATTTTCTGCTGGAGAAATTTGGCAGTCCGCCGTACTGGGAAAGGTAAACATATCCGTCTTCTGAGTTGCCATTAATACCCCCTCCCCGCCTCCCCCTTCGCAGGGGGAGGAGTAAAACCCGATCGGCGATATCCCATGCAAAGGGCTCGATCGGCTCCCTCCCCTGCGAAGGGGAGGGTTGGGGGTGGGGTATTAATGACAAAAACAATGCTGAAGCTTGCGCTTCGCCCAATATCAGGAATTCAACTCCATCCCCACATGCGGGATCCCATCTTCGTCATAAATTTCGGTATAGGCCACAAACCCCAGCCTGCCGTAGAATCCCTGCAAATGCGCCTGTGCGGAAATCGCGACGCGCGCACCCGGCCAGTGTTTCTGGCAGGCAGCCAGTGCCTGTTCCATCAGCTGATAACCCAGTTTCAGGCCGCGTGCAGAGGGCGCGACAATCACCCGTCCGATTGCCACGTCATCTTCAAAACACAGAATACGCGCGTAGGCAGCAATCTTGCCATCCAGCCAGGCGACGATATGACGGTTTTCGCCGGTCAGATCCTGTCCGTCGATATCCTGATAAACACAGGTTTGTTCCACCACAAATACTTCACTTCGCAGTGCAAGAATGGCGTAAAGCTGCGCCGCGTTCAGTTCACTGTGATGATAATCCTGCCAGTGAAGCGATGATGATTCCGTCATGAGTGAATGCCCTGCCTGTTTTCTGAAAGCCAAAAAAAAGAGATATTCCTGAGAATATCTCTTTTTAACACAGATTTTACAGCCAATTTATCAGGCAGATTTCTTCAGCGGCTGCGTGCGAACCGGTGCGTCGCCCGCGGTGTAATACGCCGCCGTACTGCGCGGTAATGGCTGGCGACCACGGATTTTATCGGCAATCTTTTCGGCGATCATAATAGTTGTCGCATTCAGGTTACCGGTAATGATCTGCGGCATGATGGAGGCATCAACCACGCGCAGCCCTTCCATACCGTGAACCCGCCCTTCTCCGTCTACCACCGCCATCTCATCCGTGCCCATTTTACAGGTGCATGACGGATGGAAAGCCGTTTCCGCATGTTCACGGATAAACGCATCCAGCTCTTCGTCAGTCTGTACGTTTTCACCCGGGCTGATTTCACGACCACGGTAAGGATCCAGCGCTGGCTGATTCATGATTTCACGCGTGATGCGGATGGCGTCACGGAACTCCTGCCAGTCCTGCTCCGTCGCCATGTAATTAAACAGAATGCTCGGATGCTGGCGCGGATCTTTCGATTTCACCTGAACGCGGCCACGGCTGGGTGAACGCATTGAACCGACATGCGCCTGGAAACCGTGCTCTTTTACCGCATTACTGCCGTTGTAATTAATCGCCACCGGCAGGAAGTGATACTGAATATTCGGCCAGGCAAATTCTTCACGGCTGCGGATAAAACCGCCCGCTTCAAACTGATTGCTGGCACCCACGCCGGTGCCTTTAAACAGCCACTCGGCACCAATCGCTGGCTGGTTGTGCATCTGCAATGCCGGATACAACGAGACCGGCTGCGTACAACTGTATTGCAGGTACATTTCCAGATGATCCTGCAGGTTCTCCCCGACGCCCGGCAAGTCATGCACCAGCGGGATATCCAGACGGTTCAGCAGTTCAGCCGCACCGACACCGGAACGTTGCAGAATTTGCGGAGAGGCAATCGCGCCGCTGCACAGCAACACTTCGCGTTTCGCCTTCGCCGTTTTGGCGTTGTATTCATCACCGTGGAAATAGCTGACACCCACCGCGCGCTTGCCATCGAACAGGATCCTGTCGGTCAGGGCATGCGTCACAATGGTCAGATTGGCGCGCGGTTTGGCCTGATCCAGATACCCGCGGGCAGTGCTCGCACGACGCCCCTTCGGCGTCACGGTTCTGTCCATCGGGCCAAAACCTTCCTGTTTGAACCCATTCAGGTCATCCGTGCGCGAATACCCCGCCTGCACACCGGCTTCAATCATCGCGCCGAACAGCGGATTATTGCCGTTTTTAGGCGTCGCCACGCTCACCGGCCCTTCGCCGCCGTGGAAGTCATTCGGGCCGATGTCGCGGGTTTCTGCTTTACGGAAATAAGGCAGGCAGTCCAGATAACTCCAGTCTTCCAGACCCGGTGCTTTCGCCCAGTTATCGAAATCCATCGCGTTACCGCGGATGTAACACATGCCGTTAATCAGCGACGAGCCTCCCAGCCCTTTACCGCGCCCGCACTCCATGCGGCGGTTATTCATATGCGGCTCCGGGTCGGTTTCGTACGCCCAGTTGTAACGACGACCCTGTAACGGAAATGCCAGCGCCGCAGGCATCTGCGTGCGAAAATCCAGACGATAATCCGGGCCACCGGCTTCGAGCAGCAACACGCTGACACTGCTGTCTTCAGTCAGACGGGTGGCGAGTACGTTGCCGGCAGAACCGGCCCCGATAATGATGTAATCGTAATCCATTGAATCTCCTCTGTTGCAGCGGATCAAAATACTGAGCTGAATTCGCCCAGTTCGACCTGCACGGATTTGATTTGGGTGTAATGCTCAAGTGTGGTGATGCCGTTTTCGCGCCCGACACCGGAATGTTTGTAACCGCCGACCGGCATTTCTGCGGCAGATTCGCCCCAGGTGTTAATCCAGCAAATCCCGGCTTCGAGTTTGTGGATCACGCGGTGGGCGCGGTTGAGATCCTGCGTCACCAGTCCGGCGGCCAGACCATATTCAGTATCATTGGCGCGGCGGATCACTTCTTCTTCGCTTTCATAAGTCAGAATGCTCATCACCGGTCCGAAGATTTCTTCACGGACGATCAGCATGTCATCACGGCAGTCGGTAAATACCGTCGGGGCAACGTAAGCGCCTTTGGCGAATTCACCGGAAGTCATGCGTTCGCCACCGGTCAGCAAGGTCGCGCCTTCACGTTTGCCGCTTTCGATGTAACGCAGCACGGATTCCATGTGCGCGAAGCTGACCAGCGGGCCGAAGTTGACATTTTCATCTGTCGGATCGCCTGAGCGAATGCGTTTCACCCGTTCCAGCACTTTGGCTTCGAACGCTTTATGCAATGCTTTGGGGATAAACACCCGGGTGCCGTTGGTGCACACCTGTCCGGCGCTGTAGAAATTCGCCATCATCGCGATGTCGGCGGCTTTATCAAGATCGGCATCATCAAAAATAATCAATGGCGATTTACCGCCCAGTTCCATAGTGACTTCTTTCAGCGTCGAGGCCGAGGCGCTGGCCATAACTTTCTTGCCGGTTTTGATACCGCCAGTGAAGGAGACTTTGGCGATATCCGGATGATCGGTTAACGCCTGACCGACGCTGGCCGCGCCCGTCACCACGCTGAAAACGCCGTCCGGCACACCGGCTTGGGTGTAGATTTCTGCCAGTTTCAGGGCAGTCAGCGACGTGTTTTCACTCGGTTTGAACACCATCGCATTACCGGCCGCCAGCGCAGGAGCAGATTTCCACAAGGCAATCTGAATCGGATAGTTCCACGCGCCGATACCGGCGACCACACCCAGCGGCTCGCGGCGGGTATAAACGAAAGAAGAATCACGCAGCGGAATTTGCTGGCCTTCAATCGCCGGGATTAACCCGGCGTAGTACTCCAGCACATCCGCGCCGGTGACGATATCCACGGCCAGCGTTTCAGACAGCGGTTTACCGGTGTCTGCCGTTTCAATGGCGGCCAGTTCGTCGTTGCGCTCACGCAGAATATCCACCGCGCGGCGCAGAATACGGGCGCGGCTCATGGCGGTCATCGCGGCCCAGACTTTCTGGCCTTTCTGCGCGGATTTCACCGCCAGATCGACATCTGCATGTGTGGCGGATTGCACCGTGGCAATCACTTCGCCGTTGGCCGGATTAACGGCGTCGAAGGTTTCATCACCGGTGCTGTCCTGAAAACGCCCGTTGATATAAAGTTTTTGCTTGCCGTAGCGGGACATACATCTCTCCTCGGTCTGTGCGGTCTGAAAATTTTCTGCGCCGTTTACTGCCCGACAACGCGCGGTGCGAACTGCGATTCAATATGGCGATGTGTTATCTGCATCGCCTCGTCGCGGTTAAACGCTTTACCGCTGAGTGCGCCGCGCAGCCACAGGCCATCAATCAATGCCGCCGTGCTTTGCGCTGCGAGACGCGCCTCGTTTTTAGGCAGAAAACGTCTGAATTCAGAACATAAATTGGAATAGAGCCGGCGGCTGTTAACCTGTTGCAGCCGGTACAACTGCGGGTGATGCATGCTGCTCGCCCAGAAGGCCAGCCAGGTTTTCATCGCCGCGCTGTTAGTCTGACTGTCGTCAAAATTGGCTTCTGCAATCGCATGCAGCCGCGCCGTCGGTGCGGTATCCGTCATCTGTGATAAGCGCAACTGCACACCTTCTCCCAGATGACTGAGCAAATAACGCATAGTGGCTTCCAGCAGCCCGTTCTTGTCACGAAAGTAGTGACTGATGATGCCGTTGGAGACGCCAGCGCGTCGGGCAATTTGCGAAATCGAAGCATCGTGCATACCGACTTCGTTCACCGCAGCCAGCGTTGCCTCAATTAATTGCTGCCGTCTGATGGGCTGCATTCCTACTTTGGGCATGGTTCCGGCTCCTGAAAATGAGCGGGTTGCAATGCGCTTAAAAAACCCTTTTTACGCTCCCGCTCAGCCTTGTTAAAACGCTCTCACTCCTCCTATTTAACTTTTTTTTGATTGAACGTTCAATTAAAAATGCATATATTTTATTACCAATACGTTAGTAATTTGTATGAATTTTGAGATTTAAATGAATCCAATTTATTGAAAAATAGCGATTAATTGACATAACAGGGGAAAAGATGGCGATTGCCGATACGACAGAGAGAAAAAGCGAAAAACCTCGCGACCAGCTGAACAAGGTTGTGTTCTTCACCTCCGCCGGGCTGATTTTAGCCTTCACATTAATGACCATTTTCTTCACCGATTTATCAGGAAAATGGATCAGCCTGACCCTTAACTGGGTGTCCGCCACCTTCGGCTGGTATTACATGCTGGCGGCTACGCTGTACATCGTGTTTGTAGTGTTCATAGCCTGTTCACGTTTTGGTTCGATCAAACTGGGCCCTGAACAATCCAAACCCGAATTCAGCATGATGAGCTGGGCTGCAATGCTGTTTGCTGCCGGGATCGGCATCGACCTGATGTTCTTCTCGGTCGCCGAACCGGTGACACAATACATGTTGCCACCGGAAGGCAACGGGCAAACGCTGGAAGCCGCGCGGCAGGCCATGACCTGGACGCTGTTCCACTACGGCCTGACCGGCTGGGCGATGTACGCGCTGATGGGCATTGCACTGGGCTATTTCAGCTACCGCTATAACCTGCCGCTGACCATCCGTTCGGCGCTGTACCCGATTTTTGGTAAGCGCATTAACGGCCCGATCGGTCATAGCGTGGATATCGCTGCCGTGGTCGGGACTATTTTTGGTATCGCCACCACGCTCGGCATTGGTGTGGTGCAGCTTAACTACGGCCTGAAAGTGCTGTTCCATATTCCGGAAAACCTGACCGTTCAGGCCGCGCTGATCCTGCTTTCTGTGATTATGGCGACGGTGTCGGTGACCTCCGGCGTTAACAAAGGTATCCGTATTCTGTCGGAACTCAACGTACTGCTGGCGCTGGGGCTGATTCTGTTCCTGCTGTTCTTCGGCAATACCGAATTCCTGCTCAATGCGCTGGTGCTCAATATTGGCGATTACATCAATCGCTTTATGGGCATGACGCTCAATACCTTTGCCTTTGACCGCCCGACCGAATGGATGAACAGCTGGACCCTGTTCTTCTGGGCGTGGTGGGTAGCGTGGTCGCCGTTTGTCGGCCTGTTCCTGGCGCGTATTTCACGCGGTCGTACCATCCGTCAGTTCGTGTTCGGCACCCTGATTATTCCGTTCGTCTTCACCCTGCTGTGGCTGTCAATTTTCGGTAACAGTGCGCTGTACCAGATCCTGCATGGCAATCTGGATTTCGCTAACGAGGTGATCTCACACCCTGAACGCGGCGTTTACAGCCTGCTGGCACAGTATCCCGGCTTTACGCTGAGCGCGTCCGTCGCGACGATTACCGGCCTGCTGTTTTATGTCACCTCGGCGGATTCCGGCTCGCTGGTGTTGGGTAACTTCACCTCAAAACTGGCAGACATCAATAACGATGCGCCAAACTGGCTGCGGATTTTCTGGTCGGTCACCATCGGCGTACTGACACTGGGTATGCTGATGACCGACGGCGTTTCTGCACTGCAAAACACCACGGTAATTATGGGTCTGCCGTTCAGCTTTGTGATTTTCTTCATCATGGCCGGATTGTATAAATCACTGCGTCTGGAAGATTACCGCCGCGCCAGCACCCAGCAGACTCTGGCTCCGCTGCCTGCCACCAGCGACGCGGCGCTGAACTGGAAACAGCGTCTGTCGCGGGTCATGAATTATCCGGGCACACGCCATACTCAGAAAATGATGGACACTGTTTGCCGCCCTGCGATGCAGGAAGTGGCCCAGGAACTGGAACTACGCGGGGCAAAAGTGACCTTTAACGAGCACGCGCCACAGGAAGACGAGAAAATCGGGCCGCTGGAATTGCAGGTCGCGTTGGGCGAAGAGCAAAACTTTGTCTATCAGATCTGGCCGGTACGTTATGCGGTTCCTGCCTTTACCTATCGCGCACGCGCCGGTAAATCGCATTATTACCGTCTGGAAACCTTCCTTCTTGAAGGGACTCAGGGTAATGACCTGATGGACTTCACCAAACATCAGGTGATCAATGACATTCTGGATCAGTACGAACGTCATCTGAACTTCCTGCATATCAACCGTGAAGCGCCGGGCAACACCCTCACCTTCCCCGAACAGCCAGTCTGATACGTGCCCACAAAAAACCCGCGCCATGCGGGTTTTTTTATAGGCTTCCCCCTCTCAGCGAAGAAACGGCAGCACTTTCTCCAGCAATAATTCCGGTTGTTCTTCAGCAAGATAATGCCCGCACGGCAACGCCTCGCCCTGAATGTCTTCCGCCACCTTTGCCCATTCCTCCAGCGGCGTAAAACAGGTGCCGACAATGCCCTTTTCGCCCCACAGGATCAACAGCGGACACCGCACTTTGCGAGATGCATTCACGTCAGTCTGATCGTGTTGCAGGTCAACAGCAGCGGAAGCCCGGTAATCCTCGCAAATCCCGCGCGCCGTTCCATCAAGTTGCAGACAACGCAAATAATCTGCGTAAGCTTCGTCGGTGAAAGGTTGCATACCGGCGCTGCGGCTGCCCATTACGCTGCGCAGGTAAAGATCAGGATCAGCCTTGATCAGTGTTTCCGGTAGCGGTGACGGGCGGATGAGGAAAAACCAGTGCCAGTAAGCGCGCGCAAAAGCTTCACTGGTTTGCTGATACATGGAAAGCGTCGGCGCAATGTCCATCAGCACCATCCGTTTCACTGCCTGCGGGTGATCAAGCGCCAGCCGGTGTGCCACGCGGGCACCCCGGTCATGCGCGATCACACTGAACTGGCTGAAACCGAGCGCGGCCATCAGTTCGAGCTGATCCTGCGCCATTTCGCGCTTGCTGTACCGCAGGTGATCCGCGTCCGCCTCGGGTTTACCGCTGTCACCGTAACCGCGTAAATCGGCAAGCACCACGGTGAACTGAGAAGTGAGGTAGGGTGCGACTTTATGCCAGATCGCCTGCGTCTGCGGGTGTCCGTGCAGCAATAACAGCGGTTCGCCCTGTCCGGCAATCCGGTAAGCAATGTCCGTTCCGCTGACCACCATCCGGCCTTGGGTAAAATGTTCAAACATGGGTTTTCTCCTTTTTTACCCATCTTAGTCGCTCGCCGGTTGGCAACAAGGCCACAAGTGAAGATCGCTGATTCACGATCTGTGTTTTGACTCATCACACTCAGGCCGTTGCCCGATAAGCGTGAAGTTGCGACGCTGGCATTATCCGTTACGTTTATCAGGGCAATGAAATGAAGCCAAAAACGCTGTATGAAAAACATATCGACAGCCACAGCGTTCGTACGCTGGATGACAAGGGCCACGTGTTGCTTTACATCGACCGGCAGGTGATTAACGAGTACACCAGCCCGCAGGCGTTTAGCGGTTTGCGTGAAGCCAGCCGTCGCGTATGGCGGCCGGAAACCTCACTGGCGGTAGTCGATCACGTCAACCCGACGGCACCGCTACGCACCCGTCAGATGCCGGATGCCGGTGGCGCGCGTCAGGTGTCATATCTGGCTGAGAACTGCGCCGAATTTGGCATTGAGTTGTTCGATATTCTCGATAAACGTCAGGGGATCGAACATGTTGTTGCACCGGAACAGGGCTTTATCCTGCCCGGTATGGTCATTGCCGCCGGAGACAGCCACACCACCACATACGGCGCATTAGGGGCGTTTGGTTTTGGTATCGGCACCTCGGAAATTGAACATCTTCTGGCGACGCAAACACTGGTGTATAAGCGCCTGAAAACCATGCGGGTTACCGTCACTGGCACACTGGCGACAGGTATCACGGCCAAAGACCTGGTGATGGCGCTGGTGGCAAAAATCGGGGCGGCGGGCGCGACCGGTTATGCCATCGAATTCTGCGGACCGGGTATCGACATGCTGAGCGTTGAAGGTCGTATGACCATTTGTAATATGGCCGTGGAAGCCGGTGCGCGTGGCGCGTTCATGGCACCCGACGATAAAGTGTTTGCCTATCTGCAAGACAAACCACGCGCGCCAAAAGGCCAGCAGTGGCGGGATGCCGTGGAGGTCTGGCGCGAATTACGCAGTGATCCGGATGCCGTTTTTGATCGTGAAGTGACACTGTGTGCGGAAGAGATCGAGCCGATGGTCAGCTGGGGGACCAGCCCCGATCAGGCACTGGCGATAAACGGTCAGGTGCCTGATCCGCAAGCCGAACCGGATGCCTCACGCCGCCAGGATCTGCAACGTGCACTCCGCTATATGGGATTGCGTGCCGGTCAGTCGCTTAACAGCATTCCTGTCAGCCACGCGTTTATCGGCTCGTGCACCAACGCGCGTATTGAAGATTTACGGGCAGCGGCAGACGTCGTGCGCGGTAAAAGCGTCGCCGCCACAGTGCGGGCGATAATTGTTCCAGGCTCCAGTCAGGTTCGGGCACAGGCTGAGCAGGAAGGTCTGGCGGAGATATTTATCCAGGCCGGTTTCGAATGGCGACAATCGGGTTGCTCAATGTGTCTGGCAATGAACGACGACGTGCTGTCGCCCGGCGACCGCTGTGCATCCAGCACCAACCGTAATTTTGAAGGCCGTCAGGGTGCGGGCGCACGCACTCATCTGATGAGCCCGGCGATGGTTGCGGCAGCGGCTATTTGTGGCCATCTGACCGATGTCCGTGACCTGTAAGGAGTCATCATGGAAGCATTTACTACACTGACCGGTATTGCCGCGCCGTTGCCTGCGGCGAATGTGGACACCGATGTGATCATGCCAAAACAGTTTCTCAAAGGCATCGACCGCAACGGATTAGATCGCGGGGTGTTTTTCGATCTGCGTTTTCTGGCGGACGGCTCGCCCGATCCGGCGTTTATCCTCAATCAGCCCCAATGGCAGGGGACGAAATTCCTGCTGGTCGGTCCGAATTTTGGCTGCGGTTCCAGCCGTGAACATGCGGTATGGGGGCTGAAACAGCTCGGTATCCGGGCGCTGATCGGCACCACGTTCGCGGGAATTTTCTTCGATAACTGTCAGCGCAACGGCGTGCTTACAGTGCAACTGGATCCCGCGCAGTGGATGCAAATGGCGCAGGCGGTGATCCATGGCGATAAAAATGAAATGACTGTCGATTTATCCGCGCAAAAAATTATCCTGCAAAATGGTGAACGGATTGATTTTGCTATCGATGAACTGAGTAAGATTGCGCTACTTAACGGGCTGGATGCCATCGGTACAACACTGCAATTTCGCGATGAAATCAGTCAGTTTCAGCAGGCGCATTTGCAGCGCAATCCGTGGCTGGCGTAATAAGCGTCAGCCCGGTAACTGGCTGAATCGCTGTTGCAGAAACTCAACACAGACCCGCAATTTTGCCGAATCCGCCAGCCGCGTGGGATAAACTGCCCAGACGCTGGCGGGTTGGGAATATTGCGGCAGCACCCGCACCAGTTCACCACGGGAAAGATAAGGCTGAACATCCCACTGTGAACGCAAAATGATGCCATGGTGTTTCAGCGCCCACTGTAATACCACTTCGCCACTGTTCGATGAGAGCGCCCCTTTCACCCTGACGCGGTGTTCCTTGCCTTCTCCCGTAAGCGACCAGATGCCAAAAGGATTGTCGCGCTCTTTGATCACCAGACACTGATGCTGCGCCAGCGCTTGCGGTGAGTCAGGCGTGCCGTGAGCAGCCAGATATTCCTTTGATGCGCAGAGGATCCGCTGGTGCTGCGCCAGTTTTTTGCCGATGTACTGCTCAGGTACGTCATCGCCGACCAGAATTTCCAGATCAATACCTTCCGCGACCAAATCCACCACGCGGTCGAAAAGATCAAGGCGCAGATTGAGTTGCGGATAACGTGCCGCCAGTTCCGCTATCGCCGGAGCCACATGGCAACGTCCGAAACCAAACGAGCTGCAAATATGCACGTTGCCACGCGCTTCACTGCGCGAATCTGACAGGTCACCGATGAACTGATCAAAGGTATCGAGAATTTGTAACGCCCATCGCTGCGTGCGCTCGCCGTCTTCTGTCAGCCGCACACCCTTTGTTGACCTGTGCAGCAAACGACAGTTGAGCGACTCCTCGAGGATCTGAATACGCTTGCTGACATACGCCGGTGACTGCCCCAGTTCGATAGCGGCAGCGGCAAAACTTTGCTTATTCACTACCGCCAGGAAGACCTGTAAGTCTTCAGCCAGCGGCAAACGCTCACGTTCACTGCTCATGATTAACGTCCGTAAACCGGCTGGTTAAGCTTGTCAGCCTTGTGCACATCACTGCTTTTCACCCCGGCACCGGACAGTTTTTCTTCCGCTTCCTCAATGTCTTCATTGTCGATTTCCAATGATTCCTGATCGATACCCTGAGAAGGCGTCAGCGCCAGTTCCACCAGGATCGGGAAGTGATCTGAACCCATAAAATCAAGACGTTTCAGATCAATCAGGGTGAAATCTTTGCTGTGGAAAACGTGATCCAGCGGCCAGCGCAGGAACGGATAACTGGCATGGAAGGTGTTGTACATGCCACGACCGCGGCGTGGATCCAGCAGGCCGCTGATTTTCATGAACAGCCGCGTGGTGCGCGACCAGGCCACGTCATTCAGGTCGCCGGTGACAATGGTCGGGTAACGCGCTTTCGCTGCCGTGTGTCCGACAGCAACCAGTTCCCCGTCACGGCGGGTGGATTCATCCGCTTCTGTCGGGCTGGGCGGCATCGGGTGCAGACAGTGCAAAATCACCTGCTCGCCGGACGGCAGTTCAGCGCGAAAATGCATGGAAGGAATATCATCAGCCACCAGATACTGAATCTTCGCCGCCTGCATCGGCAGGCGCGAATACACATGCATACCGTACAGATTTTCCAGCGGACAGCGCAGGCTGTGCGGATAATCGGCATCCAGTTCTGCCATCTGATCTTCCCACCACTGATCGGTTTCCAGCAGCACCAGAATATCCGGTTGATAATGCCTGACCTGCGCGAGTAATTTTTCCGGCTCACGGTTAGTGGTTAGCACATTGCTGTTCATGATCTTGATACGCGAATGGCCGTTGGGCACCGTTTTCTTCACCTGTACCGGATACAGGCGGGTATAAGGCAAAATCCACCAACTCTGATACGCCATGCAGGCAACGGTCAGGATGATCACCGTGGTGGTGATCGCATCACCGAACGGCATGATCGCCAGTTCAGTCAGCAGAAAAAACAGGCACAGCGAGGCCATCTGTAAACGCGGGAAATCCCAGACACGCACCCACCAGCGCTGATTGCGCGACACAGGAAGAAGCGTCAGCAGGGTCATAATGACCGTCAGTACGCAAATGGTTATTCGTAATGCTTGCATCGGTTATCGGCCCTGATAAAAAAGCAAAAATAATACCCTCAATATGACGGGTATTTTGTTGTTAACCGATTGTGACTGAAAAAGAGGGATATGTCGCCGCCTTCTCCCATCATCAGAAAAAGGCGGCAGATTCAGCAAAGATTATTTTGTGGCGGCTGCCTGATCAGGCACATGGCACCAGTTGTGCTGCTCGACAATCCCGCCATTTGGCGAGGTATAACCGATACAGCCCAGAATGGTGTCATACAGTTTTTCATGGAACGCCGGTTTCTTCTCGGCAGCCATTTTTTGCAGTTGTTGGAAACTGGCCTTGTTCTGATCATTCGCCAGGAATTTGTCCGACGCCCAGACCATGATCGGCACCGTACGTTGCTCGGCTGGCGCATGATCACGCGGTGTACCGTGGAAATGCATGCTTTTCGAAATCGACTCACCGTGATCGGAGGCGTAGAACACAATCGCGTTCTTATCCCGCAACTGGTCAAAGACCTGCGACAGGAAGTAATCGGTATACAGCAGTGAATTATCGTAAGCGTTAATCATTTCCCCGGTGGAACAGGAATCATCGATGCCCATACATTCCGGCTTATATTTAGCGAAAGAACGCGGATAACGGTCTGAATACAGATAATGAGAACCCTTGGTATGCAGGATAATCAGATGCTTACCTTTAGGATGGTTATTCATCGAGTCTTTCATTTCATCGATGAGCAGCATGTCATCCACCGGCTTACCGGCGTTGCGCTTTTCAGACGCGATGTTTTCACGCAGTGAATAATCATCCGCACGGGTTTTGTTATAGAACCAGGCTTCACTCTGCATGGAATATAACTCTGAACTCCAGCCATTACTTTTCAGCACGGAAAAGACGTTCATTTCTTTCAGCGTACGCTGTGGCTCTTCAGATGCCCCGCCTTCGCGGACAAACATACAGCGCAAGGAAAGCTTGGTGGCGGTATCACAGGAATAGCCCTGCAGGGCGACCAAATTTTTCTCTTTGTCGAGATTTGGCGTGTTGTCACGGTCGTAGCCGTACAGCCCCATATGGTCGCGGCGGGCGCTCTCGCCGATCACAAACACCACGTACATATCTTTGGCATCTGCCGGTGCGGTATACGTGAAATGTTTGGCCGGATCGTACAGATTTTTGGTGTCTTCCGCCTGGCTGTAACTGCTGTAAGTATACAAACCCAGCGCCGAAAGCCAGTTAGACGGTGAATATGTGCCGGCAACCACACCGCCATAACTCGCCATCATGCGGTTGTTTACGATGTCGTGGCGATCCTGCACTTTGCCCATCAGTTGCAGCGGCATGTAACAAAGCAGGCCGGAGGCCGCGAGCAGCAGGGTTCTGACCGCCAGTTTTTTAAACGTCGTTTGTTTGAGAGCCGCACCCGGCATTTTGCTCAGCCACAGCAACAGTACCGGCAACAAACTCACCAGCACGGTCCAGGCGATGAAATGTGTTCCGATAGATTCTTTCGATAAATCAATGGAATCAGACGCCAGCGCTGCCGCTAAAATTCCGTAACCGATATCAACGTTAAACAGAATCATGTAGTAACTGGCGGCGGCAGAGGAAATCACGATAGCGGTCATCAGGACACGGAAAACGGTTTTTCCGGTATACGACAGCAACATACAAAGGAAATAGACCAGGGCAAAACAGGCAACCATTTCAACAGCAATCGACAAGGCATTGTCATAATGCAGTTGCTGATAACGACGGATGAAAATCGGAAGGTTTAGCAGAAGCCCCAGGTAAAGTGCAACGAACAAAGAAATGCTCTGTTGCGAAAGTGTACGAATTTTATGCATTGGCAATAACTGGCTCTTTTGTGAGTCTGGCTGCGTTGTACTAACCGCTCATACCGGAGGTTGGAACCCACTCCTTAGGACATATAGACTCCGGGCTGAGCATTTTCGTTCAAACTGAATGGTGACTTCCAATGTGATAATGTAACAAAATTAACGAATCCTTTTTATTTCAATTACATGAAAAAGATATATTCCGGCTTTTTTTACGCAATTTTTCCCTTTCATTGAGAAACTATTGAGAAAGCTTGCGGTCGGATACGGGAAAATAAAGGGTAAAACACGTTTCTCCCTGCGCGGAACTGGTTACGCTGACACTTCCCTGATGCAGGGCCATAATGGCCTGAACAATCGACAATCCAAGGCCGCTGGAACTGCCGCCTTCACTACGTGAAGCATCCGCGCGATAGAAGCGGTCGAAAAGTTTTCCGAGTTTTTCCGGCGGAACAGGCTCACCCTGACTGATCACCCGGATATTCATGCCTTTTGCATGGGGTTCGGCGCGCAGCACGATGGCACTTCCCTCGCGGCCATAACGCACCGCATTAGCGACCAGATTACTCAGCGCACGTTGGAAAAGGATCGCATCCGCATGCAAGGTTCCCTCACCTTGCCCGTGAAGCGTCATTTCACGCTCTTCGGCCAGCCCTTCGAAATATTCCTGGATACGGGTAATTTCAGATGAAACATCAATACTGGTGATGGTCAGAACCGAGCGCGCATCGGAAGCGCGCGCCAGGAACAGAATGTTTTCCACCATACGTGAAATGCGTTCCAGCTCTTCTATATTGTTCGCCAGCAGCGTTTCGTATTCTTCCACTGTCCGGGGCTGATATAACGCCACCTGACAATGCCCCATCAGCGCCCCCACCGGGGTGCGGATTTCATGCGCCAGATCGGCGGAAAATTGCGTCAGCCGCTGATACCCCTCGGCGAGCCGGTCCAGCATGTCATTGAAAGAATAAATTAATTGCTGCAATTCCTGCGGCGCATTTTCCGAAGACAGGCGCGTAGACAGACTGGCCGGATGGATCTGCGCCGCTTCATGCGCCATATTGCGCAGCGGCCGCAATCCGCGGCGGATCACCAGATAACCCAGTGCGGCAATCAGCAAATAAGCGAATAACACCGCGCCAATAATTTCCCAGCGGAAAGTCTGCAACAGACGCGACTCCTCGGTCATGAAATGCGCGCCGGTGATTTCAACTGTCCGCCCGTCCTGAATCTGTACCGCCGCACGGGCAAAGCGTACCGGCGTACCATCGGGTGCGGTGAGATGATGCACCGTATTCAGCGTCAGCGGCTGGCCATCAGGCACCGCCGCTACCGGCGGCAATGCCAGCCGCGACGGATTGACGTTGATCAATAGCTTCTCACCGGACAGACGAAACGTCAGGATATCGCGCTCGTTGCCAAGCATATTTTCAAACAGGCCGGGATTACGGCTGAGTTGCGACAGCGGGAATTCGTTGGCAAGCAGATGACGGAAATACTGCACACGCCCGCTGACCTGGTAATCCGCGCGGCGTACCAGTTCTTTATCCATCGAGTAATAGAGGTAGAAACCGACGGCACTGACCACCATCGAGGCGATCAGCGCGAAAAGTAAGGTGGCGCGAAGCGTCAGCGACATGGCGCGTTTCGGGAGGTGAGTCAATTGACGATCACTCATGTCGCACTTCGCACACGTAACCAATGCCACGCACGGTATGGATCAGTTTCACCTCAAAGCTGCGGTCAACCTTGGCACGCAGGCGCTTAATGGCGACATCCACTACATTGGTATCACTGTCGAAATTCATGTCCCAGACCTGCGAGGCGATCATGGTGCGCGACAGAACCTCACCCTCGCGGCGCATCAGCAACTGCAGCAACATGAATTCCTTATTGGTCAGTGCGATGGTCTGATCCTGACGGGTCACGCGGCGGCGCAGCACATCAAGATTCAGATCCGCCACCGAATACGCATCCGGCTCACGGGCGGCCGGGCGGCGCAGCAAGGTGCGGATACGCAACACCAGTTCGGTGAAGGAGAACGGTTTGATGAGATAGTCGTCAGCCCCCAGCTCCAGCCCGTGAATGCGATCCTGTACTTCATCGCGGGCGGTGAGAAACAGTACCGGCACGTCGCTTTTTTTGCGCAGGACTTCCATCACCTGCCAGCCGTTCAGCCCCGGCAGCATGACGTCGAGGATCACCGCGTCGTACCCCTCTTCCAGCGCCAGAAACAGGCCGTCGGCACCGTTGCGCGCCAGATCTACGCTGTAACCTGCTTCTGTCAGCCCTTTTTTCAGGTAATCGCCTGTACTGACATCGTCTTCAATCACCAGTATTCGCATTCAGGCCCTCAGCGCCGCATGACCATTCACCTAGAGAATGATTCACCCGAAAGTTTATCAGTTTCGTCAGACACCTTTGATGACAATTTTGTCATCAATTTGTCATCAGCCAATACCGGTTTATCGTCCACTCTTAAGAAAGTTATTCATCACTGGCAGGTTCAGTGATTCATCTAACAGAATGAAAAAACGCTGGAAAATGGAGAATTAATCATGAATGCACCAACACGTCTCGCTGGTCTGTTACTGGGTTCCCTGCTGATGTGCAGCGGGATGACATCGGCATTTGCCGCCGATAATGTGATTAAACCTACACGCGGAACCATTGACTCAGTTAATGACTCATCGGTACAAATCACCACACGTCAGGGCGAAAAACTCGACGTTAAGCTGACCGACCAGACCAAGATCAATGCCGTCACCAAAGGGCAGATCAGCGATATCAAAGCGGACAGCTTCATCGGGACGGCCGCCGTTCCGCAGGCTAATGGCACGCTGAAAGCACTGGAAGTGCACGTATTCGCCCCCAGCCTGCGCGGCAGCGGTGAAGGCTTCAATCCGTTTGAATCCGCCGATGGCAAAATCAATACCATGACCAACGGCACCGTCGGCAAGCTGGTGAACAGCAATGGCCGCACCCTGACCGTGAAATATCATGATGCCGAGAAAACTGTCATTGTGCCTGATGATGTACCGGTTGTACTGCTGGCGCCGGGCGACCGCAGCCTGCTGAAACCGGGCACTAAAATCGTATTGTTTGCCATGAAAGATGACAAAGGTGCGCTGGTTGCCCGTGGTATTGCTGCCGGTAAAGACGGCATCGCGCCACCGATGTAATCCGGCCGAACAACAGGAGATTAAGCGTGAAACCTCAGCTCTCATCACCCCGGAAGCGCCGGATTCATTCCTGGCCGGTTCGCATTTGTCATTGGATCAATCTGCTGGCAATGATCGGCATGGTGATGAGCGGCTGGGGGATTTATAACGCCGACCCGCTTTTCGCTTTCACTTTCCCGCAGAACACCACCCTCGGCGGCTGGCTGGGTGGCAATATTGCCTGGCATCTGGCGGTAATGTGGCTGCTGGCGGGCAATGCCCTGTTCTATCTGCTGTGGGGGATTTTCAGCGGTCATTTCAGACGCGACTTTTTCCCCTTTTCGCCCCGTACGGTCTGGCGCGATAGCGTTCGCGCACTGACATTCAAACTCCCGCACAAGCTGGGTCAGTACAACGCGGTGCAAAAACTGATGTACAGCGGTGTTCTGTTGCTGGGCGCGCTGCTGGTGCTGTCGGGTTTGTCGATCTGGAAACCCGCGCAGTTCAGCGGTCTGGTCTGGTTGTTTGGCGGTTTTGATATCGCCCGTTATGTGCATTTCTTTGCGATGAGCGGCGTACTGCTGTTCGTCATTATTCACGTACTGATGGTTCTGCTGGTGCCGAAAACCTTCGTGGCGATGCTGACCGGCGGCAAAAGAATTAGCACGGAGGACCAAGCCGATGAGTGATAAAACACAGCGGCCAAAAATTATTCTTGAACCCGATCAGCGCAAACAACTGGTTAATATTCAACGGCGTATGTTATTGCGCTCCGGCCTTACGCTGGGCGCGGTTTCGATGCTTACCGGCTGTAATCTGCAGGACGGCGATCAGGTCGATAAAGTGCTGTGGGCGATGTCCCGCTGGAACGACCGGGTACAAAGCTGGCTGTTCAGCGGCCAGAAACTGGCGCAAACCTATCGCGCCGATCAAATCACCACGCCGTTTCGTTTCAATGCGTATTACCCCGAATACAACGTGCCGGAAATCGACATCCCCAATTACCGGCTGGAAGTCTCCGGTTTGGTGCAAAAGAAAGCGCCGTGGACGCTGGAACAATTGCAGCGCCTGCCGCAGGAAAGCCAGATCACCCGGCTGATATGCATTGAGGGCTGGAGCGCCATCGGCCAGTGGAAAGGCGTACCGCTGAAAACGTTTCTGCAACACGTCGGCGCGGATCTGACAGCCAAATATGTCGGATTCAAATGTGACGACCGCTATTATTCCAGTATTGATATGGCGACGGCACTGCATCCGCAAACCATTCTGGCTCTGGATTTTGGCGGCAAACCCTTACCCCCCGATTTCGGTTACCCGTTACGCCTGCGGATGCCAACCAAACTCGGCTTTAAAAACGCCAAACATATTGGCGCGATTTTCGTCACCAATGAATATCCCGGCGGCTACTGGGAAGATCAGGGCTATAACTGGTTCAGCGGGATCTGACAGGCATAAAAAAACCGCTCAGCTGAGCGGTTTTTGTTTTCGCGGGAGGGTAACGGCAAAGCGTTACGCTGCGGCGAAGAATTAGAAGCTGTAACCCACGCCTGCGATCCAGGTACCAACATCAACACTGCGGATGCGGGACTGTTCGTAAGACACGTCCAGAGCAACGTTCTGGATTGGGTTGAACTGCAGACCAGCACCGTAAGAGAAACCGTAATCGCTGGTGTCATTTTTTTCACGGTTAGCAGTAGATGCTGCCGCTTCGTTGTACTGGAATTTGCCGTAGCCAACACCCACAACACCGTAGATGGAAACCCAGTCAGCCAGACGGTAAGCAGGACCCGCAGTCAGACCGTAGTACTGTGCTTTACGGTAGTCGCCAGATGCAGGAGAGCTGTCATCTTCGATGTAAGTGAAAGAACCGATAGCGCCCAGTGGGTTGCTATCTTGTTCCCAGCGGTATTTTAAGTTGAAGCCGTTTGCTTTGTTAGCAACGCCTTGTGCGTCACCCTGAGCGTAGCCAGCAGTTACGGTGCTGGTGTCAGCGAAAGCGCTTGAAGAAACGCCCAGTGCAACTACGCAAGCTAATGCGGAAAGACATGCAATTTTTTTCATAAACCACCTCAAAAAGAGAAACCAAAGTAACCTTCACGTTTGAAAATATAACAAAAACTAGTGTGAAACTCTGCCTCAATTAAGATGTCCAAAGCATCATATGGTGTAACAGGAAGTTTCCAGCACACGCTATCCATTTAATTTTATTGGGATTTTAGTCACACAAACTATAAGGTAAACTTATTGAACTTTTTGAGATTAGCAGATAATTCCTAAAAATTTGCTCAAAAAACAAACTATTTTAGGAAGTTTTTTAACAAACACGTTCCGAAAAAAACTTTTTCGTGAGGATTTTTTCTCGCCACTTTTCCCTCTACACTGACAGCGCTTTACCTTTCTTTTCAAAACTATAAATCTGAAGTTTCCGGATTCATGGGATCACCTCAAAAGGCGCAATGGATGACACAGTCAGGACAAAATCAGCCGCAGGATCCGCAGATCGCTCTGCAGGCAGCGACACATAACAACAGCCCGCCCGTCCCTGCGTTACCGAAAAAAACCTCACCGCTGGTGGCGATTCTGTTGCTACTGATCGCCATGTTGTCATTACAAGGCGGCGCGTCGCTGGCAAAAACGCTTTTCCCGGTGGTCGGCCCGCAGGGTGTCACGGCTCTGCGTCTTGGTATCGGCTCTATTCTGTTGCTGCTCTATTTTCGTCCGTGGCGCCTGAAAATGCGCGGCGGTAATTTGCGTGCACTGATGATGTATGGCCTGGCGCTGGGCTGCATGAACTATTCGTTTTATCTGGCCCTGCGTACCGTGCCGCTGGGCATTGCCGTTGCACTGGAATTTACCGGCCCGCTGGCGGTCGCGATGTTCTCCTCACGACGTCCGGTGGATTTCATCTGGGTCGTGCTGGCCGTAATCGGGTTACTGTTCCTGTTACCCCTGGGACAAAGTGCCGGCGGTGTTGACCTCAAAGGTGCGTGCTTTGCGCTGATCGCCGGTGGCTGCTGGGCGGTTTATATCCTCGCCGGACAACGTGCTGGCAGCAGTTACGGACCGGGCACCGCCGCGATGGGGTCACTGATTGCGGCGTTAATCTTCTTCCCGATTGGCGCAATCCAGGCACACACCTCTATTTTTAGCTGGGATATTTTACCGCTCGGCTTGCTGATCGCCCTGCTCACTTCCGCCATTCCTTATTCACTGGAAATGATGGCGCTGACCAAACTGCCAGCCAAAACCTTCGGTACGCTGATGAGCATGGAACCGGCGATGGCCGCGCTTTCCGGCATTATCTTCCTCGGTGAATTCCTGACCGCGACGCAGTGGATCGGGCTGGCGGCGATTATCGCGGCTTCCGCCGGTTCAACACTTACCCTGCAGCGCAAAACCAAAATCGAGACGGTGGATATTGCCGGAAATACCCCTTCCGGGAAGTAATTGCACCGCATCGCATAAAAAAGCCACGTCATCCCGATGTGGCTTTTTCTTTTCTATCAGCAGGTTGAAAATTATTTTCATTTATTTCATTTTTCCTGCATCCAAAAGCAGGGGGTCATTCGTATGTATAGAGGTGAGGCAAGACCTCACCTCCTAACTGACGAAGGACACCATCATGAAAACATTACTCCGTACCGCAATCTGTGCTTCTCTGCTGCTCAGCACCGCGTCAATGGCTGCAATGATGTCCCAAAGCACCACCATGGTCGGTGGCGCTGAAATGTATCCGTCCAAAAATATCGTAGAAAATGCCCTGAATTCGAAAGACCACACCACGCTGGTGGCGGCGGTAAAAGCAGCAGGACTGGTGGATACGCTGCAGGGCAAAGGCCCGTTCACCGTCTTTGCGCCAACCAACGCCGCGTTTGCCAAACTACCGGCGGGCACCGTGGATAATCTGGTGAAACCAGAAAACAAAGCCACCCTGACCAGCATCCTCACGTATCACGTGGTGGCCGGTAAATATGAAATGAAAGATTTGGAAAAACTGCTGAAAAAAGGCAACGGCGCGGCAGAACTAAAAACCGTTAACGGCCAGCCACTGTGGATCCTGAACAACGGACCTCACAATATTCAGCTCAAAGATGGCAAGGGGAATATCGCCAACATCAGTACTTATGACGTCCAGCAGAAGAACGGTGTGATCGACGTCATTGATACCGTCCTGATGCCAAAATAATACCGGCTATACTGAGGGCATGATTTCTCTTATGAAACAGCACCTCAGTAAGTCAGGACGCGCGAATGCATGACAATTTTTTCGTTAAGCCAACACCAGAGAATGCGCCGGAAGTACAGCGCGAACTGATGAGCGCCATGGCCGTTGGCGATCGTCAGGCATTTGAGCAGTTATATCGTCTGACGTCCCCCCGGCTATTCGCCGTCGCATTACGCATGTTGCGGCGACATGCCTGGGCAGAAGAAGTGTTGCACGACAGCTATATCACCGCGTGGAACCGGGCTGCCTCATATAATCCGGCGCTCAGTTCCCCGATGACCTGGCTTACCCATATTGTCCGCAACCGCGCTATCGACTGGATGCGCGGGAGCGATAACCAGTTAGATGAACTGGACGAGACAATGCATGACGGAGATGCCAGCGACTATGATGACCCCTTGCAACGGCTGCAACAGGACAGTGACGCCAAAATTCTGGCCACCTGCCTCGCACATCTGCCCGCCGAACAAAGACAAAGCCTGATCCTTGCCTATTATCAGGGCCTGTCGCACGGTGAGGTCTCATCGCATCTTCAACAACCTCTGGGGACGATCAAAAGCTGGATACGTCGCGCCCTGGATCACTTAAAGAGCTGCGTAGGACTATGAAAAGCAGAAGCCATTATCATGCCGCCCTGGCGGCTGAATATGCGCTCGGCACCTTGCGCGGCGCGGCCCGGATTCAGTTTGAGCAAAAAATGCAGGAAGACCCTGAACTGGCGGCCGAAGTGGCACGCTGGCAGGAAGCTTTCACGCAACTGGATAATCAGATAACCCCGGTCATCCCACCTGCATCGGTGTGGAAACGCATTCAGCATAACCTTGCGCTGCAACCGGCCAGACTTCCGGCTCCGGCGACACGACCGGTGCGGGCTTATATGGGCTGGGCGCTGGCCGCCGGGCTTGCCGCATTGTTGCTGATCCCCCGCCTGCTGGTTCAGCCAGAAGCGCCAATGCCGGTGGCGATACTGGCCAGCAGCGCCGGTACGCAAAGCGGACAGTGGGTGGTCAGCGCGGACAGAAGCACCCGCAGCCTGTTGCTGACGCCGATCAATGCGCAGAATATCGCCGCAGATCACAGCCTTGAACTGTGGGCCATTCCGCCGGGAGGCAAGCCGCATTCCCTCGGCTTGCTGAATACGCAACAACCGACGCAACTGGCGCTGGCAGCGAAAATGCCGGATGCAGGTTTTACGCTGGCAATAAGCCTCGAGCCTCACGGCGGTTCGCCGACCGGGCAACCGACGGGTGCCGTTTTGTATAGCGGTGCGATGGCGCTTTAAAGGACAGCAGACAGTGATTAACGGCGGGTATTATCCCGCCGTTATATTTCAATATTAAATACGGCAAACTGTTATGCCGACTGGTCATATTCCATACCAGAACAAAGTCCCGGTAAAAATATATCCGCACACTGTCACTTACATTTAAAAATATCTTTCCCCACGTAATGAAAATAATTATCAGTCTTAGTTTATTTTAGCAGATTAATAGAAGTGGAAGTTCAGGAGGAATCCTATCCACCTTATAAATCAGCATGATAAGCTGGAAGTGAAATCACAGCAGAGCTTATAAGACACACGCTATCAGAACGATAGGAATGTACGCCCTGCAAATTTTCAATTTATTGCTATACTGAATGCAGTTACGAAATACATTAGTAGCAATTAATTTTAATGAAACAAGGAGATATGTATATGAGTACCGCTAAACTGGTCAAAACGAAATCTTCTGAGCTTATCTACACACGCAATGATTTAGATGAAAGCGTCAAACTCAATACTATCAAGGTGCTGAACCGTCTGGTGACTGAATACATCGATCTGTCGCTGATCACCAAACAAGCTCACTGGAACATGCGTGGCGCAAACTTTATTGCCGTACACGAAATGCTTGATGGTTTCCGTACCGCGATTATTGACCATCAGGACACCATCGCAGAACGTGTGGTGCAGTTAGGTGGTGTGGCGCTGGGTACCGTGCAGGTTGTTAACGATAAAACCCCGCTGAAAAGTTACCCGACCAACATCCATACCGTGCAGGAACATCTGAAAGCCCTGGCGGAACGTTATGGTGTTGTCGCGAACGATACCCGTAAGGCTATCGGCGAAGTGGAAGATGAAGACACCGCAGATATTTTCACCGCTGCATCGCGCGACCTGGATAAATTCCTGTGGTTCATCGAATCAAATATTGAGTAACAATGTGCTCTGACCGCGGGATCATACGGCGGTAAAATGAGCGATTAACAAGAAAAGGCCGGTGACGAAAGTCACTGGCCTTTTCATTTTCGATAACAAATACCTGTATCCTCTTCTGGCGAATTGCACTTAAAACCCCTCTTACGCTGTAACTTTACATCTACATTTAATAATCCCGCTGATAAATAGTTACATTTTCAACTACATTCTCAACTTCACCCCCTGGAACCGGTTTCATTATCCTACTGATAAACTTAATGTTTATTTTCATACTAAGAGAATTCTTAAACCAATAGGCGGTGTGAATGATTTAATACAAATTAATAGCTCAAAGCAATTTTACATAACCTCGATCACACCTGAAACTTGCTGAAATATTTTTTCGCAACCTTTGCATTTTTGTGAAAAACACCTGCCAACCTAACCTAATAAAAATTAAAGATAATTTACAGGGATGTGACACCGCATTAACCCCCTAAATGCAACTTACGGAAAAGTGACTCCCCTGCTGCGGCAGCATCAAAGATGTGCCGCCTCCCACAATCCGACCCGATTCCGAGCGCATTGGCTGCTGTAAGCCAGGGGCGGTAGCGTGGAAAATGTAAAAAACTGGAATAATCTGATGGCACGTAGTGGCTTAGAAGTACAAAAAGCGGCGGTGAAAGCGCTGTTTTTAAGGGAAATCAAAACCCGTTTTGGTAAGTACCGGTTAGGGTATCTGTGGGCAGCGCTGGAGCCGATGGCACATATGTTGATTATGCTGGCCATTTTTGGCTACGTGATGCACCGCACTATGCCGGATATTTCGTTTCCGGTTTTCCTGATCAACGGCATTATCCCTTTCTTTGTATTTAGCAATATTACCAACCGTTCTATTGGCGCGATTGAAGCCAACCAGGGTTTGTTTAATTACCGCCCGGTTCGCCCTGTGGATACCATCATCGCCAGAGCAATGCTGGAAGCGCTGATATACGCGGTCGTGTACGTGTTACTTATGGCCATTGTCGGCCTGCTGGGCGAAGAGTTTGAAGTCACAAAGCTTATTACTCTGATTCTGGTCTGGGTACTTTTAGTGCTGTTCTCCTGCGGTATGGGCTTAATATTTATGGTGGTCGGAAAGTCATTCCCGGAGACCGAAAAGTTCCTGCCTATTTTGATTAAGCCTCTCTATTTCATTTCCTGCATTATGTTTTCTTTGCATAACATACCGAAGGAATACTGGCCTTACCTGCTGTGGAACCCTATCGTCCACGTGGTTGAGCTTTGCCGCGAATCAGTCGTACCGGGTTATATCAGTGAAGGCGTCAGCCTGAATTATCTGGCTGCCTGTACTCTGGTTGTATTGTTTATCGGCCTGGCCCTCTACCGGAATCGTGAAGAGGCGATGCTGACATCATGATAAAAATCGAAAACCTGACAAAATCCTACCGCACACCGAAAGGCCGCCATTACGTTTTTAAAGATCTCAATGTTGAGCTGCCTTCAGGTAAAAGCGTGGCGTTGATTGGCCGCAACGGCGCGGGTAAATCAACGTTATTACGCGTCATCGGCGGGATTGACCGCCCGGATTCCGGCAAAATTCACACGGAGAAAACCATTTCCTGGCCGGTTGGCCTGGCCGGCGGATTTCAGGGAAGCCTGACCGGACGGGAAAATGTAAAATTCGTCGCCCGCCTCTATTCCACACCAGATCAGTTACGTGAAAAAGTCGCCTTTGTCGAAGAGTTTGCCGAACTGGGCAAATACTTTGATATGCCGATTAAAACCTATTCTTCCGGTATGAAATCCCGTCTGGGTTTTGGCCTGAGCATGGCATTTAAATTTGATTACTATCTTGTCGATGAAGTCACCGCAGTCGGCGATGCCAGATTTAAACAAAAATGCGCAGACTTATTCAAAGCGCGACATGAGGAAGCCAGCTTTCTGATGGTTTCACATAGCCTCGGATCACTGAAAGAGTTTTGCGATGTGGCTTTGTTTATTGGAAGGGATAATAAAGTGAAGTACTTCGAATCGGTTGATGAAGCTATTGAAATTTATAAATCAGATGAAGGATTATAATTTCAGTGACAATAATTATTGACTCAGCTTATTTTAAGAATGCGAATAATACGTTGAGAGTAAAAACCCACTATATAAACGATCAAGTAAACATATAATATGAAAACTGACACATCGAGTGACTTGCTCATTTTGATAAGTGAAAAAGGTGGCAAACAAGCCAGAGATAATGGATTTGCATATTTTCAACATAGAATATCAAAAGGATATAAAAATACTTTTTATGTTCATACAAAAGACAACTTAGATCTTGAAAAACTTATCCCTTACTCAAAAAATATCGTTCTAAAAAATAGTAGAACACATAAATCCATGTTTTACAAAGCCGATTACTTGCTTCTTAATGATGGTTACATGGATGTGTTTCCTACATTCAAGAGTAAATCAATATCACAGGGTTGGTCACCTATTGCTTATTTACAGCATGGGATTATAACTTATAAGAGAGTTCATTTTTATAAAGGACATTATAACGGGAGAATTAGATATTTTCATACATCACTGAAAACTGAGAAAAACATAGTCAATACTGTCTTACAACAGAAGAAAGACCACACAGATACTTTTCGAATAATAAAAAAATATAATCATCCACACTTCAAAAGTAATGTATCCAAACAAGATTTAGAAATATTATATACAACTTTGCTTTCAGATTATTATAACAAAAACCGGACTATTGACGTAGAAGATTTGCAAAGTATAAAAAGATTAATTACTAATATTGGTTTTTTAGATTGCAGAGTGGTAAACAGCGGTCTGTCGAGACATTTAAATCTTGACGCAGGAAATAAAAAAAGCAAAAACAATATATTATTCTTTTTTACATGGCGTGATGAGTGGACATCTAAAAATGATGACAACAAGTTCATTGAGTTAATTGATAATATATACAAAAGCACAGGGATTATAAAATATGCAAGAAATGAGAATTTAGAAATCGCATTCTACCTTCACGAAAAACTATTACACTTAAAAGAAAAAATAAACTCAAAATTTAGTGGTAATATAAAATTTGTAGGGCAAGACAACTTCAAGACAGTTTTAGATCAAACCTCACTTTGTGTTACTGACTACTCATCAATTGCATTTGAATTCAATTTAATTAAAACACCTGTAATTTTCTTACAATTTGATTATGACCAATATAAATATGAGAGAGGTCATTATCTTACGTCTCCTTGCGATTTTTTAGGAATAACAGTTAGTAACTTAGCTGAATTGGAGAAAATCCTCGAAAGAAGAAAAATCAAACCAACGTTAAAGGCACAGGCGACACAAAACTTTAGAATTGTAAGGCAAGACTATGAAAATTATAAAAAAACCAATGAAATTTTAGATTTACAATTCGAACAGAAACAAAAAAGCATTACTTATTTTTGTTACAACGCATACGGTATTGGCGGTACTGTACAAACTATTATTAACCAAGCTAACTATCTTGTATCTATTGGCTACCAAGTTAGCATCATATCTCTGCGCAGAACTGATTCTCAACCTAAGTCACATTTGGATCCTAGTGTCAGATTGGAGTATTTAAACGATGTTAGGAGCAAAGGGAAGTACAGATCAAAATGGGAAAATCTGTTAGCACAATTTCCATCGAAACTGTTCAGAAAAACAGAGGATTTGTATCAGGGGCTCTCACTACTCACTGATATTAAACTCTACAATATATTGAAAACCATCAATAATACAATAATTGTGGGTTCATTTCCCGGTTTGTGCGTTAATATTGTTAAATTTGCGCCAAGAAGTAATACATTAATTTTGCAGGAGCATAAAGAGCTTAGTTCCCACAGCCCTGAGATCCAAAAAGACATTCTAAAACACTATGGGAAGGCACATAAAGTTATAGGACTGACTAAGTTTCAAAATATTGAATATCAAGAAAATGGCATTAATAATGTTACTAATATACCGAATGGCATGCCAGACCGTTTGCCCCTCTTGGAAAAATCCCTAATAAATGAAAAACCAAAACGAATAATTTCATTTGGCAGACTTGTTAAAGATAAGCAATTTGACTTATTAATTAAGTCATTCGCACTTATAGGGAAAAAATATCCAGAGTGGAAAGTAGATATTTATGGAGACGGTGAAGAAAAAGAGTATCTAAACACATTGATTCGTGAAAACGGTTTTGATTCACAGATCTCAATCCATGCTGCAACTTCACTTGTATATGAAGAAATTCACAACAGTTCTTTCTGTGCTTTAACAACACTCAAGGAAGGTTTCGGGATGGTGTATATTGAAAGTTTCAGTATGGGTAAACCAGTAGTCAGTTTTGATATAGGTTACGGGCCAAAAGAATTCCTGATTAATAATCATAACTCTCTGGTTGCAGAATGCTTCTCGATAGAACAATTCTCGCATTGTCTTGAAAAATTAATAAATGATGAATCCTTGCTGAAAAAACTTGGTGAGAATGCAAGAAAAACATATTTAGACAATTACGAAATATCAAAAGTAATGTCTTGTTTTTTAGGGGAATGTAACTAATGTCAAAAATCTCCAAATTAATTAAAACACCTAACCTTTATTTTAAAGATGCTCTGAGTAAACGTTTCGCAAAAAAAACAATATCGCTTGAAGCCAAAAAACAAATACCAAAGGATATAAGAAAAATCCCTACTAAAAGCTTAGAAAAGTATTCTGTGGATATATCAAAAACTAAAATAAACTTAGTAGTGGTAGATAACTCAAAAGCAAATAATAAAAAAGACATAGTAAAGTTCCAACTAAGAAGCATTGAAAAATATTCAAATTTTTCAAGCATTAGCTATATTTCTGAAAATATAGTAAGCTCAAATAAATTAGTCTCTACTTTTAAAAACTATACTGATTTTTATAACGAAAAAATATTATCTATTTATCCAAAAAATGAAGTTTATGTTTTTGTTAACTTAAATTTCTTCTTTCTTCGGAAAGTTTCTCACTCAAACTTCATTAATGATAGTGGTCAATTAATAACTTACTTCAAGAAAAATAAAGGTAAAACTGCAAACTTAGATGACATTATTAGTAAAATAATTGATGGGGTTAATTATAATTTCACTCCAATGGAAAATTTCAATATAATTGACACAATGAGTTTAGTATACCTTGACCCAGCCATCACTACCAGTACATCTAAAAATGACTATTTATTCAAAAAACTCCCAATAGTTAATACGATTTTAAAAAATAATATTTTATTAGATTCCCCTATCCAATACGCAAAACTGGATGCTGGATATGTTGAAAAATTTGTATGGATACAATCCGTTCATGGTTCAAAACGTTGCCCCCTGGCGATAACTTTCGATAAAGATGCTAGTAATGAAGTTCATTATAACGTTTTCTTAGAAAGCTTATTCCCCCATTCAAGTTCCTTGGAAAATGTAATTAAAACAATATAACCAGAATGATTCATGATGAATTTAAGAAAATTAAAAAAAGCAATCTTTAATCCTGGTTACTTTTTTAGGGATTTCTTTATTAAAAGATACCCATTGCTACAAAATCAAAATAATGTGAAATTTTTAAGTGAAGAAATTTTACTCGAAAATGAAAAAGTATTATTAGGATCTTTTGATCCAGGCTTCGCAATTGATTTGGTGTATACCTGGGTTAATTCAAATGATACCAATTGGTTAGAGAGTAAAAATCTTCATATTCAATCAGCTGATAGTAATATTGAAAATTTTTCTACTGATGAATCAAGATTTGAAAATCACAATGAGATATTTTATTCCTTATTGGGCGTAGCTAAGTATATGCCATGGGTTCGTAATATATTTATTATTAGTGATAATCAACTCCCCAAGATACCTGAATCATTAGTTAGCAAAATAAAGGTAATTGATCATAAACAGATAATACCATTAAGGTTTTTGCCAACCTATAACTCACATGTAATTGAAGCATATCTTCACAAAATACCTGGCTTAAGTGAAAATTTCATTTATTTTAATGATGATTTTTTTGTATCAAGACCGGTAAAGCCTTCTCATTTTTATCGCTCAAATGGTTTGTGCAGTATATTTGTAAGCGCCAAAAGCCTGGAAGACATGAACCGTAAGGGTGTTTCAACAGCTACGCTTACTGCATCTAATAATTGCAACAAACTGTTAATGGAAAACTTCAATATTTCATTTGACACTCCATTGACTCACACTTATGTGCCATTAAAGAAAAGCGCTTATAATTTAGCCTTTGACGTTTTTGAAAAACAAATTGAGGAGTTTTCAGGGAATAAATTTAGAGGTGATAATGATTTAAATATGGCAACTTTCCTAGTTCCCTATTTACAATACATTAAGGGGGTAGCAACCCCTCATCTAGATATAAGTTATTACTTTAACATTAGGTCACCTAATGCAAAATCTTTATATAAAAATCTAATGGCAGTGAAAAATACATCTAATGCACCTCATTCATTTTGCGCCAACGATTTTAATGCAGTGAATTTTAAACAGAATACAAACTATAAACTTGAACTGCAAGATTTCCTAAAAAAATACTTTACATATTGATATTTATACTGTAAATGGTTTTCTATGACCAATAAATTATATTAATCGCGATCAATCGAGCACAATTTTTATTCAAATATTCTATTGATAAAATTTTCCATAATAATTATATTATTATAGTACACAATTTAATTTTAGCGCCATTACATATAGGTAAACTCGTGGGTTTTACAGAAAAATTATACAAAGCTAATAACGGTACAGAATTGACCTATATTGAGGATCCGTACCCTTTTGAAAATAGTATTGGTGAAAGTAAGATTTTGTTTGTATTTCAATCATTAGGCGACGAAAAATCCGAGGATCCTGTAAAAAGATTTCCCTATACACTTCTTTCTGGATTGAGATATTTCAATTGCCGTAAAATTTATATTAAAGATGATAAAGAAATAGTTGGAGATTATTACCTTGGTTCAAATGGGAGTTTTGATACAAAGCACGCTGTTATAGAGTTAATGACTAATAAAATTAGAGAATACAAGATCCTCATGGAAAATGTAACTCTTTTTGGCTTCTCGAAAGGTGGTTATGCGGCTTTACTCTTTGGTCATGAAATTAGTGTAGGTGCAGTTATTTGTGCTGTCCCTCAATTTGATCTTGTAAAATGGATAGATAAATATAAGAGTCATCTTTCTTATATTTATCCGGAGAACCCGACCGAAGAACAGAAATCAGTCTATGCAAGTTATCTCAAGGAAATAATTGAAAAATCGATACACTCTCCGAAAAGAATATATATAATAACTTCACATAATGATGACACATATATTGACCACATACCTCCACTAATCCTATCGATTCAGAATAAAGGACAAAGCAACCTTAAAACTTTCCACAATGACGAGTTTTTTGTCACTCGGCATAACAATGTTGTGAAAAATTCGATGAATGAAATACTTGCCATTTTAAGTTATGAATTATCTGAGTTAAGAAAAAATAGTTTTTTTATGTAGAAAAAATAATTATTGTTACAGGCTAGGGTTTTAAAAAACCCTACTCGCTTTGATTTCTCATTTATAAATAACCCCATCACCGGTAATCATGTTAACTTCATTATTAGCGTTTTTATAAGTTGATTTATTTGCAGTAATACATCCTCCTTCATTTATTTGTAAATCAAAAAATCTCCCACCTATAATTTTTGCATTATTGATGTCAATTTTACTGCCCGATTTTGAGTAAACGCAAGCATCACCTGCAGATTTTATCTGTATTTCCCTCGCTGAAATATGGCTACCAAACTCGGAAAAAATTGCATAGACACCGCTATTATTAATTTTGGCTGCTCTCAAAGTCACTGAACTTCCATCAAGAGCATGCACAGCAATAAGATGAGTATCGCTGATATTTGCTTCTGTTGCCTCTATTTGACTTCCATCCTTAGCTAGGATAGCGTTCGTTGTGCAATTTCTCGCGGTTATTTGAAAAGCAACGATTTTTGCACCATATATGGCCATAAGTCCGTAAACACAATTTACTGCCTTTGACTTTCCAGTGCATATAATTTCTCCCCCCCTGAATGCTAAATAACCAACCCCGCCAAAATCCCAATTTTCAATGACTGAATTCGTCGTATTAGATGCTGAACTATTATGAGCATTAATTCTTCCTCCTGTATCAGCGCGGTAACCATTTCCTTTACAGTTATTTGCATGACTATCGGATGCGGAAATAACACCTTCTCGATGCGCCCAGAAGCCAACAGTACATCCATTAGCGTTTACACTATCTGCATTCACAACTCCTCCTCGAGTTACAACAACCCCTCCCTGGCGAGAATTAGACACATCAGAAAACTCAGCGTGGATAATGCTATTACGTTCGCAGTAAATACTATTCAAATGACAATTTATGGCTAGGGTATTCTCGCAAACTAAAACACTACCTTCTTGCGCCAAGAAGGTAGCATGAAGAAAATTCATTCCACCTGAAATTTTTTTCTTATTTGCTTTTTCCTCTGTACTGCTTTGGAGTCTATCAGACCATCCATTAGAACCCCCCAAAGCAAAATAGAGTGTTCTTGCAATATGTCGTCCATCAATAATACAACCTAAAACAGGCCCACGGGCATGATAAGCTAGAATAACGGTGCCATCAGTAATTGTTTTTTTACCATCAGGTCCAAAAACCCCTACAAAATTGTCAGCTACTTCTACTATATGGTCATCGGATTGGAGATAGAACCTAGAAAAATCTCCATGCTCAACTTTCAATCCAGAAGATAATTGAAACCCAGACTCAATATTTATTACTACATATTCTTTGGTTCCGAGCGTTTTGCTATAGAGATCATCTATTGCTTCTTGCAATCCGGGATAATCAGTAGGTATATTAAACTTACTTGAATTATCAAATTTACTTTTAAAAACTCTTTTTTCTATATCATCAAGCCTAGAGTCTATCTTTTTAAATGACTCTTCAATTTTCATATTTGAGCTCTGATTTTTTAGGCTGTTTACAAGGTCAGGCTCATTACTCGAAAATGCTTTTTTAGATGATATTAAAGTGGCTATAGATGAAGGAATTAAGTAATTAAATAACTTTCTTCTTGTGATCGCCATTGTTCAGCCCTATTTAAAATATAAAAGCGCGTAGAAAGTAGTTTGTTATTAATCTTATAATATCTCCATAGAGGATTTTAACCACTCTATAAAGATATTTTTAGATTCTACAAGTTAGCAATTTTACTAATAAAGGCTGAGTTATTTAGCCTTGAGGTTTGATTCCTCCTTTCTTTATTAGCTTGCCCATAATACACCGCATTAATCTGCGTATTCTTCAGCAAGTATAGCCGGAACTGCTTAAACAGCTTCGCATCGGGTTTAAACCCTGACTGCCAGAACTGGTTCAGATGTCCCTGATACGTAATGCCTTTAATGTCATACAGCGCGTTGCCCATCACTTTCAGCGGCTTGTTATGAATAAGTGCAGAGAGACCCGCAGTGCTGTTAATCGTGACTACGGCTTTCGAGTGGGTCAGCAGTTCCGGCATCGGCAGATCATGCACGTAGATCACACGATGATTAATGCCATATTTTTTACCAAGCTGGCGGATCAGCGGCCCGTATAAGCGGTGCCCTCTGTCCATCGGGTGATGTTTGATCACCAGATACTCAGCGGAAGGTGCCTTTTTGGCAAACGAGTGCATCACTTCATTGATGTAATCACGCACATCCTGATACGGGCTGTGATTGCGGATCTGACTGTCGTTATATACCTGCAAAATGGCCAGATAATACCGCTGATCCAGATCCGTCTGCAGTTGCTGCAAAATGTTGCGCTGGCGGAAAGCGTACAGCTTTTTACGCCAGGCAGCACGGGTCCAGCAGCGCGCCTCATACCACGGCGAGAAGGATTTGTGATGCCGATATTTTGGGAAGTCGTGCCGGTAGCGCCAGCCCGCCAGGTAATACACGGCCGCATGACGCACGCGCTGCCAGCCCGAAGGTTTCAGCTGTTCAACTTCCGGCATAGTCATTTCAGGCAGGCTGCGGTAGAACTCCGCATCGCGTGGCAGGCCGGAATAGGCATTTACGCCATTCTGTTCCAGCGTGATGTAATGCGGGCGCAGATACCCCTCCTCAAACGCGAGGAAGCGTATGCCTTTAGCCTGTGCCCAGCGTTTGGCTGCCTGATGCAACGGACGACAATCCCCGAAACACACGATGGTATCGAAGTCGTAATCCTGCCAGGTGGCTTTCAGCCAGGTCGGAAACTCTTTTGGCGTTTGCTGGTACAAGCGGTATTCACGCTTTCGCGAATACACCCTGTCGCCGCCGTTAAAGACGACATTCACCGCCTCACGCCCAAGAGACTCCAGCCACTGAGCTAAATCGCTAAAGAAAGGCCCCATCGGCCCCTGCAACAGCAAATATTTTTTCCCAGAAAGTAATGTTGTAAGCGCCTTACTGTCCATTTTTTTCCACGCTAAAAACCGTTATAAATTGCTGATTTGTAAGTTAAAATATAACTCTTGTCAGCATGAGTAGTTTTCTGCAGTAGCGGGCTATGTTGTCCACTTTTGTTTTAATTAATTTCATATCAGCCTTTGGCACAGCAGCAAGAAGTTCAACCGCCTGCTCTGCCAAAATGGGCTCCCGACTTTGCGGGTCGATATACGACGGGTAGGCAATCAGCGCCTGGTAAACCACATCGTCTAAAGTGAGGCTGCGCAGCCGGCGTGAACAGGCATGCTCATCCTGCGTCAGTCCCCATCCGGCATAAAATGGCATGCCGTAACACACCACTTTTTTACCGTGTAACAACGCTTCAAAACCTGACAGCGACGTCAGCGTGTGCAGTTCGTCGGCAGCCTGAATACATTGAATAATGTCTGCATCCAGCGCCTGACTGTCCGCCCAGCGGCTGACATCTTCGGCGGGAATGTGTCCCTGCCGGTTCCCCACCAGAACATCCGGATGAGGCTTATAAATAATGTAAGCGCCGGGGTTACGTTCCCGGACAGTGCGTAAAAGCGCGCTGTTGGTACGCAGGGATAGCGTGCCGGTCAGGATAGAGGCATCGTCCTCAACCTGCCCCGGCACCAGAATCACCGTTTTATTCGTCGCTTCAGCGGGCAAGGTAAACGCCGCGCCAAGGTTGTATTTACTGACTTTGCTGGCAACCAGTCTCTGGCGTAACGTGGCAGCCCGCTGCTGCTGGCATGGCGCCAGATTGCTGTGGCTCAGCAACAGTTCCAGGTCGCTCGGGCGCGTCGCATCGTAATAGATACCGGTTTTATCCAGCACCAGCGACAGCGGCGGATGCAGATCAGACCCCAGCCCGGCCGAACGCAGGAAACCATCTTCCATTCGCCATTGCGGGATCTGACGCTGCTGCGCCTGAGCACCCCAGCGGGCCTCGCCTTTGATGCCCCACACGACACAGGCCACTTCACCGGCATAGCGTTTACTGAAATTCACTTTGTTGCTTTTAGTTCGCAGGAAAGGCCCGAGAATGCTGCGCTTCCAGAGGGTCAGTCCCGGCGACCAGAGGCGCCCCGCCCGCTGTTGCTGATGCTTTCGCTGCATCAGCAGCCAGCTGAGAACATCAAACAATGTGCCGCTTTTGCCATTAGCCGGATTGATGTACCGGCTGTAACGCAAACAGGCCGCGCTGAACAACTCTTCCACGCTGGCGGTACCCCGGCGTGCCCGGAGCGATGCGGACTGAGGATGACGGTCATCCGTCAGTCCCCAGCCTGCGTACCACGGCTGACCAAACACGCTGACCGGTTTTCCGGCGATCAGCGCTTCAAATCCGTAGTTAGACGTCACCACGTAAACCCGGCTGACAACGCGCAACAGCGATTGCGGGCTGACGTTTTCAGCCAGCAGTTTGATGCGTGGATCCTGCTGCGCCAGTTGGGTAATCTGCGTGAAATAGCCGGCTTTTTTGCCCAGCAAAACATCCGGGTGGATCTTTACCCAAATCTCAGACGTCGGATTTTCTGCCATGGCGGCCTGCAACATCTGTTCGAACTGCTCCGCGCCTGCATTGCCATAAACCACCGCCATATCACCGAAAGTCTGATCGACCACCAGCACCGCGCCACACTCGGGTTTTGCCTTTGTGCAGGCCGGTGCCTGGTTGTATTTCGACAGATCACCTTCCACGATGATCTGCATGGCCTGCCGCGCCGTATCCTGCAGCGGCTGATTCTCTTCACGCTGGCGGATCAGTATTTCAAGCGTGCTGGGTTTCGAGGCGTCGTAATACATTCCCTGCGTCTCTAAAACCATTGAGAGCGGCGGACATCCCGACACACCCAGCCCCAGGGAGCGGATAAACCCGTCTTCCAGCCGCAGCACCGGCAAGCCTGACTGTTCTGCCCGCGCGACGGCTTTCCCGCCGGTTGGCCGGTAACCCCACACCGCGATGCGGGTGATGCCATCCGGCACCGGTCGCAGCAGCGAAAGCTTGCGACAGGGTTCGCCGAGAAACGCTTCCAGATGCGGGATACGTTGTATGCCCGCTGAAAAGATCCCAATCATTAAATGGTCAGCACCACTTTCGCGGCGACGGCCAGCTGATACAGGATCGTCGAGATGCCGCGGGTGATTTCGATATTTTTCGATTCGTATTTCGGCAGAACCATCAGCTCATCCCCCGGCTGCAACGTTTTCACGTCTTCCGCGTTAATCGCTTCGCCGTTTTGTTTAATCAGGATGACTTTCGAGTTCCCGGCTTTTTGCGTGTAGCCACCGACTTTCTCAATGTAATCATCCGGGCTCAGACCTTTCTGCCAGCTCACCGCATTCGGGAACAGCACTTCGCCGTGGATCATCACGAGTGAGGTTTTCTCCGGAATGTTGATGACATCGCCGTCTTCCAGGATCACTTCATTCAGATTATTTTCGCTCAGGACCACTTCGCCTTTCGGCACCACCTGACGCGCCTTCGCCACGAAACGGCTGACTAACTGGGCTTCCTGCGCACGCAAACGCCCTTCTTCCTGCGTCGAGGACTGTGCGGAAAGTGATGCTTCTTCGAGTTTCTGCAAGGTCAGATCCAGCATCTCTTTCTGGCGAAGCGCGACAGAACGACGGTAAAGCTGGATGGCGTTAATCTGCGACATGCTGTTGGTGCGGATTTTTGGCAACAGCTGGCTCATGGTGGCGCCATACGGCAGCACCACGGCGTGTTCACCGGAATGCGCGCCTTCGATGCGAACCTGAATGGTGCCCGCATAACGGTCGGAACTGACAATCAGTTTGTCGCCATCCTGCAATGAGCGCCCCGGTGCGGATCCCAGCGGGTAATACTCGCTGCGTTTCATGCTGCCCTGCTGGCGGATAATGGTCATGTGCGTCGCGCCCGGTTTCGGGCGTGCCCAGCTCAGGGCCTCGCTGACCGGAATGGTGCTGTCGCGGAATTCAAAGTCATAGCTGTTAAAGACATCGCCTTCCACGCTGAATGTGTGCTGACGCGGCCCGACCACGATGGTATCGCCGTCAGAGAATTGCGACAGGCGCAGATCGCCGTTGAGCAGGAAGTCATACAGGTTAATGCGCGAACGCACGCGGTCATTGTGTTTCACCACAATGTCGACATAGCTGCCGCGTTCAGTATCGACACCGCCGGCTTTACTCAGATAAGAAAGCAGGGAGTCAGACGCCACACCGCCGTATAAACCGGGATTGGTCACATAACCGGTGACAAACACTTTGACCGGCTGTGCCTGAAGCAGGGAGGCATAGACGTTGACGTTGGCCTGATAAACCTGTTTTACCTTGGTAGTGATCACGCTGTTCAGCTGGCTGTTCGAGACGCCTGCAACTTTCAGCGGGCCGACGTTTGGCAGGAAGATATTACCTTTCGGGTCAACGGTCAGCGCGCCGTCAAAATTGAACGCGCCCCACAAACGGATTTGTACCTGATCGCCGAGGCCAACAATGTAATTCGGGTTGAAACCGATACTGGCCGCGTTATCGGCAGCCGCACCGCCGGTAAATAACTGCGCACCGAACATGCGGCTCATCACTGCCGGAACCGGAGGCGGTGGGGAATCATCAAAGCCGGTATCCGGACTCGTCTGTTGCGTCTGGCCGGTTAAAAATGTCGGCAACGGTGCCGCGCCGGTCATATTCGGATCGGCATTGATCCCCACGGCATTGGCCTGGGTCAGCTGGAAGGCCAGCAAGATAACAACGGACTTCAATAATTTCATAACAAACTCTGTAGGCGATTCTTCAGGCAAAAAGGGAAAGCGATACAGACCACATCAGTCTTTATGGTCATCGATAACGGCCAGCAATAATTTAATCGTTCCGAACAGCAGACAGCACACCAGCAACCAGCTGGCGATCATATAAGGGACATTCGGGAAGGTGGTTTCTTGCGGTAACTGAGGCGAACTGATCACCGACAGCACTTTCAGTTTGCGGGCAGCTTCAACACGCGTCTTTTCAATGGATGTCAGGGTGAGTTTGTAGAGTTCAGTATCAAACTGCACTTTCGACTTAATCTCTTCGAAATCCACGGCCATGGTATTGAGCTGACGGCCATCAGGCGCAGTAATTTTACTTTTTTCCTGATCAATCTGTTTGCCCAGAGACGTAATCGCATTTTGCGCACTGATCACCTGTGGCGCATCGTCACGCAGGTAAGTCAGCAGATTGCGTAACTCCGCTTCCATCTGAATTTTTTGCCCGACGAGCGTGTTCACCAGCGTGGTGGCGGCAATCGCCTGCGCTTCAGGGTCGAGAATATTGTTGTGGTTCTGATACGCCAGCAACTGCGCTTTACTCGCATTGAGACGTGCACGGGCCTCAAGCATTTCGTTTTCAGCAAATGCCTGCTGATCGCGGGCGATCTTATGAGAAATTTCATTGATGAAGCGTTCAGATTCTTTGAGAACGGCTTTGTTAAACTGCTCAGCGAACTGCGGGGTGAAGCCCTGTGTGCCGATAGTCAGCAGGCCAGATTTATCGTCATACGTGACGGCAATACGATCGCGATAATAATTTAAAAACTGCTCGCGGCTGGCATCTTTGGGCAAATGATAAAGGAAATCTAAGCCGCTCCTGCCGAACACGGAATGGAAATCGAGTTGCTTATCCAGCGCGGTCAGCATGTCAGGTGAGTTGATGTACTCTTTTAAATACATCGCATCCTGGGCTGTGCCCGGGTTTCCTGCCCCCAACAGTAAGCCGACATTCAGGCTGGTGCCGCTGATGTCGTTAGAACTTTTGATCGCAACGGTGGATTCACTGAGATAACGCGGACGACTGAAAATCACCAGATAGATGATCAGTAACGCCATCGGCAGGCCAATGACAATTTTACCCAAATTGCGGTTCAGCGTTGCCATACTAAAATACGGAGACCGACGAACCCGGGCGATATGTTCCCCGGGCCATGCTGACTTCATTTTTTCAATAAACATTTATTATCATCATGACAAACTGCACGTTTTTATTATCGTGCTTTATTAAAAGTACCGTGAAACTGCGTTGATATCCCCAGCCAATGGATCACGGTGCGAAATCTTCATCGTGTTTAGGACTACACTTAAGAGTGGGCACTTATCATGGTTAGCCAAGCAAGCACATGTGTCTGACGAAATCCATTTCCTGGTCTGGCCGGTCGTAGCTGCGAGGCAGCGAGGGGAACTGAATGAGAAGTCGCTAAGACCTGCCAGGAACAAGGCTCCGCGGGCAGATCATGAGGTCACGAATATGCGAAAAGCAACAAATTCACACAATCTATTTATGTCTGAAATACATTCATTCAATTCATGGGTTTTTTTAACATAGAGCTCGAAATAACACAAACTCTATCGGATAACTCTTAGGAAAAGAGGTCACTATGGCAAGCGGATGGGCGCAAGATGGCGCAGTGCAGGATCAGATTGATTCAACGGTCAATGATGCCGTTGATCGCGCACGTCAGTCTCTCGGGCATGGCGAAAGTGCGCATTATTGTAAGGAGTGTGGCGAACCCATTCCGGAGGCGCGCCGGAAAGCCCTTCAGGGCGTACAGTATTGCGTCACCTGTCAGGCCGCCCTGGATAAAAAGCAGCAAGATCACGCGGGCTACAATCGTCGTGGCAGTAAAGACAGCCAGTTGCGCTAGAACTTTACCTTATACGTTGACGCACCATTATGGTTCAACACAAGTCATTCCCCCCGTTATTACCCCCGCTTTTCTCTTTACATTTGCTTCAAAACTGAGCACAGGTTTTGCTCATGTACCAATAAAGTTAGAGCAAGTTATCATTTGAGCAGCGCATTTGTTAATTAATGATTGTTTAAAATACATCATATGGTTAATGATGAAGCTGTGCACCATGAGAGAACATGGCGACGTGCAGCAATGCGCCAAACTGGTGCAATTTGATTTTTAATCACTGCCTGATCGGTTCAGCAAAGCGATAAGCCATTGAATTTTAATATACCTGTCATTTGGCATGAATATTGCATCAAAGCGCCGTAATATAAAGTCGTTCCCATAATATGTACAAAGGAAATTCACTGATGAAGTCACTCTTAAAAGTTTCCCTGGCCGCGTTAACTCTGGCCTTTGCCGTTAGCTCCCACGCAGCAGATAAAAAACTGATCGTAGCTACCGACACTGCGTTTGTACCGTTTGAATTCAAACAAGGCGATAAGTACGTCGGCTTCGACATTGACCTGTGGGACGCGGTCGCTAAAGAGATGAAAGTCTCCTATGAACTGAAACCAATGGACTTCGGCGGCATCATTCCTGCCCTGCAAACACACAACATCGATCTGGCGCTGGCGGGTATCACCATCACGCCAGAACGTAAAAAAGCCATCGATTTCTCTGACGGCTATTACAACAGCGGCCTGATGGTGATGGTTAAGAGCAACAACGACGCCATCAAAAGCGTTGCTGATCTGAAAGGTAAAACCGTTGCAGTGAAAAGCGGTACCAGCTCCGTTGATTACATGAAAGCCAACGTGCAGACCAAAGATCTGCGTCAGTTCCCGAACATCGACAGCGCTTACATGGAACTGGGCACGGGCCGTGCTGATGCGGTCATGCACGACACGCCAAACATTCTGTACTTCATCAAAACTGCCGGTAAAGGTCAGTTCAAAGCGGTCGGCGATTCACTGGCTGGCCAGCAATACGGTATCGCATTCCCGCAAGGCAGTGACCTGCGTGAGAAAGCCAACGCCGCGCTGAAAACCATCAAAGAGAATGGTACTTACGCAGCAATCTACAAAAAATGGTTTGATACCGAACCTAAATAAGTCCTTTTCATTTAAGTCGTTCCTTTTCAGAAAGAGCACTTGATAAGAAGCGCCTGTCAGATGCAAATCTGCACAGGCGCAGTTTGTGGTTTTACCAGGAGATAATCCATGCAGTTTGACTGGAGCGTAATTTGGCCCGCTCTGCCTATCCTGCTCGAAGGCGCCAAAATGACATTGTGGATTTCGGTCCTCGGTCTGGTTGGCGGTCTGATTATTGGTGTGATTGCGGGTTTTGCCCGCGCGTTTGGTGGCTGGTTTAGCAGCAACGTCGCACTGGTCTTTATCGAGCTCATTCGCGGTACGCCTATCGTCGTACAGGTAATGTTCATTTATTTCGCCCTGCCGATGATGGTGCCCGATCTGCGGATCGACCCGTTCAGCGCGGCGGTGGTGACGATCATCATCAACTCCGGTGCTTATATTGCTGAAATTACGCGCGGCGCGGTGTTGTCGATTCACAACGGTTTCCGTGAAGCGGGTCTGGCGCTGGGTCTGTCGCGCCGTGCAACGCTGCGTTACATCATCATGCCGCTGGCATTGCGCCGCATGCTGCCACCGTTGGGTAACCAGTGGATCGTGAGTATCAAAGATACCTCGCTGTTTATCGTTATCGGTGTCGCCGAGCTGACCCGTCAGGGCCAGGAAATCATCGCCGGCAACTTCCGCGCCATGGAAATCTGGAGTGCGGTTGCTGTTATCTATCTGATCATCACGCTGGCTCTGAGCTTTGTTCTGCGCCGCTTAGAACGCAAACTGAAAATTATATGATTGAATTCAAGAACGTCTCAAAACACTTTGGTAAAACCCAGGTGCTCCACGACATCGATCTGAACATTTCTCAGGGTGAAGTCGTGGTTATCATCGGGCCATCCGGCTCCGGTAAATCCACACTGCTGCGCTGCATCAACAAGCTGGAAGAAATCACGTCCGGCGAGCTGATTGTTGATGGCCTGAAAGTGAACGACCCGAAAGTCGATGAACGTCTGATCCGCCAGGAAGCCGGTATGGTGTTCCAGCAGTTCTACCTGTTCCCGCACATGACAGCGCTGGAAAACGTGGCTTTCGGCCCGATCCGCGTTCGTGGTGCGTCGAAAGATGAAGCCAATAAACTGGCGAAAGAACTGCTGGCAAAAGTGGGTCTGTCTGAACGCGCCAACCACTATCCGTCAGAGCTTTCCGGTGGCCAGCAGCAGCGCGTGGCGATTGCCCGTGCACTGGCGGTTAAGCCAAAACTGATGCTGTTTGATGAGCCAACCTCGGCGCTGGATCCTGAACTGCGTCACGAAGTGCTGACCGTCATGAAGCAGCTGGCAGAAGAAGGCATGACAATGGTTATCGTGACCCACGAAGTCGGCTTTGCCGAGAAAGTGGCTTCACGCTTAATCTTTATCGACAAAGGCCGTATTGCTGAAGACGGTAAACCGGCTGATCTGGTGAACAACCCGCCGAGCGAACGTCTGCGCGAGTTCCTGCAACACGTTTCCTGATGCTACTTGCTCCTCCCCCTGCGAACTGCCTCTTTATCAGATCTCTCCATCAAGAGGCAGTCGCAGGGGAGGGAGTCACCACACTTTATTACCCAAAACTTCACTTCCCTATCCTGCTCATTTCGTGGTCATGTAGTGGATGACGACGTTCACGTAATTCTTCCCCGCCAGACAATATTAAATAGCCTATTAAGGGTTAAATGCATGAGTAAACCTTTTAAATTTGGCTTATATGAGGGAGATTTAGGTTAATTCAGGAAAAGAGGTATGATTAAAACTTGATCAACTCAACCCGCAAGGATTAGCAGGTGGAACATGTTTACTCTCTATAGACATAGTGATATTGAATGGCAGCTAACCCCCGAAGATTACCCCCTCGTTTTATCACCAGACAGAGCAATGGATCAGGTAAAAAAGCATTATGACCTTGATCAAAGTCATTACAACCGTTTTGGGTATTTCGAGTTACCTGAGCGTTTGTCTTCATGCCCGCAAACGTGGCGACGTGCGCAAAGTGGATATGCCGATGAGGTTTACGATACCGTCAAAGACTCTCTTCGAATAGGCTGGCTGATTGGCATTGATCATTGGGAGGATTGGTGTTCATTTAATAATCCTTTCTATGTAGATGGAAATGGCGATCTGGTATGTGAAAACCCGAACGGGTATGACGAATGGTATCTTCGCGAAATTATTGACGGTTATAACAACGCCGTTGCCAGACGAAACGGCGTGAAGGCTTCACCGACTCAGCGGATCCCTTATGGCAGTTCCAGCGCAGAACCAAAACAATATGCTCAGGTGGCAAGGGAGATCAACAGCAAAGCGGCAGGCCGTTTGTTGGCCGCCGGGGGTATTTACAATGGAAACATTGAAGGTTATGCCAAAACAGCGCAGCAACTCGGCGGTGATGTTCAGGCCGGTTATGATCAGGTATTAAATGAGACAACTGTGGGTTCTGCTATTGCAATCACGTCAGTGGTTGCCGGGCTCGGGCTCAGTGGGTTAGGGGCTGTCAGTGAAATTTCTCAGTTAGAAAAACTAGCTCCAAGACAGAGCACATCAGCAGCAGGGGCTGTCCGCGCTAAGAAATTTTCGGGAAATTGGCGGACTGCGGATCTGGATGCAGCATTGAAAAAATTTGCCGGAAATCATCCTTTGGTTACAACGACGAACTCAGGAAAACGAATTTACGCTCACCCTGAGACTGGTGTACAAGTCGTTGAAGACTTAAGCGGCGACTATTTCCGCATCAATAACCCCTCCCTGCCAGGCAAAAGAACCTATTTAGATCTTGACGGTATTGTTCCAAATAACAAAATACTCGAAGGGGGTAAGCAGATAGGAAGGACTCAGAGTGAATATAATGAAGTCACTCATTTTAACATTCCAGGACGTAAATAACATGAAATGTATCTCTGTACCAACCAGCCAAGATGCCATGCAACGTCTTGATCTTGATGTATCTCTTGAGGATGATTTGATCGAAGTTACGATAACTGATGAACAATTTCAGTCTCTTATCGATACAGGTGTTATCAGTCGATTGAACCAGTTCATCGAAATTAACATAGACGAATTCGAAGATGAGAAAATTGTCGGCATTCGTGATTTAAGATTGGCTAAGAGTATTCTGGGGCAAGTTTCTCCATCAGATTGTACCAGTGCTGAAGTATTGGTGTCTCAAATAAATAAAGCGATTGAGTACAATACCGGCGTATTCTTCTACTTTTGACCTTAATGCTCCTCCCCCTTCGCAGGGAGGAGCAGATCTCATGTTTATGATCGTGAGGGCGGTTCAGAAAGCTTGCTGAGTGAGAGGTTGCAGACCATAGGCTGCAATCCCGAAACGAAGGCACCGCGCAGCGGCAAGATTTCCAGCCTGTCACGGTGGTACCTGAAACATAGCCTGCGAGCGAAGCACTTGTTGTAAAGGCGGGGAGGAATCCAAAGGAGGGAAAGCACTTCCCTCCTTTGGGCAGTTTCGGCGCGAGAGGCCGCGTGATAACCGTTATTGAGAAACCGAAATATTCTCGATCAAAGGGGTTGAAAGCCTCCCCGTTGCAGCGGCCTCCTGCAACTAATGCCTGGTCTGTTCCTTTTCCCTCGCCACGACCGAAAACTCCGCCATCATCCGCACCAGATCCTGCATACCGAGGTTAACCTGATTGATCACATCACCGGCATTGCGGCTCAGCACCACGCCACCGCCTGCGCGGTTGACGCAATTCCCCATACCATCAATCGCGGCCATCACACCATCACGGATGCTTTGCGTAAGCTGGTCAATTTCGACGGCAGCCTTGCGGGACTGATCGGCCAGTGAGCGAACCTCACCCGCCACCACTGCAAATCCCCTGCCCTGCTCGCCCGCATGCGCGGCTTCGATGGTGGCGTTGATGGCTAACAGGTTGGTTTGAGACGAAATACGGCGGATGGTATCAACCATTTCGCCAATACGTTCAGATGTCTGACCGAGCTGCCCGATGATGTCGGAAGTCCGCCGCGCCAGCGCTTCGACTTCCTGCATATCTTCTACTGCCTGCCGGACGATGGTCACGCCCTCTGCCGCGGTTTTGTCAGTAGTCAGCGACAGTTCATGCACGTGCGTCATCATGCTTTCCTGCTGACGCTGCTGATCCATCTGATCCGTAATGTCATGCGCGATTTTGACGATTTTTATCACTTTGCCGTCATCATCTATCACCGGGTTATAGCTCGCCTCCAGCCAGACAGACTGACTGTGGCCAGTGATGCGCTCAAAACGGCCAAGGATAAATTCACCGTTTCTCAGACGCTGCCAGTGATTGCGGTACTCGTGGGAATCACAGTATTGCGGGACACAAAACATCGTGTGGGAATGGCCCTTAATTTGCTGCAAAGAATAACCCATGACTTTCAGGAAGTTATTGTTCGCAGAAATCACATGACCTTCAGGTGTAAAGGTAATCAGCGCCATTGAACGGTCAAGTGCTTGTAAAATTCCCTGATGCTCGTGGGATTCATTAATTCTTTCAGATACATCACTGGCAATTTTAATTATTTCGGTCACTTTGCCTTGTTTATTTTTCACCGGAACATAATTTGCCTCAAGCCAGATTATATTCCCGTTTTTGTGTACACGTTTAATATTTCCGCTGACCGACTTTCCCTGCCGCAAACCTTCCCAGTGAAGACGATACGCATCGCTGGCAACAAACTCCGGGGTGCAGAAAATCCGGTGAGGCTGACCAATCACCTCGTTTCTGCTGTACCCCATGCTGCTGAGAAACAGGTCGTTAACCTCAAGCACCACGCCTTCCGGCGTGAAAGCGATCATCGGAACCGCCTGCTGGATCGCAGCGAATTTATCACGCCATATCGTACTAAACTGATGAGAAAATAATTGCATAGGACAGACACCCTGTGGCTGATAACGTGAATTAATGTGTAATCACAGTTAATTTATAAAAATACACGTGCTAATTCCCACAAATGATGAGTAAAGTTACTCATCAACATGCGAAAGATTAGTCTGACCCCTGGGTGGGTTTAGGCAGGTGCGTGAAAATTTAAATAGCGCAGTGAAAAATAAACTCACCAGCAAAATCATTACTCTGATAATTAACAAACTTTATTATAGTCAATTAAGCTTAATTTAATTCACCAAAAAAGAAAGGGGCTGGCAGGAGTATTTTTTCCAGCATATTCACCGTCAGATAAACACGCTGGAATACAGGAATTCACAACGTGATCAGACTGACCAGCGTTTGATTGCCCAACTTTTTTGCTGCGAAGGCGTCAGGAAAGTCCAGGCGACAAAACGGCTGATCTTGTTGCCATGCACCATTTCGACAGTGCGGACATCCGTCGCGTCCTCTTCACGAAGTGCATCATACAGTAACGGCAGCGTTGTTTTTTTGGAAACCAGCACGGTGTACCAGAAACAGTTCTGCGCTTTACCGGCGCTCTCTTCTGCCATACGGACCACAAAGGCTTCTTCACCACCTTCACACCACAATTCGTTGTGCTGACCACCGAAGTTAAGCTCTGCGGTGCCCGCACGTCTGTCCAGCCCCAGGTTTTGACGTTTACGCTGGCTGCCGGATGCCGCATCTGCCGCTGAAGCGTGGAACGGCGGATTACACAGCACCGCGTCGTATCGCTCATCATGGCGGATAATGGTGTCGAGAATACGCTGCGGTTTCGCCTGTAAACGGAAACGCACCTGATTGGTCAGTTGCGGATTGGTGGCGACGATTTTTTTAGCCGCCGCCATTGATACCGGATCAATCTCACTGGCGGTGAAGCGCCAGCCGTATTCGCGTAAACCAATAATCGGGTAAATACAGTTCGCGCCCACACCGATATCCAGCACGGAAATGTCTTTGCCTTGCGGGATATTGCCGTTGTTGCTGCCCGCCAGAAGATCTGCCAGATGGTGAATATAATCTGCACGCCCGGGAATTGGCGGGCACAGGTAATCAGCCGGAATATCCCAGTTTTCAATCTGATAGCAATCGCGCAGCAAAGCACGGTTCAGGGCTTTTACCGCCTGAGCGTTGGCGAAATCAACGGACAAATCGCCCCATTTATTTTCGACGACGAACGGTGCAAGTTCCGGGCTGCTGGCAATCAGGGCCGGGAAATCATAGCGGCTGCGATGACGATTTCGCGGGTGAAGACCGCTTTTTTCCTGAGGGAAGACTTTCTTTTTTTCCACCTGAGTGACTCTCCGAAAGGTGTGCGCGACGCATAAAATATGCGATGGGGCGTTGGATATTTATGAATGGCGCACAAGATACCACAAAGCGCCGCCGCCTGCCGGATGCATGCTGACTCGGGCGGGCACATAAAAACGGTCAACGTCTGATTAATTCGGGTAATGTACAAATCATAGTCTTTATGAATTATTTGCTGAGGAAAATCATGAACACTGATGAACGTTACTACTACGAGCCCGCTAAAGGCCACGGTCTGCCCCATGATCCGTTAAACGCCATTGTCGGCCCGCGTCCGATTGGCTGGATTTCATCACGCAATGCCGCCGGACAACGCAACCTGGCGCCGTACAGCTTCTTCAACTGTTTCAATTACCGTCCGCCGATCATCGGTTTTGCCAGCAGTGGCTGGAAAGACAGCGTGGCGAATATTGTCGAAACCGGCGAATTCGTCTGGAATCTCACCACCCGACCGCTGGCGGTGAAAATGAATGAAAGTTCGGCCTCGCTGGAACACGGGGCAGATGAGTTTGATTTCGCCGGTCTGACGCCGCAACCGGGAACACTGGTTGCCGCGGATCGCGTACTGGAAAGCCCGGTGAACTTTGAGTGCAAACTGACGCAGTGTATTCAGCTTAAAACGGCCGCCGGTAGCGATATCGATACCTGGCTGGTGCTGGGCGAAGTGGTTGCCGTGCATATCGCGCCACATCTGCTGATTGACGGCATTTATCAGACTGCGCTTGCCGAACCGGTATTACGCGCCGGTGGCCCTTCTGCCTATTACGGTATTTCAGAAGATTTACGCTTTGACCTGATACGCCCCGACGCCCGTTGACCTGAGGCGTAAGACAAAAAAAAAGCCACCGCACGTTGACCCTGCCGGTGGCTTTTTTACGCATGATCTTTATTTTTTGCTGTAACTATTTTCTACCGTAGTTCTGTTCAACGAAATCCGCAAAATCCTGACACATCGCGTCATCACCGTCGGCACTGTCAGCGAGGATCAACGCACCATCCACCACGCGGATATGCACATTCAGATCGAAATCCGCTTCAGGTTGCTCACGTTTTGATGCCTTTTCAATGGTCTGCTGCGCTTCCTGCCACGCCGCATCCACGGTCTGATTACAGGCCTGCGCCAGATAATCCGGATTGAACCCCTCGCCGGTCAGGCTGCGCAAGGTATCGTCGTGACTGACGCTGTTACCCGGCGTCCAGTAATGCTTCGCCAGATCCGGACCGATGGCCGGATTGTCGGTCAGATAACCATCGCGTTTCAGGAAGAAAGCGCGGGTCTGTTCCACGGCCATCATCGCCAGCAGATAGCCCTGATACGAACAGGCGGATTCCATGGAAAGCAGATGCGGGATAGCGAGCGTCGGACGCGGACTGCCGGTGACGCCCAGAATATGGGTTTCGACATCACGCGCCAGCGCGGTCATCGCTTCCGGCGTGCGTTTCTCATCCGGCCATTGATAAAGCTGCCACTCGAAATACGGCACCAGCAGAATGTGACGTTCATTGAAGGAACGCATCGGCTGACGGGCTTCAATACTGGCGCGGATCAGTTCATCCGGCACCGGTTCACCTGCGGTATTTTTCGCATAACGTTTCAGCCAGTCAGCATCTTCCAGCAGGCTGTCGCAAAACATGGATTGCGTTTCCGCATAGGCCATGGACGTCGGCGGGAATTCCTGCGAGAAGCATGGCGCATTCTGGCGGATATTGGCGAAGTGCGCCGCATGGCCGCCTTCATGGAACAGCGTATTCAGGCCATTCGCGCCACTGCCAATCTGATCAGGTTTCGCCAGACTGGTGAAGTTAATCACTGCTGGCACCCATTTGCCGTTGTCATAGAACGGCGGCACCGGCCCGTGCATAAAACCATTTTCAAACTTGCCTTCGCGTACCAGCAAATCCAGCTGCATTTCTGCACCATTAAAACCGATATTCAGGCGCTTGAAGCTGTCTATCCAGCGACGCAGGGAATCAGCGAACGGGAAGTAAGGATCGAGCTGACGGGTGACGTCACCGGCGCTGGCGAAGCGGATATTCCATGGCAATAGTGCGGCGTCGCCTTCACGCGCGACCAGTTCATTGAGGCTGCGGGTGTTGCTTTCGCGGGTTTGCTCTTCGAAACGATCGAGGATGGCGAATAACTGTTCCGGCGACATGCGCTCGGTTTTATTCACTTTATAATCGAAGTAGTTGCGGTAACCGAGCTGACGCGCAAAACGGTTACGCAAGCCGATCAGCTCAGGCAATCCGTTATGCAGCAGCCAGTCCTCCAGTTCGCGCAATGCATTTTGCGAACTCCGGCGGTAGACTTCATTTTCGTTATTCGCCTGATTGGTCAGCAGCTCGCCAAGGGAGGCATTAACGCGCTCGCCTTTGCTGTTGATGTGCGTCATGCGGTACTGCTTACGTTTGCCGAACAGCGCCGATTCCGCCTGAATAATTTCATCCAGCAGCGCCTGTGCTTTGGGGTCTTCAATCACGTTGCAGTCAAAGAAATTCAGCCAGCCACGCAGACCATGCAGTAAGGCATCACGCGCCTCGCTGGCGGATTCTTTTTCGACGCGGGCAATCGCATCACGCAATTCCTGCGGGCGGGAAGGCTGGGCGATAAAACGTTTGTACGCCGTTTCAGCAGCGGAGAAAGCCGCAGAAACAGTGTCATCACCGGTGCCCATATAGTGTTGCCAGAACAAATTTTCTTTGTCCTGATGAACGTTGAGGTAATCGCGATTGAGGGCGTTAAAGTAGTCCTGGGCCTGTTTCATGCATTCTTCTCTGCTGAAAGTTAACGAGATTATGCATTGAGTGTATGTTCGCAAAGCGGTTATGTCGATATGGCAAAACCGCTTTTGAACGTCAGGCAGGAAGGTGCGGAGATCAGTTTTTCTTAACAAACTCAGATTTGAGTTTCATCTGGCCGAAACCATCAATTTTGCAATCGATGTTGTGATCGCCTTCGACTAAACGAATGCCTTTCACTTTGGTGCCGATTTTCAGCATCGAAGAACTGCCTTTCACTTTCAGGTCTTTGATCACGGTGACAGAATCGCCATCCGCCAGCAGATTGCCGTTGGCATCCACCACTTTCAGTACATCATCATCTGCCGCAGCATCACTGTTCATCGACCAGACATGACCGCATTCAGGGCAGTTAAGCATTTCGCCGTCCTGCCAGGTAAATTCGGATTGACACGTCGGGCAAGCTGGTAAAGTTTCCATATTTAAATCCCCATAAAATTTTATAAAAAAACTAATGAAATCATGAAATAAATTTCGTAGTTTCTCTATTTTAGCGGTTAACCACACTTTTGAACAGGGTAACGGAGTTTTTGGGGAGCTGAGCCGGACTTAAACGCAGGATTTATAGAGGAATACAGGCAGTTTTTTAACTCCTCCTCCTGCGAAGAGGGAGGCCGGGAGGGGGTATTAAAGGCGAAACCCATGCTTATGCACACTTAAACGCCTGATTTTGACCTTAATACCCCACCCCAACCCTCCCCTTCGCAGGGAGGGAGCGGATCGAGTTCGGTTAAAAAATCTGATCCACAATCATTCTGGCCTCAACCATATCGGCACAAACCTCTGCGGCCACCAGACAACACGCCAGTTGCGTGATGATCGCCTGCGGAATAGCGCGTTCGCCCTTCAGGCATTCCTGAATGTAGGCAACGGTAGTGGCGACATCTTTGCTTGCCGGCACGTCCGCACCGAAAATCTCTTCTTTTTCGGCCAGTACGCGCTGTTCGCCACCGGCGATAAAGTGCGTCTGCGGAAAGCGTGAAGGGTTCGCGTACACTTCCCCTTCAGTGCCTTGCGTCAGGAGCGCACGGCCATCAATCTGGCGGAAGAACGAGGAAACACGCTGCACGTATTCAGGGTGCGAAACACTCGATAAACGCAGGGAATCCTGACCGGTAAACGGCGTGATAAGTTTCGCCAGGGTATGGCTGCTGTTTCGCACCCCCATCTGCCAGCGCAACGCGAGCTGTTTTTCGACTGGCGGGCAAAGTACGGAGATTGGCACAAATACCGGTGCGTCAGCCGCATCTGAAAGCTGTTGTGCGTCCTGCTGGCTTTGTGCTGCGCGGATGCCGAGCGCGCGAAAAATCTCAGCACTGGTGATGCGGGTAGGATCTTCATCCACACCATGCACCAGCACCGGCAAGCCGAGACGGCTGAGCAGGATAGCCAGCAGCGGCGTCAGATTCGCCTGTTTACGTGCACCGTTATAGGTTGGGATCACGACCGGCAGCGGACGATCAGCCGGTGCCTGAAGGCGCATCACGCACTCGTCCATCGCCTGATAAAAACCGAGCATTTCTTCTTCCGCTTCGCCTTTGATACGAAACGCAATCAGCAGCGCACCGAGTTGCAGATCCGGCACCTCGCCCGCCAGCATGTGGCGATACAACGCATGCGACTGCTCACGGTTCAAATCGCGGGCGTGATTTTTGCCCCGTCCCACTTCTTTGATGAGTTTGGTGTAATCCATCGTAGCCTTACCTTGTCTGTGCAATCATGTGTCAGTGGAAAGAAGTTATCGTCTGCGCGCACGGCGACGAACCGGGTCTTTCTTCGCGGTCTTGAGAATATCGGGACGCTTCACTGAACCGGGCGCTGGCATTTCGCGCTGTTCAATCGGGAATACCGGCAATGCCGCCAGCAGGCGTGCACCGTAACTTTTTGTCAGCAGGCGCTTATCGTAAATCACGATTTCGCCCGTACATTCATGGCTGCGGATCAGTCGCCCGACCTGCTGGATCAGATTGAATGACGCGCTGGGCAAACTCTGCACTTCAAACGGATAGCGTTTCAGCGTTTTCAGCCATTCACCTTCCGTCAGAATAACCGGACTGTCGATAGGGGGGAAAGCGATCTTATGGATATGTACCTGCGTCAGCAGTTCCCCTTTCAGGTCCAGCCCTTCGGCGAACGATTGCAGGCCAATCAGTACGCTGGTGGTGCCCGCAGCGACGCGTTTACGGTGCTCCTCGACCAGCCGGTAGCGCGGCTGATCGCCCTGCACCAGTAACATCAGGCGTAAATCCGGTAACAGCGCCACAAACTGCTGTAACGCACGGTTGCTGGCAAACAATACCAGTTGACCGGTATGCCCCCCTTTCGCCAGTTCAGCGCGGAAGAAATCTGCCATTTCCTGAATATGCGCGGCCTCATTGGCCATCACCGGTTCGAGGGTCATTTGCGGAATGACCAGCTTGCCCTGCTCGACGTGATTAAACGGCGAATCCAGGCTGACAAACCGGTCACCGGCTTTTTCCGTCAGCCCGCTCATTTCCTGAAGCCGGGAAAAACTGTTCAGCGAACGCAATGTCGCGGAAGTGATCACCACATGCGGCACTTTGCGCCACAGCATTTTTTCCAGCTGTTCGCTGACGCGGATCCCCGCGCAATGAAACACCAGATGTGTCTGGTTATCGAAATACGAACGCGTTACCCATTTGCCAATTGGCGCATTCGAGGCCTTGTCCAGCGCCGCCAGCCGCCACAGTTTGCTCATGGTTTCGAGATACCCCTGCATGCGGCTCATATGCAGAATCGCGCGGTGTAACCGCATAATATCGTGCTTGCCGGTTTTCTCGCTGAGGTCATTCACCATGTATTCTGCCAGGCTGCGCAGACCATCGGTGAGTTTAAACAGGCGGCTGCACTGTTCGGTCAGTTCAGGGGGTAAGACGCCCAGCTCGAAACGGTATTCGGCTTCCGGTTCTGCAGGCGGCAGATGCTGGCTGACCGCTTGCTCGATCAGCAGCAGCAGTTCGCGCATTTCGGCACAGTGGTTATGCAGGCGTTCAGCATGGGTCAGCGGCGGCGGATTTTTCGGGGTGAACAGCGCCAGACATTGCTCAATCTGGCGCACAAAGTTGTCCAGTTGCAGGTTATTCCACACCGCAGTGATTTCGGCCTCGACTTCCAGCGCATCACGCGCCACTTCCGGCAAATGATGGCCTTCATCAAGCACCAGCAGCAGATCTTTCGCCGGCGGCAGCACCGATTCCGATTCCAGCGCAGCCATCACCAGCGCGTGGTTAGTCACCACCACATCGGCACTTTCAATCTCTTTGCGCGCCACAAAATACGGGCATTCGCGGAAATAGTGGCAGTTACGGCTGAGACAGTTGGCTTTGTCGGTGCTGATTTTTATCCACAGCGGATCGTCGATGGTTTTCTGGTAATGATCGCGCAATCCGTCCCACTCGTAGCGGGACAACGCGGTTTCCAGCGTTTTACAGAGTTTCTGTTCTTCGCCGCTGGAAGGCGCCAGTTCATCGCCGAGGAACAACCCGAGGTCGCCCTGCGCATTCTCGTTACTCATCGCCGCCAGATTACGCGGGCAGACATAACGGCCACGCCCGAATGCGCCGGTGAATTTCAGATCCGGAATAATTTTTTTCAGCAGCGGGAGATCTTTACTAAAAATCTGATCCTGCAACGCCACGTTGGCGGTGCTGACAATCAGCGGTTTTTCTTCCTCGCGGCTGACGGCAATGCCGGGGATCAGATAGGACAGCGTTTTCCCGACGCCGGTTGGCGCCTCAATGGCCAGATGCCGTGCAGAATCCCCCGAGAACGCTTTCGCCACCTCTGCAATCATCTGACGTTGCGGAGCGCGGGAAATGAAGTCCGGGATTTGCTGTTGCAGGGCTTTGTACCACTGGCTTATCTGATTTTTTACTGCGGGGGAAAGCGCCATGCATCTCTTTTTTGTTGGAAGTGAGACAGGAATGTCGGGGGCTATTGTCACACAGACCCGCTTCCGGCGCAGCCCGAAATCTCAATTCCTCCTCCTTACGGGTGAACGAAAATTGTGCAGAAAAAACGGAGGATGTGTAAAAAAAGAAAAAGTTCATTTCTGACTGTCATAAATTGATCACAAAAATACGGTAAAAAACTCTCGCTGAGAAAAATCCGAGTCCACACGGAATGCACAGCAAAAAATGGTGATTAGCGTCTTTCCATAAGACTTCATATAAAGCTTTCCCAAAAAGCTTTTAATAGAAAATGCAGGGTAAAAATTCATGAAACGTAATATTCTGGCACTTTTAATTCCTGGTTTATTGATTGCATCAGGCGCACACGCAGCGGAAGTTTATAATAAAGACGGCAATAAACTGGACCTGTACGGTAAAGTGAAAGGTCTGCATTACTTCTCTGACGCTGCCAGCAATGACGGCGACCAGAGTTATATTCGTTTCGGTTTTAAAGGCCAGACACAAATTAATGACCTGATCACCGGCTACGGCCAGTGGGAATACAACGTCATGGCTAACCATGCTGAATCTGACAGCAAAACGCCAAGCACCACCGGCACCAAAACCCGTCTGGCCTTCGCTGGCCTGAAATTCGGTCAATACGGTTCCGTCGACTATGGCCGTAACTACGGTGCGCTGTACGACGTTGAAGCCTGGACCGATATGTTCCCTGAATTCGGCGGCGACGGTTATACCAAGGCTGACCGCTTCATGACTGGCCGTACCAACGGCGTAGCCACCTACCGTAACCGTGGCTTCTTCGGCCTGGTTGACGGTCTGAACGTTGCCGTTCAGTACCAGGGCAAAAATGAAAACGACGGTCGCGGCAGCAGCACAGCTAACGGCGACGGTTATGCACTTTCCACCACTTACGCACTGGGTGACAGCGGCGTGAGCCTGGGTGGTGCCTATGCTTCTTCTGACCGCACAACTGCTCAGAGTAATTCCACTTACGGCAAAGGTGATAAAGCAGACGCATGGACTGGCGGCATGAAATATGACGCAAATGGCGTTTATTTAGCCGCAATGTATGCTGAAACCCGTAATATGGTGGCAATCACCGTCCCTGGCGGAATTGCAGGCGCACCGGCTGGCAGCGGTTTTGCGAATAAAACACAAACCTTCGAAGCCGTTGCACAATATCAGTTTGAAAATGGCCTGCGCCCTTCACTGGGTTATGTCCAGACTAAAGCAAAAGATATTGAGAATATCGGTGATGCCGACCTGGTTAAATACGTTGACGTAGCCGCGACCTATTATTTCAACAAAAATATGTCTGCGTATGTTGATTATAAAATCAACCAACTGTCTGACGACAATAAACTGGCTCTGAACAACGACGATATCACTGCCGTTGGCCTGGTTTATCAGTTCTAAATTTAAGCGTTTTACCCCCTCATTGTTATTTCTCTGTCTTTGATTTTTTTGGCCGGACTCACCCTCCGGCCTTTTTCATTTCTGTCATTTTCCGGCACATCTCGCGTAACTCATCATTTATTCTTTCACACCCCGCTGAATCTGCTAAAGTTTTAACGATTTTCATGAATGCGAATCCTTCGTAACAAGCATAGGGACAACCAATGAATAAAATTTCGCTTTGCACCACCAGTGCTTTAATCATGCTGGCCCTCAGTGGCTGTGCGCAGCAAAAAACCGATGCCCAGCAGAAGCTGAACGATCAGTCCGTCATGGCACTGAACTGGTTCCAGCAATCCGGTGAATATCAGGCGCTGGCTTATCAGGCATTTAACACGGCCAAAATGGCTTTCGATCAGGCGCAGCCTCTGGCTGGTCAGAAGAAAGCCGTTGTCGTTGACCTCGATGAAACCATGCTCGATAACAGCGCATACAGTGCGTGGCAGGTCAAAGCGAACAAGCCATTCGACAGCAAGACCTGGTCTCAGTGGACAGCAGCCCGCCAGGCAACAGCCGTTCCCGGTGCGGTTGAATTCGCTAATTATGTCAACACTCACGGCGGCACGATGTTCTACGTGTCCAATCGCAAAACCAGCGAATACGCCGCGACACTGGATAATATGAACCGTCTGGGCTTTACCGGCGCCAATGAAAAAACCATGCTGCTGAGTTCTGATACCTCCAACAAGCAGGCACGTTTTGATTCCATCAAAGCCGCGGGTTATCACGTGGTGATTTACATCGGCGACAACCTGAATGACTTTGGTTCTGCCACCTACCATCAGGGCAACGAGCAGCGTCGGGCGTTTGTGAATCAGAACCATCAGCACTTCGGTACACAATATATCGTGCTGCCAAATCCGCTGTACGGTGACTGGGAAAGTGGTCTGGCGAAGGATTACAACAAGCTGACGCCTGAGCAGAAACTGTCAGCGCGGGAGCAGAATTTGAAGGCGTGGAGCGGGAAATAAGCCCGTTGCGGTTTGCTCCTCCCCCTGCGAAGGGGGAGGTTGGGAGGGGGTTTTAGACTGTAAATCAATTGCCTGAGCGGAAACTTCACCCAACGTTTTTGCTTTAATACCCCACCCCAGCCCTCCCCTTCGCAGGGGAGGGAGCGGAACGGTGAACGCCTGAGTAATGTCTGCCTTTTGTCAGGACATCGCGTTAAATCTCCGGATTCCCCACTAACCCATCGATCAATATCTGCGGTGTCCCCTGCGAGCAGCGCTCAATTCTGCCGCGTACACCGTAGACCCGCGCCAGACTGTCGGCAGTGATCACGTCTTCCGGCTCGCCATCGGCAATCAGATTGCCGTCTTTAAGCATCAGCACGCGGTCGCCATGACGCAGGGCGATATTGATGTCATGCACCACAACCACTGTCACGATATTGCGTTTCTGCGTTTCCTTGCGCACCAGATCCATGACATGGAACTGGTAGTTGAGATCGAGTGCGCTGAGCGGTTCGTCCAGCAGGAGTAATGACGGCTGACGGATCAGCGATTGCGCCAGGCCAACCAGTTGCTTCTGACCACCGGAAAGCTGATCGAGATAACTCAGCGCCAGATGTTCGATACCCAACTGACGCAAAAGCGCCATCACTGTATCGGTACCTTCCGCATTCTTGCCTTTACCGCCGCCGGACGCGCGCTGCGCCACGATAATGGATTCCAGCACATGCAGATGTACGCCCGCAGGCAGAGTTTGCGGCAGATACACCACCTGCTCTGCACGTCGTGCAAACGGCATCGGCATTAAATCGTGTCCGTCGAGCATCAGCTGCCCTTCCGCACGGTTAAGCCCGGCGAGAGAACGCAGCAACGTCGACTTACCGCTGCCATTTGGCCCGAGCAGAACGGTAATTTTCCCGCGTGGCAACATCGGTACATTCAGATTGCGGATCACGCGGCGCTTCGGATATCCGGCGTTGAAATCGCGGATTTGCAGGCCCTGCGTAGCAGCATTCAGTAAATCTTCAGGACGCGTTTCTAACATCGCAGACATCAGATGTTCCCCCGGTGGCGCAGAATAATACTCAGGAAGAACGGCACGCCAACCAGAGACGTCACGATACCGACAGGAATAATGACGCCCGGCACCAGATTTTTAGAGGCTACCGACGCCATCGACAACACCAGCGCGCCAATCAGCGCACTGGCGGGCAGATAAAAACGGTGATCTTCACCAAACATCAGGCGGGCGATATGCGGCGCCACCAGCCCGATAAAACCGATGGGCCCGACGAAAGCCACCGCCAGTGCGGAAAGAATACTGATGCGCAGTAACGTACCGAGGCGCAGGCGACGCACGTCGATACCAAAACTGACGGCACGATCTTCACCCAGACGCAGCGCGGTGAGTTTCCACGCGCTCATCATCGACCACGGCAATAAAATCAGGAATGCCAGCACCATCACGCCGAGTTTAACCCACGACGCCCTCGCCAGGCTGCCCATCGTCCAGAAAACCAGCCCCTGTAAGGTGTCTTCGGTGGCGATAAACTGCATCAGCGAAACCAGTGCGTTGAAGGTAAAGACCAGCGCGATACCAAACAGCACCACACCGGAGCTGGCAACGCGCGTCCAGCGGGTGATACCGTCGAGCATCAGTGCGGCAAATAAGGCAAAAATGAAGGCGTTGGCGGAGATAAACCATTGATCCGGCACGCCGGGAATCCCAATGCCAAGCACAATCGCCAGCGCCGCACCAAACGCCGCAGCAGAAGACACGCCCAGCGTAAACGGACTGGCCAGCGGGTTATTGAGGATGGTCTGCATTTCAGCACCGGCAAGGCCCAGTGACATACCAACCGCCACCGCCATCAGCGCGTAAGGCAGACGAATATCCCAGACAATCACCCGCGTGCCCGGATCCGCCGCTGCGGCGTCAAACAGCGTTTTCCACAATGTGCCGAGCGATAACCCCGAAGGCCCCATAATGAAATCAATCACCAGTGAAACGACAATCGCCAGTACCAGGATCAGCATAACTAACAGACGGCGGCGCACGATATTCTGGTATCGCCCCATAACGCTGTCTTCGGCGTTGACGTTCACCCTCAGGGTGGGTTCGGTAGTTGCACTCATTTTCGCTTCAATCTCATTAAGTTAAAACTTACGGCGGGAGAACATGTTCTGGGGTTCCCGTAGGAAGGAAATAAATGATAATAATTATCAATGTGTTTTGCAAAACCTATCAGATATTCAAAGTAAACAAGGGCGTAACAAAGCATGACGTAATGGGTCTCCTGGCGTGAATCGCAGGCATGAAAAAGCGGAGCCTGAGCTCCGCTTTTCAATGCCATGGAAATCGGGGTCTGTTACTTATCGACGTGATCCGGGAATTCCATTTCGCTGTATTTCACCACTTTAGTGCCTTTGCTCAGCTTGTAGCCGAACCAGATGATCAGGAACAGTGGCAAGCCAATGTAAGTCGCCGCTACGCCACCCCAGTCAATGGTGTCTTTCAGGAATGCCTGATAGTTCTGGCCCAGCGTAATGATCAGACACAACACAAAGGCGAAAACCGGGCCGAACGGGAAGAAACCTGACAGATAAGGCAGTCTCTTCAGATCACGGCCCTGTAAGACATAACCGCGACGGAAGCGGTAATGGCTGACCGCAATCCCCAGCCAGGCGATGAAACCGGTCATGCCCGACGTGTTCAGCAGCCACAGGTAAACGGTCTGATTACCAAACATTGAGCTCAGGAAACACAACGCCGCCACGATAGTGGTGGCATACAGCGCGTTACGCGGCACACCCCCTTTCGACAGCTTAGCGAATATGCGCGGCGCTTTGCCTTCGCTCGCCAGGGTAAACAGCATGCGGGTTGAGGCGTACATTCCGGAGTTACCGGCTGACAGTACCGCCGTCAGGATCACAGCATTCATTACCGCCGCCGCTGATAACAGACCCGCATTACGGAATACCAGCGTGAACGGACTTACCGAGATATCGCCGACTTCATTACGCAGCAGGTTCGGATCGGTATAAGGAATGATCAGGCTGATCACCAGAATCGCCAGAATATAGAACAGCAGAATACGCCAGAAAACCTGACGCACCGCGCGCGGAATATTCTTGCCCGGATTCTCAGATTCGCCCGCCGCCACCCCGATCAGTTCAGTGCCCTGGAAGGAGAAACCGACAATCATCGCCACGCCTATCATCGAGGCAAATCCGCCTGCAAACGGCGCATCCCCGATGGCCCAGTTATGCCAGCCCGCCGTTTCAGCACCGCGCATAATGCCGGTGATCATCAGGACGCCAACGGCGATAAAGATGATGACGGTAACCACTTTGATCAGCGAGAACCAGTATTCCGCCTCGCCAAAACCGCGCACGGAAATGTAGTTGAGCAGGAAAATCAGACCAAGGAACAAGGCGCTCCAGATCCAGCCCGGTGTGTCCGGGAACCAGTAATTCATCACCAGTTGTGAGGCCACCAGGTCAACCGCGATGGTGACTGCCCAGTTGTACCAGTAGTTCCAGCCCAGTGCGAAACCGAAGCCTTCTTCAACATAACGGGAGCCGTAAGTGGAGAATGAACCGGAAACCGGCATGAACGCCGCCAGCTCACCGAGGCTGGTCATCAGGAAGTAAACCATGATGCCGATTAATGCGTAGGAAAGCAGTGCCCCACCCGGGCCTGCCTGGGAAACTGTCGCACCTGATGCAACGAATAACCCCGTACCAATTGAACCGCCTATGGCGATCATCGTTAAGTGACGTGCCTTCAGCTCGCGACGCAGTGTGGGAGCCACCTGCGTATTTTTTGTAGGTTGTTGAGCCATTTTTTCCCTATATCCGCTCGTCATGTGCAAATTTAAGCGCGGATTGTAGCAAAACCTGCCGCTCTGAATAGCAGGAACGACCTGTTATAAGACACCTTCATAACTGGCCGCAGATCATTAGTGAAAGACCGTTATTGGGCTTCGCGACAATAGGTTAGAAAACGTGATAATGCGCCGGAGATATGTTTTTGCCGGTGATGAATCAGGTAAAGCTTACGCACCAGCGGCGCGACGGGCAGCCGGATTTCCACCAGCGAACCGCTGCTCAGCTGCTCAGAAATCACCCGCCGCGAGAGGCAACTGATCCCGATGCCATGCCTTACAGCGTGCTTAATGGCCTCGGAATTCCCCAGTTCCATCACCAGGTTAAAATCCGGCAACTGAGGCAACAGCAGATGATCTAACACCTCACGGGTACCGGAACCGCGCTCGCGCAGGATCCAGGGTTCACGCGCCAGCGATTCCAGCGAAACGACCCGCCCTGCCAGCGGATTTTCCGGCGCGACAAACACCACCAGTTCATCATCCAGCCAGGGCTGAGTGATCAGTTCCGGCATCTGACACGGGCCTTCGATCAGACCGAGATCGACACGAAAATCCGCCACCGCGTTAATAACATCATTGGTATTACCGACATTCAGCTCCAGCGGCGTATTGGGGAAATCCAGGCGGTAATCCGCGATCATCGCCGGCAGCATATAGTTGCCGATGGTGCTGCTCGCGCCGATGCGCAGCGAACCGTTATCGTGATTGAACAGTCGCTCGATTTCGCCCGCCTGTTCGAGCAACGCCAGCGCTTTCGGATACAGTAAACGCCCATGCTCATTAATTACCAGCCGCTTCCCGACACGGTCAAATAACTGCACGCCAAGCTGCCCTTCGATATCGGCCAGCGCCGCACTGACCGCCGATTGTGATAATGAAAGCACAACCGACGCCTGCGTGGTCGAACCGCTTTTCAGCACCTCGGCGAAAACTTCAAGTTGTCGCAATGTTATGTGCATAAATGTCCCGCTATTCTCACGCGCCTGACAGCACGCTGTGCTTTAAGTATAGACCCTTGCCTTGCAGGCCTCTTTTGAATGAAGGTTTTATACCAGTTTTACAGCTAGGTTATAAAGTAATAATCTATTTCATTTTTATATAAGCGCGGCGTAGCCTTGTTTCATCACTCCTGAACGAGGAACGGACAATGAGTACACTTGCGCTTAAAAATGAAAATAAAAAGACGGCGGATAAACACCCTTTACCCCATTTGTCGGGCTTTGGCCGCGTGTTACCCGGGCTGGCGCTGACCGGTGTGATCACTGCACTCGCGCTCTGGCTGAGCGATATTCCTGCACTGAGTCATCTCGGCCTGAGCGCGCTGACGCTGGCGATTGTCATCGGCATGGTGGTCGGCAATACGGTATATCCGGCGGCAAAACCCTGGTGCGAAGACGGCGTGACGCTGGCGAAACAACGTCTGTTGCGTCTGGGGATTATCCTTTACGGCTTGCGGCTGACCTTCGCACAAATCGCCGATGTCGGCGCGACCGGTATTGTGATCGACGCGCTGATGTTGTGTTCCACTTTCGCCCTCGCCTGCTGGCTTGGACAGCGGGTGTTTAAACTGGATCGCGATACCGCGATGCTGATTGGCGCAGGCAGCAGCATCTGTGGCGCAGCGGCGGTGATGGCGACGGAACCGGTGCTGAATGCCAAAGCAGAGAAAGTGACGGTTGCAGTCGCCACTGTCGTTATCTTCGGGACAGCCGCCATCTTTCTGTATCCGTGGTTATGGCATCTGAATGCGCAGTATCACTGGCTGAGTTTTACCGCTGCTCAGTTCGGCATTTACACCGGTTCAACGGTGCACGAAGTGGCGCAGGTCGTGGCGGCCGGTCAGGGTGTCAGCCCGGATGCGGAAAACGCGGCAGTGATCGCCAAGATGATCCGCGTCATGATGCTGGCACCATTCCTGCTGCTGCTCTCTGGCTGGAAGTCACGTAAAGAGGTACAACAAGGTGGCCAGAATGCGGGCATGCGCAATATAACTATCCCATGGTTTGCCCTGCTGTTTATTCTGGTGGCAGCATTCAACTCGCTGAATATTTTGCCACACAACTGGATCCCGGCGCTGATTACGCTCGATACCGTGCTGCTGGCGATGGCGATGGCGGCGCTCGGGCTGACCACCCACATGAGCGCACTGCGTCAGGCGGGGCTTAAACCGATGCTGCTGGCGGCGTTGCTGTTTATCTGGCTGATTGTCGGCGGTGCCGGTATCAACCAAGTGGTTCAGCATCTTTTTGGCTGATATTGCTGCTTTTAACACTTCAGTGCTGCGCCTCCTGCCCGGAGGCGCTATCATTTGTCCATAAACGCGATGAATAACTGAGGAGCAAAAATGAAGTTTGTGGGAGCACACGTGAGTGCGGCCGGGGGTGTCGATCAGGCGGTTCTGAGGGCACACGAGCTGGAAGCCACGGCTTTTGCGCTTTTCACCAAGAATCAGCGTCAGTGGAAAGCCGCACCGTTGCCGGAAGACGTCATCGAAAAATTCAAAGTGGCCTGTGAAAAATACGGTTACCAAAGCAATCAGATTTTGCCGCACGACAGCTACCTGATTAACCTCGGGCACCCGGTGACTGAGGCGCTGGAGAAATCCCGCGAGGCGTTTCTAGATGAGCTGCAACGTTGTGAACAGCTGGGCCTGTCGCTGCTGAATTTCCATCCGGGCAGCCACCTGATGCAAATCGAAGAAGATAAATGCCTGGCGCTGATTTCTGAATCCCTGAACATTGCGCTGGATAAAACCAAAGGCGTGACTGCGGTTATCGAAAACACCGCCGGTCAGGGCAGCAATCTTGGCTTCCGCTTCGAGCATCTGGCCAAAATTATTGAAGGCGTGGAAGACAAAAGCCGCGTTGGCGTCTGTATCGATACCTGCCATGCCTTTGCTGCAGGTTATGACCTGCGCACGGCAGAAGAATGCGAGAAAACCTTTAAGCACTTTGAAGAGGTGGTTGGTTTTCAATATCTGCGTGGTATGCACCTCAACGACGCGAAAAGCGAGTTCAACAGCCGCGTTGACCGCCACCACAGCCTTGGCGAAGGCAATATCGGCAATACCGTATTCAGCTGGATCATGAAAGATGCACGTTTCGACGGCATCCCGATGATCCTCGAAACTGTCAATCCGGATATCTGGAAAGATGAAATCGCCTGGCTGAAAGCGCAGCAGACTGCCGAGAATGACGAAGCCGCGGCGTAGTTTTTACCGTAAATTCCGGTCGGCGCCCTCCCCTGCGAAGGGAAGGCGCAATAAAAAAGGCGCGACATTCACATGTCGCGCCTTTTTGTTTTTTAACGATTTACTGTTATGCAGCAGCTTTCGCGGCTACCGCAGCATCTGAACGTTTCAGAATCGCGTATGCGCCACCCGCCAGAACCGTACCGGCGATAATCGCCACCAGATAACCGAGAACCGGCGTGATTGCACCTGGGATCAGCAGTACGAACAGACCGCCATGTGGTGCCATCAGTTGTGCGTGGAATGCCATCGACAGCGCACCGGTCAGTGCACCACCTGCGATACAGCATGGCAGAACACGCATCGGGTCACGGGCTGCAAACGGAATCGCACCTTCAGAGATAAAGCACAAGCCCAATACCAGCGCCGCTTTACCGCCTTCACGTTCGCTTTGCTCGAACTTATGACGCGCCAGCAATGTCGCCAGCCCCATCGCCAGAGGTGGCACCATACCGGCAGCCATGATGGCGGCCATTGGTGCGTAGACGGAAGAACTCAGCAGTGCCACACCGAACGCGTAAGCAGCTTTGTTCACCGGGCCACCCATGTCGGTACACATCATCGCACCGAGAATTGCGCCCAGCAGTACCGCATTGGCTGTACCCAAAGATTGCAGCCAGGCAGTCAGACCCGCCATGATTTTAGCAACCGGCGTACCGACCACGTAAATCATCACCAGACCGGTAATCAGACTCGCCACCAGCGGAATAATCAGGATAGGTTTCAGCGCTTCCATACTTTGCGGTAATTTCAGCTTGCCGCTGATGGCTTTCGCCACATAACCCGCCAGGAAACCTGCGATGATACCGCCGAGGAAGCCAGCACCGGTGCTGACAGCCAGCATGCCGCCGATAAGACCCGGCGTCAGGCCCGGACGGTCAGCGATAGAGAAGGCAATGAAACCGGCCAGAACCGGCACCATCAGCGCGAAGGCAGAAGCGCCACCGATTTGCATCAATGCCGCCGCCAGCGTGCCTTTCACTTCAAAGGCTTTGATACCGAAGACAAATGACAGTGCGATACACAGACCACCCGCAACCACCATTGGCAGCATGTAAGACACGCCGGTCAGCAGGTGACGGTATGGGCCTGCGCCGCCCGCTTCTTTCTTCCTGGTGCCCGTCGCTGCGCCCTGAGATTTCGGCTCAAACACCTCAGCTTCAACCAGCGCTTTGTCCAGTTCCTGTTTGGTCTTTTTCAGTGCCAGACCGGTAGACGTGCGGTACATCGGCTTACCGGCAAACTTCGCCAGATCCACTTCGATGTCAGCCGCGACAATCACCAGATCGGCCGCTGCAACTTCTTCCGGTGTAATAGCATTGCCTGCACCTACAGAACCGCGGGTTTCAACTTTTACCCACCAGCCACGTTTTTTGGCTTCAGTTTCAATCGCTTCTGCAGCCATAAAGGTGTGTGCAACACCGGTCGGGCAGGCAGTGATGGCGACGATACGTTTCGGGCCGCTGGCTGCCGGAGCGGCAACGGCTGCCGCAACAGGTGCGACATAAGGTTTAGCTTCAGCCACAGCGCGTTGCAGGAAAGCCTCCGGATCACGGACTGCATCAGCCACATTACCGGTATAAATATTTTTGCCAGCCAGCGCAGGTTCGTTTGGCACGGTTTCACCGGCCACAATCACTACATCAGCGTCAGCGGCCTGTTCGGTCAACGAGTGGCCTGCTTTCGCCGCAGCAGCAGCGAGCAAATTTTTTGCCAGTTGGCTGCGAGCCTGTCCCAGCGAACTGTCTATCATCAGCAGCATTTTCATTCTGACTCCTGCGGATTAAAAGGGTTTCAGATCAACACGGGCCATCATCGCCGCGAGTTGCGGACGATCGGTGACACCGACATTACTCTGGCTGACAGCCAGGGCAGCAACAGCAGTGGCCAGTCGTAGCGTATGTTCACTGGATTCACGCATCAGCAAACCGTAGATCAGACCACCGACCATGGAATCACCTGCACCCACGGTGCTGACGACTTCACAGGCTGGCGGTTTGGCGATCCACGCACCGGAGGCGTTAACCCACAATGCACCTTCAGCACCCAGAGAAATCACCACATGGGCGATCCCCTGATCACGTAAGGCATGCGCGGCTTCTACCACGTCGCTCAGTTCCGGCAATTTACGGCCAGCCCAGATTTCCAGTTCACGGCGGTTAGGTTTCACCAGCCAGGGCGCGGCTTTCAGACCGGCAACCAGCGCTTCACGGCTGCTGTCGAAGATGATGCACGGGCACTGTGCGCGCAGACGTTTCATCCAGTCGGTGAAAGCGTCAGGATCAACACCCGCTGGCAGACTGCCGCTGACGGCAACCATGTCGAACTGGCCCAGCCATGACAGGGAATCCGTTACGAAACGTTCCCAGTCAGCAGGCGTGACGTTGAAGCCGGAGAAATTGAAATCACTGACTTCACCATCTTTTTCAGTCAGTTTGACATTGATACGGGTGCGGCCATTAACCACCTGGAAGCGGTTCGCAATACCCAGATCGCTGAATAACAGCTGGAAGCCATCCTGATTTTCTTTACCGAGGAAACCGCCAACGGTGACATCGATGCCGAGATCTTTCAGCACTTTGGCAACGTTAATCCCTTTACCTGCCGCGTGCAGGCCGGTGGTTTGTACCAGGTTGACTTCACCCCGTTCGATTTCGGGGCAGTATCCGACCAGATCATAGGCCGGGTTTAAGGTAATAGTGGCGACCCGACGGCTCATGCGCCCTCCCCAAGACCTTCAGCAATCGCTTCACCGATGGTTTTTAATGCCAGCTCTGCATCCTCACCACTCGCGGTAAAACGCAGGTGGTGACCTTTTTTCACGCCCAGCGCCACGACTTTCATCAGGCTGCGGCCGTTGGCAGGTTTACCGCTGCCATCAAGATTCGTTACCGTGATTTCGCTGCTGAACTGTTTAATAACGTTCACCAGTGCGGTACCCGGACGGGCGTGCAAGCCGTGTTCGTTACGGATAACGTATTCAGCGGTCAGCACGTTGGCTTGTTCTTCGACTTCGCTGGTCAGCAATGCCAGCACACCGACGGAATCTGCCGTCAGCAAGCGTTCAGCTTTGTTGGCAATCAGCAAATCACTGAGGTAGTTCAGCACATCGAGCGGCTGATCGTCAGCAACGGAAATCGTCAGCAGCATGGAGACTTTTTCGCCATCCAGATCAAATGCCTGCTGTGCACGGCTTACCGTTGCAGCACTTTTCAGGTTGCCTTCGGTACTGTCGCTCAGCCAGATGCCCTGCCCGAGGTTCAGCGGTTTACGGCTGATCACATCACTGACAAAAGCGGTATCGACAGCGCCAATCTCTTTCAGGCGGCCAGCGTTCAGCGCCTGTAACGTGATCAGGTTTTCTGCGGCCACATCGACTGCGATCAACTGGCTATCAAACAGGAATTCAGCCGTATTTTTTTCGCCCATCAGCAGGGTGCGTAATTCTTCAGCGGAATCTGTTTTTGCCAGGCGATCAGCCACGCTGTCGTCACTTAAGACGTGCGTCAGCTGACGCAGCAAACCGAGGTGTTCATCAGAACGAGCTGCGATGCCGATCACGACATATGCCGTCTGGCCTTCGCCCCAGGTAATCCCTTGCGGAAACTGGAAAACCTGCACACCGGTATCAAGCACCAGATCACGGGTATCTGTGGTGCCATGCGGGATTGCGATGCCGTTGCCAAGGTAAGTAGAGGTTTGCAACTCACGCGCCAGCATGCCGTCTACATAACCTGCGCTGACGCGACCGGCCTGAGTCAGTGCTGCTGCAACCTGGCGAATAGCGTCCTGCTTATCGCTGGCAGCCGCACCGAGATGAATATCTTGCTGTGACAGTTGGAACATAATTCTCCTCTCCTGCTGAAATTGAATCGTTTCAGCTTTACTGAGAAAAAAGGAGCGTCATCAGATTTCAGAAGAAAAACCGACAACGCTGAAACGTTTCAAGAAGTCTCAATCCGGCCTGTATTTAAATCAAGCTTTCCCTGATTTTGCGTAACGATTTTTTGATGTTACGCACAGTTTCCTTTCTGAGAGCTTTCCGAAACGGATAACTTAACGCAAATGCTGAAGTCAGGCTGACGAAAAATGCTGACGCAAGCTGTCCCCTTCTCTGCGGACAATATTGCGGTGAAGAAGCGACGCCTCACCCGGTCATTTTTGACACAAAGTGCGGTTTTATTATTCAGTATGGCAAATTCACTGTGGTTTACATTTTTGATGATCAAAACCTGTTTTTGTTTTTTTTAAACTGTCGTAACATTCGCGCAAATTTCGTCCCCTCCTCTACTTCTGGTTCACTTAGCTAATGCGAATTTCTACAACGTCAGCCCGCCGTTTACCCGACATGACGTCAACTGCTTTTCTGATCATCGCCTTCCTTACCGGCATTGCAGGCGCGTTACAGACCCCGACGCTCAGCCTGTTCCTCACTTCTCAGGTTCACGTCAGCCCGTTTATGGTGGGTATCTTCTTTACCGGCAGTGCCGTGATTGGCATCTTCGTCAGCCAGTTGCTGGCGACCTGGTCTGATCAACGCGGTGACCGCAAAACGCTGATTTTGTATTGCTGCATTCTGGGTGCGCTGGCTTGTGTGCTTTTCGCCTTTAACCGTAATTACTTTATCCTGCTGTTCATCGGCGTTTTGCTGTCGAGCTTTGGTTCCACAGCTAACCCGCAGATGTTCGCGTTAGCACGGGAGCATTCCGAAAAAACTGGTCGCGAAGCCGTGATGTTCAGCTCCATTTTGCGCGCACAGGTTTCGCTGGCATGGGTCGTCGGACCGCCGCTGGCCTTTGCCCTGTCGATGGGCTTTGGTTTTACCTTTATGTACTGCGCTGCCACGCTGGCTTTCTTGCTGTGCGGCGTAATGGTGTGGATGTTCCTGCCTTCGATGCCCAAGGCGCACATCAAGACCACCGCCACGCTGGAAGCACCACGCCGTAACCGCCGTGATACGCTGATGCTGTTCATCGCCTGTTCACTGATGTGGGCAGCAAACAGCATTTATCTGATCAATATGCCGCTGTATGTGGTGCGTGAACTGGGTCTGCCGGAAAAACTGGCAGGGGTACTGATGGGCAGTGCAGCCTGTCTGGAAATTCCGACCATGCTGATCGCCGGATATCTGGCTAAACAGTTGGGGAAACGCTTCCTGATGCGTTTCGCTGTGCTGGCGGGGGTGATTTTCTACGGCGGCATTCTGTTTACTACCGGTGCGGCAATGCTGATTGCTTTACAGTTGCTGAACGCAATTTTCATCGGCATTCTGGCCGGGATCGGCATGCTGTATTTCCAGGATCTGATGCCGGGTCAGGCAGGCGCGGCCACCACGTTATTTACCAATTCAACGCGGGCGGGCTGGATCCTGGCCGGTTCGCTGGCCGGGGTGATCGCCCAGTTCTGGACATACCATGCGGTATTTTATGCCGCACTGGCGATGGTGATTGGTTCGGTGTTATGTATCTGGAATGTGAAAAACGTCGATAAACCGGCGGAAGACGTGCCCGCAGCGGCGGTTTAAGGCGCGGTATCTGCCTCAAGCTGAATCAGATAAGTCAGCGCCTGGTCGCGATGTGTAAAGCACATTTCGCGGCTGGCCTGCAGGCTGGCGCAAACTTTCGGACGCAGTGGTGAGGTGAAAATCTTACACAGAAAGTTATCAGCCAGCTGAACACAGCGCGTATTGGCAGGCTTACCGTCTGGCATTCCCGGGATCGGGCTGGAAATTGAAGGCGCTATGCAACAGGCTCCGCAATCAGTACGACAGTCCATCAACAGCCTCCTCAGGCCTCATTTTGAGCCGCGACAATAGCAGGCAGCGTAATGCGCCACCAGCGAAATATTTACGACTCTTTAACACGATAACCCGAACATTTTTCATACCGGCAGGCGAAGCGCAAAATATGCGTCATAAAGCGGATTTTCGCGACTCTTTTTACGCTATCTGCTTGCCTGAAATCAGCGGCGCGGGTAACGTGTCGCAAATTATTTATCTCTCTCCTGACAGGTTATTTATATGGCACGTGCTAACGAAATTAAACGCGGCTTCGTTGTGAACTACGACGGCAAATTGCTGCTGGTAAAAGATATTGATGTTCAGAGCCCGAGCGCCCGTGGTGCCAGCACCTTGTACAAAATGCGTTTTGCTGACGTTCGTACTGGTGGCAAAGTGGAAGAGCGCTTCAAAGGCGACGATATCCTGGATACCGTTACCCTGACCCGTCGTAAAGTGAACTTCTCTTACGTTGATGGTGACGAATACATCTTTATGGATGACGAAGACTTCACGCCCTACACCTTTAATAAGGCGCAGATTGAAGACGAACTGCAGTTCATCCCTGAAGAAGGTTTGCAGGGCATGCAGGTTCTGACGCTGGACAGCCAGCTGCTGGCGCTTGAAATGCCGCAGACGGTGGATCTGGAAATCGTGGAAACGGCACCGGGCATCAAAGGCGCTTCCGCCAGTTCCCGCACCAAACCTGCGGTCATGAGCACCGGTCTGAACATTCAGGTTCCTGAATATCTGAGTTCTGGCGACAAAATCCGTATTCATATCGCAGAACGTCGTTATATGGGGCGCGCGGATTAATCAGCGCCCCGCTCTCTGCTGAAAGGAACGCTGCGGCGTTCCTTTTTTATTGTCTGCATTTTGCGATTAATCCTTCAGACTGTGGATCTGCATCACAAAATGAGTGGCTATCTGGACTTACCAATTCCCCTTTCTATCATATGACTTTACACTCTAAGCCCTGATTTCGGCTTAAATCGTCGCTTTATCCAGCATAAAATTCAACTGACGGGTAAATAGCCCCAATTTGGCCTGACCAATTATTTATTTCTGACTTGCCTGGAGTATTGCATGAAAACTATTGCCACAGCGTCCCTGCCTGCAGCAGTGTCATTGCCTGCTTATGATCGCGATGTGTTAAAAAGCCGTATTGTTCATCTCGGATTTGGTGCCTTCCATCGCGCTCACCAGGCGCTACTGACCAACCGCGTGCTGAACCTCCAGGGGGGCGACTGGGGCATTTGCGAAATTAGCCTGTTCGGCAATGAAACGCTGATCCAGAGTTTGCGTCAGCAAAATCATCTGTTTACCGTGCTGGAAAAAGGCGCGGACGGCAATCAGGCGATTATCATCGGCTCTGCACATGAATCTGTGCACGGCGGGATTGACGGGCTGGAAGCAGTACTTGAAAAACTCACTGAGCCACAGATCGCGATTGTTTCCCTGACCATCACTGAAAAAGGTTATTGCATTGAGCCGGGCACCGGCGAACTGGATCTGCAAAATCCAAAAATTCAGCAGGATCTGGCGGGCGGTCAGGCGCCGGGTACCGCTCCGGGCGTTTTAGTCGAAGCCCTGCGTTTACGTCATGAGCGCGGCTTACCAGGCTTCACCGTTTTATGCTGCGATAACATTCCTGAAAACGGTCTGGTGGTAAAAAACGCCGTACTGGGCATGGCGAAAGCACGTTCCGCAGAACTGGCTGAATGGATCGCCGGAAACGTCTCTTTCCCAAGCACCATGGTTGACCGTATTGTTCCTGCCGCGACGGAAAATACGCTGGAAGAAATCACCGAAGCCCTCGGAGGTGTGACCGATCCTTGCGGTATCGCCTGTGAACCCTTCATTCAGTGGGTCGTGGAAGACCATTTCGTGGCGGGCCGTCCGGACTGGGAAAAAGCTGGCGCACAGATGGTTGCCGACGTTTTGCCTTTCGAACAGATGAAGCTGCGCATGCTGAACGGCAGCCACTCTTTCCTCGCCTATCTCGGCTATCTGGCCGGTTATCAGCACATCAACGATTGCATGGAAGATGCCAACTATAAGGCCGCTGCCCATCATCTGATGCTGCATGAACAAGCTCCGACGCTGAGCGTCGAGGGTGTCGATCTCGGTGCGTATGCTGACAGCCTGATTGCACGTTACAGCAACCCGGCGCTGAAACACCGAACCTGGCAAATCGCGATGGACGGCACCCAGAAACTGCCACAACGTATGCTCGATTCCATCCGCTGGCATGTTAAAAATGGTGGTTCCTATGAATTACTGGCGCTGGGCGTGGCAGGCTGGATGCGTTATGTCGGTGGTACTGATGATGCCGGGCAGTCCATTGAGATTAAAGATCCGATGGCTGAAACCGTCGCTAAAATTGTGGCATCAACCGAAGATGGCGAACAGCGGGTGAAAGCCCTGCTGGCCCTGACGGGCGTATTCGGTGAGCAATTGCCTCATGAAGAGAAAGTCGTAGCGGCCATACTGAGCGCGTATGCCGATCTGCAAAGAATTGGCGCGAAGAAAACCGTGGCAAAATACGTAGGTTAAGCCCGGCAACTGAAGCTAAGAACGGCTGCTGCGGCAGCCGTTCTTATTTGTACGGCGGTATCAGTCGTTCAGTTCTGAGGGGACTGAGGAAAAAAGGAATCCGTCAAAAGACGGATCATCAGCATCCGAAACCTGTAACAGCATATCTTTGACATTTTCCAGATGCTGCCACATCGCCTGCTTCGCGGCTTTCGGATCCCTGCGAAGTACTGCCTGCAAGATTGTCTGATGGTCCTGCAACCAAATCTGACTGTAGTTTTTATCGCCGACATGCTGATGGATCCCCTGCCACATGGAGCTGCGCTGGCGGATCAGCCACAGATCATCCACCAGTTTAACCAGCACACTGTTCTGGGAAGCCTGCGCCAGCAAGGCATGAAACCGCTGATCTTCAGCATCATCGGAGACGCCACGTGCAATGCATTCTCGCTGTGCATCAATGGCATCGCGCATTTGCAGAATATCCGTCTTAGTGGCCTGCATCGCCGCAAAAGCCGCGACTTCGCTTTCCAGCAATTGCCGCGCCTGTAATAACTCGAACGGGCCATATCCGCTGTCAGCGCTTTCCGGCTGGCTATCTTCCGGTTGATGCAATACATAGACGCCGGAACCTTTACGCACTTCGACCACTTTTTCCAGCTCCAGCATGATCAGCGCTTCACGCACTACACTTCGGCTGACGGAATAAGATTCCGCAATGTCACGCTCCGGAGGGAGGCGATCGCCAGGGGCATATTTTCCGGCATGGATATCGCGACGTAAATGACCGCCTATCTCCTGATAAAGTCGCATGTTTTGCCCCTTTCACTGACACAAGCTCAATTGGTCTGACATCTGATTAATCGTTCTGATGCCTGAAATAAGAGAGAAAATTATAACATGTCAGCAGAAAGGGAAAGGACAGGAATAGAAAACTGACGGCCCGATCAAGATTGGGCCAGCCAGTTCATAAAGTTGTCCGGCCACATAACGATACATTGCATTACCGCGCTCAATGACCGGAGCGAAACATATTAACGATACTAACTATTTACAGCTACTTAGTTATAACTCACCGTCATCACCGCAAGGCGAGGATCATTATTAATATGCCGCGTGGTGACCTGCCCGAGAGACAAAGGCAAGGCGAAAGAAGAAGGATTTTGCGCATTCAGCGTATGAACTTGCCTCACCTGTTTTCCGCCACGTTCACAGTCGCTGATCACCGCATTACGTGCGGCACTGACGTGACATCCTCCGTCAACAATTGACCCGGTAATATGAATAATTCCGCCTGTTGCAGCGGCACTGGCAAACTGAATCGTCCCTGAGGCCATGACTCCCAAAAACAGTACACAGGTAATTCTGTTCATGGTGACACCTCATCATAACTATTAATTTTAAAGTTCCCGTAACCACAATTTAACATTAATACATCTAATTGAATTTACACGTCTGGAGGCAAAATAAATCTTGCTTGCCTGCCGGCAAAAATAAGCAATCCATGTCTTACATCGGCGCAACGCTGGATTTTCTTAAGGAGTCGCTGCACATTGGCGGGGAATTTTTCAAAAAGGATGTGCAACCATGACCAAAACCAACCTGATCACCGGCTTTCTGGGAAGCGGAAAAACCACCACGCTGCGCCACCTTCTGGCTCAGAAGCCTGAAGGTGAAAAGTGGGCCGTGCTGGTGAATGAATTCGGCGAAGTCGGCATTGATGGTGCATTACTGGCTGGCAGTGGTGCGGTTTTGAAGGAAATCCCCGGTGGTTGCATGTGCTGTGTGAACGGATTGCCAATGCAGGTCGGTCTGAATATGTTATTGCAGCAGACTAAACCTGACCGCTTGCTGATAGAACCCACCGGGCTGGGGCATCCGAAACAGATTCTTTCTTTACTGACGTCTGACGTTTACAGCAACTGGCTGACACTCAATGCCACGCTTTGCCTGCTGGATCCGCGTCAGTTAAGCGATCAGCGGGTGACTGATAATGAAAACTTTCGCGATCAGTTAGCCGCAGCAGACATTATCGTGGCAAATAAGTCTGATGTGACGCAGGCGCAGGACACGCAGAAGCTGGACGAATGGTATCAGCAGAATGGTCACGAGCGACTTCTGGTGACGGCTTCGCAAGGTGAGATCGACCTGACATTACTTGATTTTCCGCGCCAGAATCTGGTTGAGTTACCGCAAGGTAAACATCATCACGCTCACGCCGCTAAACAAGGACTGGCTGCACTGAGCCTGCCGGGAAAACAGCGCTGGCGTCGCGCACTGAATCAGGCAGACGGTTATACCAGTTGCGGGTGGATATTTGATGGCGAAACGCAGTTTGAGACCGCAGGCATTCTCGACTGGGCGCGCGCGGTGCAGGTTGATCGCGTCAAAGGGGTTATACGCATTAAAGAAGGCACATTACTGATTAACCGTCAGGGCAATGACTTACACATTGAAACAAAAGCGGTGGCGCCGTTAGACAGCAGAATTGAGCTTATTACGCAAAATGAAGTGCAGTGGAATGCAATACAATCCTCCTTGTTGAAGATTCGTTTAAGTTGATCAGATTAAGTTAACGCTAACTAAGTTATTCCTTACTTTGCTAAGAATAGGTCTTCCTTTATGTGGCGCCGCAATATTCCCGCAATCCTGATACTCAATGTATTGGGTGTTGCCTTATTTTTATCTTTCTATTTGCCAGCAAACCATGGTTTCTGGTTCCCGATTGATAAATCGATTTTCTTCTTTTTTAATCAACATCTGGCCACTGATGCGTGGTTCCTGCACCTGGTCGCCGTGACCAATAATCGTGCCTTTGATCTGATTTCATTGCTGGCGATGGGAATCCTGTATCTGAGCTATTTCCTGAAGCAGGATAGCGACGGGCGTCGCCGGTACATCATTATTGGTGTCGTGATGCTGCTGACTGCCGTTGTGCTCAACCAGCTCGGACATTTATTGCCTGTCAGCCATAAAAGCCCGTCACTCAGCTTCCCGGGCGTAAACCGCGTGAGCGAACTGACCGGCATTCCCACCAAAGATGCTTCCAGCGACAGCTTCCCCGGCGACCATGGCATGATGCTGATTATTTTTTCATGCTTTATGCTGCGCTACCTGAGTAAGTCAGCATTCGCTGTCGCCTTGATCATCACCCTCATCTTCTCACTCCCACGCGTGATGATTGGTGCACACTGGTTTACTGATATCGCGGTCGGCTCAATGTCCGTCGTGCTGGTCGGTGCCAGCTGGTGGCTGATGACACCAGCCAGCGATACGCTGATTAACTGGCTTGATCAAAAATTACCCGGTAAAAAAAATCCTAAGACACACGCATAATTTTGGATGCATACATAATATTTATGGCCCGGCAGATCTTTATGATTTGCCGGGCCTTTTTAAAGGATGTTTCTCAACGCCTCTGCGCTGTATTATGTCCCCTGAACGCGCTATTGATGCGGTTTTAACCCAAATTCGCGTAAAGATCACCCAGCATTTTTAACATGTTTACTTACATCACCTTACATCACAATTTCTTATAAAAAATCTCATAATACCTCTCGCAATCACCTGTTCATTACGGTAATCTCCAATTCGCCTGTATAGAATTGTGTTAAAAACACCCCGGTTCAGGAAAAAAACGTGCTGCGACGCACATTTCCTCCCCCTGGTATTTGTCCCACAGATATATGGCAGGTAATCTCGCTTCGTTTGGCTATTTTAATAACGATTTCATCGTTAAGGACAGCAAGGGATAACAACAATAATGGTCAAGTCTCAACCGTTTCTGAGATATATCACGCGGATAATTCCCGCGATTGGTGCAGCAATTATTCTTTCTGCATGTAGTGGTACACATTCTTCGAACACAGAAAACGCGCAAACTGATATGCGTGCAGTAAATGGCAATGATGGCCTTCTACTGCAAGCCTCTCAGGATGAATTCGAAGCAATGGTTCGCAACGTCAACGTTAAATCCAAAATTATGGATCAGTACGCTGGCTGGAAAGGCGTTCGTTATCGGTTGGGCGGTGACAGCAAGCGTGGTATCGATTGCTCAGCGTTCGTTCAGGTAACATTCCGCGAACAATTTGGTATGGATTTACCTCGTTCAACCTATGAACAGGAAGAGAAAGGCAAGAAAATCCAGCGCACGAAACTGCGTCCGGGTGATCTGGTTCTGTTCCGTGCGGGTTCAACAGGCCGTCACGTCGGCATTTATTTAGGTAACGATCAGTTTGTACATGCATCCACCAGCAACGGTGTGATGATTTCAAATCTGAAAGAGTCCTACTGGAATGCACGTTATCGTGAAGCAAGACGAGTTTTAGCTAACGGCTGATCCCGTTACCTTATGATTTAGTTCTTGTTGTCCTATGCCAAGCGAATAAAAAAACGTCATCTTTGGATGGCGTTTTTTTATGCCTGTAATAAAGTGTATGAAGTGTCTGTTGATTTTTTGACGACGTTATTCTTTTATTTCCTCTGCGCGAAAAGGGCAAAACATATGGGTTTAAAAACGGCGTTAACACACACCGTATTGCCCAAACATCTGTATTTAAAGAGAAGCCTGCTTTTTTCAGCCCTGTTTTTCATTTTATTTATCGCAGTTACCCTCACCGTTATTAAAACCAACAATCTCCGCGAACAAAATGAAATCGCGCAACGAACGGCACAATTTACTGCTGATTATCTGCGCCAGTTAACCGACACGATGCACAGAATCGGACTGCTCACGACAGAACCCTGCCATTCCATTGCCGGGGAATTAAGCCGTGACGTCGCATTCAGCATGGGTGTTCGTGATTTTCAGCTGGTGCGTAATGGCATCGTTTTTTGTTCCTCGGCTTCCGGTAATCAGCACATTCCTGTAAACAGTACCCTGCATGACCTCGAATTTGATAACAACATGAGTATCGGACTGCAGATGGGCACCCCTGCCGTCCCGAACCGCGCGGTGATCCTTATATGGCAGCGTAACCCCGGTGCAACGGACGATGGCGTGATAGCAACGCTGGAACTGACGTTGTCGCCGTATATGCTTTTTGCGCAGCCAGGTTCCGGCTACCGGGGTTTTGCACTGCTGGTGGGAAAGAGCGCACTGATTTCTTCTCAGGCCGGTCTGATCAAGATCAGTGATTTGCCCCGCAGCCATTTTACTCAAGTCAAAATAGATAATTATCCTTTCAGCATTCGTCTCTACTCTCCTTCCCTGACCCGCGATAACATACTCTTTACGTTCTCAGGCGGCCTGCTGCTTAGCCTGCTGGTTTGCGCGCTGATTTACCACAGCCTGCTGAACCGCCATAACGTTGAGCGTGAGGTTCTGCGCGGGCTGAAAAATAAAGAATTCTTTGTTGAATATCAGCCGGTTATCGACTCAAAGAGCCTGAAGGTGACTGGCGTTGAAGCCCTGCTGCGCTGGCAGCACCCCATTGAGGGGCCCATTCCGCCCGATGTTTTTATCAGCTATGCTGAAAATCAGGGGCTTATCGTCGACCTGACTCAACATATGATGGCTCTGGTGGCAGCGGACGCCCATACCTTGCAGCACGCTTTTCCCGGTCCGGGCAAACTCAGTATCAACATTTCTCCTCACCACATGAACAAAATCAGCTTTCATGACGATGTGATGAATTTTATTGAAGCGTTACCTGAGAATGCTTTCCAGGTGGTATTCGAAATTACAGAACGTGGAATGATTGATACACAAGGTGCATTACGGGAATTTAACTGGCTGCGCCGCCATAAGATTGAAATAGCCATTGACGATTTTGGCACCGGCCATAGCGCGCTGATCTATCTTGAGAAGTTCACGCTGGATTATCTGAAAATTGACCGCGGCTTTGTCATGTCGATTGATCAGAACACCCTGATCGCCCCGGTGCTGGATACCGTCCTTAAACTCACGGAAGAACTGAAGATCAAAACCGTAGCCGAAGGCGTCGAAACCCAGATGCAGGCGGAGTATCTGCGCAATCACGGCGTGACCTATTTACAGGGATATCTGTACAGCAAATCGCTCGGTGTTCCTGAGCTGCTGGACTTTATACGTGATTTCAATGAGAAAGAAGCCACCTGGCAGATTTGACCTGCATCAGTCCCGCATCTTTTGTTCCATTTTTCTTTTAGGCGTCTGCATCCGGTTGTGATAAAAAGGCCAAAATCAGGGACGAAACCGAAGAGTCGTGCGTGACAAAATCTTTGCTTTCAATTGATTAATATCGAAATAGCCCGCGGTAATGCCGCATTATGCTGTCGTCATCACAGGAGTGCAGATTCAGGATGTTTTCTCGCGTTTTTGCCGGTGTGCTGTGCCTGCTGAGTCTCAGCGCACAAGCTGAAGTCATACAGGACAGTTACGCGTTCGCCATATTAGGCGAGCCCAAGTATGTCTCAAACTTCACCAGTTTTGACTACGTCAATCCTGCCGCCCCGAAAGGCGGTCAGATCACACTGGCGGCCATTGGTACTTACGACAACTTCAACCGCTTCGCGTCTCGCGGTAATCCGGCTGCGCGCAGCGGCTCGCTTTACGACAGCCTGTTTACCACCTCCAGCGATGAGACTGGCAGTTATTATCCGCTGATCGCCGATTCTGCCCGTTATGACAGCCAGTACCGTTGGGTCGAAGTGGATATCAATCCGCGCGCCCGTTTCAACGACAATACCCCGATTACCGCCAGTGATGTGGCCTTCAGCTTCCGAAAATTCATGACCGAAGGCGTACCGCAATTTCGCGTGGTGTATAAAGGTGTGGAAGTAAAAGCCATTTCGCGCCTGACAGTACGCATGGTGTTGCCGAAAGCGGATAAAGACATGATGCTCGGCCTGCTCGGTTTGCCGATTTTGCCGCAGACATTCTGGGAAAAGCATAAATTCAATGAACCGCTGAGTACACCGCCGCCGGGCAGCGGGCCTTACCGCATCAGCGATTACAAACTCGGTCAGTACATCACCTATTCCCGCGTGCCGGATTACTGGGCGGCCAATTTGCCCGTCAACCGGGGCCGCTATAATTTTGACACCATCCGCTACGACTATTACCTCGACGACAATGTGGCGCTGGAGGCGTTTAAGTCCGGCGCGTTTGATTTCCGCATGGAAACCTCGCCGAAAAATTGGGCGACGCAATATCAGGGCGGTAATTTCAGCAAAAACTTTATCGTTAAAGCTGATGTGGAAAATCAGGCAGCGCAGGATACCCGCTGGCTGGCATTCAATATCCATCGCCCGCAATTCGCCGACCGCAAGGTGCGCGAAGCCATCACTTTGGCTTTTGATTTTGACTGGATGAACAAGGCGCTGTATTTCGGGGCGTATCAGCGGGTGAACAGTTACTTCCAGAATACCGACTACGCGGCAAAAGATTATCCGAACTCCGCAGAACTGGCGTGGCTGGGGCCGCTGAAAGGCCAAGTGCCGCCTGAAGTCTTTAGCGCGCTGTATCAGCCACCCGGCTCTGACGGCACCGGTAATGACCGCGCAAATCTGCTGAAAGCCACCGCATTACTGAAAGAAGCGGGCTGGGAAGTGAAAAATCAGGTGCTGGTGAATGGCAAAACCGGTAAGCCGTTTACCTTCGAGCTGCTGTTACCTGGCGGCGGGAATTCACAGTACGTCTTGCCGTTCCAGCATAATTTACAGCGACTGGGCATTAAGATGTCGATCCGTGAAGTGGATAATTCGCAGTTCGTGCGCCGTATGCGCCAGCGTGATTACGATATGCTGCCGACGGTTTATCCCGCCACGTCGTATCCGAGCAGCGATTTGCAGATTTACTGGAACAGTAAATATCTCGATTCCACCTATAACAAATCAGGTGTCAGCGATCCGGCCATTGACAAGCTGACCGACGAAATCGCCGCCAATCAGGGCAAACCTGATGCCCTGTTGTCGCTGGGCCATGCGCTCGACCGTGTGCTGACGTGGAATATGCTGATGATCCCAATGTGGTATACCCATCACGAGCGCTACGCTTACTGGGATAAATTCTCGATGCCAGCCGTCACCCCATCCAACGGAATGGAACTCGACACATGGTGGTACGACGTTAACCGCGCAGCCCGTTTACCTGCGCAACGCCGCTGAGGAGCATACTGTGGCCGCCTATCTTTTAAGACGACTGCTTCTGGTGATCCCCACGTTGTGGGCGATCATCACCATTAACTTTTTTATTGTGCAGATTGCTCCCGGCGGTCCGGTTGATCAGGCGATTGCCGCTATTGAAATGGGGCAGTCAGGCGGTTTACCGGGTGCCAGCGCGGGCAGCGGAAATGGCAAAGCATCGCCGGGTTTAGCGCAGTTTGGTGAAGGTCAGTATCGCGGCGCACGGGGCCTGGATCCGGAAGTCATTGCTGAAATCACCCACCGCTTCGGCTTCGATAAACCGCTGCATGTGCGTTATTTCGAGATGTTATCCAACTATGTTCGCTTTAATTTTGGCGACAGTCTGTTTCGCGGCTCATCCGTTATGGGACTGGTGAAAAGCGCGCTGCCGGTTTCCGTTACCATTGGCCTGTGGAGCACGCTGATTATCTACCTGGTGTCGATCCCGCTCGGGATCCGCAAAGCGGTGCGCAACGGCACGAAATTCGATACCTGGAGCAGCTCCGTCATCATTGTCGGTTATGCCGTTCCCTCTTTCCTGTTTGCCATCTTATTGATTGTGCTATTCACCGGCGGCAGTTATCTCGACTGGTTCCCGCTGCGCGGCCTGACGTCGCCGAATTTCGATACCCTGCCGTGGTACGGCAAAGTAACCGATTACCTCTGGCACATCACATTGCCGGTGCTGGCGACGGTGATTGGCGGGTTTGCGACCCTCACGATGCTGACCAAAAACTCGTTCATGGATGAAGTCGGTAAACAATATGTGGTGACTGCGCGCGCGAAAGGGCTGAACGAAAAACAAATTTTGTACCGGCACGTTTTTCGCAACGCGATGCTGCTGGTGATCGCCGGTTTCCCGGCGACTTTTATCAGCATGTTTTTCACCGGTTCATTACTGATTGAAGTGATGTTTTCATTACAGGGGTTGGGATTGCTGGGCTACGATGCCATTGTGCAGCGCGATTTCCCGGTGATTTTCGGCACGCTGTATGTTTTCACGCTGATTGGTTTGCTGCTCAATATCGTCAGCGACATCACTTACACGCTGGTTGACCCGCGTATCGATTTTGAGGGCCGCCAGTAATGAGCCTTTTTAAACTGAACTCCGTCAGTCAGGCGCGCTGGGCGCGTTTTTGCCAGAACCGCCGTGGTTACTGGTCACTGTGGATTTTCATGGTGATGCTGATTCTGGTGCTGTTATCCAACGTACTGGCAAATGATAAACCGCTGCTGGCACGTTATCAGGGACATCTCTATGTGCCGTTTCTGGTCAATTACAGCGAAACGACGTTTGGCGGAGAGCTGGAAACGCCGGCCGATTATCAGGATCCGTTTGTCCTGCGCCAGATTGAAGATCACGGCTGGGCGATTTGGGCACCGATCCGCAGCAGTTATAACTCCATTAACTTTTCTACCGCGCAGCCCTTCCCTTCACCGCCTTCTTCTCAAAACTGGCTGGGCACCGACAGTAACGGGCATGATGTGCTGGCGCAAATCCTTTACGGGTTGCGGATTTCGCTGTTCTTCGGCGTTCTGCTGACGGCGATGACCTCCGTGATTGGCATGATTGTCGGTGCCACGCAGGGCTATTACGGCGGATTAATCGATTTGCTCGGGCAGCGCTTTATCGAAGTGTGGTCGAGCATTCCGACGCTGTTCCTGATTATTATTCTGGCCAGCGTGGTGCAACCCAACTTCTGGTGGCTGCTGTTGATCACCGTGCTTTCTGGCTGGATGACGCTGGTGAGCGTGGTGCGCGCCGAATTCCTGCGTACCCGTAACTTTGATTATATCCGCGCCGCGCAGGCGATGGGCGTCAGCGACCGCGCTATCATGTGGCGTCATATGCTGCCTAATGCGATGGTCGCCACGCTGACCTATCTGCCGTTTATTCTATGCGGCTCGATCACCACACTGACGTCACTGGATTTTCTCGGTTTCGGCCTGCCGCTGGGCTCGCCATCGCTGGGTACACTGCTGATGGAAGGGAAGAATAATTTGCAGGCGCCGTGGCTGGGGATCAGCGCTTTCGTGGTGCTGGCCGCGCTGCTGTCATTATTGATTTTCATTGGTGAAGCCGTTCGCGATGCCTTCAATCCGTCCGCACACCATAATGAGGTGCTCTGAAATGACAGACGCTGCGTTATCCGCCCCGTTACTGCAAATCAAAAATCTCAGCGTCGCATTCCGTCAGGGAAAACAGCAACGTGAAGTGGTCAGCAATGTGTCGCTCGATATTCGTGCCGGTGAAACCCTGGCGCTGGTGGGTGAATCCGGCTCCGGCAAAAGCGTCACGGCGCTGTCAGTGTTGCGCCTGCTGCCCTCTTCCGTGGTCTATCCGCAGGGCGATATTCTGTTTGCCGGACAATCCTTACTGAACGCAGATGCCAGCACATTGCGCCAGATCCGTGGCAACCAGATTTCGATGATATTTCAGGAACCGATGGTGTCGCTAAATCCGCTGCATACCATCGAAAAACAGCTGACTGAAGTGCTGACGCTGCACCGTAATCTTCACGGTGATGCAGCACGCACTGAAATTCTGCGCTGTCTGGATCGCGTGGGTATTCGTCAGGCAGCCTCGCGCCTGCGGGATTTTCCGCACCAGCTTTCCGGCGGTGAACGCCAGCGCGTGATGATTGCCATGGCGGTGCTAACCAGGCCAAAGCTGCTGATTGCCGATGAACCGACCACCGCGCTGGACGTCTCCGTGCAGGCACAAATTTTATCGCTGCTCGACGAGCTCAAGCAGGAAATGGGGATGGCGATGCTGTTTATCACCCATAACCTGCGCATAGTGCGCCGTCTGGCAGACACCGTAGCAGTCATGCAACACGGGCGCGTCGTGGAGCAGCAATCACGTACCGCACTTTTCAGTCAGCCTCAGCACCCTTATACCCGCCAGCTGTTACAAGCCGAACCACAGGGTCGCCCGCAGCCGCTGACCGGTAAACCGCCTGTTCTGCTGGATGTGAAAAATCTGGATGTCGGTTTTCCCGTCAAACGCGGCCTGCTGCGTCGCACGGTCGGCATCAAACACGCGGTGAACCATGTCAGTTTCCAGCTTCGCCGGGGAGAAAGTCTCGGTGTGGTGGGCGAGTCCGGTTCAGGCAAAAGCACCACCGGGCTGGCATTGCTGCGTTTGCTCAAATCGCAAGGGGAAATCTGGTTTGACGGCCAGCCACTGCATGCTTTCTCGCGTAAGAAAATGCTGCCGTTCCGCAGCCGGATTCAGGTGGTGTTTCAGGATCCTTTCTCTGCGTTAAATCCGCGCTTTACCGTCGGGCAAATCATCGCTGAAGGTCTGCTGGTGCATCGCAACGTCAGTGAACAGGCGCGCGATAAAGCAGTGATCCGCGCAATGCAGGAAGTGGGGTTGGATCCGCAATCCCGCCACCGCTACCCGACGGAGTTTTCTGGCGGCCAGCGCCAGCGTATCGCGATCGCCCGTGCGTTAATTTTACAACCGGAAATGCTGATCCTGGATGAACCTACGTCGTCGCTGGATAAATCGGTTCAGGCGCAGATTCTGACCATTTTAAGTGAATTACAGCAACGTCACGGCCTGACATATCTGTTTATCAGTCATGATTTACACGTGGTGCGGGCTTTGTGCCATCAGCTGATGGTGTTGCGAAACGGAGAAGTGGTCGAACAGGGAGAGTGTGAGCAGATTTTTACTGCACCGCAGCAGGCTTATACCCGCGAATTACTGGCCGCGTCAGAGGCTTTCGACACCCACCAGCGCTGAGACGCAGGCAAAACACGCCGGAATGCACCGGGATTGCGGCGTGTCAGAAAGGATAAAGTGCGGTTACAGATTCCGCGATCGCTGCACCGATATTTTTCAGGCAACAGAGCGTGGCACTTTCATCTTCACGATGAACGAATAAACACGGCTCACCGTCGATTTCGACAATCGCCGCTTTTACCTGAATATCTTCTAATGCATCAGTGAGCTGATGCATCACCTGCCAGGCGAATTCGCCCTCATGGCTGAGCAGTTTCAGGCCGATCAGGTTGTTATCTTCATCATTACCAGGCAGCGGAATCGGTTCAACTTTGATACCCGCAAAACCTGACAACCAGCGATAACTTTGCGGCAAACGATGTACTACCGAAAGTTGGATATTATTCACGTCGTTCCCCAGACAATGATACATGCAAATTATTTACACGCTGTTTTTACAAAATAGCTACAACCACACTGCTTAAGTTATAGCCGACAGGCTGCTCTTTGCCTACTCTTCGTTCAAATTATTAACATTGAATTAACGTAATAGGATACAATTTGACAGACTGTTGCTAATTTTATGTCTGCTCCCGACCATATTGAGAGGCAGATCTCATTTTGGCTTATTTGTAACCTTTTACGCCTTTATTAACAACCACTTTAATCAATTGTCGCTACCTTTCGATCCTTATTTTTTTACATTTAATATACAAATCAAACTACGTAAACATGACTAATTCCGCACTAAAATGATTATTATCAACAGGATAGTTAAGTCAGAGGAGTTAAGAATGATGCGGTATCGGTTAATTTCATTTTGAAATGAACCTGTTGGTTACATTTTTTATCGTCGCGCATCATACGTTAAAATCTGGATCTAATGTTAATAAATCCGCACAATTTGTTTGCACAAATCCCTCTTCTCTGGCTTATCATCCGCATCGTTATAAGTGGTATACCCTATCGGGACAGACATCGGCAAAACTAACCCGCTGATAAATCTCGTATTACGCAAATTATAATAAGAATCAGACAGCGAACTCCCTGCCTTTTGGCAAAAACCCATTCCCAGAGAGAAAGAGATGGAAAACGATCCTTCAATCATTGGAAGCAACACACCCGAAAATGGAACCGGTTTCAGTCGTCGTGAACTCCTCAAAGGCCTGACGTCTGCGATGGTGGCAACTACCCTGCTCGGCTTCCCGTTCCTGAGCCAGGCGGAGAAAGAAACCGCCACGCAGGATCCGGTTATCTTCGGCCAGTTCTACCTGGTATCGCAGGCTATCACTGAACATAAAAATATCAGCGAAGGCTCTTCCGCACAGATTTTCAACGCATTCTATCGCTCACAACCCGACTTCCCTGCGCAGGTCAGCAAACTACACGCGCTGGTGAAACCCGGTCAGGCAGCGAAGGATTTGCAGGAAGTGGCAAAGCAAAACGGTTTGGGTGAACTGGTGACCCGCATCGTCACCGCCTGGTATACTGGCACGGTTGGACATGGAACCGATTCCATTTTAATTGCATACAAAGATGCGCTGATGTATCGCCCGGTCAGTGACGGCCTGATTGTGCCCACTTACTGCGGAAACGGTCCGCTGTACTTCACCGCCGCACCTCCCGCCGCTGCGATGCCTGAATCCATGAATGCTGATCGTTTTACTAATCCTTCTGAAACACATGTTGTGAGCAAAGCCTGATGAAAAAACCAGAATTTACGGCAGACGGCGATGCGTCTGCTGATGTGATTGTTGTCGGTTCCGGTATCGTGGGCGGCATGATTGCCGATCAGCTGGTCAGCCAGGGATATTCCGTTCTGGTGCTGGAAGCAGGTTTGCGCATTGAGCGCGCGCAGGCCGTTGAAAACTGGCGCAACATGCCTTTCGAAAACCGCGCTGGCTCTGACTTCCAGGGGCTTTACCCGCAGTCTGAAAAAGCCCCCGCACCGCTGTACTTCCCGGAAAATAACTACGTCCATCTGACCGGGCCGAGCGCCAGCAGCTTCAAACAAGGTTATCTGCGCACCGTCGGCGGCACCACCTGGCACTGGGCAGCATCCTGCTGGCGTCACGTTCCCAACGATTTCAAAATGAAAACGTTGTACGGCGTGGGCCGCGACTGGCCAATTTCCTATGATGAACTCGAACCTTATTACTGCCGTGCTGAAGAAGAAATCGGCGTAGCCGGTCCCAATGACCCTGAGTTGCAGTCGCCTTCTGAGCGCAGCAAACCCTATCCGATGGAACAGGTGCCTTACGGTTACGGCGACACCCGTTTTGCTGAAATCGTTAACCCGCACGGTTACCGTTCCGTGCCAATTCCGCAGGGTCGCAGTACGCGTCCGTGGAATGGCCGCCCGACCTGTTGTGGCAACAACAACTGCCAGCCAATCTGCCCGATTGGTGCGATGTATAACGGAATTGCGCACGTCGAACGCGCTGAGAACAAAGGTGCCGTGGTACTGGCTGAAGCGGTGGTCTACAAAATTGACACGGATGAAAACAACAATGTGACCGCCGTTCACTGGCTGGATAATCAGAAGAAATCGCATAAAGCGACCGGTAAAGTGTTCGCGCTGGCCTGTAACGGCATCGAGACGCCACGCCTGTTGCTGATGGCCGCGAACGAAAAAAATCCAAACGGTATCGCCAATTCGTCTGATCATGTTGGTCGTAACATGATGGATCACTCCGGTTTCCACTGCACGTTTATCGCCAAAGAGCCGCTGTGGATCGGCCGTGGTCCGGCGCAGAGCAGTTGTCTGGTCGGCCCGCGCGATGGCGATTTCCGCAAAGACTATTCTGCCAACAAAATGATCCTCAACAACATCAGCCGCGTGATCCCTGCGACCTCTAAAGCGTTGCAGATGGGGCTGGTGGGCAAAGAGCTGGATGAGGAAATCCGCCGCCGTTCCATCTTTGGCGTGGATTTGTCCATCAGCCTGGAACCGCTGCCGGATCCAAATAACCGCCTGACACTCAGCACCACCCGTAAAGATCCACACGGTTTGCCGTGCCCGGATATTCACTACGATGTCGGGGATTACGTGCGCAAAGGCGCGGAAGCGGCTCACAAGCAGCTTGAGCACATCGGTTCCCTGTTCATGGCAGAAGAATTCAATATCACCACCAGCCTGAACGCCAACAACCACATCATGGGCGGCACCATCATGGGCAGTGATCCGAAAGATTCTGTAGTCAACGGCGAATGCCGCGCACACGACCACGCTAACCTGTGGTTGCCGGGCGGCGGCGCGATCCCGTCCTCCAGCGTGGTGAACAGTACGCTGACTATGGCCGCACTCGGCCTGAAAGCCGCCGATGATATGGCGAAAAAACTGGCAGGTGCCGCATGAAGAAACTTCTCACCGCCTGCCTGCTGAGCGCATCGCTAAGCGGATTCGCCTTCGCTGCGGACAATCAGGCTGAACTGATCCGTCAGGGGCAAGAAGTGGCGACAGCCGCTGACTGTCAGGCCTGCCATACTGCCCCGGAAGGCGGTAAAACGTTTGCCGGTGGCTATGAAATCCATTCACCGATGGGCACGATTTACACCACCAACATCACACCGTCGAAACAGTTCGGTATCGGTAATTACACCGAAGCACAGTTCACCCGCGCGGTGCGGGAAGGCGTTCGCCCTGACGGTGCCAATCTGTATCCGGCCATGCCTTACACTTCCTACAGTCATATGAGCGATGCCGACATGCATGCGCTGTATGTCTATTTCAAAGAGGGTGTGAAGCCGGTCGAACAACCGAATGTTGAAACTGCCCTGCCGTTCCCGTTCAACATGCGTATTGCGATGGCGGGCTGGAACATGATGTATCTCGACAGCACGCCGTTTAAGCCGGATCCGTCGAAAAGTGAACAATGGAACCGCGGTGCGTATCTGGTCAACGGTGCCGGTCACTGTGATACCTGTCATACGCCACGTAACCTGATGATGGGTTCTGTGACCGATAAACCGCTGGCAGGCGGCATGGTCGGCCCGTGGTATGCCCCGAATATCAGCTCGGATCCGGTCAGTGGTATTGGTAACTGGTCGCAACCTCAGCTGGTGGAATACCTGAAAACGGGCCGCACCGCCGGGAAAAACCAGGCAGCGGGCGGTATGGCGGAAGCGGTTCAAAACAGTCTGCAATACATGTCTGACAGTGACCTGAACGCGATTGCTTTCTACCTGAAAAACAGCACGCCGGTGCGTGACCCGCGTGATACGCAGGCGGCGGACACCTTCGGTAAACCGGTGAACGTGGAAGAAGGTTTACGCGGCGCGCACCCGTTTAATGCGAACAAAACCATCGACAACGGTGCGGCACTGTTCAGCGGTTATTGCGCCAGTTGCCACCAGCCGGACGGTTCTGGCAGCGAAAATCAGGCATATCCGTCGCTGTTCAACAATACCGCCACCGGCATGGGTAATGCGTCTAACCTGATTTCCGCCATTCTTTACGGCGTGGATCGACAGGTCGGCGACCATCACGTACTGATGCCGAAATTTGGCGTGGGCTCGTATGTCGGTCAGTTAGATGATCAGCAGATTGCTGACATCTCCAACTACGTGCTGAAAAACTACGGCAATGCGACCATTCAGGTCAGCGCACATGATGTCGCGGTGTTACGCGCAGGCGGTCCGGTGACATTACTGGCGAAACTGCAACCGTTTATGGCTCCTGCAATGGTGGCTGGCGTGATTGTTCTGCTGGTGCTGATTTTCTGGCTTGGCCGGAAACGCAAAACCAAAGCAGCGTAATCCGTACACTGAAATGCAAAACGGCCCTGTTTGGGCCGTTTTTTATATGCGGATCTGAAAGCTAACCGCGCCCGACCAGCGGCATGGCGCTGGCCATTACGGTCATGGTCAGCACGTTAGTGTCGAGCGGTAAACCGGCCATAAACGCCACCGCCTCACCGACGCGCTCCACCGGGATCACCGGTTCCTCAGCGATATGTCCGTCCGCCTGCATTCTGCCTGCCAGCGCTTTATTGCCCATATCCGTCGCCGCATTGCCGACATCGATTTGCCCGCAGGCAATGTTGAACGCGCGACCATCGAGCGCGGTGGATTTGGTCAGTCCGGTAATCGCGTGCTTGCTGGCGGTGTACGGCGCAGAATTCGGGCGCGGCGACTGCGCCGAAATCGAACCGTTGTTGATGATACGTCCGCCTTGCGGCGTTTGTTGTTTCATCAGTTTTACCGCCGCCTGCGTACACAAAAAAGCGCCGGTGAGATTGGTATTGATCACCGACAGCCAGTCTTCCACCGGCAGTTGTTCGATCGGCACATCCTTCACGTTATTACCGGCGTTATTGAACAGCAAATCCAGCCTCCCGCAGGTTTCCTGAATATCCTGAAACAGCGCGGCCACCGATTGCGGGCTGGTCACATCCAGCTGACGTGCCACCGCCTGCCCCGGTGTAAACAACGCGACCGCCTGGTCGAGTTTTGCCTTATTACGCCCGGCCAGAATCACTTTAAATCCGATCGCTTCCAGCGCTTTCGCGGCGCTCAGGCCGATACCGCTGCCCCCGCCAGTGATTAATGCGATTTTGTTCATTGGGCCTCCTATACTGCAGCCAGCATGCCGCCATCAATAAAGAGTAAATGACCATTCACGAAATCTGAGGCCCTAGAGGACAGATAAACCGCGCCGCCCACCAGCTCTTCAGGATTGCCCCAGCGTGCAGCCGGCGTGCGTTTACACAGCCATTCGGAGAACTCTTTGTTATCGACCAGCGCCTGGGTCATGTCAGTTTTGAAATAGCCCGGCGCGATGCCGTTCACCTGAATATTGTAGCGTGCCAGTTCAACGCACATGCCACGGGTCAGCATTTTTACCGCGCCCTTTGAAGCGGCGTATGGCGTGATGGTGTCGCGACCCAGCTCGCTTTGCATCGAACCGATATTAATGATTTTGCCGCGCTCGCGTTGGATCATGTAACGCGCCACCGCCTGCGATACCAGGAACACAGATTTCTGGTTTACGGCAATCACGTCGTCCCAGTCTTTTTCCGGAAACTCGGTGAATTTATGGCGGCGCTGAATACCGGCGTTATTCACCAGCACATCAATCGGCCCGATGGTGCTTTCGATATGATCAATCGCCTGATTCACCGCCTGACTGCTGGTGACATCAAATGAGACGGCATGGGCGATAAAGCCTTCAGCACGCAGGGCTTCGGCCGCTTTTTGCGTGGATTCCTGTTGTGTACCGTTAACGATAATTTCCGCGCCATGCTGCGCCAGCCCTTTCGCCAGCAGGAAACCCAGACCGCGCGTCGAGCCGGTAATCAGAATCTTTTTATTGTCCAGTGAGAAGAGATTTGTCATGACGTTGGCCTTATTGAACGCTGATTTAAAAAGTTAGCTTCACTACACCGGTTTACCCCGCGCTAAACTGTGATGCAGATCACCTGACGGAATGTTAAAAAACCCTGTTACTCCGGGTGTGATCATCATCATTTTGATAACAATCTCCGGCGCTTTCTGTTTCAATAACAAGGTATATTTGCAGGCCCAATCAGGAAAACTCCGCATGAGAAACCAGCGCGTGACACTACAGGACATCGCCCAACTGGCGGATGTCACGAAGATGACGGTGAGCCGTTTTCTGCGCACGCCGGAAAAGGTGTCTCCTGAAACCCGCGAACGCATCACGAAGGTGATGGAAGAAGTGGGATATCCGCTGGAAGAAGCCCGCGGACCGGCCAAAGCGCCGCGTATCGGCATTTTAGTGCCGTCATTTAACAACCAGATTTTCTCCGACTTACTGGCGGGCATTGAGTCGGTCACTTCCGCGCAGGGCTTTCAGACGCTGGTCGTCAATTACGATTACAGCAAAGAGCGCGAGGAAGAACACATCATTAATCTGCTCGGTTATCAGCTTGCCGGACTGATCCTCACGGATTCCGTGCATACCCTGAAAGCCGATAAGTATCTGAATGCCGCAGAAATTCCTGTTGCGCAGGTGATGGATCTCGACGATCCGCACGGGCGTATTGCCGTCGGTTTTGATAACCAGCAGGCCGGTTACGATATGGCGAATACGTTGCTCGCCAGCGGCAAAGAACATGTGGTGTATTTCGGTTCGATGTCGGATGCCCGCGACCAGAAGCGTTATCAGGGTTACAGCCGCGCAATGGATGAACGCGGGCTGACGCCGGTGCATATCACGCCTAATAAAGTGTCGTCGGTATCTATCGGTGCGGGCATGCTGGCCATGGCGCGTCAGTTATATCCGCAGACCAACGCTATTTTGTGTACCAATGACGATATTGCCGTCGGCGTGTTACAAGAATGTATCAAACAGGGGATCCGCGTCCCGCAGGATATGGCAATTTCCGGTTTCCACGGGCTGGATATCGGCCTCGCCACTACACCATTATTAGCCAGCGTGATCACCCCGCGCTTTGAGATGGGGAAAGTGGTGGCAGAGATATTGCTCAAAAAAATCAGGAACCTGCCGACGATCGAAAGGGTGGATTTGCATTACCGTATTTCCCTCGGCGGCACCATTTAATCCTCCTTTCCCGTCCATTTCTCCCCCTTCGTCCTGCACGCCAACTCCGGTGCAGGATCACGTAAGTGGTAACACCTTTTCTTAACATAATTCAACGTGACTCCTGTCACGAAATACTTTCCTCAAAATGCTTTTATTAAGCCATCACCGGTTACAGGCACACAGAGGAAAGAATATGGATAATAAGATTCCTAAGGCTCGCTGGCTTCGAGTAATAACGCCAATCCTTATCGCTTGCATTATTTCCTTCATGGACAGGGTCAATATTAGTTTCGCCATGCCCGGCGGGATGGACGCGGAATTAGGGATTACCGCTTCAATGGCCGGTCTGGCCGCCGGTATCTTCTTTATCGGCTATTTATTCCTGCAGGTGCCGGGCGGCAGCCTGGCGGTACACGGCAGCGGACGGAAATTCATTGCCTGCTCATTGATTGCCTGGGCGGTGATCTCCATCCTGACCGGCTTTATCACCAATCAGTATCAGCTGTTGTTCCTGCGCTTTGCGCTGGGTGTGGCAGAAGGCGGGATGCTGCCGGTGGTGCTGACGATGGTCAGCAACTGGTTCCCTGATAAAGAACGTGGCCGCGCCAATGCTTACGTGCTGATGTTCGCGCCGCTCGGCGGGATGATCACCGCGCCGTTGTCCGGCTTGATTCTTGATACGCTCGACTGGCGCTGGTTGTTCATCATCGAAGGGGCATTATCTTTCGTGGTGATGATTTTCTGGTGGTTCACCATCAGCGACCGTCCGGAAGAAGCGAAATGGCTGTCAGAGCGTGAACGCGACTATCTGGTGACGGAACTGAACCGCGAACGCGAAGCCCTGAAAGCCCTGGCGCCGGTAAACAATGCGCCGCTGAAAGAGGTGTTCCGTAACAAGTCTATCGTCAAACTGATCATCATTAACTTCTTCTATCAGACCGGGATTTACGGCTATACCTTGTGGCTGCCGACCATCCTGAAAAACCTGACCGGCGGTGACATGAGTTCGGTGGGTATGCTGGCGATTATCCCTTACGTCGGCACCATGCTGGGGATCCTGGCGATGTCGGTGCTGTCGGATAAAACCGGTAAGCGTCGTATGTTTATCGCCCTGCCGCTGTGTGGTTTCGCAGCTTGTCTGGCGGCCTCTGTCGCATTTGGCCATAACATCATGGCGGCCTACGGTTTCCTGGTCGGTGCCGGTTTCTTCCTGCAAGCCGCCACCAGCGCCTTCTGGACCATTCCGGGTAAAGTCACCACGCCGGAAGTGGCAGGCAGCGCACGGGGTGTGATCAACGGTCTGGGGAATCTGGGCGGTTTCTGCGGTCCGTATCTGGTCGGCGTGCTGGTCAGTCTCTACGGCCAGAGCACCGCGATTTATGCCCTGGTGGCCTCATTACTGATTGCCGCGGCAGTCACCACGTTGCTGCCAAAAGAGTGCGATATGGCGCTGGTACCGGGGGCGAAGGCCAAAGCCATGGCCGACGAATATGCCCGTGCCAAAGCGGCGCGCCGGGTTCAGGGAGTGAAAGCAGAAGTGATTTAATGCTTAAGCTCTTTCCCCTCTTACGAGGGGAAAGAGCAGTCTGAGTTATGCCGTTTCCGCAGACACTTTCACCGGACGGCTGGCGTAGAGATACAAAAGCGTCGCCGCCAGTATGCAAAACGCCATTGAACCGACCATCGGCCAGGCGCTTTTCGCCGTAAACAGTGACAGCACAGAACCAATCGCCGCACCGGTTCCGAAACGAATCGTGCCCGCCAGTGAAGCGGCTGTACCGGCCATGTGCGGGAAGTCATCCATAATGACGGCCATGGCGTTAGACGTCACCATCGCAATCACACCGACATACCCCGCCACACCGATCACCATCGCCCAGAATGGCAATCCGAAGGTACACACAATCACCAGCCACATCCCCATCGTCAGTTGCACAAACAACCCGAAGCGGAACATTTTCACCGCGCCCGTACGGCGCACGTTACGGCTGTTGATGAGTGTCAGAATGACCAGTGCGACGATGTTCAGCGCAAAGTAAAAGCCGAAGTTCTGCGGCGAAACGCCATTAAGTTCGATGTAAACAAACGGACCGGCGCTGAGGAAAGAGAACATCCCGGCAAATGAGAAACCACTCGCCAGCATATAACTGAGCACACGTTTGTGACGGAACAGGGATGCAAAGTTACCGACGCTGGTACGCAGATGAAATTTCTGCCGTCGTTCCTTGGGCAGTGTCTCTTTGATATAGACGCCCACCAGCGTCGCGGCAATCAGCGCGGCGATGGCCATTGCCCAGAAAATCGCGTGCCAGCTGAATATGGCCATCAGCAAACCACCGAGCATCGGTGCCAGCAGCGGCGCAACCGTCATCACCAGCACCACAAAAGACATCATTCGCGAGAATTCATCTTTGGTGAACATATCGCGCATCAGCGCATTGATGACCACACTTGCGGCAGCGGCTGCCAGACCGTGCAGGAAACGCATCCAGACCAGTTGCTCGACCGACTGCGCCAGCGCACAGGCACCGGCCGCGACGGCAAAGATCATCACGCCCCAGAAGATAACCGGCTTACGCCCGAGGCTGTCCGCCATCGGTCCGTAAAACAGCTGCCCTATTGCAAAACCCAGCACGTAAGCGCTGAGCGTCATTTGCACGCTGCCCGCCGGAACGCCATATTCCTGTGCGATCACGGGCATACTTGGCAGATACATATCGATGGCCAGAGGCATCAGCATCGATATCAATCCCAGGATGAAAATCAGTCCGACGTGGGAGACCGGTTTTTCTTGCACTTTCAGCTGCTCCAGTTATCGAAAAAACTATCGCGAAGGAACGCCAACGCTGGCCACTTCCTGCTCAGTTAACGGACGGTACTGACCCGGTTCTAAATCTTCATCCATCACAATCTCGCCGATACGTTCACGGTGCAACGCAACCACACGGTTACCGACGGCGGCAAACATGCGTTTTACCTGATGGTAACGGCCTTCGCTGAGGGTGAGACGCACCAGACAGTCTTCGATTTTTTCGAGCTGTGCCGGTTTGGTCAGGGAATCTTCGTTATGCAACTGCACACCGGCCTCAAACTGCGCAGCGGTGTCGTCAGCCAGCGGATGTTCGAGCGTCACCAGATAGGTTTTTTCGCAGTGATGACGCGGCGAGGTGATGCGGTGTGACCACTGACCGTCGTCGGTCATCAGCACCAGACCGGTGGTGTCGATATCCAGACGCCCCGCGGCATGCAGTTTGTAGGCAACGGGTTCTTCGAGGAAATACAGCACGGTCGGGTGATCCGGATCATCGGTAGAACACACGTATCCCTGCGGTTTGTTGAGCATGAAATAACGCGGACCGGTAATTTGATCCAGCACATTGCCATCAAACTCGACGCGTTGTTCAGGGCTGATTTTCATTGAGCCGGTTTTGACGATTTCACCGTCTACGGTGACACGTTTGTTACGCAGTTCGCGCAAAACCAGCGCGCGGCTTACGCCTAATTGCTGAGAGAGAAACTTGTCCAGACGCATTGGATCGACTTGCCTTCATGGCGATCTGAGTGATCGCGTTACTGATAAAACACAAGACCCCGCCGTCGCAATACAGCAACTGACAGGGTTCAGGGTTGTTCGGTTCGTAATAATTGCAAAGAGTTATTATTACTTCGGGGGGGCAGAAATACTGCCGCATTGAGCGCATTAGTATAGCCGTGCATCCTGCAAGGAAGAAGGAAAATAAGCAGGCTAAACATTCACAGCGGGCGATTTCTTTGCTCATCGCCATCAGCCGGATTTCTTGGCATACTGCATTACTGTTTTTATAAACAGGTAAGTTAACTCAATAACGAACAGGTGATCATCGCGTGACTGTTTTTACCCTCCGCCCTTACCAGCAAGATGCCGTGGATGCCACGCTGCGTCATTTTCGCCAGCACGACGAACCGGCTGTGATTGTGCTGCCGACCGGCGCGGGAAAAAGTCTGGTGATTGCCGAACTGGCGCGCGTTGCCCGCGGGCGTGTGCTGGTGCTCGCCCACGTCAAAGAACTGGTGGCGCAAAACCACAGCAAATACCTTTCTTACGGGCTGGAAGCCGATATCTTCGCAGCCGGTCTGAATCTCAAGCAAAGCAGCGGCAAAGTGGTATTTGGCAGCGTGCAGTCCGTCGCGCCTAACCTGGCGGAGTTCAGCGGTGAGTTTTCCCTGCTGATTGTCGATGAATGCCACCGTATCTCCGACGATGACAACAGTCAGTATCAGCAAATCATCGGCCACCTCAAAGCACAAAACCCGCGCCTGCGGCTGCTCGGCCTGACCGCCACGCCCTACCGTTTGGGCAAGGGCTGGATTTATCAGTATCACCATCAGGGCATTGTACGCGGCGATGCCAACAGCCTGTTCCGCGACTGCATCTATGAACTGCCATTGCGTTACATGATTAAAAACGGCTTTCTGGTACCGCCGGAACGGCTCGATATGCCGGTAGTCAGTTACGATTTCAGCCGCCTGCAGGCCAGCAGTAATGGTCTGTTCAGTGAAGCCGATCTGAATGACGAATTGCGCCAGCAAAAGCGCATCACGCCGCACATCATCAGCCAGATTATTGAGTTCGCACAGGACCGCAAAGGGGTGATGATTTTTGCCTCGACGGTGGAACATGCCGGTGAAATTTTCGGTCTGCTGCCGAAAGGCGAAGCGGCGCTGATCAGCGCACAAACACACGCGGTGGAACGGGACAGGCTGATTACCGCGTTTAAAGCGCAGCAGTTACGCTATCTGGTGAATGTATCGGTGCTGACTACCGGCTTTGACGCACCGCATGTGGATCTTATCGCCATCCTGCGCCCGACCGAATCCGTCAGTCTGTATCAGCAAATTGTCGGACGCGGGCTGCGGCTCGCACCGGGCAAAACGGATTGCCTGATCCTCGATTACGCCGGAAACCCGCATGACCTGTTTACGCCGGAAGTCGGCAGCCATAAACCGGCGGGCGATAACAAACCGGTGCAGGTGTTCTGCCCGGCCTGCGGTTTCGCCAATATTTTCTGGGGAAAAACCACCGAAGACGGCACAGTCATCGAGCATTTTGGCCGCCGTTGTCAGGGCGTGCTGGAAGATGATGAAGGCAATCGCGAGCAATGTGATTTCCGCTTTCGCTTTAAAAGCTGTCCGCACTGTGGCGCCGAGAACGATATCGCCGCACGGCGTTGTCATCAGTGTCAGGAAATTCTGGTCGATCCCGATGATATGCTGAAAGCCGCGCTGCGCCTGAAAGATGCACTGGTGCTGCGCTGTGGTGGTATGAATCTGCAAAACGGGCGCGACGACAAAGGCGAATGGCTGAAGATTACTTATTACGATGAAGACGGTGCTGACGTTTCCGAGCGCTTTCGCCTGACGACGCCTGCCCAGAGCATGGCGTTTCTGCATAACTTCCTGCGTCCGCACCAGCGCGCGCCGGGCGTACCGCTGGAATGGAATACCGCCGCGGATATCGTCGCGCAGCAGATTTTATTGCGTCATCCGGATTTTGTGGTGGCGCGCATGAAAGGCCAGTTCTGGCAGGTGCGGGAAAAAATGTTTGATTATGAAGGCCGCTACCGGCGCGCTAACGAACTGCGCGGGTAACAGGGATGACCAAATCGGTAATTATTCATTGTTGCTGCGCGCCGACTCCGGTATCATACCGCCCGCTTTCGCCTTGTGTGAAAGCCGCAGTACTCAACTCGTCACTCGGTCGCAGGTGGCGGGGCACATTTTAGAAGTAGTTCTAATCGAGAAACATACAATGATCACTATCAATGTAGAAGTACGTCCACAGGACGAGCAGGGCAAAGGTGCGAGCCGCCGCCTGCGTACAGCAAACAAATTCCCAGCTATCGTTTACGGTGGCTCAGCTGCTCCGGTTTCTATCAAACTGGACCACGATTCTGTCAAGAATCTGGAAGTTAAAGCGGAGTTCTACTCTGAAGCAATTACTCTGGTTATCGACGGTAAAGAAACCAAAGTTAAAGTTCAGGCTGTACAGCGTCACCCGTTCAAGCCAAAACTGGCTCACATCGACTTCGTTCGCGTTTAATCGCTGACTGAGTTGTTGCGCATCGGGACGCCGTGCGAGAACAAATAAAAAACGCCGCTTATGCGGCGTTTTTTATTGGGCGCTATTCTGATTTGCTCCTCCCCCTGCGAAGGGGGAGGTTGGGTGGGGGTTTTAAGGGCTAATACCCTTTTCTAAAGCACACTTCAACATCTTGATTTTGCTTTAATACCCCACCCCAACCCTCCCCTTCGCAGGGGAGGGTGCGATTATTTATTGCCCGCTTTGCGCTGCAATTGATCCCGCAAATTCGGCGGTGTGCCTTTGATGGTCAGGGTATCCGTGGCCGGATCCCAGAAAATGCGTTCGCCCATCAGCATGGCATCGAAGTTGATGCTCAGACCGCCGCCGCTGCCGGCGAATTTGGTCAGCTGACGCAAGGTGCTGCGGTCGGCCGGGAAGGTTTCTTCCAGCTGATAGCCCTGCTCCTGGGTAAATTCTTTAAATTTCTTGTCATTCCACGGCGGCAGTTCTTCGGACAGATCATCCAGCGCGATCTCCTCGCCCGCCTGCAGTTGCTCGTTGCAGTAGGTATAAACCTGCTGACGGTAATTCTGACGCTCGTTTTTATCGAGCTGCGCTTCGGTACAGAAATCATCAACCGCCTGCAGCAGGCCACGGTTCTGCGCCTTGGTATCCAGACCTTCGGATGCGCCGAGGAAATCCATAAAGAAGTCAGAGACTTTGCGCCCTACCCGGCCTTTCAGGAAGGTGAGGTAACGGGTCGATTCCGGATTGGTTTCCCATTCCGTCAGATCAATACGCGCCACAATATCCGCATGATTGATGTCGAGATAATGAATGCTGCTGACATCCAGCTGTTCATTGACGCGCATACTGCTGCGGCTGTTCAGCACGGCAACCAGTAAATATTCGACTGCCAGGAAGCGGTAATGACAGAAAAGCACCACGCCGCCTTCGGCAAACGGGTATTTCGCCAGTTCGTCACGCAGACGGCCAGTGGCAGCGCGGCTGAATGACAGGAAATCGTCGTCCCCTTTGCGGCAACTGCGTAATGCGACTGCCAGCTCGCTGTCTTCATTGAACAGACCGTACGCTTTGCTTTTTGCACTGTAGACGCGGTGCAGTTCTGCCATCATTTCATCAACGGCAGCATTGGGCGTCAGAAGCGTATCACGCAGCACAACATCCAGCGTTTGCTCATCACGTTTGTTCAACTGGTGCAGAGCGATCTGCTCGAGATCCAGACTCATGGGGATTTTCTCCTGTAAGAATTGCAGCCGTGTAAGAAGGGTTTGTCTGCGGGGCGTATTCAAACACCGAAGCGTCAAAGCCGCAACCGCTCATGCCTTAGAAATAAGAGTTTGATGCGAGAAAAAACCCAAAATAATTCGTGTTGCAGGAAGGCGGCAAACGAAGAAATCCCGATGAGCTTACGCCGGTAAGTGATTCGGGTGACTGAGTGCAGTCAACGCATCTGCAACCCGAAGTGTGAAGGGGTTATAAAAATGCGGAAAACAGAGGCGTGATACGCTAAGATATTGGACTTTGTCGGATCAAGAAGCACAATACTCTATGGCACAATCATCCCGTTACAGTGACGAACACGTTGAACAGCTCCTTTCCGAGCTGGCGACAGTTCTGGAAAAACACCGCGCCCCGACAGACCTGTCTCTGATGGTTCTGGGCAATATGGTGACAAACCTTATTAATACCAGCGTCGCTCCTGCACAGCGCAAAGCCTTGTCGCAGTCCTTTGCGAAAGCGTTGCAAGCGTCGATAAGAGAAGATAAAGCCCATTAATTCACAACTTGCCCAAACCCTCTCATGGTGACAAATCGTCAGCGCTATCGCGAAAAAGTATCCCAGATGATCAGCTGGGGCCACTGGTTCGCCCTGTTTAATATCCTGCTCATTCTTGGGATCGGCAGCCGCTACCTGTTTGTTTCTGACTGGCCTTCTTCATTGCAGGGGCGTATTTACGCGCTGGTCAGCTGGCTTGGGCATTTCAGTTTTATCGGTTTCTCGGCATATTTACTGATCATCTTCCCGCTCACCTTCGTGGTGATGTCGCAACGCCTGCTGCGGTTCTTATCCGCTATCCTGGCTACTGCCGGGCTGACCCTGCTCCTGGTCGATACCGAAGTCTTTACCCGTTTCCACCTGCATATTAATCCGGTTGTGTGGGAACTGGTGGTCAATCCCGTTCAGGGCGAGATGGCACGCGACTGGCAGCTGATGTTTATTGCTGTGCCGGTGATATTCCTGCTCGAAATGCTGTTCGGTACCTGGGCGTGGCAAAAGCTGCGCAGCCTGAACCGCCGTAATTTTGCTAAGCCGATTGTCGTGCTGTTCATTGCCAGTTTCTTTGCTTCGCATCTGATGTACATCTGGGCGGATGCCAACTTCTATCGCCCGATCACCATGCAGCGCGCGAATCTTCCGCTGTCGTATCCGATGACGGCGCGCAAATTCCTTGAAAAACACGGCTTGCTGAATGCCGGTGAATACCAGAAACGGCTGATCGAACAAGGCAATCCTGAAGCGCTGGCAGTGGAATATCCGCTGAATACCCTCAGCTTCGCGAAAACCGGGTCGAAGTATAATTTGCTGATGGTGGTACTCGACGGTGTCCATACCGCCACGCTGGATAAAGACATGCCAGCACTGAGTGATTTTGCCAAACATAACATTCGTTTTGATCAGCATTTCAGTTCCGGAAACCGTAATGACACCGGGCAGTTCGGCCTGTTCTACGGGATTTCGCCAAGCTATATGCAGGGCATTCTGGCGGCGCGTAAACCTTCTGCGCTGGTGACATCGCTGGAGCAACAAGGTTACGAATTTGGTTTATTTGCCTCAGACGGTTTTAACAGCCCGCTGTACCGCCAGGCATTACTGACCGATTTCACCTTGCCGCCGCCAGTCAAACAGACTGACCAGCAAACCGTTTATCAATGGCAACAATGGCTGAATGGCCTTGGCAACGGACCGTGGTTCTCCTACGTGAACCTGAACGGCATCAGCAGTGCATTGCGTCAGGACGGGGCCAGTGTGCCAACCGGTAACACCTTTATTCGTCGCTATCAGAACGGTGCACTGGGCGTGGATGATCAAATCAAGGCCATCCTGCAATCGTTAAAAGACCGCGGAGAGCTGGAGAAAACCGTGGTAGTCATTACCGCCTCACACGGTATTGAATTCAACGAGAATGGCACCTGGGGGTCAGGTAACTCGATGAACCGCCGCCAGTTGCAGGTTCCGCTGATCATTCACTGGCCGGGCACACCGGCGCAGAATATCGATAAGCTGACGGATCATGCCGATGTGATGACCACGCTGATGCAGCGCCTGTTGCACGTCACTACGGCCCCGGCGGATTACTCGCAGGGCGAAGATTTGTTCGCTGCGAAGCGTCGTCATAACTGGGTCACGACCAGCGACGACGGTACGCTGGTGATCACCACCCCGGACCAGACGCTGGAACTGGAAAATAACGGGGATTACCGCGCTTTTGACATTAACGGCAAGCGGATTAAAGATCAGAAACCCGAGCTTGGCTTGCTGCTTCAGGTGCTGACAGATGAAAAACGCTTCCTGGCAAACTGACATTCGCCGTTAGCGCAAAAATGAAAGCCAACCCTGACCGGTTGGCTTTTTTATTGGGGCCACGCCCATTTTCCCCTATCAAATTATTTGACCTTCTTCTTGAAAATAATGTCGTTTATAGCGCAGCCTGAAACCGTTACGGTGGACCCTATATTCTGATAACTTTCTAAAAAATGAGCGGAGTGCAACCATCGTGGCGGGACTGGTCAACGGAAAATGGGTAAGCGGCGACGTCGCGAAAGAAGAAATAAAAAACGGGGCATTTCATCGTGAGGAAACTGCCTTTCGCCAGACACATCTTGAGCCGGAAGCCGGACGGTATCAGCTTTTCGTCTCTTATTTGTGTCCGTGGGCCTCGCGCACGTTAATTTTCCGCCATCTGAAAGAGCTGGAAAAATTCATTCAGGTATCCGTTGCTCAGCCAGTGATTGGTGAAAATGGCTGGACGTTCGACACGCCGCAGGATGCAGGCGAAAAGATTGAGCAGGTGCGTTACATCCATCAGCTCTATACCGCCAGCGATGCACACTATACCGGCAAAGTATCCGTGCCCGTACTGTGGGACCGTCGCGAAGGACGTATCATCAATAATGAATCGGCTGACATTATCCGCATTCTTAACCATACGTTTGATGCACTGACCGGAAATCGGGATAACTTTTACCCTGCAGCCCTGCGCGAAGACATCGACCGCTGGAATGAAGTGATTTATCACGACGTCAACAACGGTGTGTACAAGACAGGCTTTGCGAAGACTCAGGCAAGCTATAACGCCGCCGTGACCCAACTGTTCGGCACGCTCGATACCCTTGAGGCGCATTTAAACACCCACCGGTACATGGCCGGTGAATATATTACCGAAGCCGACTGGCGTCTGTTCGTCACTCTGGTGCGTTTCGACAGCGCGTATCACGGTGCCTTCAAATGTAATATTCGCCGTATTGAAGACTATCGAAATCTTTCAAATTATTTGCGTGAACTCTATCAGTGGCCGGGGGTCAGCGACACGGTAAACCTGGCGCATATCAAACAAGGTTACTACGGTATTTTATGGCTGAATCCGACAGGTATCGTTCCGGCAGGTCCGCAGCTTGATCTGCGCCGCCCTCACGATCGTCAGCGTCTCATCGGGCGCGGCGTTATGCAGAGAACAGACTAAAAATCACTTGGACCCGCACAAATAAGACTGTATATTTCAACAGTTATTTCTCCCTGTCTTTTATGAGGAAAGTTATGCGGGTCGAACTGATTTTTGACAAACGGAATGTCTCCGGCATCCCCAATGCCAGTGAAAAGATTGAAGCGGAACTGGTTAAACGGGTACACCGTCTGTTTCCTGACGCGGAAGTAAAAGTAAAACCGATGCAGGCTAACGGGCTGAATACCCACGGTGCCAGCAAGCAGGAACGTTCGCAGTTAAACCAAATGTTAGAGGAAATGTTCGAAGAAGCCGATGAGTGGCTCGCTGTGGAGTAAAAATCCACCTTGCCGTTGCACTTACTTACAAAGAGCAATTGAAATAAACAATCCATCGCTATGGCTTAATATAAGATGTGCGGGTTATACGAAATTCATTATCAATCAGAGCGATGAGTTGCACAGAATGAGGTACAGACCTGGGTGATTTCATCCGGTACATTGTTCCCGCACCTTCGCTTTTCGCTTCACACGCGCCAATGACTTTGCGAAACCGCCATGCCACCGAGCCTAAAAAAATCCAGCGCCCAACCTAATTTCTACACCAAGCGCTTTGCGCTGATTTGTCTCGGTATTGTCTGTTGTCTGGCGCTTCTGCTCGGCCGGGTGGGCTACCTGCAATTGCTCAACCAGCCAATGCTGGAAAAAGAAGCCGACTCCCGCTCGTTGCGTTCCACTGTCATCCCTGCCGGGCGCGGCACTATTGTTGATCGTAACGGCCATCCGCTGGCGCTGAGCGTCGCCTCAAAAGACATTATCGCCGATCCGTTCCGTGTGCTGGAATTGCACAGCGACCTGAACAGTCCGAAGTGGCAATATCTGGCTTCCGCGCTGAATATGCCACTTTCGCAGCTCCAGCAAACCATCACCAGTGATCCTCAACGCCGCTTCGTCTATCTCGGCCGCAAAATAGAAGAAGGCATCGCCGCAGATATCAGCCAGCTGCACCTCGGCGGCATCAGCAGTCAGCTCGATGACAGCCGTTATTACCCGATGAGTGAAGCCGCAGCAAATCTGGTCGGCGTCGTCGGGACAGATAACGAAGGTCTGACAGGCGTTGAAAAAGGCTTTAATGCTCTGCTGCAGGGCAAACCGGGCATGCGCGAATACCGTCAGGATCGCCATGGCAATGTGATCGGCATCCTGAAAGAAGTCGCGCCACAACAGCCGCCCACCATCAACCTGAGTATCGACAGCTTTATGCAGTACGTTTTGTACTCGCGGCTGCGCGATGGCGTTACGCTTAACCAGGCTGAATCCGGTGCTGCTGTTCTGGTGGATGTGAATACCGGTGAGATTTTAGGGATGGCGTCCTATCCGTCCTATAATCCCAATAACTATGCCGGTGTTCAGGCAAAAGACATGCGAAATGTGGCGATCAGCGACAGTTTCGAACCGGGTTCGACGGTCAAACCACTGGTGGTGATGGCGGGTCTGAACCGCCATATGATCCGTCCGGATTCCGTTCTCGATACCCATCCGTATACCGTTAACGGCCACCTGATCCGCGACGTTGGTCATTGGCCAGCGCTGACCATCACCGGTATCTTGCAAAAATCCAGTGACATTGCGGTGTCGCACATTGCGCTGGCGATGCCTGCCAGTGTACTGGTTCAGCTTTATCAGTCCTTTGGGTTGGGCAAACCGACAGATCTGGGTATCGGTGGCGAAAGCAGTGGTTATTTCCCGCTCCACCGTGACCGCTGGGCTGATATCGAGCGCGCTACCTTCTCCTTTGGCTACGGCCTGCGCGTCACGCCACTGCAAATCGCCCGTGAATACGCCACGATTGGTGCCGAAGGTATTTACCGCCCGCTGTCGATAACCAAAGTCACGCCGCCGGTGCTTGGCACCCGTGTGATGTCGGCTGACGTGGTCAGAACCGTGATTCATATGATGGAAAGTGACGCCCTGCCCGGCGGCTCCGGCCTCAGCGCTGCGGTGCCGGGATACCGTCTGGCGATTAAAACCGGTACGGCGGAAAAAATGGGAGCCAGTGGCAAATACGACGGCGGTTACATCAACTACACCGCCGGTGTTGCGCCTGCCAGTAATCCGCGTGTTGCACTGGTGGTGATGGTCAATAATCCGCAAGCGGGCAAGCACTTCGGTGGTTCGGTTGCAGGCCCGATTTTCGGGCAGATTATGGGCGAAATCCTTAACCATATGAACATTGCGCCGGATGCGCTGGTGCCGGAAACGCCACCAACGACGGTGATTAATGGCGGGCAGAAAACCGATCTGGTACGTCGCCCGGCCACAGACGGTTAATCAAACGCGAGCAAAAAGATTAAAAATTTCTGACAGACTGGATCTCGCAGAAATAAGCGGTTAACGTTCGCAGTGTTTGTGGCTAAAGAAATTGCTGGCTGACTCACTGTGGAGGAAGAGCGCAGGCTCTGTAAAAAAAGAATGAAACGGCTTCTTATCGTATTTTTGATCTTTGTTGCGGTTTGTCTGGGTGTGATTGCACTGAATATGCAGGGCAGCAGCCCCTGGTAACTGAGTTCCGTTCCCTGAAAAGGGATAAAGGGAGACATCATTTTGCCAACCGGTAAGAACTTTGTGGTTTTGATTGTTCTTATTCTCGTCGGGATAGTCGTGGTGGACGATGGCATCGCCCGTTTGATCCACTGGATCCTGTTGCGTTAAAACATGGCCCGCGCGGCTGTCATTACAGTCCTGCCCACCGGGCCATTATTGTCTGCCCCCCCCCTGAACATCTCTGAGCAACAGCTGCCACGCCAACCTGGCGAACTCGTGTATAATAGCGATATTCAACCTTAATACAGACTGGTTATGGCTCAAGACATTCATATCGCTATCGTCTGCGCACTCAGCAAATGGATTGAAGGCCATCTTGGTCGTGTGATCCATCTTGAAGAACTGGCTGAGTATTCAGGCTATTCGCTCTGGCACATGCAAAAACTGTTCAAAGAATCGACAGGCATTTCTCTGGGGAAGTACATCAGGGAACGCCGTCTGGCGAGTGCTGTTTATCAGCTGAGCAGCAGTGAAACCCCGATTTTTGACATTGCTATGGATTTCGGTTTTGGTTCGCAATCGCATTTCACCTACATGTTCCGCAAGCGTTTCAACATAACGCCACATGAATTCCGCCAGAACCCTGACATCAAACTTGATGTCTCTCCCCCGCTGCATCTCATCCATCAGAAATCTGCCTGAAGCTGTCAGAAATCCACAAAAAACGCGGCCATCAGAGGCCGCGTTCTTTTACTGCTTATTCTTTACTGCTAAGCGCTATTCTGTGTCTGAGAAAGGCACGCTTAGAACTGATACACCAGACCTACCGCCGTCACGTCATCGGTATTGATGCCAGCGTTGTCGGTGAAGGTGCTGCTGTCGATCAGGTTAATTTTATAGTCAACGTAGGCTGACATGTTTTTGTTGAAGTAGTAAGTCGCACCGAGGTCAACAAATTTAACCAGATCCTGATCCTGGTAGTTATTACCCAGACGGTCTGAACCTAAATCTTTACCGCGGGTTTGGTTATAAGCTACGAACGGACGCAGACCGAAATCGAACTGATAACTTGCATAGGCTTCAAATGCCTGGGATTCGTTAGCATAACCGTAAGCTTCTGAATCGGTGGAACCGAAGCGGGAAGCGTTGTAAGCCTGGGTAAACATCGCAGCCAGATAGACGTTATTCGCGTCATATTTCAGACCACCAGTGTAGCCTTCGGCTTTTTTACCGTCGCCCATGATACCCGGTGCAGAGTTCTGCTCGTCAGTACGGTCAGAGTTGAAGAAGGCACCCGCTACGCTGACGCCCGCGCCAATATCGTAGCTCAGCGACATACCGTAACCGTCGCCGTTCTGTGTCAGCACATCACGGGTACCTGGTTCGCCGCCGCCGCTGTCGTTTTTACCCTGATATTGCAGGGCAAAGTGCAGGCCATCGACCAGACCAAAGAAGTTGTCGTTGCGGTAAGTTGCCACGCCGTTGGTACGCTGATAAAGGAACTGGTCAGCACCATAAGTGGAACCATCGAACTCAGGCTGCATGTCGGTCCAGGCGGCAACGTCATACATCACGCCGTTGTTACGGCCGTAGTCGAATGAACCCATGTCGCCAAATTTCAGACCTGCAAAACCATAACGGGTAAATGCGCGGTCACCGTCATCAGAGCTTTCAGCCTGATTAGCCTGAACCTGATATTCCCATTGGCCGTAACCCGTCAGTTGATCAGTAATCTGGGTTTCGCCTTTGAAACCAAGGCGGATGTAGCTCTGATCGCCATCAGAACCTTTGTCGTTAGAGAAGTAGTGCAAGCCATCCACTAAACCGTACAGGTCCAGTTTATTACCATCTTTATTATAAACTTCTGCCGCACTTGCTGATCCCGCCACCACTAAAGCAGGGATCATGAGTGAAAGAACACGGATTTTCATTTTTTTGTCCTCGATAGGTGTCGGACCGTGCCACTAAATGTAAAGTACAGTTTTTTTTACCGCTTTAAATCTGCATAACGTTTTTTGTATCTGTATAAATGTTGGCCCGACATGGCAGTTCCATTCTCATGATATAGATTCTTTTAATCCAGAAAGAAAATGATACGAAATTAGTGAAGACATTACGTATATATTAGAATATGTAACAATATATTAATTTTGCGTAAATTTACGTCTGTTTATTTTTGTTAAAATAAAGCACGCAAAGCTAATTTAATAAAAAAATGATATATATCAATTAATTAATTAAACCCGTTACCGCACTAAGTGATAAATCATACATTCAGCAATAATATATACTCTCTCTCGCTATCATCATTATTTGTTATTCAATTACCCTCATTCCCCGTTTTGTGGAAACAACAGCCGGCCCTTTGTGGCCGGTTTTTTTTTGATTTACAAAGATATAATATCACTCTGTGATATTCATCATTGATTATATCGCGCCCGTTGACTGTATTTCTCCATAATTACTTCACATTATCTCCATCTTTTGAATTTCGATTTTCTTAATATTCGATATCTAATCCATTAAATTAATAAGGTATTTTCGGAAAATTATTAATCGATATTGTGGAGAGGCTTTGTTGGTCAGCGACACTTCAGATCCGTTACTATAGCCAAAGTCAGACCAATCCCGCTGATCACCGCCGGGAAGACCGATAAACTGCGGTGCCACGCAACAGCTTCTTTATTCAACCGTTCAGGGAACCTCATGCCACAACAGGATCAGCTCGACAACATATCCAAAGCCAGAATGCTTCTGGCAACCCGCCGTTTTCTAAAACTCGACGAGTGGCTGTTGTCACTGATGCGTGGCTGGCAGAATCAGGGCGAAGGCCAAAGCGATTACGGCCTGCTGATGCATCCGGCCACTCTGTTTACCGGTACGGAATCGCCTGCACTTAATCCGCTGGAAGTTCTCAGTGACTGGGCGCAGCAATGCCCGCAGAGCTACCACGCTCACGTATTGCTGGGCATGGTCTGGCATGAAAATGCCTGGTTGATCCGCCAGTCTCAGGGCGAAAATGAAATTGAAGATCACCAGTGGCTCGGTGCCCAGTTGTGTTGCGATTACGCCGTGCTGGCGTTTTTACGCGCCATCGAATTACACCCGCGCCCGACTCATGCGTTCCGCCATCTGATGAATCTCAGCGGGGGTTTCGGTGAGCCTTACTGGCTGAAATCTCTTTTCGCTGGCGAAATCCCCAAGCCCCTGCATGAGAAGTTTTCGATTCAGGACAGTGAAATCTGGCAAGCCGGGGTGACGCATATCCACGCCCTCGGGTTCGAACCTGCCACACACTGGCCGCAAATGTTACCTGCCGCGTTACAGCAAACCCGAAAAACCGGTGAAGAAGCGCTGGATTACTGGTTGCGCATGGCGATGTCCGTGCGTCACGCCGACGTCGGCACGATGGAATCCTACCTGTTATTCCATTCCGCGTTCTGGGGCGGCAGCGACGAGCAACAGATGCTGATTATCGACAGCCCGCTGTGTGCGGAATTCAGCGATGAAGAACGTAACCAGTTTCGTGCGAACGCGCTGTGCGATGCGCTATCCGGCGATATTGCAGAACGGGAATCACCGCGGGCGCAGGAACTCCAGCAGCGTTTGGCGACTTTACTGGCTCAGCCCCTCACGCCTGAAACCCGCATCCGCCTGCTGGATCTCGCCGGGATTTGTACCGCTTACTGGCAGGATGATGATCAGGCCGGCCTGACCGTTTATGACGCATTATTCGCCGTTTCACCGCAGGCGATGCCGGGCCATTCTGCCCGCATGTTTATTTCCCGCGCCGTGCTGGCAAACGGTCATGAAGAAGGTTTGCCGGTACTCACTCAGTTACTGACCCGCGGCCTGAGCCAGGCCAATGATCCGGTGCTGGTCGCGTTTGCCGCGACGGCGCTGCAATTCGGATTGTACGGACTGCCAGCCCGGCCAGAGTTAAGTGAAGGGCTGATGGAACACGCGTGGTCGCTTATCCAGCAATCGGGGGATGAACAACCGGTCAGCGATCTGGTCACGCTGGCGCATGATATGGCAATCAATGACAACATCGATGCCGCTCATTTTCTGATGACCGGCATGGCGCGCCACGGCAGTGCCATTCACTGCTATGAGCTGTATTTCTTCTACCGCAATGCCTGGCATCATGATGTGCCTGAGCATTATCACAATGACAGTAATGCGATGGATTGTGTGCTCAGCGCCGCCCGCTCTGGCATGGTTCCGGCTATGTTTACCTGCGCTAACGCGCTGCGCGACGGGCTGAGCGGCGAACCGGATTATGAACAGGCGATGCAGTGGTATCAGCGCGCGATAGACGCCGGGCACCTGTCCGCCGCCTACTATCGCGCCAGTTGCGCGCTGGATAATGGCTCCGATGCCGAGAAACGTCAGGCAGCAGAAGTGTGGCTGCCGGAAATTCTGCATAACGCCGCGCACCCGGATCGCGCCGAAGCCGCTTATACCCTTGGCATGGCCTGGCTGACCGGTACCGGCGTGAAGAAAAACAGTTATATCGCGGATAAATTTATGGAATTCGTGCTTGAGCTGAACCCGGAATCCGAGGCGGCGAAGCAGGTTCACGATGAACTCAGCGGCTCGCTGCGGGCGAGGATGAATTTGTGGCAGGACAAGCGCAAGACTGAGATTGAAGATCCTATCGCCGGGTTTAGATTGCAGGAGCCGCTGCAATAGCGGCTTGAACCCCTTTTATAAAGGTGCAAATTTTGGGTTTTCACTGGCCGTGAAGGCTTGAGCGGGAATATTTTGGTTTCTCAATAACTGTTATCGCAGAGCCTTTCGCGCCGAAACCGACCAAGAGGGAAAAGTGCTTTTTCCCTCTTGGATCTCCCTTCGCTTTTCAACAAGCGCTATCGCGTGCTGGCTATGTTTCAGTTGCCGCAGAGACAGGCTGGAAATCTTGCCGCTGCGCGGTGCCTTCACTCGGTCTTCGAGCCACAGGTCTCGAAGCCGCTCCGTTCAGCAAGATTTCTGAATCGCCCGCACGATCTTAAATTCAACGACAGAATGTTTTATCTTTCCTCCTCCCCCTGCGAAGGGGGAGGTTGGGAGGGGGTTTTACGGGCTAACACTTAGTCAAAGCTTACTTTAACTCTCTGATTTTTCTTTAATACCCCACCCCAACCCTCCCCTTCGCAGGGGAGGGAGCTTTATGGCTATCACTGCGGCAGCTGAAACATAGTCAGCGAGCAGAGCGCGCAGTTAAAATACCGCCGGAGTCCAGAGGGCGCGCGCTTACGCGTCCTCTGGGCCAGTTTGGGCGGCGAGCCCAAGGTGTTGACTTTAAAGCCTCAGCAGCAGCGCCCTCCTGCTTACCTCTCCCTCAGGGATTCTTTCACCTTATTCAACGGTTTAATCAGATAATCCAGCACGCTTTTCTGACCGGTTTTGATATCCACATTCGCCACCATCCCCGGCACGATCGGGAACTGGCGCCCGGCTTTGTTGGTCAGGAAAGCTTTGTCGGTGCGGACATACACACGGTAATAGTACTGGTCGCGCTTCACTTCATCCTGCAACGTATCCGGTGAGACACCTTCAACTTTACCGTCCAGATCGCCATAGATTGATGAATCGTACGCCGAGATTTTTACCGTGGCAGGCAGTCCGGGGCGGATATAGGCGATGTCGCGCGGGTTAATGCGGGTTTCGATCAGCAGCTGATCTTCAATCGGCACGATTTCCATCAGCTTGCCACCCGGTTGCAGAACACCGCCGACAGTGGAAACCTGAATGTCTTTAACAATGCCGTGAACCGGCGAATACAGCTCAGAGCGCGTCACCTGATCTTCTTTACCGGCCAACACCTGCAATTCAGCGTCCAGATCGGCGTTATTTTTCACCTGCTCCTCACGCGCACGTACCGCGTACTGGTTAGTGGCATCGTCGATTTTTCCGCGCAGTTCGCTGGCCTGACGTTTGAGGCGAATGACTTCGACCTGCCCTGCCGCGCCTTTGGCCACCAGGGGTTGCGTCATGTTGATTTCATCGTTCACCAGTCTGAGCGACTGTTGCAGGTTAGTCACCGTTTCATCACGGTTCTGCTTACGTGATAAATATAACTGGCGTTCACGCGCCACCAGTTCCGGTGATTTCATGGTTTCGGGGCTGAATTTCAGCGGTGCGCCGGTCAGTTCAGCGCTCAGACGTTCAGAAGAAGCACGTAATGTCCGCACACGGGAGGCGGCCTCGCCATAGTTTGACTGAGAACGTGTCGGGTCAAGCTGCGCCAGAAGCTGTCCGCGATTCACCACTGATCCTTCCTGCACCATCAGTTTTAAAATTACGCCACCATCGAGCGAGTCAATTTGCTGTGCTTTGCTCGATGGCGTCACTTTGCCGGTACCGACCGTTACTTCGTCCAGCACAGCAAAACGTGCCCAGACAAAAAACACCAGCAAACTGGCCAGCGTGCCCCAGATAATCCACGAGACTTTGCGGCTTTCGGCTTCCAGTTCATCATGCAATGTCAGATGTGCCATGCGGTGTCCTTAGCAGCTCAGGCTGCGCCTTGTTTTTTATCGTCCATGACCGCCGCTGCCGGAGCGGGCGTGGTGCTGGCTACTTTGGCGAGGATCTGATCCCGCGGTCCGTCAGCCACCACGCGCCCGTTATCCATCACGACGATCCTGTCCACCAGCCTGAGCAGCGCCGGACGGTGCGTCACCACAATCAGCGTCCGCCCCACCAGCCAGCCATGTAACTGACGGATGACGTATTCTTCCAGTTGTTCATCCATCGACGCGGTCGGTTCGTCCATCAGCACCACCTGCGGGTTACGCAGGATCATGCGGCTCAGCATCACCATCTGCCGCTGACCGCCGGACAACCCGCGCCCGCCTTCGTTAATGATTTTATCCAGGCTCGACGCGTCGGCCTGCACCATCGACAACGCGCCACTGATACGTAACGCCTGCAGCATTTCCTGGTCAGTCGCGTGCGGATAACCCAGCATCAGGTTCTGACGCAAGGTGCCGAAAAACAGCCGCGAATCCTGCGACAGATAACCGAGCTGGCGGCGGATATCCGCCGGTTCAACTTTAGTCATGTCGACGCCGTCGATGAGAATTTTCCCCTGCGACGGACTGGCCTGCCCCGCCAGCAGTTTGAGCAATGTGGATTTACCCGCACCGACTTTCCCGAGGATTGCCACGCGTTCGCCCGGCTTGATCTCCAGTTGCCCGATACCGAGCACATTCGGCGCATTTTCTTTGTCGTAGGTGTATTGCAGATTACGCACATTGAAATGACCGCTGAGCGTCGGGCAATGTGACAACTGCGCATCCGCTGGCCGGTCAACAGGTTTTTTCAGCAGTTCATCCAGCCCGCGCATGGCGCTTTTCGCATGCTGCCAGCGGGAAAACACCATCGTCAGTTGCATCAGCGGTGCGATGGTGCGCGATGACAACATGCTGCTGGCGACCAGCGTACCGGTGGTGATGTCGCCGCTGAGCACCAGATACACGCCGAAAACCAGCATGCCGCCGTAAGTCAGTTGCTGCACGGTGGAGGCCCAGCCTGTCAGGCGCGCGCCCCACACGCGTTGCTTCATGCCGACCGCCGCGCTCACTTCGTGCGTCTGTTCCCACTGACGCTGGAAATAGGCTTCCGCCTGCAAGGCTTTGATGTCTTCGATGCCTTCGATGGTTTCCACCAGCACGGCGTTGCGCAGTGCGCTTTCGCGCATACCTTCTTTCGCCAGTTTGGCCATCGGCCACTGGATCAGAATGCCGGGAATGACAATCAGCGGGATCGCCAGCAGCGGGATAATCACCAGCGGGCCACCGATGAAAAACATGATGCCAAGGAACAGCAACACGAAAGGCATATCCGCCGCCGCGCTGATGGTGGTCGAGGTCAGCAGTTCGCGCACCTGATCGATTTCACGCAACTGAGAGATAAAGGAACCGGTGGATTTCGGCCGGTCGTCGTTTTTGATATTCATCGCCCGCACGAAAAACAGCGAGGAGACTTTCAGATCGACTTTCTTGCCCATCAGATCCGACACCAGCGTACGCATCAGGCGGATGACATATTCCATCCCCGCCGCCAGCACCACGCCGAAAAACAGCACCCACAAGGTCGGGTAAGATTGCGCCGGAATAACGCGGTCATACACCTGCATTGAGAACAAAATTCCCGCCAGCGCCAGCACGTTACCGAGAATAGAGGCCAGCGAGATTTCCGCGATTTTGCGCCCGGAACCCCGGAAGTTATCCCAGAACCAGTGTTTTTTATGCGGCTGAACGAACGGGTCGATACGCTGATCGCGCCCGCGCGGTGCCACGCCAACCAGAAAGACCGGACCGGTGCTTTGCTCAAGCAACACCACCAGTTCAGCCGAACGCACTAAGTTGCCGCCGTCGCTCAGCCAGTAGTCCACCATGCCGTCGTCGTGCAGATTTTCCAGTACCGCAATGCCACCCTGTTGCAGCGTAATGACGGCAGGTAACACTTCCTGACGCCAGCGCACCTGATTCCAGCTGACCATACCCACCTGAAGCCCCATCAGACCGCTGAGCCGGTCGAGCTGACGCCGCAACGGCTGATGTTCGAACCAGCGCATTTGCTGGCGAAGATAAAGCGGATCTGCTGGTTTACCGAATGTTTCGGCCACGCGCCCCATGGCGCTTATCCAGACGTCGATCGACAAAGGTGTTGTTGCTTCATTACTCATTTCAACCTCGATATCGAATGCTTCTGGTTTATTCCCGTCCTGTCCGCGCCTTACAGCATCGGGATGGTGTCACCTGTTTGTTTGTGTCTGTCGATGCCTAACATATCGACCAGATTGTCCACGGCGGCGGCATAGCGCACCGTCGCATCCCAGCCGTCATACAGCGCGCCAATGCGCGACGTATCAGCCTGAAAAACGTCCTGCTCAACGCTGAGCAAATCGTTCAGGCTGCGCTTGCTGAGTTTGTATTCATCCTGATAAACGCTGCGGGTATGCGTCGCGCTGCCGAACTGTTCCTCACCCGCCAGTTGCCGCTGCTGACCGCCGATCATATCGGCATAAGCTGCCGACGCTTTCTGGTTGATGTCCAGCTTGGCTTTTTCGACTTCGGCCTGTGCCGCCTGCCGCTGGCCTTCTGCCGCGCGGACTTTGGCGCTCACCGCCCCGCCCTGATACACCGGCGCATCCACCGCCAGCTGTACCTGATCGTCCCAGTAAGAACCGCCACCGCCGCTGTTTTCATAGCGCGTACGTCCTGCCTGCACTTTCAGGGTCGGCCAGTGCTGAGCTTCGGTCTGATTGACTTCTTCAATCGCCGCCTGCTGTTTAGCCTGCGCGGCACGCACCAGCGTGCTGTTTTCGTAAGGGATTTTGTCGAGGGTCACTTTCTGGTCCAGCAGGCTTTGCGGCAGATCCGGCAAATTATCGGACACCACGCCGGTCAGCACCGTCAGTTGTGCCTGCGCAGAACGTTGCTGCGCGCGGTATTGCTCAACGGTGGCTCTCATTCCGGCGATACGCGTTTCTGCCTGCAACACGTCAGACTGTGAACTCAGTCCGGCGTCTGCCCGCAGTCTGGCGGTGTCCCGCACACGTTCGAGAGAAGCGATATTGTCGCGCGCCGCCAGGCTCAGCGCCTGATAGCGTTTGACCGAGAGATAGGCCTGCAGGGTACTGAGCGCCACATCAGTCATTGTGCTGTAAAGCGAATAACGATAGGCATCAGACAGGTATTCCTGCTGACTGATGCTGCCGCCGGTACGACCAAAGTCATACAGCAGCTGGCTGAGCTGGACGCCCGCCGATGCGTTATTACTCAGGCTACCTGCCGAGTCAGTCTGATGTGATTTTCCGGCAGTTCCCTGTAAGGAAATCTGCGGATACCAGGCGCTTTTTGCCTCATCAAGGTTGCCTTTGCCGACGCGAATTTGCGCCGCCGCTTCTGAAATTTGCGGATTACGCGCAAATGCCCGCAGGATGGCATCCTGCAACGTCAGGCTGGCACGCATCTCCTCGGTCGGCGCAGCCTGCCAGTTAAATTCCGGCTGTTTAACCGCCGCCGTCACCCCCGTATTCCCTGTTAAACCGGTCAGGCACAAGGTGCCCAACATCACGGTCAGTGACCGCATCACTCTCTTATTTTTCATTACCGACACCACTTAATTACGCCGATTTATATTTTTGGTACTGCTCCCTCCCCTGCAAAGAGGAGGGTTGGGTGGGCGCAGTCGTTTGCAAACCCCCTCCCCGCCTCCCCCTTCGCAGGGGGAGGCGCACTGCATCAACTTTGCTGAACGTGCAGACCGTGCTGCACCAGAACGTCTCCCAGCGTATTCGAGGCTTCTATTGAGGTATTGTGGTAAACGTCGAACGTCAGGCCATCCACCGTGCGTTGCCCGGTTTCGTTCCACGCACCGTCAGTGCCGATGTGCAGATTCACCAGACTGCCCTCGCCGCCTTTGATGATCACTTCATCGGTCGGGTTATCCTTCGCGCTCAGCGCCTCATGCAGGTTCAGCGAGATACTGTTGGTGCCGGAATTGCCCAAATCGAAGATGTCGATATGCTCAACTTTCAGCCCGAGCAGGGTCAGATCCAGATGCTGATTGGTGCCCGCCAGCAGCAAGGTATCGACACCGGTACCGCCGTCGATCAGACCGAAGTCCAGCGTGTGAACTGCAATCACGTCATCGCCGGTACCGCCCAGTGCGACACCGTCCGTTGCCGTCAGATCGATAGTGACTCCGCCAATCGAGAAGGCAGTATCAGCATGCGCGGTGGTTTCTGATGTCGTGGTGGCAGTAGACTCCGTAGTCGCCAGCGACGAGACCAGTGTGCTGGTGGCGTGCGTGGTGTCTGTGGGTTCCGATGTAGAAGTGGTCGTAGAATCGGCTACCACACTGGCGGCCAGCGTATGCGTGTCGGTATCTTCGGCAGACAGAGAGGTCGCCATCAGCGTGGCGGTTTCTGGCGGTAATGATGAACCGACGGTCAGCCCGACATGGGCATCAAATCCGTTACCGGCGGCATCAACGGCTTTCAGTTCAACCACCGATCCCAGTAATGCCGACAGCAGGCCCACCAGTCCGTAGCTGCTCAGCAGCGCACTGCTGAACTTCACCGTCCACGAACCGTCTGCCTGCACGGTACCCGCCAGCGTATTCCCCAGCAGGGTTACGCTGACCAGACCGCCCTGCGCGATATTGCGGCTGGTGCCGCTCAGCGTCAGCCCCTGCCCCCCGAGGATATTGCTCACCAGACCGAGCGTCAGCCCGAGAACCGGATTCAGCGCCACCAGCGGCAGATCATGTGTCAGGACGTTCAGCAGGTTGGAAGACGTCGCGGTGTTACCCACACTGTCTCTCACCACCACGGAAACCTGTGTGGAACCGTCCGCCAGTCCTTGCAATTCAGCAGAGGTGAACGGCACGCTCCAGACGCCGTTAGTGACAGTACCGGTGTGTGTAACGGTGCCCACCGTGACAGATACCGTGCCGTTGAGCAGATTAGATGTACCGGTAATATTGGTATTCGCACCGGCTTCTGCGGCATTGAGATACTGGTCTCCGCCAAACAAGGTATTGACCAGCAGCGTCGGCAAGGTATGGATCCCCACCGTTGCTGTAGCACTGCCGCTGACGGCGTTACCGGCGGCGTTGGTCACTGAGGCACCGACGTTCAGCGTACCGTCAAGCAAGCCCGCCAGAGTGAGCTGCGGAATCGCCACACTGAAGGTGCCGTCGGCTTTCACCAGCGCCGTCAGGGTATTTCCGCCCACGTTCAGGGTCACCGTTGAGCCCTGCGCGTTAGTCGTGGTACCGCTGATGGTTTGGGTCAGCAGCGCATCTGCCGCGTTCAGCAGACCATCGCCAAACAGCGGATTCAGCGTGATGGTTGGCAGTGACTGCGATACCACACTCAGCAGGCCGGTGACCGACGCCGCGTTACCGGATCCGTCCGTCAGGCTGGCGACCACCGACTGCGTGCCGTTGAGGATGGCGGTCAGATCGGTCACCGGCACGGTGACACTGAAGACACCGCCCGCACCGACCGTCGCCAGATAATTTTTGCCATTCAGGGAAACCTGCACCTGCGTGCCCTGCGCCACGTTGGTCGCGACACCGCTGATGGTTTGTCCGGTCAGCAGGTCAACCACATTCAGCACGCCATCGCCAAACAGCGGGTTAAGCACAATCGACGGCAGATTGTTAATACCGACATTCAGGCCCACGGTACTTGAGGTCGTGTTACCCACCGCATCGGTGACTGAGGCGACGAGGGTGAGGTTGCCGTCAAGCAGGCCGGATAATTGCAGCGGCGTCAGCGACGCTGAGAATTTGCCGTCGCTGTCTACGGTAGCCGTCAGGTTAATCAGACCGCCGCCGACATTGATATTGACGATTTGCCCGACCTGGCCGTTGGTGACCGTGCCGCTGATGGTTTGAGTCAGCAGCGCTTCAGCGGCGTTAAGAATACCGTCAGCACCAAAGACCGGATCCAGCACAATTTTCGGTACCGCATTGATAATAGCGTTCAGCGTTCCGCTGGTAGTGGCGGTATTGCCTACACTGTCGGTCACAGAAACCCCGACCGTGAAGGTGCCATCCCCCAGCGCGTTCAGGTCACCCGGTTGCAGGGTGATGCTGAATGCACCGCTGGCATCGGTCGCCCCGAGGAAGGTTTTCCCGCCCAGCGTGACCTGTACCTGCGTACCCGTCGCCACACCGGTGACCGTACCGCCAATCACCTGGGTCGTCAGCGCGTCAGCCGCGTTCAGCAAGCCGTCGCCCAGAACTGAGGTCAGGTTAATGACCGGCCTGACCAGATCCAGCACCGCGTTCACGGCCGCGCTGCCAACGTTACCGGCAGCATCTGCTACCGTCACGCTGACCGCAGCGGTCGTGCCGCTCAGCAAACCAAGAACAGACGGCGGGACGGTGACCAGGAAATGCCCGGTCGCATCGACCACGCCATCAATGGTTTGCGTTCCGACCTGCACTGCGATTGCTGTCCCCGCAGCCACGTTAGAGACCGTGCCGCTGATGGTCTGATTCACCAGCAGATCGGCGATATTCAGCACGCCGTCGCCAAACACGGTGTCGAGCACCACCTGCGGCAGATTGTGGATCGCAATCCCCACCGGAATATTCGTTGCAGACGAGTTGCCTGCCGGGTCAGTCAGGGTGATGCCCAGATTCAGGTTGCCATCCAGCAACGCGCCCAGATCACCCGGCTGGATCTGCAGATCCCAGGTACCCGCCGTCACGGTAGTGTTGTAGGTTTTACCGCCAAGCGTCACGGTCACCAGAGTGCCGTCAACCGCTGTCGCGACGCCGCCAATGGTTTGTGCCAGCAGAGATTCCGCCGCATTCAGCAGACCGTTGCCACCAAACAGAGGATCCAGATCGCCCAGAACCGGAAGCGTTTTAATGACGTCCAGATTGAGCACAGATGCTTTCACGTTACCTGCCGCATCGGTGAGGTTCAGGTTGAGCACCTGCTGACCTTCACCCAGCGCACCGAGCAAGGCCGCCGGAATGTTCAGTGACCACGCACCGTTAGCCCCGACAATCGCCGAGAGCGGCGTGCCGTTGATAACCGTCGACACCACTGAACCCACGCCCGCACCAATCGCCGTGCCGCTGAGGGTTTGTGCTACCTGAGATTCCGCCAGATTGAGGAAACCGTCGGTCAGCCCCAGTCCGCTGGCCACGTTCAGGTCCAGCAATTTGTTGAAGAAGATATCCAGACCGGTACTGACGCTGGTGGTGTTACCCGCCTGATCCGTTACCGTCGCCGCCAGTGTCAGGGTGCCGTCGTTAAGCAACAGCAACTGCGCTGGCGTCAGATTGAGCGACCATGCCCCGCCCGGCTGAATAACCGCTGTACCAATGGACGCACCGCCCAGTGTGACGTTGACGGTCTGACCGTCCGCGCCGCTGGACGTCCCGCCCACCAGTACGTTGAGCAGTGATTCCGCCAGATTGATGACGTTGTTACCGGCCACCGCATCCAGCGCCAGCAACGGCGCAGACGTATCGACGTTCACCGTATGCGGAACCGCCGTCCCCACGTTGCCTGCCGCGTCCGTCAGGGTCGCGGAGATCACGTTGGTCGCACCATTCCCTTGCGGTAATGCCTGCAAATCGGCGGCGGGCACGCTGACAGACCAGGTGCCGCCTGCCTGCACGGTACCGTTGTAAGTTTTGCCATTCAGCGTGACCGTAACCACCCGGCCCACCTCGCTGGTATCCGCCGTCCCTGAAATCAGTTGCGCGGATTTCGACTCGGTATTATTCAGAATATCGTCGCCGGTAAAGGCGCTGATAGTCAGGGTCGGCGCGGTGGTATCCACCAGCACGCTTTGTGTGGCATTGGTCAACGGAATAAGCGTTGATGCGGTCACCGTGGTGGTCGTGCCATTCACAAATTCAGTGGCAGAAACAGCCACAGACCAGGTTCCCGCAGTGACAGTCGCCAGATGCGGAACACCTCCCACGGTGATGTTGACCAATGTGCCATCCGGCACATTCACTGTTTTACCGGAAAGGGTAATGTTCGCCGGATTGCCATCCGCCACGTTAATGATGTTGTCACCGGTGACCGGATCAATGGTGATGGCGAATGTTGGCGGCGTCAGGTTGACCGTGATGGCCTGTGGCGCCAGCAGGTTTGCCGTGTTACCCGCCAGATCATTGACAGAAGCGGTGATGGTGTCCGCGCTGTTCAGCGTAGCCAGCTCAGCCGGTGTCAGCGTCACACTCCATGAGCCATCGCCCAGCACCGTTGCCTGATGGCTGATGCTGCCGACAGTGACCGTCACCTGCTGTCCCGCCTGCACATTCACCGTCGTACCGGTGATGGTTTGCGTGCTCTGGCTCTCGGCGTAGGTCAGATCAAAACCGGCACCGGCAAAGGACGTTACTGCTACGGCTGGCAGTTGGGTCACAGCAATGCCAACGTCAGCCGAGGCCGAACCGGTGTTGCCGCCGCCGTCCGTGACCGTCACGGAGATTTGCTGTGCGCCCTGCGGCAGATCGGCGATTTCGCCCGCCGTCACAGGCACCGTCCAGTTACCGTCCGCATCCACCGTGACACCCGGAAGAGGTATTCCGGCAATAGTGACCACCACGGTTTGCCCCGCCCCTGTAATCCCCGTCGTCCCGGTCAGGGTTAGCGGTGTGGCGGCTTCCGCAGCGCTCAGATAACCATCGCCAAACGGCGTGTTGATGGTGACATCCGGCGCGGTGAGATAGCTGGTGAATGGCAACGTCGCTGGAGTGCTGTTGCCTGCGGCATCTGTCACGGTGACGTTAATGTCATGCAAACCGCTGCCCAGGGAGTTCAGCACGCCTGCAGGCAGACTTACCGACCAGTCGCCGGTCAGCGGATCGACGGTCGCGTTATAGGTAATGCCATTCACATCAATGGTCAGTTTAACGTTCTGGTTGTTGCCGGTGATGCCGGTATTACCGGTAATCACGTTCACATCAGCCGCTTCCGTGATATTCAGATTGCCGTCGCCAAATGGCGGGTCGATAACCGGCACAGGGGCAGACAGATAGGAGGTGAAGGCCAGTGTCGCATCAGTATGGTTACCCGCGCTGTCGGTGGCCGTGACGGTAATCAGATGTGACGCCGTCGCGGTGCCAAGGGAAGTGAGCTGCGCTGATGTCAGGTTAAGGCTCCAGTTGCCGGTGTCCGGGTCGACCGTTGCCGTAAACGGGCTGCCGGTCATGCCCGCGATCGCCACGCTGACGGTTTGCCCGGCTCCGGTTACGCCGGTGGTACCGGTAAGGGTTTGCCCGTTAACATCAATGGATTCGGCAATATTTAGCGTACCGTCACCAAACGGCAGATTGATTGCCGGTGCCGGGACGTTGTTGATTTGTACGTCAACCGACGTCGTCAGCGGCGAGATGTTACCCGCGCTGTCCGTGACCGTCACCACAACAGGCCAGGTGCCATCCTGTAAACCCAGCAACTGCGCGGGTGTCAGAGTGACACTCCAGGTTCCGGCAGCAGAATCCACCACCACCGGCACCGCATTACCGTTAATCACGACGGTAACCGTCTGACCCGGCGAGGTGATACCGGTCGTCCCGGTAATGGTGCCACCCGCCGTCGCTTCATCCAGATTCAGGATGCCATCACCAAACGGCGTATTGATTCCAGCCTGCGGCAGGATTTGCGTTACCGACGTGAAATCAAGGGTACCGGCTGCGCTGCTCGGGTTACCTGCACTGTCGGTTGCCGTCACCGAAATAGTGTGTGTGTCATCCGTCAGCCCCTGCAAGACAGAAGCAGGGACGGTGGCGGTCCAGTTGCCATCCGCGCCGACGGTCGCGGTGACCGCCGTGCCATCTATCGTCACCGTCACGGTCTGACCTGCGCCGGTAATGCCGGTGGTGCCGGTAATCAGCTGCGTTGCGCCCGCTTCAGCGGCATTCAGCACGCCATCGGTAAACGGCGTATTAATGGTTGGCACACCCGGTTGGGTCAGCACCACATTCAGACTGGCACTGGAAGACGCCGGGTTAAGCGCGGTATCCGTCGCGGAGACGCTGACCTGAACCGGCCCGTTGTCCAGCCCGCTGAGCAGACCCGGTGCCACGACGGCTGTCCAGCCTGTTCCGAGGCCGTTCACGGTACCGGTGATCGGATCCGCCAGCCCCGGAATAGTGACCAGCACCGTGGTGCCCGCAACCAGCCCGGTACTGGTACCGCTCAGGGTAAACCCTGCGGCGGCTTCAGCAATATTCAGCACGCCGTCGCCTGCAATAGCACCGACGGTCAGGGTTGGCAGCGAATGGGTTGCCAGCGTGAAACTGCCTGAAGCAGTCACAATGTTACCGGCCGCATCACTGACGCTCACGCCGAGGGTTTTGCTGCCATCGGTGGCGAGTGCCTGCACATCAACGCCCGGTAGGGTCAGCGACCAGACTCCCTGATCGTTGGCCGTGGTCAGGTAATCCTTACCATTGAAGGTCACTTTGACCGTCAGATTAGGATCCGTCGTCCCGCTCACCGGCACACCCAGCGCGGCTTCTGCCAGATTGATGATGCCGTCACCGCCGGTATCCACCACGACAGTCAGCAGCGGAGGAGTTGTATCAACCGTGACATCATGCGTACTGGTTGCTACGTTTTGCGCCACATCATCCGCTGTTGCTGTGAAGGTATTGTTCCCGGCGGGCATCGCCTGAACCTGCGCCGCCGTCATCGGGAAGCTCCAGCTCCCGTCAGCCTGCACGGCAGCGGTATAGGTCGCCGTGTAGTTTTCGCCGGTAATGACCACGGTCACCGTACCGCCCACGGGCACATGCGTGGAGGTTCCGCTCACGATCATGCCCTGATTGTGTTCAGTGCTATTGATGTAATCATCGCCGGAAATGGCGTTGATGGTCAGGGTTGGCAGGTCGCCCGGCTGGGTGATAACAGTGGCGTTGTGCGATGCGGATGCCGGGTTACCCGCCACATCGCTGGCGGTCGCTGTAACGGTAACCGGTCCGTCAGACAAGGTGCCCAGATCAGCCAGCGGCACGGTTGCCGTCCAGTCGCCATTCGCACCGACGACGGCGTTGTAGTTTTTGCCGTTAAAGCTCACCACCACCGTCTGCCCGACTTCAAGATTGGTGGATGTCCCGGTGATCGGAATATCCGCGCCTTTCTCCGCCGCATTAATGTAATCATCGCCGGACACGGCTGTAATCGTCAGCGTCGGCAAATTAGCGACATTCGCATCCACACTGAAGGTCTGCGTGGCTGTCGTGCTGTTGCCTGCCGCATCGGTGATCGTGGCGGTCAGCGTATAAGTGGTATCCGTCAGCGACTGCACGACGGTACTTGGCAGCGTGAAGCTCCAGGTGCCATCGGGCTGCACGGTTGCCGTGTAGCTGACGTTGTTGAAACTCAGCACTACAGACACCGTACGTCCGGTATCGTCCAGACCGGCAGTACCGCTGATCACCACCGGTTGCAGGGACTCAGCCGCGTTGATGATGTTGTCGGTCGCCACGTCATTAACACTGAGAACCGGCGCCGTGCGGTCAACCGTGATTTGCGAGCTGGTGGTGCCAGTGTTACCGGCGGCGTCTGTGACCGTCACGCTCAGCGGCAGACTGCCATTGTCCAGCGCCCCTAAATCAGCCGCCGGAATCGTGACACTCCAGGTGCCGTTCGGGTTCAGCGTCGCCGGATAGTCTTCACCGCCTAAGGAAACCACGACCGTCTGGCCGTCAGCCGTCGCACCAATGCTGCCGGTGATGGTTTGCGACTGGCCGGACTCGGTCAGGTTGAGATAGGTATCGCCAAACGGTGTATCAATGTCCGGCACAGGGACGTTATTGGTCGCGATCCCGATATTGACCGGTGGCAAAGTGGTGGTATTACCCGCTGCATCCGTCAGTGTGGTGGTCAGCGGATAGCTGCCATCCGCCAGACCGTTGAGGGTATTCGCCGGAATGGTGGTGCTCCAGCTACCGTCTGGTTGCACCTCTGAGGTATAGGTTTGTCCGTTAAAGGTCAGTGTCACTGACTGTCCTGCATCGGCCGGATCACTGGTCCCGCTGAGGGTGATCGGTGCGCCAGCTTCGGCAGCGTTAATCACATTGTCCGTCGCCACGTTATCCAGCGTCAGCGGAGGCGGTGTGAAGTCCACATTCACGGAACCCGGTAAGGTTGCGGTGTTACCCGCCGCGTCTGTCACATCAACAGTGATGGTCTTCGTGCCTTCACCGAGGCCCTGCAAATCCGCGGCAGGAATGGTCACGGTCCAGCTACCGTCAGTGGCAACCGTGCCGGTATAAGGGACGCCGTCAAGGGTAACCGTCACCGTCTGACCGTCGCCGGTCAGTCCGGTTTTACCGGTCAGTGTCTGATCGGTGGCGGCTTCCGCGCTGCTCAGCAAACCATCGCCAAACGGGGTGTTGAGCGTTGGCTCCGGCAATGTGGCGTAGATGCCCAAATCCTGGGTGGTGGTCACCGGCCCCTGATCCGTGGTGACAGTCGAGGCAATCACATGACTGGTGCCATCCGCCAGACTGGCAACGTCAGACGCCGGAACGTTGACTGTCCAGTTACCGTCAGCATCGGTCTGCGTGGTGTAGGTCACCGTACCCAGTTTAACGGTTACCGGCGTTCCTTCCGGCACGTTGGCGGTTTTACCGCTGATATCAAAACCCGCAGCCGCTTCCGTAGCGTCGATTTTGTTATCGCCGGTGATCGGATTGATGGTCACACCGCCCAGCGCGCTGTTAACGGTGAAGTCTTCGCTGTTGTTCGCCGGATTACCGGCTTTATCGGCGACAGAAACCTCAATGGTTGCCGCGCCATTTTGCAGGGTCTGCAAGGTGGCAGCCGGTACGCTGACGCTCCATGCACCGCTGGCCAGCACTGTAGCCTGATAATCAATGCCGCCGATGGTCACGGTGACGATTTGTCCGGCTTCCACATGGGTGGTCGTTCCGCTGACGGTTTGCGGGTTCATACGTTCCGCGCCGTCGAGGGTGCCGTCTCCGGCAAAGAGGTCAATGTCGATTGTCGGCAGCAATGCCGGATCCGCTGTCACAGTGACCGGTGCGGTTGCGGTGCCTGCGTTACCGGCGGCATCGGTCACCGTGGCGGTCAGGGTATAGGTGCCGTTCGCCACGTTTGCCAGCGCATCGGCCGGAATGTTGACTGTCCAGCCGCCGCCTGCTGCCACAGTGCCGGTATAAGTGTGTCCGCCAATGCTGATGGTGACGGTATCGCCCGCCTCACCCGCTCCTGCCGTGCCGCTGACCGGAATAATCGCCCCGGCTTCTGCGGCATTGATGGTGCCGTCGCCCGCGACCGGTGTGGTGATGGTGACTACTGGCGCGACGGTATCAATAGTTACCGGCGTACTGAGATTGCTGGTATTGCCTGCCGCATCCGTGACGGCCACCAGCACCGCCCCGGGTCCCTGAGGAAGGGTTTGCAAATCTCCGGCAGGGACGGTGGCGCTCCAGTTCCCGCTGGCATCCACCGTGGCGGTGTAATCTGTCCCGCCGACGGTAACGATGACAGTCTGTCCGTCGCCGCTGACCCCGGTGCTGCCGGTCAGCGTCTGACCTGCTGCCGCTTCACTGGCATTGAGCTGCGTATCGCCAAACGGCGTGTTGAGTGTCGCGTCAGGGAGGGAATGGATGATCACACCGAAGTCACTGCTGCCGGACACCGGATTGCCTGCCGCATCAGTCGCGCTGACTTTCACGGTGTTAGTGCCGTCACTGAGCAGCGCCAGATCGGCTGCCGGGATCTGCGCACTCCAGGCACCGCCCGTGCCGACGGTTGCCGTATAAATTTTACCGTTCAGCGTGATGGTCACCACGCCATTTACCGGCACGTTGCTGGAGGTGCCGCTGAGGGTAATTCCTGCGGCGGCTTCACCGGCATTGAGCTGGTTATCGCCCGCCACCGGATTCACCGCCAGCCCGCTGAGCAGGTTGTTGACGATCAGGGTTTCGCTGCCTGTCGCCACATTTCCCGCTTTATCCGCCACTGACACGCTAATTTGTGTGGTGCCGTTGGCGATGGTCGCCAGATCCGCCGCCGGAACGCTGACGCTCCAGCTTCCGCTTGGCTGCACCACTGCCGTATACGAATGGCCATTCAGCAGGATCAGGACTGTCTGACCCGCTTCAACACGGGAGGTTGAACCGCTGAGCTGCTGCGCGGTTTGTTGTTCTGCTCCATCCAGCACATTATTACCCGCAAAGGTATTAACGGTGATGGTCGGGCCGTTCGCCGCATCGGCTGCAAGCTGCACGCCGGAGTTAACCGTTGTGCTGTTGCCCGCCGCATCGGACAACTGGACGCTCACCGGATAGCTGCCGTCTGCCACACCATTGAATGCGGTGGCTGGCACGGCAACATTCCACTGGCCGTTTGGCTGCACAATGCCGGTATAGGTTTCACCGTTGAGGGTGACGGTGACGGTGCGTCCGGCTTCCGAAATCGAGGCAGTTCCGGTGATCGTCACCCCCTCAACCGCTTCAGAGGCGTTGATGTATCCGTCGCCGGAAACCGGGTTAACAGTCAGAAGCGGCGCGGTGAAATCAGCCGTAGCGTTACTGCTTAACGTGGCGGTATTGCCAGCGCCGTCAGTGGCAGTGACGGCAATCGCCACATTGCCCTGTGGCAACGCCTGCAAATCTGCTGCCGGAACCTGAACTGACCAGTTGCCGTCTGCGGCCACTGTCGCGTTATAGGTTTTCCCGCCTAATGTGACGGTGACGGTTTGACCATCACCCGATTTTCCGGTGGTACCGCTGAGAGTCTGCCCGGCGGCGGCTTCAGTCGCATTGAGCAGACTATCGCCAAACGGGGTATTGAGAGTGGGAAGAGGATTGGTGTTATCAATACCGATATTAATACTGTTCGATAAAATTATTCCACCAGGCCCTTCGACAGTGGCAGAAATGCTGTTGAGATCTGGATTGCTTCCTTGAATGTCCTCGATCTCGCCCGTGCTTAACAGCATGAACCATCTGCCATTCGCCCCTACCGTGGCTGTTTTAAACAGCGAGCCGAACTGCACGGTGACTATGGCGTTTTCCGCTACCCCCAGAGTGGTACCACTGATTTCAATGCCGTTTGCAGTTTCCACTGCGTTGATGACGTTATCACCCGTTACCGGGTCAATCGCAATACCGTTCTGAGAGGTATCAACCTCGAAAGTATCAGTGCCGGTCGCCGGGTTACCGGCTTTATCAGACACGCTGACATTGAGGGTTTGGGTACCGTCGGTCAGCGTGACCATATCGGCTGCCGGAATGATCACACTCCAGTTGCCGCTGGCCTGCACCGTGGCTTCATAGGTATTGCCGTTGAGCGTAATCGTGACGATCTGACCCGCTTCGACGCGGGTAGTGGTCCCGCTCAGCACCTGCGCCGTCTGGACTTCCGCGCCGTCAACGGCGTCATCGCCGCCAAATGCATTCACTGAAATGCCCGGCTGAAGAGTGGAATCGGCAGCAACATGCAGCGGGCTGGTGCTGGTGGTGGTGTTGCCCGCAGCGTCGGTCAGGGTGGCGCTGATCGGGAAATCACCGTTCAGACCGGTCAGCGTGCCAGCCGGGATTTGTGTGCTCCATGCGCCGTCATCACCGACAAGGGCGGTAAATGTCTGGCCGTCAATGGTGATGGTAACCGTTCTGCCTGCATCTGCTGCCGAGGCAGTACCTGACAGGGTCAGTGCGCCTGCAGCTTCGGCCAGACTGATTTGGCCGTCGCCCGCCAGCGAATTGATAGCAAGGGTTGGGGCGACAGTATCGATGCTGACTGGCGTGGTAATGGTGTTGTGGTTGCCCGCCGGGTCCGTCACGGTGACCACGATATTATTGCTGCCCTGCGGCAGGTTACCGAGTACTGAAGGCGGAACCGTCACGGTGAAGATACCGTCTGGCGTAACCGTGCCGGTAATTTGCTGGCCACCAAGGGTGACAGTCACGGTCTGACCATCGCCGGTGAGACCCGTGTTCCCCGTCAATGTCTGGCTGGTGATGGATTCACTGCCATTGAGCGTATTGTCACCGCCGAAAGCCGGATCAAGCGTCGGCGGAACGCCATGGATAGCAACATTCAGATCTGTCGTCTGACTGATAGTATTGCCCTGACTATCGACCAGGCTGACGGTTACGGTCGTCGGGCCATCAGTCAGCGCCTGCAACCGGGCAGGAGAAAGACTCAGGTTCCAGCCCCCCTCCGCTGTTGTTGTGGTCTGATATGCCACGCCGCCGATTGTCACCGTGATCTGCGTGCCCGCAGGGACATTGGATGTGGTACCGGTGATCACCAGCGCGCTTTGCGCTTCACTGGCATTGAGCTGACCATCACCTGAGATCGGGTTGACCATCAAAATACCGGCGCTGTCGCTGATAACGAAACTTTCCGGTGTAGTGGTCGAGTTTCCTGCGGCATCGGTCAGTGACGCGGTCAGCGTATAATTGCCTTCAGCAAGCGCGGAAACCGTGCTGGCGGGTATTGTCACCGACCAGGTGCCATCAGCACCTACCGTCGTGTTGTATTGCGTGCCATTGAGGGTAACGACCAGTGTGCGCCCGGCTTCAGAGACAGAAGCTGTGCCGGTCACTGTCAGCGGTTGCTGATGCTCAACGGCGTCAAGAATGTTGTCACTGGCGACAGGATCGAGCGAGACCACCGGCGGGGTTTTATCCACGACAACGGTGATCCCCTGAGTGACCGATTTGCCATCAGTACCGGTGACAGTGACGGACACCACGTAAGTACCATCTGCCAGATTTTGTAAATCTACCGGCGGCAGATTGATGTTCCATTTGCCGTCAGCGCCTACGGTACTGGTGTAGGTTTTACCGTTGATGGTCAGGGTAATGGTCTCGCCTGCGGCCACGTTACTTGCGGTGCCTGAAAAGATTTGTGCTAAACGCGATTCCGTGGCGTTAAGGGTGTTGTCACCGGCAAATGCGCCCAGCGATAACGTTGCGGTCTGGCCGGTGTTTCCGCCACCGGTGTTTCCGCCACCAGTATTCCCGCCACCGGTATTCCCACCGTCAGTGTTTCCGCCGCCGTCGCTGCCACCGTTATTACTGCTGCCGCCACCGCCACCACCACCGCCGCCACCTGCGGCAATTGCGATCCCGGCACCCAGTGCGACAACGCCCAGAACGGCACCTAAAACAGCCGGGTCAAAATTAGAGGAGTCGATGACCAGCGCCCCAGCATCAGGAATGGTTTCATAAGCGGGAACGATCGGGGTTGCCCCCGCTGTTGCGCCGGTATCGACAAACGCGGCATGTTCGATCGGGTGGGTGCCATCATCAAAAATCAGTTCGCTGTGATTCCCCTTGCCATCTGTATCGAAGAAACTGTGATAGCGGACGGTGCGTCCGTCTTTCATGTGAATAACAAGATCATTCCCCACACGCTCATAGCGGGTGACCACGTCACGGGTCGCGTGTACGCGTACTATGCTGATTTGATTAAGAGTTACGTCCTGACTGGCGTTTGAAACCTGGGAGATTACTGCACCATTAGTACGAGAAAGAATATCAATAACAACGCTACCGTTCTGAGCCATGTTGTACCCCTGTTACGCCAGTTGTTGTCCATACACGCTAAACACCGCTCTTCCTTTTCAGGTAAAAAGCGGTTCAGCGGGTAATGAAGACCATTAAGAAAAATGGATAAACTTCCAACTGGTGTGAGGTATTGCCACAGGCTACAAAACAAACAAAAACGGCTGTTATTAAATTTATATATTTTTTAGGGGCTTTGGTTAACCATCATTTCGGTATTTTTTCCCGAAACTCCATAAGTTATATGCATGATTTGAGTTAATCGCCATAAAAAGACATAATCATTAAGATTGAAATAATTCATTAAAAAAAGTCAAACCATCAGTTTGACAGATGTTAAATTTTGGTTTAACGCTATGCGGATAATTTTATTATTATAAAAAACAACAAATTAATAAATTATCCACATAATATACATGGTGTTATTGTTAATGAAATCAGGCAACAGGCAGTCAGATAATCGATCAAATTAACTTATCAATTGTGTGATCGTCTTGTAGATTTTATGGCAAAAGGGTATTTGGCAAACACATAATTAGGACTATGCGCAATCACAGCACTTATGCTTTCTGATAAAGTGTCCGCCCAGTGCGTCTGTGGGCGGATAAAGGCTTAATTTTTTAAACGCAAAGGGATTTTCACAACATGTCTCACGGCCCGATAACTGCACCGCCCTCGCAGGAAATGTTCGCTGAACATATTTCGCAACCTGGCTTTAGCGGGTTCTGCGCTGACCGGTTTATCGCGCAGGTCAGCAGTTTATCTGTTGCATCAGGTTGCGTTGCGGCAACGATGTTGTGTACCACTGTTTGTGCAAAAACCGTCGTCCGCTAAAAGCGTCATTACAAGAATGAAGGAAAAAACTCATCATCATGGCTGGTAAATATTTATCGCTGACATCAACCAATATCACGCGATTCTTTTGGTTGTTCATTTTGTTGCTGGCTATGGGCCTCGGCCTTTACGGGTATAACTACACCAATGCTTATCTGAACGACAAACTGCGCACGGTGCAAAATACCGCTGACTTGCTGCAAAAGCGCATCGATAAGTATCGCTACATGACCTACCAGATTTACGACAATTTCACCGGCCAGCCTATGGCGGCGGATGCCGTCAGTGCGCAGGAAATCCGCCTGCGTCAGGATATGTATTTTGTCTCCAAACCTCACAAGAAAACTGATGCGCTGATTTTCGGTGCACACGACAGTTCCACGCTGGATTTAACCCTGAAAATTTCATCCTTCCTGGATGACCAGTGGGGCTCAACAACTCACCCTTATTCGCTGTATTACCTGAACGGTCAGGATAACAGCATGTTGTTGATCACCACGGTGCCGCTGCAGTTGCAAGACTCCCGCCTGAAGGAAAACTATTTCACCAGCACGCTGCAATCACGCCGTGCCGAAATGTTGCAGCAGGCGAACACGCTGGACGAACGCGAAAGTTATTCTCCTCTGCGCAAATCGCGCCAGAGTAACGACTATTCCTTCTCCCTGCGCACCACCTTTAATAATCCGGGACATCTGGCGACCGTGATTGCCTTCGATTTACCGATGAGTGATCTTATCCCTTACAGTATGTCGAGAGATAATTTCCAGCTTAATGGCAACACCACGGCGGTCAATGAAGGTGATCCGGCCGATGATAATCCGGCGGCCAGCAGCATCGTGATGCAGGGATGGTCGCTGGTGTTTGATGTGCCGCTGAGAAATTCACCGCTGTCACTCACCTACCACGTTCCGCTGTTCAGCCTTGTGGTTGATCTTTCACGTAATAACTTCTGGCTGATCCTGATTAACCTGTTCCTGATCGGGCTGGCGATGACCAGTATCTATTTCATTCGCCATCAGTACATCCGCCCGAGCGAGAATATGGCGGCACAATTACAGATGCAGCAGGCGCTGAATCAGGAAATCATTTCGGGTCTGCCGCTCGGTTTACTGGTGTATAACTTCAGCAACCACAGCGTGATCCTCAGTAATAAAATTGCTGACCAGTTATTACCGCATCTGAGTCTGAACAAAATTGCCAATATGGCCGAGCAGCATCACGGCACGATACAGGCGACCGTCAATAACGAAGTTTATGAAATCCGCATGATCCGCAGCCAGATTTCGCCGGAAACTTACCTGTTTATGCTCCACGATCAGGATAAAGAAGTGATGGTGAACCGCACGCTGCAACAGGCCAAACGTGAGTTTGAGAAGAACCTGCAGGCACGCAAACTGATGCTGCATAATCTGGGCATTGAGCTGAATCAGCCATTGCAGGAACTGAACGGGCTGGCCGTGGCGTTAGTGGAAGAACAGAAACCGGAAGAACGTCAGGCGCTGGAAAGCAAACTCCTGAGTGAGTCGCGTAACGCGCTGACGCTGGTTGATAACATTACGCTGCTGACCCGTCTGGAAACTCAGGACTGGCAACCGGCGAACGATAAGTACGTGCTTTCAACCCTGGTAGATGAGCTGTTGCTTGAGGCCCTGCCCCGCCTGAATCAGAAAGGCCTCGGGTTGCTGAATCATTTCCAGATTGCCCCTGAAGCGGCCTTTGTCGGCGATATGCAGGCAGTGAAGAAAATTCTGTCCCTGCTGCTCGATTATGCCATTGTTACCACATCGCTGGGCAAGGTGACCCTGACCAGCGAACAGGACGAAGATCGCCCGGATCAGCTGATTTTCCACATAAACGATACGGGTAGCGGAATTTCCAAAGAAGAATTGAGTAATCTGAATTATCCTTTCCTTAGCCAGACGTTAGTCGATCGCTTTAACCACGGTTCCGGGCTGACATTCTTCCTGTGTAATCAGCTGTGCAAAAAACTGGGCGGTCAGCTGGAAATCCGCAGCAAGCTCAACATCGGCACACGCTATACTGTACGTGTTAAACAACGTCAGGAAGCGCAGGAAATCGAAGCGGAAGACGAGAAATTACTCAATGATGTGACGGTATTACTCGATATCACATCAGAGGAAGTTCGCGGTATTGTGACCCGGACCATGAACGCTTACGGCGCGGTGTGCATCGTGGCTGACGATCGTCAGGTCGCGCGGGAATATGATGTTTTACTGACAGATAACCCGCAAAACAGTGACAAATTTACCCTGCTGCTGACTGACGATGAGTCGGGATTCCAGCAGCTTGAAAAGCATTATATTCGCGTCAATTACAACATCAGCAATGCGCTGATAGACGCAACCTTACTGTTAATCGAACAGCAATTTTCTGTATCCGATGACAGTGTTTCACCCGAAGAGCCCGGCGAAGACTCTCTCGACCTTTATGAAAAGCAGCTAAAATCAAGCGATTACTATCAGCTTTTCGTCGAGACAGTACCGGAAGATCTTGAGAAACTGTATAATGAAAACCAACGTCGTGATTTCACATCACTTTCCCAAACAGCACATCGTCTCAAGGGAGTGTTCGCTATGCTGAACCTGACCCCAGGCAAGCAAATGTGTGAATCGTTAGAACAATACATCGCAGATGGCGATGCGTTACAGATTACTGAAACCATCAACCACATTGATTCTTTTGTCTCCAGACTGCTCCAGCAAGGTAGCTAATCACATGAATAATATGAACGTAATTATTGCTGATGACCATCCTATCGTCCTGTTTGGTATTCGTAAGTCCCTTGAACAAATTGAATGGGTGAATGTTGTAGGCGAGTTCGAAGACTCAACTGCACTGGTTAACAGCTTAAGCAAACTTGATGCTCATGTGCTGATCACTGACCTGTCCATGCCGGGCGATAAATTCGGCGATGGCATCACCCTGATCAAATACATCAAGCGCCACTACCCGCAGTTATCCATCATTGTTCTGACCATGAACAATAATCCGGCGATCCTGAGTTCTGTACTGGATCTGGATATCGAGGGGATTGTGCTCAAGCAAGGCGCGCCAACTGACCTGCCAAAAGCGCTGGCCGCATTGCAGAAAGGCAAAAAGTTCACGCCGGACAGCGTGGCAAAACTGCTGGAAAAAATCAGCGCCAACGGTTACGGCGACAAACGCCTGTCTCCGAAAGAAAGCGAAGTGCTGCGTCTGTTCGCAGAAGGTTTCCTGGTGACGGAGATTGCCAAAAAGCTGAACCGCAGCATTAAAACCATCAGCAGCCAGAAGAAATCTGCGATGCTGAAACTGGGCGTGGAAAACGATATCGCCCTGCTGAACTATCTGTCTTCCGTCAGCTCCCAGCCGGTGGATAAAGACTAACGTTTCAGGGCGTTATGTAGGTTCAGATGTGAAAAAGGCACCGGAAGGTGCCTTTTGTATTTTCCGACGTCGTCCGTCAGGATTGTCGCTTTCTGCGAACCAGCGCACTGTAATAACGCAGCGTATCGCGCAGGGTTTCCAGTGTGACTGGCTTGGATAAACAGTTATCCATTCCCGCTTCGAGACAACGCTGCCGTTGTTCCGCCAGCGCGTTAGCGGTGACGCCGATCACCGGTAAAGTATGGCCGAGTTCGCGCAGTTTTGCCGTCAGCCCGTAACCGTCGAGGCGCGGCATGTTGACGTCGCTGAGCACAATATCAATTTCATGCGCGCGCATGGCATCCAGTGCGTCAATCCCGTCGTTCGCCGTCACCACGATATAGCCCATCGTGCCCAGTTGATCCGCCAGGAGACGGCGGTTAATCGGATGATCATCCACCACCAGCAAGGTAATATCGCTGTAATCCTGCGCCACAGCGGATTCCGGCGTCGCTGAGCCGCCCTCTTCCGCTGTCGTCTCGAGACGGTAAATCCGGTTGAGCAGCGCAGTGATTTCCAGTGGTGTGGACGTACTATGGATCCAGTAACCCGGACGCGTTTCGACTGGCGGCCCGATATGGCCGATTGAGAATTCAATCTGTGCGGCCAGTTCGCCCTTATGGATCAGCGGCGTGTCAGTAATCAGTACATCTTCCCGCTGGCTTTGCAGTTCCGGCTCGCAGCGCTGAACATTCGCGCCGTGATAACGCATCAGTTGCATCAGGTAACTTTCCAGATAAGCATTGCGCACATCCAGCCAGACCGTTTTGTCCTGCCAGTTGTCCAGCGGCTCACCCGACGGGAAAGTGGCGTTGTAGAGCGGAATACGCACCGTAAACGAACTGCCCAACCCCGGTTCCGATTCCACCTCAATATCGCCATCCATCAGGTTAATCAGCTTTTCACAGATAGCCAGCCCCAGACCGGTGCCCTGGAAATGGCGCTGCACGCCGGTTCCGACCTGGAAGAACGGATCAAACAGGCGGGTGATTTCGCGCTCAGGGATCCCGACGCCGGTATCGCGCACCTGAAACTCAAGATAGTTTCCGCAGGTTCTGACATTCAGAACAATGCAGCCGGTGTCGGTAAATTTAATCGCATTGTTCAGAATGTTGGAGATGACCTGTTGCAGACGCACCGGATCGCCATTGAATGACAACGGCACGTTGTGTTCGATAAAGCAGTAAAGTCCCAGACGTTTTTTCACCACCAGCGGCAAATAGTTACCGGCAATGTGAGTGATCACTTCGCGACAGGAGAATTCCTGCGGCTCGATTTTCAGCTGCTCGGATTCTATTTTGGAGAAGTCGAGAATGTCGCTGATGATTTTCAGCAGCAGTGCCGACGAGTTATTCATTGCCGTCACCAGACGGTCAACGCCCTGAGGCAACCCTTGCGTTTGCAGTAAATCCAGGTTGCCGATGATACCGTAAAGCGGCGTGCGCAATTCATGGCTGACGGTTGCCAGGAACATTGATTTCGACTGGCTGGCCTGCTCGGCCGCATTAGCCATTTCCTGCAAAGACTCTTCCATTTTCACGCGCGCACTGACGTCGATCAGCACACAAATCGCCACGTCTTCATTACGGTAGCGTGAATGCACGAAACTTAGCTGGATGTTGTTATTGTTCTTGGTGATGACATCGACGAAATTGGTCTGCTGATCGCAGATGATCCGCGTAATACGCTGCCGGTCTTCCTGCGTCAGCATGCTGATATAATTATGCGCCAGTTCATTACTCAGGATGTTAACGCCATCGCTGATACGCAAAATGGAAATGCCGACCGGCGCTGAGGCCACGATTTTATGGTTGAACTGTTCATGTTCTTCAAGCCGGAATGCGTTTTCCTCGGCCGGTAAAAACATTTTGCGCTCAAAAACCCAGGCCAGAATAAACAATAACAGGCCGGAGAATATATTCAGTAAAACCGCATTAAAAATCAGGATCTTAAATCGCTCGATCACCGTATTAAACGGCATGGAATACACCACACTCAGCGAGGACGGTGTCAGCGGCTTTTTGTAGACCAAATCTTTATAACCATTTACATACCCGAAGAATGAACTGGCCTGCGGATAATCGCCCGGCGCGGCGCTGTAGTGCCCGTCCTCGGAAATCCCCAGCAGCGGCTGATCGTCTTCATCCAGCAACGTCACGGCGGTGTGCTGTGAATTCGGATTCAACAAATCTTCGGCGCGCAGATTTTGCTGAATACCCATCAGCGCTTCGAGTTTATTGCCGACATAAATCGGGGTCAGCACATACAAATTTCCGGAGTCTTTACTGCCGGACTGCGACACCCAGTACAGGCTGTTTTCTTTATCTGTGCTCTTACTGTTGCGATATTGCATAATTTTTTCATGCAATGATTTCAACTGTTCCTGGCTTTCGCGCTCGAACGGTTCGCTGCTGATACCAAAATCAACCAGACACAAACTCTCGCCACTGATGAGGAACACGCGATTGAGATCGTAGGCATCGGAAAAGTTGTCTTTCCAGTAATGGATCATGTTACCCAGCGAAGCCAGCGAATTACGGTAGCTATCATTAATCTGCGAGCAGTCGGACTCAGGGAACAATGAGAGATAAGACGGCGCCGTGTTTTTAGTGCTGATTATGCCGTTGATGATATCCAGCCCGTTCACTGAAGCGCTCAGGCGATTCTCAGCCATAAACTTAATGCTGTGCATCACATCATTGGAATTTTTGATGTAACTCTGCGCCAGATCGTAATTGAGATTGTCCTCATCGCGGATCTCGGATTCTTTGTTATGGAAAATATTCAGCACATAAAAGGTGGTCAGCAGCACACCCAGTGTCCACAACATAAGCGCCAGCACCCGGAAAAGATAACGGGAGATTTTTAGCGTTGTGCGAAACGAAGCAAGATATTTCAAGGATTAACCATTAGCAAAACGGCTCAGCGAGCGGAATGGGGATCAGGATACACTATTGCCAGACTTTCTAAAAAGCGCCGCATAATGCAGTGTAGGTGAAAGATTTGTTTTAAGACGAATCCAATAAAAAAGGGCATAACTATTGTTATGCCCTTTTGTCTGCTGACTAAGAAAACTTATTCTTCTTCGTCATCAGCTGGCTGATCGTCTTCACTTTCCGCGTCGTCTGGCAGATCGGCTGCTTGTGCCGCTTCCAGTTCGCCCGCTTCGGTGGCTACGCCATCCAGTTCTTCGTCTTCAACCGGTTCTGCAACACGTTGCAAGCCAACCACATTCTCATCGTCTGCGGTACGGATAAGCGTCACACCCTGAGTGTTACGACCAACAGTACTCACTTCGGAAACACGGGTACGCACCAGCGTACCGGCATCGGTGATCATCATGATTTGATCCGCTTCATCAACCTGAATCGCACCAATAACCGGTCCGTTACGCTCACTCACTTTGATTGAGATAACGCCCTGCGTTGCACGGGATTTAGTTGGGTACTCGGTCGATTCAGTACGTTTACCGAAACCGTTCTGCGTCACAGTCAGGATACAACCGTCACCGCGTGGGATGATAAGCGATACAACGCTGTCGCCTTCGCCCAGACGGATACCGCGAACCCCCGTCGCCGTACGGCCCATTGAGCGGACGGCTTCTTCAGAGAAGCGCACGACTTTACCGGCCGCAGAGAACAGCATGACTTCGTCTTTACCGTCAGTCAGGTCAACACCAATCAGCTCATCACCCTCGTTGAGGTTGATGGCGATAATGCCGGCGCTGCGTGGACGGCTGAAATCGGTCAGCGCGGTTTTCTTCACGGTACCGCTGGCGGTTGCCATGAACACATGACGACCTTCTTCGTACTCGCGTACTGGCAGAATGGCGGTAATACGTTCGTTCGGCTCAAGCGGCAACAGGTTGACGATAGGACGGCCACGGGCACCGCGGCTGGCTTCCGGCAACTGATAGACTTTCATCCAGTACAGACGCCCGCGACTTGAGAACATCAGAATAGTGTCGTGGGTGTTGGCCACCAGCAGACGATCGATAAAGTCTTCTTCTTTAATGCGTGCTGCTGACTTCCCTTTACCGCCGCGACGCTGCGCTTCGTAATCAGTCAGAGGCTGATATTTCACGTAGCCCTGATGCGACAAGGTCACCACAACGTCTTCCTGATTGATCAGGTCTTCGATGTTGATGTCAGAGGTATTTGCCGTAATTTCGGTACGACGCGGATCGTTGTATTGATCACGGATCGCTTCCAGTTCTTCACGAATGACTTCCATCAGACGGTCAGGGTTGGACAGGATGAACAGCAGCTCAGCGATTTGCACCAGCAGCTCTTTGTATTCATCCAGCAGTTTTTCGTGCTCAAGACCGGTCAGTTTCTGCAGACGCAGATCCAGAATGGCTTGTGCCTGTTGCTCAGTCAGGAAGTATTTTCCATCATGAATACCAAACTGCGGCTCCAGCCATTCAGGACGGGCTGCATCGTCACCCGCACTTGCCAGCATTGCTGACACGTTGCCCAGATCCCATGAACGCGCGACCAGGCCAGCTTTCGCTTCAGCCGGCGTCGGTGCCGCACGGATCAGTTCAATGATCGGGTCGATGTTCGCCAGCGCGATAGCCAGTGCTTCGAGGATATGAGCACGGTCGCGGGCTTTACGCAGTTCGAAAATGGTACGACGCGTCACCACTTCACGGCGGTGGCGGACGAACGCTGACAAAATTTCTTTCAGACCGAGAATCTTCGGCTGACCCTGGTGCAATGCCACCATGTTGATGCCGAAAGACGTCTGCAGTTGCGTCAGGGAATACAGGTTGTTCAGAACCACTTCACCGACAGCATCGCGTTTAATTTCAATCACGATACGCATGCCGTCTTTATCAGACTCATCGCGCAGCGCACTGATACCTTCGACGCGTTTTTCTTTCACCAGCTCGGCGATCTTTTCGATCAGACGGGCTTTGTTCACCTGATACGGGATCTCGTGAACAATGATGGTTTCGCGACCAGTTTTCGCATCGGCTTCTACTTCAGCACGGGCACGGATATAAATTTTGCCACGGCCGGTACGGTAAGCTTCTTCGATACCACGGCGACCGTTGATGATCGCAGCCGTCGGGAAGTCTGGCCCCGGGATGTGTTCCATCAGCCCTTCAATGCTGATGTTTTCATCTTCAATATACGCCAGACAGCCGTTGATCACCTCGGTGAGGTTATGCGGCGGAATGTTGGTTGCCATACCGACAGCGATACCCGACGAGCCGTTAACCAGCAGGTTGGGAATGCGCGTTGGCATAACAGAAGGAATTTGTTCTGTGCCGTCATAGTTTGGCACGAAATCGACAGTTTCTTTTTCTAAATCTGCCAGCAATTCGTGTGCAATTTTTGACATGCGGATTTCGGTATAACGCATGGCTGCTGCGGAGTCGCCATCCACTGACCCGAAGTTACCCTGCCCGTCCACCAGCATATAGCGAAGTGAGAAAGGCTGAGCCATACGAACGATGGTGTCATAAACCGCGGTATCACCGTGTGGGTGATATTTACCGATAACGTCACCGACCACACGGGCCGATTTTTTATAGGCTTTATTCCAGTCGTTACCGAGGACATTCATTGCGAAAAGTACGCGGCGGTGCACCGGTTTCAAACCATCGCGCACATCTGGTAACGCACGTCCGACAATAACGGACATCGCATAATCCAAATAAGAGTTTTTAAGCTCTTCTTCGATGTTAATCGGTGTGATTTCTCTGGCAAGGTCGCTCATGGAGCTGCTATCCCTCTACTGATTATTCATGGCCGCTGCCCACGTAGGCATATATAGCGCAAAGGTGTAAAACTATACCACAAACCAGCCAAACGTGGAAAACAACCGCCCCCTTTTGCCGACTATTATCCAACGCGTTTCAAACCTTTGCACGCAGGGCTTCATTTCGTATAAACATTAACCAAAACCACAAAACTGAGCCAAAGCAGATGGAATATGTATAATCCGCTAATCAAGTTATAAGGAGTTCATCACGCTCATGACAACCACACCCTCCGCAACACCGCAAAACATCGACCATGAAGAAATCGCCAAATTTGAAGCCGTCGCCTCGCGCTGGTGGGATCTGGAAGGCGAATTCAAACCGCTGCATCGCATCAATCCGCTGCGTCTGAACTACATTCTCGAACGCGCTGATGGCCTGTTTGGAAAAAATGTTCTCGATGTCGGCTGCGGTGGCGGCATTTTGAGTGAAAGCATGGCAGTGGCGGGGGCGACAGTCACCGGACTGGACATGGGCGGCGAACCCTTGCAGGTAGCACGTTTGCATGCGCTGGAAAGCGGCGTGAAGGTGGAGTACGTGCAGGAAACCGTGGAAGCGCACGCCGACGCGCATCCGCAGCAATATGACGTGGTGACTTGCATGGAAATGCTGGAACACGTGCCGGATCCGGCTTCTGTCGTTGCTGCCTGCGCACGTCTGGTGAAACCTGGCGGCCATGTGTTCTTTTCCACCATCAACCGCAACAATAAAGCCTGGCTGATGGCCATTTTCGGCGCTGAATATGTGCTGAAAATGGTGCCGAAAGGCACGCACGACATCAAAAAATTCATCAAGCCGTCTGAATTGCTGGGCATGATTGACCGCACATCGCTGTTTGAGCGTCACATTATGGGACTGCACTACAACCCGCTGACCGACCATTTCAAACTCGGGCCAAATGTTGATGTGAACTACATGATCCACACCCAGGCGCTGTAATATTCTGACTGCAAAAAAGGGTACAGCCTGCGCTGCACCCTTTTAATTTCACGGCTAACTGACTGACTTACCAGCGAATACTCACCCCAACTGACGCTTCGGTTTGCGAAAAATCATCTGACCCTTCTTGCTGTCCAACCTTGCCCCAGAGCGTGGTATTTTCGCCCAAATTGCCACTGATCCCGGTACTCAGTTCCGCACTGTCTTTGGCGGTGTTATCGGTGAAATTCACGCCATCCACATTCAGGGAAGTTTCCGCACTGTTATGGCGGTAATTCGCCTCTACAAAAGGTCTGAGATGCAGCGTCGGCGACGGATGAATATCCCATTCACTGCGCAAGCCTAAGCGCGTCTGAACGTTATTATCCCCCTGTTGTGCCACTTTCGACTGATTCGACGCGGTAAAATCTTTCTGCTTCACGCCCTGATAAATCACCTGCGCCTGGGGTTGCACGGTCCAGTTCCACTGGTTTCCCTGCATCAGGGTAAAACGGTAACCACCTTCCAGTGAGGCGGAAAGGCCGGAAGAGTGATAATTATCATCACCTGTACCGTCTTCGCTGACGCTGTTATCAAACCAGGCATATTGCATCCAGCTGTCGAGATACGCGCCCTGATGATCCTGTGCGTTCTGATACCAGGAAGCGGTCAGTCCGACGGCGTATCCCTGACTGTCATTATCTGATTTGCGCCCGGTCAGTACGCTGGTGCTATCGCCGTGGCTGTTACTGTAACCGCCCACCACACCCGCCAGGATTTCCCCGTCACCTGCGCTATTGCGCAGGAAATTGCCGCTGATCTGAACCACTGACGTGTCATTGTGACTGTCAATCTGGCTGGCAAAGGTTGAGCTGTCGCGCGATGAATCCACCCGCAGCTTAATATTGTCATGACCGGCACCGGCATGATCCTGCGCCGTCATACTGAAAGCATTATTGGCGATGCGCAGGTTGCTCATATAGCCGCCCATTTTAGGGTTCAGCACCGGTGTAAAATCTTCCCCGCCAGAGGCTGGCACAGGTTGCGGCTGCGGTTGAACATCGGGATCAGGTTGCGGCTGGACGTCAGGATCGGGCTGAGGTTCCGGTTGAGGCTCCGGCGTCACCACCTGCGAGCGCAGATACCAGTCCTGATTATCCTGCACCAGAGAATAGTCGTAGGCGCCCATATTGATATATTGCTGACCACCGGCCAGATGGAAATCTGCCGCGTTCTGGAAGCTTTGCGGGTCGGCAACAAAATCGACAACTTTGATGCCGGTTTGTGTCGCCTGCCCGATGCCGCTGACCGGCACAACCGCCAGCGCGGTATCACCGGAAGTATTGCCGTTAAGAATCAGCTGGTCGGTCGCCGAGGTATCACCATTCATTTCAGTTTCCAGCACCAGCGTGCCGCCGCCGGTGTAATCACCGTTGACCGTCAGCGTATCCCCGGCCTTGCCATTCTCCAGACTGGCGGTTCCTGCGCTGTTATCAAGGCTGCCGTTGACCGTCACACCGGCTAAATAGGTCAATGCATCCAGGGAAAGATTCGTGTTCAGCGTACCTTTAAGCGCCATACCGGACGTAGCGTTCACCAGCGTGCCGCCCGTGCCGGTAAACAGGCTGGCATCCAGCGCCGAGGAAGTGTCCTGATTTGTCAGGACCAGCTGAGTGTTGTCGGAAATCAACAGTGTACCGGTGGAATCCGCATCGATGCTGCGCACCTGCTGATCCATGCCGGTGGCAAACGTGGCATTTTCGCCGACGTACAATGAAGAGGCGTCTGCGATGATGTTTTCCGCGCCTCCCTGCAAAGTACCCTGTTCGACCCGGACAGCGGAATGGCTGTTGCCCGAATCTTTCAGAATCAACGTACCGTTACCGGTTTTGGTGAACGTGCTGTCAACGTCTGCCTGCCCGCCGGTACTGTCAGCGGTTAAACCGCCCCATTGCGTGGTCACGCCGTCGTCCACCTGCATCGTCCCTGAGGCCCGCATTTCAATATCTCGTGCCTTACCGGTTTGTGCTGATGTGGTATCGACCTGCCCGCTGGTATCGCCCGGCGCAGAAATCTCCAGCGTACTGGCCTGTGCCGGATCGGTAAAAATGACCTGACGGTTATAGGCTTCATCGCCCAACTGAGAGTTACCGGTGACCTGCAATGTCCCGGAAGCGATCTGCGTCGTGCCCAGATAAGTATTGTTATCCGCCAGCGTGACACGTCCGGCACCGGCATCAATCACCGCATACACGCCGCCATCAACGTGATAGTCGCTGCCCGTCCCCAGCGTCACCAGATCAGCATTACCGATTACCGTACCGCCGGACCCTGTAATCGTCAGGCCGTCGTTAGTCTGATTCGCTTCACCGTTGAAGGTGGACATGTCCGACAAATCCAGCACACCGCCGTCGAGCACAACAGACTGCGGATCGGCCTGCAATATCGCTAAATCTTCAGCATCGCCCTGAACGCTGAGTACAGCGTTTTGTTCCACCACAATGTCGCCATCCAGCCCCATAGACTGCGCGCCGGTCAGGGTGAAACTGCCGTTTTCTGCCACGGTCAGATCGCCCGCACCTGTTGTGGTGCCCGCCATATAGCCGCTGTTAACAATGACATTACCGCCAGCATCAATATTCAATGTGCTGTTCTCATGCCCCATAAAGGCATTTTTAAAGGTTTGCTGCGTGCTGCCAACATTCAGTATTGCCGTGTCATTCACATAATTATCGTTACCTAACACAATACCGTGACAGGTATCTGCCGCAGCCTGACAGTTGGTGTCGCCGACATTGATCAGCGTGTCATCACGTCCCAGCGTGACCGTGCCCTCTAAAATGTCGAATACGCCGGTAAAACCGCTGTTATCAGCATTAAGTACCAGTTCACCAGCACCGCGTTTGAAAATCGCGCCATAACCGGCGATCGAGTCATAAGCGCCGTCGTTGGCGGTATTGCCGATGATCAGCGTTTTATCTGCAGCAATATCAAAATCCGCTTCGCTGTGGCCGAGATACATGAACCCACCGCCAGCGGCATCGGGTGCATCGCCATAATTGCCAGCGACGTTATCGTGGTAATAGGCAACACCATCATTTTCTTGATAGTTTTCATCAATGTTGATGTTGATCAGGAATGGCGTAGACGCGCTGCTGGTGTAGATTGCGCCTCCCTGTCCTTCGGCCTGATTGCCGGTGAATTCACTGTTAGTGATAAACATGCTGCCGTGGGAGTCAGACGTATTGTCCGTGGCATCAATCGCACCACCGCTACCATTACCTGAACTGGCACTTTTGTTGGTCTTTGCCTGATTATCCTCAAATAAAACATTTGTCAGCTGGACTTTATTATTAAGAGAATAAATAGCGCCGCCTTTCCCCTCACTGGAAATATTCCCTGAAAACACGGCATTAGTAATGGCAAGATCAGTATCACCTTCATCATTGGTGCCATTCATGTATATTGCACCGCCGTAATCATGGGCGACGTTATCAATGAACAGGGTATTTTCTAAATATACCGTCGAGTTTTCTTTCGCAAAGATCGCGCCACCGTTTCCCGAACTGCTGTTTCCGGTAAATACGCTGTAACCGGTGGTGCTCTCAGGAATAATCTCCAGTGTGGTGCTGTTTCCCAGGTGGAAGGCACCGCCCGAGGAACCTGAACCGTTCAGGCCGGAGAACTGCATCTCAGCGCCATCAGCCACGGTATAGGTATTGAGGGTTTTATTTTCAAGCGTGGTGGCCGTGGCGTTGCAACTTTCAGTAATTTGCAACCCTGAACAGGTCGGGAGAGTTCCTGCAAAAGCCGCCTCTGAAAAAGGCAATAAATTAAAGACTAAAAATAAACACGCCGTGATTTTATTGAAGACCATTGAAGTTCTAATCCCGCACCTGATGAAAGAGGAGCGAAAGTAATATGCACAGTGCCGGGAGACCACTTAATGATAAATTTAGAATATATAAACAACATCATTCATTCATAATATGTATTTATAATAAGGCTCATTTTTCTCAAAAACGCACTTTTCAGAAAGTGAACAAAAACCTGCTGGCAAGGTTGCTCCGAAGCGGCTTAACGGCTGTACTGCGACGCCAAATCGTCATCGGTTGCAAGTCATTTTTTCCGCTAATCCAGTAGAATTTACGTTAGGAGACGGGGTATGCCGGGGTTAAAACCTTAGTTTTTAGGACGTTGGTTGGCGTGAACACCGCAACATGATTTTTTAGAATAGTTATCCAGATCAATATAGCGTTTTTTTCTAACGTTTAATAAACCGGCAGTTGATCACCTTTCATAAAAATATAAGAAAATCGTATCTGAGATATTGACAGGTTTGTCGCGCCAGCAATGACGGACTTCTCAGGCTTGACGTCAAAATTTCTCCCCAACTTATCCACAAATCTGCCCGTTTTGTTCACTTGCAAAAGGGACATTCAATCACTATCTTGTCATCAGAAAATAACAAACCCACAATATATTGTGTTTATATCCTGACCAGCACACTAGGAACCTCTTGTGCTGCCGCGCATGTTTTACGCGGTCAGGTCAGACCCTTTATAAACCTTTAAGGTATCGCACCCAATGAACCAAAGTCTGCTTGTTACTAAACGTGATGGCCGCACAGAACGCATCAACCTTGATAAAATCCACCGTGTCATTGACTGGGCAGCGGAAGGTCTTCAAAACGTATCAGTTTCTCAAGTAGAACTCCGTTCACACATCCAGTTCTATGACGGCATCAAAACCGCTGATATTCACGAAACCATCATCAAAGCGGCGGCTGATCTGATCTCTAAAGATGCACCGGATTACCAATATCTGGCCGCGCGTCTGGCGATCTTCCACCTGCGTAAAAAAGCCTACGGCCAGTTTGAACCACCAAAACTGATCGACCAGGTGACCCGCATGGTTGAAATGGGTAAATACGACAAACATCTGCTGGAAGACTACACGGCTGAAGAGTTCGAGCAGATGGACAGTTTTATTGACCACTGGCGCGACATGAATTTCTCTTACGCTGCGGTTAAGCAACTGGAAGGGAAATATCTGGCACAGAACCGTGTGACCGGCGATATCTACGAAAGCGCTCAGTTCCTCTACATTCTGGTCGCGGCCTGCCTGTTCTCCGGCTACCCGCGCGAAACCCGTCTGGATTACATCAAACGTTTCTACGACGCGATTTCAACCTTCAAAATTTCCCTGCCTACGCCAATTATGTCCGGCGTGCGCACTCCGACCCGTCAGTTCAGCTCATGCGTGCTGATCGAATGTGGCGACAGTCTGGATTCCATTAACGCGACCTCCAGCGCCATCGTGAAATACGTTTCACAACGCGCCGGTATCGGTATCAACGCCGGTCGCATTCGTGCGCTGGGCAGCCCGATCCGGGGCGGTGAAGCATTCCACACCGGTTGTATCCCGTTCTACAAACATTTCCAGACTGCGGTGAAATCCTGTTCTCAGGGCGGTGTTCGTGGCGGCGCAGCGACACTCTTCTACCCGATGTGGCATCTGGAAGTCGAAAGCCTGCTGGTACTGAAAAACAACCGTGGTGTTGAAGGCAACCGCGTCCGTCATATGGACTACGGCGTGCAGATCAACAAACTGATGTATCAGCGTCTGGTGAAAGGCGGCGACATTACCTTGTTCAGCCCGTCTGACGTACCTGGCCTGTACGATGCATTCTTTGCCGATCAGGACGAGTTCGAGCGTCTGTACGAGAAGTACGAGCAGGATGCCAGCATCCGTAAGCAGAAAGTGAAAGCGGTTGAACTGTTCTCCCTGATGATGCAGGAACGCGCCTCTACAGGCCGTATCTACATTCAGCATGTTGACCACTGCAACACCCACAGCCCGTTTGATCCGGCTATCGCGCCTGTTCGCCAGTCCAACCTGTGTCTGGAAATTGCGCTGCCAACCAAACCGCTGGATGACGTTAATGACGAAAACGGCGAAATCGCGCTGTGTACGCTGTCTGCTTTCAACCTCGGTGCGATCGAAAGCCTCGACGATCTGGAAGAACTGGCTGTTCTGGCAGTTCGCGCTCTGGACGCCCTGCTCGATTATCAGGATTACCCGATCAAAGCCGCAAAACGCGGTGCGATGGGCCGACGTACGCTGGGTATCGGCGTGATTAACTACGCGTATTATCTGGCGAAAAACGGTGTGCGTTATTCCGATGGCAGCGCTAACAACCTGACCCACAAAACGTTCGAAGCCATTCAGTATTACCTGCTGAAAGCCTCCAACGAACTGGCGAAAGAACAAGGCGCGTGCCAGTGGTTCAACGAAACCACCTATTCACAAGGCATCATGCCGGTGGATACCTACAAGAAAGATCTGGATGCCATCTGCGATGAACCGCTGCATCTGGACTGGGATACGCTGCGTGAAAACATCAAAACATACGGCCTGCGTAACTCCACGCTGTCCGCGCTGATGCCGTCCGAGACCTCTTCGCAGATCTCCAACGCCACCAACGGTATCGAGCCACCTCGCGGCCACATCAGTATCAAAGCGTCGAAAGACGGGATTCTGCGTCAGGTTGTGCCGGAGTACGAGCGTCTGAAAGATCAGTACGAACTGCTGTGGGATATGCCGAACAACGACGGCTACCTGCAACTGGTTGGCGTAATGCAGAAATTCATCGACCAGGCGATTTCGTCAAACACCAACTACGACCCGTCGCGCTTCCCGAACAGCAAAGTGCCAATGAAACAGTTGTTGAAAGACTTGCTGACCGCCTACAAATTTGGCGTGAAAACGCTGTACTATCAGAACACCCGTGACGGTGCTGATGATGTACAGGAAGACATGAAAGCCGATGTGGCTGATGACTGTGAAAGCGGCGCCTGCAAAATCTAATCTTTTGTTTTAACTAAGAATATTATTCAAAACCCCCGTCAGGGGGTTTTTGCCGAGAATTTCGAGGAAGTTATGGCCTACAGTACTTTTTCCCAGAATAAAAACGATCAGCTTCTTGAGCCAATGTTCTTTGGTCAGTCGGTTAACGTTGCCCGTTTCGACCAGCAGAAGCATGAAATCTTTGAAAAACTGATCGAAAAGCAACTGTCCTTCTTCTGGCGTCCGGAAGAGATTGATGTTTCCCGCGACCGTATCGATTTTCAGGCGTTGCCGGATCACGAGAAACACATTTTCCTGAGCAACCTGAAATACCAGACGCTGCTGGATTCCATTCAGGGCCGCAGCCCGAACGTCGCGCTGTTACCGCTGATTTCTATTCCTGAGCTGGAAACCTGGGTCGAAACTTGGGCGTTTTCGGAAACTATTCACTCGCGCTCTTACACGCATATTATCCGTAACATCGTGAATGATCCGGCGATTGTGTTTGACGATATCGTGACCAATGAAGAAATCCTCAAGCGCGCGAAAGACATCTCCGGTTACTACGACACGCTGATCGAGATGACCAGCTACTACCATCTGCTGGGCGAAGGCACGCATCAGGTCAACGGCAAAACCGTTGTAGTTAACCTGCATGAACTTAAGAAGAAACTCTACATCTGTCTGATGAGCGTCAACGCGCTGGAAGCCGTACGTTTCTACGTCAGCTTTGCCTGTTCATTTGCCTTCGCTGAACGTGAACTGATGGAAGGCAACGCGAAAATCATCAAGATGATCGCCCGTGATGAAGCGCTGCATCTGACCGGCACTCAGCACGCGCTGAACCTGCTGCGTTCAGGTCAGGACGACCCTGAAATGGCAGAAATCGCGCTGGAATGTCAGCAGGAGTGCCACGATCTGTTCGTGCTGGCGGCACAGCAGGAAAAGGACTGGGCAGAATACCTGTTCAAAGACGGTTCGATGATCGGCCTGAACAAAGACATTCTGTGTCAGTACGTCGAATACATCACCAATATCCGTATGCAGGCTGTCGGGCTGGACGCTCCGTTCAAAACCCGCTCGAACCCGATCCCGTGGATCAACGCCTGGCTGGTGTCTGATAACGTGCAGGTTGCGCCACAGGAAGTGGAAGTCAGCTCCTATCTGGTAGGTCAGATTGATTCTGAAGTTCACGCCGATGACCTGAGTGATTTCGAGCTTTAAATGGCCGACAGAACCATCACACTTTCAGCAAACGGACAGCAACTGGCGTGTAAGTCAGAGCACCGGAATTTGCTGGAGGTGTTTGAACATCATCAGGTTGAAGTGGAATACCAGTGTCGCGAAGGTTATTGCGGATCGTGCCGGATGCGGTTGATTAACGGTGAGGTCGCCTACAGCGAGAAACCCCTGGCCTTTATCTCAGACGGCGAGATTTTACCGTGTTGTTGCATGCCGGTTGGGGATATTGAGATCGCGTTTTAGACTTTACTCCTCCCCCTGCGAAGGGGGAGGACGGGAGGGGGTTTTAAGGGCTAACATCTCATCAAAGCCAACCTCAACTCTTTGATTTCGCTTTAATACCCCACCCCAGCCCTCCCCTTCGCAGGGGAGGGAGCTAAAGCTAAACCTTCTCAACCCGATCCAACCACGGGTAATCCGCCACCGGCTCCCACCCGTTCAGGTAACGCCGCAGCATATCCATCGCCACCATCGCCATGGTCTCCTGACGTAATGCCAGTCCGTGACGCGTGGCGGTATAGCGGATTGTCAGGCCGCTGGTGCCGGTTGGGGTATGCAGTGCCAGACTTAATTCTGCACCTGACAGCGCGCCCACAGCCAGCGCCAGTTGTGCGCCGGTGGTTTCGGCCAACGTCTGCGCACGCGCCAGTAAGCATTCGAGGGATTTCTCTGGTGAGGCTTCGTCACCCTGGGGCAATAACTCGCCGTTGACCAGCGGAACCCCGGCGCTTTGCAGACGCCAGTTCAGCAGGCCGCCGGTGAAACTTTCGCTGACCGCCAGACGTAAATCCTGCGCCAGCAGGCGTTCTGCCAGACGATCCGGCAGGCTACCCAGCCCTTCAAAAATCGTGCTCTCCCCTGCGACTTCACGCACGCGTTCAAACGCTTTGTGCATTGCAGCCTCCTGAGAGCGCGGGCCGGTGACTTTCAGCTCGATAATCGGCGATGACGAACGGTAACCCATCACCACGCCTTCCGGCAGCTCAAGTTGATCCAACTCGGTGGCAAGGTCACTTTCGCCACGTCCGAACGTGGTCAGACGTAAACATAACGGGGCTTCCAGCGCCGGAAATTGTTTGTGCAGACGTGGAACGATTTGTTGTTCCACCATCACTTTAAATTCGGACGGTACACCGGGCGTGAAGAAAATCTGACAGCGGTTGAGCTTCACGCTGAAGCCGCAGGCGGTGCCCACCGGATTATCCAGCAGCTCGGCATTGGCCGGGATTTGTGCCTGTTTGCGGTTGGATTCGGCCATCGGACGGCCACGTTCATTGAAGAACGCCTGCATGGTTTCAATCCAGCCAGCATCTTCCACCAGTTCCACATCACAGGCTTTAGCCGCCGCCAGCGCACTTAAATCATCGGTCGTTGGCCCCAGGCCGCCGTTCACGATAAGCACATCAGCGATGTGGCTGCGTTCTTTGAGAACAGCCACCAGCGCGTCCAGACTGTCGCCCACGGTTTCACGACTGGTCATCGGTAAACCTTGCTCAAACAGATAATTCGCCAGCCATGCCGAATTGGTATCCACAATCTGGCCGTGCAGCACTTCATCACCCGTACTCAGCATCTCAACCCTAAGCATCCCGTTCTCCTTCTGTCTTTTTTGTTACTCCACTGTAGAAAGGCTGGGACAGAAAAACAATCTCCGTTCGCCAGAAAACAAAAAGGCCCGCACGAATGCGAGCCTTCAGATTTTGCTTCAGACAAAATCAGAAATTAACAGCGCCACCTAAATAAGCACCGTCTGCCACCACGTTATCGCGGTTGCCATCTTTGCCATCCATCGCCATGTAGCGGTAACCCACGCTCACGGTAACCAACGGGATGGCCGTCAGACGAATACCTGCGTTCGCTTCTTCATAGTTAGCAATGCCGCTGGACAGGGAATCCGGGGAATAATAATAGTCGCCGTACAGGGTGAACATTTTCGCGATTGGCAGTTGCAGACCACCGCCGACAGCCGCAGCGTACCCTTCGTCACCGTCTTTAGGATTGGTGTACAGGCCCTTACCGCCGACGGTCGCGATGAACGGACCCAAAGGAATGTTGTATCCCAAACCCAAGCCTGCCACATCACCGTCGTCATCGTTATGGGTGTAATCACCGCTCAATGCCAGACCCGGAGATGTGGTGCCGAAGCCCACACCCAGATGCGTGTAATGCTCACCGACTTCACCATTGACACTGATTGCGCTGGCAGATGCCGCGACAAACATCAGACTGGCAGCGGCACCAGCGACAAGTAACTTTTTCATTATTTATCCTAAATAACAGTCAAACGACAATAAATCTTCCACGGGAAGTCTAAAGCAATTCACTCAGTCGTAACAACTTTTTGGAACGTGAATGCATTCACCGGGGTTGTGAAAATTGTAAGAAACATCGTTTTCATTGATGAAATGAACGTTTCCCATCGAAATGATAACTCCCACCTATTTGCCTCTGATCAATATAGGGTTTATTTCTAATCGGTAGAGTTAATTTGACTTAAGTGAGGTTAAAGGAACCCCCCAACGTTTTTACTTACATACACACGCAATTACCGGAAGGAATTTTTATGACCAAGAAAGGTTTAACCACCGCCGCTGGCGCGCCAGTCGTCGATAATAACAACGTGATTACCGCTGGCCGCCGTGGTCCGTTGCTTTTGCAGGATGTCTGGTTTCTTGAGAAATTAGCGCATTTCGACCGCGAAGTGATCCCGGAGCGTCGTATGCACGCTAAAGGCTCCGGCGCTTATGGTACTTTCACCGTGACGCACGATATTACCGCTTTCACCCGCGCGAAGATCTTCTCCGCAATCGGCAAACAAACTGACATGTTTATCCGTTTCTCGACGGTTGCCGGTGAACGCGGTGCAGCGGATGCCGAACGTGATATTCGCGGTTTCTCGATGAAGTTCTACACCGAAGAAGGAAACTGGGATTTAGTCGGCAATAATACGCCGGTGTTTTATCTGCGTGACCCGCTGAAATTCCCGGATCTGAACCACGTCGTCAAACGTGACCCGCGCACTAACCTGCGTAATCCGGCATACAAATGGGACTTCTTCTCTCATCTTCCGGAAGCCCTGCATCAGCTGACCATTGATGTCAGCGACCGTGGCCTGCCAACGTCTTACCGTCATATCCACGGTTTCGGCAGCCATACCTTCAGCTTTATCAATACTGAAAATGAACGCTTCTGGGTGAAATTCCACTTCCGCTGCCAGCAGGGTATTGAAAACCTGATGGACGATGAAGCCGAAAAACTGGTGGGCACCGACCGCGAGAGTTCGCAGCGTGATTTGTATGAAGCGATTGAACACGGCGATTTCCCGCGCTGGAAACTGTTTGTGCAAATCATGCCGGAAGCGGACGCTGCAAAACTGCCGTACAACCCGTTTGACCTGACCAAAGTCTGGCTGCACAGCGATTATCCGCTGATTGAAGTGGGTGAATTCGAACTGAACCGCAATCCGGAAAACTACTTTGCCGAAGTAGAACAAGTCGCCATGAGTCCGGCCAATGTAGTACCTGGCATCGGTTTCTCACCTGACCGTATGCTGCAGGGGCGTCTGTTCTCTTACGGCGATGCGCACCGTTACCGTCTGGGCGTAAATCATCATCAGATCCCGGTCAACGCGCCAAAATGCCCGTTCCATAATTATCACCGTGACGGCGCAATGCGTGTGGACGGTAACAGCGGCAACGGCGTGACTTACGAACCCAACAGCGCGGGCTTGTTCCAGCAACAGCCCGATTTCAGCGAACCGCCACTGAGCATTGAAGGCGCGGCAGACCACTGGAATCACCGGGAAGATGATGATTACTTCACTCAGCCACGTTTGCTATTCAACCTGCTGTCTGAGGCTGAGCATCAGCGTATGTTTGCACGCATTGCCGGTGAGCTGAAACATGCTTCGCCGGAAACGCAGGCACGCCAACTGGCACTGTTCTATAAAGTCGATCCGGCTTATGGCGCAGGGGTTGAGAAAGCACTGAAAGACTGACTTTTTACCATCAGAAATCATAAAGGCCGCATTATGCGGCCTTTATTGTTTATTCCGGGCTATTGTTTTACGAAAGCATTTCTACCCATTGCCGGACGCTCGCCCGCGAGATTTTAATCCCCCCCTGCGACAAAGCCCCGGGCAGCGGATGATAGGCCACCGGCAACTGGAAACGCGGTATCTTATCGCTCAGCCAGCGATTGAGTTCCTCATACACCAGCCCGGCTTGTGCTTCGAGCACGGCGACCGGTCGCTGACCAAATTGCTCATCTTCCACCGGAACCACAAATGCCTGCGAAACCTGCGGGTGGCTGACCAGCACTTTCTCGATATCTTCAGGTTGGATCCCTTCTCCGCCGCTGAAAAACAAATTATCCATCCGCCCGGCCACCTGCAGTTCATCGTCAATCCACGTGCCACGGTCGCGGGTATGCAACCACCCTTGCGCATCAGTCACCGGTGATAGCTGACCGTTTTTCCAGTAACCACTGGCCATACTGTCGGTACGGATCAGGATCTCCTGATCAACGATTTTGACTTCCTTCCCCGCCAATACCTGACCGATACCGGCGCTGCCATCGGCTCGTTTCGCCGTCACTGTGGACGCAGTTTCCGTCAGCCCATATCCGCACCAGCAGCGTATTCCTGCTCTTTCTGCCTGTTCAGTCAGCGCCAGAGGAATTTGCGCCCCACCAAGCAAAACGTCTGTCAGCTTTTCAGGCACCGGCGTGCCTTGCAGCAGACGCCAGAGTTGCGTCGGTACCAGCGAAGCGTGGCTGCATTCTGCCAGCGCTGCATCGAGCGGTTGCTCTTCGGACAGCATCAGCGTAGCGCCGGCCAGCAGCCAGCGCCAGACGATGCCTTGCCCGGAAACATGAAACAGTGGCAGAGAAAGTAACCAGCTATCGTTACGGGTGAAAGGGATCAGGTTCAGCACACCCGCAGCACTGGCGAGATGGGCGGCAACCGTATGTGCTGCAGCTTTCGGTAAACCGCTGGAACCCGATGTCAGCGTCAGCGTGGCAATACGCTGCGGTTGCCATCCGGCAGAACTGAGCCAACAGGCATTCTGCATGGTCAGCGCGGGAATATTCAGCGGCAGTTCCGGCTCCGCCAGATCCAGTACAAAAGCGATATCGAGTTGCGAAAGCAGTTCATCACATAATGCCCAAGGCAGTTGCGGATTAAGCGGTAACAGGCGCGCGCCGGTTTGTAACAACGCCAGATAGCTGAGTACGGCATCAAGGGTGTTTTTACTGCGCAAAACCACACCCGCGCCTTCGCCCACACCCTGCGAAATAAAACCGGCTGCCAGCGTGTCGATGCGGTGCTGTAAATCACGCCAGCACCAGGTGATATCTCCCGCTTTCAGCGCTACGGCAAAAGGTGAAAGGTTTGCCCTTTCGCGCCATGGCCAGTCGTTGATCATTTGCTCTGCCACACAATCTCCAGATCAGACACATCCGTTAGCGGTAATTCAGAGCCCGGCCAGCGACGGATCAGCTGCGTCCGCATGAGATCCAGCGTATCCAGCCCCGGAATGGCGTCCGGCGTCAGCCATTGGGCAATGCGCGCCAGTTGTGTCAGCCCGAGACTCGACTCGATGGAGGAACTGATCACAGCTTCCAGCCCTGCGGCATGCGCCTGCGCGATCAGCTGACGGCAACGCATCAGACTGCCGGTCAGCGTGGGTTTGATGATGATCGCCGCCAGCCCGGGTTCGGCCTTCACGGTAAAACCGGTTTCGCGCACGCTTTCATCCCAGGCGATCGCAATACCGGTCAGACGGGCGAAATCGCGGGACTGCTCGCGGGTCAGGCACGGTTCTTCGATAAACGCGATGCGTGAACGCAGTTCGGGCGCCACATGACGGGCAAACCCTTCGGCTTTGACCGGCGTCCAGCTGCGGTTGGCATCAAGGCGCAAATGCAGTTCCGGCAAGGCTTCCAGCAACATACTGACATTCAGACCATCGCCGACGGATTCGTACAATCCCACTTTCACCTTAGCCACTTTCCTGCCGCGAAAATCGCCCGGCAGCGCCCCCAGACGCGCATAAAGCTCATTCGGATCGCCATGACACAACGGTGCACAGCGCGTGCTCAGCACTTCGGGCAATTCGCCGCGTAATTCGGCGTCCGCACAACTCAGCCCGAAAGCCACCGAAGGTAAAGCACTGAACGCAGAGGCAACGGCAGCCAGCGAGGCCCCCTGCACCCACTGGCTCAGGCCATGCTGAACGGCATCCTGCGCCTGAGACACATCTTCCACACTAAAACCGGGCAGCGGCGCAACTTCGCCCCAACCCGTTGCTTCGTCCTGCCACAGTGACACCAAAAAACCGTCGCGGGTTTTCAGGCGCTGATTGCGCAGCACCACCCCAGCCTCCATCGGCACGCTGTACCGGTACACCGTGGCGCGACGCATTATGGATTACGCTTAAATTTGCTGAAGTCCGGCTGGCGTTTTTCATTAAACGCGTTGCGACCTTCCTGACCTTCATCGGTCATGTAGAACAACATTGTGGCGTTCCCTGCCAGTTCCTGAAGCCCTGCCTGACCGTCGCAATCGGCGTTCAGTGCGGCTTTCAGGCAACGCAGTGCCATCGGACTGTTTTCCAGCATTTCACGACACCAGCGCACCGTTTCTTTTTCCAGATCAGCCAGAGGAACTACGGTGTTGACCAGCCCCATATCCAGCGCCGCTTTGGCATCGTACTGACGGCACAGGAACCAGATTTCACGGGCCTTTTTCTGACCGACGATACGCGCCATATAGGATGCGCCCCAGCCGCCGTCGAAAGAACCAACTTTCGGGCCGGTCTGCCCGAAGATGGCGTTATCTGCCGCAATGGTCAGGTCACACATCATATGCAGAACATGGCCGCCGCCAATGGAATAACCAGCAACCATCGCCACGACTGGTTTCGGACAGGTGCGGATCTGGCGCTGGAAATCCAGCACGTTGAGATGATGCACACCGCTGGCATCCTGATAACCACCGTAATCGCCACGCACTTTCTGATCGCCGCCCGCACAGAAGGCTTTTTCGCCTTCACCGGTCAGCACGATCACGCCGATGCCTTCGTCGTTACGGGCATCGTCGAGTGCGCGGATCATTTCTTTGACGGTCAGCGGACGAAATGCATTGCGAACCTGCGGACGGTTGATGGTGATTTTAGCGATGCCGTCGGTAGATTTGTGGTAACGAATATCTTCAAACTCGCCGGTACAATCACGCCATTCGACCGGCGCGTACAGTTCTTTTTCATCAGGATAAATCATGTTCAACTTCCTTTAAGACAGGTGAAGTAATAAATGCCAGCGCCTGACGGGCAAATTCCGCCGGGTTATCACGGTGGGCGTTATGCCCGGCATTAGCGACAGTGCGTAGCCCGAAACCGGATTGCTGCGCAAGATGAATAAACTTGGCGTCCTGACTGCCACACAACCACACAACCGGCAGGGAAAGCCGCAGCAATTGTGCGCGTAAATCAGGCTGTACCGAAAGCGACGTGGCCGCCAGCATGGCAGAGACAGTGTGCGGGTTGTTGTTCTCACGCAGCACGATCATTTGCTGGCGTTGCGCATCGGTCAGGCTGGAAAACACCGGCTGGCGATACCAGCTTTCCAGCGCCTGTTTCCACGGTACTTGCAAAAAGCGAGCCGCCCATTGCTGATCATGATGGCGGCGTTGTGCGCGTTCAGCCTGACAGGTCAGCCCCGGATGTGCGCCTTCCACCAGCAGCCCCTGCAATCCGCTGCGATCACCCTGACAGGCGTGATACAGACTGATGCGCCCCCCCAGCGAGTAGCCGATCAGCCAGTACGCAGTGACGTTATTTTCGTGCAGGGTATCGGTTAACAGCTGGCTGACATCCGCAAATCCGGCAGCTGTCAGCGACGCGGAACGACCATGTCCCGGTAAATCCACAAACAGACAAGGCCAGCCTTCAAGCGCAGGAAGTAAGGGTTGCCAGTCATCTGCACTGCCCAGCAGGCCGTGGAGAAACACCAGCCACGGACGATCTTTAACCTCTGGGTTGAGTGTGTGACAGGCCAGCGTCATGATGCGCTCATCTCCTTCACCAGCGAACGCAGGCATTCTGCCCCTTCTGTCTCACTGACTTTCAACTCGATCAGTTTCACGCCACCATGCTGCCAGCATTGTCTGACGGCATGATGAAGCTCAGACATCGATGCCGGACAGGCATAATCCAGACCAAACATCGCTGCCGCATGGCTGAAGCTGACGTTCTGCGGCATGCAGTAAAAACGCTGCCGCTCGGCTTCGGGCGTTGGCAACAACGAGAAAATTTGTCCACCATTGTTATTCACCACAATAATCACCGTCGGCGCGGAACACTGACGCATCAGCGCCAGCGCGTTTAAATCATAAAGTGCAGAGATATCACCCAGCAGCACCAGCGTCGGTTTGCAGGTCGCGCGCTGCACACCTGCGGCGGTGGACAGCAGCCCGTCAATACCGCTTGCCCCGCGATTGGCGAAAACAGGATAACCGGCGGGGAGTTGGGCAAAGGTATCCACCAGACGAACAATCAGACTGTTGCCAAGAAATAACTGGCCGTGCTCAGGTAATAAAGCCGGAAGCTGCCACGCTGCGGCGGCCTCGCCAAATACACCGTCGAGACGGGTTTCAACCGCATGTAACGCCCGCTGCGAGCAATGCTCAAGGGCTTCTGCCCAGTCAGGCTGAGGCTGTGCCGGGTGAGACTGTAACCATTCACTGACGCGGGCTTGTAGACGACGACCGCGATGCTGCGCCGGATCCTGACGGCCTGACAGCGGGTCAACCAGCCAGTATTCATCGGGTTGACAGGTCGCCTGCCATTGCAGCAGGCGCTTACCGGTCAGACCGCCACCGAACTGGATAACCAACTGGACGTGCGCCAGTATCGCCTGCGCCTGCGGCGATGCCAGCCACAAATCTGCGCAGGGAAGCGGATTGCCGGTTGATGCCTGCACATCACTGATCAACGGCCAGCCCAGTTGCGCCGCCCACTGCGCCACCTGTTCACTTTCGCAGGCAGAAAGACGGCCAGCGATAATGACGCCGCGCTTTTGCCGCCAGGAAAACCAGTCCGGCTGCGCGATTGCAGGCAAAACCTGAGAATAATTCAGCCACGGTTCATGGCCCTGCCACCAGTCGCCCAGCGCCAGCAACCAGTCCTGATGCTCGCCGTTGTCCTCGCCATACAACGGTTCGGCGAACGGACAGTTAATGTGCACGGCGCCGTGCGTCTGCTGCGCCAGCGTATTATCCAGCGCAGAAACCAGCCAGCGCGCACTGATTTCAGGCGTCGGACGCGGTAAATCCAGCGTCCCGACGGGGTGACTGGCAAACATGCCGGTCTGGCGGATAGCCTGATTCGCACCGCAATCGATGAGTTCCGGCGGACGATCAGCCGTGAGCAACACCAGCTTTTCGCCGGTCAGCCCGGCTTCGATCAGCGCCGGATATAAATTTGCCACCGCCGTGCCGGAGGTGACGATGATCGCCACCCGCTGCCCGCTGGCTTTTGCCAGCCCGAGAGCCAGATGGCCAAGGCCGCGTTCATCAAAATGGGTGTGGCAGATAAGGTGCGGATGCGCGGCGGCGGCAAGGGTTAGCGGTGTAGAGCGGGAACCGGGCGCGATGCACACATGCAGCACCTGATGTCGGGTTAACGCTTCGAGGATAAGCGTCGCCCAGCGGCGGTTAAAGACGGCAACAGACATGTTCAATTCACTCCGGCAAGGGGTTATCCGGCCTGAACGGCAGGGGTGTAATGCTCTTCCAACAAAGTGCGCAAACCAGCGGCTTTGTTTTCGATTTCCTGCCATTCCTGTGCAGCGTCAGAACCGGCGACAATCCCCGCGCCTGCGTAGAGTTCAAGATGATGTCCTTTCACCGTCGCCGAACGTAACGCGACGGTAAATTCACTTTGTTCAGCACTGAGATACCCGGCGGAACCGGCATACCACTCGCGGTCAAAAGGCTCAAATTCGGCGATAAATTCACGCGCGGCCTGACGGGGTAATCCGGCCACTGCTGCGGTCGGTTGCAGACGTTGCAGGCAAGCAGCGTCATCGGGGTCGGTCAGCTCACCGTGAATATTGCGGCGTAAATGCTGCACCTTGCGCAGACGTAAAATCTCCGCTGGCGTCACATCCAGCGAATGCGCCCCGCCCTGTAAGCGCTGGCAGATATCGTCGACGACCAGTAAATTTTCGCGTTGGTTTTTGCCATCGCTGAGCAGCCAGTCCCCCAGCGCCCGCGCTTCCCGGTCATCGGGATGATTGGCCACGGTTCCCGCCAGCGCTTCGGTATAGAGTTCGGTGTGATCACGCAGGAATAAACGTTCCGGGCTGGAGCCCAGAAACGCCTGTTGCGGGGTAAAAGCCAGCATGAAATGGTAACAGTGATGATTAACGTCGCGGCTGGCGGCAAGAAATGCGCAGGCATTCAGCGGCTGGCTGAGCGTTAAGGTGGTTTTTCGCGCCAGCACCACTTTGTCGAACTGATGCTGCTCAATACCCGACAGCGCGCGGTCTATCAACTGTTTCCACTGAGGCTCGTCCGGTAAATGATGATGTTGCAATACACGGGAAGCGATCGACGGTAAGGCGCGACTGACGACCAGTGAACGTAAAAATAAGCGGGTGCGACGTGCCTCATCGCGTAAAGAATGTGGGCTGAAAACGGTACACCGCAGCCAGTAACTGTTTCCCTGACGGCAAAGTTCGATGCGCGGAAGAAACAGTGCGTTGGCAGCTATTGCAGCTCCGTCAGCCCCGTTAAACGCATTCAACCCCCAGATATGCAAATCGGGTTCATCCTGGTGCTCGCGGATGAACGCCTGTGCCCGGGCGGTATCGCAAAATGAGTAGGCATCACCACAAACAGCGGCTTCTTCATTGCCATCACGATGTTGCCAGTAGAATTTCGGGTAGCAGGGTTGCGCAGACAACCATTCCAGCAGGCCGGTGTCAGGCTGTTTTTGCAGGGAATAACTGAACTGCCGGATCCCCGCTGCATCAGGCCATTCGCCTGCCAGCGTCGTATCAAGCTGCTCAATGATTGCTGATATTTGTTTCACCGCTACCTCAGGCCATACCGGATGTTTAGTGACGGGCAGAAATACCCTTCTGGATCAAAAAACGGGTTGGATCAATTACGGATGAATTATGCGGCGATACGAAAAATGAAAATATGCGACAGATCAAGCTGAAGTGAGTGCCATTAGCTAAGAAGGAGTATAGGCAGGGAGAAAGGAGTAAGCAAACCGGGAGAAACAAAACAGGAGCAGCACGCGCTGCCCCTGTTCAGTCAGATTAACGACGCAGAAGCAGGCCGACAACCAGACCTACGGCAGCACCGACACCCACACCATGCCATGGGTTTTCATGCACATAGTCGTCAGTTCTTTCCGCTACCAGGCGGGCTTTCTTGCAGTAAGAGCGTGCAGCCGGGTCAATACGTGATTTGATGTCTTTCAGCGCATTTTCTGCGCGTGCTTTGACCTGAATGTACTTCTCATCCGCTTTGTCACCAGAGGACTTCAGTACTTCTTCCAGCGTTTCAGTCAGCATGCGTAAATCGTCGTCCAGCGAATTTTGCTGTGTCTCAAATTGGTCAGCCATGGTTATCTCCTTATGATGTGTTCGTGTAAAAGCATAGACTGCTTTTAACCCTAGCGTATATCAGGAGTAATTGCCTGAAGGATCCGCCCTAAACTGCAGAAAAACCGAGGAATTAAGAACCTTCTGACCCTTTCGTTTCAGTGAAAACCGCCCCTTTCCTGGCGTCGCTTTGCTGCTTTTCACGCTGTTTTGCCAGCCATAATCCGCTGTTTTTCATTGCATAACCGAATACCAGCCCGACCAGCAAAGATACCACCACCTGACGCCAGTCACCTTGTGCGGCGAAGGTCGCGCAGGCACCAATAAAGGTACCCGGTACAAAGGCCAGCCACTGCTGACGCGCCTGAATACACATCAGAAACGCCACTACGCCAGTCAGCAGATAACCAAGAATGCTCCATTCCGGACGCATTGCGCTTCCCGCGATGATCACGACAGCCCAGAATACACCGCTGAGACAGGTCAGCGTGCTGATCAGCAATCCGCGTAATCCGCCCTGCGGACACGCAAAATATGCCGTGCATCCAAGAAAACCCGCCCAGCTTATCAGGCCAAAGCTAATCGCAACCCAGCCCCAGATACCGGAGAGGATACCGGTGGTAATGGCGATCATCACTAAAACATTCATGGTGTGAACCTGTACGAATCTGAACAAGCGCGCAGTGTACGCATTGGCAGGAATAATGAAATGGGAGAGATCACAAAACCAATGTAATATTTTATTGAACGTACATATAAATGTGATTCACATCACATAAAACAATCAATACGATTAAAAAAGCCGCTCATGTGAGCGGCTTCGTCATGACTTAACGTTTTTTTAAAGCAGCGGCTGCGCCATCTGTACCAGCGAAATCAGAGGTTGCGGGAAGATACCCAGCAGCAGCACCAGAATCGCGGAAATCAGTACGACTACCCCACCCGCCGTGAGCGCCCAGTTGTTTGGCGTATCACGTACCAGCGTTTCAGGCGCGCTCAGATACAAGCTCACCGTTACGCGCAGGTAGTAGTAAAGGCCAATCGCGGAACCGACAACCACCGCACCGGTCAGCCACCACAGATGCGCGGTCACACCGGTCGCAATCACGTAGAACTTACCGATAAAGCCGAGCGTCATCGGAATACCGGCCAGTGACAGCATCATCACGGTCATCACCGCAGACAGAATTGGCTTATGCCAGAACAGACCACGATAAGAGAACAGTGATTCAGCATCCGGCCCTTTGTACGGGCTGGACATCAGGCTGACCACACCGAAGGCGCCGAGGCTACTGAACAGATAACCCGCCAGATATACGCCCACGGTTTCCATCGACAACTGGTGCGTTTGTACCGCAATCAGTGCCACCAGCAGATAACCCAGGTGCGCGATGGAGGAATAACCGAGCAGACGTTTGATGTTGCTCTGACTGATGGCCATCAGGTTACCCACCAGAATCGAACAGAAGGCAATAATGCCCAGCACGATGCGGATGGATTCGCTGTCAGCTACCGGCGCATACAGGAACAAACGCATCACCACAGCAAAGATCGCGATTTTGCTGGCGGTTGCCAGGAAAGTCGAGACCGGTGCAGGTGCGCCCTGATACACATCTGGCGTCCACAGGTGGAACGGAACCAGCGACAGCTTGAAGCCCAGCCCCACAATCATCATGCCCAGACCGGCCATCAGCAGCGGCTGGTGCAGCATCACGCCGTCGCCCAGGTTTTTGCCCAGTGACGCAAAGGACAAATCACCGGACTGTGCGTACAGCAGCGCCATACCAAACAGCAGGAAGGATGATGCGGCAGCCGACAGCAGCATGTATTTGATGGCAGCTTCCAGCGAGCGTTTCTGGCGGTAGGCGTAACCAATCAGGCCGAACAATGGCAGGGAAATCAGTTCGATCCCGAGGAACATTGACGCCAGATGGTTAGAGCATGCCAGCAGAATACCGCCCATCGCCGCAATGAGAACTAACAGGTAGAACTCTTCGCGGTTGTCCGGATAACCGGCCAGCCAAGGGTAAGCAAACGTACTGGTGGCCAGACTCGCCAGCAGCACCAGCCCGATGTAGAACATCGAGTAGCCGTCAACGCGCAGCAGCGGTGTGACGTCCTGCGGGCCGACCTGCCCGACGTAGTAAAGGGAAAGTAAGGCAACGTTCAGCCCGATGACTGTCAGTGTGGCATTAAGAAAATGGTCGCGTCGCCACGCAATGGACAGCATCACCACCACCACCGTCAATCCGACGATCATCAGCGGTAATAGTGCGATCAGATTTTGAAGTGTAAATGTCATGGCGAGTTACGGCCTTGTCGTTGAAATAGTGGAAACTGATGACCCGTACCAGTGCTGAATGTTAGTCATCGCTGCACTTGATGTATCCAGAATTGGCTGCGGGTAGAAGCCCAGCGCCACCAGCAATACCACCAGCAACAGGATAATCGACAGTTCGCGTGAGGTCATGCCCGGCAGCGGTTCGTCAGATTTTGCTTTGCCGTAGTAAGCGCGCTGCATCATCGCCAGAGAATACACAGAGGCAAACACCAGACCGAATGTCGAGATGACAGTGATCACCGGCACAACCGGGAAGCTGCCGAACAGGATCTGGATTTCACCGACGAAATTACCTGTACCCGGCATCCCCAAAGTAGCGACGGCGAAGAACAGCGACAACGCTGGCAGGTATTTAATCCGGCCCCACAATCCGCCCATCTGGCGCATATCACGGGTATGCAGACGTTCGTATAGCTGACCACAGATGATGAACATACCGGCTGCGGAAAGACCGTGTGCAATCATCTGGATAACCGCGCCCTGGTACGCCAGCTGGCTGCCGGTGTAGATGGCAATCAGTACGAAGCCCATGTGCGAAACGGAGGTGTACGCAATCAGACGTTTAATATCGGTCTGGCAGAACGCCATCCACGCACCGTAGAAGATACCAATGACACCCAGCCACATGGCAATCGGTGCGAACTGGTGAGACGCTTCCGGGAACAGAGGCAGACAGAAACGCAACATCCCGTAGGCCGCGGTTTTCAGCAAGATACCGGCTAAGTCAACGGAACCTGCGGTCGGTGCCTGACTGTGTGCATCCGGCAACCAGCCATGCAATGGCACAACCGGCATTTTCACCGCAAAGGCGATGAAGAAGCCAAGCATCAGCAGATATTCAACACCGTGCGACATTGGCGTTTTCAGCAGGTCGGCATAGTTGAATGTCCATACGCCGGTGGCATTGTAGTGCACAAACACCAGGCCGAGGATAGCAATCAACATCACCAGTCCGCTGGACTGTGTATAGATGAAGAATTTGGTTGCTGCGCTGATACGCGTTTTACCGTCTGACGCTTTGTGACCCCACAAGGCAATCAGGAAGTACATCGGCACCAGCATCATTTCCCAGAAGAAGAAGAACAGGAACATGTCGATGGCAAGGAACACACCGATGACACCGCCGAGGATCCACAGCAAGTTCAGATGGAAGAATCCCTGATACTTCTGGATTTCACGCCAGGAACAGAGGATCGCCAGAACACCCAGCAGACCGGTCAGCACCACCATCAGCAGGGACAAACCGTCCAGTGCCAGATGGAAGCTGATGCCAAAACGTGGGATCCATGGCAATGAAAACTCGGATTGCCACTGTGGAATACCCGCAGGCGTCGTTAATGAATATCCTCCCTGCAACCACAATTGCACGGAAAGAGCCAGCGTCAGCCCCATCGCAATCAACGCGATCCAGCGCGGTACTTTGCTCCCAAAGCGCTCAGTCTGCCAGCACAGCAGCCCGCCGATAAAGGGGATAAATATTAGCCAAGGTAATAGCATGGCGTGTCGTTCCCTTCTTTTATGCCCGAAGGCTATTTCACTTGCCGGCCCGTTACGGGAACAGGCCAGCATTGATAACTACACCTGTAGTGCAGGCTTAAATCACCAGCAGCAGCGTCAGAACAACGACTGCACCGAGCCCCATTGACGCGACGTACCAACGTACCTGACCGTTTTCGCTGAGAGTCAGACCACGGTTACCCAGACGGGCAAACAGCGCAGGCAGATTCATCATTGAGTTCAGCGGATCACGTTGCAGGAGTTTCGCAACCAGCAGATAAGGTTTGACGAAAATCATGTCGTACAGCCAGTCGAAGCCCCAGGCATGGAACCACCAGGTCGTGAAGAAACGTCCCGGTGCGCTTTTCGCAATGCTGTTGACCAGCGAGCGTTTACCCAGATACAGGGCTGCCGCCAGCAGAATGCCAGCAATTGCAATCACGCCTGATGTGATTTCCAGCGTCAGCACGCTGCCGTGCGCCAGCTCGGTGGTATCCGGCAGTACGCCTTTCAGTGGCGGAACAATCATTGCGCCAATGAAGGTGGACAGAACCAGTAACACCAGCAGCGGCAGGTGGTGAGTGATGCCTTTACCCGCATGGGCTTTAATTTTTTCTTCGCCGTGGAAGACGATGAAGATCATGCGGAAGGTGTACAGCGAGGTCATAAACGCACCGACCAGACCGGCAACCATCAGATTCAGGTGGCCGTTAGCCAGCGCACCCGCGAGGATTTCGTCTTTACTGAAGAAGCCCGCAGTGATGATTGGCAAGGCGGACAGCGCCGCGCCACCGACCAGGAAGCAGAGATAGACAAGAGGAATGGATTTACGTAATCCACCCATTTTGAAGATGTTCTGCTCGTGGTGGCAGGCCAAAATGACCGAACCGGAAGAAAGGAACAACAGTGCTTTGAAGAACGCATGCGTCATCAGGTGGAAGATAGCGGCATCCCACGCCTGAACACCCAGCGCCAGGAACATGTAACCAATCTGGCTCATGGTCGAGTACGCGAGAACACGTTTGATGTCGGTTTGCACCAGCGCAGCGAAACCTGCCAGAACCAGCGTGACCGCACCAATAATACCCACCAGATGCAGAATTTCCGGCGCCATCAGGAACAGGCCGTGCGTGCGGGCAATCAGATAAACACCGGCAGTCACCATGGTCGCGGCGTGGATTAGCGCAGAAACCGGCGTCGGACCGGCCATGGCGTCTGCCAGCCAGGTCTGAAGCGGAAGCTGTGCGGATTTACCCACTGCGCCACCCAGTAACATCAGGGTCGCCCAGGTGATCGCCGTATCGCCTACTGCCAGTTTCTGCGGTGCCAGGATCATCAGTTCACGGAAGTTCAGCGTACCCAGCTCGCGGTACAAGATGAACAGCGCGAAAGCCAGGAACACATCACCCACACGGGTCACGATGAACGCTTTCATCGCAGCCGCACCGTTCGCCGGATGGGTGTAGTAGAAACCGATCAACAGGTAACTGCACAGGCCCACACCTTCCCAACCGAGGTACATCAGCAACAGGTTGTCTGCCAGTACCAGAATCACCATGCTGGCGATAAACAGGTTGGTGTACGCGAAGAAGCGTGAATAGCCTTCTTCACCGCGCATGTACCAGGAAGCGAACATGTGGATGAAGAAACCGACACCGGTGACCACAGACAACATGGTCATCGACAAACCGTCGAGCGTGAGTGTGACGGGAATATTGAAATCCCCGACCTGCATCCAGTTCCACAAATGCTGGTTAAAGACTTCAACACCCGCCGCTTTCTGGCTGAGGAAATTGATACCCACATAAATAGTGGTCAGCGCTGCCAGACCAATCGACCCGACACCAATGGTAGCGGAGGTATTTTCAGACCAGCGACCGCGTGAAAAGGCCAGTAACAGGAAGCCAATCAGTGGGAACAGAATTGTTAAATAGAGTAAGTTCATCCGCGCATCTCACTGACAGTATCAATATTGAGAGTGTGGCGACGGCGATACAGTTGCAGCAACAACGCCAGACCAATACTGGCCTCCGCCGCAGCCAGGCTGATAGCCAGAATATACATCACCTGACCGTCCGCCTGACCCCAGTAGCTTCCCGCCACGATGAACGCCAGCGCTGCCGCGTTGATCATCACTTCGAGGCTGATCAGCATAAACAACAGGTTACGACGAACCAGCAGCCCGGTAAGCCCCAACACAAAGAGGATCGCGGCCAGAATAAGACCATGTTGTAGAGGGATCATGCTCTCTCCTCCGTTTTTCTTTTTGTTGCCATTTCGGTCGTCACCGGTGCGTCACCAAAGACTTCACCGGGTTTGTGCTCACGACCAATATGGAATGCCACGACCAGACCGGCCAGCAGCAACATTGATGCCAGTTCAACCGCCAGAACGTAAGGTCCGAACAGTGCGATACCGACGGCTTTCGCATCAACCATGTCACCTTTGATGCCGTGATCGTGTAACCCGAGGATTGACATGATCATCACCACCAGCAGGATGACAGACAGAACCGAAGGCCCGATCCAGGTGGCAGGTTTGAGCCATGCGCGTTCCTGCTCCTGGACGTTGCCAAGGTTGAGCATCATCACCACGAACACAAACAGCACCATAATGGCGCCGGCGTATACGATGATCTCCAGGGCACCGGCGAAATACGCACCGAGCGAGAAGAAGACCGCAGCGATCGCCAGTAAAGAGACGATCAAATACAGCAGTGCGTGTACCGGGTTGGTATGCGTGATCACACGCAATGTCGCCAACACGGCCACCAGGGCTGCAATATAAAATGCAAATTCCATGCTTGCGGCTCCTTAAGGCATCAGACCTTTGACGTTGATCGGTTTGGCTTCGTTTTCAGCTTCGCCTTTCGACTTGCCGTCAATCGCCATACCGGCCATCCGGTAGAAATTGTATTCCGGATATTTACCCGGCCCCGAAATCAACAGATCTTCTTTTTCATACACCAGATCCTGGCGTTTAAATTCGCCCAGCTCAAAGTCCGGCGTCAGCTGAATGGCTGTTGTCGGGCAAGCTTCTTCACACAGACCGCAGAAAATGCAGCGTGAGAAGTTGATGCGGAAGAATTCCGGATACCAGCGGCCATCTTTCATTTCTGCTTTTTGCAGAGAAATACAGCCTACCGGACAAGCTACTGCACATAGGTTACAAGCAACGCAGCGCTCTTCACCATCCGGATCGCGCGTCAGCACGATACGGCCACGGTAACGCGGAGGTGGGTTGACCGGAACTTCAGGGTACATCTGGGTTTCGCGCTTGGCGAAGGCGTGCATGCCTATCATCCACAAGCTGCGAACCTGGGTACCGAACCCGACCACTATGTCTTTCAATGTCATGGTTACATCACCCCTTATTGCGCGTTGTACAAAATGACCGCAGCGGTCGCCAGCAGATTAAGTAATGTCAGTGGCAGGCAAACTTTCCAGCCAAATGACATCACCTGGTCGTAGCGGGGACGCGGCAAAGCAGCACGGATCAAAATGAACATCACCATGAAGAAAGCAGTTTTCAACGCAAACCAGATAAACGGCGGCAGGAACGGCCCCTGCCAGCCACCGAAGAACAAGGTGACGATCAGCGCAGAGACCGTCACGATACCGATGTATTCCCCCACGAAGAACAGACCGAATTTCATACCGGAATATTCAATGTGGTAACCATCGGCCAGTTCCTGCTCGGCTTCCGGCTGGTCAAACGGGTGACGGTGGCAAACAGCAACGCCGGCAATCGCAAAGGTCACGAAGCCAAAGAACTGCGGAATGATGTTCCACACATGCGCCTGAGAATTTACAATATCTTGCAGATTGAAAGAACCCGCCTGCGCCACAACACCCATCAGCGATAAACCGAGGAATACTTCGTAGCTCAGCGTCTGAGCGGATGCACGCATCGCCCCCAACAGCGAGTATTTGTTGTTACTGGACCAGCCAGCGAACAACACCGCATAGACGGTCAGACCGGCCATCATCAGGAAGAACAAAATACCGATGTTCAGATCGGCGGCGAACCAGGTCGGGCTGACTGGAACAATCGCAAAGGAAATCAGCAGGGACGTAAACGCAATCATCGGCGCCAGCGTAAAGATGGCTTTGTCGGTGAATTTAGGTACCCAGTCTTCCTTGAAGAACATCTTGATCATGTCAGCGACCAGTTGCAGGGAACCGCCCCAGCCGACACGGTTTGGCCCGTAACGGTTCTGGAACAGGCCCAGCAAACGGCGCTCGCCGAAGCTCATGAAGGCCCCACAGGTCACCACAACCAGCAGGATCACCACCGCTTTCAGAATGGCGATCAACGAATCGATGACTACAGGTGTAAACCAGCTCATTGTGCTGCCTCCCGCAGATTTTCAACCGTTGCGCCAACCAGCACCGGAGGAATACCCGGTAAGCCCAGCGGCAGGCCAACCTGGCCCTGACTCAATGTTTCGCTCAGACGAACCGGCAGTTTCAGTGTCTGACCGGCACAGGTGAATTCCACCTGAGAACCTGCGTTCACCCCTAACTGCGCGGCATCTGCCGGGTTAACCATCACATATGCCTGCGGCATACGTTGCTGGATAACCTTCGAGCGCTGTGTCATTTCTTCGCTGCCGAACAGGTGATAGTAAGGCGCGACACGCCAGTTATCGCGCTGTGCAGTAAAGGCAGCCGGAATAGTGGTGAAGTAATCGAGTGTCCCCTCACCGGCTTCAATCAGACGCACACCCGGATCACCGTGGCGCAGACTGCCGCCAACTTCGCTCTGGAATTTGTTCCAGGCTTGCGGTGAGTTCCAGCCCGGCGCCCAGGCGAATGGCACCTGATTGCGGTTAGCTGTCGGGCTGTTGTTCCCTTCCATCGAGAAGGCAAACATGGTGTCTTTATCTTGTGGCTGACGCGGTTCATGCACGCTGATGTTCGCGCGCATGGCAGTACGACCACTTGAACGTGCCGGAGAACGCGCCAGTTTCTGACCACGGATACGGAAGCTGGCGTTTGGCGCAGCTTCTACCATGCCTTTCAGCTGTGGTAGTGCTTCAACGCAGGCTTCAATGACGTGATCCAGCTGCGTCCAGTCAACATGGCGGCTGTTGATGGTGGAATGCAGCGAGTGCATCCAGCGCCAGCTTTCCAGCATAGCAACCGTTGTGTCGTAGTAAGCCGGATCGTAAACCTGGAAGAAGCGCTGTGCGCGACCTTCCTGATTCACCAGCGTACCGTCACTTTCAGCAAAACTTGCTGCAGGCAGGATCAGGCTGGCTCTATCCATAATGCGCGTACGCTGATGGTCAACAACCAGCAGATTCTGCACCTTGGCTAATGCCGCATCCACTTTGGCTTCCGGAGCCTGACGGTAAAGGTCATTTTCCATCACGATGGCGCTGTCAGCATCACCACGGGTTAGCAACTCAAGCGCTTCATCCAGCGAACCGCCGCCAATCATCGAAAGACCGATGCTGTTGGCCGCAGAGGCCACGAACGTAATGCCGACATCGCTGCCTGCTACTTTCAGCGCTTTGGCGATATTGGCGGCCGCTTCGATAATGGCATCAGAACCGGCGCTGGTGCCGGTAATGATCAGCGGCTTGCGCGCACCGGTCAGTGCCTGCACGATCACGTCGATTTTCTTGTTCAGGCCATCAGCCAGATCGCTGACCGCGGGCGCAGAATTATCCAGCGCATGGGCGATAGCAAAGCCGAAACGAGCCTGCTCATCGACCGGTGCACGGTAATTGTAAGCCGCGATGTCGTCGAGTTTGGTGTTATCCACGTTGGTGATAAACAACGGATGTTTGGCATGCTGACCGATATTCTGGACTGCCGCGATCTGCCAGTCGGCAACACGCTGTGCCGCCGCCATCGCGCGGGCTTTGCCTTTAACGGCCTGACGCACAGACAGTGCGATACGCGCGCCGGTCTGGGTTAAGTCTTCACCCAGCACCAGAACCGCATCGTACTCTTCGATTTCACGCAGCGCCGGTGTGTGAACACCGCTGTTGCGCAGAATGTTCAGCATCAGTTGCAGACGGCCCTGCTCTGCCGCGTTGATACCGGTGTAGAAGTTTTCGGCGCCGACCAGTTCACGCAAAGCAAAGTTGCTTTCAAGGCTGGCGCGCGGAGAACCGATACCGATGGTTTTCTTAGCCTGACGGATAATATCTGCCGCGCCCTGCATCGCCTGTTCAGCGTTAAGTTCGATCCAGTCGTTACCACGCAGCTGCAATGGTTTCTTCGGACGATCTTTCAGGTTCACGTAGCCATAACCGAAACGACCGCGGTCGCACAGGAAGTAATGGTTTACGGTACCGTTATAACGGTTTTCGATACGACGCAATTCGCCGTAACGCTCACCCGGGCTGGTGTTACAACCAACAGAACATTGCTGACAGATGCTTGGCGCAAACTGCATGTCCCATTTACGGTTATAACGTTCAGAGTGCGTTTTATCGGTGAATACGCCGGTCGGACACACTTCGACCAGGTTACCGGAGAACTCACTTTCCAGCGGACCATCTTCCGGACGGCCGAAATAGACGTTGTCGTGTGCGCCATAAACACCCAGATCGGTGCCGTCCGCGTAATCCTTGTAGTAACGGACACAGCGATAACAGGCGATACAGCGGTTCATTTCGTGTGAAATGAACGGGCCGAGATCCTGGTTGTTGTGGGTACGTTTGGTGAAGCGGTAACGGCGCATACTGTGGCCGGTCATGACCGTCATATCCTGCAGGTGACAGTTACCGCCTTCCTCACATACCGGACAATCGTGCGGGTGGTTGGTCATCAGCCATTCCACGACGCTTTCACGGAATTCTTTCGCTTCTCCGTCGTCGATGGAAATGAAGGTGCCATCAGACGCTGGTGTCATACATGACATCACCAGACGACCGCGCGTGTCTTCCGCATTTTGGTATTGCTTAACCGCACATTGGCGGCAAGCGCCGACGCTTCCCAGCGCCGGATGCCAGCAAAAATAAGGAATATCGAGGCCGAGAGAGAGGCAAGCCTGTAACAGGTTGTCCGCTCCGTCTACATCGTATTCTTTGCCGTCTACATGAATCGTAGCCATAGTCAGCATGCTTCCACGTGGCCCGCCTGACGGCGGGCGTTAATCAAAAATTCTTGCCGGGTTGGCGTATATCACTCGACAGCGCGTCCCTTGTTCCGGGAATTCGCGCACAGCGGGCTCACGTCCGCTGCCTGTTGCCCTCACTACCAACGCTCTTTCAGCAGATTGTTTGGCTGAATGCCCGCAATCGCACGCGCGTTGTTGTAATGCTGTTTGGCGATACCCGCCTCAAACTCTTCCCGGAAATATTTAATCGCACTCTGCAATGGCTCCACAGCACCCGGCGCATGTGCGCAGAAGGTTTTGCCCGGGCCAAGCTGGCGGCAAAGCTGTTCGAGAGTTTCGATATCCCCTGGCTGGCCTTCACCACGTTCCAGCGCACGCAGGATCTTCACACTCCACGGCAAACCATCGCGGCACGGTGTACACCAGCCACAAGACTCACGGGCGAAGAATTCTTCCAGGTTACGCACCAGCGGAACCATGCCAATTTCATTGTCAACGGCCATCGCCAGTGCAGTCCCCAGACGACTACCAGCTTTACCAATACTGGCAAAGTCCATCGGCAAATCCAGATGATCGGCGGTCAGGAAGTCTGTCCCCGCCCCGCCCGGCTGCCAGGCTTTGAATTTCAGGCCATCGCGCATGCCACCGGCATACTCTTCAAGAATTTCACGTGCGGTAGTCCCAAACGGCAGTTCCCAGACGCCCGGATTTTTTACCCGGCCGGAGAAACCCATCAGTTTGGTGCCGGCATCTTCGCTTTTGCCCGCAGAAATACCTTTGTACCAGTCCACACCATGCTCAAGAATCGCTGGCACGTTGCACAGGGTTTCGACGTTGTTGACACACGTCGGTTTACCCCATGCACCGGCAGATGCCGGGAACGGTGGCTTGGAACGCGGGTTAGCACGACGGCCTTCAAGGGAGTTGATCAGCGCGGTTTCTTCACCACAGATGTAACGCCCTGCCCCGGTGTGAACAATCAGTTCGAAATCGAACCCGGTGCCGAGGATATTTTTACCCAACAGACCTGCTTCAGTCGCTTCAGCAATCGCACGGCGCAGGTTCACCGCAGCTTCGATATATTCGCCACGCAGGAAAATGTAACCACGGTAAGATTTCAGCGCGAATGCGGAGATCAGCATGCCTTCCACCAGCAGGTGCGGCATTTGTTCCATCAGCAATCGGTCTTTATACGTACCTGGTTCCATCTCATCGGCGTTACACAGCAGATAGCGGATATTCATGCTTTCGTCTTTCGGCATCAGGCTCCACTTCAGACCCGTGGAGAAACCTGCGCCACCGCGCCCTTTCAGGCCAGCGTCTTTTACCAGATTGACGATTTCTTCCTGGGCCATGCCTTTAAGGGCTTTTTCCGCACCGACGTAACCGTTTTTGCTACGGTATTCATCGATCCAGACAGGTTGTTTGTCGTCACGCATACGCCAGGTCAGCGGATGCATCTCCGGTGTGCGTTCAATGTGTCTTGGGGTATATGTCATGCGTAGCGCTCCAGTAGCGAGCCGATCGCTTCCGGCGTCAGATGGCTGTGCGTGTCCTCATCAATCATCATTGACGGGCCTTTGTCACAGTTACCGAGGCAGCAGGTCGGCAGCAGGGTGAAGCGCCCGTCTTCGGTCGTCTCACCCGGCTTGATGTGCAACTGTTGTTCCAGCGCGGCCTGGATCCCCTGATAACCGGTGATGTGGCACACCACGCTGTCACAGTAACGGATCACATGGCGGCCGACCGGCTGACGGAAGATCTGGCTGTAGAATGTCGCCACACCTTCGACGTCGCTGGCAGGAATGCCCAGAACATCGGAGATCGCGTAGATAGCACCGTCCGGCACCCAACCACGCGCTTTCTGCACGATTTTCAACGCTTCGATAGAGGCCGCACGGGCATCCTCGTAGTGATGTTTTTCGTGCTCAATCGCTTCACGTTCAGCGTCACTCAGCACAAACACCGGCGGCACAACAGGCTCGCTGATATTGATGTACTGAACTTCAGAGTCTTTATTGATATCTGTCATCGTTAGCGGTCCACATCTGACATTACAAAGTCGATACTGCCCAGATACACGATCAGGTCGGATACCAGGCTGCCACGGATTACGGACGGGATCTGCTGCAAATGCGGGAAGCTTGGTGTACGGACACGGGTACGGTAGCTCATGGTGCTGCCGTCACTGGTCAGGTAGTAGCTGTTGATCCCTTTCGTTGCTTCAACCATCTGGAAAGATTCTTGCGCAGGCATGACCGGCCCCCACGACACTTGCAGGAAGTGCGTGATCAGGGTCTCGATGTGTTGCAGTGTGCGCTCTTTCGGTGGCGGCGTGGTCAGTGGGTGATCCGCCTTGAACGGGCCTTCCGGCATATTTTTGTAACACTGTTCCAGAATACGCAGGCTCTGACGCAGTTCTTCTACTTTGAGCATGACGCGGGAATAACAGTCACTGACGCCATCACCGGTCGGCACTTCAAAGTCAAAGTTTTCGTAGCCAGAGTATGGACGCCATTTACGCACATCGAACGGGATCCCCGTTGCGCGCAGGCCAGCACCGGTGGTGCCCCAGGCCAGTGCGTCGTCTGCGTTGTAAGCAGCCACGCCTTTGGAACGGCCAATCAGAATGGTGTTTTTCAGCGCTGCTTTGACATAGGAATCCAGACGAGCTGGCATCCAGTCAAGGAACTCACGCAGGAGACGATCCCAGCCTTTCGGCAGATCATGCGCTACGCCACCAATACGGAACCAGGCCGGGTGCATACGGAAACCGGTAATCGCTTCCACCAGATCGTAGATTTTCTGACGATCGGTAAAGGCGAAGAACACCGGAGTCATCGCGCCCACGTCCTGAATAAACGTAGAGATGTACAGCAGATGGCTGTTGATACGGAACAATTCGGACAGCATGACGCGAATGGTGTTAACGCGATCCGGCGTTACGATACCGGCGAGTTTTTCAACAGCCAGCACGTATGGCATTTCGTTTACACAACCGCCGAGGTATTCGATACGGTCGGTGTAAGGAATGTAGCTGTGCCAGGACTGGCGCTCGCCCATTTTCTCAGCACCACGGTGGTGGTAACCGACGTCAGGCACGCAGTCGACAATCTCTTCGCCATCAAGCTGCAAAATGATACGGAATGCACCGTGCGCAGACGGATGGTTAGGACCGAGGTTGAGGAACATGAAGTCCTCATTTTCGGTGCCACGCTTCATGCCCCAGTCTTCAGGCTTGAAGGTCAGCGACTCCATCTCGAGTTCTTCTTTCTGCTTAGTCAGCTCGTAAGGATCGAACTCGGTGGCGCGCGCCGGATAGTCTTTACGCAGCGGATGCCCTTCCCAGGTCTGCGGCATCATAATGCGCGTCAGGTGCGGGTGACCGTCGAAGGTAATACCGAACATTTCCCATGTTTCGCGCTCGTACCAGTTAGCATTCGGGAACACTTTGGTGATCGTCGGAACATGAAGATCGTTTTCTGCCAATGCCACTTTGATCATGATGTCGCGGTTACGCTCGACGGAGATCAGGTGGTAGAAAACGGAAAAATCCGCGGCCGGTAAACCGTCGCGGTGTGTACGTAAACGCTCATCAAAGCCATGCAAATCGAAAAGCATGACATAAGGTTTTGGCTGTTTTCGTAAAAAGGTAATCGCTTCCAGTAACTGTTCACGCTTGAACCACACCACGGGAATTCCGGTGCGGGTTGCCTGAACAGTAAAGGCCTCTGGCCCAAAACGGTTACGCAATTCGCCAATAACCGGATCATCGAGATGATCACGGGTATGCCATGCTGGCAGGGCGGAATCTTGCGTCGTCAAATCTGTCATATTTTTTTCACCACACTAAATGGTCATTTATGCCGTAAGGGGGATATTCATACACACCGCCCCTCAGGGTTGACTCTCAGACCGCAGTGTTAAATCTCGTCCGGCGAACGCAGATTTGTCACGGCAATACGCTCAGCACGTTTACGCTCTTTTTCAGACTGCATATTCGCGCGGTAAACACCCTGGTCGCCAACAACCCATGACAATGGGCGACGTTCTTTACCAATGGACTCCTGCAACAGCAGCAGAGCCTGCATATAGGCTTCCGGACGCGGCGGACATCCCGGGATGTACACGTCGACAGGCAGGAATTTATCCACGCCCTGCACCACAGAATAAATATCGTACATGCCGCCGGAGTTCGCACAGGCGCCCATCGAAATCACCCATTTCGGTTCCAGCATCTGATCGTATAAACGCTGGATAACCGGAGCCATTTTGGTGAAGCAGGTTCCCGCCACCACCATAAAGTCAGCCTGGCGTGGTGAAGCACGCAGAACTTCTGCACCAAAACGCGCAACGTCATGCACCGCAGTGAATGACGTCACCATTTCGACATAACAGCAGGAAAGGCCGAAGTTGTAGGGCCAAAGGGAGTTTTTACGACCCCAGTTCACCATTCCGTGAAGCGACTCCTGGAGATTTCCCATGAAGACGCTGCGTTTAACCTGTTCCTGAAGAGGATCGCCGACGACCTCCTGAGACTGCAGGGGGTAACGGTCGTTCTCACCGTCCGGGTCTATGCGGGTGAGCGTATAGTCCATCTTAATGCCTCGCTTTGACTGCTTACTGAGGGTGACTGTTGGTATTAATCGCCGGGCTTGGTTTAACAGGTCCTTTCGAACGTGTTGGTGTCCAGTCGAGTGCGCCAATTCGCACCAGATAGAACAAACCTGCCAGCAGTACCAAAATGAAAATGGTAGCTTCCACGAATCCGGTCCAGCCGCTTTCGCGAATAGACGTTGACCATGCATAGAGATACAGGGCTTCAACGTCGAAGATGACGAAGAACATGGCGACCAGATAGAACTTGGCGGAAAGACGTAGCCGGGCAGTGCCGACAGAGGCGATACCTGACTCAAAAGGCGTGTTTTTGTAGCGTGCTCTGGCTCTCCCGCCAAGGAACGCGGCGCCCAGTAACATCAGGCAGCAGAGGCCTACTGCAACGACAAGAAAAACGGCGAACGCCCAGTGTTGAGCGATGACTTCAGTGGCTGTTGACATACTCATTGCTTACTCATCAAAAGTGGCACTTTGGCATCTGCTCTGTAAGGTCGGCAGTTTGCGCACCACATCGATTCAAGGGAAGGATTAAAAACCACACAGTTCACGGCTCAACAAGGGATTAAGCCAGTGATTTGTTGTGGGCTTTTTACCCTTTTCTATAACCTTTTGTCAACTTTGACAAAAGTATCTCCACATTAGTTTACATGCTTAGCATTTAATTAACATATCATGCGCCGGGACTTAAGCTAAATCGTGTCAGTTAAATACTGTGATAAAGCATGGGCCTGTGACGGGAGTTATGACATCTTTCAAACTTTACTATTGTCGCAGGAATAGACAGCGCTTCCACTCTCTTAATGGGGTTATTTTTTTGATCTATGTCAGAGTTCTGTCAATTTTGATAGAAAAAAAGGCACACATTTAACAAGTTTTATTGATTTTCAAAAAACGACAAGCGATTTGCGGAAAAATTTGATGCTTTTTTTTAACCTGAAAAAAGTCAGCATTTTACGCCATTTACTGTAGTCATTGGTGATAAGGATGGCAGTCATTACTGGGAAGAAGAAAGGCTAACGAACAAAAACAGAGGCTTTAGGAAGGATATTAAACAAAATCACTAAAAGAATGACTTTCCCGCCCCTTAATAGGTAGAAGCCTTTACCCCCGCCTCGTTAGACAGAGGCGGAAGGTAAAGCCGGGGGATTACCTTAACTTTCAGAGTCTGCCAGTAACTCATGATCGTCATCCACTACCGGACGAGGACCATAGGCACTGAGAGAATAGGGATCATTCCCTTGCTCAACTGCATTGAAGATCGCCATTGCAAGTTCATTTTCACAACGGGCATTTTTGTACAACACATACTGCGTATCCGGCAAACGTGGTAAACCGTCCTGTTCACCCAGAACACGCAGCTCCGGACTCATCATTTCGATGGGACGTGCCGTCACACCCAGCCCCGCACGCACTGCCGCACGAATTGCCGATAATGTCGACGCGACATAAGCAATACGCCACGGAATACCTGCCTGACTGAGGTGCTCTATCGCCATCATCCGGTAAGGGCTTGGCTCATCGAGCACCACCAGCGGAACACTGTCGCCGGAGGGGTATGCAAAATCAGCCGAGCAATACCAGAGTGTTGGCGACGTGCGCAATACGATGTGCGGGTGATCAGTGTTTGTCATCGTAGTGATGGCCAAATCCACTTCTTCACTTTCGAGCATCGACAACATGAAAGGACTGCGCTTGACGCGGACATCAATAGACAACTTTGGATATACGGATGTCACGCGGCTGAGCAGGAAAGGTAAAATGGTGTCAGCAGTATCATCTGATGCACCAATTGTTATCCCACCTTGAACATTGCTGTACATCAAAGAGGTACAGGCTTCATCATTAAAACGAAGGATTTTGCGTGCGTATCCCAATAACTGAATACCGTGTTCAGTTAATAATTTATTGCGTCCATGTCTGGCAAACAGTTCTTTTCCAACGAGTTGTTCTAGACGTTGCATTTGTTGGCTTACCGCCGACTGAGTACGACACACCGCAGCAGCAGCCGCAGCGAACGTATTAAGATCAGCAACAGCTACAAATGTCCTCAACAGATCAAGATCGAGATTGAGGATTGGACGATTTGCAATTGTCATAGTTTTTCTTCACTTTATAGAATCTAATAACAAGCTACCCTGATGGTGCGTCAAAGTACCCGCAAAAAGCAGAATACCAGATATGTCGGATACTCACTCATTTGATAACCTAAATTGAGAAATATTTGTGCATGAAAGTTTTCATCATTGTGAGCGTTCAGTCATTAAACCTGTGCACAATAATTCCTCACAAAGGCTGAATGATTAGAACCTCTTATTTAATATAGCCTTTCCCCGCAAACCATTCCATATCCCTTACAGTGCCGCCTGCCGCAACCATAAAGCTAAGTTTCGGCAATATCATCGTGAGAGAAACATAAGCTAAATTAACTAATAAAGGTGATTATTAAAAATATAATTCAATAAATTCATTGAGTCACCCTAATAACCATTTTATGCCCAAGGTGTTTTGTTTAAGTAACATTAAGATTTTTCTTGTTTCATCAAATTTTGTTTACGCCCGCCTGTTGCAATATATCCTTTGAAAGCATTTATCTAATCCTGGAAAATACGTTTAAGACTTTACTTAGAACATGATCATTCATCCAGCATTCGCTATTAATCATTAGATAAATAAAACTAATTCCTGTTAAAATTTTTCAGCGGTAAAACAAAGCCTCCTGAACTTTTTTCAGAATTTGTCGAGCTTTGGTAAGATTTCATGATGTTCACCCCATTAAAGACAACAAACTGACATCGCCGGGAATAGAGGTAACGCAGCAAAAACAGTGAATTTATTGTTCACAAAGCACTCATTTGCAAAATATAAAATCACAAAATAACAATAACACAGCATAATAAACCATTAAGCTTCTCATACTTTGAGGTAATAACCCACCATAGCCCGCTTTACTGCTGTTTTTCACCAAAACGGTGCGCAGCCCTTCTCATGCCCTCTGCGGGAGAGTAAATTGAGCCCTTCGCACTGTTCTACGGTCGCTCCGCACCAGGGAAGAACAGGCTTTATTGCAAAAGGCTCTCATTTACATGTCCCCGATTGAAAAATCCCGCAAACTGGACAACGTCTGTTATGACATTCGCGGCCCGGTGCTCAAAGAAGCAAAACGTCTTGAAGAAGAAGGTAATAAAGTCCTCAAGCTGAACATCGGCAACCCTGCGCCATTCGGTTTTGATGCTCCTGATGAAATCCTGGTCGACGTTATCCGCAACCTTCCTACCGCACAGGGTTATTGTGATTCGAAAGGTCTGTTTTCTGCACGTAAAGCGATCATGCAGCACTATCAGGCACGCGACATGCGCGACATCACGGTCGAAGATATCTATATCGGCAACGGTGTTTCCGAACTGATTGTTCAGTCAATGCAGGCATTACTTAACACCGGCGATGAAATGTTAGTCCCGGCACCTGATTACCCCTTGTGGACAGCGGCGGTTTCGTTATCAGGCGGTAATGCGGTGCATTACCTGTGTGATGAAGGGGCTGACTGGTTCCCGGACATTGCCGATATTCGTGACAAAATCACACCACGCACCCGCGGCATTGTGATCATCAACCCGAACAACCCGACCGGTGCGGTATACAGCAAAGAATTGCTGATGCAGATTGTGGACATCGCCCGGGAACATAATCTGATTATTTTTGCCGACGAAATTTACGACAAAATCCTGTATGACGAAGCCCAGCACATTTCCATCGCTTCACTGGCACCGGATTTACTGACCGTCACTTTTAACGGTCTGTCAAAAACCTATCGCGTGGCGGGTTTCCGTCAAGGCTGGATGGTTCTGAACGGACCGAAGAAACATGCGAAAGGTTATATCGAAGGTCTGGAAATGCTGGCCTCGATGCGCCTTTGTGCCAACGTGCCGATGCAACATGCCATTCAGACCGCGCTGGGCGGCTATCAAAGTATCAGCGAGTTTATTCAGCCGGGCGGACGTCTGGTCGAACAGCGTGATCGTGCATGGGAACTGATCAATGAAATCCCGGGTGTTTCCTGCGTGAAACCTAAAGGGGCGCTGTATATGTTCCCGCGCATTGACGCCAAACGTTTTAACATCCATGACGATCAGAAAATGGTGCTCGATTTGCTGTTACAGCAAAAAGTCTTGCTGGTTCAGGGTTCTGCATTCAACTGGCCGTATCCGGACCATGTGCGTATCGTGACGCTGCCACGCGTTGATGAGTTGGAAATGGCCGTTAACAAACTGGGACGTTTCCTCGAAACCTATCGCCAGTAATGCAGTAAGGGCGCTGATAATGGCGCCCTTTTCTTTCTCCCGCCAGTTTCCGCATTTGCATAACTGTTTCGCACTGCTCACAATAGTCACTCATTCACCGTAGTTATTGAGAGTGCTATGAACCAGAGCCATTTTTTCGCCCATCTTTCCCGCCTCAAACTGATCAGCCGCTGGCCGCTGATGCGCAATGTCCGCACCGAAAACGTGTCGGAACACAGTCTGCAAGTCGCTTTTGTCGCCCATGCTTTAGCCGTGATCAAGAACCGCAAATTTAACGGCAATCTGAGCGCAGAACGCGTTGCCCTGCTCGCCATGTATCACGATGCCAGCGAAGTGATTACCGGTGATATGCCAACGCCAATCAAGTATTACAATCCGCAAATCGCGCATGAGTACAAAAAGATTGAGAAAATTGCTCAGCAGAAACTGATTGAAATGCTGCCAAAGGAATTACAGGAAGATTTCCGACCGCTGATTGACGAGCATTATTACACTGAAGAAGAAAAACTGACCGTCAAACAGGCTGATGCGCTGTGTGCTTACCTGAAATGTCTGGAGGAATTGTCGGCAGGCAATAACGAATTCACACTGGCGAAAGCCCGTCTGGAGAAAACGCTGGCAGACAGAAAAAGCCCGGAAATGGACTACTTTATGGAAGTGTTCATTCCGAGCTTCAGTCTGTCATTGGATGAAATCAGCCTGGATTCCCCGCTCTGATATTAAGGTCAAAACGGGAACAGCACCGGCACCAGAAAAACGCTGACCAGCATCACCAGCAGAGTGAACGGCACACCGATGCGCAGGAAATCGCCAAATTTATAGTTACCCGGCACCATAACCAGCGTGTTTACCGGTGAAGACACCGGTGTCATAAAGGCGGCAGAAGCCGCAATAGCGATAATCATGGTGAACGGGTATGGCGATACCCCCATCTGGTGTGCTGCTGCGATAGCAATCGGTGCCATCAAAACCGCAGTCGCCGTATTGGAAATAAACAGCCCGATACCTGCACAGAGAATGAATAAACTCAGCAGCATCATATATGGCCCATAGCCGCCGCTTACCTCCATTAACCCCTTCACAATCAGCGCCACACCGCCGGTTTTTTGCAGCGCCAGCGCAAAAGGCATCATCCCGACTATCAGCAGCAAACTGGGCCAGTGAATGGCTTTGTAGGCCCCTTCCATCGTGATACAGCGGAATTTACCCATCAGCATGCAGGCGATAATGGCGGCGATAGCATTAGGCACATCATCGGTAAGCATCAGCGCAACCATCAGCGCCAGACAAAACAATGCATGCGGTGCCTGACTCAGGGCTGGCGCGACCTCGTCCACTTCGGCAGGAAGGTTAAGCACAATGAAATCATGCATTTGTTGCTGAAGCTGGCGGATCAGCTTCCAGTCGCCAATGACCAGTAGCATATCGCCGAGCTGTAATTCTTCATCCACCAGTTTTCCGTCCAGCGCTTCACCCTGACGGCGGATCCCGACGACATTCAGCCCGTAGGTCGAACGGAAGGCGACGGCACGCAACGTTTTACCCAGGAGCTCCGAATCCGGGATCAGCGAGACTTCGGCCATCCCGACATCCCGCGATTGCTCAGAGAAATACTCGCCGCGTAGCACCATAGGCTCGAGCATTTCGTCAGTGCAAAATTGCCTGATGGAGATGTCTGGATCTGACATATCAAGCAGTAATACATCGCGCGCAAACAGTTCGGTATTTCCCGTTGCGCTGACCATCACGCGGCGAAATTTACGCCAGCGTTCAATGCCCACCACGTTCGCGCCGTAGCGGGAACGCAGATGCACATCATCAAGTGTACGCCCGACCAGAGGCGAACCCGGACGGATAGTGACGCGACGCGCCCGGCCGGTCAGGTGATAATCGCGGATCAAATCCCGGAACGTTCGCCGCTTCCAGCGCTGCTGGCCTCGTGACGCATCTTCTGATGACAGCCAGCGACGGGCGATCAACATGTATCCGATACCCATTATCAGCACCACCAGCCCGACAGGGGTGACGCCGAAGAAACCAAAACCGTCGAATCCTTCACGCAACAGTTCGCTGTTGACCACCATGTTCGGCGGTGTGGCGACCAGCGTCATCATGCCACTAATAAGCCCGGCGAAACTTAGTGGCATCATCAGTCGTGCGGGAGAGGTTTTCATTCGCGCCGAAACGCTGATCACGACAGGAATGAAGATCGCGACTACGCCGGTGGAACTCATAAAAGCACCGAGACCGGCAACCGTGAGCATCAGCAAAACCAGCATCCGCGTTTCACTGTTGCCCGCCACCTTCATCAGCCAGTCGCCGACCTGATACGCCACACCGGTTCTGACCAGCCCGTGCCCGACGACAAATAGCGCCGCGATCAAAATGACGTTCGGGTCACTGAATCCGGCCAGCGCTTCATTGATGGTCAGCGTGCCGCTCAGGACGAAAGAAATAATCACCAGCAATGCCACAATATCCATTCGCAGCGTATTGCGCGCGAACAGCACCATAGCAATAACCAGTAACGTGACTACCCAAAGCAATTCACCGGTCAAAACACACTCCATTTGCGTTGAGAGAGGAGGATAAATAGCTATATACCCTAAATAATTCAAATTGTATCAAGGCGGCAACTGCGTGAATCTCCGGGGCTTACATGAGTAAGTGACCGGGGTTCGGGACTAATCTGCCGGGAGCAGACTGGTATGCTGCTTGCAGCGACTCGTTCAGGGGCGAGGCCCATGGATGGGCCGGGTAACGCAGCCAACGCTGAGACAGTTTGATGTATGACTGGGTATGAGAATGGCATAAAAAAACCCCGCACAGGCGAGGTTTATATCAATTAATACTGGGAAATTGTATTTTTTCTGTCCTTAACGCAGGCTGACTTTCACACCTTCGTCGGAACTGCTGACCAGCAGAATTTCGAGCGTAGTCAGATCGAAATCGACATTTTCAATCCCGGGTGTATCGTCTGGCGCATTGACGGCAATGACTTTGCAGCCCGCCGCCAGCCCGGCCATCACGCCGGCGGCAGCATCTTCAACCACCACACAATCTTCCGGTGCCAGACCTAAACGTTCTGCCCCCAGCAAGTAGGCATCGGGTTGTGGCTTGCCGTGTTTGACCTGTTCAGCGGTGATAAACACTTCGGGTTCAGGCAAATGCGCCGCTTTATGGCGCGCACTGGCAACAGGCATTGATCCGGAAGTCACAATCGCCCAGGGAATATTCTGGCGATTGAGTTCGCTTAACAACAAATGTGCGCCCGGGAGAGCGGCGACACCCTCGGTGTCCGTGGCTTCAATTTGTTCCAGCTTGAGAAACTCTTTTTGAATCGTTTCTTCACTTTCACCCGCCATAAAATGACGCAAAGAAGTGATCGCCTGCTTACCGTGAATAAACGCCAGTACATCCTGCGGGCTGACACCCCAGCTAAGCGCCCAGCTCACCCAGGCACGCTCAACGGCAGGTAATGAATCAACTAACGTTCCATCAAGGTCGAACAAAAAACCCTTACAAAGCACAGGCGACTCCTTTAAGTGTTTACATCAGGCATTGATAATTTGCGCGATCTCTACCGCGCTCAGGTGATACTGACGCGGGCACGACTGCCAGACCGCCAACATACGCTGGTATTTATCCCACATTTTGGTCTGCGAGTTAAACCCATGAGTGCCTGCATCAAAATCAGTGTAACGTCCTTCGGTGTTCACCATAAAGCGGACATAGCTTAAATAACGGGATTCCGTTGCGGCATCAAAACCCAGAAAATCAATTCGGCGGCGATCCAAGTCTTGCGTGTCTTTCAAATTGGTCCACGACACCTGCATCGCATGATGCATTTCCATAATGTTAATGACTGTGCGACAGGTTTCTTCCGGCAATTCGCCGAAATCTCTGTCCAGCTCGCGCATTTGCAAACCAAAACCCCGTTCGATCACTGTTTGTAACCGGCGATAGCGTTCTGCGTTATCGGGATCCAGCATGGTCATCATCTTGTATTGATTGGACAAAATCAGGCGTTGAGCGTTCGTCATTTCCATCGTGAAAATCCTCATGTCTGCATAATGAGCAAAGCATGGCATAGCGCAAAGTTCTGCGAAATCGCAAGCACACCATTCTTTGATTTGGGTCGGGATCTCATCTGAAATAATCACCAGGGGAGACTTTCCCCCGGTGAAATGCGACTTATGAAAGACTATAGATGATGACAGACGCAGTAAGCGGGGAAATCAGGCTTACAGATCGTCTAAAAAGGTTTTGTCCAGCTGTTTGAACGCGCGCTTAAGGACGTCAGCCAGTGACTGATACGTCGGCGTGCCTTCAACTGGCGCCAGCGCCAGTCCGGATTCAGTGAGTTTATTGCGTACATCGTGGAACCAGCCGAGTAATCCCGGCGGCAGTGGCGTCAGAGAACGGCGACCCAGCCACCACAGTCCCTGCATCGGCAAGCTACAGGCAAAAATTGCCGTGGCGACGGCCAGCCCGAGTTGTCCGCCGAGCGCGATTTGCCACGTCAGGGTAAAGACCGCAACCGGTGGCATGATGCGTACCGCGAAGCGTGTAGCAGTAGAAATCCGGTTCTCCGGAAACATCGGAGCCAGGCGCTTATCTGACGGCCATGTCTTCATATAGTGCTGCCCGCGCTGGAATACCTGGAACCAGCCTACCGAGCCTGTTGGCTTACTCGTCATCTTTGCACCTCAACTTCACGTGTAAAATTTAAAAAATAGTTGTAAAACACAAACTGGAGTTTATCACGATAAAATATATTTTGTTTTTGCTGGCACCTGTCGGTATTCTATCGCAGCCTCGCAACCCTCTCAGGCAACGAGATCAATATAAACTTGGGGCAAACGCGGTGAATTGCAATCTTTCGCCCCCATAATAACCATAGTGCCTCGGTCTGAGAGGATTTGTAATTAATTATTGTATTTTTTGTTAGTGTTTTTGCTGATTAGTAACACCCTGAAGATACGTAAACCGAAATATGCGGCGCAGTAAACCGCTTTATTTCTGTCATCCGGACGCTTAAAAAAACCAAAGCCCGGCAATTCTTCAGCTTTTTCATCGTCATGCCTGTTTTGGCTCTCTGGCATGATGTTAATCATAATTGTCGCCGCCATTATGCGCTACGCTTGATGTCAGACTGACGATTTATTAACCACGTGTATTGTTTTTTTTAAACAGCACCAACAATAAATAGGTACTTCCATGTCGAGTAAGCTTGTACTGGTTCTTAACTGTGGTAGTTCTTCCCTAAAGTTTGCCATCATTGATGCTGCAAATGGCGAAGAACACATTTCAGGTTTAGCCGAATGTTTCCATCTGCCAGAAGCGCGCATTAAATGGAAAATGGACGGTGGCAAAGAAGAAGCCGCTTTAGGTGCGGGCGCCGCACACAGTGAAGCGTTGAAATTCATCGTTAATAACATTCTGAGCAAAAAACCTGAGCTGTCCGCAGAACTGGTTGCAATCGGCCACCGCATCGTTCATGGCGGCGAGAAGCTGACCAAATCAATGCTGATCAACGACGCTGTCATCGAGGGTATCAAAGAGTCTATCCCGTTTGCGCCGCTGCATAACCCGGCTCACCTGATCGGTATTGATGAAGCACTGAAATCTTTCCCTAAACTGGCTGATAAAAACGTTGCCGTTTTCGACACCGCTTTCCATCAGACAATGCCAGAAGAATCATACCTCTACGCCCTGCCGTACAGCCTGTATAAAGATCACCATGTCCGTCGTTATGGCGCACACGGCACCAGTCACTTCTACGTGACTCAGGAAGCCGCAAAAATGCTGAACAAACCCGTGGAAGAAGTGAATCTGATCACTTGCCACCTGGGTAACGGCGGTTCTGTCAGTGCCATCCGTAACGGTAAATGTGTGGATACTTCCATGGGGCTGACCCCGCTGGAAGGTCTGGTGATGGGTACCCGCAGCGGTGACATCGACCCGGCAATTATCTTCCACCTGCACGATTCTCTGGGCATGAGCGTTGATCAAATCAACAAAATGCTGACTAAAGAATCGGGTCTGCTGGGCCTGACTGAAGTCACCAGCGACTGCCGTTATGTTGAAGACAACTACACCACTAAAGCTGATGCCAGACGTGCCATGGACGTCTTCTGCCACCGCCTGGCGAAATACATCGGTGCGTACACTTCACTGATGGAAGGCCGCCTGGACGCCGTCGTATTCACCGGCGGTATCGGCGAAAACGCCGCAATGGTTCGCGAATTGTCTCTGGCTAAATTAGGCCTGCTGGGCTTTGAAGTGGATCACGAACGTAACCTGGCTGCCCGTTTCGGTAAATCCGGGGCGATCAACAAAGAAGGCACTCGCGCCGCTCTGGTTATCCCAACCAACGAAGAGCTGGTGATTGCACAAGACGCCGCGCGTCTGACTGCATAATTCGATTCAAGACTGCCCGCGTAATGCGGGCAATTTTTCACTTATAGGCAAACGCCGCCCGTTTGGACGCACCGCGCAGGATAATCATCGCGCTTATGCTGATCATTATCCCCTCTGCACAAACCTGCGAATGTCCCTGCCTGGCAACCGTTAAAGAGGTTTAGCCGTGTCCCGTACAATTATGTTGATCCCTACAGGCACCAGTGTCGGTCTGACCAGTGTCAGCCTGGGTGTGATCCGTGCCATGGAACAAAAAGGCGTCAGCCTGAGTATCTTCAAACCTATCGCCCAGCCGCGTACTGGCGGAGATGCTCCTGACCAAACCACGACCATTATTCGCGCTAACTCCACCGTGACTGCAGCCGAACCGCTGAAAATGAGCCACGTTGAAACCTTGCTGAGCTCAAACCAGCAAGACGTGCTGATGGAAGAAATCATCGCGCGTTATCACGAAAACACCAAAGATGCAGAAGTGGTGCTGGTTGAAGGTTTAGTGCCTACCCGCAAACACCAGTTCGCCAATGCGCTGAACTACGAAATTGCCAAAACCCTGAATGCAGAAATCGTCTTCGTTCTGGCGCTGGGTAATGATTCTCCTGCGCAGCTCAAAGAACGTATCGAACTGGCCCGTTCCAGCTTCGGTGGCAGCAAAAACAAAAATATCACCGGCGTAATCATTAACAAACTGAATGCACCGGTTGACGAGCAGGGGCGTACACGTCCTGACCTGTCTGAAATCTTTGATGATTCCACCAAAGCCAGCGTGGCAAATATCGACCCGACTCAGCTGTTCGCTAACAGCCCGCTGCCGGTTCTGGGCTGCATTCCGTGGAGCTTCGAGCTGATTGCCACCCGCGCAATCGACATGGCTAAGCACCTGAACGCACGTATCATCAACGAAGGCGACGTCAAAACCCGCCGCGTGAAATCCGTCACTTTCTGCGCACGCAGCATTCCGCATATGCTGGAGCATTTCCGTCCTGGCTCTCTGCTGGTGACTTCCGCTGACCGTCCTGACGTGCTGGTTTCAGCCTGTCTGGCAGCCATGAATGGCGTGGAAATCGGCGCTATCCTGCTGACCGGTGGCTACGAAATCGACGCCCGCATCAACAGCCTGTGCGAACGTGCATTCCAGACAGGCCTGCCAGTCTTCATGGTAGAAACCAACACCTGGCAGACTTCCCTGAGCCTGCAAAGCTTCAATCTGGAAGTGCCTGCAGATGACCATCAGCGCGTAGAGAAACTGCAACAGTACGTGGCTTCTCACATCAATGCTGACTGGATCAACTCCCTGAGCGCACACTCTGAACGTTCACGCCGTCTGTCACCTCCGGCATTCCGCTATCAGCTGACCGAACTGGCCCGTAAAGCCGGTAAACGTATCGTTCTGCCGGAAGGCGACGAGCCACGCACTGTGAAAGCGGCAGCGCTTTGTGCTGAACGTGGTATCGCGGAATGTGTTCTGTTGGGTAACCCTGACGAGATCAAACGCGTTGCAGCAGCTCAGGGCGTGACGCTGGGTAAAGGCATCGAAATCGTTGATCCGGTGGCTGTCCGTGAAGAATACGTGGCGCGTCTGGTTGAACTGCGTAAAAGCAAAGGCATGACCGAAGTGGTTGCGCGCGAACAACTGGAAGACAACGTGGTTCTCGGCACCCTGATGCTGGAACAAGGTAACGTTGACGGTCTGGTTTCCGGTGCTGTTCACACCACCGCAAACACCATCCGCCCGCCGTTACAGTTGATCAAAACTGCGCCGGGCAGCTCACTGGTTTCCTCTGTGTTCTTCATGCTGCTGCCTGATCAGGTTCTGGTTTATGGCGACTGTGCGATCAACCCGGATCCTACTGCTGAACAACTGTCTGAAATCGCGATCCAGTCTGCGGACTCCGCTGCAGCCTTCGGTATCGAACCCCGCGTTGCCATGATCTCCTACTCAACCGGTAACTCCGGCGCCGGTAGCGACGTTGAGAAAGTGCGTGAAGCGACCCGTCTGGCCCAGGAAAAACGTCCGGATCTCATCATCGATGGCCCGCTGCAATATGATGCTGCGATCATGGCTGATGTTGCACAATCTAAAGCGCCAAACTCGCCGGTTGCGGGTAAAGCGACCGTGTTCATCTTCCCTGACCTGAATACCGGTAACACCACGTACAAAGCGGTACAACGTTCTGCGGATCTGGTCTCTATCGGGCCGATGCTGCAGGGTATGCGTAAACCGGTTAATGACCTGTCGCGTGGCGCACTGGTTGACGATATCGTCTACACCGTTGCACTGACTGCGATTCAGTCTGCTCAGGCAGAAGCAGCGGTTGCGGCCAAATAAGCCAAACCCTCTGAACGCAAGACGCCGGGCTTTTTGAGTCCGGCGTTTTTTTTGGTCTTTTTTGTGGATCGCTTCATGGCTGATCGATAAAGATTCAGAGCAGTGTTTTTGCTGCTTCCAGAATATGTTCAGCCGTCAGGCCATATTCCTGCTGTAAAAACTCCTGGGTGCCCACCTGTCCGTAACGCTCTTTGACACCAACCCGGCGCATCGGCACCGGCTGGTTTTCCACCAGCACTTCCGCCACCGCTGATCCCAGTCCGTTATGAATACTGTGGTTTTCACAGGTCACAATTTTGCCGGTTTTCGTGGCGTATTTGATGATGACATCTTTATCAATCGGCTTGAGGGTAAACATGTCGATGACTGCCGCACTGACCCCTTCGCGTTCCAGCATTTGCGCCGCTCTCAGCGCTTCCGCCACCATAATCCCGTTCGCAATCAGCGTCACGTCTGTGCCATCACGCAGCACATTGGCCTTGCCGATGGTAAACGTCGAGCCTTCCTTGTAAACCTGCGTAGCCTGTTTGCGAATGGTACGCACCCAGTAGAAACCTTTTAAATCCATCAGTTGCAGCAAAATATTGCGGAACATCACGGCGTCGGTGACTTCCATCACCACCGAACTCGCCAGCCCGCGCACAATGCCCATATCTTCGAACGACATATGCGTGCCGCCGTTATGACAGGCGCTGACGCCCGCATCTGACGCAATGATTTTGACGTTATTCTTCTGGTAATCCAGAGACATAAACAGCTGATCGAAACAGCGGCGGCTGGCAAAGGCGGTAAAGGTATGCACAAACGGCACGCGACCGGTCAGCGAAAGCCCGGCGGCAACACCGATGACATTCGCTTCCATGATGCCGCAGTTAATCACGTGATCTGGATGATCTTTATGAACGCCGTCCATCGCCATCGAGCTCATCAGATCGGCTTCCAGCGCGATAATCGGCGTGTTCTCTACAATTTTTTCACGCACAGTGCTGGCGTAAACTTTGCGCATTTCCACTGCGTCTTTTTGCAATTCAAGAGAAACTTCAAACATGAGTGGCCTCCAGCTCAGCGATAGCATTTTCGATTTCCAGTTTCACATCCGGCGTTAAACGCAGGTGATGTGAGTTCGCCAGTTGCTCAAGATACTTCACGCCCTGCCCTTTGATGCTGTCGAGGATCACCACCAGAGGACGCTGCTCGGCGTGACGAACCGGCGTGACCGCCTCGCTGATAGCCACAATGTCATCGCCTTTAATGGTCTCTACATCAAACCCGAACGCACTGAATTTTCCGGCCAGATCGAATGGCTTAATCACTTCATCCAGCGTGCCATCGAGTTGCTGTTTGTTGTAATCGATGAACAGTGTCAGGTTATGCAGATTGTGGTGCGCAATAAACTGGAAGGCTTCCCAGCACTGGCCCTCGTTCAACTCACCGTCGCCAAGAATGCAGAAGACGCGGTTGCTGCGACCAGCCAGCTTATGCGAAAGTGCCATGCCTGCCGCAATGGAAACGCCTTGTCCCAGCGAGCCGGTGGTGGCATCCACGCCGGTGGTCCGCAGCCGGTCCGGATGGCTCGGCAGCTTTGTGCCATTCTGGTTGAGGGTGTGTAATTCGCTGACCGGGAAATAACCTTTCAGTGCCAGCGTGGCATACAACGCCGGTCCAGCATGGCCTTTGGACAGCACGAAATAATCACGTTCCTGCCAGTCTGGTTTTTTCGGGTCGATGCGCATCACATCGCCATACAACACGGCCAGCGTTTCCACCACGGACATGCTGCCGCCATAGTGCCCGAATCCTAAACCGGTCAGCATTTTTAGCGTCTCGATACGGATATGGCGGGCCAGATCACGAACCTCCTGGACATCTTTCATCTTCATTGGTCCTTATTTTAATGAGCACTTATCCTGGCCTGTTATTTCTAACAGGCAGGACAGTGTTTCCCGGATGGAGTTAAAAAACGTAGTGGTGCAGGGAATTACTTTTCAGTGATTTCTTTCTCAGCCGCCGGTTTTTTGCCGAGATAGTTCCAGGCAACCAGTACCGCGAAGATACCGACAATCAGCGCCATGATGCCTTCCTTCGACATAAAGCGAGCCAGATTACCCAGCAGGATGCCGATAACGCCGAAGTCCGCATCAGAGAAGGTGGCATTAGCAAAGCCCAGTGCGCCCAGTACTGGCAACAGCAGAACCGGCAGGAAGGTAATCAGCACGCCGTTGGCAAACGCACCGATCATTGCCCCGCGACGCCCGCCGGTCGCATTACCGAACACACCTGCCGTCGCACCAGTGAAGAAGTGTGGCACCACGCCCGGCAGGATCAGCACCAGATGCATTTGCCCTAACAGGAACAGTCCCACCAGACCGCCAAGGAAGCTGAACAGGAAACCGATCAGCACCGCATTCGGCGCGTACGGATACACCACCGGACAATCCAGCGCCGGACGGGCATTAGGCACCAGTTTCTCGGAGAAGCCGACGAATGCCGGAACGATTTCCGCCAGGATCAGACGCACACCCTGCAAAATGATGAACACACCCGCCGCAAAGGTAATTGCCATGATGATGGCGTACACCAGGTAGTTCTGGCCTGCACTGTAGGTCGCCTCAACAAAGACCTGACCCGCGAACACCGCCATAATCAGATAAATAATAATCATGGTGAGTGAGATTGAGATGGAACTGTCGCGCAGGAAACTGAGGTTTTTCGGCAGATTCATTTCTTCCGTAGAACGTGAACCTTTGCCAACTTTACTGCCGATCCAGCCCGATAAGACGTAACCAATGGTGCCGAAATGACCAAATGCCACGTCGTCGCTGCCGGTAATTTTACGCATGTAACGTTGCGCCAGCGCCGGGAAGAACGCCATGATAAGGCCCAGCGTCAGGGAACCGGTGAACACCAGTGAAACACCTTCAAAACCGGCCACCGTCAGAATAACGCTGATCATACAGGCCATATAAAATGTGTGATGACCGGTCAGAAACACATATTTAAGACGGGTGAAACGGGCCACGATCAGGTTTGCCACCATACCAAACGCCATAATTAACGCTGTCGGTGCACCGAATTTCTCCAGCGCGATGGAAACAATCGCTTCGTTATTAGGAATAATACCCTGGATATTAAAGGCGTGTTCAAACATACCGCCTAAAGGATTTAATGAGCCAACTAATACTGTTGCACCACCGCCCAATACTAAAAAGCCAAGTATTGTTTTAACCGTGCCTTTCACCACATCAGAAAAGTTTTTCTTTTGTGCCACCAGACCGATTAATGCGATGAGCCCCACCAGTATGGAAGGCACTTTTAATATATCGACCACAAACTTGAGCGTTTCCTGGATAAACATATCCACCTCGTTTGTCTATTTGTTTTATTTGTAGGGTTATTCAGTGCCGGTCAGGACACTGGATGTTTTTCAAAGTGAGCAATCAGTTTTGTTTCTAGTTCATTAATATCAATGATGTTGGTAATCACCACTAACTGGTTTTCAGGAATGCTGGCACTGGCAGCGATGTCCTTTGCCATCACGAACAGGTCGGCTTCACCCGGAATGGCTGAGGACAAATCAGAGTGCTGAACATCTGCCTGAATATTGAGTTTCTTCAGGACTTTCTTGATGTTCATTTCAACCATAAAGCTGCTGCCTAAACCGGAACCACAAATCGCCATGATTTTCATATTATCCACTTGTCCTTTATCTGTTTTTTAAACGATTAAAATATGTAGAACCGTACTCCATCTGCACATGTTAATGCATATGAATGGTCAGAATACCCTTAGATTTAAGTCGCACTCCCTTTACAATATTAAGTCAAATTAATAGCGGGATATAACGTCCTGAATTTCTCTGATGGTTTTTGCCTGATGTATTTTCTGCATATCTTCTTCACTGGAAAATAATTCTGCCAGTTCAGAAATCAGTTCAATATGGCTGTGCTTATCTGCTGCCGATAACATCACCACGGTATACACCGGATCGTTATCCTCTGAATTAAACGCCACGCCGTGCGGCAGCGTCAGCAACGAGAGTCCCAACCCGTTCGCCCCTTCTTCTGGTCTGGCGTGTGGCATCGCAATGCCCGGCGCCAGAACAAAATACGGCCCCAGTTTTTCCCGTTGAGCAAAAATAGCCGTCAGGTAATCCGGGGTAATTGTCCCTTCTTTCAGCAGTGGCTCAGCGCTCACTTCCACTGCCTGCCGCCAGTCCGTGATATCCGTTCTGATCTGAATTCGTTCAGATGTCAGCCAATCATTCAGCATAGTGATGCTCCGTTTTTATTTTTAAAGATGGCCGGTCAAATTTCCCCCAGACCGCACCAACGATCCAGACTCTACTTCAGCGGTAGCGTTAACATCTGTGATACAGATCTCAAAGATAGCGCTACCAAACTTCTATCATTGAGATCTGTGATAGCGCTATCAAAAATAATCACACAGCGGTATCGCCGTCCCGTGGATCGCATAAATAACGGTATACTTTGTCGGGAAATTGCCGATAATTTACCGAATTCTGCCGTGGTTCCCGATTTACCGGTCCTGCTGCGGCCCGCTTTTTTCGCTATACCTGTGGGTATACATTTTGCGCAAGATGCGCAGTTAAGGTCAGGATCGTGAATGTCCATTAACAAGAAAAGACGCAGTACCGGAAGAGTGACGCTGGCTGATGTCGCGCAACTGGCGGGCGTGGGCAGCATGACTGTTTCCCGTGCGCTGCGCACACCCGAACAGGTCTCCGATAAGCTACGGGAGAAGATCGAAGAAGCGGTCAGTCAGCTGGGATATCTGCCCAACCAGGCCGCCAGTTCCCTGGCTTCCGCCTCCTCAAATACCATTGCGATGATTGTGCCGAGCCTTTCCGAAGCGGGCTGCGCCGAGATGTTTGCCGGGCTACAGAAAGTGCTGCAACCGGCCGGTTATCAGATCATGCTGGCGGAATCTCAACATCGTATTGAGCGGGAAGAAAAACTGCTGGAAACGTTGCTTTCCTACAATCTGGCGGCGGCGATTTTACTGTCCGTTGAACACTCCGCCAATGTACGTCAATGGCTGGATAACCTGACCATCCCGGTGCTGGAAATCGGTGCGCTGACCACTTCGCCAATCGACATGAATATCGGCATTGATTATGTCGAGGCGATGTTTCAGTTGACCCAGACGGTGGTGGCGAAGGGATATCAGAATATTGGCATGCTGTGTGCCAATCAGGAACAGTGGATTTTCCAGCAGCACCTTCAGGGTTGGCGTAAGGCCATGTTGAAAGCGCACATGTCCCCGCACCGGGTGATAAACGCCGCCGAGCCTGCCAGCTTTTCCACCGGCGCTCAGCAACTGCCGGAGTTCCTGCTTGCCTGGCCGGAAATTGACGCGCTGGTGTGTGTTTCCGACGATCTCGCCTGTGGCGCACTGTATGAATGCCAGCGCAGACGCATCAAAGTGCCAGATGAACTTGCCGTGGTCGGCTTCGGCAATGCCGATGTCAGTAAAGTATGCCAGCCGCCGCTGACCACTATTGCTATTCCGCATAAAGAAATCGGGGTGCGCGCCGCCCAGGCATTGCTGGCGAGGATTAATGACGAGGAATGGGAAGAAGTGACGATCGCTTCGTCGTTGTGCAAGCGGGAGAGTTGCTAAAAAGAGAACGGGCGATATGCGTTCGCCCGTGATGTGATTCAGATATCATCTTTCGCTGACGATTCTTCTTCATCGTTTTCTTTATTACCTGGAACAGACGCATCCGCCACAGGGGCTGCGGCTTCACGGGTCAGCGGCTTACCGTGTTCTTTCTCATTGTTTCGCGTCATCCACAGAGAAAGTGCTTTCAGGGAGTCCGGCGTAAATTCATCACAACGCGCAGTGATTTCTTCCGGTGTCATCCAGCGGACGGCATCAATTTCTTCTTCCTGCAGGGCAAACGGGCCATGGGATACACAGCTAAACAATGCCCCCCATACGCGACATTTGTTCTCTTCTTCAAAGTAGAACTGACCGTGCTCTGCAAACGGCACACCGGCAATACCCAGCTCTTCCTCGGCTTCACGGCGAGCTGAATCAAGTATATTTTCACCGCTTTGCACCACACCACCGGCCGTTGCATCGAGCCAGCCCGGATAGAAATCTTTGGTTTCAGTCCGACGCTGAACCAAAATATTCCCCATTCCATCATGAACCACAATATAGCTGGCACGATGACGCAGGACCTGAGCACGCATTTGTTGTCGGCTGGCCTGGGCAATGACCTCGTTGTCTTCGTTGACGATATCAACCCACTCATCCGTACTGATGTTTTGCTCTTGTTCTGACATCCGCTGGAACCTTCTCTTTTAAGCGCTGGTCTGTGCGCAATAAGTCTGTGCGCTGTGATTTTGCAACACGTCGATAATGTCCGGAGATTCTATCTGGGTCTGCTGGGTGGCTTCAATAGCTATGGATGCGTTGATGCAACCTAAAAGCTATGTTACCCCGCAAAGTTCGCCATCAGACAAGTCCGACATAGACTTCTAAACATCTGCATTATGATACCCTACTAAATCGGATAAGAAGCTTGTGATTACCCGTTCCACATTAGCGCATCCCGCCCCGCCATTCGCGGAGAGTGATTAAAACAACGCAGGAGGCAATATGATCGATCTTTATTACGCACCAACACCGAATGGCCATAAAGTTTCTCTTTTTCTTGAAGAGAGTGGCCTGCAATACCGGCTCCACCGTATTGATATCAGCGCAGGGGAGCAATTCAAACCTGAATTCCTCGCCATTTCACCCAACAACAAAATCCCGGCCATTGTCGACAGTCAGCCCGTTGACGGCGGCACACCGGTCAGTATTTTTGAGTCTGGCGCAATTTTGCAATATCTGGCAGAAAAAACCGGAAAATTTCTCAGCAAAGAGTTGCGTGAGCGCACAGTGACACTGGAATGGCTGACCTGGCAGGTTGCCGGATTTGGCCCGATGCTGGGTCAGAACCACCATTTTACGCATTATGCGCCGCAGCCGGTGCCTTACGCCATTGAGCGTTATTTACAGGAAACTCAGCGTCTGTATGGCGTGCTGAACCGCCAGTTAGAGAAAAATGCCTATATCGCCGGGGAGAATTACAGTATCGCCGACATGGCCACTTATCCGTGGGTCGCGGCTCATGAACGCCAGCGTATTGATCTGGCTGGATACCCTGCCGTACGCAACTGGTTCGAACGGGTTAAAAGCCGCCCGGCGACACAAAAAGCCTACGCGCTGGCGCAGGTTCAGTAAGCCCCTTCAGCCTGCCGGAGGCGTTCTGAATATCTCAGAATAAAAAACCCTTAACTGTGCTCCATATCGCGAGTTAATTGCGATGACTCATCTATGATTAAAGACAGTTCATCCGCGTATTCAGACAGTTAAGGATCCCGATATGAAGATCTTGATTACCGGCGCCACCGGCCTCATCGGAAGAAAATTGACCGAACGGCTTCTTGAGCAATCTCATCAGATCACCGCCCTGAGCCGTGCCCCTGAACGCGCGGCGAAAATACTCGGGTCGCAGGTTTCCGTCTGGGAAACGCTGGAAGGAAAAACCTCGCTCGACGGTTTCGATGCCGTAATTAACCTTGCCGGTGAACCCATTGCCGACAAACGCTGGACCAAAGAGCACAAAGCGTTGTTATGCGAGAGCCGCTGGAAGCTGACAGAAAAGCTGGCAACGCTGATTAACGCCAGTGAAAAGCCCCCTGCCGTGTTTATCTCCGGTTCGGCGGTCGGCTATTACGGCGATCAGGGCCAGGCTCTGGTGCCTGAAGATGAGCCGCCTAACAAGCAGTTTACCTGGCAATTGTGTGCCCGCTGGGAAGCACTGGCGATGTCAGCACAAAGCGCGGCGACGCGTGTTTGTTTGCTGCGCACCGGCATCGTACTGGCTGAAAAAGGCGGTGCGCTGGCCAAAATAGTTCTGCCCTACCGCGCCGGTCTTGGTGGCCCGCTCGGTGATGGTCAGCAATACATGCCATGGATCCACATCAACGACATGATTGACGGGATTCTGTTCTTGCTGGAACACGAAACACTTTCCGGCCCGTTCAATATGGTGTCGCCGTATCCGGCGCGCAACGAGCAATTCAGTGCCCTGCTCGGCGAAGTATTGCACCGCCCGGCGTTTATGCGGGCACCCGCGCCTGTGGTGCGCTTGCTGATGGGCGAATCAGCTGTATTAGTGCTGGGTGGTCAGCGGGCAGTGCCGCGCCGGCTGGAAGCAGCAGGGTTTATTTTTAAGCATCAGGAGTTAAAGGAAACGCTGGAGGATTTGCTGGGATGAAGGGTCTTGCAGCCCTTCACCCTGCTCAACCAGATTGGGGTCTCATAGGTACAATGGCGCGTTACTGGCGCTTTTTAAAAACTGATCGGGGGGATGTTTCGGTTTCTCAATAACTGAGATTACTTAACTTTCTGCACCGAAACCGCCCAAAGGAGGAAAGTGCTTTTCCTCCTTTGGATTCCTCCTCGCTTTTTCAACAAGCGCTTCGCTCGCTGGCTATGTTTCAGCTATCACTGCGACAGGCTGGAAATCTTGCTGAATCGCCCGCACGTTCTTAAATTCAAAAACAGAGAGGTTTTATCTTTTAGAAATGTTGATTGGCGTGCTCAAAAATGGCACCGAATGAACGGTTCGAGACCTATGGCTCGAAGCCTGAAATGAGGGAATCGCGGAGCGATGACATTTTGCGCCACACTCAGAACGATCAGAACATGTCCTTCGTTCCAGCGACAGCGCGCAATGAAAAAGCGAGGGGAGTGCAGAGGGGAAAAGCCTTTCCCCTCTGCTCGGTTTCGGCGAAATATCTCGTGTGAGAACTGTTATTGAGAAACCGAAACTTTCACAATTCAATTTCCCCCCCTCAGGTTCTACTCCTTCACATCCACCTGATAAAACACATGTTTCCCAAACGGGTCCACTTCATAACCGGTCACTTCTTTGCGTACCGGTTCGAAAATGGTCGAGTGGGCGATCATCACCGCCGGTGCCTGATCGTGCATCATCTGCTGGGCCTGCTCGTAAAGCGCCACGCGTTTCGCATGATCGGTGGTTTCTTTCGCTTCGGTGATCAACTGGTCAAACGGCGCGTAACACCATTTCGCTGAGTTCGAACCGCCCTTCGCGGCATTACAGGTAAACAGCGGACCAAAGAAGTTATCCGGGTCACCGTTCGCCGTTGTCCAGCCCATCAGCGCTGCCATATGTTCGCCGTTACGGATACGGGTCTGGTATTCACCCCATTCGTAACTGACGATATGCGCTTTCACGCCAATTTTTGCCCAGTCCGCCTGGATCATTTCCGCCATACGCCGGGCATTCGGGTTATACGGACGCTGTACCGGCATCGCCCATAAATCGATATCAAAACCGTTCGGCATCCCGGCTTCGGCCAGAAGAGCTTTGGCTTTCTCCGGTGAGTAATCGTAATCCACCAGTTTGTCGTTGTAACTCCAGACCCCCGTCGGCAGCAGCGTTTTCGCGACGGTTCCCGTACCGTGGAACACCGCTTCAATGATCTGTGGTTTGTTAATGGCCATGGTCAGCGCCTGACGCACTTTCACATTATCCAGCGGCGCTTTCTGCGTATTGAACGACAGGAAACCCGTGTTCAGGCCAGCCTTGCTCATCAGGTTGATGTCTTTATTGGCGCGCATACGATCCAGATCAGCCGGATTCGGGAACGGCATCACCTGGCATTCGTTTTTCTCGAGTTTGGCGAGCCGCATTGAGGCGTCAGGTGTAATGGTATACACCAGACGGTCAATTTTGGATTTGCCCTGCCAGTAATCCGGGAACGCTTTGTACAGCAGGCGCGTGTCTTTCTGGTACTGCACCAGCTCAAACGGCCCGGTCCCAATTGGATCCTGATCCAATTTTTCCGGCGTACCGGCTTTAAGCATCTGATCGGCATATTCCGCCGAGAGGATGGAAGCAAAATACCACGCCAGATCGGCCACGAACGGCGCTTCGGGACGTGTCAGGTTAAAGCGCACCGTGTAATCATCCACCTTATCAATGCTGCCGATAAGATCGCCCATTTTCAGGCTGTCGAAGTTAAGGTAAGTGCCGCCGGAAATTTTATGATAAGGGTTATTCTCGTCTTTCTGGCGCATGAACGAGAAGATCACGTCGTCAGCGTTGAAGTCGCGGGTGGGTTTGAACAACTTGCTGCTCTGGAATTTCACGCCTTTACGCAGGTGGAAGGTATAGGTTTTACCGTCTGCGCTGACCTCCCAGCTTTCCGCCAGACTCGGCACCAGTTCTGTAGTACCGATTTTGAAATCCACCAGACGGTTATAAATTGGCGCAGCGCTGGCATCCACGGAAGTGCCCGATGTATAAAGTTGCGGGTTGAATTGCTCAGGCGAGCCTTCGGAGCAGTAAACCAGCGTTTTAGCACAAACGCCGCTGGTGATGGTTAACGCCAGTAAACCTGTGCTTATTTTTAAGATGTTGTGTTTCATTCTTTTCCCTATTTTCCCTGTCCGGAGAGTGTTTAGATCTTCTTCATCGTGGAACCTAAAGCAAAAACAGATTAACATCTGGATAACACGTAGTAATACTTTGTTATATATGAAAATCTTATAACAGGGAACAATATTTGCGCACATTCAGAGGTTAAGATGTCGACAACAATCGCAACACAGCTTACCGAACGCTTCTACCGCTATCTCTCCGTGACATCACAAAGTGATGCCAGCGCGACGACCTTACCCAGCACGCCGGGCCAGCACGACATGGCGCGGTTGCTGGCTGAAGAACTGCATCAGCTGGGTCTGGAAAATATTCAGATCGATGAACATGCCACCGTGACGGCAGTCAAATCCGGCACCAAAAAAGGGGGGCCGCGTATCGGTTTTATCACGCATATCGATACCGTGGATGTCGGCCTGCGCCCGGATATTCATCCGCAGACATTGCGTTTTACCGGTGAGGATGTGTGTCTGAACAAGGCGCTGGATATCTGGCTGCGCCCTGCGGAACGCCCGGAAATCTTGCCTTACAAAGGTGAGGATATTATTTTCAGCGACGGCACCAGTGTGCTGGGTGCGGATAATAAAGCGGCAGTGACGGTGGTGATGACATTGCTGGAAAACCTGACGGCTGAGCAGGAATACGGCGATATCGTGGTGGCGTTTGTGCCTGACGAAGAAATTGGTCTGCGCGGTGCCAAGGCGTTGGATCTCGCCCGCTTTGATGTCGATTTTGCTTACACCATCGACTGCTGCGAACTCGGCGAAGTGGTGTATGAAAACTTCAATGCGGCAGCGGCAGAAATTACCTTCACCGGCGTGACAGCGCATCCGATGTCGGCCAAAGGCGTGCTGGTGAATCCGCTGCTGATGGCGCAGGATTTCATCAGTCATTTTGACCGCGCTGAAACCCCTGAAAACACTGAAGGCCGGGAAGGTTATATCTGGTTCAACGGCATGAGCGCTTCGCAGCAAGGCGCGGAACTGAAAGCTTCTATTCGCGATTTCGACAGCGCCAGTTTTGCCGCCCGTAAGCAGAAAATTCAGGATGTGGCGAAAGAGATAGCCGCGCAGTATCCGACCGCAAAAGTCTCAGTTGAGATCAGCGATACCTACAGCAATATCAGCAGCGCCATCGGCGAAGATCGCCGGGCGATCGACCTGATCTTTGCCGGCCTGAAAGAAATTGGCGTGGAGCCGAAAGTGATCCCGATGCGTGGCGGCACCGACGGCGCAGCATTATCGGCCAAAGGATTACTGACGCCGAACTACTTTACCGGCGCGCACAATTTCCATTCGAAGTTTGAGTTCCTGCCGGTGAATTCGTTTGTGAAGTCCTATGAACTGACCCTTCAGTTGTGCCTGCTGGCCGCGAAAGGTTGATTTGCTTTAAACCTTCCCCTCATGTGAGGGGAAGGCGCGTACAGATGTTACTTCAGCGCACCGGAAAGGAACTGTTGCAGACGGGCGCTTTTCGGATTGCCAAAGACTTCAGCAGGATCGCCCTGCTCTTCAATCACACCCTGATGCAGGAAAATGACGTGGCTGGAGACATGGCGGGCAAACTCCATCTCATGCGTTACCACCACCATGGTTTTTCCCTCTTCCGCCAGCTTTTGCATGATACGCAGCACCTCGCCGACCAGTTCAGGATCCAGCGCGGAAGTCGGCTCATCAAACAGCAGCACTTCCGGTTCCATCGCCAGCGCGCGGGCAATAGACACACGCTGTTGCTGACCGCCTGACAAGTTCACCGGATATTTACCTTGTGCACGGGCGTCGATGCCCACTTTATCGAGGTATTTCACCGCACGTTCACGCGCTTCGGCTTTGCTCAGCCCCAGCACCTGCACCGGCGCTTCCATGACGTTTTCCAGCACCGTCATGTGGCTCCACAGGTTGAAATGCTGGAACACCATCGTCAGTTTGGTACGCAGCAGTTGCAGTTGCTTCTTATCAAACACTTTCAGCTGACCGTCGGTGTCGCGCACCATGCGGATATCCTGATTATTAACGCTGATCGAGCCTTCGCTTGGTTTCTCGAGGAAGTTAATGCAGCGCAGGAAGGTACTTTTTCCGGAACCTGATGAACCGATAATACTGATCACATCACCCGCATTGGCCGACAACGAAACACCTTTCAGCACTTCGTGGTCGCCATAGCGCTTGTGGAGATCGAGAACCGCTAATTTGTTTTCTGGCATAAAGTTATTCCGCAAAAATAATTCTTATTAATGAGCTTGGGGCTTTACGTGAGCCAGCCAGCGTTTTTCCGCCTTGCGGAACAGCCCGATCAGGACAAAAGAAACACAAAGATAAATCACTGCTGCAATCCCGAAAGCATAAAACGGCTGATACGTCGCCGAGTTGATGTCGCGGGCGATTTTCAGCACGTCCGGTACCGTGGCGGTAAATGCCAGCGCGGTGGAGTGCAACATCAGAATGACTTCATTACTGTAAGCAGGCAGCGCCGTACGTAATGCCGACGGCAAAATAATGCAGGTGTACAGTTTAAAGCGTGAGAAACCGTAGGCATTGGCCGCTTCGATTTCGCCGTGCGGTACTGCGCGGATAGCACCGGCAAAAATCTCGGTGGTGTAGGCACAGGTGTTGAGCGTCAGCGCCAGAATCGTACAGTTAAGCCCGCTGCGGAAGAAGGCATTGAGGAAGTCGGTACCACGCACGATTTCCAGGCTGTACATCCCCGAATAAAACACCAGCAACTGAACATACAGCGGCGTTCCGCGGAAAATATAGGTGTACAGCCAGATCGGATAACGCAGGAATTTGTTAGAAGACACGCGCCCCACCGCCATCGGTACCGCCAGTAATCCGCCTATCACCACGGAGCTGATCAGTAACCACAGGGTGATCGCCAGACCGGTAAAACGGTAGCCATCGCTGTAGAGCAAAGACATACCGTACTGTTGTAAAATCTCGATCATAGATCAGCCCTCTTCACACCCAGCGAATAACGGCGATCAAGCCATACCAGCACGCCGTTCGACAGCGTGGTGAAAATCAGATAAACCACTCCCGCCACAATCGCAAAATAGAACGGCTGATACGTGCCTTTCCCGGCCAGTTGCGTGGCTTTGACCACATCATTCAGACCCAGCAAGGACACCAGCGCGGTGGCTTTGAGAATAACCTGCCAGTTGTTGGCAATACCCGGCAGTGCAAAGCGCATCATGGCCGGAAATAAAATTCGTCGGAAAATCTGTGAACCGCTGAACCCGAAAGCCGTCGCAGCTTCGATTTGTCCACGCGGGACCGCCATAAACGCACCACGGAACGTCTCAGTGAAATAAGCCCCGTAGATAAAGCCCAGCGTGATAATACCGGCGCTCATCGGATCGATATCAATTTGCGTCAATCCCAGTGATTCGGTGACGCTGTTAAGCGCAATCTGCAACCCGTAGAAAATCAATAACATTAATACCAGATCAGGTACGCCGCGAATAAGCGTGGTGTAGCAACCAAAAAAACCAGACACGATCCGGTTCTTTGACAGTTTCCCGCCCGCGCCGATTAACCCTATCACCAGCGCCAGAATGACTGACGAAATCGCCAGCTCCAGTGTCACTAACGTGCCCTGGATAATTACCTGGGAATACCCATACAGCATGGTTTTTTCCTGTCTTTAGTGGATCCCTGCGCAGACAAAAAGACGGCCAGCGTCAGAACCGCAGGGAGCGGCACACCGCCCCCTTTGGCACATCTCACGACGCGTATCAGCCGCCGTAAACATCAAAGTCGAAGTATTTTTTCGCCAGTTTGTCGTAAGTCCCGTCTTTACGCATGCTGTCAAATGCCTTATTCAGTGCGTCTTTCAGGTCAGTATCCGTCTTACGCAGACCCATGCCGGTGCCCACGCCGAAGAATTTATCGTCTTTAACTGACGGGCCAGCAAACGCGTAATCTTTACCTGCAGCCTGTTTCAGGAAGCCTTCGCTGCCTGCCACTTCATCCTGGAATGCCGCGTCAAGACGACCGGAAGCCAGATCCGCATAAATCAGATCCTGGTTCTGGTAAGCGACTACGTTGATGCCTTTTGGCTGCCACATCGCGTTGGCATAAGCTTCCTGAGTGGAACCCTGCAGAACACCGACATTTTTACCTTTCAGCGCATCCAGAGTAGGCAGAACTTTAGAACCTTTAGGCGCGATCAGACGGGCGTTAGCGGCGTAAAGTTTCTCTGTGAAATCAATTTCCTGCTGGCGTTTTTCAGTGATGGATAATGAGGAAATAATCGCATCAATCTTTTTCGCTTTCAGGGACGGGATCAGCGCATCAAAATCACTTTCAACGTAAGTGCATTTAATGGCTGCACGTTTGCACATCTCGTTGGCCAGGTCGATATCAAAACCAACCAGCTTGCCGCTGGAGTCTTTTGATTCAAATGGGGCGTAAGTCGGATCAGTACCGATATTAATTGCTTTAGGCACGGCAGCAAATGCACTACCTGCACTGGCTAAGACCAGAACCAGCGGGAGAACCTTGAACAACTTTTTCATACATTAGCCTCAGTGATTATTCATCTGTTGTGGTTGTGTGTGCGTGAATGAACGTCTTTTTATAGTTTGCTGAACGATGCAAATGGCTTTTTGCCAGATTTTCTCATGCACTTTTCGTGCCGTTTCTCCGCATCGCGACTTTCCGCAGCGAGAGAGTGAAAACCGGTCAAAAAAGCATCGGGATAATGAAAGTTTTCAAAGGTCTGAGGGAAGGATAGCTGAAGGGAGGTTTAACACTGCACCCCAATGAATCAAATTGTGATCATTGTTGGTGCAATGTAACTGAAGTGCGCGAAATGAGTGCGTATTGAGACGTGAAAGTTTAACGACTGCCCTGCCATCGAACAAATAAGTCTTCCGGCAGTTCGATATCAAACTGATCAATCACCCGGTTTACCGTCTGATCGATGATATCTTCCACCGAGGCCGGGCGATGATAAAACGCCGGAACCGGCGGCATAATGACAGCACCCAGTTCAGCGGCCTGGGTCATCAGCCGTAAATGGCCGAGATGCAGCGGCGTTTCACGCACACACAACACCAGACGGCGGCGCTCTTTCAACACCACGTCGGCTGCACGGGTCAGCAGACCGTCGGTGTAGCTGTTTACGATGCCGGAAAGCGTTTTGATCGAGCAGGGCAAAATCACCATTCCGGCAGTTTTAAAAGAACCGGAAGAAATGCTGGCCGCGATATCGCGGGAATCATGCACCACATCGGCCAGCGCCTGAACGTCGCGTAGTGTGAGATCGGTTTCCAGTGTCATCGTCTGGCGGGCCGCATTGCTCATCACCAGATGTGTTTCGATATCAGGTACGCTCTGCAATACCTGCAAGAGCCTGACACCATAGATTGCGCCGCTGGCGCCGGAAATACCGACGATAAGTCGTTTCATGAACACTGCCTTAGAAAAATGAACCCGGACCCGGTGGTGCCAATACTGACATAAATTCAGGCATAAAAAAACGCGCCCGCCCGGTGTTCACCGGAGGGGCGCGTTTATGCGGATGTCAGCAACCGGCTAATCAGCCTTCGTTGTGCATCTCAAGGTTTTCAGCTTCCTGCTGGCCACGCAACGCCTGAGCGTCGTCATTGCGCAGGGCTTCGAGGTATTCCAGATAGTTCTGGTCAACGTCTTTGGTGACGTAAACACCGTCGAAAACTGAACATTCGAATTTCTCGATATCCATATTGTCTTCTTTCACTGCGGCGATCAGGTCGCTCAGATCCTGGAAGATCAAGGCATCAGCACCAATTATCTGGTTGATTTCACTGACTTCACGGCCATGGGCAATCAGCTCGTTCGCGCTTGGCATATCGATACCGTACACGTTCGGGAAACGGATTTCCGGTGCCGCAGACGCCAGATAAACACGTCGCGCTCCGGCTTCACGCGCCATCTCAACAATCTGTTGAGAGGTGGTGCCACGCACGATGGAGTCATCCACCAGCAACACGTTTTTATCACGAAATTCAGCGCGGTTAGCGTTCAGTTTACGGCGTACAGATTTACGGCGTTCCTGCTGGCCCGGCATGATAAAGGTACGGCCGACATAGCGGTTTTTCACAAATCCCTGACGGTACGGTTTATCCAGGATGCGGGCGATTTCCAGCGCGATATCACAGGAGGTTTCCGGGATCGGGATCACCACGTCAATATCCAGGTCTTCCCATTCACGGGCAATTTTCGCGCCCAGCTTTTCACCCATACGAACACGGGCGCTGTAGACGGAAATTTTATCGATGAAGGAATCCGGACGCGCGAAATACACGTATTCGAACAGGCACGGATTGTACTGCGGGTTCTCGGCACACATACGGGTGAACAACTGACCTTTTTCGGTGATATACACCGCTTCACCCGGCGCAACGTCGCGCAGGAACTCAAAGCCCAGCGTATCGAGTGCCACACTCTCAGAAGCCACCATGTACTCATTACGGCCATCTTCCAGCGTACGTTTACCAATAACCAGCGGACGGATACCGTGCGGGTCACGGAACGCCAGCATGCCATGACCGATAATCATCGCCACACACGCGTAGGCACCACGGATTTTCAGATTCACTGCGGCAACCGCAGCAAAAATGTTGTCAGCTTCCAGCGGGTAATGCTGGAAACGATCCAGTTCACTCGCCAGGATATTGAGCAGAATCTCAGAATCGGACGTGGTGTTCACATGACGGCGCTGGCCTTCGAACAGGTTGCTGCGCAATTCGTGAGCATTGGTCAGGTTGCCGTTATGGGCAAGGGTAATGCCGAACGGAGAGTTGACGTAAAAGGGTTGAGCTTCTGAAGCGCTGGAACTGCCAGCCGTTGGGTAGCGCACATGGCCGATACCCATGTTGCCCTGTAAGCGTTGCATATGGCGGGCTTCGAAAACATCCTTCACCAGGCCATTCGCTTTACGTAAACGGAAGTTATTATTCGCGTCGATGGTGGTGATGCCTGCGGCATCCTGACCACGGTGTTGTAACACCGTTAACGCGTCATAAATCGACTGGTTTACCGGCATGAAACCGGCGATACCGACAATACCGCACATGTTGTCTTTTCCTCTTCAGCGCTGCCAAAACTAAATATGTTTTGGCAAGAAACTCGACGTGCTCTGCAGGTAGTCAAAGAACCACCTGATGATATAACTGAACTGTGGGATCAACTGGGATTGTTTCCAGTCTTCACTTTGCGAAAAACCGGTAAAAGTATCGAGGAAGAACAGCATCGCGGAGACAATTAACACCCCGCGCAGTGCGCCGAAGCACACACCTAACACCCTGTCAGTGCCGGACAACCCGGTTCTTTCAACCAGTGAACCAATCACATAGTTGACAATTGCACCTACGATCAACGTCGCGATGAACAAGATGGCAATTGCGATCCCGTTTCGAACTAACTCATCTTCGAAACGTGTGAAGTAGATGGCGAGGTAAGGGTAATAATGGCTGGCAACAAAAAAGGCGCAAGCCCAGGTTACCAGCGATAAAGCCTCACGAACAAAGCCACGGATCAAACTGACTAAAGCAGAAAATCCGATAACCGCAATAATGACGTAATCAATCCAGACCATTAACTATTCCAGTGTCTAATCCAGTCACATCTGCCCCGGCATCCAGTTCGCGGCGAATTCTAACAGAAAAAGAAAACGTTTGCGTAGGGGAAATCAGCCGGTCAGACAAATTAATAATAGCGATTAAAAAAACCTCAATCGCAGCATAAACCTATAAAAATCCAACCAGAGGATCTTATAGAAAAAGGGCACAAATCGCTTGTGCCCTCCGTGGTATTTTTTATGTTTTAACGACTCCCTCCCCTGCGAAGGGGAGGGTTGGGGTGGGGTATTAATGGCAACGTTGAATCTGGCGTTGCCCGCTAAACCCCCTCCCCGCCTCCCCCTTCGCAGGGGGAGGCGCAAAGTCAGTGTGCGGAGTAAGCGCGAACCTGCCCACCCAATCCGCTCAGCTGTTGCAGTTGCGGAAGTGACGCTTCGAGTTTTTGCTTCGAGGCATCCGGGCCGACGTACAGGCGCGTGATCTGCCCCTGTACCGGTGTTGCAGGCACTGTGTAAGCACGGAAACCAGACAACCGCAAATTCGCCACAATCTCATTGGCTTTGGCGGCATTTTTCAATGCGCCAAGCTGCACCACATAAGACTGCCCTGTCGGCGCTTTTTCTGCCGGCGCAGCCTTCGGCTGTTCAACCGGTTTTGGCTGTTCAGCAACGGCCTTCGGTTGCTCAACCGGTTTTGGCTGTTCGACCGGCTTCGGTTTCACCGTTGGCTTCGCTTCCACCATCGGTTTCGGTTCGATCACTTTGGGTTTTTGAGGAGCAGGCTGCACCGGTTTTTTCTGCTCAGGCAGTGTGGTGACCGACGGCGCTTCTATCGTGGTATTACCCGGCGCCACATTGCCATGATTGGCGGCGTTGGTGTTATTGGCAGGACTTGTATCGTCCTGTTCACCATTCATCATCTGATCGGCACCTTCCGGCGGCTGAGCAGGCAAAGATTGCGTGACCGGTGGCACCGAGTCCTGTTCCTCAACATCACCCGGTTTTGGCACCAATGGAATAGACGCAAATTCGTCTTCGTAATGCTTTTTCTTGCCGTCGAGTAAACCAGGCAAAATGATGACACCCAGTGCCACCAGAATGACCGTCCCGACCAGACGATTTTGAAACTTACTTGCCACTGGTTTTCCCCGTGTCTATAGCATCCATTACGTGAGCTACGGTATGGAACGAGCCGCAGACAATCACAATATCCTGAGGAGCCGCCTCCTGCATAGCCTGTTTCCAGGCAGACTCCACATCATCAAACTGGCGCGCCTGCGGCAGATGGACGGTCAGTTCTTCGACACTGGCCCCGCGCGGGCCTTCCAGCGGCGCGCAATACCATTCATCCACCTGCGGCGACAGGCAAGCCAGCGTACCGGCAATATCTTTGTCTTTCAACATTCCGACGACGGCACGCACTTTGCCACCCTTTCGCGGCTGTTCCGCCAGACGTCCGGCCAGATACGCTGCCGCATGCGGATTGTGCGCGACATCCAGGATCAGCCTTGGCGATTCACTCACCGTCTGGAAACGTCCCGGCAAAGCAGCGCGCTGTAAACCGCTGCGCAACGCGGCTTCAGGGATATCCAGTGTTGAATAATGCAGTGCAGCCAGCGCGGTCGCGGCGTTAGCCAGCGGTACATTCGGCAACGGTAAACCTTCCAGCACGTTAACCTCATTACCTTCTTCCCGCGCTGCCCAGCGCCACTGTCCGGCATCCGCAGAAAAATGCCAGTTCACATCGCGGCGGTGTAAATCCGCATGTTTTTCCTGCGCAACCGCAGCAATGGATTGTGGCATATCCGGCTCACCCACCACGGCCGGTTTACCGGCGCGGAAAATACCGGCTTTTTCGCGGCCAATACTTTCGCGGTCAGATCCCAGCCAGTCGGTATGATCCAGCGCAATACTGGTGACGACAGCCACGCTGGCATCGACAATATTAGTCGCATCCAGACGACCGCCCAGCCCGACTTCAAGTATCACCACATCCAGCTTAGCCTGTTTAAACAGCTGCAACGCCGACAATGTGCCGTATTCAAAGTAGGTCAGCGAGATATCGCCACGGCCAGCCTCCAGCCCCGCAAAAGATTCGCAATGCGCAGATTCCGCTAATTCTTCCCCCTGAATACGGACACGTTCAGTGTAGCGCACCAGATGCGGGGAGCTGTAAACGCCCACACGGTAACCCGCCGCCATCAGGATGGATTCCAGCGTCGCGCAGGTGGTGCCTTTACCATTGGTTCCGGCCACGGTGAAAACCAGCGGCGCTGGCGTCAGTAAGTCGAGTTTGGCGGCAACCGCTTTGACCCGGTCAAGGCCAAGCTCAATAGCCTGAGAGTGGAGATGTTCAAGATAATAAAGCCACGTGGCCAAAGGCGACGTGGCTTGGGGAATAAGTTGATTTTGCATGAGTCCCGTTCAACCTTGTCAGGTTCACTTCGACACTACATCACCAGACTGTGACAGCAGGCAATGCCCTCTTTGTCAGATCACACCAACAGAGTAAAAGCACGGCTGTCTGTTTTGCAGAAAAACAGTGTGGGCGGCACAACACGCGGTGGCCGCCCGAATAACTGACCGGCGTTTACCCTGTTCGATCAGGCATCCTGGTTGTCAGCGGCAGAACCGTTGACAGCAACATGGACGTCAGCCACTTTCGGCTCCGGCTGCCCGGTCAGTTTCGCCAGAACGCTGCCCAGTTTGGCGCGCATTTCCGGACGACGTACGATCATATCAATCGCACCTTTTTCGATCAGGAATTCACTGCGCTGGAAGCCCGGCGGCAGTTTTTCACGAACGGTTTGCTCGATAACACGTGGACCGGCAAAACCGATCAGCGCCTTCGGCTCCGCGACGTTAATGTCACCCAGCATTGCCAGACTGGCAGAAACACCGCCCATCGTAGGGTCAGTCAGTACAGAAATGTATGGCAGGCCACGTTCCTGTAACTTCGCCAGTGCTGCACTGGTTTTCGCCATCTGCATCAGCGACATCAGCGCTTCCTGCATACGGGCGCCGCCACTGGCAGAGAAACAGACCAGCGGGCAGTTATCTTCCAGTGCCTGCTCAACGGCACGCACAAAACGTGCCCCCACGACGGACGCCATTGAACCGCCCATGAAAGCAAATTCAAACGATGCGACCACGATTGGCATGCCAAACAGCGTACCTTTCATGACGACCATGGCGTCTTTTTCGTTGGTTTCTTTTTGTGCTGCAACCAGACGATCTTTGTATTTCTTGGAATCTTTAAACTTCAGAACATCTTTAGGCTCAAGCTCACTGCCTAACTCAATCTCACTGCCCTCGTCCATGAAAGTGGACAGACGCATACGCGCGGTAAGGCGCATATGGTGGTCGCACTTAGGGCACACCATGAGATTGCGCTCAAGCTCGGCGCGGTAAAGGACCTGCCCGCAGCTGTCACATTTAGTCCAGACGCCCTCAGGAATACTTGCCTTACGGGTTTGCGAGTCAGTGCTCTTACTAAGAATTCGTTCAATCCAGCTCATCGATAACCTTTCTGTTTGAACCCGGCCGAAGCCAGTCCGCTGTTCATGCTGTAACAAGTCCCCTGAAACCTACCCAAAATCGCCTGTATACGGGGTGATAAAAAACCTCACACACCGCGCCACAGAAGGGTTGTTCGCAGGAACAGACCATAAATTGTCGCTCATTAAACCATAACGGCCAGACACTGTGGATAAAAAACTGGTCCTACCCTCAGGTTTAATGCCTTAAATTTTAAAGCGCTTGCGTAAAAAACGTACGGAATTAATCCTGTTGACGCTTTTCTTTGGCCGCTGCGCGTTTGTGCCGCCAGATTTCAATCACACCCGGCAGGATGGAAACCACAATGATTGCCACGATCAGTAATTTCAGATTTTCCTGAACAATCGGCAGATCGCCGAAAAGGTAGCCAGCATAGGTAAATAACAGCACCCAAACCAGTGCACCAATCACGTTATACGCAGCGAAATGGCGGTAAGACATATGCCCCATACCGGCCACAAACGGTGCAAACGTGCGGACGATCGGCACGAAGCGCGCAAGAATAATCGTTTTGCCGCCATGTTTCTCGTAAAACTTATGCGTCTTGTCCAAATAACTGCGACGGAAAATCTTTGAATCAGGATTACTGAACAGACGTTCACCAAAGACCCGTCCGATAGTGTAGTTCACCGCATCGCCGAGTATCGCCGCAATCGCCATCAGGAACGCCATCAGATGAACGTTCATGTCGTTGCCCGGCAACGCCGCCAGCGCACCTGCTACGAACAATAATGAGTCACCCGGCAGGAAAGGTGTCACCACCAGACCGGTTTCGCAGAACAAAATCAGGAATAAAATGCCGTAAACCCAGATGCCATACTGCGCAACCAGCTCCGCTAAATGCACATCAATATGCAAAATAAAATCAATGACAAAGTGAATAAAACCCATTTGATTTTCCACCTCTTTCCGGTTTAACAGCCCATTTAAACAATCGCTTGATCCGTTCCTTAATCTTCGAGGAACAGGGGTCCCATATTCACCTGAGGCAGCGCAAATTTCTCAGGGTAATCCACGCAGACCAGATATAACCCTTCAGGCTTGCCCGTAGCTGCCGCAAGATTGCGATCTTTCGCTGCCAGTAGCTCCCCCATCCAGCCAACAGGCTGATTACCGGCACCGATTTCCACCAGGCTACCCACGATGTTGCGCACCATGTGATGAACAAACGCATTAGCCTTGATATCGACCACCACATAGCTGCCGTGACGGCTCACATTCACATGCATCACATAACGCCACGGCGTACGCGACTGGCACTGTGATGCACGAAAAGACGTGAAATCGTTCTCACCCAGCAACGCCTGACCGGCAAGCTGCATTTTTTCGACGTCGAGCGGCATGTGAACATGGGTCACGCCGGCATGCAAAATCGCTGAACGGTAACGGTTGTTATAAATAACGTATCGATACCGGCGGGCGGTGGCGCTGAAACGGGCATGAAAATCCTCGCCCACATTCGCACACCAGCGCACAGCGATATCTTTGGGCAAATGGGTATTCACCCCCATCGTCCACGCCGCGTCTTTGCGCAGCACCGGCGTGTCGAAATGCACCACCTGCCCCGTTGCGCTGACGCCTGCGTCTGTACGCCCGGCGCAAAACACGACGATCGGTGCATTGGCCACACGGCTCAGTGCTTTTTCCAGACACTCCTGCACGCTGGCGACGCCCTGCTGACGCTGCCAGCCAAAATAGGCACTGCCGTCATATTCAATGCCTAACGCCACACGTCCGGCAACCGGTGCGGTGCTGACGTCAGCGATCACTTCATCGGACATAATCAGTACCAGTACTCGTTAATCAGCTTCTCTGCGGTTTCCACCGCCATCAGTGCGCCGCCAAAACGGACGTTGTCAGCCACTGACCAGAATTGCAGTAACTCAGGAATGCCGTAGTCATTACGGATACAACCGATGCTCAGATTGGCATTACCGGACGCATCGCTGACCTGCGTCGGGAAATCATCTTCATCGCTCAGATTAATATCATCAATGCGTTCGAGTTCAGCGCGCGCTTCTTCCGCTGACAGCGGGCGCAAACCTTCCATATGAACCACCTGCGCGTGACCGTAAAACACCGGCGACTGCACGCAACTGACAGAAATCGGCAGCCCATCGTCCTGCAACACTTTGCGAACCTGATCCACCAGACGGCGTTCCTGACGCACACTGCCCTCTTCATCACTGACCAGCGGTAACAGGTTAAACGCCAGTTGTTTGCTGAAAATGCCTTCTTCTGCCGGAATGCCGTTCAGCAGACGGGCGCTTTGCCCGGCCAGATCGTCAACCGCGGCTTTGCCCAGCGCAGAAACGGAAAGCAAAGAAGTGACATGCAGACGCGACAAACCGGCCTGTTCGGTCAGTGGTTTGATGGCGGTCAGCAGTTGGCTGGTCAGGCTGTCGGCCACGGCCACGATATTGCGGTTGCGGTAATGAGACAGTGCGTCAGGGTTCACGCCCGGCACCACCAGAGGAATATCGTGTTCAAGAGAGAACAGGCCGCTGCTGTCGATGACCAGACAGCCCTGATTTGCCGCTTCTTCGGCATACAAGGCAGAAGCCTCAGAACCCGCAACAAAGAACGCCAGTTGGACCTGCGACCAGTCGAACTCAGATGCCTGTTGTACGCGCAGACTTTTGCCGTTAAAACGCACGGTCTTACCGGCGCTGCGTTCACTTGCCAGCGGGAAGAGCTCACCAACCGGGAACTGACGATCAGCCAATAATTCCAGTAACGCATCACCGACTGCGCCCGTTGCGCCAAGCAGCGCAATATTCCAGCCATCAGACATGTTGGTATTCTCCAGAAAATAAAAGTACAAAATACAAGGGGCGATGATGATCACCGCCCTGTTTGCAAACGTGTTATCGCACCACTCGCGGCGAAAAAACTTAAGGCCGTTTTAAGCAGTGGCTAACTGGCTGTTAAAGCCCAGTTTTTTCAACACACCGGCGGTCGCCGCATCGTCGCAAATCACCCGTAAAGATGACCACTCACGACGTTCTTCATAGAACTTACGCAGCTTGTCGAATTCGCCCGGTTTTCCGGCGACACGGCGCAAAGGCCGGTCATCGCGGCGCACATCATACACTAAGTGAATAAGACGCAGCAGTTTGGCTTCGCTCAGCGCGCCACTCAGCGTCACTTCGGCAAATTCAGGCGCAGGGAGTAATGATTCCAGCGGCACCGTTTGTGGCTGACCGATAAACTGACTGAATGCTTCGAACACCTGTGTGGTGCCGCGTGCTTTCCCTTCCAGGCTGTAACCGGCGATATGTGCCGTGCCGATAGCAACTTTATCCAGCAACGCTAACGACAAATCAGGTTCCGGTTCCCAGACATCCAGCACAGCCGTCAGTTTTTTGCTGCCATTCAGTGCGTCGAGCAGCGCGGCGTTATCCACCACCTCACCACGACAGGCGTTAATGAGGATCCGGTCAGCGGGCAGACGCGCCAGTAAATCCGCATCCACCAGATGATGTGTGGCATAAGGGCCGGACATATTCAGCGGCGTATGGAACGTCAGGATATCGGCTTCAGCGACCAGCTTCTCAAGCGGCCAGAATTCACCGGCATCACCCCGATCGGCTCGCGGCGGATCGCACAATAACGTGCGTACACCCAGCGCTTCAAGGCGGGTATTCAGACGTGAACCGACGTTACCGACACCAATGATCCCGACCGTTTTATCGCGCAGATGGAAACCGTCGCGCTGAGCAAGGATCAGCAAGGATGAGAAAACATATTCCACCACGGCAATGGCATTACAGCCGGGCGCGGCCGAGAAACCAATCCCTGCGCTGGCAAGCCATGCATCATCAACGTGATCGGTGCCCGCCGTGGCGGTACCCACAAATTTCACCGGTTTTCCCGCCAGCAAACTTTCGTTCACTTTGGTCACAGACCGCACCATCAACGCATCGGCATCATTCAGGGCATCTTGCGGGATAGGACGGCCAGGTACGGCCTGCACGTTCCCCAACCGGCTAAAAAGCTCGACGGCATACGGCATATTTTCATCAACCAGGATTTTCACGTTTGTCTCCGGCAGCATGGCCTAAAGAAAGAATAGAAAATAAAGAGGGCATTGATTTTGCCACGATACCGGGCCAGATCCCAACTTTCAGGGCACAGGTTTACCTGTCGTTACGAAAACGCTGCGGCGTGGTGCCGGAAACCTGCTGGAACATGGCGATAAATGCCGAAGACGAGCTGTAGCCCAGATCAAGCGCGACTTCCTGCACCGTTTTCCCCTGCTCCAGCAATGAGACCGAATGCAGGAAACGCAACCGCTGACGCCATTGGGCAAAACTCATCCCCAGTTCCTGCTGGCAACGCCGCGACAATGTTCGTTCGGTGGTATACACCTGCTTCGCCCATTGCGCCAGCGACGTATTATCCGCCGGGTTTTTCTCCAGTGCGCTCAGAACGGGGGCCAGTAATTTATTTTCCGATGTGGGTAAATAAGTGTTCTGACGGGGTGCCAGACTGATTTGATCCAATAAAACGCGGCACATACGCAGATCCGTTTCACTCTGCGGCTCGGTCATATTCCGTGAGAAACAGTCATCAGCAATGGCGTTAAAAATGGCCGTCGGCGTCAGCAGGCAAGGCCCGGCGGGCAGATGGGTATCCAGCTCAGGCGCGATATCAATGACGCAAAAACGCGTGGTTTTACGGTTATAGCTTGAATGCTCAACCCCTGCGGGCACCCAGATAGCGAATTCACGCGGGGCCAGATAACGCTGTCCCGCCACGCGCATGGCAAGAACGCCGGATTTCACGCAGATAATCTGGCTCCACGGATGTGAATGCTCAACATACTCAGAATTCCCCTCCACAATTTCCCCGCGAAAAAGCAGGGTCACCGGCATCTTCTCCGGTAACGGCGGGTAATATCGGGGCAAAGAAGTACGCGGCGCGGGCATAAATACCTTTTGTCTGTGAGCAACACGAGGATTGTCTGAATTACGCGATCAGTTGTCTGATTATCGTTATATATAACAAATAAGACAACCGTACACTGACGTGACGATTTACTCAGGAATAATATTCAATGAATGTGCTCTTTCCCCTGCTCGCCGTCCTGATCTGGTCGCTGAATGCTGTTGTCAGCAAAGCCTCGGCCAGCGCGATTGATCCTGCCGCCATTTCGTTCTACCGCTGGCTTCTGGCATTGCTGACGCTGACGCCTTTCGTTCTGCCCGGCATGCTGCGCAACCTTCAGGTGGTGAAACAATACGGGTGGAAACTGCTGATCCTCGGCCTGTTGGGCATGGTGCTGTATCAGAGTCTGGCTTACTACGCCGCACACAGCGTCAGCGCACTGTTTATGGGTATCCTGAATTCACTCATCCCGCTGCTGACCGTGCTGATTGGCCTGTTTGTGCTCAGTGTGGTCCCGACAGTAGGTGTGGCGCTGGGCAGTATTATTTCCCTCGGCGGTTTAGTCTGGCTGGTCAGTGCCGGGGATCCGGCGCAGTTGCTGCAACACGGCATCGGCACGGGCGAACTGATGATGTTTGCGGCTTCGGCCTCCTACGCGCTGTATGGCGTGCTCACCAAACGCTGGGCGATCCCGCTGCCGAACTGGCAGTCGTTGTATGTGCAGATCATTTTCGGCGTTTTATTGCTGCTGCCCAACTTCCTGCTCGCGAAGGATGTCAGCCTGACGGCACATAATATTCCGCTGGTGCTTTTCGCCGGGATCCCGGCGTCAATTATTGCGCCATTTTTGTGGATCCAGGGCGTGATCCGTTTGGGTGCCAATAAAGCGTCGATTTTCATGAATCTGTCGCCGATTTTCACTGCGGTCATCGCCGTACTGTTTCTGCACGAACAGTTGCACAGCTACCATCTGATTGGCGGAGGTATCACGCTTGCCGGGGTCATTCTGGCACAGCGTTTGCGAAAGCCGCTGTTCACCCGTAGCGCGTCCGCGAAACAAAAATAAATTATCTCAATCGTATGCCATCTTCACTGAAGAGGGTGGCGCCTTCCCTCCACTTTCTGCTTTCGCGCCCCGCCAGACGTTTTTAGCGGCTGTTTTAGGAAACAATATCCTGAAGAATCTTTCTCAGCCTGCTATTCACTGTGTCGATTAAAACACTTTGCAGGTATGATGAGGCGCTTCCGCGCTCTGCGCCGTGCTTTTTACTTATCATTGAGTTTAAGCGACGTTTTAAATTTCCAGCGAAGGACGGTGATATGCAACCTTTGAGCGGCCCGGGCATGCCGGTTGGCGACAACAGAACACAACCCCAGGGTCAGACCGTTCCGGCTAAAGCAGGTACTGAGCTGCCATTAACGCCGGTACAGCGCACCACGCTGGAAAAACTGATCGTCAAACTGATGGCACTGACGCCAATCAAATCTGCTGAGATCTGGGCCAATTTGCGCCACGATCTTGCGTTGCCTCACGGTGCAGAAATCACCTCACAGCAATTCCCGCAGGCCGAAGCGCTGTTGCAGGGAAAACTCTCGCAGGCGCAGGACAGCCATGCCTCACGCCAGCTGATGCTGCAACTGACTGAGCTGCTGCCGCAGGGTAATAACCGGCAGGCGGTGAGCGATTTTATCCGCCAGAATTTCGGTCATACCGTACTGAGTCAGCTGACGCATCCGCAGTTGCAACAGGTGCTGGATCTGATCCAGACCCGTCAGATGAATATCCCGCAGCCCCAGCAGACGCCGGTCACCGATCGTCCGTTGCTGCCTGCCGAACACAACAGCCTGCAACAGCTTGTCACCCGCCTCAGTGCAGCCACTGGCGAAGCCCCGGTGAAAGTCTGGCAGGAACTGTTTACGCTGGTTGGCGTGAAAGTGGGCGAACCTATACCGGCGAAGCATTTTCAGGTGCTCAGCCAGTTTATGCAGGTGAAAGCGTCACTGAGCCAGCAGACCACCGCACCAACGCTGACCACATTGCTGAGCGTGCTCAAGCAACCGGCCAGCACCCATGAAATTCATCAGCTAACGGAATACGCCGAAAACCGTTTCAGTGCGACGCTTTCCACGCCGCTGACGCAGGTTCAGGTCAGTGATCTGATTGGTGTGCTGTTCAGCCAGCGGGTTGACCGTTCTCCACGCGCCGATGATACAGACGATACATTCACCACCGTGACACGGACCGATCCTCAACCGATCATGAATCCGTTTATCGCGATGTTGCCGCCGTCCATGCAGGCGATGGGCGGCAAGCCGCTGTTGTTTATCGCGTTCGTGGTGGTCGTACTGCTGTTGTGGTTGCTGTTTTAATCCTGCAATAACGCCTTATCAACAACCGCAATCTGGCGGCATTTGTTCCCGTGAATACTGTCCGCGTTCTTCACCTGGCGTAACCGGGTGCTGATCGCGGATCCAGAAATCCAGCCCGCCAATCATTTCCTTTACCCTGAATCCAAGTTTCGCCAGTTTATACGCGCCCTGCGTTGAACCGTTGCAGCCGATTCCGTCGCAATACGTCACGTACACCACGTCTTTGCTAAGTTCGCGGGTGCTTTCTGCTGTCATCAGTTTATGCGGAAAACTGACCGCGCCCGGCACATGGCCGCGTGCATAATGTTCAGCAGAACGGGTATCAATAACCACAATTGCGCTCACACCGTTTTGTAAATCCGCCGCGACATCGGCGGCATCAGTATAAAAACTCAGTTTCGACAACAAATACGCAGCACTGATTTCAGGTGACGGTGGTGCGAATCCCAAAACATAAGACTCTTGTTGCATAAACGCTTCCTCATTAAGTGATATGGCTGAAAACAGTTCCATCATCGCTGTTTTTGGTCTTATGATTAATGCCAATTTCAAGTCAATGATAAGACCCATTATGCCAGCACTGTCTCAGCCCTCTGCACTGATTACGCTTTTCGAAAACACAGCGACCAACGGTTCAGGCGCTGCGGCAGGTTTGCGTGACCGGCTGTGTGCTGCGTTGCGGCAGGCCATCAATTCCGGCGCGCTGGCTGGCGGAGAACGCTTGCCCTCTTCCCGCATTCTGGCCTGTGATCTGAAACTCTCACGGGTGACCGTGGAAGCCGCCTACGCGCAGGCAGAAGCGGAGGGTTATCTTCAGCGCCATACCGGCAAAGGCACCTTTGTCAGCCAGTCACTGCCCCGCGCTCCGTCCTCCCGAAACAGTAAAGTCATCCCACCGGGATTGGCGGGATTGTCAGCACGCGGAGAGAAAATTGTCGCCACCGGCGGTTGTCGTGATCCGCAATCGCCCGTCGCCTTTGCAGCCGGTTCGCCTGATCTGCGCGCCTTCCCGCTGAAAATCTGGAAGCAAATTACCGCCAGACAACTGCGGACTCAGGGCGAACGTCTGCTGGGATATGGCGACCCGCAAGGGTATTTGCCGTTGCGCGAGGTGCTGGCCAGCTATCTTCAGCAGTCACGCGGGGTCATTTGCAGCGCTGAACACATCCTGATCACCACCAGTTCTCAGCAGGCATTACAACTGCTGGCGATGCTGCTGATTGATCCGGCGGATAGGGTTTGGGTTGAGCAGCCGGGATATCCGGGCGCCCGCAACGCGTTTGCCAGTGCCGGAGCCGACATTTGCGCCATTGCGGTGGATGAGCAGGGAATGGCGCCGGAAGCTGATTCACCCGTGCCACGCCTTATGTACCTGACACCATCACACCATTACCCGACCGGTGTCAGCCTGAGTTTGTCACGCCGTTTACACCTGCTCGAATACGCGAAACGTCACAACAGCTGGATCATCGAAGATGATTATGACAGCGAACTGCATTACGACGGGCGACCGCTTCCGGCCATGCAGGGGCTGGATAAACATCAGCGGGTTATTTATGTGGGGACGTTCTCGAAAGTTTTATTTCCGTCTTTGCGGCTGGCCTATGCCGTATTACCGCCTGCGCTGGTGGCGCCAATGGTGATGATGCGCACCGTGAATGACGGCCATTCTTCGCAACTGATGCAGGCCGTCACGGCGGAATTTATGCAGGCCGGGCATTTCGCTTCACATCTGCGCTTGTCACGTCAGCTTTACCATAGCCGCCGTGATCATCTGCTGGCGCAAATTAAGCAAAAGATTGAATGGCTGACACCTCAGGTGGCAGCCGGAGGGCTACAGCTCGCTGCCCGTCTGCCTGCCGGGCAGGAACCGCATTTCAGCGCCCTTGCCGCACAGGCTGGCGTTGAAACGCCACGGCTTTCACCTTTGTTTACCGCCAGCGCCGGTGTAGTGACACAACATCAGGACGGCTGGCTGCTGGGGTTTTCAGCATTAACCCCCGCTGAAATCACCGCCGCCGTGAACCGTCTGGCTTCGCTGCAGGTGCCTGTCATTTAACAAACAGCGTCAGCAATAGCCAGCCCGTGATGCCGCTGAACAGCAGGAACGGGAAAGAGTAATAGTGAAACCGCAGCCAGATCTTTTTGTCATTCGCCATGCGTAACGCGATGAGATTGGCCAGTGAGCCTATCGCCAGCCCGAAACCGCCGGCATTGACGGCATAAGCCAGCAGCGGCCCGGAAGGTAAATAGTTGATCATCAGGATCGTCGCAGGCACATTGCTGATCACCTGAGAAAGCCCGATGCTCAGCAGATAATGTCCGTAATCTGGCAAGCTATGAATGTGGGTAAACGCAGGCTGCAGGGCATTCAACCCGACCAGTAAACGCACATCGATAAACATCACGATAAACACCAGGATCAGCGGCCAGTCGATACGCAGCAGAACATTCCGCGCCAGCAATAAAAAGCACAGGATCACCGCCAGCAACCCATACAACGCCAGCCCCAGATCGACACAGGCAATAAACACCACGTAAAGGACGACGCAGCTAACCAGCAGACGCTTGCGGAAAGGGTATCCCTGATTGTTTTCAATCTTTTTCAGGCTATGCGACGGAAAACAAAACCAGGTCACCAGCAATAATGCAGCCAGGGTTATCAGCGCCAGCGGTGTCATCTGCCCGATAAAATGCAGGAACGACTGACCGGATTTATTCCATAGCAGGATATTTTGCGGATTACCGATCGGCGTAAGCAGCGAACCGGCATTTACCGCCAGCGCTTCAAATATAATCAGCCGCGTCACCGGCAACGACGTCAGTTTCTTCAGCGTGATCGTCAGCGGAATCACGATGAACAGTGCGACGTCATTGGTCATAAACGTGGACAGCAGCGCCGCCGCAGTGACCAGAAACAGCGCCAGCCGCCGCTCATTGTCGATGGCGTTAATCATCTTACGGCCAACAAAATCAAAATAACCGCTGACCTCAACGCCCTTGGTCAGCATCAGCAAACCCAGCAAAGTGACGATCGTGTCCCAGTCCACAAACTGCGGGAACCGGCTGATTTTCTCCGGCTGGAACAGGGTCAGAATGACGCCAAGCAGGATTAACAGATGCAAAAATCTGTCACGTAAAAAAGGCTTCAATACAGAGCCAGATGCCGCCATCAACATGTTTTTTTCTTCTCTGATCAGAATGCGCTGACGTTACCCGAAGAATTTCGCCGCTGCCAGCGGATAACATCGATCAGCATAAAAATAAGTAAACTCGCGCCCATTACTGGCAATGAAATTGCCAGACCGAGCGTGATCACCAAAATCGGGCATTGCAGGCTGAACGGCACCGACGTCCAGGTTTGCAGCAGAGTAACAACCGGATGACTACCGTCATTGCTGACAGTTCTGCGCAGCCACCACAGGCGATATCCCCAGGCAATCATCACGCAAAGTCCGACACCAAAAATCACCAGGATGGCCTGATTCCAGACGCCGAACAGAATCCCCATATGTGCATCCACGCCCCAGCGAGTGAGTTTGGCGAGCAACGGGAAATCAGCAAACCGCACGTGGTCGACAATCTGCATGGAACGGGGATCGACGGACACCGCATCCACCTGCGTCGGCCAGCGGCGATCGACTTCCGTCACCGTCCAGGCTTTCTCCGCACTATACGTCGGACGGATTTCAATCTTGTTCGCCGCAATGCCAGACTCACGCGCCGCCTGTACCACTGCATCAAAAGTCTGTGCAGAAACAGCGACGGCTTGCGGCACAGCAGGCATTTTATGCGCAGACATGTCCATTCCCGGCATATCAGGCATGTCTGCCATCTGCGCATGATGTTCAGCATGTTCATCCACAGGTGCGGCGGCCGCCTGCGGATCCAGACTGGTTTTCACGGCAGGCGTCATCCAGCCCATATACGCGCGCAGCACACCGATATTGTCACCCGCCCATTGCGACCACGTCAGGCCGGTGGCGGAGAAGAACAGTAAGCCAGCCAGTAAACACAGGCCGAGCGTGCTGTGCCAGCGGCGGCTGTGCTGCTGTTTTTCCGCTTTCCCGCTGACCTTACGCAACTGGCGGGGTTGACGGCGGCCAGTGAACCAGAGCACGACGCCGCCCAATGCCGCTACCCACAACCAGGAGGCGGCGAGTTCGCTGTAAATACGCCCCGCATCACCGAGTAGTAAGCCGCGATGTAAATCATCCAGCCAGGTGCGGAACGGCAAAATGCCGCTGGTGCCGTACACCGTCATGTCCCCTTTCACCGCCAGCGTCACCGGATCGATGAAAATCGCCCGGCTTTTGGAGGCGCCCAGTTGCGGATCAGAAAACATGACCCGGGTGGTCTCACCGGCAGAAGGTGCCGGTCTGACCGCATAAATCTGTTTATCCTGACCGGTTACGTTTAGCGCCGCATCTATCTGTCGGGAAAGCGGCTGCGGTTCACCGTGTGAGGAGGTGAAGAGCGCATCAGAATAGAGATGATTTTCGAACTGAGGGGTCAGCACATACAACGTACCGGTGAGTGCCGCGACAAAAATAAACGGTCCGACGAACAGGCCAATGTAAAAATGCACGCGGCGCAGCAACGCCAGAAAGGCCACTCGTGCAGGCATTTTTTTACCCGCGCTGGCAGGCAGGTTTGCAGGTTGATTCATAAATCTGATTTCCTGAATTTCAAATAGCACGCCGTCAACAGCGATAACAATCGCAGTTAACTTGAAAAAATTGATTCAGAGGCAGTTACAGAAAAACAGGCGGTGCGCGGGGTTGGGAATCCGTGAAAAACAGCGAAGGGATAAGACGTTGTATAACAGCGCGCGGAGGGGCACGGCTGGAAAAATCCAGCGACCACAGCATCGGCATGGCCTGTAAATCGAGCATCGGTAAATGCACCAGCAGCACGCAATAACCGCAGGCAGCATCGCTCATTTCACCGGAAAGCATCGCTTTCACCGCATCCTGCGGCGCTGATTTACAGGCTTGCTTCTGACAATGTTCCATCGATGATGCGTGATGGCCTGACATATTCATGTCAGCCATATCTGCATCCGGCATATCCATGTCCATATCGGACATCACCATGCCGGACATCATCATATGCTGCGCACCCTCAGCCACCAGCGATTTAGAAATCACCGGCGCAATAAACAACATCAGGATCGCCACTATCCCGAGCCAGGCCGGAACATGCAGATGTCGATGATGGATGTGTCTGAGTGAGAGCATTATGTCAACAAGGTGAAAATAAGAAGCGGCGAAATTGTACCTGAATTGTTGATAAACATATCCAAAATCATTCGAGTTGCATCAAGGCGGCGAGAGAATGAATCCTCAGGAGCTTACAAAAGTAAGTGACTGAGGTGAATGAACGAAGCCAACGCAGAGGCGGCCCGAAGGATGATGGATGTAAAAAAGCCCGCTCGGAAGCAGGCTTTTATTGACTGACTTAGCGACAGATTATTTGTCGTTTTTCAGCTTACGCATGACCAGCGTGGCATTGGTGCCACCGAAGCCGAAGCTGTTGGACATCACAGTCGTCAGCTCGCGCTGAGTGGGTTTAGTGATGATGTCCATGCCTTCTGCCTGCTCATCGAGGTTCTCGATGTTGATGCTTGGCGCGATGAAGCCGTATTCAGCCATCAGCAAGGTATAGATCGCTTCCTGAACGCCTGCGGCACCCAGCGAGTGACCGGTCATGGCTTTGGTAGAAGACAGTGCCGGGGTTTTATCGCCGAACACTTCACGGATAGCGCCCAGTTCTTTCACGTCGCCGACCGGGGTAGAAGTCCCGTGCACGTTCACGTAGTCGATTGGGGTATCCACGCCGTTCATTGCCATTTTCATGCAACGCACTGCGCCTTCACCAGATGGAGCCACCATGTCTGCGCCGTCAGACGTTGCGCCGTAGCCAACGATTTCTGCGTAAATGTGTGCGCCACGTGCCAGAGCGTGTTCCAGCTCTTCGACAACAACCATACCGCCGCCGCCTGCGATAACGAAACCGTCACGCGCTTTGTCGTAGGTACGGGAAGCTTTGTCTGGTGTTTCGTTGTAGCTGGTGGACAGTGCGCCCATCGCGTCGAATTCGCACGCCATTTCCCAGCACAGCTCTTCACCGCCACCGGCAAACACTACGTCCTGTTTGCCCAGCTGAATCATTTCTACCGCGTTACCGATGCAGTGTGCAGAGGTGGCGCAGGCAGAACTGATGGAATAGTTAACACCACGAATTTTGAATGGGGTCGCAAGGCAGGCTGAAACGCCGGAAGCCATCGCTTTGGTCACCATGTAAGGGCCAACGCCGCGCAGGCCTTTGGCACGCATACCGTCGGAACCCGCAACCTGATTGCGCGGAGAACCGCCGCCGGAACCTGCAATCAGGCCGGTACGTTCGTTGGAAACCATTTCAGGGGTCAGACCAGAGTCTTCAATCGCCTGTTGCATGGAAAGGTAAGCGTAGATCGAGGCATCACTCATGAAACGCACAATCTTACGATCGATGAGGCCTGCGGTGTCTAATTTGACATCACCCCAGACGTGACTACGCATCCCGGCATCTTTCAGCTCTTGCGAGAAGGTGATCCCAGAGCGACCTTCCTGCAGAGATGCAAGAACTTCCTGCTTGTTGTTACCGATGCTCGAGATGATACCCAGGCCAGTAATCACTGCACGTTTCATTTAATACCTCTTGTACTATTCACCATTTGGGATTTCGTCACGCACTCTAGCGTACAGTTGTACGCCGAACAAGTCCGATCAGCAATTCCTTGTGTAAATCGTGGTAAATTTGCGCGGGTGCAAACGCAGCGTTAAACTCCGGCATCGCCTTGAACTGAGAGAGTTTCACGTGAGCCATAACCCGATCACACCCGCTGAATTAAGCTGGAACGAACAGGGTACACCTGTTTCCCGACATTTTGATGACGTCTATTTTTCCAATCAGAACGGCCTGCTGGAAACGCGTCATGTTTTTCTCAATGGCAATCATTTTCCGGCGCGTTTTGCCGATCACCCCCGCCAGTTGTGCATCATCGCCGAGACCGGTTTTGGCACCGGCCTGAACTTTCTGTCGCTGTGGCAAGCCTTCGATGCATTCCGCGAGGCGCACCCCGACGCTGTGCTGCAACGCCTGCATTTCATCAGCTACGAGAAATTCCCGCTGTCTGCCCATGATCTGGCGACAGCGCACACACAATGGCCCGAACTCGCCGCGTATTCCGCGCAGCTTTGCGAACAATGGCCGATGCCCTTTTCCGGCTGTCACCGGCTGCTGCTGGCGGACGGGCGCATCACGCTTGATCTGTGGTTCGGCGATGTGACTACCCTGCTTCCGGCATGTGACACCAGTATGAATCAGCAGGTCGACGCCTGGTTTCTCGACGGATTTGCACCTTCCAAAAACCCGGACATGTGGACGGAGGCGTTATTCCGTTCTATGGCGAAAATGACCCGCCCGCAGGGTACATTCGCCACTTTCACCGTGGCCGGTTTTGTCCGCCGCGGATTGCAGGACGCAGGTTTTGACATCAGCAAGGTGCCGGGATTCGGCGAAAAGCGGCATATGTTAGCCGGTGTGCTGCCGGCAAAAATTGATGTACCTCATCCCGCACCGTGGTATGTGCGCCCGGCGGCGAAAAATGCCACTGAATTCGCCCTTCTCGGCGGCGGCGTCGCCAGCGCCGTATTGTCGCTGGCGTTACTTCGCCGTGGCTTTGCGGTCACGCTGTATTGCGCCGATGAAAAACCGGCGCTCGGCGCTTCAGGTAACCGCCAGGGCGCGGTTTATCCGTTGCTCAATGGCCGCGGCGACACACTGGAAAACTTCTTTGCGCATGCCTTCACCTTCGCCCGCCGCCAGTATGCGCAGCTTGAAAAGCGGGATGTGCCTTTCGATCACGGCTGGAGTGGCGTCACGCAACTGGGTTATGACGAAAAAAGTCAGGGCAAAATTGACGGCATTCTCACAGGCGGCTGGCCGGAAGCACTGGCGAAAGGGCTGAGTGAAGAAGATGTGGAAGCGTTGTGCGGATTGCCATGCGGCAGCGGCGGCGTGACGTATCCGCTCGGCGCGTGGCTGTGTCCGGCAGAACTGACGGCTTCGCTGATTGCGCTGGCCGAAACGCAGGGCTTAACGGTGCATTATCGCCAGCGCGCGACCGCATTAAATTTTGACGCAGATTCGCAGTGGGCGCTGACCTTTGCCGATGGCCATGTTGCCCGTCATCAGGCGGTAGTCCTGGCGAACGGTGCGGACATTACAGATTTCAGCCAGACCGAAAAACTGCCGGTTTACGCGGTCAGCGGTCAGGTTTCGCATATTCCGACCACACCGGCGCTGAGCAAGCTTAAACAGGTACTGTGTTACGACGGCTATATGACGCCGGTCAGCCCGCAGAATCAGCATCATTGTATTGGCGCAAGCTATCACCGCGCCGACAAATGCACGGATTACCGTGAAGACGATCAGCAGGAAAACCGCCAGCGTTTACTCAGCTGTTTGCCGGATCAGCAATGGCCGCATGACGTGGATGTGAGTGAAGGCGAAGCGCGAAACGGCGTGCGTTGCGCGACACGGGATCATCTGCCGATGATCGGCTCGGTGTCAGATTACGACGCATTGCTGGAAAGCTATAAAAAACTGGATCTGGATATTCAGCGTCATCGCCCGGTTGCAGAAGCGCCGGTGTATGAAAATCTGTTTCTGTTTGGCGCGCTCGGCTCACGCGGTCTGAGTTCCGCGCCGCTGGGGGCGGAAATTCTGGCGGCGCAGATTGCCGGTGAACCGCTGCCGCTCGACAGTGACACGCTGGCAGCACTGAACCCGAACCGGATGTGGGTCAGAAAACTGCTGAAAGGCCGCCCGGTCGAATCGCATTAACCCGCCACTTTTCAGGCAATAAAAAAGCGCAGCCGGTTAATCCGTCGCTGCGCTTTTTTTTACTGAAAAGAGATTACTGAGGGAGAGATGCCTGATACAGATTTTCCCACATCCCCTGCACCAGAAGCTGATCGCGCGGCGACAGTTCACCGGCTTTGATGGCCTTGTCCAGACCGTCCTGAACACGGAGTTTCAACGCTTCGGCGGTGTGTTCACCGTTCTCTTCCGCTTCCGCCACCGCGACGGTCAGGTGGCCTCGCAGATAGCCACTGGCAAATAACTCATCGTCGCTGGCGCTTTCGACCATATCGTCGATTAGCGTTAAAATCCGCGTTTCAAATTCTGCGATCATTACTCTTCCTCTCGTGTTCAGTTCTTATTCGATCGGCTGCAATGCAGGGAAATCTGCAGGCGTCAACGGGGCCGTATTGTAAAACGATTGTAACGCTTTAATAAAGCGCGCCGGTCTTTCAGGGATACCCTGCTCCAGCATACGCAGCACTTCTTCGCGTACTTTGTTCTGGAAACCCACGCGGTCCGGCTCGCAATCGCCGCTGAGATTGTCACAGCTAACGTTGAAACGAAAACCTGCCGCCGCACAGAACAACCATTCGTAAGATTGTGGTTTGACTTCCACTTTCTCGAATTCACTTTGTGTTTGCGCATCGCGGCCATCCGGGCAATACCAGTAGCCGAAATCAACCCGTTTACGGCGCTCAGCACCGGCCACGCACCAGTGGGAAATTTCATGCATGCCGCTGGCGTAATAACCGTGTGCGAACACAATACGGTTAAACGGTTCTTGTTCATCAGCAGGCAGATAGATCGGTTCGTCGTCGCCTTTCACTAAGCGAACGTTGAATTCCTCAAAAAAGCAGGAATCAAAAATGTCGATCAGTTGATGATAGTTATGTGTTGCAGTCGAATCAGACATAATTGCAGTGAAACTCGTTAAAGTAAGATCAGGGGCGACAATATACCCCTGTTTAAACGCGTGTTTTCATGACTTCAGGCAAGCATTCTGCTGCTCCGGACATTATAAATGCAGGCTTAACCACTGATGAATTTCAGCACCATGATTGTCGTAAATCAGCTTGCAGCTCATCACCACGGAAACGATAACCACCATCGGGCGGATCATCTTCTGCCCCTTACTGAGCACCATACGTGCGCCCAGTCGTGCGCCGATAAACTGTCCGGCGGCCATGACAAATCCCAGCACCCAGATCACTTTGCCGCCCAGTATAAAGAAGATCAGCCCGCCCAGGTTTGAGGTGAAATTCAGGACTTTCGCATGTGCCGTGGCTTTTGCCAGATTAAACCCGCATAACGTCACAAAAGCCAGTGCGTAGAAAGACCCTGCGCCGGGGCCGAAAAAGCCGTCGTAGAAACCCACGCAACCGCCGCCTACCAGTGCATACGGCAGTGCATTTAAGCGCCTTGCCCGGTCACTTTCGCCCAGACGCGGCGTCAGTAAAAAATACAAACCGATGCAGATGATCAGCAGCGGTAAAACCTGACGCAATATGTCGGCGCGCAGATGCTGGATAAGGATCGCGCCGATCACCGAACCGGTAAAGGTACAGGCAATGTTCAGCTTCTGATCGTTGAGATCCACCACGCCACGCCGCACAAAGTAAAGACTGGCAGAGAAAGATCCGCCGATCGATGACAGCTTATTGGTGGCAATGGCCTGCGCCGGTGACACACCTGCCGCCAGCAGCGCTGGCAGGCTGATCAGCCCGCCGCCACCTGCAATGGAATCAATGAAACCGGCAAACAGTGCAACGAAAAATAAAACAACCAAAACCCACGGGGCAACAATCAACCAGTCCATTTTTCTGTCAGCTCGCTATGCGTGGCGAAGGGTGAGTAAAACGTATTAAAGAACGTGTTTATCCAGCAGCGCCTGACACGAAGGCGGCAACGGAGGCGGCTCTTTTTTCACAGGGATTCCGCTGCCCGGCTTGGGTGGCAGGAACCAGCTTTGCAGCTCAGCGCCACAGCCATCACCCGGAGGCGGCGGTGCCTGATTTTCACATTCGAGGTTACCGACCGGACAACGCAGACGAACGTGCATGTGCGCGCGATGACCAAACCACGGACGCACCTTATGCAGCCATTCACGATCCGTTCCGGCATCCAGACAAAGCTGTTGTTTGATGGCCGGATTGACGAAGATCCGTACCACGTCTTTATCTTGCGCTGCCATTTTTATCAGCGTTTCGATCCGTGGCTGCCACTGAGCTGGCACAATGGATTTACCGTTGGCGCTGACCAGATCGATAGGCTGCGGCTTGAGCAACATCTGTTCGCTCCAGCGCTGACGCGGCAGTTGCAGCCAGATGTCCACATCCAGCCCGGACTGATGACTGGCGTGACCACTGCTAAAGCGCCCGCCAGCCGGCATCGCCATATCCCCGACCAGCATGGTGCCCAGCCCTTTTTGCTGAGCCTGTGTGCCCAGACGGGTGATGAACGCCAGTAAATCCGGCTGGCCGAAATAGCGACGCTGATCGGTACGCATTACCTGATAGGCCGGAGAGTTCAGCGGCAGCGGCTGTGCGCCAACCTGACAACCATTGGCATAACTGCCAATCGCTTGCGGCGTGCCGGAAATGGGCTGGGTGATTTTCTGCCACGGCGTTACGGCTATGGCAGGTGCGCAAAGTGCAAGCGCCAGAAAACTGACGCAAACAGCACGAAACGCAGGTAGCGTGCGTAAAGGATTCATCAGATAAATTACCAGCGTGGCACTGTGGAGTGGACGTCGCCGTTCTGAGCACGCTGACGCAGTAAATGATCCATCAGCACAATCGCCATCATTGCTTCGGCAATCGGCACAGCGCGGATACCGACACACGGGTCATGGCGACCTTTGGTAATCATCTCGACCTGCTCGCCTTCGCGGTTAATCGTACGGCCGGGAACGGTAATGCTGGAAGTCGGTTTCAGCGCCAGATGCGCTACGACCGGCTGGCCGCTGCTGATCCCGCCAAGAATGCCGCCAGCGTGGTTGCTTTCGAAACCCTTCGGTGTGATTTCGTCACGATTTTCGCTGCCGCGTTTTGCGACAACCGCAAAACCGTCACCAATTTCAACGCCTTTCACCGCATTAATGCTCATCAGCGCGTGCGCCAGATCGGCATCCAGACGGTCAAACACCGGTTCACCAAGACCGACCGGCACGTGATCCGCCACGACGGTGATTTTGGCACCAATCGAATCGCCTTCCTTTTTCAGCGCACGCATCAGTTCATCCAGCGCTTCCAGCTTGCTTTCATCCGGGCAGAAGAACGGGTTGGTTTCCACCAGATCCCAGTCTTTCAGTTCGCAGGTGATATCGCCCATTTGCGACATATACCCGCGCACTTTAACGCCGAATTTTTCCAGCAGATATTTCTTGGCAACCGCACCTGCGGCCACGCGCATCGCGGTTTCACGGGCAGACGAACGACCGCCGCCACGGTAATCGCGCACGCCGTATTTTTGCTCGTAGGTGTAATCGGCATGTCCCGGACGGAACACGTCTTTGATCGCGCTGTAATCCTGCGAACGCTGATCGGTATTCTGGATAATCAGACCGATGCTGGTGCCGGTGGTCACGCCTTCAAACACGCCAGAAAGAATTTTCACTTCGTCGGCTTCGCGGCGCTGCGTGGTGTAACGCGAGGTGCCCGGACGACGACGGTCGAGATCGTGTTGCAGGTCTGCTTCGGTCAGCGAAATGCCCGGCGGCACGCCGTCAATAATACAGCCCAGTGCCACACCGTGGGATTCGCCAAAAGTAGTGACGCGGAAAAACTGCCCAATACTGTTCCCTGCCATCACGGCTCCTTAACCATTATGTTGATTGTTTTCTGAATGACCGGCACAACACCGGTCATGATTGTCATCGATGACGGGTATATCAGTCGCGGTATGCGCGGAACTCTTCGGCACAATCGACGAGCTGCTGTTTAGTCAGCATAAAGACACCGTCGCCGCCGTTTTCAAATTCCAGCCAGGTGAACGGGATCTGAGGATACTGTTCCATCAGATGCACCATGCTGTTACCCACTTCGCAAATCAGTACGCCGTTATCGGTCAGGTAATCCGGCGCGCAGGCCAGAATGCGGCGGGTCAGTTTCAGACCGTCGCTGCCGGAAGCCAGACCCAGAACCGGCTCGTGGCGGTATTCCTGCGGCAAATCTGACATGTCTTCTTCGTCCACATACGGCGGATTGGTGACAATCAGGTCGTATTGCAGCGGCGGCAATTCGCGGAACAGGTCAGAGCGGATTGGCGTGACCCAGTTCTCGATACCGTGCGTGTCGATATTGCGCTCCGCCACGGCCAGCGCGTCGGCAGAAATGTCGACGGCATCGACTTCGGTTTCAGGGAACGCGTAAGCGCAGGCAATGGCAATGCAGCCGCTGCCGGTACACATATCCAGAATGTGTTGGGGCTGTTCGCTAAGAATGCCGGAAAACCGGTTGCTGATCAGCTCACCAATTGGCGAACGGGGCACCAGTACGCGTTCATCGACATAGAATTCCATGTCACAGAACCAGGCTTTGTTAGTCAGATAGGCAACCGGAACACGCTCATTAACGCGGCGGATGACTCGTTCAACAATGCGGTGGCGCTCACTGGATGTCAGGCGCGCGGTGTGCATATCTTCAGGAATGTCCAGCGGCAAAAACACGCTTGGCAAGACCAGTTGCACTGCTTCGTCCCACGGATTATCGGTGCCGTGACCGTAATAGACATTGGCCGCGTTCAGGCGGCTGACGGTCCAGCGCAGCATATCCTGAATGGTATGCAGTTCACTGACAGCTTCGTCGACGAAAATTTTGTCCAATTTTATTCTCCAGGCAGTGCACGGGTTTTTAACAGACGTTTAACCCATTATTTGCCGCATAGTTTGCCACGAAGCCTGCCACAAATCAGCAGCTAGTCAACGCACTTGCGCGATGTCTCGAAGAATTTAACCCTGAGTTTTCTTTAAACCGCAGGGGGACGGAAGGTACACTGTCTGTATTGAACGAAAATGACGATAAAAAAATGAAGAAAAAACACCTGCTCAGCCCCGAGGAAGCGGCGTTATTCCGCGAGGCTGTTCCGGGCATCAAGCGCCTGAAAAACGATACGATTACTCACCGCCCGCTACGGAAAAAGGTATCAGAACTGTCGCCTAAAAAGCTGATTCAGGAACAGGTGGACGCGAGTTATTATTTTTCCGATGAATTCCAGCCGATGTTGCAGGAAGAAGGCCCGGTTCGCCATATCCGGCCTGACGTCAGTCATTTCGAATTGAAAAAATTGCGCCGCGGGGATTATTCGCCCGAACTGTTTCTGGATTTACATGGTTTAACACAGAAAGAAGCTAAGCAGGAACTGGGCGCGCTGATCGCCGCCTGCCGCCGCGAGCATGTGCATTGCGCCTGCGTAATGCACGGTCACGGCAAACATATTCTCAAGCAGCAAACTCCGCTGTGGCTGGCACAGCATCCTGATGTCGAAGCCTTCCATCAGGCCCCAAAAGAGTTCGGCGGCAACGCCGCTTTGCTGGTGCTGGTGGAGCTGGACGACAAAATCAGCTGACCGCGAACTCAACACCGATATCCAGAAACGAGAAAGGCACAGCAGAAGCTGTGCCTTTCTTTGTTTAGTTTTCCGTCCCGGAAAACTAAACCTTAGCCATCACCTGGCATGGGCTGAACTGCCAGTCGAAAGTCCCCTGCCCGGTTTCACCGTTCAGTTCAACACTTGCCATCGCGGAAGTGGCGAACATTGGGGGGCAAACACCCGGACACAGCTCTGCCACCAGATAACCGACCAGCGGCAGGTGAGATACCACCAGTACCGCGCTGACGCCGGTCAGCGCCAGATGCTGCAGTTCACTGGCGACCACAGCAGGATCTCCGCCCGGTGTCAGTTCTTTCAGAATATCAATCTCAACGTTTTCAGGCAGCGCCAGACACTGGCGCACTTTTTCAAGCGTCTGCTGCGCACGCAGGTACGGACTGACCAGAACGCGGTCAATTTTGACGCCACGGCCATTCAGCCAGGCAGCCATATGTACTGATTCGTCACATCCGCATTCGCTTAAGGGGCGAACTGAATCGCTTGCAGCTTCGAGAACTGCATCACCGTGACGCATGATTACAACTTGCATATTGCACCGCTTTTGTTAACAAAAATAGCGCCATACAGAAACGCCTTGCGTGCTGTATTACCCATTGCCCAGCATTTCAATCACTGTCTGATTGATGTCTCTCATTACAAGATAGCTGTCAGGCAGTACATCCACTTAACGCGCTGTGCCCACATGCTTTGCATGGTAAGCATCAGCGGTCGGGCATTTTGCCTGAAACTTCACGTAAAGAAAACGCTGTTTTTTACACCAACCCTTACCGCTTGTAAACTATTCAGGTGATTTTTTAACCACTCAGGTTGTAGATCAATCGCTTGGGATTGTTTCTGTACAAAGTCATTCCCACCATAAAAAAGATCCCGCGGGCATTTGTCTGACTGCAAGCATGAAGCATGATCCGTTCCAGATTCTCGCGAAACTCAGCAATAAGCAGTGACCACAATCACACTTTACTGACCTTATCGCCTGTCCCGCTATCTGAACAGAACCGTTCTCCCTGATGCGCCCGACGTAATAGCCCTTCGCATGGGGTGAAGCGCTCACCATACTGATGCGCCAGTCGCTCCAGTGTCTTCACCACACTGGCGATGCCCAACTGGTCCATGTAACGGAACGGTCCCCCAAGGAATGGCGGGAAGCCAATTCCGAACACGGCACCAAGATCGCCATCCCGCGCACTGCGGATCACGTTTTCATCCAGACAACGTACGGCTTCGTTGAGCATCAGCATCACACAACGGTGGGCGATCTCATCTTCTGATTGCTGCACTTTTGGCGTGACATTCAGCAGACGGTAAATCGCCGGATCGACCTGTTTCTTCTTCGCCGCCCGCCCTTTCTGCCCGTAAAGGTAGAAACCTTTACCGTTCTTACGCCCTTTTCGGTCGTCTTTCAGCACTGCATCAAAACCGGAGGGTGCGGCAAAACGCTCACCAAAAGCGTCCACCAGAATCGGACCAATTTTTGTGCCGACATCAATGCCCACTTCATCCAGCAACTGGATGGGCCCGACCGGGAAACCAAAATTCACCAGCGCTTTGTCGATGTGATCGACCGGTTCACCAGCCAGTAAGCAACGCGCCGCTTCATTGATGTAAGGCGCAAGAATGCGGTTTACGTAGAATCCGGCACTGTCGCCCACCACAATCGCCGTTTTCCCCTGTTTCCTGGCCAGCGAGACCGTTGTCGAAATCGTCTGCGCACTGGTGCCCGCATGCGGGATCACTTCCACCAGCGGCATTTTATCCACCGGGCTGAAATAGTGCAGTCCGATCACCTGTTCCGGCCTGTCAGCCTGCTCTGCAATCTTATGAATGGGCAGAGAAGAGGTGTTTGAGGCAAAAATCGTATGGGGGGCAGCATTTTGCTCGATTTCTGCCACCATGGCTTGCTTGAGCAATAAATCCTCAAACACCGCTTCCACCACGATATCAATCTGCGCAAAACCGCTGTAATCCGTGGTGCCGGAAATCAGCATCATCTGCCGTTGCTGTTCGTTGCGGGTCAGCCTGCGGCCTCGCACCTTTTTCTCCAGCAAATCCCAGCTGTATTTCAGGGCATGACGGATGCCTTCGTGATTAATGTCTTTAATACGCACCGGCAGACCGGCTTTGGTGGCAGTCACATTCGCGATACCGCCGCCCATCAGGCCACCACCGAGAATACCTGCACGGCGAACCGGCAAGGGTTCGGCATCGCCACCCTTTTCTTTTTTCAGCGCGGTGGAAGCGAAAAACAGGCCGCGCAATGCCGCAGATTCCGGCGTCATCACCAGCTCCCCAAAGGCTTTAGCTTCCGCCTGATAGCCGCTACCACTGCCCTGATCCAGCCCGGTTTTCACCACATTTATGATTTTTTCGGTGGCAGGATAATTGCCGTGCGTTTTTGCCCGCGTCTGTTTGCGCACAAAATGGAACAGCAAACTTTTGCCCAACGGGCCACCGGCCAGACGCGCCTGCCACGGCAATGGCGGACGTGATTTACGTCCTTTTGCCACACGTTCCAGCGCCGTTTGCAGCAAAATAGAATAAGGTACTGCGTCATCCACCAGCCCCATTCTCAGCGCCTGCTTCGCGCGAACACTGCGACCGGTTAACATCAACTCCAGCGCTTTAGGCGCGCCGATAAGCCGCGGAAGCCGCTGCGTACCCCCGGAACCCGGCAGTAAACCCAGTTGTACTTCCGGCAGGCCGAGTTGCGTTTTTTCATCCAGCGAACACACGCGGGCATGGCACGCCAGCGCCAGTTCCAGACCACCGCCGAGACAGCTACCATGAATGGCCGCCACCACCGGCACGGAAAAGGACGCAATCTGCGACATCACCGTCTGGCCCTTTTGCGCCAGTTCACTGGCTTCGGCAGCGGTCCGGCAACCGGAAATCATCGTGATATCCGCACCGGCAATGAACGAGTCCGGTTTGCCGGAAATCAGCACCAGACCTTTCAGATTGGGATACTGCTGTGCTTTTTGCAAAATGGCACAGATTTGCTGAGCAAATTCAGCCCTTAAGGTATTCACTTTTTCACCGGGAACATCGAGGGTGATAATCCCCACGTGTTCAGCAGTAAACATCAGAGAAAAAGCAGAAGCCGGTTCGGCAGCTTCCGTATCTGCCGGATTCAGATTTTCCATATTATCTCTCATTGCGCGGCCTCCAGAATCATTGCCGCACCCAGGCCGCCCGCTGCGCAAGCCGTCGTCAGCCCGTAACGGCCTCCCCGACGGCGTAATTCGTGCAGCGTTTGCGTAATCATGCGTGCGCCGGTGGCCGCAAAAGGATGTCCGTAGGCCAGTGAACCGCCCAGAACATTGAATTTATCCCAGTCTATTTCGCCAACTGCCTGACTGCGGCCGAGTTTTTCGCGGGCGAATTCATCACTGGCTAACATTTTGATATTCGCCAGCGTCTGCGCGGCAAACGCTTCGTGCATATCGATAAGATCCAAATCACCCAGCGTCAGCCCTGCGCGGTCCAGCGCCAGCGGCGTGGCATAAGCAGGCCCGAGAAGCATATCTTCCCAGACGTCGATGGCAGCAAATGCGAAACTTTTCAGGTAGCCGAGAGGTTCAAGACCCAGTTCACGCGCGCGGGATTCGCTCATCATTAATATCGCCGCCGCACCGTCAGTCAGCGGCGTGCTGGTGGCAGCGGTAACAGTGCCGTGTTTGCGGTCAAACGCCGGACGTAATTTGGCGTACTGGCTGATTTCAGAATTCAGGCGGATGTTGTTGTCTTTTTGCAGCACTTCGCGGTAAGGCGGAATCTGCGCTGCCATCACCTGCGAGCTTAAATAACCCTGCTCCCACGCCTGTGCAGCCAGCGTATGAGAACGGTGCGCCAGCTCATCCTGCTGCGCACGGCTGATATTGTGGCTTTTCGCCATCTGCTCAGCGGTATCCCCCATGCGCAGACCGGTAGAATATTCGGCTACTGCCGGCGGCACCGGCAATAAATCACGCAGTTTCAGTTTGCTGAAAATGGAAAGGCGCTGCGACAGAGTGCGCGCTTTATTAACATCCACCAGGGCGCGGGCGAGACGTTTGCTGACGCCAATCGGCAGTACTGAAGAAGAATCCGCTCCGCCTGCGATCCCGACCTGCACCATGCCGCTCATAATGCTTTCGGCCACGTTGGCGACCGCCTGAAAACTGGTGGCGCAGGCACGTGAAACGCTGTACGCATCGGTCGACACATTCATGCCGGTGCCGAGCACAATTTCGCGGGCGATATTCGGCGCTTCCGGCATCTGGACTACCTGGCCGAAAACCAGCTGGTCGATGTGCTTCGGGTCTATCCCACTTTTTGCCAGCAGCTCACTGACCACAATTTTGCCGAGATCGACAGCAGGAATGCCGTGATAAGCGGTGGCCTGTTTGGCAAACGGCGTGCGCAAGCCGTCGACAATCGCAATGCGATCGCCCTCACGCGTCACCAGTGGAATAACGTTATTCATACGAGCTCCTGAGAAAAATAGGGTCCTAAGAGGTCAGACCTGATAACTCAGTTTTAACTATGTATTTACATTTGGCAAAGTGAAAGGCAATGAAGTGCGAGCAACAGCAAATTTTTCTGAAATAAGAATGAGAAGAAAGGCGGCAGGCAGAAATAGCAGACAAAAAAATACCGCTTATTTAAGCGGTATTACAACTTCCCCTAAATAATTTGAGTCGCAGGAAGGCGGCAATCGAAGTAATCCCGATGAGCTGACATAAGTCAGTGATTCGGGTTACTGAGTGCAGCCAACGCATCTGCGGCTCAAAGTATGACGGGGATTAACGCAGCCCGAGCTGGAAGATCATCGTTTCAGCCTGACAGCTGAAAGTAAAATCGATATTCAGTTCAACACCGCCTGCTACTTTTTCGATACGGCTGGTGATTTCGCACGGCTCAGATTCCACGCCGCGGGCACGTTCGGTCAGGGCTTGCAGGGTTTCTTTCGCCTGGGCTTCGGTTTCGAAAACGCGGCTGTAAGAAGCAGTGCAATCAGTGTTGTCCATGATGGTACCCACATCTACACAACAGCAGGCTGCGGTTTCTTCCGCACCACATTTGTTGATGGAATGCAGAGGTTGAGTGGATTTAGAGGACATGGTTACGTCAGACATAATTTCTCCCCGGCACCAACGGCAACATCCACCGTCTGGCCTGTTTGCGAATAAAGTTTTATTTCCAGCCTGTATTTTACGCCACCTCTCTGACAACACACTAGCACTTACTTATTATGTGCCTTTCAGGTGATCCAGATCACGTATATGTAAGTAATCGATGATTACAGCGTTATTGTTCTCACTTTAACGTTTCTTAATTGAACTTTTATTGTTTGTTTTTTGTTAAGCAGATCCAATTTCTTGCATCAAATAAGAAATATCAACGAAACATTATTGCAACTTCACCACAGGTCAGACCTATACTTCGCTCACTGGTCTGATTTGTCAGACTGATAACGGACCCTACAATCCCGCGCTCATTGTTACTCCATGTAACATTGTTTGATAAAAAACATAAAATTGAGGTTTTGGTCATGAACCAGAAAAACCTGTTTAAAAGATCAGCTCTGGCAGCTGCAGTGGCAATTGTTTCCTCCAACGTATATGCAGCAGGTTTTCAGTTAAATGAATATACCGCTGCGGGTTTAGGTCGCTCTTTCTCGGGTGAAGGTGCCATCGCTGACACCGCGGCATCCGGGAGCCGTAACCCGGCAACCATGACCATGTTTGATCGTCCTTCCTTCTCCGCGGGCGCGATTTATATCGACCCGGATGTCAAAGTGACGGGCAACTCGCCGGTTACAGGTCAGAGCACTGATGCGGATAACATTGCACCAAATCAGTGGGTACCGAACCTGCACTTTATTATGCCGCTCAATGATCAATGGGCCGTCGGTGCATCAGCTACGTCAAACTACGGTCTGGCGACAGAATTCAGCGATAATTATCCGGCAGGCCCGATCGGCGGCGAAACTGACCTCACTACCGTCAACACTAACTTAAGCGTTGCTTACCGTTTGAACCAGCATTTCAGCTTCGGCCTGGGCTTTGATGCCGTTTACGCGAAAGCTAAATTCCGTCGTACCGCCGGTGAACTGGTGCCAATTCAAACCGGTGGCCGGCTGCCTGCGGATACGGAAGCCGCCAAGCTGAAAGGCAATGAGTGGGGCTACGGCTGGAACGCCGGTATCCTGTATGAAGTGGATGATAATAACCGCTACGGCTTCACCTACCGTTCTGAAGTCAAAATTGACTTCGATGGCGAATACCGCAACGGCATTCCAAAAGCCTTAGGCGGGACTGGCGGTCAAACTGTTCCGGGTTCCCTGACCCTGAACCTGCCAGAAATGTGGGAAGTGTCCGGTTATAACCGTGTGGCACCAAAATGGGCGATTCACTACAGCCTGGCTTACACCAGCTGGAGCCAGTTCCAGGAGCTGAAAGCCACCGGTTCTAACGGCCAGACGCTGTTCCAGAAAGATGAAGGCTTTCATGATGCTTACCGCATCGCGTTGGGTACCACCTACTACTACGACGATAACTGGACGTTCCGTACCGGTATCGCCTTTGATGACAGCCCGGTTCCGGCAGATAACCGCACCATTTCTATCCCGGATCAGGATCGCTTCTGGATTTCAGCCGGTACCACTTACGCCTTCAATAAAGACGCATCTGTGGACGTCGGTGTCTCCTATATGCATGGCCAGACGGTGAACATCAGTGAGAAAGTCGCTGATGGTGTACCGAATTACGAATACCAGGCCAAAGGGACCGCCATGCTGTACGGCGCGAACTTTAACTACAGCTTCTGATGAACTGAGTGATACGCCTGATATAAAAAAAGCGCCAGAAGGCGCTTTTTTTGTGTGTCCGGAACGGTTATTCCGAGTCGATATCTTTCAGGTCGCCCTGAATCAGTGCGGCGTTCGGGTTTTCCTGCGGCATCAGCTGACCGCCTCTTGCCAGAAAATCATGACGCTGGAAGTAAGCCTCACGTATAAACAGATACGGATCAGAAGAGTTACGGATCAGGCCATCAGAATCGAGCAGTTCTGCACGGGTTTCCACCCCTTCCAGTACCCATTTACCGGCTGACATCCAGAATGTCAGATAGCTGAGCATCGGATACAAATCATCAACCAGATCACCACCTTCATCACGAATTGTCGCGCTGCCGTAACCTGGCAGAACCACATACGGGCCGTAACCCACGCCGTAATGGCCAAGCGTGCTGCCAAAGCCCTGCGCCTCTTCACGCGCCAGTTTCGGGTTCGCCATCCCGGCGACGTCGATCAGTCCCCCCATCCCTAAAATGGTGTTCAGGAAGAAGCGGTTAAAGTGGATCGCTGCACGGTACGGATCGCCTTTCAGCAAGGAGTTAACCATGCTGGCCGGTTCATCCAGGTTGCTCAGGAAGTTGCTGGTACCGTTACGCGCCGGTTGCGGCACGTAATCACGCCACGCCACCGCGACAGGGCGCACAAGATACGGATCCATATAGTTATAGTTGAAGTCGAACATCACCCGGTTGAAACCTTCGAGCGGATCAGAACGTCCCTGCTGTTCGCTGTCCGATGATCCGGATGTGCCGGCACAACCGACCAGTAAAACTGTCGCAAACGCCAGCCCAGTCAGGCGTAAGTTCATGGATATCTCCCTGTTTTTGATCGTCGGTTCCTGATTAAGGAACCTGCTGATTAATCTCAATGCTGACCTGACCGTTGCCGGAAAAATCAGTCAGCGGACTGTCGCCGTACCAGTCACCTGAGGCTGGCGTTGCCAGACCATTTTGTGAAATACGAACGCGTACTTTTAATTGATGCAGCGAAGAAAGCAAGCGTTCCGGCATCATTGCGTTGCTGTCATCGACAGTGATCGCCAGCGGGAAGCGACTCAGCGGCAGCTTTTTCACCGCAACCGGCACCGGACTGCTGCCATCTGTCACCGAAATAAAGACCGTGCCATTCTGCGGAAGTTTCACCTGAGCCTCAGCAGAAAGCGTGACATTGACCGCCAGTTTAACCTGATCCAGCCCCGCTTTTTGTTTTGCCTGCGCAATACTGGCGTTGACCATTTCCAGGCGTTTGTCACCGGCTGGCAGGATTTTCTGCATAACTTCCCACGCGCCAATGGCTTGCGGGTAGTGTCCCTGTTCATATTCATTATAGGCCAGCAGACTTAATACACGCAGATCACCCTGAGATTTTTCCAGCATACTGCGCAAAAGGTTGCCGCCGGTAAGGTTATCCTGCGGATCGGACGAACGGGTTAACACTTCGGCATAACCGAGTTTGACTGACATATCATCCGGCGCGAGCTGATAAGCGTGGGCATAAGCCTGCGTGGCGGTGGCGGCATTATTGAGCGCCATCCCTACACGGCCAAGCATCACCCAGTCCTGGATATTATGCGGATTTGCCTGCAAATCGGTACGCAATCCGAGCCCTAAATCCTGCACGTCGGTGGCGGTCAGCGGCGCGCCGTGGTCATCGGCAATGCGATGGCGTAAATCGGGCATACGCTGCATGACCTGATTCCACGCACTCACCTGCCCCAGACCACCGGCGTACAGATACAAACCCAGCGTGATGATCACCAGCAAAATAGCACCGGGCACCAGCGTCCAGCGACCAATCGGCTGAATGGCGGCGGGCACCTGACCCGCCGGAATATCCGTCAGTAAGTTTTCCTGCAATTCCTGAATATGCGCCGGACGTTCGTCCACCACGCCCTGCGCTTCGTCTTCTTCCAGCTCAGTCAAACGGTGATGATAAAACGCTTTATTCAGCGCATCGCGGGAAGTGTGTTCCGCACGGTCGCCACGGATAACCGGCACAATAAACAGCGCCAGTGCGATAACCAGCATCACCAAAATGCACAGCCAAAAAATGCTCATGATCCTTTCCTGTCGCTGTCTTTAAGTAACTGCGCCAGGCGCTGTCTCTCTTGTTCTGACATTGATGTGGTCGTGTTTTCAGTGCGCGCAGCACCCCTGCGGGAACGCATAAAAATCATGCCTGCGCCGATAACAATGACCAGCACCGGCCCGAGCCACAAAATAAAGGTAGAGGGCGTGACCGGCGGTTCGTAAGTCACGAAATTGCCATAACGCGCCACCATATACGCGACGATTTGCTGTCTGTCCTGCCCTTCATTAAGCAACTGAAACACCTTGGTGCGCATATCGGCGGCGATAATCGAATCCGACGCGGCAATATTGGTGTTCTGACATTTCGGGCAACGCAACTGCGCCGTGATGTCCCGGTAAGCCTGTTCCTGTTCCGGCGATTTGAACTGATACGTGTCGATGGAGGCGAACGCGCTGACACTCAGCAGCATGCCCAGCAACAACGCAGGCAGCGATGAAATCAGTCTCATACATTGCCTCCGTATTTTTTGTACAGCGGCAGAACTTCGGTCTGCCAGACTTTTTCATTTAAGTCACCGGCATGGCGATAGCGGATAATGCCCTGTCCGTCGATCAGGAAGGTTTCCGGCGCGCCATAAACCCCCAGATCTAACCCCAGCATGCCGTCGCCGTCGTAAAGACTCAGCATGTAAGGATTGCCCAGCGTGTTCAGCCAGTTGACCGCTTTCTGCCGGTCGTCTTTGTAGTTCAGGCCGACCACACGGACACCTTTCGCCGCCAGCGTATTGAGATAATCATGTTCGGCGCGGCAGGTCGGACACCACGTCGCCCAGACGTTGAGCAGCATCGGTTTGCCATCGCGCAGCACCGACTGATCGTAGGTTTTGCCCGCCTGCGCCAGCGATTCCAGTTTGAACACCGGCACCGGTTTGCCAATCAGGGCTGATTCCAGCAGCGTCGGATCATCGCCGTTGGCATTGCGGGTCAGTTGCACCAGAAAAGCCGCGGCCAGCGCCAGGAACAAAATCAGCGGAATAAAGAGAAGTTTACGGTTCATGCTTCTTCAGCCTCCGTCAGACCTTGCTTCTTAAGCTTTTTACTCATGCGATAACGCGGGTCGAGAATACACAGCACGCCACCGGCCGCCATAAACAGGCCACCGAGCCAGATCCAGCGGACAAAAGGTTTGTAGTACAAACGCACCGCCCACGAGCCATCGTCCATCTCTTCGCCGAGCGCCGCATACAGGTCACGCGCCAGATTGCCGTCGATAGCCGCTTCGGTCATCATGCTGCGTGCCACGCTGTAGAAGCGTTTTTCGGCGTGCAGCGTGGTGACTTGCTTGCCGTTCTGCGTCACATCAATATTCGCCTCACCGCCGGTATAGTTCGGGCCGGAGATGTCGCGAACGTCGCGGAAGATAAAGTGATAATCATGAATATCCACGGTATCGCCGGACTTCATGCGCACATCACGTTCAACGCTATAATTCTGGCTAAACGCGATGCCGATCACCGTCACCGCAACACCCAGATGGCCGAGCACCATGCCCCAGTGACTGCGGGAAAGTTTGGTCAGACCGCGCCAGAATGAGTGACGATGGGTGGCGCGTTCGTGCAGTTCCATCAACGTCAGCACAATCACCCACACCGACATCAGCATTCCCACCACGGTCATGCCGACGATTTTATCCTGCAACAACCACGGCAGAAGAATCGACAGTACCAGCGTGACGACCAGCGCCACGCCCAGACGACGCCACAGTTTGCTGGGCTCATCACGACGCCAGCGCACCAGCGGTCCGATGCCTAACAACAGCGCCAGCGGCGCCATCAGCCAGGTAAACATCGTATTAAAGAAGGGTTCACCGATAGAAATACTGCCCAGCCCGAGCTGTTTGTGGATAAGCGGCAGCAGCGTACCGAGCAGCACCACCAGCATCGCCGCCACCAGCAATACGTTATTGCCCAGCAAATAACTTTCGCGGGAATGCAGTTCATGACGGCTTGGTGCGCGCACCGAGTTACCTTTAAAGGCGTACAGCAGCAGCGAACCGCCGATCACAATGACCAGATACGCGAGAATAAACATGCCGCGTGCCGGATCAGAGGCAAACGAGTGAACCGAGACCAGCACGCCGGAGCGCACCAGGAAAGTCCCGAGCAGACACAGCGAGAACGCAGTGATGGCCAGCAGCACCGTCCAGGCTTTGAACGTCCCGCGTTTTTCGGTGACGGCGAGCGAGTGGATCAGCGCCGTACCCGCCAGCCACGGCATAAAGGAAGCATTTTCAACCGGATCCCAGAACCACCAGCCGCCCCAGCCTAATTCGTAATATGCCCACGCCGATCCGAGCACGATACCGATGGTCAGAAACACCCAAGCGGCTTGTGTCCACGGACGCGACCAGCGCGCCCACGCGGTATCCAGACGTCCTGCCATCAGCGAAGCAATCGCGAAAGCAAAGGCCACAGAGAAACCGACATACCCCATGTACAGCAATGGCGGATGGAATATCAGGCCGATGTCCTGTAACACCGGATTCAGGTCGCTGCCGTCCACCGGGAAATTCGGCAACGAGCGGATGAACGGGTTGGATGTCAGCAGAATAAACAGCAGGAAACCGCCGGTGATCATGCCCATCACCGCCAGCACGCGCGACACCGCATCCTGCGGCATACGGCGGCTGAACAGCGCCACGGCAAGCGTCCAGCAACTGAGTAATAACACCCACAGCAGCAGCGAACCTTCGTGCGCTCCCCACGTCGCCGCCACGCGGTAATACACCGGCAGGTGGGTGTTGGAATTATTAGCAACATAGGCGACGGTGAAATCATTCACCACAAACGCATGCACCAGAATAATGAACGCCAGCGCGATGCAGGCAAACATGCCGTAAGACAACGGGCGCGCCATCGCCATCATCCGGCCGTCCTGACGTGCGGCGCCCCACTGCGGATAAATACTCAGCAATACCGCCAGCCCTAATGCCAGACAGAGTGCAAATGTTCCCAGTTCCGGCATCATGAGCGGTCGTTTCCTTTATCGTTACCCACGTAGGCCGAAGCCGGTCCTTTGTGGTTTTCTTTCATGGCGTCGGCAACTTCCGGCGGCACATATTTTTCGTCGTGTTTTGCCAGAACCTGAATGGCATTCACCACATTCCCCGGTTCCATCACACCCTGCGCCACCACGCCCTGCCCTTCACGGAACAGGTCGGGAAGGATGCCGTTGTAGGTCACGGCAATCGCGCCACGCGCATCATAAATTTTAAAGCTCACCTGCAAACTTTTCGGGTCACGTTTCACGGAGCCGGGCATCACCATGCCGCCGATACGCAGGCGCTGGCCCACCGTCGGCATTTCGTGGTTTTCGCCTTTACCTTGCAGGATTTCACCGGGTGTATAAAACAAATCAATGTTGGAGCGCAGCGCGTACATCACCAGTGAAATGCTCAGACCAAGACCGATCAGCACCACCAGCGCCAGCGACAGCCGCTTTTTACGACGTGGATTCACAATAACTTCTCCGGGGAAGTGTCCGGTTCCAGCGGTGACGTCTGTGCGCCTGGCTGTTTTTTAGACTGAGACTGACTGATGCGTTTTTCGCGTGCCTGACGACGACGGACGTCGCCGAGGATTTGCCGGTGCTGAATCAGGGTATGCGCCACCAGCACAACCAGCGAGAGCAGCGTGGCAGCGACCGACAGCCAGACATAAAAGGCGTAGCCGCCCATCGCAAAGAAATCATGCCAGCTTGAGAATGCAGGACTCATCCGCGACGCTCCTTATTCACAAGACCGGCCACCCACGGACGCAGACGTTCCTGCACCAAAATCAGGTTTCGTAACCGCATCAGCGTCAGGGTAATAAAGAAGAACAGGTAACCGAAAATCGCCCAGCGCAGCGGATAACGCATGCTCGGGTCGATGGTCTGCTGCATATTGGTGGAACCCTGATGCAGCGTATTCCACCACTGTACGGAGTAATGGATGATAGGAATGTTCACCACGCCGACCAGTACCAGAATACCGGCGGCACGCCCGGCCAGACGGCGGTCATCAAAGGCGTTATACAGCGCTATCACACCGAGATACAGAAACAGTAACACCAGTTCGGAGGTCAGACGCGCATCCCACACCCACCAGGTGCCCCACATCGGTTTGCCCCATGCCGAGCCGGTGACCAGCGCGATAAAGGTGAAAACAGCGCCAACCGGTGCCATTGCCGCTACCGCCAGATCGGACATTTTCATCTGCCACACCAGGCCGATAAACGCGGCGATCGCCATCCCGCTGTAAATCCCCATCGACCAGATGGCCGCCGGGACATGAATATACATAATCCGGTAACTGTTACCTTGCTGGTAATCCGGCGGCGCATAGCCAAAACCCCATACCCAGCCAATCAGCAGGCAGGCAAGCCCCACAATCCCGAGCCAGGGAATGAACCGGCCACAGACGTGGTAAAGCCGTTCAGGCCTGGCGAGTTGATGTAACCATTTCCACATTGTTATCGTTGCTCACTCTAAAATGTCACTGTGTGATATGCCGTGAAACCTCGGTGGGTTCTTGCGCGGTCAGTGTTAAATCACCCGCACTTATTATTGGCAGCTCTATTGTTCACTATAGAGAAGTGTGATGTTAGTCAAAGGTTGCGTTTTTTCTTCTCTATTGTAACGACACGTAAAATAATTCTGTGCTATCGCCTTTTACCGGCAAAAAGTGTCAGTGGATACTCACTCTCAAAGCGGCGGCGGTGGCAAAAGGCGCTAACGTTGCACTGCCTGCCAGCATCGCGCCAAGAATGGCGAGATAACCGCCGATCGGCATCGACATCGAGGCGGCATCAATCGCGCCGGTGGCAAAAATCAGCACCGGAATATACAGCGGCAATACCAGCAGACTGAGCAGAACGCCACCTTTGCGCAGCCCGACGGTCAGCGCCACACCAATCGCACCGATAAAACTCAGCGTCGGCGTGCCCAGTAAAATCGTCAGTGCGACGGCTTTCCAGGTCTCAAAATCCAGCGAAAGCAGCAGCGCAATCAGCGGTGAAAGGATCAGTAACGGCAACCCCGTCACCACCCAGTGAGCACATACTTTCCCCAGAACCGTGAGTGCCAGCGGCGAAGGCAATAACAGAAGTTGCTCGAGCGTGCCATCGAGATAGTCATCACGGAACAATCTTTCCAGCGCCAGCAGGGAAGATAACAGCGCGGCGACCCAGACAATGCCGGGCGCAATGCGCGCCAGCAGTTCAGGCTCAGGGCCGATCCCTAACGGGAACAGCGTAATCACAATCAGGAAAAACCACAGCGGATTGATAATTTCAGCGCTTTTGCGAAAGGCAATTTTCAGTTCGCGGCGCAGGACTTTCGTAAACATTCCTTTTATATCCCCTTCGCGTCACACCGGCTCTGCGCTGGTCAGACGAAGTTTTCGCACGTCGCGGTTAACACCCTGCAAATCCTGATGCGTTGTCAGCAACACCATTCCACCCCGCTGCGCATGCTGTTCGAACAGCGCAATCAGTGTGGCAACGCCTTGTTTATCAATGGCGGTCAGCGGTTCATCGAGGATCCATAGCGGCGCATCGCTCAGCCACAGACGCGCCAGTGCGACGCGGCGTTGCTGCCCGGCGGACATCTGCCCCACCGTCACATCTTCATAACCCAGCAATCCGACGTTTTCCAGCGCCTGATAAATCGCTTCCGCGCTGGCATTACCTCTGACCATCGGGCCATTCACAGACAGATAAAAGGCAAGGTTTTCAAACGCAGTAAGCACTGACTTTACGCCGGGCTGATGGCCGAGGTACAGAAGCTGCTGATGGAAAATATCGCGCTGACGGCGGGTACTCACACCCTGCCAGCGGACTTCACCGGCGTCCGGAGAGGACAGCCCGGCAAGAATACGCAGTAAACTGGTTTTACCGGCACCGTTACGGCCTTCGATCTGCACCATTTCGCCCGGTTCGATAGTGAAACTTAAGCCGCTAAACAGGGTTCGTTCATCACGAACACAGCTCAGATCAAGGGCTTCAAACATGGTGATGTCTCTTATTTTTCACAAGTGTGCATCATATCACAGGCGTCAGGCGCGACGCAGCTCAGGGAGGCACAGTTTACCCGGCTGAAAAGCCTGAAATCCGGCAAACATCTTCTGAAATGTTCCATCAGGTTCATGGGTTAACGGTTTGTAACTTTTTTGTATACCTGCTCATAATTCACCTGCCTCGCCTATGCTTACTCATGAGCATATCTGCAATCACTTTGCTTTACTTTTGGGGAACAACGATGGCCGGAGAAAAACAGCATCACAATGACAAGGATGTTGACAGTGACGAACATACACAGGGAAAGGAAATCGAGACCGGTGAAGAGAACTTGCCGTCGAAAGCAGCCGCCGTTCACGAAGTTATCCGCATGGAAGGTGAAAAAGAGCTTGAGCGCGACGGACAGGCGTTGCTGTGGTCGGCAATTGCCGCCGGATTGTCGATCAGCGCCTCGCTGATGGCAAAAGGCATTCTTCACGCCCGCCTGCCCGATACACCGGAACGTTTCTTCATTGAAAATATCGGTTATACCGTCGGGTTCATTATTGTGATCATGGCGCGCCAGCAGTTATTTACCGAAAACACCGTTACTGCCGTGTTACCCATCATGCAAAAACCGACCGGCAGAAACATTCTGTTGTTGCTGCGTTTATGGGGCATCGTGCTGGCGGGTAACGTCATCGGCGGCGGCCTGGCGGCGCTGGTGTTTCATCTGGTGCCCTTTTTCGATACCGCAACCGACGAGGCGTTTCGCACCATCAGCATGGATATCATGAAAAAAGACCCCGAAGGTATGTTTGTCGGCGGTATGGTTTCCGGCTGGCTGATTGCCACCATGGTCTGGATGATCCCTTCTGCCGGGACCGCCAAACTGTGGGTGATCATGCTGATGACGTATATGGTGGCGATTGGCGACCTGACGCACATCGTCGTCGGATCGGTAGAAGTGCTGTATCTGGTGTTCTCGGGCGCCATTCCCTGGTACGAATTTATCTGGCCGTTCGCCCTGCCGACACTGGCCGGCAACATCTTCGGCGGCACCTTTATCTTCGCGCTGATAAGCCACGCGCAGATCCGCAACGATATGAGTACTCAGAAAAAAGCTGAAGCGAAGAAAGAGGAGCAGGAAGCAGCGAAAAAAGAGGCCGCGAAGCCCTGAGTGGCGAGGAAACGACCAAACGGCAGCCTGATGCCTTATTATTACGAGAAAAATGGGTATACTACGCGGGCGCTTTCCACAGGCGCCCGTGTCTCCTTAGTTAAACGGATATAACAAGCCCCTCCTAAGGGCTAGTTACAGGTTCGATTCCTGTAGGGGACACCATTCTCGCCATTCATTTCCGCTCGCCCTGCTCTGCCAAACCTCAATAATATCCATATCCGGCACCCTCCGGCTCGCACCATTTTCTGCGTACAGGCACGCCTGAAATGACTCCGAAAACCATTTCCTGTACGCATTAAGACGCTCAGTAAGACGATTAACTACTGTTCAAATATCAGCATTGTCTATGTGGGTATCAGGAGTATTCTCCTCGCAAATCATTCAGGTAATACAACCACAACAGGGAAAAGTGCAATCATGCGCTTACTGGGATTTGTTCTTTTTGCAGTTGCCCTTTTATGCAACACGGCAGTGGCCAGACAGCATACGCAGCCTTCGTCGCAGGATAGTGAACTCATTGAGCAAGGGAATTACACCAACTCAGACGGGCAGGAAATTCACCGTCCGGCGCATACCAAATCGGGAAAAGCGCCCGATGGCGCATCGGCTCAGTGCAGGGACGGATCTTATAGTTTCAGTACGCATCATCGGGGAACCTGCTCCAGACACGGCGGTGTGGCGGCCTGGCTAAACTGAATGAAAAAGCCCACGGTTAAGTGGGCGATTCAGAATTAACAGCGAGTTAGCTGGTCCGGTTTAAGCCGATCACCAGCCCGGCACTGCCCCGCCGTTAAAGATTTTTTCTGCCGCTTTTGCCACTTCCGGCGACTGATAGGATTTCAGAAACTCCTGCACATTTTCAGCATCTTTATTGTCCGGGCGCGAAACCAGAATATTCACGTACGGCGAATTTTTATCTTCGATAAACACGCTGTCATGCACCGGTGATAATCCGGTTTGCTGGATATAGGTTGTGCTGATGATCGCCACATCGACTTTCGGGTCATCCAGCACACGCGGTAACTGCGCGCCTTCCAGTTGCATAATATTCAGATGATGGGGGTTTGCAGTGATATCCAGCGCCGTTGGCAGCAGGCCTTTGCCTTCTTTCAGCGTGATCAGTTTCTCTTTTTGCAGCAGCAAAAGTGCGCGGCCTAAGTTGGTCGGATCGTTAGGGATCGCCACGGTTGCGCCGTCTTTCAGTTGATCCACGGTTTTGATTTTTTTCGAGTAGCCCGCCATCGGGAACACAAAGGTGTTGCCGACCACCACCAGATGGTAGCCGTGGGCTTTGTTATCCTGCTCAAGGAACGGACGGTGCTGGAAAACATTCGCATCCAGATCGCCATGTTCGGTCGCGTCATTCGGTAATAATGAGCCGCTGAAACCAACCAGTTCGACGTCCAGACCGTATTTATCCTTCGCGACCTTTTTCGCCACTTCCGCCACATCCTGCTCTGCGCCATTAATCACGCCGACTTTGATATGTTTTGCATCACCACTTTTTTGATCACAACCCGCCAGCAGTAATCCTGCCAGCAAAAACACAACACCCGTGCGTAAATGAGATAACGTCAGTTTCACTTTTTTTCCTTAAAAAATAACCGCTAATGCGTAATGAAAATGACTATAACAGGAAGATGGTCGCTGTTTAAAAAACCAATAAAGCATCGCTAAGAAGAAAAAAGCATATAGATGACCCCACTTAAGTCCGGGCATCCAGATCTTTTACTTATATCAGTCATAAAAAGTTTGCCCTCCCTGACGCATTTGGGAAAGAGTAGACGGAAGAGAAAACACTGATGAGAACCTGCAAGAATGGAAATTATTGAAGCCGGAGAGCAGCATATTCCCGCGATACAGAAAATTTATGCCTGGCACGTTCTCCATGGAACCGCCTCGTTCGAGACACAGCCCCCGGATGAACGCGAGATGACGGGCCGGCTGAAGAGGATTAAAGAGGCAGGTTTGCTCTGGCTGGTGGTTTTGCATGAGGATGAAGTGAAGGGATATTGCTATCTGGGTCATTATCGCGAACGCTATGCGTATCGCCACACGCTGGAGGATTCTATCTATATTGATCCTGCTTTTCAGAAACGCGGTGCGGGTAAAGCGTTGCTGCGACGGGCGATAGACTGGGCGGAAACTCACGGCTATCGTCAGTTGATCGGTAACGTCGGTGACAGCGAAAATAAAGCCTCAATTGGCTTACATCTCGCCGCCGGTTTTCAGATGAAAGGCACCCTGCATAGCGTTGGATTTAAGCATGGCCGCTGGCTGGACACCGTGTTTATGCAGCTCGCGCTGGGTGACGGAAACCAGACCCTGCCCGCGCAGGATCACTGACAGAAAATACCAGCGGGCCGGTTGCGGCCCGCTGGTTACGGGTTACTCAATCGCTAACTTTTCCCTCGCGGTTTTACGTGTCGCGCTCCCGCCCCAGACTTCGTTGTATTCGTAACCGGTCAGATCTTTAATCACCTTACGTGACACCTCATCGCAGTCTTCCTGCGCGCCACCCAGTTTCAGACGGGCGGTTTCCTTGATCAGGATTTTATGTGTGTCCCGCGTCAGCTTGAATTTGAAGGTCATGTAGAAGCTGATCGCCAGCAACGCACCGGTGGCGAAGATCATCAGGCCGATGATCGCGTGTAACGCGCTGAGCGGCTGAGCACCCTGCCCTTTCACAAATCCACTTTCTTCCAGCACCAGGCCAATCACCATGATGGCAATCGCAACGGTACTTTTACGGGTAAACACCATCACACCGGCAAAAATTCCTTCACGACGTTTTTTGGTGACTATTTCATCGACGTCCGGGATAAAGCTGTAAATATTCCACGGAATATAATAAAGCCCTGAACGTCCAAAGCCTAAAATAACGAAGATGGAAGTAAAGAGAATTAACGGCACCGTTGCGTTGGTGATATAAATATAAAACAGAGCAGCCAGCACGAAGAATATACAACCATAGGCGATTCGCAGCGCGGCAGAAGGCGAAAGATTCATTCGTTCCATCACCATCATATAAACAATCGTCGATGGCACAGAAACAAAGGCCGCCACACTTAAATATCCGGAAACCGATCCCACATCCTGATTCAGACCATAAACCACATAGTAGGTAAAGACGGCACCGAATACGTCCATGGCGGTAAAGGAAGCAATATAAATAATAATATGCTGGCGGAACATGCGGATATTAAAGGATGAGATAAAATCTAAAACCAGACTCTTCAGATGATGCCAGAGACTGCCGCCTGTTTCCATTTCCGGTTCCGGCTCATTCGGATCCCGTACGTCTTTGGCTTCCCAGGTACACAGCCATGTGGTGAATACCGCGATACAAAATACCGTGGCGAAGAATATGCCGGTATAGGTATACGTCATCGGATTATCTTTACCGGTAAACATCATGATGACGCCCGGCACAGACACAGCCAGGAAACCGCCGAGCTGCGAGCAAATCATACGCACACCGGCGAGACGGGTACGTTCGCCGAAGCGGTTGGTCATCTCGGCGGCCAGCGTTTCCCACGGCACCAGCACCATCGCTGAAAGTAATTCAATCGACAGATATGTGCCAAGATAATACCAGTAGCCCATGTCCTTTACCCAGACCAGCGCATACAGGAACATCAGTGGCGAACTGATCAGCAGGAAAAACCGGCGGCGACCAAACCGTTTTCCGAGCCAGGTATTTCCGAAGTGATCGGTGATATAACCCATGATCGGACTTAATACGGCATCAATGACACGGGCAATAGCAAAAATAGATCCCGCTTCTAAAACGGTTAATCCGCAATACATGGTATAGAAGAATAAAAGCCAGGTACCGATAACGGCGAATGCACCACCGCCAAATAAATCAGTTACGCCATAGCCTATAGCCGTGCCGTAACCTACTCTGCGTTCAGTAGGTTTCATTATTATTATCCTGTGAATGTAGGGTTATTATTAATAGAGATTTAATCAGCCAGCGTGATCCATTTCCCTGATTGTGAGGAGCGGTAAATCGCACCGACAATATTCAGGGAAACTTCGGCTTGTGAAACAGAGATATAATTTTGTTCTTCAGGATGACGTACAGAATGATAGAAATTCGAGACTGCCTGACGATGACTGTCGCCCCAGTAGCTTTTGGCTGTTCCTGACGGGCTGTCATCACTTATCAGCAGCGTTTTATTTTCTCCTTCAATCAGCCACAACACGTTGTGATACAACTGCAACAGTCCTTTTTCACAATGAATTTCCAGCAGCAACGGAGAATCGGTGCTGTGGCAGTTCGTTGCGTAAAACAATCCATGCGCACCGTTGCCCATTTTCAGGCTGACCATCGCTGTGTCTTCATTTTCAGTCAGCTCACTGAGAAAGGTTCTTTCCACCACGCCTTTCAGCGCGTGAACACCGCCGCCAAACCACTGCATTAAATCCAGCGTATGTATCGCCTGATTGATCAGCAGGCTGCCGCCTTCAGTGGCAAAACGCCCGCGCCACAGGCTTTCGCTGTAATAAGCACCACTGCGCGACCAGGTCAGAATAGCTTTGATGCTCAGCATGTTGCCCAGTTGCCCGCTTTCCAGCAGCGTTTTAATTTTCTGACTGGAAGGATTCAGACGGTTCTGGTAACACACGCCTGTCAGCCCCGCAGCCTGTGACGCCGCGAGTTTAATGGCGCTGACTTCTCCGATATTCAGCGCCACCGGTTTCTCGGTAAAAACATGCTTTCCCGCCGCCAGCGCGGCGAGAATAGCCTCCTTGTGCAGATGATGCGGCAGGCAGATATGCACCACGTCAATCTGCGGATCGCACAACATTTCGTGATAATCCGTGTAAAAATCACAACCATATTCCTGCGCCAGCGCCCGGCCTTTGCCAATATCGCACTCCGCAATCGCCCTTAACTGGCAATCCGGTTCGTGCCGGATCGCTGCCACATGGCAGGTATGGATAGACCCGCAACCGATCACCGCAGCCTGGAGAGTTTTCATCATCTGCTCCCGTTTAGTGGGTTCCGTTTGCCAGCATCTGTGCCCGGATGCACAGCTCGGCAGCTTTAAACGCATGCTCCTGGGTCATGGCGTGCTCGGTGCGGTTCAGGCAATCGAGGATCAACTGACCAAAGAACGGGAAGCCGACGTTGCCGGAAACCGGGTAACGGAACTCGCCTTGTTGATTCACCAGATACACCACGTCCTGCTCGCCGAGCGTGAGATCAACATATTTGCGGATCTCGATATAACCTTCGGTGCCGAGCAGCGTCAGACGGCCGTCGCCCCAGGTGCTCAGCCCTTCTGGTGTGAACCAGTCGCAGCGGAAATAACCCCGTGCGCCGTTATTGCCTTTCAGCATCGTGTCGCCAAAGTCTTCGAAACGCGGATACTGCGGGTGATTGAAATTAAGGGCCTGAGCCGCCACAACCTGTGCGTCACTGTTGCCGGTATAAAACAGAAATTGTTCAATCTGATGGCTGCCGATATCACACAGGATGCCGCCAAAACGCTCTCTCTCGTAGAACCAGTCGGGACGCCCTTCACCCTCACGATGCGGGCCGGTACCCAGCGTCTGGATCACGCGTCCGATCGCTCCTTCGTGCACCAGCTGGCCTGCGAAGACCGCACTTTCTACGTGCAGGCGTTCGCTGTAATACACGGCATATTTGCGCCCGGTTTCGGCCACTTTGGCCTTCGCTTGCGCCAGTTGTTCCAGCGTGGTCAGCGGCGCTTTGTCGCTGAAATAGTCTTTCCCGGCGGCCATGACTTTCAGCCCCAGCGCGCAGCGTTCGGACGGAATGCCCGCCCCCGCGATCATCTGCACTTCACGGTCATCAAGGAGTATCTGCAATGACTCCGCGACCTTAACCTGCGGATACTGGGCGACAAACTTCTCCACTTTTACCGGATCCGGATCGTAAACCCATTTCAGGCTGGCGCCCGCCTCGATCAGCCCGTTACACATACCGTAGATATGCCCGTGATCCAGGGCCGCAGCAGCAATCACGAATTCACCGGGCTTTACCACAGGTTGCGGTTTCCCCACCGGCGCATAATTCATACCGTCTTTATTGCTCATGTTCAGGCTCCTTTATCCATATTTTTGCCGAGAGGGATCGCATCTTCATTGGCGAAGTTTTCCACCGATGCTGATTTTTCATAAAAGTGCGGTGCCAGCGAAACCAGCCCGCCGGTCTGATAAAACGGATCTTCCGGCGACAACGGCAGTGACACAATGCTGCGGGTAATGGCGGATTTATAAATCGCGGCAATCAGTTCCAGTGAACGCTTGCCCTGAATGCCGTCAATCAGCGGCGCGGTACCGGTTTCCAGTGCGGTCAGGAAATTGTCGATCTGGCCGGTGTGCAGGGTATAAGTGAGTTTGGGAATCGACTGGTAAATGTCTTCAAGCTGGTTTTCACGATCCGTGTCACGCGCATCAATCGGGAAACCGTTCGGCGCAGAAATGCTGGCGTATTTGTCCCACGGAGCTGAAATTCGCGCTTTCTCGCCCTGAATAACAATCTTCTGATCTTCGCCGTGATGCACCACGGAAGCCGTCAGTTGGGTCAGTGCGCCGGAGTCATATTTGAAAATGGCCGCCGAGAGATCTTCCACTTCGGCATTATCATGCGCAGCGTTGGTAATCATCGAGACCACTTCAGAGGGAAAACCGAGCATCCACTGAATCGCGTCAATATGGTGAACGGCGTGATTGAGCGTGCAACCGCCCGCTTCTTTTTCCCAGGTGCCGCGCCACCACAAATCGTAATAGGAATGACCGCGCCACCAGAAAGAATCCACCTGCGCATGACACACTTTGCCGGTCTCACCGGAATCGAGCACTTTTTTCAGCCGCCAGAACGCGTCGGTAAAACGGTTTTGCGCGATGATTGACAGCGTTTTCCCGCTCGCCTGCGCCGCGCTGATCATCGCGTCGCATTCCTGTAATGACGCCGCCATCGGCTTTTCGCACAACACGTGTTTGCCTGCGTTCAGCGCATTAATCGAGATTTCGGCGTGGACATACGGCGGCGTGCAGACGTCAAAAATGTCGATATCTGCATCATTAAGGATTTCCTCATGGCTGGCATAGACCCTGGCGTTCGTCAGGCCATAATGCCGTTTTTTCTCTTCCGCTTTTTCAGGATAAATATCTACCAGCGCAACAATCTGGCAACGATCAGCAAACTCTAAATATCCCTGAATATGGTTATGTGAAATATTACCCGTACCAATAATGGCTATTTTCAGCATTCTCTTACTCCTTATATTTAACCGAACAGCTGGCGGATTTAAGCCGCATAAAGGGCGTCACCGTGTTGAATTCTTTATAGATTCAGCACAGATAAATACCTTATTTTTTGTTTCTGAGGTTTATATTCTGGAGAGTAATAATGGTTTTTTTTTCCAACAACTGTTATTTGTGACAGGAATTGCAGTGCCGTTTGCGGAATTTGCTATCATGCTGAATAGCCCATGAATTACAACCAGTTAACCATGGCAATAAGTCCATCTCCATTTGAGGCATTGATCACAAAATGACGGGAAAATTAAAAATCAGGCAAATAGCGGAGTTAACCGGGCTTTCTCCGAGTACCGTTTCCCGTGTGCTGGCAGGGAAAGCCAATGTCAGTCTCCAGGCAAAAGAGAAAGTATTTGCCCATGCCAGAACAATGGGTATTTTGCGTGACATTCCGGCCAGCCGTTTGTTAATGAATTGCCTGTTGCTCTGTGCGCCACCCGCCGCCTTCTCTCCCCATGAAGATCGTTATTATTATGAAGTGATTCAGGAAATAACGGCGGAAGTTGCGCGTTTTGATATTCACATACGTAAATGCGCGCTGGCAGTCAATGAACCGGATATCGCTGTTTTTATGCAGGCACTTCATCAGCCGGATGTCGACGGCATTGTCATTATCGGTATTGATGACGTGATGCTGTATCGGCTGGCAGCAGAATCTAACAAACCGGTGGTAATGATCAACGCCAAGGACAGCGAGATGCGTCTGGACTGTGTTTCTGCCGATCATTATTCCATCGGTTACAGTGCTGCCAACTATCTGTTTACCAGAGGTCACCGCCCCGTTTTATTGTTCACCGACCTGCGTCGTGAAACCATGATGCAGCGCCTCGATGGCTTTAAACGCGCCTGCCTTGAACACCATGTGGTGTTCGACGAAGCCCTGCATTTGCTGGTCAATCATGGCAGCGGAGGGGAACAGGCGAGAGAAAATATTGAGAAGTATCTCCGGGGGCATAAACGGGAAACCATGCCGTCAGCCATCTTATGCGGAGGCGATCAGATTGCACAGGCCACCATTGATGCCCTGAACGAATACGGATTTAAAGTCCCGGAAGATATTTCGGTGATGAGTATCGATTTTGCGCACGACATGAAAACATCAGCGGCACAAAGTTTCACTGCCGTGCATTTGCCGTGCCGCGAGCTGGGCACCGAGGCAGTGTATATTCTGCAAAGCCGCCTGATGCGCGCTACCGGCGCGAAATTCAATTTGCTGTTACAGGGGAGAATTCACAACGGCCAGTCAGTGGCCGATGTGAAATGGAAGCGCAAAGGGTTGTATCCTGCCGCCAGTTAGCCGCGCCCCGAAGGCACATTCTCAGCGTCGCCATTGATTATCTCCTGCTAGACTTTTGAGTCTTAACCTCAAAAAAAGATGCGGAGAATGCAATGTCAGAACAGTATCAGCCCCCTGAAGTCTGGACCTGGAATAAAGATGAAGTCAGCAAGTTCTCGAACATCAACCGCCCGATAGCCGGTCCGACGCACGAAAAAACGCTGCCGGTCGGTAAGCACCCGCTTCAGCTCTATTCCCTTGGCACGCCGAACGGCCAGAAAGTGACGATCCTGCTGGAAGAGTTACTGGCGCTGGGCATCAGCGGTGCGGAATACGATGCATTTATTATCCGCATCAATGAAGGCGATCAGTTCTCCAGCGGCTTTGTTGACGTCAATCCGAACTCAAAAATCCCGGCGCTGCTGGATAACTCAACCACACCGCCAATCCGCGTGTTTGAATCCGGCAACATCCTGCTGTATCTGGCGGAAAAATTTGGCCAATTCCTGCCAAAAGATCTCGCCGGTCGCACTGAAACCCTGAACTGGTTGTTCTGGCTGCAAGGTTCCGCGCCGTATCTTGGCGGCGGTTTCGGTCATTTCTACCATTACGCGCCGGTCAAAATCGAATACGCCATTAACCGCTTTACGATGGAAGCCAAACGCCAGCTCGACGTATTAGACCGTCAGCTTGCTGAACACCGTTTTATTGCCGGGGAAGAATACACGATTGCTGATATCGCCATTTTCACCTGGTATGGCAGCCTGGCGCAGGGCGGTCTGTATGAATCGGCTAAGTTCCTCGACATCGAATCTTATAAGCACTTCCAGCGCTGGGCGGCTGAAGTGGCGGGCCGTCCGGCGGTGAAACGCGGACGCATTGTGAACCGCACCTGGGGTGATGAACAACTGGAAGAGCGCCATGATGCCTCGGATTTCGATGGCATTCTGAAATCGTAACGGACATCTGAAACGTAAAAAAAGGGCGGGATTTTGCGATCCCGCCCTTTTCTTTTATGCGCGTTCTGTCTGCGGTTCGAGGTACTTTTTAAACCAGGCAATGGTCCTTTCCCACGCTAAATCCGCCGCCGCTTTGTCATAACGCGGCGTCGAATCATTATGGAAACCGTGGTTCACGCCGGGATAAATATGCGCTTCAAAAACTTTGTTATTGGCCTTCAGCGCCGCTTCATACGCCGGCCAGCCTTCGGTAATGGGTTTATCCAGTTCAGCATAATGCAGCAATAACGGCGCTTTGATACGCGGCACATCTTCCGCTTTCGGCTGACGCCCGTAGAACGGCACGGCGGCCGCCAGTTCAGGGTAAGCCACCGCCGCCGCATTCGCCACGCCACCGCCGTAACAGAAACCGGTGATGCCGACTTTGCCGGTGCCAGTCTCGTGGTGCATCAGAAATTCTACCGCCGCAAAAAAGTCGTTCATCAGTTTGGCCGGATCAACGTGTTTTTGCAGTTCGCGCCCTTTCTCATCATTGCCCGGATAACCGCCGACCGAACTCAGCCCGTCCGGCGCCAGCGCGACAAATCCGGCTTTCGCCACCCGCCGCGCGACATCTTCGATATACGGATTCAGCCCGCGATTTTCATGCACCACCACCACACCAGGCACTTTACCGGTCACTTTGGCCGGACGCACCAGATAGCCTTTCACGCTGCCGTGTCCCTGCGGCGACGGATACTGAATGTATTCCGCCACAATATCCGGATCGGTGAATTGCACCTGTTCGGCGTAGGCATAGTTCGGCGTCATCAGCGTTGTCAGCGCAGCCAGCGACAATCCGCCTGCCACAAACTTCGCCGAGAGATCAAGAAACTCACGTTTGGTCATTTTGCCGTGCACGTAAAAATCAAAATATTCGAGGAGTTCAGGCGGGAAATCTTTCGCTGTCATTCGGGTCATTTTTCAGGCTCCGTTCCGGTCAGGGGAAGGATAAATAATGGCCTGTTTTTGGCGATTTTGTAAACCCGTTGTGAGATGGGATGGCTTTCCAGGCCGCATCAACACTTTTATGCACTGAAAATGCTAAACTTTGGTCATAAAGGGAGAAACAATGAAAAACTATCTTTCGCAACCACCGAAAATACATTTCATCGAATGGAACTCAGAGTACGAACGGATGATGACCTCTGCACTGAAAAAAGAATTTAATGTGCATACGATTTATCACGTCAAAAAACACTTTAAATCTGTCCACTCTTTGCTGCCGGGAAAGCGGCTCAAACACTGGCACCGGAAATTTCAGATTGCTATCAAGTTCCGCCGCGTGCGTGAAAGCGACATCATCATTTGTAACGGCTACAGCGCATTTCTGATGCTGGATTTACTTTCCCTGCTCAAATGCAAAAAAATATTGGTATTGCGCGACTCAGTCGCCGCGCTTACGTCTAAAAGACGTCGGCTGAAATTACTTTCCCATGACGAAAATTATCTCGACCGGGTCACCGCTGTTTTTGATGTTATTTACAGTTTTGATCCCGAAGATTGCCGGAAATACGGACTTTCTTATGTTGACCAGTTTTTGCCGTTCACCCGCCATAACATGGCTGCGTGGCAATCGGAACCGGCAAATACGCCGTCATCCTGCTCATGCTTTTATGTCGGCGGGTTTGATGATTATCGGGCAAAACTCATTAACGACCTGACACCGGTATTGCGCCAGAATCACTGCCAGACCGACTTTTATCTGGTGGGCGATTGCAACGGAACCCCGGATTACCCGGACTGTTGTATCAATCAGAAAATCAGTTATCAGCAAAATATTGAAAAGCTGAAGCGAGCTTCTGTCGTTCTTGAGATCAACAAGCCGGATCAATGCGGATTAACGCTGCGTGCTCTCGAAGCCATGGCTTTTAATAAGAAACTGATCACCAATAATGCCTCAATAAAAAAACATGCTTTTTATCATCCCGATAAAATCTTTATTTGGGGAGAAGATGATCGCAATGCTATTGCCAAATTTCTTTCATCGGAACATCAGAAAACCGACCCGGCATTGCTGGAGACATATTTCGCTGACGGCATGTTAAAGACACTGGCCGGAACCGCAGTAGAATAGAGGCTTTGCCCGACAACGTAACAGAACAATCAAAAGGAGAAACCATGAACAAAGCACTCGCAGGACTGAGTAAAGAGGAAATGGATAAAGTGAGCGCCGGGCTGGCAGCCGGGACTGTCGTGGTGCGTGAGCGCAACCATCTGCCGGTCAACGCAGAAGAAGTGGAGATGGAGCAGCCGGAACATCTGCGCGCTTATTTTCGCGAACGTCTGGAACATTATCGTCAGCAACCGGCTAAAAAATAGTCACAGCGGCTCAGTGCTGCTGCGTAAAGAAGCCGACAATCGACTCTCTCAGGCTGACGGCCGCCTCGCCCGGTGGCGTCAGGCTCTGATGAAGGCTGATCCCCACCTCACCCGGCGCGGGCAATTCCTGCAAAATCCGTACGGTTGATGGCATACCGAAATCCGTACGAACAGTCACCCCCAGCCCCGCCGACATCGCCGCCCAAATCCCGCTCAGGCTGCGGCTGGTGAAGGCTATCCGCCACGCAATACCGGCGTTATCCAGCGCCGTCGTTGCGGCATTCCGCATCAGGCACGGCGCTTCGAACACCAGCAGGGGCACCGGTTCGCCGGTTTCCTGATAGTGATTCAGGTCGAAACTTTCAGGGCCAATCCAGCGCAGCGGTATCCGTCCGAGCGAGCGGCTTGACGGGAAAAGTGGCGTTTCATCAGCCTGCCAGCACACCGCCAGATCAAACTCGTTATGCCGGATCCCGTCCAGCAATTGCTGATTACGGGTAATACTGGCGGAAACCTGCACCTGCGGATGTGCGCGGGTGAATGTGCCGAGAATGGCCGGTAACAGGGTTTCGCCGAAATCCTCCTGCATGCCCAGATTCAGGCTGCCACTCAGCGCACTGGCGAGCAGCACAGCGCTGGCCTCATCATTCAGGCTGAGGATCCGCCGCGCATAACTCAGCATCACTTCGCCGCGTCCGGTCAGGATCAGGTGTCGTCCGGATTTCTGTACCAGCTCCGTGCCCGCCTGTTGCTCCAGCTTTTTCAGCTGCGCGCTGACGGCAGATGTGGAGCGTCCCAACCGGTCGGCGGCCAGCACAAAACTCCCCAGCTCAATGCCGGTAACAAAACTGCGCAAGGCTTCTGAATCAAAAGTGACCGGTCTTTTCGCCATGCTTAATCATCCCGTTTTTATGGACTAATGCTGCTGTTATTTTCGATATTCAGGATAATCATAACGCCTTATGCTCCTTTTCACACCGACAAAAAGGAGCCTGATATGAGCACGACCTCGTCCCAAACACAGACGCTGGATACCATGGCGCGTCTGACGCCCAAATTTGCGGAACTGACGGAACAGGTGCTGTTCGGCGATCTGTGGAAAAGAAATGAATTGTCTGCGCGCGATCGCAGCCTGATCACCGTTGCCGCACTGATTGCCCTCAATCGCGTTGAACAACTGCCTTTTCATCTGAGCCTGGCGGTAAAAAACGGGGTCTCACAGGCCGAACTTTCAGAAGTGATCACCCATCTGGCATTTTATGCCGGCTGGCCCGCAGCGGCATCCGCCCTGAGCCGCTTCGCCGCTCTCAATGACCAGTAACCCGCGCCCCGTAACCGGAGGAACAACCGATGCCTTTTAGCCGAATTTCTTTACCAGCCCACCGCGCGGATGCCTGGCAGGATGCCATTTCAGCCATATTACAGGAAGCGCTGGTTGATCACTTTTCCGTGCCCAAAGATGATTGTTTTCAGTTATTCGAACCGGTCAGCCGCCACCAGCGGGTGATCAACCCGACCTATTTAGCCGGTGAAAATGACCGGCGTTCAGACGATTTTCTGCTGTTTCACATCACCGCAGGCAAACCGCGTAACGGTTATCAGAAACAGCAACTGTTCCACCATCTGGCCGAAAAATTACACCTCACACTGGGAATTTCTCAGGCTGATGTGATGGTGGTGGTGAGTTTTACACAGCCGGAAGACTGGTCGTTCAGTCACGGTGAAATGTTCAGAATTGCGCAAGGAACCCGGTCATGATTGCCATGCAATACAGTTTTACCCTGCCTGCGGACTACGACATGGGCATTATTGAAAAGCGCATTGCGGATAACGGATATCGGACGGACGGTTTTGCGGGGCTTATTTTCAAAACCTATCTCTATGCCCGCCGCAACGGTCTGCAAACCGGCAGCGCAGAAAATATCTACGCGCCGTTTTACCTGTGGCAGGACGTATCAGATATGAACCGTTTTATTTCAGGTGCAGGTTTTCAGGGCGTCGCCGGCGCCTTCGGCTGGCCGCAGATCCGGGTTTATCCGGTGCTGACGGCACATGTCAGCGGAAACGTTGCGGAGGCGGTATATGCGAAAAGAGAGATAACGGATATCGCACCGTTCAGTGACCTTGCGCCATTCAGTGAGCAAACGGTGAGCGACAGACTTATCGACGTCACCGCCTGGGACACGACAAACTGGAAGAAAATCCATTTTACGGCGGGGAGAAATCCGCTGGCAGGCGACGGGCAGCATTACCGCATCGGCCATATTTCATTGTCCGGTGCGGTAAAAACAGCCTGACCCGGTTAATGCGCGGCAATCCCCAATTTTTTCATTCTCGACAACAACGTCGTACGTTTTAATCCCAGACGTTGTGCCGCACCACGCGGACCGGCGACCACGCCGTTGGTCTCCTTAAGTACCTGAAGAATACGTTCGCGCTCGTCTTCCTCATTCAAATGCGGGGCGGGCGCAGTATCAGGCGCGGGCATCACCCTCTCCGGCTGAGACACCGGCAACGGATAATTCAGCTCAGGAAGTTGTAAATCCAGCACCGTTCCGCGGGTCAGCAGCACAGCGCGTTCAATAACATTTTCCAGTTCACGCACATTGCCCGGCCAGGGCATCCGGCTTAATAAACGCAAGGTCTCGGCGGGAATACTGTCGATGGTGCGTTTCATGCGCTTGGCGATTTTATAGGTCAGGAATTTCACCAGTTGCGGAATGTCTTCAGGTCGCTCACGCAACGGCGGGATGACAATCGGGAACACATTCAGCCGGTAATACAAATCACTGCGGAATTCTTTATCGGCAACCATCTGGCACAGGTCGCGGTTGGTCGCAGCGATCATCCGCACATCCACCGAAATCAGTTTATTGCCGCCGACACGCTCGAACTCCTGCTCCTGCAAAATGCGCAGCAACTTGGGTTGCAGTTCAATCGGAATTTCACCCACTTCATCGAGAAATAAGGTGCCTTTATCAGCCAGTTCAAAACGCCCCATCCGCTGAGCGGTAGCCCCGGTAAACGAGCCTTTTTCATGGCCGAATAAATCGCTTTCCATTAATCCGGCAGGCATGGCCGCGCAGTTCATTTTCACCATGCGCTGATCACGACGATCGCCGAGATTATGGATCGCACGGGCGATCAGCTCTTTACCGGTGCCGGTTTCGCCGAGGATCAGCACAGAACAGTCGCTTTTCGCCACGATCTCAACCTGTTTCAGCACCGCCGACATGCTGGAACTGCGGCCGACAATGTCACTGAAATCCGGGTTATTGCTGTTTATCTGCTCGGTGAGATACAGGTTTTCGTGTTGCAGTTTTTCCTTCAGGCTTTTAATTTCCTGATAGGCCAGTGCGTTATCCACGGCAATTGCAATGCGTTCGGCGATCTGCTGCAACACGCGCAGATTAGCGGAATTAAAGTTATCCGGCTGGCACTGTGCCAGTTTCAACACCCCCAGCGTTTTATGACCAAAACGTAGCGGCAGAATGCACAGGGTTTTGGTCTGATCCCGCCATAACAGCTGGAACAACGTGCTTTCATCGTTATCCGGTTCTTCGGCGGACCGCACGTTAGTCAGCAACATTTCGCCATTTTTCATCACCTGCTGTTCCAGCGAACCCTCCAGCGTCATGCGCGACTGTTCACGCTCCGCGACGTGCGTTTGCACATAATGTGTCGCGTAAACACTGGCCTGTTCGCTGTCTTTATCGGCATCACACAACACAATGCTGATGGCATTAATGTGAAAGAAATGGTGAATAGTCTTGGCGATTTCGCCGGTCAGTTCGTCGAGATCCAGCTTGGACAGGACGGCGTTGGTGATATCCACCAGAATGCGGAAATCGTCACGTTCATGGCGCAGCAGGGATTGCTGGAGCGAGGCGTTTTCGCGCAACTGGATTTGTTCGACCGCAATGGCCGCCAGCGTACAAAGCTCATAAAGACCGTTCTTGTCTTCCTCACTGAACGGGGTCGCGTGCTGACGGGTAAACTCACAGCCCCCCAGCAAGCCGGAAGAGGCCAGCAGAGGCACCAGACAATAATCGGTAAACGCCGGATACAGGTTCAGCGCCGCCAGTTGCGGATAGCGCAGATGCAACGCTTCGCTGCGCCAGACCTGCGTTTTAGGATTGCTCAGCAAGGCATGTACCGGCCCGGTCGCCAGCAGCGTTTCATCTTCATAACTGACCGGCTGATGATGCGGATCGATGCCATAAAAACTGACGCGTTCGCTGTTATTGTCGAACAACACCAGCGTCACAGCCTCCGCAATACCGGCGCTCTGCACCACTTGCGTCAGGGTTTCCAGCAGCGATGTCATGTTCTGTTGCAGCAGCAATGTGCGCGTCAGTTCCAGTAATCCTTTGTGTTTTGTGGTGCTCATTGTTGCACTCTGCATACCGTGGGCTCTGGCTTTTGATGTAAAGCGTTTTTGAAGAAACGATTAAGAAAGTTTACGCCTTCGCGGTGGCGCGCTCCCCTGACGAGATCAACAAATGCGGGGTAATGGCTCCGCATGGGGCAACATTAACTGGCGGGAAACACCCAGCGCGCCGCGCAGACACACCTGCGGACTTATCGTCACCTCGCCGATAGTCGCCGCATCAGCGCCCAGCGGATGGCTGCGTAACAGGTTCAGCACCTGCTCTTCAGCCCGGTCCGACACGACGATCACCAGTTTGCCTTCATTGGCAAAATTCAGCGGTTCCAGCCCCAGTAATTCACAGATGCCACGCACAGCCGGTTTCACCGGCAACGCGGTTTCGTCGATACATATCCCAAAACCACTGGCGGCGCTGAATTCATGCAAAATCGCATTCACCCCGCCGCGCGTGGCATCACGTAAGGCATGCACGCCAGCCAGCGGTCGCAGTGGTGCGATCATCGGCGCAAGCACCGCGCAGTCACTTTCCACGCCCAGATCCATCCCCAGCTTTTCACGCAGATTGAGGATCGCCGCACCATGATCGCCGAGCGTCCCGCTGACGATCACTTTATCACCTGCTTTTATCGTACCGGCGGCCCAGTTAACGGCCGTTGGGATCACGCCGATCCCGGCGGTATTAATAAAGATTTTGTCGGCGGCACCTCGCTGCACGACCTTGGTATCGCCGGTCACAATGGCAATGCCCGCAGCGTGTGCGGTCTGCGCCATCGCGCTGACTATTTTTTGTAAGTCATCCAGCGCTAACCCTTCTTCCAGAATAAAACCGCAGGAAAGATAGGCGGGAGTCGCCCCGCAGACCGCCAGATCGTTTGCCGTGCCGCACACCGCCAGCTTGCCGATATTGCCGCCGGGGAAAAAGATGGGATCAATCACGTAACTGTCCGTGGTAAACGCCAGCCGGTCGCCCTGTGCACTCAGGCTGGCAAGTGACAATCGTGCGCCATCTTCCCGTTCGTTAAGCCAGGGATTATCAAATGCGCTGATGAACATCTGTTCGATCATCTGTTGCATGGCGCGGCCGCCGCTGCCATGCGCCATTGTGACGACTTCTTTGCGATCACTCATCCTGACTTACCTTCTGCTGTTGATGCTTTTGCTGCGGTTTATCCGCCATTGCCGTTTCCTGATGCCGGTACTGATACCACGCCGCGCACGCACCTTCAGAAGACACCATCAGCGCACCAAATGCATTATGTGGCGTACAAGCGGTGCCAAACAGCGGGCACTCATGCGGCTTGCAGCGCCCGGTCAGCACTTCACCGCAACGGGAGCGGGGATCGTCCGCTACCGGTTGTGCCTGCGGGTTAAAGCGCCGCTCTGCATCAAATGAGGCATAGGCGGGGGCCAGGGAAATCCCTGAGGCTTCAATCACCCCCAGACCGCGCCACTCGCTGCTACCGGCAAGCGTAAACACTTCGCGCATCGCTTCCTGTGCCAGCAGGTTACCCTCTTCCGGCACCACGCGGCGATACTGGTTTTCCGTTTTACACGATGCCTCGCAAACTTGTTCCACCAGCATCAGCACGCTTTGCAGCATATCGAGTGGCTCAAAGCCGCTGATCACCAGTGGCTTGCCGAATTCTTCATTGATGAAATGATAAGGTGCGGTGCCCGTCACCATGCTGACGTGACCGGGAGCCAGAAAAGCATCAATCCGCACATCATCCTGCGAGAGCAGGCTGCGTAAGGTCGGCATCAGGCTGATGTGCTGACAGAACACGCTGAAATTGGGCAGACGTTCGCGCCGCGCCTGTTGCAGCGTGACAGCGGTAACCGGCAGCGTGGTTTCAAAACCGAGGGCGAAAAACACCACCTGACGCGCCGGGTTTGCACGGGCCAGTTTCAGCGTATCCAGCGGGGAATAAACCACACGCACATCGGCACCCCGTTCGCGCGCCTGCAACAGCGAGCCTTGCTTGCCGGGCACGCGCAGCGCGTCGCCAAAGGTGCAGAAAATCACGTCGGGATGTGCGGCAATTTCACAGCAGGCATCGATACGCCCCATCGGTAACACGCACACCGGACACCCCGGCCCGTGGATAAATTCCAGTTGCGGGGGCAGCAGTTTATCCAGCCCGAATTTGAAAATGGCATGGGTATGGCCGCCGCACACTTCCATAATCTGCATGGGTTTTTCAGCGGTGTAAGGCAGTAATGCCGCCCGCTGATGCAGCCGTTCAATCAGCGTTTTCGCCAGTTTCGGATCACGGAATTCATCAACAAAACGCATTATCGGGCCTCTCCCGCACCGAGAAACAGGGCGACATCGGCTTCTACTTCTTCCATCGCGTGCAGCGCAGCCAGCGTTTCTTGTGCTTCCTGTTCATCAAGTTTGCTCAATGCAAAACCGACGTGGATTAACACCCAGCCGCCGATCAGCGTTTGTGGCTGGCCGTCGCACACCAGCGCAATATTCACTTCGCGGCGCAGACCGCAGACTTCTGCCCAGGCGTGATCAGGCTGCTGGTCATGCAGCGCGACGATTTGTCCCGGAATGCCTATGCACATCGTTGCTGCTCCAGCCAGGCCAGCCACTGCTCCATACCTTCGCCGGTAGTGGCAGAAAGCCGGATCACTTCAATCTGCGGATTGACCTGGCGCGCATTGGCAATACAGGCTTCGACGTCAAAACTGACATACGGCAACAGGTCGATTTTATTGAGGACCATAAGGCGCGATGCGGCAAACATATGCGGATATTTCAGCGGCTTGTCCTCGCCTTCCGTGACGGACAGCACCGCCACTTTGTGCAATTCACCGAGATCAAAACTGGCCGGACACACCAGATTGCCGACATTTTCGATAAACAACAGGCTGTTATTGTTTGGCGACAGCTGATGCAGCGCATCATGAACCATTTGCGCATCCAGATGGCAGCCTTTACCGGTATTCACCTGGATCGCCGGGACGCCGGTGGCACGGATACGATCGGCATCGTGAGTGGTTTGCTGATCGCCTTCTATCACCGCGCAGTCGAAATACGGTGCCAGCCGGGTCAGGGTGCTGGTCAGCAGGGTCGTTTTACCGGAGCCAGGGCTGGACACCAGATTCAGTGCCAGAATGCCCGCCGCCGCAAAATGCTCGCGGTTATGGGCAGCGATATGGTTATTCTTCGCCAGCACGTCCATTTCGATGTCCACCAGGCGTCGCGGTGCAAACGGCAGACCGTGGCGATGATCATGTGAATCATCGTGATCATGGGAATGGTGATGAGTGTGTTCAGGGCTGACGCCTTCGATACGAAGTTCGCCGCTGGCACAACCGCAGGTACTGCACATAGCTTTCTCCCCGGGCACATCGGGTGCCCGTTATTCGATTTCGATTCGTTTAATTTTCATGCCGTCATCGGCCACCACCCGCGCATCACGTCCGCCACAGTGCGGACACAGCAGTACGCCGGGGCTGAGTAAAGTGATGTCCTGCTGGCACGTGTAGCACCAGCTTTCTGCCGCCGGTGTGTGGAGATGCAATTCACAACCTTCAGCGAGTGTTTCGCGGCACGCCAGTTCGAAGCAAAATTGCACCGCTTCAGGTTCGACGCAGGAAAACGCGCCAATTTCCATCCATACCGCCGTAATTCTCCGGGCATTATTTTGCCGTCCAAACTGTTGCATTATTTCCACGGCGTTCTGGCACAACGTAATCTCGTGCATTATTTCCCTCTCCGTCAGGAGATTAATAAACAGCGCATGGGAAGGTAAGTAGCAATATTGATGCCACAATTTTTCGACACGGAGACACGGAGAAGAAAACCGGATAGCGAAATAATCCCGGCGCAGTCCGTCATATATGTCGAAATACCGTGTCATCGACATGTCATTATGTTTTTCATGCGACCGGGCACACAGGTTTTAAATATCTTAACCTTTTAATAATAAAGCAGTTATTAAACAAAACCGGAAACTGGCACGTTTTATGCCAGCAGGGATGTATGCGCCGTATTTTCGTCGTCACTTTCTGCATAAAGACGGACCGGAAAGGCACCTACGCACACCTCAATAACGGGTAATGACAATGAGCACTCTCAGCGAACTGACCAGTAAAGCGGATTATATAGCCAGCAAAAACAGCCATCTGAAATCACAATGGCGCCTGTATCAGAACAGCCTGACACAGGCCATAACCCATTCAAATAAAAAGATAAACCATGAATTCAGTTGCGGCGAAGATCAGGATATCCGCTTCACCCTGTTTAACCATTTTTCCGTCAGTATTCATCTCAGCGACGACTTCTACAGTCAGGATATCGTTTACAGCCTGAACATGGCGCACAGCGGTGAAGAACCCGACTTCAGAGCGTTTGCCCACGCCACGCTGAGTGAAGAAGGCCGGGTTGATGGCACCGTGGATATTAAAGATAAGAACGCCGTGCTGGAACATTATCTCAATAAAATATCGGCTATTTATCAGTGTATTTTCGACTCACTGAAAACTAATCAGCCCATTCATTCGCAACTCGATAAATTACTCGACCACGCCTGATTTACATTCAGAAATACATTATCACACCGGCATAACAGGAATGTTTTTCATTGCCGTTTTTTTACTGGGATCTATTCCGACATAAATGTCGAAATGTCAATTTAAGTGCCGATTTCGTCACCTTTGACGAAATACCAAGGAGACTTCATGAGCTTTAAAAATGCCATGAATCAATATGTGATAGCTGATCCGAAACTTTGTATTGGCTGCAATACCTGTATGGCCAGTTGTTCGCAGGAACACCAGCGTCACGGTTTACAATCTGCCCCCCGTTTGCAGGTGATGCGAAACCGTCTGGATTCCGCGCCGGTGATGTGTCACCAGTGTGAAGATGCCCCCTGCGCGCAGGTGTGTCCGGTTAATGCTATCACCCGTGAAAACGACGCGATTCATCTCAATGAAAGCCTCTGCGTCAGTTGCAAACTGTGCGGGCTTGCCTGCCCGTTCGGTGCCATCACCTTTTCCGGCAGCACGCCGCTGGACATGCCCGTCGACTGTAACACCTCAAAAGCGCCGCCCGCGCCGCGCCCGCCACGTGCGATCAGCCCTTTCCTGGATTGTGTGCCCGGGGTTCGCGCGGTGGCAGTGAAATGCGATTTATGCAGCTTCAGCCCTGAGGGTCCGGCATGCATCAAGACCTGTCCCACACAGGCCATCCGGCTTATCACGGCCAGTCTGTCTGACAATGCCAGCCAGCAAAAACGCCTGAATGCGATGAATGTATTCCCGGCCGGGCTGACATCCTTTAGTGCGCCTGACACGGAGGCCAAACAATGACGGCACTATTAGCGTTGGATCCGGCGTCACTGTTGACGCTGGCGCTGCTGGTCTGGGTTTTCAGCGGCATTATCTGCGGGTTACTGGCAGGAGCCGCGAAATTAAGCAGCCTGATTTCAGGCGCTGGCAGCATGGTGGCATCCGTGGCGGTTATTATCGCTGCGATTCAGATGGTTAACAGTGGCGCACCGGTGACCCTTACACTGCCGGTTCTGCCTTACCACGCCAGCTTCAGCCCGCTGAATGCATTGTTGTTACTGGCGATGTCGGTAACAGCCTTGTTCAGCAGCCTGTATGCCTGCGCATGGCTGGCGAATGCCCGTCCGCGCCAGCGCGCCCGTTCCGGGTTGTTATGCAATCTGCTGCTGGCGGCGCTGACTGCCGCGGCGATTTCCGCCAATGCGGCTGAACTGATCCTGATGATGGAAATGGCCGCGCTGTGTGCGTATTTCATGATCGTACAAGCCGACGATGTGAAAAGCCGCCGTGCCGGTCTGAATCAGTTTTTATCCGGCCGCCTCGGCACGCTGTGTCTGATCCTGGCGTTTGCGCTGCTGCATCACGCCAGCAGCAGTCTGGATTTTGAGGTTCTTCGCCACACCACGTTTACGCCAGGCATTAAATCGCTGGCTTTCCTGCTGGCACTGGCCGGTTTCGGACTCTACGCCGGGATTATCCCGCTGCACGCCTGGGTGCCGCAGTCGCATTCCAGCGCCCCCGCCCACGCCGCTGCCCTGTTCTCTTCGGCACTGATGAAAATCGGCATTATTGGCATCGTAAAAGTCGGTCTGGACTTGCTCGGCGCACCGCCACTCTGGTGGGGCCTGATGGTATTGCTTCTGGCGATCCTGACCGCATTTATCGGCGGCCTGTACGCGCTGATGGAGCACGATATCCGCCGTCTGCTGGCCTATCACACGCTGGAAAACGTCGGGATTATTTTGCTCGGCATCGGCAGCGCCATGGTGGGCGTGGCGCTGAATCTGCCGCTGCTGGCTTCGCTCGCCCTGCTGGCCGGATTGTTTCACCTGTTTAATCACGGGTTGTTTAAAACCGCGCTGTTCCTCGGTGCCGGTGAAATCGAAATGCAGACCGGCATTAAGGACATGGAAAAACTCGGCGGGATCGCCCGTCTGATGCCGTGGACCGCCGTGTCGATGCTGATTGCCCTGATGTCGATGGCTGCCCTGCCGCCGCTGAACGGCTTTGCCAGCGAATGGCTGCTGTATCAGTCGCTGTTCCAGCTGAGTGCGGGTCACGTGTTTATCGCACGTCTGCTCGGGCCGCTGCTGGCGGTCGGTCTGGCCCTGACCGGTGCGCTGGCGCTGATGTGTATTGCCAAAGTTTTCGGCGTCACTTTCTTAGGCACACCACGCAGTCCGGCGGCGGCAGACGCCACGCCTGCCCCGCGACTGATGACACTCAGCAGCGTATTGCTGGCGCTGTTGTGTGTGGTTTTCGGTGTCGCCTCGCCGTGGTTGATTCCGCACTTCTCCGCCGTTGCCGCCTCAGTGCTGAACGCGCCTGTTTTACAGGCCGCCGGACATGGCGCGGCGTTTTCCGCCACGTCTGCGGTATCCGCGCCGATGGTCGCCATTCTGCTGCTGGGCATGCCGCTGCTGCCGTGGATTGCCGCCACGGTATTGCGCGGTTCCCGTCTGCCAAACCGTTCACGCGGCGATGCCTGGGCCTGTGGCTACGGCCATTCCGCTGACATGGTGGTGACAGCGACGGGTTTTGCCCAACCGCTGCGCGTGATGTTTGCCCCGCTTTATCGCCTGCGTCAGCACATGACACCGGCTCCGCTGGTGGCCGCGCTGCACCGTGGCTGGCTGGGTGCCTTCTGCCGTCGTCTGGCTTTCATCGAACTGGCCGTGTTGCTGGTCGTGGCTTTTGCCTGAGGAACTGACTATGAACACTTCATTCTTACTCGCGGGTTCGTTGTGGCCGCTGGCGCTGATTCAGGCGATTGCGTTGCTGGCGCTCGCGCCGCTGTTTGCCGGATTCAGTCGCGTAATGCGCGCACGGATGCACAACCGTCAGGGACCGGGCGTGTTACAGGAATACCGTGATATCACCAAACTGCTGACCCGCCAGAGTGTCGCACCCGCCGCGGCCGGTGCGGCGTTTCGCAGCATGCCGTACCTGCTGACCGGCGGCTTACTGGTGATCGCCACCGCCCTGCCAGTGGTGACGCTGGCGTCGCCAATGGGCGCGGCGGGCGATCTGATCACGGTCATCTACCTGTTTGCCGTGGTGCGTTTTGTGTTTGCCATCGCCGGGCTGGATACCGGCAGCACCTTCACCGGCATCGGCGCCAGCCGTGAAGCGGTGCTTGGCGTACTGGTCGAGCCCATTCTGCTGCTCGGGCTGTGGATTGCGGCGCTGGTCGCCGGTTCCACCTCGCTTGGCGCCATTGCCGCCCGTGTTCTGCACTGGCCGCTGTCGTCTTCCTTAACCCTCGTTCTGGCCGGTCTGGCCTGTGCATTCGCGACCTATATCGAAATGGGCAAGCTGCCGTTCGACATGGCGGAAGCCGAGCAGGAATTACAGGAAGGCCCGCTGACCGAATACTCCGGCGCGGCGCTGGGCGTGCTGAAAATCGGCATCAGCCTGAAACAACTGGTGGTGTTGCAGCTATTCCTTGGTCTGTTTTTCCCGTTCGGACTGGCGGAGCAACTCACGCCGCTGACGTTGCTGACCGCCGTGGTGCTGTGTCTGGTGAAACTGCTGATCGCGGTATTTGTGGTGGCGCTCATCGAGAACAGCGTCGCCCGTCTGCGCTTTCTTAAAACTTCCCGCACCACCTGGGCGGGTTTCGGGCTGGCGTTTCTGGCGCTGGTTTCCTGGCTGGTCGCAGGCTGACCTGACATTTTTCTTGTCCCGCTGCGGCGGGAAGAGGCTTTGTAATGAGTGAGTTCAATACCGCATTAAATCAAAACCCGGTCGGTAAAGAGTATCTGGCCGCGCTGGCGAAGCAGTTTCCGTCGGCGATCTTAGGCAGTGAATGGCAGACCGACACGCAGGCGACCGTCACCATCAGGCTGAACTGGCTGCCGGAAGTGGTCGAATGGTTGTATTACCAGCAGGGCGGCTGGCTTTCCGTGTTATTCGGCAATGACGAACGTACGTTGTGCGGCAACTACGCGCTGTATTACGTGCTGTCGATGGAAAAAGGCGTGAAATGCTGGATCACTGTGCGCGCCGAAGTGGATCCTGTGTCGCTGGAATTCCCTTCCGTGACACCGCGCGTACCGGCAGCGGTCTGGGGCGAACGTGAAGTGCGTGATATGTACGGGTTGCGCCCGGTCGGGTTGCCGGACGAACGCCGTCTGGTGCTGCCGGATGACTGGCCGGACGATTTATACCCGCTGCGCAAAGACGCGATGGATTACCGTCAGCGCCCGGCACCTACCACGGACGAAGAAACCTATCCGTTTATTTCCGAAGCCAAAGAAGGCAGCAAAATTGTGCCGATTGGTCCGCTGCACGTCACTTCTGACGAACCGGGACACTTTCGTCTGTTCGTTGACGGTGAAGACATTATCGATGCCGATTACCGGCTGTTTTACGTGCACCGTGGCATGGAGAAACTGGCCGAAACCCGCATGGGCTACAACGAAGTCACCTTCCTCTCAGACCGCGTTTGCGGCATCTGCGGGTTCACGCACAGCGTGGCGTACACCTCTTCGGTCGAAAACGCGATGGGTATCGTGGTGCCGGAACGCGCCCAGATGATCCGTTCTATTCTGCTGGAAGTCGAACGTCTGCACAGCCATCTGCTGAACCTCGGGCTTGCCTGTCATTTTGTCGGTTTTGATTCCGGTTTCATGCAGTTTTTCCGCGTCCGTGAACAGTCGATGAAGATGGCAGAAATCCTGACCGGCGCGCGTAAAACCTACGGCATGAACCTGATCGGCGGCATCCGCCGTGACATCCTCAAAGACGACATGATCGCCACCATTGCGCTGGCGGGCAGCATGCGCCGGGATCTTAACGAGCTGGCGGATATCCTGCTCAGTACGCCGAATACCCGGCAGCGCAGCATCGGCGTCGGTATTCTGGATCCGCAGGTGGCGCGCGATTTCAGTAACGTCGGCCCGATGGTGCGTGGCAGCGGTCACCGCCGCGATATGCGCCAGGATCACCCTTATGCCGGTTACGCCAAACTGCCATTTGAACTGTGCAGCGAAACCGGTAACGACGTTTATTCCCGCCTGAAAGTGCGCATCCACGAAGTGTTTAACGCCCTGAATATGATCGAGTTCGGTCTGCAAAGCCTGCCCGGCGGCCCGCTGGCGGTGGAAGGCTTTAATTATATTCCTCACCGTTTCGCCCTCGGTTTTGCTGAAGCACCACGCGGTGACGACATTCACTGGAGCATGACCGGCGACAACCAAAAGCTGTTCCGCTGGCGTTGCCGTGCGGCGACTTACGCCAACTGGCCGACGCTGCGTTACATGTTGCGCGGCAATACGGTCTCCGATGCGCCGCTGATTATCGGCAGTCTCGATCCTTGTTATTCCTGCACCGACCGCATGACGGTTGTCGATGTGCGTAAGAAAACGTCCATCGTCGTGCCTTACAAAGAGATCGAACGCTACGGCATCGAACGCAAAAATTCGCCGCTTTGAGGAGCTGCTCCCATCATGCTGAAACTGATTAAAAAAGTGCTTAAAACCGGCACCGCAACCGTGGCTTATCCGTTTAAGCCGCTGGATCTGGCAGCGAATTTTCGCGGCAAACCGCAATACACCGCACAGCAGTGTATTGCCTGCGGCGCGTGTGCCAACGCCTGCCCGTCTAACGCGCTGACCATGACCACGGCAGAAGACGGCGAAACCCTCCGCTGGCAGCTGTTCTTAGGCCGCTGCATTTTCTGCGCCCGCTGCGAGGAAGTCTGCCCGACGGCGGCCATCAGACTGTCGCAGGAATTTGAACTGGCAGTCTGGCGTAAAGAAGACCTGTTTGAGACCGCGGATTTCCCCATCTGTCACTGCCGTGCCTGCGGCAAACCTTACGCGGTACAAAAGGAAATCGACTTCGCACTCAGCCTGTTGCAGGAAAGCGCCGCCCTGAGCGACCGGCAAGTTGCTGACCGCCGGGAGCAGTATGAAACCTGCCCCGAATGCAAAAAACTGCACAGCCTTTCTTCCTCCGACCGTATTGATATTGGCCGGCACATGACCACGGAGGCTCATTCATGAGTCATAACCTGATTGCTCCGCGTGACGAAAATGGCCTGCCGGTACCCGTCACGCTGGATGAAAGCATTGCCAAACTGAAATCCACACTGCTTCACAGCATCCGCCGCTCAGCTTACGTTTACCGCGTGGACTGCGGCGGCTGTAACGGCTGTGAAATTGAGATTTTCGCGGCCATTTCCCCGCTGTTCGACGCCGAACGCTTTGGGATTAAAGTGGTCCCGTCGCCGCGTCACGCAGACATTTTGCTGTTCACCGGTGCCGTGACCCGCGCCATGCGTATTCCGGCGCTGCGCGCCTGGGATTCTGCGCCGGATCCGAAAATCTGCATTTCCTACGGCGCCTGCGGCAACAGCGGCGGCATCTTCCACGATCTGTATTGCGTGTGGGGCGGCACCGACAAAATCGTGCCGGTGGATGTGTATATTCCGGGTTGCCCGCCGACACCGGCCGCCACCATTTATGGTTTTGCGATGGCGCTGGGTTTGCTGGATCAGAAGATCAAAGGCCAGCAACACGATGAGGCGGCCACCGAACCGGCTCTGCTGCTGCACCCGGATTTACCGCAGCCGCTGCGCGTGTTGCTGGACCGCGAAGCGCGCCGGATGGCCGGTTACCGTTATGGCCGTCAGATTGCCGACACCTTTATGGATATCGTGGCCGCGCCCGGCTTACAACCCGTGGAACAGCGCGTTTCTGCATATCTTGAAGAACAAGGCGATCTGCGTCTCAACGAAATTGTCGGCAACCTGCAGCACATTTATCAGCAGGTTCTGCGTGGCGAGGTACACCTGTGATGACCTCCGTCAACGACCAGCGCTACGCGCGACATCAACCCTACGCCGGTCATCAGCCGGACAAGAACAAAGTGATTTTCTATTCGCTGAGCAGCAAGTTTGTCGATGAGAAAAGCGCCCTGAAACGCAGTTCGCAAAAAGTGCAGGAAGTGGTGTATTACAGCCTGGCGATCGGCCATCACCTCGGGGTGATCGACTGCCTGAAATCCCGTCTCGAATGCCCTCTCGACGGGTATATGCACTGGATTGACTGCCTGCCCGAAAACAGCGAAGCATATCGAAAACTGGCCGGTGTGCAGCGTTTCGGAGAGATCATTATCGACAGCAGCCACACCCACCTGCTGGCGCTGGCGCTGAGCGCTGCCCGCCCGTACATGAGTGATACGCAACAGGGCTGGAGCGATGCGCTGATCACCCTGCTTGCCCAGATTGAAAACGACCCCGCCATGTACCTGATGGTCAGGAGATACGATGCCTGATTTATCCTCCCGCTACGCATTGCTGTGCGTGGGCAACAGCATGATGGGCGACGACGGTGCCGGCCCGCGGCTGGCCGAACTGTGCGCTGAAAAACCGCTGTCCGGCTGGACTGTGGTTGACGGCGGTGCGGCACCAGAGAACGACATCGGTTATTTACGCGAACTGCGGCCTGCGCATCTGGTGATTGTCGATGCCACCGACATGGGGCTGGCGCCCGGTGAAATGCGCATTATCGATGAAGATGACATCGCTGAGATGTTCATGATGACCACCCACAATCTGCCGCTGACGTTCCTTATTCAGCAATTGCGTGAAGACATCCCGCAGATCACCTTTGTCGGCATTCAGCCGGACGTGGTGGCTTTTTACTTCCCGATGAGTGCCGCCGTTGAACAGGCCGTGAACCGCCTGTATCAGCTATTGCCTGCGCTGGATCAGGGGCTGGGAATCGCCCCTTTCCGGCCCGAAAGCCTCTGACAGCGGCTGTCGACATAACTGTCGATGCGGTGACGAAACAGACATGACATCAGCCCGACATTTCGTCATCGTTACGTCATTTTTATATAACCAACTGAAATACATAGATAAAAACAAGCATCCGAAACTGGCACGTTTTATGTATAGAAGTAGATGAAAACTTTTAACCCCCTGAATTAAAAGCACACTGAAATCCCCTAAGGCATTGGCATGGCAGGAAGGCGGCAAGCGAAGGAGTCCCGATGAGCTGACATGAGTCAGTGATTCGGGCGAGTGAACGCAGCCAACGCACCTGCGATGTCAAGGACGACGGGGATTTGGAGAGAAAAATGAACCGGTTTATCATCGCCGACCCTAAAAAATGCATCGGCTGTCGTACCTGTGAAATTGCCTGCGTGATGGCTCACAGTGAATCGCAGGATATTTCGCTGCTCAACGCCGCGACATTCGCACCGCGTCTGCACGTCATTAAAGGTGTCAATCTCAGTACACCGGTGATGTGTCGCCAGTGTGAAGATGCGCCCTGTGCCAACGTCTGTCCGAACGGCGCCATTCTTCGCACCGGAGATCATGTACAGGTGATGCAGGAACGCTGCATCGGCTGTAAGACCTGCGTTGTCGCCTGCCCGTACGGCGCCATGGAAGTCGTCACCAAACCCGTTTTCCGCCAGAACGGCGCGGCGATGGTCACCACCTCGGATAAAGCCGAGGCGCACAAATGCGACCTGTGCCACACCCGCGCTGAAGGCCCGGCCTGTATGGAAATCTGCCCGACCAAGGCACTTTTCGCTATCGACCGTAACCACTTACAGGAAATGAACGCAGAAAAACGCCGCCGCGCTGCGCTCGACAGCACCTCCCCGTTGCTGTTTTAACCCCGGATTAAGGAAGCAAGACCATGAAAAAAGTCACCACTGTCTGCCCGTATTGCGGCGCCGGATGTAAATTGAATCTGGTTGTAGATAACGGAAAAATCATCCGTGCGGAAGCCGCGAACGGCGTCACCAATCAGGGCGAACTGTGCCTGAAAGGCTATTACGGCTGGGATTTTCTCAATGACACCAAACTGCTGACCCCGCGCCTGACCCAGCCGCTCATCCGCCGCCAGAAAGGCGGAAAATTCGAAGCCGTCAGCTGGGATGAAGCCATCCGTTACACCGCACAGCGCCTGAAAGACATTAAACAAAAACACGGCCCGCGTTCCATTATGACCACCGGTTCTTCCCGCGGGACCGGCAATGAAACCAACTATGTGATGCAGAAATTTGCCCGTGCAGTGATCGGCACCAATAACGTCGACTGCTGCGCCCGCGTGTGTCACGGCCCGTCGGTGGCCGGTTTGCAGGCCACGCTCGGTAACGGCGCGATGAGTAATTCCATCGGCGATATCGAAAACTCAAAATGTCTGCTGGTGTTCGGCTATAACTGCGCGGATTCCCATCCCATCGTCGCGCGCCGTGTGATCAAAGCGAAAGAAAAAGGCGCGCAGATCATCGTCTGCGACCCCCGCCGCATCGAAACCGCACGTATTGCCGATCAGCATCTGCAAATCAAAAACGGCTGCAACATGGCGCTGGTAAATGCCTTTGCCCACGTGTTGATCGAAGAAGATCTGTATGACCATGACTATGTCGCGAAATACACCGAAGGCTTTGAGGAATACCGCAAAAATGTGGCGGATTACTCACCGGAAGCCGTGGCAGAACAGACCGGTGTTTCTGCGCAGCAAATCCGTCAGGCGATGCGCACTTACGCCGCTGCACCTTCAGCCACCATCATGTGGGGCATGGGCGTCACCCAGTTTGGTCAGGCGGTTGACGTGGTAAAAGGTCTGGCAGGGCTGGCTTTGCTGACCGGTAATCTTGGCCGCGCCAACGTCGGCGTCGGACCGGTACGCGGTCAGAATAATGTGCAGGGTGCCTGTGATATGGGCGTGCTGCCGAATGAATTCCCGGGCTATCAGTCCGTCACTGATCCGAAAGTTCGCGCGAAATTCGCCGATGCCTGGGGCATTGACGTGAATCAGATGGACACCGAAGTCGGTCACCGTATCACGGAAATCCCGCATCTGGCCCTTGAAGGCAAAGTTAAAGCCTATTACATCATGGGTGAAGATCCGTTGCAGACCGAAGCCGATTTAGGTCTGGTGCGCAAAGGCTTTGAAGCACTGGAATTCGTGGTGGTTCAGGACATCTTCATGACCAAAACCGCCGAGCAGGCCGACGTGATTTTACCGGCCACTTCCTGGGGCGAACACGGCGGTGTCTTCTCCTGCGCAGACCGTGGCTTCCAGCGCTTCGAGAAAGCCATCGAACCAAAATATAACGTCAAGCGCGACTGGGACATTATCAGCCTGCTGGCGACCGAAATGGGTTATCCGATGCATTACAACGATAACCAGGAAATCTGGGACGAAATGCGCAGCCTGTGTCCGCTGTTTTACGGCGCCACCTACGAAAAAATGGGCGAACTGGGACACGTGCAGTGGCCTTGTACCACGCTTGAAAGCCCGGGGACGCCATATCTGTATGCCGACAATCACTTCGATACCCCGACCGGTAAAGGCCAGTTGTTTGCCGCACCGTGGCGCGCACCGGCTGAAGTGCCGGACGGCGATTATCCGCTGGTGTTGTGTACCGTGCGTGAAGTCGGTCACTACTCCTGCCGTTCAATGACCGGTAACTGTGCGGCATTGCAAACGCTGGCTGATGAACCGGGCTTCGTGCAGATGCACCCGGTGGACGCCCAGGCGCTGGGTATCCGTGATCAGCAACTGGTCTGGGTGGCATCACGCCGTGGCAAAGTCATTTCCCGCGCCAACTACAACGAACGTATCAACCCGGGTGCGGTGTACATGACGTATCAGTGGTGGATCGGTGCCTGTAATGAACTGACCCAGGACAATCTCGACCCGATTTCCAAAACGCCGGAAACCAAATACTGCGCGGTGAAAGTCGAGCAGATCGCCGATCAGCGCTGGGCAGAGAACTACGCTCATCAGACTTACAGCGACATGAAAGCGCGCCTGCGCAGCGCCGTGGAAGATGTGATCCCGGTGGTTGAGGTTTAGTTTTTAAGCTCCTCCCCCTTCGCAGGGGGAGGAGCAAAACCCCCCTGAGATTTAAGAGGTATTTATGTCTGATTCCGGTCTGCTCATTCGCGTCTGCGGCAAAGTCCAGGGCGTCGGTTTCCGACCTTTTATCTGGCAACTGGCCGACCGTCTGCAGCTCCGGGGGGAAGTGTGTAATGACAGCGCGGGTGTGGAAATCAGGCTGCTTCAGCCGGTCAATCTCGAACTTTTTATTGAACAATTACAGCGCGACTGCCCGCCGCTGGCGCGCATCGACAGCATCAGCTTCAATCCTTTCGACTGGCAGACGCTTCCGCAAAATTTCACTATCGCTGACAGCCGTCACAGCCGGATGGATACGCAGGTGGTGCCCGACGCGGCGACCTGCCCGGAATGCCTGAAAGACATCACCCGCCCGGGTGATCGTCGTTTCGGCTACGCCTTCACCAACTGCACACATTGCGGCCCGCGTTTTACACTGATCCGCGCCATGCCTTATGACCGCCCTTCCACCAGCATGGCGGAATTTACATTGTGTCCGCACTGTCAGCAGGAATATCAGAACCCCGCCGACCGGCGGTTTCACGCGCAGCCGGTCGCCTGCCCGCAGTGCGGGCCGCAGGTCAGCGCGACGTTGCAAAATGGCGACATGCTGGCGCAAGGAGATGCGGCGCTGGAATACGCGGTTGCGGCATTACGCGCGGGTAAAATCGTCGCTATTAAAGGGCTGGGAGGCTTTCATCTGGCCTGCGATGCCACGCAGCAAAACGCGGTGATGCGGCTGCGCGAACGTAAACAGCGTCCGTCAAAACCGCTGGCGGTGATGCTGCCGGACATCGGCTGGCTGGCAGAATGCAGCGATGAAAGCCCGCCATTTGCGCTGCGCGAAATGCTGGAGTCACCGGCCGCGCCCATCGTACTGGCAACGAAAAGCGCGATGTCGCCGCTGTGCGCGGCAATCGCGCCGGAACTGGACGAAGTCGGACTGATGCTGCCGTTTACCCCGCTGCATCATTTGCTGATGCAGGCAGCGGATACCCCGCTGGTGATGACCTCCGGAAATGCGAACGGTTGTGCCCCCGTGCTGACTAATGCGGCTGCGCTGTTGCAACTCGATGGCATTGCAGACATGTGGCTGTTGCATAACCGCGATATCGTCCAGCGCGCCGATGATTCGCTGCTGCGTGTGACGCCGCACGGTACTGAAATGCTGCGCCGCGCACGCGGCTATGTGCCCGATGCTTTTACGTTGCCTGACGGATTCGATGCCCAGCCGTCGCTGCTGGCACTGGGCGGTGACCTCAAAAATACCTTCTGTCTGGTGCGCGGTGATCAGGCGATTCTCAGCGCACATTTCGGGTCACTCACCCGCAGCGATATTGCCGGACAGCAGCAGCAGGCGATTGAACATTTTCAGCACCTTTATGACTGTATGCCGCTGGCGGTGGCCCGTGATGCACATCCGGCGTATATCAGTCATGTGCAGGCGGAAAGTCACGGTGTACGCATGATTGATGTTCTTCATCATCACGCTCATATCACCGCGTGTCTGGCGGAACATCACTGGCCGCTGGATGGCAGCAAGGTCATCGGGCTGGCGCTTGACGGGCTGGGTTATGGTATTGCTGACGATAAAACCGGTGCCCTGTGGGGCGGTGAGTGTTTACAGGTGGATTATCTGCACTGTGAACATTTAGGCGGATTGCCTGCCGTTGCGCTGCCGGGTGGCGACCGGGCCGCGCGGGAACCGTGGCGGAATTTGCTGGCGCAGTGGCAGGCGTTTGTGCCGGACTGGCAGACACGCCCGGAGGCAAAGGTGTTGCAGGCATTTCCGTGGTTACCGCTCTCCAGAGCCATCACCGCCGGGATTAATGCCCCGCTGGCGTCTTCCTGCGGGCGCTTGTTTGATGCCGTCGCCGCCGCACTCGGCTGTACGCCTGCGCAACTGAGCTGGGAAGGCGAAGCGGCATGCCGTCTGGAAGCGCTGGCACAACGTGCACAGGGTATTTCGCATCCGGTCACGATGCCACTGCGGCATACGCCGTCGGGCACTTTTCTGGATTTAGCGACGTTCTGGCAGCAATGGCTCGGCTGGAATGCCACGCCTGCCGCACGGGCTTTCGCTTTTCACGACGCGCTGGCGCAAGGCTTTGCCGCCCTCGCCTGCTACCACGCGGTGAGAACCGGCACCCGTACTGTCGCACTGGGTGGCGGCGTGCTGCATAACCGCCTGCTGCGCCAGCTTTTACATCATTATTTAGCACCCCTTCGCGTGCTGATGCCGCAAAACGTGCCCGCCGGAGACGGCGGGCTGGCTTTGGGTCAGGCCGTTATCGCCTGCGCCCGTCTGCAATTTTCTTCTGGTTTTAACAACAAGGACTCCCATGATTAACCGTGATTTTTTTCACACACACCGTCGTGCTTTCTGGCTGCTGATCGGGCTGCTGGCAATCAATTTACTGGCCTGGGGCTGGGCACTGGTGGTGTTTCGCCACAATGCGGCGCTGGTGGCGGCGGCCTTGCTGGCTTACGGTTACGGGCTGCGTCATGCCGTCGATGCCGATCATATTGCAGCTATCGATAACGTTACCCGCAAGCTGATGCAACAGGGTCAGCGTCCGGTGGCCGTCGGGGCATTTTTCTCCCTCGGACATTCCAGCATTGTGGTACTGGCCTGCGTGGCGATCGCCGCAACGTCACTGATGTTTGGCAACAAAATTGGCTGGTTGCACGATTATGGCAGCACTATCGGCACGATGGTTTCCGCACTGTTTTTACTGATGATGGCCCTGCTGAATGCGCTGATCCTGCGCGATGTTTACCGCCGTTTTCAGAAGATCAAACAGGGCAAAAGCTTTCCGGACGCCGGAGAAACCCACGCGATGCAGGGAGGTGTGATGAGCCGGTTATTCAGCTTTGCATTTAATCTGGTGAATAAAAGCTGGCAGATGTATCTGGTGGGATTTTTGTTCGGGCTGGGTTTTGATACCGCCACGGAAATTGGCCTGTTGGGGATTTCCGCTGCGGGGGCCTCTTCCGGCATGTCCGTATGGAGCATTCTGGTATTTCCGGCGTTGTTCGCCAGCGGCATGGCACTGGTCGATTCGCTGGATAACTTTGTCATGGTCGGCGCTTACGGCTGGGCGTTCGATAAACCGGTGCGAAAGCTCTATTACAACATGACGATTACAGCCACCAGCGTGATGATCGCTCTGTTTATCGGCGGCCTGGAAGCACTCGGACTGATGGCCGATAAACTGGATTTACACGGCGGAATATGGGCGGTTGTCGAACGCCTGAATGAGAATATGGGCAGCGTCGGCTATGCAGCCGTGGCGATTTTCGTCGTGTTCTGGGGCATCTCTGTCCTTAATTATCGCCGCAAAGGCTATGACAATCTGGCGGTGTGATCCGCCCGGTATCAGGCGTCATTCGGCAAGGTAAGCTGCTTTTCCAGACGCAGTTTGTCGCCGTCCGTAATGGTTATCATAATTTGTGTTTTCCCGCCGGGCTGGACGGCAAAACGCATCTGTCCCAGAGGCTGTGGCTGATTGGCGGAAAGATTCACATTGTGGCTCTGGCGGCTGGTGCTGGTGCCTGCGGTGCTTTCCTGCAAAACAGAAACCGCCACCTGACAGGAACAGGCTTTGGTGAGACTGACCATCGGGGTAATAACATAATTCTGCGCCTCGTTGTGCGTATCAAACCAAAGCTGGTTGGACATCACGGCGGCGATCAGCAGTAAGTGCATAGCGTTTATCCTCAGGGTTCCGTCGAAAAAAAACAGGGCTAGTGCCCTGTTCTGCTTTACTCCTCCCCTTCGCAGGGGAGGGAACACTAATCAGTTTTGTGACGCGTAGGCCAGGTTCGCGGTACCGACCTGAGTAATGCTGGTCAGAGATCCATTGGCACCTTGTGAAGCCTGGGCATAGTTGCCTGAACCGTTCTGGGACACGAGCACTTTGCTGCCGTTAGCGCTCTGAGAAACGTTAGCGCCGTTGTATTCACCTTTTTGTACCACACTGATCAGGCTGCCATCACCGGTCTGAGTCGTCCCGGCGCTATTTCTGTAGCCATCCTGACTGATTGCGGTCAGCGATTTTTGTGCGCCAGATTGAGTGGCATTCGCCAGGTTTGCCGTGCCCTGCTGGTAAATCTGAATTTCAGAATTCCACTGAGTGGCTGTGAATGTCGGCACAGTTGATGAAGGTGGATTATGACCGTGGTCAGAGCCACCCCCGCCATGACCAGGACTGGTTGCAAATGCACTGCCACTGACGACTAAAGCGGAGACTGCCACAATTTTCCAAAGTTTCATGATGCTACCCCATTGGTTTAATATCGGATGTTTGGTGTGTTAATGCTGTGTCACTCTAATCGCCATTCCTGACGAATTTTGCACGACGCCGCTGCTCTGGTTCGTACCATTCTGGCGAATTTCCGTCACACTCCGGCCTTTTTGCAGAATGTATGCGGTATTGCCAAAATTCTGTTGCGTAATGGATGCATCCCCGCCACCGGTTTGCGATACGTAGGCAAAATTATCGCTGCCGCTTTGGGATATATCCGCGTTATTTCCATTACCTCGCTGATTCACCAGCGCAGTATTCTCTGACCCGGACTGACGGATAACGCCGGAATTTCCAGAACCCGTCTGATAAGTGGTGGCCAGATTGTTATTACCGTTCTGATAAATCACTGACGAATTCCCCGATGAATTCCTTGCGCCAGCAAAAATCTGATCCGGCACCTCAGAATTCATTTCCGGATAGGCCATATCAAATTGCTGTGCATGAATGCCCCAGGAGGTTGAAAGTAACGCCAGGGTCAATAAAGTCTTTTTCATTTCGTCACCCTGTATATACCGGCACCACACTTTGCTTACCGGCTAATTGCTGCTGACGAATTGATTATGGTGTTTGCTCAAAATAAGGAACTCACCCGCTCGTCGTATTTTAATTTCAGACGTCATCAAAAAGCATGAGGCGGTATTTATCATACGGATTGACCAGCGCGTCTCAGTAAAAGGTCAGCACGGCTAATCAACCCATGGCATTAATCCTAAAGTTACAGAGCAAACCGTTTTAAATAATCACACAAATGCAACTATTCTTAATTCTCTCTGAAACTAAAACAGCCCTAAAAGAGATCCCCCGCACATTTCCACCCCTTAACAGTCGCTTAAAAATGCCTTCCCGCTGCCTTGCGGCGCGGTTTAACAGGGCATAAAGAAGCCTGCAGATGTGCTCACCTAAGTAAAATCAATACGAAAAGATAAACCAGTTTGAGTTATTTAAGGCGAAGTATGCAGCCGGCTGGTGTTTGAGCCCCCTTAATCCGCAGCCTTATCTGACAAATATGCTGTCTTAACAAGGCCAAACGTTAAGATAGTGTAAATTTATTACTTAAGCCCTCTTTAATAGGGCGGAATTTAATTTCCCGGAATACATAAGGAAAGCTTTATACATTTTCAGTTACATTTTGAAACATAAATAAGCCTTGCGTAAGGTAAACCAAAAGCTAAATTGAGTCAGTACCGCACATAAACCACCTGAAAATATTATGTGCCTCAGGTTGTGAATATTTGCTACTTTCAGATATGCACAGCAAACATACAGCTATAGATTTAGCAAAATAAAATCTCAGTCTATTCCGTGCCTTTTCAATATTCAGGCAGTGGCAGACTGTGGCTATAAAAATCAGGGCAGGGTTTCATTATGAGTAATGAAGCAGCAATCAATAATAATATTCTTTTATTAGTGACCAAACCATCATTACAAGCCAGTGCTTTATTGCAACAATTAAAACAGCAACTTTGTGTCAATACCCGGCTGCATAATATCCATAAATCACTTGAGGATCAGGCGCTTCAACAGGCATTAATTCTCTTCGATATGATGGAAGCCGATCGCCGGACAATTGAACTGTGGCAAACGGCTATTAACCGCTATCACGACAACGTGAAGTTATTATTATTAAACACACCTGATAATTATCATTTTCGGGAAATTGAAACCTGGCCGGGGATCAGCGCCGTTTTTTATCTCTCCACTGACGAAGAACATCTGGTGGAAGGGATCAGAAGCGTGATCCGCGGAGAATGTTACTTCTCTCAGGGCTTCGCCAGTTACCTGATCAATCAGTCCGGTGCTTTCCGTCATCTTCACTCAGAAGAAACCGGCCTGACCCATCGTGAAAAAGAGATCCTCAATAAGTTACGTGTGGGCGCCTCGAACACGGAAATCGCGCGTTTGCTGTTTATCAGCGAGAACACCGTCAAGACGCATCTCTATAATTTATTTAGAAAAATCTCGGTTAAAAACCGTACCCAGGCGGCGTCCTGGGCGAATGACAATCTCAAGCGCTGACATCATGACTATTTGCATAAAGGGCTTCTGGCTCTGGCTGGCGCTGTTATGCGCCACCTGCCTGCATGTTCAGGCTGCGGATATAAAAGACCCGGGGCTTATCACCGACAGAACCGTGACATCGGTCGGCCACGATTTTTACCGTGGCTTTACCGGCAAATGGGAACAGAACTACCCGGAAACCATCACCATTTCAGAAAGGCCCAGCGCCCGCTGGGGGAGCTGGATCACCATAAAAATAGGTCAGGACACCCTGTATCAGACTTTGCTGTTTCCCAACCGTCGCAATTTTAATAAGGACGTCGATACCGCCATTGCCGGTGTAACCGAAGCGTTATCACGGCGGCAATTAGACAAAGCGTTACTGGGCACCGGGGATCTCGCCCATGACGAATTTTAATGCACAGCCTCTTAAGGAGAGCATCGTGAATATTCCAGTCTCAGCTTCGCGTTCAGTCATGCTGCTGGCATTGCTGACGGCGTCCCCGGTTTCCTGGGGCGGCAATATGGTTTTCCAGTTCATCAACCCGAATTTCGGCGGCAACCCGAATAATGGCGCGTTCCTGCTCAACGAAGCTCAGGCGCAAAACTCCTATAAAGACCCCGATGCGTATGACTTCGGGTCCACCTCGACGTCTGCACTGGACAATTTCACCGCCTCGATTCAGTCACAATTGCTGGGCAGCCTGATGGGCAACGTCAATCAGGGAAAACCGGGGCGGCTGGTAACACAGGACTTTATCGTGGATATCCAGAATACCGACGGACAGCTGGTGATGAATGTCACTGACCGCAAGACCGGTAAAATTTCCACTATTCAGGTTCAGGGTTTGTCCGCCACCACCAACTGATTCCGACGATCAATAAAAACAGGAACGACATCATGCGCAGCTATTTATTACTCATCGCAGTTTTTGTGTTGAGCGGGTGCCTCACAGCAGCACCGAAAGAAGCCGCAAGACCGACATTATTGCCCCGGGCGCCAAGCTATACCGATCTGACGCATTTGCCTTCGCCGCAGGGCCGGATTTTTGTGTCGGTCTATAACATTCAGGATGAAACGGGGCAGTTCAAACCGTATCCGGCCAGTAACTTCTCGACCGCCGTGCCACAAAGCGCCACGGCGATGCTGGTATCGGCACTCAAAGATTCAAAATGGTTTATCCCGCTGGAACGTCAGGGGCTGCAAAACCTGCTGAACGAACGCAAAATTATCCGTGCCGCGCAGGAAAATGGCAGTGTCGCGATCAATAATCAGCGGCCACTTTCCTCGCTGGTGGCAGCGAATATTCTGATTGAAGGCTCGATAATCGGTTACGAAAGTAATGTGAAATCAGGCGGCGTGGGGGCGCGGTATTTCGGTATCGGTGCCAGTACGCAATACCAGCTGGATCAGATAGCCGTGAACCTGCGCGCTGTCGACGTCAATACCGGCGAGGTTTTATCTTCCGTAAATACCAGCAAAACGATTTTGTCGTATGAAGTGCAGGCCGGGGTGTTCCGCTTTATCGATTATCAGCGGTTGCTGGAAGGCGAACTGGGCTACACCACCAATGAGCCTGTGATGTTATGCCTGATGTCGGCGATTGAATCCGGCGTGATTTATCTGGTGAATGACGGTATCGAACGTAACCTGTGGCAGTTGCAGAACCCGTCGGAGATCAACTCACCCATTCTGCAACGCTATAAGAACAACATTGTCCCTGCCGAATCCTGATGAGAGGCAGTTGGCGAAGGGGAACCGTGGGTTGAAACGGTTTCCCTTCTTTTTTTATCCGACAATCTCAGGTTTTGCTTTCCTCGCTTTTCATCACCTGCCGGTAATTATTCACCCGCTTTTTATCCTCAAGATTAAAGTCCGGATCGAGATAAATGCTCAGCCGTTTGATCAGCAAATCTTCAAAGACAAAGACAGTGCAGAAATGATGGCTGCCGACTTCGGACGTCGGCCAGCGGTCACCGTTTTGCATCACGCCGCGCATCTGCCCTTCCAGCACAATGGCATCTCCGTCACTCAGAAAGCGGAAAGCGTTCTGAATATGTTGGATCTTGTCGATTTCAAGCGCAAAGCGTTTACCCAGTTCCCCCAGTGAAGACTTTCCCTGCGCGGTGCCAAATTTTGGAAAAAACAGCACCACATCTTCAGCAAAGAGATCCAGTAAAGAGGCATCTGCCTGATCCAGTTTGGCGTAGAAATTCTTAACAATTTCAATGCGCTTTTCTTTCAGTTCATGTTCTGCCATTTTCACCTCGAAATTCTCCATCCAGTCCATAAGCCTAGTGACTGCCGCTGATTTTGCCAGTTATGAAGGGTCGCTCACAAAACGCTGAGGCCGCTCAGGTGAAGAGTTTTCTGCACCGGAAGCCGGAACCCTCTACACTGGCATGCGTTTTTAACAACATGTCCTCTTACACTTTCGGAGAGTCACGGATGTCTCAGTTCAACAGAGCAGGTCGCGCGATGCCGCCTCTGCCCGTTCCCACCCGCTGGTTAATCCTTGCGATTTGCCTGTTGCAGGGGTTCCTGCTGTATTACTTCTTTTCAGATCACGCGGCCATCAGATATGCCGGGTTCTCTCATAATATTTACGGCCAGACTATGGCATTAACATTACCGGTGCTGATTTCTCTGTCAGTAGTACAGCCTGGTGATCGCCGGTTCTGGGGCGGAACGGGGTTACTCATCCTGTTACTGGCGGGCATGGCAGCCTGGGCGAAAAGCAATATCGCGGCAACGTCCGGGGACAGCGTGATGGTGCCGTTTAACCTGTCGCTGACGCTGCTGGTCTTTTTTGTTTTGCCGTGGCTACAGGTGCAGGCGTTCCCGGCAGAAAGCCGTTACCGTTACGCCAACCTTTCCGCCTGCTACAGCCAGAATACGCTGTGCGCCATGCTGACCTTGCTGATGATGCTGCTGGCCGTTGGCGTGATGGCATTATGTGCCGGGCTGTTCCGGGTGATCGGCATTGAATATTTCCATGAGCTGTTTTTCGATACGCCGCTGTTTATGCATCTGGTGTTCGGCCTGCTGCTGGGCATCAGTATCGTCACCTGCCGCACGCAACCGGCGCTGATGAATACCACCCGCAATATCATCCGTTTTATTCTCAAAGGCCTGCTGCCGCTGGTGGCGTTCGTTGCGCTGATTTTTCTGTTCGCCCTGCCGTTCACCGGCCTGACGGTGTTATCGCAAGCCTGGTCCGCAGCCAGTTTGCTGACCACCATGGCGCTCGGCATTCTGCTGCTGGTTAACGTGGTACGCGAAACCGATCACGCTGAAAAACCGTATCCGCGGGCGATCCGTTTGCTGGTGAATGCGGCGATTTTACTGCTGCCGGTGTATGCCGTGCTGGCGCTGTATTCCACCGGCCTGCGCGTTTCGCAATACGGCTGGACGCCGCAACGTCTGTGGGCGGTGCTGGTGATCAGCGTGACGCTGATCGCCGCCCTTTGCTACAGTTTTTCGGTGATCGATAAACGCCCGGACTGGCTGCCGCGTATTACCCAATTCAATAAGCCGTTGTCGCTGCTGGTGGTCATTCTGTTGATGGCGGCCAACAGCCCGCTGCTCGATCCTTACCGTATCAGCGTCAACAATCAGATTGCGCGACTCGACAGCGGCAAAACGCAGGCGAAGGATTTCGATCTGAAGATGCTGCGTTTCGATACCGGTCGCCGTGGCAACGAGGCGCTGACAGCGCTGCAACAACACCCCGCGTTTACTGCCGATCCGCGCCTGCAGGTCACACTGAAAAATATGATCGCGCAGACATCACGCTGGGGCGCTTACGATGATAAAGAGCATGCTGCACTGGCGGAAAATTATCGCGTGGAAGATGCTAAGAAGATGATTCAGCTCGCGAAAGGCGCGGTATCCCCCGACGACACCTGGTGGAAAAACCTGCCGCAGCTGGATGAATACCGCAACACACTGCGCGACTGTCACAGCCTGCAGGGCGCGTGTATCGTCAATACGCTGGATTTAAACAACGACCGGCAGAAAGAAGTTTTCCTCTGTAATACGCTGGATACGCCTTCCGTCAACTGCCGTATTTACGCCAGACAGGCCGGGAAATGGGCGCAAACGGGAGAACTTTATCTGTATGAAGAAAAGGATAACCCTGCGCTGATCACTGCCCTGCGCAACGGCGAGGTCAAACCGGTAACGCGTAAATGGGCTGACGTACAGATTGACGGTAAACGCCGGGTCATTCATTACAAACACGACGAAGAATAACCGCCTCCCCTTCACCGGCAGATTTCTGCCGGTGAATCCCGCTTTATTTTCCCGGCATCATGCGCAGTAAGGTGTCATCTTTGCGCAAGTAATGATGATAAATCGCTGCCAGCGCGTGCAGGCCAATCAGGTAATAACCGCAGTTTGCCAGGAATTCATGCGCCGTTTTCACCGTGCGGCGGACATCGGGATCCGGCGTCACAAACTGTGGCACCGGCCAGCCGAATAAAAACCACTCCCGCCCGCCAAACTCCAGCGTCAAAATCCCCAGCACCGGCAACGACAGAAACAGCAGATATAACACCCCATGCACTGCATGGGACGCGGCTTTTTGCCAGCGCGGCACGGGCGGCGTGATCGCCGGTGTCGCATGGCGGGTCCGCAGGAAAATGCGCACAAACATCAGCAACCAGACACAAATCCCGAAATTAAAATGCAGCAAACGCACCAGCGGCTGATTATCTTCAGGGAAATAATCACGGGTCAGCATCGCCGTGTAGGTCAGAATAATCATCAGTAACGTTGCCCAGTGCAGGCTGATCTGCGACAGCGAATAACGGGTTTTCATGAGTAATTTCCTCGCCGGAGGATAACGTGTGGAAAACAGGAATATTGCCCTGAGTATAGAAAGGAATTGCGCAGACTTTGTGGATATACCCGCAACAGGGATTAAACGCGGCAGACATTCACCTTTCCGCTCATAATGACAGGAAAAGTGAATAATTTGACCGGTGATGTTCCCTGCCTCTCCGCTCCACTCTTTATAATCAACGCACACTGAAATAGCATTGTCTGATGCGGAGTTTACGATGAAATTGATTAGCCAGAGTTTTGAGAACGGTGCACCTATCCCGGGTGAGTTTTCATTTGCCGTGAAAGATACCCAAAACCACATTGCACTTTCCGATAATAAGAACCCGCACCTGGCGTGGAGTGATGTGCCGGAAAATACCCGTTCGTTTGTGCTGGTGTGTGTGGATCCGCACGTACCAGGCCGCCCGGACGACGTGAATCAGGAAGGCAAAGTGGTGCCAGCTTCGCTGCCGCGCATCGATTTATTCCACTGGCTGCTGGTGGATATTCCGGCAGATGCTCGCGAAATCGCCGCAGGCAGTCACAGCAACAGCGTGACGCCGCACGGCAAACCCGCGCTGCCCGCCAGCGCCGGAATGCGTCATGGCATCAACGGCTATACCGCATGGTTTGGCGATGATGAAAACATGGGCGGCGACTATTACGGTTACGACGGCGCGTGCCCGCCGTGGAACGATGAACGGGTGCATGACTACGTATTTACGCTGTATGCGCTGGACATTGAAAAACTGGATTTGCAGGATAAATTCTTTGGCCCGGATGTGTTGCAGGCCATCGAAGGTCACGTTCTGGCGCAGGCCAGCCTGACCGGTACCTACACGTTAAATCCCAATCTGGATTAAAGTCCGCAGGCAGGAGAAACCATGTCCTCTGAGCAGCACAGTCACGCCGTGAGTCTTTTGCCAAATAAATTGCCGGTCAGTCATGACCGGCTTTTTTCACGGGCCGAGCCTTATCTGCAACAGCCTCATCAGGTGTCGAATTTTCGTTTTTTTGAGCCTTCGCTGCTGCGGGTGAATTCTGGTCAGCTGGTGCTGCGCCATGAAAACGGCACGTCGGTGCAGCTTGGGAATTCGGAACATCTGATCGTGGTGTCGCAGCATACGCTGGCGCACGTCAGTAAAACGCCGGACGCGGCAAACGGTTTTTTCTCGTCGCTGTATCTGGGGTTTTCACCTGCGCTGGTAGCGGAATTTTATCGCGATAACGCCCGGCTTCTGACTGCGCTGTCGCCGCTGAACGGGTTTGAAACTCTCCCGCTGGATGACGAATTACGCGATACGCTCGATTTTTGCCTGCGCGGGATCGGCAATCCGGCCAGTCATACAGTGCAGCGAAATCGTCTGACCGCCGTACTTATCGCGCTGGCAGAACGCCGCATATTGTTTATGCCGCGCGCCGCAGAACCGCTCGGTACACGTCTTACCGCCCTGCTGGCGGCCGCGCCGGAATTTGCCTGGACGGCCGCCAGCGCCAGCCAGCAACTGGCGATGAGCGAAGCCACGCTGAGAAGGCGTCTGGTGGAAGAGCAAATCAGTTTTCGCACGTTGTTGCAGGATATCCGCATGCATCATGCGATCACCCTGCTGCAAACCACGCGCTGGAATCTTTCGCAAATCGCGGATGCCTGCGGTTATCGGGCCAGCTCGCGTTTTTCCCTGCGCTTCAAAGAGCGTTTTGGCTGTTCGCCTGCCGATATTCGCTGAACAAACCGGCCGCATAAAAACAAAAAAGCCAGTCATCTGAATGACTGGCTTTCATTTATCGCTTTTAGCGCATCAGAATATTATTCGTTAACGGCCTGTTCCGGCTCCACAGGCGGTTCACCCGCCGTTTTTTTCGGTGGCAGCAAACCGTCTGCCCGGAACATCGCTTTGATGCCGCGCACCGCCTGGCGGATCCTGTCCTGATTCTCGATCAGGGCGAAACGCACATGGGTATCGCCGTAATCACCAAAACCAATGCCCGGCGACACACAAACTTTAGCGTCGGCCAGCAGACGTTTGGCGAATTCCAGTGACCCTAAATGCGCATATGCAGGCGGAATTTTTGCCCAGACATACATCGACGCTTTCGGATTTTCCACCATCCAGCCCGCTTCATGCAGCCCGCGTACCAGCACGTTACGGCGCTGGCGATATTGCTCGGCAATGTCTTTCACGCATTGCTGCTCCCCTTCCAGCGCCGCGATGGCCGCCACCTGCAACGGCGTGAAGGTGCCGTAATCGTGATAACTTTTGATACGCGCCAGCGCGCTGACCAGTTCAGGATTACCGACCATAAAACCGATGCGCCAGCCCGCCATGTTGTAACTTTTCGACAGCGTGAAGAATTCCACCGCAATGTCTTTTGCACCCGGCACCTGCATGATTGACGGCGCTTTCCAGCCGTCGTATACGATGTCGGCATACGCCAGATCGTGGATCACCAGCACGTTGTATTGCTTAGCCAGTGCCACCACGCGCTCGAAGAAATCCAGCTCCACGCACTGCGCCGTCGGGTTGGACGGGAAGCCGAGGATCATCATTTTCGGCCGCGGAATGGTTTCGCGAATGGCTTTTTCCAGCTCGGCAAAGAAATCTACACCTTCAGCCAGCGGCACAGAACGCACCTGCGCACCGGCAATCACGGCACCATAAATGTGGATCGGATAACTTGGGTTGGGCACCAGAACGGTGTCGCCGTGATCGAGCGTCGCCAGCATCAGATGTGCCAGCCCTTCTTTCGAACCGATAGTGACGATAGCTTCACTTTCAGGGTCGATCTCTACCTGATAACGATCGGCATACCAGCGGGAAATCGCACGACGCAGACGCGGAATGCCGCGTGAGGTCGAGTAACCGTGCGTGTCTTCACGCTGCGCAACCTGCACCAGTTTTTCCACAATGTGCGGCGGTGTCGGGCCGTCAGGGTTACCCATACTGAAATCGATAATGTCTTCGCCACGATGGCGTGCGGCCATTTTCAGTTCAGCGGTAATGTTGAAAACATAAGGGGGAAGACGATCAATACGTGAAAAACGACGGGGTGAACTGGAATCAGCCATAATTTCCTCTGGGATACGTAAGCGCCCGGACCGTCCGAGCGACGCTGGCCGCGTAACGGCCTTCTACGAACATAACGCAGAGGAAAATGGCTGTCGAGATACTGCGCATTATTTTTTTACTGCGGACGCGGATCGGTCGCCAGCAGCCCCAGCAGCCAGTCGTTTTTCCACTCGTCGCCGATCCGGTAGCTGTCCCGTAAACGGCCTTCCATGAGGAATCCGCATTTTTCCAGCACACGGCGCGAAGCGTCGTTGCCTTCCAGCACGTTGGCCTGCAGACGGTGAAAACCACACTGGTCAAACGCAAAGTTCAGCACTTCGCGCAGGGATTCCGCTGCATAACCTTTGCGCTGATGTTCAGGCGCCAGAATGAATCCGACTTCGCCCTGTTTATAGGGCCGCCAGTCCGGGAAAAATCCGGTCAGTCCCACCGCCGCGCCGGTGTCTTTTTCGCGGATCAGCAGGCACAGCCAGAAATCACTGTAGCGATCCCAGTGACCAAGACGTTGTTCAAAACGGCTATGAACCTGTGCATGGGTTTCGATATCGCCGATAAAACGCATGACGCCCGGGGTCTGATACAGCCGCAAGAAAAATGCCCAGTCGTCAGCCTGGATGGGCTGCATGATCAGCCGCGGCGTGGATAACAAAATCATGTCGGAATGTGCTCCTGTGTCTGGCGATGGTGAAAGTCTGACCTTTTACATATAATAACCGCTGAATCCATTTGGCACGCTTATCTTTCAATCGTGCAAAGAGCCTAATCTGCCATGCCTCACATGTTCGATATGCTGCTGGCGGTCTTCGACCGTGCGGCGCTGATGCTCATCTGTCTGTTCTTCCTCACGCGAACCCCGCTGTTCCGCAAACTGCTGCACAAAGAAAATGAAACCCATACGCCGCTGGAACTGACTGCGGTCACCGCCATTTTCTCGCTGTTCGCCATTTTCGGTACGCTCTCAGGGATCAACGTCGAAGGCTCACTGATCAACGTGCGTACGATCGCGATCATGTCGGGCGGGATCCTGTTCGGGCCGTGGGTCGGGATCATTACCGGCCTGATTTCCGGCACGCACCGTTTCCTGATCGACATTCACGGACCAACGTCTGTTCCGTGCCTCATCACCAGTATTACCGCAGGTTTCCTTTCCGGTTATATCAATAAGAAAGTCAAAAAATCACTGCACTGGAAAGTCGGCATTCTGGGCGGCATGCTGTGCGAAACGCTGACCATGATCCTGATTTTACTGATGGCGCGACCGTTTTCGCTCGGGCTGGATATCGTCATGAACATCGCTGCACCGCTGATCCTCGGAGCCAGTTCCATCGGCCTGATTGTGTTGCTGGTGCAAAGTGTCGAGGATGAAAAAGAGGTGATTGCCGCACGGCAGGCGCGGCTGGCGCTGGATATTGCCAATAAAACGCTGCCGTACTTTCGCAATATAGATGGCCGTAACATAGAAGGCAGGAATATCAACGCCGAATCCCTGGCCAGTATCTGTAGCATTATTCGTGATGATATCGACGCCGATGCGGTGGCGATCACTGATACCAAAAACATTCTGGCGTACGTCGGCGTGGGTGCTGAAGAGTATAATATCGGCCATGAAACGCTGAGTGAGATGACCAAAGCGACGCTGGAAAGCGGTGAAATCACGGTCAGAAACAACGATGAAATGCACCGTACGCCGCAAATTCACTCGCTGATTATTATTCCGCTGTGGGAAAAAGGCGAAGTCACCGGCTCGCTGAAAATCTATTATTGCGACCCGCACCGCATCACTTATTCGCTGAAAGTGATGGCGATCGGGCTGTCGCAAATTATGTCGACGCAGATGGAAGTATCACGCACCGAACAGTTGCGCGAGATGGCCAATAAAGCCGAAATGCGGGCGTTGCAGAGCAAGATAAATCCCCATTTTCTGTTTAACGCGCTGAATGCGATTTCGTCGTCTATCCGCGCCCGCCCCGACGTGGCGCGCCAGCTCATCATCAACCTTTCCCGTTATCTGCGTTATAACCTGGAACTGAACGATGAACTGATCGACCTGCGCAAAGAACTTCATCAGGTACAGGATTACATCGCCATTGAGCAGGCGCGGTTCGGCAGCAAACTGACGGTGATTTATGACATTGATGACGACATTTCGGTGAAAATTCCCAGCCTGCTGATCCAGCCGCTGGTCGAAAACGCCATTGTGCACGGCATCCAGAAATGCAGCGGAAAAGGCGTGGTGGTGATTTCAGTGAAGCATCAGGCTGACGGTATCAGGGTGTCAGTAAAAGATACCGGCCACGGTATTAATCAGGAAACCATTGATCGTGTGGCACGCAATGAAATGCCCGGCAACAAAATCGGCCTGCTCAATGTGCATCACCGTGTTTCATTGCTGTATGGTCAGGGCCTGAGCATCCGCCGTCTTGAGCCAGGCACCGATATTTCGTTTGTTATTACCCACGCTCCTGCAAAAGTCACGCAAGCCCTTGAGAGCAAAATAGCCTGACTACAGGGACGCTTTTTCATTTTACCCGCCCGCCTTTCGGGCCATCGCACCGGGAGATAATTCAGTGAAAGCGATTATCGTCGAAGATGAAGTACCGGCTCAGGAAGAGCTGAGTTATCTGATTAATACCCACAGCAGCATCAGCATTGAAGCAATATTGGATGACGGGCTGGACGTGCTTAAATACCTGCAATCACATGAAGTGGACGCGATTTTTCTCGATATCAGCATCCCTTCCCTTGACGGCGTATTACTGGCGCAAAACATCAGTAAGTTTGCGCATAAACCTTATATCGTGTTTATCACCGCCTATAAGGAGCATGCCGCAGAAGCCTTTGAAATCGAGGCATTTGATTACATTCTTAAGCCTTATCACGAGTCACGCATTGTCACCATGCTGCAAAAGCTGGAGTCACATTTTCGCCGGGATAAAGAGCTGACAGTGAAGGAACCGGGCGATAAACCGGAAGGTGTTGCCCCCGTCGCGGGCAGCACCCCGCGTGTCAGTCACAGCATCAATCTGATCAAAGATGAGCGGATTATCGTTACCGATATCAACGATATTTATTACGCCGCCGCGCAGGAAAAGGTCACGCAGGTATATACCCGCAAAGAAGAATTCACCATGCCGATGAACATCACCGAATTATGCAACCGCCTGCCGGAGGAGCATTTTTTCCGCTGTCATCGTTCGTACTGCGTGAATCTGTCGAAAATCCGCGAGATCGTGCCGTGGTTCAATAACACCTATATTTTGCGCTTAAGTGATTTAGATTTCGAGGTGCCGGTAAGTCGCAGCAAGGTGAAAGAATTCAGGCAGTTAATGCGGTTTTGATCGGGCTTTTGAAATAGAAAGCCCGATTCTTCCGCTAAGTCATTGGAGTTGCAGCAAGGCGGCAAGTGAGAAGATCCCGATGAGCTGACTGATGTCAGTGATTCGGGTCTTCGAGCGCAGCCAACACCGCTGCAACTTCAAGGACGAAGAGGAAGGCCGATAGACTGACGCAGGTACGCCCCGGCACCCACAAGCCCCGGCTGATCGTGCGTGATCAGGAACACCGGAATATCCATCAGGTAATCTTTGAAGCGGCCTTTGTCTTCAAACGCGGCACGAAAACCGGAAGCTTTGAAGAAGTCCAGGAAGCGCGGAACAATGCCGCCGGCAATGTACACGCCGCCGAAGGTCCCCATGTTCAGCGCCAGGTTGCCACCGAAACGCCCCATGATGACGCAGAACAGCGACAGTGCGCGGCGGCAATCCAGATTTTCGTCTGCCAGCGCCAGTTCTGTCACGTCTTTCGGTTTGAAGTTTTCCGGCACGCGGTTATCTGATTTAACAATGGCACGGTAGAGATTCACCAGCCCCGGACCGGAGAGAATACGCTCGGCAGAAACGTGCCCCATTTCGGTACGCAACTGCTCAAGAATGATGTCTTCTTCTTCGCTGTTTGGCGCGAAATCAACATGGCCGCCTTCGCCCGGCAGACTCAACCATTGGTTATTGGCATGAATTAAGTGTGCGACGCCCAGCCCCGTGCCAGCACCGTAAATCACTGCCGGTTTGCCGTCCTGCGCTTTTTTACCGCCGAACTGCAACAGGTCATCTTCTTTCAGCATCGGGATCGCCATCGAAACGGCGGTGAAGTCATTGATCACTTCCAGATGTTGCAGGCCAAGGTTTTTCTTCATTTCGGCAATGGAAAAGGCCCACGTATGGTTGGTCATGGCCACCCAGTCGCCAGTGATCGGGCAGGCGATGGCAATACATGCATCCTCAACATCCTGATGCTGCTGCGCGAGGTACTCACGCACCACGGCTTCGAGGCTGTCGTAATCCAGCCCGGAGAAAGTCTTAGACTGAGAAATATCGCCGCTGTCCAACGCGCAAAGCGCCAGGCGGCAGTTGGTGCCCCCGACATCGCCCACCAGGGAGTATTTGGTCATGTTATTCTCCGCAAAAGTAAATTCATTATGCTGCGCATTTGCGCCAAATTCGTGTGGGCAAAATAGCGGTAATTGCTATACGCTGCAACGCAGTTTTGAAGCAACCCACATTTATGCAGCATGCCACACAAAATAATGTCGACAGCCCGCAAACCGACTTTGCCGGGATTCATCTAAGCTATCAGAGCAAACAAAATTATAAATAAGGAAATACGTGCATGTTCCATCCCCGCACCAGAGTCATGTTAGCTTTTGCCCTGCCCGCGATCATTATTGGCGTGATGTCCAGCCTGGTTCTGGTATTCGTCATGATGATTTCTGGCGCGCTGCAAAATCTGCTGTGGGAGAACATTCCCGCCGTGCTGAATATCAATACACAATCCGCCAGCTGGACGCTGTTTATGCTGACACTGACCGGCATTGGCGTCGGCGCCATCATTAAGTATATGCCAGGCCACGCCGGGCCGGATCCTGCCACGGAATCTCTGATTGGCGCCCCGGTGGCAGTCAGCGCTTTACCTGGGCTGGCGCTGGCGCTGATGGTCGGACTGGCAGGCGGTGTCAGTCTGGGACCGGAACATCCGATTACAGTGATTAATATCGCGCTGGTGGCGGCAATAGGATCCCGTTTATTGCCCGCAGTGCCAACGACGGACTGGGTGATCCTGGCGGCGGCCGGGACTATCGGCGCGTTGTTCGGCACGCCGGTGGCAGCCGCGCTGATTTTTTCGCAAACCCTCGGCACCAGCAAAGATGTGCAGTTATGGGATCGCCTTTTTGCGCCATTGCTCGCCGCGGGCGCTGGCGCCATCACCACCGATCAGTTTTTTCAGCCCGATTTTTCGCTCAGCATTCCGTCGTATGACGCCGCCAGCCTGATGGATATTTTCAGCGGGTCAGTCGTGGTGCTGATTGCCATCGCGCTGGGGATGATTGCCGTCTGGTTGTTCCCGCATGTTCACCGGATGTTTAACAATATTCAGAATCCGGTATTGCGCCTGGGTATTGGCGGCTTTGTGCTGGGTTTACTGGCGCTGACAGGCGGGGAAATTACCCTGTTTAAAGGGCTGGATGAAATGAAGGAACTGGCACATTCCAATGCGTTGTTTGAGATGGGGCCGTTGCTGGCGATCACCCTGACCAAACTGGCGGCGTTAGTGGTGGCGGCAGCCTGCGGTTTTCGTGGCGGACGCATTTTCCCGGCGGTGTTTGTCGGGGTATCGCTTGGCCTGATGTTGCATCAGTACGCACCGGATGTGCCGGCGGCGGTGACCGTTTCATGCGCCGTCATGGGCATGGTACTGGTCGTGACACGTGACGGCTGGCTCAGCTTGTTTATGGCCGCAGCGGTGGTACCGGGGCTGAAATTATTGCCGCTACTGTGCATCGTGATGCTGCCAGCCTGGCTGATGCTGGCAGGTAAACCGCTGATGCAGGTGGCAAAACAGCGGCTCAACCGGCCGGTCCCGGAAGAAGATTAATCCTGCTTTAGTGCAAACTCCGCCGCCGCCAGCGCATGAATGGCGGTGGTGTCAAAAACCGGCACGCTCGCGTCTTCAGCGCCCACCAGCAGGGTGATTTCGGTACATCCGAGAATAATGCCTTCCACGCCCTGCTGTTCTAATTTGCCAATAATCCGCCGGTATTCTGCGCGGGAATCCTCCTTAATCCTGCCCAGGCACAGCTCTTCATAAATAATGCGATGAACAATCGCGCGGTCAGCTTCATCCGGCGTCACCACGTCAATCTGATGTTTTTCCTGCAAACGTCCGCGATAGAAATCCTGTTCCATGGTGAAACGCGTGCCGAGCAGACCGATTTTATGCAGCCCCTGTCCGGTGATTTTGTCAGCCGTCGCATCGGCGATATGCAGCAGCGGCAGGCCGCCGATCCGCTCGATATCGTCTGCCACTTTATGCATGGTGTTGGTACACACAACGATGACCTCCGCCCCTGCACGCGCCAGTGAATTCGCGGCGTTACCAAGAATTTCACCTGCCTGCTGCCAGTCACCGGCCATTTGCAGCTTTTCGATTTCATAAAAATCGACGCTGTAGAGAAACAGTTTGGCAGAATGCAATCCCCCCAGTTGCTGCTTCACATGCTCGTTAATCATGCGGTAATACGGCACGGTAGATTCCCAGCTCATGCCACCAATCAACCCTAACGTTTTCATTTGCACACCCTGTGTTTATGCGGATGGCAAAACCATAACCGACAAAAAGCCCGCGGACAAAGAAAATGTCGGCGGGCTTTTTTGTGCATTCAGCGATGCGGATTAATGTTTGGCCGGGCAATCCTCTGCGGCCAGACGGCGGTCCATCCAGCGCTGGCGCAACGTGTCGTAAACCCAGTTGTAGGCCACGGTATACGGCAGGAAGAACAGGAAGAACCCGACTTCCAGCATAAAGGCGTCCAGCAGCCCGATCCCCAGCCACAGTGCGGCAACCGGCAGACCAATCATAATAAATCCACCTTCGAACCCCAGCGCGTGCGCCACGCGGATTTTAAATGTCCGCACCACGCGGGAAACCGGCCAGAATTTGTCGAACAGGCTGTTATAAACAATGTTCCAGACCATCGCTGTCGTCGACAGCATGATCGCCAGCGCGCCCATTTCCCAGACCGGTTTGTTCAGCGCCCAGGCTGCTGCCGGTGCCGAAATCAGTACCGCGATTGTTTCAAAACCCACCGCGTGGAAAATGCGTTCGCCGAACGTTTTCTGAGAGATATTCCGTGTTTGCTTAGACATAAAAACCTGCCTGATTCCTGATCATTGTTACGTGACGGCTGTCACAGGCAGTCATTATCATCACTAAATAAGATAGTTAAAAGATAGAAAGTATCGATAAAATAGATAGATCAGAACCAGAAGGAGTACCTGATGCGCTATTCACCGGAAGCCCTGATGGCTTTTGTCGAAGCGGCCGATACCGGATCGTTTTCAGCAGCGGCGCGTAAACTGCGCAAGAGTCAGTCGAGTGTCAGTACGGCGATCGCCAATCTGGAAGTGGATTTAGGCGTAACACTGTTTGACCGCCAGAGTCGCCAGCCGGTGCTGACACCAGCCGGACAACGCGTGCTCAGCCACGTTCAGGCGATTCTGGCGGCCAGCGAACGCCTCGATGAACTGGCGGTGCGTTTATCGACGCAGGTGGAAACCCGCCTGACGTTTGTGCTGTCTGACACTTACCAGCCGACTCACCACGAGGCGCTGCTGCGCCGGTTTGAACGCCGGTATCCGGATATCGAATTTGAATGTCAGATCGCCGAAGATCAGGATGTGATCGACCTGTTGCAGTCTGGCCGTGCCCATGTCGGCATGGTGGAAGTACAGGCGAGTTATCCGCCGGACATTGGTGTGGCGCGTTTACCGGAACAAACGGATATGTCGGTATTTTGCAGCCGTGAACATCCGCTGGCAAAAATCACCAATCTGCAACCGGAGCAGTTGCACACCTTCCGCCAGCTTTGCCTGCAGCCTTACAGCCGTCGTGAAATGCCGCGGGCGCGGGGTCAGATCTGGTCAGCGCCCAGTTATCTGATGTTGCTGGAAATGGCGGAACAGGGATTTGGCTGGGCGACACTGCCGCACTGGCTGGTGAAACAGTTCGGACATGACAAACTGGTCAGCCTGCCGATGCGCGGCTGGCCGAAGCAGATATCGGTGGATGCGGTCTGGAGTAAAAACAATCAGCCCGGTCCGGCGGGTTGGTGGTTCATCGACCAGCTGACTGCCCCGCCATCACCGGAAACTGATTTATTGCCCTGAGTTACGCTGCGCCAGCGATTTAGTCACTGAATTGAGCAGTTCAGGAATATCCATTTTTGGCAAAATGACTTCTATCCAGGCCATCTGCCGCCGTGCGGTGGCCTTTGCTATCGCTTCTTTCAGCGCCTGCGGCGAATCCGCCCGCGCACTGAAGACTTCTTTACCGCCGAAGGCCGCCGGGAACTGTGTCCAGTTCCACTGCGCGATGTCGTTGTAGCGCTGGGTTTCGCCGTGTATCGCCCGTTCGACGGTATAACCGTCATTGTTAATCACAAAAATAATCGGCGGCAGGCCATAACGGATGGCGGCACCTAATCCCTGCAAGGTGAGCTGTGCGGAGCCATCGCCAATCAGCAGCACGACACGGCGATCCGGTACGGCAATCTGTACACCAAATGCGGCGGGCAGCGTGAAACCGATTGAGCCCCATAACGGCTGGACGACGAACTGGCAATCCTGCGGCAAATTCAGCGCCGCCGCGCCAAAACAGGCGGTGCCCTGCTCAGCGACCAGCACATCTCCCGGTTGCAGGAAATCCTGAATCTGTTGCCAGAAGGCATATTGCCCGAGGCTGTTATCGTGCGACAACGGCAATGCGTTGTGTTTAACAGGATAAGGCGTCCGGCCGGAAGCCAGTTCAGCGGTCAGGCGGTGCATCACGCTGACCGTTTTTTCGAGCGGCAGCTGATGGAAGATCTTATCGCCCACGCGGGCAAAAAAGGGCTGAAGGTCGATGCATTTTCCGGACGGAAGCTGCTGGGTAAAACCGGCGGTGATGGTGTCAGTAAATTTCACCCCGACCGTGATCACCACATCAGCCCCTTCAATCGCTTCTTTCGTTGACGGTGCGCTGGCGGCCCCCGAATAAGTGCCAGCAAAATGCGCCTGCTGCTCGTTGAATAAACCTTTACCCATCAGCAATGTTGAATGCGCCAGCGGCACTTCTTCCATCCACTGTTCCAGCGCCTTTTTAACCTTGAAGCGGTCTGCCAGAAAATCCGCCAGCAACGAAACACGGTTTGCGCCCCGCAACTGCGTTTCAGCGGCGGCAGTAAAAGCTTCCAGAGAAGAAGCCGAGAAAGGCGGCTGACGCGCAGGTAACGCATGCGCACGGGTACTGACCGGCAAAGCGGCCACATCGCTGGGCAATAACAGGTAACCCGGCCGCGAGCTGTACATCACTTCTTCAATCACACGGTCGATTTCAGCCAGGGCATTTTCCGGTGTGAGGGACGCCTGTGCCACGCTGACCGGAGCTGACATCCGCATGAAATGACAGAATTCGCCATCTCCCAGCGTGTGATGCAGCAGCTCACCTTTACGCTGAGACGTCAGCGCTGGCGCACCCACGATATGCACGACGGGCACATATTCCGCATAACTACCGGCAATGCCATTCAGTGCGCTCAGTTCGCCGACACCAAATGTCGTCAGCAACGCCGCAATACCTTTGGTACGGGCGTAACCATCTGCGCCATAGGCGGCATTTAATTCATTGGTACAGCCGACCCAGGTGATTTGCTGATGATTAATCACACTGTCGAGGAATTTCAGATTGTAATCGCCCGGCACGCCAAACAACTCGGAGATCCCGCTGAGTGATAAACGATCTAAGAGATAGTCACCTACTGTGTATTCATTAACCATGACGATCCTCTGTGAAAAATAAAGTAACCAGTTAATCCCACTAATATGAGTATTACTCCAAACCGGGGGACAGCACATTTATTATTCGAAATAAGGCATGGCAACGCAGAGTTACACCCCTGCACTGTGTTAATGCAGGGAAGCGGATTCAGCAGTAAAGGTAATAGGCAGGAAGAATAGTCACGGTAATCAACGATCCTGCGTACAAGGATTGTTCCGGATGTGATCTGATTAGCTGGAAATGCTTGTGAAAGCGCATACACTAAAATTGGTTTTTTATGACATTTATAACCTTCTGTTCACTTCTGAATTTATTATAAGGACTCACATGGTGTATCAAGCCAGTCCAACCCGTTACGAGAATATGGAATACCGTCGCTGTGGCCAGAGCGGTCTGAAACTGCCCGCCGTTTCCCTGGGTTTGTGGCATAACTTCGGCGATAACGCCCATTTTGAGAATGGCCGGAAACTGATCCGCCATGCTTTCGACCATGGGATCACCCATTTCGATCTGGCCAATAACTACGGCCCGCCTCCGGGTTCGGCAGAACAGCATTTCGGCCGCATCCTGCAGGAAGATTTATTGCCTTATCGCGATGAGCTGATTATTTCCTCCAAAGCCGGTTACACCATGTGGGACGGCCCGTACGGAGACTGGGGCTCGAAAAAATATTTGGTCGCCAGCCTGAATCAGAGTCTGAAACGCATGGGGCTGGAGTACGTGGATATTTTCTATCATCACCGTCCTGACCCTGATACACCGCTGGAAGAAACCATGGCCGCGCTGGATTTGATCGTGCGTCAGGGCAAAGCCCTGTACGTCGGTTTGTCGAATTATCCGGCAGAACGCGCCAAAAAAGCGTTTGAAATCCTGAAAGATCTTGGCACGCCTTGTCTGATCCATCAGCCGAAATATTCCATGTTCGAGCGCTGGGTTGAGGCTGATCTGCTGGATACGCTGGCGGATAACGGCGTCGGGTCTATCGCCTTCTCGCCACTGGCAGGCGGCGTGCTGACTGACCGTTATCTGGCGGGCATTCCTGAAGATTCCCGCGCAGCCAGCGGCAGTAAGTTCCTGACAGCAGATCAGCTGACGGAAGAGAAGCTGGCAAAAGTGCGTAAGCTGAATGATATTGCGCAGGCACGCGGTCAGAAGCTGTCGCAGATGGCGCTGGCGTGGGTTCTGCGCGGCGACCGCGTGACGTCCGTCCTGATTGGTGCCAGTAAAACCAGCCAGATCGACGATGCCGTGGGCATGGTCTCTCACCGTCATTTCAGCACAGAAGAACTGGCGGCGATCGAAGGGATTTTAGTGTAAGCGATTACCCTGCGGTATAAAAAACGCGCCTTTATGGAGGATTCGTAAGTAAACCGTTAAGGCGCGTAAATCATTCAAAACAGGATTGTAAGCAATAGTACCGGTGCCCTCTTCCCCTTATAACTGTCAGCATAAATTATAAGGAATCTGGGGCCACTCATGTTAAAGCCGGTACTTTTTGCCACATTGTTCTTTACCCTGCTCCCTGCGGCGGTACCCACCGTGCAGGCCAGCAGCTTCAGCCTGAATACGCCGGGCCTTTCTATCAATATCGGTGATCGCGACAGGCGGGGTTATTACTGGGACGGCTATGACTGGCGTAACCCAGGCTGGTGGAATGGTTACCGTGGTCACCACTATGGTGCACGCAGCCCGCGCGGCTATTACTGGGATGGTTATCGCTGGCGCGATCATGGCTGGTGGAACGAACGCCATCCGCCACGTCGTCCGATGCCGCCACCGCGTTATCATCACAGCGACCACGGACGTCCGCATTATGATCACCGCCGCGGGCCGGATCGGGGTCGCGGCCATGATGATCGCCGGGGCGGGCATGGCGATCACCGCCATTAATCAACGGAATAAAACAAAAACGGGACAGCGCAAACTGTCCCGTTTTTTATTATCTGTCGCTGGCGAAGGCGTTATTTCAACATACCTGTCAGCAGATAAAGGTTAAGGCTGACGACGATCAGCACGATGACCCGCCCCGCCCACTGCACGGTTTTAGTATTCACCATCTCGCCCATCAGGCTGCGGTTACCGGTAAAAGCCAGCAACGGCAGCAATGCCAGCGCAATCCCGAAGCTCAGCAATACCTGGCTCATCACCAAAATACGTGTGGCATCTAATCCCATCAGGATCACAATAAAAGACGGCATCATGGTCACCGTACGGCGAACCCACAGCGGAATGTAGAATTTCACGAACCCCTGCATCACTACCTGTCCGGCCAGCGTGCCGACAACTGTAGAAGATAAACCGGCTGCCACCAGACTCAGACCGAAGGTGGTCGCGGCAGCGTGGCCGAGCAACGGTTGCAGCGTCAGATAGGCTTCATCCAGCTCACTGATCCCGCTGTGTCCGCTGAAATGGAATGCCGCCGCAGCCGTCGCCATCATCGCCAGATTCACAAAACCGGCGATAGTCATGGCAATACCGACATCCAGCTTGGTGGCTGAATAACGCTGCGCTTTGGACGCCTTGCCGCCCCGCTGAGTCAGCGAAGAGTGCAGATAAATGACATGCGGCATAATGGTCGCGCCGAGCACACCCGCGGCCAGATACACCGAATCGGCGGTTGGCAGTGCGGGGATTAACATGCCTTTGCCCAGCGCCAGCATGCTTGGCTGCGAGAAGAACAATTCAACAATATAAGCCGCAGCAACAAACAACAGTAAACCGGCGATCACCAGTTCCAGCGGCTTTTGCCCGCGTTTTTGCAGCCCAAGGATAATAAAGGTGGCAATCCCGGTAAGTACTGCGCCCTGTAACAGGGAAACCCCGAGAAGCAATTTGAAGCCAATGGCGGCGCCAATAAATTCGGCCAGATCGGTGGCCATTGCGATAATCTCCGCCTGCACCCAGTAAGCCCAGACGGCCGGACGCGGGAAACGATCGCGGATATGTTCGGCCAGGTTTTTGCCGGTCGCGATACCGAGTTTGGCAGACAACAACTGGATCAACATCGCCATGACGTTGGCCCATACCACCACCCACAGCAACTGATAGCCATAAGAAGCACCGGCCTGAATATTCGTCGCAAAGTTGCCCGGATCGATATAACCAATGGCGGCGATAAAGGCCGGTCCCATAAGTGAAAGCTTCATCTTTCTGGACGCGCGGCCTGCAGATTCGGCCCGGCTGTTCAGCATAGTTAGTTAACCCTTACAATTATTACGCTTACATCAATGATATCTAATTGATAATGATTATCAAGTGCATTTGGAATGATCTGAGTGATTACTCTGATAGGCAGCAGCAGTAAGCGAGAAGGTAATAACTGAGGGGGTGATTCGCTCACCCGGCTTCAGAAAGCCAGACGCAGCGCACTTTCCTAAAACAGACATTAACGGGCCAGATTCAGAACGCATTACGGCACATGATAAAACTAGCACAGGAATGCTAATTGTGCTTAGTTTTATTAACATCTTGATTTTTTGTGTGATGGGCCGCGATTTGTTGCAATTCGTGTCTGTAATTTCTATATTTGCAATCGACTTCACGTTTTAAATGTACGCGTTACATAAAATGACCGTCGAAATATAGCCTGCCTCTAATTTGGAGCACCCATGTCCCGAATATTGCACTTTGTATTAGCGTTGGCCGTTGTCGCTGCACTCGCTTTACTGGTGAGCCGTGACCGGAAAAATATCCGTTTACGCTTCATCGTTCAGCTGTTGGTCATCGAAGTCTTGTTAGCCTACTTCTTCCTGAATTCTTCTGTTGGTTTAGGTTTTGTGAAAGGCTTCTCAGACTTGTTTGAGAAATTATTAGGATTCGCTGCGGAAGGGACCGGCTTCGTATTTGGAGGCATGAGCGATAAAGGATTAGCGTTCTTCTTCTTGAAAGTCTTGTGTCCGATCGTGTTTATTTCTGCGTTGATCGGTATTTTACAACACATTCGTGTACTGCCTTTCGTCATCCGTATTATCGGTACGGTTCTGTCGAAAATTAATGGCATGGGAAAACTGGAATCTTTCAACGCCATCAGCTCCCTGATTTTGGGTCAGTCAGAAAACTTTATCGCGTATAAAGATATTCTGAGCAAAATGTCTGAAAAACGTATGTACACCATGGCTGCCACAGCAATGTCGACGGTTTCTATGTCGATTGTGGGTGCGTACATGACCATGCTGGAACCGCGCTTTGTTGTTGCTGCGCTGGTGCTCAACATGTTCAGTACCTTCATCGTACTGTCGTTGATCAACCCTTATAAGGTTGATTCAGAAGAAGACCTGCAAATCGGTAATACGCACCAGGGTCAGAGCTTCTTTGAAATGCTGGGTGAATACATCCTGGCAGGCTTCAAAGTGGCTATCATCGTTGCAGCCATGTTGATTGGTTTCATCGCACTGATTTCATGCCTGAATGCGTTGTTCGACGTGGTATTCGGTATCACCTTCCAGGGCGTGCTGGGTTATGTCTTCTATCCATTCGCGTGGATGATGGGCGTGCCAAGTCACGAAGCCTTGCAGGTAGGCAGCATCATGGCAACCAAACTGGTTTCCAATGAATTCGTTGCGATGTTGGATCTGCAGAAAGTAGCAACCGAACTTTCACCACGCGGCGTGGGCATCTTGTCCGTGTTCCTGGTGTCTTTCGCAAACTTCTCTTCCATCGGTATCGTTGCCGGCGCTATCAAAGGCCTGAACGAACATCAGGGCAACGTGGTTTCACGCTTCGGCCTGAAACTGCTGTACGGCTCAACGCTGGTCAGCGTGTTGTCTGCTTCTATCGCGGGTCTGGTACTGGCGTAAGTAAGCAAATACAGAACGACGAGAAAGGCGCTCCGGCGCCTTTTTTTATGTCTGCGATTCAGCGCAGTAAAACAGGCAGGAGAAATGACAAAGCGCCAAAAGCAAAAAACCCGCCGAAGCGGGTTTCTTTAATATTTGGTGGAGATAAGCGGGATCGAACCGCTGACCTCTTGCATGCCATGCAAGCGCTCTCCCAGCTGAGCTATACCCCCACACGAGGTCGTACACATTTACTTTTTTGTTTCCCTGGGAAGGAAACAGCCAACTTGCTCTGGAAAGGAAGTTGGTGGAGATAAGCGGGATCGAACCGCTGACCTCTTGCATGCCATGCAAGCGCTCTCCCAGCTGAGCTATACCCCCAATTCATGCCCGTAAAAACGGGTGAACGGGGCGCATAATATGAAACGTCGCTACCCCTGTCAACGGCTAAATCCGTTTCTCAATTCAAGCGCTGAAAAAGCCGCCAAATCCCCCATTCCACAGGGAAAAATCCTCTGCCATCAGGGAAATTTTCAGACAGACGCTTTGTTTTACAATTTGTCCGCCAGCCCGCATTTTTCCTAGCTTTCTGATCTGCTTACGCATTTCCTTAACATCTATGTCCGAATGATTAATAAAATGTTAGCAGACTATGATAATCGCCTTGTTTTGAGATAAATCTCAGAATAGACTTCTCGCGCAATAATCATAACTTACACCATTCGAGCACTCCCATGTCCTTGTATTCACCTAAAGAAATCGCATCCATCGCCGTCACAGCGGGCGTTAATAAAAGCCGCGCCACCGTGTTGAATTTGTTAATTTTGGGCTTTCTGGCTGGCGCATTCATCGCCACCGGTTTCCTTCTGGATCTGCATGTAATAGGGACATTACCTGCATCCTGGGGTTCATTCAGTAACTTGCTTGGCGCTGCCGTCTTCCCGGTAGGCATCATTCTGACCGTGTTAGCAGGGGGAGAACTGCTGACCGGTAATATGATGACCTTACCTATCGCCTGGTTCGCGCGTCAGATCAGCCTTTACGCGGTGCTGCGTAACTGGTTCTGGGTCACTGTCGCTAACCTGCTGGGCAGCCTGGCAGTGGCCTATTTCTTCGGCCACGTTCTGGGGCTGACGGAAGGCGCTTTCCTGAGCAAAACGGTGGCAACCGCCACCGCGAAGGTCAACGCAGACTTCATGCATGCGTTCATTTCCGGTATCGGCTGTAACTGGCTGGTGTGTCTGGCAATCTGGCTGGCCTTCGCCAGCAAAGAAGTTGGCGGCAAAGTGATCGGCATGTGGTTCCCGGTTATGGCGTTCGTGGCCATCGGCTTCCAGCACGTGGTAGCAAATATGTTTATCGTGCCTGCGGCAATCTTTGCCGGTGCGCTGAGCTGGTCAGAATACCTGCCTAACTTCGTGGCCGTGTTCCTCGGTAACGCCGTAGGTGGTGCGGGCTTCGTTGGCCTGATGTATTTCCTGGCCTACCGCCCGACCGTTGAAACACCGGCAACTGAACAACGTTAATTAAGACGTTTTTCACACCCGGGTTTTACGAAAAGAAAAAGCCAGCCGGTTTCCCGCGCTGGCTTTTTTATCGCTATTTAACCGCCATTACTGTGCTTGTGTTTCGCGCTCAGCAATAAAGGCTAACGCCATATCGATACGCGCCAGCACACGGCTCTGGCCGATAGCGTGAACGGTGACATCAACACCTGGTGACTGGCCTGCGCCCGTTACCGCAACGCGCAGTGGCATACCAACTTTACCCATCCCTACTTCCAGCTCATCCGCCGTGCCCTGAATCGCATGGTGAATGTTTTCAGCGGTCCAGTCAGTGATAGCAGCCAGTTTGGCGCGAACCACTTCCAGCGGCTGACGTGCAACCGGGCGTAAGTGTTTCTTCGCCGCATCGGCATCAAACTCTGCAAAATCTTCGTAGAAGTAACGGCAGGACTCCGCCATCTCTTTCAGCGTCTTGCAACGTTCGCCCAACAGGGTCACGATTTCAAACAGCTGCGGACCGTTACGGGTTTCGATACCCGCCTGCTCAACATGCCACAGCAGATGGGTCGCCACGTAATGCGGATCCATCGTGTTAATGTAGTGATGGTTCAGCCATTGCAGTTTTTCAGTGTTAAACGCACTGGCAGATTTGCTGACGTTTTCCAGTGAGAACAGCGCTTTCATCTCGTCGCGGCTGAAAATTTCCTGATCGCCATGAGACCAGCCCAGACGCACCAGATAGTTCAGCAGCGCTTCCGGCAGATAACCGTCATCACGGTATTGCATCACGCCGACCGCACCGTGGCGTTTGGACAGTTTTTTACCGTCGTCACCCAGAATCATAGAAACGTGCGCGTAAACCGGTACCGGCGCGCCCAGCGCTTTCAGGATGTTTATCTGACGCGGCGTATTGTTGATATGGTCTTCGCCACGGATAACGTGGGTGATTTCCATATCCCAGTCATCGACAACGACACAGAAATTATAGGTCGGTGAACCGTCGGTACGGCGGATGATCAGATCATCCAGCTCGTCATTACTGAATTCGATCGGTCCGCGGATCTGATCGTCAAAGATGACAGAACCTTCCTGCGGGTTACGAAAACGCACCACACACGGCTCATCAGCAGCGTGATGTTCGTGGCTGTCGCGGCAGCGGCCGTCATAACGAGGCTTCTCGTTATTTGCCATTTGTTCTTCACGCAGCGCTTCCAGACGTTCTTTAGAGCAATAGCATTTATAAGCCGTGCCGTTTTCCAGCATCTCATCAATCACCGCGTTATAACGGTCAAAACGCTTGGTCTGGAAATACGGGCCTTCATCCCAGTCCAGATTCAGCCAGTTCATGCCATCCATAATCGCGTCGATAGCTGCCTGAGTGGAACGTTCGAGATCGGTGTCTTCGATACGCAGCACAAACTCACCGCCAAGGTTGCGGGCAAAGAGCCAGGAATAGAGCGCGGTACGGGCGCCACCGACGTGCAGATAGCCGGTCGGGCTTGGGGCAAAACGGGTTTTGATTTTCATCTGGGTGCAACCTTAATCACGCAACGCCAAAAAACGTCGCTATCAATTAACAAAAAGTGGCTGACATTCTACCACTCTGCCCTGATTCCTCAACGCACAACCAGGGGCAGTCACGTGGTTTAAGGCCATGAATGCGTAAAGAATCGACTACGCGGGCGAGAAACACGTCAGGTTGACTAAAAATAAGCCGAATGAACATTTTTGTTTTTAAAAAGCGTTGACGTAATTTCAAGTATCCCTATAATGCGACTCCATCACGACGGGGGCGATTAGCTCAGTTGGTAGAGCATCTCCTTTACACGGAGGGGGTCGGCGGTTCGAGCCCGTCATCGCCCACCACTCTTTAAGAGTGCCGCGTTGTGATAAGTAAGAAGAATTGAGAAATGGGCGATTAGCTCAGTTGGTAGAGCATCTCCTTTACACGGAGGGGGTCGGCGGTTCGAGCCCGTCATCGCCCACCATTTCTCAGCACGTTTCTTCTTACATGGGGAAGTACCCAGAAGTGGGCGATTAGCTCAGTTGGTAGAGCATCTCCTTTACACGGAGGGGGTCGGCGGTTCGAGCCCGTCATCGCCCACCACTTCTGCGGGCCGTTAGCTCAGTTGGTAGAGCAGTTGACTTTTAATCAATTGGTCGCTGGTTCGAATCCAGCACGGCCCACCAATTCAGAGAAAAGCGCCTATAGGCGCTTTTTTCGTTTCTGTACTCCGGTAATTTTTTCCCTTCTCCTACTCCAGTTTAAACATCGGCACGACCTTATTGTGTAGCGCCGGATTATCGCTTTCATCTTTCAGATTGACGCCCGACAACTGGCGATGGAAAGATTGTTCGAGCAGCCAGGCGAGTTTAAAAGCCGCCTGCGGATAATTCAGCCCTTCCGGCCGCACATTGGAAATACAATTTCGTTCCGATTCCAGTCTTTTGGTATGGGGCCCCCAGGTCATGTAAATGCCTAAACTGTCGGGAGATGACAATCCCGGACGTTCTCCGATCAAAATCGCTACCGCCTTCGCTTTCATCACCTGCGCAATATCATCGCCCAGTGCCACCCGCGACTGATGCGCCAGCACCACAGGCCCGATTTTCAGCTCCAGCGTGCGCAGATAGGGCAATAACGCCGCAATCAGCGGTACGGCCTGCCGGTGCACGGCTTTCGATGACAAACCGTCAGCGATGACCAGCACCACGTCGGCAGGCTCCGGCGCCAGACGCAGCAAGGCCTGACGACTGCTTTCTGACAGCTTGCGGCCAAGATCAGGACGACACAGATAGGTCGCCCTGTCCGGTGCAGCGCTGGCAACGGTCAGCGTTTCCAGCCCCAGCGCGTAAAGTTCGGGTTCGAGCTTCTGGCTGTCAAAGGGCTGATGCACGGCATCACGCGCCTGCGCATGGGCTAAACCAAATCGCAGCAGCTCATCGGTGGGCAGACTCGAACCGGTACGTCCCAGCGCGATACGTGCGGCCGTAAACTGACGCAGAGTTTCCCACGGGTTGCTATGCACCAGCGGCGATAATCCCTGCTCTTTTTCTTTATTCATCAGCACAGACCTCAGCTCAGTTGCGGCAACTGACGCAGTAACGGATGGGACGCCCGGGTATCCTGCAAGACGCCCTGCGGATCGATAATTTTCATTTTCTCCAGCCATACGGCAAATTCCGGCGCATGTTTCAGCCCGAGTAATTCACGGATGTATAACGCGTCATGGAAAGAAGTGCTCTGATAATTGAGCATGATGTCATCCGCGCCCGGTACGCCAATCAGGAACGTCAGCCCGGCAGTGCCGAGCAGCGTCAGCAAGGTATCCATATCATCCTGATCGGCTTCTGCATGATTGGTATAACAGACATCGCAGCCCAGCGGCACGCCCAGCAGTTTGCCGCAGAAATGGTCTTCCAGACCCGCACGGATAATTTGTTTACCGTCATACAAATACTCCGGGCCGATAAAACCCACCACGGTGTTAATCAGCAGCGGTGAAAAATGGCGGGCGATGGCGTACGCACGCGCCTCACAGGTTTGCTGATCGACCCCAAAATGCGCATTGGCAGATAAACAACTGCCCTGCCCGGTTTCGAAATACATCACATTGTCGCCGAGCGTGCCACGCTTAAGACTGAGCGCCGCCTGTTGCGCTTCCGCCAGCAGCGCCAGATTGATACCAAACCCGCTGTTCGCCGCTTCAGTTCCCGCTATCGACTGAAACACCAGATCAACCGGTGCGCCGCGCTCCACCAGTTTGATGGTGTTAGTGACATGCGTCAGAACACAGGACTGCGTGGGAATTTCAAAGCGCGTAATGATGTCATCAAGCATGTAATTGAGGTTTTCCAGCAGCGGTAAACTGTCGCTGGCGGGATTAATGCCGATCACCGCATCGCCGGAGCCATATAACAAACCGTCGAGCATACTGGCAGCAATGCCCTGTAAATTATCGGTCGGATGGTTCGGTTGCAGGCGCACGCTCATGTGCCCCGGCAGCCCGATAGTATTGCGGAATTGAGTAATCACCCGGCATTTTTTAGCCACCAGGATCAGATCCTGATTGCGCATCAGTTTGCTGACGGCAGCCGCCATTTCGGGCGTGATCCCGCGGGCGACGGCTGCCAGCACAACGCTGTCGGTTTTTTCACTCAACAACCAGTCGCGGAAATCCCCGACGGTGAGATGCGAAATCGCGGCAAACGCCGCGACATCATGAGTATCGACAATCAACCGCGTGACTTCATCGTCCTCATACGGCACCAGCAATTGTTGCAGGAAGGTTTTGAGCGGCACATCAGCCAGTGCCATTTTTGCCGCCATGCGCTCTTCAGCGCTGGCGGCAGCCACTTCAGCCAGATAGTCGCCCGACCGTGCGGGCGACGCCTTTGCCATCAGTTCGCGTAAATCCTTAAACTGATACCTTCGGTGACTTAATGTCGTCTGAAACATAACACTCCTTAGCGCGCCGGATTATTTGCTGCTTTTAGCGGGAACCGGGCGCAGGCCACGTAATTGCGGATCTTCCGCAGCATCAGTCCGCGACTGATGGGTGATACGGAACCAGGCATACGCCAGCAACATCATGGCGGCGAAGATCAAAAACAGTAAGGTGTTGTAGTAAATCATAGCGATCAGACAGACGACTGCCAGCACCAGCGCCAGAGCAGGTGCAAAAGGATAGAGCGGCGCACGGAACGGACGGATTAAATTCGGTTCGCTGCGGCGGAGTTTAAACAATGCAGCCATCGAAATGATGTACATCACAATGGCGCCAAAGACCGACATTGTCACGATATTGGCCGTCAGTGGCTGGCCGCCAATCACGATCAGTGAATCCGAGAAAATAGCCGCGATGCCAACAACGCCCCCCGCGATAATACCAAGATGCGGTGTCTGGAAACGGGCGTTGACGCTGGCCAGTCGTTTAGGCAAATAACCTGCCCGGGCCAGCGCGAAGATCTGACGGGAATACCCCATGATAATGCCGTGGAAAGAGGCAATCAGGCCAAAAAGCCCCAGCCAGACCAGCATGTGCAGCCAGCCACTGTTGCTGCCGACAATCAGTTTCATGGCCTGCGGTAACGGGTCGTTGATATTCGACAGCTTGGTCCAGTCGCCCACACCACCGGCAAACAACATCACGCCGAGCGCCAGAACGGTCAGAGTCAGAATGCCGCCGATAAAAGCTTTCGGAATGGTACGCTGCGGATCTTTCGCCTCTTCAGCGGCCATTGAGGCACCTTCTATCGCCAGGAAAAACCAGATGGCAAAAGGAATGGCTGCAAAAATACCGGAAAAGGCTGCGGGACTGAAAGTGTCGCTGCCCGCCCATCCACCGTGAACAAAGTTCGACATTTCAAAGCCCGGCGCCACCACGCCCATAAAGACCAGCAATTCAAAAATTGCCAGCAACGTGACCAGAAGTTCAAAGGTGGCGGCAATACTGACGCCGAGAATATTGAGCGCCATAAATACCAGATACGCGCCAACAGCCACCCATTTCGGCTCAATCGACGGGAACTGCACATTGAGATACGCCCCGATCGCCATCGCGATAGCAGGCGGCGCAAAAACAAATTCCACCAGCGTTGCGAAACCCGCGACAAATCCGCCCGTTGGCCCGAACGCACGGTAAGCGTAAGCAAAAGGACCGCCCGCGTGCGGAATCGACGTAGTGAGTTCGGTAAAGCTGAAAATAAAGGCGCAATACATAGCCGCTATCACCAGAGCAGTGATAAGAAAGCCCAGTGTGCCTGCCTGCGCCCAGCCGTAACTCCAGCCAAAATATTCGCCGGAGATAACCAGCCCGACGGCAATGCCCCAAAGTTTAAAACTCCCCAGTGTACGTTTTAAAACAGGTGTGACTTTCGTGGTTTGCATAAATGATCCCCTGCCCGGTGATAATTCAATTTTTGTTGAAAAGAACTGCGACAGCCTTGCTCTTATTTGTGTTGCAAAGGATGGATGTTGCAAAGGCTGTACCACTTAAGAAACCCTCAGCAGGCGCGGCCTGTAGCCGTATTCAGGGGAGGCTTGCTACATTTTAGCGCGCCGCCGTAAGCCGCATATCCGAAATGGTGCGTTGGATAAGCGTCACAAAAGGGCGCTACACTTTGGCTTCTCAGAACGCTGACGTCGGATAAAAGGAGAACATCACGTGGCAACAATGGAACAGCAAATCATCACCTGGCTCAGAGAGGAACCGCTTCATTTGCTGGCACTGACGCAGGCACGCACGCAAAATCTTAACGATGCCTGGCTGGCGGCGGGCTTTGTCCGCAATCTGGTCTGGGACCGGCTACACGGATATGCGCAGGCCACAGCACTCAATGATATCGACGTGGTGTATTTCAATCCGCTGGATTGCTCGCCGGAAGCTGACGAGCGCTATGAACATCGCCTGAAAGCGCAATCGCCCGACCTTCCCTGGTCTGTGAAAAATCAGGCCCGCATGCATGAGCGCCACGGCCATGCGCCCTATTCCTCCAGCGCCGAGGCGATGAGCTACTGGGTGGAAATGGAAACCGCTATCGGCGCAAGAATGAATGCTGACGGGCAAATTGAGCTGAATGCGCCGCTGGGACTGGATGCTTTGTTTGCTTTCAGTATTACGCCAAACCCGCGGCATGCGATCCCCGCAGTTTTTGCCGAGCGGATCAGCAGCAAAGGCTGGCTGACCCGGTGGCCGAAGCTCAGAGTGAAAGCGTTAACCGAATGAAAGCCATAAATACCGTAAGGAATATGCAAAGCCTGTAAAGCCTGTAAAGCCTGTAAAGCCTGTAAAGCCTCGCTGATTTTTGCCGATATAGCTTAAGCACTTTTACGTGCAAAATTTTATTCTTACTCAATGAGGCTTTTTATGACGACTATCAGCGCGACCAGCAGTTCGGTAAGCTCTGCGTCCACCAGCGACTCAGGCAGTGCCAGCCAGATTGCAAAGCTGACTAAGCAGATTACCAAACTGACTGAGCAGCTCAAAAACGTGGGCAATTCAGGCGGCGATACTGACGAAGTTAAGCAACAGCAAGAACTCCTGCAGCAGCAAATCGAAATGCTGCAACAGCAGATCGCGCAGATTCAACAGCAGCAGGCTCAGAAAGCACTTCAGCAACAGCAGCAACAACAAGCTGACGCTGAAATGAAGAAAGACGAAGGCGTGAATAAGCCTTCAGAAACCAACGCAGTCGATATCTACGTATAACCCCGGTCAAAGCCTGAAACAGCCGGCAAGGTATCAGTGGTTGTACATTCCCTGCTGGCTGCGTTTTTCCCGCAATAAATTCGCCTGCTCTTTCACCACCTGCCAGATGGCCTGTGCAGCGGGTGATAACGACCGGTTTTTACGTCTGACCAGCATCAGCACCCGGTTGATTTCCGGCACCAGGCTTCTGACCACCAGACGGCTCCCTTCCGGCATGGGCAACGCCAGCGCCGGGATAACACTGATACCAATTCCGGCTTCCACCATCGGGAATAACGTGGCTGGATGGCCGATTTCCTGAGCAATCTCCGCTTTCACTTTCTGCGCTTTCAGTGCGCCGTCGATCAGGATCCGGCTTCCTGATGCGTAATCCTGCAGCACCAGTTTTTGGCCGTTCAGTGCCTGCCATTCAACCTCCGGCAGCGCCGCCAGCGGATGATCCTCACGGCACATCAGCAAAAACGGCTCATGCAGAATCGGCTCGCAGTCCAGATCAGTGTTTTCACCCGGATCAATCACAATACCGAAATCCACTTCCGCATTTCTGACGCTGTTAAGCACCAGTTGCTGCGCCTGATCGCGCAACAAAATACGAATGTCCGGATACTGCCGCTCGCCGCTGGAGATACATTGCGGCATCAGTTGCGCCGAAATCGTCTGGCTAGAGGCAATACGCACCCGACCATTATGCTGCGTGCCGAAGCTGCGGGTGTCGAGCAGCATGGCGTGGAGTTCGTCGAGCAACGGCTCGACACGATTCGCCAGACGCAGACCGGCATCAGTGAGCACGACTTCGCGCGTTGTGCGGTCCAGCAACCGCACGCCCATTTCGGCTTCCAGCTCTTTCATACTATGGCTGACAGCCGACTGGCTTAAACCAATGGACTCACCAGCCCGGCTGAAGCTGCCGTAGCGTGAAACGGTCACAAATACGCGAAGTTGCCTGAGTGAATAATTCATGAATTTTCTGCATTAATGGATTAAATAAATCAATTTTTTAATTGTATCGCAAAGACTCAGAATAGCCGCATTCAGAAACAACAAATCCGAGACTTGTTATGCGCTTCTTACCCGATCGCTTTACCCTGACACTCATCGCTACGGTTTTGCTGGCGACGTTCTTCCCGGCCAGCGGCATATTTGTGGCTTTCTTCAATAATCTGACCATTTTCGCCATCGGCCTGCTGTTTTTCATGCATGGCGCAAAACTCTCGCGCGAAGCTATTTTTCAGGGCAGCAATAACTGGCGTCTGCATTTGTGGGTGATGTTCAGTACCTTCATTTTATTCCCGATCCTCGGGCTGCTTTTCCAGTGGTGGCATCCGGTAGACGTCAGTCCGCAAATTTACAGCGGCTTTGTCTATCTGTGTATTTTGCCTGCGACGGTACAGTCGGCGATTGCGTTTACCTCACTGGCTGGCGGGAACGTAGCGGCAGCGGTGTGCAGCGCCTCCGCATCAAGTCTGCTGGGGATTTTTGTTTCGCCGTTGCTGGTCAGCCTGCTGATGCATGTGCAGGGGGAAACGGGGAATGGTTTAGAACAGGTCTGGCATATTGTTCTGCAACTGCTGGTGCCGTTTGTCGCCGGGCATTTACTCCGTCCGCTGATTGGCGGCTTTGTCGAACGTCACCGTAAAATGATCGGCAAAACCGACCAGACATCGATTTTGCTGGTGGTGTATTCCGCTTTCAGCGAAGCCGTGACGCAGGGGATCTGGCATCAGGTCGGCATCGGTTCACTGCTGTTTATCGTGGTGTTCAGTCTGGTGCTGCTGGCCTTTATCCTGGTGATCAATACCTATATGGCGCGCTGGATGGGCTTTAGCAAACCCGATGAAATTACCATCGTGTTCTGCGGCTCGAAGAAAAGCCTGGCGAACGGTATTCCGATGGCGAACATTCTGTTCCCGGTCAGCGCGATTGGCATGATGGTGCTGCCGCTGATGATTTTTCATCAGGTACAGTTGATGACCTGCGCGGTGCTGGCAAAACGTTATCAGAAAAAACAACAGGAAGCGGCGCTGAAACACGCGCCTGTTACTGAATAAGCTGGCTAAATAGCAGGCAGAAAAAAGGCGCTGAATTCAGCGCCTTTGTTTTATGAGTTGACCTGTTCTCAACAGCGTTTACTCGTCGGTGCCATCGAGTCCCGGACCATTGCGGCGCAGCGGATTGATCAGGTTTTGCAGCCCTTCGCTTTTAATCGTCAGCGTCAGCTGCATCAGTTCACCCAGTTTTCCTTGCGGAAATTCATCTTTGCGGGCGAACCACAGCAAATATTCTTCCGGCAAGTCGATCAGCACCCGTCCGGCGTATTTTCCGAACGGCATCACTCTATTGGCTATCTGGATCAGATCTTCTTTTTCCATGATTTATTCACCCAGCAGACGGATCATTTCCGCCTCGTCGATCACCTCAATGCCCAGTTCCTGTGCTTTCGCCAGCTTGGAACCCGCCGCTTCACCGGCAATCACCAGATCGGTTTTCTTCGACACGCTGCCGGAGACTTTCGCGCCCAGCGCAGTCAGACGGTCTTTGGCGTCATCGCGGGAAAGAATCGACAGCGAACCGGTCAGCACCACAGTTTTGCCGGCAAACGGACTGTCGATTTCTTCCGGTACAATGACCTGCACTTCCGGCCAGTGAATATTGATTTCAGGGCTTAACAACTCGTCGATGACCTGCTGGTTATGTTCTTCCGACAGGAAATTCACCACGTGTTTCGCCACGACATCACCCACATCCTGAACGCCTTTCAGCGATTCAATATCTGCCGCTTTAAGCGCCTCAACCGAGCCGTAATGCGCGGCAAGGTTAGCCGCCGTGGCTTCGCCCACTTCACGAATGCCCAGCGCATACAGGAATCTTGCCAGCGTGGTTTCTTTAGCTTTTTCCAGCGCACTGACCACGTTCTGCGCCGATTTCGGTCCCATGCGGTCCAGACCGGTAAGTTTGCCCGCCGTCAGACGGAACAGATCTGCCGGCGTTTTGACATATTCTTTCTCGACCAACTGATCGATGATTTTGTCGCCCATGCCGTCAACGTCCAGCGCCCGGCGGGAGACGAAATGCTTCAGCGCTTCTTTACGCTGTGCACCACAAATCAGACCCGCCGTACAACGCGCCACGGCTTCGCCTTCGACACGTTCAACATCAGAATGACAGACCGGGCAATGCGTCGGGAAAACCACTTCGCGGGCATCTTCAGGACGCTCATCCAGCACCACGCCCACCACCTGCGGGATAACATCTCCGGCACGACGGACAATCACGGTATCGCCGATACGCAGCCCAAGGCGCTCGATTTCATCTGCGTTATGTAGCGTGGCATTGCTGACCATCACGCCCGCGACCAGAACCGGCTCCAGACGTGCGACCGGCGTGATCGCACCAGTACGCCCTACCTGAAACTCGACGTCTTTCACCAGCGTGATTTGTTCCTGCGCCGGGAATTTGAAGGCTGTTGCCCAGCGCGGCGCACGTGCCACAAAGCCCAGCGTTTCCTGAATATCCAGCGAGTCAATTTTCACTACCACGCCGTCAATATCAAAGCCCAGTGACGGACGGTCGGCTTCAACCTGACGGTAAAACGCCAGCACTTCTTCGCTGCCGGTACACAGGCGGACGCGATCACTGACCGGTAAACCCCAGGCTTTAAACTGTTGCAGGCGGGCGAAGTGGCTGCGCGGCAGTTCACCCCCTTCCAGCAGGCCAACGCCGTAGCAGAAGAAGGTCAGCGGACGTTTGGCGGTGATACGCGGATCGAGCTGACGTAACGAACCGGCGGCGGCATTACGCGGGTTAGCGAACACTTTCCCTCCCGTACGACGCGCTTCGTCGTTCATCGCTTCAAAGCCCGCTTGTGGCATAAACACCTCACCACGCACTTCAAGGCGCTCAGGAATGTTGTCGCCATGCAGACGCAGAGGGATCGCGCGGATGGTGCGTACGTTCGCGGTGATGTTCTCACCGGTCGTGCCATCGCCACGCGTGGCAGCCTGCACCAGTTCGCCATTTTCATACAACAGGCTCACCGCCAGACCATCAAGTTTCAGCTCGCAGCAGAACGTCAGTGCTTCAGCGGTTTTCAGGCGATCCTGCACGCGTTTATAAAATGCCAGATAGCTTTCTTCATCAAATACGTTGTCCAGCGATAACATCGGTACCCGATGCCTGACCTGTTCAAATGCAGAAAGCGGTGCCGCCCCCACGCGCTGCGTCGGGGAATCCGCGGTGACCAGCTCAGGATGCGCGGTTTCCAGCTCGCGCAATTCGCGCATTAAGCGGTCATACTCGGCATCTGGCACTTCCGGTGCATCCAGAACGTGATACTGATATTCGTGATGGCGCAACTGAGTGCGTAATTGACTGATTTGTTCTTCGATAGTGGCCATGACTCACCGTGGAGATAAAAAACCCCCGGCAAGCGGGGGTCAGGGAAGTGGGTGTTTCACGAACGCCGGACTCAGGCGATCGCCTCGAGGACCTCGCGGATCCGCGCTTTGTACGTTTCGAGCTTCTGCGGCGTAATCATACGACGCTCATCGTCAAGCACCATCGCACCGACATCATCGGCAATACGCTGGGCGGACTGCAGCAACAGTTTGAAGTTCTGATGCGCATCACCGTAGCAAGGTACCATCATAAACAACGTAACGCCTGGGGTGGAGAAGTCAGACATATTGTCAGGGTCGAAGGAACCCGGTTTGACCATATTTGCCAGACTGAACAACACCGGACCGCTGCCCGCAGGGCTGACGTGACGATGGAAAATATTCATGGCACCAAACTGGAAACCGGCCTGAAGCACGCTGTTGAGCAACACTTCACCACCGATGACACCGCCCTGATGCGCGGCAACGTGCAATACCAGAACCGTCTCTTTCAGTTTCGCTTTCTCAGCCGGTGCTTCTTCTGCAGGAGCAAAAGGTGCAGCCTGAGGTTCTGCTTTCGCAGCAGGCGCGGCATCAGCATGAATTTCCTGCGGCGGAACCGGTGTGTGCGGTTTAGCTTCAGGCGTGTATTCCTGATGCGCAAAATCTGCGGCAGGTTCGCGACGCGGTGCAGTGACGGGTTCAGCAGCTGAATAACCACTCAGCAAGGGATCATCCTGCACAGCATGTTGCTGCGGCTGAGCCGGTTGCTGAGGACGAGCAACAGATGCTGGCGCTGGCTGCGCAGGGGAAACCTGCGGCTGACGTGGCGGTGCAGTCTGTTCGGGCTCGTCATACTGACCTAAAGTCGGTTCATCCTGAGGATAAGCAGGACGCACGCGCACTTCCCCCACTCCATCGACAAAATCTTCGGACGGAGATTGTTCCCGTTCTTTTTTCACACGTTTAGCTGGACGATCGCGGAAAAGCGAAGAGCGTTCTTTACGGCTGGTCCACAAACCGTGTAACAACAACGCTATTATGGCGATCGCGCCAACAACGATTAATATCAGACGCAAATCCTGCATCATTGCTATCTCTGTTGTTCTAATACATTGCCACCACGGCAAACATTCACATGATTAACTCTATTTGCCCACGTAGATAAGTGCAAGTCTCGACTCTACTTTCTGCTAATAAATAGGGCAGTTGCACCTTTTTTTGCTGTTTTTTCAGCCAATCCACCGCTAGCCAGTGGAAAATCATACCGATATGATAGCCCATGTCATTCAACTCAGAGAGAAAATTTCGTTTATGACCTCCTCGCACAGCACCAGACAACAAAATGGTGTGCATTATTTCAAACAAGGCTGGACGCTCATTTCCTTGCCGGGGATACGACGTTTTGTGATTTTACCCCTCGCCGTCAACGTGCTGTTGATGGGCGGCGCATTCTGGTGGCTGTTCACCAAACTGGGTGAATGGATCCCGGCGATGATGAGCAAGGTGCCGTCGTGGCTCAGCTGGCTGGATTATCTGATCTGGCCGGTCGCGGTGCTTTCTGTCGTGCTGGTGTTCAGCTATCTCTTCAGCACCCTCGCCAACTGGATAGCCGCCCCCTTCAGCGGATTGCTCGCCGAACAACTCGAAGCGCGCCTGACAGGGAAAACGCTGCCTGATACCGGCATCTGGGACATCATGAAAGATTTACCGCGTATCATGAAACGTGAATGGCAGAAACTGGCGTATTACCTGCCGCGCGCCCTGCTGCTGTTTGCGCTGTACTTTATTCCGGTGATCGGCCAGACCGTGGCCCCGGTGCTGTGGTTCTTCTTCAGCGCGTGGATGGTCGTCATTCAATATTGCGATTATCCGTTCGATAACCACAAAGTCAGCTTTGCCGATATGCGCCGTTCGCTCGGCAGCAACAAAATCGACAACATGCAGTTTGGTTCGCTGGTCAGCCTGTTTACGATGATCCCGTTGCTGAATCTGGTGATCCTGCCGGTTGCCGTGTGCGGCGCGACGGCCATGTGGTGTGATCGTTATCGCAATATTTACGTTAAAAGCGATGTTTATAACAATAGTATCGACGTGAATTCCAGCCGCAAATAACGTTTTTTATTCACAGCCGCCTGCGGGCGGCTGCCTGCTATGCTTGACTTTTCTCCCTCAAACTTATTTCTTAATAACGTATCGATATAGCAAATACCAAAACCTTACTTCACTGGGAAAGCGGTTCGCGTATGCTTTCCTGATTCCCACTAATTTCATAGTGTTGAAAGCTTCACACCGTGAATATTTCATACAGTTAAAGGACGGGTTATGAGCAAGATCTATGAAGACAATTCATTAACAATTGGCCACACGCCACTGGTTCGCCTGAACCGTATCGGTAATGGTCGAATTCTGGCTAAGGTCGAGTCACGTAACCCGAGCTTCAGCGTAAAATGCCGTATCGGTGCCAACATGATCTGGGATGCTGAAAAGAAAGGCATTCTGACCAAAGATATCGAACTGGTTGAACCTACCAGCGGTAACACGGGTATCGCACTGGCCTATGTGGCTGCTGCGCGCGGTTACAAGCTGACACTGACTATGCCGGAAACCATGAGCGTTGAACGCCGTAAGCTGCTCAAAGCGCTCGGCGCCAATCTGGTGTTAACCGAAGGCGCCAAAGGTATGAAAGGGGCGATTGCCAAAGCCGAAGAAATTCAGGCCAGTGATCCGCAGCGCTATCTTATTCTTCAGCAGTTCAGCAACCCGGCCAACCCGGCTATCCACGAGCAAACCACCGGCCCGGAAATCTGGGAAGATACCGATGGCGCAGTGGATGTGCTGATTGCAGGCGTGGGTACCGGCGGGACTATCACCGGAACGGGCCGTTATCTGAAAAGTAAAAAAAGCAGCGTGAAACTGGTGGCCGTTGAGCCAACAGACTCCCCGGTTATCACCCAGACGCTCAACGGTGAAGAAGTGAAGCCGGGCCCGCATAAAATCCAGGGTATCGGCGCAGGCTTTATTCCGGGTAACCTGGATCTGGCATTGCTGGATCGTGTCACGCTAATCACCAACGACGAATCCATTCAGATGGCACGCCGTCTGATGGAAGAAGAAGGCATTCTGGCCGGGATTTCTTCCGGTGCGGCGGTTGAAGCTGCGGTGAAATTATCCAAAGAACCGGAGTTTGCAGATAAAACGATTGTGGTTATTCTGCCTTCTTCCGGTGAACGCTATCTGAGTACCGCATTGTTTGCAGATTTATTCACTGAAAAAGAATTGCAACAATAATGCCACATCCTTAAAAGCGGCCAAAAAAGCACCTCGAGGGGTGCTTTTTTGTGGCCTGCGTCAAACTTTACACCACTTCGTCATTGATTTTACCCGCCAGGTTTAGTATTTAACCGGACAATTATTTCGATGCTCGAAATTAATCGCTTCCACGAGTCTTCCCCGCTGAATCGATTTACTGATTTGTTACACGAGGGGAAAAGACGGCATAATGGAGGAATAACAGAAAAAGCCTGGATCCAGGGCAAAGAGTTTTATCGCTGAGTGCGTTATTTTCTCTTTTCTGTTGCATCTGAACCTGCCCCTGAACCATAGTCAGGCGCGAATCTCTACAGGCTAAAGTGAAGGCCATAAGCTAAACTTTAGCTCCACAACATTACTTTAATAAGTTGGGGAAACAACAATGTTCCAGCAAGAAGTTACTATTACCGCTCCTAATGGTCTGCACACTCGCCCTGCTGCACAGTTCGTGAAAGAAGCTAAAGGTTTCGCTTCTGACATCACCGTGACTTCAAACGGTAAAAGCGCCAGTGCTAAAAGCCTTTTCAAACTGCAAACTCTGGGCCTGACCCAAGGTACCGTTGTGACCCTCTCAGCTGAAGGTGAAGACGAGCAGAAAGCCGTTGAACACTTGGTAAAACTGATGGCAGAGCTCGAGTAATACACAGCCGCTCTTATAAAGTTTAAACCAGTCAAGAGAAAGGTAGGGTTATGATTTCAGGCATTTTAGTATCTCCCGGTATCGCTTTCGGCAAAGCACTTCTGTTGAAAGAAGATGAAATTGTCATCAACCGGAAAAAAATCTCTCCAGATCACGTTGATCAGGAAGTTGAACGTTTCCTGACGGGCCGTGCGAAAGCGTCTGCTCAACTGGAAGTGATCAAGACCAAAGCCGGTGAGACCTTCGGTGAAGAGAAAGAAGCCATCTTCGAAGGCCACATCATGTTGTTGGAAGACGAAGAGCTTGAACAGGAAATCATAGCCCTCATCAAAGACGAGCACGCTTCTGCTGACGCTGCAGCTTTCTCTGTCATTGAAGGCCAGGCGAAAGCCCTGGAAGAGCTTGATGACGAATACCTGAAAGAACGTGCGGCTGACGTGCGTGACATCGGTAAACGCCTGCTGCGCAACATTCTGAACATGACCATCGTTGATCTGAGCTCCATCCAGGACGAAGTTATCCTGGTTGCGACCGATCTGACGCCATCAGAAACAGCGCAGCTGAACCTGAACAAGGTTCTGGGCTTTATCACTGATTTGGGTGGTCGTACTTCCCACACCTCAATCATGGCCCGCTCCCTGGAACTGCCTGCTATCGTGGGTACCAGCGATGTGACCAAACAAGTTAAAAATGATGACTATCTGATCCTCGATGCTGTTAACAATAAAATCTATGTCAACCCGACAGCAGACGTTATTGACGAGCTGAAAGCCGTTCAGAACCAGTACATCACTGAAAAAGACGAACTGACTAAACTGAAAGACTTGCCGGCTATCACGCTTGATGGTCATCAGGTTGAAGTTTGTGCCAACATCGGTACCGTGCGCGACGTCGCCGGTGCAGAGCGCAATGGCGCTGAAGGTGTCGGCCTGTATCGTACAGAATTCCTGTTCATGGATCGTGACAGTCTGCCTACCGAAGAAGAGCAATTCCAGGCGTATAAAGCCGTTGCTGAAGCGATGGGGTCACAGGCGGTTATCGTACGCACCATGGACATCGGCGGTGACAAAGACCTGCCGTACATGAACCTGCCGAAAGAAGAAAACCCGTTCCTGGGCTGGCGCGCAATCCGTATCTGTCTGGATCGCAAAGAAATTCTTCACGATCAGCTGAAAGGTATTCTGCGTGCTTCTGCGTTCGGTAAACTGCGCATCATGTTCCCGATGATCATTTCTGTTGAAGAAGTGCGTGAACTGAAAGCAGAACTCGAAATGCTGAAAGTGCAGCTTCGTGAAAAAGGCCAGGCATTCGATGAGACTATCGAAGTCGGCGTGATGGTGGAAACACCCGCAGCGGCTGTGATTGCGCATCACCTGGCGAAAGAAGTCGATTTCTTCAGTATTGGTACAAACGATCTTACCCAGTATACTTTGGCGGTGGATCGCGGTAACGAGCTGATTTCTCATCTGTACAACCCAATGTCTCCGTCTGTACTTGGTTTAATTAAACAAGTTATTGACGCATCTCATGCTGCCGGTAAATGGACAGGGATGTGCGGCGAGCTAGCCGGTGACGAACGTGCTACACTTCTTCTATTGGGCATGGGGTTAGATGAGTTCAGCATGAGCGCTATCTCTATCCCACGCATCAAGAAAATTATTCGCAATACAAACTTCGAAGATGTGAAAGCGCTGGCAGACCAGGCCCTGGCCCAACCTACGGCGCAAGAGTTGATGAACCTGGTTAACAAGTTCATTGAAGAAAAAACACTCTGCTAATTGCGCGATGCTGGTAAAGCTGCCCAAATTAATGCTTAGGAGAAGATCATGGGTTTGTTCGATAAACTGAAATCATTGGTTTCTGATGATAAAAAAGACGTTGGCACTATTGAAATCGTAGCGCCAATCTCTGGTGAAATTGTCAACATTGAAGATGTGCCAGACGTTGTTTTCGCTGAGAAAATCGTTGGTGACGGTATTGCTATCAAACCATCTGGCAACAAAATGGTTGCTCCGGTTGACGGCACTATCGGTAAAATCTTCGAAACTAACCATGCTTTCTCAATCGAATCCGACAGTGGCATTGAGTTGTTCGTGCACTTCGGTATCGACACCGTTGAACTGAAAGGCGAAGGCTTCAAACGCATCGCTGAAGAAGGTCAACGTGTTAAGAAAGGCGATTTGGTTATCGAGTTTGATCTGGCTCTGCTGGAAGAGAAAGCGAAGTCTACTTTGACTCCGGTTGTCATCTCTAACATGGACGAGATCAAAGAGCTGATTAAACTGACTGGTAGCGTGACTGTGGGCGAAACCCCAATCATCCGCATCAGGAAGTAATTTGCTCAGCGAGAAGTAAAAAAACGGCGCCTAATCAGCGCCGTTTTTTATTGCCTCACATTTGCCAGTGCGGGACTTGAAGGCTGATGATCAGGCCATGAGGCTGCGCGTTACGGGCATCTACTTTCCCCTCATGCGCCAACATCACTTTGCGGGTGATCGCAAGCCCCAGGCCGTAGCCTTTGCCTGACAGCGGCGATTTCACGCGCACGAACGGGTCAAAGATACTCGACAGCTTATCTTCTTCCACGCCCGGCCCCTGATCGGCCACTTCAATTTGCAAATACTGTTCAACCTGAGCCAGTGAAACACTGATAGTTTGGCCGCGAGCCGAAAAACGCAGGGCATTACGCACCACATTATCCACCGCACGACGCATCAGCTCAGCATTACCCTTCACGGTGTAATCCATGTTATCCGGAGACCCGGGGTACATCGCGATTTCGACCCCCGGCAACTGCGCTTCATAGCGGGCATCATTAACGACCGCCTCCACCAATCCGTAGAGATCGAAATACTCTTCATCAGGGATTTCACTGCTTTCAGTACGTGACAACGCCAGCAGTTCGCCAATCATTTTATCCAGCCTGCCCGCTTCGTGTTCTATGCGACTCAGGGAGCTTTCGACATTCGACGGATTCTGCCGCGCCAGACCGATTGCCAGTTGCAAACGTGCCAGCGGAGAACGCAGTTCATGCGAGACATCGTGCAACAGCTCTTCACGCGCTTTGACCAGCACCTGCAGGCGTTCAGCCATAGAGTCAAAATCACGCGCCACTTCAGACAGCTCATCGTGCCGCTTACCCATGCTGGTAAACAGGCGGACTGATAAATCCCCCTGCGCCACCCGTCCGAAGGCTTTACGCATTTGCAACATTGGCCGCGTCAGGTTCCATGCCAGTACGGCGCTGAACAGTAAACCGCCCAGTCCACCCAGCCATAACAGTGGCGGCGGCATATTCAGCCAGTCCCTGTGACGTCTCGGGCGATATTCATGCATCAGCCCGTCAACATCATATTTCAGCCGGTAACCCTGCCCGTCCGGTCCCTGCACAAACTGCACGACTTCATGCGGAATTTTACCGGGTTCCAGATCCTTAATCGTATTGCCTTTAGCAGGCAGCAACGACGGCGACACTGAGAAGAATTGTCGGTCATCTTGCGGCCAGTCGGCCATCATGGCGTTAAGAGCAGGCAGACCGCCGTAATGCAGCGTGGAAACAGCCGAGGTAATTTGCAGTTTCACAAACCGGCGGGCAATTCCGCTTTCCGGCGGTTCATGTGGATTGTAGAAAGCAAAAACCACCCAGAGGCCCTGAGTGATCGCCACGAAAGTAAACCAGAATCCCAGCAGTATTTTCCAGAACAGTCTGCCGCGCAGTCGTTTAGCGGATTCGATAGCCAATGCTGCGCACCGTTTCAATAGTCAGAATATCGCCACCTTCCAGTGACCCCAGTTTCTGACGGATGTTACTGATATGCACATCAATACTGCGGTCATAAGCTTCGCGCGGACGCCCGAGACCTTTTTCCGACAACTCATCTTTCGATACCACGCGTTCAGGAGAACGTAACAGTAACTCCAGAAGGTTGAACTCAGAAGCCGTCAGATCGAATGGCACGCCGCGCCATTCACTGCTGCGGGTCGCCGGATTGAGCGTCAGATCGCCATAGTTGACCGAGGAGTTATCAGAGTGTGATTCCTGCTGCTCTTCCACCCGACGCAGCACAGCACGCAGACGCGCCACCAGTTCGCGCGGATAGCACGGCTTTGGCATGTAATCATCTGCGCCCATTTCCAGACCGATGACACGATCAATGTTGTCACCCTTCGCGGTCAGCATGATGATCGGCAGACGGCTGTTTTTACGCACCTGACGCAATACATCAATACCGCTCATGTCCGGCAACATAATGTCGAGGATCATTGCGGTATATTCGCCAGACATCGCACCTTCCACACCCGCTTTACCGGTCAGCACCAGAGAAGCATCAAAGCCTTCTGCGATAAGGTATTCGCTGAGCATGGTGCCTAATTCAAGATCGTCATCGACTAATAAAATTTTCATTCTTCATTTCCGCCTGGCTAAAATTTTGGTCATTTTTACCACTAAGCCAGCCTTTAGCAGCCGCTTTTACTCTAATTTTACATTCAACAGATGAATATAGGATCAAACATTAAACACACCTGTGGATAAATAACGGTCACCACGATCACAAATAATCGCCACAATCACGCTACCCGGATGATTTCTGGCGATGCGTAAAGCGCCCGCTACCGCCCCCCCGGAACTCACGCCACAGAAGATACCTTCCCTACGCGCCAGCGCCCGCATGGTGTCTTCTGCTTCGCCCTGCCCCATATCCATCACTTCATCGACCAGTTCAGGATTGAAAATGCCCGGCAGATATTCTTCCGGCCAGCGGCGGATACCTGGAATGCTGCTGCCTTCTGACGGTTGCAGCCCGACAATTTTCACGCCAGCATGCTGGCTGCGCAGATAACGACTGACACCGGTTATCGTGCCGGTAGTGCCCATGCTGGAGACAAAATGGGTGATGCGCCCGTGTGTCTGTTGCCAGATTTCAGGGCCTGTCGTCGTAAAATGTGCGAGCGGATTGTCAGGATTGTTAAACTGATCCAGCACTTTCCCCAGTCCCTGTTTTTCCATTTCCAGAGCGAGATCACGTGCGCCTTCCATTCCCTGCGCGCGGCTGACCAGCAACAGTTCAGCACCATACGCCCGCATTGATGCCTGACGCTCAAGGCTCATATTTTCGGGCATCAGCAATTTAAGCCTGTAGCCTTTCAGCGCCGCAATCATCGCCAGCGCAATGCCGGTATTGCCGCTTGTGGCTTCAATCAGCGTATCCCCCGGATGAATTTCGCCCCGTTTTTCCGCCTGCTCAATCATAAACAGCGCGGCGCGATCTTTAACCGAACCGGCGGGGTTATTGCCTTCCAGCTTGACCCAAATCTCGCTGTCCAGCCCCTGCGTCAGACGCTGTAATCTCACCAGAGGGGTATTGCCGATGTAATGTTCGAGCGTACTCACGGGCTTGCCTTATATTAAAAAGGTATATTGACTGATAAAAAACACATAAACAGGTATCAGGCGATAAAAAGGGCGGCCCGATGACCGCCCTGAGAAAAATGCTGATTAAAAAATATCAGGCACTCTTCGCTAACGCAACGGGTTGTAACGGCTGGTCGCCAGCATACAGGCGGCCATTCAGTCCGCCGACATAGAAACGATCGCCGCGCTGCGGTGCGCTATTACCGTGGATTTCGGAAAGCACAACCGAAAGCGGTTCGTCGTGCCAGCCCTCGGCCTGCACGATAAGCTGCCAGAAATGGCCACGCGGGCTGACTTCCAGCACCTTCACCGGCAACGGACAGCGTGCTGTACTGTGCGGCGTAATTTCCATTTCCCAGGGACGCAGGAATAAATCGACCACACCCTGATGCAGTGGCGGGTTATCCAGCGGCCAGTGATATGCACCGACGTACAGCTGAGATCCCCGGATTTCGCCATGAATTTTATTAACTTCACCCATGAATTCCAGCACGAAACGGGTTGCCGGTTCACGCCAGATTTCCTGCGGGGCGCCGACCTGTTCGATATTACCCTGGCTCATGACCACCACGCGGTCAGCGACTTCCATCGCTTCTTCCTGATCGTGAGTCACGAACACGCTGGTGAATTTCAGTTCTTCATGCAACTGACGCAGCCAGCGGCGCAGCTCTTTACGCACCTGTGCGTCCAGCGCACCAAAAGGTTCATCCAGCAGCAGAATTTGCGGTTCAACCGCCAGCGCACGGGCCAGCGCCACACGCTGTTTCTGACCGCCGGAAAGCTGTGCCGGATAACGGTTTGCCAGATGGCCAAGTTGCACCATCTCCAGCAATTTAGTGACTTTCTGTTTGATGGCTTCAGCATTCGGACGCTCACGGCGCGGCAGCACCGTCAGGCCAAACGCGATGTTGTCGAACACCGTCATATGGCGGAACAGCGCATAATGCTGGAAAACGAAACCGACCTGGCGATCACGGGCATGCAGGCGCGTCACGTCTTTACCGTGAAAACTCAGGTGTCCGGCGCTTTGATTTTCCAGTCCGGCGATAATACGCAGCAACGTGGTTTTACCTGAGCCGGAAGGCCCGAGCAACGCCACCATCTCTCCGGAAGCAATATCGAGCGAGATATCATTGAGCACCTTAGTGCGGCCAAAATATTTGTTGATACCGTTAATTTCAATGCTCATGACTTTCCTCCCGCTCAAGACGGTCGTTGTGGCGCTTCAGACGCCATTGCAGGCCGCTTTTCAGAAACAGTGTGACAATTGCCATCAGGGTTAACAGCGCAGCGGCAGTAAACGCGCCTGCGGTGTTGTAGTCCTGATGCAGTAATTCGACTTGTAATGGCAGCGTGTAGGTTTCGCCACGGATAGAACCGGACACCACCGATACCGCCCCGAATTCCCCAATCGCGCGGGCGTTGGTCAGCACCACGCCATACAGTAATGCCCAGCGGATATTCGGCAGGGTCACGCGGCGGAACATCTGCCAGCCGGACGCACCCAGTAACACCGCGGCTTCATCTTCATGACTGCCCTGACTCAACATCACCGGCACCAGCTCACGGATGACAAACGGACAGGTGACGAATACTGTCACCATCACCATGCCCGGCCAGGCGAACATAAACTGAATATTGTGCGCATCCAGCCAGCCGCCAATCGGGCCGTTGGTGCCGTAAAACAGCAAATACAGTAAACCGGCAACCACTGGTGAAACCGCAAACGGGATGTCGATCAGCGTCAGTAATAACTGACGTCCCGGGAAATTAAAGCGCGCGACCAGCCAGGCCAGCAACGTGCCGAAAATCAGGTTCACCGGCACGGTGATCAGCGCCATCAGGACGGTCAGCCAGATAGAATGCAACATGTCGGAGTCCGACAGGTTCTTCCACACCGCTGCAATGCCGTCGGAAAACGCCAGCACAAAAATGCTGATCATCGGGATCACCAGCAGCAGAATACAAATCAGCACCCCCGTGCCGATCAACGACCATTTCACCCAGTCAATACGCTGACGTCTTTCGCCCGCAAAAGCCGGAATATCAGACATTACTGGCCTCCCAGACGACGGCCATAACGGCTCTGTAAGGTGTTAATCGCAAACAGCAACAGCAGCGATGCGGCGAGGATCACCGAAGCAATAGCGCTGGCTGCCGGGTAATCAAACTCCTGTAAGCGGATAAAAATCATCAGCGAGGTCACTTCGGTTTTCCAGGCAATGTTACCGGCGATGAAAATCACTGCGCCGAATTCGCCCAGGCTGCGGGTGAAGGACAACGCCGTACCCGCCAGCAAGGAAGGCATCACTTCCGGCAACACCACGCGACGAAAACTCTGCCAGCGCGAAGCGCCCAGCGTTTCAGCCGCTTCTTCATATTCCGGGCCTAATTCTTCCAGCACCGGCTGCACGGTACGCACCACAAACGGGATGCTGGTAAATGCCATCGCCACCGCAATACCAAGCCAGGTGTACGCCACTTTGATATCAAAATGCGCCAGCCACTGACCGTAAAAACCGGTGGTAGAAAACAATCCTGCCAGCGTTAAACCGGCGACTGCCGTCGGCAGGGCAAACGGCAAATCCATCAGACCATCGATCAGACTTTTACCCGGGAATTCATAACGGGTCAGGATCCACGCCATCAGCATGCCGAAGAAACAGTTAAAAATACTCGCCACGCCCGCCGCCAGCAGCGTTACTTTATAGGCCGCCACCACCTGACCGTTGGTGATCACATCCCAATATTGTGCCAGTGTCATTTGTGACAACTGCATCACCAGTGCACTCAGCGGCAGCAACAGCACCAGGCACACGAACAACAAACTGCTGCCGAGGCTCAGGGTGAATCCGGGTAATACGCGTTTGCTCGACAACAACATTACTTGTGACCTTGCTCTAACAGTTTATCCAGCTCACCGCCGGTACTGAAATGGGTTTCCATCACTTGTGGCCAGCCACCGAACTGCTCTTCAACTTTGAACAGTTGGGTCTCCGGGAACTGCTCTTTCGCCGCCGCCATCGCCGTTTTGTCATACACGCGGTAGTTAAAACTGGTGATGATTTTCTGCGCCTGCGGGCTCCACAAATAATTCAGATAATCTTTTGCGGCTTTCTCTGTGCCATTTTTCTCAACGTTTTTGTCCACCCAGGCGACCGGGAACTCCGCCAGAATATCCACCTTCGGAACAATCACTTCATATTTATCATCACCGTACTGCTTACGGATGTTGTTCACTTCCGATTCAAAGCTGATCAACACATCGCCCAGTCCACGTTCGACAAATGTGGTGGTTGCGCCACGACCGCCGGTATCAAATACCTGCACGTTTTTCAGGAAACTCGCCATCTTTTCGCGGGTCTGCGTCTGGTTTTTATTGTCTTCCAGATTGAATGCGCCCCAGGCACCGAGATAGGTATAACGACCATTACCGGAGGTTTTTGGATTCGGGAACACCAGACTCACGCCCGGACGTGCTAAATCGTCCCAGCTGTGAATGTTTTTTGGATTGCCCTTACGTACCAGGAAGGCCATGGTGGAATAGAATGGCGAACTGTTATTAGGCAGACGGCTTTGCCAGTTGGCCGGGATCAGGTTGCCGCGGTCATGCAAAATCTGCACATCGGTCACCTGATTATACGTCACCACATCTGCTTTCAGGCCCTGCAAAATCGCCAGCGCTTGCTTGGAGGAACCGGCATGCGACTGTTTAATATCGAGTTTATCGCCATTATTTTGATCAGCCCACTGTTTCTGGAATGGTGGATTCAGCGCGGCAAAAAGTTCACGGGACACATCATAAGAGCTGTTGAGCAATTCGGTTGCCGAAGCCGCCCCGCTGGCCAGCAACAATGCCGCCACAGAACTTTTCAGCACATTGCCGGTAAATCCGAGTGTTTTCATGCTTAGCCTTAGGTGAGTGAACCGATATGCGACGCTGATATATGTCGCTCAATATCACACAGTGTATTTATAACTGAGGGTCAGGCTGTAACGGTTTTATATACCATTTGGTGATTTTCAAGCATGAAAAGCTATAAGGCATTAACAAGCGATGGGGGAATAACAAAAAGGGAAGAAGCAGGCGCGTCCGCGACGGAACGCGCCGGAAGAACTTAAAGCGCTAACAGTCGGGTCAGTGAAGGGGCGAAATAATAACTGCCGGTCACCGGACGGGTGAAGCGCAGCATGGCATCGCGTTTGCCATCAAGATCGCCAAACATGCTCAGCAGCTGTTTCTCAATGTTCCACAAACGGGCGCAATAGCTAATGAAATACAAACCGTGCTCACCGCTGGCCGTACCGTAAGGCAGGCTCTGGCGCAGAATTTTCAGGCCTTTGCCGTCTTCTTTCAGGTCAACACGACTGACGTGGGAAGTGTCCGGGCGAGTTTCTGAATCCAGCTCTTCGTCGGTTTCTTTTGTACGCCCGATAACATCTTCCTGCTGCTGCACGGAGAAGCGTTCCCATTGCACCAGATTATGTTTCCAGCGCTGAACCATCACGTAACTGCCGCCTGCATCAACACTGCCTTCAGGAATAATCGCCACCTGAGCGCGGGCTTCTGCTTTCGGGTTTTCAGTTCCGTCGATAAAACCGCTGAGGTCACGTTCTTCCAGCGCACGGAACCCGTGGGTTTCTTCTTCGACAGTGATTGAACTGCCGAAGGCTTTCAATGCCGCCTGTGCCAGCGCGAAGTTCACGTCATGACGCAGGGACTGAATGTGCAACAACATATCGCGCTGCGTCGCCGGTGCCAGACCTTTACCCAGCGGCTCGAAAGACTTCAGCTCAGCGGCACCCTGATTTCCGGATAAATCACGCCATACATCGTTGCCAAAGGCCACGACCGCACCAAGATGTTCAGTGGGAAATTTTTTCTGCATGTCTTCCAGTACGGCCAAAAATGCACGGCAGCCGTGCCGGAGCGCATCCAGGTCACCCTGAGCTTTCGCTTCAATGTAAATCGCGAAACGGCAATGTTCGGGTAAAATGCCGCTCTGAACCTGAGTCATTTTCTCATCCTCGTTAATTTGACCGGCGATATCATACCGGATGTCAATAAAAATGCCTTGCGCGAAGGCAAGGCATTGAGGGCTTTTTAAGCGGAGAAACCCGTTTATTGCGCGGCAGCGGCCTGCGCAGGATTAGCACGCCAGATAATTTTGCTGACCTTCCAGTCTTTCAGGGCATCATCCGAAGGCATCAGCGAATCCGGGCCATGCCAGATACCGCTGAACACATACGTCACGTGAGCACTTTGCGGCGCTTTACACTCGACGTTTTCAGCATCGTCCCCTTCGCCCTTCACGCACACATCGAAAGCCTTGCTGTAGAGATCGCTGAAGGGCGTACCGATTTTAACGCCCCATTCACTTTCAACTTTCGTATCAACAACATCGACGCGCTGGACGTTACCTTTCGGCTCACCGCTGATCGACATCTTCACGTCTTTACCGTCCATCGCCTGGAAGAAGCTCAGCATTTTGCCGTTGCTCATCGACATACCGCTGCGCAGGGTATAGTCGCCGTCCAGCGCATCTTTAATGGCCGTTTCTGTCAGCGGGGTGCTGGCTGTAATATCACCCACCCCTTTGTCGCTGACCGTCAGGCTGCTGCCAAACCAGTTAAGCGGATTCATGGCTGACCAGGACACGCCCGGCCATGACATAGATGACATCGACGAACAGCCGGTCAGGATCAGCGGCAGCACCAGTAACATCGGGCGAACCCGCAGGCGAACAGTCATTCGGTACACTCCTATACTCCCCGTTCCCGTTGGCCGGTGCGGCCTGACGGATAAACCGGCAGTGAAATTATTATTTATTTACGCATTATTGTTCAGCGCCAGTTCGAGTACTTTTCTGGTAAAAAAGTTCAGCCTCGAATGGAATATGCATCAGGCCAGACGCCGCGCGGCATCAAAACAAGCGCGCAGACGGCGACTCAGTAACCAGTAAGCCAGCGCGGCGGCATCCAGCAAGGCCAGCACGATATCCACGCCGGAAATCGTATCTGTGCTTTGCCACAGCCCCAGCCCCTGCAATGCGAAAGTGATAAACATCCCTGCCAGGAGTAACCAGTAACCGGCCTGCCAGATACGCGGCCACAGATGGCGACGGCCGCTAAGCAGAAAAACCAGCGCGGGCGGCAACCCGAGCAGCATGCCAGACCAGAAACTTTGCTGATCAGGATAAAACAACGCCAGCAGATCACTCCCCTGCTGGCGCGATGCGCCGGCCATCACAAACAATAACCAGGTCCTCGCCTGCAAAATCAAAATAGTCCAGAACCACAGCGGCAATCGCAACATACCGTGGTCGTTATAATCATCCGGGTTCATAAAAAGGACAACATTCCTGCAAATAAGGTGAAAGTTAACCATCACTCAAGGACATACCCAAAATAATTCATAATCTGCAATTTAAAGTATGCCGGGTATGCGCTTAAGAAACTGTTAAGAACTGTCTGTTTTAATGGTCTCCAGCACGGCAAGACATGCGAAACGATGTCATAGTTGCCGGTACCCGGAAACGTTAAATTAAGGACGACCTATTATGATGAAGAAGATCACTCTGGCAACCCTGATTGCACTTTGTTCAGCGACTGCATTTGCCCAACAGACCGGTGGCTTTAACGGCCCGTCAGCGCAGGAGTCGCAGACCCAGCCAGCAGCACAGGGCGGTTTCACTGGCACCACGGCGCTGAGTACAGTAAAAGATGCGCAAACCATGAAAGATGATCAGTGGGTTATGCTGGAAGGGTTTATCGATCAGCGTATCGACCACGATAAATACATTTTCCGCGACAATACCGGCACACTCAATGTCGAAATTGACGGCAAACGCTGGCAGGGACAGAACGTGTCGCCGAAGGACAAAATCCGCATTGAAGGTAAAGTCGATAAAGACTGGAACTCTGTGGAAGTGGATGTCAAAAGCGTAAAATTGATTAAGTAAATCAGAAAACTAAAAGCCCCGGCAAAGTCATACTTGCCGGGGCTTTTTATTGAGGAAACAGCTTCAGTACTCTTGATCTTCGATCAAACGTTTGCCAAGCAAAAGAGTATCCGAAATTTCATAACCCAATTTTTCATACATACTGACCACTGCATCGTTTTCAGCACGCACCATTAAATTCATCTTCGGGCAGCCGCGGGCGATTAACTTCTTCTCCAGACGGTTAACCAGCGCATTGGCAATGCCACGCCCGCGATAATCCGGATGCACACCCAGATAATTCGCCGAACCACGATGACCGTCATACCCCCCCATCAGCGTGCCTACCACTTCACCACCGACTTCCGCCACCAGGAAAAACTCCGGGCTGTGGTTAATTTTACGTTCAATATCCAGCTCAGGATCATTCCACGGGCGCAATAAATCGCAGCGCTCCCATAAGGTCAGTACTTCTTCAAAATCTTCTTGACGGTATACGCGAATTTCCATCACTGTTCGCCGCTGTTGATAGGGGTTTATATGATTATCGCGTGATCTGTTTGATACGCAACATCAAAATCACAAATTGAGGACTTTACAAACCATTTGGAACGATAAAATCTTCACATAAAACAACGTGACACCTTTCCTGCAACGGATATTTATTCGGTCATGACATCATTCACGACACAATATTCATAAAAAGTAATAGTTCTCAGATCGAAACTATAAAAAAGATACTCTATAACATAGAGCATTCTGCACTTTTCTGACGGTAACGGACTGATGTTAAACCCTCTGAACAAATTTCTGCATTTCCAGCCTTTGCCTGCCACCGCCACACGTCGCCAGCTATTGTTGTCCGGGCTGGGATTAGCCATTGCCGCATTCGGTTCACGCTCTGCCAGCGCTGCGCAGCAGGAACACATCACCAAATCAGCCCCGGCCCCTAAACCGCCAGGCGCAAAAAAACTGGTGATGATTGACCCCGGCCATGGCGGCATCGATTCCGGTGCGGTCGGTCATGAAGGCTCGGAAGAAAAACACGTCGTGCTGGAAATCGCCAACTATGTGCGGGAATTCCTCGGTGAACAAAGTCATATTGAAGTTAAACTGACCCGTGACTCTGATCACTTTATTCCGCTTTATCAGCGCGTTGAACTGGCCCATCAGCATCAGGCCGATTTGTTTGTCTCGATTCATGCCGATGGTTACACCAGCCCCACCGCTTCCGGCGCGTCTGTTTTCGCCCTCTCTAATCGCGGTGCCAGCAGCACAATGGCGCGGTATATGTCGAAAAAAGAAAACGATGCCGATCTGGTTGCGGGCGCGAAATATGCCAAAGAAGACAACAATTATCTGCAACAGGTTTTGTTCGATCTGGTGCAAACCGACACCATCAAAAACAGTCTGACATTAGGGCATCACGTGCTCGACAGGATCCGCCCGATCCACCATCTGCACAGCCAGCAGACCGAACAGGCGGCGTTTGCTGTTCTGAAATCTCCGTCGATCCCGTCGATTCTGGTGGAAACTTCGTTTATCACCAATCACCAGGAAGAACAGTTGCTCAGCACCACAGCGTTCCGTCGCGAGATCGCACAGGCGATTTCTCAGGGTATTGTGAATTTCTTCAGTTACTTCGATGCCAATGAACGCAAGCCACGGTAAAGTTCTTCCGCCACCAAAAGCAGACGCATCTGGGCGACCCGGATGATTTTGGGTATATAATCACTTCCTCTTTCTGATTCAGCGCCTGCAAAGCGCTGAATGTCTTTTCAGTCAACGTCTGCGAGTTTGCCCGTGAGCCAATCCATTCCCGACATCCAGCAAGTTAAAACTTTCCTGCTTAAGCTCCAGGATCATATTTGCCAGCAACTGGCCGCCGCTGATGGCAACGGCCAGTTCTCTGAAGATCAATGGGTACGGGAAGAAGGTGGCGGCGGCCAGAGCCGGGTGCTGACCCATGGCGCAGTGTTTGAACAGGCGGGGGTAAACTTCTCGCATGTTGCCGGTGCCACCCTGCCTGCCTCAGCAACCGCGCATCGCCCCGAACTGGCTGGTCGCAGTTTTCAGGCGATGGGCGTTTCACTGGTTATTCATCCGCTGAATCCTTATGTGCCAACCAGCCACGCCAACGTACGCTTTTTCATTGCGGAAAAGCCCGGCGAAGCACCGGTCTGGTGGTTTGGCGGTGGCTTTGACCTCACGCCTTATTACGGTTTTGAAGAAGATGCCCGCCACTGGCACCTGACAGCACAACAACTTTGCCAGCCGTTTGGCGATGATGTGTACCCGAAATACAAAAAGTGGTGCGACGATTACTTCTTTATCAAACACCGCAACGAAGCACGCGGTATCGGCGGCTTATTCTTTGATGACCTGAATTCGCTGGATTTCGACACCAGCTTCAGCTTTATGCAGGCCGTGGGCAACGGCTTTACCGACGCTTATCTGCCCATAGTGGAAAAACGTAAAGCCATGCCGTGGGGCGAACGCGAGCGCCAGTTCCAGCTTTACCGCCGTGGCCGCTACGTCGAATTCAATCTGGTGTGGGATCGCGGAACACTGTTTGGTCTGCAAACCGGTGGCCGTACAGAATCCATTTTAATGTCGATGCCGCCGCTGGTGCGCTGGGAATACGGCTATCAACCTGAAGAAGGCAGCCCGGAGGCCGCGCTTTACAGCGATTTCCTGCCAGTTCGCGACTGGCTGGCTGAAAAGGGCTTATCTGAAAACGGAGCGCCAAACTGATGCAAATCTGGGTTGATGCAGACGCCTGTCCGAACGTCATTAAAGAAGTGCTGTTCCGCGCCGCGGAACGCACCGGCATGATGGTGACACTGGTTGCCAACCAGATCATCCGCACACCGCCGTCAAAATTCCTGCGCACCTTACGCGTAGAAGCGGGTTTCGACGTTGCGGATAACGAAATTGTGAAACGCACCGAACCCGGCGATCTGGTGATCACCGCCGATATTCCGCTGGCAGCGGAAGTGATTGAAAAAGGTGGTGTTGCGCTCAACCCACGCGGCGAGCGTTACACGACTGAAACCATTAAAGAACGTCTGAATATGCGTGATTTCATGGACACCATGCGCGCCAGCGGCGTACAGACCGGCGGACCACCCGCGCTTAATCAGCGCGACCGCCAGCAATTTGCCAATGAACTGGATAAGTGGCTGCAACACGCTAAAAAATAATCCGATCTGGCTGACGAAACCGACGTACCACTACATTAATTAAAGGAATAAAAAATGGTCAAAAAGATCATCCTTGATTGCGATCCGGGGCACGACGACGCTATCGCGATGTTACTGGCTCACGGTAACCCGGAAATTGAGTTGCTGGCCGTTACTACGGTCGTCGGCAATCAAACGCTGGAGAAAGTCACCCGCAATGCCCTTGCCGTGGCGCGTGTTATTAATCTGACCGGCGTGCCGTTTGCGGCGGGCGCAACCCGTCCGCTGGTGCGTCAGATTGAAGTGGCTGACGAAATCCACGGCGAATCAGGTCTTGACGGGCCGGTGCTGCCGGAAGCCGTCATTACGCTGGAGCCGGTTCACGCTATCGATTTGATCATTGATTTGATCATGTCTCATCCACCGAAAACTATCACGCTGGTACCCACTGGCGGGCTGACCAACATAGCCATGGCGGTGCGCAAAGAACCGCGCATTGCTGAACGCGTGAAGGAAGTCGTGCTGATGGGCGGCGGTTATCACGTGGGTAACTGGAGTGCGGTCGCAGAATTCAATATCAAGATTGACCCTGAAGCCGCGCATATCGTGTTCAACGAAAAATGGCCGCTGACCATGGTCGGACTGGATTTAACCCATCAGGCGCTGGCGACACCAGAAGTCGCCGCGCGCATTGCCGCTGTGGGTACTCAGCCCGCTAAATTTGTCGGTGAGTTGCTGGAGTTCTTTGGTCTGAGCTACAAAGACCGTCAGGGCTTTGATTCTCCACCGGTTCATGATCCTTGTGCTGTGGCTTACGTGATTGATCCGAACGTAATGACCGTGCAAAAAGTGCCGGTGGATATCGAACTGACCGGCACTTTAACGCTGGGCATGACAGTAGCCGATTTCCGCGTCCCAGCTCCGCCGGATTGCCATACACAAGTGGCAGTTAAACTTGATCATCAGCGTTTCTGGGATCTGATCGTCGATGCGCTGGAGCGTATCGGCGAAGTAAAATACTGAGCCAGCGATTGAGAAAAACGGGCCTCGCTATGAGGCCCGTTTTCTTCACTATAAGGTGTTTATAAAGGCTCGGTTTGTGCTTCAACGACAGCCAGCGCCACCATATTGACTATTCGCCTGACCGATGCAATTGGCGTCAGGATATGTACCGGTTTCGACACCCCCATCAGCACCGGTCCGACGGTCACTCCTTCCGAACACGACACCCGCAGCAGGTTGTAACTGATACGCGCTGATTCCATGTTCGGCATGATCAGGATATTTGCTGAACCTTTCAGCGGGCTGTCCGGCATGATGTCCTGGCGGATGCTTTCGACCAGCGCCGCGTCGCCGTGCATCTCACCGTCAATTTCCAGATCAGGAGCACGCTCATTAATCAGCTCCAGCGTACGCCGCATTTTCAGCGCAGCCGGGCTGTCTGATGTACCAAAACTGGAATGCGACAACAGCGCAACTTTCGGCTCAATGCCAAACCGCCTCACCGTTTCTGCCGCCATCAGCGTGATTTCCGTCAGTTGTTCCGGCGTCGGGTCATCATTGACGTAGGTATCCGCAATAAAAGTGTTGCCGCTCGGCAGCAACAGCGCATTCATCGCCCCGGCAACATGTGTACCTTTGCGAAACCCGAATACATTCTCCACGATATCGTAATGCTCATGATAGGTGCCAACCGTGCCGCAAATCATCGCATCGGCTTCTCCGCGCAGCAGCATGATGGCAGAAATCAGTGTCGGATTGCCGATCACTGCCCGACGCGCCTGCTCCTGCGATACACCGCGCCGTTTCATCAGCTCATAATATTCACGCCAGTATTCATTAAAACGCGGATCAGATTCGTTGTTCACCACTTCAAAGTCCCGTCCCGCTTCCAGTTGCAGGCCGAGCTTTTTGATGCGCATAGCGATGACACTGGGACGCCCGACCAGAATTGGCTTCGCCAGCCCGAGGGAAATCAGCTCCTGCGTGGCATGCAGTACGCGCTCCTCTTCTCCTTCTGCCATCACCACCCGTTTAGCGTCTTTCTTCGCCTGCGAGAAAATGGGTTTCATGAACAGATTGGTTTTGTAGACGAACTCGGCGAGTTTTTCGGTATACGCTTCCAGATCCTCAATCGGGCGCATGGCCACACCGGAATCCATTGCAGCTTTCGCCACCGCAGGCGCAATTTTCACGATCAAACGCGGGTCAAAAGGCTTAGGAATAATATATTCGGGGCCGAAAGACAGCTCTTCTTCACCGTAAGCGGAAGCCACCACATCACTTTGTTCGGCCATCGCCAGATCCGCGATAGCATGAACGCAGGCCAGTTTCATTTCTTCATTAATGGTGGTCGCCCCGACATCCAGCGCGCCGCGGAAAATGAACGGGAAACACAGCACATTGTTCACCTGATTCGGGTAATCCGAGCGTCCGGTGCAGATAATGGCATCCGGCCGGACGGCTTTTGCCAGCGGCGGTAAAATCTCCGGCTCCGGATTGGCCAGCGCCAGAATCAGCGGATCTTTGGCCATGGTTTTCACCATCTCCTGCGTCAGCACGCCGGGGCCGGAACAGCCCAGGAAAATGTCCGCATCCGGGATTGCATCGGCCAGCGTACGCTGGCCGTTATCTGCAATGGCATACGCCGCTTTGGTTTCGGCCATATTTTCTTCACGCCCCTGATAAATCACACCACGGGAATCGCAGGCCGTGATGTTGTGGCGTTTCAGCCCCAGCGCCACCAGCAAATTCAGGCAGGCGATAGCGGAAGCCCCTGCGCCGGAAACGACCAGCCGCACATCGGAAATGCTTTTCCCAACCACGCGCAGACCATTTAATACTGCGGCAGTACAGATAATGGCGGTGCCGTGCTGATCGTCATGAAACACCGGGATTTTCATGCGTTCCCGAAGCTTTTTTTCAATGTAGAAACATTCCGGCGCTTTGATATCTTCAAGATTGATGCCACCGAATGTCGGCTCTAGTGCGGCAATCACATCGATCAGTTTATCGGGATCGTTCTCATCCACTTCGATATCAAAAACATCGATACCGGCGAATTTTTTGAACAATACGCCCTTGCCTTCCATCACCGGTTTCCCTGCCAGTGCACCGATATTCCCCAGTCCGAGAACGGCAGTACCATTGGAAATCACCGCCACCAGATTGCCGCGTGCGGTGTATTTGTATGCCGCCAGTGGATCTTTAGCGATCTCCAGACACGGGGCAGCAACACCCGGAGAATAGGCCAGCGCCAGATCACGTTGTGTCGCAAGAGGCTTGGTGGGCGAAACCTGAATTTTTCCGGGCACCGGAAACTCATGGAAATCGAGCGCACTTTGCTTGAGTTGTTCGTCCATTGCAGGATCCTTTTCTTGTTTTTGTAGGGTACGGGGAAATATCAGCATCTGGTTTTCCCGCTGACCAGTATAGATAACCCTGCCACGACTAAACGCGGATCACGACCAAAAATTAGCGGTTACATTGATTACTTTTCATTCATGGAAGACGTCTCGTAAAAATGCACTAAGCTTAAAGTTTGTCCTTGCGCTTTTCTCGCCAGACGCTCAGTTTGACGGGCAACAGGGGCCGCCATTGTTGAGACCCATTGCAGTAATCAGAAAAAGCGCATTCAGTTTGTTAACCGGATGATGCAGGGTAGGAGCCCTACGAAAGAGAGTCGTTCGACCTTATTGCTGTATCGTTTTTTCTCGCCAAGGAGCTAAGAGATGAACCAGTTAGACGCACTAAAAAAAATCACCACCGTCGTTGCCGACAGCGGTGACATTGAATCTATCCGTCATTTCGAGCCTCAGGATGCGACGACCAATCCTTCGCTGATCCTCAAAGCAGCCGACCTGCCACAATACCAAAACCTGGTTAAAGACGCGCTGGACTATGCCCGCAAGCAAGGCGGCAGCAAAGAAGCTCAGGTGATCAATGCCACAGATAAACTGGCCGTCAATATCGGGGCCGAAATTCTGAAAAGTGTACCGGGGCGCGTCTCGACAGAAGTGGATGCCCGCCTGTCATTTAACCGGGATTTGTGTATCGAAAAAGCCCGCAAACTGATTGGTTTATATCAGGATCATGGCATTGATAAATCGCGCATTCTGATCAAACTGGCGTCTACGTGGGAAGGCATTCAGGCCGCCAAAGAACTGGAAAAAGAAGGCATCAACTGTAACCTGACCCTGCTGTTCTCCTTTGCTCAGGCACGCGCCTGCGCCGAAGCCGGTGTCTACCTGATTTCTCCCTTCGTTGGCCGTATCTACGACTGGTACAAAGCCAAAGAGCCCAATGCCACTTACGACGTTGAAAAAGATCCGGGCGTGAAATCTGTCCGGGATATCTACGAATACTACAAATCCCACGGTTACGAGACCGTCATCATGGGTGCCAGTTTCCGCAAAGTGGAACAAATTCTGGCACTGGCAGGCTGTGACCGTCTGACCCTTTCTCCAAACCTGCTGGAAGAGCTAAAAGCCAGTGACGCGCCGGTTGAACGCAAACTGCAACCGTCCTCTCAGGCGGGTAAAAAGCCTGCACCGCTGACTCAGGCTGAATTCCTCTGGGAACATCATCAGGATGCGATGGCGGTAGATAAACTGGCCGAAGGTATCCGCCAGTTCGCCGTCGATCAGAAAAAACTCGAAGATATGCTGTCAGCACAACTTTAGTTTTAACTCAATTTAAGCGCTGAACTTTAGCTTTGAAAAAAACAGATGGAGTGAATATGCCCTCTCGTAAAGAACTTGCGAATGCGATCCGTGCCCTGAGCATGGATGCCGTTCAAAAAGCGAACTCAGGCCATCCCGGCGCACCAATGGGAATGGCGGATATCGCTGAAGTGCTGTGGCGTGATTACATGAATCACAACCCGACCAACCCGAAATGGGCCGATCGCGACCGCTTCCTGATGTCTAACGGACACGGATCAATGCTGCAATACAGCCTGCTGCACCTGACGGGTTACGATCTGCCAATGAAAGAGCTGGAAAACTTCCGCCAGTTGCATTCGAAAACGCCTGGGCACCCGGAATTCGGCTATACACCGGGCGTCGAAACCACCACAGGCCCGCTGGGTCAGGGTATCGCTAACGCCGTAGGTTTCGCGATTGCCGAGCGCACGCTTGCAGCTCAGTTTAACCGTGAAAATCACGACATCGTGAACCACTACACCTACGCCTTTTTAGGCGACGGCTGCATGATGGAAGGCATCTCACACGAAGCCTGTTCGCTCGCCGGCACCATGAAGCTCGGCAAGCTGATTGCGTTTTATGATGACAACGGTATCTCCATCGACGGCCATGTTGAAGGCTGGTTCACCGATGACACCGCCAAACGCTTTGAAGCCTATCACTGGCATGTGATCCGCGGTATTGACGGGCATGATCCTGACGCGGTGAAAGCGGCAATCGAAGAAGCCCGCACAGTCACCGACAAACCCTCACTGTTGCTGTGTAAAACTGTCATTGCTTTCGGTTCACCGAACAAAGCCGGTACTCACGGCGCTCATGGTGCCGCGCTGGGCGATGATGAAGTTGCAGCCACCCGTAAACATATCGGCTGGAACTACCCGCCTTTCGAAATCCCGCAGGATATCTATGCCCAGTGGGATGCCAAAGAAGCCGGTAAAGCGAAAGAGAAAGCCTGGAACGAGAAATTTGCGGCTTACGCAAAAGCCTATCCGGAACTGGCCGCAGAATTTGAGCGCCGAGTGAGCGGCAAACTTCCCGCTCACTGGCAAAACGAAGCTCAGAAATATATCGAAGAATTGCAGGCGAAACCGGCCAATATTGCCAGCCGTAAAGCCTCGCAAAACGCGCTGGAATCCTTCGGTAAAATCCTGCCTGAATTCCTCGGCGGTTCTGCGGACCTTGCGCCAAGTAACCTGACGATGTGGTCTGGTTCAAAATCCATCGGTGACGATAAAGCGGGTAACTACATTCACTACGGTGTCCGTGAATTTGGCATGACCGCCATCACTAACGGTATCGCCCTGCACGGCGGTTTCCTGCCTTATTCCGCGACCTTCCTGATGTTCGTGGAATATGCCCGTAACGCCGTTCGTCTGGCGGCACTGATGAAAATCCGCAACGTGTTCGTGTATACCCATGACTCTATCGGTCTGGGTGAAGACGGCCCGACGCACCAGCCGGTAGAACAAATGGCCAGCCTGCGTGTGACGCCAAACATGAACACATGGCGTCCGGGCGATCAGGTAGAATCAGCTATCGCCTGGAAATACGCCATCGAACGTACTGACGGTCCTTCTGCACTTATCTTCTCGCGCCAGAACCTGACTCAGCAGCCCCGTACGGCTGAGCAACTGGCTAACGTAGCTCGCGGCGGTTATGTACTGAAAGATTCTGACGGCACACCGGACGTTATCCTGATTGCCACTGGCTCTGAAGTCGGCATCACGGTGGAAGCCGCAGAGAAACTGACCGCGTTGGGTACCAGGGTTCGCGTGGTTTCCATGCCGTCCACCGATGTTTTCGATCAGCAGGACGCAGCGTACCGTGAGTCTGTTCTGCCGAAAACTGTGACCGCACGCGTCGCTGTTGAAGCCGGTATCGCCGATTACTGGTACAAGTATGTAGGCCTTAACGGTGCCATTGTCGGCATGACAACCTTCGGGGAATCCGCACCCGCAGAGCAACTGTTTAAAGAGTTCGGCTTTACCGCTGATAATGTCGTCGCGAAAGCACAGGGGCTATTGAAGTGATAGAAATGAAGTAATTCTCCGCCCTTTGTTCCCTCTCCGTCCCAGGAGAGGGACTTCCTCAGAATTGTACCGCCCATCTGACTTGATGAATCTCGCTCTCTCCGGTAAAGTCCCGTCCCTTCTTTGGCATGGGGAACAATGATGTTTATTGGATTTGACTACGGTACAGCGAATTGCTCCGTTGCGGTGATGCGTGACAATAACGCTCACCTTCTGGCGCTCGAAAATAACGATCCTTACTTACCCTCCATGCTTTGTGCGCCGACACGTGAAGCGGTCAGCGAATGGCTGAACCGTCACGGACAGGTTCCGGCAGGCAGTGATGAAAATCTGGCGCTGCTGCGTCGCAGTATCAGCTTTAACCGCGAGGAAGATATTCCGGTCAATGCCAACAGCGTAAACTTCGGTTTGCAGGCGCTTTCGACCTATATGGAAGATCCGGAAGAAGTGTACTTTGTGCGTTCGCCAAAATCGTTCCTTGGCGCAAATGGCCTGAAACCTCAACAGATCGCTCTGTTCGAAGATCTGGTTTGCGCGATGATGTTCCACATCAAACGCCAGGCTGAATCCGTCTTGCAGGAAAGTATTGAACAGACCGTTATCGGCCGCCCGATTAACTTTCAGGGTATGGGGGGTGAAGAGGCCAATGCCCAGGCGCAGGGGATTTTGCAGCGTGCGGCTGAACGCGCAGGTTTCCGCGATATCGCTTTCCAGTTTGAACCGGTGGCGGCAGGTCTGGATTTCGAAGCCACACTGACCGAAGAGAAAACGGTTTTGGTTGTCGATATCGGCGGCGGTACCACCGACTGCTCGGTGCTGCTGATGGGGCCACAATGGCGTGATAAAGCAGAGCGTCAGAACAGCCTGCTCGGCCATAGTGGTTGCCGCGTCGGCGGTAATGATCTGGATATCATGACCGCATTCAAGCAACTGACACCACAATTTGGTATGGGCAGTGAAACCCAGAAAGGTATCGCTATTCCGGCCCTGCCTTACTGGAATGCCGTCGCGACCAACGACGTTCCGGCGCAACTGGATTTCTATAGTGTGGCGAATGGCCGCATGTTGCGTGATCTGATCCGCGATGCAGCACAGCCTGATTTGATCAAACGCCTGCTGAAAATTCAGCAACAACGTCTGAGCTACCGTCTGGTTCGTGCAGCGGAAGAAAGTAAGATTGCACTGTCTGAACATGAAAGCGTAACGGCGGCAATGGACTTCATTGAATCGGGTCTGGCAGAAACGATCAGCCAGCAACAACTGAGCGAAGCGATTTCTCAGCCACTGGAACGTATTCAGGAGCAGGTCAGTCTGGCACTTGCCAGCAGCGAAATTAAACCGGATGTAATTTACCTGACCGGTGGCAGTGCGCGTTCACCGTTATTGCGTGCTGCGTTGCAGGCTCAGTTACCGGGTATCCCGCTGGTCGGAGGGAATGATTTTGGCTCGGTCACCGCCGGTCTGGCGCGCTGGGCACAAACGTTGTTCCGTTAAGATTTAAAGATGCAGATAAACGCAAACCGCCTGAATCAGGCGGTTTTTTTATATCTCAGATCCCGGGTTTACCAGGCACTGGCGTCATTTAAGATCCTGATATCGGTATCATCGAGTTTCAGGGTTGCAGCCTGCGCCAGTTCATTGAGCTGTTGCAGGGAGGTCGCACTGACGATCGGTGAGGTAATGCCCGGGCGGGCAATCTGCCAGGCCAGTGCAACCTGTCCCGGTTGTGCGCCATGCTTCTCAGCCACCTGATCCAGTCCGGCCAATACTTTCAGGCCGCGCTCATTCAGGCAACGCGCAATCACGTTTTCGCCGCGTTTACTCTTACCGGCATCGGCTTTGGTTCGATATTTCCCGGTCAGAAAGCCGGCGGCCAGGCCATAGAAGTTGATGACGCCCAGACCATTATCTGTCACGACTTTTTCCAGCGCTTCCTCATACACTTTGCGGTCATACAAATTGTATTGTGGTTGCAGCGTTTCATAACGCGCCAGCCCGTTTTCCTGGCTGACTTTAAGCGCTTCTGCCAGACGCGGCGCACTGTAGTTAGATGCCCCGACGGCGCGCACTTTCCCTTCTTTGATTAACGCGTCAAATGCCACCATAGTTTCAGCCAGCGGTGTATCCGCATCGTCATCATGTGACTGATACAAATCGATATAATCTGTTTGCAGACGTTTCAGAGAGGCTTCTACCGCTTCTTTAATATAGCGCGGCGACAAACCGACTTTACCTTCGCCCATCGGCTTACCGACTTTGGTGGCGAGAATGATCTGGTCACGCTTACCGGATTTTTTCAGCCAGTTACCGATGATGGTTTCCGATTCTCCCCCTTTGTTGCCTTCAACCCAGCTCGAGTACACATCTGCCGTATCGATGAAATTCAGTTTATGATCCAGCAAGGCATCCAGCAGGTTAAACGAGGCAGCCTGATCGACGGTCCAGCCAAATACATTGCCACCAAAGGTTAACAGCGGCACCTGAATACCTGAACGACCCAGTTCTCTTTTGCTCATCATTCTCTCCCTTTATAAGTTCAGATTAGACTTACTTTGCGTGCGAACGGTTCATGGTCAAAGGTCAACCTTAGCATTTTGATATAAAATGTCAGGCTGAAAGCTATTCTTTATTGTCAGAGGAATTGTCAAAAAATGGGAAAGACTCTCCTTATTTCCTCCATTTTCTGCTGAAACATTCTGGCTACACTGTGAGCCGGTCTGCAGGTGAATTCCCTCCTGAAATGCCAAAAAAATGATTGTGCTGATGCGATGACTCATGAAATCTGAAAACACTGACACCTTATCGCCTTCCACGCCGCTGCCACCTTCGGTTCGCTGGCAATTGTGGATCGTCGCCTTTGGCTTCTTTATGCAGGCCCTCGACACCACGATCGTCAATACTGCCCTGCCGTCCATGGCCCGCAGTCTGGGCGAAAACCCGCTGCACATGCATTCGGTTATTGTCGCTTATGTGCTGACGGTTGCGGTGATGTTACCGGCGAGCGGCTGGCTGGCGGATAAAGTCGGTGTGAAGTGGGTATTCTTTTCAGCCATTGTGCTGTTCACGCTCGGCTCGCTGCTGTGCGCGCAATCGGAAAGCCTGCGTGAACTGGTGATGTCGCGCATAGTTCAGGGGATCGGCGGCGCGATGATGGTGCCGGTCGGACGGCTGACGGTGCTGAAAATTGTCCCGCGCAGCGAATACATGGCAGCGATGACGATGGTGACACTGCCCGGTCAGGTCGGTCCGTTACTGGGTCCGGCGCTGGGTGGTTTTCTGGTGCAATATGCCAGCTGGCACTGGATTTTTCTGATCAATCTGCCGGTCGGTCTGGCCGGTTGCATCGCCACATTAATGATCATGCCAAATTATAAAATGCAGACCCGGCGCTTTGATATCAGCGGGTTTGTCATGCTGGCCGTGTGTATGGCGACGCTGACGCTGGCACTGGAAGGCAGCCGCAGCATGGGGCTGACGGCGCTGGAAATCGTATTGCTGGTGGTGGCCGGTGGCGGCGCGCTGGGCATTTACTGGATGCATGCGCGCGGCAATCTCTCGGCACTGTTTTCCCTGCGCCTGTTCCATACACCGACTTTTAAGATCGGTCTGATTGGCAGCCTGCTGGGACGTATCGGCAGCGGCATGTTGCCATTTATGACGCCGGTCTTTCTGCAACTCGGGATGGGCTTTACGCCCTTCCACGCCGGGCTGATGATGATCCCGATGGTGCTGGGCAGCATGGGGATGAAACGCGTGGTGGTCCGGCTGGTAAATCAGCTGGGTTACCGTTCTGCACTGGTCAGCGCCACCTTGCTGCTGGCACTGATTACGCTTATCTTCCCGCTGGTGGCGATTTATGGCGCCATGTGGATGATCCCGATTGTGCTCTTCTTCCAGGGAATGGTGAACTCCCTGCGCTTCTCGTCGATGAATACTCTTACGCTCAAAGATTTGCCGCCGCGCCTTGCCAGCAGCGGCAACAGCTTACTGTCGATGATCATGCAATTGTCGATGAGCCTCGGTGTCAGCGTCGCCGGGTTGCTGATTGGCCTGTTTGCACATCAGCAAGCGATTACGCCAGACAGCAGCACCATGCACACCGCTTTCCTGTATTGCTACATGTCAATGGCACTGGTGATTGCCCTGCCCGCCTGGGTATTTTCCAAAGTGCCGCCTGACACGCAGAAAAATGCCATCATTAGCCGTCGTCGTGCTGAGGCCGGCTCCCCCGATCCGATGAGAAAATCATGAAACCTGGTATCACTGCCAAGCTGTTTATGGCCATCTTTTGTACCTGCGCGCTGGTGTTGATCACCATGAACTGGGGCGTACGGATGAGCTTCGAACGGGGCTTTATTGACTACATCCGCCAAAGCAATGAACAGCGTGTCGAGCTGCTGGCGGACACATTGCAGGAGCAGTACAAGCAGCATGGCAACTGGGAATTTTTGGAAACAAATGACCGGTTAATCTATCAGCTGATGCGCTCATTTGAACAAAACAGCAGCCCGAGAATGCCACCGCAGGGCTGGCGGACAAAATTCTGGATCCTCGACAGTCACGACCGCCGGATCGGTGGTTACGATCAGCCTGTTCCCCCCGATCTGCAGGGACCGCGCCGCGTGATGACCGTTGATGGCGTCGTCATCGGTTCGGTAATTTCCACACCTGCTGAGCGCCTGACCCGCGATGCCGATATCAACTTTGAGCGCCAGCAAAGCCGGACCAGTTGGATGATTGTCGCCTTTACTGCACTGCTGGCCGCCGCCGTAACCTGGGTTTTATCCCGCGGAATGCTCGCGCCGGTAAAACGGCTGGTGAATGGCACCCACCAGCTTGCCGCAGGAAATTTCAGCACCCGCGTGGAGGTCGACAGTGAAGACGAACTGGGGAAACTGGCGCAGGACTTTAACCAGCTGGCAATGACGCTGGAGAAAAACGAGCAAATGCGCCGGGCATTCATGGCGGATATTTCTCACGAATTACGCACTCCGCTGGCAGTATTGCGCGGTGAGCTGGAGGCCATGCAGGACGGTGTGCGAAAAATGACAGTCGGTTCACTGGAATCACTGCAATCTGAAGTATCGATTCTGACCAAACTGGTCGATGACCTGCACCAGCTTTCGCTGTCTGATGCCGGTGCGCTGGCGTACCGTAAAGTCGACACTGATGTGGTACATCTGGTGCAACTGGCAGAGGCCGGTTCGCGCGATCGTTTCCACAACAAACATTTAACGCTCACCAGCCATCTGCCGGAAAGCGCCGAAGTATTTGGTGACCCGCAACGGTTGTCGCAACTTATCAACAATCTGCTGGAAAACAGCCTGCGCTATACTGACCCAAATGGCGGCCTGGAAATTCTGGGAGAAATTCGCGAAAAAACGCTGCATCTGATGTTCCAGGACAGCGCGCCGGGCATCAGTGATGAACAACTGATCCGTATTTTTGAACGATTTTACCGCACCGAAGGCTCGCGTAACCGCGCCAGCGGCGGCTCGGGTTTAGGTCTGGCGATTTGCCAGAATATCGTCGAAGCCCACGGCGGGCAAATCAGCGCCAGCCACTCTCCGGCAGGTGGCGTGCGCATTACCATCGTCCTGCCCCTTTCTGTTCCACATGGCCTGAGAAACTGAATGAACGACTCTGTACTGTCCGGCCCTGCGCCGTTGAAAATTCTGATCGTGGAAGATGAACCTAAACTCGCCCAGTTGCTGATCGACTACCTGGAAGCCGCCGGCTATGCCACCCAATGGTTACCGGACGGGCACGACGTGATTACGCTGGTTAAAAATCAGCCACCGGCGCTAATCTTGCTAGATCTGATGCTGCCGGGCAGCAGTGGCCTGTCGATTTGCCGCGATATCCGCCAGTTCTCTGATGTCCCGATCATGATGGTGACCGCCAAAACCGAAGAGATCGACCGCCTGCTTGGCCTGGAAATCGGTGCCGATGATTACATTTGCAAGCCGTACAGCCCGCGGGAAGTGGTCGCGCGCGTGAAAGTGATCCTGCGCCGTTGTGTACGTCCGGGTGAGCACGTGGCAAAAGAAACCGGTCTGCATATTGATGAAGCCCGCTTTCAGGCGACATTCCAGGGGCACGAACTGGAGCTGACGCCAGCGGAATTCCGCCTGCTGAAAACCCTGTCCGTCAAACCGGGTTACGTTTTTACCCGCGAAGTGCTGCTCAATAATCTCTACGACGATTACCGCGTTGTGACCGATCGCACCATCGACAGCCACATCAAAAATCTGCGTCGCAAACTCGAATCACTGGACGGCGAAAAGGCGTTTATCCGCGCGGTATACGGCGTCGGTTACCGCTGGGAAGCGGAGCCCTGCCATTTGGTTTAACGCGCTTCTGGCCGGCAATTGAGTTTTGTAAAGTTGCTGAAAGTCTGTCGGCCAGTTCACATTTCATGCCTTAAATTTCTCCTGTCTCCGCGAAAAAGTTTCCTTTAACTACACTTATCTCTGGAAAATAACCCCTCTGATGGAGATTACCTTTATGGCTAATGGTCACTATGATCTGAAAAAAGCGAAGAATGGACAGTTTCACTTTAACCTGAAGGCCGGGAACGGAGAGATTATCCTCACCAGTGAAATGTATGCCAGCAAAGCCTCGGCCGAAAACGGCATTTCATCGGTTCAAACCAACGCACCTGACGAAGCGCAGTACGAAGTCAAACCCTCGAAAGACGGCCAGTTCTACTTTGTGCTGAAAGCAAAAAATCATCAGGTGATCGGCGTGAGCGAAATGTACTCCACGGAAAGTGCATCGAAGAAAGGCGTTCAGTCGGTCGTGAAAAACGGTACCAGTACCGATATCCGTGATCTTACCCAGCAAACCGCCTGACCTGATTGTCCTGAGGCTGCCACATTCCCTGTTGTAGCCTCAGGATGCAAAAATTGATCTGCCCCCGTAAAACCTCAAATACCCACACGAACTGGCTGCTTTTGATCAACTCAGACGTTACAATTCCGACCTTTCGTCGCCCCGCATCCGGGACGGCCCTGACTTGTGATCAGACTGAGATTGACTATGTTTACCCGCGATTCTTTTGTTCCGGAACTGCTGTCCCCTGCCGGCTCCCTGAAAAACATGCGTTACGCTTTTGCTTACGGTGCCGATGCAGTTTATGCCGGTCAGCCGCGCTACAGCCTGCGCGTACGTAATAACGAATTTAACCACCAGAATCTGGAGACCGGCATCAACGAAGCCCATGCTCTGGGTAAAAAATTCTATGTGGTAGTGAATATCGCCCCCCATAACGCCAAGCTGAAAACCTTTATCCGTGATTTACAGCCGGTCATCGATATGGGGCCGGATGCCCTGATTATGTCCGATCCTGGCCTTATCATGATGGTACGGGAAGCGTTTCCGCAGATGGATATTCACCTGTCGGTACAGGCCAATGCCGTTAACTGGGCGACAGTAAAATTCTGGAAACAAATGGGGCTGACGCGGGTGATTTTATCCCGCGAATTGTCGCTGGAAGAGATCGCTGAAATCCGCGCTCAGGTGCCGGACATGGAAATCGAAATCTTCGTGCACGGCGCACTGTGCATGGCGTATTCAGGCCGCTGCCTGCTTTCCGGTTACATCAATAAACGCGATCCCAATCAGGGAACCTGCACCAACGCCTGTCGTTGGGAATATAAGGTTCAGGAAGGCAAAGAAGACGCCATCGGCAATATCGTGCATCAGTACGAGCCAATCCCCGTTCAACAGGTTGAAGCCGCCGAACCGACATTAGGCATTGGCCAGCCGACGGATAGAGTCTTTATGCTGGAAGAAGCGATGCGTCCGGGCGAGTATATGAGTGCGTTTGAAGACGAACACGGCACTTATATTATGAATTCCAAGGATCTGCGGGCGATACAGCACGTGGAAACCCTGACCAAAATGGGTGTGCACTCGCTTAAAATCGAAGGCCGTACCAAATCCTTCTACTATTGCGCCCGCACCGCACAGGTTTATCGCCGCGCCATTGACGATGCAGTCGCCGGAAAACCTTTTGACCCGACTCTGCTTTCAACGCTGGAAGGCCTGGCGCATCGCGGTTACACCGAAGGTTTCCTGCGCCGTCATACGCATGACGCACAACAGAACTACGAATACGGTTTCTCCGTCAGCGACCGCCAGCAGTTTGTCGGTGAATTCACCGGTAACCGTAAGGATGGTTGGGCAGAAATCGACGTGAAAAATAAGTTCAGCGTCGGCGACAGTGTGGAAATGATGACGCCGCAGGGTAACGTTCAGTTCACACTGGAAGCGCTGCGCAACAAAAAAGGTCAGCCGACCGACGTGGCGCCGGGTAATGGCCACTTCGTATATGTCGCGTTGCCGGAAGATGTCAGCCTGGAATTCGCTATTTTGTTGCGTAATCTGGAAGAAACCGACACCCGGAATCCGCATTCAAAATAAGGAATTCTTCGAAAACAAGAATTCGATCACATCTATTTTTAGGGTGACTGGTTAATATGCATTCGCAATTTACTTCGAATGCAAAATAAAGCACCGGACTATACCAGGAACCACCTCCTTGGCCAGCTCAATCTCCCTTGAGCTGGCTTTTCTTTTGGTATTCGGGCAATTCTCTGTTCTCCCATTCAGTGAACAAATAACCTCTTTCCGCCCTCAAAATAAAAAATCATTTGCAGATAAATAAGTGTTTTATTGAATGACTTTAACTGCAATTATTTAATACCAGAAAGAATGCTTCACTGATTTATCCGATAGCCAAATACGGTCATAATCATCTATTGTTGTTATGTATAGATAAAAGGAGCGTACATGACCACAGCACTGCTGATTTTAAATGGAAAAGGTGCAGCCATCGAAGAACTGCGCGAAGCGGTGAACGCGCTGCGTGCCGAAGGCGTGAAGCTGGAAGTACGGGTCACCTGGGAACACGGTGATGCGGCGCGTTATGTCGCTGAAGCCATAGAACTGGGCTGTGAAACCGTGATCGCCGGTGGAGGTGATGGCACCATTAACGAAGTGGCAGGTGCGCTGGCGCAAATTGACGGTGTCAGACCTGTACTGGGGATTGTGCCACTGGGGACGGCGAACGATTTCGCCACCGCCTGCGGTATTCCCCCTACGCCTGAACAGGCGTTACAACTGGCGGTAAAAGGCCGGGCCGTCGATATTGATCTGGCATGCGTCAACAGCCAGCATTTCTTCATCAACATGGCGACCGGCGGCTTTGGGACGCGTATCACTACGGAAACACCGGAAAAACTGAAAGCAGCTCTGGGTGGTGTTTCCTATTTCATCCACGGACTTTTACGCCTGGATACGCTCAAAGCTGACCGCTGCGAAATTAAAGGCCCTGATTTTCAGTGGGAAGGCGATGCGCTGGTTATCGGCATCGGTAACGGCCGACAGGCCGGTGGCGGGCAACAAATTTGCCCGGACGCGCTGATCAACGACGGCCTGTTGCAGCTACGCCTTCTGACATCAGAAGAGCTGCTGCCTTCATTCCTGCGCAGTCTGCTCAGCAATGAAGAAAATAAAAACATCCTTTCTGCCAGTCTGCCGTGGCTCGAAATCACCGCGCCGCACGACATGACCTTCAACCTCGACGGCGAACCGCTGACCGGCAAACAGTTCCGTATCGAAGTGTTGCCTGATGCCATCCAGTGCCGCTTACCCCCTCAGTGCGAACTGCTCGGCTGATATTACCCCTTCTCATTGTTCATTCTCTGTACTGTGATCCATCTTGCAGTACAGAGGAATTCTGCCCTTATTTTTGTGATCCCATCCGATAAAACCCACTTCACATACTTGTATGGTAGAAGTGCATTACCTAATTTTAATCTGCCGATGTCGCTGAATAATTCATTCATGAATTTTTTGCGGGCAAAAACGACGTATTTCTTTTTACGACTCTTATTTATCCGGTGACGGAATGCAGGGGTAGTATGATTAATCACGATAAAGAAAGACCGATATCGGTAAAAAATATGCTGGCTTACGGCGGAGGAGATTTCTTCGGCGGCGGTTGTTTTGCGGTTTTGGGTCTGTGGATAATGTTTTTCTATACTACCTATGCAGGATTAAGCCCCGCAGAGGCCGGTGCCGTTATTGCGACAGCACGTCTGCTGGATGCTTTTTTCGATCCGCTTATGGCGGTATGTCACGGATAATTTCTATCGTAATCCGCTGGGTAAAAAATACGGCCGCCGCGGTTTCTTCTTCTTATTTGGTGCTCCGCTGATTATGGTGACCTACATTATTATGTGGGTCAGCGGCATGGGATTCTGGTACTACCTTTTCACTTATATTCTATTCTATGCTGCTTATACGCTGGCAATTGTGCCTTATGAAACACTGGCAGCGGAAATGACATCCAGTTTTAAAATGCGCACCAAACTGACCGGCGTCAGAATGTTCTTCTCTACCGGTGCCGCGATATTAGCGGCCTGGTTACCCGGCCGGATCATTGCCTATCTCGGTGAAGATTCATCGTCATCATTTCTGATTATGGGGGTGATTTTTGGCGTGCTGTTTGCCGTGGTGATCCTGATGCTTTACTTCTACACCTGGGAGCGTCCGATCCTGGTTGACGTCGCTGCGCCGAAACTTTCTTTCCGCCGTGACATGAAACATCTGTTTAAATCCCTGATTTCGACGATGAAAGTCCGCACCTTCCGTCAGCATGTCGGGATGTATCTTGGCGGTTATGTCGCCCTCGACGTGCTCGGTGCGGTGATGGCCTACTACATTATTTTTGTCCTCGGGCAAAACGCCGTGACCGCGTCGAATGCCATGACGTTAATGACTCTGGTGCAGTTTGTCTGCGTCGCCTTGTTTATTTTCCTGTGTATGAAATTAGGCAACGGGGCTTCTTACCGCATCGCACAGCTATTTATGCTGGGCAGTGTCGGGTTATTTTTAGCCATTCATTTATTACAATTGCCTTTTAATATGGCGCTGCTTTATCTCTCCGTCATTTTAATGGGCGTTGGCCGTTCGGGTACCAGTTATGTTTGCTGGAATATCTACAGCTTTATTCCCGATGTGGATGAAATGCTGACCGGAAAACGGCGCGAAGGGATATTCGCCGGGGTAATGACATTTGTACGCAAAGCCGTTCAGGCGGTGGCGTTATTTGGAGTTGGCCTGTTATTACAGCATTACGGATTTACACCGAAAAGCGCAACGCAACCGGTCGAAGCTGTTTACGGCATCACGCTGGTATTTGGCGCAGGTTCCGTCATTTTCCTGCTGGTAGGGTTATACAGCTCAATGAAATTCCGTCTCACCCGACATAACCATGCGTTGCTGGTCAGTGAAATTGAGCGGCTGAAAGCCGGCGGCAGTAAATACGATGTTACACCAGAAGCCCGTTTAGTTGCCGAGCAACTTACCGGCTGGCCGTACGAAAAATGTTGGGGTGATAATAATATTCTTATCCAGACAGAAGAATTATCCCCTCTGACGCCTGATGATCTCTCAACCGGAGCCAACCATGCCAAGAATTGAATTCAGCATGATGCAACAGACCATCTTCCGCGCCCTGCAAAAAGCCGATCTGGATGAAGAAAGCGCACGTATCTGTGCACGAATCCACACAGAGTCCAGTTGCGACGGCATTTCATCCCATGGGCTGAACCGTGTGGCGCGCTTTGTCGATTACGTTAAAAAAGGCTGGATTGATATTCATGCCAAACCAGCGCTGGAAAAATCTCTTGGCGCCATCGCCATCTACAACGGTAACCGCGGGATCGGCATTACCAACGCCCTGTTTGCCGTCGAAAAAGCGGCAGAGATGGCAAAAGAATACGGAGTCGGCATTGTCGCACTGAAAAACAGCAGCCACTGGATGCGTGGCGGAAGTTATGGCTGGCATGCGGCAAAACAAGGCATGGCCGCGATTTGCTGGACGAATACTGAATCCTGTATGCCTGCGTGGGGCGGCAAAAACCCCCGCGTGGGCAACAACCCGTTCGTGATGGCCGTGCCCCGGGCCAAAGGCCCGATCGTGCTGGATATGGCGATGTCACAATATTCCTACGGTAAATTGCAGGTCACGCGGCTGAAAAAGGAAAAACTGCCGTTCCCCGGCGGCTACGATAAAGAGGGAAATCTCACAGACGATCCTGGCCCAATCGAGGCCTCCATGCGTATTTTACCGACGGGTTACTGGAAAGGCTCCGGCCTGGCAATTGTGCTCGATGCTATGGCCGCGCTGTTATCTGCCGGATCGCCCACCAATGAGATCGACAAAATAGGCAAAGGCAGTTGTACCGGCGCCAGCCAGATTTTTATGGTGTTTGACCCGACACAACTCGGTGGTGCCGAATTCACCGAACGCATGGCCGACAGCGTTGCAGACTATGTGAATCAGTCCGACCCCGCAGAAAACAGCCACGATGTCCGTTATCCGGGCCAGACTGCCGCTTCCAACCGCGAAGAAAACCGCCGTTTGGGCATCCCGGTCGATGAAGCCGTATGGGATGAAGTGGTACGGCTGGCGGAATAGTTCCCGCTCTTTCACGTCAAATCACGCCTGTTAATAGCAGGCGTTTTGTTTTTAATCCCCGCAACATTTCCCTCACAAAGTGTGATCCTCTCCGGCAAAAAACGATAAACATACTTGTATGGTAGTTAGGATAAGGCGTATTTATAACCACAGAAAATGCATCCTACTTTTACTGCAGAAGGTCGTAACCGATGAAAATCGTGAATGCTGAAGTTTTTGTCACTTGTCCGGGACGCAACTTTGTTACGTTGAAAATCACCACTGACAGCGGACTGACTGGCATTGGTGATGCCACGCTGAACGGCCGCGAGTTACCGGTCGCGTCATATCTGAAAGATCATGTGTGTCCGCAACTGATTGGCCGTGATGCGCATCAGATTGAAGACATCTGGCAGTTTTTCTACAAAGGCGCTTACTGGCGTCGCGGCCCGGTCACTATGTCGGCGATTTCTGCCGTGGACATGGCGTTATGGGACATCAAAGCCAAAGCCGCCAACATGCCGTTGTACCAGTTGCTCGGCGGTGCATCCCGCACCGGCGTCATGGTTTACTGCCACACCACCGGCCATTCCATTGATGAAGTGCTCGACGATTACGCCAAACATAAAGAGCTCGGTTTCAAGGCGATCCGCGCACAATGCGGTGTTCCGGGCATGAAAACGACTTACGGCATGGCGAAAGGCAAAGGTCTGGCCTACGAACCGGCGACGAAAGGTAACTGGCCGGAAGAGCAGTTGTGGTCGACGGAAAAATACCTCGATTTCACGCCAAAACTGTTCGAAGCCGTGCGTGATAAATTCGGTTTCGACGAACATCTGCTGCACGACATGCACCACCGTCTGACGCCCATCGAAGCAGCGCGCTTTGGCAAAAGCATCGAAGAATATCGCCTGTTCTGGATGGAGGATCCGACCCCCGCTGAGAATCAGGAATGCTTCCGTTTGATCCGCCAGCACACAGTGACACCCATTGCAGTCGGCGAAGTGTTCAACAGCATCTGGGATTGCAAGCAGCTTATCGAAGAACAGCTTATCGACTATATCCGCACCACACTGACGCACGCTGGCGGTATCACCGGCATGCGCCGCATCGCTGATTTCGCTTCGTTGTATCAGGTGCGTACCGGTTCCCACGGCCCTTCTGACCTTTCGCCGATTTGTATGGCCGCAGCCCTGCACTTCGACCTGTGGGTGCCGAACTTCGGCGTGCAGGAATACATGGGTTATTCCGAGCAAATGCTGGAAGTCTTCCCGCATAACTGGACGTTCGACAACGGCTACATGCACCCGGGCGAAAAACCGGGGCTGGGCATTGAGTTTGACGAAAAGCTGGCCGCGAAATATCCGTACGAACCGGCGTATCTGCCGGTGGCCCGTCTGGAAGACGGCACTTTGTGGAACTGGTGAGGGAGCGAAAAATGAACAGTGTCGTTATTCAGAAACCTGGAAAGTTAGTCATCGAGCAACGTGCTTTGCCGGTACCTGCCGCCGGCGAGGTACGAGTTCGGGTCAGTCACGCGGGCATCTGTGGTTCAGATGTTCATATTTATCACGGTCACAATCCGTTTGCGAAATATCCACGGGTAATCGGCCATGAGTTTTTCGGCCACATCGACAGCGTCGGTGAAGGCGTAGACGTCAAACGTATCGGCGAGCGCGTGGTTATCGATCCGGTCGTCAGCTGTGGACATTGTTATCCGTGCTCGATTGGCCGCCCGAATGTCTGTGCAGAACTGCAGGTTATCGGCGTCCACCGCGACGGCGGTTTCAGTGATTACGCCTGTGCGCCAGCGAAAAACGCTTATGTGGTGCCGGAAATAATCCCGGACAAACTCGCCAGTATGGTCGAGCCGTTTACTATTGCGGCCAATATCACGGCGTTTCTACAACCGACGCCGCAGGATACCGCGCTGATATACGGCGCCGGCCCGATGGGGCTGACGGTGATTCAGGTGCTGAAAGGCGTTTATGGTGTGCAGAAAGTGATTGTCGCTGACCGTATCGACGAACGGTTGCAGATGGCGCAGGCCAGCGGCGCAGACTGGATCATCAACAATAGCGAACGCAGCGTGGCTGATGAACTGGCCGCTGAAGGTGTGCGACCAACGCTCATCGTCGATGCCGCCTGCCATCCGGCGATTTTGCAGGAAGCTATTCTGCTGGCGTCTCCGGCAGCACGTATCGGTATGATGGGTTTCTCCGGCGAGCCCAGCCTGGTCACGCAGCAAAGCATTACCAGCAAAGAGATTTCACTGTTTTCTTCACGCCTGAACAGTCACCGGTTCCCCCAGGTGATTGAATGGATGGAGCAGGGAAAAATCGCACCCGAAAAACTGGTGACGCACTGGATGCCCGCCAGCGAAGTGGAAGCGGCATTAACGCTGTTTGAGAAAGATCAGCGTTCCTGCTGCAAGGTTTTACTGACATTCTGATTTTTTGATTTTTTTTATACAAGACGGGAAGATCTCAAATATCTTCCCGCCTCCCGTACCTCATATTCTACCTATAAAAACGCAACACTATTAAAACGACACCTACAAGTGGAGCATACATTTATGTTTAAGAACCTACGCTGGATCATCGTATTCTTGCTGTTCTTGGTTTACATGATCAATTACCTCGACCGCGTTGCGCTGTCGATTACTGTGCCTATGATAGAAAAAGAACTGACCATTAATCCCGAACAATTCGGCATGATATTTGGCAGCTTCTTCTTTGGTTACGCAATATTTAACTTTATCGGTGGCCTGGCCGTGGATAAATTCGGTCCGACGCTGGTAATGGGATTAGCCGTCGGCTTATGGTCAGTATTTTGCGGCATGACCGCTATCGCGACCGGTTTTTATTCCATGCTTATTTTACGGGTATTATTCGGCATGGCCGAAGGCCCGATCTGCGCCTCAGCAAATAAGATGATTAACGGCTGGTTCCCGAAGAAACAGGCGGCAACCGCGATGGGCTTGCTCAGCGCCGGTTCTCCCCTCGGCGGTGCAGTGGCCGGGCCGATTGTCGGGTATCTGGCGATTTCCTTCGGCTGGCGTCCGGCGTTTATGGTCATTGCCAGTATCGGGATCGTCTGGATGGTCGTGTGGTTCTTTACCGTTGCCGATAATCCGCTGAAAAGTAAACGCGTTTCACCGGAAGAATTGCGTTTAGTTGATGAAATGAAGAACGAGCATTTAAGCGAAGAAGAGAATATGGCGCAGGCCGCACATGGTCTGGGCTATTATTTACGTCAGCCGATTATTCTGGTTACGGCATTTGCGTTCTTCTGCTACAACTATATTTTATTTTTCTTCCTCAGCTGGTTCCCGGCTTACCTGGTTCAGGCACATGGCCTGAATATCAAAGAGATGAGTCTGACAACGGTTATTCCATGGATTGTCGGTTTTGTCGGCCTGGCATTGGGCGGTTATATTTCTGATAAGATTTTCAATATTACCGGCCGTTTGTTATTGTCGCGTAAAATTATATTAGTGGTCAGCCTGTTAGCCGCGGCTATTTGTGTCGCCCTCGCCGGTATTGTCACCAGCGTGGTGCCAGCAGTCATTCTGATGTCAGTGTCTATTTTCTTCCTGTATACCACCGGTGCGATTTACTGGGCGATTATTCAGGATGTGGTGCATAAATCCCGCGTCGGCGGCACCAGCGGATTTATTCATCTGGTCGGCAGCGTCTCGGGCATCATTGGTCCGGTCGTGACGGGTTTCATTGTGCAAAACACCGGACGTTTTGACAGTGCCTTTATTCTCGCTGGCGGCGTCGCCGCACTGGGTGCAATGCTGGTGTTCTTCGTGATTAAACCGCCAAAACACCTGCCCGACTCCACTCTGTCTCACAACTGATATTCTGAATACCAATGCTGCTCCCTGCCACAGGGGAGCGGCATTTTTCCCTATTTGCTGATTGTAATCTTACATTAACGCGATGCTGTTCATTCCGGGAGCGCCCTTTCCGCCATCTGCACAATCTGTACCCGGTACGCCATGCTTGCCATACTGCCCATCACTCAAAAGCCGTCAGAGCACATTTCAGGCGTAATGCATGAATCTTTGTAACACTGCGGTATTATTTTGATGGCAAAGTAAATTCCTTATTCTTCCTGACGCAACTGAGGGTGTTATGGCTTATATCATGGTGTTTTTGTCTTCGTTATTTATGGTGGGCTCAGTTTATGCGGCATCGGTGCCGGCCACAGCGATCTCTTCTCTCACAACGGCGATGAACGAACGCATGGTGGATATGAAAGACGTGGCGGCTTATAAAGCGGCAAATCATTTACCGGTCGAAGATTTGGTGCGTGAAAAGAAGGTTCTCTCTCTCGCGCAGACTGAAGCGGAAGAGGCAGGACTTGACCCGCACTCGGTGCTTCCTTTTATTCAGGCGCAGATGGACGTCGCCAAAGCTATCCAGTACCGCTATTTTGCTGACTGGTTATCGCAGCCCGATATGGGGGACAAACCGAAAAGCCTCGATAGGGTCAGGGACTCCATCTCTGCACAGGATAAGCAAATTTTGAGCGCCATTAGTCAGCGCCTGTTGGCCGGCGGGTTCAGTGAGGAAGATAAATCAGAGATTATGATTCTGCTGCATGCGCCGCAGCTAACCGAAGTGGATAAAGCGCGTCTGGTCCAGGGGTTATCCGGGATCAGACGCGTGAAACAGGCTGAAGGATGACGGTTTTATTCGTCCACCCAAACCCGCATCTCTCCTTCCCCACGATTCGCCCAGGTAAAGTACGGCACAAAGGTTATGGTTTGCGGTACCGTTTGTTGCGCTGGCGGATTGTAACGATACAGTGGCTGCTGACTGGCCTGAACGGATGTCCGGCGTTCGCCCTGTGTCTGCAATAAGGTTTTACCGGCGAACAATCCGCTGCCGGAAATCAGACGGAATTGCGCATCACCCGGCAGGCGGATGTTATGCAGTTCACTGCCGTTGTCAGCCTGCTCAAGGCAATACACCAGCGGCCCGCGCTGCACTGCCACTTTCCCCGCAACATGCCGCAACAGCGCGTTGCCTTTCACCCGCATCACCGGCATCGGCAGCATCATTTCAATGCGATCGCCTTTCTGCCATTCCTGCGTCAAACGCAAATATCCACGTTGCGTCAGGCTGGTCAGTTCAAGCGGATTGCCATTGAGCGTGACCTGCGGACTGACGCACCAGTCAGGTAAACGCAGCGCCAGCGTGGCTTCCAGTGGCTGATCGGTATCGATTTCAATCAGCACGCCTTCTGCCCACGGATAACCGCCGGACTGTTTCAGTCGCAACGCCTTTCCGCCGATGGTCGCTTCGACATCACTGCCGATATACAGATTGATATCCACACCGTCCGGACGCTGGGTATAGATATAATGGCCGAGCGACGCCAGCAGACGCGCAATATTCGGCGGACAGCAGGCACAGCCGAACCAGCGCTGACGCACCGGTTTTACGTGGTCATAAATATGGTTGAACGGAATGCTTTTCGGATGCACTTCCAGAGGATTCACATAAAAAAAATGTTTGCCGTCGAGCGCCATACCGGCCAGCACAGTGTTATAAAGCGCACGTTCCATCACATCGGCATAACGGCTGTCAGAATCCATCTGCAACATGCGGTTGGCGAACATCATCAGGCCAATCGATGCGCAGGTTTCGGTGTAAGCCGTGTCGTTGGGTAAATCATAGTCGGAAGAAAACGCCTCACCGCTGCTTTGCGAGCCGATTGAACCGGTGATGTACATCTGCCGCTGGGTCATGTTTTCCCACAATCGCTGGCACACCTCGCGTTTTTCCTGATCCTGACTCAACCGCGCCAGATGCGCCACACCGGCATACAGATACACAAAACGCACCGCGTGACCGATGGCTGTTGTCTGCAAAGCCACCGGTACATGCGCCTGACTGTAGGCCTTATCTTTCACCATCCACGCCGGACCATAAGTATTCCAGTGCGAGGTTTTTCCACGTTTCTCATATTCGATATCGTAGAAATGCGGCTGTGTGCCGCGCTGTTCAACAAAATAGCGGGTCAGTTCGAGATATCGCGTTTCGGCGGTTTGTTCATACAAACGCATCAGCGCCAGTTCAATTTCCGGATGCCCCGGATAGCCATGCAGTTGCTGTTCGCCCGGCCCGAAAACGTCTGCAATGTGATCCGCCAGTTTGCAGACAATCTCGAGTAACCGGGTTTTGCCGGTCGCCTGCGCATAGGCCACACCCGCTTCAATCAGATGTCCGGCGCAGTAAAGTTCGTGACATTCAGCCAGATTGGCCCAGCGTTGTTGCGGCTCTTTGACGGTGAAATACGTGTTCAGATAGCCGTCAGGTTGCTGCACCGCGCCGACCAGCTCGATCACCTGATCCGCCGTTGCTTCCAGCGCAGGATCCGGCGTTTTCGCCAGCAAATACCCCACCGCTTCCAGCCATTTAGCCACGTCGCTGTCCTGAAAAACCATGCCATAAAACTCGCCATCACTTTGCCCGGCGGCAATCCGGAAATTTTCAATCGCATGGCTTGGTTCGGCGTCGGCGACGTCATCGTTGAGCGCTTTCCACTGATACGGCACCACCACATCTTTTACCAGTCGCTGATATTCCAGCCAGAACGCATCGGAAACATTCACTTTTTGCAAAGGCACTTCTAAAGAATCAACCGGAGAAAACGGCATACAACCTCCTGAAAAACAGTAAATTAGATTTTTGCGGCCAAATCGTGCGACATCCGCGACAGCAATTTGTTATCGAGTTTGCAAAACATCAGCGTTCCCGCCAGCAGCAGATGCATCGCCGCAGGCAACAATGTTTCCAGCAAAGTGATCCCGCCGAGCGACGCTGCAGTCTGATGCTCTGCGCCAGCCTGATAAGAGACCATAATGAAGACCAGGCTGATGATCCCGGCACTTGATGCCCAGGCCAGTTTGATAAAGAACAAATTGAAGGCAAAGTTCATGCCGGAGGAACGGATACCATTTTTCCAGTGCCCGTAATCGTCGGCGAACGCCATGATGGAAAAGTGCAGAGGCAAGGTGAACCCGAGGATCACACAGTGTACAAAGATGATACCCAGCCACAGCGTCTGATAATGTTCACCGGCAGGGACAAACCACAGCATCAGGGAAAACACCGCCAGTACCAGATTAGTCAACATATACAGCCGCACGCTGTCGATAAATTTGGTCAGCTGATTGACGATCACCGCGCCAAGAATGGATGCCAGCGTTACCATGCCGAAGAACATAGAGGCGTAGCCCGCCCCGCCTTTCAGCACATAAGTGATGAAATACATGTAGCCGCCGCCACGCAGATTGAACACGTTGATCAGCAGGAAAGACATCAGTAAAACCAGCAGCAACTGATCGTTTTTCAGCATCCCGCGAATGTGTTCCTTAACGCTGAATTGCCCGAGCAGTGCAAGGGGCAGGCGTTCGCGTACCGTGAAGAAGCACCACAGGAACATCACCACAGCAACCGCGCAAAGCAACCCTACGCCCTGCTGATATCCCACCGCCGCATTGCCTTTACCCAACACCTGCACCAGCCACGGCAGCCCGACGGAAACCATAAAGCCCGCCACGCCGCACAGTACAAAGCGCCACGACTGACAAGACATCACTTCGCGATGATCAGTGGTCATGGTGTTAATCAGCGCGCAGTACGGCACGTTGATTGCCGTATAGGACACGGAGAGCAGGAAATAGGTGAAGAAGGCGTAGGCAATTTTGGCATCGCCACTCAGGCCGGGTACCGTAAAAGTGAGAAATCCGACCACGCCAATAGGCAACGCGATCCATAACTGCCAGGGACGAAAACGTCCCCAGCGGCTTTGCGTGCGGTCAGCCAGAATGCCCATCAGCGGATCGGAAATCGCGTCAATCACACGCAGCGAAATAAACAGCGTACCGACAATCGCAGGTGTCAGCCCGAAAACATCGGTATAAAAGAATGTCAGAAAACTGGTGATAAGACAGGTAATTATCGTGCCACCGGCATCACCTAATCCATAACCGATTTTTTCACTGACAGAAAGTTTGGCATTAGCAGAAAGTATTCTGTCCTCACCGTTTACCGGTGCAGAGCCTGTATTAACTGAATCTGTTGGCATTATCTTTCCTCGCTTTTATATCGTTATTTATAAGCTGTAGGAACACAATGAATAAGGCTAATTATTCGTATCAGCCCTGAGATGAAATAAGGTACGCCATAAATCTGGCATAGGGTTCTCATGCCAACAAGAGGAGAGAAAAGTAGTTAAACGGGACAATTCCGACTCACATCCAGAATCTGTGAAGCAGATCAAAACCTCTTCATGCCCGGCTGGTGGTGCACGTTTCCTGTGCTACTGTCAGGCAAAACTTGCCTGATGAGTGCCTTAAAATGCCTGAAATGCTTACGTTCTCCGTAAATTACCCGGTTAAAGTGCAAAACGGCGGCCTGTTCATTTCCAGAGGAATTGGCACACATCCGACCCGACGCCTGAGTTCGCACGAATTGATTTATGTCGTCCGTGGCTCGTTGTCTTTACAGGAAGAAAATACGCGTTTTGATTTGCATACAGGAGAAAGTTTACTGTTATTTCCCGGCAGGGAACATAAAGGCGTCACAACCTTTGATCCCGATTTAAAATTTTACTGGCTGCATTTTGATATTGTGGAAGATATAGCAATCATTAAACCACAGCAAAATAGTCCCTCTTTACAGCTAAATATTCCACAGCATTGTAAAGTCAGGGACAGTGAAACCCTGTTAACGCTGTTCAGATTATTTTTATATGAACAGGAACGCGGCGGTAATTCTCTTGAGCTGTTCCTGATTTTGCTGTTAGAGGAAGTCTCGCGCGCCTGGCCGGAGAATATCGAACCCGGCGGCCCCGGCGTGGCGCTGGCCTACAAAGCCCGTCAGCTGATCACCACACAGTTTCATCTGCCACTGGGGGCCTCTGAGCTGGCGCAGCGGCTGCACTGTAACGCGGATTATCTCGGGCGGGTTTTCCGCCTGACCTTTCAGATGACGCTGACGGATGCGCTGCATAAACAACGTGTCGCTGCAGCAGAAAAGCTGTTACTGGCCAATACCGGCAATGTGGCAGACGTGGCACGCCTGACGGGGTTTAACGATGTGGCGTATTTTCGCCGGGTATTTCGTAAACTGCTGGGTATCACACCCGCGGCCTATAAAAAGCTGTATTGCCGGGAGCATATAAACTCCCAATAATTTGATGAAAGCTTGCGCTAACAATCTCAAAAACATCAGAAAACTCATGTTAGTATTGTCGTTTCCCGACTTTAAAGACAACTTTTGCCCATGACAGACTCCTTTGAATTTCTCAGTAATGTGCCGGTTAATCAGCAGATTTATCGCACCTTGCGTCAGGACATCGTCACCTGTGCCATCGCGCCGGGGGCATTCCTGTCGGAGAAAGAGATTTCCACACGCTTTAATGTGTCCCGCCAGCCGGTTCGCGAAGCTTTTATCAAACTGGCCGAAGCCGGGCTGGTTCAGGTTTTACCGCAACGCGGCACCTATGTAATGAAAATTTCCTCCAAGCGGGTTGCCGACGGACGCTTCATTCGCGAAGCAGTCGAAACCGCCGTGGTACGCCGTGCAGCCATGGTCGCCACCGATAAAGATCTGGCCTTGCTCGAACATAATCTTGAGCGTCAGACGCTGGCGGCAAAGAGTCAGCAAACGCAGGAATTCCTGCTGCTGGATGATGAGTTCCACCGCACGATTGCGCAGATCATCGACTGCCGCCTGGCATGGGAAACCGTCGAGCACATCAAAGCGACAATGGATCGCGTGCGCTTTTTGACACTCAGTAAAGTGTCACCGCCGGAAAATCTGATTGCACAACATTATGCGATTTTTGACGGGCTGAAAGCGCATGACCCGGACGCCGCTGAAAAAGCTATCCGCATTCATTTGCAGGAAATGATTTCCACCATTACCCCGATTGCCGAACAGAACAGTGACTGGTTTGATGCCGAGTAAGTAAAAGGACGTTGTAATACACAAACAGTGAACGACAGCGATCAAATTTTGCGGGTTATCCCTAAAATCTGTATGACAACTTGGTGTAAGCTGTAAACCACATCAATATCGTGGATACTTTTATGCCAGCCGCAGCCGCCCTGAAAAAAAGCTACTACAGTGCCGATCAGTCACTGTCCCTCTCCCAGCTCGATAACGAGAAAATCACCCAGATCGTTCACGATCTGGACGTGGCAGAAAGCGAAAAAGAACATTACGTCACGGGCTGGATGGGACAGAACAGCGTGGTACTGGTGAGAAATTATCAGGACAAACGGGGCACTTCCAGCGGCCTGGTGATGTCACGTGGCAACCGTTACAAACTCACCGTTCAGGCCATCACTTTCCGCATCCCCAAAGTGCTGCTGTGGGTCACATTCCGCCGTAAGCCCCGCACCATGACCGTTATTGCCTATAACAAGCTGGGTGAGCAGGCGACCGGCCTGCAACAGTTCATGCATGTGCAGGATCCTGAACTCAGGGAGAAACTGGAACAGGACTGGCGTGAACTGAACGATTATCTCGGCATGGCCTGCTGGCAGATGGATAACAACCGCCCGCAGTGGCGCCAGTTGTATGCGGATATCACGCCGCAAGCCCTCCTGACGCTGGCTGAATCACCGTGGTTCAGTGGCAAAAAACTGCAAAAGGATGGCGAATTTGAAGGGCTGTGGTCACACGGACAATTTATTGGCCGCCGCAGCGGTGAGCATGCGGCATTGCTGCTGTCGTGGCAGGACGAGGAGAACGACGATATTGCCAGCTATCTGTTTGAACGGATGTCAGCAACTAAAATCCGCGTCATGCTGCGCCCGCGTAAAGAAGAAAAATTCTATCCGCTGAACCCGTTTGATGCCGTTCATTTGCAACAGGCGCTGACGAAATTTCATCAGGTTGAACAGGCGCTGAGCGAAACCCAGCACCAGGCATAATCCGCGGTTACCACCAGCGGTGGAAATGATGCACAGGCCCGATACCGTGGCCGACTTCCAGTGAGTCGGCCTGCATCAGCGCCTGCTGTAAATAGGCTTTGGCTTCTCGTACCGTATCGGCCCAGTTGTGATGACGCGGACGTAACGCGGCCAGCGCGGCCGACAGCGTGCAACCGGTGCCATGAGTATGTCGGGTATTCACACGCGGCGCAGTAAACCGCTCACGGGAACCGGTCACAAACAACCAGTCAGGGCTTTCCTCATCACTCAGATGTCCCCCTTTCATCAGCACGGCACCACATCCCATCGCCAGTAAGGCTTCTCCCTGCTTACGCATTTCGGTTTCATTCGCCGCCACCGCACAGTCCAGTAACGCCGCCGCTTCGGGCAGATTTGGCGTAATAATGGAAGCCTGCGGGATCAGCAAACGACGCACGGCATCCACGGCCTCCGGCAGCAGTAACGGATCGCCACTTTTCGCCAGCATCACGGTATCCAGCACCACAAACGGCGGCTGATAATGTCTGAGTCGCTCCGCAACCGCCTCCACAATCTGACTGTTCGCCAGCATGCCGATTTTCGCACTGTCGATCCGCACATCGCTCAGTACGGAATCGAGCTGCGCTGAAACGAAACCGGGCTCAATGTTATAGACCGACTGCACACCACGGGTGTTCTGCGCCACCAGCGCGGTGATCACACTGGTGCCGTACGCACCCAGCGCCGAGAAGGTTTTCAAATCCGCCTGGATCCCCGCCCCGCCACTCGGATCTGTGCCTGCAATCGTCAGTGCATTAATACGTTTCATTGTATTTCCTCGCCATTCAGCCATTCCTCGCCCATTAAATACAGATTATCGAGGTATTCAGGCGTGAAACTGCCCGGCCCCTTCACGACCGCACAGGCGCGCTCGCCGGCACAGGACATCACCCGGCAGGCGGCGGCCACGTTATCCAGGCGATCACCCGGCAAAGCCACAAAGGCCGCCACCACCGCAGATAATGCGCATCCGGTACCCACCACGCGGGTCATCATCGGATGTCCGCCAGCCACCGCCCAACTGCGCATCCCGTCGGTGACGTAATCGGTTTCACCCGTCACAGCCACTACCGCGCCGGTCTCCCGCGCCAGTTGCTGTGCGGCAGGTAAGGCAGAAAGGGAATCATCACCGCTGTCCACGCCGCGCCCGGACGCACTGAGGCCGCTGAGAGCCAGGATTTCCGAGGCATTACCGCGGATTGCGGCAGGTTTAAGTGTGATGATTTCACGACAGAATTCTGTACGCCAGCTCAGACCGCCGACAGCAACCGGATCCAGCACCCAGGGCTTTCCGGCCTGAGTGGCTGCGTGAATAGCCGCCCGCATCGCATCGGCATGGGGATGTGTCAGCGTGCCGACGTTCACCAATAAGGCATCGGCAATGGCGCCAAATTGCGCCGCTTCGGCGGGATCAACCACCATCGCCGGAGATGCACCCAGCGCCAGCAGGACATTGGCGGTAAAAGATTGCACCACGTCGTTGGTCAGGCAATGAACCAGCGGCGCTGAAAGGCGGAGTTGTTTGAGAGAAGTGGCGGCTAAGGCGCCGGGCAAGAAGGTAGGTCGGGTATTCATAAATCTCCCCACCGGCACTCAGGAAGGCGGTATCAGGAGAGATACCTGACTTCCCTACGCTGGCATAATCCAGATCAGGTAATACGGGTAAAATCTCAGCCCTGCTTTGCAGCGGGCACCCCGAGTCAAGGGAACATTATTGGCGGCGAAGGTCAGAAGATCAATCAGGAAATGCGTTAAAAACCACTGTTCTCTAATAGGACAGTATTAACATATCCATTGATTTGACAGGAATACTCTTACTAAGGCGGCTTTTCATTAATATGTTATTTTTGCCACAAGCATCACATATAACTGCTAATCTATATCAAATACCGTCTGATTTTATATATGCTTAAGAATATCTATAAGTGCTTTTACTTATTGAAATGATTATATTAAATTCATGAATAATATACATCAGCGTTAGCAGAGGAATGTGATGTGAAATTAATTATACAAATACCTTGCTTTAATGAAGGTGGCACGTTGGCTATTGCTCTGAATGCCTTGCCCCGGCATGTTGAAGGCTTTGATAGCGTTGAATGGCTGATTATTGATGATGGCAGCTCAGACGATACCATCGACGTGGCCAGGAAAAATGGCGTAGACCACATAGTCAGGCATAAGACCAATAAAGGCCTGGCTTATGCATTCATGACAGGAATTGATGCCTGTTTAAAATTTGGTGCCGACGTCATCGTCAATACTGATGCCGATAATCAATATAATGCAGATGATATTCCGAAATTAGTTGCCCCAATACTCTCGTCACAGGCAGAATTTGTTATTGGGGAACGTCCAATTCAGGCAATTGAACACTTCTCACCTTTGAAGAAATTACTTCAAAAACTAGGGAGTTGGGTTGTGCGGACGGCCAGTAAAACGGATATTCCTGACGCGCCCAGTGGTTTTCGTGCAATTAACCGCGAAACGGCTCAAAAGCTTATAGTTTTCAGTAATTATACTTATACCCTTGAAACTATTATCCAAGCCGGACAGAAAAACATCTCTATCACATCCGTACCTATCAGAGTAAATGATGACTTACGCCCTTCCCGACTGGTGAAAAGTACATTTTCATATATCAAAAGAAGCGTAATCACAATTATAAGAATATTCGTAATCTATCGTCCATTCAGATTTTTTGGAACCATTGGCTTGACACTTTTCACCATTGGATTTTTGATCGGACTACGTTTCTTATTCAAATACTTTACGGGAGATGGCACAGGAAATATACAGTCTCTAATTTTGGCATCTATCTTGTTGGGGATGGGATTTCAGACCTTGCTGATTGCATTCGTTGCAGATTTGCTTTCTGCTAACAGAACATTACTTGAAGATTTAAGATTTAAAACCGCACAACTGCACAACAGAAATCCTCAACCTTTGGCAAAAAAAAATTATCCACCTGAAAAAGATCAATTATAAAACGAGAAAATTATTACAATAGGAAAAATGATGGCTATAAAAATTGCTGGTGGTAAAACTGAAGATGGTATTGTTGTAGGTAATAATTACGATAAATATGCTTCTAAAAATCCAATAGTACGCTGGATGATGAAAGGGTTCGAGAATTCTCTTTCAGGACTTGTTGCAACCGTTGATCCTCAGACGATCCATGAAGTTGGATGTGGCGAAGGATATTGGGTTCTTAAGTGGAATAAAGAGGGAATTGATGCGAGGGGGTGTGACTTTTCACAACAAATTATTAGTATTGCACAAGAAAATTCATCCTCAGAAAATTTGCCCGCTTCATTATTCAAAACAAGAAGTATTTATGACCTCAATAAATCTGAGGATTCTGCGGAGCTGATTGTCTGTTGCGAGGTGCTGGAGCATCTGGAAGATCCTGAAGCAGGCTTAAAGGCAATAAAAAAAGTAGCCGATAATTATGTCATATTAAGTGTTCCCAGAGAGCCTTTGTGGCGAGTACTTAACCTTGCCCGTGGGAAATATGTTAAGGATATTGGAAACACTCCCGGTCACTTACAACACTGGTCAAAAAAATCATTCATAGAATTAGTTGATAAACACTTCATTATTGTTGAAGTGAAAAGCCCATTACCATGGACAATGATTTTATGTCGCCAGCGTTAAAATTTAATAAATCGACGATAAATATCGCACTTAATATCCTGGGTAGCGGATTGGCAATAATCGGCGTAATTTTTGTCGTAGCACGCCTCCATAATTATTGGCAAAAAGCGGACATTCAATCTTTACCTCCTGTCTCTTGGTTATTGATTGGGTTTATGGCCATATGCTATGGCATAATAAATTTGTTACTTGCTATTGCATGGAAAAGCATCTTACTTCACTTGACTATTTCTGTCGAAAAAAGGTGGGCAATCAGAACTTATGGGATATCTCAGCTTGCTAAATATATTCCCGGGAATATTTTTCATATAGCGGGAAGACAAGCTATAGCAATGGCTTCAGGATACCCTTCCAGGCAAGTTTTAAAATCAAATTTTTATGAATTAATATTGATAGCACTAGCAGGTAGTACCTCTATATTTCTCATTATACCAATAATATTCCCCGTCATACCGCAAGTTATAGGGGTAATGATTACCGTCTTAAGCATCATCATAACCTTCGCTGTAATTAAAGTATTTTTTAGTAAGCAACTTTCGTATGCATTCTTATTGCAACTACTATTTCTTTCTCTGTCTGCAATAATATTTACTTTTATTTTAACAGAAATTTCATTCAAAGAACGAATACCATTAAACTACTATATTTATATATTTGGCGCATATACCATTGCATGGCTTGTAGGGTTAATCACTCCGGGAGCGCCAGCAGGAGTGGGCATAAGAGAGTTAGTTATTGTTTTTTGTCTGCGATCTATTATCCCAGAGTCTGAATTGTTGCTAGCCGTGGTATTAGGGCGTTTTGTCACCGTTCTCGGGGATGTCGTATTCTATTTCTATGTATACACGCTATTGAATATCAAAAAGGATAAAAGTCATGAGCCTGTTAAATAAAGATAAAATGGCCCTGCTTGTGTTTGTGATTTTTTTCATCCTTTGCACTGGCTACTATTTAAACACTGACTTAGGGTTGTTTCCTGATGAAAACCCGCATCTCGGATATGTTCTTGATGTTGCCAAACACGGCTTCCCTGATTATACATCTGGAAAATCATATGGTTCTGTAAAGTTGAACAGGCTCGAGCACCCGGCACTTTATTATATCATTGCGGGAATGATAGATAATATCGCAACTTTACTAAGCTCGCCTCTTTATAAGTCTTTACGCATTATCAATTTCTTCATATCTTCACTTACGCTAATCTTCATATATAAAAGCCTAAAATCTTTTAAAGTAAATAATGAATCTGCTATTCTCTCAATGCTGGTACTCGTCAGTATACCTATGTTTATCTTGCTTAGCGCTTCGATAAATAATGACCCTCTTATGATTTTAGGATGTGCTCTGGTATTTTATGGTCTCAGCCTCTACTATAATTATCATTCTGTCAGACATACATTGCATTATATATTAATTGGCGGAATTATCGTTTCTTTGACAAAGGCCACTGGTGCTTTATCTGTTGTTTGTATTCTTTTTATATTCATCCTTATAGAAAACAAAAGACTGCTCATCAAATGCAATGAATTGAAACGCGCAGATTTTATTTACATAACCCTCTCAATATTATGTGTTGTGGCCTATTATGTTTTCATGCTGCTCACTTATGGAAAGTTTTTCCCGGCACCTCAGGGTGATCCAAGTGATTGGTTCCACGCCGCTAATCCTGACGCACCACGCTTTACAAAAATGGAGTACATTACTGCTTTTTACCAGTCAAATTTAAATACATTACTAACACCATATGGACATAAATCATTCGATGACTGGGACATCAGACGACAACTTCTGGGCCTGACCTTAAGCCTGTTGCCAATATTTTGTGTCATCGCTATTTATAGAAAAATAAAAGATCGCTCTCCACAATGGCGCTTCATTGCATTAAGTGCAATTTCATTTTTATTATTCATAGGATTTTATTTCATTACAATTTATCGTTTAAATGTTAAAACTGGATATCCAGGCGCTATGCAAGCTCGTTATTTTTTTGGTTTTTTACCTGCTATGGTCATCGTTTACGCCCTCGTTATCCATGGTATAAAAATAAATTTCATAAGACTTTCGCTAAGTATCTTAATATCATTTACGACTCTACTTTCCTTTTATCCTGCATTATATCCTTCAGTAAGCAATATGATTCACCCCTATTTTGGACAAACCAGTATCAATACAGTAGTAGGCGAACTCACAAAAGACCACTTGTTTGAGCAAAGTTTTATTGCACAATACAATTCTGTAGAAAGGGTTGATCTGAATCTCGCCACCTATGCAAGAATAAACACCGGAATACTGTCACTGGAAATAGTTGATAACTCAGATAATGTGATAGCGCAAAGCAAATTAAGCATAAACAAAATTCACGATAATACTTGGGTCACTTTTAATTTTAAACCAACAGTTCTAATAAAAGGATCAATGTATAAACTCAGATTATCATCACATGATAGTATTCAGGGAAACGCAATTACCTGGTATGCCTATAAAAAACCCAACCCTTATCCTATGTATAATGGGACAGTGTATGGACCGGAAGAATCAAACAGCAAAGATAATGAAGGTGTCCAAGCATTTATAGATGAAAAGCCACTAGAGGCAACATTCTCATTCAAAATTTACGGGCCAGCCTGGAATTATGCATTTAAAAATTAGTAAGTTATAGATAGTATAACGTCTTCTCCTTCGTATCCTCACTATCAGTAGATGCGGAAATTATTTTTTAAGAATTGGCTTTCAGGGAGATTACGTTTTGCCATCAACTCTCAAGATCCGTCCTTATGAAGAAGCAGACCGCCCGTTTTTACGCACGTTGTATCTGGCCTCACGCAAGCATACCTGGACATGGCTGGAAGACGATTTTCAGCTGGAAGATTTTGACCGCGCAGTGATCGGCGAGACGATTCTGGTGGCAGAACGTGACGGACATTTACTGGGATTCGCCTCAATTTTCACTCAGGAAAATTTCCTGCATAACCTGTTTGTTGATCCGCAATATCAGGGAACCGGTGCAGGTTCAGCATTGCTTCAGGCTGCGGAAGAAGCGTTTACCCGTCAGGGATCGCTGAAATGCTTAGTAAAGAGTAAAAAATCAGTTGCTTTTTATCTGTCAAAAGGCTGGAACATCATCTCTACGGGGGACAGTCCAAAAGGTGAATACTATTTGTTTCATTCATCAAAAAAATAATTAAGGAAGAAATGATTACCTCACAGAACTGTATTTTCGCGATCCTGATGAATATCAATTTTTCTTTGTCGTTAAGAGGTTAAATTCCGCAGCGGTGCTATACATACTTGGTCTTCCTTAAAATATTTCGAGGGTACGAATGAAAACAATAAAACTGATGCAGATCGCCGCAGTGACTGGCGCACTGTTCCTGGCCGGTTGTACCAGCCACATTACCAAGACGGAAAAATACTCAGGTTTTTTAGGCGATTATTCCGGCCTTAAGGAAGTGAAAACGGCTGGGGGAAATCCGGTTCTGCGCTGGATCGATCCTTCGTTTAAGAAAGAAAATTATTCTTACATCAAATACGAACCGATTAAATTCTACCCGGAACCGCAGCCTACGGCGCAGATCGACAAAACCACCTTGCAGGGGGTGCTGGATTACGCCAACAGCCGCATGAAACCTGCACTGGCAGAGCGCCTGCCACTGACAGATCACGCAGGGCCGCGCACATTGATTTTCAAAGGTGCGATCACCGGTGTGAACACGTCGGCAGAAGGTTTGCAGTTCTATGAAGTCGTCCCGGTCGCGCTGGTTATTGCCGGTACTCAAACCGCGACAGGCCACCGCACGCGTGATACTGAAGTGTATTTCGAAGGTGAGCTGATCGACGCCAGTACTGGCAAACCGGTGATCAAAGTCGTGCGTAAAGGATTCGGTAAACAAGTTTCTAATGATAAACAGAAAGTTACCGCCAACGATTTAAAAGTTGTGGTAGATAGCCTGGCGAATGATACCAAGCTGTTCAACGAATAAGTTCCGGTTTTCCGCACCTTCAGACACAGGCAGTCGTAAGGCTGCCTTTTTTCAGACTGAATCAGCGATAAACTCACGCAGCCACTGATGTGCAGGATCACGATGAGCGCGCTCGTGCCAGACCATGTACATCTCGAACCCCGAAACATCCAGCGGCGGTGTAGTAACCTGCAAAGCAGGATTTCCACGTACCAGACGTTCCGGCAACATCGCCACCAGATCAGTGGTCATCAGCACCTGAACGACAAACAGGAAATGCGGCACGGACATGACGACGCGGCGCGATAATCCAGTGGCCGCCAGCGCGATGTCAGTATTGCCATAGAAACCCCCACCATCAGGTGAAACGATCACATGTTCCAGTGCGCAAAACGCTGAACGCGATATCTCGCCTTTAACCTGCGGATGTCCTTTTCTGCTCACCAAAACATAACGTTCAGCAAACAATAATCGGCTGTGCAGGCCATTCATCACCGCCTCGCCGGTATGGAATGCGAGATCCAGCGTACCCTGCTCCATTTTGCGGATAATCCGCGCAGGTGACGTTTCAAAAATAGCCAGCCGTGCAGAAGGTGCGGCTCTACGTAATGCCCGTAACGCGGGTAGCACAATGGTCGATTCGCCATAATCTGCCGCCCCCAGATTCCAGGTATTCTTTGCCGTCGAGGGGTCAAACACTTCACCCGCAGACACGGCCTGGTCCAGCGCGGCCAGTGCCCGTCGCAGCGGCTCACGTAATTCATCAGCACGCGCGGTCGGACGCATCCCCCGTGGACCCGGCAGCAGCAAAGGGTCATCAAAAAATTCCCGCAACTTCGCGAGCTGAACGCTGACTGAAGGTTGTGAAAGATTACGGCGTTGCGCCGTACGCGTGACGTTTTGCTCGGCGAGCAGGACATCCAGCGTCAGCAACAAATTGAGATCCAAACGGCCGAAATTACTCATCGCTATACCTGCTATATGATCAATTCATTTCAACTATACCTGACAACAACCTACTCTGCGTTTACCACTTAGCGGAGAATTCGTCATGAATGTATTGATCGTCTATGCCCACCCTGAATCACAATCACTGAACGGCTCGCTGAAAGATTTTGCGGTCAGTCACCTGCAGGCCGCCGGGCACAATGTGCAGATATCGGATTTGTATGCCATGCAATGGAAAGCTGCGCTGGATGCCGGAGATAACACCGAGCCTTCACCAGGGCCTTTTCAACCTTCGCAGGATTCACAGCGCGCTTACCAGAATGGCACGCAAAGCCATGACATTGGCGCCGAACAGGAAAAATTACAGTGGGCTGATACCGTGATATTTCAGTTCCCGCTATGGTGGTTTTCAATGCCCGCGATTATGAAAGGCTGGGTGGAACGCGTTTATGCCTACGGATTTGCTTACGGTGTCGGTGAACATTCCGACACGCACTGGGGCGACCGTTACGGAGAAGGCAAAATGGCCGGTAAACGCGCCATGCTGATGGTCACGACCGGCGGGTGGGAACCGCATTACAGTGCGCGTGGGATTAATGGCCCTATCGACGAGCTGCTGTTCCCGATCCATCACGGCATCCTGCACTATCCGGGCTTCAGCGTACTGCCGCCGCTGGTGTTCTACCGCACCGGACGCATGGATGAAACCCGCTATGCGCAAATTTGCGCGGAGATGTCTCACCGGCTGGATACATTAGAAAGCGCGACACCCATTTCATTCCGCCAGCAGAATGGCGGCGATTACGCTATTCCGTCACTGATATTGAAACCGGAAATTGCGCCGGAGAAAAATGGGTTTGCGGCGCATTTGAAATAACGATCTGAGAGAATTTCAGGCATAAAAAATGCCAGTGGATAATTTAATCACACTGGCGTTTTGTGGATTTTAAATAGCAGATGTCTCTAAAACTTATTCCCATTTGATCGCTATTTTCTCAATGCGCTTTGCCGTTTTTGGCTAAATACATGGCGTTGTCGGCATATTCGAGAAGCTGACGTTCATCGTTACCATGCTCCGGATAGAGTGCGATTCCGATACTGGGCGTGATGGTCAAACTGTGGCCTTCCAGGGTAAAAGGAGGATTGAAAGCGTCACGGATTTTCTCTGCTACCCGAGCAGACGCGGGTAAGGAAACCCCCTGAAGCAAAATCACAAACTCATCGCCGCCGACACGAGCGACGGTGTCCGATTCGCGCACACACAACTTCAGGCGCGCAGCGGCCCCCTGCAGCAGTAAATCCCCAATACCATGGCCAAGCGTATCGTTAACCTGTTTAAATTTGTCGAGATCAATGTACAACAGCGACAACTGACCTTGCTCCCGACGTGCTGTTGAGAGCGCGACTTTCAGGCGGTCATGCAAAAAACCACGGTTCGGGAGGTCGGTCAGTGGATCATACTGCGCCATATACTGCAGCCGAGCCTGCATTTGCTGACGCTCAATGACAGTCGCTATTTGAGTCGAAACGAACTGCAGTAACTCCTGATCCTGTTCGTTGTAGCACACACCACCCGGGTAGCTTTTGACCATAAGCACGCCAATCGTGCCCTTATGCGACTTGAGCGGAACACCCAGCCAGCAGAATGGATTCATGCCAAAAGAGACCCGCAATTCTTCCATGCGGGCAACCATCGTTTCAGGTGTGAGCAGCAGCGGCAGACCGGTATGAATAATCTCTGCGTAGAACGTACCTGGGATCAGGGTAAAGGGGTCTGGCCTCGGCAGAAACTGATCCACATGATAAGGGAAGCTAAGTTTACCGGTTTCATCATCGTAGAGCGTCACCGAGAAATTATCGACGGGCAGCAGCGTGCCGACGATCTCATGAATACGCTGGAATAACTTGAGTAAATCTTCGGCGGTATGTGCAGCTTCAGAAATAGAATAAAGCGCAGACTGCAACAATTCGGATCGTTTGCGTTCGGTAATATCTCGGGCAACACCAATGCGCAATTGATCAGCCGGTGACCAGCGTGCCGTCCACATGATGTTGACTACTTGTCCATTCTTATGAATGTAACGGTTCTCAAAATGAAACTGAGGATTGCCAGACATGATCCCCACCACCGAGTTTCGGGTTATTTCCCGATCTTCAGGCAGCATCATGTCAAACATGTTTTTGCCGATCATTTCTTTCGGCGTATAGCCAAAGATACGTTCGCATGATGCACTCGCAAAAACGATATTGGCATGGGCATCAACCGCAAAAACAGCATCCATCATGAGATCAATAAAACTGGCCAACGGCGCGTGAGGATTCGATTCCATAGAGAAACTATAAGGCCTGAATATAAGAGTGAGTACGACTACCTTTACGATAGATATCCGTCGTCCATTAGCACTGCATCGTTTTGCACCACCGGTTAAAGATAGTACAGGTACAGTTGAATAAACTATGGAAAGAATCACATGATAAGGTTGAAACAGCCGTCTGATATCTGACAGATATCAAAAAGCCCGCATTTACGCGGGCTTAGAGGTATTTATTGCTTTAACGTGCAGGCTGTTGCCAGACGCGAAATCATTCCCACTCAATCGTTGCCGGTGGTTTGCCCGAGATATCATAGACAACGCGGGAGATACCGTCGACTTCGTTGATGATGCGATTGGAGCAGCGGCCAAGGAAATCGTACGGCAGGTGTGCCCAGTGCGCGGTCATGAAATCGATGGTTTCTACTGCACGCAGAGAAACGACCCAGTCGTATTTACGGCCATCGCCCATCACACCAACGGAGCGGACAGGCAGGAAGACGGTGAAGGCCTGGCTGACTTTGTTATACAGGTCGGCTTTATGCAGTTCTTCGATGAAGATAGCATCGGCGCGACGCAGCAGGTCGCAGTATTCTTTCTTCACTTCGCCCAGCACGCGAACGCCCAGACCCGGCCCCGGGAACGGGTGACGGTAAAGCATGTCATACGGCAGGCCGAGTTCCAGACCGATTTTACGTACTTCGTCTTTGAACAGTTCTTTCAGCGGCTCAACCAGACCCAGTTTCATTTCTTTCGGCAAACCGCCCACGTTGTGGTGCGATTTGATCACGTGCGCTTTACCGGTGGCCGAGGCTGCGGATTCAATCACGTCAGGGTAGATGGTGCCCTGCGCCAGCCATTTCACTTCATCCTGCTTGCAGGCTTCTTCATCGAACACTTCAACAAAGACGCGGCCGATGATTTTACGTTTGGCCTCAGGTTCATCAACGCCTGCCAGCGCAGACAGGAAGCGCTCTTCCGCAGCGACATGAACGATGTTCAGACCGAAACGGTCACCGAACATTTCCAGCACCTGATCTGCTTCGTTAAGACGCAGCAGACCGTTATCGACGAACACGCAAGTCAGACGGTCGCCAATGGCGCGGTGCAGCAACATGGCGGTCACGGAAGAGTCAACGCCACCGGACAGGCCGAGGATCACATGATCGTCGCCAATCTGCACACGCAGACGTTCAACGGCATCTTCAATGATTTTTGCCGGCGTCCACAGGGCTTCGCACTCGCAGATATCCATGATGAAACGTTCGAGCATACGCAGGCCCTGACGGGTATGCGTCACTTCCGGGTGGAACTGCACACCGTAGAAGCGTTTTTCTTCGTTGGCCATAATGGCAAACGGGCAAGTCTCAGTGCTGGCAACGGTCACAAAATCAGACGGGATGGCCGTCACTTTATCGCCGTGGCTCATCCAGACGTCGAGCAACGGTTTGTTGTTCTCACTCAGGGCATCCTGAATGTCACGGATCAGCGCACTTTCAGTCTGAACTTCAACCTGCGCATAACCAAATTCGCGCTCGTTAGAGCCTTCAACATGGCCGCCTAACTGCATCGCCATGGTTTGCATGCCGTAGCAGACGCCCAGAACCGGTACACCGGCTTCGAAGACATAGTCTGGTGCACGCGGGCTGTCATGCTCGGTGGTACTTTCCGGGCCGCCGGACAGGATGATCCCGTTCGGATTGAATTCGCGGATTTGGGCTTCGGTTACGTCCCAGGCCCAGAGTTCGCAATAGACACCCAGTTCACGCACGCGGCGCGCAACAAGTTGGGTGTACTGGGAGCCGAAATCGAGGATCAGGATACGGTGCTTGTGAATATTTTCGCTCATGAGGGGGCGTTTTCCAGAAAGCAATAAAAGCGTTAAAACAACAGGTTAAATTTTCTAACAATCTTAAAAGCAGACAGCGAGCCTTTAGCTCGCTGTCTTTAGGGTCAGGATCCCATGCGGTAGTTCGGTGACTCTTTGGTAATCGTCACGTCATGTACGTGGCTTTCCTGGATCCCGGCACCGCTGATGCGGACAAACTCAGCCTTGGTGCGCAGGTCGTCGATGGTAGCACAACCGGTCAGCCCCATACAGGAGCGCAGACCGCCCATTTGCTGGTGGATGATCTCTTTCAGACGGCCTTTATACGCCACGCGACCTTCGATACCTTCCGGTACCAGTTTGTCAGCAGCGTTATCAGTCTGGAAGTAACGGTCTGAAGAGCCTTTGGACATCGCGCCCAGAGAACCCATGCCGCGGTAAGATTTGTATGAACGGCCCTGATACAGCTCGATTTCGCCCGGAGATTCTTCAGTACCCGCCAGCATCCCGCCGACCATCACACAGCTTGCGCCGGCAGCGATAGCTTTTGCGATGTCGCCGGAGAAGCGGATACCGCCGTCAGCGATAACCGGAATACCGGTGCCTTCCAGCGCTTCAACCGCGTCAGAAACGGCGGTAATTTGCGGAACACCCACGCCGGTCACGATACGGGTGGTACAGATGGAGCCAGGACCGATACCGACTTTCACCGCGCTCACGCCTGCTTTCGCCAATGCCAGAGCACCTGCGCCAGTCGCAACGTTACCGCCAATGATTTGCAGATCCGGGTATTTTGCGCGGGTTGCGCGGATACGTTCCAGAACGCCTTCGGAATGGCCGTGAGAGGAGTCGATCAGCAGGACGTCAACACCGGCAGCAACCAGCGCATCGATACGTTCTTCGTTGCCCGCGCCCGCACCAACCGCTGCACCGACGCGCAGGCTGCCCTGCTCATCTTTACAGGCATTCGGTTTACGTTCGGCTTTCTGGAAGTCTTTTACGGTGATCATACCGAGCAGATGGAATTGCGCGTCAACCACCAGCGCTTTCTCTACACGTTTTTCGTGCATTTTTTGCAGCACGACTTCGCGGGCTTCGCCTTCTTTGACGGTGACCAGACGTTCTTTCGGCGTCATGACCGCAGTGACAGGCTGTTCCAGATCGGTCACGAAGCGCACGTCACGACCGGTAATAATACCGACCAGTTCGTTTTCTTCAGTCACGACCGGATAACCGGCAAAACCGTTAATTTCAGTGAGTTCTTTAACCTGACGCAAAGTGGTCGATGGCGTGACGGTTTTAGGGTCAGCAACAACGCCGCTTTCATGCTTCTTCACGCGACGGACTTCTTCCGCCTGACGCTCAATAGACATGTTCTTGTGAATGAATCCGAGGCCGCCTTCCTGCGCCAGAGCAATCGCCAGATTCGCTTCAGTCACGGTATCCATCGCTGCGGACAGCATAGGGATATTCAGACGGATTTTAGCGGTCAGTTGAGTACCGAGGTCGGCAGTATTAGGCAAAACTGTGGAGTGGGCTGGAACAAGGAGAACGTCGTCGAACGTTAGTGCTTCTTTTGCGATACGTAGCATGGGCAATATCTCACCAAGGTGGATGCGGAAAAGATAAAATATTGCAGCGGGAGTATACAGGTGAGTAGGCATTTCGACCAGAACTATTTCAAAAACTTCTTGATTACCTTTTGCGGGCATGTAGTATCGTTCGATTAAGTCTCTGTTTTTGAATTTGATCTGGATCACATGTCGCTACCTTCTTCGCCTCCTATTTTTACCGTAAGCCGCCTGAATCAGACGGTCCGACAGTTGCTGGAAAACGAAATGGGTCAGGTCTGGCTCTCCGGTGAGATTTCAAACTTCTCTCAGCCGTCCTCCGGCCACTGGTATTTTACGCTCAAAGATGACCGCGCTCAGGTCAAATGTGCCATGTTCCGCAACACAAATCGCCGCACAACGTTCCGCCCGCAAAATGGCCAGCAGGTATTAGTCCGCGCGACCATTACCTTATATGAGCCACGTGGCGATTATCAGCTGATTGCCGAAAGTATGCAGGAAGCCGGCGACGGTTTATTGCAGCAAAAATTCGATCTGCTGAAACAGCAACTGGCCGCCGAAGGTCTGTTTGATGCGCAGTTTAAACAGCCGCTGCCTTCACCGGCCAAATGCGTGGGTGTCATCACCTCCGCCAGTGGTGCCGCGCTGCATGACGTGTTAAATGTCTTAAAGCGTCGCGACCCGTCGTTACCCGTCATTATTTATCCGACGTCAGTTCAGGGCGCGGATGCGCCGGGGCAAATCGTCCGCGCCATTGAGCTGGCTAACGCTCGGGAAGAAGTCGATGTCCTGATTGTCGGGCGCGGTGGCGGTTCGCTGGAAGATTTATGGAGCTTTAACGATGAGCGCGTGGCACGGGCGATTTTTGCCAGCCGCATTCCGATCGTCAGCGCCGTCGGCCACGAAACCGATGTGACGATTGCCGATTTTGTTGCTGATTTACGTGCGCCGACGCCGTCTGCTGCTGCCGAACTGATCAGCCGCAATCAGCTGGAATTGCTGCGCCAGATCCAGTCGCAGCAGCAGCGCCTCGAAATGGCGATGGATTATTATCTCGCACAACTGACGCAGCGCTTCACGCGTCTGAATCACCGCCTGCAACAGCAGCATCCGCATTTACGTCTGGCGCGTCAGCAAACGGCGCTGTTCAAATTGCGCCGTCGTCTTGATGAAGCCATGCAAAACCAGCTGCGTCAGATGCTGCGCCGCACCGACCGTTTGCAGCAACGCCTCACACAACAGCAACCGCAGCCGCGTATTCACCGCGCCCAGCAGCGGGTTCAGCAGCTTCAGTACCGGCTGCAACAGGCGATGTCATCGCAACTGACCGAAAGCCGTCAGCGTTTCGGTACTGCCTGTACGCAACTGGAAGGCGTCAGTCCGCTGGCGACACTCGCCCGCGGCTATAGCGTGACGACCACGCCGCAAGGCGCGTTGCTGAAGAAAACCACGCAGACTGCACCGGGCGATACACTGAAAACACGTCTGGCCGATGGCTGGATTGAAAGTGAAGTGAAATCGATTGTGGTAGAGAAGAAGGTGCGTAAACGTGCGGTTAAATAAGCGTTAGGTTTCCCCCATCCTCCCCCTTCGCAGGGGGAGGAGATTGAAAAGCTTACAGATTATAGTTATTTGTCTTCACGCCATTCACCCAAACTTCACGCGTTTCGCCTTGCGGCAGCACAATGCTCAGGGTTTTCCACGCTGGTTTGAAATCACCGCGCTGCGTCAGCGTGATGTTGATTCGCTGATCGTCACTGGCGATATCCCAGTTCAGCCACAGCGCATGATTCTGCTCCCAGCGATGGCTTTCGCCGTCATCTTCAAACAGCATGCCTGACGATGTCACCTGACCCGGTGCCGGATACACATGCAATTCACGCAGCATATCTTTACTGGCCTCAACATGCGCCAGACGGCAAGATTGCGGCAATGCAGCACCGGCGCGCACCAGCAGCGGCAATCTGTCCAGTGGTGCGTCGAGGGTGATTGTCTGCCCGCCCGCAAACCATTCGCCGGTATAGAAATCGCACCAGCCCATTCCGTTCTCAGGCAGATAAACATTACGCTCACGCTGCCCCTCATCCACCACGCTGGCGACCAGCAAATCACGTCCCATCAGGAAGTCATCGGTTTCCGCGAAGGTGTTTTTGTCGTGCTCGTGGTCGAGGAATGTCGGGCGCAGCATCGGCTCGTCATCCGCATGAGCCTGCCACAGCAAGGTGTAGAAATAAGGCAATAAGCGATAACGCAGACGGATGGCATCACGAATAAGCGGCGTCACCTGCGGATACATCCACGGCTCATTCACCGTGTGATCATCATTCCAGGAATGAATGGTGAAACGTGGATGCATCACGCCGTTTTGCACCCAGCGGACAAACAGTTCGGCATCCGGCTTATCTCCTGAGAATCCGCCGACGTCGTGCCCGACGTTATACAAACCGGATAAACTCATGCCGATGCCCATGCGGGTGTTGCAGCGCAGCGTCTGCCAGTTAGTGCGGTTATCACCGCTCCACGTTTGCACGTAACGCTGCATGCCGGAACAACCTGAGCGGGAAATCAGATACGGCCGGATTTCCGGCGCGAAGTTTTGCTGTGCTTCAAACGACGCACGCATCATCAGCAGCGGCATTACCGGACGGATATGTTTGATGGCGATAGACTTGCCAAAACCGTGGCAACGCGCATCGCTGTCCCAGACTTCGTATTCGTTGTTGTCGTTCCACGTCGAACCGATGCCTTTTTCGAGCAGCTGTTGCGTCACGCCTTTCTGCCACCAGCGCACAGCGGCCGGATGAGTGAAATCGAGGTGGGAACCTTCGTCATCCCAGAATACTGAGCGTTCCGGCACGTCGCTTTCGCTGTCGCGGATAAATAAACCCTGCTCAGCAACCTGTTCATATTGCGGGTGATCCTGCAACAGGCAAGGTTTGATATTGGCCGCCAGACGGATACCAGCGTCAAGAAACGCTTTCGACATCACTTCCGGCTCAGGCACTTTGTCGTAGTTCCAGTTAAAGACGTAACGCTTGTTGCCGATTGAGGTGTAACCCGATGAAAGCTGGAACGAATCGCAGGGAATTTGATGTTGCTGACACAGCGTGATGAATTTCATCAGCTGTTGCTGGGCGTCCGGCGCATCGGTGTAATACATGGTCGAGCCACTGTAACCGAGACTCCATTTCGGCCCAAAGGTAGTTTTACCGGTCAGGCGCACCAGCTTTTTGGTGACGTCGAGTGACGTCGGGCCGACAAACAGGTAGTAATCCAGATCGCCCGCTTCGGCACTGAAACGACGGTAAGGCAGATGGTAATTATCCAGTTCATTGCCGAGATCAAGCCAGACATTGCTGAGATTGTCGTAGAAAACGCCAAAACTGACACCATTGCGCCGCGTCAGGGTAAACGGGATATGCTTATACAGCGGATCGGTGCTGGCGGCGTTATAACCCATCGCATCCAGATTACGCATTTCAAAGCGGCGGCCGCTACGGTTGAGATCACCGGCTTTCTCGCCCAGTCCGTACACGCCATCCTGCGCCTCACGCAGCTGATAGTGCGCCGATGCTTCGTTTTTCACGCCGAGCATATACGCACCGGTTTTCCGATCTTTTACCAGCGGCTGCCAGACACCGGCCTCATTTTTATATTCCCACTCCAGCCACAACGGCTGATGCACCGTGACGCGCAGCGCCTCAGTGGTCAGTGTCAGGCAATCGTCGCCCTGTTCGAGCTGATAACCCGGCACTGAAAAACCTTCGTTGCTCAGACGGTCACGCCCTTCCCATGGTGCATCATTTTGTGGTGCGATACTCCAGGTACGATCCAGCGCAAGCTCGCCGTTTCGCTGGATGAATACGCGGATTAAACCCTGTTCCAGCACACGCAGAGAAAACAGATGTTTACCATCAACCCGCAAATCCACGCCTGCTTCATCCTGCCCGGCAAGCTCCCAGTGTTTTAACGTCTTCATAGACTCTCCCTTTTTGCCGGATTGCGGCGTTCAGCGATCAGAGCAACCAGGAAGACTGCGCCGATCAAATCAAAGAAACCCATCGCGATAAACAGCGGATTGAAACCCATTTTGTCGGCAACGGCGCCGATCAGCAGTGAAAACAGGAAACTGGCGATCCACGCCGAAGAACCGCGCATGCCGTTAACTGTCGCCACCTGGCTCTTATCGAATGTCTCCACCACGACGGCACTCAGCATGCAGGAAATCACCTGATGACCGAAACCGCCGATGGAAATCAGGGCGATGGCGGCATACGGGCTTTGCGTCAAGGCGACCAGCGCCAGCGACAGCATCATAAATGCGCCGGTGACGGAGCTGGCGACGATGGAGTTAATGCGGGTGCAGCCAAACACTTTGCGGTACAGCGTAGTGAGATAGCCGCTGGCAATACTGCCGAGGTCGGCGGCCAGGAACGGCAGCCAGGCAAACATCACAATGTGTTTTAAATCCATCCCACGTTCATTGGCGAGATACAACGGCACCCAGAAGCTGAACACCGCCCACGCAGGCTCAGCCAGAAATGCCGGAATGGCGATACCGTAGAATTTCTTGTTTTTACAGACAATTTTCAGCGATTTGATAAACGGCAGACGCGTTTGTTGCGGCTCGTTATCTGAACGGATCAGCGCCAGTTCATCTTTGCTCAGGTTCGGATGCGTTTCCGGTGAATGGTAGAACTTCCACCACAGCAGAACCCACAGCATCGACAGCACGCCGCAGAACAGGAACGCACCACGCCAGCCAAATGACACGTGCGCGACCAGGATAATCGGCGGGGCCAGCATGGCACCAATCGAGAAGCCTACGCCTGCCCAGCCTGCGGCAACCGGACGCTCTTTACGCGGGAACCAGTCGGAAATCGCTTTGGCGTTGGCCGGCGTCGCCGCCGCTTCGGCACTGCCCATAAAGAAGCGCAGAACGGCGAGTTGGATCCAACTGCCCGCCCCTGCATGCAGCATACAAACCACCGCCCAGATTGAGGCGCAGATCAGAAAGCCCAGCTTCAGGCCAATTACATCAATCAGCCAGCCGCACAACGGCTGGAAAATGGTGTACGCCGCCTGAAACGCCGCGACGATGTAAGAATATTGTTCCGTGGTCATGTTCAGGCTGGTTTTCAGTTCAGCCGCCAGTAACCCCAGAGAATTTCGGGTGACGTAGTTGACCGTCACGCCGAGCAGAAACAGCGCCAGCATCCACCAGCGTAAAGCCTTTATCTTTCTGCGTCCTGCAACCGCAGCTGTCCCGGTATTTATTTGAATTGTCATGTCCGTTCTCCCACCCGTCGGCCTGGCCGCAGATGATGTGTCATGTGAGGTACTTCTGCAGAGTAGGCAGCCGGATTTGTGAGGGAAACGTGATTTTTTGCAAAAGCTTTCACGCTATAACTGCACGGGGAAGTCAGGGAGGATAAAAGCTCACGGGAAGCACATCTTCTGATATGAAAATTTTTGCATGGACGATTTTGAAGGAGATCACAGTTTGAAAGGAAAGTTAAATATCCAGCAAATTGCCGACCAGACAGGGTTGTCGATCAGTACCGTTTCACGGGTTTTAGCCGGAAAAAATAACACCAGCAGCAAGGCGCGCGACAGCGTGCTTGAGTGTGCCAAATCTCAGGGCGTTCTCGATGGCCTTTCCACCGGCAGGCTGATGCTCAACAACATTTTGATTTTCGCTCCCGCCCGCGCCTTTGATGTGCGCAGCGATATTTTTTACTACAAGGTGATCCAGGGCATTCTGGCTGCCACCGCCCATCATGAAGTGCGCGTCCGTTATTGTGCGATGGAAGAAGAAAACGCCGATGCTGCGCTGTTCATCGCCAAAATGACCGATCCGCAAACCGAAGCCGTATTACTGGTCGGTATCGACGATCCTCACATTCATCAATTGGCCGCTGACATGGGCAAGCCCTGCGTGCTGGTCAATTGCCATGACCGGCATATGCGCCATGACAGTGTCAGCCCCGATCATCAGACGATGGGCGATTTCGCCTGCGACTATCTCTTTTCTCAGGGCCACACACATATCGTGACCGTGCAGTGCCTGCGACGTCATACGATGGAACTTCGGCTCACGGGGATTAAACAGGCGTTCACGCGCCATCATCAGGTTTTCAGTGACAGCCAGCATTTGCTGAATACCTCAGGATTCGGTGCCCAGGAAAGCGAACAGGCGCTGCTGGAATTTCTGGATGCCTTGCCGCCCGGCCAGCCGCTGCCGACCGCAATCCTGGCCGGTGGCGATTTTATGGCTTCCGGCGTGGTAGCAGCGCTGGCTAAACGCGGCTTTTCCGTGCCCGGGGATATCAGCGTTATCAGCACTGACGGATTCAATCTTGCAGAAATTCACGATGTGCCGCTGACAGCGGTGCATGTGCCGCGCGATGAACTCGGTGCCGAAGCGATTTCCCTGTTGCAACGGCGCATGCTGCGCCCTGATGCGCCTCACACAACGCAGCTGTTGCAGGGAAAACTGGTGGTGCGCGAATCGGTCAGAAAAGCCAGCGGACGCGCTGTGATTTGTCATTCACATACGTTGTATGACCCGCAGCCGGACAGATAAATCTCATCTTTAACAGGCTTAACGCTCAGCAGTCCTATACTGACGGTGATGACTATTCATTAGACGGCTTTCAGTATCAGACGGTCAGAACACCTTGTTTTCACCTTCGGGTGACTCTTGATAAGGAGATTCACGATGAATCACAGTTCAGCAAAGCGTTACAACAGCGTTATCCCGCCCTACATGCTTAACCGTATTATTGAACACGGTTCAGAGCCCCAGCGCAGATGTGCCAGACAGACGCTGGTACATGTGAATACCCTGATGGCACAGCCCTACGCCAAACCGCAGAAGATCGTGACAGCCAAAGCGGGTCAGGTTGAGCGTGATATTTATGACGCCAAAAATACCACCCGACTACCGGGGGAATCCGTGCGTAAGGAAGGTCAGCCAAGTAACGGCGATGTGTCGGTGGATGAAGCCTATGATTATCTTGGCGTGACCTATGATTTCTTCTGGCAGGCCTATCAGCGAAATTCCCTTGATAACAAAGGGCTGGCGCTTCTCGGCACGGTGCATTATGACAAAGGCTATCAGAATGCCTTCTGGAACGGGCAGCAGATGGTGTTTGGTGACGGTGACGGCGAAATCTTTAACCGCTTCACGATTGCTATCGACGTTGTCGGGCACGAGCTTTCCCACGGGGTCACCGAAACGGAAGCAGGTCTGGAATATAACGGCCAGTCCGGCGCACTGAACGAATCGATGTCGGATGTGTTTGGTTCGCTGGTGAAACAATTCCACCTGAAACAAACTGCCAATAAAGCCGACTGGATTATTGGTGAAGGTTTGCTGGCGAAAGGCATTAACGGTTCCGGCCTGCGTTCTATGTCTCATCCCGGTACCGCTTACGATGACCCGCTGTTGGGTAAAGATCCGCAACCGGCGGACATGAAGGGTTATGTGAATACCCGCGATGACAACGGCGGTGTGCACATTAATTCAGGCATACCTAACCGCGCGTTCTATCTGGCAGCGACTAAACTGGGTGGTAACGCGTGGGAACGTGCAGGTTACGTCTGGTATGACACGGTTTGTGATAAATCCCTGCCCAAAAATGCAGACTTTGTCACGTTCGCCCAACTGACGATTCAGCATGCGGAAAAACGCTTTGACGCTTCCGTTGCACAAGCGGTTCGTGAAGCCTGGGAGCAGGTCGGAGTGATGTAAATGAAACCTTTAGATTCGCTGGAAAGTAATGCGGTCATTGAGATTTACCGCGAAGGCGGCATTGCGTTTATCCCGAAACTCAGCGGGCCGCGACGGGTCGAACTTTCAGGTATGAGTGATGATAAGCGGCGGGAAATTTGCCAGCTCATCAACAAAGCCCTGCCCTATGCTCAGGAAAAAGAAAACGCCGGTCATGGCGACCAGCGTTATTTCCGGCTGGAGATTTACTATGCTTCGCAAGCGCATTCGGCCAGCCTGGTGGTGATTATTCCTGAAACCGAAACGCCCGAGGAACTGGTGAATTTATGGAAGCAGGCTCCCCCTGACGATCACTCTGCGGAATAAGGCGAATACGTAAACCGTACCCTTTTTTTAGAAATCATCCCGTGCCCGTTTTGGCAGAAGTAATCGACCGCGCCGCAGGCTTTCAGCTCCTGCAACGGTTGCTGGCAATCCGGGCATAATGCGATTTGCTGATAGTCGCCATGGCTGGCGTCACAATGAAAGTGACCACTTACCCAGCTCATCGGCTGGCTGCAAACCGGACAAAGTGCATCCATCGTCTATCCCTCTAAATAACACCCAGCGTCCGCAGTAAATACAGACCCAGTGCGGTAGTGAAAAATGATCCGAGCGTGGTGACGGCAATAATATTCGCCGCCAGCGTCGCGTTGCCGCCCATTGCACGGGTCATCACGTAGCTGCCCGCTGCGGTCGGTGTGCAGGAAAAGAGAAATATAACGCCGAGCGCCGCGTCGCGAAAGCCAAACAGCCATGCCCCGAAGGTCATCAGCGCAGGCACAAATATCACACGTGACGCGGAAGACCAGGCTGCCACGTGAGAACTGCGGAACATCGCCTTCACGTCAAGACTGGCACCGGCACATAACATTGCCAGCGGCAGCGCCATCCCTGAAATAAACTCACCAGTGCTGGCAATGGTCGCTGGCATCGGTAAATGGCTGTACTTAAACGCCAGCCCGAGCACCAGACCAATAATCAGCGGATTGGTGATAATGCCGCGCAGAATCGGCTTCAGCCCGATGCTATTCCCCTGCCCGCCTTTCAGGCTGCGGGTTAGCGTAATCACGGAAAGCACGTTGAAGAGGATCACTGTGACCGCCAGATACATCGACCCCAGCGCAATACCTTCGCTGCCAAAGGCCAGCGAGGCATAAGCAAGACCCGCGATGCCGGTATTGGCACGGAATCCTCCCTGCACAAAAATACCGCGCTCACGCGGGTCTTTCACCAGTTTTATCGCCACCAGTTCCAGCAACAGAAATGAAGCGACGGTGCCAAGGCCACCATAAATGGCGAGCGGCAGATTTGAGCCTGAGGAATCATGCCCTTGCGCCACGCTGAAAAAAAGCAGGCAAGGTAAGGCGATATTGAATACCAGACGGCTGGCTTTCTCGTTAAAACTGTCGTCCATCAGGCCAGTGCGGCGCAAAAACACGCCCAGCAGCAAGATCAGTAAGTTTGGGACCGTAACGCCAAACGCAAAACTCCAGGTCTGCCAGAACATCCAGCCAGCTCCTTGCGGGGAAATTAAGACGAAAAAAAGGGGTACATTTTCATGCACCCCATTCGTTTAGGATTTGTTTTTCAGGTGCTGCATCAGACGTCGGCGCTTGCGCTGCTGGTGAGGAGAAAGCGAGTTTTTCTTGCCTTCATACGGGTTCTCACCTTCTTTGAACTGAATGCGGATTGGCGTTCCCATCACTTTCAGTGAACGACGGAAATAGTTCATCAGATAGCGTTTATAGGAATCAGCCAAGTCTTTCACCTGATTACCGTGAATCACCACGATTGGCGGGTTATAGCCCCCGGCATGAGCATATTTCAGTTTCACGCGGCGACCATTGACCAGCGGTGGCTGGTGATCGTCAGCCGCCATTTGCATGATACGGGTCAGTAAGGAGGTGCTCACACGCGTGGTTGCACAGGTGTACGCTTCGTTTACTGACTCAAACAGGTTGCCAACGCCGCTTCCGTGCAGGGCAGAGATGAAGTGAATGCGGGCAAAATCAACGAAACCAAGACGCAGATCCAGCTGATCTTTAACCTGAGCACGTGCTTCTTCGCTCATGCCATCCCACTTGTTGACCACGATAACCAGTGAGCGCCCGCTGTTGAGGATAAAGCCTAACAGCGAGAGATCCTGATCGGAAATGCCTTCGCGGGCATCGATAACCAGCATCACTACGTTGGCATCTTCAATCGCCTGCAGAGTTTTGATTACCGAGAATTTCTCAACGGTTTCAGTCACTTTGCCGCGCTTACGCACACCGGCGGTATCAATCAGAACGTATTCACGCTCGTCACGCACCATCGGGATATAAATACTGTCACGGGTCGTGCCCGGCATGTCGTAAACCACGACGCGCTCTTCGCCCAGAATACGGTTAGTCAGTGTGGACTTACCTACATTCGGACGTCCGACGATAGCCAGTTTGATTGGCAGAGACTGCGGGTCGAAATTATCTTCTTCGTCTTCAGGGATTTCATCACCGGTGGCTTCCTGCTCGGCCCAGTAAGCCGCGTTAGCTTCTTCCTCGGTCAGTTCGACTTCTTCCGGCTTTTCACCCACGAACGGGATCAGTACGTGTTCGATCAGTTGCGTCACGCCACGGCCGTGTGAAGCCGCGATAGCATACACATCGCCCAAACCGAGTGAGTAGAAATCACCGGTTGCGCTGTCCGGATCCAGCCCGTCAGTTTTGTTCGCCACCAGGAAGGTGGCTTTTTCACGGCTGCGAAGATGCTGGGCAATGCCCTGATCGGCAGGCATCAGGCCCGCGCGCGCATCTACCATGAACAGCACGATATCCGCTTCTTCGATAGCCAGCAGAGATTGCCCTGCCATCCGGGTTTCAACGCCATCTTCGGTACCGTCAATACCGCCGGTATCCACGATGATGAATTCATTACCCTCAATTTCGGCACGACCATACTTGCGGTCACGCGTAAGCCCCGGGAAATCCGCCACCAGCGCATCACGCGTCTTGGTTAAACGGTTAAATAAAGTGGATTTACCCACATTCGGGCGCCCAACAAGCGCAACGACAGGTATCATTTTGAAGCCTCAGTGTTTTTATAGGTGGTGCTAAACGCAAATAGCTGGCCTGCTGAATTTCATTGCAAACCACTATAATTCAATTTGTTACAGCGCAATCTCTCATTTGGGATTACGCGGATTTCAGAATACGAAACGGCCCCTGAGCAATTCAGGAGCCGTTTTAAAGCCCGGGGTCAACCGACCTCAGGGCCAGATGCCGGTCGCAGTATTAGCGGGTGAAGGAGTAAACCTCGCCACCTTTCGCCTGCACAACCAGCTTGTCGCTTGCCACAATCGGCGCACTCAGGAAGCCATCGCTGTCGACTTTCTGCTGAGCAACAAAACGACCATCAGTGGTGTTGATCCAGTGCAGATAGCCTTCGGAATCGCCGACCACAATGTAACCATTATACAGCACCGGTGCCGTCAGGTTACGGTGCAGCAACTCACTTTGGCGCCACACGCTGACACCACCCTGAGTATCGAGCGCCATCACGCGGTCATCCTGGTCAACCATATAGATATGGCCTGCGTCGACAATGATGTCATTCACAGAACCAACATCACGTTTCCACATAATCTGACCAGAACGCAGATCCATCGCCACCAGATTGCCATTGTATGCCAGCGTATAAACAACGCCATCAACAATAACCGGCGTGGTATCCACATCGCTCAGACGGTCGATTTCAGTCGTACCGGTAGTCTGAGAAATACGTTGTTGCCAGATCAGCTGACCTTCTTTCATCAGTACAGCACTGACGCGGCCATTATCACCACCGACGATTGCAGCACCAAAGGCTACTGCAGGCGCTGATTCACCACGCAGAGACAGCGTTGGCATATCGAGGTTAGCGGTCCATTGAATGGTACCGTCGGATTCATTCAGCCCCTGCAACATACCATTGCCGGTGTGAACCAGAACCAGACCATCGCTGACAACCGGACGGGACAATGCTTCCCCCGCCACTTTGGTCTGCCAGGCGATTTTACCATCAGTGGTGTTCAATGCATAAACGATAGCTTTTTCACTGCCAACGTAAACGTGATCACCTGAAACTGTCAGGCCGCCAGACAGCTGTGCAGAAATATTTCGGGAGAGGAAGCCGGTCTTTTCAGACAGGTTGACGCTCCATTTTTCTTTACCACTGTCAGCATCGAGTGCTTTAACCAGACCAAAACGGTCAGCTGCAAAAATGGTGCTGTCCTGCCAGGCCGGACGCAGATTGGAGTAGAATTCGCCAATGCCGTCGCCTACGGATTTGCTCCACACTTGCGTCGGTGTGAATTGGTTCTCAACTTTTGGCAGAGGAGACATTTTGACCACGTCTTCTTCGCTGTTAAACAATGAACAGCCACTTAGCAGGGCAACAGAAACCCATCCTACCAAGAGTGTTTTACGCAATTGCATCGGGGTTCCCCTTAGCTGGCTAAGTTGTTCAATTTCATACGCAGCACGGTTTGCAGCGTTTGAGAGGGTTTAGAATCAAGTCCTTTGCTGTAGGCTTCACGAGCACCTTTTGCATCGCCTTTGGCAAGCAAAACATCACCACGGATGCCTTGTTGCATAGCCGTCCAGCCTTCACCCTTCACGCCGTCTAACGTTTTGAGTGCATCATCAAATTTGCCTTGCTGCATCTGGACACGCGCCAGACGTAAATTCACCAGCGAACGTAAATTATCTTCTTTGGCCTGACCTTGCGCCTGCACTAATTGCTTTTCAGCATTGGCGAAATCACTGGTTCCGACAAAATGATCAGCCAGTTGCAGGGCGGCAAATACGCCGTAATTATTGTCATTGCTCTGAGCAAATTTTTCGAGATCAGCCACGCCTTTCGCGTTATTGCTGGTCAGCGACTGATTAGCTTGCTGGAAAGACGCAGAAGCTTCCGTCAGGGCAGAGTCCTGGTGACTCTGCCAGAAACGCCAGCCGCCCAGGGCTGCAATACCCAGAACAACGCCGATGGCCAGCGCTTTACCGTTTTCGGCAAAGAAGCGACGTACAGCATCAACCTGTTCATTCTCAGTGGTATAGACTTCCACAGTGTCCTTCTCCTTAACCCAACATCGAAGCCAGACGCGCGACGATTTCGCTTTGCGCCAGCGTTTCTTGCGTTCCACTCTGCAGGTCTTTTACGACGACCTGCTGGTTAGCGACTTCAGTTTCGCCTAGTACCAGGGCAACACGCGCACCCCATTTATCAGCACGGGCGAACTGTTTCTTGAAATTGCCGCCACCGTAGTTAGTCATAACTTTCAGCTCAGGCAGCGCATCACGCAGTGTTTCAGCCAGTTGCATAGCCACGCTTTGCGTGCCAGCACCGGATGAGATCACGTAGGTGTCGACGGTTGCCGGTGCTTTGAAGTCCGGGTTTACGGCCTGAACCAGTAATACCAAACGTTCCAGCCCCATGGCGAAACCGACACCCGGTGTTGCACGACCGCCCAGTTGTTCGACCAGACCGTCGTAGCGGCCCCCCGCACACACAGTCCCTTGTGAGCCTAAGCTGCTGGTTACCCATTCGAACACGGTGCGGTTGTAATAATCCAGACCGCGCACAAGTCGCTGATTAACCGTATATGGGATACCAGACTGCTCTAAAAGTTCACACAGACCTGCAAAGTGTTCTCTTGATTCTTCATCAAGATAATCACCCAGCTCCGGTGCATCATTTAATAACGTCTGAATATCGGGATTTTTGGAGTCCAGAACACGCAGCGGATTGCTGTACATGCGACGTTTACAGTCTTCATCCAGCTTGTCTTTATGTTGCTCAAGGAAAGCCACCAGCGCATCACGATAGTCCGCGCGGGCTTCCAGTGAACCGATAGAGTTCAGTTCCAGCGCCACGTGCTCAGAAATCCCCAGCGCGCGCCACCAGCGGGCGGTCAGCAGAATTAATTCGGCATCAATGTCCGGCCCTTGCAGACCAAAGACTTCTACACCCAACTGATTGAACTGACGATAGCGACCTTTTTGCGGGCGTTCGTAACGGAACATCGGACCGATGTACCACAGACGTTGTTCCTGATTGTACAGCAGACCATGTTCAATACCGGCGCGCACGCAGCCCGCCGTACCTTCCGGACGCAGCGTCAGGCTTTCGCCGTTGCGGTCTTCAAAGGTATACATTTCTTTTTCCACGACATCAGTCACTTCACCGATAGCGCGTTTAAACAATGGGGTCTGCTCTACAATCGGCATACGGATTTCACTGTAGCCGTAACTGCCAAGCACTTGTTTCAACGATCCTTCAATACGTTGCCACAGGGCTGTGTCTTCTGGCAGGTAGTCGTTCATGCCGCGAATGGCCTGGATATTCTTTGCCACGTCAGTTCTCTATCGTTTTATAAAAAATGAACCCGATTATAGGGGCTTTGTGGCTTGTGGTTCAACGCACAGACGCCATTACCCCAGTCGGGTTCAATATAATAATGCAGATGTACGCTGACACCTGCAACCGATGTTACTTTTCAAGATGATTGATAACGATACGTTTACTCTCATCCATAATCGCCGCTTTGGCGCGAATTTTTGCTTCTAACTGGTCGATCATATCATTGTTATCAAAACGCTCTCTCTGACGGACACCGTCTTCATAGAAACCGCTTTTGTTATGACCGCCGGTGACGCCCATGGTAGAAACCAGCGCTTCGCCCGGACCGTTAACCACACAACCAATGATCGAAACGTCCATTGGCGTGATGATATCTTCCAGACGTTGTTCCAGCGCATTCACGGTACCGATGACATCAAACTCCTGACGCGAACAAGTCGGACAGGCAATAAAGTTGATACCACGGGAACGGATACGCAGTGATTTGAGGATATCGAATCCGACTTTGACTTCTTCAACCGGATCAGCCGCCAGCGAAATACGCAGCGTGTCGCCGATACCTTCTGAGAGCAGCAGGCCCAGACCAATGGCTGATTTAACGGAACCTGCACGCAGGCCACCGGCTTCGGTAATTCCCAGATGCAGAGGCTGAACAATTTGCTTAGCCAGCAGGCGGTAGGACTCAACAGCCAGGAAAACGTCAGAGGCTTTTACGCTGACTTTGAACTGGTCGAAGTTAAGACGGTCAAGAATATCAACGTGGCGCATCGCCGATTCCAGCAGCGCTTGCGGCGTAGGTTCGCCGTACTTTTCCTGAATATCTTTTTCCAGGGAGCCACCGTTCACACCGATACGGATAGGAATATTTTTGTCGCGTGCGCAATCCACCACGGAGCGGATGCGGGATTCGTTACCGATGTTACCTGGATTAATACGCAGGCAATCTACGCCGTATTCTGCAACCTGCAGGGCGATGCGGTAATCGAAATGAATATCAGCGACCAGCGGGACATTAACCTGCTGTTTGATAAGTTTGAATGCTTCTGCCGCATCCATGGTTGGCACAGAAACGCGAACAATGTCGACACCGACGCGTTCCAGTGATTTGATCTGTGCGACTGTCGCCGCGACATCTGTGGTGCGAGTGTTGGTCATCGATTGCACCGCAATCGGTGCTCCGTCACCTACAGGCACCTTGCCGACATAAATCCGGGTTGATTTGCGACGGGTAATGGGTGCTTGGTTATGCATTACTTCACTCTCCATCGTTGCAATCGTCTGACAAACTGCCGATTACTCGGCAGCTAAGGTCAGGCGCGCAACACGGCTTGATTTTACAAAACGACTTAAATCAACCGGCTTGCCCTGGAATTGGATATCCACCGCCCCCGGCGCACCGATTTTCAGTTTATACGGCGCAGTGCCCTTCACGCTGAAGGTCTCTCCGCCTTTCTTCATGCCGCTGAACAGGGTTTTCCCTGATGCGTCATCAATCTGGAACCAGCAGTCAGCTTTAAAGGTAAAGGTCACCGCTTGTGGATCCGCACCTGCTGCCGCAGTTTGTGCATCACCGGTTGGTAGACCGTTTTCAGCAGTTGCAGGCTGACTGGTTGAAACAGCGGCAGGCGCTTGCTCCGCTGGCGTACCTGATGCTGCCGGTGCGTTGCTTGCTGCTGCGCCCGGTGCGGTATTCAGCGGGATAGAATTCTGCGGCTGTGTTGTGTTTGCAGCAGGAGCCGGGTCAGAAGAAGTATCTTCTGTTGTCGGTGCAGAATTCGCATTGTCGCCCAGAGGAATAGTTTGCCCCTGGCCGTTATCCTGATTCAGTTGTGCCGATGACTGATCGGCCATTGTTGCGATTTCCTGCTGTTGCGCCTGATGATTTTGCCACCACCACGCACCGGTCAGGCCAATCACCACAAACACTACCAGCCAGGTAAAGCCCATCAGCCAGCCATCGCGTTTTTTGCGAGACTTACCGAGAGAGAATCCCTGCATTGAAGCCACTTTAGGCACTTTAATCGGCGCTTGTTTACCGATCAGACCTAATAATTCTTCTTCCGGGACATGAACCAGTTTTGCATAGGAACGGAGGTAACCACGCAGGAAAGTCGGCGCAAGATCGGCCGGCGTCGTTTCTTCTTCGATTTGGCGAATAGTTGAGACTTTCAGACACAGGCGTTCTGCAACAGCCTGATGACTAAGACCTAACTGTTCACGAGCCTGACGCAGACGTTCGCCTGTAGTCAGTTTTGCATTATTTTCTTGAGGGGCTTCAGTATTCATTGGCTAAGAACTGCTGGTACTGTTTAGATTGTGGATAACTACGCGCAAGTTGCTTACCGTAGCGTTGAACGCTATCCGGGTTGCCCGCTAACGCAGCGAATCGAATTTGTAACATGAGGCTGTCGGCAGTTGCTGGCAGAACATGTTGATATACATCCAGTAATAGTTTCGCCTGAGCGCGGTTCCCTTCCCCAAATTCTTTGGTTGCCTCAGTCAGCAAGGGTGCGCCTTTATCGGGATCCACTTTCAATGCCCGGCTTAGTAACACTCGCGCTTCCTCATTCTGATTGGCCTTCAGAAAACAGTAGCCTGCATTTTCCAGACTGTCAGCAACCTGACCGTAATCAGGCGCATTAGCTGCGGCGCTAAACTGCTGTTGTGCGGGTACATACTGCCCTAAACTACACAAAAACGCACCGTAATTATTTAAGACCGTCCCATTTTGCGGCGCCAGCTGCAACGCTTGCTGGTAGCGGCTTTCCGCTGCTTTCTGATTGCCGTTTTTTTGCTCGTAAAGCGCCATGCCAAGCTGTGTCCGATAATCCTGCGGCGCACCGTCAACGGCTTTCTGCAGATTCTGCCTGGCCGCCTCCATGTTCCCCTGATTCAGGTACGCCATGCCAAGTTCGAGACGCGTTTGTGCTGCGCCGCTGGCCTGTTGCGTTTCTTTCGGTGAACTGGAACATCCCGCCAGTAAAGCCACAGTCATGCCTGCGGCGATCAGCATTTTCACACTGCCCTTCATTGCCATGCTTAATTCCCTTTACCCTGCCAGCGACAATAAAACAGCGGGCTTCGACGGAACACCGTGGCGAAGCCCATTGGGATCAGACGGCTTTTACGGAAATCTGTTGCTCGCCTGCCATTTTTTTCTTCAACGTACGTTTGGTACGGTCGATAACATCACCGGCCAGCTGACCACACGCGGCATCAATGTCATCACCACGGGTTTTGCGCACGATAACTGTAAAGCCATAATCCATCAGCACTTTAGAGAAACGATCAATACGGCTGTTCGAGCTGCGGCCATACGGCGCGCCCGGGAACGGGTTCCATGGGATCAGGTTGATTTTGCATGGCGTATTCTTCAGACGCTCAGCCAGTTCATGCGCATGCTCGGTGCCATCATTGATGTGATCCAGCATAACGTATTCGATGGTAACGCGGCCCTGATTGGCGTTGGATTTGCTAATATAACGCTCAACCGCGGCCAGGAAGGTATCGATATTGTACTTGCGGTTGATCGGCACAATTTCGTCACGAATGGCGTCGTTAGGTGCATGCAGGGAAATCGCCAGCGCGACATCAATCATATCGCCCAGCTTGTCCAGCGCAGGGACGACACCCGATGTGGAAAGCGTCACGCGACGTTTTGACAAACCGAAACCGAAATCGTCGAGCATGATTTCCATGGCCGGAACCACGTTATTGAGGTTCAGCAAAGGTTCGCCCATGCCCATCATCACCACGTTGGTGATGGGGCGCGTACCGGCCACTTTCGCCGCACCGATAATTTTTGCCGCACGCCATACCTGACCAATAATTTCGGACACACGCAGGTTACGGTTAAAGCCCTGTTGCGCCGTGGAACAGAAAGTACATTCCAGTGCACAGCCGACCTGAGAGGAAACGCAAAGCGTCGCACGGTCGCCGTCCGGGATATACACGGTTTCAACCAGTTGTCCGCCCACCTGAATCGCCCACTTGATGGTGCCGTCAGTTGAACGTTGTTCTGACGCGACTTCCGGTGCACGAATTTCTGCAACGCGGGCCAGCTTTTCACGCAGCGCCTTATTGATATCGGTCATTTGCTCGAAATCATCGCTGCAGTAGTGATACATCCACTTCATGACCTGATCAGCACGGAACGGTTTTTCGCCCATGTTGATGAAGAACTCACGCATTTGCTTGCGGTTAAGGTCAAGAAGGTTAATTTTTGCGGCAGCAGGCACGACAGTATTCACGGCTTCTGCGGAAACAGCGTTATTTTCAGACAAAATTGGCTCGGACGTGTTGGATTCTAACATGATGAAAATGGCCTCGTTGTTACACGTTATGGCGTATTGGAAGTGCAGAGCCTGGCCCGAAAGGTAACGGCTGGCCTGCAAATAAAATTGCGCCCCGAAGAGGCTGGCTCATTCGGGGCGCAACATTGTACAAATTTTAGGGCACGGTTGCCATGTTTGGAAAGTACAGTTACAAAATTCTTGTGAATTTGCGGCTTATCTTCCAGCAACGGTGACTCAAAAATCTTAACGCGGGCAGATTTCGCTTTCGGTAAAGAAGTAAGCGATTTCGCGTTGTGCAGATTCTACAGCGTCAGAACCGTGAACCGCGTTAGCAGTGAAGCTATCCGCGAAGTCTGCACGCAGTGTGCCAGCCAGTGCGTTGTCCGGGTTAGTTGCGCCCATGATGTCACGGTTACGCTGAACCGCGTTTTCACCTTCCAGAACCTGAACCATGATCGGGCCAGAGGTCATGAACTCAACCAGACCGTCGAAGAACGGACGGCCTTTGTGTTCTGCGTAGAAGCCTTCAGCTTGTTCTTTCGTCAATTTCAGCATTTTAGACGCGATGATGGTGAAGCCAGCGCGTTCGAAACGTGCGTAGATAGCACCGATGTCGTTGTTAGCTACGGAGTTTGGCTTGATGATGGAGAAAGTGCGTTCGATAGTCATGAAAAAACCTCTGTCTGACTTTTATAGGTAGGGCCGGTTAATTTAATGTTATACCTGCCGTAAAATGGCGGTGATTATAGGGAGCGAAGTTACGATTGCCTACCCGAATCACAACATTTAATTAAAAAAATGTGTGATTAATTCACTATCGAACCTAAACCACCTATTTCCCGCAAACAAAACAGGGGCAAAACGGTGCTTTCCCCTGGTGTCCTCTCACTTTATGCCTGTCCTGACGAAGGAATAATATTGCGTAACCAGCTTCCCCACTTGCGCTGATAGAACGGCTGGGTGTGGCTGATCAGATAATGGCTGATGCCACGCTCTTTTTCAGAAACGATACAGAAATCCACCGGACGCTCGTCGGGAGAGGTTTCACTCGCCACATTCCCTGCCTCGCGGATCAGCGCGTCAATCTCCTGCTCATCACCGTCCGCTTCGACGCCAATCAGCAGGTTTGGCTGTTCATCCACGGCTTTATCGTGGATCAGCGCCATAAATGCACGGCGCACCGGTTTCTTCTGAGTGAAAAGCGTGGTGAGCGCGTCGATCATGGCGGAAGGATACTCCTCCGGCTGGCCGATCAGCAGCTGGCTTTCTTTATCCAGCACCAGCTCAGACGGCGCATTTAACCCGCCATTGCTCAGCAACAGCGTGACCTCGTTCGGGGTGAATTCCTTGCCGTACTCCGACTTCGGATTCAGAAACAACTCCTCCCCTTGTGTCATTTCAAACAACACGCGGGCAGGCAGCGCGACAAACGCCTGCTCATCCGGGCTTTCGCCGGCACTGGCTTTTTCCAGAACCTCCACAGAGGAAAAGAAAGGAATGATTGAGCTGCCGTCCTGTTTTTCCCAGTGCAAAACATTCAGTTCACTGCCTGCGGTAATCGCCACACTGCCCTGCTTTTCAGCGTCATCCTGCCCTGCATCACCGAGCACAAACACGGTGGACTCCAGCAAAGTTTGATAAAACGCCGGACGCCAGGCAGGCGCGGTGACAGACAGGCGGAGCAGGCGCTCCAGCTCGTTTTCACCGTCGGTCGCCGCCGCGCTGGCAGGGAGATGATCGTGTGGGACACTCATGGTTCTTAACTCCGCTAGTGGTATAAAACGGGGCGCTGTTAAGCGCCCCGTTGTGCTTCATGCATTGCTTTCTAAAACTTACTTCGCCTTAGCTAACAGCAGGTTGGCGACGGTACGCACCCCCAGACCTGTCGCACCGGCAGACCACTGATCCGCCGCGCTTTTGCGGTACGTTGCGGAACAGTCGATGTGCAGCCAGCCTTTCTTATAGTCAGTGACGAAATGAGACAAGAACGCAGCGGCTGTGCTTGCGCCCGCAGTGTGTGCAGGACCGGCAATGTTGTTCAACTCGGCAAAGTTAGACGGCAGATGTGAACGGTGGAATTCTTCCAGTGGCAGACGCCAGAACGGTTCGTGTTCGGCTTTCGCGCTTTCCAGCAGTTCGCCTGCCAGTGCATCGTCAAAGCTGAACAGTGCGTGATAATCGTTACCCAGCGCAGTTTTCGCCGCACCGGTCAGCGTGGCCGCATCAATGATCAGTTCAGGCTTTTGCGCAGAAGCGTCGATCAGGCCATCAGCCAGCACCAGACGGCCTTCGGCGTCGGTGTTCATCACTTCAACGGTTTTACCGTTGCGGTAGCGGATAATGTCGCCCAGTTTCAGTGCATTGCCGCTGACCATGTTATCCGCGCAGCACAGATACAGTTTCACACGTTTATTCAGACCGTTCGCCGCAGCCAGCGCCAGTGCGCCGGTCAGCGTGGCCGCGCCGCCCATATCCGCTTTCATGGAATCCATTGACGCGCTTGGCTTCAGGCTGTAACCGCCGGTATCAAAAGTGATACCTTTGCCGACCAGACAGGCGTAAACCGGTGCATCTGCGTCGCCGCCCGGGTTGTAATCCAGCGCCAGTAATACCGGCGGACGGTCAGAACCGCGGCCCACGGTGTGGATACCCATATAACTTTGCTGACGCAGGTCGTCGCCTTTGGTGATGCGGTAGCTGACTTTTTCATTACCGAATTCACACATCAGATCAACCGCGCGGGTCGCCAGTTGTTCAGGGGACAAATCCTCTGCCGGGGTATTAATGGTATTACGTACCCAGTCGATGATTTTCAGCCGTTGTTTAAGCGTGTTCGCGTCATCTTCGGACAATTCTGCCCATTCAACGTTGCGTGTGCCTTTCGGGCCACGGAAGCCTTGCCAGAATGCCCAGCTATTTTCGAGATCCCAGCCTTCACCCGCCAGTTTAACATTTTTAACACCCTGACCGTCGATACGACGCGCGGCACGGGCAATGACCGTCAGCACATCGCCGCCATTCAAATGAATGGTCATACCGGCGGAATCGGTGCTCAGTGTGGCTTTTTCGCCCCAGCGCGCATCAGCAGGCTGGGAAGAAAGGAATACGGACATTGCTTCATTGGTCGTGACTTCGGAACTCATAACAGCACTCCTGATGTTTTTTATCTTCAATGAATATTCATTTTCAATGACAGGCAAATCACCCTTTCATCGGGTGGCACTTCATTTCGTATAAACAGGTGGCAACTCACGCAGGCGGCGGACAGATTTCACCACCAGCGCAATCGCATAATCAATTTCTTCTTCCGTTGTCCAGCGCCCCAGCGAGAAGCGAAGGGAGCTGTGCGCCAGTTCTTCACTTAATCCCAGAGCACGCAGAACATAGGAAGGCTCAAGGCTGGCAGACGTACAAGCCGAACCTGACGATACCGCCAGATCTTTCAACGCCATGATCAGAGACTCCCCTTCTACACCGGCAAAACTGACGTTGAGAATATTCGGTGCCGCATGTTTCGGCGTGCCGTTCAGAAACACCTGATCCAGCGCCTGAATGCCTTTCCACAGGCGATCGCGCAGTTCAGTCAGACGCGCTACTTCGGCGGTCATTTCTTCTTTGGCGATACGATAAGCCTCGCCCATCCCGACAATCTGATGCACCGGCAATGTACCGGAACGCATGCCGCGTTCATGACCGCCGCCGTGGATTTGCGCGTCAATCCGCACTTTCGGTTTACGACTCACGTACAGCGCGCCGATGCCTTTCGGGCCGTAAATCTTATGCGCGGAAAACGACATCAGATCAACCTGCAACTCGCTGAGATCAATCGCAATCTTGCCCACACTTTGGGTCGCATCCACATGGAAAAGGATGCCCCGACTGCGGCACAGTTCGCCGATGGTCGCAATATCCTGTACCACGCCGATTTCATTATTCACCTGCATGATGGACACCAGAATGGTGTCCGGGCGCAGCGCCGCTTCAATCGCCGCTGGCGGAATAAAACCATCTGCCTGCGGCGACAGATAGGTGACGTCGAAGTCTTCGGTTTCCAGTTGAGCACAGGTGTCTAACACCGCTTTATGCTCAGTCTGGCTGGTAATAATGTGTTTGCCTTTCGCGCTGTGCGCGTGGGCGGCACCTTTAATCGCCAGATTGTCAGATTCGGTGGCGCCCGACGTGAAGACGATTTCACGCGGATCGGCATTAATCAGCTCGGCAATCTGGTTACGCGCCACATCCACCGCCTCTTCAGCCTGCCAGCCGAAACGGTGAGAACGGGAAGCCGGATTACCGAAAGTACCGTCCAGTGTTAAACACTGCATCATTTTCTGTGCAACACGCGGATCAACCGGCGTGGTGGCAGAGTAATCAAGATAAATAGGTAATTTCATGGCAGGTAAGCTCCGGACTGCGCGTTCGGCTTCGAACGAAAGAATTAAAAAACGACATCCAGTTTAAAACGGGTTCACGGCTTCTTAAAAGGGAAATGACGCTTTGCGGGCACTAATCGGTAAGAATTGACGTCAGAAAAGCAAAAGCCCGCGGAAATGTGCATTTCCGCGGGCTTTGAGTAACGTAAAAATTCACATGCTTCCCCTAAATCATTCGTGTCGCATCAAGGCGGCAACGGAGCAAACCCCGAGGCGACGCGAAGGATGACAGGGATTAGGCTCGAAGATTGACGTTGATAGTTTCCATCTGGCGGCCATTCGGCTGACGACGGGTTTCACCGTTCTGACGGTCAGCCACTTCCAGGATTTCCTGATTATTGACCAGCTCTGCCAGCGTAATATTGTTCAGGAAGCCGCTGATGCGTTCGCTCAGATCACGCCATAAGGTGTGAGTCAGGCAACGTTCGCCATTCTGGCAGCCTTCTTTACCCTGGCAACGGGTCGCATCGACAGATTCGTCAACGGCAGTAATCACGGCACCAACGGCGATATCACCAGAATCTTTACCTAACAGATAACCACCGCCCGGACCACGAACACTGGCAACCAGACCATTTTTGCGTAAGCGCGAGAAAAGCTGCTCCAGGTAAGAAAGGGAAATACCCTGACGCTCAGAAATGTCAGCCAGTGGTACTGGTCCTTCCTGGGAATGCAGTGCAACATCGAGCATAGCGGTCACGGCATAACGGCCTTTGGATGTCAGTCTCATAGCATGGTTACCTGTTTAAATGACTTAGAAATTCAATAGTGCGGAACATGCAAACGAGTCTGCCATTCCCGAGTAAAACAGTCAACTATTTAACCTAGTAATTTACTCAAGTATTACAGAGCGGGCAGAACCGCACGATTTCTGTCATTTACTGATAATCGACAACCCTTTGATAAAAAGCCACAAACCGGTGTTTTATAATCAAATTCCGATACTTATTCTTTGTTGCTATGAGTCTTTTCAATCGACGTCAGGATACCGCGCAGGATGTTTAATTCCTGAGATTCAGGTCGTGCACGGGTAAACAGACGGCGTAATTTGCTCATCACCTGCCCCGGATGTGCCTGACGAATAAAGCCGGTTTCCAGCAAGGTTTTTTCCAGATGCTGATAAAAACGTTCGAGATCGTCGACCAGCGGATACGGCGTTTCTTCATATTCAATCTGCGGTTTTGCCGCTTCCAGCAAGGCCAGATGTGCGACGCGTACTTCATAGGCAATAATCTGCACAGCCATCGCCAGATTCAGCGAGCTGTATTCAGGGTTTGCCGGAATGCACACGTGATAGTTACATTTTTGCAGTTCTTCGTTGGTCAGCCCGACGCGTTCACGGCCAAACACCAGCGCCACCGGCGCGGTTTGTGCGGCTTTCGCACTGTGCTCACCGCACTCGCGCGGTTCAAGCATCGGCCAAGGCAGTGTGCGGGAACGTGCGCTGGTGCCGATCACCAGACTACAGCCAGCCAGCGCTTCATCAAGCGTATTAACAATTGTCGCGTTACCGATGACATCACTGGCTCCGGCAGACAAAGAGATAGCCTGAGAGTCAGGTTTTACCAGCGGATTCACCAGATAAAGGCTTGATAAGCCCATGGTTTTCATAGCACGGGCGGTAGAGCCCATATTGCCAGTGTGGGACGTTTCTACTAATACAATGCGGATATTGGGCAGCATAGGAACTCTTAACCAGACGGAAAATCACAACAGCCTAACACAACGGTAGTTAATTTTCAGAACCCCTGCTATACTGCGCGCCGTTTCCCGTATTCCCGTTCTTTAACATCCTAGTTGGAAGATATCCATGCATCCGATGCTCACCATCGCCGTGCGCGCTGCGCGCAAGGCCGGTAACCTGATTGCCAAACATTACGAAACGCCAGACTCTGTAGAATCTACACAAAAAGGTACCAACGATTTTGTTACCAACGTAGACCGCGATGCAGAACACATGATTATCGATGTTATTCGCAAATCCTATCCAAAACACACCATCATCAGTGAAGAGTGTGGCGAGCTGGAAGGCGAAGACAAAGACGTACAATGGATTATCGACCCGCTGGATGGCACCACCAACTTCGTTAAACGCTTCCCACATTTCGCTGTTTCTATCGCCGTGCGCATCAAAGGCCGCACTGAAGTCGCGGTAGTTTACGATCCAATGCGTAACGAACTGTTCACCGCGAGCCGTGGTCAGGGCGCACAGTTGAACGGTTACCGTCTGCGCGGTACTAACGCGAAAGATCTCGACGGCACCATTCTGGCGACCGGTTTCCCGTTCAAAGCAAAACAACACGCAACCAGCTACATGAATGTGGTTGGCAAACTGTTCACCGAATGTGCAGACTTCCGCCGCACCGGTTCTGCTGCGCTGGATCTGGCCTACGTGGCCGCTGGCCGCGTTGACGGTTTCTTCGAAATCGCCCTCAAGCCCTGGGATTTCGCTGGCGGTGAACTGCTGGTTCGTGAATCCGGCGGCGTGGTGACTGACTTTGTTGGCGGCCACAACCACTTCTCGTCAGGCAACATCGTTGCCGGCAACCCACGCGTCGTTAAAGGTATTCTGATGACCATGCGTGATGAACTGAGCGAAGCGCTGAAGCGTTAATTCCGCTGAGTATCAGTTAAAAAAAACGGACGTCCTTTCGGGCGTCCGTTTTTTTATGTCTGTTGTTTATGTACAGGAGGTTATCCCCTGAATGGCCCGCCGGTTATCGGTGAAACATCACCGCCGCCGGTGCTGAAGAGCAAAATGCCCGCCACCAGCAGCACAATTCCGCCGGTCAGCGCCAGCAGTGACCAGGTGATCCGCTGCCACGCCGCAGGCGTGCGGGTTGCGCTTAGTTTCACTGCCAGCGCACGGCTGTAAAACACCAGCACACCAATCAGCGAGACGGTCAGCGAGGTGCCGATAGCCATCGTAATGGCTGAAATCACGCCCCAGTTGTAGACGCCAATCACCTTGGAAAACAGCAATACCATGATCGCGCCGGAACACGGGCGTAATCCCATCGCCAGCACAATCGCCACCTGCGTGCGTAAATCTCCGCCCGCCTGAAGCTGCTGATCGTTTGGCACATGCTGATGGCCGCAACCGCAATGTTCGTCGTGGACATGCGTTTCATTGCCCATCGGCGACAGGCTGTGGATTTTCATGGCGTGAACCGGACGCAAACTGTTGATGGTTTGCCACATCCGTTTAAGCGCCCGCCAGCACAACAGCAACCCCAGCAACATCACCAGAATGAAACTGCCCCGCTCCATCCAGAAACTGCTCTGATGCAGCTGACGCGAAGACAGTTGCAGCACGCCGAGCACCACACTGACCAATAATATTGCCACCAGCCCCTGCACAATCGCCGACGCGAAGGTCAGCTTCAGGCTGTTTTTCAGTCGCGAAGGATGCGTCGCCAGATAGGTGGTGATAACGATTTTGCCGTGCCCCGGCCCGATGGCGTGGATCACGCCATAAATCAGGCTAAAACCGGCCAGCATCATACCCGCCTGCATCGGATTTTCTTTCACCTGCCGCAGCAGACCCGCCAGTTCCTGATGTAACTCCCGCTGCCAGATAATGCTGCTGAGCAAAATACGCGGCCAGTAATGGATTAACAGGGAAGCGCCGCCCGCCAGCAGCAACAGAAATACTGCCAGCGGCCAGAGATCGCGCCAGGACAGGGTTTTCGATGGCGTGGAGATTAATGACATTCCAGCGTGACCTTCTGAGCAAATTGCTGACCAAGATCCATGTCTTCCGGCGGGGCATCAGCCTTATCGAGTGACAGGGCATAATTTTGCAGCGAGGCATCCGGCTTCGGCGTAAACAGCGCCAGCGTACAGCGTTTTTCCAGCGCCGGTGGCAGATGCAACGCGGTTTTGTCTTTATAGGTCATATCGACAAAATACGAAGGATCAAAAGTGGAGAATTCCATCGGTTTGCCTTCCAGCCCTTGCGGTTTGGCCAGCGGCAGGACGAATTCCAGCACTGCCTGATCGCCCTTACGGGAAAGCTGATATTCACTGGGCAGATCCAGATATTTCACCGGTTTTCCGTCGCGATAGAAATCCGTGAAGTAATGCTGGCTCAGCACCCGCGCCATGACTTCGGCCGCCAGTTTCTTCCAGATATCCGACCCCGGTTTGGCGTTCTGTGCGTCGTACAGCAAATCTGCCGAGGTGATTTCATCCATCGTCCAGACCATTTTCAGCCCGGTCAGCGAGGTTTCATTCGCCACCAGCGTGGTCTGCATATCAATAAAACTGTGCGGGTGCGCCAGCACCGTTGCGGGCAGACAGAACAGCGCAACGCCCAGCCATTTGGCGTAACGGGAGAAAGGCCGGTTCCGGGCCTGGTGTAACGTCATTTCCATATCAGGCGCCATTATATTGTTACTAAGTAACAGTATTTTGCTGTGCATTTAACCGGTCGTCAAAAATATCTGTGATCTGAGTTGTAAGCCGGAGTAAAAGCCAATCCCCGCGCCTTATTGCGGGCATTCGCTTTGCTATGCTTGACTAATAATTTCAGGCGATACCTTTTCGGCAGGTGATATGAATCCAGAAAAACAGCCCTCCCCTGCGCTTTCCGCTACGCAACGCCGTTGCCACGTGTTGCTGATGCTGTACGCGCCGCTGACGGCGGTTCAGCTGGAGATCATCAGCGAAATTAACGGCGTCGGGCTAGACATGACGTGGGAAGATCTGGCGGAAGTGACCTGCGAAATTCAGCGGATCCACCAGCTTGATGTGCTGCAGTACAGCGAAAAAGAATGCCGCATTCAGGGCGATACGCTCGCTCAAAGGCTGTGTTTATTTCAGGGCTTGCGCCGTACATTGCGCATTTCACCGGACTTCGTTTCCCGCCATTTTATTCCCTGGCTGCATATCGCCTTCGAAGGCCAGGCCTGCCCGAAGGCTGCTCTGCGCACCGACATTCTTGGCATGATGCTGGAAGACTGCGGCGCGTTATTACCCAAACCCCTGAGCGGACACGACCGCCAGCTGATGCTCATCTGCCTGCAATACTGTCTGTGGCAAAACAATGGCCCGACCGGCTTACGCTTCACCGAACAACAGCGTCGCTGGCTGCGCGAAAAGCCCGAATATCCTGCCGCCCGCGAACTGTTTATTCAGTTACAGGAACTCAGCAACGGCCGGCTGGATGAGTGCGAATGTGAGTTTTTCACCCTGATGTTACGCATGCTGAAAATCCACAGTTATCAGAGTTCCGGTTCGACGGAAGATCAGCGGCTGTTATTAGAAATTGAAAATATGGTGGCGCGTTTTCAGGATATCGCCGGGATGAAATTCAGCAGTTACGAAGGGCTGGTCGGCCAGCTTTTCGCCCATCTGGGCCCGGCGATCGAACGCTGTCATTTTGGCATCGGCATCGACAATCTGATGCAGGAAGAAGTGAACCGCATGTATCCGCGTCTGGTGCGAACCACCCGCGAGGCGTTGCAGGGTTTCGAACACGAATATCTGATTACGCTTTCTGAGGATGAAATCGGGCTGGTGGCGATCACTTTCGGCGCGTGGCTGATGCAGGGTAATGCCTTGCAGGAAAAACAAATTTTGCTGCTGACGCACGACAATCCGCAGCTGGAAGAAGCGGTCGAGCAGCAAATTCGCGAAGCGACGCTGCTGCCGCTGAACATTAAATATCAGACGCTGGCGGATTTCTATAAATTTGGTGCGCCGAGTGGCGTAGCGCTGATTGTCACCCCTTACGCCACCCGCAGCACCGACGCCGACCCGCTGGTGATCCACACGCAACTACCGCTGGCCAAAGAGCAGCGTAAACGTATCCGCTCGCTGCTCGAAGCCCCCTAACGGGCTGACGTCACCGGCGCTGACGGCGTAACCACCGGACGCAGGAAAATCGCCGGCACCGCCAGCAGCGCCATCACCCAGAACAATCCGGCATGCAGATGTTCGAACAGGAAACCGGATACCATGGTCATCACGGCCACGCCGCCCCCCATCGCCAGTGCGGAATACACCGATTGCAGGCGGATCACCTGATCACGTGGTCGTGCAGCGATAAATCGCATGCCCGCCAGATGGCAAACCGTAAACGTGCCACAGTGCAGAATCTGCATCACAATCAGCCACGGCAACGCGGTAAACGCCCCCATCATTCCCCAGCGCACCACGCCACACACGGCCGAAAGCAGCAGCAGATCCCGCGCTGACCAGCGGCTGAACAGCTGTTTGCTAAAGGTAAAGACCAGCACTTCCGCCACGACGCCCAGCGACCACAAATAGCCGATGGTCGTGGAAGAATAGCCCACGTCCTGCCAGTAAATTGCACTGAAACCGTAATACGCCGCATGGGCGCCCTGCAACAGCGTCACACATAACAGGAAACGCCAGACTGGTTTTTCGCCAAGCAACGCTTTCCACGAAATACCCGGCGCACCGCTGGTACGCGGCTCTCCCACCGGCTTCACGCTCGGGCGCAGCAACATGCCGAGCAACATCGCGGCCACGCCTGCGGTCAGTGTGTACAAAATCGCCTTATGACCGTAGACCTCAGCCAGCTTGCCGGTCACCGCTGATCCAATCACGAAGGCAATGGAGCCCCAGACACGCACCTTACCGTAATCCATATTGATCTGGCGTTGCAACGTGCCTGCCAGCGCATCGGTCAGCGGAACCAGCGGACCGAAAAACAGACTGAAACCGGCAATGTTGATCATCAGCCACGCCCAGCCGTTGCCAAACCAGAACCCGACGGCAAACGCCAGCGTAAGCAGCGCCAGAATACGCAAACCGGTGATGAGGTAAGACGGGTCTTTGATGGACGGAGAAATGATTAACGTGCCGAGAAAACGGGCGACCAGACCCGCACCCAGCAACAAGCCGATGCTTTCGGAGGAGATCCCCTCACCTTTAAGCCACAGGCCCCAGAAAGGAAGAAAAATACCGTAACTGAAAAAATAGGTGAAATAACTGAGTGCAAGCCAGCGCGTGGAACGCAATTCCATAAATCCTCCGGTGTGAGGCCAATACTTTGACAAAGCTCACAATCGCTAGCAATCCGCAGACGCTTTCATACTCCCGTAATGTCTGCCAGCTCACAAATTCTGATACATGCCCATAAAAAAACCCGCCGTAGCGGGTTTTAGCAGCTTAACGGCTTCGCAAATATTACGCGTAAACCGGGAAACGTGCACAGATGTCGAGAACTTTCTGTTTAACGCGTTCGATCGTTGCTTCGTCGTTCACGTTGTCCAGCACGTCACAGATCCAGCCAGCCAGTTCGCGCACTTCAGCTTCTTTGAAACCACGACGGGTCACAGCCGGGGTACCGATACGCACACCAGAGGTCACAAACGGGCTCTTCGGATCGTTAGGTACGCTGTTTTTGTTCACAGTGATGTTAGCGCGACCCAGAGCGGCATCGGCTTCTTTACCGGTCAGATTTTTATCGACCAGATCCATCAGGAACAGGTGGTTGTGCGTGCCGCCGGAAACCACTTTGTAGCCGCGTTCCAGAACCACAGCCACCATTGCCTGTGCGTTTTTAGCCACCTGCTGTTGGTAAGCTTTGAACTCAGGTTCCATCGCTTCTTTCAGTGCTACCGCTTTACCGGCAATCACATGCATCAGCGGGCCGCCCTGACCACCCGGGAAGACAGCAGAGTTCAGTTTTTTGTAGAACTCTTCGTCGCCGCCTTTCGCCAGAATCAGACCGCCGCGTGGGCCAGCCAGCGTTTTGTGCGTGGTGGTGGTCACGATGTGTGCGTGTGGAACCGGGTTCGGGTAAACGCCCGCAGCAATCAGACCGGCAACGTGTGCCATGTCAACGAAGAAGTAAGCGCCAACGCTGTCGGCGATTTCACGCATTTTTGCCCAGTCAACGATACCGGAGAATGCAGAGAAGCCGCCGATGATCATTTTTGGTTTGTGCAGTTCGGCCTGACGTTTCACGTCTTCGTAATCGATGTCGCCGCTTTCGTCGATACCATAAGGCACCACGTTATACAGTTTACCGGAAAGGTTAACCGGTGAACCGTGCGTCAGGTGACCGCCATGGCCAAGGTTCATCCCCAGAATGGTGTCGCCCGGTTGCAGCAGTGCGGTATACACCGCGAAGTTTGCCTGTGAGCCGGAGTGCGGCTGAACGTTGGCAAAATCTGCACCGAACAATTCTTTTGCACGGTCGATAGCCAGTTGTTCAACGATGTCGACGTACTCACAGCCACCGTAATAACGTTTGCCCGGGTAGCCTTCTGCATATTTGTTGGTCAGTTGCGAACCCTGAGCCTGCATGACACGCGGGCTGGTATAGTTTTCTGACGCAATCAGCTCGATATGTTCTTCCTGACGAACAACTTCTTTTTCCATTGCTGCCCACAGCTCAGCATCATAATCGGCAATGTTCATTTCACGCTTTAACATCCGCATCTCCTGACTCAACAAACTAAAAATAAACGCCCCTTCCGGGTTCTGCGCCACAGTGTAAATGTTTAAGCGGCCTTCGGATAGGGTCAGTTTGAGGTTTTTAGGCAAACGATTGGCTCCAGATACAGCAAGGCTTTGATCTGCGAACATCTGTCCATAATCAAGGGATAAATATTCACCTGAACATGTACAAATTTCAGCTTTGTGACTCAGCCCCTGTCGGGAAAAGCCCTTACCCCTTTAGGGGGTGTTTACAGAAATAGTGGGTTTATATAAGATGCATTTAAAATACATGTTTAAATAAAATCATCACAGACAAGGTGTTCACCATGCTTGATTCAGCCACTATCGCCACCGTTAAATCCACTATTCCTTTGCTCGCTGCGACCGGTCCGAAACTGACCGCACACTTTTATGACCGTATGTTTGCGCATAATCCCGAACTGAAAGACATCTTCAATATGAGCAACCAGCGCAACGGCGATCAGCGTCAGGCGCTGTTTGATGCCATCTGCGCTTATGCCGCTAATATTGAAAATCTGGCGGCGCTGCTGCCTGCAGTGGAACGCATCGCGCAAAAACACACCAGCTTCACCATCCAGCCTGAACAATACAATATTGTCGGCGCTCACCTGCTGGCAACGCTGGATGAAATGTTCAGTCCGGGTCAGGAAGTGCTGGATGCATGGGGCAAAGCCTATGGCGTGCTGGCGAATGTGTTTATTAACCGTGAAACCGAGATTTATCAGGACAGCGCAGAAAAAACGGGTGGCTGGCGCGGCACGCGTGAATTCCGCATCGCCGAAAAACAACCGCAGAGTGAGCTGATTACCTCTTTCCTGCTGGAACCTGTCGACGGTAAACCGGTGGCCGACTTCCAGCCGGGGCAATATCTGGCGGTATATATCCGCGATGCCTCACTGGAAAATCAGGAAATCCGCCAGTATTCCCTGACCCATGCACCGAACGGCAAAACCTACCGCATCGCGGTAAAACGCGAAGGGCAAGGCGCCGTATCCAACTTCCTGCATAATTTTGCGCAGCCGGGCGACATCATTCATCTTGCTGCCCCGCACGGTGATTTCTTTATGGATATCAGCGATACCACGCCGGTGGCGCTGATTTCTGCAGGTGTTGGTCAGACGCCGATGTTGGGTATGCTCAATACGCTGGCAGAACGCGGACATCATGCGCCGGTACAATGGCTGCACGCGGCTGAAAACGGTGCCGTGCACGCATTTGCCGGTGAAGTGACAAGCGCGCAGAAAAACCTGCCGCAACTGGAAAGCCATGTCTGGTATAACCGGCCACAGGCGAATGATTTACCCGGTGAAGATTTTCAGTATGAAGGGCTGATGGATCTGAGCAAAGTCAGCGCACAGCTGAGCGATCCGGCGATGCATTTCTACCTGTGCGGTCCGGTCGGCTTTATGCAGTTTGCAGCGAAACAACTGCTGGCGATGAACATCAGCGAAGCCAACATTCATTACGAATGTTTCGGTCCGCACAAAGTCCTTTAATCCCTGCACGAAAAGAAAAGGCTGACACAGAATGTCAGCCTTTTTTATTGCTGTTCAGTACAGATTAATGACGACGTCGGCGACGTACAAAGAACAGCGCAATCAGCAGGATAACCACAAGTCCCGCAATGCCCATGCCCCAGTGCGCCAGTTCAAGCAACGGCGAAGGTTTGCCACCTGCACGCAATTCTTTCACGCGGTCAGATGTCACTTTCGCCTGATCGTTACCAAACTGCCGCAACAACTGATTGCTCAGCGTAGCGACCTGCGTATCCGACAGTAAATGCTCAAACGCTGGCATCGCGACATCTTTGCTTTCCGGCCCGCGCTGCACGCCATGCAGAATCGCCATCACCAGGTTGTCGCTGTTCAGGTGCCCGAGCGCTGTATTATTGATCAGCGACGGCAGGCCACCGTCCTTGCTGCCACGGCCGTCGGGCTGATGGCAACTGGCACAATAGCCGTCATAAACCTGCCAGCCAGTCATTTTATCGGCATCAGCCGGACGCGGAACACCACGCAAAGTATCGGCATAATTTGCCGGTGATCCGAACTGGTCTGCGGCTCTCGCCTGCCCTTGCTGACTGACCGGCGTGGTCTGTTTCAGCCAGACGGCAATTGCCTGCAAATCGCTGTCACTCAGATGGCTGAGGCTATGGTCGATCGCTTCCGCCATCGGCCCTGCCGCCTGCGCTTTACCCGGCGCGTGACCGGTTTTCAGGTAACCGGCGATCTCACCGGTGCTCCAGTTGCCAATCCCGCTGACCGCATCCGGCGTAATGTTCGGCGCGAACCAGGTGCCCAGACTGCTGCCACCCAGCGCTTTATCGCCCTCCTCCGCCATCAGCGCATTACGCGGCGTATGGCAGGTGCTGCAGTGCGCCAGTGCCTCGCCGAGATACGCGCCACGGTTGACCTGATCGCTTTTCGACGGATCGGCTTTAAACGCGCCTTTTTCGAGGAACAGTAAATTCCAGCCTGCCATCGACAAACGCACGTTGAACGGGAACGGCAGCGCCGTCGGCGTTGACGGCACATCCACCGGCTCCACGCCCTGCATAAAGTAGGCGTACAGCGCTTTCATGTCGTCATCGCTGATTTTGGCATACGAGGTGTACGGCATCGCCGGATACAGATTCGCACCATCACCGCGCACGCCATCACGCACCGCGTGTTCAAATTGCTCCAGCGTGTAATTGCCGATACCGTCTTTTTTAGACGGTGTAATGTTGCTCGAGTAAATAGTGCCCAGTGGCGTTGCCAGTCCGAGGCCACCGGCGAACGGTTTGCCGCCTTCGGTGGAGTGACAGGCCACGCAGTCCCCGGCGACCGCGACATATTCGCCTTTCCTGATCAGCGCATCCTGTTCCGGCGATAACGCGGCATAAGCTGTGCCCGCCGTCAGGCTCAGGCCAAAGGCCAGCAACGCGCCCGTCAGACGTTTTTGAGTTAAACGATTCAGAGTCATGTCAGTCAGCCTATAGCGCAGTTTTGGCAAGATGATCAGCAGTGCGTAACGCCAGTGCGACAGCGGTCAGCGTCGAATTGACCGTGGCCGAGGTCGGCATGACACCGGTACTGGTGATGAACAGATTTTCATGGTCATGAGTACGTCCGAACGCATCCACCACGGAATCTTTCGGGTCATGCCCCATGCTCATCGTGCCGGTAATATGCTGGTTGTTGCCGTAAACGCCCGGCTTGCTGAAGCGCAAATTGGTGCCGCCCATCAGTCTGGCGATCTCGGTATATTCTTTTACCGCGCGCGCCATACCGCGATGCACATAATCGTCCATGTGGTAAATCGCTGCCGGTTTCGGGATACCCAGTTTGTCTTTTTTGTCGCTGAGAATGATGCGGTTATCGTAATTCGGCAACTGCTCCATCACGTTTTTCAGGCTGGTCTGGTGCGAGGCACGGCGACGAATTTCGTTATCCAGGCTGATGCCGTAAACGCCTTCCGCCAGCAGATCTTGCGTTACCGACTGCACCTGAGATGAGTTGGCGATATCGATACGGAACGAGGCGTAATCTTTACGGAAATCGCCGTCGCGCAGGCTGTTGATAGACGCCGGACTCATTGGCCCGCGCCCCGCCCACAACGGTTCTTCGGTTTCGAAGGTCAGTGAGTTACTCGGGTGATCCATCAGATGACGCCCGACGGTGCCGGAACTGTTTGCCAGCCCGTCAGGATATTTATCGCTGGCGGAGATCAGCAACAGTTTCGGACTTTCGATGCCGTTGGCTGCCAGCACAAAGTTTTTCGCCGTAACTTTATGTTCGCCTTTATCCGGGTCGTAATAATGCGCGGCAACAATACGGCCTTTCTCATCATGCTCCAGACGGTAAACCACCGCGCTGGTGATCAGTTTTGCCCCCGCCGCTTCCGCAGCCTGCGCGGCGATGCCGCCGTGATATTGCGCGTCAATCGGGCAAATCGGCATGCAGTTGTTGTTACCACAGCAGGCAGGACGCCCGTCATAGTTACGGCTGTTACGGGCGGTGGTGTTAACGATCACCTCATAACCGCCCGGTGCCAGACGCTCGCGGAAACGCTGTTGCAGCCAGGATTCAGCGACCGGTTCCATCGGGAAGGGCTGGCTGCGCGGTGAACCGTTATTCGGCGCACCGGACACGCCCATTTTCACTTCTGCTTCGTAATAAAACGGTTCCAGCTCTTCGTACGACAACGGCCAGTCACGCCCGACGCCGTACAGTGTTTTAATCTTCATATCATTAGGCAGAACACGCCATGCCTGCGCCGCCCAGTGCCAGGTCGTGCCGCCCATAATGCGGATGTATTCCGCCGGGAAAGGATACGGCCCCTGCTGTTGCAGATAATCATTATCTTCCGGTTTATATACCGGATGCGGTGACCAGTCCGAGTACGGATATGGCGACATAAAGTCTTTTTTGCGCGGCGAATTACGGAAGTTTTCAGTCAGCGTACCGCGATCAATACGCGGGCCGGATTCGAGAATAATGACGGAGATGCCCTGTTTTGCCAGACGCTGTGCGACCAGCGAGCCGCAGATCCCCGAGCCGATGACGACGACGTCAGCGGAAAGTTGTTCACTCATTGTTTAACCCTTTTTGAACGTTATTTTCAGACAGGCTGTTTTGCCCAGGTGCCGTAAGCGCCGTAGGCATAACTCGGCGGGTTGAGGTGATCGCGAACCGCAACATTCATCAGCGCATTTTCATACGCCAGACAAACCGCCTGTTTGCCATCGCCGACCACGCCGAGATACCACGCCTGAAGAATGCTGCGCGGCAGTTTCGCCAGCGCGGGCTGCTGTGCATCCAGCGCTTTTTGCAGTTCAGCGGCATCAATGTGATTCGCCGTAATAAACGCCTGCAACGCCTGAACCTGCGCGGTGAAGTCCGGATACAGCGCTAACATCGTCTGGTAATAACGTTCAGAAAGGGCCAGGTCCAGCCGGTCGTGACCGGTCAGATACAGCGAGAGTTGGGTGAAATCCTGTTTTGCCTGTGACAAACCGGCAACCGGCGCGGCATAGACCGGGCTGAGCAGCAGCTTATTCATCAACGGAACGGAAAGCGCCGCCAGTGCGCCCCCTAAAAATACGCGCCGGGAAATGCGTATGGGTTTTTCTGGTTGTGACATTGCAAAGCCTTCTGAATGGGTGTGAAAACCACGATCAACGGAGATCAATCCACACCAGTTCCGGCCGCCTGATACTTTCACCCTGAATTGTTTTAGTGGGTGATTACAACGTATCTGACAGGTTATCTGAACTGGTATAACAACAAACGTGATTTTACTCTCACTTTTTCAATGAAGTCACAATAAAAACCCCACAAACTTCACAAAAAACTAACAAATAGCATTTTTTGTGGTTATTGGCGGAGAGGAACTTTGGGGGCTGATGAACAGAATTAACCGCTAAGAACTGGATAAACAAAGAGTTGAGAAGTGATGTGGTTAAAAAACTATTGGTATAACAAGACAGAAAGGAGGAAACGGGGAATAACAGAGGAAAAACTCAGGGCCGGTAACATCGTATTACCCGCCCTGATGAAACATTAAATCGCTTCTTCGTCCTGCTCGCCGGTACGGATACGCACCACACGCGCCACATCAAACACGAAGATTTTACCGTCGCCGATTTTACCGGTCTGCGCGGTGGTCATAATAGTTTCCACGCAGGTATCCACGATGTCATCCGCCACGACAATTTCGATTTTCACTTTTGGCAGGAAATCGACCATGTATTCCGCACCACGGTACAGTTCTGTGTGACCTTTCTGACGGCCAAAGCCTTTCACTTCGGTCACGGTCATCCCGGTAATCCCGACTTCAGCCAGTGCTTCACGGACATCGTCGAGTTTGAATGGCTTGATAATCGCATCAATCTTTTTCATGGCGGACCCTTATAATCATTCGTTTGCTCTCCGCCTTCCTGAGCGGCAGCATGGTTCACAATCTGGTTTCGGATGCCGGAGGCATGCGAAGGCGCTAAAGGTATCATAGTTCAGCGGCAGGAATGTACCTCAAGCCTCTGAAAGTAAATTCCCGTTACTCTTTAAAATCGGTCGCTTCTAATTCATGACGGGACAGCAACTTGTAAAACTCGGTGCGGTTACGCCCGGCAATACGTGCTGCCTGCGTCACGTTGCCTTTGGTAATTTGCAGCAACTTGCGCAGATAATTCAGCTCGAACTGATTACGTGCATCGGCAAACGTTGGCAGCGCGGTATTTTCACCTTCCAGCGCCTGTTGCACCAGCGCTTCGCTGATCACCGGTGCAGACGTCAGCGCCACACATTGCTCGATGACGTTCACTAACTGGCGCACATTGCCCGGCCAGCTGGCAGCCATCAGCCGTTTCAGCGCATCCGTCGAAAAACTGCGCACAAAAGGTTTATGTCGCTGCGCCGCAACACGCAGCAGATGATTGGCCAGCAGCGGAATGTCTTCTGATCTTTCACTCAACGTCGGCAGCTTCAGGCTGACGACATTGAGGCGATAAAACAGGTCTTCGCGAAACTCACCCTTCTCCATCGCTTTTGGCAAATCACGGTGCGTCGCAGAAATAATGCGCACATCCACATCGACATCCTGATTGCTGCCCAGCGGGCGCACCTTGCGTTCCTGCAACACGCGCAGCAATTTCACCTGCAGCGACAAGGGCATATCGCCGATTTCATCAAGGAATAACGTGCCGCCGGTCGCTGCCTGGAAAAGACCTTCACGGCTGCTCACCGCGCCAGTAAACGCCCCTTTGGCATGACCGAATAATTCGGATTCCAGCAACTGTTCCGGCAATGCGCCACAGTTAATGGCAATAAAGGCTTTCTTGCCGCGCGGGCTGGCACCGTGGATGGCCTGCGCCAGCACTTCTTTACCGGTGCCGCTTTGGCCGTTAATCAGCACGCTGACATCAGACTGTGCGACCATATTGGCCTGTTCAAGCAGACGCAACATAATCGGGCTGCGGGTGACAATCGATTCGCGCCAGCTTTCATCGACTGACGGGCTGGACTGCGCCAGCGCTTCATCGATAGCTTTATACAGCGCATCGCGGTCAACCGGCTTGGTGAGAAATCCAAATACGCCCTGCTGGGTGGCGGCGACCGCATCGGGAATAGAACCGTGTGCCGTCAGAATGATCACCGGCATGCCGGGCTGGAATTTCTGGATTTCGGCGAAAAGCGCCATGCCGTCCATTTCATCCATGCGCAAATCGCTCAGCACCAGATCAATACGTTCGCGATGCAGCAAACGCAACGCTTCAGCGCCGCTTTCCGCCGTGGTGACGCGAAAACCTTCGCTGGTCAGGCGCATGCCCAACAGTTTTAACAGGCTGGGATCGTCATCAACCAGCAATAAGCTGGCAGCTTTACGTATCGTCATTTGGCGTTCTGATCCTTAGCGGGCGGCGCATAGGTTTCGGCAGGTTTGACCGGCTTACCGGATGTCGCTTTCGCAGGTACGCTGGCGTCGTTATCCGGCAAATCTCCCTGAATTTGTTTACGCGAGGAAAGCTGACGCTCAATGTCGGTCAGGTTTTCCAGTTTACGCCGCGTATCCGCAAGATTGTTTTCCAGCACCTGCTGTCCGGCGATCATCGTCTGAAGTTTTTCTTCATTCATCACCTGCTGACGGGCGTTGCGGGCTTTTTCATCCCCCAGCACCACCTGCAAATTCTGACGTTCACGCCATAACTGCACCAGCGGGCGAATCGAACCCGGCATCTGGCCACGGTACTCGCTCACTTTCGCCAGCAATGCGCGACGCTGTTGCTGATCGGGATCCGCACCGGCAAGCAGGATGCTTTGTTTAAACACCTGTTCCCAACTTGTGGCCGGGATCTGCTGCGCCTGGTAACGCGCCTGCGCATCACTCATCCGGTCAGCGCAGTCCATCGCCCGTAACCAGTACAGCGAATTGGTCAGCGCGTCGCTGTCATCCAGCGCCCAGAGGGTTTCACAGGGCGCAATGCGAAAGTCGATCACTTTGCTGTCAGGCACGACCTGATCGGAAACTTGCTGATAATAGGGATTACTGGCGGAATGCGGCGCGCAGCCTGCAAGCACCAGCGGTATGCTCAATAAGATTACCCGGCAGCGTAACAACACATGCAGCCAGCCTGAAAATTTCATCATTATTCATTCTTCTCAGCCGTCAGGGGCAATTCGATACGAAAACAGACGTCCGCATCCTCAACGGCAACCAGTTGCAGCTCTCCATGCATGCGGCGAATACAGTCCTGAGCAATACTCAACCCCAGACCGCTGCCTTTTACAGCCCCTTTCCTCTGCTGGCTACCCTGGTAAAAAGGTTCAAAAATCATCGTGCGCTCGGCCTGCGGGATCGGTATTCCGGTGTTCGCCACCTCGATTATCACCCGTCCGTTTTCCTGCCGGCTACGGACCCAAATAGTACCGGATTCAGCCCCGTAGTGCACCGCATTGGAATAGAGATTATCCAGCACCCGCCTCAGTAAGGTCGGTTCCGCCAGACACCGGGGTGCACCGATAATCACTTCACTGCGGATTTTCTTGGCGCGGGCGGGCAGGCTGTTAGCCGTTACGACGTCATCCACCAGCGCTTTAAGATCGACAAACACACTCAGCGTCGGCGCATCAGCCAGCTTGCGGTTGTAATCGAGCAGTTGTTCAATCAGCGTTTGCAGGTGACGGCTGCTGCTATTGAGGATAGCCACCACCTCTTTTTGATCCGGCGTCAGCGGCCCGGCCACTTCATCTGCCAGCAGTTCGGTGCCTTCACGCATACTGGCGAGCGGGGTTTTAAGTTCATGAGAAATATGGCGCAGGAATTCGTGGCGCTGTGATTCCAGCCAGGCAAGACGTTCACTCAGCCAGACGATGCGCTGCACCAGCGAGCGGATCTCCCGCGGCCCTTTAAAACGGGTCACATCGCCCAGATTACGTCCTTCACCCAGCCGGTTGATCATTCGTTCAACACCTTTCACCGGCCCGATAATCATGCGGGTGAACAGCACCACCAGCGCGCCACTGAGCAGAAAAAGTACCAGCGCCTGCCAGCCAAAGAACTGACCACGTTCGGCAATCGCGCGCTGGAGTTGCTGTCCGCGCGAGAACACCACTTCCCGCGTCGCCTGTACCATTTCGGCATTGGTGCGCGAGAAATTTTCCAGCCGTGCAGAGGAATCTTTATCCGGCGAGTTATTCAGGCAGGCCGGTTGTGTCAGTTGAGTCAGTAAGGTGCGCAACGTCTGGTAATAGCGTAAATCCGGCAGCACAGACGCATGGGCATCCAGCAACTGGGCATATTGCTTGTGCTGATTCTGATAAAGGCGGGAAAGGGTCGGATCGTCAAGGACACAATACTGGCGGTAGCTGCGCTCCATCTCCAGCGCGATGCCGGACATCGATTCACTGCGACGCGCATCACTCAGCGTGGTGCGGTTGATACGCGCCGCCTGCCGGCTGAGCTGATCCAGGCTGTCATAGGCCTGATAGGCCAGCACCAGCAACGGCAGCATCACCAGCAGGAAAGCCATTAAGACCAGCTGACGTAACGAGCCGGGGAATAAACGTCCTCTTTTCAACGCATTCATCTCATTGACCACAGATAACGTCATGCTAGCGGACAACGGTTTGAACAGCCAGTGTCAGAGAGGATATGTAAAAGGATTGGGAAACAAAAAGGCAGACTTCAGAGGGGTTGGTGTTGCAGAACATCCTGACGGATGTTCTGCAAACCGGAAGAGGTGGTGCCTCACTCAACGTGTCGTTCGATGTTTGATAACGTGCTTGCGCAACGATTATCGGTCGGGTGAACGATAGGCACCGTTTCTTTGGCGTCATTCGGACATTATGAGCATATCAACGCTTTCGCGTGAGCCAATCATAATCAGGTGAATGAGCAACTGCCCGATTCTAGCAGGATGCGTGCCAACTTTAAAGTTTAATTATCAAGCAGATGAATTTAAAGGTTTTTTATTTTAAATGTGTTTTCAGGCATCTGCACGACGCGCAATAACCCGTTTAAAAAACACCCGGAGTGTCGCCAAAAACCAACAGTATTCGATGAAGTAATTCAAACGCTTAATTATCAATATTTTAAATGTCTCCAAATGACGACAGCACATAACGTGATTGTCGCCATTTTATGACACACGCTGTTTCGCAGGGGGATGACGGCGTTCCGTCGCAGAAAATATACGCAATGAAAAAATCTGCCGGTTTCACGGCCGCTTATACCTCCCGTTAAAGAGAAGCTGCAATATCATTATTCTTAAGAAGTGATTAAGTCATTAAAAAAAACTCATATGTTATATTCCCCACCATATTCCCCTAAAATTTACCCGCGAGATTATTATGTTTTCACATAAAAAATCAGGAATTCATTTTATTAAAAAGCAGGATATTAAATATTCATCTGGAGATAAGGAAAAAATACTCAACAGTTGGCGTTCCCTGCCGAAAAACTATTTGCTGGTTCATGCCTTTGAGGGTGAAGAAAGTCCTTTTTGCCAGCACCGCGCAGAGTCTATTTTAAGCAGTTGGGATATTATCAGCACCTCGTTGGTTGACTTAAAAGATATTAAACCCTTAACCAAAATTAAACGCTATACCGGGATGTATTGCACCACAGCCTTAATTCTGGATGTCCCGGTGCAAAATATTCTTGGGACGCATCCGACTGACGTCTGGTTTCCTAATCATATCGGGCGTGAAAATGACTATGCAGCGGGAAGAATTATCGATGCTTCAGCCCTGAGTCGGGCGATATTCCGGGGAGAAGGCAAAGAAGATTACCATTGTGAAGGTGGATATCAACGACTGCTGACACCTCAGTCGCTTCTGTCAGAAGATAAAAAAACACGCTCTATCGAATCACATAATGAGGTACTCATTATTGGTCGCCCGGGAGTTAAGTTATATGCAGGTCTGCTGGCAACACAAAGGATCCGGGTGCGCAAAATAGTCGTTGCCGAACCGACAGAGAGTAACAGCATGTATGACTATTATGCAGGCTCACCAGAAACAGTCGCCGCTAAAGTGGCGGAAATCAACGAATTAGAATACGAAATAGTTTGAAGGAATTTCGATAAGTACAGGATCCCGCCTGATGTAACACCATAACGATGAAAGCAGACTTAATAAAATATTGACTATTTCAGGATTGATATCATGCCATTTTTCAAAAAGAAAACCCCGACATTATCGCCGCATGCAATGTATTTAGCTGAGCGGGAAAAGCGGGGCGATAGAATAAAAGCGCGGAATCTGCAAAAAGCAGCCATACTGCAAAGCTGGGCCGTACTGCCTGAGCGCCATGTTTTGGTCCATACCTTTGAACTGCAAGAAAGCCCGTTCTGCCGTCAGGACGCAGCCTCCCTGTTTAATAGTTGGGATGTCTTCAGCACATCATTGGTTGATTTAAACGATATTAAAAAATTCACGACAGAGTCTTTTCGTTACACAGGGATGTATCACAACATCGCGCTGGTTCTTGACGTCCCCCGACAAAATATCCTCGGGACATTCCCGCGTGACGTGTGGTTTATGAACCATGCCGGACGGGAAGGATGTAACCCCCAAGGGCGGGTGCTCCAGCCCTATGGACTTGTGGAGTGCATTCAGAGCGGAAGAGGGGTAGGTGATTTCAGATGCGAGGGTGGCTATCAGCAACTTTTGACCCCCGCGGCTCTCATGACGCAAGATAAAGTGATCCGTAATCAATTTACCCACAATGAAATACTGATTATCGGCCGCCAGGGTCTGAATCTCTATGACGGGCTCCCCGCAACTCAAAGCATCCGGGTGACGAGAGTGTTAGGCGCCGATAAGAGGCAGTCTCCTGACTACAGTAAAGTCCCTGCTGGTCACATGAAGACCACGGAAGAGATTGGAAAACACGTTGCCCGGCTCAACAACGTGCCCTTTGAAATGCTCTGATCACACGCCCGGATCAATGCTCACTGAAACCGAGTGAATTTGGCGCCGGCACCGGTTGTTCGCAGTCTGCCGGATTATCCGCTTTGGCCGGATCACACATCACCGCCTGCGGCGGCAGGAAAATATGGTCGAGGATCGCCCGCGCGGTCGGCCCGGCCACCACACCATCACCGCCGCCATTTTCCATGATCAACGCCATCACCACCGTCGGGTGTTTATAAGGCGCAAACGCAGTATAGAAAATATGGTCGCGCAAACGTACCGGCGTCATTTTGGCGTTATACACCTGATTTTCGCGCAGACTGAATACCTGTGATGTTCCGGATTTTGCCGCAATCTGATAAGGCGCGGTGTGGAAAAGTTTATAACCGGTACCATTCGGGAGATTAGCCATCCCGAACATCCCGTTTTTCACGATGCCCCAGATGGGCGATTTCGGGTCAGCGATTTGCTGCGTCGGCGGCATTTTATACGGCGTGATCACTTTGCCGCTTTTGGCGGAATATAACAGGTGAGGCGTTTCCAGTTTACCGTTGTTCACCAGTGCGCTCAGCGCCCGCACCATCTGGATCGGCGTCGCCACCCAGTAGCCCTGACCGATACCGACAGACACCGTGTCGCCCTGATACCAGCCCTTTTTATGTACCTTCAGTTTCCATTCACGACTCGGCAGCACACCGTTATATTGCTCATCCAGATCAATACCGGTCGATTGCCCGTAACCAAATTTACTCAGCCAGGTATGAATACGATCGATGCCCATTTCATAGGCCACCTGGTAGAAGAAAGTATCAGCGGACTCTTCGATAGCTTTGGTGACATTCAGCAGGCCGTGACCGGTTTTCAGCCAGTCGCGGTAATGCCGTTCTGTACCCGGCAGCGTCCAGGTCGGCGCACCAAAGAACGTGGTTTGTGGCGTGATCACCCCTTCAAACAGCGCCGATGTTGCCATAAACGGTTTCACCGTCGAGGCCGGCGGATACAGCCCCTGGGTCACACGGTTGATCAGCGGCAGATCCGGGTTCTTCAGTAACGCGCTGTATTGCTTACTGGAAATGCCGTTCACAAACGGGTTCGGATCATAGCTCGGGCTGGAGACCATCGCTTTGATCCCGCCGTCACGCGGATCCATCACCACCACTGCCGCACGCTGCCCTTTCAGCACTTTTTCGATGTACTGCTGCAAATCCAGATCAAGCGTCAGATAGATATTTTGCCCGGCCTGCGGCGGAACCTCTTTCAGTAAACGCACCACATGACCGTGGTTATCGACCTCGACTTCCTGATATCCGGTGCGCCCATGCAAAATGTTTTCATAGTATTTTTCAACGCCCTGCTTACCGATATCGTGGTCAGCCGCGTAATTCTCAGCGATACCCTCCGCCTCGAGGCGTTTGGCATCTCTGTCGTTTATCTTCGAAACATAACCCACAACATGCGCCAGTTCCGCACCGTACGGATAACGGCGCTGCTGATAGGTGCTGATAGAGACACCGGGGAAATCAAACTGATTGACGGAAAAACGCGCCACTTCAACATCCGTCAGCGCCAGCTTCAGAGGGATCTGCGCAAAGCGACGTCCGTGGATCATCGCATCGTGAAAACTGTCCAGATCGTCCTGTGTCAGATCGACAATGGGTTTCAGCGCATTCAGCGTGGCGTTGAGATCAGGCACTTTTCCCGGGATGACTTCAATCTGGTACAGGGTGATATTTTGCGCCAGCACGACACCGTTGCGATCCATGATCAACCCGCGACTGGGCGCGATCGGCAGCATTTTGATGTCATTCTGATTCGAGCGGGTCTGATAAAAATCATGCATGCCCACCTGCAGGTGATACAGGTTAAACACCAGCGCAGACGACAGGAGGATCACCACCATAAATGCGATCACGGCACGACGAACGAAAAGGACGGACTCGGCAGTATGGTCGCGGATTTCGTCGTTAAGTAAGGCCATAAGCGGGCAAATACCTTTTTTGTCTGCTTCTTGAAGCGGGCGAAAATGAAAAAAAGTGGGGACCGGAAAAGTGCGCAAGGATAGCCCGTCGTGCAACAGGCGACTATAAGAAGTGTGCTAATGAACTGGCAGGAGTGTTTCTATTTATTGCAGGGCGTTGCGGACAGACGTAACGCCCGGATTCAGAAAATGCTGTGGCCAGGATTTTTACTTCGCGGTATTCACTTTGCAATCTCCGTAAACATAACCTTCGGTTTGCGTGGCGACAACAAAACTGTCTTTTACGTGAATATACATCAGGTTATCTTGTGCACCGGCTTTCATGGGCTGATTGTCTTTGCCGATGATGTCCGTCAGTTCCGGGCTGGTGACCATTTTGCTGCCATCCGGAGAAAAGCTGAACGTATTACCCGCATCATAGACCTGTGCGTTTTTATTGACGACTTCAGAAACATCGTTGCCATCATCAGACTGCGTGTGGTGCGTTAATACACATTGATACTGAGTGACAGCAGATGCTGAAAACGACGCCAGCACCAGGGTAACCGCCACAAAACTGCCTAACCTGACCATCAGATAAATCCATAAAGTGAGCAAGGGTTCCATGCTATCACTTGTCTGGCTGATAGAAAGAGTCCGGAAAAAAAATATTCACATGCTGAATGACTTAACGGAAATCCACCATCATTGATGATGCCGCCAGTCCCGGATGCGTGTTCACCCCTTTTTTATACTGCCGCTAAGAAAAATCCTGCCTATAATCCGCAGATTGCACTTAAGTGATTAACAAAGGATTGAGATGAAATCGTTCAAAGTACCCGGTATGGAAATGCAGTTACGTTTCCACGAGTTACCAGGGCTGGGTGTGCCGCTGGTCTTTTTACACGGTCTCGGCTGTGCAGCTTCCTGCGATTTTCCACGGGTGGCGACAGATGCTTCCCTGCGCCCGCGTCGCTCGCTGCTGCTGGATTTCGCCGGTTCAGGTTACAGCGATAAACCCGATGATTTCAGCTACAGCCTCCGGGCGCATACTGATTGTGTGATTGCCTGGCTGGAAAGCCTGGGTGTGCCACAGGTCAATTTAATCGGTCACAGCATGGGCGGCAGCATTGCCATTATGGTGGCAGCGCAGCGCCCTGACCTGATCCAGCGCCTGATTGTCGCCGAGCCAAATCTGGATGCCGGCGGCGGCACCTTCAGCCGCGCGGTGACTCAGTATTCAGAAGAAGCATATCTGCGCGAGGGCCATACACATCTGATTGATGTCGCCGTACGCGGGAATAATCACATCTGGGCAGGATGTATGAGCATCGCCTCGCCGCTGGCCATCCACCGTCAGGCGGTCGGGCTGGTAAAGGGGGAAACGGTATCATGGCGCGAACAGCTTTATCAGCTTGAAATGCCTGCGACGGTGTTGTTTGGTGAGTTTTCACTGCCTGAACCGGATGTCGCCGTTTTGCCGCAACATGGTGTTCAGACCGCCATTGTGCCGCAAGCCGGTCACTCGATGATGTGGGAAAACCCGACCGGCGTCGCGGCCGCGATTAATGCCGCGCTGAATACCGGGGCCTTGTAGACCGGAACGCAGAAACAAAAACGAGCTCAAACGGCTCGTTTTTTTCACCTTATTAATAATTAATCGTTTAAAACTCCCCCGGTCAGAATCTTTCTGATGCAGCCAATGACACAACGAAACCTTTGTAACCCTGCCTGAAAAAACTAAATAACAGATTAGTGATCCAGATCAACTAAAACCCGCGCCCCGCAAGGCCTGCAGCGGTGTTTTAAGTCCAATTTTGAGCTGATTTTAGCCAGAAAATGGCGACTCATGCCGTCATGGATGCATTTCATTCCGCAACTCATGCATCTCACTCCACAAATCATCCGCATCCATTCCGCGGACTTATCATAGCCACAGTTAATTGAATCTACTTCGCTCGGGAGAACCCACTATGAGTGACAAATCTGGCATGCAGAACGACAACCGTACCCGCTGGCTGACACTGGCCGGTACCATTCTTACTCAGCTTGCACTGGGTTCCGTTTATACCTGGAGTCTCTTTAACGGTCAGTTGTCCGAAAAACTCGGCGAACCGATCAGCCGCGTTGCGCTGACGTTCGGTATCCTGAGTCTGTGTCTGGCTCTCGCCTCTTCCGTTGCGGGTAAACTTCAGGAACGGTTTGGTGTGCGTGCCGTCACCATCGCCGCCGGTTTACTGATGGCCGCCGGTTTCGCGCTGACCGCCCATTCCGATAACGTCATCATGCTGTACATCAGCGCCGGCGTGCTGGTCGGTCTGGCGGACGGTGCCGGTTACCTGCTGACCCTCACCAACTGCGTGAAATGGTTCCCTGAGCGTAAAGGCATGATTTCAGCCTGTTCAATCGGTGCTTACGGGCTGGGCAGTCTGTTATTCAAATTCGTCTGCGGTCATCTGCTGGCGACGGAAGGTTTGCAAAACACCTTCATGATCTGGGGTGGTGTGGCGATGGTGATGGTGATTGCCGGCGCACTGATGATGAAAGATGCGCCGAAACAGGAAACATCAGCCGTCACCCGTGAGGAAAACACCCTGAACGATAACAGCAACGACAGCCGTGATTTCACCCTGGCCGAAGCCATTCGTGCACCGCAATACTGGATGCTGGCGCTGATGTTCCTGACCGCCTGCATGAGTGGTTTGTATGTGATTGGTGTGGCGAAAGATATCGGTCAAAGCCTGGTTAAACTGGATGCGCTGACCGCCGCCAACGCCGTAACCGTGATTGCGATTGCTAACCTGAGCGGCCGCCTGGTGTTGGGTGTGTTGTCTGACAAAATGCAGCGTATCCGCGTTATCTCTATCGCGCAGATTGTGTCGCTGGCCGGTATGAGCATGATGCTGTTCACCCAGATGAACGAAATGATGTTCTTCCTCTCCGTGGCCTGCGTCGCTTTCAGCTTCGGTGGAACCATCACCGTTTACCCTTCACTGGTCAGCGACTTCTTCGGCCTGAACAACATGACCAAAAACTACGGCCTGCTGTATCTGGGCTTCGGTATCGGCAGCATCTTTGCCTCACTGGTGGCTTCCCTGTTCGGTGGCTTCGCAGTGACCTTCAGCATCATCACTGTATTATTGATTGTGTCATTGGTTCTTTCTGCCACAATTCGCTTACCGAATAAGTCAGAAGAAGCGCATAATACGCTCCAGCACGTGTAACACAGCAGCTGAGCACAGCATAAATGATGAACGGGAGCACAATTAGCTCCCGTTTCTTATGAAGAAAGCATATAAAATCGGCCGCTGAATCACGTACCCTTATGACAAAATGTGAACAGACCGGACACCTGCAAAATGAAACGCATTACCCTCGCTCTTTTTGGCCTGATGATCTCAATGACCACGTTCAACAGTTTCGCTCAGGCTTACCCTTCCAGCGCTCAGGAAGTGGCTTCTGAACTGAACCGTAAAGCCAGCGAAAGCAGCACCAGACCTTCCACAACTATCGATGCCAGCGCGCATAACAAACTGAACGCCCGCACCGATTATTTGAAATAAAACTCGCTTAAGTCACCACACGCCAGTCAGCCCGACGTCAGCGAACCAAAGTGGCGCGCTTGCCGTCAAACGCCCAGCCGCGGATCAGATACTGCATGGCGATCGCATCATCGCGATCTTTGTGCCGCAGGTTGTTGTAACGCTGATGGGCGATGCCGACGGCATCCATATCCAGTTCAACGCCCAGCCCCGGCAGTTCATTCAGCGCCAGTTTACCGTCTTTAATCTGCAACGGGTTTTTGGTCAGATGCTGTCCCTCCTGCCAGATCCAGTGTGTATCAAATGGCGTGATCTCGCCGGGCGCGGCCGCCCCGAGATGCGCCAGCATCGCCAGCGACACATCAAAGTGATTGTTCGAATGACAGCCAAGCGTCAGCCCCCACGCATTACATAATGTGCCGATGGTATTCGCCCCGCGCATCGACCAGTAATGGGGATCAGCCAGCGGGATATCGATCGCATTCAGTTGCAGCGCATGGCTCATCTGCCGCCAGTCGTTGGCAATCATATTGGTCGCGACCGGTAATCCGGTGGCGCGCTTAAATTCCGCCAGCGTTTCACGTCCGGAAAACCCCTGCTCCGCGCCACACGGATCTTCAACGTAAGACAAAATCCCGTGCATGTTTTTGCACAGCGAAATCGCCTGATCCAGCGACCAGGACGCATTCGGGTCCACAGTAATACGCGCCTGCGGGAAGCGTTTTTTCAGTGCCCTGACCGTTTCTATTTCGACTTCACCCGCCTGCACGCCGCCTTTAAGTTTGAAATCTTTAAAACCGTATTTATCCTGTGCCGCTTCCGCCAGTTGCACCACTTTTTCGTGGCTCATGGCCTCCTGATGACGCAGGTGATACCACGGATGCTGCCCCGCCTGCGCCTTTCCTGGCTGATAATCCAGATCGGTTTTCTGCCGGTCGGCAATATAAAACAGATAACCGAGCACCGGCACTTCATCGCGCTGTTTACCGGGGCCGAGCAGTTGCGCCACCGGCTGATTGAGAAACTGCCCCATCAGATCCAGCAGTGCGGTTTCCAGAACCGCGACGGCATTGTGATGACGTTCGAGATCCCACGGCCGGAAGCCCGGCAGCACCGGTTTCGACTGACGGTTTTCCTCCAGATCCCGTTTGTGCAAATCGCTCACCAGCTGATTCATGATGCCAATTTTCTGCCCGACGATATGCGGGATGGCATCATTGAGGATCTTCAGCACCACGCCGGTGGCGGGCGCTTCGCCCACGCCGGTATGTCCGGCACTGTCTTTGAGCACCAGCAAAATACGGGTGAAATAACAGTTATGTGCACCGGCAATGTTCAGCAGCATGCTGTCGTAACCGGCGACCGGAATGACCTGCATTTCGACAATTTTAGGCGTATCAGACATGACGTTTTGGCTCCATTCCCTGCGGGGCGTGATATTCAGGTTGCGTTGGCGTGCGGTGAGTTTTGGTGAAGAACAGCGTGATAGCGGCGAAAACCGAAATTCCGCTGAGGATATACAAACCCGCAGTGGTGCTGCCGGTGGTTTGTTGCAGATAACCAAACACCGCCGGTGCGAAGAAACCGCCGAGATTGCCCAGTGAATTGATCAGCGCAATCCCCGGCGCCACGATGGATGACGGTAGCTGACTTTGCGGGATCGGCCAGAACAATACCGCGCTGGATTTCGTCCCGATACACACCACGCATAGCGCAAATAAACCAAACCACGGACTGCCGACCGTACACAGGCAGGTGCCGATCGCAGCCACAATCAACGCCAGCGCCAGAATGGTTTCGCGACTGCCGCGGAAACGGTCGCTGACGCGGCCAAGAATATTGATGGCGATAATGGCGCAAATCCACGGAACGGAATTCAGCATGCCGATCTGGAAGGGGGAAAGCCCCTGAATGCGGCCGATGATCTCCGGCTGCCAGAACACCAGCGTGTAACCGGTCATGCACATCACAAAGAACAGGAAACACAGGTACGCCATTTTGCCGTCAGTGATCAGCTTCCAGCGCGACTGCCCCTGCGTATGTAAATCACGCGAACTGGATTCCGTGCTCAGCGCATTACTCAGCGCAAGTTTCTCTTCAGCAGTCAGCCATTTTGCCTCTTCAGGTTTCGACACCAGGAAGAATGCCGCCACGATCCCTACCAGCACCGACAGCGCACCTTCGATAAACAGCACCCACTGCCAGCCCGGCAATCCCATAAAGTCATGCAATTCCAGCAGGCCACCGGTAACCGGGCCGGAGAGCAAGTACGCGGCTGCTGAACCGGTGAGGATCAAAGCCGTGGCACGGCCGCGGTAAACATTCGGCACCCATTTGCGGAAATAGAACAGGATCCCCGGGAAGAAACCGGCTTCAGCGACACCGAGCAGAAACCGCAGCACGTAGAATTGCATCGGTGTGGTGACGAAGCCCATGGCAAAGACCACCGCACCCCAGGTGATCATGATGCGCGTCAGCCAGACACGCGCGCCATACTTGTCCATCAGCATGTTGCTGGGAATTTCAAACAGCGCGTAACCGACGAAGAACAGCCCGGCACCGAAACCGAACGCTGCCGTGCTGATGCCTACGTCGGTTTCCAGGCTATGCTTGATGAATCCGACATTGGTGCGGTCGATTTGGTTAATGATCAACATCAGGATGAGCATCGGAATGGTGCGGGCAAAGAATTTGCGGTTTGCACTGCGTACCGCTTTGTTTTCATGACCGTTCATGGTGTTCCCTTAGCGTTGAAATTATGAACAACTGCAACACTAAGTAAGATGTGTACACCGGGATTTACCATTGTGCAGTCGCCCAAGCTTTGATCACCCGCAAGGACTCACTGGCCTTATTACTGCATATTATCAATGCATTAAACGATGTGCATAAGCACAATCATCTCCCCTGCTTCGTCATTGCTTTTGGGCAGATTAGCGAGATGCTTCACAGTTCAGAAAGGGATTTCTCAGACACATTGCTTAAAATAAAAGCACATATTTATCCATATGGATTATATGTTTGTTATAATTGCATCATGAAACAAATGATTGGGACAATTCGTCCCGCACAAGGAGTGTGAAATGAAGGCCACTGCTTTTTGGTTAATGATGGCAGGAGGCTCTGTCGGGATCGGTTATGTGATGGCCCTGATGATGGAACTTCTGTGAGTAAACAGCGTTAGCGACGACGGATAAATAAGGACATTTCATGGCATTTTACAGCCCTAAACGCATCATTCTTTATACTGCCTCTGCGATTGCGCTGCTGGTGATCGTTGGTTTGGTCACGTATTTCACTGTCGGCCATTTAGGCGCATAACGCCTTTCCCTCTGCTTTCTCTTCCTGTGGCGATACTTGCCGTATCGTCGCATAATGCTGCCATTCATTAAGCTATGCGGAAGGATTCATCATGACATACAAAGGATTAATGATTGTTGCCGTGGTTATCGTGCTGGCAAGCATCGGTTCTGAGTCTCTGATACAGAAGGGCATTGCGCTGGCGGACAGCAAAATTGATCAGGTGATTACGCATTATGCGGACAAATAAGGCTTACATCTGCTGGATTAACCTTACCGGGCGATGACAAAACCATACACAAGGTTTGATATCTTAAATCCATCAAATGTTGTGTGATGTCCCTGTGTAATACCCCTGTAGAACCCTGTTATTTTGCCCGCCGCGTGCGGGCTTTTTTTTGCCTGTTTTTCGGCAAAGGCAGCAATTGAGGTTGGATTGGGATCGGGATTGAACACAAAGCTTATTCACGAATAATTCGAGTTGCAGGAAGGCGGCAAGTGAAGGAATCCCGATGAGCTTACTTATGTAAGTGATTCGGGTGAGCGAAGGAAGCCAACGCAGAGTCAGCCCAAAGGATAAAGGGAATTTGCCGGTGCTTTCCCGGCCGTCATATTATGGCGCAAGCGTCCATCGAACACTCCGACATTGCGCGGCCTGAGCACGGCCATTTCATAACAGAAAAAACAACGGGTGAAATAATCCAACTGGCTTTTCTGTTATGGCTCCCGGAAATAAATTCAGAAGCTTATATATAATAAACCCCGGCGTTGGCCAGGGTTTATTTTTGTCATTGATAATGTCGATATTGAAACAATTATTCTGGCTGCTCCGGGTTTAACCCATCTTCGCTATTGCAGAGTGTTTGCCTTCAATATCAGGCGACATTACAGAACGACAACGTTACCCGCTGATGGGCCTTTCTGACCATTTTCGATGGTGAACTCAACGTTCTGACCTTCGTCCAGGGTTTTGAAATCATTGCTCTGGATTGCAGAGAAGTGAACGAACACGTCTTTGCTGCCGTCTGCAGGGGAGATGAAACCGAAACCTTTACCAGCGTCAAACCATTTTACTAAACCAGTCATTTTATTAGACATAGAAAATACCTTCTTCGTTTTTATTTTATGATGCCATAGGGCAATATAGGTCTGTTTTTATTTGAAATACTTATGGATGCATCAGAGAAGGAAATTCGTCGGAGAAAGGATTTGCTATATCACTTGAACCAGGAACTGCTTTACTAAAATGTCTTACATAAATAGGTCTTAACCACAAACCGTTGACGCTATTTACACACAGGCGGATTTATTAAGCAAGCTTTTATTTCAACAGGATTATATTACCGGCGGATTTATTCCAACCGGAAATATCGCTCAGGCCGCCCGTGACAACGGCTGTAGCCCGATTAAATAATGAGAAAGCATGCCCGGTTCCGGCAGGCTTTAAGAATCATCCTCCCGCTCTTTTCATGCAATCCGCACGACGACCGTCTACCCGCTTAGCAAACCAGGCGGTAGTCAGCTTGCGGGTAATCTTCGGACTTTCCAGCGTGATACCCGGTAGCATTTCCCGTGGTTGTCTTTTTCCGGTGGTTTTATCCGCCAGCGCGAAGACCTGCTTGTAGAGCCGGGTCTCTTCAAACTCCAGTTGTTCGCCCTTCTCCAGTGCCTTACGGATGGCCGAATTGCTGATGTCCAGACGTTTGCTCAGTGTGCGTACCGCCAGCTCTGTGCCGCCCGGTTTATCAGTGCCGTAGTTAATCAGGTCACCGTCCAGTGCCAGCGGAATGCCTGACACTTTACTTACCGCACTCTGGAATGCGGCGTTGCGGCTGGCATACCAGCCAGCATTAAAGTCGGCAAAGCGGTATAACGGCTGAGTGTAATTCGCCGGATACCCCAGCAGATGTTTGACGCCAAAATACACGCCGCCGCGGCGGCTAAACACTTCATTGCGGATTGAATCCTCAACTTTATACGGATAGCCTTTGGCGTTTTGCTCGGCAAACGCAATGCTGACCTGCATCGGCCCGCCGGTATGCACCGGATTCAGATTACCGAACAGCTTCTGCCCCATCGGCACCATATCAATGAAATCATCAAAAATCGCACTCAGCTGTTTCTCGGTTTTTACGTTATCCAGCCGCTCGCTGTAGGATTTGCCGTTCGGGGATTTCAGCAACAACGCGGTGTGCACCAGGAAATTGGGCACATGAACCGCATCGGCGCGCCGGTCAATCTCTTTCCACGCAATTTTGCTTAATCCCGGCACCGGTGCGTCGGCGTTGAAATTGGATTCCTGCTGCGCCACCGCCAGCACAGAACAGATATTTTCGGTGGTTGCCGGAATGTTCTGCGTGGTGAAAGCGGCGGTAATATCGGTCGCCCAACCTTTTCTGTCGGGGGCTGATGTCGGCATCAGCCGCACGATATCCGCTTTCACGTCATGCGGATTTTGCACCGGCGTTGCGCTTTTTTTCGTCGAGGTACACCCCGCGAGGATCATCATGGCCAGCACCGGCGCAAACTTTTTTATCGAAAATAACTTATGCTTCAAAGTGATACATTCCCTGAATAAATGACTCTGAGAGTGACGTTAGCGAAGATAGCTATGCTGATCTAGCAAAAAATTATCTTTATGCGTTAAGGTTAAGGCTCTGATGATGGAGATAAAGGAACAAGGAAATGATGCACTCAGCGCCCCGCTTACAGACCTCACACCGCGTATTTTTGCTCCCTTTTATGATGTTGCTGATGATTGTTGTCCTCAGCGGCTGCGGTGATAAAGAACCCGCACAACGCAAAGCCTTTATAGACTTTCTTCAGTCGCGGATCCTCGATAAACCCGTGCTGGCCGTCCCGCAACTGACCGAAGCGCAGAAAAAAGAGTTTGGCGATTACACTAAAGATTACGCGATTATCACCGGTTTTCATCATCAGATGAATATCGAACTGGATTCTTCGCTGGTGCCGGTTTTTGCCGGTATGAACGGCGTAAACAGTGTCAGTAACCTGCTTGAGCAGCGCGATGATCTGAAGAAAATGGCTGACAGCAGTGAACGATGGAAAGAGAAAATCGTGCTGCTGAAAACCCAGGCCGATACGCAGCATGCAGCGCTGAAACAGCCGGAAGACCTGAAGAAGGTTTACGATCAGGTGTATGAGAAAACCATCGTTAAACCGTCAGCCGTCACTGAGCAGGTGTTTGATTTATTGCCGCAGGTGCTGAACCTGATTGTAGCGAAGGCCGACTTCATCAAAAGTCAGGGCAAAAACGTCACCATCACCGGCAACCGTCTGCAATTCGCCAACCAGAAACAACTGGATAAATACAACGCCATCCAGCAACAACTGGTTCCGCTGAATGCGCAACTGATGCAACTCAGCCGTCAGATGCAGCAAATGGTGCGTTAATCCACCAGACAAAGACCCGCCCGCCGTAAGACGGTTTTTTCATTGCGGTGCTTTTGTTATGGTGTGCGGCAATTAAATAAGGAGACACCTATGAATGACGAGACCCTGAACAAACGTGTTGACCAGCTTGAGCGCGTAAACCGTGAGCTGCTGGTGCAGATTTCCGCCATGCGTCTGCTGTTTGGCAGCGTGGGGAATGTGCTGAATGCCAGCCAGGAAAATGCGTTCACCCTCGCGGTCAATCAGGCGCTGGAAGCCAACCGTGCAGATGTCGCCAATCAGGCCGATCTGGATGATGCCTCACGCAAATTCCGCGAAGACGTCTTCAAATGCACTGAATCCCTGCTGCCGGGTTCACGCTAAGTCAAAGCTCAGGCGCGATGCCTGAGCCTTTTCTCATCCTTCTGGCTGACCGTTTAGCCTCATCCAATCTACAAATTCACCACGCAGTTACGCCCTTTATTTTTGGCCTGATACAGCGCTTTATCCGCAGTTTTCAATGCCCCGTCAATATTGGCTTTTCCGGGATAGAACAGGGTAACGCCGAGTGAAATCGTGACCTGACCGGCCCCCTCAAACTGCTGCATTTCAACCTGCTTGCGCAAACGCTCGGCCAGCCCGGTGGCCTGCGTCAGTGACGCGCCGGGCAGCAGCAGTAAAAATTCCTCGCCACCCATGCGACACAGCAGATCGCCTTCCCGCGAATTACTCAGAATGTGGCGCGCCAGTTGGGTGATCACCCTATCGCCCACGTCATGTCCGAAAGTGTCGTTTACTTTTTTGAAGTGATCGATATCGAGGGTGATGACTGCAACGCGCGACGATTCCTTTAGCTGTTTATCCACCGCCTCATAAAAACCGCGCCGGTTCAGCAGCCCGGTCATCGGGTCGGTATGGGCTTCGGTACTCAGTTGTTCGATACGCTGATGCAACAACCGTATCCCCTGCAACATCACCGTTTTCAGCTTCGATGCTTCGTAATACCAGGCATTGATCTGCTGAATTTCCTCGGAGACATCATGTGAGTCCATGGTGTCAGCCTTTGAGGCAAGCTGTCGCAGCGGCCGCGAAATATAGCGCGTCAGCAGCCAGATGCAGATGAACACCAGAATGACGATCGGCAACGTGTAGATCAAAACCTGCATCATTACGTGATACAGCAGCATCACATCGGCTTTCGCCGGATGCAGCACCAGCACCGTCCAGCCCGCCACCTCCACCGTAGAGAAACCCGCCAGAGATTCTTCGCCTTGCAGGTTTTCCATACGCAAAAAACCCTGCTCCCGTCCGCCCAAAAGTGCCTTGTTCACATGCCCCTGTGGCGCGCTTTCACTCCAGCCTGACGCGTCGCGATACAACACGTCGCCTTCACGGTCGATGACATAGATATAGGCGTCTTTACGGTAATTGCGGGCATTAATCAGCGTATCCACAATGCTGCCTTTGCTCAGGTCAATTTCGGTGGCCAGATACCCGAGATAGCCGCCACGCGCATTACGGATGGGTGAGGAAAGCACAATGATGTGATTATTCTGTGGAGTGAGAAAGGGGGAACTGAGCACCGGATTTTGCGTTTTCAACGCAGCGGTATTGGCATCAGACACCAGTTTTAAACCGACCATCGCCGCAGAGTTTCGTGAAGCCGCACGCACGACGCCGGTGGTATCCACCACCAGCACCGAGCTGAAGCGCTTACTTTGCAACTGCAAACGATCGGCTTCTTCAGTCAGTGCATCAACATTGTTAAACCGCTCGCCGAGTAAATCGGCGCTATAGGCCACCTGCTTGTTTGCGGCATTGAAAAACAAATCAGCCGTCAGCGACAGTCGCGTGGCGAACGACTGACTCGCCCTGAGGGAGGATTCGGTAAGGAGCTTCTTCTCTACCTGAAAAATTGCCAGATAACTGCTGAGCAAGGTGACAAGCGTACTCACCAGTGCAAGAAGCAATATCAGTCTCTTAAGATTAAATGCAAACCGCCGCTGCTGATCCATTCTCTGTCCGTTGAGCTAATGACCCTGAATATTACAGAGGATAGCAGTATGTCCGGCAAGGGTTTTGATATGTCTCAGTCAGGGCAGTTTTGCTTACGATTAACACGGGCGCTTTAGCAGCATTTTTTCCGGATCAGAGCTTGCGTATTAACTTCTGTAAACGCGCCTTCTGCCAGCGCTCCACCGATCCGCGAAAAACAAAAATGCGTAACCCCCGCAACAACACAATGCCGCCCCAGATACACAGGGGCCAGACGAACCAGACTGAATCCGGCGAGGTGTAATGGTTTATCGCGAACAGACCGGCGTTGACCACCGCCCACAACAGAACGGAACGATAAAAACTGCTTTCTTCCGCTACCTGATATCTGGCTTTTTCTATCTGGTCGTCAAGCGCCTGCCCTGAAGCACTGCCCGTTTTCGCATCGTTTTCTGTCAGTTCAGAAACCTTGATATCAAAGGCTGCTGCGATAGCGCCGAGGGTTTCGAGGCTGGCCTGCTCACCATTTTCGATACGCTGCACCGTGCGCACGCTCAGTGAGGAAAGTTCTGCCAGTTGTTCCTGAGACCATGCCCGGGAAATGCGAAGTTGCCTGATTTTGCTCTGATTCATAATTTTTACCTGTAGAGTGAATGTTGAACACCCAATCAGCATGCAACGCAGGATCGGAAATCAACACGACAGCAACCTGACACGGACACGACAGCAAACTGACAGTATTAAAAATCAGAAGGTTAGCCGGTAAAATTTACTGTCTACCGCCATCAGCGGGAAGGCTGGCGGCAGATCTGGCACCGTGACTTCCTTAAAACCGTTCTTTTCATAAAAGCGATGCGCCGCCAGAAACTTGTCTGTCGTGCCGAGAAAAATATCTTTCACATTTTTCTCCCGGGCATGATGCAGCAACGTGTTGAGTAACAATGTGGCCACGCCGTACTCCCTGCCACGAAAAGGCGCGCTGACAAACATTTTGCGCAGTGCTGTCTGCGCATTACCGATATCTTTCAGTCCCAGCGTGCCCACGACTTTCCCTTCATAGCGGGCAACCCAGAAATCCCCGGCGCCGCGCTGATAAAATTGCGGAATGTCATGCAGATCAGGCTGCTGTTCTTCGGTGATGACAATGCCAAATTCCTGATTCTGGATCGGTAAAATCACATCCACCACACCGCGCTGATCGGCGGCAGAAAAGCGTTCAATTAAGACAGAATGACTCATCACACACTCCCTTAGTTAACAACAGATTTAATGAGGACATAGCAGCGCCAGCTCGGGATTTTCAGGGAAAACCCGTTCACTGAGAAAATCAATAAACACCCGCAACTTCGGCGTCATATAACCGCCGGAGGGCCATAAAATGTAAAAATCACCGCTGCGCTTCACGTAATCATCCAGCACGGTCACCAGTTGCCCGCCCGCCAGCTCCTTGCGGATACTGAAATCAGGCAGACAGGCGATGCCCAGCCCCTGCAGGGCAAAACATTGGCGCGTTTCAATATTATTGCAAACCATCGATACCGGCAGCGATAAATCCTGATATTCCGGCAGCGGCCATGGTTCGAGCTTTCCGCTATTAGGAAAGCGAAAATGCAGACAACGGTGTTCAACCAGTTCCTGCGGCTTCGCAGGTGTACCATACTGTTCAAAATAATCCGGCGCGCCGACCAGTAAATGATGAAAAGTACCCAGCTTGCGCATCGACAATCGCGAATCAGCCAGTTGGCCGGTGCGCACCACGGCATCAAACCCCTCTTCCACCACATCAACGATGCGATCGGTGAAATCCAGATCCAGCCCGATATCAGGATAACGACGCATAAACTCGCCCAGCACCGGCAAGAGTAGCGTGCTGACCTGAGGCAAGCTCAGCCGCAACCTGCCGCGCGGACTTTCCGCCAGTTGCGACAGCTCGCTTTCTGCCGCCTCGAGTTCCGCCACGATGCGCCGGCAGCGTTCGAGGAACAGCGTCCCTTCGACGGTCAGCGTCACGCTGCGGGTGCTGCGGTGAAACAGCCGCACATTCAGCCTGGTCTCCATGCGCGCAATGCTTTTACCCACCGCCGACGCCGATACGCCTAAAATTCGCCCGGCTGCCACAAAACTGCGGGTTTCTGCCACCTGTACAAAGGTATTCAGGCTACTGAGATTTTCCATTACTGCCCCCGATTACGGACATCATCGTCCGTATATTATGGAAACCTACCCTACTTTTTCCTCACTGAGGAGATCTCTATCGTGATTTAACACTTTCTGAAGCTGAGATATCCCATGAATTCCACTGCGTTGAAATCCCGACTTGATTGCGTTATCGCTCAGGCGATTCAGTCACAAAGACTGATCGGTGCCGTTGTCATGGTCGCCCTTCACGGCGAGGTGGTTTACCACCAGGCTGCCGGTTTTGCCGACCGGGAAAGCCACCAACCGATGACTGAAAATACGCTTTTCCGTCTGGCATCGGTCAGCAAGCCGATTGTGTCCACCGTGGCAATGGCACTGATCACCCAGGGGAAGCTGGCGCTGGATGACGATATTCAGACAGGGTTGCCGCAGTTTCGCCCTACCCTGCCAGACGGACAACCGGCACGCATCACGGTGCGGCAGTTATTAAGTCATACCGCCGGGCTGAGTTACCGCTTTTTTGAGCCGGACGAAAACGGCCCTTATGCCCGCGCAGGGGTTTCTGACGGAATGGACAGCAGCAGCATTTCGCTGGCGGAAAATCTGCGACGTTTATCGGACGTGCCTTTGCTGTATACACCGGGCACGTCGTGGGGGTATTCGCTGGCCGTGGACGTGCTGGGCGCAGTGCTGGAACAGGTCTGCAAACAACCACTCGCTGAAGTGGTAAAAACGCAACTGACCGACCCGCTGAGCATGCATGACACCGGTTTCTTCGCACATGACCCGGCGCGGCTGGCTACGCCGTATGTCAGTGATGTGCCACAGCCCCATCGTCTGCGTGAAGGCGAAAAAGTCGCCGCTTTCGACAATACCGTGGGAATTGAATACTCGCCTTCGCGCGCACTCGATGCTCAGGCTTATCCTTCCGGCGGCGCGGGTATGGTCAGCAGCGCGGCTGACGTACTGAAGATGCTGGAAATGTTGCGTCTCGGCGGCGCTCCGTTGATCTCGTCCGCGCTGGTCGATGAAATGGGACGGGATCAAACTCGCGGAGCCGAACTGCCGGAATCCCCGGGTCTGGGCTTTGGTTTAGGTTTTTCGGTATTACGTGACCCGCAGGCTGCCGCTTCACCGGAATCAACCGGCACGTGGCGCTGGGGCGGGGCTTACGGTCATTCCTGGTTCGTTGACCGTACCGCCGGACTGAGCGTCGTTGCCTTGACCAATACCCTGTATGAAGGCATGTCTGGCACGTTCGTCACTGAACTGCGCGATGCGGTGTATGGAGCGCAGTCATGAATTCCCCTGCCTTGAAATCTCCCCTGCCACTTTCAGCTTTACTGGCGATGGCACTGACCGGCTTTATCGCCATCATGACCGAAACCTTGCCCGCCGGATTGCTACCTCAAATTGCAGCGGATCTTAATGTGTCACCGGCGATGGCCGGGCAACTGGTGACGCTGTATGCCGCCGGTTCGCTGATGGCCGTCATCCCGCTGGCGGCACTGACACGGGGCTGGAACCGCCGCACTGCGTTGCTGACGGCAATCTTTGGCTTTCTGATTTTTAATACCCTCACCACCTTCTCGACGAATTATGTCCTGACGCTCTTCGCCCGCTGGGTGGCCGGCGCGGCGGCAGGGCTGGCGTGGGGGTTACTGGCCGGTTATGCACGGCGGATGGTCCCGGTGCATCAGCAAGGGCGTGCGTTGTCGGTGGCGATGGTCGGCACACCTCTGGCGCTATCTGTCGGCGTTCCGCTGGGCACCTGGATGGGTTCCGCGCTCGGATGGCGCATGGCATTTGGCGTGATGTCCGCCATCACATTGCTGCTGATTGTCTGGGTGGTGAGAAAAGTACCGGACTATCCGGGGCAGGCCGCAGGGGAACGCCAGCCTTTAAGACAGGTAATGATGATGCCCGGCGTGCGCAGTATTCTGATGGTGATCCTGCTGTGGATGCTGGCGCACAACCTGCTTTATACCTACATCGTGCCGTTCCTGCGCCTGTCCGGGCTTGATGCACGGGCCGATCAGATATTGCTGGTTTTCGGCCTCGGCGCGCTGGCAGGCATTGGTATCACCGGCATGCTGGTGGATAAACATTTGCGGCGCACCCTGCTGGTCAGCCTGATAGCCTTTGCCCTGCTATCACTCGTGCTGGCGCTGAGCCGCTTTTCGCCGCTGACCGTGACATTGTGTGTCGCGCTGTGGGGGCTGACGTTTGGTGGTGCAGCAACCTTGCTGCAAACGGCGATTGCTGACGCTACCGGTGAACATGCCGATATGGCGCAATCGATGGTGGTCGTGGCGTGGAATCTGGCGATTGCCAGTGGTGGGGTAACCGGTGGGATCCTGCTGGAAACCGCGGGCATTGCAGTCTTTCCGTGGGCCATGCAGTTGCTTATCGTCGCCGGGCTGATTATTGCCGTTTGCGCCCGCAAGAACGGTTTCCGCCCGGGAGCCCGTCATGAAGAAATAGCACTAATGCCGGAGGAGCAGAAACGGGATCAAAGTTTCGAATCAGGCGAAAAGGTATAATCTCTAAACCTTTCCGGAACCAGAATGCTGAAGCCGCTCCCGATGCGGCTTATTCTCGCAAAGTAAAAATCAGGCAATTCAGAATCAATGGGAATCATGGAAGTACGCAATAAAGCCGTTATACTTTTGTCAGTTATTGCCATCGCAGCCTTACTGTTGATGGCGTTTGAATGGCTCACCGATCAGACCGTTCCTGAACTGAAAGAACATGTTGTCCACTATGTTGATCAGCACATGGCGCACTCAATGTCCGGATTGCAGGAGGAGAAATGGTAACCAAACGGATGATGACCAAGCACTGGAAAATGGTCGTAGTACTGCTGTGTATCTGTGGCGCACTGATGCTGTTACGCTGGGCGGCGATGATCTGGGGGTAAAGTATTGCAAATTATCCCGCTTAAAACTGCTTAAATAAGCATCATTCCGGTCAGAGGGTTGAAACCTTCCGCTACGCGAGCCAGAATATCCTGAGTGATTTTTAAGAGCCCGTTCTCCCGTTTATGAAAATACTAAAACCTCGTCGTCCGCATGGGCGATGGACTTATTACATCATGCATGAAGACATTCTGTGGCCCTGCCCGGTTCGCTGGGAGTGGGAGAATGGCTACGGTGGCTGGCTGCCTTTTTATTACTCACCGACGCTGGAATTTGTGGCTGGCGATCCGGACAAAGCCACCAAAGTGGCGGGCAACAAGGCCCGCACGCTACATAAACTCGTCAGAATTCATGAGCACGAATGCTGATTTTCGTCTTCAGGTATGCGTTACGCGCTTTCGATTAATCCGCTGGCACGTAACACCCGACGCTTCACCGCATCCGGTAAAACGGCATTCATTCCCCCGACACATCCCAGACTGAACCAGTGACGCGCACGGGTAATGCCGGTGTAAATCAGCTCGCGCGTGAGGATCGGACTGAGATTCTCCGGCAGCAGCAGCGCGGTATGGGTAAATTCGGATCCCTGTGATTTGTGCACCGTCATGGCAAATACGGTTTCCACCGCCTGCAAACGCCCCGGCATCACCCAGCGGATATCCTGCGTACCGTCTCCGGCCAGAAACGCCACTCGCAGGGTCGGCACCACAGTACCATCGGCAAGACGATGCGGGATCTCCAGCGTGATGCCGATATCGCCGTTCATCAGACGCTGGCTGTAATCATTGCGGGTCACCAGCACCGGACGCCCCGGATACCAGCCGATCGACGCCTTAAGCAACCCTTCCTTTCGCAAGATGTCGGCGATGCGCTGATTCAGTTCTTCCACACCCCAGCGCCCGCCACGTAAGGCGCACAGCAGCTGGAACTGGCTGTAGGCCAGAAGCACTCTGGCCGCCCAGCGGTTGAAGGCTTCCGGCGGTTCATTGTCTGCCGGTCGCGCCTGGATCATCACGTTGAGATAATGTTGATAGCCGACCGGAGGTTCTACGCCTTCGCGTCTGGCCGCCGCCGGGAACTGCTTCGTGCCGCCCTTCACCACCCAGTCGCGCAGTTCAGCATCATCGTCAGTGCTCAATGTCAGTTGCGCCAGGTCAGCGTATCCATGTTTCCAGACCTGTTTCAGCGCTTTCACATCCCCGTCATTTACTGCTTCCGCTAACTGACCAATGCCGCTTTGTGCATCAAAACGGTAACTGTGGCGCAGCATCACTACAGCCTGATCCATCGCCGTACCCTGGGGATCAACCAGCGAATCCGGGACCTGTTCGCCGGTCACGCTTTGCAACCAGTCGCGGGTATGCGGCAGATAATGGCCGCCGTTGGCGCGCTGACATAACTCGCTCAGTAATGCCCCCGCCTCCACCGACGCCAGTTGATCTTTATCGCCGAGCAGGATCAGACGCGCCTGTTCCGGGAGTGCCGCCAGCAACGCGGCCATCATTTCCAGATCGACCATTGACGCTTCATCAACCACCAGCACATCCAGCATCAGCGGGTTGCCCGGATGATGGCGAAAATGCCGCGTATCGGGGCGGCTGCCGAGCAGACGGTGCAGTGTCACCACATCGGTGTTGATACTTTCTCGCACCGCATTACCGTTGCCGAGCGCACTGAGATCCAGCTTCGATACCGCACCGGCAATTGATTCATTGAGTCTTGCTGCCGCCTTGCCGGTCGGCGCGGCCAGTCTGATGCGCAGTGGCTGACCATTTTCCTCCAGCGCCAGCGTCTGTAACAACGCCAGCAGACGCACCACCGTGGTGGTTTTACCGGTGCCCGGCCCGCCGGTAATAATGCTGAACGCACTGCCCGCCGCCAGCGCGCAGGCCAGTTTCTGCCAGTTGGCGATATCAGATTTCGCATCCGCCGGGAATAACGCCGTCAGCGGCGCACGCAAAGATTCCACCGGCAAAGTGTGCAGCGCACTGCGCGCCAGACGTTGTTCAATTGCCGCCCGCACATTCTGTTCGTACTGCCAGTAACGGCGCAGATACAGCCGCTGGCCGGTCAGCACCAGCGGCGAATTACCTTCGTGGTGTCCGACCAGCGTCGGGTGCACCAGCGCCGCCAGCCATTCCTGCAAACTCAGGTCGTCGAGCACGGCCGCCGGACGGATCACCGCGCCGTCAGCGTGATCGCCTTCCGGTGGCAGCGAGAGTGAGAATGCACTGTCATCAAGCGTGGCCTGCAAATCCAGACACACATGACCGCGCCCTAACTGATAGCTGGTCAGTGCGGTCGCCAGCAACAATAACGGATGCGCGTCCGGCGCTTCTTTTGCCAGAAACGTCACCAGTGCGCGATCGAGTTCGCGCAGCCAGCCACATTCCACCCAGCTCGCCAGCAGTTGTGCGATATCTTCACGGCTGTTGATTTTCATGCGTGTTCCTCCGTGCCGCTGAACAGAGCGTCGAGTTGTTCCATTAATGCTTTGTCCGGCCGCTGAACGCAGACGCCGTTACCCGGCGCGTGGCTGCCGCGCAGGAATAAATACACCGCGCCGCCGATATGCCGGTCGTAGTCATAATCCGGTATGCGGGATTTCAGCAGACGATGCAGCGCAAACAGATACAGCGAGAACTGCAAATCGTAGCGGTGCTCGCGCATTGACTGCGTCATATTTTCCTGGTCATAACCGCTGGCATCGTCTCCGAGCCAGTTGGATTTATAATCCAGCACGTAATAACGCCCGTCATGTTCAAACACCAGATCGATGAAGCCTTTCAGCATGCCGTTGAGATCTTCCGCCAGCAGCGGCGCACGCTCCGCGCCCTCAAGCGTGTATTGCTGAACCAGCTTGTCGAGGCGAACAGTTGAGACCTTTGTCAGCGAGAACCAGAACTCCATTTCAACCTGATAAGGCGGCAGTTCCGCCAGCGTGAAGGTTTCACCGTCCGGCAGGGCTAACGGCTGCGTCAGTAACGCGGTCAGCCAGCCGGAAAGCGGTACGATCCACTTTTCCCAGCCGCGCGTATTACAACGCCGCGCAACCTGATCGGCGATTTTCGCCGGATCCTTCGCCAGTGCCGCAAACCCTTCGTCGCCCGCCCATTCCAGCAAACCGTGCAGGAAATTACCCGGCGCAGGACCGCGCGGAAACGCATACAAATTCTCACCGGTCATCGGTTGCAAAAGCCCGGGCACCGGCTCTTTGTCTTCCACAAATACTTTCTGATCTTCTAAATAGCTGTCCTGAGCTGCGCTTTCGATCTCACCCCGAGGTTCCCGGTTCAGGGTCTCCGGCACCATGTAGGTGCCTGCCGGTGCGATTTGCAGGCCGGAGAAACTCGACACCCACCAGCGCGGCCCTTTATGCGTTCGCAGCGGAGGACGCGGCCCGAGTTCCGGTAACAACTGCTCACTGCGATAGATTGCGCCATCCGTAACAGGCAGCGGCCAGGCGCGAATAGTGTCTGTCTCCAGTGCCTGCAAACTGGCGGGCAGCGCATCCGCATCGATCGCGTCGCCGCCGTGGAACAGATAGCCGGAGGCGCTCTTTTCGAACTCTTTCAGCGGTGCCATGCCCAGCCACAGCGCGTAACGCGAGCGGGTCATCGCGACGTAGAACTTACGCAGGTCTTCCCCCAGACGCTCGCGATCGGCCTGCACCAGTTGTTCATCCGTCGCGCTCAGCGCCACTTCCAGTTCACCTTCTGCCGTGTGCCATTTCAGCGGTGAGTCCTGTTTTTTCACCGCGCGGAAAGCACAGGCGAAAGGCAGGAATACCAGCGGATATTCCAGCCCTTTGGACTTATGCACCGTGACCACTTTCACCAGTTCAGCATCGCTTTCGAGACGCAGTTTGCGCGCATCACCCCCCTGATGTTCATCCTGACACTGTTCCGCCAGATAGCGGATCAGCGCATGCTCGCCGTCGAGCTGAACGCTGGCCTGTTGCAGCAGTTCAGAAAGATGCAGCAGGTCGGTCAGCGCACGTTCGTCACCACGGCCGAGCAGACGGCGCGGCACGTCGAATTCCCACATCAGGCGGCGCAGCATCGGCAGAATGCCCTGTTTGCGCCAGCAGGTACGCAGCGCCTGAAACTGCTGAACGTAGCGCTCCCACTCGTTTTCATCCTGATTGAGCCGGTCCAGCGCTTCCCAGCTCAGGTTCAGCGAAGGTGTCGCGAGGGCCGCGCGCAGTAACCGGTCGTTTTCCGGCGCAGCACAAGCCGCCAGCCAGTATTGCAATTCGCCCGCCTGCGCACTTTCAAAAATCGATTCTTTATCGGAAAGATACACACTGCGCACGCCGCGTTTCGACAGCGCAACGCGCACTGCGGTCGCTTCCCGCCCGGTGTTCACCAGCACCGCGATATCGCCGGGCATTACTGGCTTCAGCGTTTCGCCGGGCAGGCCAAAACCGGCAGAACCTTGCTGGCCGAGGCGCAGCAGGCGAACAATTTCCGTGGCGCAGCCGTCGGCCATCATCTGGACATACTGGTTTCTCGGCAATACTTCCGTCTGATTCTCCGGATACCACAGCGTCAGCGCAGCGGCTTCGGCATCATCAATTACCAGCGTATCGGCGCGTCCTTTGGCTTCTACCGGCAGGAACGGCACCTGATTTTCAGCGCCGCGCCGGAACAGGAACGCGCCCTCGCCGGACTTGCGATTTTCGGCCAGTTCAAACACCTGATTCACTGACGCCACCATCGCGCGGGTAGAACGGAAGTTGGTCGCCAGCGTGTAGTGGCGGCCGCCGGTATCACGACGGGCGCGCAGATAAGTATAAATATCGGCACCACGGAAGGCGTAAATCGCCTGTTTCGGGTCGCCGATCAGGATCAGACCCTGCTCCGGCGCATTTTCCGCCACACGGTAAACGGCGTCGAAAATACGGTATTGCAGCGGATCGGTATCCTGAAATTCGTCGATCATCGCCACCGGGAATTGCGTACGGATGATCTCCGCCAGCCGCGCGCCGTTGTCACTGCTGAGCGCAGCGTCCAGACGGGTCAGCAAATCGTTGAAACCCATTTGCGCGCGCTTTTGCTGCTCGAGGTCAAAACGATTTTTTATCCAGCGGCAGGCATGTTGCAGTAAACCGCTGCGGGCATCCGGCAAACTTTCCAGCCGGGTTTTCAGGGTTTCCATTGCCGAAATGGCCGGATGGACGGGCGCAACGCCCTGCTTCCAGCCTTCGTCTAGGCCTGCCGGTGTCAGGCGGGTCCAGCCGGTTTTGAGATCCGGGATTATTTCGTCGCTGGTCGCCCAGGCGTGGAGTTTATCCAGCCACGGATTGAAATATCGCGCCTGAATTTTCCCATTCACCGCTTTCGCTGCTACCGCGCCTTCGAGCATTGTGCGCAGTTCCTGCGTCCATTGCGGCCAGTCTTGTTTCAGCGCCGCCAGTTCCGCCGCTTTCAGGTTATTCACCGTTTCACATACTTCGGCAGGCGTCTGATCTGAGCCTAACTCTCCGGCATATTCCAGCAGCGGCATCACGCTGCGGTGTAAGTCTTCCGGTGAGCGCCACCAGCCGCGCAACATACGGATTTCCTGCTCACCGAGAGGGAAATAGAAACTGCGCCAGTAATCGCGCACCACGTTCATCAGCAGTTCGGTCTGGTCGGTTTCCAGCGTCTGGGTAAACAGGCTGTCGCTGTCGAATGCGTGCTCGCCAAGCATGCGGTTACACCAGCCGTGAATAGTGGAAACGGCGGATTCATCCATCCATTCCGCCGCCAGTTGCAGCTTGCGGGCACAGCCCGGCCATTGCTCCGGCGTATATTCCGCACGCAAATTTTGCAAAAATTCGTCGCTGTCATTTTCCGCGTCAGGATTTCCTAAAAAATACCCCGCCGCTTGCGATAAACGCGCACGTATGCGATCGCGCAGTTCTTTGGTTGCGGCATCGGTAAAGGTCACCACCAGAATTTCCGGCGGCGTCAGCGGGCGGCTGAAGGCGTTATCGCCGCCGTGCCCGAGCACCAGCCGCACATACAGCGCGGCGATGGTGAAAGTTTTGCCGGTACCCGCGCTGGCTTCAATCAGGCGGCTTCCCGTCAGCGGAAAGTTCAGCACATTCAATGCTGATGGCAGACGTTGTTCCGTCATTCCTTGTCTCCTTTCTTACTGCGGGAAAGATAATTGATCAGCGGTGCCAGTAGCACATCGGCCAGCCGGGCAAATTCACCGTCAGACCAGAGTGCGGCAAAGTCCGGCCACGCGCGGGCCAGGTACGCATTGCTGTCACGCTCACCAAATTTCATGTTGGCCGGATCGTGATTTTCGTAGCTGTCGCGGGCGGCAAGCCAGGCATCGCTGTCCGTTGCGCTGTGCGCCGTGCCCTCTTTTTTCAGCCAGACAAAGGCGGTTTTTACCGCCAGCGGCAACGGCCGCAACTGCCCGATTTTCCACGTTTCAATCAGCGTGTCCCACAGTTCGCGCGCATAAGCGATCTCCAGCGGCGGTAATTCGGCGGTGCCGTTTTTGCTGACGATAAAGGTGTGCATTGGCTGTCCGTCAAGATGCCCCGCAAGATGCGCAACCCAGTAAGGCAGCAGCCGGTCAAAGCGGTAAGCGCGATCTTTTATGATGCCGGTACTTTCCAGCACCACGCGGGCACGGCCGCCCGCAGCATTTGCCCGCAGTTCGCTCAGCCAGTCGGAGAACATCACACCACCGGTTTTATCTTCCAGCGCCTCATTCGCCAGCGGCTGAGGCCATGCATCGAGAACCTGCTGATAGCTGGCAAACAAGGTATCCATCGGTTCGGCCAGATCGTCACTCAGCACCGCAGCAAATTCGCCCGGTGCCAGCTCGCCGCGTCGTTCAATACGTTCGAGTTGCTGACGTAAAACGTCCTGACGCGAAACGCCCGCTTCCAGCGCCCATTTTTGCGCGCGGATCAGCTCATCCTGCAACCGCCAGTTTTCCAGCGCATTGATGTCGAACGGCTCCTGATCTTCGCTGCCCGGATCTTCCAGCTCAAAGTAGATATTCAGCCGCTGGCGGAAGAAACTGCGCACCGGATCCGACAGGAAATCCGACAACTGACGCAGCGTCAGTGCGCCTTCCTGTTCCACCGGTTGCAGCGGTTGCGCTGCCACGGCAGCGGCTTCCGCTTCCAGCCCGGCGCGCCATTCGTGCGCATAACTGAACAGCGGGCTGCCCTGACTGAAATAGTCGCGGTTGAACGGTTGCAGACGATGTTCGGTGGTCAGGGCGTGCAGTAAATCTTCGCCACTTTGTGCTTTCCAGCCTGCCGCCAGATGGTCGCGCAACTGCGCCACCAGCACCGAAGGCGGGCGCTCGGTGTTGTCATGAATGCTGCGCCCCACCCAGCTAATGTGTAAGCGTTCACGCGCAGAAAGCAGGGCTTCGAGGAACAGATAACGGTCATCTTCACGGCGTGAACGGTCGCCCGGGCGGTAATCGCGCCCCATGAGGTCGAAATCCATCGGTACACGGTTACGCGGATAATCACCGTCGTTCATCCCCAGCAGATGCACGTGGCGGAAAGGAATGGCACGCATCGGCATCAGCGTGGCGAACGTCACCGCGCCGCCGAAAAACGGCTGGGTCAGACCCGACTGGTCGAACTGCGCCAGCCAGTGATCGCGAACCACCGACAGCGGCAGTTCGGCCTGTAAATCTACGCTTTCACAGGCTTCGAGCCAGATTTCCAGCTCACCGTGCAGACGCACTAAAATAAAGCCATCTTCACCGTCATCCTCGCTAAAGTATTGAGAAAGGATATGACGCAGACGCCTGCCCCACTCCTGCGGAGGCGCAGGTTCACGTAGCTGACGCCAGGTGTCATCCAGGCAGTTCAGCAGATGTGACAGCGGGCCAATCAGTGCCGCATCCAGCCCGCCGATTTCATCCAGCGGCTCGATGTTTTTCCAGGCTTCGCCGCTGCCCACCGCATAGCCCAGCAACATGCGTTGCAGACCAAAGAACCAGCTGTTTTGTTCCGGTGATAACGGCAGTTCGAGGCTCTGGCGCTGCTCGGCATGCAGCCCCCAGCGCACGTTGGCGGCTCTGATCCAGCGGTGCAGCAGCGGCAGTTGTTCTTCTTCAATCCCGAAACGCTGACGCACCGACGGCACATCGAGTAAATCCAGCAAATCACTGACCGCAAAACGCGACTGTGGCAGTTCCAGCAAACTTTCCAGCGCACCGAGTAACGGATTATTCTGGCGCGGTCCCTGATCGGCAACGGTGAACGGGATATAACGCGGATCACTGCGCTCCATCAGGCCAAACACCGCCTGAATGTGCGGCGCATAACCGTTGATATCCGGCACCATCACGATAATGTCACGCGCTTTCAGCGTCGGATCTGCGGCCAGCGCCGCCAGCAGGCGGTCATGCAGCACTTCCACTTCGCGCTGGGCGCTGTGGGTAATAAAGAAACGCAGGGAATCGTCATGCTGAACGTCAGCGGCAGGCCATTCATCGATGGTTTCAGCCAGCGGGCGCAGCTGCAAAATGTCTTCCTGCAACTGATGCAACAGGGTATCGGTGCCGTTTGAGGTAAAGAGGTCGATGCGCGGGATCACCGGCGCCAGTTGCGCCGCATAGGATTCGTGGTTGTCGTATTCATTCAGCAGACCGATATAGTCACGCCCCTGCTTGCCCCATGCCGCCAGCAACGGATGCGCATGCTGATGGAGCTCATCTTCGGCAATGACCTGCGGCATGCCCGGCTTACGCAACTGACGTATCCGCTCTGCGCGCAGCAAATCTTTATCAGCAATGATATCGCTCCAGTCGTGCTCGCACGGGTTATGCACACACATAAAGATGTGTGTCCAGCGTCCCAGCACGGCCAGCACTTCAAGGGATTGTTGCGGTAACGAGGAGATGCCAAAAACCACCAGCCGCGCCGGTAAACCGGCCGGGCGCTGGTCTTCAGGAATAGTTTGCGCATAGTGCAGGAAACGCTGATGCAGCGCCGCACGGCTGGTGTTGCGCTCGTTTTCAGGTACATCCGCCAGCAGCGCGCGCCACAGTTGCGGCTGCCACAGCAGGTTTTCCGGCAAGGACTCGCTGCCTTTACGGCTGGTGCGCAGAACGTCCAGACCGTTGCCCCAGTCTTCCAGCCAGTCAGCACGGTAAACCTGATACTGATCGAATAAATCCGCCAGACGCTGCGCCAGCTGATGCAATTTACGCATATCGCCGTCATCTTTTAAGAAACGGGCCAGCGGCGCAAAAACGGGTTCGGCAAGCAGTTCGGGTAACAGGCGGATCAGGCGCCAGGTCAGCAGCGGACGGTCAAAAGGCGACGATTCCGGCACCTGTTCTTTGCCGAGCACCGCGCGGTACACCTGCCAGAAAAAACGTGCCGGAAGTTTGATATCCAGCGCCGCCGCAATTCCGCAGCCACCGTCGGTCACATCACGCGCCAGCGCCAGTTTCAGCCACTGGTTGATGCCGTTGCTCTGCACCAGAATCACTTCATTTTCCAGCGGCGACAGCGGATGCGCTGCCATCCACGAGACCAGCACGTCCCTCAGCGTTTCTGAGTGATTTCCGTGTAATACCATCAAACCTGAATTCACGCCCGCATCCCTTGTTATCGCCTGTCAGGGTTGAGATTTTGCGTTGATTTGGAAAGGATTGAAAGGACAGAAAAGAAAAGAGGCAGGGCTTGCGGCCTGCCTCGTAGCAAAATGTAACGCGCTGAAAATTACCCGCGCGTTTTACGAGCTTCTTTCCAGAGATATTTTAGGATCACTGAATGCTGTAGCGCTCAAGCCAGTGCGCGTAAGGCGCAGGCAGAACCCATGAAGGATTGTCCTCGCCCAGTTCTTTCGCCAGCGCATACGGATAATGCGGGTTGGCGAGCATGGCGCGGCCAATCATCACCAGATCCATATCTTGTTCGCTGATACAACGTTCGGCCACGTCTGCCGACGCAACGCCCCATGAACTCGCCACCGGCAAGCCGGCTTCAGCACGCACGCGGCGCGACACTGGTGCCAGGAAACCGGCTCCCCATGGGATCTGTGCTTCCCAGGTCGAGAAACCGACGCTGACGTTGAGCATATCCAGCCCTTTCTCACGCAGAATACGGGTCAGTTCGATAGATTCCGCCAGCGTTTCTTCATCGCGGCCATCGTATTCGATCACGCCAAAACGCGCGGTAATCGGCAGGTTTTTCGGCCAGACGGCGTTAACGGCGTCGAAAGTTTCAATCAGGAAACGGCTGCGACCGGCAAAATCACCGCCGTATTCGTCGGTGCGGGTGTTGGAATGCACGGAGAAGAAGCTTTGCGCCAGATAGCCGTGGGCAAAATGCAGCTCCAGCCATTCAAAACCGGCATCGCGGGCACGTTTCGCGGCAGCGACAAAATCGGCCATCACACGCTGGATATCGGCTTTGGTCATTTCTTTCGGCACTTTCGGCAGGTGTTTGCCGAATGCGACTGCGGATGGCGCAATGGTTGCCCAGCCACGCGGATCGCCTTCAGCAATATGATCGTCCCCTTCCCAGGGCAGATTGGCGCTGGCTTTACGGCCTGCGTGACCGATCTGGATCCCCGGTACTGCGCCTGCGGCTTTGATGGCTTTGGCAATCTTCGCCAGTTCAGCAGCCTGTTCATCGTTCCAGATCCCGAGACATCCCGGGGTGATACGCCCTTCCGGCGAAACCGCCGTCGCTTCGACAATCACCAGGCTCGCGCCGCCGCGTGCCAGCGTGGCGTAATGCACCTGATGCCAGTCATTCGGCACGCCATCAGTGGCGGAATACTGGCACATAGGCGGAACGGCAATGCGGTTTTTTAAGGTGACGTCTTTCAACGTAAACGGCGTAAATAGTGCAGACATAAAATTTCCTCGGTGGATTGGCACATTAAGCACACAGAGTGCTGCCAAAGAGCTATAAGCAGAAGTGTAGAAATATTATAGTGCGTATCAATTTTCGTTATAACTCAATCGGTGCCCCGCCGCCCGTCAGTGGCTGAGACAACAACTGGCGCAGGTCTGTAGCGGGCAGTAATATCCGATTTCTGAAACGTCGATAAAATCCTCTTAAAAGGGTCGTACCATGGAAAAATTACCTGCCATCACCATCACCTATTGTTCTCAATGCAACTGGATGCTGCGCGCCTCCTGGATGGCGCAGGAATTGCTGAATTCGTTCAGTACCGATCTGGCGTCGGTAACGCTTGTCCCCGGCACCGGTGGCATTTACGAAATCAAAGTCGATGACGAGATTATCTGGGAACGCAAACGCGATGGCGGTTTCCCGGACGCCGCACTGCTTAAACAGCGTGTGCGCGATATTTGTTTCCCGGAACGTTCACTGGGGCATGTGGATAAGAAGAAGATTGATGAGAACGGTGAGGCCTGAGGGTGCGCTAAACGCAAAAAAGGCAGGACATTCATCCTGCCTTTTGGCGTTTTAGCAAAGACTGGCATTAAAAGTCAGGCTTTGCGGGAGACGTGTTCGGCGGCTGCACGGTTGGCTTTTGCGACGGAATCTGCCAGCGTTTTCCCTTGCAAGAGTGATGTGCACAACGTGCCCATAAAGCAGTCACCGGCACCGTGGGTACTGACCAGCTCTATTTTTTCGGCGGGCATCGACTGGCTGCGTCCGCCGGCTGCACACCAGGCCACACCGTGTTCACCCGCCGTCACGATAACAGCCGGAGAATGCTGGCTCAGTAATTCGGCTGCCACGCAGGCATCGGACAAATCATTGACCGGAATACCGCTCAGATCACGGGCTTCGACGCCATTCACCACCAGCAAATCGACAGCAGACTGCATCTCAGCACAAAGTGTCCGCGCCGGTGCGGCATTCAGACAAACGCGGATCCCGCGCTGTTTCGCCTGTTTCGCTGCCGCCAGATTCACCGCCTCCGGCACCTCATTTTGTAACAACAGCATGTCAACCTGCTGCCACAAGGCATCATCATCAAACTGCGCGGCATCAATGTGGTTGTTTGCATTGGAAACGACCACTGCGCCGTAATCCCCTTCTGCATCCATCAGCGCCACGCTCATGCCGGAAGGTACGCTTTCATTAACGGCGATAAAGCTGCTGTCGACCGCGTTTTCATTTAGCACACCACGCAGGAATTCCCCCTGCGTATCGGCGCCCACGGCACCGGCAAAACGAACACCGGCGCCCGCTCTGGCAGCGGCAACGGCCTGATTCCCGCCCTTGCCGCCGAATTTATATGAACATCCGCTGCCGATCACCGTTTCGCCTTTTTCCGGACGATGATGCGCGTGGATCACGATGTCATAATGAAGGCTGCCCGTGACTAAAATTTTACCCATTTTAGTATTCCCGAAGGTCCTGAACCGCCTGCTGGGTTTTCATCAGGTTCTTTTCTGCTGTCTTCAGATCCTTCTGGGCAATCGCCACAAATAAGGCGTCCAGAATATTCAGCTGAGCGATCCGCGACGCAGCATTTTCCCCGAGCAAGTGCGATCCCTGAGAGGTTGAATTGAGAACCACATGCGCATTGCGCGCAATGGGCGACTCGGCGTAATTGGTGATGGCGATCACTTTGGCGCCATTGCGCGCCGCCAGTTTGATCGGATCATTCACCGCGCGGGTGGCACCGGAATGGCTGATCGCCACCACCGCATCATCGTCCGATAAGACCGCTGCCGACATCAGCATGATATGCGCATCATCGTAGACCGTCGTTTTAATGCCAATTTTCAGCAATTTATGCGACAAATCTCTGGCGACGGCAGCAGAGCCGCCGACAGCATATAAATCGATGTGCCTGGCTTTAAATAAAATGTCAGCAGCCCGGTTAAATTCCGAAACATCGACAATAGATAATGTTTCTTCTATTGCCTGAATAGAGGTACGGAATACTTTTTCAAGTAATTGTTCCGACGAGTCTCCCGGCTCAATTTCCGCATGTAAATTTGCCACTTCAGAATAGTTGTAATAAATCAAACTGCTTCTGAAATCTCTGAATCCTGAAAAGTTTAATTTTTTGGTCAGTTTAACAATCATCGCCTCAGAAACATTATTTTCCAGCGCAATTTCTTTTAATGAAGTTTGCTCAGAAAAATCATTTTTAGACGTAATCGCTTCGACGACTTTTCTTTCCAGCGGCGTCAGATGTGGCAATTTCATACGAATTTGAGCACCAATGGCTCGCGGATCCTGATTCATTACTTGCCTCGTGTCGCTCTGTCAATCAACATCGCTATGATAATAATAAGGCCAGTAGCAAGCAATTGATAAAACGCCTGAATATTGAGAAGTGTCAGACCATTACGCAATGAACCTAAAATAACCGCGCCAATCAGTGTGCCGATCACACTGCCTTTCCCGCCCATCAGCGAAGCCCCGCCAATTGCCGCCGCAGCAATAGCATCCAGCTCCCATAAATTCCCCATGGTCGGTTCAGCGGCACCCAGGCGACCAATCAAAATCAGTGAGGCTAAAGAGGCCAGCACACCGGAGATCACAAAGACCGTGACCTTGGTTCTTTTGACCGGAACCCCCGCGACTCGTGCGGCTTCTTCGTTACCGCCCACGGCCAGAATATATTCCCCCAGCGGCGTTTTGTTCATCACCGTCCAGAGTATCGCCGCGATAGCAATAACAATCACGATTGGTGCCGGAACCCCGAAAATCGTGCTGTTAATGACGGTGCGAAACTCCATCGGGATACCAAAAATCGGGTTGCCGTTGGTAAAAATCAGCGCCAGCGCGCGGAACAGCGAGAGTCCGCCGAGGGTGACGATAAACGGCTGTAAACCGGCATACGCCACCAGCATGCCGCTGAACACGCCGCACAGTGCGCCGACACCCAGCGTCGCCATTATTGCCAGTGGAACCGGGACGCCGGACACCATCAGCGTGGCACCCAGCACCGCCGAAAGTGCCGCCGTCGGCCCGACGGAGAGATCGATACCGCCGGAAATAATGACCAGCGTCATACCCAGCGCAATAATTCCGTTGATGGAGGACTGCTGTAATATATTGAGTAAATTAGGGACGGTAAAAAATACCGGCGACAAAAAAGAGAAGGTGATCACAATAATCACTAAGCCAATCAGCGTACCGGCATCGCGTACGTTGAATTTAAATAATGCCGAAGGCATAACCTTGGGCTGAACATTACCTTGAGTCGTCATAATAATGGCCTTTAATCTTTGTAGGTGTCGGAGAAATAGTTTTCAGACCGCTTAATTCACATCGTTAATCGCATAACGGGCAATGTTTTCTTCAGTAATCTCATCACCGTTAAGTTCTTTTGTGATTTTCCCTTCACGCATCACCAGGACTCTGTCTGAGATACGAATTATTTCCGGCATCTCGGAAGAAACCACCACAATGGCTTTTCCCTGCTGCGCCAGTTTTTCTATCAGATTATAAATCTCAGACTTTGCTCCGATATCAATTCCCCGGGTTGGCTCGTCAAAAAGAAAGACTTTATTGTCCGCTGCGACCCAGCGACCAATAATGACTTTTTGCTGGTTTCCGCCGCTGAGTGTTCCAATGGGTTTTTCTATGTTAAGCGGACGCAACCGCAGATCGGTCATCACGTCCAGCGCCGTTTTATCCAGCTGATTTCTTTTCAGTAAACCGTATCGGGTAAATCGCCCCATTGACGGCAACGCCATATTCATTTTAACTGCGCGCTCTTTAATGATGCCCTCTTTTTTACGATCTTCCGGCACCAGTCCGATCCCGGCGCGGATAGCAGAACTGACATTGTGATTTTTCACCGCGACGCCTTCCACCTCAATGCTGCCGCCGGTTTTGGCATCAATGCCGGCGATGAGTTTCAGCAACTCTGTACGCCCGGAACCGACCAGTCCGGCAATTCCCAGCACTTCACCTGCTCCGACGGAAAAAGTCGCCGACCGCACGGCATTATCACGACTCAATCCTTCGACGCGCAGCACTTCCCTGCCGGTCGCATAAGAGTGATGGTGCATTTTTTCGATTTTGCGTCCGACCATTTTGGTGACAATAGTTTCTTCGGTTTCATCGCAGATATTGACCACGCCGACCTGTTTACCATCACGTAAGATCGTCGCCCGATCGCAAACTTTGAAAATCTCGTTCATTTTGTGTGAGACATAAATCAGCGACACATTCATCGATTTGAGATCTGAAATCAGCTCTGCCAGGCGCTCAAACTCCGTCGGCGTCAGGCTGGAAGTCGGTTCATCCATTGCAATGATCTTCGCTTCATCCAGCAAAGCGCGGGCGATTTCAACGATCTGTTGCTGAGATACTTTCAGGTTCTTGATCGGCTCATCGGGATCAATACTGGGATCAAGACGACGCAGGATCGCCACTGCCCTTTTGTACTGAGCCTTTCTGTCGACAAACAACCCTTTGAGTTTCGTTAACGGGCGGCCAAGAAACATATTCTGTGCCACGGAGAGTTCAGGAACGTGCTGCAATTCCTGGTGGATCATCGCGATACCGGCATGACGGGCAGACAGCGGATTCTTCATCTGAATAACCTGCCCTTCCACCAGAATTTCACCGGAATCTGCCGCCCGCACACCGGACAAAATATTCAGCAGTGTCGATTTTCCCGCGCCATTTTCTCCAATCAGCGCATGGACTTCGCCCGGCCTCACAGAGAAATCAACGCCCTTAACTGCTGCCACGCCGCTGTAGCTTTTGCTGATGCCGCGCATCGTCAAACTGTACTGTTCCATACACTCTCCTGACCCGTTTTCACACGTCTGACTTATTGTTGCTGAGCCAGCAGCTGGCGAAGTTTCGCGTTATCTTTGGTGGAGAACGCATCAGCATTGTCCTGGGTAATCAGCGCCTGCGGAGTGGAGACCACGCGGGAGATTTTCTGTCCGTTAATCAGGCGTACGACCACTTCCATCGCCACTTCCCCTGTGAGCACCGGGAAGCTGTCCACCGTGCCGGTCAGCTCGCCACGCTTGATAGAGGCATAAGCATCGGAGATACCGTCAGTGCCAAATACCGCCACCTGTTTGGATTTTCCGGCAGCCGCCACGGCTTCAACCACACCGAGTGCCATGCCATCGTTGTTGGCGTAGAACCCAATCAGATCAGGATGTTGCTGTAAAATTGTCGCCGCTGCGTTATAGGCATTTTCACGGCTCCAGTTGGCCGGAACGCTGGCGACTACGGTGAATTTCCCGCTGGTCTGAATCGTTTCTTTGAAGCCTCTGGTACGCTGCGCCGCGGCGTACACCCCCGGCTGGCCTTCGATGACGGCCACTTTGCCGCCTTCAGGATGTTTTTTGATAAACCAGTTGGCGACGCGTACGCCGTTGTCTTTCTGTACGTTACCGACGTAATGCGCCGCATTCGGCATCACCGCATCATTCACGTTAACGACAGCAATGCCTTTGCTTTTAGCCGATTCGTACGCCGGTTGCAGGTTGGCGTCAGTTTGCGGCGACACCAGCAAACCGTTGAAGCCCTGTGAAATGAGGGTTTCGGCGATAGAAAGCTGACCGAGCTGGTCGTCTTCGTTAGCCGCAGCCTGATATTCGACGGTGATGCCGTGCTTATCACCGAATTCCTTATATCCCTGGCCGAGTGAGCGCCAGTATTCATTGGTCAGCGTTTTAGACACACCGCCGATTTTGAGGGATTTGTCGATTGCCGGCAGCGGGCCATATTTGGCCGTGAGTTGCGTCCAGTCAGTGCGATCCGGTTCGGTATCGGATTGCAACGGTGGCAGATCGGCGGCATAAACGCTGGTGCAAAGCAGTGTAGAGGTGAGTACAGACAGTAAGAGTTTTTTCATCATCTGGCCTTCGATTGTTATTTTTATGGTGTCACAGCGACACGCGCTGTGGCGGGTCGCTTTACTGCGCCAACATCACGTCGTTGACGATTTGCTGTGTGGCTACGGCGTCCTGCCTGCTGATGGCTTCATTCAGCGCCGGGTTATTCTCGAGTTTTTCGCAAAGTTTGAGTAAACGGATCACGGTCGCGATATTGGTTTCTGCTTCACGCACCGGATCCAATCCGCTGGCGTCCGGGAAGGTATCGAAGTAATACGCGCCTTTATAGCCGTCGCGTTTCATCTGCAACAGGAATTCCAGCGTGGCACGCGGGTTGACGGAGCCGACCATCAGGCCGTCGTCGCGTTTGCCCCAGCCGTCATTGAGATCGAGCCCCAGCAAACGCGAACGACGGGCTACCATCGCCGCCGCAAACGCCGGTACTTCGTTGGCAAACAACACATGCGCGAAATCCAGTGTGATACCTAAGTTCTTGCAACCGGCTTCTTCAACCGCCAGCAGACAGGTAGTAGCATTTGGGAAAATGCTGTAAGCGCGTGGTTCGTTGGGTTTGTATTCAATGCTAACGTCGATATCCGGGGCGTATTCCGCCACTTCACGCACAGCGCTGACTGCGTCTTCCCAGATTTTTTTGTAGTCAGCCTGGAAACAGTAATCAAAGCCATCCTGTCCCATCCACAACGTCATAATGCTGGCACCAAACTCACGACCGGCGTCGATCCCGCGTTTGGTCAATTCAATCGCCTGACGACGAATTTTTGGATCCGGGTGAGTAAACGCGCCGATTTTAAATTCCGGAGCATCCCAGCGCATTTGCATCCCGTTCACCGCCAGCCCGACTTCTTCGATTTTCTGGCGCATCAAAGTGATATCGCCGGTCATGTGCTGCGGATAATTCAGGTCCAGATGCGTCAATCCTTTAACCGTAGCTGCACGTTCGATCATTTGCAGCACTGAAGGTTTGCCTTTCTGTTCAGGCCAGTAAAGATGTGCCCCCGACGCAAACGAGTTCAGACGTGTGGCAAATTTAAGTTCTGACATGGGATGTCCTTTGTAAACTGATTCGTGATGTACTTTCCTTCTTCACTTTATTTTGTGAAGTAGTGCATTACTATCACCCACGGATAAAAGCCGCAAGATCCCCTGGTGGAATTGTGATCAGATTTGGGAGGCGTTTCACGAAATTTAGAGAAAGCGCGGCGGACGTTACAATGAGCAGCGGGTTGGTTTAGGAAGGCCTTTAATTTCGCGCTGAAATAAACAGGGACGTCCTTTCGCCCCGACAAGCCTCTGTTTTTTGTGACGGGTCTCAAGTTTTTCCCTTCCCTGCCGATAACTAAAACTTAAGATTCCTTCCAGGGAAACGCTCATGCTTAAAACCATCCGTTCGCGCATTATCACGGCCTGTATCGTCATCGTGGCCTGTTCGCTGATTATCAATACCTTCCTGAGTTATACCGTTGCCAACAAGTACAACAGTCAGGCGACAGACAGCACACTGAACGCGCTGACGGCCAGCCACACGCGAGGGATCAGCGATTGGGTAAGCTCGAAAACAGGGATGATCGTTTCACTGCAACAGATCGCGATGTCAGAAGATCCGATCCCGGTTCTCAAGCAGATCGCCAGTGCAGGTGGATTTACCAACGTGTATGTCGGTTATGCAAACCGCACCGCGAAGTTCTCCGATCCGACCGGTGTGCCTGCGGATTACGATCCGACCGGCCGCCCGTGGTACAAGCAGGCTGAAGCCGCCGGACATCCGGTGGCCACACCGCCTTATATTGATGCCGGTAGCGGGAAACTGGTGGTCACTTTCGCCGTACCGGTGATGGAAGCAGGCACGCTGAAAGCGGTTGTGGCGGGCGATGTCTCGATGGACAGCGTCGTGAGCAACGTTAATACCATTCATCCGACGCCGGGCAGTTTCGGCATGCTGGTGGATAAATCCGGTGTGATCATCGCGCATCCGGATACCAGCCTGGCACTGAAGCCGTTTACCGCACTGGCGGAAGGGGTGAATTTGCAGGATGTGTTTGCCGCCAATGCACCGGTGGATATCCGTCTGAACGGTGCGGTCAAGCGCGTCCGTGCGATGCCGGTAGCAGGTACGGAATGGTTCACGCTGGTGGCGCAGGATAAGAAAGAGTCCACTGCGGGTATGCGATCCCTGCTGACCTCGTCGGTGATTACGCTGATTGTGATCGTGCTGATTTCAGCCGTCGTCATCGGGCTGATTATCAGCAAATCGTTCCACCGCCTGTCGGTGGTGCGCGATACGCTCAATGCGATCAGTTCCGGTGAGGATGATCTGACGCAGCGCCTGCCGGCTGACGGACATGATGAAGTGACGCAAATCGCGCACGCCTTCAACACCTTCGTTGATAAGCTCAGCAAAGTGATGTCTGAAATCCGCACCACCAGTGAATCCGTTAAAATCGCGGCCGATGAAATCGCCGCAGGGAATAACGATTTGTCCGGTCGTACAGACTCTGCCGCAGCCAGCCTGCAACAAACCGCCGCATCCCTTGAGCAGATCACGGCGACGGTTTCCCAGTCGGCCAGTTCGGCGAAACAAGCATCCGAAACCGCTAAATCCGCTTCTGCGGCGGCCATACGCGGTGACGAAGTGGTGACTAAAGTCATTAAAACGATGGAAAGCATCGAAACCGCGTCATCGAAAATCGGAGACATTACCAGTGTGATCGACGGTATTGCCTTCCAGACCAATATCCTGGCGCTGAACGCCGCAGTCGAAGCCGCGCGCGCAGGTGAACAGGGGCGCGGTTTTGCGGTCGTCGCCAGCGAAGTGCGCAGCCTCGCACAACGCAGTGCGCAGGCGGCGAAAGAGATCAAAGTGCTTATCGAATCAACGGTGAGCAGCGTGGCGTCCGGCTCAGCGCAGGTGCGCCTCGCCAGCGACAGCATGAGCGAAATCGTCAGCAACGTGTCGAACGTCAGCAGTGTCATGCTGGAAATCACCCATGCATCTGAAGAGCAGATGCTGAGTATTAACGAAATCAACCGTGCCATTACCCAGCTCGACGGCATGGTGCAGCAGAACGCAGCGATGGTTCAGGAATCCACGGGGGCGGCGTCGGCGTTGCAGGAACAAGCCACCGGTCTGGCGGTTGCCGTCGGGCATTTCCGGGTCTGATCGCGCCGCCTGAGTAAGATGTTCATCACAGCGCCCGGACTTTATCCTCCGGGCGTTTTTTGCTTTACTTCATCGCCTCCTCACGTATTTTCCGCCGACCTCAGATTTTGTAATGTCTGTTTTATGCTAGGATTTAGACAAGAATATATAAAAACAGCATGTCACCTTTGAGGAGCAATGAATGAAGTATCCCGTTAACTTTCGATGGGCTCAAAAACATGAGGATTATTGTTTACGCCATAAGATCCATCTTAAATTCCCGGAAATAGTGAAAGGAATATATAAAAAGAGAAATATATTCCTTTTTAAAAAAGGGGAGAGAATAAAATTTACCGAGGATGTTTGGGTTGAAGAGTACGCCTCAATGCCACGAAAAAGTTTCTGTTCAATGGGCGCGTATTCTTACGCGTGCAGTAAATTACCCAATAACCTCAAAACTGGCAGATTTTGCAGCCTGGCAGCAGGAGTGCGGGTTATGGGGCCGCAACATCCCATACACCGGTTTACGACCAGCCCGCTGACGTATCATGATTTCTTCCCCAAAGTGGCGCAGGAACAATTCGGAGAAACGCTGAATATTGCCGGGTTCGACTATATGCCGGAGGCGACGGTATTAGGTCATGATGTTTGGGTGGGCGAACACGCCGTATTAAAAGGCGGCATCACTATCGGCAATGGCGCAATTATTGCCGCCAATGCCGTCGTCACGTCTGATGTTCCTCCGTACGCGATTGTCGCGGGTATTCCGGCCAGAGTGATTAAATACCGGTTTGAGAAAAGTATTATTAATCGTTTACAATCTATTCAATGGTGGAATTATAAAATTACTGATTTACCCGACTTCGCAGCGGCTGATGATATTGTAAAATTCGCCGATGAGATGGAAGATAAAATACGCCGGAAGGTCATCAGCGAACATCACTATAAAGTGGTGAATATTGCGCAAGAGCTGGCAGAAATATAAAAAACCAGACCGGACAATGCGTAACGCCTCTGTTGTCCGGTCCGGAATGCCATGAAAAATGCGATCAGGCTTTCAGCTCGCGCTCCACCAGCGTGGTCAGCACACCGATGCCGAGCGGAATAATGTCGTCATTAAAGTCGTAGCGCGGGCTATGCAGTGAGTCAGAAGGTGTGGCGCCATCGGCACCCAGCCAGAAATAGGCTCCCGGACACGCTTCCAGCAGATAAGCAAAATCTTCTGCAGCCATCGACGGCGCATTATTGAAATGCACTTTCTGAATACCCGGCGTGTTTTTCGCCGCGTCGCGCACAATCTCTGCCTGCGCTGCATGGTTCTGCGTGACCGGATAACCCAATTCCCAGCGCACTTCCCCTTTCACACCGTACGGTAACGGCACCGCATGGACGTATTCTTCAATCAGCCGCCAGCAGGTCTGACGGGTTTTGTTGCTCAGGCAACGCAGCGTGCCCGACATATGCAGCGTTTCAGGAATGACGTTAATGGCTTCGCCCGCATGAAGTTGCGTCAGGCTGATCACCGTTTGTTCCAGCGGCGACAGGCGGCGCGAAATCAGGCTTTGCAATGACAAAATCAGCTGCGCGCCAGCCACCACGGGATCCGCACCCCGTTCCGGCATCGCCGCGTGACAACCTTTGCCGGTCAGGGTGATATAGAAATTATCCTGCGACGCCATCATCGGCCCCTCGCTGACCGCTACTTCGCCAACCGGCAGTCCCGGCCAGTTATGCAGCGCGTAAACCGCCTGCATCGGAAAACGGTCAAACAACCCTTCTTTCACCATCATTTCGCCACCGCCTAAGTTTTCTTCAGCAGGCTGAAAGATGAAATGGACAGTGCCGCGAAAATGACGGTTCTCACTCAGATGTTTTGCCGCGCCCAGCAAAATGGATGTATGGCCATCGTGCCCGCAGGCATGCATCAGGCCCGGGTTTTGTGACTGGTGCTCGAATTCATTCAGTTCTTGAATGGGTAATGCGTCGATATCTGCACGCAGTCCGATTGAAGGGCCTTCGCCGTTTCGCAGTGTGGCAATAACGCCGGTTTCGGCAATGCCCGTGTACACTTCAAGACCAAAAGACAGTAGCAGTTCACTGATTATTTTTGCGGTGCCATGCTCATTCAGACCCAGTTCAGGTCGCCTGTGAAAGTCGCGACGCCACTGCTTCGCTTGCTCGATAATCTGTCCGGAAATGACCGCCATAAACCCTCTGTGCTGTTCTGAATTCAACACGGTGAAATGCTCTCACCGGCACGTTACTGCTCCAAAGTATCACATCCCGCAGTGAACCGATAAACGGGAAATCGGCTTCCTTTGCCCTTTATCGTGAGTGAGATTTCGGCGGTGAGCACACTTTCGGAATTTACCCAATATTGGCTGAACCCTTCACTATTGCCTGAATGAAAAACCCGCGCCGGATCGGTGTTTTTCCCGCCTTTACATCCTTTGGAAAAGACTAAGTCCGATTTTCCCCGCTTACGCATCAAAATTTAACTTAGGCCGGACTATTCTATATCGCAATTAAAAAACCTTCTTTCTACATAAATATTACATTGATAGTAATTCAACAATAAAATTAACCTTTGTTATTTATCTTCGCACGGGAATAATAACCAGGAAATAAATTTCTCTGGAAAGAATATTAAATCATCTGCATAGTTATTATTGCTACTCAGAGTGTTTCCAGAGGATTTACATGCGCGTAAACATGCCTATATCACAGCGGGAATATAAGTTAGATCCCGGCACCACGTTAATGTCCACAACTGATGTCAACAGCCATATTATTTATGCCAACTCAGCGTTTATAAACGTCAGCGGATTCTCTGAGGATGAGCTGACCTTCAGGCCACACAATCTGGTACGCCATCCTGATATGCCGGTCGAAGCCTTTGCCGACATGTGGTTTACCTTGCAGCAAGGCGACAGCTGGACAGGGCTGGTGAAGAACCGGCGTAAAAATGGCGATCACTATTGGGTACGCGCGAACGTCACGCCGGTCTATCACCTGGATAAACTCACCGGCTATATCTCCGTACGAAATACCCCCGCTGAACAGGAAGTGAAAGCCGCTGAAGAATTATACAAACAGGTAAAAGAGAAAAGCGCAGGTCGTCGTAAATTTTATAAAGGCCTGGTGATACACACGGGGTTATTTTCATTTTTATCCCTGTTGCAAAAACTTCCCGTTAGCTGGCGATTACGTTTGCCGCTATTTATTTCTGCCTTTTTCCCGCTCTTATTTTCTCTGGCAGGAATAAACCTGACCGAAAGCGCGATCGTTACCGTTATTCTTTTGCTGGCTGCCGATCTTTTCCTGCAATCGCAAATCCGCAATCCGATAAAAACCATTCTGGCGCAGGCGCAACAGGTGGTTTCCGGTAAAAAAGCCGCTTACGTTCATTTTAACCGTGTTGATGAAATTGGTTTGCTGATGCGTTCTGTTAACCAGTTTGGCCTGAATCTGCATTCTCTGGTCGAAGATGTGGGCACGCAGGTTGGCGGGATCGCCCATATCAGTGAGCTCATGGCAAAAAACAGCACTGCCCTGAGCGCCCGTACGGAAGAAACGGCAACTCACCTTCAGCAGACCGCCGCCGCGATTGAAGAAATTACCGGCGCCGTGGAGCAAAGTTCAGACACGGTAGTGCAGGCCAGCAAACTGGCTGACAGCGCGACGGCCGTGGCGCAGAAAGGCGGAGAAATCATGCAGGAAACCATCGGTATGATGCAGTCGATTTCCCACGCCAGCAGCAAAGTTGTGGACATCATTTCGGTTATCGACAGCATTGCCTTCCAGACCAATATTCTGGCGCTGAATGCGGCCGTGGAAGCGGCAAGAGCCGGTACTGAAGGCCGCGGATTTGCCGTGGTTGCCGCCGAGGTTCGCGTGCTGGCACAGCGTTCCGCCACCGCCGCTAAAGAGATCAAAACCCTGATCGAAACGAATATGCACAGCGTCGAAACCGGCGGGCATATGGTTGAAAATGCCGGGAAGCAGATCAGTGAAATTATTGCTGAAGTCGTGCAGATGTCCGGACTGATTAAAGAGATCAGCCATGCCACTCATGAACAAACGTCGGCGCTGACGCTGATCAACACCTCGCTGGCGCAGATTGAAACCATGACACAAAACAACGCCGGGATGGTTGCCCAGTCGTCGGAATCCTCAGAGAGGCTCAATTATCAGGCTACCCGCCTGAGAAACGCGATTGATGTGTACGGCGGGCAGATGACGAAAAGGGAAACCCGCACAACGGCTCATGGATAAAGTGTGATTAAAAAAGGCTTTCCTCTGACGGGGAAAGCCTGATTTTCAGCCTGCGTGAGGCGGATTTAGTTATGATCCCGACGGTATAACTCCCATTCGTCGATACCGCGTCCATCAGGGAATACGCAGTCTGCACGAACGCCGTGTGGTGTTTGCACACTCACCGATCTCCCGCCTCTTTCATGGCAATATACCGCAGCCGGATTTGCCATCCCGCTCTGGTGTCTTTCTGGTTTATGGTGATAACCCGCGCAACCTGCCAGCGCTGAGACCATGATAATGAGGAAGAACTTTTTCATTCTGCACCTTCGTGATGAGAGTAAAAACGACGGGGGATTCTATTCCCCGTCGCTTTCCGTGACCTACTCCCATATTCTTAAAAAGCTTCTTCTTTTTACTTCGTTTATCAGGCGTTAAACTTTCAGGAAAGGGCCACGGCATCAGCTCCGCCGGGACGTTTTGCCAGAACAGCTTAAAAAAAGCTTTTCTACTCACACAACCGGCAAAAATTTATGGCTACTATTATTCAGGTCGTGAATGGCTTCATCAATCAGGAAGGGGAATATGGAAAAGTACCAAAACCGGGGGGGCAATTCGGGTATCGTCGCTTTCACGACTACGGAAGATTCAATTACCGTGAAGTTCAAAGATGGCTGGCATTACATCTATAATTCCATCCGGCCAGGGGTGACAGACGTTGACCATATGATCGCCATGGCGAAAGCTGGCAGCGGATTGCATGGTTATATCAACCGAAAGATCCGCAATAATCACTTCCATAAATACCGCTAATCGCAGACACGAAAAAGGCGGCAACCGCCGCCTCTTCTGCTTACTGCTTGTTACTGCTCAGCTTATTTGTACATTTCTGCTGTACCGTAAAGCTGGTTATTACCGGATGCACCGATAATACGGTATGAACTTGCACCCGCCTGGGTGGCTTTTGCATTCAATTCTGATTGCAGGCCTGACAGTGAACCGGTGGTTGATGCACCGACTACACCAATGGATTGCTGACCTGCCGGCGCTGACTGCACTTCAGTCGCTGCCAGGGTTGAGAAAGAAGCTGTTGCCAGTGTCAGAGCGGCGATAGTCATTGCGATAGTTTTCATGAGGTTAATTCCTGTTCTTCGAATTTTGATTGGGAAACCTTTTGCAGGTGCCCCGGTTTAAGGTCAACGTTACTTATTAATTAACGTTCGATAAGTAAATACTAAGCGTCGCCGGGAGGTTGTGCAAGCAATTTATTTAACGATCATTAACTAATTGTGCGATCGCTTCGGGCGACGTCTGCCGCTGTTCATCGGTATGGGGTTATTTGCCATAGGCGAGGATCGTTATTTCCGCCAGATGACCCCGAATACAGGGCCGTTCGATCCCTAAAGAGACAGGTAAAAGGATTAATTATTGGGAAATTAATCAGTTAAATTAACCGCCTCCGTTAATTAGTCCACCCATGTGTCAGCAATATCCGCTCCCGGCAAAAAAGCTGCCGAGGCTACGAGCAGGGGCGGCTATCAGTGAATAACGCTCACGAGGCCAAAGGATCGCCAGTAAAAAAGGAAGTTCTTACCGGATTAAAAAATAAACTTGAAATTATTTTCAGGATCCTCTCAGACTGGATATATTCTTTTAAATATCACCTTTTCTATGTGGAGCACGAAATGCTGAATTACTTTTTTTTTCAAAAGGGTAAGCAAATTGTTGTACTGGAAAGCTCGGACGTGGGCAAAGCTTCTCAGCTGATTGAACATGGCTACGAAAAACAGTTTGAAGAGATCAGTGCCACAAATGAAAAAAATGCGCTTGCACGCTTTGCTGACATTCGCCGAAATAACCAGATAGATCACGATGACTTCATGGCAGGCGCCGGGTCTATGCCCCTTATAGATGGATTAACGGCCATTGCTACCTATCTTGTTAGCAAAAAGTAGCTCAGCTACGGACGGCTGAGAGTGAACCGTCGAAAAAACACACCCGCAATATGGCGGATGATTATGTCCGCTGCTGGCACAAAGCCGAGCATCAGATCCCCTCAAATTAATGAATAAATCTAATAAACCCTAGCTAATTACCCCCTCTAATTGAATAAATCACTTTGCGTTATCCTTTTTCTACACAACAGCTGAAGGATTACGTCATGCAAACTGTAAATCTGAACAACGGTATTGAAATGCCCCTGCTGGGCTTTGGTGTGTTTCAGATGACTGATGCCGCTGAATGCGAAAGAGCCGTTATTGATGCCATTGATACGGGATACCGCCTGATCGATACCGCTGCTTCTTACCAGAATGAAACCCAGGTCGGGAACGCTCTGAAACAGACCGGTATCGCACGTCGCGACCTCTTTGTAACGACCAAACTGTGGCTGCAGGATACCCATTACGAAGGTGCTAAAGCACAGTTCGAACGCTCTCTGAATCGGCTGCAACTTGATTACGTTGACCTGTACCTGATTCACCAGCCTTACGGTGATGTCCATGGGGCATGGCGAGCCATGGAAGAATTGCATGAGGCAGGCAAAATTCGCGCCATTGGCGTCAGCAACTTCCATCCAGACCGACTGGCCGACCTTATCGCCTTCAACAAGGTTGCCCCTGCGGTAAACCAGATTGAAGTTAACCCCTTCAACCAGCAGCTGCATGCCGTTCCATGGAATCAAAGCCGTGGTATTCAGCCAGAAGCCTGGGCACCGTTTGCTGAAGGTAAAAATGGCCTGTTCCAGCATCCCGTATTAACGGCAATTGGGCAGAAGTACGGCAAAAGTGTGGGTCAGGTTGTCCTGCGGTGGATCTTCCAGCGTGGCATCGTTTCGCTGGCCAAATCGGTGCGAAAAGAACGTATGGAAGAGAACATCAACATTCTCGATTTTGAACTTAGTCCTGAGGATATGTTGCAGATTGCCGCCTTTGATACCGCAACCAGCGCCTTCTTCTCTCACCGCGATCCGGCGAGGGTGGAATGGCTGACTGGTCGCAAACTTGACGTTTAAACCGCGATAAAAGAGGTATTCATTCAATGCAAAAACGTTATCTGGGTAAATCCGGACTCGAAGTCTCCGCTCTTGGACTCGGTTGCATGGGGCTCAGTCACGGCTACGGCCCGGCGACAGATACCCGTCAGGCTATCGAACTCATTCGTGCTGCGGTTGAACGTGGCGTCACGTTCTTCGATACCGCCGAAGTGTATGGCCCATTTCTGAATGAAGAGGTTGTCGGCGAAGCCTTAAAACCTTTTCGCGATCGCGTCGTTATCGCCACCAAATTTGGTTTTACCTTCGGCGATGACAACAAGCAGCAGATTTTAAACAGCCGTCCGGAGCATATCCGTGAAGCCGTTGAAGGCTCATTACGCCGTCTTAAAACAAACGTTATTGATCTGCTGTATCAGCACCGTGTCGATCCGGATGTCCCGATTGAAGATGTTGCGGGAACGGTGAAAGATCTGATTGCAGAAGGCAAAGTTAAACATTTCGGTCTGTCCGAAGCTGGCGCGCAAACCATTCGTCGTGCGCATGCTATACAACCGGTCACTGCGCTGCAAAGCGAATACTCCATGTGGTGGCGCGAGCCTGAGCAGGAGATCCTGCCGTTGCTGGAGGAGCTGGGCATTGGTTTTGTCCCCTTCAGCCCATTGGGTAAAGGTTTCCTGACGGGGTCGATTAAACCAGGAACGACGTTTGGCAAGGATGATTACCGCAGCACCGTGCCGCGTTTCGCCGCGCAAGCGATTGAAGCCAATGAAAAGCTGGTCTCTTTGTTAGGTGAACTGGCTGCCGGGAAAGGCGTGACGTCTGCACAAATCGCGCTGGCATGGCTGCTGGCACAAAAGCCGTGGATTGTTCCTATCCCTGGCACAACTAAGCTACACCGGCTGGAGGAAAACCTGGGCTCAGCCGACATCATGCTTTCGCAAGATGACTCGCAGCAGATAACCCAGGCACTTGAAACGATTAAAATCGTCGGCGAACGTTACTCTCCTGAGCATCAGGCTCGCACAGGCCGTTAATACCCGGGCGGGTCCGCAGCGAATTGCGGACCCGTTATTCCGAGTAGCGAAGTGCATCGATCATCAGCGCAAAAGCGGGCGGATGCTGCTTACGGCTGGGGTAGTAAAGATAATATCCGGGGAAAGACGGACACCAGTCCTGCAGAACCTGAATAAGCTCTCCTGACTTTATATAATCCAGCACCCTGTCTTCAGGTATACAGGCGATGCCAAAACCGGATAAAGCCGCATCAATCCTTTCCGCCTGCAGATTAAACGTTACCTGCCCCTCAACCCTGACCCGTAACGGTTTCCCTTCCCTCTCAAACTCCCAGTGGTAAAGTCCACCGGCAGTGGGCAGACGCATATTGATGCACCGATGATTTTGTAGCTCGTGAGGCGTTTCAGGCGCGGGGTTAGCAGCAAAATATGACGGTGCGCCAACGACTGCCATTCGCATGTCCGGCCCAATTCTCACCGCGATCATGTCCTTATCCACGCTTTCGCCCAGACGGATCCCGGCGTCAAAACGCCCCTCAACAATATTGACAAAGCCGTTATCTACCACCAGCTCGAGATTAATTTCCGGGTATTCCCTGAGGAAGGGTTTTAGCTTCGGCCACACCAGATTTCGCGCGGCATGCTCCCCGGCAGATAAACGGATATTACCGGAGGCGGTGCCGTTCAGTTGAACAAGCGATTCCAGCTCCTGCTCGAGATCAGCAATACGGGGCTCAAGGCAGGCAATAATTCTCTCACCCGCTTCTGTGGGGGCAACACTTCGGGTAGTTCGCGTCAGAAGACGGATGTTCAGCCTTTCTTCCAGCGCTTTCATCGCGTGGCTGAGTGCTGACTGAGAAACACCGAGTTTGCCCGCGGCTTTGGTAAAACTTCGCTCTCTTGCTACCATCAGAAAGATTTGGAGTTCGTTGAAGTTTTCTTTAAGCATTAGCGGTTTCCTTATTGAAGCATTCCCCCCATAGTTCACTCATGAAGGGTATTCATAAACACAATCATTTTAGCCCCGTTACTGACAATAATGATAATTGATGTTGTATCGGCATCGGAAATAAGTCTGAATTATCAGCAGGTTTATCAGGAAAGGACTCGTTAACGGCCAGGTGGCATCCCACAATAACTACAAAACTGACGATGGAAATGAAATGGCGAGATGTGAGCCACTTCACTGAGTTTATCCAGTAATAATGTGTCGCGATCTCAAAAACGCCATGAATTCTATGCCGCTGACAAATAAACGGAGACTACACGTTGAGAACCGTCGAAATACTGCAATACACATTACACAAAGGCACCGGGGCCACGTTTCACGCCATCATGCAGGAAATCAGCGTTCCCCTGCACCAATGCCACGGGATCGACGTTGTTTCGTTCGGAAACTCGCTGCATGACCCGGATTGCTACTATCTGATCCGTGCCTTTGATACCCCTGAAAGCATGGCTACGGCTCTTGATGCCTTTTATGCAAGTGCTGACTGGCGCAACGGTCCACGCGAAAACATCATTCGTAGTATCGAAACCAGCATTAAAACAGTGATGAACCTGCCGCCGGAAAGCGTGGAAGGGCTACGAGGGTAAGTGCAGGTTATCGGAATATAACGTAGTAGTGATAAATCACAGGCGACAGAGATATGATCTGCCGCCTGTGATTTCTACCGGGATACTTCCCTCACGTTTAAACGCTAAAAAGATGCCTTCCTTTGCCATTCCAAGAATTATCACTGGTGAACCAGATGCGCCTTTGAAATCAGCTTTATAAGTAATTAATCCAGCATCAACAATTTCCGAATACCCATTACCCAGATAATGAAGCAGTGCTTCAATATTCACTGTCATTTGTATAATCTACACCGTATGGGTGTTTATGATTAAATCTCACCACCTGAAATTTGAATAATTTTTTGCTCTGCATAAAATTTAATCCCCAGCATGGATTCCAATTCTAATGCTTGTGCCTTTGTAACGTTAAACCCCCCAATCCCACGGATAAAGGACATTTTATCTGTAGCATTCCATTTCATGATTTCAGCGACAGAATCTACGTTAGCTTCAGGGATCTCTATCTCCCGCACTAACTGCTCGCTGAACTCATCAAAGATTTCAATGCTATAAACAATCATTATTTTTCAACTCTCCGACTTGAATCTGCTGGTTTCGTTTGAAACCCCGTTTCAGGATTAAACTCACCTAAATGGTTACGCCCGCTTTTGTCATAGACTTCGACGGTTCCATGTTGAGAATCCCATTCATAAATCTTACCTTTAGAATCTTTCCATCTAACTCTTAATCCCCCACCACCTTGTATAGCTGTTTTTCGAGGCGCCCTTTTGGCATCAGGAAATGCTGGCAATGGAGGATTTCCTTTTGGTGCCACATGGTATTTGTGGTCATTACTCAGATAAATATAAATCGGCGGCATGCCGTGCGGCAGATTGACCAGGATGTAATCATCAAATGATTGTTCATCCGGGATCGGTAGCGAGGTTGAGGTGCTGCCCATTTCTTCCGCGCCGGGTAACGGTAATACGGTGATGGTCGAAGGTAAATACGGCTCATCACGATTACCGGTATTGCCTGGCGCTTTAAACTCAAGCTCGTCGGGCGTCCAGATGATGGCGGGCTTTTCCGCGCCATCCGCCCAGAACTCATAGTTACCCGTGAATATGTTCCGCCGCATGGCGCGTACACGAACCTGATCCAGACCGCTGTCAGCGCCGGTGTGATAAGCCACGGGAATTAACCGGCCATATTTATCCTTAACCCACTGAAAACGGATCCGCGTCGGGGCGGACTTTCCGGCCAGCGCCGCAAGCTGGCTGTCGCTTAAAATATCCTCTTCACCGGCGTTCAGCTTGTTCGAGTAAAACGTCCCGATAACACCGACGGTGACCGGATTCACGAACAGGCTGCCGAGGCGGATCGACGTCACCCCGCGCAGTGCACTCATGCCCGACGCAATGAGCTCAGCGCCACCGCCCGTTGCTACGGGTATTGCCAGCGGCATACCAGACTGAGCGGGTGCATCAGCCCTCGCGCCAAATATCTTTTTGTACCAGGGCTTTTTATCACCGGCTGGCTTCTTGCGCTTCGTCGCCTGCGCGTGCTGCTCAACTTCGGGCTTTATGCCTGCGACCGGCGTCGGCACCCCGTAAGACAATCGCCCGAAGTTATGATGCTGCTCCTCGCAGGTTCGTGCTTCGGTATTCCCTGGGCCACATTCAGCCGATTTTGCAAACACCGGCATCGAACGTCTGGCCTGTTCTGCCGCTTCTTTCTCAGCCTGAACCAGCAATACCGCGGCACGCTCTGCTTCCCACTTTTCACGCGCCAGTTCGGCAGGTGATTTACCTCTCCCCATCCATTGTCCGGCTGGCGCGATAACCCGGTTCGTCCCCGGCGGGCAACCACATAAAACATCCGAACCGTCCACGGCAGAAGCGAGGCCGTCATAGGTGGAATGCGGTTCTCCGCTGGTGATTTTTCCGCGACGACCGCATTTCGGGCAGTCGGTCGTAGCATCACCGATGCGGATCACGCCAAGCCCGTGTTCCGTCGCATTGGGCAGAGAGGTCAGGCACACCGCGCCTGTCGTGGTTTTGTCGCCGTGCAGCGCCTGCCCGCGACCATAACAATTTGAGCGATACCCCATCCGTTACGCGCCGGTAACGGCAAGAAAATCTACTGCCATCGGGACATCTTTTCGGGCAACCAGGTAGCAACTGCCCTGCGGCGTACTGATAATTTTATCGCCGTTATCCAGCATGCTGCCGACTAAGGCAAATCCACGATTCCCCTCACAAAACTGCTGGCCTGCGCTGGTGGTAATCTTTGCCGTGCTGCCATCGGCATAAGTGACTTCATCCTGCTCAAGGGCAAACGCCGCTTCAGTGCCATTCTCAAGGGTGACTTTACCCGTACTGCTGGCTTTGGTGACTTTGCCACCGCGGGCAGTCAGGCTGCCTGGAACTGCCAGCCGGTAAATCGCAATAACAGGATGCTGACGGGCAAACGCTGCCTGTTCCTCAACAACTGCCCTCGCGCTTTCATCCATTTCAGCCAGTTGTTCAGCCGTGAAAGGTGGGGTATTGATGACATCCAGTAATTCCTGATTCAGTTCATTAGTGAATTGCATTTCCATATTTATTTTCCGTCCATTGAGGTGAGTTTCGCCGGTATGATAATCAGCTAAAATAAACACCCACAACGAACAATAAATATAAAACCATAAACCTTGAGCTAAATCATAAGATATAAGTCATTTAAGTTATTCGAGTTATTTATACAAACAGATAATACGAATACTCATATTAATTATTATTTAAAAATGATTCATATAAAATATTTATAGCACAAACAGTCTCATAAATTATTTCAAACAAGATAAATTCAAAGTCAAAATTCAGCCATCGCAGAAAATAACACATAATAATTAATGGATATAGAATGAAAATTGTCGTCATTATTTTATCATTTGCCCTCTTTTCTGGTACTCCTGATGCAAAAAAACTGTACCGAACGTGATGCAGAAGCAGCAGATATTGCAGTGGACAATCTCGATTCATGGGATGCCCTACATAAAAACTACATCGCTTACGCACAATGTGACGATGGCAGTATCGCAAAAGGAAATTCAGACGCGATGGCGCGGCTACTTGTCGATAAATGGCAGGAAATCGCTAAGCTGCAATCTCTGAGAAATCGCGATTCAGGATTTGAAAATATATTATGAGGCATATTGATGCGACGCTGGATGCGGATGACGCAGATACCCGTCAGCTTCTAAACAACGTTTTCCCGACAGAAGTCCGCCACTGTTTAATTTCGGTAACTACACTCTCTGGCGTGACTGGGTTATCTCCTTCAGGATAAAAAATTAAATCAGTCCCTGAAGGATGCCCGGTAACCCGACTGAAATTTTCCAGTAAACTGTCCTGATATGACTCGCTGCCATGCACGTCGAAAATATCTTTCACCAGCGCAACAAATTCGGCTTCCGAGTACTCTTCAAACTTATCTTTGAGCTGCATGTTTTTCCTTTATTTGTATTCAGGTGGCTCCTGAGAGTCATTCGTTATCCAAAACAGCCCGAACCCGCGCTTTAAGTTCATCAGCATCAAACTCATACTTATCACGATCATTGTCAGGATTGAATTGATCTGCGAGACAGAAAATGGTCGAGCATTTTTCACTGTCCTGATAGTTATCTTTCAGCGAATCGCCATTTTCACCCTCAGTTTTCCATAACATCTGATAAGGGTCAGCAAAATCTTCGGCTGAGATCTCGCCATTAATAAATGATCTGGCGAAGGTTAAAAGTTTCTGGCTCATTTTTGGGTATCCTGCAATTGAACAGACTACGATTGTTTTTTACTTTCATGAAATTCAATAATCAGCGCAGCAAGCTCGTCTTCTTCGGCATAAAAATATGCCACCGGCACATCCAACCCAGCAAGAATGCCTGATACGTATTGAGAAAGCGCTGCACACAAGCGTGCTTCCCTGAGTCTTTTAAATGGATAAGTTGAAACGCCAAATGGTGCGATAATAGGAGTCGATAAGCACTCGCAACACATTGATTTAACTTAAAAAAATAAAATAGAAATACAAATCTATACACACCACTATACACATTGGCGGTGGCGTTCATTTTTCTCTCACCATACCATCAAAAGGAGAAAAAACTTTTTTTGGGTAAACCGTTCACACTGTTCACTACCTATTTTTTGTTTTATTTTTCATGACGTTATAAAGTGAACGGTTGGTGAACAGTGAACACTTCACTCTTCACTCTTCACTCTTCACTCTTCACTTTAATTTCGTATGGAGAGCTTCAATTGCAGAAGCAAGCTTATAGAAGGTTAGTGAGTAAGTCCGAGATCCCAAGGGAAGCCATCGATGTCAGAAGTGTTAGAAACAGCTGCCCAGTTGATTTTAACATCCTGCGGTTTGCCACGAAGCACCTTGTTCTCATCGTCCCAGTCGAATTCAACTGGCAGTAATGGTCCTGGAAAATGTGGTGACAGTGCCCCAAAAGCAATGTAATGCCACGCACCTCTAGGACCCTCTCTACCAGAAACCATCAGTTCACTGTGTCTTGTGGATTGTCTAAATTCCAGGGTTAGGTGCTCTTCTTCGATGAGATTTTCTAACGTTAGTTCTCCAAGGCAAGGACAGTTAAAGTGCCAGGAAGGAAATTCGAAAGTAGTTTCATTATCAATAAGTGCTACTGCAATGATTTTTATTGAATCATTTGAGTCGAAGGTTAGAGAAACTAGCGAGTCTGAAAACCTATATCCCCACCATTTATTCCCTATTCGGGTGGGGACACCTAGTTGCTGTTCTACCCACCGAGCTGGGGCTCCAAGGTCTATTCCCTTAAATATATTTTCAGGTGTTTTTCGAGGCTCAATACGTACACTTGGTCTCTCAAGCTTAGATTTTATATAGCGAATACCATGTTTACTCATTGCCAGCCATAAAAGCGCTATCCCGCCGATAAAACTACCAACCGCATTGACCAAAATGTCTTTGATGGGAAACTGCGTTATCAGGGTGTGTAAACTCATAAACTAGGCCTCATTAGACAAAATACCCACACTTAAAGTGTTGTTATAATCTTTCTTTTACGACTTTTGGGATCTTAATTACATTTACAATCAATGCGACACTTTTTTCGCAGTTAACGAGAGTTCAAGGGCGCGCTATTGGCCCAACGGTCACTAATAGCGACCTTAAAGTGAGACGATGGATTGATTTCAGTCATACGTTTATCTTCTCTCAAAGAAAAATTTATTTTTTTATTTTCATAATCATATAGCGTGATCTGGCGTTTAACTGCGAATTTTTCACTATCCACTTTTGCCGTTTTTCAGGCAAAAAAAGACCGGCATCGCCGGTCTGTGGTAGGTTATTTCGCTGCGGGTTCATCGCACTTAGGCAGCCAGTCAGCGTTGCTTTCCTCCCTGAGCGCCAGATTGGTCTGCATCCCCTGATTCGTTCACCGCTTGTCATAGTTCAGCCCGTACTCTTTGAGCATGGCCGACAGCCCTTTCCCGAACATGGTGAGGCTGAGGGTGTTCTTATAACCGTGGGCTTCCATATAAATTAGATAGGCGTGATACAGATAGAGCCGGGGCTGACGCGGAATAATGTTGGCGTTCCCCATAAACATCCCCTCAGTCTCCGGTAGCGTCTCAAGGTAGCCGCAAAAATCAAAGGTCGGGTCAGCATCCCGTTTAATGCTGAGCGCCTCGTCAGAGTTCTGCTGAGACTGTAGCAACGTCCTCGCGCTCATCGGGTCACTGAACTTCTGCATGAGCTGGCGCGCAATGACGGCCAGCTCGTGGGCAATCTTGTCTTTCAGCTTCGGGTCACGTTCTTCCGGGGCGATTTGTTCCGGGAAGTGCAGAATCACCCGGCGACGGGAGACACCACCGCTGCGGTCGGTGAAGCGCATCGGGTTATTGTTCACGGCCAGAATGACCGCCGGAATGTGCGTCGAATACGCATCCTTGTATTTCGGGTCAACCGACACGGCATCGCCGCCGGTGATGGCCTTGAGTCCTGCGTCGTCGCCGCTCCATTTCTCCTGGTCAGGCAGTCGAATCAGTGAGAAACCTATCAGGGCGGCGCGTTCACGTGGTGATTCCAGCGTTTCGATGGTCGCTGAGGTGGCGTTATCCTCCCCGGCGAGCAGGGTTGCGATTTCGGCCAGAATGCTCTTCCCGCTGCCGCCGGGGCCGGTCACTTCCAGAAAGAGCTGCCAGTCGTAGCGGTTCGCCAGCACCATAAACAGCGCGGCGAGGATAATGTCGCGCTTCTCTGCCCGGTAAGCGGCGGCACGATCGAGCCAGCGCCAGAAATTCGGTGCATGCGATTCCAGCGTTTCGCCCTTGTTTAGACCGGGGACATGGTGAACACATGTTCGGGAACATAGTGAACACATTTTAGCAGTGTTTACCCACCTTGATCGACTTCGCTTTGAGGTCGATCACCCCGATTTTCGTTTTATACCACCACACGCTGTAAATACCATCAACTGCCTCTTCTTCTATCCCCAGCCGTTCTTTGATAAATGCCTTTCCAACGTGATATTCCTTCCCTTTCAGCCTCAGCCTTCCGCTAACATCGACCCTCCTAGTCTGCATATGACCCCCGTATTCCGCCGCTTCAGGCGCCGGATTATAGGTTCGCGAACTGGCACGGTAGCGGCTGGAGGGGACGGATAATGCGATGCCCTCATGAGGCCGCTGCGTATTGTAAATCTCCCGCCATTCATCCAGCGCCTGCTGCATGACGGGCAGCGACGGGAAGTGCCGCCGTGACAGCAGCTCCGCTTTTAATGTCCGGTGAAAACGCTCATCTTTGCCCTGCGTCTGGGGATGGGAAGGCCTTGAATGACTGACGCTTATTCCCTGACGCATCAGCCAGAGTTCCAGCTGTGTCCAGACGCCGCCGGTATGTCCCCAGGGCGCGCCGTTGTCCATCGTCATCCGCTCCGGAAGGCCATAACGTTCGAATGTGCCGATAAATTTATCCTGCACCGTCTCACGACGTTCGTCATGATATCCTTGTAAACACAGGGAAAATCGCGAATGGTCGTCCAGAATAGTCAGCGGATGACAACGCCCTTCGCCGCAGGGAACGTGCCCCTTAAAATCCATCTGCCACAGGCTGTTGGGATGAGGATGTTCGAAGCGCCCCACGGCAGGGTGGCTGGCGGGCTCTTCAGGCTGAATAAGACCGTGGCGTGTCAGAACGGCGTGTACCGTACTGACGGCAGGCAGCGTGAGGCCGAGGTCCTCGAGGCGGCGCTTAAGCTTACGGGCTCCCCTGGCGGGATGCTGGTGGCGCAGTGAAACGATGCGCTGTTCAAGCTCAGCATCGGTATGTAAAAGCATGGTGATGGGGCGACGGGAACGGTCAGCTAACCCCGCTTCTCCCGCGGCGATAAATCGCCGGAGCCACTAGTAGCCGGTGTTCGGCGCGATGCTGAACTGCCGGCAAAGGGCACGAAAGTTAGCGCCCTCCTGACCGGCGAGTGAAACAAACTCAAGACGTAATGACATGGTTGAAACCTCATTCCACGGCATAAGTACGTTCCTCACAGAAGTACAGATGCCTTAGTTTTAAGTGTTCACCATGTCTCCGAACAAGTGTTCATGATGTGTCCGGTCTAAACAGGCAGCCGTGGCGGGGAGAACATTGCGCATATTCTTGGTTAATTAATTTAATTTCCTCTTAGGGAAAACCCCTGATGCACCATCAATATTCAGATCGATAAACTTCACAGTATCATCGTCATCCACAATAAAGGATGGCCCCTTATTTTCAATAAGAATCACTTGGGTTTTCGAGGGGGTATTTATCAAATAACTATAGAATGCATCAGTTAAAGTCAAAGGATTAACTTCAGATTTTTTTATTTCCCTTTTTTTATCGAAATGTGTTACTAGCGGGCTATCCAATAAAACAAAACCTAGCTGTGGCTTTTCTTTATTAGCTAAAAACTCTGCAAGCGAGATTACAAAACAGGCATATATTACAGCTCGACTACCTTTACCAAACAAAGAACGTTTCTTATCATTAATGATAAAATCATAAGCATTTTCATCAAATTTAACAGAGTTGTCATTGCGGCCATCAAATTTGATAGTATCAAGCATAATTTTTAACTGATTAATCAGGCCAATTATTTCATCAGATTTTAAATTATCAAAGTCACTTACATCATAAACATCATCATCAACGCTATCCCCCTTAGATTCCAAAGCATTTATGATTTTATGCTTTGAATAATCTGATAAAAAAGTCTCTTTACGTTCATACAACGCATCTATTGTTTTTCGTGAGTTTTTTAATTCGATATTAAGTAAGCGTTCATAATCTGGCATTTCTAAATTCAGTAGAAATCGACTTTCCTTAATAGATATATCAATAGATGACAACTCATCCTCGTTTGATTTAATTGAATTAAGTAAACCCGCTAACTGCACATTAATTTTTGCTGACTCAGCCATGCAGGAAGCATAGTAATCGTCATAATTAATTTCTGATGAATGGTTAATCGAGTGGCCGCAACTATCACAAAATTCTTCACCGAAGTTCTCAAGGAAGAAGGTCGCTTGAGATATGGAATTTACTCTCTGCAGGTCGGATACATAGCAATCCTTAAGCATATTAAACCTATCGATAAGCATCGATAAATAGCTTTCTCTTTTACTTAATGTATTAATTTCATTTTTTATTTCGTTAATGAGAGTTACTTTACTATCATAGATCTCTAGGAAATGGTCTACTTCATTCGCTGCATTTTCAATTTGCGTTTCAATTTTTTGCAATTCTTCATTAAGTAATAAAAAATTCAATTCAGGATAAATCAACTCACTGCTTAGTTCTTTTATTAATTCTTTCACTTGCTTTTTCAGGAAAGTTTTTGCTGTTTTATTAGGTTTTTCCTCTCCGATAAAAGCATCATCTCTTTGTGTTAGTAAAAATTTAAACTCTGACTTGCTTTTTATTTGTTCCGAATATTGTTCGGATAGCAACAGTGATTTCGATGTCAAAATTTTAATTTCATCTACACAGAAAAAATCAAACACATTTCCCAGATTAAAACTCTGCACACCACCATTGTTATTAGTTCTAACCTTAGCTTTATTAAAACCTAATTTTTTGTAAAATAGAGAATTGAAACTATTTTTTGAACTTGCAGTTTTAACAATTTGTTGAACAAGTGTGGATGTGCTGACTGTAGCTATTTCACCAGAGTAAAGTTTATAATCACTATTATCATGCAAGCCTCTTTCAAGTGAATAAACATAGTCTCCTATAGAGAACTCAATGCTTGCGGAAGTGTAACCCTTAGCTTCGTTTATTCCTGCATTTTCTAATTTCTCACTACCAAAAAGGTAACGAATAAGGTTGAATAAATATGTCTTACCTGAATCTGAGCCACCTGTAATGATAGTTAATCGTGAACCAAACTCAATTAAAACAGGATAGAGCATAGCTCCTTTAATTAAAATTTTATTAATCTTAATGTAATGGTTCACAATGACCCTCCATGTCTAAATGGCCAAATTTTGAGCCCACTAGTTTCTTCATTTCTGATTCACTTAGAGAGCCATAGGTTTCTTTTGCAATACGTATATTATGTTCCATTCTCAAGAGATATTCATTCTGAACTGCATTTGTGAATGAAAATGTCTTGTCTGTAACAGCAAATAAAATTCCATGCTGGGTATAATTCTCGCCTACTATTCTGTAACTCTTCATTAAAGCAAGAGCATCAGTGAATGTTTTTCTTGTTATTGCTAACTGACTATCTCGTCTAGGGATAGCGGGATGTAAGCTTTTCTGTTCAGGAAGAAAATCACCTAAATTAAGAACAAGAAAATCTATACATATTAGCTTTTCAATAGTTAAGCCCGTAGGATTAAAACCCATAAGGATTTTGGCAAGCCTTAATGATATTTCAATGCGTGAATTATATAACCTCACTTTTAAATCTTCCATTGTAATTCTCCATCATTAATCATATGATGGCAAATTCCCTTCTTATCTGGAACTTCGCATATCTTCGATAAGACCGGGTGAGATATATTAGTTAAGGAAGCATGACTTAAAATATCATTACATCTTTCAAATGAGTTATTATAATTTTTGTACAATACACTTTCAATTGATGAGCTAATATAACTTTTCAATATCTTAAAATTATCCTCAATAAAAGAATCTCTCATATAGCGACTTAAAGAAGATGCAAAATAAAAATCATTCCTGCACCCACTGAAATGTCTATTATAAGGCATAATTAAATTTGTTAAATCCATTGCCCCTACAGATGAAACTTCAGAGTATACTTCTAGCAATTGTCCAACATATACTGACTCTACCGCTGGATCATAATCTGGAGTAGACGGTGGAAGTTGACGAGCATGGAACATTTGGTTGAAATATTTAAAATACAATGGTGTTTTAGCTATTTCACTTAAAATCCTTAACAATGGCAAGGAATAAAAAATATTAAAATTAAAACTTTGTATGTATTTTACAAGGTTATCATCAAGATTTATTACAGCCATTGACGTAATTTTACGACTAATTGTTTTATCCCATGTCTTTAGTATTTTATCTTTTAAAGAAACTGGATCTCTCAATAACTCTGAAAAAGAAGTTGAAAGGTCTAATGGACTCACGAAGTAATATTTTTCAGGTACAGGAAAATCACCGTTCATCGTGAAATATATAAGCTTACCAAATTCAACTGCCACTTCAGAAAAATTAAGATTACTGGAATAAAATTTACATTGGTAATTATGCCAAATATAATCATTATCATGCGGATCTGTTACAAATCCGACAACATCTCTCCCCTTATCACCTGCACCACCAAGCCGTTCATGGGCAACGTACTCCTCAAAATGGCACTCAATTAGCCAGTCATGTATAAATTCTTCCCATGTAGCATCATCCCATGTCATGATTATTGCTGATGGTTTAGTCATGCCGTTCTGTCCAATTTATTAACTAAATACCCAACTGATCCGCATACCATTGCATCATTGCTCTGCAGTCTTCTAGATACTGAGCATGGTTATACGTACCTCGAATCTGGTTCTTATCGGTATGTGCTAACTGCATTTCGATCCATGCTGTCGAATATCCTTCTTCATGCAATACTGTAGACCAGGTATGCCTAAAACCATGCCCAGTGACTTTTCCGCCATAACCAATGCGTTTTATAACCTGATTTACACTCGCTTCACTCATAGGCTTGTTCGGATCGTTCCGCCCCGGAAAAACATAACGATAGTTCCCTGTCATAATCTTTAGTTCATTGAGTAAATCTAACGCTTGAGTAGACAATGGCACAAGATGTGCCTTACGCATTTTCATCCTTTCTGCTGGAATTTCCCAAATAGCGTTATCTAGATCAAATTCCGACCATAATGCAGCACGTAATTCAATGGTTCTTACACCCGTAATCATCAGTAATTTCGCAGCAATCTGGACAAGCCGACTCCCTGTGTAACTGTCTAAAGCACGCAGAAAATCAGGTATCTCAACAGCTTTTAGGAAAGGGAAATGATTGGATTGATGAACTTCAAGAGCACTGGAGAGATCTGCCGCAGGGTTATACTCTGCCCTACCCGTAGCTATTGCGTAGCGGAATACTTCGGAGCAACGCTGCCGCACTTTTCGCATTTTCTCTAACGCACCACGTTTCTCAATTTTACGCAGCACGTTAAGCAGCTCTAACGGTTTAATCTCTCCTACTGGTCTTGCACCCACATAAGGAAAAATGTCGTTCTTAAATGCTTCCATGATGTCTGATGCATATCCTGCTGACCATTTGGTCGACTTCAGCTGATGCCACTCTCTGGCAATCTTTTCGAAAGCGTTCTCAGACTCGGTTTGCAAAGCGATCTTCTGCTCTTTACGAACCTCACTCGGGTTCTTCCCTTCGGCGACCAGTTTTCGAGCATCGTCACGACGGGAACGGGCATCTGCAAGTGTGATCGTCGGATACACACCCAACGAGATCATTTTTGGTTTACCGGCAAATCGATAACGGAACCGCCAGCTCTTGCTTCCATTAGGTTCTATTAGCAATGACAAGCCTTGCCCATCCCCAAGCGTATAGGGTTTATCTTCAGGCTTAGCGCGGCGAATCTGCATATCGTTTAAAGGCATGTGTATAGGAATCCAATACCGAACAGGAACATATACACAATCCCATACACATTCCGTATCGGATTCTACTGGATGGTTACGGACAGTCACGGACCAAAATGCAATAAAATCGTTATAAATCATGTGGTTTATGGATAAATACGGACGTTTGGGGAAGTTGAGATGGTGCCGATAATAGGAGTCGAACCTACGACCTTCGCATTACGAATGCGCTGCTCTACCAACTGAGCTATATCGGCTTTTTTGAAAGGTGCCGGGGCTAGGGGTAACAAATTATGCAAACCGCTGACGTCCGTCAAGCGCCGATCGGGATGTTTGGTGAGTTCTTAATCACCCTGCGCACAATATGGATATAACGCCGGTTCTGATGCAGCAAAAACGTTTGGGCGAACGGGGAGCAGGCGCAGAAACGGAACTAAAGGGAGAAGTTAAAAGATTGAAAATCAGGGAGTGCGAGAAGATAAATGGTGCCGACTACCGGAATCGAACTGGTGACCTACTGATTACAAGTCAGTTGCTCTACCTACTGAGCTAAGTCGGCATTTTGAAGTGTTACCGGGGAACTACGGGGCATAAACTATTCAAATCTCCGACGTCCGTCAAGCCCCCGGCGGTGCGTATGCTGCTTTTCTCATCAGCACACGCACTTTGATGAACTGACTGCTTAAGCTTTCGCCAGCGGTTCGCGGAAGAAACTGATCAGGGCGTTGTAAACCTGATAGCGGTTTTTCTCCAGCACCATCATGTGCGTGGCTTCACCGATTTCCAGCCAGCGTTTATCCGGTGAGCCGGTGGCGCGCAGGAACCATGCCTGTGCCAGTTCGACGGGCACATCAATATCCCATTCGCCATGGATTAACATCAGCGGCACGCCGATATCGGCCGGATCGTAAAACGGTTTTCCCGCCGCCCAGTAATCGCGGATATCCTGAATCGGACCGTTGCTGGCACGGATTGATTGCTGTGCCCGAAGTGCGTCATCCGGCTCGTCGCTGACAGTTTTCTCGAGCCATGCCTCAAATCCCCCTTCCGGGATCAGTCCTCCCCGCTTGCACTGTGGCGCTCCGCTAATCCAGCGTTCACGCGCCGCACCGGCATTGACGATGCGCCACGCGTTCAGTTCGCCACCGGGGTCGAGCGGCAGCGGTTTGTCGCTCACCCATTGCGGGGCAATCAGCCCTAAGCGCCTGACTTTGTGGCCGTTCTGCGTGGTGTACGTACCGGTGACGCTGCCGCCCCACGACATCCCGATCACGTTAACCTGTGAAAGCCCGTTCGTTCTGAGCACAAAATTGACGGCGCTGCTGAAATCGCGCACGGCGACATCTGTTCTCACCGCAGGTGCGTTGAGGGTGGCGGCCTGAAGCATTTCCACCGGACGGGTCGAGCCGCCATAACCGCGTACATCGACGGCGTACACATCAAAACCGGCGCGGGCGAGTGCATCGGCAAAAGAGGCGCCTTCCAGCGGCGTGTCAAACAGGCTGCCGGAGGAATAAGTCGCGCCGTGCATCATGACGATGGTGCTGGCTTCGCTGAATTTTTGCTCCCCTTTGCGGTGCTTGTGCAAAAGATGCAACCGGATGCCGTCGGTATCAGACGGGATCAAAAAGCTTTCGCTGAAAATATCGGAATTGCTCATCGGGTTTTCCTTCTCAGAGTGACTGCCAGCTCAGGCCACGGGCATCCTGACGGATTTTGCCCGCAGAGGAACCGGCGAAATGGGTGGTGAAAACGGTGGCCTGATGGCTCAGGGCAAACTCAATTGCCTTATGGCGTGAGGCTGTCGCCTGTGCCGGTTCTTCGCAGAACACCGAATCCCAGTCAGGACGCGCGAGCTGAAGCGGATGGTGCATCACATCGCCCCAGAAAAAGGCCGTTTCACCTTCAGAGGTAAAGGCGAAAGAGAAATGATCATGGCTGTGGCCTGGCGTGCGGATGATAGCGAACCCCGGAATGGCCGTGGCGTCATCAGCATGTATCCGCTGATCGAGACCGGCCGCCACGACCGGCTCAACGCTGTCGGCAAAGATGCCGTCGCTCGGATCCCGGACGTTGTTCGGATCGGCGTAAAACTGGTATTCGGCTTCAGAAAACAGATAACGCGCGTTCGGGAAAGTCGGCACCCAGCGGCCATTCTCCAGCCGCGTATTCCAGCCGACATGATCAACGTGCAGATGTGACAGCAGTACCACATCAACATCTTCCGGTTCGACGCCCGTCGCCCGCAGGTTATCCAGCCAGCCCGTCTTCAGCTGATTGAACAACAGGTTCAGTGGACGCAATTTATCGTTGCCGGATGCGGTATCAATCAGCACCGTCTGCGTGCCGGTCTGCACCAGCCAGCTGTGGGTGCTGAGCATCAGTTCTGAGGCATCTGCGCCAAAAAAATCTGCCGGTAATGTTTTCGCGGCATCCTGAATAGCATCAGCATTCCATTGCGGAAAAAGCGACGATCCGGGATCTTGCAATGTCATCTCGGGGATCTTAGTGATTCTGGCGCTGCCGATCGGGTAAGTTTCTGGCACACTCATTTTATGACCTTATCTGGTGACAACCTTCTGGTGTGGGGTCATCCTCCCTGTTTCAGCACGGGCGAACAAGGTGGCAATCCCGAATGCAAGATTGCTGATATTGCAACGATAAAAAATGAAAGGGCCGGAATGGATAAGCTGGAGAATATGCGCACGTTCGTGCAGGTGGTGGATTCGGGGTCATTCAGCCGTGCGGCAGAACTGATGGATTTACCGAAATCCACGGTAACGCGGCAGGTGCAGGCGCTGGAAAGCGAACTGGGCGTGAAGCTGCTACACAGGACGTCGCGCCGTTTAAGCATGACGGAACAGGGCGAAGCCTATTATCACGGAGCAATACGGCTGCTTGATCAGATGGAGATTCTCGACAGCAATGTGCAGGCGGCAACGCAGGCTCCGCGCGGCAAAATCCGCGTCGAGATGCCGAATGCGATTGCTTATCGGCGGGTGATCCCCGCCCTGCCCGGCTTCCTGATGCATTATCCCGACGTTCAGGTTGAGGTGAGCGTCGGTAACCGCACCGCCGATCTGATTGCGCAAAACATCGATTGTGTGATCCGTATCGGTGAGCTGCATAACGATGCGCTGATCGCCCGGTCGCTTGGGGTTTTACCGATGATCACCTGTGCCGCACCGGCGTATCTGCAAAAACACGGCATGCCTGAACATCCGCAGGATCTTATCCTCGACCATACGCTGGTGCAGATCGCCTCGCCACAAACCGGACGGGTATTTGAACATCAGGTGTTTAAGGATCAGCAGTGTGTCACTGTTCGCGGGCGCTGGCAGTTCTCGGTTAACGATTCCACCGCAGCGCTGACCGGTGCCATTGCGGGGCTTGGCGTGCTGACGACGTATCGCTTTCTGGCACAGGAAGCGCTGGATAACGGCGCGCTGGTGCCGCTGTTTCCTGAATGGGCGGATGAACAGGTGCCGGTGCATATTGCCTGGCCGGAGAACCGGCATTTGCCGTCAAAGGTGCGGTATTTTATCGAATGGGTCAGGGCGTTGTTTCAGGAATGATGGTGTTCAGCAGGGATAAGCGATCGCACCGGTTTCATCATGCTGAATCCACCGGTGCCGGTCAGTTACGGACGGACTAAATCGTCGCCGTAACCAATCCATTTGTAGGTCGTCAGGGCTTCTAATCCCATCGGGCCGCGGGCGTGCAGTTTTTGTGTGCTGACCGCCACTTCTGCGCCTAAACCGAATTGTCCGCCGTCGGTGAAACGGGTGCTGGCGTTGACGTAAACCGCAGAGGAATCCACTTCACGCACGAACCTGTCCGCGCTGCTGATGGAACGGGTAAGGATCGCATCGGAATGCTCGGTGCCGTAGGTGCGGATATGCGCCACGGCGGCGTCCAGATCGGCCACTACCGTCACGTTCAGATCCAGCGACAGCCATTCATCCGAATAATCTTCTTCGGTCACCGCCAGCACTTTCGCCGGGCCGTTTTGCAGATACGGCATCGCAGATTCGCTGGCGTGTAACGTCACGCCTGCGCGGTGCATTTTGTCGCTCAGTTCCGGCAGGAAGCGGGCGGCAATCGCCTGATGCACCAGCACGGTTTCCAGGCTGTTACAGGCGCTCGGGCGCTGTACTTTCGCGCTTTCCAGCACGGTCAGCGCTTTGTCGAAATCGACGCTTTCATCCACAAACGTATGGCAAACGCCGATACCGCCGGTGATCACCGGAATGGTGGATTGTTCGCGGCAAAGTTTATGCAGCGCCGCGCCACCGCGTGGGATCAGCATATCGACGTATTTATCCAGACGCAGCAGTTCCGCCACCAGTGCACGATCGGGGCTGTCGATGGCCTGAACGGCGGCTTTAGGCAGTCCGCATTCCTCCAGCGCCATCTGAATGACGTTAACCGTCGCCTGATTGGTGTGGTGCGTTTCTTTACCGCCGCGCAGGATAACGGCATTGCCGGTTTTCAGGCACAGGCTGGCGACATCGATAGTGACGTTCGGGCGCGCTTCATAAATCACGCCGATCACGCCGAGCGGTACACGGCGGCGTTCGAGACGCAAACCGCTGTCCTGCTGTGAACCATCAATCACCTGCCCGACCGGATCGCTCAGACGGCAGACATCACGCACGTCGCTGGCAATCGCCGAAAGACGCGCGGGGGTCAGCAGCAGGCGGTCCAGTAATGCCTCGCTCATGCCGCTTTCGCGGGCAGCAGCCATGTCGAGTTCGTTAGCAAGAATAATGCTCTGGCTGTTGGCCTCAAGCATGTCGGCCATCAGCATCAGCGCACGATTTTTCTGCGCGGTGCTGAGGGTGGAAAGCTGCCAGGACGCGGCTTTCGCGGCCTTGCCCATCTCGTTAAGCATCTGTGGCTCCTTAACTGACAATCATGTCGTCACGGTGAACGGCAACCGGGCCGTATTCGTAACCGAGAATTTCACTGATCTGCTGAGAGTGATGACCGGCAATCATGCGCATCGCATCGCTGTTATAGCGGCTGACACCGTGCGCGAGGTCGCGTCCGTTCAGGTTGCGGATGCGGATCACTTCGCCACGCGAGAAATCGCCTTTCACTTCGCGGATCCCTTTTGGCAGCAGCGAACTGCCGCGCTCCATCATGGCAGAAACCGCGCCGTCGTCGATGGTGATTTCACCGGCTGGCGGTGCACCAAAGATCCAGCGCTTACGGTTTTCCAGCGGCGTCTCCATCGCGTGAAAACGTGTGCCGACGGAAACGCCGTTAATCACATCGCCAATCACGCCCGGCAGGTTGCCCGCAGCAATAATGGTATCGACGCCCGCCCGGCACGCGACATCTGCCGCCTGCAGTTTGGTGGCCATGCCGCCGGTACCGAGACCAGAGACGCTGTCGCCCGCCACACCGCGCAGTTCATCATCAATGGTCATGACTTCGCGGATCAATTCAGCTTCAGGATTGGTCCGCGGATCTGCGGTAAACAGACCACGCTGATCGGTCAGCAACAGCAATTTATCGGCACCCGCCAGAATAGCGGCCAGTGCGGAAAGATTGTCGTTATCGCCGACTTTAATTTCAGCGGTAGCGACCGCATCGTTTTCATTAATGACCGGGACGATATGGTTATCGAGCAGCGCGTGCATGGTGTCGCGGGCATTCAGGAACCGCTCGCGGTCTTCCATGTCGGCACGCGTCAGCAGCATCTGACCAATGTGGATGCCATAAATCGAGAACAATTGCTCCCACAGCTGGATCAAGCGACTTTGCCCGACGGCAGCCAGCAGTTGTTTGGAAGCAATGGTGGCGGGGAGTTCGGGGTAGCCAAGATGTTCACGCCCGGCAGCAATCGCGCCCGACGTGACAATCACAATCCGGTGCCCTGCCGCATGTTGCTGCGCGCACTGGCGGACAAGCTCAACAATGTGAGCACGGTTGAGGCGGCGCGAGCCGCCAGTGAGCACGCTGGTGCCCAGTTTTACAACCAGTGTCTGACTACCACTCATAATCGTTCCATTAGTGTGAAAAAGAAGGGCTTCTTTGTCTTTGTAACAGCAGAGAAGCGTTATGCCAAACGGCATAACGCTATAATAGCAGCATTCATGATGGGAATGGGTAGTACAGAAAGTCAGGCGGAGAGCTTCACAGGTTCTTCGCTGAAATCATCAGCAGGTTCCAGTTTGAGGGACATCTCTTCGATCATGGCATTCAGGTTTTTGTGGAACCCTTTCAATGTCGTCTCAAGCTTCTCTCGCACTTCAGCATCTTTAATGTTTTGCACTTTCCAGATGCCGTCTTTATCAAACAATCCGAAATGATAAACATAGGTAAAACGTTCGGCTTCAGCCTGCAATTCAATCCACCAGCCCCAGAATTCACGCTTTTCCGGCGCAGGCTTCACGTTCACACAGACAGCTAAACAGTCAAAGAAAAAGCGGTCGTTCTCGCATTTCCCTTCTCTGATGTACGGTCCCAGTGTACCGAAACGTTTCATTAGCCTGCTTTTAGGATGACCGCTTGGTAACGTCATAGTACAACCTCCATTGAAAGACGATCCTTTTTAGCAAAACGTTAGGAATTAGCAACTATTAAGTTAACGCATATGCTTTTGCAACCACCCACAAATCTCATGTAAAGCGCTGTCAAAATGCGCGTAAAGCGGCTCGCTGCGGATGGTCAAAAGCTTGCCGTCAGCGGAAGAATCCGCAATCAGCTTAGCTTCGCTCTTCGGACTGAATATATCGTTCTCCCAGTATGCGGCCAGGATGGGCGTCGGCGTTCTGCGTCCAAGCAACCCCTGCGTTTTCAGAGAATAACGATTAAGTTCGGTTTTCAGCGCCGAGTCGGACGCGCTCGACATGCCGATGCGGCTCGCCAGCACATCTATATACATGTCCGGTACCTGCTCCTGACATTTCGGGTCGCTCAGCAGCGTATGCACCAGCGCCCCCAGCGTGGCCACTGCCCGCACGCGGCGCGGTTCGAGATACGCCAGACGCACCGCGACGTTCGCACCAAAACGGTAACCGAGCAAACTGACGCGGCTGGCATCGACCCAGGGCACATCCGAAAGCTGCATCAGCACCTGCTGATGCAGGAAGCTGGTGTCCTGCGTCAGTTTCCACTTCGATGAAAAACCGATCGACGGCATGTCGATGGTCAGCATCGCGATGCCCATCGGCGCGAGATATGAACGGAACAGGCGCTGATGGTCACTCTGTAAGGTGTCGAGACCGCCACACACCAGCACCGTCGGGAACGGTGCTTTCCCTTCGGCCGGCAGGTGCAGGAATCCGGTGATCGGCGCACCGCCGGGGATCTTAAATTCCAGCTCTTTCAGTTCGTAAGGCGAATGTTCCGAGGATTTTTCAAAGGCTTTATTGGCCAGCGCTTGCGCCTGTTCCGCCAGCGTATCGCCTTTCAGATGCGGATAACCGGCGATGCTGTAAAGGTTGGCGGCTTTCAGCCAGTATTCGCTCGCCACATCCGCATCTTTTTCTTCGGCGGCTTTTTGCTGCCAGTACATCGCCTGATTTGACCATTCGTAGATCCAGTTGCCATTGCGGTAACCAATCACGGTATCGAGCAGCAACGGATCGCTGTGCTCCGCCTGGGAGACAGCAATGCGCGACAGCACTTCTTCCACTTCCAGCGGATCAACCCCGCGCCACATCCACATCAGACGGTTAATCGTGCGGTACCAGCAATGAACCGTGTCGCCTTCCAGCGCAGAATGCATCGGCGGGTGCGTATTATGGTGATGAACGCGATGAACCAGCGTTGATGTTTCCGGGTATTTGAAGGAAGGTTTAAACAGTTTTTCCGTAAGATTGGCTGGAGCCATGATGCAAGATCCTCCGTTAGCAAGCAGCAGGTCGCCCGCAGGCGATCATTTCTGGACGGGATTATAACCCGCCCACGTTGCGACAAGTGAGGGGTGAGGTCAAGCGGAAAGGATTTCAAGGCAATAAAAGCAAAACGCCCGGCAATGAGCCAGGCGTTAAATTAGAGGAATATTAACAGTGGAGGATTATTTTCCTACCAGAGGTGGCACGAATACCACGCCCATATCCCACGGCTGTTCGATCCAGGTGTTCTGCGGGATGTCGATCACATAGTCATCAACCAGCGGTGCGCCAGCCGGTTTCGCGAAGATCGTGATGAAATGCGCTTTCGGGTACATTTCGCGGATGGCTTTCGCGGTGCCGCCGGTATCCACCAGATCGTCGATCACGATGAAGCCTTCACCGTCGCCTTCTGCGCGTTTCAGCACCTGCATTTCGCGCTGATTATCATGGTCGTAGCTGGAGATACATACGGTATCCACATGACGGATGCACAGCTCGCGAGCCAGCAACGCTGCCGGAACCAGGCCACCACGGCTGACTGCAATAATGCCTTTCCATTGTTCTGCCGGCAGCAGGCGTTTAGCCATAGTGCGCGCGTGGATTTGCAGCATGTCCCAGGTTACAACGTATTTTTCGCTCATAAAGGTGTCCCAGCCAGTGAATTAACGGCTTCTAAAAAAATAATGGGGGGAAAAAAGGTTGCGCGAGATTATAGTGAGTCCGGTTCACAAAAACCAGCGATTATCTGGCTTCAGCCGCCCAAAAATCCCGGAATTTCTCCCCGTCCCCGCGCACAGGTTAAGATTAAGTGATATTCTGTCAGGCCACTCGCCACACAGTCTGGCGGGGATTACTTAACCTTAAACCTACAGCATCTCAGTCAGTTCCCCTGCAAACGGAGCCTGAATGAGCTGACTGTCACAGGAGACTTATAGTGTCTGAACTGTCTCAGCTTTCGCCACAACCGTTGTGGGATATTTTTGCCAAAATTTGTTCAATTCCGCACCCTTCCTATCATGAAGAAGCGCTGGCAAAACACATCGTTGAATGGGCACAGGAAAAAGGTATCCACGCTGAGCGTGATGAAGTTGGCAACATTTTGCTGCGCAAACCCGCCACCAAAGGCATGGAAAACCGCAAAGCCGTTGCACTGCAGGCTCACCTCGATATGGTGCCGCAGAAAAACAACGATACTGTTCATGATTTCACTAAAGATCCGATCCAGCCCTTCATCGAAGACGGTTGGGTAAAAGCCCGCGGCACCACGCTGGGTTCTGATAACGGTATCGGTATGGCGTCCGCGCTGGCGGTTCTGGCTGATGACAGCGTAGAACACGGCCCGCTGGAAGTGTTGCTGACCATGACCGAAGAAACCGGCATGGCAGGCGCATTCGGCCTGCAACCGAACTGGTTACAGTCTGAAATTCTGATCAACACCGATTCTGAAACCGAAGGCGAAATCTACATGGGTTGCGCTGGCGGGATTGATTTTACCGCCACACTGCCGCTGAGCCGTGAAGCGGTTCCGGCCGGTTTCAGCACGCTGAAACTGACCCTGAAAGGCCTGAAAGGTGGCCACTCCGGCGCGGAAATCCACTTAGGTCTGGGCAACGCCAGCAAACTGCTGGCACGTTTCCTGGCAGACAACGCTGATACTCTTGGTCTGCGCCTGCTCGACTTCACCGGCGGCACACTGCGTAACGCTATCCCGCGTGAAGCGATTGTGACCCTTGCTGTTGCTGCTGATAAAGCAGACGCGCTGAAAGCGGCAGCACAAGAATTCCTGGCAACGATTCAGTTCGAACTGTCAGCGGTAGAGAAGAAAATTGCCTTCGTGGTGGAAGCGGCTGAAAGCAACGCTAAAGCGCTGACCGCAGAAACTCAGGGTAAATTCCTTGCCCTGCTGAACGCGACGCCAAACGGCGTGATCCGCATGAGTGATGACGTGAAAGGCGTGGTAGAAACCTCGCTGAACGTCGGTGTTGTCACCATGAAAGATGACGAAGTGGCGATCAACAGCCTGATCCGCTCGCTTATCGACAGCGGTAAAGAATATGTGGTCAGCATGCTCAATTCACTGAGTGAACTGGCTGGCGCGAAAAGCCTGGCAAAAGGCAGCTATCCTGGCTGGAAACCTGAGCCGAATTCACCAGTGATGACGCTGGTGCGTGAAACTTACCAGACGCTGTTCAATAAAACTCCGAACATCATGGTGATCCACGCCGGTCTGGAATGCGGTCTGTTCAAAAAACCGTACCCGGACATGGACATGGTTTCCATCGGGCCAACCATCACCGGGCCACACTCGCCGGATGAGCAGGTGGAAATCGCCAGCGTCGAGCTGTACTGGAAACTGCTGACGGCCCTGCTGAAAGCGATTCCTGAACGCGGTTAATACTCGATCGGTCCCCTAAATCATTCGGGCTGTATCAAGGCGGCAACTGAGTAAATCCCCGGGAGCATACACAAGTATGTGACCGGGGTTTGCGAAGGCAGCCAACGCAGAGACAGTTTGAAGGATGACGGGGATTATTCCCAGGGAAGCAGAAGCTGCCGCTCTATTTGCGGATCCTGCAACGTCACATGCAATCCCACCAGCCTGACTCCCCTTCCGCCACGCCTCTGTTCCCAGGCTTCACGCGCGACCTTCAGCAGATCTTCTTTATTCAGCACCGGCCAGACGTGTTCCTGCGTGGTCTGCTGGAAATCATGGAATTTGAGTTTTACACCCTGCCTCGCGATGCGCAGATCCGGGCTGACACGGCTTAAACGTGTTTGCAGTTCAGGATACAAACGTTCGATCAGCGACACGCATTCTTCCCAGCTGTGGATATCTTCTGCCAGTGTGCGTTCAACGCCGACCGATTTACGTAACCGCTCGGGGGAAATTTCACGTTCATCGATACCCTGACAGCGTTCCCACAGCACACGGCCAAATTTGCCAAAGCGTTTAAGCAGTTTTGCCAGATCATAACGCTGCACATCGCCGCAGGTGATCAGCCCCTGCTCCTGCAAACGCTGAGCGGTGACTTTGCCGACGCCGGGGATTTTACTCAGCGGAAGATCCTGTAAAAACGCCCCGACTTTTTCCGGCGTGATCACAAACTGACCGTTGGGCTTGTTCAGATCCGAGGCGATTTTTGCCAGAAATTTGATCGGCGCGATGCCCGCAGATGCCGTCAGATGGATCTCATCGAAAATGGCCTGACGGATTTCAGCAGCGATAAGCGTTGCAGAGCCGTTGCATTGCGTCGCGTGGGAAACATCCAGATAAGCTTCATCAAGTGACAACGGTTCGATCAATGGCGTATAACGCGCAAAGATTTCGCGGATATGGTTTGACGCTTCTTTATAGGCCTCCATTCGGCCGGGGATCACTTTCAGGTGCGGGCAAAGTTTCAGTGCCATGCCGGTGGGCATCGCGCTGTGCACGCCAAATTTGCGGGCAGGATAATTAGCGGTGCTGATAACACCACGGCGGTCACGACTGCCGCCAATGGCAATAGGAATGTCGCGCAGGGAAGGATCATCGCGCATTTCGACCGCAGCGAAAAAGCAGTCCATATCCACATGAATGATTTTACGCATAACCCTCCCCCTCAATAACTGTATAAGTATACAGTTGAATACAGGGATGTCCAACATAGAAAATGAGGGTTAGTTTGACTTAATTAATCACCATTAATGGCAACGTAATAATTTTCCTATTCCTAAAGTCATTATTCATTATTTGGTGATTGCTAAAAATTTAATCAGTATTAATATGACAGCGTTTCCGACAGACAGTACATAAGAAGAAAATCAGTGGCGGTCTTACAGGCAGTTCAGCTGTAGACAAAATAATCAAAATTATTACCGAGCAGGACTTAGAATGATCAGAATCGCGCTGTTTCTTGCGATGCTCCTCAGTTTGCCTTTATTTACAGCAAATTACGCCGTGGCCAGCGATGCTGTCCCGGTCAACGCGGCACTAAAAAAACAATTACTGGGTGCACCTGTTTATATCCAGATCTTCAAACAGGAACGTAAACTCGAATTGTATGCTCAGCTCGACGGCGAATTTCGTCTGATCGGCAGTTATGGCATCTGCGATTTTTCCGGCGGTTTGGGAAATAAACGTCGCGAAGGCGATTTCAAAAGCCCGGAAGGTTTCTACAACGTGGATATTCACCACCTGAAACCCGACAGCCGCTTTTATCGCGCCATCAACATCGGTTTCCCCAATGCTTATGATATCTCGCAGGGTTATTCAGGTAAGTATCTGATGATCCACGGTAACTGTAAGTCTATTGGTTGCTACGCCATGACCGACGGCTACATGGACGAAATATTCACCTACGTACAGGCGGCATTCCAGTTCGGGCAACGCAATTTAAAGATTAGCATTTACCCGTTCAGGATGACCGATGCCAACATGAAGGCGCATAAAAACTCCAGCTATTACAGTTTCTGGAACCAGTTACAGCCGGGATATGCGTACTTTGAGAAACACCATCAGCCACCAAATGTCGTGGTCACTGACGGTAGATATGAAGTGCTACAACCGTTGTCCAATACCCCGCTGCCTTCACAGCTGGCGTTCGCCCCGATGAAATAATGCGAATTCACCTGGAGCAATTTTGTTCCAGGTTTCGTTCGCCGTCAGCGGTTGCGTGGCAATCACGGTGACGACATCATCCGGTGTCGTCTGCTGCTGAAAATCAATTTCCACATCCTGATCCAACAACGTTGCCTTGCCGAAAGGCGCACGCCGCGTGATCCAGTGCAAATTCGTCGAGCAATAGGCCATCACGAAATTGCCATCCGACAGCAACATGTTAAACACCCCTTTCTGCCGTAATTCATCAGCCAGCGACGCAATATAGCGAAACACTGGCGGCCAGCTTGCAGGGCGGCGCGGATAGCGTTGGGTGAGTTTGTGCAGTAACCAGCAGAAGGCGTATTCGCTGTCGGTCTGGCCCACCGGACGCAGCGTACCGGTATCGAGCTGACGATAACCACGAAGCTGACCGTTGTGCGCATAAGTCCAGTTGCGTCCCCACAGTTCGCGGGTAAACGGATGAGTATTTTCCAGCGCGACTTCACCACGGTTTGCCTGACGGATATGAGAAATCACCGCGCAGGATTTGATCGGATATTCCTGAACAAGGCGGGCAATGGGCGAATTAAAGCTTGGCGTCGGATCTTTAAAAGTACGACAGCCATTCCCTTCATAAAAGGTGATGCCCCAGCCGTCTTTATGCGGGCCGGTCCCGCCACCACGCTGCACTAATCCACTGAAACTGAAACAAATATCAGTAGGAACGTTAGCGCTCATCCCGAGCAATTCGCACATCACCAGCCTCCTTTACGGCAAAAGGCTTATGCCTTTGCCATCTCTTTTTCGATCAGAAGAATCAAAATATGAATGACTTTGATGTGGATTTCCTGCACGCGGTCAGCGAAACCAAAGTGCGGAACGCGGATTTCCACATCGGCTGAACCGTCCATTTTCCCGCCATCTTTACCGGTCAGGGTGATAACTTTCATGCCTTTAGCACGTGCGGCTTCGATGGCTTTGATCACGTTACCGGAATTACCGGAAGTGGAAATGCCCAGCAGAACGTCGCCCTTCTGGCCTACGGCTTCCAGATAACGGGAAAAGATGTATTCGTAACCGAAATCGTTGCCGACGCAAGAGATGTGGCTGACGTCAGAAATCGCAATTGCCGGATAGCCCGGACGGTTTTCACGATAGCGGCCTGTCAGTTCTTCGGCGAAATGCATGGCATCGCAGTGTGAACCCCCGTTACCACAGGAAATCACTTTCCCACCCGCTTTGAATGAATCGGCCAGCAGCACCGCTGCACGTTGAATAGACTCAATATTTGCCGGATCGCTGATGAATTTATTCAGCGTGTCAGCAGCTTCGTTCAGTTCAGTACGGATAATATCCTGGTACATAGCAGCCTCTTTTATGTCCATTTGCAGCCGGTTTCAGCACGGCCGATAGCAATAAAACGTTCCGCTGTGCAGTTTAACGGAAAGCCGAAACAGCGAGAAGCCATGAAGCGGTAATGATTCCGATAGTTTCTGTTTTTGACGCTTCGTGCGGCCGGTTTGTGAGCTGCGTTGTAATTAGTATGTAAACACATTGATAAAGAAATGGGCATGAACTAAAACCATTATATCCCTACAACAGGTCAGACCTCCTACTACTCAGGAGCTTTACTATGATGGTTCTTAGCATTGTTGCATTTATCGTGATCCTTGGTGCGTTGTTCTATCACAAGGTCAATCTCGCCCTGAGCAGCCTGATTTTACTGGCGTTTACGGCGGTTATGGGTGCCATTAATCTGTGGACACTTTGGCTGTTATTGCCGCTGGCGATCATTCTCCTGCCCTTCAATATCCCTGTCATGCGCCGTTCATTGTTCTCCGGCCCGGCGCTTCGCACCTTCCGTAAAGTGATGCCCGCAATGTCGCGCACGGAAAAAGAAGCGATTGAAGCAGGCACCACCTGGTGGGAAGGTGACCTGTTTGGTGGCAAGCCAGACTGGAAGAAATTGCAGGATTATCCTGAGCAGCAACTGACAGAGGAAGAGCAGCGCTTTATTGACGGGCCGGTTGAAGAAGCCTGCCGTATGGCGAATGACTTCCAGATCACCCATGAACTGGCTGATTTGCCGCCGGAACTGTGGGCGTATCTGAAAGAACACCGCTTCTTCGCGATGATCATTAAGAAAGAGTACGGCGGTCTGGAATTCTCGGCTTATGCGCAGGCGCGTGTGCTGCAAAAACTGGCCGGTGTGTCAGGCATTCTGGCGATCACCGTCGGTGTGCCGAACTCCCTCGGGCCAGGCGAATTACTGCAACATTACGGCACCACGGAGCAGAAAGATCACTATCTGCCGCGTCTGGCCGAAGGTCTGGAAATTCCCTGTTTCGCCCTGACCAGCCCGGAAGCGGGTTCTGATGCCGGTGCCATCCCGGACTTTGGTATCGTGTGTAAAGGCCAGTGGCAGGGTAAGGAAGTGCTTGGCATGCGCCTGACCTGGAACAAGCGTTACATCACGCTGGCACCTATCGCCACCGTGCTGGGCCTGGCATTTAAACTGAAAGATCCCGATCACCTGCTCGGCAACGAAACGGATCTGGGCATTACCTGTGCGCTGATCCCAACAGACACCGCCGGTGTTGAAATTGGTCACCGCCACTTCCCGCTGAACGTGCCATTCCAGAACGGTCCGACGCGCGGCAGCGATATTTTTGTACCGATCGATTACATCATTGGCGGCCCGAAAATGGCCGGTCAGGGCTGGCGTATGCTGGTGGAATGTCTGTCTGTCGGTCGTGGCATCACGCTGCCGTCTAACTCTACCGGCAGCCTGAAATCTCTGGCGCTGGCGACCGGGGCTTATGCCTATATCCGCCGTCAGTTCAAACTGCCTATCGGTAAAATGGAAGGTATCGAAGAACCGCTGGCGCGCATTGCCGGTAACGCTTACGTGATGGATGCCGCCGCAACGCTTATCACGAACGGCATTATGCTGGGTGAAAAACCAGCGGTGCTGTCCGCTATCGTCAAATACCACTGTACTCACCGTGGCCAGCGCGCCGTGATGGATGCGATGGATATCACCGGCGGTAAAGGCATTATGCTCGGCAGCAGCAACTTCGTGGCCCGCGCTTATCAGGGGGCGCCGATTGCGATTACCGTGGAAGGTGCCAACATTCTCACCCGCAGCATGATCATCTTTGGTCAGGGTGCGATCCGCTGTCATCCTTATGTTCTTCGTGAAATGGCGGCGGCGGAGAAAAACGATCTGGTTGATTTTGACCGTGCGCTGTTCGGGCATATCGGCCACGTCGGCAGTAACAAAATGCGCAGTTTCTGGCTCGGTCTGACTAACGGCCGCACCAGTGATACGCCGGTCAATGATAAAACCGCCCGTTACTATCAGCACATCAACCGTCTGAGCGCTAACCTGGCATTGCTGGCTGATGTGTCGATGGGCGTGCTCGGCGGCAGCCTGAAACGTCGCGAACGCATTTCCGCCCGCCTCGGTGATATCCTCAGCCAGATGTATCTGGCGACGGCGACGCTGAAACGTTATGACGAAGAAGGCTGTCACGAAGCGGATTTACCGCTGGTACACTGGGGCGTGCAGGATTGTCTGCATCAGGCCGAAGTCGCTATCGACGATCTCCTGCGTAACTTCCCGAACCGTTTTGTGGCTGGCGTAATGCGCCTGGTGATTTTCCCGTTGGGCCGTTCGCACTCCGCACCGTCTGATCGTCTGGATCACCAACTGGCGCGTATTCTGCAGGTGCCTTCAGCGACACGCAGCCGCATCGGTCGTGGTCAGTATCTGACACCCGGCGAGCACAACCCGGTCGGTCTGCTGGAAGAAGCCTTGCAGGATATTCTGGCCGCTGAGCCGGTTCACAAACGTCTGTGCGAAACGATGGGCAAAAAACTGCCGTTCACCCGTCTGGATATTCTGGCGCAAAAAGGTCTGGATGCCGGTCATCTGAGCGCCGACGATGCGCGTATCCTGAGCCGTGCGGAAGAAAGCCGTCTGCGTTCAATCAACGTCGATGAGTTTGAACCTGACGCACTGGCCGCACAAAAACCAGAAGCGGAGAAAGACAGCGTAAAAAAGGCTGAGGCGAAACCCCGCCACACCGAAGCTGCCTGATTTAACTGTTAATCCATAAAAAAACCTGAGTGTTTACGCACTCAGGCTTTTATTATTTATGAAGATACATACATATTACCCTAAATAGTTCGTGTTGCAGAAAGGCGGTAAGCTCACTCACCCTGGGAGTGCAGCCAACGCATCTGTGACGCGAAATATGACGGGTAATCAGAAGTAGTATTTAAAGCGTACCCGCGCCCCATACCGCTCATCGCTGTCATCATCGCCGCTGTAGGTTTTATCTGCTTCCAGCATGGAGACATAAGCGCCCAGATACACGTTGAAGTTTTCCATATCCATCACGTTCGGGATCAGGTAACTGGCGTGAACGGTATGAATGTCGTAGCTGCCCGGTTCATCAAACCAGTCATCGTCGTAATCGGATGCGCGGACGCCATTGATGCTGAAGTCTTCGATTTTGTTGTGCGCATAGATGTAGCCCAGCTCGAAGCGTTTCCATAAGGCATTGGCACCGACGGTGAAGTCTTTTTCATCCGATGCATCCATATAGGCCGTGCTCAGGTTAGCCACCACGCCGTTCTCAGGGTCAGCTTTCTGCCCGTCCCAGGTCATGGTCATGCCATAACCATTACGTTTGGACTGATCAACGAATTCGCCATTTTCACCGGTGTAGCCATACGCATTGTTCACCACGTTGGTTTCCATTGCCGCCGCCACAGAGAACGCATCCCCTTTCCAGGCAATGACCGGACGCAGGTACGCGACGTTTTTATCATTCTCAAGTTGGTTGCCGTGGTAGTTTTGCTCAGCAAACAGTGAGGTGCCGTTTTCCAGCAGGGTGTTCAGCTCGAAATACCAGTTGCCGATATTCTTATTCAGCATGATGTTGCCGCCGCTGTCACTGCGACCGCGCCCTTCTTTCATCATGTAGACATAACCGTAGCCGTCGGCGTACAGATCATTGGCGGTATTCCCGGAGTATTCGACGAAGGTGTCCTGATTAAGCGGGAACATATCGTAAGCTTCGAAGCGGCCGATTTTTGCCATCCAGTTTTTTTCTTCACCGAAGAAGAAAGCGGCATCATCAAGATTCATTGAACCGTTCAGGTCAGCCGTTGGCTGCACAGAGAAACCGGAGAACTGACCATTATCATTTCGACGATAACCATCAAGACCGATTAATAACCGTCCGTTAACATCCCAACGCTCATTATTCCCCGGTTTCCAGTTTTTATTGTCACTGGTTCTGACGGAGGTTAATTGCCCGCTGCGGCTCGCACCGTCAACGTTAAATTCCACATCACCGTACAGTTTTAAATTATCGAATCCATTAAGTGTTAATAATTTGTCTTCCGATATGCCATCCTTTTTAACTTCTACCGGACTGGCTTCTTTCACGCGGGCAATTTCCTGCTCGCGCTTAATATCCTGATGCTTCAACTGCTGGATTTGTTTTTCGGCAGTTTCAGCCCGTGTTTCCGCCTGCTGAAGACGCTGCTCAAGCTGTGCCATACGGGCTTCAAGGCTGCTTCCAGACGTGGCGGCAACCGCAGAACCCGAAATGGCGAATCCGACGAATAAGGCCAATAGTTTAATTTTTGTCATAATAAGATATCCTTTTCACTATAAAAATTACCCGCTGCCAGTCAATTAACAGCGGTGTTTTATTTTTTGAAATAGTGCCCTGAGGTATTACGGCGAAGGATGAAGATAGTTTCCGAATTAATATGCTGTCAAAAATAAACTAGAGAAACGTGATGTGGGAAGTAAAATAACGAAATTTCGTCATTACAGAGTAAATAAACGTAAAGCGGGAGCCTTTTAAAAAAGGCTCCCGCTTATTATTCACTATTAAAGTATTCAGTATATAAATATTTATTTCATGAATACTTTATATTCAGCTTTTTTTAGGACGCACTTTCGCCGTCAGCCCTTTCAGGAAATAACGCATCACCTGATCGCCGCACGGACGATAATTTTTGTGGCCTTCTTTGCGGAAGAATGCGCTCAGTTCACCTTCAGACACTTTGAAATCAGCCGCCGTCAGTACAGAAATCATGTCTTCGGTTTTCAGCTCAAACGCCACACGCAGTTTTTTCAGCATGATGTTATTGGTCAGGCGTTTTTCCACTTCCGGTGCCGGGAAGCGATCGTCTTTACCGCGTTTGAAGGTAATCAGGCCATTGAGGAAGTTCGCCATCACTTCGTCAGGCACTTCCATGTAACCTTCTTCGTCTTCTTTTTTCAGATAACGCGACATCACGTCAGGGCTGACGGGCGTACCGGTGGTTTTAAGGATCTCGATCAGCTGGCCTTCGCTTAAATCCAACATGTAGCGCACGCTGCGTAAGACATGGTTATGCATCATAATTCTGTATTCCTGTTAAAAGTAAACCGAGGAAATGCCACCGGGTTTACCCCTACGCACCTCGAAGGCGGGCATTATACAAGAAACTTACAGGATTAGCTGAACTGACGTATCCGCGCAATAAGTGACTCCACATCGCCGATTTGTTGTGCAGTGAGGATCAGTTTTTGCCCAAGGCTCAGCGCATGGCGCTGGCAGTCGGCGCGCATCGCATCATCTTTAATGGTATCGAGATCAGCAACATGTGCCAGGCCGATGGTGCGACGGATTAACTCCGCGCCGCAGTAACCGACGGCATCGTGCCAGACTTCCTGCAAAAAGAGTCCGGCATAGCCGGTTTCCGCCAGCGTCGGATCCTGAGATTTATCCCGCGCCAGTTGCAGGAAACGCTCTGAGAAACTCATCCACAGTTCACGCACATCTTTCAGGCGCTGCTCGCGGCCGTCCGCCGCCTCGCGCACACCCACCAGCCCCGGCAGACCACAATAGTTCAGCAACAGGTTGCCGATAGCAGAACCGGGATCAAAGCCCATCGGGCCGTAATAACCGAACTCCGCGTCAATGGCTTTCAGTTTGCCTTCAGCAACAAAAATCGAACCACTGTGAATATCACCGTGCAACAGCGCTTCGGCCTTGCTCAGGAAACGATGTTTGAGCGCGGCCACAGCCAGACGCAGCGGTTTGTCCTGACGCAGTGCATCCACCGCCGGCTGCAATACCGGCTCAAAATTATTGCGCTCATGGTCAACATACGGATCGGTGAAGAACAGATCTTCGGTGATCTGACACAATTCAGGGTTGGTAAAACGCGAGACTTCGGCTTTTTTGGCCTGCGCATTCTGGTAGAAATCAGAAGTATGAAACAGTGTCTGTGCCAGATACTCACCCAGTTGGGCTGCCGCCTGCGGGTAATGTTTCCCCAGTACCAGTTCACTGCGCCAGATCTGATGATCCGATAAATCTTCCTGCACCATTACCGCAAGTTCAGCGTCGTGATGCAACACATTAACCGTGTGCTGCGGACAGTACTGGCCGTGGATAATCAGGGTTTCAGCTTCAATGCGCGCACGATCTAACGTCAGCGGCCAGGATTCCCCCACACACCGCACGTACGGCAGCGCCTGTTTGACAATCACCCGGCTTTTTCCCGTAGTATCGCGGATCTTAAACACCAGGTTCAGGTTTCCGTCACCGATTTCATCGGCCGTGACCAGAGATTGCGGATCCGCCACGCCACCAAACTGACGGGCATATTCAACGGCATCGTTGGCGGTAAATGTGTAGTAGCGTGACATCCTGACCTCTCGAATTCTTTTTTTAGCCTTTAAAGCGTTTAGACGTCTATACATCCGTGAAGCATGTTGGCAGAATAAGTGAACAGATGCAACCGGGCAACAAGGATTTAACTAACAATGCAAAGCCTCACAACCACCAGTTTACGTATTCGTGAAAACCAGCTGTGGATCCTCGACCAGCAAGCTCTGCCGCAACGTTCAGACTGGCGCGAATGCCGTGATGTCAGCGAACTGGTGGATCACATCCGCACCCTGCGCGTACGCGGTGCGCCGCTGATTGGTTTGTCCGCCAGTCTGTTGCTGGCGCTGCTGGCCGAGCAGGGAATGGCGCAGGATGAATTGCATCAGGCTCTGGAGACATTGCGTGCCTCGCGCCCGACCGCAGTGAATCTGATGAACAATCTCGACCGTATGAAGGCCGCGTTGCAACAAGCTGATTACGTGAAAGCGCTGGTGGAAGAAGCATTGCGGCTGGTGGATGAAGATCAGACATTGTGCGACAGCATTGCCACTCACGGCGCAAAACTGGTCACGCCCGGCAGCCGTCTGCTCACCCACTGCAACACCGGCGGCCTGGCAACAGCGGGCGTCGGCACGGCCATCGGCGTGATCCGCCGAGCCCATGAACAGGGCAATGTAGAACAGGTTTGGGTGGATGAAACCCGTCCGTTGTTGCAAGGGGGGCGCCTGACCGCGTGGGAACTAGGCGAGCTGGGCATTCCTTATCAGCTGATTTGTGATTCGATGGCCGCCAGCCTGATGGCGCAAAAACGCGTTGATGCCATCTGGGTCGGCGCTGACCGCATTGCTGCGAATGGCGATGTCGCCAACAAAATCGGCACTTACAGCCTGGCGGTGCTGGCGAAATATCACGGTATTCCGTTCTATGTTGCCGCGCCGCATACCACCCATGACCCGCACTGCCCGAACGGTGCCGCCATCCCTATCGAACAGCGCGCGGCAAATGAAGTGACCGGCGTTTCCGGCAGCTTTGGTTCCGTACAATGGGCGCCGCTCGGCGCGCAGGTTTATAACCCGGCGTTTGATGTCACACCGGCAGAATTAATCAGCGGATGGGTGCTGGATGTGGGGGTGGTGACGCCGGAGCAGGTACGGGATGGTGTGTTTGCGAAGGCGTTGAAGTAATCTTTTCTCCTCCCGGCAAACTGTGGCAAACAACTCGGTTTGACTCCTCCCCCTTCGCAGGGGAGGGAGTCAAAGCTTACTCCCCCATCCGCGGATACGCATCCGCAATCTTATCGCCGGTGAAATGCGCCACCCAGCCTTCCGGATTATCGAATACACGGATCGCCGTAAACGACGGGGATCCGCCCATGTCAAACCAGTGGCGGGTATTAGCCGGTACGGAAATCAGATCGTTTTTCTCGCACAGGATCTGAAAAATCTTGCCGTTCAGATGCAGGCAAAACAGCCCGGCACCTTCGACGAAGAAACGCACTTCGTCTTCGCCATGTGTATGTTCAGAGAGAAATTTGGTGCGCAGCACCTCACGCTGTTCGTTGTCCGGGCGCATGCTGATCACATCCCAGCTCTGATAGCCCTTCTCTTCGACCAGTTTGTCGATTTCATGCTGATAGGCGGCAATCACGTCCTGCGGCTGCGGGTTCTCGCCTAAATCGCGGTCAGCCTGCCAGCGTTCGAAACGCACATCAATTTTGCTCAGTTCAGCAGCGATCGCGTCCCCGTCGCGGCTTTCCCACAACGGTGCGGAAGGATCCTGGTCACTAAAAATCGTTAATGCACTCATGGTCAACCCTCTTATAAGAATGTTTCTAAGGCTATCTGATCAAAACGATTAACTTGCAGGTGATCGCTGAGTTCGTCCGCGTCATCGCGGATCAGCTGACAGGTATGCCAGCCCGCTAAGCGCGCGGCGTCCAGCTCCTGACGGATGTCTGATAAAAACAGTAAATCCTGCGGCGGCAGGATCAGTTGCTCAGCGATGTTCTGATACGACTCGGTTTCACGCTTAGCACCGACGCGGGTATCGAAATATCCGCTGAACAGCGAGGTTAAATCACCGGCATCGCTGTAACCAAACAGCAGCTTTTGCGCGTCCACCGACCCCGAGGAATACACACAAAGTTGCAGACCTTCAGCTTTCCACGCTTCCAGTTGCGGCGCGACGTCAGCATACAGATGCCCGCGAAAATCGCCGTTTTCATAACCGGTACGCCAGATGATGCCCTGCAACACTTTCAGCGACGTCGATTTCACGTCGTTATCCATGTAGGTAAAGAGTTGTTCAATCAGCGCCTCGACGCTGGCCTGTGGCCGGTCGATTTCGGCGCGTAAGGCATCCAGTGCCGCCGCAACGTCCGGCTGTTCATGCTCATGGCGCAGGAATTCAGCAAGACGCTGACGGGCATACGGGAACAACACCTGATGCACAAAACGGATATCCGTGGTGGTACCTTCAATATCAGTCACAATGGCGCGGATCATTTAGCCTCCAGCAGGCGACGTTGCAGTTCACACTGGAATAAAAATTCCAGCCCTTCCAGATGGCGGCGCGCTTCGGCCACATCCCGTCCCCAGCAGGTCAGCCCATGACCGCGCAGCAGAAAACCATACTGCAACGGCGCGTGCTCCGCTGATGCGATGATCTTCTGCGCCAGCGCGGGAATATCCTGACTGTTGTCGAAAATCGGGATCACCACCTGATCAAGGTGCGAGGTCTGGCCGCTGAGCGATTTCTGCATCTCATAGCCTTCCAGCACCAGCGCACCACTGCGTTCTACCCGCGATAACACTGTCGAATTGACCGAATGGGTATGCAGCACCGCGCCTGTTTCAGGATAGCGGGAATACAGCATGGTGTGCAGCCCGGTTTCCGCAGAAGGACGACGTCCGCTGGGCGCAAGGCCGCTTTCCAGTTCCACCAGCAGGAAATCGTCTGCGGTGAGTGATCCTTTGTCTTTTCCCGATTCGGTGATCAGGCAATGAGCATCGCCTTCGCGGACGGACATATTGCCGCCCGTTGCCGGGCTCCAGCCCTTCTGACCAATCCAGTGACAGGCTGCCAGCAGCGCGCCCAGTTGCAAATTCTCTGTCATCGTATTCCTGAAAAGCTGTGCGTTGAGGGACGGAGTTCAGAATGAAATTGACGCTATTTACCGCGATATATTCAATGTGTTGCGGCTTAGATCGAATTGGCATTTAGCCATCTAAGCGTCTCGATTGCCAAATATTAACATCGTGTTATATTGTGAGCAACATCGCTATTTGCACACCTGACGCCTGTCAGGTCAACGGTCCAGGAGTATTGACCCGCCATGAGCACAGCAGCATTGATCCCCGAAAGTAAACTTCCTGCATTAGGCACCACGATTTTCACCCAAATGAGTGCGCTGGCGCAGAAACACAATGCCATTAACCTGTCGCAGGGGTTTCCTGATTTCGACGGCCCGCAATATCTGAGGGATCGTCTGGCGTATCACGTCAGTCAGGGCGCGAACCAGTACGCCCCGATGACCGGCACGGCGCAGCTACGTGAAGCGATTGCCACCAAAACCGAACAGATTTACGGCTATGCACCGGACGCCAACACCGACATCACCATCACGGCGGGCGCGACAGAATCGCTGTATATCGCCATCACCGCGCTGGTGTCGAAAGGCGACGAAGTGATTGCTTTCGACCCGAGCTATGACTGTTACGCCCCGGCGGTAGAACTGGCAGGCGGCGTGATGAAACGCATTCAGTTGCAGCCACCGGAATTCAAAGTGAACTGGGCGGAATTCGCCGATCAGATTACCGACCGCACAAAGCTTGTGATCATCAACACGCCGCATAACCCGTCGGCTACCGTCTGGAGCCACAGTGACGTCGGGCAGCTTTGGCAGATCATTGCGGATAAACACATTTTCGTGCTGAGCGATGAAGTGTACGAGCACATTTGTTTTGCGCCGGAAGGTCACGCCAGCGTGCTGCGACATCCGCAGCTGCGTCAGCGCGCCATTGCCGTATCGTCGTTCGGCAAGACTTACCACATGACCGGCTGGCGCGTGGGATATTGCATCGCACCGGCGGTTATCAGCGCCGAACTGCGCAAGGTGCACCAGTATCTGACCTTCTCCGTCACCACGCCGGTTCAACTGGCGCTGGCGGATATGCTGCGTGAAGCGCCGGAACACTGGCAGGAATTACCGGCCTTTTATCAGGCCAAGCGCGACCGTCTGGCGCAAGGGCTGGCGAACAGCCGCCTGAAAGTTTTACCGAGCCAGGGCACCTATTTTCTGCTGGTCGATTACAGCGAGGTTTCCGGTTTAGACGATGTTGCATTCTGCCACTGGCTGACTGAACATGTGGGCGTAGCGGCCATTCCGATGTCGGTCTTCTGCGCCGCGCCTTTCCCACATAAACTGATCCGGCTGTGCTTCGCCAAACAGGAAGCCACGCTGGACGCTGCTTCGGAGCGCCTGTGTCAACTTTAAAACTGTCCGTATTGCAACAGCCGCTGGTGTGGCTGGATGGCGAGGCGAACCTCGCACATTTCGACGGCCTGCTCAGTGCGCTGACCGGCCGCGACCTGATTGTTCTTCCTGAAATGTTTACCACCGGTTTCGCCATGCAGGCACCGGGCAGTGCGCTGCCTGAATCGCGTGTCGTGCAATGGCTGCAACAGTGGGCGAAACAACTCGGGGCAATGATTGGCGGCAGTGTGGCGTTAAGCACTACGGAAGGCGCCGTGAACCGTTTCCTGCTGGTTGAACCGCAGGGCAAGGTGCATTTTTACGATAAACGTCACCTGTTCCGCATGGCCGGTGAGCACAATTATTATGTAGCGGGCAAACGCCGTGAAATCGTCGAATGGCGCGGCTGGCGCATTCTGCCGCAAGTCTGTTACGACCTGCGTTTTCCGGTGTATTCCCGCAACCGGCAGGATTATGACCTGGCGCTTTACGTCGCCAACTGGCCTGCCCCGCGCAGCCGCCACTGGCAGACGCTGCTCGCCGCCCGGGCGATTGAAAATCAGGCTTATGTCGCCGGATGCAACCGCGTCGGCACTGATGACAACGGCCACTACTACAGCGGTGACAGCCTGATTATTAATCCGCAGGGGGAAGAGCTGGCGCGTGCTGAGCCGGGTTCGGCGATGATTATCGACGCAGAGTTGTCGCTGGAAGCGTTACAGGATTACCGCGAAACCTTCCCCGCCTGGCGCGATGCCGATACCTATTTGTTACATGACTAAAAAAATGCCCCGGACTTTTCAGCCGGGGCATTTTTAATTCCTGCCTGTCTGTTTAGTTCCCACCAATAAAGTCCATTTTACCGATGTTCACGCCCAGATGGCGCAGAATGTTGTAGGCGGTGGTGATGTGGAAATAGAAGTTCGGCACGGCAAACACGGTAACATAGCTGTGCGCAGTAAATTTCATTTCACGATTTCTGCCTTTCACCACGATCTCACGGGATTCATCGCCTTCCAGTTGTTGTGCATCCACACTTTCGATAAAACGCAGCGTTTTGGCGATGCGCTCCTGCAACTGGGCGAATGTCACTTCATTGTCTTCCATTGCAGGCGCGGCGATACCGGCCAGACGGGCAATTGCGCCTTTTGACATATCACTGGTGATTTGCACCTGTCGCGCCAGTGGATACATATCTTCTGCCAGACGGGTATTCAGGACTTCTTCTTCTGATTTTCCGTTTTCCTTTGCCCATGCCGCGCCTTTTTCCAGCAAGGCTGAAAGATTTTGTAAACCACGAACAAATTGTGCCGCCGTACTGCCATAAAGCGATGCTGACATGATGCTTCCTCAATAATGATGGGTTAGAACAACTGGCGCTACCTTAGCGCGTTATGGTCTGAACAGCGCGCCGTTTTATAGCAATGAAGTGTGACGAAAAATCCGCTTTGCGAGCTGCCCCTGTCTTTTTGTCAGCGCATGTAAAAACATCCCGGTGTGGATCACTTCTTGCATTCAATACCCCCGCAAAAACATCTGACAGAGGATCACTGATGACTATCACCTTTATTGCCCACTCCACGCCCGAACCTGCGTTGTACGGCGCGATGGCAGCGATACTTGCTGAGCTACGCGCTTTGCCGCTGTGTCACTTTCCCGTCAGCCATGATGCGCAACGTTACCCGAATGCCCGCCAGCACGTGACGGCGCAAGGGCATGCACTGACCAGCGGACTGCTGTGGCTTGAGCGCCTGACCGGGCGCGGTGCGGGTGAAGAATCCGGTGTTGAATCCCTGATTTATCGGGCACTTAAAGAAGATATCGTCGTACCGTTGCGTGAACCGTTATCCGCAGAACTGGCAGTGCAAATCGCGGAACAGGGTATTGAAATTGAATCATTAACCGTGGTGCGTAATCAGGATAAATTCCAGCTGGAAGACGGCATCACCGGCAAAATTCGCAGCAACGGCTGGGGGCGTGATGCCTTTGGCCGCTGGGCATTAGGCCCGGTTTCACAACCGGTCATGCGGGCAGGAAAAACCCTGCGCGTGGCACTGGTCGGGGATTTTACCGAGCAGCGTGACAGTTATCCGGCGATGCTGGCTGCACTGGGAGACGCCGCCGATGCACTGGCAATGAACATTGATGTGATCTATGTGCCATCGACGTTACTGGGCAGCCAGCTTGATTGCACGCTGTTTGAGGTTGACGGCATTATGTTGCCGGGCGCGACACTCACCCGCAGCGACACGCAGGCCGGACAACTGGCGACCGCCACCTGGGCTCTGGAAAACCAGACGCCGGTATTAGGGATTAATCAGGGTATGCATCAGATGATCACTGCGCTGGGGCAGAAAGTGCTCGGGCAGGAACGCGTGGTGATGCACGGGCCGTCGACGCTCGGCAGCCTGCAAACCGCGTTGCCGCTGGCCGAGCACGTGCAGCCGCGTGTGGGGAATCATCCGGTCATTACCCGCAACGGCAGCCTGCTGGCCAATAAAACGGGGGATGAATTTATGCTGCGCTACAACCAGCGCCGCTATCTGAATCCGCATTTGCTGGCTGAGCTGGAAAACGCCGGGCTGATCGTTTCAGGGTATGACGAAAGTGGCGAACAGGCGCAGGCAATTGAGCTGAACAATCATCCGTTCTTTATGGGTGTGCAGGGGCAGCCGGAGCTGATGTCACGCCGCGAGCGGCCAAATCCGCTGCTGATGGCGTTCCTGCAACAGGTCCGTCAGGGCAACCGTGACCGCGATGTCAGCCACGCCGCGCTGACCCAAAGCGTGCGGCTTAAACATCCGCACCTGCTGATGGGCTGACTGCCAGAAAGATCTAACTGCCGCGATACGTTGAATAAGAATACGGACTGATCAGCAGCGGCAGATGGTAATGATCCTGATCACCGTCGATCACCACATCAATGATCGCCGAGTGATACAGCGTCTCACGACCGGTGGCGGTGAAATACGCGCCGATATCCGCACACAACCGGTAATGCCCGGAGGTGACCGGTTCCGGCGTTAATTTTGCGGCGCGGCCATCGGCATCGGTTTGGATTTCACTGATGATCGTGACGTTCTGCCCTTCAATACATTCCAGCCAGACGCGCACATTCGCCGCGGGCTGCCCTAAAGACGTATCGAGAATATGGGTAGTGATGCGGGTCATTATTGAAATATCTCCTTTAAACGCAGCAGGGTAATTTCTTTGAGTTGTTGCGCCGTTTCCTGATCTTCAGCCTCCGGCGAATTCTGTAGCCGCCGTTGCAGATTATCAAGGATCTCCCCTGAACTGCGCCCTTTAGCGCGGATCAGAAACACCCGCCCGAAACGCTGCTCATAACGCAGATTCCCCTCGTGCAGTGCATCAATCACTGCCTGCTGGCTGATATTGAGCGTCGCCTGTTCGCCACGGGAAAGCTGCGCTTCTTTACTGGCACCGGCGGCGCGTTCACCGATACGCGGGTGCGCCGACAGCGCCTGAGTAATATCTTCAGGTTGCCAGTTTTCGCAGGCCGCTCCGGCGCTGTGCAATACGTCTTGCACAGAAGCATAAGGTCGCGCATCGCTGACGGTTTTCGCCCACGACGGGATATTCACCAGCGGGCGTAACAGGGCTACCGCTTCGAATTCGGATAATGCGTTGAATTCTTCAAAGGTCATAAATGTCCCTCAGCAAAACTCAGCACCGTATTGATATACGCCTGCACCGCGTAAGCTACATCGCCGGTGGTGACCGATTCATCGGGATGATGGCTGATGCCGTCCTTGCAGCGCACAAACAACATGCCGACCGGCCAGCATTCAGCGATAGCAATCGCGTCGTGCCCTGCGCCGCTTGGCAGTGACATCGCCTGCCCCTGTAAATGCAAAACACTCTGGCTGAGACGATGCTGTAAACCGTCGTTACATTCAGTCGCGCTGATGCCATAAAACTGTTCGGCGGCAAACGTCAGCCCGCGACGTGCAGCAATATCGCGGCCCTTCGCCAGCAGCGTTTCCAGCAGTGCCGATAAATCATCATCACGCGGTCCGCGTACATCCAGCGACAATTTCACCTGTCCCGGAATGACATTCACCGCACCCGGCAGGCATTCCAGCGTGCCCACTGTCGCCACCAGATTGCGGCCGGTGGCGGTGGTGATACTTTCAATGGCCAGCGTCCATTCGGCGGCGGCAGTCAGCGCGTCCTGACGCTGCCCCATCGGCACGGTGCCGGCATGACCGGCATGACCGGTAAATTCACAATTCAGGCGACGCGCGCCGTTAATCGCCGTGACCACGCCGAGCGGCACATCCGCCGTTTGCAGGCACGGCCCCTGCTCGATGTGCAATTCCAGGTAAGCGCAAAAGTCGCTGACCGCACGCTGTGATGCGCCGATTCTCAGCGGATCCAGCCCGACATCACGCATCGCCTGGGCGACCGAAATCCCCTGCGCGTCCTGACGTTCCAGCCAGTCCGCAGGCCAGGTACCGGTCAGTCCACGACTGCCGAGCAGCGTGATGCCAAAACGTGTGCCTTCCTCATCGCAGAACCCGACAATTTCCACCGCCATCGGCAAACGAATGCCGTTCTGATGCAAATGCGCCACCACTTCCAGCGCGGTCAGCACGCCCAGCGGGCCGTCGTAACGCCCGGCATTACGCACGCTGTCGAGATGTGATCCCAGCAAAATGGCCGGCGATGTCGCATCCAGCCCGTCATAGCGCCCGCAGATATTGCCGACGCTGTCCTGCCAGACACGCATCCCGGCGGCAGTCATCCACTCGCCCACCTGTCGGTTAGCCTGCAAATGTTCCGGCGAGAGATAGACGCGGGTCAGTTGTCCCGGCGTTTCGCTGATGGCGGCGAGTGCGTCGCAACGCGCCATCACCCGTTCAGCGGCAAGCTTTGCGCTTTCTGAAACCGCAGCCAGCGTAAAAGCTTCAGCCATTACTGACCTCCCGCGTAATGATCCCAGGCACCCTGCGCCCCTGCGCCGTATTTTGACGCAAAGCCGAGACGGTTGAGCACCGCTTCAAGCGCCACCAGCGTTTGCAACACGCAGTCTTTACGCGCGTTGTAACCCATGGTGCCGATACGCCAGATTTTCCCGGCCAGCGGACCAAATGAGGTGCCGATTTCAATGCTGAAATCATTAAGCATCATCTGGCGAACCTGTTCGCCGTGGATGCCCGGTGGAATGACTACGCCGAGCACGTTGCTCATGCGGTTATTCAGGTCGCCGAACACTTCCAGCCCCATGCCCTGAATGCCTGCCAGTAATGCGCCGCCGTGTAATTTATGACGGGCGATGCCGGTATCCAGCCCTTCTTCCAGAATGATGCGCGCGCATTCACGCGCCGCAAACAGCATGCTGGTGGCTTCGGTATGGTGGTTAAGACGCTCCGGCCCCCAGTAATCCATGATCATCCCCAGATCGAAATAGTTGGAGTAGATCATCTCGTCGTCGCCGTCAGCATGGTCGGCGGTACGGATACCTTGCTCGACACATTTACGGCGGCGGATTTGTTCTTCAAAGCGCGGGCTGATGGTCACTGGCGAGCTGCCTGACGGACCGCCGAGGCATTTTTGCAAACCGGCAGATACGGCGTCTAAACCCCATGCGTCGGTTTCCAGCGGGTTACCGCCAAAGGACGCCGTGGCATCAGAGTAGAACAGCACGCCGTGACGGTGGCAGATTTCACCCAGTTGCTCCAGCGGCTGCAACATGGTGGTGGAGGTATCGCCCTGCACGGTCAGCAACCAGCGCGGTTTAACGGATTTAATCGCATCTTCGATTTGCTGCGGATCAAACACTTCGCCCCACGGCACTTCGAGGGTATGAACTTCCGCACGACAGCGACGGGCAATTTCGCACAGCAGATGACCGAAACGACCAAACACCGGCACCAGCACTTTGTCGCCCGGACGGATACCGGAAAGCAGCACGGCTTCGATACCGGCGCGCGAGGTGCCGTCGATCAGGAACGTCCACTGATTGTCGGTTTTGTACAAGGCGCGGTACAGCGCCATCACTTCGTTCATGTAGCCGGTCATCACCGGATCATATTGCCCGACCAGTTGACTCGCCATCGCCCGCAGTACGCGCGGATCGGCATTGATGGGTCCCGGCCCCATCAGCAGACGGGTTGGCGGGTTGATTTGTCCGGGAGAGATGAAATCTGACATAGTTAATCCTTTACGATGTTAGCTTGCGGCAGCCTCAGTAAGGCCGCGTACGGATGCTATAAATTGTTTTAACTCCGGCGTTTGCGGATTGGCAAACAGCGCCCGGCTTTCGCCCTGTTCCCACACGGTGCCCTGATGCATAAACACCACGCGGTCACCCACTTCGCGGGCAAAATTCATTTCGTGTGTCACCAGCACCAGCGTCATGCCTTCTTTCGCCAGTTGCTCGAGCACTTTCAATACTTCGCCGACTAATTCCGGATCCAGCGCCGAGGTGATTTCATCACACAGCAGCACTTTCGGGTTCATGGCCAGCGCACGGGCAATCGCCACGCGTTGCTGCTGGCCGCCGGAAAGATTCGACGGGTAATAATCCATGCGATCCGCCAGACCGACTTTCGCCAGCATCTGCGCGGCCAGTTCACGGCATTCGGCAGCGGACTTTTTCAGCACGCGGCGTGGCGCCAGCATGACGTTTTCCAGCGCGGTCATGTGCGGGAAAAGATTGAAACTCTGGAACACCATGCCCACGGAACGGCTGATGTCACGCGCCTGAGAATCGCGGTCGGTAATGGTCATCCCGCCGAGTTTGATGCTGCCTTCCTGATAGCCTTCCAGCCCGTTCATGCAGCGCAACAGCGTACTTTTCCCTGAACCGCTGCGGCCGATGATCGAAATCACTTCGCCGCTGTCAATATCCAGATCCACGCCTTTCAGTACGTGGTTCTGACCGTAAAATTTCTGAACCTGGTTGATGGTGATCAGTGGCATTACTGTTTCTCTCCACGCAATGATTTTTCTAAATGCTGGCTGTAACGGGACAGCGGATAGCACATCAGGAAGTAGCCCAGCGCCACTAATCCAAACACTTTGAACGGCTCATACGTCACGTTGTTCAGCATCGTTCCGGCTTTGGTCAGTTCGACAAAACCGATAATCGAGGCCAGCGCGGTCCCCTTCACCACCTGCACGGAAAACCCGACAGTCGGCGCGATAGCAATGCGCAGCGCCTGCGGGGTGATCACCCGCCATAACGTCTGGCCGAAATTCAGGCCGAGACAGCGCGACGCTTCCCACTGGCCTTTCGGTAATGCGGCAATACTGCCGCTCCAGATATCCACCAGATAAGCGCTGGTATACAGCGTCAGCGCCAGCGCGGCGGCGGTCCACGGGCTGACATTAATCCCAAACAGGCCAAGGCCGAAGAAGGCCAGGAATAGCTGCATCAGCAGCGGCGTGCCCTGAAACAGCTCGGAATACAGACGGACAAAAAGCGTCGGCCAGCGGCGTTTGGTGAGACGCAGTAACAGCAACGGCAACGTCACCAGCGTGCCGCCGATAAAAGCAGTCAGCGACAACAATAACGTCCAGCGCGCCGCCAGCAGGAGATTGCGCACAATGTCCCAGTCGGTGAAGGTCATCATCAGTTTTCACTCCCAAAGACACGGCGTCCGGCCAGCAGCAGCAACTGACGCATCGCAACCGACAGCAATAAATAAAACAACGTGGTGACCAGATACACTTCAAAACTGAGGAAGGTGCGCGACTGAATTAAGTTCGCGGCAAACGTCAGTTCTTCATAGGACACCTGCGATACCACGGAAGATCCGAGCATCACGATAATGCACTGGCTGACCAGCGACGGATAAATGCGTTTCAGCGACGGCGGCAGCACGATGCGCAGAAACGTCTGACTGCGGGTTAATCCCAGCACGCGCCCGGCTTCCCACTGACCTTTCGGCGTCACCTGAATACCGGCGCGGATAATCTCCGTGCTGTAGGCGCCGAGGTTAATCAGCATCGCCAGCAGCGCCGCTTCACCGGCAGTCATTTTCAGGCCAATGGCTGGCAGGCCAAAGACAATGAAAAACAGCTGCACCACAAACGGCGTATTACGGATGGCTTCGACATACACGCCCCAGACCGCACGCAGGGTTTTATGGTTGCCGCAGCGGATGGCCGCGCCGCAAATCCCTATTGCGACACCGCCAACCGTTGCCATTACCGTCAGCTCAATGGTGGTCCATAAACCGGCCAGCAGTTCCGGCATATAAGGCCATAGCGCGCTAAAGTTAAGCTGATAGGTCATGAAAGATCTCCGTCAGGCCTCTGATCACGCGCCGATGGACGCTGGCAGCGGTGCCTTCATCCATTTTTCAGACAGCGCATTCAGCGTCTTGTCTTTGATGCCTTCGGCGATCAGTTCATTCACTTTGTCTTTCAGCGCGGGTTCGTCTTTACGCAGACCGACGTAGCATGGTGAATCTTTCAGCATGACTTTCGAAACCGGTGCTTTGGCCGGGTTCATGCGGGCAATCGCGGCGACCACCAGGTTGCCGGTAGCGATGTATTCCACCTGGCCGGAAAGGTATGCAGACAGCGTGGTGTTGTTGTCTTCATACCGCTGAATTTTGGCATCTTTCGGTGCCACGCCGGTCAGTGCCAGATCTTCCACCGCGCCACGGGTCACGCCGATGGTTTTACCGGACAGTTCTTTCAGGTCGGACAGTTTGTCACCCTGGGCACCAAACACGCCGAGGAAGAACGGTGCGTAAGCGTTGCTGAAGTCGATGACTTTTTCGCGCTCAGCGTTTTTACCCAGGCTTGAAATCACCAGATCGACTTTATCCGTTTGCAGATAAGGCACGCGGTTGGCGCTGGTGACCGGCACCAGTTGCAACTTAAGTTTCATCTTATCGGCCAGATAATGCGCCATATCGATGTCATAACCTTCCGGCTGCAAATCCTTGCTCACCGAACCAAACGGCGGGAAATCCTGAGGAACAGCCACACGCAGCACGCCACGTTTCTGAATATCCTGCAACTGATCCGCCATTACGCTGGATGCCTGAAGCACCAGCATTGCCGCACCTGCCCATGCCAACAGCCGTTTGTTCATGTTCATAGATTATCTCCGGTGAAAGGTTTTTGGAACGATAGATTCTTATGTTTATAGCTTTGCAACGAATGTGCCAAAAGCCGTGCAGCAGAAAAATTGTGCACAAAGTCACGGTATGACAAGGAATTAGACAATGAGAGGCGCGATCAGAAGAGGTTTTTTTGCCCTGAATCAGGGCAAAAAGCGTGAACCAATGAAAAATATGATGCACTGAAATTGTGCGCAAGCACCAGAAAAGCGCCCGATTTGTTCTTCAAACGGGAATCAGCGCTGCTCCAGCTCATCCAGATCGTTATACAAATCGCTTATCTGATGAATACGCTGGCGGCCTGAAGCGAGCATATCGTGCAGCAATGCATTGCTGAGCAAATTCGCCAGACTCATGGCAGAAGAATAACTGTCGAACGCCGATACGCTGTCGAGCGGAGCAGCCAGATGCCAGGTTGCCAGCGGGATAAGTGTCTGCGCCTGCGGCTCGCAAATCAGCAACACCGGCACGCCAAGTGACTGTAACTGCATCAGAATTGCCTTCGCCATGCGCGGCCTGCGGCGGAAAGCGACGAAAATCACCACGTCCTGCGCGGTAAGATCCACCAGTTCTTCCGCCAGCGTTTGCCCCGGCTGCGGCATTATCATCACGCCAGCGCGCACCTGAATCAGTTGCTGACGCAGGTGCAGCGCCACCGGGTAACTGTTACGAAAACCCAGCAAACGTACTTGCCGCGCCTGATTCAGGGCGGCGATCAGCGCACCGAACTGGGTGCCATCAATCTGGTTAATCCACTGCGTCAGGTTGGCCATTTCCTGTTTATAGTGCCGTGATAACAAGGTGTTACCTTGCACTGCGTCGCGGCTGTCGGTCAGCGGCATCCCGCTCTGGCGCAGGGTGCGCATTTCATCGCGCATATCGCGGTAGCTCGGGTAACCGAGGCGTTTGAACAGGCGGCTGACCGTGGCTTTCGATACGCCGCTAAGCCGCGCCAGTTCGGCGCTGTTATAGCTCATCAGGTCGTCAATACTGGCAAAAATAAAGTCGGCCACCCGCTGTTCCTGCGGCGTCAGTTCTGCGTAATGGTCACGCAGACGCTCATCAATCTGTTTCATCTCTGGCCCTTTTGTAACCAATGTTTCAGTAAATCAGCGGAACATACCATGCACTATGCTTGCCAATGCAAGAGAAATTAGCGCTAAAGCTGCAAGGTTTTGCCGATGTGGAACACCTCTTGCTTAACTTTATCCCTACGCGCCCACAACCCTGCAAGCACGGGCAGCATAAAAAAGCGTTTCTAAAAAGGACATCGCATGATTAACAGTAACAGCGCACCGCTGGGCATGGCGGTCACACCTCATCATCTGGCGAGCCAGAGTGCGCTTGCGGTATTGCGCGAAGGTGGCAATGCCATCGAAGCCATGGTGGCTGCGGCCGCGACGATTGCCGTGGTCTATCCGCACATGAACGGGCTGGGGGGCGATGGCTTCTGGCTGATCGTGCCGCCGCAGGGCAATCCGGTGGCGATAGACGCCAGCGGTGCCGCAGGCTCCCTCGCCTCTCTCGATTTCTACGCCGGTGAAACGCACATTCCGCACCGTGGCCCGAAAGCCGCGCTGACGGTAGCGGGTACCGTCGGCGGCTGGCAGGAAGCGCTGAATGTGTCGGCTGAATTTGGCGGCGAGCAAAAACCGCTCTCCCGCCTGCTGCGTGACGCCATCCGTTATGCCGCTGATGGTATTCCGGTGACGGCATCGCAGGAAGCGGCGACCCGCGCCAAGCAACACGAACTGAAAGATTTCCGCAGCTTTGCCGATGTTTTTCTGCCTAACGGCGATGTGCCCCGCGCCGGAAACCGCTTCACTCAGCCGCAACTGGCGCAGACGTTATCGATGCTGTGCGAGGACGGGCTGAACAGTTTCTATCGCGGTGAGCTGGCCGACAATATGGCCGCCGACATGGAAAAGCTCGGCATGCCGGTGACCCGCGCTGATCTCGCGGCTTACAGGCCACAGCGCCGTGTGCCGTTGCGGCTCAAACACAGTAAAGGCGAAATCTACAACCTGACACCCCCGACGCAGGGGCTGGTTTCGCTGGCGATCCTCGGCCTGACTGACCGTTTGCCGCTGGAAACCATGGACGAAAGTGCCACCATTCACAGCGTGGTGGAAGCCACCAAACTGGCGTTCGGTCTGCGCGATCGCTTTATCACCGATCCGCGCATGATGACGCAGGATGCACAGGAACTGCTGGATCCACAGTATCTCGATGCTCTTGCGACCCGCATCAAACCACACAGCGCCGCCGACTGGGGTAAAGGTAAAGGGCCGGGCGATACCGTCTGGATGGGCGTGATGGACAGCAGCGGGCTGGCGGTTTCTTTTATCCAGAGCATTTATCACGAGTTCGGCAGTGGCGTGGTGCTGCCGGGCAGCGGCGTGTTGTGGCAAAACCGCGGCGCGTCCTTCAGCCTCGACGCCAGCCATTTACTGGCGCTGGCACCGGGCAAGCAACCGTTCCATACCCTCAATCCTGCCGCCGCACGCTTATACGACGGGCGCACCATGGTTTACGGCTCGATGGGGGGTGACGGCCAGCCGCAAACGCAGGCCGCCGTGTTTATCCGCCATGTAGTACAGGGGCAATCTTTGCAACAGGCGATCAGCGGCCCGCGCTGGCTGCTTGGCCGTACCTGGGGCGAGAGTTCGGATTCACTGAAACTCGAAGGCCGTTTTGCCTATCCGACGCTGGCCGGGCTGAGGCAGCGTGGTCACGACGTCGAACTGTTGCCGGATTTCAGTGAAGCCGTCGGTCACGCCGGTGCCATCGTTCGTCACACCAACGGCATGTTTGAAGGTGCCTCCGACCCGCGCAGCAACGGCAGCGCCGCCGGTTTTTGATCAGGGTTTGCATAACAGAATGGATAAGGAAGCAGAATGAAAAATACCTCCGCAGCGACCGACTGGGCCGCCTATATCCGCCAGATGGAATCCGTTCTGGCGCTGGAACTCGACGACGCACGCCGTCAGGAATTGCTGGTGCAGTTCAGCCGCATTGCCCAAATGGCACAACCGCTGATGGATTTACCGCTGGATCCGCGTCTGGAAATTGCCGGGGTGTACCGCGCATGAAATCGTTTGATAGCTTTACCGTCAGCCAGTTACATCAGGCGATTGCGCAGGGCGAAATCTCGGCCACAGAAATCGCCACCTCTACGCTCGACGCCGTTGAACAGGCCAATCCGGTCATCAATGCCTGGACGCAGATCACCGGTGATCGCATGCTGAGTGAAGCCGCAAAAGTCGATAAAACCCGTGCCAGCGGCGCGATTTTACCGCCGCTGGCAGGCATTCCGTATGCGGTAAAAAACCTGCTGGACGTGGCCGGTGAAGTGACGCTGGCCGGTGCCAGCCTCAACAGCAGCAACGCCGCTGCACGCCATGATGCCTGGACGGTTTCCCGCCTGGCTTCTCAGGGCGCGATGCTTTCCGGCATGCTGAATATGGATGCTTACGCCTACGGTTTCACCACAGAAAACAGCCATTACGGTGCCACCCGTAACCCGCGGGATCTGGCGCGCGTGGCCGGAGGATCTTCCGGTGGTTCGGCCGCCGCCGTGGCTGCCGGGCTGGTGCATTTCACCCTCGGCAGTGATACCAACGGCTCGATCCGCGTGCCGTCCTCATTAAGTGGTATTCTCGGCCTGAAACCGACCTTCGGGCGGATTTCACGTCGCGGCAGCCAGCCGTTTGTCGCCAGCCTCGATCACATCGGCCCGATGGCACGTTGCAGCGAAGATTTGTCGCAGGTCTATGACGCCATACAGGGCACGGATCCGCAGGATCACTTTCAGGCTGACAAACCTGTCACAGAAACATTTTCCCAGCTTAAGCGCGGGCAACAGGGCCTGCGCAGCGCCGTACTGGGCGGATACTTTTCTCTCTGGTGTGACGACCACGCCAAAGCAGCCGTGCGCCGGATAGCGCAGGCACTGGAAGCCCAGGAAGAAATTGAAATGCCACAGGCCGGGCTTGCACGATCCGCCGCGTTTATCATCAGCGCGTCGGAAGGCGGCAATCAGTACCTGCCAAAACTGCGCAGCATTCCGGAACAGTTTGAGCCACTTTCACGTGAGCGTCTGCTCGCTGGCGCAATGATCCCGGCGGCATGGTATGTTCAGGCGCAGCGTTTCCGTCAGCAATTTCAGCAGCAAATCTTGCCCTTGTTCGATCATTGGGACATTCTGATCGCCCCTGCCACGCCGTGTCCGGCAACGTTGCTTGGTCAGGAAACCATTCGCATCAACGGTCAGGATCTGCCGACACGCGCCAACATGGGCATGCTCACGCAGCCAATTTCGTTCCTCGGCTTGCCGGTGGTGACGGTGCCGGTCACCACGTCGACCGGCCTGCCGATAGGATTACAATTGATTGCGCCACCGTGGCGCGAAGATCTCTGCCTGCGTGCCGCCTGGGCACTTGAGCAGCAGGGAATAGTGAATGTCAGCAGTTCTCCGGTGATGCCCGCGTAACAACCCGCATCCCCGTTTTCCCAGGGTGAAGTGAAAAGAGTAAAGAGAGTCACTATGAAAACTGAACATATCGACCGCCCGGCGATCCTCGCCGAAATGAATGCGGCGTTTTATCGCTATGAACAGGCGCTGATCACCAACGATACGGCCGTACTCGACGAACTGTTCTGGCACGACCCGCGTACCGTGCGCTACGGCGCGGGAGAAAATCTTTACGGCATTGACGCCATCCGCGCATTCCGCACAGCGCGATCGTCACAAGGGTTAGACCGGGAACTGGTCAACACGACTATCACCACGTTTGGCGATGACATGGCTGTCGCCAGCACAGAATTCCGCCGGGAAGGCAGCGACAAGATTGGTCGTCAGCAGCAAACGTGGGTGAAGATGGCGAGTGGATGGAAGATTGTGGCGGCGCATGTGAGTCTGATGGTTTGACCGAACCAATGGGCGGTTCAGCTTTGGAAAGCTGAGGAAACTGTTCTTTTCCAGGAATGGACGGTGACAATTTCGGTTCCCACCGAGGGGAAATCTGAACGGTGATAATTTCGGTTTCTCAATAACAGCGATCACTTATCGCGCTGCGCCGAAACCGCCCAAAAGGGGCCAGGACGGGCACCTCTTGGATCTCCCACGTCTTTTAACTGCGCGCTATCGCAGGCATGACGGACATGTTCCGGTAGAACAGAGAGTGGCGCAAAATATTGCCGCTTCGCGGTTCCTTCTCTTGGTCTTCGAGCCTGTGGTCTCGAAGCCGCTCCGTTCAGCAAAATTTTTGATCACGCCAATGCACTTTTCTAAAAGATGAAAGCAGTCTGCCTTTGAATTTAAAATCGCGCGGGCGATTCAGAAATCTTGCCGAACGGAGCGGCCTGAAGACCTAAGGCTTCAGGACCGAGAGAGGGAACCGCGCAGCGGCAAGATTTCCAGCCTGTCACGGTGATACCTGAAACATATTATCTAGCGATAGCGCGCAGTGAAAAAGCGCGGGAGTCCAGAGGGCGCGCGCTTACGCGTCCTCTGGGCCAGTTTGGGCGGCGAGCCCAAGGTGTTGAATTTCGAGATTAAACACCGAAATGTTTAACCCAATGGTCGGCAATTTCCTGCCGCTTACACACCCACACGCGATCATGCGATTCGACGTAATCGAGAAACCGCTGTAAAGCGCGAAATCTCCCCGGGCGTCCCAGGATCCGACAATGCATCCCAATCGACATCATTTTCGGTGAGGTTTCGCCTTCGGCGTACAACACGTCAAATGTGTCTTTCAGGTAGGTATAAAACTGTTCGCCGGTGTTGAAACCCTGCGGAGAGGCAAACCGCATGTCGTTGGTTTCCAGCGTGTAAGGGATGACCAGATGCTGCCTGGTTTCGCCATTTTCCAGTTTTACCGGCGTCCAGAACGGCAGGTCATCGCCATAATAATCGCTGTCATACTGCAACCCGCCCGATTCCACCACCAGCTGACGGGTGTTCGGGCTGTCGCGTCCGGTATACCAGCCGGACGGCGCTTTGCCGAACAGGTCACGCAGCACGGTGATGGCTTTTTGCATGTGCTCCGCCTCTTCGGTTTTGCTCATGTCCTGATAATGGATCCAGCGCCAGCCGTGGCTGACAACATCGTAATCCGCTGCTTTGATCGCACTGACGATTTCCGGATTGCGAGCCAGTGCCATCGCCACGCCGAAAACGGTCAGCGGTAAGCCGCGTTTCTGAAACTCATTGTGGATGCGCCAGAAACCAGCACGCGAACCGTATTCGTACAGCGAATCCATCGACATGTGGCGGTCGGGGAAACTGGCGGCACCGATAATGTCCGATAAAAATTGTTCAGAACCGGCATCACCATGCAGAACGTTATTCTCTGCGCCCTCTTCATAATTGAGGACAAACTGTACCGCAATGCGCGCGTTGCCCGGCCAGTTAGCGTGGGGCGGGCGTCCGGCGTAACCGATTAAGTCGCGCGGGTAAGCATCAGTAAAACCGTATTCAGTATCAGACATAGTGTTCTCTCAGATTCAGCCCGGCAAAACGGCCAGACAAGGGTTTTTCCAGCGGATAATCCAGATCACCGTGTTTACTGGTCGTCAGGCGAAGAGCTGCCAGTGACTCGACCATTTTGACTGCCGCGCTGACGCCGTCGATCACCGGTATACGCAGCTCGCGCGTCAGTTCCTGCGCCAGATCGGCCATTCCGCCACAACCGAGCACGATCGCCCCGCTGCCGTCAGATTTTTTCGCCGCGATACACTGCTCGCGCACTTTTTCCTGCGCCAGCCCGCTGCCGTCTTCCAGTGATAACACCGGCAGATCGATGGCGTGCAAGGCCGCGCAATGGCGTTCGAACCCGTACTGATGCAGTAAATGCCGGGCGATCGTCAGTGTACGCGGCAAGGTCGTCACGATAGAAAATCGCGTCGCCAGCATCGTCGCCAGATGCATTGCCGCTTCCGCAATACCGATAACCGGCGCATGCGCCAGCTCGCGGGCAGCCAGTAATCCGGGGTCACCGAAACAGGCAATAATATGGCCGTCGACACCGGCATCGCGTCCGGCTTTTATCTGCTGCAACACGCCCAACGCGGCAATCGCTTCATCGAAGTGGCCTTCAATTGACGGCGCGCCTTCTTCAGGGCAAACGGCCAGAATTTGTGTATCCATCCCCGCAACCGAGCGGGCAGTTTGCGCCATCACTTCGGTCATCGCCTGGCTGGTGTTCGGATTGATCAGTTGTATACAAAGTGATTTGACCATCAGCCTGGCTCCTTACCTGCAACCGGCTTCTGAACCGCAAATATCTGCGCAAAATCGGGGGTCTGCCCGTTATGTTGCTCAAAACGCAGACTGGCGACGATGGTGTCGAAATGATGCGCCATGCTTGCCGTCAGCCCGGCGACGTCACGCTTTTTCAGCAACTCAATAAGGTCGTCATGATCATGGCAACGGCAGCCCTGTTGCCACGGTGCGCCCCAGGCAGCAATCGCCAGCGAGGAACGCAGGGTCAGTTGCGAGACAGATTCAGTCAGCACTTTATTGCCGGAAATAGCCTGAAGCTGAACATGGAAGGCGGCGGAAAGGCGGATCGCAGCGGCACCGTCACGTTCATCGTGCGCACGCTTTTCTTCCTGCACCAGTTTTTTCAGCGCCACCAGATGTGGCGACTGGCAATGCGCAATCACCAGCGGCAGGTTGGCGCACTCCAGGATTTTACGGGTTGCGAAGACATCGCGCGATTCTTCAGCGTCCGGCGTGGTGACATGCGCACCACGCTTGGGCAATAACGTCACCAGTTGCACTGCGGCAAGGCGCTGCAGGACGCGGCGAATCCCCGTGCGGCTGACTGAAAACACCTCAGCCAGCGCTTCTTCCGGCAATTTACTGCCCGGCAAAAGCTGGTGTTCCACAATAGATTTCACCAGCGCGTTATAAATATGGTCGTCCTTATCCTCGGTAAAATAGGCCGTATTAAGCCCGTTCCAACTGGTCATTGCCGTTACTCCGTATACCGTTCGAGAATTTAATCGTATACATGAAAGTTAATTTTTGTATACAAAAAATGAAATTTGGCCTGATTCATGCAGTGCTCCTGTGACTGCTTTTTAACTTTTGGCAGCCGGCATCCGGCTTCCGACTTTCACATGTTGTTTATGACAGGAGCACGATTTATGCCAAATCAGGAAATCACCTCCGCCACGGCGTCATCAGAACAGAGCGCCGGGATCATCAAACCTTATTACAGCCCGAAGCTGTGTAACGATGATTTAGCGCCCACCCGTGACCAAAACTGGAGCTGGTACAACATATTTTCTTTCTGGATGTCCGATGTGCACAGTATGGGCGGCTATGTGGTGGCCGCGAGCTTCTTTACGCTCGGCCTGACCAGCTGGCAGGTTCTGCTGTGTTTGTTGTGCGGGATTTGTATCGTGCAGATTTGTGCCAACCTGGTGGCGAAACCGAGCCAGCAGGCCGGTGTGCCTTACGCGGTCATTTGCCGTCAGGCATTTGGCGTATTCGGGGCGAATATACCGGCAGTGATCCGCGGGCTGATCGCTTTCGCCTGGTACGGCATTCAGACCTATCTGGCGGCTAATGCGTTAATGCTGGTGCTGCTCAAATTCTTCCCATCGCTGACACCTATGACCCTTCCGCACTGGCTGGGATTGTCGGCGCTGGGATGGGTGTGTTTCGGCATTATGTGGGTGTTGCAGGCGATGGTGTTCTGGCACGGGATGAGCGCGATTAAGCGTTTTATCGATGTGGCGGGTCCGGCGGTATATGTCGTTATGCTGATGCTGGCGGGCTGGATTTTGTATAAAACCGGGCTGAGCAATATCTCCTTTACGTTATCCACCAAAGCCCTGACGGTCGGCCAGCAAGGCTGGGAAATGCTGACCGCCACGGCGCTGGTGGTGTCTTACTTCTCCGGTCCGCTGCTGAACTTCGGCGACTTCTCACGTTACGGGAAAAGCATGGGCGAAATCCGTCGTGGTAACCGCTGGGGCCTGCCGTTTAACTTCCTGCTGTTCTCGATTGTGACCGTAGTGATCGTTTCAGGGACACAATCACTGTTCGGGCAGATGATCACCGATCCTATCGAAACCGTCAGCCGTGTGGGTAACAGCGTGGCTGTGGCGCTCGGCCTGCTGACCATGATCATCGCGACCATCGGTATCAATATCGTGGCGAACTTCGTGTCTCCTGCGTTCGACTTCTCTAACTGTTCTCCGCAGAAAATCAGTTTCCGTACCGGCGGGATGATCGCCGCAGTCGGTTCTGTTCTGCTGACACCGTGGAACCTGTTCCAGTCACCGGAAATTATCCACTATACGCTGGACGTGCTGGGATCCTTTATCGGGCCACTGTTCGGGATTTTACTGGCGGATTATTACCTGATTAAACGCGGTCATATGGATGTGGATGCGCTGTTTAACGCCACGCCTTCCGGCCGTTACTGGTACCGCAACGGGTTCAACCCGAAAGCGATTGCCGCGCTGGTGCCGGCGGTGGTGATTGGTCTGGTGATAAGCTTTACGCCGAGCCTGCATCAGGTAGCGAACTTCAGCTGGTTTATTGGTGCCTTCCTGGCTGGCGGTTTCTATCGTTACATCGCCCGTCATGATCGTGCGACCAGCGGTGCAATTGGCTATATGAAAACCGAAGCGGAATAACAGGAAGGAAATAGCCAGGACGGCTGAAACGACGAAGCCCTGAGTGATTTCTCACTCAGGGCTTCTGAATAGTGGCGGAACGGACGGGGCTCGAACCCGCGACCCCCTGCGTGACAGGCAGGTATTCTAACCAACTGAACTACCGCTCCGCGTTGTGTTCTGGTTAAGAACGGAGCGGATATTAAGGAATGGCCGCCGTTACGTCAATGCTTTTCCTGATATTTTCAATCAACCGCACAGTTTTTCCGCAGGCTGGACAATTTCAATCCAAAAGTCAGAAAAACGGCTTACGAACGCCACAAACAGCTACCGCCCTTTTTCACCACTAAATCTAAACGCTCTTCATGCCACGCCAGTTCCTGATCAGTGGCGGCGATGACTTTTAACCCGGAGGCTGGCCGCGCAACACGCTGGATCCCCAAGCCGTCAGCGCCAGTATTTTGCTCGCCTTCGTGGGTGAATTTAATGCTGGTCTGGCCGCCGGTCATCATCAGATAGACTTCGGCAAGAATCTCGGAGTCAAGCAACGCGCCATGGAGCGTACGCTTGCTGTTGTCGATCAGGTAGCGATCGCTCAGGGCATCGAGGTTATTACGCTTGCCCGGGAACAGCTTGCGCGCCATGGCCAGGCTGTCGGTAATTTTGCAGAACGTCTCGGTTTTCGGCAGATTACGGCCGAGCATGTCGAACTCGTAATCCATAAAGCCGATGTCGAACGTCGCGTTATGAATGACTAATTCGCCGCCGCGAATGTATTCAATGAAGTCGTCGGCCACGTCGGCAAACGTCGGTTTATCAGCGAGGAATTCGTCGCTGATACCGTGAACGCCAAAGGCTTCCGGATCCACCAGACGATCGGGTTTGAGATAAACATGGAAATTGCGCCCTGTCAGGCGGCGGTTAACCACTTCAACAGCACCGATTTCGATAATCCGGTGCCCTTCATAATGGACGCCGAGTTTATTCATACCGGTGGTTTCAGTATCGAGAACGACGATCCTGTTAGAGGTGTTTTGTAAATCCATGGCTTTTTATCCAACGCTGACAGTCAATTACAGAAACGATCTGCCCGGCGCGAGACAGGGTGACGCGCCGGGCACTTTTTCTTACGCAGGGATTTGCTGTGTAATGCAGTGGATGTTACCACCACCCAGCAAAATTTCACGGGCAGGAATACCCGTGATTTTGTACTCAGGATACATTTCACCCAGCAACTTCTCAGCCTGCTTATCCGTTTTAGCGTCGAGCAGCGGGAAGATAATGTGGTTGTTGCTGATCAGGTAATTGACGTAAGACGCCGCCAGACGGTTACCTTCCACACGCTCAATGGCTGTGCCCGGCAACACCCCGATCGTTTCTTCCGCGGTGGCATGCATAACCGGAGGTGAGGGCATTTTCCAGATTTTCAGGCTGCGCCCTTTGGCATCTTTCGCCGCTTCCAGCACTTTCAACGCTGCCGCCGAACGCGCGTACTGCGGGTCCTGCTGATCGTCAGTCCAGTGCAATGCAACTTCTCCCGGACGCACGAAGCAGCACATGTTATCAATGTGACCGTCTGTTTCATCGTTAAATACGCCGTCTTCCAGCCAGATGAATTGCTTAACACCGAGGAGTTCCCGCAATTTCGCCTCAATCTCTGCCTTCGACAAATCAGGATTGCGGTTAGGATTGAGCAAACATTCAGCGGTGGTCAGCAAAGTGCCTTCACCATCAACATGAATGGAGCCACCTTCCAGTACCAGATCCGTTGAAACATAAGGAATGTGATGATAGTTCGCCACCTGACGCGCCACCCGCTGATCACGCTCCCAGCTTGAGTAAAGGCCACCGTGCAAGCCGCCCCATGCGTTGAATGTCCAGTCAATTGCCAGACGTTCACCTTGCGGATTGACCACAATGGTCGGGCCGGTATCACGCATCCACGCATCATCGCTTTCCATTTCCACCAGCGTAATTTGTGCTGGCATCACTTCGCGTGCATTTGCCATTTCTGCTGCCGGAACCGCCATAAATACCGGCGTTTTGGTCGCAATCGCTGCCGCTACGTTAGCAAAAGCCAACTGGGCCGGACGCCCGTTAGAGCGCCAGTTATCGGTGCGATAAGGCCAGATCATCCAGACAGCCTGCTGCGCAGCCCATTCAGCGGGCATCGCAAAACCTTCAGCCTGAGGATTGATATCAATAGAAGACATCAGTTATTTCCTTGTTGAACCGTCGGACGTCGCGATTGCGCCATACATTTCAGGACGGCGGTCGCGGAACAGACCCCAGGATGCACGCTGTGCAGCGATAGCATCCAGATCAAAGGTATGAACCAGCACGGCTTCTTCCGTTTTGTTGGCCTGCTCAACCAGCGCACCGGTCTGATCAGCAATGAAGGAAGAACCGTAGAAGGTCATTTCATAATCAGGAATGAATTTGCTTTTTTCAGTACCAATGCGGTTTGAGGCGATCACCGGCACCAGATTTGCCGCAGCGTGGCCCTGCTGAACACGGGTCCAGTGTGGCTGGCTGTCAATTTCCGGATAGGCCGGTTCGGAACCAATCGCTGTCGGATAGAAGATAATTTCCGCGCCCTGTAATGCCAGACAGCGGGCAGTTTCCGGGAACCACTGATCCCAGCAGATACCCACGCCGATTTTCGCGTAACGGGTATTCCACACTTTGAAGCCGGTATCACCAGGAATGAAGAATTGTTTTTCCTGATAGGCCGGGCCGTTCGGAATGTGAGTTTTGCGATAGACATCCAGCACACTGCCGTCAGCATCAATCATGACCAGCGAGTTATAATAGGCGTTATTGCACTTCTCAAAGAAGCTCAGAGGAAGCACCACTTCCAGTTCTTTCGCCAGCGCAGAGAAATGGCGGATAAGCGCGCTGTTGTCCAGCTCCTGTGCCAGGCTGTAATGCTCAGGGCTCTGATCAATACAGAAGTAAGGTGCAGCAAAAAGTTCCTGAATCAGAATAACTTGCGCGCCTTTGGCATGTGCCTGGCGAACCAGCTTTTCGGCGTTAACAATATTATTTTCCAGATCCCAGCTGCAGCTCATTTGTGTTGCAGAAACCGTTACATTTCTCATCAGACATCCTTAAAGCATTGAAAAATTGGCAGTGAAAAAACCATGAAAGGCTCAACTCGCTCAGAGTTTTGAACTGGCACTCTGCATTTTCCTATTATATTGCAAAAGACAGCGCTCTCCAGCCAAAAGAGTGATGAATGCCCGGGCAACCTGTTTCATCCCCCCGCTTTCAGACAGTTACACCTCAAGATATTGCTGTGCCCGGCACGGCGGTTTATGTCAGACTTGGTTTTTACATTTGATGAAAGAGCCTGCCAGATATGACCAAACAGGTAGAAATTTTCACCGACGGCTCCTGCCTGGGTAATCCCGGCCCCGGCGGTTTCGGCGCGATTTTACGCTATAAGCAACACGAAAAAGAGTTCAGCGCAGGTTTTCGTCTGACCACCAATAACCGCATGGAAATGATGGCGGCGATTGTGGCGCTTGAAGCTCTGAGCACACCATGCGAAGTGACGCTGAGCACCGACAGCCAGTATGTTCGTCAGGGGATCACATTGTGGATCCACAACTGGAAAAAACGTGGCTGGAAAACTGCCGATAAAAAACCGGTGAAAAACGTCGATTTGTGGAAGCGTCTTGATGCCGCGATCCAGACGCATGAACTGAACTGGATGTGGGTGAAAGGCCATGCCGGACACCCTGAAAATGAACGCTGTGATGTGCTGGCGAAAGAAGCCGCAGGGAATCCGACGCTGGACGATTTAGGCTATCAGGCGGAGAATTAATTCCGCAGGCCCCACAGCCCATCCCAACCTTCCCCTTGTGAAAGGGGAAGGTGCAAGACTTCAGTCCCGATGCTCCTTCCGGTAACTCTTCGTTGCGCCCACCGCCTGCGGTATTTTCTGTTTCTGCGCAAGAACTTTTTTCGCGGTTGGCGTCAGCGGGAAAGTCCGTTTACGGGCAATAATCAGCGTCATGCACCCCAGCGCGGGAAGGTGCGTACTCAGCAATTTTCCGCCATTCTTTTTCCACGGCAGCACGTGAAAACGCCGGTGCACCATCACTTCATAATTAAGCAACGACAGCCAGTCGAGCAGACGCATTTGGGTAAACAAGCGGCTGCTGTACGGCTGACGTTTGCGAAAAAGCGGCATCAGTTTGCCAATGCCCAGCAGGCTGAGCGGATTAAAGCTACTGAGCACCATCCAGCCATCATCAATCAGCACGCGGTCCACTTCGCGCAGAATGCGGTGCGGGTCATCCGCGTAGGCCAGCGTATGGCTGAGCAGGCAGGCATCCACTGATTTTGCTGCGAAAGGTAAATGGTACGGATCACCCCGAACATGCAGCCCCTCGCCTTCCTGGGCAAAGTTTACCTGATGCGAGATCGGGCATGCCCGGGCGTCGATTTCGGCACTTAATGCGCCGATTTTCAGCAGGTGGAAACCGTAAAGTTTCCCCCACCAGGGTTGCAGTTGTTGCTCAAGCGCGGCACGGTAGTAGCCGCCGCACGGGATCTCATCCCAGGAAGCCGGAGCAACAATGGTCTTGCGGATGCGGGCTGGTCGCATAGTTTATTATCTTCTTTCAAGCAGTTGCCAAAGAGAGGTTGCCATGAATCTTATCAGTATTCCGGCGTTGCAGGACAATTACATTTGGATGCTCGATGACCAGCAGGGGCATTGCCTGATCGTCGATCCCGGCGAAGCAGCGCCAGTTTTGGCCGCGTTGAAAAAGGCCAATTTAACCCCGACAGCCATCCTTCTGACACATCATCATCACGATCATGTGGGGGGCGTTGATGAGATTTCGAGCCATTTTCCGGGTCTAAAAGTATACGGACCTCACGAAACTGAGAATAAATTTAGTCAGACTAGTCTTAAAAATGGTGAAAAAAGGGTAATTGGCGGTCTGGAATGGCAGATCTTTGCTACGCCCGGTCATACGCTTGGTCATATTTCATACTATAGCGCGCCTTATCTTTTCTGTGGAGACACGATGTTTTCCGCCGGATGTGGTCGTTTGTTCGAAGGGACGCCGGAGCAAATGTACCAGTCGTTTCAACGGTTAGCGGCGTTGCCTGACGAAACATTAGTCTGCGCAGCACATGAGTACACTCTTTCAAATCTTAAGTTTGCGCGCTCTATTTTACCGGAGGATGATGATATTCTTTCTCATGAGCACAAAGTGCAACAAATGCGTGAAAAGGGACAATCTTCCCTGCCTTCAACCCTCGGTCTTGAGCGTAAAATCAACCTCTTTTTACGATGCGATGACGTTGATTTACAAAACAAATTAAACCTTAACGATCCCTTAAAGCCTGACTGGCAGGTTTTTGCCTATTTAAGGGCACTCAAGGATAGCTACTAGACCCAAAGGTTGTGTTTTTTTCCGAAGCAAAGTATTATCGCTCGTCTTTTAAGCAACTATGACACACACATGAAGGCAAACGCGATCCTAATAATCGCCTCCATGTTGCTCACAGGTTGCCAGGCGTCCAGGCAGGGCGTGAAGGTACCGGAACAACATGCACAGAGTTTGTCTTCAGCAAGTCAAAGTGAAGAAGCAGGACAGTTCACAGGTGATGGCCGAGCGGCCTCTGGGGGATGGTTGGATGGAAACGACACCGTCTCCCAACAAAATCTGTGGAACTTCATAGGCGACGAGCTGAAGATGAAGGTTCCGGATAATCCCCGGATCCGCGAGCAAAGAGTTAAATATTTAAAAAATAAGAGCTATCTCCACGATGTAACATTACGGGCAGAGCCGTACATGTACTGGATCACCGAGCAGATTAAGAAACGTAATATGCCGATGGAACTGGTACTGCTACCCATAGTGGAGAGCGCTTTTGACCCCAAAGCAACCTCATCAGCTAACGCTGCAGGGTTGTGGCAAATTGTGCCGCAGACGGGTCGAAACTATGGTTTGAAACAAAACCAGTGGTATGACGGACGCCGCGATGTTGTGGCTTCGACAACTGCTGCGCTTGATATGATGCAACGTCTGAACAAGATGTTTGGTGGCGACTGGTTACTGACCGTTGCTGCGTATAACAGCGGTGAAGGCCGTGTCATGCAAGCGGTGAAAGCGAACAAAGCCAGAGGCCGTTCCACGGATTTCTGGGCACTGGCGCTGCCACGTGAAACATCGATTTATGTGCCGAAAATGTTAGCCCTTAGCGACATTCTCAAGCACAGCAAGAAATACGGTATCAATCTGCCGAAACCGAGTGAAGACCGTGCTCTTGCGCGTGTTGAAGTCGGACAGCAGATGCAACTGACCCAGGCGGCTGAGATGGCGGGCATGTCCCTGACCAAGCTTAAGTCGTTTAACACTGGCTACAAGAAAAATGTAACCGCGCCGAATGGCCCGCATTACATTGTTCTGCCGAAGGCGCATGCCGACCAGTTAAAAGATTCACTGGCTGATGGCGATATTGCCGCAGTACAGGAAACCAAACTGGCCAGCAACACTCCGTCAGGTGCAAAACAGTACAAGGTTCGCTCCGGCGACAGCTTGTCTGGCATTGCAGCCCGGCTGAATGTGAAGACCCGTGATTTACAGCGTTGGAACAATTTGCGCTCAGCAGGCGCGTTAAAAGTTGGGCAAACACTGCAGGTGGCGGATAACAGCGTCAACAATACCAGTGCCAATGGCGGCAGTATCACTTATCAGGTACGTAAAGGTGATTCATTGTCGAGCATTGCTAAGCGTCACGGCGTCAACATCAAGGATGTGATGCGCTGGAACACCAATGCCGACAACCTGCAGCCGGGCAACAAGTTAACGTTGTTCGTCAGCAACAAGATGAGTCCTGATACCTGATTCGAAAGGTACCGGTAATAAAAAAGCACCCTGAATATTCCGGGTGCTTTTTTTATGTCTGCGTTTTTTTAGCGGACGAATTAAGCGTTATTGCGTCAGCGGTTTTCCCGCCATAAATTCTACCCGCAACGGGTTATGGTCAGAGGCTCGTGTTTCCATCACCGATGCGCTGGTGACGCTAAGATCCCGGTAGAAAATGAAGTCCAGCGGTCTGCCGAACGCCCGCTTGCGGTAATCAGAAGGAAAACGGACTTCCTCCAGATGGATATTTCCCGCAAAGCCAAACAAGGCATTGATACGCTGTTTGCTCCACGCATTAAAATCCCCGGCCATGATCACCGGCCCTTTGTGATTAGCAATCTGCTCACCAATCGGATCCAACTGCTTGCTGTAAACGTCGATGCCAATGCTGAAATTGACCGCATGAATGTTCACCACCATCAATAAACGACCATCTACAAGCGGATACACCGTAACTAAAGCCGATTTAGACAGCCTCAGAAGCGGCTCACGCTCACGCAGCGGGCAACAATAAACCGGATGTGCCGCAGAGAGTGTCATCACGCCAGAGGGGTGCTGAGGCAGCATAAAGGCAGGCACCTGATCGGCGGCCAGATAATTTGAGGTCGCGTAACGGATCAGTTCAGGGGTTGTCTGGGCTTCCTGAAGCAAGACCAGTTGCGCATCTTTGCCATAATCACGCAGAACTGACAACCAGTCAGCCCGCTGTTGTTTGAAGATATTCCACACCATCACGCGCAAAATATTCGAATTGGGCAGTGCAGCACCCGGCGGCAAATCTGGTCCTAAATGTGCGAGGACTCCCGGAAAGATTTGCTCTGCGGGCTGACCTGCGACATACCTCATTGCATATGTTTTTTTCCGCACGCTAATCGCCTGTTTACCCGTTATATCGTTGCTATATGAGAGAGATTCTCACAGCGAAAGCTCAGTATACGCCCGCAAGCGCTCAGGCCAAATCTGTTTACATTGGTATACAACCTGGTCACATCTATAGGCTAGCATAAAAATAAAAACGGCCCGCCAGAGGCGAGCCGTGCAGACGCAGACGCAGAATGACAGGATAATCAGGCCAGCGCCGCTTTGGGTTTTCGGTCCAGATGGCCGCTCAGGCAGATAAGCAGCAGCGCACCCGCGACGATAACCGCTCCAATCCATGGCGTTTGCGCCAGGCCAAGGGTGGAAACCACCTGCCCGCCAATCACTGACCCCAGGGCAATACCGACGTTAAAGGCCGCAATGTTCAGGCCGGAAGCAACATCGACCGCATTTGGCGTCACCTCTTCGGCTTTCTGCACCACATAAACCTGTAATCCCGGTACGTTACCGAAAGCAAAGATGCCCATCACCAACAGCGTGATTAACGCCGGAATACCGAAACCTGAAGTGAACTGGAAAATCAGGAGCAGCACAGCGAGTGCGGCAAAAATAATCGTCAGCGCTTTGACTGCGCCATGACGGTCAGCCAGTTTGCCGCCCCAGATATTCCCGATGGCCACCGACACGCCATACGCCAGCAGGATCCAGCTCACCATGCTGGCTGAGAAACCGGCTTGTTCCTGCATCATCGGAGCAAGGAACGTAAAGGTAGTGAATACGCCACCGTAACCCAGCGCGGTAATGGCGTAAATGAGTAACAGTCGCGGATTCATCAGCACTTTTACCTGATCTACAATGCGTGACGCAGGTTTGTTTTTGATGTTATTGGGCACCAGAATAGCGCTGGCAATAATCGCCACGACACCAATAACTGACACGGCGAGGAAGGTTTCGCGCCAGCCAAAATGCTGACCTATAAATGTCCCGAGCGGCACACCGGTCACCAGCGCGACGGTCAGACCGCCAAACATCAGCGCAATCGCAGAAGCCGCTTTTTCTTTCGACACCAGACTGGTGGCGATCGTCGAGCCAATAGAGAAGAAAACGCCATGCGCCAGACCGGTCAGCAGACGCGCCATCACCAGCGTGCTGTAATTCGGTGACTGCCACGCCAGCAGATTACCCAGCGTGAACAACACCATCAAACCAATCAGCAGCGCTTTACGCGGTACGCGGCCGGTCAGCGCCGTCAGAACCGGTGCGCCAATCGCCACACCGAGGGCGTATATAGACACCAGCAAACCGGCTGACGGGACCGAAACCCCCAGTTGCTGTGCGATAGTCGGCACCAGCCCGACGATGACAAACTCTGTTGTTCCTATAGCAAACGCACTGATGGTCAGTGCTAATAGTGCAAGCGGCATAACCTTTACTCCACATGAATATCGATTTGATGGCGACGATTATCAGCTTGTGCTTAAATGACTTAAATAACCAAAGTATCAATTTATTTATGCTGGAGTAACAACAATGCGAGCCAGTTCCGAAGAGTTGATTACGTTTGTGACTGTGGTGGAAAGTGGCAGTTTCAGCCGTGCCGCTGAACAACTGGGTCAGGATAATTCAGTGGTCAGCCGGACATTAAAACGTCTGGAACAAAAGCTGGGGATCACCCTGCTCAACCGCACCACGCGTCAGATCAGCCTGACGCACGAAGGCGAGCGCTATTTCGTCCGGGTACAAAAAATCCTGCATGAGATGGCGGCTGCAGAAGATGATTTGCTGGAGAACCGCGACGATCCGCAGGGGCTGTTGCGAATCGATGCCGCAACCCCGGTCATTTTGCATGTCATTTCACCGCTGGTGGCCGAATTTACTGAACGTTTCCCGAAGATGTCGCTCGCACTATTCTCCTCCGAGAGCAATATCAATCTGATCGACCATAAAGTGGATGTGGCGATCCGCGTCGGTGAGCTGGAAGATTCCAGCCTGCGGGCGCGCAAACTGATGCTGAGCTATCGCAGCGTGCTGGCTTCGCCGGATTACCTGAAAAAATGGGGAACGCCGCAAAGCGCCGATGATTTACTGAAACACCGTTGTCTGGGCTTTAACGAAGTGGTTGCGCTGAATAAATGGCCGCTGCTGTGCGCTGACGGTCAGCAACTGACGGTCACACCATTTATCAGTTCAGGAAGCGGTGAAACACTGCGCAGGCTGTGTTTGCAGGGCAATGGTATTGCCTGTCTGTCGGATTTTATGACTGATGAAGATGTGGCGCGGGGTGATTTGGTAAAACTGCTGGTGCCGGACATTATGCGCATCGCCATGCCGTTGCACGCGGTGTATTACAGCGATCAGACCGTCAGCACACGTATCCGGTGTTTTATTGATTTTCTGAGTGAGAAGCTTGGGGCTGGAAGAGCTTAAATGCCTGCGCCTCCCCCTTTGCAGGGGAAGGCGTTGTGGATCAATCCCACGCAGGCGCCAGACCTTCAGGGCTGACCAGACGCCCGTTGCGTTCAAGCGCAGCGATCTGCTGCATATCCGCATCTGTCAGCGTCAGTTGTTGCGCCAGCAGATTACTTTGCAGGTTTTCACGTTTGGTCGATGACGGGATCACCGCGTAACCCAGTTGCAATGCCCAGGCCAGAACGATCTGTGCAGGTGTTGCGTTATGGCGGGCGGCAATCTCAATAATCGTCGAATCTTTCAACGCGTCGCCGTAAGCCAGCGTCATGTAAGACGTCACGGCAATACCGTTCTGGCGGGCAAAATCGACTACGGTCTGGTTTTGCAGGAACGGTGAAAGTTCAATCTGGTTAGTCGCAATCTGATCCGCGCCCACCGCGTCGATCGCTTCCTGCATCAGTGCAACGGTAAAGTTGGAAATACCGATTTCACGGGTCAGGCCCATTTTCTTCGCCTCAACCAGCGCATGCATTGTTTCTGCCACGCTGACGGCCTGATTCGGTGACGGCCAGTGGATCAGCGTCAGATCGACATAATCGGTTTTCAGTTTGCGCAGACTGTCTTTCAGGCTGTCGATGACTTTGTCAGCCGCAAGGTTTTCAATCCAGATTTTGGTGGTGATGTAAAACTCTTCACGCGAGACACCGCTTTCAGCCAGTGCATCGCCGACAGCCGCTTCGTTGTCATAAATTTGTGCGGTATCGATGGCGCGATAGCCCAGTTCCACGGCGGTGGCTACGGACGCTTTGACCACGTCATCTTTCAGGCGGAATGTGCCCAGACCGAATGCAGGAATACTCATCGTGTTCTCTCTTTTAATGTTTCAGGAAGATAAATCTTGGAGAGAGTATGGACTGCGCATTCATGGATAAAAACGACCGCTTTGCCAGAAGACTTTTGATGTGAGCGCAATAATCAGGAAAGGGAAAAACGGGTCCAGTGCCGTGAAACCTGCCAGATAAAACCGCCTGACGCGGCATCAAACCGATATTCATCAACGTCAGAGACACCGGCAGGCAACGCCAGCGCGCGCATCACGGACTCATCCGCAGCGCACCATAACCGGCTTTCAGCGGCAAGTTGTGAAGTAAACTGCTGATTGCCTGGATCCAGGCGAAGCCTGTCCATCTGCCACACACTGCCGCCCTGCTGTTTCAGCCACGCCTCACGCAGACACCACAGCTGCCAGAATGCCGTTTGCGGGCAAGCCTGCTCCACCAGCCACTGACATTCGATATCACTGAATGCTGCGCGTGCCACGTCAAGATAACGTGGGCGCGGGCGGATTTGCTCCACGTCGCCGCCGCTTTCACCCGCCGGACATAACAACAGTTGCAGATGATTTTTACTGTGGCTGAGGGAGAAATGTGGCAGAGAAGCATCCGCAAAAGACGGTTTTCCCTGCGCGGAAATCTGCAGGACGGGTAAGTTGTCACAGCCGTTGAAAACTGACATGGCCTCGGCCAGAAGCGCCCTGCCCGCGTACCATTGCTGGCGGCGGGCAGGATTCATCCCTTCACTTTTTTCGAGCCATTCTGCGGGCAAACGTGACAACGAAAAGTTGTCATCCAGCGACGCAGTAATGACACGCGCAAAATTCATCGTTACGGCCAGCGACGGAAAACTAAAGAGGTATTAATTCCACCGAATGCAAAGTTATTCGACTGGATAAATTCAGTCTGAATATGACGTGATTCGCCCATTACGTAGTCGAGTTCGCCGCAAAGCGGATCCGGCTGCGTCAGGTTGATAGTCGGCACGAACCGGTCTTCGCGCATCATTTCCAGCGACATCCACGCTTCCAGTGCACCGCAGGCACCGAGTGTATGACCGAAGTAGCTTTTCAGTGACGAGATTGGCGTCTGATTGCCAAACACCGCAGCGGTCGCGTGGCTTTCGGCAATATCACCGCGGTCGGTGGCCGTGCCATGTGCACTGATATAACCGATTTCAGAAGCAGGTATACCGGCATTTTTCAGCGCTTTTTCGATGCAAATCTGCATCGTCGATTGCTGCGGCTGAGTGATATGGGACGCGTCGCAGTTAGTGGCAAAACCCACGATCTCGGCGTAAATTTTCGCACCGCGCGCCTGTGCATGTTCCAGTGACTCGAGGATCAGCGCCCCGGCACCTTCGCCGATCACCAGTCCGTCGCGCTGCGTATCAAACGGACGCGGCGACAGTTCAGGGTGCTCATTTTGCTGGCTGGTGGCGAACAGCGTGTCAAACACAGCAGCTTCTGACGGGCAAAGTTCTTCCGCGCCGCCTGCCACCATCACCGTCTGGTAACCGTGTCTGATGGCTTCATAGGCATAACCGATCGCCTGGCTGCCCGAGGTGCAGGCGCTGGAGGTTGGGATCACCCGTCCTTTCAGGCCAAAGAACAAACCTGCATTCACCGCTGTGGTGTGCGGCATCATCTGCACGTAAGTCGTACCGGTAATATTGTTAGTATGCTTTTCCGTCAGCATGGTCGCGAATTCGCTGACCGGACCCGTGCTGCCGGTGGATGACCCGAAGGCAATACCGGTTTCGCCGTCAGTCAGCACCGGGTCTTCCAGTAAACCGGCCTGCTCCAGCGCCAGTTCAACCGCACGGGTTGACAGCAGCGAGACGCGGCCCATCGAACGGATGCGCTTGCGGGTGTAATGCGCCGGGATAACAAAATCATCCACCGGCGCACCCAGATGCGTATTCAGCCCCTGGTAAATCAGCCATTCGTCCATGTGGCGGACAGCGTTTTTACCCTGCTGCAGGCGGGTGGAAATCTCGTCCCAATGATTGCCGAACGCCGTTATGCCTTTCATACCGGTAATGACTACGCGCTGGCTCATACCATGCCTCCGTTGATGGAGATCACCTGGCGGGTCACATAACCGGCGATATCTGACATCAGATAGCTTGCCAGTCCGGCAACTTCTTCTGCCCGGCCCATACGTTTGAGCGGGATCATACCCATTGCGGCATCGAGTGCCGTTTTTTCCATATCCAGCATGCCAGTGTCGATCAGCCCCGGCGCAATACAGTTAACAGTGATTTTGCGTTTCGCCAGTTCCAGCGACAGCGCTTTACAGGCACCGATAATTCCGGCTTTCGCCGCGCTGTAGTTGACCTGTCCGCGGTTGCCCGTAATACCGGAAACCGAGGAAAGCGCGATTATACGCCCGCCCTGACGCAGCCCAATCATCGGCATCACGCAGGGCTGTAAAACATTGTAGAAGCTGTCGAGATTGGTGTGGATCACGCCGTCCCAGTCTTCGTCGGTCAGTGCCGGAAATGCCGCGTCGCGGGTAATCCCGGCATTATTGATCACACCGTAGTACGCGCCATGCGCCTCAATATCGGCTTCAATAACGTCGCGGCACTGCTGGCGGTTGCTGATATCAAACTGCACAATTCGCCCGCTGCCGCCGTTGTCGGTTATCTGTTGCAGGGTGCTTTCTGCCCCTGCTTTATCGCTGTGGTAGTGAATGACCACCAAAAAACCATCGCCGGCTAACTGGCTGGCAATGGCTTTGCCGATCCCTTTGCTGGCACCGGTTACTAATACCGAACGCATCATTCCTGTTTCCCCTGAGTTAACTTAATAAGTTCATCCTTGTCTGGCTGGTATGTATTCAGCCGTCCTTTTGCAACCTGCAGGTTGTCTTTTTCTTGTTTAATGCAGATCACGCCTTCGAAGCTGGCGAGTTTTTCATCGCGCAGCACCATTGAGACGCTGATGAATAATTCACTGCCTGCCGCAAATTCCGGCACGCTGCATTTCAAAGCCCTGCCGCCCAGCAACATGCCAACCTGAGGCGGTTCGCCACTTTGTGCACCGTGCCAGCCGCTCCAGACGCCGACCGTTTGCGCGATAAGCTCAAGGGCATACCACGCAGGTAACGCGCCACGGACATTGAGAAACGGCGCCAGCACGCTGTTTTCGGACACCACCACGCTGCACAGCGCGGTCTCTTCTGTGACGCTAAGTACCTTATCCAGCAAAACCATCGGTGATTCATGCGGCAGATAATGCTCCGCGCTGAGCATACTCATGACGGCCTCCCGATCACAATGCAGGCGTTATTACCGCCAAAGGCAAACGAGTTGGAGAGAATAACGGGTTTCACCAGCGCTTCGCCTTTTTCCACCAGCCGGATCGCCGCCAGACGGGTATCACGGGGCATCACGCTGAAATCCTGTGGCGGCAGGTTAAGATTTTGCGTCAGGATCAGCCAGCCCAGCGCCGCTTCTGTCGCACCCGCCGCGCCCAGCGTATGGCCAGTGAGATGCTTGGTCGAACTGCACGGCGTCTGGCTGCCAAACAGCCGGTGTATGACAGCGGCTTCTGCCTGATCATTGAGCGGTGTGGCGGTACCGTGTGCGTTGATGTAACCCACGTCTGCCGCACTCAGCCCGGCCTGCGCCAGTGCCATGCGGATTGCCCGTTCCGCGCCGAGACCTTCCGGATGCGGTGCAGACATATGCCACGCATCGGATGATTCGCCAGCCCCCAGTAATGCGACGTCTGCGGGCTCACGGGTCAGCAGGATCAACGCCGAGGCTTCACCGATATTGATGCCATCGCGATCTTGCCCGAACGGCGTACAGCGTCCGCGGGAGAAAGATTCCAGGCTGTTGAAGCCGTTCACCGGCATCCGGCACAGGCTGTCAGCGCCACCCACCAGCGCCGCGTCGGCCAGCCCGGCGTCAATCAGGCGTTTCCCGCTGATAATCGCTCGCGCGCTGGATGAGCAGGCTGTTGATAATGTGTAAGCCGGGCCACAGAGATCCAGCAACTCCGCCATAAAAAGTGAAGGATCGCCCAGTTCCTGTTGCTGATAATCATAGCCCGACGGAAATTGCCCATGCCGGTGCAGATGGCGCACCGCCTCTTCGCCTTCGGCAATGCCCGAGGTACTGGTGCCCATAATGACCGCGACACGATCTTTACCGTACCGGCTGACAGCCGCGTGAACCTGAGACTCAATCTGTGCCAGCGCAGCCAGCAACAACTGGTTGTTGCGGCTGCGGTGCGCTGACAGAGAGCCGGGGATCGCGGGCAGTTCGCCGGTCACCGCGCCGAGCCAGACCGGCCGTTCTTCCGTCAGCCATCCTTCCTGCAACGACATTCCCGGCGCGGCACCTGATGTCAGGCTGGCAGCGATTTGCGCATTGCTGTTTCCCAGCGCGTTAACCATGCCCACGGCCGAAAAATAAATCATGTTAGTCACCCACATTCTGGATAGTTATCTGGTAGTGAAACGCCATCTGCGTGATTGATACCGGCTGACGTCCGCTGCCCTGTGGCAGATAGTCGATGCGGGTGATCGTATGGCCCTGGTTATCCAGTAACGTGCGGCGCAGCGGCTGATCGTCCAGTTTCCAGCCCGCCGGCAACAGCGGCTGCCAGCGCTGCGCTGGCCAGTAGCTCAACATAATATCGGCCAGAACTTGATTTGCTGGAGGTAAACCGTCGATCTTCATGGCCTGTTCGGTGTGGATCCCCGTTTGATCGTAGACCACTTTGAACAGGCGGATCCCCAGAGGGGAAAGCCCGGCAAGCTGTAACGACTTTCCATCTGCATTGAGCAGCACCAGCAAAGACTGTTGTTTACCTTTCACCGTGGCCGTCAGCAACTGCTGCTGGCTGACCGGTTTATCCAGGGTGGGCGCGGGTAATTTCACCTGCACGCCGCGTTTCAGCCAGGCTTGCGGCTGCGTATCTGAAGGGGGATTTGTCGCGCACCCGCCAAGCATAAAAATCAGGAGTGTCAGCGCTGGCAGCATAAACCGGGTCATTTTTTGCGTCCTCTTTTTTTAGCTGGCAAGGTCAGTGGCGACAACAGAAATGCCGTTAATATGCCAAAGCTCAGCACGATGCCAAAACTGCTGATCGCCTGCGTGGAACTGAACACCAGCATACCGAACGTCAGCAACGTGGTGACCGCAGCCATAAAAATGGCAAACATGGATGTCGTCGGAGTGCCGCGTGGATTGGTGAAAAACAGGGTGTAATTGATGCCGATCCCCAGCACCAGAATCAGCGCCAGCAGGGAGAACAAATTAAGATTATGGCCACTGAAGCCCAGCGCAGCGACGCCCATCCCAAGGGAAAGTAAGGTCGGAACCAGGCAAACAAGCCCGTGTGGCAGACGAAAACGCCAGAGATAAGTGACCGCAATGACTGCAACGGCGAGCGCCAGTAGCCAGGTCAGATAAACACGGTATTGCGAAAACAGTTCGCTGAATTCAGTTTTACGATCGATCCAGCCGGTTCCCGGCATGGATGCCGCCAGCGCCGCCATGGCTGCGCTGTCATGAACGCCATTCACCGGGATCAGTGCGGCGCTGCGCCCGTCCGGCAGGGACAGCCACAACAAACGCCAGCCCTCACTGACCACGCTGTTGCGCCATTCCGGCACATCAACCGTCTGCGCACTGAGATCCGGCTTCGCCACCGGGATCCCCGCCTGCTGCAATTGCGCAATAATTTGCGGTGCGTGCTGGCGAAGCAGCGATAAATCCCGCTGCTGCTGTGCCTGAGAAGGCAGAGTGATCGCCCGGAATCCGTCAATCACCCCCTTCTCTTTGGCCTGCGCCAGCTTTGGCCGCAATGCTTCCAGACGTTGCAGTGTCTGCTCTGCGCTATCGCCGTATACCACCAGCCATTTCTGATCGTTCGTCTGCCCGGTCAGCGCGGCAATTTGCTGTTCCTGTAGTTGCAAACCAGCCGGAAGAGATTGCAAATCCGCAATGTCATCATTGATTTTCAGCCGCGATATTCCTGCCACCACCAGCACTAAAATCAGTAACGGCAGGCCAATGCGCACAGCTTTGCGACTACGCCAGGCCAGTAACCAGCGCATGATCAGCGTCAGCCCCGGCGCTGGCCCTGTCGGCAAACGCCTGGACAAATACGGATACCAGCACATCACGGTGATGCAGGCCGCACTCAGCCCGGCGGCGGCAAACACTGCCAGCTGCCGCAAGCCGGGGAATGGCGCAATCAGCAACATCAGATAGGCCACCACCGTGGTCAGCAGCGCCACCGATAACGCAGGGAACAGTTTTTTCAGACTTTCCAGCGGTGTGCTGGAATCGCCATGCACCCGCCGTTCGGTCAGGAAATACAGCGTGTAATCGGCAGAAATACCAACAATGCTGGTGCTCAGCACCAATGTCATCACGTGGATTTCACCAAATACCCACAGGGTAAACACCGTGCCTGACAGCGCGCCGATGGCGATTGACAGTAAGCTGAGCAGCATCGGCAGGACCGAACGAAACATCAGTAAAATCAGCACAAACACGCCAGTTACTGACGCCGCACCAATCGTGGAAAGATCGTGCTCAGCCTGCTGGCTGGCATAATTGCTGTAGAAAATCGTGCCACGCTCAAGCACTTTTGCACCCGGCCAGCGCGCCTCAAAAGCTTCTTTCACCGCACCAAGAGCCGCTACGGTTTGTTTAGCCGACGTGATGTCATAAGAAGACGCCTTCAGCTCGCCATGCACCATGTACCAGCTACGCCCCTTTTTATCACGGACCATCAGCCAGCCCTGATCCAGCGTCATACCGCCGCTGCTCTGCTGTTGCGCCATCTGCGAGGCACGAACCAGCAATAACGGATCGTTTGCCAGCTCTTTGCCACTGACGCCTGAAAATGCCGAATAGATCTGGCCGAGGATCCACTGACTTTGCGCATCAGCGCCCGATTTCAGACGCTGGCGTGTGGCGTCATCGAGCAACGCATTGCGATGTTTGAAGAAGAAAGTGCCCCACTCCTGCTGACGCTGTGCGTCCATCGGGCCCTGTACCTGACTCAGTTCAGGCAGCGCCTGCAAATGCTTCAGCCACTCAGCAGCGGGCTGAATACCCGCTCCCGGCGGCGGGCTGACCAGCCACATAAGCTGGCGATCCAGACGCTGAGTAAAGCCGTCAGAAAAAGCCTGCGGAATATCCGTTTCCTGCTGCTGCGGCAACAGCGCCAGAACGCTGCTGTTAATCTGGCTGCGTGGCAGTAACCAGAACAACGCTGCGACCAGTAGCACGATAATCAGCAGCCAGCTTTGCGCCAGTTTTCGATGAAGGTCAGGATGCAAAATGGCGTTTCTCTGCGTCAGTCAGCATGGCAGGCGTCGTTTTCTGATTGAAGAAACGAATATGCGTGGCGTCGCCCTGCATGTCATTAATATCGATATTGTTCAGAAAGGTTTCGCCATTGAGCGTAATACTGCGGAACAGACGGTTTAGCGGCGAGACCTTCGGCGTAAGAATCAGCGTCCAGGCGCCTTTACCGTGATCGGTAAAATCAAGCGAAAAATTCTCTTCCAGCACCTTGCGGTCTGCGTGGAACAGCGCGCTGAGCAAGGAATTAAACTGGAACATTTGCGGATTCGTCTCCGCCGTGACCACCTGTGGCTGCTGCCCCGCCATGATTTGCACCATGCGGTTTTCAGTCAGTAATAATGTCAGGCTGAACGGTTTTTCCTGCTGCCACCACAGCCCTTGTTGCCGGGCAATCAGCAGATTTCCGCTGGAATTGAGCGGTTGCGCCATCCCGCTGATGGTTCTTTGCTGCGCAAATTCAGCACGGAGTACCGGCACCTGACTGAAACGCTGTTGTAATTCTTCCAGCGTAACAGCGTTTGCCGTTACGCTGAAAACCGTCAGTACAAATAGCAAAAAGGCTTTCACAGGCTGACTCCTGTTTTATCAAAAAGAACCTGCGGCGAGACAAAACACATTTCTTTGGTGGCAGCGTCTACCGCGACCTGTAACGTGTAACCTGTCGTTGTGCGTTTACCGGTTTCGATGTCGTAAATCTGATAGCCGATGCGCAAACGGTTTTCGATTTCCTCAAGCTGCGCATGAACGGCAATACGCTGTTCAAAGAGCAGCGGCGCGATATATTTCACGCGGGTATCAACAATCGGCCAGACATAACCTGACGCTTGCATCTGACGATAACCGTAATCAAATTGCTTGAGTAACTGCTCGCGCGCGACTTCCAGATAACGGAAATAGTTGCCATGCCAGACCACGCCCATTGCATCTGCGTCGTGGAAAGGAACCGTGATTTCAACGCGGGTAGAAAATCGCGGATCGTTAAAACGCGGATCAAGTTTGGAAGTCATATCAGTCAGGTTTCCTGTCAGGGGCAACATCCGTCGGATGTTGCCAGAAATCATAAAAATTGAACCAGTCGTGAGGCGCCAGCAGGCTGTAATGCTCAAGTCGTGCGGCATAGTGATCGACGGCAGACTGTAACGCAGACAGGCGGCTGGCACGCGGCAGGATCAGAGGATCCGCAAAAGATTCGCAGTAAATATGCAGACGCTGTCGCTGCATGATGCCAAACATCAGCATGACGGGCGCGCGTAGCGCTGCAGCCAGAATAAAGGGCCCCTGCGGGAATGCGGCGGGTTCACCCAGAAACTCGCTGTAAATCACGCGGGCATGCTCTCCACGCTGATGAGGACTGGCAGATGTCCGGTCGCCGACAATCGCCACCCACTCACCGGCATCCAGTTTTTCCTGCAATAAAATGGCGGTCTCCGGCCCCATCTTGTTCACCTGGATAAGGTTAACCACGGCCTGCGGGTTAATCTCTTTCATTACCTGATTGAACCGCTCGGCATGTTCGGTAAATACCAGCGCATTAACGGTAATGCGGTGATTGAGCGCGCCAATCGCGCGGCAGGATTCGATATCGCCTAAATGCGAGGCGAGGATCACCGTGCCACGCCCCGAGGCAATATGCGATTCGCAAATTTCGGGATTGACCAGTACCGCATCGGTCAGGGTTTTATCGCCCTGCCAGCTCGCCAGTTTACTCAGCATAGATTCACCAAACCGCATGAAATGCCGGAAAGTGCTCAGCGGATAAGGCAGGGAAATATTGCGATGTGCGGCCGTTACGCGGACACGTTCCAGCCAGCTGGCAGAGGCATTGCGCTGTTTGCGGCCGGTAAGCCAAAAATAGGTGATGACCGGATAAAGCAGCAGACGAAAAGCCTGATATCCCAGTGTCCGGTAAACCGCCAGCATCAGGCGAATACCCCACAATCCTTTGCGTTCCTGTGTAGCAGACCAGTGCCGGGGACATTTTCTTCGCTGACGCAGCAAATAAGGAATACGCGGCAACATGCCAAAAAACAGCCGCGTGTGCATCCAGGAAATCTGCAGATTGTCCTTCACTGCATCAAAATGCGAGAGGCCATCTTCGGGATAGGTCACCCGCGTGGGCAGGAAACGGCTGCGCGTGCCCTGCCAGTAAAGGCGCACCATGATTTCCGTATCGAAATCCATCCGTAAACCCAGTGTTTTTTCCGCCATCAGTTGCAGACAAGGTTTGAGAGGATACACGCGAAATCCACACATACTGTCTTTGATTGAGAATGACAGGGTTTCAATCCAGACCCAGAAATGGGTGATATAGCGGCCATACAGGCGCGATTTCGGCACGCTGTCATCGTAAACCGGCTGCCCGGAGATCAGACAATCCGGATGACTTCTGGCTTCAGACAGCATCGCGGGAACATCTGAAAGCTGATGCTGACCGTCGGCATCCACCTGTAAGGCGTGCGTAAAGCCTTTTTCAACGGCCAGCCGCAGGGCCGCCATCACAGCCCCACCTTTCCCCTGATTTACAGTTAATCGCGTCAGGCTCATCCACGGCGTCACACTGGCCAGGCGTTGCAACTCTTCTGCTGTCTGCACGTCGCTGCCATCATCCACCACAATGCAGGGCAAACCGAATGGGCGGAGACTCTCCAGTACACCGGCCATCATCGGCCCGTGGTTGTAGCAGGGAATAATCAGGCAGGGAGAAAAAGAAACTGACAGCATTATGGACATAAGGTAATTTTTCCACTGCTGGCGACGGCATCACCTACGCTGTACCGGAATACCAGCCGGTTTTTTTCTTTCAGCCAGTCGATGTGCAAATCTACGGTTTCTTCAGGCAAAAGTGGTCGCTGGAATTTCACCACTTCCATGCCGGAAAACGCTTTATCCAGCCCCAGAAGTTCTTCGGCGTAGCCCATGGCCCAGTTCACCTGTGTCACGCCAGGCAAAATCGGAGACGACGGGAAATGGCCTTTAAACCAGAATAAATCCGCAGACAACCGGAACGTGAGAAGCAGACGGGTGTCGCTGACGAGTTGCTGGTTCAGCACTTGCGGCAAAATCATAAGAACAGTTCCTGTAATTCAGCAGTCGCGCGTTTGCCTTGCTGGTTAAGAGGAATGGCAGACGCCAGACGCCAGTATCGCGGCACAGAGACCGGCGATAACCACTGGTGCAGCGTCAGGCGAATCTGCCCAAGCAGCGCGGCCTGCCCCTGCGCCTGTAATAACAGCTCTCCACCGTGACTTAATACCAGTACGGCTGCGATATAAAGCCGCCCCTGTTTTTCGAGTGTCAGCACGCTGGCGTCGCTTAAAAGATCCAACGCACACAAACGCTGCTCAATTTCAGTCAGTGAGATCCGCTGCTCTGCAATCTTAACGATCCGATCCTTACGGCCTAAAAGAACAAACTGGCGTTGTCCGGCGGGCAATAGCTGGATTTTATCACTGAGGATCATGCCTTCCGGCTGCGGGATCAGCGGAGAAATCAGGGAAATATTGCCATCAGCACAGGAAGAGAATCGGATATTTTCAAAAAGCGTCCAGGCTTCGTCTGGCTGATGTTGCGTACGAAAAGCAATAATGCCGCTTTCGCTGGTGCCATAGATTTCTGTCGGCAGACAACCACAGACATTTTCTACCAGCAAGGCGGCCTCATTACTTAGCGGGCCTCCGGCAGAAAAGACATGCCGGCAGTGGGTTGGCTCCAAAGCCGGATCAAGGCGTTTAAGAAAAGCCGGACTGCTGGTCAGCACCAAAGTATTTTTACTGGCAAGTGACTGCAACTGTTCGTGATACTCCACACTTTTCGTCGCAAAAGGCCGGCCAAGCGACAGCGGCAACATAAAAGCAAAACTCAGGCCGTACATATGATGAGGCGCCACGGTGGCAACAAAGTGTGCATCTGCGAATTGATCGCCCCATCGCGCTGAAAGCCACTGGCTCTCCAGTTCAAGACAGGTAATTGGTTTGATTATTTTTTGCGGTTTACCGGTCGAACCGGAGGTAAATAAGTGAAGCGCGGGATTTTCTGGCCAGTTGGGTAAAACAGTCAATGGCTGATCCACTGAGCAAGGCAAACGCAGAACAGGGCAATCAATCGTCAAATCAAGATCGGTTATTAACGCATCAAATTCATCGCGTTGTTCAGCCAGAACGGCCGGGCGAAAATGTCCAGGTAAAACCGGCGTGTTACCGCTGTAAAGCACTGCCAGCAGCGCCACGGCAAATGAATAGTTATCTTCAAAACACAATGCCCAGCGGGTATGCGATGTCGCGCTGATATGAGTCAGCAGAGATAATACGTCCTGGCGGAAATCACACTGACGCCATTCCCGGCTTTCGCTCCAGGCAACCAGATAATCATCTGCTCTTTCCGTGCTTAGCCATTTGCACATTGGCAGCGTCATGGCTGGCGCAGACGCTTTCTGACTATCCATTCAATACCCATTATTAAGCCAATCAGCAGATAACTGATCCCGCCGTTGTAAAGAGCCCATAGGGCCATATCGCCTTTCAGGCAGGTATATAAAGCAAATGATCCATTCCACAGAAAAAAAATGCACCAGACCTGGGTGACACGGCGTGTATAAACAACACCTTCGGGCGGTAAATCGGGTTCATTCAGTCGCGCAAGACGTTCAACCAAAGATTGCCGGGCGTATAAGGAACTGAAAAATACCCCCAGTAATAAAGCATTTACCGCGACCGGGTAATACAACAGCATAGAGGTTTCGCGTAATAAAAGGCTGCTGGCGACCAGCACAATCCCTGAGGCCGCAATCGCTTTTCCAAAAAAAGTTAACTGGGATAATTTTCCGCGAAAAGTCAGTAATCGCAGAATAAAGACAGCAATCAGCACAGGTGCCAGAACGCTAATTCCCCAACTTTTTAAACCGCACCATACGGCTAGCGGATAGACAATAACCGCCACCGGCATCGCCCAGCGGGCAATCTTCGCAACCTGAGAAAATGAGAAGCGCCGGGTTTTATCCACAAAAAAGATACCCACACATACTATGGCGCCGGGGAATTAAGTAATTCATCTATGGCATCAACAACATCCTGAACGGTGCGAACAGATTTAAACATTTCAGGCTTAATTTTTCTGCCAGTGATTTTCTGCAAATGAACCACCAGATCAACAGCATCAATGCTGTCTAATTCCAAATCCTCATAGAGTTTTGCATCCGGGCGGATATCATCTTCATCGATTTCAAATAGCTTGACTAATAACGCGCTAATCTGCTGGTAAATTTCTTGCTTCTGCATAGGAATCTCTTTAACCACGCTGTACTGATATAAATCTGGCCAAACTTTCAACAGAATAAAAGTGCTCGCGCATTTCCTGACTTTCCGCCGAAAGGATCACACCGTATTGCTTCTTTAATGCCAGACCAAGCTCAAGGGCATCAATAGAATCCAGCCCTAATCCGTCACCAAAAAGTGGGGCTTGCGTCTCTATCTCATCTGGCGTCATTCCTTCCAGATTCAGCGTCTCAATGATAAGTGCTTTTATGTCGTTACTTAATGAATCCATGACTTAATTCTCATTATTTTGCATATTGCTGCGCATCAACTCAGTGCACAAATACTGCGTCAGACGCCGTGCAGCCAAAGCAGGTGAAAGATCGCTTTCATCTAAAAAGTCTTCAGCCTTTACCTTATCGGCAACGGTAATCACAAACTGAGGTTTTACACGGGGAATTTCGTACCACTTCCCATTTTTTGTCAGCATGGGTGGCTGACATGAAATATGGACAATCCTGACATCACACCCCGCCCTCAGAGCAATGTTAGCGGCACCACGCTGCAGCGTCATCGGTTTCTCAGGTAAGGAGCGCGTTCCTTCCGGGAAAATTAACAGCGTACCGCCTGCTTGCAACCGGGTTTCACAGGCCTGCAACAGAGCGTCAGACCCAGAGTTAATCAGGTAGCCCGCCGCTTTTATCACTCCGCTTAAGAATGGGTTTTGCAACAAAGCCTGTTTGACGATGCAGTCACAACGCGGCATCCGGGATGCCAGGATCACATAATCAAGAAGGCTGGGATGATTCGCCACGATCAGACACCCGGTATCTTGCTGAAACTTTTCATCACCGGTAAACCGGTAATCCATCACTCCCACCCTCCGTAATCCACTCAGAAAAAACCTAAAACTATTACGGATGCTGTTTAGCGTCATTCGGTGCAATCTGTCGGGTTGCCGGATGATCAGTCGCAACAGATTAAACCAGATAATAGAAAGCAACAGCCCGCCAATTCCGAAAAGTGCGAAAAAGAATCCAGTTACCAGCCATCGCCAGATGCGATTTACCAGAGAAGACTTTTCTTCGGGTACTAGCGTTTCTCTCATCACAAATCCCGAACCCATTGCCAGCTATGGCGGCTATCTGCACTGACATTGAATAAAGAAGAGGAAGAAAGATAACCTCGCAGAAATTGCAGACTCTGCGGAATTTCTGAATTCAGATCCTCACCCGGCAATGAAATACGCTGGCACTGCAAACTATCGCCAGAAGTTAATATTATTGCTACAGCGTAAGGTAGAAACTCAGAATTTACCGATTCGTTATATATATCTGGGATTTCACCATCAAAATCGACCAGCATGACGCTGGAAGCACCGGTTGCCAGCATCGACTGAGCTTCCAGTATCCCTTGCTGAAAACTGTCTTTTCCGGCTGCTAATGAGGTTACCGGCAACGGATTTTTGCTAATAATGGTAAGCCAACCTGCTGCGGTATTATGTACTGACATGGAGAATTCAGTCGGAGATAAAGCGTCTTCCTCTGCCAGAGAATGCAAAATGCGCCCTGTATTCTCCAGCTCACCATGGCGGCTGGTAAAAATTGCCGCATCTACGTTGTTATTGGCGAGCAATGCAAGCCCGGCATCAACAGCAAAACGACTGCCGGTACTCATTCGACGTGCTGACATCATTGGAATTTGCTGGCTTTTGGGGTTCTCACCGGAAAATGTATTTATATCTGAGCACTGAGCCCATTGGATCCAGTGCTCACAACTATCGACTCCCGGAGCCACTGCCCGCCAGTCCAGTATATCCAATGAGAATTTCATAATGATGATCTTTGTGATTATTCCAAATTGAGACTTTATGGTATTTTATTGGAACTTGCATCTGTAATCTGACAACTTATTGAACTGGATTAAGAATTTTAGTACTCATTTATTATGAGCTTTATTAGTACTTTGCAGGTTTATCTGAACACACAAATTTTTCAATTTGATACAAAGTATTCCCTGGATGTCTGGATATACTTATTCTTTGATAAATTCAAACTGATAACCATTCTATTTAGTTAAAGATAATAGTTTAATATCAGTTAACTCCTCAGGATTAAATCCTGTAAGAAACGCCGATGAGATAAACGTGAGCCTGTGAGATAATAAATATATCAGAGAAAGAAAGGAGTCCGGTTTGCATTTTCACTGGAAAATAAATGCAAAAAGTCCCTGAATCTTTCGATTCAGGGACTATGCAATAATTGGCGGAACGGACGGGGCTCGAACCCGCGACCCCCTGCGTGACAGGCAGGTATTCTAACCAACTGAACTACCGCTCCACCGGTTCTTTCACACGTATCAGCAATCGTCTGATACCTGTTTG